>Ga0268266_10000001_pt1 | contig 4040580 bp, 3541 predicted proteins | sample KBSS13metaG_FD_190356 | JGI IMG/M metagenome (GOLD analysis project Ga0268266, IMG submission 190356) | Switchgrass rhizosphere microbial communities from Kellogg Biological Station, Michigan, USA - KBS S1-3 metaG (SPAdes) (version 2) | ecosystem: Host-associated > Plants > Roots >... | reverse complement strand
TTCGGAGTGAGGTTGGCGGTAAAGCAAAAAGCCCTGTGGTCAAATTAGGAGTGTTGTGATGAAGAGAAACAGCTTGACGACTGCCGTCGTCGCCGGTATCGCCGGCGTCGCTGGCTTCGCGGGCCTGGCGAATGCCGTCGACCTGAACCCCGATGGTCTCGGCCAGGTTCTCATCTATCCGTATTACACCGTCAACAAGGGGCAGGCCACGCTGCTCTCCGTCGTCAACACGGCGGATGTCGGTAAGGCTGTCAAGGTCCGCTTCCTCGAGGGCTACAACAGCCGCGAAGTGCTGGACTTCAACCTGTTCCTGTCGCCGCACGATGTGTGGGTTGCCAACGTCACCGAAGTGACCGCGGGCGACGCGACCAGCGGCGGCCAGATCAACACGCAGGATCACAGCTGCGTTGACGTTCTGCCGACCCTGCCGTACCCGTTCTCGACCGCCGGCTTTGACGGCGGCGCGCCGGGCCAGGGCGCTGACGATGGTCCTCAGACGATCGATCGTACGCGCGAAGGCTACGTCGAAATCATCTCGATGGGCGACATCATCCCGGGCAGCGATCTCGATGCGGCGACGACGCACGCGCAGAACGGCACGCCCGATGGCGGCGTACCGGATTGCGGCGCTCCGATCGGCAACACGACGGCAACCTCCGCCGACCTCGTTCCGCCGACCGGCGGTCTGTTTGGTGCGGGCACCGTCATCAATGTCAGTCAGGGTACGTTCTTCGGCTACAACGCCGATGCAGTCGACGGCTTCAGCGAAACCGTCCTCTTCACCGACCCGTCCTCGCTGCAGCCGACTCTGCAGAGCGCGAACACGCCTTCGATCGTCGCCAGCGGTTTTGCCCGTTCGTATGTCTTCACCAACGGCGGTTCGCTGTTGACGGTCGACTACGCGGCCGGCGAAGACGCGGTCTCGGCGGTGTTCATGGCCGACGCGATCTACAACGAGTACTTCAACGACCCGAACTTCGGCGCCGGTACCGACTGGATCATCACCTTCCCGACGAAGCGTTTCTACGTCGACAAGGTTCTGTACCCGGCCGGCAACACCGATCCGTTCGAAGTTCCGTTTGATGGTGGTTCGTCGGACGTCCTGGCCAACATCTCGGTCTACGACCGCGAAGAAGGCTCGGCCGTTATCGCGCAGTGTCCGTCGCCCCCGAGCCCGACCTGCTTCGCCAGCAACCCGATCCTCCCGTACGAAGTCAACGCGCTTAGCTTTGTTGACTCGAGCGGTGCGACGGCCTCGGCGGTGTTCGGTTCGGCGCTGTTCAAGGAAGTCAAGGGCTATGGCCACGACGGTTGGGCTCAGCTCGACATGACGGCCAATGGTCACGCTTTGTCGACCGGCGTTTCGCCGACCGCCGCTGCGATCACCATCCCGGGCCTGCCGGTCACCGGCTTCCAGGCGTACAACGTCATCAACACCCAAGCGCAAGCCGGCGTTCTCGCCAACTACGGTGGCATCTTCCGTCACCGCGCTCATCGTTCGTGCGCGGGTGCGGATCCGGCCTGCTCGTAAGAGCTCGGTCTGTAAGCAAAGTTGTAGCGAGAGGGGGCCTTCGGGCCCCCTCTCTTTTTCCCGATTGGTCAATCTGAACGCGCGGCCGCTATCGACAGAGCGGCGACCGACGCGCTTGACTGATGTTCATGCGCGCCCATCCCGATCGTTGCAATGGACGTCACAATTCGGTACGCAGACTTGCTGGCAATGCACAGCTCGGTAACGCTACAATCCAGATGATTTTTACCCCGATTTGGAAGTCCGATGTCCGGTACCTCGTTTCGTTCTCTTGGCCTCACCGCTGCTCTCACGCTGCTTGCCGCAAGCCCCTACGCTTCCGCTCAAGTACGCGTACAAATCACCACGGTGCCTGCGAACGGATTTCCGTCGACGAATTGCGTAATGACGACTGACGCCAACGGCTTGTCGCTCGTCCCCGGCAGTACCGATCTCCAGGCAACCGGCGTCTCCTTCTCGCCCGTCGGATGCGGACAAGGCAACGCGGCTCCGGCACCGACGCCCGATAACTTCGCGCTGACGGGTCCGGCTTCGGCGAACATCAATCAAGCGTTCAATGTCAGCTGGGCAGTCAGCAACGCGAGTACGTGCACCGGCTCGGCGAGCCTCAATGGAAGCTCGGCCAGCCTTCCGGGCTGGACGGACGTGACGACGGCAAGCTCGCCGCGCACCGTTACCGCATCCGTCGTCGGCACCTACACGCTGACGCTGCGCTGCTCGAACGCCGCGGTGCCGCCGGCCAGCGTGAACAGTCAGCCGCTAACGATTGTGGTGAGTCAGACGGGCGGCGGTTCGTGCCAGGCTCCGGCCGGCCTCACGCGACTCCTGACGAGCAACATCACATACGGTGCCGTGAACCTCTCCGCGCGTCCGAACGTCGCGGTCACGGAATGGGACAACATCTGGGGTCACGGAAACACGACCGACGGTATAACGCCGTGGCCCGGCGTCACCGGTTCGAGCCCGGTCATGCGCCAGTTCGGCCGTACCAATTTCGTCGCTGCCCACTTCAATACGGGCGCTCATGCCTCGCCGACGAGCGGCTGGATCATCTATCCGACCAACATCGGCGGCCCGAACATCGACATTGCGATCAGCCCGACATGCGGCGACTTCAGCGCCAATGTCCCCAACCCCGGCTGCTCGATCCAGAACGCAGCTTCGGATGACAGTCGTGCGATCAGCTGGAAGTTCACCAGTGGCAACACGACGAGCTATTGCAATCTGCAGCCGAACACGGACTACTACGTCAACATCAAGCTGCACGATCCGACGAGCCCGGTCGAATGCGCGGCGAGCGCGTCCGTTTGTCCGCTGTACACGTTGAGTCAAGGGGTGTTCTAACCCCTCGGCAGGTCTTTTTCCCGGCCCCGGGCATTCATTCGGATGCCTGGGGCCGATGCGTTCAAACGGACGGTCGATTTCGCGGAAACGGCGGCATCGCGAGGCAGCGCGGAACCGCATCGCCGTAACGCGGTCTTGAACGCTGCTGCCGCGGTTGATGCGCAAATCTCGAGCGCCGCGGAAGGCGCGATCACGTGCCGTCGCGTACCTGAAAACTATCGGAGAGCTTTCCCTATGCTGTCGAATCGACGGTCGTATCCCTTAGCGTTATCGGTCTTTCTCGCACTCGTCTCCCTGAGCGCGTTCGCCGCGGAAAACCCCGACGCCGTCGTCGCGAAACAAGGTTCCGCGACCGTCACGCTCGCGGACATCGACGCGTTCACCGCTCGCATACCCGAAGACAAGCGCGCCGGATTCTTCAACAGCCCGCAGCGCATCGAGACGACGATCCGCAATCTCCTCGCACAAAAGCAGATGGCCGACGAAGCGCGTAAGGCTGGTATCGATCGTGATCCCGCGATGAAGCAGCAGCTTGCGATGGCGGTCGACGAAACGCTCGCGCGCGAGGCGCTGATCCGTTTCAAGGCCGGCATCAAGGTGCCGGACATGACTGAGCTTGCCAACGAGGAATACATCGCCCACAAAGAAAAGTATGTCACGCCGGGCGAGCTCGACGTGAAGCACGTTCTCATTTCGACCAGGGCGCACACCGAGGACGAGGCCAACAAAATCGCAGCCGACGTCGAAGAACAGGCGAAAGCGCATCCCGATCAGTTCGATGCGCTAGTCGAGAAATACTCCGAAGATACGAGCAAGCACGACAATGGCGGCCTGATGAAGGATGCCGGCAGTGCGAAATACGCCGGCCCGTTCGCCGCCGCCGCGCGAGCGCTGAAGAAACCCAACGAAATTTCGCCCGTCGTGAAGACCTCGTACGGCTTCCACGTTCTCAAGCTCATCAAGCGCACGCCCGACCAGCAAAAGACGTACGCGGAAGTGCGCGAAGAGATCGCCCACAAGCTCCACGACGACTTCATCGACAAGGCCATGAGGGATCACACCGACATCGTGCGCAACCAGCCGCTGGACGCGGACCCGGATCTCGTGGCGTCTCTTCGCTCACGCTATGGCGCAGCGATGACACCGGCCGAAGCGGCCGCCGGCGACTCACCGGCGCAATAGAGTTGAATCCACCCGGACGCCGCGCATGGCCGGCGTCCCGTGCGTCCGCGGTCCGCTAGAATCGCGGCCGCGAATCCCGCCGAACAGGCCAACCATGTCCGCCGCTTCGCTGACGCTGCGCTTCTTCAACCGCGAATTGCGCAATCGATTCGCGGGCAGCTTCTCGGGCGGGCTGTGGGCGCTGATCCAGCCGGTCATCCAGCTCGCGGTCTACTCGTATGTCTTCGTGCACATCTTCAATCAGCGCGTACCGGGCGCGAATGCGCCGGGCTACGTGCCGTTCCTGGTCGCTGCGCTCTGGCCGTGGACGGCCTTTTCCGAAGGCGTGCTGCGCTCGACAACGGCGGTGCAGGACAACGCGGCGCTGATCGGCAAGGTCGCGCTGCCGCGCGAAGTGCTGGTCTTCGCGAGCGTCGCGTCGAGCTTCGCCGTGCACCTCGCAGGCTTCATCATCGTGCTGCTCGTCCTCGCCGTCGCCGGGAAAGGCATCGTGCTGGCGGGCCTTGTACCGGCCGTGCTTCTGTACGTGCCGCTGTTTGCGCTGGCGCTCGGCTTCGGGCTTCTGTTCTCGGCGCTGCAGGTATTCGTACGAGACACGGTCAGCGTCCTCGGCCAATTGCTCGCACTACTCATCTTCGCCGCGCCGATCTTCTACGACCGCGCCGTGATTCCCGAGAACCTGCGCGGCTGGCTCGACATCAATCCTTTCAGCTTCTACGCCGATGCGTTCCGCGCCGTGTTGCTCGATCACGGCAGCATCGAGCCTATGCGTCTGGCGATCGCGCTCGCCACAGCCGCGCTCGTGCTGCTCGCCGGACGCTGGACATTTCGCCGCCTCGATCCGCATTTCGAGGATTTCCTGTGAGCGCACCGCTCGTCGAGCTTCGCGATCTTGGCAAGGCTTATCCGAAAGTCCATAGGAACTCGGATCGGTTCCGCGCGCTGACGCGCCTCCTGATCGGTTCGGGCGAACGCGATCGCATCAGTGTGCTCGAAGGCGTAAGCCTCGACATCGCGCGCGGCGAATCGCTCGGCCTCATCGGCGAGAACGGCGCGGGCAAGTCGACGCTGCTCAAGCTCATCACCGGCGTGCTGACGCCATCGAGCGGCAGCGTGCGCGTGAATGGAACCATCGGCGCGCTGCTCGAGCTCGGCGCCGGCTTCCATCCCGACTACAGCGGCCGCGACAACATTGCGATGTCCGCCGCGCTCTACGGCCTCGACGCAGCGACGATCCGCGAGCGTCTGCCTGAGATCATCGCGTTCGCCGACATCGGCGATTACATCGACGAGCCGGTGAAGCATTATTCTTCCGGCATGGTTGTGCGACTCGGCTTCGCGGTGATCGCATCGCTCAAGCCCGATCTTCTCGTCACCGACGAAGTGCTCGCGGTCGGCGACGAATCGTTCCAGAAGAAATGCGTGCGCTGGATCGAAGACTATCTCGCCAACGGCGGCACGCTGATCCTCGTTTCGCACAGCATGTATCACATCCAGAAACTTTGCCGACACGCGTGCTGGCTGCGCGGAGGCAAGGTCGAAATGTACGGCGACGTGTTCGACGTGAGCCAGGCCTATCTCGCGTATCACGAACGCAATTCCGCGCCGGTGCCCGAGCGCGTCGAGATCGCGCGAGCCGGCCACGAGTTCAGTGTGCTCGGCGTCGAGCTCAACGGCGTCGATACCGAGCAGCCGCTGCTGCTCGAATTCGGCGACGTGCTGCGTGTCGGCATGCGTGTGCGTTCGCGCGACGGACGCGCGCCGTCGCTTGCGGTCGGCATCGTGCGCGCCGACGGCACGCCGGTCTACGGCCTCAGCAGCGACATGGATGGCAGCGTCCCGCAGCCAGCCAGCGCGGACGAGTATCGCGCTGAGATCGAGTTCGCATCTCTCCCGCTGCTGCCCGGCAGCTATATCGTACGTGTCCATCCGATGGACCCCGAAGGCGTTCGCCTTTTCGACACGGCCGAGCGTGCGCTCGTCGTCCGTGGCGCCTCGCGCGAATTCGGCCTTGTCCGCCTCGAACATCGCTGGACCAAGGGCGGCGACACATGACCTGCCGTGGGCGTGAGAACATAGCCGCGAGTGTCCGGGATCGAGCCGATGACTGACCGCGATCCTTCCTCGTTGCCGTTCACCGGCGAGCGCTTCACGCCCGAATGCGTGCGGGAAATCTGGTACGAGCATTGGCATCGCTACGTCTTCGCGCGCCGGCTCGCCGCCGGCAAGCGCGTGCTCGATGCGGCTTGCGGTGAAGGTTACGGATCGGGGCTGCTGGCCGATGTGGCCGCGGTTGTCGTCGGCGTCGACGTCGACGCGACTTCGATCGCGCATGCGCGCGAACGCTACGGCGCGCGGCCGAATCTCACATTCGAGCAAGGTGATGCGACCGCGCTGAACTACGCGGACGGACGCTTCGATCTCGTCGTTTCGTTCGAGACTCTCGAGCATCTCGCCGCGCAGGAAGCGTTGATCGCCGGTTTCGCGCGCGTCCTCGCCGACGATGGGATCTTGATCGTCTCCTCGCCTGACAAGCGCGCCTACAGCGAAGTCGCCGGCTTCCGCAACGAATTCCACGTACGCGAGCTCTATCGCAACGAGCTGACCGCGCTCTTGGCGCCACATTTTCCAGCGGTCCGTCTTTACGGTCAGAAGCTTCTGTTCCAATCCGCGCTGTGGTCGCTCGACGCCGGCAACGGACGCTTCGAGGCGTCGACGGCCGCGGATGCCGGCGCTGGCATCGCCGCAGGTCTCGACTACGCGCCACTCTATTTCGTCGCGATCTGCGCGAAACGCGCGCTGCCGGACGATATGCCGGCACTGTCGCTCTTCGGCGACCGCGAGGAAACGGTCTATGCCCATTACAATCACGAAGTCCGCAAAAACATGAGCACCGGCACGCGCATCGCCGAGCTCGAACGCGAGATCGACAAGCTGCGCGCCGTAGCCACGGCGACGCGCAATGACCCAGAGCCTCCGCGCCTCAGCTGGCGCTGGTGGCGCCGCAGACGAAGCAGCGAATGAACAGCGAACTCAGTTACGAAATCAATTTCGGCACGATCAACACGGGCGCGACGCCGCGCGTCGACCCGGCCGCGCCTCTGTTCGCATCCGAAGACGGCGTCGTCGCTTCGCTGTCGAACAACGAGTGCATCTTCCAGACGCGCCGCACCGGCGATACGCACGTGATGACGTATCAGGTGCTGCAGGCGCTCGATCAGTGTCGCGAGTTCCGTCCGCTCGACGAGCATGTCGCGCGTATCCTGACGACGATTCCGGGCCTGGAATCGCAGCGCGATGGCGTGCGGCGCGTCCTTGAAAGCCTGACCGGCCGCGGGCTTCTGGTGTCAGACGATGATTTCCTGACACGCCTCTCGATCGCGCCCGCGTCGTCGCCGCCGCCGCCGCGCGCGGTGTTCATTCGCGCCTGCGATCGACCGGCGCAGCTCGAACGACTGCTCAAGTCGCTGTCCGATTACGAGCGGCGCTTCCGCGCGACGCGGCGCTATGTGCTCATCGACGATTCGACGTCGAACGACGCCGCGAATCGTCACCGCGATCTGTTGCGCGAATTCGCGCGCGCGACCGGGTGCAAGCTGACCTATCTCGGCGCGGCCGAGCAAACGCGCTTCGTCGAACGGCTCATCAAGGCCGTGCCGCAAGCCGCAAAAATACTGCCGTCGCTGCTGCTGCGATCCGCATCGCCGAATGGTTTCGGCGGCGGCCGCGCGTGGAATCTCGCGCTGCTTCTCTCCGCAGGCTCGCGCCTGATCCTGCTCGACGACGATCAATGCCTGCCGCTGCGGCGTCTGGAAGAAGCGCGCGACGGCATCGATCCCGATCCGTCCGCCACAGCCTACACGCAGTTCTATCGCAATCTCGAAAACGCGTTCGGCGCGGGCGAGGAAGTCGCCGACGATCCGTTCGAGCTGCATCTTTGCGCGGCGGGCCGCGCGTTCGGATCGCTGATCGGCGACTCGCGCTACGCGATCGATCGCAAGGCGTTGCGCGGTCTCAGCTTGAGCCGCCTCGATCATCTGCGCGGCGACGCGAACGTGCTCGCGACGCTGCAAGGCGCGTACGGAAGCTCGCGCACTGAATCCGGCGCGTGGCTCTATCAGCTGCCGCCCGAGATGCGCGAGGAATTCTGGCGCGATCGCGAAAGTTACCTTCGCAACGTCGAAGCCGGCAGCGTGTGGTACGGCTATCGGCAGGCGCGCGTCGCGACGGCGGGAACATTCACGCCGTTCGCGCTCGACAATACCGCGCTGTTGCCGTGCACGAATCCGCTCGGTCGCGGCGAGGACGCGCTGTTCGCGCAGATCACGCGCATGTGCCATCCGCTCTCGCTGGTGATCGAGCTTCCGGTCGCGATCGGACACGCGCAGGAAACCGCGCGCAGGCGTTCCGATCGCACACTTGCAGCGCCGCCGCCGCGCTTCAATTATTTCGTCGGCGATTTCGTCCAGCGCCAGCTCGCCGAATTCCTCGCCGAAGATCCGGCGCAGCGATTGAACCTGCTCGCGGCGAACCTGCGCGACGTTGCCGGCGCCAGCGAGAATCGTCGACTGCGTCTCTTGCGCGAATATCTCGCTTACGTGCGTGCGGACACGATCGAGCGCCTGCAGCAGCAATACGAAGGCACGCGCAACGCGCCGGTGTACTGGCAGGCCGACGTGCGCTCGATCATCGAGGCGAACGGCCGCGCGCTGACTGCGAAGGCGCCGCCACGGCTTGGCGACTGGCCCGAGAACATCGACGATGCAGGCTGCGCGGCGCTGCTGCGCACGGAAGCCGATCGCCTAGCCGCCGCGTACGACGCGTGGCCTGCTTTGTGGGCGCATGCGCGCGAGCAGGGCGAGCGTCTCCTGGGCGCGCTCTGACGGCAATGGCGGCGGACGCGCGCGATGACGATCTGACCAGCGTCGTCATCGTCGCCGCGGACAGCGGCCCGATGCTGATCGACGCGGTGAACGCGGCGCTCGCGTCTTCGGCGCCGGTCGAGATCATCGTCGTCGACAACGCATCGTCCGACGGCACCGCCGCACGGCTGGAATCGTTTCGCAACGATGCGCGCGTGCGCGTCGTCGAGAACGCATCGAACATCGGCTTCGGGCCTGCGTGCAATCGCGGCATGGCATTGGCGCGCGGGGGTGCGCTCCTGTTCCTGAATCCGGATTGCCTGATCGAAAGCGCGACCGTCGCGTCATTGCGCAACATCGCGCGCGAAAATGCGCGCATCGGCTTGCTCGGCATCGACGTGCGTGCGCCCGACGGCACGCCGGCGCGCGGCAACCGCCGGCGCGAGCCGACGCTGCGCCGTGCGATCATGACGTTCACGCAGCTCGCTCGTTTCGAATCGCGCTGGCCGCCGCTCGCCGGTGTCGAGATGCCAGCGGCAACGTCGGCGACGCCAGCGATCGAAGATGTCGAAGCGGTGTCCGGCGCCTGTCTATTCCTGCCGCGGCGCGCGTTCGAGGCGATCGGCGGTTTCGACGAAGCGTACTTCCTGCACGTCGAAGATCTCGATCTTGCACGGCGCGTGCGCGATGCGGGTTATCGCGTCGCGATCGCGCATGCGCTGCGTGCCGTGCATGCGCAAGGCACGTCGAGCCGGCATCGGCCGGTGTTCGTCGCCTGGCACAAGCATCGCGGCATGTGGCGCTATTTCCGCAGGTTCGATCCGGCGGCCGCGAACGCGATCGTTCGCGGTGTCGTCTGGATTGCGCTATGGGCGCATTTCGCGCTCATGAGCCCGTTCTACGCGCTGCGCAAGCGCGCATCGCCCGAAAGCTAATTCAACCGGCTCCAGTTGTGCGTCGTATACAGCGGGCACATCACGGCGCTCGCTGGACACTCGACCGTGCTCGCGGGATTCGTGAGCTTGATGTTGAGGTAGTAGTCGGTGTTCGGGTCGAGATGGCATATCGATCCCGTGTTGCCGGTGCGGAACCACCATCGCGCGACGCTCGTTTCGTCGGACGGATGATTGAGCACGACGCAAGCTGGATTGGCGGTATTCGCGCTGAAATCGCCGCAGGTTCTGCTGATCGTCACGTCGATGTTCGGGCCGCCGACGTTGGTCGGATAGTTCATGAACCCGCTCCAGTCGCCTGCATCGCCGGTGTTGAAATGCGCGGCGATGAACGACGTGCGACGGAAGTCGCGGATCACGGGACCGGCGCCGATGACGCCGGGCCACGGCGTGACGAGCTCGTTCAAGAAGCCCGTTCCGTGACCCCAGATGTTGTCCCATTCGGTGACGTCGGCATCGAGGCGCGCCGGATTTCCGGGGTAGGGCATCAGATCGCCGTACCAGATGTCGCTGGTCGTGAGATGCGTGAGCGTTCCGCCGGACGTCGTGATCGTGTCGGGACATCCGAGCGGAGCTTCGTTGTCGAACGAATCGGAGAAGATGGTACCGGAGGCTTGCGCAGTGGCGGCGGAAAAAAGCAAAGCAGCAATACTGATCACATCGAATTCTCTACAGCATGGAAACTGATCACATCGAATTCTCTACAGCATGGAAGCGGGCGGCCGTTGATGCGTAGAGCCGTAGGCGTCTTGCGAAAGCGCCCTTTTGCCGTCATTCGACGGCATCCGACCTAGCGTGCATCCATGCGATATCGAACGGAGTGATATTCCCCTCGTATTTCCCGGCAGCGATTTTGCCCGGAACTTCGCGCGACGAAGTTCAAATTTCGTAGGAAAACCGCGCGAATTTCGAAAGATCAGCGAAAGGTATTTATCGAAACCCTGAGATCTTCGGCCGCGGAGCGCGCCTTCGCGGCGAAATCGCGGCCGTTCCCGGCGTAGAGGATCGCGCGGGACGAGGAGATGACGAGGCCAGTGCCATCCGCGGTGCGGCCGCTTTGCACCGCGGCTTCAACATCGCCGCCTTGTGCGCCGACGCCCGGAACGAGAAACGGCATGTCGCCGACGAGCGCACGCACTTCGGCGAGCTCCTTCGGATACGTCGCGCCGACGACCAGCAGGCAATTGCCGTTCGCGTTCCACTCGGTCGCGGCCTTGTACGCGACGTGCTGATACAGCGTGCGTGTGCCGACATCGAGATCCTGCAGATCGCGCGCGCCCGGATTCGACGTGCGGCAGAGGATCACGACGCCCTTGTCGGCGCGGCGGAGGAACGGCTCCAGCGCGTCATGACCGAGATACGGATTCACGGTCACCGCATCGGCGCCATAACGATCGAACGCTTCGCTCGCATAGAACGCCGCGGTGCTGCCGACGTCGCCGCGCTTGGCGTCGAGAATCACCGGAACGCCGGGATGCGTCCGATGGATGTGCGCGATCAGCCGCTCCAGCGCTTCCTCGGCGCGATGCGCGGCGAAGTGCGCGAACTGCGGCTTGAAGCAACAGACGCGATCGGCAGTTGCGTCGACGATGTCGCGGCAGAATTCGAAGATCGCGTCGGGCGTGTCTTTGAGATGCGCGGGAAAGCGCGAGGGCTCGGGGTCGAGGCCGACGCAGACGAGCGAGTCGTTGCGGTGCCAGGATGCCTTGAGTGAATCGATGAACGTCATCGCGGGGTTGCCCTCAACCTAATCCTCTCCCGCGGAGCGGGAGGGGATTTGGGGTTATGCGAGTTTCTTGTAGCGAATGCGGTGCGGCTGCGCAGCTTCGTCGCCGAGGCGGCGCTTCTTGTCTTCCTCGTACTCGCGATAGTTGCCCTGGAAGAATTCCACATGCGAATCGCCCTCGAACGAGAGGATATGCGTCGCGATGCGATCGAGAAACCAGCGATCGTGCGAGATGACCATCGCGCAGCCGGGGAACTCCAGCAACGCTTCTTCGAGCGCGCGCAGCGTTTCGACATCGAGATCGTTCGACGGCTCGTCGAGCAGCAGCACGTTGCCGCCCTGCATCAGCGTCTTGGCGAGATGCAGACGTCCGCGCTCGCCGCCCGAAAGCTGGCCGACGACCTTCTGCTGATCGGCGCCCTTGAAGTTGAAGCGGCCGATGTAGCCGCGCGAGGGCGTCTGATACCGACCGACCGTGATCATGTCGGCGCCGCCGGAAATCTCCTGCCAAACGGTCTTTGAGCTGTTCAGCGAATCGCGCGACTGGTCGACGTAAGCGAGCTTCACGGTCGAACCCATCACGATCTCGCCCGAATCGGGCTTCTCGACGCCGGTGATCAGCTTGAAGAACGTCGACTTACCGGCGCCGTTCGGGCCGATGATGCCGACGATCGCGCCGGCCGGAACCTTGAAGCTCAAGTCGTCGATCAGCATGCGATCGCCGAACGACTTCGAAACGTTCTTGAACTCGACGACGAGATCACCAAGCCGCTCGCCCGGCGGAATGTAGATCTCGTTGGTCTCGTTGCGCGCCTGATACTCGACCGAGTTCAGCTCCTCGAAGCGGTTGAGGCGCGCCTTGCCCTTCGACTGGCGGCCCTTGGAGCCCTGACGTACCCATTCGAGCTCGCGCTGGATCGCCTTGCGGCGCGCCTTCTCGCCGGCTTCTTCCTGCACGAGGCGCGCATCTTTCTGCTCGAGCCACGATGAATAGTTGCCTTTCCACGGAATCCCGCGGCCGCGATCGAGCTCCAGAATCCACTCGGCGGCGTTGTCGAGAAAGTAGCGATCGTGCGTGACCGCGACGACGGTGCCCGGGAAACTCTGCAGGAAGTGCTCCAGCCACTCGACCGATTCGGCGTCGAGATGGTTGGTCGGCTCGTCGAGCAGCAGCATGTCCGGCTTGGACAGGAGCAGGCGGCAGAGCGCGACGCGGCGCTTCTCGCCGCCCGAGAGGTTCGCGATCTTCGCGTCCCACGGCGGCAGGCGCAGCGCATCGGCGGCGATCTCGAGCGTGCGTTCGAGCGTGTGCGCGTCGCTGGTCGCGAGAATCGCTTCCAAGCGCTGCTGCTCGGCCGCGAGCTTGTCGAAATCGGCGCCTTCCTCGGCATAGGCCGCGTAGACGGCTTCGAGCTTGGCCTGCGCCTCGAAGATCTCGCCGACACCTTCCTCGACGGACTGGCGCACGGTCTTCTCGGGATCGAGCTGCGGTTCCTGCGGCAGGAAGCCGATCTTGATGTCCGGCTGCGGGCGCGCCTCGCCGTTGAAGTCGGTATCGACGCCCGCCATGATGCGCAGGACCGTCGATTTGCCCGAGCCATTGAGGCCGAGAAGCCCGATCTTGGCGCCGGGGAAGAACGAGAGCGAGATGTCCTTGATGATTTCGCGCTTCGGGGGAACGATCTTGCTGACCCCGATCATGGTGTAGATGTACTGCATCGATTGCTCCGTGGCGCACGCGGAGCCGGCGGCGCTAAAGCTTGCCGGGCGCATGCCAGAAAAGGCGGGAATCCCGCCATTATCCCCGATCCGGCCACGCCCCGCCATGCGCGAGCGGTTGGGTGCGCCGCGGCAAGCCTGTAACATCGCGGAAATTTCCAGCCGAGGCCCCGTTTGCCCATGTTCGCGAAGGAAATGCGCATTGCCGGCTACGACGACGATCTCGCCCAAGCGATAGCCGCCGAGCACCAGCGCCAGGAAGATCACGTCGAGCTGATCGCGTCGGAGAACTACGCGAGCCCCCGCGTGCTCGAGGCGCAGGGCTCGGTGATGACCAACAAGTACGCCGAAGGCTATCCCGGCAAGCGCTATTACGGCGGTTGCGAATACGTCGACATCGCCGAGAGGCTCGCGATCGAGCGCGTCAAGGAGCTCTTCGGCGCCGGCTACGCGAACGTGCAGCCGCACTCGGGTTCGCAGGCGAATCAGGCCGTGTACTTCGCGCTGCTCTCGCCCGGCGACACGATCCTCGGCATGTCGCTCGCGCACGGCGGACATCTCACGCACGGCGCGAAGGTGAACATTTCCGGCAAGCTCTTCCACGCGGTGCAATACGGCGTCGACGCGAACGGCCTCATCGATTACGACGAAGTCGACCGCCTCGCGCACGAGCATCGCCCGAAGATGCTGGTCGGCGGCTTCAGCGCGTATTCGCAGATCGTCGACTGGGAACGCATGGCCGCGATCGCGAAATCGATCGACGCGTATTTCTTCGTCGACATGGCGCATGTCGCCGGCCTCGTGGCCGCGGGCGTCTATCCGACTCCGGTACCGCATGCCGACGTCGTCACCTCGACCACGCACAAGACCTTGCGCGGCCCGCGCGGCGGCATCGTGATCGCGAAGGGCGGCGATGAGGATCTCGAAAAGAAATTGCAAAGCATCGTCTTCCCCGGCATCCAGGGTGGGCCGCTGATGCATGTGATCGCGGCCAAGGCCGTCGCGTTCAAGGAAGCGCTGGAGCCCGGCTTCAAGACCTATCAGCAGCAGGTCGTGAAGAACGCCAAAGCGATGGCGAAGGCCGTGATCGCGCGGGGCTACAAGGTGGTCTCCGGCGGCACCGAGAATCATTTGTTCCTGCTCGATCTGATCGGCCGCGACGTCACCGGCAAGGACGCCGAAGCCGCGCTCGGCAACGCGCATATCACCGTCAACAAGAACGCGGTGCCGAACGATCCGCGCTCGCCGTTCGTGACGTCGGGCCTTCGCCTCGGCACGCCGGCCGTGACGACGCGCGGCTACGGCGAAGCTGAGTGCACGGATCTTGCGAACTGGATTTGCGACGTGCTCGACGCACCGAACGACTCAGCCGTGATCGAGCGCGTGCGCGGGAAGGTGACGGCGCAGTGCAAGGCGTTTCCCGTTTATGGATAAGACGGGCACCTGATGCATTGCCCCTTCTGCCAGCACGATGACACACGCGTGATCGACTCGCGCGTTTCCGAGGACGGCGCGACGATCCGCCGTCGTCGCGAGTGTCCGAAGTGCGAGGAGCGTTTCAACACGTTCGAGACGGCGGAGATCAAGCTTCCGAGCGTGATCAAAAGCGACGGGCGCCGCGAGACGTTCGATGAGCACAAGCTCCGCTCCGGTTTCGAGCGCGCGTTGCAGAAGCGGCCGGTCGGCAGCGAGCAGGTCGATGCGTCCGTGCGCACGGTCGTCGAGGAACTGCGCCGCAGCGGCGAGCGCGAAGTGCCGTCGATGCGCGTCGGCGAGCTCGTGATGCGCGAGCTCAAGAAGCTCGATCAGGTCGCGTACGTACGCTTTGCTTCGGTCTATCGCAGCTTCGAAGACGTGCAGGCGTTTCGCGAGGAGATCGAGCGACTGGAGCGCGACCTGCCGATCATCGAAGGGCTGCAGCTGCCGTTGCTCGAAGCCGAGCCTGTGAAGTCGCGCAAGTAACCGGCATTCCGCACGTCATTCCTTTCGCAGGAATGACGACAAAACTCATGACTTTCACACCCATCGACGAAGCCCACATGTCACGCGCGCTCAAGCTCGCCGAGCGCGGTCTGTGGACGACCAAGCCGAACCCGCGTGTCGGTTGCGTGATCGCGCACGGCGAGGCGATCGTCGGCGAAGGCTGGCACGAGCGTGCGGGCGGTCCGCACGCCGAAGTGTTCGCGCTGCGCGCCGCCGGCGAGAACGCGCGCGGCGCAACCGCGTACGTCACGCTCGAGCCGTGCGCGCATCATGGCCGCACGCCGCCGTGTGCGGATGCATTGATCGCCGCCGGCATCGCGCGCGTCGTTGCGGCGGTCGAAGATCCGTTTCCGAAAGTCGACGGTCACGGCATCGCGCGTTTGCGCGCGGCCGGCATCGACGTTTCGATCGGCTTGAAGCACGAAGAAGCACGCGAGCTCAACGCGGGATTTTTCTCGCGTATCGAGCGCGGCCGGCCGTGGGTGCGCATCAAGGTGGCGTCCAGTGTCGACGGGCGCATCGCGCTCGACAACGGCGAATCGAAGTGGATCACCGGAACGTCCGCGCGCGCCGACGTGCAGCGCTGGCGCGCGCGAAGCTCGGCGATCCTGACCGGCATCGGCACCGTGCTGGCCGACGACCCGCGGCTGACCGCGCGACCCGGCGGCCTCGGGCGCCGCCGCCGCGCACCGGGACAAGCTTTGGTCACGCCGCTACACGGCGCGCACGATCTGCCGCTGCAATCGGACACGATCGCGCTCGTGCCGCCGCTTCGCGTCGTGCTCGATTCGCGCTTGCGCACACCTCAGCGGGCGCGCGTGCTCGACGGCGAAGTGCCGACGCTGATCGTGCACGCGCCGGACGCAAGCCCCGTCGACCGCCGCTTCGATCGCGTCGACCGCATCGCGGTGCCGGCCGTCGACGGCGAGCTCGATCTTGCGGCCGTGATCGCGGCGCTCGCCGAGCGCGAAGTCAACGAGGTTCAGATCGAGGCGGGCTCGATCCTGGTCGGATCGTTCCTGAAAAGCGGCTTCGTCGACGAGGTGCTCCTTTACATGGCACCGATTCTGCTCGGCGACACCGGCCGGCCGATGGTCGTGATGCCGGGGCCCGCGACGATCAAGGAAGGCGCGATGATGACGCTGGTTGAACAACGCGCGTTCAACCCCGATTTTCGCCTGCGCTTCCTTACCGGAGATCACGATGTTCACGGGGATTATTGAGGCCACCGGCCGCATCGAGCGCATCGAGCCTCGCGGCGGCGACGTGCGGCTTCTCGTCGATGCGGGCACGCTCGGGTTGGATGATGTCGCGATCGGCGACAGCATCGCGGTGTCCGGCGTTTGCCTCACGGCGGTCGCGATCGAAGGAAACGCGTTCGCCGTCGATGTATCGAACGAAACCTTGTCGCGCACGTCGCTCGGTGCGCTTGGCGCAGGTGCCGCGGTGAACCTCGAAAAAGCGATGCGTCTTTCCGACCGGCTTGGCGGACATCTCGTTTCCGGTCATGTCGACGGGCTCGGCCGCGTCGTCTCGATCGAACCCGACGCGCGCTCGCAGCGATGGACGTTCGAGCTGCCCGTCGAGCTTGCGCGCTACGCCGCGCCGAAAGGATCGATCGCGATCGACGGTGTGAGTCTCACTGTCAACGAAGTCGACGGCCGCCGCTTCGGCGTCAATCTGATTCCGCATACGATCGAAGTCACGACGCTGCACGACCGGCGCGTTGGCGATGCGGTGAACATCGAAGTCGATCTCGTTGCGCGGTATGTCGAAAGAATGTTCGCGGAGACGCGCCGATGAGCTTCGCGACGATTCCTGAAATCCTCGCCGAGATTCGCGCCGGCCACATGGTCGTAATCGTCGACGACGAGGATCGCGAGAACGAAGGCGATCTCATCATGGCCGCGGAAAAAGTGCGGCCCGAAGACATCAACTTCATGGTGCGCGAAGGGCGCGGGCTCGTGTGCCTGCCGCTGACGCAGGCGCATTGCCGGCAGCTCGGCCTGAAGCCGATGGTCGATCGCAATACCTCGCCGCACCATACGAATTTCACGGTCTCGATCGAAGCCGCCGAAGGCGTGACGACCGGCATCTCGGCCTACGACCGCGCGCATACGATCCGCACCGCGGTCCGCCCCGATGCGGGACCCGAAGACATCGTGCAGCCCGGTCACATTTTTCCGCTCGCCGCGCAGCCGGGCGGCGTGCTCGCGCGCGCAGGACACACCGAAGCCGCGTGCGATCTCGCCGCGCTCGCGGGCCTCGCGCCGGCGGGCGTGCTGGTTGAGATCCTGAGCGAAGACGGCTCGATGGCGCGCCGTCCGGAGCTCGAAACGTTCGCCGCCAAGCACGGCCTCAAGCTCGGCACGATCGCCGATCTGATCCGCTATCGCCTCGAAACCGAAAAGACCGTCGAGCGCGTGCACGACGGCGACGTCGACACCGAGTTCGGCCGCTTCCGCCTATACGCATTCCGCGACCGCCTGAAGCGCGCGCTGCATTTCGCGCTCGTGCGCGGCCGTGTCGACGATGGCATGCCGGTGCTGACGCGCGTGCACGTGCGCAACACGTTGTCGGACGTGCTGCATCTGACGCGCGAGGATCTTGGCCTCACGGTGACCGCAGCGCTTCGCCGCATCGCGGACGAAGGCCGCGGCGTCGTCGTCGTCCTTGCCGGCGACGACAGCGCCGAAACGCTGCTGAACCGTCTCGTCGCCAAGCCGACGCACGAGGACTCGGCCGCCTGGCGCGAGCTCGGGCTCGGCGCGCAGATCCTCGCCGATCTTGGCGTTTCGAAGCTGCGCGTGCTCGGCACGCCGCGGCGGCTGGTCGGCCTTCGCGGCTTCGGCCTCGAAGTCGAGGGGCATGAAGAGCCCTCGACGCCGTAACGGCTAGACTACGCGCCTTATGCCCGAATTTTCCGGCGAGCTTCGCCCACAAGACACCGCGCGCTACGCCATCGTCGCGAGCCGCTGGAATCCGCGTATCGTCGATGCGCTGATTGCCGGTGCGCTGGGCGCGTTGCGCGAGCACGGCGTCGCCGAGGCCGCGATCGATGTCGTTCGCGTGCCGGGCGCATGGGAGATTCCGCTGGCCGCTGCGCGCCTCGCGGCGGCCGGGCGACATGCGGCGATCATCGCGCTCGGCTGCGTCGTGCGCGGCGACACGCGCCACTACGAGCACGTCGCCGACGGCTGCGCGACCGGGTTGATGCGCGTCGCGCTCGACCATCGCGTGCCGGTGCTGAACGGCGTGCTCGCCGTCGAACGTCATGAAGACGCGCAGGCGCGCGCCGGCGGCGCGCACGGCAACAAAGGCGAGGACGTCGCGCTTGCGGCGCTGGAAATGGCTCATCTCATGGTTCAATTGGCCGATGACTAACGACAGCCACCGCGCCGGTATCGATCCCGCCGCCCGTTCGCGTGCGCGCCGCCGCGCTTTGCAGGCCATTTATGCCTGGCAGATCAGCGGCAATCCGATCGCGCGCGTGATCGACGAGTTCCAGCACGAGCAGGACATGGAGATCGCCGATCTCGACTACTTCGACGATATCGTGCGCGGCGTCGAGCGCCATTGCGCCGAGCTCGATGCGGCGTTGGTGCCGTTCCTCGACCGCGAGATCGCTCGCGTCGATCCGATCGAGCGCGCGACGCTCCGGCTCGGCGCATACGAATTGCGCTATCGCGTCGACGTGCCGTATCGCGTCGTGATCAACGAAGCCGTCGAAGTCGTCAAGCGCTTCGGCGCCGAACACGGCCACACCTACGTCAACGGCGTGCTCGACAAGCTCGCCGCGGAGTGGCGCGCGGCTGAATTCAACGCAAACGCGCGATAACCGCGCGCACCGGAAGAACCGGCACGATGCCCGAGTTCGACCTGATCAAGATTTTGAGCGAACGCTGCGCGATCGCGCGTGCCGACATCGCGCTGGGCATCGGCGACGATGCGGCGATCCTTTCGCCACCGGCAGGTCACGCGCTCGTCGCGGCGACCGACACGCTCGTCGCCGGCGTTCATTTTCCGATGTCGACGCGCGCCGAGGACATCGGCTGGAAATCGCTCGCGGTCAATCTCTCCGATCTCGCTGCAATGGGTGCGACGCCGGCCTGGGCGTTGCTTGCGCTGACGCTGCCGTCCGACGATCCCGCGTTCGTCGAAGGTTTCGCAGCGGGTTTTGCCGAGCTCGCTGCGCAGCATCGCGTTGCGCTGGTCGGCGGCGACACGACGAGCGGGCCGTTGACGATCACCGTCACCGCGCTCGGCTTCGCTCCGCCGGACAAGGCGTTGCGTCGCGATGGTGCGCGCGCGGGCGATCTCGTCTTCGTCACCGGCACGCTCGGCGATGCCGCCGCAGGTTTACGTTGCCTCGGCAGCACACCACTGCGCAGCGTTTCCGCGGCCGCGTGCGACGCGCTGATCGCGCGGCTGGATAGGCCGTCGCCGCGCGTTGCCGCCGGTATCGTGCTGCGCGACAGCGCATCGGCTTGCATCGACGTATCGGACGGCTTGCTCGCCGATTTTGGACATATCGCCGAAAGAAGCGGTGTCGGCATCGAGCTCGCCGCCGACACGTTGCCCGCATCGTCGGCGCTGCTGCAGTTGTTTGACGAATCGGCGCGCCTCGCATTGCAGGCTGCCGGCGGCGACGACTACGAGCTCGCGTTCACCATCGCGCCGGAGCTCGCGACGCGCGTCGCGCAGGATCTCGCGCGCATCGGCTGCGCGGCGACGCAGATCGGCCGCGTCGTGGAACGCCAAGGCGTGCGCCTGCTCGACGCGGCCGGCGCCGAGATAACGCTTTCGCGCCGAGGCTGGGAGCATTTCGCATGAGACTCGACGACGCGCAGCGCCGCGCGGTGTTCTCGCATCCGGCCGGATGGATCGCGAGCGGATTCGGGTCGGGTTTGAGCCCGTTTGCATCGGGCACGGTCGGCTCGGCCGTCGCGCTCGTGCCTTGGTTTGCGCTCCGCGAGCTTTCGCTGCCGTTCTATTTCATCGTGATTGCGATCGCGTTCGCGATCGGCGTTTGGGCATCGAACATCGTCGTGCGCAAGCTCTCGATCGAGGATCCCGGCGTCATCGTCTGGGACGAGTTCGTCGGCCAGTGGATCGCGCTTGCGCCGCTGCTCGCGATGCCGGGGCGATGGTGGTCGATTCCGGTCGCGTTTTTGCTGTTTCGGATTTTCGATGTGTGGAAGCCGTGGCCCGTGCGCTGGGCCGATCGCTCGATCAAAGGCGGCTTGGGCGTGATGGCCGACGATGTGCTCGCGGGAATGTATGCCGCGGTGGTGTTGGCGATGATGATGCGGATCGCAGCCTGAGCTGCGATCCGAGAAAGGGCGGACTACTCGCAGCCGGCGCCGACGCAGGAGACGTGTCCGCGATGCCCAAACAACCCGCTGTAGTTCGCGAGGAGGCCGGGTTGCGCGTTCACGTTGACGACGTTGTAGACCATGAATCCAACGACGGGAAGGCCGGGCAGAGACACCGACCCGAAACTCGTCGCGCCTCTGTCGAGGACATGACCACTATTTTCTGCAGCAAGATCGATGGCGGCCCATCCGCTGCCGAGCGGTTCAAGCCCGATGATCGGTGTCATCATTGAGCCGAGAACGGGTGAGGACGGGTTACTGTAAAACGCGCGAAACGGGATCGCATTGACCTCGAAATCCATGCGCGGAGGGCAGGATTGGGGCATCTGGCAAGAACCGATGGGCGGCGTGAACTCCTCGCGATCGAATACGGCGGAGCCGAAATTGATCGGGGAATGACCTTCGCCGAACGGCACCTCGAATGGCGCCGTCACGCCTGCGGGATACAAACCCTTGTCGACATAGAAGCGTTTCGTCGGAAACGTGATGATCCAATCGGTCTCAGCACCGATCGATGCATCGACGACATATTCGTTGTCGATCGAGTCCATCGTCAGCACCGCGCTGACGGCGTCGATGCCGGACTCGTAGTCGATATCGAGGGACTTGCCCGCTGTAGTGACGATCTGCGCACGCGCGCCATTCGAGAAAGCCGTGTTCGCGTCATCCAGCGAGGGTCCGTCGCCGGCAGGAAGATTGTTCAGCAGCGCCTGATCGGTGAAATCGCTGATCGCATCAGCGTTGTAGCCGAAGAATGTTCCTTCGCCGACGTTCACGATCGAGCCCGCGCCGATCAGCGCATTCGTCGGCGCGACGATGTCCGCGACGATGCCGGTAGGTGTCAGCGCGTCGCAGCCGTCGGGTGTGCCTTCTCCCGGAATGCCGGTCTGGATATGCGTGATCGCAATGTCCGTGGCGCTGCCTGGAATGATGTCGCCGGCGGCGATGATCTCGATCGAGCCTTCGCGCGTGCGCGTGATGCCGTGCGGACCGTCATCGCCGGGCTCTCCGGGGACGGAGCCGTCGAATCCTGCCGTGACGAATGCGAAGCCCGCTTCGGGAATGGCCGGCACGGTACAGCTTCGATCCGAGCTCTTGAGTATCGCACCGCCGGCGTCGGAGGCTTGCGTGATCGCGGCGGTCCAGACGTCGTGTGGCGACAGGAACAGATCGAAGCCCAATACCGCGCGGCCGTTGTAGGCCTCGTTGAAGCGCACCCGGACGACCTGGCCGACATCGCCGGTGTTGACGACGGACACCAGAGTGTTCTGGCCCTTGTTGACGGTGTAGTACGGATACAGCAGCACTTCGCCGATGCCGCGCGGATTCAGCGACACGGCGTGAGCGCTTCCCGCGGACGCGATCGCGATCAGGACGCCAAGACGATGACGGATCATGGCGATACTCCCGGGCAGACTCCGCTCATGCAATCGAGACTTCCGCGATGCGCGAAGAGGCCGCTGTAATTGGCAAGCCGTCCCGGCTGCGCGTTGGTATTGATGACGTTGTAGACCATGAAGCCGGTCACCGGCAGGCCCACCAGCGAAACCGCGGAGCCATCGCCTGCCGCGACGCCGGAATTGAGCATCGATCCGAAACTCATTTCGAACCACCCGGATGCTCCGTACGTCGGCAACGGTACGACGAGCACAGAGCCAAGCACCATTGATGCGGTCGGCGGTGGGCCGGTGCCCGTGCCGAATGTCTCCACGTCCGTCTGCCACGGCAGCGGGACCGGATAAGGCAAACAGCCGCTCGGTGGCGGTACGCCGCAATAGCTCGGCGGTGAGGATCCTTCTTCGCGATCGAATGTCGGGATGACACTGACGAGAACGCTCGATCCGTCCGCATCAAACGGCTCGAAGAACGGCGCGGTCGCTCCGGAGGGATAGAGCTGCTTGTCGACATAAAACCGGCGCGTCGGGAAATTCACGATCCAGTCGGTTGCCGCGCCGATGGAATCATCGAGGAGATATTCGTTCGTGATCGAGCTCATCATCAGCACGGCGCTGACCGCGTCGATGCCGACGGTGAAGTCGACGTCGAAAGGCGAGTGGTCCATCGGCGCGACGTGAGCGCGCACCGCGGGCGCCGCCGCGTCCGTGTTCGCGAGATCGAGCAGCGAGGCGCGCGTGGCGTCGTACGCCTCGTCGGCGAGCACGCGATCGCTGAAACCCGCGATCGCGTCGGCGTTGTAGCCGAAGAACATGCCTTCGCCGACGTTTACGATCGAGCCGGTACCGATCAGCGCCGCGGTCGGTGCGACGAGGTCGGCTGCCACGGCGATCGTCGCGAGCGCCGCGCAATCGGCGGGCGTTCCATCGCAGGGAATGCCTGTCTGATCGTGCGTGACGGCCCGGTCCGTTGCACTCCCGGACACGATGTCGCCGACCGCGACGATCTCGATCGATCCCTCACGTGTGCGAGTCGCATCGTGCGGTCCGGCGTCGGCAGGAAACGCGCCGGTGCCGTCGAAGCCTGAGGTTCCGAAGGCGAGCCCTTCGGCCGGAATTTCGACGTCGACGCAGCTCCTGTCCGTCGTTTTCAAAAGCGCGCCGTTGCCGGCGATATCGCGGGTGACGGCAGCAGTCCAGACATCGTGCGGCGAGAGGAACACATTGAACGCAAGTACTGGTCGACCGTTGTAGCCTTCGGCAAATCGTACGTTCATCATCTTGCCAGCGTCGCCGGTATTGACGACGGTGATCAGCGTGTCCTGCTGCTTGTTGACCGTGTAGTACGGATACAAAAGCACCTGGCCGATACCGCGCGGATTCAACGTGACGGCCATCGCCGGCGCAGTGAAGATCATCGCGACCGCAACCGCGGCGAGGCGGGATTTCGTCATGGCGAGACTCCTCGTTTCCCTGAGCTCCCGCACGGACACCGGCGGGCCGATGACTACAGGTCGAGTGTAGCGGGCCGGCGCGACGACGCCATGTCGCATTGCGAAAAACGTCGCGTTTGATCAGGGCAGCAGTTTGCCCGGATTGAGAAGGCCGTCAGGATCGAGATCGTGCTTGATGCGCCGCATGATCGAAAGCGCGCCCGCATCCAACGCGCGCGGCATGAAATCGCGCTTCGCAAGGCCGATGCCGTGCTCGCCGGACAACGTACCGTCGAGGCGGATCACCACATCGAACACTTCGGCAAGGCACGCGTCTGCGCGAGCAAGCTCAGCTTCGTCGCGCGGCAGCAGATTGACGTGCAGATTGCCGTTGCCGGCGTGGCCGAAGCAGACGATCGGAAATCCGTAGCGCGCCGACAATGCTTTGGTTGCCGCGACGAGATCGGGCACGCGGCTGACCGGCACGACGACATCTTCATTGATCTTCTTCGGCGACAACGTGCGCAGCGCAGGCGACAGTGCCTTGCGTGCCGCCCACAACGCGCCGACTTCGCTTTCGCTCGCCGCCGCCGCAAGATCGAGAAGGCCTTCGCCGCGCGCCGCGCGCGATACCGCCGCGACGGCAGCCGGTAACGTGTCGGGCTCGCCGTCGACTTCGATCACCAGCATCGCGCCGGCGACGGGAATCGCATCGCCGCTGTGTGCGCGTGCGAGACCGAGCGCGTCGCCGTCGAGGAATTCGAGCGCGCACGGCGTCACCGGCTGCGCCATGATGCGTGCGACTGCCGCGGCGGCTGCGCCGACATCGGCGTACGTCGCGCGCAGCGTGCGACGCGCGGACGGCAGCGGCGTCAACTTCAGCGTCGCTTCGGTGATGATCGCGAGCGTGCCTTCCGATCCGATCAGGAGCCGCGTCAAATCGTAGCCAGTTGCGCCTTTCGTCGTCGGCGTGCCGCAGCGGAATTCCTCGCCGCTGCCCGCAACGGCGCGCAGCGCCAGCACGTTGTCGCGCGTCGCGCCGTATTTCACCGCGCGCGGACCGCCCGCGTTGCAGGCGAGGTTGCCGCCGATCGTGCAATACGGCGCGGAGGTTGGATCGGGCGGCCAGAACAAAGCGTGCGGCGCGAGCGCGGCTTGCAGATCCGCGTTCAGCACGCCGGGCTCGACGACGGCGAGACGATTGGCGGGATCGATCCGCACGATGCGATCCATGCGCTCGAACGAGACAACGATGCCGCCCGCGATCGGAACGCTCGCGCCGGTCGTGTTCGTGCCGCGGCCGCGCGCGACGATCGGCACGCGATGCTCGCGGCAGGCTGGCACGAGTGCGACGATCTGCGCGTGCTCCGTCGGAAACACGACGAGATCCGGCATCGCTTCGCGCCGCGAATTGTCGTAGCCGTAAACGAGCCGCTCGGACGGATCCGTCGCGATGCCGCGCTCGCCGAATACGCCGCGCAGCGTATCGATCAATGCAACCGGCAGCGTCATGTTCGACGACTCCCGCTCAGCCCTTGTCGTCGCCTTCGACATAGTCGAAGACTTTCACGACTTTCTCGACGCCGTCGACATCGCGCGCGATCTGCACGACCGCATCGGCTTCCTCGTGGCTGACCTTGCCCATGAGATACACGATGCGATGCGCGGTGGTCACGTTGACGCGCGTCGGATCGAAGCCGGGCAGGCTCGTAAGATCGAGCAAGCCTGTCTTCACGCGCGCGGTCAGCGCGTTGTCGCTACGCCGCGACCAGAAACCTTCGGGCTCGCGCACGTCGATCTCGTTGATGATGCGTCGCGTGCCTTCGTAACCGGTGACGCGCTGCTCCGCGCGCGCCTTGAGCTCGGGCGTACGCACTTCGCCGACGAGCAGGATCACGCCGTCGTAGACGACGATGATGACGCTGTTCTTGAGCGCGAGCTCCTTGTCCTTGTTGAAGTTGTCGTACGCGGCGAGATAGATGCGCTTGTCGTCGACGTACGAGCCGACACTGCGGCGATCGTGCGCGGCGCTGGCGCCAGCGGCGGCGCCGCCGACGACAGCGGCGAAGCAGCCGCCGAGGAACGGCGTTGCGATGATGAGAGAAAGGGCGAAGAGGGCAGATCGGTAGCGCATGACTTCCTCAATAAGCTTCGAACGCGTTGCGCCGCCAGTCCAGCGTCGGCGCGCCGGCGTCGCCGGCGATAGCCAACACGTCGAAGCGGCACGCAACGCCGGCGAAGCGCGGATGATTCTGCAGAAAGACCTCGGCCGCGCGCACGAGTTTCGTTTGCTTGCCGGCATCGACCGAATCGATGCCGCCGCCGAAGCGCCCGCTACGCCGGTAGCGCACTTCGACGAAGACGAGGACATCGCGATCGCGCATAACGAGATCGATCTCGCCGAAGCGGCAGGCGAAATTGCGCGAGATCAGCGCGAGCCCGGCGCGTTCGAGATGGGCGAGCGCGACGTCCTCGTAGTGGGCGCCGGCGCGGGCGTTCATGGGATCGCCGGCACAGAGCTCAACGCGCCTTCGATCGGCCTCGCGATGCCGTTGCTGAAGCGCGCCCAGCCGGTCAGCCGATGGATACGGCCGAAGCTATCGGCCGTGAGCTGGCCGGTGGCGCCGTCGAGATACGCGTCGGGATGCGCGAGCAGCCAATCCATGTACGGCAGGAGCGCATACGCGTCCATGCCGAACGCGAAGAGCCGCGCGCCGACACCGTTCGCGCTCGCAACCTGGCGCGAGATCGCCACGCGGTCGGGGCGTCCCGGCACCGGGCCGAACAGCCACGGCGCATCGCAGAACTCGACACCGTCAAGATCGCGATCCAGCCCCGGATTCGAATCGCCCGAATAAATATGCGAAGTGCCGAACACCGGCACGTTGATGCTCGCGATCTTGAGCTGCGGCAGCAGGAGGCGCGCTTGCTGCGGACGCATGCTGATGAAGACGCCGACATCGGCACCGTCGCCGAGGCTCGCGGTCGCCTGCAGGATCTGCGTCTTGAAGTTCACGTCGTTGTCGCGAAGGCGCGCTTCGCCGACGACGTGTCCGCCTTTCGCCTCGAACTGCGCTCGGAACGCGAGCGCAGCGCGCTCGGCCCAATCCGTATCTGCGGCGATGATCGCGACGCGCGTGACGCCGCGCTCGCTCATGTGCTCTGCGACCTGCGCGCCTTCGGCGTCCGGCAGAAGACCGAATTCAGCGCTGCCCGCGGGCGGCACTTCGCCGGTGTCGGGGTGATTCAGCGCCAGCACGCGTGCCGGCAGCTGTTGATGGAAAAGCTCGCCGACCGATTCGCGCTGCAACGGGCCGACGACATGATCCGCACCGTCCGCAACCGCCTTGTTGTAAGCAGCGATACCGTCCGCCGGTGTCTTGCCGGCATCGTAGATGCGCACGTCGGCGCGCTTGGCATCTTCGCCGGCGAAATACGCGGCGAGGAAACCATCGCGGATCGATGACGATACCGCCGACAGCTGCGCGCCGAGCGGCAGCAAAAGCGCGATGTGTTGTGGCGCTGCGTAGCCTTCGGCCGTATACGCGCCTTCGTGGCCTGCCTGCATCGTGCCGACCGGCCGGCTCGGCCGCGGCATCGTGCGCGCGAGCGCCTGGCCTTTCGCTCGCAACGCTTGCTCGATCCACGGGCGCAGCGGATCGTCCGGCGTCAGCGATTCCGCGCGCGCCTTCAAGGCATCCCCATCGAGTGCCGCGAGCGTTTCGATGATCTCCTTGCGGTTCTGATCGCGATCCGCCGCAGCGAGATAGCGATCGAGCTGCGCCCGCGTGCGCGCGGCTGCATAGCGATCGCCGCCCGCGACGAATGCGCGCGCGCGAAGCTCAAGCAGGCGAATGCGCAGGTTTTCCGGAACGCCGTCATCGGCGGCCGTGAGCAGTGCTTGCGCTTGCGCCGCATCGCCGCGCTTGAGCGCAATCTCGGCATCGAGAAGGTCGAGCCGGATCGGCTCATCGCCGTGCAGGCGTCGGCGTTTGATATCGCCGAGCGCGCGCGCGGCGCTTTCGAGATCGCCGGCATCGTGGAATGCCTCGGCCGCGCGCAATCGATAATGCGCGGCAGCGTCGCCGCCGGACGATTCGGCAAGTGCGAGGAATGCCGACGCGGCGCGATCGAGCTCGCCTTGCTTGTACAGCGTCTCGGCTTGCGCGGCCTCGGCGGACGAAACGGGCTCGCTTTCCTCGAGCGTCGCGCAGGCGTTGAGTGCGAGCGCGAGCACGGCGATGGCCGCGCTTTTGCGCCAGGTTCCGGAACGGGACAACAGCGGCATGCGGCTCATGTGCGCATCATAGCGGATCGGCTGCGCCGGCCGCGCGACGGTTATCCGTTATGCTCGGTGGCATGAGCGCAAACGCCGGCCGACTCTTCATTGTCGCGACGCCCATCGGCCATCTCGACGATCTCTCGCCGCGCGCCGCCGCCGTGCTGCGCGCGGTGCGCATCATCGCCGCCGAGGACACGCGCCACAGCGCGCCGCTGCTAGCGCGCGTCGGCAGCGAGGCGCGCGTGCTGGCGCTGCACGATCACAACGAGCGCGAGCAGTCCGCGCGCATCGTCGAGGAGATTCTCGCAGGCCACGATGTCGCGTTGATTTCCGATGCGGGAACGCCGCTCATCAGCGATCCCGGTTTTCGCCTCGTGCGTGCGGTGCGCGAAGCCGGTGGGATCGTCTCGCCGATACCGGGTCCGTGCGCCGCGATCGCTGCGTTGTCGGCGGCGGGGTTGCCGAGCGATCGCTTCGTGTTCGAAGGATTTCTGCCGGCGAAATCCGCGGCGCGTCGCGAGCGCATGAGCGCGCTTGCCGCGGAGGCGCGCACGTTGATTTTCTATGAATCGAGTCATCGCATTTTGGAATCGGTCACTGACGCCGCGGTCGTGTTCGGCGCGGAGCGCGAAGCAGTGCTCGCACGTGAGCTGACGAAAATGTTCGAGACGATCATCGCGGCACCGCTCGGCGCGCTCGCCGAGCGCATCGCTGCCGATCCGAATCAACAGCGCGGCGAGTTCGTGCTGCTGATCGCCGGTGCGAAAGACGATGATGCCGATGCGCGTCTCGCCGAAGGCAAGCGCATTTTCGCGTTGCTTCGCGAAGAGCTTGCGCCGGCGAAAGCCGCGAAGCTCGCCGCCGCGATCACCGGCGCGCCGCGCAAGGCGCTGTATCAGGCCGAGTGATTCCCGCGGTAGACTGAAGGCGGAGTCGGCCAGGCAGCCGCGTCGCACTTGTTGCGCCGAGGAAAGTCCGGGCTCCATAGGGCACGGTGCCAGGTAACGCCTGGGCGGCGCGAGCCGACGGAAAGTGCAACAGAAAGCAAACCGCCGAACGGCATCTCACGATGCGCGTGGTAAGGGTGAAATGGTGCGGTAAGAGCGCACCGCGCGCGGGGCTAACGCCGCGTGGCACGGCAAACCCCACCCGGAGCAAGACCGAATAGGGGGGCTATGACGCGGCCCGCGTCGCTCCCGGGTAGGTTGCTCGAGTCTTGCGGCGACGCAAGGCCTAGAGGAATGGCTGCTCACGACAGAACCCGGCTTATCGGCTGACTCTTTTTTTCTTTTTGGCCTTGCGGCCGTTGTGGTTGTTGTTCCGGCGGAAGTCGGGATCCTCCATTGTCATCCCGGCGAAGGCCGGGATCCATTTTGATCATGACAAGCGTTCCGCTCGCCTGCCGGCGAGCGGGTCACTTTCTCTGCTTGCCCAGAGAAAGTAACCAAAGAGAGGGCACCCTCGGTGCGCGAGGGGGCTACGGGGTTCGCTGACGGCACATCCCTGTGCCGACAGCGAACTGGCCCGCCTCCTGCGGGCCACCCTTCGGGCTTTTCCTTCGCCCCCTCGCCGCGGCACAGAGGGGCCCGGGTAGAGCAAAGCGCGGCCGTCCTGGCCGCAGAAGCAGAGCTAAAGATAAGAGCGAAGCATTCTTTTCCCCTCTCCCGCTTGCGGGAGAGGGAGGGTGAGGGCACGTCGGTTCGCGCTTTCAAGAGATCAAAGCGGAAGCCGCATCGCTGCGCTCGCGAGTGTCAAATTTCTTTTCTTTGCGGCGATCGTCGGCGCCTCGCGGCGACAACGAGAAAACAAGGCAACTATCTATTTGCGAGCCATTTGAATTCGATGACGAATGCATTTAAAAACAAATATACATAAATACTATGGATGCTTATTTTAGTTTCCACTGACTGGTGTCAGCACTGCGCCGCGAAATCGCACTCACCGCAGCATTACCGCCTCCTGACAGAACGCTTTCACGTTGAAGACTACGGGTGCCGCGACCGCAGTCCCCCGACCGAAGCACGGCACCCAGCCGGACCTCGTCGCCGACGAATCCGAACCCGCATCCGGGGTAGTCCGCTCGGCCCCCAAACCCCCTCGCCAACCCACCGCTCACACCGTTTTCACGCCCAGATTTTTCCTTGACACGCCTGTAGTTACGTCCTAAGGTGGGTGTTAGTGGTTTTTTGTGGTTTTCAGTGGGTTATGTTCCAAGGTGAGACCTCAATCACGCTGGACGACAAGGGACGGATCGCCATTCCGGCGGTTCATCGCGAGCTCGTCGCCAAGGCCAGCGGGAATCGTCTGGTCGTCACGTACAACCCGTTCGAGCACGGCTGCTTGTGGATTTTCCCGGACAAGGAATGGGAGCGCGTGCGCGATGAGGTGAATGCGCTCCCGAGCGTCAAGGCGGTCCATCGCAATCTGCAGATGAAGCTGGTCGGCGCGGCGGCGCATGTTGAGCCGGATGGCAACGGCCGGATCCTGTTGCCGGCGAGCCAGCGCGCGGCGGCGGCGATCGAGAAGCGCGCGGTGCTCTTGGGCATGGGCAACAAGTTCGAGCTCTGGGGCGAACAAGCGCATCTCGCCAAGATCCGCGAAACGATCGGCGAGGAACAGATTACGGAGGACATGCTCGAGCTGAAGCTGTGACGAGGCGGAGCTTGAGCCACGAGGCGGCGCGTTCGCACGTGCCGGTGATGTTGGCGGAGACCGTGGAGGGCCTTCGCGTGCACCAGGACGGAACCTATCTCGACGGCACGTTCGGGCGCGGCGGGCATGCGCGCGAGGTGCTGAAGCGGCTCGGCCCCGAAGGCCGGCTCTTATTGATGGATCGCGATCCGGAGGCGATCGCGAGTGCGGCCGAGGAGTTCGGTGCCGATGCGCGCGTGCGGATACGCCACGCGAGCTTCGCCGAGCTCTCGGGTTGGGAGGAGACGGTCGGCGGCCTGGACGGCGTGCTGTTCGATCTCGGCGTGTCGTCGCCGCAGCTGGACGAGCCCGGACGCGGGTTCAGCTTTCAGGCGGACGGCCCGCTGGACATGCGCATGGACCCGACTCGAGGAGCGAGCGCGGCCGACTGGCTGGCTCACGCTGGAGAGGCCGAGATAGCCGATGTGCTTTGGCAGTGTGGCGAGGAGAGGATGAGCCGACGCATAGCGCGCGCGATAGTCGCGGCACGGGCGAAAGAGCCGTTGACGACGACGCGCCAGCTGGCCGACCTCGTGGCGCGGACGATCGGCCATCGCGAGCGCAACAAGCATCCCGCGACGCGCACGTTCCAGGCCTTGCGCATCCACGTCAACGACGAGCTCGCCTCGCTCGAGCGCGGCCTCGAAGCCGCGCGCTCGCAGCTCAAGCCCGGCGGACGCCTCGCCGTGATCAGTTTCCATTCGCTCGAGGACCGGCTCGTCAAACGCTTCATCCGCGGCGAGGAAGCCCCGCGCGTGCCGCGCGGTTTGCCACAGCCTGAGCTCGCGCCGGCCCCGTTGTTTGCGGTCGGCAAGGCGCAATTCGCAAGCGACGCCGAAACCGCCGCGAACCCGCGCGCGCGCAGCGCCGTGCTGCGTGTCGCGGAGAAGCGCGCATGAGCAAGCGCGTTGCCTTCGTGATGACGCTCCTCCTGGGCGCCGTGGTCGCGAGCGCGATCGGCGTCGTCTACTCGATTCAGGAGAGCCGCGAGCTTTTCGTCCAGCTGACCAAGCTTGGCAACGAGCGCGACGATCTCAACGTCGAGTTCGGCCGCCTGCAGCTCGAACAGGCGACCTGGGCAGAGAACAACCGCATCGAGCAGATCGCGCGCGGACGCCTCGGCATGATCTCGCCGAGCCCGGCGGAAACCGTGGTGATCCGTCGATGAAGCGCGTGAAGCCTGCCAACACGCGCGCAAGGCTCTCGATCGTCGCGATGGTCCTTGCGCTCTCGTCGAGCGCGCTGATCGTGCGCGCGGTTGACCTTCAGGTCGTGCGCAAGGATTTCTATCAGGAGCAGGGCGACCAGCGCTATTTGCGCGATATTCCGATCGCGGTCTCGCGCGGCACGATCTTCGATCGCAACGGCGAGCCGCTCGCGGTGTCGACGCCGGTGGATTCGATCTGGGCGAATCCGGTCGACGTCTTGAGCAATGCCGACCGGCTGCCGGAGCTTGCCAAGGCGCTCGATCTCGACGAAGAAGATCTCAAGCAAAAGCTCGTGCAGCGTTCGGACAAGGAATTCGTTTATCTCAAGCGCCATCTCAATCCGGACGACGCGCGCGCGATCCTGAAGCTCGACATCCCCGGCGTCGCCAGCGAGCGCGAGTTCCGCCGCTACTACCCGAGCGGCGAGGTGATGGCGCACGTGCTCGGCTTCACCAACGTTGACGATCGCGGTCAGGAAGGCCTCGAGCTTGCGTTCGACGATTGGCTCGCCGGCAAGCCGGGTGCGAAGCGCGTAATCCGCGATCTGCACGGCCAAGTCGTCGAGAACGTCGAGCTCCTGCGCGAGGCGCAGCCAGGCCGCGATCTCACCCTGTCGATCGACCGCCGTATCCAATATCTCGCCTATCGCGAGCTCAAGGCGGGGCTCGCCGAGCATCACGCCACGTCCGGCTCCATGGTGATCCTCGACGTGCCGACCGGCGAAGTGCTCGCGATGGTCAACGCACCGTCGTTCAATCCGAACGCGCGCAACGGCGGTGATCCGTCGTATCGGCGCAACCGTGCCGTCACCGACGTCGTCGAGCCCGGCTCGACGATCAAGGCGTTCACGATCTCGGCTGCGCTCGAAAGCGGCAAATGGAAACCGCATACGCCGGTCGACACGACGCCGGGCACGTTCACGCTCGCCGACGGCCGCGTCATCCGTGACGTGCACAACAAAGGCCTTCTCGACGTCACCGGCGTCATCACGCATTCGAGCAATGTCGGCGCGGCGAAGATCGGTCTTACGCTGCCGCGCGATCATCTCTACGACGTCGATCACCGCTTCGGCTTCGGCGAAGTCACCGGCTCGGGTTTTCCCGGCGAATCGCCGGGCCTCTTGCCGATCGCGAAAGCGTGGGGACCGGTCGAGCAGGCGACGATCTCGTACGGCTACGGCCTCAACGTGACGCCGCTGCAGCTCGCGCGCGGATACGCCGCAATCGCGAACGACGGGCGCCTGCGCTCGCCGACGTTCGTCAAGGGCGCGCAGAATCCCGATACCGCCGTCATCGATCCCGAGATCGCCGCGAATCTTCGCAAGATGCTCGAAACGGTGGTCACGCCCGAAGGCTCCGGCATCAAGGCGTCGATCGTGAACTACCGCGTCGCCGGCAAGACCGGCACGTCGCGCGCTGCTGCGGCCGGCGGCTACGACAATCGCCATATCTCGCTCTTCGTCGGCATGGTGCCGGCCTCGAACCCGCGGCTCGTCGGCGTCGTCGTGATCCACGACCCGCAAGGCGCGTACTACGGCGGCCTCGTCTCGGCGCCGGTATTCAGCAAGGTCATGGACGGCGCGCTGCGCCTTCTCGATGTGCCGCCCGATAACGTCAAGAATTGGTACACCGCCGCGCCCGAAACCGGACGCACCCTGGACGCGAAAGCCCCGCCGACCGAAGAGGCGTCGGAGCTCTCCAACTACGCCGAGGGTGTGCCGCAATGACGAGCGAACGCGCGATGAGCCTTTCCGAACTTCTGGCCGATCATGCCGATGCCGGCGCGGCCGGCGATATCGTCGTGCGCGGGCTCGCGCTCGACTCGCGCGACGTGCGCGCGGGCGACGCGTTCTTCGCGCTCGCAGGTTCCCGGCAGCACGGCATTACGTTTGCCCCAACGGCGTTGGCGCGCGGCGCTGCGGTTATTCTGGCGGAGTTGCCGGAATCCGCAGCGTCGGCGCCCGCCATCTCCGACGATGCAGCGCCGCTCATTTGGATCGACGGCCTGCGCGAGAAAGTGGGCCCGATCGCCGCGCGCTTTTTCGGCGAGCCGTCGCAATCGCTCGCGGTCGTCGGCGTCACCGGTACCAACGGCAAGACGTCGACCGTGCAACTCCTCGCGCAGGCGTTGCATCACGCCGGTCACAAAGTCGCGACGATCGGCACGCTCGGCGCAGGTCTTTTCGGCGCCGTCGTCGAAGGCGTGCGCACGACGCCGGATGCAATCGCGGTGCAGGGTTTGCTCGCGGCGTTCCGCGACGAAGGCGCGAGCCATGTTGCGATGGAAGTGTCCTCGCACGCGCTCGATCAGGGCCGCGTCAATGGCGTCGCGTTTCACTTGACGGTGTTCACGAATCTGACGCGCGATCATCTGGATTATCACGGCACGATGCAGGCGTACGGCGAGGCGAAAGAGCGGCTCTTCGCGTGGCCGGGTCTCGCCGCTGCAATCATCAATGTCGACGATGCGTTCGGGCGCGCGCTCGCGGCGCGCATCGAGAAGCACGATGACGGCCCTGCGTTGCTTCGCTACGGGATCGATCGCGCTGAAGCGGACATCGTCGCGCGCGATATCGTCACCGGCACATCGGGCCTCGATTTTCATCTCACGACACCGTGGGGCGAAGGCAATGTCGAAACGCACCTCCTCGGCCGCTTCAATGTTTCGAATCTGCTCGCGGTTGCGGCTTGCCTGGGCCGTCTCGGTTTCTCGTTCGCCGCGATTCGCGATGCGCTTGCGGCGCTGACGCCGGTCAGCGGACGCATGAACCGTCTCGGCGGCGACGACGCGCTGCCGCTGGTCGTCGTCGACTACGCGCACACGCCCGACGCGCTCGAACAAGCGCTCACGAGCTTGCGTGCGCACGCGCACGGACGCCTCGTCTGCGTGTTCGGCTGCGGCGGCGAGCGCGATGCGGGCAAGCGTCCGGAAATGGGCGCGATCGCCGAAGCGCTCGCCGACGAGATCATCGTCACCGACGACAATCCGCGCGGCGAGGACGGCGATGCGATCGTCGCCGAGATCATCGCCGGTCTCGCGCGGCCCGAAGCCGCCACGATCGAGCGCGACCGCGGTGCCGCGATCGCGCTCGCGATCCGCGCGGCGAAGTTCGGCGACATCGTGCTGATCGCCGGCAAGGGTCACGAGCCGTATCAAGAAGTCGCGGGCGTCAAGCACGCGTTCGACGATCTCGAAGTCGCGCGCGCGGCGCTGGAGGCGCGGCCGTGAAGCTCAGGCTAACCGACATCGCTCCGTGGGTCGGCGGCCGATTGCACGGCGGCGGCGCGTTCGTCGAAAGCGTATCGACCGATACGCGCACGCTGACGCAAGGCGCGTTGTTCGTCGCGCTCAAAGGCGAGCGCTACGACGCGCACGATTTCATCGCCACCGCGCGCGAGCGTGGCGCGGTGGCGGCGCTCGTCGATCGCGAGGTCGCGATCGATCTTCCGCAAATCATCGTCGCCGACACGCTGATGGCGCTCGGCGATCTCGCGCGCGCGGTGCGCTCGCAGCGCGACGTGCGCGTGATTGGCATCACCGGCTCGAACGGCAAGACGACCGTGAAGACGCTGACTGCGTCGATTCTCGCGCGCCACGGCCGCACGCACGTCAACGCCGGCAATCTCAACAACGAAATCGGTTTGCCGCTCTCCGTGCTTGCGATGCCGGCGAACGCGCAATACGCCGTGCTCGAAATGGGCGCGGGCAAGCCGGGCGACATCGCGTATCTCGCGCGCATCGCGCGGCCGGACATCGGGCTCGTCAATAACGTAGCGCCCGCGCATCTCGAACGGCTCGGCAGCGAGCGCGGCGTCGCCGAAACGAAGGGCGCGATCTATTCCGCGCTGCCGGCCGACGGCGTCGCGATCGTGAATGCCGATGATGCGTACGCGGATTATTTCGCGGACCTCGCCGGATCGCGTCGCGTCGTGCGCTTCGGTTTTGCGTCCGGCGCCGATATCGGTGCGGAGATCGACGCGAGCGGCCGTGTCACGTTGAAAACGCCGATCGGCGAAACAGCAGTCACGCTCGCGCATCCAGGCCGCCACAACGTCATGAATGCGCTTGCCGCCGCGGCGATCGCCATCGCGCTCGATGTGCCGCTTGCGACGATCCGCGCCGGTCTCGAATCCGCGCCGGCGGTTTCGGGACGCTTGATGCGGCGCAAGCACGCGTCGGGCGCGATGCTGATCGACGACAGCTACAACGCCAATCCCGGCTCGTTCGCGGCCGCAATCGCAACGCTCGCCATGGAGCCTGGCGAAACGATCCTGGTAATGGGCGACATGGCCGAGCTGGGCACCGACGCCGAGCGCCTGCACGCGCAAACCGGCGCGCTTGCGAAGAAGAGCGGCATCCGTCATCTGCATGCGGTCGGCCGCTTGAGCCGCGCCGCGGCCGAAGCGTTTGGCGCGGGTGCGACGCATCACGCCGATCAGGGCGCGCTGGTCGATGCGCTGCGCCGCGAGCTGCACGCCGGCGTGACCGCACTGATCAAAGGCTCGCGCTCTTCCGGAATGGATCGCGTGGTCGGCGCGCTGCTCGACGACGGCAACGGAGGCGAGCGCCATGCTGCTTGAGCTTGCCGATCTTCTCAAAGGCTATGTGAGCGGATTTCATCTGTTCCAATACCTCACGTTCCGCACGATCATGTCGACGCTGACGGCGCTCGCGGTGTCGCTGCTCGCGGGTCCTGCGATTATCCGCAAGCTTGCGGCGGTAAAAGCGGGGCAGGTGATCCGCAGCGACGGTCCGCAGTCGCATCTGACCAAGGCCGGCACGCCGACGATGGGTGGTGCGCTGATCCTGGGCTCGATCATCGTCGCGACGCTGCTCTGGGCCGATCTGCGCAACCGCTACGTGTGGCTGGTGCTCGGTGTCACGCTTGCGTTCGGCGCAATCGGTTTCTACGACGACTACAAGAAGCTGATCCTGAAGGACAGCCGCGGTCTCGCTGCTCGCTGGAAGTATTTCTGGCAATCGGTGTTCGGGCTCGGCGTCGCGCTGTTCCTCTATACGACCGCGGATACGCCGGCGGCGACGACGTTCTATCTCCCGCTGATCAAGCAGGCGCAGCTGCCGCTCGCGCCGACTGCCGATCTCGGCTCGCCGTCGCTGTGGATCGGCGGCGTCGTGTTCGTCGCGGTCGCGTATTTCATCGTCGTCGGTTTCTCGAACGCGGTGAATCTCACCGACGGTCTCGATGGGCTTGCGATCATGCCGAGTGTGCTGGTCGCGACTGCGCTCGGCGTGTTTGCGTATCTCGCCGGCAACAAGGTGTTCTCCGAATATCTCGGCATTCCGGCGATTCCGGGTGCGGGTGAGCTCGCGATCTTTTGCAGCGCGCTCGCCGGCGCGGGTCTTGGATTCCTCTGGTTCAACACATATCCCGCGCAAGTTTTCATGGGCGACATCGGCGCGCTTGCGATCGGCGCCGCGCTCGGCTGCATCGCGGTAATCGTACGGCAGGAGATCGTGCTTCTGATCATGGGCGGCGTGTTCGTGATGGAAACGGCGTCGGTGATGCTGCAGGTCGCGAGCTTCAAGCTCACCGGCAAGCGCATCTTCCGCATGGCGCCGATCCATCATCACTTCGAGCTCAAGGGCTGGCCCGAGCCGCGTGTGATCGTGCGCTTTTGGATCATCAGCGTCGTGCTGGTGCTGATCGGCCTTGCGACGTTGAAGGTGCGTTGACATGTTGATGTTCAACTTCAACGAAGAATCGCAGGCAACGCGGCGCGGCGAGCCGAAGGGGCGGTATGACCTCAGCCTGATCCTCGCGGCGGCGGCGCTCGCGAGCCTTGGCGTCGTGATGGTCGCGTCAAGCTCGATCGCGGTCGCCGACGGACTGAATGTTGGCGCGTTCTACTATCTCGTGCGTCATCTGATTTTCCTCGCGGCCGGTATCGTCGCCTGCGCCGTCGTCGCGCGTATCGAGCTCTCCTGGATCGAACGCCACGCGATGGTGTTCATGATGATCGGCTTCGCGCTGCTGTTGCTCGTGTTCGTGCCGGGCATCGGCGTTCGCATCAACGGCGCGCGGCGCTGGATTCATCTTGGCATTTCCGGATTTCAATCGGTCGAGGCGATGAAGCTTTTCGTCATCGTCTATCTTTCGAGCTATCTCGTGCGTCATCGCGAGAAAGTGCAGGCGAGTCTCTTCGGCGTGATCAAGCCGCTCGGCCTTGCGCTCCTGATCGCGGTGCTTCTGCTCGCGCAGCCCGATTTCGGATCGGCCGCGCTCTTGCTTGCGGTTACGCTCGGCATGGTCTGGCTCGGCGGCGCGAGGTTGTCGAATCTCGCGGTGCTCGGCACGCTCGCGCTGCCGGCGCTCGCGTGGGCTGCGTTCAGTCAGGATTATCGCGTCAAGCGCCTGACTTCGTTCCTCGATCCGTGGGCCGATCCGTTCAAGGACGGCTTCCAGCTGACGCAGGCATTGATCGCGATCGGTCGCGGCGAATGGCTCGGCGTCGGCCTCGGCGGATCGGTGCAGAAGCTTTTTTATCTGCCGGAAGCGCATACCGATTTCATTCTCGCCGTGATCGCCGAAGAGCTCGGCTTCGCCGGCATCGTGCTCGTGCTCGCGTTGTTCGGATGGCTGATCGGTCGCGGTTTCGTGATCGGCCTTCGCGCCGTCGAGCGCGGCCAGCGCTTCGCCGGCTATTGCGCATTCGGCGTATCGCTGATGATCGCGCTGCAGGCGCTGGTGTCGATCGGCGTCAATCTCGGCGTGCTGCCGACCAAAGGATTGACGCTGCCGCTGATCAGCTCGGGCGGATCGAGCGTGATGATGACGTGCGCTGCGATTGGTCTCTTGATCCGCGTCAGCTACGAAGTCGCGCGCGCGGAGAACGCGGCGCTGCAAGCGGTACCGGAACGTGCGATCGCCGAGGTGCGCCGATGAGCGAGGAGGCGATCAAACCTGTCCTCATCATGGCCGGCGGCACCGGCGGACATATCTTTCCGGGCCTTGCGGTCGCCGACGAATTGCATAAGCGCAAGACGCCGGTGATCTGGCTCGGCGGCGTCGGCGGCCTCGAAACGCGGCTCGTGCCGCAGCACGGCTTGCGGCTGGAAACCTTGCCGATCGCCGGCGTGCGCGGCAAAGGCATTCTCGCGAAAGTGTTCGCGCCACTGCGTCTCGCGCATGCGGTTGCGCGCGCGCGCGGCGTGCTGAAACGCCACGCGCCGCGCAGCGTCTTGTCGATGGGCGGCTATGCAGCCGCGCCCGGCGGCATCGCCGCGTGGCTTGCGCGCGTGCCGCTGGTCGTGCACGAGCAGAACCGGATTCCGGGCGTCACGAATCGTTTGCTCGCGCGTTTCGCCAAGCGCTTGCTGACCGGCTTCGCCGATGCGTTCGCGAACGGCGAGTGGGTTGGCAATCCGGTGCGCGCATCGATCGCCGCGGTGCCGGTGCCGGCGCAACGTTATGCCGGTCGCGAAGGTCCGCTGAACCTGCTCGTGCTCGGCGGAAGCCAAGGCGCGCAGAGTCTCAATGCCGCGCTGCCCGAAGTGCTGCGCCGTCGCGGCGCGCGCTTGCCGGTGTCGGTGCGTCATCAGTGCGGCGCGAAGCATTTCGAGCAGGCGCGTGCGGCGTACATGCGCGCGAACATCGAAGCCGACGTCGTGCCGTTCGAGGACGACATGGCCGGCGCGTACGCGTGGGCCGATCTTGTGATCTGCCGTTCCGGTGCGCTGACCCTCGCCGAGCTCGCCGCCGCGGGCGTGCCGGCGATCCTCGTGCCGTATCCGCACGCCGTCGACGATCATCAGACGAAGAATGCCGAAGCGATGGTTGCGGCCGGCGCTGCGCGTCTCGTCGCCGAGGGCGACGAGTTCGTCAAGCGGCTCGGCGCTGCGTTCGAAGAGATCGGTGATCGCGCGAAGCTCGTGAAGATGGCCGAGGCGGCGCGCTCGCTCGCCAAGCCGGACGCCGCGCGGCGTATCGCCGACATTTGTCTCGAGGTGGCCGCATGACGCCGGTCAGCCTCAAGCAGCACGGCGACATCATGCAGGATTTTCGCCGCGTGCATTTCGTCGGCATCGGCGGCGTCGGCATGAGCGGCATCGCCGAAGTGTTGTGCAATCTCGGCTACTCGGTGTCGGGTTCGGACAAGGCCGACAGCGCGACGACGCGCCGGCTCGCGGGTTTGGGCGCGCGCATCGATCGCGGTCACGATGCGAAGAATGTGAGCGACGTCGACGTGCTCGTCGTGTCGAGCGCGATCAAATCGGACAATCCCGAAGTCGTTGCCGCGCGCGAACGCCGCATTCCGGTCGTGCCGCGCGCGGAGATGCTCGGCGAGCTGATGCGCTTTCGCCGTGGCATCGCGGTCGCCGGCACGCACGGCAAGACGACGACAACGAGCCTCACCGCAAGCGTGCTCGCCGAAGCGGGTCTCGATCCGACGTTCGTGATCGGCGGCCAGCTCGTTGCTGCCGGTGCGAATGCGCGGCTCGGCACCGGCGAGTATCTCGTCGCCGAAGCGGACGAGTCGGACGGCTCGTTCCTGTTGCTCTCGCCGGTGATCGCGATCGTCACGAACATCGACGCCGATCATCTCGAAAACTACGACGGCGATTTCGATCGCGTGCGCAAGGCGTTCGCCGATTTCCTGCACCGCTTGCCGTTCTATGGCGTCGCGGTGCTTTGCATCGACGATGCCGAAGTCGCCGATCTCGAGCGTGAGACGCATCGGCGTGTGCTGACGTATGGCGTCGATGCGAGCGCGGATCTTCGCGCGAGCGATATCCGCGCGGAAGGCAAGCGCACGCGCTTTGCGCTGCATTTGCCGGACTCGGGGCTGACGCTCGAGATCGCGCTGAATCTGCCGGGCCATCACAACGTTTTGAACGCGCTCGCCGCGTGCGCGGTCGGCTGGCAGCTCGGCGTGCCGCCTGAAGCGATGCAGCGTGCGCTCGAGAATTTCCAGGGTGTCGGCCGGCGCTTCCAGTTGCGCGGCGAGCTGATGCTCGATCACGGCGCGGTGATGCTGGTCGACGACTACGGCCATCATCCGCGCGAGCTTGCGGCGGTGTTCGCCGCGGCGCGCGGCGGCTGGCCGGATCGGCGGCTCGTCGTCGCGTTCCAGCCGCATCGCTACACGCGCACGCGCGATCTGCTCGACGATTTCGCGAATGTGCTCGCCGAGGCGGATGTGCTCGTGCTGACCGAGATTTATCCCGCCGGCGAAGCGCCGATCGCGAACGCGGATGGTCGCGCGCTTGCGCGTGCGGTGCGCGCTCGCGGGAAAGTCGATCCGGTGCTGATCGAGCATCCGCGCGAATTGCGCCAGGCGTTGCCGCCGCTCTTGCGCGACGGCGATCTGTTGCTGCTGCTCGGCGCCGGCGATATCGGCGCGGCGGCAAATGAAATTGCCGCGAGCGGCAATTTGCGGAGCGCGGCATGAAAGTCGCCGACGCCAAGCAATTCGGACGCGTCGCGGTGGCGATGGGCGGCCAGTCGGCAGAACGCGAGGTATCGCTCGATTCCGGCCGCAACGTGCTCGCTGCGCTGCGCGCGAAGGGCGTCGATGCGCATCCGGTCGACGGCATTCCGGCATTGCTCGATGCGCTGCGCGCCGGTCACTACGCGCGCGTGTTCAATATTCTGCACGGCCGCGGCGGCGAAGACGGCGTGCTGCAAGGCGCCCTCGAATCGTTGCGCGTGCCGTACACGGGTTCGGGCGTGCTCGGCTCGGCACTGACGATGGACAAGATCCGCACCAAGCAGGTGTGGCAGGCGCTCGATCTGCCGACGCCGCGTTATGCGCGTCATCGTCGCGGCGATGACATCGGCGCTGCGATCGCGGAAGTCGGCTTTCCGGTCGTCGTCAAGCCGTCGCACGAAGGCTCCAGCGTAGGCATCACTCGCGTGCATGCGCAAGCCGATCTCGGCGCGGCCGTCGAGCTGGCTTCGCGTTACGACGGCGAGCTCGTCATCGAGCAGCTGATCGAAGGCGGCGAGTTCACGGTCGGCATCCTGCACGGCGAAGCGCTGCCGTCGATCCATATCGTGCCGAAGGGCGAGTTCTACGATTACCACGCCAAGTACGTCGCCGAGGATACGCAGTACGTGTCACCCGGGCTCGACGGCGACGCGGAACGCGAGATCCGCGCGCTCGCGCTGCGCGCATTCGAAACGTCCGGCGCATCGGGCTGGGGCCGCGTCGACGTGATGCGCGATCGCCAAGGCCGCAATTTCCTGCTCGAAGTGAACACGACGCCGGGCATGACCAGCCATTCTCTGGTGCCCAAGGCAGCGCGCGCGGTCGGCATCGATTTCCAGACGCTGTGCTGGCGCATTCTCGAAACGAGCTTCGATCGCGAAGGAGGTGCCGCGTGAGGGGCAGCTTCATCGCCAAGCTTCTCGCCTGGGGCATCGCGTTGACGCTCGTTGCGCTCCCGATCGTCGGCGTGCTCAACGGCTGGTTCGCGAACGATCGCTGGCCGGTGACGAAGCTCGATGTGCGCGCGGAGTTCAATCACGTGAGCGCGGAGCAGATTCGCGCGGCAGTCGCATCGCATCTGGGCGAAGGTTTCTTCGCCGTAAATCTTGGCGATGTGCGCGGTGCGATCACGAAGCTTCCTTGGGTCGAGCGCGCCGAAGCGCGCAAGCGCTGGCCGGATGCGATCGAGCTCGTCGTCTACGAGCAGCAGCCGTATGCGCGCTGGGGCGAAGATCGGCTGATCAATCGGCACGGGCGCGTGTTCAGCGTCGCCGGCGCGGAAGGTTTGCAGGGACTGCCCGCGCTTTCGGGGCCCGATGATCGGCTCGACGACGTCATCAATTTCCACGCCGATTGCCTCAAGGAATTCTCCGGCAGCGGCTTGATCGTGAGCGCGGTGGCGCTGTCGCCGCGCGGCGGCTGGAAGCTGACGCTCGCGAACGGCGCCGTCATCGAAGTCGGCCGCGAGAACGCACGCGAGCGCTTGAAGCGCTTCCTCGACGCGTGGCCGAAGCTGATTGCCGGACGCACCGACACGCTCGCGTATGTGGATTTGCGCTATGCGAACGGGTTTGCGTTGCGCTGGTCGTCAGGCGTGCCGCAGGCGTCCACCGATTTCCGAATCCCGGTTTCTCTCTCATGAACCGCAAGAGCGAAAAAAACCTCATCGTCGGCCTCGACGTCGGCACTTCGAAGATCGTCGCGATCGTCGGCGAGCACGCGCCGGGCGAAGCGGTCGAGATCATCGGCATCGGCTCGCATCCGGCGCACGGATTGAAGCGCGGTGTCGTCGTGGATATCGAATCGACGGTGCACTCGATCCAGCGCGCGGTCGAGGAAGCCGAATTGATGGCGGGCTGCCAGATCCGCTCGGTGTATGCATCGATCGCGGGCAGTCACATTAAAGACGAGAACTCGCATGGCACCGCGCCGATCCGCGACAAGGAAGTCAGCGTCGGCGATCTCGATCAGGTGCTGAACTCGGCGAAGGCGGTTGCGATTCCTGCCGATCGCAGCGTGCTTTACACCGAAGCGCAGGAATATGTGATCGACGGACAAGAGGGCATCCGACATCCGGTCGGGATGTCGGGCGTCAGGCTCGAAGCGAACGTGCATCTCGTGACGGGCGCTGCGAGCGCGATCCAGAACATCACGAAGTGCATCAATCGGTGCGGTCTGCAGGTCGACGAATTGCTGCCGGCCGCGGTCGCGTCTGCGCGCGCGGTGCTGACGGACGACGAACGCGAGCTTGGTGTCTGCCTCGTCGACATCGGCGCGGGCACAACCGACATCGCGATCTTCACGCAAGGCGCGCTGCGTCACACGACGTCGCTTGCGATCGGCGGCGATCAGGTGACCAGCGACATCGCGCACCTGATGCGCACGCCGACCGCGCACGCCGAGGAATTGAAGGTGCGTTACGCCTGTGCGCTCGCGCAGCTCGCGCATGCGGAAGAGACGATCCAGGTGCCGAGCGTCGGCGATCGTCCGCCGCGGCGGCTCGCGCGGCAGAACCTCGCCGAAGCGGTACAGCCGCGCTACGAGGAAATCTTCGAGATGGTGCAGGCGGACCTTCGCCGCAGCGGACGCGAGGAATTGGTTCGCGCCGGCATCGTTCTGACCGGCGGTGCGGCGCGCATGGAAGGCGCGCTCGATCTGGCCGAAGAATTGTTTCACATGCCGGTGCGGCTCGGGACGCCGCAGCACGTCACCGGTCTTGCTGATGTGGTCGCCAATCCGATCCATGCGACCGGCGTTGGACTCTTGATCTACGGCAGCCGCCGCGAAGGAGGCGCGCGTAACGCGCCGTCGGGCGGCGTGTCGGCGGTGAGCGGGCTTTGGGGCCGGGTGACGACCTGGTTCAAAGGAGAGTTCTGAGAAAGCAGTGAGGGCGCGCGCGGAGCGCGCTCGTGAGGTTGGCCGCTGACGCGGCCTCGTTAGGAGTGAGGAAGTCAGGAGTTTCCTCACGAGCGAGCCGAAAGGCTCGCGACCTGACTCGCGCCTTCGCAGAAGGCGCACTCCTCCTCACTGCAAGCAACAGCCGCTGCGCACGGAGCGCGCAGCGGGCGGCCGAAACGGTCGCAAGCGAAGCACGCCAGCTTCGCGGACGAAACCGGACCGGGATGGTCACGGCTTCGGGAACGACAAAACCAGCAGTAGCCAATTGCGGAGGATGGGAAAATGTTCGAACTGGTCGAGAAGATGGCACCGAATGCGGTAATCAAGGTCATCGGCGTCGGTGGTGGCGGCGGCAACGCGGTCAGCCACATGGTGCATGCCGGTGTGGAAGGCGTGGATTTCGTCTGCGCCAATACCGATGCGCAGGCGCTGAAGTCGAGCGGCGCGAAGTTCACGCTGCAGCTCGGCGGGAACGTCACGAAGGGTCTGGGTGCGGGTGCGAATCCGGAGGTCGGCCGGCAGGCCGCGCTCGAGGACCGCGAGCGCATCGTCGAGCTACTGACGGGCGCCGACATGGCGTTCATCACCTGCGGCATGGGCGGCGGCACCGGCACGGGCGCGGCGCCCGTGGTGGCGCAGCTCGCCAAGGAGATGGGCATCCTGACGGTGGCGGTCGTCACCAAGCCGTTTCCGTTCGAGGGCCGCCGGCGCATGCAGGTGGCGCTGAAGGGCATCGAGGATCTGGGTCAATACGTCGATTCGCTGATCACGGTGCCGAACGAGAAGCTCCTGACCGTGCTCGGCCGCGATGTGACGTTGCTCAGCGCGTTCAAGCAGGCCAACGACGTGCTGCTCGGCGCGGTGCAGGGCATCGCGGACCTGATCACGCGGCCCGGCCTCATCAACGTCGACTTCGCCGACGTGCGCACGGTCATGTCCGAAATGGGCATGGCGATGATGGGCACAGGCACGGCGCGCGGCGACGATCGCGCGGTGGCGGCGGCGGAAGCGGCGATCAACAACCCGCTGCTCGAGGACGTCAACCTCGCCGGCGCCTGCGGCATCCTGGTCAACGTCAGCGCAGGCATGAACCTTACGATGCGCGAGTTCGACGACATCGGCCAGGTGATCCATGAGTTCGCCAGCGAGGATGCGACGGTCGTGGTCGGCACGGCGCTCGATCCTGAGCTTCAGGACGAGGTTCGCGTGACCGTGGTCGCGACCGGTCTCAACCGGGCCGTCTCGCGCCAGCCGCTTCGCGAGCGCGAACGCGAGCCGATGGTCGCGCCGCGGCCGTCGATGCGCGTGGTGCGCAACGCGACGACCGGTGCGGTCGATTACGTCGATGTGCCCGAGCGGGCGCCTCAGCGCGGCGTGGCGCCGGTTGAGCACGCTCAGGAGACGCCGAGCGACTATCTGGATATCCCGGCGTTCCTGCGCCGGCAGGCGGACTGAAGCCGATAGAGATCGCCTAAGTCCCATCCCGCAAGGTGCCGGCGTCGCCGTCGAGCGACGCTCTTGCACCGCCTCCGAATCCGCGCGTGCTTTGCGCCGCGCGGCCGGACCGCTCACCGCGTGGCGTCGCGGTGGGCGGCGCTTCGGCGTCGATGCCGTTTCGGTCTTGAGTCGTCCGCGGCGCCCACTGCCCACTGCTCACCGCTCCTCGCCGTCATTCCGGCGAAAGCCGGGAGCCATTTTCGCTTTCGCAGGTCTCGAAAACAGGGTCGCTGCTTTCGCCGCGACGGCGCGCTTTTTCGCCGCTTTTTGCCCCTTTATTTCCCGGAAACAGGATCAATTTTTGGTTAAGCGGGACCCGCGAGACCGCTGTATTTTGTTGTTTCTGCGCAACAAATCTGTCAGTTCCATACATCGCTTAACTTTTCTCCACAGATGCGCTGTGCTAGCATCCCTCGCGTTTTGTCAGCTCCTGCCCCAGGGGTTACAGCATAAAAATGATCAGACAACGCACGCTCAAGAACGTTATTCGGGCGACGGGCGTGGGTCTCCATACGGGCGAGAAGGTCTATATGACCCTGCGGCCTGCGGCAGTGGACACGGGAATCGTGTTCCGCCGCGTCGACATGCAGCCGCGTCCCGTGGAAATCCGCTCCTGTTGCGAAAACGTCGGTGATACCCGTCTTTCGACCACGCTGGTCAAGGGCGACGTCCGTATCGCGACGATCGAACATCTGCTTTCGGCCATGGCCGGGCTCGGTATCGACAACGCGTATGTCGACCTGTCGGCGCCGGAAGTGCCGATCATGGACGGCAGCGCAGGTCCTTTCGTGTTCCTGCTGCAATCGGCCGGCATCGAAGAGCAGTCCAAAGCCAAGCGTTTTATCCGGATCAAGAAATCGATCACGGTACGCGACGGCGACAAATGGGCACGCTTCGAACCGTTCGACGGGTTCAAGGTCGGTTTCTCGATCGACTTCAATCACCCGATGTTCACCAAGCGCACCTCGACGTCCGAGATCGACTTTTCAACGACCTCGTTCGTCAAGGAAGTAAGCCGTGCACGTACGTTCGGCTTCATGCGCGATATCGAGATGCTGCGCGAAAAGAACCTCGCGCTTGGCGGCTCGATGGACAACGCGATCGTCCTGGACGACTATCGCGTGCTCAATGAAGACGGGTTGCGTTACGAGGACGAATTCGTCAAACATAAGATCCTCGACGCGATCGGCGATTTGTATCTGCTCGGACACAGCCTTATCGGCGCGTTCTACGGCTACAAGTCGGGTCACGAGTTGAACAACAAGCTGTTGCGGACACTGCTCGCTGAAGCGGGCGCGTGGGAAGAGGTGAGCTTCGAGGACGAAAAAGAAGCCCCGATCTCGTACGCGCATCCGGCACAAGCGGTGTAAAGAAGAAGTACAAGGCTCCCGTCAGGGAGCCCGTTGCGGGGAAACCATGGGCCGCCCCGGCCCTACGTGGACTCATCCACGGCGAAGGACGCCAGGTGGAGATAAAGGGCCTTGAGTTCAGGGTCCGAGAGGGACTTTGCTGCTGCGCGGAGATGATCCGCAGTGGCAGCTGAAAGCGGCTTGTGCTTTTCCTGTTCCGGGGAAACGGACGGTAAAGGCGCCACTTTCACGGCGAAGCGTTCGACGACATCGCCCAGTGCGATGCGGGCCTCGGCCATGACGGCTGCCTGGTGCAGCCTAAGGCGTGTGGCCCATGTCTGACTCGACGCCAGAAAGACAACTCGTCCGCCGCGGACGTCTGCGAGCCTGGTCTCGCGTGCGACCGCGTCGGGCAAAAGGCGGCGCAGCCTTCGATCCAATACATCCAGAGCGCGCGCGTATTCCGCGAGCGCGCCGAGGGTGACGCACTCTCTAACGGGCCTGGGGCCTGTCGAGCGAGTGTCGGCGGAGCGACGGCTGGTCATGGCGCAAACCTGGCTGGCATTCGTTGATATGAACATCATTATCGTTGGGAAGGCGCACTCGGTACCCAAGCGCATCGATCTCGACAGTATGCGCGGTCGCCTCCTGGCGGCAGGCGCGATCGGCGCAACGGCGCTGATCCTCCTCGCAGTAGGCTTTCTCACGGCTTTTGTCTTCACCGGCTCGACGGCGCGGGATCTGCGTGAAATCACCGAGCTTCGCAGCAATATCACCGCCCAGCGCGAACGCCTGGCCGGTCTCGATCAGGATTCCCACCGCAATCTCGACGCGCTGGCCCTCCAGCTCGGGCAGCTACAAGCGCAGGCGACGCGTCTCAATGCGCTCGGCGACCGCCTGACGCAAGTCGGCAAGCTCGACGATGGCGAATTCGACTTCGACAACGATCCAGCCCTCGGTGGCCCCGAAGAGCCCGCCACCGGCGCCGCGACTCCGCTGCCGCTGAGCCAGGGCATCGAGAATCTCCGCGCCGAGTTCGACCGCCAGGAGGCGCAGCTCGGCGTTCTGGAGAACCTCCTCCTCGACCGCAAGATCGACAACGCGTTGCTGCCGAGCGGCATGCCGGTTGCGCAAGGCTATATCGCCTCGGGCTTCGGCGAGCGCTCCGATCCGATCAACGGCCATCAGGCGATCCATCTCGGCATCGATTTCGACGCGCCGATCGGGACGCCCGTCATGGCGGTGGCCGAAGGCGTAGTGACGTTCGTCGGCGTCAAGCCGGGCTACGGCAATGTCGTCGAGATCGACCACGGCAACGGCTACATGACCCGCTACGCTCACAACTCCGCATTCGTCGCCGAGCAGGGCGCTCGCGTGCATGCGGGCGACACGATCGCTAAGGTGGGCTCGACCGGCCGCTCGACCGGGCCGCATTGTCATTTCGAGGTTTGGCTCAACGGGCGGGCGGTCAATCCGATCGCTTACGTAAAGTCCAATCGCGTCTCGCGCGGATAAGATCCGTCGTCCAGGCGGAAGCCGGGACTCCAATTCGCCGGGGACGACCAGAGGCGCCTTGAAACCCGCCCCGACGGCACAAATTCGCCAATGAGCCGGGCCCGCCGTATCATCGGCGGCCCCGTGGCCTATTGTGCTGTCCGTTCCGCGGGAGGAAGGCCGGCCGGTCAAGGCCGGGCGCTTCATCGACAGGCCCGCGGCGACCCGGGCACAAACCGTTTCCCAATCGAAGACGACCGATGTTGAACCGTTTCCTGACGAGCATTTTCGGCAGCCGCAACGAGCGCGTGCTGCGCCAGCTCGGCAAAGTGGTGGATCAGATCAATGCGCTGGAACCCAAACTCCAGGCTCTGTCCGACGCTGAGCTCCGCGCCAAGACCGACGAGTTCCGCGAGCGCCTGAAAAGCGGCGCCAAGCTCGACAGCCTGATCCCCGAGGCGTTTGCCACTGTGCGCGAGGCTTCGCGCCGTGTGCTCGAGCTTCGCCACTACGACGTGCAGCTGATCGGCGGCATGGTGCTGCACTCGGGCAAGATCGCCGAGATGCGCACCGGCGAAGGCAAGACGCTGGTCGCGACGCTGCCGGTGTATTTGAATGCGCTGGAAGGCAAGGGCGTCCACGTCGTCACCGTGAACGACTACCTCGCCAAGCGCGACGCCGCGTGGATGGGCAAGGTCTACAACTTCCTCGGCATGTCGGTCGGCGTCGTCTTTCCAGGTATGGACCACGGCGACAAGCGCGCCGCGTACGCCGCGGACATCACGTACGGCACGAACAACGAATTCGGCTTCGATTATCTTCGCGACAACATGGCGCTCTCGAAAGAGCAGCGCTATCAGCGCGGCCTCAACTACGCGATCGTCGACGAAGTCGACTCGATCCTGATCGACGAGGCGCGCACGCCGCTGATCATCTCGGGTCCGTCCGACGAATCGCCGCAGCTCTACGTCAAGGTCAACCGCATCGTGCCGCGCATGACGCGGCAGGAAAAGGAAACGCCGCCCGGCGAGCCGCCGGCGCCCGGCGACTACTACGTCGACGAAAAGCAGAAGCAGGTGCACTTGTCCGAAGAGGGCATGGAGCACGCCGAGCAGCTGATGCGTGAGGAAGGCATCATCGGCGATGACGAAGGTCTTTACGATTCGCAGCACATCGCGGTCGTGCATCACTTGAATGCGGCGCTGCGCGCGCATGCGATCTATCAGCGCGATGTCGATTACATCGTGCGCGACGGCGAAGTCATCATCGTCGACGAATTCACCGGCCGCACGTTGCAGGGCCGGCGCTGGTCCGACGGTTTGCATCAGGCGGTCGAAGCGAAGGAAGGCGTGCCGATCCAGCGCGAGAACCAAACGCTCGCGTCGATCACGTTCCAGAACCTCTTCCGCATGTACAAGAAGCTCGCCGGCATGACCGGCACGGCGGACACGGAAGCGTACGAATTCCAGCAGATCTACGGCCTCGAAGTCGTCGTGATTCCGACGCACCGTCCGATGGTGCGCAAGGACGAAGCCGACGTCGTGTTCCTGAAGCAGCAGCCGAAGTTCGACGCGATCGTCGAGGACATCAAGGAATGTCACGACCGCGGCCAGCCGGTGCTGGTCGGCACGGCGTCGATCGAGATGTCGGAGCTGCTGTCGGATCTCCTCAAGAAACAGCGCATTCCGCACGAAGTGCTGAATGCGAAACAGCACGAGCGCGAAGCGCATATCGTCGCGCAGGCCGGACGTCCGAAGGCGATCACGATCGCGACGAACATGGCCGGCCGCGGCACCGACATCGTGCTCGGCGGCAGCCTCGATGCCGAGCTCAACACGTTGCCGCCGGAAGCGACCGACGCAGAGCGCGATCGCATCAAATCCGAGTGGAAGAAGCGCCACGAGGAAGTGATCGATTTCGGCGGCCTTCGCATCGTCGGTACCGAGCGCCACGAATCGCGGCGCATCGACAATCAGCTGCGCGGCCGTTCGGGCCGTCAGGGCGATCCGGGCTCCAGCCGCTTTTATCTCTCGCTCGAAGACAACCTGATCCGCATCTTCATGGGCGAAGGCGTCGCGCGCCTCATGCGCATGTTCGGCATGAAGGAAGACGACGCGATCCAGGACAAGATGGTGAGCCGCCAGATCGAGAAGGCGCAGCGCAAGGTCGAAGCGCACAACTTCGATATCCGTAAACACCTGCTCGAATTCGACGACACCGCGAACGATCAGCGCAAAGTCATTTATCAGCAGCGCAACGAGCTTCTCGACAGCGACAGCGTTGCCGAGACGATCATCGACGTGCGCCGCGATGTCGTCATCGAGCTGGTGCGCCGCTACGTGCCGACCGATTCGGTCGACGAGCAGTGGCAGATTGCCGATCTCGAAAAAGAGCTCGAATCCGAATTCGGCTTGAAGCTCGATATCAAGTTCTGGCTCGAAAGCCAGAGCGAAGCCGATTCCCAAGCCGTGCTCGGCTACGTGCAGGAAAACGTCGAGCGCCTCTTCCGCGAGAAGGAAGCGATGGTCGGCTCGGAAGTCATGCGTGCGCTCGAAAAGCACGTGATGCTGTCCGTGCTCGACAACGCGTGGAAGGAACATCTCGCAAGCATGGATTACCTGCGTCAGGGCATTTACCTGCGCGGCTATGCGCAGAAGCAGCCCAAGCAAGAGTTCAAGCGCGAAGCGTTCGAGCTCTTCCAGTTGATGCTCGAGCGCGTCAAGCACGAGATCATCCAGCTGCTCGCGCGCGTGCGCATCCGCAGCGAAGACGAAGTGCAAGCGCTCGAACAGCAGCAGATGCGTCAGGCGCAGGCGCGCCAGCTGCAGTTCCAGCACGCCGAAGCGGGTGGTCTCCCGACCCCTGAACCCGAAGCGCCGACCGAACCGTTGGCCGCCGCGCCGCAAGCGCCGGTGCACCGCGATGCGCCTAAGGTCGGTCGCAACGATCCGTGTCCGTGCGGATCGGGCAAGAAATACAAGCACTGCCACGGCCAGCTTTCCTGATCGCTGACGCGTCGATCATTCATGTCGTTGCCGGCGCGCTGAAAGATGCCGCCGGCCGTGTCCTTCTCGCGCAACGTCCCGCCGGCAAGCATCTCGCCGGATTCTGGGAATTTCCCGGCGGCAAGGCCGAGCCCGGTGAATCCGCGATCGATGCGTTGAAGCGCGAGCTTGCCGAAGAAATAGGCATCGTTGTCGATGCCGCACAACCGCTGATCGCGGTTCCTCATGAGTATCCTGAGAAGCGCATCGTGCTCGATGTCTGGAGTGTCGATGCGTATTCCGGCACGCCGCATTCGCGAGAAGGGCAGGCGCTGACGTGGGTCGCGGTCGATGCGCTTGGCGATGTAGCGATGCCGCCGGCCGATGTGCCGGTCGTCAATGCGCTGCGTTTGCCGGATCGGTATCTGATCACGCCGCCGTTCGCTTCGTCCGAACGCCGCGCATTGCTCGACGGCATCGAACGCTGCTGCGCGGCCGGCATTCGGTTGATTCAGTTCCGCCAGCCTTCGCTCGCGCGCGACGAATTGATCGAGACCGCGCACGCCGCGCGCGACATCTGCACACGCTACGGCACCGATCTGCTGCTGAACGCGGATTGGGAAGCCGCACGAGCGCTCGACCTCGCCGGCGTGCATCTGCCGGCGCGTATCGCGGCGACGCTGACAGCGCGGCCGGTGTCGGACGATCGCTGGCTTGCGGTGTCGTGCCACGACGCGCGCGAGCTTGCGCACGCCGTGCGCATCGGCGCCGATTTCGTCACGCTATCGCCGGTTGCGACGACGCCGAGCCATCCCGACAGCCCACCGCTCGGCTGGGCGCATTTTGCGGAGCTTGCACGCGCCGCCGCGATACCTGTTTACGCGCTGGGCGGCGTCGGCGTCGGCGAGATCAGGGCCGCTCGCGAAGCCGGCGGGCAGGGCATCGCGGCCATTCGCGGCTTGTGGGACCGCTAGGCTCCGCTATCATCGGGATTCTTCGGGGAAAACGAGCGCGCGATGAAACTGGTCATCCAGATCCCGTGCTACAACGAATCCGCATCACTGCCGCACACGATCGCGCACCTCCCGCGCGAAGTCGCCGGCTGCGACGTTGTCGAATGGCTCATCATCGACGACGGCTCCGCCGATAACACTGCGGAAGTCGCCCAGCAACTCGGCGTTGACCGTGTCGTGCGTCACCCGGTCAACCGCGGCCTCGCCGCCGCATTCATGACCGGCCTCGAAACCGCCGTCGCGAGCGGCGCCGACATCATCGTCAACACCGACGCCGACAATCAGTACGACGCGCGCGACATCGAAACGCTGGTGCAGCCGATCATCGAGCGCCGCGCCGAAATGGTGATCGGCGCGCGGCCGATCTTGGACACCGATCATTTCTCGTGGCTCAAGAAACGTCTGCAACGGCTTGGCAGCGCGGTCGTGCGCGCCGCGAGCAATACCGATGTTGCGGATGCACCGAGCGGCTTTCGTGCGTTCACGCGTGAAGCGGCGCAAAGGCTCAATGTGTTCAGTTCGTACACGTATACGCTGGAGACGATCATCCAGGCGGGGCATAGCAATATTCGGGTGTTGTCGGTGCCGATTCGGACGAATCCGGATTTAAGGCCTTCGCGGCTCGTGAAAAGCATCGGGCGTTACGTGTGGCGGTCGGCGTCGACGATCGTGCGGATTTTTGCGACGTACAAGCCGCTGACGTTCTTTTGGATGATTGCGTTGTTCTTTCTTGCGGTGGGTGGGGTTTCAGGCGGATGGTATATCGCGCATAAGTTGGCGGGGCACGGGGCGGGGCATGTTCAGTCGGCGGTGCTTGCGGCGGCTTCTGTCACGGTTGGGTTGATACTTTTTATGCTCGGGTTTCTGGCTGATCTTTCGGCGGTGAATAGGAGGTTGCTGGAGCGGATCGATTGGCGGCTTCGGCGGCTGGAGGACAACGCAGCGGTACCATCGAAAGGCCGAGCCCTTATCGATTCATCCAAGCGTTGAACTGTTTTTCACGGTAAATCAGTGAGGGCTTGTAAGAATGCAACGAGCGTCTTCCGCTCGTCGACAGTCATGGTGGAGGGATGTCCCGTAGTCAGGCTGCGGTAGTAGACTTCTACATCAACAGCATCTGCAAGTGACGCAATGCTTCCGTCGTGCATGTACGGCGGCGTGAGAGCAACGTTTCGAAGGGAAGGTGTGCGAAATGCACCAATATCAGTTGGCTTATGCGTCACGAGAAAGCGTCCCAAAGCCGCCCAATCCGGATCCGTTGTAACGCGTCGACCAAGCGCTTCGCCGCTCAAGTTTTCAGCTAACACGGCGCGAGTCAGCGAAGGAAGATTGCGCTCTATGCTCGGCCAGCCAATGCTCGTGTGATGGAAGGCACCGTCTGTCAGCGTGGCGCGTGGACCTTCCAAGCGGTGACATTCAGAACACCCTGCCTTGCCCTGAAACAATCGAAGACCTTCCAGAGATTTGGAATCAAGCGGAAATCGATTTGGATCGCTTTGATAGCGATCGTAAAGACTTTGTCCGACGTCCAGAGAGCGAACAAAAGCCGCCAGGGCTGAACGCACTTGATCGGATGTTGGGCTTGGTTGGCCGTTCGGGAACGCTTGAGAAAACGCCGGAGTGAGGTCCGTTGCAGCGCTCAAACGTGCGATGAGCTCTTTTTCATCCCGCAAGCCCATCTCAAAGGGGTTCGTCACTGGGTCGAGGACGAGGTCTTCGAGCGATGAGCGCCGTCCGTCCCAGAACAACGAGGTATCGCGGCGTGCGGTTATCAGGCTCGGGGTGTTTCGGGTTCCTCGATGCTCCGCGATGCCCAGTGCGATCTCGCGTCCATCGCTGTACGACTTCGCGGGTTGGTGGCAACTAGCGCAGGACATCGTTCCATCGCGGCTGAGTTGCGCATCGAAAAACAATCGCTTACCGAGTGAAACTAACGAAAGTTCCGAAGATGATGGCGTCTCCGCTGCGTAAGCCGCTGCACCGGCGATCAGCAAGGCACAGGTTAGGACGTGACTGAACACGATGCGCATAAATGTAAATGCGTGAGGCACGGTTATCATTTTTATATAACTGGACGCGTTCCAATATCGCATTAGTAAAAAAAATATGATACGGATATCGGTGTCGCATGTTGGGGTGCGGCTCTCGAGGAGAGCGCAGGATGGGGATCATTCGGTCATGGAGGCCGCATCGTGCGCCGCGGCATGTAACTGTCTTCCTATGGTTCTGGTCGTTTCTGCTGGGCACGACATTCGCTCAAGCCACGACGTATGTCTATGATGCCAATGGCCGTCTATGCGCTGTCACCAACAGCACGGGTGCATCCAGCCAGTATGTCTACGATGCCCTAGGTAATTTAATCCGCATCGCTTCGGTTCCTGCGGGGCAACTCGCGGTCTTCGCCTTCACGCCGGCTCAGGGACCTATCGGGACGGTCGTCACGATTTATGGTCAGGGCTTCAGCGCCACGCCCGCGAGTAACACGGTCGAATTCAACGGCACGACGGCGACGGTCAGCTCCGCGACGAGCACGACATTGGTTGCGCCGGTGCCCAGTGGCGCCACGTCAGGGCCCATCAGCGTAACGGTATCGGCGTCGACAGTGACGAGTTCGGATTCGTTTGTCGTTACGGGCGGTGATCACGATGCGCCCAGCATTTCTGGTTTTACACCTTCTTTCGGCGCGGCTGGAGCGTCGGTGACCGTCAGCGGCAATAATCTTGCGCCCATACCAGGGACAACATCACTGTCGCTCAATGGCCGAATTATTGCGGATACCTCGATCTCGTCGTTGACCGATGCCCAGGCTGTCTTCGCGATTCCGCGCAACATCGGCAGCGGGAAGATCGGGGCAACGACCCCTTATGGATCCGCGCTGAGCACTGGGGATCTTATTGTCGCCCCTGGCGCGATCAGCATTACCAACGGTCTCGTAAGTACGCGCATTGCCAAAGGTGGTTCGTCAGGCTCGCTAAGCATAGCCGCCAATCAAAGCGGAGCCTTTTTGTTCGACGGCGCTGTGGGCGACTACCTGAGCCTTCAAGTAAGCGCGCTATCGGGTACGACAGCGTATCAGCTGTACGACCCTTCAAATGCGCTGGTGAGTCAGGGCTCGTTTACGTCGGTCATCTCTTCGGCCCACTTTCCTCAGCTCGCCTCCAGTGGAACCTACGCGATTTTCTTTTTGCCAAACGGTTCTGCCGTAAACATCACCGCGCAACTCGAAATCAACAGTGTCATCGCCACTGACGGACCACCGTCGACAGTAAGTACTTCGATCGCCTCTCAAAGCAAGCGCCTCGTGTTCCCCGCAGCACTAGGCCAGAACTTAGGCATCGGAATGACGGGGCTTTCTCTTTCCGGCTCTGCCTCGGCCGTCACCGCTGCTGTTTATCGGCCGGGCGGATACCTGCAAGGAAGCTCGGTGAGCTATTCACCTACCGTGCCGGGCACGGACGTTGATGTGTTAAATCTGCCGGTCGCGGGAATATACAGCGTCGTCGTAGCACCGAACGCGGCTGGAACAATGCAGGTGACGCTGGCCTTGTCGAATGACATATCGGCGCTGCTCACACCCAATGTGCCTTACGCGTTGAACCTCGCGCGCAATGGCCAGGATGCGGTGTTCACTTTCAATGGAACGGCAGGAACGACGCTTGCTATACAGGCATCGGGTCTCGTCACCATCCCAGCAGCCACAAACACAGCAATGACGGTTTATCGTCAAGATGGCAGTACGTTGAGGACCACGGGCGCAGCCTCCGGCGGCATGATTTTGAATCTCGCCAACCTGCCGGCGACGGAGACATATACGGTATTCATTGATCCGACCTACGCGGCGACAGCGTCCGCGCAAGTGAAACTCAACACGGGTATCCAGTTGGCACTCGACGGGACGCCGTCGACAGTAACGACATCGGCTCTTGGCGAGTCCGCGTATTTCCAGTTCTCAGCAAGCGCCGGTCAAAGCTTAGGCCTTGCGTTCACGAATCTGTCGTTCCCGTCGGGATCGTCCGCTACTGCGGTCATGACGGTATACAAACCGGATGGTACGCAGCTGCCTCTGGGTCAAGCCAATTGCGCACCCGCGAACGGATGTGACATCGACCTGATGAACTTGCCCGCGACGGGCGTCTACAGCGTGATCGCCACGCCTTCGGGTAACGCGACCACGCAGGTCACAGCAACTCTTTCTAGCGATGTGACGGCGAGTTTGACGCCGAATACCTCTCTGCCCGTAGCACTGAACAGGAACGGACAAGATGCCGTCTTGACCTTCCAGGGAACCGCTGGACAGACAGCGGCGATACAAGTATCAGGCATAACACCCACGGGCAGTCCGATTATTCTGACGGTCTATCGCCAAAGCGGCGCCCAACTGAGTATGGGAAGCAGCAGCGGTACCAGCAGCGCAACGTTGAATTTGGTCAACCTTCCTGCGACGGAGACCTACACGGTTTTCATCGATCCAACGAATGCCACGACCGCTTCCATGCAGGTCAAGTTGAACACGGGTACGCAGCTCGTGCTTGACGGAACGCCTTCCGGCGTTACCACATCAGCGAACGGTGAATCGGCTTATCTGCAGTTCGCAGCGACGGCAGGTCAGAAACTTGGTCTTGCGATTACTGGACTTTCATTCCCAACCGGAACTGCAACCACAGCAAACGTAACGGTTCGTCGCCCTGATAACGCCTTGGCAGTGAGCGACACAAACTGCATACCGGCCAGCGGATGCGAGATCGATCTAACCAGCCTTCTTCAGACGGGTACTTATAGCGTCATCGTTACGCCTAACGGAGCGGCAACGATGAATCTCACGGCGACCCTGTCGACCGATATAAGCGGCACGCTGACAGCGGACACTCCGCTTGCCATCAATTTGACTCGGAATGGCCAGGATGCGTTTTTGACTTTCAACGGCACGCAAGGGCAGACGGTCGCATTGCGGGCTTCCGGAATATCTACAGTGCCTTCGTCTACAGTTACGTTCACGGTATTCCGGCAGAACGGTACTCAATACACGAGCAACTCCTCCACAACCAGCGGCATGTTTCTAAAGTTGAACAATCTGCCGGCCACAGAGACCTATTCCGTCTTCATCGATCCTTACATCACTCCCGCGACCGCATCGATGCAAGTGGAGATCAGCACGGGGACCCCTCTAAGCCTGGATGGAACGCCGACAGTTTTGACGACGAGCGGACTCGGGGAGTCCGCATTCCTGCGATTCGCGGGAAGCGCGGGACAGAACCTCGGGTTGGGAGTCACCGACCTGTCTTTCCCGTCTGGTTCATCTACGAGCGTCACGACGACTGTTTATCGGCCTAGCACTGCACCGGTTGGCAATGGGCTTGCGTGTTCGCCATCGACCGCTTGCGATTTCGACCTCACAAACCTCCCAGAAACCGGAACGTACTACGTAGTCGCGACTCCCAATGGCAATGCAACAACGAGCCTCACGGCGACTTTATCGACCGATGCGTCGACGGCACTCACGTCCGGCACGCCCTACGCATTGAATCTTGCTCGAAAGGGTCAGGACGCCGTACTGACGTTCAGTGGGACATCCGGGCACCAAGTCACACTGCAGTTTGCGTCGCTGGCGACGGTTCCATCGAGCGCTAGCGTATCCGTAAGCGTCTTTCAGCCTGGCGGGACATCTAGCTGGACGAGTCATTCGTACTCCAACGGCACAAGCACCTGGACATCGCCGACATTGACTGCGACGGGAACCTATACGGTCATTGTGGATCCGGCATCCGCTGCGACGGCAACCGCCAACGTTACGTGGACGACAAACTAGCGACCGCCTAGGAACACGATTGCGAATCGGCATCAGCACGTAGTTAGGAAGGGGACGACCATGCAAGGCAGTCACGCATCTCTTATCTGCTCGCGCGGCGTGTTCGCTATGGCCGCCGCAGTTTTTGCCTTGATGGATTCCTCCGCGGCGTCCGCACAAAGCGGAACGCAGAACGCTACGCCTCCCAAAGCGCTGAGGACCGTTCGGAATCCGACGCGTACACTCCTCCCGGATGGCCGCACGCTCGTTTTGGGCCTCCAGGAAAAGGCATCACAGCCGGCGGCGTATGTGGTTGCGCCGGATACGCTTGAGCGCACGTCGCTTGCAGCGCCTGCCAGCGTCGCGCGTGTCGGTCATACGGCGACCGTCCTTCCGAACGGGCGTGTTCTGATTTGGGGTGGCCTGGACGGGAAGGACCAGCTCGAATCGCGCGGAGAATGGTTTGATCCCGCAACGAGCGTTTTTTCCGACGCTGAAGATATTCGTCTGCTGCCGCGCGCAGGTCATGCGGCAACCGTGCTAACGGATGGACGTCTTCTGATTACCGGAGGCTGGAATCCTCGGTTCAAGGCTCTTTCTGAGGCGGAGCTCTGGGACTACCGCACCAATCAATCCGAACTGCTGAAAGGCGAACTAATTCCACCGCGGATAGGTCATAGCGCAACGCTGTTAAACGATGGCCGTGTGCTGATCTTAGGCGGTTACGACGAAAACGGCCGCCGATACACCGACGCATCACTTTACGAGCCCGATCGCGTTGCGTTTGTCGCTGTTGATAGCGCAACGGGTGCCAGTCTCGCTGCCTCCTCGGATACTTCCGGTGTTCCCGCCGTATCCGGTTCGATACCGTCTCCCGATATCGAGAACTTCCAGCCCGATGGGCTGATTGCATTGCGCTTTTCCGTCGAGATGGACGTTCGCTCGTTTGAAGGTGCAGTCACCATCATGGGACGTGAGGGAGCAGTCAGCCTCAAGACGGTCGCGGCCGAAGGTGGCCGTCTCCTATTCGTGCAACCCATCAACGAGCTCTATCCGGGATCGCACTACACGTTCTTCGTCGACGGCGCCCGCTCGACACTCGGACAAGCGTTGCCGTTTACGACAATCGGGTTCTCAACCGCCATATTGAGTCGAACCGTCGCCAGCGAAGGACAAGACGTCGCATCGCCAACACAGACTGATAGCACGGCAAGCTCGCCAGCGTCCGATAACGCATCTTCGAATATCTCATCGACCGACGGGTCAGAGCAGCCAACAAGCGCTACCTCTGATTCGAACGAAGTACACCTCAGCACTGGCCTCGGATTATCCAAGACTCGCCCAGGTTGTTCAGCGTCTGCTCCGATGAAGCAATTCTGCCGATCGGCTTGGAGCGCAACGGACGGCTTTTGGCTCCCGGGAGAAAACACCAAAGACGGCCACTGGCGCATCAATGGCGTTGGTCCAACTCTTCCCGAAGCGCGTCTCCTCAAGAAGAGGCCCGTACCTGCCGGCGCGACGGCGATCTACGGTCAAGTATTCCGTATCGACGACACGCCGGTTGCCGGTGTGGAAGTGTCGATAGGGCAAACCAAAACACGAACCGATGACGAAGGCGTATTCGTTCTAGTCGGTACGGCGTCGGGCCATCAAACCATGGTCGTCGACGGGACGACGGCCAGCCACGGCGACGTCGAATACGGCGACTTCGTCGTCGGCGTCGACGTGGAGAACGGTAAGGCGACTGCCATGCCGCACCTGATGTATCTGCCGCGCATCCATCCGCAGGACAAAGTTTCAATCCCATCGCCGACGATCAAGGACACGGTGATTACGCATCCCGAGATGCCCGGTTTGGAAATACATATTCCTGCAGGTACTGTGCTGAAGGATCGCAAGGGCCGCGCTGTTACCGAATTGGCGATCGTGCCCACGCCGGTGGATCGTGCGCCGTTTCCGACGTCATCGAATTTCCCCATTTACTTCGTGGTCGAACCGGGCGGGATCGTTATCCAAGGGCTGAGCGCGAACGCCGCCAAGGGTGTGAGAGTCGTCTATCCCAATATGACCAGGGAGTCACCCGGCAAGGCTGCCGATCTTTCTGTCTACGAGCCCGAGCATGGGTGGCAGCGTTATGGCGGCGCCAAGATATCGAGCGACGGACGCCAGGTCGTGCCGGATGACGGCGTTGGTTTGCATCTAGCAATGGGGGCGAGCTATGGCATATATGCTGGCAAGAAATATCCCGATGTAGGTCCCCCGCAATGCGATTCATGTAAATGCGCGCCCGGTCCACCTACGCCTCCGCCTCCGGGCGGCCAGGGGCAGAGTACGTGCATTGGAGACCCTGTCGACCTGAGCACAGGGTTATTCATCCACCGAAGCACAGATTTCTCGATTTCCGACGTGTTGCCACTGAGCATTACGCGCACGTATCGACAGGGAGATACACAGATCCGTCCCTTCGGAGTCGGAACGTCATTCAATTTCGGTCTATATCTGTATACCGATTCTGGAAGCCAAGTTATCTACACAACCTTCTATGTAGTGCTGCCAGATGGCTCAAAAATCACTTACACCCTCGCATCCGGTCAACCTGGACTCGACGGATCGGTCTGGAAGCCAGTGGGTCCCGCCGGTCTGTTCGAAGGATCGGAAATTCGATATGAGCGCACAACAATCAACGGAGATGAGTCTTTCGTATTGGAGCGACGAGATGGCTTCCAATATGTTTTTGATTCTCATTTCACCACAATGAATCGATTGGTGGGTATGCAGGATCGGTTCGGTAATCTGATCCGCTTTTTCTACAACAGCGGATATCCCGTCCGAGCGCAATCTCCGAGCGGTCGATATCTCGATTTCACCTACGATAGCCAAAACCGTATCAAACAGATTACTGACAATAGCGGCAGGACGGTGCTTTATACGTACACGTCTATGACGGCTGCGGGCCTGCTGGATACGGCCACATATCCCGACACCACCACAGAGCACTACACGTACGATCCGACGACTCAGAACATGCTGACTGTTGTCGATCGCCGCGGCAACACGGAAGTCACAAACACCTATGACGCAAACGGTCGCGTCTACCAACAGCAGCTTGCGGATGGTGCGACTTACACGTTTACCTATACATCTCCACTAGTTCCAACGGGATACTTGGCTTCGGCGCACGTGGTCGAGCCGCGGGGTAACCAGCGCGATGTCACATTTGACATCACCGGATATCCCGCGACTGACACGCGTGCGAGCGGGTCGTCGATTCAGCAGACGACGACTTACGAACGAGACGCGCGCGGCCGTATTACCGCAATCGTGGATCCGATGAGCCGCCGCACGGAATATACGTACGACACGGCAGGCAATCGAAACTCTGTGACGTACCTCGCCGGCACACCTGGCGCGACCACCTATTCAATGTCGTATACGGCAGACTACAACCAGATTCAGGTCGTAACCGACCCCCTGTCTCACAGCACAACGTACGACTACACCAACGGATGCCTTACAAAGGTTACGGACGCGCTTCAGCATCACACGGACATCTTATGCAACGCTGCGGGTCAACCGACCACAGTGACAGACGCCTTGGGCCATCCTACGACTTACGGCTATCAGGGCTATGACCTCCATACGATCACTGACGCGCTGAATCGCACGCTGACGATCACGACAGATTCGCTAGGCCGCGTAGTAGCTCTGCAAGATCCGCTAGGGAATCTTGGCCGTTTAGAGTACGACCTTAACGATCGCAAGAACAAACTCATCGATCCGTTAAACAACACGACGCTACTGACATACGACGGCAACGGCAACCCTTTGACCGTGACCGATCCGAATACCGGGCTTACGCAGTTTGGCTATGACGCGCGCAACCGCTTGACGTCACGCACCGACGCATTGGCTCATGGCGAATCATGGACCTACGATGAAATGAGTAATCTTCTAACTCACACCGATCGGAAGGGACAGCTGACGCAATTCAACGTCGTGCCCTACGATGCGTTGAATCGGCTCAAGCAAGTGAACTATGCCGACGGGAGCACGACGGCATTGACCTGGGATGCGGGCGATCGGGTGAGCCCAATCATAGATTCACTATCGGGCACGATCACACGCAGCTACGACGATCTCAATCGTCTGCTAAGCGAGCAGACGACACAGGGTCTCGTTAGCTACACCTATGATGCAGCAAGTCGTCGGGCGACCATGACACCCGCTGCGCAGACCCAGATTGTCTATACCTTTGATGACGCCAATCGACTACACCAGATCGTACAAGGCACCGAGACTGTAACCGTTGATTACGACAGCTCGGGTCGGCGCCAGATGCTCACGCTACCGAACGGTATTGGGGTCGGCTACGTCTTCGACAATGCTAACGAACTGACCAACCTGACCTATAAGGATTCCAGTGGTACGACCATAGGCACGCTCGTATATGGATACGACGCGGCAGGCCATCGCATCAATCAAACTGGGACGTGGGCGTCCGATGTGCTTCCCGCTGCAACCTCGGCAAATGGAGTATTCAACCTCGCAAACCAGCAGACGAGTTTCAACGGGGTGACACTATCCTATGATCTCAACGGCAACTTGACGAGCGATGGAACATATACCTACACCTGGGACGCCCGCGATCGCCTCACTACGATCAAACAAGGTTTAGTTACGAAAGGCTCTTTTACATATGATGCGGTCGGCCGTCGTAGTAGCAAGGTTGTCAACGGCGCGACAACGATCAGTTTCCTTTACGACCATTGGAATCCTGTCCAGGAAGCGCAAGGAAGTTCAACGCGGCCAATCTTGGTAGGGTTGGAAACCGACGAGTACTTTGCGCGGACAGAGACAGCGGGACGGCGTTATTTCCTCGCGGATGCGCTAGGCAGCACCTTGGCACTGGCGGACAGCAGCCAAGCAATCCAGCAGACGTACCGCTATGAGCCCCATGGAGAGATCACAGCGATTGGCTCAAGCGACAACCCGTACCAGTACACCGGCAGAGAAAACGATGGCACGGGACTGTATTACTACCGCGCGAGATACTATAGCCCGAGCCGGAAGAGCTTCATCTCTGAGGACCCTATTGGATTGCGCGCTGGCCTAAATACTTATGCATATGCGCATAACAGCCCCCTTCAGCGCCGAGATTCACTGGGCCTGGATGATACTGTTTGCATGTTTGCTCCTTGGATGTGTGGACCGGGACCGGAACCGCCATCGCCACCGCTCCAATGCCCTGAGCCAAATGGAAACCTGTCGCCGGGCTATCAACGTCAAGATGGGGTTTGCTCTAGCGGAGCTGCAATCTTCAATGGCAGTCCAATTCAGGGATGCTGCTTTGCTCATGATGTTTGTTATGCGCAAAATAAATGCAATTCGTCCTCTTGGGGCGGGCCACTATCGAGCCCCTGCCAACAGTGCAATATGACCGCCGTATCTTGCATAGTCCCCTGGTTTAACGGACCACCTCCGGGAACACTCGGACGGCCGCCGCCGACACCGCCTGATCCGCCATCGATCCAACAGCATGAAAAGCAGTGAGAATGTAATGCCATGCGTGGAACGTCGTGAGCGATCGGTTAAGGACTCAGTAGACTATGCGTTTGTTAGTCCTTTTATTATTAGAAGCCATTTGTCTAGCTATGGCAGGCTGCGAGTACGTCGCGGAGTCTTCGTTTGAACTAGCGTCGGAGTCTCGTTTGCCGAAATGGTTTTCCGTTCCACCGGGTACGGCTCGAAAAGACTTGTCGGTAACGATGAGCTACTACATTAAGCCCGAAGGAAGAATTGCGACGTTCACGCTTTTTAACTCCAAGAGTCAGCAACTTGCAAAAGTTGTTGGCACTCAAAGGGGCCTGGAGCCTTTGCGCTCTAATAGCTCGACTAGAACATCATCAGCGTATGAAGTGATAACCGTTGGTGGGGTGGCAGAAATAATAGAGCACCGGCGGATGGAGCCCATTTTCTATATAACAGACGATCCAGAGCTGAGAAAAGAATTCGGCGTTCCCTAGGCGAGCAGCGGAAAACTGGGGTGGTAGGTAACGTTGGTGCCAGTGACTTGGAGTACCAGTGTGTAGAATATGGCCGACTGTACGCCGCGGATGTTATTGGGATACGATCATGTCCGATCGTTAGGCTCTGAAACGCCCTTCCGCAACGTTCCGGTACGCCAATGCGCGGCGTCGAAGTAAGCGACATAGTGGCGATCGGTTCAATCGGCAACGATATGCAACCACCGTGGTCGCCGCAGCCCCGGCCGACAAATCGCCATGCGCTTTTTCGCTTGAGCGACAAGATAAATCGGCGCATCGATCATAAAACCCAGCGCTTTGAGCCACGAACCGCGCAGCACGATCGTCGGAACTTTGCGTTTCACGCCTCCGACCGTACGCAGCGAAACGCCGACGCGAGTGAATTCGCCGGGCATCTTCGAGCGGTCGACTTCGACGAACGATTGCGTGATTTGTTTGAAACGCTGCGGGACTTGCGAGCCATCGGTGTCTCCTCGTAGAGGTCACCCATATGGCCCACGGAGGTGACGAACCGCGGGCGGAATAGGGGCCAGGTTCATTTTTCTGGAGACAACAACCGACGCGTTGGCTTACCCCGAGGCCTGATACGCGCGCATCGTCCGGTGATCGCTTCAATGGCCGTTTGGAAGCTCAGAGTACCGAGTGCACGTTGTTGTTGGATGTGGTTGCGGATGGCCTGTAGGTCCTCGTCAGTGATCGAAAGGCGAACCAGTTGGCGGTAGGCTTCGTGGCGCTCGTCGTCGTCGCGGCCAAGTGCGAGATAGTGGAAGTGCGGCGTCACAATCGGGTCGAAACGGCCGAGCGCATTGCGCGCATGGCTTGACCACTGGTACTCGGCGGGCGCCGCGACCATCGCGGCCCGCACGGATTCATCTCGATGTATCGATAGCACGTGAGCACGTAGCGCTCGCTGTCGACTAGACTCGCTTTGAAGCGACCTTCCCAAAGCGTACCCGTGCGCCGGTGAGCGGCGTTGAAGTAGCCAACGTAGCCGCGCCCGAGTTGCTGCATCATGCGAGAGACGCCGCCGCGGAAAGTAGGCGTGACGAGCAGATGCACATGATTGGTCATCAGCACGTAGGCGTGGACCTGGCATCGGCATTCGAGCGACGCTTCCTGCAAGCCTCTCAGGTAGCGGCGATAGTCGGGTTCGGCCAAGAAACAAGGCCGACGATCGTTCCCTCGCTGGATGACATGCTGGGGGACGTCGGTGAGGTCGAGACGCGGCAAACGGGCCATATGGGCAGCGCGACACTGGACACTATGAAGAGAAGCGCATGCTGACGGTTGGAGCCGGAAGGTGGTTAGCGAAAGTGAGCGAGCCGGTTGTAAGATCGCTGCGTGCGTCGGCGTACGCGGGGGCTCAAAATGAACCTGACCCCTAATTCTTTGCGAAAGGGCTACAGGCGGGTGGCTACAGGATGGACAATTACAGTGCTGTCTCGGGGCCGAATTCCAACTCGTTCGCGAAAAGGCTCATCATGAAATGTGGTGGGTCCGTTGGAGGTGAAGGTCCCCCGACAGGTTGGTGGAACGGTCCCGGCGATGTTGGCTTTTAGTCGTTCGACAATGCGTCAAAAGCTTGCAACTGTGTTGAGCGTGTGCGCGATTGTTATCGTTCTGCTGTACGGCTGGATGATCATGGAGCACTACGCCGGCTACCTCGACATTAGCCTGCGTTATGTCCCGCATTCAGTCCGCGAAGCTCGGGAAGATGTGCTGGGATTGGGCTTCTGGCCGATGTGGTTGGTGGTGTTTGTCATTTGGAGCATCTTTGAGCTGCCTGCTTTCCTCTTGTCAGGCAACCGAAGACAACTCGCCCTAGTGGGCGTTCTCTTCTTGATTGCGAGTATCGTGGATTTTTACCTCGCCGGCGTTCTAGCTCGACAAGTACCTTGAGTCGCCCCATTTCTCGGACGCCCCAATGTGATCAGTCCATCCTCAGCGGGAGTCCGGCGATTCCCAAGCCAACGGAAAAACGCTGGATTCCCGCCTTGTCGAGAACGACAGTGTGTGCCGACCAGCTCAATCAGCCACGATATGCAGCCACCGCGGCCGCCGCAGCCCCGGCCGACAAATCGCCATGCGCTTTTTCGCTTGAGCAACAAGATAGATCGGCGCATCGATCGTAAAACCCAACGCTTTGAGCCACGAACCGCGCAGCACGATTGTCGGGACTTTGTGTTTCACGCCTCCGACCGTACGCAGCGACACGCCGACGCGAGTGAACCCGCCAGGCATTTTCGAGTCGGTCGACTTCGGCGAACGATTGCGTGATTTGTTTGAAATGGTGCGGGACTTGCGAGCCATCGGTGTCTCCTCGTAGAGGTCACCCATATGGCCCACGGAGGTGACGAACCGCGCGAGGTGGCAGACCGGCTGGTGACGCCCCGGCAAGCTCCGAAGAGCTTCCCCGCGCGGTCCGCCGCAAGCGCGCGCGGATGCGCGTCGCAACGCCTGCGGGGTTACCGCTGGAGCGTGCGAGCACCACCAGAAGAGGCCTGCCAGGCCTTTGCCTCGTTTTAGAGGCAGAACAAGTCTAGTCGATTCGCGACGAAGTGCGAACGCAAGCGTGAAGCTTCAATCGCGATCTGCCGCCAGCGCGAGATATCGCCGATGCAATTCCGCCACCTGCCGATCGAGCGCCGCCTGCTCACCGCCGTTGTCGATCACATCATCGGTCGCCGCAAGCCGCTGCTCGCGCGTCACTTGCGCATCGAGGATCGCTTCGGCCAACGCCGGCGTCGTCTTATCGCGCGCGACGAGGCGCGCCAGTTGCTGCTCGCGCGGCACGTCGACGACGAGCACGCGATCGACCCAATCGTAAGCACCGGTTTCGACCAGCAGCGGAATCACGAGCAGCACGTATGCTCCGTGCGCGCGATGCGCGCGGACGAAGATTTCCTCGCGCACGCGAGGATGGAGGATCGCTTCGAGACGCTTGCGCGACTCCTCGTCGTTGAAGACGAGGTTGCGCATCGCGCGGCGATCGAGCGCACCGGTCGCGTCGAGCATTGGCTCACCGAACACCGTAACGATGTCGGCAAGCGCCGGCATGCCGGGCGCGACGAGCTCGCGCGAGACGATGTCCGCATCGATCACCGGCACGCCGAGCGCCGCGAAACGCCGTTCGACTTCGGATTTGCCGGAGGCGATGCCGCCGGTCAGGGCGACGGTGAAGGGGCGCATGCGCGTCGATGAAATCCGGCGGAAGAGGGCGGCGCGAACATAGCACGCAGTCGCCGCGCTTCAATGGCCGATCGCGAACAGCCCCGCGTACCACGCGCTCAGCCAGTCGCCGAGCACGAACCACACCCAACCTGCTGCGGCGATGAAAGGCCCGAACGGAATCGGCGTGCTGCGATCTTGTCCGCGCAGCGCGAGCACCGTGCCGCCGACGATCGCGCCGATCAGCGAGGAGAGCAGCACGATCGGCAGGAGGCTGGTCACGCCCATCCAGGCGCCGAGCGCGGCGAGGAGTTTGAAATCGCCGTAGCCCATGCCTTCTTTGCCGGTGATGAGCTTGAACGCCCAAAAGACGGTCCAGAGACTCAAATAACCCGCGGCGGCGCCGATGATCGCGGTATCCGCCGATACGAAGACGGGAACGAGCGAGAGCAAAAGGCCGACCCAGAGCAGCGGCAGCGTGAGTTGATCCGGTAGGAGTTGCGTGCGCACATCGATGCCGGATGCAGCGATCAGCACCCATGTGAACACGAGTCCTGCCGCAAGCGGCCAGCCAAAACCGAACTTCCACGCCATCGCGGCGGAGGCGAGCGCGGTGAGCAGCTCAACCAACGGGTATTGCCAGGAAATCTTGGTCTTGCAGTAGCGGCAACGTCCGCGCAACGCGAGCCAGCTGACGAGCGGAATGTTGTCGAGCGCCGAGAGTTTGTGCTGACACTTCGGACAGTGCGAGCCGGTGACGACGAGATCCGGAGGTGCCGTTTCCGCGTCTTGCGTTTGCCCGAGCACCTCGCGCGCCTGCGTGCGCCAATCGTGCTCGAGCCTGCGCGGCAGGCGCAGGATGACGACGTTGAGAAAGCTGCCGACGAGAAGGCCCAGCAACCCGGTGAGCGCGATCAGCGGACCGGGTTCAGTTGCCCAGGCGAAGTCGGACACGCGCTGCCGTCAGCCGACGACAGCGGCAAGCTTGAAGATCGGCAGGTACATGCCGATGACCATACTGCCGACGAGCGCGCCGATGATAACCATGATGAACGGCTCCAACAGGCTCGACAAGGCATCGACCGCGTTGTTGACTTCCTGCTCGTAGAACTCGGCGATCTTGAACAGCATCTTGTCGAGCGCGCCGGCTTCTTCGCCGATCGAGACCATCTGCACGACCATGTTCGGGAATAGGTTGGTCTGACGCATCGCGAGCTGCAGCTGATGGCCGACCGAGACGTCTTCGCGGATGCGCTTGACCGCGTCGTTGTAAACGATGCTGCCGGTAGCGTTCGAGACCGAGTCAAGCGCTTCGACGAGCGGCACGCCCGCGCGGAACGTGACGCCGAGCGTGCGCGCAAAGCGTGCGATGGCCGACTGGCGCAGGATGTTGCCCACGACCGGTACCTTCAGCGACGCGCGCCCGATGAAGTGCTGAAATTTGTCCGAGCGTTTGTAGAGCATCGCGAGCCCGACGACCGAGCCTATGGCAATCAGCAGCACCATCCACCAGTACGACACCATGAACCGCGACGCGCCCACGAGCATCTGTGTGAAAGCGGGCAGATCGGCGCCGAAATTCTGGAAGACCTGTTCGAACTGCGGGATAACGAAGATCAGCAGGATCGCGGAGACGAGGATCGCGACTGCGATGACCGCGGCGGGGTAAAACATCGCTTTCTTGATCTTGCCTTTGATCGCCTCGATGTTTTCCTTGTACGTAGCGACCGTATCGAGCACCGTGTCTAGCACGCCAGCAGATTCGCCGGCCTTGACGAGATTTCGGAACAACTCGTCGAACTGCACCGGATACTTGCCGAGCGATTCGTGCAGCGCGGAGCCGCCTTCAATCTCGGTCTTGATGTCCGTCAGCATGTCCTTCATGCGCGGATTGGATTGGCCGCCGGCGACGATATCGAAGCCCTGGACCATCGGTACGCCGGCAGCCATCATCGTCGCTAGCTGGCGACTGAAAACCGCAACATCGCGCGCCTTGATCGCCTTGCCGGCCTTGCCGAATAGAGGCTTTGGCTTGGGTTTGACCACTTGCGGGTTGATGCCCTGCTGACGCAGTGCCGCCTTGACCAGGTTCGCGTTCTTGCTGACCTGCTCGCCCTTGAGCTTGATGCCGCGCTTGTCGATGCCGACCCAGGTAAAGGTCTGCATCTGGCTGACCTGGGCGCGTTGGCGGCCGATCTTGCTTACAGCGGGTTTGATAGCGGTCGCGGTGGCCATGATTAGTCCTTGGTGACGCGGTTGATTTCGGCGAGGCTCAAAATGCTGTTCTTGACCTTGAGCAGCGCCGAAGCTCGCAAATCCGGAATGCCTTGATGCCGCGCGGTCTCGGCGATCTGAAGCGCGCTGCCGCCCGACAGGATGATCTTGGCGATATCGTCCGTCAGCGGCATGACTTGGTAGATTCCCGAGCGACCCTTATACCCGTCGTTGCAACTCGAACAGCCGACTGCGTCAAAGATCTGCAAGCCGGCGTCGATTTCGGTCTGAGAGAAGCCTTCCTTGAGCAAGGCTGCGGCGGGAAGCGACAGCGGCTTCTTGCAGTCGTGCAGCCGGCGGGCGAGGCGCTGCGCGATCACGAGCGTCACCGATGAGGTGATGTTGTAAGGCGCGATACCCATGTTCATAAGACGCGAGATCGTCTGCGACGCGTCGTTCGTGTGCAGCGTCGAGAGCACCATGTGGCCGGTCTGCGCGGCCTTGATCGCGATCTCCGCTGTTTCAAGATCGCGAATTTCGCCGACCATGATGACATCCGGATCCTGACGCAGGAACGAGCGCAGCGCGGCAGCAAACGTCATGCCCCGCTTGACGTTCATTTGCACCTGGTTGATGCCGGGAACTCGGATCTCGACCGGGTCTTCGACAGTCGAGATATTGCGGCCTTCTGTGTTGAGAATATTGAGTGCGGTGTACAGCGATACGGTTTTGCCGGATCCGGTCGGACCGGTTACGAGCACCATGCCGTACGGCTTGTCGATCGCCCCGAGGAAAAGGCTCTTCTGGTCTTCTTCATAACCGAGCTTGTCGATACCCATCCTTGCGGCAGAGCCATCGAGGATGCGCAGCACGATTTTCTCTCCGAACAGCGTCGGACATGTGCTGACACGAAAGTCGATCGACTTCGTCTTCGAAAGGTTGAGCTTGATGCGCCCGTCCTGCGGCACGCGGCGTTCGGCGATATCTAGCCCCGACATGACCTTAAGACGCGATGCAATGCGCGCATTGAGCTTGATCGGCGGCGAGGCAACTGCGCGCAACATGCCATCCATGCGAAAGCGCACACGGAAATTTTGCTCGTACGGCTCGAAGTGGATGTCCGACGCGCCGCGCTTGATCGCATCGACCAGCACCTTGTTGACGAATTTCACGACAGGCGCGTCATCGTTGCCGAGCGCATCGACGCCGGTGTCGCCGCCTTCGTCGTCGGTCGAGCCGAGCTCGAGATTTTCCAGTCCTTCGGCATCGTCCAGTCCGTCGACAACAGTGGACGTAGCATTGAAGGCCTGTTCGATCGCGCGATCGATCTGCTGCTCGTCGAGCAGGATCGGTTCGACGATGTGATTCGACTGGAACTTGATCTCATCGAGCGCGCGCAGGTTCGTCGGGTCCGCTACTCCGACGAAAAGGCGGTTGCCGCGCTTGAATAACGGCAACGCCTTGTGCTTTGTGATGAGGTCCTCTCGCACCAGCCGCAACGGAATCTGCGTGAGGTCGAGCGCCTCGACATCGAACAGCGGAATGCCGAACTCCGAAGACGAAGCCAGGGCGACCTGGTTGCTCGCTACGAGCCCGTTCTCCACCAGCCAAGCACCGATGGGAATCTTCTGCCGCGCGGCATCGTCCGCGGCCTTCCGCGCCTCGCCTTCGCTAAGCGTGCCTTCGGCGACCAGTCGCCGGGCGATGCCCGTGATGCCGGCGAGCGGCGCTGGATTCATCTGCATCGCCATAGAAATTTACTGTAACTCCCCGATTTCAAAATGAATGTATCGCAAAGGGTCGGTGTGAACAATGACGGCGCTCTCATCTATGCTGAGCGAAAGGGCGTCTAGGGGACGCGAATGCACTCCGCAACCGTGCGCCAGACGTTTCTCCGTCCACGAATGCACCCCTCGTCGGTCCAAAAAAGAAACCCCGCCGGAGCGGGGTTTCTGGCGAAGCGTTGAATATGGAGCTTCGATTACGGACGGCACTCGGCCGGGTAGTACTTGGGCGGGCTGACGCTACCGACGCAAGACCACGTCGTGCCGACCGCACCCGTGCCGATGGTGGGAGTAAACGTCAGCACGGTGCCGGCGGCCTTCGCCGTACCGGTGGCCACGATGACGCCCGTGGCGCCGGTGCAGCCGAGGCTGGCCACGTTGACGTCCACAAACGCCGCGGTGTCAACACCGGAGCAGGCGTTGGCGGGCATCGCGCCACCGTTGTTGGCGATATTCTCGGCAACCGTCGTCTTGACGCCGTCGGCGATCACGGCCAGGCCCGAAACGCGCGCGCGGATGGTGTAATCCTGATATGCCGGCAGCGCGATGGCCGCCAGGATGGCAATGATCGCGACAACGATCATCAACTCGATAAGCGTGAAGCCCTTGGTGTTCTTGATATTCATGATGGATCCTCTGAAAGATAGCTAGCTGGATTGCCCCTGAGCCGTCGACCTAGCTGGTCTGGCCCGCTTCCGTGATCGCCCCCACTGGCCAATCGACGGCTCGCGGACTCGATTCAGCATCTTCCATGCCATGCGCATTCCGCCGACGAGCGGTATGGTTCTGTTCTGAATGAGAATGCGATCACACACGGATTGTCGCGATCGTCTCGCGCGTGGAGGGCTGCTGACAAAAAGCGTCAGGTAGTGACAACTTGCTACCACGGATCGAAGGACAGGGCGCCGAGCGGCTTGCCCGATCGGGCATCCACAAGCATCGTCATGTTCGCGAGCCGTGCGTCGAGCGGCAACCAGACGACGCTGGATTCCTCTGCAGTTTCGCGTCGCAGGAAATCGGCGATCGAGGCTGCGGCACCCGGCCATTTGCGACGAAGCTCTTCCAGTGACTTGGCCCGTTTCAGAAGGTCGGGCGCGACGGCCTCATACTCGGTGTAATACTGTGGAAATTTCTCAATGTCCCGTCCGGCGACGGCGCTGAACATTAGCGCATTGCGCTGTTCGATGTCCGTCGGTATTACGGCGCCAACGATCTTAGGGCCCGTCCAGGGAGCGCTGCGAAATTCCGGCTTGTTTGCTTTGGCGAAGTCCGCCTCCTCCAAATCATTAGCCGACACAATCACGAACCGATCCACGCGCCCCACGATAAACGCCGGCCGCGCGCGCACCACCACCGACATCCCATAAAAAAAAGCACACGCCTGCATCAGCGCGATCACGGCGAGATCGAACTTCAGCGACTTCTTGCCACTCTTGAACACCACCAACGTCAGCAGCGGTCCGAGCACGACATCCACGCCGAGCAACAGCAACACCAGCTGATCTGCGCCGACCGCGTGGCTATAAGGAGGCGGATACCAGACGCCAAAGATCAGCGCGGCTGCGCCGACGCCGATGCAGGTGCTGATGCCGAGGTGGACGGCGGCGGCTTTCCAGCGTGTCATACGCAAGTCTCCCGATGGAATTCGGCGTCGGAGCATACGCGATCGCGAAATGCGCGCGCCGGAACGAATCGGCAAAACACAGCCTCACGCCGCTCACTGAAGCGGCGCGGCGCGGTCTCCACGTAGAACTACTCGATCCCGAGCTTTTCCAACCGATAACGCAACTGCCGTAGCGTCAACCCCAACTGTTTCGCGGCCGCTGTGCGATTCCACCGCGTCGCTTCGAGCGCTTTCATGATCGCTGCGCGCTCGGTCTCCGCGACCGCGGCGGCGAGATCGCCCGGGATATCTTCCTCGAACCGGCTTTCGAACGGCTGCGCTGGCGGGGGCGCATACGCGGGAGGCGGCGGTGACGGCACGAAGCTGCGTGAAGGGTCCGGAGCCGGTGCTGTGCTGTCGGCGACACCAGGAGGAAACGCAGAGCGTGGCATCAGCTTCAAATCGTCCGTGGTGATATTGCCGTTCTCGCACATCGCGACCGCGCGCTCGAGCACGTTCTCGAGCTCGCGCACGTTGCCGGGGAAGTCGTAGGCGAGCAGCGCACGCAGCGCATCCGGTGTGAGGCGGGCGGGCGAAGAGCCGCTGCCTTGCGAAAGGCGCTCGAGCACGCGTCCGGCGAGCTTGGGAATATCGTCGCGGCGCTCGCGCAGCGGGGGCACGCGCAGCTCAATCACATTGATGCGATAGAAAAGATCCTGACGGAACGAGCCGAGCTCGACCAGCCGCGCAAGATTCTTGTGCGTCGCCGAGAGGATGCGCACGTCGACGGGCACTTCCGCGCGCGCGCCGATCGGACGCACGGCTTTTTCCTGGATCACGCGCAGGAGCTTCACCTGCATGTGTACCGGAAGCTCGGCAACTTCGTCGAGAAACAGCGTGCCGCCTTGCGCCGCGTGAAAGAGACCATCCTTGTCCGTGTGCGCGCCGGTGAAGCTTCCTTTCTTGTGGCCGAAGAATTCGCTTTCCATAAGCTCGGACGGAATCGCGCCGCAGTTCACCGGCACGAACGGCGCGCCGGAGCGGGGCCCAAGCTCGTGGATCAGACGAGCCGCGAGCTCTTTGCCGACGCCCGATTCGCCGGCGATGTAGACCGGCGCTTGGCTGCGCGCGACCTTGGCGATCGTCGAACGCAATTCCGTCATCGGCGGCGAATCGCCGATCAGCTTGCCGCTGCTCGCGGTCTGATCGGCACGTTTCTCTTCCGAGAGCTTCAGCGCGGTCTGCACCAGCCGGCGCAGCACGCTGATGTCGACCGGCTTGGAGACGAAGTCGAACGCACCGCCCTTCAGCGCGGTGACGGCGGCGTCGACATTGCCGTAGGCGGTGATCATCGCGACCGGCGTCTCCGCGTACTGGGCGGCGATCAGCTCGACGATCTCCTGGCCGGAGCCATCCGGGAGGCGCATATCGGTGAAGCAGAGCGCGTAGCGCCGCTCGGAAAGGCGCTGTCGCGCTTCGGCGACCGTAGCCGCGGTCTCCACGACGAGATCCATGCGGCCCAAGGTGAGGGTGAGCAACTCGCGGATGTCACGCTCGTCGTCGATGACCAGGGCGTATTGCTTGCTCATGCCTTCGGGATGCCTGCGATTGCTACGACAAGGTTAAAACGTGACGTGCGTCAACGCAAAGCCCGCAGAGGGGCTTTCGCGGTTTCGGCTCATGCCGATTGAGCGGCGATGCGGGAAGCGAGCAGCGCGCCCGCCGGCATCAGCGTGATCCGGAAACAGGCGCCGCCGCCGGCAACCGGCACATATTCGAGCGTCGCCTGGCTCGCCTCGGTCATCTGCTTGGCGAGATAGAGGCCGAGGCCCGTTCCGTATTCGTGCGTCGTAAAAAACGGCTCGAAGATCTGGCCGGCGACCTTCGGTGGAATGCCGGGACCGCGATCGATCACCTCGATCATCGGCGGACCCTTGTCGGCCGCAAGCCGCGCCGACACCGTGACGCGCGCCGGCTCGTTCGGCTGGCGGCCGTAGCGCAGCGCGTTCTGCACGAGGTTCCAGGCGACCTGCTGCATGTGCTGCGGGTCGACCATCGCCTCGATGCGCCGGTTCTGCGTCACCGCGCGCAGCTGATCGCCGCCGAGATCGTTGGCTTGCTTATAGTCCTCGACGAACGCGAGTACCCAGGCGTTGAGATCGATCGTCTCCGGCCGCGAGCGCTCGCGCCGCGAAAGCTGCAGGATGTTCTCGATCACATCGTTCGCGCGCGTGCAGTGGTTGTTGACGATGTCGACGAGGCGCTTGTCTTCGGGCGTCAGCTTCGGCGATTCGGCGAGGAGCTGCGCGGAATAGCGGATCGCCGCGAGCGGATTCCGGATCTCGTGCGCGATCGACGCAGAGAGGCGCCCGAGCGAAGACAACGTCAACTCTTCCGCGCGCCGTGACAAGAGCGACGTATCGTCGAGGAAGATCAGCACGTTCGTATCGTCATTCGGCGCAAGACGCGTGAAGCGCGGAATCACCTCGGGCACGTCCGCCGCGAGCGCGACGGCGGTCTGGTCGGTCTTGCCCGAATGCCGCCAGTGATAAAGACGCCGCGACAGTTCCGGCGCGATCGTGCCTAGCTCGCGCTGGTTCGGCGACGGATTGCCGATCAAATGCCACGCCGCCTCGTTGATGCGCAGGATGTGGTTCGCCTGATCGACCAGCAGCACGCCGGTCTTCATGCGCTGGATGATGAGATCGTTGACTTGCTCGAGGTTCAGAAGATCGACGCCGCGCTGCGCCGCCAGCGCTTCGGTCGCGCGCATGTGGCCGCCGAGGTAATAGCAGAGTGCGGCGACTGCGAAGTTCGCGAAAGCCAGGAGCCCGGCTTCGAACATGCTGCCGGTCGGCGTGATGTCGATGTAGTTCGCGTAGAGCGCGGGGCCGATCACGCCGATCACCGCGAGCCCCGCAAAAACGAACGCGCGATGCGGCAACAAAAGCGCAGCGACGCCGACATTGACCAGCAGCATGATCGGAATCGCGTTGTGCCCGGACAGTGCCACCAGGATCAGCGACGCCGCGAGGACATCGATGACGAGACCACCGCTGATCGCCGTCGTAAGGCGCGTGCGCATGCTGTCCGTTCGGATCAGCATGATCAGCGCGACGACGAGATAGGTGACCGCGACGGCTTGGCCGAGCGTGGCGTGCGTGACGCGGACCCAGTCGACCCAGAGCGGGCTTAAGACGAGCACCGCGTAGACCAGTCCTTCCAGGCACCGGTAAAGATTGAAGAAATAGAGCTCGCGCCGGGTGATGTCGCCCGGAGATTCGGCCGCGCCGCGCGCCTTGCGATCCGCGATCACGTTGTCTCCAATTCTCCGCGGTCAGTATAGCAGTCGTTTCGATATTAGTCGTGTAGGGTGCTGTTTTTCCATGTTTTCCGCTCCGTGTCCGAGGCGCCCTCGGTATGTGGACGCAATCGGGCCGCAGAACATGGCTCTTTTGCTTTCGCCAAGCGCCTTCCTCAAAATACGCGCCCTCGCGGCACTCCTGTGATTGCTGCTCCCCGATTCGCATATCGCGGCGCGCCTGCGCGCGGCTGCTCCATCTTGAAGGTGCTCGCATGAATTTCCACGAATACCAAGCCAAGGAATTGTTCGCCAGCTACGGCATCGCGGTGCCCGCCGGCAAGGTTGCCTCGACGCCGGATCAGGCAGTTGAAGCTGCGAAAGCGCTCGGTGGCGATCAATGGGTCGTCAAGGCGCAGATCCACGCCGGCGGACGCGGCAAGGCGGGCGGCGTGAAGCTCTGCAAGACGCCGGATGAAGTAAAGGCCGCAGCGGCCGGCATGCTCGGCAAGGGTATGACCACTTACCAGTCCGGCGGCCGCGCGCTGCCCGTGAACCAAGTGCTGATCAGCGAAGCCAACGACATCCTGAAGGAGCTCTACCTCTCGATCCTCGTCGACCGCGGCGCGAAAGCGGTGGCGTTCATAGCCTCGGCTCGCGGCGGCGTCGACATCGAGCAGGTCGCACGCGAAAACCCCGAGGACATCCACACGATCGAAGTCGATTTCGTCGAAGGCCTGCAGCCATACCGCTGCCGCCAGCTCGCGTTCGACATGGGCCTCAACGCCAAGCAGGGGACGCAGCTGACCAAGATCATGCTCGGCCTCTACAAGCTCTTCAACGAGCAGGATCTCTCGCTGGTCGAGTTGAATCCGCTCGCGATCGTCTCGTCGGGTGATCTCATGGCGCTCGACGGCAAAGTGAACTCCGACGACAACGCCGAATTCCGTCATCCCAAACTCGCCGCGATGCGCGACATCTCGCAGGAAGACCCGACCGAAGCCGCCGCGCAAGCGAACAATCTCAATTACGTCACGATGGACGGCAACATCGGCTGCATGGTCAACGGCGCCGGTCTTGCGATGGCGACGATGGACGTGATCAAGCTCGCCGGCGGCGAGCCTGCGAACTTCCTCGATGTCGGCGGCGGCGCGACGAAAGAGCGCGTGACCGAAGCGTTCAAGCTGATCCTGTCGTCATCGAAGGTCCGCGCGATCCTCGTCAACATCTTCGGCGGCATCGTGCGCTGCGATCTGATCGCCGAAGGCATCATCGCGGCGGTGAAAGAAGTCGGGCTCAAGATTCCGGTCGTGGTGCGCCTGCAGGGCACGAACGTCGAACAGGGCCGCGCGCTGCTTGCGAGCTCCGGGCTTGCGATCACGCCAGCGGATGATTTGAACGACGCGGCGCAGAAGGCCGTCGCATCCGTCAAGAAAGCCGCCTGATTTGTAGGAGCGGCGACAGCCGCGAGACCCACGAAATTCTCGAAGGACCGCTTCATGAGCGTTTTGGTCGACAAGAACACCAAAGTCATCTGCCAAGGCTTCACCGGACAGCAGGGCACATTCCACTCCGAGCAAGCCGTCGACTACGGCACCAAGCTCGTCGGCGGCGTGACGCCGGGCAAGGGCGGCACTGAGCACATCGGTCTTCCGGTTTTCAACACGGTGCAAGACGCCGTCAACGACACCGGTGCCGACGCCTCGATGATCTTCGTGCCGCCGCCGTTCGCGGCCGACGCGATCATGGAAGCGGCCGATGCCGGCATCCGCGTCATCGTAGCGATCACCGAAGGCATTCCGGTGCTCGACATGCTGCGCGTCAAGAACGTGCTGAAGAAATATCCCGACACCGTGCTGATCGGCCCGAACTGCCCCGGCATCATCACGCCGGGCCAATGCAAGATCGGCATCATGCCGGGCCACATCCACATGCCCGGCAAGATCGCGATCGTCTCGCGCTCGGGCACGCTGACCTACGAAGCCGTTTTCCAGACGACGAACGTCAAGCTCGGTCAGTCGACGGTAATCGGCATCGGCGGCGATCCGATCAACGGCCTCAATTTCATCGATTGTTTGAAGCTCTTCCAGGACGACGAGCAGACCGAAGGCATCATCATGGTCGGCGAGATCGGCGGCAGCGCCGAGGAAGAAGCCGCCGAGTTCATCGAGGAATACGTGACCAAGCCGGTCGTCGCGTTCATCGCCGGCGCCTCGGCACCGGCCGGCAAGCGCATGGGCCACGCGGGCGCGATCATTTCGGGCGGCAAAGGCACCGCGGCGGCGAAGTTCGCCGCGCTCGAGAAAGCCGGCGTGACCACGGTGAAATCGCCTGCTGATCTCGGCAAGACGATCGCCGAGCGGATGCAATAACGTCGAAGTCAGCCGTTTCGCACACGAAGCGGCGGCGGTTTCGCTCATCCAAAGTCGCAATCTCGCGCGGATTGACGTTCTGACCTGAATACCATCCGGCAATGTGCCGGTGGGGGCACTCAGGGGGAGCGCACATGCGCCGTGTCGTCGTCGCGTTGCTCGTTGCGGCCGTCAGCGTCGCGTCCGCGGCACCGCCGTGGCCCGAAAATCCGGACGGCGGGCCGTCGGTCACCGATCCTTCGATCCCGCTGAGCTACGTCGGCAACGACGCCAGCGTCTCGCTCGGCGTCAACGAAAGCGGCCACACCGAAGGCCAGATCCTCGCCGTCTTCGCGCGCAGCAACGCGCACGCGGCGGTCGGCCAGCTCTGGTGGGATCGCAGCGGTGCCGGCGGCGTCCAGGCCGACTTCAACTGGCTCTGGGGCATCACGCCGGCCGAAGCGCGGCTGCATCCGGACGAATCGACCGTCGCGCGCTTGAGCTTCGCGGTCGATCAGAACGGCGATCACGACCGCAAAGCGACCGTCGGCTTCGGCATCGAGCGGCGCGAATTCTCGATCGAAGGCTACTTGAGCGGCGGCATCACCGGCGCGCGCCGTTCCGACGTCGCGACAGCAACCGATCTTTCGACGATCAGCGGCATCGACGATATCGGCAGCTACACGCAAACCGAAACGACGACGACGCAAACGATCTTCGACCGCCGCCCGTACGGCACCGAAGTCGGCGTGCAGCTGAGCCACGTGTTCGAAGGCACGGCGTTGCGTCTTCACGGTGGTGCGAGCGCGCAGGACGGCAACGGCGGCGCGCGTGCGAATACGTTCTCGCTCGGCATCGACACGCCGCTCGGCACGCGCGGCTGGGGCTTGTCCGCGTTGGCCGAGCACGTCAGCAAACGCGGCAGCGAGGACGACGACAGCGACGATCGCATCGCGGTGTACCTGCGCTACGAGTTCGGCTCGCACGGCTCGTTCGTGCCGACGAGCCAGCTCGAAGACCCGGCCTGGATCTCGCGCTCGCTCGCGCGGCCGTCGAGCGCGCATCCGCGCGTCGTCGAGTCATATCGCACGCAGAAGAACACGACCGTCAACGTCACGCGAAGTCCCAAGCAATACACCGATCACTTCCCGATCGCGCGCGACGACAGCGCGCTCGCCACTAACGGTTTGCCTGCGACGATCGCCGTGCTCGCGAACGACACCGATCCGGACGGCGATGCGCTGATCGTGAGCGCGGTGACGCAACCCTCGCACGGCAGCGCGGCGATCGCCGGCACGATGGTGATTTACACACCCGCCGCCGGTTTCAGCGGCGTCGATACGTTCCGCTACACGGTCAGCGACGGTCATGGCGGCAGCGCCGGCGCGACGGTGACCGTCACGACATCGCCGCGTCCCGATCGCCCGCCGCAGGCCGTTCGCGACGCCGCGACGACTTCGTACGGCCGTCCGGTCACGATCGACGTGCTCGCCAACGACAGCGATCCCGACAACGACACGCTTGCGATCGACAGCGTCACGCAACCCGAGCACGGCAGCGTGCGCATCAACGGCGGCCGTGTGATCTACACGCCCGATCCGGGTTTTTCCGGCACGGATCGCTTCACTTATACCGTCGTCGACGGCCACGGCGGCACGAGCAGCGCGACGGTTACGGTCACGGTCGGCCAGCAACCGAATCGCCCGCCGCGCGCAACAGACGATGCGGCAACGACCGCATTCGGCGTGCCCGCAACGATCGACGTGCTCGCGAACGACACCGATCCCGACGGCGATGCGCTCACGATCACTGCGGTCACGCCTCCGGCGAGCGGCACGGCGACGACGAATGGCACCGCGATCACCTACACGCCGGCCGCCGGATTCGCCGGTGTCGATCGCTTCACGTACACGATCAGCGACGGCCGCGGCGGCACGTCATCGGCGACGGTCACCGTCACCGTGACGCCGCAGCCGAACCGCCCGCCGGTCGCCGTCGACGATACGGCGACGACGATCGCACCGCAGCCCGTCACGATCGCTGTGCTTGCGAACGACAGCGATCCCGACGGCGATCCGCTCACGATCATCGGCGTGACCGCGCCGGCGAGCGGCACGGTCGCGGCGACCGGCAACGCGATCGTCTACACGCCCGCGGCGGGTTTCGTCGGCACCGATCGCTTCACGTACACAATCGACGACGGCCACGGCGGCAGCGCGACCGCGAACGTCTCCGTTACCGTCAATCCACCGCTGAACCTGCCGCCGATCGCGGCGAACGACGCGGCGACGACCGTCTCGGGTACCGCGGTCGCAATCAACGTCCTGGCCAACGATTCCGACCCGGACGGAGATCCGCTGACGATCCAGAGCGTCACGACGCCGCAACTCGGCGCCGCGCAGATCAGCGGTCGCCAGATCGTCTACACGCCCGCGGCCGGCTTGCTCGGCACGGATACGTTCAACTACACGATCAACGACGGCCGCGGCGGCACCGCAACCGCTACGGTCACCGTGACCATTACGCCGCCGCCGAACGCACCGCCCATCGCGGCCGACGATGCCGCGACGACGGCATTCGCGACGCCGGTGATGATCAATGTGATCGCGAATGACAGCGATCCCGACGGCGATGCGCTGACGGTCGTCGCCGTCACGCAGCCGACCGGCGGCCTCGCCGAGATCGTCAACAACCAGGTGACGTACTCGCCGAGCCGTGCGTTCAGCGGTCTGGACACGTTCACCTACACGATCAACGACGGCCACGGCCATACCGCGACGGCGAACGTCAGCGTCAACGTGCTGCCGATTCCGCGGCCGAATTGACGCGCGCGGTACAATGAGCGGATCGCCGCGCCCGCGCGGCATTCCGCGACATCGATACCGCAATGCCCACACTCAAGCTCGCCCTTGCCCAGATGGATTTCCCGGTGGGCGCGGTCGCGCGCAACGCGGCACGCATCGCCGAGACGACCGAGGCGGCTCGCGCGCGCGGAGCGGACGTCGTGCTGTTCCCGGAGCTTGCGATCAGCGGCTATCCGCCCGAGGATCTTTTGCTCCGTCCGAGCTTCCTCGCTGCGTGCGCGCGTCAGATCGACGAGCTTGCAACGCAAGCGCGCGACATCGCGATCTATCTCGGACATCCGCACGTCGTCGGCGAGGTGTACAACGGCTCAAGCCTGCTGCGCGACGGCCGCGTCGAAATTACGTATCACAAGCAGGCGCTGCCGAATTACACGGTGTTCGACGAGAAGCGCTATTTCCGCGCGGGTCACAGCGCCGCCGTCGCCGAGATCGCAGGCGTCCGCGTCGGGCTTCTGATCTGCGAGGACATCTGGGAAGCCGAGCCCGCCGCGCGCGCTGCGGCCGCCGGCGCCGAGCTTTTGCTGATCATCAATGCGTCGCCGTACGACATTCCGCAAGCCTCGACGCGCGAGGCGCTGCTTGCGCAACGCGCGCGCGAGAACAACGTCGCGATCGCGTACGTCAACGTCGTCGGCGGCCAGGACGATCTTCTGTTCGACGGCGGCTCGCTCCTCGTCGAGCGCGACGGCCGAGTCGTCGCGCGCGCGCCGCAGTTCGCCGATGCGCTGCTCTTCGCCGAATACGACAGTACCAGCGGCCGCTTCACCGCGCTCGATTGGCCGGCGACGCCGGACGCATCGCTGGAAGCGATCGTCTACGCGGGCCTTGTGCGCGGCATTCGCGATTACGTCGAGAAGAACGGATTTCCGGGCGTCTTGCTCGGCCTCTCGGGCGGCATCGATTCCGCGCTGACGCTGGCGCTCGCCGTCGATGCGCTTGGTTCGAGCCGCGTCACCGCGGTGATGATGCCGAGCCGCTACACGTCCGATCTCTCGGTCAATGAAGCGAAATCGCAAGCCGACCGCCTCGGTGTCGACTACCACGTGCTCGCGATCGAGCCCGCGTTCGAGGCGTTTCGCAAAACGCTCGTGCCGGTCTTCGCGGGTCGCAGCGAAGACATCACCGAAGAGAACCTGCAAGCGCGCTGCCGCGGCGTGATGTTGATGGCGCTCTCGAACAAGTTCGGCCGCCTCGTCCTGACCACCGGCAACAAGAGCGAGATGGCGGTCGGCTACGCGACGCTCTACGGCGACATGTGCGGCGGTTATGCGCCGCTCAAGGACGTCTACAAGACGCTGGTCTGGAAACTCGCGCGCTGGCGCAACGCGACGGGCGAGGCGTGGGTCATTCCGCCGGCGGTGATCGATCGTCCGCCTTCTGCGGAGCTCCGCGCCAATCAGACCGATCAGGATTCGCTGCCGCCGTACGACGTGCTCGACGCGATGCTCGCGCGCTTCGTCGACGACGAGGAATCGCAGGCCGAGATCGTCGCCGCCGGATTCGATGAAGCGACGGTCCGCCGCGTCGCCAAGCTGGTGCTCGCCAGCGAATACAAGCGACGCCAATCGGCGCCGGGCCCGAAGATCACCGAGCGAGCGTTCGGCCGCGAGCGGCGCTATCCGATCAGCTCGGGCTGGCGCTGAGGGAAGGGACTACTTCAACAGCGACCGCAACATCCAAGCCGTCTTCTCATGTTCCTGCAACCGTTGCGTCGCAAGATCCGCCGTCGGTTGATCGTCGGCCTTGTCCGCCACGCGAAACACCTCGCGTCCCGTGCGCGCAACCGCTTCGTGGCCCTCGACGAGCTGCTGCACCATCTCCTTCCACTCCGGCACGCCGGTTTCTTCCTTGATCGTCGTCAGCTTGCCGAACTGCGTGTACGAGCCCGGCGCGTAGACATCGAGCGCGCGAATGCGCTCGGCAATGAGATCGGCCGCGGTCCAGAGCTCGTTGTACTGCGTCTCGAACATGAGATGCAGCGTGTTGAACATCGGCCCGGTGATGTTCCAGTGGAAATTGTGCGTCTTGAGATACAGCGAATACGTGTCGGCGAGCAGCTTCGAAAGGTTCTTCGCGATGGCTTCGCGGTCCTTCTTGGCGATGCCGATATCGATGGTCATGAGCGCTCTCCTCGAAAATCCAAGACATGCACGCTAGCGCAGCGCGTTACCCAAGTGAAATCGAACTTGCGAATGCCGCCGATTGACCTTAGCTATGGTGGCCGGCCGCGGCGCGCGGCCCGATAATTCCGCAATGTCCGACCTTCGACACATCCGCCAGGCGCTGGATCAGACCATGGCGCGCGATTTCGGCCGCTTATTCGCGCGGTGGCGGCGGCTTGCGTCCGCGAAACCGGAACCTGGTGCGGACGAGGTCGCGGCGTTCTGTGCCGATGTCGACGCTTCGGGCGCTCGCCGCGCCGCGCGTGCCGCGCGCGTACCCGAAATCCGTATCGACGAATCGCTGCCGATCAGCGCGAAGGCCGATGAGATCGTGCAGCTGATCCGCGAGCATCAGGTCGTCGTCCTTGCCGGCGAGACGGGCTCCGGAAAAACGACGCAGCTGCCGAAGCTCTGTCTTGCGGCCGGGCGCGGCACCGCCGGTTTGATCGGCTGCACGCAGCCGCGGCGCATCGCAGCGCGTGCGGTTGCGCGTCGCGTCGCCAGCGAATTGGCCACGCAAGTCGGCGATCTCGTCGGCTTTCAAGTGCGCTTCGCCGATCAGGTTTCGGACGCCTCGCTGATCAAGTTCATGACCGACGGCATCCTGCTCGCCGAAACGCAGTCCGATCCGTGGCTCGGCGCGTACGACACGATCATTCTCGACGAAGCGCACGAGCGCAGCCTCAACATCGATTTCCTGCTCGGTTACCTGAAGCGGCTCCTCGCGAAGCGGCGCGATCTGAAACTGATCGTGACCTCCGCGACGATCGATACCGCGCGCTTCGCCGAGCATTTCGCCGGCGCGCCGGTGATCGAGGTCGAAGGGCGCGCGTATCCGGTCGAAGTGCGCTGGCGGCCGGGCGGCAAGCCAGACGGCCGATCCGATCGCGATGACTTGAGCATCGCCGAGCAGATCGTCGCCGCGACCGACGAGATCACCGCCGAGGATCCGCGCGGCGACGTGCTCGTGTTTCTACCCGGCGAGCGCGAGATCCGCGACGCGCATCTCGCGCTGTCGCGGCGCAAATATCGCGAGACCGAAGTCCTCGCCCTGTATGCAAGGCTTTCCGCCGCGGAGCAGGATCGCGTGTTCCGGCCCGGTCCGCAGCGCCGCATCGTGCTTGCGACGAACGTCGCCGAGACGTCGCTGACGGTGCCGCGCATTCGCTACGTCGTCGACACCGGCACCGCGCGCATCAAGCGCTACGGCCAGCGCAATCAGCTCGAGCGCTTGCACATCGAGCCGATCTCGCAAGCCGCTGCGGATCAGCGCAAGGGCCGCTGCGGGCGCGTCGGCCCAGGCATCTGTTTTCGCCTGTATGGCGAGGACGATTACGCGCAGCGTCCGCGCTACACCGATCCCGAGATCCTGCGCTCGTCGCTCGCGGGCGTGATCTTGCGCATGCTTGCGCTGAAGCTCGGCGACGTCGCCGAGTTTCCGTTCGTCGAAGCGCCGTCCGAGCGCGCGATCGGCGATGGTTATCGCCGCCTTGCTGAAATCGGTGCGATCGACGCGGAGAAACGGCTGACCGCGATCGGCCGCACGCTCGCGAAACTCCCGATCGACGTCGCGCTCGGCCGCATGCTGATCGAAGCCGAGCAGCGCGGCGCGCTGCGCGAGCTGCTCGTGCTCGCGTCGTTTCTCAGCACCCAGGATCCGCGCGAACGACCTGCCGATGCGCGGCAGGCGGCCGATCAGGCGCATGCGGAGTTCGCCGATCCGAAATCCGATTTCGTCGGCATGTTGAAACTCTGGAACGCGTACAACACCGCACACGAAGAGCTGACGCAATCGAAGCTCCGCGACTGGTGCCATGCGCATTTTCTTTCGTTCCTGCGCATGCGCGAGTGGCGCGAGCTGCATCGGCAGTTGTTGCTGATCACGCAGGAGATCACCTGGCGCCAAGCGGAAACGGCCGCGGAGTTCGAGGCGATTCACCGCTGCCTTCTGTCGGGCTGGCCGACGCAAGTCGGCCTCAAGACCGAACGCGGCAACTACCGCGGCACGCGCGAGCGCACGTTCGCGATCTTTCCGGGCTCATCGCTCGCGAAGACGCCGCCGCAGTGGCTCCTCGCCGGTCAGATTCTCGATTTGCAGAAAGTCTACGGAATGCTTTGCGCGCGCATCGAACCGGACTGGGTCGAGCAGCAGGCCGCGCATCTGGTCAAGCGCAGCTGGCGCGACGTGCATTGGTCGCGCAAGCGCGGCGCGGTCATCGCATACGAGCAGGTCACGCTGTTCGGCCTCACGCTGGTCGAGAAGCGCGCGGTGCAGTTCGGCAAGCAGGATCCCAAGCTCGCGCACGACGTGTTCGTCCGCGAGGCGCTGGCGCGCGGCGAGATCGATGCGCGTGCCGATTTCGTGCGCGCGAACGCGCGCGTGCTCGCCGAGGCGCGCGAGCACGAAGCAAAACGACGGCGCGCCGGGCTCGTGCGCAACGAAGACGAGCTCGCGATCTTCTTCGCAGACAAGCTGCCGGCAGATGTCCACACCGCGGCGGCGCTCGATGCGTGGTATCGCAAAGCGAAGCCGGCCGAGCAGGCGGCTTTGCATTGGTCCCTCGCCGACGTGCTGGCGGAATCGCCCGGCCTCGGTGCGCGCGATTTCCCGGCGCATCTCGATGTGGCCGGCCACAAGCTGCGACTGAGCTATCGCTTCGTGCCGGGCGATCCGGCCGACGGCGTCACGCTCCATATTCCGCTGGCGCTGGTCAACGCGGTGTCCGCGTCGCGCTGCGAGTGGCTCGTGCCGGGACTGTTGCCGGAGAAAGTCGCGGAGCTGATCCGCGCATTGCCGAAGGCGCTTCGGCGCAATTTCGTGCCGGCGCCGGATTTCGCGCGCGCGTTCGCCGAAGCGGAGAGCGTGCGCGAGGAGCCACTCGCCACGGTGCTTGCGAGCTATCTCGCGCGCGTCACCGGCGTCGCTGTCGCTGCGTCGGATTTTTTCGGCGTGGAGCTTCCGACGCATCTTTCGACGAATTTCCGCATCCACGACGATCAAGGCCGCACACTCGCCGAAAGCCGCGATCTCGCCGCGATTCAGTCGCAGTGGACCGGCGCCGCGCGCGTCGCGTTCTCGCGGCGCGCGGATGTCGAGCTGACGCGCGAGGATGTCGACGCGTTCGATTTCGAGGAGATTCCCGATCGCGTGATCTCGTCGGGCGGGCTGACCGCGTTTCCCGCACTGATCGATCTTGGCGAAAGCGTCGCGTTGCGCGTATTCGAGCGTCGCGACGAAGCGCTCGCGTCGCATCGGCGCGGCGTCGAGCGTCTATTGCGACAGGCGCTGGCCGACAAGATCAAGCACGCAAGACGGCAGTTGCCGCTCGCGAATGCGCTGATGCTGAAATGGGCGCCGCTCGGCAGCGCCGAATCGCTGCGTGCGGACCTCATCGAGGCCGCGCTGCGCGAGCAGTTTGCGGCGCACGATCTCGACATTCGCCAGCGCGGCGATTTCGAGCGCGTCAAGGAAGACATCGCGCGATCGCTGTTCGCATCCGCGATGGCGCGGCTCAAGATCGTCGAGGAGATCATCGCGGCCTACGCCGAGCTCAAGCCGTTGCTCGAACCGCCGCTGATCGGTTTCGCGCGCGCCAACTATGAAGATCTCGACGAGCAGCTCGCCGAGCTTCTGTTTCCGGGGTTCGTGCGCGAAACGGAGGCCTCGCGCCTCGCGCATTTTCCACGATACCTGCGCGCGATGCGCCTTCGCGCGGAGCGCTTGCGCCAGGACCCCGCGCGCGATCAGGCGCGCATGCTCGCCGTGCAGCTTTACTGGCGCGATTACTTGAAGCTCCGCGCCGAGCGCGGCGGCGATCCCGCCTTGGACGAGCTGCGCTGGCTGGTCGAAGAGCTGCGCGTGTCGACGTTCGCGCAGGAGCTGCGCACGGCGGAGTCGGTGTCGCCGAAGCGGCTGGCGAAGGTGGTGGAGGGGCTGAGGACGTGAGGTCGGCGCTTTGCGCCTCGTGAGGTCGCTCGCCCTGCGGGCTCGCTCGTGAGGAAGTTAGGCTGACCGCCTAACGAGGCGGCGCTGCCGCCGCCCTAACGAGGGCGCGCAGCGCCCGTCCTCACTTGATTCTTTGCACCCTTACGCTGCACCCGCAGCCGTCCACGTACATCAGCCAACTTCCAAGAATCATCGGCTTGATGCGCACGGCTGGGCTGTTCATCTTGCCGGCGTCGAACATGCCCGATTCGGCCTGCTGCCATTCCTGGCCGTTGTCGAGCTTGAACACGGTCTTGCCGCGCCAGCCGAGGAACGGGCCGTCGATATGGCCTTCGACCGTGTCGCGGGCCGAATCGTCCGCGTAGAACATCGGCACGCCGCCGGGTCCGACCGCGGGGCCGCCGGCACCGCCGTGGGTGCGCAGCCACTCGTTCAGATATTTCAGCTGCTCGGGCGAAAGTTGATCGAGGCCTGCAGCGCGAAGCTCAGCCTGCGACATTCTCTCTTCGAGAGTCGGAGCTTGTGTCTGCGCGAGGGCGGACGTGGCGAGAAACGAGAGCAGAACCGGTAGAAGTCTCGGAAGAGGGCGCATGATCTGGACTGGGGGGAGAGGGACGGTTCGTGACCGCTACCGCAAAATTCCTTGTCATTTACGAACTTGGGAGGTGCGCGCGGCAGCGCAAGCCGATAGAATGCGGCCGCCCAAGTGTACCATGACGATGCGCGATCCACGATTTGCGGGCGCGCAATGGGCGACAGGGACGATCTGCGTGCGCGACTGCGCGCCGGCCGAAAGGCGGCGCCGTCAGGGGCATGTGCAATACCGTAATTACGAGTAGCGAGAAAATGCTGTCAATCAAGAAGTCTGCAGGGATCATCACCGGTCTGACCGCCTCCGTCCTTTTCGCTCCCGCCTGCTGGGCCGCAGCGCAAATCGTCGTCAACAACGAGCAGCCCCTCTCGATCCCCGGATCGCCCGGTTTTTCGTACATGACGCAGGGCGACAGCGGCAGCTTGAACGTCGCTACCGACGGCTTTCTCTTCTGCGCGAACCTGTTTCCGCTCGGCGAAGATCCGCAAGCCAACGAGATCACGCTGGCGCCGCTGCACGGCGACTGGCGCCTGCCGACGGCCAAAGACGTGCAGTCGGTCAACTACGGCAGCGGCTCGCTCAGGGTCAATCGCGGCCCGCAAGGCGCGCTGAACACGACGCTCGCCTGCCACGCGATCGGCGCGAACGGCGAATCGGTCACGCCGCTGGTGGAGGGCCTCTTCCGCAACGGCTACGACGACACGACCGGCGAGCAATACGCAAATCTCATCAACTGGATTCCGAGCCAGGGCTTCAACTGGGACGCGCCTGATTGGTCGCTGGTGCCGACCGATCCGTGCAGCTCGTCGGGATCGCAGCCCGCTCAATTCGTCGAAACCATCGCTTGCGCCGGCGCGACCGGCGTGCGCCCGGCCGGTGCCGGCGGCGCCGAGCGTCGGGGCACGATGTGGACGGGCACGGACGGTGCGAAGTTCTACTACGTCGCGCGCATCGACGCGCGCTTCGGCGCGCAGCAGCCTTCCGATATCAATGCAGGTCCCGCACTGCCGCAAGCGCTCAGCCGCTCGCCGGCGGACGGCAGCAACGGCTCGCTGGTGGTCACGGTCCTCGATGGTTACGACCGCGGTGTCGTCGGCGGCGGCACCGGCTATCTCAGCGACACCGGTACCTACTGCATCCTCACCGATCTTCCGGCAGCGCTCGACGCGAACATGTGCCTGGGCGCGGCGTTCAGCGATTCGCTCAACGGCACGCTGAACCAGCCGTTCTCGCTCACGATCCTGCCGCCGGCGTTCCCGCGCGCCTCGTTCTATATCGCGTTCGTGCGTTCGGTCGTCGGTCCGCCCCCAGCGGCATCGACGGAACCGGTGGTCGGCGTGTCGATCCTGATCGAACCGAATGCGGTCGCCGAAGGCGGCGACGGCTTCAAGGGTGATGACACCGTGTTCGGCTTCCTGCCGTCCTCGCAGGGCTTCCCCTGGATGGGCAGCGGCCAATAGACGCTGCCGTTCACGGAATGCGGGCCCCGCGATAACACCGGCGGCCCCATAATCGAATCCTCATCGTCCTTGCGGACGGCGCGCCTGCCGCGCCGCCGGATCGCATCGTGAAGCGCGCTGCCGATTCAAGATCCACGCTCGAACGCTGGCTGGCGGATTCCGAAGACGCCGGCTCCGCGGGCACGCTTGCGCGTGCCTGCGCGCTCGCCGATGCGCGCGCGGCGTCGCTCGGCGAAGCCTGGACGCGTCAGTTGCCGCAGCTTCTGGAAACGCTCGATCTGATCCGCGATCTTGGCGTCGGCGGCGAAGCGGAAACCGGCTGCATCCTGCACACGCTGATCGAATGCGGCTTGCCGGCAGACGATGCCGAGCTCGCGCGGTTCCCAGCCGAAGTGCGCAATCTGGTCGAAGGCGAGCAGGCGGCCGAGCGCGTATGGTCGCTTTACGCCGCGCGCGCCAGCAGCAGCGGCACGGAAGGCTTGCGGCGATTGCTGCTCGCAATCATCCGCGATCTTCGCGTCGTGTTCATTCTGCTCGCACGCCAGCTCGTGCGCATGCGCGCAGCCGCGCGCCTGCCTGAGGACGAGCGTATCGCGCTCGCGCAACTCACGGCCGACATCCACGCGCCGCTCGCGAACCGGCTCGGCATCTGGCAGCTCAAATGGGAGCTCGAGGATCTCGCGTTCCGCTATCTGCAGCCGGATGTCTACAAGCGCATCGCGCATTTGCTCGATGGCCGTCGCGGCGATCGCGAAGCGTGGATCACCGAAGCGAAAACGACGCTCAGCCGCGCGCTGCGCAAGGCGGGCGTCAAGGCCGACATCGCCGGCCGGCCGAAACACATCTATTCGATCTGGCGCAAGATGCAAAAGAAGGGCGTGGAGTTCTCCGATCTCTACGACGTGCGCGCGTTGCGTCTTCTCGTCGATGATGTCGCCAACTGCTACGCCGCGCTCGGCGTCGCGCATTCGTTGTGGTCGTACATTCCGGGCGAGTTCGACGACTACATCGCAAGCCCGAAAGGCAATCAATACCAATCGCTGCACACCGCGGTCGTCGGCCCGCACGGCAAGACACTTGAAGTGCAGATCCGCACGCACGAGATGCACCGCCACGCCGAGCTCGGCTTCGCCGCGCACTGGCGCTACAAGGAAGGCGGCGGCGGCGATGCGAGCTTCGAGCGCAAGATCGCGTGGATGCGTCAGTTGCTGGAAAGCAAGGATGCGCGCGAAGACGATGCCGCGCTGCTTGCGGGCTTCCGCACTGAAGTCATCGAAGATCGCGTCTATCTCCTGACGCCGAAAGGCCAGGTCATCGATCTTCCGCGCGGCGCGACCGTGCTCGATTTCGCCTACTCGATCCACACCGACGTCGGCCACCGCTGCCGCGGTGCGAAGGTCAACAGCCGCATCGTGCCGCTGACGTTTCAGCCGGCGAGCGGCGATCGCATCGAGATTTTGACCGGCAAGACGATCGAGCCGCGGCGCGACTGGCTCTCCGCGCATCACGGCTATCTCGCGACACATCGCGCGCGCGAGAAGGTGCGCACCTGGTTCAAGCGCATCGATCATGCGCAGAACCTAGCCGCGGGCCGCGCGCTGCTCGACCGCGAGCTCAAGCGCCTCGCGCTGCATCAGGCCGATATCGAAGGCCTCCCCGCGCGCTTCCAGCTGCGCACGCAGGAGGAACTGCTCGAAGCGCTTGCGCTTGGCGACATCTCGCCGGGCCAGATCGCGCGCGCGCTGCACGAATCGCTGGCGCCGCCGGCGCCGGCCACGCCCGTCGCGGTGCCACCCGCGCGGCCGGCCGCACGCGGCAAGGATACGATCGTCATCGAAGGCGTCGGCAATCTGATGACGCAGCTCGCGCGCTGCTGCCAGCCGCTGCCGGGCGATGCGGTTGCCGGATTCATCACGCGCGGCCGTGGCGTCTCGGTGCATCGCGCGGACTGCAAGCAGCTCGCGCGCCTGCGCGAGCGCGATCCGAGCCGCGTCATCGAAGTCGAGTGGGGCGAGCGCAAGGAGCTTGCGTATGAAGTCAACGTCGTCGTGCGCGGCTACGACCGCAAGTGGCTGCACAAGGACGTCACCAACGTCATCGCAGCCGCGAACGCGCACCTCATCGCCGTCAACACCCACGTCGATCCGCGTCAGGGCCTCGCCGAGATGAACTTTGCGCTGCGCGTAACCGATTTCGGCCAGCTGAGCGGTCTCCTCGCACGCCTCGCGACCGTGCCGAACGTGCTCGAAGCGCGCCGCGTCACTTAGGATGTGAAGGAAACATCCAAAATCGTAAAAGATTGAACCACGAAGGACACGAAGAACACGAAGGAAAAGAAATGAACTCGCTGTTTTGCTTTCTTCATGTTCTTCGTGTCCTTCGTGGTTCAATCTTTAAGATTCCATAATCTTTCAGCCGCCGGACCAGCCTCGACTGCACTCCCGCAGCTGCATGGTATTCTGCCGATTCCGCCGGGATCGGCCCTTTCCGGCGCATCGCGAGCTCAGCTGAAGTGATCGTTCCGTGATCGAGATTCCGGGTTACCGCCTCTTGCGCCAGCTCGGCCGCGGCGGCATGGCTACGGTGTATCTCGCGGTCCAGGAATCGGTGGATCGCGAAGTCGCGCTGAAAGTCATGTCGCCGGCGTTGCTGGCCGACCCGAATTTCGGCGAGCGCTTCCTGCGCGAAGCGAAGATCGCGGCCAAGCTGCATCATCGTCATGTCGTCGGCATCCACGACGTCGGCCGGCACGGCGACTATCACTACATCGCGATGGAGTATCTCGGCGGCGGTCCGGTGCTGCACAAGGACGGCAATCCGCGCGCGATGTCGTTCGCGCTGCGCGTCATCCGCGAGATCGCGCTCGCGCTCGATTACGCGCACAAGAAAGGCTTCGTGCATCGCGACGTCAAGCCGGACAACATTCTCCTGCGCGACGACGGCTCGTCGGCGCTGACCGATTTCGGCATCGCGCGCGCGCTCGACACCGCCGCGCGCATGACCAAGACCGGCGCGGTCGTCGGCACGCCGCATTACATGAGTCCCGAGCAAGCGCGCGGCAAGCCGATTGACGGGCGTTCGGATCTCTACAGTCTCGGCATCGTGCTCTACGAGCTTCTCGTCGGCCGTGTGCCGTACACCGCCGATGATTCGCTCGCGATCGGCATCATGCACATCACGCAGCCGGTGCCGGTGCTGCCCGATTCGATCGGTCTTCTGCAGCCGCTGATCGAGCGCATGCTCGCCAAGCAGCCCGAAGATCGCTTTCAGGACGGCCAGGAGATCGCCGCGGCAATCGCCGAAGTCGAGCGCCGCAACGGCGGCGAAGGCAAGGGCGATCTCGACACGCCGCCGCCGTCGTTCCATCGCGACGCGATGGGTTCAGATACCTTCGTGCCGCCGACGCCGCCGATTTCGGCATCGCGCGACAGCGGCAACCATGCGCGCAACAGCGGCCGGCAGGAGCGTGCCGAGCCCAATCTCGGCCGGCTCGACGAGCTGGTCGCTGCGGTCGACAGCGATGTGATGCGCGCGGAGCGCTCCGCGCAATCGTCCCGCCGCACGCGCTCGAACAGCGGGCGCTGGCTCGCGATCGCCGCGGTCGTCGTCGTCGCGATCGGCGCCGTCGCCGCGTGGCGATATCAGGACAAATTGCGCGCGCTTCTGCCGCGAACCGAATTCAACGACACGCTGACGCGCGCGCAGCACGCGCTCGACGAAGGCCGGCTCACCGGCGACAAGGGCGACAGCGCGCGCGAATTGTTCCAGGCTGCGCGCGCGCAGGATCCGGACAACGACATCGCGCGCGCGGGCCTCGAGCGCGTCGGCCAGAAACTCCTCGATCGCGCAACCGACGCGCTCAAGCACAACGACATCGCTACCGCGCGCCAATCGCTCGACGGCGCGCGCGAGCTCCTCGGCGGCGGCACGGCGGTCGATACGCTGGCGCAATCGCTGATGCAGGCCGAAAGCCGCGGCACTGAAACCTCGCAGATTCTCGATCAAGCCAAAACCGCGCTCGACGCCGGCAAGATTCTCGGCGACGACGGCGCGGCCGCGCTGTACAAGCGCATGCTCGCCGCCGATCCCGGCAATGCGCTCGCGCAGGCCGGTCTTTCGAAATCCGCCGACGCGCTCGCAGCACAAGTGCGCACCGCGTTCGCCGCGAAGGACGCCGCCACCGCTGGTGCGCGTATCGACGATATCGCGCGCATCCTGCCGTCCTATCCCGCGCTGACGGAATTGCGCGGCCAGCTTGCGCAAGCGCGCGAAGCCGAACGCGCGACACTCGACGACACGTTGCAACGCGCCGAGACGCAGATGCGCGAAGGCCGTCTCTCCGGCACCGACGACAGCGCGCTCGAATTGTTCCGCAGTGTGATCAAGGTCGATGCCGGCAACGTGCGTGCGCGCGCAGGCCTGCGCCGGATCGCGCAGGCGTTCGTCGTGCAGGCCAACGCGGCGGTCGAAGACAGCAATCCGCCGCTCGCCGACAAGCTCTTGGCGAAAGCAGCTGAGCTCGTGCCCGATCTTCCGGAATTGCGCGAAGGCCGGATCAACTTGCGCGAGCTGCGCGAACGGATCGATATCGATGCGCACCGTCCGGTGCTCACCGCGGCCGATATGGATCAGGTGAAGAAGCTCGTCGCCGATGCCGAACAAGCGCTCGCCGCCGGCAAGGTGATCATTCCGCCCGGCGATAGCGCTTACGACAAATACCGCGCGGCGCTCGCGATCGATGGTAACGATCGCGCCGCGCTCGACGGTCTTGCGCGCTTGCCCGCGCGCGCCAAGGAACTGTTCGGCCAGGCGCTCGCCGATGGCACGCCGCAGCGTGCGCGTGCGCTGCTCGATACGGTGCGCCAGATCACGCCGTCCGATCCGTCGATCGCTTCGATGTCCGAGCGGCTCGCCGATGCGTTCCTCGACCAGGCCGAGGCGCGCGTGCGCGAAGGCCGTCGCGATGATGCCGCGCGCGCGCTCGATGCTGCGCGTGAGTTGACGCCGGCGAATCCAAGGCTCGGCCCGCTCGGCGAGCGCATTCGCGCATTGCCGGAAGCTCGCAGCTAGCGCGACGCTCGCGACGCGACGCTTCGATGTGTCTTCTGCTGATCGCCGTCGACGCCATTCCGCGCACGCCGCTGCTGCTGCTCGGCAATCGCGACGAATTCCACGAACGCGCGAGCGCGGCGATCGGGCCGTGGAACGAGAATCCTCAAATCGTCGGCGGCCGCGATCTCGTCGCCGGCGGCTCGTGGCTTGCGATACGTGACGACGGGCGCTTCGCCGCAGTGACGAACGTCCGCAGTGGCCTTCCAGCGACAGCACCGCGATCGCGTGGATGGCTCGTGCGCGATTTCGTGCTCGGCGAGGACGCTGCCGCCGATTTCGTGCGAGCGGTGCAGCGCGATGCGGAAGATTACGGCCCGTTCAATCTCATCGTCGGCGATCGTGACGGGGTCTTCGCGCTTGGCAGCGGCGACGGCGAGCCTCGCGCATTCGGCCGCGGCGTCCATGTCGTCAGCAACGGACCGCTCGGCGTGCACTGGCCGAAAACCGAGCGGCTCGAAGCGCGTTTCCTTGCGGCAACTGCGAATGGAGCTTTCGACGATTCGGTGTTGCTCGATCTTCTCGGCGATGAGTGGCGACCCGCGGACGATGCGCTGCCGCAAACCGGCATCGGGCTCGATCGCGAGCGCATGCTCGCGCCGGTATTCGTGCGCGGCAGCTCGCACTACGGTACGCGCGCGAGCACGCTGGCGAGGATCGACGCCGATCGGAATCTCCACATGCGCGAGCGGCGTTTCGCGCCGCTCGGTGTCGTCGATGGCGAAAGCGCGTGGACGAATTCGCACGGCGCATGGACGCCGATGCGCTGAGGATCAGAAACCGAGAATCCGCTTCACGGCCTCGCGCGCCGCCTCGAACGAAAAATGCCGCTCGACATTGGCAAGCCCCTTCGTCGAGAGCCTGTTCCACAACGCTTCGTCGCCGTAGAGACGAACCACCGCATCGGCGAATGCGTTCGCATCGGCGGCGACCAACACGTCATCGCCGGCTTCGACATGCATGCCTTCGACCGCAACCGGCGTCGCGACCACAGGCAAGCCATAGCTCATCGCCATGTTGACCTTGCCCTTGACGCCGGCGCCGTATCGGAGCGGCGCGACCGAGATTCGGCAGCCGTCCATGTACGGCGCGATGTCTTCGACGTAGCCGTGCACGATCACGTGATCGTCTGCGAGCGCGAGGATCGACGCCGGAACCTTGCTGCCGATCACGTGGAAGCGGCAATCGCCGAGCTTGTCGCGCACGCGCGGAAAAATGTCGCGCACGAACCAGGTCACGGCGTCCTCGTTCGGCGGATGCTGGAAGCCTCCGACGAAGACGAGATCGCGTCGCGTCGAGAACGGCGCGCGGCATCCGTAGACTTCGTGCACGTTCGAGAGCACTTCGACCTTCGCGCCGGGCGCGTCGCGCGCGAGCAATTCGCGCTCGGTCGGGCTCACGACGAGCGTGACGTCGGATTCGCGGATCAGCTTCAACTCCTGCGCGCGCGTGGTCGCAGCGACACGCGCAAGCTCGGCGCGACCTTCGAGCTCGGCCGCGCGCTGCTCGCGAAGGTAATGCAGATCGACCGTATCGAACACGAGCTTCGCGCGTGGCGCATACAAGCGCGCGAGGCCGACATAGCTCGCCGCGACGTAGTGGCGCGACAGCACGATCACGTCGAACTCGGCGCCGCGCTCGCGGAACAGCGCGACGGGATCGGCGTTCCACGGTGCATACAGCGCTTCGACGCCGAGCGCCTGCAGCGCAGGCGTATAGCGCTCGACCCAAAGACGATTGTCCGGCAGAAAGCTCGTGCGGCAGCCGAGATCGCCGAGCACACGCATGAGATTGACCATGCGCAGCGAGCCTGAATCCTGATCCGGCGTCGGTGTCGTTGCGTCGACGATCAGTACGCGCTTGGCCGCGCGATGAGTCGCCGCGCGGCCGATCGGTATGCCCGGTATAGGCTGGCGCGCGAGCGCGAGCTTCCACTTGTCGAGAAATTTCTCGCGATTGATCGGCTGGAAGCGCTTGATGCCCGTCGTCGTGTCGGTGCCCGACGTGATGCCTTCGAAATGCACGACGGTCGCGGCGGGCTCGTAATACACCTTGAGCCCGGCCGAGCGCACCGCGAACGCGAGATCGGTGTCTTCGTAATACGCGGGTGCATAGCGCGCGTCGAACCCGCCGAGGCGGCGGAAGAGCTCAGTGCGCAAGAGGATCGCGGCGCCCGAGCAGTAGTCGGCTTCGCGCCGCACGTTGTAGCGCGGATCGTCCGGATCGTCGAAGCGGCCGTAGTTCCAGCCGGAGCCGTCATTGAAAATGATTCCGCCGGCTTCCTGCAGGCGTCCGTCCGGATAGACGAGTTTCGCGCCGACGAGGCCCGCGTCGGGTGCTTCTTCGAGGCAGCGCACGAGCGCTTCGAGCCAGCCGGCGGTGACGCAGGTGTCGTTGTTGAGGAAGAACAGAAGCTCGCCACGCGCGGCGGCGGCGCCGGCGTTGCACGAGCCGACGAAGCCGAGATTCTCCGCGTTGCGCATCGTGCGGATGCCGGCGATGCTCGCGAGCCTCTGTTGTGTCGCGTCGGTCGAGCCGTCGTCGACGACGATCACCTCGAACGGAATCACGCCGGCGTGTTCGGCGATCGATCGCAAGCACGCCGCGGTGTACGCGATCTTGTTGTAGACCGGAATCACGATAGATACGCGCGGTGCATCGCTCGCCGGCACCGCGAACGGCGCGAAATCCTCGCGCGGCGGCGGATACGTGACGCGCGCTCGCAGCCGGCCTTTGCCGCGGAGCTCCGCGACGATGCGCGCCAGCGTGCCGGCGACACCGCGCTGCGCGAGGCTGCCGCGCACGCGTGCAAGCGTGTTGCGCATGTGCATCGTCCGGAACGCGATGCGCGCGCGCAACCCTGCGACGCGCGCGTTCGCGCGACGCAGCGGCGCCGTGATGCGCCACGACGTGCTGCCGAGCATCTGCTCGTAGCGCGGGCGGATATCGCGAAGCTCCTCGTCCAGCGCGAGCGCCCAGCGCGTGCGTTCGCCGAGCTGACGGTCGAGCTCGTGGCCCCACTCGCCGCGACGGTCGCTTTCGGCGCGAGTTGCAACGAGCGCTTCGCGCGCTGATTGTTCTTGCGCGCGCAGTGCTGCGATCGCCTGAGCGCGTGCGGCGTCCTGCAGCGAGGCTGCATCTGCGCGCAGTAACGGATAGCGGGCCGGTGGGCGCGATCCGAGGTGCAGCGCGCTCGCATAAGCGTCCGCCATGTCGTCGAGCTTCGGTTCGCTGTGAGAGGCGAGACGCTTGCGCATCATTTGCAGCGATGTACGTTCATCGAGCAGCTGTGCGACACGCTCGATCAGCGACTCCGCATCGGGCGAAACGAGAAAACCGTCTTCGCCGTCGCGGATGCGTTCGGCGAGCGCGCCGACGCGTGTCGCGATCACCGGCACGCCGAGGCTGCGCAATTCGGACAGCGTGTAGCTGAACGTCTCGGCGACGGTCGGCAGCAGCAGCGCGGCGTCCGGCGCGATGCGCGCGATGAGCTCGGGCAGATCGTCGCGGCGATATTCGAGCAGGATGTGCACACCGCGCTCGCCGAACAACGCGTGCGCATCGGAGCCTGCGCCGAGGAGATAGAGATCCGCGTGTTCGCGCAGTCGCGCCAACGCCGCGGTCAGAAGCTCGGCGCCTTTGCCGCGGCGCACGCGCCCCGGAATCAGCAGGCGAGGACGTCCGCGCAACGGCGCTTGCGCGGTTTGCGTCGGCATCTTCGGCCACGCTGCGAGGCCGTGCGCGATCACATGATTCGGAAGCTCAGCGAGCTCGGGCGCAAGACGCAGATGGTTCGCAAGCGCCGAGCGGCTCGGCGCGATCAATGTCGCGCCGGCGCTGCGCATCGCGGCGACCGTCGCGTCGTGCAGCGTGCGCCAGTGACGCGGATCGCGGTTCGTGAACTCGGCGTCCGAACCTAGCGCGGCGAGATCGCGCGCGCGCTGCGCTTCGTCGAAGCGCAGATTCGCATCGCCGAAGTCGCGATGCAGCACGGGCCACAACGGATAGTGATCGTGGATCACGCAGAACGTCGGCAACCGCGTTGCGAGCGCGTCGAGGCTGTGGCCGATCAGCGAGGAGACGACGACGGCGTCGATGCAGTAGTCGCGCAGGATGTCGGCGAGCATGTCGCGATACGTGCCGTCGGCGAGCGCCGTGTCCGCGATCGGTTGCGGCAGCGCGATGCGCGCGAGCGGCGGTCCCTTAAGCGAGCCGTCGTGAAGCTCCAGCCATTCGCCGTGGCGCTTGCGCGCGAAGCTGCCGCGCGCGATCAACACAAGATGAGTGGCGCGATCGAACGATTGCGCGAAATCGCGCACCCAGCGTTCGGCACCGCCGCCCCAGCCGTGCAGGACGTGCAGCAGCACCGGCTTCGCATCGAGACCGGGCGAAGTCGGCGCGACGTCCGACGGCCATGCGGCCGCGATGCGTTCGCGCAGCGTCGCGAGCGGCGAGGGCGGCAGCGGATCACGCGCGTCCGTGTCGGCCGGCGCGCCGCGCAGCGTATCGCCGACTTGCACATAAAGATGATCGAGCAGAACGCAGCGCAACCCGTGCGCGGCGAGCGCGTCGGCATCGGCGGGCGATGCATGGCCGAGCGACGCGAGCCGATCGCCATGCCACGCGCTGAGCGCTGCGCCGCGCACGGACGCATCGATGAGGCGCCTCGCGCCGTATGCGAAGCAGAGCGCATCGAGCCGCGCGCCGTCGCTGCGCGCCGGCGGCGATCCGGATGGAAGTGGTGAGCGTTCCGGCGCGAGATTGTCGAGCGCGGCCGCGCCGAGCACGCCGTCGCATTCGAGCGCGCGCAGCAGCCGGGCGATCGCGTGCGCGGGAAGATCGGTGTCGGCGCGGATCAGGATCAGCGTTTCGCGCGGAAACGCGTGCGCCGCTTGCGAGAGAACCTCCAGCGGATCGTCAGAGGCGTCGACGTCGACGCGCGGCACGCCGGGCCATGCGCGATCGGCGGGACCGAGGAACGCGAACGGCGCCGATGCTCGCAGCGAGGCGAACGCGTCGGGCGCCGGCGCGGCCGCGCCGAACACGCAAACGCGGAACGGCCGCTCGCTGCCGATGCGCACGGAAACGGCCGCAGCGCTCAATCGCGCGTCTCGGCGAGGTCGGTGGCGATCGCCATGAGCCTTGAGTGGACGGGCATGGAGCAACTCCGCGGGCGCCGGGAAAGCGGCAATTATCGCCGATCCCGCCGCGGGGCGGGCCGCGATCGGCGATCGCGCGGCGCGTCTCGCCGGGCGCGACGCCACGCGGGTAGACTCCTCGCGCCCAGTGTCCGGAATCCGAGCTTGTCCTTTCTATCCCGCGTTTTCGCGTTCCTCGCCGTGATGTGGCGCCTCGCGCGCATTCCGGTCCTGCTCGGCATCGGCTTCGCGATCGGATTCCTCGTTCCGTACACGATCTATCTCGACGGCGAGGTGCGCAGCCGTTTCGATGATCTGTCCTGGGAGATCCCTAGCCGCGTCTATGCGCGGCCGCTCGAGCTCGCGCCGGGAACGGCGCTCAATGCGGATATGCTCGATATCGAGCTTGCGGCTGCGCGTTATGTCGACGATCCGGCCGCGAAGAATCCCGGCACGTTCCATCGCGACGGTGCGCGCTACACGATCGCGCGTCGCGCGTTTGTCTATCTCGACGGACGCGAGCGCGAGAAGCGCATCAGCGTCGAGGTCGCCGGCGGGCGTGTCGGCCGGCTCGTCGATGCGGACAGCGGCGCAGCGCTTCCTAGCGTGCGCCTCGAACCTGCGCGCATCGCGACGTTGTACGGCGCGTTGCAGGAAGATCGGCGCATCGTTCAGCTCGGCGAAGTGCCCGGCTTGCTGATCACCGGTCTCCAGGCCGTCGAGGATCGCGATTTCAAGCATCATCACGGCGTCGACTCGGTTGCGATCCTGCGCGCGGCGTGGGCGAATCTTCTCGCGCGGCGTGTCGTGCAAGGCGGATCGACGCTGACGCAGCAGCTCGTCAAGAATTTGTTCCTCGATCGCGGCCAGACGATCGCGCGCAAGTTCAACGAAGCGCTGCTTGCGCTCATCATTGAGGCGCGCTACGGCAAGCAGCGGATTCTCGAAACGTATGCGAACGAGGTGTTCCTCGGCCAGCAGGGCGGGCAGGCCGTGCACGGCTTCGCGGCGGCGAGCGAGTTCTATTTCGGGCGCGACTTGCGCGGGCTTGGTGCGGCCGACATCGCGCTCCTCGTCGGCATGGTCCAGGGACCGAGCTACTACGATCCGCGCCGCAATCCCGAGCGCGCTCTCGGGCGGCGCAACGTCGTGCTCGGCCAGTTCCGCGACACCGGCCTGATCGACGATGCGACGTACTCGTCGGCGATCAAGCAGCCGCTCGGCACCGCTGCGAATGCGAGCCTGCCGCGCGATCGCTTTCCGGCGTTCCTCGATCTCGTGCGCCGGCAGATCACCAAGGACTATCCGGACGCGGAGCTCAACAGCGCGGGTCTTGCGATCCACACCACACTCGCGCCGTCGGTGCAGACGCTCGGCGAGGACGCGATCGACAAGGCGCTGACGGGCCTTGGCAAGCGCGGCGCGGCGGTCGATGCGGCGTTGATCGTCACCGGCGCGCACAACGGCGAAGTGCAGGCGGTGATCGGCAGCCGCGATCCGGACGAGCCCGGATTCAATCGCGCGCTCGATGCGCTGCGTCCGATCGGATCGCTGGTCAAGCCGTTCGTCTATCTCGTCGCGCTCGCGCAGCCGCAGCGCTATTCGCTGGCGACGCTGATCGAGGATTCGACGATCGATCTGCCGCAGCGTGATGGCTCGCGCTGGCGGCCGGAGAACGACGATCACCAGACGCACGGCAACGTGATGCTGATCGATGCGCTGGTGCACAGCCTCAATCTTGCGACGGTGCACCTCGGCATGCGCGTCGGTGTCGATCGCGTGCGCGGATTTCTAGAGTCATTCAAGCTCGGGCGCGAAATCAACCCGAATCCATCGCTGCTGCTCGGTGCGGTCGATCTAAGCCCTTACGATGTTGCGCAGCTCTATCAGTATCTCGCGGCGGATGGGCATGCGATGCCGCTCAGTGTCGTGCGCGGTGTGCTCGACGACAAAGGGCGACCGCTCACGCGTTATTCGATCAAGCCGGGCGGCGGCGACTACGTGCCGGCGACGCGGCTGGTCACGAGCGCGATGCAGGAAGTCGCGATCCGCGGCACCGCGCATGCGATCAACGATTCCGGCCTTGGCGCACTGCACGCGGCCGGCAAGACCGGTACCAGCGATACGCAGCGCGATTCGTGGTTCGCGGGTTTCACCGGCGCGCAGCTCGCGGTCGCCTGGGTCGGCCGCGACGACAACAAGCCGACCGGTCTCATGGGCGCGACCGGCGCGCTTCGCATCTGGATCGAGCTCATGAAGCGGATGCCGTCGGCACCGCTGACGGTGCCGCAGGAAGGCATCGAGCTTGCGTACGTGAACCCCGAATCCGGCAAGCGCACGGATGCCGTGTGCAGCGGCGCGCGGCAGCTGCCGTTCGTGCAGGGGTATGCGCCGGAGGACGAGGATCATTGTCCGCTGGATGAGCTCAAGAGCTGGTTCAAGGGCGATCAGAGTGGCGATGAGTGAGATCGCTGTCGTCCCGGCGAAGGCCGGGACCCAGTTGTTCTCATCGAGCTCCAAGCTGGGTCCCGGCCTGCGCTGGGACGACGAGGACGGTGCGATTGCTGTATTTTGTAAGGCTGACGTTCCAATCTCGCAGTCCTCATGAACACACGTGTTTTTCAGATCGCCGTTCTCGCCGCGATCGCGCTTTCGGCCTGCACGCAGCCGAGCGCTCCTTCCAAGATTTCGACCAAAGCGACAGCGGTGCCCGATCACGACGCCGTCGCCGCGATCCGCGCCGCCGGTTCCGGCATGGATTCCTCGGTGCAGGTGCAGCCGTTGCGCGATCCCGCGATCGATGGGTTCCTCAAGCAAGCGCACGATGCCGAAGCCGCGAAGGACTATGCGAAGGCCGCCGACGCGGCAGCGCGCGCGCTGAAGCTCGCGCCGGATGCGCCGGATATTCTGCAATACCAAGCGGAAATCGAAGTCGCGCGCGGCAACTGGAAGCAGGCGGAGGATCTTGCGGTGAAGAGCTTCACGCTGGGTCCGAAAGTCGGCAGCCTCTGTGCGCGCAACTGGCAGACCGTCGTCGAGGCGCGCATCGCGTTCAACGATGCGGCAACGCAAGCGCAGGCGAAGCAGCGTCTTAAGGAATGCCGGGTCGCTCCGCCCGTCCGGATGTGAGCATGGCGAGCCGGTCGTCATGATGCCGGTGATGGAATCCGCCGCTGACCTCCTGGGCCCCGAAGGCCCGTTCGCGCGCGAGGTGCCCGGCTTCGCGCCGCGCGCCTCGCAGCAGACGATGGCGAACGCGGTCGAGGAGGCGATCGCCGATCGCCGCATGCTGATCGCCGAGGCCGGCACCGGCACCGGCAAGACGTTCGCGTATCTCGTGCCCGCGCTGACCTCGGGCAAGCGCGTGATCATCTCGACCGGCACGAAGACGCTGCAGGATCAGCTCTTCCACCGCGATCTGCCGCAAGTGCGCGGCGTGCTCGGCGCGCGGCTCGCGGCTGCGCTCTTGAAAGGCCGAGCGAACTATCTTTGTCTTCATCGTCTCGATCAGGCGCGCAAGGAAGGCCGCTACGCGAGCCGCGAGCAGGTCGCGCAGCTGCAGGCCGTACATGCCTGGTCGGCGCGCACCGCGAGCGGCGATCGCGCCGAGCTTGCCGAGGTGCCCGAGGATTCGCCGATCTGGCCGCGCGTCACCTCGACGACCGAGAACTGCCTCGGCGCCGAATGCCCGATGTTCAGCGACTGCTTCGTCGTCAAAGCGCGCCGCGCGGCGCAGGAAGCCGATGTCGTCGTCGTCAATCATCATCTCCTCTTCGCCGATCTTGCGATCAAGCAGGAAGGCTTCGGCGAGATCCTGCCCGGCGCGCACGCGTTCATTCTCGACGAGGCGCATCAGATTCCCGAGCTCGCGGGCCAGTTCTTTTCGGTGTCGCTATCGGCGCGGCAACTCGGTGAGCTCGCCAACGATGCGCTGACCGAATGCGCGGGTATCGGCGGCGCGCTTGCGGTGCTGCAGCCGCTCATCGATGCGCTGAATATCGCGGTCAAGCGCGTGCGTCTTGCGCTCGATCGGTTTCCGGTGAAAGGCGCGCTGATCCACGTCGAACACGATCCCGAGGTCGACAAGGAGCTCGCCGCGCTGCGCGAGGCGCTGACCGCGTTGACCGACGCGCTCGACAAGCACTCCGAGCGAAGTCGCGGCCTCGCCAGCGTGCACGAGCGCGCCGAGCAGCATTCCGCGCGCTTGACGCAGGTGTGCGATGCGATCGAGCGCGATGCGGTGCATTGGTATGAGCTTTCCGCGCACGGCTTCGCGTTCCATGCGACGCCACTCGATCTCTCGCAGCCGCTGCGCGAGTTGCGCGCGCAAAGCCACGCGTCGTGGATCTTCACGTCGGCGACGTTGTCGGTCGCTGGCCGCTTCGAGCATTTCGCGCGGCAGCTCGGGCTCGACGAGCCCGCGACGTTGTCGCTCGACAGCCCGTTCGACTACGCGCGCCAGGCGCTCGCCTATCTGCCGCAGGGGCTTCCCGATCCGGCCGCGCCGGACTACGTCGATCGCGTGATCGAGGCGGTGCTGCCGGTGCTCGCGGCCTCGCAAGGCCGTGCGTTCCTGCTGTTCACGTCGCACAGGGCCTTGCGTCGCGCTGCGGAAATCTTGCCGCAGCGCGCCGCGTTCCCGCTGTTCGTGCAAGGCACGGCGCCGCGTCATCGGCTGCTGACGGCTTTCCGCGGATCGGGCAACGGCGTGCTGTTGGGTGCTGCGAGTTTCTGGGAAGGCGTCGACGTCGCCGGCGAAGCGCTGAGCGTGGTCGTGATCGACAAGCTGCCGTTCGCGGCGCCGGATGATCCGGTGCTCGTCGCGCGCCTCGACGCGTTGCGCGAGGCGGGCGGCAATCCGTTTACCGATTGGCAGATCCCGGCGGCCGTGATCGCGCTCAAGCAGGGCGCCGGGCGGCTGATCCGCGACGTGCACGATCGCGGCGTCCTGGTGCTGTGCGATCCGCGGCTGACGACGCGCGGCTACGGTCGCCTTTTCCTCGCGAGCCTGCCTCCGCTGCCGCGTACGCGAGCGCTCGCCGATGTCGAGCACTTCTTTACATCGCAAACGTTTACCAGTCCTCCCCAGGACTGAGATACGACAGCGTATGGAGGTCGGATACTTCCCCGCATAGCGGAAACGGTGCTATAAGCCGCGGCGCAGGTCGCACTTTGGACTTCCGGTCTATTCTCGCTTGCCTGTATCTCGCGCTGCCTCCGTGGGGCCACGGAGGAGCGCCTGTCGCGTATTCGCATGTGGAGACTACTTGATATGGTGGGGAATACGTTTCGCGTAAAAACACTCGCGTCGGCGGTCGGCATTGCGCTGATCACCGCGGGAGTCGCAATGCCTGCGTGGGCCGCTTCGACCAGCACTTCCGGCAAGACGATTTCGGCCGAGCTGTCCACGACTCCGGACACCTACATCATCCGTTTTGCCGAAGCCGGCCTGATGCATTACTCGGGCGGCGTGCAAGGCATTCCGGCCACCGGCGTCGACGCTGCGAGCTCGCACAAGCTCGATTCGCGTTCGGCTGCGGCTCAGTCCTACAAGTCCTATCTCAACACGCAGCGCGCGGCGCATGTCGCGGCGGTCTCGCAAGCGCTCGGCCGCACGCTGGTCGTGACGCACAACTACGGGATCACGATGAACGGCGTCGCCGCCAAGATGACGGCGGACGAAGCGGCGCGCATCGCGCACGTTCCGGGCGTCGCTTCGGTGCGCGCATCGCGCAAGCTCGAGCTTGCGACGTATCGCGGCCCCGAGTTCATCGGCGCGAGCTCCATCTGGGACGGCACGGCCACACCGAGCGGCGTTGCCAGCCGCGGTGAGGGCGTCGTCGTCGGCGTGATCGACACGGGCGCGAACAGCGTTCACCCGTCGTTCGCGGATGACGAGACCTGCGGCTTCGACTCGAACAACCACAAGCTCCTCTCCGCGGTGGATTGCACCAGCACCGACGGTAGCGGCGCTTGCGACGGCCCGAATCCGGAAGCGGACGACGGCAACGGTCACGGCGTGCACACCTCGAGCACGGCGGTCGGCAACAAGATCGATTCGACGGCGAATCCGCCGCCGACGATTCCGGCGCCGCACACGTTCATGTCGGGCGTCGCGCAGTGCTCGCACCTGCGTACGTACAAGGTCTGTCCGGACACCGGCTGTTCCGATGCCGCGATCACCGCCGGTATCGAAAACGCGATCGCCGACCAGGTCGACGTCATCAACTACTCGATCGGTCCGACCTGCGGCAGCACGCCCGGCGATTCGCCGTGGAGCGACGGCGATCTGATTTGGCTGGACGCGCTGAACGCTGACATCTTCGTCGCAGCTTCGGCCGGCAACACGCGCGCGAACTGCACCAACCCGGTCGGCCTCGTCGCCAACATCAGCCCGTGGGTCATCACGGTCGCCGCTTCGACGCACGATGAGAACGTCTCCGGTACCGGCCTCATGAGCGCCACGGGTCCGGGCACGCCGCCTGCGAACACGCAGAACATCTCGATGACGCCGGGTTCGGGCATCGATCCGGGTCAGCCGCTGTCGGATGCGGAAATCCGCTTCAACACGGACAACCCGATCGGCTGTACCGCGAACGGCGCGTTCCCGCCGGGCTTCTTCGACGGCGCGGTCGCGCTGATCCAGCGCGGCACCTGTACGTTCGAGGAGAAGATCAACAACGCCGAGGCGGCAGGCGCGATTCTCGCGGTCATCGCCAACAACACGACCGGCGTGATCAGCATGTCGGTGGGCGCGGCGACGTTGCCGGCCTACAGCATCCTGCAGACCGACGGCACGGCGGTGCAGAACTTCATCACCGCTTCGACGAGCGCCGTGACCATAGACTTCACGCCGGCCGCACAGCAGGGCGACGTCCTCGCCGGCTTCAGCTTCCGCGGTCCGGACGTGCTGACGACGATCACCAAGCCGGACATCACCGGCCCTGGCGTCGGCATCTACGCCGCGCTCGACGCTGCCGAGAACAGCTACGGCTTCCTCAGCGGCACCTCGATGTCCTCGCCGCACACCGCCGGTTCCGGCGCGCTGCTGCGCGCGGTGCATCCGGAGTGGACGCCGTCGGAAGTGAAGTCCGCGCTGATGCTGACCGCATTCACCGGCGGCACCGAGGAAGACGGCACCACGCCGTGGACCCCGGACGACGTCGGCTCGGGCCGCATCGATCTTACGAAGGCGGCGCTGGTCGGCTTCGTGCTCGACGAAACCTACGACAACTACCTCGCGGCTGATCCGGATCAGGGTGGCGATCCGACCACGCTGAACATTGCGAGCATGCGCAACGTCGATGGTTGCGATGCGCCGAATCCGTGCACGTGGACGCGTACGGTGACGAACGTGCTGTCGGATGGCTCGTCGTGGACGGCTAGCGTGAATGCGCCGGCCGGCGTCACGGTTACGGTCGATCCGCCGTCGTTCACGTTCACCGGCACCGGTCGTCGTCCCAACGGCGTCGACGAGATCTTCGCCGACGGCTTTGATGGTGCTCCGGCCGGGGAAACGCAGGCGCTCACGATCACCGCGACGACCGACTCGACGCTCAGCGGAGCGCAATTCGCCGAAGTGGTGTTCCACGAAGCGAACGGCGCAGCACCGGATGCGCACATGTACGTGGCCGTGAAGGGCACGAGCGGTGGCGGCGGTGGCGGCGGCGAAGGCGTCGTCTGCGACGGCGGCAACTGCACGTTCCAGGTCGACGAGCTGGCTGCCAACTTCTCCGGCATCGGCTGCGCGACGTACTGCGGTCTGGTGTGGCTCAACCGGTTCACGCCGGATCCCGCCGATTATCCGATCACGATCACGACGATCTCGACGATCTTCGGTAGCGGCGCGGGCTGGAATGCGCTCGGCGATCACATCAACTTCTACGTCTACCAGGACAGCGACGACGATCCGAGCAACGGCGCGACGCTCGTGGGTGAGTACCAGGGCTACACGATGCCGGCCCCGGTCAACGACTTCACGACGATCACTCTGCCGACGCCGATCGTGGTCAACGGTCCGGGCGATGTGATCATCGCGTTGACGAATCCGGCGCCGAACACCGGCACGCGTCCTGCTAGCGCGGACTCGGGTCCGTTCGCCGGACGTTCGTGGCTCGCCGGCTTCGACGACGAGGGAACCGCGCCGGATCTGTCCTCGGTCGGCCTGCTCCTGAACCCGGATGCGATTGCCGGCTTCAGCGGCAACTGGCTGATCCGCGCCACCGGCACCAACGCCGGCGGCCGTCCGATCGTGCTGGGCATGCCCGACAAGAAGTAAGTAGGTACATCGATGTGCAAGCCGGCGCGCGAAAGCGCGCCGGCTTTTTTTTTGAGCAAAAGATACTCGTATAACCGCCGCTCATGAGCTCATGCCGAAATGAGCGCGAACGGATGCGAAAAGTCAGCTTTCGATAATCGTTCATGATCGTGCAGTGGAAATACGTATGCGTGCGTATTTCGCTGCAGCGCAAAATGCCGCTTACTTCATGAATTCGCCGATGCAAATCGATTTGCGCGGCCGATTTTCGCAATCACTCAGCGGCGTGTTGCATTCGCAAATGTTTTTCTTGCGGAAGCAGTCGACGAATTCGATTTTCTGCGTCGCGACTGAAAGGTCCGCGAAAGACAACCTGGATTAGAACCGTCATCGCGATCGACGTTCTATGGGGAACGCTCCGATCGCAAACCCGCCGGTGGGAATCCCGCCTCGCAAACAGGAATCGCAAGCGTGCTCAGCACGTTTTCGCGATTCCGGTGACCAATCGGTGATGTTGGGACCGATGGATGCGCTGGGTGGCGATAGGTCATGTGTTGCGGTGCGATTCTTTCTGGCGATCCACAATCACGCATGTATTGAGGGAGTCAGTAAATGCACAAATCGCACAACATCCTGCGACGCACTGCGTTATCCGCCGCCATTGCATTCGGCGGCGTCGTATTGGCTGCGATCCCGGCATATAGCGCGCAATTGAGCGTCGCCAATGCCACCGTGAAGGTGTCGAAGGCGACGGAGCTGCGCGGCGGCGACGTGATCAACGGCATGCTGTCGTTCACGCAGCCGATCCATGTCGAAGTCGCGCTGAAGCTGCGCAACAAGACCGAGCTCGACAGCTTCATCAGTGCCTCCGCTCGTGCGGCCACCCCCCAAGCGCAGCGCACGATGTCGGCGGATCAGTTCGCCGCGCGTCATTCGCCCACGCAGAAGGATGCGCAAGACGTCGCGGATTTCCTGACCCGTTCGGGCTTCAAGAACGTCGTCATCGCGCCGAACCGCTTGCTCGTTTCCGCGGACGGCACGATCGACGTCGCCCAGTCCGCGTTCCAGACGAGCTTCGCGGCGGTGCGCACGGCGGATGGTCGCGATGCATTCGCGAACACCGATGCCGTGCATGTGCCGGCGAACCTGGAAGGTACCGTCCTCGCGGTGCTGGGCCTGCAGACCGTGCATCAGGCGCACACGCATGCGCACGTGCTCACCAACGGCGGCGTCGGCGTCGATGCGATCACCGGTCACAACCCGACCGAGTTCTCGTCGATCTACAGCGGCACCGGCGTTGCGACCGCGTCGACGACGCCGGTCGGCATCATCACGCAAGGCAAGATCACGCAGACGATCACCGACCTCAACACGTTCACGTCGAACAACGGCCTGCCGACGGTGACGACGCAGACCGTCAACACCAACGGCACCAGCAACGATGCGAGCGGCGTCGATGAGTGGAACCTCGACAGCCAGGACATCGTCGGCATGGGCGGCGGTCAGGTGCAGAAGCTGATCTTCTACAACATCCCGACGCTGTCGAACGCAAACCTCACGGCGGACTTCAATACCGTCGTGACGGCCAACGCGGTGAAGATCACGAACGTCTCGCTGGGCGAGTGCGAAACCGACGCGCAGGGCGACGGTTCGGCCGCTTCGCAGGACCAGATCTTCTCCCAGGCCGTGGCGCAGGGTCAGACGTTCTCGATCTCGACCGGTGATGACGGCGCGGACGAGTGCGGCGACGGCGGCGTCACGCCGAGCTGGCCGGCCGCGTCGCAGTACGTCGTGGCGGTCGCGGGCACCAAGCTCGATGCGTCGACGACAACGTGGAACAGCGAAGTCGTCTGGAATGATCTCTCCATCAACAACGGCGCCACGGGCGGCAGCCCGTCGACGTTCGAGCCCAAGCCGAGCTGGCAGAACGGTTTCGCTTCCGGCACGCATCGCGGCGTCGCCGACGTCGCGTTCGACGGCAGCCCGAGCTCGGGCGCGAAGGTGATCGTCAACGGCTCCTCGACGCAGATCGGCGGCACCAGTTTGTCCGCGCCGATCTTCGCGGGCATGTGGGCGCGCGTCATCGCGGTGAAGGGATCGACGGTCGGATTCGCAGCGCCGTTGCTGTACGCGTTGCCGGCCAGCGATTTCCACGACATCACGTCGGGCAATAACGACGGCGAAACCGCGGCAGCCGGCTACGACTTCGCGAGTGGCCGCGGCAGCGTGATCTTGTCGAGCGCGATCACTCACATCGGCGGCGGCAGCGGCGGCAACGTTCCTCCGGTCGCGAACTTCACGTTCACGACCAGCGGACTCACCGCGAACTTCACCGATAGCTCCACCGATAGCGACGGCTCGATCAGCTCGCGCTCGTGGACGTTCGGCGACGGCGGTACGTCGACGGCGACGAATCCGAGCCACACTTACGCTGCGAACGGCACCTACAGCGTTTCGCTGACGGTGACCGACAACGGCGGCGCCACCAACACCAAGACACAGTCGGTCACGGTGTCGAGCGGCGGCGGTGGCGGTTCGACGCAGCTCCTCGGCAACACCGGCTTCGAGAGCGGCACGTCGTCCGCGCCGTGGACGCTGTCATCGGGCGTGGCGAACAACTCGACGTCCGAGCCGCCGCATGCGGGTTCGTGGGATGCGTGGATGGACGGCTACGGCCGTGCGCACACCGACACGGCTTCGCAGACGGTGGCGATCCCGGCCGGCAAGACCTCGGCGACGTTGCAGTACTACCTGCACGTCGACACGGCGGAAACGACCACGACGACTGCGTACGACACGCTGAAGGTGCAGGTGACCAACACCTCCGGCACCGTGCTGACGACGCTCGCCACCTGGTCGAACTTGAACCATGCGAACGGCTATGTCGTGCACTCGAGCAGCCTCGCTGCGTACATCGGCCAGACCGTCGTGATCAAGTTCACCGGCACCGAGGATTCGTCGCTGCAGACCTCGTTCGTGCTCGATGATGTGACGTTGACCGTGCAGTAAGCGGAGTTTGCTTCGCTGAAAACGGAAAGGGGCTGCGCAATGCAGCCCCTTTCTTTTGTGCACTTATCGTTGCGTTTAGGAGCGGCGTCAGCTGCGATCGCGGTTTAAGTCGCTTCCGGCGTCGCCGCCGGTGCATTGCCGAGCAGCGATCTCAGCAAGTTGAACACTTCTTCCTTGCCGCCGACCACCGTGATCTGCGACTCGCGCGGAAAATCCGTACCGATGTACACCGAATAGCCGATGCCGAGATCGTTGCCGTCCTCGTCGATGCGCGCGAACGTCTCAGGTTTACCGATGAACGCGACGCGGTTCGCGTCGATGAAACGGCCGTCGGGGAGTTTGATCCAGCGTTGCATGATGGGCGCCTTTTTCGGGAATAGGACGTCGATGACTCAAGTGTAGCGCGTGGATCACCACCCGCATTGCTGGCCTTTGTTCTGCTCCTTGAGCCACGCCTGCAACGGCGCGAAGTAATCGATGATCGCGCTTGCGTCCATCGAATCCTTTCCGGTCAGCTCCTTCAGCGTCTCCTGCCAAGGCTCGCTCGCGCCGGCGCTCAGCATTTTCCAGTATTTCGCGCCGGCTTCCTTATTGCCGTAGATCGAGCACTGATACAGCGGTCCCTTGTGACCCGCGGCTTCGCACAGCGAACGATAGAACTGGAACTGCAGGATGTCGGCGAGGAAATAGCGGATATACGGCACGTTGGTCGGCACATGGTTCTTCGCGCCGGGATCGAAATCCGCGGCTGTCGACGCGACCGGCGAGGAAAGGCCCTGATACTTCCGACGCAGCTGCCACCACGCGTCGTTGTACTTGTCCGGCGCGATCGTGCCGTCGAAAACGCCCCAGCGCCATTTGTCGATCAGCAAACCGAACGGCAGGAACGCGACTTTCTCGAGCGCGAGCTTCATCTGCGCGTTCAGCGCGGCTTTCTCATCGCTGCCGGCCTTGCCGGCGAGTCCGATCTTCGCCAGATACGCCGGCGTGATGTTAAGCCGGATGGTGTCACCGATCGCCTCGTGGAATCCGTCGTTCGCACCGCCCTGGAAGATCGGCCACTGGTTCTTGTACGCGAGGAAATAATAGATGTGACCCATCTCGTGATAGATCGTGTATTGGTTTTCCTCGGAGGCATGGATACACATCTTGATGCGCACGTCGTCGGTCATGTCGAGCGACCACGCGCTCGCGTGGCAGAGCGCGTCGCGATCGCGCGGGCGGATCATCATCGATCTCTCGTAGAACGACGCCGGCAGCGCGGGGAAGCCGATCGATGTGTAGAAATCTTCCGAACGGCGAACCATGAGCTCGGCGTTCTTCAGATCCGCGCGATGTTCCATCTCGGCGACGTCGAGCGGAGCCGGCTTGCCCTTGAAGCCTTTCTGTATTTCCTCGAACGTTGCCTTGCGCTCGGCGCCAAGCCGCGCGTTCACGTCGAGATTGCCGACGCCTGGATACGGTTCGAGCATCGCATAGAGATTCGACCAGTCCTGCGCCCACATGTTGCCGGTGATGTGCGCGGGAATCGTGCCGTCCTTGGGCATGCGCTCGCCGTATTTCGATTTCAGCTTGTTGCGCGCATAACATTGCAGCTCGCCGTACAGCGGCTGCACCTGGCCCCAGAGCCGATCGGTCTCCGCTTGGAAATCCGCCGGCGACATGTCGTAGCCGGCGCGCCACATCGTGCCGACGTTGTCGTAGCCGAGATCGCGCGCGCCTTCGTTGAGAAGCTCGGCGAAGCGCTGATAATCTTTCAGCATGCCGCGGCCGACCTGATGCCAGCCGGCCCAGGCTTCGAGATCGTGATCCCAGTCGCGATCGTCCGCGAGCACCTTGGAGAGATCGTCGAGATTCCGGCAACTCGCTTTGTCGTTCGCGTCCTTGCAATATTTGCCCGAGCCGTACGCTGCGGTCAGCTTCGAGCCGAGCGTCGTCATTTCACTCAGATGTGCAGGATCCTTCGGCGCCGGCATCGCGGTTTGCAGTTTCAGAAGGTGCAGCGCGCGCGCGTCTTTCGCGTCGATATCCTTGACGCTCTCGAACGCACGCGCAGCTTCGACTTCGTTCGACAGCCACTGCAGCCAGCGCTCGTTCGCGCGCGCGGTCAGCGCTTGCGTGTCGTCGGTGATGTAGGTTTCGGCAACCCACTCCGCGCCGTTGGGTTCGAGATAGCGCGTGCGGTAGTCCTTGTTCATTTGCTCGACGAATGCATGCGCGTCGGCGGCGGTCGCGGGTTTCGTCGTGGTCTTCTTCGGTGCCGCGGACAGAGCCAGCGGAACGGCGACGGCGGCCAGGATCGCGGCGGCCAGCGAAGCATGAAACAAGCGCATGAAGCTCTCCCCAGAGAGTGTGAGTCGGGCGAGGCTAGTGGCGGGGGCCGCATGACGCAAGCTGCAGCGCGCGAACCGGCTTCTATAGATGAGGAAAAGCGAAAGCCGCCGCCGAGGCCGCTCGATGCCGCGAAGGACGATCGCGCGACGACTCGCTTCGGCGCGCCTGCGCATCCGTCCGGCGCAGACACTGCAATGAGGCGCACCGTGAGGTCGGTATTCACCGTCCGAGTCGTTGCATGCTTGCCCTTGCGGGCGGGACGCGGCGCCTGCGGCAGAGGCTTGCCGCAATCGGCCGCCGGCGTATCCGTCATGGACGATTCCGATTTGCCGAACTTGCCTGCAGGCTGAACATTTATTACGATTAGTTTCGTACGTTATTCGGTGGGGAAGGCGATAGCGCATGAATGCGGCCCTTCGCATCCGGTCGGAAACGAACCGCTTCCTCGCGGTCGGCGAGCATGTGGTCGATATCGACACGCTGCGCCTCGTCACCCGGCCCGATGCCGCGCGCCTGACGCCGAAAGCCGCCGCGGTGCTGTTGCAGTTGGCACATGCCGCCGGCCGCACGCTGAGCCGCGACGATCTGCTCAACGAAGTCTGGAAGGGCACATGCCCGACGCCTGACGTGCTGACCCAGGCCGTGAAGGATCTTCGCCGCGCGCTCGGCGATGATCTGCATGCGCCGCGTTATGTCGAAACACTGCCGCGGCTCGGCTATCGGCTGATCGCGCCGGCGCGATTCGTCGATGCGGTCGACACGCTCGTGTCCGCGGCCGTTTCGATCGTGCCTGCCGTGAATCCTCCGGGCGCTTCGGCGCGAAATACAAGCATGCGCGCGTTGCCGTGGCGCGCCGCCATCGTCGTGCTCGCCGCAATCGCGATCACGGGGGCAATCACGCTGTTCGCTGCGCGCCGCGATCATGCCGCACCGATCGATACGCGCTGGCTTGCGAGCGAGCAGCGCGCGATCACGGCCGATCCCGGCCCGGAAAGTTTTCCGCGCATCTCGCCGGACGGAACGCGCGTCGCCTATTCGATCGGCGATGCGCAGATGCACAACGCGCGCATCGTGCAGCGCTCGCTCGCGCAATCGCGCGTCGTGCGGCTCACCGATGCAAACGCGGGCGAGGAGTTCTATCCGGTCTGGTCGTCCGACGGCGCGATGATCGCGTTCACGCGTTACTCCGACGAGCGCTGTCGAATCCTCGTTGCGCCTGCCTTAGGCGGACCCGAACGTCTCGTCGATACGTGCTATACGGGCTCGGTCGACTATTTTTCGTGGGCGCCGGACGCCAAGCACTTGCTGACGACCGCACCATCGAAAGCGGACGCGACCGACATGGCCATCATCTGGATGCCGATCGACGGCGGCGCGCCGACGCGCCTCGCTTACGATCATTCCGCTTCGGACATTGATCTGGACGCGCGCTATTCGCCCGACGGAAACACGATCGCATTCCGCCGCGGCGCGAATCCGTACAGCGATCTCTTCGTCGTACCGGCGAACGGCGGCGCGGTTCGCCAGCTGACGCATCTTGCGAGCCGCATCCGCGGCTACGACTGGACGCGCGACGGCACCGCGCTCGTGTTCTCGTCCGGGCACGGTGGCCAGCAAGCGTTGTACACGGTGTCGATCGATGACGGCCGTATCGATTCGCTCGCGATACAGCCGGCCGAGTTTCCTAGCAGCGCGCGCAGTTCCGATACGGTCGTGTACGAGATTCCGCGCCTGCGCACGCAGCTTGCGGTGATCGCGCTCGACGATGCGGCAGCCGTGCGGCGCGATATCGCGCCTTCGACCGGCAGCGACGGCGCGCCGGCGTTCTCGCCGGTCGACGACCGCCTCGCCTTCGTTTCCGATCGCAGCGGCTCGCAGCAGCTCTGGCTCTACGATCCCGCGACGGACGAGACGTTTCCGCTGACCGATGCGATCGAGCCCAATCTGCGTTATCCGGCGTGGCGGCCCGACGGCGCGCGCGTGCTGATCACCGCGCGCGGCGAAGCGGCCGGCAGCCTGATCGAAGTCGACATCGCTTCGCGCACGTGGCGCACGCTGACGTCGGAAAACGAAGACGTGCGCTACGGCGTCTACGGCTCGAAGCCGGATACGTTCATCGCGGTTGTCGGCGGCAGCGGGCAGGGCCGCGAGCTGATCGAGTTCGAAAGCGTGCGCGGCAAGGAAACCTCGCGCCGCGTGCTCGCCCGCGACGTCGGCCGCATCGACTACGACCATGTGAGCGCGGCGGTCTATTTCACGCGCATCGCGGAAACCGGTCTCTATAAGCTCGATCCGCGCACCGGCGTCGAGACGCTGGTGACGCGCGAGATCAACCCCGCGCACCTCGACGGCTGGACCGTGCTCGGCGGGCAGGTGTTCCACATCGTGCCGCAGGCGACCGGGCCGAGCGATGTACACGTGATCGATCCGGTCACCGGCGAGTCGCGCACGGTCGCTAAGATCACCGACTCGGTCGCCGACATGAACCTAGGCGTCTCGCACGATGGGCGACAGATCGTCATCGTTCGCGCCGCGGCGCGCGACACCGATGTCGGCGCAGTGACGTTGCGGCGCAAGGCCGCGCATTAGCCTGGCGCGCGCGAACAGCAAGCTTTCTCGCCGAGGCGCAGAGACGCCAAGGCCGCAGAGAAAGCTCTATCGTTGATTCCTCTGCGTTCTTTGCGGCCTTTGCGTCTTTGCGAGAGACGCTTTTTTTGTTCACGCTCCCCGTCACACGAAGGAGCGCCGAACCGTTCGATCACAGCGCTCTTCGGAGGATATTCGTCGATCCGAAGCTCGTCCTCGGCGATATTTCGCGCAATCTTCCTGACTTGACCGAACGCCGAGCGCGAGCATCGAGCCGTCCCGACGACGACGGATCGATCATGCGCATCGAATGCGAGCGGCTGGTGAATGGCGGACGGCTGGACTGGAGCCTCGAAGACGGCGAGCGCCGCTCTCCGGAACCTGCGCTTCGTGTCCTCGTGGGTTACGGCCGCGGTTGCGTGCTGCACGGGCACGCATCGGCGGTCACCGTATTGATCCCATTGCGCGGCCGTCTTCAGCTTTCCGACGGCGAGCATGCACGCAGTCTGGAACCCGGCGAGCTTCTGGTGTGCGACGCGGGCCAGCGGCTGCAAGCAATCGGACGCGGCTCGGCGTTGTGGATCGCGGTGTTCGCGCAGAGCTCGGCATGGCATCAGCTGATCGGCGACGACGCCGACACGCCGCCGGATCCGCCGCTGGTTCCTACGATGCATCCGGCCGATCGCGCGGTACGCCGCGCGGCCGTGCGTCTCGCGCGGCTCGCCATGCGCGCGGAGCGTCGCGACGAGCCGATGGTCGCAGCGTCGGTGTTCGCTGCGTTGATCGCTGATCTTCAGTCGGAATTCGATCCGCTGATCGATCGCTGCCCGGGCCGCACGCTGGCACAGCGGCGCAGCGTGTTCCTGCGGTTGCAGCGTGTGCGCAACTACATGGCGTCGAGTTGTCACCTCGATCTCGATATCGCCGGCTTCGCGCGCATGGCGAGCTATTCGCCGTGTCATTTCATCCGCGCGTTCAGCGCGGTCTACGGCGAGACGCCGCATGCGGTGCTGGTCGAGCAGCGGCTCGGCCGCGCACACCGCCTGATCAACGACAGCGCGCTCGCGATCACCGAGATCGCGCGCGCGAGCGGCTTTGAGAACCGCTGCGCGTTCTCGCGCTCGTTCAAGCGCCGCTTCGGCATCACGGCGAGCGATTTGCGCGACGGCATGCCCATGCCGGGCCTCGTCGCCGCTTAGCGCCGCACGCCGTTTGCGCTGCCGCGCGAGTGCTCGCGCACGCGTCCGCTCGTCTGTCATGCATTCGTACGAAACGTACTGCTCATCAATTTATGCAACCGCTGTTGCAAAGACAGGCCAACGCAGACGGTTCACGTTTTCCTAATGTTCCAGCAACCCGGTGACTTGACTTCGGGCACTGGCGTTAATCCAAGAACCAGGAGAAATCCATGCGACACAAACTGCTCCGAGAGGCGATCCGGCGGGCGTTGCGGACCCGCGCCGGCATCGTGCAGGCGCCGGCGAGCGTCACCTCGATCACCGCGCTGGCGGCGCTGGGACTATTGGCGGCACCGGCGTTCGCGCAAGACGCTCCGCAGGATGCGGAGGCGAACAATCAACGGCTGGAAACGATCACCGTCACCGGCTCGAATATCCGTCGCGTCGATATCGAAACCGCAAACCCGGTCATCACGATCGATCGCACCCAGATTCAGAAGACCGGCAAGCTCAACGTCGGCGATCTCTTGCAGGATCTACCGTCGATCGCCGGCAACGGCGACAACCCGCGCGTCAACAACGGCGGCGGCGGCACGGCGACGCTGTCGCTGCGCGGTCTGGGTTCGCAGCGCACCCTCGTGCTGGTCAACGGCCATCGCCTGACCGGGCCCGCGCCCGACGTGACGCAGATTCCGACCAACATCATCGAGCGCATCGAAGTGCTCGGCGACGGCGCCTCCGCGGTATACGGCTCCGACGCGATCGCGGGCGTGGTCAACTTCATCCTGCGCGCCGACTATCAAGGCGCCGAGTTCAGCACCGACTACGGCATCTCCGATCACGACGACGGCGAGCGCAAGGGCTACAACTTCACGCTCGGCCACACCACCGACAAAGGCAGCCTCGTCGCCGGCGTGCACTACGAGAAGCTCGGCTCAGTGCCTGCCTCGAACCGCGAGTTCTCAGCGCACGCGCAGTATCTTCGCTACGGCGCCGTCGTCGTCGGCGGCTCGGCACGCAATCCGCAAGGTCGCGCCGATCTTCCCGACGATCTCGCCGCTCAGTTCGGCTGCGGGCAGGTCACGCTGAATGCCGGCGCAGCGGCGGGCCGCACGACGCTCGACGACTATCACTGCTATACGAATGCCGACTCGTTCAACTTCCAGTCGATCGGCAACTTCGATCAGCTCGCGCAGGAGCGCAGCAGCGTGTTCGTGGTCGGCAACTACAAGATCACCGACAACATTACCGCGTATCTGGAAGCGTTCCACAGCAAGTCGTCGTCGAACACGCAAGGCGCTCCGCTGCCGTTCGACGCGGCCGTCGACGGCGTACACATTTCCGCCGACAACTACTACAACCCGTTCGGCATCGGTTTCGGCCCCGGCGACGACGAGCTCGAATACTTGAGCCGCTTCAACGTGCTCGGCACGCGGCGCAATGCGCTCGAATACACCAACGATCAGGTCAACACCGGCTTCAAGGGCAACTTCGGCGAGTCGTCCTGGCAATGGTCGGCGAACTATTCGTTCGGCCACTTCCACAACTTCATCGAGCGCCAAGGTTACGTCTACTACAACGGCCTTCAGGACGCGCTGGGTCCATCGTTCTGGGATCCGACCGCGAACGGCGGCGCTGGTGCGGTCGTCTGCGGCACGCCGGGCGCTGTCATCACGGGCTGCACGCCGATCAACATCTTCAACACCAGCGATCCGGCGACGGCTGCCGCGCTCGCATCGGTCGCGGCCAATCCGATGCTCAACTTGTTCTACATCCAGCGCGAAGCCGACGTGCAGGCGAACGGCGAGCTGTTCGATCTGCCCGCGGGCCCGGTCAATCTCGCGGTCGGTGCGAGCCACCGCAAGGAATACACGCGCTTCAGCGTCGACTTCATCGCGGTTGCGACCGGCCTGGGCGGCACCTGCTTCATCTCGCAGGAAGTCTGCACGAGCCCGTCCGTCGGCGATTTCACGGTCAAGGAGCTCTACGCCGAAACGCTGATCCCGATCTTGAAGGATGTGCCGTTCGTGCATTCCTTGAACTTGACGCTCGGCGATCGCTATTCGAAATACAGTTCGGTCGGTAACACCACCAACTGGAAGGCCGCGCTCGAATGGCGTCCGATCGAAGATCTGTTGTTGCGCGGGACGGTATCGAAAGTATTCCGCGCGCCGACGCTCGCCGAGTTGTATGCGGGTGCAACCGGATCGGCACCGGGCTTCACCGATCCCTGCATCGGCCAGACCACGGCGAATCCTGCTTGCGCCGGCGTTCCGCTCGACGGCAGCTTCCAGGGCGACGGCCTCGGCCAGACCACCGGCGTCACCACCGGCGCGGTGCCGGCGGGCGTGAAGCTGAAACCTGAGTTCGGCAAGTCGTTCGATCTTGGCATCGTCTACGATCCGAGCTGGCTCGACGGTCTTTCGATGAGCGCCGATCTCTGGCGCATCTACTTGAACGATCTCATCATCGGCATCACGGCGCAGACGATCGCGAACCTCTGCTACAACTCGACGGTCGCCAATCCGAGCCCGTACTGCGCGTTCCTGCATCGTCGCGAGGGCGGTTCGCTGTCGGGCAATCTTCTGTACGTGAACCAGCCGACCGTCAATCTCGGTCGCCTGGATACGAAGGGCGTCGATTTCGCGTTCCACTATCGTCTGCCGGAAACGCGCTTCGGCAATTTCCGCCTGAACTTCCAGTCGACGTACGTCGCGCAGTACGACAACGACCAGAACGCAGGCGCAGGTCCGCCCGCGGTGATCGGTGTCGCCGGCCACTACAGCAAGCAGTTCGGCAACGTCTCGCGCTGGCGTGCGCTCAGCGGCATCGACTGGAACCTGGGTCCGTTCGATGCGCATCTGAGTGCCAAGTACATCGGCCCGATCACCGTGGGCTGGGCCGATGGCACGGGTCCCTCGGGTGATCAGTTCGCGCCGAACGTCGAGCTGCACTACGGATCGAACACGTATTTCAACCTTTCGGGCGGTTACAACATCGAAGCGATCAATACGCGTGTCGATCTTGGTGTTGACAACCTCACCGATCGCCAGCCGCCGATCCTTTACCAGAACAACGTGCTCAACGCGAACACCGATGCGAACACGTACGATCTGGTTGGCCGGTTCTATTGGGCGAGAGTGACCGTGAAGTTCTAAATAGCAGTACCCGGGATCGCGCATGCAGCGCGATCCCGGCTTTTACCTGGCTCCATGTCCCGAAACATGAGTGCGGTGATACAGACACGGTTCCCCGAAGCCTACGCCGCGCTTCAGCGTGGCGATGCACCGCTGACCGAGCGGATCGCGCGCGAACACCTTGCGAGCGAGCCGCACAGCGAAGGCGCGCTGACGCTGCTCGCGCTCGCGCTGCAGGCGGAGCGCAGGCATGACGAGGCCGCCACCGTCCTCGCGCAGTTGACGCGGCTCCGGCCGCATATTTCGCCGCATTGGAACAATCTCGGCAACGCGCTGCGCGCGGCCGGCCGACCCGCCGATGCGGAGCACGCGTATCGGCGCGCGCTGGACCTGAAACCGGACAGCGCGCTCGCGTGGTTGAACCTCGGCTACCTCGCGCTCGAACGCGCCGATTTCGCCGGCGCACGCACATCGCTGCTGCGCACGGTCGCGCTCGCGCCCGATTCGGCCGAAGCGCGCATCCAGGCTGCGCTCGCGTGCTACGAATGCGGCGACAACCAAGCGGCAGACGATCTCGTCGCCGGCTGGCGCACATGGATCGGCCTTGCCGCCGGGCTTCGTTGCGATCTCGCCTGGGTCTTGTTCTTGCTCGATCACGTCGAGGACGCGCAGGCGATGCTCCAATCGCTCGCCGGCGATCCGGAGCATGGCATCCGCGCGCGGTCGCGGCTTGTCACCGTGTTCGAGCGCGGCAATCGTCTCGCCGATGCTCGCGCGATCGCCGACGCGCTGCCACCGCCGGAAAGCCTCGGCGATGCCGATCTTCGCCGCGACGTCGCCGGCGCGCAGGCCGCCTTGGCCGCGCGCAACGAGGACGCGTCCGCCTCGCGCGCGTGGTTCGAGAATACGCTGCGCGCCGCGAAACCCGGCGACCGCAGCCCGAGCCTTTACTTCGCACTGGCGCGCGCGTGCGATCGTCTCGGCGACGTCGACGCCGTGATGCGCGCGCTCGCAGCCGCGCATCAAGCGCAGCTCCGTCACGTCGCGCCGCTGGTTCCGCATTTGTTGCCGGCCGATGTGTGTCCGCTCGAACGGATCGCGCCGCACCTCGATGCCGCGCCGTCCTGGTGCACCGACGCCGCATTCGCATCGGCGCCGTCCGCCGAGACGTCGCCGATCTTCATCGTCGGCTTCCCGCGCTCGGGCACGACGATGCTGGAGCAGATGCTCGACGCGCATCCGAATCTTCGCTCGATGGACGAGCGCACCCATCTTGCCGAGCTCGCCGACCGTATCGCGGACATGCCGGGAATGCGCTATCCCGACGACCTCGGACGCCTGGACGAAGCCGCGTGCGCGTCGCTGCGTGCTATCTATTGGTCGCGTGTCGCCGAAACCGTGCGTCTCGATGTGGGTCAGCGACTCGTCGACAAAAATCCGCTCAACGTGCTGCACTTGCCTTTGATCCGACGCTTGTTCCCGAATGCGCGCATCCTGCTGGCGCTCCGGCATCCGTGCGATGTCGTGCTGAGCTGCTACATGCAGGGTTTTCGTCTGCCCGCGTTCGTCGTGCTCTGCTCGACACTCGAACGCTTGGCGCGCGGTTATGCGAATACGATGCGGATCTGGGACCGCCACGCGAAGCTGCTTGAACCCACCTGGCTTTCGGTGCGCTACGAGGACGTCGTTGCGGAGCCTGAAAGCGCGCTCGGCCGCGTCGCGCGCTTCATCGGCATCGACGACATTACGCCGATGCTCGCCTTCGATGCGCACGCGCGTCGCAAGGGCCACATCGCGACGCCGAGCTATTCGCAAGTCGTCGAGCCGCTGAATGCAACCGCGGTGAACCGCTGGCGGCGCTACGCAACGCATCTCGATCCGGTGCTGCCGAGGCTGCGTCCCGCGATGGAGGCGTTCGGCTATGACGGCTGATGCCAATGTCGAGCTCGCGGGCGCGCGGCTTGGTGACTACGTGCAATGCTTCGACGATGCGTTGCCGCGCGATTTCTGTGCGCAGATGATCGCTTCGTTCGATGGGCTCGCGCGTTTTCAGCAGCGCAACGGCCGCGGACATCGCGCCGGCCTCGACGACAGCGCATGGACCGAGCTCAACGTCAGCCGGCTTGCCGATGCAGGCTTCCAAGGTTACTTCCGCGCCGAAATCGGCAAGTATCTTCAGCGCTACAACGAGCGCATGCGCCTGACGATCCCGGTGCCGCCGAGCCCGCTGATCGAAGACTTGCGCATCAAGCGCTACTCGGCCGGCCACGGCGATCGCTTCGAGCCGCATTTCGATGCGCTCGGCGAAGCCGCGCGGCGCTATCTCGTGTTCCTTTGGTATCTCAACGATGTCGACGAGGGCGGCGAGACCGAGTTCGTCGATCTTGGACTGCGCGTCGAAGCGCGCTGCGGCCGACTTGTGATGTTTCCGCCGTACTGGATGTTCCAACACGCAGGTCGCGCGCCGCGGTCGGGCGACAAATACATCGTCTCCACTTATCTCACGTTCTGATCATGCACGAGCACGCACGCGCGACCCGGTCATCCGAATTCATCGATACGCAATCGCTGATCGCGCTGTGCCGACGCGCGGCGATGCGCGATGGCAATGCGCAAACGCTCGAGCAGCTGATCGATCATCTTTTGGTGGCGCCTGCGCAGACGTGGCTCTCGTACGCCGCGCGCCTGACCGCGGACGGCGCGGTGCTGACCGCGGCCGCGCTGCTGCAAGCCTCGCTCTCGCGCTTTCCGTCGCGGCTCGACATTCGCTACCAGTTCGCCTGCGCGCTCTGGCGCGCCGATCACGTCGACCGCGCCGAATCGCTGCTGCGCGATCTCATCGCCGCCGATCCCGCGTATCCGGGTGCGGCGATGCAGCTCGCAACGCTGCTGCGCGACCAAGGCCGCTACGACGCGGTCGCGAAAGTGATCGAAGCCGCCGATGCAACGATCCGGCATCCAGCCGCGCGGCTGGACGGCCTGCGTTTTCTCGCCTCGTGTCAGCGCCAGCACAAGGCGCTCGAGCTCTGCGAGCGGCAGCTTGCTGCGCGTCCCGCCGATGCGGAGCTTCTTGCGATGGCGGGCCACTTCGCGCAGGAAACCGGACGCTTCGACGAAGCGCGTCGCCATTTTCTCGCCGCAGTCGGCAACGGCATCGATCTTGGCAAGTGGTTCGTACCGCTGAGCATTGCTGACACGCAGCGCTACACGAACCGAGATCATGCGGACTTCACCTGGTTTCGCCAGCTCGCCGATACCGCGAAGCTGCCGCGCGCGCGCGCGTCGGCGCTGTTCGCGCTCGGCAAGGCGTGCGACGACATCGGCGACGTCGAGCGCGCGGCGCCCGCGTTCGCCGAAGCGAATCGCCTGATCCGCCAGGATCAGCCGTGGTCGCGCGACGCGTGGTGCGATCGCGTCGATGCGACGATCGCGTCCGCGCCGACCGTGGCGCTCGAGGCATCACAACCCTGGACGCCGGTTTTCATCGTCGGCCTCCCTCGCACCGGCACGACGCTGATCGCCGAGCTCATGAGCCGTCATCCGTCGTTGCGCAATCGCGGCGAGCTGCCGACGCTCGATTTCATCGCGCGCCGGCTCGCGGCCAACGGCTGCACCAATGACAAGGCCGCGCTTGCCGAAGCGGCCGATCTCTATGCGAAGCATCTTCGCCAGGACGATGCGCCGGCCGCGATCTATGTCGACAAGAACCCGCTGAACATCCGCCACGTCGCGCTGGCCGCCGCGATGTTCCCGAACTCGCGAGTCGTTCATTGCGTGCGCGATCTGCGCGATACCGCGCTCTCGATCTGGATGCAGTATTTCGCGAACGCGGACTACGGCTTCGCGTACGATCTCGGCGACATCGCCGGGTTCGCGGCAGGCTCACGACGGCTGATGGAGCATTGGCGGCGCACGGTGCCGATCGAGATTCTGGATGTGGAGTACGAGACGTTCGTGGAAAATCCGAGCGCAGGCGTGCAACGGATCTTCGATTTCCTCGGCATCGGCGAGCCTGATGCGCTGTCGCAGCGACGCGAATCGGTGATCTCGAGCGCCAGCCGCTGGCAAGCGCGACAGCCCGTGTACGCGCGCTCGGTCGGACGCTGGCGCAACTACGCGATGTGCCTTCCGGAGCTCGCGTCGCTCGACGACGGCGCCTAGCGCGCCAGCGCGGCGCGCAACGGATCGAGCAAAGCGCCGTAGCGCGCGGCGCGCGCGGTATCGCGGCGCAGTGGACTTCTAACTTGCGCGGCGCTCGCGGTGTGCACGTTGCGTTCCGCTTCGTGGAAGCGCAGGCATCGAGAGTCGTAGTCGAGCCCGCAGTGCTGCAAGAGCGCTCGGATCGAGCCTTCGGGATTCCGCAGAAAATCTTCGTGAACCTGCGCATGAATGCGCTCGCCGAACAGCGATCGCCATTGCCGCATCAGACGATCGTGATCGTGCCAGTACGAGGCGAGCTCGCCGATCTCGTACGCGAACGGCTGGCTTATCGCGAAATCGTGCTTGAGGCAGCTCCAGCACGTTTCCAGCGGATCGCGTTGCGCGTACACGAAGCGCGCGCCCGGCAGCATCGCGCGCGCGGCGCCGAGGAGCTGCCAGTTCAGTGTCGATTTGTCGGTGAAGCGAGGGCGCTTCTTCCGCCAGTGCGCGGTGCGCGCGAGATAGTCGCGTCCGAGCCGCGCCCAATCGTCCACGCTGCAGGTATCGACCCATGACGGGAAATCCGCGCCGCGACGTGCCGATTCGTCACGCAGCACGTGGACGAGATCGCCGATCTCGCCGGCGCCTTCGATCGTCGGATGCGCCGCGAGAATTTGCTCGGTCAGCGTCGTTCCCGAGCGCGGCATGCCGACGATGAAGATGACTTCGTGGCCGAGATCGGCGTCGCTCGCATGCGCGACCGGTTTCGCGAACGCGGCGGCGATCGTATCGACGATGCGACTTGCCGTCGCGGCGTTCCAAATCAGCGTCGCGCGCTTTGCGGCGCAGGCGCGGCGGATCGCGGCATGAGCGTCGGAGTAACGTTCTGCGGCTTCGAGCGCGACGCCGTGTGCGAAAGCCATCGCAATCCGATCGTCGGCCGTCAGATCCGTGCGCGCTGCGAGTGTTGTCAGCGCCGCGAGATCCTCATCGCTCGGTCGAAACGTCTTCAAGTTGACCAAGCCCGTCCATGCGCGCACGGCGTCGGGTCGCTGCCCAATCGTGGTGCGAAACTCGTCGATCGCCTCGTCGATGCGGCCGGCCCGAGTCAGCGATTCGGCGCGCAGGATGCGCGCGTCGATGCGCGCGGGGTCACGTCGAAGCACTTCGCGAAACGCATCGGCCGCCGCGGCCGAATCCGCGGTGCTCACCAGCGCGTGCGCGAGATTCCAGCGTATTTCGGCCGATTCCGGCGCGTGCTTTGCAGCGTCGCGAAACGCCGCGACCGCATTCTCGCCGTCGCCTCCGTCGGCGAGCACGCAGCCGAGATTGTTGAGGATCGTTGCATCGTCCGGCCACGCCGCGAGCGCTTCGCGCAGCAGCGCCGCGGCTTCGACGTGGCGCGCTTGCGCGTGCAGTGCGGCGGCCGCGATGCGCAGTAGTTCCGGATGCGCAGGCGCGATCGCGAGCGCTTCGTTCGCGCTGCGCTCGGCCTCCTTGAGCTCGCCGTGCTCGATCCACTGCTGCGCGCGGCGGGCGAGGCGCAGCGCGCGCGGCGGAAGATCGGCGGTCCAGTCGCGTTGAGCGTTCATCGAAAACCAGAATACTCGATGCAAAACGCCGCGAATCGCACGCGAGGTTGCTCAAATTGCGAATTTTAGGCTCACGCTTTCGCCAGCGCGTCGAGGAAATCGTTGCGCCAGGCGGTGATGTCGTAGCGCTTGAGATGGTCGAACATCGCCGACCAGCGCGCGCGGCGCTCTTCGAGTGGCATCGCCAATGCGGTTTCGATGCTTTCGACGATATCGTCCTGATCGTGCGGGTTGATGATGATCGCTTCGCGCAATTCGCCCGCTGCGCCGGCGAAGCTCGACAGGATCAGCACGCCGGGATCGTCCGCGGATTGCGATGCGATGTATTCCTTGGCGACGAGATTCATGCCGTCGCGGAGCGGCGTGACCAATCCGATGTCAGCGGCGCGATAGAAGCCCATCAGCGTGGACTGGTTGAAGCTCCGGTTGACGTAGCGGATCGGCACCCAATCGGGCTCCGCGTAGCGGCCGTTGGTCGCGCCGGCCATGCGTTCGAGCTGCGAGCGCAGCTCGCGGTATTCGGGCACGTCCTCGCGCGAGGGCGGGGCGATCTGCAGATACGAAATCCGCGAGCGCCAACTCGCGTGCTTGGCGAGGAAGCGGCCGAACGCTTCGAAGCGCTGCGTGAGGCCCTTCGAATAGTCGAGCCGGTCGACGCCGATCGCGAGCCGGCGGCCTTCGAGGCTCGTCACGAGCCGGCGGCTGGCGGCGGTGTTCGCCGCTTGCGCGGCTTGCGAGGCGACGCGCTCGGCGTCGATGCCGATCGGAAACGCGCCGGCGCGGAACGTGCGTCCGTTCGGGAGGCGCACTTCGCCTTCGCTCGTCGTCGTCGCGTGCATCTCGGCGGCAAAGTAGCTCAAGAACGCGTCGAGATTCTCGCGCGTCTGCAATCCGACGAGATCGTAAGCGGACAGCGTCGAGAACAGCTTTTCGTGATGCGGCAGCATCGCCAGGAGCTCGCGCGGCGGTAGCGGCACGTGCAGGAAGAACCCGATCTTCGCCGACACGCCGAGCGAGCGCAGCTCCGCGCCGAGCGGAATCAAATGATAATCGTGAATCCAGATCGTATCGTCGGCACGCGCGAGCCGCGCGACTTGCACAGCGAACTCGCGATTGACGCGTTGGTAGCCGGCGAAATCGGCGCGGCTATAGTCGACCAGCGAGGGCCGGTAGTGCAGGAGCGGCCACAGCGTGCGGTTGGCGAAGCCGAGATAAAACGACTGGTAATCGGCGGCGTTGAGATCGAGCAGCGCGTAGTCGACGCGCCCCGCGGCTTGGCGATGCACGCCTCTCGCGCCGGTCGGCTCGTCGATGAGCTGTCCGCTCCAGCCGAACCAGAGACCGCCGCGCTCGGTGAGCGCCGCGCGCATCGCGACCGCGAGCCCGCCGGCGCCGCTTTGCTTGGGCAGCGCAACGCGGTTGGAGACAACGATGAGACGGCTCACGAGGCTTCCCGCCGTCGCTTGTGTCGGCTTGGCGCGGCGGGAGCGTGCTTCACAGCAAATCCTCCCATCGTCGCGAAAGGCGCATCGCTGCGTTGATGAGACCGACGAGCGAATAGGTCTGCGGGAAATTGCCCCAGAGCTCGCCGGTTTCCGGATGCACGTCTTCGGAAAGAAGGCCCAGATGATTGCGCCGCGCGAGAAGCTCTTCGAACTCTCTGCGCGCTTCGTCGACGCGGCCGGTCGCGGCAAGCGCATCGACATACCAGAAGCTGCAGATCGTGAAGCTCGTCTCCGGCGTGCCGAAATCGTCGGGTGCGATGTAGCGGAACATGTGACTGCCGCGGCGCAGCGTGCGTCCGATCGCGTCGACCGTCGCGCGGAAACGCGGATCGTCGGCGGCGATGAAATCGAGATCGGCGAGCAAGAGGAGGCTCGCATCGAGCTGCTCGCCGCCGAACGCATCGACGAAATAGCCGTGCTCGGGATGCACGGCCTTGGCGAGGATCAGATCGCGCACGTGCTTGGCGCGATCGGACCAGAACGCTGCGCGCTCATCGAGGCCAAGATGCGTCGCGATGCGCGCGAGCCGATCGCAGGCGGCCCAGGACATCACGCTCGAATACGTGTGCACGGCGGCGCGGCCGCGGAATTCCCAAAGCCCCGCATCGGGCTGATCGTGCATGCGCCAGGCGATTTCGCCAGCGTGCTCGAGCCGCGCGAACGCGGCCGCGTCGCCCGGCACCGCGAGGCGGCGGTCGAAAAAGAGCTGGATCGCCGCGAGCACGACGCTGCCGTACGCATCGTGCTGGTTCTGCCGCCACGCGTCGTTGCCGACGCGCACGGGGCCCATGCCGCGATAGCCGGCGAGGTGTTCTGCTTCGCGCTCGATCAGCTCGCGCTCGAAATGGATGCCGTAGACCGGCGCCAGCGAGCCGTCGGCAGCGACGGCGAGATTGAAGATGTAGCGGAGGTATTCCTCCATGCTGCGCGTTGCGCCGAGCCGGTTCAGCGCGCGCACGACGAACGCCGCATCGCGAATCCAGCAATAGCGATAGTCCCAGTTGCGCGCGGTGTGCGGCGCTTCGGGGATCGACGTCGTCATCGCCGCGACGATCGCGCCGGTGCCTTCATATTGGCAGAGCTTGAGCGTGATCGCGGCGCGGATCACCGCATCCTGCCATTCGGCCGGAATCGAAAGATAGCGCACCCACTCGCGCCAGTAGTCGAGCGTCGCATCGAGCACATCGCGCACGTAACGCGCGGGCGTGTCCGTCAAAGTCTCGTCGGGGCCGAGCACGATGTGCACTTCGCGATCGAGCAGGAACGGCAGCTCGTCGCGCAGCATCGGCAGCGAAGCGTCGGTGGTCGCGCGCAGCACGACGTCGTCGAGCACGAAGCGCAGGTGATTGGATCCGAACGTGCGCTCGGGCCGTCGTGCGCCGTAGTCCGCGAGCGGGCGCAGACGCAGCGTGATGCGCGGCGCGCCTGCGATCGGGCGGATCGTGCGCACGAGGCTCATCGGATGGAAGATGCGTCCGTGCTGCTTGAAGCGCGGCGCGAAGTCGGTGATCTCGATCACGCTGCCGTCCGCGGCGGAAATGCGCGTGACCAGCACAGCGGTGTTTTCGACGTAGTGCTGCGTCGCGGTTGCGAAACCGTCGAGCACGACGTCGAAATAACCGAAGTCGCCGAGCGTCGGCGACAGCAGCGAGCAGAACGCAGGATCGCCGTCGAACGAGGGCAGACAACACCAGACGATGCGCGCCTGCGCGTCGATCAGCGCTGAGATGCTGCCGTTGCCGATGACGCCAAGATCGAGCGTGGATTCCGCAGCCGTCATGCCGCGCTGCCTCGTTCGGCAAGACCAGCGAGCCACGCACGCACCGAAGCGGGGCTCGCGAGCGCGTAGCGCGCGCGCGTCGGCCGTCGCGTGCCGACGATCACGCTGATGCCACCCAGCGCATCGACTTCGTCGAATGCGTCTTCGTCGGTGCGGTCGTCGCCGATCATCCATGGCGTGCGCCCGAGGAACGGCGCCGTGCGCATCAGTGTCGCAACGGCGATGCCTTTGTTCGCGTTCATTGGCTTGAGCTCCATGACCATGTCTCCTTGCAAGAGCTCATAGCCCGGCGCTGCGAGTGTGAGCATTTCGGCAGCGGCTTCGTGCACGGCATTCGCGGCCTGAGGCACGGCGCGATAGTGCAATGCGATCGCACCGCGCTTGTCTTCGATCAATACGCCCGCGTGTGCTTCGGCTGCGTGAAGCGCGCGCAGGCGCGCACCGTCCAGACGCGTCGCATCGGTCGACGCTTCGATCATGCTGCCGTCGGCGAGCCGAAGCTCGGCGCCGTGCAACCCGGCCGCGGCACCGGGCGGCAACTGCAGAAGCTCGTCGATCCGGCGCAGCGGACGTCCGCTCACCGGTGCGAGCGCGCCGCCGAGCAGCGCATTGATCGTGCGGAGCGATGCGCGCACGGTTTCATCGACGATCACCGCATCGGGATGCGTCGCGAAATCGATCAGCGTGCCGTCGATGTCGACGAAGAGCGCAATCGTCGCGACGTCCGCGGGCGGCGGCGCTGGCAGTGTGGTCGAGGTTTCTTGGTAGGAGGAATCGATCAGGTTCATCGGCAATGGAGAAGATCGCGGTGCACGTCGCGACCCGCCGGCGGTAACAGGTCCCGGTCCATGATCCCGATCGGGACATGTATCAAACCTGACAACGCACGTTTACATCGCGCTTAGCGCGTGCTACGAAGCATCAAGCGGCCAGCAAACCTCGGCCTTGCAGCCATTCGCGCGCATCGTCTGCGTCGCGCTCGAACCACGCGCGCGCCGAACCCAACCGGAACGTGTAGCCCCATGTGTCCATGTCGGCACAGAGCCGTGCGCGGCCGACGCCGGGCAGCGCGTCGGCGAGCACGATCTGGAGATAACACGTCGCATCTTCTTCGGCTTGCGAATCCGAAGCGTCGGTGTGGATGTGCTCGCGCCGCTCCGGTGCGGCGACGATCAGATGACAGGCTTCGTGCAGCAGCGAATGCACCGGCGTGTCGGCGCGCACGTACACGGTGGTCGCGATCACGCCCGCTTCGGGTTCGCCCCAGTAGCAGCCGGGAATCGGCACGTCGTCGCCGACGTGTTGCAGCGAGATTCCGTGACGATCCAGCAACGAGCGCGCCGCGCTCCAATCGATGTCCGCCATGCGCAGCACTTGGGGCTGCGCGGGAATATCTTCCTCAGGCTTCACCGGCTGCCGTTGCGGGGCTCGTGCCGCCGTTGCGCTCGGGCAGCGCGACCGAAAGCTCGAGCACTTCGCTGTCGCCGTCCTTCTCGACGTGGATGTCGATCGCGTCGGGATCGACGTTGACGTATTTCTTGATCACTTCGAGGATCTCGCGGCGCAAGAGCGGCAGGTAATCGGGCCGACCCTGCTGCGCGCGTTCCTGCGCCACGATGATGCGCAGGCGTTCCTTAGCGACGGAGGCGGTGTTCTTCGGACGCGAACGGAAAAAATCCAGAATGCCCATCGATCAGCTCCCGAAGATGCGGGCGAGGAAGCCCTTCTTTTGCGCGTCGAGGAAGCGCATCGGCCGCGTCTCGCCGTCGAGGCGTGCGACGGCGTCTTCATACGCTTGACCTGCGGGCGAGGTGTCGTCGAGGATCACGGGCACGCCGGAGTTCGACGCGGTGAGGACGCCCGGGGATTCCGGGATGACGCCCAGTACTTCGATGCCGAGGATCTCCTTGACGTCGTCCACGCCCATCATGTCGCCGCCGGCGACGCGTTCGGGGTTGTAGCGCGTCAGAAGAAGGTGCTGCTCGACCGGCCCATTGCCGAGCTCGGCGCGTCGCGTCTTGCTGGAGAGAAGGCCGAGGATGCGATCGGAGTCGCGCACGCTCGACACTTCCGGATTGACGACGACGACCGCGCGATCGGCGAAATACATCGCCAGGCTCGCGCCTTTCTCGATGCCGGCCGGCGAATCGCAGACCACATAATCGAAGCCATCCTCGCCGAGCTCCTTCAGCACGCGCTCGACGCCTTCCTTGTTGAGCGCATCTTTGTCGCGCGTTTGCGATGCTGCGAGCACGTAGAGCGTGTCGAAGCGCTTGTCCTTGATCAGCGCCTGCTTCAACGTGCATTCCTCGTGGATCACGTTGACGAAGTCGTAGACCACGCGGCGCTCGCACCCCATGATCAGATCGAGATTGCGCAGGCCGACGTCGAAGTCGATCACCGCGACTTTCTTGCCTCTTCTGGCGAGCCCGACCGCGAGCGATGCGCTGGTGGTGGTCTTGCCCACGCCGCCTTTGCCGGACGTGACGACGATGATTTCTGTCAAAACGAATCCTCCTCCCGTTCGCCGCGGACGCGCATGATCAGCGCGCTCCGAGCTTTGCCAACATCAAACGATCGCCGTCGAGCCAGGCCTGCACGGGTTGTCCCTTGAGGTCCTGCGGCATGTCTTCGAACACGCGGTACTGGCCGGCGATCGACACTAGCTCGGCGTGAAATTCCTGGCAGTAGATGCGCGCCGCCGCATCGCCTTGCGCACCGGCGAGCGCGCGGCCGCGCAGCGCGCCGTAGATGTGGATCGATCCGTCGGCGATGACTTCGGCGCCGTTGCCGACGAGGCTCGTCAGAATCAGATCGCGTCCGCGCGCGTACACCTGCTGGCCCGAGCGCACCGGCTTGTCGTAGAGCATGCCGATCGTCGTGTCAGTGCGTGTCGGCTGCGGCGCGGGCGCAGGTGCGGACGCTGCGGCTTTGCGCCGCGGCGCTGGCTCGGGTTCCGGTTCGGCTTCCGCCTTGCCCGAGCGCTCGTACGCGGCGCGGAATTTCGCGAACAGCGGCAGATCGAGCGCGCGCGCGAGCTCTTCGTTCTCGCTGGTGCCGTAGGAAAGCCCGACCGGCAACATGCCCGCTTCGCGGATGCGCGCGAGCACGTCGCGGATCTCGTCGAGGCCGGGCAGCGAAGGCAGGTGGCTCAAGTCGACGACTACAGGTGCGCGTGCGAAGAGATTCGGCGCGTTCTGCACCTTCTCCACGAGTTCGCGTTGGAGTTCGTCGGGTTCGAGTCGCTTGAGGCGAAGATTTGCGATGCCGACCTGGCCGAACTTGATGTCGGCTACAGGCTCGAGTGTCACACCGGCGGATACGGTCATCGTGTACGCATAACTATACGCCACCTGCGGCGCGTTTGACGGAACGCGGCTCGGCGCGCACACGCTCGGCGAGCCATGCGACTTCGGGCAAGCCGTCGCCGTGAAGGTAGGTGTCGCGCACGAATTTGTAACTGCAAAGCTCCTTGGCGAGGAGGGCGACGCGGCGATTGACGCCGGGCATCGTCTGCTGGCCGACTTCCTGAAAACCGTAGGTGCCGTGGAACAGCACCGAGATGTCGTCGCGCGGTTCCAGGAACACCTCGCACGTGAGCACCGGCACGCGCACTTCGGCGTAGCTCGTCACGTCCGCGTAGAACACGCGGCCAAGACCGAGACGGCGGAACGGCCGCGCGATGACGATGCGGTCGATGTAGACGAATTCCGGGTAGCGTTCGCTGAACCAGCGGTAGTTCGGGCTGTCGTAAGCGGCGCCTTCGCGCAGCGCCAGGAGGAATCCGGCGATCTGCCCATCGGACTCGGCTACGCGCAGATAGCTTGCGTTCTCGGCGAGCCGGGCGATGCCTTGTCCGTCGAGCGGAAGGATCGTGGCCCCGGCCGCGTTGTTGAGTGCGAGTATCGCATCCAGCTCGTGCACCAGCACGTCGCGGACGATTAAGCTCATGTCTTGCTCCTGCGACACTGAAAATCCTGCACGACCCGGCGTCATGCCGCAGCTTGGACCCTCGCGCGACCGGAAGTACCGGTCGTTGCGCGGATCGTCCGCCGCAGTCCGAAACGCAGCTTGGCGTGCAGCGGAGCAGAGCACCGTGCGGAAAAACGCCCGATCGGCGGGTTCTGCCGCGGCGATTATCGCATGGCCTCGCGCGCGGGTCATGGCGCCGTGCGGGAGCCGAAGTTAAGCCCGCGTGAGCCTCGCGGCCGCGCTGGGTGCAGCCGCAGTGACTTCGGACAGGTTGCGGCGATCCGGTGCGCGCCTATGATGGTGCCATGGCGTGGCCGCAATTCAATCATGTGCAGCTCCTGCGTTACGCGGGGCTGTTCACTTATGCCTGCGTCGGCATTCCGCTCCTGCGCTACGAGGCGCTGGTGGAGGAGATGCTGATCAAGCAGCGGCCCGGCTACTACGTCGATCTCTGGCTCGCCTGCTATTTCCTGTTCGGCCTCGTGTTCTGGTTCTTGACGCACAACCTCGGCGTGCGCAGGCCAACGCTCCCGAAGCGGCTCGGCCAGATCGCGCTGCTCCTGGTCTTGAACGCCACCGCGATCGCGATCGGCTGGATCAGCCAGAGCGGTCTGTGCGCGCTGTTGCTGGTCGTCGTCGCGCTGGTGCTGCCGTGGCTCCTCCCGCTCCGCGCGAGCGCGATCTGGATGGTGCTGCAGAATTTCTCGCTGATCCCGGTGTTCATGAGCGTGCAGGCGGTGACGTACTCGATCAGCGATGGCGTCCTGCAGACCAGTCTCGAGCGCATCAACAGCTTTACCGACGCGTTCCTGCAATCGAGCCTCTACATCGGCATCTGCGCTGCGGTGTTCGTCACCTCCGTGGTCGCCAAGCAGCAGGCCGAAGCGCGCGAGGATCAGCGCCGGCTCAACTCCGAGCTCCGCGCGACGCGCACCTTGCTCGCCGAATCGAGCCGGCTCGCCGAGCGCATGCGCATCTCGCGCGAGCTGCACGATCTGATCGGCCATCATCTGACGGCGCTCAGCTTGAATCTCGAAGTCGCGAGCCATCTCGTACACGGGCAGGCGCAAGATCACGTGCGCCAAGCGCAGTCGGTCGCCAAGCTCCTGCTCGGCGACGTGCGCGAAGTGGTGAGCCAGCTGCGCGATGAGGACAGCATCGATCTCACTCAGGCGTTGCACAGCCTGATCGAAGGCGTGCCCGGGCTTGCGATTCATCTTGAGCTCCCGCCGCGCTTTTCGGTCGACGATCCCAAGCGCGCGCAGGTGCTCTTGCGCTGCGCGCAGGAGATCATCACCAATACCGTGCGCCATGCCGGCGCGCGCAACTTGTGGCTCCGTTTCGAGCGTAACGGCGATCGCCAGATGGCGATCCACGCGCGCGATGACGGCCACGGCGCGAAAGAATTGAAGCAGGGCAACGGTCTCGCCGGCATGCGCGAGCGCCTGGCCCAATACGGCGGACGGCTCGACATCGTCACCGCCAAGGATCAAGGATTCGCGCTGGACGCGTGGCTGCCGCTGGAGGGCGCTGCATGATTGAAGTTTGCCTCGTCGATGATCAAACCCTGGTCCGGCAGGGCATACGCTCGCTACTGGAGCTCTCCGATTCGATCCGCGTGGTCGCCGAGGCCGGCGACGGCACGCAGGCCGTGGAGACGATTCCGCGCGTGAAGCCCGACGTCGTTCTCTTGGACATGCGCATGCCCGGCATGTCGGGCCTCGACGTTCTGAACGCGCTGGCGTCGACGAACCAGCTGCCGCCGACGATCATCCTGACCACGTTCGACGATGATCAGCTCGTGCTGGCCGGGCTCAAGGCCGGCGCGCGCGGGTATCTCTTGAAGGACGTCTCTCTGGATCAGCTCGTCGACGCGGTGAAGACCGTCGCGGCCGGCGGCTCGCTGGTTGCGCCGGTCGTGACCCAGCGCCTCCTGTCGGGTTTGGAGCGCATGCAGAACGAGTTCGTCAGTCTCGACCGCCCCGACCCCCTGACCGACCGCGAGACCGAGATCCTGCGCCTCATGGCCGGCGGCTACAGCAATAAAGAGATCGCCAATTCGCTCGGCGTTGCCGAGGGGACCGTGAAGAATCATGTCTCCAACATCCTGTCCAAGCTCGGCGTACGCGACCGTACGCGGGCCGTCCTGAAGGCGTTCGAGCTCGGCATCGTCTGATCGCACGAGGCGGTGCAGCATAGCCACGGCCCGCCCACTCAAGTACCATCCGCGCCCGGACCCGCGCGCCCGCGAAAGGGCGCCCCGACGGGCGTTTGCGCCCGCCGCGGTAGGCACGCCGGTGTCGATCTGATGTTCTGGAGAGTCTTCGCATGACCCGTGTTCTAGAGCTGCTGGTTTCCCTCTTGATCGTTTTCGTGCTGGTCGTCGTCGTCGGCGCGCTGCTGCCGTCGCATGGCCATCTCGAGCGCACGGTCGAGGTCTCCAGCCCCTTGCGCCAGATCTTCGACTCGGTCAACACGTTCCGCCGCTATCCGCAGTGGTCCGCGCTGCACCATATCGATCCGCAGACGCGCATGACGTTCGAAGGCCCCGAAACGGGCGAAGGCGCGAAGGTCATCTGGTCCAGCGCGGCACAGCAGGTCGGTACCGGCAATCTCGAGATCAAGAAGATCGAGCAGGACAGCAAGGTCGAGATGGCGCTCAACAACAGCTGGAGCGGCGAGGACAAGAAATACACGATCACGCTGCTGCCTTCGCAGAACGGCAAGACCGTCACGATCAATTGGGCGTACGACGCCGACTACGGCTGGAACCTGATCTGGCGCTATGCCGGTCTCTACATTCACGGCGATCCGGCGAGCCAGATCCAGTCGAGCCTCAACAATCTCGCGGCGATGCTGGCATCGTTCCCGAACGTCGATTACAAGGATCAGAAGATCGACGTCACCGATGTGGCCGCGCGCCCGGTGTTCGTGGTCCCGGCCAAGGCCAAGCGCTCGCTCGAAGATGTCGCCGAAGCGACCGACACCGCGATGAAGGAAATCGAAGCTGCGCTCAAGAAGACCGGACTCTCGATCGCCGGCCCGCGCATGACCATCACGACGAACTGGGGCGAAGAGGATTACGCGTTCGCCGTCGCCGTGCCCGTCAGCGCCACGACGTTCACGCTCGACAAGCAGCAGTACACGATCGAAACGCCGGCTCCGAAACCCGAGCCGACGGGCGACGAAGAGCAAAAGACGTTCAAGCCCGGCGACAAGGACGACGATGGCCTTCTCGTCATCGACGGCAACGTGCGCGCCGCGCTGTGGTACCAGGGCAAGGCTCTCGTTACCGAATACACCGGCAGCCCCGCCGCGCTGCCGCTCTTGCGCCTGATGGAAAAGGCCTACGCCGAAACGCACGGTTATGCGTACGCGGAAATGGGCGAAGGCCGCTTCTGGGACGAGCTGACTTCCGCGCCGGATGCGGCCGAAGATCAGCAGACATTCAAGGTCTATCTGCCGATCCAGCAGCAGCAATAAGCTTTCCCTCTCCCGCGTGCGGGAGAGGGTAGGGTGAAGGCACGCCGTCTTTGGTTTTCCTACGAGGCGACGTGCCGTTGCTCGAGCTCCCCGATCACATCCGCAAGCCGCAACCCGCTCCCGCGCAACGCGACGAGCAAATGGAACAGTAAATCCGCCGCCTCGCCGCGGAGTGCCGCAGCGTCACCCGACACCGCCGCCAGCGCCGTCTCGACCCCTTCCTCGCCGACTTTCTGCGCGCGCCGCGCAACCGGCGCCGCAAGCAGCTTCGCGACGTAGCTCGATGACGGATCCGCACCCGCTCGCGCATCGATCAGCGCCTCGAGCTCGTTGAGCCACGGATGCACTCGCGCCTCGCCGTCGAAGCAGCTTGCGGTACCGCGATGACACGTCGGCCCGTCAGGCAGCGCCTGGCAGAGCAGCGTATCGCGGTCGCAATCGGATGCGATCGAGACCAGCCGCAGCACATCGCCCGAAGTTTCGCCCTTGCGCCAGATGCGCTCTTTCGAGCGCGACCAGAAATGCACTTCGCGCGTTTCCAGCGTCAGCGCCAGCGCATCGCGATTCGTGTAGCCCAGCATCAGCACGCGGCCGTCATGCGCATGCTGCACGATCAGCGGCACGAGACCGCCGCTCTTCGTCCAGTCGAGCGTGTCGATCATCGCCGCACCGGGATGCCGCGCGCCGCGAGGAACGTCTTGAGATCGCCGATGCGGATTTCGCCGCTATGGAACACGCTGGCCGCGAGTGCGGCGTCGACGTTGTCCTGCTCGAACACGTCAGCGAAATGCGTCGGTGCGCCGGCACCGCCGGAGGCGACCAGCGGCAGCGTCGTCGCGGCGCGCACCGCGGCGAGCTGCGCGTGCGCATAACCGGCGCGCACGCCGTCGGAGCGGATCGAGTTCAGCACGATTTCCCCGGCGCCGCGATCGGCGATCTCGCGAACCCACCCGACGAGATCGCGACCGCTGTCGCGCGCCGCGTCAGGTTTCCCGCTGTCGGCGATCACGCGCCAGTCGCTGGCCGATGCCTCGGCATTGCCGTCGACGTCGATGCCGACGACGACGCATTGCGTGCCGAAGCGCGCTGCGAGCTCGTCGACGAGCTCGGGCCGCGCGAGCGCAGGGCTATTGATCGACACCTTGTCCGCGCCGGCCGCGAGCACGGCTTCGGCATCGTCGATCGAGCGGATGCCACCGGCGACGCAGAACGGAATATCGAGCTCGCGCGCGACGCGCGCGACCCACGCCGGATCGACGCGACGCCCCTCCGGGCTTGCCGTGATGTCGTAGAACACGAGCTCGTCCGCGCCTTCTTCGGCGTAGCGGCGCGCAAGCTCGACGATATCGCCGACGACGCGATGGTCGCGAAAGCGTACGCCTTTGACGACGACGCCGTCGGCGACATCGAGACACGGAATCAGGCGGCGCGCGAGCATCGGGCGATCTCGTCGAGCGAAAGCGTGCCGTCGAGCAGCGCGCTGCCGGCGACGCAGGCGGTTGCACCGGTCGCTTTCAACGCGGCGACGTCCGCGCGATCGCGCACGCCGCCCGAAGCGATCCATCGCAATTGCGGCCAGCGCGCGGCGAGCTCGCGATAAAGCGCGAGGTTCGGTCCGCTGTGCATGCCGTCCTGCGCGATGTCGGTCGTGAGCACATGATGCAAACCAGCTGCGGCGAAGCGATCGAGCAGCGCGGCGAAATCCGCGTCGCTGTCGCCTTGCCACGCGTCGACCGTGGGACGCCAGCTCCCGTCCTCGTCGCGGCGAAGATCGAGCGCGAGGCAAAGCGCGTGCGCACCGAACTCGCCGATCCAGTCGGCGAATGTTTCCGGCGCGCGAACCGCGACGCTGCCGACGACGACGCGCGAGATGCCTGCCGCAAGCAAACCTTCGACGTCCTCGCGCGAGCGTACGCCGCCACCGGCCTGCACGCGCACGCCCGTCGCCGCGATGCGTGCGATGAGATCGGTCTGCATCGGCCGGCCCGCGCGCGCGCCGTCGAGATCGACGACGTGCAGCCAATCCGCACCGGCGTCGTGATAGCGGCGCGCAAGCGCGACCGCGTCAAGATCGAACTTGCGCACGGCCGAAAAATCGCCTTGGCGCAACCGCACGACGCGCCCTTCGCGAAGATCGATGGCGGGAATGATCGTCATGCGAGCGCGAAGAAGTTGGCAAGCACGCGGCGGCCGGCCGCCGCCGATTTCTCGGGATGGAATTGCACGCCGTGCACGTAGCCGCGCGCGACAGCTGCGGAAAACGTCGCGCCGTGATGCGTCTTCGCAAGCGTCGAATCGCCCGCCGGCGCCGCATAGCCGTGCACGAAATAGAACCAGTCGGCCTCGCCGATTCCGTCGAGCAGCGGATGCGGCGCGGCGGCGTCGAGCGTGTTCCATCCCATATGCGGCCAGCGCGGCGCCGGCGGCAAGCGTTTGACTTCGCCGGGCAGAAGACCGATGCCTTCGGCGTCGCCTTCGTCCGAACGTTCGAACAGAAGCTGCATGCCAAGACAAATGCCGAGCAGCGGTTGGTCGAGCTTCGCGATCGCACGGTCGAGCCCGCGCTCGCGCAACGCTCGCATCGCGTGTCCCGCGGCACCGACGCCGGGAAGGATCACGTGCGACGCCTGCGCCATGCGCGCGGCGTCGTCGCCGATGTCAGCCTCGACGCCGACGCGCCGGCACGCTTCGCGCAGCGAGCCGTAATTCGCCCCGCCGGCGGCGACGATGTAGGCGCGCGGTGTCATGCGAGCACGCCTTTGCTGCTCGGAACGTCCGCGCGCGCGGCATCGCGCGCGATCGCCTGACGCAACGCGCGGCCGACCGCCTTGAAGCAAGCTTCGATCATGTGATGCGTGTTCTCGCCGCGCACGCGAAGATGCAGCGTCGCGCCGAGCGCATCGGCGAGGCTGCGGAAGAAATGCGGCACGAGCTCGGTCGGCAGCGCGCCGACGGCCTCGCGCGGGAACGCGCCTTCGAACACGAAGAACGCGCGCCCGGAAAGATCGATGGCGGCTTCGGCAAGCGATTCGTCCATCGGCAGCACGAAACCGTAGCGGCCGATGCCGCGCCGCTCGCCGAGCGCTTCGCGAAGCGCCTGACCTAGCGCGAGCGCGGAATCCTCGACTGTGTGATGTTCATCGATGTGCAGATCGCCCTCGCAGCGAAGCTCCATCGCGAAGCCGCCGTGGACGCCGAGCTGCTCGATCATGTGATCGAGAAAGCCGATGCCCGTTTGGATACGAGGCCGCGAGTTGCTATCGAGATCGACGCGCACATCGATGCGCGTCTCGCGCGTAGCGCGCTCGACCGTCGCGATGCGAGGCCCGTCGACGAGCGCTTTCGCAATCGCGGCCCAATCGTTGTCGGCATCGATGCGCAGACCGCGCACGCCAAGATTCGCGGCGAACTCAAGATCGGTCTCGCGATCGCCGATGACGGCGCTACGCTCGCGATCGAGCGCACCGGCGCCAAGATAGTGGCGGACGAGCCCGACCGCAGGTTTGCGCGTCGGCGCTCGATCGGCCGGCCGGCTGCGATCGATCAGCACCTCGCGAAAGCGAATGCCTTCGCCGCCAAGGATGTCGAGCAGAAGATTCTGCGGCCCGACGAAATCGGCCTCGGGAAAACTCGGCGTGCCGAGCCCGTCCTGATTGCTGACCATCACAAGCTCGTAGCCGGCTTCGACGAGCCGGCGCAGCGCCGCGATCGCGCCGGGCACGAGGCGGAATTTCTCGTAGCGATCGATCTGCTCGTCGGGCGGCTCCTCGATCAGCGTGCCGTCGCGGTCGACGAACAGAATCTTCGGCGGTGCGAGGCTCATGACGCGTCGAGCGCCTCTGTTTGCCGAACGCGCTGCGAGGCGCATTCCAGCGCATCGAGTAGCGCATCGTTCTCTTCTCGCGTGCCGATCGTGAGGCGAAGGCACTCGTCGAGACCGGGCTGAGACGAAACATCGCGCACGACGATGCCGGCGGCGAGGCTTCGTTCCAGCGCCGAACGCGCGTCGGAAACGCGCGCGAGCAGGAAGTTCGTGCTGGACGGCCACACATGCTCGACGTCGCGCAGTGAAGCCAGCTCGCGTGCGACGCGGCGCCGCTCGTCGACGATCGCGGCGACGCGTTGGCCGGTGGTACTCAGCGCATCCGGTGCGAGCGCGTCCAGCGCCAGCGCGACACACGGTGCAGGCAGCGGGTAAGGCGCCGCGATGCGCGCGATGAATGCGGCGACATCGGCGGGCGCGACCAGCGCGCCGATGCGCGCGCCGGCCAGCGCGTGCGCTTTGGACAGCGTTCGAAGCACGGCGATGTTGTCGTTGCTCGCGATCAATCCCGTCGCGCTCGGTATGCCGGCGAACTCGACATAAGCCTCGTCGACAACGAGCAGCGCACGTGCGCGAAGCTCGTTGGCGAGAAATTCCAGCGCATCGTGATATGGCGTCCCGGTCGGATTGTTCGGCGAGCAGACGATGACGAGCTTCGTATCGTCGTCGACGAGCGCGAGCAGGCGTTCGGGGTCGAGCGCAAAATTCGCGGCCGCATCGAGCGCGAGCTCGCGATACGCCGCGCCTTGCAGTTGCGCGCCGATTCGATACATCCCGAACGTCGGGGCGAGTGTCACGACGTTGTCGCGTCCGGTACGGCAGAACGCGCGCAGCAGCAAATCGATCGCCTCGTCGCTGCCGCGGCCGATCCAGAGCTGATCCGCACCGACGCCGTACAGCGCCGCGAGCCGCGCACGCAGCGCGGCCGGCTGCGGATCGGGATAGCGGTTCCAGCCGTTCGCGATGCCGTCGCGCGCACGCGGCGATTCGTTCGCGTTGAGGCGGATCGGTGCGTCGAGCCCGGAGCTTCGCGCCGAGACATAAGCGCGAAATCCCGCAAGATCGGGCCTTGCTCGCGCGAGCATGCTCATGGCGAGGCGCTCCGCGCGAGACGGAGGTCAACGGCGCGCGCATGCGCTTCGAGACGCTCGGCGCGCGCGAGCAAAGCAGCATCGCTGCCGATCGCGCGCAAGCCGTCGGCGCTGAGCTCCTGCACGTTGACGCGCCGAATGAAACTGTCGACGCCGACGCCGCCGAATGCGCGCGCGAAGCCGAGCGTCGGCAGCACGTGATTGGGACCGGCGCAATAGTCGCCGACGGTTTCCGGCGACCACGCGCCGAGAAAAATGCTGCCGGCGTTCGCGAGTCGCGGCAGCATCGCGCGCGGCGTGCGCGTGGCGACGATCAAATGTTCCGGCGCGTAGCGCTCGGAGACTGCGACGGCTTCATCGAGATCGCGTACGCGGATCAGTCGCGCGTGCGCGAGCGCATCGGCCGCGATCGCGCGACGCGGCAGCGTTGCAAGTTGCGCCGCCACCGCGTCCTCGACCGCATCAAGCAGCCGTTCGCTCGGGCTCACGAGCAGCACCTGCGAATCCGCGCCGTGCTCGGCTTGCGCGAGAAGATCGGCGGCAACGAACGCGGGATCGGCGTTATCATCGGCGATGATCAGCACTTCGGACGGCCCCGCGGGCATATCGATCGCGGCGCCATCCGGATCGGCCGCGACTTCGAGCTTCGCGAGCGTGACCCACGAATTTCCGGGCCCGAACAGCTTGTCGCAGCGAGGGATGGTCGCCGTGCCATACGCGAGCGCGCCGATCGCCTGCGCGCCGCCGAGCTTGACGACGCGATCGACACCGCAGAGCGCTGCTGCGACCAGCACGAGCGGATCGGCACGACCGTCCGCGCGCGGTGGCGTCGCCAGCACGATCTCATCGCAACCGGCGATCTTCGCCGGCACCGCGAGCATCCACACTGTCGACGGCAGCGGAGCGCTACCAGCCGGCGCATAGAGGCCGACGCGGCGGATCGCGCGGATGACTTGTTCGCAACGCACGCCGGGGGCGGTGTCGACGCGAATATCGGTGGGGCGTTGCGCCTCATGAAAGGCGCGAACGCGCGCGATCGCATTACGCATCGCGGTCTCTACGCCGGTATCGATTTCGGAGCGGGCGGCAGCGAATTCGTCCTGGCTCACCGCGAAGTCGGCGAGATCGCAGCGATCGAAGCGCGCCGTCGCGTCGCGCAGCGCATCGTCGCCTCGCGCACGCACGTCCGCGAGGATCGCGCGCACCGCGGCGGTCTGCGCCGGATCACGCAGCGGCCGAGGACGCGCGAGCGCTTCGGCGCGTCCTCGCGCATCGAGTGACGCCCAGTCGACGCGGCGCAATGCAAGCCGCGCGGGAATCTCGATCGCCGACGCGTTCATGCCAGCATCCGCTCGACGTTGAGCACCATCAAGCCGTGTGCGCCGAGGCGCTTTAGTTCTTCGAGGTGCTGCCAGTCGAGGGCGACGCTGCAAAGCGCCTGCACCGCGATGTCGTCTGGGCGGCCGTCGAGGCTCAGCACGCTCGGCCGGTCGCGCGACGGAAGCAGCTCGGTGATCGCCGGCAGTGCCGCGCGCGGTGCCTGCAGCATCAGGAGGCGCACACCGTCGCCCGACTGCGCGCCGCCGATCCGTGCGCAGAGGCGTTCGATCTGCACCGCCTTGGCCGCGCCGGGTTTGTGCGGGCTCGCGGCCAACACGGCTTCGCTTGCGAACACGGTGATGAGCTCGCGCAGCTGATTCGCCGCGAGCGTTGCGCCGGAGGAGACGAGATCGCAGATCGCATCGGCCTTGCCGAGCCGCGGCGCGATTTCGACCGAGCCGTTCAGCACGACGATGTCCGCCGAGACGCCGTTCTCGCGCAGCCAATCGGCGAGCAGCGCCGGATACGACGTCGCGATGCGCAGACCAGCAAGATCGGTGGGCGCGCCGATCGTCGAGCCTTGCGGCACGGCGATCGCGAGCCGGCAGCCGCCGAAGCCGAGCGACAAGAGTTCCGCCGCGCCTCCCGAATCGGCCGCGGCAAGGCGCTGCTCGGTCAGCACGTTGCGGCCGACGATGCCGAGCTCGCAGCTGCCTTCGACGAGAAGGCCGGGGATATCGTCGTCGCGCACCAGCAGCACGTCGACCGGCATGTTTTCGCCGTACAGGAAAAGATGATCGCGGCTCGAACGGAACACGAGCCCCGCGCGGCGAAGCAGCGTAAGAGAAGGCTCGGCGAGACGCCCGGATTTCTGCACCGCGATGCGCAAGCGGTCGGTCGCGTTGCTCACGAGGCTCTCCGCGTTTTCAGCGCCGACACGTTGCGCGCGGCAGTGCCGGCCGGCCGAGGCTTCGGCTTGACGCGCGAAGCCGCCAGCGCGTAGCCGCCGGCGCCTTGTTCGAGGCAGCGCGCGACGCGGCCGATCGTGGTGATGCTGACCGCCGTCGAATCATGGATCTGCCAGTACGGCTCGCCCGAGATGAGATGCGGAACCACGCACCAGCGATCGCGCATCGCCTCGCGCTCGGCGGGCGTGCAGAGATCGTCGAGGAACGCGCGCATCTCATCGACGGTGCGCAGGCTCAATAGCGCCTCGCAGAGCGAGCGCTCGGCGCGGTCGGAATCGAATTCGGGCTCGATCTGGCGTCGTTTCATTGCGTTGATGTATTAATGCGTTAGTATGTTAGATACTACGGTCGTGACTTTCCGGCGTCAAGCTGGCTCATCGCATCTCTCCCGCAAGCGGGAGAGGCCGCGCCGCAGGCGCGGGTGAGGGAAGGCTTTCGCAGCGTGCCCTCATCCGCCTTCGGCACCTTCTCCCGCAAGCGGGAGAAGGGAAAGTCCGGTCTTACGGCTGAGAGGACTCGGGATCGAAACCGCTCGCGAAGATACGATCCGGCGGCCCGCCCCCGTTGAGCAACCGCATCACGCCCAGATCCACGATCGGCGATTCCGTCGATTGCATGCTGCGCCCGGCGAGGATCAACGCGCCGTCCGGCTGCAGCGCCATCGAGCTGAGGTCGCTGTAGACGCCATCGGGTGCGAGGTCGAAATCGAAGACGCCGCCGTCGGCGAAATCGGGATCGAGCTGTCCTGCGGCGGTGGTGCGCAGCGCAAAGAAGTCCTGCCGGTTCGCATCGAAATAGCTGACGGACACGGCGAGCTTGCCATCGGCCTGCGCGAGCAGCGCGGTCGGGAGCATCGTCTGCGCGGTTGGCAGGATCGCGGGCCGGAAAAAGCCCGGCGTCGCCACGTCGCCGAACGCGGTGTCGGTGGTGCCGTTGCCGTTGAGATGGCCGAGCAGAAGCGCCGTCACGCTGTCGGCGGTGTAGTAGTAGCCGGCAAACGCGATGCCGCCGTCGGGCGTCAGCGCGATGCGGTTGATCGCGTTGACCATGGAGCTGTTCGCGGGATCGTGGAACACGCGCCAGCCGACATCGGCGAACGTCGTGTCGAAACCGCCGAGCGTGTCGAGCCGCGCGACTGCGTAGTCGCCGCCGAGCCCGTCGCCGTAGATGCTGTAGGAGCCGCCGACGATGATGCGATCGTCGTCGAGCAGCGCAAGATCAGCAAGGTAACCGGAGTTGCCCGCGCTGTCCCAATGGATCGAAACGACGCCGGTGTCGCCGAACGCATCGTCCGGCGTACCGTCGGCGAGGAAGCGCATCACCGTGCTCGTGTAGACCTGATTCTGGATGTGCTCGCCGGCGACGACGATGCGTCCCTGGCTGTCGATCGCGACCGCATGTGCGTAAGTCGCCGGCACGAACACCGCGCCGCCGTCGCCGAACGTCGTGTCGAGATTGCCCGACTCGTCGAGCTTGACCACGAACCCGCGCAGCGGAACATTCACCATCGATACGCCGACCGCGATGATCGAGCCGTCGTCGAGCCGCTTCATCGACTCGATGCCTTCCATGCGCGCGCCTTCGACCAGCCCTTCCAGCACGACCACGCCCGGAATCGACGTGTTGCCGAAACTGCTGTCGACGCTGCCGTCGGCATTCAGCCGCGCCAGCGCGCAGCGGATCTCCGGCTCGAACGGCACGGCCGGGTTGAACTTGTTGCGCGTCCCGCCGAACAGGAGCTTGCCGTCCGGCAGCACGATCGTCGCATTCGGTTGGATCTCGCGCGCCTCGACGTCGTCCGGCGTTAGGAACGCCATGCCTTGCGAGCCGAAACCGGGATCGGGCACGCCGTCCGCCGCGATGCCGGGAATAGCGATGAAAGCGAGCAGCGACGCCGCTGCGAGCAGGGGAGTCTTCGTGAACCGCATGATTTCTCTCTCGTCCGGGCCGGATGGCCGACACGCCAGCATGGGATGGGACGCACCTCGGCGCATGTTCGTTTCGTGAGCGCGGCGTTTGGATTGCGTCAGGAACGGGGTCTCGCGCGGCGGGAGAGGTGAAACCTTATGGTGCCGCGGGCCCGGCCAGCTCGTGGGGAACACCCCGTTCCCCGGCCACCGCCTTCGCGCGAACCATGGCCGCCCGCCAGAGCTCAGGATCCCCGACCGCCCGCTGCACCCGCAGCTGAACCAGCGCGCTGTCGAAATCGCGTGCCGCCCATCCGGCGACGCGTTCGGCGGTCGCGCCTGCCTTGGCGACATCGCCGGTGCGCACCAGCCACGCCGTGTACGCCCCGGCGACTTCGCGCAGGTCGAGCGGGATGCGCAGCGCATCCGCCTCGGCCAGCGCATCCGCATAGCGTGAACCCGCCGCCGCGTCGCCCGCCGCTGCCGCAGTGTCGGCTTCGGCGAGATGGCGGTAGAACACGACCGGTGGACCGCGGTCATGCTCAGCGAACTCATCGAAAGCACGCAGCGTCGCCCCGGCGCCGACGGTGTCGCCGCCGGCAATCAGCGCCTGGATGCGCAGCCGGAACGTGCGCGCGCGTTCACGCGCGTCGTCGGCGGCGGTGAATCGCTGCAGCGCGTCGTCCGCTTCGGCCGCGGCCTTGTGCGCGTCGCCGCGCGTCATCGCAAGTCGCGCGGCGAGCATGTGCCCGCGCACGAGCGCGGCGCGATCATCGGCTTTGCGCGCGTCGTCGATCACGCGATCGAGGCTCGACGATGCGTCCTGCAGGCGGCCGTTCGCGATGAACACCTCGGCGCGCGTCAACTCGCCGTTGCGCTTGCGCGCGGGGTCGGAGACTTTCGCGATCAGCTCGCGCAGGCGAGGATCCATCGCCAGCGCAGCGTCGGGCTCAAGCAGCGAGAGCTTGATCTCGGCCGCGCCAGTCAGCGCGTTGAGCTCGGCCGCGTTGACGCCGAACGTCGCGAAGCGATCGGCGGCGCGCTCGAATACCGGCTCGGCTTCGGCATAGCGATAGCGATGCGCGTCCATCGCGGCGAGGTTCGAATCGAGTACGGCGAGCGCGAGGAGGTTGCCGGTGCTTTCGAACGCGACGCGCGCTTCGGCGAAGTCGCGCAGCGCAGCGTCGTACTGATTGCCGATCGCGGTGACGTTGGCGCGGCCGTTGAGCGCTTTGCCGAGCGCATCGGGTGCGTGCTCGCGACGCAGCAGCGCAATCGCGTCGTCGAAGCGGCGGATCGCGAGCGGCACGTTGTCGCGCACCGCGGCGATGACGCCGAGGTTGCTGAGCGCGCGCGCGTGCAGCACCGGATCCTGCTCCGCCGGCGCGGCCTCGGCGACCGAATTGAAGCCGGCTTCGGCGGCATCGAAGTCGCCGGCCTGGTAATCGATCTGCGCGAGCCGAAGGCGCATCTCGGGCTGCTCACGCTGGTCGGCCGAAGCGCTCGCGATCAGCGCGCGCGCGGCGTCGAGGCGGTCGCTCAGCATCGCAGCTTCGATCTGCTGCGAGAGATTGGCCGACGGCGGCTGATCGGGATTCGAGCCGCGATCGGGTGCGGGCGCATAGCCGAGCTGGCGCGCCATCTGATCGGCGGCGATACGCGCCGCGGCGAGCACGTCGCCGGATTCGCCGAGCGCGACCAGCGGCGGATCGCGGCCGGCGAGCGTGCGCAACGTGACGCGCCAGCGGCCGCCGATGTTTTCCGCGCGCGGCTCGATCACGAGCGTCGCGCCGGTCGCGCGCGCCAGCGCCGACGGGTCGATCGCGGGCGCGGCGCCATCGCCGCGGCCGGTCAGCGCGACGACGTTGTCGCTCGGCACGACCGGCAGGTTTGCGGCGCGCAGGCGCGAGCCGATCAGATCCATAAGCCCCAGACGCACCCAGTCGAAGCCCGCGCCCGCAGTGACGGTGACTGGCAGGATCAGCGCGATCGCGCCGTGCGCCTGTGCGCCTGGCGCGAGCGGTCCACGCGTGCTGCCGCTTCGATATAGCCATCCGGCCGCGACTGCGGCGATCGTGATCAGCGCGGCGACGGCGAGGAGCCAGGCGTTCTTTCGGGTGCGGGCGTCGTCCGGCTCGCGCGAAGACAGAGTCGGCGTTGGCGCGTGCGTCGTGTCTGCGTCGACCATCCGCGTTTCGGTGAGCGACGCAGGCGCAGGCAACGCTTCAACGGACGACGCGTCCCTAGTCTCCTCGAAGACGTCGACCGCGGCGACCCAGTGATAGCCGAAGCGGAACACGGTGCGGATGACGTGCTGTTCCTTGCCCGTGTCGTCGAGCGCGCGGCGCGCGGCGAGCACGGTCTGGCCCAGCGCGCCGTCGCCGGTTTCGGTGCGACCCCAGACTGCGGCGATCAGCTCGTCGCGGCCGACCGCGCGCTCGCGGTGCTCCAGGAGATACACGATGCAATCGAACGCGCGCGGTGGCACCGCGACCGGTGCGTCGCCGCGCCAAAGCTCGCGGGTCGCAGGGTCGAGACGGAAGTCGCCGAAGCGGTAGGAGCGGCTCATCGCGCGGATTGCGTTCAGCGCGGTCGCGGTGTCAACCGGCGGACGTTCATTCGGCGGCGGGCGGTCGTGAAAGGCCCCACAGTGTAATGCGCGCGCGCCGGCGCGTCCCGCCGCGTGCGATCGGCCGATCGGCCGGGCCGATCAGTCGAGGTCGGCTAGCAGCGAGGCGCAGAGCGCCGGCGAGGCGGCGACGCTGGCGGAGTAGTGCGGATGCGAGACCGCGAACGTCAACGCTTCGCCGCGACGAAGCGCTGCGATCATCGTCGGCGTCAGCTCGAAACGGAGGAAATGCACGGCCGAGGTCTTGATCTCGTTGCTGCGCTCGAGATCCTCGTCGGCGATCGCGAGCACGGCGGGCTGCGTGCTGACGGTGATCGCAATGCGATCCTCGATGCCGCGCAGCCGTTCGAGCTCGCGACGGCGCACGTCGACGTCGTCGTATTCGATGAGCATCGTCGCCTTGAGATTGGCGCCGTCGGGAATCAGCGGGTTGTATGCGCCGAGCTCTTCGTCGATCGCTTCGGCTTCGAAGATGCGCTCGATGCGCAGCATCTCCTGCACTTGATACTGCACGGTGAGCCGATCCTCGAACAACAACGTGAGATGCGCGCCAAGTTGCACGGTGCGGTTCTTCTTGTGCGCGAGCACGCGCGTGCGGAACGCCGTGCGCTCGCGCGCGTAGTCTTCGAGTTTCCAGAGATCGGAGCGGGTGAGCTTGTTCATCAGATACCGTAGGCGTGTCGCAACAGGCTGATTGGACTTTCGGCTTTCGGATTGTCGCCGAGACCATGCGCGAGATGCGACGCCGCCATCGGACAATCACTCGCGAAATGATCGGGCGCCGCTTGCGTGATGCGCGTTTCGACCGGCTTGGCGATCTTGCGCGCAATCGCGTACGTCGACGATTTCACGCCGTAAGTGCCGTCGTGGCCCGAGCAGCGCTCGATCATCGTGACTTCGGTGCCGGGCACGAGCGCGAGCACGTCGCGCGTTTTGGGTCCGATGTTTTGCACGCGCTGATGACACGGCGCGTGCCAGGCGACCTTGCCGAGCGGATGCTTGAAGTCGCGATTCATCAAGCCCGCTTGATGGCGCTGCCAGAGATATTCGAACGGATCGAATACATTTCGCTTGACGAGCTGCACGTCGTCGTCGTTCGGAAACATCAGCGGCAATTCCTGCCGGAACATCAAGACGCACGACGGAATCGCGGCGGTGATATCCCAGCCGTCGCGGATCGCATCGGCAAGCACAGGGATGTTCGTCTCCTTGTATTTCGCGACCGCGTCGAGATCGCCAAGCTCGAATTTCGGCATGCCGCAGCAGACTTCGCGGCTGACGAGCTTCACGGCGATGCCGTTGTGGCGCAGCACCGCGGCGAGATCCTCGACCGACGACGGATGCGAGTGGTTGCAATAACACGTGACGAAGAGCGCGAGCTTGCCGCGCGTGCGGCCCGCGGGCGTCGCCGCAGCGGCGTCGGCGTCGAGATGCTTGAGACGCTTGCGTGCGCTCGGCGAATAGAACATCGGCAAGCGCGCATCCGGATGCACGCCGAGCGTCTTGTCGAGCAGCTTTCGCGCAGGTTTCGCACGATTCGTCGCGTTGATGACGTCGACGACGATCGGAATCGAGGCGATCTTGCCGACCGTCGTGGTGCTGGAAAGAATCTTCGAGCCGAGCTTGGTCTCGCCGCGTTTATGACGCGCCGCTTTCGCGCGCAGCATCAGATGCGGGAAATCGACGTTCCACGGATGTGGCGGAACGTACGGGCATTTGGTCTGATAGCAGAGATCGCAGAGGTAGCACTGATCGACGACCTTCTGATAGTCCGCCTTAGCGACGCCGTCGACTTCCATCGTCGAGGATTCGTCGACGAGATCGAATAACGTGGGAAACGCCTGGCACAGGCTCACGCAGCGCCGGCAGCCGTGGCAGATATCGAAGACGCGCTCGAGCTCTTTGTCGATCGCGCCTTGATCGTAGAACTCGGCGGTGGTCCATTCGAGCGGATGCCGCGTGGGCGCGTCGAGGCTGCCTTCGCGCAGGCTGCTGCGTTCCTCGGCCATCTTGGCTCCTTAGGTCGTAACGCGCGCGCATGCGCACAGGTAGGAGCGGCTATGCCGCTCCTACAAATTCACGTGCAGCGTTCTGCGTCAGCTGACTTCGCCGAGCGCCTTGGTGAAGCGGTTCGCATGCGAACGCTCGGCTTTGGCCAGCGTCTCGAACCAGTCGGCGATTTCCTCGAAGCCTTCTTCGCGTGCGGCTTTCGCCATGCCGGGATACATGTCGGTGTATTCGTGCGTCTCGCCCGCGATTGCGGTCTTGAGATTGTTCACAGTGTCGCCGAACGGAAGGCCGGTGGCCGGATCGCCGACCGATTCGAGATATTCGAGATGGCCGTGCGCATGGCCGGTTTCGCCTTCGGCGGTGGAGCGGAACACGGCGGCGACATCGTTGTGACCTTCGACGTCGGCTTTCTGAGCGAAGTAGAGATAGCGGCGGTTGGCTTGCGATTCGCCGGCGAACGCGGCTTTGAGATTTGATTCGGTGCGGGAACCCTTGAGATTACTCATGTATCACCTCGTGGCTTTCGGGCTGGAGATGGGCGTCGCGACATGTCGCGGCCTGGCGCGGAGCGTAGCGCGGCTATGTTGCGCTTAGAAATTGATTGTTGCGATGGAATTCATTGGCTACGGCTATCGCGCGGCGGGTGCTTTGCGTTTCGGCGCCGCGGGAGCGCGGACCGGCATGTGCGGATCGAGCAGATCCAGCGGCAGCTCGCGGAAGATCTCGGCCAGCCGCTTCAGGAACGGCGCCATCGCCGTGCTCTTGCGCCAGACCATCGCGATGCGCCGGCTTGGCGCATGGCCGCGGAACTCGATCAGGCGGATATCCGAGGACTGCGCGACCGGTGGCTTGACCGCGAGCGTCGGCAACAGCGTGACGCCGACGTTCGCAGCGACCATCTGGCGCAAAGTCTCGAGGCTGGTCGCGCGAAAGCCGGTCTTCTCGCCGGCGCCGGCGAGCTGGCACACCTCGAGCGCCTGATCGCGCAGACAGTGGCCGTCTTCGAGCAATAGAAGGCTTTGATCGGCGAGATCGCCGAGCTTCAACTGCTTGCGGTCGGCAAGCTCGTGGTGCTCGGGCACGGCGAGCACGAAGGGCTCTTCGAACAAGAATTGCTGATAGAGCTGATCGTCGTGCAGGGGCTGCGCGAGCACGGCGGCGTCGAGCCTTCCTTCGCGGAGCTGCCGCATCAGGATTTCGGTTTTCTCCTCGACGAGAAGAAGCTCCAGCCGCGGAAAGCGCTCGCGGATCTTCGGCACGACGTGGGGCAGGAGATAGGGCCCGAGCGTCGGGAAAATGCCGAGGCGGATCGTGCCCGATTCCGGATCCTTCGTGCGCCGCGCGATCGCCTTGATCTGCTCGACCTCGTTCAGCACGTCGCGCGCGCGCTGCGCAATCTCGCGGCCGACTTCGGTGAGCAGCACCTTGCGCGGCGTGCGCTCGACGAGCGCAACGCCGAGCTCGTCCTCGAGCTTCTTGATCTGCGTCGACAGCGTCGGCTGGCTGACGAAGCTCGCGCGCGCTGCGCGGCCGAAATGCTTGTGTTCGGCCAGCGCGACCAGATAACGGAGATCACGCAGGTTCATCGCGGCTCCTATAGGCTGTTGCTATCAAAACTATTCTAACAATCGATTTGAACAATGAGAAGGCCGCCCCTATTCTTTAGGCCGTAGCGGTTTCATCCCCTTTTCCTCTTCCCCCTCCCATCAGGAGTGCTTCATGCTGACTGTCGGCGACAAGTTCCCGGAATTCAAACTCAAGGCCACGGTGGCCATCGACAACCTCGATACCGCGTTCGCGGACATCGACAACAAGACTTACAAGGGCAAGTGGACGCTGGTGTTCTTCTATCCGAAGGATTTCACGTTCGTCTGCCCGACCGAGATCAAGGGCTTCGGCGATCTGAGCTCGCAGTTCGCGGACCGCGACTGCCAAGTGCTGGCGGCCAGCACCGACAGCGAGTTCGTGCATCTGGCGTGGCGCAGGGATCACAAGGATCTGCGCGGCCTGCCGTTCCCGATGCTGGCGGACACGGCCAAGCGTCTTTCGACCGCGCTCGGCATCCTCGACACGGAAGAGGGCGTGGCCAAGCGCGCGACGTTCCTGGTCGATCCGGACGGGATCATCCGCTTCGCGTATGTGACCGACGGTAGCGTCGGCCGCAATCCGCAGGAAGTGCTGCGCGTGCTCGATGCGCTGCAGACGGACGAGCTGTGCCCGTGCAACTGGACCAAGGGCGACGAAGTCCTCAAGGCGGCCTGAGGCCGGGGGTTGTAATCGGAAGAGGTGTCCCTAGATTGCGAGGGAACTCCTCATTCGAAGGGCGGCACGAAAAGGCCGCCCGCGTTTCAGGGCGGCATCGATCTCCTCCCCTCCCCAACGATGTCGCCCCGGGCGGCGACCCCCGCAGTCGCCGCCCACCTTTATGAGTGTCGGACCTCCTGTCCGACATAAGAAGAGAGCGGCCGTCCAGGCCGCACTCTTCAAGGCAGCTGAAGATCAGAAGCCCGGCTTCGGCTGGGCTTCTCTGAGGAGTTGATATGAATCTTGAAACCATCAAGGCGCGTCTTCCGGATTATGCGAAGGACTTGCGTCTCAATTTGGATTCGGTGCTGAGCGAAAGCGGGGCGCCGGGGCTTTCTGCGAAGCAGATTGCGATCATTGCACTCGCGAGTGCGATTGCGTCGCGGTATGAGCCGTTGACGAAGGCGGTGGCGGAGCAGGTGAGTGGCGTTCTGAGTTCCGCTGAAGCCGATGGTGCGCGTGCGGCGGCGGCGATCATGGGGATGAACAACATCTACTATCGCTTCACGCATCTCGTTGGCGAGCGCGAGTACGAGACGATGCGCGCGGGTTTGCGCATGAACGTCATGGCGAATCCGGGTTGCGACAAAGTCGATTTCGAGTTGGCTTCGCTTGCGGTTTCGGCAATCAATGGTTGCGGCAAGTGCGTCGATTCGCACGAGAAGACGCTGCGCAAGCACGAGCTCTCGGCGCAGGCGATTCAGAGCGCGGTGCGCATCGCGTCGGTGATTCATGCGGTGGCGGTGACGGTCGAGCAGGCTGTCGCGGCTTCTCCGGTGCTGGCCGAAGCGGCCTGATCGGCTTTTCCCTTTCTCTCCGTGTCATGAGGCGCGTTTCGGGACGCGCCTTTTTTTTTCGGCGCCCATCGCAAGCGCCATGACTAATAGGCCATGTCCGCGCGCAAAGCCTGTGTTGTTCTCGAAACTATTTCAGAGGGGAAGACCGCGATGCGCGCTGTGCTGCGAGGAATTTGTTTTGCACTGACGGCCCTGATGGCCACACAGGTGTCGGCGAAACCCGCCGGCGGGGAGGTGCCGACCGGCAAGCTCTCCGCCGATGCGATCCCCGAGCGTTACGCGCTGCACCTCACGATCGATCCGCGTACGGACCGCTTCAGCGGCGTCACGCGCATCCGCGTCAAGCTCGCCAAGCCGACCGATCATGTCTGGCTGCACGCGCAGAAGCTCGACATCGCGAAGGTCACCGTGGCCGGCGCCGAAGGACGCGCGGCCGATGCGAAAACGACGCTGCATCCCGATGACGGCGTGCTCGAAGTCCGCTTCGGCCGCACACTGCCGGCCGGCGAGATCGATCTTGCGTTCGACTACACCGCGCCGTTCAACGCGCAGCTCGAAGGGCTTTACAAGGTCAAGGTCGGCGACGACGCGTATGCGGTCACGCAGATGGAGCCGATCAGCGCGCGCTTCGCGTTCCCGAGCTTCGACGAGCCGCGATTCAAGACGCCGTTCGATATCACGCTGACGGTGCCCAAAGAAGAAGTTGCGATCGCGAACACGCTGCAGACGCACGAAGAAGTTTCCAAAGATGCAAAGTGGAAGACGCTGACGTTCGCGACGACCAAACCGCTGCCGACCTATCTCGTCGCGTTCGCGGTCGGTCCGTGGGACGTTGTCGACGCGCCGGCGATTCCACCGAACGCGGTGCGCAAGAATCCAGTTCCGCTGCGCGGCATCGGTCCTCGCGGCAGCGGCAAGCGCCTCGCCTGGGTGCTCGGCGAGACGCCGGCGGTCGTGAAGTTTTACGAGGACTACACCGCGCAGCCGTATCCGTTCGACAAGCTCGATCTTCTCGGCGCGCCCGATTTCGCGGCCGGCGCGATGGAGAACGCGGGCCTCATCATCTATCGCGATGCGCTGTTGCTGCTCGACGAGCATTCGCCGGCGAATCGCTATCGTGCGGTGTTCAACGTCAATGCGCACGAGATCGCACATCAATGGTACGGCGATCTCGTCACCGTGCCGTGGTGGGACGACATCTGGCTCAACGAGGCGTACGCGACCTGGGCGCAGCGCAAAGCGACCGTCGCACTGAAACCTGAGTACGAAGGCGATCTCGAAGCGCTCGAGGAGCGCCTTTACACGATGAAGAACGACAGCCTCCTGACCGCGCGCAAGGTGCGCCAGCCGATCAACGGCCACGGCGACATCGAAACCGCGTTCGACGGCATCACGTACCAGAAAGGCGCGAGCGTGCTCGCGATGTTCGAAACCTGGGTCGGCGAAGAGACGTTCCGCAAAGGCATGCGCGAGTATCTTGCGAGCCACGCGTTCGGCAGCGGCAATTCCGACGATCTGATCGCCTCGCTGTCGGCGGCGAGCGGCAGGAAAGACGCGTTCGCAACCTCGATGCGCAGCTTCCTCGACCAGCCCGGCATCCCGCTGATCCACACCGAGCTCTCGTGCAAGAGCGGCAAGGCATCGCTCGCGGTGAGCCAGTCGCGTTATCTCCCGTACGGCGTGCTCGGCAAAGACATGCCGCGCTGGAGCGCTCCGGTCTGCGCACGCTTCGGCCATGCAGGGAAATCCGACATGCAGTGCTTCCTGCTCGATCGCACCGAGCAGACGTTCGATGTCGACGGCGGCTGTCCCGACTGGTATCTGCCGAACGCCGACGCGCGCGGCTACTACCGCTTCGATGTCGCCGCTGCGGATCTCGCCAAGGTCGGCGCAGCCGTACCGCACCTCGAAGCGCCCGAACAGGTGATCTACGCCGACGCGCTGGTCAGCGCGTTCCGCCGCGGCGAGCTCGGTCCCGCCGCGTTGCTCGATGCGATTCCGCAGCTTGCAGGTTCAGACAAGCCGCAGGTCGCAACCGCGCTGCTCGATCAATTCGAGTGGATTCGCGAGCAGCTCGCCGATCCGACCGCGCGCGCGGTGCTCGATACGTACGTGACCGAAATCTACGCGCCGCGTTTGGAAAAGCTCGGCTATCGCCGCAAGGACGGCGAGCCGACGACGACGACGGCGCTGCGCACGCGTATCGCCGAATTCCTCGCGATCACCGTGCGCGATCCGAAAACGCGCGCCGAGCTTGCCAAGCAGGGCCGCGCCGCGCTTGGTCTCGACGGCAGCAACGGTGCTGACCTCACGCGTGCCGACGCCGATCTCCTGCGCACGTCGCTCGCCGTTGCCGTGCAGGACGGCGGTGCCGCCGCATTCGACGCTGCGCAAAAGGAATTCCAGCGCAACCGCGATACGACGCAACGCTACGCGCTGCTCGCCGGCATGGGTGCGACGCGCGATCCCGCACTCGCCGAGCGCGCGCGCGATTTCGGGCTGGTCAAGGACGTGCAGATCGGCGAGATGTACAACATCTACAGCGCGCAGATGGAAGAGCCCGAGAACCGCGCCGCGATGTGGCAGTGGCTGAAGACGCATTACGATGCTTACCGCGTCCGCATCCCGGCGTTCGCGCAAGGCTATATGCCGAAGACGTTCGCGACGGGACGCTGCAGCGGCGCCGAAGCCGACGATCTTTCGGCGTTCTTCGCGCCGAAGATCAAGGAATTGGTCGGCAGCGAGCGGGGCCTCAGCCAGTCGCTCGAAGGCGTGCGCCAGTGCGCGTCGCTGCGCGAGCACGTGGGCTCGAAAGAGCTTGAAGGCTGGACCGAGTCCCACGCCGCACCGCGATAGCCCGGTCATTCACCGCCGTCCCGGCTTTTCGCCGGGACGGCGCGTCTTTTCCGCCGCGTCGCCCGTCTTACGTTGCTAAGATGCGCGCAAACAGCCCAGCGAGGCGGCGATGGACTCAACTTCTCCGGCAGCGGAAGCATTCGCGCGCATCCCCGAGCGTAATACCGGCGATGCGATCCTGCGCACCGCGCAGCAGCACCACGTCGTGCTGTCGAGCATGGCCGACACCAAGGCCAACATCATCATCACGGTGTCCTCGGTCGTATTGACGCTGGCGCTCGGCCGGATCGGCGATCCCTCGATGCGGCCCGCGGTGATCACGTTGGCCATATTCACGCTGATCTCGCTCTTCTTCGCGATCCTCGCCGTATTGCCCAAGCACCGCTCGATGCAGGTCAGCTCGGACGCGTTGCCAGATCACTTCAACCTCTTGTTCTTCGGCCATTTCGCCGAGCTTCCGCGCGAGCGTTTCCTGCAGGAAGTCGCGGCGGCGATGAAGCCGGACGGGTCTGTCTATCGCACGATGGCGAACGATCTCTATTCGCTCGGCTGGTATCTGGCGCACCGCAAGTATCGCTATCTGCGCTTCAGTTACCTCTTTTTCCTCGCCGGGTTCGTCATCGCCTGCTTGCAACAGCTCTGGACACTGATCGCCAAGTAGAAAACGCAAACCCCGCCGCACGTAGTTCGACGTTGGAAGACCGCATCGATCCGACCACGAGGAAATTCCATGCGCGCGTTCTGGTATCGGCTGGCCTGGTTGTCGTGCCTTCTCTTCGTACCGATCGCGCAAGCCGCAGGTGATGTGCCCGCGGCGCTCGATGGCTGGCGTGGTTGGGTGTTGAAAGGGCAGGAATTTCGCGCCTGCCCGCTGATTGCCGGCCGGCCCGGCAACGACGCGAACGAATTCCTGTGCGCCTGGCCTGGTGTGCTGACTCTGAGCACGGATGCGAGCGGCGCTACGATCCAGCAGCGCTGGCGCATCGACGCCGAATCGTGGATTCCGCTTCCGGGCGATGAGGAGCACTGGCCGCAGCAGGTGAGCGTGAACGGCCAGCCGGCACCGATCGTCGATCATAATGGGCCGGCGCTCCGCCTCGCCGCCGGCACGTACGAGCTTCGCGCGCGCATTCCATGGCACGAGCGTCCGCAATCCCTGCACGTGCCCGAAGCGATCGGCCTCGTCGCGCTCAGCGTCGACGGCAAGCCGATCGTGCCGGTGCAGCGCGACGGCGACGAGCTGACGCTCGGCCGCAGCGAAAGCTCGACGCCCGAAGCGGACAGCGTGAATCTGCGCATTTATCGCAAGCTTTCCGACGGCGTGCCGGCCATCCTGACGACGGCGATCCAGTTCAACGTCGCGGGGCAGGCGCGCGAAGAAGTGATCGGTCCGGTGCTGCCCGACGGATTCTCGCCGCTGACGCTCGACAGCTCCGTCTGGCCCGCGCGGCTCGATTCGGACGGCAAGCTTCATGTGCAAGTGCAACCCGGCGGCAACAGCGTGACGCTGCACGCGCGCGCGACCGAGCCGCTCGCGAAAGCCGTCGCAAAGCTACCGGCCGCACCGTGGCCGAAGCAGGAAATCTGGAGCTACGAAGCCGTGCCGCAATTGCGCGTCACGTCGGCGACGAGCGCATTGCAGGTCGATCCGCGTCAAAGCGAAGTCCCGTCCTCGTGGGCATCGCTGCCGGCATTCGCACTCGGCGATGGCGCGGCGCTGACGATCGAAGAACGCTCGCGCGGCCTCGCCGCCGACGAGAAGAACCGGCTCACGCTCGATCGCGAGATGTGGCTCGACTTTTCCGGCGACGGCTGGTTCGCGCGCGATCGCGTCGGCGGCGAGATGCTGCGCGGCTGGCGGTTCGATGTCGCGCCGCCGTTCACGCTCGAACGCGCGGATGCGCTCGGCATGAACTATCGCGGCCGCAACAGCGAAAACCTTCTGATCACGCGCGGTGCGACGGCGGGCAACACCGGTGTCGAGTGGCGCATGCCGCGCGTTGATCTTGGCGCTGGCCTGCGCATCGCGCCGACGTCCGCGACGATACCGGTCGCCGGCTGGCAGGACAGTTTCGATCGCGTGACGACGACGCTGCATCTTCCGGACGGATACGTTTTGCTCGGCGCGCCCGGCGCCGACAGCGCCGCTGGCAGCTGGTTCTCGCGCTGGACGCTGCTCGACGTGTTCATCGCGGCGATCCTCGCATTGCTCGCGTGGCGGTTGTTCGGTTGGATCGGCGCCGCGGTCGCGATCGCGTATCTCGTGCTCGGTTATCAGGAAAGCGCGGCGCCGCTCTGGACCTTGCTCGCGGCGATCGCGCTGGGTTTGATCGTGCGCGCGTTGCCCGGCGGGCGCCTTTCGCGCGTCGCCGAGTGGGTACGGCGCGGCGCGCTCGCATTGTTGGTGCTGCTCGCGCTGCCGTTCGTTGCGACGCAACTCCGGTATGCGCTCCATCCGCAGCTGCAGAACGAGTTCGTTCCGGTCGCGTTCGACAACGGCGCGCTCGGCAACTACGGTGGCGCCTTCCGTCATCGTGAGCAGCGAGCCGAGGGCGATACACAACAGTACGAACAAACGGATCAGGTCGCCGCAGAAGCCGTGCCGGCTTCACCGCCGCCGCCGCCGGCACCGATGGCGTCTACCGCTCCGCAGGAAAAACTCGAGACGGTGACCGTGACAGGCTCAAATATTCGCCGCGTCGATACCGAGACGTCGAGCCCGATCCTGAAAGCAGGCAAGACCATCAACGCCGCCGTCGACAGCATCGACCACTACAGCGATTCGACGGTCGTGCAAACCGGTTCCGGCGAACCGAACTGGAGTCGCAACCAGCGCTACGTATTGAGCTGGAGCGGTCCCGTGTTGCCCGAGCAGAGCGTGCGCCTTGTCATCGCACCGCCGTGGGTCGTGCGTCTTTTGCGCGTCGCGCTGGTCGCATTGCTCGCGTGGCTGATCGTGAGCTTGTTGCGCGGCGGTCGCGCATTTCCGTTGCGGTGGGCAGCGAGCGTCATCGTCGGCGGCGTGTTCGCGTCCGCGTTCGCGATGTCGTCGACCGCGCAAGCGCAGGCGTTTCCGCCCGACAATCTCCTCAACGAGCTGCGCTCGCATCTGATCGAAGCGCCGAAATGCGCGCCGACGTGCGCGAATGTCGCCAAGGCCGATATCGCTGCACGCGGCGATGAGATCCGCGTCGTGATCGAAGCGCACGCGGCCGATCGCATTGCGTTGCCGCTGCCGATGGACGATACGGCGCTCAGCTTGCGCAGCGTCAACGTCGACGGCGGCGCGCAGGACGGTGCCGCGCGCGAGGACGGCAGTCTCTGGATCGCGCTCTCGCGCGGCGTGCATCGCATCGAGCTCGTCTACGTCGCATCGGCCGACAAGGTTTCGCTGATGTTTCCCCTGAAGCCGATGCGCGCGGAGTTCGTCGGCGACGGCTGGCAGGCGAGCGGTCTCGTCGACGATCGTCTCCTCACCGAAACCGTAACGCTCGCGCGTGCGCGCAAGAGCGGCGATGCGGTGGCGACGGCGAGCACGCAGCAGTTTGCGCCGTTCGTGCGCGTCGAGCGCGATCTGAATCTCGGTCTGGACTGGTCGGCGCAAACGATCGTGTATCGGCTCGCGCCGCAGGACGGCGGCTTCACGGTCGCGGTTCCAGGGCTTCGCGGCGAGCACGTCACCACGGCCGGCGCGAAAGTCGACAACGGCAACGTCGCCGCTGCAATTGCCGACGGCGTGAATAACACGAGCTGGAACAGCGCGCTCGATAAGAGCGACACGCTGACGTTGACCGCGCCGCCGCTCGACGGCCGCGCCGAAGTCTGGCGTGTGCTCGCCAGCCCAACCTGGCACGTCGAAGCGAGCGGCGTTCCGATGGTCGCCGAAGCGACGGCCGATCCGAACGCGTATCGACGCTTCGAATTCCATCCGCTGCCCGGCGAAACGCTGACGCTCAAGATCACGCGGCCGGAGCCGGCCGAAGGCGCGACGCGCGCGATCGACAACGTCGTGCTGTCGTACAGCGCGGGTCAGCGTGCGGCCGACAGCACGCTGCAGCTATCGATCCGCGCGAGCCAGGGCGGCGAGCAGGTGATCGCGTTGCCGGCGGGTGCCGAAGTACTGAACGTCGTGCGCAACGGCGAGACGCTGAACCTTCGTCCGCGCGACGGGAAGCTCAGCTTGCCGCTGCAGCCCGGCGTGCAGCAGTTCCAGATCAGTTTGCGCGAGACGACGCCGATCGGTTTCGTCACGCGCACGCCGGCGATCGCGCTGGGTCTTCCGGCGGCGAACGTCAATCTCTCGATCGGATTGCCCGCGGACCGTTGGCTGCTCGCGACCGGCGGTCCGTCCGCGGGACCTGCCGTGCTCTATTGGAGCGAGCTCGTCGTGATGCTGCTGGTCGCGTGGGCGCTCGCGCGCACGCGCCGCACGCCGCTCAAGCTCTGGCAATGGATTCTGCTCGGCATCGGCTTCTCTACGTTCTCGTGGCTCGCGCTGCTGGCCGTGGTCGCGTGGCTGTTTGCGATCGACTGGCGCGAGCGCGGACCGGCGCCGGCGTCCGCGCTCGCGTTCAATCTCGCGCAGATCGGGCTCGTCGTGCTGACGCTGATCGCGCTTCTCTGTCTCGTCGCGGCGATTCCGCAAGGTTTGCTCGGCACGCCGGATATGCACGTCGCAGGGAATCAATCGTCGGCGCAGTTGCTGCGCTGGTTCGCCGATCGCAGCGCGGACGCGTTGCCGCAAGGCGTCGCGATCAGCGTGCCGCTGTGGGTCTACAAGCTTGCGATGCTGGCGTGGGCGCTGTGGCTTGCGAGCGCGGTCGTGGGTTGGCTGCGTCATGGTTTCGCCGCGTGGATTCGCGACGGCTACTGGCATCGCACGCCGAAAGTCGACGTCCCCGCCGCGCCGCCGCCGGTCGCCGGGAATCCATGACGCTACGCGATCTGCTCGCATCGGCGACGGAGCGGCTCGGCGGCGAGCGCATCGATGCCGAGCTCCTGCTCGCGCATGCGCTCGGCCGGTCGCGCGCGTGGCTTTATGCGTGGCCCGAGCACGACGTCGATGCGGAATCCGCGCACGCTTACGAAACGCTCGTCGCGGCTCGCTTGCGCGGCGAGCCGGTCGCGTATCTGATCGGGCATCGCGAGTTCTGGTCGCTGGATCTTGCGGTGACTCCGGATGTTCTGATTCCGCGTCCGGAGACCGAGCTTCTGGTCGAGCTCGCGCTCGATCGCATCCCGAAGAGCGCCGCGACGCGGATCGCGGATCTCGGCACGGGTTCGGGTGCAATCGCGATCGCGATCGCGCGCGAACGTCCGCTCGCGCGCGTGCTAGCGACGGACGCGAGCGCCGCTGCGATCGCGGTCGCGCGCGACAACGCCGAGCGGCTCGGCATCCGCAACATCGAATTCGCACGCGGCAGCTGGTGCGCCGCGCTCGGCGCGCGCGAGCTCGATCTGATCGTCTCGAATCCGCCGTACATCGAAGCGAGCGATGCGCATCTTCGCGAAGGCGATCTTCGTTTCGAGCCGCAAAGCGCGCTCGCATCGGGCGCCGATGGGCTCGATGCGATTCGCGAGATCGCGGCGTGCGCGCCGGATCATCTTGCGCACGGCGGCGGGCTGCTGCTCGAGCACGGCTGGAATCAGGGCGCGGCCGTGCGCGATCTCTTGAAGCGCAGCGGATTTACCGACATCGAGACCGCTACCGATATCGAAGGCCGTGATCGCGTGACGCTTGGACGAATCCTGCCGTAGCGACTCGCTCGTTATACTCGCGGCATCGCTGAGATCCGGTTCGGGGGTTCGGATTGGATAGTTTGTGGAGATCGACGTCGACGCGTCGATGGCTTGTGCTCGCGATCGGCGTTCTCTTTGCCGCGCTGACGCTTGCGCCCGGCTATGTTGCCGGCACCGGTGCGTACTGGCAGTCGCTCGTCGGCGATGCGGCGAAGGGCGAGATCGGGTGGTTCTACTACGCGCGCGACGCCTGGCATTTTCCGCTGTTCGCGATCCCGGCCTACAACGTGCCCGAGGGCAGCAACGCGCTGCTGTCGGACAGCCTGCCGCTATTCGCGTTGCCGGCGAAGGCGATTTACCTTTCGATGTGGCCGGTCGGTGCAGCGCCGCCGATCTACACCGGACTCTGGGTCGCACTGTGTTTCGTTTTGCAAGTGATCGCCGCATCGCGCTTGCTGATGGCGCTCGGCGTGCGATCGCCGGCCGCGCATCTCGCCGGCCTTGCACTCTTTTCTTATCTGCCGATGCTGTTCTTCCGCTTCGGTCACAGCACGCTGCTTGCGCAGTTTTTCATCCTGCTCGCGATCGAGGGCTATGTGCGCGCGAAGCGAACGGGCCTCGATCGGAGGCAATGGATCGCCGTTTGCGCGCTGCCGGTCGCTGCGTTGCTCGTGCATCCGTATCTTGCGGCGATGTCCGGTGCGCTGGTCGCGGTGACGATCGCGGATCAATGGCGCGAGCGTCGTCTCGATATCATCGGCGTTGCGATCCGTTTCGGCGCGATCGGATTCGCGGCGCTGATCGTGGTGATCTGCGGAGGTTTTCTTAGCGCGGCGGATACGAGCTATGGCGACTACGGCGTGTATTCGCTGAACCTCCTGTCGCCGTTCGTGCCGTTTCCGGCCACGCTGAGCGGACGCTGGCTCGGTACGCAGCATCCGGGGATCCCGGGATTGAATCAGTGGGAAGGCGGCTCTTATCTTGGCGCTGGTGTGCTGATGCTGTGTGTCGCCGCGCTGCCGGCGCTGCGCGACTGGCGATCCGGTTTGCGTCGGCATCTGGTTCTTGCCATCGCGCTGATCGCGATTCTGGTATTCGCGGTTTCTCATCGCATCGGTTTCGGCGGCTACGAGCTCGTGCATATTCCGCTGCCCGATCCCGTGATCGCGCTGCTCTCCGAGTTTCGCGGCTCGGGACGATTCGTCTGGGTGCCGGTCTATGTGCTGCTCGCCGGCGTGATTGCTGCCATCGTGCATCGCTACCGCGCGTGTACTGCGCTCGCACTGCTTGCGATCGCCGCGGTTTTGCAGATCGCCGACGTCGCGCCGATGCAGGCCGATGTGCGTATCGCGAGCGCGATGCCGGCGAAAGCGACGATCGATCGCGCAGCGTGGCAGCGGCTGATCGCGGCGCATGATCGTGTGTTTCAGTTTCCGTCGTTCGAATGCGGCAGTGTGTTCGCGAGCGATACGCCGGGCACGCGCTGGCGCGAGCTCGAAGTCGACTGGATCGCGGCCGAGCTCGACAAACCGAACAACAGCGCTTACCTCGCACGGCCGACGAAGAACTGCGAGCGCGAGCGCACACAAGCGGCGAGCGATCGCGGCCGGCCCGGCACGCTTTACCTTTATCGCAGCACTGAAGACGTCGGTGCGTTTCTTGCGGCGAGTGGCGCGGATCTTCGCCGCTGCGGGTATCTCGACGACGTCGTTGTCTGCTCGGCGCAGATGGATCTTTCAAGCTTCAAATGACGCCTTGATCGCGTCCAGCCGCGCCTAACGACCGACTTGTGATCCAGTTCGCACTCGCACCGTGCGCTCGTGCGCGCGGCCTGCGATCAGCGCGCCACGGATTGGCGCGCGCGAAAAGCCGATGCTTTCACCACGCTCGCAGGACGCGGCGGAGGTTCGGAAAACGGAGTTTCAGCCCCGATTGCGCCGCGCGTGAGCGCCGCGCAGAAACCGCGAAAGCGGTGGTTGAAAAACTGCTGCAGGGAGCAGCAGCGGAAGGATCCGTCGGGTAGTACGCCAGGACGGCGATTGATAAGGGGAGGAGCAGCCCCCGGCGCCTTGAGTGGCCGGGGGCTTTTTTTTATCCGGCGCTGCGCAGGCTTGCGGTCGGAATGAACGCATCGAAGCGCGCGCGGATCGCTTTCTCGATCGAGATCGCGTCGAGCCCGGCCAGCGCGAGCAGCTCATCGCGGCTGCCGTGATCGAGAAACTCGTCGGCAAGACCCAAGTGAAGCATCGGTATCGCGATGCCATGCGCAGCCAGCAACTCCGCAACGCCGCTCCCGGCGCCGCCGGCGATCGCGTTGTCTTCGATCGTGACCAGCGCTGTGTGTGTTCGTGCGATTTCGAGCACGAGCGCTTCATCGAGCGGCTTGACGAAACGCATGTTGACCAGCGTCGCGTCGATCGCGTCGGCGACGCGCGTCGCCGGCATGACCATTACGCCGAACGCAAGCAGCGCGATACCGCGGCCGTGGCGGCGAAGATCAGCTTTGCCGATCGGTAGCGTGACGAGCTCGCGCTGCGTCGCGACGCCGGTGCCGCTCCCGCGCGGATAACGCACCGCGGCGGGACCTTGGTGATTGAACGCGGTCGTCAGCATCTTGCGGCACTCGTCCTCGTCGGCCGGCGCCATCACGATCATGTTCGGAATCGAGCGCAGGTACGAAAGATCGAAGCTGCCGGCGTGCGTCGGGCCGTCGGGGCCGACAAGGCCGCCGCGGTCGATCGCGAACGTGACGTCTAGATTCTGCAGCGCGACGTCGTGGATCAGCTGATCGTACGCGCGCTGCAGGAACGTCGAGTAGATCGCGACGACCGGTTTCGCGCCTTCGCACGCCATGCCGGCGGCAAGCGTCACCGCATGCTGCTCGGCGATGCCGACGTCGAAATAGCGCTGCGGGAATTCCTTGGAGTAGCGCACCAAGCCGGAGCCTTCGCGCATCGCGGGTGTGATCGCGTGCAGGCGCGAATCGGCCGCCGCCATGTCGCAGAGCCAATCGCCGAAGATTTCGGTGTAGGTCGGCTTCGCAGCGCCCGCCTTCTTGACGACACCGGCTTCAGGATCGAACGGACCGACCGCGTGGTATTCGATCTGCTCGCGCTCGGCCGGCGGATAGCCTTTGCCCTTGGTCGTGATCACGTGCAGAAGCTGCGGGCCCTTCAGCTCCTTCAGCGTGCGCAGCGTCGAGATCAGGAGCGGCACATCGTGGCCGTCGATCGGTCCGGTGTAGTGGAAGCCGAATTCCTCGAACAGCGTCGAGGGCACGAACATGCCCTTGGCGTGCTCTTCCCAGCGCTTGGCGAAGCGCCACAGGAACGAGCCGCGCTTCATCATCTTCTTGCCGTGCTCGCGGATGCGGTTCAGCGTGCGGCTTGCCATGAGGCGCGCCAGCATCTTCGTCATCGCGCCGACGTTCTCGGAGATCGACATGCCATTGTCGTTGAGCACGACCAGCATGTCGGCATCGACGTCGCCGCCGTGGTTCAACGCTTCGAACGCCATGCCGGCGCCCATCGCGCCGTCGCCGATCACGGCGACGATCTTGCGGTCATCGCCTTTGCGCTGCGCGGCGATCGCCATGCCGAGCGCGGCGCTGACCGACGTCGACGAATGACCTACGCCGAACGTGTCGTATTCGCTTTCCTCGCGCTTGGGGAACGGCGCGAGGCCGTCCTTCTTCTTGATCGACGTGATGCGGTCGCGGCGGCCGGTCAGGATCTTGTGCGGATAGCACTGATGACCGACGTCCCAGACCAGGCGGTCGCGCGGCGTGTCGTAAAGATAGTGCAAGGCGACCGTCAGCTCGACGACACCGAGCCCGGCGCCGAAATGGCCTCCCGAGGTCGATACCGATTCGATCAGATACGCGCGCAGCTCGCGTGCGACGTCGTCCAGCTCGGCTTCGGGAACCTCGCGGAGATCATCGGGTGTTTCGATGTGCGCGAGGTGAGGGTAGCGTTTCGGGTCGATCATTGGCTGGAACTGGCTTGCGGCTCGCTATTGTCCAATGCCGGCGCGGGGCCGGCAAGGAAGCTTGCGTCGGAAGCGAGGCGATTCAAGGGCTTGCACGCGGCCATTCCGGGGCATGGCCGGCCTCGTCCATGCCACGACGATATACTCCGGCGATCCGATCGAGATCGCGCATGCCGTGACCGAGAACGAATCCGCACCGGCGATCGGCGCCGCCGTCCATGGCGCCGGTACGGACTGGTCCGCGATCGCGACGTGGACGCTGATCCCGCTTCTCGTCGCGGCCGGATTTGCGTATTTCGCGCTGGCCTCGCCGTTGGCCGTCGACGACTGGGTGCGCGGCTTGCTTGCGTTGATCCCACTCGAATTTTTCCGCGCGCTCGTGTATTCGATCCTCAGCGAAACGTATCGCGAGTATCGCGCGCCGCTGCAGGCCGTGCGCGTCTTTCTCACGTCGCTCGCTATCCTGATCGTAATTGCGTTCTTGATCAGCCTCTTCGTGCTGAAAAGCGATTGGTGGGCCTGGATCTCCAAGCCACAGACCTATCGCGCGATCGCGTTCGCGCTCGCTCTGATCGCTGTCGACGGCGTCATCGGCGTCTATTTCTTTCGCGGCGACGCGCGCCGGCTTGCGGCGCGTCTCGAGGCCGTCGCCGACGACGCGCGCGACTGGGTGCAGCTCGCAGGTTTCCAGCTGCCGATCGTGCTTGCGCTTTTGTATGGCGTATTGCTGCTGGTTCGCGAGACCGGCCACGGTCTTACCTGGCTTCCCGATCCGACGTCCGAAGCCATGCGCTCGGTGCTGCTGCTCTACGCGGCGTTCTATTTCTTCGGCAAGGCGATCGTGCTCGCGCATGCGAACACGGCCGGATTCAACCGCACCGGCGCGCGTCTCTTCGGTGCGCCGTGGGTGCAGTTCTTGATTTGGGAGAAGAACAAGAATTCCGAAATCTCCGCGCGCAACGAGCGTGCGGCCGAGCGGCGGCGTCGGGCGGTTCTGGCCGGAGAGAGCGATTCCTGAAACGGCGGACTACGAACCCGTTTACTCGCCGCGCCGCAGCAACGTTAAGCCGATCAGTCGCGATACAACGAGCGTGAGATACATCAGCCCGACGAACATCTCGAGGCTGGCGAGCGAGCGCGCGTGCGGCGTCAGCGGGATCACGTCGCCGATTCCGGTGCTCGAAAGGAGCGCAAAGCTGAGATAGACGAGCTCGCTCCAGGTGCGAGGCGAAGCGCTGTCGACGGCGGCCGCGAAAGAGCCGGGCTGCAGCGCCTGGCACAGCATGAAAACGTACGTGAACGCCCAAGCGAGCAGCGTGAACGTCGCGCCGGCGCAGAAGATCTCGTCGGTGGTCGCGCGGCGGTCCGCGAGCATGTAGCGGATCAACGCCGCGGCTGCGTAGAAATAGAAGAGCGCTTCGAGCGCGGCCGACCAAGGCAGCAGCGCCGGGTTGCCCGAGATCGCCTGCAACACGTTCAGCGCAGCGACGGCGAGCGTGATACCGAGACTGACGCCGAGGCCGCCGGATGTCCGGCGAACCATGCCGAGCGTGACCGCCAGAACGAGCACGCTGAACGCGCCGAACGCGGCGCTTCCCGCGACCGTGGATTCGATGAACGGGTAGATCAGGAGGCCCGCGAGCTGGACGATGAGCAGCAGCGCCGACGGATGCCGATAGAAACGGATCAGCCAGCGCAGCCGCCAGAACCGGGCGGAACCGCTATCGGCAGACGCATCGTCACTCACAGCACGGCCGGCGTTGCGGCGGAATCCATCAACGACGCGCGTCGGCGAAGCGTGCCTTCAATGCGGCCGCCGGTTCTTCGGTAGATGGTTGACCAGGAACTCCATCTGATCGGCGAGGATGTTGCGGTTCGACAGGATCAGATGCTCGACCCAGCTCGGACGATACGGCACGGCAAGCAGCGGCATGTTCGCCTGCTGCGGGTTGCGCCCGCCCTTGCGCACGTTGCACGACCAGCACGCGGTGACGACGTTTTCCCATTCGTCGCGGCCGCCCTTGGATACGGGCTGCACGTGATCGCGGGTCAGCTCGCCGCGGTGGAAATGATTGCCGCAGTAAAGGCACAGCATGCGATCGCGCGCGAAGAGGGCCACGTTCGTCAGCGCCGGCGCCGGGTCGATCGCAGCGGGGCGTGCGTGCCCGGTGCTGGCGACGATCGGGTGCAGGCTGAGCGTGCTTTGCTCGCCGGTCAGGCGGCTGGTGCCGCCGTGGATGGTCAGACATGGACCGCCGAGCGTCCAGGCGACGGCGCCGCGCACATACAAGCAGACCGCGTCCTGCCAGCTCATCCAGTCAAGGATGCGCCCTGTGGAGTCCAGGGACAGAACGCGGGTGCTATGGATGTCGCCGGAAGTGCGGACTTCCGCAAGCATGCTCACCTCCATGCCCGGCCGTACGTAAGGCCGCAGGCGCCGCGCAGCATAGACCAAAAGCTTTACGGTTGGAAAACGGCGGCCTAACCGAGCGGTTTGGCCATGCGCAGGAGCTCGACACCGTAGCCGTGCCGCTCGTAAAGCGCGCGGGCGCGCTCGTTCCCGGGAAAGACCCCGAGCGTCATGTGCCGGCAGCCGTTCTCGCGCGCCCAGTGTTCTGCGAATGCGAGCAGGCTGGAGCCGACGCCGTGGCCGTCCATCCCGGTCGCAACCGCAAGATCGGAGATATGACAGTTCCGGGCGCCGGTGAAGAAATCGATCGTGGTCTGCAAATGCAGGAAGCCCGCGAATTCGCGCGCGCCGGTCTCGGCGACGAATAGGTGCGAGCCCTCCGTGGGCTCGCGAAGATGCCGCTCGATGTCCTTGCGGATGCCTTCGACGCTCTCGTCAGGGTCGCGCCACGCGGGCAGCTCGAAACCGACGAAGCGGGAGACGAGATTCAAGATCGCGGTATGGTCGCTACTGCGAACCGGTCGCACGCGTATTTCGTTCGGTAGGAGATCCATCCGGTCATTTTCACACGGGCACGTCCTTGTGCCCGCCGCCGCGTCTCAGCGCGTCGCCATCTTGTTCTTGATGAGACCAATGATGAAGGTCACGACCGCGCCGGCCACGCCGCCGCCGGCCAGATTGCCGACGATCGCGCCGGCATCAAGCCCGCCACCGCCCGCAGCACCCGCGAGCATCGGCAGCGCGATCTGCAGAATCTGACCGAGCACGCCACCGCCGACCGCACCCGCAACGGTGTTGCCGACGCCACCCAAGCTCGCATTCTTCGCCGCCGCTCCCGCGACATTGCCGCCGACCGCACCCGCGATGATCTGGATAATGAGAGGAAGATACTGTTCCATTTCAAAAACCCCCGTTCTGCATGGATGCCGAACCGCTCTCCGCGGGGTCGGGGCCCGTTTCCGCAACGTGTCGTGTACCCGCAAGGCCACGCCCCGCCGGCATGCTAGCACCGCGGGCGGCGCAGCATTTGTGCACTGCGGGCGCTTCGGAAACGGCGGATCAGCCGAATTGAGCGTCGGGCATTGCCAGTAGATTGGCCGCGCCCGCTCGGATCGACGCGCCGTGCGTATGGATCCGCGGCAAAACGCGCGCGAAATAGAAGCGCGCCGTATGCCGTTTGGCATCTCGGAATTCGGCGGAATGCTGGGACGCATCGGCCGCCGCGACGCTGCGCGCCCAGAAATACGCGAGCGCGACGTAGCCGGAATAGAAGAGATAGTCGAATGCCGCTGCGCCCATTTCTTCCGCGTTCGCCTGCGCGCGCTTGGCGACATCCAGCGTCAGCTCGCTCCAGTCGCGCGTCGCCTGCGCCAGCGGACCGATGAACTCGACGAGCGCCGCATCGCTCGCATGCGCCTGGCAGAACGCGCTGATCTCGCCGAGAAAATGCTTGAGGCCCGCGCCCTGCAATTGCAGGATCTTGCGGCCGAGCAGATCCAGTGCCTGGATCTGCGTGGTCCCTTCGTACAGCGTCGTGATGCGCGCGTCGCGTGCGAACTGCTCCATGCCGTGCTCGGCGATGTAGCCGTGGCCGCCGAAGATCTGCAATGCGTGGTACGTGCATTCGACCGAGGTTTCGGTCAGGAGCGCTTTCACGATCGGCGTCAGAAACGAGACGATCGAATCGGCACGCTCGCGCTCGGCCGCATCAGGTGAATGCTTGGCGATGTCCTCTTGCGCATACGCATAGAGCGCAAGTAGCCGGTTGCCTTCCGCGAACGCTTTCTGCGTGAGCAGCATGCGGCGGATGTCCGGGTGCACGATCAGGGGATCAGCGGGCTTGTCCGGAAACTTCGCACCTGAGAGCGAGCGCATTTGCAGGCGCTCGCGCGCGTAGGTCAGCGCGTTCTGGTAAGCGCGCTCGGTCAGCGCGAGGCCTTGCAGGCCGACCGCGAGCCGCGCGGTGTTCATCATCGTGAACATCGCGGCGAGGCCCTTGTTCGGCTGGCCGATCAGGTAACCGTCCGCGCCGTCGAAATTCATGACGCAGGTCGCCGACGCCTTGATGCCCATCTTGTGCTCGATCGCGCCGCACGCGAGCGCGTTGCGCGCGCCCATCGTGCCGTCGCGCGCGACCTTGAATTTCGGCACGATGAAGAGCGAGATGCCTTTGACGCCCGCCGGCGCATCCGGCAGGCGCGCAAGCACGAGATGCACGATGTTCTCTGTGAGATCGTGCTCGCCGGCGGTGATGAAGATCTTCGTTCCGCTGACGCGGTACGTGCCGTCGGGCGTGGGTTCCGCTTTCGTTTTCAGGAGACCAAGATCGGTGCCGCAATGCGGCTCGGTGAGACACATCGTGCCTGTCCAGCGGCCGGCGATGATCGGCTTCAGGAATACTTCGCGCTGCCAGTCCTCGCCATGCTGCAGCAACGCTTCGGTCGCGCCGTGCGAGAGCAACGGATAATTGCCCCAGGAAAGATTCGCCGAGTCGAGCATCTCCTTGACGGCCGCGCCAAGCATCTGCGGCATCTCCTGGCCGCCGTACGCCGCCGATGCGGTAAGGCCGGACCAGCCGTTGTCGATGAATTGCCGGTACGCGTCCTTGAATCCGCGCGGCGTCGTCACGCTCGCAGTCGCGGTATCGAAGTGACAGCCTTCCTGATCGCCGCTCTGATTCAGCGGTGCGAGCACCTGCTCGGTAAATTTCGCAGCCTCGTCGAGCACGGCGTCGACGACATCGCGTGTCGCGGCTTCGTAGCTCGGGAGGCGCGCAAATAATTTGTCCGCCTCGAGCACGTCGTAGAACGCAAAGCGAATATCGTCGAGCGGCGCCTTGTAGCTAGCCATTGCGTTCGGCCCTCAGCGATACGTGCCGGCAAGGCCGGGCGCAGGCGAAAGGCGGCTCGAGCGATCGAACTTGAAATCAGCCTTCGGTTCGCTCGTTTCGATCGTGCCCTTGATCTGATATTCGACATCGGACGCCGGCAGCTTCGCGCTTGCGTGCAAGGTCGCGTCGATCACGTCGGCGCTGGTCGGCGGGATGTCGAGGTCGGGCTTCAGATGGATTTCGCCGACATCGGTGCCGGCGATGCGCAGCGTCGCGTTCAATGCCGAGTAATGCATCGCGACCGTGCTGTAGTTCTGGATGCGCAACGTCAATCGCCACTGGCCGTCCGGTTGCGCAACGAGCTCCTGGATGGTGACCTGCGAAGGCGAGATGCGCTTGACCGGTCCGCCGCCGCAGGCCGTCAGCGTAGCCGCGAGCGCGAGCGCGGCGATGAGGGGGCGCAACGTCATGGCAAACCTCAGGTTTGATCCGTGCGGAAGTCGGCGCTTAGCCTAACACCTCACAGGATATTCGTACGCCCGGCGACGAACGCATCGCGCGAGCGCTGCGCGGATACTTGGCCTGCCGACAGCATCACGACTTCGTCGGCCAGCGCCGCGACTTCGTCGGCGTGATGCGTGACGAGCACGGTGAAAACGCCAAGTTCGCGCTTCAAGCGTCTCAGATAATCGAGCACTTGGCGGCGCGCTTCGAGATGAAGGCCCGTCAGAGGCTCGTCGAGCAAGAGCGCGCGCGGATGCGCGAGCAGCGCGCGGCCGATCGCGACTCTCTGGCGCTCGCCGCCGGAGAGATTCTGCGGCCGTCGCGCGAGCAGCGGTGCGAGCTCCAGCAGCGCAACCACGGCGTCGAGGTCGACACCGTTGCCGCCGCGCGATCGCGCGCCATAGAGCAGATTCGCGCGCACGTCCATGTGCGGAAACAGCCGTCCGTCCTGGAACACGTAGCCAACTTCGCGATCGGTGATCGGCACGTCGACGCGATGCTCGGTATCGAGCAGCACGCGGCCGTCGAGCACGATGCGACCCGATTCGGGTGTCAGGAGCCCTGCAATCGCGTTGAGGACGCTGGTCTTGCCGGCGCCGGAATCGCCGAACAGCGCAAGCGTGCGCACGTCGGCGCGGAAGGCGACGTCGAGATCGAGATCGCTGAAGCGATGGCGCAGCGCGAGCTCAATCATCGCGGGATCTCCGCCACAGCGCTGCGCCGGCGATCATGGTCGCGCCGGCTGTTGCGGCGAGCGCGACGATCACTGCGACGAGCGAGAGGCGATTCACGCCGGGCATGCCACCCGGGACGTTCAAGAGCTCGTAGATCGCGATCGGCAGCGTGCGCGTCTCGCCCGGGATGTTCGACACGAAGCTGATCGTCGCACCGAACTCGCCGAACGCGCGCGCGAACGCGAGCACGCAGCCGGCTGCGATGCCGCGCAACGAGAGCGGCAGCGTGATCGTCACGAAGCGCCGCCAAGCGCCGGCGCCGAGGGTTTGCGCGGCGGCCTCGAGCCGGCGGTCGACGCTGTCGAACGCGACGCGGATCGACAGCACCAGCAGCGGAAACCCCATCACCGCGGCGGCGATCACCGCGCCGGTCCAGCGAAACGCAAACACGATGCCGATCTCCGCGAGCAGCCGCCCGAGCGGCGCATTGCGCCCAAGCAACGCGAGCAGCGCGTAGCCGGTCACGACCGGCGGCAGGATCAGCGGCAGGAACAACAGCGATTCGAGCAGCATCCGCCCCGGAAAGCGCTTGCGCGACAGAAGCCACGCGAAACCCAGCGCGATCGGCAGCGATAGCACGATGCTGAGCAGCGCGACGCGCAGGCTCAACGCGAGCGCTTGCCAATCTTCGGGTGACAGCCAGTCCGTCATATCGAACGATTGAACCACGAATTCTCATCGCCTCTCCCGCCGCGCGGGAGAGGTCGCGCCGAAGGCGCGGGTGAGGGCAGTCGGAGCGGGTAACGCAAGATTGCCCTCACCCTAACCCTCTCCCGCGAGCGGGAGTGGGGAAAACTTACTTCGGCGGCGCGTCGAAGCCGTAGCGCTGGAACACAGCCTGCGTCGCCGGCGCATGCAAGAGATCGAGCAACTTGCGCGATTCGGCCGTGTCATGGCCCGCAACGATAGCCGCGGGATAGACGATCGGCGCATGCGTATCCGCCGGAAACGTCGCGACGACGCGCACGGCGGGCTCGGACGTCGCGTCGGACCGATAGACGATGCCCAACGGCGCTTCGCCTTTCGCGACGAAGTTGAGCGCCGCGCGCACATTGTCGGCGGCGACGACGCGTGACTGGATCGAATCCCAGACGCCGAGCTTCGTCAGCGCTGCCTTCGCATACTTGCCCGCGGGCACGCTGTTCGGCTCGCCGAGCGCAAGGCGTCCGTCCTTGCCGAGTGCGCCGGCGAGATCGAAACGATCGGCGATCGCAAGCTGCGCCGTGCTGTCCTTCGGCGCGACCAGCACGAGCGCGTTGCCGAGGAGGTTGATGCGCGTGCCCGTCACGATCAGATTCTTGCCGGCGACGGTGTCCATCCAATCCTGATCGGCCGAGATGAAAAGCGCGGCCGGCGCGCCTGCTTCGATCTGATGCGCGAGCTGCGAGCTTGCCGCGTAGCTGGCCTTGATCGTGCCGATCGCTTTCGCTTCCGGCGTTGCGAGGATTTCATCGAGCGCGGGTTTCAAGCTCGCGGCGGCGAAGACGAGCATGTCGTCCGCCTGTGCGCGAAGCGGTAGCGCGGAAACGATGAGCGCGAGCAGCGCGGAAACGAACGGCATCGCGCGAAACGTCAGCGGTTTCATGAGCCTTCCTTATCTGACCGAGGAACCATCCGTTTGCCCGCGCGACTATGATCGCGCTGTCGTCGCGGGAGAATCCGATGAAAGCCAAAGACATTGCCGATGCGGTGCGCCTGCGCATCCAGATCGCGCCGGGCATCGCGTTCGGGCCCGGCAAAGCCGATCTTCTCGACGGCATCCGCGATACCGGCTCGATCGCCGCCGCCGGCCGTCGCATGCGCATGAGCTACAAGCGCGCCTGGCAGCTCGTCGAGGAATTGAACCGCCTCTTCGACGCGCCGCTGGTCGCCGCCGCCAAAGGCGGCAGCGGCGGTGGCGGCGCCTCGCTGACGCACGCGGGCGAGGACGTGCTCGCCCGCTACCGGCGCATGCACGACGCCTGCTGCAAGGCGGTGGCGGCGGATCTCAAGGCGCTCAACAAGCATCGCGGCGATCGGCTCTGAGAATTCGGCTCCGGCCGGCCGATGGCGTGCGCCGGCACGGTTCGATATAGTCTGACGGAAATATCGAACGTTGTCGTGCATCGCGGCATGACGTCATAGCGACGCGTCAGTTTCGCGTTGCCCGGCCGCCGCGGACGATGACGCACAACGCAAACGAGCGGAGCGATCGATGGGGAAGGCGAAGCTGGCGGCAGGTCTCGTAATGGGCGCGTTCGCATCGTCCGCGCACGCCTACGACTGGAACGATTGGCCGACGCACTACACGTTCGAGGACGGCACCGACATCGGTCTCGTGCTCACCTATCGCTACGACGTCAACGATTTCAGCGACGATCGCCTGCCGAACGGCAGCCACGCGTTCGAGGATTCGGCGACGAACCGGCGCAAGGAGCTCGGCCTCACGCTGAAGAAGAAGGGCGTCTACGACGCGATCGTCGACTACGAATACCAGGGTAAGACCTGGCTCGACACGAACGTGCGCTTCTATTCCAAAGCGTTCTTCGGCGAGGACTACGGCGCGTTCCGCTTCGGCTATTCGAAGACGCCGGTGTCGTTCGAAGGCGTGACATCGACGAAGGCGACCTCGTTCCTCGAGCTCGCGCTGCCCGCGCAAGCGATTTTCGAAGGCCGCCGCACCGGCATCGACTGGGCGTTCGAGCGCCAGCAATACATCGTCAACCTCGGCTACTACTGGGGCCAGGATCTTCTGGGCGACAACGACGGCACGACGATCGGCACCCGCGTTGCCTGGACGCCGCGCAAGGCCGCAGGCGACGTGATCCATCTCGGCCTATCCGCCTCGCGCGAAGATCGCGATTCGACGCGCGACGGCCTCGGCATCGATCACGCCCCGAGCGCTCGCATCAGCACGCCGCCCGAAACCGGCCTCACGCCCGTGCGTCTCGTCGATAGCGGCACGTTGTCGAACGCCGACAGCGTCAAGCGCGGCGGTTTCGAAGGCTTGTGGATCGGCGGTCCGTGGTCCGTGCAGGGCGAAGTGCTGCGCGTCGACGTCTCGCGCACCGGCGGGCGTCCCGATTTCAGTGCCGACGGCGCCTACGTGTTCGCAAGCTGGGTGCTCACCGGCGAATCGCGGCCGTACAGCAACGGCAACGTCAACAACATCAAGCCGAAAGGCACGTGGGGTGCTTGGGAGTTGCTGCTCCGCTACAGCGAGCTCGACCTCAACGACGGCGCCGTGCAAGGCGGCAAAGAGCACGACTGGACGCTCGGCGCGAACTGGTATCTCACGGAGCATTTCAAGTTCCAGGCGAACTACATTCGTGCTTGGAGCGACAAGGGCAATCTGTCGCTCGATCCGAAGATCTTCGAGCTTCGGGCGCAGATCTATTTCTGATTTCGCGCGCGGCGGCGGTCAGTGAAAATCATCTTCGCGCTGATGGCGCACGGCCAGCACCGTGACCGTGCGCTCGTTCTCGATCTCGAACAGCGCGACGTAACCTGCCGCGCCGAACGGAATGATCAGCTCGCGCAGGAATACGTTGCCTTCGGTCGCCTTGCGGCAGCTGAACGGCGAGGTTTCGAGCAGCAGGATCGCCGTGCGAATCGCGGCGAGCGCGCGCTCGGCCAGCGCGAAGTCGGTTTCGTCGCGGTCGAGGATAAAATCGTAGAGCCGCTCGAGATCCGCCGCCGCCTCACGCGTGAAGCGAACGCGAAAGCTCATGCCGACCGCTTTTTCTTTGCCTTGATAAGACGCGATTCCAGTCGCTTCAGCACGGACGACGACGAGACATACTCGCCGCTCCGCCGTGCGCTGTCTCGCGAGGCAAGGCCGCGTGCGACGAACTCGTCCTGGAGCCGCCGCTTCTCGATTTGCGCGCGAACCGACTGCTCGACGAAGCTCGACAGGCTTTCGCCTTCGTGCAAGACGGATTCGGCAGCCTCGCGCAAGCCGGGATCGACGCGAAGCGAAGGAAATGTGGCGGATTTCATGGCTGAGGCTCTGCGTTGCAATTGCAACGCATGATCCTACCGAAACGGATTTTGCGCAATCGGAGGTTCCGGCGATGAGACGTACGAATTCAGGCTCTTTCGTTCATCGGATATTTCTGAGCCTCGCTCTGGCGGTGCTCGCCGGTCACTCCATCGTTCATGCAGATGCTCCGGCCGCGGCCGTTGCGGTCGACATCGGGGGCGAAATCGCAAAGCCGCTGCATCTCTCCACCGCCGATCTCACCAAGCTCCCGCACACGCGTCTGCACGCGAAAGCCCACGATATCGAAGCCGACTGGGACGGCGTCCCGCTGATCGATCTCCTGCGCGCGGCCGGCGCGCCGATCGGCGATGCATTGCGAGGCCCGAACCTCAAGCTCTACGTCCGCATCAGCGCCGCGGACGGTTATCGCGCGGTGTTCTCGCTGGCTGAGCTCGATCCCGGCATCGGCGGTGCCGTTGCGATCCTCGCCGATCGCCGCGACGGCAAGCCGATGGACGATAAGGAAGGGCCGCTCCGCATCATCGTGCCCGCCGACAAGCGGCCCGCGCGGTGGGTGCGGCAGGTCGTCGCGATCGATCTTTTGCGCTCGCCGTAGCGGCGAAAGCGCGTTTCTCGCAACATTCGGAGGATTTTTCTCGCAGGATCGTCCGCGCGTGTTTGCTAGCATCGCGCCGATGAGCTCGAGCGCGTTGCATCTTCTCAATTCAGTTTTCGGCTATCCCGCGTTCCGCGGCGAGCAGCAGGCGATCATCGATCACGTTTCCTCCGGCGGCGATGCGCTGGTGCTGATGCCGACCGGTGGCGGCAAATCGCTGTGCTATCAGATCCCCGCGCTGATGCGCGAAGGCACCGCGATCGTCGTCTCGCCGCTGATCGCGCTGATGCAAGATCAAGTGGACGCCTTGCGCCAGCTCGGCATCGAAGCCGAATTCTTGAATTCCAGCCAGGACGCGCTGACCCAGCGCGAAGTCGAACGCCGCTTCGCCGCAGGCGCGATCAAGCTGCTCTACGTTGCGCCCGAGCGCCTTTTGACCGCTCGCTGCCTCGAGCTCGTCGCGAACGCGCCGATATCGCTGTTCGCGATCGACGAGGCGCACTGCGTCTCGCAGTGGGGCCACGATTTCCGGCCGGAATACCGCCAGCTGACGATTCTGCACGAGCGGTTTCCGTCGATCCCGCGCATCGCGCTCACGGCAACGGCCGATGCGCCGACGCGGCGCGAGATCGTCGAGCGCCTGGCGCTGGAATCGGCGCGGCAGTTCGTCGCGAGCTTCGATCGTCCGAACATCCGCTATCGCGTCGTCGAGAAGGACGATGCGCGCAAACAGCTGAAGGATTTCCTCGCCGCGCACCGGGGCGAATCCGGCATCGTCTACTGCTTCTCGCGGCGCAAGGTCGAAGACACCGCGGACTGGCTCGTCGAGCAGGGCATCGCGGCGCTGCCGTATCACGCCGGCATGGATTCGGCGACGCGATCGGCGAATCAGCAGCGCTTTCTGCGCGAAGACGGCATCGTCATGGTCGCGACGATCGCGTTCGGCATGGGCATCGACAAGCCGGACGTGCGCTTCGTCGCGCATATGGACTTGCCCAAGAGCATGGAAGGCTATTACCAGGAAACCGGTCGCGCAGGTCGCGACGGATTGCCGGCGGACGCGTGGCTTTGCTACGGGCTCGGCGATGTCGTGACGCTCGCGCAAATGATCGCGCAATCCGAATCCGGCGAAGAGCGAAAGCGCGTCGAGCGCGGCAAGCTCGATGCGCTGCTCGGCTACGCGGAAACGACCGCCTGCCGGCGTCAGCGCCTTCTCGCGTACTTCGGCGAGAACTTCGATCATGCCTGCGGCAATTGCGATAACTGTCTCGATCCGCCCGAGACTTGGGATGCGAGCGTCGTCGCGCAGAAGGCGTTGTCGTGCGTCTATCGCACCGGCCAGCGTTATGGCGTCGTGCATCTCACCGCGGTGCTGCGCGGCGAAGCGGACGATCGCATCCGCGCGCTGCGTCACGACGGGCTCAGCACGTTCGGCATCGGCGCTGATCTTGACAAGCGTCAATGGCGCGGCGTGTTTCGCCAGCTGGTCGCGAACGGGCTCTTGGCGACGGACGAGGAAGGCTACGGCACGCTCCGCCTCACGGCCGCAAGCCGCGAGGTGCTGCGCGGCACGACGAAAGTCGAGCTTCGACGGCAAGCCGATCGCACCGAGCGCCGCCGCGCGCGCAAGACGCGCATCGACGGCGCGCACGCGAGCCTCGCGATTTCGCCGGCCGAGGCGCCGCTCTGGGATGCGCTGCGCGCGCTGCGCGCACGGCTCGCGCGCGAGCAGGGCGTCCCCGCGTACGTGATCTTTCACGATGCGACGCTGCTCGCGATGCTGCGCGAGCGGCCTCTGACTCTCGACGCGCTCGGCGCGATCAGCGGCGTCGGCGAGCGCAAGCTCGCGCGCTATGGCGAAACGTTCCTCGCCGCGCTTCAACCCTCGGCGGCGTAGCGGTTCCGTTACCCGATTTTCCTTTCCCGAAGCTGCGATGTCGCAAACGCCAGCCAGACGGCGTTACTCGACGTAGCCGCCCGGCTCATCCGCGGCGCGCGTCAACGCCACTCATGGGAGAAGGGAACATGATGCATCGTGCACGGAGTCATCCGCCGGGATTGCGGATGCAGCCGCTCGCGGCCTGCCTTGCCGCGATCTGGGCGGCATCGCTGTCCGCGCCGGCTTTTTCGAACGTGGATCCGACGCCGCGCGCGCCGGCGTCGATCGTGGTCACCAACTGCGACGACAGCGGCCCGGGCAGCCTGCGCGACTCGGTGGAGGCTGCGGCGAGCGGCGACACGATCGACATGACGCAGCTGACCTGCAGCCGCATCTCGACGACGACCGGCGCGATCATCGTGACGCAGGACCAGCTCGCGCTGATCGGCCCCGGCAGCAACGCGCTCACGATCGACGGCATCGACAACGGCGGCTACGCGGTGCTGTTCCATGTCGGCGACAGCAGCCTCTCCGTGCAGGACCTGACCATCGCCAACGGCAACAAGTACCGATCCACCGCGGCAGCGCTCGGCGGATGTATCTATTCGACCGGCAACGTGATCGTGGAATATGCCAACATCCAGGGTTGCACGACGCGCTCGACAGGGGTCGACCCCTCGCTCGGCGGCGCGATCTTCTCGTACGGTCAGACCTACTTGAAGCACGCGCGCATCTCGGGCAACACGACGTTCGCGACCGGCGGCTACTCCGAAGGCGCGGGCGTGTATTCCAAAGGCGGTTTCATCGCGAAATACAGCACCGTCGAGAACAACGCGTCGTTCACCCAGGTGCCGCCGAGCTTCGGCGGCGGGGTGCTCGCGCGCGGCACCGTGATCGTCTCCGAGTCGACGATCTCCGGCAACAGCGCGCCGAACATGGGCGGCATGGCGATCATCGACAACAACCACTATCCGGCGATGATCACCCAGAGCACGATCTCCGGTAACACAGCCGATTACATCGCCGGCATCTATTCGCGCGTGCCGCTCAAGATCTATAACAGCACGATCGCGTTCAACAATGCAACGCACTCGACCGACCCTCTCGGGACCGTCATCGCGGGCGGGCTTCAGATCAACGACGCGACGACCCTCTACAGCACGATCATCTCGAACAACGAGGTCGGCGCGGGCCTCAACGATCTGGGCGGTACGGCTACCGCCACCGTCGGGGGCTCGAACAATCTGATGATGTTCACGACCATCGCTGCGCCCTCGGACACGATCAGCGCGGATCCATTGCTCGGTCCACTGCAGGACAACGGCGGCAATTCGAAGACGCACAGACCGGCGAACAACAGCTTCGCAATCGATGCGGGCAACAACGTGCTGGCTCTCTCCGTCGATCAGCGCGGGCCGGGCTTCGTTCGAACTGCGGGCTTCGCGACCGACATCGGCGCGTTCGAGACGAATTCGGACGAGATCTTCGCGAACGGATTCAACTGACGCGGCGGCGCATGCGTCCGGTCGCGCGAACGCGCGACCGGACGATGTCGCAAGTCGACATCGGATGTCGTTCTTCGAGATGCACGGCCGCAATAGCGCAGCCGCGCAGTCGTCAAGGAGAAGCGACATGTTCGATGAAGCATCGAGTTCCGCGCCGGGAATGCGAATACGACCCCTCGCAGCCTGCCTCGCCGCGGTCTGCGGCGTCGCAGCGGCTGCACCGGCGTTTGCGGACGCCGCGAAGACCTCGCCGGCGGCGCCGGCCACGATCTTCGTCACCAACTGCAACGACAGCGGCGCCGGCAGCCTGCGCGACGCGATCGACAATGCCGCGAACGAGGACACGATCAACTTGACGACGCTCGCGTGCAGCACGATTTCGCTGACGACCGGTGCGCTTACGATCGGCCAGGATTCGCTCGCGTTCGTAGGGCCCGGCCAGGGCGAGCTCACGATCGACGCGTCGAACAACAACAATCAGAACGCGTTTTACCATCTCGGCGGCGGCAGCTTGCTGCTGCAGGACATGACGATCGCGAACGGCAGCAAATACCGCAACGACGTGACGACGCGCGGTGGCTGCATCCACTCCGAAAGCAACGTGCTGTTGCGCAACGTCACCGTCGAGAACTGCTTCAACAAGAGCGCCAGCATCTACGGTGCGCTCGGCGGCGCGATCTGGAGCGGCGGACAGACGTACATGACGCACAGCACCGTGACCGGCAGCGCGGCGTTCGCCGGCGGCAACGGTTACGCGAGCGGCGGCGGCATCTACACGAACGGCGGCATTCTCGCGCTTTACAGCCTCGTCGAGGGCAACAGCGCGTACTCGTTCAGCGCGACGCCGAGCTTCGGCGGCGGCATTTTCGTGCGCGGCTACAGCGGCATCTTCGAATGCGCCGTCGCGTACAACAGCTCGACGCGCATGGGCGGCCTCGCGCTCGCCGACAACGGCACGTCGATCGCGAACGTCTTCAACAGCACGATCTCGGGCAACTTCGCCGATCTGATCGGCGGCGTCTATTCGCGCCGGCCGCTCTATCTCTACAACTCGACGATCGCCAACAACTTCGCGCGCTACTCCGAAGCGAACGGCCACGCGATGGGCACTGGCCTGCACATGGGACCGCAGCTTCTGACCGTGCAGAGCACGATCATCGCGAACAACGGCTCGCTCGCGGCGACGCATTACGATTTCGGCGGCGAGCAGGGTGTCTTGCTCACCGGATCGCACAATCTCTTCACGTCGTCCGCGTGGGCGCCGCCGCCGGATACGATCGGAGGTCCGGTGAATCTCGACACGCTGACGGACAACGGCGGCGTTACGCCGACGATGGCGCTCTTGCCCGGCGGCTTCGGCATCGACGAAGGCGCGATGCCGCCGGCCGGCATCTTCCCGAACGATCAGCGCGGCACGGGGTTTTCGCGGTTGAACGGCGGCGCTGTCGACATGGGCGCGTTCGAAAGCGATCCCGACCGCATTTTCACCAACGGCTTCAATTTTCAAGCGCCGTTGGTGGCGAGACCGCTGCCGATGGCACGACGAAGCACGGACGATTCGTCCAGCTCCGATTCGGGCTGACTGGGACTAATGGCAACACGGCCGGCGCGCAACGCGCCGGCCGTGCGCAATCTCAAGGACTGCAGCCGCTTTCCGGTGCGGTCGCGCGCGACAAGTCGATCGTGCCTTGACGGCCGCTGTTCGCGCCCGCGGTGAAGTGATACGTCAACGTCGCCGCGCCGCAACTGTGGAACTGAAGATTCGCAGTGCCGACTTGCGTCGTCGTCACCGGTGTCGAGTTGTCGAACACGCCGCCGCTCGCGGTATAGATCGGAATCGTGTTCACGGCCGATGCGCCCGATGCATACGCGCCTTGAAGCGTGAACCAGCGCTGGCCTGCCGCCCCGCCGATCTGCTGCCCGTTCGGCGCGTACGTGTACCACGCGCCGAACATCAGATGCTGCACCGGGTCGATGTCGAACAAGAGGCCTTGGCCGGCGGTCGCAGGCTCGAACCACGCGCCCGAGAGGAAATAGTTCGGCACCGGCGTAAGGCCCGTGCCGGTCGCCGAGCACATCACGTTGGCGAGCGCACGCGTCAGCGGCATCGATCCGCTACGCCCGCTGCCATCGCTGAACTGATAGCTCAGACTGCCGTGCGTGCAATCGGTGAACTGCAACGTCGCTTCGCCGACTTGCGTGCCGCCGACGGTCGGGGGCGCATCGAAGTTGCCGCCTTCGGCGATGTAGATCGGCAGCGTCGCCGAATACTGCGCGTGCTGCACCGTGCCCTGGATCGTGTACCAGCGCTGGCCGCCGGCGGCTGTAACGTCGTACGTGAACCAGCCGCCGAACAGCAAGCCTTCGCCGGCCCGATAAAGATCCGGGACAACTTGGATCACAAAGCCTTGTCCGCTGGTCGCGGGATTAAGCCACGTGCCGGTCAATCCGATTTGGTTGAGCTCCACCGCACCTGCGCTCGACGAATTCCACTGCGACAGAAGATTCGCCGTATCGACCGAGCCGAGCCCCGTCGCGCGATCGTAGCCGGCCGTCACCGCATAGCCTTGCAAGCCGCCGCTGAGGCTGGTGGGTCCGGGCGTCGAGTTGTTGCACAAGCTGGGTTCGCTGAGCGAGCAGGGGCTGACGCCGCTGGTTGCGACGGTGATGTCGTGGAACACGCCGTTGCCGGCGTTCGCGCCGAGCGCGTAGAGGCGCGGATTCAAATTCGCTTGCGCCGAGCCGGTCTTCTGATTCAAAAGCGCGACGATGCCCGCCATGCTCGGTGCGGACGCCGACGTGCCGCCGCCGAGGAGGAAGCTGAAGCCGCCGTTGCTCACCATGCACGGCCCGCCTTGTGCGGCGAAGCAAGTGAAATAGCCGTCGCGTGCCGAGGCGTGCAGCGAGACGTCCGGCGTGTAGCGGCCTTGCGTGCCGGGCACGCCAGGTCCGGTCTGCCACGACGGCGTCGGTATGAAACTGCTGAGGCCACCGCCGGTCGACGACATTTGCGGCGTGCCGCTGCTGTCGAGCGGCTCGTTCCACGCGCCTTCCGGGATGTAACTGATCGCGGAGAGGTAGTACTGCGTATTCGTCGAGCGCCAGTACGCGGTCGGATTGTCGAGATCGTTGAATTCGGTGCCGCCAACGCACGTCACGTGGCTCGATGAGCACAAGATGTTCGTGCTCATCGGCTCGTTCGCGGTCGGCGCCGAATCGAGCGCCGCGCAGCCGGCGACGCCGCCGTCGCCCGATGCGACCAGCACCGAGATGCCTTCGGCGGCGGCCTGACTGAAGAAATCGTCGAGTGATTCGGCCTGGTCGCGGCTATTGTCGGCTTCGCACGAGGTGTAGCTGATGCTGAGAATCTTCGCGGGCACGGGATCGGTGTCGACCACGTAATCCATGCTGATGAAGACGCCGTCGTTCGAGTTCGTGTTGGCACTGACGACGAGATCGATCGTCGCGCCCGGTGCGACGCTGCCCGCGCGCTGCACGTCGAGCGTCGCTTCGAGCTGCTCGCCGACCTGATCGCTGGGGTTGTTGCAACTGGGTGTACCGGTGTCGCTGCACGTCGTCGCGGGCGGACCGGGATCGATGCCCTGCGGCGGGACGATTGTCGTCGGCGAGCGGACCGCAACTCCCGACATGCGCTGGAAGTTGCTGACGTCGGTTTCGTAGATGCGCGAGCGGCCGACGATCGCAATGGTCTGGCCCGAGCCGTCGATGTCTTGCTGGTAGACCGGATTCACGTTGTAGATGACGTCGAAATCGGTCGGGAAAATCGCGTACGCGCAGACGCCGTTCGTGCAGCTCGATCCGGCCGGCTGAAGCGCCGCCGGATCGTAGCGGCCGGTTACGGGCGCGCTCGCGCGGTGCGCGGGCTTGAATGTGATCGACTGCAAACCTGAAACCGCACGGATCGCGCCGGCGAACGCGGCCGGAATCTGCGGTGGATCGCTCGTCGCGATGCGCTTCTCGCCGGCCGCATCGTAATAGTGCAGCTCCGTCGCGAACGCGGCGGCGACATCGGCCGCGCGGCCGCTGAAGCCGACGCGCGTGCGTCCGTTCGAAATCGCATCGACGTTGAGGCCCTGCGAGCGCAGCCATTCGGAGATCGCATCGATGTCGTGCGCCGAAGGCCCGAAGCGCTCACCGATCTCGCTCGGCGAGAGCCATTGGTGATAGTCGGGCGAAGCGGGATCCTGCTGATCGCGGAGCAACTGCTCGAACGCCTGCTGGCGCTCCGGCGGCCGCTTCAGCGTGACCGAAAGATGCGTCAGCGCAAGATCGTCGGCGACGCGGCCACGATCGTTCTTAGCCGCCGCCCAGCCCGCGCGCTCGCCGCCGAGCGCGACGCGCTGTGTCGCATCGGCGCTCTTGGCGACGAGATCCGTCTGCGGCAGCGGCGTTGCCGCACGAAGCGGCGATGCGAGGATCGCGCACGCGGCGAGCAGCGCGATCGCGTGGATTTTCGTCGTGGAGAAATGAATCGGATTCACGGCAAACCTCCCTGTCGTTCGGGATCGTATCGGCACCGCGCGCGCGGGCCGATGGTTCGACCGCGAACCTCGCGGGTGGTTCAGGCCGCAGCCGGCCCGTCGCGATCGGGGATGAGCGTGTACGTCGGCGGGCTCTTGTCGAAAAAGCCGAGCGCGTGGCACCAGCCCATCACGTGCACGCCTTTCGCGCGCTGCTCTTCGCGGATCTTGTCGCGCAATTCCACCATCCGCGTCCAGTGAATCTTGGGACGATAGTGGTGTTCGGCATGGTATCCGTTGTAAAGCCACGTCCAGTTGTACAGCTTGTTGTAGGTACTTACGCCCCAGGCGATCGGCGTATCCGGATCGCCCTTGAAGTGCTCGTAGTAGCCGTTCAGCGACGACAGCGAATGGCCGAAATAGTAGAACGGCACCAGCGCGAGGAACGCGCGCCAGTCGTATATGAGACAGACGAGATAGATAGCCACTACCGTCGCAATCTCGATGCGGATCCAGCGTGCGAGGTGCGGATGCTTTTCCTTGAGCCGCGTATAGCACTCGCCGATGTCGTCGCGAAAGTAGCTATAGAACGTGTATGTCCATGGGCTCTCGGGTTGCCCGTCCTTGCCGTGGCGATAGATCGATAAAGGATCGATCGTCGTTCCGTTCGCGCCGATGCGATCCATGTTGCCGACGTGATGGCGCAGATGGACGTGGTGGTAGAACTCCTGCGAGAAGCCGTCGGCGAGCGAGAGGATGAAGCTGTAGATCCGGTTCAGCGCCGGCGAGCTGAAGAATGCGTTGTGGATGAAATTGTGGCTCGTCGAATTGATGCTCCACGAGATCGAGATCGAATAGATCAGCGCCAGCGGAATCCAAACGATCCACGGCGTCGCGTGAAAGCCGAAAAACAGGAACGCGACGAACGCAAGGTGCCCGAGCCCCATCAGCGCAGGCACGAGATCCCACGGACTATGGGCGAAGAACCTGCGCCGGGCGGGCGTGGCGGGCGGTTGCATGAATTCCTGACAGCGAAATGCGGAGCGCAGGCGGCATTCTAGCGCCATGCGGCGAGACACCGTGAACGCTAAGGGTTGCGTCTTTCACGGTGCTTTCGAGCGTGTGCGCCGCGGAAGCGGCTACACTGCGCCGACGCGGCGCGGCCGCTCGATTCCAGCCCGATCCTCCGCATGCGCTCATCGACGGAACCGCGGAAAACGTCCTCTGCCGCCGCGGCGTACCGGCGCATTCCGGCGATCCTGACCGTGGTGTTCGCGATCGCAGGTTGCACCGCGCCGCCGGTGCCCGAGCCGCGCGTCGACATGCCGCCCTCGTGGCAGCATGCGCCGCCGGACGATGCCACGCTCGGTCCCGCGCCCGATCTTCGCAGCTGGTGGCACGCGTTCGGGGATGACGAGCTCGATCGGCTGGTCGATCGTGCGCTCGCTGGCAATCTCGGTCTTCAGCAAGCGGCGTATCGCATCACGGCCGCGCGCGCGTTGACGCGGCAATCGGAGGCGGCGTTCAAACCGGTTGTCGGCGCGCACACGTTCGCCGAGCCGACGCCCGACAGCAGCGCCAGCTATTTCCAGGCCGGCTTCGATGCGAAATGGGAGCTCGGTCTCTTCGGCCGCGCGACGAGCAGTGCGCGCATGGCGGCGGCGGAAGTCGGACTCGTCCAGAGCGATGCGCAAGCCGCGCACGTCAGTGTCGTCGCCGAAGTCGTGCGGACGTATCTCGAATTGCGCGGCGCCGAAGTGCGCCTTGATCTCCTCACGCAGCTCGCCGAATCGGCGAAGGCGAAATCGACACTGATCGCGACGCGCGCTCGGCTCAAGCTCGCAACGGCAGCCGAAGCCGCAGGCAGCGATGCCGAAGAGGCCGCCGCCGCCGCCGCGCTCGCCGAGCCCAAGCTCGTCATCGATCGCTGCCGTCAGCAGCTTGCGGTGTTGCTGGGTGAGAGCGAGCCCGTCGACATCGGCACAACGCCGACATCGCCCGCGCTTGGCGCGCTCAGCATTGCCCAAGCGCCCGCGGATCTCTTGCGCACGCGTCCGGAAATCCGCCGCGCCGAGGAGACGATCCTGAAATCGGCGGGTGAGCTCGGCATCGCACGCTCGGATCTTTTTCCGCGCCTCGCGCTCGGCGGCGCGCTCACGTATTCGGCGCGTGTCGTCGGACACTCGCGCTTGTCGGACGCCGACGGCATCGTCACCGCGGGTCCGATCATCGACGTTCCGATTTTCGATTGGGGCGCGCGTCGCGCGGTCGTCACCGCGCGCGATGCAGAGCTCAACGCCGCCTTGCTCGCGTATCGCCAATCGGTGCTCGAAGGCATCGCCGAAGTCGAGACCGCGATGGCCGCGCTCGAACGTCAGCGCGAGCGTGCGAGCGATCTTCGCCGCGCCGCCGACAGTTTCGAGCGCGCCGACGAAGCCGCGATGACGTTGCGCCGGCTCGGGCTTGCCGACGACGTCGGACGCAACGCGACGACGTCCGCGCTATTGCAATCTCGGATCGAGCTCGCGCAAGCCGAAGAAGCGCGCAATCTCGCGTTCGTCGCACTGTACAAGGCGCTCGGCGGCGCGCCGCTGCCGGCGGAGACGGTTCGGTAATGGTCGCGCTCGGGCGCAAGACGCTGATCTACGAATGGCGGCGCTTTCTGCCGTCGACGCTTGCGGTCGCGTTCTCGGGTTTGCTCTTGCTGGTGCAGGCCGCGCTCGTGTTCGGCATCTTCGCGAGCGCCGCGGTGTATGTGCGCAAATCCGGCGGCGATCTTTGGGCCGGCTATCCCGGCACGCAGAGCGTCGAGCTCGGCCGGCCGGTACCGAACGACACCGAGATCAAATTGATGATGGATCCCGGCGTGAAACGCGTCGAGCCGTTCAGCTGGGTCGACGGCGACTGGCGCGGTCCGGCCGATCGCGGTGGCGTTTCGGTGTTCATCTCCGGCGTCGATCCGCGGCCCGACGGCATGATGTTCTCCGAAGTGCTGTCGCCGGCGCTGCGCGCGAAGCTCGAAGAGCCCGACGGTGTGATCGTCGATCGCGCTGATTTGTCCAAGCTCGGGCTCGATGTCGGCGGACAAGCCGTCGTCAACGGTCATCGCGTGCGCATCGTCGGCGTCGCCAACGGCTTGCGCGCGCTTGGTGGCGTCAACATCGTCGCTTCGCTCGCGACCGCGCGAAGGCTCGATAACGATCACGGTGGCGTCGAGGTGGCGTATTACGTCGCCGAGCTCAAGGACGCATCGCAAGCCGAAGCAGTCGCCGCGCGCTTGCAGCCGAGCGGTGCGACGAAACGCTATGAAGTCTGGACGCGCGATGCCTTCGCGCGTCGCGCGGTTTTGTATTGGATGTTCGAAACGGGCGCGGGTCTCGGCGTCGTGTTTCTCGCACTCGTCGTGTTCGTCGTCGGCGCGGTGATCACGAGCCAGACCTTGATGGGTGCGGTCGCGGGATCGATCCGCGAATACGCGACGCTGCACGCGCTCGGCATCGGATTCTCCGATTTGCGACGCGTCGTGTTGCAGCAGGCCGGATGGGTCGGCGCAGCGGGGCTCGTGTTCGGCGGCGTCGTCACGGCGCTGGTCGTCGCGCTCGCGCATCGGCGCGACGTGCCGGTGCAGCTCGATGTGCTGACGGTCGCCGCATGCGCGGTTCTCGTGATGGGCATCGCGCTCGTGTCCGGTCTCATGGCGGTGCGCGCGCTGCATCACGCCGATCCCGCGCTGTTGTTGCGATGAGCATGAGCGCGCTCATCGCCGACTCGCTGAAGAAAGCATTCGTCACCGGCACGGTGCGAACCGACGTGCTGCGCGGATTGTCGATCGAGATCGCGGCCGGCGAGCTGACGCTGGTCTCGGGCCCGTCCGGTTGCGGCAAGAGCACGCTGCTCGCGATCCTGAGCGGTTTGCTGCGACCCGATGCGGGCCGTGCGATCGCGCTCGGTCAGGATCTCTCGCGGCTGAAGCCTCGCGAGCTCGAACGCTTTCGCCTGCATCACACCGGTTTCGTGTTCCAGGGTTTCAATCTCTTTCCCGCGCTCGACGCCATCGAGCAAGTCGCGCTGCCGCTCGGTTATCTCGGTCTCAATGACAGCACCGCGCGCGATCGCGCACGCGCGGCGCTTGTCGAAGTCGGTCTCGAAAGCCGCATGCGATTGCGGCCCGCCGAGCTTTCCGGCGGCGAGAAACAACGCGTCGCGATCGCGCGCGCACTCGCCAAGCAGCCACAGCTCGTATTCGCCGACGAGCCGACCAGCGCGCTCGACGCTGCGAACGGACAGATCGTGATCGATACGCTGCATCGCATCGCGCGCACGCACGGCGCGACTGTGCTCTGCGTCAGCCACGATCCGCGCCTGATCGCGCACGCGGACCGCGTGCTGGCAATGGAGGACGGCCGGATTCTTTCCGATCGCAGACCGATGCGGGAAACCGCGGCGTGAACGAAATCGCGTGGGTCGCTCTCAGGTTGCATCGAATCCGTCGTCGAAGATGATGTTCGCCGGACAAAGCATTGCACCGACGCCTCCGGCGCAAGGATCGCGCGAAGCGATGCCGGCGAGTGGGAATTCGGCGCTATCGCTGACGCCGTCGAGATCGGAATCCGGCAGCATCGGATCGGTGCCGATGACGAGCTCGAATCCGTTCGGTAGATCGTCGCTGTCGCTGTGCGTCGCCGGGTAGGCGTAGCCGAGCTTCTTCGGGCTGCTCGGCGGATACGCAGCCGTGTAGCTGTCCGCTTCGAACGCAGCGCGCTCGCTTTCGAGAAACGTCGCGCAGTCTTGATCGGCGATCTTGCAGGCTCGGTAGAGCGCTTGTGCGCCTGGAGGAATGCAAGCGGGCTCAGGCTCGCACGGCGCGTACGCGTAGCCTTGAATCGTGCGCAGGTTGTAGCCGTTGGCATGCGCGCCTTCGATGTCGGCTACGGTGGTGACGAGCAGGTAATCGCGGCCGTTCGCCTTGGGCTTGTCCATCAAGTGCAGCGGAACGAGCGTCGGCCATTCGTTGCGCGGCCGCACGTCGGTGGTCAGCACGTAGATTGCGGCCAGTGGCGTCGGCGGGTTGGCTTCGTATGTATCTTCATCGTCGAGCAGATCGTCCTCGTCGTACGGGAATGCATAGCCCGGCACCTCAGGCTGAGCGCCGAGATCGGTGCCGCTCGGCTGCGTGTAGTTATGCGCCTGCGTGATCATCAGCGAGCGGGCGTATTGCGGCGAGGTTGTCTCGGCGAAGTCCTTTGCGTAGGCGTCGTGGAGACGAAACAGCGGCGTGGCGCGATTGCGCACCGTCGCGCCGGCCACTTTGCCGAGGACGGCACGGGCAGCGGCGGCCGCGTCGGGAATGCCGTAGCCAACGAGCGGATTCCAGGACTGGCCCATACGCGCTTGCGAGGCAGTTTGTGCGAGCACAGTGCGAATGCCCGGTTCGGTTCCGACGGGCGGTTCCGGCTCGCTCATCGGCAAGAGCGGATTCGCAGATCGGAGCACACCGACCAAACCTGCGATCTGTGGTGCGGACATCGAGGTGCCGGTGCACCAGCCGAAGCCGTCGCCGTTTGCGGTGCCATAAGGATCGCCGCACTGAATCTGATCAACCCACGACGTGCCGGGATACGTGGTAGACAGCACCGATTTGGCCGAGCCCAGAAGTTCTTGACGCGCCGGGTAGCTACCGCCGATTGGAAAGCTGACATTGCTGGCGCATTCACCTGTATAGGGCGCCGGCGGACAATCAGGTGCATCGTTCCAGAGCGCGAGATTCGGCTGGAACCCGCCGACTGCGATCACGCGTGAATCGCTGGCAGGAAAGTTGATCTGCTCGCCGCGGTTGCCTGAGGACGCGATAAGGCCGACGCTGCGTGTGGCGGCATAGGCGAGTGTGAGGCACATCGCGTGATCGCGGTAGGACGTGCACTTGAGATTGTAGTGGGGGTTGGGAGCGCCGAGGCTCATTGAGACGGCTTGCGTTCCGGAATCAACGGCTTCGACCTTGGCGCGATGGGCGGCAATATCGTTAAATTTCGGCCAAATTTGCGGAGGCGTCAGCAGCCCAGCGCACTCAAGAAAAGAAGTCTTGTAAGAGGCAATACCGCAAGATTTGCAGGTGCCCTGTATGCCCTGGTTGGCGGCTCCGTTCGCTCCAAGCAGACCAGCGACATGAGTACCGTGGCCGAGATGGTCCGGCGGCAGCATCGCGGCGACCGGTGTGCATGCACCAGAACCAATCCACTGTGGCTTCCCCTCGTCCACATTGGATGGATCGAAACCTGACTGCGCGGGTTCTCCCGTCAAACCGACATCCTTTGAGGCCGCAGGAACAAAGTTTCCGCTCACGTAACTCATACTTTGAAATTGGTGCAAGCTCGGATGTTGAGTCGCGAGACCAAGATCGATCTGCGCGATCAATGCATAGCCACCACCGGTAATCTGCCATGCGGCGTCGATATCCAGCGCCTCGCGGCCATATTGATTGCCATTCAACGGAATCGCTGCCCAAGCGATCTCGATATCGGGCGAGGCGCTCGCATGAATCTCCGTCGCCAGTGGCACGTCCGCGAACGCGACGTACGGATCGGCGCGTAGCGCGGCCAGTGCTGCAGGAATATCCGCAGGCGAGGCGAACGTCGGCAGCAAGTAGTCTTCGAGCTTGCGACGCAGCGAGTGCGAATTGGTGTTCAACCACAAGCGGAAATCGCCGGTCGCACGATCGGGAAGCAGGAAACCGCCGGCGACCGGGTCTTTCACGGAGAAAGCCTGCAGTGGGGGTGCGGCTGCATGCGGGAACGTGTTGCAGTAGTCGACGATGGCTTGTGGTGTCGGTGCGCCGGGCACGTCTTTCAGAAGCACCAGAATCGTGCGGTTATCCGCAGCGCCTTGTGCGTGGGCCAACAGCGACATGCCAATAAGAACGATGAGCGATAGAACGGACGCGAAGCATCTTGCGAGCATGGCTCTCTCCTCCCAAAGAAGCATTCGGGTGCGTTGCCGTCCTGAATCAACAGGCAATGCACGGCCTTCTTTGAGAGGGATACGGAATTACAAGGCGAGGTCCGCCACTATTGTGGTAATGATCACCTATATACAGATGTACATATTATAAAAAACGACTGTGCCTGCAGAAGCCACCTGCCATGGGGTCCCAGCTGGGATTGGGGGCAAGCCGCGCACGCATTGGCGCGCCCGTGAGAACAGCTAGCCGCTACGTCGTCTTAGCATTCGCAATGCCCACAGAGCATAGCCGGACATCAGGAAAAGCAACGCGAACCGAAAGGATGGGCTTGAGGCGGGAACCTGCGCAGCGGACTCCGCGTCAGTGACGGTAAACGAGATGACACCTAAGTTCATGATCGTGTAGCCAAGCACATCGGTGTAGAGGAAATCGACAGTCAGCACATAGTCGCCGGGTGCAAAGGAGCCAATCGGCTCAGCCCCCATACCTATTGGATAGACGCAAAGCTCATCACCTTCCGAGTAGTGGTTGCCATATTCAATGATGCGGATTGCGTTGCCGTCTCGTGTGATCTGCGGGTATCCGGGTCGTTCGGTAATCACATCGCAAATCCCCATGTGGAAATTGACTGACACGATTTCACCAGCTCGCGGTGCCACCGGTGTAATCCAAGGCGGATCGATAAACGCATGTGCACTTTGCGCAACGAACGCCGACAACAGGATTAGCAGGCACGCCGTGCGGCGCGTGCGCAGTGTCCAGCCAGCGAAGACCGATACGAGTAGCAACAAGGAGACAAGTCCCGACGGACTCAAGGTTGAAACTGGTACGGCCGGCACAACGCCCGTGACGGTGAACGGGATGACGCCAATCTTCAGGATTTGAGGCTCACCGAAGTAATCCACATAGAGCATGTCGACCGTCAGCGAGTAGTTGCCGGGCGAGAATGCCCCGATCGGTTCGGTCCCCGTACCAATGGGGTAGTAGCAACGATCGTCACCCTCCCAGTAGTGGTGTCCATACATAAGGAACCGAATCGCATTGCCCTCACGCGTAATCTGCGGATAGCCCGGCCTAAAAATAACTACATCGCAAATCCCCATGCGGGTGTTGACCGACACAACCTCACCCGCCCGCGGCTCCGCCGGCGTAATCCACGGCGGATCAACAAACGCCTGCGCAGCCGGCGCAAGCAGCACCGACAACGCGATCGACAAGCGCATCGCCCAATGCTTGAACATTCCCCACTCCCCAGTGAGTGCGCAATCACTATAGTTCTGGCGCACCCCGCCTGTGCAGGTGGTATTTGCGTGATGCAGTTCTCCGGAAACGGCTGAACGAAACTGGTGCGGCGCATCACGATCATCTGGTAGCTTGTAGACCCACGAAGGGATCCCTGATGACCGTTGCGCGCCCGCTCTGGACTCCGCTCGCTACCGCTCTTGCGCTCGCCGTTTCGCTGGCGTCGTGCACCGGCGGCGAAACCGCGGATAACCCTGCGGTGACGAGTCCGTATGTTGCGATGGCGCGCGGGCAGGTCGATGTCGAGGGCGGTCTGATTCGGATTCTTGCGCCGCGCGATGGGCGTATCGACGAGGTCAAGGTCGAGGACGGCGATGCGGTGAAAAAGGACGATGTGCTGGCGGTGATCGATCTTCGTCAGGCACGCATCGGCGTCGCGTCGGCCGAGGCGGCGTTGGCGCAAGCGGAAGCGCAGGTGGCGGTTGCGAAGGCGCGGTTGCCATCGCTTGAGAAGCAGTCGCGGCGCGTTGGCGAAGCGGCGAATGAAGGTGCTGCGACGGGACAGTCGGCCGAGGAAAGCGCGGCTGCGGTTGCGGTGTCGAAGGCGGAAATCGGCGCAGCGGAAGCGGCGGTGAAAGTCGCACGCGCGCATGTCGATGAGGCGCGCGAGGAACTCGACGTGCGTACGCTGAAGGCGCCGTCCGCGGGACGCATCGTGCGGCGCGCTGCGCATGTCGGCGACGTCGTCTCGGCACAGAATGCGACCGAGTTGTTCCAGATCCTGCCGGACCGCCAGCGCATCGTGCGCGCAGAGCTCAACGAGGCTTATGTCGATCGGATCAAGCCCGGCATGCGCGCGGAAGTCATACGCGATTCGGATCAGGGCAAGGCGTATCCCGCGCACGTGCTGAGGATCGGCGAGGTGTACGGCCCCAGCCGGTTGACCGACGATCCGGTCGAGCGCGCGGGCGCGCACGATGTGGACTGCGTGCTGGTGCTCGAAGACGGCGAATTCCGCATCGGCCAGCGGGTGCTGGTACGATTCCTCCATTGAATCCAGCCGCCGGCCGGGAAGGGTCGGACGGCGATGATCCGGCAGCGTGCGAAAGGGCCGCGAAAGAAAGAAAGCGTTAGATTGTCCCGTTAGGGTTCTTCGTCGAACCCAAGGAAATTCCGAGTGTCGCACTGGACGATTCTTTGCGATTTCGACGGCACCGTTTCCGTCGAGGACATCACCGACTCGCTGCTCGAGCGTTTCGCGCGTCCGGGCTGGCGCGCATTCGAGGAAGCCTGGCGCCGCGGCGAGATCGGCTCGCACGATTGCATGGCCGAACAGGTTGCGCTGCTCGATGCGAGCCGCGAAGAAATCGACGCGCATCTCGACAGCATGATGATCGACCGTGCGTTTCTCGCATTTGTCGAAGCGGTCGAAAGCGAAGGCATTCCGCTTGCGATCGTCAGCGACGGTCTCGATTACGCGATTCGCCGCATTCTCGCGAGCCACGGTTTGGAACGGTTGCCGATCATCGCGAACCGTCTCGAAGCTGTCGGCGCGCGCAACTGGCGCCTCGATTTCCCGTATGGAAGCCCGACCTGCCGCATCGCCAGCGGCAACTGCAAATGCGCTTGCGCCAATCGCGCGAAGAGCGAGCGCCGCCGCGTGCTCCTGATCGGGGATGGCGCCTCGGATTTCTGCGTCGCCGGCGAGGCCGATCTCGTGTTTGCCAAGCATCGCCTGATCGAGCATTGCCGCGCGGCCGGCATCGGCTACGTGCCGGTCACCGGATTCGCCGATGCGCTCGACCTGCTGCCGACATTGATCGCCGGCGAGATCGCCGCGCACGTCGGCCAGCCCGGGGAGGCGACGCCGGCCTGACCGCCGCGCGCCCGTACAATCCCGTTTTTTGAATCCGATCGTTTCGCGCCGCTTCGGCGCGTAGCACAATGCCTGCGGCCTTGCCGAGTGGACACCCGATGAACTACGACATTTCCCGGCAGAAGACGCTGCAGAGACACGACGCGGAGCTGCTCGCCGACGAGGCGAAGTACTGCTCGTTCGGCGACACGGTGCATTACTCGGAGCCGCCGAAGATCTTCGCGCGCTGCGAAGGCAGCTATCTCTACGACGGCGACGGCACGCCGTTCCTTGATCTGCAGATGTGGTATTCGGCGGTCAACTTCGGTTATGCCAATCCGCGCCTCAACGATGCTTTGAAGCATCAGATCGATACGCTGCCGCAGGTCGCGAGCCAGTATCTGCATCCGACCAAGATCGAGCTTGCGAAGATCATCGCCGAGGATGCGAAGAAGAAGTGGGGGAACGACGGCCGCGTGCATTTCAATGTCGGCGGCTCGCAGTCGGTCGAGGATTCGCTGAAGCTCGTGCGCAACGCGTCGAACGGCAAGAGCCTCGTGTTCGCGTTCGAGGGCGGTTATCACGGACGCACGCTGGGCGCGTCGGCGATCACGTCATCGTATCGGTATCGCCGTCGCTACGGTCATTTCGATCGCGCGCAGTTCATCGAATTTCCGTATCACTTCCGCGGGCCCAAGGGCATGACGAAGGAAGAATACGGCGAGCACTGCGTCGCGAAGTTCGAGCGCCTGTTCGAAACCGAATACAACGGCGTGTGGGATCCGAAGGCCGGGCAGTGCGAATACGCGGCTTTCTATGTCGAGCCGATTCAGGGCACCGGCGGTTACGTCATTCCTCCGCCGAATTTCTTCACCGGCTTGAAGCGCGTGCTGGACAAGTACGGCGTGCTGCTCGTCGTCGACGAAATCCAGATGGGTTTCTTCCGCACCGGCAAGCTCTGGGCGATCGAGCATTTCGGCGTGAAGCCTGACGTGCTCGTATTCGGCAAGGCGCTGACGAACGGTTTGAACCCGCTCGCCGGCATCTGGGCGCGCGAAGAGCTGATCAATCCGAAAGTGTTTCCGCCGGGCTCGACGCATTCGACGTTCGCGTCGAATCCGCTCGGTACCGCAGTCGGGCTCGAGACGATGAAGATGCTCGCCGAGACCGACTACGAATCGATGGTGACGAAGAAAGGCGCGCATTTCCTCGCAGGCCTGCGCGATCTGCAAAAGCGCCATCCCGAGATCGGCGATGTCGACGGGCTTGGCCTTGCGATGCGCGCGGAGATTTGTGAAGCCGACGGCTTCACGCCGAACAAGAAGCTCCTCGATCGCATGGTCGACATAGGTCTCGCCGGCGAGCTCGATCATGCCGGCAAGAAGATCGGTCTCGTGCTCGATGTCGGCGGCTATTACAAGAACGTGATCACATTCGCGCCGTCGCTGCATATCAGCGATGACGAGATTGATCTTGGGCTCAGATTGCTCGATCAGCTGCTGACGCGGGCCAAGCGCGCCTGAACGCCAAAGAAAACGCCCGCTGAATCGCGGGCGTTTTCGGTTTTCCGGTTAGTGATCCCAACGGCCGCCGTAGTAGCGCCAGCGATCGCCTTCGCGTTCCCAGCGCGCCGGTGAATAGTGATAGCCGTGACGCTCGCGTTCCCAATGACCGCGCTGCCACGCATAGTGGCGTTTCGACCACGACCAATAGCCGGGCGCCCACACATAACCGTGGCGCGGCGGCGGAATGTGCTCTTCGCGCAGCGGTGGCGGCTCGCTCGTCGCGTAAATGCTGACTACGGTACGCGCCTCGGCCGTCGTGGCGTTCAATCCGACCACGCCGATCGTGGCCAGCGCAGCAGCCAGCAACAAGCTCTTCGTACCTTGCATAGTGACCTCCAGGACACGCTCGAAGGAGCGCTTCATCCGGCGACAAAGCTAGCGGTGAGGGTCTGAATCGCCGCCAAGCAAACATATGTAAAGACGCGCGGATCAGCGCTGCGCGGCGTAACCCGAGCAAAACGCCGGTGCGTCCTTATCGATCATCGCGCAGCCGCGCTTGATCTCATCGACGATGAGCTCGCACGGATTGGCAACGTTGCACGGCGGATGCGTCGCCGGTGAAACCTGAAAGCATTGCTCCGCGTATTGCTTCGCTTTCGCCTCGCCCGCGCTTTTCGCGCACGATGTTTGCGCTGCCGCCGGCGCCGCCGCGGCCGCGGCGTGTTGCCGCGGCACGCAGGTGACATCGCCTTCGGGGCAATCGAGCTCGCGCTTGAGCGCATCGGCGCGTTGCTGGCTCAGCTCCGCAATGCAGTTCGCGTTCGCGAGCGCGCTCGCCGAGCCTCCGCTGGTGCCTTGCGCGCGGAAGCTGCATTCCTTGTCGCGGAACGCGATCCACGCGCGCTGCGCATCGCGCAGCCGTTGCTGATCGTCGGGGCCGAGCGCCGACAGCAGCGCCTTGTAGTTCGCATTGAGCTCCGCATCGGCCTTGGCCGGGATATCCGTCGCATGGGCCGGCGCGAACGAAGCGCCGGCCAGTGTCGTTGCGATCACGAGCGAAACGAACTTCATGGTGCCTCCGAAGGTTTGATCTTAGAAGCGGAAACGCGCGAACAGCGAAGGACCGTCGAGCTTGATGTCGAGGTTTGCATCGTAGGTGTTCCCCTCTCGATCGAGCTTGATCCGCGACACGCCGTACTCGGCGCCGACGCCGACGTTGTGCCACGGAAACCATTCGATGCCGCCGCGCGCATCGTAGATATGGCCGTGCAGATTGCCGTTGCTCTTGTAGACGCCGGAGCCGTCGACGTAGACGCGCAAGTCGTCCGAGAACGCGTGCTTGTAGGCGATGGTGAGAAGCGGCGCGACTGCGTCTTCGTCCCAGCTCGCCGTCGCTGCGGTGGTTTGGCCGTTGAGCTCGACCGTGCCGGCGACCGCGAGCTTGGCCTTGTAATACGTCGCGCCAAGACCGACGCCGAACACGTCCTCGCCGGCGTCGAGCCACCAATGCCAGGACGCGCTGCCGGCGGTGAAATCGAGCTTGCCCTTGACGGTCGAGTTCAACTGGAACGGGATGCCCTGGTAGCTGAAAGGCTGCGAGAGCGTATGGGTCGCCGAATGATCGAGCGTGTAGTAATCGAATTCGATCCCTTGCGTGTTGAACAGGAGGAAATCGACGCGCGCACGGCCGACCGTTTCGTGGCCTTCGTCGAGCTCGAGGCGGCCGGTCGAAAGATCGCCGGCGCGTGTCTTGGCGTCGAGATCGACCTCGGTGTTCGCGTAGTAACCGCCGAGCCAGACGCTGACGTTGTCGAGCGGCAGCGGTTTGTCGGCCCATGCCGCGGTGCTTGCGAAAGCGAACGCGGCGAGCGATGCGGTGCTGAGCGTGCGTAAGGTATTCGTCGTCATGGTTCTATCCTTTTTGAAAGCGGCGCATTGTTTCTTATGGGACATCGCGTGCCGGCGATCGCGTCCCGCCGCGCGAGGCGGCGGGCGCGGTCACTCGAACGCACGCAAAGCCAGTGTATAGTCTCGTCGACGTTCCGGCGCGCCGAGCGTGCCGGCCCTTGGGGAAGAAGGGAGGAGACGCCGATGCGTTCTGCATGGCTTGCGATCGGTTCGGGGATCGTGCTGTCGTTCTGCTGCATCGGCGCCGCGCGCGCCGACGGCCAGATCGAGTGCACCAGCGACAACTATCGTTATCGTTATTGCCGCGCCGACACGGACAATTCCGTACGGCTGGCACATCAGCAGTCCAAGACGCGCTGCGACTACGGCCGCAGTTGGGGCTACGACCGCCGCGGGATCTGGGTCGACAACGGTTGCAGTGCGATCTTCGAATACGGCTACGGCAGCGGCGGCCGCCACAAGGACAAGGACGACACCGGCAAAATCGTCGCCGGCGTTGCCGCGCTCGCCATCATCGGCGCCATCGCAAGCTCATCGGACAAATCCGATCGGCACCGTCACGAAGACGATTGGGGCGGCGGCGATCGCGTGCCCAACTGGGCGATCGGCAGCTTCAGCGGCAGCGATCGCATGGCCGGCACTGAAATCGACATCAACGTCTCGTCGAACGGGCGCATCGGCGGCTACTACGGGCATCAATCGCTCGACGGCCAGTTCGACGGCGATCGCGCGTACTTGGGCGGGCGCGGCTACAGTGCGTACGCGACGCGCGACGGCTTCCAACTTGTCGCCGACGACGACCGGCGCATGGTCATCGATTTCTACCGAGACTGAGGAGAGCACCATGTTGCGAATCGCATTCAGTCTCGTGTTCGCGCTGTGCAGCATGCTTGCGGCGGCGCAAAGCGCACCCGCGCCAGCGGAAAACATCGCCAAGGCGAAGCGCGAGCGCATCGCGCCGATCGTCGGCGAATCGGCGCTCGCGAAGATCGACGCCAAAGGCACGCTGCGCGTCGGCGTCGCCGTCAATGGACCTTGGGTGATGCACGACAAGAGCGGCGAGCTCTTCGGCTATTCCATCGACGTCGCGCGCAAGATTGCCGACGACATGGGCTGGAAGCTCGAGCTCGTGACGACATCGTGGCCGAAGATTCTCTACGACTTGCGCACGAATCAGTTCGATATTGCGATCTCGGGCATCAGCATCACGCCGCAGCGCGCGCGATTCGTGCGCTTCACGCGGCCGTACGGCGAGTACGACATCGGCGTTGTCGCCAACCGGGCGAAGTTCGCGCAAGGCGACATGGCTGCGCTTGCGAAGGCTGACAAGAAGCGCATTGCCGTGCGTGGCGGCACGCTCAATGCCGACTTCGCGCGCGCCGGGCTTCCGGCGGCGGACATCGTCGAGGTCGACGACGAGCCGCAGGCGATTGCGGATCTTCGCGAAGGCAAGTACGACGCGCTCGTCGCCGAGGCGCCGGCCCCGAAGCTGATCGCACAGATGTTTCCCGAGCAGTTGCGCGCGCTCGACGGCGCGCCGCTGGCGCGTACGGCGCACGCGATGGCGGTGCGGCGCGGCGACAACGATCTCGCCGACGTGCTCGACGCATGGATCATCGAGGCAGAGGCCAGCGGCTGGCTGAAATCGCGCGGTGACTATTGGTTCGATTCGACCGACTGGATCGGCAAGCTCTGATCCGCGTCAGGGCGCGCGTCTCAATGCGATCACCGCATTGAGACCGCCGAACGCGAACGAATTGCTGAGCGCCGCGCGCACCGGTTTCTCGCGTGCGACGTTCGGCACGTAGTCGAGATCGCACTCGGGATCGGGATCGATGAAATTCGCCGTCGGCGGAACCACGCCGTCGCGAAGCGCGCCGATCGCGGCGACGAGCTCGATGGCGCCCGCGGCGCCGAGCGCATGACCGTGCATCGATTTCGTCGACGAGACGGCAAGCGCATCGGCGTGCGCACCGAATGCGCGCCGGATCGCTTTGCTTTCGGTCGGATCGTTCGCCGGCGTGCCGGTGCCGTGCGCGTTGATGTAGTCAATGTCTTCGGCGTTGAGGCTCGCATCGGCGAGCGCACGCGTGATCGCCTTCGCAGCGCCGGTCTCGGACGGAAACACGATATCGCCCGCATCGGCGGACATGCCGGCGCCGGCGAGCTCGGCGAGGATGACTGCGCCGCGACGTTGCGCGCGTTCGAGCGTTTCCAGCACGAACACGCCCGCGCCTTCGCCGAGCACCATGCCGCGGCGCTGCTTGCAGAACGGCCGGCAGGTGTCGTCGGCCATCACGCGCATCGCTTCCCAGGCTTTGACGACGCCGAGCGTGATGCAGGCTTCGGTGCCGCCGGCGATCGCCGCGTCGGCGACGCCGCTTCTCACCATGTGAAATGCTTGCGCGATCGCATGATTGGACGAGGCACACGCACTGACGGTCGCGAACGAAGGCCCGGTCAAGCCGTGCTCGATGCTGATCTGGCACGCCGGCGCGTTCGCCATCAGGCGCACGATCGTCAGCGGATGCAGGCGCGGATTGTTCTCGCCGTAGAGGCGCCGCGAGGCTTCATCGTTGGTGTTCTCGCCGCCCACGCCGGTGCCGATGATGACCGCGGTGTTCTCGCCGAGCGATTCGTGCGCGAAATCGATGCCGGATTGCCGAATCGCTTCGCGCGCCGCGACCAGCGCGAGCTGCGAGACGCGATCGAGCAGGATCAGTTTCTTTTCGTCGAAATGCGCGAGAGGATTGAAATCGCGGACTTCGGCAGCGATGCCGAAGCGCAGCGATTCGCGCGGCAGCGCGACGATCGGGCCGATCGCGTTCTGCCCTTCGCGCATCGCGGTCCAGGTTTCCGTCGCGGTCGCGCCGAGCGGCGTGATCGCGCCCATTCCGGTGATGACGACACGATGCATCACAAAGCGCTCAAGCCGACGGCGGCGCTGATCCTTTCTCGGCGACGAGCTTCTCGACGGCGTCGATCAAGCCTTTGACCGATTCGGTGTCGAAGTTCGGATCGCGATCCGGCATCGTGATCTTGAAGTGATCTTCGATCTCGAAAAGGATCTGCACTGCGTCGAGCGACTGGATCTGGAGATCCTTCAGCGTCGCTTCCGGCGTGATCTTCGCACGGTCGATGCCCGATTCCTTGGCGATGATGTCGAAGATGGTGTCCTGCACGCTGCTCATCGAATGGTCCTTTTGCCTGTGCGCAGTGGCCGCCGCGGCGTGATTTTAGTGGGACGCGCGCGGAATCACGAATCGGCGCGCGGCACGCCGGCCGGCGCCGGCTGATCCGGCCCGAGCATGAGGACGCCCAGCACAATCATCGCCGAGCCGATCAGTTTCGACCAGCCCAACGGCTCGTCGAACAGGAAGCGCGAGGCGAACATCAGCACGATCAATACGATGGCGCCGGTCGGGAATGCGCTCGACAGCGAGGAGTGACGCAGGATCAGCATCCAGGCGACGAACTCGCCGACATAGCAGGCGACCGCGGTCCAGAGCCAGGGCGAGGTTGCCGCCGCGACGAACGCGCGCACCGAGAAATCGAACGGGCCGGTGTCGTTGCCGGCGTACTTCAGCGCGATCTGGCAGAGCGCGCCGAGCGCGAGCAGCACGATCCAGGTAACGAGCACGGCATTTTTTGTAGGCGCCTCGCTCATGCACTGGCCACATTCGCTTCGGCGGCCGGCTTGGCAACGCCGTTGTCGAGACTGAAGAAACGCTCAACCGCCGCGAACACGCGATCGACGATGCGGTTGCGATGCCGATACCAAAGCCAGTTCGGCGCGAGCCGGCTGCCGAGGCGGAGCTTCTCGCTTTCCAGGCCCTGGCCGCTTTGATAACGCGCAACGCCGTGCTCGATGCAATAGCGCACGTTTTCCATCCAGCTCAAATAATAGAGATTGTGCTCGCGGCCGAGCGCGTAATCCATGCCGAAGAACTTGTCGAGCAGACGGCTGCCGTCGCGGAGCACGAGATTGAAACCGATCAGCCGATCGCCGAGCCAATACGTCACGCACGATGCGCGCCGGCGCGGATCGCGCAGCACGCCGGTGAAGTAGGCCGGCGTCAGCTCTTCGAACTGGTATTCGGCTTGCGCAAGCGTCGCGCGATAAAGCGCCATCACCGGATCAATGATGTCGTCGATCTCGCTGCGCCATTCCACGCGCAACGACTCGCGCGCGCGCAGCTTGCGACGCATGTCCTTGCGCGTGGCCGGGCTGAGCGAGGCGAGATACTCATCGAACGTGCGGAACGGAAGCTCGAGCACCGCGGTCGCCTGACCCGGCATGCGGCGCAGGCCCGCGCTGCCGCAGATGTCGGACCAAAGCGCATCGTCGGCGCTGCGTGCATCCTTCACGGCGATCATGCCGATGCGGCGCTGCCGCGCGAACTCGAACAATTTCGCCATCAGCGCATCGGCAAGACGCTTCTTCTCATCTTCGCTGCAGTCGGCGGCAAAGCCGAGATGGCAGATCTCGCCGACCGGCGATCCGAGCGACACCAGCGGAATGCCGAGAAGACGCGGCGCGACGCGCGTGATCGCATTGGCGACGCGTTTGAGCGTTCCGCTTAAAGTGGTGTCGAGCCGGTAGTCGGTGACGAAGCCGGGCACTGCGGCCCGCAGGCGACCGCCGTCCCAGACCGCAAGATAAATCCACTCGAAGCCTTTCAAGCCGGAGTTTTCCACGGCGTGATAGTAGAACCAGTCTTCGAGCTCGCCCGGGAACAGCGCATCCCATTCCTCGCCGCCGAACGCTTCGATGGAGCGAGCAAGCAATGCTTCCATCAATCCATCGCGGCGGCGATCGCGGCGTGCGGCATGCGCACGGGATGGCTTTCGGTGATGCGGTTGAAGAACGCGGCCGAGCGCTCGATCAGCGTCGCGCGCTCCTGATCGACCGTGACCATGTGATAGCTGTTGTCGAGCAGCACGGTTTCGACCGGCGCGCTGACGCCGCGCTCGACGATGCGCACGTTGCGAAGGCTCGCGACATCGTCGTCGGACGAATGCACGATCACGCTCGGCGCGCGCACGCGGCCGATGCGGTTGCGCACGTGCTGCGAGAGCCGCTGGAACTCGGCGAGCGAAGGCCATGGAAATCCGGCAAGGCCGGCGGCTTGGCTGTCGCCCGAGAGCATCGCGCCGACGATGCGGTTGCGGATGCGCTCGTCCTTGATGCCGTACGGCGGATTTTCGGCCGAGGTTTTCGTGCGGCCGATGCCGAGCTTCGTCGCCAGCGGCAGCAGGAACGATAGGCGACCGATTGCCGGCGTGGCCCAGCCGTCGTGAAAGAACGTCGTACCGTAGAGACCCAAACCTGCTACTTCGCGCGGGCGGTCGATCGCGAGCTTCATCGCCAGCACCGCGCCCATCGATAGGCCGGCAACGAAGAGACGATCGACTTGCGCATGCAGACGATCCGCGGCGTCGACGACGCTCGCGTACCAATCGCGCCAGCCGGTCGCGAGCAAGTCTTCGATATCGCCGCAATGCCCCGCGAGCTGCATGCCGAGCACGGTGAATCCCGCGCGATGGAGCCCGTTGCCCACGAAGCGCATTTCGGTCGGCGTGCCGGTGAGGCCGTGGATCAGGAGCACACCCGATCGGCCGCCGCTCAAATGGAATTCGGAAGGTTTGATCATGTGCTCGTTATCAAGCAGCCGCGGGCCAGCAGACGATGGCGACACCGGCGGCGACCACGAAAGTCGCGGCCCAGCGCCGCCGGGAGATATGCTCGCGCAGGATCAGCCGGCTCGCCAGTACGACGCCGCAATACGACAGCGCCGCGAACGGAATCGCAAGGCTGAGCGGCGCGAGCGTCAGTGCGCCGAACCAGAACACGAACTCGAGCGCATAGACGACGACACCGAGCGCGATCCAGCGCGATTTCACCAAGCCGAGCAGAAAGCCCGCGCGGCCGCGCGCGGGACGCTCATCGTCGTGCACGCCGATCTTGAAGCAGACCTGCCCGATCACATCGCACAGCACCGATCCGGCGAGGAGCGCGAACATCAACATGACGGTGTCCCGGCGATCGCCGCGAGCAGCGCGACGTTGACTCGTTCGTTCGCCGCAAGCCTTGCCGCATCGACATCGTGGCGCTCGGGCTGATCGATCCGCGCTTCCCAGCGCTTGAAGACATTCGCATGCGCGGGCGGCGCGTATTCGCCGCAGATGTCGGCGCCGATCACGCGGCGCGCGGTGCGGATCGCTCGCAGCATCGTCGTCACGGAATCGAGCGGCATTTCGCCCTGGTCCCAGTTCGTCACCACGTCATGCTCCGGCAGCACGTCCTTGTCGATGCTGATCCACACTGCCTCGGTCGGGATCTCCATCATGATATCGGCGATAGCTTGCGGGAGCTCTCTTTCGCAGAGGTTTCGCCAGTGAATCCGGCCGTTTTCCCAGTGATGGCCGGGTCCGTCCGCGATGCGGCGCCAGACGCGCGAAGGCGCATGCCGCCACGGATACAGCACCAGCCGGCCGCTGTCGATCGCGGCGAGATTGCCGCCCTTGAGGCCCGGATTGACGAGATCGTCGCTGCACGGTCCCAGCGTCACGACGCGCGCCAGCGAGGGCAGCGCCAGCGTGCGGTTGATCCACGATCCGCAATGCCAGCGCGGGGCGAGGCGTACCCAGTCCGGATGGTTGTCGAAATGCACGAGCGTGAACGGCTCGGCGATGCGCTCGTGCAGCAGCGCTGCGATGTGATGGAAATCGCCCGAGCCGAGGAGTGTGATCGAGGCGTCGGTGCGCAGGTTCGCATCGGACAGGCGCCGACGTGTTTCTTCGATCGTCGCGTTACGCGCCCAGAGACGAACGCGTGGGCCGAGATCGCGAAGATCGATCGTCCGCACCGATGACCAAGCCGCCGCGTCGCGCAGTGTGCCCTGCGACGTCAGCGAGCCGTCGAGGTCGAGTATCTGCAGATCCATGCGCGAGCCGACGCGGCGTGCCTAGAAGCGCGGAGGCTGCCATCGGCGCGCGGTGGCGTCCAGCATGTTGCGCGCCCGCTCGCCCGCGATCGGGGCGAGCGGGCGTTGAAGCCAGTTTTCAGTCGTCTTCGTCGGGCACCGAAACGGTGCCGCGCACGTTGCGATGGTGGATGTCGCCGGAGCCTTTCGAGCCGACGCGGAAATTGCCGCCGACATCGTTGACGTTGATGTCGCCCGAGCCGATCGAGTCGATCTCGACATCGCCGCCGGCGCCCGCGATGACGACGTCGCCGGAACCGACGCTGCCGATACGCACGGAGCCGACGTCATCGAAGCTGAGATCGCCCGAGCCCGAACGGCTCACGTCGACCGGGCCGTGCACGTCGCGCAAGCGAATATCGCCCGACGAGGTTCCGCGGATATCGACCGTGCCGATGTCGGCGGCGCGCACGTCGCCCGAGCTCACTTCGACGGCAAGCGGGCCGGAGATGTCGTTCACGATGAGATCGCCCGAGCTTGCGTCGAAATCGAGCGCGGATACGTTGGTGACTTGCGCGTCGCCCGACTGGCTCTTGATGGTGACCGCGAGCTTGGTCGGCATGCGGACGTGAAGGTCCACGTAGGCGTAGCTCGAGCCGAACCAGTTGGCTTTGAGATCGTGGCCGTCGTGCGGCGTGATGTCGAGGCGATCGCCGCTTCGGTTCTGATCGATCGTGAGCCGGTCGAGCCAGGCTTCGTCCGACGAGCATGCACGGCCGCGTACCTCGACGCGCGCAAGACCGGGCACGCCCTCGACGACGACGTCGCTGGAGCCAAGATCAAAGGCGACGGTGGAAAGGCCGGACGCCTCGACGTCGAAATTGCGCTCGGCGGTGAAGCGGCATTCGGAGTTGGCGGCGGCGAGCGCCGGCAAGAAAGCGATAGAAACGGCGAAGATGAGGCGCATAGCGGATTCCTCTGTCGGATCGCCTGATCGGATGCACGGCGGTGGCTGAGGGTTTAGCGGAAGACGCCGATCGGGCTCATCGGCGAATTGGCCCGACCCTTGCTACGGCTTTCGTATCCGCGACACAGAGGTTCACATGTCCATCTTTTCACGTCCACGCGCAATAGCCATACGCGGCCTGGCAGTTTTGCAGAGCGTGGGCACGTGGGTCACGATCCATCCGGAGCAGACCTACGTCGCTACCAGCATCTCGGGTCTTGGCGCCTGCAAAAGCGCGTATTGCCCGGCGATCCGCCGCGAGCTGCCGAAGCGGACGACGCGCAGGTCACGCGGACTTTCCAAGGCGGTCGCCCTGGCGGCGGTCGTCCTTCTGAGCGGCTGCGTCCCCGGGCGGCAGGTCCGGCTCGCCGATGTGACAGATCGCGGCCATTACGAACGCGATCTCGCCGATTGTCAGATTCTTGCAGCGCCTGTCAGTCCCGGCGCGGCTGTTTCCAGGGGCTTGGCGGTTGAGGCGACGGCGCTCGTTGCGGCGTCCGGCGAGGGCGCAATGGCGGTCGATGCGGCACCGTTCGGCGTAGCGGCCGGTAGCGCTTCCGGCGCCGATTCGAATCTTCACATCGTCAGCAACCGCATGACGGGAAGGGGTTTTGCCGCCTTCGATTGAGGATCGGCACGAAACCTGCCTGAACCAGCTAGAGAAAGGCACCTGCTACATCTTGGGAAAGGAAGGCGCATGAACCACGACATCTTGAAGCGACTGGGGTTGGATCACATCGACGTCGATTCGCCCGACTTCCTGCGCACGCTCAACCGACTGCAGCAGGAAGCCCGCGAGAACCTGCGCCAAGGCAAGGTTCCGAGCACCGGCACCAGCCAGCTGTTCGACCCCGACGCGCCCCCTGCCGGCTTCGATTGGATCGAACCTGCTAACCTCGATCTTTCGTGATCGATCCCAAAGGGCCGCGTGCCGATCGCACGCCGGCGCCGCTCGAATAACGCGCGTGGCACGCAAGATGCTTTAACCGTAGTAACCCAAGCCGGTCACGCCGCCATGTACAACGTCACTGAATTCCCCGTCGACAATCTGTCCGATCGCGAGCTTCGCATCCGTGAGTGGGAAGTCGTCATGGCCGGCGGTTACGGCTCGAACGAGCACAAGCGTCTGCAGAACGAGTTGTGGCGCAGGACGTCGAACTTCTATGCACCGGCGCGCCCGATGACGCATTGAGCGTCTTCGATCTAGTTCGAATCGATTCCTTACATAAGTAAACCGCACACGCCGTCCGGCGTTGTGCGAGACATGGCAACAGTCATGTCTCAATCCCACTCTAATCGGCGTTTCTCTTCAGTACCCGGCGACGGGTTGCGGGAGGGAGATCGTCATGACATCGCTTACCGAGGGTCGCGCGTTCGTAGCGTACGTGCGAGCGTGCGCGTTGTTGTTGTTCCTGGTATCACCGCTTGCATCGGCTCAGCTCACCGACGCCACACAGACCACGCCGAACGTCAGCGGCGGCACGATCGCCAAGTCGCTGACGCAGGAAGTCGGTGCGGGCCGCGGCGACGAGCACACGCCAAGCTCTTCGCTCTATCTGATCGCACGCGATCCGGCGCGCGCAATCCGCCGCGGACGGCAGCTGTTCCAGCGCAAGTTCACCGAAGCGCAAGGACTCGGCCCGCGCGTCGATTTCATTTCCAGCGGCGACATCATGGCCGACCCTGCGCTCGGCGCCGGCTTGAGCGACAGCTGCGCGTCGTGTCACGGCCGTCCGCGCGGTTCGGCCGGTTTCGGCGGCGACGTGGTGACGCGTCCGGACAGCCGCAACGCGCCGCATCTTTTCGGCATCGGCTTGCGCGAGATGATCGCGGACGAGATGACGTCCGCCTTGCGCGCGATCCGCACGCGCGCGGCGCAGCAGGCGGCCCAGTCGGGCATGAAGGTATCGCTGGCGCTCATCGCCAAGCGCGTCAGCTTCGGCTCGATCACGGCGATGCCCGATGGCACGTTCGATACGTCGAACGTGCAAGGCGTGAATCCCGATCTTCGCGTGCGTCCGTTCTTCGCCGACGGACGCGAGTTTTCGCTGCGCGCCTTCGCGGTCGGCGCATTCAACGACGAGATGGGTTTGCAGGCGCCAGATCCCGTGCTCTGCCAAGCGTCCGACCCGGTGAATCCGGTGGCGACCGTGACGCCGACCGGCCTCGTGCTCGATCCCGCGCTCGATACGATCAAGCGACCGACGACTTGCGATCCGAACGACGATGCCGATCATGACGGCGTCGTCGACGAGCTCGATCCCGCGCTGATCGACTACACGGAGATGTATCTCCTCAACTATTTCAAGCCCGGCATCGGCAAGAGCACCGCGCGCAGCGATCAGGGCCTCGCACTGATGCAGACGAGCGGATGCCTCGCGTGCCACGTGCGCGGCTTTCGCATCGACAGCGATCGGCGCGTCGCCGATCTCGACACGCGCTACGACACGGTGCGCGGCATCTTCAATCATCTCTACGCGACGGCGACGACGCTGTTCAACATCGTCAACGACGGCGATGCGTATCCGCGCCTCGATCCCGCGCATGGCACGTTCATAGCCGACAATCTCTTCACCGACTTCAAGCGCCACGATCTTGGCCCTTCGTTCTACGAGCGCAATTACGACGGCACGACGCACACACAGTTCATGACCTCGCCGCTCTGGGGCATCGGCACGAAAGCGCCGTACGGACACGACGGCCGCAGCACCACGCTCGAGGAAGTGATCCTGCGCCACGGCGGAGAAGCGCAGGCATCGAAGGACGCATTCGCCGCGCTCGGCGACGACAACCGGCAGAAGATCATCGAGTTCCTGCAGACGCTGGTGCTGTTCCCGCCCGACGACACCGCGTCGAGCTTGAACCCCGGCACGCCAGGTTCGGTCAATCCGCAGGATCCCTCGCAGCACGGCAGCATTGCGTTGTCGGTGCTATTTCAGATTCCGACGGAAGGGCCGGAGTAGGCGCAGGATCACATCTCGAACACATCTGCCTGTGCGAGTATTTCTGAGGTTGCGCCGACTTCTCAGGGAACTCCACGATGACGAATTCCGATTCGCGCCGCGAGCACCGCGGCGCCGCTGACACTCTGTGTGCGTTTGCGTCCTGTCTTCTCACGAGCCTCTTGCTCGCCGCTTCGCCTCCATCGATCGCTGGCAATCCGAACGGCGACGCATTCAACATGGGCGCAGTGTCGGTCGACGTTGCCGAAAACGCCGGCAGCGTGACGGTGACGGTGCTGCGGCAAGGCGTCGGTGCCGGCCCTGCGTCGGTCGACTACGCTACGCAAGACTTCACTGCGGTCGCGCCGCGCGACTACACCGCGGTGTCCGGTACGCTCACGTGGGCCGATGGCGATCTCACGCCGCAAATGGTAACGATCCCGATCATCGACAACACTACCGACGACGGCAACAGGACCTTCATCTTCGGGCTCACCAATCCGCAGAACGCGGGCCTCGGCGTTCTCCCGAGCGAAGGCATCGTGATCCTCGACGATGACGCCGCGCCGGCGGCTCCGGTGTCCGCGCCGACGCTGGGTTCGATCGGGCGCGTGCTCCTCGGCGGGTTGCTCGCGTTGGGCGCGTGGGTTGCGGTAAGACGGCGCGCGCGCTAACCGAGCCGGCTTCAGGGAGCGGCAGGCGTCTCGCGCATGAGGCCATGGCCGAAGCGATAGCTCGCGGTCTGGTAATACGCGATGGCCTGATCGATCAGTTCCGGCTCCGGAGCGGTCAGCGGCGTGGCGTCGCCGCTCTTGTCGAACTTCGGAATGCTTTGCTGGACGTTCTGCTTGGGCGCGAGAATCGTCAGCGTGTCGCCGCGCAGGTAGCCCGCTTTCTGATAGTTGCCTAACAAGATGCGCTCGCGGCCGGGTTCGAGCTTGAAGAGGTCGTAGCCGTAGAAACGCGAGACGTAGCTGAAGTTGAGGAGGCCGAGCAGAGTCGGGCCGATGTCGATCTGGCTCATGAGCCGGTCGACGCGCTTGGGCTCGATGTGCTTGGGCGAATAGATGAAGAGCGGGATGTGATAGCGGTTCATCGGCAGCGCGCTGCGGCCCCAGCTCGATGCGCAATGATCGGCGGTGATCACGAAGACGGTGTCGTCGAACCACGGTTTGCTTTCTGCGCGCTTGAGGAAATCGCCGAGCGCCCAATCGGTGTACTTGACCGCGCCGGCGCGGCCGCCCTTGCCGGACGGGATGTCGATGCGGTTGGCGGGATACGTGAACGGCGGATGGTTCGACGTCGTCATCACGTGCGCGAAGAATGGCTTGCCTTGGGCGTACGACTTGTCCGCTTCGTCCATCGTCAACGTGAAAAGATCTTCGTCGGCGACGCCCCAGACGTTGCCGTGATGGACTTTCTCGCGCGGAATGTTGGTGCGGTCCGCGACGCGATAGCCGTTGTTCTCGAAGAAATAATTCATGTTGTCGAAGTAGCCGTAGCCACCGTAGACGAACATCGAATCGTAGCCCTTGCTGTCGAATACCGATCCGAGCGAGAAAAGATGCTCGTTGTCCGGGCGCTTGACGATCGATTGCCCGGGCGTCGGCGGCACCGACAGCGCCAGCGCCTCGAGGCCGCGCACGGTGCGCGTGCCGCTGGCGAAGAGATCGGTGAAGAAGAGACTCTTGTCGACCAGCGCGTCGAGATTGGGCGTGATGCCCTTGGTGCTCCCGAACGTCGTGAGGTATTCGCCCGATAGGCTCTCGACGCTGATGAGGATCACGTTGAGATGTTTTTCGGGACCGGGATTCTCGATCGCGCGCGCGATGTCGTGCGCGTCGGTGCCGACGGCGCGCGAATCGGGCGTCTTCAGCATCTCGCGGACTTTCGCGAACGCGTCGGCGTCGGGCAGCGTCTTGTAGAAACGATCGTAATCGAGCTCGTTGTTGCGATAGGCCGAAAAGAATTCGTAGATGCCGTTGCCGGCGAGCTCGTTGACGTAGGCGTTGCTGCTGCGGTTCTTGTCTTCGCTGTCGACGGCGATCGTGACGATGACGGTGAGCGCGAGCCAGATCAGCGTGACGGCCGATCGCATGCGAAAGCGCGAGCCGCCGTCGCGCGGAAGCCACGCGCGGCGCGTGAAGTACACGATCGCGCCGGCGATGAGCATCATCAGCGTCAGCAGCTTTCCGACCGGATAGGATGCGCGGATGTTGCCGATGACTTCGCGCGAGTAGACCAGATAGTCGACCGCGATGAAGTTGAAGCGGCTCTCGAACTCGTCCCAGAAGAGCCATTCGGCCGCGGCGACGAACATGAGCGTGTAGAGGAGCGCGATCGCGAGCAGCGCCAAGATCGCGCGGGCCGGACGCGAAACGTAGAACCGGCTCGGTACCAGCCAGAGAAACAGAACCAGCGGCCAGGCGAAATAGACGAACGCGACAAGATCGTAGGCAGCGCCGACCGCGAATAGGTAGAGCCAGCTGCCAAGCTGCGCCGGGACGCCGTCGCCGGTCTTGATCAGGAGCGCAAGGCGCGTCAGAAGCTCGATCGCGAAGAAAATCGCGGCGAGCCAAATCAGAGGAGCGTAGCGCTGACGCAGCGCGGCCGACGGAGTGGAAACCTGAAAAGAATCTGGCATGTGCGGCTGGAAGGACACCGGTGCGAAAAAGAGGCGAGCTGCGTGAGCGGCAAACGATTCCGACCCCGCCGATGCGGCAGGAAGCGCACAATCGTTTCCGGAGCGGTTCGCAACGACCTAGCCGCAGAATCGCACGCCAACCTTAAGGCTTGCTTATGAGATCGGAGCGGGTAGTTTCGCGCAGCCGGCGCGCCGCAAGCGCTTAAGATTCTCCTAAGTCTCGGGCTTTACTCTTTCGAGACTCTTTCGAGCCGTCAAAACATCCAGCCGCTATGCTCGTTCTCATTGTCGAAGACGATCCCAACCTCGGCCGGGGCCTGCAAAGGGCTCTGGAGCGATGGGGGCACACGCACGAGTGGGTGCGCGACGGCGCGTCCGCGCTGACGCGCGCCAAGTCGATGGCGTTCGACATGATCCTGCTCGATCTTGGGCTTCCCAAGGTCGACGGTCTGGACGTTCTCGCGGCCATGGCGCGCGATCGCGTTACGGCACCGATCCTGGTCATCACCGCGCGCGACTCGCTGACCGATCGCGTGCGGGGTCTCGATCTCGGCGCGGACGACTATCTCGTGAAACCCTTCGAGCTCGACGAGCTCGCGGCGCGCATGCGCTCGATCCTGCGCCGCACGCATCGCGTCGCCCAGCCTCACCTCGAAGTCGGCGCGCTCACCATCGATACGCAAAACAACGAAGCGCGTTTCGACGGACGCCTGCTCAGCCTCTCGCGCATCGAGTTCCGTTTGCTGCAGACGCTCGCCGAGCGCGCAGGCCGCGTGGTCACGCGCGAATTCCTCATGCGCGTTTTGTACGGGCCCGAGGGCGTCGGAAGCAATGCTCTGGAAGTGCACGTGCACAGCTTGCGCAAGAAGATCAGCCCCGATCTCATCCGCACCGCGCGCGGCCTCGGCTATCTGATGGCCGACGAGAAACAACCATGATCCGATCGCTGCGCGGCCGGCTGACCCTGCTCACGCTGGCTTCCATCGGCGTCGTGATGCTGCCGCTCCTTGCGGTCAGCTACGCCAAGGTGGTCGAAGAGGTCAACGAGTTGAGCGATGCGCGCCTTGCGCAGAGCGCGAAGACTTTGGAAGCGCTGTCGCACCACATTCACGCCGCCGACGCCGGCGACGGCTCCGTGATCGAAGTCGAAAACTGGTTTCGTCCGAAAGGCTCCGAGGAGGCGACGCCGCAAGGGCATGGCTACGAGACGCAAGTCGGATTCCAGTATTGGGCGACGGCGACGGATCTGCGCTTGACGACGCAGGATCTTCACGGCTTGGCGTTCGATGTCGCTCCCGTCGGGTTCGCCGACATCACTAAAGACAAGCGGCGCTGGCGCGTTTTCACCAAGATCGCCGACGATGGCGGATTCATTCGCGCGGCGGAACGCTACGACAGCCGGCGCGAGATCGTTCTGGATCTATTGCTGCAGAACACGCTGCCGCTGCTGGTCGGATTTCCGGTGCTCGCGTTGCTGGTCGGCTGGGCCGTGCGCCGGGGGCTTCGGCCTTTGCAAGAGACGACCGCGCAAATCAAGCGCCGCAGTCCGGACGATGTCGGGCCCATGAATGCGCACGACGCGCCCGCGGAAATCGAGCCGCTAATCGGCGCGCTGAACGGGCTTTTGCAGAGACTTCGCCGCGTGCTCGATGACGAGCGCACGTTCACGTCCAACGCCGCGCACGAATTGCGAACGCCGCTCGCGGGCGCGCTCATTCATATGGAAAATGCGCTGGCGATCGCAAAGGACGAAGACCAGATCGCTTCGCTCTCCGACGCCAAGGACGCGCTCACGCGCATGACGCGCCTGGTCAATCAGATGCTCGAGCTCGCGCGTTGGGACGGCGCGTCGGCCTCGCGTTCGTTCGCCATGGTCGATCTCGCGCTTTGCATCGACGAGGAGCTGCTCGCGCTCGCCGGATTCGCGCTCGAACGCAATATCGAAGTGATACGGCGCATCGAGCCCGGAGCGACATCCGTTCGCGGCTGGGAAGCCGGCATCCGTGTGCTCATCCGAAACCTCATCGACAATGCGTTGCGCTACTCCGAGGTCGGCGGTTCGGTTGTCATCGCGCTCGCCGCGGCACCCACCTCGATGATTCTCACGATCGCAGATAACGGACCCGGCATCGACCCGAGTCAGCGCGAAACGATGTTCAATCGGTTCCAGCGCGGTCGCGACGTTGCCGTGGAAGGCTCCGGCCTCGGGCTTCCGATCGTGCGTCGAATCGCCGATCTTCATCGCGCGACGCTGACGCTGCGCGATACGGAGCAAGGGAACGGGCTTACGGTCGACGTTCGGTTTCCGCGAAACGCGTGATTCAACCTCGTGGCTGACCGACGCGCCGCTCCGCTTCGCGTTTGAGATCGCTCGCGAACGCCTCGAAGATCGGACCGAAATCCGGCAGCATGCCTTTGACGGCGGCGAACACGATGCCGGAGAACGATTCTTCCATCACGAATCGCGTCGATTCGTTCGGCTGCGGATCGAGCGTGAACGTGCGCACGCCTCGAAACAACGGAACGACGCCGTCCGACCACGTCATGCCGCGATTCGGAACGACATCGCCGACGCGAGGCGTGAAGGTTCTCGATGTCCCCGGAACATGGATGCGGATGCGTTCGCCTTCCTTGATAGCGCCTTCGATGCGAGTGACGGTCGAATTCCAGCGCGGAAACGATGCCGAATCGATGAGGAGGTTCCATACCACGTCGGCTGGGGCGTGCACTTCGATCTCCACGCGGCAGGTCAACGAAAATACGCGACGCACGCTCGAGTAAACCGGCTGGCTGGGAAAGTTTGGCGTCAAAGACCTTCTCTCTAGATGGCAGGGCGGCGACGTTGCCTGACGGCGCCGGTGACAACAAGCAAGCAGCGCGACGAGCCGAACAACTGCGACGCCGAACGGAAAAGCGGCGACGCGATCGGGGCGTTCCTCAAATCCCGACACACTTGTCACTCTCACCGGTTCCTCGCTTCGTCTTAACGTTGCTCCCGAACTCAACGGGAGATACCGATGCGCAAGTTGATTGCCGGAATGCAAAGCTCGGTCGATGGCAAGATCGAAGGTTCGGAAGGCTACGCTGATTGGGTCGAGACCTGGTCGGATAATTACGCGTTGATGCCGCAGATCGACGCGTGCCTCCTCGGCGGCGCCATGTACGCCGGCGGTTATGAGCGCTACTGGACCGCGGTTGCGACAGCGCCGGACCAGCCGCTGCCGATGACGGATCGGCTGCCGACGCCGGCCGAGCTCGAATGGGCTCGCTTCGCAGCGCGCACGCCGCACTATGTGCTGTCGAACACGTTGACGTCGGCGGGATGGCCGATGACGCGTTTCATCCGAGCGCTCGATGAAATCGCCGCGCTCAAGCAGCAGCCCGGCAAGGACATCTATCTCATCGGCGGTGCGCGCACGGTCGCGAGCCTCATCGATGCGGGTTTGGTGGATGAGCTGAGGTTGCACATTCATCCGCTGATCGCAGGCAAAGGCAAAGCGCTGTTTGCGACGACGGAGCTTCGTCGAAAGCTCGATCTCAAAAAGGTCGAGTCACTCGAAGGCGGGCGCGTGAGCCTGATCTACGGCATCGGCTAGGTATTTTGTAGGAGCGGCGTCAGCCGCGACCACCACGCGAAAACACGCAACGAGGTTTCCGATGAAAATCGTCCGATTGAAAGCGCCGGCGAGCGTCGCCAACCTGCGCGTGCTCGAAGAAAATCCGCCGGAGCCCAAATCCGGCGAAGTGCTCGTGCGGTTGCGAGCGAGCTCGATCAACCCGCACGATGATTTCGTCGTGCGCGGTGCGATTCCCGCAGCGGACGGCCGCGTTCCGCTGACCGATGGCGCCGGCGAAGTGATCGCGTGCGGCGAAGGCGTCACGGACTTTCGCATCGGCGATGCCGTCGTCAGCACGTTCTGGCCTTACTGGCTTTCGGGCGAGATGACGGCCGCGACGCGGCGTGATATACCGGGCGAGACGATCGACGGATACGCACGGGAGTACGCGTGCATGCCGGCGCACGCGTTCACGCGCGCACCGCGAGGTTTCAGCCACGCACAAGCCGCGACGCTGCCGTGCTCCGGAGTCACCGCTTGGAGAGGCCTCGTCGTGCAGGGCAACGTGAAGCCCGGCGACACGGTGCTGGTCATGGGCAGCGGAGCGGTATCGCTCTTCGCGCTGCAATTCGCGAAGGCCGCTGGGGCCCGAGTGATCGCCACGTCTTCCTCCGAAGAGAAGCTCGAAAAGCTCAAGCGCCTCGGCGCCGACGATCTCATCGACTACAAGACGACACCGAGCTGGGGAGAAAAAGCCAAAGCGCTCACCGACGGTCGCGGCGTCGATCACGTCATCGAAGTCGGCGGCCCTCAAACTTTTGCGCAGTCGATGGCCGCGTGCCGGCTCGGCGGTCACATCGTCGTGATCGGCCTCTTGTCGGGCGTCATGGCCGAAGTCGACATCCCGGCGTTGTTCTCCGCGCAAATCCGCGTGAGCGGCATCTCGATCGGGAGCAGAGCCGATCAGGAAGACATGATCCGTGCGATCGAAGTGAATCGGCTGAAGCCTGTGATCGATCGGAGCTTTGCTCTTGAGGATATTGCGGCGGCGTTTGAGCGCTTCCAGACGCAAGGGCGCTTCGGGAAGATTGGTATCGACATCTGATTAGTGGGATTGCACGTCCGCTAAACCTTTTTGGTCAAGCGGGACTCTAAGCCTGAGCGAGCTCGCTCAAGGCATCACCGCGCCGATCCCACTTGCAGCCGAAGGAGGACGCCATGCTGCCTCACGCATCCCGGCCCATCGCGACGGTGTTGCTCGCCGGCCTGATGCTGATCGGCGCTGCGGCCGTGCAAGCGCAGGCGAACGAAGCGGCCCCTGCCAAGCCGAAGGATCTTCGCGTCGATCGGTTCCGCCAAGAGATCGAAGCCGATCGCGTGCGCCTGAAGATACCCGGCCTTGCCGCGGTGATCGTCGAGGACGGCAACATCCTCTGGACCCAGGGGCTCGGCTACGCGGATGTCGAGCACCGCGTGCCTGCCACGCCGGATACGCTCTATCACATCGCCTCGGTCACCAAGACGTTCACGGCGATTCTCGCCTTGCGGCTCGTCGAGCAGGGCAAGCTCGACCTCGACGCGCCGGTGTCGCGCTACGTGCCCGAGATCAAGGACTACCGCGTCCGCATCAAGCATCTGCTGAGCCACACGTCCGAAGGCACGCCGGGCGAGAAGTTCAGCTACAACCCCGATCGCTTCGAGCATCTCAAGGCGATTCTCGAGGAGGCCGGCGGCAAACCGTTGCGCGTGCAATTCGTCGAGACGTTTCTCGATCCGCTGGCGATGCGCGATACCGTGCCGGGGCCTGACGTCGCCGACGATGATAAGAAATGGGCCGTGCTCGGCGAAGCCAACCTCGAACGCTATCGCCAGGCGCTGACGAGAGTCGCGCAGCCTTACACCTACTACGGCGACGGCGAGGTGCTGCGCACGTCCTATCCGCCCGCGGATTTTTGGGCGTCGGCGGGGCTCGTGTCGACCGTGCGCGATCTTGCGAAGTACGACGCCGCCATCGATCGCCACGCGCTCCTCGGCAAGGCGATGCAAGATCGCATGTGGACGCCGTTCCTCTCGAATGCCGGCCAGCCGCTCGCGCAGGGCCTAGGCTGGTATGTCACCGACTATCGCGGCACACGCTTGATCTGGCATTTCGGCCACTGGGGCACCGGCTTCTCCGCGATGTATCTGAAAATACCGGAGCGGCGGCTCACGTTCATCATGCTCACCAACAGCGAAGCGCTCGCCGATCATCACTATCAGGTCGGCGAGAACATCACCCACAATGTCTTCGGCTGCGATTTCATCAACACGTTCGTGCCGGAGCTGGCGAACAAGCGCGGTGTGTCGGATTCATCGGCGCCGGCACAGGACACGCCGCAAGCACCGGGCGCTACGCCGCAGCCGTTGTCGACGGCCGCGTCGACCGACTGCGAACGCACCTCGCGCATCGCCGTCGATAAGTGGATCGCGAACCGACGTGCCAAGGCGCGCAAGATCGTTCCTCTCGATCCGAAGCTCGCCGCGGCGTACGCCGGCCGCTACCAGTTTCCCGGCCGCGTCACCACGATCACCCGCGAAGGCAGCCGCCTTTTCATCGATTTTCCCAAGGGCGGCCGCAGCGAGCTCTTTGCCGAGTCGCCGACGCAGCTGTTCCTCAAGATCCGGCCATGGACGATGACTTTCGTGCGCGAGGGCGAACGCGTCGTGCGCATCGACATTCTCGACACCGGCGAGATCGTGCCCGCGGCGCGTGTCGAATAGCCATCATTGCGAGGACTCAATCGAATCCATCGTCGAAGATGAACGCAGGATCGGTATCGAGCAAGAGATCGAGGTTGGTCACGGCGTTGGGATAACCTGACGAGATATTGAGCGTCGAGAAGCGCACCGTGTTGTCGCCGTCGACGAGCTCCGATAGAGGCACGTCGATCGCGTGGTTGTAGCCGCCCGTCTGTCCGGGCGAGTCGAGCATCGCAACTTCGCCGGGCGTGAACGCGCGCTCGTGCAACGGATGATCGTTGAGCTGATAACGCAGACGTCCAGTGCCGAGGCGAATGCCGTCGACGTCGTAGCCCTGGTAGTAACCGTTGAAGACGAGGCGGGCGCGTGTCGCGTGTCGCAACGACACGCCTGCGAACACGAGCGGGTCACCCATCACGCCATCGCCGTTTGGAATCACATAGCCGAGGCTGAGGCCCGGGTGCTCGATCGTGTTGAAGACGCCGGGAGGGAACTCGTCCACGGTGGTTTCCGTCGATGGGATGTTGGCATCGGGCACTTCGTATTCGCGCGTCGCGGCGAGCACCGGGCCGTCGAAACCGATGTTGTCCCAGTATGTATTCCACGATCGCAACGGGCGCGGCAGCCCGCCGAATGTGATCGCGTACTTCCATGTCGCGTGGTTGTGCGCAAGCAGCGATACGTAGCCGCGTGAAAACGGCAGCGGCGTGTCGAAGTCGACGACGCGGCGGCTCGCCACCGGCGCGAACGTGACGCCGTCGGCCGAGGGTTCGGATGTGAGAATTTCGATCCGCTGCTGCGAAAGGCGCAGCTCCACGCGGCACAGGTGACCTCGTTGGCGCGGCACGTCGCTTGAAGTCCCCGGCGGTGTCGTCTCGACATAGTCGCGTATGTCATGGACCTCGACGGGACTGCCGATAAACACCACCACCACGCCATTGCGCGGATTGGGTCCGCGCCCGTTGATGTCCCAGCTCGGCGCGGGCGATGGATCCTCGCTGATCACGACGCTCGAATAGCCGAGCAGGAAGTTCGATGCGAGATCGGTGTCGAACACGATCGTTCCGGTGCGATCGGCGAAGTCGAACGGCTGACGAATGCGGTACGCGTTGCTGCCGTAGTTTTGCGATCCCACGGCAGTCATGAGGTAACGGCTCGCGATCGACGGCGCCGGATTGCACACCAGCGTGTCGCGCGTAGGCAGAAGGAAGCCGACGACATCGCTCCGGCACGGCGGGGGCTCTTCGGGGATGAGCCCGAACTCGGCCTCCCAAACCCAGAACGTTTCTCCGTCGCCGGTCGACAGCGAAGGCGCGTAGCGCGTCGTGCTGAAGCGCGTGCGGCTCAGCTCATTGCCGCGGCCGCGATCCGAGGGACGTGCTGGCCCGCTCTCGAACGTTTCGCAAAAAGCAGGTTGGGCGAGGCCGCACGATTGCGCGGACGCGACGAGCGGCATCGACGCCGCCAACAGTCCAGCGCAGCAATGTCGAACGACCGCAGACGCGCACGTCGGTACTTCGCGACGCGCGCGGGCGGTGTCCAGCTCGGAACGGTCCATCGACGATCTCCCGTTCGTGCGGTGGGACATCGTAAGAAGCGATCACAACAATGTCGTGTTGGCACTTCACAGTTCGAGTAAAGGCGGTTGACGCCAGCAAGCGGCCTGTGCGTCCAATTGCCGATCCAGAGCATCTCCTTCTATCTCCGACCAAACGGTGGCGTAATGTCGAATCAAGGGCGGGACCCGAATTCTGCGGCCAGCGGACGGCTTGGCACGCTCCGCTGTTTGCTCGTTTTCCTCGTTGCCATATCGACCGTTGCGGGTGCGCGTCCGGAACCTACGCAGGATGATGGCGCGCTAGTCCGGCAGACCAAGGCTCATCTCGCGGGTCTCGCCGCGACAAATGATTTCAGTGGCGTCGTCCTCATCGCCAAGGACGGAAAGCCGATAGTGCAACAGGCGTATGGCTTCGCCAATCGGGCGGACGGAATACGCAACACCGAGCAGACGAAATTCAACATCGCCTCGATGGGCAAGATGTTTACCGCCGTCGCCGTCATGCAACTGGTTCAGGCCGGCAAGATCTCTGTCGATGACAAAGTCGGCAAATATCTCCCTGCGTTTCCAAACCAGACCGTACGCGACGAAGTAACCATCCAGCAGTTGCTGACGCACACCTCGGGCCTCGGGGATTTTCTTGGGAAATACGCCAAGGTCGCCAAGGATGGATACAAGTCTGTGTCCGACTACCTGCCGCTTTTCGGAGACGACGCTCCGCTGTTCACGCCGGGAAGCCGGCTCGCCTACAGCAATACCGGCTACATGGTGCTCGGGCTCATCATCGAGGCGGTGAGCGGCGAAACGTATTTCGACTACGTCAGAAAGCACGTCTTCGAGCCTGCGGGAATGGCTGATACCGATGCATACGAGCTTGACTATGCGGTCCCCGGAATGGCCGTGGGCTATAGCCGGTCGCCCGACCGGCCCGGAAAATGGCGGAACAATCTCTTCACCAATGTCGTGAAGGGCGGCCCGGCAGGCGGCAGCTACTCGACGGCAGCCGATCTATCGAAGTTTGCGGACGCGCTCACGCACGATCGATTGCTGAGCAAAGCCAATACCGACTTGTTGACGACGGGCAAGCAGAAGTACGGCAGCCGCATGTACGCCTATGGCTTCACGGAAGAAAGTCTCAATGGCCACCGCATCATCGGTCACGGTGGCGGCAATGTTGGGATTGCCGACGAGCTGATGATCTTCACGGATCTTGGATACACCGTCGTCATCCTGACGAACGGAGAAGTCGATAATTTCTGGAGTATCCAGGCCTTCATCAAGAAATCGCTAGCGGGATCATCTCCGGAAATCGACGGCCTCTATTTCACGCAAGACGTGATTGATGCCACCGTGCGCTCCGGCTACGACGCCGGCATTGCAGCCCTACAGAATAACCCGCACCACGTTCCGGTCCGCAGTGGGCTCATCTACCAGATGGGCAACAAGCTGATCTGGGAAGGCAAGAACCAACAAGCGATCGACGTGTTGCGGTTGAATGTATCTGCCTTTCCGGACCTGTCGACGGTGTACTCCGATCTGGCGGATGCCTACGAGCGAACCGGCGATAGACAGAAGGCATTAGAGGCGTATCGGAAGTATCTGACCATGGAACCCGACGATGCCGATGCCAAGGACAAGATCAAGAGGCTCGAGGCGAACTAAGCCGAGCACGCAGCTTTCAAAAGGTTCCGGGTAGTCGTTATCGATGTCTAAGGAGAAACCATGACGCTCGATTTCGAGGGGAGCTATGTCGATAGAGCGGCTCTCGTCATCATGCACTATCAAGTCGACGTCTTCGCCATACTCTTCGGAGAGCAACCATCGCCGCTGCTGGACAAGTGCAATGCACTGATCCGGCGCTGGCGCGCCACTGGCCGGCCGCTCTTGTTCCCCAATTTTTTTCTAGGCGAAGAGTACGAGCACGCCTCGAAGAACAATCGCCTGATCTCATCCATCGTGCCGACCGGACGCTTCCGGAGCGCTCTGCCGATGAGCGGGCTTGCGATCGAACAGGACGACCTTTTCTATGCTTGCCCGCGCGCCAGCGTGTTTTATGGCACAACGCTCGACGCCGACCTTCGGGCACGCGGCATCAGCACGCTCGTGATGGCTGGGATAAGCAGCACCGGCGTGGTTCTTTCGAGCATCACGTGGGCCAGCGATGCGGATTATGACGTGCGCCTGGTCCGGGATTGCTGCTATGACCCGGATCGAGACGCGCACGAAGCTCTGTTTCGTTCGGGTTTTGGGGGCCGTGTACAGGTCGTGTGAAACTAACCTATCCGCCGGTCTTCATTCGACTGAAATCTTCCGATACATCAGGCGGAACACGTCCGTGTTCCAATCGCATCCAAGCGCGCGCCTCGACCGAAGAGCCAGCCAGAATTGTGAGTTAGGCCCCGCGCTTAGATCCACGCGAAGTCTGTCGAAGCCGCTAAGATCGCCGCTGCGCCGGGAGGACGAACCACTTCATGGGCTTGCTCAGCCGGTTCTTACGATCTACGAAAAAACCCGCTCCGGATTCATCGCGCGCTGATCGCGCATTCGCGATTGCGCATCTTTCCTGGCGTCAGGATGCCACGGTGCCGATTCCGGACTGGGGCGCGTTGCACAAGGCAGCTCCCGTAGGTGCCGATCGCGAGACGTTGCACGCGTACTGGTCGGATGCGGCCGCGCAATGGCTAGACCGCCTCAAGACACATCTCGGCGAGCCTTACGGCATTGCCGATTCGAAGCATTTCGTGCTGCTGACCGCGCTCGAGCCGAGGCTCGCGAATCTCACGCTCGAAATATGCGAGCGAGCGCGCAAGCGCATCCTGCATACGCTGCACGGTGTCGCGGACCAGCGCGGCTATGGCCCGCACGTCGTGCTCGCGTTTGCGACGCAGGACGAGTACTACGCGTACGTCGACCATTACTACTCCGAGCCAGGTACGTACTCGACGTCCAGCGGCATGTTCATCAATGACGGCTATGGGCATTTCGTGTTTCCGTCGGAGGCGACGTGGACGCTGGAGCCGACGATCGCGCACGAGCTGACGCACTGCCTCGTCTCGCACCTTCCGCTGCCGGCATGGCTCAACGAAGGCATGGCGATGACGATGGAAAAGCATCTGAATCCGAGCCACGACAATCCGCGCTACGCGCTCTACTCGCCGCGCGAAATGGCGGAAAAGCACAGGGCTTTCTGGAACGCTGAGACGATCCAGGAATTCTGGAGCGGCAAGGCGTATCTGCGGCCCGACGAAGGATCGAGTCTTTCTTACGATCTCGGCGAGAAAATCGTGCGCATGATCTCGCGCGACTACGCGCTCTTCACCGCATTCGCCAATGCGGCCACGGACGAGGACGCTGGCGCAAGCGCGGCGAGCGACAAGCTCGGCGTCGATCTCGAAGAGTGCGCAGCCGCGGTGCTCGGAGCAGGTCCGTGGCGTCCGGATCCGTCGCGTTGGAATGAAGGCACCGAGCGCGGGCAATTCTGATCTTTGTACGAAGGAAAATCAGAGAAACATGGCCACTATTCGAAAGCTCGGAATGCTGTTGGCTCTCAGCCTTTGGGCGACAGCGACGGTGGGTGCCGGCCAGCAAACGGACGCGTCCGCCGCGGAGAGACAGTTCCAAGCATGGCTGGCGGCGTTCAACGGAGGCGACCGCGCCGTTCTGCAGGAATTTCTGCGGAAGAACAATCCAGACCGCGCGGATCATGTCGACGACGAGCTCCGCTTCCGGGAGATGACCGGCGGATTCGAATTCAAGAAGACCGAAGAGAGCGCGCCGACGCGATATGTTGCGCTGCTGAAGGAAAGAGACTCCGACACATTCGTGCGCGTGACCGCGGACGTGGAAGAGGCGGAGCCGCACAAGATCAAGGCCCTTCAAATATCGAGGACGGCAACTCCTGCGGAGTTTCGGGTTGTCCCGACGACCGAGCACGACGCCATCGCGGCAGTGAAGAAGCTCGCGGAAGAAAGGACCGCGACGGACAAATTCTCCGGCGCCGTCGCGATATCGAAGCATGGCAAGACCGTTTTCGAGCAGGCATACGGGCTCGCAGATCGTGAGAAAAACATACCGAATGCACTGCAGACACGATTTCGCATGGGCTCGATGAACAAGATGTTCACGGCAACGGCGATTTTGCAGCTGGCACAAGCGGGAAAATTGAAGCTGACCGACCCATTGGGAAAATACCTGACGGACTATCCCAACAAGGATGTCGCCGCCAAGGTGACGATTCACCATCTGCTGACGCATACCGGCGGAACCGGCGACATCTTCGGCCCGGAGTTCGACGAGCGACGGCTGCAACTGAAGACGCTGCAAGATTATGTGAAACTGTATGGACAGCGAGGACTGGAGTTCGAGCCCGGCAGCAAATGGGATTACAGCAACTACGGATTCCTGCTGCTGGGCGTCGTCGTGGAAAAAAGTTCGGGACGCGACTACGACGAATACGTGCAGGAGCACATCTTCAAGCCAGCGGGAATGACCCTGAGCGGCTCCCTTCCGGAAGACCAAACGGTGCCGGGTCGATCGGTGGGATATACGAAATCCGAGGGCAGCGGAGGTTGGAAATCGAATACGGATACGTTGCCATATCGTGGTACGTCGGCAGGCGGCGGATATACGACGGTGGAAGACCTCTTGAAATTTGCGAACGCGTTGTGCGCTTACAGGCTGCTGGATAAAGAACACACGGAATTGCTGACCACAGGACACGTGGACACGCCGATGGGTTCGAAGTACGCGTACGGATTCATGGACCATCGCGACGAGGGGTCGCGATGGTTTGGACACGGCGGCGGAGCGCCCGGGATGAATGGCGATCTCAGAATTTTCCGGCAATCGGGTTATGTCGTGGCTGTGCTGTCAAACCTCGATCCGCCGGCGGCGGACAGTATCGCAAGCTACGTCAGCAACCGATTGCCGGAAAAGTAGACCCCAAAGATTGCAGTAAGTGGCAGGAGGCGGACGACCGCTTCACCACGAACTGAGTCAACGCGCGGATAACTCAGCGAGCAGTTCGTCGAGCTGTTCGAACGTCTCGTTCATCGCTTCCTGCGCGCCGGTGCCGGCCGCGTCGAGCGCTTCCTTCGTGGGATACAGCTCGCTCATGACGAGCAGCGTCTTTCCATCGCGCTCTTCGAACGTCACGGTGGTGACGGATCCCGCGTCACCGCTTTCCTCGTTCGTCCAGACGATGCGCTTGTTAGGCACCACTTCGAGATACTTGCCGAAGAACGCCATTGGGTTCGCAGGATCGTCGCCGAACACCAGGCGGTATTTGCCGCCGGTGCGCACGTCCAGCTCGCACGAGCGAAGTGTCATGCCCATGGAGCGGGGCACCCACCACTTCTTGAAAAGCTCCGGCTTGGACCACGCCTCGAACACGAGCCGCGCGGGCGCGTCGAACGTCCGCGTGACAACGACCTCACGGTCCGACTTCTTCTGCACCGTCGTGCGTTGAGATTCACTTTCTTTTCTTGCGACCACGGGCCTTCTCCTGTCGTTTGAGCTCGTCGATGACACCGTCCAGCGCTTCGAAGCGCGCGTCCCACACCTGGCGGTAACGCGTGATCCACTCCATTTCCTCCTCGAGCCGGCATGGGCCGATGCGGCACGTGCGCACGCGGCCGACCTTTTCGGTGGTCACGAGGCCGGCCAGCTCGAGCACGCCGACGTGTTTCTTCATGCCCGTGAGGGTCATTTCGAACTTGTCGGCAAGCTCGGTGATGGAGGCGTCGCCGCGGGCGAGCTGGTCGAGGACGCCGCGGCGGGTGGCGTCGGCGAGGGCGGCGAAGGAAGCGTTGAAGTGTTGGGGAAAACGCTGAACCATGTGGTTCAGTATGGAGGAGTTTGCGGCGGGCACGCAAGGGGTTTCGCACCGCCGCCGGCGCATGTCATCGAACCCACGTTACCGAGAGAACACTGGAAATGCCGCCAAATCAGCGGCCCTACTACCGGCTCGCTCGGCTCAACTCCAGGCGGTTAAGTCTTGCCGGCAGCCACGCCTGCGCGTCGAGCCGCTACGCGAGTGCCCAACGTCTGAGGGGTCGGAAGCGGACTTTACTAGCCGTCGGGCTGGCCTAGGCCTCAGCACTCCCAATAGAACCTTTCTAGCGTACGAGGCGCTGCGGAACCCTTGCTGCAGCCTGAAATACAGGAGTAAGTATGTTCGGGATTGGGACAGCCGCCTTTTATGTTCTTTTCTAGATACTTAGCTCCTGCCATGGGCGATCTTCCGCTCCCGGCACAGGTAAGGACCGCTTTGGATGCGCTCCTGGTCATGGAACATGGCTCGTCTCTATAAAAAGCGATCTGAACGTTGTCACGCCATATAGCGATGTCCGACGTGGCACGTCCGTCTTCGAATATGACGATCGTCAACCCGTTTTTCGTATAGCCATAGATCTCGGCATACCCATCCGCGATGCATGGCATCGGCAAAAACAACGCGATGAAAATGCTGATCTTGCGCACGAGTGATTTCCACGTTGTCCATACCCAAAGCCAATTTGATTCCATGCATGTCTCCCCGTATCGAGCGCAAGTATCGCGCTACCAGGTGCGCTTCCAGAGGCGATGATGTGGCAATTGCCAGCAACTCGTCAGTCGGGATGTCACAACGTCCGCTTTGGGTCGGGAGCCGACGTCATGCGGGCGAATCGCAAATTGATCCATGTCTGCTTCCGACGAAACGGCAATTGCAAGAACGCGTATGTGGTCCTCGTCAGTACGGACGCCTGCGTGGTCGATGCGCCAAGCTCTGCCATACGCACACGGTCCTCTCCTAATTTACTGACTTGCGCTACGGCATCGCCGGGGCCGGGTGTTGCGAGACTCTGCCGAGCGAAGGAAGCGAGCGCAGATGCTTCTAGTCCTTCTTTCGGAGTCTCCAGTCGTTAGGCTGCAGCCCTGCAAAGAGCTTCTTGTCGCGGCGTTCCGTTGCAGGGGCGGCAGCCCAACTATTTGTTGCGGAGGACGCCGGGGCCGTCGTACGTTTCATACGTGTGGCTATTGGAATTGCGTCGGCAATTGACCGAGGCGGACTCTACAACCGTTCTTTGAGTCGACCTGCCGGCTGAATCGGAGAGGGCAATTGATCGAGCTTCCCTTAAGAGATCCGTGCGACCTTTGCGAAGGAATGGCAGGTCGCGAAGAACGGTGGGCGATCATAGATGAAAGCGAACATACGCTCACCGTGATCAATCCATGGCAATTCGAAGTTGGGCAATGTTGCGTCATCACACGTCGGCATGTCGCGACGCTGCTCGATCTCTCTCACCAAGAATGCGGGGCCATAATGACCTCGGCTAAGAGAGTCGCAGAGGCGCTCGTCAAGACTTACAAACCGCTCGGGATACTTACGTTTCAAAACAACGGGGTCTTCAGTGGACAAGAAACACCGCACTTCCATTTCCATGTCGTGCCCCGGCAGAAGGGGAGTGATTGGGGCATAGGCCCTCCTCAACTCGCCACATTCGATGGCGCCGGACGTCAAAGGGGTACATCACACGATCCAAGCGGGGATGCACAGCGTCGGGAGCGAGTTCAAGTTTCTGCCGGACAACTTACTGCAACCGCAGACCTGATTCGTTCGAATCTGCCGGAATAGCTGGTTTGCCGTTGAGGATCTGCTGCTTCTGGCCGATAGCGGACTCTCGCCGCAAGACAGGTAGCGACTGGCCGTCCGAACTAACGTAACTACATCCGCGCCGTATACATCTGCCGTGACCGCTCAAACGACAAGAGCGGTGCTCTTATCGTGCCGTCGGAAAGAACAGCGGCGCTGAGCGGATCCACGGGTTGTACCTCGTAGGATTTTTGTCCCGTATCCAGGCTATCGACAATAACGTCCAGTGTCATCGCGTGATCGCTTCGCGATGCAAACCAATGAATGTTGTCTTTCTCTGGCGTCATCGCGGCCGCGTGACCGACCTCGGCGATCGCATCGCCACTTGGGCGGATGATGAGTGCTCCCTCTTCATCGCGGACGCGATCGAATGTGCGAACTCTCATTTTTCCGTCGAGGACCATATGAGCGCTTGCCATATGCTTGTGCGCATGGGGAGCTATCAGGCTGTTGGCGTCAAATTCGAACAACGCCACACCATAAGCCAATCGAACCGAAGCGCCGTGCTCATCTCTGAACGCAATAAACCGTCTTTGCGGCTCATGTCCAAGCGGTGTTCGTGTCGAGAGCGTGGCTGCCCGCCTGACGGTTCGCGCCAAGTCGTTGACGTCGACTTCTTTCGCTAGAGCGTTCACGGCGCCGCGCCACTCGCTCTGTGAAATCGTCCCGGAAGCGAGTCCTCTCGCAAGTTCGTCCTGACGGCCAACCCAACGAGAGGCCGAAACGCCTGAACCGACGGGAACGGCCGCTCGCGTTTCCCGAAGGAGCGCGTACATGCAGAACGCGGTAGTGACAAAGTCTCGACGCGAGATCATCGCTAAGTCCTATCGCTCGCTTGCGTCCACGTGATCTTCCCGGCGAACCTCGAGCAGCTCGCCCGGCTGGCAGTCCAGCACGTTACAGATCGCCTCCAGCGTGGAGAAGCGGATCGCTTTCGCCTTGCCGGTCTTGAGGATCGAGAGGTTGGCGACGGTGATGTCGATGCGCGCGGCAAGCTCAGTCAGCGTCATGCGCCGTTCGTACAGCTTTTCGTCGAGTCGGACCAGGATCGCCATGTCACACCGTGCCTTCGAGGTCGGCGCGCATCCGTGCGCCGTGCGCGAACACGCCGGCGAGCACGAACAGCAGCAGCACCGCCAGCCACGGCGCGAACGAGAACGCATCGACCTTCCCCGGTTCCCACACCGCCGCCGCGATGGCGGCGACGATGAGCCGCAGCGCCTCGAGCGCCGCTACGCTCCACGCGATCGCGGTCAGACGCTGCGCGTTCTCGAGAATGAAGGGATCGCCGACGCGCACGGTGTCGACGATTGCCAGCAGCCGCCGCAATATCGTGTGCACGATTGCCGCGCCGATAAGGCCCACGACAACGATCGCGCGCAATCCGAGACCCGCCATCGGGTGTTCGTGCACGAGATCGAAGCCGAGCGGCCGTTGCGGCCAGCCTTCGATGAAAAAACTCCATACCAGGAGCCCTGCGATGACGAGGGCATAGAGGGCATTGAGGACGATCAGGCCCTTGATCACCGGTCGGGCGGCGGCGAGGGCGCGTGCGCTGGTTTGGGTCATGGCGTGATCTCCGGCAATATCGTGAAACGATACTATCCGTATCGATAAACGATATGCAACCCTGCCGGACGTCACGCCATCGACTAGGGCGTCAGCGGCTCGCCGTCGGGTAGGGGTCTTGCAGAGCGATGGAGCCAGTCTCCAGCAGAGACTTGAGGTTGGAGATGACCTTCGGCCATCCGCCCGATACCGCCGCGATGAATTTCGAGGGTTCGCGCTCGATCGTGTGAGTGATGGAAAGCTTGACCGCCGTTCCGCTTTGTTCCACCTCGATCGTGCATTGCGATTCGCCTTCGATCGTGAGCTCGGGCTTGTTCTTGTTTTGCCAGCGGATCACGAGGCGCCGCGGTGGATCGGCTTCGATGATCTCGCCGGAATCCATGATCTCGCCGTCGCCGGACTTGAGCTTCCACGACGATCCGGCCGTCCACTCGCTTTCGCAGTGCACGCCGAACCAGTACTGCTTGATGAACTCCGCGTCCGTCAGCGCGGACCAGAGCTTCTCCGGCGTGGTGCGGATGTAAGTCACGTACACAAAAGTCGATCTAGCCATTGGCTTTCTCCAGTCGTCGTTTCAGATCGCCCAGCGCCTTGAGGCGCGGCTTTTCGAACTTGGCTATCCAGCGCTCGTAGATTTCCTGCAGCGGCACCGGATTGAGGAAGTGCAATTTCTCGCGGCCGCGCCACACGGGAGCCACCAGGTTCGCGGCTTCCAGCACGCCAAGGTGCTGCGTCACGCCTTGCCGCGTCATGTCCAGGTGTTCGCACAGCTCGTTGAGCGTGCGGCCGTCGTGCGCATGCAACAGATCCAGGAGCTTGCGCCGGCTGGGATCGGCCAGGGCCTTGAACAGCAGGTCGGTGTCGCGGCGCTCTGTCATTGGCTACATGCAAGTAATTGCTTGCCTTAATAATAGGCAAGTCAATTCTTGCATGTCAAGCGGAGATCATCGGTGTCGGTTCTTGAGTTCGTCTTCCGTATGAGTCTTTGAGACCGCGCGAGACGTTCGCGCGTGATCGATCACTTTCGTTCGCAAGGAGACGCTCTCATGGCTGAGACCACCGTTCCGCTCGTCGCACTCGATCCAGCCGGCAAGGCACCGATCATCAGTTACAACGTGCCTGACCCCACCTCTTACCCGATGACGCATCAGATGGAATTGCGGATGCCGCCGGGGTTGCTCAAGAAGGTAGCTGTGCTGGCGCCGCCCCAGGATGTCGACGCCGCCGGCGCGCTGAAGAGCGCGTTCGCGACCGGCGTGTTTCGGGCCGATATCTTTCCGCTGGCGCTCGCGCGACAGCCGCGGCTCGCGCTCGTCGATAACGATTTCGCCAAGGCCGTGCAGCAGGATGCGAGCCCCGATATTGCGAAAACCGGAGCTCCTTCGCCGGTGGCGCGGTTTCTTACCAAGATGCCTGTCACCGCAATCGCACAGGAGCTCGATCGCGGCAAGACGCTCAGCATGCGGCGCAACATGTACGGCAGCGTGGTGCCCGAGCTCGTCGATGCGCCCAAGCAAATCGAGCCGCAGCTGGTGATCGTCGAGCGCTATCGGCTTTCATCGTTCCTCGGCCAATACGGAGCAGGGCGCACGTTGAACACGTTCACGCTGCTGCCGGGCGAGAAGACGACGATCACGATCAAGAGCTACACCAAGAGCGTGACCGAATCCGAGCAGGCCTCGAGCATCCTCGATAGTTTTTCCGAGACGAGCGCGGACGATTTCGAAAAATCGCTGGAGACCGAGCAGTCCGATCGCAGCAAGCAGGAATCGGCGATTTCGTTCGAGGCGTCGATGGAAGGGCAGTACGGCGTTTCGTTCGCGACGCATGTCAGCGCGAAGGCGGGCTTCAAGACGAGCTCGGCGAATTCGCGCGAGCAATTCGGACGCAGCGTCGCCAACGCGACGTCCAAGCATTCGCAAACGGCTTCGGCCAAGCGCGACGTCAAGGTCGACACCACGAACAAGCAGAGCACCGAAAACACCAACGAGCAGACGATCGTGCGCGAGCTCGCGAACATCAACGTCGGGCGCACGCTCAACTTCGTGTTCCGACAGATGCTGCAGGAGTTCATCACGCTATTGCATCTGGTCGACGTGAAAGTCGCTTACTGGGACGGCATTCCGCAGAACAAGCGCGAAGTGCCGCTGCATCAGCTCGACGAGCTGCTCGATGACGTAGCCGATACCGCGGCGGATCCCGACGCAGCCAAGAAGCTCCGCGCTGCGGTGCTCGATTCGATACGACGGGTCGTGGATTGGCAGGGCGAGAAGCTCAACTTCGTCGAGGAGCATCAGGCATTTCCCGACGAGACGGCTTACCTGCGTATCGTTCCGAAGCTGGTTGATGAATACAACGATACGACCGGCAATCGGTTCTCGGTTCCCGGCATCATCGTGCGTGCCGATAAATACACGATGCGTACCGAAGGCGTCGTCGTCGAAGCGTTGCTCGGCCAAGGCAATGCGCTCGATCCTTATTCGATGGCGCTGCAGCAGCAGGCGGTGCGCGCCAAGGAGCTCGAAAACGATACGCGCGCGGATGCGGTCTCGCAGGCGTCGCTCGGTCGCACCGTCGTGAACAGCGGCACGCCGGCGCAAGCGAACGCATTCCAGAAAGTCTTCTACGCGCCGCCGGTGGTCGACGACGATGACTGAGTCCGCATTACTTGCCGAAGCGGCGCTCGCTGATCTTGCGTCGATTCTGCCGGGAACGGCACTCGCCGATGCGACCGGCGGTGGATTGATCCGGCCCGATCCGGATGCGAAACCCGTTCCGCGTCAGGATCCGGTTTATCCCCAACGCGATCCACCCGCGCGTGCATGGACGCCGGATGCGATCAGCGTGCTGGTGCGAACTTATGATCAGGCGCTCGAAGGCTTTCGGATCGGCGATGGCCGGTCGAAGAGAATGTCGCCCGCGATCATCTCTCTTGCGAAGGATGCTCCGTTGCGCATCGAAGCGTTCTATTTCGTCGATTCCGAAGGCATGCCTCGACCGCTGCCGTTCCCGCCGCCGCAAGTCGGCTTCCAGTGGTTTTTCACCCCCGACGGCGGTGCGCCGGGCAAGACCGCGGTGCTTTGGGATGCGGCACCGATTTATCAGGGCGAGAACAAGCCGCTGATGCCGAACTTCGGCTATCTCGTCGTGAATGCGAACGTACCGGGCAGCGGCTGGCTGACGCTGTCCGGTCGCATCGACGATCCAGAGGGCGCGATCGAGTTCGACGATACGGTTCGCGTGCTCGTCGCTGCTTGATGCGTCTTGGGGCAACGCGCAACGGCACAAAATCTTAGCCCGTGAGACGCGTCTCCTTATCCTGACTTCACCACGACGTCAGGAGGTCATCATGAGCCGCAGGCGCTTCAAATCCGCGACGATGAAGTTCGGTGTTCCGCTGTCGGTGCCGAGCTCGCGCTATGTCGAGCGCTGCTACGGCGAGCACGGAAAGGCCTTCGCGAAAACGCCGCCGCGCAACAGCGAGATCGAGTTGATCCTCATCAACACGCAGCGCCAGCTCTGGACGGTCGACGGATTCTTCCCTGAGCTGCACACGTATGTGACCGACGCCGTCGGTCTGGGCGGCGAGGGCTGGCGCATCCTCGGCTGGAGAATGGCCGACGGCACCATGCCGCTCGGCGATTACGACGAGATCGATCCGGACCTCGCGCAGTTCGACTATTTGCCGGTGCCGAACGCGCGCGAGAACATCGGGCGCCGCGCATACGGTGATGGCTTGTCGCTTCCCAACGATTCGCATGCGGGCGATCTTTAGACAGATCGCGCCGAGCGGCATCGCGCTCGCTTAGGCGAGCGCGCTTAGCGTCACGTAGTAGCCGTCCGGATCCCGCAGCGAGAACTCTTGGGTTTCCGTGTTCGGGTTCAAGTGCGGCTCTTCCTCGAGTTGCGCGACGAGTGCGCGCGCGTTCTTGAGCGCAAGATCGAAATCGTCGATGCGGAAGAACAGAAGAAGTCCGTTGCCGGGCGTCGCGTTGTCGGGACTCGTCAACGAAGGATGCTCGTGCTCGCCCCACTCGTGAAGGCAGAGCAACACCGTTCCGTCCGAATCGAGAATCTGGCCGAAATATGGATGACTGGGCTCGGTCGGCGGCATGCCGAACAGCGACTGATACCACTTGAAGCTCAGCGGCACATCGCGCACGCCGATGATCGTCCACGTGCGTCTCATGGTCCGCAGCAGCCGGTCAACCAGGGGGACGGGAGAGTTCCGCCTCATCCCGCTATCAATTTATAACTCGTGCGGGGCCTTGCGGCAAGGCCCGTGTCGTGCTGCACAGTCCGCGGCCTTCGCGGACACCGGCGCAAACGAGGCAGGCGGATGAACCGATACGTACTGGGTTTCGATGAAATCGACCGCACGCAAGTCGCGGTCGTCGGCGGCAAAGGCGCGCATCTGGGCGAGCTTTCGCGGATCGAAGGCATCCGCGTGCCGCCCGGCTTTTGCGTGACGACGGATGCGTTCCAACGGATCATGTCGGAGGGGCCTTCGATCGACGATCTGCTCGATCGGATGTCGCATCTCCCACCGGACGATCGGGAGACGATCCGCGCGCTGAGTGCAGAGGTCCGCCGCGCCATCGAAGCGGTTGTCGTCCCCGACGATCTGGCGGCGGCGATCGCCAGACCGCTCGTGCGCATCGGCGAGCAAGCCGCTTATGCCGTACGGTCCAGCGCAACGGCGGAAGATTTGCCGAACGCCTCGTTCGCCGGCCAGCAGGACACCTATCTCAATATCGTGGGATCGGCGTCGATCCTTCATCACGTGAGCCGCTGCTGGGCTTCGCTCTTTACCGAGCGGGCCGTGGCCTATCGCCTGCGCAACGGCTTCGACCATCGGAAGATCCGCATGGCCGTGGTCGTGCAGCGGATGGTCTCCCCGCAAGCGTCCGGCGTCCTGTTCACGGCCGATCCCATCAGCGGCAATCGCAAAGTCGCGTCCGTGGACGCTTGCTTCGGGCTCGGTGAAGCGCTGGTCTCCGGCTTGGTGAATACGGATACGTACAAGGTGCGCGATGGCGAAATCGTTGCGAAGACAATCGCCGCCAAGTCACTCGCGATTCGCGTCTCGCGCGCGGGCGGAACCGAAGAACATCCGATCGCACCCGAGCAGCAAACACAACCGGCGCTGACGGATGCGCAGGTCGTGCGGATCGCGCAGCAGGGGCGGCGCATCGAAGCGCACTTCGGCAGGCCGCAAGACATCGAATGGTGTCTCGTCGACGATGATTTCCACATCGTCCAGAGCCGGCCGATCACGACGCTGTTTCCGATTCCCGCGGCGAGCGACGAAGAAAACCACGTCTACATGTCCGTCGGCCATCAGCAGATGATGACTGACGCGATGCGGCCGCTCGGGATATCCGTGTGGCAGATGATGAACGCAGGCATGCGCGAGGCGGGCGGCAGATTGTTCGTCGACGTTACCGCTCGCCTGGCGTCGCCGTCGAGTCGCGCCGCACTCTTGGAGCTATCCGGGAAATCCGATCCGCTGACCCGAGACGCGCTCGACACCCTCCTCGAACGCGGCTTCATCCGTTTGCAGCCGGGAGAGGCTCCGCGCGCCGTGCCGTCCGCCAGCACGTCCGCTGCGATCGAGACGGATCCCGCGATCGTCGATGCGCTGATCGCGCGAAACCAAGCATCCACTGCCGCTTTGAAACGCGACATCGCGACGAAGTCTGGCCCCGCGTTGTTCGATTTTCTCCTCGCCGATGCCGATGAGAGGAAGAAGATCCTGTTCGATCCGCAAAGCATTCAAGCCATCATGGCAGGAATGGAGGCCGCCTGGTGGCTCAACGATCAGCTGCAGGCGTGGCTCGGCGAGAAGAACGCAGCCGATACGCTCGCGCAGTCGGTTCCGCACAACGTCACGTCGGAGATGGGGCTCGCATTGCTCGACGTCGCGGATGTCATCCGTCCGCATCCAAGCGTGGTGGAGCTTCTGCAGCACGCCGACGAGGATTTCCTCGACGCGCTGGCTGATATCGAGGGCGGACGCGAATCGCGAGACGCCATCCTCGCGTGGCTCGACCAATACGGCATGCGCTGCGTCGGTGAGATCGACATCACGAATACGCGCTGGAGCGAGCGCCCGGCCGCCCTCGTGCCGATGATCCTCGGCAACGTCAGAAATTTCGAGCCCGGCGCCGGCAAACGCCGGTTCGAGCAAGGCCGGCTCGAAGCTTCAAGGAAGGAGCAGGCGTTGCTGGAGCGTTTGCGCGCGCTGCCGGACGGCGAGCAGAAGGCCGAAGAGGTCAAACGGATGATCGACCGGCTCCGCACGTTCGCCGGGTACCGCGAATATCCAAAGTACGGCCTCGTCTGCCGTCACTGGGTCTACAAGCAAGCGCTGATGGCCGAAGCCGGACGTCTCGTCGAGGCCGGCGTGCTGAGCGAAAAGTGCGACATCTTCTATCTCACGTTCCAGGAGCTCCACGACGTCGCGCGCACCGATGTAGCGGACGATGCGCTCATCCGCCAACGCAAGGAGGCGTTCCGCTCGTACCAGGCACTCACGCCGCCGCGCGTGCTCACGTCGGAAGGCGAGAGCGTGGTCGGCGCCTACAAACGCGAAAATCTTCCGGCCGGCGCGCTGGTCGGTTTGCCGGTTTCCACTGGCATCATCGAGGGACGAGCCCGCGTCATCCTCGATCTCGAAAAAGCTGATCTTGAAACGGGCGACATTCTCGTTACGACGTACACGGACCCGAGCTGGACGCCTCTCTTTGTCGCCATCAAAGGCCTCGTGACGGAAGTCGGCGGACTCATGACCCACGGCGCGGTCATCGCACGGGAATACGGGCTGCCCGCCGTCGTCGGCGTTGAGCGCGCCACGCGCTTGATCCAGGACGGGCAACGGATCCGCGTGCACGGGACGGAGGGTTATGTGGAGATCCTGTCCTAGCAGCATCTACGACGAAGTCCTGCAAGGATTTGCAGCCGCACGAGCTGACCGACGAGCAGGCGGCGGCGCTAGCGTCCATCGAGACGGTCGAGGAGTATGACGTGCCGCACGAATCACTCGGGGACGGCTACGGATCTCCGACCTTGTTTTCGCAGGTAGAGTATTTGCGCCGTCAGCCCGACGATCAGGAGGACAAAGAGACCGCCTTGAGCGCCCAAGAGAATCGGGGACTTCAAATCAGTCACCAGCGGGTGCCCGTCAGGTACACGACGTAGAGTTTCACTAACCGCGGGCAGCAGTAACAGGAACGTCGTGAGACTCAGAAATATGGTTTCCAGGTAAGTAGCGACTTTGCCCAGTCTTGATAGAAACGCGACGCCGTAGCCAGCCAGGAGCAAGACGAGGGTGACCACCCCGATGACGATGCTCACAGGTTGCTTGGCAATCAAGAAAACAGTTGATGCTCCGATCAACATCGTAACGAAGTAGACGGTGCCAGCCGTGGAGCGTGGGACGATCCGCCCGTAGCGAAAGAGCATGTAGAGCGCCGCGGGAATCGCGGGAAGGCTGCCGAGCGTGTGGACCCAGCCGAGCGAGGAAATTCCGAACATTTGATTCTCCATTTGTAGAGCGTCTCGGGCGATCCACCTGCTTGACGGTCGATTGCGAGGAAGAGACGAAAGCATTAGGCGGTTTGAGCGCCGCGCACGAGCAAGCCGTAAGGCGTTACACCGACCTCACAGCGCTCGGGCGCAGAGATCTAACGAAGAGGGCACCGCAAGACTCGGCGCGGTCGTCAAACGATCGTCAGTACGACGTGAACGTTGTTGCGCGTCGCGTTTGAATACGGACAAATCTGATGTGCCGTCTCGACGAGCTTCCGTGCGCTTTCGGCATCGACGCCAGGTAGCGTAATGGCGAGATCAGCTGTGATACCGAAGCCGCCCTGCGAACGCGGCCCGATGCCGACAGTGGCGGTGATCGACGTTTCAGCGGAAACGTTGGTCTTCAACTGTTGGCCCGCGACCTTCAGAGCGCCAAGAAAGCATGCCGCGTAGCCCGCGGCGAAAAGCTGTTCGGGATTAGTGCCGACGCCGCCAGGACCACCCAACTCTTTCGGTGTCGACAGCTCCACGTCGAGGCGCCCATCGTCCGAGCGCGCCTTACCAGTACGTCCGCCGACGGCGGTAGCACTCGTTCGATACACAACTTGCACAGTCATTGCTCACTCCAGTTATCGCGACAATAGTTATCGCGATATGAATATTAGAGGCTGCGATAGACCTTGTCAAGCTATTGTTTATCGCGATATCTAATCTGTGATAGGATTTCGTTATGAACTACACGCCCTCGCTTGAGAACCTGCTTTGCTTCTCCCTCTACTCGGCTTCGATGGCGATCAATCGCACCTACAAGCCGCTACTCGACCAACTCGGGATTACCTATCCCCAGTATCTGGTCCTCAATGCACTCTGGGAGGAGGACGGCCGAACAATTGGCTCGATCGCAGATCGCCTGGGCCTGGAGTCGAGTACCGTGACACCGCTCGTGAAGCGGCTGGAGGCCGCCTCCCTGGTCACTCGGACACGACATCGCAGCGATGAGCGACGAGTTCTTGTGGCCCTGACCGAGCGCGGACGCGAGCTCCAACAGACGAGTCGCTGTCTAGGCGAGACCTTACTCGCGCGGTCCGGAATGGCACCCAGCGAGCTGATCGCTTTGAATCGTGATGTTCGCCGGCTGCGCTCAGCCCTCATGACGCCTGAAGCCGAGTCATCGGGAGCTGCATCGGATCCGAAGCCGAGCCCGGAACCACTTGGCAGTCAGTACAAGAAGGGATGACAGCGCTCAGCAAGCTCCTGCGCGCTGAACTCGACATATAGTCGGCCCGATGTCGAATGCAACCGGAGAAATGCAGCGTCACCAGATGTGCACGCGATCGCCCGGCGCGAGATAGAGCTTGTCGCCGGGCTTCACGTCGAACGCGGCGTACCACGCGTCCATGTTGCGCACGACGCCGTTGACGCGGAACGCGTCCGGGCTGTGCGAATCGGACGTCAAATCCGCGCGTAACGCTTCCTCGCGGATATTCTCGCGATAAGTTTGCGCCCACGAGAGGAAAAAGCGCTGCTCACCCGTGAATCCGTCGATGGCCGGCGCCTTCTTGCCGCGCAGCGAGATCCGATACGCTTCGAGCGCGACGCTCAGCCCACCGTTGTCGCCGACGTTTTCGCCGAGCGTCATGTCGCCGTTGATGCGCAAGCCCGGCAGCGGTTCGTACTGCGAGTATTGCTTGGAGAGCGCTGCCGTCAGCCTCTTGAAGCGCTCGACATCTTCTTGCTTCCACCAAGTGTGCAGCACACCGTTCTCGTCGAGCTTGGAGCCTTGATCGTCGAAGCCGTGGCCCATCTCATGCCCGATCACGCCCCCGATGCCGCCATAGTTGACGGCCGCGTCCGCGTTCGGATCGAAGTATGGCGGTTGCAGGATTGCTGCGGGAAAAACTATCTCGTTGAATACGCCGTTGTAATACGCATTCACGGTCTGTGGGGTCATGCCCCATTCGGTGCGATCGGTCGGCTGACCGAGACGCGCGATCCGTCGTTGCCAGTCCCAAGACGTCGCGCGTTTGCGATTGCCGACCGGGTCGCCGGCGCGTACGTCGAGCGCTGAGTAGTCGCGCCACCGGTCGGGATAGCCGATCTTGACGTGGAACGTCGCGAGCTTGCGGAACGCGGCCTGCTTGGTTTGCTCGGACATCCAATCGAGCTTGGCGATGCGCACGCGATACGCGGCGCGTAGATTCTCGACCAGCGTCCTCATCTCCCGTTTCGCTTGCGGCGAGAAATGACGCTGTACGTAAAGCTCGCCGACGGCTTCGCCGAGCGCGGTATTGAGCGCCGTCGCCGCGCGTTTCCAACGCTCGCGCTGCTGCGGTTGTCCCGACAGTGTGTGGCCGTTGAAGCCAAACGCGAGATCGTCGAACGCGGCCGGCAGTATGTCTGCTGTGTTGTTGAGCTCGTGAAATGTCATGTACGCACGCCAGGTCTTGACCGGCGTCGCGCCGAACAGCATCGTCAGCGCGCCGATCGCATCGAGCTCCTTGAGGACGAAGAAATCCTGCGACGGAATCCCGGCCGCAGACAGCGCATCGTTCCATGGGTAGTCCGGCGCGAATGCTTTCAGCTCAGCCTGCGATTTCGGGTTGTACGTGAGATCGGCATCGCGACGCTTATCGCGCGGCCAATGCCGCTTCGCCATCTCCGTCTCGATCGCGACGACGGCGGACGCCGCTTCATCGGCGTTCGGATAGCCCGCCAGCGCGAGCATCTTCTCGACGTAGTTGCGATAACCGTTTCGCGTCTCGACGAATTTTGCATCGTCCTTGAGATAGTAATCGCGATCGGGAAGGCCGAGGCCGGACTGCACGATGTTGACCGCGTAGCGATCGGGATTCTTCGCGTCGGGCCAAGGGCTGATCGAAAGCGGCCCGTCGACATAGAGATCGTGTCGCGCCATGAGGCGCGCGACGTCTTCGTGTGAGCGTGCGCCCGCGATCACGGCGAGATCCGCACGTAGCGGATCGAGCCCGGCTTTCTCGATCGCATTCGTGTCGAGATAGGATGAATAGTAGTCGCCGATCTTCTGCTCGATGGAGCCCGGCGCATGATGCCGGCTCGCAACCTCGTCGACGATCGCCTTGACGTCCTTTTCGGCATTCGCACGCAGCAGGTAGAACGGTCCCCACGACGAGCGATCGGGCGGGATCGGCGTGTTCTTCATCCATGTCCCGCCAGCGTAGCCAACGAAATCGTCACCGGGCTTCACCGCGCGATCCATGCCGGAGAGATCGAACCCCCACGCGCCGATCTGCGGCTTGCCGGAACCTTCGCTCGTCAGCCCGACCGACACCGAGAGCAGCGCCGTTGTGGACAACACGAACGCTGCGATCGGGTGTTTCATGTGTCCTCCGCCAGCTGCGAGTTCGCGCGATCGAACAGCGACTGCCGATCGAGCGCCTTCTCAAGTCGCGTCAGCGCGACGACCACATTTCCGGCTTCCGCGTTCAACGCTTCCGCAGCGTGCGCGAGCGCACTCCAGATCGGCTGTAAGGTCTCGACCTGCGCTTTTCCTTTTGGCGTCAGATGCAAAGTGCGGCGTCGGCCGTCGTCGGGATCGGCACGCTCGACGACGAGCCGCGCGGCGCGAAGCGAGCTTCGCGTCTGACTGACGGAGGGATGGCTGATTCCGAGCGCAGTCGCGAGCTCGTTGACCGACAGTGGGCCGTGCCGGTTCAGAAGATTCAGCGCGCCCATCCAGCGCTGCTCGAAGACGACGCCGCGCTCGGCGTAGACCTGCGTCGCTTCGCGATCGATGCGCTCGGAGAGCCGTCGCAGTCGCGCGCCGAGCGCAGCGCCACCTTGGCGGCGGCTGTAGTCGGACAGCGCGGCAGTTCGGCGAATGGGAGACTTGCTTTTCTTCGTCGGCATCACGAACTCCGTAGGCGCCTACGTATATCGTAGTCAAACGGAGAAGGTGCGTCCATCACCGTTGAAGAGTTCGATGAAGCCTCGCCGTTTCGTTCGCGCCATGGCCGTCGCTCCGCTGCTAGCTTCGAACGCGGGCATTGCCGCTGGCGCGCTAACGCCAGTCCCAGGTCTTTCTTGACCGCTTCGACTGGGGCGGTGAGTTCTTCTTCAATGTCCGCTATCCGTCGGAAACGCGTATGTGTTTAGACGCGCAACGGTCAGCTAACTGATTGATTCTAATGGTGGCCAGGGACGGAATCGAACCGCCGACACGGGGATTTTCAGTCCCCTGCTCTACCAACTGAGCTACCTGGCCAGTGACTTGCGTGAATCGTGCGGCCGATGGGGACCGCAGCGGGGCCGCGTATTAAAGCGATCGGGTTCCGGCGCGTCAAGCCGCGGATAACGATCTTCGGGGCGAACGGGGAGGGCAGGTCCTGCCGGTCGCGTCCGCTGCCTGTGACTTCCGGCCTGTTGCATCCGTCCCTCGTTTCTACTACACATGTAGTACGACGACTGTAGAACGGATTCCGATGAGCAAGCGGCAGGACATCAGCTTGAGCGAGCTGCAGATCGCGCTGATGCGCGTGTTGTGGCGGCGCGGCGAGATCAGCACGGCGGATGTGGCGACGGAGCTTGCGAGCGAGCGTGGGCTCAAGCACACGACGGTCGCGACATTGCTCACGCGCCTGGAGAAGCGCGGCGTCGTCGCGCAGCGGCGCGAGGGGCGGCAGCTTTTCTATCGCGCGCTGGTCGGCGAGGCGCAGGTGAAGCGCTCGATGGTGGCTGATCTGATCGGTGCGCTGTTCGATGGCGATCCGCGTGAGCTCGTCGCGCATCTGGTCGAGGAATCGGAGATCGCGCCTGGCGATCTTGCGAAAGTGAAGCGTCGTCTTGCACGGGGAGATAAGCATGGCGAGTGAAATCCTGGCGTCGTGGCTCTTGACGGTTGCGCTGCATGCGAGCGCGCTGCTCGGTATCGCGTTTCTTCTCGATCGCGGCGCGCTGCGCGCGCGTCCGGCGTGGCGCGAGGTGCTCTGGCGCGCGGCGTTCTTCGGTGGTGTCGCGACGGCAAGCGCGCAGGTGCTGCTCGGTTTACCGGCGCCGGCGCAAGTCGCGCTGCATTCGACTGCGGCAGCGCCCGTCTCCTATCTGCGTGTGACTGCCGAGCCGGTTGTGCAATCGCAAGCTGCCAAGCCTGCCGCCGCGTCGAGCGGTTCGCTCACGGTGAAGGTGACTCAGCCTTCGATCGCCGCGTCGCCGCGCGCGACAGCGGAATCAAACAATGGATTCGCTGCGCTCGTTGCGAAGCTGCCGCCGTGGCATCTTGTGCTGATCGCGGGATGGCTCGCGGGCGCGCTCCTGGCGCTCGCGCGGCTCGCGCTCGCGGCGTTCGGGCTCGAACGGCTGATCGCGCGCGCGGAACGCGTGAGCAACGTCGCGCTCGAAACCGATGTCGAAGCGCTCGCGATCGAAGCGGATATCGCGCCGCCGCGGCTCGGTGCACTCGATGAGCTTGCAAGCCCGATCGCGGTGCGCGGTCGCCGCATTTTGTTGCCGCGCTGGGCGATCGAGCTTCTCGATCGCGAACAGCTGCGCGCGATGCTCGCGCACGAGACTGCGCACATTGCGCGTCGCGATCCGGCGTGGAAGCTCGCAGCAGCCATTTGGTCCGCGCTCTTTTGGTTCGTGCCGTTCGCCCCGCTTGCTCGCAAGCGCATGGACGAGATCGCCGAGCTTGCGTGCGATGCCTGGGCCGCGCGTCATCTCGGCGACGGCCGCTCGCTCGCCGAATGTCTTGCGGAGTGCGCGGAGCGTCGCGTCGGCGGTTTCATCGCCGATCTTGCGCCGGCGATGGCGAGCCGAGAATCGCCGCTGTTACAGCGAATCGATCATCTGATTGCAGGGGTTCCTATGAATACGCAAATTGCCGGCGTGCGCGCCGGTCTCGCCGTTGCCGTCGCGCTTGCGATCAGCGCGCTCGCGCTGCCCGGCGTCAGCCTCAAATCCGTAGCCGCGCAACCGGCGCCACCTGCGCCACCGGCCGCACCCGCAGCGCCGGCGGCTCCCGCGAAGCCTGCAAGCTCCGGTGTGAGCCATGTTCATATCAGCTCCGATTCGGACGGCAAGCACGATCTCACCATCGTCGACGTCAACGACAAGGTCCACAGCTATCGCGCGCGCATCGAAGGCAAGATTGCGTTCAACGAAACTGAGGATGGCATCGCCAGTCTCGGCACCGGCGGCTCGGCCAGCTTTGCCGAGACGCGCCTCGGTAAAACGCGTCGGATCGAGATCGCCAATCGCGGCGGCAAGCTCGAAGAGCGCTATTTCGTCGACGATCAGGAACAGCCGGTCAACGCAGAAACGCGCCAGTGGATGGCGATGCTGATCCCGACCGTGATCCGCGAAACCGGCATCGACGCTGAAGGCCGCGTCGCGCGTTTGCGTGCTAAAGGCGGCGCAAATGCCGTGCTCGATGAGATCGCGCAAATCGATTCCGGTTACGCGCGCGGCGTGTACCTCAAATATCTCGTCGCCGGCGGCAAGCTGTCGTCGTCGGAGATGACGCGCGCGCTCGAGCTCGTCGACGGCATCGATTCCGATTACGAGAAGCGCAATGCGCTCTCCGCGCTCGCTTCGACACAGCCGCTCGACGCAGGCCAGCAGAAGCTCGTGCTCGCGCAGGCGGACAAGATCGATTCGGACTACGAGCGCGCCGAGCTCCTTATCGACATGCTGCCGCAGCTCGCACCCGCGCACGACGTGCGCGAGGCCTGGCTCAATGCGGCGACGAAGATCCAATCCGACTACGAGCACCGGCGCACGCTGTCGGCGATGCTCGAGAAAATCGATCCGGATCAGGCAACGCTCGAGACCGTGCTCAAGGAAGCGCAGAAGATCGGCTCGGACTACGAGCGCCGCGAGCTCATGATCCTCGCGATCCGGCACAGCCGCGATGCCGAACAGCTGGCTCCGACCTACGGCGCTGCCGCGGCCGAGATCGGTTCGGACTACGAACGCCGCGAAGCGCTGATCGCGCTGATCCGCGCGCCGGGTTTCGGCAAGGCAGGCAGTCGCGCGGTGCTCGACGCGCTGCACAGCATCGGCTCCGACTACGAATGCCGCGAAGTGCTGGTCGCGCTCGCCACCGTGATGCCGAACGATGCGGATTTGATCTCGCGTTATCGCGAAGTCGCGCGGCGGCTGTCCGACTACGAACGTGGCGAGGCCGAGCGCGCGCTGGACCGGTTCGCGAGCTGATCGCTCGGATCATGAGCGGCGGCTGAAGACGGCGCGCGAAATGCGCGCCGGAATCGCGCTATCGTCCGTCATTGCCGGAAACCGATGACGGAGCACCGCCATGAATCGCACGCTTTCCGCTTGTTTCCTGCTCGGCGCTCTTGTCGCCGTCGGCGCGAGCGCGCAGACGCGCAAAGTGCAGCAGGAAAATCTCGACCGCTACAGCAAATACGCCGGCGAGCCGATCGACGAATTCCGCTTCTGGACGATGTATCAGTGGTCGCTGGTCGGTCCGAACAAGGTGATCGCGTGGACGACGATCAACGATGCGTATCTTTTGACGGTCGAAGATCCGTGCACTGGCCTTGAATGGGCCAAGGGCATCGGCGTCACGTCGAAGCAGGAGCACATCATCAGCAGCAAGTTCGACTACGTCACGTTCGGCCACGATCGCTGCAAGATCACCGAGATCCAGCCGATCGATTATCGGCGCATGCAGAAAGACGAGAAGGAAGCGAAAGGAAAGTAGCGAATCCCCCTCTCCCGCTCCGCGGGAGGGGGTAGGGTGAGGGCACGCTGGAACGATCTCTCAAGATTGCCCTCATCCGCCTCCGGCACCTTCTCCCGCAAGCGGGAGAAGGGACTAGCCGGGAGCTACAAACCCTGCCGGCTTCTCCGACCCGTCCCCAAAAAAATACTTTTCCATCTCCGCCGCCAAGAACGCGCGCGCTCTCGGATCCAGCGGATTCAGCCGATTCTCGTTGATCAGCATCGTCTGATGCGCAAGCCACGCCTGCCACGCTTCCTTCGAAACGTTTTCGTAGATGCGCTTGCCGAGCTCGCCGGGCCAGGGCGCGAACGCGAGCCCTTCGGCTTCGCGCCCGAGTTTCACGCAGTGGACGATTCGCGCCATCGGTCTTCCTCGAATACGGTGTTGAGAAGCTTACGCACGGGCGCGGGCAATCCAAGCTCGTCGAGCTCATCGCGCGAAACCCAGGCGCGTTCGTCGTCTGCAACGTGATCGGCTTGGGAGCCTGCAACGACGAGCGGCGTCACGCGCAGATGATAGTGCGTGAAGCTGTGCACGAACGTGCCGAGCGCTTGCGATGATTTCGCGCGCACGGAGTAGCGATCGCGCAGCAAGTCTGCCGCTGATTTCGCGTCGGCGCTCTCCGGAAGGCTCCACAAGCGCGCCCAGATCCCGACCGGCGGCCTGCGCTCGAGCAGCACGCGGCCCGCGTCGTCGCGGACGATCAGCATCGTCGTCTCGCGCGTCGGCCGCTCGCGAGCGGGTTTCGGTTCCGGAAGCTCGGCCGTCGCACCTTCGCGTAGCGCGACGCAGCCGGATGCGACCGGACAACGCATGCAATGCGGACGCGATCGCACGCAGACGGTCGCGCCAAGATCCATGATCGCCTGCGTGTAGTCGGCGACGCGATCGCTCGGCGTGTGTGCTTCCGCGTGGCTCCACAACGTGCGCTGCACCGTCGTCGCTCCGGGCCATCCGCGCACGCCGTGCCAGCGCGCGAGCACGCGGCGCACGTTGCCGTCGAGGATCGCATGACGCGATCCGTGCGCCTGCGCGAGGATCGCAGCCGCGGTCGAGCGGCCGATGCCGGGCAGCGCCGCAAGCGCTTCGATGTCGCGCGGCAGGTCGCCGCCGTGTTCGGCGACGCAGATCGTCGCGGCTTTGTGCAGATTGCGCGCGCGGCTGTAGTAGCCGAGGCCCGACCACAATGCGAGCACGCGATCGAGCGGCGCCGCGGCGAGCGCATCGAGCGAAGGCAGCGCGTCGATGAAGCGCTCGAAATACGGAATCACCGTGCGCACCTGCGTCTGCTGCAGCATCACCTCGCTCAGCCACACGCGATACGGCGTGCGCGGATGCTGCCACGGCAGATCGTGGCGGCCGTGCACGTCGAACCATGCGAGCAGCGCGCCGGCGAACGTATCGGTGCTCACGGATTTCCCGATGCGGCTTTCGCATCGTCCTCGCGCGATTCGATGCGGACGTTCTCGAGCGTCGTGTCGCCGATCGTCATCGACTTGGCTTCGGCGGTGCCGCTCAGCGGCGGCAGCAAAACACTGGTCGACGAACGTTGTGCATTCAGCCAGCCGATGAGATCGCCGGTGCTTGCGAAGTCGAGATTCACGCGCTCGGCAATCCGCTTGCCGCCGAGGATCAACGTGGCATCGGTCGCGCGCAACGAGAAGCGCACGTCGGGCGGCGTCGGCGAGGAGGGGCGCGAAGCGAGCCACGCATCCAGCGCATCGAGATCGAGCCGCGGCTTCACAAGCTCGACGCGATGGATCTCGTAGCGATCGCTCCACAAGATCGACCACGGCACGACGACATCGGCGGAATCGGCGCTGAGAAACGCGCCGGTTTGCGGCGTCTGCCTGAGCGTTGGATGCGCAAGCGTCAGATGCAGCTTCGGCAAAAATCCGAAGCGACCGGTCTCGCTCAAGCCGAGCTCCGCACCAAGCTGGCTGCGCGCGTTGTCGATCAGCATCGCGGTCAATGTTTCCGGCCGCGTGAAATGCCGTGCGATCAGGGCGCCGATCACGAACAGCACCACGACGATCGCCAGCACGATCGGCCAGCGGCGACGACGACGCGCTTCAGGCATCGCCGCCGAGCGCTGCCGGCAGCAAGCCGTCGACGAACGCCTGCGCTTCGAACACACGCAGATCTTCTGCGCTTTCGCCGAGGCCGACGTAGCGGATCGGCAAGCCGAACTCGCGCGCGAGCGCGAATACGACACCGCCTTTCGCGGTGCCGTCGAGTTTGGTCACGACGAGCCCGCTGACGCCGATCGCTTCGCGGAACTGGCGCACTTGGTTGATCGCGTTCTGGCCGGTCGTGCCGTCGATCACGAGCAAGACTTCATGCGGCGCGTCGGCATCGATCTTCGCGAGTACGCGGCGGATCTTCGAAAGCTCGTCCATCAGGCCCGATTGCGTGTGGAGACGCCCGGCCGTGTCGGCGATCAGTACGTCGACGCCGCGCGAGCGCGCGGTCTGCAACGCATCGAAGATCACGCTCGCCGAATCTGCGCCCGACCCTTGTGCGATCACCTGTACTTGATGACGCTCGCCCCAGGTCTTGAGCTGCTCGACCGCGGCGGCGCGAAACGTATCGCCGGCAGCGAGCAGCACCGAGCGGCCTTCGGATTTGTAGCGGCGCGCGAGCTTGCCGATCGTCGTCGTCTTGCCGACGCCGTTGACGCCGACCATCAGCAGCACGAACGGCTGCCGTCCGCCGACGTCGAGCGGCTTTTCGACCGGTTCAAGGCGCGCGACGAGATCGGCGCGCAGCGCGGCCAAGAGCGCGTTCGCATCGGCGAACTCGCGCCGCGCGACGCGCGTGCGCAAGCGTTCGACCAGCTCCGAAGACGCGGCGACACCGACGTCGGCGGTGATGAGGCAGGTTTCGAGCTCGTCGAGGAGCGCATCGTCGAGCACGGGATTGCGCGCGAACAGCGATGTGAGCCCGCGCGCAAAACCGCTGCCGGAAAGGCGCTCGCGCCACGAGCGTTTCGCCGGTGCGGCCGCTTCGGGCTCAGGTTGCGCGACATCCGCAGGCTCGGCGACGACTTCTTTCTCGGCGGGCGCGTCGGAGCCGGCCTCGTCGGCCGGCTTCTTTTTCCAGAACTTCAGCATGAAAGGGCGGTATCAGCGAAAATGCAGGCCATCATGCTAACACCCGGCAAGTTGCGCATCGTCGCCGGGCACCTTCGCGGCTCTCGGCTCGCGGTGCCCGACGTTCCAGGCCTCCGGCCCACGCCCGACCGCGTGCGCGAAACCTTGTTCAACTGGCTCGCGCCGGTGATCGAAGGCGCGCGCTGTCTCGATCTCTACGCGGGAACGGGCGCGCTCGGCATCGAGGCGCTCTCGCGCGGCGCGCGCGAATGCACGTTCGTCGAACGCGACCGCACGCTCGCCAAGCTCCTGCGCGAGAACCTCGCGCGCCTCAAGGTCGAAGCGGCACGCGTGATCGAAACGGACGCGCTGGCGATGCTCGCCCGCACTGGCGAGCCATTCGATGTCGTATTCCTCGATCCGCCATTCGGCGAGTCGCTCTGGGAAGCGTCCGCCCGCGCGCTCGAGAACGGCTGGATTGCGGCTTCGGGCTGGATCTACGTCGAATCGCCGGTCGACGCGGCGTTCGCGTTGCCGTCCTCGTGGAGCCTCCACCGCGAGGGCCGCGCCGGCGCGGTGCACTACGCGCTGTATCGTCGCGCGGCGGCCGATCCGCTAAGCTAGCGCGTCTTTCGGCGACGCAGGCGGACAATGGCGAATTCGGAACGCTCGCGTGTGGCGGTGTATCCGGGAACGTTCGATCCGATCACGAACGGACACGTCGATCTCGCCATGCGCGCCGCGCCGCTGTTCGACCGGCTGATCGTCGCGATCGCGGACAGCCCGACCAAGGGCCCGAGCTTCAGCCTGAACGAGCGCATCTCGCTCGCGCGCGTCGCGCTCGGCGGCATCGCGAACGTCGAAGTGCGCGGGTTCGCCACGCTGCTCGCCGAGCTTGTCGAAGAGATCGGCGCGGGCGTGATCCTGCGCGGCCTTCGCGCGGTGTCGGATTTCGAGTACGAATTCCAGCTCGCGAGCATGAACCGCCACTTGATCCCGACTGCCGAGACGCTGTTCCTGACGCCGTCCGAGCAATACAGTTTCATCTCCTCGTCGCTGGTGCGCGAGATCGCGCGCCTGGGCGGCGATGTGTCCGGGTTCGTTCACCCGGTCGTGCAGCAGGCGTTACGCCAGAACTACCGAAAATCGATATCCACTACCTGAGGGGCAGCAAGACCATGCGCAAGATTCTCGCCACTATCGCTCTCGTATGCGCCGCGACGTTCGCGCTCAGCGCGTGCGATCAGCAGGACAAAGCCAAAGAGGCGCAGGCCGAACAGAAGCCGCAGATCGTGCCGGTGCCGACCAATCCCACCGACAAGACCGCGTGGAAGCAGTATCTCGTCAGCATCGTCACCGCGAACATGCAGGGCGTGAAGACCAACCATCCCTACATGTATTTCGTGCCGGGCGGCGACGATGACGCGGCGAAGAGCGATCGTCAGAATCAGCTCGACAACGTCAAGAACGTCGTCGCGCGCGGCGTGCTGCCTGGCAACATGATGGCGTTCGGCGGTCCGGATTCGAAGATCACGGCCGATCTCGCCGTCGAGGCGTTCAAGGATGTGCAGGCCGGCGCGTTCAAGGATGTCGTCGTTCTCTTCATCGGCGCTCCCGCCGACGCCGAAGCGGTGAAGACGGCACTGGCGTCTTCCGGCGCGGAAGTTCGCTTCGTCGAAGCGAAGTAAGGAGCTTTCACCTCTCCCGCTGGGCGGGAGAGGTCGCCCCGAGAGGGCGGGTGAGGGCCTTGCAAGAAGTTTCCCTCATCCGTCCGGCAGCTGTCGCGTCGATCCTGCGCTAAGCTGTAAGCGCACCTATGTCCCTCAAGATCACCGACCTCTGCGTCAACTGCGACGTCTGCGAACCCGTCTGTCCGAACAAGGCGATCTCGCAAGGCGCGGAAATCTACGAGATCGCGCCGCCGCTCTGCACCGAATGTGTCGGCCACTACGACACGCCGCAGTGCGTGGAGGTGTGTCCGGTCGAGTGCATCATCCTCGATCCCGAGCGCCCCGAATCGCGCGATCAGCTGCTCGCCAAGTACGAAACCCTGGAGAAGAGTGCATGAAATGGAAGCCGGGCGCGCTCGCCGCCGTCGTGTTGAGTCTTGTGGTTGGAACCGCCGGCGCGGAATCGACCGGCAAGCCCGGGCATGCGGCGATCGCGAGCGCGCATACGCTCGCAACCGACGCGGGATTCGAAGTGCTGGCCGAAGGCGGCAACGCGTTCGATGCAGCGGTCGCGGTTGCAGCTGCGCTCTCGGTGCTGGAGCCGCAAAGCTCCGGCGTCGGCGGCGGCGGGCTGTTCCTGATTCGCCGCGCGTCCGACGGCAAGGAAACGATGATCGATGCGCGCGAGACCGCGCCCGCCGCGGTCGATTCGAAGGACTACGTGAAAGCGAACGGCGATGCCGATCGCAACAACTCGACGAATGGACCCTTGTCCGCGGCGATTCCGGGCGAGCCCGCCGCGTTCGTCTGGCTGGCCGAGAAGTACGGCAAGCTTCCGCTATCGAAGTCGCTCGCGCCGGCGATCCGACTCGCGCGCGAAGGCTTCAAGCCCGATTCGCGCATGCTGCGCGATCTCGCCGAGCGCAAGGAAACGCTCAAGCGCTATCCATCGTCCGCGGCACTCTATCTCGTCAACGGCGAAATGCCGCCGGATGGTTGGATCTTCAAAACGCCTGATCTTGCGCGCGTGCTCGTAACGATCGCCGAGCACGGCAACGACGGGTTTTATCGCGGCGAAGTCGCCAAGACGCTGGTCGATGGCGTGCGCGCAGCCGGCGGGCGATGGACGCTGGACGATCTCGCCGGATACGAAGTGAAGGAGCGCGCGCCGCTGACCGTCGACTACCGCGGCTGGCACATCGTCACAGCGCCGCCGCCGTCGTCGGGCGGCATCGCGATCGCGGAAATCCTCAACATCCTCTCCGGTTACGATCTTTCGAAATACGACCGCGTGCACCAGGTGCATCTGACGGTCGAGGCGATGCGCCGCGCGTATCGCGACCGCGCGGCATATCTTGGCGATCCGGATTTCGTCGAGATGCCGATCGCCGAGCTGACGAGCCCGCTCTACGCGGCGGGACTTCGCGCTTCGATCCATCCGGACAAGGCGACACCGAGCGACATGCTGCCGGGCTATCTCGAAACGCCCGAAGGCACGCACACCTCGCATTTTTCGATCGTCGACAAGGACGGCAACATCGTCTCGGCGACGCAGACGGTGAATCTCCTCTTCGGCTCGGCCTACGTCGTGCCGGGTACCGGTTTCGTGCTGAACGACGAGATGGACGATTTCGCGCTGGTCGCCGGCAAGCCGAACGCGTTCGGCCTCGTCGGCAACGACAAGAACGCGCCGGCGGCGCGCAAGCGCCCCTTGTCGTCGATGTCGCCGAGCTTCCTAGTCAGCGCCGACCGCATCGGCGTGATCGGAACGCCCGGTGGCAGCCGCATCATCACGATGGTGCTCGAAGGCATTCTCGCGTTCATCGACGGCGAGCTCCCCGAGAAGCTCGTCGCCAACCCGCGCTACCACCACCAGTATCTGCCCGACGTGATCTCGGCCGAGAAGGGCACTTTCACGCCGGACGAGATCAAGGCGCTCGAAGCGATGGGCCATACGGTGAGCGAATCGGAGCGCCGCTGGGGATTCATGAACGCGGTGAGCTGGGATCGCAAGACCGGCAAGATGCACGCGGCGGCGGACCCACGCGGCGCGTCGGGGACCGGGGTGGTCAAGTAGAATCCCGGTTCTGTTGTTTCGGTTCCGGCCTCGGGTTCCCATGCGTTTCTGGTCTCTCCTCGGCAACTCCCAACGCCTCGACGGCGGCGCGATGTTCGGCAACGCGCCGCGCGCGATGTGGGAGAAATGGATCGTGCCGGATACGGAGAACCGGATTCTGCTCGCGTGCCGTGCGTTGCTCGCCGATGGGCTCAACGGCAAGACCGTGCTGTTCGAGACCGGCATCGGTGCGTTCTTCGAGCCGCGCCTTCGCGAGCGTTACGGCGTGGTCGAAGCCGAGCATGTTCTCTTGCGCTCGCTCGAAGCGGCGGGCTTCTCGCACGAGGATGTCGATGCGGTCGTCCTTTCGCATCTGCATTTCGATCATGCCGGCGGACTGCTGGCGGCGTGGGAAGAAAACCGGCCGGCGCGTCTTCTGTTTCCTAACGCGACGTACGTCGTCGGTGAAGAGTGCTGGCAGCGCGCGTTGAATCCGCATCCGCGCGACCGCGCGTCGTTCATTGCCGAGCTGCAACCGCTGCTCGAAGCATCCGGCCGGCTCGAACGCGTGCAAGGCATGCGCTCGCCGACGCTCGGCATGCAAGTGCGCTTCAGCTATTCGAACGGCCACACGCCGGGCTTGATGCTGTCGGAGATCCTGCCGCACGAAAGCGGCGAGGGCGGTATCGTGTTCTGCGCGGATCTGATTCCGGGCCGGCCGTGGGTGCATTTGCCGGTGACGATGGGCTACGACCGCAATCCCGAGCTCTTGATCGACGAGAAAAAAGCATTCCTCGACGACAAGCTCGCTCGCGGTGTGCAACTTTATTTCACCCACGACGTCGAATGCGCGATCGCCCGCATCGCTCGAGACGCCAAGGGACGCTACTCGACCATTGACGAACGCGCTGAGCTCAACGGCGCCGCCGCCTGACACGGATTTATGGCCAAGACATCGAACCGCTTTGGTATCTTCCTCGCCGTCGCTGTGCTCATCGCGATCGCGGCCGCCGTGTGGCTGCACAAGCGCAGCGCGCCACCGCCCTCCGCGCCCGCATCGGCCGATGCATCCGACAACGCGGATGCGGTGATCGCCGTATCGTCGGATCAGATCGACGCATCCAAGGAAGGCCGTACGGTCGCGATCGCCGGCGCGCTGCAAGTGAAATCCCCCGCGCGCGATCCGGCGACCGGCATCGGCGCGGACAACGCGGTTTTGTTGCTCCGCTATGTCGAGATGCTGCAATGGCGCGAGCAGTGCAGCGGCAAGAGCTGCAACTACAAGACGGTTTGGGCGACGTACCCGGTCGACTCGCGCAAGTTCCGCGAGCCCGGCCACGAAAACCCGCGCATGCCGATGACGAGCGCGCGCTTCGCGGCTTCCGACGTGAAGCTGGGTGCGTTCGCCGTCGACGCGTATCGCGCCGCGTCGGGCGATCGCGCGGTGCCGTTTCCGGTGAAGACGTCCGATCTTGCACCGAACATCGCGATGACATTCCGCGATGTCGGCGGCACTCTTTACGGCGGCAACGATCCGACCAAGCCCGCCGTTGGCGATCTGCGCGTGAGCTATCGCATCGTCCGCGCGGATACGGTTCATCTCACCGGCGTGCAGCGCGGCGAGCGGCTGATCGTGCAAAAAATGGCGTCGCCGCAGCAGTAGCTCAGCGCGAGTCGGCGCCGAACGGCGACTCGTGTTCGAGAAAATAGAGCCCGGCGAACATCTTCGGATCGACCGAATAGCCTTCGCGCATCTTCTGCATCAGCCATTGCGCAGCTTCGGCGCGTGGGACTTCGTGCACGATGATGTCTTCGGTATCGTCGCCGCCGCCTTCGTGCACGCGCTCAAGATCGTACGCGCGCACGAACGCCATCATCTCGTTGCTCATGCCGGCCGACGATGGGCCCGCCATGATGAATTCGACGCGGCCGGCGTCGTAGCCGGTCTCTTCGAGGAGCTCGCGCTTGGCCGCCTCCACCGCGTGCTCGTCCGCGCTGTCGGCAAGATCGCCGACGAGGCCGGCCGGCATCTCGATCGTCTTCTTGTCGATGGCCGCGCGGTATTGCTCGACCAGCAAGAGGCGGTCCTCGCGTGTCACCGCGACGATGATCACGCCGCCGCCCGCGTTCACGCGCTCGGCGAATTCCCAGCGCCCGCGGCGCCGGAGTCGAAGCCATTTACCGTTGCAAAGCGTTTCGGTTTCGGTCATCTTGAGCGGCTAACCCGAACTTTTTCCGCGGGAAAAGGTCTCGATCCGGCCCGCGCGCCAGGCGCGGCGCCTCGCGTGCGGCATTCGCGCCGGTACGCCCAAGCATCCTAGGTAAGCATGATGAAGATCAAGAGATTCCTCGGCTGGACCCTCGTCGCGCTCTTCGCGCTGCCGGCCTTCGCGCAGAAAAGCGCCGCGCCCACGGGCCCCGATCCGTCGACGCTCACCCAAGCGCAGATCGACTCCGGCGAATCGCCGCAAATGCTCTATCGCCTCGCCGCGTTCTACAAGCAGAAAGGCGATCTCGAGCGCATGGCCTGGGCGCTGCACCGCCTGACCGCACTGCTGCCGAACAACGGCGAGCTCAAGCTCGCGCTTGCGAGCGTGTACGCGCAGCAGGGCGAGAAAACGAAGACTTACGATGCGCTCCTGTCGATGCAGAAACAGGGTTTCGGCTACGACCTTACGAACAACGCGTCCGCGTTCGCGAAAGTCAGCGACACGAAAGTTTGGAAATACATCGTCGACAGTCTCGCGCTCAACTTGAAGCCGTTCGGTGAGGGCAAGGTCGCGTTCACGCTGCCCAAGGGCGACTATCTTTTCGAATCGCTGGCGTTCGATCCCAAGCGCAAGCAATTCCTCGCCGGCAGCGTGCGCGAGGGCAAGATCTATCTCGTCGGCAAGGACGGCAAGCTTCAGGATTTCATTTCGCCCGACGCGAGCAACGGGCTCTGGAGCGTCTACGGCATGGCCGCCGATCCGGACAACGACGCGCTCTATGTCGCGAGCACTTCGTCGGTTTATTTCAAGAACTTCAAGAAAGAAGATTTCGGCAAGGCCGGCGTCTTCAAGTTCAAGCTTTCGACTGGCAAGCTCGTCGAGAAATATCTCCTTGCGCCGGACAGCCAGCCGCGCACGCTCTCGAGCGTCGCGGTCTCCAAGGGCCACGTGTTCGTTGCGGACGGCCTGCGTAATCTCATTTATCGCGTCGACGGCGGCGCGCTGAAGCCGATGCTCGAGAATCCCAAGCTCACCAGCATCCGCGGCCTCGCGGCGAGCGACGACGGCAAGCGCCTTTATTTCGCCGATTACGAGCTCGGCGTGTTTGGCATCGATCTCGCTGCCGGAAAAGCGTTCGATCTCCAATACGCTGGCGACAAGCTGGTGCTCGGCGGCGTCGACGGCTTGTACTGGTACGACGGCACGCTGGTCGCGATCGAAAACGGCATGTCGCCCAAGCGCGTGATGCGCCTCAAGCTCGACGCGGACGGCCGCAAGATCGTGCAGACGACGCCGCTCGACGCTGCCAACACGGCGTTCGCGCTGCCGACGTACGGCGCGATCGACGGCGATGGTCTCTACTTCGTCGCCAACAGCCAGAAGAACGATTACGACTCATACGGCGCGCCGAAGGATGCAACGAAGCTTGCAGCCGTGAACGTGTTCCGCAGCAACCTGCGCTTTGCCTGGGACGATCAGGGTATCGGCACGCCGCGCCTAGGCACGCCGCCGGCCTCGATGGTGCCGATGTCGCCCTCAGCGCCAGCGAATGCGCCCGGCGGTCTCTTCAACAACGTCGAAGCCGGCGTCGAATCCGGATCAGGCGGCTGATACCGGCGCCGCCGACGCCGACAGCGCGCGCACTCGCGCGCGCGTGAGCGGACCAAGCCGCAGGCGATCGAACAAAGGCTCGATGCGCGCGGCATCGGCGTCGCGCCAGAGATAATCGTCCGCCACCAGCGGCACCGGCGCATCCAGCGCGATTTCGGAGAGCGTGCGCGAAAGCCGCGCGCTCGCCGCATGCTCGCGCAACCGCATCGCCGCCGCGGCTGCGCCGCGCGTACGCAGGAACGCGACATCCTCGGCGCGCTCGATCAGCGCGTCCAGCGTGCCGAAATGATGCAGCAGGATCGCCGCCGTTTTCGCGCCGATGCCCGGCACGCCCGGAATGTTGTCGACCGCATCGCCGGTCAGCGCGAGATAGTCCGCGACTTGATGCGGATGCACGCCAAGCCGCTGCTTCACGCCGGCCGCGTCCCAGCGCTGGTTGCGCGCCGGATCCCATTGCTCGTCGTGATCGCCGATCAGCTGGCCGAAATCCTTGTCGGCGGACACGATCACGCCGCGAAATCCGGCCTTGCGCAACTGCGTCAGCGCGCTGCCGATGAGATCGTCGGCCTCATAGTGGCTATTCGCGAGCACCGCGACGCCAAGCGCCGCAGCGACTTCCTTGCACCACGCGAACTGCTGCTTGAGCTCGACCGGCGGTTCTTCGCGGTGGGCTTTGTAGGCAGGATAGATCGCGTTGCGGAACGACGTCGTCAATGATTCGTCGAACGCGACCGCGATATGCGATGGCCGCGTGCGTTCAAGCAGATCGAGCAGGAAGCGCGTGAACCCGTGCACCGCGTTGACCGGCGCGCCCTCCGCATCGGCGATGTCGTACGGCTGCGCGAACCACGCGCGGAAAATGTAGAGGCTGCCATCGACGAGATGGACGGTCGGCGTCACGGCGCGCTCACTTCCATTCGGAAACGAGCGATTCGAGCGCGGGGCGATTGCGTTCGGGAGCGCTCTCGCGCGCGGTGCCGATGTGCACGTACGCGATCACGCGCTCGTTGTCGGCGAGCCCGAGCAATAGCGCCGCATCGCGATCGTACGCGGACCAGCCGGTCAGCCACTGCGCGCCGAAGCCGAGCGCCTGCGCGCCGATGAGAAGGTTGTAAGCGACGCAGCCGGCCGACAGAAGCTGCTCCTGCGCCGGAATCTTCGGATGGTGCTCTTCGATGCGCGCGATCACCGCGACGATCAGCGGCGCGTAGTTGTAGCGCTCGCGGTCCTTCTCGATTGCGGACGGCGGTGCCTCGGGCTCGTTACGCAGGTGCAATTCGGCCAACGTCGCGCCGAGCTTGGGGCGCGCATCGCCGCGGATCAGGAGAAGGCGCCACGGCACGAGCTTGCCATGATCGGGCACGCGGATCGCGGCGCGCAGCAGCTCGTCGAGCTGCACGTCGCTCGGTCCGGGCTCGCCGAGCTGGCGCGAAGGCACCGAGAGGCGCCGGGTCAGAACGTCGATGGTCACTATAGAGAGTTCTCGATGAGGCGGGATGCCGATATCGGGCCGGCATCCGGCGTACGCAACGGCGGTTGCGCAAGGATACTCTCCGCTCGCTGCGGCCGAACGCCTTACCGCCGCCGCGGACTTTCGTTAGGATGCGTGTCTCCCAGCGATTCCGGAGTCTCCATGCCGGTTGCGGTTGCGGTGGTGCGCGAGAGCGCCGAGGGCGAACGACGCGTCGCGTTGACGCCCGAGATAGCGAAGAAGCTGAAGGCGCGCGGCGCCGAGATCGTGATCGAACGCGATGCCGGCGCATCGGCGTATTTCGCCGACACGGCGTACGCGGACAGCCAAACCGCCGACGCTCGCGCCGTGCTCGCGCGTGCCGACGTCTTGCTCAAGGTGCAGCCGCCGACGCTGGATGAGATCGCCGCGCTGAGGGAAGGCGCGGTGGTCATCGGTCATCTGCAGCCGCATTTGGAACCCGATCGCACGAAGGCGCTGCGCGATCGCAAGATCACGTCGTTCGCGATGGAGCTTCTGCCGCGCACGACGCGCGCGCAGGCGATGGATGTCTTGTCCTCGCAGGCCGCGGTTGCGGGTTACAAGGCCGTGCTGATTGCCGCCGAAGTCGCACCGAAGTTTTTTCCGATGCTGACGACCGCCGCGGGCACGATCCGCCCGTCGAAGGTGCTGATCGTCGGCGCCGGCGTCGCGGGCCTCCAGGCCATCGCGACCGCGCGGCGGCTCGGCGCGCAGGTCGAAGGCTTCGACGTGCGGCCCGAGACGAAAGAGCAGATCGAATCGCTTGGCGCGAAATTCCTCGATCTTGGCGTCAGCGCGGCCGGCACCGGCGGCTACGCACGCGAGCTGACGCAGGAAGAACGCGACAAGCAGCAGCAGGCGCTCGCCGATCATCTCAAAGGCATCGATGTGGTCGTCACCACCGCCGCGGTCCCGGGCCGCAAGGCGCCGCGCATCATCAGCGCCGCGATGGTGGCCGGCATGAAGCCGGGCGCCGTCATCGTCGACATCGCCGCCGAGACCGGCGGCAACGTCGAGATCACGCAAGCCGGCAAGACCGTGGTCAGCGCGAACGGCGTCAGCGTGATCGGCACCGTCAACCTCCCCGCGAGCGCGCCAGTGCACGCGAGCGAGATGTATGCGCGCAATCTCTACAATTTTCTGGAGTTGAGCCTCAAGGACGGTGCGCTCACGTTTGATTGGAACGACGAGCTGATCGCGAAGACTTGCTTGACGCATGGCGGAGAGATCAAGCACGAGGCGACGAAAACACTGGTCGAAAGCTCCTGATCCCGTCATCCCGGCGAAGGCCGGGATCCCGTTTTTCGCATGGGGAGCTGGATCCCGGCCTGCGCCGGGATGACGGAATGAAAGAACATCGAGGGCGAACAAATGATCGACGGTTTCCTGGCGCTCTACATCTTCATGCTCGCCGCCTTCACGGGCAAAGAGATCATCGGGCGCGTGCCCGTGATCTTGCACACGCCGCTGATGTCGGGATCGAACTTCGTGCACGGCATCGTGCTGGTCGGCGCAATGGTCGCGCTCGCGCATGCGGATTCGCCGCTGGCGAAAGCGATCGGGTTCATCGGCGTCGTGCTCGGCGCGGGGAATGCGGCCGGCGGTTATGTCGTGACCGAGCGCATGCTCGAGATGTTCAAGTCCAGCAAGGACGAAAAAAAGTGAGGTCGCTCGCTTCGCGAGCTCGTGAGGCTGCTCGCGCTGCGCGCTCGCTCGTCAGGCGCGAGGTGCGCGTGCCCACTCACGAGGCGCGCCAGCGCCGTCCTAACGAGCCCGCGCAGCGGGCGACCTAACGCCTAACCCTGGAACGCCATGGACATTGCGACGCTCCTGCCACTGCTCGCCAAAGCCAGCTACTTCCTCGCCGCGGTTTTGTTCATCCTCGGCATCAAGCGCATGTCTTCGCCGGTCACGGCGAGAAAAGGCATCGTGCAGGCCGGCATCGGCATGGTCATCGCGACGCTCGCGACATTCGCGATCACCGGCGGCCACAATCTCTGGCTGATCATCGCCGGTATCGCGATCGGCGTCGTGCCGACCTGGCTCTGGGGCAAGAAGGTCGCGATGACCGACATGCCGCAGATGGTGGCGCTCTTCAACGGCATGGGCGGCGGCTCGGCGGCCGCGATCGGTGCGGGCGAGCTTTTGAAATACACGCAAGCGGGCGCGGAGATGCCGCATCTTGCGACGCTCGCGCTTGCCGTCGTCGGTGCGCTGATCGGCTCGATCTCGATGACCGGCTCGATCATCGCGTGGGCCAAGCTCGATGGGCGCATGGACAAGCGCTTCACGTTCGGCGGCCAGCAGTTCGTCAATTTCGCGGTGTTCGCGGCGGCGGTGCTCGTCGGCGCGGCGATCGTGTTCTGGAAGCTCGATGCGAGTCTCGTCGTCGTGTTCTTCCTGCTCGCGCTCGCGTTCGGCGTGTTGATGACGCTGCCGATCGGCGGCGCGGACATGCCGGTGGTGATTTCGCTCTATAACGCGCTGACCGGTCTTGCGGTCGCGTTCGAAGGCTACGTGATGCAGATCGAGGCGCTGATCATCGCGGGCACGGTCGTCGGTGCGGCGGGTACATTCCTGACGCAGCTGATGGCGAAGGCGATGAACCGGCCGATCAGCAACGTGCTGTTCTCGAACTTCGGCGGCGGCGGTGGCAGCGAGGAGATCGCCGGCTCGCAGAAACCGATCGAGGCGAGCGATGCGGCGTCGCTGCTCTATCTCGCCGACAAAGTCATCATCGTGCCCGGTTACGGCATGGCCGTCGCGCAGGCGCAGCACAAGATCTGGGAGCTTTCGCAGGCGCTGATCAAGGCCGGCAAGGAAGTGAAGTTCGCGATCCATCCGGTCGCGGGCCGCATGCCCGGCCATATGAACGTGCTGCTCGCCGAAGCCGGCGTGCCGTACGACTTGATCGCCGACATGGACGACATCAATCCCGAGTTCAAGACCTGCGACGTCGCAATCGTGATCGGCGCGAACGACGTCGTGAATCCTGCCGCGAAAACCGACAAGTCATCGCCGATCTTCGGCATGCCGATTCTCGACGTCGTCGATTCGCGTCAGGTGATCGTCATCAAGCGCGGCAAAGGCACTGGCTTCGCCGGCATCGAGAACGCGCTCTTCTACGCGGACAACACGCGCATGCTGTACGCGGACGGAAAGGAAGCCGCGAACCGGTTGATCTCGGAATTGAAGGCGATCGAGGGCGGCGGCGGACACTGAGTCACGACGCGGCGTGTCCTCGCCATAACGTCACCGCCGCGGCGGCGATGATCGCGACCGCCACCAGCGAAGTGCCGCCCGCGTCGAGATTCACCCAGGCGATGTCGAGCGCCATCTTCGGGTCCATCTGCGTAAGCGCCGCGCGAAGCGGCAAGCCGAGCATCGAGGCGACTTGCGCCGCGGCTTGCAGGTACAGCGAATACGCACACGCGATCACAACGCAGATCGCAGCGATCGCCGCACCCGACCAGCGCGCAGCAAATCCGTGCGAGCGCAGCGCCCAGGCGACGACGAGCGCGATCGGCAGCGCCAGCACGATCAGATCGCGCCGCGCGTAGAGCGCGATGAGGCACCACAGCGCACCGCCGGCGAGCGCGCACATCAGCGCGGTCGCAATGCCGATCCAGCGGCCGCCGGAGCGGCGCTGCGTTGTCGAGACGGTTTGTTGCGCCATCCGGCGTTCCACAGGTCGCCATGCGGATGGCGGAGCCGCGATGATAACGGCGCGCGGCCGTGGGCGAAATCGGCCTGGTGCTTTTAAAGATTGAACCACGAAGGACACGAAGAACACGAAGAAAAGATTTTTTTGGTCTTCCTTCGTGTTCTTCGTGTCCTTCGTGGTTCAATCTTTAGTCTTTGGCTCTAGCGTTCGTCTCAGCACCGCAAGGGCTTTGAGAAATGAAAGCTCGTGATCGTCATGCCCTGTCGGAAATAGAAGCGATGCGCGCGCTGGCGCTGCGTGCCGGAATCGAGCGTGAGCGTCTGGCCGCCGGCGGCGCGCGCGAGCCTCGCAAGATGGCCGAGCAGCGCTTCGCCGACGCCTTCGGAGCGGCACGCTTCGTCGGTGACGAGATCGTCGACGTACATCTGCACGCCGTCGAACGTATTCTCGTGGATGCGATAGACCGCAACGCCGACGACCGCGCCACCGCGCGCGGCGACGCACAGGCGACCGCCGCCGGCGAAGACGCGGCGCATCTTCTTCGCGTAGTCGGGCGGAAGCTGCGGGCGCAGCTGGCGATGGATCGGCTCGGCTTTCGCGAGCCAGTCGGGCTCGATCACGGAACCCGAGGCATCGTTGATGTCGACGATCGTCATCGCTGTCGTCTCATCGTCAATCATGCGCGTGCTCCTTCGCCCGCGAGCAGGCGTTGCACGGACGGCGGCAGTTCCGCGTTCGCGGCTACGTTGTCGGACGGAATCGGCGTCGAATACACGGCGCGTTGAGGCACGACGCCGGCCCAGTACGACAATGAAACGTCGGCGCTGTCGTCCTTCGCATCGCCGCTGCGCACTTTCGCGCTCGCGTCTTCGATCACGAAGCGGAGCACGTGTGTCGCCGCAAGCTCGTTGCGATCGGGCGGCCGCGATTCCGCCGAACGGCCTGGAATGATCGCGTCGACGAAGTGTGCGAGCGCGGCGACTTTCGCATCGGCGTCGGCCACGAGCGTCGCGATGCCGAACGCGACCACCGAGCGGTAATTCACCGAGTGATGGAAATGCGAGCGTGCGAGCACAAGCCCGTCGACGAGCGTCATGCTGAGGCAGGTCGGAACGCCGGCGCCGAGCGCGTTGACGAGGCGGCTCGCGATCGATCCGTGCAGCAGAAGATCGTCGCCATCGCGCGCATACAGCATCGGGATCACGAACGGCTGACCGTCGACGACGAAGCCGACGTGCGCGATCAAGCCGGCGTCGAGGATCGCGTGGATGCTCTCGCGGTCGTAGCTCGCGCGCTCCTTGGTGCGCCGTACGCTGTGGCGCGGATACGCGCGCTGGGTCTTCATGCTGCTTCCTCCCGGAGCCATGTCTATAGGCACTCAACTCTAGGCCGGAATATTGGTACCATCGAGCGCCATGGTATTCGATAGTCATGGGGCCAATCCATGTTCCTCGAGCTTGATGGCGAGGGTCCGCGCTACGCGCAGCTGATCCGCTCGCTGAAAGGCGCGATCCTCGACGGGCGCGTCGGTGCAGGATCGCGGTTGCCGGCCAGCCGTTCGCTCGCGCGCGAGCTCGACATCTCGCGCAACACGGTGCTCGCCGCGTACGAGCAATTGCAGGCTGAAGGATTCCTCGTCGGCCGCGTCGGTTCGGGCAGCTACGTCGCCAGCATCGGCAGCCCGCCGCCGCAGCGCAAAAGCGGCGGCACGCTGATCGCGCCGCTGTCGCCGTTCGCGCGGCGCGTGCTGGCGAATTTCGACGGTCGCTACATTCCGGGCCGTCAGCACCAGGGCCTGCGGTACAACCTGCAGTACGGACTGCCGCTGGCCAATCCGATGCTGGCGAGCGTCTGGCGCCGCGAGCTCAATCGCGCGGCCGAGCATGTCGAGTTCGACTATCCCGATGCGCAAGGTCTCGCTGCGCTGCGCGAGCAGATCTGCGACTACCTCGCGCGCCGGCGCGGCGTGCCGGCGGCACCCGAGGACGTGCTGATCGTTTCGGGAACTCAGCAGGCGTTCGCGCTGGCGTCGAGGGTGTTGCTGGGGCCCTCGGAAACGGTGGTGCTCGAAGATCCGCACTATCGTGGCGCGCGCCAGGTGTTCACGGCGCACGGCGCGCACGTGCGCGGCTGCCGCGTCGATGCCGAAGGCCTGGTGCCATCGGCATTGCCGGAGGATGCGCGGCTTGCCGTGGTCACGCCGTCGCATCAGTTTCCGACCGGCGCGCTGCTGCCGCTGTCGCGTCGCGTCGAGCTTCTCGACTGGGCGACGTCGACGCGCGCATGGCTGATCGAGGACGACTACGACGGCGAATTCCGCTACGGCGGACGACCGCTCGCCGCACTGAAATCGCTCGATCGCGACGGCCGCGTCATTTATATCGGCAGCTTCTCGAAAGCGTTGTTCCCGGCGCTTCGGCTCGGCTACATGGTGCTGCCCTCGGCGGTGCGCGATGCGTTTGTCGCGGCGAAGTGGCTCGAGGATCGCGGCTGCAACGCGCTCGAGCAGGCCGCGCTCGCGCGATTCATGGGCGACGGCGGTTTCGAGCGGCATCTTCGCCGCGCCGCGCAGACCTTGCGCGCGCGCCGCACGGCGATGATGAACGGGCTTGCGCGGCATGCCGCTGGCGTCGTCGATGTGGTCGATTCGAACGCCGGCATGCACCTCACGGCGTGGCTGGTGGGCATGAGCCACGCCGACAGCGAGCGCCTGATCGAGCATGCGCGCACGCGCGGGCTCGGCCTTTATGCGATTGCGCCGTATTGCCTGAAGCCGCCGCCGCGGCCAGGTCTCGTGCTCGGTTACGCGGGTTTGCCGCCGGCGGATATCGAGGCGGCGATGAAGCTGTTCGGCAAATGCCTGTCCGAGCTCGGCCTGGCGTCGCCGTCGTCGTAGGAGCGGCGATAGCCGCATGAAGCGCCCGCGATGCCCATTGAACGCCCGCGCTCGCGCCCAGACATCGATAGACGAGCTCACACAGGCATAATGCGCGCCCGCGACGCGGCCGCTACGACATCGAAATGGGCTACAGCCAGACATCCGAACCGATCCGCTTCGAGCGCGACTGCGTCGCCGTGATGGTGCCGCAGGGCGATACGGTGACGCTGCCGGCGGGTCAGGTCGGCTACATCACGCAGGCGCTCGGCGGGAGTTTCACCGTCTACGTCGACGGCAACCTGTTTCGTATCCGCGGCGCCGACGCCGATGCGCTCGGCAAGGAGCCGCCGCCGGCGCTGGAGCTTTCGGCCGATGCCGAGGACGCGGATGTCGAAAAGCTCGTCTGGCAGCAGCTGCGCACGTGCTTCGATCCCGAGATTCCGATCAACATCGTCGAGCTCGGCCTTGTCTACAACTGCGACGTCGAGCGCCTGGACGACGGCCGCCGCAAGGTCAACGTCTCGATGACGCTGACCGCGCCCGGCTGCGGCATGGGCGATATCCTCGTCGACGACGTGCGCACCAAGATCGAGATGATTCCGACGATCGCCGAGGCCGATGTCGAGCTCGTGTTCGATCCGCCTTGGAATCATTCGATGATGTCCGAGGCGGCGAAGCTCGAGACGGGGATGCTTTAGAACCCCATCACACCGCGCGGGCAAACTCCGACGTACGATGCGCGAACGGAGGGAGCTGCCATGAAGAACCGCTTGCACGTCATCGCGCTGGTCCTGTTCGTCGTCTGCTTCCTCTATGACCTCGTCGTCTGGGGCGGAGTGTCCGCGCTGCCGGACGTCGGGCCCGGCATCGCCGATTCCGCACGCCGCGAGGCGCCGCTGGCGGCCACCTACATCACGATCGGCGAAATGCTCGATTCGGCCGTGCCGGCTCTGCAGAGCTTCGGCGCGGCGCGGCTGACCGACGCTTTCGGGGAGGGTTTCGAGCGTATCCGCGCGGACCCGACCGTCGCGATGGACCTTATCTTCAACACCACCTGGAACGCCGCGCACAGCTGGATCAAGGCCATGTACTGGGCGGCGCCGGTGCTCCTTCTCCTCACGCTCGTCCTCTGGGTGCGGCGGCCGAAAACGCTGCACGTGATACGGCGCTGATCGGCGACAGCCGTCTAAACCTCTTTCCGTGTGGATGCCCAAACCGGGCACGAATGTGCTTGTCCGGACAAGTCTTCACGATTTGAATTTGTCCGGACATTTGTATTGCACCGCACAAAATTATAAACGTTTTCAAAGAGTTACGCGAATTTACAGCTTGACCCGCGGTTTCCTGCGCTGCTAGGTTCCGCGGGCTTTAGGCGTTCGCAGGACGCGAATGCCAACCGGAACCAGCGACCGAATGGGGCAAGCTCGGTCGTCGCAACCAGATCGTGGTCCGCGCCGAGGATGGGACGGGGCGGGCAGCGAAGGACGCGCCGGGGTGGCGAAGGGAGCTCGCATCGGAGCCGCGTTTCGCGCGGCGTTCTCTCTCTAACCCAATGCTGGGGGTTCCTACGTGAAGTCGATATCACCCAATCGTTTGCGACGGACTGCACTCGCGGCGGCCGCTTTCTTTGCCTTCGGCGGCGTCGTTGCGGCGCACGCGGCAGGCCCGGTCACCGACGCGGATATGGCTCGCTTCGCCGACCGCGCGAATTTCACCGGTGTATCCGCACAGATCCAGTACACGCGCTACATCATTACGTATGCCGAAGGCAGCGCCGAGCGCGGCCAGTCGGCGGCGCGCACGCGCGATTACGATCGCGTTGCCGCGGAAACGGGTCTCAAGGTGCGGCACGTGCGCACGCTCTCGACCGGCGCCGAGCTCGTCGAGGCGACCGGCGACAAGCTGCGCTTTGCATCGTATGACGCGGTCCAGCGCGAAGTGCTCGTCTCGTTCGCGCGCAACGGCGCGGTCGAGTACGTCGAGCCCGATCGCAGGATGCATGCGCTCCTGACGCCGAACGACACCAACTTCGGCAGCCAGTGGGATCTCACCGATCCGACCGGCGGCGTCAACCAGACCGGCGCGTGGGACATCGCCACCGGCAATGGCGTCCGCGTCGCCGTGATCGACACCGGCATCACGCCGCACACCGATCTCACCGGCCAGACCGTCGGCGGCTACGACTTCATCAGCACGGCTGCGGATGCGCGCGACGGCAACGGCCGCGATTCGAATCCGAACGACGAAGGCGATTGGTACGGCGCGAACGAGTGCGGCATCGGCATTCCGGCGTCGAACTCGAGCTGGCACGGCACGCACGTGACCGGCACGGTCGCGGCGTTGACGAACAACGCGAAAGGCGTTGCCAGCATGGCGTACGGCGCGAAAGTGGTGCCGGTACGCGTGCTCGGCAAGTGCGGCGGCACCGTCGCCGACATCGTCGATGCGATCACGTGGGCATCCGGCGGTACCGTCTCCGGCGTGCCGGCGAACGCGAACGTCGCCAAGGTGCTGAGCTTGAGCCTCGGCGGCGGCGGTGCGTGCGGGTCGTTCCAGGCAGCGATCACCGGCGCGCGCAATCGCGGCTCGGTGTTCGTCGTCGCGGCCGGCAACGAGAATCAGAACGTCAGCAATTCATCGCCGGCGAACTGCACGGGCGTGATCTCCGTCGCGGCGACGACCCGCGCCGGTGCGCGCGCGTCGTACTCGAACTTCGGCTCGACGATCGTGATCTCGGCGCCCGGCGGCGCCGGCACCGGCGGTACGGCCGACATCCTGTCGACGCTCAACTCCGGCACGACGACGCAAAGTAGCGAAACCTATGCGTACTACGCCGGCACGTCGATGGCGACGCCGCATGTGTCCGCTCTCGCCGCTGCGATCTTCTCGATCAACGGCAGCCTGACGCCCGATCAAGTGAAGAACTACATCACCGCGAACGCGCGTCCGTTGCCGGGTGCGTGCTCGGGTGGTTGCGGCGCGGGCATCATCAATGCGCAGGCGACGCTGGCGGCGGTGTCCGGTGGCGGCGGCAACGTCAACCCGGTCGCGAACTTCAGCTTCACGACCAGCGGCCTCACCGCCAACTTCACCGACAGCTCCACCGACAGCGACGGCACCATCAGCTCGCGCTCGTGGAACTTCGGCGACGGCGGCACGTCGACGGCGACGAATCCGAGCCACGCGTACGCGGCGAACGGAACGTACAGCGTCGCGCTGACCGTGACCGACGATGACGGAGGCACCAACACCAAGACGCAATCGGTGACGGTGTCGAGCGGCGGCGGCAACGTGCTGCAGAACGGCGTGCCCGTGACAGGGCTCGCGGCGACGACCGGCAACACGATCACGTACACGATGACCGTGCCGTCCGGCGCGAGCAATCTCGTGTTCCAGATCTCCGGTGGCACGGGCGATGCGGACATGTACGTTCGCTACGGTTCGGCTCCGGGCACCGGCGCAGGCACCTACGATTGCCGTCCGTATCTCAACGGCAACAACGAGACCTGCACGTTCGCATCGCCCACGGCCGGCACCTGGTACGTGACGCTGCGTGCGTACTCGAGCTTCACCGGCGTCTCGCTGACCGGCAGCTACTCGACCGGAGGCGGCGGCAACGTGCTGCAGAACGGCGTGCCGGTGAGCGGGCTCGCCGCGACGACCGGCAACTCGCTGAACTACACGATGACCGTGCCCGCCGGCGCGACCAACCTCGTGTTCCGCACATCGGGCGGCAGCGGCGATGCCGATCTCTACGTGCGTTTCGGTTCGGCGCCGACGACGTCGACGTACACCTGCCGTTCCTGGGCGAGCGGCAATACCGAAACCTGCTCGGTCACCGCGCAGGCCGGTACGTGGTACGTGATGGTGCGCGCGTACTCGACGTTCTCGGGCGTGACGCTGACGGGCAGCTACACGCCTTAAAGACCACCTGGAAGATCCGCAAGGATCTTTGCCACGGACGGCAATGGCGGCGGCGACCTTCGGGTCGCCGCCACCACCACACGAAATCGGCCGGGACACCGGCCGTTCCGTGCCGCGAGTTGCGCTCTCGGCACGGCGCCCAGGGTTGGGCGCGGGGAGGAGACGCCCCGGTCCGCGAGGACCGGGGTTTTTTTTGCGACGCCCGCTGACCGATCGAGCACGGAATTCCTAGTCGCTCGCCGGGATCGCCGGCACGCTCATCGATGATCATTTAGTCGCGGAAAATGCCATGGCCCACAAAGAAGCTCATCTCGACAGCGCATTCATCGACCGGCAGCGACACCGCCTCGTCGCGCTTCACAAAGAGCTTTTGAAAACCGCGAGCGCTGAGGAAATCGAGGAGTCGGACCTGCAGGCCCGATCGACCGACGATGCGCAGGAATACGAAGACGACGCGCAGAAACTCACGTTGCTCGAAGAAGACGCCGCGGTCGCCCGACACGCGATGGAACGCGTGCGCGCCGTCGAGCGTGCGCTTCAGAAGATCGAAGACGGAACGTACGGATACTCCGATGTCAGCAACCAGCCGATCGGGCGGGCGCATCTTGAGTTGGTGCCTGAGGCTGCGCGGTTGCCGGACGAATGACGCGTCACCGGATCTAAGGCGCTATCGCGACGCATCCGGCGCTACGATGTACAGCCAGCGCGGACGATGCAGTCCCTGACGGCAGATCGCCATCCGACCGTGTGCAGACGCAACCACGTAGATCGGCGCGTCAACCGGAAAGCCGAGTGATTTGAGCCAATCGCCGCGGAGTACGATCGTCGGCACTTTGCGCCTTGAGCCTGCGATCGTGCGCAGCGACGCGCTCACGCGTGTGAATGCTTCGGGCATCGTGGAGTTCAACTGTTTCGACGAGCGCTTTTGCGCAGCGGTGCGAGACTTCTTGACCATGGCTATCTCCTTGCAGACCCCACCGTTTGGTGTGTCCTCGCGGAAGTGACGGCTACGATCCCTGGCTCGACTATATCGGAAGTTTAGATATCTGAAAATCACATATAGCTTCCATGCCCGCTTCAACAGGAGCGGCCATGCGCAAGTCCATTCACCAGACGGAATACCAGATCCTCGTCGACCTGCTGCGCGAGAGCCGCGAGGCGGTAGGCGTGACGCAAGCGGATCTATCCAAGGCGCTCGGTCGTCGAAGCCAATCCTTCGTCAGCGACATTGAACGGGGGCAGCGTCGGGTGGACATCATTGAGTTACGCGATATTTGCAGATGTCTGAAGCTCGACTTCCCTAGGGTTGTCCTCGAGCTAGAGCGCCGGCTTCGTCTCGGCGCTTCGTCTACAACGCGAAGACGCAAGTTGCGTTAAGGATTCGGATAGGAAAGACGGCCGTCCTTGGCTCGTATGTCCGTCCTGGTGCGGGTGCTCACGCACACTCACACGGTCGTACTCAGGGGAGGGAGGAGATCCGTGTGCCCTGTGAATAGGGGCGGCACTGCGGAAATCAACGCCGGTCAGGTGAACCGTTTGTCATCTTCGGGCTCGGTATTGCTCAGCCCGCGGCGCTACACCGCTTGGGGTGCGGGGGCCAGCAAGGCGATGACGGCCGAGACGGCGGCGACGACAAGCTCGAGCAATGCGCCGGCGAGGCGGATCAGGAGGTCAGCGCACACGGCGCATGCCCTTGGACGCTAGGAGGTTGTCGATGCGGTCGAAGTTGCGATCGTTGTCGGTCCAGTCGTAGCTCACGGTGGCGCGATCGATGTATTGATTTTCGATGTGGATGGCGGAGATGCCCCAGATCGTGCCCAGCATCTTCGAGATATCCGGCCCCAGAAGGTACGAGCCGTGCGAGTTCGGCAGGCGTTCAACGGTAATCATCGAGCGCATTTCCGCTCCTCAGGTGAAATCAGCGACCGACTATACGCGGTTGCGATGACGAGTGAAGGAAAAGGGACCGGATCTCGCCGTAAGATCACGCGGCAACGGGAGAATGGTGATGGCGAAGCATGGCTGGGGTCGAGTACCGCTGATCGACGGCACCTCGGAACCGGGTAGCTATCCACCGATGCGACCCATCTTCAAGTGGATTGTCGGGGCTGTGGTGATAGGCGCCTGGGTCTACGTTTTGTTCTTCAGTAAGTAGATGGCTGGCGTTGATCCTCGACCTCGTCAATGAAGCGAGCAATCCTCTGCGTTCCGTTCGCCCTCGCATCGATCGGCTTGCAGTGCGCTGAGAACACATGTCCGCCTCCGATCGGGTATGTCGAGCTGTATGAAAAGCTCGCTACACAACCGTATTTTTCGAATGGCGTTCCTCCGCCCGGGAGGAAGATGCGCGTCGAGAGAGAAGAGTGTGGGTTCAGGATCTATGTAGGGCCAAGCGGTGCGCAGAGCTTCGACGGCGATCTGCTGCTGGTTGATGGGCAGGGCAAGATCACGGAGATCATCAGGTCGTATTGAGCGATACGAAGGCGCCGATATCGGCGCCTTCGTTGAAGTGGTTCATTTCGTTGCCAGCCGAAAGAACCGCCCTTCCTGTCAGCACCGTCTCAGAGCGGAACCGGTGCGCAGTCGACCAAAGTCGTGCTCGCGTGATTGACTCCCGAAAGGTGGATATTCCCCCAATCGTTGAAGTCATGAAGGTCGTAGTACACGTTCATGCCGGCACCGCCGGGACAGCTGCTGTCGGTCGCGGGTCGAAGACGCAGTGCATACGTGAAGGTGTCGATCGTCGAGTTCACATTCCAGTCGATCGGCGGAGGCCCGCCGGGGCCGACGCCGAAAAGACAGACGCCGTCGGGTTCATAGAGACTGCTCTCTTGCAGGAGCCGGCGGGTGCCTCTTGAAAAATTCGCGTCGCCCGTGAGCTGCATCGCGCAGGTATAGACGCCGGTGAACTGGAACCGATAGTTCATGATCGAGTTGTAGTTCGGCTTGTAGTTGCAACTCTCGTCGCCTCCGTGAAGAAGTCCGAGGTTGTGTCCGAGCTCGTGGGCGATCGTGTTGGCCACTTCGGTCGTGCTGGCGTATCCGCAGCCCAGCGTGATGAGCATTTCATGGCCGCCGATCGACGCCTCGCCGGACGACCCCTGCTGGCGTGTGTAGTAGTGAGCGAAGATGACGTAGTGAAAGTATCCGTGCCGATTGGCCGGGAAATAATTGGATTCGTACGTTTGGTACTCGCCGCCGGGCGTGAAGATGTCGCCCGTGATCCATCCGTCCGCATCCGGGATGTAGTTGCTGGCGGAGTTGGGGCTTCCGCTAGGCCCGAACAACACATCCTGGAAAACGTGGATGCCCGTCGTGCCGTCGGGGTTGGAGACCGGCGCGTTCGCGAACATGTCCGCGACGCGATCCACCATGGCTTGCGTCGGTTTGTGGCTGTGCATGCCCGTGGCGCAATCGGAATCCTTCATCCAGTCGTATTCGAGAAGGATGTCCTTGTGCAGCGGATTGACGCCGAACGCAGGCAGGTTGAGACCGCCGCTGGTTCCGTTGACTTCTTCGCCGTCCAGTAGCCCGTCGTCGTCGGTATCGGCCACCGTCGGATCGGTGCCGGTGTTCGTGGGGCTGACGTAGACGTGCGTGTTGGTCTCGTAGCAGTCGGCGAGACCGTCTCCGTCGGAGTCGATCAGGCAGGACGTGTATTGGTAGAGATTTCGCTTCGGTGTCGCCGAGGTTTGCTCGGCGCGAACCTGCGCCGAGGCTCCAATGACAAGCAGGGTGGCGATTGCAGCTGCAATTCTTCTCATTGCGATTCCCCATTTTTGTGAGCGAAGCAATCTGAAAAACGCGACGGTCGCCCCAGCATCGGCGGCGACCCGATCAGTCTGGAGCGGTTCTTTCTCATCGTATGTGCCGCGCTTCACGACACTTCGAATGCCGATATCGCCTGGACGGCGACGTCAATGCTGGGGCGGCTAAACCGACAATCGAGCGCTTCGAGGAGTGCGCGGACGTTGCGACCGGAGGAGAGAGTCGTCTTACGTGTTCTCGTGCGATCGATGAGCACGAAAAGGGCCGCATCGCGTTGCTGCGGCGACGATGGCGCGAGGGTGTTGCTCAACTTGCAAGAAGCGAAACGGCTTGACGCAGTCAGTCGTTCGCCGGTGTACACAGCACCCAATAAACCGGGCCGCTCCGGCCATAGATGCGATGGAGAACTTCGATTCCGACCTTCTGCACAAGCTCGCTGGCACCTCGCCGAGCGAACAGCTCCCATCCGCGCCCTTCTGTCACAGGCTTCAGTCCGGCGCGCGAGATGGCAGTTTGCAGCGTCTGCCTGTCCAAAGGGGCTTCCTCTGGATCAACGGGATTCCCAGCGTAGACATCGGGATTGTCCGCGTAGTCCTTGTTCCACCAGCGCACGAACAACGGTTCGCGCATCTCGCTCAGGATCGGTTCCGATATCAGCAGTCGTCCGCCCGGAGCAAGCCGGCGTCGCAGCTGTCCGAGTACTGTGGGAAGAGCCATCGGTTGCAGGTGATGCAAAAATCCAACGCACGTAATCAGGTTGAATGACGTGTCGCTCGCATCCAGATACTCGACAGCGTCGGTTTCCGCGAATGCGATGTGCGTTAGGCCAGCTCTTGCCGCTGACGATTGCGCTACGGCAAGCATTGCGGCGCTATGGTCGATCGCGACCACGGATCGAAACAGATGGGCATAGCGCAGAAGCATGTGCCCGGTGCCTGTTCCAATGTCGAGCATCGTCTCCCGACGAGCCGGCATGTGCTTCGCTATGGGCTTGAATAGCGCATTGATACTTGACCATCGAGGCTCAACCACGACCTTGTCGTATTGATCCGCGATGGCGGCGTGGTACTCAATGTCTTTTCGCGAGTGTTCGGAGTGCGACATGGTGCTACGCCGTAGGGGTCTGCCCGCCCCAGCCGGATTGGGCAAACACAAAAACAAAGGGCTTGCGGCAATGACACGCAAGCCCTTCAAGTATGGCGCCCGAAGTTGGACTCGAACCAACGACCCTCTGATTAACAGTCAGATGCTCTAACCGGCTGAGCTATTCGGGCGAGCCGCGTATTGTCTGGGGCGGCTCGCGGTGCGTCAAGCGCGGGGTTGGCCGGCGGCGTGGGCGCAGGCGGCTGCGGCGCCGGTTTCGGCGGGGCCGGTGCGCACGCGCCCGGCATTGTTGATGACGAGCGCAGAGGCGTGCTCGGGGCCGCGGCGGTCGCAGACGGTCAGGGTGACGTTCGAGCCGGTGGAGCTGCCGTCGGGGCGGTAGACGATCTTGGTGCGGCCGCCGGTGCTTTGGATCGCGACGCCTTCCGCTTGCGCCTGGGCGACGCTGATCAGCGCCTCGCCGTCGTCGCGTTGGCCGTTGCCGTCGATGTCGACGAAAACGATCCAGCCGTCTTGCCATTCGATGGTGCGGACACAATGTTCCAGATCGCGGCTCGGGCAGACGGTGACGTGGACGGTTTTGCTGGCGGCCGACATGCGCGCGGTGTTCAGCGCCGCGGTGAGCGCGCTCTGGGCCGATTGCGAGGCGCCGTTCTGGATCATCGAACCGAAAGCGGGTGCGGCCATCGCCAGCACGATGCCCAAGACGGCCAGCGTCAGCAGCATCTCGATCAGGGTGAAGCCGCGATTCGGGCGCATGGCGTACGTCATGGCGATGTCTCCGTGGGTGGTGGCGACATCCTAGGTTTCGCGCATAAGGCGAACGATCGCCGGGCGTTGCCGCGCGCTGTAGGAAAACGGCGACGGCCCGTGCAGGAGCGGCGCGCCGATCGCACCTATACTTGAAGGTCAGGCAGGACAACTATGACGGATCGTTTCCAACTCGTAGCTCCGTACGAACCTGCGGGCGATCAGCCTGAGGCGATTCGGCGCATTTCCGAGAGCTTCGAGGCGGGCCTTGCGCATCAGACGCTGCTCGGCGTCACCGGCTCGGGCAAGACCTACACGATGGCGAACGTCATCGAGAAGATCCAGAAGCCGACGCTGGTGCTCGCGCCGAACAAGACGCTAGCAGCGCAGCTCTACGGCGAGTTCAAGGAGTTCTTTCCGAATAACGCGGTCGAGTACTTCGTCAGCTACTACGACTATTACCAGCCGGAGGCGTACGTGCCTTCGAGCGATACGTATATCGAAAAGGACGCGTCGATCAACGAGCACATCGAGCAGATGCGCTTGTCGGCGACGAAGACGTTGCTGTCGCGCTCCGACGCACTGATCGTAGCAACGGTCTCGGCGATCTACGGCCTCGGCGATCCCGAGGATTACCTCAAGATGCGCATGCACCTGATGCGCGGCGAGCACACCGATCAGCGCAAGCTGATTCGGCACTTGACCGAGCTTCAGTACACGCGCGGCGATTACGAGCTTCGCCGCGGCAGCTACCGCGTGCGCGGCGAGGTGATCGACGTGTTTCCGGCCGAATCGGAAACCGAGGCGCTGCGCATCGAGCTTTTCGACGGCGACATCGAGAATCTTTCGGTGTTCGATCCCTTGACCGGTGAGCTGATCCGCAAGGTGCCGCGCTACACGGTGTATCCGAAGACGCATTACGCGACGACGCGCGACAGCGTCTTGAACGCGATCGAGACGATCAAGGTGGAGCTCAAGGATCGGCTCGAATATCTCTACAAGGCGAACAAGCTGCTCGAAGCGCAGCGGTTGCAGCAGCGCACGCAGTTCGACGTCGAGATGATGGCCGAGATCGGTTATTGCCAGGGCATCGAGAACTATTCGCGGCATCTGACACGACGCTCGCCCGGCGAGCCGCCGCCGACGTTGTTCGACTATCTGCCGCCGGACGCGCTGCTCGTCGTCGACGAATCGCATGTGACGATTCCGCAGCTCGGCGCGATGTACAAGGGCGACCGTTCGCGCAAGGAAACGCTGGTCGAGTTCGGTTTCCGCCTGCCGTCCGCGATGGACAACCGGCCGCTCAAGTTCGAGGAATGGGAAGGCCGCGCGCCGCGCACGGTGTTCGTGTCGGCGACGCCGGGGCCGTACGAGATCGGCAAATCGACGGGCAACGTCGTTGAGCTGGTCGTGCGTCCGACTGGCCTTATCGATCCCGAAGTTGAAGTGCGGCCGGTGCGAACGCAAGTCGACGATCTCCTTTCGGAGATCCACGACCGCGTCTCGATCGGCGATCGCGTGCTGGTGACGACGCTGACCAAGCGCATGGCCGAGAACCTCACCGAATATCTTGAAGAGCACGGCGTGCGCGTGCGCTATCTGCATTCGGATATCGAGACGGTGGAGCGCGTCGAGATCATCCGCGATCTTCGCCTCGGCAAGTTCGATGTGCTGGTCGGCATCAATCTTCTGCGCGAAGGCCTCGACATGCCGGAGGTATCGCTGGTCGCGATCCTCGATGCGGACAAGGAAGGATACTTGCGTTCCGCCGGCTCGCTGATCCAGACGATCGGCCGCGCAGCGCGCAACTTGCGTGGCAAGGCGATTCTCTACGCCGATCACATGACCAAGTCGATGCGCGCCGCGATCGACGAGACCGACCGCCGCCGCGCCAAGCAGGTCGAGTACAACCTCGAGCACGGCATCACGCCGAAATCGGTGGTGAAGAAGATCACCGACATCATGGAAGGGGCGCGCGCCGACGCCGAGAGCGAGCGCTCACGTGGTCGCGGCCGCGGTGCCGCGAGTGCGCGAAGAGTTGCCGAGCCGACGCCGGACTATCGCGTGCTGACGCCCGAGCAGATCGCCTCGACGATCAAGAAGCTCGAAGCGCAGATGTACAAGCATGCGCAGGATCTCGAGTTCGAGGACGCGGCGCGGGTGCGCGATGAGATTCATCGGATTCGCGAGCAGGGGTTGATTGGTTAATTCGGCATCACGCTACGTTCGTCAACCCTGAGTTAGGCCAACCCTTCGTCGTCCCGGCGAAAGCCGGGATCCGTTTTGTGCTCTTCGTGAAAAGCACTGACCATGGGTCCCGGCTTTCGCCGGGACGATGGATGTGAAGGCGTTGTGCAAATTGCGCACTTCGTGACAGCGCGCTCATCCGCGTCACGCCTCTGTCGCAACCGCGCAGTAATTTCGCGCCCCCGGGGAATCCAAGTCGTCGCAAGCGACGGCGCGATTCCGGTTGTCTTGCGAAGTCCGATGAACACCATTCCACGCGCCGAGCCGCGTCCGGCGAGCGCACCTGCGAAGACAGCGGCAGCCGGCCTTGAACGTCTCGTGCAGCCCGCCATCGCGATCGCGCCGGAAACGCCGGTGCTCGATGTCGGCGAGCGCATTCTCGATCCCGCGAACGCGCATCTTCTGTCGTTGCCGATCGTCGCGCGCGGCGTGCCGCTCGGCGCGGTCAGCCGCTACGAGCTGATGCGCATCTACCTGATGCCGTACGGTCGCGAGCTTTACGGCAAGCGTCCGGTCGCGGCGATGATGAGCCGAAAGCCGCTCGTATTGCGCGTTGACACGCCGATCGATGAAGCGGCACGCGCGATCGCGGCGCACGTGAAGAGCCCGATCACCGAGGATTTCATCGTTACCGGAACGGACGATCGCTATCTCGGTGTCGGCGCGGTGCTCGATGTGCTCCGCGCGGTTGAGGACCGGCTGACGCGGCACGGCGTCGAGCTCGAGCGCGCGCACGCACGGCTCAAATCCTCGCAGCTGCAGCTCGTGCAATCGGAAAAGATGGCGTCGCTGGGTCAAATGGTCGCGGGCCTCGTGCACGAGATCAACACGCCGCTCGGCTATGTGCGTAACAACGTCGAAATGACGCGCGCCGCGATGGGCGATGCGGGGCGTTTGCTCGGAGCACAAGAGCACGTTATCGCGACGCTGCTCGGCGACAGCGGAGCGGGCGCGGATCTCGAAAAGCATCTCGCCGACATCGAGACGCTGCGCGCGCGCGTCGACGCTGCGGCGCTCGACGATCTTTCGATGCTGCTCGACGACACGCTGCACGGCGTCGGCCAGATCGGCGAGCTGGTCGGCAACCTCAAAGACTTCAGCCGCCTCGATCAGGCGCGCAGCGATCGCGCCAACGTCAACACGCTGGTCGAAAGCGCGCTGCGCATCGTGCAGCATCTCGTCAAGAAGCGTGGCATCGAGATCGTGCGTCACGGCGGCGAGCTGCCGGACATCATCTGCGCGCCCGCGCAGATCAATCAGGTGCTGCTGAATCTTCTCAGCAACGCGATTCAGGCGATCGAGCACGATCGCGGACGCATCGTCGTGCGCACACAGGCGCTCGACGGGCGTGTGCTCGTGCTCATCGAGGACAATGGCAAAGGCATCGCCGAAGAACATCTGCCGCGCATCTTCGATCCGTTCTTCACGACAAAATCGATCGGGCAGGGCACCGGGCTTGGGCTTGCGATCGCGCATCAGATCGTCGAGCAGCATGGCGGGCTGATTCGCGTTGCCTCGAAGCCAGGCACGGGGACGCGTTTTCTCGTCGCGCTGCCGGTCGAGCAGAAGGCGGCGAAATGAGCGCGACGTTGCCGACCGTACTGTTCGTGGACGACGAAGAGCGCATCCTGCGCTCGCTGCGCATGCTGTTCCGCGGTCGCTGCGAAGTGTTGACGACGACATCGGGCACCGAAGCGGTGGAGTGGGTGCGCAAACGTCCGGTGCACGTGGTCGTCAGCGATCAGCGCATGCCCGAGATCAGCGGCGTCGCGGTGCTGCGCGCGATCGCGCAGCGCTCGCCCGCGACGATGCGCATCCTGCTCACCGGTTATGCGGATCTCGAAGCGGTCACCGCCTCGGTCAACGACGGCGAAATCTTCCGTTTCGTCGAGAAGCCGTGGGACGCGCAGCATCTGATCGGCATCGTCGATCAGGCCGCGCAAATCGCGATCCGCGATTTCGCCGCACCGTCGGCAATCGTAGCGAAGCCGCCGGTGGAATCGATCGCGGCGCGCGTGCTCGTGCTCGACGATGACGGCGCCGTTGCAAGCCAAGTGCGCGAGCTTCTGCCGCGCGCGATCATCGTCCGCCATGCATCGTCGCTCGAAACCGCGCTCGACGTACTCGCCGACGAAGACATCGCGGTGATGGTCGCGCAGCTTACGAGCGCCAACGGCGACGTCGCCGCCGCGCTGAAGGAGTTGAAACGCATCCGTCCGGCGTTGCTCGCGATCGTGATTTCGCCGCTCCGCGACAGCCGCGTGGTGATTGGCCTCATCAACGAAGGCCAGATCTTCCGATTCCTGTTGCAACCGCCGGTCAAGGAATTGTTGCGCCGCGGCCTGATCGCCGCGCTCGAGCGGCACGCTGAGCTGCGCACGGTCGCGCAGTTGCAGCAGCGGCACGCCGTCGACGCGCCGCGCGAAGCGAATCCGTCGCTGTCGGGCCGACTCGCGCAGTACTGGCGGAGGCTTCGCGAAGTCCGCCTCGTGCGCGCTGGCTGAATGCGTCCGAGCTGTTGTCGAGCGGGCGTTGCTGTGCTACTTTGCGCGCCCCTCGCGGGACCGGGCGGTTAGCTCAGCGGTAGAGCACTACCTTGACATGGTAGGGGTCATAGGTTCGATCCCTATACCGCCCACCAATTTTTCAAAGACTTACGAGAAGCCGGCCTTGTGCCGGCTTTTTCGTGTCAGCTAGGTGTCAGCAAAAACCTGGGACAAACCGGGAAAACGCGGGACACCGTGGGACGCGATACCGGCGGCGCCGAATGCTATTCCGGCCGCTCCTCGTCGAGCCTGAGCGCTTCGATCTCGGCTCATCGACACCGCTCTCGGCCGTCCCAAGGTTCAATGTCGAGCCCTTCTACCCACTGCCGAACGACAGCCTTCGCGGCTTCCATGCTCGGCGTCACCTCGCGCGCGCGCGGAGCGTTCCAAGCGCCCCGTCGCCATCGCACGACGACTCCTATTGGATGCCGATTGATGGTTGCGATCTCGCGACCATTGAGACGCGCCGACGTAATTGCGCCGCTGCCGGAGTAGTTGTCGAAGGTGAGCATCGCGATGCCCCCGTCGTCGTGAGCGACGTCAGGATAGGCGGCGGCGTCTCAGAGGTTAGGACAAGAGGCGAGCTCGAGCGGCTTCTTATCGGCAAGACAGAGGATCGTTCCTCCTGGACTGTATACGGAGGCATACCCCAGCGCGTGAAGGCGCCGAACGACTTTGAGGGGGTCGCACGTATCGCTAGGGGAGTCGTCAGTGACCGCGATTGGTTGGTCAATCGAGACGAGGCGATCGATGCTAATTTCAGAGAGGCAACGGATGCTTCCGTTAGGTGTCTCAATGCCAGACGACGATACATTGAGCACCAAGGGGACTGCGTGTCTTGCCTCGTGGTGACACGCTACTAAGCACAGAATAGTCGGCCATATGAGAAGCCGCCTCATAGCGGCTGCGCCCGGTCGATCATTTTCTGTGCCCCCGCCACATCGGTTCAGTCGGCCACGATTCGAGTGTGCTCTTCTCGAAGCGATAACCTGTTGCTTCCTGTTCGCTCAGAGCAGCGACACCCTCATGAATGATGCGAAGACCGTCTTCCACCGACCATGCACAAATCAAATGGAGACTAGTGACTGATCATCAGCGCCAGACGGACGAACCTTCCAGCCATCATCAAGAACAGCAGGAGCCAAGGCAGAAAGGACATGCTTAGCCGAGTGATTGGGCTTCGGAAGAACCCGATTCCAGCAAATAGAAGGCCGGGGAAACCTAACAGAAACCAAGGGCCATCGTTGGTGTAAAGAGCGAACGCCAACAGCGCGCAACCCATGCACAGTATGTGCAGATGCCGAGTCTTGTACTCGGACATGATCGCTCTGTCGCCTTCGAGAGAATCGGCTTGCGCTGTCGGCGCCGGCAAATCGACCTCGTCTACTCGGACGAGCCCCGAACAATGCTCGAAGCAGCGTCCCGCGGGCCAGCGAACGTCCACGGAATCTTCCAATACGAATGGTGGATCGACAACCACACCGACGCCTAGGCCTCTACCCCAGTCGTCGAAAGCGCTCGGCACCCAAGTGTTCGGATTTCTGACGACTCTAGCGCCAACCGGGAACATCGCAGTGGACCTGTCTGACGCCATCAAGCTGCTAGTGCATGCTCGTAGTACGGCCGCTCGCGATCGTCGAGGATCGCGCCATCATCGAGCTTATCCGATCCGCCGCAGCTGAGCTTCTACATCCGGATCGACGTTCGTCCAGATAGTTGCATTTGTGATGGTTAGCTCGCAGCCCTGTTCCTTGGCTGTCGCACCAATGTGCTGGAGCCAATGCGCGTAAGTCCACTCGCGTGGAATTGACGAATGTAACGTCCGAGACTGAGCGTCCCAGTGGACGTCCACACCCTCGCGGTACACGTATGGGAAAAATGGCCGACGTCGGCTTTACATGCAGACGTCGTTGGTCATCGATTCGTATTTCCGCGATCGTATCGCGCGTCATCTGCACTCCAATTGCTGTCACCGCCGCACTCCATGCGAGCGTAGTCTTTGCGTCAGAGTCTCCCATGCACTTCGAAAGCGTCGTAGTTCTTCGGTATCGGTTGCCTCGTCCGGAAACTCGAGGCCGGAAACGAGTTCTCGACCATTCAATCTAACCCTGATTACCTGAAAAGACGGGTCCACATATTGCGCCTCTGAGTCGTTGATCCGTGTGGGTAGAGCGCTGAGCGCACTGGCAGCTTCGGCAACAATTTCCTCGACCTGCTTTTTGTCGAGCGTCGCCAACTTAACGACCGTGTACATACCCTCAACCGTCTTTGAACGAAGGTCCCACTTTTCCTCAACTAGATCCCCCGACGCGGTCAGGCGAAGTTCCTCCGTAACGGCACCCATGCCTTCGTGGTCCCACTTCAGAACAATCAGATCCTCGTCTGCGGAAGCGGCATGTAGCACTTGGGAGCAGGGAGCTATCACCGCCAGCAGCGCGATAACGCGCACTATTGGCACGTATTTGCGGTAGGAGGCGCGAACCTGAGCTGAGCAGCACATTCGGCAAGCCTAGCAGCCAGTGGCATAGAATGCTTCCAACGGCAGGGAACCCGTTCATGACCAACTTGAAACGCGCCGCCGTCTTCGCATTGGCAGTCGCTATTTCAAGTTGCGCGGCTTTGAATCCCTATGAGCGCGCAGCCAGGTATTCGTTGCGCTCGCCCGACGACGGACTTGTCTACTGCTGGGCGCCCGTGGAAAAGGATGGCCGTGACGGTTGCGAAGAGCGCCGCTGGAGTCGTCCGTTGCGGGAATGCGTCGGCGCACTCCGTAACGACGTGACATGGAGCACGACGGAAGCGGCTGCCATGCGAAAAATCGAAACTTGCATGGCAAACAAAGGCTGGCACCGCGTCTGGATCGAAGGCGCGTTACTTCTGGGTGGGTAGACGGCGCAATCGGTGCGGGTATATCGATGCCTTCGCGTGTGCTCATGTCCATGAGCCACGAGACTACGCATCTTTCGACGTGGCCACATTTGGCCAACTTTGGCCATGTCTTGTTAAGCGGCTTTCATGTTCGTTTGTTTCTCGATCCACTTATCGAGTTTCTTCGGCTGATACCAGACGCGGCCGCGGATCATGCGTTCGACGTCGGGTCCCAGTCCGCGATAGCTAGGGTCTGTCCGATAGCGACGCAAAGTTCGCGCGCTGATGCCAAACGGCAAATTCGAGCTGAGATATGTTGCCGCGTCGCTTTCATTCAAATAGCCGCCGGCCGTCCTGTGCGGCGGGAGCGGAGCCAGCGTATCGAGCGTCGCTGTCCCCCGTTCCGGCAAAGCGCCGGAAGCCGTGGAATGCTCAATGTTCTCGTCGACGACAAGTTGCCTTGGCTTGATGGGCAGGCGGCAGCCGAGGCTCACGCGGCTTGCCTCGCGTCGCGCTGAGGGGCAACCTTCGCGTCAACTAGGGGAAGGGGCCGCCAATGCGCTTGATTCGAGTTCTCGCGCTCGTCGCTGTTGCCGTGGCGGGCTGCAATCAATCGCCGAGCAGCTTCGATCAGGAAGCGACGGCTGCTCTCGCCGGAATTGACCAGGCCCTCAAGGTCGTATCGGCCAGAGACGGGACGGTTGTTATCGAAGGGTTGCGCGACGATCGAAACCTGACTCGAGTTTGTGCCCAGGTGACGCAGATGCCGCGCTTCAAGGACAGCAAGACGGTCAACATCGTTTGGCTGAAGGACGATGCGCCGCTGGTGTTTCGCTGCAACGGGCCGAATGTCGCCGCCAGTCCAGGAACGCTCAATCAGTCGCTGTGCCCGACGTTCTTCCTGAGCAAAGACGTTCGCATCAGCGCGTGTGAGGAAACCGACAACAACTCGAGCTGGGTCGTGAAAGTGCAAGGTCCCTCCATCACGGAGGCGCATTTGGTAACCGTATGCCAATCCCTGAATGGCGTCATTGGTGCGACTGGCGCCAATGCCGTGTTCGAAGCGACGAGTGACGACGGAGCGGCGGCAAGCATTCGCTGCCAGATCGACCATGTCCCGTTTGTTTCTGGCCGCATCGTCGACAAGGATCCGCGAGAAGGTCGCAGTCGATAGCGACGCGTGAGCCACGCGTCGAGGTAGGTGGGTGCAACGAATTGCAACCGACATCTTTTTTTCACGACTCAAACACACGCCGGTTCCGAAACTGCGCGCCACTTCATGCTTGGGACTCGGATCGTGCGCGCCACCATTACTATCGAACGCAAGCGGTCCGTTCCGTCGTCCGTCCTCGTGGCCGGCGACGCTGTCAAGCTCCTGCAGTCGCTCCCCGGCGTTTCCGATATTCGTATAGAGCGCGCTGGCCCAATGCGGGCTGAGATTTCCTACCGATGGCGACCGCACGACAGCGTGAGCATCGGCGACGCGTTCGAAGACAGCGGGATGCAAATCGCTGCTTAGCGTGAATTTGTGCTCGGCGTCGGTCATGCCACCTAACCGCCTCGGATTGCGCGCAGACGAGGCTTCAGAGCCAGCACTCCCTGTAGTGGGGTAATCACCGGACAAACCGGCCACATTGACCAGCTGAAGCCGAAGTGAAAATTGCTGGAACTACCTACCTCTTACTACAACACTGCATAAGTATTGTTTGAGCATTAGCTCTGGCGTTGCTAATTTCTTCAGGAGTTAATTGAGACTCTAGCCTCGCCAATACCACCACGGCCGAATCTTGCTTACCTTGGCCTGTCGCCGATAAGCCATAGGCGTAGTAGTACTCGTAGGCCATCAAGGGGTTTACTTCGAATGGCACAGTTTGGCCTTGAACTATCGGCGGCATATAAGTCAGGGCCATCGACAAGAGCGCAGATTCGTTACCCTGCGCTAGCTCCGCGTTTAGGTAGCCCTTAGCCTTCTCTTTGAATTCGCTCCGCTCCTGGGTAAAGCTGTCGCTATCGAAGTCTTTAGGTTGTCCGGCCATTGGATACGCAAGCCTAGCCTCGGAATCGCCTGCTTCGGCCAGCTGCCCAACGAGTTGGCGACGCTGTTCGAATTGCTCGTCCGTAAGAATTCCACACCTCTGATAGAGGAATTGCTGAAACTCATACGCGCGAGCGTCACCGTTAGCGTCGAATTTCTGTTTCAGCTTATAAAGCGCGGCGTCATCACGAGGCGCGTGTCGGCAGAATCCGAGACCGCGATAGAGTGTTCTCGCAGCAACGAGATCTCCCTTCGCTGCTTGGTCTGAAAGCTTGTTGAATTGACCAGAGAGATTTTGGATCGAATAGGTTTCGCCCGGAACTTCATCAAACATTTTGACCGAACGTTCCATGCCTTGCCCAACAGCAGGAATGCCTTTGGCACGCCGTGCTTGTGCGAGTTGCGGAGACTCTGCAGGTGCCGCCGCACCCAAATCGGTCTGCGCCTGATCCTGCGGAACTGTCCGGTTGGTTTCGTGGGAGCGTGCAAACATCCAGTACACGCCAATGCCGAGGATTGCCGCTATCACAAGTGCCAACGCGCCTACTTTGTTCTTACTCAGCGAGATGCCTGCCACTTTTGCATACTCCATAGGTTGCACTGGTGGTTGGGCCCTGAGTCTAAAGCCGCAACCGTTTAGCTTCGAAGGGCCCTCGTACAGTGCACATGAGGGCTTTCTGGAAAAGCCTTTCTGCAACCTTTCTGTGGTTGGACTCTCACTGAATCTTTGCAGAAGTTTGCGCACTCCTTTCCCTGGAACGCGTGCGAGGTCGATATGCGCATAAACGTGCAACGCGACACGCGCTCATGCGGCGTGCCGTAAATTCGCATTCCCTAAAAATCTTGCCCAGCCCGATCAGCTGTAAGAACTTACAGGTATCGATCAACTCGCTTGTTGCTGTTGCGCCAGGAGAGTCATGCTCCGTCGAGAACAGCATCAAAAGCCTCGCATGCACATCGCGTTCGTCGCGAGGATAGCCACGAGCGTCTCAGGGTTTAAGATCGCCGCATTCGGGTTACGTCGGAAGACTATGTCTCGAGCAATTGCCTGCTTCCTTGCCCTCTGCTTCGTCTGGTTCGTCTTCATGACAGAGCGCCCCGATATCGGCTATGGAGTAGCCGGCGGAGTGATGGCGATCTTCCTCGGTGAGTCGGAGTTCCGATTCCTCCTCGCCCTTGTGCTGCCTCTTGCGTTCGCGATGTTGGGAGGAGCGTGGGTTGCGGCGCTACTGAAGCCTGGCACCACTCGGCGATTTGCAGTCGCGTGGTTTGGCGCGACTGTCTTGCTCATAGTCGCGGCCAGCGGTATCTCTGTGGGAGCGATCCTTTCATCCTGCGACGCGCGCAGTACATGCGCACCAGCCTAAGGCAGCGATCCACGGCACCTAGGATTGGCCGTGGTCGTCGTGGGTGACGTCAGGATAGGCGGCGGCGTCTCCCTGAGTAAGATTGCGGCGTGAGAACGCAAAGGAGCGGATCATGAGTGAACCGCAATCGTCATGGGGCCGACCTGTTCCGGAATTGCCGGTCGCCGACGTCGCACGCGCCCAACGGCACTATCGAGACGTGTTCGGTTTCGACGTCGATTGGGCGGACCCGAGCGCATCGATCGGCGCGGTGTCACGCGGCGTGATCGCCATTTTTCTCCGGAAAACATCCACACCATTCCGGCCCGTCGTCCATTGGGTCCATGTGATGAACCTGGACGCGATGTACGCGGAACTGGTGTCATCGGGCGCGAAAGTCTTGGAAGCGCCTGAAGTGAAGCCGTGGGGCCTTCGACAATTCGCCGTAGCGGATATCGATGGAAATCTCTTCTACTTTCACGACGGAACTCGACGCAATACATGATCGCTTTGCAATGTCGATTGCAATTGGTGAGTAGCTGCCGGCCGATCTCGAGGTAAGTGGTGAAGTGCGCTCGACGCGGCACTCCTCATAGGTCGCACATCCATGTTCGAGTCGCTGCAACACGCTGGCGAGCCATCGATGCCGCCGTGGCGCTCCATCGCCGCCAAATCTCTATGCGAAGCAGCACGAACCTGAGGGGCCGCCGCCCGCTCGCGCTTGCAAGCGCGCAATAGATGTCTCAACTACCCGCAACGGGATCGCGAGCACAGCAGCGATTAACCCATACGCTCGGCTCGCCCATCAATGGAGAAGTCGAACATGCGGATCATCGTGTCGAGTCTCGTCTTGCTTTGCTTCACGGTGTCCGCCGCCGACACACCGTCCGTGCCGTACCCCGAGGGTTACCGGAACTGGCACCACGTCAAGACGACTGTCATCCAGCAAGGCCATCCGATGTACTCCGCGGTCGGCGGCATCAACCACACCTATGCCAACGACAAAGCGATGCACGGATATGCGGCCGGCACCTTTCCCGACGGTTCGGTGTTGGTATACGACACGGTCGAAGCGCGCGAGGCCAACCACGCGATCGAAGAAGGCGGTCACAAAGTCATCGGCGTGATGGTGAAGGACAGTCGGCACTACGCGGCCACCGGCGGCTGGGGCTTCGAAAATTTCGACGCTGCCGACCCGAAGCGGCCAGCTTTCGGCGCCAAAGCTGGTTCGGTCTGCTATGGCTGTCACACCAATGCAGCCACCCGCGACCACGTCTATAGCCGGTTGCGCGAGTGAGTGCGACTGGTGGTTTGACGAACAACTAGGGACTGGGAATGAGCCTCGCGTCACGCGATTGCGCGGTCTGCAAACGTTGTGCGTCGCCTTGACCGACGCGCCTTGCACGGCTTTGCCAGCGGCAATCGAGTGACGACTAGGTCGCTAAGCGGCGCCGCGCACGAATCCACGCTGCGACGCCAGCTCCCGCGATCAGTCCGGCAGCGATCGCGATTGGAAGGAGAAGATCAAAATACGCGAAGGCGCTCGGAGACGCTGTCTCGTGGATAGCGCTATAGACAACCTCAAGAATCGCCGCGAGTGCGCCAACGCGAAGCGCGTAGTGGCGAAACAGCGCACCGATTGCGAGGCCTACTACGAGCCCGGAGAGTATGGCGGTGGCGACACCGCCAGCGACCATCGCCGGCATCCCGTACGATCGCACCCATGGCTCCCAGAACCGCGCCGTGGCGTACCACGCTAACGACATCGTAAAGATATAGAGGCCGAGCCAGGCCGCCGCGCACGCGCATATCGCTCGCAGTACGGTATCCGTGAGACTGACAGCGCCCAGTAGATTCATATTGGCCCCGGCAAAGTCGATGATGACTGAATATTTCGATCATTTTGATCAGCCGACTTTAGGCTAGATTGCCGACCATCCCTAGTCTTTTGGGCGGAGTCAAGGCAGGCTTCGAGTTCGAATCTCGGGATCTTGGGGAGCCCTTCATGTCGAATTCCGCCCTCTGTCGTATCGGCCGTCTCGCGCTGGCTGTATTGCCGTTCCTCATCACGCTGTCGGCGGCAGCGGTCGAGCGGGAAGAAGAAGACGAGGGCGACGAAAGCTGGCAGATCGAGCAGCGGCAGATCTGGTTCGAAGACACGCGCGGCCTGCGTCAGACCATCGACGCGACGCGCTTGCGCGCCAACGCCGTGAACGAGCTGAAACGGCAGCAGCGCATCACACAAGAACGGCACTTGGCCGGCGGTGAGGTTTGGCAGGAGCTCGGTCCGTCTTCGATGGACATGACCGATTGGAGCATGGGGCGCGTCGCCGGACGTCTGAATGCGATCACTCCGGACCCGACCGACGATGACATCGTCTACATCGGCGCCGCCGCCGGTGGCGTCTGGAAGACCACCAACGGCGGAGTCGATTGGACGCCGCTGTTCGATGAAGTCGGCACGTTGCCGATCGGCGCGATCACGCTCGATCCGGCCGACCCGAATGCGGTGTGGGTCGGCACCGGCGACAAGAACGGAGGCGGCTGCGCCGGGTACTTCGGCCAAGGCGTTTATCTCAGCGAGGACGGCGGCGAAACCTGGAACGCGCGCAACGGCAGCGACGCGAGCGCAATGCCGCTCTCGGTCGTCAACGCGGTCGCAATCCAGCCGACCGACAGCAATGTGATTCTCGTTGGAGGATCAGGTTCGTGCAGCGCCAGCGGCGGGCTTGGGAATCCGGGCGTCTATCGCTCCGCGGACCGAGGGCTCACTTGGACGCAAGTGCTCAACAGCAACGTCGAGGACCTCGTGTTCGTACCGGGCACGTCGACGGTTTACGCTGGATTGGTCGGCACGGGCGTGAGCAAGTCCACCGATGGCGGCGCCACCTGGAACGATTCGAGCAGCGGTCTTACCGCGAGCGGAACGCGCATGCGTGTCGCGATGGCGCCGAGCGACAGCCACGTCATGTACGTGCTGACCGGTCGCTCCGCCGGCAGCCGGCTGTTCCGCAGCAGCGATGGCGGCGCCACTTGGACACAACGCAGCACTACGTTCTGCGAAGGCCAGTGCACTTACAACCAAACGCTCGCCGTGCATCCGACCGATCCGGATACGGTGCTCATCGGCACGATCCGGTCCGCGCGCTCGACCGACGGCGGCGCGACGTTCACGCCGCTGACCGATCCCTGGGGCACCAACCAGAGCGTGCACCAGGACACGCACGTGGTGGTGTATTCGCGCAACGACGCGGAGCGCTTTTGGATCGGCAGCGACGGCGGCATCTGGCGCAGCGATGATGGCGGCGCGTCGTTCCGCAACATGAACTCGAACCTCAACATCACCCAGTTCTACGATGTCGCCGTGCATCCGGGCGACGCCAACGTCATGTTCGGCGGTGCGCAGGACAACGGCTCTTCGGGCCGCCGCACCAGCGTGCTGTGGGATCTCACGTTCGCCAGCGGCGACGGCTTCATGAATGCGTTCGATCAGAACGATCCGTCGATCGTGTTTCAGACCAGCTATCCGAGCGGCAACCTCCCGAGCATCGTGCGCTCGCTGCAAGGCGGCAGCAATGGAAGCTACGGCGGTATGCCGACGACAGGTTTGGTGCCTGGCAATTTCCCGTGGGTCACGCCGTTGGCAACCGCAGGCAGTCTGCTGTTCGTTGCTTCGGACACGTTGTATCGCACGACGACGACCGGCGACAGCTGGACCGCGGTCTCACCCGCCCTCGGCGCCGATGCCTCGGTGATCACACCAGAGTTGCACGGCAGCCTGACGACCACCTATGTCGGCACGTCGAGCGGACGCATCTGGGCCAGCGCCGACGCCGGCGTGCCGGCGCCGCTCTTTACCGAAGTCACCGGCGATTATCCTGGCGGCCGCGTGTCGGACATCGCCATCGATCCGCTCGACGCGCAGCGCGTATTCCTCACGCGCGCAGCATTCGGCGGCTCGCGTCTCTATCGTTCGAGCACCGGTGGCACCACGTGGACTGCGGTCGGCAGCGGCCTTCCGAACGTGCCGGCGAACAGCGTCGCGATCGATCCTCTCGATACCGACCGCATTTTCGTCGCCACCGACATCGGTGTGTACGAGAGCATCGACGGCGGCGACAACTTCGCCGCGTTCTCGACGGGAATGCCGCTCGGTGCGGTTGTCGTCGATCTCGAGATCGATGACAACCCGCACGTGCTTACCGCCGGCACCTACAGCCGCGGCGCTTGGCGCGTGATACTCGGCGGCAGCAGCACGAACCTGCCGCCGACCGCCGACTTCACGGCTGTCATCGACGGCCTCACGGTGACCTTCACCGACCGCTCGATCGACAGCGACGGCAGCATCGTCGCGCACAGCTGGGACTTCGGCGATGAAAGTCCCGTGTCCACCGACACCAATCCGACGCACGACTACGCGGCGCCCGGACGCTACACGGTGAACCTCACTGTCACCGACGACGGCGGCTTGGGCGGCAGCTATGCGCGCATCGTGCGCATTCCCGCGCCTCCGATTCCGCTCAGCAACGGCGTGACCGTTACGGGTCAGCACGCGCCCCAGGGCGATGATCTCTTTTACACGCTGGAGGTTCCCGAAGGCGCGAGCGACTTGCTCTTCGTTGTCGACGGCGTCGCCGGCGAGGACGCGGACCTCACGGTGAAGTTCGGCGATCAGGTCATCTGCCAATCGGCCGGCGCCACGGCGGACGAAAGCTGCGGAACGCCATCGCCGCAGGCCGGTACGTATACCGCGATCGTCAATGCGTATTCCGACCTCAGCGACTTCTCGATCACCGGCAGCTACGAGGTGGTGATTACGGACAGGATATTCGCCAACGGATTCGAAACCGTGGCGCGCGCGCAGGAGTGAGGCCCATGCTCGATAGTCGACCATCTGGATGCAACCTCCCGGCGTGCAGCCTGCCTATCGCGGCGGCGACACTCAAAATGCGCCGAACGCGTCGGACGTCAACGAAACGTAAATCAGGTCCCTCGCAGGCTTATTTGCTGATACTTTTATACCGCCCTTTTCGTAGAGCGAGGCGTGGCCCATGAACGCACGGTCGGCATTTCTGACGGCGATTTGTCTATGCGCGGCATTCGAGGCGCATGCGCAAGATGGTTCGAGCTGCACGCAAGCGATTCCTCTCAGCTCGATGCAGACGTACAACGTGGATACAAGCACGGCGTCCAACTGGATGACGACGTTCGGCCCGTTGGTGAGCCCGTCGAATGACTTGGCTTACACCTTTACGTTGAATGCGGGCACCAATGGCTTCATCAGACCGACCGCATCCAGCTATGCGTTCGCGATGTATGTGATTGCCGACTGCAACCCTGCGGGTGCGCAGTCGGCGCCGGTCCTGGCGACGGCCACGATCAATACGGCGATGACACTCACCGAGGCAACGCTGACTGCCGGTCACCAATATTACTTGGCCGTGACAGGAACCGCGGCGGGCGGCCCGGGTGCCAATGGAACGCTGACTTTCGATGTTTTTGCGACTCCGGTTACGCTGCAGAGCTTCGAAATCGACTGATTGCGGCCCTCAAACCCGAAACCGCATTCCCACCGAAGCGTTATCGGCTCAAGTCAAGCCGATAATGCTTTCGATACGGATCATTCGAAGCCATCGGCGAACAACACATCGCCGGCCCCGATCTCGACCGCTCCGACATCGCACGCACCGCCGAACGGACGCGCATAGCCGCGCTGGTCGAAATCGACGCACGCACCGGCCTGTGCGGAGTCGATCGCGACGCTGTCATCGGAAGGCAAATACGTCGGCGTGTGACCACCGTAATCATCCAGCGCACCAAGCGCGAGGTTGCCGGCGCTGACGGATACTTGATTGGTCGACTCGCTAAAGCCGCACGAATCGGCTGGACTTTCGATATTGCCGCCGTTGTGGTGCAGCGCTCCGGCGTCGAATTTGCACGAGCCGGCCAGGATGCTGTTGTCGATATTGAGAATGATCTGGCCCGTGCCGCCGTAGCCGCCGATGGTCGTGCCTTCGATGCCGACCGGCATGATGGCCGGACGCGCGATCGTCACGTGGCGCAGATCGATGCGCGCGCCGGTGCCGTTGCGATAGCCGATCGCGGCGCCGCGCGCGCCGTCCCCGGCGGCGTCCACGCTGAAGCTGTTGCCGGCAAATGTGCTGTTCTCGATGCTGATGATCACGTCATCTTCGACGACGATCGCGCCGCCCGCGTTGCCGTCCACTCGGTTGCCGATGAAGCTCGAGCCGCTGATCGACCAGGTCGAGTCGCCTTCGGCATAGATCGCGCGAGTCGGATTGTTCTTGAAGACGCTGTCGATGATTTCGATGTCGGCGTTGTTGCCGAAGCGGAACGGCACCTCGTTTTCGGAGTACTGCACGCGATCGAGGCGAAGCGACAGCGGTGGTGTTCCGGCGGCATGCACGCCGACCTTCGTTCGCGTGATCGTGCTGTTCGTGATATCGATTCCGGCCGCACGATGGATGACGAAACCGGTCAGCACGTCGTCGGGATCGAGCGCGCCGTCCAGCGTGGATCCGCTCATCGAGAGCGTCGGGCCCGGATCGATGCTCGGGTTGATATAGAGCGAGCTGAACCGGCTGTCGACGATGAGGCAGGTGCCGTTGCCGATGTTGCATTGGACACCGTCGGGGATCTCGCTGTTGCGAAGCTCCAGCGTGACGTCGACCGGGTCATTGCCGCTGGCGCCGACCGCGCCGCCGCCGAGTGGAATCGCTACATCGTCGAGCACGAGATGCCCCGGTGCCGTTGTCCCGGTGACGCTGAAGCCGATGCCGGCGGTGGACTGGAATTGGAGCCCGCGGATCAGCAACGATCGGCTGTTCACCGAATCGAACAGCGCGGCATCGGTGACGAGATGCGTCTGCGCCGAACCCGCACCGACGATCTCGAGCACTTGGGTGCGGCTCCCCAACGGCAGCTCGCCGCGGATCAGCGTGTAGGTGCCGGCCGCGAGCTGGATGCGATCGGTGCCCGCGAACGGATCATTCTGCGATGCGGCCGTTGCCGCCTCGCGCAGCGAGCAATCCGCGGGCTGGCAGGCATCCGGCAGCGGATCGTCGAAGCGCGTGACGACGAACGATTCCGCCTGTGCGCGCACGCACAGTACGGCTAAGACGATAAGACCCAGTCGCTTGTCCATTCCGGTTTCTCGAGTAGTGGATTGGCGGGTGCCGTCGGCACCCTCGTCCATGTCCACGAGAAACGGAACGAAGCCGGGCCATCGAGCCGTCGCGCTACTTCAGAGCCCGCTCCACGTCGATCGTCTCCACGCCCTGCATCTGCCCGAGCAGGCTATCGAACCAGGGCTTGTGCGAGCTCCCGACGAGCGACAGCACGCGCGCACCCGGCGTTTCGCGGAACGCCGAGTGGATGTTCGCGACCATGCGCAGGTTGCGCGTTTCCCATCCGGCGACATAAACGCGCCCGTAGCGTTGCGACGAGGTTTCGCGCAGCGCAGCGCCGAAGTCGCTGTCGATCGCCGTTTGCAACGTCTCCGGACGGTTGATGTAGCGGTACAGCGCGAGCATGTCGCCGGCCTTCCACAACGTATCCTCGCGCTCGCGGATCGGTTTCATCTTCCCGGCTGCGCTTTCCCACGCTTGCTGGATCGCTTTGCCGTAACCGGCGGCGTCCGCGATGTCGACGTTGTCGCCACTGTGATCGTCGATCGGGAAAACGCGTTGCAGACCGAGGCGCGCTGCAAGGCGCGCGGCGATCTGGAGGGTTTCATTGTTCGACGATGCGCGCCGGTCGAGCTCCGCAGCAAGCTCGTCGTCGAGACTGTCGCCGCCATGACGCTCGGCATCCGGCAGCTGCAACCATTGCACCATCGCCGAGGCGCTGTCGTTCGCGGCGAGGAAGATTGCCGCCAAATGTCGGCGCTGAGCGGGCGTCGGTGCCTCGGGCCAGCTCTTCAACATGCGGTTTGCTTCGGCGATGGCCGAGGGCACGTCGAGCCCCGTCGCCGCTTTTGCTTTCGCCGTATCGCTGCAATACGTCTTCATGTCGTCCGGCGCATACACGCTCGGATGGCGCGCGTAGAGATCGCAAGCCTCGCCGGAAATCTGCTCGACCGTGATGATGCTCGGCTTGAACGCGGCGAGCCGATCGATCAGCGGATTCAATGATTCGCGTTGGAACTCCTTCGGCGCATTGGCAAGATGGACCGTACCGAGAACGAGCACCTGCGTTCGCTGGCCGGCGAGATGCTTGTCGAGTGTCGCAAGATCGACGCGCGCTTGCGCGAACGCGGGCGCCGCGAGTGCCACCGCCAACCAACACCAATGCCGATATTTCTTCATGCGCTTTGCTCCTTGCGAATTTCGCGTTGCGTTGGATGTGACGAACATCGATGCGCAGGATGTGCGAAAGGTTTAAGCCGTCATGACATCGCACAAAAAAACGGCGGCCCTCGAAAGGGCCGCCGCAACATCCTTGTAAGCTGTGACGCAGGCGTCTACAAGCTCCGGTCGAATTCCTTGACCTGCTTGACCGCTTCGTCCTTCGCTACGCCATAGCGCTCCTGGATTTTCCCGGCGAGATATTCGCTGTTGCCTTCGGCAATGCGAAGATCATCGTCGGTGAGCTTGCCCCATTTTTCCTTGAGCTTGCCGGCAAGTTGTTTCCATTGGCCCTTGATGCGATCTTCGTTCATGTCGTGCTCCTGATTTGGGATTGGGTCGAATGAGCGAAGCGCTTATTTGACCTTCAAGCCGGACGAATCGACGCGCTTCACGCCCTTGACGCTTTCGGCTGCGGCGATCGCCTTGTCGACCGAGTCCTTGGTCGCGAGAACACCGATCAACGCGACGACACCGTTCTTCGTCGTGACATCGATCTTGGTGCTCTTCACGCCTTCGGTCGTGGCAAGCTCGGTCTTCACCTTCGTCGTGATCCACGTATCGGTCACGGGCTGATCCGACTTCGCCGGCATATCGTCGGCTGCGAACGCGGCGGAAACGCCGAGGCCGGCAGCACCGAACACCAGCGACGTGCAAAGCGCCAGCGCGGCAACGTTTCGCATGGATTTCATAGGGAGACCCTCCTTTCGTGCGTGTCGTACATTCGACCGCGCAGCCACCCTAAGCGTCGCGACTTGGCCTCAAAGTGAACAACGGCAATTTCACGTCAGGTGCCGTTTAGGAACACCCGCTGTACGGCTCGCTCGCATCAACGGCATTGCTCAGACCTAAGGCCGAGGTGTGCTCATGCGTCGGTCTGCATACTCGCCGGACCTGTCAGGGGGAGTTCGCATGCATCGTCCGCTCATCGCGTGTCTGATCGCTGGGGCCATGGTTCCAGCGGGTGCCGAGGAAACGGCGTTCGCATCGCCCAAGGAAGCCGCCGAAACGCGCAGCTCCGAAGATCGGCGCGAAGGCGATCCGCGCGAACCCGACATGCTCGATCGCATTCAGGTCACGGCGACGCGCCGACCGGCCACGGCATTCGACGTCTCGACGGCAATCACGGTCGTCGATGATGAGGACATCGCCGATCGCTCCGCGCAGACGATTGCGGATTACCTGCGTGGCCAGCCGGGCGCGTTCGTGCAATCGACGACGCCGGGCCAGGCGATTCCGATCGTGCGCGGCCTCAAGGGATCGGAAGTGCTGCACCTGGTCGACGGCTTCCGGTTGAACACCGCGTTTTTCCGCAATTCACCGAACCAGTACTTCGCGCTCGTCGATGCGCAGAACGTCGATCGCATCGAGCTCGTGCGCGGTCCGTCCTCGACGCTGTACGGCTCGGACGCGATGGGCGGCGTGGTGCAGGTGCTGACACCGGAGCAGCGTTTCGACGGCGGCGCGTGGGATGCGCGCGCGCATGTGCGCACGCAGATCGCGAGCGGCGATCTCTCGAACGTCACGCGCGTCGATGGAGCGACGGGGCACGAAGGATTTTCGATGTCGGGCGGCGTTACGTATCAGGACGTCGGCCATCGGCGGCCGGGTGGCGGTCCGCGTCTGGCCTACACGGATTTCCGCGCGTGGGCGGCGGATACGAAACTGATCTGGGCGCCGGCGCCGGATCACGAGACGATGTTCAGCGTGCAGTATCTCAAGCAGCCGAGCACGCCGCGCTTCGATGAGCTCGTGCCGGGCTTCCATCAGGACACCGCGAATTCCGACGAATTCTTCTTCGAGCCGAACGATCGCTTGTTCGCTCAGGTGCGTCATCGCTGGCAGGCGAACAGCGCGGCGTTCGACACGGCGGAATTCCATCTCGGTTATCAAAAGATCGACGATGATCGACGCAGCCGCGGCGCGGGCAGCGCAAACCGCGATCTCGAAACCAATCGCGATCGCTTGCGCGGCATCACCGGCAATTTTTCGAAAGAGATCGGCACGCATGCGTTCGTCTACGGTATCGAGGCGTATTGGGATACGGTCGACAGCACACGCACGCGCATCAATCTCGAATCGGGAGAAACCACCGTGCGCGCGCCGCGTTTCCCCGACGGCTCGACGATGGATAGCTTCGCGCTGTACGTGAACGATACGATCGATCTCGCTCCGCGCTGGCAGCTTAACGTCGGCGGCCGCTATAGCCGGTTCGATATCGAGCTTCCCGCCGGCGATACCGGTATCGGCGCCAAGCTCGATCCGGACGATCTGACCGGCAATGCCGGCATCACGTTCAAGGCTACCGACGAGGTGCATCTCGTCAGCAATCTCGGCCGCGGCTTTCGCGCGCCGAATATCTTCGATCTTGGCGTGTTCGGCGATCGGCCCGGCGGACGTTTCGCAATTCCGAATCCGGATCTCAAACCGGAAACCGTGGTCAGCTGGGATTTCGGCGTGAAGATCGACCGCGGCGACGTGCAAGCCGAAGCGTTCCTCTGGCGCTCGCATTACAAGGACAAGATCACGTCAGTTGATATCGGCGAGGACGAGGAAGGCCGCATCCTCGTGCAGAACCGCAACGTGACCGAGCTTGATCTCTGGGGCGCCGAGATCGGCGCGCGCTGGGTGCTGAGCGATGCGCTCGAGTTGAACGGCGCGCTGAATTTCACGCGCGGCGAAGAAACCTATGCCGGCGACGAATACGACGCAGACCGCATTCCGCCGATCAACGGCCGCATCGGCGCGCGCTGGCGTCTTGCGCCGGATTGGAGCGTCAATGCATGGGCGCTCTACGCCGCGCGACAGGATCGTTTGAGCCCGCGCGATCTTGCCGATCCGCGCGTGAATCCGGCAGGCACGGCCGGTTGGAACACCTGGAACGTCCGCTTCGCCTGGGATTTCGCGCCGCGCGCGACGTTGGCGCTCGCGCTCGAGAATCTTGCGGATCGGCGGTATCGCGAGCACGGGTCGGGGACGGACGAGGTCGGGCGCAACGCGACGATGACGGTCGATTGGCGGTTTTGATCCGAAGGAGCCGCGTTCGGCGTTGACACGACGCCGCTCGTGCACTAGTTTTTCAAGGTATCAACACAAGGTGGCCCGCGATCAACGCCGGTCGAGAGTGCGACATGAGCACGCGAACTTTCCATCGCTGAACACTCCACGCCAAGCCGCTTGAAAAAAGGCGCCTAGGCGCCTTTTTTATTGTCCCGAAGAAAGCCCGAGCCATGATCAACGTCACTCTCCCGGACGGCAGCCAAAAACCGTTCGACCATCCCGTCTCCGTCGCCGACGTCGCCGCTTCCATCGGTGCCGGCCTCGCCAAGGCCGCGCTCGCCGGCAAGATCGACGGCCAGCTCGTCGATACCAGCCGCACGATCGACCGCGACGCGAAGCTCGAGATCGTCACCGAGAAAAGCCCCGAGGCGCTCGAGGTCATCCGCCATTCGACCGCGCATCTGCTCGCGCAGGCTGTGCAGCGCCTTTATCCGGGCGCGCAGGTGACGATCGGCCCCGTGATCGACAATGGCTTTTATTACGACTTCGCGTTCGAGCGGCAATTCACGACCGAGGATCTCGACAAGATCGAAGTCGAGATGAAGAAGATCGCGGCGGAAAACCTGCCGGTCACGCGTTCGGTGATGCCGCGCGACGAGGCCGTTCGATTCTTCCGCGGCAAGGGCGAGGAATACAAAGCGCAGATCATCGAGAGCATCCCGGCGAACGAGGAGCTGTCGCTGTATTCGCAAGGCGAGTTCACGGATCTGTGCCGCGGCCCGCACGTGCCGAACACGAACCGGCTGAAGGCGTTCAAGCTGATGAAGGTCGCCGGCGCGTATTGGCGTGGAAATTCAGACAACGAGATGCTGTCGCGCATCTACGGCACCGCGTGGCTCAACGACAAGGATCTGAAGGCGCACCTGACGCTGCTCGAAGAAGCCGAGAAGCGCGATCACCGCAAGATCGCCAAGCAGCTCGATCTCTTCCATATGCAGGACGAGGCGCCGGGCCTGGTGTTCTGGCATCCGAAAGGCTGGGCGATCTGGCAGGTCGTCGAGCAGCACATGCGCGGCGTCTACCGGCAGTCGGGTTACAAGGAAGTGCGCGCGCCGCAGATTCTCGATGTCAGCCTGTGGAAGAAATCGGGCCACTGGGACAACTACAAGAACAACATGTTCTTCTCCGAATCGGAGAACCGCGAGTACGCGGTCAAGCCGATGAATTGCCCGGGTCACGTGCAGATCTACAACGCGGGCCTGCACAGCTATCGCGATCTTCCGATCCGCTACGGCGAGTTCGGCGCCTGCCATCGCAACGAGCCGTCCGGCGCGCTGCACGGCATCTTGCGCGTGCGCGGCTTCACGCAGGACGACGGCCATATCTTCTGCCTCGAATCGCAGATCGAAGCCGAGGTGACCCAGTTCCACCGGCAGGCGCTCAAGGTCTACGAGACCTTCGGCTTCACCGATGTGCAGATCAAGATCGCGCTCCGGCCCGACCCGCGCCTGGGCGACGATGCGACCTGGGACAAGGCCGAAGGCGCGCTCCGCTCGGCGCTCGCCGCCTGCGGCGTCGCCTGGGAGGAGCTGCCGGGCGAGGGTGCGTTCTACGGCCCGAAGATCGAGTATCACCTTAAGGATGCGATCGGCCGCACCTGGCAGCTCGGCACGATGCAGGTCGATTTCATGATGCCGGGGCGGCTCGGGGCCGAGTACGTGGGCGAGGATTCCCAGCGCCACCAGCCCGTGATGCTGCACCGGGCCATCGTCGGCTCGATGGAGCGCTTCATCGGCATCCTCATCGAGCACCACGCTGGTGCATTCCCGACTTGGCTGGCGCCGATCCAGGCGGTTGTCCTGAACATCACTGACGCCCAGGCCGGTTATGTGAACGAAGTCGCGCAAACCCTTGTGGCGCAAGGCTTCCGGGTCGAGGCGGATTTGCGAAACGAGAAGATCGGCTATAAAATCCGCGAGCACACGCTGCAAAAGGTTCCCTATCTCCTTGTCGTCGGTGATCGAGAAAAGGAGACGGGGGCCATTTCCGTGCGTGCTCGCACCGGCGAGGACTTAGGATCGATGTCCGTCGCCGATTTCGCGAAGCGTTTGGAGTCCGAAAGCGCACGGCCCTGATCCGTCGCGTTTCGGAAACGGATTTCCCCCTGGGAGGACGAAAGTATCGCCACTGAATCGAAAGCGAACCGCAGGAACCACGAGATACGAGTTCCGCGGGTGCGCGTGATCGGCGCGGAGGGAGAGCAGGTAGGCATTCTCTCGCGCGACGAAGCGCTGGCCATGGCACAGGAAGCCGGCCTCGATCTGGTCGAAATCCAGCCGAACGGCGACCCGCCGGTCTGCCGCATCATGGATTTCGGCAAGTTCAAATTCGAGCAGCAGAAGAAGGCGCACGCCGCCAGAAAGAAGACGAAGCAGGTCGAGATCAAGGAACTCAAGTTCCGCCCGACCACCGACGTCGGCGACTACGCGATCAAGCTGCGCAACTTGCGCCGGTTCCTGGAGGAAGGCGACAAGGTCAAGATCACGGTCCGCTTCCGCGGCCGCGAGATGGCGCACATGGAATTGGGCGACGCGATGGTGAAGAAGATCGCGGCCGACATCGCCGAAGAAGCGGTGATCGAGCAATACCCGAGGATGGAAGGGCGATTGATGGTGATGATGATCGCCCCCAAAAAGAAGCAGTAACGAAGTCACGAAATTCACGCGTCGCGACGCGGCAGGTTGAAAACCCGCACGGCGCGACACGTTCCCCTCTCCACCAACGGCTCCATCGTTGGGGGAGAGGGCAAAGGGTGAGGGGGTTCTTTTCTCATCCCACGGAGATCGCTTCAGCGATCAGCACCACAAGCCGGAACGAGCAAGGACGGAAAGAGCGATCGCAGATCGCCGCTCGCGCCAGTATCGAAAATCACTTAAGGAGCAGGGCAATGCCCAAGATGAAAACCAACCGGGCCGCTGCAAAGCGGTTCCGCAAGACCGCGTCCGGCAAGTTCAAATGCGGACACGCGTTCAAGAGCCACATCCTCACGAAGAAGCCGACCAAGCGTAAGCGCGGCCTTCGTGCCACCAACCATGTGCGCAAAGAAGACGCCGGCCGCGTCGCGCGCATGATGCCGTACGCGTAAGGAGAGACGACCATGGCAAGAGTCAAGCGTGGCGTCACCGCCCACCGTCGGCACAAGAAACTCCTCGGCAAGGCCAAGGGTTATTACAACGCGCGCCGCAAGGTGTTCCGCGTTGCCAAGCAAGCGGTCACCAAGGCACTGCAGTACGCCTACATCGGCCGCAAGCAGAAGAAGCGCCAGTTCCGCGCGCTCTGGATCGTGCGCATCAACGCGGCCGCTCGCCAGTACGGCATGAGCTATAGCCGCCTGATGAACGGCCTCAAGAAGGCCAACGTCACGGTCGATCGCAAGGTGCTCGCCGACATCGCCGTGCACGACATCAAGGCGTTTGGCGTGCTCGCCGAAAAAGCAAAGGCCAGTCTGGCCGCGTAAGTCGTAGGCGACGCGTTTGCGTCGCGACGAATGCAGTACAACGCGGGAAGGAGGCCTCGGCTTCCTTCCCGTTTTTGTTTTACGTGACGGCGCGCGGCGTCACCCGCACCGTCATCCCGGCGAAGGCCGGGATCCAGCTTTTGTGCGACATCGAAGACCTGGGTCCCGGCCTTCGCCCGGACGACGAAGTTTCGAGCGCATCAGGAAAATCATGAGCACACTCGACGAAATCACCCGCTCGCTCGACGACATCGGCTCCGCCGACACGCTCGAATCGCTCGATGCGCTGCGCGTCGCGCTGCTCGGCAAGAACGGCGCGATCACCGCGGCGCTGAAATCTCTCGGCGCGTTGGCGCCGGACGAGCGGAAGACGCGCGGCGCCGAAGTGAATCGCGCGAAAGAAGAGATCGCGAACGCGATCGCGACGCGCAAGGCCACGCTCGAAAAAGCCGGGCTCGACCGTCGCCTCGCGTCCGAGCGCGTCGACGTGACGCTGCCCGGCCGCCGTAGCGAACGCGGCGGGTTGCATCCGATCACGCGCACGCTCGATCGCATGACCGAGATCTTCGCGCGCCTCGGCTACGACTTCGCCGACGGTCCCGAGATCGAAGACGACTACCACAACTTCGAAGCGCTGAACTTCCCGCCGCACCATCCTGCGCGCGCGATGCACGACACGTTCTATTTCCCCGACGGACGTCTTCTGCGCACGCACACCTCGCCCGTGCAGATCCGCGCCGCGAAAGGCAAGACGCCGCCGATCCGCCTGATCGCGGCCGGCAAGGTCTACCGCAGCGATTCCGATCAGACGCACTCGCCGATGTTCCATCAGCTCGAAGGCTTGCTGATCGCCGAGGACGTGAGCTTCGCCGATCTCAAAGGCACGCTTGCCGAATTCGTGCGCGCGTTCTTCGAGCGCGATTTCGAGATGCGCTTTCGGCCGAGCTATTTCCCGTTCGTCGAGCCAGGCGCCGAAGTCGATATCCGCTGGGATCGCGAGGACGGCACGACGTCGTGGCTCGAAGTGCTCGGCTGCGGCATGGTGCATCCGAATGTCTTGCGTTCGTGCGATATCGATCCGGAACGCTACACGGGGTTTGCGTTCGGCATGGGCGTGGAGCGGTTTGCGATGCTGCGGTATGGCGTCAATGATCTTCGGCAGTTCTTCGAGAATGATCTGCGGTTCTTGAAGCAGTTTGCATGACCGCGATGCACGGCCGTCATCCCGGCGAAAGCCGGGACCCATTTTGATTTTCGAGCAAGAGCAAATGGATCCCGGCTTTCGCCGGGACGACGAAGTAGAGAGGCCGCGGCGACGGCGAAGGCAAAACGAATGAAATTCTCCGAAACCTGGCTCCGCTCCCTCGTCGACATCAAAGTCGACCGCGACACGCTCGCGCACAAGCTCACGATGGCCGGCCTCGAAGTCGAAGGCGTCGAGCCGATCGGCGCTGCGCTCGATGGCATCGTCGTCGGCGAGATCGTCGAATGCGTCCAGCATCCGAACGCGGACAAGCTGCGCGTCTGCAAAGTCGCGACCGGTAGCGAGACCTTGCAGATCGTCTGCGGCGCGCCGAACGCGCGCGTCGGCCTCAAGGCGCCGCTCGCGACGATCGGCGCGAAGCTGCCGAACGGCATCGAAATCAAGCAGGCGGCGCTGCGCGGTGTCGATTCGCACGGCATGCTGTGCTCGGCGAAGGAGCTCGGCATCGATGCGGACGCGTCGGGTCTGATGGAGCTGGCGGCCGATGCGCCGACGGGCGAAGCGCTCGCGCGCTATCTCGGTCTTCCGGATGCGAGCCTCGAGCTCAAGCTCACGCCCAATCGCCCCGATTGCCTCAGCGTGCACGGTCTCGCGCGCGATGTCGCGGCGCTGTTCGGCTCGGCGTTCCATGCGCCGCCGATCGACGCACGGCCGTCGCCGGCGAAAACCGAACGCGCGATTCGTCTCGACGCCGGCGCCGATTGTCCGCGTTACCTTGGCCGTGTGATCGAAGGCATCGATCCGTCGGCGAAGACGCCGCTCTGGCTTGCCGAGCGCCTGCGCCGTTCGGGCTTGCGTCCGATCAGCGCCGTCGTCGACGTCACCAATTACGTGATGATCGAGCTCGGTCAGCCGCTGCATGCGTTCGATCAATCGAAACTGAGCGGCGCAGTCATCGTGCGGCGCGCTCGCGCCGGCGAGACGTTGAAGCTCCTCGACGGCAGCGACGCGAAGCTCGATCCAGAATTCCTGATCATCGCGGACGAAAAGAATCCGCTCGCGATCGCGGGCGTCATGGGCGGGCACGATTCGCGCGTCACCGACGCGACGCGTGACGTGTTCCTCGAAAGCGCGCATTTCGCGCCGGCCGTGATCATGGGCCGTGCGCGCAAGCTCGGCATGCACACCGACGCTTCGCACCGTTTCGAGCGTGGCGTCGATCCGGAGCTGCCGCGGCTTGCGATCGAGCGTGCGACTGCGTTGCTGGTCGCGATCGCCGGCGGCAAGGCGGGGCCGGTCGTCGAAGCCGTGCGGACGGACGATCTCCCGCGCCGCGCGCTGGTGACGCTGCGCCGCCAGCGTCTCGCGCGCGTGCTCGACGTCACCATCGACGATGCCGAGGTCGAGCGCATTCTCGCCGCGCTCGGCATGATCGTCGCGCGTACCGCCGACGGCTGGCGCGCGACACCGCCGAGCTGGCGCTTCGATATCGAGATCGAAGAAGACCTGATCGAGGAAGTGATCCGCGTGCACGGCTACGAGCGCGTGCCGACGCGCGCGCCGCGTGGCGAGCTGCGTGTGCCGCCGATGCCGGAAGCGCGTCTGAGCCCGGATCGTTTCCGTTCACAGCTTGCCGCGCGCGACTACGTCGAAGCGGTCTGCTTCGCGTTCCTCGACGAGGAGACGCTGAAGCGCTGGCAGCTCGAAAAAGGCGCCGTCGCGCTCGCCAATCCGCTGTCCGCCGAGCTTGGCGTGATGCGCACGTCGCTTTTGCCGGGCCTCGTGTCGGCGCTGGTGTCGAACCGCCGCCGCCAGCAGGAACGCGTGCGCCTGTTCGAGATCGGCCACGTGTTCGCGAAGGGTTCGGACTGGCCGATCGAAACGATGCGGATCGCCGGCGTCGCTTCCGGAACGGCATTCGCCGAGCAATGGGGCGAAACGCCCAAGCGCGCGGTCGATTTCTTCGACGTCAAAGGCGATGTCGAATCGGTGCTGGCGCTGACGCACTCGAAAGCGGAATTCCACTGGTCGCCCTCGACGGTGCCGTGGCTGCATCCGGGCCAGTCGGCCGAGCTGAAACGGGGCGAGCGACACGTCGGGTACCTCGGCGTGCTGCATCCGGAGCTTGCCAACGCGCTCGATACGGGCGGCGATGTCTTCGCATTCGAGCTCGATCTGGACGTGATCTCCGAGCGGCCTCTGCCGAGCGCCGAGGCGATCTCGCGCTACCCGTCGCTCCGCCGGGATTTGTCGTTCGAGCTGCCCGAAGACGTGCCGTATGCGGCGGTGGAAGCGGCGATTCGTGACGCGGTCGGCGAAAACCTCGCGGACATCGTCTTGTTCGATCGCTACGCTGGCGCCAATCTAGGAACGAATATCAAAAGTCTCGCTATAGGCTTGATTTTACAGGATCGTTACCGCACCCTTACGGATCAGGACGCGGATCGCTGCAGGGCTCTCGCAGTTGCCGCCCTGGAAGCCGGTTGCAAAGCAAAGCTGCGAGGGTAGGATGGCGCTGACGAAGGCGGAGATGGCCGAGCGTCTGTTTCTGGACGTCGGTCTTAACAAGCGCGAAGCCAAAGAGTTCGTCGACGCGTTCTTCGAAGTCGTACGCGACGCGCTGGAAAAAGGGGAGCAGGTCAAGCTGTCGGGATTCGGCAACTTCGATCTGCGTTTCAAGAATCAACGTCCCGGACGTAATCCCAAGACCGGCGAGGAGATTCCGATCTCCGCGCGGCGGGTGGTGACGTTCCGTCCGGGGCAGAAGCTGAAGGTCCGGGTCGAAGCCTATGCTGGATCAGGGCAGCAATAGCGAATTGCCGGTCATCCCGGCGAAACGCTATTTCACTATCGGGGAAGTCAGCGAGCTGTGCGGCGTCAAGCCGCATGTGCTGCGCTATTGGGAACAGGAATTCCCCAATCTCAAGCCCGTGAAGCGCCGCGGCAATCGCCGCTATTACCAGCGCCACGACGTGCTGATGATCCGCCAGATCCGCTCGCTGCTCTACGATCAGGGCTTCACGATCACCGGCGCGCGCCAGCGGCTGGAAGGATCGCAGGGCAAGATGGAAGTCTCGATCTCGAACCAGATCGTGCGCCAGGTGCGTCAAGAGCTCGAGGAAGTGCTGCAGATCCTGCGGCGTTGAGCGCACGTCTCGCAGAATCCGGCGAAACTTAAGGCCCGGTCCGTGTTCTCATCGCGCTCCACGAGCGCGAGGGGCTCTGCCAATGAAGCGATTCGGTTTCTTGCTGGCCGCGATGCTGCTGACCGTCACGGCATCGGCCGCCGGCACCGATCAGGACATCCGCAAGCACTTCTCCGGCGACACCGCCGCGGCGCAAGCCGTATGGAGCACGTTCGAGGCATGGCTCAAGGCCTACGCCGCCGGCGATCTCGACGGATCGATGCGCATCTTCGATCCGGCCGTCGTGTTTGCGTTCCAAGGCCAGAAGGATCAGACCTACGCTGATCTTGAAGCTGGCTATCGCGACGAGTTCGCCAAGCGCAAACAATCCGGCGCCGGCACGGAATGGGTACCGACCGTTGAAGAGGTTTACGCGCAAGGCCAAACCGCGTTCGTGCGCTCCATATGGGAAGGGCGCGAACGTACTGCCGATGGCATGAAAGTGACCGCGCGCAATCGCAGCATCGACGTGTTCCACCGCGGCGCCGACCAGCGTTGGCGCATCTTCCGCTCGCTGAACTATCCGGAGAAGCCTTCTTAGGTCCGATCGCCACGTTCGGCGCGTCGTCTGTTAAACTTCGCGCCCTTTCGAGTTACCGCAGAGTCGGGGCGTAGCGCAGCCTGGTAGCGCATCTGCCTGGGGGGCAGGGGGTCGTGGGTTCAAATCCCGCCGCCCCGACCAATCGCGGTTTTCCATCGAGGACTTATCGGGGGCGTGTTTTTGCCGCCTCCCTATTCCCTCCCTCCGATGTCTCGCGCGGTCGGAGCGGGAGCGAGAAAACCTCGCTCCATCGCAGATCAATGCGGATTCCGGCGCGGCCTGCGATGGACCCGCGGCGAACATTCGTTGCCTCGATCACGCCACTCTTGCCGACGAAACTTGCTCGAAGCGGTTCGTCGTATCTTTGCTTCGAGCTTTCAAGAGAGAAGAAGTTTGAACTGGGAATTCCTGGATGGTCGTCGTGCTCCAACGTTCCTTCTCACGGCGGCAGCTGCTTTGATCCTCGGCGCGGCGTCCACGACCTGGGCTTCCCAGGATGCGCCGATCGACGAGGACGCAGCAGATTCGTCGTTGTCCTGCCCGGAGGGTACGACCGCGGCCGTCGCCAAGGCCCTGCACTTCGCCGGCAGTCCCGATTTCTGGCTCGAGGGCTTTTTCATCGCGTGCCGACTCGATCCCGATCATCCGGATCGCGCCATCGTGGCCTTGACCTACGTTCCCGGCGAAGAACGCACGGGAAAAACCCATCAAGGCGACACTGCCTATGAGCGAGATCTCGATATCGCCATCATCGATCTCACGAACGACAAGATCATTGCGCATAGGCACGAGGACAAATCCATCTGGGACGGCGGCGAAAGATTCGAGCGCATCGCGATCGATACCGGGCGTTACGTTCTTGCTCCCGGAAAACGCGCCTTCGGCCTTCGCGTTTCGAACGGCACGCATTGCTCGTGCGCCAATGTCAGCTACACGAATCTGACGCTCTACCTGCGCAGCGGAAACCGCCTCGATCGACTCGCTTCGACGAGCGTATACAACGATCGGGCCGGCTACGAAAAAGATACCGCGCCGCCGGCGGTGTGCACGTCGGTGGCAACGCTGTCGACGACGACCGTCGCGGTCGGCCGGAGCAAGAACCATGGACTCGCGGATTTAGAGCTCATGACCACCGAGACGCCAAGCTACGACTTCGACGAGGACTCCTCGCAATGTCCACGCCTGTCTGCGACTCGGCGTAGAGCGACGCTCCACTATGACGGCAACATCTATAAGTAGGGCATCGGGAAGTACGCGATGGACGACTTCCCGCCCTGCGCAAGCTAACCTCTGCACAAACGCTGCGTATGCTATGCAGCCACCTAGGCAGGATCGATCCGCGTCGTCTTCTCGGGATGGCGGACCTCGAACTTCAACTCGTAAGTACCCCGCTGCAGCGGTTCGACGATCGCCTGCACGCGGCCGTCCTTCGTGCCGTCGACGTCCGCGACGACCTTGCCGGCGACCGTCAGCCTCGCCTTGTCCGAAGACTCGACATAGAAGACGTAGTAGCCGTCGTTGTCGACGACGAAGTCGCGTGTCGCCGACGCTGCGAACGCGTCGCGGTCGGGAACCGGCAGATCGTTCACGCTCCGCGCATCTTCCGTGCGCAGCGGTTTCGCGCGGTGAAGGTCGGGCCATGCCTCGATCGGATACAGCGCGAAGTGCCAGCGCGCGTCGCGCGCTGCCGTCGAGCGGCTCGACGGGCGCATCGGCTTGCCGTCGACGAGATGATGCGGCAGCTCGCGATCGAAGACGCCGCGATTCGAAAGGAGCTTGATGCGTGTCTTTGCCGCATCGTCGATACGCGCGAGCTCACCTAATTTCGGCGATGACGGGCCTGGCTCCGAGCCGTCTGTCGTGTAGCGGACGTCGAGCTGCTCGCCGATGTTGTTCCGATGCAAGCTGAGCGGCTTGCCTTTCACGACCGTGCCGATGGCGTCGAACATGTGCTTGTCCCAACCCATCGCGGGGTCGAGCACGAGATAGCCGCCGAACAGAGAGGGATCGTTCATCAGCACGTAGAACAGAAACAGGCCGCCATACGAATGGCCGTGGATCGAGCGCACGCCGTTGGCCGGGTAGTGCGCTTCGACGTACGGGATCAGCTCCGTCTTGAGGAACGCGAGGAACTGCGCGGCACCGCCCGAGCGCGCCTGGTCGGGCGAAGACGTCGGCGTGAGATCGTGATCGCGGCTATTCGTGCCGTCCGCGTCGAAATGATTGGACACGCCGACGACGATCAGCGGCGGCAGAAATCCGACCTTCCGCATGAACGTCACGATGTCGGCGACGAGCTTGGCGTTCCAGTCGCCGTCGAGCACATAGAGCGTTTCGTAGCGTGCCGCGGGATCGGCGGCGGATTCTTCCGGAAGATAGATATCGATCGCGCGCTGCTGGTGCAACACGTTCGAGTAGAGGCCGTCGCTGCGCGGCGGCAGCAGCGGCTCGGCGGCGGCTCGAAATGCCGGTGTCGCAAACAGCACGAGCAGGAAGATCGGTGCGAGCAGCCGACGCATCTCGCTATCATACGTGTCCGACCCTCATGCCGGGCCACTTTGCAGGTGGGCCGCACCGCGGTTCGAACGGCACTCGGGCGCCGCACTGCTTCTGGAGACACTCGCTGATGGCCGATGGAATCCGCCGCATGCTCTATCCCGATCTCGATCCGTTCGAGACGGGCTTTCTCGATGTCTCGCCGCTGCACCGCCTGTACTACGAGGTCTGCGGCAATCCACGCGGCAAGCCGGTCGTGTTCCTGCACGGCGGTCCTGGTGCGGGCTGCAACGTGAAGTCGCGGCGCTTCTTCGATCCCGCGCATTACCGCATCGTGCTGTTCGACCAGCGCGGCTGCGGACGCTCGACGCCGCATGCCGAGCTCACCGACAACACCACCTGGCATCTCGTCGCCGACATCGAGCGCCTGCGCGAGCATCTTCGTATCGACCGCTGGCAGGTGTTCGGCGGATCGTGGGGCTCGACACTCGCGCTCGCGTACGCCCAGACGCATCCCGAGCGCGTAAGCGAGCTCGTGCTGCGCGGCATCTTCATGCTACGCCGCTGGGAGCTCGAGTGGTTCTACCAAAAAGGCTGCGATGCGATCTTCCCGGATGCGTGGGAGGATTACTTGAAGCCGATCCCTGCGGTGGAGCGGGGCGATCTGATGAGCGCTTATCACCGCCGCCTGACAGGTCCCGATCCGGCCGAACGGCTCGCCGCTGCGCGCGCATGGTCGATCTGGGAAGGCGCGACGAGTTTTCTCTATCAGGACCCGGGACACATCGCATCAAGCGGGGAAGACGAGTTCGCGCTCGCGTTCGCGCGCATCGAATGCCACTACTTCGTCAACGGAGGGTTCTTCGAGAGCGACGATCAGCTCTTGCGAAATGCGCATCGTCTGCGCGCGATTCCCGCGGTGATCGTGCAGGGCCGCTATGACATCGTCTGTCCGGTGCGAAGCGCCTGGGATCTGCATCGCGCGTGGCCCGAGGCGGATTTGCGCATCATCGTCGATGCCGGACATTCGGCGTTCGAGCCCGGCATTACGCACGAGCTGATTTCCGCGACGGATCGCTTTCGCTGATTCATCCGCAGGCGAAATCCTCTTCGCCGAGCGGACGGCAGAAGTCGGACCAGCCATAGGCGTGCCAGTAGTCGACGAATCCGCGCTCGCGCACGAGATCCTTGAAGCCGGGCAGTTTGCGTACGTCGCGCAACAGCGGCAGCCAGAGCATGCCGGGATGCGAGAGTCGCGGCGCGACGTCCGTCAGCAATTCGAGCGACAGTTCCGGCTCGTGAAAAAAGGCCGCCCATTGCGCGAGCATCGTTTTCTCGACCGTGTTCGCGTTGGCGGCGAGGCTGCGGATTTCGGCGGCAGCACCGTCCGGCGCGTCGATGAAGTGCGCGAGTTTGCGGCTGATCTCGACGGCGGGAATATTCTCCGGCATCGCGTCGAGCCGCTTGCGGACTTCTGCTCGATCGTTTTTCGTGAGCGCGATGACGAGGCCAGCTCTGTGCAGGATCGTTTCGAGGCCTCCGAGTTTGAGTCCGCGATCGACCTGCGCCATTGCGCCCGCAAGATTTCCGTCGGCGAGATCGGCTTGACCGAGAAAACTCGCGAACGCGACCGCGAGCGGCTCTTCTGTCCTTGCGCGCTCCAGCGCCGGAATCGCTTCGCGCACGCGCCCTACGGCCAGCAGAAATGTCCCGCGGGGCCCCCAGGCTTGATCGCTCATGCCGTAGCGCGCGTATGAGGCTTGCAGCCGGTCGAACGTCTGCGCTGCTTCGAGCCATTGTCCGCGCCGCGATTCGTCGATGCCGATTTCGAGCAGCACGTGTGGTGCATCCGGTGTCAGCGCGCGTGCGCGTTCGAGCGCTTGCGCCGCGTTCGACCGCCATTCCTCGGCGTGGTCGGGCGTCATCGCCGCGCCGTTGACGTAGACCGTGTGCAAGCCGGCCCAGGCGACCGAAAACGACGGATCGATCTCGACCGCGCGCTCGAGATGCACGATCGCGGGCGGAAACGATTCCGGTGTCCATTGGATATTGAGCGTCATGCCACGCAGATATTCGTCGTACGCCGCGACGTTGCGCGTCATGCCGGGAACGCGCGCCAAATCGCCGACGCCGAGCTTGATCTGCAACGCGTTGGCGACCGACGTAGCGATTTCGTCCTGGATCGAGAACACGTCGTCGAATCGGCGCTCGTACGTTTCCGACCACAACCGGTCGCCAGTGCGCGCATTGACCAGCTGCGCCGCGATGCGCACGCGATCGCCCGACTTGCGCACGCTGCCTTCGAGCACGTGCTCGACGCCGAGCGCTTCGCCGATCGCGCGCGGGCTCTCGATCCGATCCTTGAAATGGAACGACGACACGCGTCCGGTCACCTTCAGACCGCGAACCCGCGACAGAGCGTTCACAAGCTCCACGGTGATTCCGTCGGCGAAATATGCCTGCTCGGGATCGGACGACAGATTGTCGAACGGTAGCACTGCGACCGAATGCGCGGAGGCGGGTTGCGCCGCATTGCGCGGAATCGACGCAAAGATCACCGCGCCTACGATGATCGCGCCGATGAGCGCGGCGCCAACCCATCGAAGCGACGAGAGTTTCGTCTGCGGAACCGTCGAAGCAGGCGCACGCCCGGTTTCGAGGAACTCGACAGGCACCGTCAACCGATAGCCGCGCTTCGGAATCGTCTCGATGTAGCTCACGCCGTTATCGTCACCGAGCGCCTGCCGCAGCTGACGGATCGCGAGATACACCGACCCGTCGCCGACGATCACGCCTTTCCACACGGACGACATCAGCTCTTCAACCGAGACGACGGCGCCGTCGCGCCGCGCGAGCACCATCAAGACGTCCATCGCACGGGGTTCGAGGCGCACCGAGCGCGTTCCGGATTCGAGCAGATTCAACGCGGGGCTCGCGATCCAAGGGCCGATCTTGATGCTCGCTGTCTCGCTCACGATGCCCCTCAGCCGATCCTGCATGGAAACTAAGGTTTTCCTCGGGACGCATTCGCGCCTCGATTGTAGCGTCGTGGCCGTGTTCGGACGGACAACGGAGACACGGCGATGAAAACGTTACATCAGAAGATCGCGGCGGCCGCATTCGCGCTCGCCGGTATCGGCGCCGCAGCGGCGAAATCGGAGGATAAGGCCGCGCAAATGCCCGCAGAGATCGCCGCGATGCTCAAGGAGCATCTCGGCTCGTGGCGCACCGAGGGCCAATGGATTTCGCGCGGCAAGGCGCAGCCGGCGAAGGCAACCTGGGAATGCCAACCGGCGGTAGGCGGTCTCGGCAACGTCTGCACGTGGCACCACGAATGGGCGGACCGGCCGGCCGACGCCGCGCTCGAGATCATGGGCTACGACGCGGACCAGAAGACGATGCGGATCACGCGCGTGACGGACCGCGGCGCGATCCGTTCGGTTACGCCTTCGGTCAGCGGCAACACGATGACGGTCCGCTGGGAATCCGTCGACGACGGAAAAACCACCGTCGGCTTCAACGAAGTGATCGTCAAAGCGCCCGGTGAATGGGTGCAGCACATGACGGTCGACGTCGGCGGCGAGCGCGTCACCGAGATGAACGCGACGCATCGTCGCGTGAAATGATGCGGAGGCTTGCGATGTCGGAAGCCGCAATCGCTTCGCGCCGGACGGGTCGATATTTCTTCGTCGGCATCGGTGCCTTCTGCATCGTGCTCGTCGTCGCCGGCTTCGGGCCGAACGTCTATCGGTATCTCAACGGCGAGATCCACTTCCCGCCGATCGTGCACGTCCACGCGGTGATCATGTTGGCGTGGGTCGTGCTCTATACCGTGCAGGCCGGCCTCGCTTCGCGAGGAAATCTGCGCCTGCATCGTCGGATCGGCGTGTCGGCGATCGCGTTGGCTGTGATGGTGTGGCTATCGATGGGCGTCGCGACGATCGGCGCTCTCAGGCGCTTCGATCCGGACAAGTTCGCATTCATCGTCAAGCCGCTGTTGATCCAGCTCGGCATCATGGCGGTGTTTTCGATCTTCTTCACATCGGCCATGATCGCGCGACGCCACGCCCAATGGCACAAGCGGTTGATGACGCTGGCGACGTTTTCGCTCGTCCAGGCCGCGCTCGATCGCATGAGCTGGCTGCCGCACGAGGGCCTCCCGATGTTCTGGCACCACGGTTTGCGGCTCTATGTTCTCTTGTTGCTGCCGCTGGCTCTTTTCGATATCGCAACAGAGCGGCGCATTCATCCGGCGACGCTGGCGGGCTCGGCGCTCATCGTCGCGATGCACGCGGTCGTCAGTCATTACTGGAGCGACGAAGGCTGGAATCAGCTCGCACGCGGTTTCTGGTTCTGGCTGAGATAGAGGCGGGCCGATCCGCGGGTGCGCGGATCGACCCCGAATCGAAGGTCAGAATCCGTCGTAGCCATCCTCGAAGATGACGTTCGCCGGACAATCGCGTGCGCCGCTGCCGCCCGCGCAAGGATCGCCGACCGCGATGCCGGCCAACGGAAATTCCTGGCTGTCGGACTTGTCGAGCGAGCCGTCTCCGTCCGAATCTTTGAGCGCTGAATTCGTGCCGACAACGCGTTCGAATCCATCCGGGAGGCCATCCTGGTCGGTGTCGGTCGCCGAATACGCATAGCCGAGCTTCTTGTCGCTGCCGGCCGGATACGCGGACAGGTAGCCGGCGGCTTCGAAATCGGCGCGTTCGCTTTCGAGGAACGTCGCGCAATCGTTGTCGGCCGTCTTGCACGCGCGATAGATCGGTTCGGCGTCGGGCGGGATGCAGGCCGGTTCCGGCGTACACGGCGCGAAAACAAAACCCTGCTGACTCAGCAATTGATAGCCGGCCGCGTGAGCCGCCTCGATGTGCGCCACCGTCGTGACGAGCAGAGTATCGCGCCCGCCGGGCTTGGGCTTTTCCATCAGACGCAGAGGAAGCAGCGCAGGCCATTCGCTGCGCGGTCGCACGCCCGTCGTCAGCACGTACATCGCGGCGAGTGGCGTGGCCGGCTCCGATTCGTACGTATCGTCGCCGTCGTTGGGATGATCGTACGGAAACTTGTAGCCCGGTACCGGCAGCTGCGCGCCGAGCCCGCTAACGGGCTGCGTGTACTTGTGAACTTGAGCAATCATCCAGGACAGCGCGTACTGCGGCGAGGTGGTCTCGGCGAAATCCTTCGCGTACGCGTTGTAGAGCCGGAACAGCGGTGTCGCGCGATTGCGCACGGTGACGCCGGCGACGCGGCCGAGCATCTTGCGCGCGGCGGTCGCGACGTCGGGAATGCCGTAGCCCGTGTACGCATTCCACGGCTGGCCTGCTTGCGTTTGATGAGTCGTCTCCGCGAGCACGGTGCGAAGTCCCGGCGCGATGCCGGCAGCGGGTTCCGGCTCGCTCGTCGGCACAAGAGGATTGACTGAGCGCAGTACGCCGATGGCACCGGCTATCTGCGGTGCCGACATCGAAGTACCAGTGCACCAGCCGACGCCGTCACCGTTCGGCGTGCCGTAGCTGTCTCCGCATTGCGCATAGTCGACGTAATTGTTGTTTGGATAGACGGTCGACAGCACTGATTTGGCGGAGCCCATCAGTTCTTGACGGTTGTAGCCGTTGGCGGCGGACAAGATCGTTCGATTCGTTCCGCATTCTCGCCCAAGCGGCAGAAGGGGTGCAGTCGGACAATTCGTCGTGCCGCCTGGCGATTCATCCCAGATGGCCAAGTCGCCCGTGTTCTGGAAGCCGCCGACTGCAATCACGCGCGGGTCGCTGGCAGGGAAGTCGAGGTTGGTGCGGTCGTTGCCGGCTGACGCGGTGACTACGGCGTCGCGGGATTTCGCATGTGCGAGTGCGAGGCATGGTGGGAAGGTGGAGTGTCCGAGGCAGTATGTGATGCCTGCTGCGGCAGCTGAAGCGCCGTAGCTGAGGCTCATGGCTTGTGCTCCGCCGTCGACAGATTCGACTTCGGCGCGGTAGGAGGCGGGATTGTTGAAGCTAAGTAAGACTTGGGGAGGCGATATTTGAGCATTGCATTCCAAATAGACTGCTCGGTATGCCGCGATAGAACAGCCCTTGCAGGTGCCCTGCACGCTTTGATTGCTGGCGCCGTTGGCGCCGAGTAGTCCGGCGACGTGCGTACCGTGGCCGAGGTGAGCCGGCGGTAGCAACGCGCTAACCGGCGTGCATTGCCCGGTGCCGATCCAGCCTAGCTTCGCCTCGTCAACATTCGTGGAGTCGAAGCCGGGCTGCGACGGCTGTCCTGTCAACCCAACATCCTTCGATGCCCCCGCAACAAACGGGCCTCCGACATAGTTGGTTCCTGCGAATTGCTGCAGGTTCGGGTGCGTCGTTGCTAGGCCGGCATCAATCTGCGCAATCATCGCGTAACCGCCACCGGTGATCTGCCAAGCGGCATCGATCTCAAGCGCATCGCGGCCGTACTGCGCACTGCCGAGCGGTGACAGCACCGGCTCATGGCCGGCCACGTTCGATGGAGTCACATGAAAATCAGCCTCCAAAGGCACGTCGGCCCACTCGACGTAAGGGTCGGCGCGTAGTGCGGCCAGCGCTTGGGGAATATCCGCTGGCGAGGCGAATGTCGGCAGCAGGGCATCCTCCAATTTCTTGCGCGCGGAATTCGGATTGTTGTTGAGCCAAATGAGGAAATCGCCCGAAGCGCGATCCGGAAGCAGGTACCCGCCCGCGACGGGATCTGCAACGGTGAAACTCTGAAGAGGCGGCGTCGCCGAGTGCGGCAACGTATTGATGTAGTCGACAACCTCGGCCGGGGTCGGCGCGCCCGGAACAGTCTTCAAGAGCACCAGGATCGAGCGATTTTCCGAGGTTTGAGCGTGGGCGGGCGGTGGTGCGTTGACGAGAGCGACAAACAGCAGAGCGAAAACGAAACGCCGTGCGGACATGGCTTTCTCCTCACCGGATGAAACGTCCGGAAATCGGACGTTTTCGGTAAGGAGATTCGAAATTCGAACCTCCGGTCCGCCAATTTATATTGTTACAAAAAGTTACTTGTATTTAATTTGTCACGCCCCCCATTTGCCAGACGCGGTAGCACTCGCAACTCGGCTTGCAAACGATCAGCGAGATTCTCGTCGTCGAGCCCGCACATTGCAGAGGGCCAGGCTCGATACGGCGAACGCCAAAGCGCACAACCCTGTTAGGTTGAATGTCGGTACAGGGGCAACCGATACCGCGCGAGTGACGGTGAACGGAATGACGCCCAAAGTGATGGTCCTGTATTCGAGGGCTAGACCATCGAGATAGATGAAGTCGACCGTGAGTGCGTAGTCGCCAGGCGGGAAGCCGCCGATTGGTACGGTTAATGTTCCGATACCGTAGATACAGAAGTCTTGAAAGTCCTCACGATTGCCGTACTCGAGAATGCGGATCGCATTGCCGTCGCGCGTAATCTGAGGGTAACCCGGTCTTTCAACTATCGCGTCGCATACTCCACCGCGAATATTGACCGACACAGTCTCTCCCGCCCTCGGCGCCGCCGGCGTAATCCACGGCGGATCGAAGAACGCATGCGCGGTCTGCGCCATGCATGTCAACAACAGCGTCAACAAGAATGCAATGCGATGCTTGCCCATTCCCATTCCTTCCGCTCACGTGACTCTTGTCGGCGGCGCAGCTCGGTTCAACGTCTAGAACGTGTCTCGATGGCGAGCCCACAACACCCGAAGAGCCAGACTCGACAGAACGAACGCTAGCCCGAGCAGCCCCATCAGACTGAACATCGGAACTGGCGCGGTCGATACCGCACCCGTAACGGTGAAGGGGATGACGCCCAAGGTGACGGTCGTGTATTCAAGGGAGAGACCATCCAAATAGATGAACTCGACAGTCAGCGTATAGTCACCGGATGGGAACGCTCCGAGCGGCTCCGTCAATGTTCCGATGTCGTAGACACATAGCTCCGCTGTGTCCCAGTGGTGCCCGTACTCAAGCAAACGGATCGCGTTGCCCTCTTGGGTGATCTGCGGAAACCCTTGCCGCTCAAAGATCGAATCACAAACCCCACCACGGATATTGACCGACACAGTCTCTCCCGCCCTTGGCGTCGCCGGCGTGATCCATGGCGGATCGAAGAACGCATGCGCGGTCTGCGCTAGGCAGGTCAACAACAGCGTCAAAAAGAATGCAATGCGATGCTTGCCCATTCCCCATTCCTTCCGCTCACGTGACTCTCGTCGGCGGCGCAGCTCGGTTCAACGTCTAGAATGTGTCTCGATGGCGAGCCCAGAACACCCGAAAAGCCGTACTCGACAGAACGAACGCTAGCCCGAGCAGCCCCATCAGGCTGAACATCGGAACTGGCGCGGTCGATACCGCACCCGTAACGGTGAACGGGATGACGCCCAAGGTGATCGTCCTGTATTCGAAGAACAGGGTGTCGAGGTAGAAGAAATCGACGATCAGCGTGTAGTCGCCAGGCGGTAAAGCGCCAATGGGATGGGTTTCTGCGTGGATGGGATTGAAGCAGTCCCCGAACAGTACGCGATCGCCATATTCGACAATTCGGATCGCGTTCCCTTCTCTCGTGATTTGCGGGTATCCGGGCGCGGGAATCAGCTCGTCGCAGCCTCCGATACGAAAATTGGAGGACAAGATTTCGCCCGCTCGCGGCTCCGCCGGCGTAATCCACGGTGGATCAAAAAACGCGTGTGCGGTCTGCATCACGCACGCCGACAACAGCGTCAGCAATAACGCAACAAGGCGCTTAGCCATCTCCCCGTTTCCCCTTTTGCTTCGCGCAGCCTCGATCGGACTGCACCTCGGCGAGACCTCAGCCGACTTCGCCTATCGACGTGCGCTTGCGCGCACATCGATAGACGGAACTACAACGCTCAACGCGTTCAGTGCGCCGCGCTGTCGCCGCTAAGGCACGTCTTCATGTACGTCTTGCGCTCGTCGCCTTTGAGGCCCTTCGTCTTCGCATCGGCGCTGCAGGTCTTCATCTTTTCCTGCTGAGTCACCTTGGTCGTCGTGCTGGCCGTTGCGCTCTTCGCGGCGGCGGGTTCGGCGGCTGCCGTCGCGCTGTCGCCTTTGAGGCAGGTGCTCATGAACGTCTTGCGCTCGTCGCCGGCGAGGTTCTTCGCCTTCGCGTCGGCGTTGCAGGTTTTCATTTTCTCCTGCTGCGTCGTCTTGGCGGTCGCTGCCGGTGCGGCGGTTTCGCCTTTGAGGCAGGTCGACATGAACGTCTTGCGCTCGTCGCCAGACTTGCCGGTCGCTTGCTTGTTGCAGTCGACCATGCGCTGCTGCTGCGCGGTCAACGGTTTGCTCGTCTTGGCTGCGTCCTGTGCGAAAGCTGTTCCGGAAGCCAGCGCCAGCGCCACGACCACGCACAGCGAAAACGGTGCCTTCAGCTCCATGGTAGACATCCTCTCAAGGTTGATCCGGTGCCACCCCGGCTCCGGTGGCGCGCAGTCTACGCCCGCCTTTCTCGAAGACGAGAGGCCCCTGAAACTTGTTGACGAGCGTGTTGGCGGCGGTTCAGCGAGAAAATGTGGCGCCGATCACGCGAGCATCACGCACGCGCAAAAGCAAATCGCCGCCGATGAATACCGGCGGCGATTGCGCGGAAAAAACGAGAATCAGGCTGCGGCGGCGTGAATCGCGCCGCTGGCGCGCGGGCCTTCGAGCAGCGCTCGGCGCACGCCCTCGACGATGACGTCGACTTCGTCGGACGTGACATTGAAATGCGGCGTGAAGCGCAGCGAATTGACGCCGCCGTGGATGACGCCGTGGCCGTGCTCGCGCAGCCATTCCTCGGTGCTGCCGACGCCGTAGCATTTGAACTCGGGCGCAAGCTCGCAGGAGAAGAGAAGTCCCGTGCCTTGGACCTTCGTGATATAGCCCGGAAGCTCCGCTTTGAGCTTTTCGAGCTTGTCGAGGAATTCCTTGCCGCGCGCGCGGATGTTCTCGCGCACTTCGGGCGTCAGCATCTCGAGCACGGCGCAGGCAACGTCGAGCGCGCGCGGATTGGCCGTCATCGTGTTGCCGTAGATGCCTTTCTTGTAGAGCTCGACCGCGCGCGGCGTCACCGCCAGCACCGAGAGCGGATACTGGCCCGCGTTCAGCGCCTTCGAATACGTCTCCATGTCCGGCGCATCGAGTTTCTCGAAGCCGGGGTAGTCGATGATCGACAGCACGCCGTGCGCGCGCAGGCCCGCCTGGATCGAATCGATCAGCAGCAAGCTCCCATGCGCACGCGTCAGCTCGCGCGCGGCCGCGTAGAACTCCGGCGTCATCGAGCGGCCCGGATCGCCTTCGCCCATGACAGGCTCGATGAACATCGCCTCGATGAACCAGCCTTGCTTCTCGGCGTCGGCGAACACCTGCTTCAGATGCTCGACGCTGTACGGCTCGACCGTCAGCAAGCTGTTCTCGCCGCGAAAGCTCGCAAGGTGCTGCAAGTACGCCTTGCGCGACGAATCGGAATAGATCGACGGCTTCTCGGTGCGTCCGTGGAACGCGCCCTTGACCGCAACGCGCTTGATCACGCGGCCGGCATGGCGTGCGCCGGTGTCGGTCATGAGCTTGGCGTTGACGTCGGCGATGCGCGCTGCGAGCGTCACCGCTTCGGAACCCGAATTGAGGCAGAGGAAACGCGTGTAAGGACAGCCGCCGCGCGTCTGGCCGACTTCGTGCTTCAACATGCGGCCGAACTTGAGCTGCGAGAGGCTCGGCGTCATCACGTTCGCCATCACCTGCGGACGCGCAATCGCATCGAGCACCGGTTTGGGCGCATGGCCGAAGCCGAGCATGCCGTAGCCGCCGGCGTCGTAAACGACCGCGCCCTTGAGCGTGATCACCCACGGGCCGCGCGCGGTCAGCGCGACGTACGGATTCACGCCGTCTTCCGGATAGAAATTGACGAAGTCGGCCTGCGATTGCTCGATCTGCGCCTGCTCATCGAGGCGCAGGAAGTCCGGCATGCTCGAACGGAGCGCCAGATGCGCCGCGTAGCCGGCTTCGATGGCTTCCTTGAGCTGCGGATAGCGCTCGCTCGCGCGCTCGACTTCGGCGTCGGTGAGGCCCGTCGTGCGGACCTTGCCGCCGAAATCGCGCATCTCTTTGAGTTTGGTCACCAGAGCGTTCATCAGAGCCTCCTCGCAAAAGCCGCCGGCGCCCGGTGAAACGACCCGAGCGCAAGCGTTTTAGCTATTGATTTGAAATGAAAAAATGGCAGGCGCGTAGGTTAACACACCCCCATTGCCCCCGGTACCCCACGAAGGGCTTCGCAGGACCATGACACCCGTCACCAGCAACGCTTGACGGCCGTATCTGGGGCGCGGCCGAGCATGCGCCTAGAGTGGCCCCAACGTTCGGACCGGAGTGGCTCCATGCTCGACACCGTTTCTACCGCCGGCGCTCGGCTCGTCGGCATCGGCAAGCGCTACGGTGAGGTCGCCGCACTCGACGGCGTCGATCTCGACGTGCGACCCGGCGAGCTTCTTGCGCTTCTCGGCCCGAACGGCGCCGGCAAGAGCACCGCCGTCGCGCTGCTGCTAGGGCTCATCGAGCCCGATGCCGGCGAGGCCAAGCTCTTCGGCCGCTCGCCGCACGAGCTTGTCGCACGGCGCCGCGTCGGCGTGATGCTGCAGAGCGCCGGCATGCCCGACACGCTCAAAGTCGGCGAGCTGCTTGCGCAGACGCGAAGCTACTACCCCGATCCGCTCGACACCGCCGACTGCACGCGCATCGCCGGCATCGGCGATCTGATGGACCGCCGCTACGGAAAACTTTCCGGCGGCCAGCAGCGCCGCGTGCAGTTCGCGCTCGCGATCTGCGGACGGCCGGAGCTTCTGTTCCTCGACGAGCCGACCGTCGGCCTCGACATCGAAGCGCGCCAGAACTTGTGGAGCGCTATCCGCGATCTGGTCGCTGGCGGCTGCGCGGTGTTGTTGACCACGCACTATCTCGAAGAAGCCGAGGCGCTCGCCGATCGCGTCGTCGTGCTCGCACGCGGACGCATCGTTGCCGAAGGCAGCGTGCGCCAGATCCGCGCACGCGTCGCGCAGCGGCGCATCCGCTGCGTATCCGGCCTTGCGATCGAAGCGATCGGTGCGTGGCCCGAAGTGCGCAGCGTCTGTCGCGACGGCGATCGCTTCGAGATCGTGACCGACTCCGCCGAAACCGTCGTGCGCCAGCTCTTGTTCGAGGACTCCGGCTTGAGCGAGCTCGAAGTGCAACGCGCCGGGCTTGCCGAAGCGTTCGTCGAAATCACCAAGGAGGCCGCATGAACGCGATCGTCCTCGAAGCGCCGCGCGTCTCGCTGCTGCGTTGCTACGCACTCGAAAGCAAACACGAGTTCCTGCGTCTTCTGCGCGCGCCTTCGTTCGCGGTGCCGACGCTCTTGTTTCCGCCGATGTTCTACCTTCTGTTCGCGGTGCTGTTCGGCGGACGCAACACGAGCTTCGATGCGAGCGTGTATCTCCTCGCGACGTACAGCGTCTTCGGCGTGATGATGCCGGGCCTCTTCGGCTTCGGCGTATCGGTCGCGCTCGATCGCGAGCGCGGCTGGCTGACGATGAAACGCGCGCAGCCGATGCCGCCCGGCGCGTACCTCGCCGCCAAGATCGCGATGGCGATGCTGTTCTCGGCGATCATCTTCGCGATCCTCGCGGCACTCGCCGTGACGCTTGGCGGCGTGCGCCTTCCGTTCTCGTCGTGGGCGCTCCTGTTCGTGGTCGATGTGCTCGGCGTGCTGCCGTTCTGCGCGATCGGCCTTTTCATCGGCACGCTCGTGAACGGGCAGGGCGCGCCGGCGGTAATCAATCTTATTTATCTCCCGATGTCGTTCCTGTCGGGCTTGTGGATGCCGCTTACAATCCTGCCCGCGTTCGTGCGCGAGCTCGCGCCGGTGTGGCCCGCGTTTCATCTCGGCCAGCTCGCGCTCGTCGCGGTTGGACAAGCGTCGGTCGGCAGCGCGTTCGGACATGTCGCGACGCTGGCGCTCATCGCGGCGATTTTCATCGTGCTCGCACGGCGGCGGCTCTCTCGCTTCGCCTGAGGAGAAGACCATGCGCGTGATCTACATCCGTCTTCTGGTCAGCGGCATCGCGCTGGCGGCGCTCGCTGCGACCGCGACATTGAGCCCCGCTTCGACAACGCCGGCGGCAGCGGCAACGCTCCACTCCGGCTTGTGAGAGCCCAGCGTATGATGCCGGTTCCGGTTCGAGCGCCCGTCATGGCATCACGGCTCAACACGCTGCGCAGCCGCATCTTGCCGCCTCATATGCAAGATCTCGGCTGGGCGCCGATCTGGAGCCTTTTGTATCTGGGCTTTCTGTTCATGACCTGGGACGAGGCGCCGACGGATTGGCTGCGTCCGACGCTGGTCAGCATCGTGATCTTCCTGCCGGTCTACTTCCGCTGCTATTGGCTGACGGGCTGGAGGCAGCTCGTGCACGTCGCGGTGATCGCCACGCTTGCGTTCGCGCTCGTGCCGTTCAACAAGTGTGCGCACACCTATCTCATTTACGCCGCGGTCTTCCTCCCGTTCAGTGGTCTCCCGCTGCGCATCTCGCTGCTGCTGATCGTCACGGGGCTCGCGCTCTACACCGGCGAGCTGGTGCTGCTCGGCGTGTCGTCGAAAGCGATCGTCATCATCATCGGCGTCACGCTGATCGTCTCGGTCGCGGTGTGCGCTGCGAACACGGCGCATCGCGAGAAGCGCATGCGGCAGGCCGAGCTCAAGTTGAGTCACGACGAGATTCGCCGCCTCGCCGCGCTCGCCGAGCGCGAGCGCATCGGCCGCGATCTGCATGATCTCCTCGGTCACACGCTGTCGCTGATCACGCTGAAATCCGAGCTTGCCGCGCGCTTGTTCGACCGCGATCCTCTGGCCGCGCGCCGCGAGATCGTCGACGTCGAGCGCGTCGCGCGCGATGCGCTCGGTCAGGTGCGCCGCGCCGTCACCGGCATCCGCGCGGCCGGGCTCGCGGCGGAGCTTGCGAACGCGCGCCTCCTGCTCGAATCGAGCGGCGTGCATCTGGCCTACGAGACGATCGAAACCGTGCTGCCGCCCGACACCGAAACCGTGCTGGCACTGACCGTGCGCGAGGCCGTCACCAACATCCAGCGCCACGCGCGCGCGAACTCGGCGAGCGTGAGGCTCAGTCTTATCGATCGCGAGGCCTGTCTCGTCGTCGAGGACGACGGGACCGGCGGCATGATTGCGCCGGGCAATGGGCTCACCGGCATGCGCGAGCGGTTGCGTGCGCTTGGCGGCGATCTTGCGATCGTGTCCGAACGCGGGCGCGGCACGCGTATCGAGGCACGCATCGCCTTGACGCCGCCGCCGGCGATTGCGGCCCCGGCTCCGCGAACTGCGCACGACGACGCCTGACATTGAGGTTGCCTCGGCGCGTCTGCTAACGTCCTTCGCGTTTTCCGTGGACGCGTGACGATGATCCGGGTATTGCTGGCCGAAGATCAGGCGATGGTTCGCGGCGCGCTCACCGCGCTGCTCAAGCTTGAGCCCGATATCGACGTCGTCGGCAGCGCCGCTGACGGCGAGGAAGCCTGGCGCGCGCTCCAGCAGCACAAGCCGGATCTTCTCGTCACCGACATCGAGATGCCGGGATTGACCGGCCTTGAGCTCGCACAGCGCGTGCAGCGTCACGAGCTGGCGTGCAAGGTCGTTATCGTCACGACGTTTGCGCGCGCTGGCTTCCTGCGCCGCGCGCTCGATGCCGGCGTCAGCGGTTATCTCCTGAAGGACGCGCCTGCCGATCAGCTCGCCGAAGCGCTGCGCAAGGTGCACCGCGGCGGCCGCGCGATCGATCCGCAGCTTGCGGTCGAAGCGTGGTCCGAGGCCGATCCGCTCAACGATCGCGAGCGGCAGGTGCTGCGTCTCGCCGGCGAAGGCATGTCCGCGGGCGACATTGCCGCGCAGCTCAATCTGTCGCAAGGCACCGTACGCAATTACCTCTCCGAAGCGATCGGCAAACTCGGCGTCGGCAATCGCATCGAAGCGTATCGGCTCGCGCGGCAGAAGGGCTGGCTTTGATCCCTGCGTTCGCGCTGGCGGCGCTGCTCGGCGCTCTGAATCCCGCGCACGACGTTTACGTTTGGCAGCGGCATTGGACGCCCGCGCTGCACGCGGCGCTTGCCGACAGCCGCGATCTCTTTAGCGGCGTGCGCGTGCTCGTCGCGCAAGCGGGGCGCGACGGCCGCTGGCTCGCGACCGAAGCCGATCCGCGCGCATTCGTCGGCGATTCGCGTGCGCTGACGGCGGTCGTTCGTTACGACGGCGCCGGCGCCGCGCCGGATGCGACGAAACTCGCGCCGTTCCTTGCCGAGCTTGTCGCGCGCTGGCGCAAGGCCGGCGTAGCGTTCGCCGGTGTCGAGATCGACTACGACTGCGGCACCGCGCATCTCGCCGACTACGCAAAACGTTTGCACGATCTTCGCGTCGCATTGCCTCGCGAGATGCGCCTTTCGATCACGGCGCTGCCGTCGTGGCAGAACGCTTCTTCGCTGAACGCGGTCCTCGCCGAGGCCGACGAAGCGGTCTTGCAAGTGCATGCGGTGCAGAACCCGTCGCGCGGCGTGTTCGGCGCCGATGTCGCCGAGCGCTGGATTCGTGCGTTCGCGCCACACGCGCGCCGTGGTTTTCGCGTCGCGTTGCCGGCGTACGGAATGCGCGTGCGGTTCGGCGAAGACGGTCGCGCGCTGGCAGTCGAAAGCGAGATGGCGGTCGACGCGGCCGGGACCGACGACGCGCGCGAGCTTCGCGCCGAACCCGCTGATGTCGTGCGTCTGCTCGCGCGTCTTGCCCACGATCCGCCGCCGAATTTTCATGGCATCGCGTGGTTCCGGTTACCGCTGCCTGGCGATCGGCGCGCGTGGACGATCGCGGCGCTCCGCGATGTGATTTCGGGCCGCGTTCCGCAGGCGCGGATCGGCGTCGAAGTGGTTACGAGCGGCGGCGCATCCGATCTTGTCGTCGTGAACGACGGCGCGGCCGATGCGCCGGCTACATCGGTGCGCGTATCGGGCAACGAATGTAAAGCCGGCGATGCGGCGACTGGTTGGCGCGGCGAACCGGTCGCGGATGGCTGGCGCTTCGTACCGGACGCGGCGCTTTACATTCGCGCGGGTACTAAACGCGCGGTCGGCTGGGTGCGCTGCGCGGGCGCCGTCGAGGCACGCGTCGAGTAAGATCGCTGCGGGAACGGAGGAAGCGATGAAACGGCATCTCGCGGTTGCGCTGGCGGTGTTCGCCGTCTCGCGCGCATCGGCCTGCGGGCCGGATTTTCCGGAGCTCTTGCTCGATCAGCGCGCCGCGACACTCGGCGTGCTGCCGGAAGGCGTGTTCACCGATGAAGTGTCGCGCCTCGTGCCGCGGCCCGACGCACGCTTCAAGCCCGTCGAGCGCGCGGAATGGTTCTACACGCCAGAACCGCCGACGCGCGATGCCGTCGAGCGCGAGCTGCTCGGCGATGACTACGAGCGCGCCGAAGCGATCCGCCAGCGCGTGAACGCGAAGATCGCGTATGCGGCCGGCGAAGGTTTGCCTGAAGACGCGCGCCGCTATCTCGCCGGCGCGGTCGCGTTCGAGCACAACGACACGAAGGAAGCCACGCAGCGCTTCGCGAGCGTGCTCGAGCTCGCACCGGCGGAGCGCGCGCGCTACGGCGTGTTTGCGGCGTACATGATCGGACGCAGCAATGCCGCGGATGATCGCGCGGCTGCTCAAAAGGGATTCCAGAAAGTCCGCGAGCTCGTCGCCGCCGGCGCGGCCGATCCGCTCGGGCTCGCGTCCGACAGCTACGGCGAGGAAGCACGCCTTCATCTCGACGCAGGCGAGGACGAAGCCGCGATCGCGCTCTACGCGCAGCAGGCGGCGCTCGGATCGCGCTACGGCCAGGCTTCGCTGCTCGAAGTCGCGCGCGCGATCGTGCGCGATCCCAGGCGGCTGGAGAAAAGCATCGGCGCGCCGATGACGCAGCGGCTCATCGCGGTTTATCTCATGATGCGCAGCGGCGAGTTCGAAAGCGAGCCGGCGTCGTTCGATACCGCGTCGGCGCCCGCCGCGGCGAGTGTGATCGGAAATTTCCTCGATGCGGTCGAGAAGCGCGGGCTCGACCATGTCGACGGCGCGGACCGGCTCGCCGCGCTCGCGTATCGCAGCGGCCGCTACGATCTTGCCGGCAAGTTCGCCGCGAAGGATTCGAGCGGGCTCGCGGTGTGGGTGCGCGCGAAGCTTGCGTTGCGCGCGGGGGACGCGAACGCGGCCGCGCTCGCGTACGCGGAAGCCGCGAAGGCGTTTCCGCAAACGCCGACTGCGACACCGGACGATGAGGATTGGCGCGCGCCGGCATCTTCGTATTGCCGCGTCGAAGGCGAAGCCGGAACGCTCGCGCTCGCGCGTGGCGAATACGTCACCGCGCTCGAGCATCTCTACGCCGCTTCGCCGACGTTCTGGATGGACGCCGCGTTCGTCGCCGAGCGCGTGCTGACGCTGGACGAGCTCAAGCATTTCGTCGACACGCACGCCGCAAAGCCCGTGAAAACGCCGATGCCGGACGACAACGTTCCTGCGGCCGAGCGCAGCGCGTCGTTCCTGCGCGGGCTTCTCGCGCGTCGCTTGTTGCGCGGCGATCGCTACGACGATGCGATGACGTATTTCGACGATCCCGAGCTCAAGAAGAAAGCGAGCGAGTACGCGGCTGCGCGTCGCGCGGCGGAATCCGGCGGGCGCATCGAGCGCGCGGAGCAGTGGTACCACGCTGCCGTGATCGCGCGCGAAGACGGCATGGAGCTCCTGGGGTACGAGAACGCTCCGGACAACGGGTTCTTCGGTGGCAATTTCGAATTCGGCGATTTTGGATACGGACCGCCGGTCGAAGGAACCGAGCCGGCGTCGGCGTTGCCGACATTGAAGATCGACACGACACCGCAAGCCGGCGAGCGCGAGCGCGTGTCCGCAACGGCGGCAAAGCCAGATCTTCGTTTCCACTATCGCTATGTCGCCGCCGGTTTCGTCTCGCACGCCGCCGACCTCGTGCCCGCGCGCTCGCAAGCGTTCGCGGCGATGTTGTGCCAAGCGACCGGCTGGATCTTGTATCGCAATCCCGACGTCGCGCGCGGCTATTACGAGCGCTATGTGAAGGATGGCCCGTACGTGCCGTGGGCGGAGAATTTCGGCACGCAATGCGAAGAGCCGGATTTCCCGGCCGCGGCGAAGCGCCTGCACGATGAGCGCGTCGCGGCGGCGAAGCGGTTTGCGCGCAAGGCGTTTCCGTATGCGGTTGGGGTTGGGGTGATGGCGATCGTCGGCGCCGCATTTTGGTGGCGGCGTCGCCGTTCTCGGGATTCGCAGTAAGCGCACTTGCACTTCCCCTCTCCCCAAACGGAAGAGGGGGAAAGCAGGTTCCTTTACAATGCGCGCCCTCCGCGCCCCTTCGTGTCGTCTTGAAGAAATCCGATTTCCACTTCGACCTGCCGCCCGAGCTGATCGCGCAGTCGCCGCTGCCGGAGCGCTCGTCGAGCCGCCTGCTCGTCGTCGATGCGGGCCAAAACCGCCTTGAAGATCGGCGTTTCACCGATCTCGTCGAGCTGCTCGCGCCCGGCGATCTGCTCGTGTTCAACGACACGCGCGTGCTGCCGGCGCGCCTCTTCGGGCGCAAGGACACGGGCGGCGCGGTCGAGATTCTGGTCGAGCGCATCACCGGCGCGCACGAGGCGCGCGTGCAGCTCGGTGTCAGCAAGAAACCGAAAGCGGGCGGACGCATCGTGTTCGACGACGGCAGCGCCGCGACCGTGCTCGGCCGCGACGGCGAGTTTTTCGTGCTGCGTTTCGAGGGCATCGAGCCGCTGGAGAAAATCCTGATGCGCCTCGGGCGCATGCCGCTGCCGCCGTATATCGAGCGCGACGCCGACGTCGCCGACGAAGAACGCTATCAAACCGTCTACGCGCGCGAAGCCGGTGCCGTTGCGGCACCGACCGCGGGCCTCCATTTCGACAAGGCGCTGCTCGATGCGCTGGCCGCTCGCGGCGTCGAATCGGGCTATGTCACGTTGCACGTCGGCGCCGGCACGTTTCAGCCGGTTCGCAGCGAGCGCATCGAGAATCATGTGATGCATCGCGAGTGGCTCAACGTCGGCGCCGAGCTCGTCGAGAAGATCCGTCGTACGCGCGAACGCGGCGGTCGCGTCGTCGCGGTCGGCACGACGGTCGTGCGTGCGCTCGAAAGCGCGACGCACGCGGGCGCGCTTGCACCGTTCGCGGGCGAGACGCAGATCTTCATTTTTCCGGGCTATCGGATCACGAGCATCGATGCGCTGATCACGAATTTTCATTTGCCGGAGTCGACGCTGTTGATGCTCGTGTCGGCGTTCGCCCGGCGCGAGACGGTGCTCGAGGCGTATCGGCATGCGGTGCGCGAGCGGTATCGGTTTTTCTCGTATGGCGATGCGATGCTGGTTTGGCCGCAATGACGAAACAACCATGAAATTCGATCTCTTATCTGCCGACGGCCGCGCGCGCCGCGGCCGCATCACGTTTGCACGCGGCGCGATCGAAACGCCCGCGTTCATGCCCGTTGGCACGTACGGCTCGGTGAAGGCGATGACGCCGCGCGAGCTCGTCGATATCGGCGCGGAGATCATTCTCGGCAACACGTTTCATCTGTACCTGCGCCCCGGCCTCGACGTGATCGGCGAGTTCGGCGGATTGCATCGCTTCATCGGATGGGACAAGCCGATCCTGACCGATTCCGGCGGCTTCCAGGTGTTCAGCCTCGCGCACAAGCGCAAGATCACCGAAGAAGGCGTGACGTTCGCATCGCCCGTCGACGGCTCGACGGTGTTCCTCTCGCCCGAGGAATCGATGCGCATCCAGCGCGTGCTCGATTCCGACATCGCGATGATCTTCGACGAATGCACGCCGTATCCGGCGACCGAGAGCGAGGCGCGCGTGTCGATGGAGCTTTCGCTGCGCTGGGCCGAGCGGAGCAAGCGCGCGCACGAAGGCAACGCGAACGCGCTGTTCGGGATCGTGCAGGGCGGCGTCTATCCGTCGCTGCGGCGGCGATCGGCCGATGGCTTGAAGGCGATCGGCTTCGACGGGTATGCGATCGGCGGCCTTGCGGTCGGCGAACCCGAGGACGAGCGTAACCGGACGCTCGAAGCGATCGAGCCCGAGCTTCCGCAAGATCGCCCTCGGTATCTCATGGGCGTCGGCCGGCCCGAGGACCTGGTTGCCGCGGTCTTCCGCGGCGTCGACATGTTCGATTGCGTGATGCCGACGCGAAACGCGCGCAATGCGCATCTCTTCACGCGCCATGGCACGTTGCGCATCCGCAACGCGAAGTACGAGCGCGATACACGCCCGCTCGACGAGGCCTGCGGCTGCTATACCTGTCGATCCGGATTCAGCCGGGCGTATCTGCGCCATCTCGACCGCTGCGGCGAGATGCTGGGGCCGCAGCTGGCGACGATCCACAATCTCTACTATTACCAGGAACTGATGCGCGGGCTGCGGGAGGCGATCGCCGAGCGGCGTCTCGCCGCGTTCGTCGATGAATTTTTCGCGCTCCGCCGGGTCAGTGAAGCGGAGCCGGAGACGGGGGACTAAGGGCTGGGGAGCAAAAACCGGTTTTCGAGCCGCGGCCCCTGCTCCCGCGCCGCTAACCCCTTTCTCCCGTATGGCATAATCCGCGACCCTTTTTTAACAAAGGCCCTGCCTCCAGGCCGGGCCGATGCGGAGCACCGATGGATTTCCTGATTTCCAGCGCTTACGCGCAAACCGCTGCGCCCGCCGCCGCGCCCAATCCGCTGATGTCGTTCCTGCCGCTGATCATCCTGTTCGGCATCTTCTATTTCATGCTGATCCGCCCGCAGATGAAGCGCGCGAAGGAGCAGCGCTCGATGATCTCGGCGCTGGCCAAGGGCGACGAGGTGCTGACCAACGGCGGCCTCCTCGGCCGCATCGAGGACATCGCCGACCAGTTCGTGACGCTGGAGATCGCGTCGGGCGTCACGGTCAAGCTGCAAAAGCAGGCGATTTCCGCGGTTCTGCCGAAGGGGACGCTCAAAGCCTCGTCCTGACGTAAGCGCCGGCAAGCCGCCGGCCGCTGCGGTTCGGCTGAGATAAAGGATCGCACCGGCGATCCTTCCACTCGTATGCGACTCTCGATGACATGAACGATTTTCCCCTCTGGAAGTACGTGCTGGTCGTGGTGGTGCTGCTGCTCGGCATCCTCTATGGCGTGCCGAACCTGTTTCCGCCGCAGCTCGCCGTGCAGATTTCGGGCACGCGCGGGATAACCATCGACGATGCGCTGAAGGAGAAGGCGCAGGGCGTGCTCGAAAAGGAGAAGATCCCGTTCGTGAGCGTCGAGCGCACCGCCGATCATGTCGTCGCGCGCTTCACGACGGTCGACGATCAGACCAAGGCCTCGGACACGCTGCGCACGCAGCTCGGCGATACCTACATCGTCGCCGTGAACCTCGCCTCGACCGTGCCGGGCTGGATGCGCGCGATCGGCGCGAATGCGATGCCGCTCGGCCTCGATCTTCGCGGCGGCGTGCATTTCCTGATGCAGGTCGACGACAAAGGCGTGATGGACAAGCAGCTGCAGCGCTACACGGATGACATCCGCGGCACGCTGCGCGACAAGAACATCCGCTACCAATCGGTCGCGCCGGGCGGGCAGGGCATCGTGGTGCAGCTGCGCAGCGCCGAGGATCGCGACGCCGCGCTTGCCGCGATCCAAACCAAGATTCCGGACATCGCGATCGCCAACGGCGACCGCGTCGGCGATTCCTACACGCTGAACGCCAGCGTGAAAGACGCCAAGATCAAGGAAATCGCGCAGAACACGATCCGCCAGAACGTCGCCACCTTGCGCAACCGCGTCAACGCCCTCGGCGTCGCCGAGCCGGTAATCCAGCAGCAGGGCGATACGCGCATCGTCGTCGAGCTTGCCGGCGTGCAGGACCCGGGCGAAGCGAAGAAGATGCTCGGCACGATCGCGACCCTCGAATACCACGCGGCCGACGAGAGCGTGACCAATCCGCTCGAAGCCGAGCGCACCGGCCAGGTGCCGCCGGACAGCCGCATCTATCACTGGCGCGACAAGCGCACGCCGGACGGCAAGCCCATGCCGGTGGTGCTGAAGAAGAAAGTCATCGTCAGCGGCGACGAAATGGTCGACGCATCGAGCGCGCCCGATCCGCAGTCGGGCTCGCCTGCGGTATCCGTCGTGCTGAACGCAGCCGGCGGCCGCAAGATGCTCGACTTCACGACGCAGAGCGTCGGCAAGCCGATGGCCGTGGTCTATATCGAGCGCACGCCGGAAACGAAGATCATCGACGGCAAGGAAGTGCGGAGCGCGAAAGTCACCGAGGAAGTGATCTCGGTCGCGACGATCCGCGGCGTCTTCTCGAACCGCTTCCAGACGACGGGCCTCGCCAGCAACAAGGAAGCGTCCGATCTTGCGCTGATGCTGCGCTCGGGCTCGCTGGCCGCGCCGACCGACATCGTCGAGGAACGCGTCATCGGCCCGAGCATGGGCCAGGACAACATCGAGAAAGGCATTCGCGCGGTGCTGCTCGGCCTCGCTGCGGTGCTCATCTTCATGGCGTTCTACTATTGGCTGTTCGGTTTGATCGCCGACATCGCGCTCTTCTTCAACCTCGTGTTGCTGCTCGCGATCATGTCGGCGATCGGAGTGACGCTGACGATGCCCGGCATCGCCGGTATCGTGCTGACGCTCGGCATGGCGATCGATGCGAACGTCTTGATCTGCGAGCGCATCCGCGAGGAATTGCGCAACGGCTCGACGCCGCTCGCGGCGATCCGCGCCGGTTACGACAAGGCTTTTGCGACGATTCTCGACGCGAACGTGACGCATCTTCTCGCGGCGCTCGCGCTGATGACGCTCGGCTCGGGCCCGATCCGCGGCTTCGGCGTGACGCTCTTCATCGGTATCCTGACCTCGATGTTCACGTCGGTGACGGTGACGCACGCGATCACCAATCTCATTCACAGCGGCCGCAAGCTCAAAGGGCTTTACGTCGGCGGCGGTTACGCGCGCGGAGCGGCTTGATCCATGGAACTCTTTCCGTCCAACAGCAACATCGATTTCCTCGGCTGGCGCAAGGTCTCGATCGCGATCTCGATCGTCCTCGTCGTCGTCTCGCTCGCCTTGATCACGACGCGGGGCCTCAACTACGCGCTCGATTTCACCGGCGGCGTGCTGGTCGAAGCGGCCTACGAGAAGCCGGTCGAGATCGGCGAAGTGCGCCAGGCGCTCGAAGGCGGCGGCTTCCACTCGGCGCTCGTGCAGAGCCTGGGCGGCACACGCGAAGTCTCGATCCGCTTGCAGGCCGAGGGTGACGCGAAGAAGCTCGATGAAGTCGCGGCGAACGTGCTGAAGGCGTTGAAGACGCCGCGCCCCGACGTCACGATCAAGCGCTCCGAATCGGTCGGCCCGCAGGTCGGCGCAGAATTGCGCAGCGACGGTCTCATCGCCGTCGTCTTCGTGATCATCGGCATCATGTTTTATATCGGCATCCGCTTCGAGAAGCGCTTCGCGATCGCGGCGATCGCGAGCGAATTCCACGACACGATCCTGACCGTCGGGTTCTTCGCGCTGACGCAGCGCGAATTCGATCTCACGGTGCTCGCTTCGGTGCTCGCGGTGGTCGGCTACTCGATCAACGATAAGGTCGTCGTGTTCGACCGCGTGCGCGAGCTCTTCCGCCTGACACGCAAGGCCGAGCCGTACGAGGTTCTCAACAAGGCGATCAACCAGACGCTGTCGCGTACGATCATGACGTCGCTGACGACGGCGCTCTCGATGTTCGCGCTCTATTTCTTCGGCGGCCCCGCGGTGCACGGCTTTGCGCTGACGATGCTGATCGGCATCGTGATCGGCACGCTGTCGTCTATCTTCTTCGCTAACCCGATCCTCTACTGGCTCGGCGTCTCGAAGAAGGATCTGATGCCGGTGACGAAGGAAAATCCGGAGCTTGCGCGCCGGCCGTAAGGCGCGCGGACGCTCAGTCGTCGGCGTCGATCGCCGACATTCGCGATGGCGGGTTCGGCGTGGTCGGCGCCTGATTGCGTTGATCCAGCGGCTTGTCCGGTTTCGGTGTAGTCGGTCCGGTCAGCGGCTTCGAAGGCCGCGCCAGCGGGCTTGGCGTGATCCGCGCACCGGGCAGCGGCGTTCCGCGCTGGCTTGCGACCGGAACCGAACGCGAAGGCGGCGGCGGCGTGTACCACGAGCTCGCCGTCGGCGCGTCGTTCGGCCAGCCTCGCGGCGGCCACGGTACGACCAGGCTGGTCGCGCGACAGTAATCGCGATAGTCCTCGCCGCGGAGCTTTTCGGCTTCGGTCTCGATCGCCGGCAGGCGCCTCTGCCACCAGAGCACGGTCAGCACCGGCGCGAGCCAGGTCAGCGTCCACGGTCCCCACGGCACGCCGACCGCGAGTGGTGCATAGCTCAGCCAGTGCACGAACGCGTAGAAGTGGTTCGGATGGCGCGAATACCGCCAAAGGCCGCGGCGGCAGCTCTTGGCCTGATGGCGCGGCTGTTCGCGGAACTGCGTCAGCTGGATATCCGCATACGTTTGACCCGCGAGGCCGATCAGATAAAGCGCCGCGGCCAGGATCGTCCACGGCGTCGCCAGATCCATCGGATTGCTCGCGGCGATGAAGAGCGGCACCGAGAAGAGCGCCGCCGCGACGCCTTTGGAGACGAAATATCCGAGCATCAGCAGTTTGTTGTCGCCGAGCTGCGCTTCGAGCGCGCGCTGGCGCGAATCCTTGGGCTCGACCAGCATGCGCTGCAAAAGATGCATGAAGAGGCGAAAGCCCCAGAGCCCGCCCATCAGCGCGACGAGGAGGCGCGGCAGCATCGCGCCTTCGGCGACCAATCCGTAATAGAGCGCGCTCATGCTGATGCAGCCCGCCCAGAGCAGATCGCTGATCGCGGAGTTATGTCTGCGCTGCTGCACAAGCCAGCCCGCCAGCATGACGGCGACATCGAATCCGAGCGTGACGAGGACAGGCTGCAAGTTCATCGGAACGTCGATGCGGTTCTATCCATGCCGGTGTCGGGCGACACAAGCGGACGTCCGGGACTCTCTGGCGGCACGCGGCGCAAAACCGCCTATACGCAAGCGGATATGCGCGATCCTCCCTGTGCTCCGGTTACAGCTCCACATAACGTGCAGCTCCCGAGCGCCCCAAGTCGCGGAGCATCGGACATGTCAGGTGCATGCCAGGTGAAGTTCCGCGACAGAACGATCGTACTGCAACCGGCGCCCGCCGGCCGGGACCGGCGCCTCAATACGGCGTCGGAATCCAGAACCGTTTCGCGGGCAGCCGCTCGACGCCGGGTTTTCCGGAAAGGGTTCGCAGCTTCAAGGGCTTGTCCGGCGGCGCGCGCTCGGGCAGGCGATCGAGCAGGTGGCGGATCAGGTTCAGGCGGCCGCGTTTCTGGTCGTTGAAATCGGCGACGAACCACGGCGCCGCGGGCGTGTGCGTCGCGCGCATCATCGCATCGCGCGCCTTGCCGTAAGCGCCGTACAGCTCGCGCGCCTTGAGATCGACCGGCGAGATCTTCCAGCGCTTCAAGGGATCGCTCGCGCGCTCCTCGAAACGTTTTTCCTGCTGCTCCTGATCGACCGCCAGCCAGTACTTGAGCAAAATGATCCCATCTGCGGTAATCAACTTCTCAAATTGTGGGCAATCGACGAGGAACTTGCGGTACTGCGTCTCGCTGCAAAAGCCCATCACCTGCTCGACACCCGCGCGGTTGTACCAGCTGCGATCGAACAGCACGAGCTCGCCCGCCGCCGGCAAATGCTCGATATAGCGCTGGAAATACCACTCGGTTGCCTCGCGTTCGCTGGGCTTGGGCAGCGCGACGATGTGCGTGTAGCGCGTATTGAGCGGCTCGGTGATCGCCTTGATGACGCCGCCTTTGCCCGCTGCATCGCGGCCCTCGAAGATCACGACGACGCGCTTGCCGGCGGCGATGATCCAGCGCTGCAGGTCGACGAGCTCGATGTAGAGGGCTTCGAGCGATTTTTCGTATTCTTTTCGTTTGATGCTCTTCATCGTCCCGGCCCTTCCGTTTCAGATTTCCCGCAACCGCGGTATCAGCCCAGCCAGATTGCACGGCTTCGTCGTCGCGTCGAGCTGACCGCGGATCAATTTCTCCCAGGCCGTGCGACACGCCGAGGTCGACCCAGGCAGGCAGAACACGAACGTATTGTTCGCAAGCCCCGCGAATGCACGCGATTGCAGCGTAGAGGTGCCGATCTCCTCGTAGCTCAACACGCGGAACATCTCGCCGAAACCCGGCATTTCCTTGTCGAGCAGCGGTGCGATCGCTTCGGGCGTCGAGTCGCGTCCGGTGAAGCCGGTGCCGCCGGTGACGAGGATGCCGTCGATGGATTCGTCGGCGATCCACCCTGCGACAACGGCGCGGATCACGTAGCGGTTGTCCTTGACGATGCGCCTTTCCTGAAGGCGGTGGCCGGCTTGGCCGAGCGAGAGCGCGAGGTAGTCGCCGGACGTGTCGTCGGAGGCGGTGCGCGTGTCCGATACGGTGAGCACGCAAATCGAAAGCGGGACGAAAGCGGTGAGTGCGGTCATGGGCGCCAGCGTAGCGCGCGGTTCGATGGCGGAAAAGGGCGTTCGTCAGCCGATGTCGTCGGGCGCGAGGCCGCGGCGGCGGCGTTCGATCATCGTCGTGAGCAGCGCGGCGAAGTCGCGCGCGAAGCCGCGCATGTCGAAGAGGCCGCTGGAGGCTCGTCGAGAGGCAAGACTGGCGCGGAGCGTAGCGCGCGCGCCCGCGTCTTGGCCGATGCGGATCGCAAGATCAATGAACGCATTGTCATCGCGCGCGTTGAGCTCCGACAGGCCGACCTGTGCATTGAGGCTTGCGGCGACGCGCGAGGCGAACGTCTCGCCGGGCACAGTCAGCACGGGACAGCCGGCCCAGATCGCATCGGACGCGGTCGTGTGCGCGTTGTAAGGATGCGTGTCGAGAAAGAGATCCGCATGACGATAGCGCGCGAGGTATTCGGCGTGCGGCAGCTTCGGCATGAATACGATGCGTGCGGGTTCGACGCTCGATGAGCGAGCCGCGCCGCGCAGTCGATCGTCTGCGCCTTCGGGCCCCGACAGCAACCAGAGTGTCGCGTCCGGCACCGCGCGAAGCACTGCGAACATGCGCTGCATGCTCGCGGAATTCAGCTTGTAGCTGTTGTTGAACGAGACGAACACCGGTCCCGATGGCGGCAATCCGCATGCGATACGCGGCGGCGGCTCGCCGACTGCGCGACTCGGGTCGGACGGCTGGAAGCAGCGTGGGAGATACGCGACGCGCTCGGAAAAATCGGCGCGCAGCGACTCGGGCAGCACGACGCGATCGGCGATCACATAGTCGATCCATGGCGCGCCCGACGTCGCCGGATACGCAAGCCAGTTCACTTGCAGTGGTGCCGGACGCAACGCCAGCGCATCGGCGACGCTGCCGCCGCCGTAGCCGCGCAAGTCGACCAGAAGCTCGATATCGGCCGCACGGATGCGCTCGGCCAGAACGACGGGCGCAAGATCGACGACGTCATGCCAGGCGGCCGCGGCATCGCGAAGGCGCCGGCGTATCGGGCTGCCGTCGTCGTCGCTGGTCGAGAACATCTCGACGCGGACAGGCTCTTCGCGCAGCGCTTCGATCATCGCGACGATCAGAAGCCCCGTCGGATGATTGCCCAAGCCGTTGGAGACGAAGCCGATGCGGGGCGTGTCGCCGCGCGCGATCGCGGAATGTTTCCAGCCGAGCTGCGCGCGCAACGGCGCGGCTTTGCGCTCGATGTCCGCAGCGGCGGTTCGCGCGCACCGCAGCTGCTCCGCCGCGCTCGCAGGTTCTGAGAGAAACGCGAACGGCGCAATGCCGGTGGCGCCCTCGGCGACGCGAGCGCGCAGCTGCGCCGACAATGCATCGAGATCGCGCCAGTCGCACAGCTGCCGCTTAAGAAACACGAGCTGGCCGAGCGCATGGTGCAACGATGGATCGAGCGTCAGCGCGCGTGCATGCGCGGCCGCGGCGATCGCGAAGTGTTTCTGCTCTTCGGCCATCAAGCCGCATTGATAGGGGAACCGCGCATCGTTGGGCGCAGATTGACCACCGGCGGCGTACGCTGTTTCCGCTTCGGCGAAACGACGCTGCGCAGCAAGCACGTGACCGAGCAGCAGCAAGCCTTCCGGATGTCCCGGTGCGAGCATTAGCGCGTGACGCGTATCGCGTTCCGCATCGGCGCTCGCGCCGAGCGAAAGCTCCGTCGCGGCGAGATTGAGCCATGCACCGGCGTGGTCCGGCATCGCGCGTGTCGCGGCGAGGTACACGTCGCGCGACCCCGCGAGGTCGCCAGCTGCGCGTCGCGCGTTGCCGAGGCCGACGAGCACGGCCGGATGTGTCGGCGCGATCGCGTACGCTTGCTCTAGTGCTGCAAGCGCCGCGTTCACGTCTCCTGCCGCGAGCTCGACGCTGCCGAGATTGCACAGCACTTCGATCGATTGCGGCGCGATCGCGCGTGCGGCGATGAGCGATGCGCGCGCGTCGGCGATGCGCCCGAGCTGCAGCGATGCGATCGCGCAGAGCCGCATCGCTTCGACATTGGCGGGATCGATCTTCAGCAAAGCAAGCGCCGCGGCCGACGCTTCGGCCGGCCGGCCGCCGGCGAGAAGATTTGCAATATTTTGCAGCTGTTCCAAGCGCGCGTCTTCGTTGAGCACGGGGCGGCACGCTAACCGACGCGCCGCGTCTGCGCTACTCCGACGACATTTCGCCCATGCCTCGCTATGATCGATCGCGGAGCTTCATTGGGGAGGGACCGTGATGCATATCCGTTCGATGTTGATCGTCATCGCGTTTGCCACCGCTCGCGTTTGCGCCGAGGACGCTTCCGATTCCGTGAAACTATCCGGCTCGTGGAGCGTTTCGCTCGATGCGTCGGGCCACGTCCTCAAGGCGGAATCTGTTGGCGACGTGATTCCGGCCGTTCGCGATCCGCTCACGCGCGAGATCCAGCGTTGGCAATTCGTGCCCGGCAAGGTCAACGGCGAAGGTGCGCCGACCGAGACGACGCTGACTTTGGCGCTGACACTCGTCGCCGACGGGCCCGATAAATACCGAATCCGCATCGACGATGCGAAAACCGGCGGGCGCGTCGGCAAAGCGAAAGCGCCGCGCCTTCCCCGCGAAGCGATCCGCGATGGCTTTCAGGGCATGGTCGTCGTCAAGGTCGACTACGACGCGAACGGCAAAGTGCTGTCGGCGATGCCGCAAGAAGGCGCGCCGGCCGTCGAGCCGGCGTTGAGCAAGTCGGCGATCGAGTCCGTCAAACATTGGACGTTCGAGCCTGAAACCGTCGGCGGGCATGCGATCGCGGGGAGTGCAGTCCTTCCGCTCTGCTTCACGGTGTCAAGGTCGGGACGGATGCCGCCGAAAGTCGCATGCGAGTGGCGGCCTGCGAACGATGGTCCGCATGTATGGGGCGATTTCACGAGCGTGGATCCTGTTGCGCGTCTCGCAACCGACGTCGTCGGCCGCACGCTGTGACGTTGGATCGCCGTTGCCGCGCGATATTGGCGGCATGGGCGATCGCGACGTCGGTCGTTCATGCCGAGGATACGCCGCCTCCCGAAACCAACGGCTCGATCTACATCGTCCAAGGCACGACGAGCTGGAACATTTCGATCGACGCATCGGGCCATGTCGTGAAGGCCGAGCCGCGCGGCGAGCTGTTCGGTCCGGTGCGCGAGCCGCTCGCGCGCGAGATTGCGCGGTGGCAGTTCATGCCGGGGAAGATCGACGGTCACGATGCGCCGACGTAAACGTACGCGACGATCGGCCTCACGATCGATAAGAAGGCACCGAACGAATTCCATCTGCGCATCGACGAAGTCCGGGTCGGTCCTCGGCTCGACAAGGCGGTGCCGCCGAAGTATCCGAAGAAGGCGGTCGTCTGGCTGGAGCAGGGACTCGTGCTGCTGCGCGTCGACTACGACGCGGACGGACATTACGTTTCCGCATCGCAGGTCAAGGATTCGCCCAAGGTCGATTCTCTGCTGGTCGAGTCGGCGCTCGAAGCCGTCACGCAATGGACGTTCGACCCCGAAATCGTCGGAGGTCGCGCCATCGCGGGCGCCGTCGTCGTGCCGATCTGCTACTCGGTCAAGAAATCCAAAGGCCGCAAGTTGCCGGCCCCGGATTGCGTTTGGACACCGCCCGGAGGACTTCCGAGTCGCCTGCCGATCGGCGAATCGGAAACGCCAGCCGCTCGCCTCGTCACCAACGTGATCGGCCGCGAGCTCTAAGGGTCACGCGCTCGCCGTCAACCGCTGCAGCTGATCCGCCTGATCCTCGCGCGTCAGCGCATCGATCAACTCGTCGATATCGCCGTCGATGATTTCGGGCAGGCGATACAGCGTCAGGTTGATGCGGTGGTCGGTGACGCGCCCTTGCGGGAAGTTGTAGGTGCGGATGCGCTGGCTGCGGTCGCCGGAGCCGACTTGCAGCTTGCGTGATTCGGCTTCGGCGCGATTCTGCTTCTCGCGTTCGCGTTCGAGGAGCTCGGCTTTGAGGCGCTTCAGCGCCTTGTCGCGGTTCGCGTGCTGCGAGCGCTCGTTCTGACATTCGACGACGATGCCGGTCGGCAGGTGCGTGATGCGGATCGCCGAGTCGGTCTTGTTGACGTGCTGGCCGCCGGCACCGGACGAGCGGAACGTGTCGACTTTGAGATCGGCCGGATTGATGTCGACGTCCTCGATCTCATCGACCTCGGGCAGGATCGCGACCGTCGCAGCGGATGTATGAATGCGCCCTTGCGCTTCGGTCTCGGGCACGCGCTGCACGCGGTGTGTGCCGGATTCGAACTTGAGCCGCGAATACGCGCCGCGGCCTTCGACTCTCGCGATGATCTCCTTGTAGCCGCCGTGCTCGCCTTCGCTCGCGGACAGAATCTCGACGCGCCAACCGCGTCGCTCGGCATAGCGCGCGTACATGCGGAAGAGATCGCCGGCGAAGATCGCGGCTTCATCGCCGCCCGTGCCGGCGCGAAGCTCGAGGAAAAGATTCGCCTCGTCGCGCATATCCTTGGGGATCAGCAGCACGTTCAATTCGCTGTCGAGCTCATCGCGCTCGGTTTCGAGCGCGGCGATTTCGTCGGCCGCCAGCGCCTTGAGCTCGGGATCTTCGAGCATCGCGCGCGCCGATTCGAGCGCGCTCGCGTTCTCATCGTAAGCGCGCAGCGCCGACGTCAAAGGCCCGAGCTGCGCATGTTCGCGACCGAGATCGCGCAATCGCTTCGGATCGGAAAGCACTTCGACGCTCGCGAGGAGATGTTCGAGCTCCTGGTGGCGCTCGGCGAGCTGGTCGAGTTTGCGGCGGATCGTGGGTTGCATGATGGGGATTCTTATCTCGTCATTCCGGCGAAGGCCGGAATCCAGCTTTTTCGCACGGTTGGAAGGGCTGGGTCCCGGCCTTCGCCGGGACGACGAGGTGAACGTCGCTAAGGCTCGGGCAGCGTCGGCTCGTTTTCGAACAACCGCTCCGCCGCGCGCAGCAAATCGGCATCGCCTCGAAGCGCCGCGGCACGAAGATTCGCACTCGGCGCATGCAGGAGCTTGTTCGTCAGCGTGTTGGCGAGAAACGCCAACACTTCGTCGACGGGCTTGCCGCGTGCGAGCAGCGCTTGCGCCTTTGCGAGTACTTCGTCGCGATTGGCTTCGGCATGCTTGCGTAGTTCGCTGACCGGATTGTGCAGATCGAGCGCGCGCCACCAGCCCATGAAGTGCTCGACCGAAAGCTCGATCATCGCTTCGGCATCGCGCGCAGCTTCGCGACGACCGCGCAGGTTCTCGTCGATCACCTGGCGCAGATCATCGATCGTGTACAGGAACACATCTTCGATCGACGCGACCGCGGGTTCGATATCGCGCGGCACGGCGATGTCGACGAGGAACATGGGCCTGCGGCGTCGCGCCGCGATCGCTTCGGCGACGGTCGCGCGGTCGAGGACGGGTTCGCGGCTCGCGGTCGAGGCGATCACGATGTCGGCTTCGGCGAGATGCTTGGGCAAATCGGCGAGCGAGATCGCGTAGCCACTGAAGCGGCCGGCGAGCGCTTGCGCGTTTTCGAGCGTGCGGTTGGCGACGATGAGCCGGCGCACGCGCGCTTCGGTGAGATGGCGCGCGGCGAGCTCGATCGTCTCGCCGGCGCCGATCAGAAGCACGCAGGCCTGGCCGAGATCGGCGAACACGCGCTCGGCGAGGCGCACCGCGGTGAACGCGACCGAGACGGGATTCGCTCCGATCCGCGTATCCGAGCGCACGCGCTTGGCGACCGCGAACGTGTTCTGGAAGAGGCGATCGAGCGGCGCTCGCAAGGTCTGCGCCTCGCGCGCGAGCGCGTAGGCGTCCTTCACCTGGCCCAAGATCTGCGGCTCGCCGAGCACCATCGATTCAAGACCGGTCGCGACGCGGAAAAGATGGCGCACCGCATCGGCGTCGGCATGCCGGTAAAGGAACTCGCCGAGCCGCTCGCCGGTCAACTGATGGTGATGTTGGAGCCATGCCGCCGGAATCGCTTCGCTACCGCTCTCGACGGTGCAGTAGAGCTCGGTGCGGTTGCAGGTCGACAAAATTGCTGCTTCGCGCACGCCCGGCTGCGCGGTCAGCTCGGCGAGCGCAGAACCAGTGTCCTCGGGCGCGAACGCGACCCTCTCGCGGTACGCGAGCGGCGCGGTCAGGTGGTTGAGGCCAACGGCAATCAGCGCCATGTGATCTTCATCATCGGCGCGCGGGCCGGAGGCCCGGGCGAATGTTCACGCGGCTCTACTGGATCAAGGACGATCATCAGGGCAATCGGCTAAGCTATCCGGCGCGGCGCACGTGCGAACGGACAGGGCGCTTTCCTCCGTAAGGGATGTGCGCAACCGTTGCCGCCGTAGCCGCGAATTTTGCGGGCGCGAACCCGCAATATCAAGCAAGACAAGGCTTTGCATGCACGTCGGCGCGGCTATTTCGAATCGGGTGACGGCCCTCTTCCGTCGTGGGGCGGGCGCGATCGCCCTTTTGATGCTGATCTTGATGACCCTGGCGCTCGGCGCCTGCGTCACTGCGCCGCGGGTGCCGACGGCGGAGGCGGATCGCCCGCTGGCGGGCATCGCGCCGGCAGCGCCCGAAGACGATCTTCTGCTCAAGCTCATGACTGCGCAGTTCGCGCTTCAGCACGGCGATCTCAAGGCCGGCGCGGAAGGTTTCGCCGCGGCGGCGCAGATGTCGAACGATCCGGCCGTCGCCGAGGAGGCGACGCGCCTTTCGCTCACCGTGAAGGAATGGTCGCTCGCGAAGTCCTCGCTGACGCGCTGGCAGGCGCTCGCGCCGAACGATGAGGGCGTGCTGCAGGCGCGCGCGTGGATCGCGCTCGGCGAAGGCCGCGCGGACGATGCGTTCGCGGCGCTCGATGCGCTCGCGACGCGCGGCGACGATCAGGCCTGGCGCCTGATTGCTCAGGCTCTGCTCGGCGCCGACGACAAGCCGGCGGCGGCAAAGCTGCTCGAGCGCGTCGCGACGCCGGAACGGCTGGCGAACAAGGAATCGAGCTGGGTCGCGGTGAGCCAGCTTGCGTTCAAGCTCGGCGACAAGGCCACCGCGCAGCGCATCGTCGACGGCGCGGTCACACGATTTCATACCAGTGAAAGCTACGCGTGGAGCGCGCGTCTCGCGCTCGATCGCGGCGACAAGCCCGGTGCCCGCTCGTTGTATGCCGAGGCGCTGAAGCACGATCCGAAGAGCGTGCGCCTGCGCGGCGGCTACGCGGCGCTGCTCGCCGACAGCGGCGACAACACCGGCGCAGCGCGAGCGCTGGCCGAAGGGCCTCAGGACGACACCACGTACGGCGCACGCGCGGCCTACGCGGCGCGCGCAGACAACAAGGCCGTGCTGACGGCGCTCTATCGCGAAATCGAAACGGACAAGAGCGTGCGCAGCGGCAGTCGGCTCTATCTGCTTGGCCAGGTCGCCGAGCTGGTCGACAAGCGCGACGATGCATTGTCGTGGTATCGGCAGATCGCCGAGGACGACGAGCATTGGTTCGATGCGCAGACGCGTCAGGCCGTCGTGCTCGATCAGCTCGGGCGCACCGATCAGGCACTCGATTTCCTGCGCCAGCTGCAGGCGCAGACCGGTGAGGATTTCGATCAGCTCGGCAACGTGTATCTGCTCGAAGCCGATCTCCTCTCGCGCAAGGAACGTACGAAAGATGCGCTGTCCGTCTACGAGCGCGCACTCAAGACTCTGCCCGACGATCCGCGCTTGCTCTATGCGCGCGCGCTTCTGTTCGCCGAGCAGAACGATCTCGGCGCTGCCGAGCGCGATTTCCGTCGCGTGATCGAGCTCAAACCGGACGACGCCGAAGCGCTGAATGCGCTCGGCTATACGCTGGCTGATCGCACCGATCGCCGCAGCGAAGCGCTGGAGCTGATCGAGCGCGCGATCAAGATCAAGCCGGACGAGCCCGCGATCATCGACAGCCTTGGATGGATTCGCTATCGCATGGGCGATCTCGAAGCGTCGCTGAAGGAATTGCGCCGCGCGTTCGAAAAGCAGGGCGATCCCGAGATCGCCGCGCATCTGGGCGAAGTGCTTTGGGTCAAGGGCGATCGCGACGAAGCGCGGCGGATCTGGGAGCAGGGGCGCAAGAAGGACGCCAAGAACAAGGCGCTCAACGAAACGATCCGGCGGCTGACGACGTGAGCGCGGCGGCGATGCGTGCCGTTGCGCGGACAGGTTTGCTCGCCGTATTCGTTCTTGCCGGCTGCGCTGCACCGCGCATCAAACCCGATGCCGATCTTCTTGCACGCCAGGATGCGCGCGAGCGTGCGCTCGCGACGCAGCGCACTTGGCAGCTCGAAGGGCGGCTCGGCGTGTCCGACGGCCGCGACGGTGGCAGCGGATCGCTGCAGTGGCGGCAGGACGGCGACGCGTTTCATTTCAGCGTGCACGCGCCGGTCACCGGAAAAACATGGGTGCTGAGCGGCGATCCCGGCCACGCGACGCTTTCGGGTCTGCGCGAGCAGCCGATCGAAGGCGCGGACGCGGCGAAGCTTCTCGAGCGCGAGCTTGGCTGGCACGTGCCCGTCGCCGAGCTCACCGACTGGGTGCGCGCGGCGCGCGCGCGCGGCGAGGCGCGCATCGAATTCCGCAGCGACGGGCTGCCCGCCGTGATCGAGCAGGACGGCTGGAAGATCGAATATCCCGATTACGACAGCGCGAGCCAGCCGCCGCTGCCGCGCCGTATTTTCGCGAGCCGCGGCGACTATCGCGTGCGGCTTTCCGTGAGCCAGTGGCGCTGACGATGACGCACGACGATCCGGCGGCGCGCATGCGGCGAAGCTGGGATAGCAATGCATCCGCGTGGACCGAGGCGGTGCGCGAAGAGCGTATCGCGAGCCGCCGCGCGGGCACCGATGCGGCGATCGTTGATACCGTGTTGCGCGAGCGGCCGGGTCATGTGATCGACATCGGCTGCGGCGAAGGCTGGCTTGCACGCGCGCTCGGCGCGCATGGCGTGAGTGTCGTCGGCATTGATGCGAGCGCGGCGCTCGTCGCGGCGGCGCGCGCGCTCGGGGGCGGACGGTTCGAGATCGCGAGCTACGATGCGCTCGATGCGCGCGCGGAATTTCTCGGTGCGCCTTTCGATGTCGCCGTCTGCAATTTCTCGCTGCTCGACGACGATCTCTTGCCGGTGCTCTACGGGATCCGCAAGCTCTTGCAGGCGCAAGGCGCGCTGATCATTCAAACCGTGCATCCGTGGACGGCTTGCGGTGATCAGCCGTATATCGACGGTTGGCGCACCGAAACCTTCGCCGATTTCGGCGGTGCGTTCGCCGAGCCGATGCCGTGGTATTTCCGCACGGCGTCGTCGTGGGTGCGTGCGCTTCGCGACGGCGGCTTCGTCGTCGAGCGATGCGAGGAACCGGTTGACGCCAAGAGCGGCAGGCCGCTGTCGCTGCTGCTCGTCGCGACGCCCGCGGAGGCGGCGGCGGAGTGACGACGGTCCCAAGCGAAGACGGCGGCTGGAGCTCGTGGCCGGCGCCGGCGAAGCTGAATCTCTTCCTGCACATCGTCGACCGACGCGCGGACGGCTATCACCTGCTACAGACGGCTTTCCATCTGCTCGATTGGGGTGACGAGGTGAAGCTCCGCGTTCGCGCCGACGGCGCTGTGCATCGCCTCGATCCGCTGCCGGGCATCGAGGCGGACGACGATCTTGGCGTTCGCGCCGCGCGAGCGCTCAAGGCCGCGACCGGCACGCCGCACGGCGCCGACATCGCCATCGACAAGCGAATTCCGCTCGGCGGCGGTCTTGGGGGCGGCAGCTCCGATGCGGCGACCGTACTGGTCGCGCTGAACGAGCTTTGGGGCACGGGCCTCAGCGAGGACGCGCTAACCGCGATCGGGCTCACGCTCGGCGCCGATGTGCCGGTCTTCGTGCGCGGCCGGAGCGCCTGGGCCGAGGGTATCGGCGAGCGGCTGACGCCGATCGCGATTCCGGACCGCTGGTATGTCGTCGTCGACCCCGGTGTGCACGTGCCGACCCGCGATCTCTTCCAAGTGCCGGAATTGACACGTAACTCGCCGCAGCTGACAATTCCGCTCTTTGTTTCGGGCGCTGCGACGGGCAATGTGTTCGAGCCTGTCGTGCGTGAGCGTTTTTCGGCGGTTGCGGCGGCGCTCGATTGGTTGGGCGCGCGCGGCGAAGCGAGATTGAGCGGTTCGGGCGGCTGCATTTTTGCACCGGTTGCGAGCCGCGACCTCGGCGAGGCGTTGCTGGCCGAGCGTCCGTCCGGAATGCGGGGCTATGTCGTTCGCGGTGTAACGTCGTCACCGCTGCGTCAACGGCTCGCGGCTCGACGGAACGAAGTGGTCTGACAAAAGTTTCGGTGGGGCGTCGCCAAGTTGGTAAGGCACGGGATTTTGATTCCCGCATTCGCAGGTTCGAGTCCTGCCGCCCCAGCCAATTCGCGGTGCTCATGGATTGATCCTGGCGTGACGGGTGACGTGTGAACACCAACGTGAACACCGCGGGCATGCTTGTCTTCACCGGCAATGCGAATCGCGAACTGACGCAGGCGATCTGCGCCGAGCTCAACATGCCGCTGGGCAAGGCGATGGTCGGCCGCTTCTCGGACGGCGAGGTGCAGGTCGAGATCGAAGAGAACGTGCGCCGCCAGGAAGTGTTCGTCGTGCAGCCGACGTGTGCGCCGACGGCCGACCATTTCATGGAATTGCTCGCGCTGGTGGATGCGTTGAAGCGCGCCTCGGCGGCAAGCGTGACGGCGGTGATCCCGTATTTGGGTTATGCGCGCCAGGATCGGCGGCCGCGCTCGGCGCGAGTGCCGATCACGGCGAAGGTCGCGGCGAAGATGATCGGCTCGGTCGGCACGGATCGCGTGCTGACGGTCGATCTCCACGCCGACCAGATTCAGGGATTTTTCGATATCCCGCTGGATAACGTGTATGCATCGCCGGTGCTGCTTGCGGACATCTGGCGGTATTACGGCGAAGACGATCTGATCGTCGTCTCGCCGGACGTCGGCGGCGTGGTGCGCGCGCGAGCGGTGGCGAAACGGCTCGACGATGCGGATCTCGCGATCATCGACAAGCGCCGCCCGCGCGCGAACGAAGCGACGGTGATGAACATCATCGGCGAGGTGCGCGAGAAGGTGTGCGTCCTGGTCGACGACATCGTGGACACCGCGGGCACGCTCTGCGCGGCCGCGGCGGCGCTGAAGAAGAACGGCGCGAAGAAAGTCGTCGCGTACTGCACGCATCCGGTGCTCTCGGGCCCGGCGATCCAGAACCTGACCGGATCGGCGCTGGACGAATTGGTGGTGACCGACACGATTCCGTTGTCGGAGGCCGCGAAGAATTGCGGAAAGATCCGCCAGTTGTCGGTGGCCGAGCTTCTGGCGGAAACGATTCGACGCATCGCGTATGGCGAGTCTGTCAGTTCGCTGTACGTTGATTGAGGATCAGTTAGTAAGAGCAAGCGTTAGAAAGTCAGTTGAGAGCAAGAGTTAGAAGAGAAGGCTTTTCTCACTTCTGACGAGGCCGCGAAGCGGCCGACCTCACGCTCCTACTGACGGCTCCAAACCCCTCTCCTGGTCGCGGGAGAGCCCCAGCCGTTGCAAACGGCTCAACAGCAAGAAGGCAGTACTCAAATGGCAACCACACACAACATCAAAGTCGAAAAGCGCAACGACGAGGGCAAGGGTGCGAGCCGCCGCCTGCGTCGCGCGGGTTTCGTTCCGGCGATCGTCTATGGCGGCGAATTGAAGCCGGTCTCGATCCAGATCGAGCACAAGGACGTCTGGCTCGCGAGCCAGAACGAATGGTTCTATTCGTCGATCCTGGACTTGAGCCTCGGCGGCGACGTGCAGCGCGTTCTTTTGCGCGACATGCAGCGCCATCCGTTCAAGCAGCTCGTCCTGCATATGGATTTCCAGCGCGTCAACGAGAACGAGGCGATTCGCCTGCGCGTGCCGCTGCACTTCTTGAATCAGGAGAAGTCGCCGGCCGGCAAGACCTCGGGCGTGGTCATCACGCACGAGATGAACGACGTCGAGATCTCGTGCCTGCCGAAGGATCTGCCGGAGTACATCGAGGTCGATCTCAGCGAGATCAGCCTCGGCGATATCGTGCACTTGTCCGACCTCAAGCTTCCGACCGGCGTCGAGATTCCGGAGCTGCGTCTTGGCAAGGAACACGATCACGCGGTCGTCGTGGCGAAGGAAATCAAGGAAGAGATCGAGGAAGCGCCGGTCGCCGCCGAAGGCGAAGCCGCCGCGGGCGCGACGGGTGCTACCGCCGCCGCAGCGCCGGCCGCCGGTGCGGTCGCAGCGAAGAAAGAAGAGAAGAAGTAATCGCGAAGGTGTCGCTCCGCTCCGTCCGCTTCATCGCGGGCGGAGCCGGCGATCCCATCGATGGCTGGCTTGCGCCTGATCGTCGGCCTCGGCAATCCGGGCGCCGAGCACATGAGAAACCGGCACAACGCCGGGTTCTGGTTCGTCGACGCGCTGGCGATGCGCGAAGGCGGGCGGTTCGGCGTCGAATCGAAACTGCGCGGCGAAACGGCGAAGATCCATTACGAAGGCCGTTCGTTGTGGCTCTTGAAGCCGACGACGTACATGAATTCGAGCGGAAGCTCGGTCGCCGCGGCGTTGCGCTACTGGAAGATCGAACCCGAGGAAATGCTCGTCGCACACGACGATCTCGATCTTCCGCCCGGCGCGGCGCGCCTCAAGTTCGACGGCGGCCACGGCGGACAAAACGGTCTGCGCGACATCTTCGCGCACATCGGCCACGGTAAATTCCATCGCTTGCGTCTGGGCATCGGCCATCCGGGCCCCGGCAACAAGGACCGCGTGACGCCGTGGGTGCTCGGGCGGCCGTCGATTGCGGACGAGGACGCGATTCTCGGCGCGATTTCGGCGGCGTTCGATGTGTTGCCGCTTGCGGTGAACGGCGAGTTCGAGAAGGCGATGCATAAGTTGCATACGCCGGCAGACGATAAATCGTAAATCGCGATCGTAAATTGAAGTCGCAGTGCCGAGCTTCCATTTGCGATTTGCGATTCACCATTGACGGATTCTTATGGGCATCAAATGCGGCATCGTCGGTCTGCCTAACGTTGGCAAATCGACGCTCTTCAACGCGCTGACCAAGGCCGGTATCGCTGCGGCGAATTTTCCGTTCTGCACGATCGATCCGAACATCGGCGTCGTGCCGGTTCCCGATCCGCGCCTGCAGGCGCTCGCCGGCATCGCCAAGCCGCTGAAGATCATTCCGACTTCGATCGAGTTCGTCGATATCGCCGGGCTCGTCGCCGGCGCATCGAAAGGCGAGGGGCTCGGCAACAAGTTTCTCGCGCACATCCGCGAGGTGGACGCGATCGCGCACGTCGTGCGCTGCTTCGAGCATCCGGACATCGTGCACGTCGCCGGCAAGATCGATCCGATTTCCGATATCGAGACGATCGACACGGAGCTTGCGCTCGCCGATCTCGAATCGGTCGACAAGGCGCTCAATCGCGTCGAACGCGCGGCGAAGGCCAACGACAAAGACGCGCTCGCCAAGCGGCCTGTGCTGCAGAAAGTCCAGGCCGTGCTCAACGAAGGCAAGCCGGCGCGTGCGGCCGGGCTCGATGACGATGAGAAGGCGCATCTGCGCGATCTGTTCCTCCTGACGCTAAAGCCGCTGATGTACATCGCGAACGTCAAGGAAGACGGGTTCGAAAACAATCCGCATCTGGACAAAGTGCGTGCGCGCGCTGCGACCGAAGGCGCTGAAGTGGTGCCGGTGTGCGCTGCGATCGAGGAAGAGCTCGCGCAGCTCGACGACGCCGATCGCGATGCGTTCCTCGCCGACATGGGCCTCGACGAGCCCGGTTTGAATCGCGTGATCCGCGCGGGCTACAAATTGCTCGGCTTGCAGACGTACTTCACCGCGGGCGAGAAGGAAGTCCGCGCGTGGACCGTCAAGCGCGGCTCGACCGCGCCGCAGGCCGCGGGCGTGATCCATACCGATTTCGAGCGCGGCTTCATCCGCGCCGAGACGATCGCGTATGACGACTACATCAAGTTCAAGGGCGAGTCTGGTGCCCGCGATGCGGGACGGCTGCGGCTTGAAGGCAAGGAGTACATCGTCAAGGAAGGCGATGTGCTGCATTTCCGGTTCAACGTTTGACGGCTTGAGTTGACCTCACCCGCGTCCGGCGCAAGACTCGTGTCAGCGAGATCCAGCACCGGAGGCTTAAGTCATGGCCACCAAGACATCGCGAGCGCGTGCGAAGAAGGCCGCGCCGAAAAAGCGTGCGGCGAAGCGAGTGGCCGCGAAGAATGCGGCGGCGAAAAAGCCGACGCCACGCAAGCGCGCGACCGCCGTCTCGCCATCGAAGGCGAAATCGCCTGGGCGTCGCGCAGCGAAAGCAGCGCCTGTCCGCGCGAAAAAGAAGGCGACGCCGCCGTCGTCACCGCGCAAGCGCGCAAATCGTCCCGTCCGCGAGCGCACATCCGCGATGCCGTCGCTCGATGCCGGCCTTTTCCCGTGCGGCGACGAAGCCATACGCAACGCAACCGGCAAAGACTGGAACGAGTGGCTGCAGCTTCTCGATGCATCCGGCGCTGCGAATAGCGGGCTCGATCATCAGCGCATCTGGGAGCTCGCGATGCAATCGCTGCCCGACGCGGCCGGTTGGTGGGGCCAGATGGTCAGCGTCGGCTACGAACGCGCACGCGGGATGCGCGAGAAGCACGAGACTTGCGCCGGCGATTTCCAGGCGACGTTGTCGAAGACGCTGCCGGTGCCGCTGTTCGCCGCGTTTGCAGCCTGGGCCGACGAAACCTTGCGCCGGAGCTGGCTCGATGCGCCGGGGCTCGATTTCACCAAGCTCAACGCCGGCAAGAACATCCGCGCGCGCTGGCCGAATGGCGCGCTGCTCGATATCCGCTTCAACGCGACGGCGCCGGACAAGTGCCAGATCGTCGTCGATACGATGAAGCTCGCCGATGCCGAGGCGGTGAAAGAGGCGAAGGCCTTTTGGCAGGCTCAATTCGATCGGCTGACCGGATATCTCAAGATCTAGAGCCGCGCGCGCATGCCACCGCTGAGGCCGTTTGTCAATTTTCTTCGCCCCCTACGCCGCGTTGGCGGCTGTCGCGACGCGCGTGCTAGCCTTCGCGCCGCTCGACGGTACTTTGGCGGCCCCCTGCCGCAGATGTTTTTCACGATGACCGTGTCGGGCAGGCGGGACGAATGCACGATCCCGATACTGCGAACGGAAGCGCATGAGAGGGGATATGCCGATTTCTTGCTTTCGCACGCACACGCTTTTGATCGCCGCTTTGTTGTTCTGCGCACCGATGCTCGCGCAGGCCATCTCGGTCGATTCGACCACGCCCGCCGGCAACAGCAACAACGTCGCGCGCAACGCGAGCATCGTGATCCATTTCAATACGCCGCTCGCGACCTCGTCGATCACATCGTCGAGCTTCCGCGTATGGGGCACGCAGAGCGGTCCGGCTGCCGGCACGACGACGTTTTCCGATAGCGACAAGACGCTGACGTTCACGCCGTCCGGCACGTTCTTCCCGGGCGAGTGGGTGTCGATCCAGCTCGCGCATTCGATCGGCGGCACCGATTCGACGACGCTGCGCTCGGCCGGCTATGCGTTCCAGTTCGTCGTCGCGACGAGCCCGGCCGCGATCACGTTCACGCAGAACGGACCGCCGGTATCGGTGCGGCTCGACAACGACACCGCGCGGCTCTACGGCGGCGCGATCACCGATCTCAATCACGATGGCTGGGTCGATTACGTCGCGGTCAACGAGATCAGCGCGGACTTGCGCGTCCTCTTGAACTCGGCCGACGGTACCGGTCATCTCGGTCCGGTGTTGACGCCGACGACGTCGATCGGCGTCGAGGCGAGCCCGAGCGTGGTTGCGGATTTCAACAACGACGGCAAGATGGATGTCGCCACGGCGAACTCGACCAGCAACACGGTCAGCATCGCGCTCGGCAGCGGCGATGGGCGTTTCTCGTCGGTGCAGAACGTCGGTGTCGGCTCGCGGCCGCACGGCATCGTCGCGCTCGACGTCGATGGCGACGGCGATCTCGATATCGTCGTCGCGTCGGAATATGGCCAAGCACTGACGCTGCTCGTGAACAACGGCCAAGGCGTATTCGGCGACGGCATCGACTTCGCCAATCACGACGGCGACAACAAATATTCGCTCGGCGCCGGCGACATGAACGGCGACGGCATCCTCGATCTCGTCGTCGGCACGTCGCTCAACAACAAGATCCTCGTGCTGACCGGCAACGGCGACGGCACGTTCACGCAAACCGAGAGCATCGACGCCGGCGGCTATTCGTGGAAGCTCGCGCTCGGCGACGTCAACAACGACGGCAAGCTCGACGTCGCGCAAGCGAACGGGCAGAGCAACAACGGCTCGATCCTGCTCGGCAACGGCGACGGCACGCTGCAGGCCGCGTCGCTGTACGGATTCGGCGGCACCGCGGTCGGCTCCTCGCTCGGCGATCTCGACGGCGACGGTTATCTTGATTGGGTCGTGTCGAGCTACGGCGCCGGCGCCTGGTACGTGATGCACAACGACGGCGACGGCACGTTCACGCGCGTCGGCGAAATTCCTGCGCCGTCGAACGCGTCGTGCGCCTCGCTGTACGACTTCGACAACAACGGGACCCTCGACATGGCGCTCGCCGACGAAGTCTCCGACGAAATCGTGCTGATGAAGAACGACGGCGACGGCACGCCGGTGAGCCACGCGGATGTCAGCGTCGGCCTCGCGGGAGATCCGTCCACGTACACGCCGGGCGAAGCGCTGACCTACACGATCACGGTCGCGAACGCCGGGCCCGACACCGCGACGAGCACCGCCGTAACCGACACGTTCCCGACCGCATTCACGGGCGCATCGTGGACTTGCGTCGCCAGCGGTGGCGCGAGCTGTGCGCCGAGCGGCAGCGGTCCGATCAGCCAGACGGTCGATATCCCAGCGGGCGGGCAGGTCGTCTATTCGGTGGCCGGCACGGTTGCGCAGGGCACGACGGGCGTCCTGACGAATACCGCGCATGCGCTGGTCGGCTCGCCGGTCGTCGATCCGTCGAGTAGCAACAACAGCGCGACCGTCGAGACCTCGCCCTCCGCGCCGCCGGACGAGATTTTCCGCAACGGGTTTGACGGCTGAAGTTTCGCTTTAGGGCGGATCGAACCCGTCGGAGAAGATCAGGTCGTCATCGCTCGCCTCGTCGGTGTCGATCGAGGCGGTGTTGTTGGTTGCGTCGGGATCGGTCGCAGGTGCGCCGACTACGGCGGTCGCCGAGTTGGTCAGGACACCGGTCGTGCCCGGTGCGACGGTGCCGGTGACGGTGTAGACCACCTCTCCGCCGGACGGAAGGCTCACGTTGCCCGCGATGGTTCCGCTGCCGCTCGCCTCACAGCTCGCACCGCCGCTCGCGGCGCAAGTCCATGAGACGCCGGTGTATGCGGCGGGAAACGCATCGACGACCGTCGTATTCGCCGCCGCGGCCGGGCCCGCGTTGGCGACAGTGAGCGTGTAAGTCAGCGCCGCGCCCGGCGTGTATTGGGCGGGGTCGGCCGATAGGGCCACGCTGACATCCGCGTCCGTGGATACCGTCTGGCAGTCGACGACGGCTCGGATCACCCAGTCGCCGGTGATGTTGAGATCGGCGGCGTCATACCACTGGAGGCCAAGGCCGATATCGCCGTAGAGCGCATTGGCACCCGGCGTGATGCCGTTGGTGTCGCGCACGAGGCTGGGTCCGATGAGGTTGGGTGGCGGATCGAGGAATGTGAACGCGACGACGAAGGTTTCGTTCTCGGTGACGGGCACGATCAGAGGGACCGTGTTGTTCTCGTCGAGGTAGCGGTACTCGTTGATGACGCCGTCGGTCAGCACGGGGCCATCGATCTCGGCTGCGGGCGCGCCCGGATCGGGGAAATCGCCGCTCCGGTAGACGATGATCGTATTGCCGAGCGTCGTGCCGGTGCCGCCGCTCTGCGAGAGCCAGAAGATCTGCGCGGCGACGACGGCGCCGTCGCACGGCGAGGTCAGCCACGCCGCTGCGCCTTCGCCGGCCGCAAAACCGGTAACGATCACGCCGTCCGAGCCGTTGTTCAGCGAATCGTTCTGTACCGTGACCTCGTCCGCCGCGGCCGTAACGGCCACCGCCATTCCCATCAGCCAACCGAGTGCCGCACGCATGCGATGCCCCTGTGCTCGCGCGAGTCGCGTCGGTCGAGCGTACTGGCGTGTTCCGGTCGGAGGCGCGATGGAGGTCACACATGCCGCTCGCGCCGGGCATAATCGGCCCCCCGAAGTGCAGGACGCCGCCGATGCCCGGCCAGCAACGCGAGGTCAGTTTCCGCTTTCTTGCCGAGCCCACCGACGTCAATTTCGGCGGCAAAGTGCACGGCGGCATGGTCATGAAATGGATTGATCAGGCCGCTTACGCCTGCGCGGTCGGCTGGAGCGGACGCTACTGCGTGACGGTCGCGGTCGGCGGCATCCAGTTCGTCGAGCCGATCCTGATCGGTGATCTCGTCACCGTGCGCTCCAAGCTGATCCACACCGGGTCGTCGAGCATGCATTTCGCGGTCGACGTGCTGGCGCGCGACCTCAAAGACCCGCGCGAGCGCCTGGCGACGAGCTGCGTCATCGTGTTCGTCGCGCTGGATTCCCCGGATGGGAAACCGACGCCGGTTCCTCCTTGGCAGCCGGACAACGTCGAAGACCGCCGGCTGGCCGACTATGCGCAGCGGATGATGAGCCTTTCCAAGGCGATGGAGCAGCAGGTCGCCGAGTTCAAAGCGGTGCCGCCGCCGCCGGGCTGAACAGGTCTTCCGAGGCCTCGCGGACATCGATCTCGGGCTTCGCCGATCCTTGACAGTAGGCTCCGCGCAACCAGACAATACGCGGCTCCGTGTCGGAGGGATATCGAGCGGTCAACGCGACGCGAAAGCGGCGCGGCCCGAAAAGGCTTCGGGGCTGGACGCCCGGCGTCATCCACCTCCGGGTGGCGAGCATCGACTTCGCTGTAACCAGACGAAATTCCGGAGGGATACCCAAGCGGCCAACGGGGGCAGACTGTAAATCTGCTGGCTTACGCCTTCGGTGGTTCGAATCCACCTCCCTCCACCAAGTTTCAGGAAACACGAGCCGCGTCAGGAGGTGGATTCGAACCACCGATCGGAATGCAGGTTCGACAAATTCGCAGGAGCGAATTTGAACAGCCCAAAGGGCTGGACCCGGAGGGGCGAAGGGCAGGATGCCCGGAGTAATCCACCTCCCTCCACCAGAATTTGTATACCCGGCAGCGCGAGCCGTCGGTGTTTTACCCAAGCAGGTCGTTTCCGGCGCGGGAGTAGTTCAATGGTAGAACCTCAGCCTTCCAAGCTGATTGTGCGGGTTCGATTCCCGTCTCCCGCTCCACTGAACTGCTGCAACCAATGAAAGGTCTCTAGCTGTCTTGAAGTGTGCTGCACGGATGCAGCTCTGTTCTTAAGCAGTCATGGAGGGCAGCACAAGTATCCGCTCACGTAGCTCAGTCGGTAGAGCACCTCCTTGGTAAGGAGGAGGTCGGTGGTTCGATTCCACTCGTGAGCACCACGTTTCACCGATGTTCGACATCATCGATTTTTTGCGAGTCGTCCCCATCTCTTCGGGTTCTTCGACAAACCATCCAACCACAACCTAGCTACTCGGGATTCAGCGCATGGCCAAGGGCAAATTCGAGCGTACCAAGCCGCACGTTAATGTGGGGACGATTGGTCACGTGGATCACGGAAAGACGACGCTGACGGCGGCGCTGACGAAGGTGGGCGCGGAGCGGTTTGGCGGCGAGTTCAAGGCGTACGACCAGATCGACGCGGCGCCGGAAGAGAAGGCGCGCGGGATCACGATCTCGACGGCGCACGTGGAATACGAATCGCCGAACCGCCACTACGCGCACGTCGATTGCCCGGGCCACGCGGACTACGTGAAGAACATGATCACGGGTGCGGCGCAGATGGACGGCGCGATCCTGGTGGTGTCGGCAGCGGACGGCCCGATGCCGCAGACGCGCGAGCACATTCTGCTGGCTCGCCAGGTGGGCGTGCCGTACATCGTGGTGTACATGAACAAGGCGGACATGGTCGACGACGCCGAGCTCTTGGAGCTGGTCGAGATGGAGGTGCGTGAGCTCCTCTCGAAGTACAACTTCCCGGGCGACGACACACCGATCATCAAAGGATCGGCACTGAAGGCGCTGGAAGGCGATCAGAGCCCGATCGGCGTGCCGTCGATCATTCAGCTGGTGGATGCGCTGGACTCGTACATCCCGGAGCCGAAGCGCGACGTGGACAAGCCGTTCCTGATGCCGGTCGAGGACGTGTTCTCGATCTCGGGACGCGGCACGGTGGTGACGGGCCGTATCGAGCGTGGCGTGATCAAGGTCGGTGACGAAATCGAGATCGTGGGCATCAAGCCGACGGTGAAGACGACGTGCACGGGCGTGGAGATGTTCAGAAAGCTGTTGGATCAGGGCCAGGCAGGCGACAACGCCGGCATTCTGCTCCGTGGCACGAAGCGCGACGAAGTGGAGCGCGGCCAGGTGCTGTGCAAGCCGGGCACGATCAACCCGCACACGAAGTTCGAGGCGGAGGTGTACGTGCTGTCGAAGGAAGAAGGCGGTCGTCATACGCCGTTCTTCAAGGGCTACCGTCCGCAGTTCTACTTCCGTACGACGGACGTGACGGGCGCGTGCGAGCTGCCGGAAGGCGTGGAGATGGTGATGCCGGGCGACAACATCAAAATGGTGGTGAGCCTGATCGCACCGATCGCGATGGAAGAAGGCCTGCGCTTCGCGATTCGCGAAGGCGGCCGTACCGTCGGCGCTGGCGTGGTGGCGAAGATTCTTCAGTAAGGCAACTGCTCTTGTCTTGAGCTGTCTAGAAAAGTGCGGCACGGACGCCGCTTTGTTCTTGTCGTCATGGACGACGGCATAAATAAACGCCAGTAGCTCAATTGGCAGAGCAGCGGTCTCCAAAACCGCAGGTTGGGGGTTCGAGTCCCTCCTGGCGTGCCAGATAAATGATGAGCGTCGGCCGTGGTGGCTGATGTTTTATTGAGAAGTCCGGTACGGATGCCGGTCTAATCTTCGCCGTCATGGAGGACGGCTGGACATATATGAACGCAAAGGTCGAAAAAGCAGGCGCAACCAACGCGGTCGACGTCGTCAAGCTCACGCTGGCGGCGCTGCTGCTCGCTGGGGGCGTTGTCGGCTATTACTACTACAGCGAGTGGTCGGGCCTGGCGCGTTTTTCACTGCTCCTGGCAGGCATCGTCGCGGCGGTGGTCGTCGGCGCGTTCACGGCCGCAGGACGCGCGACGCGCGATTATCTGGTCGAGTCGCAGTTTGAGCTCCGCAAGGTCGTATGGCCGACGCGCGATGAAACGCTGCGCACGACGCTGGTGATCATGGTTGTCGTGGTCATCCTGAGCCTCTTGTTGGGGCTGATCGACGTGATCCTGAAGTGGATCGTGCTCGATCACCTCTTGAAACTGGGACGTTGAGGCGAGGACATGGCTAAGCATTGGTATGTCGTCCACGCCTACTCCGGCTTCGAGCACGCGGTCTCGCGTTCGCTCAAGGAGCGGATCGCGCGCGCGGGCATGGAAGCGAAGTTCGGCGAAGTGTTGGTGCCGACCGAGGAAGTGATCGAAATGCGCGGCGGCCAGAAGCGCCGCTCCGAGCGCAAGTTCTTCCCAGGTTATGTGCTCGTGCAGATCGAGACGCACGACGAAGGCAAGGCGCTGAAGATCGACGACGAATCCTGGCATCTGGTCAAGGAAACGCCGAAGGTCATGGGTTTCATCGGCGGCACCGCGGATCGTCCGCTGCCGATCAAGGATTCGGAAGCCGACGGCATCCTGCAACGCGTGCAGGAAGGCGTCGACAAGCCGCGGCCGAAAGTGCTGTTCGAGCCGGGCGAGATGGTTCGCGTCATCGATGGGCCGTTCAACGATTTCAACGGCGTCGTTGAGGAAGTCAATTACGAGAAGAGCCGCCTGCGTGTGGCGGTGCTGATTTTCGGACGCTCGACTCCGGTCGAGCTCGAGTTCGGTCAGGTCGAGAAGGCCTGAGTTTCAACCAGCGGAGGAGTCCCGCAGCCGCGAGGCGTGCAGACGCTAGAACTCCAGGAGAACCAACGTGGCAAAGAAAGTCACCGGCTACATCAAGCTTCAAGTCAAGGCGGGGCAAGCCAACCCGTCGCCGCCCGTGGGCCCGGCCCTCGGTCAGCGCGGTCTCAACATCATGGAGTTCTGCAAGGCGTTCAACGCCGCGACGCAGAAGCTCGAGCCCGGCCTTCCGATTCCGACCATCATCACGGTCTATTCCGATCGCAGCTTCACGTTCATCACGAAGACGCCGCCGGCGACCGTGCTCTTGAAGAAGGCGGTCGGCATTGAGTCGGGTTCCGGCCGTCCCAATACCGAGAAGGTCGGAAAAGTCACGCGCAAGCAGCTCGAAGACATCGCGAAAGCGAAGATGCCTGACCTCACCGCGGCCGATCTCGATGCGGCTGTCCGTACGATCGCAGGCAGTGCCCGTTCCATGGGCCTGGTGTCGGAGGGCTAAGCGATGACGACCAAGATCAGCAAGCGTTACAAGACCCTTCGCGACAAGGTCACGCAGGGCAAGGCCTACGGCATCGACGAAGCGTTGAAGCTCGTCAAGGAAGGCGCCAAGGCGAAATTCCCCGAGTCGGTCGATGTTGCGATCCGTCTCGGCATCGATGCGAAGAAGTCCGACCAGGGCGTGCGCGGCTCGGTGATGCTGCCGCACGGCACCGGCAAGACGGTTCGCGTCGCGGTGTTCTGCCCGCCGGGCGAAAAAGCGGAAGCGGCCAAGGCCGCCGGCGCCGACGCCGTGGGTATGGAAGATCTTGCCGAGAAGATGCAGGCCGGCGATCTCAATTTCGGCCGCGTCATCGCGACGCCGGATGCGATGCGCGTGGTCGGCAAGCTCGGCCAGCTGCTCGGTCCGCGCGGATTGATGCCGAACCCGAAGGATGGCTCGGTTGCGGCGGACGTCGTCACCGCGGTCAAGAACGCGAAGGCGGGCCAGGTCAAGTTCCGCAACGACAAGGCCGGCATCGTGCATTGCACGATCGGCAAGGCGAATTTCGAAATCGATGCGCTGAAGGACAACCTCAACGCGCTGTTGGCTGACCTGATGAAGGCCAAGCCGGCTTCGGCGAAGGGCCAGTTCCTTCAGAAAGTGTCGGTGTCGAGCACGATGGGCGTCGGCGTGATCGTGGATCAATCCACGGTCGCGGTTTGACGTCGACGAAGTAGAAATTTTGAGGGCGCCCGCTACAAAGCGGGAGCCGTCAAAGACCGCAGGCGATCGATGCGGTGCGTTTCGGAAAGCACGGATGCGCGTTACAGCGATGGAATTTCCGGACGCATCGAAGACGTCTTAAAACAAAAAGCCTGCGCAGATGGTGCAGCCCGAACAGGTTTTTCCTGGAACGGCCACCAAGTTGGCATCGAAAGATGCCGGCGGATCCTCAAGGAAATCGGATCCGTAATCGCTTGAGGGTTTCGATGCGCAGGAGCGCGTCGAGATCCGGTTCGGAGAAAGCAATGGCGCTCAATCTTGCGCAAAAGAAAGAGGTCGTTGCCGAACTGGCGAACGTGGCCGCCAAGGCGCATTCACTGGTCGCCGCCGAGTACGCCGGTCTTACCGTCGAGCAGCTCACCGAGCTGCGAAAGAAGGCCCGCCAGAACGGGGTTTACGTCAAGGTTGCGAAAAACACCTTGGTGTCCCGCGCTGTCGAAGGCACGGACTACGCGTGTGTCAAAGACACGCTGAAGGGTCCGCTGCTGTATGCCTTCTCGAAGGAAGATCCCGGTGCTGCCGGCCGTTTGATCAAGGATTTCGCCAAGGCCAACGAGGCGCTCAAGGCAAAGCTGGTCGCGATTGGAGGCAAGGCCTATCCGGCGTCGCATGTCGACGTCCTGGCCTCGCTGCCGACCCGCGATCAGGCACTCAGCATGCTGCTCAGCGTGCTCGTGCAGCCCGCGACGATGCTCGTCCGCGTGCTTTCGGAACCCGCCGCGCAGATCGCGCGGGTCACGAATGCCGTCGGTCAGCAGAAGCAGGCCGCCGCCTAAACGTTCGCCAATCGGTATCCCACTCAACTTAAACCGTTTCAGGAGTTACAGATCATGTCCCTTAGCAACGAGCAGATCATCGAAGCGATCTCGTCGAAGTCCCTCATCGAGGTGATGGAGCTGGTCAAGGCGATGGAAGAGAAGTTCGGCGTGTCGGCCGCGGCCCCCGTGGCCGTCGCTGCGGCGCCTGCGGCTGGCGGCGCTGCCGCTCCGGCCGAAGAGAAGACAGAGTTCACCGTCGCCCTCAAGGCCGCCGGCGAGAAGAAGGTCGAAGTCATCAAGGTTGTCCGCGCGATCACGGGCCTTGGCCTCAAGGAAGCGAAGGATCTGGTCGAGTCCGCTCCGGCGACCGTCAAGGACGCCGTCAGCAAGGACGACGCCGCGAAGTTCAAGAAGGATCTGGAAGCCGCTGGCGCGACCGTCGAGATCAAGTGAGGACAGGAGTCCTCACTCCGGACAGCACAAGGATGTGCGGTGATCCGGGGTCCAGTTTCTAAGGACCCCGGACCGCAGATAGAAAATGCAACACGCCGTCCCCATATCACCGGGCTCGGCGCGATTCAGAGAGTTGGATTGACCCGAATTTCAAAGCTTCACCGCTCGAAATTCCAGCCAAGCCTGGGCGCGAAAGCGCCCGGGCTTTGCCCGTTTTGCATCGTTGGGAATCGGGAATGGGGAATCGGGAATCGATGAGAGCGCTGCCTGCTCTTCCGATTCTCCATTCCCGATTCTCCATTCTCGCTTTTTTCACCCTGGTGGCAATCCCTTGCCGCCGCACGCAGTTCGAGGTCCGCTCCTCATGACGACGACTACTTATTCCTTCACCGAAAAGAAGCGAATCCGCAAGGATTTCGGCAAGCGTCCGCCGGTGCTCGATGTTCCGTACCTGCTCGCAATCCAGGTCAACTCGTATCGCGAGTTCCTGCAATCGGACGGCGATCCGAACGCGCGCGAGGACAAGGGCCTGCACGCTGCGCTCCGCTCGGTGTTTCCGATCTCGAGCTATTCGGGTTCCGCTGCGCTCGAGTACGTGAACTATCGTCTGGGCGAGCCGCCGTTCGATGAGCGCGAGTGCCGCTCGCGCGGCATGAGCTACGGCGCGCCGCTGCGCGTGACCGTGCGCCTCGTGATCTACGACCGCGAGTCGTCGAACAAAGCGATCAAGTACGTCAAGGAGCAGGAAGTCTACATGGGCGAATTGCCGCTCATGACCGACACCGGCACCTTCATCGTCAACGGCACCGAGCGCGTCATCGTCTCGCAGCTGCACCGTAGCCCGGGCGTCTTCTTCGATCACGACCGCGGCAAGACGCATTCGTCCGGCAAGCTGCTCTATAGCGCTCGCGTGATTCCTTACCGTGGCTCGTGGCTCGATTTCGAGTTCGATCCGAAGGATGCCCTCTTTACCCGCATCGACCGTCGCCGCAAGCTGCCGGTGACGGTGCTCTTGCGTGCGCTCGGCTATTCCAACGAAGAGATGCTCGACATCTTCTTCGAGAAGAACGTGTTCCATCTCGGCAAGAAGGATTCGGCCGAGCTCGATCTCGTCGCGGAGCGCCTGCGCGGTGAGACGTTCAACTTCGATCTTCGCGTCGGCGACAAGGTGCTGGTCGAAGCCGGCAAGCGCATCACCGCGCGCCACGTCCGCTCGCTGCAGGAAGCGAAAATCCGTTCGCTCGAGGTGCCGGACGAGTATCTGCTCGGCCGCATTCTCGGCCACGACGTCGTCGACAAGAAGACCGGCGAAGTGCTCGCATCGGCGAACGACGAGATCAACGAAGCGCACCTCGAGGCGTTCCGCAAGGCGGGCGTCGACAAAGTTGCGACGCTCTGGGTCAACGATCTCGATCGCGGCGACTACATCTCGAAGACCCTGCGCATCGATCCGACCAAGACGCCGCTCGAGGCGCTGGTCGAGATCTATCGCATGATGCGTCCGGGCGAGCCGCCGACCAAAGAGGCCGCGCAGAACCTCTTCCAGAACTTGTTCTTCTCGGCCGAGCGCTACGATCTCGATCGCGTCGGTCGCATGAAGTTCAACCGCCGCGTCGGCCGCAAGGACGACAAGGGTCCTGGCATCCTTTACGACCGCAAGTATTTCGGCGAACGCAACGACGAAACGTCGAAGGGCATGGTCAAGGAGTTCGGCGACGGCTCCGACATCCTCGATGTGCTGAAGGTGCTCATCGAGATCCGCAACGGCCGCGGCACGGTCGACGATATCGATCATCTCGGTAATCGCCGCGTGCGTTCGGTCGGCGAAATGGCGGAGAACGTGTTCCGCATCGGTCTCGTGCGCGTCGAGCGCGCGGTGAAGGAGCGCTTGTCGCTCGCCGAAGCGGAAGGCTTGACGCCGCAGGATCTCATCAACGCCAAGCCCGTTGCGGCCGCGGTGAAGGAATTCTTCGGCTCCTCGCAGCTCTCGCAGTTCATGGACCAGAACAATCCGCTCAGCGAAGTCACGCACAAGCGTCGCGTGTCGGCGCTGGGTCCAGGCGGCCTCACGCGCGAACGCGCGGGCTTCGAAGTGCGCGACGTTCACCCGACGCACTACGGGCGCGTGTGCACGATCGAAACGCCGGAAGGTCCGAACATCGGCCTCATCAACTCGCTCGCGGTCTACGCGCGCACCAACGAGTACGGCTTTCTCGAAACACCGTACCGCAAGGTCAATACCGGCAAGATCACGAACAACGTCGAATACCTCTCGGCGATCGACGAAGGCGAATACGTCATCGCGCAGGCGAACTCGCCGCTCAACAAGGACGGCACGTTCTCCGAAGATTTCGTCTCGTGCCGCTTCAAGGGCGAATCGGAGCTGCGTCCGCCGGCGGAAGTCCAGTACATGGACGTCTCGCCGATGCAGACCGTGTCGGTCGCGGCCGCGCTCGTGCCGTTCCTCGAGCACGACGATGCGAACCGCGCGCTGATGGGCGCGAACATGCAGCGCCAGGCGGTGCCGACGCTGCGTGCGCAGACGCCGCTGGTCGGAACCGGCATCGAGCGCGCGGTTGCGCGCGACTCGGGCGTGACCGTGGCCGCCAAGCGCGGCGGCGTGATCGACCAGGTCGACGCGGGCCGTATCGTGGTGCGCGTCAACGAAGCCGAGATCGGCGGCGATGACGCCGGTGTCGACATCTACACGCTCACCAAGTACACGCGCTCGAACCAGAACACGAACCTCAACCAGCGTCCGCTCGTCAACGTCGGCGACATCGTCGCGGTCGGCGACGTGCTGGCCGACGGCTCGTCGACCGATCTTGGCGAGCTCGCGCTCGGCCAGAACATGTTGGTCGCGTTCATGCCGTGGAACGGCTACAACTTCGAGGACTCGATCCTGCTCTCCGAGCGCGTGGTCGAGGAGGATCGCTACACGACGATCCATATCGAAGAGCTGACTTGCGTTGCGCGCGACACCAAGCTCGGTCCGGAAGAAATTTCGGCCGACATCCCGAACGTCGGCGAGCAGGCGCTTGCGCGTCTGGACGAGTCGGGCGTCGTCTACATCGGCGCGGAAGTGAAGGCGGGCGACATCCTCGTCGGCAAGGTCACGCCGAAGGGCGAGTCGCAGCTGACGCCGGAAGAAAAACTGCTCCGCGCGATCTTCGGCGAGAAGGCCTCGGACGTGAAGGATTCTTCGCTCCGCGTTCCGCCGGGTATGGACGGCACCGTCATCGACGTCACCGTGTTCACGCGCGATGGCATCGAGAAGGACAAGCGTGCGCGCCAGATCGAAGAGATGGAGATCAAGCGCATCAAGAAGGACTTCGACGATCAGTTCCGCATCCTCGAAGGCGCGATCTACAACCGTCTGCGCGTGGCGATCGTCGGCAAGGTCGCGAACGGCGGTCCCGGCGCGCTGAAGAAAGGCGCCGAGATCACGAACGACTATCTCGACAGCTTGAAGAAGGACGAGTGGTTCGCGATCCGCATGAAGGACGAAGACGCGGCCGAGTTCCTCGAGCGCGCGCAGGAGCAGATCAAGGGTCATAAGGAAGAGTTCGACAAGCGCTTCAAGGCCAAGCAGGCCAAGATCACCGCGGGCGACGATCTCGCGCCGGGCGTCTTGAAGATGGTGAAGGTGTATCTCGCCGTCAAACGCCGCATCCAGCCGGGCGACAAGATGGCCGGACGCCACGGCAACAAGGGTGTCGTGTCGATGATCGTGCCGGTCGAGGACATGCCGTTCGACTCGAACGGCCGTCCGGTCGACATCGTGTTGAATCCGCTCGGCGTGCCGTCGCGTATGAACATCGGCCAGATTCTCGAGACGCATCTTGGCTGGGCCGCAAAGGGCCTCGGCGAGAAGATTAAGCACATGCTCGAGGCGAACGAGAAGGTGGGGGAGCTGCGCAAGTTCCTCGATCAGGTCTACGCGCCGGGCAAGGATGCCGGCCAGGGTCATCGCGTGAACTTGAAGTCGCTGACCGACGATGAGTTGCTGACGCTCGCCGGCAATCTGCAGCACGGCGTGCCGATGGCAACGCCGGTGTTCGACGGCGCGTTCGAGGAAGAGATCAAGGGCATGTTGAAGCTCGCCGATCTGCCTGAAACGGGACAGACGATCCTGATCGACGGCCGCACGGGTGAGAAGTTCGATCGTCCGGTCACGGTCGGCTACATGCACATGCTGAAGCTGAATCACCTTGTCGACGACAAGATGCACGCGCGCTCGACCGGTCCGTACTCGCTCGTCACGCAGCAGCCGCTGGGTGGCAAGGCGCAGTTCGGCGGCCAGCGCTTTGGCGAAATGGAAGTCTGGGCGCTCGAGGCTTACGGCGCGGCGTACACGCTGCAGGAAATGTTGACGGTGAAATCCGACGACGTCTCCGGCCGCAACCAGATGTACAAGAACATCGTCGACGGCGACCACGAGATGGTCGCGGGCATGCCGGAATCGTTCAACGTGTTGGTGAAGGAAATCCGGTCGCTGGCGATCAATATGGAATTGGAAGAGACGAAGTAGAGAACGGGAATGGGGAATCGTGAGTAGGGAATCGTCAGAACACGACGTTCCGAAATCCGATTCCCCGCCCCAGCCGATTCCCCATTCTCTATTCCCGATTCCCGGAGAAACAAAATGAAAGACTTGCTAAACCTCTTCAACCAGCAGCGCCAGTCGCTCGATTTCGATTCGATCAAGATCGCGCTGGCTTCGCCGGATCTGATCCGCTCGTGGTCGTTCGGCGAGGTGAAAAAGCCCGAAACGATCAACTACCGCACGTTCAAGCCCGAACGTGACGGCCTTTTCTGCGCGGCGATCTTCGGTCCGATCAAGGACTACGAGTGCCTGTGCGGCAAGTACAAGCGCATGAAGCATCGCGGCGTCGTGTGCGAGAAGTGCGGCACGGAAGTGACGCTGGCCAAGGTGCGCCGCGAGCGCATGGGCCATATCGAGCTTGCGAGCCCGACGGCGCACATCTGGTTCCTGAAGTCGCTGCCCTCGCGTATCGGTTTGATGCTCGACATGACGCTGCGCGACATCGAGCGCATCCTTTACTTCGAAGCCTATGTCGTGATCGACCCGGGTCTGACTTCGCTCGAGCGCGGCCAGCTCCTGACCGAAGAGCAGTATCTGCAGGCGGTCGAGGAACATGGCGACGAATTCGACGCGCGCATGGGCGCCGAAGCCGTTTATGAGCTTCTGAAGACGATCGATCTCAACCAGGAGCTGATCCGGCTTCGCGAAGAGATCGCATCGACGAATTCCGAGACCAAGCTGAAGCGCTTGTCCAAGCGCATCAAGCTCGTCGAGGCGTTCCTCGAATCGGGCAATCGTCCGGAATACATGGTGCTGACCGTTCTTCCGGTGCTTCCGCCGGATCTGCGTCCGCTTGTGCCGCTCGACGGTGGCCGCTTTGCGACGTCGGATTTGAACGATCTCTATCGCCGCGTCATCAACCGCAACAACCGCTTGAAGCGCCTGCTCGAGCTCAACGCGCCCGACATCATCGTGCGCAACGAGAAGCGCATGCTTCAAGAGGCTGTCGACGCGCTGATGGACAACGGCCGCCGCGGCCGCGCGATCACGGGCACGAACAAGCGCCCGCTGAAGTCGCTCGCCGACATGATCAAGGGCAAGCAGGGCCGCTTCCGCCAGAACCTGCTCGGCAAGCGCGTCGACTATTCCGGCCGTTCGGTCATCGTGGTCGGCCCGACCTTGAAGCTGCATCAGTGCGGTCTTCCGAAGAAGATGGCGCTCGAGCTCTTCAAGCCGTTCATCTTCTCCAAGCTGCAGCGCCGTGGTCTCGCCACGACGATCAAGGCAGCGAAGAAGCTCGTCGAGCGCGAGAGCGCCGAGGTGTGGGACATCCTCGAAGAGGTGATTCGCGAGCATCCGGTGCTGCTCAACCGCGCGCCGACGCTGCATCGTCTGGGCATCCAGGCGTTCGAGCCGGTGTTGATCGAGGGCAAGGCGATTCAGCTCCATCCGCTCGTCTGCACCGCGTTCAACGCGGACTTCGACGGTGACCAGATGGCCGTGCACGTTCCGCTGTCGCTCGAAGCGCAGCTCGAAGCGCGCGCGCTGATGATGTCGTCGAACAACATCCTCTCGCCCGCGAACGGCGAGCCGATCATCGTGCCGACGCAGGACGTCGTGCTCGGTCTTTACTACATGACGCGCGCGCTCGAGAACGTCCCGGGCGAGGGCATGGCGTTCGCGAATATCGCGGAAGTCCATCGCGCGTATGAGAACCGTGCGGTCGAGCTGCACGCGAAGGTGAAGGTGCGCATCCGCGAAGTCGAGATCGACGAGAACAAGAAGCGCACCGAGAAGACGTCTCTGGTCGAGACGACGGTCGGCCGCGCGCTGCTTGCCGAAATCCTGCCGGAAGGCATGGCGTTCGCGCTCGTCAACACCGAGCTCACCAAGAAGAACATCTCGCGCCTGATCAACGCGTGCTATCGCAAGCTCGGCCTCAAGGACACGGTCGTGTTCGCGGACCAGCTCATGTACACGGGCTTCCACTACGCGACGCGCGCGGGCATCTCGATCGGTATCGACGATATGAAGATCCCGGGCGAGAAGAAGGTGATCCTCGAAGGCGCCGAGAAGGACGTCAAGGAAATCCAGCAGCAGTATCAGTCGGGTCTCGTGACCGCCGGCGAGCGCTACAACAAGGTCGTCGACATCTGGTCGCGCACGAACGAGCAGGTCGCTGCGGCGATGATGCGCGGCATCGGCAACGAGAAGGTCAAGAGCGCCAAGGGCGATATCGTCGAGCAGAAGTCGATGAACTCGCTCTACATCATGGCCGACTCGGGCGCGCGCGGTTCGGCGGCGCAGATTCGTCAGCTCGCCGGCATGCGCGGCCTCATGGCGCGTCCGGACGGCTCGATCATCGAGACGCCGATCAAGGCGAACTTCCGCGAAGGCTTGAACGTTCTGCAGTACTTCAACTCGACGCACGGTGCGCGTAAGGGTCTTGCCGATACGGCGCTGAAGACCGCGAACTCAGGTTACCTGACGCGTCGTCTCGTCGACGTCGCTCAGGACGTCGTCGTCACCGAGCCCGATTGCAACACGCACGGCGCACTGACGATGACGCCGATCGTCGAAGGCGGCGATGTCGTCGAGCCGCTGCGCGATCGCGTGCTGGGTCGCATGGTCGCGACCGACACGTTCGCGCCCGGCAACGACGAGGATCCGATCGTCACGCGCAACACGCTGCTCGACGAAGCGATGGTCGAGAAGCTCGAAGCGGCCGGTGTGCAGACGATCCAGGTGCGTTCGCCGATCACGTGCGATGCGCGCTTCGGCGTCTGCGCTGCGTGCTACGGACGCGATCTCGCGCGCGGCCATCTCGTCAACATCGGCGAGGCGGTCGGCGTGATCGCCGCACAGTCGATCGGCGAGCCCGGCACGCAGCTGACGATGCGTACGTTCCACATCGGTGGCGCGGCGTCTCGTGCGGCGGCGGTCGACAACGTGCAGGTGAAGACGACCGGCCATCTGAAGTTCAGCAATTTAAAGACGGTCGCGCACAGCGCGGGCCACCTGGTCGCGGTATCGCGTTCGGGCGAGCTCAGCGTCATGGACGCGCACGGTCGCGAGCGCGAGCGTTACAAGGTGCCGTACGGCGCCGTGATCGACGCGCGTGACGGTGCGGCCGTGAAGGCCGGCCAGACGGTCGCGAAATGGGATCCGCATACGCATCCGATCGTCTCGGAAGTCGCGGGCGTGATCCGCTTCATCGACTTCATCGACGGCAACACGGTGCAGGAGCAGATCGACGAGCTGACCGGTCTTGCGAGCGCGGTGGTGACGGATCCGAAGCGTCGCGGCAGCGCCGCGAAGGATCTGCGCCCTATGGTGCGCATCGTCGACAAGAAGGGCGGCGAGCTTCGCCTCCCGGGCACGGACATTCCGGCGCAGTACTTCCTGCCGGCCGGTGCGATCGTGTCGCTGCAGAACGGCGCGGAAGTCGGCGTCGGCGACGTGGTTGCGCGTATCCCGCAGGAAACGTCAAAGACGCGCGACATCACGGGCGGTCTGCCGCGCGTTGCGGACTTGTTCGAAGCGCGCAAGCCCAAGGAGCCGGCGATTCTGGCCGAACGTTCGGGCGTGATCAGCTTCGGCAAGGACACCAAGGGCAAGCAGCGCCTCATCATCAAGGACGCGGACGGCAACGAGCACGAGGAGCTGATTCCGAAGTGGCGTCACGTCATCGTGTTCGAAGGCGAGCACGTGGAGAAGGGCGAGACCGTCGTCGACGGCGAGCCCAATCCGCATGACATCTTGCGTCTTCTCGGCGTGGAGCCCCTTGCGGCTTATCTCGTCAAGGAGATCCAGGACGTCTATCGCCTGCAGGGCGTGAAGATCAACGACAAGCACATCGAAGCGATCATTCGCCAGATGCTGCGCAAGGTCGAGATCACCGAGTCCGGCGATACGCGGTACCTCCGCGGCGAGCAGGTCGATCGGGCGCGTCTCATGGAAGAGAACAACCGGGCCGCCACGCGCGATGAGCGCAAGGCGGAGCACGAGCCGATCCTCCTTGGCATCACCAAGGCGTCGCTCGCGACCGAGTCGTTCATTTCGGCGGCTTCGTTCCAGGAGACGACCCGCGTGTTGACCGAAGCGGCGGTCCGCGGCACCCGCGATACGTTGCGGGGCCTCAAGGAAAACGTTATAGTTGGCCGCTTGATTCCGGCCGGTACCGGCCTTGCCTACCACGCCCAGCGGCGCGGACGGCAGGGCGAATTGTCCGAGTCGGATCGTGCGACGCTCGGTTCCACGAGTTCCGTGGCCGAGGCGGTCGCCGAAGACAGCGACGCCTAAGTCGCACCAGACATCGAAATGAGGCGCAGGATGCGCCTCGTGTTCGAGGACAGGATGCCAGGCGCGAAACCTTGACGGTTTCGTTGCATGAACGTTATACTCTTTCGTCTCGGCAGGCGGGGTTTATCCCGCCTGCCTTTTGTTTCAGGGATCACAGCATGGCAACTGTCAACCAGCTCGTACGCAAGCCGCGTAGCCCGAAGACGTACAAGAGCGCGTCTCCGGCGCTGGCGAATTGCCCGCAGCGCCGCGGCGTCTGCACGCGCGTCTACACGACGACGCCGAAGAAGCCGAACTCTGCGCTGCGCAAGGTCGCGAAGGTTCGTCTGACCAACGGTTTCGAGGTCATCAGCTACATCGGCGGCGAAGGCCACAATTTGCAAGAACACTCGGTCGTGCTGATCCGCGGCGGCCGCGTTAAGGATCTTCCGGGCGTGCGCTACCACACGGTGCGCGGCAGCCTCGATGCGGCCGGCGTCGCCAAGCGTCGTCAGAGCCGTTCGAAGTACGGCGCGAAGCGTCCGAAGGGCTGAGAAAAGCGGTTAGCAGAGAGCGTTAGTTAGAGCAAAGGCGTTAGACGGCCAGGTGCTTTTCTAACGAGGCCGCGAAGCGGCCGACCTCACTCCTCACGTTTTACAGGTATCAAAACATGTCGCGTAAAGGCCAAACTCCGACCCGCATCTTGCTGCCCGATCCCAAGCACGGCAGTCAGGTGATCGCCCGCTTCATCAACATGGTGATGCAGAGCGGCAAGAAGTCGGTTGCGGAAAAGATCGTCTACGGCGCGCTCGATCACATCGGCGAGAAGAACGCCGAGCCGATCGGTCTCGTCGAGAAGGCGCTCGGCAACGTTGCGCCTGCGGTCGAAGTGAAGTCGCGTCGCGTCGGCGGTGCCACGTATCAGGTGCCGGTCGAAGTGCGCTCGTCGCGCCGCATGGCACTGGCGATGCGCTGGGTCATCGAGGCGGCGCGCAAGCGTGGCGAGAACTCGATGCCGCGCAAGCTGGCCGCCGAGTTGCTTGAGGCCGCGGAAAACCGCGGCGGCGCCGTGAAGAAGCGCGAGGAAACGCACCGCATGGCGGAAGCCAACAAGGCGTTCTCGCACTACCGTTGGTAATGGTGTGTTTTTGCCGTCGTCCATGACGGCAAAGATCAAACCGGCATCCTGCCGGACTATTCAACAAAAGCATGACCCGGAAGGTCGTGTAGCTCGGGGCCGGAAACCCGGCAAGGCAGATACAAATGGCACGTACGACACCCATCGAGCGTTATCGAAACTTCGGCATCATGGCTCACATCGATGCCGGCAAGACGACGACGACCGAACGCATCCTCTATTACACCGGCGTCAATCACAAGATTGGCGAGGTGCATGAGGGCGCGGCGACCATGGACTGGATGGAGCAGGAGCAGGAGCGTGGCATCACGATCACGTCTGCTGCGACCACCTGTTTCTGGACCGGCATGGATCGCTCGTTGCCGCAGCATCGCTTCAACATCATCGATACGCCCGGGCACGTCGATTTCACGATCGAAGTCGAGCGTAGCTTGCGCGTGCTCGACGGCGCCGTGTTCGTGCTCTGCGCGGTCGGCGGCGTGCAACCGCAGTCCGAGACCGTCTGGCGTCAGGCCAACAAGTACGGCGTGCCGCGTCTTGCGTTCGTCAACAAGATGGACCGCACCGGCGCCGACTTCGACAAGGTCGTCGGCCAGCTGAAGGCGCGCCTCGGCGCGAACCCGGTTCCGATGCAGGTTCCGATCGGCGCCGAGGAAAACTTCGAAGGCGTCGTCGATCTCGTCAAGATGAAAGCGATCTACTGGGACGTCGAGTCGCAGGGCATGAAGTTCGAGTACCGCGACATCCCGGCGAACCTCATCGAGAAGTCGAAGACGGCGCGCAGCTTCATGGTCGAGGCCGCGGCCGAGACCAGCGAAGAATTCATGAACAAGTACCTTGAAGAGGGCGACCTCTCCGAGGCGGACATCGTTGCGGGCATTCGTGCCGGCACGCTGTCGACGTCGATCATTCCGGTCTTCTGCGGCACCGCGTTCAAGAACAAGGGCGTCCAGGCGATGCTCGACGCGGTCGTGCAGCTGCTGCCGTCGCCCGCGGATCGTCCGCCGGTCAAGGGCATCGACGAGAACGACAAGGAAGAGTCGCGCAGAGCTGGCGACGACGAGCCGTTCTCGGCGCTCGCGTTCAAGATCATGACCGATCCGTTCGTCGGCTCGCTGACGTTCTTCCGTGTCTATTCGGGCACGCTGAACTCGGGCGACACCGTTTACAACCCGGTGAAGTCGAAGAAGGAGCGCGTGGGCCGCATCCTGCAGATGCACGCGGCCGAGCGCAGCGAGATCAAAGAAGTCCGCGCGGGCGATATCGCCGCGGCCGTGGGTCTCAAAGACGTCACGACCGGCGACACGCTCTGCGCGACGAACAACGTGATCACGCTCGAGCGCATGACGTTCCCCGAGCCGGTCATCGCGATGGCCGTCGAGCCGAAGACGAAGTCGGACCAGGAAAAGATGGGTATTGCGCTCTCGCGTCTCGCGCAGGAAGACCCGTCGTTCCGCGTCCGCTCGGACGAGGAATCGGGCCAGACGATCATCGCCGGCATGGGTGAGCTGCATCTTGAGATCCTCGTCGATCGCATGAAGCGCGAGTTCAATGTCGAGGCGAACGTCGGCAAGCCGCAGGTCGCGTACCGCGAGACGATCCGCAAGGCCGTCAAGCAGGAAGGCAAGTTCGTGCGCCAGTCGGGCGGCAAGGGCCAGTACGGCCATGTCGTGCTCGAGATCGAGCCGCAGGAACGCGGCAAGGGCTACGAGTTCGAGAACAAGACGGTCGGCGGCACGGTGCCGAAGGAATACGTGCCGGCGGTCGACAAGGGCATTCGCGAAGCGATGGCCTCGGGTCCGATGGCCGGTTATCCGGTCGTCGACATCAAGATCAAGCTCGTTGACGGTTCGTACCACGAAGTCGACTCGAACGAAATGGCGTTCAAGATCGCCGGCTCGATGGGCTTCAAGGAAGGCTTCAATAAAGCCAATCCCGTGTTGCTCGAGCCGATCATGAAGGTCGAAGTCGTGACGCCCGAAGATTACATGGGCGACGTGATGGGCGATCTGTCCCGCCGCCGCGGCGTGTTGCAGGGCTCGGACGATTCACCGTCCGGCAAGCTGATCAATGCGCAAGTTCCGCTCGGCGAGATGTTCGGTTACGCGACCAGCCTGCGCTCGATGTCGCAGGGTCGCGCGACCTTCACGATGGAGTTCGATCACTACGCGGAAGCGCCGAACAACATCGCGGAAGCCGTTATCAAGAAGTCCTAACGGTACGAGTCGAACTCGTACGGATCAACACAAGTTAGAAGGTAAGAGTCATGGCCAAGGGCAAATTCGAGCGTACCAAGCCGCACGTTAATGTGGGGACGATTGGTCACGTGGATCACGGAAAGACGACGCTGACGGCGGCGCTGACGAAGGTGGGCGCGGAGCGGTTTGGCGGCGAGTTCAAGGCGTACGACCAGATCGACGCGGCGCCGGAAGAGAAGGCGCGCGGGATCACGATCTCGACGGCGCACGTGGAATACGAATCGCCGAACCGCCACTACGCGCACGTCGATTGCCCGGGCCACGCGGACTACGTGAAGAACATGATCACGGGTGCGGCGCAGATGGACGGCGCGATCCTGGTGGTGTCGGCAGCGGACGGCCCGATGCCGCAGACGCGCGAGCACATTCTGCTGGCTCGCCAGGTGGGCGTGCCGTACATCGTGGTGTACATGAACAAGGCGGACATGGTCGACGACGCCGAGCTCTTGGAGCTGGTCGAGATGGAGGTGCGTGAGCTCCTCTCGAAGTACAACTTCCCGGGCGACGACACACCGATCATCAAAGGATCGGCACTGAAGGCGCTGGAAGGCGATCAGAGCCCGATCGGCGTGCCGTCGATCATTCAGCTGGTGGATGCGCTGGACTCGTACATCCCGGAGCCGAAGCGCGACGTGGACAAGCCGTTCCTGATGCCGGTCGAGGACGTGTTCTCGATCTCGGGACGCGGCACGGTGGTGACGGGCCGTATCGAGCGTGGCGTGATCAAGGTCGGTGACGAAATCGAGATCGTGGGCATCAAGCCGACGGTGAAGACGACGTGCACGGGCGTGGAGATGTTCAGAAAGCTGTTGGATCAGGGCCAGGCAGGCGACAACGCCGGCATTCTGCTCCGTGGCACGAAGCGCGACGAAGTGGAGCGCGGCCAGGTGCTGTGCAAGCCGGGCACGATCAACCCGCACACGAAGTTCGAGGCGGAGGTGTACGTGCTGTCGAAGGAAGAAGGCGGTCGTCATACGCCGTTCTTCAAGGGCTACCGTCCGCAGTTCTACTTCCGTACGACGGACGTGACGGGCGCGTGCGAGCTGCCGGAAGGCGTGGAGATGGTGATGCCGGGCGACAACATCAAAATGGTGGTGAGCCTGATCGCACCGATCGCGATGGAAGAAGGCCTGCGCTTCGCGATTCGCGAAGGCGGCCGTACCGTCGGCGCTGGCGTGGTGGCGAAGATTCTTCAGTAACAGACAGCAAGAGGTGCGGCGGAACCCGCCGCATCAAGTCAGAACAACGCTCTTTGAGGAACACGGCAATGGCGGACCAAAAGATTCGTATCCGTTTGAAGGCTTTCGATCATCGCCTGATCGATCGTTCGGCAAGCGAGATCGTTGAAACAGCAAAGCGCACGGGTGCGCAGGTGCGCGGCCCGATTCCGCTGCCGACGAAGATCGAGCGCTACACAATCCTGACGTCGCCGCACGCCGACAAGGACGCGCGCGACCAGTACGAGACGCGCGTGCACAAGCGCGTGATGGACATCGTCGATCCGAACGACAAGACCGTGGACGCGCTGATGAAGCTCGATCTCGCGGCCGGCGTCGACGTCCAGATCAAGTTGCACTAAGCACGCAAGGTTAACGGGATACGACGATGAGTATCGGATTGGTGGGCCGCAAGTGCGGCATGAGCCGAGTCTTCACCGAAGACGGCCGCTCGGTGCCGGTGACGCTGATCGAAGCGACGCCGAACCGGGTGACCCAGGTCAAGACGATAGAGACCGACGGTTACAACGCGGTGCAGGTCTGCGCCGGCGCGAAGCGCGCTGCGCTGATCAACAAGCCGCTGGCCGGTCACTACGCGAAGGCGAAGGTCGAAGCCGGCCGTGGTCTGTGGGAATTCCGCCTCGAAGCGGAAGAGCTCGCGAAGTTTGCCGTCGGCGGGGAAGTGAAGGCCGACGAAGTGTTCACGGTCGGCCAGAAGGTCGACGTCGCGGGCATCTCGAAGGGCAAGGGCTTCCAGGGCACGATCAAACGCCATCACTTCACGATGGGCGACGCAACGCACGGCAACTCGCTGTCGCATCGCTCGCCGGGCTCGATCGGTCAGCGCCAGACGCCGGGCCGCGTGTTCCCAGGCAAGAAGATGGCCGGCCACATGGGTAACGTGCGCCGTTCCGCGATCAATCTCGAAGTGGTGAAGATCGACAACGATCGTCATCTCATCGCGATCAAGGGCTCGGTTCCGGGCGCTCCGGGCGGCGACGTGATCATTCGTCCCGCCGTGAAGACCAAGAAGTAAGGAGGACGCCATGCAACTCGACGTCATCGGCGCCAAACCCGTCACCGTCTCAGACGCGGTGTTCGGCAAGGAATTCCGCGAGGATCTGGTGCACCAGGTCGTCGTTGCGTATCGCAACGCGGGCCGCGCCGGAACCAAGAAGCAGAAGTCGCGCTCGGATCTTTCCGGCACGACCAAGAAATTCAAGAAGCAGAAGGGCGGCGGCGCGCGTCACGGCGACTATCGCGCTCCGATCTTCGTCGGCGGTGGCGTCACGTTCGCCGCACGTCCGCGCAGCTTTGCGCAGAAGATCAACAAGAAGATGTACCGCGGCGCGTTCGCTTCGATCCTGTCGGAGCTCAATCGCCAGGGCCGTCTCTCGATCATCGAATCGTTCGGTGTCGAGCAGCCGAAGACCAAGGGCCTCGTCGCCAAGCTCGGTGAGCTCAAGGTCGGCGGTCGCGTCGTGCTGGTCGCCGAGAACGCGCCGGAAGCGTTGTTCCTGGCCGCGCGCAACGTGCCGTACGTGCACGTCGTCGATGCGGCAGCGCTCGATCCGGTCTCGCTGGTCGGCGCCGATCATGTCGTGATGACCGTCGAATCGGTCAAGCGCGTCGAGGAGTGGCTGGCATGAATACCAACGAACGCATCATGAGCGTGCTGCGTGCGCCGCACATCTCCGAGAAGAGCGCGCGCTTGCAGGAAACTAATCAGTACGTCTTCGAGATTTCGCAGGGCGCGACCAAGGCCGATGTGAAGGCCGCGGTCGAGCAGCTCTTCAGTGTCGAAGTTAAGTCGGTGAACGTGGTGAACACGAAGGGCAAGGCCCGTTCGTTCCGCTTCCGTTCCGGTACGCGCGGCAGCAAGCGCAAAGCGTATGTGCGTCTTGCCGATGGTCACACGATCGACGTGTCGGCCAAGGCTTAAGGTGAAGCACCCATGGCATTGATCACAGTCAAACCCACTTCAGCAGGACGCCGCGCCATGGTGCGCGTGGTCACGCCCGGACTTCACAAGGGCGCACCGTATGCTCCGCTGACCGAGGCGCAGGCCAATACCGGCGGACGCAACCATTACGGTCGCATCACGACGCGTCACAAGGGCGGCGGCTCCAAGCAGCATTACCGCGTGATCGACTTCAAGCGCGATAAGGAAGGCATCGCCTGCCGCATCGAGCGCATCGAATACGATCCGAACCGCACGGCGCACATCGCGCTTCTGTGCTACGTCGACGGCGAGCGCCGCTACATCATCTCGCCCAAGGGCGCGAAGGTGGGCGATCAGCTCATGGCCGGGCGCGATGCGCCGATCAAGGTCGGCAACTCGCTGCCGCTGCGCAATATCCCGATCGGCTCGACGGTGCATTGCATCGAGATGAAGCCGGGCAAGGGCGCGCAGATGGCGCGTTCGGCCGGTGCATCCGCGCAGCTCGTCGCGCGCGAACAAGGTTACGCGACGCTGCGTCTTCGCTCCGGCGAAATGCGCAAGGTGCCGGCCGAGTGCCGCGCGACGATTGGCGAAGTCGGCAACTCCGAGCACAACCTCGAGAAGCTCGGCAAGGCCGGTGCGAGTCGCTGGCGCGGTGTGCGCCCGACCGTTCGCGGCGCCGCGATGAATCCGGTCGACCATCCGCACGGTGGTGGCGAAGGCCGCGCCGGGCAGGGCAACCCGCATCCGGTGTCCCCGTGGGGTCAGCCGAGCAAGGGTTACAAGACACGCAAGAACAAGCGTACTAATCAGTTCATCGTGCGCGATCGTCGCGGTTAATTAGGTAGCGAACCATGGCTCGTTCTCTCAAGAAAGGTCCGTTCGTCGACCACCACCTGATGAAGAAGGTGGAAGTCGCCAGTGCGGCAAACAACAAGCGTCCGATCAAGACCTGGTCGCGCCGTTCGATGATCGTGCCGGAAATGGTCGGCTTGACGCTGGCAATCCATAACGGTCGTCAGCACGTGCCGGTTCTGGTCAACGAGAACATGGTCGGGCACAAGCTCGGCGAGTTCGCGACGACGCGCACGTTCAAAGGCCACTCCGGCGACAAGAAGGCCGCCGAAGCCAAGAAGGCAGGGTGATGACGATGGAAGCCAAAGCCATTCTTCGTGGCGCGCGCATCTCGGCGCAGAAGGCACGTCTGGTCGCCGACCAGGTTCGCGGCCTCGACGTCGCGCGTGCGACCAACCTGCTCCAGTTCAGCGACAAGAAGGCCGCGCACCTCATCAAGAAGGTGCTGCTGTCGGCGGTCGCCAATGCCGAGAACAATCTCGGCGCCGATGTCGACGAGTTGAAAGTCGCCACGATCATGGTCGACGAGGGTCCGGCATTGAAGCGCATGCATGCACGCGCCAAGGGCCGCGGTTCGCGTATCACCAAGCGCACGAGCCACATCACCGTGGTTGTCGGCGAGTAAGGGACCAAGCACATGGGTCATAAAGTTCATCCCACCGGCATCCGCCTTGGCATCGCCAAGGATTGGAATTCGAAGTGGTTCGCCAACAAGCGCGAATTCGCCGAATACCTCGGAGCCGATCTCAAGGTTCGCGAGCTTCTGAAGAAGAAGCTGGCGCAGGCGGGCATCTCGAAGATCCTGATCGAGCGTCCGGCCAAGACCGCGCGCGTGACGATCCACACGGCTCGTCCGGGCGTCGTGATCGGCAAGAAGGGCGAGGACATCGAGAAGCTGCGCAAGGAAGTGACGAAAGTGATGGGCGTTCCGGCGCACATCAACGTCACCGAAGTGCGCAAGCCTGAGCTCGACGCGCAGCTGGTCGCCGAATCGATCGCGCAGCAGCTCGAGCGCCGCATCATGTTCCGCCGCGCCATGAAGCGCTCGGTGCAGAACGCGATGCGCCTCGGTGCGCTCGGCATCAAGGTCAACGTCGGCGGTCGCTTGAACGGCGCCGAGATCGCACGTTCGGAGTGGTACCGCGAAGGCCGCGTGCCGCTGCATACGCTGCGTGCCGATATCGACTACGGCTTCGCCGAGGCGAAGACGACGTACGGGATCATCGGCGTCAAGGTGTGGATCTACAAAGGCGAGATCTTCGACCTGCATGCCTCGCAGCAGGAAGCGAAGGCCGAAGCTGCCGAAGAGCGCCCGACGCGTCGCGCGCCCAAGCCGCAGCAGGGAGCGTAAGTCATGTTGCAACCTTCTCGAACCAAGTACCGCAAGGTGCAGAAGAGCCGCAATCGCGGGCTGTCCTATGTCTCGAACAAGGTCAGTTTCGGCGAATACGGTCTCAAGGCCACAACGCACGGTCACCTGACCTCGCGCCAGATTGAAGCCGCGCGCCGCTGCATCACGCGCTACGTCAAGCGCGGCGGCAAGCTCTGGATCCGCGTGTTCCCGGACAAGCCGATTTCGAAGAAGCCCATCGAAGTGCGTATGGGTAACGGCAAGGGCAACGTCGAGTTCTGGGTCGCCCCGGTGCAGCCCGGCCGCATGTTGTACGAGATGGAAGGCGTGACCGAGGCTGAAGCGCGCGAAGCGTTTCGTCTCGCCGCCGCCAAGTTGTCGGTGCAGACCCAATTCGTTGCTCGGACGGTGCTGTGATGGAACTCAACGAACTCCGCAAGAAGTCGGACAGTCAGCTCAACGAGCACCTCGGCGAGCTGCGCCGCGAGCAGTTCAATCTGCGCATGCAGAAGGGTTCCGGCCAGCTGACGCAGACGCATCAGATGGGCCGTGTGCGCCGCGAGATCGCGCAGGTCAAGACCCTGCTCGGCGCGAAGAAGTAAGGACGGATGACCATGAGCGATACCGAGAAGAGCCAGCGCACGATCGAAGGGCGCGTGGTCAGCAACAAGATGCAGAAGACGGTCACCGTGCTGCTCGAGCGTCAGGTGCAGCATCCGCTGTACGGCAAGATCGTGCGCCGTTCGACCAAGGTGCACGCGCACGACGAGACCGGCGAGTGCAAAGAAGGCGACGTCGTCCGCATTGCCGAGACGCGTCCGCTCTCCAAGACCAAGAACTGGCGCGTCGTGAAAGTCATCACGCGCGCTGACGCTTAAGCGTGGCACGAGCATAAGGAGAAAAGCGACATGATCCAGATGCAGACCACGCTGGCCGCGGCGGACAACAGCGGTGCACGCGAGCTGATGTGTATCAAGGTGCTCGGCGGTTCCAAGCGCCGTTACGCGAAGATCGGCGATGTGATCAAGGTGTCCGTGCGCGAAGCGATTCCGCGCGGCAAGGTGAAGAAGGGCGAGGTCTACGACGCCGTTGTCGTGCGTACCCGCAAGGGCGTGCGCCGCGCGGACGGATCGCTGATCCGCTTCGACGGCAACGCCGCCGTTCTTTTGAACAACAAGCTCGAGCCGATCGGCACCCGTATTTTCGGACCGGTCACGCGCGAGCTGCGCAGCGAGCGCTTCATGAAGATCGTGTCGCTCGCGCCCGAAGTGCTGTAATCGAGGTTAATGTCATGAATCGTATCCGCAAAGGCGATCAAGTCATCGTGATCGCCGGCAAATACAAGGGCCAGAAGGGCGAAGTGCTGCGCGTCGACGCCGATCGCGTGTTCGTGCAGAACATCAACCTCGTCAAGCGCCACACGAAGCCGAATCCGCAGGCCAATCAGCCCGGCGGCATCATCGAGCGCGAAGCCTCGGTCCATATCTCCAACGTAATGCTGTTCAACACCGCCGCCAATAAGGGCGAGCGCGTGGGCTTCAAGACGCTCGACAATGGGCGCAAGGTCCGCACGTTCCGTTCCACCGGCGAAGTGGTTGACGCCTGAGGCCCGCCGTCATGACTACTCGTCTGGAAACGTTCTACAAGAAAGAAGTCACGCCCAAGCTGATGGAACGCTTCGGCTACAAGAATCCGATGCAGGTGCCGCGCCTGGTCAAGATCACGCTCAACATGGGCGTGGGCGAGGCCGTGGGCAACAAGAAGATTCTCGAGAATGCGGTCGGCGACATGGCCAAGATCGCCGGTCAAAAGCCGATCACGACGCTGTCGCGCAAAGCGCACGCGACGTTCAAGATCCGCGAGAACTGGCCGATCGGCTGCAAGGTCACCTTGCGCCGTCACCGCATGTACGAGTTTCTTGATCGTCTGATCAACATCTCGCTGCCGCGCGTTCGCGACTTCCGCGGCGTGTCGGGCCGCGCGTTCGACGGTCGCGGCAACTACAACATGGGCGTCAAGGAACAGATCATCTTCCCCGAGATCGATTTCGACCAGATCGATGCGCTGCGCGGCATGGACATCGCGATCACGACGACCGCGCGCACGGACGAGGAAGCCAAGGCGCTGCTCGAAGCGTTCCGCTTCCCGTTCCGTAACTGATTCGCCACGAGGCAAAAAGACATGGCAAAGCGTTCAATGATCAACCGCGAAGTCAAGCGGACCAAGCTGGTCAAGCGGCATGGTGCGAAGCGTGTTGAGCTCAAGAAGATCATCGCCAGCGCGACGGCGTCGTACGACGACAAGCTGGCGGCGGCGGTGAAGCTGCAGAAGCTCCCGCGTGATTCGAGCCCGTCGCGCCAGCGCAATCGTTGCGCGCTGACCGGCCGCTCGCGCGGCGTGTATCGCAAGTTCGGCCTCGGCCGTCACAAGCTGCGCGAAGCGACCATGCGCGGCGACGTGCCGGGCCTGCGCAAGGCCAGCTGGTAACCAAAACCCAAAGTTTCGGAATCGCGATGCTCGCGGTTCCGGGATATCGATGCTAAGAGGAATTGATTCATGAGCATGACTGATCCCATCGCCGACATGTTTACGCGCATCCGCAATGCGCAGGCCACGGGCAAGCGTACCGTGGCGATGCCGGCGTCCCGCGTGAAGCAGGCGCTTGCCAAGCTTCTGAAGGACGAAGGCTATATCGGCGACGTCCAGGTCGGCAGCACCGACGGCAAGCCGACGCTCGAGATCGCACTCAAGTACTACGAAGGCAAGCCGGTGATCGAGCGCCTGGAGCGCGTGAGCCGTTCGGGTCTTCGCGTCTATCGCGGCAAGAACGAGCTTCCGAAAGTGCTCGGCGGCCTCGGTATTTCCATCGTGTCCACGTCCGCCGGCATCATGACCGACGCGCAGGCCCGCAAGAAGGGTCTTGGCGGCGAGGTCATCGGGCTGGTCGCCTAATCGGAGCGCATCGCAATGTCTCGCGTAGCTAAGAAACCCATCGCGCTGCCGAAAGGCGTCGACTGCCAGGTGCAGGCCGGCGCGATCACCGTCAAGGGCCCGAAAGGCACCTTGAAGATCGCCTCGCCTAACGGCGTCGAAGTCGCCATCAATGGCGGCGAAGTGCAGTTGAAGGCACAGAATCAGAACGACACCAAGATGGCCGGCACCGCGCGCGCCTTGATCAACAATATGGTCAAGGGCGTCAGCGAAGGCTATTCGAAGAAGCTCGAGCTCGTCGGCGTCGGTTACCGCGCCGCGCTGCAGGGCAAGGATCTGAACCTGACGCTCGGCTTCTCGCATCCGGTCGTGTTCAAGGCGCCGGAAGGCATCACGATCGAAGTGCCGGCGCAGACCGAGATTCTGGTCAAGGGCGCCGACAAGCAGCGCGTCGGCGAAGTCGCCGCGAAGATCCGTTCGTTCCGTCCGCCGGAACCCTACAAGGGCAAAGGCGTGCGTTACTCGGGTGAGCACATCACGATCAAAGAAGCCAAGAAGGCCTAAGTCGGGCCGATCCGCTTCCGGAGATAGAAATGGACAAGAACATCGCAAGACTCCGCCGCGCCAAGTCGACGCGTGCGCACATCCGCCAGCTCGCCGTGCCGCGTCTTTCAGTGCATCGCAGCGCGCAGCACATCTACGCGCAAGTCACCAGCGCGAACGGCGACAAGGTCATTGCTTCGGCGTCGACCGTACAGAAGACGATCGCCGGCGAGCTGAAAGGAACGAAGAACAAGTCGGCCGCTGCTGCGGTCGGTAAGGCCGTCGCCGAGCGCGCGCTGAAAGCGGGCGTCGAGAAAGTGGCGTTCGATCGTTCGGGCTTTCGCTACCACGGTCGCATCCAGGCGTTGGCCGATGCGGCGCGCGAGGCCGGTCTCAAGTTCTAACGCAGTACCGAAGTACCCACAACTCCAAGCGGCCAAGCCGCAAGCAAAGTCCGCACTCCTTGGAGGCGGCAAACAGGTGAAACATGGCAACTCAGAATGATCGTGAAAACAGCGACGGCTTCCTCGAGAAGCTGATCGCGGTCAATCGCGTGGCGAAGACCGTCAAGGGCGGCCGCCAGATGAGCTTCACGGCGCTGACGGTCGTCGGCGACGGCGACGGACGCGTCGGCTTCGGTTACGGCAAGGCGCGCGAAGTGCCGGTCGCGATCTCGAAGGCGATGGAACGCGCTCGCAAGACGATGGTGCGCATCGAGTTGAACAACGGCACGTTGTTCCACCCGGTGAAGGCGAACCACGGCGCGGCTCGCGTGTTCATGCAACCGGCTTCGGAAGGCACCGGCGTGATCGCCGGCGGCGCGATGCGCGCCGTGCTCGAAGTCGTCGGCGTCAAGAACGTTCTGGCGAAGGCCGTCGGCTCGCGCAACCCGATCAATCTGGTGCGCGCGACGATCAACGGTCTCAAGGCAATGGCTTCGCCGCAGCGCATCGCGTCCAAGCGCGGCAAATCGGTGGAAGAGGTGCTCAATGGCTAAGGCGAAAGCGAAGAGCGCGGGCAACAAGATCCGCGTCAAGCTCTACAAGAGCATCAACGGCTGCCAGGAGCGCCATCGCATCAGCGTGCGCGCGCTTGGCCTTCGCAAACTGAACGACGTGCGCGAATTGAACGATTCGCCGCAGGTTCGCGGTCTGATCAACCAGGTGAGCTACTTGGTGCGGATCGAGGAAGGCGCGTAAGCGCCGGCAAGAGGAATCATCGCCATGCGTCTCAACACATTGAAACCGGCTTCGGGTGCGCGCAAGGCGCGCGTGCGCGTCGGCCGCGGCATCGGCTCGGGCCTCGGTAAAACCGCAGGCCGCGGCCACAAAGGCCAGTACGCGCGTACCGGCAAGGGCAAGGTCAAGCCGGGCTTCGAAGGCGGCCAGATGCCGCTGCAGCGTCGTTTGCCGAAAGTGGGCTTCCGCTCGAAGAAGGCTCATGAAGTCAGCGAAGTGCTGCTTTACAAGCTCGATTCGATCAAAGCCGACGTCATCGATTTCGACGCGCTCAAGGCCGCGGGCCTCATTGAAACGCGCGCCGTGCGGGCCAAGATCGTCAAGAAGGGCGAGCTCAAGCGCGCCGTGAAAGTCAAAGGCGTGGCCGCGACGGCAGGAGCCAAGGCGGCGATCGAGGCTGCCGGCGGCAGCGTGGAGTAAAACGTGGCAGCGTCGCAGTCGAACATGCTCGCCTCGCTCGGCAAACTGACCGAGCTGAAGCAGCGCCTTCTCTTCGTGGTCGGAGCACTGATCGTGTTCCGGCTCGGCTCGTTCATTCCGATTCCGGGCGTCAATCCGGACGAGATGGCGCGCCGCGTCCAGGAAGGCGGCGGTCTGCTCGACATGTTCAACATGTTCTCCGGCGGCGCGCTGGCGCGTCTTTCGGTGTTCGCGCTGAGCGTGATGCCGTACATCTCGGCGTCGATCATCGTGCAGATGTTCGCATCGGTGATTCCGAGCTGGCAGGCGTTGCGCAAGGAAGGCGAGGCCGGTCGTCGCAAGCTGACGACCTACACGCGCTTCGGCACGGTTGCGCTTGCGCTGTTCCAGTCGTTCGGCGTCGCCAGCATGCTGCAGAGCCAGCCCGGCATCGTCTATGCGCCGGGTCCGAGCTTTGTGTTCACGACGGTCGTCGGCCTTACCGCCGGCACCTTGTTCCTGATGTGGCTCGGCGAGCAGATCACCGAGCGTGGCATCGGTAACGGTATTTCGCTCCTGATCTTCGCCGGCATCGTGGCAGGCCTTCCGGCCGCCGTGGTGCATACCCTCGGCATGGCGCAGACGGGCGAGCTTCCGATCTTGCGTGTTCTGATCGTGTTCGCGATCGTGCTAGCGGTGACGGCGTTCGTCGTCTTCGTCGAGCGAGGCCAGCGCCGGATCACGGTGAACTACGCCCGGCGCCAGGGCGGCGCCGGCAAGGCGTACATGAACCAGTCCTCGCATCTGCCGCTCAAGATCAATATGTCGGGCGTGATCCCGCCGATCTTCGCCTCGTCGCTTTTGATGTTCCCCGCGACCGCGGCGAGCATGTTCAACAACTCGAACGAGATCCATTGGCTCCAGGTGCTGACGTCCGCGCTGGGCCCGGGCGAGCCGCTGCACATGTTGATCTATGCGTTCCTGATCATCGTGTTCGCGTATTTCTACACCGCGCTGGTGTTCAACTCGCAGGAAACGGCCGACAACCTCAAGCGCTCGGGCGCGCTGATTCCGGGCATCCGTCCGGGCCGCGCGACCGCCGACTACATCGACGGCGTGCTGACCCGCCTGACCGGCGCCGGTGCGCTGTACCTGGTGCTGGTCTGCCTGGTGCCGGATTTCCTGCGCAACGCCTGGCACGTGCCGTTCTACTTCGGTGGTACTTCGCTCCTGATCGTGGTCGTCGTGGTCATGGATTTCACGGCCCAGATCCAGGCTCATCTGGTCTCGCACCAGTACGAGAGCCTCTTGAAGAAGGCCAACCTCAGGGGTCGTTGACCCAAAGTTTCCCGCCGGGGGAGTCGAGCCCAGGGGTTTTCTGGCTGCTCCAATCCGGTTACAATGTCAAGTTCTCTGCGCCAATAGTCGTTTTGGAGACCGTCAAACATGGCTCGCATAGCGGGTGTCAATCTTCCGGTTCAAAAGCACGTCGGGATCGGCCTCCAGGCCATTTTCGGTGTCGGCCGGTCGCGCTCGAAGAAGATTTGCGCCGAAGCGGGCGTGGATGCCTCGACCAAGATCAAGGATCTCACCGAGGCCGAGGTCGACAAGATCCGCCACGAAGTCGCCAAGTTCGCCGTCGAAGGCGATCTGCGCCGCGAGGTTGGCATCTCGATCAAGCGCCTGATCGACCTCGGCACGTATCGCGGCCTGCGTCACCGTCGCGGCCTGCCGATCCGTGGTCAGCGTACCCGTACCAACGCGCGTACCCGCAAGGGCCCGCGTCGCCAGATCAAGAAATAATTCCAGGACCCTATGAACAACAAGCCGGCTCCAGTCAAGGCGAAGAAGAAGACCAAGCGCGTGGTGACGGATGCCGTCGCTCACGTGCAGGCGTCTTTCAACAACACCGTGGTCACGATCACCGATCGCCAGGGCAACGCGCTTTCCTGGGCGACTGCTGGTGGTGCCGGTTTCCGCGGCTCGCGCAAGTCCACACCGTTCGCAGCGCAGGTCGCCGCCGACAAGGCCGCGCGCGCCGCCGCCGACTACGGCGTCAAGACGGTCGAAGTGCGTATCAAGGGCCCGGGCCCGGGCCGCGAATCGGCCGTGCGTTCGCTCAACAACGCCGGCTTCAAGGTCACCAACATCATCGACGTGACGCCGATCCCGCATAACGGGTGCCGTCCGCCGAAGAAACGCCGGGTTTAATTCGTGCGATCGTCCTGATCGCGAAAAATCAAAAACCGGCCATCCGTGGCCGGACTCTTCGAAAAGAGATACAACAATGGCACGTTACATTGGACCGACCTGCAAGCTCGCCCGCCGCGAAGGCGCGGACCTGAGCCTCAAGTCCCCCGCGCGCGCGATCGATTCGAAATGCAAGCTCGAGCAGAAGCCGGGCCAGCACGGCGCCGCCGGCGCCAAGCGCGGCCGCCTCTCGGATTACGGCGTGCAGCTGCGCGAGAAGCAGAAGGTCAAGCGCATCTATGGCCTTTTGGAGCGCCAGTTCCGCACCTATTACCAGAAGGCCTCGGGCCAGAAGGGCAATACGGGCGAGAACCTCCTGCGCATGCTCGAATCGCGCCTGGACAACGTGGTCTACCGCATGGGTTTCGCGGTGACGCGCGCGGCGGCCCGTCAGCTCGTTTCGCACGCGGCCATCCGCGTCAATGGAAAAAAGGTCAACCTGCCCTCATATCAGGTTCGCCCCGGTGATGAGGTTGCCCTGAGCGAGCGCGCGAAGAACCAGCTGCGCACTCAGGAAGCGCTGACCGTCTCGCAGGAAATGGATCTCGTTCCTACCTGGATCGAGGTCGACGCGAAGAAGGCCTCGGGCATGTTCAAGGCGCTGCCGGAGCGTTCGGATCTGCCTTCGGACATCAACGAAAGCCTGATCATCGAGCTTTACTCGAAGTAAGACTCCGCGGTCGCGGAGTCCTTCGCAAAAAGTATTTCCTTTGGAGAATCCTTCGGGGTTCTTGGAGTCGTCATCAATGGCGGGATCAACCACCAACGTGCTGCGTCCGCGCGGCATTCATGTCGAACGCATCGGCACCGATCGTGCGAAAGTCGTGGTCGAGCCGATGGAACGTGGCTTCGGTCACACGCTCGGCAACGCGCTGCGTCGCGTGCTGCTGTCGTCCATTCCCGGCAGCGCGATCATCGAAGTCGAGATCGACGGCGTGCTGCATGAGTACACCACGCTCGAAGGCCTGCAGGAAGACGTCATCGAAGTTCTCTTGAACTTGAAAGACGTCGCGATCCGCATGCACGGCCACGACGAGACCACGCTCACGCTCTCCAAGAAGGGCAAGGGCGTCGTCACCGCGGGCGATATCAAGGTCGATCACTCGGTCGAGATCATCAATCCCGAGCACGTGATCTGCCATCTCACCAAAGACATCGCGCTCAACATGCGCCTCAAGGTCGCGCGCGGCGTCGGCTACCAGCCGGCGACGGCCCGTCGCCTGCCGGACGAAGAAGCGCGTCCGATCGGCCGCCTGCAGCTCGATGCCTCGTTCTGCCCAGTTCGCCGCGTCGCCTACAACGTCGACAGCGCGCGCCTCGAGCAGCGCACCGATCTTGACAAGCTCGTGCTCGATGTCGAGACCAACGGTGCGATCGATGCGGAAGAAGCGGTCCGCAAAGCCGCCGAGATCCTGCAGGATCAGCTCACCGTGTTCGGCGATTTCACGCGCCGCGAAAGCGAAGGCGCGAAGGCCGAGAAGGGCGGCGTCGATCCGGTGCTGCTGCGTCCGATCGACGATCTGGAGCTCACCGTTCGTTCGGCGAACTGCCTCAAGGCCGAGAGCATCTACTACATCGGCGATCTGGTTCAGAAGACCGAAGTTGAGCTCCTCAAGACACCGAATCTCGGCAAGAAGTCGTTGACCGAGATCAAGGACGTGCTGTTCCAGCGTGGTCTGCAGCTCGGCATGAAGCTCGAAAGCTGGCCGCCGCCGGGACTCGTCCACGGTATGCAGCTGGGTTGATGATTTGTCGGTGGCGGTCGTTTTGATCGCCACTGCGGCCCACTTGGCCGCGAAGGTGCGAAGCACCTTGTAGTGATCGAGCGGCCTTCGTAGTCGCATATAAAAAGAGCCCGATTTCATAGGCTCACAACAGCGGGTAACCGCGGGAATCCGGCCTTCGCCGGACTTCTCATAACAATCGAGGAATTCGTCATGCGTCACATGAAATCCGGCCGCAAGCTCAATCGTACGAGCAGCCACCGCGAAGCGATGTTCAAGAACATGGCCGCTTCGCTTATCAAGCACGAGCTGATCCGCACCACGTTGCCGAAGGCGAAGGAACTTCGCCGCGTCGCCGAGCCTTTGATCACGCTCGCCAAGACCGACGGCGTCGCCAATCGCCGCCTCGCGTTCGCGCGTCTTCGTGATAAGCAGGCCGTTGGCAAACTCTTCGTCGAGCTCGGCCCCCGTTATCGCGAGCGCAAGGGTGGCTACACGCGCATCCTGAAGTGCGGCTTCCGCGTCGGCGACTCAGCGCCGATGGCGTACGTCGAGCTCGTCGATCGCCCGCGCGCCGCGGCGACCGAGCAGAGCGCCGACTGATCGCTCGCAATCGCAGTTTCTTTCAAAAAAGCCCCGGCCAGCCGGGGCTTTTTCGTTGAAAGGACGCGGCACTTCGCCCCGTTCTTGCGGTCTTGATTCTCCGGCATGATGGCCATGCCTCTTCCGTCCGACCCATCAGCGAGTCGATACGCCATGAGCCTCAACCCATTCGCCTGGCCGTTCCGCGCTCAATATCTTTTCGGCTTCGTCATCTGCGCCGTGCTGCTCGCGTACGCGTTCTACGAGCAGTTCCAGATGGGCGTCGAGCCGTGCCCGATGTGCATCTTCCAACGCCTCGCGTTCATCGCGATGGGCATCGTGTTCCTGATCGGCGGATTGCATTCGCCGAGTGCGAAAGGGCGCCGCGTCTATGCCGTGCTCGTTGCGATCGGTGCGCTGATCGGTATCGGCGTCGCGATCAATCACCTGCGCATGCAGTTCACGCCGCACGATCCGTTGATGGGCGGCTGCGGGCCTGGTCTTGCATACCTTCTAGATTCGTTTCCGATCGCCGATGCGCTCAAGAAGGCGTTCACCGGCTCGGGCGACTGCGGCGAGATCAACTGGACGTTCCTCGGCATCACGATGCCGGGATGGTGCCTGATCTGGTACGTGATCCTCGGCGCCGGCGCGGTGTGGGCGGGATTCCGCAAACGCGCCTGATCACGGAAGCGGTTCGCTTGCGCCGCCCTCCCGCTGTGGCATGATGCTAAGTCCTGCCGCAGTGCAACATCACCATGGCGACCCGCAAATCCAAACCCGGCATCGGCCCCGTCCGCGAAGCGGAAAACTGGGTGCCTGCCTCGTGGCAATCGCGTCCGCACGAGCAGCAGCCGGTGTATCCCGACGCCGCCGAGCTGGATCGCGCGCTCAAGCAGTTGCACGAGCTGCCGCCGCTGGTCACGTCGTGGGAAATCCTCGCGCTAAAGAATCTCCTTGCCGAAGCCGCGGAAGGCCGCCGGTTCCTTCTGCAAGGTGGCGACTGCGCCGAGAGCTTCGACGACTGCACTTCGCCGCTGATCTCCAATCGCCTGAAGGTGATGCTGCAGATGAGCCTCGTGCTCGTGCACGGGCTCAAGCTCCCGGTCGTGCGCGTAGGCCGCTTCGCCGGCCAGTACGCCAAACCCCGGTCGACCGATCTTGAAACGCGCGGCGACATCAGCCTCCCGAGCTACCGCGGCGATCTCGTCAACGCACCCGCATTTACCGCCGAAGCGCGTCGCCCCGATCCGCAGCGCCTCATCAAAGGCCACGCGCACTCCGCGATGACGATGAACTTCGTCCGCGCGCTGATCGACGGCGGCTTCGCCGATCTTCATCACCCCGAATACTGGGATCTCGCCTGGGTCGCGCATTCGCCGCTGCAAGACGAATACCGGCACATGGTCGAATCGATCGGCAACTCGTTGCGCTTCATGGAAACACTCGCCGGCGAGCCGCTCGGAAGTTTCCAGCGCGTCGATTTCTACACGTCGCACGAAGCGCTGCTGCTGCACTACGAGCAGGCGCTGACGCGACAGGTGCCGCGCCAGTGGGGCTGGTTCAATCTGTCGACGCACTTCCCGTGGATCGGCATGCGCACCGCCGCGCTCGACGGCGCGCACGTCGAATACTTCCGCGGCGTCCGCAATCCGATCGCCGTGAAAATCGGTCCATCGGTCACGCCCGACCAGCTGATGCGCCTCGTCGACGTGCTTGATCCCGACAACGAACCCGGCCGCCTTACGCTGATCCACCGCATGGGTGCCGCGAAAATCGAAGCTGCACTACCGCCGCTGCTTGCAGCAATCAAAAATGCAGGCCGCAAACCGCTCTTCTGCTGCGACCCGATGCACGGCAACACCGAAACGCTCGGCAACGGCTTCAAGACACGCCGCTTCCAGAACATCCGCGACGAGCTCGATCGCGCTTTCGACATCCACGCAGCCGTCGGCACGCGCCTCGGCGGCGTGCATCTGGAGCTCACCGGCGAGAACGTCACCGAATGCATGGGCGGCGCACGCGATCTCACCGAAACCGATCTTGCGCGCGCATACAAATCGACCGTCGATCCGCGCCTCAACTACGAGCAATCGCTCGAGCTTGCGATGCTGATCGTGCGCAAGCGCGGCGGTGTCACCGCACCCTGATCCGCGACGACTGACCGTTACCGCAAACCCGCTGTTCGAATTCGGACAGCAAATCGCTTCCGCGATGCCCGCTCGCCGATAAATCCTTTGTAATCCACGCTGTTGCACCGACGCGCGCAGCTGGCACGTACCGTGCTCTGCTACGTCTCGTGGATATCCGTCGCGACGATCTCAAGCTCAAGAAACGCCGCCGCCAGTGGCTGATCGGCGCCGGCGTCGCCGTCCTCTTGGCCGGCGCGACGCTTGGCGTTGCGCGGCTGCGTCCTGCGGCGCCTCAAGTCGACCGCGCCAGCGTCTGGCTCGATACGGTCAAGCGCGGCGAGATGCTGCGCGAGGTTCGCGGTCCCGGCACGCTGGTGCCCAAGGAAATCCGCTGGGTCACCGCTGAAACCAATGCGCATGTCGAGCGCATCCTTATGAAACCGGGCGCGAAAGTCCACGCCGATGCCGTGCTGATGGAGCTATCGAATCCCGAGGTGCAAGAGCAGCTCGATGGCGCCGTGTCTTCGGTCGCGGCGGCGCGCGCGGACAATGCGGCGAAGAAGATGACGCTCGAGAACCAGCTTCTCGATCAGAAGGCGAATTTCGCGCAGGTCGAGTCGGATTACGAAGCGGCGCGGCTCGAAGAAGAAGCCAAGCGCGATCTCGCGCAACGCGGCGTCATCCCGATGATCCAGTTCCGCCAGATCGAGCTCACCACGAAGCAGCGCAAAATACGTCTCGATATCGAGCGCGAGCGCATCGCGAAATTCGAGAACACGATGCGCGCGCAGCTCGATGCCGATCGCGCGCGACTCGATCAGTTCGAGACGACATTGGCATTGCGCCGCCGTCAAGCCGATGCATTGCAGGTGAAGGCGGGCGTCGAAGGCGTGCTGCAGCAGGTGCCTGTGCAGGAAGGGCAGCAAGTGACGGCGGGCACGAACCTCGCGCGCGTCGCGCGGCCCGACGTGCTGCGCGCGGAGCTTCGCATCGCCGAGACGCAAGCCAAGGACGTCGTCATCGGCCAGAAGGTCGGCGTCGATACGCGCAACGGCATCGCCGAAGGCACGGTCGAGCGCATCGATCCCGCGGTGCAGAACGGCACCGTACAGGTCGACGTCGATCTCGAAGGCCCGTTGCCGCCCGGCGCGCGGCCTGATCTCAGCGTCGAAGGCACGATCGAGATCGAACGGCTCGCCGATGTCGTTTATGTCGGCCGCCCCGCGTTCGGCCAAGCCGAATCCGAAGTACGTCTCTTCCGCTTGAATCCGACCGACGGCATCGCCGAACGCATTCCGGTGCGGCTCGGCAAAAGCTCGGTCAACCTGATCGAGATCAAGCAAGGCCTCAAGCCCGGCGATCAGGTGGTGCTCTCCGATACGTCCGCCTGGGATGCTTATGACCGCATCAAACTCAACTAACGCCGCTTCGGCCGCATCTCATATCCAGCCGATGGACATCGCCATGAACAAAGATTCCCAAGCGCTCATCTCGCTCGATGCGATCAAGAAGGTGTTCTTCACCGACGAAGTCGAGACGCACGCGCTCGCCGGCGTGCATTTCTCGATCTTCCCGGGCGAATACATCTCGATCTCGGGCCCGTCGGGCTGCGGCAAGTCGACACTATTGTCGATCCTTGGTCTTCTCGATACGCCGACCGAAGGCCGCTATCAGCTCAACGGCATCGCCGTCGAAGACATCGGCGCGAACGAGCGCGCGCGCATCAGGAATCGCGAGATCGGTTTCATCTTCCAGGCGTTCAACCTGATCGGCGATCTCAACGTGTTCGAGAACGTGGAGCTTCCGCTCACGTATCGCGATGCGATGACCAAGAGCGAGCGCCACGAGCGCGTCATGGAATCGCTCGAACGCGTCGGCATGGCGCACCGCATGAAGCACTATCCGGCGCAGCTGTCGGGCGGCCAGCAGCAGCGCGTCGCCGTCGCGCGCGCGCTGGTCGGTAAACCTTCGATCCTGCTGGCGGACGAGCCGACCGGCAATCTCGATTCGAAGAATGGCGAAGCGGTGATGGCGCTCCTCGCCGAGCTGCACAAGGGCGGCGCGTCGATCTGCATGGTCACGCACGATCCGCGCTACGCCGAATTCGCCGACCGCAAGATCTTCATGTTCGACGGTCGCGTCGTCGACGAGGCGACGATGCACCGCTTGCGGCACGAGGAAGACGAGCGCGTGCGCGCAGCCACCACGCGCAGTTGAATCACGATCGCAAGCGGAGCATGCCGATGTTTCCCTCGCTGCTGACCGATGTGCGCCATGGCTTCCGAGCGCTCCTGGCCAAGCCCGGATTTACGCTCGCCGCCGTGCTGACGCTCGCGTTCGGCATCGGCGTCAACACCGCGCTCTTCAGCGTCATCAACGCCGTCGTGCTCGATCCGCTGCCATATCCGAATCCGGAGCGTCTCGTATCGATCGCGCAGGCCAATTCCGATACCGATCGCAATCCGACCAACGTCGGCTACTCGACGTTCGCCGATTGGCAGCGCGAGCTTCACAGCTTCGCATCGATGGCAGTGTTTGCCGACTGGCAAGCCAGCATCGCCACCAGCGGCGATGCGCAAATGGTCGACGGCATGCGCGTGACGCCCGAGTTCTTCTCGGTGCTCGGCGTTGCGCCGATGCTGGGTCGCATGTTCACCGACGCCGAAGATCAATCCGCTGAGCGCGATGTCGTCGTCCTCGGCGCAGGGCTCTGGCGGCGTCAGTTCGGCGCCGACCCGAACGTGATCGGCCGCAAGCTCGACATCAACGGCCGCGACCGCACCGTCATCGGCGTGCTCCCGGATTCGTTCCGCGCGCCCTCGTACGGCAACGCGGCCGTGGCGCCGGAAATCTGGGTGCCGCTTGGGTATCGGATCAGCGATCCTTTCGCGTGCCGCGATTGCCTTCATCTGCAAGCGATCGCGCGGCTCAATGCTGGCGTCGATCTTCGTACCGCTCGCGCGGAGCTCGACACGTTCGGCGCGAAACTCCTCGGCGACTACCCGAACGCGTATCCGCGCGCCGCGCATTTCGTTGCCACGCCGCTGCAATCGACACTGATCGGCACGGCACCGGCTTCGCTGTGGCTCCTGTTCGCCGGCGCCGCGCTCGTGCTTCTCATCGCCTGCGTCGACGTCGGCAACCTGATCCTCGTGCGTGCACAGACGCGCGAGCGCGAGCTCGCGTTGCGCTCGGCACTCGGCGCGCGTCGCGGCCGGCTGGCGCAACTCCTGTTGAGCGAATCCGCGCTGATCGCCGCCGCGGGCGGGGCGCTTGGCCTCGTCATCGCCGTAGCTTGCATGCGCGCACTCGTGCATTACGCGAATGCGTCGCTTCCGCGCCTCGACAATGTTGCGCTCGACACTCGCGTCCTCGCGTTCACGCTGTTTCTGAGCGCGGTCGTCGCGCTGCTGACCGGCTTGTCGCCCGCATGGCGTGCCTCGCGCCTCGATCTCGATGCGACCCTTCGCGCCGGCGCGCGCGCCTCGGGCGGAACGCGCACAGCGGGCATCCAGCACACGCTCGTCGTCGCGCAGATCGCATTGGCGCTGATCCTCGCGATCGGCGCGACGCTCGTGCTGCGCAGTTTTGCCGGGCTTCTTCGCACCGATCCCGGATTCTCGGCTGACAACGTCACCGGCATGAACCTCGCGACGATCGGCCCGCGCTATACCGATCCCGCGCAAGTCGGGCGCTTCTACGAGCAGCTGATCGATCGCGTGCGCGCGTCCCCAAGCGTCGAATCGGCAAGCCTCGTTTCCTCGCTGCCGCTTTCCGGCAACTACGATCGCGCCGGTTTCCATATCAAGGATCGTCCGATCCCGAACCAGGAAGCGCCGGAAGTCGATCGTTACTTCGTGACGCCGGGCTATTTCTCGACGATGCGCATTCCGCTCTTGCGCGGCCGCGATTTCTCAGCGACGGATCGGCCGGATTCCGAGCGCGTCGCGATCGTCGGCGATGCGCTCGCGCGGACGATGTGGCCGAACGAAGACGCGATCGGCAAGCGCATCCAGCTCGGCGGACGCGACGAAGCGGCGCCGTGGGCGACGATCGTCGGCATCGTCGGTGACGTGCGCCAGTACGGTCTCGATACCGCAGCGACACCGCAAGCGTATCTCGCGCACGCCCAGCAGCCGGCCGATCCCGTGACGCTGCTGGTGCGCTCGCCGCTGCCGGCCGAAGCCGTCGCCGCGCTCGCTCGTTCCGCGGTGCGCTCGATCGATTCGGCGGTTCCTGTCTATGCGGTCGCGTCGATGGATCGGCGCATCTCCGACTCGCTCGCGCGTCGCCGCGTCGCGCTGACGTTGTTCGCGCTGTTCGCGTTGACCGCGCTCGCGCTCGCCGCGATCGGCATCTACGGCGTCGTCTCGTTCACGGTCGCGCAGAACACGCAGGCGCTCGGCCTTCGTCGCGCGCTCGGCGCGAGCGATGCGCGCGTCTGGGCCTGGGTGCTTCGGCGCAGCACGATCTACGCAGGTCTCGGCATGCTGATCGGCATTCCGTGCGCATTCGCCTGGAGCCGGTTGCTCGTGAGCGAGCTGGTCGGCGTCAGCCAGCATGATCCCTTGAGTTTTGCCGGCGCTTGCGTATTGCTGGTCGGCATCGTGATGGCGGCATCGATCGCACCGGCGCGTCGTGCGCTGCGCGTCGCACCGACTGTCGCTCTGCGCTACGAATGATGAGGCTGCCGTGATGACGAACTTGCTTCGGGATATACGACGCGCCGCCCGCGCACTTCTGCTGCGGCCCGGGTTCGCATTCACCGCGATCGCGACGCTCGCGCTCGGCATCGGCGCCAACGCACTCGTCTTCGCGCTGATTGACGGAATCTATTTCGGCGAGTTGCCGTATCGCGATGCGGACGCGCTGGTCGACGTATACGCGACCGCCGCGAAGCAGGGCGGCGGCGTCGACAACGTGTCGATACCCGACTACGTCGATCTCGCCGCCGGCGTGCCGGCGTTCGCCGACAGCGCGCTCTACACCGACGTCAGCTTCAATCTCGTCGACAACGGAGCGCCCGAACGATTGCATGGCCTCAAGGCGACGCCGTCGCTGTTCTCGACACTCGGCGCCGGCGCTGCGTTGGGACGCACGTACGATGCCGCCGAGGCGGTCGCTGGACGTGATCGCGTCGTCGTGCTGACGGATACACTTTGGCGTGAACGTTTCAATGCGAATCCTGCGATTCTCGGCCAGGACTTGCGACTCGACGGCGAGAGCTATCGCGTCGTCGGTGTGATGGCGAAAGGCTTCATGTTCCCGAACACCGACGTCGGCTTCTTCGTGCCTTTCACGTTTGCGCCGACCGATCTTGTCGACGACAAGCGCGGCGAGAACTACTCGTCGATCGTAGCGCGCCTAGCGCCCGGCAGCAGCGCCGCGGATGTCGAAGCGCAAAGCGCCGCCGTGGTTCGTCGCAATGTCGAGCGCGTCGGGGCGACCGGCGACGATGGCGCCTGGTATGCGCGCGAAATCGAGATCGCGGGTTTCCGTTTCGGTGTGCGGCCGCTGCGCGAGCAGCTTTCGGGCAGCAACGCGCGCCAGCTTGTTCCGCTGCAGCTCGCGGTGCTGCTGGTTCTTCTGGTCGCCTGTGCGAACATCGCGAACCTCTTGCTCTCGCGCATGAGCTCGCGGCACAGCGAGTTCGCCGTGCGCTCGGCATTAGGTGCGAGTCGTGCGCGCATCGTGCGCGAGCTTTCGGTCGAAGCGCTGCTGATCGCGTTCGGCGGCGCGCTGCTCGGCCTCGTCATCGTCTGGTTCGGCGCGCGGCTGATCGCTGCATCCGGCATGCTGCCGCACTGGGCCTCGTTCGGCGTCGATGCGCGCGTGATCGCATTCACTGTTGCGATTGCGCTCGTCACCTGCGCCGGCTTCGGTGCATTTCCGATCTGGTCGCTGAGCCGCCTGCGGACGGAATTGCTGCTTCGCGAAGGCACGCGGCTCTCTGGCGGATCGCGCAATGCGCGGCGCCTGCGCGGTGCGCTCGTGGTCGTGCAACTCGCGCTCGCAGTGGCGCTGCTCGCTGGGGGCGGGCTTCTGCTGCGCAGTTTCACGAACGCGATGCGGCAGAATCCGGGCTTCGTCAGCGACAACGTGCTGATCGCCGGCCTCGCGCTGCCATCTGCGAAATACACCGCAGATGCCGCGCGCGCGCGGCATCTGCGGCAGATTCTCGATGCCGCTCGCACCGTGCGCGGCGTGACGGCAGCCGGCGCGACCACTGTCATGCCGTTCACCGGTAACAACGCCGGGCTCGTGTTCCGCATCGAAGGCCGCGACGACACCGGCGCGACGCCTCACGCGGCGCTGCGCCGCGTCGACGAGGACTACTTCAAAGCGCTGAGCGTCCCCATCCTCAAGGGCCGCACGTTCACGCGCGCCGATTGGGAAACGCAAGCGCGCACGGTCGTCGTCGACGCATCATTCGCGCACCGGTATTTTCCCGACGCCGATCCGGTCGGAAAGCGCATCTTCCTCGGATCTTCCGGCACCGATACGCCGTACACGATCGTCGGCGTCGTCGGCGCCATCCAGAACTTCGATCTCACGTTGCCGACCACTAAGGCAACGTTCTACTTTGATCTCGGCACGATGCCCGCGGAAAGCGTCTATCTCGCCGTGAAAACGGCCGGAGCGACAGCCGCGATCGTGCCGGCTCTTCGCGAAGCGGTGCGGTCGGTCGATGCGGATCAGCCGCTCTTCGATGTCGGTCTCCTCGATGAGCGCATCGATTTGTCGCTGAGCGGACGGCGCGTTCCGATGCAGTTGCTCGGGCTTTTCGCGATCGCCGCGTTGCTGCTGGCCGCCATCGGTATCTACGGCGTGCTCGCCTTCGGCGTCGCGCAGCGGACGGGCGAGCTCGGCGTGCGCGTCGCGATCGGCGCCGATCGCGGACGCATCGTGCGCCTCGTGCTGGCTGATGGCGGGCGTCTGATCGCGGCCGGACTCCTCGCCGGGATCGTTTGCGCCGTCGCGCTCGGTCGCCTGCTTCGCAATCAGCTCTTCGGCGTCGACAGCGTCGATCCGGTGAGCCTTGGCGCGGTCGTGCTCGTGTTCGCCGCGATCGCGATGTTCGCGTGCTGGGTTCCCGCGCGCCGCGCGGCGCGCATCGATCCGATCCGCGCGTTGCGCTACGAATGAGGAGGCGGCCATGTTCAATCATCTGATTTCCGATGTGCGCTACGGGCTTCGCTCGCTGCTCGCCAAGCCCGGCTATTGCGCGGCGGCGATCGCGACGCTGGCGCTCGGGATCGGCGCCAATGCCGCCGTGTTCAGCGTCATCGACGCGCTGCTGCTGAAACCGCTGCCGTACGCAGATAGCGATCGTCTCGTCGATGTCGCCAACTCGTATCCGCGCAATGATCTCCCGATCGCCGGTGTTTCGATTCCGGATTATCTCGATCGGCGCGCGCAGGCCGACGCGCTCGCCGATTCCGCGCTGTACACGCAGCGGAGTTTCAATCTCGCCGATCAAGGCGCGCCGCAACGCCTTAACGGCATCGTGGCGACGCCGAGCCTTTACACGACCTTGGGCGCCGCGAGCGCGCTCGGCCGCACGCTTACCGAAGACGATGCGAAGCCGGGCAGCGAGCATGTCGTCGTGCTGAGCGATGCGTTCTGGAAGAACCAGTTTGCCGCTGATCCCAACGTCATCGGCCGCGACGTACGCCTCAACGGCGACAACTACCGCATCGTCGGCGTCATGCCGGGAGGATTCTTCTTTCCCGATCGCCAGGCTGAGCTCTGGACGCCGTTTGCGTTCACGGACAAGCAGCGCAGCGACGAGGAGCGAGGGCGCGAGTTCTCATCGATGATCGGCCGCCTCAAACCCGGCGCGACCATCGAGCAGCTCGATGCGCAGATGAATGCGATCATCCATCGCAATGTCGAGCGCGCCTTGCAAGGGCCGCGCGGCGAATTGTGGAAACGCTTCGTCGAATCGTCCGGGTTCAGCGGACGTGCGCGAAGCCTGCGCGATGCGTGGTTCGGCGATCTGCGGCCGACGTTGTGGCTCTTGCAGATGCTGGTGGCGTGCGTGCTGCTGATCGCCTGCGCGAACGTTGCCAACCTCGTTCTCACGCGCATGTCGGCACGGCAGCGCGAGCTCTCGGTGCGCTCGGCGCTCGGTGCCGGGCAGATGCGCATCGCGCGTCAGCTCCTGATCGAGAACGTTCTGCTCGCACTTGCCGGTGGAACCGCGGGGCTTGCGCTCGCTTACGTCGGAGTCGTGCTGATCCGCACGCTCGGTCTCGGCGGACAGGCTGAAAGCTTCACGATCGCGATCGACGGATCGGTGCTGCTGTTTTCCCTCGCGCTCGCGCTCGCGACCGGCCTTCTGTTCGGTCTCGCGCCGGTGATATCGCTCGCCGGCGCAAGGCCCGGCGAAACATTGAAGGAGGGCGGCCGCGGCAACAGCGTCGGGCCCGCCGCGCGCGCGATGCGTAATGGGCTCGTCGTTGCGCAAACGGCGATGGCGGTTGCGCTGCTCGGTGTCGCCGGCCTTCTGATCCGAAGCTTCATGCACGTGCAGGAACAGAGTCCCGGCTTCTCGAGCGCCAACGTGCTGAGCGCGACGATCGATCTGCCGCGCAACCGTTATCCGGATTCGGCGAGTCAAGCGCGTTTCTACGAGCATCTTCTCGGCGATGCGCGTGCGTTGCCCGGCGTCACGTCCGCGGGCCTCGTCAACAACATGCCGTTCAGCGGCAACAACGGCTCGCAGAGCTATCTCGTCGAAGGCCACGACATCCGCGGCGGCGCGCTGCCCCACGGCTACAGCCAGATGATCGACGAGGATTTCTTCGGCACGATGCAGATTCCGATCCTGCAAGGCCGTCCATTCGCGTCGACCGATACCGCCGATGCGCAGCCGGTCGCGATCGTCGACGAGATCCTCGCGCAGAAGTATTTTCCGGGCGAAAGCGCGATCGGCAAGCGGGTCAGCGTCGATTTCGACACCACGGACACGTCGAAAACGAAATGGCTGACCATCGTTGGCGTCGTCGGAACGGTAAAGCGCGAGCACCTTTCCGAACAGACCTCGAAGGAAACGGTCTACGTCTACTACAAGCAGCAGCCGGAGGCGTATGCGACGCTCGCGCTGCACACGGGCCTCGCGCCGGAAACGCTGATCGCGCCGCTCCGCACGGCCTTGCAGCGCATCGACGCCGAGCAGCCGGTCTTCGACATCCGCACAATGACCGAACGCATTGCGCTCTCGCTCGACGATCGCCGCACGCCGATGCTGCTCTTGATGCTGTTCGCGGCCGTCGCGCTCGCGCTGTCGGCGGTCGGCATCTACGGCGTGCTCGCGTTCGCGGTTGCGCTGCGGACCGGCGAGATCGGCGTGCGCCTTTCGCTCGGCGCGCAGCGGCGCGACATCCTGCGCTTGATTCTCGGCGACGGCGGCCGATTGGCCGCCGCCGGGCTCGCGCTCGGTCTCGTCGGCGCTTTCGCGATCGCGCTCGCGATGCGCTCGCAACTCTTCGGCGTCGGCGTCCTCGATCCGCTGACGCTCGTCGTCGTCGTCGTGCTGATCGGCGGCACGGCCTTGCTCGCGTGCTGGCTACCGGCGCGCCGCGCGTCGCGCGTCGATCCCAACGTCGCATTGCGCTACGAGTAGATAGAAGGGACGAACCGAGCCATGACCGTCGTACTCCACGAACTGCACCAAGCCGCGCGCTCGATTCTCGCGCGGCCCGCGTTTTCCGCGCTCGTCGTCGGCGTGCTCGCGGCGGGGCTCGCATGCGTCGTCTTCATGCTGGCGCTGCTCAACGGATTCCTGATCCGGCCGCTTCCGTTTCCGGAACCGGATCGCCTGATGCAGGCCGGCATTCACGGCGACGGCAATCTTGGCGATGTGTTTCCGGTAACCAATCAGGATCTCATCGGCATTCGCCGCCATCTCGACGGTAAGGCCGACGTCGCCGGCGCGGCGCGATCGACGATGAATCTCAGCGATCTCGATCGGCCCGAGCGCTACAACGGCGCGCACGTCAGCGCGAATCTCTTTCGCGTGCTCGGCGTCGCGCCGATTCTCGGCCGCGATTTTTCCGCGGACGACGAAAAACCCGGCGCACCATCGGTTGCCATGCTGTCGTACGAGCTCTGGCAGAACCGCTACGGCGGCGATCCCGGCGTCGTCGGCAGGTCGGTGCGCGTCGATGCGCATCCGGCGACCGTGATCGGCGTGATGCCGAAGGATTTCAGCTATCCGCGCCGCGAAGCGATTTGGACCGCAGCGACGCTTGCGCAAGCGAGCAAGCCCGACGAATACGCCTATTGGGTCGTGTTGCGCCGCCATGCCGATGCCGGCGCCGCCGCAGTCGGCACTGCATTCGCCGGCTGGTTCGACGAGGCCGCGCACGCCGATCCCGAACGATTCCGCGGCCTTCGCTCGCGCATCGAGCCGTTGTCGGACATGGTCATGGATCGCACGTCGCGCGCGATGCTGGGCTACATGCTCGTCGCCGTGTTCATGGTGCTGCTGATCGCGTGCGCGAACGCGGCGAATCTATTGTCGACGCACACGTTGAGCCGAGGTCACGAGATCGCCGTGCGCGTCGCGCTCGGCGCGAGCCGTTCACGCATGATCGTGCATCTCTTCGCGCAAAGCCTGCTCCTTAGCCTGATCGCGACCGCGATCGCGCTGCTGCTCGCGCGTGCAGGGCTTGCCTGGCAGCAAGCGGCGTTGCGCGAATCGGAGTTCACGCTTTCATGGCTGCATTTCGATATCGACGCTACCGTCGTGCTGCTGGCGCTCGGGGCAGCGCTGATCACGGCGATAGCCAGCGGCATTCTGCCGGCATTGCAAGCGGCCGGCGCGATGCCGATGCTCGGGTTGCGCGAAGGCGCGCGCAACATCGGGGGTTCGGTGTTCGCACGCGTCAGCCGCGTGTTGGTCGTTGGCGAAGTCGCGCTTTCGTGTGCGCTCGTCATCTGCGTGGGCACGCTTGTGCGTGGAATCAATGCACTCGAGCACGCGGATCTGGGCATTGATACGCAGCATCTTCTGACGGCTCGTATCTTTCTGCCGACGCGTGCGTACCCCAACGATGCGGATCAGCTTCGCATCTACGATCGCATCGGGGAGAGCCTGCGCGCCGATCCCAGCGTCGTCGACGCGACCGTCAGCACCGCGCTTCCAGGTACCTTCTACAACGAAATGCGTGATGTGCTGCCGGCCGGTAGCGTGCCCGGCGATGCCGCGAGTGCGCAGACGGCTTATGTGGCGGCGACGGACGATCGTTTCCTCGGTGCGTACGGCGTTCGCTTGCAAGAAGGCCGCTATTTCGATAGCCGGGACATCACCGGTGGCGCGCGCGTCGCGGTCGTCGATCGCCGCTTCGCCGATCGCTACGGCGAAGGCAAATCGGTTGTCGGCCGGCAGTTTCGTCTCGATCCGCGCGATGCGAACGGCGCGACGGTGACGGTTGTCGGCATCATCGGATCCTTGATGCTCGATGCGCCCGGTAGCGCGCCACCGCCGACCCTGCTGGTGCCGTTGCGTCAGGCGCCGTTCCACATCGCGAGCATTGCGGTGCGCACGCGCGGCGATGCGGGTGCGTTCGGCAAGCGTCTCACCGAGATCATGCGCGATGTCGATGCGGACACGCCGCTTTACTGGGTGCGCGACTACGCGGCCGTTATGCACAGCATGAGTTTCGGCGAGCGCATCGTCGCGCAGAGCTTCGGGCTCTTCGGCGGCATCGCGCTCGCGCTCGCCGCTGCAGGTTTATACGGTGTGATGGCGTTCGCCGTCGGCCAGCGCACGCGCGAGATCGGTGTGCGCCGCGCGCTGGGCGCGCCGCGCTGGCGCGTGCTGCGGAGCCTTTTCGCGCGCAACTTCACGCAGTTCGGTATCGGCCTTGCGCTCGGGCTCGCGGCCGGCATCCCGTTCGCGCATTTTCTCAGCGGATCGCTGCGCACGATCGAGCCCGGGGGCCTGCCGGTCATCGCGAGCGCGCTGATCGTGCTGGCCGGCGCTGCGATGCTAGCGGTGATCGTGCCGGCGCGGCGCGCGCTAGCGGTCGATCCGATGGTCGCATTGCGAAACGAATGAGGTTCTCATGATCCGCCTGCGCAACGTCGAACGATCCTATCCGCTGCAAGGTGCGCGCGTGTGGGTATTGCGCAACGTCTCGCTCGATATCCGCAGCGGCGAATTCCTGAGCGTGATGGGGCCGTCGGGCTCTGGCAAGACGAGCCTTCTCAACGTGCTCGGCATGATGGACAGCGAATGGAGCGGTGAATACTGGCTCGGCGAGGAAGCCGTGCATCTGCTCGGCGTCAAGGCGCGGCAGACGCTGCAGCGCGAGCACGTCGGTTTCATCTTCCAGCACTATCACCTCATCGACGATCTCACGGTGGCGGAGAATCTCGATCTGCCGTTGAGTTATCGCGACATCAAGACGACCGAGCGCAAGGCGCGCGTCGGCGATATCCTCGATCGCTTCCAGATCGTCGGCAAGAAGGATTTGTACCCGCGCCAGCTCTCCGGCGGCCAGCAGCAGCTCGTCGCGGTCGCTCGCGCGGTCATCACGCGGCCGACGCTGCTGCTCGCCGACGAGCCGACCGGTGCGCTGCATTCGAGCCAGGGCAAGATGATCATGGAGCTTCTGAAGGAACTGAACGGCGAGGGCATGACGATCGTGCAGGTGACGCATTCGGAGGAGAATGCGCGGTATGGGCATCGTATCGCCGGCCTTCGAGACGGCTGGCTTGACAAGGAAGCCGAGGCCGCGTGATGGTCTCGCCGTGCTTACGACATCGGGATCGGTTCGATGAGCCATGAACGCCTGCCGATCCTGATCGCCGACGATCAACGCGATGTGCTCGAAGCATTGCGCTTGCTGTTGAAATCCGAAAATCACGCGTGCGAAACCGTGAGCGATCCTGCGGCTGCCATTGCCGCGGCGAAGAAATCAGAGTTCTCGGTCGCGCTGATCGATCTCAACTACACGCGCGACACGACCTCGGGCAGCGAAGGGCTGGAGCTTCTGAAAGCGCTCAAGCGCGCGGCCCCCGATCTTCCGGTCGTCGTGATGACGGCGTGGGGCTCGGTGCATCTCGCCGTCGAAGCGATGCGTCTTGGCGCCGGCGATTTCATCGAAAAGCCATGGGACAACACGCGGCTCGTCAGCGTGCTGCGCAATCAGATCGCGCTTGGCGCTGCGAATCGACGCGAGCAGCGTTTGCGCGCCGAGAATCGTCTGTTGCGCGACAGCGAGCCCGAGACGTTCATCGCCGAGGCGCGCACGATGCAGCCGTTGCTCGCGCTGATCGATCGCGTCGCGCCGACCGATGCGAACGTGCTCGTGCTCGGCGAAAACGGCACCGGCAAGGGCGTCGTCGCGCGCTTGATTCATGGCCGCTCGCGCCGCGCCGATCGCACGCTGGTCAAGGTCAACATGGGCGGCATCGCCGACAGCGTGTTCGAGGCGGAGATGTTCGGCCACGTGCGCGGCGCGTTCACCGATGCGAAATCCGATCGCATCGGACGCTTCGAGCTCGCCGACGGCGGCACGCTGTTTCTCGACGAGATCGCCAATATTCCGGTCGCGCAGCAGGCCAAGCTCTTGCGCATCGTCGAGGACGGCGAGTTCGAGCGTGTCGGCTCGTCGCGCACGCTCAAGATCGATGTGCGCCTGATCGCGGCGACAAACGCCGATCTTGCCGCCGAAGTCGCCGGCGGACGCTTCCGCAAGGATCTTCTGTTTCGCCTCAATACGGTCGAGATCCGCGTTCCACCGTTGCGCGAGCGCAAGGAAGACATCGCGCCGCTCGCACGTGCGTTCCTCGCACGGAGCGCAGAGCGATATCAGCGCGACGGCATGCATTTGAGCGATTCCGCGCTCGCCGCACTCGAACGTTACGCATGGCCGGGCAACGTACGCGAGCTTTCGCATGTGATGGAGCGCGCGGTGCTGACCGCGACCGGTAATCAGATCGTGCAGCTCGATTTCAGCCTATCGCCGATACCGGTCGCCGCATCCGCGAACGACGCCGGTGCGCCGCGCCGCACGCTCGATGAAGCGGAGCAGGACATGATCCGCAGCGCGCTTGAGCGCTGCGGCGGCAACATCCAGAAGACGGCCGACATGCTGGGTCTCAGCCGTCCGGCACTTTACCGGCGCCTGGAACGCTTCGGCATCCGCGCTACCGACTAGCGTTTGCCACGCGCGCAGCGCGCCGCTAACGTGGACCCGATGGCTATGCGATCACCCACGCCACGCGCCGATAGGCCGGCGCTTTCGCGACAGCGCTACTTCGAGCGCCCGACGTACGATGCGCGCATTCTCGCCGCCGCGCTCGCGATCGCGCTGCCGGCGGCCGCGCTGTTGGCGATCGTGATTGCATGGCGCGAGATGCCGAGCGGTCTCTTGTGGGCGCTGATCGCGATCACCGCGCTCATCACGCTGGGGCTCGCTGCGCGGCTCCGCAATCAGGTCGTTTACCCTCTTTACACGCTGTCGAATCTTCTCGAAGCGCTGCGCGAGGGCGATTTCAGTCTGCGCGGATCGCGCGCGCGGCGCGGCGATCCGATCGGCGAAGTCGTCTGGGAGATCAATACGCTGTCGCAGACCTTGCGCGATCAGCGCCACAAAGTGGAGGAAACGAGCGCGCTGCTGGCGAAGGTCATCGGCGCGACCGATATCGCGATCTTCACGTTCGATTCCGAACGAAAACTGCGTTTGGTGAATCCGGCCGGCGAGCGGCTGCTCGCGCAGAGTGCGGCCGAGACGCTCGGCCGCAGCGCGGGCGAGCTCGGCATCGACGATCTGCTCGGCGTCGACGATGCGCAACTCCGCCAGCGCACGTTTCCCGGCGGCAGCGGACGCTTCGAGATCCGTCGCGCGCGCTTTCGCGAAGGCGGCATGCCGCACGAATTACTCGTCGTCGCCGATTTGAGCCGCGCGCTGCGCGAAGAGGAGCGCACGGCATGGCAGCGCCTCCTGCGCGTGCTCGGCCACGAGCTCAACAACTCGCTGGCGCCGATCCGATCGATGACGGCGACGCTCGCGAAGCTGCTTGCGCAGCAACCGCCGCCATCGGATTGGCGCGAGGACGTTTCCAGCGGACTTTCCGTCATCGGCGATCGCGCCGAAGCGCTCACGCGTTTCATGAGCGCCTACACCGCGCTCGCGCGCCTGCCGCCGCCGAGCAAGCGCGCCGTTGAAATCGGCGAGCTCGTGCGCCGCGTCGCTCGGCTCGAGCAGCGTCTCGACGTGACCGTGTTCGACGCCGCGCCGGTCGAAATCAGCGCCGATGCGGATCAGATCGAGCAGGCGCTGATCAATCTCGTCAAGAACGCGGCTGACGCGGCGCTGCCCAAGCGCGTCGGCGTTCGCGCGCGCTGGCGCCGCGGTCGCGACGCGGCATACATCGAGATCGAAGACGACGGCCCCGGCCTCGGCGCGACTGAAAATCTCTTCACGCCATTCTTCACGACGAAACCCGGCGGCTCGGGCATCGGGCTCGTGCTCGCCCGGCAGATCGCCGAGGCGCACGGCGGGTCGTTGACGCTGGAAAGCCGCGTGTTGGGGACGGGTTGCATCGCGTGTTTACGTCTGCCGTTGGACGAATCGAAAGCCCGATGAGCTATGCGCTATTGCGGACGCCGATGCATCGAATGTCCCGAAGGCCGATGCAGCCACGGCGGTATCACCGGCGGAGGCGGAGGAGCGGCCTCACAGTCGAACCGGCAATCGTAAACGTAGACACCGGTGCTCAGAATTTGAGCCAACAGCGATCCATCCTCTGACGATGTCGCGATGGTGTGGGCGAGCGAAGCGGTCGGATAGTGCGCGCTGAGTTGCGGTGCGTGCGGATCGGACGCATCGACTTCGTCGATGCTGTATTCCTTGCCGAGATAGAAGTAAGGACCGTGTGCGGCGAGCGAGTAGGTGATATCCGACGCGTCGCTCGCCGGCAAAGAGCCTACGTGCCTTGGCGCCACGGGATAGCGCGCATCGATGAACTCGACGCCGCCGCTGTAGCATCCGATCGCGATGACGGTTCCGTCTGCGTTCGTCGCGAGCGAAGGGCCAGCGCGGCCGTCCGCGCATGGATGAGCGAAGGAGCCGAGCACGGTCGGATGATCGAGATCGGACGCATCGACGATGCGCACGTCGATCGGGTTGCCTTGCGGATCGTTCGCATAGACGTACGCGAGATTGCCTGCCGCGGCCATCACGGCGTAGAGGCCGTTGATGGCGCCGCGCTTTTCGAGCGCCTGGGGATTGCGCACATCGATGACCGTCAATGAGCGCCGCGAACCGAGCTCGTCGACGTAGGCTCGTCCATTCGCTGTCGCGAAGCTCGCGGTGTCGATTCCCAATCGGTTGAGCACAACGGGATGAGCCGGATTCGAAATATCGATCGAGTAGATTTCCGAATTCGTCCGGATGAGGATGCCGCTGCCCGAAAGGGCGATGTCATGCGGCTGATGGGCGAAAGCGGTGTCATCGTTGCCGCTCGATGCGAGAAAGCCGGCGCGCTCGAGTGTCGTCTTGTCGACGATGTCGAGCGGGTGTGCGCCGCCCGCGATATACGCGTAACGATCATCGACGGTCGCAGCGGTGAAGTTTCCGCCGCCGCTCGGCACCGGAAACGTGGAGCGCTGCAGCGGCTGCGTCGGCCTCGTCGCGTCGATCAGCACGCCTTGCTCGTTGTCTCTCGTCACGACGAATCCGGAGGGCACGGAAAGTTGCGTCACAACGCCCGTCGTGTTGATGCCTGCACTCGTGACGAGCACGGGCTGCGTCGGCGAGGAGAAATCCCAGACCGCTAGCGACTGGGCCCCGAAGAGATACAAATCGTTGCCGCGCAAGGCCGCATCCGTCGCGCCCGAGAGTGGCAGCGTCGCGATTGCTGTCGCGGTGGCGGGATCGCGCGCGTCGTAGATCGTCATCGTTTGGGCCACCCACGGCGCATCTACCGTCATGACGTAGCCGGAGTCGGTCGCCGCTGCAAAATCATCCTCGGAGGCAATCGTAAAGACCCCGGCATCGCTCGGATGCGCGGGGTTGGCGATATCGATCACATGCACTCGAGAGGCATTCGGGGGGAAGTACTCGTGCAGATAGATCCGGTCGCCGGCCATGTGCGCGGTCGCGCCTGGGACCGAGGCGAATCCCGCAAGCGCACCGACACTCACCGGATGCGCCGGATCGCTGATGTCGAAAATCTTGAAGAATGAATCGAATCCATCGATCGCATAGAGATAGTGATCGATCGGCAACAGGATCGAAGCCACCGGCGACATCGCCGTTTCGTTCAAAAGCGCCGGATGCACCGGATCGGCGAGCGAATAGGTGCGAATCGCGCCGTCCTGAGTTCCAGGGTCGTACCACTCCAGGAAGAGAAAGTCGCCCGAGATCGCAATCCCAGCGATCGGCCCCGGCAACAGCGGTTCCACCGTCATGTGATGACGATCCGGGCGCGAGGAGTCGATGAAATTCCAGACGTCGAGCGATACGCCGTTGGCGTAGTAGACGTAGGTGCCGTACGAAACGGTTTGGACAAACGAACCGCCGAGCGTACGAGGTCCATCGAGCGTGCGCGCGCTGACGGTCGAGACGAGCAGTAGGATCAGAACAAGCGAACGAGACAGCAAGCCGGAGAGGGCCATCCGCTTTCCCCTTGCAGACGCGGTGTGTGCCAGGCGCTATCGTCGCATACGAGATGCCTCGTGGGACATGCCACGTCACTGCTGTCGGAGTATGTTTACAAGTTTGACATTGCCGAGGTAGCCGATGCCGTTGCGCTTCCTGTGCGTTCTTGCCGTTTTCGTTGCCGTCGAGGCGATTGCCGCGCCGCCGCAAATTCCGGACACGATGCTCGCCGGCCTTGAATGGCGTCTCGTCGGCCCGTTCCGCGCCGGCTGGGGCACGATGGCGCCGGGCATTCCCGATCAGCCGGATGTCTTCTACTTCGGCGCCGCCGGCGGCGGCGTTTGGAAGACGACGAATTCCGGTGCGACGTGGCAGCCGATGTCCGACGGCATCGCTGACGCTGCGATCGGTGCGATCGCGATCGCACCGACGAATCCGAACGTGCTTTACGCCGGCGCGGGCCATCCCGAGCCGCGCTACGACATCGCCGCCGGCAATGGCGTTTACAAGACCGTCGACGGCGGCGTGCATTGGCAGAGCGTCGGCCTGAAGGCGACGCGCCACATCGGCGCGATCCTGATCGATCCGCGCGACGAGAACACGGTGCTCGTCGGCGCGCTCGGCCATTTCTTCGGACCGCATCCGGATCGCGGTGTGTTCCGCACGACCGACGGCGGGAAAACGTGGAAGAAAACATTGTTCGTCGACGATCAAACCGGCGTCGTCGATCTCGCCGCCGATCCCGCGCAACCGAACTTCGTTTTCGCCGCGGCGTGGACTGCGCGCAACTGGCCGTGGCTGAGCTACTTCACGCCGATCGAAGGCGAGGGCAGCGCGATCTACAAATCGATGGACGGCGGACAGACATGGAAGCGCCTTGCCGGCGAAAACTGGCCGCAAGGCAAGCTCGGTCGCATCGGCCTTGGCGTCACGCATCTTCAGAACGGCGCGACGCGCATCTACGCGTCGATCGATTCCGACGATCACGGCGGGCTCTATCGTTCGGACGACGGCGGCGATCACTGGCAGCGCGTCAACGACGCGAAGGCCGTCGCCACCTGGTACATGAGCCGCCTTACCGTCGCACCGAATGATCCGGACACCGTCTACACGATCGGCCAATCGATCCACCAATCGACCGACGCCGGTAAGACCTTCACGATCATCAAAGGCTCGCCCGGCGGCGACGACTATCACCATTTGTGGATCAATCCGAAGCATCCGGATCACATGATCACGGCGAGCGATCAGGGCACCGTCGTCACCGTCGACGGCGGCGCGCACTGGAGCGATTGGTACAACCAGCCGACCGGCCAGTTCTATCATCTCGCCGCCGACAACCGTTTTCCTTATTGGATTTACTCGGGCCAGCAGGATTCCGGCACCGTCGGCATCGCGAGCCGCAGCGATTACGGCGCGATCTCGTTCCGCGATTGGCATCCGGTCGGCGGCGACGAGCGCGACTACGACATTCCCGATCCGGATGATCCGGCTATCGTATTCGGCTCCGGCCTGGGTTCGCGCATTTCTCGATGGGATTCGCGCACGGGCGAAGTGCAGAACGTCTCGCCGTGGCCCGCGTCCGCGTATGGAGCGCGCGGCAGCGACGTCAAATATCGCTACACGTGGATTTCGCCGATTGCGTTCTCCTCGCAAGTGCCCCACGCACTCTATGCCGGTGCACAAGTGCTGTTCCGCTCGACTGACAAGGGACAGCACTGGGAAACGATCAGCCCCGATCTCACCGGCCCGCGCAGCGACGCGAAGCATTGCGACGGCGATGTCGCGATCGACCATGCTTCCGCGTGCGGCTTCGGCGTCATCTACACGATCGCGCCTTCGCCGAAGAGCAACGACGAAATCTGGATCGGCACCGACAACGGCCGCATCCAGCTGACGCGCGATGCCGGAAAAACCTGGCAGAACGTAACGCCGAAAGCGATTCCCGATTGGGCCAAGATCGCGACGCTCGACGTCTCCGCGCTCGATCCCGGTACGGCCTACGCCGCCGTCGACAATCAGCGCCAGGACGATTTCCGTCCACTCGCCTATAAGACGCACGACTACGGCAAAACCTGGACGAAGATCACGAACGGCCTTCCGGACGGCCATTTCGTCGACGTCGTTCGCGCCGATCCGGTCAAGGCGGGCTTGCTCTATGCCGGCACCGATGCAGGCGTATTCGTCTCGTTCGACGACGGCTCGCGCTGGCAACCGCTGCAACGCAATCTTCCGGTCGCGTGGGTGCGCGATCTTCTCGTTCACGACGACGATCTCATCGCGGCGACGCAAGGCCGCGCGATCTGGGTGCTCGACGATCTGAGTCCGCTGCGTCAGCTCGACTCGAAGATCGCCAAAGCCGACGCGCATCTCTTTGCGCCCGCGCCTGCGATCCGCGTGCGTGCAAGCCAGAACAAGGACACGCCGCCGCCGGCCGACACGCCGCTCGGCACGAACCCGCCGGCAGGCGCTGTCATCGACTACGCGCTGGGCAAATCTGCGAAGACGGTGGTCCTCGAAATCCGCGACGCCAACGGCCAAGTCATCCGCCGCTTCGCGAGCGACGACAAGACGTCTGAACCGCGCGCCGAACGCTACTTCGCCAAGGCATGGACGAAACCGGATGCGAAACCATCCACCGAAGCCGGTGCGCATCGCTTCGTCTGGGATTTGCGCACACCGCAGCCGAAAGCCGTGCAATACAACTACTCGATTGCGGCCGTGTGGGGACGCGATACGCCGCTGACGCCCGAAGGCGCGCTCGCGCTGCCGGGCGATTACGCCGTCGTGCTCGTTGTAGATGGCCGCGAGTTTCATCAGCCGCTCGACATCAAAATAGATCCTCGCGTACACGTCGCGCGCGCGGAGCTCGAACAAGCATCGGCGTTCTATAGCGACATCGAATCTGAGCTCGCGCGCGTATGGCAGGCGTACGGCGAAGTCGATGCAGTGAACGAGCAGCTCGACGCACTGACGAAGAAGGGCGGTGCCGCGGCGCAATCGCCGCTAAAAGAATCGATCGCGGCGGTTGCGGAGAAAATCAAACCGCTGCGCGAAGGGAAGGGCGCGGCATCGTCGAATCTTGGTGCGATCGACGACGCCCTCGCCACGCTCGCAACCGACATCGAAGGTGCCGATCGCGCGCCGACCGAGCCGCAGCGGCGTGTATTCGCCGATTATCGAGAACGCGCCGATCGAGCGTCCGCTCAATGGAAGACTGCGCGCGACAACGAGCTCGCGGCACTCGATCGCCAGTTGAAGGAGGCAGCTCTGAACGAAATCCACGTGCCGACTGCCGATGAGATTCACATCGGCGAGCCGTCGGAGGGCACGGATCTGCCGTAACAGCGAGCTCTGCCGTGCGGGTGCTTTGCAACAACTTTACGTTGTAAAGAAATGAACGCTCGCGTGGTTATCGCTGCGACACGACATTTGTGATCGCGTAAGCACTACGCGCAATCCACGCGTTGCTCGTCACGCAGCGCTCACATCGCGAATCGCTATTCTCGCGCGCCGCCGCGCGCGCTTCGTCGGCTGTGCTTCGGCCATCGACGACGTCCGCCTCATTCCAGGGAGAAAGGTCGTGAATCGTTCGCTTCGTCGCAATGTCCTTTCCGTTTTTGTTCAAGCTGCATTGGCGTCAGCAATCACCGCATCTCCTGCGCTCGCGGCAACTCTGACTGTTACCAGCGCGGCCGATTCCGGCGCGGGTTCGTTGCGCACGGCCGTCGCAGCGGCAGCGTCGGGCGACACCATCGTGTTCGATTGCGCCGCGCTCGGCTGCCCGACCACGATCACGTTGTCGAGCCAAGGCAACAATCAAGGATTTCCGGGTCCGACTGCGCTTGCAGTCAGCGGCAAGTCGATCACGATCCAAGGTCCGGCGAGCGGCGGGGGCGTAACGTTGCAAGCTGCGCCCGGCAACACGAGCGCGACGAGCCTTCGGCATTTCTTCGTCGATACCGGCGCTGCGCTGACGTTGCAGAACCTCACGCTCGCCGGCGGCAAAGCGATCGGCGGCAACGGAGGCATCGGCAGCGATGGCGGCGGCGGCGGAGCGGGCCTCGGCGGATCCATTTTCAGTCAAGGCGATCTCTCGCTCAGCGGTGTGTCTTTCAGCGGCAATGCCGCTTCCGGTGGTAGCGGCGTCGACGGCGATCAGAGTGCAGCGACCGGTGGCGGCGGCGGTCTGGGCGGCGACGGCGCGAGCGGATTTCAATGCGGTGGCGGCGGCACGGGCGGCGATGGTTTCACCGGCGATCGCACCAATCTCATCGGCGGTCTTGGCGGCCCGGGTCTCGGCGGCCTCGGCGGCGGCGCCGGCGGCGTCAATGTGCCCGGCAGCCCAGGCATCGGCGGTGGTGGTGGTGGCGGCGGTCTTGGCGGCGGCGACGGTAGCGAAGGCAGCGGCGGCGGCGGCGGCGGTACCGCGAACGGAGGCGCAGGCGGCTTCGGCGGTGGTGGTGGCGGCGGCGGCTACCAGATCTCGTACGGCCGCGGCGGCGTCGGCGGTTTCGGCGGCGGCGGCGGCGGTAGCGGCGGCAACCTTGTTGGGGGCGCGTCGGGTGGCATCGGCGGCGGTTTCAGCAGTGGTTATGGCTTCGGCGGTGGCGGTGGCGGCGCGGGTCTTGGCGGCGCCGTGTTTTCGCGCAGCGGCACATTGAGCGTGCAGAGTGCCGATGCGCTTCACGCCATCAGCGGCGGCAATGCGACCGCCGGTATCGGTGGACGCGGCGCCGGCAGCGGCGCGGCGGCCGGCAGCGGCCTGTTCGTAATGAGCAATGTCGCCACCACGTTCGACATCGAAGGCACCTACACGATCGGCGATGTCATCGCCGACGACAGTCCCTACTCGTTGACCGGGAGCGGCGGCAACTCATCCGGCACCGGCGCCGGTATTTCGCTCGTCAAGCAAGGCGCGGGCACGCTGGTTCTGTCCGGTATCAATACTTACGCCGGAGACACGACGATCACTTCGGGCACGTTGCAAGTCGACGGATTCATCCGCAACGTGATGATCAACGCCGGCGGCACGCTGAGCGGCGTCGGGACGGTGGCAGGGATCACGCTCAACGACGGCGGCTTCATCGCGCCCGGCGATTCTCCCGGCACGCTCAGCGGCGGGAGCAATCTCGTCTGGAACGGCGGCGGCGCGTTCAATATGCAACTGGGTGCAACCAATGCGGCGAGCGATTCGGACATGCTGTCGCTGGGCGGCGCGCTGACCAAAGGCAGCGCCGGAACTTACCTGTTCCACTTCAGCGACGGCAACGGCCCGCCGACGATGAACACCACGTACACGCTGATCACGTTCAACAGCGGAACGACGTTCACCGCCGATGATTTCACTTACGACTACAACGGCGCCAATCCCGTGCTGATCGGCACATTCGCGGTCACCGCGAATTCCGTGCAATTCACCGCGACGACGACGCCCGTCACGCTGCAGTCGTTCGAAGTCGATTGATCGCTCGCGCATGACCGCCCAATTCGTCGGCGTCGCCGGTTTACCGCGTGCCGGCTCCACGCTGCTCTGTCAGCTGCTCGCCGAGCATCCGCTGATCCACAGCGAAGGCCACAGCTCGCCGCTGTGCCCGACGCTGCTGCGCCTTCGCCACGGCATCAGCGACGATGAATTCTTCCTCTCGCAACTCGATGGGGATTTCGAGCGGAGCTACGCGCGGCTCGGAGCAGCGACGCGGGGTTTCGTACGCGGCTGGTATCAGGATTGCGACAAGGCCGTCGTCGTCGACAAGAATCGCAACTGGCTGCGCAACTTCGAATATCTCCTGCACATCGAGCCCGATGCGCGCCTTCTGGTGTGCGCGCGCGAGCTCGGCCAGGTGTACGGCTCGATCGAAGCGCAGCATCAGCGCACGATCCTGATCGATTTCGCCGACCACATCGCAAACCACGATCGCTACAACCGTGCCGACGTGTTGTTCGCAAAAGACGGCGTCATCGGCAGCCCGCTGCGCGCGATCGAGGCGATACAGGATCTGTCAGCCGCCATCCAGAGACGCATACACGTCGTCCTTTTCGAGCATCTGGTAAGCGATCCGGTTGCCACGTTGACGGAAATCCACCACTGGCTGGGTGTCGCTGCGCACGCGTTCGATCCTGCGCACCTCACCGTGCGCGCGCACGAGAGCGACAGTCACTATCGGAACAAATATCCGCATCGGCGGCACCTCTCCGTCGAAAAGCCGCGGCCGCACACGATTCCGGCCCGTATCCAGAGCGAGATCGAAAGCACGTACGGCTGGTACTACGATGCGTTCTATCCGGAGTGGAAGCGCGGCGGCGTTTAGTGTGTAGGTGTCGCAGCGGCCGATCCGGCGGTGAGCGCATTCATCTGCTGGCGTTTCTTGTCGGCGAATCCCGAGCCCCAGCCTGCGGCGACGGCATCGCGTATGCCGATCCAGTAGAACTTACGACCCGATGTGACATCGCCGTTGCGAAAGTAGAGATCGCCGAGATCGAACGCGCTGAAGATCGTCGCATCGTTGGTCTCGTAGCCCGGGGCCGTGACCAGCGCGAGGCGATGATGGATCGAAGCGTCTGAAACTCCAACGCGGTCGTAGAAAGTTCCGAGATCCTGACTGACGCGCGGATCGATATGGCCGTTCGCGTCATAAGCGGCGGCGAGATCGTTCATCGGCGCGATCAGAGTCCGATCCGCGATATCGGCGATGAGGCCGATCAGATCGGGATGCGGTGCGCGGAAGTAAGCGGGATCGATGCGATACAGCATCGAGACCAGCGCCAGTGCTTTTCCAGAAACGCCGCCGTAGGTTTTCTCGACGTAGCGCGATGTCTGCGCGATGCCGATCGCTTGCGCCAATGCGGCGGCCCGCGACGCGGCCGGCAAGCGCGCGATACGCTTCTCAAGCGTACTGACATCCGCATCGAGCTGGATGTCCGGAATCGCCTTGACGCTCGCGGCGAAGCGATGCAGGAACGGCGCCGCGAGCGGAAACTGCAGCACATTGCCGTAGTTGAGCCGGAGCGCCGCGGTCGGCGCATCGTTGTTGGCGAGAAAGATCAGGCTCAAGTGTTCGCTCGGCACGTGCAGAAGAAACGATGAATACGACGGCCCGAGCCCGTAGACCCAGTTGAGCTTCGTTCCATTCCATTCTTCCGAAAACCAGCCGAGGCCGTACGGCGAATCCGTACCGTCGTTGAGCTTGAACGGCCGGGTCATCTCGGTAGCGCCCGTCTTGCCGATCAAGCGGCATTGATCGATCGCATCGACATAGTGCGCAAGGTCGGCGAGCGTCGACAGCATGCCGCTGTTCGGATACGCGTGTTTGTGGCCGCCTTGAAGATCGTCATCGGCAACGAACGCGCCGCGCTTCGAATCGAAGCGATATGGCGTGACGATGCGTGCGATGTGCGCCTGCTCGGCCGCATCGGGAAAGCCGGTGAGTGTGTCCTTGAGCCCGACGCGATCGAGAATGCGCGCTTTGACTTCGCCGGCGAACGCGCGCGCGTAGTCTTTCTCGCCGGTTATCTTCAAGAACACGCCGTAGACGGAATTGAAACGGTTGCCGTTGTAGCTGAAGACGTCGCCCGGTTTCGCGCCTTCCGACGTCTGCGAAAGAACATGGCGAATGCGGATATCGGCACTGCTATAGAGCCACCCTGTCGCATCGTCGACTTGCGGATAGTCGGCGAGATAGTCGTCGAGCCGAATGCGGCCTTCCTCGGCGTACTGCATCATCAGCGCCGCCGTGAACGTCTTGGTGATCGACGCGACCGGGAAGATCGAATCTGCGCGAATCGGCAAGCGCCGTTCGAGATCGGCGTAGCCTTGCGTCTCCACGTGCACGATCCGCCCGTTCCGCGCGACCGCGAGCGCATAGCCGGGCAGGCGAAGCAACTTCGCGTATCGCGCCACTTCGGCGCAGAAATCGCGCTCGCCGCTGCAATTGGGACGCGTGTTCAAATCGTCGGCGCGCGCCTCGGGAGAAAAGCCGAGGCAAAGCGCGCCGAGTCCTAGAACGAACCTCGCAAAAATGGGGGGCATGGTCGCCACATCCTGGCCAATGGGATTGCGATGCTCGATGCGGCCGCAGGGTTTATCTCCGGGCTGCAATGTCAGCCCGGCTTCTGACGTTGCGCTACACTCTCAGTCGGGTGGCGGGGGCGTTGCTCGGTGGAAGAGTTCCTGGATAGGCTCAGGCAACGCAAACTGGTTCAATGGGCGCTGGCCTATCTGGCCGGCGCGTTCGCATTGATCCAGATTCTCGATATCGTCGGACAGCGTTTCGGCTGGCCCGCGACCGTCCTCCGTGCCGTCATCATCTTGGTGGCGATCGGATTCTTCGTCGCTCTCGTGCTCGCTTGGTATCACGGCGAGCGCGGCGCTCAACGCGTCAACGGACCGGAATTGCTGATCCTCGCGATCCTGCTCGCGATCGGCGGATTCGTCCTCTCGCGCTTTGCTCAAAGCCCGAGCGAACCTTCGGCAGCGTCAGCCAACGTTGCGCCGAGGCCGGCGGCCGATTCGGCGATCGACAAGGAGCAGATTCCGACCCGCTCGATCGCCGTACTGCCATTCACCGACTTGAGCCCCGCTCACGATCAGGAATACTTTTCCGACGGCATGGCCGAAGAAATCCTCAACGCGCTGGCCAAAGTGAAGGATCTCAAGGTCGCCGGGCGTACCTCGTCGTTCTCTTTCAAGGGCAAGAACGACGACATGCGCGTGATCGGCAAGGCGCTCGCCGTCGCCCACGTGCTCGAAGGTTCCGTGCGCAAGCAGGGCGACAAGGTGCGTATCACCGCGCAGCTGATCCAGGCGGAAGACGGCTACCATTTGTGGTCGGAAAGTTACGACGGCGATTTGTCGGACGTATTCGAACTGCAAGAGCGCATCGCGCGCGCGATCACCGATCAGCTGAAAGTCGTTCTGCAAGGAGATCAGCAGCGGCGGCTCGTACCGGTCGCCACCGTCAATCCCGAAGCGTACGCGCTTTATTTGCAGGCGACCGGTATTTTCAACCGGCGCGAAGGTCCGCGATTTCCCGAAGCGATCGCGGAGCTCGATCAGGCGCTGAAGCTCGATCCGAAATTTTCGCGCGCGCACTCGCGGCTGGCAGCAATCCATGCGCTGGAACCGATCTACATTCCCAGCAATGTCGACCGCGCGCTGGCAGCGGCCGAGCATGAAGCCGCGCTCGCCATCGAGCTCGATCCATCGCTCGCCGAGCCGCACGCCGTGCTCGCCATGGCGTATGGCCAACGCGGCCGCTACGCCGATGCGCGCGCCGCGATCGATCGCGCGCTCGCGATCGATCCCGACGATGTCACTGCGAATTTCTGGGCCGGGGTCAATCTCATCAATGCCGGCTACACCGCCCAAGGCTGCGAGCGGTTCGATCACGTCCTGTCGATCGATCCCTTGATGCCGAACGCACTCTTGTGGCGCGGTCTTCAATACGTCTACGCGGGCGATATCGATCGCGCCGAAGTGCTCATGCGGCGCGCAACCGATGTCGGTTTGCTTCATGCGGGCATTGGAATGCACGTGGTCCTCGCCGCGCGCGGCCGGAGAACGGAGGCGATCAAGCCGCTCGCCGAAGGGCTGCGCGTTCTAGGTGCGGGTCTTCCCGCCGTCACCGCCGACACCATCGCCGCTGGAATCTACGGCGATGCCGCGGCGCACGCGAAGGCGCTCGCCGTCATCGACGCGTACCTATCGACGAAACCGGATCACGTTGCGGCGATCGTTCCGTATTCACTGTTGCTATTGGACGAGCATGATCGCGCCCTTGCGATGATCTCCCGGAATGCCAGCAGCAACGACGCGTTGTTTTTCCACGTTCTCTGGAGTCCCGCGGGCCGCAGTGTTCGCGCGACGCCGGAGTTCATGACATTCGTCAAGAAATTGGGTCTCGTGGACTTATGGGACAAATACGGCGAGCCGGACGTCTGTCATCGCCGGGCACCCAGTGACTATGTCTGCGACTAGCTGCAGCCGATGACATCCATGGGATCGCGCCGCGCGTTTATCGCTGGCCTTGGTGCCGCCTCGATGGCGGGATGGGCGCAGGCGGCCGCGATCGATTCATCGGATTACCTTTTGCGGCACGGCCTGATCCATCTCAACACCGCCTCGCTCGGCGCGACGTCGCGTGCGGTGCTCGATCGCACGCTGGACGCGTGGCGCAAGCTCGAATCCGATCCGGTGCGCATGGCGTACGGCCAGGACAATGACACGGTGCTATCGGCGGCCGAACAGGTGCGCGAGCGCGCCGCCCGGTTCCTCGGGTGCGATGCCGATGAGCTCCTGATCACGCGATGCACGACCGATGGAATGAATACCGTCACGCAAAGCCTGCGCTGGACGACAGGCGATCGCGTGTTGACGACGGATCAGGAACACGACGGCGGCAGCATGGGCTGGGCGTATCAGGCGCAACGCCGCGGCGTCGTGATCGATCGGGTGGCGATCGCGCTCGACGATCACGACAGCGCAGCCATCGTGCGCCGTTTTGCCGACGCAATCACGCCGGCGACTCGCGTCATCAGCGTCAGCCACGTCATCACGTCGACCGGTCTTCGCATGCCGATCGCCGAGATCTCGGCGCTGGCGCGCGAGCGCGGCATCTTGTGCGTCGTCGACGGCGCGCAGGCGGTCGGTGCCATCGAGGTCAACGTCAAGGCGCTGGGCTGCCACGCATACGCGACGAGCGGACATAAATGGCTGATGGGTCCGAAAGGCACCGGGCTCCTGTACGTCAGCCGCGAGGCGGGTGCGATCCAGCCGATTCAATGGCAGGACGAGCATCGCTACGGCGCGCATTCGGCCGGCGTTGGCCCGCTGCCGCTCGTTATCGGTCTCGGTGCTGCGATCGAGCGCTTGCAGGAGATCGGCATGGCCGACGTCGAGCGCCACAACGTTACGTTGCGCAACCGGGCGTATACCGGGCTCGCGCAAATCGCCAAGCTGCGCTTGGTGGGTCCGCCTCCGGGGCCGCTCGCAACCGCCATGGTCGCTTGCGTTCTGCCCGACGAGACCGACAGCAGGACGTTGAAGGACGTCCTGCGCGACAAATACGGCATCGTTGTGAAGATGATCGAAAAACACTGGTTCAACGGCATCCGGATTTCGCCGCATGTGCTTAACAGCGAGGCGGATATCGATGCCGTGTTGCGGGCTCTTCGCGTGGAAATGGCATGACCTTCCGGTCCGGCGCCTGCTATCGTCTATGATAGCCATCGATGCCTGCACGCCCGGAGCGCGCGCGGATGCGGTCGATCTTCGCCGAGCTTGAACGTCGAAACGTATACCGCGCGGCCGTATTCTACGCGGCGGCCGCATGGCTTTTGATTCAGATCGCGACGCAGGTTTTCCCGTTCTTCAATATTCCCAACTGGGTGATACGGCTCATCATCGTCGCCCTGGTCGTCGGGTTTCCGTTTGCGATGGCCTTTTCGTGGTTCTACGAATGGACACCCGAAGGCCTCAAGCGCGAGGCCGACGTCGACCGCTCGGGCTCGGTGACGCGAGCGACCGGCAAGAAGCTCGATCGCTGGATCATCGCGACATTGAGCCTCGCCGTCGTCCTGCTGCTCGCCGACAAGTTCGTGCTGCACCGAGATGCGTCCGCGGTCGCCGAGAAATCGATCGCCGTGCTCCCGTTCGCGAATACCAGCGGCGATTCCGGCAACGAATATTTTTCGGACGGCCTCGCGCAGGAGTTGATTTCTTCGCTGTCCCGCCTCAGTGATCTGAAAGTGATCGGCCGCACCTCATCGTTTCAGTTCAAGGGCAAGGGCGACGATAGCCGCACGATCGGCGACAAGCTCGGTGTTTTCTATCTGCTCGAAGGCAGCGTACGCAAATCGGCCGATCGCGTGCGCATCGCGGTCGAGCTCGTGAAAGCGGCCGATGGCGCAAATGTGTGGTCGGAAAGCTACGATCGCGAGCTCAAGGATATTTTCACGGTGCAGTCCGAGATCGCCGGCGCCGTCGCGGCCGAGCTCAAAGTCGCGCTGCTCGGCAACAACGCCGAGGTGGTGCAAACGCCCACCGCAAGCACGCCTTCGAATCAGAACATCGAGGCCTACACGGCTTTGCTGCAGGGCATTTTCTACGAGCGACGCCGCACCGCCGAAGATCAGCACAAGGCGATCGCCTACCAAGAAGAAGCAATTCGTCTCGATCCCAAATACGCACTGGCTTATGCGCATTTGTCGCTCGCCAAGACGCGGTTCCTCGCGGTCTTCAGTGTCTCCGACGGCGGCGAGCGCGAAAGGATAGTGGCCCAGACTCGCAAGGCCGCCGATACCGCGCTGGCATTGCAGCCTGATCTGAGCATCGCGCACCAGGCGCGCGCCGCGATCTTGCAACTGGTCGATTTGGATCTCGTCGCAGCGGAAGCCGAATTTCTCCGTGCCGCCGAGCTCGCGCCGCAGGATTCGCAGCCGCCGTTTTCGCTCGGCATCGTGAATGCATCGTTCGGCAGGCTCGCCGAAGGCGTCGCCTACGGCACACGAGCGACCGTGCTCGATCCGTTGAACAGCGCCGCGTATGTCTACCTGGCGCGATCGCTCTACGCGCTCGGCCGCTACGATGAAGCCGAGGCGGTGCTGCGCAAAAGCATCGAGCTGCAGCCCCAGGCGTCGCAAAGCTATTGCGAGCTTGCGATCGTCGAGATCTTGCGCGGCCACGCAGCCGCGGCCGTCGGCCTCGCTCGGCAGGAAACCGATCCGTTCTGGCGGTTGTTCGCACTTGCGCTCGCCCAGTTCGCGAACGGCGACAAGGCCGAGGCCGATGCGAAACTCGCCGAGCTCATCGCCCAATATGCGGACAGCGGTGCTTTCCAGATCGCGATCGCTTATGCGCAGCGCAAGGAACCGGATAAGGTGTTCGAGTGGCTCGATCACGGGTTTGCGACGCGCGATCCCGGCGTCACCACGGTCCGATACGCTCCATTCCTGGGCGATTACGCCAGCGATCCGCGCTTCGTCGCGTTTTGCAACAAGCTCCGCCTTCCGCTCCCCGACAAGCAATGAATGCGCTGGAAGCGTTGATCCTCGATCTGGAACACGATCGTTCGCTGGCTGCGCCGGATCGATTGCGTCGACGCATCGATGCGCTCGATCGCATCGAGGCTTATCTTCTACACGAGCGCGATCATGATCGCGCTCGTGCGATGTGTTCCCGGCTGGAAGCGATCAACGACGAGTTTTATCAGACCGTTCGCAGCGAAATTCGACAAGGCAAAACGCCGGCCTGGCTGCTCGAACAAACGATCGATTGGGAACAAGCGCACGAGGAAGCTTACGACTATCTCGATGTCGCGATGAGCGGCATCCTGCAATTCGAGGAACCTGATACCGACATCGCCGAGCTCGCTGACGACATGGTGTTCTATCAACCGACGCCGGCGCGTCATATTTTCGATTTGATCCGCCGCGCGGGGTTGACCGAACGCGATGTGCTCGTCGATCTGGGCTCAGGTTTGGGCCATGTGCCTTTGCTGACATCCATCTGCACGCGCGCTCGCAGCATCGGAATCGAGCGCGAAGCCGTCTACGTCGATTGCGCACGGCGGTCCGCGGCGACGCTGAGTCTTTCCAACGCGACGTTCATTCAGCAGGACGCGCGCGACGCGGATTTTTCGTTCGGCACAGTATTCTATCTCTACACGCCGTTCACGGGCGCGATCCTGCGCACGGTGCTCGATGCCTTACGACGCGAAGCGATCGGTCGCGACATTCGCCTCGCAACTTATGGTCCGTGCACGGCGATCGTCGCCGAAGAGCCGTGGCTCGACGTCGTCGGACCGCTCGAAGCCGGCCGGCTCGCGCTGTTTCGGTCTCACAACGGCAACGCGTAAGTCTGCTTCACGATCTGGCTCGGCAAATCGGTCTTGACGTTCTGAATGCCGTTTGCGCGCGTCAGATGCTTCGTCTGGAATCGCCGATAGTCGTCGAGATCCTTCACGACGACGCGCAAGAGCGCATCGCTTTCGCCGAGCATGATGTAGCACTCCACGATCTGCGGCAGCTGCTGCATCGCCTCGATGAAATGCTCGATCGTCTCGGCATCTTGCGCGGTAAGCCAAACGCGCGTGAACAGCGTCATGCCGATACCGACGCTCGCAGGATTCAGCACCGCAACGTATCGCTCGATCACGCCGGCTTCTTCGAGCAAGCGCACGCGTCTTAGACACGGCGACGGCGATAAGCCGACTTCCTGCGCAAGCTCGTTGTTCTGCAAGCGGCCGTCGCGTTGCAGTGCGCGCAGGATGCGGCGGTCCATCTCGTCGAGCTCGATCGTCATTCGAATTCCCCAGGGGCTCCAATCGTGCCGGCAGGTTGGCAGATTATGCCAAAATGAATCTATTGCGTGAAATATTCGCAACCAGATTGCGTGGCTCGCAGCGTACGATGCCAAGCATGACCCTGCCGACGACGCTGCTTTTCTCCGCCACCGTCCTCCCGCTGATCTGCACCCCGGGCCCGGACATGCTCTTCATCACCTCCCAAGCCATCACCGGCAACGCCTCGGCGGGCCTGCGCGCCACGGCTGGTGTCTGCACGGGCTATATCGTGCATTCGCTGCTCGTCGCCGCCGGCCTCGCGGCGATCATCGCGGCGTCGCCGATGCTGTTCGAGGCGTTGCGTTGGATCGGCGTCGCGTATCTCGTCTATCTCGCTTCGCAGCTGATTCGATCGGCGATGACATCAGGCCAGCTCACGCTGCAATCCGGCGCGAAGCGAGCGCCGTTCCGGCGCGGTTTCCTCACGGCCGTGCTGAATCCCAAAGGCATGATGATCTACTTCGCGATCCTGCCGCAGTTCATGCAGAGCGGCGAATCGGCGGCAGTGCAGGCGATGGTTCTGTCGGCGATTTTCATCGCGCTCTGCGGCGTCGTTTACACCGCGTTGAGCATCGTCATCGCGTCGACGGGCAACAAAGGTCGAATCAGCGATCGCGCACGTCGATGGGTCGAGGGCGTATCGGGCGGTCTGCTGGTGGTTGCAGCGGGAAAGCTTGCGACGAGCTGACGGCGCGTCGAACATTACTGATCGCGAGACCGGTTTCGCCGACGCTTGCGCAAACCGGATGACCGCGCGATCTCCCGTTGCATCCATTGCACGAAACGCGGCATCGCCTCCGCTTCGCGCCACAACGCCCAATAGCGCGCCGGGCCATCGACGACGTGATCGAACGGAGCGATCAGCGCGCCGTTCGCAACGAGATCGCCGTAAAGCAACGGCGACAGCAGCGCGACGCCGATGCCCTTCGTTGCGGCGCTGGCTTCGAGCTCGTAGGTCGCAAAGCGCGTCGGGATATACGTCGGCGTCGCGTCCGGCACGCCGGCAAGCTCGAACCAGCGCGTCCAGCGTGTGTCCGGAATCAGCGGCAATTCCAGGAGGCGTCGCGGCGACATCGGCGCGCCGGCCGCGAGTGCCGGGCTCAGCATCGGCGTTCCGTGATCGGGAAGAAGCTCGACGGCCGAGCATCCGCGCCATGGCCCCTGGCCGCTTCGAATCGCGATGTCGAACTGATCCGGCGAGAGGAGCTCTTCGGTCGCAGACAGCGCGATCGGCTGCGAATCCGGCAACCCGTTGTAGGCCTCGATGCGCGGAACCAGCCAGCGCAGCGCGAACGTCGGCGCACATGTCACGCGTAGCGCGGGCTGGATACGCCGGCATTGATCCAGTGCGGATTGGATCGTCGCCAGCGCCTCGTCCACTTTTTCGGCGAGAGCAAGCGCCTGATCGGTAATCGCGAGCCGCGGGCCGTGACGCACGAAGAGGTTCACGCCGAGCGACGCCTCGAGATTGCGCATGCGAAGGCTTACCGCGCTCGGCGTCAGGCAAAGCTCATCCGCGGCGCGCGAAAAACTTCGATGACGCACGCAAGCGACCAGTACGCGAAGGGAATCCAGAGGCGGCAGAACGGGCGGCATTTCAAGCTCGGCATCCAATGATGCGAAGAAACTCTCGTTATGTGCGACTTTGCGGCCGTCGTAAGCTCCCGGTCCATCGAACAGCTCGGAGCCATTCATGGCCGAACCGAAGACGCGTCCAACGTTGAGAGTATCCGTCGGTTTGATCGCGTTGTCGCTCGCGGTTGCCGCGAGCGGTGCGCTCGCGCACGAAGAAACGCCGTCTCTACCGGGCTACTCCATCGCGCGCACGGGCGACGTGCACGATTTCGACTACTTCGCCGGCGCCTGGACGACAGCTCAGCGCCGGCTCAAAGCACGCGGCGTCGGCAGCACCGAATGGGAGGAATTTCCCGGCACGCTCTGCATGACGCCGTATCTTGCCGGCGCTGCCACCGTCGACGAGATCTATTTTCCATCGAAGAAAACGGCCGGCCTCACGCTGCGCGTGTTCGATCTTAAGAAGCGCCAATGGTCGATCTACTGGGTCAATAGCGCCATCGGCAAGCTCGATCCCGTGCCGGTCGTTGGCGGATTCTCCGGCGATCGCGGCGAGTTCTACGCCGAAGATCACGAGGACGGACGCGCGATCAAAGTGCGCTATCTCTGGAACAAGGTCGATCGCGAGCATGCGCGCTGGGAACAGGCGTACTCCTACGACGATCGCACGTGGGAAACCAACTGGACCGCCGAGTTCACGCGCGCCGACGCGGCAAAAACCTGCGACGCCGGCCGTCCGCGCCGCTAGTGTTTTTCGCCGCAGGGCACCTAACGATTCCGACAGCGCGACATCGCATCGCTCATATCGATACGCGAAATCGTCCCGCCGTGATAATCGGTCAGCCAGATCGATCCATGACCGGTCGACAGTGAATCGCCGCCGGCGCCCGTCCATTGACAACGCAGCGTCACGGTGGCGGCATCGATCATCGACAACGGAGCCTTCATCATCGTCGTCCAGATCATGTCGCCGCCGAACGCCACATCGCCGCCGTGGCCGGGCGTGTCGAGCGCGATGGTTTTGGCTTTCTTCGTTTCGACATCGACGCGCGTCAACGATCCGTCGCCTTGATTGAGCGTCCAGATCGCGCCCGCGCCGGAGGTTAGAAACCGCGGGCCCGGACCCGTTCGCACCGACGCGAGCACCGCGCCCGTCTTCGCATCGACGCGGGTTACCTCCGAACCGTCAGCGCGCGACACCCAAATATCGCCGTCACGGTACGTGGGATTGTACGAACCCGCCGGCACGCGAATGCTCTGACGCACGGCGCCCGTCGCGGGATCGATGCGCGCCAGCGTGCCGTTCTTGTCGGTGACGAGCCACACGCTGTCGGCGCTGACCGCAACGCCGCCTTCGCCCACCGGAGGCCCGATCTTGAACACGCCGGTCAGCGCATTCGATGCGAGATCGACTTTTGCCAACGTCGGCTCGGAGCCGCACAGCGGCACCCAAAGACTGCCCAAGCCTGCAGACAATCCCGCGCAAGGCTCGCCGTTCAACGTCACGGAAGCGACCAATGCGTTGGTTTTCGGATCGATTCTGTGTACGGCATCGGGGCCGGTGCTGCCGACCCACACGGCGTCGGGCGTGACGGCAACCCAGTCGGCGGTCTTGCCGACGCGGATTGTCGCGATCGGCTTCAGCTCGTCGATCGGCCGTCGTGTCGCGGCATCCTTAGCGGCGACAGGCGTGCCAGACAAAGCCCATCCGCCTGCAAGCAGGATGGCGAGGATCCAATGCGAACGCAGCGCTTCGAGCACGGTCCTCACCCCCAGCGTGAATGCCAACGCAGTGTCAGGGATATCCCTTGCGGCGCGCAAGTTAGCGAATCGGTAGCGGAACCTTGACCGGCCGGGAAGCAATCTGGAAAGACTCACCGTCACTCACCGCTTCAGCATCGGGAGTTGCCTGCGTCCATCCGCCACTGAAGAGGTTTTGCTCGATGCGTTCCTTGTCGCCGATAACATTCTTGTTCGTTGCCGCTACGCTGACGTCGGCGTCAGCCGCCTCGGTAAATCACGATCCGAAAGGAACCGATGGCATCAGCCTCGCCGTCACCATCAGCACCGACACCACGGCAGGGAGCTGCGGCACCGCGACCGAGCTTGATGCCGATATCGGCCAGCAGATCAACTTCTGCTATGTCGTTACCAATAACTCGGCGACGACGCTGAATTATCACGCGCTTGTCGACGATATCGCCGGCCCGATCGTGCCGATGGTCAACTACGCGCTGGCACCCGGCGCGAGCTACCAGTACAACCGCATCATCAGCGCCGAGACTTCACAATCGCCGACAGCGACGTGGACCGCGTACGGCGACCTTCCGTCGTATACCTACGACGACACCGTCAGCGCCGACTTCATCGACATCACTACTACCGGCACTCCGCTCGATCTTTACAGTGACAGCGCCGCCGGCGTGACGATGGATTTCCCGTTCACGTTCTACGGCGTCTCGTCCAATCAGATTTCGATCGGCAACAACGGCGGCATCATCTTCGGCGTCGAGGACGGCACCGTCTTCTCGTTCACCTCGGCGCTGCCCGATGGCGATCTGGGCGCTGCGATCCTGCCGTACTGGACGAACATCGCCGCCGACACCGGCAACGTTTACTACCAGACGCTCGGCACGGCGCCGGATCGGCAATTCGTCGTCGAATGGTACGACCGCAACCATGATGGCTCGGGCGGAAATCCCGATAGCCCCAGCGGCGCCACGTTCGAAATCGTGCTTAACGAAAACGGCCAGATTCTCTTCAACTACCAGACCGCGAGCTTCGGCGATCCGACTGTCGACGACGGCCTGACGGCTACCGTCGGCCTCAACGGCGACGCCACGCACGCAACGCAATACTCGCGCAACGAAGCGGTATTGCACGACGGGCTCGCGATCCTGTTTACGCCGAACAACGGCACGATGTATTCGGCTTCGCAGCAGGTTTCGCTCAATGTCGGCGCGCCGATCGAAGCGATATCGCCCGCGGCGATCAGCGCGAGCGTCGCGGCGGGAAGCACCGCCAACGCGCCGGTTACGATCAGCAACAGCGGCAATGTCGATCTCGCCTGGCACGTCGGCCAGGCGCCGAGCCGCGCGCACTTTCCGCCGGTCTCGCGCTTCGTGGTCCCGCTTGGCGATCCGCATCAGAAGAATCCGGGCCGCGCATCGCTCCAGACGAGTGGCGTCGCGAATCGCATCATGCTTCCGTTCTCGACGAGCGTTCCCGCGTTTGGATTCGACGAATCGAACGGATCGGCCGGCAACGGTATTTACGTCAGCCTCGATGCGAACGCGCCGGAAGCGCCAACGGCGTTGGGACCAAGCCCGGACCCGATCCATGTGTTCGCCGGCGATTTCGTCGGCAATGATTTCTCCGTCCAATACGCCGTCGATGTCACCACCGACATTCTCTATGCCGTCAACACCACCACCGCAGCCGCAAGCCAAATCACGACGATGCCATCGCCCGTCGAAAACTACGCGTGGAGCGCGCTGCGCTGGGATGCGAGCACATCGATCGCGTACGCCGTGCTCGTCGGTCCGATCCGCCGCAATCCGCTGAGCCCGTGGCATTCGAGCCTTTACACCGTCGATCTTTCGAGCGGCGCTTCCACGCTGATCGGACAAATCCAGAACGTCGCCGATCCGACGGCGGATATTCTGATGATCGACATCGCGATCAACTCCGATGGGCTCGTCTACGGTCTCGATCTCGTCAGCGACAGCATGATGGCGATCGACAAGACCGGCGGCGCCGCGTCCGTGATCGGCTCCATCGGCTTCGACGCAAACAGCGCGCAGAGCATGGACTTCGACGACGCCACCGGCACGCTCTATCTCGCCGGCTGCGTGAACGATCCGGTGCTCCACAAGTGCGTGCAGAGCAATATGTACACCGTCGACATCGGCACCGGCCTCGCCACGCTGATCTCGCCCATCGGCAACAACGGCGTCGGCGCCGAGCTCGGCGGCTTCGCGATCGCGAACGTCAGTGGATGCTCGTCGCCCGATGCGATGCCCTGGCTCACATTTGACACCACGCTCGGCAACACCGCGCCCGGAGCCTCAACCAACATCACCGCAACGTTCGACGCAAGTACGCTGGCACCCGGCACGTATTCGGGAACGACATGCGTCTTCAGCGACGATCCGACGCAGCGGCTCGTGCGCATGCCGGTGTCGCTCAACGTGATCGCTGCGGACACGATCTTCGCAAACGGCTTCGATCCGTAAAATTTTTATCCGCTCCATATCCCCTCTCCCGCTGCGCGGGAGAGGGCTAGGGTGAGGGCGCGCAGGGTTCAGAGCGCGAGGAGGGTAGACTCGAGCGCGCAGCCCGGAGACCCTCCATGCGCAACCTCGATTTCAGTTCCTGGCAGGCGATGCTGTCGACGCTGCTCGGCATCGCCATCATCACGCTGCTTGGCGTCGGCATTCGCCTCCTGGCGATGCAGACGATTCAGCAAAGGCGCGAGCGCGAGAACCGGCAGATCAACGAGCGCTTACGCACGCTGATCGCCGCGTACAAGACACTCGGTGGATCGTTCACCGGCAATCTCGCGGTCGATCCGACGCACTTGCGCGATGTGAAGCGCAGCGACGCCGAAGCAAGCGCATCATCCGGCAGCGACCGCGCGCGCCGCATGCGCGATGCCGTCGAAGCCGCGCTCTCGGACATCATCCTGCTCGGCACCGAAGAACAAGTCCGTCTCGCCGCGCGCGCCGCCAACGAGCTTGCCTCCGGACGGCCGATTCACACCGCCGAGCTCGTGATTTCGCTCCGCGATTTCATTCGCAAGGCGCTTGATCTCGATGCGGTGCCGAACGATGTTTCGATTCCGAAGCAGGGGCCGGCGCGGGTTGTTGCAGCGAAAGGGAAGGGCGAAGGCGGCGGTGCGAAAGACGATGCGGGTCGCGGCGGCGGCAAAGGCATGGGCGGCGCGGGCGGAGCAGCGGGCGCAGGAATGGGCATAGGTTTCGGTCTCGGCGGCAGCACATCGGACGACGACGATCACACACCGCGAAGTTAGCGCCACCGCATCCTTTCGTACGTCTCGATCGTTCTAGGGACAACGGCCCACTCCCGAGCCGCAACCACCCAAGGAACGACCCCATGCCAACCTTAGAAAACCAACGCGCCCTCGTCACCGGCGGCAGCACCGGCCTCGGCCTCGGCATCGTCGAAGCGCTGGTCGCACAAAAAGCCAACGTCGTCGTCGTCGCGCGCGATGCGCAGCGCCTCGCCGAAGTCGAACGCCGCCTCGGCGTCACCACCGCCATCGGCGATGTTGCCGACGCCGGTCTCGCCGATTCGCTGTTGCGCGAATTCCGTCCCACCGTGCTCGTGCTCAACGCCGGCGCCACGCCCGCGATGGCGATGCTGCACGAGCAAACGTGGGAAGGCTTCAGCAACACGTGGAACACCGATGTGAAAGCGGGCTTCCATTGGATTCAAGCCGCGCTGCGCCTGCCGCTGCCGCGCGGAAGCCGCGTGCTCATCGGTTCCGGCGGCGCCGCGGTAAACGGATCGCCGATGTCCGGCGGCTACGCCGGCGCCAAGCGTATGCTGTGGTTCATGGCGAGCTATGCGAACACCGTGTCGACGGAGCAGGATCTCGGCATCCGCTTTCAGGCCATCGTCCCAAGACAAATGCTCGCCGCCGGCGGCGTCGGACGCGCGGGCGCGGAGGCGTATTCGCGGCGCAGAGGCATCAAACCTGAGGCGTTTCTCGAAAACTTCGGAACGCCGATGACCGCGCGCGAAGTCGGCGACCACATCGTCAGCATCCTCACCGATCCGCAGTACGAATCCGCGCCGGCGCTCGCGCTCAAGGGCGATTTCGGCATCCAGGCACTTGAAGCCTAAAACCATGTCCGACGACGCCTCGCTGATCGCCGCGCAGCACGAAAGCCGCCGCCGTTTTCTCGAGCTCGTCGCCGAGATTCGCCCCGAGCTGCACCGCTACGCGGCGCGCATGGTCGGCTCCATCGCCGACGGCGAGGATGTCGTGCAGGACACGCTCGCCCGCGCCTACTACGCGTTGCCGGAGATGGAAACGATGCCGCCGCTTCGCCCTTGGCTCTTTCGCATTGCGCATCACCGCGCGCTGGATCACCTGAAGCGCTACGACGTGCGCATGCGCGAACCGTTGGAATCGGCGGAACATCACGCCGATTCCGCGCCCGACCCCGGCGACGCGCTCGCACATGAACAAGCAACACGCACCGCCATCACGCACTTCGTCGTTCTGCCGCCAGCGCAACGCAGCACCGTGATCCTGAAAGACGTGCTCGGCCACTCGCTCGACGAAATCGCTGCGCTTACCGATCTCACGCTGCCCGCCGTCAAAGCCGCGCTGCACCGCGGCCGCACGCATCTGCGCAAACCGAAGCCCGATCCGCCCGCGCCGCCGCCGCACTCGTCGCTAGTCGTCCGCTACGCCAATCTCTTCAATGCGCGCGATTGGGACGGCGTGCGCGCGTTGCTCGCCGAGGATGTCCGGCTGGATCTTGTTTCGCGGGTGCGGCGCGAAGGGAAGCGCGGCGTCGGGAATTATTTTTCGAACTACGATCGGCTGGAGGGTTGGTACTTCGTGCCGGCGTGGTTGGATGGGCGCGAGGTGATTGCCGTGTATCCGGATGTGGGCAACACGCGCGTGAGCTACTTCATCGAGCTTCGAATGCTAGGCAGCGCCGTCGTCGAAATTCACGATTTCCGCTACGTGCCTTACATCGCTCGCGAAGCTGCGGTGCAGCGCTCGTAGTCAAATCCCCTCTCCCGCTTGCGGGAGAGGGTAGGGTGAGGGCAGCCTTGGTTCGAGTCGCCTATGGTTGCGCTCGACCGATCCTGGCGCTGCGGCCGTTTCGCCGACGTCTTGGCCCGCACAGGCCGGGCCGCGCGGCCGAGCGGATCTATCGAAACTAAGCGGTGATCGCTTAGAAAAGCAATCCAATCCCTATCCCGTGTAGTCCAGACTAGGGGGTGACATCGCGTCCGTAGCGATGTGGGCGACCAAAGATCGCGCGTCGGAGGAAAAAGAACGCGACGATACATAGGACGATGGCCAATACCTCTAGGACATGCAGTGTGCTGATAGATATTCGGCCGGCAAAGCAATAGTGCACTGCCGCAACAACAACCACTGCCATGAAGTGCACCACGGCGAGAAAAGCAATGTAGCCAACGGACATGCGCATGTCAGACACTAAACCTCGTTGATCGCGTCGAGTCAATATCCACGCGAGAGGAGCTGCGTCATGATCAAAATCCACAAAGGCAGCACCAACGTCTACGCCGATCTCGGCCATCCTGACGCGGACGAAATGCTGATCAAGGCTCAGCTCGCGCGCAAGATCGCTGCCTTGATAAAGCGGCGCCAGATGACGCAGACGGAGGCGGCGAAGGTCTTTCGCATGCCTCAGCCGAGAGTGTCGGCGATGCCGCGGGGCCAGTTCCGCGGGATTTCCGAGGATCGCATGATGCGGTGTCTGACTGCGCTTGGGCAGAACGTGCAGATTGTCGTCAAGCCGGCGCGCGAGGGTAGGGTGGGTGTCTTGTCGGTGGCTGCCTAGCGGCCTCGTTCGCGTAGCGCCTTAAATGATCCTGACCCGATACCTCGTATGACGGAGAATCGACGAATGAAAGACACCAAGGCGGTTATCGAGCAGGCGTATTCCGCATTCAACCAGCGGGACATCGACGGCGCATTAGCGCTGATGACGGACGATGTGAGCTGGCCCAAGGCTTCGGAGGGCGGGCGGATGGTTGGGAAGGAAGAGATTCGTGCCTACTGGAGTCGGCAGTGGAGTGAGTTCGATCCGCGTGTCGAGCCGCTGGCGATGACCGATGAAGATGGAGGCAAGGTACGCGTCAGGGTGTGGCAGCTCGTCAAGAGCCTTCAAGGGGATGTTCTTTCGGATAGTGAGGTTGTGCACGTGTTCACGATGAACGGCGGGCTTATTTCGGCAATGGGCCTCGGGGACGAGGCCAAAGCGGATCCGTCTGCTGCATTCGTGCACCGACCCTGATTGGCTGTCAGAAGATCCTTCCGCGTATTCCGAAAGATTCCTGTGTGAACGACACGATGGATGCGGCGAAGCTCTTTCGCATGCCGCAGCCGAAGGTGTCGGCGATGCTGCGCCTCTCGCCTTCGAACTTCCTGAATCACGAACGCGCCGCCTCAGCTGCTATATGGCCTGCTAGCTGGGTAATGAAGGTCCTCATGTCTGTCATGCTGCTCAGTTCTTGGTAAGCGCCGTCCTCCACCGAAGTACGCGGCGAGGTGATGATAGAAGCAACGGAATAAAGTTGCTCCTGCATGAGTCGCTGGCACAGCAGATTGTAGCGCTGGAGATACGACGCACCTTGGAACTCGGGAAACACCGGAAAGTGCGGTGAGCGATCAGTGACAGGACGACGAGACTCGGGTGCATCTTCCACCATCATCATCCACCCGACAAAAGGACGCGGCTGCTTTCCAAACGCTCCCTCACGATATGCGATCCAGAGGTCATGCGCTGTTCCAATTGCTTCCTCAGTGCGGTTGTTAAAATTGTTGCCGAAAGACGGTCCGACCTGACTCTTGAATTCGAGCGCAGCTATCAGACGCTTTTCATTAATGACAATAAGATCCCAAAGTTTAGTAGGCCGAAAATATCCAGGCAGCGTAACTAACGAACGATTCCGATGGATATCTGCGTGACTAAGGCCGTTAGCGCGAACTAGATCGATGACTAGTGCGACAAAGCCGTCCATGTTCTTGCCAGCAGTGACGCCGGCACGCTCACCGTGATCAACGTTCCCAGATTCAATCTGCTTTTGACGGGCCTTCTCGCGATTGCCCCAGAAGGCCTGAACGGCTTCGCGAGTCTTAGCTTCATAGTCTGCAAGATCGATGCTCACTCGGCCCTCGTATCTTTCATTAGCAACTCTCAGCTACCAGCAAGTGTGGCGCGTTCTTCACTCGAAAGGCCGTAAAGTCTGGATACGGCACTATTACAGTCATCGACGCTGCTGAACTGCGCTGCGACAATGAGCTGGTCTCTAACTATCGCAGGTACGTCCTTCCATTCCGGCAGACGAATGCGCCGCAAGTATTGCGCCTGAAATCGTAAGTAGCCGCCGCGCATGCGCGTTGAATATGTTGTTACAAACAGACGCGCGATGCCAGAAAGCAGAACAGCCTGTAAGGCTCGAAGGTCCCACTCATCCGATGTTATGAAATATAGGTTGTGATGCGGATAGAGATTGCCTTCTTCATAGACGATTTGCGCCTCACCCTTGATGTCTGGGATAAGCAACTTGGGACGCGACGCAAGCTCCGGATAAATTCTATCGATGGTTCGATACCAATTGGCCGGTGTCTTTTGCGCGACGTGGCGTTTTGCAATTTGGTTCTTGCGCGCCTCAAAGTAGCGTTGCAGTCGCGGATACTGCCGGAGCTCGACAAGCTTACCGTCAGGCGCGAATGGATTCACAATTCCAAGGCCACGCCACTGTACTGTCCCAGAGAGAATGTCGCGCGTCGTCGCAAGTGGTAGTTTGCGGTCTTCCTCAACATCGAGCTCATCGAACGAGCCGATAAAAGCATCATCCGCTCCAGTCGCAACACCAATGCGGACTTTGCAGCCAGCTTCTTCGATGACGGGGAAGTCTCTCTCCAAACGACGTACGAGCGTGAGCTGATCAGACGAATCGAGAATCCAAGGTTCGGTTCCAATAGCGATGCCGTTCATCTCCCTTACAGTGCCGCTTGGGTCCGGTGTGTTAGGGGCGAGCAGAACGCTGGCGAGGTCGTTGAGGGTGCTCTTAACTATGGCCGGTCGACGCGCAATGCGCGTGCTTCCCGGCTTCTCTTTGGCGATTATGGTAATGGCCGGATAGGCGATCACGTCGGTATGGAATGCCGGCGTGTCATACATGTCCACGTAGATCTTTAGGTGGAAACGTTCGGCCAGCAGTTGGCGCAATGGGCCGCCATAACGGTTTTTCATCCAACGATCAGCACAAATGAAGCCGAGAGTCCCACCTTCTGCTAGAACGGCAAGCGAATGCTCAATAAACGGGATGTAGATGTCGGCGCGATCGAACACAGTGCGATAACGGGCGCGATACTCCGCAATCAGTGCGTCCGGAATCAGCTCATGCCTGACATACGGTGGATTCCCGACAACATAGTCGAAATTTTCCGGAAAGTGGGTTAGTAGAAAATCGCCCGGCATCAGCCACGAGCGAACGAGCTGCGTGGCTGCGTGCCCAAAAACGCCGCATTCACCTAGGAGGCTCAAGACTCTTGTCCGCGTCTCCTCGAACGAGGTGCGATGTAGTTCGACCGCACGAATACAATTTGCGAGCGTTATCGCTGGTTCCTCTGGTGCATGGGTTTGCCAGGAGGCAATCAGTCTTTCGATTGCAGCAAGCAGGAACTCCCCGTGACCGACGGATGGTTCCAGTAGGCGTTTCTTGTGAAGTTCCCGAGTGGGGATGTAGCCCGCCAGGTCAAGGATAAAGTCGACTACCTCACGCCGAGTAAAGACGGCACCACGTTCTTCAACACCAGCTGCGGAAAGTGTCTCAAGCGCAGACTCGATAGGGCACATGCCGGGGAAAGACGCTTGACGGAAAGCGATTTCCATCATGCTCAAGCTCCCTTCGCTGCGCGATGCGACGTCCTGGTATCCATCGTCATCAGAATCTTCCTTTTAGTTCCAAGCATCCAAGCATTGACTGCCTCATCTGCAGCACGCGTGTAATTTCGCCCTCTTTCGCCGTCTGATCAAGGCGGTAAGATGCCATGGAATCATACTGGAGTTCGCTCCCCGTCATGGGCATCACACCGCGGCGCATATCTGGCGCATATCCAACGTCGCCGTAGCATGATTTCGTGACGTCAGAATGGTGCGTTTGTTGTCGTTGGCGGCTCGACACGACTTGTGCGGCGCGTTAGTTATTTCCGCTTCTGTCATCTAGACTAGCCATCGTCCCTCAACCGGGACACCGGGTCTGACAGCCCGTACATAGCACGACGAAACGCTACTCGGCATCGCCGTAGGCGTCGCGTCGCGTGCGTCCGCGCACCTACGGCGGACCGCGCAGGGGAGCCCTTCGGGGTTCGCTCGGTGCTATGTCGAGTCCTGTCAGCCCTGCGCGGCTCCGTCACCCCGCGTACGGCAACGGTGACGTCCATCGAAGGAATCACCGCATGGCTCGCAAGCCCAGTAAACCCTCCGGCGCATCGGACGGCGCGAATCGTCCGCCCACGCCGCCGACGAACATTCGCATGCCGTCGTTCGAGCGCATCGTCACCTCGCGTCGCAACACGCCCGAGATCCGCCTCTCCGGCGCCTGGCTCGAACGCGTCGGCTTCCCGAAAGGCATGCCGTTCGTGCTGATGAGCAACAGCGACTATCACGAGATCGTTCTGCGTTCGCTGATCGGCCTCGACAAGAAAGTCCGACGGCGCCGCTGATGCGCGTTGAGGCGAGGGGTTGCATAGTGTTCTCATTTCGGCTACAAATGTTTCCGGAATGAGAACATGAACGCACTCACGAGCCATCTTTTCGGCGATACGCGCACCGCGGTGCTCGCGGTGCTGCTGCTGCATCCGCAAGAACGCATGCACGTGCGCGAGATCGCGCGCCTGACGGGCGTGTCGCCGGGCACGCTGCATCGTGAGCTGACCGCGCTGGCGGGTCTCGGCGTGCTGGAGCGAACTCCCGAGGGGCGGCAGGTCTATTACACGGCGAACCGCTCGAATCCTGTGTTCGAGGAGCTTTCCGGCCTTCTGCGCAAGACGGCGGGATTGGTCGATGTATTGCGCGATGCGTTGCTACCGCTCGTCGATCGCATCGATGCGGCGTTCGTGTATGGCTCGCTCGCGTCGGGCACGGAAGGCGTGCACAGCGATGTCGACGTGATGATCGTCGGCGATCTCGGTTTTGCGGACGTCGTGCGGATCCTGGCACCGACGCAAGCGGCGCTGCGTCGCGAGGTGAATCCTACGGTGATGAAGCTTGCGGAATTCCGCCGCAAGCGCAAAGAACGCGATGGTTTCGTTTCGGGCGTTTGGAAAGCGCCGAAGTTGTGGGTGATCGGAGACGCACGTGAGCTTGGATAATCTCGTCAAGACGGGACAGCTCAAGACGCATGCGGCGACGCCGGAGGAAATCCAGCGCCTGCTGCAATCGATTCAGCGCGGCCTGGCCGATTCGCGCATTGCCGGTCTCAGCGACGAAGCGCGATTCGATGTCGCTTATCGCGCGATCATGCAGTGTGCGATGACGGGCGTCATGGCTTCGGGATATCGACCTTCTACGAATGTGCCGGGTCATCATCAGACGATGATCCAGACACTCTCGCTGACGATGGGCCTGCCTAATAACACCTGGGTGGTTCTGGATGCGCTGCGCAAGAAGCGGAACCTCAGCGACTACACCGGCGCGGGTGTCGACCCGGAATCGGTGCGCGAATGCATCGCGCAAGCCGAGGCGCTGATGACGCACACGCTGACTTGGCTCAAGGCCCACCATCCGGAGTTGCTCGACGCTACGTGACCGACGAGTCGGCAATTCCCGCCGCTGAAAGACAGCCGAAAGTTTCGCCCCCTAAGTTCCCCAAGCCGGCCCCGCGCCCGGCGCGCCGAGTGTTACACCTATGCCGAAAGTTGGTCTCGTGCCGGCTTGCGGCCTAGAGTAGGCTTATCGGTCGTACGTTATAGCGTCTCAGCAAGACGCCCGGCCGTCGTGCCGGTTTCCGCGCGCCGCTTCCCGGGAATTCCGATGAAAAAATCGCTGCTGGCGCTGTGTGTGGCTTGTGCGCTGTTCGGTCGCGCGATGGCGGCCGATGCGCCGTCGGCGCCGGATTTGCGTGCGCTCGATGCGCGCATTCGTGCGCTCGAAGCCGAATCGCAGAAATTGCGCGATCAGGCGGCCGCGGCGATGGCAGAAGCGAGCTCGGCGCGCGCTGAGCTCGAGAAAATGAAAGCGACACAGCAGGCGACGCAAGACGCTTCCTCGGCGGCTGCGAGTGCCGCGGCGACGGCAGCTGTCAGCGCGCCGGCGGAATCGTCGGCGCCGTCGGCCGGCGGCGCGAACGGCAATGCGTTCAATCCCGCGATCGCGGTGATCTTGAACGGCAACTACGCGCATCATTCGGAGAATCCCGATCACTACGTGCGCGCCGGTTTTCCGGTGGTCGATGGCACGGGTCCGGGCAAGCAGGGCATTTCGCTCGGCGAGAGCGAAATCTCGTTCGCGGCGAACATCGACGACAAGTTCTACGGCCAGCTGACGATTTCGTACGAAGACGACAACAACAAGATCGGCACCGAAATCGAAGAGGCGTACATCGATACGCTGACGCTGCCGGATGGATTCAACGTGCGCGCGGGCCGTTTCTTCTCGAACATCGGCTATCTCAACAGCCATCACACGCACACCGATAATTTCGTCGACCGGCCGCTCGCGTATCAGGCGTTTCTCGGCAACCAGTACGGCGACGACGGCGCGCAGCTGCGCTGGGTGGCGCCGACGGATATTTATCTGGAGCTGGGCGGCGAATTGTTCCGCGGCGAGAGTTTTCCGACCTCGGGCGCGAATCACGACGGCGTCGGCGCGCACACGTTGTTCGCGCACGCGGGCGGCGATGTGGGCGACGAGAATTCGTGGCTCGCGGGCGTATCGATGCTGAAAGCGAAATCATCGATGGCCGACGACGGCTTCAGCGGCGACAACACGCTCTATCTCGCCGACGCCACGTGGAAGTGGGCGCCGAACGGCAACACCAAGGACGGCGGCGTGACGGTGCGCAGCGAGCTTTTCTTCGACAAGCGCGATGGTTTCTATACGGCGCCGAATGATGTCGAAGTGGATCCGTTGAATCCGGAATTGAGCGAGCCGTGGGTCGGCGATCGGCGCGGCGCGTATCTTGAAGCGGTGTATCGCTTGAACCGCACGTGGGATGTCGGCTATCGCTTCGATAAGTTGTGGGCGTCGAGCTCGGGCCCGTTCCCGAGCGATTTCGATCCGGTGCGTCACAGCATCGAAGCGACCTGGCGCAACAGCGAATTCAGTTTCTTCCGGCTGCAGTTCAGCCACGACGATCCGATCCGCGCGATCACGGACAACGCGATCTACCTTCAGTACGACGTCGCCCTCGGCGCGCATGGCGCGCACAAGTTCTAGATCGCGACGGCCACGAATCCAGAGAGCATCGATGAACAAGCTGGCTTTTCTGTTTGCAACGGTTCTTCTCGCGAGCGGCGTGCGTAACGCGCAGGCGCTCAACGTGTTTGCCTGCGAGCCCGAGTGGGGCTCGCTCACGCACGAGCTTGCGGGCGATGCGGCGACGATCGATGTCGGCACGACGGCACTGCAGGATGTGCACGTGATCGAAGCGAAGCCGAGCCTGATCGCGAAAGTGCGGCGCGCCGATCTCGTCGTCTGCAGCGGCGCCGATCTCGAGATCGGCTGGCTGCCGCAGCTGATCAAGCAGGCGGGCAATCCGAAAGTCGCGTCGGGCGCCGGTTATTTCATGGCGTCCGATCAGATCACGACGCTGGAGAAACCGTCCAAGCTCGATCGCTCCGAAGGCGATATCCATCCGCAGGGCAATCCGCATTTCCAGATGGATCCGTATCGCGTGCTCGCGGTCGCGAAAGCGCTTGCCACGCGCCTCGGCGAGCTCGATCCCGGCAAGGCCGCGACGTATCAGCAGCGCCTCGCCGATTTCACCACGCGCTGGCAGGTGGCGATCAAGAATTGGGAAACGAAAGCCGCGCCGCTCAAAGGCCGCAAAGTGGTCGTGCATCACATGAGCTGGATTTATCTTGAGAACTGGCTCGGTATGGAGCAAGTCGGCGCGCTCGAACCGAAGCCTGGCGTGCCGCCGACCAGCGCGCACCTCGCGAGCCTTATCGACATCACCAAGAATTCACACGCATTCGCGATCCTGCGCGCCGCGTATCAGGATCCAAAGCCAGGCGATTGGCTCGCCGAGCACACCGGCGTGCCGGCGGTGACGCTGCCGTTTACGGTCGGCGGCGACGATCAGTCGAAGGATTTGTTTGGCCTCTTCGATTCGACGATCGACAAGCTTCTCGCGGTGGCGAAGTGAACTGGGACGGCCTCGACATCGGCATTCTCGGCCCCGCGTGCATCGCGGGTCTTCTGGTGCTGTCGACGCACGTGCCGCTCGGTCAGCAAGTGCTCGCGCGCGGCATCATCTTCATCGATCTTGCGATCGCTCAAGTCGCCGCGCTCGGCGTGATCCTCGCGCAGGCGATGGGCGTCGACGAGCATGGCTACGGCGTCGAGATCGCCGCCGCGATCGCGGCGCTCGCAGGCGGCGCGCTGCTGACGTGGACCGATCGCAAGTGGCCCGATTATCAGGAGCCGTTGATCGGCACGCTGTTCGTGCTCGCCGCGACAGGCAGCTTGCTGCTGCTCGCGAACAATCCGCACGGCGGTGAGCACCTCAAAGATTTGCTCGTCGGCCAGATCCTTTGGGTGAGCGCGAGCCAGCTGATTCCGGTCGCGGTGCTGTCCGCGATTCTGCTCGCGGCGATGTGGGTTTGGCGCGCGCGTCTTTCCGGCATCCTGTTCTATGGCTTGTTCGCGCTTGCGATCACGGCATCGGTGCAGCTCGTTGGCGTTTATCTCGTCTTCGCAAGCCTGATCGTGCCCGCGCTCGCGACGACCGGCACCGAAGGACCGCGCCGCCTCGCGTACGCGTACGCGACCGGCATCGCCGGCTACGTGACCGGCCTCGTGCTGTCGGCGGTGCTCGATCTTCCGAGCGGCGCGATGATCGTGTGGACGCTGGTCGGCTGCGGCATCATCGCGCGGCTTTTGCTGGCCGCAGGATCGCGATCGCGCGGCGAAGCGCCCGCGACCGTCCGTCGCGCACACTGAAGCCGACAAAGAAAAAGGCCCGCGTGAGCGGGCCTTTTCTTGATCGCCTGGTTTACTGACACGTCGAGAACTTGAACGACGCGAGCCGCGTGCTCCAGTTGAACGCGCCGGTCGATTTCAGGTACTCGTTCGTGTACCAGAACGTGCAGTCGTCGGTCGGGTCGATCGACATCGCGCTGTAATCGCCCCAGCGGTCCAGGCGCTGGCCGCTCTGCGATCCGCCGCCGCTCTGCATCGTGGCTTCGGCTTGCATCGTGTTCAGCGCGTCGGTCGCGAGGCGGCCGGTGTAGCGGATCGCGGGGAACATCGAGCTGCTCGATACGCTGTAGCCGAGCGCCATGTTGCCTTGCTTGTCCTGTGCGATCGAGGGCATCCAGCGGAAGGACGTGTCGGGCGTGAACGTCGATTGCTGATAGACGCTCGGCGTTCCGCCGGGGTTGCGCAGCTCATACCAGCGCACGCCGGTATACGGATTGTTGTTGGACGTTCCCACTTTCACCGAGTGGCTCACGACCAGCGCCTGATAGCTGCCGAAGTTGCGATAGGCGAGCCGGAACATCAAACGATCGCCGAGCGAATCGAGCTTCTGGTTCGTCCCGGACTGCCGCACGCAGGTGCCGCCGCTGCAGGCCGGCGTGAACGATGCGACGGGAAGATTGGTCGGGCCGGTCAGCGTCGTGTTGGCCGGGGTGGTCCAGTCGACGTGGAATTTCCAGAGGTTCAGCGAGTTCGAGCCGAAGTTGACCATGAAGTTCGGCGACCCTGCGGGCGGTGCGGTCGAGCCATCGAGATCGGACGGCAGCACGCCGCCGTAGCTCGACGACAGCTGAAAGCACTGCTGCGTCGTTGCCGCGCCGGTCAGCATCGCGCTGCGGTTGTACGCGCAGAGCTTGGAGCCGGCGAACGTGTTGCCATTGAACATGTTGAAGGTTTCGTAATACGCATCGGGCCAGACGCCCATCTTCGGATAGTCCGGAAAGACGCTGGCGTACGAGAACGAATAGCGGTACCAGCCGCCGGTGGCGTCGGAGGTTTGCGAGACAGCGACGCACTGGAGATAAGGCGTCGTGCCGACGGCGAACTGCGAGATGATCCAGCGATTTGCAGCCTTGTCGTAAACGACGACCGCATCGCCGTCGTTGGCGGTCTGGCACTGGCCGCCGAAGCCGCTCCACAGCGTGCTGGTGGGCGCGGGTCCGTAGACGACGTTCTTCGTCGCCTTGTCGAACACCGCAAAGCCGACGTTGACGACCTGCACGTACTGCGTTGCGCCCACCGCGCCGACGGTATCGGGCGGCGCGTACTGCACGGTGAAGCTGCCGTTGGGTCCGCTGAAGCCGTTGCCCACGCCATCGACGCCACTGCCGAATGTGGGCGCGAAGAGCGCGCTCGGCCCCCGGTAATCCTGTAGCGCGCCATCGATCTGGCCGGCCGGTGTGTAGGGTAGAGGAATCTGGTGTTCGACACGCGGGTGGTAGTGACCGTAGCCGGCGGGGTCAGGCACGATGCCGCGCAGCGAAGACAGCGTGTCGTGATGAACCATCGGAATGATCTCGGCGCGATCTTGAGAAGGCGGCGCCGCGTGCGCGGTGGCGAGGATCAGTCCCGGGATGACAGCGAAAGTCCACAAGCATCGTTTCATCGTTATTACTCCTCCTGAGGAGCCCGAGTGAAGTGCGTGGGGCCTGCGTAGTCAGTCTATAGATGCATATATATCAGTCTTGAGACCTAGGTCTCTAGACCTATAAGACGATCCGGGGCGGCTCACCGCCGCTTTTCCCCTCCCGCCTGCGGGAGGGGGTGGGTCGGTGGGGCAGTGGGGCGAGGCCGCAGCGACCTGGCCGGTGGAACCCGGCGCCGGTGATGAATCTGTCAACAAGGACAAAAGGAACGCGCATCGAATGGTGAGGACAACGCGTTTCGCCGCGCTGGGCGCCGGGGGATGCTGGGGATCGTCCGTCTAAGGAGGGATCCATCCATGCAACGCCAAAATCTCGCGGTACCGCGCCTCAGGACTCTTCTGCTGCTGCCGGTGATGATCGCGCTAGCCGCATCGCATGCCGAGGCTCGAACGCCGATTTACCGGTCGGTGGGGAGCGCCATTACGGCACCTCAAAGCCCGCTCGTCTGGACCGAACAGAAAGTCACCGCCAGCAACGGCATCGCGCACGACGCGTTCGGCCAGGCCATTGCGATCAGCGGCAACACCGCGCTCATCGGCGCCGTCGACGTCAACAACTGGGAAGGCGCGATCTACAACTTCTCGCCGCGAGCGGGCTCATGGACCCAAGGCCAGGAGTTCATGGCCGACGACGGCGTGCCGGGCGATCAGGCGACATTCGGCACCGCGATCATGATCGACGGCGATATGGCCGTGGTCGGCGCGCTCGGCGCCACCATCAACAACAATCCGGCCCAGGGCGCGGCGTACGTGTTTCTGCAATCGGACGGGCAGTGGGTGCAAGTCGCCAAGCTCGTCGCGCCCGATGGCGCGGCGAACAATTATTTCGGGCAAACGGCGGCGATCGTCGGGACCAATGTCGTCGTCGGTGCCTACGGCGCGATGGTCAACGACAACGCGCTGCAAGGTGCGGCGTACGTGTTCTCGAATGTCGAAGGCACGTGGACGTTCGCGCACAAGCTCACGGCCGACGACGGCGTCGGCGGCGAATTCTTCGGCCGCGCCGTTGCGATGTCGGGCACGCGCGCGCTGGTCGGCGCGCCGTACACATCGGTCGACGGCACGCCGGCGCGTGGCGCGGTGTATGTCTACGACGGCTCGGACGGAAACTGGTCGCAAATCGCGAAAGTCGTCGCCAACGAAGGCAACGCGGGCGACGCGTTCGGCTATTCGCTCGCCGCCACAGCCACGACGATGGTGGTCGGCGCCGGCGCCAGCGACGGCGGACAAGGCGCCGCTTTCGTGTTCGCCGACGACAACGGCACGTGGACGCAAGATGCGCGTCTCGTCGCCGACGACGGCGCCGCCGGCGAAGACTTCGGCTACGCCGTCACCGTGCTCGACAACACCGTAATGGTCGGCGCCGATCGCGCAACGGTGAACGGCAACTCGCAGCAAGGCGCCGCGTATATCTTCGTCAAATCCGACGGAACATGGACGCAGACGCAGAAGCTCACCGCGAGCGATGGCGAGGCGAATGAATTCTTCGGCGCATACGTCGGCTTGACCCCGCAAACCGCGCTCGTCGGCGTTCCGTATGCGACGGTGAATGGCCACGCGGTGCAGGGCGCTGCGTATTTTTACGCGCGGGATGACGCGGTGAACGATACGATCTTTGAGGATGGGTTCGACGGGTCGCCGTGACCTTATCAGGATTAACTGGTTGATTTTCAATAAATAATTATGGCTGGCCGGCTGCCGGCGCTTGGCTTGTCCACATTATCGTTATCGTCCACGCACATTGGACAGGCGGCGTTTTGTGGACAAACGGCCTGTCCACGTTTATAGTCCTGTCCAATATTCGTGGACAACGTCTATTTTGTGGACAAGCGCAAGCTCAAAGCACCGGACAAGGTTCTGCTGGCAGCGGCTCTGGCCGCGGCCGAGGAGGGGTTTGGCCTTCGTGCCGAAATCCTCGCGCAGAAACCCGCGCCAGGTCGCGCCGACGCGCGTGTGCGTCTCACGTTGGGGACTTATCGCGAAGAATTCGATATCGAGATCAAGGCGCGGCTGAGGCCCGACACGCTCGGTGCCGTGATTCACGGCATCGCGCAAGCGAAGGTGCCGACGTTGCTGGTGACCGAACACGTCACGCCTCCGATGGCGGAAACGCTGCGCGCGCAAAACGTGCCGTTCATCGATGCCGCCGGTAACGCGTATCTCGATCGGCCGCCGGTTTTCGTCTGGATCAAAGGTCAGCGTCCCAGGCAACAATTTGTCCGGCATGCTCAAGGCCGTGCGTTCGCGCCGACGGGCCTTGCGGTGATGCTGACGCTGATGTGCAAACCCGAGCTCGTCGATCGGCCGTATCGCGAGCTCGCGGCCGCCGCCGGCGTGGCGCATGGCACGGTCGGATGGGTGATGCCCGAGCTCGTGCCGCTCGGATTCGTCGGCGAGCTGGCCGGCAAGCGGCGCTTGTTCAATGTGGACGAGATGCTTCGCCAGTGGGCGGAAGCGTATCTGCGCACGTTGCGTCCGCGCCTCGTGCTCGGCCGTTTTCGTGCAGACACGATCATGTGGTGGGAGAAGATGAAGCCGCGCGCGTATCAGCTCGCGCTGGCCGGCGAGCCGGCGGCCGCTCGGATCACCGGTCATCTCAAGCCGGCCACCGTCACGGCCTACGGCGAGAAAATAGAGACGCGCTTCATCGCCGATTACAAATTGCGCCGAGCCGACGATGGCAATGTCGAAGTACTGCGGCGCTTCTGGGCCTTCGATGCCGACGACGAGATCGCGCCGTTGCCGGTGATTTATGCCGATCTCCTCAACACCGGCGACGCGCGTTGCCTCGAGACCGCAAAGCTGATCCATGACCGCTTCATCGCTGGATTTAAGAAAGCGCACTGACCTCGGCTGGCTGGCCGATGTGCTGCGCGATGTGCAGAGCGCGGCGCCGGCGACGCGTTGGCTGCTGGTCGGCGCGATGGCGCGCGATGTCTGGCTCGCGTATGCGCACGGCATCGACACCGGCCGCGCGACGACGGACGTCGATCTTGCGCTGGCGGTCGAACACTGGGACGCCTTTCATACGTTGCGAACCGCGCTGATCGCCTCGTCGAGCTTCGTGGCGACGCGTGTCGAACATCGGCTGCAGCATCGCTCGGGCCGCAAGGTCGACCTCGTTCCGTTCGGAAACATCGCGGACGACGAGGGCCTCATCGCGTGGCCGCCGGACGGATCGACGCGAATGAACGTTCTCGGTTACGACGAGGCGCTGGCGTCGTCCGTGCCGATCTTCCTGCCGAGCGACGTCGAGCTGCGCGTGGTCTCGCTGCCGGGGCTTATTCTGCTGAAGATTTGCGCGTGGGCGGAGCGCCATCTCTTGCAGCCACGCAAAGACGCGCACGATCTTTGGGTCGTACTGCGCAACTACCTGGACGCCGGCCCTCGCGATCGCTTGTACGAAGAGCATCCCGAGTGGCTCGACCGCGCGGACTTCGACTACGACACCGCGAGCGCGGAGCTCGCGGGTATGGATGTGCGCGCGTTGTTGCTGGAGTTCAGCCCGGATGCCCAGGGCATGATCGATATGTTGTCGAATATTCTCTCGCCGCAAGTCGATGCGGATGGCGAGGGTCGTCTGGTCGGCGAGATTCCTCTTCTTCATGCCGATGCGTTTCGCGGTCAGCTGATTGCGTTTCTTCGCGGTCTTTCCGGCGGCTGATTCGCGTCGATGCGCACGTCGGTCCTAGATCGGCGGGCACGTCCGCTCCATTGTCGCGGGCGCCGTCGTGTCCGCTAAAGCGCGATAAAACTCATCTCATAAGGAAAGCCATGAACGCACTGACCCGATTCGCCGTCGCGTCGCTGATCGCACTGGCCTCGCAGATGACCGCGCAGGCGAAGCCCGACGACGCGATCGCAAGCCACACCGCCAAAGTCAACGGCGTCGAGATTCACTATCTTCAAGCCGGCTCCGGAACCGCAACGCCCGTCGTGCTTCTGCATGGCTACGCCGAAACCAGCCACATGTGGCTGCCGCTGATGCCGAAGATCGATGCGAACCGCGTCGTAATCGCAGCGGATCTTCGCGGTGCGGGCACGTCGTCAAAACCGGACAGCGGCTACGACAAGAAGACTCTGGCGCAGGATATCCACGCGCTCGTACAGTCGCTTGGCTTCAAGAAGATCGTGATCGTCGGCCACGACATCGGGCTCATGGTCGCGTACGCGTATGCCGCGCAATATCCCGACGAAGTCGAGCGCATCGCGTTGATGGACGCGTTCCTGCCTGGCGTCGGCGATACGTCGGGTATTTTCCTGCTGCGCGACAAGTGGCATTTCAACTTCTATGGCGAAACGCCGCTGAAGCTCGTCGCCGGTCGCGAGCGCATCTACTTCGAGCACTTCTGGAACGATTTCGCGGCAGACGCCAAGCATTCGATTCCGGAGAAAGATCGCGTGTTCTACACCGCGCAATATGCGCAGCCCGGCGGCATGCGCGCTGGCTTCGAATATTTCCGTGCGTTCGATCAGGATGCGAAGGATTTCGCCGGCTTCGCGCAAACCAAGCTCACGATACCGATGCTCGTGCTGAGCGGCGAGAAGTCCGGCGGCGATTTCCTGATCAATCAGGGCCGGCTGGTCGACACGAACGTCGATGGCGTCATCATCAAGGGCTCGGGTCACTGGCTGATGGAAGAAGCGCCGCAGCAGACCATTCCCGCGCTGATCGCATTCATCGACGCGTCGACGAAATAACGAAAATTTGAGACTTGGCAGGGACCGGACGCTCGATGCGTCCGGTCTTACATCTCTTAACCTCTGCGAGCTAAACGCGGGCATTTACATTCGCATCTGAGGTCGCGACATTTCACAGTTGCCGCACTCAGGATCATTCGATGAAACGCGCGTTGTCTTTGCTGTTGGCCGCGGGATCACTGCTGGCCTCGATCGCCGCACAATCCCAGATCGTCGTCGGATCGCTCGACGTCCATTGGAACGAAGGCGCCGAGGATTGCACGAAGAATCCGCCGCCGCCGCTGCAGGTGCATCCGTACGCCGAAGGCACCTACGTTCTCCGCGAAAGCCTTTGCGCGACGTTCGAGGCGCCGTTCATGTATCTCCTGATCGGCTCGAGCAAGGCGGTGCTGATCGATAGCGGCGATGTCGCCGACGCGGGCGAGGTGCCGCTGGCGAAAACCGTGATGTCGCTCTTGCCGGGCGAGGGCGCGTCGAAGCTGCCGCTTCTCATCGTGCACACGCACGGCCATCTCGATCATCGCGCCGGCGACGCGCAATTCGCTGGCATGCCGAACGTCGAGATCGTCGGCACCGATCTTGATCACGTGCGACAGTATTTCGGTTTTGCGAGCTGGCCGAACGGCATTTCGCAGATCGATCTCGGCGACCGCACCGTCGACGTGTTACCGACGCCGGGCCACTATCCCTCGCACGTGTCCTACTACGATCGCAGGACCGGGCTTTTCTTCACGGGCGATTTCCTGATGCCGGGCCGACTTCTGATCGAGGATGCGGACGAGGATCTCGCTAGTGCGAAACGCATCGCGGATTTCGCCGCGCCGCGGCCGGTCAGCCACGTGCTCGGCGGACACATCGAGCTCGATGAAAGCGGCGAGACGTTTCCGTTCGGCTCGCAATATCATCCGCACGAACGGCGCCTCGAATTGAGCAAGCAGGATATCAATGCGTTGCCGGACGTCGTCGGCAGCTTCAACGGTTTCTACAGCCAGCAAGGCGTCTTCGTGATGATGAGCCAGACGCGCGTGCTGTACGCGTTCGCCGCCGGTGTCGTCGTAGCTCTCGTCGCGATCGGCTACGCAATATGGCGATTCTGGCGCCGTCGCAAGCGCCTGCGGCTGCAACGCGCAGGAGGCTGATCCGCCCGCGCGGCTCGTCGGCGTCCGCCGTCGTTCATGCCGGCCGCGGCGTCGTTCGTCGCGGTCCATCTTCTGCGCCGCGAATCCGGCATCGACACTCCACGCTGCACGGCCCATTCGGGATGCAGAGCGGGGAGCTCATGAAAACGATCCACATCGTCGCCGGGTTGCTAGCCCTCGTGGCTGGAGCGATCGCGCTCTACGCCGCGAAAGGATCGAAGCTGCATCGCAAGAGCGGCATGATCTTCGTTATCGCGATGCTGACGATGTCGTCGACGGGCGCCGTGATGGCGATTCTCATCAAGCCGAATCGCGTCAACGTGACGGCCGGTGTGTTGACGTTCTATCTCGTCAGCACCGCGCTACTTACGGTGAGGCGTTCGGTCGAGCAATCGCGCGCACTGCTGACAGGCTTGATGACCGCCGCTTTGATGGCGAGTGCATTTGCCTTCACACTGGGTATCGAGGGGTTGAACAACGGTGGGCGAGTGGATGGGTTGCCTGCGCAGCCCGTTTTCATGTTCGCAGTACTGGGACTTCTCGGTGGTCTCCTGGATGCGCGCGTGCTGCTCGCACGAAGCATCGAAGGCGCGCAGCGGATTGCGCGACACCTTTGGCGCATGACGTTTGCGATGTGGATCGCGACGACGTCGTTCTTTCTCGGCCAAGCCAAGCTTTTTCCGCAGCCTATACGAGCGTCCGGCGTGCTCGCGATTCCAGTTGTGCTCGTGCTCCTGATGATGTTCTATTGGCTCGGGCGTACCTACCTCAGGCGGCAGCGCGCGGCCTGACGAGCGGCATCGACGGGGAGAATCCACGATGACCACCGCGAAAAATGCCGGTCGCATCATCGCCGTGCTGCTGCTGGCGCAAATGGTCGGCGGTCCCGTCGTGAACTTCATGCTGCTACAGCCGCTCGCGTCGACGAGCTTTCTCGACAACGCCGCGGCGCATTCGCTGGACATCAGCCTCGGCGTGCTGATCGCGCTCGCGATGGGCGCGGCGACCGTCGGCATCGCGATTGCTGCGTTCCCGATCGTTCGCGACCACAGTCAGGCGATGGCGCTATGGCTGGTGGCGCTTGCGATCTTCGGGCTTTCGGTGTGCGCGATCGAGAACGTCAACGTCTTGTCGATGGTGTCGTTGAGCCGCGACTATGCGAGCGCAGCCAATCACGATCCATTCGCGCTCCTGGCGACGATGGCGTCCTCGGCGCGGAAATGGGCGCACTATCTCGGGCTGATCGTCGCCGGCAGCTTCGCCTTCGTGCTCTACGCAACGCTGTACCGTTTCTCGCTGATCCCGCGTTTGCTGGCGGGGTTCGGCATGATCGCGGCCTTGCTCGAAATCATCGCCGTCGCGATGCCGCTGTTCGCCCGTCCCGTCGTGTTTCCGATGATCGCGCCGCTCGGCCTCGCGCATCTCGCGCTGGCGATCTGGTTGCTCGTCAAAGGTTTCGCGTTTCGCGAGCCGCGCCCGGCATAAACCTTTTCGCGCCTCGACGCGTCTTACTCGCGTGCCAAGTTCACGGGAGTAGATGTGCGTCCTTTTCGGCTGGCTTTCGGAATATGTGCGGTTTTCGCGTCGCTTACGGCAGAGGCCGGCGATAACACGGCGCCGACCACGGCATTCGTGCACGTCAACGTCGTGCCGATGGATCGCGAGCGCGTGCTCGCCGACCAGACCGTCATCGTCGAGGGCGACAAGATCGCTGCGATCGGTCGTGATCTTCCCGTACCGAACGGCGCGCAAATCATCGACGGCCACAAGACGGCATATCTCTCGCCCGGTCTTGCGGACATGCATACGCATTCCGAATCGAAGAACGATCTTGCCGTTTATCTCGCAAACGGCGTGACGACCGTGTTGCATATGGGCGGAGCACGCGCCGGCTTCGTCGACAACACCGTGCCCGCGGTGAATCGCGGCGCGATTCCGGGGCCGCATGTCTACGCGAGTTTCCTCGTGGATGGCTCGACCGACTACAACGGCTTCGTCATCAAGACGCCCGAAGAAGCGCACGCGATCGTCGATCTCGCCAAGACCAACGGCTACGATTTCATCAAAGTCTATGTCGGCCTCGCGCCCGATGTCTTTTCGGCGCTCGCGGACGAAGGACGCCGTCAGGGCTTGCCGCTGGTCGGGCACGGCGTGACGCAAGTCCGGCTTGATCGCCAGCTCGCCGAAGGGCAGGTGCTGGTCGCGCACGCCGAGGAATTCTTCTACACGTTCTTTACGCCGCCCGGCGTGGAGGAGACTGATACGCCGCCGGATGCGAGCCGGATTCCGTCGGCGGTTGCGCTTGCGAAGAAATATCACGCGACCGTGACGGCCGATCTTGCGACGTACGCGGCGATCGCGCATCAGATCGGGCATCCGGAATTCATCGTGTCGTCGCTTGCGCGGCCGGAATCGGCGTATCTCTCGCCGAACGATCGCCTGTCCTGGCAGACGAGCGGTTACGCCAAGAAAACCGCGAAGCTCGAAGCCAAGCTCGCGTTCTTGCGGCAACTCGTGAAAGCGATGGCGGACGATGGTATCGAATTGGTCACCGGCACCGACGCACCTGCGGTTCCGGGCATGCTGCCGGGCTTCTCGCTGCACGACGATTTCGACGAGCTTGAAGGCGCAGGCATGACACGCTTTCAGGTGCTGTCGGCGGCGACGCGCGCGCCCGGTGCATTCATCCAACGCAACAAAGGCGGCGATCCGTTCGGCACCGTGGCGCCGGGCTATCGCGCCGATCTCGTGCTCTCGTCCGGCAATCCGCTCGATGCGCTATCGACGTTGCGCACGCCGATGGGCGTGATGGTGCGCGGGCAGTGGCGCGATGCGGCTGCGTTGAAAGCGCTGAGCGACAACGTGCGCGAAAGCTATCGGCGCGCATCCGCGATGCCGTAAAACCGTCGCAAGCGATTGCGACCGGTCGGCGTCGGCCGTGACTCATGCCGCCGGCGCCGTCGCTCGTCGCAGCGCGCTTCTCTTCAAGCAATCGCCCCGCGAAACTCGATGCATCGAGTGCTTCGAGGGGACAGGTCGTGAATGCTTCCGTCAACGCCATCGCTGCGATTCCCGCTGATCGCAGCGCATCGTCCGGTCTTGCACGCTTCGCGAGCGCGACGCTGCGCACGTCGGCCGCATTCTGGTATGTCGCCACCGTCGCCGGCCAGCTCTTCTTCGCCGCGTACGTCGTGCTCTTCTACGGACGCGCCGTCGCGGACGGCGATCTTTCGCGCTGGAACAAAGTGCTGGGAACCGGCTACGTCCCCGGCGATACGATCGGCAATCTCGTGCTCGCCTCGCACCTCGTCCTCGCGGTCGCGGTGATGTTGAGCGGCGCATTGCAGCTCATGCCGTCGATTCGCCGGCACGCGCCGCGCTTGCACCGCTGGAACGGCCGTTTCTTCATCGTATCGGCGATCGCCGCCGGCATCGGCGGCTTCGTGATGAACTGGACGCGCAGCACGGTTGGTGATCTCACGCAGCACATCTCGATCAGCGTCAACGCCGCTCTGATCGTCGCGTTCGCGGTTCTCGCCTGGCGCAATGCGATCGCGCGCCGCTTCGATGTGCATCGTCGCTGGGCGCTGCGCCTATTCCTCGTCGTGAGCGGCGTGTGGTTCTTCCGCATCACGCTTTCGCTGTGGATTGCGGTGAATCAGGGGCCAGTTGGTTTCGATCCGAACACGTTTACCGGGCCGTTTCTCACGTTCCTGTCATTCACGCAATATTCGTTGCCGCTCGTGGTGCTGGAGCTCTATTTTTTGGCTCAGGCGAGCCGCGATGCGCGCGCGCGTCTTGCGATGGCCGGCGGATTGTTCGTCATCGCATTGGCGACGATGGCGGGCACGGCGGCTGCGGCGTCGATACTTTGGCTGCCGCGGCTCTGAGCGGCGATCACGGATCGAAGCCGTTCGCGAACACCGTATCGTCCACTGGAACCGCATAGAAATACGCAGCGCCGCGAAACGAGCTCGCGCCGTCGGCGCCGACCAACGCCGTCGAACCGTCGAGCGCGACCATGATCCCGTATTGATCGCCTTGCGCGCCGTCGCTTGCGATCAGCTCCTGAGTCTGGCTCCACGTGTTGTTCGTTTTGGCGAAGAAGTACGCGGCGCCTTGCTGCGCGTTCGGACCATACGCGCCGACGATCGCAGCGCCGTTGCGAACGGAAACCGAGCGGCCGAAATAGTCCCACGCCACGCCGTCGTCCGACGTGAGCTTCTGCGCCTGGGTCCAGACGCTACCGGATCGGTTGAACACGTAAGCCGCGCCTTGATGCGTATTGTCGCCGACGGTCGCGCCTTCAGCTCCGAGCAGCGCGGTGTCGCCATCGAGCGCGACCGTGATGCCGAGATGCGCGTTGTCGGCACCGTCATCGGCGGTGAGTTTCTGCGCTCGCGTCCACGTGCCGCCATCATTCGTGAATACGTACCCGGCGCCTTGATAAGAGGCGTCGCCGTACGCGCCAACCAGCGCGGTTGCGCCTTGCAGCGCGACGGCGACGCCGAAATCCGAGTTCGTCGCGGCATCGTCGGCGGTGAGCTTCTGTGTTTCGCTCCAGGTGCCGCCGTCGTTGGCGAAGACATACGCAGCGCCGGCGTAGAAACTCGCGCCGAACGCGCCGACGAGCGCCGTGTTGCCGTCGACCGCGACCGAGATGCCGAACTGATCGCGACCGACGCCGTCGCTCGCGGCGAGCTTCTGTACCTGACTCCACGTGCCGTTGCTGCGCGCGAACACATACGCCGCGCCATTGCCGAAATTGAGATATTGCGACGCGCCGATGACGGCGGTATCACCGTTGAGCGCGACCGACTGGCCGAACCAGTCGTTGGCCGCGCCGTCGTCGGCGGTGAGCTTCTGCGCTTCGCTCCAGACGCCGTCCGTGCGTGTGAACACATAAACCGCGCCCACTCCGCTTTCGTCGTAGCTCGCGCCGATCAGGGCGGTATCGCCGTCGATCGCAACCGCGATGCCGAAGTCGCTGCCGGTTGCGCCGTCGCTCGCCGTCACTTCCTGTTCGGTCCATCCCGCCGACGCGATGGAAGCGAGCGCGACAGTGCTGATGAGAAGAACGCGGATCGTTCGGAAGATCGCATGCATGGTCGTTTCACGCCGGTCGATGGAAAGAGCCCCGTATCTTCGCTCCGGCACGGCCGATGCCGATGGCGGATTTGCGAAATGGCGTGTAAATGCCGGCTAGCGGAGGAGCTGTTTCAACGCGTCCTTGCCGACCCAGCGCGACGTTGCATCGGCCGACTCGGCAAGCCGACGCGACAGTGCGATCGCTGCCGCTTTGAGCTCGGGCGCCTTGCGTTTACCGATCGCGCGCAACGCCCAGTTCACGGCCTTCTTGACGAAATTGCGATCGTCGCTCGCCTCGTGCTCGATCAGCGATAGACCGTGAACGAATGGCTCGCTGCCGCTTTTCTTGTCGTGCAGCGCGAGGCTGGCGAGGAGGGCGAACGCGGCACGCTTCTCGAACTCGCCGCGTTTCTTGGACCATTGCTCGACTTTCGCGAACGCATGCGGCGTGCGATCGAACAGCGAAAAGCACAACGTGTCGCAGATCGCCCAGTTGTCGAAATCGCGGCACCATCGATCCATCTGCGCCGGCGTGACGCGTTCGGGCTCGTCGACGTAGGCACACAACATGCGCGCTTCGTAAATGCGCGTCTCCCACAACGCGGCCGCTAGCGCGTGATCGCGGCCGAGCGATTTCGCAATCGCCTGGACATCCTTCATCGCGACGCCAAGCGCGCGATCCGACGGGATCGCATAGCGCGCGAGACCGTCGCGATACGCTTTCGTGCTCTTCTTCTTCAGCGCATCGACTGCTTGGCGGACGCGCTCTTCGATCGGACGCTCGCCGGCGGACTTCCGCGGCGCCGGCGTCTTCTTCGCGGACTTCGCGACAGCGCGCGGCATGGGCTACGCAGCGCGACGATAGAGCTTGCCGCCGATCCACGTGCAGGGAAGGGCGGTGAGCACGAGCGCGATTGGATACCACTTCGGTCCGAACTCGGGGCCCTTGTCCCAGGTTGCGATCGCGCCGGCGAGACCGAGCGCCGCGCCGACGAAGCCGAGGCAGATCGCATGCTGTATCGGCCGGTCCGGAGCGAGACGCGCGGTGACATAGCCGCCGGCGATCGTGAAAACGAGCCGATATGCCATCGCGAGCCCGAACAGCGCATCGCTCATCGGCTGGCCCGGCGGCGCAAACACGCCGGTCGCGTGCATCACGAGATCGGTGACGGTCGAAAGAACCACGACCACGACGACGCCGGCGAAGACGGCGAGAATGCTGCGTCCGATCCGGCGTTGCGGCTGCGTTGCGTTCATCGCATGGCTCCCCTCGACCATCGATTCGACGAGGCGATCGTAGCGCTCGGCGCCGCCGCTTTCCATGCCGGAATTGCTCGTCCGGCTGCCGTAATGGAGCAGCTGTGTGAGACGCGCTCAGATCGTGATCACGACCTTGCCGAAGTGCTGCGCCTTCTCAAGGTACGCATACGCATCGCGTGCGTGCGCGAAGTCGAACACCTTGTCGATCACCGGGCGGATGGCCTGGAGCTCGACGAAGCGCGCAAGATCCGTCGCCATCGCGCGGCTGCCGACCATCACGCCGGTCAGATGCTTGGCGCCGCTGAAGAGCGCCACCGGATCGAACGCGACGTTCTCGGTGCCGCTGAGGCGACCGATGATCGCGACCGTGCCGCCCATGCGCGTCGCCGCGATCGAGCGCGACAGCGTGTCCGGTCCGCCGACTTCGAGCACGCGATCGACGCCGCGTCCGCCGGTCGCGCGCAGCACTTCCTGTTCCCAATTCGGTGTCTTGCGATAGTTGATCGCGACATCGGCGCCGAGTGCGCGAGCGCGCTCGAGCTTGCGATCGTCCGACGAGGTGATCAGCACGCGAAGGCCAGCCGCCTTCGCAAGCTGCAGCGCCGAGATCGACAAGCCGCCGGTTCCGAGCAGCAGCACGGTGTCGCCCGGTTGCAGCGGCGCTGCGACGAACAACGCGTTCCATGCGGTGACGCCGGCGCAGGGCAGTGTCGCGGCTTCGACGAAATCGAGATGCGCGGGCATCGCGACCCACGCGGTTTCGGGCATGACGGCTTCTTCGGCGAGCACGCCGTCGGCCGAGCCGCCGAGCGCGCGTGCGAGCGCGGTTGCGGTGGGTGCGCCGTCGATCCAGTCGGGGAAGAACGAGCCCGTCACGCGATCGCCGATCTTGAACGCGGTGACATCGGCGCCGACTTCGATGACTTCGCCCGCGCCATCCGACGCCGCGACGAACGTGCGATCCGGCACGCCGGAATCGCCGCGCGCGACCATCAGATCGCGATAGTTGAGCGCGACCGCGCGCAGGCGAACGCGCACGTCGCGTGGGCCGAGCGCCGCGGGTGCGCGTGAGACACGCTGCAACCCTTCGATACCCGCGCCGCGGCGAATCTGATACGCATCGACAACGCGCGTATCGGTGTGCTTGGAGCCGTCCATCACGCGGCCTCCTTGATCAATCGCTCGGCGCGCAGCGCGTCCTGAACATTCGGCCGCGCCGCGACGCGCTCGAGATAAGCCGAAAGCGACGGATACGGCGCGAGGCTGATCGCGAGGAAGTTGACCCAGTTGACGATCGCGAAGAGATACGCATCGGCGACCGTGAAGCGTTCGCCGGTGAGATAGGGCTGTGCGCTCAACACGCGATCGAGCTCGGCGAAGCGCACCGCGATCTTTTCGCGGACGGTCTTCACCGTGGATGCGGCGGTTTCCTTGTGCCAGAGCCACGGGCTCATCATCTTGTGCAGCTCGCTGCTGATGAACGTGAGCCACGATTGCAGCTTCACGCGCTCGAACGTGCCGGCCTTCGGCGCGAGGTTCGCTTCGGGCGCGAGATCGGCGAGGTATTGCACCAGTGCTGCGACTTCGGTCAGCACCGTGCCGTCGTCGAGCTCGATCGCAGGCACGTAACCGCGCGGGTTGATCGCGAGGTAGTCGCGGCCGCTGTTCTTGAGCGTGTGCGTCGCGAGATCGACTTCGACGAGCTCGATCGCGAGGCCGGCCTCGCGGGCGACGATGTGCGGAGCGAGCGAGCAGGCGCCCGCGGCGTAGTAGAGCTTCATGGCGGTTCTCTGATGGTCGGCGGCCTTGCCGCGATGGCGCAAACGATAGGCTCGGCCGATTCGCATAACAACTCGCAAACATCGCATAGTTTGTATGCGAAAATGCATACGCGGCACAGGAGAATGTCATGGCGGCGGCTCTTCACTGGGACGATCTTCAATATTTCCTCGCGGTCTGCCGCAAGGGCACGATCGGCGCGGCGGCGCGATGGCTCGGCGTGAATCATTCGACCGTGCTGCGGCGGCTTTCGAGCCTCGAGGATGCGCTCGGCTTGCGACTCTTCGATCGCCTGGCGTCCGGTTATGCGCTGACGACGCACGGCCACGAGCTCGCGAGCGGTCTCGCCGGCGTCGCCGAGCAGATCGAGGCAACCGAGCGGCGCATGACCGGCGGCGATCTCGCGATTCAAGGCATCGTGCGATTGACGTCGACCGACACGCTGCTGCACGCGCTCCTGATGCCGTATCTCGCGCAATTCCGTGCGCTCCATCCGCTGGTGCAGATCCAGCTCGTCGTCAACAACAGCTTCCTCAATCTGACGCAGCGAGAGGCCGATGTCGCAGTGCGCGGCTCGAACAAACCGCCGGAGAATCTGATCGGTCGTCGCGCGGGCAGCATCCGCACCGCGCGCTATGCCTCGCGCGAGTATCTGAAATCGCTCGGCCGCAAGCGCAGTGAAGAGGCGTATCGCTGGGTCGCGCCCGACGAATCGCTGGCGCACCTGGAATCGGCGAAATGGATGCGTCAGCACGTGTCCGTCGAGCGCATCGCGATGCGCGTGGACAATCTCGTCGGCATGGTCGATGCGGTCGCGGCCGGCGTCGGCGTCGGCTTTCTGCTCTGTCCGCTCGCCGAAGCGCACTCTGAGCTGGTCCGGCTCGAAGAGCCGTTGCCGCAGATGGACACGGCGATCTGGGTGCTGACGCATCCGGATCTGAAACACGTCGCGCGTATTCGAGCGCTTACGGATTTCCTGTACGAGCGGCTTCGCGAGGACGCGCGACTCGATCACGACGAAGCACCGCTCCGTCGGCGCTGATGCTGCTGAACTCGATACCGCCGCGATCGGCAATCGCGTCTGATGCACTGCGTCATCGCTCGTCGTGAACATTTTGTTTACGCAGATTGAAAATTCTGGCATAACGTACGTATCGCCTCGTACGTAGAGAACTAGATGTCGACGGCGATGGATCGGATAGCCGGGGACATCGAATGCGGACAGTCGGCGGTGTGTCGCTGTGGGCGTTTATTGCTGTGTGGTCGGGTCTTGCGGCTGCCGCGGACAAGACGCCGCCCGTCGCGGCCGTGCGCGAAGTCAGCGATACGTACTTCGGCACGAAGGTCGCCGATCCGTACCGGTGGATGGAACAGCCGGACAGCGCCGAGCTCAAGCAATATCTTCAGGAACAGAACGACTACACGCGCGCGGTGTTCGGCACGCTCGCCGAGCCGCGCGCCGCGCTCTTGAAGCGCATCAAGGAATTGCAGCGTGGCACGGCCGCGGTGCGTTTCGTCGAACGCGTCGACGATCGCTATTTCTTCCTCGAAACGCCGGCCGGCGAGAAAGCTGCGCGGCTGATGACGCGCGCGGTCGCCGGCGGCGACAAGCGCGTGCTGCTGGACCCGAGCGCGTTCGCCGCGGCCAGCGGCCATGCGTCGATCGATTTCTACAGCGTATCGAACGACGGCAAGACCATCGCCGTCGCCGTCTCGCACGGCGGCGGCGAGGACTGGACGTTCCGCTTCGTCGACGTCGCGAGCGCGAAGCTCCTGCCCGACGAAGTCGTCGACACCGCCGAGCCGTTTCCGGGCTGGAGCAGCGACAACAAAGCCATTTACTACTCGAGGCTGCAAGCGCATGCGCCGGGCGCATCGGATGCCGCGAAGCTCGACAACATCCGCGTCTATCGCCATGTGCTCGGCACCGATGTCGCCCAGGACGACAAGGTGTTCGGCGTCGGCATCGTCCCCGAAATACCGACGGACAAGCAGAGCTTTTCGTCGGCCGGTGCGACGCGCGAGGGCCGCTACGATGTCGCCAACGCGAGTCTCGGCACGGAGCAGACGCGGGCGTATTGGATTCGCGATGCGAAGTTGCCTGCATCGCCGTGGCGGCAAATCGCCGCGTTCACCGACAAGATTTCGATGCTCGCGGTGCATGATGGTCGCGCGTATGCGATCGCGCAGAAGAATTCGAACGGCCAGGTCATCGCGTTCGACGTGGCGACATCGCGCGCGGCGGATGCGAAGGTTCTGGTCGATACGTCCGATGTCGTGATCTCGGCCGAGAACGGCGATCTCGCGGCCGCGAGCGATGCGTTGTACGTCGCCGGTCAGCGCGATGGCGCGAGCGTGGTCATCCGCGTGCCGTACGACGGCACGCCGCCGCGCGATCTCAAGCTTCCGGCGACCGGCGACCTGATCGAATTCGGCGCCGATGCGCTCAAGCCCGGCATCAGCTTCGCGTTGCAGTCGCCGACGCTATCGCCGCGCGTCTATCGCTACGATCCGGCCGCCGATGCGTCGATCGATACCGGGCTCTACGTGGCCGATCCCGCCGATTTCTCCGGCATCGTCTCGCGCAAGATCGAATTCGACAGCACCGATGGCGCGCGTGTCGCAATGACGATCACGATGCGCAAGGATCTCAAGCTCGACGGCACGCATCCGACGCTGATGACGGCGTACGGCGCGTACGGCGCCATCGTGCCGATGTGGTTCTCGGCGCCGAATCTCGCCTGGTACGAGAAGGGCGGGATTCTCGCGCACGTGCACGCGCGCGGCGGCGGCGAGAAGGGCGAGGCCTGGCATCAGGCGGCGACGAAGACGCATAAGCAGCACACGATCGATGACGTGATCGCCGCGGCGCGCTTTCTGATCGATGCGAAGTACACGTCCGCGGATCATCTTGCGGTCGCGGGCAAGAGCGCGGGCGGCATTCCGGCCGGCGGCGCGCTCGTGCAGCATCCGGAACTGTTCGGCGCCGCGCTGATCCGCGTCGGCGTCGTCGACATGCTGCGCTTCGAGCAGAGCGCGCTGGGCGCTGCGAACACGCTGGAGTTCGGCTCGGTGTCGAACGAGGCCGAGTTCCGCGCGCTCAACGCGTTCAGCCCTTATGCCAACGTGCGCAACGGGGTTGCTTATCCCGCCGTGCTGCTCGAAACCGGCATCAACGATCCGCGTGTGCCCTCGTGGCAGCTCGCCAAGATGACGGCGCGGCTGCAGGCGTCGACGTCGTCGAAGCGGCCGATTCTGCTGCGTGTCGACTACGACGCGGGCCACGGCCTCGGCTCGGACAAGGATCAGATCGCCGAGCTCATGGCCGACGAGTTCACGTTCCTCGGCTGGCGGCTCGGGCTGCCGGGATTCGCGCCACATTGACCTGACGCGCCGCGCTGCGGCGTGCGGTGATTCCGTTGCCATAAATACGATCATAAACGTACGAAAAACAAGGCTGTAGAAAGGGAGGATTCCATGAATTTCAAAAGCACATCGACGGCGCGCCGCTGCGTGCTGGCGCTTTCGATCGGTTTTGCGCTCAGCGCGCCTGGCTTCGCCGTCGCCCAGGATCAGAGCACGGCTTCGTCGACGGACAACGTCGAGCAGCTCCAGGGCGTGACCGTCACCGGAACGCGCATGAAGCGCGTCGATCAGGAGGATTTGCAGCCGCTGATCGTCATCTCGCGCCAGCAGCTCGACGAGAGCGGTCACACGTCGATCGCTGAGGTGCTGCGCGACCTGACGCAGAACAGCTTCGGTCCGAGCACCGACCGCATGCCGGCATCGTCGATTCCCGGCAGCACGACGGCGAATCTGCGCGGGCAGGGCGCGCAGTACACGCTGGTGCTGCTGAACGGCATTCCGCTGGTCGGCGAGCCCTCGCAGGCGGGCGGCGACGTGCAGAATCTCAACGTGTTGCCGTGGGCCGCGATCGATCGCATCGAGATCCTCACCGACGGCGCCTCGGCCGTATATGGCTCGAAGGCGATCGGCGGCGTGATCAACGTGATTACCAAGCAGAATTACAGCGGCGCCGCGGTCTCGGCGCAGATCGACCGGCCGACGCAAAGCGGCGCGGACTCGAACACGGCGAGCTTCGTCGCGGGCTTTCATCACGATGACACGCAGGCGCTACTCAGCGTCGAGTATTCCAAGAGCGATCCGCTCTTCTCGCACGAGCGCAAGTTCCTGCCGCCGCAGTTCTCGTTCGATTCTGCGCCGCCGACCTGGCGCCGCAACGATCCGACCGGCATCGCCGATCAGGCGTGGCACCCGAGCGCGAATTGTCCGACGGCGATCGGCACCGACCCTCGCTATCCGAACTCGCAGCTGAGCCCGATCTTCGACGACGGCTCGCAGTTCTGCATGTACAACTACGTCGCCGATGCCGAGGAGATCGCGGCGCTCGAGCGCAAATCGATGATGCTGCAAGGCTCGACGAAGATCGCCGATGCGTTCAACGTGCACGCGCTGTTGCTTGTCTCGCACAACGACTCGCGCGGCGAGATCGCGGCGGCGCCGTCGGGCGCGCTGACGGCGGTGATCCCGGCCGACAGCCCGTTCAATCCGACGCTCGGCGAAGTCGCGCCTGGCGTCGGCTTTCCGCTGGATCTTCGTTATCGGCCGACACCGAACGGGCATCGCATCATCGACAGCACCGACGACGTGCAGCAGCTGACGGCCGGCATCGGCGGTAGCCGCATCGGCGGCTGGGATGCGGATTGGAATGTCGATCTCACGGCGACGCACTATGGACAGGAGACGGACGGGCGCAATTTCGCAAGCGTCTCGGCGTTCATGGATGCGATTGCGAACGGAACGTTCAATCCGTTCGCTGATCCCTCGACGCAGGATTTCTCGCAGTTCACGACGCCGATCAAGAACACCGCTTCGTATCGCTCGCAAGGCGTTCTTGCGCAGATCCAGCCGCACTCGTTCTCGGTGCTCGGCATCGCGCTCGATCTTCTGGCCGGTGCCGAATACAAGCATGAGACGTTCGCGCAGTTCGATGATCCGAAATCGGTCGACGGCGATATTTTCGGATCGTTCGGCACGCGCGCCGGCGGCGAGCGCAACTATCACGCGCTCTTCAGCGAGCTCGTCGTGAATCCGAACGGCAACTGGCAGGTGAAGGCGGCCGTGCGCCGCGACGACTACAGCGACGCCGGCGGGGCGCTGAGCCCGAAGCTTTCGGCGATGTGGAAGATCGCCGATTCGTTCCTCGTGCGCGCGAGCGCGGGCAAGGGATTCCACGTGCCCGATCTCGTGTCGCTCGGCGGATCGAATCAGTCGTTCACCGGACAGCTGACCGATCCGCTCGGCTGTCGCCTGCGGCCGAACGATCCGATCGCCTGCGGCGATATTCCACGCGACATACTCTTCATCACGAATCCGCATCTCGATCCGGAGACCGCGCGACAGATCAACTTCGGCGCGGTGTACTCGCCGAGCGATGAGTTCAGCGTCGGCGTCGAGGGCTTCCAGACGAAGTTCAGCGATGCGATCACGTCGATCGATCAATACATCGTGCTCGACAACGAGGTCGCTTGCTACGACGCGGGGCGCACGTGCAATCTCTATCGCGAGGGTCTGGTCGAGCGCGATGCGAGCGGCGAGATATTGCGCATCATCGTGCCGTTGACGGTGAACGCGGCGAGCTCGATGACGCGCGGGTACGACGTCGACCTCCGCGCCGCGCACGACTTCGGCTTCGGCGTTCTCGATTTCCAGCTTGCGTATTCGCATCTGACATCGTACGAGCAGCGCTTTCCGGGCGGTCTCGTCAACGCGCCGCTCGATTATCTGGGCTATCCGAAGGACCGCACGAACGCGCAGCTCGGCTGGAAGCGCGATGCGTGGCACGCGTCGATCATCGCGCACATGATCGGCTCGCAGCGCAATTGCGATCCGTTCGACAACACCTCGCCGACCTGTGCAGAGCGCGTCGGACGCCATACGACGCTCGACGTGCAAGCAGGTTGGGACGCGACCGAGAAGACGACGCTGACGCTCGGCATCCGCAATCTTGCGAACAGCGAGCCGCCGTTGAATTACAACGGGACGTACATCACGTCGCTCTACGATGCGGTCGGGCGGGTGGTGTATTTCAGGTTCGATCAGAGGTTCTGATCGACGCTCTGTCGCCGGTGAAGAGACTGACGGTCGTCATCCCGGCGAAAGCCGGGATCCGGCTCTTATGTTCTAGGGCTACGCAAGAAAAGCTGGGTCCCGGGCCTTCGCCGGGACGACGGGGTTCTTTACGCAACCTGCCGCGAAGCCTTCTTCCGATCGCTCTCGGTCAAGAACCGCTTGCGCAACCGGATTTCCTTCGGCGTCACTTCGACCAGCTCATCGTCCTCGATGAACTCGAGCGCCTGCTCCAGCGACATGCGAATCGCTGGCGTCAGCTGCACGTTGTCGTCCTTGCCGGCGGCGCGGATGTTCGTGAGCTGCTTGGCGCGCAGCGCGTTGACCGTGAGATCGTTGTCCTTGGCGTGGATGCCGACGAGCTGGCCTTCGTAGATCTCATCGCCCTCGCTGACGAGAAGACGTCCGCGCTCCTGCAGGCTGACCAGCGCGTACGCGGGCGCCATGCCGGTGCCGTTCGAGATCATCACGCCGTTCGGACGCTTGGCGATCGCGCCTTCGGATTTCGGTCCGTAGTGATCGAACACGTGGAAAAGGAGGCCCGTGCCAGCGGTGATCGTGCGGAACTCGGTTTGGAATCCGATGAGGCCGCGCGCAGGAATCAGGTATTCGAGACGCGTGCGACCCTTGCCGTCCGGCTCCATGTTCTTGAGCTGGCCTTTGCGTTGGCCCAGGCGCTCCATGACGCCGCCCTGGAACTGCTCTTCCATGTCGACGACGAGCTGCTCGATCGGCTCGCTCTGAACGCCGTCGATTTCCTTGATGATGACTTCCGGGCGCGACACCGCAAGCTCGTAGCCTTCGCGGCGCATCGTCTCGATCAGGATCGAAAGATGCAGCTCACCGCGGCCGGAGACTTTGAACTTGTCCGGATCTTCAGTTTCCTCGACCTTGAGCGCGACGTTGTGCAGCGTCTCGCGCATCAGGCGATCGCGGATCTGGCGGCTGGTGAGGAACTTGCCGCCCGAGTGATCCTTGGTGCCGGCGAACGGTGAATTGTTGACCTGGAACGTCATGCTGATCGTCGGCTCATCGACCGTCAGCACGGGCAACTGTTCCGGCGCTTCCTGCGCGCAGACCGTGTCCGAGATGCCGAGATTCTCGACGCCGCTGATCGCGATGATGTCGCCCGCTTGCGCTTCGGGCACTTCGCGGCGCTCGAGGCCCATGAAGCCGAGCACCTGCAGCACTTTGCCGTTGCGCTTCTTGCCTTCGCGGTCGATCACGGTGACGGGCATGTTCGTGCGCACCTTGCCGCGCTGGATGCGGCCGGTGCCGATGATGCCGACGTAGTTCGAATAATCGAGATTCGAGATGCGCATCTGGAACGGGCCGTCCGGATCGACCGGCGGCGGCTTCACGTGCTTTACGATCGCCTGGAACAGCGGCGTCATGTCGCCGGAGCGGACGTCGCCGGTATCACCCGCATAGCCTTGCAACGCGGACGCGTAGACGGTGGTGAAATCGAGCTGCTCGTCGCTGGCGCCGAGACGATCGAAGAGATCGAACGTCGCATTCAGCACCCAATCGGGGCGCGCGCCCGGACGATCGACCTTGTTGACGACGACAATGGGCTTGAAGCCCATCTTGAACGCTTTCTGCGTGACGAAGCGCGTCTGCGGCATGGGGCCATCGAACGCATCGACCAGCAGCAGCACCGAATCGACCATCGACAGGACGCGCTCGACCTCGCCGCCGAAATCCGCGTGCCCCGGCGTGTCGACGATGTTGATGCGCCATTCCTGCCCGTCCGGATCCGTCCAGCGGATCGCGGTGTTCTTCGAAAGGATCGTGATGCCGCGTTCCTTTTCGAGATCGTTCGAGTCCATCACGCGATCGGGAACGACGGCGCGCTCGGACAAGGTGCCCGACTGCTTGAGCAGCTGGTCGACCAGCGTGGTCTTGCCATGGTCGACGTGCGCGACGATGGCGATGTTGCGGAGCTTTTCGATGGACATGCGCGGAACCTGGCGGCCGCCGCGGAGCGGGGCCGGGAAAAGGAGAAAGGGGGTGCCCTGCGGCGATGCAACAATAATAGCATCCCGGCCCATCCGCCGTCCCGGGAGGGCTGGGATGAGGGCCGCGCGCCCCGATGTTAGTCTGCGCGTCCCTTTCTCCTAGGAAGCCCCATGTCCGACCTTACCGCCGATATCAAGACCAACCGCGGCACGATTCATCTCAAGCTTTTCGCCGACAAGACGCCGATTACCGTCGCCAATTTCGCGAACCTGGCCAAGCGCGGCTACTACGACGGCCTTACGTTCCATCGCGTCATCCCCGATTTCATGATCCAGGGCGGTTGCCCGAACGGCGACGGCCGCGGCGGGCCCGGCTACAAGTTCGACGATGAAATCGTCAGCGGGCTCAAGCACGATCGGCCGGGCATCCTGTCGATGGCGAACGCGGGGCCGGGCACGAACGGCAGCCAGTTCTTCATCACGCACGGGCCGACGCCGTGGCTGGACGGCAAGCACACGGTGTTCGGCGCTGTGGTAGGCCCCGACGATCAGAAGGTTGTCGACGCCATCCGCGGCGACGATCGCATCGAGTCGATTACGATCGGCGGCGATACTTCAGCCGTGTTCGAAAAGGCGAAGGCGCAGCTTTCGCGCTGGAACGCGGCGCTCGACGCGCGCGGCTGATCGAAGCTCCGAAAAACGAAGCCGGACACGCGCGAGCGCGTCCGGCTTCGCGACGTCAAGGCGTGCTGCGCTTGGTGAACATGCGGTAGATCAAGAGCAGGATGATCGCGCCGATGATCGACCCGATCCAGCCGGCGGACTGTCCTGCCTCGTACCAGCCGAGCGTCTTGCCGAGCCACGTCGCCAGGAACGAGCCGACGATGCCGATGATCGCGGTGATGATGAAGCCGCCCGGATCCTTACCCGGCATCAGGAACTTGGCGATGATGCCGACGACGAGGCCGATGAGGAAAGTCATGATGATGCCGTGAGTACCGCCGAATATCTCCATTGCCACACTCCTAAGCTGAGGGGGAATTCGCGCTACCGCAAACAACGGCCCTGACGCCGCGTTCGCGGGAAAGTTTGCTCGCTGGCGCTGACAAACGCGAGCCTAATGGCTCTCGCGGAGCGGCAACGGTGCTGTGATAAACTTTTACGTCTCCGCAAGTCCGCATCTCACGAGGATTTCCATGCTGACTCTTGCTGCGCGCATGAGCCGCGCCAAGCCGAGCGCGATCATGGTCGTGGCCGAGAAGGCCAAGGCGCTCAAGGCCGCCGGCCGCGACATCATCAGTTTCTCGATCGGCGTTCCGAATTTCCTGCCGGGCCCGCACGTTTACGACGCGGTGCGCGACGCGCTTTCCAAAGACAGCGGCCAATACGGCTCGAACCGCGGCCCCGACGCGCTGCTCGATGCGTTCCTGCATCACATGGAAGGCAGCGGCCTCACCGGCTACACGCGCAAGAACATCGCCACCGCGATCGGCGCCAAGCACGTGCTGTACAACCTCGCCGAAGCGCTGCTCGATCCGGGCGACACGATCGTCTTTCCCGTGCCGTACTGGACGACGTACGTCGACATCGCCGACATCCTCGAAGCGAAGACGCGACTCTTGCCTTGCTCGGCCGCGCAGAACTACAAGCTGACGCCGGCGCAACTCGACGCTGCGCTGCCCGGCGCGAAAGTGTTCCTGTTCAACAATCCATCGAATCCGACCGGCATGGTCTACACGAAGGCCGAGATCGCCGCGCTCGCGGACGTGCTGGTGAAGCATCCGGACGTCTGGGTGATTTGCGACGACATCTACAACCGCATGGTGTTCGACGGCGTCGGCTATCACAATTTCGTCAACGCGCGGCCCGAGCTGCGCGATCGCGTGATCCACGTCGATTCGCTCTCGAAGACCTACGGCATGCCGGGCTGGCGCGTCGGTTTCCTCGCCGGGCCCGAGACCGTTGCACAAGCCGTCGTCACGCTGAACTCGAATCACATCACCAACGTGCCCGAAATCATCAACGCGGCCGCGATCGCCGCGCTGACCGGGCCGCAGACGATCACCGAGCAGAAATGCGCCGAGTTCCAGGCCAAGCGCGATCAGGTGCTCGCCGTCGTCAATTCGATTCCCGGCGTCGTCTGCCCGCGTCCGCAAGGCGCGTTCTACGTGTTCCCGAACATCTCGGCTGCGTTCGGCAAGAGCCACAACGGCAAGAAGATCGCCAACGACGTTGATCTCTGCAACGCATTGCTCGAAGCCAAAGGCGTCGCCTGCGTGCCGGGCTCGGCGTTCGGCGATCCGAACGCGCTGCGCATTTCGTATACGTGCCCGACCGAGCAGCTGCCGGAAGGGCTGAAGCGGTTCCGCGAGTTTTTTGCGGAGTTGAGCTGAAACACCGTCGTCCCGGCGAAGGCCGGGACCCATTGCCATCGGAGCAACGCGGATCCCGGCCTTCGCCGGGATGACGACAACCTTGTAAGGAGCTTGAACGATGAAATCCCCCGTCCGCGTTGCCGTCACCGGAGCTGCCGGCCAGATCGGTTATGCCTTGCTGTTCCGCATCGCCGCTGGCGACATGCTTGGCAAGGATCAGCCGGTGATCTTGCATCTCCTCGAAATCACGCCTGCGCTGCCGGCGCTGAACGGCGTCGTGATGGAGCTCAACGACTGCGCGTTTCCAACGCTGGCCGGCGTCGTCGCGACCGACGATGCGAACGTCGCATTCAAGGACGTCGACTACGCGCTGCTCGTCGGCGCGCGTCCGCGCGGCGCGGGCATGGAGCGCAAGGATCTCCTCGAAGCCAACGGCGCGATCTTCTCGCCGCAAGGCAAAGCGCTGAACGCGCACGCCAAGCGCAACGTGAAAGTGCTCGTTGTCGGTAATCCCGCGAACACGAACGCGCTGATCGCACAGCAGAATGCGCCCGATCTCGATCCGAAATGTTTCACCGCGATGGTCCGCCTCGATCACAACCGCGCGCTCTCGCAGCTCGCCGAAAAAACCGGCGCGCACACGACCGACATCAAGCGCGTGACGATCTGGGGCAATCATTCCTCGACGCAGTATCCGGACATCCATCACGCCACCGTGAAAGGAAAGTCCGCGATCGAGCTCGTCGATCAGGCTTGGTACAAGGACACGTTCATTCCGACCGTGCAGCAGCGCGGCGCCGCGATCATCAAGGCGCGCGGCGCGTCGTCGGCCGCATCCGCCGCATCGGCCGCGGTCGATCACATGCGCACGTGGGCGCTCGGCACCGCGGAAGGCGATTGGGCCTCGATGGGCATTCCGTCCGATGGCTCGTACGGCATCGCGCCCGGCGTGATCTACGGCTATCCGGTCACGGTCAAGAACGGCCAGTACACGATCGTGCAGAACCTCGACATCAACGCGTTCTCGCGTGAGCGGATGGATGCGACGGATAAGGAACTGCGCGAAGAGCGCGCGGGCGTCGAGCATCTGTTCGCCAAGCGCTGACGCCTTCGTCGTCCCGGCGAAGGCCGGGACCCAGTTTCGTTTCGAAGGGCTGCCGAGAGGCAGCCCTTTTTCATCACGACGCAAAAGAAAGAGCTGGATTCCGGCCTACGCCGGAATGACGACGGCTGAGCTGGCGGACCGCGCAATGGTTTTCCGTACCCATGAGATGGCAATCACGCCTGCCTATCTCATGAGGAAACCATGCATTGGTATCTTGGAGTTCTGAAGAAGTACGCCGTGTTCGAAGGTCGTGCGCATCGCAGCGAATACTGGTATTTCGTGCTGTTTAGTCTCATCGTCACGGTCGTGCTGACGATTTGCGACGCTGTGATCCGCAACATCATGGGTATCACGATCGGCATTCTCGGGAACTTGTATGGCCTCGCTGTGCTGATACCGAGCATCGCCGTCGGCGTGCGTCGTCTGCACGATACAAACCGTAGCGGCTGGTGGATGTTGCTCGCGCTGGTGCCGATCGCCGGCCTCGTGTTGATTTGGTTCCTTGCGCAAGACAGCGAACCTGCAACGAACCCCTACGGCACCAATCCGAAACTCGCCGTCGCGTAACCAATTGCGGCCGGGCGCTTCGCCGCCCGGCCGCGCTCAATCCAGCGTCTTGCGGAACCGCTTCACCGCAATCGCCATCACGACAAGTACGAACACACCCAGCGCCACCAGCTCGCCCCACATCTCCCCGAGCCCCGCGTCACGCAGCATGATTCCGCGGATCAATCGCAGAAAATGCGTCAGCGGAAAAATCTCCGCGAGCCATTGCGCGAATTTGGGCATGCCGTCGAACGGGAACATGAAGCCCGACAACAGAATCTGCGGCAGGAAAGTGAAGAACGCCATCTGCATCGACTGAAACTGGCTCTTCGCTAGCGTCGAGATGAAGACGCCGAGCGCGAGCGAAGCGACGATGTACAGGAGCGATGCAAGATAGACGTCGAGCAGCGATCCGCGCACCGGCACGCCGAACACGAGCTGGCCGAGGATCAAGATCAGCGTGACTTGCACGAGGCCGATGCCGACGTACGGCAGCACCTTGCCGATCGTCAGCTCGAGCGGCGAGAGCGGCGTCGCGATCAGCATTTCCATGTTTCCGCGTTCGCGTTCGCGCACGATCGCCATCGCGGTGAAGATCACCATCGTCATCGCGAGGATCACGCCGATGAGGCCGGGCACGGTGTTGACCGGCGCGCGGCGCTCGGGGTTGTAGAAATTGACGATCTCGACGCTCGGCGTCGCGCGCACGCCGGGCCGGTTCGCCGGCGTGCCGTAGTCGAGCGAGGCGAGCGGGAAAGCGCCGAGCTGTCGCGCGGCGGCTTGCACGGATTGATCGGAGCCGTCGACGACGACTTGCCACGCCGGCCGGTCAGCGACTGCCATACGATTCTCGAAATCGGACGGAATCACGACGGCCGCGCTGATCTCGCCGCGGCGCATCAGCGTTTCGATCTCCTGCGGCGCGACGACGTGGCTCCGGAAATCGAGCACTTGCGAGGACGAAAGCTCCGCGATCAGCTCACGCGAATGCACGGTGTTCGCCTGATCGAGCACGGCGGCCGGCAAGTTGCGCACGTCGAGATTGATCGCGAAGCCGAACAAGAGGAGCTGCAGCGTCGGAATGCCGACGATCATCGCAAACGTGATGCGGTCGCGGCCGAGCTGGAGCAGCTCTTTGCGCACGACGGCGAAAAGGCGGCCGAGACTCATGCGGCTTTCTCCGCGTCTGCGTCGCGTTTTCGCGTCGCCGCGACAAACACGTCTTCGAGATTCGGCGCGACGGTTTCGATCTTCGCCTGCGGATCGATCGCATGCGCGCGATCGCGCAGCGCGCCGCCGTCGTCGCGGCGATCGGTCAGCACGCGCAGATTGCTGCCGATCTGCGCGACGCCGAGCACGTGCGCATCGTTGATGATCGCATCCTGCACGCGGCGCGGCTCGGCGCATTCGATGCGCAGCGTCGAGCCGGGCAGGTTCGCCATCAATTCGTGCGGGCTGCCGTCAGCGACGAGATGGCCGCGATCCAGGATCGCCAATCGATGGCAACGCTCGGCTTCGTCCATGTAATGCGTCGAGACAAGCAGCGTCGTGCCGGCTTCGGAAAGATCGAACAGCGCATCCCAGAAATCGCGGCGCGATTGCGGATCGACCGCGCTGGTCGGCTCGTCGAGCAGCAGAAGCTCGGGCTCGTGCAGCACGGCGCCGGCGAGCGCGAGGCGCTGCTTCTGGCCGCCCGACATCGTGCCCGCGATCTGCTTCTTGAGATTGCCGAGGTGATAGCGCTCGTACATTTCATCGAGGCGCTGCTTTTTCTTGGCACCGGTCAATCCATGCACCGCGGCAAGGAATTCGAGATTTTCGGAGACGCTCAAGTCTTCGTACAAAGAGAACTTCTGCGTCATGTAACCGATCGAGCGCTTCACTGCCTCGGCCTCCTGCGGCAGCGTGTGTCCGAGCACGCGGACGTCGCCGGATGTCGGCTCGAGCAATCCGCACAGCATGCGGATCGTCGTCGATTTGCCGCAGCCGTTCGGCCCGAGAAAGCCATAGACCTCGGCGCGGCGCACGGTGAGATCGAGATGATCGACCGCAACGAGCTTGCCGAACTCTTTGGTCAGCCCGCGCGCGAGGATGACGGGTTCGGCTTCAGCGGCCATGGCCGTTGCACTCGGCTTGCGCCGGGAGGCCGGCCGGGAGTTTCTTCGCCGCATCGCCGTCGAGCACGAGCTCGGCGCGATAGGCGAGGCGGCTCGCGTCGTCGCCGGTCAGCGCGTAGTACGGCGTGAACGCGGGATCGGAGCGGAGGCTTCGGATCGTCGCGTCGAATGCGGCGTCGACGCCTTCGACTTTCACGCGGCAGCGCGTGCCTTGCGCCATACGCGTGCGCTGGCTTGCGGGCACGTAGATGCGCGCGTACGGCGCGGAACCGGAAAGAATGCTGAGGACGGTCGCGCCGAGCGGCGGCTGATCGCCGAGCCGGAACGGCAGCGCGTCGACGCGGCCGTCGCCCGGCGCGCGAACGTCGAGGCGCGCGCGCGTCAGCGAAAGATGCTCCACCGCGGCCTTCGCGGACGAGAACGCGGCTTCGGCCTGATCGATGTCTTCGATGCGCGTGCCGTTCAGAAGCTCGGTGAGATTCGCGCGCGCGTTGTTCGACAGCGCCGTCGCCGTGCGCAATGCAGTTTCCGCGTTGTCGAGATCGGCTTGCGCGATCAGCCCGCGCTTGCGGACTTCGGCCAGACGATCGCGCTCGCGCTTCGCGTTTGCTTGCGTCGACGTCGCACCTGCGAGCGTCGCGCGCGCGGCGTCGATCGTTTCGATGCGCGTGCCGTGGCGCAGCTCCGCGAGCGCCGCTTCGGCCTTGCGCGCATCGGCCTGTGCTTGCGCAAGCTCGGCATCGGTGCGTCGCGGATCGAGCGCGAGGATCGGATCGCCGGCGCGCACGTCCTGGCCTTCGACGGCGTCGATGCGCATGATCGGCTCGGATACTTCCGCGGCGACCGCGGCGCGGTCCCATTCGAGCGTGCCGAGCATTTGCGGCTCGTTCTGCCGCGTGCAGCCGGCGCAGAGGATCACGAGGCCTGCGGCGGCGATTTTCGCCGCGGTCTCAAACGGTGCGTAGTTCATCGGGAATCTCCAGTCCGCGGTGCAACAGCGCGAGCGTGTGGCGCGCGATATCCGCGGGTTCAAGGTCGGTCGCATCGAAGATCCGCGACCAGATCGGTTTTGCCGCAACGAGGAATACCGTCAGCCCGATCAGCGAGACGACGGTGAGTCGCGGATCGAGATCGCGATTGAGCGTTCCGTTCGCCTGCGCCGCGGCGACGGCGGCGCCGACGCGCGGCGCGATGGCACCGGCGATGCGGCTGAGAAGACGCTCGCGCAAGAGGCCGCCTTCGCTCAGTACTTCGCGCAGCCAGAGCGGCGGGAACCATTCGTTGGCGAGCAGCACTTCGAGAAGGTGTTGCACGAACACCGAGACCTGCTGCGCGGGCGCAAGATCGGGACGGTCCAGTCGTGCGCGCAGCGTCATCATCAGCGGGATGAAACGCTCGTCGACCAGCGCATCGAGCAGCTGCTCGCGGTTGCCGAAGTAGTAGTGAAGCATCGCCGGCGTCACGCGCGCGCGGCGCGCGATCGCGCTGAGCGGCGTCGCGGCGATGCCTTGGCGCGCGAAGAGCTCCAGCGCGACGTCGAGCAGGCGACCGCGTTGGTCGCCGCGGGCTTTCGGCGGGCGACCGGGGGCGCGACGGCGGGGGTTCTGGCGTGTCGTCATGGCGCTAATATAATTAACTAGGTAATTAATTTCAAGGTCAACCCGGCGGCCAAGGTCGTACGGGCGTTTTCGGGTGTGATCCGATAAGAACCTGGCTCAGAATCGGAAACCCTCCCGCAAGCGGGAGAGGCAAGGGATGCCGCATGGGACGCTACGAAGACACCTACCGCCAATCGATCGAGCACCCTGAAGCGTTCTGGGCGGAAGCCGCGCGCGCGATCGACTGGCACGAAGCGCCGCGGCAAATCCTCGACTATTCGAATCCGCCGTTCCGCCGCTGGTTCGTCGGTGGCACGACCAATCTTTGCCACAACGCGGTCGACCGCCATCTCGCCGCGCGCGGCGATCAGACGGCGCTGGTTGCGATCTCGACCGAAACGAACGAGACGCGCCGCTTCACGTATCGCGAGCTGCACCGCGAAGTGAATACGTTCGCGGCGGCGTTACACGAGCTCGGCGTCGCGGCCGGCGATCGCGTCGTCATCTACATGCCGAACATGGCCGAAGCCGTGTTCGCGATGCTCGCTTGCGCGCGCATCGGCGCGATCCATTCGGTCGTGTTCGGCGGATTTGCCGCTTACAACCTGGCGCTTCGCATCGACGATGCCGAACCGAAGCTTCTCATCTGCGCCGACGCCGGCATGCGCGGCGGCAAGGTGATCCCGTACAAGCCGCTGGTCGACGAAGCGCTGCGTCTTGCGAAATCGCCGCCGCCGCATGTGTTGATCGTGCGGCGAGGGCTCGACCCCGATCTTGCAATCGTCGGGGGACGCGACGTCGATTACGCCACTGTGCGCGAGCGCCATCGCAACGCCGATGTGCCGATCGTCTGGCTCGAATCGAACGAGCCGAGTTATCTCCTCTACACCTCGGGCACCACCGGAAAACCCAAGGGCGTGCAGCGCGACGTCGGCGGTTACGCGGTGGCGATGGCGCTGTCGATGCGCACCGTGTTCGATGTGGGACCAGGGCAGGTGATGTTCTCGACATCGGATGTCGGTTGGGCGGTCGGGCATTCGTACAACGTGTACGGTCCGCTGATCGTCGGCGCGACATCGATCCTCTACGAAGGCTTGGCGATCCATCCCGATCCCGGCATCTGGTGGCAGGTCTGCGCCGAGTACGGCGTGCGCACGATGTTCTCCTCGCCGACCGCGATTCGCATCCTCAAGAAGCAGGATCCGGCGTGGTTGCGCAAGTACGATCTGTCTGCGCTCCAATGGCTCTTTCTCGCCGGCGAACCGCTCGATGAGCCGACCGCGAAATGGATTTCCGAAGGCATCGGCAAACCTGTGATCGACAACTACTGGCAAACCGAAACCGGCTGGCCGGTGCTGTGCTTGCAGCCTGGTCTGGACTTGAAGTCGATCCGCTTCGGCTCGCCGGGCCTGCCGAACTTCGGCTACCGCTTGCGCGTGATCAACGAAGTGACGGGCGAGGACGCGCCGGCCGGCGAGAAAGGCGTGCTCACATTCACACCGCCGCTGCCGCCGGGTTGCCTCAGTACGGTGTGGCGCGACGATGCTCGTTTCCTCCGAAGCTACTTCGGACATTTCAAGGAATTGTTGTACAGCTCGCTCGACTGGGCGATCCGCGACGAGGACGGCTACACGTTCATCCTCGGCCGCACCGACGATGTCATCAACGTCGCCGGCCACCGGCTCGGCACGCGCGAAATCGAAGAATCGGTCGCGACGCATCCCGCGGTTGCGGAAGCCGCCGTCGTCGGCGTTCGCGACGAGCTCAAAGGTCAGGTTCCGATCGTGTTCGCGACGCTGCGCAATGCCGCCGCGGACAGCGCCATGCGGTGCGAAGCAGCCAAAGGCATGCAGAATCGCGTTGCCGAGCTCCTCGGAGGCGTCGCCAAGCCGGCTCGGATTTATGTGGTCAATGCACTGCCGAAGACGCGCTCGGGCAAGCTCCTGCGGCGCGCGTTGCAGGCGCTCGCCGAAGCGCGCGATCCAGGCGATCTCTCGACGCTGGATGATCCGAACGCGCTCGAAGAGATCCGCCGCGCGCTCGCGGCGGGCTCCGATCTTGGCGGGGGCTGAGCGCCGCGACCGCGCTCTGCGCTAAAATCTCGCGATTTACGGAGGCCGCATGAGCGACACCCAATCCGCCGGCGCGCGTTTTCGCGCGGCCGTCGCCGATGAGAAGCCGCTGCAGGTCGTCGGCGCGATCACCGCGTATGCCGCGCTGATGGCCAAGCGCACGGGCTTTCGCGCGCTCTATCTTTCCGGCGGCGGAGTTGCCGCCAATTCGCTCGGCATGCCGGATCTGGGCATCAGCACGATGGAAGACGTGCTGACGGATCTGCGGCGCATCACCGATGTTTGCGATCTGCCGGTGCTGGTCGACGTCGATACCGGCTGGGGCGGTGCGTTCAATATCGCGCGCACGGTGCGTTCGATGATCAAGACCGGCGCGGGTGCGATCCATATCGAGGATCAGGTCGCGGCGAAGCGCTGCGGCCATCGGCCCGGCAAGGCAATCGTGCCGAAAGAAGAAATGGTCGATCGCATCAAGGCCGCGGTCGATGCGCGCACCGATCGCGCGTTCGTGATCATGGCGCGCACCGATGCGATCGCGGTAGAAGGCTTGGGGCCGGCGATCGAGCGCGCGGTTGCGTGCGTCGAGGCCGGCGCCGACATGATCTTTCCCGAAGCGATTTATACGCTCGAGCAGTACCGCGAATTCAAGAACGCGGTGAAGGTGCCGATCCTCGCGAACATCACCGAGTTCGGCCAGACGCCACTCTTCACGCGCGATGAGCTCGCGAGCGCCGGTGTCGACATCATTCTTTATTGCTGCGGCGCCTACCGCGCGATGAACAAAGCGGCGCTCAATTTCTACGAGACCGTGCGCCGCGACGGCACGCAGAAAGCCGCGGTGCCGACGATGCAGACGCGCGCGGAGCTCTACGATTTCCTCGGTTACCACGCATACGAGCAGAAGCTCGATGCGCTGTTCGCCGAAGGCAAGACGGACGAGTAGACCGGTGCGCTCGCCGAACGTCGATGCCGCTCAAGGCGGCCGCAACTGGGATGCGCTGGCGGCCGTCGTCGCCGCGCTGATCGGCCTGATGGCGCTGCTCGTGTCCGGCTACACGGCGTACGTCCAGCGTCAACAGGTGCGCGCGCAGGTGTGGCCCTATCTTCTCGTGGGTTACGCGGACCGCGAGCACGCGCGGATCGTCTACAACAAGGGTGTCGGTCCGGCGCTCGTGCGCTCGGTGCAAGTGCTGGTCGACGGCAAGCCGCTGCCGGATTGGGAGCACGTGATGAGCGCACTCGGCGGCGCCAGCAAGGCTTCGTATACGCAATCCACGCTCGCCAACAACGTATTGACGTCCGGCGAGAAACTCGAAGTGCTCATCGTGCAGGGCGATGACGACTATCGGCACTTTCGCGAAGAATCGTTGAACCGTGCGGCGATGCGCATCTGCTACTGCTCGACGCTCGAAGATTGCTGGATGTACGACGACGAGCGACCGAAGGATCAGCCGCGCTCGCAACCGATCGATCGGTGTCCCGACATTCCGAGCGCGCAAGCCTTCCGACAATAGAAACGCATGACCCGACGCCAACGCGCCGGCCGAAACCGGAGTAAGACATGAGCGAAAACGTCCAGCAGATCCTGCCCAAGGCCAAGAAATCCGTCGCGCTGTCCGGCGTCGCCGCCGGCAATACCGCGCTCTGCACGGTCGGCCGTACCGGCAACGATCTGCACTATCGCGGCTACGACATTCTCGATGTCGCGACGACCTGCGAGTTCGAGGAGATTGCGTATCTGCTCGTGCACGGAAAGCTTCCGACGCGTGCCGAGCTCAACGCGTACAAGACGAAATTGAAATCGCTGCGCGGCGTGCCGGCGGCAGTGAAAGCCGTGCTGGAACAGTTGCCGGCGTCGACGCATGCAATGGACGTGATGCGCACGGCGGTATCCGCGCTCGGCTGCATGACGCCGGAAAAGGACGATCACAACGCGCCCGGCGCGCGCGATATCGCAGATCGGCTGATGGCGTCGCTCGGCTCGATGCTGCTCTATTGGTATCACTACGCGTTCAACGGCAAGCGCATCGACGTCGAGACCGACGATGATTCGATCGGCGGCCATTTCCTGCACCTTCTGCACGGCAAGAAAGCCAGCGATGCGTGGGTGCGCGCGATGCATACCTCGCTGATCCTCTATGCCGAACACGAGTTCAACGCATCGACATTCGCCGCGCGCGTGATTGCCGGTACCGGCAGCGACATGTATTCGAGCATCACGGGTGCGATCGGCGCATTGCGCGGCCCGAAGCACGGCGGCGCCAACGAAGTCGCGTTCGAGATCCAGAAGCGCTATGACTCTCCGGACGAAGCCGAGGCCGACATCCGCGCACGCGTCGAGCGCAAGGAAGTCGTCATCGGCTTCGGCCATCCGGTCTACACGGTCGGCGATCCGCGCAACAAGGTGATCAAAGAGGTTGCGCGCGAGCTCTCGGTGGCGGCGAAAAACACCAAGATGTTCGACATCGCCGAGCGCCTCGAATCGACGATGTGGTCGATCAAGAAAATGTTCCCGAACCTCGATTGGTTCAGCGCCGTCAGCTACCACATGATGGACGTGCCGACTGCGATGTTCACGCCGCTGTTCGTGATCTCGCGCACGTCGGGCTGGGCCGCGCATGTGATCGAGCAGAGACAGGATGGGAAGATCATTCGACCCAGTGCGAATTATGTCGGGCCGGAAGATCTCAAGTTCGTGCCGATCGACAAGCGCTGATCTTTCGCTCCGCGCCGGGACGACGAGATCAGCGAAGCTCCTCGAACCGCGTATTCAAGATCGGATACGCCTTCCAATCGCGATAGTCGAAGTGCCACCACTCGAACTCGTACACGGTGAACCCTTGGGCTTCCATGCGTCGCCGCAATAGATCGCGCAATCCGCGTTGCGCATCATTGCCGCCGGTGTAGTTCGGATACGCGCGTTCCGACATCTCGTCGTAAAGACTCGGCATCTCGACCGCGCGACCGGTCTTGAGATCGTACAGCGTGAGATCGACCGCGCAGCCGCGGTTGTGACGGGAACCTGTAGCGGGATCGGCGACGAACTGGTGCTTGTCCGCCGGTGTCGCGTCCCAGAAGAGCTTCGTCACGTACCACGGCCGATACGCGTCGTGAATCAGCAATCCGTAACCGTCGGCGGCGAGCGCATGCTGCGCGCGCAACAGCGCCTCGGCCGCGGGCCGCTGCAGGAATGCGCGCGGCTGGCTGTAAAGCGGCGTGTCGAGGAAGTTGTGCGTGGTCGCGTAGCGGATGTCGAGCTTGATGCCAGGATCGAGCTTGGCGAGTTCGACGAGATCAGGAGTGCGGAAGTCGCCGGTTTCGGTCGGTGGCGTTGCGGCGAGTGCGATCGGCAGCAATTCGGCGATGGGTCGCGCCGGCGTGATCCGAAAGATCTGCGGCGCAGTCGCCGGTTTCTCCGGCGCAGCAGAAGCACAGGCGGCCAGCGCGGCCGCGACGAGCAAAGACAGCCAACGCGACGTGACCGCTTCGCCGATTGTCATGTCAGTCGATTCCCTGTTCTTTCAGCGCCTTTCGCACGCTCGCGTCCGCGCGCATGTTCCGCTCGAACCGCGCGAGATTCTCAAGCCCGCTCAAGTCGACTTTCTGCGGCTTCGCCCAACGCAGCAGCACGAAGAGATACGGATCCGCGATCGAGCGCGTGCCGACCAGCCAGTCGCGGCCCTTGAGCTGCGCATCGACGCGCTCGAAATACGTGCGCAGGAGTTGGCGCGCATTGTCCTGCGCTTTCTCGATCAGCGCCGGATCTTCGAGAAACGCAACGCTGCCGAAAAACGGCTTGAACAGCGGATGCATGTCCGAATTGATGATCGCAAGCCAACGATTGATCTCGGCACGGCTTCTCGGCGTGCCGTCGCCGCCGAGCTTCGATTCGGGAAAGCGATCGGCGAGGTAGTTGAGGATCGCCGCGTTCTGCGTCAGTCGCCAGCCGTCTTCCTCATACACCGGCACGGCGCCCGCGGGATTGATTTTGAGGAACGCAGGTTCCTTGCGCTCTTCGCGGCTGACGAGCACAAGCTCGTAAGGCTTGCCGATCCATTCGAGCACGATGTGGTCGGCGAGGGCGCAGGTGCCTGGCGAGTAGTAGAGCCTCATCGGTGTTTCCGTCTGGAGTGGCGAGATTACAACGTTGCCGCAAGCCGCGTGCCTTGCGCAATCGCGCGCTTCGCGTCAAGTTCCGCGGCGACATCGGCGCCGCCGATCAGATGCACATTGCCGTTCACAGCGGCAAGCTCAGCATGCAGCGCGCGATTGGGCTCCTGTCCGGCGCAGACGACAATCGTATCGACCGGCAGCACGCGCGCTTCGCCATCGATGCGTACGTGAAAGCCGTCGTCGTCGATGCGCTCGTAGGCAACGCCGCCGAGCATCGTCACGCCTTTCGCTTTCAAGGTCGTGCGATGCACCCAGCCGGTGGTCTTGTTGAGCCGCTTGCCGGGTTTGCCTTCGGTTCGCTGCAGCAGCCATATCTCGCGCGTCGAAGGCTCGGGCGCAGGACGCGCAAGCGCGCCGCGTGCGGCGAGTGTCGTGTCGATGCCCCATTCGTGCGTCCAGCGCGCGATGTCCGTCGTCGGCGAGGGTGCAGGCTCGGCGAGGAATTCGGCGACGTCGAAGCCGATGCCGCCGGCGCCGATGATCGCCACTTTTTGTCCGGCCGCGCGGCCCCCGAGCAGGAGATCGACGTACGACATCACGTTCGGACGCTCGATGCCCGGGATGCGCGTGTCGCGTGGTGTGACGCCGCAGGCGATCACGATGTCGTCGAAGCCGGATTCCTTTAGCAACGGCGCGGTCGCGCGCGTTCCGAGCCGAAGCTCGACGCCGGTATCGCGAAGACGCCCGCTGAAGTAGCGCAGCGTTTCGTGGAATTCCTCTTTGCCCGGAATGCGTTTGGCCATGTTGAATTGGCCGCCGATCTCAGTCGCCTGTTCGAACAACGTGACCGCATGTCCGCGCTCGGCCAGCGTCGTCGCACACGCAAGGCCGGCGGGTCCGGCGCCGATGACGGCGATGCGTTTCTTCTTCGCGGCCGACGCGATGATCAGCTCCGTTTCGTAGCACGCGCGCGGATTCACCATGCATGTCGCGCGGCGATTCTCGAACACATGATCCAGGCACGCCTGATTGCAGGCGATGCACGTGTTGATCTTGTCGGCGTCATCTTCGCGCGCCTTCGCGACCCAATTCGGATCCGCCAGCAACGGCCGCGCCATCGACACCATGTCGGCATCGCCGTCGGAGAGAATCTTCTCGGCGACCGCGGGCATGTTGATGCGGTTCGTCGTGATCAGCGGAATGGCGACTTCGCCCTTAAGCCGTCGTGTGACCCACGCGAATGCCGCGCGCGGCACGCTGGTGACGATCGTCGGAATGCGCGCCTCGTGCCAGCCGATGCCCGTGTTGATGATCGTCGCGCCGGCGGTTTCGATTTTCTTCGCGAGCGCGACGATCTCGTCCCAGCGCTGGCCGTTCTCGACGAGATCGAGCATCGACAGGCGATAGATGATGATGAAATCGCGTCCGACCGCTTCGCGCGTGCGCCGCACGATCTCCACCGGAAAGCGCTGCCGGTTCTCGACGGTGCCGCCCCAATTGTCGCCGCGCCGGTTCGTGTGCTCGACGAGAAACTGGTTGATGAGATAGCCCTCCGATCCCATCACTTCGACGCCGTCGTAGCCGGCGTCCTGCGCGAGCTTCGCGCAAGCGACGAAATCGCGGATCGTGCGCTCGACGCCGCGTGCGCTGAGCGCTCTCGGCGTGAACGGCGTGATCGGCGATTTGATGCGCGAAGGCGCGACCGACAGCGGGTGATACGCGTAACGGCCCGCGTGCAGGATCTGCATGCAGATGCGTCCGCCTTCGGAGTGCACCGCGCGCGTAACCTTTCGATGACGCGCGACGTGCCATGGCATCGACAAGCGCCCGGCGAACGGCTTCAGCCATCCTTCGATGCTCGGCGCGATGCCGCCGGTCACCATCAGGCCAACGCCGCCGCGCGCACGCTCGGCGAAATACGCGGCGAGCTTAGCGAAATCGCGCGCATGATCTTCGAGCCCCGTGTGCATCGATCCCATCAGCACGCGGTTCGGCAGCGTCGCGAAACCAAGATCGAGCGGCGCGAGGAGGTTTGGATAGCGAGTCGGCACGAGATTCAAACGCTTGTTTGGAATGCCTACGATGCCGTGAGTCGGTGGCGCGCACAAGTCCGAGCGCGCGAAACGCTTAGTCGTGCGCAATACGCAACACTATCAACGTCTGATCATCCGTCCCCAGCGGCCCACCCTGATGCGCAATCAACTCATCGCGCAGCATCGCGAGCAGTGCGACCGGCTCGGCCGGACCCGATCGCACAAGCTCGGTCAAACGCTCGGCGCCGAACTCGCGATGCGCGCGATCGCGCGCTTCGACGACGCCGTCGGTGTAGAGCACGAACATATCGCCCGGTTCGACGTCGAACGCCTCGTTCTGCCAGGCGTAATCGCGCAGGATGCCGAGCGGAATCTGCGTGCCGCCGCCGCGCGGCGTGATTTCGTTGGCGCGACGATGCAGCAGCGCTGGGTGACCGGCGTCGACATAAGTTGCGCGCTTGAGATCCGGGCGATACAGCAGCGCGAACGCGGTCAGGAAATGATGACGCTGGCGGCGCGAGAAGAAATAGCGGTTCGCGTACGTGAGCGCGCCGGCGGGTCCGGCTTCGTCGTCGCCTTGATAGGTGCGCAAGATCGCATCGAACTGCACCGCTTCCATCGCGGCCGCGGCGCCGTGGCCGGAGACGTCGGCGAGCATCAAAGCCCAGAGATCGGGACCGCCGCGCGGGAATTCGGGCGGCGCGAATTGCGTCAGCGACATCAGATCGTAGTAGTCGCCGGCAGCCGTCTCTGCGGGTTGCCAATGCACCGCGTATTCGAGGCCGGCGATCACCGGGCCGTCGGGCAGCAGGAGCCGCTGCACGTCGGCGAGGCCCTCGATCTCACGCCGCTGTCGATCGCTCTCGTCGCGCAGCGCGCGCGTTGCGAGCGGGCGCACGATCAGGCTCGCGGCGAGATTCGTTTCTAGCAGCAGCGCTTCGAGATCGACGCGATCGAAGCGCGGATGGAACGTCGAGCCGAACACGAGCCAATGATTGATCTCGCCGGTGTTTACGACCGGAATGCCGAGCAGCGCGGCCGGCGCCAGCAGCGCCTGTGCGAACGGCAGCGCGAATTCGGTCGGCGCGACGCGGAGCGCGCGCGGCGTCGTTTCGGCGAAGAGCTTGGCCGTCAGCGCATCGTCGAACAGCGGCAGTCGCACGCGCTCGCCGAACGGATCGATGTTGGGCACGTGCTCGGTGCCGTCGGGGCCGATCAGGCCGGCGAGGCGGCATTGTCCGGTCGGCGCGCCGCGTACGAGCACGAGCGCGAGCGAGCAATCGGGAAAGCGCGCTGCGAAATGCGCGTGCAGCGTGCGCAGCGCGGCGGCGGAATCGCCGTCGAAGGCGCTGAGCCGCAAGATGCGATCGAGGGCGGAACCGTTGAGCGGCAAGGGAAGGGACCGTTCGCGAAGTCGGCGCGATTCTGCATGCGCCGGACGGTTCGCGACAACGGCCCTTCGACGTGCGGGCTACCAGCCTGCGAGCGTGATCTTGCCGATCGTCGTGCCGGATTCGAGCTTCGCATGCGCTACGCGCAGGTTCGCCGCGTTGATCGGGCCCAGCGTTTCGGTGTGCGTGTTCTGCAATTCGCCGGCGTCGATCAGCGCGGTCGCGCGCTCGAGAAGGCGGTGCTGCTCGATCATATCCGGCGTCGCGAAGCGCGAGCGGCCGAACATCGTCTCCCAGCTTAAGGTCACGCATTTCGCCTTGAGCGGTCCGCCGATCGGCAACGGGCCTTTCGGTTCGACGATAAGCCCGATGCGGCCCTGCGGCGCGATCAGCTCGCCCATAGCCGTCCAATAGCGATCGGTGTCGGCGAGATTTGCGATGCCGTCGACGTGATCGAAGCCGAGCGCCTTGAGCTGCGGCGCGAGCGGTTGGCGATGATCGACTACGTGCTGTACGCCCATGCGCTTGACCCAGTCGATCGTCTCGGGGCGCGATGCGGTTGCGATCGTGACGAGGCCCGCGCGACGCGCGAGCTGGATCGCGATCGAGCCAACGCCGCCGGCGCCCGCGATGATCAGCAGCGATTTGCCGGCGTCCTTGCCGTCCGCATCGAAGCGCATGCGATCGAACAGAAGCTCCCATGCGGTGATCGTCGTCAACGGCAACGCGGCGGCTTGCGCGAAATCGAGCGTCTTCGGCTTGCGGCCGACGATGCGCTCGTCGACGAGTTGATATTGCGCATTGGTGCCGCTGCGCGTGATGTCGCCGGCGTAGAAGACTTCGTCGCCGGGCTTGAACAGCGTCACGGCATCGCCGACGGCTTCGACGACGCCGGCCGCATCGTAGCCGAGCACGCGCGGCTCCTTTTCCACGTCGGGCTTGGGTGCGCGCTGTTTCGTGTCGACGGGATTCACCGAAACGGCTTCGACGCGGACGAGAAGATCGTGGCCGCGTGCCGACGGTTTCGGCAGCTCGACGTCGATCAGCGATTCCGGATCGCTGATCGGCAGATAACGCGTGAGAGCAACGGCTTTCATCGTAGTGCTTCCCGTCAAACGGGCGACGGATTCCGCTCGAACGTCACCTGATGCCAATACGGATACGTGCGCGTCACCGCACTCGCGGCGTCGAGCTTCGCGACCTGCTCGGCCGAGAGATTCCAGCCGATCGATCCGAGATTCTGCTTCAGCTGCTCCTCGTCGCGCGCGCCGATGATCACGTTCGAAACGGTCGGCCGTTGCAGCAGCCAGTTGATCGCGATCTGCGGAATCGTCTTGCCGGTTTCCTTGGCGATGTCGTCGAGCGCATCGACGACGCGATAGAGATGCTCGTCGTTCACCGGCGGTCCGAATTCGGCGCTTTCGTGCAGTCGGCTCGTTGCCGGCAGCGGCTTGCCGCGGCGGATCTTGCCGGTCAGGCGGCCCCAGCCAAGCGGGCTCCAGACGACGGCGCCGACGCCTTGATCGAGGCCGAGCGGCATCAACTCCCATTCGTATTCGCGGCCGATCAGCGAGTAGTAGGTTTGGTTGGCGACGTAGCGCGTCCAGCCGTAGCGATCGGCGATCGCGAGCGATTTCATCAGATGCCAACCTGAGAAGTTCGAGATGCCAAGATAGCGGATCTTGCCGGCGCGGACGAGATCGTCGAGCGTGGAGAGCGTCTCTTCGATCGGCGTCATCGCATCGAAGCCGTGCAGCTGGAAGAGATCGATGTAGTCGGTGCCCAGGCGCTTGAGCTGCGCGTCGATCGTGCTCACAAGATGGAAGCGCGACGAGCCGACGTCGTTCGGGCCGTCGCCGTTGCGGAACGTCGCCTTCGTCGAGATCAGCACCTGATCGCGGCGTCCCTTGATGGCGCTGCCGAGCGTCGATTCGGCGACGCCGCCGGAATAGACGTCCGCGGTGTCGAAGAAATTGAGGCCCGAATCGAGGCAGACATCGACGAGGCGTCGCGCGCCGGTGGCGTCGGTGTTGCCCCAGGCGCCGAAGAGCTTGCCTTGGCCGCCGAACGTGCCGGTGCCGAAGCTCAGCACCGGAACTTTGAATCCTGAGCGGCCGAGATAGCGGTATTCCATGGATCGTCTCCTGGGAGGATCGAATAAAGAATTACGGCCGGCACGCGGCCGCGACGTCACGAGTTACGAGGGGGCGAAGCGCTGCGCGTTCAAGGCCGACACTCAAGAACGTAAGCGCAAGACCCGCAAGCGGCAGCAGCGCGGCGATCCACGCGAGCGCGCCGTAGCCCGGGCCGCGATCGATCACGACGCTGCCGAGCCACGCGCCGAGCGCGTTGCCGAGATTGAACGCGGCGATGTTGAAGCTCGACGCGAGGCTCTGGCCTCCGCCTTCGGCTTTCTGCAGCACGCGCATCTGCAGCGGCGAGACCGTCGCAAACGCAGCCACGCCGAGCAACCCGACCGAGACGATCGCGAGCGTTTGGCTATGCAGCGTGAACGTCATCGCGAACAAGACAAGCGCAAGCGCAATCAGCGTGCCGATGATCGCGGGCACGACCTTGCGATCGGCGAGGCGCCCGCCGATGAGATTGCCGACGATCAAGCCGACGCCGAACACCAAGAGGATCGGCGACACCGCGCTTTCGGAGAAACCCGAGATCGTCATCAAGAGCGGCTGGATGTACGTGAACACCGCAAAGACGCCGGCGAAGCCGAACACGGTCATCAAAAGACCGAGCACGACCTGCGGACGCGCGACGACGCGGATTTCCTCGCGCCACGCGACCGGAACATGCGCTTCGTGCGGCGCTGGGACGAGCGCGGCGATGACTGCGGTCGCAACGATGCCGATCGCGGCGACCGCGAAGAACGTTGCGCGCCAGCCGAATTCGAGACCGAGCCACGCGCCGGCCGGAACGCCGAGCAGCGTGGCGACGGTGAGGCCGGTGAACATGATCGAGATCGCAGAAGCCCTGCGATCCTGCGCAACCATGCCGGTCGCGACGACCGCGCCGACGCCGAAGAACGTGCCGTGCGCGAGAGACGTAATGACGCGCGCGATCATCAGCATCGTGTAGTTCGGCGCGAGCGCGCAGGCGAGATTGCCGAGCGTGAAGATCACCATCAGCGCGATCAGCACGGTCTTGCGCGGCAGGCGGCCGGTCGCGAGCGTCAGCACCGGCGCGCCGAGGAAGACGCCGAACGCATAACCGGAAATCAAAAGACCGGCCGTCGCGATGCTGACGTGGAGGTCGGCCGCGACCTGCTGCAGGAGGCCCATGATCACGAATTCGGTGGTGCCGATGCCGAATGCGCCGGCGGTCAGCGCATAGAGGCCGATGGGCAATCGCGAGGCGGAGGTCGAAAAGGTCATTAGGGAGGTTCCGGAAACGAGCCCGCACCCTAAGCGCTTGCATTTTGATTGAAAACTGCCAGGATCACGAAGCAGTATCAACGAATTATTGATAATCATGGATCGTGTCGGCGATCTTGGCTTGTTCCTTCGCGTGCTCGACCTCGGCTCGATCAGCGCGGCCGCGCGTAGTCTCGATCTGTCGGTCGCGGTCGCAAGCCAGCGTTTGAAGCGGCTCGAAAAGGAGCTCGGCGTGCGGCTGCTGCATCGGACCACGCGCCGTTTGCATGCGACGCCGGAAGGCGCCGCGCTCGCCGAGCGCGGGCGCACGCTGGTCGAGGATCTCGAAGCGCTGACAACCGAAATCCGCCAAACCGTGACCGACGCGACCGGCACGCTGCGCATGACCGCGTCCGCATCGTTCGGCCGGCAATATCTTTCGCCGCTGCTGCCGGAATTTCTCGATCGCTATCCGAACGTCCGCATCAGCATCGACTTGAGCGATCAGATGCAAGATCTCGTGCGCTCGGGTTTCGACATGGCGATCCGTATCGGCGCGCTCGTCGATTCCGATCTCGTCGCGCGCAAGATCGCGACAAATCGCCGCGTGCTATGTGCATCGCCTGCGTATCTCGCCCGGCGCGGAACGCCGACCACTGCGCTCGATCTTGCCGACCACGAATGCCTGCTGCTGACCGGAACCCAGGGCAGGCAGGATGTCTGGCGTATGACCGATCACAATGGTCGCGACATCGCGGTGCGCGTCAGCGGCCGCTTCGAATGCAATTTCGGCGAAGTGCTGCGCGATGCGGCGGTCGCAGGCTTCGGCATCGCGCTGCATTCGACGTGGCATGTCGTCGACGATTTGCGCAGCGGACGGCTCAAGCAAGTGTTGCCGCACTATCGAATCGCCGATTCCGGAATCTACGCGCTGATGCCGCAGCGTCGCCTCGTGCCGCTGCGCGTTCGGGCTTTCGCGGATTTTCTGATCGAGAAGTTCGGAGAGACGCCGCCGTGGGAGCAGACGCTGGGGCGGTAGCGATCGCGGCCGAGGGTTCTCTCATCTAGGAGCGGCGACAGCCGCGACCTGCGCGTACAATGCGCGCCCCGCGAATCTCCAGAGCTACGGAACCTCATGTCCTCCCACGATATCCGCTCGGCCAAGCGGCCGGATCCCGACCAGCCGATGGTCGACATCGCCAATTACGTTGCCGATTACAAGATCGATTCGCAGGAAGCCTACGACACCGCGCGCTACATGCTGCTCGATTCGCTGGCTTGCGCGATGCTGGCGCTCAAGTTTCCCGAATGCGTGAAACACCTCGGTCCGCTGGTGCCGGGCGCGGTGATGCCGGGGGGCGCTCGCGTGCCGGGAACCGCATGGGAGCTCGATCCTGTGCAGGCGGCGCACAACATCGGCGTGCTCGTGCGTTGGCTCGATTTCAACGACACCTGGCTTGCGGCGGAGTGGGGCCATCCGTCCGACAACCTCGGCGCGATCCTTGCGGTCGCCGATTACCTTTCGCGCAAAGCGGTGCGCGAAGGCGGCAAGCCGCTAACCGTGCGCGAGGTGCTCGGCTACGCGATCAAGGCGCACGAGATCCAGGGTTGCTACGCGCTCAAGAACTCGTTCAACCGCGTCGGGCTCGATCATGTGATCCTGGTACGGCTCGCGTCGACTGCGGTCGCGACGCAAATGCTCGGCGGCAGCAAGGACGATATCGTCAACGCGGTCTCGCACAGCTGGATCGACAACGGCGCGCTGCGCACGTATCGCCATGCGCCGAACACGGGACCGCGCAAGAGCTGGGCCGCGGGCGATGCGTGCCGCCGCGCGGTGACGCATGCATTGAACGCCGTCAAGGGTTGCGTCGGTTATCCGTCGGCGCTGACTGCGAAGACTTGGGGCTTCTACGACGTCGCGTTCAAAGGCAAGGCGTTTGAGTTCGAGCGTCCGTTCGGCAGCTACGTGATGGAGAACGTGCTGTTCAAGATCAGCTTCCCGGCCGAGTTCCATGCGCAGACCGCGGTCGAGTGCGCGATGAAGCTGCACGCGCAAGTCGCAGGACGGCTCGATCAGATCGACAAGATCGTCATCGAAACGCAGGAAGCCGGCGTTCGCATCATCGACAAGACCGGTCCGCTCGCGAACTACGCCGACCGCGACCATTGCATCCAGTACATGGTGGCGGTGCCGCTGATCTTCGGTCGTCTCACGGCGGACGATTACGGCGATGCGGTCGCGGCCGATCCGCGCATCGATGCGCTTCGCGCACGCATGGAGGTCCGCGAGAATCCAGAATTCACGAAGGACTACTTCGACCCGGCGAAACGCTATATCGGTAACGCAGTCCAGGTATTCTTCAAGGACGGCTCGCACAGCGAGCGGGTGTCGATCGACTATCCGATCGGCCACCGCAAGCGCCGCGCCGAGGGCATTCCGGTGTTGCTGAACAAGTTCGAGGACGCGATGGCGGGGCAACTGCCGGCACGTCGCGTCGAGCGCATCCTCGCGGCGACCCGCGACGGTGCGACGCTTGACCGCATGCCGGTCCACGATTTTGTGGACTTGTTCGCCCTCTAACTGACTCGATCCTTAACGAACTTTTCACTTCGGACTGGCCGTAAAATTTTGATGTAGTTAGAATTGCGCGGCAGCCCTGATACCGTGATAAAATGTTAAGAACACGTTTCCTCCACGTCATTCTGGCGTAGACTAGGAACAGTGTCGCGTTCCGCGCGGGGTTGAGCGGACGCATGAAGACCAAACGAGAGGAGACTCTGAATGAAACGTAAGGCCTTATGTGCGCTGATCGCTCTAAGCCTCGCAGGTGCCGCTGTTACCACAGCGCAAGCACAGGACTTCGGTACGTGGTACATCGCGCCGCGCATTGGTGCCGTGTTCCCCGATGGCGATCGCCAGACTGATAGCTCCGTGTGGGGCGGCATTGGCGCTGGCGTGTGGGTCAACCCGCACCTCGCTGTCGATTTCGAATACACGATCAACAACGCGGAATTCGAAAGCAATTCGTTCCGTGACGGCCACGAATGGGAAAGCGTTGGCCTGGGCGTCACCGGCCGCTGGTTCTTCGGCGATGAGGGCGCACAGTGGCGTCCGTACATCCTCGCCGGCGTCGGCGCGCTGCGTCATGCGGCGTACTCGGGCTTCCTGCTCGATGCGGACGGCCGCAAGCAGGGCTGGGATCCGATGGCCACCGTTGGCGCGGGCGTCCAGTACAACATGTCCGATCGCTTCGCGCTGCGCGGTGAAATTGCCGCTCGCTACGATCACGACAACAACTCGCTGAACGACGAAGCGATCGCGCTCGGTTACGACGTGAAGCGCAAGAGCGGCTTCACCGACGGCATCGTCAGCGTCGGCTTCGTGTACAGCTTCGGTGGTGGTGCGGCTCCGCCGCCGCCGCCGGCTCCGCCCGCGGCCCCGCCGCCGGCTCCGGACTGCCACGCGCTCGACGACGATCACGATGGCGTCAACAACTGCGACGACCGCTGCCCGAACACCGCGGCCGGCACCGTCGTGGGTCCGGACGGCTGCCCGCAGAAGGTCGTCATTGACCTGCGCGGCGTGAACTTCAAGTTCGATCGCCCGAAGACCGGCGAGCACAACATCGAACCGACCCTGCAGCTCCCGACGGCCGACTCGATCGCGATCCTCGATCAGGCGATCGACGCGCTCAAGCGCTATCCGGACATCAAGGTCGAGCTCGATGGCCATACCGACTCGGTCGGTACGGATGCGTACAACCAGAAGCTGTCGGAGCGTCGCGCGCAGATCGTGTACGACTACCTGACCGCGCATGGCGTCGACGCCAGCCGCATCACCGCGGTGAAGGGCTTCGGCGAAACGCAGCCGATCGATACGAATGCCACCAAGGAAGGCCGTGCGCGTAATCGTCGCACTGAGCTGAAGGTGGAAAATCCGCAGTAAGTTTTTTTCGCGGATTGCGAAAGTGTGTTGGAAGCCCGGCGAAAGCCGGGCTTCTTTTTTGGGCGCCTTTGGCGCTCCGTTGGCGTCTCTGCGATGGCCCCACCATCGTCATCCCGGCGAAGGCCGGGATCCATTTTGGTCGTGACGAGCGTTCCGCTCGCCTGCCGGCGAGCGGGTCACTTCTCTTTGCTTGCCCAAAGAGAAGTAACCAAGAGAAAGGGCACCCTCGGTGCCGCGGTCGCCGGCTCCAAGCCGGCGACTACGCGAGGGGGCTACGGGGTTCGCTGACGGCACATCCTTGTGCCGACAGCGAACTGGCCCGCCTCCTGCGGGCCACCCTTCGGGCTTTTCCTGCGCCCCCTCGCCGCGGCACAGAGGGGCCCGGGTAGAGCAAAGCGCGGCCGTCCTGGCCGCAGAAGCCAAGCGAAAAGCTTTCCCCTCTCCCGCTTGCGGGAGAGGGCAGGGTGAGGGCACGCCGGTTCGACATTCAAAGATCAAAGCGGGAGCCGCATCGCTGCGCTCGCGATTGAGTACGTGCGATGCGGCTTCGCGAAAGCCTAGCGCGAAAGCGCGGGCGTAAGCGCGGGCGCGATCGCTTTCACGATCGCATCGACGACCTTGATGTTGCCGGCGAGCAGATTCCCGCTTTCCGGCATTCCTTCGCGTCCGACGAAATCGCAATAGCGTCCGCCGGCTTCGCGTACGAGCAGAATGCCGGCGGCCATGTCCCACGGTTTGAGGCCGATCTCGTAGAAGCCGTCGATGCGGCCGGCGGCGACGTATGCGATATCGAGTGCGGCGGAGCCGGTGCGGCGGATGTCTTCGGCTTCGGCGAGGAGCGCGCGCGTCATGCCGAGTTGCGCGTCGAGATGCGGGCGCTGGCGGTACGGGAATCCGGTCGCGAGCAGCGCGCCGGGGAGGCCGTCGCGTTTGCCGACGCGGATGCGGCGGTCGTTGAGGAACGCGCCGTCGCCTTTGCTGGCGGTGAAGAGCTCGTCGCGGAGCGGATCGTAGATCACGCCGATGATCGGATCGCCGTGTTCGAGCAGCGCGATCGATACGGCGAAATGCGGAAATCCGCGCAGGTAATTGTGCGTGCCGTCGAGCGGATCGATGACCCAGGTGTTCTTGCCTTTGCCCATTGCGCCGGATTCTTCGGCGAGCATCGCGTGCGCGGGATAGGCGCGCTTGAGTTCGCGTATGATTTCGGCCTCGGCCATACGGTCGACCTCGGATGCGAAGTCGAGCTGCTGCTTCTCGACGACCGCGAGGCCTTCCAGGCGATTCATGTGGCGCAGGATGATCTGGCCGGCGGCGCGCGCGGCGCGCACCGCCACGTTGACGGCGGGTCTGGACATGCTGGTTCCGCTGGGCGGGCTTGAAAAGAACGGCGCGCGGCATGGCCGCGCGAGGTGGCGCAGGGTAGCAGATCGTCCAGCGCCGACCAAACGCCGAACATCGTCCCAAACCGTAGCTGACGCATGAACGACGCCCCCCATAGTCCCGTTGCCGCCCGTCTTCGTTTCGTGCTCGTGCGCACGTCGCATCCGGGCAACATCGGCGCCGCGGCGCGCGCGATCCGCACGATGGGATATTCGAACCTCTCGCTGGTCGCGCCGCACGCGTTTCCGCATGCGGAAGCCACTGCGCTCGCGGCAGGTGCGGACGACGTGCTCGCGAACGCGAGGATCGTGCCCGATCTTTCCGCCGCGATTGCCGATTGCCGGCTCGTGCTCGGTGCGACTGCGCGGCGCCGCGATGTGCCGATGGAGGAAATCGATCCGCGCGTCGCCGCGGCGCGTGTGCTCGCCGCCGTGGGCGAGGGCGATGTTGCGCTCGTGTTCGGCAATGAGCGCATCGGGCTCGAAAATGACGAGATCAAGCGCTGCAACGCAGCCGTGCTGATTCCGAGCGATCCCGAGTTCGCCTCGCTCAATCTCGCGCAGGCGGTGCAGGTGCTCGCGTACGAAGTGCGCATGGCCGAGCTTGCGGGTGCGATGCCGCTGCCGCCGGCGAAGAACGATCCGCCGGCGGAGAGCGCCGAGCTCGAGGCGTTCTTCGAGCACCTCGAGCGCACGCTCGACGCGATCGATTTCCACAAGGGCCGCTCGTCGCGCACGGTGCTCTTGCGTTTGCGCCGTTTGTATTTGCGCGCGCGGCTCGATCAGCGCGAGCTACGGTTGCTGCACGGGATTCTCACCGACACCGATCGTCTCGCGCGTCTGGCGCGCGAGGAATCCGAGAAATGATGCATCAGAACAGCTTGCGGATCGCATCGAGCGCCGCGTGGCTCAGCGTCAGCAACGTCGTCGCAACCGCCGCGCTTGCGAGCCACGCGATCAGAAGCACGATGCCGTCACGCTCGATCAGTGCGACCGCGAATGCGACAAGGAGGAGCCCAAACGGATAGTTGGTGAACGGAATCGGCAACGCCAGCGCGACGCCGATCAAGACCAGCAGCAACCCGCTGATGCGATGCGCCGGATGGCGCGCGAGCGCTTCCCATCGTGGCCGGCACAACCATTCGAGCCAGCGCAGCACGGGCGAGATGCGCGTGATGAAGCGCTCGAGCGACGCGCGCGCGACGCCGCGGCGGCGCAATGCGCCCGGCAGCCACGGATGCTCGAATCCCGCCAGCATCTGCAGGCCAACCAGCACCACCAGCACGCCCATGACGCCGCCGATGCCGATCGGAACCGGAATGAAATTCGGCAGCGCGAGAATCAGCACGAGGAAGCCGAACGCGCGCTCGCCGAGCGGATCTAAGAATTCGCCGAGCGTGATTTCCTCGCCCTGATGCGTTTCGAGCGCAGTCTTCAGAAGCTCGGTCGTACGCGGCTGGCGCGCGTTTCCGCCGCTCATGATTCGACCGCCGCGGATGCGCGCGCGACGAGCAGCTTATCGATGCGCGGCCCATCGAGATCGACCACTTCGAAGCGGAAGCCGCTCCAGCTGAAATGCTCGCCGGGCTGCGGAATGCGCGCGAAGTGCGCCATTACCATGCCGGCCGCGGTGCGGAAATCGTGATCTTCTTCGTTGGGCAACTGCGCAAGGCCGAGCAACTCGCGTAGATCATCCGTCGACACGCTGCCGTCGATCAGCCAGCTGCCGTCCTCGCGCTGCACGATCGGATGATCGGCGGTTTCGATCAGCGGCGTCGCGGTCTTGCCGACGACGGCGGCGAGGAGATCGTTGAGCGTAACGAGCCCTTCGATGTCGCCGTACTCGTCGACGACGAGCGCGAGCGCGGTTTCGGCATCGCGAAATTCTTCGAGCAGATCGAGAGCGCGCGCGGTCGCCGGAACGTAAAGCGGCTTGCGCAGCGAGCGGAACAATTCGGTGTGGCCGCCGGTGCCGATCTGGCCGATCAGACGCTTGGCTTCGAGGACGCCGAGCACTTCGTGCTCGCCGCCGCGATAGACCGGATAGCGCGAATACGGCGATTCGCGCATGACCTTGACGTTCTCTTCAGCCGCAGCCGCCGCATCGAGCCATGCGATCCGCGTGCGCGGCGTCATCACGCTGTCGACCGTGCGATCGCCCAGGCGCAGCACGCGGTTGACCATGTTGCGCTCGTCCGTGTCGATCACGCCCTGGTCGGCGCCCTCGGCGACGAGGAGGCGGATTTCCTCTTCGCTGACATGCTCGCGCGCACCGCTGTCCATGCCGAGCATGCGCAAGAGCGCACGCGTGACGCAGATCAGGACAAACGCGAACGGCGTCGCGAGCCAGCTCAGAACACGCATCGGCAGCGCCGTCAGCGTCGCGAAGCGCTCCGGATCGACCAGCGCGATGCGCTTGGGCAATAGCTCGCCGAGCAGCATCTGGATGAACGTGATGCCGGCGATGCTGAGGCCGACGCCGATCGGCAGGCTGTACGAATCGATCCACGGAAGATCCAGCGCGTCGATCGCACCGCCGATGCGCTCGCCGATCGTCGCGCCGAGAGCCGCGCCCGCACCGACCTGCAGCAGCGTGATGAACACCTGCACGGTGGCGAGAAAATTCTCGGGTTGTTGCGCGAGGCCGAGCGCGGTCTTGGCGCGACGGCTGGTCACGGCAAGATGCTTCAAGCGGCTCTTGCGCGCGACCATCAGGGCCATTTCGCTCAAGGCGAAAAAGCCGTTGAGCAGCGCCAGCACGATGACCAGCGAAATCTCGATCAGCATCCGGGTCCTTTCCCGGTGGGAGCAGCGGCGAGTGTAGCAACCGCTCGGAACGGGCGCCGAAGCATGCACCGGGTCGCGTTACGGTAACATTACTGTCATACGAGCGGCGCCCGCGCTGCTTCCCGCACCCCCATCGACGGCGCCAACTATGTTTTCGCTGCAGACGATCTTCGGTAAGGGCGACAAGTTCTACGGCTTGCTCGAAGCGAGCGCGGAAGCCGGGAGGCAGAGCACGCGCGCGCTGATCGTGCTCTTGAACGCGCCGGTTTCGTCGCGCTCGCTCGACGAGTTCCGTCTCGCGCGGCGCCGCGAGAAAGAGCTCGTCGCGCAGATCAATCAAGCGCTCGTCGACACCTTCGTGACCGCGCTCGAGCGCGAGGACATCGAAGCGCTCTCCGGCGCGCTCTACAAGATTCCGAAGACGGTCGAGAAATTCGCCGAGCGCTATGTGATGTTCGCCGATCGGCTCGCCGACTCCGATTTCGCTTCGCGCGCGGCGATGCTCGAACGCGCGACGGACGTCATCGTGCAGATGACCTCGCAGCTCCGCCGCGGTTTCCAGCTCGACACGATGCGCGAGCTCAACGAGCGCATGCAGTCGATCGAGAGCGAAGCGGATCGCCTGATCCTCGATCTCTACCGCGATCTCTTCACGAACGAGCGCGATCCGGCGCGCCTGTTGCTGCGCAAGGATCTCTTCGAGCTCCTCGAAAAGGCCATCGACCGCTGCCGCGATGCCGGCAACGTGATCTATCAGATCGTTTTGAAGAATTCCTGAGGACCCAAGCGCCGTGAGCCTGACGCTGGTCCTCGTCGTGGTCCTGGTGGCACTCGTTTTCGAGTACATCAACGGCTTCCACGACACCGCCAATTCGATCGCGACCGTCGTCGCGACCAAGGTGCTGAGCCCCGGCCAAGCGGTGCTGCTCGCGGCCGGAACGAATCTCGTGGGCGCGCTCTGGGGCACTGCGGTTGCGAAGACGATCTCATCAGGCTTGATCGATGCCGGCGTCGTCGCGGTTACGCCTCAGGTGCTGATCTGCGCACTCTTGGGCGCGACGATCTGGGATCTCATTACCTGGTGGTGGGGCTTGCCGTCGAGCTCATCGCATGCGCTCGTCGGCGGCCTTTGCGGTGCCGCGCTCGCGGCCGCGGGCGACAACTGGTCGGCGCTGATCTGGTGGCAGGGCGGCGTGCATTGGTGGGAAGGGAAGGGCCTCTTGCCGAAAGTCGTGCTGCCGATGGTGACCTCGCCGCTGCTCGGCTTCCTGATCGGCTATCTCTTGATGGGCGCGCTGTTCGCGCTGATCGGATTTTTAGGAACGCGCGAAGGCATCCTGCAGCGCATCGCGCGGCCGCGCGCGGTCAATGCGTTTTTCGGCAAGGCGCAGATTCTTTCGGCAAGCGCGATGGGCCTTTCGCACGGCACCAACGATGCGCAGAAGACGATGGGCATCATCGCGCTCGCGCTCGCCACGGCGACGACGGCAGGATCGCTCGACGATCTGCCGTCATGGCTCTCGTTCCTTCGCATCGGCGAGGACGCGAACAAGCAATTCGAGATCGCGACATGGATCAAGATCACCTGCGCGATCGTGATGGCCGCCGGCACGGCCGCGGGCGGCTGGCGCATCATCAAGACGCTGGGTCACAAGCTCGTGAAGCTGCATCCGATCAACGGATTTGCGGCCGAGACGACATCGGCCGCGGTGATCCTCGCGGCATCGCACTTCGGCATTCCGGTATCGACTACGCACAACGTCTCGGCCGCAATCATGGGCGTCGGCGCGGCCAAGCGCCCGAACGCGATCAAGTGGACCGTCGTCGAGCGCATGGTGTGGGCGTGGATTTTGACGTTGCCGATCGCCGGTGCGATGGCGTGGGTGCTCGTCGTTGCGTTACGTCTCGTCGGCTGGCTATGACTTTCCTACACCCGCTTGCCGGAGGTGAGCATCAGAACGTATCGCCGCCGCTGCTGATCGCCTGCTCCATCCGATCGCCGAGCGTGCCGAGCTCTTTGATCACGCGGTCGAGCTCTTCTTCGGACAGCAGCGAATAAGGGCGGTTTTCGCAAAGGTGCAGATACGGCGATCCATCGAGATCGCTGATCGCAAGGTAACCTGTGCGCTGTTCCCAGTTGAAGCGCAGACAACGCGCGCCGTCGATGCCGGTGTACGGGCCGATCGGAGTCGAGATGCGCAAATACTTGCCACCCTCTTCGTCTTCCATTTCGGCGAGGTACAAGCCTTGATGGCGGCCGTCGTCGAACGTCAGATCGAAGCTGATCAGATACGGATCGTTCGTGCGCAGCGAGTGGCGGCTGCTGGCGTGGGAGCGGATTTGCTCGAAACTTTGCACCGGCAGTCCTCGGTCGATATGGGCTCTTATGCTAGCGTTTGCGGCCGATGAAGTCAGTCGACACGAAACCGTCACCCGATCACAGCGCGATCCTGCGCGTGATCCGCTCGATTCCCGTGGGCTGCGTCGCCAGCTACGGCGAGGTCGCCGAACGCGCGGGCCTGCCGCGGCGAGCGCGGCTGGTCGGCCGCGTGCTCGGCGAAGTGCCTCCCGGCGAGGAAGTGCCGTGGTATCGCGTGCTGCGCTCGAACGGCCGCATCGCGTTTGCGCCCGGGAGCCGAGGCTTTCGCGAGCAGGTGCGAAGGCTGTCCGGTGAAGGCGTGCTGGTGGTTTCCGGTCGCGTCGATCTCGCCCGGCATGGCTGGGATCGGAATCTCGATGCGGTCCTGTGGGCACCGCCCGCGCCGTCGGCGAAGAAATCGGCCGCGAAGAAGAACGTTTCGTCGAAAAAACGCTGACGCACGTTGCCTGAATGCGGCATGCGTCATGTCACCGAGCTCTTGCACGGGCTAGAGTGCTCCGGTCATGGGGGCGGACGGCGTCCGCGGGAAGACGATCATGAGCTTCAAGACGTTCTGGCGGATCGCGATCGCGGCGCTCGTCGCGTTGGCAGGCACGGCAACCGCGCAAGGCTTAAGCCACTCGCCCGAGGCCGGCATGCGCGACGGATTCGATGGCCTCGACAATGGGCCGTCGGTCGATGCCGACGCCGTGCGCTTCCTTGCGCAGGCGACGTTCGGCCCGACGCCGTCGGACATCGCACATCTGCGCGCTGTCGGCTACACAGGCTGGCTGAACGAGCAGTTCGGCATGGCGCCGTCCACTGAGACGCAATATCTCGACTGGTTCGCGACCACGTTCCCCGACGACTATCTCAGCGACGACACGCGCCTCGAAATCTGGACGATCAATTCCGCCGGCACCCCTGATCCGAGCCGCGGCGGCTATCCGAACAACGCGCCGCGCGATCAGCTGCGCCAGCGCATCGCGTTGGCGCTGAGCGAGATCTTCGTTGTCTCCAACAGCAACGGCACGCTCGCCTATCAGCCGTGGGCGCTCGCGAGCTTCTACGATCTTCTCGCGAGGGATGCGTTCACGAACTACCGCACGATGCTCGAAGACGTCACCAAGCATCCGGCGATGGGCATCTTCTTGAGCATGATCCAGAACCAGAAGGCCGATCCCGACGAGAACATCCATCCCGACGAGAATTACGCGCGCGAAGTGCTGCAGCTTTTCTCGGTCGGCCTCAAGCAGCTCAATATCGACGGCACGCCGCAACTTTCGGGCGGCCAGCCGATTCCGACCTACGATCAAACCACCGTGCGCGGATTCGCCGCGGTCTTCACCGGCTGGGACTGGAACAACACCGGCTGCGGCGACGACACGTACGAGTGCTGCATGTACAACGAGGAGGAAGGCTGGGGCACCTACTTCTGGTGCGGCCCCTCCAACTACAACGATCCGCCGTGGATGCTGCCGATGCAGCCGGTCGAGCACTATCACGACTCGACGTCGGACAAGCAGCTTCTCGTTTATCCCGGCGTTTTCCTGCCGAACGGCGTGCTCCCGCACGGCGGTGATGCGCAAACCGAGCTTACCGGCGCGCTCGACAACATCTTCAACCATCCGAACGTAGGCCCGTTCATCGCATCGCGCCTGATTCCGCGCCTGGTCACCAGCAATCCGTCGCCGGCATATGTGCAACGCGTCGCGCAAGCGTTCAACAACAACGGCTCGGGCGTGCGCGGCGATATGAAGGCCGTGATCCGCGCGATCCTGCTCGATCCCGAAGCGCGCTACGGGCAATGGCAGTACCCCGATACGTTCGGCAAGCTGCGCGAGCCGCTCCTCAAGATCACCCAGATGTGGCGCGCGATGGAAGCGCGCTCGACCGGCGGGCGCATCGGCACGTTGAATCCGTGGCCGCCGATCCAGGAGCAGATCGGCCAAGCGCCGCTGCGCTCGCCGACGGTGTTCAATTTCTTCAAGCCCGATTTCGCTCAACCGGGCGAAGTGCAGGACCGCAATCTCGTGAGCCCCGAATTCCAGATACTGAGCGACACGATGGTCGTGTCGACGCCGAACTATCTCTTCCACGAGATCTTCTGCGACTACACCGGCAGCGATGCGTGCTGGGCGAGCGACGATCCGGCGACGATGCAGATGAACGAAGACCGCGACGCCGCGCTCGCCGCGAGCGATCCCGCCGGTCTCGTCGAGAGCTACAACCAGCTCTTCATGGCCGGACAGATGTCGCCGTTCATGCGCAATGTTCTGGTCACGCGCTTGAATCAGATGTCCGAAGACGATTACGGCAACGATCTTGGCAGGTCGCGCGTGCAGCACGCGCTGTACCTGATCATGAACTCGCCCGAATACTCGATCCAGAAATGAGGCCCGTCATGCACGTCAATCGTCGCGAATTCCTGCGCAAGAGCATCTGCGCCGCGCTCGGCGGAGCCGGCCTCTATTCCGCGCTCGGGAGCCTGAAGCTGATCGGCGCCGCGGCCGCGGCGTCACCTCGCCCGGCCGGTTTCGGCGATTACAAAGCGCTGGTCTGCATCTATCTCTATGGCGGCAACGACAGCTTCAACACGATCGTGCCGTGGGACAGCTCGCTGTATCCGGTCTATTTCGGATCGCGCCAGGAGCTCGCGCTCGCCCAGGCCGACATCCAGGCCAACGCGCTCACGGCCTTGGCAGGCGGCATGCCGAGCGACGGCGGGTCGTATGGGCTGCATCCGGCGATGCCGGAGCTGCGCGGCCTCTTCAACAGCGGCAAAGCCGCGATCGTCGCCAACGTCGGGAGCCTGCTTTATCCGATCACGCAGCTGCAGTATCAGAACGAAAGCGTGCCGACGCCTTCGCAGCTTTTCTCGCACGATGACCAGACCACGCAGTGGCAGACCTCGCGGCCGGACGACAGCAACGCGAACGGGTGGGGCGGGCGCATCGCCGATCTTCTCTATTCGGCGAACACAGGCACGATTCCGATGAGCGTGTCGCTCTCCGGCGACAACCGTTTCCAGCGCGGCGGCATCGTGAATCAGTATTCGGTCGACTCGTGGGGCGCATCGGGCGCCGCCGCCGGCACCGGCGATCCGTTCGGCGTGACGACGATGAGCTATCTCGGCGACGGGCCGGAATCGTGGATTCTCGGCTGGCAGGATCAGAACGTCGCCATCAACGATCAGGCCGCGTACAACGCGCTGATCGCCTCGGGCACGCAAGCGCACGCGCTCGAGCGCGCATTTGCCGATTCGGCGACGCGCGCGAATGCGAACTCGGCGACGATCAACAATGCGCTTAACGGCGTGACGCTGACAACGCCGTTCCCCGACACCGATCTTGGCAATCAGCTCGCCGCAGTCGCGATGCTGATCAAGGTGCGCGCCGCGCTCGGCATGAGCCGTCAGGTGTTTTTCGTGTCGACCGGCAACTACGACACGCACGGCACGCAGCTCACCGACCAGACCGACAATCTCACCGAGCTCTCGCAGGCGCTGAAGGCGTTCTACGATGCGACGGCCGAGCTTGGGATCGCCGACAAAGTCACTGCGTTCACCGCGTCGGACTTCGGCCGCTCGCTCGCGGTCAACGGCGACGGCACCGATCACGGCTGGGGCGGTCATCATTTCGTCGTCGGCGGCGCGGTGCGCGGACAGCGCTTCTACGGCACGATGCCTTCGCTCGGCCAGTACGACGACAACAATCCGAACAGCAATCCGGACGATACGGGCTACGGTCAGATCATCCCGACGCTGGCCGTCGATCAGTACGCGGCGACATTGGCGAGCTGGTTCGGCGTCGATGCCGGCGGCATTGCTGATATCTTTCCGAATCTCGGACGTTTTTCGACCGGAAACCTCGGATTCATGACGTAATTTATGCGATCGTCCGTGATCGCGAAGATCAAGAAGCGGCCTTCCCTGGCCGCACTTCTCAAGACAGCTCAAGCGCTCGCGCTATGTGCGTCGCCGGCGCACGCGACGGTTTACGTCGTCACCGCGAACCCGGACCTCACCTTCACCCCAGCGTCGATCACGATTCACCAGGGCGATGCGATCCGCTTCGTCAACGGCGGCGGCGTGCACAACGTCCACGCCGACGACAACCGCTTCATCTGCTCGCTGAACTGCACGACGAACAACGCGCCGAGCGATGCGGACTGGAGCGTCATCGTGCGCTTCAACCAGCTCGGCACGATCGGTTATTACTGCGACCAGCACGGCGACACGACGAGCGGCATGCGCGGCTCGATCACCGTGATCGACCGGATCTTCGTCGACGGTTTCGATCCGCCGGCGCCCTAACGCTTCGCTAACCGGATCGCCCCGGCGCTTGAATAGAAAAGCGTCCGGCGGCATCTTGCGAAGCGCGCCGCTCGCGCATCCGAGCCAACCCTGAGAATCCGCATGCCTTTCGACCTTCCGCCGGTAACACGCGCGCTCCTGATCGCGAACGTCGCGATTTATCTCGTGCAGATGCTGACCGGCGATCTTTTGATCGCGCATTTCGCGTTGTGGCCGCTCGGGCCCTCGCCGTATTCGGATGTCAGTTTCGAGATCTGGCAGGTCGTCACCTACGCGTTCCTGCACGGCAGCCTGACGCACATTGCGTTCAACATGCTTGCGCTCTGGATGTTCGGCGGGCCGATCGAGCGCCTGTTCGGCTCGCGGCCGTTCGCGCTCTACTATTTCGTCTGCGTGATCGGCGCCGCCGTTGCGCAGCTTCTGGTCGTCGCCTACAGCACCGGCGGCTTCTATCCGACGCTCGGCGCGTCCGGCGGCGTCATGGGTCTTCTGCTCGCGTTCGGCATGATGTATCCGCAAGCGCGCGTCATGGCGCTGTTTCTCCCGATCCCGATTCCCGCTTGGCTCTTCGTGATCCTCTACGGCGCGCTCGAGCTCTTTCTCGGCGTCACCGGCACGCAAGCCGGCGTCGCGCATTTCGCGCACCTCGGCGGCATGGCGATCGGGTTCCTGCTGATCCAGTACTGGCGCGGGAAGTTTCCGGTCAAGCCGCGCAGGGTTCTGATGCGATGACGGCATCCGCCGATCGGCCGCTCATGCCGTCCACCTTGGACGGCTGGCTCGACTATCAGCAACGCATCCATCCGCGCGCGATCGAGCTTGGGCTCGACCGCGTTCGCGAGGTGTGGAACCGGCTTGGCGCGCCGGCGCCGGCGCCGATCGTCATCACGATCGGAGGAACCAACGGCAAAGGATCGACGGTCGCGTTTCTCGAAGCGATGCTGCGCGCCTCGGGCCATCGCGTCGGCGCGTATACCTCGCCGCATCTCTTGCGCTACAACGAGCGTATACGGATCGAAGGCGAAGACATCGACGATGATGCGCTGATCGCCGTCTTCGAACGCATCGAAGCCGCGCGCGGCGAGATCGCGTTGACGTACTTCGAATACGGCACGCTCGCCGCGCTGCTTTTGTTCGCCGACGCGAAGCTCGACGTCGCGTTGCTGGAAGTCGGGCTCGGCGGACGCCTCGACGCGGTCAACATCATCGATGCCGACGCCGCGATCGTGACCACGATCGATCTCGATCATCAGGATTGGCTCGGCAACGACGTCAACAGCATCGGCCGCGAGAAGGCCGGCATTTTCCGTCGCGGCAAGCCTGCGATCATCGGCGATGCGCAAGCGCCGCGCGGGCTCTTCGACGAAGCCGAGCGCGTCGGCCCGGAGCTTCGTATCGCCGGGCGCGACTTTCGCTTCGATGCGCGCGGGGACCGCTGGACCTGGCACGGCGGCGACGTGACGCTCGATCTTCCGAACCCGACGTTGTCCGCGCCGTGTCAGCAGGCGAACGCCGCTGCGGCGATCGCTGCGCTGCACGCGTTGCGCGACCGGATCGGCTGGGAGCCCGACACGATCGCGAAGGGCATCGTGAGCGCGCACGCGAATGCACGGCTGCAGCGCTACGCGAGCACGCCTGAGCTCATCATCGATGTCGCCCACAATCCGCAGGCCGCGCGCGTGCTGGCAGAGTGGCTCGGCGCGTATCCGATCAGCGGACGCACGATCGCGGTGTTCGGCGCGCTGTCGGACAAGGACGTCGGCGGCATCGTCGAGCCGCTTTCGCGAGTGGTCGACGGTTGGCAGCTCGCCGCGCTCGCTCAGGATTCGCCGCGCGGGTTCACGGCGACCGCGCTCAGCGAGCACGTTCGCTCGGCGCTCGGCGATGCCGACATCGACGGCGAGCACGACGATACGACCGCGGCGCTCGCCGCGGCGTTCGCAGCTGCGCGGCGTGAAGATCGCATCGTCGCGTTCGGCTCGTTCTTCATCGCCGCCGCGGCGCTCGCGTTCGCCCAAGCGCGCGGATTCAGCGGCGTTTAATGCGAAGACCGCTCGGCGCGCGGTTATAATCGAGCCGGATCTTCCCAGGCGCTGCCTATGGACCTCTCGCTGAAACAACGCCTGCTGGGTGCGATCGTGCTCATCGCGCTCGCGGTGATCTTCGTGCCGTGGCTCCTGTCCGGCCCGGCGCCGCAGCAGACGTCGGAAACCGTGAATCTTGCGATTCCGCCGGCGCCCGATCGCGAATTCCAGACACGCGTGCTGCCAGTCGAAGCCGCGCCGGATCCGTCGAAGAGCGCCGCGCAACCGGCTGCCACCAGCAGCCCGCTCGCAACCGTCGAGACACCGCCGCGCCCCGCCGAGATTCCGCAGCCGACCGTCTCGACGCCACCGGCCGCCACAGCGGAGCCGCCGCCCGCGGAAACCGCGAAACCGACGCCGGCTCCTGCCGTCGCCGAGTCGCCCAAGCCGGCGCCGGCCGATCCCGGTCGCGCGGCGAGCGGACGTTTCTATGTGCACCTCGGCGTCTACGCGGCCACGAAGAACGCCGACGATCTGATCGCAGCGCTGAAGCAGGGCGGCTTTCCCGCGTTCTCCGAGGCAAGCGAGTTCCAGGGCAAGCCGGCCGAGCGCGTGCGCGTCGGTCCGTTCGAAGATCGCGCCGCCGCGGAAGCCGCGCGCCTTCGCATCAAGCAATTGAAGCCGACGGTCCCGGGCAGCGTGGTTCAGCTGGCGGGCGATGTGAAAACCGATGCGCCGGCAACCGCGCTGCCAGCGAATCGCGCCGGCGGCTGGGCCGTGCAGCTCGGCGCGTTCAAGACGGTCGACGAAGCCAACAAGATCCGCGATCGCCTGAAGAACGCAGGCTTCGTCGCGTTCGTCGACAAGGTCGCCGCCGAAAACGGCACGCTCTGGCGCGTGCGCGCCGGCCCCGAGGCCGATCGCGGCAACGCGGACAAGCTCAAGGGGCGCATCAAGGACAAGCTGAAGATGGATGGGATGGTGGTGACGCAGCAGTGACAAGAGCGGTTAGGAGTAAGGAGTTAGGCGTTAGGGGTCCCCTTTCGCCTTTGGCGATTACTTTTTCCTCACTCTTAACCCTTTACACCTGACCGCCTCTAAATGAACTGGGCCGACTACGCCATCCTCGCCGTCCTCGCGTTGTCCGTGCTGATGGGCCTCTGGCGAGGCTTTATCGGCGAAGTTATGGCGCTCGTGTGCTGGGTGCTGGCGTTCTGGGTGGCCTGGACGTTCGGGCCGACCCTTGCGGAACGCTTTTCCGCCAGCATATCCACGCCCTCGGTGCGCGTTTTGCTGGCGTACGCGCTGTGCTTCATCACCGTGCTGATCGCAGGTGCGATCGTCGCGTTTCTGGTGCGCAAGCTGGTCGAAGGCAGCGGCCTTTCCGGCAGCGACCGGCTGCTCGGCATGGTGTTCGGATTGGTGCGCGGATTCGCGCTCGTGACGCTGGTGGTGCTGCTGATGGGTTTCACGCCGTTTCGCCGCGATCCGTGGTGGAATGAATCGCGTCTCCTGCCAAATTTCGAGGCGGGCGCGCGCTGGTTGAGCGATCGTCTGCCTGCGGAAGTTTCGAAGTACCTCGAGCCTGCGCAGATCATCGCCAATCCCGCGCTGCAGCCGCCGACGAAACCGGCGGCGCCGTCCAAACCGTCTTCAACCTGAGTCCATCGTCCATGTGCGGAATCATCGGCATCGTCGGAAAATCGGAAGTCGCGTCTGCGCTGTACGACGCACTCACCGTGCTCCAGCATCGCGGCCAGGATGCGGCCGGCATCGCGACGATCGACGGCAATCGCCTGCGTTTGCACAAGGGTGGCGGCCTGGTGCGAGACGTGTTCCATCGCGAGGCGATGCTGACCTTGCGCGGCAATGTCGGCATCGGTCATTGCCGCTATCCGACTGCCGGCGCGGAAGGCTCGTCCGAGGCGCAGCCGTTGTACGTGAATTCGCCGTACGGCATCGCGCTCGCGCACAACGGTAATTTGATCAACACGCAGGCGCTGCGCCGCGAAGTGTTCGAGGACGATCGCCGCCACATCAACACCGATTCCGATTCGGAGATTCTGCTCAACGTGCTCGCGCACGAGTTGCAGATCCAGGATCGCATGACGCTGTCGCCCGACAACATCTTCAAGGCGGTTGCCGGCACGCACGCGCGCTGCGTCGGCGGCTACGCGGTCGTCACGCTCCTCCTCGGCTACGGCGTGCTCGCGTTCCGCGATCCGCACGGCATCCGGCCGCTCGTGCTCGGCGAGCGCGAGACCGGCGCGGGCAAGGAATACGCGGTCGCGTCCGAATCGGTGGCGCTCGATATCCTCGGCTTCAAGCTCTCGCGCGACGTCGCGCCGGGCGAGGCGGTGCTGATCACGCTCGACGGCAAGCTCTTCTCGCGCCAGTGCGCCGAGCCTGCCGTGCACGCACCGTGCATCTTCGAATACGTCTATCTCGCGCGGCCCGATTCGATGATCGAGGACGTGTCCGTCTACAAGGCGCGCCTTCGCATGGGCGAGAAGCTCGCCGAGAAGATCCTGCGCCTGATGCCCGATCACGACATCGACGCGGTGATCCCTATTCCGGATACCTCGCGCACGGCGGCAGGTCCGCTCGCGCAGGCGCTCGGCGTGCCGGTGCGGGAAGGCTTCGTCAAGAATCGCTACATCGGCCGCACGTTCATCATGCCGGGCCAGAGCGAGCGCGTGAAATCGGTACGTCGCAAGTTGAATCCGATTCCGCTTGAATTTCGCAAGAAGAACGTGCTGCTTGTCGATGATTCGATCGTGCGTGGCACGACGTCGAAGCAGATCATCCAGATGGCGCGCGAAGCCGGTGCGCGCAAAGTCTATTTCGCGTCCGCGGCGCCGCCGGTGCGCTATCCGAACATCTACGGCATCGATATGCCGGCCGCGGCCGAGCTGGTCGCGCATGGACGGACGACCGAAGAAGTACAGGAAATTCTAGGTGCCGACTGGCTTGTCTATCAGGACCTGGACGATCTCATCTGGGCCGTACAGGACGGCAACGAGGATCTGAAGCATTTCGATACCTCGTGCTTCTCCGGCGAATACGTCACCGGCGTCGCGCCGACGTATTTGAGCGAGCTTGAGTTCGCGCGCTCGGACGAAGCGAAGAATCAGCGTCGCCAAGCGAGCTGATCAGAGCGCCGCAATCACTCACGCGGAGCGTTAGAAACCACCCACGATTGTTCTCGTAGCGTGCACGCGGTGATCGCGTGCGTGAAAATTCCGTCGAGCCTGTCCGCTTTTCCAGCGAAATCGCGTTTAGGAATTGGGGGGCTAAGGAAATCCATCGGGCTTTGCACATCCGCAAACGCTTGCGCGTGAATTAAACTTTCGTTCGCGTGGTCGGGGTTTCCATGGAGCTCTTGGAATGATCCGGCCAGACCGCGCCTTGTTGTCGTTGCATCATCGATTCGTCGCGCCGGCTGCGCTCGATCCGACGTCGCGCGAGCACGTCGCCGTCATCACCCGGCCGCGCGTGCGCGCGTCGATTCTCGCTCTCCTGCTCGTATTGCTCTGGGTTGCGTTGCTCGGATGGGCTTCCGATGCACCGTTCGCGAGCGCGCTCCAGCCGCAAACGCGGCTGCACTACGACGGTTCGGGTTTTCGCGTGCTGATGGGCGCCGGCATCGAAAACGGACGCCGCCTCGGCGTCAACGCGATGGGCTCCGAACGTGTCGCGCTGCAATCGCGCGTGCTCGAACATCCCATCGATGCGAGCGATCTAACCGTTCTGCGCTACCGCTGGCAGGATTTTCCGCGCACGCTCGAGCTCTCGTTCGTGTTCCGTCGCGCCGAGGATCCGGACGACGTGCAGACCGTCACGCTGCCGCCGGCCGGCGCGCATCCGGGTTATTTCGATCTTAACGACGTGCCGGCGTGGCGCGGACGCATCGTCGAGATCGGTTTCAGCCAATTCCCGACCGCTCAGCTCGTTCCCGCGGACGTTGCGTTCCAGCCGTTCGAGCTCGTCGAGGCCGAATTGTGGTCGCCCTCGTGGCGGGGCAGTCTCGGCGCGCTCGCCACCGATTGGATTGCATATCGGCCGTGGGCGCTGATGTCGGTCAGCGCGCTCGGGCCCGATGCGCCATGGCCGCACAAGCCGACGCCGGTGATCGTGCTCGCGATCGGACTTGCGGCGAGCATCTTCATCGCCGCGGCAGTACTCGCGCGCGGACGACGCTGGATCGGTGTTGCTCTGATGATTGCGATCTCCGTCGGCTGGATCGGGCTTGATCTGCGCTGGCTCGGCGAATTCGCCGATCGTCATGCGTTGACGCGGCAGCTCTACGCCGGCAAGCCGTGGCGCGAGCGCGCGATGCTCGAGCCCGATACGGTCTTGATGCACGGCGCGCGCCGCGTGCGCGAGCTGCTCGCGCGTGAGCCTGCGAACACGCACGTGATCGTCGCTGCCGACGCGGTTTACGACACGCTGCGGCTCAACTATCACCTCGTGCCTGCGAACGTCGCGCCGGCGAACGTGCTCGAGCATTGGAAAGACGCGCGCGTCTCGCTGCGCAATGCGCTCTTGATTGTCTATGCAACGCCGAGCTGGAAGCTCGATACGAAGAGCGGCACGCTCAGCAACGGCGATCTTGCGTTTATCGCCGACGCGCTGTTCGAAGAAGGCGACCTTCGCATCTTCCGTCTGCACGGCACGCCGCCGTGACAATCACCTATGCGATGGCGTGGCTGGTGCCGCTGACGCTCGGCTCGTCGATGGTCGCGCTCGCGAACGGCCGTCCGCGCTCGCTGGACGAATGGACGCAGGCGATCGGCTGCGGGTTCGTGATCGGCGCGCTGTTGTGCGCGGTCGCCGTCGGCTTTCTCGGTCGAGCCGAGGTCGATCGCATCGTGCCAACGCTCGCGCCGATCCTGCTGGCGCTCGCTGCGGGCGCGTGGTTCTGGGCGTGGCTGCGGCGACGACCAGTGAGAGAGACGACGATCCAAGCGCGTGTGCATCCGCTGCTCTGGGTTCTCATCGCGCTGCTCGCGCTTCGGATCTGGCTGATGGCGGACGAGATCCTGCTGCGGCCGATGTATCCGTGGGATGCGTGGGCGATCTGGCTCTTGAAGCCGAAGGCGTGGATGCTCGGCGGACATCTCGATCCGTTCGTCGCGTTCGATCAGTGGCTCGCCGACGGCAGCGGTCTTTCGCGCACGGCGCAAGGCTGGAACTATCCGGAAACGCTCGGTCATCTTGCGATCTGGTTTTCATCGGCTTGGGGCGAGTGGGACGCGGGCGTGGTCGGATCGATCTGGCTTGCGCTGTGGCTCGGTCTTTTGATCGGCGGCTACGGCGAATTGCGTTCGCTCGGCCTGCAACGCGATTGCGCACTGATCGCGGTGTACGCGCTCGGTTCGCTGCCGCTGATCAACGTGCACGTCGCGCTCGCCGGTTATGCCGATCTCTGGATCGCCGCGGTGCTCGCATTCGCATGCCTCGAATGGATGCGCTGGCTCCAGACGCGACGATGGGAGCATCTCGCGCTCGCCGGCCTTTTCGCGATCATGCTGCCGCTGATCAAGCTCGAAGGCGGCATCTGGCTCCTGATTCTTGTGGGCTCGATGTCGTATGAGCGCATGACGCCGCGTTTCCGGCGCATCGCGCTCGCGCTCGCGCCATTGATCGGTGTCGGCGTGATCGCGGCGTATCTCGCGCGTTGGCCGCTGATCGCGCCGCTCCTCGATCGCATCGGCCTCACGGCCGATGCGGATGCGCTGATGGATCACGCACCGGCGGTCGTCGCCGCGGCAGCGGAAGGTTTGTTCGCGCAATACAACTGGCATCTTTTCTGGTTCGCGGTCGCGCTGACGCTGATCCTGCGTTTCGAGGCACTCAAACGCTCGCCGCCGCTGCGCGTGTTCGGTGTGTTCCTGTTGCTCGGGTGCGGTTTCCTGTTCGCTCTGTTCGTGCTCACACCGGCGGGCAAGTGGGCCGAGAGTTTCACTGCGGTCAATCGCTTGAGCCTTCAGATCGTGCCGTCGATGCTCATGTTCGCGGCGCTGCTCTGGCGCAATGCCGGAGACGAAGTGCCGATTCCCGCAGGCGCGCGCATGGTCGTCGGCGTGCCGTCCGGGTCATAATCTGCTTCCCTGATGTTTTGCGAAACGATGGTCGATCAGTTCGACAACGTGCACGCGCTGGCCGCGCGCTGCCTCGGTAGCACGGTGCCCGCGGAAAAGCTCGCGCTGACCCAAGAGGTCGCCGCGCGCTTTCGTGCGGGTGCGCTCGCCGTCGATGATCCGGTGTCCGTTGCGATATCCGCCGCCGAATGCGTCGGCCGTCCCGCGCGGCCACGGCTTGTCGCGCCGCGCGAGCTTCCGCATCGGAGCCTCGCGAGCGAAGAGGGCAGGGCCGCGCTGATCCACGCCGTCGCGCATATCGAATTCAACGCGATCAATCTCGCGTGGGATGCGGTCTATCGTTTTCGCGGAATGCCGCTTAAGTACTACGCCGACTGGATCGACGTCGCCGCGGACGAGGCGCGCCATTTCGGCTGGCTCGCCGCACGTCTGGCCGATCTCGGCCACGTGTACGGCGATTTCGACGCGCACGACGGCCTTTGGGAAATGGCGGTCAAGACCGAAGATTCGTGCCTCGCGCGCATGGCGCTCGTGCCGCGCGTGCTCGAAGCGCGCGGCCTCGACGTCACGCCTGGCATGATCGCGCGCCTCACGAGCGCGGGCGATGCGAAGACGGCGGCGATCCTCGAAGACATCTTGCGCGAGGAAGTCGCGCACGTCGCGGCCGGTTCGCGCTGGTTCGCGTGGTGCTGCGAGCGCGAGGGTGTCGATCCGGCGTCGACGTTCCGCGCGCTGATCGGCCGTCATCTTCGCGGCGTCGTGCGCGGGCCGTTCAACACCGATGCGCGGCTTCGCGCAGGTTTCACTGAAGCCGAGCTCGCGGAATTGAAGAGTGCGGACATGGATGGCCGCTCTTTGGATCGCGATCATGGAGGATCGCAAAAATCTTCGAGCGCATTCGCCGCATGAAGCGGGCCGGTTTCGGACTTCTGGTTGCCGCAAGCTGGATTCTGATTCTGCTGTGGGCTGCCGGCATTGACTGGAGCGCGCCGCTCGCGCCCGCCGAGCAGCGCGATTTTGCGGGCCGAGAATTCAAGGCCGTGTTCGGCATCGGCCGGCCGGGCTCGCAACATCTTCGCGTCGAGTCCGCGGGAGAGGATCACACCGCGCTGCAGTCGCTGGCTCCGGTCGATATCGATGCCGAGCGCTTCACGACGCTGCGCTATCGCTTCGCCGATTTTCCGCGCACGCTGGAAAACTCGCTGGTGTTCCGCACCGAGGACGATCCGGACGACGTGCACACGTTTTCGCTGCCGTGGCCTGGTGCGGGCGTCGGCGCGTTTGATCTTCGGCAAGTCGAGGAGTGGCGCGGCCGCATCATCGAGCTTGGCTTCGCGCAGTTTCCGACCGGTCAAGTCGTTCCGCCGGACCAAGGATTTCATCCGTTCGGCATCGAAGAAGCCGCGCTGTGGTCACCGTCATGGCGCGGCGATCTCGCGGCGCTGCGCACGGATTGGTTCGGCGCGTGGCCGTGGTCACAGCGCTCGGTGCATGCGCTCGGCCGCGAGAGCGAGGCGCCGCGCGCGCATTCGATCGTGCTCGCGCTCGCACTCGCGGCAGGTGCGGTCGCGTTGTGGGCGGCGATCTTCTTTGGATGGCGCGAGCGAAAAGTTTGGGCATTCGCAGTAGGCGCCGCCGCGTTCGCGTGGTTTGCGCTCGATCTTCGCTGGCAGGCGGGATTGTGGGGACGTTTGCAGACGACGCGCGCGGTGTACGCGGGCTTGTCGTGGACCGAGCGCGAAAACACCGTCGCCGACACCGATATCGCGCAAGCCGCCGAGAAAGTGCGCACGATGCTGCGCGACGAGCCGAGGCATACGCGCATCATCGTGCAGGCAGGATCGGGCTACGAAGTGCTGCGGCTGATCTGGCATCTCTTGCCGCGCAATGTCGGTCCGGCCTCGCATGCGGCGCGGTTCGGCATGGCGCTGCCGGAAGGCAGCCTGATCGTGTTCTACGACACCGACGAGTGGCGCACGCGGAGCTATTGGCGCTCGCTGCTCGCGCATAGCGAGCATCTCGCATCGTCGGGGTCGATCCACGGCGATGGTTTCGAAGACGAGCGTGTCGTCGTGTTCCGGTTCCGTCATGGGCATTGAGCCGAGCTACATCGTCGCGTGGTTGATCCCCGCGCTGGTCGGCGGCGGGATCTGGATCGCGCTGCGCGGCGTTCGCGCTGCCGGCGACATGCCGGCAGCGATCGGCGCGGGATGGCTGATCGGGATATTCGTCGTCGCAGGTCTCGGATCTTTCGCGGCGACCGAGGACACGACGCATACGCTGACAAAAACGCTGCCGTGGTTCGTCGCGACCGGCGCGATCGCGTGGGTCGTCGCGTGGGCGCGCCGGCGAGGCCTGTGGATATTCTCCGCACGCACGACGGCAATCGCGTCCGAACCGAGAGACGGCGGCGTCGTACGCGTGCTCTGGTGGCTGCTGCTGATCGCGATCGTCGTGCGATTGCTCTTGCTCGGCTACGAGGCATCGCTGCGGCCGGTGTTTCCGTGGGACGCGTGGTCCGCGTGGGCGGTGAAACCAAAGACATGGTTTCTCGTCGGCCGCGTCGAGCCGTATGTGTCGATGCAGGACTGGCTTTCCGATCCGCATGCTGCGTTGCGCACCGGCGTCGCCTGGAGCTATCCGGAGCTTCTCGCCTGGATCGAGCTCTGGTTCGCGAGCGCCGCAGGCACGTGGAACGAGCCGCTGGTCGATCTCGCGTGGTGCGGTGCTTTGTCCGCGTTTGCGCTCGCCGCGTACGGATATTGGCGCGGAGTCGGCTTGCGGCCGTGGGTGGCGATCGTGCTCGTCTATGCGCTGGTTTCGCTGCCGCTGATCGACGCGCATGTCGCGCTTGCGGGGTATGCGGATCTTTGGGTTGCGGTTGCGATGGGATTGGCGGCGCTCGCGTGGGCGCGATGGTTGATCGACCGCGATCGCGGACAGTGGATCGTCGCGGTCGCGATCGCGTTGTGCCTGCCCGCGATCAAGCTCGAAGGCGCGGTCTGGCTGCTCGCATTTTCCGCGGCGGTCGTGCTCGATCTCGTGCCAAGGCGTTGGCGCTGGCGTGTTGCGGCTGTCATTGCGGCATGCGCGCTGATTGGCGTGCTGCTCGGCGGATTCGTGTTGCCGATGTTGGGGCTCGGGCTCGTGCACGTCTCGTGGGGCAGCGTCGAGGTGCCGGTGCTGGGCGCATTTTCGCTGCAATGGCACAGCGTCGGCGGCGCGATGATCGCGGGTCTCTTCACGCTGCCGAACTGGCACTTGCTCTGGTATCTCTTTCCAATCCTCGCGCTGTTGCGGTGGCGCCGGTTTCGTGACGATCGCGTCGCGCGGTTGCTCGGTCTTCTGGTGCTGATCGACCTTTCGTTCCTGTTCGTGTTGTTCTTCTTCACCAGCGCATCGGCGTGGGCGCAGGACTTCACCAGCGCGAACCGGTTGATTCTGCAGATCGTGCCAACGGTGTTCGTCCTGATCGCCGTGCTGCTGCGCGGATCGGGCGCTGCTGCGTCGGCTACGCGAGCGCCGAGGAATACAGCGTCAGGATCTGATCTGCAGAGCGCTGCATCGTGAAGCGGCTCGCCCAGCGTTGACGTCCGGCATCGCCGAGGCGCGCGCGCAGCGCGGGATCGGATAGTCGCTCGATTGCCGCGGCCAGTGCGGCAGCATCGCCCGGCGAAACGAGAATGCCGGTTTCGTCGCCTGCGACGACATCTCCAATCCCGGAGCCCTCGATCGCACTGGCGATCACGGGCAATCCGGCACGCATCGCTTCGAGCAGAACGAGGCCGAATGCTTCGCCGCGATTGATCGAAGGCAATACGAACGTATCCGCGCCAGCGTACGCGGCGAGCAATTCGTCGTCGTCGACGGCGCCGGCGAAGCGAATCCAGTCTGCGACGCCGAGCGCGGCGGCTTGCTGCCGAAGCGCGGCATCGCATTCGCCTTCGCCGATCAGCAAGAGGCGCGCATAGCGAGTCTTCGCGAGTGCGTCGATCAGCACGTCAAAGCCTTTGTAGTGGCTAAGACGTCCGACGGCGAGCAGACGTAAGCCGTTGCCCGGAGGCCAGCGATCGTGAGCCGGTGAAGCGGAATCGGTCGCGTCGACGCCAAGCGGAATCACAGTGGCTTTCGCGCGCCAAGGCGCAAGCGCGGCGCTCGCGTCGAGATAGGCCTGCGAGGTCGCGACGATCGCGCGTGCGCGCCGGAGCAGCGCTTGCTCGAATGGGCGATAGACGCGGTAGCCCACGCGAAGACGCCAGTCCGGTGCATCCGGCGGAATGTCCGAGTGCCAATGCACGATCCACGGCAGGCGGCGCGCTCGCGCACTCGCCAGCACAGCGAAGCACGACGGATTCGGAAGGTGCAGGTGCAGAAGATCGGGTTCGAATTCACCGAGCGCGCGCGAAAGCTCGATCGGAAACGTCGGGCTCAGCGGCGTATACACCGGCGCGGCGATGCAGCCGACGCGACGGACGTCGACGCCGTCGATCGTCTCGCGTTGCGTGCGCCAGACTCCAGGCCGCTGATGGACCAGCGCCGCCACCGCATGGCCGCGCGCGACGACGCGCTCGGACAGCGCTTTGAGATAACTTTCGATCCCGCCGCGTTCGGGCGCGTAGTACTTGCCGAGATGCAGGACGCGCATGCGCGATGCGGACGCGTGCGTCATCCGATCCGCGGTTCGCGGCGACTCGGATCGCTCGTGGGTTGCGCAGATCGTCCGCCGATCCGGTCGAGCTCTTGTTCAAGGATCGCGAGCTTCTGCGTCAGGCGGCGGATCTGGCGCTCCTGTTTCGAGCGATCGATGTCGAGCTTGAGCATGCGGATCAGGACCAGCGAAAGGCCGACGACGATCGGGAGCACCGGCGCATAGCTGATACCCGTGACGCGGCCGAGCCAGACAATCAGCGCGGGGAACACGCCGAGCGCGAACGTCGCGGCGGCGACCGCGAACCACCAGAGCGCATACGGTCCGTGCAGATGATCGCGCCGGACGAGGAATAGGATCGCAGCGGTCAGCGCGACGCCGATGATCGCGGAGGTGATCTGGCCGGTCAGCATGTCGGGTCCACTCCCGCGGCGCGATGGCGCCGGACGGGATCGATCTGGGCAAGGCAAAGCACAGTGGTATGCATCATGTAGCGGGCGACAACGGGCCACGAGGCGAACACGCGCGAATGGCCCGCGCGGCGCGGCACCATCGGCACGGCGGTTTCGGCGATCGAAAGCCCGCTCCGCGAAAGCAGCATCAGCACGCCGACGTCCTGGTAGTCGAGGAGGCTAGCTTCCTGGCCGGCGAGCACTTCGATGGCGCGAGCATCATATAAACGGAGTCCGGAGGTGAAATCGGCCAGCTTCAGGCCGGTGAGCAGGCGCAGATACTGCCATGCCAGGCGCTTGGCGCGGCTCAGACGCGACACGCAGGTTCCGATCACGACGTTCGCGCCAGTCGCGGCCTGGGCGTCCAGGAGCGCCGGGAGCGACTCCGGCAGGTGCTGTCCATCTGCGTCCAGCGTGATGACACCGGCAAAGCCATTCCGGCGCGCATAGCGGATTCCGGCTTGAGTCGCGCCCCAGGCGCCGAGGCCGAGCGGCAGCGTCAGGACCACAGCGCCCGCCGCGCGGGCCGCATCGGCGGTCGCATCGGTGCTAGCGTCGTCCACCACCAGTACCTCGCAGCCGAGCACCCGGCGGACGCCCGCGACGACCGTGCCGACCGTCGGCGCTTCGTCGCGCGCCGGCATGATGGCAAGGCAAGTGCTGGCCGTGAGAGAGGCGGGCGGGGTGGAGGACACGGAGCGGTCTACGAGAGGGGGCGGCATTCTCCGTAGCCTGCCGAGCGCCTGTCAACGCGGGCGCGGGTGGCATTCCGGTCTATGTCCGACCGATTTTTCGTCCGGAGCCGGTTGGCTGTGTCCGGTCAGCGGCCGGTCATGCGTTATTAGAGGCTGTGGGCTGGAGGCGATCGTAAAGTGAGCCGCTAGCCGGGACGGGGAAACCACCTGCAGTGGAAGGGATCCCCGACCCGTATCGGGCAAGGTAGCCAAGCCCACGCGGTCCGTGTTGACATAGGTTTAAGACTTCACTATCGTCCGCGCGGATCGGGCTTGGTTAACAACTATTCATTCCGTCAATCAAGGGGAAGGGGACTGCACCCCGCCCGAGTACTCTGGGAGATTTCTCAATGAATGCGAAGATGAAAGTACTGTCGCTGGCGCTGATCGGGCTGGTTGGCTATGCGGGTAGTGCAGTTGCTGGTTGCCCCGGTTCGCCGGTTCCGCCCTGGTCGGCGGTCAATGCTCTTGGCGGTACGGCGGTCATCGCCGCCGGCGGTTACGCCGGTACGGCTTGCCGTCTGGATTCGGCTCTGACGGGCGACGCAGCGTCGTTCGCGACGGTCGAAGACGACACGCCGTCGGGCGAAGCGCGCTACCGCGCTCAGTTCATGATCAACGCCGACAACTTGGCGAACCTCGGCCTCGTCGACGCCGCGTACATCTTTACCGCGCAGTCGGGCAGCGGCGCGCAGGTCGCGCTCAGCATCGCCGGTGACGGCGCAGGCGGACACGTTGTCAGCTACTTCGTTCCTGACACTGCGGCTGGTGGCGGTTCCGATGTCGGTTCGATCGCGCTTGTCGCGGGTCCGAACCATGTCGAATTCGATCTCGACAATTCCGGCCATTTCAGCATCTGGGTAAACAACAATGTTGAAGCCAGCCCGGACTTCACGACCACCACGCTGAACAATGGCGGCGCGACGATCGAGACCGCGTTCATGGGTCTGTCTGGTCCCACGCCGAGCTTCGTGGCCAGCTTCAATGGCACCACTGTCGGTTTCGATCAGTTTGATTCGCGCCGTCAGACGTTCATCGGCTTCTAAGCAATAAACGATTCTTTCAATCTTTAACGGAGTGACTCATATGAAGAAGCTTTCTGCTCTGATCGCGCTGGCGCTGCTCGCGCCGATGGCCTATGCGCAGGACGGTTCGAGCTGCGCGAATGCGATTACGCTGGTGCCGAACGACGCGCTCGTCGTCGACACGAGTGGCGCCACGGGCTGGATCAACACGTATGGTCCGCTCGTCAGCCCCTCGAACGACATCGTCTATACGTTCACCACGGGCGCCCAGGCTCCGACCGGCAGCATCACGCCGACGGCTTCGGGTTATTCGTTCGCCGTGTACCTGCTGAACAGCTGCGCGGCCGGTGCCGGCCCGACGCCGATCGGTTCGTCCGCGACGCTGAACTCCGCGATCCAGCTGAGCAGCCTGAACCCGACCACCCAGTACTGGGTTGCGGTAACGGGTACGGCGGCAGGTGGCCCCGGCGCGAACGGTTCGGTCACGCTGAACGTTCAGCCGACGCTGCCGGTCACGCTGCAGAGCTTCGAAATCAACTGATCATCCGGTTGTAAGGATGTTCGAGAGCCCGGCGAAAGCCGGGCTCTTTTTTTGTACGTGTTTAGTGAGAACGTTCGATCCATTCTCGTTCTGCATCCGCGTGATCGTCGACCACGCAGACAGTATTCTCCACAACCGCCACTCCCCGCTTACAGGAACGAACTGATGTCGCCGGACCGCCTAGCTGCGATGTTGATGCTGGTGTTCTCGCTATTTGCTGCGGCACCGACCGTCGCATTGGCAGCTGACGATTCTCTCGTCGTCACCGACTGCAGCTACGGAGAGGTCTATCAGTTCGCGCCTGCCGGTTGCAAAGCATCGATCGAGAACACGGGCACGAAGCCGCTGAAGCTCTCGATCGTCGCCGCACAGCCCGGCATCAGCATTGAACCCGACAAGCTCACGCTCGCGCCGCATGCGCACGCGGAGCTCTCGTTGCATGTCCTCACCGACAATATCGCCGGCCCGATCACCTGGACGTATCGCATCGAAGGTGCCGGCGACACGCATTTCGTGCGCGCGAGCGGCTTTGTGAGCTCGGTGCTCGACATCGGCCACCCCGAGATCAACTTCGGCACGATCGAGCCTGCATCGCTGCCGGTGACGCAGACGGTCGCTCTGACGAGCAGCATCGATTCGAAGCTGCGCGTCACGAAAATCCTCTCGAGCCCGTCGACACTGCCCGCCCGGATCGGTGCCGATGCGAAATCACTGTCGATCGAGCTTGGCCACGATGCACCGTGGGGTTCGTTCGACGAGATGATCAAGCTCGCGATTGATAGCGAGCAGCAGAAGCAGGCGTGGGTGCATGTCGTCGGCAGCATCGCCGGGGACATTGGTCCGCCCAAGAATCCGCACTGGGTTGGGGAGATCGCGCGGCAGCCGAAGCTCGTGCTGACGGTTCCGCTGATCGATCGCGAAGGCCGCGACTTCTCGATCGGCACCGTCACGTCGGAGGATTTCGCGGCGACCTATGACAACGCACCGTGCGAGCCCGCGCGTGCGGGCTGTCGCAATCTTTTGATTCACGTGTCCGATTCACAGCCGTCCGGTTTCTTCAGGAGCAACCTCGACGTCACGCTGCCGGATCGCAAGAAGCATCTCCTCGTTGTGATCTGGGGTGTGCTCGGCGAGCAGCCGAAGCCAGGTGAAGTAGCGGCGCCTCCGACTGTCACGAAGATTCCGGTTCCCAATTTGCAAGGCGACGATAGCGTCAGCGTAGTGCCGCCGCTGAAGGTACAACCGGATCCGCCGGGCGAGGGACCGTTACTCAAATGGACCATCGGCCAGCAGCAGGGCGTACACGGTTATCAGATATTCCGCGGCGATTCGGCCGAGGGTCCCTTCCAGCTCATGGAGCCGCGTGTCATTCAGACGCTCGACAACGGCAAGGGACCGGTCGCCTACCGCTGGCGCGATACGAGTGCGGTCAAAGGCCAGACCTACTGGTACTACATCGCCGTGCTTTATTCATCCGGCGATCGCAAACCGCTGTCGGGGCCTCAAAAGACGGTGGCGAAGTAGCGCGGGATCAGAACGCAGTCAGCTCAATGCGGCTCGGCGCGACGCGCAATGCGCTGCCTTGCTCGTACCAGTCGCCGAGCACGATGCGCTCGACTGCTTTCGCGTCGATGTCGATCTCGTGTCGAGCGGGGCGATGCGTATGGCCATGGATCAGTCGCAGTGTCCCGCTCCGCCGTAGCGCACTGACAACAGCATCGTGGTTGACGTCCATCAGTGCATCGCCGGCTGAGCGTGTGTAGCGCTGGCTTTCAGCACGAGCTTGTGCCGCAAATTGCTGACGCTCCTCGACGGATCGCGCGAGGAATTGTCGCTGCCAGCGCGGATCGCGAACTTGCGTTTTGAACTGCTGATACGCGCGATCGTCGGTACACAGCGAATCGCCATGCATCAGCAGCACGTCTTCGCCTTCGATCGCGACGATGCTCGGATCCGGCAGCAGTGTCATCCGCGCACGGCGCGCATACGCATCGCCGAGCAGGAAATCGCGGTTGCCGTGGATGTAGAAGCACGGGACGCGTTTTTCGTGCAGCTTCGCGAGCCCGCCGGCGACGGCATCGCCAACTTCATCCGACGCGTCGTCGCCGATCCACGCCTCGAACAAGTCTCCGAGGATATACAACGCATCGGCCGACGCCGCTTCGTTCTCGAGGAAATCGAGAAAGAGCCGCGTGATCTCCGGACGGCTCGCGTCGAGATGCAGATCCGAGATGAACAGCGTTGTCATGGGTGTCTGCGGCGCGGCGATATGAAACCGCCGCGCCGCGGGACGGTTATTGCACGACGCTCGCTTTCTCGATCACCACCGGCGTCGTCGGCACGTCGCTCTTGAACGGGCCTTGCGCACCGGTCGGCACGGCTCGGATCTTGTCGACGACCTCCTGGCCCGAGATGACCTTGCCGAACACCGCATAGCCCCAGGTCATGCCGTTCTGATCGCTGGTGAAGTCGAGGCGAGGGTTGTCGACCACATTGATGAAGAACTGCGCCGTCGCCGAATTCGGATCGCCCGTGCGCGCCATCGCCAGCGTGCCGCGCGTATTGCTGAGGCCGTTCTTCGCCTCGTTCGGGATCGCCGGACGCGTCGGCTTCTGGCGCAGCTCACGCGTGAAGCCGCCGCCCTGAACCATGAAGTTGTCGATCACGCGATGGAAGATCGTGCCGTCGTAGAAACCCGAGTTGACGTACGCGAGGAAATTCTCGACCGACTTCGGCGCCTTGTCGGCATAGAGCTCGACCGTGATGTCGCCGAGGCTCGTTTTCAGCAGCACCTTGTTGCCCGTGGCCTTGACGTCCGCGGTCGCGGCCTTCTCCGGCGCTTTCGGCTTCGCCGGCGCGGTTTTGGCCGGTTGCTTGGCGGCCGGCTTCGCCGGCGCCGTACCGGCCTGCGCGAACGCGAGGACGGGAACGAGCAGGGCGACGGTCATCAGAATGCGTTTCAACATGGGCATCTCCGTGGACAAGTGGGAGCGAATGATAGGCGCTGACCCGATGCGAGTCATGCCGCACGGCCGCGTGCGGCCGCTCAGGCGGCGATGCGCTCGGCCGCGCGGACCTGGAGCTTCAGATCGAGGATCTTGAAGAAGCTCACTTCCTGATCGAGATCGGCGCGCGTCAGCGGATGTTGATCGAGCCAGCTCGCCGGAAGTTCCAGTCTGAGCGTCTTGTCGTCGACACTCGCTTGGAGCGGCGGCAGCGGATCGGTGGTGCGGCTGCGACTCAAGAGCGCGGCGAGGCGCAGCAGCGCGGTGAGGCGCCGCGCGGTGCGTCGCAGACGTTCGGGCAGCGTATCGATGCTGTCGCGGTCCGGTTTGCGCCGGTGCGAGCGGATGATCGCAGCGAGCGCCTGCTGGCCCTGGCGACTAAAACCGGCCAAATCCGAATTCGCAACGATGTAGGCGCCGTGCAGATGATGCAGGCTGTGCGCGATCGCAAGCCCGATCTCGTGGATGTCCGCGCACCAGCCGAGCAGATCGCGATCGAGCGCACCGAGTTGCCAATCGTCGGCGACCTGATCGAACAGCACCATCGCTGCATGATGCACGCGCGCCGCTTGCGCGCGATCGACGCCGTAGCGCAACGCGAGCGCTGCGATGCTGCCCGAGCGCGGGTCGCCGTGCATCGCGCGGCCGACCATGTCGTACAGAAGGCCTTCGCGCATCGCGGTTTCGCACACGCTCATGTTTTCTAGCGAGAACGTCGCGAACGCGGCTTCGAGAATTGCAACACCACCGGCGATTACCGCCACGCGCTCCTCGGCGAGCCCGGCGAGGCGGATGTTGTCGATGCTGCCGGCTTCGATCAGCGCATCGCGAAGTTTCGTCATCGCTGATGCGCTGATGCCTTGTTCGCACCATCCGTTCGCCTGCACGATGTTTCCGATCGCCTTCGCGGTGCCGGATGAGCCGATCGCTTCGCCCCAGCCGCGCGAACGGTAGTCCGCCGCGAACTGCTGCAGCTCCACCGCGATCTCGGTTTGTGCCTGTCGCCAGCGCTTGGCGGAAATCTTGCCGTCGCCGAAGAAGCGCAACGTGCTGGCGATGCAGCCCATCTGCACGCTTTCGGTTTCGAGCGCATCGAAACCCTGGCCGATGATGAACTCGGTGCTGCCGCCGCCGATATCGATGACGAGCCGCCGCTGCCGCGACTGCGGCATGCCGTGCGCGACGCCGAGATAGATCAGGCGCGCTTCTTCTCGACCAGACACCACTTCGATCGGATGCCCGAGCGCGGTTTCGGCCGGCAGCAGGAATGTCTGCGGATTGGCCAATTGGCGCACCGTGTTCGTTGCCACCGCGCGCACGCGCTCCGGCGGCAATGCGCGCAGCCGTTGGCCGAACCGTGCGAGACATTCCAGAGCGCGCTCGCGGCGCTGCGGATCGAGGCTGCGATCGGGCCGCAACCCCATCGCGAGCCGCACGCTGTCGCGCAGGCGGTCGATCAGGCGCAGCCCGCCATGTTCGTAGCGCGCGACCACGAGGTGAAAACTGTTGGAGCCCATGTCGACGGCGGCCAGGAGCTCGCCGTCGCGGATGTCGATGGCTGTCGCGTCAGTCACGGGGCCGTCCCGCAGGGAATGGCCGATTGTCGCACGGTCGCGCACACTTGTAGGAGCGGCGTCAGCCGCGATCGCACGAGATCTCACAGTGATTCCCTACGAGCGTCGCCGATAGCGTTGAGGAGCGGCGTCAGCCGCGACTCCACCCTCTCAACCCGCAAACTTCGCCAGCAACGCTTGCTGCGCGGAATGCGGCGGATCCGATCCTGGCGTCAGCCGCGTGTAGCTGCCTTCGGCATCGAGCTGCCAAGCCTGCGTATTGTCGGCAAGGTAGTTGGCGAGCGATTCATCGAACACGCGCGCGGAGAGCTCGGTGTCGAGGATCGGGAAGCACGTCTCGATGCGACGCAAGAGATTGCGTTCCATCCAGTCCGCGCTGGAGCAGTAGATCTCGGGCGCGTCATCGTTCTGGAACCAGTAGACGCGGCTATGTTCGAGGAAGCGGCCGATGATCGAGCGCACGCGGATATTGTCGGAGACGCCGGGAATACCGGGTTTCAATGAGCAGGCGCCACGGATGATCAATTCGATCTGCACGCCCGCGCGCGAAGCGCGATAGAGAATCTCGACGACGCTCTCTTCGTTCAACGCATTCATCTTGGCGATGATGCGCGCCGGTTTGCCGGCTTGGGCGTGCGCGATCTCGCGCTCGATCTTTTCCATCAGGCCTTTGTGTAGCGTGAACGGCGAATGCAGAAGCTGCTTCAACTTGATGATCGGACCGAGGCCGGAGAGCTGCAGGAACAGAAGATGCGCATCTTCTCCGATGTCGGGATTCGCGGTCATCAAGCCGAAATCGGTGTAGATGCGCGAAGTGATCTGGTGATAGTTGCCGGTCGAAAGATGCGCGTAACGGCGCAGCGCGCCTTTCTCGCGACGCACGATCAGCAGCATCTTCGCGTGCGTCTTGTAGCCGACGACACCGTAGACGACCTGCACGCCGGCTTCCTGCAGGCGATTGGCGAGCTTGAGATTCGCTTCCTCGTCGAAGCGCGCGCGAAGCTCGACGACGACGGTGACATCCTTGCCCTGACGCGCCGCTTCGATCAGCTGATCGACCAGCGGCGAATCGTTGCCGACGCGATACAGCGTCTGCTTGATCGCGAGCACGTCGGGATCCGCGCTGGCTTGACGCACGAGCTCGAGCACCGCGCTGAACGATTCGAATGGATGATGCAGAAGAATGTCGCGTTCGCGGATCGCATCGAAGAGAGAGCGCTCGTCGGTCACGGCCGGGAGCACGCGCGGTACGAACGGCGGGAACTTAAGGTCAGGGCGATCGACTTGATCGTAGATCGCGGTGATGCGGCTCACATTGACCGGACCATCGCAGCGATAAACGTCCTGCTCGGAGAGCTCGAAGTTGTGCATCAGCACGTTGGCGATCGCTTTCGTGCAGTTGTCGGCGACTTCGAGGCGCACGGGTTTAGCGTAGCCGCGGCCCTTGAGCTCGTCACGCAGCGCAAGCGCGAGATTCTCGACTTCTTCTTCATCGACGAAGAGCTCGGAGTTGCGCGTCACGCGGAACTGGTACGAGCCTTTGACTTCCATCCCGGGGAAGAGCTCGTCCATGAACTCGTGCAAGACGCTCGACAGGAACACGAAATCATACGGCGCTTCGGCGACTTCCGACGGCAGGCGAATGATGCGCGGCAGTGAGCGCGGCGCGCGCAAGAGCGCCATGTGGCCTTCGCGGCCGAATGCGTCGCGGCCTTTGAGCACGAGCGCAAGATTGAGGCTCTTGTTGAGAATGCGCGGAAACGGATGCGCGGGATCGAGGCCGAGCGGCGAGAGCACCGGCAAGCACTCGTTGCGGAAATAGCCTTGCAGCCAGCGCCGCTGCTTGACGGTCCACGTGTCGCGCTTGGAAAAACGGATGCCTTCCTTCTCAAGCGCAGGCAAGAGGCTCGCGTTCCAGAAATCGTATTGCGCCTTCACCAGCGTCAGCGCGCGCTCGCGGATGCGCGTCAGCACGTCGCTCGGCGCGAGTGCGTCGGGGCCGGGACGCAATTCGCCAAGCTCGCTGTGCTGCTTCAGCACGGCGACGCGCACTTCGAAGAATTCGTCGAGGTTCGTGCACGAGATGCACAGATAGCGAAGGCGTTCGAGCAGCGGAACGCTCGAATCTTCGGCCTGCGCGAGCACGCGGAAATTGAATTCCAGCTGGGCCAGCTCGCGATTGAGATACAGAGCCGGGTCTTTAAGATCGCGCAGGTTATCGCGGTTCATGATGATGGAATCGTCGCATGAAGTCGGGTTCGTTGGGTGTCGCGTTCCTCGCGCGTGGCGGCCAGGAATCCTTCCTGCTTGACCTGCGCTTGCGCATCGTCCGACAGCGCATAGTCCACGAAGGCCGCCGGCAGCGCGGCCGGCGCGTGGCCCGGCGGCTGGTTGATATAGAAATACAGCGCCCGCGACAGAGCGTACTCGCCGTCCATGACATTCTGCATGACAGGCTCGACAGCCGGCGCCGCGTCGTCGAGCGCGAATGCCAGCGGCTTTACGAGGCCGTTGACGTAGCCGATGCCGGCGTAGCCGATCGCTTCGGGGTTGCCCGCGACCGCGGCGACCGTCGCTCCGTGCCCCGGCCAGACGACGACGTCGGCGCGGTATTCGCCGCCGCACAGCGCCTGCTCGCGGAAGAATTCGCTGGTTCCGGAGGCGTTGTTCCTGCCCGTCACCAGAATCGGACGCACCGACGCTTCGCCAAGATCGCTCCATTGCGTCGCCGCGGAGTCGGCGCCGCAGCGGCGCGTCGCCGAATAGATCGCGTCCAGCTCCTTGCGCGTGATGCGCGTCATCGGATTGTCCGGATGCACGAAGACGACGATCGCATCGTGCGCGACGACGATTTCCGCCGGCGCATAGCCGAAGCGCTGCTCGAACGCGCTTTTCTCCTTCGCGCTCATCGGACGGCTCATCATGCCGATGTCGGCTGCGCCTTCGAGCAGCGCGATCGGTGCGCTCGCCGAACCCGGCGTTTGCAACTGGATCAGCGCCTCGGGATGCTGCGCGCGAAAGGCATCCATCCATCGCAGCAGCAGCGCGCTCAGCGTGTCGGAGCCGACGATCGTCAGAGTGCCGGAGTTTGCCGCAGCCTGCGCGACACACGTCGCGAACGTCATGACGATCGCAGCCGCCACGCGCAGCATCACGACAGCTCCGCGAGCGCCTGCGGCTCCAGCAACCGGTCCGGACCGAACACGCACGAGAACGTGCTGCCGACGCCGAGCTCGCTGCTGATTTCGAGTCGCGCTTGATGCAACTGCAAGACGTGCTTGACGATCGAGAGCCCAAGCCCCGTGCCGCCGGTCTCGCGCGAGCGGCTGGTCGAGACGCGATAAAAACGCTCGGTCAGCCGCGGCAGATGTTGCGCCGGAATGCCCTGGCCGGTGTCGGTGACCGATAGGCGTCCGCCGAGCGCATTGCTCTCCCAGCGCAACGCGATGCGGCCACCGGCAGGCGTGTAGCGCACGGCATTGCTGACGAGGTTCGAGAACGCGCTGTGCAAGTCCTTGGTCGAGCCGCGCAGATCGCGATCGCCGGTGATCTCGGCGGTGATCGTATGCTGGCCCTGGCTCAGCGCGACCGCTTCGCGGCGCAGCGCGTCGACGAGCGGACGCATGCCGACGCGCTCGGTCGGAATCTCGTTCTGCGCTTCGAGCCGCGAGAGCGTCAGTAAATCCTCGACGATCTGCGTCATGCGCCGCGACTGCATGCGCAGCTCACGCAAGATCGGCTCGTACTCCTGCATCTGCTCGGGCTCGATCAGATCGAGATAACCGTGCACGACCGTGAGCGGCGTGCGCAGCTCATGCGAAACGTTCGCGACGAAATCGCGGCGCACCTGTTCGAGGCGCATCAGCTGGCTGACATCGCGCGCGATCAGAAGCGCCTGGCTTCCGGCATAAGGAATGAGACGGAGATTCAGCCGCACGTTCTCATCGCCAGGCGAGGGCATATCGATCAGCGGATCGGCGCCGCCGGCGTGCAGCCAGTCGACGATGCGCGGTGCTCGCAAAAGATTGGTGACGTGGCCGCCGACGTCTTGCGGATACTTGAGCCCGAGCAATGTGCGCGCCGCAGAATTGAACCACTCGATGCGATGTGCGTCGTCGAGCGCGACCACCGCATCGGGCAGGGCCGCGGCTGCGTCGCGAAATGCGCGCAGATGGCCGATGAGGTTGCGCTTCTCGTCGAACGCGGTCTGGCGCCGGCGCGCGATCAGAGTTTGGAATTCAGCCGAGATGCCGCCGCCGATCGACGGCGTGCGCCGGCCGCTTTCAAGCCACCGGCCAAGCTGCGCGAAACGGTAGATGCCCAAGCCGAGAAAAAACAACGCGACCAGCAGCACGCACGCCGCCATCGCATGCAGCCACCAACCGACGAGGATCGCGCCGGCGAACGCGATCGCCATGCGCCACCCCACGATGCGCCAAGCGCGGGCTAGGCGCGAGCCCATGACGCGGCTCGTCGCGCGAACCGAAGCGCGTTACGCATGACGGTGCTTCGGTGCGATGGCGGTGGTGCGAAGGGTCGGCGGCGCTCAAACACTGGTCGAGAAACGATAGCCGGCGCCGCGCACGGTCTGCACGAGCGCGTCCTTGCCGAGCGGCTCGAGCGTCTTGCGCAAACGGCGGATGTGCACATCGACGGTGCGCTCTTCGACATAGACGCCGCCGCCCCAGACATGATCGAGCAGCTGGCTGCGCGTGTAGACGCGCTCAGCGTGCGTCATGAAGAAGTGCAACAAGCGATATTCGGTCGGGCCGATATGCACCGGCTGCTCGCCGCAGAACACGCGATGCGCGGCGCTGTCGATCCGAAGTCCGCCGAGCTCGACGACGCCGTCGGCATCCTCGCCGTGCGTGCGGCGCATGACAGCGCGGATGCGCGCGAGAAGCTCGCGCGTCGAGAAAGGTTTCACGACGTAATCGTCGACACCGGCGTCAAGCCCGCTAACGCGATCGGTTTCCTCGCCGCGCGCAGTGAGCATGATGATCGGCACTTCGCGCGTGAGATCGTCCTTGCGCAGCCGGCGCGCGAGATCGATGCCGCTCATGCCGGGCAGCATCCAGTCGAGCAGGATGAGATCAGGTACGCGCTCGCCGATCGCGCTTTGCGCCGCGCGCGCATCGGCGGCGTGCATCGCTTCCATGCCGGCCTTGCGCAGGGCGAACGCGACCATGTCGCGGATCGATGTTTCGTCTTCGACGATCAGGATGTGTTTTTGCACGGCTGCCACGCGATAGCGCCGTCAGGGCGCTTTATGACGTCGATATTGCAGCTCTATTGTGTTACGCCTGTATGACAGCTACCGATTTCGAGGCCCGTCCGGCCTCCGGAGCGCCGCACGGCCCACGAGGCATTATTGCAGCAATGTTACGGAAACGGTCGGCCGGGGGTGTTTCCGGGGCGGCAGCAGGCTAGGCCGGGCGTCAGCGACCCGGCTGGGTCGGGGTCCGGAGTGCCGCGCTTGCGCAGCGCCAGCACCTGCGGCGTCATCTGCGTGATCCGCGCATCGACGCGAGAGCGCTGGTAGAACGTGAGGTCGGGCTGCTTGGAAAGCGCTTTGAGCTGGTTCAGCGCGTCCTCGGCATGGCCGTTGAGATAGGCCGCCTCGGCGTACGCCTCCGCAGCGCGGACCTTGTCGCCGGCCAACTGGCAGGCGCGGCCGAAGCTCTTCTGAAGATCCGGATCGTCGCTGTAGCGTTCGAGCAGCGGCCGCAACAGCTCCTGTGCGTGCCGCGCGCTCTTATCGTCGGTACGCGCGAGGAGCGAATCGGCGTAGCTCAGCGTCACTGCGCGACTCCCCGGAAAATCGGTATTGAGCCGATCGTAGAGCTGCAGCGACTCCTGTTTGCCGCCGGATTGGTCGAGCGCTTCGGCGAGCGCGAGCTTCACGATCGACGATTCGGGTTGCCGCGCGGCGAGCTTGCGTAGTTCACCAACCGCTTGTCCGGCATCGCCGGTGCGCGTCAGCGTGAGCGCGTAGCCGTAGCGATTCGCGGCCGTGTCGAATTTCGCATCGGTGTTGAGGTTCTCCGCGTAGTACGAGCGCAGCTTCGACGGCACGTCGGAGGCGAGCACGCGTGCGCGCTCGCGCATCATCTCGAAATAATTCTCGGCGGCGATGCTGTGCACACCGCACGCCGTCACGGAGACTTGCGGCAAGGTGCCGCTGTTGCCGGAGCTCTTTGCAACCGACATCGTCGCCGCGTTGCTCGCTGCGTTCGCGCCGGCATCGTCCGCGTTGTCGGACGCGATGACATCGGGAGCGCGCGCGACCGGCACGCTGAGATTCAATGCGCCCGACGGAGCGCTCGCCGCATTCGTCGCCGGCGGCGCCAGCTTGGAACAGGTCAGATGCTGAGCGCGCGACTTCGCATCGGCGATGCGCGCGGTGTCGACCGGATGATCCATCAGGAATTCCGGCACGTCGACGCCGTTGACGCGCATCACGCGCTGCAACGTCGAAAACGTGTCGGCCATCGCCAGCGGATCGTAACCGGATCGTGCGAGCGTCTGGATGCCGACGCGATCCGCCTCGGCTTCGTCATGCCTCGTGAAGTTGATCTGCCGCTGCTGCATCAGCGAGGTGCCGGTCATGATTGCCGCGGTGCCGGCATCGTCGGTGCGATGCGAGCTTGCGATCAAGACGCCGAGCATCCCGAGCATCACCGGGATCGACATCTTCTGCATGTCTTCGAACGCGCGCAGAAGATGCTGCTGCGTGATATGCGAAATCTCGTGCGCGAGCACGGCCGCGAGCTCGTCCTCGCGCGACATCGACGTGATGAGGCCGACATTCGCCGCGATATAGCCGCCCGGCACCGCGAACGCGTTGATCTCGTTGTCGCGCACGACGAAGAACGTGAACGGAAGGTCGGGACGATCGCTGTTCGAGACCAGCTTGTAGCCGAGCGAGTTGATGTAGTCGTCGAGCAGCGGATCGTCGAGCACGAGCCCGTACGAGCGGATCTCGTGCAGAACGCTCGCGCCGTATTCGCGCTGATCCTGCGGCGACATCACGGTGCCGGCGGAACTGCCGATGTCCGGAAGCTTGATTTCGCTGGCGCGCGCGCCTCCGAGGACGGCGATGCAGGCGGCCGCCAGAACCGTTAAACCGCGACGCGGGAAGGGGATCGATGCCATGGTTTTCTCTGAAGCTCACGATAGCGCGGCGCTTCTGACACCGCCACCGGCGGTTGGGTTTTTCACCGGCTTGGCCGCGTTTACTCAGGGTTTATTCATTCCCCCGGCACGCCTACGCGGCTAATCTTGCGTTCGCTGCTGAACGACCTCACTCTCAGCGCCACGTTTCTCAACCGTCGCCCGGACGCGAATATCGATGCCGAAAGCCGAGATCTACACGACCGCCACCTGCATCTACTGTGTGGCCGCCAAGAACTTCCTCAAGCTCAAAGGCTGGGACTACAGCGAGGTGCGCATCGACCGTGAGGCCGGCAAGCTCGAAGAGATGCTCGCGCGCAGCGACGGCCGGCGCACCGTTCCGCAGATCTTCGCGAACGGCGTTCATATCGGCGGCTACGACGAACTTGTCGCCGCGGACGGCAGCGGAAAACTGAAAGAGCTCGCGGAGAAGCTCACGTGAGCCGCGTCAAGCAATTCACCGAATTCCGAAAGCGCATGAACGAGCGGATCCTCGCCGAGGACAACCAGGTCGTGCGCCGCTTCTTCGCGCTCGACACGCAGACCTACAAGCCCGGCGCGCTCGACGTGAAGACCAAGGAGATGCTGGGTCTGGTCGCGTCGCTGGTTTTGCGCTGCGACGATTGCGTCAGCTATCACATCGCGCAGTGCCGCGAAGCCGGCGTAACCGACGAGGAATTCTTCGAGGTGCTCAGCGTCGGCTTGGTGGTCGGCGGCTCGATCGTGATTCCGCATCTGCGCCGCGCGGTCGATTTTCTCGACGAGCTCGGCCAGGAATCGCAGGACGCCTAGATCAGCGCGGCACGCGCATCAGCTGCACCGGAGCGCCGTCGGCGTCGTGCCCGGTGAGATGATCGAGCCCTACCTGATCGAAATCGATCTGCGGCCCGGCGAGCGCCGTCAGCGTGCACGCGTCGGGCTGCGTCGTGCCGACGACGAGGCGGCAATCCAGATGCGCATCGTTCGCCATGTCGGCGAGGTGGAAGCTCTCGGCATCGCGATTGCTCGGACCGGTGAAATCGAACACGCGCGCGCTGGCGCCGTCTTCCGGAACCAGCACCCAACGCCCGACCCAGGCGCTTCCGGCCGGGCCAGCGGAAAACACCGAACGCGTCAGCAGCAGCGAGCGGACTTGCAGATCGCGGCCGTCTTCGTTGCGCACGAGATATGCGCGGGCGCGGGTTGGCGAGAGGAATTCGAGCTCGAGGCGCGGCCCGGATTGCACGTCAGGATGCACGCCGAGCGAGGAAAACCAGCCGTCGCCGTTGGCGAGCTGGATCAGCGAAATCTTGGCGATGCTGCCGGCCATGGCGCCGCTGCCGAAGTACCACGTGGCCGCGCCGGTATCGCCGAAGCCGAGGAGGCTTGCGGCGAGCTGGTTGTCCTGGAATTCGAGGCTCATGCCGCTGCCGGCGCCCGCGGATGACGCCTCGGGCGTCGCCTGCGACCACCAGAAGCCGCTTTCCGGCATCGGCGCGAGCTCGCGGGCCGACGTGTCGATCAGGCTGAATGCGAGGAGCCCGTTGTCCGAGCCGCCGTAGACGCGCACGCGATAGACGGCGGGCGGCAAGCTGCGCAAGCCCATCGCTGCCGCCGGATCGGCTTTGATGTGATACGAGATCTGCTGCTGCGGCCGGCAGCCGGTCGTCGCGGCGGTCAACTCGATGTTGAGATTCGCCCCGTCGACGGTCACGCGCTTGACGCTTGGCAGGCAGCCCGCCGCTGCTACGCCGTCGATGCCGATCTTGCGCGTGACGGCCGCGTCGCCCGATTGCGCCTCGAGCCGCACGCGCACGCCCGCATCGTCCGCCGCGAAGGCGAACGCGGGCGCCGCCGAAGAAATGACGGCGGCTAGCAGCAGTGTTTTTCGTGTACAGCGCAACGGCATTTTCGGATAATGCGCGCCTTTCGCGCGCCCCTACGAATCGCCGGCGCACACGCCATCCGGCTCGGTTGGTAGCGACATTGCGAAGCGCAATCCCGCCAGGAGGCGGTCATTGTCTCGCATCCTCGCCCGGGCGCCAAATCGACGGGTTGCGAATTTCGGCGTGAATCCGCGGCGCTGCGGCAAGCCGACGCCCGCAGTCGACGGACCGAGGCGTCATTTCACATTTCTGGAGCGTGATTCGAATGAGCAAGACCATCGTGGTAATCCGCGGCGACGGCATTGGCCCGGAGATCATGGAAGCGACGCTGCGCGTGTTGGATGCGATGCGTCTCGGCCTCGTCTACGAATTCGCTGATGCCGGCGTCGGCGCGCAGGAAAAGCACGGTGAGCTCTTGCCGCAGGCGACGCTCGATGCGATCGCCAAGCACCGGGTCGCGCTCAAGGGGCCGCTGATGACGCCGGTTGCAGGCGGCTTCAGCTCGCTCAACGTCGAGCTGCGCAAGCGTTTCGATCTCTATGCGAACGTGCGGCCGGCGCACTCGTTTCCGAATACGAAATCGCACTATCCGAGCGGCGTTGATGTCATCACCGTGCGCGAGAACACCGAAGGCGCGTACATCGGCGAAGGCCAGCAGCTTTCGGCCGACGGCGAAACCGCAACGCTGACGCAGAAAGTCACGCGCCGCGGCTCCGAGCGCATCGTGCGCTATGCGTTCGATCTCGCGCGCAACGTCGGGCGCAAGAAAATCACCGTCGTGCACAAGGCGAATATCTTGAAGTCGACGTCGGGACTTTTCTTGAAGGTCGCGCGCGAAGTCGCTGCGAAGTATCCCGACATCGAATGCAACGAGATGATCGTCGACAACTGCTGCATGCAGCTCGTGATGAAGCCCGAGCAGTTCGATGTGATCGTGACGACGAATCTTTTCGGCGACATCATTTCGGATCTTTGCGCGGGCCTTGTCGGCGGTCTTGGCCTCGCGCCGGGCGCGAACATCGGCACTGAGGCTGCGATTTTCGAAGCGGTGCATGGCTCCGCGCCGGACATTGCAGGGAAGGGGATCGCCAATCCCTGCGCGCTGATCCTCGGTTCAGCGCAGATGCTCGATCACATCGGTCATCCGAACGAAGCCGCGCGTGTGCGCGCTGCGATCCGCGATACGTTGGAAAAACGCGATCGCGTCACGCCGGATCTTGGCGGCAGCGGCACCACATCGTCATTCGCCGACGCGCTGGTCGAGCGCGTGCGTTGATCGCTCAGCGTTTGCGCGACCGCGTCGGCACGGAGTGATCGAGCACGCGCAGCCGTCCGCGGCCGGGGCTGTAGCCGGCGGCGAGCGCGCGATGCACGTAGTCGATTGCATTTCCGACCGCTTGCGGCAGAGCTAGTCCGAGCGCGAGATTCGCGGCGACCGCCGAGGCGAGCGTGCAGCCGGTGCCGTGGCCTTCGGCGTCGATCCGCGCATGCCGAAACCAATGCGCGCTTTTGCGCGTGAGCAGGAGATCGGCGACTTCAGAGCCTGCGATATGGCCGCCCTTGAGCAACACCGCGTGCGCGCCGAGATCGATCAGATCACGCGCAGCCTGCAACAGATCGCGTTCGCCGCGGAGTCGTCGTCCAAGCAGCGCTTCGGCTTCGGGGACGTTCGGGGTCAGGAGGTCGGCGCGCGGCAGAAGGGCACGGCGAAGCGGTGCGATCAGGCTTTCGCGTCCGAGCCGCGTGCCGGTCGTCGCGACCAGGACGGGATCCACGACCACCGGTACGCGAGGGTGCGCCAGCAGCGTCTTGGCGATCGTGCGCGCGATGCCCGGCGTCGCCAGCATGCCGAGCTTGACGGCTCCGATACGGAAATCGGCGAACACCGCGTCGAGTTGCGCCTGGACCATGCGCGGCGCCAGCGGCTCGATCGCCGTTACGCTGCGCGTGTTTTGCGCCGTTACCGCGGTGATGACGCAAAGCCCATGGACGCCGTGAACCGCGAACGTGCGCAGATCCGCCTCGATGCCGGCGCCGCCGCCCGAATCGGAACCCGCGATGGTCAGCACCGAAACGGGAAGATCGGAACGGCGCCTCATGTTGCGGTTCTGCAACATTCTTGCCGATAGTGTGTCGCAATTATCGGATGGGCCCGTTTCGTCACTCGCATTTGCCTGCAGGATAAAGGCTTTAGCGTCATGTCCTGTGACGCAAATCGCTTGACCATGTGTTGCATTTTCGCCAAAATCCCAGCGAAACCACAACAACTCTAACCGCAGCACGGGGCAATGCAGCGGGCAACAGCGATGACAGGGAGATGGGTAGGAGCGCTGGCCACGGTGCCGGCGCTCCTCTTTTCCATAGCGGCGAGCGCGGTACCTACGGGTGCCGGGGATGCGCGCGCGTCCGAGAATGGCGCCGACCGCGAAACCGTACTCTCGCGCTGGCACGACTACGCGATCGCGAGCATCACGCCGCAATTCTCCTGGGCTGTGCTGCCGGCGACGACTGCGCCGCCGCAAGTGCTCGATCACTACGGTGCACGGTTGGAAGTTCCATCGCCCTTTGCGATCGGCAAAGACAGCTCGACGCGCGTCGCGATTTCCGTTTCGTCCGGCATCATCGCCGATACGCCGAGCCGCTTCGCGAGCCAGACATCCTCGGTGCTCGGTATTCCGCAAACCGGCGTGCAACGTACGGTGATCACGCCCTCGCTGGAACAGGATTGGGGTAACGGCGGCTCGGTGCGGCTCTCCGCGGTGCTTGCATATCAGCGCTTCGCGAGCCTCGGCCTTGGCGTATCGCAGTGGGAAGGCGGCTATCTTCCGCCGACTTTCGCCGGCTCCGGCAATTCGTCATATGGCGCGGGTGCGCGGCTCGATGTCGGTGGTCCGATCAGCGAGCGGCTGCGCTGGGGCGCGGCGTATCAATCGCGCGTCGGCATGGGCGCGTTTTCCAATTATCGCGGCGTGTTTTCCGACGCCGGCGATTTCGATATTCCCGCGAATGCGAGTGTCGGCTTGAGCTACGCGCTGACCCCCGCGTTCGGCGTCGACGTCGGCGTGCAGCGCGTGATGTATAGCGCGATCACGCCATTCACCAGCTCCTCGCTCCCGACGCGCTTCCTCGCGCTGCTCGGCGACAGCGCGAGCCCCGTGTTCGCATGGCGCGATCTCACGGTCTACAGCGTCGGTTGGACCGTGCACGATGACGATCTCGGCAATGTCGAGCTTCGCTACACCACGCGCCAGCAGCCGTTGCCGACGTCGGTGCTGCTCGAACGTGCGCTCGCTCCGGAAACGGCCAACGACATGGTGTCGCTCGGCTGGTCGCGCGCGATCGGCGCGAACTCGCATATGAGTTTCGCGGCGAGTTATGCCTCTTCGCCTTATCTTCTGATGATGCCGGCGTATCGCTCTCGCGATAATGCGACGGCGAGTCAGCTTGAGTTTGAGGCGCTTTGGTCCGTCCGGTTCTAGATTTTGTGGTGTTCCGCTCGCCGGCAGGCGAGCGGGTCACTTTCTCTGCTTGCCCAGAGAAAGTAACCAAAGAGAGGGCACCCTCGGTGCCGCGGTCGCCGGCTCCAAGCCGGCGACTGCGCGAGTGGGCTACGGGGTTCGCTGACAGGCCATCCATGGCCTGACAGCGAACTGGCCCGCATCCTGCGGGCCACCCCTCGGGCTTTTCCTTCGCCCCCTCGCCGCGGCACAGAGGGGCCCGAGTAGAGCAAAGCGCGGCCGTCCTGGCCGCAGAAGCCAAGACAAGACAAGAGCGAAGCATTTCTTTTCCCCTCTCCCGCTTGCGGGAGAGGGTAGGGTGAGGGCACGCCGGTTCGACCTTTCAAAAGATCAAAGCGGAAGCCGCATCGCTGCGCTCGCGATGGCATGGGGACTAGGGATTACAAAGACTTGCGATGCCGCGTGTCCGCAGTTTAAAATGCGCGGCTCGCCCCGAAACCGAGGGCGCAGGCTGTTTTCAGAATAACTACAGAGGCATAGCCGTATGTACGCAGTTATCGTAACCGGCGGTAGGCAATACCGCGTGGCGCGGGGCGAGACCCTGCGCGTGGAAAAGCTGACCGGCGATGTCGGCAGCGAAGTGAAGTTGGATCAGGTGCTGATGATCGGCGAAGGCGAGGGCGTTACGCTCGGAGCTCCGCTCATCGCTGGTGCGCTGGTCACGGCGAAGGTCGTTTCGCACGGCCGCGACGATAAGATCCGCATCGTCAAATTCCGCCGCCGCAAGCACCATCGCAAAGAGATGGGCCATCGGCAGCACTACACCGAAATCGAAATCACCGGCATCACCGGCGCCTCCGAGAAGAAGCGCGCGGCGAAGGCCGATGCGAAGGCCGAGCAGGAGTAATTCGTCATGGCACATAAAAAGGCAGGTGGCTCTACCCGCAACGGCCGCGATTCCAACCCGAAGTACCTGGGCGTGAAGATCTATGGCGGCCAGGCGGTCGAAGCCGGCAACATCATCATCCGCCAGCGCGGTACGCGCTTTCATCCGGGCACCGGCGTCGGCCTCGGTCGCGACCATACGATCTTCGCGGTTGTCGACGGTACGGTCGAGTTCAAGACCAAGGGTCCGAAGGCACGCAAGACCGTAAGCGTGATTCCGGGCTGAGGTTGCATCGCATCGATGCATGAAAGCCCCGCTCGCGCGGGGCTTTTCGTTTCTGCCTCCGAATCGCCAGAGCTTGGTCGTCCCGGCGAAAGCAGGAACCCGCTTTCCGCCTCTATCCCAAGATCAAAATGGGTCCCGGCTTTCGCCGGGACGACGAGCTTGTAAGCTCTGCGCCAAGTCCGGAATCGAATCCCATGAAATTCGTCGACGAAGCCACCATCCGCGTGCATGCCGGCAACGGCGGCAACGGCTGCGCAAGTTTCCGGCGCGAGAAGTTCATCCCGTTCGGCGGCCCGGACGGCGGCGACGGCGGCGGCGGCGGCAGCGTCTGGCTGGTCGCGGACGAGGGGCTCAATACGCTGGTCGATTTCCGTCATCAGCGCGTCTATCGCGCCAAGCGCGGCGAGAACGGCATGAGCCGGCAGATGTCGGGCAAGGGCGGCGAGGATCTCTTGATCCGCGTGCCGGTCGGTACGAGCGTCATCAACGTCGACACCGACGAGGAGATCGGCGATCTCACCGAAAACGGCGCACGGCTTCTCGTCGCTCAGGGCGGCTACGGCGGCAAGGGCAATATCCATTTCAAGAGCTCGGTCAACCGCGCGCCGCGTAAAGCGACGTCCGGCAGCCCCGGCGAAGAGCGCGAGCTCAAGCTCGAGCTCAAGGTGCTCGCCGATGTGGGCTTGTTGGGTTTTCCGAACGCGGGTAAGTCGACGCTGATTCGTGCGGTGTCCGCCGCGACGCCGAAGGTCGCCGACTATCCGTTCACGACGCTGCAGCCGCACCTTGGCGTCGTGCGCATCGAGACCGATCGCAGTTTCGTGATCGCCGATATTCCCGGCCTGATCGAAGGCGCGGCCGAAGGCGCCGGGCTCGGTATCCAGTTCTTGAAACACATCGCGCGCACGCGGCTCCTGCTGCACGTGGTCGATATCGCGCCGTTCGACGGCTCCGGCGATCCGATCGAGCAGATCCATGCGATCGAGCAGGAGTTGAAGCGCTTCGATCCGAAGCTTCTCAAGAAGCCGCGCTGGCTGGTCTTCAACAAGGCCGATCTCTTGCCCGAAGACGAGCGCGAGAAAACCGCGAAGGCGATCGTGCGCAAGCTCAAGTGGAAGCAGCCGTGGTATCTCGTCTCGGCGATCGCGCGCGAAGGCACCTGGCCGCTTTGCCTCGACATCCAGCGGTTCTTCGACGAGCACAAGCGTGCAGCAGCCGAGGCGCAAGCATGACAAACCCCGTAGGAGCGGCGACAGCCGCGACGGGGTTTGCGAGCCGCCTGGGTCGCGGCCGGCGCCGCTCCTACGAGGCCATGAACAAGGCAACAAAAAAGCCGGCTTTCGCCGGCTCTTTCGTGGATGCGACGCGAAGCTCAGGCCAGCGCGCGGATATGCGCGGTCAGGCGGCTCTTGTGACGCGCAGCTTTGTTCTTGTGGATCAGGCCACGCGCGGCGTGACGGTCCATCACCGGCTCGGCGGCCTTGAACGCGGCTTCGGCGGCGGCTTTGTCCTTCGCTTCGATCGCCTTCACGACGCGCTTGATCGCCGTGCGCACCATCGAGCGCGCGCTGGCGTTGCGCTGACGCGCCTGTTCGGACTGACGAGCGCGCTTCTTCGCGGACTTGATGTTGGCCAAGGGGTAACTCCGGTAAAGAGGTTGGGAAAAAGACCGGCGATTTTAAAGGGTTGCCGGGGTGCGGTCAATTGCCGCCAACCCCGCGCCGGCTCTCGTTTCCCATGACGCGCCCCAGTCTTCTCCGCTCCATGCTGACCTTCAGCGGCGGCACGTTCGTCTCGCGCGTGCTCGGGCTCGTGCGCGAGCAGGCGATCGCGTATGCGTTCGGTGCGAACGCGGCGACCGATGCGTTCTGGGTCGCTTTCCGGATTCCGAATTTCCTGCGCCGCCTCTTCGCCGAAGGCTCGTTTTCGGTCGCGTTCGTGCCGGTGTTCACCGAGGTCAAGGAGACGCGCAGTCACGAGGATCTGAAGCAGCTCGTAGCGCGCACCGCGGGCACGCTCGGCAGCGTGCTGCTCGTGGTCACCGCGCTCGGCGTAATAGGCGCGGGTTGGGTCGCGCGCGGTTTCGCGCCGGGCTCGATCGACGAGCCGGAAAAATTCGCGCTGACGACGGATCTTCTGCGGATCACGTTCCCGTTCCTTCTGTTCGTTTCGCTGACCGCGCTCGCCGGCGGCGTGCTCAACAGTTTCCACAAGTTCGCGCTGCCGGCGCTGACGCCGGTGATCTTGAATCTGTGCATGATTGCGGGCGCACTCTGGATCGCGCCGCATCTCGATACGCCGATCATGGCGCTCGGCTGGGCGATCTTCGCCGCGGGCATCTTGCAGCTCCTCGTGCAGCTGCCTGCACTGCGCAAGCTCGATCTCCTCGCTCTGCCGCGATGGGGCTGGCGGCATCCGGACGTGCGCAGGATTCTCACGCTGATGGTGCCGACGCTGTTCGGCTCGTCGGTCGCGCAGGTGAATCTCTTGCTCGATACGTTGATCGCCTCGTTCCTGATCTCAGGCTCGCAGACCTGGCTCGCGCAGACCGATCGCCTGCTTGAATTTCCGCTCGGCCTCTTCGGCGTTGCGCTCGGCACGGTGATCCTGCCGTCGCTCTCGCGCCATCACGTCACGACCGATCGCGAGGGTTTCGCGAAAGCGCTCGATTGGGGTCTTCGCACCGCGTTCTTGATTTCGGTGCCGGCGATGCTGGGCCTCGTACTGCTCGCCAAACCGATTCTCGCGACCTTGCTCCAGCACGGCCGCTTCACCGCGCACGACGTCGACATGGCCGCGCTGTCGCTGTCCGCGTTGTCGTTCGGCCTGCCCGCGTTCGCGCTGGTGAAAGTCGTCGCGCCAGCGTTTTACGCGCGCCAGGACACGAAGACACCCGTGCGCGCCGGCATCGTCGCGATGATCGCGAACATGGTGATGAACATCGTCTTCGTCGGCCTTTTGTTCGCGTTGTGGCATCGGCCTGAAGATGCGGACGGCGGCTGGCTCGCCGCGATCGCGAAAGTGCCCGGGCTGCATATGGGCCTTGCGCTCGCGAGCGCGCTTGCGAGCTATCTCAATCTCGCGCAGCTCTGGATGGCGCTTCGCCGTGACGGCGTCTATGTGCGTCAGCCGGGTTGGGGCTCGCATCTCTTGCGGGTCGGTGCGGCCTCTGCCGCGATGGTCGCGGTGATCGCCATCGGGCTTCGCTATTGGCCCGACTGGAGCGCATGGGATACCGGCACGCGCGTGGTGCGTCTCTTCGCCGTGATCGCCGCCGCCGCCGGCACGTTTTCCGCGGTGCTCATCGCGGCAGGATTTCGCCTCCGAGATTTGCGTGCGCACTGACGCCGCGCTCGCTGCCGCATGCTGCGGTGCAACGGCTATACTCGCGGCATGAGCCTGCTTTTCCGGGATGCCGCGGGGCCCAACCTGGCTCCGGGCGGTAGCGTGATTTCCGTGGGCGCGTTCGACGGCGTGCATCGCGGCCATCGCGCGCTTCTGGACCATGTCGTCGCGCGTGCGCGCGACGCGAACCTCGTTGCCTGCGCGGTCAGCTTCGAGCCGATTCCGCGTGAATTCTTCGCGCGCGGCGCGCGGGTGTCCCGCCTTGCGAGCGTGCGCGAGAAGATCGAGCGGATCGGCGCGGCCGGCATAGAGCGACTGCTGCTGATGCGTTTCGATGCGAAGCTCGCGGCGATGGAAGCCGAGGATTTCGTCGCGGACGTGCTCGTCTCGCGCTGCGGCGCGCGCGAGATCTGGGTCGGCGCGGATTTCCGCTTCGGCCATGCACGCCGCGGCGATGTCGCGCTGCTGCGCGCGCTAGGCCCGAAACATGGATTCACCGTGAACGTCATGAGCGATATCGCGATCGACGGCGAGCGCGTCAGCAGTAGCGCGATCCGCGCGCATCTCGCCAAGAGCGAATTCGATGCGGCGGCGAGGCTGCTCGGCCGGCCGTTCGCGATTGGCGGTCATGTCGTGCGCGGACTTAAGCTTGGCCGCAAGCTTGGCTATCCGACCGCGAACATTCGTCTCGGCCGGCGCGTGTCGCCGGTCGGCGGGATCTTCGCCGTGCGCGTACGTGGCATCGAAGCGCACGCGTTGCCCGGCGTCGCTAGTCTGGGCATCCGGCCGACTGTCAGTGGAACAGAGCCGCTGTTGGAGGCTCACTTATTCGATTTCGACGGCGATCTTTATGGCCGGCGCATCGATGTCGAATTCATCGCCAAATTGCGCGACGAAGAAAAATTCGCCGATCTCGATACGATGGTGAAGCAGATCGATCGCGATGCCGAAGAGGCGCGCGCGATTTTGCAAGCTCGTCGTTCCGACAACAGAAAATCGATTCCGGCCTTCGCCGGAATGACGAACCCTTAGCCTTTCCCCGAACCCTGAACCCCGACGTTCATGTCCATCGACTACAAGAACACGATCAACCTGCCGAAAACCGATTTCGCGATGAAGGCCGATCTCGCCAAGCGCGAGCCCGGCATGCTCGCCGAGTGGGAAGCGAAGCGGCGTTACGACACGATTCAAGAGCGCACCGCCCATCGCGAGCACGCGTTCATCCTGCACGACGGTCCGCCGTATGCGAACGGCGTGATTCACATTGGGCACGCGGTCAACAAGATTCTGAAAGACGTCGTCGTCAAGTCGAAGCTCCTCGCCGGTTTCCGCTCGCCGTACGTTCCGGGTTGGGATTGCCACGGCCTTCCGATCGAGATCGCGGTCGAGAAGGAAGTCGGCAAGGTCGGACAGAAGGTCGACGCGGCGACCTTCCGCGCGAAGTGCCGCGAATATGCGACGAAGCAGATCGATCTTCAGCGCGCCGATTTCAAACGCCTTGGCGTGCTCGGCGATTGGGAGAATCCGTATCGCACGATGGATTTCCGCTTCGAAGCGGACATGATCCGTGCGCTTGCGAAGATTCATGCGAACGGTCACGTCGTGCGCGGCTTCAAGCCGGTGTACTGGTGCTTCGATTGCGGCTCGGCGCTGGCCGAGGCCGAGATCGAATATCAGGATAAGGAATCGCCGGCGATCGACGTCGCTTACGATGCGTTCGATCCGAAAGCGCTCGCCGCGAAATTCGGCGTGACGGTCGGCGACGACGACATCGTCGCAGTGCCGATCTGGACGACCACGCCGTGGACGCTGCCGGCGAGCATCGCGGTGACGCTGGGGCCGGAGCTCGACTACAGTTTGATCCAGGGTCCGAAACGCGACGGACGCAACGTGCTGCTCGTCGTCGCGACGACTTTGAAAGATCGCTGCGCGGCGCGCTACGGTTCCGCCGACGAGCACGGCGCGGCGATCGCGTATCCGAAAACCGTTTCGGGCTCGGAGCTCGACCGCTTCAAGCTGCGCCATCCGTTCTACGAGCGCGAGATTCTGCTGATCGTCGGCGATCATGTGTCGGCGGAAGAGGGCACGGGCGCGGTGCACACGGCGCCGGGTCATGGCGTCGAGGACTTCACGGTCGGGCAGAAATACGGTCTCGTCGAGAAGTATCCCGCCGCGGAGTTGAATCCGGTCGGTGGCAACGGCGTCTACTTGCCGTCGACGCCGATCTTCGCCGGCCAGTTCATCTGGAAAGCGAACGACACGATCATCGCGTTGTTGCGCGAGCGCGGCGTGCTGCTTGCGCAAGCGAAAATCGTGCACAGCTATCCTCACTGCTGGCGGCACAAGACGCCGGTCGCGTTCCGCACGACACCGCAGTGGTTCATCGGCATGGAGCAGGCGGGTTTGCGCGAAGCTGCGCTGAAGACGATCCGCGACGATGTCGATTGGTTTCCGTCGTGGGGCGAGGAGCGTATCGCCGGCATGGTTGCGGGACGGCCGGATTGGTGCATCTCGCGTCAGCGCACATGGGGCGTGCCGATCGCGTTGTTCGTCGACAAGACCAATCATGCGCCGCATCCCAAGAGCGTCGAGCTGATGGAGAAGATCGCGCAGCTCGTCGAGAAGGGCGGCGTCGATGCGTGGTATGCGCTAGATCCAAAAGAGCTGCTCGGCGCGGAAGCGTCGAACTACGAGAAGGTCACCGACATTCTCGATGTGTGGTTCGATTCGGGCGTCACGCATTTCTGCGTGCTCGATCAGCGGCCTCAGCTTGCGCGCAAGGCCGGCGACGAGGTCATGTATCTCGAAGGCTCCGATCAGCATCGCGGATGGTTCCAGTCCTCGCTGCTGACCTCGACCGCGATGCACGGCCGCGCGCCCTACGATGAAGTGCTGACGCATGGTTTCGCCGTCGATGCGCAAGGCCGCAAGATGTCGAAGTCGCTTGGCAATGTCGTTGCGCCGCAGAAAGTCGTCGATTCGCTCGGCGCGGACGTGCTGCGCCTTTGGGTCGCGTCGACCGACTATCGAAACGAGATGTCGGTGTCGGATGAAATCTTAAAGCGCGTGTCGGATGCGTATCGCCGCATCCGCAACACCGCGCGCTTCCTGCTCGGCAATCTCGACGGTTTCGATCCCACGAGGAATCTGCTCGCCGCCGATCAATGCCTGCTGCTCGATCAATGGGCGATCCAGCAGGCGTACGACGTGCAGCAAGCTGTCATCGCCGCATATGCACGTCACGATTTTCCGGAAATCGTTCAGCGCGTGCAGAACTTCTGCACGAATGAGATGGGCGCGCTCTATCTCGACATCACGAAGGATCGTCTTTACACGATGCCGACCGATAGCCGCGGCCGGCGCAGCGCGCAGAGCGCGATGTATCGCATTCTCGAAGCGATGGTGCGCTGGCTCGCGCCGCTGGTGTCGTTCACGGCCGAGGAGATCTGGCAGCACATGCCGGGCACGCGCGGCGAATCGGTGTTGTTCGAGACTTGGTACGACGGGCTCGCGGCGCTGCAGGGATCGCCGGAGCAGCGTAGGTTCTGGTCCGATCTTCTCGCGACTCGCGAGGTCGCGGCCAAGCAGATGGAAGTCATGCGCGGCAACCGCGAGATCGGCGCGTCGCTCGAAGCGGACGTGACGCTGTTCCTCGACGCGAAGACGCGCGCCGAATTCGAACCGTACGCGGATGAGCTCCGCTTCTTCTTCATCACGTCCGGGTTGACGCTCGACGACGACAAGAACGCGACGCCCGATGCCGCGCCGGTCGATTCGTTGAATGCGAAGAAGCGCTTCGCGTCGGTCCACGTGCGCAAGAGCAGCGATGCGAAGTGCATCCGCTGCTGGCACTACCGGCCTGATGTCGGCGTGAATCCCGCGCATCCTGAGATTTGCGGACGTTGCGTGACGAATATCGAAGGTCCGGGCGAGGATCGGAAGTGGTTCTGATGCAAAGCAAGCCCACGGCCGTGAGCTGGCTCGGCCTTTCAGCGATCGTGATCGCGCTCGATCAGCTCACCAAGCACATAGCGCTCGGCGCGTTGCAGCCATATGCGTCGCGCGAAGTCATTCCGGGTTTTCTGAATTGGACGCTCGCGTTCAACACCGGCGCCGCATTCAGCTTCCTGCGCGATGCCGGCGGCTGGCAGCGCTGGTTGTTCAGCGCGCTCGCGATCGGCGTGAGCGTCGTGCTGATCGTCTGGCTGACGCGCCTTGCGCGCACCGAGTGGCGAACGGCACTGCCGCTTTCGCTGGTGATCGGCGGCGCGCTCGGCAATCTGATCGATCGCCTGCGTTTCGGGCACGTGACCGATTTTATCGAGGTGTACTACGGGCAATGGTCGTGGCCGGCGTTCAACGTCGCCGATTCGGCGATCTGCGTCGGCGCCGTGCTTTTGCTCGTTTTCGGCCTCGGCAGCGGTAGGAAAGCGCCCGCTGCTGGCGGATAATCGGCGTCATGGACGTCCTTCTGGCCAATCCGCGCGGCTTCTGTGCCGGCGTCGATCGCGCGATCGAGATCGTCGAGCGCGCGCTCGAAACGTTCGGCGCGCCGATCTACGTGCGCCATGAAGTCGTGCACAACCGCTTCGTCGTCGACAAGCTGCGTGCGCAAGGTGCGGTGTTCGTCGACGAGCTCGAGGAAGTGCCCGACGGCGCCACGGTGATCTTCAGCGCACACGGCGTATCGCAGGCCGTACGCGGCGAGGCGACCGATCGGGGCTTGCGCGTGTTCGATGCGACCTGTCCGCTCGTCACCAAGGTGCACATGGAAGTTGCGCGTCACGGCAAGGCCGGACGCGATGTCGTGCTGATCGGACACGCAGGCCATCCCGAAGTCGAAGGCACGATGGGGCAGTGGGATCGGGCCAACGCCGGCGCGATTCATCTCGTCGAGACGCCGGAGTGCGTGCAAACGCTCGTTCCACGCGACGCGGAACAGCTCGCTTATGTGACGCAGACGACGCTCTCGGTCGACGATACCAAGGCCGTGATCGAGGCTTTGCGCGCGCGCTTTCCCGCGATCCTCGGGCCGCGTCACGATGACATCTGTTACGCGACGCAAAACCGGCAGGATGCGGTGCGCCGGCTAGGTCAGCAATGCGATCTCGTGCTCGTGGTCGGCTCGCCGAACAGCTCCAACTCGAACCGCCTGCGCGAGCTTGCGGAAAAGCAGGGTGTTCCGGCGTATCTCATCGACGGTGCGGCTGATATCCGCCGCGAATGGGTCGACGGACGCAATCGCATCGGCGTGACCGCGGGCGCGTCTGCGCCGGAAAGCCTCGTGCGCGACGTGCTCGCGCGTCTGCGCGAATGGGGCGCGGCCGGCGTGCGCGAGCTCGACGGGGAACCTGAGAACGTAACATTCGCGCTGCCCAAGGAATTGCGCCTGCGTATCGTCGCCTGACGACGATCCCGAGCGCCGCGGCGCCTCCGCGCCGCTCATCCGCCAATTGCTACCTCGCACCCGCTGCGCCTTGTAGGCGCTCCGCCGGCCCCTTAGCGTGCTTGCCATCAAGAGGGGTCGCATGCCTTTTTTGGGGGGCGCAATGGCAAGAATCGCAAACCGTGAGCATCGCGGTGAGGCACGGAAACGGGCGCGAGGTTTCACCTTGGTCGAGCTCGCCGTCACGCTGGCCGTCGCGGGCGTGCTCGTGGCGATCGCCATTCCGAGCTTTCGCGAAGTTGGGATCAATACCGGCGTTTCGGAGAACACGAACGATCTCGTGACCGCGCTAAATACCGCGCGGGCGGAAGCGGTCAAGCGCGGCGTACGCGTCGCTGTCATCGCGACGGGCGGCTGGTCTGGCGGCTGGAACGTGCAAGCCGACGGCGACCACGACAATGCGTTCGGCACACCGCCGACCGATCCGATCATCGATACGCACGGCCCATTTACGAACGGCTACACCATCACCGGCGTCACTGGCGGGGGCGGCAGCAATACCCAGGTTGTATTCAATTCGGCCGGTGCTCTACAGAGTCCGACGACGCGTTTCGATTTCAATGTGTGTCGTCCCGATCATGTCGCCGCGAAATCGCGGTGGATCAGGGTTGGTGGTAGCGGCGCAGTCACGTCGAGTCTCGACGCGAGCGGCTCGCCGGCACCGGGTTGTTGAGGAGTCTTGATGATGATGCGAGCGATACGCCGGAACCGGGGCTTCACGCTGCTTGAAGTCCTAATCGCGCTTCTGATCTTTACGCTCGGCCTGCTCGGCATGGCCGGGCTTCTCGTCGTGTCGGTGCGCGTCAATCATGGCGCATATCTGCGCACGCAGGCCTCGTTCCTCGCGCAGTCGATGGCAGATCGCATGCGCGCGAATACGCCGCGGGTGTGGACGAACGACTACAGCGCGTCCTACCCGACCGCAGATACCAATCCGTGCGCCGGCACAACCGCCTGCTCACGCGCCAACATCGCAATACGCGATAAGTCGTTCTGGAGCCTGCAGCTGCAAGATCAGCTGCCCAATGCGACCGCTTCGATCAACTGTACTCCGGGAGCTGGTGTCATCAGCGCTGCCGACGCGGCGAACGGCGCGCCTTATACAGGCTTGTGCAACATGATCATCAATTGGAGCGAATCGCGCCTCGATCGTTCGGCGGACAGTTCTCCGCAGACGCAGACCTTTCAATGGACATTCCAGCCATGATGCGGCTCTCTCGACTCTTCGCTTCGAATCGCCGCCGCCGCTCGATTGCGGGTTTCAGCCTGATCGAGATGATGGTCGCGATGGTGCTCGGGCTCCTGCTCAGTGCTGGCATTGTTACGTTGTTCTCGGCGACCGGAAGAACCAACAAAGTGCAGGACGCGCTCGCGCGCCTGCAGGAAAACGGCCGCTACGCGATCACGCGAATAAACGACGATCTGCGCATGGCTGCGGGGCAGTATTGCAGCAATGTCAGCAGCCTTGGTTGGACGTCGTCCGCGAACGGCCCGCAGTATCCCGGCATTTCGATCATCGCGAACGTATCCGGCGTTTCGAACGGCACGAACGGGTCTTTCCCCGACAGCGGCGGAACGGTGGGAGCGCCGCCGGCAGGTTGGACGGCGGGAACGACGTATCCGATCGCGCCGACCGCACTGGTGCAGGGCTACGATTGTTTGGATGGGGGCGCGTGCTCGCCAGCAGTGCCTTCCGGAGGAGCGCCGAACGGTTTTCCGGCAACCGGCGTCGCCAACGGGACGCGCGTGCAAGGCGCCGACGTGCTGACGATCCGTTATCAGAACGGCACAGGCTGGCCGTTCACCGTCGATGGCGCGACGCCGCCGAACCTCACGCTGCAGCCGACGATGATCGGCGGCAACTCGGTGGATGATCCGGTCAATTTCACGGCGGGGGACCGCGCACTGCTGCTGACTTGCGGTGGAGGGCAAGTATTTGGTGTGAGCGCCGCTGGGCCCGTTCTCTCGCCCGCGGGTCTGCAGGATCCGAGCAAGTTCAAACCGAATCCGACGAACGCGGGCTATGACGTGCGCGTGTTCAACTTCACCAAGGACTTCGTCACGGTCAGCTATTACCTCGCTTACAAGACCGACCCTAATCTGGCTGGCCGCGTAATTCCCTCGCTGTATCGCAAGGTCAATGGATCGGCGACGCCGGACGAGATCGTGCAAGGCGTCGAGCGTCTCGATTTCGTCTACGGCGTCCAGTATCTCGACGGCACGCTGCACTATCTGACTGCAGATCAGTTCGCCGCGAACAGCACGGCTGCGAATTGCACGCCGCCGCCGGCCGATCTCGGGTTGGGCGTGGGCGTCGTCGAGCCGAATTGTCTATGGCGCTCCGTGCGCAGCATCGAAGCGCATCTCCTGCTCGACACGGTTAACAACATCGATCTCAGTCTTTCGGATATGTCCTATCGCTGGACCGCCCGCGGCAACAATGCGATGCAGCTGCCGCCGGATGATCAGAACGCAGATATGGGCAACGGCATGAAAGCGGGCCGCATGATGCGTCGCGAGTTCATCTCGCTCGTCGCTGCGCGCAACGGCAATCATTGAGGAACGCGTCATGAATCATCCTTCGACAAGTGTACGCAACTGGCGGAATCAGAAAGGCGCGGTGCTGTTCGTCGCGCTGGTCTTCCTCCTGCTGTTGACACTACTCGCGATCACTTCGTCGGGCACCGCGATCCTGCAGGAGCGCATGACCGGCGGCATGCGCAACGCGCAGCTCGCGATGATGGGCACGGAAAGCGCCTTGCGCGCCGGCGAAGTCGATATCTGGACCGTCGCACAGCGCTCGCAACTAACCTCGGACGCAGCTGGCAACGTGACCGGTGGCGGATCGGCGCTGCCGCCGTGCGCGCAGCGCGGCTCGCAGCCTTGCGTGTACGCACGCACGAACGGCGTGCCCGATCAGCGCGTCACCCGCTTCCGCACTTCGCAAACCTGGCTCGGCACGAATGACGGCGCGCGCGCTTATACGCCGGTGGTCACGGGCCTGCCGAACGGTGCGTCGCTGGCCAGCCAGCCGCGCTATCTGATCGAAGATCTCGGTCCGGATACCGCAGCCGTCGGCGCGCCGCAGGGACGCATGGGCGGCGGAATTCTTCAGGAGCTCGGCGGGCCGAACGGCGCGCCGAAGACGCGTCTTTATCGCATCACCGCGCGCAGCCAGGGCGGCACGGACGTGCTGTTGCGGGCCGCCGAGAGCGTATTCGGCGCGAACTTCACCAACAACCAGTCCAACTTGGTCAGCGGCGGGGGTGGACCGTGAGAGGCATAGCCATGCGTGCATTTCCATCGACCCAGCATCTCGGAGCGGCAGGCCTCGTTTGCGCCGCCACATTGCTGGCCGGCCTCACGTCGGCCGCGTTCGCCGCGACTCCGCAACCCGGTGCTGTCGATCTCGGCTCGACGCCGCCCAACCTCACCGCATCGGTCGATCCGAACGTCGTGCTGACGTTCGACGATTCGGGAAGTATGAGCCAGGCATTCGTGCCGGGCCGTCTCGGCGAGGGTGATGTGCAATTCGGCAACAACGCCGGCTACATCGTCGACGTGCTCGATCCGAATGCGACGCAGCGAAAGATCTGTTCGTGGTCGGGCGTTCCCGATCCGGTCGATGCGACGCATCCGGCCCGATTGATCCATCCTTGGAATTACTCGGCAGCGCTCAACACGATCTACTTCGACGGAACCGCACCTGCCGGCACGTACGATCCGCCGTACAAAGCCGACGGCACGCGCTTGCCGAACTCCAGCATTACGGCGGCATGGGAAGACGGCATCGCCGCGAACACCGGCGGAAGCACGACGACGCGCAACCTCACCAACAACTATCGCATCACCTGGGCGGGCGGCAACTCGCCCAAGCCCGACTACATCCTGCCCGCCGTCTCCGGATCGCCGGCATCGACGCAGTGCAATCCCGGCACGAACGGCTACATGACGTTTCCGTTCACGGGCAAGAAGGCGTTCTATTACCAGTTCAACGGCAACGCCTCGGTGCTCAGGGATCTTTATGACCCGACCAAGTACACGGCGGTGGACGTGACCACGCTGTCCGCAGCGCAGCAGACGGCTTTTGCCAACTGGTACTCGTACTACCGCACCCGCATTCTCGCGGCGCGATCGTCGGTGGCCAATGCGTTCTATGCGATTCCGGGCAATGTCCGTCTCGCTTGGCAGCGTCTCAATACGGGCCAGATCGACAACACCAAGATCATTCGCGCGATTTCCGATACGACGCAGCGCGCGAACTTCTATACGTTCCTGTTCGCATCGGCTCCGTCCGGCGGCACGCCGACTCGTCTCGCGACCGATCGCGTGGCGACATATTTCGGCAACAGCAACACGGGCAACGTCGAGCACAATCCGTATTACGATGTGAACATCGGCCGCGAATTGAGCTGCCGCCAGAACTATCAGCTGCTGGTGACGGACGGCGGCTGGAAAGACAATGCGAGCGTGATCACGAGCAACGTCGACCAGACCGCGGCGACGCTGCCCGATGGACGCGCCTACAACCCGACCGACACGACCACAAAGATCTTCGGCGGCGGTCCGAGCCAGAACGGCATCGCCGGATTTGCCGACGTCGCGTTTTATTACTGGAAGACCGACCTTCGCTCGTCGCTGACGAATAACGTGCCGGCGTTCATTCCGGACACGTCGACCGGCATCACGGGGCCGGTCGATCCGAACGTCGGCAACGATCCGGCGACGGTTCCGGACGAGGTCTACTGGAATCCGCAGAACGATCCGGCGACGTGGCAGCATCTCGTGCAGTTCATCGTGACGTTTGGCCTCGGCGGCAAACTGAATTTCCCGGGCGACTACAACAACCTGCGCACCGGCGTCGTGCAGTGGACCGACTGGGCGAATGCGCCGAACGGCGAGGGCATCGACACGCCGCCGAAAGCCGACGATACGTGGCACGGCGCTCTCAACAGCCGCGGCGAGCTGCTCAACGCGAACCGGCCGTCCGAGCTCGTGACGGCGATCGTTTCGGTGCTGAATTCGGTTCTCTCGCGTACAGGCTCGGCGACCGCGTTGTCCGCGACGATGTCGACGCTGACGCAAGGCACGCAAGGCTTCTCCGCCGGCTACAACACGAGCAGCTGGTCCGGTTATCTCTACAAGAACGCGCTCGATTCGAACGGCAGCCCGATGCCTCCGCCCTTGTGGGACGCCGGCTGCGTGCTCACCGGCGGTCAGTGCACCGGCACCGGCCAGACCGGCTTGCCGATTCCCGATCCCAATTCGCGCGTGATCTACACAATGACCCCGACCAACGGCGTCGTGCAGTTCAAGTGGGCCAATCTCAGCCCCACGCAGCAGGCTGCGCTGAACACCAATCCGGTGACCGGTCTCGTCGACGGATTCGGATCGGCGCGTGTCGACTATCTGCGCGGCGTGCGCACGAACGAGAACGTCGGCTCCTTGCCGACGCTACGCCGGCGCTCGTCGCTGCTCGGCGCGATCATCAATTCGCAGCCGCAATACGTCTCCGGCGCGACCGGCGGTTTTCTCGACGCATTCCCCGCTGGATCGCCCGAAGCCCTGGCCGCATCGCCTGATGCGAACGGCGTCCCCGGACCGGGCAGCTACGCGCAGTTCGTGCAGAGCAACCGAGCGCGGCCGCCGACCGTTTACGTCGGCTCCAACGACGGCATGCTGCATGCGTTCAACGCGTTCAATGGTGCAGAGCGGTGGTCGTACGTGCCGCGCACGCTGTTCGCGCAACCGAGCCTTCCGCTGATCCCGGCGCCTCAGGTCAACAAGCTGAGCCGAGTCACCGATACGACCGCGGCAATACCGCCGCCGACCGTCGACGATACGCCCGTGATCCAGGACGTGTTCCTCGGCGGCTCGTGGAAGACGGTGCTGGTCGGCACGCTCCGTTTCGGTGGTCGCGGCGTGTTCGCGATCGACGTGACTTCGGGCAGCAGCGGCACGCCGATGTGGGAAATCGACAATACGACGGCGGGATTCGCCAATCTCGGCTACACCTACCGCTCCGCCAACATCGCGCGACTGCGCAACGGCAAGTGGGTTGTGTTGCTGTCGAGCGGCTATTTCCCGAGGGATACGACCGATCCGGCGAGCCTCGAGCCCGCCGCGAATCGCACGTCGCTGTTCGTGATCGATCTTGCGACGGGCGCGCTGATCACCGAGATCTCGACCGGTAGCGCCACGCAAGCTCCGTCGGCGACGTATGGTTTGTCGACGCCGGCTGCTTACGATCTTGATTCCGACCAGGTCGACGATATCGTCGTTGCGGGCGATATCGCCGGCAATCTCTGGCGCTTCGATCTTTCCGATCCGTCGTCGTCGAACTGGAAGGTCGACCTGATGTTCAAGTCGTACTCCGGTGCAGGCGATGTCGGCCGCAGCCCAATCTCCGTGATTCCGGTTGCGATGCGCGATCTCGTCGACGGCCGGCCGATCTGGATCTTCGGCACCGGCAAGTATCTCGGCAAGTGCGATCGCACGAGCACATCGCCGCCGGCCGGTTGCGGGCCCGACGCGAACACGCAAATCCAGGGGTTCTATGGCATTCGCGACTACGGCACGAACTCCACGAACTATCCGATACAGACGACGCAAGTCACGTACCAGACCGTGTCGCAGCAGGGCGATATTCGTCTCCTGACGCACAACACCGTTCCGCTCTCGGCGCGGCCGTGCAGCAGCAATCTCTCGTGCGGCTGGGGCATGAAGCTCAATATCGCTACCGAGCTCAGCGAGCGCGTCATCGTGCCGATCGTGCCGATCTATAGCTCGAACATCGCGGTGCTGACGACGCTGATTCCGAAGGGCGACGATCCCTGCGATCCGGATCGGCGCGGTGCGATCATGGTGGTGGATGCTGGCACGGGCGGATCGCTCGTTGGCCGTCCACCAGTCGCAGGCGGAACGCCATCGGGAAGTACCGAGGTCGTCGGCAAGGTCGAAGAATCGAACGCGATCCCGATCAGCGGCATTCCCGCCGCGGTCGGCCAGGAAGGCGGCAACATCAAGCTGCCAGGCCTGCCCGACTTCACGATTCCGACGCCGCCGCCGCATCGCGGGTCGTGGCGCGAGTTGCTCAATCTTCTATAAAAGTCTTAGCGGCCGGAGGGCGTAATCTCCTTCCGGCCGTTTCCGTGATCGACAGGGGCACACCGATGTTCATGCGCACAACGAAGGGCTTCACACTCCTCGAGCTGATGATCGTCGTGGCGTTGGTAGCGATTCTTGCCACGCTCGCATACGCCAGCTATACAAACTATGTGTTCCGCGTGCATCGGGCGGACGGGCGCGAAATGCTAATGCGCGTTGCGGCGGCCCAGGAGCGGTTCTTCACGAACCAGAATGTCTATTCGAGCTCGGTGACGGCCGCTGCTCCGGCAGGTCTCGGGTTCTCGTCGGCCGCTTCCGAAAAGGGCTACTACAATGTCGCCATCGTGCTTACGAACGGGGGGCAGGGGTACACTCTGCAAGGCGCCCCGCAAAACTCCCAAGCGACGGATGCGTGCGGCCAATTGACCATCACCAACACTGGCCAAAAAGGCCCTGTCGGCCCGCCCTACAACTCCAACGGCGACTGCTGGTAAGCCCGTCCCGGTTATTGTCGCCCCGGAGCCGAATGTCTATACTCCGCGGCCCTCGCCGGAGTAGCTCAGCTGGTAGAGCAACGCATTCGTAATGCGTGGGTCGGGGGTTCGATTCCCTTCTCCGGCACCATGTTTGTCTCGGTGTCTCGGTCCTGCCCAGGCGGGCGGAGGCATTCGGGCTGAACGGGGTGGGTGGCTTGGCGTCGCGATGGCTTCGTTGGTAAGGTGACGCGGCGTGCCCTCACCCCTTGCTCTCTCCGCAAGCGGAAGAGGGGAGAGTGATTGTCGCGCTGCGCGACCACGGTATTCGATTGGAGCGGGGCGGTTAGCTCAGCGGTAGAGCACTGCTTTCACACGGCAGGGGTCAGTGGTTCGAAACCACTACCGCCCACCAATCGATAGATTGTCCCTAGACGCGTCCCGTCACCGGAATCAGCGCTCCGGTGATCGCACTCGCGCGATCCGACAGCAAAAACGCGACCGCATCGGCCAGCTGCTCGGGTTTGACCCAGCGGTCGAAGTGCGCCTTCGGCATGTCGGCACGGTTCGGCGGCGTATCGATGATGCTCGGCAGCAAAGCGTTGACGGTGATGCCGTGTTCTTTCAGCTCTTCGGCGAGCGCTTCGGTTAGCTTCGCGACGCCGGCTTTGGAGGCCGCATAGGCGCCCATGCCCGCGCCCGCTTTCATCGCGCCCATCGCGCCGATATTGACGATGCGTCCGCTATTGCTCTTGAGCAGGAACGGCAGTGCGGCTTTGCTCGCGGCGACTGCGGTGCGAAGGTTGATCCGGTACAGCAAATCCCAGGTATCGAGATCTCCGTCGGCGAGCGTTTCGTAGCGGAACGTGCCGGCGATGTTGACCAGCGCATCGAGCCCGCCGAGCGCGTCTGCGGCGATGCGCAACGCTGCTTCCGCGGCGGTCGCGTCGCCGAGATCGACGCCGCCGAAGAGGCGCGCTTCGCCGAGCGACACGCGCGGAGCATCCGCATGATCGATCGCGGCGAGGCGCGCTCCGCTCGCCTGCAATCCATTGACGACGGCGACACCGAGACTGCCGAATGCGCCGGTCACCGCGACGCGCTTGCCTTCGAGATTCACAATCTGCTCCTTTTCAACGTCACTGCAATCCCAGCCATCCGCGTTGCCGCAGGAATTCGACGATCAGTTGCGCCGATGCTTCGGCATCGTGCTCCTCGGTGCGGATATGCAGCTCGGGCGTTTCGGGTATTTCGTACGGCGAATCGATGCCGGTGAAATTCTTGAGCTCGCCGCGCCGCGCTTTCTTGTAGAGGCCTTTCGGATCGCGCTGCTCGACGATCGCGAGTGGCGTGTCGACGAAGATCTCGACGAATTCGCCGCGCTCGACCATGTTGCGCGCAAGCTCGCGCTCGGAGCGGAACGGCGAGATGAACGCGGTAATCACGATCAGCCCCGCGTCGACCATGAGTTTCGCGACTTCGCCGACACGCCGGATGTTCTCGACGCGATCAGCGGCCGTAAAACCGAGATCCTTGTTGAGCCCGTGACGCACGTTGTCGCCGTCGAGAAGGTACGTGCGCGCACCCAGTGCATGCAATCGCCGCTCGACGACGTTCGCGATCGTCGATTTGCCGCTGCCGGAAAGGCCGGTCATCCACAACACGCACGGACGATGACCGTTCTGGCGCGCGCGCGCATCCTTGTCGATCTCGACCGCCTGCCAATGGATGTTCTGCGAGCGGCGCAGCGCGAAATGCAGCATGCCGGCGCCGACCGTCTGGTTGCTGAAGCGGTCGATGACGATGAAGCTGCCCATGTCGCGATTGTCGGCGTACGCGTCGAATGCGACCGAACGGTCGAGCGTGAGATTGGCGACGCCGATCTCGTTCAAATGCAGCGTCTTGGCGGCGAGATGATCGAGGCTGTTCACATCGACGACGTACTTCGGCTGGCCGAGCGAAGCACCGATCGTCGTCGCGCCGAGTTTCACCAGATACGGCCGACCGGGCAGCATCGGCTCGTCGGACATCCAGACGACGCTCGCCTCGAACTGATCGGCGAGACCGGCCGGATCCTCCGCGCCGGAAATCACGTCGCCGCGGCTGATGTCGATCTCGTCGGCCAGCGTCAGCGTCACCGATTGTCCGGCGAGGGCTTCGGTGAGATCGCCGTCGAGCGTGACGATGCGGCTGACTTTCGACGATTTGCCCGACGGCAGCACGCGGATCGTATCGCCGGGTTTTACGCGACCGCCGAGAATGCGCCCTGAAAACCCGCGGAATTCGTGATTCGGTCGGTTGACCCATTGCACCGGCATGCGCAACGACGGATTCTGTTTCGCCGGCGCGATTTCGACGGATTCGAGATGCTCCATCAGGCTCGCGCCCGCGTACCACGGCGTGTTTGCGCTCCGCGCAGTCATGTTGTCGCCGCGCAGCGCCGATAGCGGAATGCTGACGATCTCCTCGAAACCGAGCTTGGCGGCGAATTCGCGATAATCGCGATCGATCAAGTCGAAGATCTCGCGCGAATAGCCGACCATGTCGAGCTTGTTCACTGCGAGCACGACGCGGCGAATGCCGAGCAGCGAGACGAGATAGCTGTGGCGGCGCGTCTGCGTCAGCACGCCTTTGCGCGCGTCGATCAGAATCACCGCAAGATCCGCGGTCGATGCGCCCGTCACCATGTTGCGCGTGTACTGCTCGTGGCCCGGCGTGTCGGCGACGATGAATTTGCGCTTTTCGGTCGCGAAGAATCGGTAGGCGACGTCGATCGTGATGCCTTGCTCGCGTTCGGCGGAAAGACCGTCGACGAGCAGCGCGAAATCGAGATCGTCGCCTTGCGTGCCGAATTTCTTCGAATCGCTGCCGAGCGCGGAGAGCTGATCGTCGAGCAGCGCTTTCGATTCGTACAAAAGGCGGCCGATCAGCGTCGACTTGCCGTCATCGACGCTACCGCACGTGATGAACCGCAGCAGCGTCTTCTGGCGCGCGGCGGGATCGCGAGCGGCGTCGGTGTCGGCCGTTCTGACTTCCGCGTTCATCAGAAATAGCCTTCCTTTTTCTTTTTCTCCATCGATCCGCTCGAATCGTGATCGATGAGACGGCCCTGACGCTCGGTCGTCCGCGCCAGCATCATCTCGCGAATGATCGCGGGCAGCGTATCCGCGTCGGACTCGATCGCGCCGGTCAACGGATAGCAGCCGAGCGTGCGGAAGCGCACGCGGCGAAGCTCAGGTTCCTCGCCATCGCGCAGCGGAAGACGATCGTCGTCGACCATCATCAGCATGCCGTCGCGCTCGACGACGGGACGTGGCGCGGCGAAGTAGAGCGGCACGATCGGAATGTCCTCGCGCTCGATGTATTGCCAGATATCGAGCTCGGTCCAGTTCGACAGCGGAAACACGCGAATGCTTTCGCCGCGATTTTTGTGCGCGTTATACAAGCGCCAGAGCTCCGGCCGCTGGTTCTTCGGATCCCACTGATGCTGCGCCGTGCGGAACGAGAACACGCGTTCCTTCGCGCGAGATTTCTCCTCGTCGCGACGCGCGCCGCCGAATGCGAGATCGAAGCCATGCTCGTCGAGCGCTTGCTTCAAACCTTGCGTCTTCCACATATCGGTGTGCAGCGATGATCCGTGCGTGAATGGATTGATGCCGAGCTGCTTGGCTTCCGGGTTGATATGGATCAGAAGCTCCATGCCCGATTCCGTCGCCATGCGGTCGCGGAATTCGTACATCGCGCGGAATTTCCAAGTGGTATCGACGTGCAGCAGCGGAAACGGCGGGCGCGATGGATAAAACGCCTTGCGCGCAAGATGCAGCATCGCCGAGCTGTCCTTGCCGATGGAGTACAGCATCACCGGATGCTCGGCTTCGGCGACCGCTTCGCGCAGGATGTCGATGCTTTCCGCTTCGAGGCGATCGAGATGCGAGAGAGTGGGCATGATCGCTGGATTGTGCTCGTGTTCGCGCCGGCGGCGTAATGAATTGGGGTAGTGAGGATGGTCCATCGCGGTATCAAGCCGGACTGGCTGCTCGCGGCTCGCGCTGCTAACCTGCGCGCCCGATGAATCGCCCGGCGTCCGTGCGGACGCAGCGTCAAGCATACCGTAGGCCTCGCCCGTGAGTTCGACCCCTAATCCCGGCCACGACTCGATCCGCGCCGTGCTCTGGCAAGGCGATCGCCTGCGCCTGCTCGATCAGCGCCGGCTACCGTTCGAGGAAACCTATATCGATTGCCGCACGGCCGCCGACGTCGCCGCGGCGATCCGCGATCTCGTCGTGCGCGGCGCGCCCGCGATCGGCATTGCCGCAGCCTGGGGCGTCGTGCTGGCCGCGCAGCAGGATCTCACGCATCTCGACGACGCGCTCGCGCTGCTACGCGCCGCGCGGCCGACCGCTGTGAACCTCATGTGGGCGCTCGATCGCATGGCCGGCGTCGCGCCGCGCGAAGCGAACACGCTCGCGCGCGAAGCAGAGGCGATCCAGGATGAGGATCTCGCCGCGAACCGGCACATGGGCGAGCTCGGCGCGGCCTTGCTCGGCCAAGGCATCGGCGTGCTGACTCATTGCAATACCGGCTCGCTCGCGACCGCCGGCTACGGCACCGCGCTCGGCGTCGTCCGCGCCGGCTATTCCGCGGGCAAGATCGCGCGCGTATTCGCCGGCGAGACGCGCCCATGGCTGCAGGGCGCGCGCCTCACGATGTGGGAGCTCGTGCGCGACGGCATTCCGGCGCATCTCATCGCCGATTCCGCGGCGGCGCATCTGATGAAATCGGGCGACGTGCAATGGGTCGTCGTCGGTGCCGATCGCATCGCCGCGAACGGCGATACCGCGAACAAGATCGGCACGTATCAGCTTGCGATCGCGGCGCGGCATCATGGCCTTAAGTTCATGGTCGTGGCGCCGTCGTCGACGATCGACATGTCGACGCCGGACGGCGCGGCGATCGAGATCGAATTGCGCTCGCCGGACGAGATGCTGTCGTTCGGTGGCAAGCCGACCGTTGTTGCCGGCGCGAACGCGTGGAATCCCGTGTTCGACGTGACGCCGGCTTCGCTGATCGACGTGATCGTGACCGAGCGCGGCGTCGTCGAGAAACCCGACGCTACGCGCATGAAAGCGCTGTTCGGCTGAGAAGAGGCAGAAGCCGCATGGCGTTGCGCAAGGAGATTTTGCTGTTCGCGATCAGCGGTCTGATCGGATTCGTCGTCGACGCGGGTATCGTGCAATTTCTCGTGCGCGAGTGGGCCGTCAATCCGTACGAGGCGCGCGTCGCCTCGTTCCTTGCCGCGGCGACGACGACTTGGAGCTTCAACCGCAAATACACGTTTGCCGGCAAAAGCACCGGCAGCCGGCGCCGCGAGCTGTTGCGCTATCTGATCGCGATGGCCGGCGGTTTTGCGCTCAATTACGGCACTTACGCGATCTGCGTCGCGGCTTGGCCGCTGGTGCGCGTGTGGCCCGCGATCGGCGTCGCGGCGGGCTCGGTGGCCGGCGCGGCGATGAATTTCCTGACGTCCAAATACTGGATTTTCCGCGCACCGCGGGCGCACAAGGCGTGAGCCAACGACGTCTTGGTCGCCGCGATCAGGCTTCCCGAAGACGATCGCCCGCCAACTCCTCCAAAGCAACGCTAAGTCCGCCAGAAATCAGGGAAATTCGGCCACTTTCGGCGGCCGGATATGGTATGATTTCACGTTCCCTTTCGGGCCTCGGAACGACGCCTTCGGGCCGCTCCGTCCAGGCCCGGAAACGCGCCCTAAAACCTGCGACATTCCAGGAAGAATCGCCTGATGGCTGAGCTGGCCAAAGAAGTCATTCGCGTCAATATCGAGGACGAAGTCCGGCAGAGTTATCTCGACTACGCAATGAGCGTGATCGTCGGTCGCGCGCTGCCCGACGTGCGCGACGGCTTGAAGCCGGTGCATCGCCGCGTGCTCTTTGCGATGCAGGAGCTCAACAACGTCTGGAACCGCCCGTACGTCAAATGCGCGCGCGTCGTCGGCGACGTGATCGGTAAATACCACCCGCACGGCGACTCGTCCGTCTACGAAGCGCTGGTGCGCATGGCGCAGGATTTCTCGCTGCGCTACATGCTGGTCGACGGGCAAGGCAACTTCGGCTCCATCGACGGCGACAACGCGGCGGCGATGCGTTACACCGAATGCCGTCTCGAGCGTTTGTCGTCGGAGCTTCTCGCCGATCTCGACAAGGAAACCGTCGATTTCGTGCCGAACTACGATGAGAAGGAGCTCGAGCCGTCGGTGCTGCCGACGCGCGTGCCGAATCTTCTCATCAACGGCTCAGCCGGCATCGCGGTCGGCATGGCGACCAACGTGCCGCCGCACAATCTCGGCGAAATCGTCTCGGCCTGCATCGCGCTGATTGACAATCCCGAGCTCGGTTTCGATGAGCTCTTAAAGCTCGTGCCGGGGCCGGATTTCCCCACGGCCGGCATCATCAACGGCGCGGCCGGCATCGTCGAAGCGTACAAGACCGGCCGCGGCCGCATCCTCGTCCGCGCGAAGGCCGAAATCCAGACCGACGACAACGGCCGCGAAGCGATCATCGTCACCGAGCTTCCGTATCAGGTGAACAAGGCGCGGATGATCGAGAAGATCGCCGAGCTGGTGAAGGAAAAGCGCATCGAGGGCATCTCGGAGCTTCGCGACGAATCGGATAAGGACGGCCTACGCGTCGTCATCGAAGTGCGCCGCGATACATCCGCCGATGTGCTGCTCAACAATCTCTTCCAGCAAACGCAGCTGCAGGTCACGTTCGGCGTCAACATGGTTGCGCTGGTCGACGGCCAGCCGCGCACGCTGAGCTTGCGTGAAATCCTCGATGCGTTCGTGCGCCATCGCCGCGAAGTCGTCACGCGTCGCACGATTTTCGAGCTGCGCAAGGCGCGTTCGCGTGCGCACATCCTCGAAGGGTTGACGGTCGCGCTCGCCAACATCGACGAGATGATCGAGCTGATCAAAACCTCGCCGACGCCCGACGTAGCGCGCGAGCGCATGCTGGCTCGGCCCTGGCAGCCGGGTCTCGTCAGCGCGCTGCTTGCCGCCGCGGGCGCGGAGGCATCGCGCCCCGAGGACATGCCCGCCGAAGCCGGCCTCAAGGCCGACGGCTATCAGCTGACCGAAATCCAGGCGAATCAGATTCTCGAGATGCGCCTCAACCGGCTCACCGGTCTCGAGCAGGAAAAGCTCAGCGACGAGTACAAGGATCTGCTCACGACGATCGCCGGCTTGATCGCGATCCTCGAAGATCCCGAGAAGCTGCTCAAAGTGATCCGCGACGAGCTTATCGAGCTCAAGGATCAATACGCCGATCCCCGCCGCACGCTCATCCAGGCGAGCCAAGAAGATCTCGACATTCTCGATCTGATTGAACCTGAGGACGTCGTGGTCACGCTTTCGCACGCGGGTTACGCGAAGCGCCAGCCGGTCACGATTTACCGCGCGCAGCGTCGCGGCGGCAAAGGCCGTTCGGCGACGGCGATGAAGGAAGAGGATTTCGTCGAGCGGCTTTGGATCGCCAACACGCACGACACGCTCCTGACGTTCACCAGCGCCGGCCGCGTGTTCTGGCTCAAGGTGCATCAGCTGCCGGATGCAGGCCCGAACGCGCGCGGCAAGCCGATCGTGAATCTTCTGCCGCTCGAGCCGGACGAGAAAGTCCAGGCCGTGCAGCCGGTGCGCGAATTCACCGAAGACCGCTACGTCTTCTTCGCGACGAAGAACGGCACCGTCAAGAAAACACCGCTGCCGGAATTCGCGTTCCAGCTGCAGCGCGGCAAGATCGCGATCGGCCTCGATGAAGGCGATGCGCTGGTCGACGTGCAGATCACCGACGGCGCGCGCGACATCATGCTGTTCGCGTCCAACGGCAAGGCCGTGCGTTTCGCCGAAGACGAAGTGCGCTCGATGGGCCGCACCGCGACAGGCGTGCGCGGCATGCGCCTCGCCTCGGGCGAGCACGTCGTCAGCCTTGTCGTCGTCGACGGCGACGACGATATTCTCACCGCCACCGAACGCGGCTTCGGCAAGCGCACCGAGCTCGCCGAATATCCGCGCAAGGGCCGCGGCACGCAGGGCGTCATCGCGATCCAGTGTTCGGAACGCAACGGCGCGCTGATCGGTGCCGTGCAGCTCGGCGAAAGCCACGAGCTGATGCTGATCTCGAATCAGGGCACGCTCGTGCGCACGCGCGCAGCGGAAGTCGCGCGCGTCGGGCGCAATACGCAGGGCGTCACGCTGATTCGTTTGCCGGTGGAGGAAGTGCTGGTCGGCGTCGTGCGCGTTGAGGCGCTGGGTGAAGACGAGAACGGTGGTGACGAAGCGGGTCTTGCGGCAACACCGCCGCAGGGTGACTAAGCCCGTCGTCCCGGCGAAGGCCGGGACCCAGTTTTTTCTTACGCCGCGCTCGAGAAAAGCTGGGTCCCGGCCTTCGCCGGGACGACGATGGGCGATCAGCCGATCGCTTCCAACATCGTCTTCGCGTCCGACACCTTGAACTCGCCCGGCGCTTCGACATTGAGCTTCTTGACGACGCCGTCTTCGGCGTAAAGCGCGAAGCGCTTGCCGCGCATGCCAAGACCGAACGGCGTGCCGTCCATCTCCATACCCAGCGCCTTGGCAAACGTGCCATTGCCGTCGGCGAGCATCATGAGGCCGTCCGGCACGTGCTGGTTCTTCGCCCACGCGTCCATCACGAACGCATCGTTGACAGCCATACACGCGACGTCGACGCCGTGCTGCTTGAACTCGCCGAGTTTCTCGATGTAGCCCGGCAGGTGCTTGGCCGAGCACGTCGGCGTGAACGCGCCGGGCACCGAGAACAGCACGACATTCTTGCCTTTGAAGATATCGTCCGTCGTCACCGATTGGACGCCGTCGTTGAGCACATTGAGCGTCGCGTTGGGGATGCGATCGCCGACTTGGATGGTCATCGAGGTTGCTCCTTTTTTGGGATTTTCCAGATACGCGCGGGCGCATGATACGTGAGGTCGTCGGCGAGGGCGCGAGGCGACCTTCATCCCGGCCTCTTGAAACCGAAACGCGCAACCCTACCTTTCCGACCAACGCGGCACCGATGCCGCACTCAATTTCGCGGAGAGGATCATGGCTATCGCCCGTTACAACCCGTGGAGCGTCCACGGCAACAACCATTTCCAGAACGAGATTCGGAACGTGTTCGACCGCTTCTTCCATGCCGACGAATCGGATCAGTCGAACGTCGTCACGAGCCAGTGGACGCCGCGCGTCGACATCAAGGAAGAGGACAGCCGCTTCGTCATTTTCGCCGACATCCCCGGCGTCGATCCGAAGGACATCGAGATCACGATGGAGAAGGGCATCCTGTCGATCAAGGGCGAGCGCAAGGCCGAATCGACCGTCGAGAACGGCAAGCTGACGCGCATCGAGCGCTCGCACGGCCTTTTCTACCGCCGCTTCGCGCTGCCGGACAGCGCGGACGCCGAAGGCATCAAGGCGGCCGGCAAGAATGGCGTGCTCGAGGTTTCGATCCCGAAGCGTCCCGAGACGGCGCCGCGCCGCATCAATGTGAATTGAGGCCAGGATGGCCTCACCCCGGACAGCACAGGGATGTGCGTTGATCCGGGGTCCATTTAGGAATGACGGCCTCACCCCGGACAGCACAAGGATGCGCGTTGATCCGGGGGTCCAGCGCCTAGCTAGCGCGCAGGATAGGAACGAACGAGCCTGGACGCTCGCAAACGGACTTGACCACGATGGCCTGCGGCGGGGCAACCTGCCGCGGGCCATTTCGTTCGCGCCGGCCTCATCCGGGGTGCGGCGATTAGAATGCCGTGCGATGCAGCCCGTTGCTTCGCTGGCAATCAGCTCGGGGCATCCGTGCAATTCGAGGGAAGCTGATGCAGTTCAAGGATTACTACGAATTACTCGGCGTGAAGCCGGACGCGTCGGACAAGGACATCAAGTCCGCGTACCGCCGGCTCGCGCGCAAATATCATCCCGACGTCAGCAAGGAAAGCGGCGCCGAAGAGAAAATCAAATCGATCAACGAAGCGTACGAAGCGCTGAAGGATCCGGCGCGCCGCAAGGCCTACGATCAGCTTCGCGCCGGCGGCTACCGCGCGGGCGACGAATTCCGAGGCCCGCCGCCGAACTGGCAGCGCGAATCCGATTTCGAGTTCGGTGAAGGCGGCGGCGAGGATTACAGCGATTTCTTCGAATCGCTGTTCGGACGCATGGGCGCGCGCTCCGCACGCGGCCCGCATCGCGGCCGCGATCTGCACGCGCAGATCGGCGTCGATCTCGAAACCGCATATCGCGGCGGCAGCGAGCGCGTGACGCTGCGCGACGGCGCCGGCGAGCGCACGCTCGACATCAAGATTCCGGCCGGCATCCAGCCGGGCCAGCAGATTCGACTGGCGGGGCAGGGCTATCCCGGCGCAAACGGCGGCCCGGCGGGCGATCTCATGCTCGAAGTGCGCCTGCGCGACGGCGGCCGCTTCACGCTCGATGGGCGCAACGTGCTGCTGACATTGCCGATCGCGCCGTGGGAAGCCGCGCTCGGCGCGACGGTGCCGGTGCCGACGCTCGGCGGCAACGTCGAGCTGCGCATTCCGGCGGGCTCGGACAGCGGGCGCAAGCTGCGATTGCGCGGCCGCGGCTGGCCGGGTGCGACGCCGGGCGATCAGATCGTGACGCTGGAGATTCGTACGCCCAAAGCCGAGACGGACGAGCAGAAGAAGCTCTACGAGGATATGGCGGACGCGTTCGACTTCGATCCGCGGGTGTAGCGAATCCGCACGCCGGGACGTGTTGCCTCAAGCCGCAGGCAAATGCTCGTTGATCGTCCGCGTCAGCTCAGCTTCGTCGATCGGCTTGGTCACATACGCCTTCGCACCTTGGCGAAGACCCCAGACGCGATCGGTATCCTGATCCTTCGTCGTGACCAGGATGATCGGGATATGGCTCGTCTTCGGATCCTTGGCGATCGTGCGCGTCGCCTGGAAGCCGTTGAGGTTCGGCATCACGACGTCCATCAGGATCAGATCGGGCAGCTCGCGCTTGGCGGTCTCGACGCCCGCCGCGCCGTCTTCGGCCGTGACCACTTGGTGGCCGAGCTTCTCCACGGTGCGCTTCATGCCGACGAGCTGCGACGGCGAATCATCGACAATCAGTATGCGCGCCATAGGAACATCTCACCCCAACCGGAAAGCGATCTCATTCTAAACACGGCGGTGCCGGCCTAGCCAGTATCAAGCCACACGCACGACGGTGCGGCCGAGCGCGCCGCCCTCGATCAGCGTTGCGAACGCGCCGGGAAGTTCGTCCAGGCTCACTTCTTTTGCCGCGATCCGGTCGAGATGGAGCGGCTTCCATTCGCCCGAAAGCCGCGCCCAGACCTCATCGCGGATCGCCCGCGCGGTGCCGGCGGAGGCGACGCCCAATAGGCTCAAGCCACGCAGGATGAACGGCATCACCGTCGTATTGAGCTCGAATCCGCCCGCGTTGCCGCAGATCGTGATGTTGCCGTACGGTTGGATCACGCGCGAGAGCCCGCTCAGCATGTCGCCGCCGACGTTGTCGATCGCACCGGCCCAATGCGCGGTTTCGAGCGGACGTTGGCCCCAGTAGAGCTCCTTGCGCGCGATGCACTGCGCGGCGCCAAGGCCAATCAGATAATCGAAATGCTCGACCTTGCCGGTAATCGCGTGCGCCTCGAAGCCGGCGCGCGTCAGGATATCGATCGCGAGCGAACCGACGCCGCCGGTCGCGCCGGTGACGACGATCGGCCCCATCTCGCGCGACTGCCCGTTGCGAATCATCTGGAACAAAGCGAGCGCGGCGGTGAAACCTGCGGTGCCGAGCGCCATCGATTCGCGCAACGTCAAACCCGGCGGCAAGGGAATCGCCCACTTCGATTCGAGCCGCGCATATTCGGCATAGCCGCCATCGCGCGTTTCGCTGAGCCCACACCCGGTGCACAGCACCTGATCGCCTTCCTTGAACGCAGAATCGGTCGATTCGACGACGTAACCTGCAACGTCGATGCCGCCGTTCAACGGAAACTGGCGCAGGATCTTGCCTTTGCCGGTGCCGGCGAGCGCGTCCTTGTAGTTGATGGACGAATAGGCGGTTTTGATCAGGATTTCGCCCGGCGAGAGCTCGTCTGCTTGCATCGACTCGATGCCCGCGCGGTAGCCGGTGGCGTCGCTGTGGATGCGGAAGGCGCGGAAGGGTGTGTTGACGCTCATGCTTCACTTCTCGTCGTCCCGGCGAAAGCTGGGACCCATTTTGCCTGGCGAGCCTACAAGAGTTGCGAGTACAAATCCTGCCAGCCTGGATTCGATTTCTCGATCAGCTCGATCTTCCAAAGGCGACGCCATTCCTTGATCGCCTTCTCGCGCAGGATCGCCGACTCCATCGTCGCATGCCGCTCGAACCAGACTAGCCTTCGCACATCGTAGCGGTCCGTGAATCCGACGACCGCGCTGATCTTGTGTTCCCAAACCCGTTTGACGAGATCGGACGTAACGCCGACGTACAACGTCCCGCGCTCGCCGCTCGCCAGAATATAAACGCAAGGTTCCTTCTCGCGCATTCCCTACGCTCCGTCGTTTTCCCGGCGAAAGCCGGGATCCATTTGCTTTTGTTCTTTGTACTTAGAACAAAGCCCAATGGATTCCGGCTTTCGCCGGAATGACGAGTAGGAGGAAACCGCGTTCGCGCGTCGGCGAGCGTCAGTTGATCTTGTGAATCGCCCGCTTATCAACCGACATCGCCGCCTCGTGCACCGCCTCGCTCAACGTCGGATGCGCATGCACGATCCGTGCGAGATCCTCGCTCGAACCCTTGAACTCCATCGCGACGACGCACTCGGCGACCAACTCCGAAACATTTGCGCCGACGAGATGACAGCCGAGAATGCGATCGGTCTGCGCGTGCGCGATGACTTTGACGAGACCCGCGGGCTCGTTCATCGCGACCGCGCGTCCAACCGCGGCGAACGGGAACGATCCGGTCTTGTACGGAATGCCTTCGTCCTTGCATTGTTTTTCGGTCTTGCCGACCCAGGCGATCTCGGGCTCGGTGTAGATGACCCACGGAATCGTGTCGAGATTCACATGGCCGGGCTTGCCGGCGATGATCTCGGCGACCGCGATGCCTTCTTCGAAACCTTTGTGCGCGAGCATCGGGCCGCGCACGCAATCGCCAACGGCCCAGACGCCTTCGACGCCGGTCCAGCAGTGCTCGTCGACGACGACGCGGCCACGATCGTCGAGCTTCACGCCGGTGTTGTCGGCGAGCGCGCCCGCGGTATACGCGCGGCGGCCGACCGCGACGAGGAGCTTATCGACGACGAGCGATTTCTCGCCATCCTTCGTCGAATAGGTCAACGCGACTTCATTGCCCTTGATCTCGGCTTTCGAAAGCTTCGCACCGAGCTCGATCTTGATGCCCTGCTTGGCGAACTCGCGCGCGGCGGCTTTCGTGATGTCCGCATCGGCGGTGCCGAGAAAATCAGGCAGCGCTTCGATGATCGTGACGTCGCTGCCGAGACGCTTCCACACGCTGCCGAGCTCAAGGCCAATCACGCCGGCGCCGATCACGCCGAGGCGCTTGGGCGCCGCGTCGAAATCGAGCGCGCCGGCGTTGTCGACGATGAATTTGTTGTCGAACTTCGCGAACGGAAGCTCGATCGGCACAGAACCCGTGGCGATGATCACGTTCGTTCCCGCAATCGTCTGCTTGCTGCCGTCGGCCGCGGTGACTTCGACCTGGCGATCCTTAAGCAGCTTGCCCTTGCCGTAGAACGGCGTGATCTTGTTGCCTTTGAACAGCAGCGCGACGCCGCCGGTGAACTGCTTAACGATCTTGTCCTTGCGCGCGATCATCGCCTTGACGTCGATCGTCGCGCCGGTCGTCTTGATGCCGTGCACCTCGAAGCTGTGCTGAAGATTCCAGAACTGCTTCGATGAATCGAGCACCGCCTTCGACGGAATGCAGCCGACGTTGAGGCAGGTGCCGCCGAGGGCAGGCTTGCCGTCTTTGCCGATCCATTCATCGATGCACGCTACTTTCAAGCCGAGCTGCGCCGCGCGGATCGCCGCGTGATAGCCGGCGGGGCCGGCGCCGATCACTACTACGTCGTATTTATCGCTCATGGGTTTGTCCGGTGACGATCGGCTGCGATCGCTTGAAAAAGTAAGGGGTGAGGAGTGAGGAGTCAGTAAAGCAACGAGCCTGTGGGCTTTCTCACTCCTGACGAGGCCGCGCAGCGGCCGACCTCACTCCTGACGCATCAAATGCCGACCAGCATCCGGCTCGGATTCTCAAGCTGATTCTTGATATCGACGAGGAACAGAACAGCGTCCTTCCCGTCGATGATCCGATGGTCGTAGCTCACCGCCACATACATCATCGGTGCGGCGATCACCTGACCGTTCTCGACGATCGCGCGTTCCTTGATCGTATGCATGCCGAGAATCGCGCTCTGCGGCGGATTGACGATCGGTGTCGAGAACAATGATCCGAACGTGCCGCCGTTGGTGATCGTGAACGTGCCGCCCTGCAAGTCGTCGAGCGTCAGGCCGCCTTCGCGCGCCTTCTTCGCGTAGCTCGCAATCGCTTTTTCGATGTCGGCGAAGCTCATCGACTGCGCGTCGCGCAGCACCGGCGTCACCAGGCCTTTGTCGGTCGACACCGCAACCGAGATGTCCTGATAGCCGTGATAGATGATGTCGTTGCCGTCGACCGACGCATTGACGATCGGATGGCGCTTCAGCGCCTCGCACGCGGCCTTGACGAAGAAGCTCATGAAGCCGAGCTTGATGCCATTCGTTTTCTCGAACTGCTCGCCGAGCTCCTTGCGCATCGCCGAGACTTTCGCAAGGTTGATCTCGTTGAACGAGGTCAGCATCGCGATCGAGTTCTTCGATTGCATCAGCCGTTCGGCAATCTTCGCGCGCATGCGCGTCATCGCAACGCGCTCTTCCGGACGCGAACCTGGCGCGGGTTTCGCAGCCGGCGCGGCCGCGGGCGCGGCTGCGGGAGCGCGCATGAAGTTGACAAGATCTTCCTTAGTCACGCGGCCATCGCGGCCGGTCGCAGCGACTTGAGACGGATCGATCTTGTTCTCGGTCGCGACACGGCGACCGGCGGGCGAGAGATCCTCGGCGCTCTTCGATGCCGCAGGCGCAGCCGGCGCAGCGGCGGGTGCTGCAGCTTTCGCGGGTGCAGCAGGTGCGGGCGCAGGCGCGGGAGCCGATTTCGCGGGAGCGGGCGCAACCGCAGCGGCCGCGGCACCTTCCTCGATGATCGCGAGCAGCTGCTGGCTCGTAACGGTTGCGCCGGTATCCTGCTTGATCTCTTTCAGCACGCCATCAGCCGGTGCCGGTACTTCGAGCACGACCTTGTCGGTTTCGAGATCGACGAGATTCTCGTCTCGCTTCACCGCGTCGCCCGGCTTCTTGTGCCAGCTCGCGATCGTCGCATCGGAAACGGATTCCGGCAGAACCGGCACTTTGACTTCAATGGTCATGTTTTTTGTTACTCCGCGGCGTAGTCAGTTCCGGGTGGCGCAACTAATGCCTGCTCGACCAGCGCTGCCTGCTCGGCGACGTGTGTGCTCAAGTGTCCGCACGCAGGCGCGGGCGAGCGCATGCGGCCGGCGTAGCCGAGCGATTGCTTGGGCGAGAGGCAGGCTTGCAGGTGATGCTTGATCTGATACCACGCGCCCTGGTTCATCGGCTCTTCCTGGCACCAAATGAGCTCTTTCGCGCCGGGATATTTGCCGAGCTCGTCGGTCACTTCCTTGCGCGGGAACGGATAGAGCTGCTCGACGCGCACGATGGCGACATCGTCGATGCCTCGCTTGGCGGCATCGTCCACGATGTCGTAATAGACCTTGCCCGAGCACAGCACGACGCGACGCACTTTCTTGCCGGCTTTTGCTGTCGTATCCGGAATCACGAGTTGGAAGCCGCCCTTGGCGAGCTCGTCCAGCGTCGACACCGCGAGCTTGTGGCGCAGCAGCGATTTCGGCGTCAGCACGATCAGGGGCTTGCGCACGTTGCGAAGCATCTGCCGGCGCAGCATGTGGAACATCTGCGCGGGCGTGGTCGGCACGCAGACTTGCATGTTCTCGAGCGCGCAGAGTTGCAGATAGCGTTCGAGGCGCGCGGAGCTGTGCTCAGGGCCCTGACCTTCGTAGCCGTGCGGCAGGAAGAGGCACAAACCCGAGAGGCGATCCCACTTCGCCTCGCCCGACGAAATGAACTGATCGATCACCACCTGCGCGCCGTTCGCGAAATCGCCGAACTGGCCTTCCCAGATGTTGAGCGTGCGCGGCTCGGCAGTGGAGTAGCCGTATTCGAACGCCATCACCGCTTCTTCGCTCAAGAGCGAATCGACGATCGAGATGTTGGCGGCGTCGCGCACGGTCGCGAGCGGCACATAGTCACCGCCGCTTTTCTGATCGTGGATCACCGCGTGACGATGGAAGAACGTACCGCGGCCCGAATCCTGGCCGACGAGGCGAAGGTCATAGCCATCGTCGATCAGCGTTGCATACGCGAGATTCTCCGCGAATCCCCAATCCATCGGCTGCTCGCCGGCCGCCATCTTCGCGCGATCCTCGTAGATCTTCGCGACGCGCGGATGCGCGGTGACGCCCGCCGGCAGCGTGATGATCTTCTTGTTGAGCTCGGCGAGCTTGTCCTTGGCGACGCCGGTCTTCACGGTTTCGTCGAGCTTGGCGCCGATGTGACGCGACCAGTCGACTGCGAACGCGTCGGTGAACTCTGTATCGAGATTGGCGATCGGCGTCCCAGCTTCGAGCTTGCTGCGATAGTCGTCGACGAACGCTTTCGCTTCGGCTTCGGTCACGACGCCTTCGGCAATCAGCTTCGTCGCGTACAGCTCGCGTGCGGTCGGGCGCGCGCGGATCACCTGATACATCAGCGGCTGCGTGGCCGCCGGTTCGTCGGCTTCGTTGTGGCCGTGGCGGCGATAGCAGACCAAATCAATAACGACGTCGCGCTTGAACTTCTGGCGGAAATCGAACGCGAGGCGCGTGACGAAGAGGACCGCTTCCGGATCGTCGCCGTTCACATGGAACACCGGCGCGTTGACCATCTTGGCGACGTCGGTGCAGTAGAGCGTGGAGCGCGCGTCGTGCGGATTGGAGATGGTGAAACCGACCTGATTGTTGATGACGACGTGAACCGTGCCGCCGACGCAGAACCCGCGCGTCTGCGACATGTTGAGAAGCTCCATCACGACGCCCTGGCCCGCGAACGAGGCGTCGCCGTGGATCAGCACCGGCACCACGTGCTCGCGCGCCTCGTCGCGACGATGCACCTGGCGCGCACGGACCGAGCCTGCGACGACGGGATCGACGATTTCGAGATGCGAAGGATTGAACGCGAGCGCGAGATGGACGGTGCGTCCTGGCGTCTTCACGTTCGCGCTGAAGCCGAGGTGATATTTCACGTCGCCCGAATGCGCCGGATCGTCCGCATGATCGAACTTGCCGTCGAACTCGGCGAAGAGCTTCTGCGGCGGCTTGCCGAGAATATTGACCAGCACGTTCAAACGGCCGCGATGCGCCATGCCGAGGACCATGTCCTTCATGCCATCGGCGCCGCCGCGATTGACGATTTCGTCGAGCATCGGAATGAGACTGTCGCCGCCTTCGAGCGAGAAGCGCTTCTGGCCGACGTATTTCGTATGCAAGTAGCGTTCGAGGCCGTCCGCCTGTGTCAGCTTTTCGAGGATGCGCTTCTTCTCCGCGGCGGTCAGCGCGAACTTGCCGCCCGCGCGCTCGAGCTGCTCGTGCACCCAGCGGCGTTGTTCGGCGTCGGAGATGTGCATGAACTCGGTGCCGATGCTGCTGGCGTACGTCGCCTTCAGAAGCGTGACGAGGTCGCGGAGCTTGAGGCGCTGCGGCCCGGCGAGCGAGCCGGTGCTGAATTCGGTATCGAGGTCCGCGCCGGTCAGCCCGTGGAATTGCGGATCGAGATCGGGCGCCGCCGGGCGCGGCAGAAGACCCAGCGCTTCGAGGTCGGACGCGGGGAACGTGTGCTCGAGGTCGAGCGGATCGAGCTGCGCGGCAAGATGTCCGCGCGAGCGGTAGGCCGTCACCAGCTTCAGCACGCCCGCCTGCTTCTGCGCCTGCGCGTCGCTGACGGGCGCGGCGAGCATGTAGGCATGGCCGTTGAGCCGCTGCGCTTGCTCGATGCGCTGGATAACGGCCGAATGCGGCACGTCGCCGGCTTCGCGGCCTTTGAGCGTATCGAAATACGATCGCCATTCCGCGGAGACGGAGGCCGGGTCGGCCAGATAGTTTTCGTAGAGCTCTTCGACGAAGGCGGCATTGCCGCCCGAGATCGGGGAGGACGCCTGGAACTGCTCGAGAAGGTTCGCGCTCACACTCACACCATTGAGACGAAAAGGCGCGCTGCATGCGCGCCGCGTCAACACGCCAAGCCGGCCCGCCGCGCGGGCGGGAAACCTTAGAAGTATAGCCGCTCGCGGTGGGTCGTGGTGCGTTGCCGCATGGGTATGCGGTGACACTTTAAGTGGTTGCTATGACGGGAGTATCAATACGCCTGTTGTCATCCCGGCGGAGGCCGGGATCCATTTTGCTTTCGTCTTGTTCTTGGGAAGCGTTCCGCTCGCCTGCCGGCGAGCGGGTCACTTCTCTTTGCTTGCCCAAAGAGAAGTAACCAAGAGAAAGGGCACCCTCGGTGCCGCGGTCGCCGGGCTCCTGCCCGGCGACTGCGCGAGTGGGCTACGGGGTTCGCTGACGGCACATCCTTGTGCCGACAGCGAACTGGCCCGCATCCTGCGGGCCACCCTTCGGGCTTTTCCTTCGCCCCCTCGCCGCGGCACAGAGGGGCCCGGGTAAAGCAAAGCGCGGCCGTCCTGGCCGCAGAAGCCAAGACAAGACAAGAGCGAAGCATTTCTTTTCCCCTCTCCCGCTTGCGGGAGAGGGTAGGGTGAGGGCACGCGTGCAAAAACCCTCATCAAATAGCGAGCTGTCTTAGCTCCTCGCTGGGCGCCGACCGCTCCCACACCTGATCGAAATATTCGCGCAGTTGCGCGTGACGACCCGGCGCGTATGTCGATCCCTCGCCCTCATTCCGGCTTGCGAGGATGCGGAACAAATACCCACGCCGGTCATTGATCAGGAACGCCGAGGCATATTGCCGATCCTGCTCGTCCTGCGGCGTGCGGAATTCGATCAGGCTCGGCAGTCGCTGCGCGAGCGCAATCAGGCGATGTCCGTCGGCAAGCGGTTTCTTCGGTTCCTGCACGAGGATGCGGATGCGCGCGCGGCGGCCGGAGAGCGCGATGCGTTTGATCTGGTCGAGGATCGCGGGAATGTCGAGCAACCCGGGATCGAGGTCGCGCGTGTAGATCGCGATGTCGTGCGCGGCGTCGGCGAGCAGCGCGGCGGTGGCGGCGAGTGCCTGCTCGCGGTCGTCGGCGACGAGCGGTTGCGCCTCGGGTTTAGGCGGCAGCGGACGCGATTCGCGCCCGGCGAGCGGGGCGAGCTCGAGCCGCATGTGGCGGTGGCGGATGTCGCATTCGAGAAACTCATCGCCGTACGCGACGAAGCCGAACTTCTCGTAGAACGCAATCGCATGCGTCTGCGCATGCAGCTCCACCGCCGGATACGAGAGCGCACGCGCGCGCTCGATCAGCGCGCGCAGCAGCGCTTCGCCGACGCCGCGGCCGCGCCATTCGGCGAGCACGGCCATGCGGCCGATCGTGCGCTCGGGCGTGAGGCGGCCGGTGCCGATCGGATTGTCCGCGGCGTCGCGTGCGATCACATGGTACGAACGCGCGTCGAGAAGGTCGACTTCCTCGCTCTCGGGCACGCGCTGCTCGACGAGGAACACCGGATCGCGCACGGCGCGCAGCGCGGCGAGATCGGTGATCCAATCGGCGGGCTCGATGCGGAAATCCTCGCGGATCATCGTGGGCTCCGTCGGCGGGGCGGTTCGATCAGCGTGACATGGCCGGCATCGATGAGATTGCGCAATACGTCGCGATCGCGCGACGAGCGAACTTTGTCGAGCCTAATCGGCGCGGCTTTGCAGACGGCGCGTGCGAAAGCGATCGAGCAAAAAGAATCCGTGCCCGCGACGATGAGCCGCGCGCCGCCGTTCTCGCGTATCCATGCGGCACGCGACCACGGATTGCGGAGCGCCTCGACACTGCGCTCGATCGCGGCATCGCTGATCTTTCGCGCGCGGGGCACTGCTTCGTGTGCGCTCCGGTAGCGCGTGATGAAACGAGCGAACCACGTACGAAGCAACGACGAATCAACATCCCCCGAACAGCCATCAGTCTCTCGTTCGCGCTTTCCTCGCGGCGACGGCGCAACCTTCAACCACGGCATGGCACGCAAGACACGCCCCATCGCCGCCTCATCGATCTCCCCATCCCCACGCGACGGCTGAAGATCCTTGTCGGCAAGCCGCAGCTCTTCCGCGATCGTCTCCGCGAAAGTCTCGGCGAAGTCGATCATCAATTCGGCCCGCGACGGCGCACGCATACCGATCGAATACGTCAAACATTCGCCGATCGCGACGCCGTGATGCGGCACGCCGGGCGGCAGATACAGCATGTCGCCGCTTTCGAGCGTCCATTCGTGCGTCGGCGCGAACGTGCGCAGCAGCTTGAGCTCGGCATCGTCGCGAAACGCTTTCGGCGCCGCGGGATCGGTGCTGATCTGCCAGCGCCGCCGGCCAAGCCCTTGCAGTAGGAACACGTCGTACTGATCGACGTGCGCGCCCACCGAACCGCCGTCGACGGCATAGCTGATCATCACATCGTCGATACGCCAGCTCGGCAGGAAATCGAATGGCGCGAGCAGCGCGGCGACGTCGGCGTCCCATTTGTCGACGTCCTGCACGAGCACGGTCCAATCGCGCTTCGGCAGCGCAGCGAAATCGGTCTCGGCGAACGGACCGCTGCGCACGCTCCAACGGTCGCGCCGCGCGTCGTGAACGATGAGCCGCGAAAGCGCGGCCTCCTCGCACGCGAGCCCGGCGAGATCGTTCGGCGTCAGCGGATCGGCGAAGGCCGGAAACGCGCCGCGGATCAAGAGCGGCTTCTTCTGCCAGTAATCACGCAGGAATCGCGCCGGCGGCATGCCGAGCGGCAGTTTCGCGGCGGCGCGGATTTCGATCATGACGCCGGTGCGGCCTTTTCTTTGGCAATGCGCTTATCGAGATTCTCGTTCGCCTTCGCAGCGTAGCGGCGGCAAGCGTCTGCGTCGATCAGCGGTGCGCCCGCGTGCGCGCCTAGGCGATTCCAGAGATCGCTCACGTCGGGATGCGGCGTGACGAGGAGATCGCAGGGCAGCTCGGCGACTGTGGCGATGCTGTGCCGGAACGCGTCGAGCACGCCCGGATGCGCTGTGTCGTCCGAATAGCGGAACGTGTCGTCGGAAATGGCCGTAAGGCTGTCGGCGTAGACGATGTCGAGGCAGCGTTCGCCCTCGCACGATTTCCAGGTCCACGTCGTGCTGCCCGATGTGTGGCCCGGCGTTGCGTGCGCGGTGAGCGCGATCGGGCCGACCGTCACGGTTTCGCCGTCGGCAATGCGGCGCACGTTTGCGATCGGCGCAAACGATTTTCCGGACTGGAATTGCGGATCGCCACGGCCGGCGTGTCCGTGCTCCAACGCCGTCGCGGCCGGCTCGCGCGCGACGACGGTCGCGTGCGAATCGTGCTGAAGCTTCGCGATGCCGCCGGCGTGATCGAAGTGCTCGTGCGAATTGAGGATGATGCGGACGTCCTCGACGCGGAAGCCAAGCTTGCGGATATTGGCTTCGATCAGCGGCGCGGCTTCTTCGACGTCGCCGTCGATCAGCACATGGCCTTCTTTGGAGGTGACAAGGATCGAGCTCAGGCCGCAGGTTCCGACGAACCATGTATTGCCGTGAATTTTCAAAGGCGGTGCGGGCTCGGTCCATTTCGCGTCGGGCTGGCACGCTGCGGGGTCGGGCGCTGCGATCGCGTGTGTACTGGCGAGAGCGAGACCGCAAAGAAAAAGGAAACGCATCGGATTCTCCGGGGAGGGGCGGGGCCGCGAGTGTTCGCGGCCGATGCGTCCGCGCGCTAGATTTTTTCTGCCAATTTGCGGGCGAGTCCGGTGTAGGTTGCCGGCGTCAGCGCAAGGAGGCGCTGCTTGTCGTCGACAGGCAACGCGAGAGAGTCGATGAATTTATGCAAGCTCTCGCGCGTGATGCGCTCGCCGCGCGTCAGTGCCTTGAGCTGCTCGTACGGCTCCGGAAGCCCATGTCGGCGCATCACCGTCTGCACGGCTTCGGCGAGCACTTCCCAGCTCGCGTCGAGATCGGCGGCGATACGCGCGGTGTCGACCGTGAGCTTGCCGAGACCGCGCAGCAATGCGTCGAGCGCGATCTGCGTATGTCCGAACGCGGTGCCGAGCGCGCGCAGCACGGTCGAATCGGTGAGATCGCGCTGCCAGCGCGAGATCGGCAGCTTCTCGGAGAAATGGCCGAAGAGCGCGTTGGCGATACCGAAATTGCCTTCGGCGTTTTCGAAGTCGATCGGGTTGACCTTGTGCGGCATCGTCGACGAGCCGACTTCGCCGGCCTTCAGTGCCTGGCGGAAATACCCGAGCGAGATGTAGCCCCAGACGTCGCGCGAGAAGTCGATCAGGATCGTGTTCGCGCGGCGGATCGCATCGCCGATTTCGGCGATCGAATCGTGCGGATCGATCTGCGTCGTGTAGGCGTTCCAGTCAAGACCTAACGATTCGACGAAGCGGCGCGAGAACGCAGGCCAATCGATATCGGGATAGGCGGCGACGTGCGCGTTGTAGTTGCCGACCGCGCCGTTGATCTTGCCGACGAGCTCGACCGCGGCGATCTGTTTGCGCTGGCGATCCAGACGCGCGACGACGTTCGCGATCTCCTTGCCGAGCGTCGTCGGCGATGCGGTCTGGCCGTGCGTGCGCGACAGCATCGCCTCGCCGGCGTGCGCATGGGTGAGCTCGCGCAGTCGGGCGATCACCTTGTCGAGCGCGGGCAGAAGCGCGTCCGCGCGCGCGTCGCGCAGCATCAGTGCGTACGCGAGATTGTTGATGTCCTCGCTGGTGCAGGCGAAGTGTACGAACTCGGACGCCTTGGCAAGCTCGGCGTTGCCGGCGATGCGTTCCTTGATGAAGTACTCGACCGCTTTGACGTCGTGATTGGTCGTGCGCTCGATCGCCTTGATGCGTGCGGCGTCGTCTTCGGAGAAATTCGCGGCGATCGCTGCGAGCGTTTCGCGCGCGGGGGACGAGAACGGCGCGACTTCGGCGATTTGGGCATCGCCGGCCAGCGCCAGCAGCCAGTTCACCTCCACCAGCACGCGCCGCTTCATCAGCCCGTATTCGCTGAAGATCGGACGCAAGGCCTCGACCTTCGCGGCATAACGGCCGTCGAGCGGGGACAAGGCGGTGAGCGCGCTGTGCTCCATCGCGTGAAACCTGCAAAGAAAGGGAACCCTCGAAGTTTACACCGGCCCGCTATAATGGCCGACTGTCTTGTCGACATTTTCGGAGCAGCAATGAGCGAGTACCGCATCGAGCGCGACAGCATGGGCGAACTCAAGGTGCCGGCCGCCGCACTGTACGGCGCGCAGACGCACCGCGCGGCACAGAATTTCCCGATCTCGGGCCTTCGGATGCCGCGCGAATTCATCCGCGCGCTCGGCCTGATCAAATCCGCCGCGGCCGAGGCGAACGCGGGCCTCGGCCACTTGAAGCGCACGCAGGCCAAGGCGATCCGCAAGGCCGCCGAGCGCGTCGCCGCGGGCGAGTTCGATGCGCATTTTCCGATCGACGTGTTCCAGACCGGCTCGGGCACGTCCTCGAACATGAATGCGAACGAGGTGATCGCGCACGTCGCGTCCGCCGCGGGCACGAAGGTGCATCCGAACGATGACGTCAACAACGGACAGTCGTCGAACGATGTGATTCCGACGGCGATCCAGGTGAGCGCCGCGCTGACCGTTTCCGAACAGTTGCTGCCCGCGCTCGCGCATCTCAAGAAGACGCTCGAAACGCGTGCGCGCGAATTGAAGAAAGTGGTCAAGACCGGCCGCACGCATCTGATGGACGCGATGCCGATCACGTTCGGCCAGGAGATCGGCGGCTGGGCCGCGCAGATCCGCTCGAACATCTTGCGTTTGGAAGATGCGTTGAAGCGCGTGCGCCGTCTGCCGCAAGGTGGCACCGCGGTCGGCACCGGCATCAATGCCGATCCGAAGCTCGGCGTCGCGATTTGCGCGGAGCTTTCGCGCATGACCGGCGTCAAGTTCGAATCGGCGGACAATTATTTCGAGGGCATCAGCTCGCAGGACGCGGCAGTGGAGCTCTCGGGCCAGCTGAAGACGCTCGCGTGTAGCTTGATGAAGATCTCCAACGATCTTCGCTGGATGAATTCGGGTCCGCTCGCAGGCTTGGGCGAGATCGAGCTTCCGGCGCTGCAGCCGGGCTCGTCGATCATGCCGGGCAAGGTCAATCCGGTGATTCCAGAAGCGATGACGATGGTCTGCGCGCAGGTGATCGGCAACGACACCACGATCACGATCGCGGGCCAGAGCGGCAATTTCCAGCTGAACGTGATGCTGCCGGTGATCGGGCTGAATCTCCTGCAATCGATCGAGATTCTCGCGAATGCCTCACGCCTTCTCGCCGACAATGCGATCGCGGGCTTCAAGGTGCGCGAAGATCACATCAAGGAAGCGCTCGACAAGAATCCGATCCTCGTGACGGCGCTCAATCCGGTGATCGGCTACGAGAAGGGTGCGGCAACCGCCAAGCAGGCTTACAAGGAAGGCCGGCCGATTCTCGATGTCGCGCTGGAGACGACCGGCTTGCCGCGTAAGAAGCTCCAAGACCTGCTCGATCCCGCGGCGTTGACGAAAGGCGGCATTCACGGAGGTTCCGCCGGCGGCTGACGCGTCCGGCGCGCTTCTACCTGTGAGCGGCATCACTGCCGCGCCTAAGGCAGCGTGCCCAATGGCACATGCTGCGTCCGGGTCGGCTGCGACGACAATCCGCGGTTGCGAGTCCGGTCGATCTAGCGAATTCAGAAATGGGGCGTTCGAAATGAAGGCAAGACAGTGGATCCTCGCGGCCGCGCTCAGCGCCGGCACCGCGTTTGCGCAGCAGAATGTCGATATCTCAGGCAAGGATTTCAACTCGGGTGCGGGCGACGCGCGCTTGACGACGCTGGGCCGTCAGGCCGCGGCGTCAGGCAAGCGGATCGTCGTCACAGCCCCGGCGGAATGGCACGCGAAGATCGCCGCGAAGATTCGCGCCGGTGGCGCAGCCGACATCGTGCTGAAGGACGGCTTCTACGAGAACGTGCTCGTTCGCGTCGAGGACAAGGCCGCTGAAGCGCCCAAGCCGGAGCCGAAGCCGGAACCCGCGAAGCCCGAGCCGAAGCCGGAGCCCAAACCTGCGCCGCGTCCGGCAACGCCTGCACCGGCGCCCGCGCCCGCGCAGGTGCGCGCACCGGTCGAAGTGCCGGGACCGAAACCGACGCTGCCGGCGCCGATACCCGCGCCGGCTCCGCAGGCCGCGCCGATCGCAGCGACGCCTGCCCCCGCACCGACTCCGGTCGCGCCCGCACCCGTCGCACAAGCGCCGGCCGCCGCGCCGAAACCCGATGAGGCCGCGATCAAGAAGCGCTTCGAGCAATCGCTCAACAACGGCCACGAGGCCGAGGGTCCGATCCAGGTCGCGAACCTGCAGAGCGGCGATTTCATCTTCGTCGACGGGCCCGTGCGCGCGATCGTGCGCCGCGAAGCGTTGCGGCCGCGCCTGTTCTGGCTCGACGGCGAGCTCGATCTTCGCCGCAACGAGTTGAAGCAGCTCGGCGACAATCGCTATCAAGTCATGGACGTGATCCGCGGCGACAATTATTCGCTGCGCGGCCAGCGCGCCGATCAATCGCAGGATCTGATCGCGACCGAACCTGCCGCGAATGCGCCCGCGCGCGCCGCGCTCGAGCGCGATTACAACGACGGCCGCGCGATCGGCGAAACGATCGCGGTCGAGAAGCTGCGCTCGGGCGATATCGTCTACACGGGCAAGGGCGTCGCAGTGGTCGTGCGCCGCGAAGGTCCGTCGCTTGCGCGGTATTGGCTGACGGGCACGCTCGATCTTGGCCAGTCGGGTCTGCAGAAGGACGGCGCGAACAAGTACAAGGTCGTCAGCGATACGATTCGCTGATCGGCTTTAGGCTCCATCGCCATCCCGGCCTTCGCCGGGATGGCGACGTCAGTGCGGCGCTTCGCACGGCGGATGCGGATGCTTGCGCGCGTCGGCGTTGCGAAGCTCCGGCTTGTCGTACGGAATGTAGTTCTCCCAGAACCACGGCAGACACGTCTTGCCGAGCGCGGCGTCGACGACGTACGTGAACATGCTTTCGCCGTTCGAGCTGTTGCTTAAGATCAGCACGCAATCCTTGCGTTCTGAAAGACACAGCGCGAGGTTGTTGGTGCCGTCGTCGTGTCCGCCCTTGAGCCACGCAACGCCGGCGGGCGAGCGAAAGACCACGACGCCAAGCCCGTACGAAAGCCCGATGTCGTCGTTGTCGGTCGTCGTGTCTTCGGACAGCGTCGGGAACTGCTGCACGGAGTGGATCGCGATCTGCGCGCGTTTCATTTCCGCGCAGCTCGATGCGCTCAGGCCTTCGCAGCGGACAAGGCCGGCGAGGAATTTCGCGTAGTCGGCGATCGTCGTATCCATCGAGCCCGCCGCGCGCACGGCGCCGCGCTTCTTGTGGCCGAGTGGCTTGCCGGCTTCGTCGTAGCCGATCGCAAGATTCGCGGCGAACGCGTCGCGCCAGACCATGCCGGACGACGCCATGCCGAAGCGGTCGAATACGCGCTCCTGGATCAATCGTCCGGTATCGAGTCCGAGGCCGGCGTCGATCACGAACTGCATCAGGTTGATGCCTTCGCCCGAGTACGCGTAGCGCGTGCCGGGATCGAATTCGATCGTGAGCTTGGCGTGCTCGTCGTAGCGGCCGTCGCGAGTGAAGAAGCGGAAGTTCGGAAAGCCTGCCGTGTGGCTCAGCAGCATGCGCGGCGTGATCTTGCGCCAGCGCTCGTCGCCGGCGAGGTCGGCGTATTTTTCGTAAGCGGGAAGGGGCTTGGAGAAATAGTCGGCGATGCTGCGATCGAGATCGATGCGGCCCTCGTCGACGAGCGTCATCACCATGTAGGCGAACAACGCCTTCGTGATCGATGCCGCGTACATCGTCGTATCGGTCGTCAGCGGCAGGTTTTGCTCGACGTCGCGCAGGCCATACGCCTTGAGGTGCGTCACGCGGCCGTTCTCGATCACCGCGAGCGCAAGGCCCGGAACGTGCGCTGCGGCCATGCGCGATTCGATCTCATGATCGAGCGCCGCGCCTTGTAAGCGTGCGACGTGCGATGGCGCGTGAGCACAACCGGCGAGCGCGATGAGCACAGCAAGACCGAAGCGGCGCATGGGAGCTTCCGAGGAGGCTGAGGGAGTGCGGCCGGTCGGCCGCGCCGCGGGCGTTCACGCCCGCGGCGGTATCGAGAGCGATCAGCTCGCCGTTTCGATACGACGCTGGCGGAACCAGATCGCCGCGGCGATCAGCGCGAGGCCGGCGACGACGCCAATCCAGAGATTCGGTTCGGCCAGCACGCTGTATACGTTCGACGGATCGAAGCTCGACAGCACGTGATTGTCGTCGAGGTCGAAGCCCGTGTGGCGGCTCAGGATCGAAGCGCCGCCGCTGCCGATCCAGCTGCCCGGCATGATGCTGAAGAGGAGGCGGCCGAGGATCGCGGCGAGCTGCAGATCGCCCGAAAAATGCGGTGCGCCGAGCTTGCCGAGCCATGCGTTCGCGATCACCGCGATGAACGGGATCAACACGGCCCAGAGGAACGGCTTGCTCTTGACGTACGAAGACCAGAAGAGGAGCCAGCCCACCGCGGGCAGCGCCCAGAGCGCGCTCACCGGCACGGTCAGCACCAGGCGGCTCAGCATGCCGAACGGGTGCGCGGCCATCACCGCGGGCAGCGCATTGAGACCGTGCGCGCCGGCCCAGATGCAGACCAGGATCAGGAACACGAAGTACGCGGCCGTCGCCACGACGAACGCGATCACGGGCGCGACGAGTATTGCCGACAGCGCTTTCGACGCGACGGTGGCGGTATCCGATACCGGCAGCGATTTCCAGAAGAGGACGCTGCGGTCGCGGCGATCGTCATAGAGCGCGCCGAGAAGATAGAAGAACAAGACAAAGAAGACGCCGATGCTGGCGATGCCGCCGAACACAAGCTGTGCCATGTCGAGCGCGTTGCCGGCCTGCACCATTTCGTGCGCGCTGATGCTGCCGCGAAGCTCGTCCAGCGAGAAGCCGACGTGCACCTGCGCGTTCGCGCGGAACACCTCTGCACTGATGATGCCGAGCACGGTCAGGATCAGGATCGACGCGGTCATCCACACTGGCGTCCACAAAAAGCCGCCGCGGTGTTCCCAGTATTCGCGCTTGAGCAAGAGAGGTAGCGTGTTCATGCGTAGGTCCCTTTCATCGTGGCGACGAAAAGATCGGCCACGCTCGGTTTGTGCAGCTCGCCCAGCGCCGCGAGCCGCGCGCGTTCGATGCCGTCGAAGAGGAAGATCGACTTGCCGAAGATCTGCCGCTCGTTGAGTGGCTTGAGCGCACGCGCCTGATCGGCCTTGTCGGGATTGACCATGACTTCGGCATAGCGCTCGCCGACTTCGTCCATCGTCGCCGCGAGCGCGATCTTGCCGTCGCGGATGAAGACGAGATCGGTCAGGATGTGCTCGATCTCTTCAACCTGATGTGTGGTGACGATGATCGTTTTGTTCTCGTCGAAGTAATCCGAGAGCAGGCTCTCGTAGAACGATTTGCGATAGAGGATGTCGAGGCCGAGCGTCGGCTCGTCGAGCACCAGGAGCCTCGCATCGATCGCCATGACGAGCGCTAGATGGAGCTGCACGATCATGCCCTTGGAGAGCTCGCGCACGCGCATGCCGGGTTGGATCTTGGTGTGCGCGAGGAACGCCTCGCACTTGGCGCGCGAGAAGCGCGGATGCACGCCGGCGACGAACTCGATTGCTTCGCGCACGCGAATCCAGCGCGGCAGCACGGCGACGTCGGCGATGAAGCAGACGTGCTCCATGAGCTCGGCGCGCTGCTTGCGCGGATCGAAGCCGAGCACGGAGAGATCACCTTCGAAATCGGTGAGGCCGAGGATCGCCTTCAGCGCGGTCGTCTTGCCGGCACCGTTCGGACCGATGAGGCCGATGATGCGTCCGGCTTCGATATCGAAGCTGACGTGATCCAGCGCCTTCGTCGTGCCGTAGGTCTTGGTGAGATTGCGGGCGTGGACGATGGGGTTCACCGCGCTCATTTCGCTTCCTCGTCGTGTTGCTTGCTTTCATCCATCAGTTGCTTGAGCGAAAGGCCGAGCCGGGTCAGGCGCGCGTACAGCGGCGGCCATTCTTCGGAAATAAAACGCTCACGCTCGGATTTCAGCAGCGCATGACGCGCGCCTTCGGTCACGTACATGCCAAGCCCCCGTCGTTTTTCCACCAAGCTCTCGTCGACCAGCTCCTGATACGCCTTGGACACGGTGATCGGATTGATCTGGAAATCCGCCGCGACCTGGCGCACCGAAGGCAACGGGTCGCCCTGCTTCAAGACGCCGTCCAGGATCATCGCCACTACACGGTCGCGCAGCTGGCGGTAGATCGGCGTCGAATCGTTCCACGCGATGGTCATCGATCATTCCTTGCTGACACGAGACGCGGGCCTGCCGAACGAATAGTAGGGCATGTCGAAACTGGGTCTGGCGAGCATTCCGCCGCCGCTGAGCGCGTGCATCGCGACGACGACGGCACCGGTGCCGGCGACGCCGGAATCGAGTGCCTTGGCCGCGGCGATCTCGGTCGGGCTCGGGCTCACGAACACGGTCGGCAGCAAGGTCGGCACGTCGTCGTCCGGGCGGACCGTAACGGTCGGCAGCATCGGGATCGACTCGGCGACCGGCAGGGCGACGCTCGAGACGGCCGATTGATGGGAAAGACCGGCGACACCCGCGCCCAGCGCGTATAACGTCGCAGTCAGCAACAAAACAGGGATCAGTCGATTGGACACGGCAACCTCCGGCGAGGTGTTTGATGAAGTAGTGTTGTAGTTAACTATAACACCAGATCGAGACCTGTCAACCCCTGTTTCGGGGTGCCTTTCGACACGGGTGCCCCGGCGCTGAAAAATGGATTCGGCGAGACGGGAACCCGGGGGTGGGTAGCTGCTGTCCAAGCACGCAGGGGCAGCTCGCGTGTGCGCTTTGGCGTTGCCAATGCGATGGACGACGTCCAAAATACGCCGCCCCGAATTTCAGGACGGGTCCGGACCGTGCAAACGCGGTCGGGCAACAGGACCCAAACACCATCGGTATTCCCAGGAGCAAACATGACGCGTTTCGTGCAACAGACTCTTCTTGCGGCCGCCCTCGCTGCCGTCTTCGGTGTCGCCGGCGCCGCCGACGAGCCCGCGAAGAAACCCGCCGCCGCGGCTCCTGCCGCCGCCGCCAAGGACGCCAAGCCGCCCGTCGCGATCGACAAGAACAAGATCAGCTACATGGTGGGCATGGACATCGGCCGCGGCCTGATGCAGATCAAAGACGACATCGACATCAAGGTCGTCGAGCAGGCGCTCGAAGCGGTCATCAAGGGTGAGAAGACCACGATGACGCAGGAAGAGGCGCTGCAAGTGCGCCAGGCCTATATGCAGCAGATGCAGGCCAAGCGCGTCGCCGAGCAGAAGCAGGCGGCCGAGAAGAACAAGACCGAAGGCACCGACTTCCTCGCCAAGAACAAGTCGAAGTCCGGCGTGAAGACGACTGCGTCGGGTCTCCAGTACGAAGTCGAGAAGGAAGGCACCGGTCCGAAGCCGAAGGCGACCGACACGGTGAAGGTCAACTATCTCGGCACCAAGATCGACGGCACCAAGTTCGACAGCTCCTACGATCGTGGCCAGCCGGCGACGTTCCCGCTGAACGGTGTGATCAAGGGTTGGAGCGAAGGTCTGCAGCTGATGCCGGTCGGCTCGAAGTACAAGCTCTACGTGCCGGCTGATCTGGCTTACGGCGAAAACGCGCCGGGCCCGATCGGTCCGAACGCGACGCTGATCTTCGAAGTCGAGCTCCTCGGCATCGAAGATGCGGCCGCTGCCAAGCCGGCGGCTGGCGCCAAGCCCGGAACGCCCGCGATCAAGCCGGTCGATGCGAAGAAGCCGGCGGCTGCCGCTCCGGCGAAGAAGGATGCTGCGCCCGCCAAGAGCTAAATGGCGCGGTGCTGTTATCGGAGGCGCGCCGGAACCCGGCGCGCCTTTTTTGTTTTTTGTAATTCGGGAAATCTCGAATGCGCGTAACGATCTTTGGCACCGGCTATGTCGGCCTCGTAACCGGAACTTGTCTCGCCGAAGTCGGCAACGATGTCGTCTGCGTCGACGTCGACGCGGACAAGATCGCGCGCCTCGAGCGCGGCGAGATTCCGATCTATGAGCCCGGCCTCGAACCTTTGGTCCGCGCCAATCGCGACAGCGGCCGGTTGCGCTTCACGATCGACGCGGAAGCTGCGATGGCGCACGCGCAGATCGTCTTCATCGCGGTCGGCACGCCGCCGGACGAGGACGGCAGCGCGGATCTGACGCACGTGCTCGAAGTCGCGCGCACGATCGGACGCGCGCTGACGCGGACGGCCGTGATCGTCAACAAATCGACCGTGCCGGTCGGCACCGCCGATTCGGTGCGCGCCGCGATCAGCGGCGAGCTCGCGGTGCGCGGCGCCGACATCACGTTCGATGTCGTCTCGAATCCGGAATTCTTGAAGGAAGGCGATGCGGTGCAGGATTGCCTGCGTCCCGATCGCATCATCATTGGTGCAGACAGCCCGCGCGCGGTCGACATACTGAAAACCTTGTATGCGCCGTTCAATCGCAATCACGAGCGCATCGTGCAGATGGATGTGCGCTCGGCCGAGCTCACCAAGTACGCCGCGAACGCGATGCTCGCGACCAAGATCAGCTTCATGAACGAGATCGCGAACATCGCCGAGCAAGTCGGCGCGGACGTCGAGCAAGTGCGTCGCGGCATCGGCTCGGATCCGCGCATCGGTTATCACTTCATCTATCCCGGCGCGGGCTATGGCGGATCGTGTTTTCCGAAGGACGTGAAAGCGCTCGAATACAGCGCGCGTGCGCACGGCCACGAGCCGCGTCTCTTGAGCGCGGTCGAGGCGGTGAATGGTGCGCAGAAGAAGAAGCTCTTCTCGCTGATCCAGCGTCACTTCGACGGCCGTCTCGATGGGCTCACGATCGCGGTCTGGGGCCTTGCGTTCAAGCCGAACACCGACGACATGCGCGAAGCGCCGAGCCGCACGTTGCTCGAGCAGTTGTGGGAAGCCGGCGCGAAGGTGCGCGCGTACGATCCCGAAGCGATGGGAGAAGTCGCGCGCATCTACGGTGATCGCGACGATCTCGTGCTCTGCGACAAGCCGTACGCCGCGATCGAAGGCGCCAACGCGCTCGCGGTCGTCACCGAATGGAAAGCGTTCCGCAGTCCCGATCTCGAACGCATCCGTGCGCTGCTCAAAGAGCCGGTGATCTTCGACGGTCGCAACATCTTCGAGCCCAAAGCCGTCGAAGCGACCGGCATCGCGTATTACGGGATCGGTCGCGGCCGCAGCATCATCGAGCCTGCGAACCCCGGCGGTCGTTTCTCATAATCATCACGCCATCTGTGCATTGAGCGGGCTGCGTCACAATTTGGTGCGCTGCAAACGCTAATCTGTACGCAGGCGGATGGTCGGCTGGGGGCAATCATGAGCGCGGAAGTTTTGAGCGGGCTCGGCGCCGCGCGTCGGGCACTTTTTGCCGGCGCGAAAAGCGCGGCGAGACCTGCGGGCGGAACGGGGAATCTTTCATCGAGCGCGCTGACGCCGCCTTTCGCGGCGTACGTGCTGAACCGGCTAGGTTTCGGGCCGATGAAGAATTCGCTTTTCAGCATCGAGCATTTCAATGCGCTCGGCGGCACCGACGATGCGCGGCTCACCGCGTTCGTCGACGAGCAGCTGAATCCAACCGTCGACGGCAACGGGTACGTCACCGATCCCACCGTCGATGCGCGCCTCGCCGATCCTGCGTACGTGACGCTCTACAAGAGCTTCGATCAGCTCTGGGCCGATCACGAAGTCAACGGCAGTCCGTCTGGCGGCACGTACGTGCGCGACTACCCGATCCGCGAAGGTGAGCGCGCCGTGTTCGTGCGCGCGATCTACACGCGCTGGGGTCTCATCGAGCAGCTCGCCGATTTCTGGCACAACCATTTCAACATCTACGGCTTCGATCGCTACGCCGCGCCGACCTGGACCAGCTGGGACCGCGACGTCATCCGCAAGAACATGCTCGGCAACTTCCGCACGATGCTGCAGAAGACGTTCGAGTCGCCGGCGATGCTGTACTTCCTCGACAACTACATCAACCGCGCGCCGAGCTTCAACGAGAACTACGCGCGCGAGGTCTGCGAGCTGCACACGCTCGGCGCGATCAACTATCTCGGCCCCGAATTGCAGCAGGCGCAGGTGCCGGTGATTCCCGCCGGACAAGATGGCGCCGGCCTGCCGGTCGGCTACGTCGACGCCGACGTGTACGAGATGGCGCGTGCGCTCACCGGCTGGACTTTCGGCAACGGCCAGAACGGCACCGCGTACGACGGCCATCAGGCGTTCATCACGGGCTGGCACGACATCGGACAGAAAACCGTGGTCGGCGCGTTCGTGCCCGCCAACACGCCGCCGGCGACGGAGATCGCGACGTTCCTCGATCGCATCGCCAAGCATCCGGGCACTGGCCGGCATATTGCGCTCAAGCTCGCGCAGCGCTTTCTCGGCGAGGATCCGCCGCAAGCGGTCATCGACAACGCGGCGCACGTGTTCTATCAGAACGTCGACGCGCCTGATCAGCTGAAGCAAACGTTGCGCGCGCTCTTGTTGTTCGACGGCGGACCCGGCTCGTTCCGCGATGTCGCCAACTTCGGCAACAAGATCAAGCGGCCGTTCGAGGTCGTCGTCTCCGCGCTGCGCGCGGTCAGTCTCGACTACACGTTCCGGCGCAACATCGACGGCGGATCGCCGTCGAGCGATGCGTTCATGGATCGCTTCCGCCGCACCGCCGAGCGTCCGTTCGACTGGCGCGCGCCGAACGGTTTTCCCGACGTCTCCGATTACTGGATGGGCAGCACCGCGTTCGTGCACGCCTGGCGCACGATCGACTGGACGCTGGACGAAGGCACCGGCACCGATCAGACGCCGCTCGCGCCGGTGCTCAACATCACGCTCAGCGAATTCTCGAGCGACCCCGAGCAGCACACACCGAACAAGCTCGCCAACTTCTGGCTCTCGCGCGTGTTCGGCTGGGTGCCGGACGCGGGCGCCGGCTGGGTCGGCACCGATCTGCACACGAAAGTGCGCGATTTCATGTGCCGCAGCACCGACACCTTGAACATGTTCCCGCCCGATGTCGGCATCGGCGCGGGACCCGCCGGCAACACGCTCGGCATCAGCACGAATCAAAGCCCGAACTATTGGTACAACCGGTTGCGCGGGATGATCAACGTGGTGCTGTTCAGTCCGCAGTTCATGGTGCGCTGAGGAGAACGACATGGGAAACATCACTCGGCGTGCTTTCATCAAGGGCTCGACGGTTTGCGTCAGCACCTTCGCGGGGCTTCAGCTTGGCCTCGGCATCAAGAACGCGAAAGGCGCGTGGAACGGCAATCGCTTCGTCGTGTATCTGTTTCTGCGCGGCGGCATGGACGGGCTCAATCTGGTCGCGCCGATCAGCGGACCCGATCGCGATCCGTATGTAACCAAGCGTCCGACGATTTATTTGCGCACCGACGGCGACACCGCCGCGCTGCCGCTCTCCGGCAATTTCGGATTGCACTTCGCTGCGACCGGCTTGCACGGGCTTTATCAGCAAGGCAAGCTCGCCATCGTCCACGGCATCGGCTTTCCGATCGATCAGATCTCGCGCAGCCATTTCGATGCGCAGGACTATTGCGATCTCGGCACGCCCGGCGACACGCGCACGCCGACCGGCTGGCTGACGCGGCATCTCGAAGCGGCGGGGCAGGTGCCCGACAGTGCCCAGATTCCGGCGCTCGCCGCGGGTTCCGCGCCACCGGACAGCTTGCTCGGACGCCGCGACACGATGACGCTCGATGACACCTCGAGCTTCCATCCGAATGCGAACAGCGGAACGCAGGTCGACGGTCAGCCGATCTACAAACTCTCGACGATGATGACGCTGAACCAGCTCTACGCGGGCACCGGTAATCTCGAGCTTGCGGGCACGGGCGCATCGACGACCGTCGAGCTCGTCGATTCGCTGAATCTCTCGAACTACACACCGTCGCCGGGCGCGGTCTATCCGACCACCGGCGTCGCGACGACATTGGCGAACCAGGCGAAGATCATCGCCAATATCGCCAAGCGCGACGTCGGCCTTCAAGTCGCGACGCTCGACTTCGGCGGCTGGGATACGCACGAGAACCAGGGCGCGGGCGATCAGGCCAATATCAACAACAACCAGTACGCCGCGCGCGTCGACGGCCTTTCGCAGGTGCTGACCGCGCTCTACAACGATCTTGCCGGCAGCGGCATCGCCGAGCGCATGGTCGTCGTCGTGCAGAGCGAGTTCGGCCGTCGCGTGCGCGAGAACGACAATCGCGGCACCGATCACGGCAGCGGCAATCCGATGCTCGTGCTCGGCGGGCGCGTCGTCGGCGGCAATCTCTACGGAACGTTCGGCGGCCTGCAGGACGGCCAGCTGTTCCAGAACGAGGACGTCGCGACGACGACGGACACGCGCCGCGTGCTGAGCGAAGTCGTCACGCGGCATCTGGGCAACGACGATCTTGCATCGGTGTTCCCGGGCTATTCGTATCCCGGGCCGCTCGGCGTGCTGCCGGGTGATTCGATCTTCGCGAACGGATTCGATTGAAGCCTCGCGCGGTAGTATCGTAGGTGGGCTCAAGCCCACCTACGGGGATCGACGTCATGAGTCTCGATCGACGCTGGATGCTGGCGATCATCGCCGCGTTGCTGTTCTTGCCGGCGCTCACGTTCGCGCAGGCGGATGCCGACAGCAAAGAGCGCAAGAGCGCGATCGAAGGCAACGCGACCGCGCGCAGAAACGCCGATATCGTCCGCCGCTATCTCGATGCGACGAACCGTCACGACATCGACGCGGCGGTCGTTTTCTTCGCGGACGACACGGTCAATCACGGCATTCCGACCGGCCGCACGGGTGTGCGGCGCGTCTTGACCGACATATTCGCGACCTTTCCCGACTGGCGCATGGAGATCGTCGATCTCGTCGCCGTCGGCGATGATGTCGTCATCCGCGAGATGGTCAGCGGCACGCACCAGGGAACGGGTCGTATCGCGGTGAACGGCGGTTTGCTCGTGGACGTTCCGCCGACAGGCAAGAAATTCAAAGTGCAGGCGATGCACTGGTACACGCTGAACAAGGACGGCTTCATCGTCCAAGCGCGCGCCAATCGCGACGACGTCGGCATGATGCAGCATCTGGGTTTGCTCGCGCTTCCGCCGGGCGGACGCCGCGACCTGCCGCCGAACCCGAATGATCCGCCGACACCCGTAGATACCGCGAAATAAGGCTTCGACCCGGCTTTTGAGCTACCATCGCGCTCTTTGCGAAACGCTTCGCGCGCAAGGATCGATGGAACAGAAACGAGCACTGGTCACGGGCATCACCGGGCAGGACGGCGCCTATCTCGCCGAGCTTCTGCTCGCCAAAGGCTACGAAGTGCACGGCGTCAAGCGCCGCGCATCGTCGTTCAATACCGAACGCATCGATCATCTCTATCACGAGCTTGACGACTCAAAGCCCGGCATTCGCCTCCACTACGGCGACCTCACCGATTCGCTGAGCTTGCTGCGCATCATCCAGCAGGTGCGCCCGGACGAGATCTACAACCTCGCCGCGCAAAGTCACGTCGCAGTGTCGTTCGAGGAGCCCGAGTACACCGCAAACGCGGACGGTCTTGGCACGTTGCGCATCCTCGAAGCGATGCGCACGCTCGGGCTTTCCGATCGCTGCCGCTTCTATCAGGCGTCGACGTCCGAGCTCTACGGCCTCGTGCGCGAAACGCCGCAGCGCGAAACGACGCCGTTCCATCCGCGCTCGCCGTACGGTGTCGCCAAGCTCTACGCGTACTGGATCACCGTCAATTATCGCGAGGCGTACGGCATCTACGGTTGCAACGGGATCCTGTTCAATCACGAATCGCCGATTCGCGGCGAAACGTTCGTCACGCGCAAGATCACGCGTGCGCTCGCGCGCGTGATCCACGGGCTGCAGCATTGTCTTTACCTAGGCAATCTCGATGCGCGGCGCGATTGGGGACACGCGCGCGATTTCGTCGAGGCGCAATGGCTCATCCTGCAGCAGGACGAGCCGCGCGATTACGTGATCGCGACCGGCATCCAGCACTCGGTTCGCGAATTCGTGACGCTGGCCGCGCGCGAGATGGGCGTCGAGCTCGAATTCCGCGGCAAGGGCGCCGATGAGCACGCGGTGATCGCGAGTGCGCGCGATGCTAACGCGAAGATCAAGCCGGGCGACGTCATCGTGCGCATTCATCCGCAGTACTACCGCCCGGCCGAAGTCGATACGCTGCTTGGCGACGCGTCGTTCGCGCGCAAGCAGCTCGGCTGGTCGCCGGCAACGAGCTTCGATACGCTCGTGCGCGAGATGGCGGCCGCGGATTTCGCGCTCGCCGCGCGCGAGGCGCAGGGTGTCACCGGCGCGCGCCACGGGCGCCAGTTCGTCGAAAAGCTGCCGGGCTGAGCGCGCCGTGTCCGCCTCGCTCGAAGACCGCCTGACCGAGCTCGAAGTGCGCCTTGCGTTCGTCGACGACACGATGTCGACGCTCAACGCCGCCGTCGCCGAGCACGATCGCATTCTGCAGGACTTCAAGCTCGCAATGGAACGCCTGCGCGGCGAACTGACCGGTGTGCGCACCGCCATCGCGCAGGACGTGCGCGACGAGCCGCCGCCACCGCATTATTGAGAGCCGCTCGGAGCCGCGGCGCTAATATCGAGAGTCATCGTTTATGTCCGAATCGTTGCGCGACCAGCTGCTCAAGAGCGGCCTGGCGAAGAAACTCAAACCCGAGCCCGTGGCCAAGCCCGCGGCGAAACAGCGTCCCCCGCAACGCCCGCAGCAACAGCGGCCGCCCGAGCGGCGCGAGCGCGCGGACATCGATCTTGCGAAAGCATATGCGCTGCGCACCAACGTCGAGCGTGCCGAGCGCGAGCGCGCTCAGCGCGAAGCCGAGCAGCGCGCGCGCGAGAAGAAAGAGCGCAAGCAGCGGCTCGCCGTGCTCTTGAACGGCAAGGCGCTGAACGTCGCCGATGCGGATATTCCGCGGCATTTTCCGCACGCGAACAAGATTCGCCGGATCTACGTGACCGCTGCGCAACTACCTCAGCTCAACGGCGGCGAGCTTGCCGTTGTGCAAATGGGCGGACGCTATCTGCTCGTCTCGCGCGATATTGGCCGCGAAGCGAACGACATCGACGACACCGCGCTCGTTCTTCTCTGCGATCCGCAAGCAGCCCCAGCGGAAGACGATGTGCCGCCCGATCTCGTGTGGTAGCGATCGAACGCGCGCAAGACCCGTTTCGTGAGGCGTGTCGCAATAATCGCGTGATAATGTCCGCATATTCGAATAATCGAATATGTGGGTATTAACAGTGCGTTATATTAAATTTGCGTTGATTAACACTGCGTTCCTGTTTGTTGCATTTGATTCGACGGCATTTGCCGATCCGCTCCCGCGTTTTCCTCCCGGCGCCGTGTGGAACGAGGATGTGAGCGCACCCCCGCTCAAGCATCCCGATTCTGATCAGATGATCGACTGGCTGCAAACGAACGGCGGCTGGGGCACTGGCCTCAGCGCGTTCCAGATCGACTTCTCGATCAGCGTCGTGCACGCGACGGGAACATCGCCCACGGTTGCGAACATCGGCTTCCCGTACGACGACTATTACTCGCCGGACTGCGACGATCCCGGTACCGTACCGTTCCCTTTGCCAGCGGGCGGATCGATCGAAGGATCGGACAATTACACCTGCGACAACGAAAACGAGGATTGCCATCTCCTCGTCGTGCAGGGCAATCAGCTGTTCGAGGCGTATCGCGCGAACGTCGTTTCCGGCGGATTGCAGACGCAGTGCGCCGTGCATTGGGATCTGACGCGCGTTTATCCGCCGCAAGGTCGCGGCGAGCAATGCACCAGCGTCGATGCGGCCGGTTTCCCGGTCGCGCCGCTCCTTTTCAACGCCGACGAAATCTACGAAGCGATGCAGGTGCAAGGCGACATCGGTCACGCGATCCGCTTCATCCTGCCGAACGATCGCATGAAGGCGGATGTGTATGTGCATCCCGCAACGCATGCGGGCGGCCCTGAAAATTACGACGACTATGCGATTCCGTACGGCTCGCGCTTTCGCCTCAAGGCCGACTTCGATATCGACGGCTTCACCGACAACCAGGCCGTGCGCGTGATCCTGCGCGGTCTCAAGAAATACGGCATGGTGCTCGCCGACGGCGGCAACGTGCCGCTAACCGCCGAGGTCGACACGTTCACCACGCACAAGTGGGACGAGGAAGCGATCTCGGTGGATTCGCACGCGTTGTTCGGCATCGAGCCGAACGATTTCGAAGTGATCGCTGCGGACCCGCCGATCGATCTCACGTACGACTGCGTGCGCGAGCCCGACGAAGTCCCGGACGAGATTTTCGCCAACAGCTTCGAGTGACGGATCGAACGGCGCACCGGCTCGCCGGTGCGCCTCGATTCACGCCGACCCCAGCACGAACTGATTTCCGTCGGGATCGGCGAAGATCGCCGCGGTGCCCCAGTCGGCTTCCTTGGGCTCCTGCACGAATACGACGCCTTTCTCTGCGAGCGCGCGCCACGTCGCCTTGACGTCGTCGGCGACGAACGAGATGCCGCTGAACGTGCCGATGCGATTTTCGTGGCCGCGCGGCGTAAAGAGCGCAATGCCCGTGCCGGTGCGGCCGACGCCGAGCTCGATCCAGCGCTGCTCGTCGTCGAACGGCTGGTCGGTGATCACGCGGAATCCGAGTTTGCCGACGTAGAAATCGAGCGCGCGATCCTGATCGCTCACCGGCACGCCGACGAATTTGATGGCCTTGATCATGGCTGTTCCCTGGATGCTGGCGAGTCGAATGCTCGCGACTTCATAATGATCAAGCTGACCTCGGCTCTGCAAGCCGTGCAGCGGTGACTATGGCAGGCATTGCCGTAGCGAGGAGCTTCGATGGCGACGATCGAGATCGACGGCTACATCATCGATACTTTGCTGCCCGATCTCATCGGACACGATCGGCAGCCGTCGGCGTTTCTCGTCTATCTTTGCCTCTGGCGGCACACGCACGGCGCGAAGGCCGATGCGGTGCAGATGAGCCTTCTCGATATCGCCGCGAACACGGGCCTTTCGAAACGCGGCGTGCAGAGCGCGCTCGGCTGGCTCGCGAAACGGCGCCTTTTGTCGATCCAGCACGAAGGCATCACGACCGTGCCGATCTACACCGTGCGGCGGCCTTGGATACGGCCGCCGCGTCCGGCGAAATGAATCAGACCGCAAGCCAGTGCGCGCGAAGCTTCTCGTTGAATTCCGCCGCGCGCTCTTCGGGAAAGAAGATCCTCGCGCCGTCGAGCTCGATGCGCTGCCGCGTGCCGGGAATCGTCTCGGCGAGCCAGCGTGACCAACGCTTATCGAAATACACATCGTCCGTGCCCCAGACGATCAAGGTCGGCGCCTTGAGCTGACGCAACGCCGCCTCGATCGCGAGCGTGTGCGTGCAATCGAACGCGGCCAGGAACCGCTCGAGATCCTTCGTGCGCTGCTCCGTGCGCACGAGAGGACGCAGATACGTCTCGATCGTCTCGTCGGTCACGCGCTCGGGATGCTCGTACGCCAGCCCCAGCGCCTGCTCCGATCGATACGCGCTCTTGTCCGCCAGCATCGCATCCAGCGCTCCCTGCAGTCCGCCCGCGGCCGCCATCGCGAGGAACGGTTTGAACGCTTCCGGCGGCCAGTTGTCGTGCGTATCGCAGTCGGTCAGCGTGAGACTGCGAATGCGCGAAGGGTTCAGCGCCGCGAAGATCTGCGCGATGCCGCCGCCGCTGTCGTTGCCGACGAGATCGACTTTGTCGATGTCGAGCGCATCGAGGAATTCGCGCAGCATGTTCGCGTTCGCGGTTACCGACACATCCTGGTCCAGCGTGATCTCGGTATCGCCGTGCGCGAGCAGATCGACCGCGATGCAGCGGCGCACATCCGACAGCTGCTCCAGCTGATGCCGCCAGAGATAGCCGTTGAGCAGCACGCCGTGCACGAACAACGCGACCGGACCTGAACCCGATTCGGTATAAGCGATGCGGCCCGAGGGCGTGACGATGCTCTGCTTCGTTGCCGTCGTCTTGAGGGAACCCATCGCTCACTCCTTGCCCGGTAGAGGCCCGCTCGATGCATGCGCTTCCTTGAGCGCTTGCGAGCAAGCCTCGCAGCACACCTCGACAGTTTTGCCTCCGATCTTCACTTTGATCGCGTTCGCATCGAGCTCGCAGTCGCAAGCCGCACAGGTTTTCTGAGTCATGATCCTTCTCCGTTGATGCCCGACCACCGGGCCGGGTGTAGGAAACCATTCGAGGCGCACTCGTCGCTGTCGAAATCTTTAGCGACGTGATCGCGATCAGCCGTGGATCCTGAACATCGGCAAGAACGCGTACGGGCGAACATCGGCATAGCGCTTTCGCAGCGAGTCGTCGCCTTTGCGGGCGTAACTCGTGCTGCGCTTCTGGACATCGACGATTCCGAAGTCGGAATCGAAGTCCTTGAGCTCATGGGCGCAGGCGTCGGTGTTGGTCGTATCGAACATGGCACTCTCCGCAGTTGCCGGGAATTCCGGTGTGCGTAGAAGACCATTTGCCTCGAAGAGGCGCTGTCGGATTCTTTAGCGACTTGCGCGCGTCGAGCGCTGGAATTCCGCCGGCGTGCGGCCGTAGGCCTGGCGGAATGCGGAGCTGAAGTGGCTGTGGCTGGAAAAGCCAAGATCCATGCTGAGCGCGGTGAGATCGTCGTAGCGGCCGAGGAGATCGAGCGCGCGCGCGAGGCGAAGGCGCAATTGATAACGGTAGAGCGGCATCGCTTCGACTTGCGCGAACACTTGCGTGAGATACACCGGCGAGACGCCGACCTCTGCTGCGATCTCGGCCAGCGTCCAACGCCGCGCGACGTCGGAGGAGAGCACGAGCTTGGCGCGATCGACGAGCTTTTGTCGCCCGACGCTCGCTCCCGCGGCGTGCGATGTGCGCTCGCCGAGCGCGCGTCGCACCAAGGTCAGCGCCAGCGTCTCCGCTTCGAGATCCTCGACCGCGTTGCGGCTGAGACTGTGGCGGAGCAGCGCCGCCAGCACCTGCGCGCGAGGATCGATGCGCAGGCGCTGCCGGTGAAACGCCAGCGCACCGCCGGAGCGGACTTGCGCGGCCGGTGCGAGCTCGCGCAGCAAACCTTCCTCGATCGCGAGCGAAAGGCACGCATCGCCGCCCTCGATCGGGTGGCTGATCGAATAGCCTTCGCCGGCATTGAAGAACAGCACCTGATTCGCCTCGGCTACCGCTTCTTCGCTGCCGAGATGGCGCACGTAGACGCCGCGATACGGAAACACGAGGTAGGTCGAGCTCGCGCACTCTTCGGCGCTCTTGTGACGGCAGCCGCCGGCGCAGACGACGTCGCGGAGCGCGACGGTCTCGGTGAGGAGGAGTTGCTGGACGGCCAAATCGGTCATGCGCTTGCGGATTCGCAGCCCGTTCGGGGGCGAGTGTACCGATAGCGGCCGCCGATCAGAAATCCCTGATTCTAGAAATCCCTGATTCTAGAAATCCATGAAATAGCCGCCGTTCACCGGAATGTTCGCGCCGGTGATGAAGCCGGCATCGTCGGCGGAAAGGAAATCGACCACGCGCGCGATCTCGCGCGGCTCGCCGAGGCGGCCGACCGGGATGTTGGCGATGATCTGGTTGCGCACGTCTTCGGGCACGGCCATCACCATCGCCGTCTTGCAGTAGCCGGGCGATACGCTGTTCACGGTCACGCCTTTCTTGGCGACTTCGCGTGCGAGCGCCATCGTGAAGCCGTGCATGCCGGCCTTGGCCGCGGAGTAGTTGGTCTGGCCGAACTGGCCGGTCTGGCCGTTCACCGAGGAAATATTGACGATGCGGCCGTAGCCGCGCGCGCTCATGCCGTCGACGACCTGGCGGCACATGTTGAATACGCCGTCGAGGTTGACCTTGAGTACGTCGACCCATTGCTCGGGCGACATCTTGCGCAGCGAGACATCGCGCGTGATGCCGGCCGCGTTGACCAGGATCGAGATCGGTCCGTAGCGCTCTTCGACGTTATGGATGAGGCCAGCGCAGGAATCGAAATCGGCAACGTTGAGCGGCTCGAACACGACACCATCGCCGAATTCGGCCATCTCCTCGCGGAACGCATCGATGCGCTCGCTGCGCGCGGCAAGATCGGCGGCGACGACGAGGCGTCCCGAGCGGGCGAGGTACTTGCAGATCTCGGTACCGAGACCGCCGATTCCGCCGGTGACGACGGCTACGCGTTTGCTCATCGAAGTGCTCGTGCAGTGCGACATGGCGTGCGGCGCAACACCGTGCTGCGGCGCACAAGGCCCGCGATGTTAAGAACGCGATGGCGGAGTGTCAAACGGCTGTCATGAAGACAGCCGGATCAGGGTTTGCTGTCTTTCTTCGGAGCGGCGGCGCGCGTCGGATCGAACGTGCCGTTGCGCACGCTGGTCGCCGCGGCATTGAGAAAGCCCTGCTGGAGCGACTTCCACAGATCCATGTTGCGCTCGGTCAGGTCGTTCAGCATCGACCACGGCGTCTGGCCGAGGATGTTGTTGAGCTGACTGCGAAACTGCTGCTGCTGATCGAGGAAGATCTGCAGGCTCTTTTCGAGGTAGCTCCCCATGAAGCCCTGCAGCGAATCGCCGTAGAAGCGGATGATCTGCGACAGGAGATGCGTCGTGAACATCGGCTGCCCGCGCTCCTCGTGCTCGGAGATGATCTGCAGCAATACCGAGCGGGTCAGGTCATCGCCGGTCTTCGCGTCGCGGACCTCGAACTCCTCGTTGTCGAGGACGAGCTGGCGCACCTCTTCGAGCGTGATATAGCTCGAAATTTCGGTGTCGTAGAGCCGGCGGTTCGGGTATTTCTTGATTGTGCGCAGTTGTGCCATGCGGCAACGCTAGCAGAATATGCTGTGATGCACCAGTTCCGTGCTGCGCAGCATAAGACGAGTGTTGCGGGTGGCAGGGGAGCGAAAAAGACGGTGGCAGGAAGCCGGTAGAGGGGAGCCCGAAAGCGAGGCGTTGCTGCGCGTCAACAATGTTTGCAGAGCGGCTTACCGCCGCTCTGCGCCAAAGCATGAACCAGGGTTACCACCCCATGTATTGCCCGCCGTTGATCGCGAGATTCGCGCCCGTGATCCAGCGCGCCTGATCGCCGACGAAGAAGCTGACCGCATACGCGATTTCGTCCGGATCGCCGAGGCGGCCGATCGGAATCTGCGCGACGATCTTCGCGCGCACCTCTTCTGGCACCGCCATCACCATGTCGGTGCCGACGTAGCCGGGCGAGACCGTATTCACGGTGATGCCGAACTTCGCGTTCTCCTGCGCGAGCGAGATCGTGAAGCCGTGCATGCCGGCTTTCGCGGCGGCGTAGTTGGCTTGGCCGTACTGGCCTTTCTGCCCGTTGATCGAGCTGATCTGCACGATGCGGCCCCATTTGCGGTTGCGCATGCCGTCGATCACCGGCCGCGTCACGTTGAAGCATGAGGTCAGGTTCGTGTTGATCACTTCCCCCCACTGCAGCGCGGTCATTTTGTGAAAAGTCGTATCGCGCGTGATGCCGGCGTTGTTGATCAGGATGTCGATCGGCCCGATCTGGCTTTCGACATTGCGCACCATCGCTTCGGCCGTGGCCGCGTCGGCGACGTCGCCCGAGGCCAGCGCGAAATCGAAACCAGCCTCTTTCTGTGCCGCCTGCCACGCGCGCGCCTTGCCCTCATCGCGATAATTGGTGGCGACCTTGTGTCCTTGCTTCGCGAGCTCCCTGCAGATCGCAGTGCCGATGCCGCCGGTTCCGCCGGTGACCAGTGCTACGCGCGTCGTCATGTGTTTTCCTCCATTTGCGAGCGTTGTCCGACCGTGCCGGACATCCTCGGCGATTGTGCACGCGCATTCATGAAAGTTCCTTCCGCATCGCCGCAAATGAGGGAGGCGCATGAGCGGACGGCGCAATCCCGCTTGCATCGAAGCCGAGCAATGCGTCCGCCAGCATCGCCGGGACCGTCGACGCGGAGGGCACCGGCTGGCCGAGGAACGCAAGGGCAGCGCGCAACGCCGGCAGTGGATCGGCGTCGTCGACCGGAAACGCGCGTTCGCTCTTGCTCAATTTGCGGCCGTAGCGATCGAGCGCCAGCGGCAGGTGCGCGTAGCGGACGCGCGGAAGACCCAGGAGCTCTTGCAGCAGGATCTGTCGCGGCGTCGAATCGATGAGATCCGCGCCGCGCACGATGTCCGTGATGTCCTGCGCCGCATCGTCGACGACGACCGCGAGCTGGTACGCGAACCAGCCATCCGCGCGCCGCACGACGAAATCGCCAACCTCGCGTGCGAGATCCTGTTCGAAACGCCCCTGGATCGCATCGTCGAAACCGATCGTGCGCGCGGGCACGCGAACGCGCCACGCGGGATCGCGCGCACGATCGCGCGACGCGATGCAGCGCGCGGGATGGATGCCGCCGAGCGGCGCGAGATCGGCGCGGCTGCACCAGCACGGATAAACGTGTCCTTGGGCATCGAGCGCCGCGAGCGCCTCGGCATACGCTTCGCTGCGCCGGCTCTGATAGATGGGCGGCTCGTCCGACTCAAGACCGAACGCGGCAAGCGTGCGCAGGATATCGACGTCGGCGCCGGCGACTTCGCGCGGTGGATCGAGATCCTCGATGCGCACGATCCAGCCGCCGCCGGCCGCGCGCGCGATCAGCCAGCTGCCGAGCGCCGCGGTCAACGAACCGAAATGCAGGCGGCCGGTGGGCGAGGGCGCGAAACGGCCGCGGTAAGCGCTCATGGAAAACCTTCGAGAACTGCGGGCCATGGTGCGCGGTCGAAGCGATGCTCGCTCCTGCAACGGCGAACCGTTAACCTTTCGATCGTTACTCTTTCAAACTGGATCGAGTGTACCCATTTTGGATCGTGCGCCGCGGGGCGGCGCGAATCGACTATCGAGGCTGGCCATGCTGCGCATCATCCTTTTCATCGGCACTAACCTTGCGGTCATGCTGCTCCTCACCATCGTCGTGAAGGTGACGGGGCTCGACGTCTACGCATATCGCCGCGGCGGGCTCAATCTCGAAGGGCTCCTGATCATGTCCGCGGTGCTGGGCATGGGTGGCTCGTTCATCTCGCTCGCGATGTCGAAATGGATCGCGAAGATGTCCGTCGGCGCGCAAGTGATCGATCAGCCGCGCAATCCGACCGAAAGCTGGCTCGTCGATACCGTGCGCCGCCATGCCGAGAAAGCCGGCATCGGCATGCCTGAAGTTGCGGTCTACGACGCGCCGGAAATGAACGCGTTCGCGACCGGCATGAGCAAGAACCATGCGCTGGTCGCGGTCAGCACCGGGCTTCTGCAAAGCATGGATCGTCAACAGGTCGACGCGGTGCTCGGCCACGAGATCACGCACGTCGCCAACGGCGACATGGTGACGATGGCGCTGATCCAGGGCGTCTTGAATACGTTCGTGATCTTCCTCGCGCGCGTGCTCGGCACGCTGATCGACCGCGCGATCAGCGGCAACCGCGACTCCGGCGGCGGCTTTGCGTATTTCGGCATCGTGATCGTGCTGCAGATCGCGCTCGGTTTCCTCGCCTCGCTGATCGTCATGTGGTTCTCGCGCTGGCGCGAGTTCCGCGCGGACGCGGGCGGTGCGCGGCTCGCCGGGCGTGAGTCGATGATCTCGGCGCTGCAGCGGCTCGGCGGCAGCGACGGGCAGTCGACGTTGCCGAAGGCGATTCAGGCGTTTGGGATTTCGGGCGAAGGCGGCATCGCGCGCTTCTTGCGTAGCCATCCGCCGATCGAAGAGAGAATCGCGGCGTTGCGGGCGGCGGCGGGCTGACTTTCTGGCTTTCTGTTGCTTGCCCGGGTAAAGCTAACGCGCGGCCGTCTGGCCGCAGAAGCCAGCAAGAGCAAAAGACGCGATGCTTTTCCCCTCTCCCGCTTGCGGGAGAGGGTAGGGTGAGGGCACGCCGGTTCGACCTTTCAAAGACCAGCGGAAGCCGCATCGCTTCGCTTGCGATTGCGAACGCGCGGTTTAAAGCGAACCGATCATCGATGCGAGCGGCGCACAGTTACCCGTGCGCCATGATCTTCTCGGGTTCCTGCAGGAAATTACCCTGCACGAAATTCACGCCGCACGAAAACAGAATCGACATGCTCGCCGCGTCCTCAACGAATTCTGCGACCGTAAGCTTGCCGGCGTGGTGCGCCTGGTCGCAGATCTCCTTGATCTTTTCCTGGTTTTCCTTGTGCTTCGGAAGCTCGGCCATGTAGTTGCGGTCGATCTTCAGATAATGCGCGGGAATGTGCTTGAGCAGCTGGAACGAATTGAGGCCCGACCCGAACTGTTCGAGTGCGAAGCCGCAATGGATTTGTTCGAGGCCTTTGAGGAACGCGCGGGCAGGTTTAAGGCTGGTGACGACTTTGCTTTCCGGCATCTCGAACACGAGCGAGTCGCCGCGCTGGCGGGCATTCTTCAATTGCTGAGCGATCCAGGCGAGCAGGGTCTGATCTTCGAGCGATTGCGGGGTCAGCTTGATGAAGAACGTCGTGCGATGGCCGGCGCGTTCGCGTTCGGCGATCGAGCGGATCGCGGCGCCGATGACCCAGCGGTCGATCGCGGGTAACTTCCCGTTCTGTTCGGCGATCGGCAGGAAGTGGCCGGGCAGGATCTCGCCTTTCGGGCCCTTCATGCGCAGCAGCACTTCGTAGAACTCGCCTTCGGCGCCGTGCAGGCTGACGATCGGCTGGTAATAGAGCACGAAGCCGTCGTTCGTCAGCGCTTCCTCGATCAGCGAAACCCAATGACGCGTGCGTTCGGCGGCGGCTTTGTCCTGCGCGGCCGGGTCGAAGATGCTGACGCGGTTGCCGCCTTCGGCTTGCGCGCTGCGCAGCGATCCTTGCGCTTGCGCGAGCAGGGTCTGCGCGTTCGCGTTCTTCTCGCCGATCAGCGCGCCGCCGATGCTGACGGTGAGGCTGATCGACTGCTTGCCGATCTCGAAGATGCGCTCCTCGAATGACTTGCGCAGCTTTTCGGCGAGCTGGCGCGTGTCTTCGGGGCTGCGCTTGGGCGCGAGCACGCCGAACGTGTGCTCGGCGAGGCGGCCGGCGACGTCGGATTCGTTGAGCTGGCGGCGCATCAGATTCGCCATATCGCCGAGCAGCACGTCGGCGTTGCCCAGGCCAACCGAATCGAGCACCTGCTTGAAGTTGTCGGGCTCGATCAGGAGCAGCGACTGATCGACGATGCCGCCGGCGGCCGCGGCCGCGCTGTGCTCGATCTGCGCGATCGTGTGCTGGCGATTGTAAAGTTCGGTGACGAGGTCCTTCGAGCGCAGCGCGTCGAGCTCCTGCGCCATGTTGGCATCGACGGCCTGCTGGCGGAACGTGATCTGCTGGCAGGGCTCGCCTTCGTAGCTCGCCTCGGCGAATTCCATCGTCGCATCGAACGTCGAGCTGTCGCTGCGCTGCGCTTTCAAGTTGAGCCGGTGCGGCGGCTTCTCGCCCTTGGAGAGGCGCTTGAGCAATGCCTTGAAGTCTTCGGCATCGTCGGCCGCGATCATGTCGAGGATCGACATGCCCTCGACGTCCTCGAAGTCGTCGAAGCCGAACATCTCAAGGTAGGCCTTGTTCGCGCGCACGTGCATGCCTTCGTGCACGTACGCGATCGGATCGCGCGAAGAATCGAGCAGCGCTTCGCAGCGGCGGTCGGACTCGCGCAAGGCCGCTTCGAGGCGGCGCACGTTGCGGCGCATCGTCAGCGCCTCGTACTCGCGGCGCACGGTCATCTGCACGTGGTCCGGCCGGTCACGGAGCGCAATGCCGCGCGCGCCGTCGTGGAATGCGGCGACGATGCGATCCTCGTTGAGCCCTCGGCCCGTCGCGATCAGGGCGACGTCGCGCCCGCCGCGGCTGGCGGCTTCGGACACTTGCGCGAGCGTCAGGTCCTTCGAGTCGAGGCTCGCGAGGATGAGGTCCGGCGTCTGCTGCTCGAGCGCGGATTCGAGCTCGGCCTCGTTCGCGGCGCGTGCGGGCCTGACGGCGATGCCGCCGTTGCGTAGCACGCTGATGAGCTGTTCGGCCTCCTCGACGGAGTCCTCGATCAGCAGCAATTTGATGATGTTGTCGGTTCGGGTCATCGGACAGTGGCGATACAGGAGGCCGCCGAGATGGAGCGCGCCGCTATCGCCGGCGCCGATCCGACGCTGGGAATATGCCGATCCATCGTGAGCACCGGGCCGCGTTGCGAGTCGCGGCCCCACATCGAGCTATTTACCGGATTCATCCGTGCATTTCCATCGGGCTTACAGCAAAGACGGGCATTTTCGCTGGCGCGCCGGCCACTTCCCGGACCAGCCGCGGCACGAGATAGCCCGGAAGCTCGGCGGCAAGCTCGCCGACCAGGGCCGCCGCGCGGGCCTCGTCGACATCGAAATGCGCCGTGCCCTGCACGCGGTCGAGCTGGTGCAGGTAGTAAGGCAAAACGCCGATCGCGAACAGCCGTTCGGAGAGGTCTTTCAGCGTATCGACGCGATCGTTGACGCCGCGCAACAGCACCGACTGATTGAGCAGCGTCGCGCCCGCACCGCGAAGATCCGAGCAAGCGCGCGCGACGCCATCGTCGAGCTCGTTCGCATGATTGGCGTGCAGCACGACGATGCTCTGGAACCGAAGGCCTTCGAGCCAGGCGAGAAGCGCCGCGTCGACGCGTTCGGGCAGCACGACCGGAAGCCGCGTGTGGATACGCAGGCGCTTCACGTGCGGGACGGCGGCGAGCGCATCGGTAAGCTCGGCGAGCTTCGCCGTCGAGAGCGACAACGGATCGCCGCCCGACAGGATCACCTCGGCAATCGACGCGTCGGCCGCGATATGTGCGAGCGCTTCGCGCCACCGATTGGCCGCGGCGGTCTCGTCCACGTACGGGAAATGGCGGCGAAAGCAATAGCGGCAATTGACTGCGCACGACCCGGTCGCGATCAGAAGCGCGCGTCCCTGATACTTGTGCAGCACGCCATGCGCGGCGCGCGCGGCGAGATCGCCCACCGCATCGCGCGTGAACCCCGGTACTTCTCTGAGCTCGGCCGCCTGCGGCAGCACCTGCAACAGCAACGGATCGTCCGCATCGCCGCGGCGCATGCGCGCTGCGAATCCGCGCGGCACGCGCATCGCAAAACCGGTGTTGGCCGACGGCAGCATGGCGTGCGCGCGATGCGAAAGATCGAGCAGCGCGAGCAGCTCGCGAGGATCGGTGATCGCCTCGCGCCACAGCTCCTGCCACCGCGCCGGCTGCGCCGGCAGGCGTTTAGCGGGTATCATTGCGGGATCGGGTCCGGCCGGACTGGCCGAGAATCCGCCATTCTAGCCGCTTTCGACGGCCCCGAAATCGTTACGAACCCCCTTGGAGCTTTTTCCATGGCCAGTTATGGCATGAACGACGTAAAGAACGGCATGAAGATCATCGTGGACGGCTATCCGTGCACGATCGTCGACACCGAATACGTCAAGCCCGGCAAAGGCCAGGCGTTCACGCGCGTCAAATACCGCAACCTCAAGACCGGTCGCACGGTTGAGCTGACGATGAAGTCGACCGACGCCGTCGAAGCCGCCGACGTGGTCGATACCGATCTTGAATACCTCTACAGCGACGGCGAGTTCTGGCATTTCATGCACCCGGAAACGCACGAGCAGATCGCCGCCGACAAGAACGCGATGGCCGATGCCGCCAAGTGGCTCAAGGGCAACGAGATGTGCATCGTCACGCTGTGGAACGGCGCGCCGCTGGTGGTGACGCCGCCGACGTTCGTCGAGCTCCTCATCACCGAAACCGATCCCGGCGTTAAGGGCGACACCGCCGGCAGCGGCGGCAAGCCGGCGACGCTGGAAACCGGTGCGGTGGTCCGCGTGCCGCTGTTCGTTCCGCAGGGCGACAAGATCAAAGTCGATACGCGGACGGGCGAATACGTTTCGCGCGTGAAATAATAAGTGTCATCCCGGCGCGGGCCGGGATCCAGCTTTTAGCGCACGCATGTTAAACAGCGAAGAGCTGGATCCCGGCCTGCGCCGGGATGACGAGACACTTATCGTGACGTCCATCGCGCAAACGATCGACACCCTTATCGAAGCTCGCTGGGTTGTTCCCGTCGAGCCCGACGGCGTCGTCCTCGACGATCACGCTGTCGCGATCACTGGCGGTCGCATCGAAGCGATCCTGCCGATCGTCGAAGCGCACGCGCGCTACGCGCCTCGCGAGCGCATCGAGCTTCGCGACCACGCGCTGATCCCGGGCCTCGTCAACGCCCACACGCACAACCCGATGACGCTGATGCGCGGCCTCGCGGACGACTTGCCGCTGATGCGCTGGCTCAAAGAACACATCTGGCCGGCCGAGGCGAAAGCGATCGGCCCCGAGTTCGTGCGCGACGGCGTCGAGCTTGCGATTGCCGAGATGCTGCGCGGCGGCACCACGTGCTGCAGCGAAAACTATTTCTTTCCGGACGTGCAGGCTGCGACGTATCGGCGGCTCGGCTTCCGCGCGATGATCGGTCTTCCGATCATCGAGTTCCCGAGCGCGTGGGCGTCGAGCGCGGACGAATATTTCGACAAGGGCCTCGCGGTCCACGACGAGTTCCGCGGCGAGCCGTTGATCGGCACCTGCCTTGCGCCGCACGCGCCGTACACCGTCAGCGACGCGAGCTTCGAGCGCATCCGCGTGCTCGCCGATCAGCTCGACGTGCCGGTGCACCTGCATCTGCACGAAACGGCGCAAGAAGTCGAGGATTCCAAGCGCGAGCACGGCGCGCGTCCGTTTGCGCGCATGCGAGCGCTCGGCCTCGTCAACGATCATCTGATCGCCGTGCACATGACGCAGCTCATCGACGCCGAAATCGCGACGTGCGCCGAAGCCGGCGTTTCCGTCGTGCATTGCGCAGAATCGAATCTCAAGCTCGCTTCGGGTTTCTGCCCGGCCGAGAAGCTCCGCCGCGCCGGCGTCAATCTCGCGATCGGCACCGACGGCTGCGCGAGCAACAACGATCTCGACATGATCGGCGAAATGCGCACCGCGGCATTGCTGGCGAAGGCGGTCGCGGACGATGCAAGTGCGCTCGACGCCGCGCAGACGCTGCGCGCCGCGACGCTCGGTAGCGCGAAAGCGCTCGGCTGGAACGAACGCATCGGCTCGATCGAGCCCGGCAAAGAAGCCGATCTCACCGCGATCCGTCTCAGCGATATCGAAACCGAGCCGCTTTATCACGTGGTCTCGCAGATCGTGTACGCCGCCGGGCGCCATCAAGTCAGCGACGTCTGGATTGCGGGCCGGCGCAAATTGCGCGAAGGTGCGCTGGTCGATATCGACGTCGACGCAATCCGGGCGACCGCGCGACGCTGGCGCGATCGTCTCGTCGAAGCCTCCTGATCATCATGAACGCCGCGAACGTCAACCCCGCCGAAACCGCCAAGTTCGATCGTCTCGCCGCGCGCTGGTGGGATCCGGACGGCGAATCGCGCCCGCTGCATGATTTGAATCCCGTGCGGCTCGGCTACATCGCCGAGCGCGCGAACCTCAAGAACGTGCGCGCGCTCGATGTCGGCTGCGGCGGCGGTCTCTTGAGCGAAGCGCTCGCGCGCGCCGGCGCTGACGTGATCGCGATCGATCTTGCGCCGGCCGTGCTCGATGTCGCGCGGCTGCATCTGCACGAGAGCGGCCTTTCGGTCGACTATCGCCAGATCACCGTCGAAGCGCTCGCGGTCGAGATGCCTGCACGGTTCGACATCATCACGTGCATGGAAATGCTCGAGCACGTCCCCGATCCCGGCAGCGTGATCGGCGCATGCGCGATGCTGCTGAAGCCCGGCGGCAAATTATTCCTCTCGACATTGAACCGCACGCCGCAAGCCTTCGGCGCGGCGATCCTCGGCGCCGAGCATCTCTTGCGATTGCTGCCGCGCGGCACGCATCACTATGCGCAGTTCCTGAAGCCGAGCGAGATCGCCGCGGACTTGCGCGCAGCCGGTCTCGTGCTCGATGACGTGCGCGGCATCGGCTACAACCCGTTCACGCGCAAGGCGTGGCTTTCGAGCAGCGTCGCTGTGAACTATCTCATCTCTGCGTCGAAGCCTGCATGAGTGCCGTGCGTCCGCTGCGAGCGGTGCTGTTCGATCTCGACGGCACCCTGGTCGACTCCGCGCCCGATCTGATCGCCGCGGTGCAAGCGTTGTGCAACGAGCTCGGCGCGCCGCCGCCGGATGCCGACGCCGTGCGCCGCGTCGTCTCCGCGGGCGGACGCGCGATGCTGCGCGAAGGCGTGCCCGGCGCCGACGACGTGATGATCGATCAGTGGCTGCCGCGCTTTCTCGATCTCTATTCGGTGAACATGGCCGAGCACACGCGCCTCTACGACGGCATGGATGCGGTGCTGCGCGGCTTCGAGGCGAGCGGCATCGCGTGGGGCATCGTCACCAACAAGCCGGGCTGGCTCGCGCGTCCGCTGCTCGATCTTCTGCATCTGGATCAGCGCTGCGCGGCGCTGGTGACCGGCGATTGCCTCAACGTTCGCAAGCCCGATCCCGCGCCGGTTCTCTACGCGTGCGAGCTTGCGCACGTCGACGCGGCTGCGACCGCATTCGTCGGCGATGATCTTCGCGACGTGCAGGCCGGCCGCGCGGCGGGCGCGCTGACGATCGCGGCAGCCTGGGGCTATCTCAATGGCGGCGATCCCGGCGCGTGGGGCGCCGATCGCGTCGTCGATCTTCCATCGGGCCTCCCGCGCGCGCTCGGGCTCTAGCGGTGGACGCCACCGAAACACCGCTCGAAAGCTTCGAAGCGAAATGGACCGCGGCGCATCCGGAATTCGCGCTGGCGCTTCGTTTCGAGTCCGAAGCCGAGCGAGCGGCGCGGAGCGCGTTCGCCTGTCTCGTGTTCGAGATCGAGCATGCCGCGTTCGGTATCCGCGAAATGCAGCCCGCCGCGGTGAAGCTGCAATGGTGGGCCGAGGAGTTCGTGCGGACCGGCAGGGGCGAGGCGCGGCATCCGCTGACGCAGGCACTTTCCGATCGCATCGGTCGCGCCGCGATTCCGAACGGACAATGGCAGGCCGCCATCGTCGGTGCGCTCGCTCAACGCGATCCGGAGCCCGCCGCGGACACCGACGCGCTGCTCGATGCGTATTTGCAACTGTACGCGCCGATCGGCGCGATCGAAGCTGCGCTGTTCGAAACCGATGAGGCAGCGCTCGCTCGCTCGCTCGCACTCGTGCGCGCGCTGCGCGAGACGGCTGCGCTGCCGGTTGCGCTTCGCGACGGGAAGCTGCCGCTGCCGCTCGATGTGCTGGCGCATCATCGGCTTGCACGCGGCAATCTCTCGGAAGCCTCGCCTGCACGTCGCGACGCATTGGGCGAATGGTTCCGGATGCTGTCTGAAGCGATTTCCGAGCTTGCGATGTCGAAGCGCCTCGGCGTCCTGCGTGCCGGCATGGTCTCGGCCGATGGCGCGCGGGCCAAGCGCGCGGCCGGTGCGAGCGAACCGCTGGCCGCGCTGAGCTCAGCACTCGGCACGCTTTCGCTGCCGGTGCTGTGGTCTGCCTGGCGCGCCGCGCGTCGTTCGCGCCGGTGAACGCACAATCACCGGAATCGCGCAGCTGCTAGGCTATTGAGGCGCCGCGGCCGCGGCCACAGATCTGTCCGGTCGGGCCATCGACGCCCGGATGCGAAGAGAACGTCCGATGTCCGTTAGAGAAAACACGCTGCGCGCGATGCCCGATGTCGCCGAAGACGCGCCCGCCGCGCTCGCCGGCAGGCTCGACTGGGTCGGCATGGACGAGATCCAGGCGCCGGTCCTGATCGCAGCGCCGAGCGGCGAGGCGATGCGGTTCAGCGCGCGCGTTTCGGCGTTCGTCGATCTCAATCGTGCGGACGCGCGCGGCATCCACATGTCGCGGCTCTATCTGCACGTCGATCGCCATCTTTCCGCCGAGCCGCTCACGCCGTGCTCGCTGCGCCGTTTGCTGCGCGACTTCCTCGATTCGCACGCCGATCTTTCCGGCAAGGCGCTGGTGCGCGTCCGCTTCGACTATCTCGTGCGGCGCGCAGCGCTTGCGAGCGGCAACAGCGGCTGGCGTTCTTATCCGGTCGAGATCAGCGCGCGCATGGACGGTAGCGAGTTCACCGCCGAGCTTGCGGTCGACGTCGAATATTCGAGCACGTGTCCCGCATCGGCTGCGTTGTCGCGTCAGCTGATCCAAGAGCAGTTCGCAAAGGATTTCGCAAACCGCGTCGCGATCGATCGCGATGCGGTGCTCGCCTGGCTCGGCAGCGAGGATGGCATCGTCGCGACGCCGCACAGCCAGCGCAGCACGGCGAGCGTGCGCGTGAAGCTTGCACCGGGATTCGATTTTCCGATCGTCGACGTAATCGATCTTCTCGAAGGCGCCCTAGAGACGCCGGTGCAGACGGCGGTGAAGCGCGAAGACGAGCAGGCGTTCGCGCTCGCGAACGGCCAGAACCTGATGTTCTGCGAGGACGCAGCGCGGCGCATGCGCCACGCGCTCGACGCGGACGAGCGAATCGCCGACTTTTGGCTGCGCGCTTCGCATCACGAAAGCCTGCATCCGCACGATGCGGTTGCGGTGGCGACGAAAGGCGTCGCCGGCGGCTATCGCGCGAACGATCGCGCTGGATGATCCTCCGCGAGGCGACGCGCGCGGATTTCGGCGCGATCCTCGCGCTGAATTCCGAGTCGGTTCATTTCTTGAGTCCGCTCGATGCCGATCGGCTCGACGATCTCGATCGGCGTGCGGCTTATCACCGCGTCATCGAGGACGACGGCCGTATCGCGGCGTTTCTGCTCGCGTTTCGCGAAGGCGCCGGTTACGACAGCCCGAACTATCTCTGGTTCGCCGAGCGCTATCCGACGTTTCTTTATATCGACCGCATCGTGATCGATGCCGCGCAGCGCGGCCGTGGGCTTGGCGGGCGTCTCTATGAAGACATCGCCGCATTCGCATCGGACGCCGACGTGCCGTGGCTGACCTGCGAATTCGATACCGAGCCGCCGAATCCGGTGTCCGCGCAGTTCCATGCGCGTATGGGATTTCGCGAGGTCGGCACGCAGTGGGTCGGCGGCGGAAAGAAAAAGGTGTCGCTGCAGGCGAAAGCCGTTCGTTGACGTTATGGCTGCTGCGGCACTAGCAGCAGCGGATCGAGCCGCACGTCGAACCAGTTCATGCCCCAATGGAGGTGCGGCCCCGTCGCACGGCCGGTCATGCCGACTTCCGCGATGACTTGCCCCTGCTCGACACGATCGCCGACCTTCACGTCGATGCGTGAGAGATGCAGGAAATTCGAGCTGACGCCGTGGCCGTGGTCGATCAGCAAAGTGCCGCCGGTAAGATAGAGGTCAGGCTCAGCGAACGTGACGATGCCGGCCGCAGGCGCTTTCACCGGCGTTCCCATCGGCGCTGCGATGTCCATGCCGGAATGCGGCGATTTCGGCACGTCCTTGCCCTTGACGACATAGACGCGCTGATTGCCGAAACGACCGCTGATGCGGCCTTCGATCGGCCAGGCGAACGCTTGCAGGAAATCCTCGCGCGCGTCGTCGCGCTGGCGTGCAGCGACGACGCGCGCCTGCTCGCGCTTGATGCGCTCGGCGATGTCGGGTGGCGGCTCGACGGTTTCGGGCGGTACGCCTTCGATGCGTTCGATCGGCCAGTCGCGCGGAGTGACTTCGATCGCGATGCGCTCACGCCGGCCGTCGCGCTCGTGCACGTCGACGCTGACCGGACCTTTCTCGTCGCGGCCGACGCCGAAGACGACACGGCCGTCTTTGGAGATGATCAGATCGCGATCGGCGTAGCGGACATGCGCATCGGGCGAGACTTGGCCGATGATGAGGCTGCCTTGTGGGACCGAGGCGGGGAATTGCGGCGCTGCCGCCGCTGCGAACGCGACACTCCCCAGCATCGTCATCCCGGCGAAGGCCGGGATCCAGCTTTTTTTTCCGCGCGAAAGGCTGGGTCCCGGCCTTCGCCGGGACGACGGTGTGCTTGGGTGGCTCATCGCGCGAATTCCAATCGTTGCCCGCGCACGCTGTCGTCGAGCTGACCTTCATGCCAGGCGAGATTGCCGTTCACGAATGTCGCCGCGATGCTCGACCGGAACGTATAGCCTTCGAACGGCGACCATCCGCATTTCGACAACACATCGTCCGCGGTCACGCGATGCGGCCTGGCCGGATCGACGAGCACGAGATCGGCGTGGAAGCCTTCGCGCAGGAAGCCGCGCTCGTGCACGTTGAACAATGTCGCCGGCGCATGCGAAACCGCTTCGACGACGCGTTCGAGCGTCAGCTTGCCGTCGAGCACGCGCTCGATCGCGCATTGCAACGCGTACTGCACCAGCGGCAAACCCGATGGCGCGCGCGTGTACGGCTCGGCTTTTTCCGACGCAAGATGCGGCGCGTGATCGGTCGCGAGCACATCGAGCCGGCCTTCGGCGAGCGCAAGCGTGATCGCTTCGCGGTCGGCCGCGGTCTTGATCGCGGGATTGCATTTGATGCGATGGCCGAGACGCGCGTAGTCGGCGTCCGAGAAATGCAGGAAATGCACGCAGGTTTCAGCGGTGATGCGCTTGCCGGCGACGGGGCCTGGCTGGAACAGAAGGCATTCGTCGGCGGTGGAAATGTGCAGCACGTGCAGGCGCGTGCCGTGTTTCTTCGCGAGCGAGATCGCAAGCTCGGTCGATTTGACGCAGGCCTCGCGCGAGCGGATCAGCGGATGCTGTTCGGGCGGAATGTTGTCGCCCCAGATCGCGCGTGCCTTCTCCTCGTTGGCGAGGATCATCGGCGTGTCTTCGCAATGCGTGATGATCGGCGTCGGCGCCTCGCGGAAGATCGCATCGAGCGTTTTCGGATTGTCCACCAGCATGTTGCCGGTCGATGCGCCCATGAACACCTTGATGCCGGGCGCGCTTTTCGGATCGAGCGTGCGGATGTCTTCGAGGTTGTCGTTGGTGGCGCCAAGATAGAACGCGTAGTTGACGCGCGAGACTTCGGCCGCGCGCGCGTACTTGGCTTCGAGCGTGGTGCGGTTCGTCGCCGGCGGTTTCGTGTTCGGCATCTCCATGTAGCTGGTGATGCCGCCGGCAACGCATGCGCGCGATTCGCTTTCGATGTCGGCCTTGTGTGTCAAGCCGGGTTCGCGAAAGTGCACCTGATCGTCGATCATGCCCGGCAGGAGCCAGCGGCCGTTCGCGTCGAGCACGCGCGCGTTCGCGTGCGCGGTCAGGTTGCGGCCGATCTGATGGATGCGGCCCTCGCGGATGGCGACGTCGCCGATCGTGCGGCGGCCTTCGTTGACGATATCGGCGTTGATGATCAGCCAGTCAGTCATGGGGATGTCCGCAAGGGGCGGACGCAGCGCGGCGCGGCCACCAGTGGAAATGATCAGGCACAGGATCGAGCCCGCCGGCGCACAGCGGCTGGCAGCGCAGGATGCGCAACACGCCAAGCCAGCCGCCGCGCAGCGTGCCGAAGCGTGCGACGGCTACGCGCGCGTAGTCCGAGCAGCTCGGATGGAAGCGGCAGCGCGAGCCCAAGAGCGGGCTCAGCCAACGTTTGTAATAGTGAAGAAGCAGAATGACGACGCGCGACACGGGGTTCGATTTCACAAAGATCGGCGAGCGCCGGCCGGCGGCGAGTATGCACCGGCATCGGCGAGGCCGCGTCGTCGGCGCTTGAATTCGCATTCGCGAGGCACGCAGCTGGATGCCTCGACGAGCCAGTTTCGGCGGTTGCCGGGGGGTGGGACTTAGGCTATAACACGCGGCCGCCGAGCCACAAGGTGGGACGCAAGCAATGGCGAAGAGCAAACCAGCACCAGCCAGCCGCGCGAAAAAGCCGAAGGCTGCCGCGCGAGCCAAACCCGTCGCGCGGGCAAGCGTGAGCAAGGCGCACAAGGTGCCGGCGAAGGCCGCCGCCAAGGCCAAGGCTCCGGCCGCGGTCGTGAAGAAACCGGTGAAGAAAGCCACGCCGCCCGCCGCCAAGCGCGCGCCGGTGAAGGCTGCCCCGCCGGTCAAACCGGTGCCCGCAACGAAAAAACCCGTTGCAGCGTCGAATCAGACAGTAAAGCAAGGCAATTCCGAAACGCAGTCCGGGAAGTCCGTGAGCACGACCAAACTATCTACTCCAATCACCGCTGCACCACCCAAAGGCGCCAAGGCCCGCGCGGTCGCGCCGCCGACCGACACCGGCGTGACCATGCAGGACGGGCGCTACGCGCTGCCGACCACGGTCCGCATTGAACTTCCGAACGGCTACAAGCCGACGGGGAAAGAGGAATACATGAGCCCGCGGCAGCTCGAATACTTCCGCCGCAAGCTCAGCAAGTGGCGCGAAGAGCTGGTCGAGGAAAGCCGCCAGACGATCGAGAGCCTTCGCGATGAAGTGCGCGACGTGGGTGACGAAGCCGAGCGCGCGACGCGCGAGACGGAAAACTCGCTCGAGCTTCGCACGCGCGACCGCTACCGCAAGCTGATCGCCAAGATCGACAAGGCGCTCAAGCGCATCGAGGAAGGCCGCTACGGCTATTGCGAAGAGACCGACGAGGAAATCGGCCTTGAGCGCCTCGAAGCGCGCCCGATCGCGACGCTGAGCCTCGACGCGCAGGAGCGTTGGGAGCATCGGCAGAAGCAGATGGGCGACTGAGAGAAAAGCCGGGATGTTTCGAATCCCGGTTCTTCCATGACGGCCCGCAAATACTTCGGTACCGACGGCATCCGCGGCCGCGTCGGCGAATGGCCGATCACCGCCGAGTTCATGCTGAAGCTGGGGCGTGCCGCTGGTACGGTGCTCGCTGCGCCGAACCGAAAGGCGACCGTCGTCATCGGCAAGGACACGCGTGTGTCCGGCTACATGTTCGAATCCGCGCTCGAAGCGGGGCTGGTCGCGGCCGGCGCCGATGTGCGCCTCCTAGGACCGATGCCGACGCCGGCGGTTGCATATCTCACGCGCAGCTTGCGCGCGAGCGCCGGCATCGTGATCAGCGCGTCGCACAATCCGTATCAGGACAACGGCGTCAAGTTCTTCTCGGCGTCGGGCGAGAAGCTCGATGACGGCGTCGAGCACGCGATCGAGCGTGAGCTTGAAGCGCCGTTCACGACGGTCGCGTCCGATGCGATCGGCAAGGTCGTGCGCGTCGAGGACGCGGCGGCGCGCTATGCGGAATTCTGCAAATCGACGGTGCCGTCGAGCTTCAGCCTGCGCGGCCTCTCGATCGTTCTCGACTGCGCACACGGTGCGACGTATCAGATCGCGCCGAAAGTGTTCGCCGAGCTCGGCGCGAATGTCGATGCGATCGGCAACCGGCCGGACGGTCTCAATATCAATCGCGAAGTCGGCTCGACGAAGCCGCAGGCGCTCGCGCAAGCGGTCGTCGGCGCCGGCGCCGATCTCGGTATCGCATTCGATGGCGATGGCGATCGCGTGCAGATGGTCGATCGTCATGGCGTCGTCGTCGATGGCGATCAGATTCTGTATCTGCTTGCGATGGACTGGGCGGCGAGCGGTCGCCTGCGCGGCCCCTTGGTCGGCACGCTGATGAGCAACTATGGGCTCGAACGCGCGATGCGCGAGCTTGGTGTTTCGTTCCTGCGCGCAAACGTCGGCGATCGTTACGTCTTGCAGCAGCTCAAGGAAAACGGTGGCGTGCTCGGCGGCGAAACCTCGGGACACGTGCTGTGTCTGGATCGCGCGACCAGCGGCGATGCGATCGTGAGCGCGCTGCAGGTGCTCGACGTTCTGGCGCGAAGCGGCAAGCGCCTCGACGAAGTAGTCGCGGGCATGCGCAAGATTCCGCAGACGACCGTGAACATCCGCGTCGCCGGCGGCGCGGCGCTGGTCGCCGATGCCGAAGTGCAGCGGGTGCTCGAACGCGTGCGCGGCGAGCTCGAAGGGCAGGGGCGTGTGGTGCTGCGTCCGTCGGGTACGGAGCCGCTCGTGCGCGTGACGGTCGAGGCGGCGGACGATGCGTTGGTGGAGCGTCTTTCGAGCGAGCTTGCCGAAGCGGTGAAGGCTGCGGCTGCGAAAATCGCGGCTTGAGCTGCCCTCGCCCCAGTTCTCTCCCGCGGAGCGTGAGAGGGAAGAGATGAGAAAGTCATGATGACATCACGCATCCCGACACTCGATATCCGCCGCTACGACACCGACCGCGACGCGTTCGTCGCCGAGCTCGGCGCGGCTTATCGCGAATGGGGTTTCGCCGGCATTCGCGGACACGGCATCGCGCCGTCGATGGTCAATAGCGCCTACGACGCGTTCCAGCGTTTCTTCACGCTGCCGGCCGAAGTGAAGATGAAATATCACCTCAAAGGGACCGGCGGCGCGCGTGGCTATACGCCATTCGGCATCGAGACGGCGAAGGATTCTCGCTATCCGGATCTCAAGGAGTTCTGGCACATCGGCCGCGAGATCCCGCGCGATTCGAAATACGCCGACGTGATGGCGCCGAACGTGTGGCCTGCGGAAGTGCCCGAGTTCAGGCCGGCGGGATACGGGCTCTACGATGCGCTCGACAAACTCGGCTCGCGCGTATTGCGTGCGCTCGCGCTGCACATCGACTTGCCCGAGCCGTACTTCGACGACAAGACGAACTTCGGCAATTCGATCCTGCGTCCGATCCACTATCCGCCGATCACGACGCCTGATATTCCTAACGTGCGCGCCGGTGCGCACGAAGACATCAACCTCATCACGCTGCTGGTCGGCGCGAGCGCGGAAGGGCTCGAAGTCAAATCGCACAAGGGCGAGTGGGTGCCGTTCACGGCCGACGCCGACACGATCGTCGTCAACATCGGCGACATGCTTCAGCGCCTGACCAATCATGTGTATCCGTCGACGACGCACCGCGTCGTCAATCCGCCAGGTGAAAGAGCGCGCAAGCCACGCTACTCGGTGCCGTTCTTCCTGCATCCGAATCCGGATTTCGTGATCGATGTGCTGCCGTCGTGCGTCGACGCGGGCAATCCGAGTCGTTATCCGCAGGCGATTAGTGCGCACGATTACCTGCAGGAAAGGCTGCGCGAGATCAAGTTGATCTGACGCGGGCTACGTCTCCACGACGCGAAATTTCTTCGAATTGCGCGCGATCAGCTTCAGCCCCAATCGATCCGGCAGCAGCTTGAACAGCGCCTTCATCGCGCGATAGTGCCAGCCGTTCACGTAGACGATATCGCCGCGCTCGACCGCATCGAGCCCTTCGCGCACGACCTTCGCCGCGTCGAGCCAGATCCAGCCCGGCATCGACGACACGGTTTCGCGAGCGCCGTTTGCATCGTGAAACTCCGATTTCGTGAAGCCGGGGCAGAGCGCGCAGACGTTGATGCCGTAATGCCGGTTCTCGAGCGCCAGCGCCTGCGAGAATTTGATCAGATACGCTTTCGCCGCCGCGTAGAGCGTATGGCCCGCGGGCGCGGGCATGAGGCCGGCCAGCGAAGCGACGTTGACGATGCGCCCGTATCCTCGCTCGCGCATCGCTGGTACGAAGCGATAGCAAAGCTCGGTCGGCGCGGTCATCAGCACCTGGATGAAATCGGCATGCGTTTTCCACGTTTGCGCGACGAGGCTGCCGGTGACGCCGTACCCCGCGTTGTTGATCAGCGTGCCGACGCGGAGCCCGCGACGCCGCGTTTCGTCGAACAGGAATTCGGGTGCGCCCGGATCGGCGAGATCGCCGGCGATGCATTCGACCGCGACGTTGTGCCGCGCCCGCAGTTCCGCCGCCAGCGCTTCCAGACGGTCGAGCCGGCGCGCGGTCAATATCAGCGCATGCTTGCGCGAGGCGAGTTCGCGCGCGAACTCGGCGCCGATGCCGGCGGAGGCGCCGGTGACCAGCGCGAAATCGGTTTCGCTCATGCAAAGGGTTCCTCCATCGTCGCGGCGTTCAGCCTAACCGAGTCGGCGGCGCGACGGCTCGGTTGTCGCTCCCGACGCGCATCGCTATCCTTGCGCGCCTTCGACTCCCGAGGATCGCCATGCGACGTCCTCTCATCGCCGGAAACTGGAAGATGCACGGCTCGCTCGAGATGGCCTCGGCGCTGGTCGCGGATGTCGCCGCGTCGCTGCCGGCGCATGCGGACGTCGCCGTGCTTCCGCCGTTTCCGTACATCGCGGCGCTGATCGAGCGTTACGCCGGTACCGGCCTCGCGTTCGGCGCGCAGGACGTGAGCGAGCATGCGCAGGGCGCGTACACCGGCGAGGTGTCGGGCGCGATGCTGAAGGATATCGGTTGCATCTATGTACTGGCCGGGCATTCGGAGCGGCGCCAGTACCACGCGGAATCGAACGAGCTCGTCGCGGCGAAGTTCACGGCCGCGCAGGCAGCAGGTTTGACCCCGATCCTCTGCGTCGGCGAGACGCTGGCCGAGCGCGACTCGGGCTCGACGCAAGCCGTCATCGAGCGCCAGCTCGATGCGGTCATTGCCAAGGCCGGCATCGAGGCGTTCGCTGAATGCGTCGTGGCCTACGAGCCGGTCTGGGCGATCGGCACCGGCCGCACCGCCTCCCCGGAGCAGGCCCAGGCGGTTCACGGCTTCATCCGTGACAAACTCGCTGCACTGAATGGTACAATTGCTGGCTCGCTGCGGATCCTTTACGGAGGCAGCGTGAAGCCCGCCAATGCGGCCGAATTGTTCGGCCAGCGCGATGTCGACGGCGGGCTTATCGGCGGTGCCTCGCTGGTCGCTCGGGATTTTCTGGCGATCTGTGCGGCGCAAACACACAGTTAAGTCTCATGATTTCAATCATTGCCAACGTCTTCTATGTTCTGATCGCGATCGCCATGATCGTCCTGATCCTGCTTCAACGCGGCGCCGGCGCCGCGGCAGGCTCGGGATTCGGCGGTGGCGCGTCAGCGACCGTCTTCGGTGCGCGCGGCTCGGCGAACTTTCTGTCGCGCAGCACGGCGGTCCTCGCCGCTTTGTTCTTCCTGCTCAGCCTCGGCATGGGCATCTACCTCGGCCGACCGGGTACGGGCACGCATCCGTCGGACGATCTCGGCGTGATGTCCGGCGCCGCCGCACCGGCCGAAAAGCCGGCGACGGCTCCTCCGGCCGCGGGCTCCGATGTCCCGCAGCCGGCCGCGGCTCCGGCCGCGTCGGGCGACAAGCCCGCCGCGCAGCCCGCCGCGACGCCGGACAAACCGGCTGCCGCCGGCGCGTCCGACGCCGGCAAGCCGAAAGATGACGGGAAGGACGGAAAGTAAGCCCAGGTGGCGGAATTGGTAGACGCACTACCTTGAGGTGGTAGCGACGTAAGTCGTGGAGGTTCGAGTCCTCTCTTGGGCACCATCGATCTGTCAACGACGGTCCGCATACTCGGCGGATCGCCGTTGAACGATCTTCTTACCGTCGTCGAGCCGGCTTCCCGCTGGACCGACCGCTGATGCGCGATCCGGCGCGGAGGTGTGTGTGCTGGCCGAGTATTTCCCGGTCCTGCTGTTCATGGTGGTCACCGCCGGCATCGGCATCGCGCTGATTGCGATCGGCAATCTGTTTGGCCCGAAGAAACCCGCCGCCGAGAAAAACGCTCCGTACGAATGCGGCTTCGAGGCATTCGAGGACGCGCGCATGAAGTTCGACGTGCGCTATTACCTCATCGCGATCCTCTTCATCATCTTCGATCTCGAAATCGCGTTCGTGCTGCCGTGGGCGACGGTGTTCTCGAAGCTCGGCCTCTTCGGCCTCGTCGAGATGGCGATCTTCTTGGGCTTGCTGGTGCTGGGTTTCGTCTACGTCTGGAAGAAAGGAGCGCTCGAATGGGAGTGATCGACCGCGTCAGCGAGACGATGCACAACCCGGCGCCGCTCAACCTCGTCGACGACATCCTGCGCCCGGTCGAAGACAACCCGCTGATGGATCGCGGCTTCGTCACGACCTCGCTCGATGCGCTGGTCAATTGGGCGCGTACCGGCTCGATGTGGCCGATGACGTTCGGCCTTGCCTGCTGCGCGGTCGAGATGATGCACGCGGGCGCCGCGCGCCTGGATCTTGATCGCATGGGCGTGATTTTCCGCCCGTCGCCGCGCCAGTCCGACGTGATGATCGTCGCCGGCACGCTGGTCAACAAGATGGCGCCGGCGCTGCGCAAGGTCTACGACCAGATGCCCGATCCCAAATGGGTGATCTCGATGGGCTCTTGCGCGAACGGCGGCGGCTACTACCACTATTCGTACGCGGTGGTGCGCGGCTGCGATCGCATCGTGCCGGTCGATATCTATGTGCCGGGCTGTCCGCCGACGGCCGAGGCGCTGATTCACGGAATTTTGCAGTTGCAGAAAAAAATCCGCCGCACGAACACGATTGCGCGCTGAGCGGACCGATGACACGAAGCGCGCACACCTTATTTGACGTAGTCCCGGCGAAGGTCGGGACCCAGCTTCTACTCACCAAGAACTCGATCCCGGCCTGCGCTGGGATGACGAGCCTCGAGGAGTCGACACGGCCATGACGGCATCGCATTTCGCGCAGACCCTCGAGTCCAAGCTGGGCCAGAAACTGGTCAAGCTCGCCGAATCGCGCGGCGAAACCACGATCGAAGTGCTGCCGGAAAACTGGCTCGCGGTCGCGGCGCAGCTGCGCGACGACGCCGAGCTTCGCTTCGAGCAGGCCGTCGACGTCTGCGGCGTCGACTATCTTTCGTATGGCGACGTCGAGTGGGATACGACCGATGTTTCGTCGGAAGGCTTCTCGCGCGGCGTCGAAGGCGAGGGGCCCGGACGTTTCCGCTGGTCCGATCGTCCGCATCCGCCGCATCTGCCGCGGCGCTTCGCGGTGGTGGTGCATCTTCTGTCGGTGACGCACAACCGGCGCCTTCGTCTGCGCGCCTTCTGCGTCGACGACGAGTTGCCGTCGATGCCTTCGCTCATCGGCATCTGGCCCGGCGTCGACTGGTTCGAGCGCGAGGCGTTCGATCTCTTCGGCATCATGTTCGAAGGTCACCCTGATCTTCGCCGCATCCTCACCGACTACGGTTTCGTCGGCCATCCGTTCCGCAAGGATTTCCCGCTGATCGGCAACGTTGAAGTGCGCTACGACCCCGAGAAGAAGCGCGTGATCTACGAGCCCGTCACGTCGGTCGAGCCGCGCGTGCTGGTGCCGCGCACGATCCGCGACGATTCGCGTTACGAGCAGGCCAAGGCCGAGCAGGGCGCGGCTTCGGGGCAGAAGTGATGAAAGTCGAAGTCGAAGTCAAAAGACTGAACCGCGAAGGACACGAAGAACACGAAGGAAAAGCATTCTTCGATCTTCCTTCTTCGTGTTCTTCGTGTTCTTCGTGGTTCAATCTTTTCTTGAAGCAGTAGTTCGAACCCATGCAAGAAATCAAGAACTACACGATGAATTTCGGTCCGCAGCATCCTGCGGCACACGGCGTCTTGCGCCTGGTGCTGGAGATGGACGGCGAGACCGTGATGCGCGCCGATCCGCATATCGGCCTTCTGCATCGCGCGACCGAAAAGCTCGCCGAATCGAAGCCTTTCAATCAGACGATCGGCTACATGGACCGGCTCGATTACGTCTCGATGATGTGCAACGAGCATGCGTACGTGCGTGCGATCGAGAATCTCCTCGGCGTCACCGTGCCGGACCGCGCGCAGTGGATCCGCACGATGTTCGACGAGATCACGCGCATCCTGAACCACTTGATGTGGATCGGCTCGAACGCGCTCGATCTTGGCGCTATGGCCGTGTTCCTCTACGCGTTTCGCGAGCGCGAAGAGCTGATGGACTGTTACGAAGCGGTCTCCGGCGCGCGCATGCACGCAACGTACTATCGGCCGGGCGGCGTCTATCGCGATCTGCCCGAGGTGATGCCGAAGTACAAGGAATCGCGCTGGCACAAGGGCGATGATCTCAAGCGCTTCAATGCGTGGCGCGAAGGCTCGATGCTCGATTTCCTCGATGCGTTCACCGACGACTTTCCGAAGAAGGTCGACGAATACGAGGAGCTCCTCACCGGCAATCGCATCTGGAAACAGCGCACCGTCGACATCGGCATCATCCCGCCCGAGCAGGCGCTCGCTTGGGGCATGTCCGGTCCGATGCTGCGCGGCTCGGGCGTGGAGTGGGATCTGCGCAAGAAGCAGCCGTACGCGAAATACGCCGAGGTCGATTTCGATATTCCGGTCGGCGTCACCGGCGACTGCTACGACCGTTATCTCGTGCGCGTCGAGGAGATGCGCCAGTCGAATCGCATCATCAAGCAATGCGTGAAGTGGCTGCGTGCGAATGCTGGCCCGACGATGGTGCGCAATTACAAAGTCGTTCCGCCGTCTCGCGTCGAGATGAAGGACGACATGGAAGCGCTGATTCATCACTTCAAATTGTTCACTGAAGGCTATTGCGTGCCTGCGGGCGAAACCTACGCGGCGGTCGAAGCGCCGAAGGGCGAGTTCGGCGTGTACTTGATTTCCGATGGCGCGAACAAGCCGTTTCGTCTCAAGTGCCACGCGCCGAGCTTCGTGCATCTCTCGTCGATCGACGCGATCGTGCGCGGGCACATGCTGGCGGACGTGGTCGCGATGATCGGCACTTACGACGTCGTGTTCGGAGAAGTCGATCGATGAAAGCGACCGGCACGTATCAAGAGGTCAAGGACGTCGATCCCGCGGCCCTGCTCAGCGCGCACACGCGCGGGCACATCGATCATTGGGTTTCGAAGTTCCCGCCGGATCGCAAGCGCTCGGCGCTGATCCAGGGTTTGATCGCCGCGCAGGAACAGAATCACGGCTATCTCACCGACGAGCTCATCACCGCGGTCGCGAAATATCTCGCGCTGCCGCCGGTGTGGGCGTACGAGATCGCGAGCTTTTATTCGATGTTCGAGACCAAGCCGGTCGGACGCAACAACGTCGCGATCTGCACGAACATCTCGTGCTGGCTCAACGGCGCCGAGGACATCGTGCGCCATTGCGAGAAGAAGCTCGGCATCAAGGTGGGCGAGAGCACGGCCGATGGCCGCGTGTATCTGAAGCCGGAAGAAGAATGCCTCGCGGCATGCTGCGGCGCGCCGATGATGGTCGTCAACGGTCACTATCACGAGAAGCTGACGACCGAGAAGGTCGACAAGATTCTGGACGAGTTGAAATAACGCCATGGCATTCGGGCCCGCACCGCAGGATCACCAAGTCGTCTACACGACGCTGCATTTCGATCAGCCGTGGACGCTGGAAAACTATTTGAAGGTCGACGGCTACAAGGCGTGGAAGAAGATCCTCGCCGAGAAGCCTGATCCGGCGACGATCATCGACGAGGTGAAGAAAAGCTTGCTGCGCGGCCGCGGCGGCGCGGGCTTTCCGACTGGTCTGAAGTGGTCCTTCATGCCGCGCAACGCGCCGGGGCAGAAGTACATCCTGTGCAACTCCGATGAATCGGAGCCGGGCACGGCGAAGGATCGCGACATCCTGCGCTTCAATCCGCATTCGGTGATCGAAGGGCTCGCGATCGCGTGCTATTCGACCGGATCGACTGTCGCCTACAACTATCTTCGCGGCGAGTTCCATCACGAGCCGTTCGAGCACATCGAACACGCGTTGAAAGAAGCATACGAAGCAGGTCTCCTCGGCAAGAACATCGGCGGCAGCGGCATCGATGTCGACATGTACAACGTGCTCGGCGCCGGCGCCTACATCTGCGGCGAAGAAACCGCGCTGATGGAATCGCTCGAAGGCAAGAAAGGCCAGCCGCGCTTTAAGCCGCCGTTTCCGGCGAACTTCGGTTTGTACGGACGTCCGACGACGATCAACAACACCGAAACGTATGCCTCCGTGCCGACGATCCTCAACAAGGGCGCGGAGTGGTTCTTGAATCAGGGCAAGCCGAACAACGGCGGCCCGAAGATTTTTTCGGTGTCGGGCCACGTCAACAAGCCCGGCAACTACGAGATCAAGCTCGGCACGCCGTTCAAGGATCTTCTCGAGATGGCCGGCGGTGTACGCAACGGCCACAAATTGAAAGCCGTGATTCCAGGCGGCTCGTCGATGCCGGTGCTGCCGGCCGAGACCATGATGCAGACGACGATGGATTACGACGCGCTGCAGAAGGCGGGTTCGGGCCTCGGCTCCGGCGCCGTCATCGTGATGGACGAAACGACCTGTATGGTGCGCGCCTGCCAGCGCATCGCACGGTTCTATTACGCCGAATCCTGCGGGCAATGCACGCCGTGCCGCGAAGGCACGGGCTGGATGTACCGCATGCTGACGCGCATTGTCGACGGTCACGCCGAGCTCGGCGATCTGGAGATCCTGCGCCAGGCGGCTGGACAGATAGAAGGCCATACGATTTGTGCGTTCGGCGAAGCGGCGGCTTGGCCGGTGCAGGGATTCCTGCGGCACTACTGGGACGAGTTCGAATACTTCATCAAGAACAAGCGGTCGATCGTGGATGCGAAGCTCGGAGTCGCGGCATGAGCGCTCAGCCGGCCAATCCCAACGTCCCACCCGATCACGTTACCGTCGACATCGACGGCCATTCGCTGGTCGTGCCGAAAGGCTCGATGATCATCCAGGCCGCCGACAAGGCCGGCATCGCGATACCGCGCTTCTGCTATCACGAGAAGCTCACGATCGCTGCGAACTGCCGCATGTGCATGGTCGAAGTCGAGATGGGCGGCAAGCCGATGCCCAAGCCCCAGCCGGCTTGCGCGACGCCGGTCGCCGACGGCATGAAGGTGCTGACGAAATCGCAGCGCGCGTTGTCCGCGCAGCGCAACGTCATGGAATTCCTTCTGATTAATCATCCGCTCGACTGCCCGATCTGCGATCAGGGCGGCGAGTGCGAGTTGCAGGATCTCTCGCTCGGCTACGGCCGCTCGGTATCGCGCTTCGTCGAACGAAAGCGCGTGATTCCGGACGAGGATCTCGGCCCGCTCGTCGAAACCGAAATGACGCGCTGCATCCAGTGCACGCGCTGCGTGCGCTTCATGGCTGAGGTTGCGGGGACGTACGAGCTTGGCGGGATGGAGCGCGGCGAGAACCTCCAGATCGGCACGTACGTCGGCAAGCCGCTGATGAGCGAGCTTTCCGGCAACGTGATCGACATCTGTCCGGTCGGCGCGCTCACGAACAAGCCGTTCCGTTTCCGCGCACGTGCGTGGGAGTTGATCGCGCGCGAATCGATCGGCTATCACGACGCGCTCGGCTCGAACCTCTGGCTGCACACGCGCCGCAACGAAGCGCTGCGCGCGGTGCCGCGCGACAACGAAGCGATCAACGAATGCTGGCTGTCCGACCGCGATCGCTACAGCTGCGATGGTTTGCGCGCAGCCGATCGCGCGTCGAAGCCGATGGTCAAGCGCAATGGCACTTGGGTCGAAACGGATTGGAACGAGGCACTGCGCGTCGCGAGCGAAGGCTTGAAGCGTGCCGGCGCCGGCGAGATCGGCGCGCTGGTGCATCCGGCGACGTCGAACGAGGAAGGTCATCTCGTCGCAAAGCTGGCGCGTGCGCTGCGCAGCGAGCACATCGATCATCGCCTGCGCGCGCTCGACTTCAGCGACGGCGCCGCGGCTGTGCCGTTTGAAATGCCGGTCGCCGACATCGAGAAAGCCAACGCGATCGTCCTGATCGGCAGCAATCCGCGCTTCGAGATGCCGCTGCTCGGCGCTCGCGTCCGCAAGGCGGCCAAGCGCGGCGCGAAGATCTTCGCGGTTGGTCCGATCGATTTCGACGGCGATCTCGACTATACGTTTGCGGGCAAGCGCATCGTCGCGCCGAGCGCGATGAGCGGAGCGCTGCTCAATCTTGCGAAAGCGGCGAACGATATCGGTCATCTACCGGACTCGCATGCAGTTGCGAGCGCGATCTCCAATGTGCAGGCCGACGACGCATCGAAAGCGATGATCAAGGCGCTCGTCGATGCGAACGCGTCCGTCGTTCTTTTCGGCGGCAGCGCCGCGCAACATCCGAATGCGTCGGTGCTCCGCGCGGCCGCGCGCTTCGTCGCGAAGGCGACCGGCAGCGCGTACGACGAGATTCCAACCGGCGCGAACGCGATCGGCCTTTCGGCGATCGGCGTGCTGCCGCGCAACGACGGATTCGACACGCGCTCGATGCTGCGCTCGCCGCGCAAGGCGTACGTTCTTTATGGCGCGGAGCCACCCGAAGATTTCGGCGACGGCGCCCAGGTGATCGATGCGTTGACGAAAGCGGAAACCGTCGTCGCCTTCACCGCGTTCGCGAGCGATGCGGTCAAACGCGTCGCTAGTGTGATCCTGCCGATCGGTCTTCTGCCCGAAATGGACGCGACACTGGTCAACGTCAACGGTACGAGCCAGACCGTCGCGCCGGCGGCGAAATCGCCCGGCGATGCGCGGCCCGGCTGGAAAGTGCTGCGCGCGCTCGGCGCTGCGCTCGCGCTTCCTGGCTTCGACTTCACCGAGATCGCCGACGTGCGCGCGGAGATCGCGCGCATACCCGCGGTCGAGCGCAGTGCCGGAGCGATCGCGTCGAGCACGAACACGCCGGTGTCGAACAAGGCCGTGTCCGGAAAGACGTTCGAGCGCATCGCGACGACGGCAATCTATCGCGCCGACGCGGTGCTGCGTCGCGCGCCCGCGTTGCAAGCCCATCCGCTCACGCGCGGCGCGATGGCGACGCTGAATCCCGAAGACGGGCTCGCGCTCGGATTAGGTCAGGGTGCGCTCGCGCTTATCGGCGGCGTGAAGCTGCCGGTCGAGCTCTCGACGCGCGTACCGCGCGGTGCGGTCTGGATCGAAGCCGGCTATGCCGCGACGGCGATGCTGCCGCCGCACGGTTCGGCCATCGAAATCGCGAGGGCCTCCGCGTGATGTCCTCGCTCATGGCTCCGATACACTGGTTCATCGAAACCTTCCCGACGCTGTCGATGGCGATCGGGCTTCTGCTGTTCCCGTTGCTGCCGCTGATCATCGCGGTCGCGATGTACGTGTGGTGGGAACGCAAGGTCATCGGCTGGATGCACGTGCGCATGGGGCCGAATCAAGTCGGTCCGCTCGGGCTCGCGCAGACGTTCGCGGACGTGTTCAAGCTGTTGCTGAAGGAAGTCATTTATCCCGCGAACTCGAACAAGCAGCTCTTTCTGCTTGCGCCGTTGTGGGCGCTGATTCCGTCGTTTGCCGCATGGGCGGTGATTCCGATCGGCGATCACATCGCATGGTCGAACGCGAACGCGGGTTTGCTGTTCCTGCTCGCGATGACGTCGATGGGTGTGTACGGCATCATCCTCGCCGGCTGGGCGTCGAACTCGCGCTACGCGATGCTCGGTGCGATGCGCTCGGCGGCGCAGGTCGTCAGCTATGAAATCGCGATGGGTTTCTCGCTGGTCAGCGTGCTGATTCTCGCGGGCAGCCTCAATATCTCCGACATCGTCAACGCGCAGGGCGGGAACTACGGCTTCCTCAACTGGTTTGCGGTGCCGCTCTTCCCGATGTTCATCATCTATTTCGTCTCCGGCGTCGCCGAGACGAACCGCGCGCCGTTCGACGTTGCCGAGGGCGAATCGGAAATCGTCGCCGGCTTTCACGTCGAGTATTCGGGCGCGCCGTTCGCGGTGTTCTTCCTGACCGAATACGCGAACATGATTCTGGTGTCGTTTCTCGCACCGATCCTGTTCCTTGGTGGCTGGCATTCGTTGTTTCCGGTGTCGTGGGGCTTCATCGGCGCGCCGGGCTGGTGGTGGCTCGCGGCGAAGGTGTTCTTCTTCGCGACGGCCTACATCTGGTTCCGCGCCAGCTTCCCGCGCTACCGCTACGACCAGATCATGCGGCTCGGCTGGAAGGTTTTCATTCCGATCACGATCGTGTGGGTTTTCGTGGCCGGCTGTTTCAAGTACCTCGGCTGGTTTCCGCTGGGTTAGGCCATGAATCGCGCATCGAACTACATCAAGAGTCTGTTCCTCTGGGAGTTGATCGGCGGCCTCGCGCTGACGTTCCGCTATTTGTGGAAGCCGAAATACACGATGCGCTATCCGGAAGAGCACATCCCGAAGTCGAACCGCTTCCGCGGTTTGCACGCGCTGCGCCGCTATCCGAACGGCGAGGAGCGCTGCATTGCGTGCAAGCTCTGCGAGGCGGTGTGCCCGGCGCTTGCGATCACGATCGATTCGGCGCAACGCGACGACGGCACGCGCCGCACGACGCGCTACGACATCGATCTCTTCAAGTGCATCTATTGCGGCTTCTGCGAGGAGAGCTGCCCGGTCGATTCGATCGTCGAGACGCACGTGCACGAATACCACTTCGAGAAGCGCGGCGAGAACATCGTCAACAAGCAGCAGCTGCTCGCGATCGGCGATCGCTTCGAGGCGGAGATCGCCGCGGCGCGTGCACAAGACGCGGCCTATCGATGAGCGGAGAACCCAGGTGACGTTCGATCTTTCGCTCGCAAGCTTCTACCTCTTCGGCACGATTACGGTGCTGGCGGCGTTGGCCGTCATCATCGTGAGAAATCCGGTGCACGCGGCGCTCTGCCTCGTGCTCACGTTCTTCTCGACCGCCTGCATCTGGCTCCTCGCCGACGCCGAGTTCCTCGCGATCGCGCTGGTGCTGGTTTACGTCGGCGCGGTGATGGTGCTGTTCCTCTTCGTCGTGATGATGCTCGACATCGATATCGCTCCGCTCCGCGAAGGTTTCGTGCGCGCGATGCCGGTCGGTCTCATCGTCGCGGTCGTGATGCTGGTCGAGATGCTGACGTTGATCGGCATCCGCAGCATGCAACTGCCGGCGCCGGCCGAACCTGCCGCGGCGGCGGGCATGTCGAATACGACGTGGCTTGCGAATGCGCTCTTCAGCCAGTTTCTGCTGCCGTTCGAAGTGGCCGCGCTGATCCTGACCGTCGCGATCATCGCGGCGATTCCGCTGACCTTGCGCCGCCGCGTCGGCGTGAAGGCGCAGGATCCGGCGCATCAGGTGATGGTCACGGCACGCGATCGCATTCGTGTGGTCAAGATGGCCGCGGAACGCCCGGCCGATACGGGAGCGACGCCATGATCACGCTCGCACACTTCCTGACGCTCGGCGCGATCCTCTTCTGCATCGCGATCGCCGGCATCTTCATCAACCGCAAGAACGTGATCGTGCTCCTGATGGCGATCGAGCTGATGCTGCTCGCGGTCAACACGAATTTCGTCGCGTTCTCGCGCTATCTCGGCGATCCGTCGGGCCAGGTGTTCGTGTTCTTCATCCTGACCGTGGCCGCGGCGGAATCGGCGATCGGCCTTGCGATCCTCGTCGTGCTGTTCCGCAACCGCGCCACGATCAACGTGGCCGAACTCGATTCGATGAAAGGCTGATCGCGATGCTGATCTCCAAGACGGTACTGCTCACGATCGTGCTCGCGCCGCTGTTTGGCGCGCTCGTCGCCGGTTTGTTCGGGCGCCAGATCGGCCGCGTCGGTGCGCATACGGTGACGATCGCCGGCGTCGCGCTTTCGTGCGCGCTCTCGTGCTACGTGCTCTACCAGCTCGTCTGGGGCGGTGCGCCGGCGTTCAACCAGAACATCTACAACTGGTTCTACATCGGCAACGCCGGGCCGCATGTCGATATCAGCGCGAACATCGGCTTTCTGGTCGATCGCCTGTCCGCGATGATGATGGTCGTTGTGACGTTCGTCTCGCTGATGGTGCACATCTACACGATCGGCTATATGGCCGAAGATCCGGGCTATCAGCGCTTCTTCAGCTACATCGCGCTCTTCACGTTCTCGATGCTGATGCTGGTGATGAGCAACAACTTCCTGCAGCTCTTCTTCGGCTGGGAAGCGGTTGGTCTGGTTTCGTATCTTTTGATCGGCTTCTGGTACACGCGTCCGACGGCGATTTTCGCGAACCTCAAAGCGTTCATCGTCAATCGCGTCGGCGACTTCGGCTTCCTGCTCGGCATCGCCGGCGTCTTGTACTGGTTCCATTCGCTCGACTATGCGCAGGTATTCATCAACACCTCGAGCCCGGCGTACGGGCTCAGCACGAAGACGGTCGAGCTATTCACCGGACATCCGTGGAGCGTTGCGACGATCGTCTGCGTCTGCCTCTTCATCGGCGCGATGGGCAAATCGGCGCAGGTGCCGCTGCACGTGTGGCTGCCGGATTCGATGGAAGGCCCGACGCCGATCTCCGCGCTGATCCACGCGGCGACGATGGTGACGGCCGGCATCTTCATGGTCGCGCGCATGTCGCCGCTATTCGAGCTTTCCGATACGGCGCTGAGCTTCGTGCTGATCATCGGCGCGACGACCGCGCTCTTCACCGGCCTCATCGGCGTCGTGCAGAACGACATCAAGCGCGTCGTCGCGTATTCGACACTCTCCCAGCTCGGCTACATGACGGTCGCGCTCGGTGTGTCCGCGTACGCGGGCGGCGTGTATCACCTGATGACGCATGCGTTCTTCAAAGCGCTTCTGTTCCTTGGCGCCGGCTCCGTGATCATCGCGATGCACCACGAGCAGGACATGCGCTACATGGGCGGCCTCAAGAAATACATGCCGATCACGTGGATCACGATGTGGATCGGCTCGCTCGCGCTCGCCGGTGCGCCGGGATTCGCGGGATTCTTCTCGAAGGACGCAATCATCGAGGCGGTGGGCGAATCGCATCGCTTCGGGTCCGGGTACGCGTATTTCTGCGTCATGGCCGGTGTATTCGTGACCGCGCTCTACAGCTTCCGTCTTTTGTACATGACGTTCCATGGCAAGGAGCGCTTCGTCGTCGAATCTCATCACGGCCACGGACACGACGATCACGCCGATGATCACGATCACCACAAGCCCGGCCATCTTGCGCACGCGCCGCACGAATCGCCGTGGGTCGTCACGCTGCCGCTGATCCTGCTTGCGATCCCGTCGATCGTGATCGGCTGGTTCACGGTCGGCCCGATGCTGTTCCAGGGGTGGTTCGGGCGCTCGATCCGCGTGACCGAAGAAAACAACGTGCTCGGCGAGCTGGCGCGCGAGTTCCATGGTCCGATGACGATGGTGCTGCACGGTTTCGCGCAGTGGCCGTTCTGGATCGCATTCGCGGGCTTCGCGGTCGCGACGTGGATCTGGCTCTTCAATCCCGGCATCGCCGACAAGGCGCAGAACGCGTTGCGTCCGATCTACAACATTCTCGCGAACAAGTACTGGGTCGACGAGCTCTATCAGGCGATTTTCGCGCGCGGCGGCGTCGCGCTCGGGCGCGGCCTCTGGCGCGGCGGCGATGTCGGCGTGATCGACGGCGTTGCGGTGAACGGTTCGGCGGCACTCGTGCAGCGCGTCGCATCGACATTGCGCTGGCTGCAGTCCGGTTATCTCTATCACTACGCGTTCGCAATGATCCTGGGCCTGATCGCGCTGCTCGGCGGCGTGTGGTGGGTCGTCATGCACACGGCGGCCTAACGACGGGGACGAAGAAGAACAATGACTGTTCCGCACATCTTGAGCGTCCTGATCTGGCTGCCGATCCTCGGCGCGATCGCCGTGCTTTTTCTCGGCCGCAACGCGAACGCGGCGCGCTGGCTTGCGCTTCTGGTCACGCTCGCGACGTTCCTCATCGCGATTCCGCTCTGGAACAGCTACGCGCCGCTGACGCCCGGCATGCAGTTCGTCGAGAACCTGCCGTGGATTCCCGCGCTGAAAGCGAACTACGCGCTCGGCGCCGACGGCATCTCGATCGCGTTGATCGTGCTGACGGCGTTCACGACAGTGCTGGTCGTGATCGGATCGTGGGGTCCGATCGAAGAGCGCGTCGCGCAATACATGGCCGCGATGCTCGCGCTCGAAGGCTTGCTGATCGGCGTGTTCGCCGCGACCGATGCGCTGCTCTTCTATGTCTTCTTCGAAGGCATGCTGATTCCGATGTTCATCATCATCGGCATCTGGGGCGGCCCGCGGCGCGTCTATGCGACGCTGAAGTTCTTCATCTACACGTTCTTCGGCTCGATCTTCATGCTGGTTGGCCTCATTTACCTGCGCATGAAGACGGGCGATTTCGCGATGGAATCGTTCGCGCACGCCGGCCTTGGCACGCAGGAGCAGGCCTGGCTCTTCTTCGCGTTTCTGCTGGGCTTCGCGATCAAGGTGCCGATGTGGCCGGTGCATACATGGTTGCCGGACGCGCACGTCGAGGCGCCGACCGGCGGCTCGGTGATCCTGGCCGCGATCATGCTGAAGGTCGGCGGCTACGGCTTCGTGCGCTTCTCGCTGCCGATCACGCCGGACGCATCGCAAGAGTACGCGTGGCTCGTGATCGCGCTCTCGCTGATCGCAATCGTCTACATCGGCTATGTCGCGCTGGTGCAGGAAGACATGAAGAAGCTGATCGCGTACTCATCGATCGCGCACATGGGCTTCGTCACGCTCGGCATTTTCATCGCGCTCGCGCTCGCGCGCACGAACCACAATCCGCAAGGCGCGCGCCTCGCGATCTCCGGCGCGATGGTGCAGATGATCTCGCACGGCTTCGTTTCGGGCGCGATGTTCTCGTGCATCGGCGTCATGTACGACCGGCTGCACACGCGCATGATCAAAGATTACGGCGGCCTCGCCAACGTGATGCCGTGGTTCGCCGCGTTCATGGTGCTGTTCGCGATGGCCAATTGCGGCTTGCCGGGCACCAGCGGCTTCGTCGGCGAGTTCATGGTGATCCTCGCCGCGTTCCAGGATAACTTCTGGATCGCCGCGCTCGCCGCATTCACGCTGATCATCGGCGCGGCCTACACGCTGTGGCTGGTCAAGCGCGTGATCTTCGGCAAGGTCGGCAATCCGAAGGTCGCGAAGATGCAGGACATGAACCTTCGCGAGTGGATCGTGCTCGGCGCGTTCGCCGCCGGTGTGCTCTGGATCGGCATCTATCCGAAGCCTTTGGTGACATTGATGGACGGCGCCGTGCTCAAGATCGTTGAGAGCCTGACGCTGGCCAAGGCCTGAGCCCACGACATGATCGAATTCAATACCAACGATCTGATCACGATCCTGCCCGAGTTGATTCTGCTCGTCGCGAGCTGTGCGATCCTGCTGATCGATCTCTTCTTAAAGCCTACGCAGCGCGACGTCACGCATTGGCTATCGCTGCTCGCGCTCGTCGTCACCGGATTCTTCGTCTGGCGCGGCGCGCCCGCAGACGGTGCCAGCGTGTCCGCGTTCAACGACATGTTCGTGCTCGACGGGATGGCGACGATCCTGAAGCTCTTCATCTTGCTGGTCACGATCGCGGTGTGTGTGTACGGGCGCGTGTATCTGCGCGATCGCAAGCTGCATGTCGGCGAGTTTTATCTGCTGATCCTCTTCGCCACGCTCGGCATGATGCTGCTGGTTTCCGCGAGCAACATGATCACCGTGTATCTCGGGCTCGAGCTTTTGACGTTGAGCCAGTACGCGCTGGTCGCGCTGAATCGCGATTCGGCGATGTCGTCCGAAGCCGCGATCAAGTACTTCGTGCTCGGCGCTCTGGCATCGGGTCTCCTGCTGTATGGCATGTCGATGATTTATGGCGCGACCGGCACGCTCGATCTCGCCAAGATCCACGCGGTCACCGATTTCGCAGGATCAAGCCCGCACAAGACGCTGCTCGCGTTTGGCCTCGTGTTCCTGATCACCGGCATCGCGTTCAAGTTCGGCGCGGCGCCGTTTCATATGTGGATTCCGGACGTCTATCAAGGCGCGCCGACCGCGATGGTCGTGTTCGTAGGCTCGGCGCCGAAGCTCGCTGCGTTCGGCATGGCGTATCGCCTGCTCGAAGGCGCGATGGGCGGCATGCATGAGCATTGGACGCTGATGCTGAGCGTGCTCGCGGTGCTCTCGCTCGCGATCGGCAACATCTTCGCGATCGCACAGACGAACCTGAAGCGCATGCTCGGCTATTCGACGATCTCGCACATCGGCTTTCTGCTGCTCGGTTTCGTCAACGGCACTGCGAGTGGATTTGCAGCCGCGCTCTTCTACACGATCAGCTACGCGCTGATGGCGACGGTTGCGTTCGGCATGATCCTCTTGCTCGCGCGCGCGGGCTTCGAGGCTGAGGAGATCGACGATTTCAAGGGCCTGAACCAGAGAAATCCGTGGTACGCGGGCATCATGGCGATCGCGATGTTCTCGCTCGCGGGCGTGCCGCCGTTGTTCGGCTTCTTCGCCAAGCTCATGGTGCTGAAGGTCGCGATCGATGCGGGTCAACTCTGGCTCGCGATCGTCGCCATTGTCTTTGCGATCGTCGGCATCTATTACTACTTGCGCGTCGTCAAAGTGATGTACTTCGACGAGCCCGCCGACGACACGCCTCTGGCGCTGCCGCCGGATGTCGCGTTCCGCTGGGCGCTTTCGGTCAACGGTCTTGCGCTCTTGGCGCTCGGTATCGCCTGGGGCCCGCTGTTCGACTGGTGCGCGCGGGCATTTGCGGTGCAGGGCTGAGGCGATCCGCCTCGCCCTTGAATTCACGAAACACACCTTCAAATAACATGCCAGCTTGCAGCGCCTAGCTGCAGCCGATAAGATGGTCGCTTGGCTGATGCGGGGTGGAGCAGTCTGGCAGCTCGTCGGGCTCATAACCCGAAGGTCGCAGGTTCAAATCCTGCCCCCGCTACCAGGTTTTATCGGAAGGGCCACCTTGGGTGGCCTTTTCTTTCAGCCTCTAGCGCAGGAAGCGCGGCTTGCCGATGTTGGGACGCAAGACAACGGCGGACTACGGAATGGGCCTTGCGCCCATTTTTTTTTCTTGAATTTTTGGAGACGTGAACCCCGCTGGGGGTCACCATGAAAGACGAAGAGCTCAATGCGCTGTTGGCGCCGCTGATCGGGGATCTTGGTCTCGAACTCGTCGGTATCGAGTTCAGCCCGGGCCGTGGTGGCAGCCTGTTGCGCGTCTACGTCGACACGCCGGATCGACCGGTGACGATCGAAGATTGCGAGCGCGCGAGCCGCGAGATTTCCGCCGCGCTCGACGTCAACGATCCGGTCGCAGGGCGCTACACGCTTGAAGTGTCCTCGCCCGGTCTCGACCGGCCGCTGTTCACGCCGGCGCATTTCGTGCGCTTCTGCGGCCAGGCCGTGAAGATCAACGTGAACCTGCCGCTCGACGGGCGCCGCCGGTTCCACGGCACGATCAAGGAAGTCGACGGCGATCGCATCACGATCGAGCAGGACGGAGCGCCGGTGACGATCGTGCACGCGAACATCGCCAAGGCGCGTCTTGCGCCTGACTACGCTGCGCTCGGCCTTGCCGCCGCGCGTCGCGAATACGAAGAAGGTGCGCCGAAGCGGCGCAAGAAGAAGCAGGGTTGAGGGCCGAGCCCTCACGTTTTTTGAAACTTGATCGTTCGGGCGGACATAGCCGACCCGAAGGAGCACTACCGATGAGTAAGGAACTTTTGCTGGTCGTCGACGCGGTCGCCAACGAGAAGGGCGTGCCGAAGGCCGTGATTTTCGATGCGATGGAAGCCGCGCTCGCGTCCGCCGCAAAGAAGCGCTACCTCGAAGAGGACGTCGCCGTGCGCGTCTCGATCGACCGCGAGAGCGGCGATTACGAGACGTTCCGCCGCTGGGAAGTCGTGCCCGACGACATCGTGATGGAATCGCCGGACCGGCAGATCCGTCTGATGGATGCGGTCGACGAGGCGCCCGGCGTCGACGTCGGCGGTTTCGTCGAGCAGCCGATCGAGAATCCTGAGTTCGGCCGCATCGCCGCGCAAGCGGCAAAGCAAGTGATCGTGCAGCGCGTGCGCGAAGCCGAACGCGCGCAGGTTGTCGATGCGTACAAAGATCGGGTCGGCGAGCTCATCACGGGCATCGTCAAACGCGTCGAGCGCGGCAACATCTTTCTTGATCTTGGCGGCAACGCCGAGGCGTTCGTGCCGCGCGATCGCGCGATACCGCGCGAATCCGTGCGCGCCGGCGATCGTTTGCGCGGCTATCTTTATGAGGTGAAAGCGGAGCTTCGCGGCCCGCAGCTTTTCGTCTCGCGCACAGCGCCCGAGCTCATGATGGAGCTCTTCAAGCTCGAAGTGCCGGAAGTCGGCCAGGGTCTCGTCGAGATCAAGGCCTGCGCACGCGATCCGGGCGACCGCGCCAAGATCGCGGTGCTCGCGCACGATCATCGCACCGATCCGATCGGCGCCTGCATCGGCATGCGCGGCTCGCGTGTGCAGGCGGTGTCGAACGAGCTCAACGGCGAGCGCATCGATATCGTGCTGTGGAACGAAAGCCCGGCGCAGTTCGTCATCAATGCGATGGCGCCGGCCGAAGTGCAGTCGATCATCGTCGACGAAGAAAAGCATTCGATGGATATCGCCGTCGCCGAGGACAAGCTTTCGCAGGCGATCGGCCGCGGCGGCCAGAACGTGCGTCTTGCCAGCAAGCTTTCGGGCTGGCAGCTCAACGTCATGACGGCCGATCAGGTTCGCCAGAAGAGCGAGGCCGAGCAGGAAGCGGCGCGCGCGCTCTTCATGGAGAAGCTCGAGGTCGACAACGAGATCGCGCAGATCCTCGTGCAGGAAGGCTTCTCGACGGTCGAGGAAATCGCTTACGTGCCGACCGCCGAGCTGCTCGGTATCGAGGGCTTCGACGAGGACATCGTCGAGGAGCTGCGCGCGCGTGCGCGCGATGCGCTCCTCACCGATGCGCTTGCGGTCGAAGAGGAAATCGAAGATCACAAACCTGCTGACGATCTCGTTGCCATCGAAGGGATGGACGAGAGTCTCGCGTTCGAGCTGGCGCAGCATGGCGTCATCACGCGCGAAAACCTCGCCGACCTCTCGACCGACGAATTCATGGAATTCACGATCGACGGCGTCGACGAGGACAAAGCGGCGGCGCTCATCATGGCTGCGCGGGAGACGGTGCTTTCCTGATCGAACATACGGTCGGGAATGAAGTCGCGCGTCGCGCAGGTCAGGGAGTAAATTGATGTCGGACGTCACAATCAAACAACTGGCCAAGGTGCTTGGCACGCCGATCGACAAGCTGCTTTTGCAGCTTGCCGAGGCGGGCATGAAGTTCACCGATCCGGAACAGGTGATCAGCAGCACCGAGAAGGTGAAGCTGCTCGGCTTCCTGCGCCGCACGCACGGCAAGCGCGAAGCGCCGGTCGAGGAGAATTCCTCGCCGCGCCAGATCACGTTGAAGCGCCGCACGGTCAGCGAAATCACGGTCAATCCGGGCCAGCGCGGCGCGAGCGCGAAGACGGTCAACGTCGAAGTGCGCCAGAAGCGCACCTACGTCAAGCGCAGCGTCGTCGAGGAAGAGGCGCAGGCGCACGTCGATCCGCAGCGCGAAGACGCGATCCGCAAGCTCGAGGAATCGCAGTTGAAGCGCGAGTCCGAAGAGATCGCGCGCGCAGACGCAGAGAAGCGGCGCCAAGAAGAGGACGCAAAGCTGCGCGCTTCTGAGGAAGCCAAGCGCAAGGCCGAAGAGGAAAGCCGCCGCAAGTCCGAGGAAGAAGCGAAGACGCGCCGCGACGGCGAGGCCAAGCCGCGCCCGAAGGAAGCTCCGGCAGCTGCGGCCGCACCCGCCGCGAAGGAAGCAGAGCGTCCGCGCCGCGACGATCGCGTCGTCGAAGCGCCGCACCGCCACAAGCAGAAGCACGGCTCGCACCGAATGCCTGCAGGCGAGGGCGATACCGAAGAGAATCCCGCCAACCGTTATTTCGGCGCTGAGCTGCACCTCTCGCAGGAAGGCAGCGCGCGCCGCACCGGCCGCAAGAAACCCAAATCGCGCCAGGTCGAGCCCGCGCGCTCGGGTCCCGCGCATGCGTTCTCGCGTCCGACTGCGCCGGTTGTGCGCGAAGTCGCCGTGGGCGATTCGATTACGGTCGCCGATCTCGCCGCCAAGATGGCGGTGAAAGGCGCCGAAGTCGTCAAAGCACTTTTCAAGATGGGCGTAATGACGACAATCAATCAGGTCATCGATCACGACACCGCGGTACTGGTCGCCGAAGAGCTCGGCCACAAAGTCGTCGAAGCCGCCGATACCAGCGCGGAGACGACGCTGCTCGCGCAGAGCGACACGGTCGCCGAAGGCGATGTCGCGTCGCGTCCGCCGGTGGTTACGATCATGGGCCACGTCGATCACGGCAAGACGTCCTTGCTCGACTACATCCGCCGCGCCAAAGTCGCTGCGGGTGAAGCCGGCGGCATCACGCAGCACATCGGCGCGTATCACGTGGAAACGCCCAAGGGCGTGATCACGTTCCTCGATACGCCCGGCCACGCCGCGTTCTCGTCGATGCGCGCACGCGGTGCGCAGTCGACCGACATCGTCGTGCTGGTCGTCGCGGCCGACGACGGCGTCATGCCGCAGACGGTCGAAGCGATCCAGCACGCGCGCGCCGCCAAGGTGCCGCTGCTCGTCGCGATGAACAAGATGGACAAACCTGAAGCAAACCCCGACCACGTCAAGCAGGGTCTCGTGCAGCACGAAGTCGTGCCCGAAGAATGGGGCGGCGACGTGCAGTTCGTGCCGGTGTCGGCGAAGACCGGCGACGGCGTCGATGCGCTGCTCGATGCGATCCTCGTGCAGGCCGAGGTCATGGAGCTCAAGGCGCGTCCGGACGGCCGCGCGTCGGGCACGGTGATCGAATCGAGCCTCGACAAGGGTCGCGGTCCGGTCGCGACCGTGCTCGTGCAGCAGGGTCTTCTCAAGAAGGGCGACTTCCTCGTCTGCGGCATCGAGTACGGCCGCGTGCGCGCGCTGTTCGACGAAACCGGACAGCAAGTCGCCGAAGCGGGTCCGTCGATTCCGGTGCAGGTGCTTGGTCTTTCGGGCGTGCCGAACGCGGGCGACGATTTCGTCGTCGTCGCCGACGAGCGCCTCGCGAAGGATGTCGCGCAGCAGCGCCAGCATCAGCGTCGCGAGTCGCGCCTGGTCAAGCAGGCCGGCAACCGCATGGAAGACATCATGGCGCAGATGGGCGAGGGCCAAGGCCAGCAGACGCTCAACATCGTCGTCAAGGCCGACGTGCAGGGCTCCGCCGAGGCATTGCGCGAAGCGCTCACCGCGATCACCACCGACGCGATCAAGATCAACGTGATTGCATCGGGCGTCGGCGGCATCACCGAATCGGACGCGACGCTCGCCGCCGCATCGAAGGCCGTGATCATCGGCTTCAACGTGCGCGCGGACGCATCGGCGCGCAAGGTGATCGAAGCGAACGGCCTCGACCTTCGCTATTTCTCGATCATCTACGACGTGATCGATCAGGTGAAGCAGGTCGCTTCGGGTCTGCTCGGCACGGAAGTGCGCGAGGAGATCATCGGCACCGCCGAAGTGCGCGATGTGTTCCGCTCCTCGAAGTTCGGCGCGATCGCCGGATGCATGGTCATCGAAGGCACCGTCAAACGGCATAAGCCGATCCGCGTGTTGCGCGACAATACCGTGATCTTCCAGGGCGAGCTCGAATCGCTGCGCCGCTTCAAGGAGAACGTCGACGAAGTGCGCAACGGCATGGAGTGCGGCATCGGCGTCAAGCAGTACAACGACGTCAAGCCGGGCGACCAGATCGAGTGCTTCGAGCGTATTGAGGTAGCGAGGACGCTGTAAGAGTGCCTTCGAAGTCGTTCAATCGGACCGACCGCGTCGCCACGCAACTCCGCAAGGAGATTTCGCTGCTGGTGCACGCGGCCGTTCGCGATCACGCACTGCCGTCCGTCAGCGTTTCGGATGTCGAGACGACGAAGGATCTCGACGTCGCGACGGTCTACGTGACGACGCTTATCGCCGATCAGAGCAAAGTGGCCGTCGACGCGCTGAACGAGATGGCGAAAGAATTTCGCCGCGAGCTTTCCAAGATGCTCAGCATCCGTCGCGTGCCCGAGCTCAGGTTCCGCTACGACGATTCGGTCGACAAAGGCGAGCGGATCGAGTCGCTGCTGCGCGACGACCGCAATAGTCACTAATCGTCGTCCCGGTGAAAGCCGGGACCACCGATCATGTCCAGCCATCGACAACGCAACGTCCACGGCATCTTGCTGCTCGACAAGCCGCAAGGCCTGAGCTCGAACCAGGCTCTGCAATCCGTGCGGCGCCTTTTCGACGCCGCCAAGGCCGGACACACCGGCAGCCTCGATCCGCTCGCGACCGGTCTCTTGCCGATCTGCTTCGGCGAGGCGACCAAGATCGCCGGGCTCCTGCTCGGCTCTCGCAAGGCGTACGTCACGGAATGCCGGTTGGGCGTAACGACGGATACGGACGATGCCGACGGTCAGGTCGTGAACGAGCGTCCCGTGCCGCCGATCGACGAGGCGATGATTCGCGCCGGGCTCGCCGCGCTCACCGGCCGCATCACGCAGGTGCCGCCGGCGTATTCGGCGATCAAGCGCGAGGGTGAACCGTTGTATCGGCGCGCGCGGCGCGGCGAGGTGGTCCAAGTGCCTTCGCGCGAGGTCGATGTGCATCGGTTCGATCTGATCGAGGCCGCGCCGGACCGGCTGCGGCTTCATGTCGAATGCGGCTCCGGCACCTACGTTCGCAGCCTGGTCCGCGATCTCGGCGAGCGGCTCGGCTGCGGCGCACATGTGCTATCGCTCAGGCGCCTGTGGGTCGAGCCCTTCATGAATCCGGTCATGGTCACGCTGGACGATCTCAAGGCCGAGGTCGATGCACGCGGGCCCGAAGCGAACGATGGTTTGCTGCTTCCGCTCGAAGCGGGCCTCTCCGGGTTTCCCAAGGTAGAGGTCGACGAGGACGCCGCGGTCAGGCTCGGCCACGGCCTCGTCACCGAGGCCATCGGCGCCCAGCCGGGCCGCTACATGGCGATCGACGCCGCCGGCAAGGCCGTCGCGCTCGTCGAATGCGGCGGTGATCTTCGCCTGCGTACCCTGCGTGGCTTCAACCGGCACGGTCGGGACACGTAATCCGCATACGTAAGCGCTTGTTTTACCGGCGCCCCGACGGGTAAAATACGCCGTTCACTCCAGCACGTATGTCCAACCCGCGGGGCTTGCGAACGGCCACACGTTGGATGCGCAGACGGCCGCACGGCGGCTTCGCCTCCAGTGGTCGTTCGCAAGTCTCGCTCTCGCTTCCAGGATTCACGAGATGTCTCTTTCGAACGAACAGACCAGCAAGATCATCGCGGACTATCGCCGCGCCGCCAACGACACGGGCTCGCCCGAGGTCCAGGTTGCGTTGCTTTCCGCGCGCATCGAACACCTGACCAAGCATTTCGCCGATCACGACAAGGATCATCATTCGCGTCGCGGTCTTTTGAAGATGGTCAACCAGCGCCGCCGCCTGCTCGGCTATCTCAAGGGCAAGGACGGCGAACGCTACAAGTCGCTCATCGAGCGTCTGGGTCTTCGCCGGTAACAGATCGGCTCCGGGCTGGCGCAAACCTGCTCGGGGCCGCGTTTATTTGTGCGTTCGTCCATGAACGCAAAACACGCTGCTCGCACATCGCGTGTCGCGTCGCACGAAGTGATCGTTCACAAGCGGCCATCCATGACCGCACTCCAAGTGAATCACGCTCCGATCCAGGCACACATCAGCTAGCGAGATCGGCCATGGGGCCGGTCCGCACATCAGGAAAAACACAACGTGGCAAAAGTCAGTAAGTCGTTCCGGTACGGAAATCACGACGTGACGTTGGAGACGGGCGAGATCGCTCGTCAGGCATCCGGCGCAGTCGTGGTCAGCATGGGCGGCACCGTCGTGCTGGTCACCGTGGTGGCCGCGACGAAGGCGCGCGAAGGCCAGGATTTCTTTCCGCTCACCGTCGACTACCAGGAAAAGTTCTACTCCGCCGGCCGCATTCCCGGCGGCTTCTTCAAGCGCGAAGGCCGTCCGACCGAAAAGGAGACGCTCACCTCGCGCCTCATCGATCGTCCGGTGCGTCCGCTGTTCCCGGAAGAGTTCAAGAACGAAGTGCAGGTCATCGCGACCGTGCTTTCGATGAACCCCGAAGTCGACGGCGACATTCCCGCGCTGATCGGTGCGTCGGCCGCGCTGACGCTCGCCGGCATTCCGTTCAAGGGCCCGATCGGCGCTGCGCGCGTCGGCTATGCGAACGGCCAGTATCTTCTGAATCCGACGCAGACCGAGCTCAAGACGTCCGCTCTCGATCTCGTCGTCGCCGGCACCGCGAATGCGGTGCTGATGGTCGAATCCGAAGCCAAGCTCCTCTCCGAAGAGGTGATGCTCGGCGCGGTCACGTTCGGTCACCGCGAGATGCAGAAAGCGATTCACGCGATCAGCGAGCTTGCGGTCGAAGCGGCCAAGCCGTCGTGGAACTGGCAGGCGCCGGCGCGCAACGACGAGCTCGTCGCGGCGCTCAAGAGCGCGGTCGGCGACACCCTCGCGGCGGCGTTCCAGATCCGCGACAAGCTCCAGCGTCGCGACGCGATCTCCGCGCTCAAGAAGGACACGCTCGAGTCGCTCGCGGCTACGGCAGAATCGAAGGGCTGGATCGCGGCCGATCTCGCGAAGGAATTTGCGGATCTCGAATACTCGACGATGCGCCAGGGCGTGCTCAAGACCAAGCAGCGCATCGACGGCCGCAATCTCGACGACATCCGCCCGATCACCGTCCGCGTCGGCGTGCTGCCGCGCACGCACGGCTCGGCGCTGTTCACGCGCGGCGAGACGCAGGCGCTCGTCACCGTCACGCTCGGCACCGCGCGCGATGCGCAGATCGTCGATGCGCCGGAAGGCGAGTCGAAAGATACGTTCCTCTTCCACTACAACTTCCCGCCGTTCTCGGTCGGCGAGACCGGCCGCATGGCCGGTCCCAAGCGCCGCGAGATCGGTCATGGCCGCCTCGCCAAGCGCGGCGTGCAGGCCGTCAAGCCGACGATGGAAGCGTTCCCGTACGTGCTGCGCGTGGTCTCCGAGATCACCGAGTCGAACGGCTCCTCGTCGATGGCGTCGGTCTGCGGATCCTCGCTCGCGATGATGGACGCCGGCGTGCCGCTCACCTCGCCGGTCGCCGGCATCGCGATGGGCCTCGTCAAGGAAGGCAGCGATTTCGTCGTGCTCTCCGACATCCTCGGCGATGAGGATCACCTCGGCGACATGGATTTCAAGGTCGCCGGCACCGCGAACGGCGTGTCCGCGCTGCAGATGGACATCAAGATCGACGGCATCACCGAAGAGATCATGCGCACGGCGCTCGATCAAGCCAAGCGCGGCCGCCTGCACATCCTCGGCGAGATGGCCAAGGTGATCAGCACCTCGCGCACCGAGATGAGCGAATTCGCTCCGCGCCTCCTCACGATGAAGATCCATCCGGACAAGATCCGCGAAGTCATCGGCAAGGGCGGCACCACGATCCGTTCGATCACCGAAGAAACCGGCGCGACGATCGACATCAGCGACGACGGCACTGTCGTCATCGCCTCGGTCAACCGCGAAGCCGCGGACGCCGCCAAGAAGCGCATCGAGCAGATCGTTTCCGACGTCGAGCCGGGCCGCATCTACGAAGGCAAGGTCGCCAAGCTGATGGATTTCGGCGCGTTCGTGACGATCCTTCCGGGCAAGGACGGACTCGTGCACGTCTCGCAGATCTCCAACGAGCGCGTCGAGAAAGTCTCCGACAAGCTCAAGGAAGGCGACATCGTCAAGGTCAAGGTGCTCGAAGTCGACAAGCAGGGTCGTATTCGCCTGTCGATGAAGGCGGTGGCCGAAGAAGAGAAAGGCGCGGCGTAAGAGCTGCGCCGCGACACAGAAAAAAGCGGGCCGAGGCCCGCTTTTTTTTTTGGCTCAGCGCGCGAGCATCTCGCGCAACGGATCGAGCAACGCGCCGTAATGTCGTGCGCGCGCCGTGTTCGCCCGCAACGGCTCGCGTACTTGCGCAGCGCTCGACGTCCGCACGTCGCGCTCGACTTCGTGGAAGTTGATGCACCGCTCGTCGAACGGCAGTCCGCAAAAAGCGAGCAACTTTCGAATTTCCGCTTCGGGTTCCGCGAGCAGTGACTCGTGCGAAAGCTCGAAGACGTCTGCGGCATCGTGCTCGCGCCAGAACCGCATCGCGCGATCGTAATCGCGCCAGAACGACGCGAGCTCGGCAAGATCGTAAGTGAACGCGAGCTCGGTCGCGAACATCTGGCGAAACGCGCCGAGGCAAGTTTCCACCGCGTCGCGACGACAATCGATGATGCGCGCACCGGGCAGCATCGCGCGGATCGCGCCGATGTAGCGCCAGTTCATCAATCCCTTATCGGTGAACGTCGATCGCGCGCCGCGCCTGGACGCCGTGCGATCGAGATAGCTTTGCCCGAGCCGTTGCCAGTCGTCCGCGGATGCCGCGCCGACCCAGGCCGGAAAATCGCTGCCGATCCGCTGCGATTCCTCGCGGACGATACCGTTGAGCGTTTCGAGCTCGCCACCCGCGCTCACATCAGGATGCGCGGACAGGATCTGCTCGACGAGCGTCGAGCCCGAACGCGGGAGGCCAACGATGAACACGATGCCGTTGCCGAGCGCCGCGTCCGGCGCCGCGGCGACAGGCGCCGCGAACGCCTGTTCGATCGCGTGCGCGTGCTTGGAGAATTGAGCCGCATCCCAGAAGAGCTGCCGGCGCCGCGCGCCATTCGCCGCGGTCAGCGTCTTGAACGCATCCGCATAGCGATCTGCGTCTTCGTACGCCTTGGCAAGCGCAAACAGCGCAGGCGCGCGCTCCTGCTCGCGGAGGTCAGCGCGCGCACAGATTTTTTCGATCGCAGCGAGATCGTCGGCGCCGAATCGCGCCGTGCGCACGGTCGACAGGCCATACCAGGCCGATGCCGCGTGCGGTGCGGCAGCGAGCACGCGACGATATTCGGCTTCCGCCTCGGCGATGCGCCCTCGAAATTGCAGAACGCGCGCGAGGATCATGCGCGCACCCATGTTGTCGGGTTCGCGTTCGATGGCCTGTTGCAGCGCTTCGTAGCTCCGATCGCTCTCGCCGAGCCGATCATGCGCGCGCGCAAGATCGATCCACGGGCCTGCGCGCGCCGGTTCGATCTCGGTGCAGCGCCGGAATGCGTCGATCGCGGCGGCCGAATCGCCGTTGTCCATCAGCGCATTGCCAAGATCGCGCTGCGTCAAAAGATCGTACGGCCGCGCGGCGAGCACGCGCCGCAGGAAATCGATCGCGTCGTCGCGATGGCCTTTGATATGCGCGATCGCCGCGCGCACGCGCAGCACTTCCGGATGCGTAGGCGCGAGCGCGATCAGCGCCCCGAGGGGCTTTTCAGTGTCAGCGAACTTGCGCTGGCGAAGCGCAGCGTTGATGTCTTGAAGCAGCCGCATTGCGCTCGCGGAAAGCCCCGCGGTGCGATCGAACGGCATGGACGAGGCGGTGGACGGCGGTGTCGAGCTCATATCGGCGCAAGTTTACCCGGCCTTGCGCCGCGCCCGCTCAATGCGAAGTGGCGCCCGGCGTCACGCCAAGCCGGACCATGCGATCGAGCGTCTCGCCGTTGCGGACGATGCCGAGCGTCACCGCGCGGCCCGCTTTCGCGCGCAGCATCGACTGAAATTCGCCGCGGTTCGCGACCGGCTTGCCGTCGAGCGAGACGATGAAATCGCCGGCGAGGAGATTCGCTTTGGACGCCGGCGTGTTGTCGACGACCGTGCCGATGCGCACGCCGCCGCCGCTCATCGCCTGCTTTTCCGTCGCGTTGAGATCGCGGAACGTCGCGCCGAACGGCAGCTTGAAACGCACGTAGTACGCGACCGTCAGCGAATCTGAGGCAGCTGCGGGCGCGTAGAAGATCACCTGATCCGCACCGACGCTGCGGCCTTGCTCCAGCGCGTCCGCGCGCGCGCCGGTGTCGCCGGCAGCGAAATGTGCGGTGCCGATGTGCATGAAGCCTTGTGCCGCAAGGCGCTTCTGATCCGCCTCGAAACCCTTGCCGTCGACGGCTTGCGGTTCGGTAGGCGGCGCCGCGCGCAGCTCGGCGACCATCTCGGGGCCGCGGCCTTCGACGATCGTATAGCCGCCGGCCCGGCCCGGCATTTCCGACCCGGGCGGCACGACGCTCGTGCGCGGGCCCGCAGCGCAGCCGGCGAGCAGCACGGCGGAGGCGAGGGCAACGGTTCGGAATGTCGTCGGGATATTTACGGTACGTGCAGTCATGCCCGGAATCATGCCTTCGCCTGCCTGACTGGAGGCCGACGCGGCAGGCTCTGCCGCTTTGCTACGCTACGCTTCGCTTGTCGTCTGGCGGACGGAACCGTTCGATGCCACTGCTCCGGATCTACTTGCGCGTGCTTGGGCTCCTGGCGCCCGAGAGAACATTGGCGATTACGCTCGCGATCGCGAATCTCGCGCTCGCCGGCGTCTACTTCCTCGAACCCTGGCTCTTCGGCCGTGTGGTCGATGCGCTCGCGGGCCGCGACAAGTACGAAGCGTGGCGCCTCATCGCCACCTGGGCCGGCGTCGGCTTCGGCGGCGTCGTCGCCAGTGTCTGGGTTTCGCTGTATGCCGATCGCCTGGCCCACCGCCGCCGTCAGGCCGCGATCGCGCAGTACTTCGAGCATGCGATCGCGCTGCCGCTGTCGTTCCACGGCGAGCATCACACCGGCCGACTGCTGCGCATCATGCACAACGGCAGCGGCAATCTGTTCGGCTTGTGGCTCGGATTCTTTCGCGAGCATCTGGCGACGCTGCTCTCGATCCTCGTGATGGTTCCGCTTGCGCTCTGGATCAACTGGAAGCTCGCGATGCTGATGATCGCGTTGATGGTGAGCTTCGCCGTGTTCAACACGGTCGCGATGCGGCGCACGCATAAAGCGCAAGGCGAGGTCGAGGAGTTGCACCACGAAATCTCCGAACGCGCCGGTGACGTGCTCGGCAACGTGCTCGTCGTGCAGAGCTTCACGCATCATGCGTCCGAAGTCGTCGCGATCCGCGAGATGATGAAGCGCGCGCTGGCCGCGCAATATCCGGTATTGCGCGGATGGGCCGTGCTTTCGGTGTTCAATCGTGCGGCGAGCACGCTGACGATCGTCGCGATCTTTGCGCTCGGCGCATCGCTGAATGCGAAAGGCGAGGTGACGGTCGGCAACATCGTGAGCTTCGTCGGCTTTGCGATGATGCTGATCGGCCGTCTCGAGCAGTTCGCGAGCTTCATCTCGGGTTTGTTCTTCCAGACGCATTCGCTCGGCGATTTCTTCGGCGTGCTCGACGCGAAAGCGGGCTTGCGGGAAAAGCCGGGCACGCCGGAACTGCCGCCGGCGCGCGGCGAGGTCGAGTTCGACAACGTGTCGTTCGGCTACGATTCGGCGCGGCCGGCGCTGAAGCATCTCTCGTTCAAGGTGCGCGCCGGCGGCACGGTCGCGCTGGTCGGTCCGACCGGTGCCGGCAAGACCACGGCGCTGAGCTTGCTCTATCGCGCCTATGATCCCAGCGAAGGACGCATCACGATCGACGGCATCGACATCCACGACGTCAGCCTCGAATCGCTGCGCCGGCAGATCGCCGTGGTGTTCCAGGACCCCGGTCTTTTCTACCGCTCGATCGCGGACAACCTTCGCATCGGCGATCCCGACGCGACGCACGACGAGCTCGAAGAAGCCGCACGCGCGGCCGAGGCGCACGCGTTCATCGTCGTGAAGCCGGACGGTTATTCGACGCTCGTCGCCGAGCGCGGCCGTTCGCTCTCCGGCGGCGAACGCCAGCGTCTCGCGATCGCGCGCGCGATGCTGAAGGACGCGCCGATCCTGATCCTCGACGAAGCGACGAGCGCGCTCGACAACGCGACCGAAGCGCGCATCCAGCGCGCATTGAACAAGCTGACGAAGGACCGCACCACGTTCGTGATTGCGCACCGCCTGTCGACCGTGCGCAACGCCGATATGATTCTCGTGCTCAAGGACGGCGAGCTGGTCGAGCGCGGTCGCTACGACGAGCTGGTCGCGCAAGGCGGGTTGTTCGCCGAGCTGGACGCGCAAGGCAAGTTCGTGCCCGACGCGACGGACGACTCGCGCAACGACGTCGAGAGCGCTGCGGCCGAGCCGGCTTAAGCAGACGGTGCGTCTTGCGATGCGACGAGCCGGCGGCGATGGCGCGCGATCCAAAGGAAGTGAACGAGCACCAGCGCAATCACGCCGACGAGCGCGCCGATGACCGCAGGACGCGGCGAATACGCAGCGAGCAGCGCCAGCGGCAGCAACACGGCGAACAACTGGAAGCTCGATAGCCACAACGCGATCCCGTGCGTCAGGCGGACTTCTCCTGAAATCTCCGCGGGATGCCGCTTGAGATACGAGAAGATCGCGAGATTGCCGAGATGCCGCCCGTTGATCGTGCCCTGGATGCCGATCACGAAACCCATGAGATACGGAAGAACCGGATCGGCCGCGTCGAGGAATTCCCAAAGGGCGATCATGAGGGCAGTGACCAGCGCCGTCAGGATCAGATGGCGAAAGTTGATCCATCGGAGCTTTGACACCGCCGATCGCCACAGCGGATTCAGCTCGTATTGCTCGCTCTTGAAATGCTTGCCGTAGGCGTCCTGGCGCAGGCGCGCGCCGGCGATCGTCAATAGGTAGTCGCTGATCATCAGCGCCGGGACAAGCAAGATCTCGGGATGCTTCACGACGATAGTCCTCGTGCCTCGGGCAGCCGGCGCGATTATAGGGTCGCGTTCTGGCATGCTAGGCGCGCGGATCGCCGGGACACGGAATTTCCGGACGCGTCTCCGGCCACCGATGCAGCGCGATGTCGTCCTATCGCTTCAACGATTACGAGCTGATCCCCGACACGCGGCGCCTCATGCGCGCCGGCGTCGACGTGGCGATCGGCGTGCGCATCTTCGAAGTCATCGCGTATCTGATCCAGCACAGGCAGCGCGCGATCGGCCGCGATGAGCTGCTGTCCGCGGTCTGGGGCCGCATCGACGGCGGCGATGCGACGCTCGCGCAAGCCGTGCTGAAAGCGCGCCGCGCGCTCGGCGACGACGGCAACGCGCAGAACTACATCCGCACGGTCTCGCGATTCGGTTATCAATGGATCGCGCCGACCGCGGAAATCGTCGCGACCGAACCGGCGGTTCCCGTGACCGTTCCGATCGCGGATGCACCGCAGCACGCGGCGCGTGTCGAGCACGACGCAACGATCACCTTGCCGAATGGCGACAACGCTGCGCAACTGCCACGTCGGCGCCTTGCGATCGCGGCGTCTCTCGCTGTGATTGCGGCTGCGGGTGCGATCTTCGCTTTAATGCACTCGCGTCCGAATGCGCCGAACGAAAAACCCGCGCGCGAAATCGCGAGCGGTGTCGTGCCGGGTCTGATCCTCGTCGCACCGACGCATGTGCACAGCGTCGCGGCCGACGATGGCTGGATGCGCCTCGGCGTGATGTCGTTGAGCGCGCAGGCGCTCGCGAACGTGCCGGGTCATGCGGTTGTTTCCGACGAGACCGTGCTCGCCGCGGTCGCGCGAGGCGGAGCGAATCCCGCGGTCGCGGATCTGCGCACCGCGACCGGCGCCTCGATCATCATCACGTCGGACGCGAACCGCGTCGGCGAAGACTGGCGCTTCGATGCGACCGTGTTCAACGCGGACGGCAGCGCGCAACTTGTGAGCGCGCGCGCGGGCGATCCGATCGTCGCCGCGGGCAGCCTCGCGCGCAGCCTGCGCGAGCTGCTCGCGCCGGAGGGCAATGCCGACGGCGGCGAGAAAGTGCCGTCCGACGTGCTCGCCCTCGCCGCGCATATGAAAGCCGCGATTCTCGAGGCGCAGAACGGTCGCGCGCTGACTTTGCTGGCGCAGGCACCGAAAGCGGTCGCGGAATCGCCGCGGATCGTGCTGTTGCAAGCCGAAGCGCTGACTCAGCTCGGGCGCCCGCAAGAGGCGATCGATGCGCTGCGTCCGCTGGTCGATCGCGCGTCGACGGCGACCGCCGCGCCGCATTGGCTACCCGATGCGTGGTCTGCGCTCGGCGACAGCGAGCTTGCCCTCGGCCATCCTGCCGAGGCCGACGCGTTTTTCCGCCGCGCGATCCAGCTCGATGCGATCGCGGATCGGCGCAGCCTTGGCCTTGCCTGGCGCGGGCTCGGCATCGCGCAGATCGTGCGCAACGATCTCGACGGCGCCGAGCAGAGCTATCTGCGCGCGCGGCTCGAACTGGAACCGGTCGGCGATCGCTTGCTGCTCGCGCGCGTCACCGATGGGCTTGCGTATATCGCGACGACACGCGGCCGTGTCGGCGATGCGCTGATGCTTTACGAGCAAGCCGCCGCGATGGGCGCCGCGGCGGGGCTCAACGAAACCGAGCTCGGCTCGCAGCTCAACGTCGCGCAGGCGCATCAGTATCTTCTGCACCATTCGATTGCGCTGGAGAAGTTGCGCGTGCTGCTGCCGCGCATCCGCGCGATCGACTATCCGGCGCTGCATCGCTTCGGCGCGATTTCGTATGCGAACGCGCTGGTCGAAACCGGCGCGAAGACCGATGCTCGCGCCGAGCTCAAGCGCCTTGCGGAAACATCGCCGAAAGACATTCATACCGATGCGGTGGTCGACGTGCGCCTGGACGAGGCGGAAATTCGCCTCGCGCTCGGCGATGCGCACGAGGCGATTCCGCTGGCGCAGGCGGTGCATCGCGAGCATGACGCGGCGAGCGCGCCGGATCTGCATCTCGAAGCGGTCGCGACGTTGCTGCACGCGTACTTGCTCGCGGGCGATAAGGACGCCGCGGCCGCGCTGGCGAACGACAAGAACGTTTGGCTGTCCGGCAACGCGCGCGAGCCGGCGCGCTTGCATGCGCTGATCGCGCAGGCAGCGTGGTCGTCGCGGAACGGCGATGCCGCGGGCGCGATCGATCGGTATCAACAGGCGCTGGCGCTGGCGCGCGCGTTCGGAACGCCGGTGCTGCTGCGCGATGCGGCGTTGCCGTACGCAAAGTTTCAGCTCGATGCCGGCGCGATCGATGCGGCGCGTGCGACCGCGAGCATCGTCGGGCCTTACGCCGAGGATGATTTCGAGATCGCGCTCCTGATGGCGCGCATTGCCGCGGCGACGCGCGATCAGGATCTCGCGCGCTCGTATTTCGCTCAGGCCCGCCGCCTGGCGGGCGAGCGCTGGACGCCCTCGCTCGCGGCCGAGGAATCCGCGCTGGCCGGCGCTCCGACCCCGCGGGCGGTGGCCGGCGGTTGAATGCGTCCAGCCACATATGGCTAGAATGGGTCGACCGTCCTGGAGGATCACGCGATGCAACGCAGCGGCTGGCTGGTTTCGGCAATGATCATGGCAGCGATGTGCGGCATCGCGAATGCGGCCGATCCGGCCGACGCGGACGTCCAGGCCCGGCTGAAGGCGCTGGAGAAGCGCGTGCAGGAGCTCGAGCAGCGCCTGAGCGCCGCGCCCGTCGCCGCGCAGCCGGCCGCGCCCGCAGCTACGGCGGCACCGGTCTCTGCAACGTCCGCTGCCGTCGCCGTCGCGCCGCCTCCGCCCGCGACCGGCAAATGGAAGGACGCCTCAGCCTGGGGCAAGCTCGAGCGCGGCATGGGCTGGAGCCAGGTCAAGGCGCTGCTTGGGCCTGCCGGCGCGACGACGACCGGCATGTTCGGCGACGTCTGGTTCTATCCGGATTCGAGCGGCGGGCGGGTGGTGTTCGATCGCGACAGTCGCGTCGCGACTTGGATCGAGCCGCCGGTTCGATAAAACGTTTGCGTCTTTAATCAACGGCATAACGCGGACGTATAGCGTAAACCGCACCCAAGTCATCGAACGGAAACCAAAGACGAATCGATCGGAAATGTGCGCCGGCAACGGCGATGGGAGACTCGGGACGATCGCTTGATCGTCAGGGGACTCTCGAATGCGACATCCGGTATTGGGTAGTGCGGCGGCGGCGATGGCCGTCTTTATGGCTGCGTCGACGTCGATCGGCACGGCGACGGCGGCGGGGCAGGGCGACGGCATCAGCCTCGCTGTTACGGTCGGCTTGGATCCGACCTCATGCGGCACCGACACGACGCTCGCAGCGACCGCGGGCGATCAAATCAACTACTGCTACACCGTCACCAACGATTCATCGACGACGCTGGCATGGCACACGCTCGCCGATGACCTGAACGGCCCGCTCTTTACCGCGATGCCCGCGACGATCGCTCCGGGCGCGACCTATCAATACAACCGTCTCGTCACCGTCACGGGCCCAGAGGCGCCGACGTCGACCTGGACCGCCTACGACGTGCATCCGGACTACGTCTATTCGGAGAACACGCCGGACGCGGACGCCATCTTCGCCAATGGTTTCGAAGCCGGCACCTCAGCGCAATACGGGTTCGTCGACATCACGCAGACCGGCACCAACCTGATGCTCAACGACGACGATTACATCGCCGCCAACATCGGTTTTTCGTTCACGTTCTACAGCCAGACTTCGGATCAGCTCACCGTTTACAACAACGGCGGCATGCTCTTCGATCTCGCCGGCGCGGTGCGCGGGCGCCAAGGCTATTTGAGCCCGACCAACCGCGTGTTGCCGGATCGTCTGATCGGTCCTGCGATCCTGCCGTACTGGGAAGACATGCAGCAGGACTACATCGACGGCATCGGCAACGTGTTCGTGCAGACGCTGGGCGATGCGCCGAACCGGCGCTTCGTCGTCGAGTGGTTCAACCTGCCGGTGAACTTCGGCGGCGGCAGCGAGACCGTCACGTACGAAGCGATCCTGTTCGAGGGCAGCAACGACATCCTGTTCCAATACAAAGACGTCGATTGCGGAAGCTCGGTGTGTGACAACGGCGCCGGCGCGACGATCGGCCTCAATTTCGACGGCGTGCACGGCATCCCGTATTCGTTCAAGCAACCGGTGATCGCGAGCGGCAAGGCGATCCTGTTCCATCCGAGCGATCCGGTCACATACACGGCCTCGCAGCAGGTGACGCTCGATGTCGGCGCGCCGGTGATCGGTGTCGATCCGGCCGGGGGCTTCGGCGAAGTGGTGAACGCCGGCGCGTCGACGACCGACACGATGACGATCGCGAATACCGGCAATCGTCCGTTGACCTGGAACGTCGGCTCGGTCGGCAATGCGAAAGCGCATTTCCCGCCGGTGTCGCGTTTCGCACTGCCGATGGGCGATCCAAGCAAGACACGATTCGGCCCCGCGCCGGTGGCCGCGGCCGCGAAGCACGTCGGACCACATCCGCTGGCAGCGGGCGGCGTGACGGCCTATGCCGCCGACGTGAACAATTCCGTCCTCTACAGCTTCGATGCGACTTCGCCCGCCGATGCCACCGAGGTCGGTTCGCTGAACGGTCTCAACTTCCTCACCGGCGATTTCGCGGGCGAGGATTTCTCAACGCTGTACGCGATCGATTTCCGGAGCTTCTGTCTCTACAAAATCGACACGGCGACCGGAGCGACGACGCTGGTTTATCTCGCCGTGCCGCCTGACGGCGCTGCTGCGGATGCGTGGACCGGCATGAGCTGGGATCCGACGACGAACACGATGTACGCGATCACGACGGGCGGCCGCACGCCGGCGTCGTACTTGATCAAGATCGATCTCGCCACTGCGCAGACCCAGCTCGTCGGGCAGATCACCGGCGTCGGCGATCCCGACAACGGCACGATGATCATCGACATCGCGGTCGATACGAACGGCCTTATGTACGGCGTCGACATCATCACCGACACGCTGGTCGCGATCGACAAGACCACGGGCGAGGCGTCGACGATCGGCTCGATCGGATTCGATGCGAACTACTCCGAAGGCCTCGACTTCGACGACACGACGCACACGCTGTATTTCTCGGCGTACGACTACAGCCTCGACATCGCCCAGATGTATACGCTCAATCTCGACACGGGTCTCGGCACGCCGATAGCGCCGATCGGCCCGAGCCCCGAAGCCGTGCAGTTCTCGGCGCTCGGCATCGCGCGCCTCGCCGGCATCTGTGCGTATCCGAGCGAAGTGCCGTGGCTTTCCTTCAGCTCGACACGCGGCTCGACCCAACCGGGCGATACGACGCCGATCACGGTCACGTTCGACGCGACCGACCTCGCGCCCGGCCGTTACGCGTCCAACATCTGCGTCAACAACAACGATCTGACGAATCAGCGTCTGGCGGTGCCTGTCAGCCTCACCGTCCAGTAGCGAGTGCCCACATCCCGGCGCCGCGGCAGCCGTCGGGATGTTGTTCCCCCAGCGCAGCAAGCTGCCGCAACGTGCGGACCCGGTCAAAACCGGGTCCGCACGTATTTTTCGGTCTCGATGTGGTCGGCTTCTACGCGACGATCTTATTCAACGGGTCGGAACCAGCCTGCGGGACAGAACTTCTCGCTGTCGAACCCGCTTACGAAGATGGAGTCGGTAGCTTCGAAAGTTGCCGTGACCTCTTTGTGTGTATCGAGTTGAAGCACACAGATATCGTCGTTGCTGCTGCAAGCACCTCCCCAATGTAAGAAGCGACCGCCGCTCATCGTGCATGCGCCGAGTGCTACGGTTTCGTCGGCGGGACGTGAGAGGCTGCAGGTCACCGAATCAGCGTCGCAGGACAGAAAACCTTCCAGATGTGAGATGCCGACCATGCCTGGACCCGAACCTTCGAAGTTCACGGTAACCATCCGGTTGCCGTCTATGGCCCGGAAGGCCGCCGTCAGCTGCGTCGAGGTATTAAGTTGGAACGAGCACGTATTCCCGCCGTTTGACGCACACGGTCCCGTCCATCCCGCAAATTCGAAGCCCGCGTCGGGGATAGCTATGAGACTGACGAATGTTCCATTCGCGAAGATGCCTCCGCATTCGTCAGGACAAACGATCTCGGTTCCGTTGTCGGCCGTCAGACGAATCGTGCCGCTTCCGCCGGTGATATCCATGTTCACGTTGCGTGTATTGCCGACGTTAAACGCGAAGCTCGCCGCAAGGTCGCGGTCCGCATCGACCACCATAGAGCACGTTTGGGACGTATCGCCGTCGCATGACGTGCCGGGCGCTTCCCAGTGTTGGAAGACGTAGCCGTCTTCGGCTATGGCGGTCGGATGCAAATGGCGTCCGTTCTCAAACGTCAAACTGCAATCAGGTGGACAGACGACAGCCGGCGAGAGCCCGTATATCGGCGGAAGAACTTGAATCTTGCCGTCTTCCGGAGCTTCCACATGCAAGTGCCATCCGCGCTGCCAAGTAGCGGTTTCGCCACTGGCCACCGGCGCACCGGCGGCGATCCACTCATCCGAACCGGCGATACCGCCAATCAATTGGGTGGCAGGGGACGGACTTAGCAGCTCGTGAGTGTTCGCCCACGTATCGGCTCCGGCTTTTTCGTAGACGAATACGGATCCCGAATCGCGGTTTGGTGCGGCGATGAGCAGGCGGTTAGAGACGAACGCTACACGCTTGCCGTACTGCTCCTGCGCGACGGCGCCTTCGGCATACAGCGATTGAACACCGCGCATGCAGCAGTCGTTCGGATGGATGCGATAGTAGTAGGCAGCGCCAGTGCGCGCGGAGCCATCGGCCGAAGCGGCCCGCTCGGCGCCGATGATCATCTCGACATTGCGCCAGTCGCTGCTTTCCGGATCGAGAACGCGCAGGTCGACCGCTGATCCCAATTGCTGATCGGTCTTGTTGTCCTTTCCGAGCGAATTGATAAAGAACGGCAGATAAAGGGAATCATCGGCATCGAAGAATAGATACTGATTCTGCCGCCATACGTCCGAAGACGAGGTCGCCTGGTTGACGAATGACTCGATGCCGAAAAACTGAGCCGCACCGTGCTTGGTAATGGTCGTATTCACGTTGCCTTCCCCCACTTCGACATCTGCATTCGGAGCGCCAACAGCCAACCAGAAGTGGTTGTCGCAATCGTTGAGTTGGCAGTGGGCTCGGGCCAGTGCTACGCGTTTGCCAAACAGTGCCTTGTACGCGAAAGCTCTGTAAGACGTATCTTCGACTTCTCCTTTAAGGGTGCGGTTCAGGATAAACCACGTTTCGAGCGAGCCTGGCTCTTCGATGTCGCCGTTTGTCGTTGTATGAAGACGAGCGACGAGCACTGCCCCCATATCCGGACTTATAAAGTTTCCTGGGCTGCCGGCATCGATGCCATCTTCGCCCGGCGCACCCACCGCAACGGCGTATTCGTGTCCACTCCCTAATGCGACATCGACGCTCGTTCCATACGCGGGATAGTCGTACTGCGTTGCAAAGCCGAGTCGAAAGATTTCGCGGCGAAAGACGAACTTGCCGGTTGCAGGCGAGCGCACGTACACGAGGGCTCGCCCGTTATGAACTGCGTTTGGAATCGACGAAGGCGTATACCCAGGTTCGCCCACAACGAGCACATCTCCAGCTATGGCTACAGCGGCGCCGAAATCCGAACCGGTCGCTTCCTGCGGTGAGTGGATGTACTGGTCCAGCCTCCAACTACCCGTGTAACGTCGATAAATGCGCACGCCACCGGCATCCGGCATCGCTGGAGGTACGCCGAAGTCGCCGGCTGGGCGATCGAGGTTCGGTGCACCGACCACGAGAATGTCTCCGGACATGGCGACCGCTGCACCTTCGTGGGCATTGAGATCGGTTGAATCGGCACTCGCGACTTCCTTCGGTATCCAGACAAAAGCGCTCGCACTTGCCGAATGGATCGAGACAGCAACAACAAGCAGAAAAAGCGAAGTACGAAGATAGTGGTTCATGGCATGGCTCCCTGGGCCCTTGTTTCAACCCAGGGATACGCGAAGAAGCGAATCGGTCCGCCATCCGGTCGCACATCCATGACTTCCGGCCGATCCACTAGTGTCAACTGAACACTATAGTCACCCCCAGGCTAGGCTCAGGTGAACAGCAGTGGTCGGCGAGACGCAATCTCACCTCTGGAAATTCCACAAGGAGCTCAGCGCCGGGATCGTCTCCCTCGTGCTGCTCTCGGTGATTGCGCGCGCCAAAAAGCCGCTGTACGGCTACCAGATCGCCAAGCAGCTCGACGAGACGGGCGAGGGCGTGCTGAGCGGCAAGCAAAGCGCGCTGTATCCGGTGCTGCGCAATCTGCAGTCGGCGGGTTTGCTCGCGAGCGAGATCGAGCCGTCGATCGCGGGGCCGCCGCGCCGTTACTACAGCATCACGCCGCTCGGCCGCCGCGTGCTGGACGAGTGGACTTACGCCTGGATTGCAACCCGCGATTTCGTGAATACCGTGCTGGAGGGATCATGAGCCCGTCGACGCCTCGCACCATCGAGGAGTATCTGGATCAGTTGCGCGTTGCATTGCGCGGCGCCGATCCGGCGCTGATCCAGGATGCGTTGTACGACGCCGAGGATCATCTGCGTTCGGAGCTTGCCGAGAACCCCGGCAAGTCCGAAGCGGACGTGCTCGCGAAAATCGCGACCTCATACGGCGCGCCGGAAGAGGTCGCTGAAATCTACGTCGACAAGGAGCAGCAGGTGCAGCAGGCGCTGTACTCGCCGCCGCCGCCGCCGCGGAAGACAGCGCTAGGACGCTTCTTCGGCGTTGCCGCTGATCCCCGCGCGTACGCGGCGCTCTTCTACATGCTGCTCTCGCTCGCGACCGGCATCTTCTATTTCGTCTGGGCAGTGACCGGGCTTTCGCTGTCGATCGGTCTTTCGATCCTGATTTTCGGTCTTGCATTCGCGGTGCTCTTCTTCGGCACCGTGCGCGTGCTCTCGCTGGTCGAGGGCCGCATCATCGAAGTGATGCTTGGCGAGCGCATGCCGCGGCGGCCGGTCTATGCCGAGCGCGGCAAGCCGTTCATGGAGCGGATCAAGGACATGTTCACCGATCCGCGCACGTGGTCGACGTTGCTCTACATGCTGCTGATGCTGCCGCTCGGCATCGTTTATTTCACGCTGGCGGTCAGCGGTATCGTGACGTCGCTCGCGCTGATGGTCGCGCCGATCGCGATACTGCTTCGCTACTACGGCGTCATCGACAACGGCGGCGTCTACATCGACGGCCACATGTTCGTGCCGCCGCTGATCTTGATGCCGTTCACGTTCCTGCTCGGCATGGTGCTGTTGTTCGCGATGCTGCACGTCGCGCGCGGCATCGGGCATTTCCAGGGCGCGCTCGCCAAGCACCTGCTCGTCAAATCGGCTGCGTGATGTCGGCCGACTCTGCCAACACGGGATGGCGTGCGTTCGTGTCGACCTCGCGTGGCTTGAGCGCGTTCGAGTTCGTGCTCGGCGCGGCCATCGTGATCGGCCACAACGTGTTCCGCGTGGTTCCGAACGAAGTGCCGATCCTGTTCGTGCTCGGTCTCGTCTCGTTTCGCCTGCGCAACGGCGGGTGGGCCGCGATGGGATTCAAGCGGCCGGATTCGTGGATGCGCATCGTCGCGATCGCGGTTGCGGCCGCTGCAACACGAATTGTGCTCGGCGAATTCGTGACCGATCCACTGACGTCGCTCATCTGGCCGCCGGCAGTCGCGCCGGCCGGTGTCGAGTCGATCGCGGGCGATGTCAAAACGGCGCTCATGTATCTCGGTATCGTCTGGACATTCGCCGCGTTCGGCGAGGAGATCTCGTATCGTGGTTATCTCTTGAACCGCGCGGCCGATGTCGGCGGCAGGTCCACCGCGGCGTATTGGATCAGTGTCGTGCTCGTCGCGATCCTGTTCGGCTACGGGCACTTCTACAAAGGCCCGTCCGGCATCATCGACTCCGGCGTCGCCGGTCTGATTCTGGGCGCCGCATTCATGATCTCGGGCCGCAATCTCTGGACCTGCGTGATCGCACATGGCCTCATCGATACGTTCGGCATCGCCGCGTTGTACTTTGGCTGGGACACCGCCTGACGCCGTGCTTGACTCTCACGCAACGTGAGGCCCGAGGATGCCGCCGACGCATCCGGACACGACACGATGACGCTCTACACCGTGAGCCAGATCGCCCGCCGCACCGGCATTACCGTGCGCGCGCTGCATCACTACGAAGCGAAAGGGCTGATCGAGCCTTCTCGCCGCAGCGACGCCGGTTATCGCCTCTACGGCACGGACGAGCTCAAGCGGTTGCAGCACATCGTGTCGCTGAAGGCGCTTGGATTCTCTTTGTCCGAGATCCGCGCCTGCCTCGACGCCGATACGCCCTCGCTCGCCGAGGCGCTCGCGCGTCAAGTCGACCGGCTGCGCGACGACATCGTTCGCCGGCATGAATTGTTGAGTCGCCTCGAGCGCGTTGCGCAGCGGGCGGCGAACGGCGAGGCGATCGATGCCGACACGCTTCTCTCCAGTATCGAGGCCAGTACCATCATGGAAAAATATCTGACACCCGAACAAATGCAGTCGATCCAGCGCCGCGGCGAAGTGCTCGGCCCCGAGCGCATCCGCGCAGTCGAACAGGAATGGCCGGATGTGATCGCCGGCATGAAGGCCGCGATGCGTCTCGCCAAGGATCCCGCGAGCGAAGAAGTGCAGGCGCTCGCGCAGCGTTGGCGTGCGCTCGTGCGCGAATTCACCGGTGGCGACGCCGGCATTCAAAAATCGCTCAACACGATGTTCGGCGCCGAACCCGATGCGATGCGCGCACGCACCGGCATCGATCCGGATCTCGTGGCGTATGCGAGCAAGGCGATCGGGCTGTTGCCGACGGTGTAGCGAGAGTTGAAGATCCTCTCGCAGAGGCCGCGGAGGCGCAAAGCGGCGCCGAGAAAGCATCAATATCGAAGTTGCCTTCTTGGCGTCCTCTGCGCCTCCACGAGAAAGCTCTCTCGTCAACCTACAACGCCGCCTGCGACGGATAGATCAACCGCCGTATGCCGACATGATCGTAGCGGCGCGCCGACAACGGATGCGTGTGGATCAGAAGATCCTCGGCGCGCTTCGTCGAGGCATCGTCCGGCGTATACGCAAACAGAAAACCGCAGCCGCGATCAGCGAGCTTGCGGTCGTCGTCGATATAGCCAAGCTCGGTGCCGAGGAAGCTCGCGAAGCCGATCTTGAGCCGCTCTATCCAGCCTGCGCCACTCGTCGATTCGAGCTTGCGCATGACGAAGGGTCCCGTTGCGCTCGCAACATCATCGTCGGCGAAACCGGCATCGGTGAAGCGCTTGCGCACTTCTTCGGCGCGCTCGGGCGTGTCGAACGCCGCGACGACATAGTGCAATGGATAGAAGACACCGAACGAGGTGTCCTGTTCCTTGAAGAACTCCCAATGCTTGCTCATGGCCGGCCTCCGGAAGCAAAACTTCCGGAATCAGCCTAGGCGCGCGACGCGAACTCCGCGATGAACAGCGCCGTTCAGTGCCGCGCGATCACGGTTTCGCAGCCGCCGGGGGCTGCCGCACCGGAATCGGCACGTTGCAGAGGTCGATTTTCCCCGCGGGAACCTTGTACCAATCGTCGCGCCGGTTGCGCCGCGATTCGACCAGCGCCGTGAACGTCGGAGTATCGGTGCGCAGGATTTCGATCGGCGTACGCTCGGCTGCAGTCACGTCGGCGACGAGCCGCACCGACTTGATCGGAAGGCGCTGCTCAGGCTTCTCGTAGAAACCGAGCGGCCCCGTGCCACGCGGCAGCGCGGACAGAAGCTCCATGCCCTGCACGACGCGGCCGACCACCGCGATGTTGCGATCGAGCTGACGCGGCGCCTGGCCGATCACGACATAAAGCTCGGTGCCGGGACCGGTTTCTTCGCCGACGTCGCGTCCCGCGCCGATCATGCCGTAGCAATGCGCGAGCCACGCCTTGCCCGATTTCGGATCGCGCGCCGCCGGCATGCCGTTCGAGAAGCCGACTTCCGGCGCATAGATATCGCCGTCGGCGAGCGGAGTGAACGAAAGATCGTTCCCGATCGCGCGCTCGAACTCGGGCGCGAGTGTCTTCGACGCGCCGCCGATCGCGCGCGCCTTCTCAGGTTTATCCGAATCCGGATCGCCCCATTGCGTGACGAAATTGTCCTGCACGCGCAGGATCGCAAGACCGTCGAAATAATGCTCGCGCGCCATCGTGCGGATGTTCTTCGCGTGGAGCGGCGCGAACGTGGGTGCGAGCTCGATGATGACGCGGCCGGCGGCGAGGTCGAGGTACAGCGTGTTCTCGGGATCAAGCTGACGCCAGTCCGAAGCCTGCGATGAGGCGATGACGTCAGCCATCGTCTTGGCTTTGGGCGGCGGCGCGGTCTCAGCGACCGTCGCGAGCGAAAATGACAGCGCCGTCATCCCGGCGAAGGCCGGGATCCAGCTCTTTCTGCAGCCGGGAAACGCAAACGCTGGATCCCGGCCTTCGCCGGGACGACGAGCGTCGGTCGCATGAATCATCATCCTCTCCTTCCCCGAATCGTCCGCACACGATAACGCCCCGAACGCATCCGCGATAGCGCTACTCGAAGCCGTCCGCGAAGATCGAATCGACGACGCCGAACTCGTCCGCGCCGATGTCCACGAGGCCGGCGTCCGGAGGTCGCGTTTGCGCATCGAAATCATCGATTGCATCGGCGAGCCGCGTCGCCTGGTCGATCGCGGGAGCCGCGCTCGAAATCAAATGCAGATCGCCGGTGGCGATATCGGCAAACCACGAAGGCATGGCATCGAGCAGATTTCCCGAAACGGCCGGCTGCGCACCTTCGCGCGGCAGAATTGCCGCATCGAGCAGATTGTTGCGGACTTCGACACCCGTCGCGCCCGCGTAGCGCACTTCGACCGCGTTCGGATAGCGGCCCGCCGTCAGCGCGGTGTTGTGCAAGATCTTCGAATTCGGCGATGTCGTATAGATCGGCACGTCGACGTCATACGAAGCGCTCGCATCCCAGCGAATGAAATTGTTGCGCGCGATGCCGCCGAAGTGATCGTCCGCGCCGATCAAGCCGAGCGAAATGCCGCGCGAGGAATCGATGATCGTGTTGCGCTCGACAAGCGTATCCGTCGCGCCTTGCCACAGCAAAATCGCCGGACCCGCGAGGCTTCCGTCCTGACACCAGATATCGTGGATCAGATTGTCGCGCACGATCCAGCGGTTCGCGCTCACGCCGTCGATTGCATTCGTATAGCAGCTGCCAGGCGGCGCGCCTTCGGGATGATTCACCGCGCCGGCGCTGAAGAAGAGCTCGGAGTATTCGATCGTCACGTCGTCCGCACCGGGGACGCCTTTGACGATCTGCTGGCCCGCATCGAAGAGACGCGCGTGATAGACGCGCACACGTTGCGCGCCTTGATCGCCTTGCACCGCGAGCGCGTGATAATAGACATCGCCGACGCTGAGATCGGCGATCGTCACGTCCGTCGCCGTGAATATCTGCAAGCCGAACGGCACGACCGCATCGAGCATGCCGGCGCCGAGGATCACGACATCGGCCGGGTTGCCGGTCGCGCCGCGGATCTGGATGTCATGGATCGGCGGTGCGCCGAAATGGCCGACCGTCAAACGCCCGTCGACGCCGTTCGGGAAGTCGACTGTATCGAGGCGATACGTCCCCGGAGCGATCACGATGGCCTGGTTGCTTTGGAGATTCCAGCAGGCGTCGGCGAGCTGTTGCGCGGTCGCGACGTTGATGATCGTGAAGCTCGCGTCGGGCGGCGGCAGCGGTGGGGCTTGGTCGGGCGTGCGAGCAAACGCCGCTTGCAGCAATGATGCGAGAAGGAGGATGCACGCGATGATGGTGCGATGAAGCATGAATCGCGGCCCCGACTCCTACCGCAGCTTATTTGACGTGATGAAACTTCCGAATGAAATCCCTGACATCCGGATACACGACATCGCGCCAGCGCCTGCCACTGAAAATCCCGTAGTGCCCCGCGCCTTTGACTTCGAGATGCGATTTGCGCGCATACGGAATGCCGGTACAAAGATCGTGCGCCGCCGCGGTCTGGCCAAGGCCGGAAATATCGTCGAGCTCGCCTTCGATCGTCAGCAGCGCGCTCTTCTTGATCGCTTCGGGCGCGACGCGCTGGCCTTTGACGAACCATTTGCCGAGCGGCAGCAGATGTTCCTGGAACACGATGCGGATCGTGTCGAGGTAGTACTCGGCCGGAAGATCCTGCACCGCGTTGTATTCGTCGTAAAAGCGGCGGTGCGCTTCGGCATCTTCAAGATCGCCACGCAGAAGATCCTGATAGAAATCCCAATGCGCGTTGAGATGGCGGCTCGGATTCATCGCGACGAAGCCGGCGTGCTGCAGAAAACCCGGATATACCTTGCGGCCGTTGCCGGGGTAGTTCGGCGGCACGTCGAAGATCACGTTGGTCTCGAACCACGAGTAATCGTGGAGGCGCGCAAGATCGTTGACCTTGGTCGGACACTTGCGCGAATCGATCGGGCCGCCCATCAGTGTCAGCGTCCGCGGTGTCTTCTCGCCCTCCGAAGCCATGAGCGAAACCGCGGCGAGCACCGGCACGGTCGGCTGGCACACGGAGATCACGTTCAGCGTCGCCGCGCCGAGATGGTCCATGAACCGGCGCATGTAGGCGATGTAGTCGTCGAGATGGAACGGGCCCTTGTCGAGCGGCACCATGCGGGCGTCGACCCAGTCGGTGATGTACACCTCGTGATCGCGCAGCAGCGTGCGCACGGTGTCGCGCAGCAGCGTCGCATGATGGCCCGAGAGCGGCGCGACGACGAGCACGACCGGATCTTCGCGCAGCTGCTTCAGCGCATCGGGGTCATCGCTACAGCGCTTGAAGCGCAAGAGGTTGCAAAACGGAAGCTCGATCACGCGCTCCTCGACGACCGGCGCTTGGCGACCGTGCGCGAGAACCGACGTGATGCCGAACGCCGGTTTTTCGTAATCCTTGCCGAGGCGATAGAGCAGCTCGTAGCCCGCAGCGACGCGATCCATGCCCGGCACACGCGATAGCCAGTTGTCGGGCTCGGCCAGCGCACGCGCGGCGGCTCCGGACCAGGTGACCAGCGGATTTAACAGCGTGCGATTGAGTTCGTGCAGGTGATACAGCATCGGATCGTGGTTCCGGCGCGAGCGTTGGCTGGCGATCCGCCGATTCTAGGCGATCGGCGGCGGGCGTGCCGGGCCTTTGTTTCGGAATGTAAAGCGATCCGCCGCACGGCCGCGCCTGGGCCGATCGGCACGGTACGCATACCGATCGGGATGCAACAATCCGCGACCGCCGTTCGACAGCCTTGAAGGGAGATTCTGAATGAAGGCGATTCTGACCTCGACGACGCTCGCGCTCGTTTCGTTCTGTGCGGTTGCCCGCGCCGATGTTCCCGCACCGGCGGACGTCGCCTTTCCCGGAACCGTGAAGCTCGCCGTCGACGCGACCGATATCGATCGTCGTATCTTCCGCGTGCGCGAAGAGATTCCTGTCGCGCCGGGATCGCTGACGCTGCTGTATCCGCAATGGCTGCCCGGCAATCATGCGCCGCGCGGTCCGATCGACAAGCTCGCGGGGCTCTCGTTCAGCGCGAACGGCAAACCCGTTGCGTGGTCGCGCGATCCGGTCGAGGTCTACGCGTTTCATCTCGACGTGCCGCAAGGCGCGACGACACTGGTCGCGGAATTCCAGTTCCTCGCGCCGCAGGATACGAGCCAGGGCCGCGTCGTGATGACGCCGGAGATGCTGAATCTCCAATGGAACACGGTGGCGTTGTATCCGGCGGGCCATTATTCGAGCCGCATCACGTTCGCGCCGAGCGTGAAGCTTCCGGCCGGCTGGCAGTTCGGCACGGCGCTTGAGGCACAAGACAACGCAACCGACGGCAGCGTCGCGTTTAAGCCGGTCAGTTTCGAGGTGCTGGTCGATTCGCCGATGTTCGCCGGACGGCATTTCAAGCGCGTCGATCTCGACCCCGGCGCGAAGGTGCCCGTGCGGCTCAATATCGTCGCGGACGAGGAGAAAGATCTCGAGATCAAACCCGAGCAGCTCAAGGTCCATCAGACGCTCGTGCAGCAGGCATACAAGCTTTACGGCGCGCACCACTACGATCACTACGATTTTCTGTTCGCGCTCTCGGACAAGATGTCCGGCATTGGCCTGGAGCATCATCGGTCGAGCGAGAACGGCGTCGATCGCGACTATTTCACCGGCTGGGACAAGAGCGCATCGCGTCGCGATCTTTTGGCGCACGAATACACGCATTCGTGGAACGGTAAGTTCCGCCGGCCCGCCGATCTCTCGACGCCGAACTTCAACGTGCCGATGGGCGACAGTCTGCTCTGGGTCTATGAAGGGCAGACGCAGTATTGGGGCTTCGTGCTCGCCGCGCGCTCGGGCTTGTGGACGCAGGAACAGGCGCGCGATGCGATCGCGCTCGTCGCCGCGCGCTATACGGACAATCGGCCGGGATTCTCGTGGCGCAACGTGCAGGACACGACGCTCGATCCGATCATCGCGCAGCGCCGGCCGCTCCCGTATCGCAATTATCAGATGAGCGAGGACTACTACTCGGCCGGCCAGCTCGTCTGGCTTGCGGTCGATTCGAAACTGCGCGAGCTGACGCGTGGCCGCCGCTCGCTCGACGATTTCGCGCGCGCGTTCTTCGGCGTCGACAGCGGCAGCTGGACCGTCAAGACGTACACGTTCGACGATGTCGTGAAGACGCTCGATACGATCGCATCGAACGATTGGGCGCAGTTCCTGCGCTCGCGCATCGACGCCAACGCGCCGCCGCTCGACGGCATCGCAGCGAGCGGGTGGAAGCTCGTCTACACCGACAAGCCGAGCGACTATCAAAAGGACGCCGAAGCCGAGAGCAAGATCGCCGACTATTCGGCGTCGATCGGCCTTGCGCTCTCGACGAAGGATTCGAAGATCGCCGACGTGCGCTGGGAAGGCGCGGCATTCAAGGCCGGTATCGCACCCGGCGGTACGTTGATCGCGGTGAACGGCCGCGAGTTCTCGACGGACCGGTTCAAGGATGCGATGACAGCCGGGAAGGGCGGCACGCCGATCGAGCTTCTCGTGAAGAACGGCGACATCTATCGCACGTTCCGCATCGATTATCGCGACGGCTTGAAATATCCTCACCTCGAACGCATCGCGGGTAGCGACGACAGGCTCGGCGCGATCCTCGCGCCGCGCCGCTGATACGAGTGAAGTGACCGCCGATCTCCGACTTGGCGCGCAGCAAGCGCGCCTCTTGCATCTGCACGCGCAAGGCCTGCTTGCGCGGCCGCGCCGTCGCGCGCGCAAGGCCGACGTGCTCGCTGCGATCCGGCGCATGCGCATGCTGCAGATCGACACGATCAACGTTGTCGCGCGCAGTCCCTATTTCGTCTTGTACTCGCGGCTCGGCGCCTACCGCTCGTCGTGGCTCGACGAGCTGCTCGCCGAAGGCGCGATCTTCGAGTGCTGGGCGCATGAAGCCTGCTTCGCGCCGTCCGAGGATTACGAGCTGCATCGCCGCCATGCGGTGGAACGGCAAGGGCATTGGTCGATGCGTCTTGCGATGCGCATCCGGCGCGAGCACGCGGCCGCGATGGATGCGCTGCTCACACGCGTACGTGAGCGCGGCGCGGTGAAAGCCGCCGATTTCGAAGGCATGCAAAGCGGCAAGGCCGGCTGGTGGGGCTGGAAAAACGAGAAGCGCTGGCTCGAAGCGTTGTTCGCGCTCGGCGAGCTGATGATCGCGCGTCGCGAGAATTTCCAGCGCGTCTACGATCTCACCGAGCGCGTGCTCGAAAAGATTGGAACGACGCACACGCCGGTTTCGCTCGCGGATATGCAGCGCACATTCGTGCTCGATGCCGTGCGCGTGCTCGGCGTCGCGCAGGCGCGCTGGATCGCGGATTATTTCCGCAGCGGTCGGCTCGTCAAGGACGCCGGGCTCGATGCGTACGTCGAGCGTGGCGAGTTGCTGCGCGTCGACGTCGAAGGCTGGAAAGTGCCGGGTTACGTGCATCCCGATCATCGCGAAGCATGTCTCAAGGCGACGCTCGGCCGCTTGCGTGCGACGCATTCGACACTGCTGTCGCCGTTCGATCCGGTCATCTGGCACCGCGAGCGCGCCGCGACGATGTTCGAATTCGATTATCGCCTCGAATGCTACGTGCCGGCGCCGAAACGGATCTGGGGCTACTACGTGCTGCCGATCCTGCACGGCGGGCGGCTGATTGGACGGCTCGATGCGAAAGCGCATCGCGCGGACGGCGTGTTCGAGGTCAAGGCGTTGTATCTCGAAGAAGAGACCGCGCCGACGGAGGCGTTGCTCGCCGGCGTTGCAAATGCGATCCGGGATTGCGCCGATTGGCATGCGACGCCGGCCGTGCGGATCGAGAAAGCGCCGCGCGCGGTGAAGCGGCCGTTGCAGGCGATGCTGGCGCAAGCGCGGTAATCGATGTGCGAAGATAGGTCCGCTTAAGAGACCACGGAGACACCCGTGCTCGACGTCTGGCTCGAAATCTCGGCGCGCCTCTCGCTCGCGGTCGTGGTCGGCGCCGTGATCGGCCTCAACCGCGATCTGCACCGCAAGCCGGCTGGCGTGCGCACGAACGCGTTGGTCAGCCTCGGCACCGCGTTGACGGTGATCGTGATCGCGCCGCCCGGCGACGATCTCATCCATCGTTACGACGCGTTGAGCCGTGTGATCCAGGGCGTCGTCACCGGCATCGGCTTTCTCGGCGCCGGCGTCATCGTGCGCGATTCCGCGCGCAAGCACGTGAGCGGACTGACCACCGCGGCCGCGATCTGGTTCTCGGCGATTCTGGGTCTGGCCTGCGGTACCGGCGCCTACATGCCGGTCGTCGTCGCGCTTGCGCTGGCGCTGATCGTGATCACCTGCGGCGGCCCGTTCGAGCGCTGGTTCCGGCCGCGCGACGAGTCGAGCGGCGATGAGGAACCGCCGCCGTCATGAAGGCGTGGAGCTAGAAGAGATCGAACGACAAACCCGGCCGCTCGTTGTCCCAGATCGTGCTGACGACCCACCAGCGCGCGCCGTCATGGAACAACTGGATGCTGTTCGCACCGCGCTTCAACACGGTCGGCGAATCCGGATCGGCGCGCGCTTCGTAGCGGCTCCAGACGTGCGCAACCTGGCCGAAGCGCTCGATGCGGTGCGCGGTCTCGATCTCGTAGAACGCATTTGCGGCAAAGAACGGCTCGACGTTGGCGATGTAACCGTCGACTGTGAACACCTCCGCGCGCGGCTGCCCGTCCGAATCGATCACGGTACGCAGGCTGATCGCTTCCGGACGATGCAGGAACCGGAACCGCGCCCAGTCGCGCGGCGCACCGGCCGGGCCGGAGATGCAGGCGTAGACGGCCTTGACGAGGGTTTCGATATGCTCCGCGTCGCGCTGCCAGGCGGGGTTGGTCATTCGCTTGACCTCTTCGCATCGTAGAACGCCGTATGATCGGCGAACGGTGGCCATTCATCCATGGGATTGGCGCATGCACAAGCTCGATTCGCGCGTTGTCACGATGATTGCGTCACTGTCGTTCCTGATCCCGGTCGCCGCGTCGTCGGCTGCAAACGCGCACGCAGACGACGCGTGGAAGATGCGCATTCCGGCGCACGCGCAGATCGGCTCCGCGCCGATTGAGCAAGCAGCGTTCGAGTTCGCCTGTACGTCGGGGAAGGGCGGCGCGGTGTCGTTGACCGTTGTGCTGCCGGCGCCCGAAACGCTGAAGGCATTCCCGCTCGACGATTTCGAAGGACCCGGCGCGATCGGCGAGACGCACAAGCTCGCCGAATGGTCGGTCAGCGGATCGAAGCAGCCGGCGCGGGCGCGCACGCCGATTTCAGGTTGGCGAGGCGTCGACGGCGATGGGTTTCTGTTGTCGACGGCGCGCGAATCGAGCCGGCCGTCGGATATCGCGCGGCTCGCCAAGCGGTTGCTCGCGTCGGATCAGGCGCGGCTTCGGCTTGTGGTCAAGCCGCTCAAGAAGGCCGAGGCCCTGAAGGTCGAAGGCGCGATCGCGGGTCACCGCGAAGCGATCGAGAAGATCCTCGCGCCTTGCCTCAAGGCCGTGAAATAGCGCCGCGAACGGCGCTATTTTTTCAGCCGCGACCCGGCTGCGCGAATCGGCGATGTTTCGGCCTGCGCTTGCGCGGCTTCGCTGCGTGCGGACCGTCGCCATTGCTCTTCTTGCCCGGCGCATGCGGCCGGTGCGCGTGGCGCGGCGACTGCGCCGGTTTTCCCGGCCTCGGTGCGGGACCGTCGAGGCGCAGCGGTTGCGAAGGCTCGTAACCTTCCACCGGCGCAATCGTGATGTCCTGCTTCAGCAACCGGCGGATCGCGCGCAGGCGCTCTTCTTCCTCGCGAGCGACCAGCGAGATCGCAAGACCTTCGGCGCCGGCGCGGCCGGTGCGGCCGATGCGGTGCACGTAGTCCTCGGCGACCATCGGAAGCTCGAAGTTGATCACCATCGGCAGCTGATCGATGTCGAGACCGCGCGCGGCGATGTCCGTCGCGACCAGCACGGCGACCTTGCCGCTCTTGAAGTCCGCGAGCGCGCGCGTGCGCTGGTTCTGACTTTTGTTGCCGTGGATCGCCGCGGCACGCAGGCCCGATTTCTCGAGCTGCTTGGCGAGCTTGTCCGCACCGTGCTTGGTGCGGCCGAACACGAGCGTTTGACGCGCGTCGTTGGCGAGGAGATGAAGCAACAGATCGCGCTTGCGATCGCTGTCGACCGGATGCACGCGGTGCGTGACCGTCGTCGCGACGCTGTTGGGCTTGGCGACCTGAATCTCCTGCGGATCGCGCATGAATTGCGAAGCGAGCGCTTTGATTTCTTCGGCAAACGTCGCCGAGAAAAGCCAGGTGACGCGCTTGCGCGGCAGCTTGCCGAGAATGCGCTTGATCGACGGCAGAAAGCCCATGTCGAGCATGCGGTCGGCTTCGTCGAGGACCAGGAATTCGATCGCGGAAAGATCGACGCTCCGGCGCTCGATGTGATCGATCAGCCGGCCCGGCGTCGCGATCAAGATATCGACGCCGCGGGCGAGCTTGTCGACCTGCGGCTGCATGCCGACGCCGCCGAACACGGTCGTCGCACGAGCGTTGAGATACTTGCCGTACGTACGCACGCTCTCGCCGACTTGAGCGGCGAGCTCGCGCGTCGGCGTCAGCACGAGGGCACGCGGCATTTTCGGCTGCGCCTTGCGCGGCGAGGCGGCGTAGAGCTGCTGCAGCAGCGGCAGCGCGAACGCGGCCGTCTTGCCGGTGCCGGTCTGCGCGCCGGCGAGAAGATCGTGACCGGCCAGCGCCGCCGGAATTGCGGTGGACTGGATCGGTGTGGGTTCGGTATAGCCTTGTTCGGCGAGCGCGCGCAGCAACGCCGGCGCGAGGCCGAGGGTTTCGAAAGACATTTGAATGGCTCCAAGTGAAAAACCGCGCGCGAACGCACGGGTTTCGATCGATAAGACCGAAACGACCTAAAGCGTTCCCTGGAACCGCGCTTTGAGGTAGGACGTTACGGACCGGATGCCGTTCATCGGCACGCGGTTCCGGGTTTGGGGCGACGAAAGCCGATCGGTGCGGAACGCGATCGACCGCCGAAAGCGGAAGACCGGATGCGTTCCAGAGGGAAAAAACGCGAAGCGGCGCAACAAACGCCGCGCAGGATACACGAATATCTTCATGTAAGCCACTGAGCCGCCGGGGACTTGCTTCGCGATGGAGCGTGGCCGATCCGCGCCGCGGCGAGTCGCGCGGGCGGCGATCCTGGCGTCTACTGGTCCCTCCGAGTGGTGCGGGACGGCAAGCGGACTCAGCGATGCGACGGATATTCGGGAAGGCGATCGGGATGATCGCGGCTTTGTCGATGGCCGCCGCGCACGCCGCGCCGCCGTCGCATCCCGAAATCGTGTTCGAGAGCTATTCGCCGCTCGCGACCAACCGCGAGCTGCTCGAGCGCACCGTGACGCCGCTGATGGCCAAGCGCCTCGGCGCCGAGCTTGCGAAATCTCCGGCGGCGCTCGATGCGCAAAGCATCGATCTCGCCCAAGAGCGATTCAAAGTCTACGAGCCTGAAGGTCCCGCGCCCGCCGGCGGTTACGGGCTTCTGGTGTTCGTCGCGCCGTGGGATCAGACCGGCATTCCGGCGCCCTGGGTGTCGGTGCTGGATCACCGTGGCGTCATCGCCGTCGCCGCCGGCCGTTCGGGCAACGAGGAGAACGTAATCGGCCGGCGCATTCCGCTGGCGCTGGCCGGCTACGAGAATGTGAAACGGCGTTATCCGCTGAATCCCGAGCGCGTCTATGTCGGCGGTTTCTCCGGTGGCTCGCGCGTCGCGCTGCGCATGGCGCTCGCGTTTCCCGATGTGTTCCGCGGCGCGCTTTTGAACTCCGGCAGCGATCCGATCGGAACGCTGGACGTTCCGCTGCCGTCAGCCGCGTTGTTCATGATGTTCGAAACGCGCACGCGCCTCGTCTATGTGACCGGCACCGAGGACGAAGGCGCCGCTGCCAGTGATCGCCGGAGCGTTCACTCCGTGCACGATCTTTGCGTGTCGGATCCCGCCGTGTTGCCGATGCGCAACGGCGGTCACGAGCCGGCCGATGCGCAAACGCTGGCGCGCGCGATGGCTGCGCTCGACGCGCCGACGAAAACCGATCCGGATCTTGAACGCTGCCGCGCGCGGCGCCATGAAGATCTCGCGCGGCAACTCGCGAACGCCGGTAAGCTCATCGAGGCCGGCAAGCTCGAAGACGCCGGCAAGGCGTTGATCGAGATCGACGCGCACTACGGCGGACTTGCGGCGCCGCAGAGCATCGATCTCGCCGACAAGCTCCACGCGCGGGGCACCCATCTTCATTGAGCCATGACCGAACGATCCTCGTCGAAGCACGATCCTCAACAAACAACGCCGTCGGTGCGCCTCGACATCTGGCTCTGGGCCGCGCGCTTCTTCAAGACGCGCTCGCTCGCCAAGCAGGCGATCGAAGGCGGCAAAGTCGAAGTCGACGATGTCGCCGGCAAGCCATCCAAACCCGTTCACGCCAGCGATCGATTGAGAATCCGCCGCGGCGAGGAATCGTTCGTCGTCGAAGTGCTGGTCTTGAGCGAACGACGCGGTTCGGCCAGCGTCGCGCAGGCGCTCTATCGCGAAACCGACGAAAGCCGGCACGCGCGCGAAGCGCTGCGCGAGCAGCGGCGGCTTGAAGGGGCGGGGTATGCGAAGCCGGCGAGCAAGCCGGATAAGAGGGCGCGCAGGTTAATTCTGGCGTTGGGCGATATCGATGCGCTTTGAGCATCACGGCGATGCTGCAAGCACCCGATTCGCCGTCACGCGCGCCATGAACTCCCGGAACGACGGCAACAGCATGCGACTGCCGTAGTCGCTGAGATGATCGCCGTCGAAATAGATCGGTTTGCCCTGGTCGGACACGACGCAGGTTTCGCTCGGACACAGCGTCGGCAGCGGATCCCAGACGCTGACTTCCGGAATCTCGCTTGAGATCGCAGCAAACGCGTCCATCACGGGACGGCGGTACGCCTCGATGTCCGAGCGCGACATCGTAAGGCCGGGCGCACAAATCGGATTCATCGCATCGAACCAGTCCGCGCAGCGGAACGGTGGCGCGCGGAAGATCGGCTTGGGCGCTTCGAATACGATTTTGACGCCCTTGCGCGCGAACGGTTCGAGCCGCGCGATCGCTTCCTTGACGGCCGTGGCGCGTGCCGCAGTCGCGGCAGATCCGATCATCGTCGCGCGCGCCGCTTTCTCATCAGCCGCCGCAAATTGATTGCTGAATCGTGCAAGACGCAGCGACGGCAGAAACAGCACATCGCCGCGCGACGATTGCTTGAGCATGTCGGCGATTGCGGCGTCGGTGGCTGCTCGGCAAGTGCCGGCTTCGCGTTCCGGCTGCAGGCTCAGGAAAGGACAACCGCCGTTGGAATAGAGATGAATCTCGGTGCTGGTCTCGAGCGCAAACGTTTTGAATGTCGTCATGTATGCGCTCGCGTGCGAATCGCCGATCGCGAACATGCGCGGGATCGTTGCCGGCGGCTGCAGACAGTTTGCGCGCATCATCACCACGGCGTAGCTGGTGCCGACGGGTTCGACCTTCTGGATCAGCGAGCACGCGGGGTCGTCCGATGTCGGCAACGACGAGCCGGCATACCAGTCGGCGGCATTGCGCTTCACGATGCTCAGTGACAGCTTTGTACCGGCGTCGGAAATCCTTGATGCGAACCATGCGCCGGGCCCGACGATCGCAAGTCCGCATGCAATCACAGCCGGCTTTGCAAGCCCGCGCAATCGCGGCGAATAGCGCGCCGGCTGCTCGACGAAAGAATACGACGCGTACGCGAACGCGAATGTCAGCGCGGTCGCGGCAACCATCGGCATGGCCGATTGCAGTCCGGTCGTCCAACGAAATACGACGAACACCGGCCAATGCCAGAGATACAGCGAATACGAGATCTTGCCGATGAAGACGGGCAGGCGACTGCCGAGGGCGCGCGACACGAGATTCGTCGCATCGCGACCATGAAGGCTCGCGATCACGCCGAGCGTTCCGATCACGGGCAGCAGCGCGCCCGGGAATGGGAATGTGCGCGGCTTCGAAACGACGAAGCCGATGACCACGACCGCGGCCGATGCGATGGCGCACACGGTCGACACACCCGTCGCCGGCCGGCCGTGTTCGCCGAACGCATGTCCGCGTGCCGCGAGCCATTGATAGAGCAACACGCCGGCGGCGAGCTCCCAGAATCGCGTCGACAGCATGTAGAACGCGAAATCCGGATCGGAGCGGCCGACACGCCATGCGTAGACGATCGACAATAGAGCTCCGGCGCCGAACAGTAGCGTCGAGGCGCGACGTTTGAATATGCCGAGCATCCATGCGACGAAGAGAGGCGGAAAGACGAGGTAGAACTGCTCCTCGACGCCGAGCGACCACGTGTGCGTGTATGGATTGAAATCGACGTTCGGTGAGAAATAGTCGTTGCCCGTTTGCGCGAGGATGAAATTGCTGAGCCCGAAGAATGCGTAAAGCCCGGTGCGCTCGTTCGTGCGGCTGATCCACGCATACGGGATGAACAACATGGCGAGAAACGCAGTGACAAGCAGGCACACGACCAGCGCAGGCACGATGCGGCGGATGCGCCGCGCGTAGAAATGACTGAAGAATCCGGGCACGGTGAGGCCCTTGAGCTCGGCGATCGATGCGCTGACGACGAAACCGGAGATCGCGAAGAACACGTCGACGCCGGAAAAGCCGCCCGGCAGCCAGCGATCGTTGAGGTGATAGACGATGACCGAAAGAACGGCGGCGGCGCGCAAGCCATCGATATGCGGAACGTAAGTCGATGCGCGAGCTGGTGCCAGCATGGGCTTAGCGCTCGAGTTTCTTCAGCCGGTACAGCGCATCGAGCGCCTCGCGTGGGCTCAGAGCGTCCGGATCGATCTCGCGCAATGCCGCTTCGACGGGATGCGGCGCGTCGAACAAGGACAGCTGCGGCGTCGGTGGCGTTGGGGGCGTGGGCGATGCGGGACGGATGCTCATATGTTCGAGCATCGCAAGATGCCGCTTCGCTTCACCGATCACGGCCTTCGGCAAACCCGCCAGCGCCGCAACCTGCAAGCCATAACTCCGATCCGCCGGCCCTTCCTTCACCGCATGCATGAACACCAACTGCTCGCCGTATTCGACCGCATCGAGATGCACGTTCGCGATGCCTTCGAACTGCGCGGCGAGCTCGGTCAGCTCGAAGTAGTGCGTCGCGAACAGCGTAAATGCGCGGTTGACGGTCGCGAGCTGCACGGCGCTCGCGCGTGCGAGCGCGAGGCCGTCGTAAGTCGACGTGCCGCGGCCGACTTCGTCCATCAGCACGAGGCTCGATGCGGTCGCGTTATGCAGGATGTTCGCGGTTTCGCTCATCTCGACCATGAAGGTCGATTGGCCGCGCGCGAGATCGTCGCCGGCGCCGATGCGCGTGAAGATGCGGTCGATCGGGCCGATCGTTGCGGCGTCGGCGGGCACGTAGCTGCCGATATGCGCGAGCAGCACGATCAACGCGGCCTGACGCATGTACGTCGATTTGCCGCCCATGTTCGGGCCGGTGACGATCAGCATGCGGCGCGCATCGTCGAGGACGAGATCGTTGGGCTCGAACGGATCGTCGCGCACTTGCTCGACGACCGGGTGGCGGCCGCGCTCGATGTGGATCCCGGGCGCGTCAGCGAGTTGCGGGCGATTCCAGTTCAGCGCGTCGGCGCGCTCGGCGAAAGTCGCCAGCGCGTCGAGCGATGAGATCGCATCGGCGGCAGCCTTGAGCGGCGCAAGGCGCGCGACGAGAAAATCGAGCACGGATTCATATAGCGCGCGCTCGCGCATCAGCGAACGCTCGCGCGCGGACAGCACCTTGTCCTCGAACTGCTTCAGCTCTTCGGTGATGTAGCGTTCGGCACCTTTGATCGTCTGCCGGCGCGTGTAGTGGGTCGGCGCCTTGTCGGACTGGCCTTTGGTGATCTCGATGTAATAACCGTGCACGCGGTTGTAGCCGACCTTGAGCGTCGCGATACCGGTCGCGGCTTTCTCGCGCTCTTCCAGATCGATCAGAAACCGGTCCGCGTGCGTCGACAACAGGCGCAGCTCGTCGAGCTCGGCGTCGAAACCTTCGCGGAACACGCCACCGTCGCGCTGCACGACCGGTGGCACGTCGACGATGGCTCGCGCGAGATGGTCTGCGGTATCTCCATGTTCGCCGAGCCGGCCGACGAGATCCTGCAGCAGCGGGCTCGGCACATCGCCGACGGCTTCGCGCAAGCGCGGCGCGAGCTTGAGGCCGTCGCGCAGCGTCGAAAGATCGCGCGGCCGCGCCGAGCGCAGAGCGACGCGCGCGAGGATGCGTTCGAGATCGCCGATACCGCGCAGGATTTCGCGCAAGACCTCGTATCGCCGCGTATCGAGCAGCGCAGCGACCGCCTGCTGGCGCGCGCCGATCACCGCACGGTCGCGCAGCGGACGATGCAGCCAGCGTCGCAACAAGCGCGCGCCCATCGGCGTGATCGTGCGATCGAGCACGCCGAGCAGAGTGAAATCCGGATTGCCGCTCGCGTGCGTGTCGAGCTCGAGATTGCGTCGCGTCGCGGCGTCGAGTGCGATCGTCTCGGCGGCGCTTTCGATCGCGAGCCCGCTGATATGCGGCAGCGCCGCCTTTTGTGTTTCCTCAACGTACCCGAGCAGCGCGCCGGCGGCGGCGATCGCGAGTGGAAGGTTCTCGCATCCGAAACCGGAAAGATCGCGCGTGCCGAAGAAGCGGGCGAGCTCGCGCGTCGCCGTCGTCGCATCGAAATGCCAGGGCGCGCGCTTGCGTAAGCCGGGCAGCGCATCGACGAACTTCGGCCAGACGACGTCTTCGCCGACCAGCGTTTCGGCCGGCGCGAGCCGCGCAAGCTCAGCTGCAAACGCTTCGGCGCCGGCAACTTCGCTGACGAGGAAGCGGCCCGACGAAAGGTCGATCCACGCAAGACCGTACGTATCGCGCTTCGCGTCCGCGGCGATCGCCAGCAGCAGGTTGTCGCGCCGTTGTTCGAGCAGCGAATCGTCGGTGACCGTGCCCGGTGTGACGACGCGCACGACCTTGCGCTCGACCAGCCCCTTCGCCGCCGCCGGATCGCCGAGCTGCTCGCAGATCGCTACCGATTCGCCGAGACGGATCAGCTTGCCGAGGTAACCTTCGACGGCGTGATACGGAACGCCCGCCATCGGAATCGGCGCCCCGGCCGACTGGCCGCGCTGCGTCAGCGTGATATCCAGCAGCCGCGCGGCCTTGCGTGCATCATCGTAGAAAAGCTCGTAGAAATCGCCCATGCGAAAGAACACGAGCGTGTCCGGATACTCCGCCTTCGCGGCGAAGTACTGGCGCATCAGTGGAGTATGCTGGGCGAGATCGCTCGCGCTCATCGATGGAAGTGGCCGGGGCTTGCAAATGGCGGGCGTGGCTTTATAGCAGGGCGATTCGTGACTGTCGCGCTGTCGGCCTGGAGGTGATGTGACCATTGTGGAATCGACGGCAGTGAGCGTCCCGACCGACGCATCGCTGCAAGCGCAGGCGCAGGCGGTGGCCGAATGCCTCCTCGCGCGCGGCCAGACCGTGGTGACGGCGGAATCGTGCACCGGCGGCTGGGTCGCCAAGACGCTGACCGATATCGCCGGAAGCTCGGCCTGGTTCGAGTGCGGCGTTGTCGCCTACAGCTACGAGGCAAAGGAATCCTTGCTCGGCGTGCAGCCGCAGACGCTCGAGCGCACCGGCGCAGTCAGCCAGGAAACCGTCGTCGAGATGGTGTCCGGCGCGCTAGCGCGCTATGGCGCCAGCGTCGCGGTCGCAGTGACCGGTATCGCCGGACCTTCCGGCGGGACGCCCGGCAAGCCTGTAGGTACGGTCTGGATCGGGTGGAAGCGCCGCGGCGGCTACGCGCGCGCGGAGCTCTTCCATTTCGGCGGCGATCGCGAAGCGGTGCGCCGTCAGACCGTCGCCGCGGCGCTCGAAGGCGTGCGGCGGATTCTTACGAGCTGAAGCGCCGTCGCCGGATCGCGCGTTCCGATCGCTGTGGGATAATCGCTTGGAGTCCGGCGTCTTAGTGTTTGAGACGCCACCGCGGCAATCTCGCCGCATGAACCGCATCGAAGAGGTACACGCAATGGACGACAACAAGCGCCGCGCGCTCGCATCCGCACTCAGCCAGATCGAAAAGCAGTTCGGCAAAGGCGCCGTGATGCGCATGGGCGATCGCGTCGACGAGGCGCTCGATGTCGTCTCGACCGGCTCGCTAGGGCTCGACATCGCACTCGGCATCGGCGGTCTGCCGCGCGGCCGCGTCGTCGAAATCTATGGGCCGGAATCGTCCGGCAAAACCACGCTCACGCTGCAGGTCATCGCCAACTGCCAGCGCAACGGCGGCACCGCGGCGTTCGTCGATGCCGAGCACGCGCTCGATCCGAGCTATGCGGAAAAGCTCGGCGTCAATGTCGACGATCTTCTGGTCTCGCAGCCCGATACTGGCGAGCAGGCGCTCGAAATCGCCGACATGCTGGTGCGCTCGAATGCGGTCGATGTCGTCGTCATCGACTCGGTCGCGGCGCTGACGCCGAAAGCGGAAATCGAAGGCGAGATGGGCGATTCGCACGTCGGCCTCCAGGCTCGCCTGATGAGCCAGGCACTGCGCAAACTGACCGCGAACATCAAGAAATCCGGCACGCTGGTCATCTTCATCAACCAGATCCGCATGAAGATCGGCGTCATGTTCGGCAATCCGGAAACGACCACCGGCGGCAACGCGCTCAAGTTCTACGCTTCGGTGCGCCTGGATATCCGCCGCATCGGCGCGGTCAAGCGCGGCGAGGAAGTGATCGGCTCGGAAACGCGCGTCAAGGTCGTCAAGAACAAGGTCGCGCCGCCGTTTCGCCAGGCCGAATTCGAAATTCTCTACGGCGAAGGCTCATCGCGCGAAGGCGAGCTGATCGAGCTTGGCGTCAACAACAATCTTGTCGAGAAATCCGGAGCGTGGTACAGCTACAACGGCGAGCGCATCGGTCAGGGCAAGGACAATACGCGGCTGTATCTGAAGGAGCATCCGGAAATCGCCGCGGCGATCGATGCGCAGCTGCGTGCGAAGCTTTTGACCGGCAATGCGATCGCCGGGACCAAGGCGACCGAAGAAGTCGAGGAAGCCTGAACCCATGGCGCACTGGCTCAGGCAGCCCCGGGCTGCAATCCTCGGCGCGGCGGTGCTCGCCGCCGCCGCTCTCGTCGCGTGCCGGGCCCCGCCGGATCCGAATGCACCGACTCGTTTGACCGACGAGGTGTCGGTCAGCCCGCAGGTTCCGCTCGCCAAGGTGAAAGCCGTTAGCGAAGCGGGATTCCGCACGATCGTCAACTTGCGTGTCGACGGTGAAACGCCCGGTCAGCCGAGCTACGCGGACATGCAGCACGCCGCGATGGAAGCAAAGCTCGCGTACGGCTTCGTGCCGCTCAAGAAAAGCGGTCCGATCGCGCCGGTGTCAGTCGAAGCGCTCGCGTCGACATTGAAGCGGATGCCGAAACCCGCGCTCCTCTATGCCGAATCGAAACAGCGCGCCGCGCATGCGTGGGCGTTGGCGGAGGCGTCGAAGTCGGGCGGGCTCGATGCGGCAGCGATCGCCAAGGCCGTCAAGGAGGCCGGACCGCCGGAGGAAGATTTCAGCGCCGAGATCGCTGCGCGGATCGCAGCGAGAAAGAGCCGATAGCGCTATCGGGCGAGACGACGTTTGACCGAGCGCACGATCGATCGCAACGCGTGTTCTCCGCGTGCTGCGATCGAGGGTTTGTCGAGCCGGTGCGCGTACGGCAGCAAGTAGGCCGGATTTTGCGCGAGGAAGCGCGCTTCCTCGCTGTGCCGGATCGAATCCTCGATCGACTCGCGCGTTGCCGCGCCCGACGCCAGCGCGCGGCTTTTCGCTTCGAGGCCCGCCGCATCGGCCGGCCGTCCGAGCACCGAGAAATACGCCGAATGCAGGAACTCCGCATCGTCGCGCAGGCGTTCGGTCTTGCGCGCGCGGACGTCGAAGAGCCAGATGTCCTTGATCGCGGCTTCGCAGACGAGGAAGCCCGCGTTGCGGAGATAGCCGTCGAGCAGCGCGGCCGTGAAACCGGTCAGATGATAATCACCGGTGTACGCCTGCGTGCCGTACATCAGATGCACGATTTCCTTCGCTTTCGAAAACTCGCGGTAGTGCGGCATCGAGAGCAGCTCGAACATGCCGAACAGGCTCGGCACGCGCAACTGAAGCACGCCTTCGGGTGCGAGGAGGCGCGCCCATTCGGCAAGTGCGGGCTCGGTGCGATCGCGTTCGAGATGTTCGAGCACGTCCTGCGCGAGGATTTCCTCGAAGTAACCCGAGGGCAGCATCGGCAGGTGCGTGGCGTCGGCGACGAGATCGGGGTTGTGCTTGGGCTGCAGGTCGACGTTCAAGTAGCCGGCGCGCACGTCGTAGCCGCAGCCGATGTTGATGCGGGTCGGCAACGGATTGGGAAGCGTGGCGTGGGAATCGGTCATACACTGGGCCGCGAAATGCACTGAGCGAAGGGTACCCGATTGAAGCGCGCGAAGACTTCGGACGCCACCGCAACCGCGCCATCGGCCCGGTCGAAGGCGCTTGGGCTGCTCGCGCGGCGCGAGCATTCGGCGCGCGAGCTCAAGGCCAAGCTCGTCCAGCGCGGACACGGCGAGCGCGAAGCGGCCGAGACGGTCGATGAGCTCAAGGGCCGTAAGTATCAGAGCGACGAGCGGTTTGCCGAGAGCATCGCGCGCAGCCGATTGCGGCAGGGCTACGGCCCGTTCCGCATCCGCGCGGAGCTGAAATCGCACGGGCTTGCGGACACGGCGATCCGTGTCGTCATCGCGGCGCTGGATGCGGATTGGGCTGCGAACGCCGCGGCGGCGTGCCGGCGTCAGTACGGCCGCAGTGCCGCCGCCGATGCCGCCGACCGTGCGCGCCGGGCCCAGTTTCTCTTGCGCCGCGGCTTCGATCCGGCGACAGTACGGGCCGTTACGCGCGCCGACGTGGACGATTCCGGCGAATCGGATTGATTCGCAAAGGTTTGGCCCGCATTCTGGCGACGTGCGCCGTCGTTTAGCCGTCCGCACCCGTCTTTCGCCATTCCCGCGAAAGCTGGCGTCGCACCACATCTATTCGTTGCTCACCCTGATCTTTCGATGAAAACTTCCGACATCCGTTCCGCGTTCCTCGAGTTCTTCCGCTCCAAGGGCCACACGATCGTTCCGTCCAGCTCCCTCGTGCCGGCGAATGATCCGACGCTGCTCTTCACGAACTCGGGCATGGTGCAGTTCAAGAACGTGTTCCTCGGCAGCGAGAAGCTTTCGTACGTGCGCGCAGCCGACGTGCAGCGCTGCCTTCGTGCCGGTGGCAAGCACAACGATCTCGATTCGGTCGGCTACACCGCGCGTCATCACACGTTTTTCGAGATGCTCGGCAACTGGTCGTTCGGCGATTACTTCAAGCGCGAAGCGATCGAGTGGGCGTGGGAATTGCTGACGGGCGTATTCAAGCTGCCGGCCGATCGTCTCTGGGTGACGGTGTATCAGACGGACGACGAGGCCTACGACATCTGGGCGAACACGATCGGCGTGCCGCGCGAGCGCATCGTGCGAATCGGCGACAACAAAGGCGCGCCGTTCGCGTCGGACAATTTCTGGCAGATGGCGGACACCGGCCCGTGCGGTCCGTGCACCGAGATTTTCTTCGATCACGGCGAAGGCATTCCGGGCGGCCCGCCGGGATCGCCGGACGAGGACGGTGACCGCTACATCGAAATCTGGAATCTCGTCTTCATGCAGTTCGATCGCGCTGCCGACGGCACGCTGTCGAAACTGCCGGCGCCGTGCGTCGATACCGGCATGGGGCTTGAACGTCTCGCGGCCGTGCTGCAGCACGTGCATTCGAATTACGAAATCGATCTCTTCCAGCATCTGATCCGCGAAGCGTCGCGGCTGACGAATACCGCAGATCTCGAAAACAAATCGCTGCGCGTGATTGCCGATCACATCCGCGCGTGCAGTTTCCTGATCGTCGACGGCGTTCTGCCGTCGAACGAAGGCCGGGGTTACGTGCTGCGCCGGATCATCCGCCGCGCATTGCGTCACGGCTGGATGCTCGGCGTGCGCGGCGATTTCTTCTGGAAGATGGTCGCGCCGCTGGTCGCCGAGATGGGCGATGCGTATCCCGAGCTTGTCGCCAAGCGTGCAACGGTGGAGCAGGCGTTGCGCGCTGAAGAGCAGCGGTTCGGCGAGACGCTCGAACAAGGCATGAAAGTATTCGAGGACGTCGCCAAGAAATCACCGAAGCTGATTCCTGGCGTCGACGCGTTCCGTCTTTACGACACCTACGGATTCCCGGTCGATCTCACCGCCGACATCGCGCGCGAGCGCGGGCTCGATGTCGACATGGCCGGTTTCGAGGCCGCGATGGAAGCGCAGCGCGAGCGTGCGCGCGCGGCGAGCCAGTTCGAATCGAAAGGGCAGCTGCCGGCCGAGCTCGCAAGCTCGCTCAAGCCAACGAAATTCTTAGGCTACGAAGCCGTCGATCTCGATGGCTGCAAATTGCTCGCGATCGTGCGTGGCGGCCGCGCGGTCGGCTCGCTCGGCGACGGCGAAGACGCGATCCTGATTCTCGACCGCACGCCGTTCTACGCCGAATCCGGCGGTCAGGTCGGTGACGCCGGTACGTTGACGACGAAGAACGGCACGTTTGCCGTGAGCGATACGGTCAAGCTCGCCGGTGCATTTCACGGCCATGTCGGACGTTGGTCCGGCAGCGAGCTGAAAGCCGGCGAGAGCGTCGCTGCGCATGTCGATGCGGGACGACGCCAAGCGACGGTGCTCAATCATTCGGCGACGCATCTTCTGCACGCGGCGTTGCGCAAGCTGCTCGGCGAGCATGTGCAGCAGAAAGGCTCGCTGGTCGCGCCGGATCGCCTGCGTTTCGACTTTGCGCATTTTCAGCCGGTCAGCGCGGACGATTTGCGGCGCATAGAGGATTTGGTCAACGCCGAAGTGCGTCGCAACTCCGAAGCCGAGATCCGCGAGATGGCGTATCAGGACGCGCTCGATTTCGGTGCGATTGCGCTCTTCGGCGAAAAGTACGGCGACGAAGTGCGCGTGCTGCGCATGGGCGAATTCTCGACCGAGCTTTGCGGCGGCACGCACGTCGGCCGCACTGGCGATATCGGGCTCTTCAAGATCGTCAGCGAAAGCGGCGTCGCGGCGGGCGTGCGTCGCATCGAGGCAGTCACGGGCGCGGCGGCCATCGCGTTCGTCGCGGACGAAGAATCGAGGCTCGATCAGCTCGCCGATCTCTTGTCGGCAAGCGGAGCGGACGTCGTCGACAAGCTACGCCAGCTCTTCGACAAGCAGAAGAAGCTCGAGCGCGAGCTCGAATCGATGAAAGCGAAAGCTGCGAGCTCGGCGACGCAGGATCTCGCTGGCGATGCGCAAACGGTGGCGGGGTTCCGCGTCGTCGCCGCGCGTGTCGACGGGCTCGATGCGAAGGCGCTGCGCGAGGCGGTCGACCAGCTCAAGCAGAAGCTCGGCGATTGCGTCGTGCTGCTCGCCGCGGGCAGCGACGGGAAGGTAGCGCTGACCGGCGGCGTCGGCGGTGCCGCGCTCGGCAAGATCAAGGCCGGCGACGTGGTTGCACACGTCGCTGCGCAGATCGGCGGCAAGGGCGGCGGCCGTCCGGATATGGCGCAGGGCGGCGGCGTGGATTCGCCCGCCCTGGATCAGGCGCTGTCGGGTCTCCCGGCGTGGATTGCGAGCCGGATCGCCTGACTGGCAACCGACCGTCATTGTGGATTTCTCCAGCACTTCGTTGCGCGCCTCGGGGGGGTCCGCTACCATCCCTGAACAGCCGGCATCGACGCCCCCGTTTTTTCCATCGGATGGACGAATCGGGCGAGAACGTCGAGCGGCACACACGGGGAGAGGTCAGCGAGGGAGGCTGATCCTAGCGTTCAGGCTACGACCACCATCCGCCTGTGAGCGGCGGACGGCCCGTCGACTGAACCTGGAAATAGAGTGTTAAGGAGAGCACCACATGCTGATATTGACTCGCCGGGTCGGTGAGACGCTGATGATCGGTGACGAGGTGACCGTCACTGTGCTCGGCGTCAAGGGCAACCAGGTCCGGATAGGAATCAACGCGCCCAAGGATGTGGCGGTACATCGCGAGGAGATTTACCAGCGCATCAAGCGCGAATCGACTCCCGGTTCCGGCCCATCCGATCATCCGGGTTCATCCGGCGAGGGCTCGAGCTGAGCCCTGCATCGGCGCCGGCGATCCGACGCGAATCCGCTCGGATCGCGCTCTGGTGGGCGCTTTGACTCTTTCTACTCAATAACTTGGATCATCGCGGCGTTTGCGCCGCGGCGTCGCCCGGGAAAGCCGCGACGATCGCGTCGTATTCCGCGCGGCTGATGCCGATCATCGATCCGTGCCGCGTTCCCGCCGGCATCTCGTAGCGATTCCATTCCGGGACGCCGGAGTTGCCTGACACCTGGTACCACGGCCCTTCGAGGCGCGGCGCGCGCGACATGCCGTAGCTCGTGCCCGCGTACTGCTCGTAGTAGAGAAACCAGTCGGTGCCGCCGGGCGCGCGGATCAGCGTCGGTGCTTCGCGGAAATTCGGGCTCAGCGGCGGACCGGGCTCGGGGTAGGGACCGAGCAGCGACGCGGCGCAGCTCATGCGTACGGTCTTGCCCGTCGTCCAGTTGTACGAGGGATAGCGCTCGTCTTTGATGATCGCGCAGTAGCCTCCGTCGGGATTCGGCTGCACGATCGTATCGATCGTCGCCATGTCCCAGGCGAAGAGGCGCTTCGGTTTCGCCGGAAAATCCTTCGGATCCTTGCCGACGACATAGAGCGTGCGCTGACTCGCCCAGTACCGCTCGGGATCTTCAGGCACGCCGGGCACCGTCGGTGTGTGCCACGCGAGAAGGAATTGGCTGGACGTTGCGTCGAACAGAAGCTTCGGCGCGCCGATCCGTTGCAGCGGATGCGCGTGGTTCGGAATGTTGGAAAGATCAGGTTGGTACGTCGCGTAAGACTTCCAATGGATCAGATCGGAAGACTCCCAGAAACGGATCAGCGGATCGTCGTCGCCCTTGTTTCCGACCAGAAAGTAGCGGCCGTCGCTGCCGCGCGCGATCGAGGCGTGTCCGTGATAGTCGCTCGAAACCGGATTCCCGTGATTGATGCGCTGCCAATGCAGGCCATCGAGACTGACCGAGTAATAGAGCACGCCGTAGTGCTCCTTGGTCATATGCGCGAAGAGATACGCGCGGTCGGGATCGATTTTCGGCGTTTCGGGCGCGCCCGGCGGCACCGACTGCGCGAACGCAGGAGAAGCGTAGGCCAGTACAGTGGCAAAGACGATGAGCGCGCAGCGATGTTTGATCATGCATCCTCCTTTGAGATCTCCAATCACCAAAATGTCCAATACAACCCGACGAGAATCAGAACGACGATTCCCGCGCAGAGATTGAAAACCGGCGACGTGCGGAAGCTGACATCGTCCACGCGAATCACGTCGGCTTTCGCGGGCGCCGTCGCAAGCGACACGATCATCGCGAGCGCGAGCGACGCCAGAAACACCCAGCCGACGCGATCCATGAACGGCATCTCAGGCAGCAGAAACCGGGCGGCGATCGACAGGACGACCGAAGCAATCGCCGCGACGAGTGCGCCGTTTTCGTTCGCGCGCTTCCAGAACAAGCCGAGCAGGAAGATCACCGTGATGCCCGGCGTGAAGTAGCCGGTGAAATCCTGGATGTACTGGAATGCTTGATCGAAGCTTCCGAGCAGCGGCTTGGCGCTCACGATGCCGATGACGATCGCCGTCACTGCGGCGATGCGTCCGACGGCGACGCCGCGCGATTCGGCTTTTTCAGGCGCGAGCTTCGCGTAGAAATCGAGCGTGAAGATCGTCGCAATCGAATTGATCTTCGATGCCAGCGACGCCATGATCGCCGCGACGAGCGCGGCGAAGACGAGCCCGAGAACACCCGAAGGCAAGAGTCCCATCATCGTCGGATAGGCTTGATCCGGTCTCGCGAGCCCCGGTGCGAGCGACACCGCGGCGATACCCGGCACGACGACAATCAGCGGCACGAGCAGCTTGAGGAACGCAGCGAGCAGCACGCCGTTCTGCGCTTCGCCGACATTCTTCGCCGCAAGACCGCGCTGGATGATGTACTGATTGAATCCCCAGTAGCTCAAGTTCATCACCCACAAGCCACCGAGCAGCACACCGAGGCCCGGCAGATCCTTGTAGTACGGGTTGTCCGGCTTCAGGATCATGTGGAAGCGCTCGGGATGCTGCGACATCAGCGTGCTGATTCCCGCCGCGATGCCGCCGTCGCCGCCGATCTGCCCGAGCGTCAACGCCGTGATCGCAAGACCGCCGATGACGAGAAGGCCGACTTGCACGAAATCCGTGCGCGCCACGGCCTTCAATCCGCCGTAGAGCTGATACGCGAGCGAAAATACGCCGAGCAGCACGAGCGCGAGAAACTGATCGATGCCCGCGATCTGGCTGACGGCGATCGATCCGAGCCACAAGATCGACGTGAGATTCACGAACACATACAGAATCAACCAGAACACGCCCATGACGGTGCGGATGCGCGTGCCGTAGCGGCGCTCGAGGAATTGCGGCATCGTCGAGATGCCGTTGCGCAAGAACACCGGCAGGAAGAATTTGCCGACGATGAGCAGGGTCAGCGCGCCCATCCATTCGTACGATGCGATCGCGAGGCCCAGTGCATAGCCGGAGCCAGACATGCCGATGATCTGCTCGGCGGAAATGTTCGCGGCGATCAGCGACGTGCCGATCGCCCACCACGGCAACGCTTTGCTCGCGAGAAAATAATCCTTCGAATCCTTGTCGTGACCCTCCTTCTCGCGCGACACCCATTGCGCGAGCACGAAGATGCCGATCAGGTAGGCAACGATGATGGCTATGTCCAGCGCCGACAACTTCATCTCTCAAGCCTCCCTCAATGAATGGGTTTTTCTTGCGCGTGTGGCGCGTGACTTAACGGAGGTTCCGACGCTTGGCGAGCGCAAAAAGACCGCGCGCCGCAAGGACATCCGGATGGCTATGCGGCTTGAAACCGCGCTGGCGCAGCGCTCTGTCGTAGACGTCCAGCAAGTGATTACCGGCGACGAGATGCAGCGACTCGATGCGATCGGGCAGGTCGTTCAATTCATGACCGATCAAGAGGCCCGAGAGATACGCGGGCAGCGCCGCGGGTTCGAGATCTGCGAACAGGCCCTTGGTGCGAACGGAGAAAAGATGCGCGAGCAGGTCGCCAGGCTTCGACGCATCGTCGACGCCGGCCGCGAAAGCCGCGGGATCGTGCGGCGCCGGCAGCTGCATCAGGCGTCCGAGAATGCTGTGGCGGCAGAGCACATCGAAGAGCTCGCCCGTCATCGCCGTATGAAACCGCTCGATGCGGCCGTTCTCGACCTCGACGTGCTTGTTGTGCGTGCCCGGCAGACAAACGACGTGCCGTCCTGCGGAAAGCGAATCGAGCAATCCGCCGATCTGCGTCTCTTCGCCGCGCATGACGTCGCGCGATCGATCGTTGCGAACGGAGACGCCGGGGACGAGCCACACGTTCCGATCCGTAAGCTCAGGCGCATCGAGTGGCACCATCGCGCGCGCGATCTCGTCCAAGCCAGCCGGACATTCGACATACGGAACTTCGCGCCAGCCTTGGCGGCCGCCGATCATTCCGCTCATGACGATCAAGGCATCGTCCCAGCCGTCGATCGCACGGCGCAGCACGCTTTCGAAACGGCCGGTGGCAGCGAGCACGCCTTCATCGGATCTGCGCGTCTCGCGCACCGCGCCGTCCGCGTCGAGGCGGAACGCGCGAAGGCTCGTCGTGCCCCAATCGATCGCGATCATCGGTCGGCGAACCGCGATTCCGGAAGCCCGACCGACTCGCCGAGGCTGGCTCGGAAGAGCCCGCCCGCGTGAGGCTCGATCGCGAGTTGAGCATCGTCGAGCTCTTCGCGTGCGGTGCTGATATAGATCGTGTCGAAGTCGGCACCGCCGAACGCGACGCAGCTCGGATGTTGCGTCGGCACGTCGACACATTCGTCGATGCGTCCGTCCGTTGTGTAGCAAACGATGCGCGCGGCGCCCCATTGCGCGCTCCAGACACGCCCGCGACGATCGACCGCGGCGCCGTCCGGAGAGGCCGGCGCCTCGACACTGGCGAAGAGCTCGGGTTCGCCGACGCGCGCAGTATCCGCGTCGTAGCGGCAGTGCATGATGCGGTGCTGCAACGTATCGCAGAAATAGAGCCCGCGGCCGTCGAGATCGAAGCAGAGACTGTTCGGTATCGCGACGCCGCCGAGATCGAGCGCGCGCAATCCGTGCGCGCGAGAGTATTGATAGAAGCGGCCTTCGCGCGCGCGCGCGGGATCTTCGTTGAGCGTGCCGAACACGAAATTGCCTTCGCGATCGACGCGGCCGTCGTTGCAGCGAAGATTCGAGCGGCCGGTTTCGATCGGCACTAAGAACTGCAGCGGCAGCATTTCGCCGGGCGCGCTCGCTTCAAGGTCGGCGACGTAGAGGCCCTTGGCGAGCGCGAGCAGCAGCTTGCCGGATTCGCACAGCGCGAAAGAGCAGAGGCGATCGGGCAGGCGCCAATGGCACACTTCGCCCGAATCGGCCTCGAAGCGCCAAAGCCGCGACGACTGAATATCGGTCCAAAGCACCGCGCGTTTGCGCTCGCACCACAGCACGCACTCGCCGAGCGTGCAGCGGCTGTCGACGACGAGCTCGGCCGTCCGCGAATGCGTAGCGAATGCCGCGTTCATCTCACCACTCGGCGACGCTGCCGTCGGCATGACGCCACACGGGATTGCGCCAATCCTGGGCTTGGCGGCTGCGTTCGACGACACGCTCTTCATCGATGATCACGCCGAGGCCCGGTTCGGTGGGCGGGCGAATCGAGCCGTTCTCGAACGCGAATACATCCTTGTTGACGACGTAATCGAGAAGCTCGCCGTTCGAGTTGTAGTGGATGCCGATGCTCTGCTCTTGCAGCACCGCGTTCCAGTTCGTGAAATCGACTTGCAGGCACGCAGCGAGCGCGATCGGCCCGAGCGGGCAGTGCGGCGCGAGCGCGACGTCGTACGCTTCCGCCATCGCGGCGATCTTCATGCATTCGGTGATGCCGCCGGCGTGGGAAACATCCGGCTGCACGATCGAGATGCCGCCGCCTTCGAACACGCGCTTGAACTCGAAGCGGGAATACATGCGCTCGCCCGCTGCGAGCGGAATCGACGTTTGCGCGGCGAGGCGCGGATAATATTCGGCCTGCTCGGCGAGCACGGGCTCTTCGATGAAAAGCGGAGAGAACTGCTCGAGCTCGCGAATGAGGATCTTCGCCATCGGCGCGCCGACGCGGCCGTGAAAATCGAGGCCGAATTCGATCGTGTTGCCGAACGCGGAACGGATTTCGGCGACTCGTTCCACGGCGGCATCGATCGCTTTCGTCGTCGCGATCACGCCGAGCTCTTCGCACGCATTCATCTTGAACGTATCGAAACCTGCGGCGAGGCGAAGACGAATCTGCTCGACGACATCGGCAGGCCGGTCGCCGCCGACCCAGCCGTACGTCTTCATGCTGTCGCGCACGAGCCCGCCGAGAAGCTGATAGACCGGCACGCCGAGCGCTTTGCCTTTGATGTCCCATAGCGCTTGATCGATACCGGCGATCGCGCTCATGAACACGGCGCCGCCGCGATAGAACGCGCTGCGATACATCGTTTCCCAGAGATCGTTGATGCGCGCCGGATCCTTGCCGATCAGCGTTTCGCCGATCTCGTCGACGGCGGCTTCGACCGTGCGAGCGCGCCCTTCGACGATGGGCTCGCCCCAGCCGACGACGCCTTCGTCGGTTTCGATCTTGAGGAACATCCAGCGCGGGGCGACGCGAAAGGTCGAGAGGCGAGTGATCTTCACGATGCGTATCTCTTGTAGGCGTCTACGAAGGCTTGCGCGCGTTCACCGGTTTCAGCGGGCGTTTGACCGGGCTTGTACAAATCGCTGCCGAGCCCGGCGCCGGTGCAGCCGGCGTCGAGAAAGTCGGCGAGATTCGTCGGCGTGATGCCGCCGACGGCGAAAATCGGAATCTCGTTCGGCAGCACCGCTTTGATCGCTCGCACGTACGAAGGCCCGAACGACGCGGCCGGAAACAGCTTGAGCGCTTGCGCGCCCGCAGCACAGGCCGCGAAGCCTTCGGTGGGCGTCGCGAATCCGACGGCGCATATCAATCCTGCGTCCACGGCGCGCCGGATCACCAAAGGATCCGTGTTCGGCGTGACCATCAAGCTCGCACCAGTCGCAACCAGCGCATCGACGTCGTGGGTACTGAGCACCGTGCCCGCGCCGACCATCGCGCGGCCGGCCGCAACCTCGATCGCCGTCGTCACGCTCCGCTGCCATTGCGGGGAATTGCAGGGAATCTCGATCAAACCGAAGCCGGCGGCCACAAGCGCCTCGACGTGCGCGGCGACTTCATCGGGCGTGACACCGCGCAAGATCGCGATCAAAGGCAGTTGAGTTTTCAAATCCGCGCCGCGCGACGTCGTCATCCTCGCCCCTTCACTCGTGATAGAGCTGCGAGCGGCCGCCGTCGATGAGGATGTCGGCTGCGTTGATGAAGCGGGCTTCGTCGCTGGCGAGGAAGAGGGCGGTGTACGCGACTTCGTCCGGCGTGCCGATGCGCTTGCACGGCAAGAGATCGATCTGTTTCCGGCGCGCATTGGGCTCTGCGGCGAACCAGCGCTCGATGCGCTCGACGAGGATCAAACCCGGCGAGATCGAATTGCAGCGAACGCCTTTTGCGGCGTATTGGATTGCGAGCGCGCGTGTCATGCCGATCAGCGCGTGCTTGGCGACCGGATACGGAAACGCGCCGGGAATGATCTTGTGCGCGTGCACCGACGCGATGTTCACGATCGAACCCGCGCCGTGCTCGAGCATCGACGGCAACACTTCGCGGCTGAAATTCCACGCGCCGTTGAGATTCGTATCGAGATTGCGTTGCCAGTCGGCGCGCGTCAGCGATAACGGTTCGGAGAACACGTCGGCACCGGCATTGTTGACGAGCACGTCGATCCTGCCGAAGCGCCGGCGCGCGTCGGCGACGAAACGGCTCACGTTATCGGCGTCGGCCACGTCTCCGGTCGCGAAGAGCTCGCAGACGTCCGACGACAGGGCAGGGCTGCGATCGTAGCCGGCGACTCGCGCGCCGTGCATCTTGAAGAGCTTGGCGATGGCAGCGCCGATGCCGCCGGCAGCGCCGGTGACGATCGCGCATTTGCCAGCCAGCCGCCCTCGCTCCGAATCCGCCACGCTGCGATCCCCGTATTTGATGGGCCGTGCCGGCGTTATGCCGGCGTTTTCTTGGTTTTGGTGCGACTGCGCTGCAGATTCGCCAGCGAATCGGCGATAACGCTTTGCATGACTTTGCGCGCAACCTCAGGTTGCCCGCGCCGGATCGCTTCGAGAATCTTCTTGTGCTGCGGCAGCGAATACTTGAAGTTGTTCGCGTTGCGCGCAGACAGGACGAAGTAAGTGCCGAGCGCGGTTTCGACGACGGAGAACAACGACTGCAGCAACTCGTTCCGCGTGCCTTGCAGCACGGCATCGTGGAACTGGAGATCGGCTTCGGCCCACTCGTCGAGCGTCTGCGCGGCTTCCATCGCGGCGTACGCATCCTCGATCGCCGCGAGCTGCGCGGGCGTGCGCTTGCGCGCGGCCGATGCGGCTGCGGCGGGCTCGATGATCTCGCGCATCTCGACGAGCTTATCGACGAAATCGTCGGCGGGCATCGATGCGCAGCGCCAGGTCAAGATGTCCGCATCGAGCTGATTCCAGAATCTCTCTTCAAGGACGCGCGCACCGACGCCGGCGCGCGATTCGATCAGCCCTTTCGCCGAGAGAACTTTCATCGCCTCGCGCAGCGCGGTCCGGCTCACCCTGAGACTTTCTGCCAGCGTCTCCTCGCGCGGAAACACATCGCCGGGCTGTACTTGACCGCTGACGATGCGTTGCCCGAGCTCGTGCATCACGTGCCCGTAGAGATTGCGCACGGCGTTCTTCTTCATAGGAATCCTCCTGGAATTTGCCGGTCCGTCGCGGTCGGTTGACTTTGTCATACTATAATAATTTCACAAGACGATTGCCAAGTAGTTTGAATCCGTCATTTGCACGCTCGACGCATCATTCGCGTCGCTTCCATCAGCGCTGCAAATACTGCGAAGCAACAAATATTGCCGTACCTCTCTGCATATCTGCGTTCTTCTCATGCCGCATCGCAACATGTTGATCTGCGTGGATAAGTATGCTTGCTATATCATCATACAATATGCTTGAATGATTAAAAATTACAACCGCGAAGGGAGTGACGAGGAAAATGCGAAAGCCACTCGCGCCGTTGGTGGTCTGCCTCACCGCATTGACGGGCCTTGCCCACGCGGCCGATGCAAAGAAAGAAAGCTTCGGTACGCTCGCCGACGGCTCGAACGTCGAAGCGGCGGTGCTCAGCAACGGTCACGGCGTATCGGCGCGCATCATCGCGCTCGGTGCGAGCCTGCAATCGCTGACGACGCCGGATCGCGCAGGCAATCGCGCCAACATCACGCTCGGCTATGCGTCGATCGACGGATACATCAAGAAGTCGCAGTACTTCGGCGCGACGGTCGGCCGCTACGCCAATCGCATCGCGAAGGGCCGCTTCCAGTTGGACGGCCACACGTACGAGCTTCCGATCAACGACAAGCCCAATTCGCTGCACGGCGGAACGCGCGGTCTGGACAAGCTGCTCTGGAAAGTAGGGAAGGTCGAGAGCGATGCGAAATCCGCGCGCGCGAGCTTCACCACCGTCAGCCCCGACGGCGATATGGGATATCCGGGGACGCTCTCGGTCACCGCGATCTATACGCTCGATGAAAACGATCGGCTGAGCATCGAGTATCGCGCGACGACGGACAAGCCGACCATCGTCAACTTGAGCAATCACGCGTACTGGAATCTCGGCGGCGAGGGTTCCGGTTCTGTAATGGATCAGCGCTTGATGATCGCGGCCGAGAGCTATCTTCCGATCGACGAAGGCTCGATACCGACCGGAGAAATCCGCAACGTCGCGGGCAGCGTGTTCGATTTCCGTACTGCCAAGCCGATCGGTCGCGACATTCGCCACGGCGACGAGGCGCAGCTTCTCAACGGTCACGGTTACGACCACAACTTCATCATCAGTCGCACGATGGCCGATGCGCCGCGCGTCGTCGCCCGAGTCGAGGATCCTGTGTCGGGTCGCGTGCTGACATTGCTGTCGGCGCAGCCGGGACTCCAGTTCTATTCGGGCAATTTCCTCGACGGCACGACGGTCGGGACGGGCGGACACGTCTATCGCCAGGGCGATGCATTCGTGCTCGAGCCGCAGCTTTTTCCGGATACGCCCAATCAGCCGGCGTTCGGCTCGGCGCGTCTGGATCCGGGCAAGGAATACCGGAACCTGATGATCTACGAATTCTCCACTCTCGCATCGCACAAGCACTGACCGCGAACGATCATGAGAAAGCGCATGAAATTCACGTTGCTGTTGGCGGCATGGTTATTGGTATTTGCGCAGGCGCTCAGCGCCGCCGAACCCGCCACGCGTTGGTCCGACGCGAAAGCGAAGTCGTGGTACGCGAAACAGGCCTGGATCGTCGGCAGCAATTACGTTCCGGCCAGCGCGATCAATCAGCTCGAAATGTGGCAGGCCGATACGTTCGATCGCGAGCGCATCGATCGCGAGCTCGGCTGGGCGCAAGCGATGGGCATGAACACGATGCGCGTGTTTCTGCATGATCTTCTCTGGGAGAAGGATGCCCCCGGTTTCAAGCAGCGCATCGATCAGTTTCTCTCGATCGCGTCCTCGCACGGCATCAAGCCGATCCTCGTGCTGTTCGATTCGTGCTGGGATCCGGAGCCTAAGCTCGGGCCGCAGCACGAGCCGATTCCGGGCGTGCATAACTCCGGTTGGGTGCAGAGTCCCGGTATCGCGCTGGCTGACCCTTCGCAATACGCGCGGCTCGAACGCTATGTCAAAGCCGTCGTCGGCGCGTTCGCGAACGATTCTCGCGTGCTCGCGTGGGATGTCTGGAACGAGCCCGACAATTCCGGCGGCGGCAACTACGAGGCGCGCCAGCCGAAGAACAAAGTCGAGCTCGTCGCGCGCTTGCTTCCACAGACGTTCGCCTGGGCGCGCAGTGCCGCGCCGTCGCAGCCGCTGACGAGCGGTCTCTGGCACAACGACGATTGGTCCGATGTCTCCAAGCTCAACGACGTCGAGCGCATCCAGATCGAACAATCGGACGTCATCAGCTTTCACAGCTACGACTGGCCGGAACGTTTCGCGGCGCGCGTGCATCAGTTGAGCGGATACGGCCGGCCGTTGCTGTGCACCGAATACATGGCACGCGGCAACGGCTCGACGATCGACGGAGTTCTGCCGCTCGCCAAGAAGCTCGACGTCGGCATGGTCAACTGGGGTTTCGTCGACGGAAAAACGCAGACGAAGCTTCCGTGGGATTCGTGGGAGCGGCCGTACACGCTGCGCCCGCCGACTTTGTGGTTTCACGATCTCCTGCACGGCGATGGCACGCCGTATCGCCAGCGCGAGGTCGACATCATCAAAGCATTGCGTAGCGCTCCGCGCAGGAGCGTTCCCGCAATCGCTCTTTCGCCTTAGATCAAGGAACAGCCACGCGCGTCGCGCCTAGTTTGGCGAGACGCGCTTGCGAGAGATCTCTCCATAACCGGCCTAGCCGCTGACATTCCCATTTTGAGGGGGGAGGTAAAAAATGAATCGCATTCAAGCGCGCACCACGCTGCTCGCCACGATGATCGCTTCCGCGCTCATGAGCGCGCATGCACAAGAGACGCCCAACGCGGGCACGCCGTCGGACGCGACACCCGCGCCAGCGGCACAGGACGCTCAATCGACGACGGACACCGAAAAGAAGAAGGCGGCGACGGCCGATCCCGATCAAGCGGTGAAGATGGCGGAGATCAGCGTCACGCCGCTCCGCGACAGCCTCAAGAACGCGCAGACGATCAAGGAAGACGCGCGCATGATCGTCGACGCGATCGTCGCCGAGGACATCGGCAAGTTTCCGGACAACAGCGTTGCCGATGCTCTGCAACGCATCACCGGCGTGCAGGTGGCGCAAGGCTTTCAGGGCGAGACGACCGGCGTCGTCGTGCGCGGCCTTCCCAATGTGATCACGACGTTGAACGGACGCGAGATCTTCAGCGGCGTTGGACGCTCGTTTGCATTCCAGAATCTGCCGGCGACCGCAGTGAAGGCCGTGGAAGTATCGAAGACGAGCGAAGCGAGCCTGCCGGACGGCGGCATCGCCGGTGTCGTCGACATGCAGTTGTTCCGGCCGTTCGATTTCGAAGGCAGCAAGGTTGCCGCGACCCTGTCGGAGACATACAGCAAATACGGCGGGCACACCGATCCCAACGGAAGCCTCCTGGCGAGCGATCGCTGGAGTACCGATGCCGGAGAATTCGGCGCGCTGATCAACGTGGGCTACGAGCGTCAGCATTACGACTACAACGCGGTCTGGGGCGATTTTCCGAAGCTTCTGACTGACGGCTCAGGTACGCCGATTCGCACGCCGACCGGCGATCTCATCGCAGCACCGAACGGCTTCGGCGCGGACTACAATATCGGCGATCGCAAGCGCGGCGAGGCCAACTACGCATTGCAATGGAAGCCCGTCGACAACTTCGAGATCTATGTCGAGGGTCTGTACGCCTGGGATTCCGACGAATACAACCAGCCGTTCTACTTCAGCTTCCCGGTCGGCTCCGTCGCGCCTTCGCAGCTGACGATGACCGACAACTGCTATGCCAATCAGCTCGCGGGCGACTACTACGGACAAAGAATCTGCGACGCGGCGAGCGGCACGTGGACCGGCGATACCTACGCCGCGACGAGCACGCAGGCGCATCAGCAGTGGGGCCACGACATCCAGAATTCGATCGGCGCGAAATGGCACGGCGATCGGCTGAATCTTTCGACCGATCTCTCGTTCAATTCGACGTCGTTCCAGGATCAGACGTTCATCGTCGATACGTTTCTGAAATCGCCGATCACGACGATCTGGTCGGGAACGTCCGGCAATCAGCAGAACTGGACGCTCGGCGGCAACCCGCAGCTGGATCCCGCCAACTACTATCTCAACGGGCTCTTTCAGACGTGGAACAATCAGCGTGCCGATCAGACCGCGTGGCGCCTGGACGGCAACTATTCGCTCAACACGAGCTTCTTTCAATATCTTGATTTCGGCGTCCGCTACGCGGACCACTCCGCCGAATACCACGGCAGCGTCGAGATCTCCACGCCGCCGCCCGGTGGAACGGGCCAGGTGCCGGGCAATCCGAATCCTGATAACCAAGTCATCGCGCGCTTTCCGAGCGGCTATTTCTGCAGCCAGCCGACGACATCGGCGATTCCGGTGTCGTGGCTCAGCGGTTGCTACGACTTCCTGATCGACAACGCCGATGCGATCCGGCGGCTGTATGGATTGCCCGCCGGTCTCGCCGCGGAGAATCCCGGCCGTTTCTATCAAATCGACGAGAAATCGTTCGCAGGTTACTTCCAGGCCGGTTATGGCGGCGATCTCTTCGGTTTGCCGTTCGACGGGTTGATGGGCATGCGCACCGAACGCGTGAAGCGCAATCTCGATGCGTTCTCGTATGACGCGTCCACGAACGTCTACACGCCGCTCTCGGCGTCGACGAGCTCGCCGGTTTATCTGCCCAACCTGAGTTTCAATCTGCATTTCCGCGACGATCTGCAACTGCGCGTGATCGCGGCGAAGACGTTGACGTATCCCGGTTTCGGCCAGCTCAATCCGTCGCTCTCGCTCAATCCCGGCACGATCAATCGCCCCGGCATCGCGGCGAGCGGCAATCCGGACCTGAAGCCGATCCGCTCGAACAACTATGACGCTTCGCTCGAATGGTATTTCGCGCCGGCGAGCTACGTGAGCGCGGGCGTCTTCTATCGCGACATCAACGGCTACATCCAGAACTATGTCACCGATGTCGTCATCGGCGGCGAGCCATATCAGCTGTCATCGCCGCAGAGCGCAGGCTCGGGTCATCTGCAAGGCGCCGAGATCGCCTATCAGCAGTTCTTCGATTTCCTGCCCGGCCTTTTCAGCGGTTTCGGCGTGCAGCTCAATTACACGTATATCGACGGTTCCACGAAATCGCCGCAATTCATCGGCGGGCCGGACGTGAATTCGCCGCTGCAGAACGTGTCGAAGAACAACGGCAACGCTGTGCTGATGTACGAAAAGGCCGGATTCTCCGCGCGCCTGGCCTACAACTATCGAAGCCGCTACATCGACTTCTTCACGCAGCCGACCGTTGCGGGCATCAACGATGAAATCAAGCCGGCCAATCAGGTGGATCTCTCGCTCGGCTACGACGTGAACAAGAACTTCACCGTCGTATTCAACGCCACCAACATCTTCGGCGCGAATCTCCATCAGTACTGGGGCGACGGCGATACGCGGCCTCGCGACATTCGTTATCAGGACAAGACTTTAGGGGTTGGCGTGCGCGTCAAGCTCTGAGTGGTGTGGGTTGCGACGGATGCCGCTCCTGCAACGCGTTGACTTTGTAGGAGCGGCGTCAGCCGCGATCACGCGGAAAAGACGATCAGGGAGGAAGCCATGATTCATTCGAAGCTGCATTGGAATGGTTGGATTGGTTTTATCTGCTTATCGATCCTCGCTCTGTGCTGGTGCGCTCCGCCCGCGCTCGCGGCAACCGGCACGCTGCTTCAAGGGGGCACGCTGTATCCGCGCGTCGTCCGCTTGTCGCACGGCTCGCCGGCAACGAACGGCCGTCTGATCGCCAGCACGAACGGCGTCATCTTCCAAAGCACCGACAACGGCGCGACGTGGACTCAAGTCAGCACCGTGCCGACGATCTCCGGAAGCACCGAGCGCTGTTGTGCAACCCTGTACGAGATGCCGCAGACCGTCGGATCGCTCTCGGCCGGAACGCTGCTGTCGGCCGCTTCGTATTTCTACGGCTCGACGCCGGCGATCGAGGTCTATACGAGCACGGACCAGGGCGCGACGTGGACTTATCACAGCATGCCCGCCGTCGGCGGCGATGCGAGCCACGGCATCTGGGAACCTGAATTCGAAGTCGCGAACGATGGCGCGCTCGTCATGTTCTGGTCCGACGAGACCGATGCGTGCTGCAGCCAGAAGCTCGCGCAGATACGCAGCTACAACGGATCGACCTGGCAGAACCAGAAAGACACGATCCGAAGCACGGTCTTTGCGGATCGTCCCGGCATGATCACGGTGAGCAAGCTCCCGAACGGTCATTTCTTCATGACGTACGAGGACTGCGGCCCCGCGGCGTGCACGGTGTTCTCGCGAACGTCGACGGACGGCTGGGATTTCGGCGACGCGACCAACATGGGCACGAAAGTGCAGACCGCGACCGGACAGTACCTCGAGCACACGCCGCTCAATAAATGGAGCCCGTCCGTGCTGTCGAGCAACGGCGCGATCGTACTGACGGGGCAGATCGTCTACGAATCGAACGGCAGCGTATCGTCGGCGAACGGCAATGTGCTGTTCGTCAACTTGAATGCTGACGGCGCGGGCGATTGGTATCTCATCAATGCGCCGGTGCACGTGCCGTCGCCGTACGACAACTACTGCCCGAACTACTCGTCGGCATTGCTGCCAGCGACGGACGGATCGAGCATTCTCGAGCTCGCGTCGGATTACAACAACGGCGTCTGCAATACGTACTTCGCGACCGAATCGTGGAACCGGTTGCCGGCCGACGGCACGACGTATGCGCTGCGCAGCGTGCAGGCGCCGGCCTTGTGCCTCGACAACGCCGGCTGGTCGACGGCGAACAACACCAGCGCGGATCTCTGGGACTGCACTGGCTATCCCGTCGAGAGCTGGACGATGCATGCGATGGGCAGCGGATATTTCAGCGTCCAGAATCAAGCCACGGGTTTGTGCCTCGACGATACCGGCGGCAGCACCGCGCCGTTCAATCCGGTAACGCTGTGGGCGTGCGCGGGCAATGCGAATCAGAATTGGCGATTCATGGATTTCGGCGACGGCAGCTTCAAGCTGATGAGCCAGGCGTCCGGCTCGCTGATGCTCGATGATCCCAGCGGCTCGACGACGCACGGAACGCAGCTCCAGATCTACACCGACAACGGATTGCCTCCGCAGCGCTGGAATGTGCAGCAGCTTCCCGTCGACGGTGCCGCGTATATCGTTCGCAGCGTGCAGGCGCCGGCGCTCTGTCTCGACAACACCGGCTGGTCGACGGCCAACAACACGAGCGCGGAGCTTTGGGATTGCAACGGGCTTGCCGTGCAGAACTGGGTGCTGCACGCGAAGGGCGGCGGCTACTACAGCCTGCAAAATCAGTACACCGGGCTCTGCCTCGACAATACCGGCGGCAGCACGACGCCAGGTAATCTCGTCACATTGTGGGGCTGCGCGAACAACGCCAATCAGAACTGGATGGTCATGCCGATCGGCGGCGGAAACTTCAAGCTGATGAACCAGGCGGCCGGTTCGCTGATGCTCGACGATCCCGGCGCCTCGATGACGCACGGAACACAACTCGAAATCTGGACCGACAACGGCTTGGCGCCGGAACAATGGACTTTCATTCGCAACGGTTGAAACCAAGCGCGCTCGCGCACCGCATTCTCGTCGCGGGCGCGCTGATCGTCGCTACAGTTACGGGACACGCCGTGCTGGCGAAAGACTCCGACGGACCGTTGCTCCCGTCGGGGCCGGACCCTTGGGTCATCCAGCACGGCGGCTTTTTTTACTACATGCACACGCTTGGCGATCGCATTGCGTTGTGGAAAACGAAAGACATGCTGGAGCTTGCGCGCGTGGAGCCCGTCGTGGTTTGGCGTGCGCCCGCTGCCGGCCCCAATTCGAAGTCGATCTGGGCGCCCGAGCTTCACCGGTTCGACGGCAAGTGGTTTCTCTACTACACCGCCGCCGACAAAGAACACGACGACGACGCGCACCGTTACGTGTTCGTGCTCGAAAATTCATCGCCCGATCCGACGAAAGGACAGTGGATCGATCGAGGCAAATTGAACATGGCGCGGAGCGGCATCGACGGCACCGTCTTCGAGCACGGCGGCAGCCGCTACTTCGTCTATTCGGCGTATGTCGACGATCACAGCGATCTCGTCATCGCGAAGATGATCAATCCGTGGACGCTCGATAATCATCAGTCGGACATCGCGTGGCCCACGTATTCGTGGGAGATGCAGGGCAACCGGAAGATCCTCGAAGCGCCGGAGTTTCTCGATGGACCGTCGGGGAAAGTGTTTCTGACATATTCGGCGAGCGCGTGCTGGTCGGACGATTACTCACTGGGTTTGCTCAGCGCCGACGCCAATGCGGACTTGACCGATCCGGCTTCGTGGACGAAATCGGCGACGCCCGTGTTCGCAACTTCGGTCGAACATCACCGCTACGCACCGGGGCACAACGGCTTCTTCAAATCGCTAGACGGCAAGCAGGACTGGATCATCTATCACGCCAACGGCGGGCCCGATTGGAAATGCACGTCGCGCCGCGCGCCGTACGTGCAGCGGTTTCACTGGGATGCTTCCGGAAAGCCGGTGTTCGGCGAGCCCGGCGCCGACGACGCCGTTTCGTCGCCCAAGCGTCGATAGAGTTCGTTGATAGAGTTAAGGAGTGCAGCCGCGGGCTGTCCAAGCCATCGCCGGCCAAGCTACAATCGCGCTCTGAACGCAAAGGCCCGATGTGAGATCGCGCCAAGTCGTTGAAAAACAAACCCGGAGAGATGCCCGAGAGGCCGAAGGGGCTCCCCTGCTAAGGGAGTATAGGGTCAAAAGCTCTATCGAGGGTTCGAATCCCTCTCTCTCCGCCACCATATGACTTAAGCTCGTGTTTCTAGTGGATTTTCCTAGAACTTGACGTCTCCGTTCCTAGCACCGTTACCTACATAAGTTTGTCCTTCGGATCGGGCTGCCGGAATCCAGCTCGACGACGCACCAGACCGGTGGTAGCTTTCGCCTCGTTGGCACGCCTCGCTCAGGTCAGTTGACTTGCGGCGATCCTCGGCGGTCAGCAGACGAAAGGTCAATTCAGATGACCGCTATCCAGAAGCCGGCGCGCAAGCCGGCAACGCTGTTTCGTTTCCCGTTCCACTCCTGCCGCAACATCAGTTCTCCCGAAGACGAGCGCGCTCACCGCAAGGTGTATTCCGGTCACGTGCCCGCGTCGTCGATCCTCGAACTCGAAGACGACGAGAACGTTCGCGAATACCTCGTCGACGCTCCCGGAAAAGAGAAGCGGCAACCCACGCTGGTCCATCAGGCGATTCGGAAAACGCTCCAAGACACGCCCGACGAGTTCTCCATCTTGAACGGCGGCATGGTGTTGGTCGCGCGCGATGCCGAGATCGACGACAAAGCCAAAGTGCTGCATCTCAAGCGGCCGAGCATCATCAACGGCTCGCAGACGCAGGGCGAGATCAAAAAGTACTTCGAGAAGTTTCGCAATGACGCGAACTTTTTCGAGCCGAGCATCAAGTACGAGCTGATCGTCACGACCGACAACGAGCTGATCGCAGAGATTTCGATCGCACGCAATTTCCAGAACGATGTGCGCGCGATTTCGATCGCCGGCCGACGCGGTCAACTGGACTCGCTTGAAGAAGCGATTCAGCGCAAGTACCCCGACGTCAAACTCCGGAAAACGGAGACCGACATCGTCGGCGACGGCACGTATCTCGATACCGAGAAGCTCATCCAAGTCATCATGGCGTTGATGCCGGACGAGTTGTTCGCGCGGCTGGATGTCAGCGACAGCAAAGTCTTCACGTACAGCAAGAAGGCGCGCTGCCTCAAGATTTTCCAGCGAATCGTGGACGAGGGTGATAGCGCGTTGGTGGATGTGTATCGCTACTGCCTCGACATCGCTCCGACGGCGTGGGAACTCTACGAAAAGTGGAAGGCGAATAATGGTTTCTACGGCAGCCGCTTGAAGTCGATCATCCGCGACGGTCGCGACATCGTCGAGATTCCGGACGGGATCATTTTTCCGATCATCGCGTCCTTGGCGGCGTTCGTCACGAAGCCGAAGCGCATGTGGTCATTCAACCCTCCCGAGCAATTCGACGAGGACCTTTTGATTCGGACCGCGGTGCAAGCGTACAAAGAGATCGCCGATTCGAATCCGCAGACGATGGGCAAGAGCAAGGCGTGCTACACGACGCTGTCGACGGTGACCTCCATCTACGCCAGTTTTGCGGCGCAGGGCTGACCTTCGGGGATCGGGCGGCGACGAGCCGCCCGATCTTCTCGTCTCGTCGAGGAGAGTTACCGATGCAGAGCAAAGCAGGCGACATCAGCGAATTGAAGGAGGGCCGCTACTGGCCCAATGTTCCAGCCGTGTTCTCGAAATGGGGTCTGTATGATCCGATCGATGATTGGAGTGCCACTCACGGAGGCGTGTTGATGTGGCTTTGGAATCTTGGCCGCCAGCTTAGTACCGCGAAACTCTACTGTCCGAAGTGCGGCGAAACCTCCGTCTTTACGCATTTACCGGACAGCAGTATGTCCGGCTCCGGTAACGCGTCCGAGCCGGGTGTGATTAAGTTCAATGCCGGACCGAACTCACACGTACCCGTGTCCGTGCAATTTCAGTGCGCGCTTCGCGCCGACCACGTCGCAACGCTGGAACTTCTCCTCGTCGACAAACGCGAGCTGATCAAGATCGGTCAGTATCCGTCGATCGCAGACCTCACGGAGCGAGAACTCCGATCCTATCGAAAGTTGCTCGGTGAGGAGAGGCAGCGAGAGCTGACGATGGCGGTGCGGCTCCACGCCCACGGGGTTGGAATCGGATCGCTCATCTACCTTCGTCGGATCTTCGAGTTCATCGTCGCGAATGCGGAGAAGGAAGCGACTTCCGATGGAAGCGCACTTCCGTACGACAACAACGTTCGCATGGCGGAAAAGATCAAGGCGCTAGCGGCGTTCCTTCCGGAGTTCATCGTCGAAGAGCGACAGATGTACGGTCTGCTTAGCGACGGTGTTCATAACCGCTCGGAGGCTCAATGCAAGGCCATGTTTTCGCCCTGCCTCGATGGGATCGAAATCGCGCTCGATCATTTGGAAACCGCGCGCGCGCGAGTAGAAAAGTCCAAGAAGGCGAAGACGGACCTCGCCGCCGTTGCTGCGATGCTCCAAGAGATCGAAGCGGAGGACAGCGAGAAAGAGCAATGACGTCATCCTTATAGACTCGCGGCACACGCGCCGCCGACTGTGCCGGCAGTACCAACCGGCACGGTCGACGTCGCGCCGACCGTTTGCGTCGTCGTAACTGCGGATCGTGTTCTGGGACGACGCCGGGTATCACTTTCGCATCTGGATACTCACCGACTTGGACGTGCGTGCGCATGAGACGTGACGCTGCGGCGTTCCAGTTGGTTGGCCGAACTTCCAGTCAAGCGTTAAACCGTGCGAGGAGATCATCGTGAGCACAAGAGCACCTGGCCTAAGTCGCTTCGCAGCCTTCTTGATCGGCCTCGTCTCGATCAGTCCATTGACGGTGGCAGTTGATCTGGTAGTCCATTTCATCCCCGATTACCCCGCATTTCAGACCATGCGCGCAGCAAGCCCAGCGGCGAAGGCCGCTTGGATTGCACTGGGGCCTCTGGGCATCGTGACGACCATTCTTCTGCTTCGTCGGCCGCTTTGGGGATTCGTCCTATCCATCCCATTTGCCGCTGGCGTTTACGTTGCCGGACTGTATTTGTGGCAGCAGCTGGTCGGTGGCTTCTGGGTAGCGGCAACTGCATGCGCACTGGCAGGTATTGGCGCGTGGCTGGCGGCGCGGTCTTCGCACCATTCATGAGGGTGTCGCTCATGGGAATCCGTCTGTGGCACGTCTTACTGGGTGCGTCTGTCTTACTTGCAGTCAGCGTCACCGCTTTTCTTAGGGTGTTCCGCGAAGAGCCAGAGGAAGATTTCTCTTACGTGCAGAGAATGACGGACACACGCCCCGCAAGCGAAGTGGCCGGCTCTTTTTGGACGCGGCATCTGGACTGCACGTATCGTGACCCGCCGGCGGATCGCACGGTGCGGATGAAGGCTTTTGATTGCGCGAGCGCGGAGCGCAACTTAGCGGTTCTGGCCAGCGGGAAGAGTTATTTCACGCCGCGCGGCAGTGTTGACGACGAACCGCCGTATTGCTTGGTTAGGGTGAAAAGGCGTCCTGATGCCTCTTCGCTTCAGGTTGCAAACGAGCGCAAGTACATCTACTGCGGACATTGGTGACGTAAGCTGAGGCGAAACGATCCGCGTAATTTCTATAGGCAACTGACCTGTTTTCAACAGTTTGTCATTCGACGAGCGCGCGCGGTCGGGTTACAGATCGAGTCACACTCGGGGTCCACTCACTAGGAGCATCCGATGAAGAAGACCTATCACGGCAGCTGCCATTGCCGCGCCGTGACCTTCGAGGCCGATATCGATCTTGATCGGGGCACGGGTAAATGCAATTGCACGATGTGCTGGAAGCAGCGCATGTGGAACGTGGGGCAACTCGCGCCGGCCGACTTTCGACTCTTGACGGGCGATGAGATGCTGTCGGACTACAGCAAGTCCGGCGAATGGGGCGAGACACACCACCGCTTTTGCAGTCGCTGCGGGATCGCCACGCACGGGCACGGGCGGATCGTCCAGGTGGGTGGTGAGCCCTATGTGTCCGTGCACCTCGCCGCGCTCAACGATTTGCCGGTCGAAGCGCTCGTCGCGGCGCCCGTCACCTTCATGGATGGGTTGCATGACGCGTGGTGGCAGCCGCCGAGCGAGACCCGACACCTTTGATGCCGCGCGCCTCCTACTCAAATCCATCCGCGAAAATCGCATCGGCGTCTTCGCGCACGACAATCACGGAATCAGCGTCGGCAGCGGCGTACCGAACGACGCGTCCCGAAGGATAAAACTCAACCTCAACGTCGACGGCATTCCTCGCACCCAACCCGAAATGCCGCTCGGTCAGCGCCTCGCCGTAATAACTCGCCGCAGCTTGAAAGCAATAGATCGCAACCGATTCGTCGCCAACGAGCTGCTGCGTGCCCGGCGCATACAGCCGAATCTTCGCGCCGGCCGCGCCTTGATTGCCGTGACTTCCGATCGGCCGCACGCGCAGCCAATGCTGCGCCGGATTGTCGTTGCGATAGACCTTCACCTGATAAGGCTCGTCGATATTCGAGTAGCCGGCGATGTCGAGATCGCCGTCGCCGTCGATATCGCCGAACGCGAGCCCGCCGTCGATCGAGCACGGGCAGATGTCGGTGAGGTGCCACGCATCGTTCATGTACGCGAAGTGTCCGCCGCCGGTGCCGCGCAATAGCATTAGGTAGTACTTGCCGTTCATCAGGATGTCGGGGATGCCGTCGTTGTCGAAGTCGGCTTTGATCGCCGTTCCCCACGCGGCGTACGTCAGTGTTTCGGGTGCGACACCCGAGATCGCATCGGCGACGAGGCTGAAGACGCCGTGGCCGTTGTTCTTGTAGACGACTGGCGGCAGCGCTTTGTTGAAGATGCCGATGAGATCGAGCGAGCCGTCGAGGTCGTAATCGCCGACGCCCTTGACGACGAGCCCATCGAGCGGGAGACCTGCGGCGGCCGTCTGATCGCTGAATTGCGGCACGCCGCCGACGAGTCCGTCGTTGCGGTAGTAATACGTGCGACCCGCCGTGTCGTCGTAGCCGCCGCCGACCATGACGAGGAGATCGATGTCGCCGTCGCTGTCGAAGTCGCCGGGGATGATGTTCGCGTTGTTGTTCGAGTCGGTGTTGGGAATCGTGACTGCAAGGCTGTCTTGCGCGAAGCCGCCGTTGCCGTCGCCGAAGTCGATTTGGATGCCGGGCGGTGCTGCGCGCAGCCAGTCGACGCGGCCATCGCGATTGAGATCCACGAGCACTTGCGTGCGCGCTGTGTTGCCGTCGCGCGTGATGCCGGTCGCGCGGATGTCGAGCATTCCCGCTGTCGAGAAGTTCTTCCACCACTGTGCGCCGCCATCGACGTAGGTCATCGTGAGATCGTTGCGGCCATCCTCGTCGAAGTCGTAGCTGAGATGGAGCTCGGTGCCTGGATAGTTGCCGGGCGCGACGACGAAGCCGCCGCTGCCGTCGCCGAGCGCCGCGAGCGCATCGCCGCCGCCGTGGCTGGAGAGGAAGAGGTCGAGCTTGTCGTCGTCGTCGAGATCGGCGAAGTGGATGCCGCTCAGCCACCAGTTCGGGTTCTCGGCGTAGTGCGCATCAACGATGTCGGCGACACCGGAAGACTCGGTGACGACATCGGTGAATTGCGCAAACGCTCGTGGCGCGCAGAGCGCCGACATTGCAAAAGTCACGCATGCCGTACGGAACATACGAAGACCCCTCGACGCTTCGCATCTTCGCGAGCATCGGCGATTTTCGCGATGCGGAATGCGACGCCTAGCAACAAGTCGAGGAAAACTCAGTTTGCGCGCCGCAAACAAACTCCGGAATCCCGACACATTTGTCACTCTCGACGCTCGATGCGCCGGCGCTAGCCTTGCTCCAGGTTTTCAAACAGGAGAGATGACATGAGCAAGGCTTACACCGGCGGATGCGCCTGCGGCGCGATCCGTTATGAAATCGCCGCCGAACCGTTGGTGATGAACGATTGCCAATGTCGCGACTGTCAGCGGAAAAGCGGCACCGGGCATGGGTCGTACCTGACGTTCGCGGGCCGGAAGAGCGTCAAGCTCGAGGGCGAAGCGACGCATTGGGACATCACCGGCGATACCGGCAACGTCAAGACGCGCGCGTTCTGTCCCACGTGCGGGTCACCGGTGTACATGACGTTCGCGGCGATGCCGGATCTCTTCACCGTGCACGCTGCGAGCCTAGATGATCCCAGCCGATACAAGCCGCAGATGATCACGTACGCCGTGCGCGGTTACGCTTGGGATAATGTCGATCCGGCGCTGCCGAAATTCGAGAAGATGCCGCCGATGTGAATGTGGTCTGCGGCATTTTCATTCGAGCTCGATCTGGTGTGCGAGCGGTGCGCTCGCGATGTCACATTTCGCGGCTACGACGTACGGCGAAATTCCATGATCCAGTTCGTATCCCACGTCTTGCCGGCATCGGTGGAATACGCTTGCTCCCAACGTGCGGAGTCGCGCGTGATGTGTGACCAGATGAAGCGCGTGCGAGTCGGTTTGCCGTTCACGACGCCATCGGAATAGAACGTGCCGACGTCATCCTCGAAGCGGCCTTTGACGGGCGGATCGAGCGCGCCGTGCGGGTCGCGGCTGTCGATCCACCAGGACGCCCAGAGTCCGGTCTTGGGATCATAGGTGCGCATCGCGACGCCGTAAGTCACGCCGCTCGGTTTGTCGAAACGATGCTCTTCGACGTTCGCCGTGCCTTGCATCAGACCGCGCGTGGTGCAGGTGCCGTCGAATTCGAGCCATCCGCCGTCGGCGGCACGCTTCACGCGATGGTGGACGCGCCAGGTGCCGAATTCGAAATCAAAGCCGTGCGGGCCGCCGGCTGACGATCGCTCGGAAGCGGGCGTATCGCGATCGTGCGCGGCGAGGATCGAGCCGGCGCCGAGCAGAATCGCGGCGGCGAGAAGAGTGCGCATTGCGTGCATCGCGTGCGTCTCCGAGACAACCGGCTAACGATATTACGCCGGTTACGGAGATCGTCAACCTGTGAAACGAATTTCACAGGTTATGGCGCGCGCGGCCGCTTACGGCGGCGCGCGCACTCAGGGCTCCATGCCGGAAGCGAAGATGCGCTCGGATAGCGCGAGCCGATAGCGGAAGACGCCGGTATCGCCGCCGGCGCCGATTCGCCACGTATCGGAAGAGATTGTCTCGACGGCGAGCTGGTCGCGATTGGAAAGCTGCATCGCCACCGAATCCGTCGCGATGATCTCGGTGCCGGTCATGCCGTCGACGAGATGCAGACGTCCGGCGCTCGATACGAGCAGGCGATCGGTGCGCCCGTCGAGCGGGGTGACCGCATCGATCGGATCGCTGAGCGTGAAGCTGCGAAGGAACGTGCGCGTGCTCGCGGCGTAGAACGAGAGCGTGTTGCCGATTTCGAAGACGATCTCGGCGCCGTCGGCGCCGTGCTCGGCGACGAGGGCCGAATCGTTCTGGACTTCGAGCGTCCAGTCGAGGAGGTGCGTCGTCCGGTTGTAGGCGCGCAATCCTTCCGGCAACACCGCAACGATTTCGTCTCCGGCGCCGAGCGAAGCGTCCAGAGCGAACACGCCGTTGATGAGCTGGTTGCTTGCGCCCATGCCGACCGATTGCCAAATCAGGTTCCCCGCCTGCGAATAGGCGTGCAGCATCGCGCCGCTCACGGCATTGAAGATCGGCTGGGACGCGACGACGATGTCGTCGATGCCATCGCCATCCATGTCCGCGAGGATCGCGTCCTTGATCGGGCGCATCATAAAGGGACCTTCGCTGTACTCGCCGAGCTGGAGATAGACCTGATGCGTGCGGGCGCCGATCAGCATCACGCGTCCGTCGTACCAGGCCGTGCCCGCAAGCAGGATGCGCTTCTCGTCGCCGGGTTCGATCGGGTCGACGATGCGGATGCGGTTTGGCGCGGTCATGTAAAGGTCTTCGTTGTCGACCGGATTCGAAATCCATTGGGTCTCGCCGGTGCGCATGTCGCGCACTTCGAGCCCGGCCGGACGATCCCACGCGATGATGCCCGCGGATGTCAGAAGCTCGGCGTTGCCATCGCCGTCGACGTCTCCGACGCAGGCGACCGAAAACGAACCGCTGCGCGACTGCGCGCTCCAGACGACATCGCCGTTTGCGGGGTCGAGGACGCCGACCGAAACTTGAGATGCCGCCGCGATCTGGGGCGCATTCGTTCCGTCCAGATGCACAGTCGCGATCGCGCCGATGTCGTCGTTGCCATACGGATACGAGGCTTTCGGAGTGCGCGTAACGCTGTCGAGCACATCGACGGCGTAGATGCCTGCCGATGCGGGCGAGTAGAGAATGTCGTCGGTGCCGTCGTGGTCGATGTCGGTGACATCGAGCGCAGAGACGGCGAAATAAGGCTTCTCGGCGTAGTCCCAAAGCGGAGAATAGGGAGAGCCCGAGAACACGGTGATGCGGCTCGCGGCGCCGACGAACGCGCGTTCATCGGAATTGCCGAGGCGTCCGCTCGCAAGCCACGCGCCGAAACTGTCGGGATAGCTCCAGTCCTCCATCAGCGTGGCGCCGTCGAGAATTTTCCCTGGCGCGACGTTGCCGAGCACGATTTCGAGCGCGGCGTCCGCGTCGAGTTGCGCCAACATCACTTCGCCGCCGCCGTCGACGGGAATGTTCCACTTCAAAGCGGCGGTTGCCAGCGAGAACGCAGCCAGAGACGTCGCACTGCGCACGACGATCTCGGGCGTGCCGTCGGCGTCGATGTCGCCGATGACGGCCGACTGCGGAGCATCGATCGTCGGGAACGTCCGCGTTTCGCGTAGCGGCCATCCGGTCCATTCCCGAGCGAGGCCTTCAAAATCGATCGACAAGAGATGCACGCCGTCGATGGGGTCGGAATAAACGAGAAGCCGCATCGCAGTCGGAGATGGATCGGAGTAGTACAGGATCGACTGCTTGATCCTGACAGTGCCGCCTTCGTCCTTTCCTGCGATCTCGATCGACGAATAGCGTCCACCGAGCGAAGTCGAGCCTGCGAAAGCAAGATCATCGCGGCCGTCGCCGTCGAAATCGGCTACGGCGAAGTGTGCACGCGCCGGGTAATCGAAACCCGGGATGTCATGCCCGAGCTCGGCGAATGCCGGGCCCTCCGGCGGCTCGGCCGAGGCCATTGCGCAGACGAGCGTGCAGCCGAACGCTGCCGCACCGAGCCATGCGATCTTTGCTGTCCCCAACACGTTGGATTCCCCCGAATCGATGTGACGCGCTGCTGCGCGTAATGCCGCAAAGTATATCGCGCGTCACGCGCTCTTCCCGCTGCGAAACACCAACGTTTGCAAGCGTGTCGGCAGGAGCCTCTAGCGGCAGAGTCGGCACGAATGCGCGAAAGTGGTTGACGACCACGCGCCCGATCCGAATAATCGCGCGCCCTCGGTTCGACGCTCTGGACTCGCGTCGAAGCCGTGTACAATGGTGAGTTCCACGCGCCCGTAGCTCAGTTGGATAGAGTACCAGGCTACGAACTTGGTGGTCGGGAGTTCGAATCTCTCCGGGCGCGCCAATTTGAAGACGAGAAAGGGTGCTTCGGCACCCTTTTTCTTTCGACGCGGCGAAGGCTTGCGGATTGACGCGAAAGAGCTGCGTTCGTAGTATCTCGGCCCCTTTCGGACGCCGTAGAATGCGTACGCGAGGTCAAGAGCGGCGGGGTATAGCGCAGTCTGGTAGCGCACCTGCTTTGGGAGCAGGGTGTCGGGGGTTCGAATCCCTCTACCCCGACCAACCTTGGCGTGGGCAAAGACTTAGCTCGCGGTTGCGGCGATCACCGATGCGGGTTTTCGCGATAATCCGGCTTCAGATGCGCCCGTAGCTCAACCGGATAGAGCATCGGCCTTCTAAGCCGACGGTTGCAGGTTCGAGTCCTGTCGGGCGCGCCACTGGCGCGGTGATCGTCGGATTCGAGTGCGGAATCGGCTTCATCGAAGCCGCGGTTTTGGTCAATGGTGGGCGTAGCTCAGTTGGTTAGAGTACCGGATTGTGATTCCGGTTGTCGTGGGTTCGAGTCCCATCGTCCACCCCAGTTCGTTACAATGTGCGGCTGGTCGAGCGCGCAGGTGTTGATAGATAAATAGGTAGGGTGAGATGGCGTGTCACCCTTACCCCTTGCCCTCTCCCTGGAGGGAGAGGGGGAGTGATCGTCGCGCGGTGCGCGACAGCGTTATTGAATAAAAGCGGGGCCGTTAGCTCAGTTGGTAGAGCAGGAGACTCTTAATCTCTTGGTCCTAGGTTCGAGTCCTAGACGGCCCACCATTTTTCCCCGATCGAGACCATCCGATGTGCTCGGTCGGAACCGCGACGGGCGAAAGTGGCGGAATTGGTAGACGCACTGGATTTAGGTTCCAGCGGGGTGACCCGTGAGAGTTCGAGTCTCTCCTTTCGCACCACGTTTATCCCAACGCCACCCAGCCTGATCCCCCATCGTCTGGCGTGAACAGGCGTTACGAGCTCACCCCAAAGCCGCGAACGGACTCCCGGCCCAGCAAAGATTGAGGAACGAAGATGCAGGTTTCGATCGAAAACGTCGGGAAACTCGGCCGCAAGCTCACCGTACGCCTGCCCGCGCAGCGCCTCGAGGACACGGTCCGCACGCGTATCCAGGAAATGGGCCGCAGCGCGCGCCTCAAGGGTTTCCGTCCGGGTAAGGTGCCGACCAAGGTCATCGAGCAGCGTTTCGGCCGCCAGATCCGCAACGAGGCGCTCTCCGAGATGATCGGATCGAGCTTCCAGGAAGCGGTCAGCCAGGAAAAGCTGCGTCCGGCCGTGCAGCCGTCGATTTCGACGACCGGCACGCCGACCAACGGCGAGATCGAATACACCGCCACGTTCGAAGTGATGCCCGAGATCGGCAAGATCGAGATCGGCGGGCTCGAGATCATCAAGCCGACCGCGTCGGTCACCGATGCCGACATCGACCAGATGATCGACACGCTGCGCCTGCAGCGCCGCAATTTCGTGCCGGTCGAGCGCGAAGCGAAGAGCGGCGACATGGTGCTGTTCGAGTATTCGGCAACCGCCGACGGCGCGCGCCATCCGGAAGCGGGCACCGACCGGGTCGGCACGATCATCGGCTCGAATGCGTTCGTGCCGGAGATCGAGACCCAGCTGATCGGCCGCAAGGCCGGCGATGATTTGTCGAGCGACGTCGCGTTTCCGGCGAATTTCCGCGAAGCGACGCTGGCCGGCAAGACCGCACACGTGGATCTTAAGATCGTGCGCGTGCAGGAGCCGCACATGCCGGAGATCGACGAGGCGTTCGCGGCGAGCTTCGGCGTGAAGGAAGGCGGCATCGCCAAGTTCCGCGAAGACGTGCGCGCCAATCTCGAGCGCGAGCTCAAGGGCGTGCTGATGGCGCGCCTCAAGTCATCGACGGCCGAGAAGCTGGTCGATGCGTATCCCGAGATCGAGCTTCCGCAGACGATGATCGAGAACGACGCGCGCGTCCTGGCTCGCCAGGCTGGCGCTGCCGACAATGATGCGTTCGTCGGTTATCTGCCCACAGCGCGCCGCCGCGTCAGCGCGGGCCTGCTTCTGGCCGAGCTTGCGCGCCAGAACGACGTGCGCCTCGATTCGCGCCGCGTCAGCGAGGCGCTGGCGATGATCGCGTCGACATACGAAGAACCCGAGAAGGTCGTTGAACTCTATACGCGCGATCCCCAGTTGATGGGGAGCCTCCAAAGCCGCGTGCTCGAAGACCAAGTCGTAGAATGGGTCGCCGAGCATGCCAAGCTTACCGAGCAGCAACTGACGTTCAATGAAGTTATGCGTCCGGGCGCCTAATCGCCTCGATGCGGGAGAAGGCGATGAACCACCAGGCACCTCAGGGTCTCAATCTCGTTCCGGTCGTCGTCGAGCAGACCTCGCGCGGTGAGCGCGCTTACGACATCTACTCGCGTCTCCTCAAAGAGCGCGTGATCTTCCTCGTCGGTCCGATCGACGACTACGTCGCCAACGTCGTCGTCGCCCAGCTCCTGTTCCTGGAGTCGGAGAACCCGGACAAGGACATCAACCTTTACATCAACAGCCCGGGCGGCTCGGTCAGCGCGGGGCTCGCGATCTACGACACCATGCAGTTCCTGAAGCCGGACGTCAGCACCATGTGCATCGGTCAGGCGGCCAGCATGGGCTCGCTGTTGCTGACCGCCGGCGCGAAGGGCAAGCGCTATGCGCTGCCGCACTCGCGGATCATGATCCACCAGCCCTGGTCGGGCGGCATCCAGGGCCAGGCGACGGACATCGACATCCACGCACGCGAGATCATCAACACGCGCGCGAAGCTGGACGAGATCCTGGCCAAGCACACCGGCCAGCCGATCGAGCAGATCGCCAAGGACACCGACCGCGACCGCTTTATGTCGAGCGAGGATGCCCGCAACTACGGCCTGATCGACGCGGTTCTCGAGAAGCGGCCGGTCGAGCAGGCGGCCAACGCCTGATCGTTCAGCAAACTCGTTGATCTGGCGGTAATTTTTACAGCAAGCGGGGCTGGGCCTGGCGCCCGGCCCCCTTGTGCTATCCTCAAGCCGCACCAGCGGCGATTCCTCCGAGGCGGAGCATGACAGACGACCGGCAGAGCCGATCGGGCGACAGCGGCAAAATCCTTTACTGCTCGTTTTGCGGCAAGAGCCAGCACGAAGTACGCAAGCTGATCGCCGGCCCGTCGGTGTTCATTTGCGACGAGTGTGTCGAGCTTTGCAACGACATCATCCGCGAAGAGCTCGAGGAGAAGGCGGCCGGCGCGCGCAGCCATCTGCCCAAGCCCAAGGAAATCCTCGACGTGCTCGATCAATACGTGATCGGGCAGAACCGCGCGAAGAAAGTGCTCGCGGTCGCCGTCTACAACCATTACAAGCGGCTCGAAACGCGCGGACGCAGCGAAGACGTCGAGCTCGCCAAATCGAACATCCTTCTGGTCGGTCCGACCGGTTCGGGCAAGACGCTGCTCGCGGATACGCTCGCGCGGCTCTTGAACGTGCCGTTCACGATCGCCGATGCGACGACGCTGACCGAAGCCGGCTACGTCGGCGAGGACGTCGAGAACATCATCCAGAAGCTTCTGCAGAAGTGCGACTACGACGTCGAGAAAGCGCAGACCGGCATCGTCTACATCGACGAGATCGACAAGATCTCGCGCAAGAGCGAAAACCCGTCGATCACGCGCGATGTGTCCGGCGAAGGCGTGCAGCAGGCGCTCCTGAAACTCATCGAAGGCACGGTCGCCTCGGTGCCGCCGCAGGGCGGGCGCAAGCATCCGCAGCAGGAATTCCTGCAGGTCGACACGCGCAACATTCTTTTCATCGTCGGCGGTGCGTTCGCGGGTCTGGAAAAGATCATCCAACAGCGCAGCGAAGCGGTCGGTATCGGCTTCAACGCGGAAGTGCGCAGCAAGAACCGCAATGCGGAAGTTTCGAAGCTGCTCGCGGACGTGCAGCCGGAAGATCTGATCAAATTCGGATTGATTCCGGAATTCGTCGGTCGTCTCCCGGTCGTCGCGACGCTCGAAGAGCTCGACGAAACGGCGCTGGTCAAGATCCTGACCGAACCCAAGAACGCGATCACCAAGCAGTTCAAGCGCCTCTTCGACATGGAAGGCGTCGAGCTTGAGTTCCGGCCCGAGGCCTTGACCGCGATTGCGCGCAAAGCGCTCGCGCGCAAGACCGGCGCGCGTGGTCTGCGCACGATCCTGGAACAAGTGCTGCTCGACACAATGTTTGACCTGCCGTCGCTCGATCACGTCAGCAAGGTCGTCGTTGACGAAGCGGTGATCAACGGCCAGGCCGAGCCGTACCTGATCTACCGCGGCAACATGCAGACCCGCGCGGCCTCGGAATAAGGCCGAGCGTGCATTCCGGCGTCATCGAGACGCCGGAAACCGTCAGCGTCCGCCACCCCAGGCGGACGCCTTCCAGAAGCCAGCATGAACGCCGACATCGTCGGCGAATGACGATCCGGTCACGGACACGTCAACGCCGGGTGAATTCACTTGTAAAGTCTGCACATGTCCTCACTTGACGATATGTGATCGCAGGTACACGCTGCGATCGCGGCCCACTTTCCATCGTAACGAGCCAATGACAGAAAAAAGCGTCAAGCCCCAGAAATCCGCCGAGACCGATCTGATCGAGCTTCCGGTCCTGCCGTTGCGCGATGTGGTCGTGTTTCCGCACATGGTCATTCCGCTGTTCGTCGGACGCGAAAAGTCCGTGCGTGCGCTCGACAGCGCAATGGAAGGCGGCAAGAAGATCCTGCTGGTCGCGCAGCGCAGCCCCGACGTCGACGAACCGGGCGCGGGCGATCTCTATTCGATCGGCACGATCGCAAGCGTGCTGCAATTGCTGAAGCTTCCGGACGGCACGATCAAGGTGCTGGTCGAAGGCACGCATCGCGCCGAAATCGTCTCGTTCGGCGAGCGCAACGGCTTGATGGTCGCGCACGTGCGCGAGCTCGAGCCCGCTTACACGCGCAGCGAGCGCGAGATCGGCGTCATCAGCCGCTCGCTGACGACGCTGTTCGAACAGCTCGTGAAACTGTCACGCAAGTTGCCGCCCGAGCTCATGTCGACGCTCGCCGGTATCAACGATCCGTCGCGCCTTGCCGATACGATCGCATCGCACATCTCGGTGCAGGTCTCCGACAAGCAGCGCGTGCTCGAAACCGCCGACGTCGCCGATCGCCAGGAATTGCTGGTGAGCATGGTCGACGGCGAGATCGACGTGCAGCAGATCGAAAAGCGCATCCGCGGCCGCGTCAAATCGCAGATGGAGAAGTCGCAGCGCGAGTACTACCTCAACGAGCAGATGAAGGCGATCCAGAAAGAGCTGGGCGATATGGACGAAGCGCCCAACGAGCTGGATGAGCTGGCCAAGAAGATTTCCGCCGCCGGCATGCCCAAGCCGATCGAGACCAAGGCGCGCGCGGAGCTCAACAAGTTGAAGCAGATGTCGCCGATGAGCGCGGAAGCGACCGTCGTGCGCAACTACGTCGATTCGCTGCTCGGCGTGCCGTGGAAAAAGAAAACGAAAGTGCGGCGCGATCTTCGCCTCGCGCAGCAAGTGCTCGACGCCGATCACTTTGGCCTCGAGAAAGTGAAGGAACGCATCCTCGAATATCTTGCCGTGCAGCAGCGCGTCAACAAGATGAAGGGACCGATCCTCTGCCTCGTCGGCCCGCCCGGCGTCGGCAAGACTTCGCTCGGCCAGTCGATCGCGAAGGCGACGAACCGCAAGTTCATCCGCATGTCGCTCGGCGGCGTGCGTGACGAAGCCGAGATCCGCGGCCATCGCCGCACGTATATCGGCTCGATGCCGGGTCGCATCATCCAGAATCTCACCAAGGCCGGAACGCGCAATCCCTTGTTCGTGCTCGACGAGATCGACAAGATGTCGATGGACTTCCGTGGCGATCCGTCCGCGGCGCTGCTCGAAGTGCTCGATCCGGAGCAGAACCACACGTTCAACGATCACTATCTCGAGGTCGACGTCGATCTTTCGGAAGTGATGTGGATCGCGACCGCGAACTCGCTGAACATTCCGCCGGCGCTCGCCGACCGCATGGAAGTCATCCGCATTCCGGGTTACACCGAAGCGGAGAAGATCAATATCGCGCAGCGCTATCTCGTGCCCAAGCAGCTCAAGGGCAACGGCTTGAAGCCGGCGGAGCTGCACATCGCCGAGCCTGCGATCCGCGACATCATCCGTTACTACACGCGCGAATCGGGCGTGCGCAATCTCGAGCGCGAGATTTCCAAGATCTGCCGCAAGGTGGTCAAGGAATTGAGCCTCGCGGCGGCGCGCCAGGCGAAGAAGGCCGACGGCGAGAAGAAGCGCCGCGGCAAGGTCAGCGTCAGCGCGCGCAATCTCGACAATTACCTCGGCGTGCAGAAGTTCACGTACGGCCGCGCCGAGCAGCAGAACGAGGTCGGTCTCGTCACGGGCCTCGCCTGGACCGAAGTCGGCGGCGATCTTCTCAGCATCGAAGCCACGATCGTTCCCGGCAAGGGCAAGCTGATCCATACCGGCCAGCTCGGCGACGTGATGCAGGAGTCGATCCAGGCGGCGTTGAGCGTGGTGCGCGCGCGCGTCGATCGCATGGGCATCGATCCCGAATTCCATCAGAAGCTCGATGTGCACATCCACGTGCCCGAAGGCGCGACGCCGAAAGACGGCCCGAGCGCAGGTATCGCGATGTGCACCGCGCTCGTATCCGCGCTGACGAAAGTGCCGGTGCGCTCGGAAGTCGCGATGACCGGCGAGATCACGCTGCGCGGCCGCGTGCTGCCGATCGGTGGGCTCAAGGAGAAACTCCTCGCCGCGCATCGCGGAGGCATCACCACGGTGATCATTCCGGAAGAGAACCGCAAGGATCTCGCCGAGATTCCGAAGAACGTCACCGAGTCGCTCGAGATCAAGCCGGTGCGCTGGATCGACGAAGTGCTCGACATCGCGCTCGAACGTCCGCTTTCGCCCGTCACTCGCAGCGAAGGCGACGACAAGGTGCGCTCGCGCGAAGAGCGTCCGGTCGAAACGCCCGCTCGTCCGCACTGATCCCTTCGGAAAGTCCTGCAATGCCGCCGTCGCTCTGTCAAGAGCGACGGCGCATTTCTTGCGTGCGAACGTGATGTTTTCGCGCGCGCAAACACGCGCCAGGACTCGTATTGCGCCCCCTAGGGGCCACTGGTATAAAGATCGCGCCGCGATCCAGGCGACATCATTGTCCGGGCGATTGCGGGGTATCGAAGCACGTCTACGCGGGAAGTCAGGCTCGCCACCAGCGCGTGTTTCGGCTCGATCAAATTCAATGCGGGTCGCTGTTCCGTGAGGGAGTCATAAATGAATAGAGGCGAATTTGTAGCTGCGATTTCCGAGCAGTCAGGTCTCACCAAGGCCGACGCCGATCGCGCTGTCGAAGCGATGTTCAAGGTCGTCAAGAAAGCCCTGAAGGCGGGCGACAGCATTTCGCTCGTCGGCTTCGGTACTTTCGTTGTGCGCAAGCGTGCTGCGCGTTCGGGCCGCAACCCGCGCACCGGTGCGACGATCAAGATCAAGGCGTCGAAGGTGCCTGCGTTCAAGGCCGGCAAAGCATTGAAGGACGCGCTCAACTGACGTTCCGTGGATGCTTCCGCTGAATCGGTCGCACCCGTTCGTTCGATAAATACAATGGTTTCACCGGGTGCTTAGCTCAGCGGTAGAGCGTCGCCCTTACAAGGCGAGGGTCGGGGGTTCGAAACCCTCAGCACCCACCAAGAAAACATGCGGAGAGGGGAGTTCGACGCTTCCGGCCCGCCGGCACCAAGGCTGATTTGATCGCCTGACGCCGCCGCGGACGCCAAAATCAAGGTTTGGACGGGTCATCGGCAGCGCGATACCCGTCCGGGCGATTAGAATGGCGAAGCGTCACGCAATGAGGGAGCCGCCTTGCGGCCCCATCGGCCACCTTCCAGAAGGGCGCCCGCGCGGCGCCCTTGTTTTTATGGCGCCGTACCGGCGCCGCCGTGACCGGCTCCGTGCGGCCGGCGCGATTGCCATCAGCACAACAGGCTTACGACATGCTGCAAGCGTTACGTGGAAAGAAATCGAGTCTGTTCGTGAAGATCATTCTCGGAGTGATCGTCATCGGATTCTCGTTCTTCGGCATCGAATCGTATTTCGTAGCGCGCGTCGACAGTAGCGTCGCGCGCGTCGGCGACGCGGAGATCTCGCAAGATCAGTTCCGTCAGCGTTTCGACGAGAACCGCCAGCGCATGATGCAGATGTTCGGCGGCGCGGTCGACGCGTCGTACTTCGAACGTCCGGAGATGAAGAAGCAGGTGCTCGATCAGCTGATCAACGAGCAAGTGCTGCTCGCCGCGAATCAGAAGCTCGGCATCAGCGTCACCGACGATCGCATCAAGCGCGAGATCATGACGATCCCTGCGTTCCTCAAAGACGGCAAGTTCGATGCCGACACCTACAAGATGCTGCTCTCGGCGCAGAACATGACGCCGCGCTCGTTCGACGATCGCGTGCGCGACAACCTCGCCGTGCGCGAGCTGCCCGAGCAGGTTGGAACGACGGTGCTGGTTACGGATGCGGAAGTCGACGATTACTTGCGCCTTCGCGATCAGAAGCGCGATTTCCGCTTCATCAAGCTCGACAAGCCGGCAGCCGACGACGCGCCGGTCAGCGACGATGATCTTGCGGCGTATTACAAGGATCACTCGAAGGATTTCGTCACGCCCGAGCGCATTGCGCTCGAGTACCTCGAGCTCGACGCGGGCAAGCTCGACGTCGTCACCAAGGCCGACGATGCGACATTGAAAGACCGCTACGAGAAAGAGAAATCACGCTTCGTCAGCCCCGAGCAGCGCCTCGCATCGCACATCCTGATCAAGGTGCCCGGCAAGGGCGGCCCGGACGATCAGAAGGAAGCGCTCGCGAAGGCCGAAGCGATCGCCAAGGACGCGAAAGGCGGCAAGAGCTTCGCCGATCTCGCCAAGCAGGATTCGGCGGACTTAGGTTCGAAGAACCAGGGCGGCGATCTCGGCTGGCTCGAAAAAGGCACGACGGACGAAGCATTCGAAACCGCGCTCTTCGGCATGGAGAAAGGCGCGATTTCCGATCCGGTGCTGACGGGCGAGGGCTATCACATCATCCAGCTGCGCGACGTGCGTCCCGGCACCACGCGGAGTTTCGATGAGGTCAAGCCTGATCTCGCCAAGGAATTCGCGACGACCGAGCGCGATCGCATTTATTCGGACAAGGCGAGCCGCCTGACCGATTTGACGTATCAGGATCCGTCTTCGCTCGAATCCGCGGCGAAGGATCTGAACCTGACCGCGCAGAAGACCGAGCTCTTCGCGCGCACGGGCGGGCCCGGTCTTGCGTCGAACCCGAAGGTGCTGAAGGCCGCGTTCTCCGACAGCGTGTTCGTGCAGAACAATAATTCCGATCCCATCGAGCTCGGGCCGAACCATATCGTCGTCGTGCGCGTCGCCGAGCGCAAACCGGAAACGCCCAAGGCGCTGGACGAAGTGAAGGATCAGGTGCGCGCGAGGATCATCGCCGAGCGCACCGCCAAGAAAGCGAAGTCGCACGCGGACGAATTGTTCGCTTCGCTCGGCAAGGGCGAGACGCTCGATCAGATCGCGAGCGCGAACAAGCTCAAGGTCGAACCGCAGCAAGGCATCGGCCGCGATGCCGCCAATCTCGACAGCGCGCTCGTCAAGGCCGCGTTCGAGCTCGCGCGTCCGCAGCAAGGCAAGCCGCAATCGAAGCTGGTCACGCTCGGCGGCGATGCCTACGCGCTGCTGCAGCTCGATACCGTCGTCGACGGCGATCCGTCCAAGCTCGACGTGAAGACCAAGGACGCCGCGCGCGACACGCTTGCGCAGGGCCTCGCCGCCACCGCGACTCGCGAGTTCATCGATGCGTTGCGCGAAGGCACGAAAGTGCACGTGTCCGAAGAGCGTCTACAACAGTAGGCGGGCTTCAACGTCGCTTTGTAAGCGCGAACGGAAAGCGATCTCTTTGCGAGATCGCTTTCCTGCGAAACTACAAGCCGGTCATGCCCAGCGTGTTGTAACCCGCATCGACGAACGTCACCTCGCCGGTGATCCCCGAAGCGAGGTCCGAGCACAAAAACGCGGCCGTATTGCCGACTTCATCGATCGTCACGCTGCGCCGAAGCGGCGCGTTCTGCTCGACGTGATCGAGCATCTTGCGGAAGTTCGCGATGCCCGCAGCAGCCAGCGTCTTGATCGGTCCCGCCGAGATCGCATTCACGCGCGTCCCTTCCGGGCCGAGGTTGAACGCGAGATAGCGCACGTTCGCTTCGAGGCTCGCCTTAGCGAGCCCCATCACGTTGTAGTTCGAGAGCGCGCGCTCGGCGCCCAGATACGTCAGCGTCAGTAGCGAGCCGGCGCGGCCCTTCATCAGCGGGCGCGCGGCTTTCGCCAACGCGGCGAAGCTGTAGCTCGAAATGTCGTGTGCGATCGCGAAGCTCTCGCGCGTGAGGCCGTCGAGGAATTCGCCGGCGAGCGCCTCGCGCGGCGCGAAGCCGATCGAGTGCACGATGATGTCGAGGCCGTCCCAGTGTTTGCCGAGCTCGGTCATCAGGTTTTCGATCTGCGCATCGCTGCTTACGTCGCACGGCAGCACGATGTTCGAGCCGAACGCGACCGCAGCTTCGTCGACGCGATCCTTGAGCTTGTCGTTGACGTACGTGAACGCAAGCTCGGCGCCTTCGCGGTGCATCGCGTTGGCGATGCCCCAGGCGATCGACCGATGATTCAGCACACCGGTGATGAGCGCGCGTTTGCCGTGCAGGAAGCCCATGTGTCCTCCGAAAAGGGGATGACCGAAACGCGAAGTTTAACCGACCGGCGAATCAGTCCGCCGCGCCGACGCGCAGGCGATCACCCGGATGCAGCAACTTTCCGCCGATCGCGGGATTGAGGCGCTTCAATTCCGCCAGCGAGAGATCGTAGCGCTGCGCGATGCTCGAGAGCGTGTCGCCCGGTTTCACGACGTGGACGCGCGCGCGCTTCGCCGTGGCGTCGGCGTCGGGCTCGGGTTCCGTATCGCGGCCGGGCAGCAGGAGCTCCGTCGTCGCATTGACCGTCGTGCTTTCATCGACCGCATTGGCGAGCGCAAGCACCGTCACCGGAATGCCGACCTCCGCCGCCCAGGCGCCGATGCCACTGGTGCGTGCCGCGCGCTGCTGGCGCCAATCGCTCCAGAGCGCGACCGGAATCGTCTGCGAAGCGCTGCGGAAACGCTCGATCCGGTCCGCCGGCATCGTCAGCTCGTAAGGCCGGCTCGGCGGCATGCGGTTGCGCCGATAACCTGCATTGAAGCGCTTCATATCGGCCGGATCCAAGCCGGCGAGCCGCGCGGCGAGCCTGATGTCCATGCCGGCTTCGAGCGTCACCGTTTCGAGATGATCGACCGCCGTCGGCTCCGGCAGCTCGACGCCGAATCGCGCGGGATCGGCCACGATGCACGACAGCGCGAGCAGCCGATCGAGATGATCGTGCGTGATCTGATGGAACGAGAGCTTGGCAAGCTCCGCGGCCGAGAGCTCATGGGCGTCGCGGCCCTTCAGCAGCTTCTTCACGCGAAACTCGCCGCTGTTGAACGCCATGTCGGCAAGACGCCAGTCGCCGAATTGCTTTTGATAACGCGCGATCAGCGCGAGCGCGGCGCGCGTGGACGCATGCGCATCGAGCCTGCCGTCGTAGGCGGCGTCGATGGTCAGGCCTTCTTCGCGCGCGGTGTCCGGCACCAGTTGCCACATGCCCGCCGGGCGGTCGCCGCGCGTCGCGATCGGCTCGTAGCTGCTTTCGACATACGGCAGCATCGCGAATTCGCCAGCGAGATCGCGCTTCTCGATCTCATCGACCACCAGCAACAGGAACGGCATCGAGCGTTCCAGGCTCGCCTCGAAACGCCGGGGCGGCGAGGCGTAGCGGCGCGCCCAGCGCGCAACTTGCGGCCGATAGTCGCAACCGGGCATCGCAAGACGTGCGCGAATGCGCGGCCACGGCGATGCAGCGGCGGGAGCGATCGCGGCAGGCACTGATCCGGCCGGGCCCGAAACCGGCGGCGGTGCAATGGGCGCCGGCGGCGCGGGCGATTCGGGCGAGGGCGGCACGGGACGCTGCGGCTCAATCGAACACGCCGCGAGCAGCGCGGCGAGCGCAAGCGCACACGCCCGGCAAAACACCCTCGCGCTCACGCACTCGCCCTGAATTCGTCTTTGCGCCGGCGAAGCTCGGCGAACCGCTCGACGCGGCTCGACGCGCCCGGCAACGCCGCGACGATCGCCTCGGCATCGACGCGCAGGAACGGATTGCAGGCGCATTCCTCGGCCAGCGACACCGGCACCGTCGGCGCGCCACGCTCGCGCAACGCGCGCGCTTGCGTCGTGCGCATCGCGAGCGCCGCATTGTCGGGATCGACGGTCTGCGCGAACGCGCAGTTCGCGCGCGTGTATTCATGGCCGCAGCACATCAACGTGTCGCCTGGCAGCGCGGCGAGCCGGTCGAGCGAGGCCAGCATCTCGGCCGGCGTTCCCTCGAAGATGCGACCGCAGCCGACGCTGAACAGCGTGTCGCCGCAGAACAGCACGCCGTGGCCGTAATAGGCGACATGGCTCTTCGTATGGCCGGGCACTTCGATCACGTCGAATTCGAGCTCGGGGCTCGTGAGCACGATGCGTTGACTGTGCCCGACGCAGATCGTTGTAACGGGAATGCGCTCGTCATGCGGCGCATAAACGGGAATGTCGGCACCGGCGATGAGCTCGGCGGTCCCGCCGATATGATCAGGATGGTGATGCGTGAGCAACACGGCGGCCAGCGTGAGCTTCTCGCGCGTGAGCGCGGCGCGCACCGGCGCGGCCTCGCCCGGGTCGACGACGATCGCCGCGCCGGACGCGTCGGCGAGCAGCCAGACGTAGTTGTCCGTCAGCGCGGGCACGGCGAGGATGCGGAGGTCGTCGCTCATGGCGGCCGCGACTATAGCCAGCGCGTTCCAGGTGGACGTTAAGCAGTCATTAGCGGGTTACACTTCACGTCAGTTTTCCAGGTGCCGACCCCGCGTGACGTCCGCCGCCCGCTCCGTATTCGACGTGTCCGAGATCCAGGCGATCCTCCGCGACGAGCTTGGCTTGTTGCCCGCGCATGCGGCGCGCCAGCCCGGCGGCCGCGCGCTGCTGCTGCAGCCGGGACCGGCCGCGCGGGCGGTCCCAGCGGATCTCAGGCATCTCGTCACAACGCGTCTGCATGTGGACGAAGAGCTGCTGCGCGGGGATCTCGTCTGTGCTCCGGGCGCGCTGCCGTACGAGGATCAGTCGTTCCAGCTCGTGTTCGCGCAGCACGTGGGCGATGCGCTGCCGGCGGACAGCGGGCTGCTCGAAGAGCTCGCACGGGTGATGGCGCCGGGAAGCCTCCTGCTCTGGTCGGGCTTCAATCCGTGGAGCCCCTGGCTCGCCTGGATGCACTGGCATACGCGCGGCGGCCGCGCGGTGCCGCGCCCGGTTCACGCCGATGCGCTGCGCCGGCGCCTGCAGCGTGCGCAGCTGACGACGGTCGGGCTCGACTATCTCGGCACCTGCTGGCCGCGGCGCGACAGCCACGCGGCGCTCGACACCGGCACTCGCCGCGGTCGCCTGCTGGCGCCGCTCCGCGGTACCTATCTTTTGGTCGCGCGCAAGCAGCGTGCGGTGTTGACGCCGCTCCGTCCGCGCGCGGTGCGCCGAGTCGCGCTGGGCACGCATCTCGCCGGCACGCCGAGTCAACGCGCCTGCGCATGACGAAAAGCAGCGCGCGGGACTCGATTGAGCTTTTCACCGACGGTGCTTGTCTGGGCAATCCCGGGCCGGGCGGCTGGGGCGCGCTCTTGCGCTCGGGCACGCGCGAGCGCGAGCTCTCCGGCGGCGAAGCCGAGACGACCAACAACCGCATGGAGCTGATGGCGGCGATCGCCGGCCTCGAGGCGTTGAAGCGCGCCTGTACCGTCCTTCTCACCACCGATTCGCAATACGTCAAACGCGGCGTCGAGGAATGGCTCGCGCGCTGGCGTGCGAACGGCTGGCGCACCAGCGACAAGAAGCCGGTGAAGAACCGCGATCTCTGGGAACGGCTCGCCGTCGCGATCGCGAGCCACGATGTACGCTGGCGCTGGGTGAAGGGCCACGCCGGCCATGCAGAAAACGAGCGCGTCGACAAGCTTGCGCGCGATGCCGCGCTTGCGATGAAGTATGCGTCGTCCAGGGACGAAGCATGAGACAAGTCGTACTCGACACCGAAACCACCGGGCTCGAAGTCCAGCGCGGCCACCGGCTGATCGAGATCGGCTGCATCGAGCTCGCCGAACGCCGGCCGACCGGACGCACGTTCCACGTCTATCTCAACCCCGATCGCGCGATCGACGAAGGCGCGCGCGCGGTCACGGGCATCAGCGACGAGTTTCTCTTGGACAAGCCGCGCTTCGCGGAGATCGTCCAGGAGTTTCTGGATTTCATCGACGGCGCTGAGGTTATCGCGCACAACGCCGCGTTCGACGTCGGCTTCGTCGATGCCGAGCTTGGCCTTGCCGGCGTCGAGATCGGCCGCTTCGCCGATCGCGTGCACGTGCTCGACACGCTGGCGCTCGCGCGCGAGAAATTCCCCGGACAGCGCAACAGCCTCGATGCGCTCTGCAAGCGCATGGGCATCGACAACAGCCATCGCGAGCTGCACGGCGCGCTGCTCGATGCGCAGCTTCTAGCCGAGGTCTACCTCGCGATGACCGCGGGGCAGGGCCACTTCGGTTTCGGCGAAGAGACGGCCGATGAGATGACGCGCTTGACGGTGGCCGAATTGCACATCACGGTGCGGCCGCGCGTGCTGCGCGCGCCGGCGGTCGATCTCGCCGCGCACGCGGCGCGCCTCATCGCGATCGATGCCGCAAGCCGCGGCGCCTGCTTGTGGAAGCGGCTCGAAGCGCGGATCGAAGACGCAGCAGCGGCTTGAGCGGCTAGCTCAGCGGGCGCGAACGAGGATGACGGTGACGTTGTCCGCGCCGCCCTGATCGAGCGCTGCGAGTACCAGGTGATCGACGCTTTCCTGTGCGGTGAGCTCTTCGCGGCCGAGGACCGAGGCGATCATCGCGTCGGTGACTTCCTCGGTCAGCCCGTCGCTGCAGAGCAGAAGCTGCATGCCGGGCAACAGCTGCCCACGCACGCTGCCGATGCGCATCGACTGCGGATCGGTCACGCCGAGCGCCTGGGTGACCACGTTGCGGTGCGGATGGTTGCGCGCCTGCTCGCTGGTGATCGCGCCCTGATCGATCAGCTCCTGCACGTAGGAGTGGTCCTGCGAAAGCTGCTTCAGGCCCTTGTTCCACACGTATACGCGGCTGTCGCCGACCCAGGCGACTTCGAAATCACGCTCGCCGGTGATGCGTAGCGCCGCGATCGTCGTGCCCATCGGCAGCGCTTCGGAGCGGCGCGTCGAATGGCGGATGATTTCCTCGTCGGCCAACTGGATCGACGGGATCAGTGCGGTGCCCTTGCCGACTTCGCGGACCAGCGTGTCGCGCGCGAGCGCGCTGGCGACCTCGCCGTGCTCGTGGCCGCCCATTCCGTCCGCGACGAGCCACAGCCCGAGGTTCGCGTCGGCGTAATACGTGTCCTCGTTGTGTTCACGGCGCAGGCCGACGTGGGTGCTGTGTCCGAACTCGATCATGCGCTGCGCGACAGGAGTAGGTGGATGGGGCCGATCGGCGTCGGGTCGATGCGGCCCGGCCCCGCAGCGCCCTCAAGCCCATAGCATGCCGTGCGGCTCGCGCCCGGCGCAAGCTGCGGTGCACGGAGCGGAATTCGGCCGGGCCGCGTCCGTGGCGCAAGTCTCGAAACGGCGAACGCAGGCGATCCGGCGCACAGCGCCGAGCGGCGAATTCCTACACCCCTGCGCGGCCCGAAGCTGACGACTGCCTGTCCGAGAAGACCCAGACTTCGATTCTGCGCCGCGGCGCCCCTTCCGCACGCTCGTGCGAGCGATGCCGGTAGGCGGCGAGACAGGCAAGCGGACGTAGAATCGATTTCAGAGGACATCGAATGAAAATGCGTACTGCGACACTGGACGCGGCTGCCGCCGTGAATCTTCTCAATCACGCGCGCTCGGTCTGCGATCAATTGAATCCGTTGGGCACGCCGATGACGATGGCCGAGCTGCAGCAGCGCGCTCAGATCGTCGACAGCGTGATCCGCGCCCGCGCGAAACTGCAGTTGCTGCGCAACCGTGCGATCGAGCTCGAGAATGCCGTCGAGCGCTTCAAGGCGCGCAAGGCCGGCAAGGTCGCCTGAGCGATCCGTCAGCGGGGGCTTCAAGCCGACGCGCGCGAAACGTCGCTTGGCACAGCCTCTTCGGTCACGTACCGCCAGCGACGGACCAGTTTTCGCGGATAGCCGGCGGCATCGCCGTCGCTGAAGAACCGCGAATCATGAAAGTATCCCCTGTGCACGCCGGCCATCGCCGCAACCTCGAATTCGATAGGTGCGTGCGGGCGTGGCGTCAACACCGAAGCGCCGACCCAATCCATCTTTCGATCTCAACAAAACGCGAAATTTCGTGGCGCGAAGCGTAGCTTTTTGCAACTTCGACGTTTGTAAATCTCTGAAAACTTCTGGGGTATTTCAAGCCGTCGGCGCTGCGGGCGCTTCGTAATCCGGTGTCTTGAGAGGCACTTGGGGCCTCACTGATGCCGTTCGCGGCGCGGGGTTGCGTTCAAAGGCACGAACGCGCGCGGACGGGCGTGTTTGCGAATATTTACGTTCCAGCTTTGTGAAGAAGGGGAGTCGCCGGAACGCGATCGATAACGTCCCCGGCGCCAGCGGGCAGAACGCTGTACGAAAAACTGCCCGCGTGGCGCCGTGAACGCCCTCCCACTTCGAATCCGGAAGAGACCGCGAATGCCGTTACTGCGGCATGATGAAAAACGTCGCCGTCATCATCGCAACGCAGATCGCGATCACGCCGAGCGCCTGCCAGCCGGAAATCCCTTCGGGCCGACGCGCGCTCATGCCGCGAGCTCCGCCTTTCTCGCCTTGAAGCGAGCGAGCGCGTGCTCGAGGGAAACGGCGCGATCGCGCAGCTGCTGGAGCTTGCGCGAGGCATTGACCACTGCCGCGATCACGCGGGCGCGGTGCTCGAGCTCGGCTTGCGTCATCGGCACGCCGAGCGGTCTGAGGTTCGCACAGGCACCGCGCGCGTGCTCCATCACCGCGACCGCGGCCAGTACATTCTTTGCTGCATTCATCGCTTGCATGACTCGTCTCTCCAAGACGTCGTTACCGCGGAGCGCGCGCGTCAGCATCCCGATTGCCGTCGCGCTACAGATCGCGCAAGCCGCGTCGAGGTCATGGTCGGCGACGAGGGGGCGAGTGTCTTTGCACGATCGCAGCGTCTGTCCGTAGGCGATTTCCTACGATCGTGTAAGAAGCAGGATTGTTCTCGCGAGTGGGAGATCAGCGAGTGGCTGCATCGAAGCCATCGTCGAAAATCGCGTCGGCCGATGGCGGGTCGATCGCAGTTCCCGCGAGGCGTATTGCGACGCTAGGGCTGTTCGATGTCACCGTCAGCCCCGAGGATCGGAAGCCGAGCCCAGTTGGATGGAACCGGATCGTGAGATCGCAGCTCGCGTCGGGGCCGAGTGACAAGCCTGCTGTCGTGCAGGCACCGGAAAGAGAATAGGCGAGGTCTGCGTTGTCGCCGATTGTGATCGATGCGAGCGAAAGCGCCGCGCTGCCGCGATTGAAGATACGCAGCAGCCGTTGGCGTTCGTCTCCGACGGCGACCGTCGAGAAAGCGAGCTCGTCCGCGTGCAGATCGTCGCCCTCGATGATCAATCGTGCCTGCGGCGTTGCGGCGACAGCAGGATCGAAACGAAACACACCGCCGCCATCGGCGCGGGCTGCGCCGCCGCTCGTCACGAACACGCGTCGATTCTCGCCGTCGATCGTTTGCGCATAGGAGTACGCACCCCACGGTGCAAGCCCGCTTACGACGTGATCGTGCGCGCTCGCGAGGCTGTCGTAAGCAAGGCATTCGAATGTCGAGCCGAGATCGCGGCGGAAGACGACGACATGCGATCCGATGGCAGTGCCTTCAAACGCATTCGCGGGCGCGTTGCAGCCTGCGGTCGACACGGATCGGACCAGCGTCGTCGGCGATGCCGCCGCAGCCGCATTCGCGCCTTCCAGCACGGTGAGGAAGCGTACGTCGGCCGGTCCGCCGGTCGCATCGATGCGAAGACGCGTCGCGTAGCTTTCGTAGGTGTCCGGCACCGGATTGCCGCTTACCGGATCGACGTATTGGCGCTCTTGCAGGATCGGATCCTCATCGCCAAGGCTCCAGAGGTTTCCGCGGTCGAGATTGATCTCCGCATCGTGCGTGACGATCGCGAGTGTTTTCGCCGATGGAAGCAGGCTCGTCACGATGAGCTGCTGACCGTTCGGCGTCGTACCCGTCGCGCGATCGCCGACGATCGTCGGTAGTGACGGCAAGCGATCGGGCATGTTGAGCCACACGCGCTTGAATCGGCCCGCTGTGTGCGTGCTTGCGCGATCGTAGGCGACGACGACATCGGGCTTGAGCCAAATCACCGAACGGCTCACATGGTCGACATCGGCTGCGCGCTGATCGATCGGCGTCGGATCGTCCGCGTCGTACCAGGCGTTGTAGAGCGCAGTCGCGTCCGCCGCGAGGAACGAGTACGCCGCATCTTCACTGCGGGACAACACGACAGGATCGGCGCTCGCACGATTCTGCGGCATCTGCGCGCCGCGCCGCAGCCGTCGCGCCAATGCGCTTTCGCCGTCGATGCCGGGCGCGATCGTGTTCTCGACAGACAACGAATTCTTGTAATCCGTCGCGCCGCCTTCGAGGCCGTAACCCAACGCACTCTTGGTCAGCCACTCGCCGTTGCGGTAGAGCTCGATCATGAGGCCATCGCCGTGCTGGTGATCGACCGTGTCCCAGCCGAGCTTGAAGTCGAACCAGCTGGCCGACGTGTTCCAGTCGCTGCGAGAGAGCAGACGACCTAGACCGTCCGACCAGAACGACAGCGGAAACGCCGAGCGAGGATCGGGCGCATCTTCGCCGCTCGATGCTGCCGCAGGGTCGAACAGCATGAAATAGAGGATCGCGCGCAGAAGAGATTCGCTGTTGCGCGCACGCGAGAGCAGCGAGTCGCCGCCTCCGGGCGGAACATGCCGCTGTATCCAGCGGATCGCATCGAGCGTGCGTGTATCGCCGATGCGCGCGGCATGCAGCCCGAGCGGCGCGAGAATGTCGATCGAGTCGCTTTGATAGTAGTGCTCGCCGTCTCCGTACCACGCAGGCCAGTAGACCTCGCCGCGATCGGGGTTCGATGCAGGTGACGGGCTCAGCGAGTGCAGATAGCCGGGTACGATCGCGCGATAGAACGGATTCGTATCGAAGCCGGCGACACGTGCGCCATGCGCGAGTTGCGCGTCGCTGTCCGCACGACCGGCGGTTTCGAGAGCGAACAGAAAATGTGCCGGGATGCCAAGCGACGTTGCCGCGTACTCCATGCCTTCGGCCGGCAAGCCGCCGCGCGCATCGTGGCCGAGCAGGTAATCCTGCATGTACAACCAGCCGTCCAGCGCGTCGCGAAGAAACCCCGTGAGCCGGCCGTTCGCATCGTTGAACGGATATTCCTGCAGCTCGCCACTCGCGTTGCGCTTCAGATACGTCGCCGGCGATAGCGGATCGACGATGTCGTCGGCTGCGTCCAGCGCGATTGCCATCAGCCCGAGCTGGCGCATGTGGCCGGCGAAATAGTTGTTGCCGGCGAATCGAAGCCGATACCGCCGCGGATCATCGAGCCTAAGCAGCGGCTCGCCGATCGTGCCGACCGGCAGCGAATCCTGCGGCGGGTTGTTGTACGGATTCGGATACGCCTCGAGATTCAGATAGCTCCACCAGATGAAGACGCGGCGGATCTCTGCCTTGTCGGCGGCGTTGAGCGCCGGCTGACCCGATGGCAGCGTCGCCGCCATCAGCCAATCGACCGCGAGAGGAAACGCGGCGCCTTGCCATCGCGAGCGATCGGAAACAGGGAACGCATCATCGCAGTAGGAATCGCCGGCGACCGGCGGCGTGCTGCGCATGCAGGCATCGACACGATCTAAGACATAGAAGAGCAACGTGCGTGCACGCAACGCCCATTCGGCGCGTGCCGTCTCATTGGGATCCACGTTCGCCATGAACGCGAACAGCGCGGCATATGCCTCGGTGTTGACCGGGCTGTACGTCGATCCCTCGTTGTCGTCGCCCGGAATCGAGCCCGCATCCATCTCGGCCGCGGACGAAACTGCGAGCTGATGCAAACCGTGCTCCCACATCGGATTGGTGCCGACGGCCCATTGCCGCAGCCGTAGTGAATCGGTGGGATCGATCCAAAGGCGCGGATGGAACGTGGCGGGGCCTGCCACAAGGGCCGCCGGCACCGCTGACAGAAGGAGCAAAACCAGGATTCCAACGATTCGCATACGTGTGTTCCTGGTCTTGTTTGCTGTTGATACGTAATCGCGATCTCGAATCCGCCAATTCGTCGTCTCCGATGAGCAAGCGATTAAATCACCGCATAGAAGTGGCGGATTTCTTCCCCGAATTTCGTATCAAGAGAACAAGCCAGCCGATTGCACGGCGGACTACAGAACGCTCGTCGTTCTGATCGCGAACGAATGGAATTTGAAGGAGTGAGATATGACGAGCTCGACCGGAAGCAGCACTCACGAAAGACGCAGCCCATCGCGCGGCGGACTCGCTTCCGCGCAAGGGCGGCGCGCATCTGCGATTCTGCGTAACGCGCTGCTCGCGAGCTTCGCCGCGTGCGCGACCAGCGCCTGGGCGCTACCGAACCTGACGGTCACGAAGACTGCGAACGTCGAGTCCGTCAATCCGCAAGGTGCGCTCACCTACAAGATCAGCGTGCACAACCAAGGGACGACCGCGGCGAATGGCACGATCCAAGTCACCGATCAGCTGCCCTCAGCGATGCAATTTGTCTCCGTCGTTTCAGACGGCGATCTGCTCAGCCGGTGGTCATGCAATCAGGCCAATGGGCTCGTCACCTGCACGAAAAATAGTCTCTCGGCCGGCGGACAGGCGCCGAACATCACGATCAACGTCACCGCTGGCTCGCCACCGCAGGGGTCGCTCTCGACTCAAGTTACGAATACCGCCCATGTGAGCTGCCAGCAGCCCTGCGTCGAATCCGATACGACGGACAACAACGCCTCCGTCACCACCACGATCGGCTGGAGCCAGCTGTCGCTGCACAAGCTTGCGGATGCGACGGCGGCATGGCAGGGCGCCCCATATCGTTATTCGTTGTACGTCAGCAATGCGAGCGCGATTCCGGACCGTTCCGGAGTCAGCGTTACGGATACGCTTCCGCCCGGCATCACGTTCCTCCACGCCTGGGGTGTCGGCTGGGAATGCACGCGCAACGGCCAGACCGTGACGTGCGATCGCGAGATCGAGCACGATATTCCCGCGCAGATTCCGCCGTCGGGTGGTACAGCGTCGCCGATCAGCATCGATGTGCTGGCGCCGTCCGTTTCCGGTTCGGTTACGAACACAGCCGTACTCCAAAGTGACGTCGATGCGACACTCGGCGACAACGTCGACAGCAATGTCGTAACGGTCGCGTCCACGTCGGCGTCGACCGATCTACAACTGACCGCAACCGCTTCCGGCGCACCGTCGCTTCCTTCGGGGGCGCCGTATTCGTACACATTCACAGTGAAGAACAACGGTCCGCAGCTCGCACACGACGGCGTTACGTTTAAAGCGGTACTGCCGAAGGACATCACTATTGTCGATATCGTCGAGAATGGCGGCTGGTCCTGCTCGTGGGCCGCGATCGAATTCGGTGTGCTCGAACATCTCGTCACATGCTCGCTGCCGGAGCTGGCTTCAGGTGTAACCGCATCGCCGATCGCCGTGAAGGTTCTGGCGGGGCTCGGCGGTCCCGAGATGGTCCGAGCATGGGTCGCCGGATTGTCGGACACGAATACAGCGAACAATGTCGTCGACATCGGCAAGATCGTGGTGGCGTCGAACGCACCCGATCTCACCATCGATATGTCGAGCAACCCTGCTTACCCGATTCCCGTCGACCGCGGTGCGCAATATACGTACACGACACAGGTCAAGAATCTCGGAGCTACAGCGACTAGTGGAACGTTGACCGCCACGCAAGTGCTGCCCGACGGCGTCGAATTCGTTGCTGCCATGGGACTATGGGCGTGCATCGAAAATGGTGGGACGGTCAATTGCACGCGCAGCGCTCCGCTTGCCGCGGGTGCGAACGCACCGACTATTGCGATCACGGTGATCGCGCCGAACGGGCCCAAACTGCTATCGGCGCGCGCAGTCATCGCTAATACGGAAGGCGATTCGAATCCATCGAACAACACCGACGAGGCAATTACTCGGGTTACGAACGTTGCGCCTATAGCAATCGAGGATGTCTATGCGACACCACTCGGCACGACCCTGTCGAAAACCGCTGCGCACGGTGTCCTCGCGAACGACTTCGACGCCGACGGCGATCCACTCGTCGCGACCCGTCGCACGCCACCGACACACGGCACTCTAACGTTGCGTGACGACGGCGGTTTCGACTACGAGCCGGAAAGCCAGTTCGAAGGCTTGGATTCGTTTACATATCACGCGACTGACGGAGGCGCAGAGTCGAGCGACGTCACCGTCGAGATCTACGTCGGCAACCAGCCACCGACGCTGGCCGGTCAGATTACCTCCGTTCCGGAATCGGCCCCGTCGGGTACGCTCGTCGCCACGCTCTCGGCTAGCGACGATGGTCAGCTTCAACCGATCGTCTACGCAATCGTCGGCGGCAATGTCGACAGCGCATTCTCGATCAATGCTTCAACAGGTGAAATCACTGTTACAGGTGCACTCGACTATGAAGTTCGCCCGACATATGCGCTTCAAGTCAGTGCCAATGATGGGCAATACAATGCAAACGCAACCGTGACTGTGGACGTCACCGACGTCATCAACGGCCCGGGTGTCGAAAATTTTGCCCCCATTGCGGTCGGCGATGCAGTCCAGGTAACTCCGGGAGGAACGGCGACCACGTTGATCGATGGCTCGATCAGCGTGCTAAGCAACGATGCCGACCAGAACGGAGATCCTTTGCATGCCGTGCTTTCGGCGGTCACGACATCGCACGGTACGTTGACGTTCGATGGGCAAGGCGCGTTTTCCTACCAGAACAACGCAAACGATCTCGCGGCGACCGACTCGTTCCAGTATCTGGCCTGCGATGATCAGAACGCCTGCTCGACGGCTACGGTCAACATCTGGATCACGAACGCACCGCTCAACCACGTGCCCATGCCGGGCGACGACGCGATCCGCGTACAGGTAGGCCATACCACGAATCATCTCGAAAGCGGCGCGCTTAGCGTACTTTCGAACGATCCCGACGAGGACATGGATGCGCTCACAGCGTCCGTGGCCGTTGACGCTGTTCACGGCGCGCTTACCTTGAACGCGGACGGCACGTTCCTGTACGCGCAGGATTCCAATGATCCGGTCGCCACGGACAGCTTCACCTATCAGGTCTGCGACATTCACGGCGCTTGTGCGCTGGCGAACGTCGACATCACGGTGGTCTCGAACGCAGCGCCGGCGATTCAGCCACTAGCGCTCGTGCACATCAGCGAAGCGGCAAACCTTGGCGCGCCGATCGCGACGATTGCCGCGACCGATGATGGTTTTCCGGAATCACCGGGCGCGCTTACATACGCCATCGTCGCAGGCAATTCCGCAAACGCGTTTGCGATCGCTTCTGCGACCGGAGCGATCACGGTCAACGGTGCGCTCGACTTCGAAGTCACGCCGAGCTACGTGCTTACCGTGCAGGTCTCCGATGGAGAAGCTTCCTCGACGGTCGACCTAGTCGTGATCGTGGATGATGTGGTGAACGGCCCCGGTGTTGAGAATACGGCTCCGCAGGCAGCCAATCAGGCGTTCGCGTCTGTGCCCGAAACGCGACCGGTCGGATCGGTGGTCGGCGCAGTGGTCGCTACCGATGACGGACTGCCGAGCGGCTCGCATCTGACTTACACCATTACAACGGTGGGCTCGCCATTCGCAATCAATGCGACCACCGGCGAAGTCACGACCTCGGCACCGCTCGATTACGACGCGATGCCGGTCCACACGCTAACGGTTCGCGTCTCGGACAGCCAGTTGTTCACGGATGCTGCGATCACGATCCCCATCTTGGAAGCTGGATCGGGTTCCAATACACCGCCCGTTGCAGCCAACGACACGTATGCGGCCATCCAGGACGTCACGCTCTCCATCGGTGTGCGTGGCCTGCTGGCCAACGACACCGATGCCGAAGGCGACGATCTCGATGTTCAGTTGGGTTCGCAGCCTCAGCACGGCGAGCTCACGCTCGGCACCGACGGCGATTTTATCTACAAGCCGGACACCGGTTTCGTCGGCGATGACAGTTTCACCTATCAGACCAGCGACGGAACGGAGCTCTCCAACACCGCGACCGTCACGATCGCCGTGGCATTGCAGGGTAGCGGCGCAGCGCCGATGGTGGCCGACGACATGTTCGTCGCTGTCGCAGGCACATCGACGTTCATCGCGCCGCCCGGCGTGCTTGCGAACGATGTCGACAGCGAGCACGACACCGTTCTCGCCGTGGCGATAGGTGGTAGCGGCCCCAGTCACGGAACCCTGTCGTTCAGCAGCGACGGCAGCTTCACGTACGCGCCGGATGCAGGCTTCATCGGAACCGACAACTTCCGCTACTTCGCTACCGACGGCACGACGGATTCCACTCCCGCCAATGTCGAGATCAAAGTCGTGGCAGCGGGCGGCGGCGCACCGCCGTCCGCCTCGAATGATGCGTACGTTGCAATCGCTGGCGAGTTCCTCGTCATCGGCGCGCGTGGCGTGTTGAGCAACGACGAAGACGCGGACGGCGATACATTGCAGTCGACGCTGGTCAGCAGCGCGGCACACGGTCAGCTCGTGCTCGGAGACGATGGCGCGTTCCGCTATCGTCCCAACGATGGAATCGTCGGCACGGACAGCTTCTCGTATCACGCGACGGACGGCGCGTCGACCTCCAACGAGGCGATCGTCACGATCACGATAGCTCCCAAAGGCAGCGGGCAGCCGCCGCTCGCGGTCGATGACGGCTACATGATTCCGATGGGACATGAGCTCGAAATCCTCGCCCCTGGCGTACTCGCAAACGACACAGACCTCGAAGACGAGGCGATGCTGACGTCGTTGGTCGCCGCGCCTGCGCACGGCGTCATCATCTTCAACTCCGACGGCAGTTTCCGCTACATGCCGCAGCCGGGCTACTCCGGCGCCGATAGCTTCCGCTACATCGCCACGGACGGCTCTTCGGAGTCCAATGTCGCCACCGTGTCGATCGTCGTAACCCACCTCGGCAGCGGCGATGCGCCGGTCGCCGTAGATGACGACTATCCAGCCGTCATGAACCAATCCTTGACGATCAGTGCGCCGGGCGTGCTCGCGAACGATACCGACACCGAGCACGATCTGATTTTCGCGATGCTTGAGAGTCAACCGCTGCATGGGTCGGTCGCACTCGGTACCGATGGCGCCTTCGTCTATCAACCAGACCATCATTTCACCGGCATCGATACATTCACGTATCGCGCCTCCGATGGGAACAGCGATTCGAATGTCGCCACAGTGAGGATCACCGTTGCCGGTTCACAAAGCCCCAACGCGCCGGTCGCAGTCGCCGATACTTACGCGACGCCGGTCGGACAGACGCTAAACGTTGTGGCATCCGGAGTCCTGAGCAACGATTCCGACGAGGACAACGATCAGCTGTCCGCGCTGCTCGTGGACGGCACCACCCATGGCTCGCTCAGCCTCGCCGAGGACGGTGGCTTCATATACGCGCCCGATGCCGGCTACCAAGGCAACGACAGTTTCACGTATCAGGCGACCGACGGCACCTGGAACTCGAACATCGCAACGGTCACAATCACGGTCGGCAATGGCGGCGGCACGAACGCTGCGCCGGTCGTTGGCCCGAATCCGGACCTGTCGATAGCTGAAAGTGCAAGTGGCGGCGCGCTCGTCGGCCAGGTGATCGCGCACGACGATGGATTGCCCACGGGCACGCTGACGTTCTCGATCACGGACGGCAACATCGCGAACGCGTTCGAGATAGAGCCGTCCACAGGCCGCGTTCTGGTCGATCACGGCCTCGACTTCGAGACGATTGCGACCTACGTGCTGACAATCTCGGTCTCCGACGGTGCGCTGACAGGTACGGGTACCGTTGTCGTTAACGTGACGAACGTCGATGGCGGCCCGGGCGTCGAGAATAGAGCGCCCGCCGCCGTCGACGATGCGATACAGGTCCTGCCGCTCGGCAGCGCCACAACGCTGGTCGGCGGCGCAGCCAGCGTACTTGCGAACGACAGCGATCCAGACAACGACGCGCTCACGGCCACGGCGATCGGCGAGCCTTCCGCAGGCATGCTGACATTCGCCGCCGATGGCACGTTCCGGTACGACAATACCGATTCGTCGGCGACCGAAGACGGTTTCGACTATGAAGTTTGCGATACGCATGACGCGTGCGCGACGGGGCACGTCACGATCACGATCACCGAGTCGCCGACGAATCATCTGCCGAGCGCAATGGGCGACTCGTTGCTCGTCGCGCCCGGCGGCAGCGCGAACGTGCTCGTCGGCGGCGCGAATTCGGTGTTGGCGAACGATAGTGACATCGACCACGATCCGCTGCACGCCGTCCTGTTGATGGCGCCGGTGCATGGTGATCTCAGTCTGCAATCGGACGGCACGTTCGTCTACAAGGACCGCCTGAACGATCCGGTCCCGCAGGATCACTTCCTGTATCAGGCCTGCGACACGCATGGTGCATGCTCATCCGCATTTGTGTTCATCACCGTGTCGTCGGTGCTTCCGGTCATCAATTGCGTGCTTCCGCGCCAGGTGTATGAGGTCGGCGATTCGGTCGTACTGAATCTGTCCTCGATGTTCACGCCGCCGCCGGGACGGTTGCTGAGCTACAGCGCCCAGAACCTTCCGCCCGCGCTGTCGGTTAATTCGAATACCGGCATGCTGACGGGAACGTTGACGCAGGCCGCCATGGCGGGCTCACCGTACTCGAGCCGTCTCATCGCCACGACCGTACCGGGCGGCGCGTCAGCCAGCGAGTTCGTGAGTTTCATCGTCTTGGCGAATGGAGAGATCGTGCTCCGCAATGGTTTTGACCTATCGTCAACGCAGGCATGCCACTAGTGCTATGACGTGCTAGGGGGAAGGCGGCCGATGGCAGCACCATAGGCCATCGGCCGCCGCTTTTTGTTGTGCTTTGATTTCTGCCCATAGAAATAGCGGCGCGCATTGCCGCATGGGATGACGATGAAGGCGATGCCTGCGCAATGCGTTCCGCATGCACGAGCTCAAAGGTCGGGCAGCCGATCGGACTGTCAACAGTCCTATCAAGCCACGACATGATCTCTCCTTCATGAAACGCCGAAAACGTACTCATCGCGACAAGTGGCGGATTTCATCGTCGCTTCCCGTATCTGTCATAGAAGCAGCGCAATCGGTAGCGCAATAGCGCGCTTAAGCAATGGCTGAAGTCGTTGTCGTCACGCGTCGCACTAACACATCGCGGGTTCATGCCATCGTCAGCGCTTACTCGAAAGGGAGCATCGAATGGGCAACGCGGGCCATGTGCGGCGGCAAGACATCACCGATGCGAGCAAGGCGCGAGATCCCGTCCACCAGAGCGTTTCGTTCATGCTCGACGTGCTGTTCGACGCCGAACCCAAGCCGGTCAATATTCGGATCGCCCAGTCGCTGTTCCATTCGCTTGCGCATGTCATTCTGGTCCCGCGTTCGAGGCCCGTGCTTGGCTGTGCGCTAAGCGTCGGCGATTTCTTCAGTGCCGCACACTCACTGATCCAGTGTCGTCATTCATGGCGGGAACACCATCGCGTTGAAGATGCAAGCTGGGCGTCCTTAAGGCCGGCGCATCAGTCGAAGCGCATTCGCGCGGGCATCCTGCTCGACGTCGATACTGAAACGGCGTACACGAGGCGCGCCGACGCCTCCTTCGTTGTCCGAGTGATGCCGCATAGCATCGAATTCCAGTCCTGCACGATCGTCTACGACGAGACGGCGTCCGATACGCCGGCATAAGTCAAAGCAGGCTCACATCGCTCATTACGCGGTGTCGTCGCATCAAGGGAAGGAGCGTCCGCCGACGGTGTCACCGACACCTGGAAGGTGATGCCGGCGTGTCTTGCGTGTGGAGACCACGCTCGACCGGAGGGACGTTCGGCGGACGCTTAATCGATGGATACGTAAGCCGGTCGCGAAAACCGCCACATGAAACTAAAAATGTAGCGATGCGCTGCACGCCGAGCTCGGTAGCCCGACGGTACGTCAACGAATGAGCGTGCACCCGCCGGGCAGACATCGATGAGCCCGTTGTGGCGGTCTCAGCCGGAAATAAGAAAGAGTGCCCGCCGAAGAATTCCAGCTCGAGTCAGGGTGCGAGCTGACGTCATGGGGATGGCGATCGTACGGCGGGCACTCGAAAAGACAGATACGCGAGTCGATGGCGGACTCCGCCACACGTGCTCAAAAACATTTGCACCGAGCATCGAAATGCGAGCCGAAGCCGTCTCGTGCTTTCGTGTGGCGGGCCCGTATTCCGATTTCCGTACTAGTCAACACAGCTTGATGCAAATGCAATTCCGGTAGAACGGCAGCAGTTCCACAAAGTGGTATCCGATGCGCCCACAGCTTTCCATGGGAATTTGAGATGTCGAAGTCGAAACACAAACGGAACGTTCTCGCCTGCATTCTCGGTGTACTGCAGGCATGCGCCGCATTTGCGCATGACGGCGTTCCGGATCCCGGATTCGGCGCCGGCGGTGCGGCATTTCTCACCCTCGACGGCATCGAAGGCCAGGAACTGAAGCCCACCGCGGCGATCGCTCTACCAGACGGCAAGCTCCTCTTCGCCGGATCGCGCAACAAATACACGCCGCCATCGCCCGATCCGCACATGCGCGCGATGGTCGCGCGCATGAACGCTGACGGCAGCCCCGATTCGAGCTTCGGCACCGATCCGGCGATTCCCGGCATCGCCGTGCTGCCGGATTTGCAACCGGGCACGGCGATGCAGGCGATCGAAGCGATGCAGCGGCTTGCTGACGGTTCGATCATCGTGACCGGCACCGCGCAGGCGTTCGGTCCGCCCACGGGCTTCGTCGCCAAGCTTCACGCGGACGGCACGATGGATCGCGACTTCGGCAGCTCCGGCGATGGCGTGGTCCGGACGGGCGGTATCTACCTGCACGCGCTCGGAGTCGATCTAGCAGGGCGCATCGTCGTGGCGGGTGAAGGCGATCTCGGCGGCGGCTTTATGCGTGGCGCTGTCGTGCGCTTCGATGCCGACGGCACAATCGACGCTTCATTCGGTCCTGTGAGCAGCGGCATCGTATTTCTCGGCGAAGACAACCCAGACCGATACGGCTACGTCAACGCTCTCGTCGTGACGCCCGACGATCACATCCTGCTCGGCGGGTTCTCGGAAGCGGACGCGCCGGATGTCGGCGACGCTTATTGGATGATTCGTCTCGACGGCACCGGTTCCGCGGACGCGAGCTTTGGCGGCACTGGATCGCGGCGGTTTCGTCTGACCGGCAGCGATTCCACGTTCAACGCGATCCAGCGTCTATTGGTCTTGCCGTCGGGCCAGATCGTATTCGGCGCGTACTACCTCGGAGAGGCGGACGATACGCGAGTCGTGTTGGGTCGCCTTCTCACCAACGGCGACAACGATTCCAGCTTTGGCGACGCAGCAACGCCGGGTTTCAAGAAAATCGACGTCGCGGCCGATGCCGCACACCGCTATCTCTCCGGCCTCGCGCGTCAGGACGACGGCAAGCTCGTCGCAACGGTCGACTATGCAGCCTCGAGCGCGCGACAGAACTTCCTGGCGTTCAGAACGTTAGCGGACGGACATCTCGATACCGATTTCGCGAACGGCGGCGTATTCGAGGTCGATCTCGCGCCGAACGGCGTGTACAGCAGCAGCACGTCGCTGGCTCTGCAGGGCGGTCGGCAGATTCTCGCTGGCGCTACGCGCCGCGATGCGTCGTCGCTGATGGTCGATCTCGCTGTCGTTCGTCTGGGCCCGGATCGGATTTTCTCTGGCGGCTTCGAGTTACCGACCGTCGTCACGACAACGACGAACTACGACGACCGCATCGAAGGGTTCATCGGTCCGACGTTCCACCATCGAGGCGTCACATATCGCGAAGTCAACGAAGTCGACGGCGCGTATCCGGACGGCGTGCCGTTTGTCGCCGGCGAGATGGGCAATCTCTTCATCGTCGAGAATGCGACGCTGCTCTTCAATGATTTTCCGGCCTACGGCTCCGCGCCGAATGCACTCACGTTCGGCCAATCCTATGCGAACGGCGACAATCTCACGATCGGTCCGCTGTCGAGCGCCTGGCTCGATATGGATCAGCGGTCGAACGCGGTGCGCTTGGATCTCGCGCTGTACGAAAACGGTCCTTGGGGCGGTATCGAATTGCGGCTGGACGCGTATCGAAACGGATTGGTTGTCGGCACCGATGCGCTGGTGATCGCCAGCGACAATCCAGGTCACGACAACGTAACGACCGCGGAGCTCGCCATCGAAGACGTCGAGTTCGATTCGCTGCATTTCTATGCGACGCTCGGCGGAATCTTCACAGCGCCACGCGTGATGATCGACGATCTCGAAATCATAGCGAATTCGTACTGATCGATTTAGGGGCGAAAACAGTGGTGGGCGGTTAAGCGGTCACTGTGAGCCCATCGCCTCAGCCGCGTTGTGACTTGCGGCCGCGCCCTAACCGGCGCGACCGACGACGGCGCGCTTGCCCGCTTCGCGACCTTGCCGTTCGCGCGCGCTCTGCATGCGGATCCAGATCCGATGCGAAACCGAACTCCTCCACACGTGGCCCAAGAGATCCGCGAACGCTCGGTCGTAGCGTGCTCTGCGTTCCACGCGCTGGATGATCCGCGCGCCGTGCTTGCGCAGCAGCGCTTCCAGCGGTCCCGCCGACAGGATCGCCATCGCATCGACAGAGCGGTCGTGATCGAGCACTTCGACGATGAACTGCAACGCCTCGAACGGCGCGTAGTCGCAGAGATCCCAAATGCGCGGAACGACCCAGGAAAGATCCGCATTCTCGGGTTTCCGCTCGAGAACGCGCTGCAGCATCAGCCAGCTTGAGACCAGTTGCTGTCGTTCTTCCCGCTCCATTCGTATCACCTTTCCTGAGCTTCGAGGTTTGCTGGTTCCCATTCGCGCGAGTCGTGAGAGGCATGTATCGGACGTACGCGGCAGCGAGCCTTCGATGCATGAGATCGGCATCGGATGATCGAACCGGGTCGTATAGAAAGCGAAGTACGGAATTGCGCGACCGATCCCGCCATCACGCGGGGTGCGGACACGATCGACCATCACGGTCAGCCGCGATGAATGCGGGAGCGCACGTCAGCGCTTCAAGCAACGCGAAGAAACCGTCAAGAAATGTGGCGGAAACGACCGTCTTTTTCCGATCTAAGGAATATCGAATCGGCAAGCAACAAGAGAGGCTCACCATGTTCCTGGAACCGTCCCGCGCGAATCGCATCGACACGAGCGACAACGCTGATCGCGACCGATTTCCCGGCCCTGTTCCGGCGCGCGACGCTGAGTCCACGACGGCTTACGACGTCTCGCTCATCGTCATCGATGGCGAGCCGTTCGGCCGTCGCATTCCCGTTGGCAGTGCGCCGATCGTGATCGGTCGCGGCGCCGGCGTCGATTTGCGCATCAAGGATCCGACGGTGTCGCGGCATCACTGCGTGATCTGGTATGCCTCGGGCCGCTGCTGGGTCCGCGATCTCGGCTCGACGAATCGCACGCGCGTCAACGACAGCACCGCGTTGATGGCTCAACTGCACGAAGGCGATGTTCTCGTCGTCGGCCACACCGCGCTCATGTTGTCGGTCGATCATTCGCACGGTGGCTCCAAAGGCGCGCCGTCGCACAGCCGCCGCAACAGCGCCGCGGCACAAGCGCAGGTATCCTTGCGCCTTTGCGACGAGACTGACGACGCGGGATAGACGGTGGACATAGCTGCGCGCGAAGTCGAGCTACCGATCGCTGGAGGGACGACGCGGGCGAACGTCTACGCGAGCGCGAACGCGAGCTCGCCGGTCGCGATCGTGATTCCGGCGATGGGCACGCCGGCGTATGTCTATGCGCGCTTCGCGCGGACGCTGGCCGCGGACGATTTCAACGTGATCACGATTGATCTGCGCGGTGGCGGCGAAAGCTCGATCCGCGCGAGCCGGAAAATCGATTGGGGCTATCTCGATCTCGTCGACGGCGAAGTCGCCGCAGCGGTCGGGCTGGCGCAATGGGTGTTTCCGTCGGCGCCGCGCTTCTTCGTCGGCCATTCGCTCGGCGGACATCTGGCCTTGCTGCATCTCGCTCGATATCCGACGAGCGGTATCACCGGCGTTTTCCTCACGGCCAGCGGATCGCCGTATGTTCCGATGTACAGCTTCATCGAGCGCGTCGTCATTCACGCGCTGCTGCTGCTCGTTCGGTGCTCGGTCGCTTGTCTTGCGGTCTGGCGCGGCGACTGGTTCCGTTTCGGCGGCGTCCAGCCCCGCCGGCTGATGACGGAGTGGCTCGCGTTCGCGCATTCCGGGCGTCTTGGCCCCTACGCGAACGATCGAGGCTGGGATGCCGAAGCTGCGTTGCGCCGTGTCAGCGGGCCAATCGTCGCGCTCGAGATGCGAGGCGATCACTACGCGCCGATAAAAGCAACGCGGCATCTCGCCGCGAAGACATCGGCGTCGTTCTGGCACGAGATCGTCGATTCCTCCGAAGGCCCGCGCGGCCCCGGTCATTTCGGCTGGCTGCGCGATCCGGTGCCCGCCTCGCAGGCGATCTCGCGAAACCTCTTCAGGCTGGCAGGCGAGGGCAACGAGGGCTCGGCTGCGTCGATTAGGCGATAGCCGCCTGCCTCGGTATGCTAGGCGTGCGACGCCCGAGTGGTGAAATTGGTAGACACAAGGGACTTGAATCTATTGAGCCCTCCGGAGGAAACCCCGGAGGTGAAGCCCGTCAAAGTCGGTGAAAGCCCTCGACGAAGTCCGAGCTAACGCCGAGCCAAGCCGCCCTGAAAAGGAGCGGAAGGTGTAGAGAGCAGACGGCGGGCACCTAAGGCCGAAAGGCTACGGTGAAGGCGTGCTCCAGACCACGAACAGCCCACGCTGGCGGCGAAAGCCGAAGTGGTACGAAAATCCCTCGACCTCGCGGTCATACCGGTTCGATTCCGGTCTCGGGCACCATCCGATTTCGCGGCACTACTGCTCAGCCGTCGGTCTTGCACCACTCAGCCTTGCAAGGCACGCCGTCGTCATCGTCGAGATCGACGTCCGGGCAGTTCCGCTGATAGAACTTCGCCTCATCGCACGAGCTCATCTCGGCGCAGCGCAGCTTTCCTTCGCAATGGAACGCGGCTTCCTCCTCGTTGCCCGGCGAGCTCGCGGACTCGCCGCCGCCGTTTCGCGGCTCGCCCGGTTGCAGATAGAGGAAGATAGCGATCAGCATGATCGCAAGCAGAAACACCGTGCTGCGCATGATTCGCCCCCTGAGACGATCGACGCGAAGCCAAGCGTACCTCCAATCGCGCCCGCGTCAACGAAAGATCAAATATCGCGAAAGACTTGCGCGGCCGGCGGACGATGATCGGAGCGCGGCATCGCCGGCACGCAATCGGTGCCATTGGACCGACGAGCGGCAGGTGCGACACAGTTCGATACACGCCTTTTCACGTGCTCGCTGCATCGCGCTATCTACGCTTTTCCCCGCAAGCGCAACGGGTGTTTTCTGGGGGCAGGCAATGGGATTGTCACGTACTCGCACAACGCCGGACTCGCCGGCGTGCGAGAAGCTCACGCGCGTCGGCGAGTGTCACGCCGGCAAGGGGCCGGCCGGCGCGCGTGTGCGGGCACGGCGGCGCTAGCATGCGATTTCTACTTGCGTTGCGCGCAGTGGAGGCCGATCTCCACTGCGTGATGGTTCCGGATCTGCCCGGCTGCCGCGCGGCGGGCCGCAATTTCGATCAGGCCGTTCTCTATGCGCGCCGTGCGATCGACGAGCATTGTCGCCTGCTCGCCGCGGACGGCGAGCCGATGCCTGAGCCGTTGCCGCTCGAGCATCACACGCCGCTCCCGGACCTCTTCGAAGAAGCAGTCTGGACGTCGGTGGACGTGCCGATCGAGAAATATTTCCTCCGCTGAGCCGCCACATCGTGTCGCCAACGCGCGATCTTTGACCCCAACCGCACGCGCGCGTAACCTGCGCGCGCCGATGCGCATCACCTTCGAACTCGAGCCCGCCGACGTCGAGCGTTTTCACGCCGCGCTCGCGCGTGCGCGGCAGACGACGCAATGTGCCGATGAGGTCGACGTGATCGACGCGGCGAAGTACGCGCTCGATCATCTCTGCGCCGGCGCGGCGCCGGCCTATGTGCGCAAGCGCCTCGTCGACGTGCAGCGCCTCATCATGATGCTCGAGGACGAAGCCTGGGCGCTGCCCGATCCCGAGCGCTCCGACGTAATCGAGACGCTCGCGTATTTCAGCGATCCCGACGATCTGATCCCGGACGACATCGAAGTGATCGGTCTCCTCGACGATGCGATCATGCTTGAGCTTCTGCTTCGCCGATTGCGCACCGTCCTCAACGCGTACACGGATTTCTGCGCATTCCGCACGACGCTCGCGGCGATGCCGGGCGATTCCGACGCACGTCGCGCGCACGCGCGCAGCCTTGCCGAGCGACGCATCAAGTTGCAAAAGCGCATGCGGCGCCGTCGCTCGCGCAAAGCGAGCGCCTGACGAAAGCTTCAAGCCGCGCGCGCGTTCCGGCGCGCGACGATCAAATAGCTATTGAACGGCGTGCGACCCCAGAGCGGCTTCACTTCAGTCGCGAGCCCGTGAGCCTGCAGCGGCGCCTCGATTTCCTCGCGCGCCGGAAAGTGGCCGATCGGGCTTCGCATCCATCCGAACACGCGCGAGAATTTCTCCTCGGCGACGGTCGCATAGAATCGCCAGTTCGCATCGCGCAGCACGTTGCGCACGACGAGAAGGCCGCCCATCGCGACTCGTTCGGCCGATTCGTCGAGCACGCGCCGCTGCACGTCAGCGGACATATAGTGCAGTACATCGAGCAGCGCGACGTCGCCGGCGAACGCCGGCAGCGCATCGGCATCTCCGGTCGAGAAATCGAGCTGCAAATGGCCGAGCTCGGCCGCCGCGCGCGCTTCACCGATCTTCTCTTCATCGAGATCGATGCCGCGATACTCGCCGCGGTATCCGCGCTCGCGAAGATACTGGCCGAGCAAGCCGAGGCCGCAGCCGATATCGAGCAGCGCGCGCGGAGAGTCGACGATCAGCGGCGCGACGCCTTCGAACAAGGGATCCCATCGCAGCTTGCCGCGCACATACGAGCGATGTCCGCGCAGGCGATAGCGCGCGGAGATGCGCGCTATCACGTCGGCCGGAATGGCGCTCACCCGCGTGCTCGCATCAAACAGGCCAGGTCTCGGCGAAGAGCCGGAGGAAATTCCCACCCAGCACTTTCTCGATCACGCGATCGGAACGGCCGCGCTTGGACAAGAGCGTCGCGATCGTCTCGAAACGCCGCGGCGTGTTGAGATCAGGCACGAACGTGTAGACCGTCGTCGTCTCGCCCGGCGCCGATACGCCACGCTTGCGCCGCTCGGCGATTTCGTCGGCGAAGCCTTTGACGTACTCGGGCGTCAGCTCCACGGCCGACACCGCGCCGTCGGTGCCGATGCCGACGTGATCCTCGCCGCAGACATCGAGCGCGTGCTCGATGTGCGCGATCACGTCCGCCGCCATCGGCTGGCCGCTGGTGCGAAGGTAGGGCATGAGATAAATGCCGGCGACGCCGCCGCGATCGGCGAGCTTGCGCAACGTCGCATCGTTCTTGTTGCGCGGCAGATCCGATACCGCCGCGCAGCCCGTGTGCGTGATCGCAACCGGCTTTTTCGAAAGCTCGATCGCCTCGTCGGTCGTGCGCCGTCCGCAATGACTCAAGTCGACGAGAACGTTGCGCTCGTTCATGCGTCCGACCAGATCGCGTCCGAACAGGCTGAGCCCCGCGTCGCCGGGCTCGAGGCAGCCGTCGCCCACGAGATTGCGGCGGTTGTACGTGAGCTGGATGATGCGCACGCCAAGCCCGCTGAACGTGTCGAGCCGGTCGAGATCTTCCCCGAGCTGCGTCGTGTCCTGAAATCCGTAGATGACCGCTAGACGACCGCTGCGCTTGGCTTCGGCAAGATCGCGCGCCGTCGAAAACTTCATCAGCACGTCGGGATGCTTGGCGATATCGGCGTCCCAGCGCGCGATGTCGGCGATCGCGTTGTCGTAGTCGTGCGCGTAGCTGCCGACGCTGCCAACCGTGAGATTCACCGCGGTCAAACCGGACGCGCGAATGTCCGCGAGGCTTGCGGCGTCGAGCGGTCCTTGCCGGTTCGCACTGCCGGGCGATCCGAGCGCGTCGATCACGCTCGCCTTCGCATAACCTTTCCAGGTCGCCGCCGAAGCGGCCGTATCCGCTGCGCGCGCTTTCGGCAGCGCAGCGGCCAGCGTGGCTGCCGTCATGGACGTCAGAAAATTGCGTCGCGCGATCGTCGTACCGGTCATGAAGTCGATGCCTTGTCGGACGGTGAGCGGCGATTGTGGACGCCGCGCGCGCGTCTGCACAAGCAGTCGGGATGCGCGTGCGAGGGGTTTCGACATATGCTCGCGCGTTCGCGGTTTCCATCGCCAGCCGCGCGACGAATCCAGGAGCCACCGATGCACTTTATTTCGGTCTTGCGCGAGCTCGATTCCACGCAGCGCAAAGTCGTCTTCGCGAGCTTCCTCGGCTGGACGCTCGACGCGTTCGACTTCTTCCTCTTGGTCTTCGTGATCCCGGAAGTCGCGCACGAATTCAACGTCGGCATTCCGGAAGTCGCGTTGTCGCTGACCTTCACGCTCGCGATGAGGCCGCTCGGCGCCTTCATCTTCGGGCGACTCGCCGATCGTTATGGCCGGCGTCCGGTGCTGATGATCGACATCGTCCTCTTCGCCGTGCTCGAAGCCGCCTCCGCGCTCGCGCCGTCGCTGACGGTGCTCTTGATCGTTCGTGCGTTGTTCGGCATCGCGATGGGCGGCGAATGGGGTATCGGCGCATCGCTTGCGATGGAGTCGATTCCGGCGAAGGCGCGCGGCGTCGTGTCGGGCCTGCTGCAGGAAGGCTACGCCGTCGGCTATCTCATTGGCGGCCTTTTCTACATTGCGCTGTTCGATCACATCGGCTGGCGCGGCATGTTCGCGCTCGGCATCCTGCCGGCGCTGCTGGTGTTGTTCATCCGTCGCCACGTGCCCGAATCGCCGGTGTGGACGCAAAACGTAAAGACCGTGCAGCCCAGCCTTCGCGAAACGATGCGCGGGCGCTGGGGTTTGTTCGCGTATCTCGTGATCCTGATGATGGCGTTCAACATGTTCAGCCACGGCTCGCAGGATCTCTATCCGACGTTTTTGAAACAGCAGCTTCATTTCGACACGCGCACGGTCGGCACGCTGACGGTCGTCCTCAATCTCGGCGCGATCGTCGGCGGGCTTTTCTTCGGCGCGTGGTCCGAAAAAGTCGGTCGCCGGCGCGCGATCATCGTCGCCGCGCTGCTCGCGATCCCGATGGTGCCGCTCTGGACGTACGGCGGATCGGTCGTGATGCTCGGCGTCGGCGTATTCCTGCTGCAAGTGATGGTGCAGGGTGCCTGGGGCGTGGTGCCGGTGCATCTCAACGAGCTTTCGCCGAACGGCGTGCGCGGAACGTTGCCGGGATTCGCCTATCAGGGCGGCAATCTGCTTGCATCGATCACGGCGCCGCTCCTGACCTGGTTCGCCGGCCAGCGCGGCGGCGACTACGCATTCGCGATGTCGATATTCATCGCCTGTGTCGCGGTGTTCCTTGCGCTGGTCACCGCGCTCGGACCCGAAGCGCGCGGTACCTCGTTTGGCGCCGACGCGGGCCCATGACGGCGGCGGGCGCACCTGCTAGGCTCCCGCGCCTCGATTTGGAGTGCCCATGAAAATTGAAGCCAACAAGGTCGTCTCGTTCCACTACACCGTCAGCGACGGCGGCCCCGAACCCGTCGATTCCTCACGCGAGCGCGGCGAGCCGCTGGCCGTACTGATCGGGCACGGCAGCATCATTCCCGGCCTCGAGAACGCGTTGCTCGGCCGCGAAATCGGCGAGCGTTTCGAAGTGACCGTCGAACCCGCGCAAGCCTACGGCGAGCGGCGCGAAGGCTTCACGCAGCGTGTGCCGAAGAAATATTTCCAGGACGCCGACCATCTCAAGCCCGGCATGATGACGGTGCTCAACACGCGCGAAGGCGGACCGCGGCAGGTCGTCGTTGAGAAAATCGGCTCGAGCGTGATCGACGTCGATCTCAACCATCCGCTCGCCGGCAAGACGCTGACGTTCGACGTCGAGATCACCGACGTTCGCGATGCGACGCCGGAGGAGATTTCGCATCGGCACGTGCACGGCACGGGCGGCCACGCGCATTGAATCTAATCGAGCACGCGTTTGCCGTAGACGAAGTGCTCGTTCCACCAGCTTCCCGATAACGCATCCAGCCGCACCGTGCCGCCGGTGTTCGGCGCGTGCACGAACCGCTGCTCGCCGACATAGATGCCGACGTGGCTGATATGCCGGCCGTCGGCGAAGAACACGAGATCGCCGGCTTGCAAATCCTCGCGATCGAGCTTGCGTGCTTTGAGATCGCCCATCTCGCGCGACGTGCGCGGCAGCAAGACGCCGGCGGCATCGCGGAACACGTAGCCGACGAGGCCGCTGCAATCGAACCCGCCCTGCGGCGTGTTGCCGCCGAAGTGGTACGGCGTGCCGACCAGCGCCATCGCGCGGAACAGCACCGCGTTGGCGGCGTCAGCGCGCGGCGTACCGGGTAAAAGCGGAGGTTCGGCGCGGTGCGGCTGGCTGCCGCAGCCGGAAAGCAGGATCCCGCCGAAGGCGAGGGTGAATAGGCGGAATCGGAACGGCGGCACGCCGATACGCTGGCCGAGCCGGGGACGGGCTGTCAATGCCTGAAGAGCCTGGCGCCGGCCCAAGCCGGCGCGGCGGTGCGTCAACCCGTGCCGCCGCAAACTGTCAGTTTTGGACGCGCCGCGACCTGCGGAACCGGCACCGGCAGCTGCGATTCGGTGAGGAACGCTTCAAGATCCTGCACCGTTTCCTCGAAGCGAGCGAGCCGGTCGTTCGCCGCGGTCGCGACGGCGTGCGGCACGCTGCCAAGGTCGAGCAGGCCGCGCACCATCTCGCGCTGCGGATCGCTGAAGTTCGGATCCTGCAGGGCTTCGTCGAGCGCGCAGATCAGCGCGGCGAGCCAGCCCGAGGAGGGCGAGCGCAGTGCCAGCAGCAGTTCGTTGGTCGACGTCTTCATCGGATTCCCCGGTTGATCCTTCTGTCCCGATCGATGCAGATTTGATGCCAGGAGGTCGCGCCAAGGCATATCGGTTAGGCTTCGCCCTTTGCCACGGGATGACGTCCATGCGCTTTCTCGTCGGAATTGCCGCGGCGCTGGCCGCTCTGGCCGTCTCGGGCTGCGCCACCACCGCCGGCTCGGACACCGGGTACGACCTCGTGATCCGCAACGGCACGATCTACGACGGCTCCGGCAGCGCGCCGGTAAAGGCCGACGTCGGCGTGCGCGGCGACCGCATCGCGGCGATCGGCGATCTCTCCAAGGCGCACACCAAACGCAGTGTTGATGCAGCCGGCCTCGCGGTCGCGCCGGGTTTCGTTAACGTGCTGTCCTGGGCGCCGGAGGCGCTGATCGCCGACGGCCGCTCGGTTTCCGACAGCCTGCAAGGCGTCACGCTCGAAGTGTTCGGCGAAGGCTGGTCGTACGGACCGCTGAACGATGCGATGAAGAAGGAAGCGCTCGGTGAGCAGGGCGACATCAAGTACGACATCACCTGGTCCTCGCTCGGCGATTTCATGCACACGCTCGAGGCGCGCGGCGTCGCGCCGAACATCGCGAGCTTCGTCGGCGCGAGCACGGTGCGCCAGTACGTGCTCGGCAACGCCGACCGCGCACCGACGCCGTCGGAGCTCGCCGAGATGCAGGGCCTCGTGCGCACCGCGATGGAAGAAGGCGCGCTCGGCGTCGGCTCGGCGCTGATCTATTTCCCCGGGAATTTCGCCAAGACCAACGAGCTCACCGCTCTCGCGAAGGCCGCGGCGCCTTATGGCGGCGCGTACATCTCGCACATGCGCAGCGAAGGCGATCGCCTGCTCGAAGGCATCGACGAGCTGGTCGACATCACGAAAGCCGCCGGCGTGCACGGCGAGATCTATCACCTGAAAGCCGCCGGTCGCGACAACTGGCCGAAGATGCGCGAAGCGATCGCGCGCATCGAGAAGGCGCGTGCCAGCGGCCTTTCGATCAGCGCCAACATGTACGCGTACACGGCCGGCGCGACCGGCCTCAACGCGTGCATGCCGCCGAAAGTGCAGGAAGGCGGGCTCGATGCGTGGGTCGGGCGGCTCAAGGATCCGCACGTCCGCGCGCAGCTGATCAAGGATATGCGCGCGCCGGGCAAGGATTGGGAAAACCTCTGCTATGCCGCGGGCGAGCCGAGCAACATTCTTCTGATCGGCTTCAAGAACGAGAAGCTCAAGGCAATGACCGGCAAGACGCTCGCCGACGTCGCCAAGCTCCGCGGCACGTCGCCCGAAGAAACCGCGATCGATCTCGTCATCGAAGATCATGCGCGCGTCGACACCGCGTTCTTTCTGATGAGCGAAGACAACGTGAAGCTCGGCCTGTCGCAGCCGTGGGTCGCGCTTGGCTCCGACGAAGGCTCGTACGTGCCCGAAGGCGTTTTCATGAAATGGCAGCCGCATCCGCGCGCCTATGGAAACTTCGCGCGTTTCCTCGGCCACTACGTGCGCGACGAGCATGTCGATACGCTCCCGAGCGCTGTGCGGCGTCTCTCTGCGCTGCCTGCCGACAACTTCAAGCTGCGCGATCGCGGTTATCTCAAGACCGGCTATTACGCCGACGTCGTCGTCTTCGATCCGGCGACGATCGCCGATCACGCGACGTACGATGATCCGCGCGAATTCTCGACCGGCGTGCGCGATGTCGTCGTCAACGGCGTCGAGATCGTGCGCGACGGCAAGCACACCGGCGCCAAACCTGGACGCTTCGTCACCGGCCCCGGCTTCAAAGCCGCGAGCCGCTGATTAGCTGCGATGGCGCGCGCGCGCGATAGCGATGTGCTGATCCTTGGCGGCGGCGTCATCGGCCTCGCCTGCGCGTATTACTTGCTCGAAGCCGGACGCGGCGTGACCGTGCTGGAGCAGGGCACCGCCGGCTGCGGCAGCTCGCACGGCAATTGCGGCACGCTGACGCCGAGCCACGCGACACCGCTCGCGATGCCGGGCGTGATCGGTCCCGCGCTGCGCGCGATGCTGCGCAAGGACGCGCCGCTCCGGATCGCGCCGCGCATCGATCCTTCGTTGTGGCGCTGGCTCTTCGGTTTCGCGCGCCGCTGCAACTGGGACGATTTCCGCGATGCGACGCGCGCGAAAGCGCCGCTCTTGATCGAATCGCGGCGCCTGATCGAAGAGCTCGTGCGCAAGGAATCGCTCGACTGCGAATTCGAAAGCCGCGGAACGTTGTACGTGTTTCGCGACGAGGCGGAGCTCGAGCATTCGCGCTGGCTGCCCAAGGCGCTTGCCGAAATCGACCTCACGATCGACACGCTCGACGCTGCACGCGTGCACGCGATGGAACCGGCACTGAAGCCCGGCGTGGTCGGCGGCTATTTCAATCCGGGCGATGCGCACCTCCGGCCCGATCGCTACGTCGCCGGGCTCGCGCAGTGCGTGCGCGCCAAAGGCGGCGCAATCGAAGAAGGCGCGCGCATCGCCGCGATCGAACGCGAGGACGGACGCATCGTGCGCGTGCAGACGAGCCGCGGCGATTTCTCCGCGCGCGAGGTCGTGTTCGCGCTCGGCGCCTGGTCGCCGCCGCTCGCACGACAGCTCGGCATCACGCTAGCGATCCAGCCCGGCAAAGGCTATTCGATCACGTACACGCGGCCGGCGATCTGTCCGCGCATCCCGCTGGTGCTGAAGGAGCGCAGCGTTTGCGTCACGGCGTGGTCTTCGGGTTACCGGCTCGGCAGCACGATGGAGTTCGCCGGTTACGATACTTCGCTGAACCGCACGCGCCTCGATGCGCTCCGCCGCGGCGCGGCCGAATATCTCCACGAGCCGGAAGGGCCTGCGCGCGTCGAGGAATGGTACGGTTGGCGGCCGATGACCCCTGACGATCTGCCCATGCTCGGCCGCGCGCCGGGCGTTGACAATCTCGTGTTGGCGACGGGGCATGGCATGCTGGGGGTCAGCATGTCGGCCGTGACTGGGCTCCTCGTCAGCGAAGCCGTCACGGGCAAGCCGCCGTCGCTCGATATGGCTCCGTACAGCGTCACGCGTTTCGGCTGATTTTCATTTCTCTCTCGGGGGACCCATGCGACATTGCAGCAGCTTCGTTCTCGGCACCGTTCTCGCGCTTGCATTCGTTCAATCCGCGTCGGCCGCGGACGCCGCCAAGGCCGCGCCGGCCGATCCGGTGCAATTCCAGTGGGGCGTCAAGATTCCGCTCCGCGACGGCGTGAAGCTCAACGCGACGTTGTATCGGCCGCTCGATCAGAAAGAACCGCTACCGTGCGTGTTCACGCTGACGCCGTACATCTCGGCGAGCTATCACGACCGCGGCATGTATTTCGCCGGCCACGGCTATGTGTATCTGACCATCGACGTGCGCGGCCGCGGCAACTCCGAAGGCGAGTTCATGCCGCTGTTGCAGGAAGCGAAGGACGGCCACGACATCGTCGAGTGGCTCGGCACGCAGTCGTACTGCAACGGCAAAGTCACGATGTGGGGCGGCTCGTACGCGGGCTACGATCAGTGGGCGACCGCGAAGGAATTCCCGTCGCATCTCGCCACGATCGTGCCGGTCGCATCGCCCAAGCCCGGCGTCGACTATCCAATGCGCAACAATATTTTCTATCCGTACGACATGCAGTGGCTGACGCTGGTCAGCGGCCACGCAGCGCAGGACAAGATCTTCGGCGATTCGAGCTTCTGGGCCGCGAACTTCAAGCGCTGGTACGAGGCTCACGCGCCGTTCTCCGAGCTCGACAAATATGTCGGCAATCCCTCGCCGATCTTCCACACCTGGATCGAGCATCCGGCGCAGGACGAGTATTGGGACAGCTATAGCCCGACCAAAGAGCAATACGCGAAGCTCGATCTTCCGATCCTCACGATCACCGGCCATTACGATGGCGATCAGCCCGGCGCGCTGGCGTTCTATCGCGACTTTTTCCAGAACGCGTCGGCCGCGGGCAAGGACAAGCATTACCTCATCATCGGACCGTGGGATCATCCGGGCACGCGCACGCCGCAGGCCGAAGTCGCCGGTCTCAAGTTCGGCGATGCCTCGCTGCTGGACATGAACGCGCTGCACAAGGCGTGGTACGACTGGACGATGAAGGGCGGCGCGAAACCCGAGTTCCTCAAGGACAAAGTCGCGTTCTACGTGGTCGGCGAGGAAGCCTGGCGCTACGCGCCGACACTCGAAGCGACCACCGCGAAGAGCGAGCCGTGGTATCTCGATTCTGCCGGCGGCCGCGCCAACGATGTGTTCGCATCCGGAAGCTTGACCAAGGATAAATCGCGCGGCGGCGCACCCGATCGCTACGTCTACGATCCGCTCGATACGAGCCCGGCGCAGTGGGAAACGGTCGATGTGCCGAACGGTCTCACCGATCAGCGCGGCATCTTGAACTCCGCCGGCAAGATTCTCGTCTACCACACGCCGGCGTTCACCGCCGACACCGACATCGCCGGCTTCTTCAAGCTCTCCGCATGGATCTCGCTCGATCAGCCCGATACCGATTTCGTCGCTGCGATGTACGAGATCAAGCAGGACGGCAGCAGCGTCGCGCTCGCCGACGACATGCTGCGTGCGCGCTACCGCAAAAGCTTCCGCGACGCGACGCTGGCGAAACCCGGCACGGTCGAACGCTATGATTTCGATCACTTCACCTATACCGCGCGACGCATCGCCAAGGGCAGTCGCCTCCGGCTCGTGATCGCGCCGGTCAATTCGTTGTACAGCCAGAAGAATTACAACAGCGGCGGTGTCGTCGCGAACGAATCGGGCAAGGACGCGCGCAAGGTGACGGTGACGCTGTATCACGATGCGTCGCGGCCGAGTGCGTTGTATGTGCCGATTGCGGCGGCTTCGTCCGCTAAGTAGTAAATCCGCTCTTCCCCTCTCCCGCTCGCGGGAGAGGGTAGGGTGAGGGCAAGCCGATTCAACGCTTCACTCCGATCGCCCCTCACCCGCGCCTTCGGCACGACCTCTCCCTCAAGGGGAGAGGTGAAAAGCACTAATGCGCCCCGAACGACGCAGTGACATTACCTCCCAGCCTCGTATTCTTCATCGGCCGCAACGACTCCGCCTTCTGCTCCGCCGCGCCGCTGCACCCGACCGTCCAGCAGTACGGCTCCAGCCAAGCAAGCTTCGAATTCTGCTCGTCGAACCCTTCGAGCACTTGCGTCACGCCAGTGCGCGTCTCGAACACGCGCGGGTCGGCGATGCCGATCAGCGTGCGGTCGGCTGCGCGTTTCAACGCGCCGTGGCCTTCGGCGGCGAGATCGACGCCGTTCGCCTTTCCGAACGCGGCCATCATCGCGATCGGCGTGATCGCATAGTTGTTGTAGCCGAGCGCGCGCGACTGGCGCGCCATCTCGTTCGGCAAGTAACCGTCGGCGTCGACTTGGTTGGCGAAGATGTCGTACATCTTCACCGACCAGTCGAAGAGATCGCGGCGATTCGTCACCACGCTCGTCGCCATCACGCCCCACGCGGCCCAGTAGTAGTGATTGTTGATCTTCGCGATCGGGTCGTTCTCCGGCCATTCGGTGACGACACGATCGGCGATCTTGCCGAGCCACGTCTCGATCTTGTGCGATTCCTGCTGAAACTGCGCAAGCGGTTTGCTCGACGAATACTGAAGCCGCAGATACGCGCCGCTCATCGACGCGAGCGACCATTTGCGCAGCGAGCGGCCCGTGTGATTCGCGGCCGGTCCGAGCAGCGCGTCCGCATCGGCCCATGCGATGTATGCATCGAGCGCGCATTTGAGCGCGCCCGGATTTCCGGTGCTCATGTACTTGTCGACGCTGCGCACGACGCCTTTTTCCATATCGTTGATCGGCTTCGTCAGCGCCTTGTAGCGCGCATCGGCGTCCTCGTTGAGCTGATCGCGCGCCTTGCCCGAGCCTTCGTATTTGCTTGGGAAATCGAGTTTGCCGGTGAACGGCGCCGGAGGTTGTGCGCAGTCGAACGAACCGCCGCCTTTGCGCTCGACCGCGTGCGAATAGCCCGGTGGCGGCAACAGCGTCTGCGCATGCGCGGACATCGTGCAGAAGAAAGTTGCGGCAAGCGGAAGAAGAAACCGGTTTGCAACGGATGCGTTCATGAGTTCACCTATCGGCTGGCGACATCGGATGTTTCGCGCGAGCACAGTTGCGCGGTCAGAGTGAGCGGCTTGGCCGGCGCCGGGCCCACATCCGCCGGTCTCACGTCGGTGATGGCAACCTTCACGGCCGCGGCCGGACCCGGCGACGATGCGCCCGAAGATGTCGCGTTCGCGTAGTTCGCATCGCCGCTGTACGTCGCAGTCAGCGATGCAGCCGACACGTTCGCGCCGGCGAAATTGCAACTCGTCGCCGGCAGCGTGAACGAGCACGAGGTCTTGCCGTCGCTGATCGAAACGCCGCCGGTCGGTTTCGCCGTCGCTTGACCCAGCGGCATCACACTCGCCGTGACGACGTACACCGGATCCATCTCCAGCGTCGCGCCCATCAAGGTGGCCGCCGCGTAGTCGGGCCGATCGGTGCGAAGCTCAGCGACGAAACGGCCACCGTTGTCGACGTACTGGTTGAAATGAAGCTTCAGCGACTCCTTGAGCCCGTTGAAGTACCAGAGCTCGGCGTGCACGTCCTTGGTGGCGACGTCGCTGAATTGGAAATCGAGCTGGCCGTTCTTGCCGACCAGCGGCAGGATGCGCCCGCCACCGTTGAACAGAAGCTCGTTGCTGCCCGGATGCACCGTGATCGTCTTTTCGAGCAGCGCCGGCTTCCCGCGACAGCCGTCGGTGACGAGCGGCACGGCCTGGCGGAATATCTTGTAGGGATTTTTCTCTGAGCTCGGATAGTTCTGGTACGGCATCTCCCAGATCACGATTTTCGGCGGATGCTGCTGGAACTCCTTGCTCTGCAAGTAGTGCAGCAGCGAGCCTTCGAACGAGCCGCCGCTGATCGCGACGTTGACGATGTCCGCGCCGATGTATTGTTCGAGATAGCCGCCGAAGTTGTAGCCGCCTTTCGCATCGCTGTTACTGGTGCCGACCAGCGCGATTTCGGGCTGTGCTTCGTCGCCGAGCAAGCTGCCGCCGCCATCGCCGCCCGATCCTTCGGTCGCATACATCGTGACGTATTGCATCGAGTAGCCGCCGCCGCAAAGCTGCGCGGCGATTTTCTGCAACGTGCCCGGCTTGGCGAGCACGCCGGCTTCGTGCGTCGTGAACTGCTTCTTCGGGATCGACGAGAACGCGGGCAGCTTCTGCACGGTTTCGGCGATCACTTTCGCGGAATGCTCGGCGCCGGCCGGCGTCCAGTGGTGATCGCGGCGAAAGAAGTACTCGTAGTCTTTCTTCTCGTCGGCGAGCTTGTCGAGCGGCGCGACGACGACGTCACCGCCGCGGCGGAGCTTTTCGAGCGCCGCCGAATAATTGCGCCGCGCTGTTTCGAAATCGTAGCTGCGACGCTGCTCGGGTTTCAGCTTGTCCGGATCCATCAAACCTCGCGGCGGCTGATAGACCAGCACGAGCTCGGTGCCGCGCGCGTGCAGCGCTTCGCTCAAGCGGCGAAGCTCGGCGAGACTCTCGTCGGTGATGTCGAACGTCGTCGTCAGGTCCATTTCGCTGCGGAAGAGCCAGCCGTCGCGGCCGTCCATCAGTACGCGGAAATCGCTCAGATACTGCGAGCCCGAATACGCCGAGGGATCGGCCGCGCGCGGACACAGCGAGCAGCAGCGCTCGATCGCATAGTCGGGCGCGGCCGGCGTGGTGTTCGGCGCGGCGCGCGCCGGCGACGCTGCGAAGAGCAGCGCCGCGGCGAGCGCGAAGCGGAGGACGAAATCCATCACGAGCCTCAGTTCACCGACCAGATCAGCACCGGCTGATTTGCGCTGCCGGTGACGAAGAGGCTGAACGTCTTGCCGCGTTCGAGCGCGATGGGCTTCGCATCGGCGAGCTTGGTCGCGCCGTTGTAGACCGCGAGATTCACCTTCACCGCGTTGACTTCGCGATGTCCGCTCGCTTCGGCGGCGACGTTGTCGATTACGGCCTGGCTGCCGTCGGCGGTCTTGAGGCTCAGCGTCGTGCCGTCGATCAGGTTGAACACCGAGAGCAGCGCCTTGAGCTGGCTGTTGAAGCACTCCTGCTCGAAGAGATGCACGCTGCTGGCGTTCTCGAGCGCAGCGGTGTAGCAGCGCGATCCTTGCAGTGTGAGACTCTGCGACGCGCCGCCGATCTTCGCCGGATACGAGCCCGGCGCGAGAAAAACGTACGAGCTGGCTTCGAGCGCCGAGGTGTCGCCGACGCTCTTGTCGCCGATCTGTGCCGCGATCTTCGGTTGCGTGGTGCCGTTGAACACGCGCACGAATGCCGAGCCCGGCGGTGCTGCCGGCGGATACAAACCGGCCGATGCCGATACCACGAAACCGGCGAGCATGGTGACGGCGATGGATTGCGCGATCGTTTTTGCGCGAGATGTCATGATGAAGTCCTCCTCATTGGGACGAAGCACCCGTTGCGGTCGACGTCGCGCTCGCGACGAAGACTTCGGGTGGCAAGTGGTAGGCGTCGAGCGCCTGGCGGGCGAGCAGGTAGCGTTCGGGCAGTTCCCAGATCACGAGTTGCGGCGGCGATGCGTTGAGATCGTCGCTCTGCAGATAACCGAGCATCGGCGCGAACGGCCCGGTGCCTTCCTTCGCGTAGTTCATAATGTCCTCGTGCAGCGCTTCTTCGAGCGCGCCCGGGAAATTCCACAGCGGCTCGGCGCTGTAGCTGGTGCCGACGAGTGCGACGCGCGCGCCCGCGGCGTCGCCGAGCAAACCATCCGCGCTCGCCGAGACGTTCTCGGTTTTGAGCTCGGGGACGTCTTCGGCCGGCGGCAGCAGGAACGCGAAGTAGGGATCCAGCGGCAGGAAATTGAAGAGATCGCCGCGATGCGTTTTCTCGCCGGTGAGATGCGTCTGGAATTCGCTGTTGCCGCCGGCGAGGTTCAGCGACCGCGCCGTCGATGCGATTGCCTGCGCGGCGAGATTCGCGCCGAACGGCGACCAGTGCGTGTCGGTGCGAAGATACGTCGGTTCGATCTGCTTGCCCGCCGTCAGCGGTGCGAGGAGATCGACGCTTGCGATGCCGTCGCGCCGCAGCGTCGCCTGCACGCGCGCGTACATCGCACGATGCAGCGCCGGCGGCTCGCGCCGGTCGAGATATTCGGGATAGACGCGCGCTTTTGCCGGCACAATCGCGACGAGCAGCACGATATTCTTCTGCGCGAGCTCCTTGTGGACCCAGTCGATCAGCGCGAGATTTCGTTCGGCCTGATGTTCGGCATCATCGTCGAGCCGGAATTCCTCGTCGGTGTAGAGCCAGTTCCGCTTGCCGAGCACGACGCCGGGCCGGCCTTCGCCGAACAGCGTGTAGTCGATGGCGGCCCAGACAGAAACGCCGAACGTCTTGGCGGGAAACACTGCGTCGTAGTGCGATTCGAATGCGTGCGCGAGCTTGCCTTGCAATACGTCGTGCTCGTTCTCAGGTTTGAAATCCCAGGCGCGCGCGAGCGCGACGGCGCTGACCGTCAGCACCAGGAGTGCGAAGAGGAATGCGTTGAGAGCGACAGCTCGGCGCATGCATTCACCTCAAAACTGGAAGTATAGGAACGGTGAATAGCTCTGCGCGGAGAGCTTCAGGATCGCCAGCACGAACAGCGGCCAGATCAGCAACTGCGCGGCGACGTGGCCGTGCGCAAACACAGGCGGGCGCGGCGCCGGTCGAAGGCTCAACGCGCCAGTCAGCGCGGCGACCGCGATCGCAAGCAGCAGCGTCGCGATCTCGAGCGAAGTGACCGAGCCCGCATAGACATCCGACAAACCGACATCATCGAAGCGGAACATCGCGCCGTACATGCGGAGCGCCGATTCGACGTTCTGCGAGCGGAACATCACCCAGCCGAGCACGACAATGAGGAAGGTCAATGCCCATCGGTGCGGCCGAAAGCGCGATACGTCCGGTTTCACGCCCAATGCTCGCTCGACGCACAGCACCGTGCCGTGCCATGCGCCCCACAGCACGAACGTCCAGTTCGCACCGTGCCAGAGCCCGCCGAGCAGCATCGTCATGAACAAGTTGCGATACGTCTTCAGCGTTCCGCCGCGATTGCCGCCGAGCGAGATGTAGAGATAGTCGCGCAGCCAGCTCGAAAGACTCATATGCCAGCGTCGCCAGAATTCGGTGATGCTCTGGCTGATGTACGGCTGGTTGAAATTCTCGACGAAGCGAAAGCCCATCATGAGGCCGAGCCCGATCGCCATGTCGCTATAGCCGGAGAAATCGAAGTAGAGCTGCGCGGTGTACGCGATTGCGCCGAACCAGGCATCGGCCGTGGTCGGATGCGAAAGGCTGAACGCGCTGGTCGCGAGCGGCGCGATCGTGTCGGCGATGAACACTTTCTTGATGAAGCCTTGCATGAAGCGCAGCGAGCCTTCGCCGAATTTCTCCCAGCTGTGCACGCGGTGCTCGAACTGGTCGGCGAGATCTTTGTAGCGGAACACCGGCCCCGCGATCAGATGCGGGAACAGCGCGATGAACGTTGCGAAGTCGACCGGATGACGCGTCGCTTCGGTGTCGCCGCGGTAAACGTCGGCGATGTAGCTGATCGATTCGAAGATGTAGAACGAGATGCCGATCGGCAGGATCACATGCGTCCATACGATCGGGCTCGTGCCGGCCGCGCCGAGCAGCACGTTAAAACTGTCGACGCCGAAATTCGCGTATTTGAAATAGCCGAGCGTCACGAGATCGACGGTGACACCGAGCACGAGCCAGCGCCGCGCCTTTGCGCTGCGTGCGCCTTCGCGCGCGATCGCCATGCCGATCAGATAATTCCAGATCGTGACGGCTGCGAACAGGAACAGAAAATCGACGCGCCACCACGCGTAGAACACGTAGCTTCCGATCAGCACCACCCAGTTGCGAAGGCGCGCTCGATCCGGCGTCAGGTAGTAAACCGCGAGGAACAGCGGCAGGAACAGAAACAGGAAGACGTTGGAGGAAAAGACCATGGCGTCCTCGACCGTCAGCCGCTCGTCTGCGCGGCGCTGCCCGTCGCGGGACGGATCACGACCGGCAATTTCCTGCGCACGAGAATATCCAGCACCTGCTCCTGGTACTGGCCGAGCACGCCGGTGAACTTGATGCCGAGATCGCGCGCGGGTTTGCGAAGGTCGACGTCATAGAGCTCGAGGCTCAGCGGTTGATCGATCGTCACCGGTCCCGAGCCGTTAGAGACGAGCTGGCCGCCGACTACGGTCATCGAGATCGTTTGATGGAACGGATCGAGCCGCAAATTGCGGCCGGTCTCGTTGAGGTTCTTGATGTGTCCGTAGATGCCGGAGAGCCCGTTGCCGATCGCGACGTTGTCGTGCAGCTTCGCGTCGATGCTGTTGCGCACGCGGATGCCGTGACGGTAATTGCCGGTGACGAGGTTCTGCCAGAGCAGCGTGTTCGGGCTTTCGTAGATCGTGATGCCGTCGGCGTGGTTGCGGTACACCTGGTTGTGCGCGACGATGTTGTTGACGCTGCTGCGATCGACGACGATGCCCGACAGTTCGTTCTCGAACGATTTGTTGTTGAAGATCCAGCTGTCGTTGACTTCGCGCGAGACGATGATGCCGTGCTTCTCCTTCGTTCGCGATGCGATGTTCTCGGCGATGATGAGCCGCCGCGAGCGGTCGTGCGGATCGATGCCGTACTTGATGTTGTCGTGATAGTTGTTGCCGACGATCACGACGTCGTCGGCTTCGTAGCAATAGAAGCCGTACCAGTTGTCGTAGAACTCGGAGTTGAGCAGCCAGCCGCTCGGCCGATCGCGATGGAACACCGGCGCGAGCTTCGGGCTGAACTGCGAGATCGACACGCCGTACGCCTTCGTCGCGGCGAAGCCGAGATGCGCGACGACGCTGTCGATGATGTAGGTCTGCGAGGCGGCCCACGAAACGAGGAACGGCCGGAACTTGTGCTCGTCCTCGAACTCGGCCGGCTTGCGCTTGGCTTCGTTCCAGGCCTCGAGCCGGCTGCCGGTGATGAAGAGCTCGCCTTCGTTCACGATGAACGCGCCGCGATCGAGCGAGAGGCGGAAATCCTTGACGTCATCGCCGATGTGAAACGTCGCGCCCGGCTTCACGTTGATCGGCAGCCGCGCTACGAAAATGCCTTTGCCGGTTTCCTCGAAATATTGCTTGGGCAGCGCGCGCGAGAGATCGTGCGGCGTGACGTAGCCGCCGGTGATGAAGATGACTTTCGGCATCGAAGTCTGACGCAACGCCCATTCGCGCAGCCGCTCGTCGCGACCCTTGAAACTGTTGAAGCTCGTCTCGGTGAGCATGCTGCCGACGTTGATATGGCCGGCCGGCGTGCGCACGACCTTCTTCTTCGCAGCTTCGGAGGTGTACGGCGACAAGTCAGGCAGCGTCGGCGGCTTCGCATCGAGACGCGCAAGATCCTTCGCTGAACCTGCGAGCACGACATAGTTTTCGTTCTTGATGTCGGGTATCGGCTCGTTCGGGTTCTCCTCGTCGGAGCCGTCGGCCTGGTCGTAGTCGTCGGGATCGTCGTAGGCGTGGTTTTCCGCGCTTTCGTCGCTTTGCGGCGGTGGCTTCGACACCCGTGCCGTCGTCTGCGCCGGCAATGCGGACGCGAACGTCAGCATCGCGAGGAACAGCGCCACCGATGCAAGCGCTCTCAGTACCACAGCGTCAGCTCCAGCGTGACCCGATATTCCGAATCCGCATGCGTGTACGCGGCGCCCGGATCGAACACCGAACCGCGAAGGCGCAGCGAGCTTTGGTGCTCGTCGGCGACGAGCCAGCTCTTGTCTTCGGACTTACCGCCGAAATAGCGCGTCAGCACCAGATCGTACCCGTTGCCGAGATCGCGGCTGATCGTGTTCGGATCGACGAGAATATTGTCGACGACGACCGGCGCATCGCCGTTCACGCGGTGATAGCGGCTCCAGATGAGGCTCGTATCCCAGTCGCCGAGATTCACCGATGCGAACGCGGTCGCGACACGCAAGTTGCCAAGCTCGGCGCGATACGAATCGGTGAAGCGGCTGATCAGCGCGCGCGTGCCGGTGAACGTCGAATAGTTGCTCTGCAAGCCCGTCTGGCTGAACTGATCGTCGAGATCGTTCGCATGGCCGCCGCTCGAATACGCATACATGGCGCCAAGTTGCAGCGGAAAATGCGGGATCGGCAGTCGATAGCGAAGGCCAGCGTCTGCGGCCCAGGCGTGCAGATCACCGGAATCCTGGCCGGTGACGAGCCGCGTCGGATCGACGATCGACGTGTGCTGGCTGCCGACGAGCCAGGTCATCGAGCCCGTGTAGGCGAGGGCGGGCGCGTCGAGCCGGTCGTAGAAATGATTGTCGAGAAAGACGCCCGCCCAGGTCATGTGGCCGTTGGTGAGCTTGGTCTGGCTATCGACGATTTGCCCGAGCTCCGGCTGATCGCCGTTGTCGTCGGCGTGCACCACGCGCACGCCGATGCGCTGCTCCGGATGCCACTCGCCGCTCAGAGTGCCGAACGTGTAGATGCGATCTTTCTGATCCGGCGGCAGCTTCACATCGTCGGTGCGGTACGTGCCGAACTCGTGGCCGACGCCGATCTCGGCTTGCAGCAGCGTCGTTGAGAAGATCCAGCGCAGCGCGTCGATGTCCTGATCCCAGAATTGCGCATCGTCCTCGCGGATGCGCTGGCGACCGAGGCGAAACGATTCGCCGGGATAGCTCGTCAAGCCGCCGTAATCGATCCAGGCTTCCTTGAGACCGGCGAACGTCTTGCTCGATGCGCCGACGTTGTTGTTGTCGTTGCCGTTCGGCAGCACCGCGCCGGTCGGCGCGAACAGGCGCACGCGCAGGAACGCCGACCATTGCGGCGAGAACTGGAAATGCGCCCATGGCGTCAGATCGAGAAACGCTTCGCGCGTGTTGTCGCGGCCGAGATAGCCGAAATCGCGGCCGCCATCGCCCTCGGCGGTGATGTTTGTTTTCCAGGAATAGTCGACGTCGACAGCCATCGCCGGCGCGGCGGCGATGAGCGCCGCGCAGCCAATTCCGATCGAGAGATAATTCTTTTCGTTCACGGATGACCTCCGCTCGTATCCGCCTGGGCCAGGCCCGGGGTGGGCTCCGCTTGCGGCCGAGCCGCGAGCTCCTGATCGAGCAGACGACCAGCGGACGCGAGCTCTTGTGGGTTCAGCGCCGCGCGCAATTGATCGCGCAACGTGCGCATCGCATCGGTGCCGCCGCGCGCGCCGAGCTCGGCGAACACGTACGCGACGACGCGGTTCGCGCAGGTGCCTTTTGCCGATGCGTGCAAGCGTGCGAGCGCACCATCGGCCGGGATGTAGCCTTGTCGTGCGGCGCCGAGCAGGTATTGCTGCGCTTTCGCAGGATCGACTTCGTCGAGATAGCCGTACTGATACAGCCGTCCGAGGAAGTAGCTCGCTTCGAGCGCGGTCGCCGGCATCTTTGCCGCTTCGGTGAGGTATTGCTGCGAGGTCTTCGGATCGCGCGTAGCGCGCTGGCCGTAGAGATAAAGCTCGCCGAGGAACAGCGTCGCGTCGGCGATGTTCGCCTTGCGTCCGTCCTCGAGCGCCTTTTCGACTTCGAAATCCGGCGAGAGATATGGATAGCGCACGACGACTCCGGCCGCTTCGACGCGCGCTTCGACCGACGATGCGCCGAGTTTGGCGATGATCTGATTGGCGATGTCGGGTTCCGCATTCGCTGCGACCGGCGGCGGTGCCGGCGCCGGCTTTGCTGCCGGCGCAGCACCGGGAGGCGGTGCGGCGGCGATCGTTACCGGCGTCGCGACACCGACCGGATCTTGCGCGCACGTGCGCATCGCATTCGCGGGACCCGAGACGCCGCCGACGGATGTCGTCGGTGCAAGCGCTTCGGCGTCGGCTTCCGGAACGTCGGAGACAGCGACCGGCGCCATCGTCGGCTCGTCGTTGTCGTTCGGCGTCGCGACCAGCGCGCGTGCCATGCCGGCGGCGACGTTGAGCGTCACGCGCCCTTGTCCGAACTGCGACATCAGCGCGGTGCTGAGCTTGGCCATGCTTTCCTTGTCGCCCTTCGCGCGCGCGTCGCGCACGAGATCGACATAACACTCGGGCACGAGATCGAGCGACTTGCGGCAGAGCGCGAGCAGCCGATCGGCGTGTCCTTTCACGGCTTGCGTGCTGCGATACCAGCGGATCGTCGCGGTGGTGGTCACCGGTTGATCGAGCTTCTCGGCTTGGGCAACGAGCCCGGCCGCGCGGCGGTTGCGATCGAACGCGGGATGCTCGGCGTAGAGCTCGATCAAACCAGCGAGCGCTTCGACATCGTCGCGCTCGTCCCAAGCGTGATCGAATAGCTGCTCGGCCTGCGCGATCTCTTTTGCGTCTCCGAAACGCACGAGCGCACGCGCGAGCGGAATCTCGGCAAGTGGAGAATCCGGCAACGCGGCCTGGAGCCAGCGGATCGCTTTCTTCGTCGCGTCCTCGGTTTCCTGGTGCGCGTACAGGCGGCCGAGCGCGAGCTCCGCGTCGACATAGCCGCGCTCGGCGAGCGGCAGCAAATCGCGTTCGGCGTCTTCGGTGCGTCCCGCGGCGGCTGCCGCCTTGCCGCGCGCGAGATCCGGCAGGCCGCCGGCACCGCTGACGATCGCGCCCCTGCCTTCCTTGTCGACGCGCTGCTGCGCCTCTGCCGGGACAATGCAGAGCGCGAGCAGTACGCCGAGATAGAGCGAAACGCGCATCAGAGGCCCGCCACGAGATCGCGCACGCGGTTCACGCCCGAGCGCAGCAAACTGGCGAGGCCGCTGCGCGGATCGCCGACGCTGACGTCGACCGGCCGCTCGATGAGCGTTCGGTCGATCGGATCGGCGGGGTCGATCTCGGCGATCACGTCGCTGACCGGCCCCGGCGTGTTGAGACCGCGAAGATCGGTCGCGGCGCCAAGGTCCGTCGTGCTCGCCGGCCCCGGCAGCATGCGAAGGCCGCGCACCTTGCCGTAGTGCTCGTCGGCGTCGCCGCTGATGCGGTAGCTCACGCTGCGGCCGACCGCGAGATCCTTGATGCTGTCGAAGTGGAAGCGTGCGAGCACGTAGGGTTTCACGTCGTCGGGCAAAAGCTCCATCAGCGGCTGATTGCGGTTGACGAACTGCGAATCGAGCGCGTACTGCCCGTGCACGGTGCAATCGCACGGGCTCGACAACGTTCCCTTCAGCGTTTCGCCCATGAGATCGGAGATCTGCTGCGGCGTCAGATGTAGGACACCGGGATCGTTCTGCACGACATCGAGCATCGCCGCCTGGAACGTGCCGAGCGGCTGGCCTTTCTTCACTTTGCCGTCGGGCGGGATCAGGCTGAAATACGTGCCGTCGCGCGGCATCGTGATCGCGAAGCTTGGCGCTGCGACCTTGGCGGCGCTTGCGTGCGTGACGAACAAGACGCCGTAGAGCTTCGATGCGGCGTAGAGGAACGCGACGATGCCGACGGCGAACATCGCGGCGGTCAGCGTCATCGCGCGCGTGCGCTCGGCGATGCGCGGCTTCGCCACTTCCTGCACGCGTGGCTTGGTGTAGTTGTCGCGCTGTAACGTCGTCAGCACTTCGCCGACGCTGACCAGCTCGCCGGCGAGATGTGCGCCGATGAGATGACGCAGCATCGCGGTCTTGCGCCGATCGAGATCCTGAAATTCGCAGCCGACACGGCGGCCGGCGCGATCGAGATTGCGCACCTGGAACGTCATCGGCAGCGAAAGCCCGATCGGTTCGATGGCGAAATCGAGCGTGCCGCGATGCGTCGTGCTGAAACGGAACTTGTCGCTGCCGGCTTCGAAGGCGAAGCCGCCGAGCGACACGTCGTGGACGCGGTAAGTGGTTTCGCGCCCGTCGGCTTCGATACGAACGGTCGCCGGTATGCGCACGCGCGGATGCTGACGCTGCGCTTCGGCTTCGTGCACCACGCTGGCTTGGAGTTCATGAGTCATCGGGGTTTCCTCAAAGGCTCATCACGTACATGACGGCCGCGGCGAACACGCTCGCGGCGGAAAAAATCATCGCGGCCGACGACCACCGGTTGAAGCCGCGCTGGAACGCATCGAGATCGCGATCGAGCGTGGTTTTCTGGCGCGTCCACGATTGCTGGTCGAGACGGAAGAAGACGCTGATCTTCGTCAGCGAGCCGACTACCTGGTTGTAGTAGAGAAGGAGCGGAAACATCGGGCCGACGCGATGTCCCGAAGTGAGCAGCAGCAGCGACATGAAAAGGCGCGTGATGCCGACCCACAGCACGAACGTCAGCAAATAGAGAATGCTGAAGCGGATGCTCGCGGCGATCGCAAACGCGAGGCCGAGGAGGCCGGTCCACATCAAGATGCGCTGATCGAACAGCACGTAGTACGTGAACCAGCCGAGCCGCCGCGGTCCGAGCCGGAGCGCGCGGCTGTTCTGGCGCAGCGAATTGCCGTACCAGCGGAACATCAGCTTGCGGCTCGCGACGATAAAGCGCGGATCGGGCGGATGCTCGACCGTCGACACCGCGGCGTCGGGCACGTAGTACGTATCCCAGCCGAGCCGCATCAGGCTGTACCACGTGCTCTTGTCATCGCCGGTCAGGAACTTGAAGCGACCCAGACGCCAGTGATCGAGCGAATCGTTCTGCACGTCGTAGATGAAGCGCGCGTCGGTGACGATGTCGGCGCGGAAGAGCGACATGCGACCGGTCAACGTCAGCACGCGCTTGGTCAGCGCCATCGAGCACATGTTGAGATGGCGTTGCGCGAAGCGCATCTTGTGCCATTCGCTCATGGTGTAGCTGCCGTCCACCTTGCAGAACTCGTTGGTGGTGAGACCGCCGATGCTCGGCAGCACTTTGAGAAACGGCACGGTGCGCGTGATCACGCCGGGCTCGAGCACGGTGTCGCCGTCGATCACCGCGACCACCGCGTCCGCCGGCGGCATATCGCGCGAGATCGAGCGGAAGCCGAGCGCGAGCCCGTCGCGTTTGCCGGTGCCTGCGATGCGCACCAGCTTCAAGCGCACGCGATCCGGCGGCGCATAGCGCTGCCAGAGCTCGAGGATCAAGCGCTGATCGGCCATCTCGACGATCGAGGCGATCACGGTGGTCGGCCAGCCGCAGGCGATCGCTTCCTCGATCACCGCGCGGTAGACGAGCGCGGTGGTCGAAGTCTCGATGCGAAAGCTCGTGACCAGGAGATACACGTGCGAGGGCGCCCATGTTGCAGCGACGCGATCCGCCGCGCGCCGCATGCGCGGGAATTCCCAGTGCAGGAACAACATGCTGCGCGCGAAATGAATCGCGCGCAGCCCGTAGCGCCAGAGCCCGAGCGTGCCGAGCGCGAACACGTAGATACCCGAGCCTGGCACGAACGCCTCGCGCGGAAGCATGAGCACGAGGCCCATCAGGCTGCCGAGATAGAGCAGCCATCCGCCGAGATCGAACCAAAGGCTCGGCCGCCACGGCTTCTTCTGCGCGCCCGCCGTGGAAGGCATCGTTGCAGTGAGACCAAACATCGTTACGGCCTTACCAGCAGATGCCCTGCATCTCCTCGGTCGACGCGTGTGGCATGAAGCCGACGAGGTCGACGACCTTGCGTCCGTTGCGGCTGCCGTTGAGTACGCGCTCGAAATTGCGGTCGTGCAGGCCCAGCACGAGGATGTCGGATGCTTCGATCACCTCATCGAGATTCGGCCTCAAAAGCGATGAGATGTGCGGGATCTTGCTGTTGATGTATTCGCGGTTCGCGCCATGCACACGCGCGTACTCGACGTTCTCATCGAAGATCGAGAGCTCGTAGCCTTTGCCGATCAGCATCTCGGCAAGCTCGACGAGAGGGCTCTCTCGAAGATCGTCCGTCTTCGCCTTGAACGAAAGCCCGAGCATGCCGACGCGCCGCTCGCCGAACGAAGCGACGAGCTCGAACGCGCGCTTGACGTGGATCTCGTTGCTGCGCATCAGCGAATTGATGAGCGGATGTTCCGCGTTCACCTGGCTTGCGCGGTAGTTGAGCGCGCGCACGTCCTTGGGCAGGCACGAGCCGCCGAACGCGTAGCCGGGCCTCAAGTAATAGCTCGAAAGATTGAGCTTGCGATCCTGGCAGATCACTTCCATCACCTGACGCCCATCGACGCCCAGGCCTTTGGCGATGTTGCCGATCTCGTTCGCGAACGTGATCTTGGTTGCGTGCCAGACGTTGCAGGTGTACTTCACCATCTCGGCGATTTCGATGGGCTTCCTGATCACTGGCGCCGGAAGCTCGGCATAGATCGAGGCGAGCTGATCGCCGGATTCGGCATCCCATTCGCCGATCACGGTCATCGGCGGTGCGTTGTAGTCGGCGATCGCGGTGCTCTCGCGCAGGAACTCGGGATTCACTGCGATGCCGAAATCGAGGCCGGCGCGCTTGCCCGAGGCTTCTTCGAGGATCGGAACGATCACGTCCTTGACCGTGCCCGGCAAGACGGTGCTACGCACGACGACGGTGTGGCGTTCGCGCTTGTCCTTCAGCGCCGTACCGATTTCGCGCACGACGCCTTCGACGAAATGCAGATCCAGATCGCCGTTCTTCTTGCTCGGCGTGCCGACGCAGATCATCGAGAGATCGGATTTGTTGATCGCATCGACGGTATCGACCGTTGCGCGAATGCGACCTGCGGCGACGCCTGCCATGAGGAGATCTTCGAGGCCCGGCTCGACGATCGGCGACTTGCCGCGGTTGATGAGATCGACTTTGACCTCCGAGATATCGACGCCGATCACGGTGTGGCCGCGATCCGCCAGACAACCGGCGCAAACGGCGCCGACGTAGCCCATGCCAAAAATACTGATACGCATGTTTTTGCTTCCTCGCAAAGGTTGAAGTCACAAGTGCGGTTTCGGTGACCTGCGCCCCCTGCGCGTTGACCGATACGGCTCATTCGAACGGAATAGCCTCAATGCTCCTCGGCGGCACGGGCCGCGGCGATGGTGGAAAAACGGATGCCGCGCATTCCGCCGGCATTGGATTCGTGGTGCGGCGATCACGCATCGTCCGCTCCGATCAGATCGAGGACTTCGCGCGTCTTGCGCAGCATCAGCGCGGAGTCCGCGCGTGCTTCGACGTTGAGCCGCAGCACGGGCTCGGTGTTCGAGCCGCGCAGGTTGAAGCGCCAATCCGAGAACTCGATCGAAAGGCCATCGACGTGGCCGATCGAGAGCGCTCCGGACGCGAAGTGCTCTTCGATGCGCGCCAGCGTTCCGGCGATGTCGCCGACCGTACGATTGATCTCGCCGCTCGCCGGAAACGCACGCATGCGCGCGCCGACGAGCTCTGAAAGCGGCTGGCCCGATGCGCTGATCAGCGCAGCGACGGAGAGCCACGGAATCGTGCCGTTGTCGCAATAGGCGAAATCGCGGAAATAGTGATGCGCGCTCATCTCGCCGCCGTAGACCGCGTTTTCGGCGCGCATGCGTTCCTTGATGAACGCATGGCCGGTCTTCGACTGGATCGGAATGCCGCCGGCGTCGCGCACGATCTCGATCGTGTTCCAGACAAGACGCGGATCGTGGATGATCTTCGCGCCCGGATGCGTCTTCAGCATCGCCTGGGCGAGGAGGCCGACGATGTAGTAGCCGTCGATGAAATCGCCGCGCTCGTCGAACAGGAAGCAGCGATCGAAATCGCCGTCCCAGGCGACGCCGAAATCGGCGCCGAGCGCACGGATCGCATCGGACGTTGCAGCGCGATTCTCGGGCAACAGCGGATTCGGGACGCCGTACGGAAAGCGGCCATCCGGCTCGTGATGCACGCGGATGAAGTGAAGCGGCAGATGCGGCGCGAGCGCATCGACGACGAGCCCCGCGCTGCCGTTGCCGGCATTCACGACGACTTTCAGCGGCCGCAATGTATCTGCATCGACGTAGCCGAGGAGGTGACGCACGTAGGCATCGCGGAACGACGCCGGCGTCATGCGCGGCGCGCCGGCTGGCAACGCGAGCGACGAGCGTGCGACCGCGTCTTCGAGCTCGCGCAAGCCGGAGTCGCCCGAGATGGGAACTGCGCCGCCGCGCACGAGCTTCATGCCGTTGTAGTCGCGCGGATTGTGGCTCGCGGTCACCATGATGCCGCCGTCGACACCAGGCTGGAACGCGGCGAAATAGACTTCCTCGGTGCCGCACAGACCGATGTCGAGCACTTCGGCGCCGCCGCGCACGAGACCGTGCGCGAGCGCATGCAGCAGTGATTCGCTGGAAAGCCGCACGTCGCGTCCGAGCGCAACGCGCGCGGGACGGAAACGTTCGGCGTAGGCGAATCCGAGCCGGAACGCGAGCTCGGGATTGAGCTCGTCCGGCACGCGACCGCGCACGTCGTACGCTTTGAAAGAGGGGAGGCGCCTGGCTGATGCAGGCGCGTGTTCGGCGATGTCGATCATCTGCTTATCCGACCGACACTGCCGCGACGATCCCCTCGGTTTGCGGACGCGGTTGTTCCGCCGTCTCGATGCGGCCGTACGCATCGCTGAAACGCACGATGTCGTCTTCGCCGAGATAGCTGCCGGACTGCACTTCGATCAGCTCGAGCGGAAGCTTGCCCGCGTTTTCGAGCCGATGCGTGTTGCCGACCGGAATGTAGGTCGATTGATTTTCGGTGAGAATGAACGTCTGGTCGGCGCAGGTGACGCGCGCCGTGCCTTTGACGACGATCCAATGCTCGGCACGGTGGTAATGCATCTGCAGGCTCAGCTTGTGTCCCGGCTTGACCGAGATGCGCTTGACCTGAAAGCGCTCGCCGAGCGCGATGACTTCGTAGAAACCCCACGGCCGATAGACGCGCCGATGGCTTTCCGCTTCGACGCGCTTGTTGCGCCGGAGCGATTGCACGGCTTGGCCGACGTCCTGCGCGCGATCCTTCGGCGCGACCAGCACCGCATCGTCGGTTTCGACGACGATATGATCCTTGACGCCGAGGAGCGCAACGAGACGGCCGCTCGAATGCGCGAGATTTCCCGTCGCATCGATCAGCATCACGTCGCCTTGCGTGCGATTGCCTTGCGTATCGTTGGCCGGTACGCGTTCGAGGAAACTCCACGAGCCTACGTCGTCCCAACCTGCGTCGAGCGGCACCAGCGCGACGCGATCGGTTTTCTCCATCACCGCGTAGTCGATCGACTGGTTGCGGCAGCGGCCGAACGATGTGTCGTCGAGGCTGATGAAGCCGTTCTCGCGGCGACCGTCGACGAGCGCTTGCAACGCGTGAGCGTGCGTCTCGGGTTCGAGCCGGCGCAACTCGTCGAGAAAGCGTCCGCAACGGAACAGAAACATGCCGCCGTTCCAGTAATGTCCGCCTTGCTCGATGAAGCCGAGCGCGCGCACAGCGTCGGGCTTCTCGATGAACGATGCGACTTCGAACGTATCGTCGCTGTCGAGCGGCGCGCCGGCCTTGAGATAACCATAGCCGGTTTCGGGCCGCGTCGGCTTGATGCCGAACGTTACGATGTAATCTTGCGCGGCGGCGCGCGCCGCGGCATGCACCGCGCGCGAGAATGCTTCTTGATCGGGAATCGCGTGATCGGCCGGCATCAGCAGAACGAGCGCATCGTCGCCTGATTCACGCGCCGCGTGATGCGCGGCGACGGCCGCGGCGGTTACCGTGTTGCGGCCTTCGGGTTCGAGCAGGATCGATGCGGCCTTGACGTCCGCTTCGCGCAGCTGCTCGTCGATCACGAAGCGATGCGCACGCGAGCCGACGATGATCGGCGCTGTACTGCCTTCAACCGCGCCGATGCGAAGCGCGGTGTTCTGGAACAGACTCTGTCGTCCCAGCAGCGAGAGGAATTGCTTCGGATACTGCTCGCGGGACAGCGGCCAGAGCCGTGTTCCGGATCCGCCGACAAGCAAAACCGGTGTAACCGCGAGCGCAGACGCCTGCGGACGGGGAGATGAATTCATTTGCACTACCTCGTAATGGCTGTAGTGAGCCGAACATTTCCCCTGTTCGTTTACCCTCCGGGCAGCGTGTCTGCGAGTTGGCGGCCTCCGAAAAAATTAATGTGTGCAGCGCGAGTGTGCTGCGCTGCAGCAGCGTGGTCAAGCGCGAATGATGGAAACTGCGATCGTCATCAAGTTGTTTCAGCTTTCATTCCATGCAGCGATGTCGTCACGCATCGCGAAAGCGGCAAGTACGATCGCAGACAGAAACTCTGAAAGCACGCATCAAAAAAAATTCCGCGGCGAGATTACAACGTGCGTGCGTTGACAGTGATGAACATGGTTGTGTCCGGTTGTACGCTTAACATGAACAAGAAATGCGCGAGACTTTTACAGCGCGATAACTTCGCCCTTTTTCGATGCATATGAGATGAACAACTACGACCTGATTGTGCTCGGTGCCGGCTCCGGCGGAATTGCAGTGGCGATTCGCGCTGCTCGTTACGGTGCGCGCGTTGCGGTGCTCGAACCCAATGCGCTCGGCGGCACGTGCGTCAATGTCGGTTGCGTGCCGAAGAAAGCCATGTGGATCGCCGCCGAGCTTGCCGAAGCGCAAACGTTCGCGCGTACCGTCGGCTTCGCGAGCGCGCCGGGTCCGCTCGACTGGATCGAGTTCGTGCGCCGGCGTCAGGCGTACATCGACGACATCCACGTGAGCTATCGCAAGCGCTTCGACGAATTCGGCATCGAGCTGATCACCGAGTACGGACGATTCGTCGCGCCGAAGCGGATCGTGACGCCGACGCGCGAGCTGCGCGCCGCTCATATCGTGATCGCGACCGGATCGCGGCCGCGGCGTCTCGATATTCCGGGCGGCGATCTCGGCATCGACTCCGACGGCTTCTTCGCATTGCGCGCCGCACCGCGCCGCGTTGCGGTGATCGGCGGCGGCTATATCGCGGCGGAGCTTGCCGGTGTTCTGCACGCGCTCGGCGCGGAGGTCAGCGTTTTCGTGCGCGGCGAGCATCTTCTCAGCGGGTTCGATCACGAAGTCACCGCCGAGCTCGCGATGGCGATGATCGCGCGCGGCGTGACGATCGCGAAAGATCGCCAGCCGATCGCGATCACACGCGAGCACGATGCGCACATGCTGCATTTCGCCGACGGCAGCGGCGCTGCCGGTTTCGATGCGCTGATCTGGGCGGTCGGCCGCGATGCGAACACGAGCGAGCTCGATCTCGACGCCGCCGGCGTGCTCGTCGACGCGAGCGGGCACGTTGTCGCGGACGACTGGCAGAACACCAACGTTCCCGGCCTCCACGCGCTTGGCGACGTCACCGGCCGCCTCGCGCTGACACCGGTCGCCGTCGCCGCGGGCCGTCGTCTCGCCGATCGGTTGTTCGGCGCGAAACCTGACGCAAAGCTCGACTACTCGAACGTACCGACGGTCGTCTTCGCGCACCCGCCACTCGCTACCGTCGGCTTGTCGGAACACGACGCGCGCCGCGTTCATGGCGACGACGTTGCAATTTACCGCGTGCGCTTTCGCCCGATGCTGTGTGCGCTCACCGGCGGAACCGAGAAGACTTTCATGAAGCTCGTCTGCGCCGGCGCGGACGAGCGTGTCGTCGGTATTCACGTGCTCGGCAGGAATGCGGACGAGATGCTGCAAGGCTTCGCCGTCGCGATGAAGGCGGGCGCGTGCAAGAGCGACTTCGACGAGACCGTCGCGATCCATCCGACGTCGGCGGAGGAGCTGGTGCTGATGGGCGAGATGAATCGAACGCCGGTGATTTGATTTGCGAACCTGCCCTCACCCTAACCCTCTCCCGCGAAGCGGGAGAGGGGAATGATGGGCTAATGTTTTAGGGGGCCGCCGTTCTTGGCGGGATTGCCGCCGAACACTTCGACGGTCAACGCGAAAGTTCGTTGCTCACCCGGCCGCATCGCGCCGACGCCGACGATCTTGCGGTCGATCTCTTCGTCGCGATCGTTGCGGATCGACAGCACCATCGAGTATTCCCACGACTCGCCGTCGGAAGGATGACGGATCGTGCCTTCGACGCGCAGCGCCGAAGTCGTCTGACTCAAGCGCTGCGCCGCCGCGTTCGCATCGAAGCGGACATGATGCTGGCACTGAGGACAGACGACCGAGCTTTCGAGGATCGTCGTCTTGCAGTGCGGGCAGATTCGCGTCGCGCCGGCGGTTCCCGGACGCACTTTGCTCATGATCCGGCGCCGTTCTCCGCGCCGTTTTTACCCTTGCCGTGCTTGTCGTGTTTATCGTCCCAGCCGAATTCGACCTGGCCGCGCATGCGCGATCCGGCGGAGACGGTGAGCGATCCTGCTTTGAGATCGCCGATCAGAACGCCGGTCTGCTGAAGCTCCACCTGCGATGCCGAATCGATATTGCCTTCGAGCTCGCCTGCGACCGTGATCTTCTTCGCGCGCACGCTGCCGTCGAGCTTGGCGTCTTTCTCGATCGTGAGATCGCCTTGCACGTTCACGTCGCCCTTGAACTTGCCGGCGATGCGGACGTGACCCGAGCCTTCGATCTTACCTTCGATCGTGATGTCGGAGGCGATCAGCGATTCTTTCGCGTCGCTGCGCTCATTGGTCCAGCGCTGCGGTTGCGGTGCGGTGTGCGAGGCGAGGTAATCCGGCGCGGGTGTGTCCTTGACCGGAGCGGGAATCGGATCGGGCGGAAACGCTACCGTTTCCTTCTTGGCGGCGGTTTGTTGATTGAAAATGGCCATGCTTGCGAGCTCCGCATCAGGTGTTGCCAGGGGATCCCGAGCGTAGCACGGCACTTGCGCAACAAACCTGTGACCGAACTCACCGATTGTTGCTGAACGCCTTGGGCCATAACGCTTTTTTCGCACTCTTAACGAAATGGCCGGCGCCTAAAAAGCTTGAACCACGAAGAACACGAAGAACACGAAGAGAAGAATTAACTTCTTCCTTCGTGTTCTCCGCGAACTGCGTGGTTCGATCTTTGAATCTTCAACGCTTACTCGATGCCGCCGACGGCCGCCTGGCCGAGCATGAAGAACACATCGGTGTTGTCGAACACGCCGTGGAACAGCGAAGCGCCGCGGCCGAAAGCCGAGAGCGGAATGTCGGTTGCGGTGTGCACGGCCTGATCGCCGGCGACCTGACCGGTGATGAGATAGCCGACGTCCTCGTTGCGCACGTTCGGATTCTCCGGCGATTCGGCGGGCGGGAACGGCTGCTGCGTGTCCTTGGTCGGGAACGCGTTCGGAATCCAGGTTTCGTAGCGGTCTGCGTTCGCGCCGTAGCCGATCAGGAGCTTGTGATCGATCATCGTCGTCTCGGGATAGCCGTCATCGGCAATCGTGTACTTCGGAAAACCAGCCGCGTCGTACGTGCCGACGACAGTCTTGCCGGCAGCGGGATCGGCTTCGAGAGCCGCGGCGCTCGCCGTCGCAGCGCCGATGATCGCCGCGCCCGAGCATTCATGATCGGCAGTGACGATGACGAGCGTGTCGGGATGCGTTTCGGCAAATGCTTTCGCGACGGCGACCGCGCGATCGAACTCGATCACTTCAAGCACCCAGCGATCGCTGTCCATCAGATGCGCCTGCTTGTCGATCGACGCGCCTTCGATCATCGCGACGAAGCCGTTCGGATTCTTCGAGAGCACCTTGAGCGCGGCGTCGGTCATTTCGTCGAGCATCGGCTGATCGGGAAATCCGAACGCGTCGACGACCGTCTTGTCGCCGCGACGACCGTTGATCTTGTCGTACGACACATTCATGTTCGAATACGCGAAGAGGCCGAGCAGCTTGTTCGGCGAGCCGCCGCGGAAGAAACCGTCGAGCGCGGTCTTGTCCGGAGCGTACGAGAACCCCGCGTGCTGGAAGTCGGCGATCAGATCGCGCTCGGGATCGAATGCGCCTTCCGACGCGCCCCAGCCGGCGATGATGTCGCTCGGCAGGACGTAGTCGTTCGCCTTGCGTCGCTGCGAGCCGTTGGCCGGCTGCGGCGAGACGCTGTTCGATTCGTTCGGCAGGAACCATTTGCGCCCGCCGCCCATCAGCACGCTGAGGCCGGTGAGTCCGCGATCGTCGAGGAATTGATCGACGATGCCGGTGCCGTTGCCGCGCGCCGACGTGTGCACCGCGTTCGCCGCGGGCGTTGCATCGAACACGTCGGCGGTGGTGACGACGCCGAGCGCCTTGCCTTGCAGCATGTGCAGATACTCGGAGAGATATTCGACGCGCGGGTTGTCGAACGCGTCGATCGTGTCGTCGGGGAACACGCCTTCTTGGTTGTTGTTCGCCTTGTTGCCGGTCACGTAATCGTGCATGCCGGGTGCGGAGTCGGTGACGATCGAGTTCAGCGACGCGGTCATCACCATGCCGCCGTACGGGAACGTGTCCATCGCGAGGCGGCCTTTCGCTTTTCCTTGCGCATAGCCTTTCGCCATGATGCGGCCGGCGGTGCGGTGCGCCGCGCCCATGCCGTCGCCGAGCAGGATGATGATGTTCTTCGCCAGCGCGCCGCCGCGGTCGATGCCGATGATTTCGAAGTTGCCTTTCGAGCGGAACAGGCTGCCGTCGCTTTGCTGCGCAACGACTTCGAACGTGTGCACGCCCGGGCTGTAGTAAAAGAAGGCGCGCTGCGAGAGGACTGCACTGTTGGCGGCAAGGCCGGCCACGAGCGTGCAGCCGGACGCACCCGTCGTTTTGCCGGTATCGGCGTTGATGCAAGTGTCCGGCGCGCCGGCTTCAGTGATGATGCTGGTCCGCGCCATGGTCTCGGCGTTGCGCGGCGTCACCGGTACGCCGTCGACGTAGAACCCGAACGAGGAGATCGTGAGCCCAGCATCGGGCTGCACGGTCGCCTGCAGATCGAAGCGCTGGCCAGGCAGGAAGCGCGCGATCACGGGTTCGGCTTCGCCGCTCGAAAACAGCTCGCTCGGCGGTGTAAGGCGCGTCACGCGCGCAGCGCTCGCGTCGGCGGCGACGATGCCTAGCGCGACGGCGATGAAACTCAGAAGACAGCGGCGGGTCAAGGATGCGGATCGCATCGGAGGTTCTCCTGCGAGTGGGAAATCGATATCGGGAGCCGTACGCGCATCGGCGCGTGCGAGCGGGATGCGAGACGGCCCGAACATGGCGTGGCCTAGCGCCGCTTTCGCGACGTCGGGGATGTCGCCGCGGCGACGGTTTTCGCAGCGCGCTGCAACGCGCGCTCGGGCGCGGCGTCGAGCACGAGCCGCGCTGCGGTCGCTCGGCCGCTCGCATCGGCGCGCATGCCGACGCGCAGCGTGCCGCTCAATTGCAGCAAGCCGGGCAGTGCGGGAATCGCAAGCGTGCGCGCTTTCGGAAGCTCGATGAGGATCGCGCTCGCCGGCAGATCGTCGGCGAACGATTCGTCCTCGTCGCCGAGCATGACCGGCAGCGGCGACAGCAGAAACTCGCCGGCCGGCGCATGTTCCTGATGCACCATGTAGCCGACGATGCGCACGCGCTTGCCGTCGAGGCTCTTGAGCTTGTCGGTCGGCTCGAAACCTTTGGGTCCGGCCGGAAGCTTGTAGATGTCGCGGAATTTCAGTTCGCTGACGCCCGCGGGCGGTGCGCCGAGCTCCTTGCGCACGGCGAGCGTTGCGGGAACGCGAACCGCGGAGGTTGCCTCATGAGCATTCGAAGCGGCCGGCGCCGAGAACGCGCACGGAGATGACAACAGCGCACCCGCGACGAGCGCGCGGATGACGAAACGTAAACAGTACATCGCATTCCCCGAGAGACGCGCGCGAAGCCTGATCCTCGCGGCGAGCACACGACAAGCTAGGGTCGCGGAATGAAGCTTCGATGACGTTCGCGTTGCGCGTACGTTTCGGGAAGAAGCGTGCCTGGGTCACACAAAACGTTAATTCGACGTCCGCGTTCCACCGAACGGAAATAAATCAAGCGCTTCGAGGACGTTCGTGCGGCGGCGTCTCGCTTGCACCTACATGCGGAATACGCCGAAGCGTTGCGGCTCGATCGGCGCATTCAACGATGCGGAAATCGCAAGGCCAAGCACGCGGCGCGTGTCGGCGGGATCGATGACGCCGTCGTCCCAGAGCCGCGCGGTGGCGTAGTAGGGATGACCTTGGCGTTCGTACTGCTCGCGGATCGGCGTCTTGAACGCGTCCTCGTCTTCTTTCGACCAGGATTTGCCGGCGGCTTCGAGGCCGTCGCGCTTGACGGTTGCGAGCACGCTTGCAGCTTGCTCGCCGCCCATCACGCTGATGCGCGCGTTCGGCCACATCCAGAGAAAGCGCGGCTGATAGCCGCGTCCGCACATCGCGTAGTTGCCCGCGCCGAAGCTGCCGCCGGTGACGACGGTGAACTTCGGCACGTGCGAGCAGGCGACCGCGGTCACCATCTTCGCGCCGTCCTTCGCGATGCCGGCGTTCTCGTATTTCTTGCCGACCATGAAGCCGGTGATGTTCTGCAGGAACACGAGCGGCACGTTGCGCTGATTGCAGAGCTCGATGAAATGGGTGCCCTTGAGCGCTGATTCGGAAAACAAGATGCCGTTGTTGGCAACGATGCCGACGGGATAGCCGTGTATATGCGCGAAGCCTGTGACCAGCGTCTTGCCGTAGCGCGCCTTGAACTCGTGGAAGTCCGAGCCGTCGACGATGCGCGCGATGATCTCGCGGATGTCGAACGGAATGCGCGCGTCGCGCGGCACGATGCCGTAGAGATCATCGGCAGGGTAGAGCGGCTCGCGCGGCGCGCGCACGTCGAGGCCGAGATGCTTGGCGCGATTGAGATTGGCGACGATGTCGCGCGCGATCGAAAGCGCATGCGCGTCGTTCTCGGCGAAATGATCGGCGACGCCGGAGATCGACGTGTGCACGTCGGCGCCGCCGAGCGCTTCGGCATCGACGACTTCGCCGGTCGCGGCTTTCACCAGCGGCGGGCCGCCGAGAAAGATCGTGCCTTGCTCCTTGACGATGACGGTCTCGTCGCTCATCGCCGGCACGTACGCGCCACCGGCCGTGCACGAGCCCATCACGACCGCGATCTGCGGAATGCCGAGCGCGCTCATGCGCGCCTGATTGTAGAAGATGCGACCGAAGTGATCGCGATCCGGAAACACTTCGTCCTGCAGCGGCAGGAACGCGCCGCCGGAATCGACGAGATACACGCACGGCAAGCGATTCTCGAGCGCAACTTCCTGCGCACGCAGATGCTTTTTCACCGTGATCGGAAAATACGTGCCGCCTTTCACCGTCGCATCGTTGGCGATGACGAGCGTCTCGATGCCGTTCACGCGGCCGATGCCGGTGATGATGCCGGCGCACGGCGCCTGGCTTTCGTACATGCCGTGCGCGGCAAGCGGCGAGAGCTCGAGAAACGGCGAGCCCGCATCGAGCAACGCGCGTATGCGCTCGCGCGGCAGGAGCTTGCCGCGCTCGGTGTGCTTGGTGCGCGCTTTTTCACCGCCGCCTTCCGCGGCCTTGGCCCATTCGCGTTGCAAATCCTCGACGAGCGTGCGCAGGTGCGCAGCGTTGGTCTGGAAGTCGGCGGAGCGCGGATCAATCTGCGAGCGGATGGCGGGCATCGGTCGTCAATGCGTCGGAAGTCGGAGCATCAAAGCACAAGGCCTCGTCACAGCGCCAGTTGTGCGGCCTCAAAACGCAACCGGCCGCGCGAGGCGGCCGGCTGGCGGATCGAACGCACGAACCCAACCGCGCTCAGTCCTTTTCTTTCTTGTCGTCGCTCTTGGCGGCGTCGACGGCCGCGTCCTTGGCGTTCTTCGCGGTAGCTGCGACATCGTGGCCGACTTCCTTCGCGCCTTCCTTGACCTCGTGGCCCGCGGCTTTCGCTGCATCCCACGCGGCGCTCGCGCCTTCCTTCACCGCTTGTCCCGTTTCCTTCGCGGCTTCCTTGGTCGCATCGACCGCATCGCCGGCGGCTGCTTTCGCCTTGTCGGCGGCGCTGGCGGTTGCATCCTGCGCTTGCTGTGCGGTTGCGCTGACTGCTTCGCCCGCTTCGAGACCAGATTTCTTCACCGTATCGGCGGCCTGCTGCGTTGCCGTCGCTGTCGCATCCGCGGCTTTCTTCGCGGCATCGGCGGTGGCGTCCGCGGCTTTCTTCGTAGCTTCGGCGGCCTTGTTCGCGGCTTCCTGTGCCTGCTGCTGAGCGTTATCGCTGCACGCTGCGAGCACGGCGGCGAAAGCTACGGCCAAGGCGATGCGTTGCATGTTCATCAGAGTCTCCCCTCTCGTCGATGAGCGGCGGCAGGCGGTGCGCCTGCCGTGCCGCGGATTGGAAATCTTATACGAGCTCGATCGCTATTGCGGTCGCTTCGCCGCCGCCGATGCAGAGCGAAGCGACACCGCGCTTGCCGCCGCGATGCTTGAGCGCGTTGATCAGCGTGACGATCAATCGCGCACCCGACGCGCCGATCGGATGGCCGAGCGCCGTCGCGCCGCCGTTGACGTTGAGCTTATCGTGCGGAACGCCGAGCTCTTTCATCGGCGCCATCGCAACGACCGCGAACGCTTCGTTGACCTCGAAGAGATCGACGTCCTCGACCTTCCAGCCGACGTTCTTCAGAAGCTTGTCCATCGCGCCGACCGGTGCGGTCGTGAACCACTCGGGCTCTTGCGAATGCGTCGCGTGGCCGACGATGCGCGCGAGCGGTTTGGCGCCGCGCTTCTTCGCTTCGTCCGCGCTCATCAGCACGGTCGCCGCGGCGCCGTCGGAAATGCTCGACGAGCTTGCCGCCGTGATCGTGCCGTTCTCCTTGCGGAAGGCCGGTTTCAGCGTCGGGATCTTCGAGATATCGGATTTGCCGGGCTGCTCGTCGGTCGCGTATTCGACTTCGCCTTTGCGCGTCGACACCTTGACCGGAACGATCTCGTCGACGAATGCGCCATTCGCGATCGCGGCCTGCGCGCGCTTGACCGATTCGGTCGCGAACGCATCTTGCTGTTCGCGCGTGAAGTGATATTTGTCGGCGCACGATTCGCCGAACACGCCCATCGCCTTGCCGTCGTACGGATTGGTCAATCCGTCCCACGCCATGTGATCGACCGCTTCGAAATTGCCGTAGCGGTTGCCGGTGCGCGAATTCGCAATCATGTGCGGCGCGTTCGTCATCGATTCCATGCCGCCGGCGACGACGATCGCGGCGGAGCCCGCCTTGATCAGATCGTGGCCGAGCATCACGGCCTTCATGCCCGAGCCGCAAACCTTGTTGATCGTCGTGCAGCCCGTCGACACGGGCAGGCCCGCGCCGAGCGATGCCTGACGCGCGGGCGCCTGGCCGAGATTGGCCGGCAGCACGCAGCCCATGATCACTTCGGAGACATCGGCGGGCGCGACGCCCGATTGTGCGAGCGCAGCTTTGATCGCGGTGGCGCCGAGCGTCGGCGACGGCACGCCGGTGAACTGGCCGAGGAACGAACCGATCGCGGTGCGCTTGGCGCCGACGATGACGACATCTGACATGGTAGCCTCTTGGGTGCTTGCCGCGTCCGCGACGCGGACCTTAATCGGGCAATTATGCGCCGCGTGGGTGCACCGCAGCAAACCACGGCGCCGCTGACGAAGGGAGTCAGGTCATGCGTAGATTGGGCTTCGTGATCGCGATCGCAAGCAGCCTCTGGGCCGCTTGTGCGACCGCCGCCGAAACGTTGAATGCCGATACGCCGCGCACCAGCGTCGAAGGCACGCAATTCGTCGCACCGGCCGGCTGGTCGATCAATGTGCGCGGCCCCGCGACGATCCTCGAGGCGCCCGAGCACGATTCGCGGATCGCGCTCATCGACGTCAAAGGCAGCGATGCCGACGCCGCGGTCGCCGCGGCCTGGAAGGCGTACGACGCCAAGGCGAAATGGCCGCTCAAGGTCACGAATGACATCCCGCCGCGCGATGGTTGGGATCGGATTCGCAACTACACCTACGAGACCTCCGCGAACGACGAGCGCGGCGTGCTCGCGCGCGCGTTCCATGCGGGCGATGGCTGGACCGTCATCATCTACGACGTCAGCAACGCGGTCGGCGAGAAGCGCGGCGCGCAGATCGCGACGATCGTCGACAAGCTCCTGCCGAAGGGCTATGCGCGCGAAACGTTCGCCGGCAAAACCGCGCATCCGCTCGATGCGGCGCGTATCGAGCAATTGAAAACATTCGTTGAATCCGCGCGTCAGCAGCTCGAAGTGCCCGGTGTTGCGATCGGCTTGATCGATCACGGCAAGGTCGTCTTCGCCGGCGGCTTTGGCGTGCGCGAGCTAGGCAAACCCGAGAAGGTCGACGCCGATACGCTCTTCATGATCGCGTCGAACACGAAGGCGATGACGACGCTGATGCTGGCGCGTCTCGTCGATCAGAGGAAATTCGACTGGAACACGCCGGTGACGACGCTTTTGCCGAGCTTCAGGCTCGGCGATGCCGATACGACGCGGCAGGTGCTGGTGAAGCATCTCATCTGCGCGTGCACGGGCCTGCCGCGCCAGGATCTCGAATGGATCTTCGAAAGCGAACGCGCGACGCCCGAGACTGTCATGCAAACGCTCGGCACGATGCAGCCGACGACGAAGTTCGGCGAGCTGTTTCAGTATTCGAATCTGATGGCCGCGGCTGGCGGCTACGTCGGCGGGCACGTCTTGTATCCGAAGCTCGAGATCGGCGCTGCCTATGACGCCGCGATGCAGAAAGAGGTGTTCGATCCGCTCGGCATGACGTCGACGACGTTCGACACCGCGCGCGCGATGAAGCGCGATCACGCAGCGCCGCACGGCCTCGATGTCGACGGCAAGCCCGCCGTCGCGAGCATGGGCATCAACGGCACGATCGGCCCCGCGCGTCCTGCGGGAGCGGCGTGGAGCAACATCGACGACATGCTGCGCTATGTCGAGATGGAGCTCACCAAAGGCGTGTTGCAGGACGGCAAGCGCTACATCTCCGAAAGCGCGCTCCTCGAACGGCGCGAACCTAAGGTCGCGATCGGCAACAACGCGATCTACGGCATGGGCTTGATGGTCGACCGTACGTGGGGCGTGCCGGTCGTGCACCACGGCGGCGATCTCGTCGGATTCCATTCGGACATGATGTGGCTGCCGGATCAAAACGTCGGCGCCGTGATCCTCACCAACGCCGATCCCGGCGTCTTCATTCGCGGTCCGCTGCAGCGACGCCTGCTCGAAGTGCTGTTCGACGGCAAGCCGCAAGCGCAAGCCGATATCGCATCCGCCGTGAAGCGTCAGAACGAAAACATCGCGGCCGAACGCAAGCGTCTTACCGTTCCCGCCGACGCGGCCGAATCAGCGAAGCTCGCCGCGCACTACAAGAACGCCGCGCTCGGCGATATCGCCGTGACTCACGCGGGCGGCACGACGACGTTCGATTTCGGCGGGTGGGAGAGCGAGATGGCGTCGCGCAAGAACGATGACGGGACGCTGTCGTACGTGACGATTTCGCCGGGCGAGGATGGGTTCGAGTTCGTGGTCGCGGGCGACGAGCTGGTGCTGCGGGATGCGCAGCATGAGTACAAGTTTGCGCCGAACGGCGGGAAGTAAGCTATTTTGGCGTACGCGGCGGTATGGTCAAACCTTCGGCTCGAAGCATCAGTGCATCGAGCTCCAGCAAGCGCTTCTCCACGGACATACTGCGCACGCGCTGCACTTCGAAATCGTCGGCTAGGTCGCGAGCGAAGAACGTGCCGGCAGGCACGTTCCGGATTGTATCGAGGACGATGTCAACCAATGGCTCTGAGGACGTCATTGAGCAACTGCCTTCTGCCGAAAAGGTCGAAATAGCTCTCGACCTCCTTCATATCGATCTTATCGCGATTGGCTCGGAACAATCTCATGATGTCGTCCAGATCGCCGATTCGACGCGGGTCGTCGTTGAATGCTTGAACCTTGAGCCCGATCAGACCTTCGATGGAGATGATCGGGATACTCTGACCGGAATACTGTGCGACGATCGGATTTCGCAGCAATTCAGCCGTGATCGGCCGGCGCGAGTATAAGACGTCCAATCGCGTACCGTCCGGTCGCATGTAGTGAGCGAGATCGGCGCGACGATCTATGGCCTTATATCCGAGCCCATTGAGGATCGTGTCAAGTGGGTCCGAATCTTCCGAGCGGACCATGACGTCGAGATCGTGCGTGGAACGAAGAACGCCATGTGCGTTGACTGCGACGCCGCCAATGATCACGTAAACGACGTTTGCCGATCTCAACGCCGCGTCAGTCTCACGTACTTGCGCGAGTAGCTTTGACTCTCGTGGCGCGCGATCTTCGCTCACGACTTCCCGTGAAACAGCTCCCGCCCGATCAACATTCGCCGAATCTCGTTAGTCCCCGCGCCGATCTCGTAGAGTTTCGCGTCGCGCAAAATGCGGCCGGTCGGATATTCGTTGATATAGCCGTTGCCGCCGAGCGCCTGGATCGCTTCGAGCGCGACTTGCACCGCGCTTTGCGAAGCGTGCAGCAGACATGACGCCGGATCGATGCGCGATTTGATGCCGCGGTCGTAATCCTGCGCGACCATATACGCGTACGCGCGCGAGGATTGGAGCGCGGTGTACATGTCGGCGATCTTCGCCTGCATGATGCCGAACGTGCCGATCGGTGCGTTGAACTGCTTGCGTTCGCGAACGTACGGCAGCGCTGCGTCCATCGCGGCCTGCATCAAGCCGAGCGGGCCGCCGGAGAGCACGAGGCGCTCGGTGTCGAGGCCGCTCATCAGAACGCGTACGCCTTCGTTGACTTCGCCAACGCGATGCGAATCGGGAATCTCGCAGTTGTCGAATACGAGCTCGGACGTGTTCGAGCCGCGCATGCCGAGCTTGTCGAGCTTCTGCGCGGTCGAGAAACCCTTCATGCCTTTTTCGATAATGAAGGCGGTCATGCAGCGTGAACCGGCGGGCCGATGCGCGGTGCGCATGTAGACCAGCGCAACGTCCGCATCCGGGCCGTTCGTGATCCACATCTTCGAGCCGTTGGCGATCCAGCGATCGCCTTTCTGCTCGGCACGGCACGTCATCGAGCCGACGACGTCCGAGCCTGCGCCCGGCTCGCTCATCGCGAGCGCGCCGACCCATTCACCGCTGCAAAGCTTGGGCAGATATTTCTTCTTCTGCGCGTCGGTCGCGTTGTTCGCGATGTTCTGCACGCAAAGATTCGAGTGCGCACCGTACGAAAGCCCGATCGAACCCGATGCGCGCGAGATCTCTTCCATCGCGACAACGTGTGCGAGATAGCCAAGCTCGGAGCCGCCGTATTCGCTCGACACCGTGATGCCGAGAAGCCCCATCTCGCCGAGCTTCTTCCAAAGATCAGCCGGAAACGCATTCTCGCGATCGATCAGATCGGCGCGCGGCGCGATTTCCTTGTCGGCGAACGCGCGGACGCTTTCGCGGAGGAGGTCGATGTCTTCGCCGAGGGGGAAAGGTCGCATAAGAGAGCAGTCAGGAGTAAGGAGTAAGGCGTTAGAAAAGCGTACAACGAGTCGGATCGCTTCGCACTTGCTCGTTACTCCTCACTTCTTACTCCTTACTGGCCGCGCATGCGGCCTTGGAACCGCGGCGCCCCGTTGCCCATATGCGGCAGCTTGATCTTGCCGATCGTCGCGATGCGCTCTTCGGCCATGCGGTCGGCGGCTTTGTAGGTCGGGATGCCGTCGCGCTTGGCGATCTCGAAGATGCGGCCGACGTTGTAGTAGATCGTGCGCATCATGCGCATCGCGCGTTCGCGGTTGTAGCCGTCGATTTCGAGCGAGACGTTCATGACGCCGCCTGCGTTCACGGCGTAATCCGGCGCATACAGCATGCCGCGCTTCTCGACCTCGTCGCCGATCGCATCGGTGGCGAGCTGGTTGTTCGCGGCGCCGCAGATGATCTTGCACTTGAGCCGCGGCAGCGTTTGCTCGTTGACCGTGCCGCCGAGCGCGCACGGGCTGTAGACGTCCGCGTCGACATCGTAGATCTCGTCGACGCCGACGGCGGTGCAGCCGTACTCGTCGACGGCGCGCTGCACCAGCGTCTTGTTGATGTCGGTGACGAACACCTTCGCATTCTGCTCGCGCAGGAGCTTGATGAACTCAAGGCCCACGTGGCCCGCGCCCTGCACGGCGTAGCTGTACTTGCCGACGTCTTCGTTGCCGAACTTGTGCGTCAGCGCGGCCATCAGGCCCTGCAGCGTGCCGAACGCGGTGAACGGCGAGGGATCGCCGGAGCCGCCGTGCACCTGGTGCACGCCGGTGACGAATTCGGTTTCGCGGAACACCCATTCCATGTCGTTGACGTCGATGCCGACGTCTTCGGCCGTGATGTAACGGCCGTTGAGCGAATTGACGAAGCGGCCGAACGCGCGGAAGAGAGCCTCGGACTTGTCCTTCGACGGATCGCCGATGATCACTGCCTTGCCGCCGCCGAGGTTCAAGCCCGCGACCGCGTTCTTGAACGTCATGCCGCGCGAGAGACGCAGCACGTCGTTGAGCGCTTCGGCTTCCGACTTGTACGGCCACATGCGCAGGCCGCCGAGCGCGGGTCCGAGCACGCTGTTGTGGATCGCGATGATGGCCTTGAGGCCGGCGTCCTTGCTGTGGCAATAGACAATCTGCTCATGACCGGTGGCGGCGACGGTTTCGAATAGCATCGATATGGACTCCGGCAGTCGTCGCCGAAACCGTCGCGCGATGCGGCGGAAAACCCGGCTCTACCCACGAAACGACCTTAAGCGCGTGGGATAACTGCTTGTAGATGTTGAGGAATGGGAAGCTGAAATGCGGCCGTCGGCCGCGTGGCGGCGCGTAGTGTAACGGGCCGGACGGGCAGGCAAAAGTGCGAAGGCCCCAAGCTCGCCTTTCGGCGCCCGTTGTGATTTCGCAGGCTTTGCCCCAAAGATGGCGTCTGGCGCAAGATGCGCCGCGTTTCCCTTGGAAGGAGGAGGCAAGCATGCGGACGTTTCTTTGCCGGTTTCCGATCGTGATATCGCTGGCCGGTCTTGTGCTCGCGTCGATGAGCGCGTCGGCCGCGGATGCGCGCGAGGACATCTTCAAGGCCTATCAGAAGATGATGAATTCGCGGTTCTCCGTCGACATGACGACCACGAGCAGCGGCAAGACCAGCAAGGCGCACACCGATTACGACACCGTCGAGCGCATTCATTTGAAGAGCGATCAGATGGAGATGATCGTGCTGCCCGAAGGCACGTGGATGCGTACGGGCGGGCAATGGACGAAGCCGCCGATGGACATGAGCGGCATGGTCAAGCAGTTCATTCCGAAATCGATCGACGACATGCGCGCAGCGACGAAGAGCGCGAGCGACGATGGCGCGACGACGTGGAACAGCCAGCCGGTGCATGCATATACGTACGACGTCGATACCACCGTGATGGGCATCCACGTCGCCTCGAAGAACAAGATCTACGTGAACGCGGCCGGGCAGATCATTCACGCCGAGAGCAGCGGTGAGGCGATGGGGCAGACGTCGCAGACTTCGCAAGACATCCGGTACGACGACAGCATTCGGGTGAACGCGCCGCAGTGATGGGTTTGAGATCGGCGCGAGAGCGTGCGTGGTTCGTCCTTCGGTATTCAGGGCGAGCGGGGAGGTATAAGAGTTCATGGACGCGGTGGCGTCGTGGCGACGTCGGGGCGGCCCTGTCAGGGCCCTTGAAATAAAACGAACGATCGTGCTAATCTGGCCACTATGATGACTCCAACCTCGCCCTCCGCCATCAGCAAAGGCGCCGCTACGCGCGAAACGATCATTTCGCGCGCGCTCGACATCGTCCGCAGCGACGGTTTCGAAGGCATCTCGATCGGCGGCATCGCACAAGCCGCGAACATGTCCAAGAGCGGCGTGTTCGCGCATTTCGGCTCGCGCGAGGATCTGCAGCTCGCAGTGCTGGATGCGGCCGCGCAGCGATTCACCGAGCAGGTGTTCATGCCGGCATTGCGCGAGCGCCGCGGCTTGCCACGGCTCAAGGCAATCGCCGAGCGCTGGATGAAATGGCTGCGCAGCGAGCAAGGCGGCTGCCCGATGGTCAGCGCGGCGATCGAATACGACGATCGTCCCGGCCCGATCCGCGATCGCGTCGTCCACTATCAGACGCGGCTACGCAAAGAGCTTGCGCGAGCGATCAGCCTTGCCGTCGAAACGGGCGAGCTGCGCGCCGACACCGATCCCGAACAGCTCGCGTTCGAGATCTTCGGCATCGAGCTCGTGATGCATCACGATAGTCGTCTCTTCGGTTTCGACGAAACGATCCGGCGCAGCGAGCTCGCGCTCGATCGCCTCCTGAATTCCTACCGCGCCTGACCTAAGCGAGGTTCGCCATGCTCGTCGCCACATCGCCACAAAAAAGCACGATCGTACGCAAAAATACAAGCCCGATCCTGCTGCGCACACTGTTTTCTCTCGGCAGTTGGATCGCGCCGCGCGCGACGATCGCGCGTGCCGTCCGCATCTTCTGCACGCCCTCGGCCAGCGCACGCCGGCGTGCGTTCGAAGCGGACGAGGCGGGCGCGCAATCGTTCGCGCTCGATGTCGGCGCGCACCGCGTGCAGGTCTATCAGTGGGGCGATCCATCGTCGCAAGCGTATGTGCTGATCGCGCACGGCTGGTCCGATTTCGCGCTGCGATTCCTGCCGCTGGTGAAAACGTTGCGCGCCGCCGGTTATGCGGTGGTGACATTCGATCAACCGGGTCATGGCCGCAGCTCTGGCGACACCGCGACGTTGCCCGATTTCGCGCGCTCTGTCGGCGCGATCGGCCGGCGCTTCGGTCGCGCCGCCGCGGTGATCGGACATTCGATGGGCGCCGCCGCTGCCGCCATCGCGCTGCACGACGGATTCGAAGCCGACTGCGCGGTGCTGATTGCGCCGCCTGCCGATCTTGGTGCCGCCGCCGATCGCTTCGCCGATTTCATCGGGCTCGCCACGTGCTTGCGTACGCGCCTGCATAGCGCGCTCGAGCATCGTGCATCGGCGCGATTCGCCGATCTGGAAGCGCACCGCAGCGTGCCCGACATCAATCGCCCCGCGCTCATCATCCACGATCTCAACGATCGCGAAGTGCCGTGGGAAGAAGGCGAGCGCTATGCGCGTTACTGGCCGCAGTCGCGCATGATCAGCACGCAAGGCCTCGGCCATAACCGCATCCTCGCCGACGGCGGCGTCATCGACGCGATGCTGCGTTTCCTGCGCGGTGAGACGATCGGCGAGCGTGTCGTATCGTCGCCGAATCTGCCGTTCGGGTTCGCCTGACGCGAATGTTGATGTGTGTAGGAGCGGCGACAGCACGCGATCAACCCTTGCTACTGCGTGCGAACTGCGGCAATTCGGAATTGACGACTGCCCAGCCGAGTTTTTCTTCGGTCCAGATCTCACGCTCAGGCGCAAACGCGTCCGGCGCATCCAATGACGCCGTCGTGATGTCGACGACATCCGGCCGGCGTTCGCTTCGATAAACCAATGGCGTGCCGCATTCGCCGCAGAAACTGCGTGTGATATGCGGCGACGACCGGAAGACACGCGGCTCGCCAGCGGTGAACGCGAACGCATCGGCGGAAAATATCGCCCAGGCGACCGACGGCGCGCCGGCCGCGCGTCGACAGGTTTCGCAGTGGCAAAGCGTTCGCGCAATTGCAGCGCCAGTGACGCGATAACGCACAGCGCCGCAGAGACAGCCGCCTTCATGGACGATATCGGTCATGACGCCTCCTTCTTCGCTTCCGTGCGGCTTCGATGCAGCAGCACGCCGCCGATCACGAGCGCGATGCCGACGGCTTCGGCGGCATGCGGAATCTGACGCAGCACGATGATGCCGATCAAGCTCGCCGTCGCCGGCAAGAGCGCCAGCATCAGCGAGAACGTCGAGCGCGAGAGGCGCGCCATCGCGAGCTGATCGCACACATAAGGAATCACCGACGAGCATATGCCGACGCCGATCGCGGCCACGAGAAGCCGCGGATCGTGCAGTGCCGGCAATGCCTCGTGGCTTCCGATCGGTGCGGCGACGACCGCCGCGACCAGCATCGACGCTGCGAGCCGATCGATGCCCGAAGCGCCGCCATCTTTCGCCAGCGCGTGGCCGACGATGATGTAGCCGCCGAACAGCACGCAATTGGCGAACGCGAGCGCGTACGCGAGCGGATCGCCGCCGATGCGCACGTCCGTTAGCAGCGCGACGCCGGCAACAGCGACGATCAGAGCGAGAACGTTGCGCAAATCCCGCAAACCAGCGACGGCGATCGCGATCGGTGCGAGGAACTCGATCGCGCCGACGGTGCCGAGCGGCAGCCGCGCGATCGCGAGATAGAACACCGTATTCATCAGCGCGAGGATCACGCCCATCGCGATCAGCAGCCGGCGTTGCGGCGGCGAGGCGGCGCGGAACACGCTCATCGGACGGCGCCACATCGAAAACGCGATCGCGGCCACCATGATCCGAAGCCAGGCGACGCCGGTGGGCTCGACATAGCGGAACAGCAGCACCGCAAACGCGGGGCCGAGGTAATGGAAGATCGCGCTGATCACGAAGAACGCGTGCGGCGGCACGTTTTCCACGCGAATGGCGCGCGTGCATTCGATGGATTGTCCTGTCTGCTTCATGAAGCCTCCTGACCGGATCGATGTGCTATTGTCGAAGGCGAATCGATATTCGTGAATGGTCAATCGAAGTCATGAAACGCAAGATTTCTGGAACACCAAGGAAAATACGTCGAAATTCCTTCGATAATGTAAGCGATGCTTTGGATGCGACGAATCTCGACATCCTGAGACTCTTGATGGACGAGCCGCGCCTTCCGATGAGCGAGCTCGCGCGTCGCATCGGCATGTCGGCGCCGGCGGTGACCGAGCGCGTGCAGCGTCTACAGGACGCGGGCGTGATCCGCGGCGCGCGGCTCGATGTCGATCAGTCCGCTTTGGGGCTCGGCATCACCGCGTTCGTGCGCGTGCGCCCGATGCCGGGTCAGCTGCAGGAGATCGCCGAGCTCGCGCGGTCGACGCCCGAGATCGTCGAGTGCCATCGCGTGACCGGCGAGGATTGCTTCATCATGAAAGTGCTGGTCGGCCGCGTCGAATTGCTCGAAGCGGTGCTCGACGAGATCCTGAAGTTCGGCAACACCACGAGCTCGATCGTGCAGTCGACGCCGGTGCCGCTGCGCGCGCCGCCGTTGCCCGACGCCGATCGCTGACGCCGGGAATTCGGAAATCGATGTAGGAGCGGCGTAGCCGCGACGGCGCCGGCCACCTGCGAAACGCAGTCGCGGCTGACACCGCTCCTACAGCGCTACTCGAAGTCGCTCGCGAAAATCGTGTCGGTATCCGCCGCCTCGAACGCGCCGATATCGCACACCGCGTCGCCGTCGCCGTTGCCGTCGATCGGACGCGCGACGCCGCGTTGATCGAGATTGCCGACCGGCGCGCCCGCGCAGGCGTCGGCGTCGCCCGCATCGATCGCCGCGCTGCCGGGGAGCAGCGCATGCGTCTTCGTGAGACCGCCGTTGTCGGCGAGCGGGCCGATCGCGAGATCGCCGGTTACGGCGGGTGCGCCGCCGATCAGCGTGTCGCTGCCGCAGCTCGCATCGGTGGCGAGGTTGTGCGTGCTGCCGGCACCGTCGATCGTCTTGCTGCACAGCACGGTCGTGTCGTCGGCCGCCGTGTTCGCGATTAAGCTGTTCGTCGCGGTCAGCATCCCCGTATCGGGATTGGCGAGATTGATCGCGACGCCGCCGCTCGCGGACGTGTTGTCGACGACGGTGCTGTTGGTCAATGTCACGCCCGCGCTCACGGTGATACCGCCCGCATCGGCCGGCGGGCCGGGGTTGTTGCCGTGCGTGGCGTTGCCGGACACGGTGCTGTTGGTCAGGATCACATTGCCGCCCGCGGCGATGCCGCCGGCTTGGCTCGCGTCGCCGTAGGTCGCGTTGCCCGACACCGTGCTGTTCACGAACGTCCCATCGAACCAGCCCCAGAACACGACCACGCCGCCGCCGCCCGCGGTGCCGCCTTCGGTCCAGTTGTCGGCGATCGTCGAGTCGGTGAACGTGCCGCTGCCGAACACGACCATCACGCCACCGGCGAGGCTGCCGTAGGCTTCGGTCCAGTTGCCCGACACGGTGCTGCGCGTCAGCACCGTCGTCGTCGCGGTGAAGAGGCCGCCGCCGGCGCTGTTCGTGCCGGCGGTCGAGTTGCCGGTAACGACGGAATCGACGAGCTCGAAGGCGGTCGTGCACCGAATGCCACCGCCGCTTTCGCCGTCGGCGTTGGTGCGCCCGCCGGTAACGGTCACGCCTTCGAGCACGGTCTGAAGCGCGGTATCGCCGTCGAAATTGAAGACGCGCGAGGCCTGATGCGCGTCGATCGCCAAGGCGGCGGCCCCGGGCCCGGTGATGTGGACTTCCTCGACGACGTACAGCTCCCCGCCGGTCAGCATGATCGTTCCGGTCACGTCGGGCGCGAACACGATGTCGTCGTGGCCCGCGTCGCCGGCTTCGCATGCCGAGACGGCGGCGTTCGTGTTGGCCGATGCGATCGCATCGCGCAACGTGCAGGCTTCCGGCACGGAACCGTCTTCCGTCGAGGTGACGGTGATGGTTGCGGCGTGGACCGTTCCGGCAGCAAAGCCGGCGGCCAGCGCGAAGGCGACGGCGGTGGTCAGGGAACGAAGGCGGTACGAACGAATAGGCATGCGCACGAAACCCATCGAGGCGCGCCGGAGCGTCCGCCGGCGCGGCGGAGCGGACAAGAGTGCTCGTCCGTGCCGCTAACGTAGTCGCGCGGCGGCGTCAAAGTCCTTGCGAACGTTTTCGGATTCGTCTGCAAATCGTTTCAGAACGTCTGAATCGAGCGCCGATCACGCTGTCGGCACCGGTCAGCGGGTTGGCGCGGCCAGCAACGCGGCCGGAATCGCGCGTTCGCCGGCGAGCTGCTGCGCGCGGCGCAATGCGCGCGACCACGCTTCGGTCTGGCCGCTGGCATGGAACACTTCGACCTGCAAGAGAGCGCTCGCGAAATCCTGATCCGCCCACACCGCGATGCGGCCGGCGCGCGCGCTCGCATCCGCGGCACGGTCGCGCGCGAGGAGCCAGTGCGCGTAGGCGACGGTTGCGAGCACGATCGTGTCGGGCACGCCTTGGGTCTCGGCCGCGGCGATCGCGTCGCGGAACCCGCGGTCGGCCTCGGCGTCGTTCTTCTCGTACGCGCTCCATTCGGCGGCCGCGATCAGGCGGTAGACCTTGAGACTGTCGTCGCCGACCGGCTCCAGCGTCGCGATGTTCGCGGGCTCCGCGTGGCCGGTCGCGATCGAAGCACGCTGATGCAGCAGTGCGACGCCGGCCGCCTGGTCGGCGTCGGAACTGCTCTTGCTCGGCCAGACCGCAAGCGTCCGCGCTGAGGCTGCGAGCGCGAGATCGTAGCGGCCTTGCTGCCATGCGAGCTCGGCACGCGCTTGTTCGCGCATGCGGGTCAGATCCTCAGCGATGCCTGCGGGCGCGTTCTCGGCGAGAATCGTCTCGGCTTCGCGCAGCCGCCCCGTCGCGACCGCGACGATCGCGCGATAGCCGTCGATGGTCGCGCGCATGCCGGGATGCGCGATGCGCTCGCGCAGCGCATGCAGGCGCTCGCTCGTCGCGAGCGCGTCCTGCCAGCGTAGAAGGCGCATGTGCGCGTGCAGTGCCGCGCTCAAGTTGTAGCGAAGCGTATCGACCGAGCCGAACGATTCGCTGATCTCGGCGGCGGCATTGAAATACGGAACCGATTCGGACACGCGCTGGCGGATGAATTCAAGCTGGCCGAGATAGTTGTTCATCTCGCCGAGCCCCTGGCGATCGCCGGCGATCTCGAGTTGCGAGCGCGCTTGGCCGAGATCGAGCGCGGCTTCGTCGAAGCGATGCAGGAACACGCGCGCGACGCCGCGCTCGGCGAGCGCTTTGCCGAGATCGGCGGGTGAATCGGTATCGTGCAGCGCCGCGACGGCAGCGTCGAAGTCGCGTTCGGCTGCGTCCCAGTCCTTGCCCTGGCCCATCACGATCCAGCCGCGTATGCGCAGAACTTTCGCGCGCAGGCGCGGTTCCGCGCTCGCAACGGGATCGCCCAGCAGATCGGCGACCAGCGTTCCGGCCTCGTCGAGCTTGCCGGCCTGATAGTCCAAGCGCACGAGCTCGTAGCGGAGCGCAGGTTCTGCGCGCATCGCGGCGGGCGCTTCGGTGAGGATCGAGCGCGCGGTGTCGAGCTCGCCGGCGAGCATCGCGGCTTTCGCGCGCTGCAGCCTTTCGCTCAATGCTTCGTTCTGGCCGCTGTCGTCCGGTGTCGATCGGCCGAGCGCTGCGAGCAAGAGATCCGCGGCTTGGCGCGCCGTGTCCATGACTTCGGCGCGCTCGACCTCGACGCGATGGCGAACGCCGTCGCTCGCCGTCGCGCTGAGCTCGATCTTCCAGCCGTTCGGTGAGCGCGTCGCGATGCCTTGCACGAGCGCATCGGCGCCGAGCGTCTTTTGGATCGCGCCGAGACGTTCCGCGGGCGGCAATGGTGTGCTCGCGTGCATCGCGGCGACCACGCTATCGCTCGGCGGCACCGGCAAGCCCGCGCGGCGCAGGCGCGCGGCGACGAGATCCATCGCGCCGAGGCGCACCCACGCTGCGTTTTCGTCTTCCGGATCGGCGACCTCGATCGGCAGCACGGCGACGGCTTTTTGCAAAGCGTGCGGTGTGGAGACGAGAGGGACGGGCCTCGAGGAAACGAGATAGATCGCAACCGCCGTGAGGAAAAGCCCGGCGACGACGAGCGCTGCAATCGCGGGCCATCGCGTGGCTCGCGCGCCTAACGGTTTGCTCGGCTCAGGGATGATCGAGGGCTCGACCGGCGCAGTCGTGCTCGCGCTGTTACGCCGGTCCACGGAAACCTCGTCCGTCGCGACGATCCATCGATACCCGAAGCCGGACACCGTGCGCACGGCGCGCTGCGTGTTGCTGTCGTCGCCGACCGCGCGGCGCACTTGCATCACGAGCTGGCTGACTTGCGCGTTGGCGACGTCGACGCGGCCCCAGAGCGCGGCGATCAGCTCGTCGTGACCGACCGCGCGATCGCGATGTTCGATGAGATAGGCGAGCCCGTCGAACACGCGACGCGGCAGCGGCAGCAGGCGGCCGTCCCTGCGCAGCTCGCGTGCTGCGGGGTCGAGTCGGTAATCGCCAAAGCAGAACGCGCGAGGGGTCACGGGTACGGATCGATGCTCGACGGCGCGGCGGCGGGGGATCATAGCTCACGCGTCCGATCGCACCGAGCCGTCGCCTGACCCTGAACGGCGTGGGCGCTGGCGTGCGATGGCAGGTAAAATCGGGCATTCCGATCCAGAAGCCCGGATACGCGACCTCATGAGCACGTCTGCCCAGCACATCACCGCGACCGAGCCGTCCGAGCAGGCGCCGCTTCGCTTCGTCACCGCGGCCAGCCTCTTCGACGGCCATGACGCGGCGATCAACATCATGCGGCGGCTGATCCAGGCGCAGGGCGCCGAAGTCATCCATCTCGGCCACAACCGCGCGGTCGAGGACGTGGTGCGCGCAGCGCTGCAGGAAGACGCCGACGCGATCGCGGTGTCCTCGTACCAGGGCGGCCACGTCGAATACTTCAAGTACATGGTCGACATGCTGAAGGAGCGTGGCGCGGCGCACGTGCGCGTGTTCGGCGGCGGCGGCGGCACGATCACGCCCGAAGAGATCGCCGAGCTCCAGGATTACGGCGTCGAGCGCATCTATCACCCGAACGACGGCATGCATCTCGGGCTCGTCGCGATGATCGAAGACGTGGTGCGCAGAGCGCAGGACCATCGCCTCGCCACCGCACGGCCTGCGAATGTATCGCTCGACGATGAAGTCTCGATCGGCGAGATGCTGTCCGTGATCGAAGACGGTGCGCTCGACGATGCCGATCTCGTGCGCCTGCGCAAGGAGTGGCAGCTCGCCGGCGGCAAGACGCCCGTGGTCGGCATCACCGGCACCGGCGGCGCCGGCAAGTCCAGCGTCGTCGACGAGTTGCTGCTGCGCTTCCTGCACACGTTTCCGGAGATGCGCATCGCCGTGCTCGCGGTCGATCCGACGCGGCGCCGTTCCGGCGGGGCGCTGCTCGGCGATCGCATCCGCATGAACTCGCTGCGCTCCAAGCGCGTGTTCATGCGCTCGATGGCGACGCGCCGCCAGCACGCGGCGACGAACGCAGTGCTGAAGGATTGCATCGCGTGCCTCAAGGGCCTCGGCTACGACCTCGTCATCGTCGAGACTGCTGGCATCGGCCAATCGGATTCGGAGATCGTCGATCTCGTCGATTTTCCGATGTACGTGATGACCAGCGATTACGGCGCGGCGAGCCAGCTCGAAAAGATCGACATGCTCGATTTCGCCGAGCTGGTCGTGCTCAACAAGTTCGACAAGCGCGGCGCGGAAGATGCGCTGCGCGATGTGCGCAAGCAATGGAAGCGCAATCGGACTGCGTTCAAGCTCAAAGACGAAGAGGTGCCGGTCTATCCGACGATCGCGAGCCAGTTCAACGATCCCGGCGTGACCTGGATGTTCTCGAACCTCTGCCGCCTCTTGCGCGAGAAGCTGCACGTGCCGGCGCAGAAATGGACGCCCGATGTCGATACGTCGCTGAAAGAGCCGCGCGCGACCGTGCTGATTCCGGGTGCGCGCGTGCGCTATCTCGCCGAGATTTCCGAGCAGGGCCGCGGGATCAATGCCGAGGTCGCCAAAGAATCCGACGCGGCCGATCGCGTGCAGGCGATGTGGCAGGCGCTTCACGAGATCGACGATCCGAAGCTGCCGAAGGCGCTCGATCTTTATGATCCGGCCGATCTTTTGAAGAGCGAGAATGCCGATCGCAGCCTTCTGGTGCTGCGCCAGCGCTATCAGGATGCGCTGAAGTCGCTGACGACCGACGCGATCTCGCTGTTGCGCGAATGGCCGCAGCGCCTGAAGTCGATCACCGACGAGCACTACGTTTACGAAGTGCGCGGCAAGGCGGTCGAAGGCAACAACTACGTCGAATCGCTCTCGCACCAGAAAGTGCCGAAGATCGCCGCGCCGACGTACAAGAGCTGGGGCGAGCTCCTCACGTTCCTGATGAAGGAAAATCTGCCCGGTGCGTATCCGTACACCGGCGGCGTCTATCCGTACCGGCGCACCGGCGAGGATCCGACCCGCATGTTCGCGGGCGAGGGCACGCCCGAACGCACGAACCGGCGCTTTCATTATCTGTCTGTAGGTCAGAAGGCCGCGCGGCTTTCGACCGCGTTCGATTCGGTCACGCTGTACGGCGAGGATCCGGCCGAGCGTCCCGATATCTACGGCAAGATCGGCAATTCCGGCGTCAGCATCGCGACGCTGGATGATATGAAGAAGCTGTATTCGGGCTTTGATCTCTCGGCGCCGACGACGTCGGTGTCGATGACGATCAACGGTCCCGCGCCGATCATCCTTTCGATGTTCATGAATACCACGGTCGATCAGGCCGTCGAAAAGTACCTGCGCGCCGATCAGTCGCGCTGGGACGAAGCGCACGCGAAGATCGAAAAGCTGTTCGAAGGCCACGAGCGGCCGCGCTACAGCGGCATGCTGCCGGAAGGTAACGACGGGCTCGGTCTTGGGCTTCTGGGCGTGACGGGCGATCAGATTCTCGAAGCGGAAATCTACGCGAAGATCCGCGCCGAGACGCTGAGTCTCGTCCGCGGCACCGTGCAGGCCGACATCCTCAAGGAAGACCAGGCGCAGAACACATGCATTTTCTCGACGGAATTCGCGCTGCGCATGATGGGCGACATCCAGCAGTTCTTCGTCGAGAACAAGGTCCGCAATTTCTATTCGGTGTCGATCTCCGGCTACCACATCGCCGAAGCCGGCGCGAATCCGATCTCGCAGCTTGCGTTCACGCTGTCGAACGGTTTCACGATCGTCGAGTACTACCTCGCGCGCGGCATGAAGATCGACGATTTCGCGCCGAACCTGTCGTTCTTCTTCTCCAACGGCATGGATCCGGAATACAGCGTGATCGGCCGCGTCGCGCGCCGCATCTGGGCACGCGCGATGCGCGAGCGCTACGGCGCGAGCCCGCGTTCGCAAATGATGAAGTATCACGTGCAGACGTCCGGCCGCTCGCTGCACGCGCAGGAAATCCAGTTCAACGACATCCGCACGACGCTGCAGGCGCTCTATGCGCTGTTCGACAACTGCAACTCATTGCACACGAACGCGTACGACGAAGCGATCACGACGCCGACCGAAGAGAGCGTGCGCCGCGCCGTTGCGATCCAGCTGATCATCAACCGCGAGCTCGGTTTGAATTTTTGCGAAAATCCGTGGCAGGGCAGCTTCATCATCGACAAGCTGACCGACATCGTCGAAGAAGCCGTCTACAAGGAATTCGAAGCGATCAGCGAGCGCGGCGGCGTGCTCGGCGCGATGGACACGATGTATCAGCGCGGCAAGATCCAGGAAGAAAGCCTTTACTACGAGCAGAAGAAGCACGACGGCTCGCTGCCGCTGATCGGCGTCAACACGTACTTGCCGAAAGAGCACGCCGGCGATATCACGACGACGATCGAGCTGATCCGCTCGACCGCCGAAGAGAAAGGCCAGCAGATCACGAACGTTCAGGCGTATCAGAAGGCGCGTAACGGCTATGCGGCCGATGGTTTGAGGCCGCTACAGTCAGCGGCGCGCGAGCGGCGCAACGTGTTCGCGTCGCTGATGGAAGCCGTCAAGACACATAGTCTTGGGCAGATCAGCCATGCGTTGTATGAGGTGGGTGGGGAGTATCGGAGGAACATGTGAGGTGCGGAGTGGCGCCTTAACATGACTTTCGACGTGCGAGCTATCTTCAAAGCGCTGAATGAAGCCGGTGTTGACTATGTCGTCGTTGGCGGTCTCGCAGTTATTCTGCATGGGTATCTGCGCGCGACCGCGGACATCGATCTTGTCATCGGGCTCGATCGTGCAAATGGCGAACGTGCGGTGCAGGCGCTCGAAGGAGCCGGTCTGAAACCGCGCTTGCCGCTTCCGCTAGCCGATCTGGCGCGAGAGGACGCACGTCGTGAGTGGGGGGAACATCGCAACATGCTCGTATTTCCGCTCTGGGATCCCGGCAACCCCATGCGCTCGGTCGACGTCTTCGTCAGAGAGCCGATGCCTTTCGTGGAGCTCGCGCGCGACGCCGTGGTGAAAAAGATCGACGGGATGGACGTGCGCGTTGCGAGCATTGAGCATTTGATCGCGATGAAACGCATCTCGAGCCGAGCGCGTGACCTCGAAGATATCGAGAAACTAACAGCGATCCAAGCGATGGAGAACAAAGATGAATCGCAATGACGCTCCGGGCTCGTTCGCTTGGACAGAATATGATCAGCTCCGCATCGGCGTAAGCTTGAGCGCCGATCGGAAGATCGATTTTTTTGAAGAGATGATCCAGATCGCGTACGCGTCCGGCGCGCTGCACCCGGAACGTCTCGCGCTGCGTGACAAGCAGGTTCTGCCGGCGACTCAGAACGACAGAACGAACGGCGAACACTGACCCATGAAATTCCTCCTCCTCGTTTACACCGACGATTCGCTCCTCAACGCCCTCCCGCCCGGCGAAGAGGATTCGATGATGCACACCTGCCTCTCCCACGCCGACGAGATGGAAGCGAAAGGGACGCTGCTCGCGTATCAGCAGCTCGAAGCGCCGGCGGATGCGAAATCGGTGCGTATTCGCAATGGCCGCACCACCATCGTCGACGGGCCGTTTGCGGAGACCAAGGAAATTCTCGGCGGTTTCAATCTGATCGAGGCCGACAGCATCGAAGAAGCGGTGCGCATCGCCGCCGAGTTTCCGTGGGCGCGCACCGGATGCATCGAGGTGCGGCCTGTGCGCGATATCGCGAGCGTGCGGCGGCGCGTCGGTCTGTGACGCGTCAGAAGATCACGCGCGCGCTGATCTGAAGCTGCGTGTCGGTCTCGTTCGCGGGACGGCCTTCGGCTTCGCGCTGGTTCCGCCAGCTGCTGACGCGCAGTGCTTCTCCGGTGATGCGCAGCCATTCGCGCGGCCGCCAGTTCAACGCCAGCGTGATCGCGTTGCCGTGCTCGCGCACGCGATCGTCGAGGCGCATCGGCAGTTGCACGGTCGAGAACACGTCGATGCGCAGCGCGGGTCGCCACGCGCCGCGGTCCCATCCGGCAAGAAGATAGGCCGCGCGGAAATCGGTGTAGGTGCTGAAGAACGGCGACGGCGCGATCGCGGTCGAGCCCGTCATCGCCTGGCCTAACAGCACCACATCGCCGACGCGCGTCTCGGCGCCGAGGCTCCAGAAATCCGTTTCCCAGCTCAACACGGGCGAGCTTCCGTGGCTTCGGCTCGACGGATCGGCTTCGTTGTCGTAACGCAACAGCGAGATGCTGCCGAGGCCCTGTGCGCTCCAGCGTCCGCCGGCGTACCAGCCGAGACGGCCGTCGTTTTCGAGAAACGGATTGAAGCGGAGCGGCACGGGCGATTCGTTGTCGATCGCATAGACGTCGGGCTCGCGCGGACGGCTGCCCAAGCCGGAAACGAGATCGCTGAGCGACCAGCCGCGCGCGGCGAGCAGCTCGCCGGCGGGATCGTTGCTGCGGATCAGCGCGGCGATTGCGGTCAGCGTCTGCGTGGTGCCGCGCCACTCGACGCGCCCTTCGGCGCCGATGCTGCGGAATTCCTCGCCGATCCAGCTGTTGATCGCGGATGGCGTCAGCGTCCAGGGGCTCGTCCAGCCGATCGCATCGTTTTCGAGCGAGACCGGTGGAAAGAATGCGCCGACCTTGAACGACCAGCGCAGCGGCGTCGTCGAGACAGGCCGATATCGCAGATACGCTTCGAGCACCGAGAGCGAATTCTTGTCGGTCGTCTGATACTGGATCTCGGCGAGCGCGAGCAGCGAGGGCGTCAGCTGCGCGCTCGCGACGAGCCCCGCTTGCACGCAGGTCGCTTCCGTGCCGCCGCCGCCGAAGCGCGTCTTGCCGAGCCCGCCATCGGCAAAGCTGCGCGCATCGGCGCGCGCGACCAGCCGGCAATCGAGATAGCCGTGCGCGTCGAAGTCCAGCGCGACCGCCTGCCGCGCCAGCGCCAGCGCGGCGCACGCGGCGAGGACGCGCGCTCGCTTCATGCACGCGCGCCTTTCTGCGCGCTGCCGGTGCCGCCTCGCGCGAGCATCGCTTCGAGCGCATCCGGCGCCAGCGCCTGCGCGATGTAGAAACCTTGCACGTGATCGCAGCCGATGTCGCGCAGATATTCGAACGCAGCACGCGTCTGGACGCCTTCGGCGGTGACGCGATAGCCGAGCCGATGACCGAGCTCGACGATCGAGCGCACGACGGTGCGGTCGCCGACGTCTTCGCCGAGCTTCTGCGTGAAGAAGCGGTCGATCTTGATCTCGCGCACCGGCAATCGTCGCAAGTATGCGAAAGACGACTGGCCGACACCGAAATCGTCGATCGCAAGATCGACGCCGAGATCGGCGAGTCGCCTCAATACCTGGATCGCGGTCTCGGGTTCGCCCATGACGGCGCTTTCGGTGAGCTCGAGCACGAGATGGCGCGGCGCGACGCCGTGCAGCGACAAAAGATCGGAAATGCGCATCGGCAAATCGCTGTCATCAAGATCGCGCGCGGAGACATTGACAGCGACGCGCAGCGCGTGTCCGCGCGCGGCCCACTCGTGCGCCTGCGCGATGCTGCTCGCGAGCGCCCAGCGCGTCAGCCTGCGGATGTTGCCGGTCTTCTCGGCGAGCGGGATGAACGTATCCGGTGGCACCGGCCCGCGTTGCGGATGCTGCCAGCGCACCAATGCCTCGACGCTGTCGACACGATGGCTGGCGAGATTGAGCTTCGGCTGATAGTGAAGACGCAGCAGATCGCGATCGAGCGCTTCGCGAAGATCGGTCATCAACGTCAGGCGTTCGGGTCGGTGCGGATCGGTCGCGGCGTCGTAGACGGCCACCGGATCTTCCGAGCCGAGCGCCGCGATCAGCGCGACTTCGGCGTGACGCAGCAGCGTGCTCGCCTCGGCGCCGTGCGCGGGATGCAGCGCGATACCGATCGCCGGTGCGGTGTCGATCGAGAGATCGGCTTCCTGATACGGCACGCCCAGCACGTCGAGTATGCGAAACGCGACGCCGATCGCATCCGCCTTGCCGGCACCGTCGAGCCACAGCGAGAACTGCGTGTCGGTCGCGCGCGCGACGGAACCGCGCACGGCGAACGGGTTGAGGCGCGTGCCGGCATCGCGCATCAGACGGTCGCTGATCGAATGGCCCATCGTCTGGATGATCTCGGGCAAGCGCGCGAGGCCGACCATCAAGAGCGCGCCGGTGCCGGGTTTCGCAGCGAGCGCGTGCTGGATCGCGGCTTCGGCGGCCTGGCGGTTCGGAAGTGCCGTGACGGCGTCGTGCTCGGCCTGAAAACGGATGTGCTCTTCGCGCTCGGCGATCGCGAGCGTCATGTTGGCGAACGCCGCGGCGAGCTGGCCGACTTCGTCGTGCTCGTGCGTTTCGGTCGGCGGAGCATAGTCGCCGGCGCCGACGCGGCGTGCGGCAGCGGCGAGATGCTCGATCGGCCGCGCAGTGCTGCGCGCGATCAGCATCGCGCCGACAAGGCCGACCGCGAGACCGAGCGCGAAGAGGCCAACCCAAGCGATCACGACCGGACGGTAAGGGCGCAGCGCATCGTCGAGCGAATAGCCGAGCACGGCCGCGACCGGCGCGCTGCGCTCGGATTCCTTCAGCCGTGTCGCGAGCGCAACGTATTCGCGCGAATCGACGCGGATCAGCGTCGGCTGCAGCGGCAGCCCGTTTGCCGCGAGCGCCGGCGCGATCGCGACGGCGTTGTCGCCGTGCGCGATGCCGGTCCAGTGTCCGCCGCCGGTGTCGGTGACGAGCTCGAGCGTATTGGGCAGCGCCGACAATTGCTGCAGCCGCGCGAGCAGCGCGTTGTCGACCGGAATGCCGGCTGCGATCAGCGCGATGGGCTTGGGCGCATAAACCGGCACGACGATCATCCAGTACGCCTTGCCGCCCATCGCAACGACCGCCGCGGCTGGATGATCGAGCGCGGCATCGGCGAGATCCGGGAACGGGAACGTCGCGCCGCTCGCGGACGATGTGGTGTCCGAACGGATCGCGCCGTCGAGGCCGATCAGCAGCATGCGCTCGGCGCCGATGCGGCGTCCGTGATTGCGTAGCGCCGAGAGCACTGTGCTCTGATCGTTCTCCGCGATCGCGGCGCGGAGCGCGAAATCGAGCGAGAGCACTTGCACGTTGTCGGCGACGCGGCTCGAGATGTCGTCGAGCTGACGTGCGACGGTGGCGGCGCCGACGCTGAGCTGACGCTCGCCTTCGGCGATCAGCGCTCGCCGTGCGATGCCGTACGCGAGCAGCGCCGTGAAGATCTGCACCGCCACCAGCGTGGCGACGAAGAGGAGAGCGAGGCGCAGACGAAAGCTCATGGCGTCAGTAGCGCGCTCGCTCGCGATCCTCGGCCGCCGGCCGCGGATCGGGCAGCAGCGGCAGCGAGAATTTCGCCGCGGTCGTCGCGGCGCCGACGTCGATGATTTGCCTGGGCTCTTCCCGGCCCGGCCGAAGTTGCGGATGCCAGACGCGGACCTCGTAGCGTCCGGGCGGCAGATCGCGGAACACCGCCTGTCCGTCCGCGTCGGTTTTCGCGATCCACGGCGCGTCGGAAACATAAAGGTGCGTGATCATGCGGTCGTGGATGTTGCAGCCGACCGCGATCTCGCCGGCCTGATCGAGCACGACCGCCGGCGTGCTCGCGCCGGGCGCGATGACGAACTCGAACGACTTCGCCGGCGCGAACGAATAGACGTGATGACGCGTGCGATCGCTGTTGCGAAAGACGACGCTGTCGCCGGGACGGAAGATCTCGACGTACGGGATGAACGTCTCGTTGCGCTGATCGACGATGCGCGTGACTGCCGCGGACGTTGACGGTGCGGAGCCGGCTTCGTCGCGCACGGTAACGACGGCATCTTCCGCGGCGTGTCCGCGCGTGTCGTCGATGGCGACATCGAGCTCCGCAGCCGAGGCTTCGAAGGCCGCCGAGAGTATGAGTGCCGCTGTTGAACGGCCGATGCGCATCCGTCCCCCGCATGGACGAGCCGGCGGCAGTCTAGCGCAATGCGAAGCTCGTCTTCGCGGAGGAAACTACCCAGGACGCGATGTGATTGCGAGGTGAAAATCCGCGGTTTTCTCGAGCGGGCTCGGCCTTACGCTCGCCTCGCCGGCGGCTGCGACACGTCGCGAAACGCGAGCATCGCGGGAATCCTGCGCGATGCGCCATCCCAGAAGCCGGCGATGGGTGCGAAGTCGCGGGGGTTGTGGAACGTGCCGAAGAGAAGATCGAACAGCGGCAGATCTGAATAGTTGCGCGCGTGCACGCCGCGTTCGTGATGATGCGAATGACTTTCGGGCCGCTGGACGATGTAGCCGAGCCATTGCGGCGTGCGGATGTTGGCGTGCTGGAAGATCGAGAGGAACGTCGTCGCGAGAATCGCGAGCGTCGTCGCTTCGGGCGTGAGGCCGATCAGCGTGAGGCAGAGACTCGACAGCGCAGTCCAGCCGATCATGTCGAGCGGGCTGAACCAGAACGCGCCGAAAGCATCGATGCGCTCGGCGCTGTGATGCATCTGATGGAATGCTCGCCAGAGCGCCGTCGAGTGATGCATCGACCAATGCCAAAAGAAGACGCCGGCTTCGTAGACGAGAATGCCGACGAGACCACCGGCCCAACGCCCGAGCGATGAGAGATCGAAAAGCTGCAACGACGCGAGCGGCGTCGCCCACAACAGCGGCAAGTACGATGACAGGAAGAAATACAGCGCGAACGCGAGGAGCCCGCGTGCCTTCCATCCCGGCACGCGCGGCAGCGGACGCGCCGGTGCGAGCGCTTCCCAGACGATCACCGCGGCATAGAGTGCGAAGATCGTCAGCGAGATCGGGTCGAGCAGAAGTTCGATCGGCGTTGGCATCGGCGTTTCCGGCGAATCGGGCTGGTGCGTACGTTACGCCCTCGGCAAGCCCGCACTAAAGCCGATTCGGCAGCCAAGCCGGCGTTTCGGCCAGCGGCTCGCGTTTGCAACTGCAGAGATCGCGCGCGAAGATCGACGCCATTCGGGGGAAACGCCATCTCGTGGGGCGGGATGATGGGCAGCGCGCGCAAACCAGTCGACGTGGCGATCCTGGTGATGCCGGAAACGTCGGCGTCGGTCATCTATGGCATGTACGACCAGTTCCGTTGCGCCGGCCGCGACTGGGGCGTGATCGTCGAAGGGCGGCCGGGGCCCGAGGCGATGCGCCCGCGCATCGTCGCCGCGAAGGCGGGGCCGCTTCATGTCGCGAACGATGTGCTCGTCACGGCCGAAGCATCGCTCGACGACGCGCTCGATGCGGATATCGTCTGCGTGCCCGATCTCGCGGTGGCGCCGGGCGAGCCGATCGAAGGGCGTTTCACGCGCGAGATCGAATGGCTCCAGCGCTGCCACGCGCGCGGCATTCTGCTCGCGAGCGCGTGTTCGGGATCGATCCTGTTCGCCGAAGCCGGGCTCCTCGACGGTTGCGATGCGACGACGCACTGGGCGTATTGCGACGTCATGCGCGCGCGCTACCCGAACGTGACCGTGCACGCGCAGCGCGCGCTGGTCGTGTCGGGAAAAGGCCAGCGGCTCGTCATGGCGGGCGCAGGCTCATCGTGGCTCGATCTTTCGCTGTATCTGATCGCGCGCTCGGTCAGCGTCGAGGCGGCGATGCAGGTCGCGCGCATCAATCTCATCGACTGGCATGCGATCGGCCAGCAGCCGTTCGCGCGGCTCGCGCGCACGCGCCAGGTCGACGATGCGGCGATCGCGCGCTGTCAGACCTGGATCGCCGATCATTACGCCGAGCCTTCGCCGGTCGCGACGATGGTGCGTCTCAGCGGGCTCGCCGAGCGTTCGTTCAAGCGGCGCTTTCAGGAAGCGACCGGCATGTCGCCGCTCGAATACGTGCAGACGCTCCGGCTGGAGGAAGCCAAGCAGATGCTCGAGACCGATGGCGATTCGATCGAGGCGATCGCAAATGAAGTCGGCTACGAGGACGCGGGTTTCTTCAGCCGATTGTTCAAGCGCGAGGTGAATCTGACGCCGGCGCAGTATCGAAAGCGCTTCGGCTCGATGCGAAGGGTACTCGAGCAGCGCGTTGTTTAACCGTCACGCGGCGAGATACGGCGCGATCTCTCCGGCAAGCCATGTCATGAATACCTGCACGCGCTTGGAGAGATTGCGCCGGTGCGCATAGAGCAGCGAGACCGGCATCGGCTCGGCGCGATACTCGGGCAGCACTTCGACGAGCAGGCCTTGCTCGATGCGGTCGCGCACGCCGACCGAGGGCGCCTGGATGATGCCGAGCCCGGCAAGACAGCTCGCCTGATACGACTCGACGCTGTTGACCGTGAGCGCACCCGGCATCGCCAGCGTGCGATACGCGTTACCGTCGAAGTATTCGAAACCGAAAGGTTTCGCGCCGAGCGTCGTGACGTAGTGGATCAGCCGATGGTTCGCGAGATCATCGAGGCTTCGCGGCATGCCATACGTTTCGATGTACGCGGGGCTCGCGCAGTTGACGACGCGCAAGCTTCCGAGCGGACGCGCGATCAGGCTCGAATCCGCTAGCAAGCCGACACGCACGACGCAGTCGAAACCTTCGCGCACGAGATCGACCATGCGGTCGGTGCTGCTGAGCTCGAGCTCGAGCTGCGGATGCTCGCGCAGGAATTCGGGCAGGCGCGGAATCACGAAGCGCGTCGCGACGCTGCTCGGCATATCGACGCGCAAGCGCCCCCGCAGCGCCTCCGATCCCTGCTGGAACATCGACTGCAATTCGTCCATGTCGGCGAGCAGGTCCTTCGAGCGCTCGTAGAACGCGAGGCCGTCCTGCGTCATCTGCACCTTGCGCGTGGTCCGGTGCAGCAGGCGCGTTCCGAGCAGGCCTTCGAGCTGCTGCACCGCGGTCGAGATGCTGGCCTTCGGCAAGCCCATGCTATCGGCGGCGCGCGTGAAGCTCGCAAGCTCGGCGACGCGGACGAAGATCTGCATAGCGTCCAGGCGGTTCATCCGAGAGCTCCATCTGACTCTATTGTTCGGATTATACGAACACTACGCTCACTTGTAGCGAGTTTATTGGCAGTGCGTCGCTCAATATCTTACGCATCGTCTTAATCACCCCGTCAAGGAGCCCACGATGAACCCGCAAGCCAACATCGCCCTGATCACCGGCGGCAACCGCGGCCTCGGCCGCAACGCGGCGCTGAAGCTCGCCGAGCAGGGCGTCGATGTCGTGCTGACTTTTCGCAACAACCGCGCCGAAGCCGACGAGGTCGTCGCGCAGATCGAGAAGAAAGGCCGCCGTGCGGTCGCACTGCAACTCGATGTCGGCGTCTCGTCGAGCTTCGGCGCATTCTCGGACACGCTGCGCGAGGCGCTGAAGAAAACCTGGCAGCGCGATACGTTCGACTATCTCGTCAACAACGCCGGCATCGGCCTGCACGCGAGCTTTGCCGAGACCACCGAAGCGCAGTTCGACGAGCTCGTGAACGTCCACTTCAAGGGTCCGTATTTCCTGACCCAGAAGCTCTTGCCGCTGATCGCCGACGGGGGTCGCATCTTGAACGTGTCATCCGGACTCGCACGCTTCGCGTTGCCGGGCATGTCCGCCTACGCGTCGATGAAAGGCGCGATCGAAGTGCTGACACGTTATCAGGCCAAGGAGCTCGGCTCGCGCGGCATCGCCGTCAACACGATCGCCCCCGGTGCGATCGAGACCGATTTCAGTGGCGGCCTCGTGCGCGACAACGCGCAGGTCAACGCGAACGTCGCCTCGCAGACTGCGCTCGGTCGCGTCGGCAAGCCGGACGATATCGGTGGCGTGATCGCTTCGCTGCTGTCGCCGGACAGCCGATGGATCAACGCGCAGCGGATCGAAGTCTCCGGCGGCATGTTCATTTGATGATTCTCCCCTCTCCCTTTGCGCGGGAGAGGGGGCTTATTGATACGTCGTTCCTGCCTCGACGAAGCACAACGGATTCCCCCAGCGATCCTCCGCATAGAACGACCGCTCGCCCCAAGGCCTGACGCCGATCGCGCCGCCGGCAGCGCCGTGCACTTTCTCCTTCGAAAGACAGCCGAGCGCCTTGGCGCGAGCGAACATGGCGTCGAGATCGCGCACGGTGAAGTACAGAGCCTTGGCCGCCGGATGCGGCGCGCCGCCGGACGACACGTCGACCACCTGAAGCGTCACCGGCCCGCAAGCGAAATAGACGCGCGCCCCCGGATGCCGGCGGCCAGCCGCGCCGAAAAGCTCGCCGTAAAAGCGCTCGGCCTCGTCGAGATTGCCGACTTCGACGTTGATGCGGAACAAACTCGGCACGTCCGCCGCCGGGCGTTTGACCGTCTTCTTGACCGCCGCTTTTCGCGTTGCCGTTTTCTTCTTCGTCGCCATCGTTCTCTCCCGTTCTCGATACGCATCTTAGCGACGTTCGCGGACATCCGATCGTCTGCCCGAACGCCGCCACAAATCAACAGCACGCCGCCGTTTCCGCGGCCGCAGCGCCGCAGACGCCGGCGTTCTACTGATGCCGTGCGAGGAACGTCCCAAGGCATGCGCAAGAGATGCCCGGCACCGAGCACGGGTCCGTTCGCGCGAGCGGGCGGTAGATCGATTCAATCCTATTGGGGGATTTTGTGACTGACCGCTTGGAGGTCTTGAAACAGGTATCGCGCACGGCGTTGAGCAAGAAAGTGATCGTTCTCGCCGTGCTCGCCGGTCTTGGCTATGCGCTCTATGCGCATCCGCCGATCGAAAACATCGGACGCCAGGAAATCGGCATCCGCCTCAACCGCCTGACCGGGTCGACGACCGAGCTTCACGAAGGCGTCGCGTTGATGCTGCCCGGCGTGCATTCGCTACGCCGCTATTCGCTGCTCGACAGCATGTATCGCCCCGAACGCAGCAGCAAGGCGAACAGCGAAGCGCCGTTCCAGTCGTCCGAAGGCCTTTCGCTCGGCGTCGAGCTGACGGTCCGCTATGCGCTCGATCCGACCAAGCTCGCGGCGGTCGCGAAGAATCTGCCGGCCGACATCGACACCGAGCTCGTCGATCCGCTGGTGCAGGGTACCATCTACAAGGTGTTCACGCGCTATACCGTGCGCGAGATCTTTTCGACCAAGCGCCAGGAAATCCAGGACGCGATCGAGTCGGAACTCAAGCCGCTGCTTGCGACTGACGGCATCATTCTGCGCAGCGTGATGATGGGCAACGTCGATCTTCCGGCGGACTACCGCGCCGGCATGGACAAGCTCCTCGCGGTCGAGCTCGAAACCGAGCAGATGCAATACACGCTGCAGTTGAAGGAAAAACAGGTCAAGGAATCCGAGCTTGTCGCCGAGGCCGACAAGGTGCGCCGAGAGAAAGCCGCCGAGGCGACCGCGAACGAGCAGATCATCGCCGCGAAGGCGCAGGAAGAAGCGATGAAGCACGTGCTGCCGTTCAAGCAGAAGCAGATCGAGCAGCGCAAGCTCGAGGCCGAGGCCGACAAGACCTCGCGCATCAAGACCGCCGAAGGCACCGCCGAGGCGCGCCGCATCGAAGCCGCGGGCGAAGCCGATTCGCGCCAGAAGCTTGCGGATGCCGAAGCGTATCGTCTGGAGGAACTCGGCAAGGTGCAGTCGACGCAGCTTCAGCGCGACGGCGAGCTGATCACGAAGCACCCGTTGCTGATCCAGAAGACGCTGGCCGACAAGCTGTCGGACAAGATCTCGGTGATCATCGCGCCGCCGCCGGCCGACGGTGGTTTCATCGCCGCGAACCTTCTCGGCGGTGCGCAGCTGCAGCGCGTCGCACAGCAGGCCGAAACGCCGGAGGCCGCGCAATGATCGCAAGATTCGTGTTGGCCGGTTTCTTCACCGCGTTTGCAATGTCGGCGGCCGCCGAGACGCAAGTCACCGCGATCGTCGTGCGCGATCAAGTGCCGCTCCGCGCCGCTGCGCGCGAATCGGCGCAGCAGCAAGCCGTGCTCTGGCAAGGCGACAACCTCGAAGTGCGCGGCCAGCGCATGGACTATCTGCAAGTCTACGATCACCGCCGCGAGCGGGCCGGTTACGTGCGCGCATCGCAAGTGCGCATCCTTTCGATGCAGCCCGAGAGCGCGGCCGATCTGCTCGCGATCGTGCGCTTCCTGCGCGACACGCCCGGCAGCGAAGCGCTCGGCATCGGCTATGCGGCCGCGTATCTCAAAGCCGCGCCGGGCAGCGCGATCGGCGCCGAGCCGTTCGATGCGCTCGGCACGATGGCCGATCGCCTCGCACGTCGTGCGTCGACCAACAAGAACAAGGCGAACGACGCGACGATCGCCGCGCATCTCGAAGTCGTCGCAGCCTACGGCGTCGGCATCAAAAGTTTCGAGCACGACGGACGCATGCAGCTCTGCTACGACGGCGAAGCATTCCGCCGCGTGCTCGCGCTCGAATCGACCGACGAGCAGAAAGCGCGCGCGGCGCTCGCGCTGACGCGGCAGGAATGCATCGATCCCGATATGACGCCGGTCGATCGCGCGAGCCTCGACGACTGGCGCGCGGCCGTGCTCGATCGCGTGCCGCGCGCGAAGCTGCCGGAATATCAACGCAATCGTTTGCGCATGCGCAGTGCCGCGGTCTGGTCGAGCATCGTGTTCGAGCGTTCGCGTCGCGGCGAATCGGTGCAGGAAGCCGCCGATCGCGCGATGCAGGAGCTTGCCGGCGTCGACAAACGCGAGCTCGCCGAAGACGACGCGACCGCCTACAGCGATGCGGCCGTGCGTGTCGGCGCATCGCGCTGGGCCACCGAGCCCGCGTTGCCGAAGACGTCGGGTCTTTCGGTCGTCACTCAGCCTGGGCAACCCGGCGAAACTTGCATCAAGCTCGTCGACAAGAAGCACGACGAAAAATCGCCACTCGCGCAGCGCTGCACGTTCGGCACGGTGTGGCCGGCGTCGGTGAATGCGAACGTGCAGAACACCGCGCTCACGATCGCCGTGCAGCCGCTCGACGGCTGGCGCGAGATGTGGCTCTTCCACAAGAGCGGCGGCGACTGGCGCATCGACGCCGTGCCGCCCGCCGACGATACGCCCGACTTGGGCTACATCGAATTCGCCGGCTGGGTGCCGGGCGCGAAGAAGCTGCTTGCCGCACGCGAGGCGAAAATCGACGGCCGCTTCGTGCGCCGCTTCGAGGTGCTCGATCTCGAAACGCTGGCGGTCGAGAAACATGCGGACGAGCCGAATGCGCTGAGCGTCTTCTACCGCTGGCAGGATGCCGCTTGGAAGCGGCAGACCGTGAGTCTTCGTTGAAGGATCGTCGCGCGCTACGCCGCGTTGCGTAGCGCGCGCAAGAGATTCGTCACCGACGCATCGAACGGCGTCGTCACGTTGAAACGCATCCATGGGCTCGGCGTCTGATGCGGCGAAAACAGGCTTCCCGGCGCGAGCAGCAAGCCTTTCTCGCGCCACGCGGTGGCGAGCACGTTGGTATCGGTGCTGGCGTTGATCCAGAGGAAGAGGCCATCGCGCGGATCGCCGAAGATCTCGATGCCGCGGTTAGTCAGCGCTTTTCGAGCGTGTGCGCGCGATTCGGCGAGCCGCTCGCGCAGCGTCGCGACATGGCGGTCGTAGCGGCTTTCGACGAGCAGCTTGTGGATGAGCCGCTCGTTGAGCTCGGGCGTCGTGAAGCCGGTGAGGATCTTCGCGTCCGCAAGGCGCGCTGCGAGCGCGGCGTTGCAGGCGATGAAGCCGACGCGGATGTTGGATGCCAGCGTTTTCGAGAAGCTCGCGGCGTAGATCACGTTGCGGAGCCCGTCGATCGCGGCGAGGCGCGTGATCGGCGTCGAGCAGAGATCGGCGTACGCGTCGTCCTCGAATACGGGAACTTGATGGCGCGCCGCGATCTCCACGATGCGTGCCGCCGTTTCGCGCGTGAGCGAAAGTCCGGTCGGATTGTGCGCGGCCGAGCTCGCGATCAGAAGGCGAGGCCTCTCTTCGCGGACGAGGCGGTCCAAGGTTTCGAGATCAGGACCGCGCGGCGTGCACGGCACGCCGATCACGCGCGCGCCGTGCGATGCGAGCACGCCGAGCGCGCCGAACCAGCACGGATCGAACGTCAGCACCGTGTCGCCGGGCCCGATCAGCGTGCGCAAGAGGAGATTGAGCGCGTGCGTGATGCCGGTCGTCAACACGATCTCGTCGGGACGCGCGACGATGTCGAGTGCGGCGAGCCGCTGCTGCAATACAAGCCTCAGTGGCTCGAAGCCTTGCGGCGTGCCGTTGTCGAGCCAATGTCCGGAACCGTGACGGCCGAGCGAACGCAGCGCCGTGCCGACTTGCGCGCCATCGAGCCACGATGCCGGCAGCACGCCAAGGCCAGGTCCGTGCGCGTCGGCGCGTTCGAGCATATGGCGCAGCAACCAGCGCAGATCGATGCGCGAATCGGCGCGCTGCACGACAGCGCGCGGCTCGTTCGCGCGCGGCCGCACGTAATAACCCGAGCCGCGGCGCGAAACGATATGGCCGCCGGCGACGAGCCGGCCATACGCTTCGGCGACCGTGAACGGCGAAATGCCGCGCGTTTTCGCCAGCGCGCGGATCGACGGCAGACGCATGCCCGGCCGGAACACCTGGCCGTGAATGCGATTGAGCGCCCATTCGACGCAGTCCTCGACGCGGGTTTGCTCGGATTTCGTCGCCATCGCGTCCGCCGTATTGCTTGAAACCGACAAAAGTGTATCGGGACTGTACTGGCGATGCACGTTAGGCTCGCTTCACCGATGGTCGATAAGGGAAGCGGTCATGTCGATTCGTTCAGCGAGCGCTGCGTTGAGTGCCTTGGTCGCGATGTCCTTCGCTTTCGCGGCAGAGGACGATGTCGCAACCTCGCGCGCATCGCAGCTTGAAGATCTCGCGGTCGTGCGAGATCAGTATCTGCCGAAGGAAATGGCGTACGTGCCGGCGACTCGCGCGCTCGCGAAGCTCCAGCTCGACAAGCTCGAGCACGATGCGGGTTCATTATCGGCGACGCAATTCGCCGTCGAGCTTGCCAAGCTCGGCGCGCTGACCGACAACGCGCACAGCGGATTGCGGCTCTTCGATCCGCGTGTGCAGCCGAAAGCGCGGCTTCCGTTGCATCTGCTTTGGCTGTCCGACGGGCTCATCGTCGCGCGCGCCACGGGTGCGGCGTCGGATCTTGCCGGAGCGCGCGTGCTTGCGATCGAAGGCTTGTCGCCGCAATCGATCTACGAAGGCTCGAAAGTGCTGCTCGGTGGCGATGAAGCGGCGCGCAAGCATTGGCTCAACAACTGGATCGAGGCAGCCGGCGTGTTGCACGCGCTTGGGCTTGCGAAGTCGCCGGACAAACTCGCGTTCAAGCTTCGTCTTGCCGATGGCCGCGAAGTCGAGCGCACCGTCGACATGGTGCCGGCGAAGGATCTTGCGCCGACCGCGGAGATTGCGCGCCTGTGGTCGCCGGAACCGGTGAAGGACGAACGCGATTGGAAAGCCGCGCTCGATACGGGCGGTCTGCCGCTGTATCTGCGCGACGCGAATCGGCCGTTTCGCGCGATCGCGCTCGAGAAGCTCGACGCGCTCTACGTGCAATTCCGCTCGAACGAAGACGAGGACGGCGTTTCGATCAAGGCATTCGTCGAAGAGGTACGCGCGACGATCGCGCGTACGCATCCGAAGAATCTCATCGTCGATCTTCGATTCGACGTCGGCGGCAATCTGCTCACGACGCTCGATTTCATGCGCCAAGCCGCGAGCCTCGTCGAGCGCAGAACGTACGTGCTGGTGGGGCCGCTCACGTTCTCGGCCGGCATCATCTCGGCTGCGGCGATCAAGAAGCACGGTGCGGAGAAGGTGACGTTCGTCGGCGAGCCGGTCGGCGATCGCGTGCATTTCTGGTCGGAAGGCGCGCTGATCGAATTGCCGAACTCGCATTTGAGTTTTCGCTACGCCGACGGTCAGTTCAATCTTCAGGACGGCTGCACCGGCGAGCCGGGCTGCATGGACGATCGCTATCACATCGACGTGAACGGCGTGTCGCTCGATCCCGATATGCCAGCGCGGCTCGATGTCGCTGCGTATTTCGCCAAGCGCGATCCGGCGATGGACGCGGTCGAGAAGGCCATCGCCGCGGGCTCGCGGAAGACGCATCGTCGATGACTACGCGCGTTCGCATTTCCGTCGGCCCGTTCGAATTCGAGGGCCGCTTCGAAACGGAGCTCGCGCCGCAATCCGTAGCGATCATCGCCCAGCGATTGCCGCTCGAACGGGCGATCCTGCAGGCGCGCTGGAGCGGCGAGGCGGCCTGGGTTCCGCTCGGGCCGGACATCAAGGTGGCGCCCGAGAATGCCGTCTCGTATCCGCAACCGGGACAAATACTTCTTTATGCCGGTGCGCGCAGCGAGCCGGAATTGCTGATCCCGTATGGTCCGTGCGCGTTCGCGAGCCGCGCGGGCGTGCTCGCCGGCAATCCCGTGATAACGCTTGAGCGCAACCTCGCGGCGTTGCGCGGGCTCGGCGAGCTATTGCTGTGGAAAGGCGCGCAAACGCTGCGGCTGGCGTCGTTCTGAATCGTGGGCGTTCAGCGACGCCGACGCGTAACCAAGTGCAAATTCATCGACGCGGAAAGCGCACCGCAAGGCAGTTCGGTTACGATGACCCGGCGGTTCGTTGTACAGGGGTCAATCCATGTTTTCGTTCAGGTCGGCGGCGTTCGGGCGTCTCGCGCCGTCTTTGTTTTGGGCGGCCGCGGCTGCGACGCCGGCGGTCGCACAGATCGATATCACCACCGAGCGCTACGACGATTCGCGCCTCGGCGCGAACCTTTCCGAAACGCAGCTCAACGCGTCGAACATCAACGTCGCCTCGTTCGGCAAGCTCTGGTCGTACACGGTCTCGGGTTCGGTGTATGCGCAGCCGCTCTATGTCCGCAGCGTCACGATCCCGGGGCAGGGCACGCACAACGTGCTGTACGTCGTCACGATGAACGACGTGGTCTATGCGTTCGATGCCGATTCGCCGAACGACACGCCGCTCCTCTCGCTCGATCTCACCACGCAAGTCCCAGGCTCAACGCCGGTGCCGATCAACGACATCGTCGGCCCGGTCAACATCGTCGGCAACATGGGCATCGAGAGCACGCCGTACATCGATCTCTCGACCAACACGATGTATCTCGTCGCGCAGACGAAGGAAGACGTGGGCAGCTGCGGCACCGTGCGCAACGGCCGCTATTGCCATCGTATCCATGCGCTCGACATCACGACGTTCGAAGAGAAATTCGGCGGGCCGACCATGATCCTCGGCAGCGTGCCCGGCAACGGCGCGGGCAGCTCCGGCGGCGTGCTGACGTTCGATGCGCTGCTCGAAGATCAGCGATCGAGCCTCGCGTATGCGGGCGGCAAGATCTTCATGACTTGGTCCTCGCACGAGGATGCGTTCAACTATCACGGCTGGATCATGTCGTACGATGCGACCACGATGCAGCAGACCAGCATCTGGTCGACGACGCCGAACGGCATTCAGGGCGGCGTCTGGATGGCCGGCCGCGCGCCGGTCGTCGATGCGAACGGCAATGTCTATTACATGACCGGCAACGGCAGCTGGGATGGCATCGATAACTTCGGCGAATCGTTCATCAAGCTGTCGTCCTCGCCTGCGGTCGCGCTGACGGATTGGTTCACGCCGTCGGTGTGGGATTTTCTCAACGATGCCGATCTCGACCTCGGCGGCTCGGGGCCGATCCTGATTCCGGGCACCGATCTTCTGATCGGCGGCGGCAAGAGCGGCGTGTTCTATCTGATGCACACCGCGAGCATGGGCCACGAATCGGCCGACGACACCAACATCGTGCAGCGCTTCGACAACAGCGGCGCGCCCAATACGTTCGATCAGATCAAGGGCGGGCCGGTTTACTGGAATCGTTCCGGTGGCGTTGGACCCTGGATGTATGTCTGGTCCGACGGCTGCAATCATTTCAACGCGTACCATTTCAACGGCAGCGATTTCGATCTGCCGCCGGCCTCGCAAAGCACGATGCTGTCGCCGTGCGGCTCGTCCGGCGGCGTATTGACGCTGTCGGCGGACGGCAGCGCGCCGGGCTCCGGTGTCGTCTGGGCTTCTATTCCGGTTGCGGGCGACGCGAACGGTGGCGTGAATCCGGGCGTGCTGCGCGCGTTCGATGCGGACAATCTCTCCACCGAGCTCTGGAACTCGAACCAGAACCAGGCGCGCGACGACAGCGGCAATTGGCCGAAATTCAGCCCGCCGACCGTCGTGAACGGACGCGTCTATCTTGCATCGTTCCCGTCCGATGGCATGGCCGATGCGCCGCTCAACGTCTACGGCTTGCTCACCGCGGACTTCACGCTGTCGGCGACGCCGCCGAATCCCGGCGTCATGCCCGGCGACACCGCGACGTACACGGTCAACACGGGCGCCGTGCAGAATTTCGCCGATCCCGTGCATCTCAGCGTCGACGGACTCCCGCAGGGCGCACGCGCGACGTTTTCGGCGAACGACGTTCCGACACCGGGCACGGTGACGATGACGGTCGAGACGGGCGTCACGACGCCGCTCGGCGAAAGCGCGCTGACGATCACCGGCGCGGGCGGAACGCTGACTCACACGACGACCGTCGGCCTCTACGTGACCCGCGCCGCCGCCGGCAGCGGCACGATCGGCGTCGATTTCGTCGGCAGCGGAACGCGCATGACCGCGATCGAAAGCGCGGGCGTGCTCGCCAAGCCGAACTGGAACGAGCTCGACGATGCGACCGGCACCGGCGCCGCGTTGTTCGACGAATCGGGCGCCGACACCGGCGCGACGATCGCGTGGAACGCCTCCGGCGTCTGGAATCTCGGCCTCGCCAACACACCGGGCGACATCCATATGATGAACGGCTATCTCGATCCGGTCGGCGCCGACGCGACGATCACGGTCGCGAACCTGCTGGCCGATCCCGGCGGTTACTACATCTATGTCTACGCCGACGGCGACAACGGAACCGCGGCGCGCACCGGCGGCTATCAGCTGATCGGCGACGACAATTCCACCGCCACCATCGACATCACCGACGCCGCGAACGCGACGTTCGACGGCAGTTTCGTGCGCGCCGCGAACGGCGCCGGCAACTACGCCGTGTTCTTTATCGGCGGCCGCGGCTTCACGCTGACGGCGACGCCGGGCACCGCGTCGGACGGCACGCAGCGCGCGCCGGTCAACGGGATCCAGATCGTCCACGGCGACCGGATCTTCGCTGGCGGGTTCGATTGACGCCCGGGAGTGACCGGCAACGATCTGCATAGTACGATCCGCCTCGTCGATCGCCTCTCCGGGTGGCGATTGCGATTCTGCCCTCCAAGGAGAACCTCTGTGATGCGTCGTATGTTGTGTGGTCTGCTGCTGACTCTTGTTTTCTCGTCCCTTGCTCACGCCGAAAAACCCGCGCCGGCCGTCAACGCCGATACCAAGGAAAGCTTCGCCACGGTTTCACAGTGGGTCCACAAGGAAATGGACCAGGGCGGGCGCTACGAGCACGTCACGCCCAAGGAACGCACGCGCATCGATGCGCGGTTCGACGAAATGCATCAGCTGCTCGATCAGCGCGAATCGGTCGCGCAAATGAGCGATGCGGAAAAGACCCGGATGTTCAACGCGCAGGAAGAAGTGAACGCGATTCTTGCCGGGCGTGACGGCGATCGCCTCATCTGCCAGAACGTCGCGCCGGTCGGCTCGCACATTCCCGTGAAGAAGTGCAATACGGCGCGCGAGATCGAGGAATCGCGTCTCTCGGCGCAGCGAGTGCTGGCGGACAAGCAGATCCGCCTGCAGAAATCCGGCGGTAACTGAGAACGCCGCGCGGAGCTCGCACGTTCGGGCTCCGCGCTTTCCCTTACGCTTTTTTCGCGCGCGGCTTCCGCGGCGGGGCCGCATCCGCTTTGAGCGTGATCCACGCCGGCGCGTGATCGCTCGCGCCCGGCTCACCGCGCACCCACGTGTCGACGCCGGTGTCGACCAGCCGTTTGCTGAGCGGCGCATTCAAAAGCAGGTGATCGATGCGCAAACCCGCATTGCGCTGCCAGTGCTGGCGGAAATAGTCCCAGAACGTGTAGACGCGCTCGTCCGGATGAAGCTTGCGGATCGCATCGATCCAGCCCTGCGCGAGCAGCCGTCGATAGCATTCGCGGCTTTCCGGTTGCAGCAGCGCGTTCTTGAGCCACGAGCTCGGGTTGTAGATGTCGAAGTCGGTCGGCACGACGTTGTAATCGCCGACGAGCGCGACCGGGTGTCCGCTCGAGTACAACGTCGCTGCGTGCTTGATCAAGCGCTCGAACCACGCGAGCTTGTAGTCGAACTTCGGCCCCGGCTGCGGATTGCCGTTCGGAAGATAAAGGCAGGCGACGAGGAGCCCGTCGACCGCCGCTTCGAGATAGCGGCCCTGCGTGTCCTTCGCATCGCCCGGAAGACTGCGGCGGACCTCGATCGGCTCGGCGTCTTTGGCGAGGATCGCGACACCGTTCCACGATTTCTGGCCGACCCAAAGCGCGCCGTAACCCGCTTTGCGAATGTCCGCGGCCGGAAAGCCGCGATCTTCGGTCTTGAGCTCCTGCAGGCAGACGATGTCCGGCGATTCGCGATCGAGCCATTCGAGCAGTTGTGCCAGGCGGCCGCGGATGCCGTTGACGTTGAATGTGGCGAGTTTGAGGGTTTTCTGCGCCATGGTTACTCAATGGTTGCCGCGAATCTCATATTGAGATATCTTGTCGGCGATGCGGGTCATTTCCAACAAGACGCTACTCACATTCGCAAAGCTGCATCCCCAGTCCCGAGTCCCGCTTCAAGCCTGGAGAAAATTGATCGAGAGCTCCAACTACGAAAATTTCTCGCAGCTGCGTGCAACGTTCGCCAGCGTCGACAAGGTCGGCACTTTCTACGTTTTCGATATCAGCGGCAACAAGTTCCGCGTCATCGCCGCCGTTCATTTCGATCGCAAGATGCTTTTCGTGCGACACGTTTTTACACATGCCGAGTACGACCGGTGGAAACCGCGACCATGAACACCTGGGTTAGAGAATTGAGCGCACATTACAACGCAATCAATGCCGTCGTGCCGCTCCATCCGATTCGTACCGCCTCCGAGTACGACGCGGCGATCGCGTCGTTGAACGAGCTTCTCGACGCGGGCGCCACGGACGAGAAACACGCTCTTGCCGGTCTTGCCGCCACGCTGGGCGAACTCATCGGCGACTACGAGGCGCAGCATCATCCCGCGGCGCCTGTCGCACCCGATGCGATGTTGCGGTTCCTGATGTCACAGCACGAATTGAAGCAATCCGATCTGCCCGAGATCGGCAGCCAGGGTGTCGTCTCCGAGATTCTCGCCGGCAAGCGCGAGCTCAATCTGCGCCAGGTGAAAGCGCTGGCTGAGCGCTTCGGGATTTCGCCGGCTGCTTTCATCTAGATAAGAGGGGCCTTGTCGACTTGAGGTCGGTGCGGGCAGCCCATGCCATTCGGGCCATGCAACCGCCGACGCGTGTCACCTAGGATCGCGATCCGACCGTCCACGAAAGGATCCTCGTCATGCCCCGTCGTCGAATCGGTACGCCTCTCCTACGCAAGAGTCTCGTCGCCCTCATCGTCGCTGCCGCGACCACGCCGGCCTATGCGCTGCACGGCATCGATCCCAACGATATCAACAAGAGCGGCGAGGCCTGCACGGATTTCTTCGATTACGCGAATGGCGCCTGGCGCGCGGCGCATCCGATTCCGGATTACATGGATCGCTGGAGCAAGCGCTGGGAATCGGGCGAGATCAACAAGGAGCACGTGCGCGACATTCTCACCGAGCTTTCGGTGAAATCGGATTGGCCCAAGGGCAGCGCCGAACAGCTCGCTGGTGATTTCTATGCCGCGTGCATGGACGAGGCGAGCGTGAACCGGCTCGGCATCAAACCCGTGCAGCCGCTGCTCGACGAGATTCGCAACATCAAGGCGCGCGCCGATCTCGAGCAGACGATCGGCCGCCTGCACGCCGTCGGCGTCGCGGTGCCGTTCGGCGTGTTCGGCAATCAGGATCTGCACGAGCCGACAAAAGTCATCGCGCACGTGACCGCCGGCGGTCTCGGCATGCCCGATCGCGACTATTACCTCAAGACCGAGAAGCGCTTCGTCGAGGCGCGCGAGAAATATCACACGCACGTCGCCAAGATGTTCGAGCTTGCCGGCATGAAGCCGGCCGACGCCAAGCAGGCGGCGGCGACGGTGTTCGCGTTCGAGAAGCGCTTGGCCGAAGCCTCGCTCGATAACGTCGCGCTGCGCGATCCGAAGCAGCAAGATCACATGACGAAGTACGCGGACTTGCCCAAGCTCGCGCCCGACTTCGACTGGAACGCGTATTTCGACGCCGCCAAGGTGCCGCGCAACGATCTCAACGTCACCGAGCCCAAGTTCCTCGCGCAGGTGCAGAAGGAGCTCAAGACGACGCCGATCGCGCAATGGAAGACCTATCTTGAATGGCAGGTGCTGAACGCCGCGGCCGATACGCTGTCGACAGCGTTCGTGGAAGAGGACTTCGCTTTCAAGGGCAAGTTCCTGACCGGCGCGACCGAGATGAAGCCGCGCTGGAAGCGCTGCGCGGAATCGACCGACAACCAGCTCGGCGAGGCGCTCGGGCAGAAATACGTCGAGAAGTATTTCCCGCCGGAAGCCAAGGCGCGCATGCAGGACATGGTCAAGAACATCCTGCTCGCGATGGGCGACACGATCCGCGGCCTCGATTGGATGAGCGAGGACACCAAGAAGAAAGCGCTCGAAAAACTCTCGACGTTCAATCCGAAGATCGGCTATCCGGACAAGTGGAAAAAGTACGAGGGCGTCACGATCGGGCGCGGCTCGTATTGGGACGACGTCGTCGCGGCGTCGAGCTGGAACGTCACCGACAACCGCTCGCAGATCGGCAAGGCCGTCGATCGCGGCCGCTGGGGCATGACGCCGCCGACCTCGAACGCGTACTACAACCCGCTGCTCAACGAGATCGTGTTCCCGGCCGGCATCCTGCAGCCGCCCGCGTTCGACGTGACCGCAACCGACGCGGTGAACTACGGCGCGATCGGCGTCGTGATCGGCCATGAGATCAGCCACGGCTTCGACGATCAGGGCGCGCAGTTCGATGCGCAGGGCCGTCTCGCCAACTGGTGGACGCCGACCGATCAGGAGAAATTCAAGGCGCGCGGCCAGTGCGTCGTCAATCAGTTCGAGGGCTATTTCATCGAGCCCGGCATCCATCACAACGGCAAGCTCGTGCTCGGCGAATCGATCGGCGATCTCGGCGGCGCGAAGCTCGCGTATCTCGCCTACAAGAAATCGCGCGAAGGCAAGGCGCCCGAGCCGACGCTCGACGGTTTCACGCCCGAGCAGCAGTTTTTCCTGTCGTGGGGCCAGTGGCGCGGCGATGCGATCCGACCGGAAACGCAGCGCACGATGGTGCAGGGCGATCCGCACCCGATCGCGAAGTACCGCGTGAACGGTCCGCTGTCGAACCTGCCGGCGTTCCAGCAAGCGTTCCAGTGCAAGGCCGATGCGCCGATGGTGCGCCAGGGCAACGAGCACTGCGAGGTCTGGTGACCGCGCAACAAAGTGCCGCCGTCGTCATCCGTCCGGTGACGGCGGCGGATTTTCCGGCCTGGAAACCGCTCTGGGACGGCTACAACGCGCACTACGGCCGCAAGGACGCGACCGCGTTGCCCGACGAGATCACGCGGATGACGTGGTCGCGCTTCTTCGATGCGTACGAACCGATGCATGCGCTCGTTGCCGAGCGCGACGGAAGCCTCATCGGCCTCGCGCATTTTCTTTACCACCGCAGCACGATCCAGATTGCGCCGACGTGTTACTTGCAGGATTTGTTCACGGCGGAATCCGCGCGCGGGCTCGGCGTCGGGCGGACGCTGATCGAAGAGGTTTATCGGCGCGCCAGCGAGGCGGGTTGTCCGCGCGTCTATTGGCAGACGCACGAGACGAATGCGACGGCGATGCGGCTCTATGACAAAGTCGCTGAGAAGTCCGGGTTCATCGTCTATCGCAAGGTGCTGTGACGGCGCATCAGGGCTCGCCGTCCCAGTAGTCGACGCTGTTCCCTGCGCGTTGCACGACGTGGAACACCGACCCGTCGGCATTTCTCGAAACCGCCGCATATTTCCCCGAATCCGGATACTCGGCGACGTCGGCCTTCTCGCGCGTGCTGATCGACAAATACTTCAGCGGCGCATTCGACGTGTTGATGATCTGATGCGGATACTCGGGCCCGGCCGGAATGAAAATGACATCACCCGCGCGGATCGGCAGCTGCTCGCCGGCGACGCGCAGCGTGCCGGTGCCGTCGAGGATCACGAACATCTCTTCCTGCGCATGATGGAAGTGGTAAGGACACGATCGCTTGCCCGGCGCGACGGTGTCGATCGAAGCGCCGAGTTTCATCGCCGCGGTTCCGATGGCGAGACGGGCAGAGAGCGTGTCGTACAGCGGATCGCGCCGTTCGCGCTTCATCGGCACGGTGTCGATATTGCGGATGAGCTTGTCGGCCAAGGCGCGGGCGTTGTCGATCATCGTGCGTTTCTCGCGAATCGGAGAGTCCGTTCCGCAGAATAGCGCTGGCGATGCGCCCGAGTCCTGCTAGTCTCGCGGCACGGACTTTTTCAGGGGATCGTTCGTGGTATCGACGACAGGGGGTGACGCGCGTCTGCGCTCGGGTCTTGACGCTGCGGTGGAGCGACATGTGCGCGGATTCTTCGAAGGTCACGCGTGCGAGTCGCGCGTATGGACCGCGGGCCCGATGCACGAGTTGCACCCGGGTTTCCATGTGCTCGAAATCGCGCCGGGACCGAAGTCGACGCTCTGGTCGTATGTCTCGGTCGGCGGCGCCGTCATCTCGCAGGCGGACGTGCCCGCGCTCGAATTCGTGCTCTTCGCCGACGCGCCCGATCCGCGCCATGTCGAAATCGTCACGATGACGGCGCACTTCAATCATCTGCATATCCTCGGCAGCGGGCACACGATTCCGATCGGAGATCCGTGGCTGCCGGGCTCATCGTGCGATCACGTGCTGATCGCAAAGCCCTATCCGCTCGATTCGGAATTCGAGCGCGTCGACGCACCGGAAGGGCATGCGCATATGCTCTGGCTCTTGCCGATCACCGACGCCGAGCGTCGCTACAAGATCGCGAACGGCATCGACGCACTGGAAGCGCGATTCGAAGAAAAGGCGCTGGAATACTGGCGCGCGGACCGCGCGTCAACCTGCTGAGCCCGCGGAAACGATCACGAACTCGCCGGGCAGGCGATACGCCGAATCCTGCCGCCACGCGTCGATCGTTTCGAGGTAACGCTTTCGCGCGCGTGCGCGGACATCGGCATCGAACCGCGACCATGCGAGCGCGACCGGGCCCCCGACGAATGCGGCATCGCACGCTTCCTCGCCCGTCGCGTAGTCGAGCGTCGTCGTAAGCCGATGCTGCTCGATGCGTTCGAATCCGGCGTGCCCGCACAGCATCGTCAACGCGTCCTTCTGTCCGAGACTGAAGAACAACGGGCACACCTCGCTCGCAACTTCAGCGTCGACGATCTCGAACACCGACGCCCATCCACATTGCGACCGCTCGCCCCATACTGAAACGCCGAGACGGCCGCCCGGACGCAGCACACGTCGCATTTCGCGAAGCGCTCGCTCCGGGTGCGGCACGTACATGAGACCGAGCGCGCACAGCACGACATCGAAACTCGCGTCGGGAAACGCGAGCCGTTCCGCATCCATGCGCGCGAACTCGACGTTCGTGATGCCATCGCACTCGGCACTTCGGCGCGCGGTGACGATCATCTGTTCGGAGAGATCGACGCCGATGACGCTGCCGCTTTCGCCGCATGCCCGCGCAGCCGCGAACGTCACGAGCCCGGTGCCGCACGCGACATCGAGCACGCGCTCGCCCGGAGCGATTGCCGCACGCGCAAGCAATTCGGTTTGCGCGCGCGCGAGCTGTGTTTGCCAGAGCGGCTCGTAGTCGTCCGCGGCGCGGTCCCAGCCGTAGCGCTGAAGGCGTCGTTGCAGGTTGGCTTCCATAGTCCTATCGATGGCCGGTAGTGCGAAGCACTCTCGCGCGGAGCGGCCGGGTGCGTCCTGCTTTCGCGTCGGCGATGGCTGGCCGATCGTCCGCATTTTGCGCGCTGGCATACTCAACGTCCGGACTTCCTACCCGTTCTTCCGGCGACGGGCCGCGACACTAGGCGCGGGCCGCCGACGCGCCCAGAATGGGTTCGTCGCAAACCGCGGAGGAGCGGTCATGTCAGCGCAGGAGCTTGCAGCTGCCCTGCAACGGGCCGAATCGGTGTTCCGGCGGCGGCCGGCAGCCGGCCTGCATGAAGACGCACCGGCCAGCGCGCGCTGGGATGGCGGCACGCGCGTCGTAGCGAGCCATGCGAACGGCATGCAAGTGCAGACCGACATGCCGCGCGAGCTAGGCGGCAGCGGCGATCACGTCACGCCGGGCTGGCTGATGCGCGCGGGGCTCGCCTCGTGTACCGCGACGTCGATCATCATGGCCGCGGCGGCCGCGGGCATCGAGCTTACGATGCTCGAGCTCACCGCGAGCAGCCGTTCGGACACGCGCGGCTTGCTCGGCATGTCCGAAGCCGACGGCGAGCCGGTGCACGCCGGGCCGCGCGACGTCGAGCTTCGCGTGCGCATCGCGGCGAGGGGCGTTTCATCGGAACGATTGCGCGCGCTGGTCGAGGAAAGCCAGCGACGCGCGCCGGTGCCGTGCGCGATTCAGGAACGCGTGCCGGTCGCGCTGTCGATCGAAACGGACGTCGCGTGATGGACGCGCTGTCGGAAACCTTGCGCGTCGTCCGGCTCGTCGGTGCCATCTTCATCAACGCGAAGTTCACGGCGCCGTGGTGTTATCAATCGCCAACCGCGGATTTCGCGGCACCACTGCTCGAGCCCGGTGCCGAGCGCGTCGTGATCTTTCATTTGTTGACCGAAGGCGAATGCTTTGTCGAGCTAGGTCAGGCGCAACCGGAACATCTCATCGCCGGAGACGTCGTGCTGTTTCCGCAGGGCGATGCGCATCGCATGACGTCGCAACCCGGTTTGCCGACCGGCAAAGGCTCGCGCCTCGATGTCGTCCTCGCGCGCCGTCCGCGTCAGCTGACGTACGGTGGCGGCGGCGCGACGACGCGGCTCGTCTGCGGCTATCTCGCCTGCGATGCCCGGCTCGCGAAGATGCTGCTCGGCGGGCTTCCGCCGGTGGTGAAGGTCAACGTGCGCGGGTCGAACGCGGGCTCGTGGCTCGAAGCCTCGGTGCGCTACGCGCTCGCCGAAGCGCGCTCGCCGCGACCCGGTGGCGCCGGCGTGCTCGCTAAGCTCGCCGAGGTGTTGGTCATCGAAGTGCTGCGTCTCTACATGACTCAACAAGGCGAAGGCCGCATCGGCTGGCTCGCAGGCGTGGGCGATCGCATCGTCGGTGGCGCATTGAACGCGTTGCACCGGAATCCCGCGTACGCATGGACGCTCGATGAGCTCGCGCGCACCGCGAACACATCGCGATCGGTGCTCGCCGAACGCTTCCAGCACCTCGTCGGCAGCTCGCCGATGCAATATCTGACGCAGTGGCGCATGTTGCTCGCGTCCAATCTTCTGGTTCGCAGCAACGCGCCGCTGACGAGCATCGCGCAGGACGTCGGCTACCAGACCGACACCGCGTTCAGCCGCGCGTTCCGGCGCGAATTCGGGGCGCCGCCGGCGGCTTGGCGGCGGCAGCAAGGCATGCGCGAGCGGGCTTGAGGCGGATGTAGCCGGGTAGGAAATTTCGTACGCCGTCTTGCACGGTTAGCCGCTGGCACCGCCCGCACGTTTGTGGTGCGATGCGCGTATCGGTCACGACGACTGCCGATTCCGGCGCTCGTGAATGCGGGGTAGAGTCATGGCGAAGGGCTTCGACACGATTGGGGTTCGTGTTGGCCGCGCGATCGCGTGCGCGCTCGCCGCGGTGGTGATCGCCGGCTCGTGCGGCGCGGCCGTGCCGGGCAAAAAGCCCTCGACGGCGAACATGCAACGGCCGCCCAATTCGTCGACGCAGGCAAATCGTCCCGAGTATTCCTCGGAGAGCGAGCCCGCCGACTTCGTGCTCGAAGCGCAGATCATCGTCGGCAAAGATCAGGGCACGATCCGCTCCGGCCAGGTGATCGCGATCGATGCGCGCTTCAACCTCGCGCACGCCGTTTCCGCCTCGCAACTGCAACGCGTGATTCAGGTGCTCATCGACGGCAAGGCGGCGGAGAAGATCGAGCCCGCAGCGTCGAAAGGAGACGTCGATACCGGCGCGGGCGGGTATGAATCGCAGGAGCCGTCAGGTTCGGCGCCATCCAACAAGCGCGACAAGATCGACACGACGTTCCTCGTTCGCGTTCCGGACATCGCGCCGGGCACCGATTGGGTCGTCATCGCGCTCTACAGCGAACGCGATGGTCGCACCGTCGCCACGGTGCAGCGCGGCGTTCAGGACACGGGTTCGATCGCGGCAAATCCCGACGTAAAACCTGCTGACTCGCCGACGGCCGATGCGGCGCGCACGTATTGGGGCTGGCTGTCCGCGCTCGGCGGGCTTTTCGGCGCGCTGGTGGGGTGGCTGATGTATCGGCGCGCGCAAAAGAACACCGAAGAGCTCGCGCAAAACGCGGAGCGGTGGCGCAAATATGCCGGAGAAGTCGAACGTGCACACTCGACCGAAGCCGATCTCGACACGACGAACGCATCGGCCGAGCCTTCGGTGCCCGTGTTGCCCGCTTCGACGGCCGATGCGGCGAGCCAGGATCGCTTGGTGCTCGTGCTCGGCCCAGGCGCGTCGGCGCAAGCCGGCGTTCCAACCAGCACCGAGCTTTGGCTCGAAGTGCTGTCGATGCTGGAACCGCCCGCGAGCGCCGACGGCGACACCGGCAATTCGCGCTTGCGCAACGCGATTCTGACGAGAGGACCTTCCGCCGTCATCGAAGCGATCGTGGCGACATTCGGCCGCGATGCCGTGCTCGCGGCATTGGGAAAAGCGATGCACGCATCGAGAATCCGGCTTGGAGCGTTCCACGAACGGCTCGCGAAGCTGCCATGCACGATCGTGATCGACATGACGCTCGATTCGGTTGCGCGGGCGGCGTTTCCAGCTTCGCGCGTGTTCACGCCGGCGACGTCGGACGGACTTACGTCGTGGATCCGCGAACGCCAGCGCTGCATCCTGAAACCGATGGGCATAATCGACCGCCCCGATGATGTATCGCTGACATCGGGCGATCTTCGACAAATGCTGAGCCGTGCGCCGGAGTTCGATAAGGCGCTTGCGGGCCTCTTTTCGTCGCACAGTTTTCTCTTCATCGGTCTTGGACTTCCAGGTCTCGACGACTACTTGCAGACGCTGCCGCCGTCGCTCGGCAGCGCATCGCGCGAGCACGTCGCCGTGATTCCGCACAAGCCCGCGGCCGATCTCTGGCAGGCGGGAACCGGCCGCCGCTACGGAATCCAGGTCGCGTCGTTCACGCCGAGCGCGGATTACGGCGAAATCGTCAAGATGCTCGACGATCTCCTCGAAGGCGTCCGCCGTTCGCAAGCGAGCGCGGCGCGTACATCGCAGGTCGCGCAACAGCACTTGCGCCGCGCGGTGCTCGAGAACATCGGTGTCTTCGAGAAGCTGGAGCTCGAATTCGGCGAAAGCTGGACGCTCTTCTTCGGCAACAATGGCGGCGGCAAATCGACCATTCTGCGCGCGATCTGCCTTGCGCTTGCCGGCGGCGATCCGCGCGCATCCAAGCAAGCCGCCAAGCTCTTGCGCAACGGCGCGCGATCGGGACGCATCACGATCGAGCTTGGTCAGGACACGATCGTCACCGAGCTCGTGCGCGACGAGAATTCCGTCAGGGTCAGCTCACCGCAACTGACGCCATTGCAGGCGGGGCGCGTGCTCGTGCTCGCGTTTCCGGTGCTGCGCGGCGTTTCGCTGACGTCTCCGTCCGGTCCGAAAGAGGTGAGGGCGCAGAATCCGTCCGTCGACGATGTCATTCCGCTGCTGGAAGGCCTTACGGATTCGCGCCTGGACAGTCTCAAGCAATGGATCGTCAACACGTTCGTGCAAAGCGAAGGCGCGCCGGGAAATCGCGAATCGAAGATGCTCGGCACGCTGCGCAGCCTCGTGCAAGAGATGATTCCGGGCGAAGCGATGAAGCTCTCGCGCGTGGACAAGAAGAGCTGGACGATTTGGGTCGAGACGCGCGAAGGCGAAGTCGAGTTCGATTCGATCAGCCAGGGCATGAGCTCGATCTTCAACTGGGTCGGCGTCTTGCTGCGCCGTCTTTACGATGTCTATCCGCAATCGGCGGACCCGGAAAAGGAACGCGCGCTCGTTTTCATCGACGAGATCGATGCGCACCTTCATCCGAACTGGCAGCGGCGGCTGGTCCAGCTGACGCGCAATCATTTTCCGAACGTGCAGATCGTCGCGACGTCGCACTCCGCGCTGCTTGCTGGCGCGGTGCGCAAGGACGAATTGCGCATCGTTGAGCGCGATCCGGAAACCGGAAAGATGAGCGCCGCCGTCGCCAAGATCGACGTCGAAGGCCAGCGCGCCGATGACATCCTGACGAGCTCGATCTTCGCGTTGGATACAACGCGAAGCCCCGAGGCCGAGGATGTTATCCGAGAATACGTCGCGCTCTACGAGAAGGTGTCGCCGACGGAGCAGGAGTGTGCTCGGTTAGCGGAGCTCGAAAGCCAGGTCGCCGCGTTGAACTACGGCTCGCCGCGCGCGGTATTGCCCGGCGCTACGCAAGCCGCTGCGGAACCCTTGAACCTTGCAGGGTTTCTCGCCGGCCTTTCCACGGAAGCGGCGGCCGAGTTGAACGCGAAGCTTTCCGGCCGTGCCGCCGGAGGCGATACCGAACGGAAATCGGAGGCCTCATGATCCGCGTCCATCGATCCAATCCCAAGGATCCCAAGTGGGAGGCCTGGCACGAACGCGCGCGCGAGGCGACCGAAGCGCTGTGCGCACGTGTCGCCAAAGGCGATGAGCCCGAGATCGACGACAAGATCTACAAGGGCGCGATGGATTATCTGCTCGCGTTGACGCACGGCAAGTGCGCCTACTGCGAAAGCGACATCCGCACGACGCATCCCGGCGATGTCGAGCACTATCGGCCGAAAGGCGGCGTGCGCGACGCATCAGGCAAGACCGTCAAGATCAAAGACGGCAACGCCGAAATCGATCACAAAGGCTACTGGTGGCTCGCGTACGAGTGGGAAAACTTGCTGCCTTCGTGCATCGATTGCAATCGGCTCCGCAAACACGAGGCAGAAAAAGGCGGAAAGGGCGAGGTGTTTCCTGTACGCGGATTTCGCGCGGTGAACCGAGGCGAAGAAAGCAAGGAAGAGCCGTTGCTTCTGAATCCGACGCTCAAGGATCCCTCCGAACACCTCGAATTTCTCGAGGACGGCAAGATCAAGCCGAAAACGGATATCGGCGAGGAATCGTGCAAGATCCTCGGCCTCAACATCCGCGAATCGCTGGTGCGTGCGCGAGCCGAGCGCTTCATGGATGCGAAGGCGGCACTGGGCCAGTTATTGGTGTTTCTCACCTATGCGATCGCAAATCCGTCGCCGCGTTCGGTCGCCGAGCTTTCGGTGAGACAGAAGCTTAACGACATGTGGAACGGCGATACGACGTATGGTGCATGCGCAAGCCTGGCGCTTCATCGCGCGATCGATTTCATGGCGAAGAGCGGGTTTCCGGTGCGGTTTCCGCTCGACGTCTAGCTTCCAAAAATAGCGGCGCGCTAGGGTGTCACGCGCCGCGATGCTGTCCTATCAGTGCTTGAGGTTCTTCGCCGCCGATTTCGCATCGTCGCGATCTTTCGTCGCGCGCGCTTTGGCGGTTTCGCGATCCGCATCGGCGTTGTCCTTGCAGCTTCGCTGCGCATCGGACGCAAGCGCCTTGCACTTTTCGACCGCGACATCGTGATCCGCATCCGCCTTCGCGATCGCGACGTCGTAGCGCGCATCGGCTTCCTTCGCAAACGAATCGGCCTGAACGCTCGCAAGATCCTCGCCGGCTTTGCGTTCCACCTTGTTCGCATCGGTGGTCGCATCATTGATCTTCGCGCTCGCTTCCGCGTCCGCCTTGGCGACATCCGCCGTAGCTTCCGCGCGCGCCGTATCGAGCTTCTGCTGAGCAGCGACGACATCGGCCGCCGCCTTCTTGCTCGCGTCGGTAATATCCTTCTGCGCTTCCTGCTGAGCCTTGGCGACATCGCGATCGGCCTCGGCCGCGGATTTCTGCTGATCGCACGCCGCAAGCGCGAACGCCGCGGCTATGGCGACGATACTTGCATGACGAATTCTCATTCGTGTGCCTCCATCAACCGCTTCATGCGGCGCGGCCAGCATTGGCGGGCTTGCGCGACTGCCGGCTGAACGGAGTGGAATCCGTGCATGTGCCGTTTAGGTTCGCGGGTGCAGTAGCCGTGCGCCCGATCGAGGAAGAGAATGCTGCATGGATGCCAGCGATACGATCATCGTCGGTGCCGGCCCGGCGGGGCTCGCGGTCGCAGCCGCGTTGCGCAACAAAGGCGTCCCGTTCGAGATCCTCGAACGCAACGACAGCGTCGGCGCATCGTGGCGACGCCACTACGATCGCCTGCATCTGCACACGCCCAAGAGCCATTCGGCGTTGCCGTTCCATCCGTTTCCGAACGCGTTCCCGCGCTATCCCTCGCGCGATCAGGTTGTCGAATACCTCGAAGACTACGCGCGCGAGTTCGACGTGCGTCCGCGATTCGGCGTGGATGTCCTGCGTTGCGGAAGAGAAACGAACGGCGAATGGCAGCTCTCCACGAATCGCGGTCCGCGCCGCGCTCGGCATCTGATCGTCGCGAGTGGGTTCAACCGCGTGCCGCATCGGCCGAAGTGGACCGGCATCGACGATTTCGCCGGGCCTTTGCTCCACAGCTGCGACTACACGAACGGACAGCGCTTCCGTTCGCAACGCGTCCTCGTCGTCGGTTTCGGAAATTCCGGCGCGGAAATTGCGCTAGATCTTTCCGAGCACGGCGCTGACTGTGCGATCGCCGTGCGCAGCCGCGTCAATGTCGTTCCGCGCGATATCCTCGGCATACCGCTGACGTACTTCGCGATGGCGAGCCGGCGCCTTCCGCCGAACGTGTCCGACCTGCTTAACGCGATGACGATCCGGCTCGCGGTCGGCAACCTCGCGCGCCTCGGTTTGCGCAAACGGAACGACGGACCATCCGTCGAAATCATCAAGCATCGCCACATTCCGGTCGTCGACGTCGGCACGATGGCCGCGATCCGCCGCGGCACGATCGGTGTGCGACCGGCAATCGATTCGTTCTCGCGCGATTCAGTCCGCTTCGCAGGCGGCCGATCCGAACCGTTCGACGCGATCGTGCTCGCAACCGGCTACGAAACCGGCCTGCGCGCGATGTTCGACAATGATTCCGTCGTTCTCGACGATGGAAGCTACCCGCGAGCGTACGGACGCGAAGCCGCGCCCGGGCTCTATTTCTGCGGCTTCCACCTCGTACCGACCGGGCTTCTGCGCGAGATCGGCATCGAAGCCGTGCAAATCGCCGATCACATCGCATCGCGTTGAACCCAAAACTCCCGCAGTTCCGGCGTCTCACGACGAGCGGCTGCGGGCAGTGGTTTGTGGTGCCCGCCGCGTGGGTGCAGCGGACGAGTTTATTTTTCACGCGAGTGATCTCACGGACTGAGACATCGCAACGCGGATCGGCTCAGATGCGGTCGATCGACAAGTTGCCCTGCGAACCGACCTGAATCAGGACCCGCGATCCGATCGGAAATCCCGCCTTGCGCAGCCAGTGGCCGCGCAGCGTAATGCAGGGAACGGTTTCTTCGTCCGCGCCGCGCGCGTACTTCACGATCACGCCGCTCACGTGGCGCGTGTCTTTCGGAACCCAGCAGAATTGTTGATACGCCGGCCGCGCGCGCGTGCCGAGCTTGGGTGTTTTCGTTTTGCGAGCCATGTCATGCCTTCCCCGCACGAATGCCACCTGACAGCGGAGGTGGCGAACCGCGTGGGCTTAGCAGACCGGCACTACCCAACCGGCGAGCCCGAAGGCTCGCCCACGCGATCCGCCGCAGACGTGTGCGGATGCGGGTCCGCGCGTCGGTGCGAGGAGCAACTTGTCGGTTTCAGCGTCACCACGCTCACGAATGGCAACTACGTCGTTACCAGCCCCAGTTGGTCCGATGGCGCGCACCTTGGCGCGACGACTTGGTGTGACGGAGCAGAAGGTTGCATTGGCGTCGTAACCGCGGCCAACTCATTGATCGATACTGGAAGCAACGTGTTCGCATTGACGAACGGCAACTATGTCGTTCAGTCCATGAACTGGGGTACCGATATCGGATCAGCCGTTGGCGCGGTGACATGGGCCGATGGCGGTGTCGCGACTGTCGGTGTGGTATCCGCGGCTAACTCTCTCATCGGTTCGTCGACGCTTGATGGACTTAGTGGCTTCGTCATCGCGCTTGAGAACGGCAATTATGTCGCAGTCAACCCAAATTGGTCGAACGGCTCTGCCCACGTCGGAGCTGTCACTTGGCGTGATGGATTGAGTCCAGCCACCGGCATCATCTCTGCATCGAATTCGCTGGTGGGATCGACGTCCTATGACAGCGTGGGATACGTCGTTGCTCTTCGCAATGGCAACTATGTCGTTGCGAGCCCGTTTTGGGACAACGGAGATATCGTCAACGCTGGCGCGGTGACATGGGGAGACGGTATGCAAGGTGTGGCGGGCACGATCTCGCCGCAAAATTCACTGGTGGGCACGTCGCCTTATGACGCCCTCGGCAACGGCGGTGGAATCGGCATAACGCCGCTCACCGACGGGAACTATGTGATCGCGAGCCCGGGATGGAATAGCGGTGGCGTCGAAGATGTCGGCGCTGCGACATGGGCCGACGGGACCGCGCCGATCGCGGGTACTATTACGGCGTCTAATTCGCTGATCGGATCCGTCGATCACGACAGTGTCGGCAGTGGGGGAGTAGTTGCATTGCCGAATGGCGACTATGCCGTTGCCAGCGATCAGTGGGGTCTCGGAAATCTCTTCGGGGTCGGCGCGGTCACGTGGGTGCAGGGTGGAGGCACGTACAGTGGCATCGTGACAGTCGCAAACTCGCTGTTCGGAAGCACAGGGAACGATTGGGTCGGCGGACAGCCGTTTTTGGATAGCGGTGTCACGGCGGTCGACAATGGCGATCTGATCATCGTGACTCCGCTCTGGGACAATGCTTCGGTGGAGAACGCCGGCGCCGCCACGTTGACTCGCAAGAACCTTTTCACACCCGGACCAATCGATGCTCGCAATAGCGTGGTCGGTACTCTAGCTGAAGAAGGATCGTCGATGGTCACGGCCTACGATGCCAATGCGAAGCGGCTCGTCGTCGGCCGTCGCAGAAACAACATGATCAGCATTCTGAATCCAGATGCGATCTTCGCCGACGGATTTGATGCGAACGGACATTGACCGATCAACGTCGTACTGCAATTGCGTTCGCAGCCGTTCAAGTTGGCGCCATGGCTATAAGAATCGAGTCAGCTCGATGTGCGCCGTGTTGAGGGCTTCCTGCAGCAGTCGACGAAGCTCGGTTTCCACGGATGTCAAATTGGCGAGGTGCGACGGCCCGCTCACGACATAGGCGTGAACGCCTCGCGTGTCGCCGAGCCGGATCGCCTCGCGCGACACGGCGATTTCGTCCGAGGCGGCTGCGATCGACCAAAGACGCTTCAAGGTTGCCGGGCCAATCGAGGCGCCGTTGCGCAATCGCAATCGGAAGATCGGCACGCAGTGGACGCTGCCCTTTCGCGGGGCGATGTGAATGATGTTCAAGCCTCAGGCCTCCGATGTGCGGATCGTTCTAAACAGGATGCGCGCCCAGCGCGAGAGATCGGGATCGCAGTTGGCCGCGAAGAAGCGCATCGCGTTCTTCGGTTGTGCAAACGTTCCCGTTCTTGGCGTTGGGTCCGAGATGAGGAACGGATCGCGCGCCGCGTTCGAGGCCTGGTGATCGGTCTTTCGTACCGAAAAAGCATAAAGCGCATCCGCCTCGGCTTCGGTCAGCCGAGCGCTGCGGCAGCTGTAACCTGCGTCACCCCAATGCATCGCCCAGAGAAAACATTGTCCGTGCGAGTCTTGCGCGACGAAGCGTATGAATCCATCGATGATCTGCGCTCCTGATCATGTGAGCTCTCTGTCACGACAGCGATGCGTCAGCCATTGATGGCCGACGACGACGTGGGACTCGTTGAAATACGCAGACGGGACGAAGATTTCAGAGAGAGCGGGCCATCGCAACGATCAGACGGCGGGATCAGCGGGCAATCTCGCGATCGGAGAAATTGCTCGTGGCGACAGCGGATAAGGATCCGATCCTACGCCAGTGCGCGTTAGTTTTTCGGAATTGCGATATTTCGATGTGCCCAATCGATCGCCCGCATGCTCGCCGTCATCTGGTCGGCGCCGGTGCTGTGCCAACTATATCTCGCCAAGCTCGCGACTGCGCTCGCAGTCGATGCAGGAAGGGCCAATCTTGCGCGCGGCGGGAGCTCGTCAGTTTCCGCTGACTGTTTGACTCGGAGCGGCCAAGCTAAGCGCTAAGTAACGTCCGCTTCATCACACGAGACAGTGATCGATCGCAGAGCGATCGATACCAGCCGATCGCCAACTAGGATCGTATCGGGCAAATGGAACGAAATAGTGTTGAGGCCCTTTAGGCTGTCGCCGATCGCTGGGACATCGTAAGAGCCGTCGGCAGCGACGTCGAGCAACTTGGGTGTCGATCGGTTCAGGGATACATACACGCGTTGCGGACGTCCGGTTGGCTGTGAAGAGAGGACGATCTTCGCCGAGCAGGTCGACGACTCGCCATCTCTGCGAAACACGACGTCTGGATTGATGCCGACGCTACGACGAAGGCCTTTACGTTCCTCGACGATCCATCCAGACCAGAACGCGTGCTGTTGATCTGTCGCCGACAGAACGTCGCCGTCGCGAAGCGGTGACCGAACTGTGGCATGGGCATAGTCCATTGCGCGCTTAGCTCCCCCCGATGTGAATGCGAAAACCCAGGCGATGAGTGCAAGCCACCCGCCGACAGCGCAGGCACGAAGGGCATATTCACCCGCTTTGTTCATGATACCCACTGCGCCTGGAAGTAACGGCTAATGAACACGGCCTGCATGCTCATAGTGGCTACCCAGACGACGACGAGGAGTGCCCATTGCGACGAGCGCGCGAATACAGACTGTGGACTCCAGATTAATGCCAGCAACCCAAGCGGAAGCGCGAGATTCGTCGACAAATGGCGGCCGAGGTCCGCACCCGTCTCGCTGTTTACGACGATGAACATCACAAGCAGCGATCCATACAAGGTTGCGGCAAGTGGCAAACGTCGGGCGACTAACGGGATGACGAATACGGTCGACCAGAACAATAAGCGCGCAAATTCCGTCGAGACCAGCAGGTGAGCGAGGTCGATGGTCGTGAGCACTCTTCCAACTGCGATGAAGTGATCGCCAATATCTCCCGGCGATCCATGCAGCGTATCGACGACCCACGCGACCATGATATTGCGATACAAAAAGAGATCGCCAAACTCATAATAGAAGAACAACGACGTTACGACGAAACCGCTAACGCAGAGTGGTCCGTACAGCAACAAGCGACCCGCGATCTCCTTCGGCGTTTTGCCTTCGCGTCTTCCTTCGATGACGAGGGACGCTGCCCAGATCGCCGTTAGCAGAAGCCCGTAAGGGCGCACTGCGCTGGCTAAACCCGCAAACAGCGCCGCTAGTGCCGGATTCTGCCGCGACCACAGTGCCCAAAAGAACGCACCGAAGCACAGGAGATAAAGCGACTCCGAATAGCCATTGAGAAAATACAACGAGAACGGAGAGGCGACGATCAGCGCGCAACCGGTGGCACTCCATAGGGGCGCGAAACGTGCGGCGATCGCGCGATAGAGAAGCAGTATGCCGCTGATTGCCGAAGTGATGCATGGGACATCCACGGCGAGCGGCAACGGTATCTTCAACGCAAACATCAGGCGCTCTACCAGCGGTAGCGCAGGCAGGAACGCCACGTTCTGCTGGTGCATCACGTTACCGTCGAAACGGTAGCCGCTCTGCGCGATCGATACGTACCACGCCGAATCCCAGTAGAGAAAGGAATGATTTTTCGAGGCGACGAGCCAGCGGATTGTCAGGAATGTCACGATCCACAGGAGGATGACGACCGACATCAACCTGTTAGCCAATGTGTGCTGATCGGACGCAGTGAATCGAGGGAGAAGAATCATCGATTACGCGAAGCGCGCGGCAGGTGACTACATGGCAACAATGGCGCGAAGCAGCTCAGGATTTTCTGCGAGTGGCGATGATCGTATCGCGCCAGTACTCCCCGCCGTTCCGTCGGGCCTTGGCCGGTTTGAACTCGACGTCAAAGCCCATGTTGCCGAATATGCGTCGGTAAAGTCCGCGCGAAAGTGTCCAGAACGTGAAGCAGTGCTCAGGTTCCGCCCATTCGTTGGCCGTTTTCATGAATTGTCGCTTGTCGTCGATCGTCGGCGTGAATGCGATGATTGCAGCCTCCTTGGCGAGGTTTGCGATGTTCGCGATCGCCGTGACGGGATCTGAAAGATGCTCGACGATCGCACCCGCGATCACGACATCGAACTTGCGGTCCCAATACGGCAGGCGCGTAAGCGGTGAATAGACCATCTCGACATTGCTCTTGTACCGATTCCAGGTGTACCAGAAACCGTTTCGCAAGGTCTTGAGATAGATTTCCATTTCGCGGTCGGAAGCTCTGCGATCGAGGTTGTAGAGGCTTTGACCGAATGGAATTCGTTCGAGATCCCAAGGGTTCCGTGCATCGAGCGCAGTGACGATCGCGCCCGCCTTCTCGGCTTCAAGCGCAAGGAATCCGCCGGCAGTGCCGACGTCAAGCAGCGTCTTACCACAAATGGGATAGTCGCCGATGTACTGACTGAACAGGCCACGGAGATCCCATTGGCCCTCGATCGAGTCTCCCTCGGGATAGGTAATGGTATGGTAGAAATTGCAGTCCTCTTTGCGCGGCAGCGGCCACGGCGTTACGGGAGAAAATTCATCTGCGTTATTCATGAAAGTCCGCTCTTTAGCTGTCGGTGATCAAGGCGCTTTCGAGAGGTGCTGACCTTAAGGACCTGTCACGGCCCCACTGCTATCTTGCCTCAACCAAAGAACCGTTTGCGAACAACTGGCGAGGCACGCGTCTCCAACTTCAATGCCTCGATCAATCTCGGACGACATAGGTTCAAGGGGCCTATTCGAATCCGTTCGCGAAAACCGGATCGACGCTGTTGAGACCGCTGACCATCCAGGCGCGCCATCGTCCTGAACTTGCGCATCGCTATAGAAAGCGCTACCGATGATCGCATCGCCGTCGCCGCTGATGTCTTGTGCGCCGAGCAGGTTCCAATTGGAAAGGTCCATGCCATTGTCACTAAGATAGGTATTGAGATCGACGATTCCGAACGGTGTCCAGAGGCTTGTATCAGATACGAAAAATACTGGCCTGCGATATGCGAACCGTCACGATCGACCGCCAAGGCGCTACCGGTGGCGGTGCGCTGTCGCGCTCCCCAGATCGGTGAAGTCAACGCCGAGATCGCTGGTGCGCTGACCGGCGAGGCGACGAAAAGAAAAGTATTGCGGTGGTGCCGAAGGTGGGAATCGAACCCACACTGTGTTGCCACAACTGGATTTTGAGTCCAGCGCGTCTACCAATTCCGCCACTTCGGCTTGATGCGGCGCGGTCGCTCGCGAGTGAGGCGCGGGACCGGTCAAGAAATACAAGTATAAGTCAGCTTGGGCCTAGTGCGTGCGATCGAGCGACAACTGCCGCCGATCGCGTGCGTACCACCCATCCGGCGTCGGCTGGAACACCGAGCACGCGGTCATCGCGCCGCGGTAGATGTGCACGGAGACGGCGATCGCGTCCTCGCTGGGATTCAAAATCGTGTGGTATTCGTGCGGCGGGATCAGGCTGCCCGCGGAGCCGGGGCCGGCGTTCATCGTGCCGCGCGGTTCGAAGCGGTAGCGGCCGTCGCGTTGTTCGATGAGCTCGTAGGGCGTGATTTCGAGCGTGCCGGCCCAGACGCCTTCGACGCACCACATGCCTTCGTGATCGTGGATCGGCGTGCCTTGGCCCGGACCCCAGGTCATCGCGATGACGCTGTAGCCGAGATCGTCGCTGCGGTAGAGCTCGCGGCGCGCATAGTGATCGGTCACACGTTCGAATACGCAGTCGGGCAGGCACACGTCGTTCTCGCGCATCAGGTTGCAGAGCGTCTTGCGCAAGGCCTCGGTGACGGCGGTCTGATCGCGGTGCGCGACGGCGGTGTCGAGTGCGTCGACGAGGCGGCGACAGCCGGGGAAATCGAGAGTCAGCATGATCGGAGTTCGCGGGTTCCTGGGTCGCCGGGCGCGCGGCGGCGGCTTATAACCGCAGGATATTTCCTTATAACCGGACGCGCCAGCGGATTTTACAGGCTCGCCAGGAGCCGCGCGATGGCCGCGCCGAACCGCGGAATATCCACCAGGAACGCGTCGTGGCCCTGGGGGCTGTCCAGCGGCACGAAATCGACGATCGCGCCGCCGGCCTTGAAGCCGTCGGCGATCTGCTCCTGCTGCGGCAGCGGGAACAGGATGTCGGTTTCGACGCCGATCACGAGCGCGCGTTCGAGGCGGATGCTCGCGAGCGCGGCCGCGACGTTGCCGCCGGCATGTTCGCCGACGTCGAACCAATCGCTCGCGCGCGAGAGATAAAGATAGCTGTTCGGATCGAAGCTGCGCACGAAACGGCGCGCGTGACCGGCAAGATACGACTCGATCTGGAACTCGACCGCGAACGGCTCCTCGTCGCGCTCATCCGAATCAAGCCGGATGCGCGCGAAGCGGCCGACCCATTCCATGGCCGATCGATACGTGATGACGCCGAGCTTGCGCGCGATCGACATGCCGGCTTCGGGATAGTGATCGTCGTCGTACTGGCCTTGCTTCCAGTTCGGATCGAGCCGGATCGCTTCGCGCTGCAGCGAGCGGATCGCGATCGCGAACGGCTGCGCCTGCGGCGCGGTCGAGATGCTGATATGCGCACGCACCCAGCCCGGATGCTGCACGAGGTACCCGAGCCCGCTCATGCCACCCATCGAATTGCCGACGAGACAGGCGAGCCGCTCGATGCCGAGCCCGCGCACGAGCGCGTAGCTTGCATTGGCGACGTCTTCGAGTGTCAGCGGCGGGAAATCGAGGCGATAGAGATCGCCGGTGGCGGGATTGATCGACGCGGGGCCAGTCGAGCCTTTGCACGATCCCAGCGTATTGGCGCAGATCACGAACCAGCGGTTCGTGTCGATGTATTTGCCGGGGCCGATCATCTCTTCCCACCAGCCGGGCGAAGGATCTTCGGCGTTCGACGCGGCGTGCGCGCTTGGCGAAAGGCCGGTGAGGATGAAGATCGCGTTGTCGCGCGCGTCGCTCAGCGTGCCCCAGGTTTCGTAGGCGAGTGTTGCGCCGACGAGCTCACCGCCGCGCTTCATGGCGAACGGAGAGGGCAGATCGAAGTAGCGGCGGGCGTCGGGCATGCGCGTTCGGCAGGTTCGAGAGAGGTGCAATGTAGCCGCCGAATGCGGAGGCGCCAAGTCGGGCGGCGTCTGATAACGTACGGAACCCGTTGTCCCGGCGAAGGCCGGGACCCAGCTTTTTCTCGCGACACAATGACTGGGTCCCGGCCTTCGCCGGGACGACGAGGGGTGAGGGGAAGGGGATTCATGGCCAGCATTTACCAACTGAAACCGAAGTTTCAGGCCTTGCTGCGGCCGATCGTGCGCGGCCTCGCGCGCTCCGGAATCACCGCCAATCAAGTCACGATCGCCGCGCTCGTGCTCTCGTGCGCGGCCGGCGCGCTCTTGGTCGCGTGTCCCGATCGCCACGCTCTGCTCGCGCTGCCGATCGTGCTCTTCGTCCGCATGGCTCTCAACGCGATCGACGGCATGCTTGCGCGCGAGCATGCGCAAGCCTCGAAGCTCGGCGCGATTTTGAACGAGCTTGGCGACGTGCTCGCGGATGCGGCGCTGTATCTGCCGCTGGCGCTGCGCGCTGAGTTTCCGGCGGTGCCGATCGTCGTTGTCGTCGTGCTTGCGATCATCGTCGAGATGACCGGCGTGATCGGCGTGCAGATCGGCGCCAGCCGTCGCTACGACGGGCCGTTCGGCAAGAGCGATCGCGCGTTCGTGTTCGGCGCGCTTGGGCTTGCGCTCGCGCTCGGTGCGCCGGCGGGCGAATGGCTGACGTGGTTGCTGTGGATTCTCGTTGCGCTCTCGATCGTGACGATCGTCAATCGTGCGCGGCGTGCGCTGGCCGAAGTCGCCGCGAAGGAGCGGGCATGAATCTTCATCTCTGGATCCAGCCGAACACGCTGTGGACGCTCGGCGCGGTCGTCGCGCTGCTGCTGGTCGCAACGGTGATCGTCGCCATCATGCGCCGCGGCGATACGACGAACCGCCACGCCGAGCTCGCCGCGCGCGTGCGCTCGTGGTGGGTGCTGGTATTCGTGTTTGCGGTTGCGATCGCGTTCAAGCGCAGCATCGCGATCGGGTTCTTCGCGATCCTCTCGTTCCTCGCATTGAAGGAATATCTCTCGCTGATCCCGACGCGTCGCGCCGATCGCCGCGTGCTGTTCTGGGCTTATCTGTGCGTGCCGCTGCAATACGTCTGGATCGGCATGCATTGGTACAACCTGTTCCTGATCTTCATTCCGGTATGGGCGTTCCTCTGGATCGCGATGCGCATGGTGCTGCGCGGCGACACGAAAGATTTCCTGCGCGCGGCCGGAACGATTCACTGGGGCTTGATGACGATGGTGTTCGGCTTGAGCCATCTTGCGTATCTGCTCGTATTGCCGGACGGCAAAGCGGTGCCCGCGCACGGTGCTGCGCTGCTCTTGTTCGTCGTGCTGCTGACCGAGCTCAACGACGTGCTGCAATACGTCTGGGGCCGCACGCTCGGCAAGCGCAAGGTGATCGAGAGCGTGAGCCCGAAGAAGACGGTCGAGGGGCTCGTCGGCGGTGCGCTGACGACGACGGTGATTTCGTTCTTCCTGGCGCCCGTGCTGACGCCGCTGACGCCGGGGGATTCGATCGCAGTCGGATTGATGATCGGCTTCGGCGGATTTCTCGGCGATGTGACGATCTCTGCGGTGAAGCGCGATATCGGCGTCAAGGATTCTGGGTCGCTGATTCCGGGTCACGGCGGGATTCTCGATCGGATCGATAGCCTCTTGTTCACCGGGCCGCTCTTCTTTCACTTCATGGCGTTTTTCTACTTCTGACGACATGGGCTATCTGCTGCGCTTGTTCTTCTACGGTGTGCTCGTGCGCACCGTCGTGCTTTTCGTCCTCGGCCTCAACGTCCGCCACCGCGAACGCCTGCCGGCGAAAGGCCCCGCGATCATCGCCGCGAACCACAACAGCCATCTCGATGCGATGGCGATGATCAGCCTCTTGCCGTTGCGATTGCTTGCGCGCGTCAGGCCTGTCGCGGCAGCGGATTATTTCCTTAGCAACAAGCTGCTCGCATGGTTCGCGCTCAACGTCGTCGGCATCGTGCCGTTGAACCGGCAGCGGCGCACGCCGGATGAGGATCTCCTGGCGCCCGTCGCGGCTGCGCTCGAGCGCGGCGAGATTCTGATCTTCTTCCCGGAAGGATCGCGCGGCGAGCCCGAGCAGATGGCAGAGTTCAAGAGCGGCCTCGCGCGCATCGCCGAGCGTCGGCCGGACGTCGCCGTCGTTCCGGTCTTCACGCATGGCCTCGGCAAGGCGCTGCCGAAAGGCGAATGGATGATCGTGCCGTTTTTCGTCGACATCTTCGTCGGCGAGCCGCTGCGCTTCGAAGGCGATCGCGCGATGTACATGCAGCGCTATCGCGACGCGATGACGGCACTCTCCGGCGAGGAGAAGCACGCGGAATGGACCTGAGCCCTCGCTGGCGCGTCGCCGCCACGATGTGGGGATTCGCCGAAGCGACGCTGTTCTTCGTCGTGCCCGACATGCTGATCACCGGCCTTGCGCTCCGCGGTCTTCGCCGCGGATTCGAGGCGACTGCGTTCGCACTTGCCGGAGCGCTCGTTGGTGGCGTGCTGATGTGGCATTGGGGCGCGCACGATCTCGCCGCCGCGCGCGCGGCGTTGGATTATCTGCCGGCGATCGGTCCCGATCTGATGGATCGCGTTGCAACCGAATTGCGCACGACCGGAATTGTCAGCATCTGCATCGGCCCGTTCGTCGGCGTGCCGTACAAGATCTACGCGATCGAAGCCGCGCAAGCGGGTGCCGGACTCGCTACGTTTCTGCTCGTCAGCATTCCGGCGCGAGCGCCGCGATTCATTCTGTTGGCTTGCGTCGCAGCGTACGGCGCGCGTTGGGGAAAGCGTTACGTATCCGAGCGCACGCTCATCGCGATCTGGCTCGCGACGTGGATCATCAACTACGCAATCTACTGGAGCGTGATGCCAAGCTGACGCTTACGGCACCACCTGATCGATCGTCAGCGTGATCGGTTCGGTGCGATGCACATCGGTCGCTGCGGACAACGTCTGCAGATCGCCGCTCTGCGGCATCGCGTTGCCCGATTTCGAAACACGCGCGCCGATGACGACTTGCGGAAACATCGAGAGCTTCATCGTCGGCATCATGCCCATGCTGTCATCGAGCGCGACGGTGATCGGCAGCTGCGAGGCTTTCAATCGCTGGATCGCGAGCGGCATCGGCGGTCCGCTCGCGGCGCGGGCGAACACGAACAGCGTCGCGTCGGGATCGAGCTTGTCCTTGAGTTTCGGATCGAGCGCGACCTCGACAGAAAGCCGCACGCCATTCGTTGCTGCCGTTGTAGGAGCGGCGCCAGTCGCGGACGCATCTTGAGACGACGCGGTCGCGGCTGGCGCCGCTCCTACGGAGTCTTCTTCTTCGGGCGGTTCTTTGCCGTCGCGACGCGCTTGGGCTTCGGCGATCTCTTTCTTCACGCTCTGCGCGACATCGGAATCGGGCGCGAGCAGCGGCAAGAGCGTATTCCACGTCGCGATCGCGCTGTCGTATTTGCCGACCTGATAGTCGCTGATGCCGATCAGCCACAACGCGCGCTGGTTCTTCGCATCCTTCTTCAGCGCCGCTTCGAGCAACGCGCGCGGCTCGCCCTGGATCAGATGATCCGGCGCCGCGAGCGCGAGCGTCTGCGCGTATTCGACCGTGAGATCCACATCATCCGGCGCGTGCTCGTGAGCCTGCTTGAACGCAGCCAGTGATTCGTCCATCCGGTTTGTCGCCTGATACGCGCGGCCGAGCAGCGCCCAGCCTTGCGCGTCGTCGGGTTGCTGCTTCAACTTCGCGGCGAGACCCGCGATCGCTTGCTCCATACCCGCGGCGTGCTCGGCTTCAGGAGCGGCGGCGAGATTTGCGGGATCGAGCGCCTCGGGCGCGCCGACCAGCCGATACATCAGCAATGCGGACGCGGGCAGCAGCAACGCGACTGCGAGCAGCGCGAAGAACGTAGTACGCGACCGTTGCGGAGCTGCGGTCGTGGCCGGCGCTTTCGCGATCGCGGCGCGCTTGGATGCGTACTCGCCGGCTTCGATCACGCCAGCGGCGAGCGCGTCGTCGAGCGCGCGCACGCGGCGCGACGCATCATCGGTGTTGCGACCCTGCGCACGCACCAGCGGAAGCACAACGAACGCGAGCGCGGCGGCGATCATCGCGGCCGCGATGATAAGGAAAAGCGTCATCACCAATCGTCCTCGGCGTCACCGGCGGGTCGCGCGTTCGGCGCGGCGATGGCACGCGAGCGCCGCCGCACGATCACGAAGATCGCCGCTGCGCCTGCGAGCACGACGATCATCGGCCCGAACCAGAGCAGCAACGTGCCGCCATGCAGCGGCGGATCGTACAGAACGAAATCGCTGTAGCGCGCGGTCAGCCACTCTTTGATTTCCGCATCGCTCTTGCCGGCCTGCATCTGCTCGAACACGTCGCGGCGCAAATCGGCTGCGAGCGGCGCGTTCGAATCGGCGAGGCTTTCGTTCTGGCAGACGAGACAGCGGAGTTGCTTGGTCAGCGCTTGGAAGCGGAGCTCTTCGGTGTGGTCTTTGAACGGGAGTGGGTCGATGGCGAAGGCGAACGAGGCCACGAACAGATAAGCCAACAACACTGTCGTCGCGACGCGCTTCCACAATCCGTCGTCCCGGCGAAAGCCGGGATCCATTTTGCTTCTTGCGCCGAAAGAGAAAATGGATCCCGGCTTTCGCCGGGACGACGAAGGTGGAAGGTGACGATCGTTCATCGCGCCTCCGCCTTCAACTTCGCAATCCGCGGCAACAGCTCCGTCGCAATCACCTCCGGCGTAATCGGACTGATGTACTTGTACCGAATCACCCCGTGCGCATCGACGAGAAACGTTTCCGGCGCGCCGGTCACGCCAAAATCGATCGCGACATCGCCGGGAACGTCGGCGACGATGATGTCGTACGGATTTCCGAACTGCGCCAGCCAGCGCTTCGCGTCTGCGGGCTCGTCCTTGTAGTTGAAGCCGACCAGCTTGACGCCGAGCCGCTTGCCTTCGCGCATCAGGATCGGATGCTCGTCGCGGCACGCGAAGCACCAGCTCGCGAACACGTTAAGAAGATACGGCTCGCCGGCGAGCTCTTTCGTGCCGAACGTTTTCGACGGATCGTCGAATATCGGCAGCGCAAACGTGGGCGCCGGCTTATCGATCAGCGGCGAGGGCACTTCGCGCGGGTCGTGATACTGGCTCCACCAGATGCCGAAGCCGAGCAGCGCGAGCACCAGCACGAAGCCGGCGAGTGGAAGCAGGCGTGCGTTCATGCGATCGATTTCGCGGGCGCCGCCGCCAGCGGCACGTCGTCGCGCCGATCAGCGGGTTCCGGCAATGCGCGGAAGCGGCGATCCGCGGCCGCGACGAATCCGCCCGCCATCATGAACAGCGCACCGAGCCAGATCCAGCGCACGAACGGCTTGATGTAGATGCGCACCGCCCACGCACCGCTGTCCTTGCCGATCGGCTCGCCGAGCGCGACATAGATATCGCGGAAGAGGCCGGGATCGATCGCCGATTCGGTCTGCACCTGCGTGCCGCGCGAGTACTGGCGTTTCTGCGGATTCAGCGTCGCGATCGTCTTGTCGTTCTTCAGCACCGTGATCGTGCCTTGATCGGCGGTGAAGTTCGCGCCTTCCGTGCGCTTGACGCCATCGAAGCGGAACGTGAGCCCGCCGAGCACGATCGTTTCGTTCGGCGCGAGGCGAATGTCCTTCTCGATATTCGTCGCCTCGACGATCAAGACGCCGGCGAGGAAGATCGCGATGCCGAAGTGCGCGCAGATCATGCCGAGCATCTCGGGTGTGTAGCGGCGTCCTTTTGGTGCGTTGCGCCAGCGCGAGAGCGCGTACAGCGCGATGCTGAGCCCGACCCAGATCGACGCGGCCGCGCCGAGAATCGCCTTGAACGGCAATCCGTCCGCGACGACGAGCGCGATGACCGCAGCGATGATCGCGAGAACGATCGCGCCGATCAGCGCCGGGATCAGGCGCGCGATCGCGGCGCGCCAATCGCCATTGCGCCAGCGCAGAAACGGCCCGAACGGCACCAGCAGCACGACCGGCAGCATCAACAGCACGAACATAGTGCCGAAATACGGCGGCCCGACCGAAATGCGGCCGATATGAAACACCTCGCCGATCAGCGGATAAAGAGTGCCGAGCAGCACCATCGCCGCGGCGCAGGTGAACATCAGGTTGTTGATCAGCAGCAGCGTCTCGCGCGATACCGCGGCGAACGGTTCACCGCCGGCGACTTTCGGCGCGCGGAACGCATAGATCAAGAGCGATCCGCCGATCACGATCGCAAGGAACGCGAGAATGAAAAGCCCGCGTTTGGGATCGCTCGCGAACGCGTGCACGCTCGTCAGCACGCCCGAGCGCACGAGGAACGTGCCGAGCAGCGAGAGCGAGAATGCGAAGATCGCGAGCAGCAACGTCCACGCGCGGAACGAGCCGCGCTTTTCGGTAACGGCTTGCGAATGGATCAGCGCGGTGCCGACGAGCCACGGCATGAAGGAGGCATTCTCGACCGGATCCCAGAACCACCAGCCGCCCCAGCCGAGCTCGTAATACGCCCACCACGAGCCGAGCGCGATGCCGAGCGTCAGGAACGCCCACGCGACGTTCGTCCACGGCCGCGCCCAGCGTACCCAGCGCACGTCGAGCCGGCCGCCGATCAGCGCGGCGATCGCGAACGCGAACGCGACCGAGAAGCCGACGTAGCCGGTGTAGAGCATCGGCGGATGCATGATGAGGCCGGGGTCCTGCAGCACGGGATTCAAATCGTTGCCGTCGCCCGGCATCGGCAGCACGCGCGCGAACGGGTTGGACGTCAGCACCGTGAACAAGAGAAATCCGAAGCTGATGAAGCCGAGCACACCGAGCACGCGCGCGATGAAATCGTCGGGGAGCTTGCGGCTGAACGCGGCGACCGCGACGGTCCAGACGTTGAGGATCAGGACCCAAAGCAGCAGCGAGCCTTCGTGCGCGCCCCAGACCGCGGAGAAACGGTAATACCACGGCAAGCGCAGATTCGAATTCTGTGCGACGTACGTAACCGAGAAATCCTGGATCAGGAACGCGTACGTCAGGATCGCGAACGCAAGCGCGACGAACACGGCTTGTCCTGCGACGGCGGGCCGCGCGACGTTCATCAAGGCGCGATTGCCGAGTTGCGCGCCGAGAATCGGCAGCACGCATTGCGCGACCGCAAGCAGCAGCGCAAGGATCAGAGCGAGTTGGCCGAGCTCTGGAATCATTGTCCGCCACCCGCCGGTGCTGGACGATCGACGTGCGCCGCTTTCGCTTTCGCGATCGCGTCGGCGACTTCCTTCGGCATGTACGTCTCGTCGTGTTTGGCCAGCACTTCCGTCGCGACGAAGCGGCCGCCTTGCATCGCGCCGGTCGCGACGACGCTCTGGCCTTCGCGGAAAAGATCCGGAAGGATGCCGGTGTATTCGACCGGGATCGTCTGGAAGCGATCGGTGACGACGAAATCGACTTTGAGCGAGTCGCTCGCGCGCTGGATCGATTTTTCTTCGACGACACCACCGAGACGGAAACGCGCATCCGCTGGCACGTGACCGTCGCGCACTTCGCTCGGCGAGAAGAGATACGTCATGTTCTGCTGCAACGCGAGCACGGTCAGCGTTGCGGCGATGGCGACGGCGGCGACGACGAGCGAGATCACGATCAGGCGGCGTTTGCGCGTCGGCGTCATGGCGTCGCCTCGCGCGCCGAGCGGCGTTTCAATCGGCCGCGAATCTCGGCGAGCACGCGCTTTCTGCGCAGGCGCGGCGCGATCGCATCGATCGCGAGCACGATCACGAACACCGCGTACGCGGGCCAGATGTAGATGCCGTATCCGCCCATTGCGAAGAAATCAGCCATGCGCGGCCACCGTATCGCGCGGCGCGTCGGCGAGCGCGACGTCGCGCGCCCAATCCTTGCCGCCGTCGAGCTCGAGCAGGCCCACGCGCGTGCGTGCGAGCACGCTGGCGAAAAACCAGATGTGCGTCGCGAGCGCCATCGTCAAAAGCGGCCAGACCATGTCGCCGCTGATCTTCGAGGGGCCGAGCAGGCGCACCGTCGAGCCCTGATGCAACGTGTTCCACCAGTTCACCGAGAAATGCACGATCGGCACGTTGACGATGCCGATCAGCGCGAGGAACGCGGCAGCACGCGCGGCCTTGCGGCGATCGTCGATCGCGTAGTAGAGGCCGATTACGCCGAAATAAAGGAACAGCAGCACGAGCTCGGACGTGAGCCGCGCATCCCAGGTCCACCAGGTGCCCCACATCGGTTTGCCCCAGATGGAACCTGTGACCAACGTGATGAACGTGAACGCGGCGCCGATCGGTGCGCTCGCCATGGCAAGAATCTCGGAAAGCTTGATGCGCCACACTAGCGCGATGAACGCGTTGACTGCCATGAACGCATAGGCGAAAAGACTCATCCACGCACACGGCACGTGAATGAAGATGATGCGATACGCATCGCCCTGCTGATAATCGCGCGGCGCCAGCACGAGGCCGCCGTAGAGCGCGACGGCGCCGAGCACGAGACCGATGCCCAAGCACCACGGCGCGATCGCCCCCGCGATGCGGTAGAACGTCGGCGGCGATCCGATCTTGTGGAACCAGAGAGTCAGCGCATTCATGACAAAGAAATCTTGAGCGCCGCCGCGCACGCCAGCGGCGCGAGCACCAGCGCCAGCACCAAACCCGCGCCGAGCCAGAGCAGCGGCGCGAGGAACGCAAGCCCCGCTTGAGCCGCGTTGCAAGCGCCGGCGCCGAAGATCAGCACGGGCACATACAGCGGCAGCACCAAGAGCGCCAGCAGCATACCAGAGCGGCGCATTCCGACCGTAAGCGCGACGCAGACTGCGCCGATCAGGCTCAAGAGCGGCGTCGCCAGCGCCAGCGCGGCCAGCAGCACGGGCAGGATCGGGTGCGGCAGGTTCAGCATCTCGGCGAGCAGCGGCGCGACCGCGAGCAGCGGCAGCGCCGTCGTCAGCCAGTGCACGGCGATCTTGCAGGCGAGCAACAGCGCGAGCGGATGCGGCGACAGCACCAGCTGCTCCAGCGAGCCGTCCTCGTAATCGCCGCGGAACAGCGTATCGAGCGCGAGGAGGCCGGACAGCAGCAGCGCGACGAACACGACACCTGCGGCGATACGCCGCAGATTCTCAGGTTCAGGGCCGAGCGCCAGAGGGAACAGCGCGATCACGATCAGCGCGAACAGGATCGGGTTCAGCGTATCGCCGCGGCGGCGCCAGACGAGCGTGAGATCGCGGCGGATCAGCGCGGAGCAAGCGGAGAGCGTGGAGCCGGGGGTCATGACCAGCTCACCACTCGTCGTCCCGGCGAAAGCCGGGATCCATTTTGCTTTTCAGGTGCTTCCAGAAAGCGCAAATGGGTCCCGGCTTTCGCCGGGACGACGAAATGGGGAATGGCGGTCACGACGTAACCTCCAGGGCGCTCCGCAACGGAATCCTCCGCGGCGTCCCGCTCGTAAACGCATACGCGCCATGCGAGGTGATCAACGCCGCACCGCCGCGCCGCGCATGCAACTCCAGCAATCGATTGACGAGCTTGATCCCTTCGAGATCGAGATTCGCGTACGGCTCATCGAGCAGCCACAAGCCGACCGGCGCGAGCAGCACGCGTGCGAGCGCGACGCGCTTGCGCTGGCCGGCCGACAACTGCCGCGTTGGCACGTCCGCATAGCCTTCGAGGCCGACGCCGGCGAGCGCCGTGACTGGGCTGATGCCCGTGCGCAATCCGCCGAGCCCGGCGGCGAAACGCAGGTTTTCGAGCGCGCTGAGATCGGATTTGAGACCGGGCAGATGGCCGAGCAGCGCCACTTGATGCGAGAGCCTGGCGAGCGTCAATGGCTCGCCGTCGAGCAGCACTTGTCCCGAGGTCGGTTCGAGCAAGCCGGAGAGAACGCGCAAGAGCGTCGTCTTGCCGGCGCCGTTGTCGCCTTCGATCAATACGACTTCGCCCGCGTGCAGCGTGAAATCGAGCGGCCCGAAGATCGGCTCGTCGTTGCGTGCGAACGCAAGACGGCGCGCTTCGAGGAGGGCGGGGCGATCGTAGTCGGCGGCGGGCATGAGCGCGCCATGCTAGCGGCAGGCGCAGCGCAACACCATGCGGACGGTCACGCCCATTCGATGTCGGCGGTGGCGCCGATCGCGGCCTGCCAATCGGGACGATAGATCCGCATCGTCGCCGGCGCGGCTTTGCGCACGATCACGGTGCAGTTCTGCTGGTGGCGGCGCGCGAGCGCGTCGGCTCCGTCTTCGTCGATGCCCGAGATCAGCACGCTCGGCTCGCGCCAGCTTGCGCCGGGTACGTGACCTGCGCCTTCGAGGAATCGGCCTTTGCGCGCACGAAGCTCGCTGCAGAGCTCAGCGAGGCGCTGCTCGTTCTCCTCGCGCGGCAGCGAGCGCGAATGCGGATTGCACGCGGTCATGTAGACGCCCGTGCTCGTTCCGAGCCAGCGCACGATCGACGGCGGTGCGAGCGCGCCGACGCGGATCGTCGCGATGCCGCCGTCGGGAAGCTCGACGTCGTAGTGCGATTCGCGATACAGCGCAAGCAGCGCGCGAATTCGCGCCGGCGTCTCCACGGACATCGTCATGATGCGGCTGCGAGTGGCTCGATCCGCGCGCGCACCGCGGCGTCTGCCGTGGCAAGATCGATCTCGCCGATGTTCGTCTTGCCTTGGGTCAGCTCGCGCAGCAGCCGATCTTGCTCGGCACCGCGCGCGAACGCTTCGGCGTACGGCATGCGCGTGAACGTGACCATCGAATAGCGCGGCTTGAAGCGGTCGGGCACGCGCTCGGCGAGCACGCGGCCAAGCTCGCGCCGCAACAGGAACGCGGGATCGGCGACCGAATCGCGCATCTCGATGTAGTTTTCCAGCGCCATCGCGGCGATCGCTTCGGCGTTTGGCCGGCGACGGCGCTCGAATTGGGCGAATACCGATGATGTGTCGCCCGATTCCGAAGCGAGGAGATCGGCCAGCTCGACCGCGTCTTCGAAACCGCAGTTCATGCCTTGGCCGTGGAACGGCACGATCGCATGCGCGGCATCGCCGATCAGGAGCGCGCGGCCGTCGAGATGCCAGCGATCGAGATAGAGCGTCGCGAGCACGCCGACCGGATTGGCGGCGAAATCGGTATCGAGCTCGGGGATCAGCGGCAATGCGTCGGCGAAATCGCGCTCGAACAATGCCTGCGCTGCGGCGGGCGTGTCGATCGTCGCGAAACTCGGATTGCCTTCGTTCGGCAGGAACAGCGTGACCGTGAAACTTCCTTCCGCGTTCGGCAGCGCGATGCACATATAGTTGCCGCGCGGCCAGATGTGCAGCGCGTTCGCTTCGAGCGCAAAGCGTTCGCCGCGCGCGAGCGCCGATGCGGCGGCCGGCGGGATCGTCGCCGAGGAGAAATCCGGCAGCGGCGGGATTTCGAGCTCCTTGTAGCCGTGGCCGAGCGGCTCGATGCGCTCGCCGAGCGGCTGCAGAGCATTCATCGCCGTGCGCAACGCCGAGCCGGCGCCGTCGGCGCCGATCGCGAATGCTGCGCGTTCTTCGAACGTCTGGCCCGATTCGTCTTCGAAGCGGAGCGCCACGTCTTCATCGAAACGCGCACTCGCGAGACGCCGATCGAAATCGAATCGCGCACCGGCCGCTTCCGCGGCCTCGATCAGCGCGGTATTGAGCCGTCCGCGGCTGACCGACCAGATCACTTCGCTGTCGTCGCGCCCGTAGCGCAGAAGCTCGGTGTGTCCGTCGCGGTGATGCACCATGCGCCCGCGCATCATCACGGCGAGCTGCATCACGGTGTCCGTCATGCCAGCGAGACGCAAGCCGTGCAAACCGCGCTCGGCGAGCGCGAGGTTGATCGAGCGTCCGCCGACGTAACCTTCGAGGCGTGGATCGCGGCGGCGCTCGAACACGCGCACCGCAAAACCGCGCTGTGCGAGCAGCGTTGCGAGCAGCGAGCCGACGAGGCCGGCGCCGACGATCGTGACGTCGCGCTTAGCCATGCCGCGCGACCCAAGCTTCGACCTTGCGCACGAACGCAAGGCAATCCATGCGGCGGTTGTAGAGCGGCGTCGGCGAGGCGCGGATCACATCGGGCTCGCGCCAGTCGACGATGACGCCGTTCTCGTTGAGGAAATCGAACAGCGAACGGCCGCTTTCGCGGCCCGCACGCACGCGCAGCGACAGCTGGCAGCCGCGCCGCTCGGGCTCGCGCGGCGTGCCGATGTCGAGCACGTTGTCCAGACGCTCGCGAATCAGTTTTTCCAGATATGCCGTCAGCGCCACCGATTTGTAGCGCAGCGCGTCCATGCCGGCGCGCCGGAAGATCGCGAGCGACACGCGCAGCGGCGCGAGCGCGAGGATCGGCGGATTCGAAAGCTGCCAGCCGTCCGCGCCGGGCATCGGCGCGAAGTGCGGACCCATGCGGAAGCGCGACGCTTGATCGTGTCCCCACCAGCCGGCAAACCGCGGCCGCGCGGTGTGCGCGTGGCGCTCGTGCACGAAGCAGCCGGCGACGGCGCCCGGGCCCGAGTTGAGATATTTGTAGCTGCACCAGACCGCGAAATCGCAATGCGTGTCGTGCAAGTGCAGATCGATGTTGCCGGCGGCGTGTGCGAGATCGAAACCGACGACGCAGCCTTTGCGGTGTGCGGCTTCCGTGATCGCGCGCAGATCGAACGCCTGGCCCGTCCGGTATTGCACGCCGGGCAGCATCACCAGCGCGATGCGGTTGCCGTGCTCGTCGAGCGCGCGCTGGATCGCCGCATCCGAAATCGTGCCGTCGGCGGCGTCGCCGTCGAGCTCGATCAGCGCGGTCGCGGGATCGAAGCCGTGGAAGCGGATCTGCGATTCGACCGCATAGCGATCGGACGGAAACGCGTGCTTCTCGATGAGGATCGCCGGCCGCTCGGCGGTCGGCCGGTAGAAGCTGACCATCATGAAATGGAGATTCGCCGTCAGCGAATTCATCGCGACGACTTCGCTCGGCTGCGCGCCGACGACGAGCGCGAGATCCTCGCGCACGAACTCGTGGTACGGCATCCACGGATGCTTGCCGCGGAAATGCGCCTCGACGGCGAGCGCCTGCCAGTCGTCGAGCTCGTCGAGCAGCGCCTGTCGCGTCGCGCGCGGCTGCAGGCCGAGCGAGTTGCCGCAAAGGTAAATCTGATCCGATCCGTCCGCGTTGCGCGGGATCAGAAACTCATCGCGAAACGGCGCCAGCGGATCGGCGGCGTCTTCGGCCAGCGCATGCGCTTCCGCACCCGCATCGTGCATCGTCGTCATGCGGTTATTTCTTGAGCGAAGCGGCGACCGCGGCGCACGAGGCGTCGAACGCGTCGTTCCACGCTTTCGGCGTCGCATCGAGCAGCGGCCGCTGGCAGCGCACTTCGACCGCGACGTTGCCGGTGAGGTAGTAGTTGTCGCGCACGAGATAGCGCGTCTTGGCGCGCGTGACGAAATAGCGGTGGATCGACGAATCCGGGTTCGACGAATCGTTCTCGTAGCCGGCCTGGCCTTTCGAGCGCTCGAATTCTTCGGTCACGAAGCCGGCGAAATCGGCGCTCGCTTTCAAGCTACGCGTCTTGACGGTCACGCTCGCGGTGTCCTCAGTGCCCTGCGCGGTCGGATCGGGCACCTGGAAGATCACGGCCTGTGGATCGCCGTCGGCTTTCTCCATGATCGCGGTCCATTCCGGCGGCACGCGAAAGCGCACCTGATCGCCGTTGAGCGCGTAGTCGGTTTTCGCCTGCGCGAAGAGGGCGGTGCTGAAGAGTGCCAGCAGGATCATCATCGTCGTTTTCATAGTCACTCCAGCGTCGGTGCGAAACGTTCGTGCGAAAGGCCGAGCCATTCGAGCGCGGTGCCGTGGAAGAGGCGCGCTTCGCTGGTTTTGTCGAGCCCGAGCGAGGCGATGCCCTTGCCGGGCTCCTGCTCGCCGAGCGGAAACGGATAATCGGTGCCGAGCATGATCGTGTCGATGCCGGCCGTGCTGATGAGATAACGCAGCGCCGCATCGTCGTGCACGCACGAATCGAAATAGACGCGTCCGAAATACTCGCGCGGGTTGCGCGCGTTGTCGGTCGCGACCAGATCCGGCCGCATGCGAAAGCCGTGCTCGATGCGTCCGATCGTGTAAGGAAACGAGCCGCCGCCGTGCGCGAAGCAGACTTTGAGCGCCGGCAGCCGTTCGAGCACGCCGCCGAAGATGAGACAGCAGATCGCGCGCGTCTGCTCGGCCGGCATGCCGACGAGCCACGGCAGCCAGTATTTCGGCATCGACTCGCGGCCCATCATGTCCCACGGATGCACGAGGATCGCGGCACCGAGATCCGCCGCGGCTTCGAAAAACGGAAAGAGCTCCGGCGCATCGAGATTGAAGCTCTCGCAATGCGATCCGATCTGCACGCCTTGGAGACCCAGCTCCTCGACGCAGCGCTCCATCTCCTGGATCGCCAACGTCGGTGACTGCAGCGGCACCGTGCCGATGCCGGCGTAGTGGCGCGGATATTTCGCGCAGAGCTCGGCGGTGTGATTGTTGAGATGCCGGTGCAGCTCGAGCGCCTGGCTCGGCTTGGCCCAATACGAGAACAGAACCGGCACCGTCGAGACGACCTGAACGTCGACGCCGAACTTCGCGTAGTCGGCGATGCGCACTTCGGGATCGAACGCGTTCTCCCAGACTTCGCGGAAGAACTTGCCGTCCTTGTAGATGCGATGACGGCCTTCGGTCTTGACCATGACCGGGAAGCGGTCGTCGCCGTACTTGTCAGCGAGGTTCGGCCAGTCGGGCGGCAGGATGTGGGCGTGGGTGTCGATCTTGAGCACGTTGTCTTGCCAGCCGCGTCGCGGGCGTCTCCTTCGAGGGTCGAACCGGCCTCGAGCCGGCTCGGCGGGGCCGAAGTTTACGCGAGTCGCGCACGAGGCGTCGCGATCGCGCGCACGGGGCCGTTGCACAAACCTGTAACGCCAGCGTGCGCAAACCGCAACGCCGCGTCCATCCCCACGTCATCGCGCGTTTTCAAACTGCGCACCGCGCTCGCGGCGACTCGCAGGCCGCAAGCGCGCTGCGCCATCGAGTGTCCGCTTGAAGCGGGCGGTCGCGCTGCGGGTCGTTCATGGGCAAGGACCCGCACACATGACCACCTCGAAAAACCGCCGAGATTTCCTCCGTTTCGCCGCCGGCTCGCTCGGCGCCGCCGCCGCCGCGACGATGCTGCCGCCGGCAATCCGCAAAGCGCTCGCGCTGCCCGCGAACAACCGCACAGGCACGATCCAGGATATCGAGCACATCGTGATCCTGATGCAGGAGAACCGCTCGTTCGATCACTACTTCGGCACGCTGCGCGGCGTGCGCGGCTTCGGCGATCCGCGCCCGGTGATGCTGCCGGGCGGACAACCGGTGTGGCAGCAGCCGAACGGCATCGGCTCGCTGTTGCCGTTTCGTCCGCACGCGGGCGATCTCGGCCTTCAGTACATGCAGGGCACGCCGCACAACTGGCCCGATTCGCACGGCGCCTGGAACGAAGGCCGCTACGACGCGTGGATCGCGAACAAGGGCACGACGACGATGGCGTACTTCACGCGCGAGGACATTCCGTTCCACTTCGCGCTGGCCGATGCATTCACCGTGTGCGATGCGTATCACTGCTCATTGCTCGGCTCGACCGATCCGAACCGCTATCACATGTGGACCGGCTGGGTCGGCAACGACGGCTCGGGCGGCGGCCCGGTGATCGACAATTCCGAGCTCGGCTATGGATGGAGCACATATCCCGAGCGGCTCGAAACGGCCGGCATCTCGTGGAAGATCTATCAGGACATCGGCGTCGGCCTCGACGGACCCGGATTCTGGGGCTGGACCGAGGATCCTTTCATCGGCAACTACGGCGACAACTCGCTCCTCTATTTCGATCAATATCGCAACGCGCTTCCGGGCAGCGCCCTCTACGACAAGGCACGCATCGGCACCAACGTCGCGAACGGGGATTCCTATTTCGACCTGCTGCAAGCCGACGTCGACGCCGGCACGCTACCGCAAGTCTCGTGGATCGTTGCGCCCGAGGCGTTCACCGAGCACTCGAACTGGCCGGCGAACTACGGCGCGTGGTACGTGGCGCAGGTGCTCGACATCCTGACGTCGAACCCCGATCTCTGGAGCAAGACCGCGCTCTTCATCACGTACGACGAGAACGACGGATTCTTCGATCACGTCGTGCCGCCGTATGCGCCGTGGTCGAGCAGCGTCGGGCAATCGACGGTCGACACGACCAATGAATATTTCGAAGGCGGCGGCAACTACGGACCGGGTCCGTACGGCCTCGGCAACCGCGTGCCGATGATCGTCGTCTCGCCGTGGACGCGCGGCGGCTGGGTCTGCTCGGAAGTGTTCGATCACACGTCCTTGATCCGTTTCATCGAGCGCCGTTTCGGCGAAGGCAATCCGGCGCTGACGGAAACCAACATTACGCCGTGGCGTCGCGCGGTCTGCGGCGATCTGACCTCCGCGTTCGATTTCGTCACGCCGAACGCGGGTCTGCCGTCGTTGCCGACGACCAGCGGCTACGTGCCGCCCGATCAGGATCGCCACGACGACTACGTGCCGACACCGCCCGCGCACCAAAGCCTGCCGCTGCAGGAAGCCGGCGTGCGTCCTGCGCGTGCGCTGCCGTACGAGTTCGGCGTCAGCGGTCGCATCGATGCCGACAACGGCCGCTACTGGCTCGACTTCGACAACACCGGCAGCGCTGCGGCGTCGTTCCAGGTCTACGGCGGCAATCGGACCGACGGCCCGTGGTCGTACACGGCCGGTGCCGGCGAGAGCGTGTCCGACTACTGGAGCGCGGTCGCCGTCACGCACGGCATCTACGATCTTTCGGTGTACGGTCCGAACGGATTCCTGCGCACGTTCAGCGGTGACATGAATCTCGCGACGAGCGGCAATGGCGCAAGTCCCGAAGTGACCGCGAGCTACGATGCGATCGGCGACAGCCTCGTGCTGCATGTCGTCAACGACGGTGCCGCCGACTGCACGCTGACGTTGGCCACAAATCACTACGCCGACGCCGCGCCGCAGACCTATGCGGTGGCAGCCGGCGCGAGCATCGATATCGACTGGCCGCTCGGTGCGAGCGCGCACTGGTACGACATCACGCTGACGTCCGATCACGACAAGTGGTATCAGCGGCGGCTCGCGGGGCATATCGAAACCGGACAGCCGAGCACGAGCGATCCGGCGTATGGGCTCGGCACGGTGCGCATCTTTGCGGACGGGTTCGAATGATTTTCCCCTTTCCCGCCGCGCGGGAGAGGGTAGGGTGAGGGCAATCCTGCCTTAGCGCTTCACTCCGACGCCCTCACCCGCGCCTACGGCGCGACCTCTCCCGCAAGCGGGAGAGGCGAAGAGCGCAGCTTTCTCTGACGCAGCAAATGCGCCAGCGTGTCGACGCTATCGGTGATGCGGTCGCAAGCATCGGCAACCGCGCTGGCGACGTCGCGAACTTCATCCGGCGCTGCATCGAGCTTCTCGACCAGCGCACGCTCGGCATTGCGCAAGCGTTCGATTGTCGGCGCAGTGCCGTGGCGCAAGCCATCGGCGATGGCGACCAGGTTGGCATCGACGCGCGCAGCGAACGCGAGCACATGCTCGCGCTCAGGCAACTCAGGCGCATCGTCGAGCACAGCTTCGAGCGCCATATTCGCGCGAATGAATCGATTTGCGTTGGCGAACACGCTTTCGCCGAACGCGAGCAACGCACGATCTCTGCGCGGCTCGCCGCGCAGACGATCGAGCGAGGCCTGTGCATTCGTGCGCGCGCTGCGCGCGGCCGAACGCGCGTTCGCTCGCGCGAGCGCATCTCCTTTCAGCAGCGCGTCGAGATGCGCGCGATACGCGTCGATCATCTTCGCGAGCGCGGCCGGCACGCGCGTGCGCTCCCAGCTCGGCCAGACAAGATAACCGAGGAGCGCGAGCGCGCTGCCGAGCGCGGTCGCGATGCCGCGCGCCATCATCGTATCGCCCGGCGGAATGCCGTCGAACGAAAGCAGGATCACGACGAGACCGGTCAGCAGCATCACGCCGATGCCGTAATGTACCGTCGTCAGCAAGCGAAAGCCGACGCAGAGCACCGCGAACAGCGCAATCCGCTCCCAGTCGCTGCCGAACGCGTAATGCACCAGCGCAGTCGTCAGCACGAGGCCGAGCAGCGTGCCGATTACGCGCAGAAGGCCGAAGCTGAACGTGCCGGCGAAATCGGGCTTCAGCACGATCGCCGTCGTCATCGGAAACCAGTAGCCGTGCGGCAAGCCGCTTGCGCGCTCGGCCGCGACCGCAATCGCAAGACACACGCCGCAGCGGATCGCGTGGCGGCAGGCGATCGACGAAAGCGAGAGATTCGCGCGCAGAATCGCGAGTGCATTGCGCTGGCGCAGCGCGCGCGGCAAGCGCGCTTCGGCTTCGGTCGCGCGCAGATCGCCGCGGCTGCCGGCGAAGTCGGCGTTGCGGATCGCGGCGCGCAGCTGGCCGGCAAGACCATTGGCGCGCGCGAGCGCAATGGCGAGCTTGCGCCGCGGTCGCCGAGCGCTCGCGTTCGCGTGCATCGCCTCGAACGCTTCGAGTGCCGAGTCGTAACCTTCCATCGCGGCGGAAGCTGCGAGCGGGCTCGCGCCGCGCTCGAGTGCTTCGGCGAGCGCGACCAGCGTACGCGCTGCGTACTCGCACAGGCGCCGCAACGTCGCTTTTGCTTCCGGATCGTCGATCGCGCTGTCGATGTCGGCAATCGCGAGCAGCTCGCGGCGGATGCGCTCGACGATGCCGGCGAGCACGCGGAACGTTTCCATCACTTCGCCGCGTGCGCGATGCGCGCCGTGGAGGAGGCTCTCGACATCGAGCAGTGCCTGCGTCACCGGCGGCGCCTGCGCGTGATCGGCGGCTCGGCGCGCGCTGGCGGCGAGCTGGCGGCAGAGCTCGGCGAGCGCGTGGCGCTCGGGTCGATAGCGCTGCAGCGGCCACGCGGCGATCGCGAGCAGCATCTGCAGCGCGCCGCCGGCGAAGATCAGGAGCGCGGCCGCGAGCGAGCCCGTGGCATCGCGCGGCGTTGCTGCGGTGACGACCAGCAAGATCATGCTGGTCAATCCCGCGCGGCCCGCGTTAGGACCGAGCGCGACGAGCAGGCCGCCGGTGATGCCCCAGACGAGCGCCGCGGCGGTGAGCAACACGGCGCTCGCGCCGAGCAAGCTACCGACGAACGCCGACAATCCGGCTGCGATCGCGGTCAGCAGCATGCGTTGCATGCGCAGGCGATACGGCCCCGGCTGATCGAGGAACATCGTGTTGAGCGCGCCGGCCGCGATGCCAAGGCCGATGCCCGCGTGCCCGGTCGCGACACCGAGCGCGAGCGGGACGACGACCGCGGCCGAGTTGCGCAGCGCGACGCGCAGCGGCACGTCGCGGGGTTTGAGCTCGATCAGGTCGCGGAGCATCTTTTCCGTCATCCCGGCGAAGGCCGGGATCCAGCTCTGCGCCTCAAAAACTGGATCCCGGCCTTCGCCGGGATGACGATGCCGTTCAAGTTCGGTATTTCTCCGGCGCCGGATTCACGTGCCCGCACTGCTGACACGTCCGCGCATCGAGCGAGCGATAGAACCGATCGAACACCGCCGGAAAATCGGTCTCGATGTTCTTGAGGACGAAGAATTCCTCATAGAGCTTGTGATTGCACTGCTCGCAGAACCACAGGAGCCCGTCCTTCTCGTGCGGCAGGCGCTTGCGTTCGATCACGAGACCGACCGAATTCGCCATGCGCTGCGGCGAGTGCGGCACGCGTGCGGGAAGATAGAAGATCTCGCCGGCGCGGATCGGAATGTCGCGCGCGCGACCGTCGTCTTGAATCTTCAACACCATCTCGCCTTCGAGCTGGTAGAAGAACTCGGGGCCTTCGTCCCAGTGGTAATCGGTGCGCGCGTTCGGACCGCCGACGATCATGACGATGAAATCGCCGTCGACGATGCACTTGTTGCCGACCGGAGGCTTGAGCAGATGCCGGTGCTCGTCGATCCAGCGCTGGAAGTTCAACGGGGCTTGGAGGCTCATGCACAAAGTGTATCGCGTCGGCGGCGAAGGATCGTATAAAGTCGCGACGGGGAGGGGAGCTCATGCATCGGATCCGCAGGCTGTCATCGTTGCCTGTCGTCGTCGCGCTGGTCGCGTGCTCTACCAAAGCCGCCGACGAAGCGCCTCGCAACGACAGCGCGTGGAACACGTTCTGGTCCGCTGCGCGCGACTACGCCGCGGGACCGCCGACCGCCAAGGCATTGGGCGAACGCCGCCATTTCGAGCAGGCCGGCATCGCATTCGATTATCCCGCGCCGCTGCGCATGGCCGTCGGCAACGACGGCGACAAGTGGACGCTGACCTACGGCGATTTCGACCTCGAGCTGCATGCGCCGAAGGTCGAGATGGGCTCCGGCGATTACATCGGCTTGCTCGCGGACGTGCTCGACAGTGAGCGCGCGCGTGTCGAAGCGCTCGCTGGTATGGCGGTGACGTGGTGCGGACAAGAGATCAAGCCGGTGCATATGCGCTTCACGATGTTCGGCGATCGGCACGATATGCGCGGTTACGACATGCCGGCACCGGACGGCGAAGCGCGCTTCATCGTGTTCGATGATGTGCTCGTCGACGGGAAATCTTCTGCCGTGTCCGAAGCCGCGTTCGCTTTGCTGGCCTCGACGATCCAGTGCAAGGCCAACGCGAAAAGCGCGCAGGAATCTGAGTCCGCCGAAGCGGCGGAGTGACGCTTCGCGCTACGCGGGCAACGCCGCGATGCACTTCAACTCGATCGCAATCGGCGTCGGCAGCGCCGTGATTCCGAGCGTCGTGCGACACGGCGCCGTCGCGGGGTCGCGAAAATACTCGGCGTAAACGCGGTTGTACGTGGCGAAATCGCGCGCCATATCGGTGAGGAAGACGGTAACGTCGACAAGATCCTCCCAGCGCGCGCCGCTCGCTTCGAGCACGGCGCGCACGTTAGCGAAGACTTGTCGGCACTGAGCCTCGATGTCGTACGCGATCAGCTTGCCGCCGGCGTCGTGCACGTTGCCGGGAATCGCGTTGGAGCCGGGCAGGCGAGGGCCGACCCCGGAGAGGAACAGAAGATGTCCAACGCGGCGCGCATGCGGATACGCGCCGACCGGCGCGGGTGCCGTTTGCGTGGAGATCGCTTCGCTCATTGCGCGCCGCCGACCGAAATGTTGTGCCGGCTCGCAACTCGATTGGCGGCGTCGGTTGCCGTCAGTCGATAGTTGCCGGGGCGAAGATAGAGCGTGCTGCTCGACATCGTCGTCAAAAGATCGATGTTGTCGAGCACGAGGCGGTCTTCGGGGATCGCATCGTCGCTCTCGTCCGCGTAGCGCGCTTCGATCAGGCACGGGAAGTGGCCTTCGCACAATTCCTTGCCGACGACATAAGATTTGCGCAAGCCGCCGAGCTCGAGCCAGGTCGGGCGTCCGTTGGAAAGCTGCTGCTGCGGGATGAAGACGCTGACATCGTAGGCTTTCGCCTTCAGCGACCACGGTGTGCCTTTGCCGTCGACGAACACGATCGGCGTGGCCGGATGCAGCTGCTCCATCGCGGCCTTGTAGAACGGATGATCGTCGTTGTCGTGCGGATGCTTGATCATCATCGTCTGCTCGACCGTCAGCGGATCGATGCCGCTGATGCGTTTGAAATGCTGCGCCATGCTTTGGCCGCCGAGGAATCGCCCGGTTTCCTGGATGTGCGCGTAGCCGGCATTGACGACGAGGCGCGCGTTCGGATCTTTCTTGAACACGCGCTCATAGATGTTCTCGGCCTGCTCGTGCTCACGCACGTCGCCGGCGACTTCCTTCTCTGATTCGTAGGCGACGATCTTGAAGCCGAGCTTCAGTGCCGTGCGCACCATGTCGCCGTAGATCGGCTCCTGCACGTAGAAGCCGCTCTTGTTGACCGGATAGCCGCGCTGCTGCAGATCCTTGTCGCTTTCGTACAGCGTTTCGACCGCGAAATACGTGAAACCTTCAGCGCGCAACTTCGGCAACAGCTGCACCGTCAGCGTGCGCGTGATCGGCACGTTGTGCGCTTCGTTGAGGAAGACGGCCTTGCGGCCTTGAGCGAGCTCGGCGACTTCGTCGAGAGCCGATTTCGAGGTGTAGCCCCCAGTCAGCGGCGAGGTATTGTCGTCCGGCGCGGGCAGCTGGCGGATCCAATACGAATCGTGTGCTGCCGGATAGTCGCCGATGAACGTCTGATACCACGACAGATACTGGCCGAACACGATGCGGAACGCTTCGTTCTTGTCGGCGCGATACGCATCGCGCAGCGCCTGGTACTCGGCTAGGAGGCCATCGCGCTTGAGCGCTTCGTTGTAGACCTTTTCCGATTTCTCGAAAGCGACCTTCTGCTGTTGCTGCCACTGATACGGCGTCAGCTGCTGCGGCTCCTCGGTCGCATGCGCGAGCGGCAGCGCGAAAGCGAGCAGGCACGAAAGGATGCGCGTCATCGTGATTCCCGGTTGTGGCGATCGATCCTTCATAAACGTAATTCTCCCCTCGATCCTGTCATGATGCGGCAACGCTTGCGCGGACGAAAGCAACGCCTTGGCGCGACCGCCGAAGCGTGAGCGCGTTCACGAATCGCGTTCAGCCGAGCGCGATGCAGACGTTCTTGGGCTCGGTGAAGAACCGGAGTGCCTCGACGCCGCCCTCGCGGCCGACGCCGGAGTTTTTGACCCCGCCAAACGGAGTGCGCAAATCGCGCAGCAGCCAGCAGTTGATCCAGACGATGCCGAATTCGAGCCTTGCACCGAGCCGGTGCGCGCGCGCGAGATCCGAAGTCCACAAGGACGCTGCGAGCCCGTAGCCCGTCGCATTCGCTTTCGCGGCCGCGTCGGCTTCGTCATCGAACGGGATCAGCGTGACGACGGGTCCGAAGATTTCCTCCTGGTTCGTCGCCGCTTCCGCGTCGAGGCCCTCGATGACGGTCGGCGCGATGAACCAGCCGTCCTTGCAGCGGCCGTCGAGCTTGAGCGCATTGCCGCCGAGGAGCACGCGACCGCCTTCGTCGCGCGCGCGTGCGATGCAGCTCGTCACCTTGTCGAAATGCGCCTTCGAAACGAGCGCGCCGAGGTCGGTCGCCGCGTCGTCGGGATCGCCCACACGAAGCGCGCGCACGCGATCGAGATAACGCGACTTGAACTGCTCGTAGATGGAACGCTGCACGAGCAACCGCGAGCCGCATAGGCAAATCTCGCCTTGGTTGGCGAAACCGGAGCGCACGATCGTGTCGAGGTTCGCGTCGCTGAAATCGAAATCGGCGAACACGATCGCGGGATTCTTGCCGCCGAGCTCCAGCGACAGTTTCTTGAACTTCGGAGCCGCGGCGGCTGCGATCGTCGCGCCGGTTCGCGTCGAGCCGGTGAATGAGATCGCCTTGACGCCGGCGTGCTCGACCAGCGGCTGGCCGACACCGGGCCCGGTGCCTTGCACGATGTTGAACACGCCCGGCGGAAATCCGGCTTCGATCGAAAGCTCGCCGAGTCGCGCGGCCGTGCACGGCGTGATCTCGGACGGCTTGGCGAGGACCGCGTTGCCGGCCGCGAGCGCCGGCGCGATCTTCCAGGTGAACAAGTACAACGGCAGATTCCACGGCGAAATGCAGGCGACGACACCGAGCGGCTGGCGCAGCGTGTAGTTGAGCGCGCGCTCTTCCATCGGATGCGATTCGCTCGGCCATTGCGTGATCGCGGCGGCGAAGAAACGCAGGTTCGATATCGCGCGGGGGATGTCGAGGCTTTGCGCCAGCTTGACCGTCTTGCCGGCATCGCGCGATTCGAGCCGCGCGAGCGCATCGAGATCGCGCTCGACGAGATCGGCGAGGCGGTTCAAAAGGCGCGCGCGTTCTTCGGCCGGCGTCGCGGCCCAGCCGGGCGCGGCGCGATGCGCGGCGGCGACGGCGGCGTCGACATCGGCGGCGTCGGAATCGGGGCAGCGCGCGAAGACCGATGCCGTTGCCGGCTCGAACACGTCGAGATAGCGGCCCCGTTGCGGCGCGACGATCCGCCCGTCGATGAGATTGCCTAGCGTGATGAGTCCTTGCATGCCGCGAAGCTTAGCCGGGATCGGGCGCCGATCGCGCGTGATGTTTCGCATGTTCCTCTCACTCGTCGGAAGGACCAGGAGAAAAGGGATATGCGCGAGCTTCGCGGGATGCTTCTGACGTTGTGCATGGCCGGCATGCCGGCTCTGTCTCCTCCGCCGGCTGCGGCTGCCGCCGGCGATCTCGATCCGACCTTCGGCATCGCAGGGCAGGTCACGACCGATTTCGTCGGCACCGAGGATCAGGCGGGCGGGATGGCGGTGCAGGCGGACGGCAAGATCGTCCTGGCCGGCTCGACGCTGGTTCCGAACGGATTCGGAGCGAAGGATTTCGCGTTGGCGCGATACACCGCCGCCGGCGCGCTCGATGCGACCTTCGGCAACGGCGGCCGGGTGACGACGCATTGGCCGCAAAGCTTTTACTCCGTGGCGCGGAGCATCAAGCTCCAATCCGACGGCAAGATCGTTGTCGCCGGCTACACCGATTCCGGGCTGACGCCGCCAGGCGGCATGAATCAGCAGTTCGCGGTCGCGCGCTATCTCGCCGACGGATCGGTCGATACGTCGTTCGGCAGCAACGGGCTCGTCGTAACCGATTTCGGCGAGTACTACGATCTTGCGCTGGCGCTCGCAATCCAGCCCGACGGCAAGATCGTCGCGGGCGGCGCGAACTGGCTCGGCTCGGGTTACCTCGATCCCGCGAACTTCGCACTCGCGCGCTACAACGGCGACGGCAGCCTCGATGCGACGTTCGGCGACGGCGGCAAGGTCGTCACGAGCCTCAACGGCGAGGCAGACATCATCTTCGGGCTTGCGCTCGATGCGCAGAATCGCATCGTCACCGGCGGTTTCGTATTCGGAAATTCGCTGGGCGGTATCTCCGCCGGCCTCGCGCGCTACCTGCCGGATGGCACGCTCGATTCGACATTCGGCGACGGCGGCACCGTGATCACCGATTTCGCCGATGCGGGATTTCGCAGCGATGAAGTGGCCGCTATCGCATTGCAGCCGGACGGCAAGATCGTGACGGCCGGCCGCAGCCAATCGAGCAGCGCGCCGGACGGCCTGTTCGTCACGCGCTACGACGCCGATGGAACGCTCGACGATACGTTCGGCGAAGGCGGCTGGGTCAACATCCTCATCGGCGGTTTCGATACCGAAGGCTATGCCGTCGCGGTCGACAAGAAAGGCAGCATCGTCGTCGGCGGGCAAACCGGCGCGCTCGGCTTCGCGACCATCACCGGCATGGCGTTCAGTCTGGATACGTCGTCGACCGTCAGCTCGTTCGCGCTGATCCGCTTGTTGTCCGACGGTTCGCCGGACGCGTCGTTCGGCGACGCCGGCATCGTCACGACGCGCTTTGCGAACGACGAAGGCTACTCCGACGCGATCGGCACGATCGATCCCAACGCGCACGGCATTCTCGTCGCCGGCCTTGCGCGAAGCTCCAATCACGATATGTCGACATTCACCTCGAACGCCGACTTCGCGCTGGCACGCTACGACGATGGCTATCCGATCTTCGCCGACGGCTTCGATCCGTCGGCGAATCCGGGCAAGCCTCTAAAACATCATCCGCTGCCGAAGCAGCACGGCAGGATCACGGCGCAAGCGCGCGCGCATTTCGATCTTCGCGTCATTACGTGCGCGCTCTTGTGTCGGCTCCGCGACGCGCTATGACTGCGCTATAGTCATCGGCATGGGGTTCCGGCACTTCATGCTCGCGCTTCTGGCCATGCACGCGGTGGCCGTCAGCGCTGCCGACGTCAAGGCGCCGAAGGACGGTCCGAGCACGTCGGATGCGCCGCTCGAATGCCGCAGCGACAAGGATTGTCCCGTTATGGCCTGCGGCCCGTGCACGCCGGGAACGCCGATCACGCACGCGATGTATCCGGGCCCTTCGTGCGCGATCAATCCCTGTCTGGACGCGAGCGCCGTTTGCAACGCGCAGCACCGCTGCGAAATCGGACCCGGCACGCGCAAGAATCCCGCCGTCTGGAAGCAGCGGCCGCGTTGATCAGAGCGAGAGCGTGCGTCCGCCGTCGACGGGCACGTTGACGCCGTTGACGTAACCGGCGGCTGGCGTGGCGAGAAATGCGATTACGGCTGCGATGTCGGCGGGCTCGGCGAAGCGGCTGAGCGGAACGGTCGCGAGCATCGTCTTCGCGATCTCGTCTTCGCTCTTTCCCGTCGCCTTGCTGCGATCGGCCAGGATCTGATCGAGCCGCGCGGTTTTCGTATAGCCGGGGAGCACGTTGTTGACCGTGATGCCGTGGGGCCCAAGCTCGGTCGCGAGCGTTTTCGCCCAGCTCGCCATCGCGCCGCGGATCGTGTTGGAGACGCCGAGGTTTCTGATCGGCTCTTTCACCGACGTCGAGATCACGTTGACGATGCGGCCGTAGCTCGCGGTTTGCATGCCGGGCAGCACGGCTTGCAGCACGATCTGCGCAGCCATCAGATGCTGATTGAACGCGATGCGGAAGTCGTCGAGCGCGGCGGTGTGCGCGGGGCCGCCCGGCGGGCCGCCGGTGTTGTTGACGAGGATGTGGACCGGATGCGCGTTCGCGGTCGCTTCGACCTTGGCGCGAAGCTCCGCGTGCTCGTTCATGTCGGCCGCGATCGTCGCGTGCGTCTGTGTTGCATGCACGCGCGGCAGCGCCGCGACCGCGGCCTCGAGCGCGTCGCGCGAGCGCGCGAGCAGCGTGACGTCGGCGCCGAGCTTGGCAAGCTCGATTGCCGCCGCGTGGCCGATGCCTTGCGAGCCGCCGCAGACGAGCGCGTGTTTGCCGGTGAGATCGAGGTTCATGGGACTCCTGCGGACTCAATGCCGCGGCGGCAGTTTTTCGACCATATGCGGCAGCAGCTCATCGTCGCTATCCGCACGCGGCGGCTCGACCTCGCCAAGATCGAAACCGAGCAAGGCCGCGTCGTCCTCGTCGAGCCCGTCGAACGCGCGGAACTCCGCGTCGAGGAGCGCCATGCGCGCCTGCGTCTCGTCGTCGTAGCGCAGAATGCGGCCGTCGTTGTCGAAGACTTCGGCGACGCCGGCCTCCGTGATCGTGAGGCGCGCCCAGATCAGCGTGTCGCCGACCGCGGTGATCCACCATTGCGGTTCGTCATCGCTCATCGCGTGCCTCCGATGATCGCCAGCACTTCGGAAAGTGCGCACGTCGCAAGGCCGCCGACGATGCCCCAGGCACCGACCGTGCCCGGAAACGCGAGCGCGCTGAGGCTTGCATCCTTTGCTGCGCGCCAGCCCGCGCCCAGATACCAAAGAAGCGCGCGCGGTGCGACGAGCACGTTGCCGATTGCTTTGCGCATCGCCGGATGATGATCGCGCAGGTGCACGGCGACGAGCATCCACACGATCACGTACGCGGTGAGGCCGGCGACGATGAGGCCGAGGCCCATGATGAGGAGGAATTCGCGGGTCGCGAGCATGGCTTAAGTCGGTGGTATGCGCACTAGAACTCCGCCAACCCCGCCGCGCGCGGATACGGATGCGCATCGCGAATGTTCGCAAGCCCGCACACGTAGACGACCAGCCGCTCGAAACCGAGCCCGAAACCCGAATGCGGCACCGTGCCGTAGCGGCGGAAATCGCGATACCACTCGTAATGTTTCGGATCGAGGCCGAACTGCGCCATGCGCTTGTCGAGGATGTCGAGCCGTTCCTCGCGCTGCGAGCCGCCGATGATCTCGCCGATGCCGGGCGCGAGCACGTCCATCGCGGCGACGGTTTTGCCGTCGTCGTTGAGGCGCATGTAGAACGCCTTGATCTTCTCGGGATAATTCATGACGACGACCGGCCGGCCGACGTGCTGCTCGGTGAGATAGCGCTCGTGTTCGGTTTGAAGATCGACGCCCCATTCGACCGGGTAATCGAACTTCTTGCCGGATTTCTTCAGGATATCGACCGCATCGGTGTAGTCGATGCGCTCGAACGGCGCGTTCACGAACGCTTCGAGACGCGACACCGCGGTTTTTTCGACGCGCTCGGCGAAGAACGCCATGTCGTCGGCGCGCTCGGCGAGCACGGTCCTGAAGATGAACTTGAGGAAATCCTCGGAGAGACTTGCGAGATCGTTCAAGTCCGCGAACGCGACCTCGGGCTCGATCATCCAGAACTCGGCGAGATGGCGCGGCGTGTTGGAATTCTCCGCGCGGAACGTCGGGCCGAACGTGTAGACCTTGCTGAGCGCGAGGCAATAGCCCTCGACGTTGAGCTGGCCCGACACCGTCAGGAACGCATCGCGGCCGAAGAAATCCTTGTGGAAATCGATCGCGCCTTTGTCGGTGCGCGGGAGGTTCAAAAGATCGAGCGTCGAGACGCGGAACATCTGGCCCGCGCCTTCGGCATCGGACGTCGTGATGATCGGCGTGTTGACCCAGAAGAATCCGCTCTGATCGAAATAGCGATGGATCGCGCTCGCGATCGTGTGGCGCACGCGCGCGACCGCGCCGAAAAGGTTCGTGCGCGGACGAAGGTGCGCGACCTCGCGCAGGAATTCGAGCGAATGCTGCTTGGGCTGGATCGGGTACGTTTCCGGATCGTCCACCCAGCCGACGACTTCGATACGCTTGGCTTGGATCTCGAACGCCTGGCCCTTGCCTTGCGAGGCGACGAGCTCGCCCTCGGCGATGACGGAGCAGCCGGCCGTCAAGCGTACGATCTCGTCGGCGTAATTCGCCAGCGCATTCGTCGCGACCACCTGGATCGCATCGAAGCACGAGCCGTCGCTGACGTTGACGAACGACAATCCGGCTTTCGAATCGCGTCGCGTGCGCACCCAGCCGCGCACGGTGACGGTGCTGCCGGCGGCGAGGGCGCCGGACAATGCTTCTTTGACGCTGACCACGTTAGCGCTTGCTGCCATGCCTTGAAGCTCCGCGAGCGACACCCACTTAGGAAGGGCGAGGGCCCGCGATAATAACGGAATCGGCCGTTACCCCGCGGTACTGCGCTACAATTCGCATCGGACTCTTTGACGCACCATGGCGATCCAGCTGACCGAAGCCGCCCGCAAACGCATGCAGGACTACCTGATCAAGGAGCCCAGCGCGGTCGGCGTGCGGTTCGGCGTCAAGAAGACCGGCTGCTCGGGCTTCGGCTATACGGTCGATGTCGCCGATGCGATCGCGGACACCGATGTCGTCTTCGATGACGGCGGCGTGCGTCTTGTCGTCGACAGAAAATCGCTGCCGTTCATCGACGGCACCGAAGTCGATTTCCAGCGCCAGGGCCTCAACGCGACATTCGTGTTCCGCAATCCGAACGCGACCGGCGAGTGCGGCTGCGGCGAGAGCTTCACGGTCGCGCCCGCGGCTTGACGTCGACGCCGTGAGCGACGCGCCGGCGCAAGTCCTTCCCGACGAATCGTTAGACGAGCGGCCGGTTTCGCCGCTGCTCGGCCTCCTGCCGCATTTCCTCGATACGCTTAAGCACGAGCCGGCGCTGGCGATCTCGCTGACGTACCTCTTGGTCGCGATGGCCGGCATCTTCTACGACGTCAGCTTCTACAAGAAATTCGATATCCCGGTGCTCTCGCTGACTCAGCTCGGCGATTTCCTCACGGCGGGCATCCAGCAGCCGATGGCGCTCGTGCTGGTCGCCTCGACGTTTCCGATCTGCTGGATATTCGATCGCATCAACATGCGTTACCGGCGCAAGCAGCGCGTCGAGGCGGCACGCCTGCGCGCTCTTCCTTCGCCGTCGTGGCTCGATCGCATCAAGCTTTACCTCGTGTGCTGGCGCTCCGAGCAGGTGTGGGTGACGCGGCTCGGCTACGTTGGCGTGATCCTCGCGTACGGGTGGCTCTTCGTCGGCCTCTATGCCGATTACCGCGCGTCCGAGGTCAAGAGCGGCGATGCGGCCGAGGTGCGGGTCTGGCTGAACGGAGAGGGCCACGAGCTCGCGGCCTCGGGGACGCACCCCTGGGTCTACCTCGGGGCGATCGCTAACTATGTCTTCGTGTACGACCGCGAGGGCGCTCGCTCCGCGATCCTGCCGGCCAACGCGGTCGCCCGCATCGAGCCGATCCCGGCGCCGCCTGACAAGCCCCGCCTCCTGGTTGCGCCAATTCCCTGATTCGCCTAGACTTCGCGCCCCTTCGAGCCGGCCTCGGCCCGAAGGACCTTGCCTCACCGCGCCGCGGGAGGCTGCCGGAGCGGAAATTCCTCCCCCGGTATCCACAAGGAGACAAAATGCGTCACTACGAGATCGTGTTTCTGGTCCACCCTGACCAGAGCGAGCAAGTGCCCGCGATGATCGAGCGTTACAAGACGCTGATCGAAGCCAACGGCAGCGGCAAGATCCACCGCCTTGAAGACTGGGGCCGCCGCCAGCTCGCGTATCCGATTCAGCACCTCGCCAAGGCTCACTACGTGCTCATGAACATCGAGTGCGGCGCCGACGTGCTGAACGAGCTCGAATCCGGTTTCCGCTTCAACGATGCGGTGCTGCGTCACCTCATCATGAAGCGCGAAGACGCGGTCACCGAGATGTCCGCGATCATGAAGAACAAGGACGACAAGGGCGAACGCCGCCGTCGCGACGACGAAGGCTTCGGTTTCGGCGACGACGACGACGCGCCGCGTCCGCGCCGCGAGCGCGCGCCGCGTGAAGAAGCCGCCGCCGCCAGCAGCGAGCCCGCAGCCGAGTAATCGGCGCCTGTCATCCGGAGATAAATCATGTCCAAGTTCTTCCGCCGCAAGAAATTCTGCCGCTTCACCGCCGAAGGCGTCCTCGAGATCGATTACAAGGATCTCAATACGCTGCGCCAGTACATCACCGAAACCGGCAAGATCGTGCCGAGCCGCATCACGGGCACGAAGGCGCGGTATCAGCGTCAGTTGTCGACGGCGGTTCAGCGCGCGCGTTTCTTGGCGCTTCTGCCTTACAGCGACAGCCACTGAGTAAAAGACGGTTAGGGCGGACGCTTCGCGTCCTCGTTAGATGGTTAGAACGTTAGGAAGTGCTGGCTTTCCTGACGAGCGCCGAAAGGCGCGACCTCGCTCCTGACGAGGTGGCGAAGCCGCCGACCTGACCGCCCCATTCGGACAGCGGAAACGCTGCGCCAGCCCACCGACGCTAACGAATAGGACAACGAACCATGGAACTCATTCTTCTTCAGAAAGTGAAAAACCTCGGCAACCTCGGCGACAAGGTCAGGGTGAAGCCGGGATACGGCCGCAACTTCCTCATTCCGCACGGTAAGGCCGTCGCGGCGAGCGAGGCGAATCTCGCCGATTTCGAGAAGCGCCGCGCCGACTACGAGGCCAAGGCCAACCAGCAGCTCTCCGGCGCCGAAGGGCGCAGGGCGCAGATCGAGAATCAGACGATCACGCTGAAGGCGAACGCGAGCCCCGAAGGCAAGCTCTTCGGTTCGGTCGGTCCGCGCGATATCGCCGAGGCGTTCACCGCCGCCGGCACCGCGATCGAAAAGAGCGAAGTCGTCATGGGCGAAGGCCCGATCCGCCACATCGGCGAGTTCGAAGTGCAGATCCATCTGCACGCCGACGTGCACACGCAGGTCAAAGTCATCGTCGTCGCCGACGAATAAACCTTTGCGCAGCACTCCGCGGCCCGGCAGTCATCGCCGGGCCGTTTTTATTTCCAGGCGATCAAAACGGCTTCTTTCCCAGAAAGCCGAAGACCATCAGCACGATGCCGACGCCGATGCCGACGCCCGAGACCTGTCCCACGGTCTCCAGCAGTGCCTTTGGATCGTTCGATTTCGACGCGATGCTCATCATGTAAAGAAAGAACACGATCGCCAGCGCCACGACGGCGCCGCCGACGATCACCAACCGCCGATTCATCTGCCGCATCGCCCGCTCCCCAAGATATTTTGACGGAGCAAGTCTAAGCCAACATGTTGATCGAGCCACGGAATGGTCGGTTTGTACACAAACTTGTCCCCAGAAACGCGCCACTTATCCCCGCGATTCTCGTCGCAGTTTTTGAGACCGACGAATAGTATTCGTCGCTTCGTCGCTTGATCCCCTAACGACCCATGCCCGCACTCGGCGAACGCAAGATCGGCTCCAACATCGAAGCGCTGCGCGTGCCGCCGCATTCGATCGAAGCCGAGCAGGCCGTGCTCGGCGGGCTGATGCTCGCGCCCGAATCGTGGGATCGCATCGCCGATCGGCTCGTCGAAGAGGATTTCTACCGCAAAGATCACCGCATCATCTATCGCGCGATCGGCGATCTTTCGTCCAAGGGCATGCCTTACGACGCGGTCACGCTCGGCGAATGGTTCCAGGCGCAGAATCTCGCCGATCTCGTCGGCGGCGCGAGCTATGTGATCGAGCTCGCCAACTCGACGCCGAGCGCGGCCAACATCACCGCGTACGCGGACATCGTGCGCGAGAAATCGGTGCTGCGTCAGCTCATCGACGCCGGCACCGAAATCACTGGCGATGCGTTCCAGCCGGAAGGCCGATCGAGCCAGGAGCTCCTCGAAACGGCCGAGCAGAAGGTGTTCCATATCGCCGAAGCCGGCGCGCGCGGGCGCAAGGGTTTCGTGACCATGCGCGCGGCGGTGAAGGATGCGTTCCAGATCCTGCACCAGCGCTACGAGAACAAGGGTTCGGTGACGGGCCTTGCGACCGGATTCACCGATCTTGACGAGATGACGGCGGGCTTGCAGCCGTCCGATCTCATCATCGTCGCCGCGAGACCGTCGATGGGCAAGACCGCGCTCGCAGTCAACATGGCCGAATATGCGGCGATCCAGAAGAAGAAAGCCGTCGCCGTGTTCTCGATGGAAATGTCGGCCTCGCAGCTCGCGTTCCGTCTCATCTCCTCGCTCGGCAGCATCAACCAGCAGCATCTTCGCACCGGCGATCTTGCCGAAGAGGAATGGCCGCGCGTGACCAACGCGATCACGTTCCTGTCCGAAGCGAAGATCTTCATCGACGACACGCCGGCGCTGTCGCCGGGCGAATTGCGCGCGCGCGCGCGGCGCCTCAAGCGCGAGCACGATCTCGGCCTCATCGTGATCGACTACTTGCAGCTGATGCAGGTGCCCGGCAACAAGGAGAACCGTGCCACCGAAATTTCAGAAATCTCGCGCAGCCTCAAAGCTCTGGCGAAGGAGCTGGACATTCCCGTGATCGCGCTCTCGCAGTTGAACCGCTCGCTCGAGCAGCGCACGGACAAGCGTCCGCTGATGGCGGACCTGCGCGAATCGGGCGCCATCGAGCAGGACGCGGACGTCATCCTCTTCATCTACCGCGACGAGTACTACAACCCGGATTCGACCGAGAAAGGCACCGCGGAAATCATCATCGGCAAGCAGCGTAACGGCCCGACCGGAACGATCAAGCTGACGTTCCTCGGGCAGTACACGAAGTTCGCGAATTTTGCGTCGGATAGTTATGCGGGAAGTTTCGAGTAGCTTGCGCCCATGAGCCGCGCAACCGCCGCGACCATCCACCTCGGCGCGCTGCGCGAAAACCTGCGCCGTGTGCGCGAGCTCGCGCCGGGCTCGAAGGTCATGGCCGTCGTCAAAGCCGACGGCTACGGTCACGGCCTCGAGCGCGTCGCGCGCGCGCTCGAAGGCGCCGATGCGTTCGGTGTCGCCTGCATCGCCGATGGACAAAGACTGCGCGCGGCCGGTGTGTCGCAACGCATCGTGCTCTTGTCGGGCGCTGATGATCCGGGCGATCTCGCCGAGATGCGGCGCCTGCGTCTTGAATCGACGATCCATCACGATGCGCAGCTCGAGTGGCTCGCCGCCGACAACGATCCGCGTCCGCTCCGCGTTTGGTTGAAGCTCGATACGGGCATGCATCGTCTCGGCTTCGCACCCGAGCGCGCACGAGAGATTCACGCGCGCCTGCGCGCTCTGCCGAGCGTCGACAAAGACATCGGCCTCATGACGCACTTCGCGAACTCCGACGTATTCGACGATGCGTCGACGACATTGCAGATCGAACGCTTCGAGCGCGCGCTCACTGGTGTCGAAGGCGACCGCTCTCTCTCGAACTCCGCCGGAATCCTCGGCTGGCCCGAAGCGCAGGCGCAGTGGGTGCGAGCGGGCGGCGCGCTGTACGGAATTTCAGTCGTTGCCGGCAAGATCGGCGCCGACTTCGGTTTCCGCCCGGCGATGACGCTGTCGACGCGCCTCGTCGCGATCAACCGCGTGCGCAAAGGCGAGCACGTCGGCTACGCCGCGACGTTCGAATGCCCCGAAGACATGAACGTCGGCATCGCCGCGATCGGCTACGGCGATGGCTACCCGCGCCACGCTGACGCCGGCACGCCCGTGCTCGTCAACGGCGTGCGCGCGAGCATCGTTGGGCGCGTGTCGATGGATCTCATCACGATTGATCTTCGCGGCCATCCGGACGCGCGCATCGGCGATCCGGTGGTGCTGTGGGGACGCGGCTTGCCGGTCGAGGAGATCGCGATGCATGCGGATACGATTGGGTATGAGCTTACGTGCGGTGTCACGCGGCGCGTACGGTTTGTCGAGGATGAGAGCTGAGTCTTTGCGCGCATCGGCGCACTAGACTCGTTGGCAAGGGAGCATGGCCGGATAGTGGTCTGACGATGGCTAAAGCCAAAACCGCCTACGTCTGCACCGAGTGCGGCGCCGAGCATTCCAAGTGGCAAGGCCAGTGCGCCGAATGCGGCGTATGGAACACGCTGAGCGAATTCGTCGTACAGCCGGCGAAATCCGTGGCGGCGAATCCTCGCGGAAGTTATGCCGGCTCCACGGACGCTGCGAAGATCACGAAGCTCGCGACGGTGGCCGCCGAAGCGGAGCGTCGCGACGCGACCGGCATCGCCGAGCTCGATCGCGTGCTCGGAGGCGGTCTCGTCGCGGGTTCGGTCGTATTGATCGGCGGCGATCCTGGCATCGGCAAGTCGACGCTGCTGTTGCAGATGCTCGGTGCGCTCGGTCAGCGCGTGCGCGGCCTGTATGTCACGGGCGAGGAAAGTCTCGCGCAGGTTGCCTCGCGCGGACAGCGTCTCGACATTGCGCTCGAAGGATTGGAAGCGCTCGCCGAAACCTCGGTCGAGCGCATTCTCGCCGAGGCGGCGAGCGGCAAGCCCGACGTTCTCATCATCGATTCGATTCAGACGATCTGGACCGAGCTTCTGACCGCAGCGCCGGGCTCAGTGAGCCAGGTACGCGAATCGGCCGCGCGCCTCGTGCGCTACGCGAAGGAAACCGGGACCAGCGTATTTCTGGTAGGCCACGTGACGAAGGAAGGCGGCATCGCAGGGCCGCGGGTGCTCGAGCACATGGTCGACGCGGTGCTGTATTTCGAAGGCGAATCCGGCAGCCGCTTTCGCGTGCTGCGCGCCTTCAAGAACCGCTTCGGCGCGGTCAACGAGCTCGGCGTGTTCGCGATGGGCGACAAGGGCCTTCGTGAAGTGCCGAATCCGTCCGCGATTTTTCTTTCCGCGCACTCGCAGCCGACCGCGGGCAGCGCGGTCATGGTCACGCGCGAGGGCACGCGGCCGCTGCTCGTCGAAGTGCAGGCGTTGGTCGATCAATCTTCGCTCGGCAATCCGCGGCGCGTGGCGCTTGGGCTCGAGCAGAACCGGCTCGCGATGTTGCTCGCGGTGCTGCACCGGCACGGCGGCGCGGCGGTTTACGATCAGGACGTGTTCGTCAACGTCGTCGGCGGCATTCGTGTGCAGGAAACGGCGGCCGATTTGCCGGTGCTGCTTGCGGTGCTGTCGAGCTTTCGCGATCGGCCGCTGCCGGAGAAACTCGTTGCGTTCGGCGAGGTTGGGTTGTCCGGTGAGATCCGCCCGGTGCCGAATGGCGAGGAGCGGTTGCGCGAGGCGGCGACGCATGGCTTCGTGCGTGCGATCGTGCCGAAGGCGAATGCGCCGAAGAAGGGCAGGATCGGGGAGCTCGAAGTCGTCGGCGTCGAACGGTTGGCCGAGGCGATCGAGGCGGCGAAAGGGGAACGGTAGTTAGACGGTTGGGGCGTGCGGATCACGCCACACGCTTCAGCACCAGCTCCAACACGAACTTGCTGCCGAAAAACGCCAGCAACAACACGATCATCCCGATCAGCGTCAGCCGCACCGCGCGCCTTCCGCGCCAGCCCCAGCGCCAGCGGCCGAACAACAAAGTGCCAAACACGATCCACGCCGCGATCGACAGCACGGTCTTGTGCACGAGGTGCTGCGCGAAGAGGTTGTCGACGAAGAGGACGCCCGAGAGCAGCGTCAGCGTGAGCAGCACGAAGCCGGCGCCGATCAGGCGGAACATCAGCGATTCGGTCAGCGTCAGCGGCGGCAGCGCGCGGATCAGGCCGGAGTCGAGCCGGTGCGAGCGCAGCGCGCGTTCCTGCAGCGCGAGCAGGATCGCGAGCAACGCGGCGATACTTAGGATGCTGTAGCCGAGCAGCGCGAACGCGACGTGCAGCTTGATCTGCCATTCGATCGGCAGCGGCGCGGTCGGCGGGGCGAGATAGACATCGATGGCGAGCAGCGCCGCCGCGAGCGGAAACACGACGACGCCGAGCCCGGCGACCGGGCGGAACCAGTTCACCAGCAGCGTCAGCGCCGCGACGACGAGCCCGACCAGCGATAGCGCCGCGAAAAAGTGCAGATTGACGCCGCCGTGGTGCAGCCCGAGCGTGATGATGAAGTGCAGCGCGACCGCGATTGCGGCAAGGCCGAGCCCGGCTTCGCGCGGCGGCGCCGGCCGGTTCATCAACGGCAGCACGAGGCAGATCGCCGCAGCGAAATAGGCGACTACGGCGAGGAGTGCGGTCCAGCTCGGCATGCGACTAGTGTCGCACGGCGTTTCGCGGGCGGGAATCGGTCGGCGGGCCTGAAAGCGCCCGGCTGATATACTTCGCGCCCGTTTTTCGATGCAGCACGATCACGATGTTCGAGTCCCTGAGCGAGCGCCTTTCATCGACCGTCCAGCGCCTGCGTGGCCGCGGACGGCTGACCGAAGCGAATATCCGCGAGTCGCTGCGCGAAGTGCGCATCGCACTGCTCGAAGCCGACGTCGCGCTGCCGGTCGTGCAGGCGCTGATCCAGCGCGTGCAGGTGAAGGCGCTGGGTCAGGAAGTTTTGAAGAGCCTCACGCCCGGGCAGGCCTTGGTCAAGGTCGTCCGCGACGAGCTGACCGCGGTGATGGGCACCGCGAACACCGACCTCAACCTCGCCGTCGCACCGCCGGCCGTTGTGTTGATGGCGGGCTTGCAAGGCGCCGGCAAGACGACGACGGTGGCGAAGCTCGCGCGCTTCCTTAAAGAACGACGCAAGAAAAAGGTGATGGTCGTCAGCGCCGACGTGTATCGTCCGGCCGCGATCGAACAGCTGCGTACGCTCGCAACACAAGTGGACGTGCTGTTCCATCCGTCGAGTGGCGATCAGGATCCGGTCGCGATTGCCAAAGACGCGCTCGATGCGGCGAAGAAGAATTTTGCCGACGTGCTCATCGTCGACACCGCCGGCCGTTTGCATATCGACGCCGAGATGATGACCGAGATCAAGGCGCTGCACGCAGCGCTGAATCCGGTCGAGACCTTATTCGTCGTCGATTCGATGACCGGCCAGGACGCCGCGAACACCGCGAAGGCGTTTTCCGATGCGCTGCCGCTCTCCGGCGTGATCCTGACCAAGACCGACGGCGACGCACGTGGTGGTGCCGCGCTCTCGGTGCGCTACATCACTGGGCGCCCGATCAAGTTCCTCGGCGCCGGCGAGAAAGTCGACGCGCTCGAGCCGTTCCATCCCGACCGCGTCGCGCAGCGCATCCTCGGCATGGGCGACGTGCTCTCGCTGGTCGAGCAGGTCGAGCAGAAAGTCGATCAGGAGAAAGCGAAGAAGCTCGCCGAGAAAGTCATCAAGGGCAAGCGCTTCGACCTCAACGACATGAAGGATCAGCTCGAGCAGATGATCAACATGGGCGGCATGGCGTCGCTGATGGAGAAGCTGCCCGGCGGCATGGCGATTCCCGAGAACATGAAAGCGCAGGCCGGTGATCAGGCCGTCACGCGCATGATCGCGATCATCAACTCGATGACGAAGAAGGAACGCCGTCATCCGGATTTGCTCAACGGATCGCGGCGCGCGCGCATTGCGCGTGGCTCGGGCACGCAGCCGGCGGACGTCAACAAGCTGCTGAAGCAGTATCAGCAGACTGAGAAGATGATGTCGAAGCTCGGAAGCGGTGGACTGAAGGGCGTCATGCGACAGATGAAAGGCGCGATGCGAATGATGGGTGGGGGCGGTGGGTTGCCGCCGCCGCGGTGATTTCGGTCCCGGAGATCATGCGAGCCAGTTTGGTCCGACGTCCGACCTAACCGCCGGTAGTGGGTCAGTTTGAAGTTCAGTTTGGCGCCTGAAGGCCTCTCCTTGGCCCATTTATTGCCTGCGGCTCATTTGAGGTTCACCCGTTTGGGCGCAACATTTTCCACTATGAAATGTGGCACACGTTTTCGCGTGTGTTCGCGTGCATACTCCCCATGCCAAGGGGGAAGGGCGGCGACCGCGTGCTAGACCTACAACACCAGAGCAAGCTGGTGGAAGCTATTGGGTACTTCGCCGGCCATACGCGGTATTGCGGCTACATTAAGCTGTTCAAGCTCCTCTATTGGCTCGACTACCATCATTTTCGAGAGACCGGGCAGACCGTTACCGGGCTGACCTATCAAGCCTACCCCCGCGGTCCGCTGCCCGAAACGCTCTACCACGAGCTGCAATCCGGTCACGGTTCTGTCGCCGACCAATTCACCATAACGGCTCAGAAAACCACTTGGACTGAGCCCGTGCAGGCGCTACGCACGATCGACGATGACGATGAGTCTTATTCAAAGCGCTTGCAGGAAAGGCCGTCCGTCAAGCATGTCCCTGCCTGCTTCAAACCAAAGCGGCCGTACAAGCACCTGTATTTGACGCGTCGAGAGCAAAGAATCGCCAATCATTTGGCCGAAATATTCCACGACTGCACAGCCGACCAAATTAGCGATGTGTCGCACGCAAGGAATGGCCCCTGGCAGCAGGCGCTAAAGGAAAAGGGCGATAAAGCTACAATTGATTTTCTTGGTAAGCTATTCCCCATGACTAAGGGGGAGTACTTATCCGATGAAGAACTGCGTTCTAAGGCGGAAGAGTTTGAGGCCGAGATAAAGAACTGGGCATGACACCCGGGTCGGTCTTTCTCTATAAGGATTTTGTCTTTCCCGACGGGATAAAGAAGCCCAAGCTTCTCCTTGCGCTCGCACCTTGCACCGATGGACGCGTCTTATGCGTTCTGACTACTTCGCAACAGCATCAGCATCCACTCCGGGACGGATGTCATTCTGATGCGAAGGAGCCGGTGTTCACATTCAATGCTCACCTTGGCGGCTTTGAGAAAACTACATGGATCATTCTTCAGCCCAAGCTGATGACTGAGAAAGGGCTAAAGAACAGGTTTGAGAGCGGGGATTGCAAAAGCATCATCGAGCTTTGTGATACCGACCTGAAGGCAGTAATTAACTGTCTAAAGAAGATCGAAGACATATCCCCTTACCAGCTATCGCTACTGCCTAAGTAGATAGGTTGGCGATCTCTTCCAAGCTCCATACGTGATCCGAAACGCCAGCCTCCATTGCAGGCGGTACGCGCAGCGTCTGATGGATGCGCGCGAAGTTGTAGTGCATGAAATAGAGCGATATTGCATGAATGTGGTTCTCGATTTTCTTGGAGAACGCGTTGGTCAATCGAGTGAACCGGCGCATGCCCATCCGCATCGTTAGATTCTGGCGCTCCACGTAGCTAGTGCTGATGTGGTCTTTGTCGGGATCGCCGAAGACGACTTCCTTCTTCGTCCCCGTCACAACGGCAGGGCTGTATCGGCGCTGTCGGCCTTCCGGTACTACATCGTCGTAGAGCTTGGTCAGGATCGCGTAGTCGACGCTGCCGAATCCCTTGTCGATCGCATCAATATACGCACGGTAGCCGTCCGTCGTGATCTGCACTTGGTTGGCGAGCCGACTCGCGAGATCACGCACGAAGAGCTGCGCCGCACCGCGCGAGCGATCCGCCACCATGTAGGAAGCCACGAGTTTGGTATCGGCGTCGAGCGCGACCCACGTCCATGTATCCCCGATCCCGGGCGTGCCTTTAAGGTCAGCTGGCACCTGCGCCTGCTTCATCGCGACGAAGGACCAAATCTCGTCGAGCTGAAGACGCTTGCACTTCAGGTTGCGCAGATGTTCGTCCTGATACTTGGAGCACGCGTCGCCGACGTCGGCTAGCAGCTTGACGATGGTGTTCTTGCTGGCGCCCGTTACACGCGAGATAGCGCGGATGCTCATGCCCTCGACCATTAGGCCAATGATCTGGGCGCGCTTCTCAATGGGTAGTCGGTTCATACTGACCATTATGCTTGACCGCTTACGTAAAGTCAAACCGCTCCTGCCGCCACTGCCGTTTCTTAGCTAACCTGCCAAAATATCTTGCTCCTGCCTCGCCTGCCGATTATAATAGCTCCTGCCGACCTTGAGGAGTGCGTAAGATGGCTGACGGATTCGACAAGATTCTCGAAACCCATCAAAAGGTGATCGAGACCGGTTACACGGCGCCGGTAGGGCAGTCGTTCAATCGCTATGCCATTTCCAACCTTCGCGGTGGCGTAGGTAAGTCATCGATCGCTTTCAATCTCGCTTACGAGATTTCGCGCAAGGATTCTTTGCTGGTCACTGACGTGTGCCCGCAGTGCAATTTCACGGAGATGTTGCTTGGCGAGTACCGGCCGAAGGTAGACGTGTATTCGGCTTTGCAGCCGCTCATTCTCGGCCCAGCGTTCGGGGAGTCGCCGGAAGACCTCGGCTATCGAATCAGCAACTACTGCGACTATTTCAAAGGCGGGAAACCGGCTTACGCAATTTCCGGGAATGCGCAGTTGTTCGCGTTTCCGTCGCTGCTATATCAGCAATTAAATACGGCCTATTCGGCGCAAAAGCAGAGCGCGGTAGAAAGCCTGCTCGGCGGCCTCAAGACGATTCTTGTCAAAGAGGCGAAGGACAAAAAGTGCGACAAGATTTTAATGGATACCAGCCCATTTTATGCTGGAGGAACGCACTTAGCTTGGTGCGCCGTTGAAGCTTTGATTGTGCCAGTGCGTGTAGATGAGCATTCGCTGGAATCACTTGAACTACTCTTTCAGCAGCTTTCGAGCGCAAGCAGTGACTTCCGCGTATGGAACAATCGCGCTGGTGGCTTGCCTACACCCAAGGTAGCGGCCATTGTTATGACGATGGTCGGATCGAAGAGCCAAAAGAAGGCGACTCCGGACAGCGCATCGCGTATGTACATCGAACGCGCGTTATCGATCGCTGAGCGCTACAGTTCCCTGTTCGCCTTGCCAGACCCAAGCGATGCGTTTGTGTTGACCGACGATTTTCATTCGGCAGGTCGCATCAGCGGTGCCAAGCGTATCCCCATCGCGGAACTGAAAATCCGAAGCTTCCATCGCGTAGAGAGTCGCCGACTCCAGGTAAACGCATCGGCGGAACGCTATCAAAAGCAGCTTAAGTATCTCGCTTCGATGATCTAGTTTTTCTTCCAGCGGGCTCGGGCTGCTTTCTTTGCAATCTCTGATCGCTTCTTAGCGGTCAGAGACTCGGCGCGTGCCTTCCCACCCTTGAGACCGCCCTTGCGCCCGAGGCTGACCGCCGCAGGGTCTTTGCCGTCGTCGGTCGGCTTCTCGTCTTTTGCCTGCCCGGTAGCAATATCACCGATGAGCTTCGCGAGCTGTAACGGGTCGCGCGGGCGTTTCGGGTGTTTTGTAGCACTCATAGTAGAAGTGTAGCAGCGGTAGAACATTCCTGACCGCTCAAGCATTTTCAAACTGACCCACTACCTAACCGCCTGTAGGGCTTTATTTTTCCATCCGTTCCGCTACAATGCGCGGCTCCCTCCGGGGCGCCCGGCGTCATCGGCGCGACCCGCAATAATTTCCAGGAATATCAGAGACATACCGATGGTCAAGATTCGCCTGTCCCGTGGCGGTGCCAAGAAGCGGCCGTTCTACCACATCATCGTCACCGACGAGCGCAATGCGCGCGACGGTCGCAACATCGAGCGTTTGGGTTATTTCAACCCCATCGCGGCCGGCAAGGATGTGCGCCTCGAGTTCGATACCGCCAAGGCCAAGGCCTGGATCGAGAAGGGCGCGCAGATGACCGAGAAGGTGAGGTCGCTCTACAAGGAAGCGGCGAAGAAGGCCGCTTAATCCACGTGAGCAGTGAATCGGCGCTCCGCTCCGGCGGGGCCGGCGAGAAACCTGCTCCTGAGAAGCTTGTACTGGTGGGAAAGATTGTTGGACTGTCGGGCGTGCGGGGCGAGCTCAAGCTCGAGTCGTACACCGAACCTCGAACGCAAATCTTCCGCTACCAACCGTGGTTGCTGAAGAGCGCATCGGGTGAAACGGAAATCAGCGGCTGCCACGGCCGCGCCCAGGGCAAGGGCATCGTGGCGACGCTGCCGGACGTGGCGAGTCGCGATGATGCGGCGGCGCTGATCGGCAGCGAGATCTGGGTCCGGCGCTCGGCGCTGCCCAAATCGAAGCGCGGCGAATATTACTGGGCCGATCTCGAAGGACTCGAGGTCGTCACCGTCGAAGGCGCGATGCTCGGCAAGGTATCGCACCTCGTCGCGACCGGCGCGAACGATGTGCTGGTTGTCGGCGGTGAACGCGAACGCCTGATTCCGTTCGTGCTCGACGATTACGTGAAAGAAGTGGATTTCGACTCGCGCCGCATTACGGTCGATTGGGATCCGGAGTTCTGAAATTGAAGAGTGCGGACAGGATGTCCGCTGTTTGATCTTCGCGTTCACGGATGAACGCAAAAACACTGGGACACGCGCGATGCGCATCGACGTCATCACGCTGTTTCCGGACTTCATCAAGACCGCGGCCGATATCGGTGTGGTCGGACGCGCGAAGGCGCGGGGTTTGATCGAGATCGCGACGTGGAACCCGCGCGATTTCGCCACGGACAACTACCGGTCGGCCGATGAAAGGCCTTACGGCGGCGGTCCGGGGATGGTGATGATGGTTGATCCGCTCAGGCGCGCGCTCGATGCGGTGCGCGCGGCGGGTGGGCCGGAAAAGGCGATCTACTTGAGCCCGCAGGGAGCACGGCTCACGCAGGCGAAAGTGGAAGAGCTGGCGCGACGGGATCGTCTATTCCTGTTGTGCGGTCGATACGAAGGTATAGACGAGAGGTTTTTGGATCACGCGGTCGACGAAGAGATTTCGATCGGCGACTACGTGATCTCAGGTGGCGAGCTGGCAGCGGCGATCGTGATCGACGCAGTCGGACGCTTGCAGGAAGGCGCGCTCAACGATGCGCAGTCGGCCGAGCAGGATTCGTTTTCGGACGGATTGCTCGATTGTCCGCACTACACGCGTCCGGAGCGCGACGCCTGGGGCGATGTGCCGCCGGTGCTGCTGTCGGGCGATCACGCGGCGATACGCCGGTGGCGCTTGAAGCAGTCGCTGGGACGAACATGGTTGCGCCGCCCGGATTTGCTGGCGCACGTGCAAGCGGACAAGGAAGCGCGCACGTTGCTGGAAGAATTTCGCCGCGAGCATTTCGAGCGCGAGCAGGCGACACGAATCGCACCAGACCGCTCGAACGGTCCGGTGAATGAAAAAAACTAGACATTATCGGTGAGCGTCATGAGCAATCTCATTCAACAGTTCGAAGCTGCGCAGATGACCCGCAAACTGCCGGAATTCAGCCCCGGCGACACGGTCATCGTCAACGTGAAGGTGAAGGAAGGCAATCGCGAGCGCGTGCAGGCCTACGAAGGCGTCGTCATCGCGCGCAAGAACTCCGGCCTCAATTCCGCGTTCACGGTGCGCAAGATTTCGCACGGTTTCGGCGTCGAGCGCGTGTTCCAGTCGCACAGCCCGGCGATCGACTCGGTCGTCGTCAAGCGTCACGGCAAGGTGCGCGGCGCGAAGCTTTATTACCTGCGCGGCCTCGAAGGCAAGAAGGCGCGCATCAAGGAAGATCTCGGCGCCGCCGCCGTGGACAACAACGCGGACGACTGAGTCAGAAAAAGAAATTAAGTCTTGGAGCATTGAGTCGCGTCTATGCTCCTCGTCCGGGGCGGCCGTCGGCAACGACGGCCGCTTCGTCTTTTTTGCGATCCGTCCAGGATCGCTCAGGGTGCCGATTGTCGTGGGGATTGCGCCTTGTTGCTTCGCCCGACCCCCAGAAGCGGCCATCCATGGCCGCACTTTTCATCGACAGCACGCTTCGTGCCGGCGTCGTTAATATCTCGAACAAGATTGGATTTTCTCTTGTCGATCCCGATATTCGCGCCATCGCTCCGATTTCGCTGAGGCATCCATGACGTCGACCCCCGAAACCCGTGCCTTCGAAGCCGAGGTCTCCCAGGTTCTGCATCTGGTCACGCATTCGCTGTATTCGCACAAGGTGATTTTCCTGCGCGAGCTGATCTCGAATGCGTCCGATGCTTGCGACAAGCTGCGCTTCGCGGCGCTGTCCGATCCCGCTCTCGCAGCCGAGGACGCCGAGCTTCGCATCGAGATCACGTTCGACAAGGACGCACACACGTTGACCGTGCGCGACAACGGCATCGGCATGACGCGCGAGGAAGTCATCGAGAACATCGGCACGATCGCGCGCTCGGGCACGCGGCGGTTTCTCGATTCGCTGTCGGGCGATGCACGCAAGGATACGCAGCTGATCGGCCAGTTCGGTGTCGGCTTCTATTCGGCGTTCATCGTCGCCGACAAGGTCACGCTCGTCACGCGCAAGGCCGGCGCGTTGGCGGGCGAGGGCGTGCGCTGGGCATCGTCGGGCAGCGGCGAGTACACACTGGAAACGATCGACGCGCCCGCGCGCGGCACGTCGGTAACGCTGCATCTTAAGGACGACGAAACCGAATTCCTCGATGCGTGGAAGCTTCGCGATCTCATCACGCGCTATTCCGATCACGTCGCGTTCCCGATCCGCCTGCCGAAGCAGAAGGACGGCAAGCCGACCGACGAGATGGAAACCGTCAATCATGCGTCCGCGCTGTGGAAGCGGCCGAAGAGCGAGCTCTCGAACGACGATTACCAATCGTTCTACAAATCGATCTCGCACGATTTCAATGACGCGCTGGCCTGGACGCACAACCGCGTCGAGGGTGCGCAGACTTATACGTTGCTGCTCTTCCTACCCGAGAAGCCGCCGTTCGATGCGCTCTTCAGCGGCCGCGACGAGCGCAAGGGCCTGAAGCTCTACATCCGCCGCGTGTTCATCATGGACGCGAGCGAGCAGTTGCTGCCGGCGTATCTTCGCTTCGTGCGCGGCGTTGTCGATTCGGACGATCTGCCGCTCAACGTGAGCCGCGAGATCCTGCAGGAGAATCGCCTGCTCGTGCAGATCCGCGCGGCCTGCGTCAAGCGCGTGCTCGATCTCCTGGAAAAACTCGCCAAGGACGAACCCGAGAAATTCCGCCAGTTCACCGACGCCTACGGCAACGTGCTGAAGGAAGGCATTGCCGAGGATCACGCGAACCGCGAGCGTATCGCCAAACTCCTGCGCTTCGCGTCGACGAAGTCCGAAGGCGCGCAGAAAACGGTCTCGCTCGACGATTACGTTTCGCGCATGGCCACCGGCCAGGACGTGATCTGGTACATCACCGCCGATTCGCACGCGGCCGCGCGCAACAGTCCGCAGATCGAAGCGCTGAAAGCGCGCGATATCGAAGTGCTGCTGCTCAGCGATCGCATCGACGAATGGATGATCGGCTATCTCGGCGAGTTCGCCGGCAAGAAGCTCCGCAACGCGGCCAAAGGCGATCTCGACGTCGACAACGCGGACGCGGACAAACGCAAAGAGGCCGACGAAGCCGCGGCCGGCGTCGTCGGTCGGATCAAGGAATTGCTCGGCGAGCGCGTGAGCGACGTGCGCGTCAGCCATCGCCTGACCGATTCGCCGTCGTGCCTTGTGCTCGGCGAGCACGATATGGCGCTGCACATGCAGCGGCTCCTGCGCGAGGCGGGACACGAAGTGCCAGCCTCGCAGCCGGTGCTCGAAATCAATCCGCAGCATCCGCTCGTGCAGCGCATCGAAGCGGAAGCCGACAAGACTCGCGCCGAGGATCTCGGTCTTCTGCTCCTCGACGAAGCACGGCTCGCGGCGGGCGATCAGCTCGACGATCCGGCGGCGTTCGTCGCGCGCGTCAATCGCGTGCTGCTCGGCACGCGCTAACGCGTCGCGGTCTCGACGGCGATGTCGTGCGCGCGCAACCACGCGTGCACGGCTTCATGCTTCGCCTGCGCCGATGCGCTGAAGCCGCCGGCCGGCGCGATATTGAAATAGACCTGGAACGAATCGCCGCGCTCGTTGCGGCGGTTCGCATCGGCGCCGGCGTCGAGCAGTTTCAGCACCGCATCGGGTTTATGCACTTTCGCCGCGACATGCAGCGGCGTATTGCCGAGCCGGTCGGCGCGATTCGGATCGGCCTTGTATTTCAGCAACAAATCGAGCGCTGCGCCGTCGACGTTCTTCAGCGCCGCCGAGAGTGGCGGCTCGCCGGTCGTACCGTGCGGCGCGTTTGGATCGGCTCGATGCTCGAGCAGAATCCGAAGATACGTCGCGTCGTTCGCCATCGCAGCCATGTGCAACACGGTCGCGCCGCCGGCACCGGGTCGTGACGCGTCCGCACCGTTTTCGAGCAACGCGGCGAGACCGCGCGGGCTCTGACGGAGCAGCGCCCATTCGAGCAGCGTCACGTCGCGCTCGCCACGCCCGTTCGGATCCGCGCCCGCGGCGATTTCTGCTTTGACGCGCGCCGCATCGCCATCGGCGACGGCGGCCGCAAGCGCCGCGACTTTCGGATCGGGAAAGATCTTCGTGGGATCGGTTTCGCTCATGGCAGCCGGGCAGGAAAACGAGGCGATCAGGAAACACGCGCCGATGAGCGCAATGAAGTATCGCATGACGTCGTTCGCGCACGGCATCGTCGCGATGCTAGCGCGATCTCTTCGACGTAAACGCATGCAACGCGACAGCGAGCTCACCAGTTCCAGGGCATCGCCTTGCTGATCGTATCGCCAACGGTTTTCGCGCCATCGGCCACCCAGCCACCGACGGTCTTCGCGCCGTCCGCGACCCAGCCGCCCACTGTCTTTGCGCCATCGGCAACCCATCCGCCCACGGTTTTCGCGCCGTCGGCGATCCAACCGCCCACCGTCTTCGCACCGTCGACGATTAGTCCACCGAGTTTCTTCGCGCCATCGACGACCGCGTCGACCGCGCCGCCGACGAAGCGCTCGGCGCCTTGCGCAAGATGCGTTGCGAGCCCGACCGCTCCATCGATCAGATTGCCGCCGATTTCGACGGCGCCTTTGCCGATCGTGCCGACGAGATGCGCACCGCCTTCGAGCAATCCGCCGATCAGCGGCACGTGGCCGAGCAGGCTGCCAGCGCCGTCGGTGACCGCGCCGATCACGCTCTTCGCGCCGTTCTTCACCGCATCGACGCCGCCGACGATCGCGTCGCCGACATCGCCTGTGCCGTCGACGATGCGATCGACGACGCCGGGACCGTTGTTCGACGGCGCCCACGGATGATCGTTCGAGAGCGCGCTCAGCACTGAATCCATCGAGTGCAAGCCGACGCCGTGCGCGGTGTCGGTGACGAGATTCACGCCTGGCAGCTCCGCATACCACGGCAGCGGATTCGGATCGTTCAGCGTGATCTTGTGGCCGAGCGCATCGGGCAGGAAGCCGCGGCCGGCGCCGCTTTCCTGCTCGCCTGTCAGCACTTCGCCTTCGACAGCGTAGCGGCGCACGAGTCCGTCGGCCGCTTGCTGCTTCAGCGTTGCGACGTCGGCGTCCGGCACGAGCCGGCGCATCGTCGCGTCGTTGACGCCCGCGGCATTGAACGTGACTGCAGCCGAATCGGTCGCGACCGATGCGATTGACGCAAGGCCGCCGCCGAGCGAGTGACCCGTCATCAAGACGCTGTCGCCGAACGCGGCTTTCGCCTGCGTCGCGAGCTGCACCGCTTCTTCGTATTGCGCGGTCGGAAGGCCGAGCGCTTGCGTGCCGTCGGCGAACCAGTCCTTGCCGTCGCGAGTGCCCGCGAACGCGACGACCTTCTGTCCTTGTGCATTCTCGTAGATCGCCGCGCGGAAGCCGGTCGATGGATTGTCGAGCGTCGCCGGATCGATACCGGCTGCGCGAAGCTCATCGTCGCTCATGCGCGTGAAGCCATCGATCGACTTCGGCGCCGTGCCCGCGGCGGGAATGTCGTAGACATCCTGCGAGAGCTTCGCCAGCGTCTGGTCGATCGCTTTGGGATCCTTGCCGCGCACCTCTGCATCGAAGCCGGCGCCGCTGCTCGCGGCCGGTCCAACCGGTGCGTTCGCGGCCAGCGCGGTGCTGATCACGCGGGCGAGCTGCGGATTCCAGAAGATGTCGGGCGATCCCGCGGTGTGCTCGGTGGCGCCATCGTTTTGCGGCGCGGCGGCCTGCTGCGGCAGATCGTCGATCCGTTCGGCCAGGCCACGGCTTGCGTTGACGTCGAGCGCTACGGACATGGCCGGTTACCTCTCCTGGGAATACGCGCGACGTTAGTGCGTGTGTCGGTCTGGTGACATCTGGGGCGATCCCTGTCTAGGGTTTACCCGAGGCTTTCCGGCGCACGTGTTACCATCGCGAGCCATTTGGCCATCCAAACGATCCCGCGATGCAGATAGAGACCAAGCTGCCGAAAGTCGGCACGACCATCTTCACGGTGATGAGCCAGCTCGCGCTGGAGCACAAAGCGGTGAATCTCGGCCAGGGCTTTCCCGATTTCGACGGTCCGCAGGCGATGCGTGATGCGCTCGCCGCGGCGATGAACGCGGGCCGGAATCAGTACGCGCCGATGACGGGTGTTCCCGCTTTGCGCGAGCAGATCGCGCGCAAGACCGAAGCCTTGTACGGACGCAAGGTCAATCCCGATACCGAAGTCACGGTGACGTCGGGCGCCACCGAGGCGCTCTTCGCCGCGATCGCCGCCGTCGTGCGCCCAGGCGACGAGGTGATCGTGCTCGATCCCTGCTATGACAGCTACGAGCCCGCGATCGAGCTCAACGGCGGCCGCGCGGTGCACGTGCCGCTCGATCCAAACGATTTCTCACCGGACTGGCAGCGCATCGCGGACGCGATCACGCCGAAGACGCGCATGATCATGATCAACTCGCCGCACAACCCCTGCGGCGCGGTGTTCACCGCGGACGATCTCGAATCGCTCGCGTCGCTGACGCGCGACACCGGCATCCTCGTGTTGTCCGACGAGGTCTACGAGCACATCGTGTTCGACGGCCGTCCACACCAGAGCGTGCTGCGCCACACCGAGCTCGCCGATCGAAGCTTCGTCGTCAGCTCGTTCGGCAAGACCTATCACTGCACCGGCTGGAAGGTCGGCTACTGCGTCGCGCCGCGTACGCTGTCGGCCGAGTTCCGCAAGGTGCATCAGTATTTGACGTTCTGCACGTTCACGCCGGCGCAGTGGGCGTTCGCGGAAATTCTCGAGAAGGATCCGCAGCACTATCACGATCTGCCTGCGTTCTATCAGGCCAAGCGCGATCGCTTCCGCGATCTTCTTGCCGGCTCGAAATTCCGCGCGCTGCCGGTTGGCGGTGCGTATTTCCAGGTCGTCGACTATTCCGCGCTCGACGATCGCGACGATCTCGCGTTCTGCGAATGGCTGGTCAAGGAAGGCGGCGTCGCCGCGATTCCGATCTCGGCGTTCTACGAATCGCCGCCGGCCGAGCAGCGTCTGATCCGGTTCTGCTTCGCCAAGAGCGATGCGACGCTGGAGCAGGCCGCCGAACGCCTGCGTGCGCTCTGAGGACGCGACGATGACGACTCCGCTCCGCGTCTCGCTGGTCCAGGGCGCAACGCGCTGGCACGATCAATCCGCCAATCGCGCGTACTACGGCGATCTCGTGCGACCACTGCGCGGGCAGAGCGATCTCATCGTCGTACCGGAAACGTTCCTCTCCGGTTTCACCAACGAAACGCTCGGCAACGCCGAGACGATGGACGGCCTCGGCATTGCGTGGCTTCGCGATCTCGCCGGCGATGTCGGCGCCGTGATCACCGGCAGCATCGTCGTCCGCGAAGGCGATCGCTGCGTCAATCGTTTGATCTGGATGCGCCCCGACGGCACGTTCGCGATGTACGACAAGCGGCATCTCTTCCGCATGGCAAAGGAGCACGAGCGCTACGGCGGCGGCGACTCGCGCCTCATCGTCGAGCTCAACGGCTGGCGCATCTGCCCACAGGTCTGCTACGACTTGCGCTTTCCGGTGTGGCTGCGCAATCGCTACGATCGCGCCGCGAACCGGTTCGACTACGATCTGATCCTGTTCGTCGCAAATTGGCCAAGCGCACGCCGCTACGCGTGGAGCACGCTGCTGCGTGCGCGCGCCATCGAGAACCTTGCGTATTGCGTCGGTGTGAATCGTGTAGGCGTCGACGGCAACGATTTGCATTATGCCGGCGACAGCGCTGCGCTCGATTTTATCGGTCAGCCGATCGTGGAGCTCGGTGCGCAGGAACAGGTCGTCACGGTCACGCTCGATCCGGTAGCGCTCGCTGCGCATCGCGAGCGGTTTCCTGCCTGGATGGATGCTGACGAATTCGAGATCAGGGTTTGATCACTGTCGTTCCGGTGGAAAGCGGGATCCACTTTTCTTTTGCATTTTTCGGTAAAGCGGTCCGCTCGCCTGCCGGCGAGCGGGTCACTTCTCTTTGCTTGCCCAAAGAGAAGTAACCAAGAGAAAGGGCACCCTCGGTGCCGCGGTCGCCGGGCTCCTGCCCGGCGACTTCGCGAGTGGGCTACGGGGTTCGCTGACGGCACATCCTTGTGCCGACAGCGAACTGGCCCGCATCCTGCGGGCCACCCTTCGGGCTTTTCCTTCGCCCCCTCGCCGCGGCACAGAGGGGCCCGGGTAGAGCAAGAGCGCGGCCGTCCTGGCCGCAGAAGCCAGAGAAGATTAAGAGCGAAGCATTCTTTCCCCTCTCCCGCTTGCGGGAGAGGGTAGGGTGAGGGCACGCCGGCTCACGCTTCCTTATTTGGCGCTGCACCTCCTCCCGCAAACGGGAGAAGGGAACATCAAAACAATCCCTCGTCCCAATACGGCTCAGGCCCAAACCGCTCCACCAGAAAATCAATCAGTCGCCGCGTCTTCGCCGGCAACGTCCGCGTCTTTGGATACACCGCGTAAACCGCGATCGACGGCAAAGTCCACGCCGTCAATATCCTCCGCAGCCGACCGCTGCGAAGGTGATCGGCGACGATGAATGTCGGCAATCGCGCGATGCCCATGCCGGCGACCGCAGCCGAGGCGATGAAATCGCCGTTGTTGACGGCGAGGCGCGAGCGCGCGGGGACCGATACTTTTTCGGCGTCGCGTTCGAATTCCCACGTTTCGCTGTTCGATGTCAGCGTGTATCGCAGGCACTCGTGATGGGCGAGATCGGCGGGTGTTTCGGGTTCGCCGTGCGCGGCGAGATATTCGGGCGACGCGAACGCGACCATGCGACACGGTGCGATCTTGCGCGCCATCAGCGTCGAATCGTCGAGCTGCGAGATGCGGATCGCCATGTCGAAGCCTTCGTCGACGAGATCGACGCGACGATCGTTGAGATTGAGCTCGAGCTCGACGCGCGGGTGCTTGTGCTGGAACTCGGCGATCGCCGGCGCAAGATGCACGGTCGAGAACGGAATCGGCGCGCTGATGCGCAAGCGGCCGCGCGGATCGACTTGCAGCTCCGTCGCTTCGGCTTCGGCCTCGGCGAGGCGCATCAGCACGTCGGCGACACGCTGATAGTAGTTCTGCCCCGATTCGGTAAGGCTCAGCCTTCGCGTCGTGCGGTTGAGCAAGCGCACACCGAGCGAATCTTCGAGATTTTGGATCAGCTTGCTCGCGAGCGCGCGCGAGATGCTCAACTGCTCGGCCGCCGCGGTGAAGCTGCCGGTGTCGACGACGCGCGTGAACAACTGCATCGCTTGCAGCTTGTCCATCGGCTTATCTCGGCAGGATCGCGAGCACCGCTTCCGGCGGGCGGCCGATCGCAGCCTTGTCGCCGGCGACGACGATCGGCCGCTGCAGGAGCTTGGGATGCGCGGCGATCGCGTCGATGAGCTCGGCGCGCGTGAGCTTTGGATTCGCAAGGCCGAGCGCCGCGTACTCGTCTTCTTCCTTGCGGATCACATCGCGCGGTTCGAGTGCAAGGAGACGCAAGAGCTTGCCCATCTCCTTCGCGCTCGGCGGCGTTTCGAGGTACTGGACGATACGCGGCTCGAAACCGTGCTTGCGCAAGAGATCAAGCGTCGCTCGCGACTTGGTGCAGCGCGGATTGTGGTAGATCGTAAGCTCGGCCACGGGTCCGATTCCGTTCTTGGCAAGTCACTCTGCCGCGTCCTGCCCCTGCAAACAATGCGGGAAACCACTCAGGGCGATGTCGGCGCGGCGTCCTGTGCGAGAAACTCGCCGATTCGCCCGGCGGCGTAGATCGGCAGCGAGCAGCGGTTCTCGGTGCAGACGAACGCGGCGGCTTTCTTCACGGGCGGGTAGGCGACGTCCGCATTCGGCAATGCGCCTTCGCTGCGATCCCACCACTCGGCGCGCTTGTACCAGCCCGGAATGCGCTGGATGCCGGCGAACAGCACGGCCGCGTCGGCATCGCTCCTGCTGCCGACGACGGTGAAATGCAACGGATCGCGCGCGATCTCATCGTCCGCGAGCAGGATGCCGGCTTCGGTAATCGATGCGAGCGCGATTTTCGGATCAGCGAGATAGCGCATCGCGTGTGTTGCGATGTCGCGCTGATGCGCATCGCCGCTGTAGCGCGCGAGCAGGTTCGCGAAGCGCGAGAGCGCGATGTTCTCTTCGAGCAGCGGCACCGCCGCGATCGGTCCGCTGCTGCGCGCGCTCGCATAGCCGGCGCTCGCGCGGAAATTTTTCTCGATGAACGCCGCCGCGGCGTTCGCTCGTTGCAACCAGATGCGATCCGCGCTCGCGCGATAGAGCGCAAGGAACGCGCGGCCCATCGCCAGCGTGTCGCCGAGATACGGACCGGCCGCATCGCGCGCATCATGACGGAAACCGCCGCCGCCATCGAGCGCGCGTTCGCGCAATGCCCATTCGGCCGCCTTGCGCGCATCGGCGAGCGCGTTCGTATCGCCGCTGAATTCAGCCCACGTCGCCAGCGCTTCGGCGATCTGGCCGGTTTGCAGCGCATACAAATGTTTGTCGACGCGCGGCACGCCTTGCGCGCGACGCTGCGCATCGTCGAGCGCGAAGTATTCGGCCGAATGCTCGCCGGGCTTCAAATCGGCGTCCTGACTCACGTAAAACGCGCCGCCCGGACTCTTGAGAAACGCGTCGAGATAGCGGCGTATCGATGCGACCGCGGAGCGATCTTCCTCGCGCTGCCACGCCGCATAGGCGAGCGCGTAGATGCGCAGGTACTGCGCCTGCACGAGCGCGAGCTTCTCGTAATGGGGATGCTGCCAGTCGCCGTCGGTCGAATACTGATAGACGCCGCCCCATGCCGGATCGATGAGCGCGTGCGCGGCATCGAGTGTCTTCTTCGCACGCGCGGCGTTCTCGGTGTCGCCGCGAAGCGCCGTTGCAATTTCGTATTCGACGCTGTCGCGGTCGAGGAATTTCTGCGTCGTCGTCAGGCCGCCGAGATCGGCGTCGTAGGTGTTGCGATGGCGTTTGATCAGCTCACCGCGCACGGTGTCCCTGAGGCTCGACGTCGTCGTAGCGCTCACGCCGGCATCGACTGCAGCGGCCGCTTCAGGCGACGGGTCGGCAACGACAGCGCGAAGCAGTTTCAGGAATCGCTCGGGCGGTACGTAACCTTGGCGCTTGGCGATCTCGGTGCCGTCCGGCGCGAAGATGACGGTCGCCGGCCAGCCGTAATCCTTGTAGCGGTTCGACAAATCCGGACGCAGATCCTGGTCGATGCGGAGCGGCACGTAGTGCGCGCGCACTTCCTCGGCGACAGCGGCATCGCCATACGTGCGCTCGTCCATCACGTGGCACCAGTGGCACCAGACGGCTTCGAGGTACAGAAGCACGAAACGTTTTTGCTTGCGCGCATCGGCGAATGCGGCGGTGTCGTCGCGTTGCCATGTGATGGCGGAACCGCTGTGTTCACCGGCTGCGTTCGCCGTGAGGCCGCAAACGGCCAGCGCGACCGCAGCCGCGATGTGAAGAAAACCGACCCTGTGCATGCCAAGCTCCCCGCCAAAGGCATGCCGATCAGGACCGGGCATTCATCGGCAGCCTTTCACCTCTCCCGCCAATGGGGAAGCGAGACTAAGCAGCGTTGCGCTGGACTGCGCGCTGCGCGTACGCGAGCTCGCGATCGATGATGTAGCGCTCGGCTTCGGCGCGCGAACCGAACTGAGCCAGCACGTCGCCGCTGTCGGGGCTCAACACCTCGTGCCAGTCGTCGTGCGCATCGTCCGGCCGCACGCGATCGATCCGATACCCCAGCACGTTGACTTCGGTTTGGCGAAGGGTAGGCATCGGTGTTCTCCGCTGAACTTCCAGTGGACCCAAGCATACCGAGCGCGCATGTGAGTCCGGTTAACCTCCGGTTGCAGGCGGATTAACCTGGCGCACATTGCGCCGCCTTTGCCACAAATATACGGGCACGCCGGCGGCGAGCAGCGCGACGCCCCAGGCGAGCGCTTCGGCGCCGGTACCGAGCAGCGCGGCAGCGCTGAAGACGAGCGCAAATAGGGGTATCACGCGGCCGCGCGATCGATCGCCACCCGACGCAGCGAGCTTGAGCTCGGCTGCGCTGCAGACGAGATACGGCACCAGCGTCGCCGCAGTCGATACGAGAATCGAGAACGTGAAGAGGCCGACCAGATCCTGGTGATAGTTGGCGACGACCAAAAGCGTCGCCAGCGCCGATCCGACAACTAAGCCCGACACCGGCGTGCCTTGCGCATCGCGGCGCGCGAAGAGGGACGGAAACAAGCCGTCCTCCGCCGCGGCGAGCGACACCTGGCCTTGCATCAGCACCCAGCCGTTGAGCGCGCCGAAGCACGCGATCGCCGCGGCGGCGGCGAGCAACGCGCCGGCTTTCGCGCCCCAGAGCTCAGCTGCCGCATCCGCGAACGGCGCGTGCGAGCCGGCCAGCGTCGTGGCGGGCACGAGCGCGACGACGACCATGCACGCGATCAGCGTCGCGCCGGCCGCGATCGCGGTGCCGATCAGCGTCGCGCGCGGAATCGTGCGGCGCGGATCGTCGACGTCCTCGGCAGGAATCGTCGCGCTTTCGAGCCCGAGATACGCCCACAACGTCAGCGCAGCCGTCGTGATCGCGACCGACCACATGCTGTCGCCGCTGCGATTGAATGGCTTCAACGTCGTCGGCTCGATCGCCCAGACGCCGACCACCGCGATCGCCGCGAGCGGCAGCAGCTTCAGGATCGTCGTGATCAGCTGCACGCGCGCCGCGTTGCGGATACCGGCGATGTTCGCGACCGTGCAGAGCCAGAGCGCGCCGAGCGCGGTCGCCGCGGCGCGAAACGGCGTCGCCGTCGCCGCTGGCACCAGCGCGCCGAAGTAGCCGGTGAAGCCGATCGCGATCGCCGCGTTGCCGCACCAGGTCGAAATCCAGTAACTCCAGGCGACGCCGAATCCGGCCGCCGGCCCGAACGCGAGATGCGCGTACGCGTACGGGCCGCCGCGCCGCGGATGCCGCTGGCCAAGCCGCGCGAACACGAGCGCCAGCGCAAGCGCGCCGACGAAGCTCAAGCTCCAGCCGAGAATCGCCGCGGGGCCGTACGGCGCCAGCGTCGACGGCAACAGGAAAAGGCCCGAGCCGATCATGTTGCCGATCACGAGCGCGCTCGCGGTCCAAAGGCCAAGGGCGCGGCGGGGAACGCGGTCCGGCATCGTCATCGCCCTGTCTTGTCGGCCTCGCTGGCCCGCAGTATCGTCGAGCGCGAGCGGACGCGGCAATGCTGCGATGCGGAGGTTCCGATGCGGTGCGTGAATCCGATCCGCGTTTCGATCGCAGCGATCGCGCTGCTGCTGGTCGCGGCCTGCGCGTCGCCCAAGCACAAGGACGGCGATGCGGCCGCCAAACCGGCAAAACCGAAAGTCACCACGGACGACTATCGGCGCTACGTCCGCGGCTTCGCCACCGGCTTCAGCTTCTCGCGCATGGACGATTGGGATTCGCCCGATCCGAACCACGTCGTCGTCTGGACGTCGCCGTACGAGGCGTATCTCCTCACCTTGTTCGGCGCCTGCTTCGGGCTCGACAGCGCGCATACGATTCTTTTGTCGACGCGCGGCAGCATGGTGACGCCGGGGTCGGATGCGGTGATGGTGGGGAACGAGCGGTGTCCGATTCAGAATGTCGAGAGGCTCGACGCGAAGGCTATGAAGGCCGACGGGGTGCATTGAAGCTTCCCGCCGGCGGCGAACCACGCTGGCCCTCACCCTAACCCTCTCCCGCAAGCGGGAGAGGGGAAAGAATGTTTGCTTTTCCCCTCTCCCGCTTGCGGGAGAGGGTAGGGTGAGGGTCGCTCTTCGAGTTACGATGCGGCCCGATCTCCCGCCGACTCCCACATGACATCGATCGACCCCGCGCGCGAACGCCGCGCCTTCTGGCTCTTCATGCTGCTCGCCTTCGTGCTGCTCGGCGCAGGCATCGGCCTTCGCGATCCGTGGCCGTCGGACGAGCCGCGCTTCACGCTGTCGGCGAAGCAGATGGTCGAGTCGGGCGATTGGCTGTTCCCGCAACGCGGCCGCGAGTTGTATTCGGACAAGCCGCCGATGCTGATGTGGATGGAGGCGGCGTCTTACGAAGTCACGCGCAGCTGGCGCATCGCGTTCCTGTTGCCGTCGCTCCTCGCGGGTTTGCTGACGCTCGGCCTCACCTACGATCTCGGTCGACGATTCTGGAGCCACCGCGCTGGCCTCTATGCCGCGACCGCAGTGCTGTTCGTGTTCCAGTTCATGTATCAGGTGAAGCGCGCGCAGATCGATCCCTTGATCATGGGTTGGATCACGCTCGCGAACTGGGGTTTGTTGCTGCACTTCCTGCGCGGGCCGAACTGGCGCGCCTATTGGCTCGGCTGTTTTGCGGCAGGGCTCGGCGTGATCACGAAGGGCGTCGGCATTCTCGCGCTTCTGATGTTCGTTCCATATCTCTTCGCGCGATGGCGCGGATGGGACGGCGTGACGCGCACGCAGCGCTCCGGGCTGCATTGGCTCGGCGGATTGCTCGCGTTTCTCGCGCCGATTCTCGCGTGGGGGCTTTCGGTGCTGCTCGTCGCGAAATCACGCGGAACGGCCGAATACACCGCGTACGTCAACGATCTTTTCTTCCGACAGACGGCCGGACGTTACGCCGGATCGTGGTCGCATCCGCAGCCGTTCTACTATTACTTGCCGATCATTTTGTTCAACTGGTTTCCGATGTCGCTCGCGTACATCGGCGCGGTGCCGCGCTGGTGGCGCGATCTCAAGGCCGGCGAATCGCGGATTCTGCTGCCGCTCGGCTGGACGCTGCTGGTGATTCTTTTCTTCAGCATCCCGGTCGGCAAGCGCGACGTGTATCTGATGCCCGCCATTCCGATGGTCGCGCTCGCGATGGCGCCGTATCTCGAAGAGATGCTGGCGACGAAGTGGCTGCGCAATACCGCGTTCGCGATCGCGGCGATCGGCGGCACGATCATCACGGTTGCAGGTTTGTGGGCACTCCTCGGCCATTCGCCGGCGGCAGAGCATTTCGTCGAGCAGCGCGAGCTCGACGATCTCGGTCACATGGTCTGGGGCATGGTGATCGCGATCGGCGCCGCGTTTGTGATCGCAGCGGCGTGGTTCCGTCCGAAGCGCGGCGTGCATGCGCTTCTCGCCGGCATCGGCGTGCTGTGGCTGATCTGGAGTTTCTGGTCGTATCCGCTGCTCAACGATTCGAGCTCGGCCAAAGGCGTCATGCAGCGCGCGCGCGAGCTTGCGGGCGAGGGCGTCGAGATCGGTCTCGTCGCGTGGAAGGAGCAGAATCTTCTGATGGCCGTCGGCCCTGTGCGCGATTTCGGTTTCCTGCTCGCCTGGGACAAGCAGTTCGAGGAAGCCGTGCAGTGGCAGGCCGCTGATCCGGCCAAGCGTCCGATCTTCATCCTCCAAGACGCGATGGGCCGCTGCGTCGATCACGACAAAGCGACCTTGGTCGGCCACGCGAACCGCCGTGAGTGGTGGATGTTCCGCGCCGACGCGGTGATTCCGGGCTGCGTACCGGATAAAGACGTCGACGCCGAGCAGGAAAAGCAGAACGCGCCAGATCCGTAGAACCGATCTTTCGCTTTCTCTTCAATCTCCGTCCGTGATCGGCACCAGCTGCTGCAGCCGCACGAGCATCCGCGCAAAGAGCCGCTTCGTCTTGTAGCGATTGATCGCGCGGCTCATCGACGACAGCGGAATCGCATGCTTCTCGCCGAATCCGTCGATCATCACGAGACGCGGACCGCCTCGTGAATCGCTGCCGTAAACGATATTCCACGCGTGCAGATCGCCGGTGATCACGTTGCAGGCGAGGATGCCTTCGAGAAACGTATCGAGCTCGCGCTTCAGCATCGGCGTGAAACCGCGATCGCGCTCGTACATCAGCGCCAGCGTCGGCGCGAGCGCGCCGTTCGCATCGACGACTTTCTCCGTGACGAGCCCGAGCCCGAGATCGGTTTCCGCAAGCCCGACCATGCGCGCGATCGGCGGCTCGGTGTTCGGCGCGCGCGCGCGCGCCGCGATGTATTCCTTGAGCTCACGCAGATACCCCACGTAATGCCGCGTGCGCGGCAAGCGCTTGTACCAGCGCTTGCCGGCATTCCAGCGCGCCGCGATCGCATCCTCGCGCATGATCTTGATCAGATGATTCGGCTGTTCCGGATGCTGGAACACGTAGCGCAGATGACCGACCGCAAGCGGCTTTTCATCGGCGAGCGCGATCAGCGAAGGCGGAGCGGGAGTATCGAAACGCATGCGGCCGTGACAGAGGTGTGACCGCCGCAATCGTAACCCGTCGCCCGCCTCGATGGAGCGTCGCGCTCGCCGGAGCCCCACCGAACCGTCCGCCGCACCGCGTTCGGCCGCTGACACTTCGCCACGATCCGCAGCGTGCGCGGCAAACGCAGGCCGAGCCGATGCAGCACGATTTCGCCGCGGCGGTCGCATACCGGATGCAACGGTGCGCCGATCGGGAAGCCGATCGCTTTGAGCCATTCGCCGGTGAGGACGAGTTTGGGCACCTTGATCTTCTTCGCGCGTCGTACGGGTCGAGCTTGCAACGGTCTGAAATGACTCCGCGATGGCGTTTTTTTTGATCTGTAAATGAGCGCGCTTGGTGCGCGAATCGGTGCTAGATTTCCGCGTCATCGGTGTCTCCTTTTCAGAAGTCACCGTTTTGGCTTGGGCCTGCGAGGTGACGGATCGCGCAGGGTTGGCGGGCCGGAACAACCAACCGGCGAGCTCCGAGGAGCTCCCCCACGCGATCCGCCGCAGACGGGCGCGGATGCGCGGCACGACGCCTGCGGCGAAGCCGGATGCGTGCGTGGTGGTTGTTTAGGGCCGCCAAGCCCTATGTCGCCGTTGAGCGACTGCGATGAGTCTAGAGGAAAAGAAGCCGGATGCGAATGTGGATGGACTGACCGTTTACGAGAGGATATCCATGCGACCTGTTGCTACGTCCAAAGTCTGTGCGCTCATCGTACTTGCAGCATTCTCCACATACGGCAATGCGACATCGCTACCGTCGAATCACCCGCTCTTGGGAACGTGGCACTTCGAAGTTCCAGGCACGCATTGCGTGGAGACATACACATTCAAGCGGGATGGCTTCAGAACCTACCGCAGTGCTACCGAGGTCGGAAAAAGCAAATTCGTAGTCTCGCCAAAGCCCGACGATTCCGGCTACTACACGCTTAAGGACACCATCGTCGAGAGCAACGGCAAGTCGGCGTGCGTCGGCGAGGCTTCACCGGTGGGAGATGTCGTCACGCTCTTTATTCGGTTCGAAGATTCGGCCGACACGTTTTTCATTTGTCCGGCCAAGTTGAATGACGGGTGTTTTGGCCCATTCGAGAAAGCTTCCACGAAGCATTGAGATGGGCGAGTGACATCGAAGTGCTTTTTAGACGGCGGAGATGCTTCAACTGCGACGGAACAGTGGCGCTTAACAGGCCAGCGAAACTGTCCGCAGAAAGACAGTATTCCTGCTGCAGGAAGAGCGCGTCGTCAAAATTACCGTCATAAACCGACGGTTATTTTCTTTCGTTGCCAACGAAATCGACAAATAGCAGTGCAGCTAAACGGGCGTTTGTCGCCCTAGATCTTGTATGCACGGATCTAGTTGATACAGTCATTGCCCAGCAGCTCCCTTCGCTGCAAAACCGAGCGCATATCGGGCTTTCCAACGAAGGAGCAGAACATGGCGTTCAGAAGTCCCGTTGCGTTCTTGTGTCTTGCCGCTGCCTCCTGTGCCTGGGCAGCCCCTCAGGCGTGGCTATGCAATAGCTGTACGGAAGCTCAGTTCGACGCGGCTGCGCTGGCCCGCGCGCAGTCCAGTGGTCAAAGCCACGGAAATATCTACGAGTACGACTTCAACAGCGACAAGCTCAGAAAGTACGAAGCGGATCGCGAACCGTCGATGGGCGGCGGCTACACGTATTCAGTCTGGCGAGTCACGCCGACAAACGGCGAGCAAAGCTATTTCGCGTTGGCCGTCGATGCCTGGATCGATACGAACCATACGATGAAGCGGACCGTCATCATTCATCCGAACGCGTCTCCTCCCGGGAGCCCTCCGTTCCCGAGTCAGGTCACGAACTTCATCAACGATCCGACCAATCACCAAGGTTTCTATGGTCTGGTGAAGACGCCGCAGTATCAGAACTATCTATCGCAGTACGCCGCCGCGTGGATAGCCAATTATCTTCATGTCTCGAGCGATCCCGCAGCCGCGTCCGTCGTGGATTTAATCTCCGCGGACATACAGATGAACTATTCCTCATCGCCCTCGCTCGAGCTTACGGTGAAGATCGACGTGCCCGGTGGCGGCGTCGCGCAACTCACGCTTTCAAACGATGCGACGGGACAGGCGGTCTGGAAACTGACCAAGCTTACGGACCGGAATAACATCGACGTGCCCATGACGCAGAACGAACTGACATCCGGGAGCGGAGCGACCAACTACGATTTCGGTGGACATCCGACGGATATCGCGCCGTTCGAATGGTACGTCGTCCACGGTCTCGGCGTACCGGTGGATCACGTCGGCGGCTGGACGCTCGCCTGCACGATTTCGGCGTCGGGAAGACACTGCATTGCGCAGCCGAATTGAATGGAAGGATGTCATGAGAGGGCGGGCCGGCTGTCGCAAGCCTGCTCTCCTGCTTCGGCCTGCGCGATCTGCAGTCGTCTCACCCCAACTCATCAATATTCCGCGGCCAATCATCATGCAACAGCCGCGACAACGCCCGATCCGCAAGAATCCGCCCGCCCGTCTGACACCGCGCACAATAGTTCGTCTCGTTATCCGCGTAAACGATGCGCTGCACCGGCGCACCGCAAACCGGACAAGGTTTTCCGTAGCGCCCGTGCACTGCCATTTCCTTATGGAAGGCCGTGACTTTTTCGGGGAACTCCGCGCCGGCTTCCGCGCGCAAACGATCGACCCATAAGCGCAGCGTCGATTGCACAGCGGCAAGCAGTGTCGCGACGTCCGCATCGGTGAGCTTGCTCGTCAACATCAGCGGCGAAAGTTTCGCCGCGTGCAGAATCTCGTCCGAATACGCATTGCCGATGCCGCTGAACGTTCTCGGATCGGTCAGCGCGCGTTTCAGCGTGTGATTGCCGGCGCGCAGCATTTTCGCGAACGTCGCGACATCCATGTCGAGCACGTTCGCGCCGCCGGGATCGAGCGAGTGCAGCGCCGCTTCGCCTTCGACGAGATGCAGCGAAGCGCGGCGCTTCGTGCCGGCTTCGGTCAGCGTGAGCGTGCCGTTCGGGAAATCGAAGAACGCGAGCGCGTTGCGCGCTTTCTTCGCGCCGGCTTCGAGCCAGTGCAGTCGGCCGGCGATCATCAGGTGGATCACGAGAAAAAGATCGCCTTCGAGCGCGATGACGATGCGCTTGCCGATCCGGCGAAGGCCGACGACTTTCTTTCCGGCGACTGCCGCGATCGGCGGTGCGGCCGTGCGCAGCAGAAACGGATTGCCGAGTCGTATGCGTTCGAGCGTTTGTCCGAGAATGCGCGCTTCGAGGCTTTCGCGATAAACCTCGATGTCGGGCAGCTCAGGCACGTCGAAGCCGGCTCAGCGCCGTCCGCCGATCTCGTCGATGTGCTCGAGCATGTCGGCGGGATCGTCGAAGACGCGATACGCGGACGCGCGCTCGAGCTCTTCGTGCGCGTAGCCGCCGGAAAGAAGACCGATGCCGAGCGCTCGCGCACGCCGCGCGGCGAGCATGTCCCAGACGCTGTCGCCGACGACGGTGGAATCTTCGATCGGCACATCGAGCTTGTGCGCGGCGGCGAGGAAAAGATCGGGATCGGGTTTCGCATAGCGCACTTCATCGCGTGTCACGATAGGCACTTTCGAGCGATCGACGCCGAGCGTATCGAGCACGGGCCCGGCGGTTTCCATGCGGCCGCTGGTCGCGATCGCCCACGGAATCTTCGCATCGGTGAGATACGCGACGATCTCGCGCGCGCCTGGCAGCGGGCGGATCGCTTTCGAGCGCGCGTTGTACGCGGCCGCGTGACGCTGGCGCAGGCGCTCGCCGCGCGCGGCGTCGATAACGAATCCGCTTTCGCGCAGCAGAATGTTCGTCATCAGTCCGCCGCTCATGCCGATCTTGCGATGGATGCGCCACACCGAAAGGAAGATGCCTTCGGATTCGAGCGCTTCCTGCCAGGCGAGCACGTGCTGATAGACGCTGTCGACGAGCGTGCCGTCGAGATCGAAAAGAAATGCGGTGCTCGACGGTTTCATAGGCGGACTCGGCGATCTGAACGAGCGTCATGGTAACCCGAGGCGGGCGCGCGCCAGCGATTCGATCGGTTACGCTTCGGTTTCGCAATCTTGGGGACGAATCGATGCCTGCCGTTGCCGGCGGCCATCTGCGCGGCGTGATTTCGATGCTGGTCGCGGTGGCTGCGTTCGCGCTGATGGACGCCAGCATGAAAGTACTGGCGCCGCACTATTCGCCGATGCAGATCACGGCGCTGCGCGGCCTCGCATCGCTGCCGCTCGTGCTCGCGTGGGCGCTGATCGACGGCGGCCCGAGGCAGCTCTTGCACGTACGCTGGCCGCTGCATCTTCTGCGCGGCGTCTTGTCGGTGGTGATGCTCGGCGGGTTCGTGTTCGGGCTCAAGGAGCTGCCGCTTGCGGAGGCGTATTCGCTTTTCTTCGTGGCGCCGCTTCTGATCACGGCGCTCGCCGTGCCGCTGCTCGGCGAGAAAGTCGGTTGGCGACGCTGGACAGCGATCGCGGTAGGCCTCTGCGGCACGCTGATCGTGCTGCGCCCAACCGGCGCCGGCATGCTGACGCTCGGCGGCCTTGCGGTGATCGTGGCCGCGACGTGCTATGCGCTGTCGGCGATCACCGTGCGCGTGCTCGGCCGCACGGATTCGACGCAGAGCATGGTCGTCTGGATGCTGGCGATGCTGACGGTGTTTTCGCTCGCGTTCGCGCTGCCCGATTGGACGCCGATCCGCATCGAGCATTGGAAACCGATCGCCGTGCTCGCGATCACCGGCGCGATCGGCCAGTACGGCATTACCGAGGCGTTTCGCCGCGCGCCGGCATCGGTGGTCGCACCGCTCGAATACACGGCGCTGGTTTGGGGCATCGGGCTCGATTGGTTCTTGTGGAATACGCTGCCGGATCGCTGGATGATGATGGGCGCGGGCGTGATCGTCGCTTGCGGGCTCTATCTCCTGCGGCGCGAGCGCGCGCATGTGGAGGCGGAGCATCCGTAGCGGCCTTCGCGCCACAGGCGCGGGTGAGGGAGCTCTTGCGACGCGAACGCACGCCCGCACGTCCTCCAGCGCTTCGGCGTCGCTCGGCGCCGCACGTTAACCTATGCGGATGGACGAGAGGCGATACCGGTTCGGATCTTTCAGCGTGTCCGCGGCGACGCGCGAGCTGCGCGACGACGGCGCGCTCGTCGATCTGCCGGCGCGCGCGTTCGATTGTCTCGTCTATCTGATTGAGCATCGCGATCGCGCGGTCGGGCGCGACGAGCTGATTGCGGCGGTCTGGGGCCGCGCGGATGTCAGCGAGGCGCTGCTCAATCACACGATCCTGAAGATCCGCCGCGTGCTCGGCAGTCGCGACAATATGCAGACGATTCGCACGGTGCCGCGGTTCGGCTATCGCTGGGTCGGCGAGATCGATACGGAATCGGCGGCGGCGTCGGGGATTCCAGACGCGCCACACGCGAGCGCACCTGACGACACCGTGCGCGCCGCGCCGCGGCGCGTGCCGTGGTGGCCGATTGCGCTCGTCGCCGCAGCGGTGCTGGTCGCTGTAGTCACCGTGTCGCTCGTCGAGCGTTCCCGTGCGCCGAAACCGGCTGTTGCAGCGAAACCTGAGGATGCGACCGTCGCCGAGCCCGCCGTTCCGGCGTTGGTGCTGCCCGCGCAGATCGACGCGCCGGACGATTGGAGCTGGCTGCGTTTCGGGTTGATGGATCTCGTCGCGAATCGTCTGCGCGCGGGCGCGGTGCGCACGGCGCCGAGCGAGAGCGTCGTCGGCATGCTCAAGCAGCGCGTGACCGCGGACGCCGAAGCGCTGCTGCGCGATCCCGCGCTCGCGAAGATCGCGACCTTGCGCGTGCTGCCGCGCGTGAAGCTCGATCAGGATCGCTGGATCGTGCGCCTCGATGCGTTCGGCACGCAGCGCGAGCTCAAAGTGGAAGCGGAGGCGAAAGATCCGATCACCGCCGCGCGCGATGCGGCCGATCGTCTCGTGCTCAAGCTTGGCCACACGCCGGGCACGGCCGGCGCGACGGATGTTTCGCCTGCGCTCGACGATCTCATGCAGCGCGCCGGCGCCGCGATGCTGGCCGATCAGCTGGACCAAGCGCGCGATCTGATCGAGCGCGCGCCGCCGGAATTGCGCAATGCCGCGCCGCTCGAGCAGCGTCTCGCGCAGATCGAGCTTCGTGCGGGCGATTACGAAGGCGCCGAGCGGCGCATCACGGTGCTGCTCGATCGGCTCGATCCCAAGCGCGACAGTGCGATCCGCGCTCGCGCGCTGATCACGCTGGCGACGACGTACGTGCGGCGCAATCAGTTCGACAAAGCCGATGAGGCGTATGCGGAAGCGATTGCGCTCCGCGGCGATGCGCAAGACCCCGAAGTGCGCGGCATCGCGTATCTCGGTCGCGGCATCGTTCTGGCGCAACGCAATCGTTTTGACGAAGCATCCGCTGAGCTTGGCCGCGCGCGCATCGAGCTCGAGACCGCGGGCGATCCGCTCGGCGTCGCGACGGTCGATGTCAATCTCGGCGATCTTCAAGTGATGCGCCATCGGCCCGCCGATGCCCTGCCGATGTTGAAGAAGGCCGCGCAGCGCTACGAGGAGCTCGGCGCGCGCGAAGGACGGCTTTATGCGCTGATCGCTGTCGCGGGTGTCGAGCGCGAGCTGCTCGATCCGCCGGCTGCGCTCGCGACGACCGATCGCTTCTGGCCGCCGGAAGCGAACACGAGCAACGCGCGCATGCAGTGGACGGCAGTGCGCATGCGCGCCGACGCACTCGCGGCGAACGGACGGCTGCGCGAGGCGGACCTGCTGGTCGAGCGCATCCGCAAGGAATCCGATCCGAAGCGCGACGCGGTTGCGCGCGCGCAGAACGAGGCGACGGCGGCAGAGGTCGCAATGCTGCGCGGCGACGCGGCGACGGCCGCGCAGGCGGCCACCGCGGCGTTGTCACCCGCGTTGCGCGATGGCGACAAGGGTTTGTATGCGCGCACGCTGCTGCTCGCGATGCGCGCGTGGCGGCGAGGCGGTGCGGCGGCCGAGGCGAACGCGGCGCATCAGCAACTGAACGAGTTCGCCGCGTCCGCCGGCGACGACGAGGTCGCGCTGTACGTCGTGCTCGCGGACGCCGAGCAGGCTTGGGCCGACAACCGGCGCGACGCGGCGCTGCAAGGGTATGCGGCCGGTCTCAAGCGCGCGGACGGTCTCAGCGTGCCCGAGGATCTCGTTGCGGTTGCGGCGCCTTATATCGATGCACTGATCGAAGTCGGTCATATCGACGATGCGCGCTCGGTCGGCGGTCGCATCGCGCCGTGGGCCGACCGTGATGTTCGCGCTGCCTGGGCGCAGGTTCGCCTGTTCCGTGCGCTCGGGCGGGCGGATGCCGAAGAGAAGGCGCGCACGACGGCGGTGAAGCTGGCGGGCGAGGGCGCGTTGCCGCACCTCTAGCGCCCATCGAAGGCGCGGGTGAGCCCAGCTTTGCGGGACAAGCGTCACTACATCGCTCGAACATCGTCCACGCATGGATCCGGCATGTGGGTCCGGATCGAGCGCTTGATAATCCTCGGCTGCCGCCGCCAGCGCCGCGGCTTTCCTTTCCGATTCAAGGATTTCCGATGACGAAGTACTTCCGTTCGGGTCGTTTGTTTCTGTTCGGTTTGTCGTTGCTGGCGGGTGCCGCGCATGCGGACACGCTCTCGTTGAGCGATGTCGGCGGTGGCGCGGTATCACCGCCTGTCGCGCACGACGGTTATCTCTATGTCGGTACCGGCGTGACGCTGTCGACCTGGAACATGACCGACCCGAGCGCGCCGGTCTACGCCGGCCGCACGAATGATGCGCCCGCTCCGGCCCCGATCAGCGCGCTGGCGATGGTCGGCGACTATCTCTATGCGACCTGGAGCTCACCGGAGGACACCGGCGGCATCATCGTCTACTCGCTGGCCGACCCGGCGCATCCGGTCGCGGTCGCCGAGATCGACGACTACATCGCGTCGGACTTCAAGCGCCCCTCGGGCCTCGCCGCGTCCGGCAACTATGTGTATCTCGGCGATGCGGACAACGGTCTCGTCCTGCTCGACGCGACGAATCCGCTCGCGCCCGAGTTCGTCTCCACGGTCGACGGCGTCTATGAATTCGACGCGATGGCCGCGTTCGGCGATCAGCTTCTGACCACCGGCACGAACTTCATCGGTGGGCGCATCGTCAACGTCATCGACATTTCCGATCCCGGCGCTCCGACGTTCGCCGGCAGCACCTCGTTGGACGGCACCATGGTTCTTCGAGCGGCGCTGACCGATGGTTACGCGATCGGCGTCGGCAACGAAGTGCAGGTCTACGACTTGCACGATCCTTCGAACATCCCGCAGATCTTCGCGACTTCGATTGATCAGGCGACGCAGGCGATCCGCGCGGGCGACGTGCTCTATCTCGTCGGCGCCAGTGGCATTCAGGTGTGGGATTTCGCGCTGCCGAGCGCGCCGACCTTGCAGCGCACGGTCGCGATGGATGCGTTCGCGCCCGATCAGGTGCTCGATGCGCCGTTCGGTCCGGTCGTGCTGACGCATCTCGATCATGGCCTGGTGCTCGGTGTCGACGATCCGCTGAATCCGACGCTGGCTTCGTCGTTCACGCTGCCGGTCGGCGTATCCGTGCACGCGACCGCGTTCGACGCCGATCACGTCTATTTCGCCGAGGAAGGCTACGGGCTCGGCGTCGCCGACGCGACGACGCTCGCGCCGATCGGCCGCTACGACGCCGATCTTCCGGCCGATCTCGCCGCACGCGATATGGAAGACATCTCCGTCGACGGCGGCCACGCGTATCTCGCCGCGTGGGGCTACGGCGTGCTGATCGCGGACCTTACCGATCCGAGCGCGCCGGTCGAGCTCGGCCGCTTCGCGTTCCCGTTCGCGAGCACGATCGAAGCGCACGGCGGCTATGTCTACGTTGCCAGCACGACCAACGGCGGCATCTTCAAGATCCTCGACGTGTCCAATCCCGCAACGCCGGAGGAGCTCGGCTCGCTGACGACCAGCAAGACGATGGACCTCACCGTGCGCGGCGACTACGCGTTCCTCGCCGACGGCGCGGATTTCGGCGACGGCGGTTTGCGCGTCGTCGACGTGTCCGATGCCGGCTCGCCGCAACTCGTCGGCCAGGACACCGGCTGCACGTATGCCGACGGCGTCGATGCCTCGGAAGACGGCAAGACCGTCTACATCGCCTGCGCGAGCGATGAGGATTTCCACGCGACGCTGCGCATCGTCGATACGAACGACAAGGCGAACCCGGCCGTGATCGGAAGCTTCGTGCTGCCCGGCAGCGAGACGTTGCCGGATTACAACGCGGCGCACGCGGTACGCGTCGTCGGCAACGTCGCGTATGTCGGCCATGAGTTTGGCGTCGACGAGATCGATATCACCGATCCTGCCAATCCAGTGCAGATCGCGCGGCATTCGACCGGCTACACGGTGCGTTCGCTGTCGGTCGCGCCGGACGGCCGCGTGTTTGCGGCCTCGGCGCTCGCGGGCACGTTCGTTTTTACGCCGACGACGGTGGATGCGATCTTCGCGAACGGCTTCGAGTGATCGAAGCCGTCCCAACGACAGACCAGAAGAGGGCACGATGACGTATCTCAAGCAATCGATTCTCTCGACGATCGCGGGCGCCTCCTTGCTCGCCGGCACTTCGCTGGCCGCGCAAACCGTCGTGACGTTGGGTTCACGATCTTCGACGTGCGCATCGACAATCTTTCGATCGACCGCGTCGAGGGCAACGACACCGTGTTCGCGGACGGATTCGATATGCCGTAATCGCTCGGCGCGGAAACCGGCGTTTTTCATGTAAGCGTCGATGTAAAGGTCTGCAAAGGTCCGGCTGCGCGGAGCACAGGCATCCCTGCCGCGTGCCGGACTTCGCCTCGTCTATTGCGCATCCCGCATAAGAAATACATCCACAGACGGATGCGAATACGTCGTTAGACGTAGGTCTATTAACACTGTTCTAACCCACCGCACGACTGGCAAAACGCGCGACTGCGCCGGGCCCACGGGGGGAACGGCGTCCTGTCCCGAGGATGCCCATGAAGCCGATAGCCATCGTGCCGAGCGCGCTTGCGCTCGCCGTAGCCAATATCCTGTCCATGCCCGCATACGCGCAGGAAGTCGCGCAGGCGGATCCGCAGACCAGCACGGAATTGCCGAAGGTCGAAGTCCGCGAGCGCCGCTCGCAGGACGACACGCGTCCCAAACTGCAGCACATCATGAAAGAGGTCGATGGACCTCTGATTACGGTCACCAAGAAAACGTCGATCACGAAGACCGACAACATTCCGACCGTGGTCGACAACAATCTGCGCGATCTCTTCGCGCAGACGCCGGGCCTCTTCTATTCCGAGCAGCAGAGCCCAGGCCAGTTGAACCTTTCGTATCGCGGCATCGGCAATCCGCAGGAATCGGAGTTCGTCACCGTGATGCTCGACGGCATTCCGCTCGAGGGCGACTGGATCGGATTCCCGACGGTCTACACGTTCCCGCTGCCGCAGACGATCTCCGAGATCCAGCTGATCCGCGGCGGCAGCTCGCTGCTGTACGGCCCGGAGCCGCCGCCGGTCGTGAACATGATCAGCCGCAAACCGGTGGCCGATCGCGAGCTCGCCGGCTACAGCGAGAACATCGTCGGCAGCAACGGCCTTTTCGGCACGTTCAACCAGGTGTCGGGCACGAAAGGCGACTGGGACTATCTCATCGACGCGCACTACCGCAAGGACGACGGGGAGCGCGACAACGGCGATTCGACGCTGAAGGGCGCCGACGCGCACATCGGCTATCACTGGAACGAGGACGCATATACCGCGCTCGATTTCCACGCGTACCTCCTCAACACCGGCGATCCCGGCAAGCTCAACTACGCGCAGTGGCAGCAGAACGAAGACACGGTGTCGACGCCGTACAATCGTCTCTGGACCGATCGTTACGTCGCGAGCATCACGCACACGCAGAAGGTCGGCGGCGACGGCGAAGTCGTCGCCAAGCTCTGGTCCGGCTATCAGGATCAGGCGTCGCGCTCGCAGGATCGCGGCAATCCGCCCACCACGGCGACGCTGCAGGACGAGCAGTTCCGCTTCACCGGCGTCGATGTGCGCTACGTCAATCACTGGGGCCGCGGCAACGCGTTCACGATCGGCACGACGCTGTATCACTCGGACGCGCCGTTCCGTCAGTGGGCCGACGATAATCTCTCGCCGGGCCAGTACGACCGCTCCGGTGATCCGTGCCTGACGACGGCGCAGCTCAACTGCGAGAAGTTCCGCCAGCAACGCTCGACCGACTACGGCGCGGTTTTCGCCGAGAACGTATTCCGTCTCGACAACGGCTGGCACATCGTGCCGTCGGTCCGCCTCGAGCGCGAGAACGTCGATATCGACGAAACGATCCACACGCCGCGTACCGGCGATGCGCTGATCGATCGCTCGGTCGATCACACGGTGCCGCTGTTGGGCCTTGGTTTCGGCAACGATTTCGGCCACGCCAACGAAAGCTATTTCAACGTTTCGCAAGGCTGGCGCCCGGTGCGCTACTTCGACATCGGCTCGCCGTTCGGCGCGCTCGATCCGACGCGCAACGATCCCGACCCGACGCATGTGGTGTCGTGGGAAGCGGGCGTGCACGGCACGCCGCTCGATGGGCTCTTCTATGACGCGAGCGTGTTCTGGGTCGACGTCAAGGATCGCATCGAGAGCCAGCCCGCCGGTCCCGACGCGCCTCCGGGCAACACGATCAACGTCAACACGGGCAACACGCGTCATCGCGGTTTCGAAGGACAGTTCGACTACGACATCCTCGCCGCGAAGGATCCGAAGACGACACAGCATCTCTCGCTGTTCGCGAACCTGCAGCTCCTCAATGCCGAGTTCACCTCGACGCACAACCCGGCAGTCAGCGTCGGCAACAAGCCGGCGTTCTCGCCCGATTACGTGCTTCGCGTCGGCGTCGCATACCGCGAGAGCCAGAAGCTCAAGCTCGCGCTCTCGGCCGTGACGGTTGCCGATCAGTACTTCCAGGATTCGAACAAGCCGGCACCGAACGCGACGGCAACACCGTCGACGACGGGCTTCATTCCGGCCAAGGTGCCGGCCTATACGGTTGCCGATTTCTCGGCTGACTATTGGGTGCTGCCGCAGGTGCGCCTCCTCGGCGGCGTTTCGAACCTGTTCGATCGCAAGTACTACAACCGCGTGTTCTCGAACGGCATCGACCCCGCAGCCGGCCGTACGTTCTACGTCGGCGCGGCGTACGAGTTCTGATGGCGGCATCCTTCCCCCGCGCTTGCGGGGGAAGGATTTCGTCGGAAGGGCGCGCGGAGGCTACACTCGCGGCTCCTTACCGACTCGTGCTGCCGTGGACCCTTCCGATTCTTCCGCACCGCCGGCGAATTCCATCCCGGAGCTCGACACCACCGAAGCGCGCATCATCGGCTGCCTGATCGAAAAAGCCGCGATCACGCCCGAGGTGTATCCGCTGACGGTCAACGCGATCGTCTCGGCCAGCAACCAGAAAACCAGCCGCGAGCCAGTGATGCAGCTCGAAACCGGCGCGGTCGCGCATGCGTTGCGGCAGCTCGAGGATCGCGGGATGGTGAAAGTAGCGCCGTCTTCGCAGCGCGCGTTGCGCTATGAGCATCGCTTCGATGCGGTCTACGGCGTAACCGCGCGCCAGCGTGCGGTGCTCTGCGTGATGCTGCTGCGCGGACCGCAGACGTTGAGCGAGCTTCTGACGCGTACCGAGCGCCTGACCGATTTTCCGGGTTTCGACGACGTGCGCGACACGCTCGACCGGCTGATCCAGCGCGAGCCCACGCTCGTCGTGCGCGTGCCGCGCGGACCGGGCCAGCGCGAGGATCGCTACATGCATCTTCTGAGCGGTCCGGTCGATGTCGACGCGTACGCCGCGGCCGTGTCAGCGCGCGCGGCATCGCCGCGATCCGACGACGAGCTCGAAGCGCGCGTCGCGGCGCTCGAGAACGAGATCGCCGCGCTCAAGGACGAGCTCGCCGCGTTGCGGCAGCGCCTAGATTCCGATTCTTCCGCCTAAGGAACGCCGCGTGCGCATCCTGATCGTCGTCGTCTTTCTTCTCGCCGCCAGCATCGCAACCTCGCGTGAAACGCCGCCGCCGCCGGGAAATCCCGCGACGGAAATCGGCGCGCTCGAAGGCGTGCAATACCGCATCGATGTGCCGGCCGAGTGGAACCGGAGCCTCGTGGTGTTCTATCACGGCTATTCGACGACGCCGGTCACGTTCGAGAAAGGCGAGCGCATCTCGCCGATGTTCGACGGCATGCTGAAGCGCGGCTATGCGGTGATCCAGTCGGCGTACTCGAGAACCGGCTGGGCGGTTGGTGAAGGTTTCGCCGACACCGAGCGCCTGCGCAAATACTTCGTCGGCAAGCACGGTGCGCCGAAGGAAACGTTCGCGAGCGGCCTTTCGATGGGCGGCACGCTGACGATGATGACGATGGAAACGCGCGCCGACCTCTACGCCGGCGGCCTTTCGATGTGCGGCGCGCTGGAACCGAGCGATCGTTTGATGCAGCGCGATTTCGCATTGCGCGCCGCGTTCGATTACTACTTTCCCGGTGTGCTCGGCGCGCTCGATCCAGTGCCGGCCGATTTCCAGCCAACCGGTGCGATCGTTGCGAAAGTCATCGCGGCGATGCGCGCAAAACCGGCGGCGACGCAGGCGCTGCTGCGTCTTTACGGCGTCGCCGATGCGAAGACGCTCGCCGACGTGTTTGCGTTCAACACGTTCGAGATCAAGGAAATGCAGGAACGCACCGGCGGCAATCCGTTCGGTAACGCGGATCTTCTGTACACCGGATCAGGCGATGACTTTGCGTTGAACGACGGCGTGCGCCGCTATCGCGCGGACGCCAAGCTCGTGCCGAAGATGGCGAAGTTCTACACGCCGACCGGCAAGCTGACCAAGCCGCTGCTCGCATTGCACGATGTCGGCGATCCGCTGGTGCCGGCTTCGACCGCGTTCGAGTACGCGGTGATCGCGCAGCGCGAAGGCAACGGCGACAACTTCGTGCAGCGATACGTCAACAAGGAAGGGCACTGCGTATTCACGCCGGACGAAGTCGATCGCGTGTTCGGCGAGTTGCTCGATTGGGTGCACAGCGGCAAGCGGCCGGAGTCCGGGAAGCTTCGCTAGCTTTTCCGCGGCAGCACTTCGCGAAACTCAGGCCGTTCCTTCCATTTGGGCACCGGCGGCGTGTGGCCTTCGCACGGCGCATACGGCGACGCCTCGACCAGCTTCATCGAGTGAATGTAGCGCGGGCAGTTCGGGAAGATCGCATCGGGCACGACGCGCACGATCAATTGCGCGCCATGGAACTCCGCAAGCAATGGATCGTCTTCGTGCAAGGTCGCGTGCCCGTTCACGCGCAAGCGCTTGGGGCTTTCGAAATCGATGAGGAGCATTCCGATTTTCGGATTCACGAGCACGTTGCCGAGGCTCTTGAACATCCCGTTGCCGTCATAGCTCGGGAACGCGAGCGTGCGCGGATCGAGCACGCGCACGAAACCCGGCAGTCCGCCTTTGTACGAGCAATCGGGCTGGCCGTTCGCGTCCGCGGTTGCGAGGAAGAACATCGAGCGGGTTTCGATGAACGCGCGGTCTTCGTCCGTGAACGCATTGCGCGCAAGACGCTCGACCAAGCGGTCGGCGAGGCGGCGCGTGTCGAAGCGATCCTGCAGCTCGCGCGAGCCTTCGTGGTACATCGGGATGTCGCTCATGCTCACCTCCCTCCGCGGGGATGTCATCGCGAATGTCATGCTGCAGCAGGGCAGGCTGCGAGGCAATGCTCGCCGCAGCGCCGGGCCCCGGCCGGCGGCTGCTAAACTCCCGTCCGATGAGGAGCGACTCATGACGCAGGACGGTTTCCGGCGCCTCGCGCTCGCGCTGCCCGAGGCGGTCGAGAGCGCGCATATGGGCCATCCGGATTTCCGCGTCGGCGGCAAGATCTTCGCGACGCTCGGCTATCCGGACACGGCCTGGGGCATGGTCAAGCTCTTACCCGAGCAGCAGGAGCTTTTCATGCGCATCGCGCCCGATGTCTTCGTTCCGTCCAAAGGCGCGTGGGGACGCGGCGGCAGCACGACGGTCGAGCTCAAGCGCGCGAAGGTCGCGTTCGTGCGCGACGCGATGAAGGCTGCGTGGCGAAACGCGGCGCCAGCGCGGCTGACGCGCACGCTCGACTGAAAACCATCCAGGGGAAAACGGCACGCATGTCAGGCAAAGCAGATTCGCTCAAAACGATCTTCTACGCGCTCGGCGCCAACTTCGCGATCTTCGTCGCCAAGCTCGTCGCGGCGATCGTGACAGGTTCCGGCGCGATGACCGCCGAGGCCGTGCATTCGCTCGCCGATTGCGGCAATCAGGGCCTGCTGCTGCTCGGCATGAAGAATGCGAAAGCGCCGCCGTCGCCGGATTATCCGCTCGGCCAGGGCAAGGCGATCTATTTCTGGTCGTTCCTCGTCGCGCTGCTGCTCTTCAGCGTCGGCGGCGCGTTCTCGATTTACGAAGGCCTGCACAAGCTGCAGGAGCCCGAGCCGCTGAAGTGGCCGTGGATCGCGATCGGCGTGCTCGCGTTCGGCATCGTCGCCGAGAGCTTCTCGATGTGGGGCTGCCTCACCGAGGTGAACAAGGCACGCGGTACGAAAAGTCTCTGGCGCTGGTTCCGCGAGAGCCGGCAGAGCGAATTGATCGTGATCTTCGGCGAGGATCTCGCCGCGCTGCTCGGCCTCATCGTCGCGTTCGCGGCGGTGCTGCTGACGATGGTGACGGGCAATCCGATGTTCGACGCGTGCGGCACGCTTGCGATCGGCGTGCTGCTGATCGTGATCGCGGTGTTCATTGCGATCGAGGTCAAGGCGCTTCTGATCGGGCAGAGCGTCGATCCCGAGCTCAAGCAAGCGATCCACGATTTTCTCGAGCAGCGTCCCGAGATCGCACGCGTGTTCAATCTGATCACGCTGCAGCTCGGGCCGGACGTGATGGTGTCGGTGAAGGCGGAGATGAGCCGCGATCTTTCGACGCGCGGCGTGGTGGATGCGATCAACACGGTCGAGCGCGAGATGAAAGCGCGCTTCCCGGAAATCCGCTGGTCGTTCTTCGAGCCCGACGTCGCCGACTGATGACGCCATGAACGCGTTGCCTGCCCGTTGCGATCCCGTGCGCGTGCTGTTCTGGATCGCGTACGGCGCCGCGTGGCTCGCGCTCGGACTCTGGCTTGCGATCAACGTCATCATCGGGCATCGCAACAACGGCCCGCCGATCGCCTCGTGGGAGCCGTTGACCTGGGAGCTCAGCAGCACGCTGATCATGAGCGTGCTCGCTGTTCTCGTGTATCGCTACGAGCAACGCGTGCCGCTGTCGGGCCCGGGTTGGCTGCGCCGGTTGCTGTTTCACGTGCCGGCGGCGATCGTGTTCTCCGCGATTCACACGTTCGGCATGGTCAGCATCCGCGAGATCGTCTACAAGATCGCGGGCAGCCATTACGATTTCGGCGATCCCTGGCTCGGTTTCGCCTACGAGCTTCAGAAGGATCTGATCACGTACTCGATGATCGTCGCGATCTGCGTGCTGCTGCGCACCGTGCGCCTGCGCCGCGAGCGCGAGCTTGCGGTGATCCGGCTCGAGCGCGACCTGAGCGAAGCGCGCCTTGCGCAGCTGACGGCGCAGATCGAGCCGCATTTCGTCTTCAACACATTGAACGCGATCTCGAATCGCATGCACGAAGACGTCGACGCGGCCGACCGCATGATCGCCGCGTTCGCCGAGCTCTTGCGCGCGGCGCTGTCCGAATCGGGCAGCGCGTACGTGAAAGTCGCCGACGACGTGGTTTGGCTCGAGCGTTATTTCGAGCTGATGCGCGAGCGTTTTCGCGGCAAGCTCGAAACGGCAGTTCACCTCGATCCTTCCGCGCGCGCGGCGCGCATTCCACGCCTCTTGTTGCAGCCCTTGGTCGAGAACGCGTTCGAGCACGGGCTCAAGAGCGGGCGAGGGCGCGTCGACGTGCGCATTCGTGCCGAGGGCGATCGTTTGCGCTGCACGGTCGAAGACGACGGTGTCGGCGTGAAACCGGATTTCAGCCCCGGCGTCGGGCTCGGCAATGTGAGAAGCCGGCTCGATCTTCTCTATCCGAACCGTCACCGATTCGAGATTGCGCCCCGCGAAGGCGGCGGCACGCGCGTCGAGATCGATCTGCCGTTGAATGTCGATGGCTGAGGTTCGCGTCGCGATCGTCGAAGACGAGCCGCCGGCGCGCGCGAAGCTGAAGCGTCTGCTCGCGGCACATCCGGGCTATCGCGTTGTCGCCGAAGCGGATGACGTCGCCGGTGGCCTCGCCGCGCTTCGCAACGAGAAGCCGGATTTGTTGTTTCTCGACATCCAGCTAGGCGCTGAAAGCGGCTTCGATATTCTGACGCGTGCGGCGCCGCCGTATCCGCTGATCGTATTCACGACCGCATTCCACGAGCACGCGCTGCGCGCGTTCGAGTTCGCGGCGCTCGACTATCTCCTGAAGCCGTTCGATCGCGAACGCTTCGCTCGTGCGTTGCAGCGCGTGGACGAGCGCCTCGCGACACGCGATGACGAAGCCGGCGAGGAGCGCCTCAGAAAGCTCAGCGCCGATCTCGGCCGCACGCCGCGGTTGACGCGCATCGTCGTGCACGAGCGCGGCCGCGCGGTGATCGTGCCGCTCGCGGACGTGAAGCGGCTCAGCTCCGCGGGGAATTACGTCGAAGTGCATACGGGCGCGCGGCGCCATCTCGTGCGCGCGGCGCTCGCGAGGCTCGCGCAGCGGCTGGATCCGGCCGAATTCCTGCGCGTGCATCGCTCGCATCTGGTGCGCGCGGATTTCATCGCCGAGATTGCGCCGTGGGCGCACGGCGACTTGAAGCTGACGCTGAAGGACGGCGGCGAGTTGATGCTGAGCCGGCGATATCGGAGCCTGTTGCCGGAGCGTTGGCAGGAAGGTCGCGGCTCGTGAGTGAGGTCGGCCGCTTTGCGGCCTTGTTAGGGCGCGAGCCTTCGGCTCGCTCGTCAGGCGTGAGAAAAGCATTTCGCCTTTCTAACGAGTCCGCGCAGCGGACGACCTCACTCCTGACGAGGGCGCGAAGCGCCCGACCTCACTCGCCTTTAGGGGTCGCGCCTTTCGACTGAAACGCAAACAACCATAGCGGCGCGCCTTGCGCCGGCGAATTGGTCCACGTCACCGAATACGTTCCCGCGCGATCGACATCCTTGTACGCGACCGCGCACTGCACGCCGCTGTTGTCCGGGAGCTTCAGGAATTGCTCGATCACCGTGAAGCCGTCGCCGGGCGTCGCCTCCATCCGCTTGAAGCCGCCGTCGCCCCACCAGAATGCGACGAGCGTCGCGGGCCCGGTCGTCGTAACGGTGGCGCTGGTCAGCGTCGATCCTGTCGGCGGATAGTTCTGCGCGACGTCCTTCAAGACATCGGCGTTGCGAACCTCGATGAACGGCATCGTCAGCTCGCCTTTTTCGGTGCCGGGCTTGATGACGCTGACGGTGTGGTTGCTGCCGCCTTTCGCCGACACCGCGACGTACGCTTTCACATCGAACGATTCGTAGCCGCGATAGATCACGCGATTGCCGATCTGCTTCCACGCGTTCGATTTGCTGTCGGTCGGCGCCTTGTCGTTGACGGCATGGCTCGCGACGAACGTGATCAGCGAGCTTCCGGTCGCCTGTGTCGAGATCGCAGGAGTGGTCGCGGGGCTTACGCCGTCGCCTTCGCCTTGGCCGAGCAGCGTGTGCGCACCGAGCGTCGGCCAGTGCGCGTGCAGTCGTTCCGCATCGGGCGCGGGCTGCGCGCGCAGGAACGCCCAGCCGACGGCGAGCAGCACCGCGAACGCGGCGGTCGGAAACCAGGCGGAGGCGAGTCGGCGGAGCGCGATCATGGCGTGTCCTGGCGCGTGGCCGCATGGTGCCAGAAGTCCCGCTCGCGTCAATCGGCGTCCCCTTCGTCACAGAGTTCTTGCCGCGCCGCCCGGCGTACGGTTCGATGCGCTTGCGACAGGAGGACGACAATGCGTGAAGTGATGGGTTGGGCGATGCTGGCGTTCGTGGCGAGCGCGCAGGCGGCGCCGTTCGAGTGGGATGCGTACGGCGGCGACGGCCGCGGCCAGCGGCATGCGCCGCTCGCCGAGATCACGCCGGCGAACGTGCGGCAGCTGGAGCTGGCCTGGACGTTCCGCACCGGCGAGCTCGGCGAAGGTTTCGCGCGCGCGAAAGACGCGCTGACGTTCGAAGCGACGCCGCTTCTGATCGGCGACACGCTGTACATCAGCACCGCGACCGGCGTCGTATTCGCGCTCGACGGCGCGAAAGGAACACAGCGTTGGCGTTTCGATGCGCAAGTCGATCGCAGCCGCGATTATTCGGAGATGGCGAACCGCGGCGTCAGTTACTGGCGTGACGCGAACGCGTCCGCCGCCGCCTGCAGCGAGCGCATCCTGTTCGCGACGATCGACGCGCGCCTCTTCGCGATCGACGCGAAAACAGGAAAGCGCTGCGCCGATTTCGGCGCGAACGGCGAGATCGGCTTGTCGAAAGGCGTGCGTCTCGTCGAGCGTCAGCTCGGCAACTATCAAGTGACGTCGCCGCCGGCGATCGCGGGCGATGTCGCCGTCATCGGCTCGTCGATCGGAGACAACCGCGGCACCGACATCGAGATCGGCGTCGTGCGCGCGTTCGACGTGAAGAGCGGCCGCGAGCTTTGGCATTGGGATCCGATTCCGCGCACCGCGAAGATTCCGGCGGATGCGGCGAATCCGGAATTCAGCGACATCGAGACCCAGCAGGCGCATTGGACGGGTGCTGCGAATGCGTGGGCGCCGTTCGCGGTCGATGCGGAGCGCGGGCTCGTGTTCATCCCGACCGGCTCTGCTAGCCCGGATTTCTTCGGAGGGATGCGGCCGGGCGACGACCACTGGGCCGACTCGATCGTCGCGTTGCGCGCGACAACCGGCGAGCTCGCCTGGGCACGCCAGCTCGTGCATCACGATCTCTGGGACTACGACACGGCCTCGCAGCCGATGCTGATCGATCTCGATCGCGGCGGGGTGAAAGTCGCAGCGCTCGTGCAGTTGACGAAGACAGGCCAAGTGTTCGTGCTCGATCGCTCGACCGGCGAGCCCTTGTTCCCGATCGAGGAGCGCGCGGTGCCGCAGGATGTCGTCGCGAGCGAGACGCCGTCGCCGACGCAGCCGTTCTCGTCATTGCCGCCGCTCGTTTCGCATGCGGCGGTCAAACCTGACGACGCGTGGGGCCTCACGTTTTGGGATCGCGGCGCGTGCCGCGACAAGATCGCTTCGCTGAAGAGCGAAGGCATCTTCACGCCGCCGAGCCTCGAAGGCTCGATCGAACGTCCGGGTTACGCCGGCGGCTCGAACTGGGGCAGCGGCGCATGGGATCCGGAGAGGAATCTTCTGATCGCGAACGTGATGGACGTTCCGATGATCGTCGCGCTGATTCCGCGCGACAAGCTCGATGCCGAATACGATTCGGGCGCCTACAAAGGCTGGGAGTTCGCTTCGCAGCGCGGCACGCCGTACGGCATGCGCCGCACGCTGCTCGCATCGCCGCTCGGCGTTCCGTGCACGGCGCCGCCGTGGGGCAAGCTCGTCGCGGTCGATCTTGCGCAAGGCAAGATCGCATGGGAGAAACCGCTCGGTACTTCGCGCGACAAGGCGACGTGGCCGTTCTGGTATATCCAGGGCGCGCCGAACATGGGCGGGCCGCTGACGACGGCGGGCGGCCTCGTGTTCATTGGCGCTGCGACCGACAATTTCCTGCGCGCGTTCGATACCGCGAGCGGCGAGGAGCTTTGGACGATGCGGATTCCTGCCGGTGCGCAGGCGACGCCGATGAGCTATGCGATCGGCGGCAAGCAATATATCGTCGTCGCCGCCGGCGGCCATGCGAAGCTCGGCACGACACGCGGCGACTACATACTCGCGTTCGCGCTGCCGAAATAAACTCATCGACGCATAGAATTTCGCCTCTCCCGCCGCGCGGGAGAGGCCGCGCCGAAGACGCGGGTGAGGGCACGCCCCAACAAGAAAAAAAGGAAACGCCGATGAAGCCGACTCTCTTCTATCGAATCGCCGCGGTCCTGCTGCTCCTCTTCGCCGCCGGCCACACGGTCGGATTCCTGCGCTTCGTTCCGCCGACCGCGGAAGGACAAGCGGTCCGCAGCGCCATGCACAACGTGCATTTCGCGCTCGGCCGTGGAACCTACAGCTACGCCGGCTTCTACGACGGTTTTGGTCTCACCGTCAGCGTCTATCTCGTGTTCTCGGCGTTCCTCGCCTGGCATCTCGGAGCGCTAGCGCGCCGCCGGCCGGAAGCGATCGGCGCGCTGGCCTGGGCGTTCTTCGCGACACAAGCCGCGCAGCTCGTATTGAGCCTCGTCTACTTCTTCACCGCGCCCGCGATCTTTTCCGGCGTCGTCGTTGCGTGCCTGGGCATCGCCGCGTGGCAGCTTCGCGCGGTGCCTCAATCGCCTGCGAAATAGAGGCCCTCGACGCTGGTCTTTCCGTCGGGCTTCGCCGGAATGCGCGCCCAGCCGACGACACCTTCGCGCGTCTTCACGAGATAATCCGGATTCTGCCCGTTCTCATCATCGCCGCTCGCCGCGTTGAGCAGAATCGTCAGCGGCGTATTCGCGGGCAACGTGATCAGAGCATGCTTCGCATCGCCGCCTTTGTCGGCGGTCAGCGAGAGCGCGGCCGTGGTCTTGCCGTCGATGCCGACATAGCGGAACGGCTGCGAGGCTTCGACAAACCGCTTGCCGTCGTAGCGGAACAGACGTCGATGATCGTAGAGATTGTCGCTGTGGCCGAACACGTAGATATCGCCGCTCGGCAGGAACGCGAAATCGGTGCCCGCCGATTCGAAAATTTGGCTTTCGGGATCGTCCGCCTTCGTCAGCAAGTGGCAGCTCGGATCGGCGCTGGGGCCAGAATCGCAGGCGAGCGCGAGCGGCGGCAGGCCGTGGCCGAGGTCGAGCAGCATCGGCTCGGACGCGTACACGCCGGCTTCTTCGTAATCCTTAAGATACGCGGGCGGCGTCTTCACCGGCGTCGATTTGTCGGCCGGATAGTAGACGCGCACGCCTTCGTGCTTGAGCTCGAGCTTCGTCAGTTTCGGAAACAGCGTGGCCGGATCGGTTGCGCCGGCGGACGCGGCGGTGCTGAACGCAGCGAGCAAGACGAACGGAGCGATGCGCACGAAAAATCCTCGATCAATGAATGCCGACGCCGACGCCGAGCCCGAAGCTCACGCGCGGCCGCTCATACGGAAAGTTGACCGGCCACAAATGCACGGTCGCGTTTTCGACCAGCGGGAATACGTACTCGTGGTCGTCGACGCGACCGACGTGCGAGCCGTTGAGACGGCCGCGCAGCGTGACGAAACGTCCGGCCGGAAAATCCAAGGCTTCGACATAGCCCGGCAGAGCGACGATGAAGCGGCCCTGCGTCGGCGCGGTTTGCTCCGGCCGCTGCGAATCGTCGAGCGGGTAGGCGACGATCTGCACTTCCGTGCGGTCGGTGAGATTGCGCACGTCGAGGATCTTGCCGCCCCAGATCACGTCGGCATCGTGATAGCGTTCGGGCTGAACGGCGACATCGGCCGGCATCGTCGCGGTCGCGGGCGCGTCCTTGAAGACCGGCGTCGCCGCGCAGCCTGCCAGCGCGATGCATCCGCCGACTACGGCCAGCAAAAGACGGTTTTTCATGGACGCACACCACGAGATCATCGAAGACGGATGGCTATTCTCCACGGATCGCGGGCGGCTGGATATCGACTTGATTCACGGCTTCCTCGCCCGTGAGTCGTACTGGGTGCCCGGAATCCACCGCGAGCTGGTCGAGCGCGCGATCGCGAGCTCGCTGTGCTTTGGCGTCTACCGCGACGCAAGCCAGATCGCATTCGCCCGTGTAATCACCGATGGCGCCGGCTTCGCCTGGCTCGCCGACGTGTTCGTCGCCGCAGGGCAGCGCGGCGGGGGAATCGGGAAGCGGCTGATCGCGTTCGTGCTCGCGCACCCGGATCTGCAGCGGGTCCGGCGGTTCATGCTCGCGACGCGCGATGCGCACGGGCTGTACGAGCAGTTCGGGTTCACGGCACTGGCCCGGCCTGAACGGATGATGGAAAAGTACGATCCAGACGCCCTGTCGCGCTGATTTCTCACCGGAGTGGTGCACCGCAAATAGCGAACCCACACGCCGGCACGTTACGCTTCGCGCCGTCCGGGATCGTGCTGCGTGTGCAGGGCTTCCGCGGTACACCCTACGCAGCCGCGCGATCGCGGCGCATCGCATCGAATGAATCTGCCGCTTACGTATCACTTCGGCGAATACCGGCTCGATCCGGCTGCGCGTGAGCTCAGCCGCGGCGGCGAGACCGTGCTCGTGCCGACGCGCGTGTTCGATTGCCTCGTTTATCTGATCGAGCATCGCGAGCGCGCGATCGGGCGCGACGAGCTGGTCGCGGCGTTGTGGGGGCGCGTGGACGTGTCCGACGCACAGCTCGGTCAGATCGTGCTGCGCGCTCGGCGCGCGGTGGGCGACGACGGCAACGATCAGCGCTTCATCCGCACGATGCCGAAGTACGGGTACCGGTGGTCGGCCGATACCGAGGTCGTGACGGAGCGCGCGCCGGTTCCGGTGCCTCCTGCCGGTCGCGTGGTTGATCTCGAGCCAGTGCAAGCACCCGATGTCGTGGCCGAGGCGCCGCGCCGGAACCGGCGCAGCGGATGGTTGCTCGCCGGCCTCGCGCTCCTGATCGCCGCAATTGCGCTCTTCGCGCAACTACGGACGTCGCATCCGCCGATCGTAACGGCGGATCGCGCGGTGGTGGTGCCGGTCGATGTCGTCGCCGGACCCGAACAGGACTGGGTACGGCTCGGCGGCATGGACGCGCTCGCATCGCGATTGCGAGCCGCGGGCTTGCGCGTACCGCCGAGCGAAAGCGTGCTCGCCGCGTTGCAGGCAGGACGTCAGACCGGCGGCGATGCGGATGCCGCGTTGCGCGGCGCGACGTCGGCCGAGCTGATCGTGCGCGCCAGGCTCGCGGCGACGCCGCAGGGCTGGAAAGTCGATCTCGATGCGCAATCGGCGAATGGCGCGCCGCTCAAGGCGGCTTCGGAAGGACGCGACGTGCTGCCGACGTTGCGCCGCGCGGCCGACCAACTATTGATGCGCATGGGCAAGGTGGTGCCCGATCAGGGCAGCACCGAGAACGGGCTCGACGAGACCTTGCAGCGCGCCGATGCGGCGCTGCTCGCCAATCAGCTCGAAGTGGCGCGCACGATTCTGCTCGCGGCGCCGGAGCTCGCGCGCAGCGAGCCGCAGCTGCGCTATCGGCTGGCGATGGTCGATTTTCGCGCAGGCCGCTTGCGCGAAGTCGAGTCGAGCTTGAAGTCGCTGCTGGACGACGGCGCCGCGGCGAAGGATGGACTGCTGCGCGCGCGCGTCTACACGGGCCTTGGCACTGTGCATCTCAATCTCGGCCGCTTCGCCGAATCCGAACAGGATTTCGCCGCCGCGGTCGATGCGCTAGCGGGCTGGCAGCGTCCGCTCGAACGCGGACAGGCGCTCGGCGGCCGCGGGGCGTCGCGCGCGGCGCAGTATCGCTACGCTGAAGCGGCGGAAGATCTTTCGCGCGCGCGCATCGAGCTGATCCAGGCCGGCGATCTCCTCGGCAACGCGCGGCTCGACATGGTCGGCGGCGAACTGGAGCTGCAGCGCCAGCGGCCGAACGCGGCGCGTCCGCAGCTCGAAGCCGCCGTTGCGACGTTCGAGCGCTTCGATGCGGTCAACGAGCGCCTGCACTCGCTCGCGATGCTGGTCGACTGCGAGCGCCTGCAGCTCGACTACACGGCTGCGCTCGCGACCAGCGACCGCGCGATCGAGCTGCGCGCACGCGTGTCCGATCCGCAGTTGCGCACGCAGCTGATGGTTTCGCGCGCGGAGCTTCTACTCGATCTTGGCCGCCATAACGAGGCGCGCGCGTTGCTGACCGATAGCGATCAGGGACCGCCGCCGCTCGATCCGCAATCGCTGGCCGACGTCGAACGCGTACGCGCCGAGCTCGCGCTGGCGACGGGCGATGCGTCGGCGGCGATCGTACATGCCGAGGCGGCGCTGAGCCGGATCGAAGATCCGCATGACGCCGCGGCGCGCGCGTGGCTCGTGCGTCTTCGCGAGCGCGCGCAAACATCGCTCGGACGCGGCGAGGATGCCCGGCGTCAGGTCGCGGCGGCAATTGCTGCGGAAACGCCGGAAGGGCGCGAGGCGATCGGTTATCGGATCGCGGTCGCGGAGACGGCCGGGAACGACGAAGGCGCTGAAGCCGAGAAGCAGTTCAGCGCGGCGATCGCGGCAGCCGATGCCGACGGGATTCCGGCGCACATGGTCGTCGCCGTCGGCGCCTATGCCGATTGGCTGCTCGCACGCGACCGCGCCGCCGACGCGCAAGCGATCGTCGGCCGCATTGCCGCGTGGTCCGAGCGCGATTTCCGCTGCGCGCTGGTGCAGCTCAAGCTGTTCCACACGATCGGCCAGGCGGCGCCGTGGTCGGCGGCTCTAGGGCATGCGCAGAAGCTGGCCGGCGAGCGCGAGATTCCAGACGAGCTTCGCCGCCCGCCCGCCGGGTAGGTTTTGTTTTTGTACCGCGCAAAAAAAAATTCCATAACGGGAATGCAATGACTTTGGAGTGACCGGATTTCCCGCCGGCCACAGCGTACGCATCGATGAGGCTTCGGAAGCGGCAGCGTTGTCGCCGCGCCGAAGCCGTTTGCGTTCCTGTTGCCGAGGAGTGGATATCCGATGACGTTTTGCATTGCGATGCCGGGCGTGCGCCGCTGGATCAACGCCGGCTTGTTCTCGCTGGGATGGATGGTCGCTTGCGCGGCGCAAGCCGGTACCGATCCTTGGACTTTGAGCGGCACGCTCGTCGCATCCGACGGCGCCGCGAACGATTTCCTCGGCCGCTCGGTCGCGATCGACGGCGACACCGCCGTGGTCGGCGCCGGCGGGTCCGATGTCGGCGGCAACGACAGCCAGGGCGCGGCGTATGTCTACGTGCGTTCGGGCGGCGCTTGGACGCAGCAGATCAAGCTCACCGCGTCCGACGGCGCCGCCGCCGACGAGTTCGGCTTCGCCGTCTCGATCAGCGGCGACACGATCATCGTCGGCTCGCGGTTCGTCAACGCGGACGGCATCAATGGCCGCGGCGCTGCGTATGTGTATGTGCGCAGCGGCACGACCTGGAACGAGCAAGCCAAGTTGATGGCCGACGACGCGGCCGCGTTCGATGAGCTTGGCTTCTCTGTGAAGATCGACGGCGATACTGCCGCGGTCGGCGCGCCGTTCGCGAACGGAAGCCAGGGCAAGGTTTACCTCTTCACGCGCTCAGGCACCGCTTGGAGCGCGCAGACGATGCTGACCGCCGACGATGGCGCCGCGTCGGACCGCTATGGCCTTGCGCTCGCGCTCGATGGCGACACGCTCGCGATCGGCTCGCCGTCGGCCGAAGTCGGCGGCAACAGCGATCAGGGTGCGGTCTATCTCTACGCACGGTCCGGCGGCGATTGGAGCTACCAAGCCAAGATCAACGCCGAAGACGGCGCTCCGTTCGACGAATTCGGCGTCTCGGTATCGCTCGACGGGAACGACATCATCGCCGGTGCGCACTACGCGGACATCGGCAGCATCCCGGGCCAAGGCGCGGCCTACGTGTTCACGCGTTCGGGCACGGACTGGACGCAGCAAGCGAAGCTTTCCTCCAGCGATGGCTGGTTCGGCGACGAGTTCGGCTTTTCGGTCGGCATCTCGGCCGGTCATGCCATCGTCGGCGCGTTGTTCGCCAATCCCAACGGCAACGAGAACCAGGGCGAGGCGTACATCTTCACGCGCAGCGGCAGCGATTGGACGCAGGAGACGCCGCTGATCTCCGACGGCGCGAGCGGCGATGAGTTCGGCATCGGCGTCGCGATCGACCACGGCACCGCGGTCGTCGGCGCCGAGTACGGAACCGTCGACGGCGACTGGCGCGGCGCGGCGTACGTGTATTCGTCCGGCGGCGATGGCGTGTGTGCGAACCCGATCGTCGAGAATTTCGATGGCGTGACCGTGCCCGCATTGCCAGCAGGCTGGACCTTCACCGCGGCGGCCGGCACGGGTCCGTGGGAAACCGTGAGCGATGCAGCGGACACGGCGCCGAACGCCGCGCACGCGCCGGATCAATCGAGCCCGTCCGATCTTTATCTCGATTCGCCGGTGTTCGTGCCGCAAGAGGGCTCGACGTTGAGCTTTCGCCATCGCTACGATTTCGAGCCGACCTACGATGGCGCCGTGCTCGAGATCTCGATCGACGGTGCGCCGTTCACGGACATCGTCGCGGCCGACGGCAGCTTCGTCGACGGCGCCTATAGCGACACGATGCAGGGCAGCAGCGCGATCGCTGGGCGCCAGGCGTGGACTGGCAACAGCGCCGGCGCGTTCATCACGACGACCGTCACGTATCCGCCGTCCGCGATCGGTGCGCCGGTGCAATTGCGCTGGCGCGCGGTCAGCGACGTCACCGTCGGTCTCACCGGCTGGTGGGTCGACACGATCACGCTCGGTTGCAACGACGGCGCGCCGCCGGTGCCGCACGCCGAGATCTCGCCCGCGAGTTTCGATTTCGCGCTCGCGCCCGGAACGATGGCGACGGATACGTTGACGATCGCAAATATCGGCGACGCCGGCAGCGCGCTCGATTTTTCGATCGACGAAGCCGGCGCCGATTGCAACGTGCCGGCGGACATTCCGTGGTTGAGTGTGGATGTCGCAAAGGGCGATGTCGCCGCGGGTTCGTCGCAGGACGTGATCGTCACGGCCGATGCGAGCAGTCTCGATGACGGCAATTATTCTGCGCTGCTGTGTGTGGCGAGCAACGATGCGGATCAGGCGCTGGTGCCCGTCGCGATTACGCTGACGGTGAGCGGGCAGAATCCGGACGTGATTTTCGCGGATGGGTTTGACGGCAACTGATGGGTACGGGAACGGAGTAAGCAGCAATGGCAGTTTCAGCAACAATGTTTCGCATGCGCTATGCGGTGACGGCGATCAGCCTCGTCACGTGTCTCTCGGCCGGCGCAGGCGAACCCGGCATCAGCCTCGCCGTGACGGTCGGCACCGATGTTTCCGCCGGCGCCTGCGGCAATCAACCGTCGATCAGCGTCATGACCGGCACGTTCGTGAACTACTGCTACGTGGTGACGAACCAGAGCGGCGAAACGATGAATTTCATCACCGCCGAGCAGGACGACATCGGCCGCTTCAAGATTCTCGAGCCGCACGCGCTCGCGCCCGGCGAAAGCTATCAATACAACCGCATCGCAACCGCGCTCGAATCGCAGAGCGTATCGACGACGTGGACCGCGTTTCCGATTGCTCCCGACTACACGATGGCCGAGAACGTTCCGGATCGCGTGTTCGCGGACGGTTTCGACGATTCCGCAGGCGACCCTACCTTCGATTTCGTCGAGATCAGCGGCAGCGGAACCTGGCTCGACATCGATCCGGACAGCAACGCGGTCGTGCCGGTGTCGATCGGTTTTCCGTTCACGTACTACGGCATCACCTCGGATCAGGTCGGCGTCGGCATCAACGGCGGATTGCTGTTCGGCGTCGCGAGCGGTTATCTCAACTACACGCCGGATGTGTTGCCGTCGGTGCCGCTCGGTCCTGCGATCCTGCCGTGGTGGGATACGTTCTTCGATTCGTCCGGCGCGGTGTACGCGCAGACGTTCGGCGATGCGCCGGACCGGACGTTCGTCGTCGAGTGGAAGGACAACGTGCATTTCCCAGCGACGCCGGAAGGCGTGACGTTCGAGCTCGTGCTGCACGAAACGACGAACGCGATCGATTTCCTCTACGCCGATACGTTGTTCGGCGATCCGCAATACGATCACGGCCTCTGGGGAACGGTCGGGCTCAATTCCGGCGCCGATTTCGCCAAGGTCTATTCACGCAATGCGGCTGCGCTCGACGACGGCGAGATCGTGCGCTTCGAGCCAACGCCGATGACGTCGTTCAGCGCGACGGCGCAGGTTTCGGTCACGGTGGGTAAGCCGATCATCGATGTTTCGCCTCTCGCGATCGACGCAGTGGTCGCGGCAGGCGCGAGCACGAGCGCGCCGCTCGCGATCGGCAACGACGGTACGCTCGATCTCGACTGGACAGCCGGCGAAGCGCCGATGGCGCGCGCGATTGCGCCGAAACGTTTGCAGTCCAAGCGCATCGCCGCGCCGCTCGGCGGCCTCGTCGTGCCTGCGTTCGCGTTCGATCAGCTGCCGGATTTCCCGCCGCTCGTCACGTTCGACGTGATGCAGCCGAGCATCGTCATGCCGATCTTCTCCGGCGCGCGCCGCATCGCCGGCGCAGATTTCGCCGGCAGTGATTTCGGCACGCTCTATGCGCTCGACTACTGGCAGCAGGAATTGCTCGCCGTGCAGACGACCGATTGCGGCTGCGTCGATCAGTTCGTGCACATCGGCTGGACGCGCGCCGCGGACGACGAAGACTGGATGAGCATGCACTACGACGCGACGAGCGGCCGGTTCTATGGCCTCTCGTACGGTGGATTGCAGCGGCGCACCTCGCACCTGCTTACGATCGATCCCGCGACCGGCGCATCGACCGTCGTCGGCGCGATCGGCGGCATCGACGATCCGCAATTCGGCACGCAAGTGCAGGCGATCGCGGTGAGTCCGGAAGGCTTGATCTACGGCGTCGAAGCGGTCGGCAGCAATCTGATCGCGATCGATCGCGTAACGGCACAGGCGACCGTCATCGGCTCGCTCGGTTTTCCGCTCGCCGGCGCCGACATGGATTTCGACGATGCGACCGGCACGCTCTATCTCCTCGCAGGTGATGCGAATCTGCAAGCCGAGAGCACGTATACCGTCGACACGCATACCGGGTTCGCACAACCGATCTCGCTGGTCGGCGTCGACGGCCGCTCGAATGCGTTGAGTGCGTTTGCGATCGCGACGGTCGGGCCGTGTACCGAACAGGACGACGTGCCGTGGCTCAATTTCGATACGTCGAGCGGTGTCACCGCGCCGGGAGCGTCGGACGATGTGGCGGTCGGATTCGATGCGTCGGCGCTCGCTGCAGGAACGTATCGTGCGAATGTCTGCATCGACAGCAACGATGGTGCGCATCCGCGTGTGATCGTACCGGTGAGCTTGACGGTGCAATAAGCGACGACGCAATTACTCGACCTTCAGCCACTCCAGCCGCTGCGCTCCGTAGCGGCTCTGCGCCAGCGTCTCGCGCAGCACCGGCAAGAGCTCATCGAGCTGCCGATCGAACTTCCACGGCGGATTCAGGATCGCCATGCCGCAGCCGTTGAGCCGGAGCGCGGAGTTGTCCGGATGCAGCAGCAGCTCCGCGACCAGCACCTTGGCCGCGCCGCTCTTGTTCGCGAGCCAGCGATGGAACGGCAGGATGTGCTGACGCAGCTTGATCGGATACCAGATCGCGTAGATCGCATTCGGCCAGCGCGTCATCGCATCGGCGAGCGCGTCTTCGATGCGCGTGAATTCGCCGACCTGCGCTTCGAACGGCGGATCGATCAGCACGACGCCGCGCTTCTGCTTCGGCGGCGTCAGCGCCTTCAGCGCCTCGTAGCCGTCGCGCTGATGCACGGCGAAACGCGGATCGCCGCGGAAGAGGGCCTTCAGCGCTTCGGCTTCGTCGTCCTGCAGCTCGCAGACGATCGCGCGATCGTGTTCGCGCATCACGAGGCTTGCGAGGAGAGGCGATCCCGGATAAACGGCAAGCTCGTTCGTCTGGCCCGCGTTGAGCGCGCGCACGAGGTTCACGTAGACGTGCAGCAACGTCGGCAGTCGCGTGCTCGCGAGGAGTCGTTGCACGCCGCCCGCGTACTCGCGCGTACGCAACGCTTCCTCGGCGCGCAAGTCATAGCGTCCGCGACCTGCGTGCGTGTCGAAATAGCAGAACGCGCTGTGCTTGCCCTTCAGCGATTCGAGCAAGCCGAGCAGGATCGAATGCTTGAACACGTCGGCGAAATTGCCGGCGTGGAATGCATGGCGATAGTTCATCGGGTTGCGAGCGCCGAGAGCCAGGGGAATTCGGTGTGCCCGCCGCGTGCAAGGACAACGCCGCTGCGCATCCTTGCGCGCCGCGCGCACGCCGGGCGATGCCCCATTGTCGGCCGTGCGGCGTCTTTGCGCCAGCGTCCCGATCAATAGGCGACCGTGATGCGCTTGTTCGGTGCGTCGTTCTTCTCGGCGCGATCGAGCAGCGCGGTGGCGTAGTCGTCGATCGAGATGCGGCTGACGCCGTTCGCATCGGTCAAGAGCTGATCGCCGCCGACGCGATAGCGGCCGGTGCGCTCGCCGGGCTCGAGCAGTGCGGCGGGGCTGATATAGGTCCAATCGACGGTGGTCGAAGCACCGCGGAACACGTCCAGCGCGGCGGCTTGCGCGTTGGCCTCGGGCTTCCACGCTTCCGGAAAATGCGGATCGTCGATGACTTTGACGCCCGGCGCAGTTTCAAGACTCGCCGCGCCGCCAACCCAGACGAGGCGCTTGACGCCGGCTTTCGACGCCGCATCGAGCAGCGTGCGGGCGTTCGTGGGCACTGCTGTTGGATCGCCGTCGCGACGCGCGGAGAGGCTGGCGATGAGAACGTCCGCTCCGTTGATCGCGGAGCTGAAGCTTGCGGGATCGGCGACGTCGCCGACGGCAATCTTCAAGTGCGCGTGACTCGTGGCGAGCCGCGACGGATCGCGAACGATCGCGATCACATCGTGTCCGCGCCGCAACGCTTCATCGAGGATGCGCCCACCGATATGGCCGGTGGCGCCGAACAGAGCAATTTTCATGGGCTTCTCTCCAGTAAGTCGATGGAGCGCAGCATGAGGCCGCGGCCGTCGCGGATATACGGCGGTCGGCGGAAATCAATGTAAACTCATGCTTTACGGTTCGTGCTGGACTATGCCGATAGCGAACGTCAATCTGAATCGGCTCGCCGTGTTCGCTGCGCTGGTGCAAGCGGGTTCGTTCACCGCCGCGGCGGAACAGCTCGGTTCGACCAAGGCGATGGTCAGCCAGCATCTTGCGCGGCTGGAGAAGGAGCTTGGCGTCACCTTGCTCGCGCGCAGCACGCGGCGCATGGCACTGACCGAGGCCGGCGCACGTTTCCATGCCGATTGCGTGCGCATCCTCGCCGATACGGAAGCCGCGATCGATCGCCTCGGCGAAAGCCGCGAAACGCCGGAAGGCACGTTGCGTATCACGGCGGCGAGCGATCACGGACCGGCCGTCGTCGCGCCTGCGCTTGCGAGCTTCATGCAGCGCCATCCGCCCGTCAAAGCCGATCTCGTGATCACCGATCGCGTCGCCGATCCGATCGCCGAGCGCTTCGATGTGTCGATCCGCGTCGGCTGGCTGCGCGATTCGACGCTCCGCGCGGCGCGTCTCGCTGCGTTTCGTCAATGTGTCGTGGCGTCGCCCGCGTATCTTGCCGAGCAAGGAACGCCGCGGCGCCCGGATGATCTCCCGCGGCATCGCTGGATCGCGCTATCGGTGTTGTCTTCGCCGCTGCGCTGGACGTTCACGTCGCACGGCGGCGTGCGCCGAAGCGTGCGCGTGAATGCGATCGCACAGGTCGACAATACGTTGGCCGCGCATGCGCTCACGGTCGCGGGCCTCGGCGTGTCGGTGCTGCCCGATTATCTGGTCGAAGCCTCGCTTCGCGACGGCCGGCTGGTGCCGCTGTTGCCCGCGTATCGCTTGCCGGACGGCGGCATCTACGCGGTGTATCCCGGCCGTCAGCCGGAGGCGAAAGTGCGCGCGTTCATCGCGCATCTTCGCGAGAGCCTAGGCGGCGGATGAAAAAAGGTGGCCGATGCATCGCAGACTGCAGAGGGAGGCGGGGAGGTGCAGTCGGATGACGTTGGGGAAGGGCATCGTGGCGATGCATCGGCCAATACGTTGTTGCCTGTGGTCGTTTTTTCGCTTCCGGGGCAGGAGCGATCTGACGGCGCAAACACTATCCGCGCAGCATGCAGGGACTTTGCAGACACTATGGAAAAAGCGAGGAAGCGGGGTTAGCGCTTCGTAAGCGCTATGACTTGGGGCGGATACCAGCGGCATGCGGCCTGCGCTAGGCTCGGCGTTTTCCAGGGGAGTGAAACGGATGCGGACGCTCTTGAAGTGGCTGTTGCGCCTGATCGTGCTGGGGATCGTGCTCGTTGCCGTGTTCTTCGTGCACGTCTGGTATTTCAAGCCGTTTTCGATCGATTTGTTCTACACGCGCGTGTTCGCGAAGTTCGCGTTCCAGAGCCCCGAGCTCTTGAGCAATATGCGCATCCTGCCGTCGTGGCTCGATTTCTACAGCGACAAGTTCGACGACGCTTCGCCCGCGCATGCGGCGGAAATGGCTGCGGCGATCAAGGACGATGTCGGCGTGCTGCATCGCTACGATCGCAATGCGCTCGATCGCGACGGTCAGCTCTCGTACGACGTGCTCGATTATTTCCTCTCGATCCAGGTCGAAGGCGATCGCTTCCGCGATCATGATTTCCCGGTCAATCAGCTGTTCGGCGTGCAGTCGAGCTTGCCGAACTTCATGGCGCAGACGCACCAGGTCAACAACAAGCACGACGCCGAATCCTATATCGCGCGGCTCGACAAGTTTCCGCTGAAGTTCGAGCAGGTGGTCGAGTCGCTCAAAGTCCGCGAAGCGAAAGGCGTGATTCCGCCGCAATTCACCGTCACCGAAGTGCTCGCGCAGATGGACGGCTTCATCGGCAAGCCGGCCAAGGAAAACGTTCTGTACACGAGCTTCAAGGAAAAGCTCGGCAAGCTCGCAGCGGACGCGATGGATCAAGCGACGCGCGATGCGTTGCTCGCGCGCGCCGAGTCTTCTATCGACAAGAGCGTGTATCCGGCGTACCGGAACCTGATCGAATATTTCAAAGCGCTGCAGCCGAAGGCACAGGGCAATTTCGGCGCCTGGCACTTGCCGGACGGCGATGCGTATTACGCGTGGTGCGTGCGCATGCACACGACCACGGACATGACGCCCGAAGAAGTGCATACGCTCGGCCTCGCCGAAGTCGCGCGCGTCTCCACGGAAATGGACGCGATCCTCAAGGAGAAGGGCCTCGCCGACGGCACGATCGGCGCGCGCGTGCAGCAGCTCGCGCACGAACCCGAGTCGACGTTCCCGAACACGCCCGAGGGTAAGGCCGCGATGCTCAAGCAGTATCAGGCGATCCTCGATGATGTGAACAAGAATCTCGACGGCGCGTTCGATGTGAGGCCAAAGCTTGGCGTCGAAGTGAAAGCGGTGCCGGAATTCGCCGAGAAAACCGCGCCCGGCGCGTACTACGAGCCGGGTTCGTTCGACGGTACGCGGCCCGGCGTGTTCTACGCGAACATGCGCGACACCGCGGAGACGCCGAAATGGGCGATGCGCACGCTCGCGTATCACGAAGGCATTCCGGGCCATCATTTCCAGATCTCGATCGCACAGGAATTGAAGGGCGTTCCGTTCTTCCGCCGCGTGCTGCCGTTCACCGCGTACGCCGAAGGCTGGGCGCTTTATTCGGAACGGCTCGCGTGGGAGCTCGGGTTCGAGAAGGATCCGCTCGACAATCTCGGCCGCTTGCGCGACGAGATGATGCGTGCGGTGCGCCTCGTCGTCGATTCTGGCATTCACTACAAGCACTGGACGCGCGAGCAGGCGATCCAATACATGATGGACAACACCGGCATGGCCGAGTCGGACGTCACCGCCGAGATCGAGCGCTACTTCGTCGATCCCGGCCAGGCGCTCGCTTACAAGGCCGGCATGCTGAAGATCCTGGCGCTGCGCGAGAAGGCCAAGCAGGCGCTCGGTCCCAAGTTCGTGCTGAGCGAGTTCCACGATCAGGTGCTGACCCACGGCTCGCTGCCGCTGGCGCTGCTGGAGCGCGTGATCGACGATTGGATCAAGCAGAAGCAGGGCGGATGACAGCCATCACCCGCGATGACTGACGCCTCTGCCTGTCGCGCGAGGCGTCGAATGACGATGATCCTTCCGCACCGTTCGTGGTGCGGAAGGAGACGCCATGAATCTGTCCGACATCACTTTGCCGAATTTGAATCTTTCCGCTTCGCAGCGGGAGACGTTGGAGAAGTATTTGCCGCTGGTCGTCGTTGCGATCCTGGTTTGGTTCGCTGCGCGAGGGCTCAAGAAGATGGCTTGGACGGCGTTTGGGTTGTTTTGGGCGTTTCATTGGGTGCATCCGCTGAAGTGGGTTTTGCGCTGAGCGCGCGGCTTCGTCGTCGTCCCGGCGGTGGCCTACCGTCGTCATCGCGGCTGAGGCCGGCCATCGTCATCCCGGCGAAGGCCGGGATCCATTTGCTTTCGCCTTGTTCTTGGGAAGCGTTTCGCTCGCCTGCCGGCGAGCGGGTCACTTCTCTTTGCTTGCCCAAAGAGAAGTAACCAAGAGAAAGGGCACCCTCGGTGCCGCGGTCGCCGGGCTCCTGCCCGGCGACTGCGCGAGCGGGCTACGGGGTTCGCTGACGACACATCCTGTGCCGGCAGCGAACGCGCGGGCATCCATGCCCGCGCCCCTTCGGGCTTTTCCTTCGCCCCCTCGCCGCGGCACAGAGGGGCCCGGGTGGAGCAAAGCGCGGCCGTCCTGGCCGCAGAAGCCAAGCAAAGAAAGGCGAAGCACTTTCTTTTCCCCTCTCCCGCTTGCGGGAGAGGGGAGGGTGAGGGCGCGCGGGTTCGAGCTTTCAAAGATCAAAACGGAAGCCGCATCGCTGCGCTTGCGATTGCGTACGCGCGCTGAGGGAAAACGGCTGCGCGGCGCCTATTGGCTGCTTGTTACCATTGCCGTGTCGCCGCTATCGGCTCTACGTTCCAAGGCAGTTCCCATGACCATGCAAGCTACGCTCGCGCTGATCGACCGTTACTACGCTGCGTTCAACCGCGGCGACTGGAACGCGATGCTCGACTGCCTCACCGAGGATGTCGTCCACGATCTCAATCAAGGCCCACGCGAGAAAGGTCGCGAGACGTTTCGCGCGTTTCTCGGGCGCATGGACAAGAGCTATTCCGAGCAGCTGCGCGATATCGTGCCGATGAGTAATCCCGACGGCTCGCGCGCATCGGCGGAATACGTCGTGCATGGAACGTACAAAGTCAGCGACGAAGGCTTGCCGCCGGCGAAGGGACAGAAGTACGTGCTGCCGGGCGGTGCGTTCTTCGATATTCGCGATGGGCGCATCGCGCGAGTGACGAACTACTACAACTTGCAGGATTGGATCGCACAGGTCGGCGGCTGACGGCGCGGTCGTGCGCATGCCGCCGCGGGTTGCGATCGTCGGCGGTGGTCCGACGGGGTTGATGGCGGCTGAAAGCGCGCGCGCGGCGGGCGCGGATGTCGATGTTTACGATCGGATGGGATCGGTCGGACGCAAGTTTCTGATCGCCGGCAAGGGCGGGCTCAATCTCACGCACTCCGAAGCGTTCGAATCGTTCGTCGAGCGCTATGGCGCGCGGCGTGCGGACATCGAGCGCTGGCTCGCTGTGTTCGATGCGGACGCGCTGCGCGAATGGGCGCGCGCGCTCGGTGTCGATACGTTCGTCGGCACGTCGGGTCGCGTGTTTCCGATGGATCTCAAGGCCGCGCCGCTGCTGCGTGCGTGGCTGCGCCGGTTGCGTGCGAGCGGCGTGCGGTTTCATATGCGGCATCGCTGGGTCGGCTGGGACGAAACGGGTGCGTTGCGCTTCGAGCATGACGATGGCGAGCGCCGCGTAGCGACGGATGCGGTGGTGCTTGCGCTGGGTGGTGCGAGTTGGCCTGTGCTCGGTTCCGATGGCGCTTGGGTGTCTGCGCTGCGCGATCGCGGAATCGATATCGCACCGCTGGAACCGTCGAACTGCGGTTTCGATGTGGGCTGGAGCGAGCACTTCGCTGCGCGGCACTCGGGTGAGCCGGTGAAGCCGGTTGTCGTCGAGTGGCGAAGCCGTAGCGAAACGATTCGTCGTCAGGGCGAATTCGTCGTGTCCGCGTACGGCATCGAAGGCAGTCTGATCTACGCGGCGAGTGCGGCATTGCGCGATGAGATCGCTGCGCATGGTTCCACGCGAATCGTTCTCGATCTTGCGCCCGCGCGCGATCTCGCAAGCCTCACCCGCGATCTTGCGCGTCCGCGAGGCGGACGTTCGATCAGCGAGCACTGGCGCCGCCGTGCAGGCATCGATGGCGTCAAAGCCGGCTTGCTGCGCGAAGTGCTCGACAAATCTGTGCTCGACGATGCGTCGCGCGTCGCGGCGACGATCAAGGCGCTGCCACTCACATTGCAACGCGCGCGGCCGATCGAGGAAGCGATCAGCAGCGCCGGCGGCGTGCGCTTCGAGGCGCTCGACGAAGGTTTGATGCTGACGCGCATGCCGGGTATTTTCTGCGCGGGCGAGATGATCGATTGGGAAGCGCCGACGGGCGGGTATTTGCTGACGGCGTGTTTTGCGAGTGGGGTGATCGCGGGACGCGCGGCGGCGTATCGCCATCGTCCCGGCGAAGGCCGGGATCCAGCTCTTCTTACGACGTCAAAGCTGGGTCCCGGCCTTCGCCGGGACGACGAGGCTGGATAACTCCGCCGCCCGCCACAAATACCAACTCGCCACCGACCGATATGGCCGCCAGCGCTCGCCGCGCTTCTCGACCGCCTCGCGCGTCGGCATCTCGCGCTTGCGGAACGCGACGGCGAAACCTTTGCGGACGCCGTAGTCGTCGACCGGCAGCACATCGGGCCGGCCGAGCCGGAACATCAGCACCATCTGCGCGGTCCAGCGGCCGATGCCGCGCAGTTGCGTGAGGCGTTCGACCAGTGCCTCGTCGTCCAGGCGGCGTGCGGCTGCGAGCGAAGGCAGGCGGCCGTCGGTGCTCGCGAGCATCAGATCGCGCAGTGCGAGCAGTTTCGAGCGCGAAAGCCCGGCGCCGCGCAAGGCATCGTCCGATACGCTCGCAAACGCTCGCGCGACACCCGCGCCGCGTGCCCGCGGAACGAGTGCGAGCACACGCGCGTGGATCGTCGCGGCGGCTTTGCCGTGCAGCTGCTGATAGACGATCGCTTCGAGCAGCACGTCGAAGAGGCTCGCCGCGCCTTTGAGCTCCATGCGGAACGGGCCGGCCTTGTCGATCAGCCGCGCGAGCAGCGGATCGGCGGCGCGAAGATGCGCGAGCGCTTCGTCCGGATCGAATCCGAATGCCGATTCGGTGCTGCGCGCGCTGCTCCGGGCCATAGCTCTTCCGTCAACTCATGCAAACCGCTTCGACGTTGTTGCCGTCCGGGTCGATCAGGAACGCGGCGTAATACGTCGGGCTGTAGTCGGCGCGCAGGCCCGGCGCGCCGTGATCTTTCGCGCCGGCCTTGATGCCGTTCTTGTGGAAGCGATCGACGGCAGCGCGATCTTCGGCGCGGAATGCGACGTGCGTGCCGGCGCCTTTCGTGCTTTTGTCGGCGTAGAGCCAGAGCGCGGGCGCGCCCTTCGGGCCGAAACCGGCGCCGGAAGCGTCGCGCGACGAGAGTACGAATCCGAGCGGCGAGAGCGCGGCCTCGTAGAAACGCACGCTGGCGTCGATGTCTTTCACTTTCAAACCGATATGGTCGTACATGGCGGACCTCCGTGGCTGAGAGGTTAGGCTACGGCGCCGACGGCGAGGCGATCTTGGAGAATCTTGCGATCGCCCCTCGCGGCGCGGCGAAACTGGCGCGGCGATACGCCGGCTGCGCGGCGGAATGTACGCACGAAATTCGAGAGATCGCCGAAGCCGACGTCATAGGCGACGTCGCTGATCGCGCGCGTATCGTCCGCGAGGAGGCGCGCAGCGCGACGAAGGCGCGAGCGCACCAGATATTGATGCGGCGTCACGCCGAGCACCGCGGAAAAAAGACGCAGAAAGTGGAATGAGCTGAGGCCCGCGTCCTTCGCATTCGTGTCGAGATCGATTGCTTCGTGCGATTGGGCGTCGATGCGCAACGCGGCTTCGACTGCACGGCGACGATCGCGTGCGGTCGACGCCAGCGGCTTTCGCGACGATCCGGAAACGATGTCGGCGAAGCGGTGCGCGAACAGCAAACCGATTTCGTCGAGCCCGGCGTCGCCGTTGCCATCGGCTACGGCTTGAGCGAGCTCGCCGAACACCATCAGCTCCGGCACCGGCGGCATGCCGCCGACGCGCCACATCGCCGCACGCTTGGCGCTGGACGCGGGACTCAAGAGATCGATGGTCGCCGGCGAGAAATGAAACGACAGGCACTCATCGCCGCAGACATGATGATCGTGCGTGCAAACGTACTCGTCACCGGCATGACCGATCAGCACCGATCCCGCAACGAGCTCGAACGCCTCGCCGCGCGAGCGATAACCGAAGCTGCCCTTGCGCACGTACGACAGCGAGAAACTCGCATGCTCTTCGGCGAACGGCGCGTCGCCGGGCCCGGCGCTGCATCGGTAGTCGATGACCGAGAGCGAATCCGAGGTGAGCAGGGAAATCGCCGGCATGCGGTCAGTGTATCCGTCGCGGTGCGGTTCAGCGCAATTGCGAGCGCGCGGTCGGCTCGAGGATCAGCCGTTCGGGCGGCGATGCGAGGCGGCTCATGAGATCGGGCCGCAGTTCGTCGGTCCAGCGCGCCGATGTCGCGAGGCGCGCTTCGCACTGGCGCAACACCGCTTCGTCGGCGAATGCGCCGAACCAGACGAACACGTGTTCGCCTTCGCGCACGGGAAGCCGCGGGAACGTGTTTTCGGACGGGTCGGTTTCGTAGCGCGCGATCGTACGCGCGCCGGCTTCGGCGAGCGCGGGCTCGATTTCGCTGACGAAGAAGCGCTTGAAGTCGGTGTCGACCGGAGCATCGAGCGAATAGATCGTCGCCGAGATTCTCGACGGCGGTTTTGCCGCGGCGCCTGCGGCAGGACGCGGCGTGGTCGGCGCTGCGAAGGCTGAATCCGCATCGGCGGGGCGCAGCAGCAGGACGTTGTCCGAATCGATCATCGTCGCGTTCGCCGCATCGCGATGCGCTTTCCATACCGGGCCGCCGTAGAAATCGCCGAGCGCCTGTGCGCGGGAAGGCATGTCGGGAAATTCGCGGATCCAGACGAAGCGATCCGATCGATCGCGATCGCGGAACTGGCCGACGAGGCGCATGCCGACGGCTTCCTGTGTCTCGACGAACTCGCGGTCGAAGAGCTCGATCAGCACGTCGCGCTGGCCGGGGTGGAGCGTGTATTGGCGAAGCTCGATGATGGGTTGCATGTCGGTCTCGATCTATTCTCGTGGCCGTCATCCGGCGAAGGCCGGGATCCAGCGCCTGATGTACGCCCATAATCCAAAGGGCTGGGTCCCGGTCTTCGCCGGGACGACGAGAACGGGAATGTACAAACCTGCTGCTGACACCGCCTGTCAGCAGACATCCATGCCGCCATTTGTCCCGGCCGCCTCGCTAGGCGCAGGGCCCGGGATTCGATACCGTAGGCCCATGATCGAGATCAAAACCTTCACCGGCGCTAACGTCGCACCGCACCTCGACGCCGTGGCCGAGCTTCGCATCGCCGTGTTCCACGATTGGCCGTATCTCTACGCGGGCGATCGCGAATACGAGAAGAAATACCTCGCGACGTATTCGCAATCGCCCGAGAGCCTCTTCGTGCTCGCGTTCGACGGCGATCGGGTGATCGGCGCGTCGACCGGCATTCCGCTGACCGACGAGACGGCCGCGTTCCAGCAGCCGTTTCTCGATCGCGGCATTCCGCTCGAGGACGTGTTTTATTTCGGCGAATCGGTGCTGCTCAAGGACTATCGCGGCCACGGCCTCGGCCACCGTTTCTTCGACGAGCGCGAAGGCTATGCGCGCAAGCTCGCGCGCTTCAACACGACCGCATTCTGCGCCGTCGAGCGCAAATCCGAGGATCCGCGCCGGCCCGAAGGCTTCCGCGGCAACGACGTGTTCTGGGCTAAGCGTGGCTACCAGCGGCAGGAAGACATGTTCTGCCAGCTTGAATGGCAGGAGATCGGCCACGATATGCCGACATGCCATCGCTTGCGCTTCTGGTTGAGACCGCTGGATTGAAACTCAAAGTCGCCACCGCTCAATACACGATCGGCCAACCGGCCGACTTCGCCGAGTTCGCCTCGCGCGTCGGCAATCGTGTCGCCGAAGCCGCGCGCGCGGACGCGGGCCTCGTCGTGCTGCCCGAGTACCTGGCGCTCGAAGCTGCGGCCGAGCAGCCCGAGCCGGTGCGCTCGGATTTCGCGCGTTCGCTCGCGGCGCTGCAGGTGCATCACGACGATTACGTCGCGCTCGCACGCGAGCTTGCGAAGCGGCATTCGATCTATCTTGCCGCCGGTACGTTCCTGCTCGACGTCGGCAACGGGCGTTATCGCAATCGCGCGTATTTCGCCTCGCCGGACGGCAAGATCGCGTTTCAGGACAAGCTGACGCTGACTGGTTTCGAGCGCAACGCGGTCATCATCGAGCCCGGTGATGCGCTGCGCGTGTTCGATACCGAGTTCGGCCGCATCGGCATCGATGTCTGCTACGACTGCGAGTTTCCGCTGTATGCGCGCGCGCAAGTCGAGGCCGGCGCGCGCATCATTCTGGTGCCGAGCTGCACCGATACTGATGCTGGCGCTATGCGCGTGCGTGTCGGCTGTCAGGCGCGCGCGCTGGAGAATCAGGTGTTCGTGGCTTGCGCAGTGACCGCAGGCGAAGCGCCATGGAGCCCAGCGCTCGACGTCAATACCGGCATCGCGACGATCTACACGCCGATCGATCGCGGGTTTCCGTCCGATGGCGTGCTCGTGCGTGCGCAAGACGGTGCGGATTGGGCGATCGGCGAGCTCGATCTTGCGGCGCTCGATGCGTTCAAGCGCGATGCGCAGGTGGCGAATGCGAATGACTGGATGGCGCAGCTGCGGCCGCCGGTCGTGCGCGCGAGCGTCGAGAGTTTTTAGCTCGCCTCCACCCCATCGTCATCCCGGCGAAGGCCGGGATCCAGGTTTTTCTTGAATGACAAGAGCTGAGTCCCGGCCTTCGCCGGGACGACGGAGCTATTTCATCATCGGAAACGCGTACAACGATCCCGCGATCGTCGCCACGATCACGCTATCGCCGCTCCGCGCCGGCGATCCGGCGATGCCCCATTGATGTCCGCCGGTGTCGGCGAACGGCCAGCGCGTCAGCATCTTCCCGGTCTTGCGATCGAGCGTGACGAAACCCGCGTCGTGCTTGATGAAATATGGCGTGCCACCCGCGGCGCCGGCGTAGATGCGATCGTCCATCACCAGCGGCGTGCCGAACGTCCAACCGTAGGCGTTGCCGCGCCAGATCACGTGGCCGTCGCCGGGATTGATCGCGCTGACGTGGCCGAGATCGGACGATCCGATGTAGAGCACGCCGTCGCGCATCGTCGGCGTCGATTCGACCCACGAGCCCCAGAAGAACAATCGCCAGAGCTCTTTGCCCGTGTCGGACGCGAGCGCGTGCAAGCCGACGCCGCGATTGCCGATGAAGACGCGGCCGCCGTCGATCAGCGGCGCGCCGTCGACGTCGGCGTGCGAGTCGAACTTCCAAACTTCCTTGCCGCTCGCGCGATCGATCGAATAGACGAAATGATCGGCGCTGCCGACGACGACGCGCACGCCGTCGATCGCGGCGCTCGTGCGGATCTTGCCGCTCGTCGCGAAACGCCACTTGCGCTGTCCGCTATTCGCATCGACCGCATGAAAACCGCCGTCGCCCGCGCCGACATAGACGACACCGTCGGCGACGACGGGCGAGGGCGCCTGCCAGTCCCACGAATACGTCGTCGGATGCGGCAGGATGCGCGCCGTCGCTCGGTCGCCGAGATCATAGTGCCAGCGCTCTTTGCCGTCGGCGCGGTTGAGTTTGTAGAGAAAGCCGTTGTCGCAGACGAAGTAGAGCGCGTCATCGACTACCGCGGCTGCGCCGAAGATCGGGCCGCCGGCGTCGAACGTCCACGCGATGTCGCCCTTGTCCGTCTTCACCGCGTTCATGACGCCCGCGGTCGTGCCGATGTAAGCGATGCCGTCCGCGACGATCGGCGACGCGTACGCATCGCCGCCGAGCCGAGTCTGCCAGCGCGGCGCGGGGCCGGTCAGAACATCCGGAAGTCCAGGCGCAGAAGGCAACGCATCGACGCGACGCAACGACGCCGCGCTGCGCGGACCCGGGAACGTGCCGGTCAAGGTATCGCCGCTTCGCGTCAGCGACAGCGCGAACGCATCCTGCGTGACACGGTCGCCGTCGAGCTTTGCTTCGCCCGCGTCGAGACCGTAGTAGCTCATGATCGGCTGCGTGACTTTCATCGTCAGCTTGCCGCTCGCGTCGCGGTGGAATTCGAGGCCGACGTCGACTTTTTCTTTATCGGTGCCGACGGTGCCGAGCCAGAAGCCTTCGATGGGGTTGGCTGTGGTTGCGTTCGGCTCTGCAGCGTACGTAGCGTTGAGGTTAATCACCGACGAAAGCGCTATCGCGATCGCGAGTATGTGCGCGATGCGACGGTCGATGCCGGAGCTCAAGCTTGCAGCATGGATCATGATCGACCTCCCTCAATCGATCGTGCGCGTGCGACGGCACGTAACAGCCGCCCTGAGCGCGGCTGATTCGATGTGGGAGGGATGCTAGGAAGCGGGCTCGTTGAAGCCCTGTGCTGAAAGGCATCGCTTCGATCGCTTGATCGGAAGCGAAGAGCGCTTCGTCGAATCGGCAAAAAAAAAGCGGGTGGGCGCGAGGCCCACCCGAAGTTTCGCCTTGCCACATAGTCACGTCGTGCCGTGGGCCGACGCGAGATGCGAATCGAGAATCAGGGTGTGTCGGTGCCGCAGGTCGTTTTTTCGAAGCCATTGAGGAATAGGACGTCGGACGGCTTGAAAATGGCCGTGACTTCCTTGTCTTCGTCGAGATCCAGCTCGCATGCGCCGGCGCCGCTGCAAGCGTTCACCCAGCTCACGAATTCCGAGCCCGGTGCGGCGCAGGCATGCAGTTCGAGGTGTGTATTGGCAGGGCGCGAGACGCTGCAGATGGGATCCTCCGTTGTACAGACGTGGGCGTCGTCGTCTGAAGAAATCTCGACGCTGCCAGTACCGGAATCCCAGAATTCGACAGTGAGCATGTGGTTGCCGTCGATCGGGCGGAAGTTCGCCGTCAAAGTGACGTTCGTGTTCATCTGAAAGGAACATGCGTTACCCGCCGTGGACTCGCAGCCGCCACCGGTCCAGCCTTCGAATTCGAAGCCTTCGACAGCAGGTGCGACAGCCGAGACGAAGCTTCCGGCGGGATAGATGCCATCGCACGTTCCGGGGCAGGAAAGGCTCGGCCCATCGAGGGACTCGACTTCGATGATTCCGTTGCCGCCGGCGACTTCGAGGAAGAGATTGCGCGTGTTGCCGAAATTGATCTGGAAATTTGCGACGAGGTACTGATCGGAATCGGCTGTAATGTGGCAGATGAACGATTCTTCATCGTTGCAGGCGCCGTCCCAGTCGCGGAACACGAAGCCTTCGTCTGCGAACGCGGCGGGGATCAGATTCTTGCCGTTCTCCACTTCCAAGGTGCAGTCAGGCGGGCAGTAAACGGAAGGGGATATTCCGCTGAGTCCCTGAATCAGGCGAATTCGACCATGGTCAGGTTCGGCGGCTTGTAGCATCCAGCCCCGTTGCCATGTCCAGGTCATGCCATGCCCGGAGTGTTTACCTGCTGCAATCCAATCCTCTGATCCCGCGACCACCAAGCCCAAGCGCCAATGGCTGTCGTACAGCTCGATCGGACTGTGCCAAGTATCGCTACTTGCCTTCTCATAAGCGAATACGGAACCTTGGACGCCGGCTGGATTTATTCGATCCGGCGCGCCGACTACCAGCCCATCACCTCTGAAACGGACAGACCAGCCAAATTGCTCGTTAGCTTGAACGTCACGCGGAAATGAGGAGGAAGCGATATGAAGACAACAGTCGCCAGAATCTTTTTGGAAGTAGAAGACTGCTCCTATCCAATCGTACCCGGTCGGAGCGAGCGCCCTCGGAGCGCCAACTACTAGTTCGGCGCGACCATCGACTATCCTCAAATCTAGCGATGTGCCGAAGTGTTCGTTGGTATGAGGCCTGCTGTCACCGAGAGCGTAACCGATAAAGAATTCCGCGTATCTAGATTCATCGTCGACGGATGGAAAGTATTGTTGTTCTCTATGAATATCGGTGCTGGATGTTGCTGTGGTGTATGAACTAACGAGGAAGAGATGGGCTGCACCCACGCCGCTCCAGTCGGTATATCCGCCGCCAGTCAGTAGGTTAAAACCAGTGTTAGGCGCGCCGGCGGCGATGTAGTATCGATCGAGGCATTGTGAGGTGGGGCAATCATCTCGCTCGATAGCAACAGCCTGACCGAAGTTTGCCCAACCCTCATTGAGGTTTATCCGATCTACATTTGGAAAGTCGTAGGCGCAAAGGCTGGTTGAATTTAGGATTTCCCACGTGTTCTCGGCGTTCCCGCCAGACACTTCGCCTTCTGCATCCATTGAGTAGCGCGAAATATAGATGGCGCCGGCGTCTGCGCGTGCACCCGCAGGCCAATTACAGTCTTCATCCCCAGCCGCGAAGACATCTTCTCCGGGCGCTCCGATAACGACTGCGAACCTGTTGCTTCCACCTCGAGCGATATCAACGCTAGATCCAAATGCAGGTCTTCCGGCATCAGGGAGGAGCGTAAGTCCGTAATGTGTAACGCTGCGTCGGTACGTAAACAGCGTGTCCGTTGGGGACCGAGTGAAAATCAGCGCTCGCCCGTTCCCGAGCGCCTCCGGGTGGTCCGGTGCTGTGTATGCGGGCTCTCCGACAACGAGAATGCCGCTGTCAATGGCAACAGCGGCTCCGAAGTTTGCGCCAGTCTGAGGCTCTGGTGAAAATAGGGTTTGGACAAGTCCCCAAACTCCGCTGTTGCGCTGATAGATTTGTACGCCTCCCGCGTTTGGAACCGGGCCTTGCAAACCAAGTGCGGGCTTATCCAATCCCGGCGCACCAACAACCACAACGTCGCCGTCCATTGCGACGGCGGCGCCTTCATGTGCATCGTCGTCGCTATGGCTTCCTGTCGCGACGCCTTTATCGATCCAGATGTGAGCCCCCGCAGGCTCAAAGCCCCCCACCGCGCCCATCGCGCAAACCACCAGTAACGCTCGTAACGAAATCATGACGGTCTCCTATACACACAGCGTGTATTCGCTATGTGATACGGAAACCAAAACAAGAACCCGCCAGTGTGGGCTGGGAGGAGCGGTTGACGAATGTCTCGATCAGCGGCTGTATGGAACGTCAGCGTTGCTTGGAGGCCTTACGAGCCGGCGCCACCGCCGCTGACAACATCTGCTCCGCATGCGCCACCGTCTCGCGCGTAATCTCGACACCCCCGAGCATCCGCGCAATCTCATCGCGCCGCGCCGCGCCGTCGAGCACCTCGATCTCCGTCGCCGTCGATTTCGCCTTGCTCGACTTCACAACCCGCAAATGCCCATGCCCCAACGCCGCCACCTGCGGCAAATGCGTCACGCACAACACCTGACTGCGCTCGCCGAGATGCCGTAACTTATGCCCAACGACCTCAGCAACAGCCCCGCCGATCCCCGCATCAACCTCGTCGAACACCATCGTCCCCACCGGATCAAGCCCTAGCGCGGCAACTTCAAGCGCAAGACTGATCCGCGACAGCTCCCCGCCCGACGCAACCTTGCGCAACGCCCGCGGCGGCGTTCCCGGATTCGCGGCGACGAGGAATTCGCAACGTTCAACACCGTTCGGATCGGGATCGCTCGCGCCCGTCGCGACGAGCTCGATCTCGAACACGCCACGCATGCTGAGCTCGTTCATCAGCGCAGTGGCGGATTTGCCGAGCGTCTTCGCGGCGTCGGCGCGCTTGGCGCTGAGGCGTTTCGCGGTGGTCTCGTATTCTTTGCGAAGCCGCTGCTCGACGGCCTGCAATTCCGCGATGCGCGCGCCGGCGCCGCGCAATGTTTCCAGTTCTTCTCGCAACTCGCTCGCATGCGTCCGCAGCTCGCTCATGCCGACGCGATGCTTGCGCGAAAGCTCATGCAACTTCGCCAGCTGCGCTTCGACTTCGCCAAGCCGCTCGGGATCTAGATCGAGCGCGCTTTGATAGCGCGCAAGCGCGTCGCTGGCTTCGTTGAGCTGGATTTGCGCCGCATCGAGCAATTCGGCGATCGGTGTCATACGTGGATCAAGCGAAGCCAAACGCGCAGCCTCGGCTTGCGCGCGCGCGGCGAGGCTCACGAGCGCGAATTCGCTATCGCCGTCGAGCCGCTCGGCGAGGCCGCTGCCGCCTTGCAGCAGTTGTCCCGCATTGGCGAGGCGCTTGTGTTCTTCGTCGAGCGCGGCGAGATCGGCAGCGGAGAGCGCATGACGATCGAGCTCGTCGAGCTGATGCGTCAGCCATTCGATGCGTTCTAGATGATCGCCGCCACGCGAAAGCTCGGCGATGCGCGCGGCGGTTTCGCGCCAGCTGCGGGCAAGGCGGGCGACGTCGTCGCGTTCTTTCTGGTGCGCGCCGAACGCGTCGAGCAGCGCGAGCTGCTGCGCGGGTTCGAGCAGCGCTTGATGCTCGTGCTGGCCGTGGATCTCGATCAGATCCGAGGCCAGCGTTTTCATCTGCGTCAGCGTCACCGGTCGGCCGTTGATCCACGCACGCGAGCTGCCTTCGCTTCGGATCACGCGGCGCAGCTGACAGGCGCCGTCTTCGTCGAGGTCTTCGTTCTTGAGCCAGTCGCGAAGGTCGGGGCGGTTCTTGAGATCAAACGTCGCGGCAAGCTCGGCGCGCTCACAGCCGTGGCGCACCTGTGCGGCGTCGGCGCGTCCGCCGGCGAGCAGCAGCAGGGCGTCGACGAGGAGCGATTTGCCGGCGCCGGTCTCGCCGGTGACGACGGTCATGCCCGGGCCGAACGCGATCTCGGCTTCTTCGACGATCGCGAAGTCTTTGACGTAGAGGGTTTCGAGCATGGAATCGGCGGGGCGTTGAACGCGTGCGAACGCTAGCATGGGGCTCGGGCGCGGCCAAGGCGCGTGTTGAAGGGAGGGCGTAGTGGCCGCATTACATCTTCGCCGGGATGGTCTATTGCTTGGCAATGGGCCAGTTGCTAGCGTGCCTGCCGTACGCACGAAGGTTCGATGAACGCATCCGCCCATCACCAACATCCGCTCGACGCCCGCGCGCGCCAGCTGCTGCGCGCGCTGATCGCGCGCTATATCGCCGAAGGCCAGCCGGTCGGCTCGCGGACGCTTGCGAAGGCATCTGGGCTCGACGTGAGCCCTGCAACGATCCGCAACATCATGGCCGATCTCGAGGAATTCGGGCTCGTCGCCGCGCCGCATACGTCGGCGGGGCGCGTGCCGACGTCGCAGGGTTACCGAGTGTTCGTCGACAGCCTGCTCGAAGTGCGGCCGCTCGATGAGCCCGCGGTCGATAAGCTCCGCCGCGAGCTGCCGACGGATGCGGCGACGCCGGATCTTTTGAGCAGCGCGACGTCGCTTCTGTCTGAAATGACGCATTTCGTCGGCGTCGTCAGCGTGCCCAAGCGCGAGGAATTCCCGTTTCGGCACATCGATTTCGTGCCGCTCGATGCGAACCGGATGCTGGTGATCCTCGTCTTTACGGACGGGCAGGTTCAGAACCGCGTGATCGCGACGCAGCGGCCTTACGGTGGGAGCGAGCTGGAGCAGATCGCCAATTATCTGAACGCGAACTTCGCCGGCATGCGCATCGACGAGATCCGCGCGCGGCTCCTGCACGAGATGCAGGACGAGGGCGCGCGCCTCAATCGGCTGCTTTCGGCGGCGATGGATGTCGCCCAGCAGGCGTTTCAGGCGAGCGCGGGCAACGACATGCTGGTGGCCGGCCAGACCAACCTCATGGGCAAGCAGGAAGTCGCCGATGTCGATCGGCTGCGCGAGCTTTTCGAGGCATTCCAGAGGAAGCGCGATCTTTTGCAGCTCCTGGAGCGCTGCGCGCTCGCCGAGGGCGTGCGGCTCTTCATCGGCGAGGAATCCGGATTTGCTGCACTCGACAAGTACAGTTTGGTGACCGCACCGTATGGGGTCGGCGGGCGCGTGCTCGGGGTGCTCGGCGTGATCGGGCCGACGCGCATGGCCTACGAGCGCGTCATTCCGGTGGTTCAGGCGACGGCGGGGATCATATCCGGCGCCTTGAAGCGGGCCCAGACGCCCTCATAAGCTTGGCTGGTGCGGGGTTTTTCGGGTGCGTATGCGCCTGGTTCCCCTAGGGATTTTCGACGCTTCGGCTGCCTTGATGGGAGGCCGGAGTTTGGGCTTTTTCTGGAGACTCGACTCATGCAGAACACCGACCCGACTTCGGGCCGTGGCGCGGACGAAACCGTAATGGCGGACGTCGATACGTTGACCCGCCAGCTCGACGAATACGAAACCAAGCTCGCCGAAATGCGCGAGATCATGCTGCGCGAGCGCGCCGAGCTCGAAAATCAGAGAAAGCGCCTGCAGCGCGATCTCGAACAGGCGCGCCGCTTCGCCAACGAGAAACTGCTGGCCGATCTTCTGCCGGTCATCGACAATCTCGAGCGCGGATTGGCTGTCGAGGGTGGCGACTACGCCGGCCTTCGTGGCGGCGTCGAGCTCACGTTGCGCGAGCTTGCGCGCATCGCCGATACGAACGGGCTCAAGATCGTCGATCCGATCGGGCAGCCGTTCGATCCGGAGCGGCATCAGGCGATGAGCATGGTGGCGAGCGGCGAGCATCAGCCGGGTTCGGTCGTCGCGGTGATGCAGAAGGGCTATGTGCTCAACGATCGCTTGCTGCGGCCTGCGCTCGTCGCGGTGTCGAAAGCGCCAGGTGCGTAGAACCTCTAGGAGCGGCGCGAGCCGCGACGATGCGCGAACACAGAGCGCAAACCGGTTGAAATAGATAGGCCAACCCCAAAATTTCGCGTCATCCACGGCCTCGAAGGCCGAACCGAATCAGCGTGGGAGAGTTAGGAAGATGGGCAAGATCATTGGTATCGACCTCGGCACGACCAACTCGTGCGTGGCGGTGATGGAAGGCACCACCGCCAAGGTCATCGAGAACTCCGAAGGCGATCGCACGACGCCGTCGATCGTCGCCTTCAAGGACAACGAGGTGATCGTCGGCGCAACCGCCAAGCGCCAGGCCGTGACCAATCCGAAGAACACCTTTTACGCGGTGAAGCGCCTCATCGGCCGCAAGTTCACCGACGCCGAGGTGCAGAAGGACATCGGCATGGTGCCGTACAAGATCAACGCGCACGACAACGGCGATGCGTGGGTCGAGACGGCCGACGGCAAGAAGATGCCGCCGCAGGAGATCTCGGCCAAAGTCCTCATGAAGATGAAAAAGACCGCCGAGGATTATCTCGGCGAGCCGGTGACTGAAGCCGTCATCACGGTGCCGGCGTACTTCAACGATTCGCAGCGCCAGGCGACCAAGGACGCCGGCCGCATCGCGGGCCTTGAAGTCAAGCGCATCATTAACGAGCCAACCGCGGCGGCGCTCGCGTACGGCCTCGACAAGAAGGGCGGCGATCGCAAGATCGCGGTCTACGATCTTGGCGGCGGCACGTTCGACATCTCGATCATCGAGATCGCCGAGATCGACGGCGAGAAGCAGTTCGAAGTGCTGGCGACGAACGGCGATACGTTCCTCGGCGGCGAGGACTTCGACAAGCGCGTCATCGATTATCTCGTCGAGGAATTCAAGAAAGACCAGGGCGTTGATCTCAAGAACGATCCGCTGGCGCTGCAGCGTCTCAAAGATGCCGCCGAGCGCGCGAAGATCGAGCTTTCGACCGCGCACCAGACCGAAGTGAACCTGCCGTACATCACGGCCGATTCGTCGGGTCCAAAGCATCTCAACATCAAGTTGACGCGCGCCAAGCTCGAAGCCTTGGTCGACGATCTCGTCAAGAAGACGATCGAGCCCTGCCGCACCGCGCTCAACGACGCGGGCCTTCGCGTGTCCGACGTCAACGAGGTGATCCTCGTCGGCGGCCAGACGCGCATGCCGAAGGTGCAGGAAGCGGTCAAGGATTTCTTCGGCAAGGAGCCGCGCAAGGACGTCAATCCGGATGAAGCGGTTGCGGTGGGCGCTGCGATCCAGGGCGGCGTGCTCTCGGGCACCGTCAAGGACGTGCTGCTGCTCGACGTGACGCCGCTCTCGCTCGGCATCGAGACGCTGGGTGGCGTGTTCACCAAGCTCATCGAGAAGAACACGACGATTCCGACCAAGGCCTCGCAGGTGTTCTCGACGGCTGAAGACAATCAGTCCGCCGTGACCGTGCACGTGCTGCAGGGCGAACGCGAGCAGGCGCGCTTCAACAAGTCGCTGGCGAAGTTCGATCTCGCCGGCATCCAGGCCGCGCCGCGCGGCATGCCGCAGATCGAAGTTACGTTCGACATCGACGCGAACGGCATCATGCACGTCGCCGCGAAGGACAAGAACACCGGCAAGGAACAGCGCATCGAGATCAAGGCGGGTTCGGGTCTTTCGGAAGAAGAGATCCAGCGCATGGTCCGCGACGCCGAAGCGAACAAGGAAGAAGACAAGAAATTCCACGAGCTCGTCGGCACGCGCAACAAGGCCGATCAACTCGTGCACACCGTGCGCGCCGCGATTAAAGAACACGGTGGCAAGGTGCCCGATCAGATCGGCCGCATCGAGGAATCGCTCGCGGATCTCGAGAAGGTCATGAAGGGCGACGACAAGGCCGAGATCGAGAAGCGCATCGCCAAGCTCGAAGAAGCCGCGCAATCGCTGCAAGCCGCGGCGGCCGCGGGTGCGCAACCTGGCGCCGAGCCGAGCGCGCAGGCGCAAGCAGGCGGCAAGAACGACGATGTCGTCGATGCCGAGTTCACCGAAGTCAAGGACGGCAAGAAGTGAGAAGTTAGGGGTTAGGACGCAAGCCGGGCGTGGCCCGGCTTGCTAGTTAGGGAGGAGGTGAGGCATGCGAGCGCATCATCAATTGCGCGTCTGGCAGGATGCGATGACGCTTGTGCGTCACGTGTATGAGCTATCGGCGCGATTCCCTCCCGACGAGCGATTCGGTCTCACCGCGCAGCTCCGCCGCTCGGCGGTCAGCGTGCCGTCTAACATTGCCGAGGGCGCAGCTCGCGCCACGCGGAAGGAATTTTCGCAGTTCTTGATGATCGCGCGTGGATCGTTGTCGGAGATCGACACGCAACTGCGCATCGCTCAAGATCTCAGCTTCGCGGACTGCTCCCATCTGATCCGCGACGTCGAGTCGATCTTCGCGCAGCTCGCCGGGCTCCTTCGCTCCCAAACTGACGCCTCCCGAGCGGCGGAGCCGCGCTCTAACGAGGCCGCGAAGCGGCCGACCTCACTGGCCTGACAATGGACAAAGGCCGCCTAGAAGCGTTCACCGACGGCGTCATTGCGGTGATCATCACGATCATGGTGTTGGAGCTCAAGCCTCCGCACGAAGCGAGCTGGCACGCGCTGTCCGAAAGCTGGCATGTGTTCGTCAGCTACGTGCTGAGCTTCATCTACATCGGTATCTACTGGAACAACCATCATCACCTGATGCACGCCGTCGAGCGCGTCAACGGCAAGGTGATGTGGGCGAATCTCCATTTCCTCTTCTGGCTGTCGCTGTTTCCGTTCACGACGGCCTGGCTCAACGAAGCCGAACCGATTCCTTCGCCGGTTCCGACCGCGCTCTACGGCTTCGTGCTGCTGATGACGGCATTGTCATGGGTGCCGCTGACTCGTAGCCTCATGCATTGCAATGGTGGGTTGGAGAGCGATCTCAATCGAGCCATCGGCGGCGCTTGGGGCGACTGGAAGGCGACGCTCTCGCCGATCCTTTACCTCACCGCTATTGTGTTGGCGTTTTTCGCGCCAATCATCTCGTGCATGCTGTATGCCCTGGTCGCGGCGCTATGGTTCATTCCCGATCGCCGGATCGAACGAAAAGTGTTGGCGAAATGAGCAAGCGTTGCTACTACGAAGTCCTCAGCGTCGCGCGCACAGCGAACGACGAGGAGCTCAAGAAATCGTTCCGGCGCCTGGCGATGAAATGCCATCCGGATCGCTGCCCCGACGATCCCGCTGCGCAGGAGAAGTTCAAGGAGGCCAAGGAGGCCTACGAGATCCTGTCCGATTCGCGCAAGCGCGCGCTCTACGATCAGCATGGCCACGCCGCGTTCGAGAACGGCCGCGGCGGCGGCGCGCCGGGCGGCTTCGCTGACGTCGGCGACATTTTCGGCGATATTTTCGGCGACATCTTCGGCATGGGCGGTGGCCGCGGACGCCAGCGGCGCGGCGCGGATCTGCGTTATGTGATCGAGCTCGATCTCGAAGAGGCCGTGTTCGGCGCCGAGAAACAGATCGAAGTGCCGACGCTCATCGAGTGCGGCAGCTGCGAAGGGGCAGGTTCCGCCGACGGCAAGACCTCGCAATGCGCGACGTGCCGAGGCCAAGGCCGCGTGCGCATGCAGAACGGCATCTTCTCGATCCAGCAATCGTGCCCGCATTGTGGCGGCGCCGGCAAAGTCATCGCGAACCCGTGCGAGGAGTGCCGCGGCGAAGGCCGCGTGCACGACGACCGTACGCTCTCGGTAAAGATTCCGGCCGGCGTCGACAACGGCGATCGCATTCGTCTCTCGGGCCAAGGCGAAGCCGGCCCGTCAGGCTCGCCGTCAGGCGATCTCTACGTCGAAGTCCGCGTGCGCGAGCACGCGATCTTCCAGCGCGAAGGCGACGATCTCCATTGCGAAGTGCCGATCCGCTTCGCACAAGCCGCGCTCGGCAGCACGCTGTCGGTGCCGACGCTCGATGGCGAAGCGTCGATCTCGATCCCACCCGAAACGCAGACCGGCAAATTGTTCCGCCTGCGCGGCAAGGGCGTCACATCGGTACGCAGCGGACGCACCGGCGATTTGCTCTGCCATGTCGTCGTCGAGACGCCGGTGAAGCTGACGCGCGAGCAGCGTGAGTTGCTGCAGCAGTTTGAAGCGACGTTTGAAGGGGACAAGGCGGCGGCGCATTCGCCGTTGTCGAGCTCGTGGCTCGATGGGGTTAAGCGTTTTTGGGAGCGTGTTACGTCGTAACGCGCGTTCGTCGTCATCCCGGCGAAGGCCGGGATCCATTTGCTTTCGCCTTGTTCTTGGGAAGCGTTCCGCTCGCCTGCCGGCGAGCGGGTCACTTCTCTTTGCTTGCCCAAAGAGAAGTAACCAAGAGAAAGGGCACCCTCGGTGCCGCGGTCGCCGGGCTTCTGCCCGGCGACTGCGCGAGTGGGCTACGGGGTTCGCTGACGGCACATCCCTGTGCCGACAGCGAACTGGCCCGCATCCTGCGGGCCACCCTTCGGGCTTTTCCTTCGCCCCCTCGCCGCGGCACAGAGGGGCCCGCGTAGAGCAAAGCGCGGCCGTCCTGGCCGCAGAAGCCAAGCGAAAGCTTTTCCCCTCTCCCGCTTGCGGGAGAGGGTAGGGTGAGGGCAAGCCGGTTCAAGCTTCAAAGAAAAGCGGAAGCCGCATCGCTGCGCTCGCGATTGCGCATTTGGACTGACGAACCTGCAAGCTCTTCGGTACGCTATCGCGATGAGCTCACACCTTTCGATTGCGATTCACGGCGCGGCGGGACGCATGGGGCAGGCGATCCTGCGCGCAGCGCACGAGAGAAATGACGCGCGCATCGTCGCGGCGCTGGTGCGAAGCGATTCGGAATTGCTTGGGCGATCCACTGACGGCGATCTCGTCTTCGCGCAGACGCTCGATGCTGCAGCGGCCCCCGATCTGCTGATCGACTTCAGCGCCGCGGCGGCATTCGACGCGGCGCTCGCGCTCGCGTTGTCGCGTCGTATTGCTCTCGTCAGCGGCACGACGGGTTTGTCGCCGCGCCAGCAGTTGGCGATGCGCGACGCGTCGAAAACGATTCCGGTGCTATGGAGCGCAAACTTCAGTCTCGGCGTTGCCGTGCTGACACAGCTGGTGCGCGAAGCCGCGCGCGCGTTGCCCGATTGGGATTGCGAGATCGCCGAGGTGCATCATCGGCACAAGAAGGATGCGCCGTCGGGAACGGCGCTCGCACTGGGACGCGAGATCGCTGACGCGCGTGAAGTCGATTTCGACAAAGTCGCGGAGCTCGCGCGTTCAGGCGCGCAGGCCGCGCGCAGAACGTCGGCGATCGGTTTTGCGTCGATGCGTGCCGGCGATATCGTCGGCGAGCACACGGTGATGTTCGCGGGCGACGGCGAGCGCATCGAGCTTGCGCATCGTGCGACCGATCGCGCGATCTTCGCGCGCGGCGCGCTCGCCGCAGCGTTGTGGCTGCGGGCGAGGGCGCCGGGGCTTTACTCGATGGCGGATGTCGTCGCGCGTCGGCGCTAACGGCGCCGGCAAGACGACGCTAGCCGTCGAAGCCGTTGCGGAAGATGGTGTCGTTCGCGGCGGCGGGATCGATTCCAGTCAGCGTGGTAGTGCCGGTATTGCCGGGATCGAGCCAGTCCTTGAGACGCTGCGCGGACGAGGTGCCGTTCCACGCAACCGACGTCTTGCCGTAGCAATCGGTGCCTGACGGAACGTCGCAGAACGCGGTTCCGCCGGAAAGCGTGCCGGTGATGAGGTTCTGATGTCCGGTCGAATCGCCGGAAGGCACGAAGATCGCCGAGCCCGACGAGCCGCCTTCCGTTGTGCCCTGCGAATACGGTCCTGTGCGCCAGTGCGTCTGGCTGCCGCCGCTGCCGATGCAGCTGTTGATCGTCGTCAGCGCGTGGAGATTCTCGGTGATCGCCTTGACCCAGCCGCTCGGATGATGGATGCCGATCGAGCCGTCAGGCACGTCGCCGCTTGCGTCCCAGCCGGCGTAGTAGACGTTGTAACCGGTCTGCGGCGTGCTGTTGAGGCGCACCAGCGAGAAGTCGACGTCGGTGCGATGCGCGAGCAGCGTGGCGCCGCCGTTTTGCGTATCCGACGTCGAGCCGCCACCGTGCTGGCCGCAGGTCGGCGATTCGTAATTCCAGATCAGCGACATCGATGTGGCTGACGCCTGCGTGCTGATGCAGTGGTTCGCGGTCATGAAGTACGGCGTGAGGTCTTGCGATGTGTTGTTGACCAGCGTGCCCGAGCACAGGAACGTGCTGCTGCCTTGCTGGAAATAATATTTCGCGACCGCGCGGATCTCGTTGCGGTACGGATCGCCAAGCGGGCAGACGACGTCGATATTGCACGTGCCTGAAGGGCCTGCGCCGAAAAGACCGGGACCATCGCTTTCGGTGGTGTTGCGATAGCCGGTTGCGATCGTCGTCATCTGCACCGCGCCATCGGCGAATGAAACGCCGGCGGGTACGTGGAGCTCGAGCGTCAGAGTTTCGCCGGCGAACGGCGCGAGCCAGAGTTGACGATCGGGGCTGGCATCGGCATTTGTATACGGGCCGTCGAATGCGTGGCGCGCATCGTTGATCAGATGCAGCGTCACGCCGGCGGGCACGTCGAAGCGGCGAAAGCCGAAGCGAAGATCGGTCGCGTGGTCGGCATGCGCGGTGAGACGCCACAGCCGGCTTCCATCCGCCTGCGTCTGCCATAGGCCATTGCGCGCGGTATCGATATCGACCGTGTTGCCGACCGCGACACGAATGCGCTTGTCGGCACCGCTGGTCGCGGCGGCGTTCACGAATGCAGCGGAATCCTCGGCGAGCAGCGTCGCCTGATCCACGGGGGCGACGACGACACGCGGCACGTCCGCATTCGAGACCGTTTGCGGATGCGACCAGCTGTAAGGCGCTTCGCGCTGACGGGCGTGGCCGGCCGCGCAAGCGAGCAGCAATGAAGCGATGACGAGCCGAAAAACAGGTTTTGTCCGGTACGACATGGACATGTCTCCGATAGCGACAGAAAACGCGGCATCCAGGCGCCGCGCATCGAGTATAGGTCGCGCGTTTTTGGAAGAAGCCGACCGATTCGCTCGTTGCGGCGCCCTCTTTACGCTTCTTTACGCACGTCGGATCGCCGGTTGATGTTACGCCGTCGCAATTTCGCGCTCGGGCGATTGATTTGTTTCGTCGCACATTGCAACATCAGTCTCAAGGCTGATATCTAGTCAGTCTTAAGGCACATTCTTTTGGGGGTCGTTAGGCTGTGCCTTGATCGTTCTCCGTCCTAGCCGATCCAGGTCCGCCGGCGCGTCGATGCGCCCGTGGCTTGGCAGCGCGCTGGAAGCAGACCCCGATTGCCCATGACGGGCCATTAAGGAAGGGGACTGATGAAATTCGACCGCCTGTGCCTCCTCGCATCGCTCCTCGTGATGCTGAGTGCCGTTTCGACCGCGACCGCCGCGCCCGCCGAGCCCGTTGCCGTCGGCGACCACGGCTTCAAAACCGGCATGTCGTATCAGAACGACGTCTCGCTGCCGCTCTACTACCTGCCGGCGTGGGACGGCGAGAAAGAGGGCGACGAAGACAAGGAAGCCGCCGAGAACCCGAAGCTGCCGAATCACCATATCGACAGCCCCGATCCGGTGATCCAACACACGATGGCGCCGTCGACGCAGATGCCGACGCCGGTTCTCAACTTCGACGGCATTCCGTTCCCGGGCGTCGGCTGCAATTGCGCGCCGCCGGATACGAACGGTGAAGTCGGCGATACGCAGTACGTGCAGATGGTGAACGAGGGCTTCCAGGTCTTCGACAAGACGACCGGCGCCTCGCTGGTCGGCCCGAACAGCATCACGTCGGTTTGGGCAGGCTTCGGCGGCGTCTGCGAGACCGCCGGTCACGGCGATCCGGTGGTGCTCTACGATCAGATCGCGAACCGCTGGCTCATCAGCCAGTTCGCCGGCACCTCGATCCCGACCGACGAGTGCGTCGCGATCTCGACGACGAGCGACGCGACCGGCTCGTACTTTCGCTACGCGTTCCATCTCGGCTCGAACTTCTTCGATTACCCGCATCTTGGCGTGTGGCCCGACGGCTACTACATGAGCATGAATGTGTTCAATGCCGCGGGCACCGCGTTCCTCGGCCCGCAGGCGTTCGCGTTCGATCGCAACGCGATGCTCTCCGGCGCGCCGGCCGCGTTCGTGACGCCGGGCATCACCGGCGGATCGAACGAGGATTTCTTCCTTCCGGCCGATCTCGACGGCTCGAATCTGCCGCCCGCGGGCGCGCCGAATCCGTTTGTCGAATATCCCGGCAACAACACGTACAGGCTGCGCCAGTTCCACGTCGATTTCGCGACGCCGGCGAACTCGACGTTCACGCTCTTCGCAAACCCAGCCGCGGCCGGATTCACTACGCTGTGCGCGACCACGCGCAACTGCGTGCCGCAGCTCGGCGGCACCGGCAGCAATGCGATCGACGGCATCGGCGATCGGTTGATGTTCCGTCTCGCGTATCGCAATTTCGGCGATCACGAATCGCTGGTGGGTAATTACACGGTCAAGGCGAACAACGTCGCCGGTGTGCGCTGGTTCGAGCTGCGCGGCATCACCGCAGGTCCAGTCACGGTGTTCCAGGAAAGCACGTACCAGCCGGATACCGATTGGCGCTGGCTCGGTAGCGTCGCGATGGATTCGGCCGGCAATCTCGCGGTCGGCTTCAGCGCATCGAGCACGACTATCCACCCGCAAGTTCGCTATGCCGGACGACTTTCCAGCGATCCGCTGAACACGCTCGCGCAAGGCGAAACGCATCTCTTCGATGGCGCCGGCAGCCAGCAAGGCACGAACGGGCGCTGGGGAGACTACAGCTCGCTCACCGTCGATCCGGTCGACGATTGCACGTTCTGGTACACGAACGAGTATTACCAAACCACCGGCACGTTCAACTGGCGCACGCGCATCGGCAACTTCAAGTTCGATCAATGCGGAACGCCTGGCTTCACGCTGCGCGTCGATCCGCAAGCGGCCTCCGTCTGCGCGGGCACGCCGGCGTCGTTCACGGTCGGTCTCGGCTCGGTGGCGTTGTTCAATAGTCCGGTGTCGCTGAGCGCAACCGGCAATCCCGCGCCGACCTCGGTCGCGTTCACGCCAAATCCGGTGCCGACGCTGCCGGGTTCGAGCGCGATGGCGGTGACCAATACCGCAGGCGTTGCTGCCGGCTCGTATCCGATCCAAGTGCTCGGCACCGCGACGGGCGCGGACGACAAGAACGCCACCGCGACGCTGTCCGTCTTCACCGTCGTTCCCAATGCGGCCACGCTGACCGCGCCGGCCGACGGTGCTAACAACCAGCCGGTGCGTCCGACGTTCACGTGGACCGGCAGCAACACCGAGACCTACACGCTCGACATCGCGACCGATGCCGCGTTCACGAACATCGTGTTCACGCAAGCGGTGACTGGCACGACGGCGACGCCGAATGTCGATCTCGCATCGAACACGCAATTCTTCTGGCGCGTGACCGCGGCGAATGCGTGCGGCAGCGGCGCGACCTCGGCGACATTCTCGTTCACGACGTTGCCGCTTCCGGGCGATTGCTCGACCGGCACGACGCCGCAGATCGTGTATCAATACGGCTTCGAATCGGGCTTGAGTGGCTGGACGCTCGGCAGCGGCAGCATCGGCAACACCTGGGCCGACAACACTGCGAGCGTGCACGGCGGATCGCATTCGTTCCACGCCGACGATCCCGATGCGATCAGCGATCAGCGCTTCATATCGCCGTCGATCAGTTTGCCGGCGGGGCAAGATCCGCTGACGCTGCAGTTCTGGCACAAGCGCGACATCGAGCAGGACGATTCGACCACGTGTTATGACGCCGGCATCGTCGAAGTCTCGAGCAACGGCGGTTCGACGTGGACGCAGCTCGTCGCGCCGGATCTCCTCACCGATCCGTACGACGGCCAGGTCTCCGACTGCTGCCAGAATCCGCTCGCCGGAAGCCAGGCGTACTGCGGCGTCAAGGATTGGACGAACTCGATCATCGATCTCAGCATGTTCGGCGGTCAGACCGTGCAGTTCCGTTATCGCATGGCGTCCGATACGTCGGTTTCGCACGACGGCTGGTATCTCGATGACGTCAAGGTGCAGAGCTGCTCGAACGGCACCGCCAATCACCTCGTCACGCCGGTGGCAGGACCGAACGGCGCAATCTCGCCGTCGACTCCGCAGAGCGTGCCGGACGGCGGCACGACCGCGTTCACGGTGACGCCGAACTCAGGCTTCGCGATCGACACCGTGACCGGCTGCGGCGGCAGCCTCGCCGGCAGCACCTACACCACCGGCCCGATCACCGCCGACTGCACGGTCAACGCGAGCTTCGTCGCGCTGCCCGACGTCGCGATTACGATCGACGACGGCCGCAGCTACGCGCAATACGGCATGACGCTGACGTACACAGTGACGCTGACCAACAGCGCATCGAGCGCGGTCAGCGGCGTCAGCGTGAGCAACGCGTTGCCGCCGGATCTCGATGCAGGATCGGCGACGTGGGTCTGCAACGGCGGCGCCGGCGCGGTGTGCACGGCGAACGGAACCGGCGCACTGACCGACAGCGGTGTCGTGGTGCCGGCCAACGGCAGCGTGAGCTATGCGCTGACGATTCCGGTGCAGCAGAACGCGGCAGCGCCGGCGGTGCTCAATCAGGTGACCGTGACGGGGCCTGCCGGAAGCCACAACGCGAGCGATACGGACACGCTCGTGATCCTGCGGGCTGGGTTCGAGGTCGGTGATGACGGCGCCACGGCGGCGCCGGCTGGAGCCACCCCTCGCAAGTGATGATTTCCCCCTCTCCCGCTTGCGGGAGAGGGGGATCTCTCTCAGTCGCGGAACGGCGAAAGCCGTGGCCGTCGATGCGACGAGTGACCGTTGCCGGTCGTGGGTTCGGTGTCCTGACTGTCGATGCCGGTTTGCATCGTCGTGCCGGTACCCGCGGGGTCGAGCCAGTCGCGCAGCCGCGATGCTGCGCTCGCGCCGTTCCACGCGGCAGCGAATTTGCCGTAGCAATCGTTGTCGGTGTTCGGTGCGCCCGGATTGAGCAAGCTGCACGCGGCTCCGCCGCCCGAGAGCGTGCCGATCAAAAGCCGCGCATGGCCGCCGCCATTGTTGGCGGTGACGAACAATCCGGAACCCGACGATCCGCCTTCGGTGGTGCCTTGCGAGTACGGGCCGGTGAGCCAATGCGTGTTGTGGCTCGCGCCGCCGGTGCCGATGCAGTTGTCGATCGTCGACGGTGTCGGGCCGTTCGTGATTTTCTTGACGTCGCCCGAGGGGTGATGGATGCCGACCGTCGCCGACGGCGCGATGCCGCTCGCGTCCCAGCCGGCGTAGTAGACGTGCCAGGCGTCTTCGGGTGCCTGCGCCATTTCGAGCAGCGTGACGTCGACATCGGCGCGCGTGGCGCGCAGGCTCGCACCGTGCTGGTCGTTGTTGAAGTAGCCGCCCGAAGGCTCGACGAGCGAGGCGCACTGCGTCGATTGATAATTCCAGTAGACGACGACGGTATTCGCTTCGGTTGGGCTCGCAAGGCAATGCGCGGCGGTCAGGAAATAATTCCTATGATCGCGCGGCACGTCGGCGAGCAGCGTGCCGCTGCAGATGTAGAACTGATGATCGTCGTCGGCCTGGAATTCGTAATAGCCGACCGCGCGGATCTCGTCGGGATACGCCTGGCCCGCAGGACAGACGACGTTGACGTTGCACGCGCCCGACGTGCCGGGGCCGGTATCCGCAACGGCTTTGATACGGCCGAAGAGATCGCGAAAGCCGGCACCGACGCGCGTGATCACGAGCGCATCCGGCGCGAGCTCTTCGCCCGCGGGAATGCGAAGCTCGATCGTCGCGGTGTCGCCGGGCACGACGGAAGAATGGAAGCTTCCGGCGCTCGCATCCGCGGCCGTGTACGGGCCTTGGTAGTACGCGTCCGCGCCGATCACGTAGAGCGTCGCGCCCGCCGGAAGCGCGAAACGGTCGAAGCCGAGACGAAGATCCGTCGCGCCGTCGACGCCGAGTTGTGCGCGCCAGAGCCGCGAGCCGTCGGGCAGGATCGTCCAGGTGCCATCCCGGCTCGCGTCGATCGAAACCGCGATGCCGTCGGCGGTCGGGCGGCGTTTCATCAGCGTCGCTCCGGCGCGTGCGTCGGCTTCGACGCGGCGTTGTGTCGCGTCGATCGCGCCTACGTGTCGAACTTCGACGATCGGCGCGAGCTTGGCCGGATGCGCGAGCGAATACGGCGGCTCGCCCTGTCGCGCTGCGACGGGTGCAGCGGCGATCGCCATCAAAAGGCACAGCGTGCGCGGCGCGGCCGAAACTCCGGGATCAAAACGGCGCATGGCGATTCTCCTTGTTGCTGATGGGCGGATCGTAGTCGCCCGCCGCGAAAACATCAGTGAAACGAGCCGGCCAGCAAGCTGAAACACGCTGCGACCAAAAGCAAGCACACCGCGATGATCGAGACAGCGCCGATCACGATGCCGATCGCCGTGCGCGACTTGCCCTGCACGGCGAACCATACGATCAAGCCGAGCAGCGCCAGCAGCGGCAACATCAGCAACGGAATCAGGCCGGCATCGCTCGCGCCCGACATCGCGCCGATCAGCACCGCGACGATGATGTAGCCGACGATCACGACGCCCCAGGCGATGCCGAAACCGAGCAGCAGCGATCCCGTGCCGGGCGGCACGGGCGGTCGTGAAACCGGTGCGGGATCGTTCATCGATGGCTCCTGCGTTCTAGGGATAAGTGCGCGCGGCGCGGGCGCGTAACGCGTCGAGCTGCTTGGCGCGATCGTCGCGATAGAAGATATTGAACGTATCGAACGGAATCAGCCGGCCGTCCGGCTGCGCGATGTGCACGCATGATTTCTTCACGGCGCGCAGATCAAACGAATACGCGTCGATGAACTGCATGATCAGCACGCGGAATACGTTGCGGTAATTCCATTCGCGCGGAGCCTCAACTGCAGGCAGGCAGCAGAGAAGATCGGAGAGAGAACACGCCTGCGACTCGGGCGAATGGTTCGTCGCGAAGAGCTCGAACATGTGCGCGCGCAAGGCTTCGTCGCGCTCGACGACGATCGTGTTGCGTCCTTTCGCGATCAGTGTCTCCGGCGAAACGAATCGCGTCAGCGGCACCGTTGCACCGCCGAGCTTCAGCGCGTAGGCCATCGCCAGGCAGTCGGGATTGCACGGCACCGGAATCAGATCGTCGGGCTCGAATACTTTCGTTTGCTCGAGAATGCGCCGGCGCACTTCGGTCAATGTCAGCCGGTCGCGCGCGGGATCGTAATGTTCGAGACGCCCCGCGGCCTGGATCGGCTGAAACGTCACGCCGCGCACGCACGGCTGCGCAAGCGCGAACTCGATGATCTCGCCGAGCTCGTGATCGTTGAGGCCTTTCTTGACGGTTACGACCAGCGTGGTCGAGATGTCGTGCTCGTTGAGCCGGTCGAGCGCGCGGCGTCGCACGTCGGCGAGCTTGGCGCCGCGCAAGTCCTGATGCACTTCGTCGCGCAGCGAATCGAATTGCAGATAGAGCTCGAAACCGGGTTCGTACTCCTTCAAGCGTGCGGCGAACTCGGCGTCCTTGGCGATGCGAAGGCCGTTCGTGTTCACCATCAGATGCCGGATCGGCCGGCGCTGCGCCGCGTCGAGAATCGCGAAGAATTCAGGATGCAACGTCGGCTCGCCGCCGGAGATCTGCACGACGTCGGGCTCGCCTTCGTTCGCGACGACCGCATCGAGCATGCGCTCGACCGTGGCGAGATCGCGAAACCCGGGCCGGTGCGGACCCGAATCGGCATAGCAGATCGGGCAGCGCAGATTGCAGTGATCGGTGATCTCGACCAGCGAGAGACAGCTGTGCTGCATGTGCTCGGGACAGAGCCCGCAATCGTACGGACAGCCCCAGCGCTGCTCGGTGTTGAAGCGGCGCGGCATTTCCGGCGCCTTGATGAAGACTTCGCGCGACTTGCGGTAGTACGCCGCGTCGTCCGCGATCAGCACGCGCTCGCGGCCGTGTTCGGGGCACCACTTTTCGAGAAATACCTGCTCGTCCTTCAGCAGGATTTTCGCCTCGACGCGCACAAGGCACGTCGAGCACACCGACACCGCGCTGTCGTAGAAAAGGTATGGCCTTACCTTCGCGCCCACAAAGCTCTCCCCAGCCTCGGCACGTCGCGCCAGTAGTAGCACAGTCCAGCGATGCAGAGCAGCTGGATGCCGGATAACAGGCCGAAATACGCGTAAGGAATCGGCTTGATCGCATCGACGACGAGGCGGAATGCAAGATACGCAACCATGAACGCGCGGAAGCGATCGCCGGTGACCGTGAACGCATAGCGGCGCCGATAGAGCAGCGCCATCAACGCGATGAGGAATGCGATCTCGTAGAGCTGTGTCGGATGACGCTTCACGCCGTCGCCGAAATCGACGCCCCACGGCAGCGACGTCGGATTTCCGTGTGTGTGATCGGCGAGCCCCGAAAGAAAACAGCCGATGCGCCCGATCGCGATGCCGACGATCAGCGGAAACGCGAACGCATCGCCGCTCGACCCTTGCGCGCCGATCGCGCGCTTGACGATCTCTACGCCGGCGAGGCCGCCGAGGAGTGCGCCGACGATGGTCTTGCCGGCAAGAAGATTGCGCCAATCGGGAAAACCGGCGAACGCGGTCGACGGATCTTCGATCCAGAACCCGAGCTTGGCGCCGAGCGCGGCACCCGCGATCGCGGCGACGCCGATCCAGAGGCTTCGATCCGTATCGGCCAGCACGGGCAGTGCAAGCCGCCGCCGTTCGCGCAGGAAATATCGGAAGCCGACGAAATACGCGGCAACTTCGATGATCGTGTGCAGCGCGACCGGAGCCATGCGCTGCGCGCGTCAGTCGCGATGCGCGGCGTTGCGGTCGCGGCCGGCGCCGAGTTTGCGATCGAGGCCGCCGAAAAGCTTCTTGAACAGGCGCGAGAGCTTGCCGCGCTGGGTCTTGCGTGCTTTTTCTTCCTCGCTGGTGAGCCAGGCGATCTGGATCACGCGGCGCTCGCCTTCGTAGGGCAGATGGCCGTGGAACGAGTTGTCCGAGCGTTTGAACGCAGCGAGCGCGCCGTAGAGCGGCTTGATTTCGGGCGCAGCGAGATCGTCGATATCGTCGATGCGGTTCAGGAAGCGGAAGCAGCCGTCGCTCGTATCGGGCCAGGACTCGTTGAGATAGAGGAGCGCCGTCGCCACCTTGGACTTGGAGTCGGTGTGGATCGTGCCGTGCCGCTTGTTGAGCGCGCGGCAGATCGTGACCAGGGTCGGGTAGCCGCCGAGCTCGGGGATGCCCAGATGCCGGCCGAGCGCGTCGGCGAACGGCCGGGCCGTGATCTCGTCGACCAGCCGGTTGACGCTGGGTCCGCAGTCCTCGGCCGCATACGGAAAGAAGCCTGCGCCGCTGTAGCGCGGGAAATCGCTCGCCAGCGCGGTGCGCGCGGCGTCGGGCAAGAGGTCGTCCGCGATCAGGAACGCGAACGGCTTGTGCCGGACGCGCGTGGCCGGATTGTCGAGTCGGGCAGGGTCGATCAAGGGCGCGGCGTTCATGATCGCATTGTAGTCCGGTGGACAGGGCGGGGCGGGGTCCCTACAATTTCTACTCGCCTCGATTCCTTTCATGCCCGGCTCACGGACTGGTCCATATCAGCCCGCGAGTTCTGTCGCACCTGATAATCCGTCGAGGTCAGGCGCGGGGCACACGCAAGTATCTTTGACGAAGGCGAACGCATGACTTCTCCAGCCCTCCTCGCATTGGCCGACGGCACGCTCTTTCGCGGTGTCGCTATAGGCGCCGAGGGCAAGACCGTCGGCGAAGTCGTCTTCAACACCGCGATGAGCGGCTACCAGGAGATCCTCACCGATCCCTCGTACAGCCGGCAGATCGTCACGCTGACGTATCCGCATATCGGCAACACGGGCTGCAACGCGGTCGACACCGAATCTTCGATGGTGCACGCGGCCGGCCTCGTGATCCGCGATCTTCCGCTTGCCGCCAGCAGCTGGCGCTCGGAAGAAACGCTGGATGCGTATCTCAAGCGCAACAACATCGTCGCCATCGCCGAAATCGATACGCGTCGATTGACGCGGATACTCCGCGATCGCGGCGCGCAGAATGGCTGTATCGTCGCCGGCGCGAACATCTCCGAAGACGATGCGATCGCCGCGGCGCGCGCGTTCCCGGGCCTCAAGGGCATGGACCTCGCGAAAGTCGTCTCGGTCAAAGAGCGCTATGCCTGGCGCGAAGGCAGCTACGATCTCGATAAGACCGCGTTCACGACACCGCCGGCGCGCTTTCGCATCGTCGCTTACGATTTCGGCGTCAAGCGCAACATCCTGCGCATGCTTGTCGATCGCGGCTGCGACATCACCGTGGTTCCGGCCCAGACGCCCGCGAGCGACGTGTTCGCGATGCGCCCGGATGGCGTGTTCCTCGCCAACGGTCCCGGCGATCCGGAGCCCTGCGATTACGCGATCGCCGCGATCCGCGAGTTCCTGCGCGCGCGCATTCCTACGTTCGGCATTTGCCTCGGCCATCAGCTGCTCGGCCTCGCCGTGGGCGCGCGCACGGTCAAGATGAAGTTCGGCCATCACGGCGCGAATCATCCGGTGATCGATCTGGAATCGGGCCGCGTGATGATCTCGAGCCAGAACCACGGCTTCGCCGTCGACGAGACGACGCTGCCTTCGAACGTGAAAGCGACGCACCGTTCGCTGTTCGACGGATCGCTTCAAGGTATTCGTCTCCTCGACGCACCGGCGTTCAGTTTCCAGGGGCATCCGGAAGCGAGTCCCGGCCCGCACGACGTGGCCGGCCTGTTCGACCAGTTCATCCAGCAGATGGAGGCGCGCGCGGCTGCCGCGGCGTAAATGGCATGACCAGCAACCGATTCTCGATTCGCGGACATCTCGTTTCGCTGCTCGCGGTCCTCGTCGCGTGCTTCGCGGTCACGACCGTGCAGGCAGCACAGCCGCAAGCGGCGGCAAAGAAGCCGACGAAGGCCGAGCCCGCAAAGCCAGTCGGCGAAATCGTCGAATATCCGACGCTTGAAACGCGCGTCGGCCAGGAGCTCGTGATCGAAACGACGTTCAAGACGACGCGCCGCGGCAAGCTCATCAAATACACGCAGCCCGCGCTGACGCTTCAGATCGCGCAAGGCTCGGGTTCCATCGATCTCACCGTGCCGCGCGAAACGATCAAGAGCGTGATGGTCGTCGCGCCCGAAGCGCCGGCGGCCGACAAGCCGGCGGACAAGAAGGACGAAGGGAAGAGCGGTGCCAAAAAGAACTGATCTCAAGTCGATTCTGATCATCGGCGCCGGCCCGATCGTCATCGGCCAGGCCTGCGAGTTCGATTATTCCGGCGCGCAGGCCTGCAAGGCGCTCAAGCAAGAAGGATTCCGCGTCGTCCTGGTCAATTCGAATCCGGCGACGATCATGACGGATCCGGAAACGGCCGATGCGGTGTACATCGAGCCGATCAATTGGCAGACGGTCGAGAAGATCATCGCGAAGGAACGGCCCGATGCGCTGTTGCCGACGATGGGCGGACAGACCGCGCTCAACTGCGCGCTCGATCTCGCCGATCACGGCGTCTTGGAAAAATACGGCGTCGAGCTGATCGGCGCGTCGCGCGATGCGATCCGCATGGCCGAGGATCGCGAGTTGTTCCGCCGCGCGATGCTCGATATCGGGCTCGACTGTCCGAAAGCGGAAGTCGCGCGATCGTTCGAGCAAGCGCTGGAAATCCAGGCGAAGGTCGGTTATCCGACGATCATCCGCCCGAGCTTCACGCTCGGCGGCTCGGGCGGCGGCATCGCGTACAACGTCGAGGAGTTCGAGGAGATCGTCCGGCGCGGTCTCGAGCTTTCGCCCGTGCACGAAGTGCTGATCGAAGAATCGGTGCTCGGCTGGAAAGAGTTCGAGATGGAAGTCGTCCGCGACAAAGCAGACAACTGCATCATCGTCTGCTCGATCGAGAATTTCGATCCGATGGGCGTGCACACCGGCGATTCGATCACGGTGGCGCCGGCGCAGACGCTGACGGACAAGGAATATCAGCGGCTTCGCGATGCCTCCATTGCGGTGCTGCGCAAGATCGGCGTCGACACGGGCGGATCGAACGTGCAGTTCGGCGTCAATTCCGAGAACGGGCGCGTCGTCGTCATCGAGATGAATCCGCGCGTGTCGCGCTCGTCTGCGCTCGCGTCGAAAGCGACCGGCTTTCCGATCGCCAAGATCGCGGCCAAGCTTGCCGTCGGCTATACGCTGGACGAATTGCGCAACGAGATCACGGGCGGCAAGACGCCGGCCTCGTTCGAGCCGACGATCGATTACGTCGTCACGAAGATTCCGCGTTTTGCGTTCGAGAAATTCCCCGCCACCGATTCGCGTTTGACCACGCAGATGAAATCGGTCGGCGAAGTGATGGCGATCGGCCGCACGTTCCAGGAATCGCTGCAGAAAGCGCTGCGCGGTCTCGAGACCGGCAAGAGCGGGCTCAACCCGCTGCGACTCGATACGGCGACGCCGGATGGTCTCGCCGCGCTGAAACGCGAGCTGCGCGAGCCGGGTCCAGATCGCGTGTTCTATGTCGCCGATGCGTTTCGCGCGAGGCTCTCGCGCGAAGACGTGTTCGCGCTGACGCATATCGATCCGTGGTTCCTCGTGCAGATCGAAGATCTGGTCGCGATCGAGAATGACATTCGCGTCGGCGGGCTCGCCGCGCTCGACGCTGCGCGCATGCGGAGCTTAAAGCGCAAGGGATTCTCCGATGCGCGTCTCGCCGAGCTCGTCGGCACCGACGAGAACGCGATCCGGCATCTTCGCCGCGCATTCGGCGTGAGGCCGGTGTTCAAGCGCGTCGATTCTTGTGCGGCCGAGTTCGCGACGACGACGGCGTATCTCTATTCGACCTACGAAGAAGAATGCGAAGCCGATCCGACCGATCGCGACAAGATCATCGTGCTCGGCGGCGGCCCGAATCGCATCGGCCAAGGCATCGAGTTCGATTATTGCTGCGTCCACGCCGCGCTTGCGCTGCGCGAGGACGGTTACGAAACGATCATGGTGAACTGCAATCCGGAGACCGTATCGACGGATTACGACACGTCGGATCGCTTGTATTTCGAGCCGCTGACGCTCGAAGACGTGCTCGAAGTCATCGACAAGGAAAAGCCCAAAGGCGTGATCGTGCAGTACGGCGGACAGACGCCGCTCAAGCTCGCGCGCGCGCTCGAAGCCGCCGGCGCGCCGATCATCGGCACGTCGCCCGATTCGATCGATCTCGCCGAGGATCGCGAGCGGTTCCAGAAGCTGATCGAGAAATTGAAGCTCACGCAGCCACCGAACCGCACCGCGCGCAACGCCGACGAAGCGCTCGCGCTTGCGCGCGAAATCGGCTATCCGCTGGTCGTGCGGCCGAGCTATGTGCTCGGCGGACGCGCGATGGAGATCGTTTACGACGATGCGGATCTCTCGCGCTACATCCGTGAGGCCGTGCGCGTGTCGGAATCCTCGCCCGTGCTGCTCGACCGCTTCCTCGATCATGCGAGCGAAGTCGACGTCGACATCATCGCAGACGCCGACGGCAACGTCTTGATCGGCGGCGTGATGGAGCATATCGAGGAAGCCGGCGTGCATTCCGGAGACTCCTCGTGCTCCTTGCCGCCGTATTCGCTGACGGCGCCCGTGCAGGAAGAATTGCGCCGGCAGGTTGCGATGCTCGCGCGCGAGCTCAAGGTTGTCGGGCTCATGAATACGCAGTTCGCGATCCAGGGCGATACGGTCTACATCCTGGAAGTGAATCCGCGCGCGTCGCGTACGGTGCCGTTCGTATCGAAGGCGACGGGCGTTGCGCTCGCCAAGATCGCGGCGCGCTGCATGATCGGAAAAACGCTCGCCGCGCAGCACGCGACGCACGAAGTGGTGCCGGCGTACTACTCGGTCAAGGAAGCGATCTTCCCGTTCCTGAAATTCCAGAACGTCGATCCGATCCTCGGTCCCGAGATGCGCTCCACCGGCGAAGTGATGGGCGTCGGCCGAAGCTTCGGCGCCGCGTTCGCGCGCGCGCACGAAGCGGCGAGCATCAAGGCGCCGTCGTCGGGCAAGGCGTTTCTTTCGGTGCGCGATGCGGACAAGCAGCGCCTCCTCGAAGTCGCCGAAGATCTCGGCAAGCGCGGCTTCAGCCTCGTCGCGACCGGCGGCACGCACAAGTTCCTCGCCGAACACGGCATCGCTTGCGAGCGCATCAACAAGGTGCTCGAAGGCCGGCCTCATATCGTCGATCTCATCAAGAACGGCGAGATCGCGTTCATCGTCAACACGACCGAAGGCAAGCAGGCGATCGCCGATTCGTTCTCGATCCGTCGCGAAGCCTTGCAGCAGCGCGTCACCTATTCGACGACGGTCAGCGGCGCGAAGGCGCTGTTGCACTCGCTCGATTTCCGCGATAGCGACGAAGTCCACAGCCTGCAGGAATTGCACAAGGAATTGGCATGAAGCGAGCACCGATGACGCAGAAGGGCGCAGACCGGCTGCGCGCTGAGCTGGAGCGTCTGAAGTCGCAGGAGCGCCCGCGCATCATCCAGGCGATCGCCGAGGCGCGCGCGCACGGCGATTTGAAGGAGAACGCCGAATATCATGCCGCGCGCGAGCAGCAGGGATTCGTCGAGGGCCGCATCAATGAGCTTGAAGCTGCGCTGTCGTACGCGGAAGTCATCGACGTGAGCCGGCTCAACGCGGGATCGCGCATCGTGTTCGGCGCGACCGTCGATCTTGCCGACGAGGATTCGGGCGAGGAAGTGAGCTATCAGATCGTCGGCGACCTCGAAGCCGACATCAAGCAACAACTGATTTCGGTATCGTCGCCGTTCGCGCGCGCGCTGATCGGCAAGAGCGAAGGCGACAGCTTCGAGTTCCAAGCGCCGAACGGCACGCGCCGTTACGAGATCACCGGCGTGCGCTATCAAGCCTGATCGCGCACTTTTCTCGGGTGACTTAGCTCGGTACCGATCATGAGGCCGATCGCGATCCGGCGTCGCGAATGCACGCTCGATGTGAGCACGTGGCCGGAGCACATGCATCCGGTGCTCGCGCGAATCTACGCGTTGCGCGGTCTCACGTCGGATGCGCCGCTCGAGCCGAAATTGTCAGGTCTCGCCGATCCGTCCGCGCTCGGTGGTCTCGAACGCGCTTGCGCGCTACTCGTCGACGCGATCGATCGGAATCTGCGTATCTGCATCGTCGGCGACTTCGATGCGGACGGCGCAACCGGCACTGCAGTCGCGGTGCGTGGCTTGCGGTTGCTCGGCGCGCGTGATGTTCGGTATCGCGTGCCGAATCGCTTCACGCACGGCTACGGGTTGTCGGTGGGGTTGGTCGATGATCTCTCCGGCGACGTACCTCAGCTGCTCGTCACGGTCGACAACGGCATCGCGTGTCACGCCGGTGTCGCCGCCGCGCGCTCGCGCGGCATGCGCGTGATCGTGACCGATCATCATCTGCCCGGAGCGGTGTTGCCGGAGGCGGACGCGATCGTGAATCCGAATCTCGCCGGCGATGCATTCCCGAGCAAGGCGATCGCCGGTGTCGGCGTGATGTTCTGCCTCTTGCTCGCGCTGCGCGCACGCCTGCGCGCGGACGGACGCTACGCGAACGCAAGCGAACCCGATCTTTCGCCGTTGCTCGATCTTGTCGCGCTCGGCACGGTCGCCGATCTCGTGCCGCTCGATGCGAACAATCGCGTGCTGGTTGCTGCGGGCCTGCGGCGCATCCGCGCGGGTCGCGCTTGCGCGGGCGTCGCCGCGCTTTGCCGTGCATCGGGACGCGATCCCGCGCGTGTGATCGCGGCGGATTTCGCGTTCGCGCTTGCGCCGCGCATTAACGCGGCCGGACGCCTCGACGATATGGGCCTCGGCATCGAATGCTTGCTGACGGACGATGCCTCGCGTGCGTCCGAGCTTGCCGAGCAGTTGTCCGCGATCAACGCGCAACGCCGCGATATGCAGACGGCGATGGTCGAGCAGGGCGAGGCGATCGTCGCCGCGTTCATTGCCGAGCACGGCGGTGATGCGTTTCCGCACGGCGTCGTGCTGTTTCAGGCGGACTGGCATGCGGGCGTCGTCGGCCTTGTCGCCTCGAAGCTCAAGGAACGGTTGCACCGCCCGGTGATCGCGTTCGCGCCGGCGGGCGAGGGCAGCGATGAGCTGCGCGGCTCCGCGCGCTCGATCGCAGGTTTCCATTTGCGTGATGCGCTGGCCGAAGTCGATGTGCGTCGCCCTGGTTTGATCGCGCGCTTCGGCGGTCATGCGATGGCTGCGGGTCTCAGCCTCGCCGCGCGCCATCTCGCCGAGTTCGCTGCCGAGTTCGACGCGGTCACGCGCAGCCGGCTTGATGCGGATCTGCTCGAACGCGTGATCTGGAGCGACGGCGAGCTCGGCGTGTCCGATCTTTGTTTCGATCTTGCAACTGCGCTCCGTTTCGCCGGCCCGTGGGGTCAGGCATTTCCCGAGCCTGCGTTCGATAACGTGTTCCGCGTCGAATCGTGGAGAGTCGTCGGCGAGAAACATCTGCAGCTTCGCCTCTGCATCGACGGTGGCGCAGACGTGCTCGAAGCGATCATGTTCGACGCGATCGATTACACACCGCCGCCGGTGCGCTTGCGTGCGCTGTATCACCTCGATGTCGACGAATGGAACGGGCGTGAGCGGCTGCGATTGCTGGTGCGGCACTTCGAAGCGGCCTGAGAAGGCCATTTACGCTAAAATCATCCGTTCACTTCTACGCGAACTCCGATCATGGCCACCATGCACCCCATCGACACCAACCAGATCCGCGCGCGCATCGCCGATCTCAAGGAGCGCGTCGCGTCGCTCAGGGGGTATCTTTGACTTCGATGTCAAGGCCGAGCGCCTAGAAGAAGTTTCGCGCGAGCTCGAAAGTCCGAACATCTGGGACAACCCGCAGCGCGCACAGGATCTGGGCAAGGAGCGCGCGAATCTCGATCGCATCGTCGGCGGCATCCGCAGCCTGACTGATTCGCTCACTGAAGCGGGCGATCTGCTCGATCTTGCGATCGGCGAGAACGACGAGAGCACTGCCGCTGCGGTCGCCGACGATGTCGACGGCCTCGCCGCGCGCGTCGAGAAACTCGAATTCCAGCGCATGTTCGCAGGCAAGATGGACGGCGCGAACGCGTTCGTCGACATCCAAGCCGGTGCGGGCGGTACCGAAGCACAGGATTGGGCCGAGATGCTGCTGCGCATGTATCTGCGCTGGTGCGAGCACAAAGGCTGGAAGACGGAACTCCTCGAAGCGTCTGCGGGTGAAGTCGCCGGCTTGAAGAGCGCAACATTCCGTGTCGAAGGCGATTACGCGTACGGCTGGCTCAAGACCGAGATCGGCGTGCACCGCCTCGTGCGCAAATCGCCGTTCGATTCGGATAACCGCCGACACACCTCGTTTACGTCGGTGTTCGTCAGCCCCGAAGTCGACGACGATATCGACATCGAGATTAATCCGGCCGATTTGAAGACGGACGTCTATCGCTCGTCCGGCGCCGGCGGCCAGCACGTCAACAAGACCGAATCGGCGGTGCGCATCACGCACATGCCGAGCGGCATCGTCGTCGCTTGCCAGACCGAGCGATCGCAGCACGCGAACCGCGACCGCGCGATGAAGATGCTGAAGGCGAAGCTCTACGAAATGGAGATGCTCAAGCGCAACGCCGAGAAGGATGCGCTCGAAGCGACCAAGTCCGACATCGGCTGGGGCAGCCAGATCCGCAACTACGTGCTCGATCAGTCGCGCATCAAGGATCTGCGCACCGGCGTCGAACGCACGGATACGCAGAAGGTGCTGGACGGCGATCTCGACGAGTTCGTCGAGGCGAGCCTGAAGTCGGGATTGGAAGCGGGTGCGAAGCGCGCGGACGCGGCGGACTAAGACTTTCTCCCCGTTCCCGTGATACGATATGGGTACCCATATCCAATGGCTCGCCGTGAAAACCACCATCGACATCGCCGACGATCTCATCAGCCGCGCGAAAATCGTGCAGAAGCGCGATGGCGTCACGTTGCGCGCGCTGGTCGAGGACGGACTGCGCATGGTGCTCGATCGCGACGCGCGCCAGCCGGCGTATAGGTTCGAGCCCATCGTCGCCGGCGAGCCGTACCGGAAAGGGATGGATGTTCCGGACGTTAATGCGCTGATCGCCGAGGCAAACGAACGCGACGGGTTGCCGCGCGAGCTGCTTCGCGTGGCGGAGCCGGACACGCCTTACGAGGCCGCGAAAAAGAAGCGTCCCAAGCGCAAGGCATGATCGCCGTCGACACCAACCTTCTGGTCTACGCACATCGCGCGGACATGCCGCAGCATGCGAGCGCGGCCGCGGCGGTGCGCGTGCTCGCCGAAGGCCGGCAGCCGTGGGCGATCGCGTGGCCGTCGGTGCACGAGTTCTTCGCGACAGTCACCAGCACGAAGTTCCGGTCGCCTTCGTCGCCGAAACTCGCTTGGCTTGCGCTGCGTAACATGGCAGCCTCGCCGAGCGTGCGGCTGATCGGCGAGGGCGTCGATCACTTGCAATGGATCGGGCGTTTCATCGGCCGCGGCGAAGTGCGCGGCGGGATGATCCATGATGCGCGCATTGCGGCGATCTGCCTTGCACACGGCGTCAACGAGCTCTGGACGGCCGATCGCGATTTTTCGCGTTTCCCCGAGCTCAAAACCCATAACCCCCTGAAATGACCGCATGAGCGATCCGACTGATCAACTCCCCGTCGACGAAAACAAGCTGATCGCCGAGCGTCGCGAAAAGCTTCACGCGCTGCGTGCGCAAGGCATCGCGTTCCCGAACGATTTCAAGCCCGACGCGTTCATGGGCGATCTGCAAAAGGAATTCGAAGACGCCGAAAAATGGACTGCCGAAGCGCTCACGGCGTTGGACCGTCGCGTGCGTGTTGCCGGCCGGATCATGGCGCGGCGCGGCCAGGGCAAGGTCAGCTTCATCCAGATTCACGACATGAGCGGAGAGATTCAGCTCTTCGCGCAGGCCAACGCGCTCGGTGACGCGTACGAGATCATCAAGACGCTGGACCGCGGCGACATCGTCGGCGTCGAAGGTCCGTTGATGCGTACGAAGACCGGCGAGCTTTCGGTCAAGGCGGAATCGCTCCGGCTGATCACCAAATCGCTGCGCCCTCTGCCGGACAAGTGGCATGGGCTCGCCGACGTCGAGCAGCGCTATCGCCAGCGCTATGTCGATCTGATCGTCACGCAGGAATCGCGGCGCGTCTTCGAGCTTCGCTCGCGCATGATCCGCTTCATCCGGCAATGGCTCGAAGTCGAACCGCGGCGCTTCATGGAAGTCGAAACGCCCATGATGCATCCGATCCCGGGCGGCGCGACCGCGCGGCCGTTCGTGACGCATCACAACGCGCTTGATCTCGACATGTACTTGCGCGTCGCGCCGGAGCTTTATTTGAAACGCCTCGTTGTCGGCGGCTTCGAGCGCGTCTACGAGATCAACCGGAATTTCCGCAACGAGGGCGTGTCGACGCGGCACAACCCCGAATTCACGATGCTGGAGCTGTACCAGGCGTACGCGACGTACAACGAGGTCATGGACCTCACCGAGGCGATGATCCGCGAAACCGCCAAGGCGACGCTCGACCGCACCGCGTTGACATGGGAAGGCCGTGAGATCGATGTCGGACCGCCGTTCCGCCGCTGGGCGATGGCCGAGGCGGTGCGCCATCACAATCCCGAGATCACCGAGAACGAGCTTCGTGATCGCGCGGCGATGGTCCGTAATTGCGAGCGGCTCGGGCTCCACGTCAAGGATGACTACGGCACCGGCAAGCTACTGGCAGAGATCTTTGAAGCGACTGTCGAAGCGACACTGGTGCAGCCGACCTTCATCACGCAGTACCCGACCGAAATCTCGCCGCTGGCGCGCGCCAACGACAAGGATCCGGAAGTAACCGACCGCTTCGAGCTCTTCATCGGCGCCAAGGAGATGGCGAATGGGTTTTCCGAGCTCAATGATCCCGAGGACCAATCCGACCGGTTCCTTGCGCAGGCGAAGGCCAAGGACGCCGGCGACGATGAGGCGATGCACTACGACGCCGACTACATCCGTGCGCTGGAGTATGGAATGCCGCCGGCCGGCGGCCTTGGTGTCGGCATCGACCGGCTGGTCATGCTGTTCGCGGACGTGCCATCGATCCGCGACGTGCTGCTGTTCCCGTATCTCAGGCCCGAAGCCTGAAGCATCGGCGCGTCGCATGGGTGCGCCGGTTTACGTATATATCTTTGGACTCCTTGCTCGCGCAGCCAAGCTCACGTCTTGGTTGAGCGAGTGTGCTAGCCTAGCCCGGCTGCGACTCGGCGCCGCCCGGGCCTGTGTCCGTGCGCGGACGCGCTGCTGGACCGATATCCGCGCAAGGTCGATCGGGCTGAGGGAGCGGGGGGCGACCGGGGAAGTCATCGCGGAGAGCCTTTGGTGAACGTACTTATCGTCGACGATCAGCCTTCTGCGCGCACGATGCTGCGACACGTCGTCGAAGGCATCGGCCCGGGAATCCGCGTATCCGACTTCGGCAATCCGATCGAAGCCTTGCGCTGGTCCGAAGGCAACGGTGCCGATCTTCTGCTGCTCGACTACCGCATGCCCGAAATGGACGGGCTCGAGTTCGCGCGCCGTTTCAGACGCTCGTTGTCACGTCGTGACGTTCCGATCGTGCTGATCAGCGTGGTCGGCGACGAGCCGGTCCGCCAGGCGGCGCTCGAGGCAGGGGTCATCGATTTCCTGGTCAAGCCGGTCCGGCCGCGCGAGCTGCGCTCGCGCTGCAAGAACCTCCTGCAGATGCGCCAGCAGGGCGAATCGGTGAAGGAACGCGCCCGCTCGCTGGAGCAGCGGGTGCTGAACAGCCTGCAGGAGGTCGAGCAGCGCGAGCGCGAGACCCTGTTCAGGCTGGCTAAGGCCATCGAATACCGCGATCTCGGCACGGGTATCCATCTTCTGCGCATGTCGCACTACGCCGAGCTCATTGCCGAGGCGCTGGGCATGCCCGAAGAGGAGGCCAGCATCCTGACGCTGGCCGCGCCGCTGCACGATATCGGCAAGATCGGCATCCCGGACGCGGTGCTCTTAAAGCGCAGCAGCCTGACCGACGAGGAATTCGCGGTCATGCGCCGGCACCCGCTGATCGGCTACGAGATCCTGCGCGACAGCCAGAGCCGCTTCGTGCAGATGGGCGCGCTGATTGCGCTGCGCCATCACGAGCGCTGGGACGGATCAGGTTATCCGGACGGTCTCAAGGCCGAGGACATCCCGCCGTCGGCGCGGATCGTGGCCGTTGCGGACGTATTCGACGCGCTGACGTCCGAGAGACCCTACAAGCGGGCATGGAGCGCGGACGAGGCATTCGAGTACATCCAGGCGAACCGTGGCACGCTTTTTGATCCTTCCTGTGTAGATGTGCTACTCGCCAATCAACCTCGAATCCTCGACATCCTGCATGCCAAGCTGGCTCCACCCGGCTTGGGGCTCTGAAGAGGCGTTTCCCTCATGTCACCCTGGTTCGAAGGAATGAGCCCCGCCCTCGCCAGCCTGCGCGCGCGCTACGCGAACCGGCCCGACAGCGAGCACGGCCAAGCCTTCGTGCGTCTGGCGATCCTGACGGTCGTCCTGATCTATCTCTGCGGCGTCGGCACGGTCGCGGGGTTCCATGATCCGGACCTGCGCACGGTTCTTCTTTACGTCCTGATCGAGTTTCTGGTCGGCACGGGCATCCTGATCGCGATCGCGCGGCAGCCGGGCGTCTCGCGCGGCCGGCGCGTCATCGGCATGGTCGCCGACTACACGATGATGGGCGCGGCGATGCACCTGATGGGTGCGCATCTCGCGCCCGTCTATGTCGTCTATCTCTGGGTAACGATTGGCAACGGTCTGCGCTTCGGGCCGAAATTCCTGATGGCGGCGGTGGGTCTCGCCAGCCTTTCGTTCCTGTTCGTCATCACGATGACGCCGTACTGGCAAGAGCAGAACCAGGCGCTGGCCTGGGGCCTGCTGGCCGGTCTGGTCGCGATTCCGGCGTATCTGACTTCGCTGCTGCGCGCGTTGACTCGCGCAACCGAGGAAGCGCGGCGCGCCAACGAGGCGAAGAGCCGGTTCCTCGCGAACATGAGCCACGAGTTCCGCACGCCGCTGAACGGCATCGTCGGCATGTCCGAGCTTCTGGCGACGACCAAGCTCAACGCCGAGCAGCGCGAGTGCTCGGACGTCATGCAAGCCTCGGCGCGCACGCTGCTCGCGCTGGTCGAGGATGTGCTCGACATCTCCGCGATCGAAGCCGGCAAGCTCAAGCGCGCGGATGCGGATTTCCGCCTCGGCGACATCCTGCGCGGCATCCAGCTGATGCTGCAGCCGGTCGCCGCGAAGAAGGGGCTCGTTTTCGAGATCGATGTCGCGCGCGAAGTGCCCGATTACCTGCACGGCGACGGCAATCACCTGCGCCAGATCCTGGTCAATCTCGTCTCCAACGCGGTCAAGTTCACCGAGCACGGGCGTGTGCTCGTGTCGGTCAATCGCGTCGGTTCCAATTGGGGCTCGAATGCGCTTCTGCGCTTCTCGGTGCGAGATACCGGCATCGGCATTCCCGAAGCTGCGCAGCCGCGGATCTTCCAGGCGTTCGAGCAGGCCGACGTCGGCCACGGCCGCCGTTTCGGCGGCACCGGCCTCGGCACCACAATCGCGAAGGCACTGACCGAGCTTCTCGGCGGCCAGATCGGTTTCGAGAGTCGTGAAGGCGAAGGCTCGCATTTCTGGGCCGAGATGCCGTTCGAGATCGCGGCCGAAGCCGAAAGCCAGGCGCAGAAGGGCGAAGTGGCTTACGGCTCCGAGAACGTCATCGCGTTCGACGATCCGTTCGTGCGCCATCGCGCGCGCGTCAAGCCGCTGCGTCTTCTCGTTGCGGACGATCAGCCGGCGAACGTCACCGTGCTGCGTCGCCTCCTGGAAAAGGCCGGACATCAGCCGTATACGGTCGACAACGGCGAAGACGTGCTGGCGATGCTCGAGAACGAGCGCTTCGACGGCGTGATCATCGATTTGCACATGCCGGGCGTCAGCGGTCTCGACGTCTTGAAACAGGTTCGCGTGATGGAGGCGGGCGCACAGCAGCTAACGCCGTTCATCGTGCTGAGCGCGGATGCGACCGCATCCACCGTGCGTGCCTGCGAGCAAGCCGGCGCGCGCGCGTTCCTCACCAAGCCGATCGTCGTCAGTCGCTTGCTCGATGCGCTGTCCGATGTCGCGCTCGGCGCGACCGACAGCCAAATCAAGACCGCGCAAGTTGTCGCCGAGGCCGAAGCGGCCGAAACAGTGATCTCGCGCAACGTGATCGAAGAGCTCGCCGAGCTTCATCTCGGCGGCGATTTCCTCTCATTGTTCGTCGACGAATGCTTGCGCGATGCGTTGAAGAGCATCGCCGAGCTCGAACGCACGGCGGCGGCGCAGCAGTGGGACATGTTCCGCGACCATTGCCACGCGCTCAAGGGCGTTGCCGGCAACATGGGCGCGGTGCGCCTTGCGGCAGCGGCGTCGGAAACCATGAAGCTCGGCAACTGGCAGCTGCCGAGGGAATGGCGTCAGCGCATCCGCGGGTTGCGCGAGCAACTCGAACTCGCGCGGACGGCGCTCAAGGGTCAGGGGGTCGTCTGTGCCGACGCGGAACGCGGGCCGGACCGCGTCAGTTGATCGGCCCGCGTTCGTCGTTGTTGCGGAGGGGTGTGTCGAGAGGTCTCAGCCTACGGCGGAAATGCGCATCGGTTCGGCCTGCTGCGCAGCCGGCGTATCGATGAGGGCCGGACGCTTCTGCTGCGCGCGGACCAGACGTTCCATCGTGCGCAGCGATTTCTCGCCGAGCTGAAGCGCCGTGTCGACCCAAACTTCGGTGACTTGCATCAGCTCGGACAGCGTCACGGGTTTGGCGATCTGGCGCACGCGATTCATCGCCGAGCGCGCATGCGCGATGCGACCGTTGCGGCGGATCAGATCGTGAACGGCCTGCACGCCTTCGCCCTTCGGGACGAGGACGTCGACGACGCCCATGCGATGCAGATCTTCGCTGGAGTAGATCGTGCCGTTGAGCATCATCTCTTCGGCGAGGCGCGGACTGACGCGCTGGCAGAGGAACGAATACGCGCCCATGCCGGGGAAGAGATCGAACAGCACTTCGGGGAAGCCCATGCCGATGCCGCTTTCGGCGACGACGGTCTGGCACGAGAGAGCAAGCTCCAGACCGCCACCGAGCGCATCGCCCTGCACGAGCGCGACGGTGTGTGCGTTGCGGTTCAGCGCGGCATGAAGCTCATGCACGCCTTCGACGCAAAGACGCGCATAGGCGAGCAGATGCTCGCGATTGCGCTCGCGGATCAGACGGCAGAAGAGCTCGAGGTCTCCGCCGAGGTTGTAAACGTTTGCATCCGAAGCGACGACGATGTGCGAAAGGCCGCTATGCCCATTCGCGGCTCGCATGGTCAGGTCATCAGCAGTACGCTTCAGGAATTCGCGCATTTCCTTCATCAACGGCACCGAGAAACAGGCGCGGTAGCCGGTGTCGCGCGGAAAACGGTGCGCGTGCATGAAGCACCAGTACGCGTTTTCGGTGGGATCTTCTTGAGTGCGGAGCAAACGGAAATCGTTATCGCGATGCAAAGCTTCGACGGCGGTCATGGTCGCAAACCCCTCAGAAATTGGACGCCGCTCGCTGATCGCTCCACGACGCGGCTACGCGCGCACCCCTCCAGTGCCCCATTCGGGCGATCGACTTCAGTGTAGCGCAAAAATTGTGTGAAATTTGACAATTGGTGTCGGTTATGCGTTTACAGGCTAACTATTTGTTTTATCGATGTTCCCAGCTGCAGGCCGTAAAAATCGATCTGCACGAATATTCAACAAATGTGAACTTCTGCGTCGACGGTGACCTATAGGCTCAAGAAACGTGTGGCACGATTATTGACTGCAATATGGGCAGCTTTGGGCGCATGCACGCCAAAGCGTCCATGAGGGGAGAAAAAGTGACGAACGAGCAAGGCACGCGTTCGGGAGCGCGTTCGGCCCGGATGCCGATTCAATCGACGGTGCTGCTCAGCCGCGGTGCGGATTCGTGGACGACCGATATCGAGGACATTTCCGCGTCCGGCGTGCTCGTGCGCAGGCCCTCGGCGTGGAATTACGCCGTCGGCACATTGTTCATCCTCGACATGATGATCGGCGAGGATCTCAACATTCATCTCGAAGCGACGGTCGCGCGCGCGACCGACGAGCACGTCGGCTTTGCCTACACGCGCATCCCCAGCGACAAAGAAGTTCCGTTATGGAACTTGCTCGGCGGTTACGCGGACCGACTCGAATATTTCCGTTACTGACGCAAGCGGATATCAGTGCGGCGCCGCGGCGGGAGCCACCGGCTCGCGCAATTCGCGTCGCAAAATCTTGCCGACATTCGTTTTCGGCAGCGAATCACGAAACTCGATGTACTTGGGCTGCTTGTAGCCCGTGAGGTTCGCGCGACAGTGTGCGCGGATGTCATCGGCGGTGAGCGACGGATCTTTGCGCACGATAACGACCTTCACCGCCTCGCCGGATTTCTCGTCCGGCACGCCGACCGCAGCGACTTCGAGCACGCCCGGCTGCTGCGCGACGACGTCTTCGATCTCGTTCGGATACACGTTGAAGCCGGAGACGAGAATCATGTCCTTCTTGCGATCGACGATGTAAACGAAGCCTTTCTCGTCGATGCGCGCAATGTCGCCGGTGCGCAGCCAGCCGTCGGCCGCAAGCACTTTTGCGGTCTCGTCCTCGCGGTTCCAGTAGCCTTTCATCACCTGCGGCCCGCGCACGCAAAGCTCGCCGACCTCGCCGATCGGCAGCGGCTGGCCGTCGTCGTTCTGGATCGAAAGATCGGTCGATGGGATCGGAAGACCGATCGAGCCGTTGTACTCGGGAATATCCAGTGGATTGATGCAGACCGCGGGGCACGTTTCGGTGAGCCCATAAGCTTCGGCGAGCGTGCAGCCGGTCGCTTTTTTCCAGCGGTCGGCGACCGCGCGCTGCACCGCCATGCCGCCGCCGAGTGTCAGATGCAGGCGCGAGAAGTCGACCTGATCGAAGCCGGGCGTGTTGAGAAGTCCCGCGAACAACGTATTGACGCCGGTCAGCGCCGTGAAGCCGATGCCCTTGATGTCGCGCACGAAGCCCGGCATGTCGCGCGGATTCGTGATGAGGTGGTTGTAGCCGCCGATACGCGCGAACACGAGGAAGTTCGCCGTCAGCGCGAAGATGTGATAGAGCGGCAGCGCGGTGACGACGACTTCCTCGCCCTCGTGCATGTTGGGGCTGATCCATGCGAACGCCTGCAGCATGTTCGCGACCATGTTGCGGTGGGTCAGCATCGCGCCCTTGGCGACGCCCGTGGTGCCGCCGGTGTATTGCAGAAACGCGATGTCATCGCCGCCGATATCGACTTTCGGCGCCTTCGAGCGCGCGCCGCGCGCCATCGCGTCGTTGAAGCGCACCGCGCCCGGAATCGAGTAGGGCGGCACGAGTTTCTTTACATACTTGACGACGAAATTCGTAATGGCGCCTTTTGGAAAGCCCAGCATGTCGCCGAGCCCGGTGCAGATCACGTGTTTGCAGCCGGTTTCGCCGAGCACCGTGGCCAGCGTATGCGCAAAATTGTCGAGCACGAGAATCGCCGACGCGCCCGAATCGACGAGCTGATGCTTGAGCTCGCGCGCCGTGTAGAGCGGATTCGTGTTGACCAGCGTCAACCCGGCGCGCAGCACCGCCATGATCGCGACCGGATACTGCAGCACGTTCGGCAGCATCACCGCGACGCGATCACCCTTGGCAAGTTTCAGATCATTGAGGAAATAGCTCGCCAGCTGCGAGCTAAGGCGATCGAGATCGTCGTAGCTGATCGTCTTGCCCATGTTGACGAAGGCCGGACGATGGCGGAAGCGCTCGCAACATTCCTCGAGCAGGGCGGCGACGGAACGGTACCGATTCGGGTCGATCTCGGCCGGAATGCCCTTAGGGTAGCTCGCCAGCCAAGGTCGATCGTTGCTCGTCATGGCATCTCCTGGCCGGCGGGCACCTGGCGCGGCGCCCGCTGTCGTAGTCTTAAGTTCCATCGAACATCGCGCCCGGCAGAATTGCAGCACAAGCTCCGAAGAGGCGGCAAGCGGCAATGCAACGCGACTCAAATCATTCGTTACGGTATACGATGCGACTCGTCTTCTCCATCGGTATCGCCGTGCTGGTCTTCGCCGGCTGCTCGCGGCCGCCGGACGAAGAGCGCATCCGGAGCGCAATTCAGGCGATGAAGGAATCCGCCGAAGCGCGCCGCGCCGCGGGCGTCCTCGAACACATCGCCGCCGACTTCACCGGCAACAACGGCGATGCCGACCGCGACGGGCTCTCGCAAATCCTTAAAATCCAGTTCTTGCGCAATACGGCCATCGGCGTCGGCATCGGTCCGATCGCGATCGATATCGACGGCGACCGCGCAACCGCGAAATTCGAAATCACGCTCAGCGACGGCTCCGGACGCTGGCTGCCGAACGGCCGCGAGACGTATGCGATCGTCAGCGGCTGGCGCCGCGAGGGCAGTGAGTGGATTTGTTACAACGCGACGTGGATGAAGAATTGAAACGCGCTTCCCCCTCTCCCGATTGCGGGAGAGGGGGAAGCAGATCACGCCGCTTTGGCGCTCGCGGGACCCGGTTTCGCCGCAAGCTGACGCAGCACATACGGCAGGATGCCGCCGTGACGGTAGAACTCGCGCTCCTTCGGCGTCAGTAGCATCACGCGCACTGCGAACGTCTTCTTGCTGCCGTCGGCGGCGGTCGCCGTGATGTTGACTTCCTTGACGTCGAGACTCGTAAGCCCCGTAACCTCGAACGTCTCCTTGCCGGTGAGCCCGTGCGATTTCGCGCTCTCGCCGTCGCGAAATTGCAGCGGCAGCACACCCATGCCAACCAGGTTCGAGCGATGGATGCGCTCGAAGCTTTCCGCGACGACGGCTTTGACGCCGAGTAGCAGCGTGCCTTTCGCAGCCCAGTCGCGCGAGGAGCCCGTGCCGTATTCCTTGCCGGCGAAGACGACGAGCGGCGTGCCGTCGGCTTTGTACTTCATCGCCGCATCGTAGATCGCCAACTGCTCGCCGCTCGGCACGTGCAGCGTGTAGCCGCCTTCGACGCCGTCGAGCATCTGGTTCTTGATGCGGATGTTGGCGAACGTGCCGCGCACCATCACATCGTCGTTGCCGCGCCGTGAGCCGTACGAGTTGAAATCGGCCGGCTGCACGCCGTGTTCGATCAGATAGCGGCCCGCGGGCGAATCTTTCTTGATGTTGCCTGCGGGGGAGATGTGGTCGGTCGTGATCGAATCGCCGAAGAGCCCGAGGCAGCGCGCGCCGTGGATATCGCCGACCGCACCCGGTTGCATCGTCATGCCGTCGAAGTACGGCGGGTTCTTGATGTAGGTCGACGGCTCCCACTTGTAGATTTCGCCTTCGGGCGAGGGGATCGAATTCCAGCGGCTGTCGCCCTTGAACACGTCCGAATAGCTTTTGGCGAAAAGCTCGGGCCCGATCGATTTCGCGATCAGATCGCCGATCTCCTTGTTGGACGGCCAGATGTCCTTGAGATAAACCGGCTTGCCGTCGCTGTCGGTGCCGAGCGGTTCTTTCGACAGATCAATGTCGACCGTGCCGGCGAGCGCATACGCGACGACCAGCGGCGGCGACGCGAGATAATTCATTTTCACTTCGGGATGCACGCGGCCTTCGAAGTTGCGGTTGCCGGACAGCACTGAGGCGACCGCGAGATCACCGGCGGCAATCGCCTTCGAGATCTCGTCCGGCAGCGGACCCGAGTTGCCGATGCATGTGGTGCAGCCATAGCCGACGAGATAGAAGCCGAGCTTGTCGAGCTCGGCGAGCAAGCCGCTGCGTTCGAGATAATCGGTGACGACCTTCGATCCCGGCGCAAGCGAGGTCTTTACCCACGGCTTGGACTTGAGCCCGCGCGCGGCGGCCTTTTTCGCGAGCAGACCCGCTCCGAGCATCACCGCGGGGTTCGATGTGTTCGTGCACGAGGTGATCGCTGCGATCACGACGGCTCCATCGTGCAGATCGAAATCCTCACCGCGCATCGACACGCGCTGTCCGGGGCCGCAGGCGCTTTCGTCGTGGCCGACCGCAGTGCCGCCGCCTTCGTTCGCGAAGCGCTCGACGCTGCCGTTCTTCGGTTTGCGGTTCGCGGTCAGCACGTTGAGCGCGTCGCGATAGCTTGCGCGCACGTCGCCGAGCAGTACGCGATCCTGCGGCCGCTTCGGGCCCGCGAGCGACGGCTTCACCTCACCAAGATCGAGCTCGAGCGTGGAGCTGTATTCGGCGTGCGGCGTCGACGCGTCGTGCCACAAGCCTTGCGCCTTCGCATACGCCTCGACCAGCGCGATCTGCTTCGCGTCGCGGCCGGAAAGGCGAAGGTAATTGATTGCTTCGGCGTCGATCGGAAAGATGCCGCAGGTCGCGCCGTATTCCGGCGCCATGTTGCCGATCGTCGCGCGGTCGGCGAGCGCAAGATGCTGCAAACCGTCGCCGTAGAACTCGACGAACTTGCCGACGACTCCATGCTTGCGCAGCATCTGCGTCACGGTCAGCACGAGATCGGTCGCGGTCGAGCCTTCCGGAAGCTTACCCATCAGCTTGAAGCCGACGACTTGCGGAATCAGCATCGAGGACGGCTGCCCGAGCATCGCGGCCTCGGCCTCGATGCCGCCGACGCCCCAGCCGAGCACACCGATGCCGTTGATCATCGTCGTGTGCGAATCGGTGCCGAAGACGGTGTCCGGATACGCATGCCATGCGCCGTCCTTCTCGGCGGCCATCACGACGCGACCGAGATATTCGAGATTGACCTGGTGCACGATGCCCGTGCGCGGCGGCACGACCTTGAAATTGTCGAACGCCTTCTGGCCCCAGCGCAGAAAGCTGTAGCGCTCGCGATTGCGCTCGAACTCGATCTTGACGTTGAGATCGAGCGCGTCGGCCTTGCCGAACACGTCGACCTGCACCGAGTGGTCGATGACGAGCTCGGCGGGCGAGAGCGGATTGATCTTCTTCGGATCGCCGCCGAGTTTTTTCATCGCATCGCGCATCGCCGCGAGATCGACGACGCAAGGCACGCCGGTGAAATCCTGCAGCACGACGCGCGCCGGCATGAAGGCGATTTCGGTATCGGGTTCTTTCTTCGCGTCCCAGTTCGCGACCGCTTCGATTTCTTTCGCGGTGATGTTCGCGCCGTCCTCGTGACGCAGGAGGTTTTCGAGGAGGATCTTCATCGAATACGGCAGACGCTTCAGATTGAACCGCTGCGCGAGCTTGGCGAGGCTGCGGATCTGGTAGCGCGTGCCGTTGACCTCGAGCGTATCCCGGGTCGCAAACGAGTCGTTCATTCGATGGTCTCCTGGCGGCCGGCGCACTCACAGCGCGCGGCATCGTCCTTAAGTGCGGATGTGCTGGGGTGAGCCCATTATTATCGCCGATTTGGCGTTCAGGCTGCGACCTCGGATTCAGCCTCGATCCAACGTGCACCGCGCCAGCAATCCGCGCGCCAGCATCGCGTATTCGCGCCGCCGCACGAGGAGCCGAAACTGGCTGCCGCCGACCTGCCGCCACAATACCGCCGCGCGAACGGCGGCCAGCAGCATCGCGCGAATCCGCTCGACGTCGCGCGGATTGCCCAGATGCACCGGATTGCCATGCACGATGATGCGCGGGCGAAGCTCGGAGAGCGTGCTGGAATAGAGCTCGGCCAGACGCGTCTGCACGCCTTCATGGGCGACGCCGACATGCTGGACCTGGCGCTGGATCGATTCGATGCCGTCGCGCAGCTCGCGCTGCATCGCCGGCGAGCGCTCGAGGCGTCGCGCGAGGCGGAGCACGCTCAGCACGAGCTGCGTCATCGCAAGCTCGCGCGTGCCGTTGTCGAGCTGCGCGACCAGCTGCTCGAACCCAAGGCGCAGGCTGCCGATGCCGCCGAACACGGCGGCGGCGCTGTCGGCATCGATGCGGAAGATGCTCGCGAGGCTCGCCTCGGCGCTGGCCGCGTCGGTGTTGCCTCGCGTCGCGAGGTCGCGGACAAGGCGGCAGCCCTGGAACACGCCGGCCAATGCGATCACACGCGCCTCACGCATCGGCATCGCGCCAACCTCCGAACGGTGCATCGCTGTTCTGGATGATGCCGCCGCCAAGGCAAACCTCGCCGTCGTAGAACACCACGGACTGGCCCGGCGTGACGGCACGCTGCGGTTGATCGAACACGACCTCGCAGCCGTGCCGCGAAAGGCGCACCTCGCATTCCTGATCGGCCTGCCGATACCGCGTCTTCGCCGTGCAGCGAAATTCCACCGCGGGCGGCTCGCCGGCGACCCAGGTCAGCTCGTTCGCGCAAAGCCGCTGCGACTGCAGCCACGCGCTCGCATTGCCTTGCGCGGCGATCAGCACGTTCGCGGCGACATCCTTGCCGACCACATACCACGCGTCGCCCGCAGCTTCGGCGCGGCCGCCGATGCCAAGGCCGCTGCGCTGGCCGAGCGTGTAGAAGAAGACGCCGGTGTGCTCGCCGACGCGCACGCCGGCGGGCGTCTGGATCTCGCCGGGCTGGGCCGGGATGTAGTCGGACAGGAACGCTCGGAAATCGCGCTCGCCGATGAAGCAGATGCCGGTCGAATCCTTCTTGGCGTGCGTCGCGAAGCCGGCCTCGCGCGCGATCGCGCGAACTTCGGTCTTCTCCAGATCGCCGATCGGGAACAGCGTCGCCGACAGCGCATCCTGGCGGAGCGCGTGCAGGAAATAGCTCTGATCCTTGGCCGCGTCGCGCGCGCGCAGGAGCCGCCAGCGGCCGTCTTTCTCGTCGACGCGCGCGTAATGTCCGGTCGCGATCTTGTCCGCGCCGAGCGCGCGCGCATGATCGAGGAACGTCTTGAATTTGATCTCGCGGTTGCACAGCACGTCCGGATTCGGCGTGCGGCCGGCGCGATATTCGTCGAGGAAATGCGCGAACACCTGATCCCAGTACTCGGCGGCGAAATTGCGCATGTGCAGCGGGATGCCGAGCTTGGCGCAGACCGCGAGCGCATCCTTGCGATCCTCGTCCGCACGGCACGGTCCATTGCGGTCGTCTTCTTCCCAGTTCTGCATGAACATGCCGGCGATCGGCACGTTCGCACGCTCAAGCCTGAGCGCGGCGACCGAGGAATCGACGCCGCCGGACATGCCGACGATGACCTGGGGTGCCATGACCGTTCGCAATCTCTGCTTCGTGAGAAGTGCGGCCAGGACGGCCGCTCTTGCTCTTGCGCTCAGGGATGAGCGCCAAGGTAACGTATCGCATTCAAGGGAAGACGGTGGCCGGCGATCCAGTCGTCGACGCTGGCGAGCACCATTGGGCTGCGTAGCCGCGACGCTTCGGCGGCGATCTCGTCCCGCGTCAGCCATAGCGCGCGCAAGATGCCGTTGTCGAGCGGCCGCCCCGGATGGTGGCGCAGCGGCACCGCGCCGAACGTGAAGCGCACGAACTGGCGTCCCGATTCGGTATTCCGCCATTGCTGCACGCAGAGCAGCGAATCGAGCTCGATGTCCCAGCCGGTCTCTTCCAGCGTCTCGCGAACGGCGGCGACTTGCAGCGGCTCGTCCGGGTCGAGGTGTCCGGCCGGCTGATTGATCACGATGCGTCCGCGGACGTCCTCTTCGACGAGCAAAAAGCGTCCGTCGCGCGGGACGACGGTTGCGACCGTGACATGCGGCCGCCATATGTCGTCGTCGGTGGCCGCGAAGGCCTTGGGAGAATCCTGATTCATGTCCGGAAGTCTACAGGAGCGGTCAACGGCGGCCGCCATTCATGCGAAAAGGCACATGTCGACAAGCGCCGCGCGAGATAAAGACCTTGCCGGAGGTGACACAAAGACGCGCGACCTCGGCGCTATACTGAGGGCGATTCGACCGAATATAAGGCTCATGAGTCAGGGACCCGAAAGACGCAGCGAGCATGGCCCCGCCCTCGTCGTCGAGGAGGCGCGGCCGGAAGTCGCGCGCCCCCCGCTGTATCAAGTGATCCTGCTCAACGACGATTTCACGCCGATGGATTTCGTCGTGGTCGTGCTCGAAACCTTCTTCACCATGGATCGCGAACGCGCGACCCAGGTCATGCTCCATGTGCATACCCGCGGCAAGGGTGTCTGCGGGGTATTTACTCGCGAGGTCGCTGAGACCAAAGTCACCCAGGTCAACGAATTTTCACGGGCTCATCAGCACCCGTTGCTGTGCACTATGGAAAAAGCTTAGCCGGCCCACATTTTGCAGGGCTGGAGTCAGTGGAGACGTATCGGAATGTTCAGCAAAGACCTCGAGCTCACTATCGGCCAGTGCTACAAGGAAGCCCGCGAGCAGCGTCATGAGTTCATGACGGTCGAGCATTTACTGCTCGCGCTGCTGGAAAATCCTTCGGCCGCTGCGGTCCTGCGTGCCTGCAACGCCGACATCGGCAAGCTCGGCCGCGACCTGCGCTCGATCATCACCGAGACCGTGCCCGTATTGCCGCCGAACGACGAGCGCGATACGCAGCCCACGCTCGGCTTCCAGCGCGTGCTGCAGCGCGCTGTGTATCACGTGCAGTCCTCGGGCCGTAAGGAAGTGACCGGGGCGAATGTCCTCGTCGCGATCTTCGGCGAGAAGGATTCGCACGCCGTCTATTTCCTCGGCCAGCAGGAAGTCTCGCGGCTCGACGTCGTCAACTACATCTCGCACGGCATCGCCAAGATCGGCCAGGATTCCGGCCAGCAGCCGGCCGGCGGCGACGCCGGCCGCGAAGCCGAAGGCGGCGAGGAGCCGCGCGGCAATCCGCTGACCGAATTCGCGAACAATCTCAACGAGCTCGCGCGCCAGGGCAAGATCGATCCCCTGATCGGCCGCCAGGAAGAGGTCGAGCGCACGATCCAGGTGCTCTGCCGCCGCCGCAAGAACAATCCGCTCTATGTCGGCGAGGCCGGCGTCGGCAAAACCGCGCTCGCCGAAGGTTTGGCTAAGCGCATCGTCGAAGGCGACGTGCCGGCCGTGCTCAAGGACGCGACGATCTGGGCGCTCGATCTTGGCGCGCTGGTTGCCGGCACCAAGTACCGCGGCGATTTCGAGAAGCGCCTCAAGGCCGTCATCGGCCAGCTCAAGAAGGAGCCGGGCGCGATTCTTTTCATCGACGAGATCCACACGATCATCGGCGCCGGCTCTGCTTCGGGCGGCACGATGGACGCGTCGAACCTGATCAAGCCGATGCTCGCCTCGGGCGAGATCCGCTGCATCGGCTCGACGACGTTCCAGGAATTTCGCGGCGTCTTCGAGAAGGATCGCGCGCTCGCGCGGCGCTTCCAGAAGATCGACGTGGTCGAACCCTCGATCGCGGACAGCGTCGAGATCCTGAAGGGCCTCAAGACGCGCTTCGAGGATCATCACAAAGTTGCATATACGAACGATGCGCTGAAGGCGGCGGTCGATCTCTCGGTCAAGCACATCGCCGACCGTCTCTTGCCCGACAAGGCGATCGACGTGATCGACGAAGCCGGCGCTCGCCAGCGCTTGCTGCCCGAAGAGCAGCGCACCGGCACGGTCGACGTGCCCGAGATCGAGTTCATCGTCGCGCGCATGGCGCGGATTCCACCCAAGCAAGTGTCGGCGTCGGACCGTGACGTGCTGAAGAGCCTCGATCGCAACTTGAAGATGGTCGTGTTCGGCCAGGACGGCGCGATCGATGCGCTTGCGAGCGCGATCAAGATGGCGCGCTCGGGCCTCGGCAATCCGCAGAAGCCGATCGGCTGTTTCCTGCTCGCGGGTCCGACCGGCGTCGGCAAGACCGAAGTCACGCGTCAGCTCGCGATGCAGCTCGGCATCGAGCTCGTACGCTTCGACATGTCCGAGTACATGGAATCGCACTCGGTGTCGCGCCTGATCGGCGCGCCTCCGGGCTACGTCGGTTTCGACCAGGGCGGCTTGCTCACCGAGCAGATCGTCAAGCATCCGCACTGCGTGCTCCTGCTCGACGAGATCGAGAAGGCGCATCCGGACGTCTACAACGTGCTGCTGCAGATCATGGACCGCGGCGCGCTGACCGACACGAACGGCCGCGAAGCGAACTTCAAGAACGTCATCGTGGTGATGACGACGAACGCCGGCGCGCAGCAAGCCTCACGCCGCACGATCGGCTTCGTCGAGCAGAACCATTCGACCGACGCGATGGAAGTGATCCGCCGCGCGTTCACGCCGGAGTTCCGCAATCGCCTCGACGCCGTGATCCAGTTCAATGCGCTCGACTTCGAGCACATCCTGCGCGTCGTCGACAAGTTCCTGATCGAGCTCGAGATGCAGCTTCAGGAGAAGCACGTCTCGCTGACCGTCGATCCGGAAGCGCGCCGTTGGCTCGCCGAGCACGGTTTCGATCCGCAGATGGGCGCGCGGCCGATGGCCCGCGTGATTCAGGAGAACGTCAAGCGTGCACTCGCCGATGAGCTTTTGTTCGGCAAGCTGGCCGACGGCGGCAAGGTGAAGCTCCTGGTCGCAGACGGCAAGATTGCCGTCGAGTGCGAGGCGGGTGAGAAGTTGCCGGCGGTGGTCGAGTAAAGTCACCGCGACGCAGAGTTGAAGATCGAAGGGCCGGGAGCGATCCCGGCCCTTATTTTTTAGATTGCCGGATTCCGAAACGACAAAGCCCCTTTGACGGGGCTTTGGGAGCGATCCACCGGGTAATCTGAATCCGTCCGGCTGCCGATCGCGGTAAAGACGACGCTCATCGCTCGCGGACGGATTGGAAGTCCGCGCGCTTACTTCATGCGGTACGTGATCCGACCCTTGGTCAGATCATAAGGCGTCATCTCAACCTTCACCTTGTCGCCGGTCAGGATGCGAATGTAGTTCTTGCGCATGCGGCCCGAGATGTGCGCGGTCACGACGTGGCCGTTTTCGAGCTTCACGCGGAACATCGTGTTCGGAAGGGTTTCGAGAATCGTGCCTTCCATCTCGATGACATCGTCTTTGGACACTTTTTTCCTTGGCTTACAGGGGCGGGCGGCAGAACGGCGCGCGATTCTGCCACGATCGGGGAGTGGCGGGAAGCGAACGCGTCACGCGGTCGTGGCCGAGGCCGCTATGGCGAGATCGGCAGGGCGTACGGCGGGAAAGCGATCCTGCCACGAGCCTTCGATGCCGGGCCGGGCGCTGAGCTCGGCGGCGCGCGCGCTGAAGGCATCGCGATCGATTTCGAAAGCACCGAGCGTGAAGAGATGCGGCGAGGCGACCTGTGCGTCGAGCAGCGGAAAATCCCAGGCGCAAAGCGCGTGCGCGAGCGCGAGCAGCGCGACCTTCGAGCCGTTGTCCGACGTGCTGAACATCGATTCGCCGAAGAACATGCGGCCGATCGCGACGCCGTAGACGCCGCCGGCGAGCGCATCGCCATCCCAGGCTTCGATCGAATGCGCGTGGCCGAGCGCGTGCAGCCGCTGATACGCACCGCGCATCTCGGCCGTGATCCAGGTGCCGCGCTGCTTCGCGCGCGGCGCGGCGCAGGCGCGCATGACGGCCTCGAATGCGGTGTCGGCACGCACGGTCCATTCGCAGCCGCGCAGCCAACGCGCGAGCCGCTGCGGCACGTGCATCTTCGCCGGCGCGAACACGGTGCGCGGATCCGGCGACCACCAGAGGATCGGCTGGCCTTTCGAATACCAGGGAAAAATCCCGCGCCGATACGCGGCAATGAGGCGCTCGGGACTCAAGTCGCCGCCGGCTGCGAGCAAGCCATCGGGTTCGCGCAGCGCATCGCCGACCGGCGGAAAATCCTCGGGCCGTTCCGGATCGAGAAACGGAATCCGGATCATGCGGCTCAGCCTTCGCTCGCGGCGTGCGCGTACGGAGAATGCTCCAGCAGATCTTCGCGATACTCGTGCAGCGCGCGACGCTCGCGCGCGAGCGCATCGGCGATCGCATCGCGAAAGCGCGCGTCGGCGATCCAGTGGAACGAATCGGTCCGTGTCGGCAGGAAGCCGCGTGCGAGCTTGTGCTCGCCTTGCGCGCCGGGCTCGAAGCGTTGCAATCGCTCGCGAAGGCAGTACTCGATGCCTTGGTAGTAGCACGCTTCGAAGTGAAGGCCCTGGATCTCGTCGGACGAGCCCCAGTAGCGGCCGTACAGCGTCGTCGCGCTGCGCAGCATGAGCGCGCCGGCGACGAGATCATCGCCCTTGCGGCAGAGTACGGCGACGACGCGCCGCGGCATCGTCGTGCCGAGATGGCGGAAGAAATCGAGCGTCAGCGCCGGGAAATTGCCTTTGTCATCGAACGTCGCAAGATAGAAATCGTGCAGCGCGGCCCATTCGCGCGCATCGAGCTCATCGCCGTGCCGGATCTCGCAGACGATGCCTGCGCGCGCGACGCGCGCGCGCTCCTGGCGGATGTTCTTGCGCTTCTTGTGATTGAGCGAGGCGAGAAACGCATCGAAATCGGGCCAGTTGGCGTTCTGCCAGTGGAATTGCCAGTCGAAGCGCGCCAGCCAATCGTTGCCGGAAAACGCAACGACATCTTCGGCGGCGGCGAAGTTGAGATGCGCGGACGAAACGCCGATGCGCATCGCTTCATCACGCATCGCTTCGATCAGCCGCTGCTTCAACAGTACGGAATCGGCGCGCCGGCCGACCAGCAATCGCGGCCCGGTCACCGGCGAATACGGCACGGCGCAGAGAAGCTTCGGGTAATAGTCGAGCCCGTGCCGCGCATACGCGCTCGCCCAGGACCAATCGAACACGAATTCGCCGTGCGAATTGCCTTTGAGATACAGCGGCGCCGCCGCGATCAGCGCATCGCCGTCGTAAAGCCCGACGTGATACGGCTGCCAGCCCTGGGCTCGCGCGATGCAGCCATGCCGTTCGAGCCCGTCGAGAAACGCGTGATCGACGAACGGATTGTCGTCCGGCAGCAGCGCGTTCCACGCCGCCGCCGGAATCTCGTCGAGGCGAAGGTGGAATTCGACGCGAAGCCGGCCAAGGCTTTGCGCGTGCGGATCAGCCGCCGGTATCGAGGTATTTCTCCGCATCGAGCGCCGCCATGCAGCCGAAGCCGGCCGAGGTGACGGCCTGCCGGTAAACCTGATCGGCCACGTCGCCCGCGGCGAACACGCCCGGCACGCTGGTGGCGGTTGCGTTGCCTTCGAGGCCGGCGCGGATCTTGATGTAGCCGTTGTTCATGTCGAGCTGGCCTTCGAAGATGCCGGTGTTCGGCGTGTGGCCGATCGCGACGAAGAGACCGTGGATCGGAAGCTCGCGCGTCGTCGAATCGACGAGGCTCTTCAAGCGCGCGCCGGTGACGCCGTTGCCGTCGCCGAGCACTTCGGCAACCGCGGTGTTCCATATGATGTCGATCTTGCCCGCGCTTTCCTTCTCGAAGAGCTTGTCCTGCATGATCTTCTCGGCGCGCAGCTTGTCGCGGCGATGCACCAGCGTCACCTTCTTTGCGATGTTCGAAAGATAAAGCGCTTCTTCGACGGCCGTGTTGCCGCCGCCGATCACGGCGACATCCTGATCGCGGAAGAAGAAGCCATCGCAGGTTGCGCATGCCGAAACACCGCGGCCGCGGTATTTCTCCTCGCTGGAAAGGCCGAGGTATTTCGCGGTCGCACCGGTCGCGATGATCAGCGCATCGCAGCTGTACTGGCCGCTGTCGCCCTTGAGCGTGAACGGCCGCTTGGAGAGATCGACGCTGTGGATATGGTCGAACACCATCGCCGTCTCGAAACGCTCGGCATGCTCGGCCATGCGTTTCATCAGTTCGGGACCTTGCACGCCGTCGACGTCGCCGGGCCAGTTGTCGACGTCGGTCGTCGTCATCAGCTGGCCGCCCTGGGCGAGGCCGGTGATCAGCGTGGGCTTCAAATTCGCGCGCGCCGCGTACACGGCAGCGCTGTAACCGGCAGGGCCGGAGCCCAGGATGATCAGCCGAGAGTGCGTGATGGTCGTCATGTATAATCCGCGCCGCTTCGAAGGCGGCTTTTCCTGCAACGTTCTTCCGGCGCCGGTGCCGAACACTTACGGACCGGCGAATCCAATTCCCGCTTCCATCGCCTCTGTCGCATTGCGGCAGACGCGCGCGGGGAACGCGGAGAATGAGGGGGATGCGAGCGCGCTTCAAGTAGGCGCGACGCGAAGCCGCGGTTGTCATAAACCATTGAGGATTCTTTCAGATGCGTATCGGTGTTCCTTCGGAAACCAAGACTCTTGAGGGCCGTGTCGCGCTCGTGCCGGCCGCTTGCGCGGATCTGGTGCGTCGCGGTCACGAGGTATACGTGCAGGCCGGCGCCGGCCAGAAGAGCGGATTTTCCGACGAGGAATACTCGCGCGTCGGCGTCAAGCTGGTGCCGACCGCGAAGAAGCTCTACGAAGTCGGCGAGCTGATCGTCAAGGTGAAGGAACCGATCGCGGGTGATCTGAAGCTCCTGCGCAAGGATCATCTTCTCTTCTGCTATCTGCACCTCGCGCCCGAGCCCAAGCTGACCAAGCAGCTGCTCGATATCGGCCTCACCGGCATTGCGTTCGAGAGCGTCGAGGAAGATGACGGCTCGCTGCCGCTCCTGGCGCCGATGTCGATCATCGCCGGACGCATCGCCGTGCAGATCGGCACGCATCTTCTGCATCAGCCGGCCGGCGGCAAAGGCAAGTTGCTCGGCGGCTTGCCGTCGACCGAGCGCGGCAAAGTTGTCGTGCTCGGCGCGGGCGCTGCGGGCGGCAATTCGGCGGCGCTTGCTGCGGCGGGCGGCGCGAACGTCGTCGTGTTCGACAAGCGTCCGGATCGCCTCGCGCAAATGATGAACCTCGGCACCAACGTGACCGCGCTTTATCCCTACGAGGAATACGTCGCGCGCGAAGTGCGCGATGCCGATCTCGTGATCGGCGCCGTGCTGATCCCGAGCGCGAAGGCGCCGCACGTCGTCACGCGCCAGATGGTGAAGTCGATGGAGAAGGGCAGCGTGCTCGTCGACATCTCGATCGACCAGGGCGGCTGCTTCGAGACCTCTAAGCCGACGACCTATGCCGATCCGACCTACCTCGTTGACGGCGTAACCCATTTCGCGGTCACGAACATGCCGGGCGCAGTGCCGCAGACGTCCTCGCAGGCGATTTGCGCGGCGATCCTGCCGTACGTGCAGCGCCTTGCCTCGAACAAGAACTGGCGCAAGTACGAGCCGCTCAAGCGTGGTATCAATATCGAAGGCGGGAAGATCGTGCACCCGGCGCTGAAAGGCGTGGCCTAAAGATTCCTCAACCGCCCACCTCTCCCGCGATGCGGGAGAGGTGAACTAGTGAAAACAATCGTTTATCCGCATCTTTTCAGGTAAATTGACCGGGTGGCGCGAGAGACCAAAGGCAAGAAACCGACACCCCGACTCAACGAGCAGTGGCAAAAACGACTGCGCGAGGCGGCGTTTCTGCTCCTCCTGCCGCTTGCGATCTACCTGATCGCCTGCCTTTTAAGTTACAGCCCCAAAGATCCCGGCTGGTCGCACGTCGGCGAGCCGGATCACATCCACAACTTCGGCGGCGCGTTCGGCGCCTGGATCGCCGATCTTGCGTTCTATCTTTGCGGCGGCGTCGCGTATGCGCTGCCTCTGCTGCTGCTTGCGGTCGGCGCGGTGATCCTGCGCGGTGCGGTCGCGGTCGAACGCTCGCCGCTCGAACCCACCTTGCGCCTGATCGGCTTCGTCGCGTTCTTCATCGCCGGCAGCGGGCTCGCGCATCTGCATATGAACGGGCCGACGATGCTGCCGGCGGGCGAGGGCGGCATCCTCGGCCAGCTGGTCGGCGGCGGCTTGATGAAAGGTTTTGGCTTCTTAGGTGCGAGCCTCTTCCTGCTCGCGCTGTTCCTCGTCGCGATTACGCTCGCGACCGGCCTTTCCTGGTTCCGGCTGATGGACGTCATCGGCCGCAGCCTCTTTGCCGCCGCCGCGTGGCTCGGCGGCCGCTGGCGCCGCACGGACGACTGGAACGCCGCGCGCGAGGCACGCATCGAGCGCGAAGTCGTGCGGAAGGTCGAAACGGTCAAGCAAGCCAAGCGCGAGCCGATCAAGATCGAGCCCGTCATCGCGCCGATCGAGAAAAGCGAGCGCGCTCAGCGAGAGACGCAGATTCCGCTCTTCGCCGGCGCTTCGCGCGAAGGCGAGCTGCCGCCGCTGTCATTGCTCGACGAGCCCAAGCCGCAGGTCAAGGGTTACTCGGAAGAGACGCTCGAAGCGCTATCGCGCCAGGTCGAGTTCAAGCTCAAGGATTTCCGCATCGATGCGCAAGTCGTCAGCGCGCATCCGGGCCCGGTGATCACGCGTTTCGAAATGCAACCCGCGCCCGGCATCAAGGGCAGCCAGATCTCGAGCCTCGACAAGGACATCGCGCGCGGACTTTCGGTCGTCGCGGTGCGTGTCGTCGATGTGATTCCGGGCAAATCGGTGATTGGCCTCGAGATCCCCAATTCGCATCGCGAGATCGTCTATCTCTCCGAGATCTTAAGCTCGGGCAAATACGATGCGCTGAAGTCGCCGTTGTCGCTCGCGCTCGGCAAGGACATCGGCGGCGCGCCGGTCGTGGTCGATCTTCAGAAGATGCCGCATCTCCTCGTCGCCGGCACGACAGGCTCCGGCAAGTCGGTCGCGCTGAATGCGATGGTGCTGAGCCTTTTGTACAAGGCCAGCCCGCGCGACGTGCGCATGATCATGATCGATCCGAAGATGCTGGAGCTTTCGGTCTATCAGGGCATTCCGCATCTGCTCGCGCCGGTCGTCACGGACATGAAGGAAGCGGCGAATGCGCTGCGCTGGTGCGTCGCCGAGATGGAGCGGCGCTACAAGGTGATGTCCGCGGTCGGCGTGCGCAATCTCGCCGGCTTCAACAAGAAAGTGAAAGACGCCCAGGACGCGGGCCAGCCGCTGCTCGATCCGCTCTTCCGCCCCGATGCCTCGCAGCCGCAGCGCACGGCCGAGCCGCTGCAGCCGCTGCCGTACATCGTCGTCATCATCGACGAGTTCGCCGACATGATGATGATCGTCGGCAAGAAGGTCGAAGAACTGATCGCGCGCCTCGCGCAGAAGGCGCGTGCCGCAGGCGTGCACCTGATCCTGGCGACGCAGCGTCCGTCGGTCGATGTGATCACGGGCCTCATCAAGGCGAACATCCCGACGCGCATCGCATTCCAGGTGTCGAGCAAGATCGACTCGCGCACGATCCTCGATCAGAGCGGCGCGGAAACGCTGCTCGGCCACGGCGACATGCTGTATTTGCCGCCCGGCACCGCGGCGCCCGAGCGCGTGCACGGCGCGTTCGTCGACGATCACGAAGTGCACAAGGTCGTCGACTGGCTGCGCACGCAGGGCGAGCCCGAATACATCGAAGGCGTGCTCGAAGAGGTTCAGTCGCTCGGCAACGGCAAAGTCGTCAACGAATCGGGCCTGCCCGAAGACGCGGTCGGCGAAGGCGACGAGGAATACGACGAGCTTTACGATCAGGCCGTGCGCATCGTGACCGAGTCGCGCCGCGCGTCGATCTCCGGTGTGCAGCGCAGGCTCAAGATCGGCTATAACCGCGCCGCGCGGCTGATCGAAGTGATGGAAGCGCAAGGCATCGTGACGCCGCCGGAATCGAACGGGAATCGCACCGTGCTGGCGCCGCCGCCGCCGGCGGATTGATGGCCCGTTGAAGCTGGATCCCGGCCTTCGCCGGGATGACGACGCCGTCATTCCGGCGAAGGCCGGGATCCAGTTTTGCCGTCGCACCCGTCATTCATGTTTGCGCCCGATAATTCACCCAACTCACGACCGCCACGAGCCATGCGACCCTTTCTCTTTCTGTTGACGCTCATCGTCGCTCACGCCACCGCCGCCGACTCCGCGCGTTCGCGCATGGAAGCGTTCTCGCACGACCTCAAATCCATCACCGCCGATTTCAACCAATCCGTCACCGACGCGAACGGCCGTCGCGGTGACGGATCGAACGGCACGCTCGCGTTGCAGGCGCCGCGGCAGTTCCGTTGGGAAACGCACAAGCCTTATCAGCAGACGATCGTCGCCGACGGCAAGCGCGTCTGGGTCTACGAGCCGGACTTGCAGCAGGTCACGGTGAGGAGCCAAAGCTCCGAAGAAGCGCACAGCCCTCTCACGGTGCTGACCGATCTCTCGCAGCTCGACAGCCAGTTCACCGCCAGCGAATCCGGCGAACGCGACGGCCTGGCTTGGCTCAAGCTCGTCTCGAAAGCCGCGGAACCGGAATTCGAATACGCCGAGCTCGGCTTCTCCGCGCACGATCTCGATCGCATGGTGTTCAAGGATCAGCTGGGCAACACCACCGAGATCCGCTTTTCCGACTGGAAACGCAATGCGCACCTCGCGGCCGACACGTTCACGTTCACGCCACCGAAGGATGTCGATGTGATCGGGGATGCGAACGCAGGTCCGGACGTCTATCCGATCAAGGATTGAGCGCCGCGCGCACGATGTCGCGGTCGATCGCAGGGAACGGCACCGGCTCAGGCGGTTCGGAAGGCGGATTCGCCAGCGCGCACTGCCACCAGCCGACGTCGTGCCACGCGCCGTGCTTGTAGCCGACGTGCCGATAGATGCCGACCGGCACGAACCCTACCGCCTCGTGCAGGCCGATGCTCGCCGCGTTCGGCAGCGTGATTCCGCCGTACGCGTTCACATACCCTTGCGCGCGCAAGAGCGCGAACAGGCGCTCGTACAAGCCGCGGCCGATGCCTTGCCGGTGCATTGACGCCAACAGATAGACGGCCGTATCGACGCTCCAGCGGTACGCGCGCCGCGTGCGGTACTCGCTCGCGTAGGCGTAGCCGACCACCGAACCTTCGCGCTCGGCGATGATCCAGGGATAGCGCGCGCCGATTTGATCGAGACGCGTGCGGATCTCGTTCGCATCCGGGGCTTCGGTCTCGAACGTGATCACGGTGTCCTTTACATATGGCGCGTAGATCGCCGCGATCGCCGCCGCGTCATCGGCCCGGACAAGCCGATAGGTGATCGCTTTCTCGCTTGCTGCGCTCATCGCGGCATGCTACGAAAGCATTTCAATTCGTGCACGCCAATCGTCGCCAACGGCACCGGGGAGGGGGCCAGGTCGATGAGCTGGAATCGGCAGATCGAGCTTGCCTGGCAGGCGTTGCACGCCGGCGCGCCCGCGCGCGCCCGCGACCTGATCGAACAGGCGCTCGTCGACGATCCGAACGCCGCCGACGCGCACGCGGCGCTCGGCCTCCTGGCGCAGGCCTATCTATCGATGGGCGAGCACGCGTTGTCGGCCGATGCCTATTGGCGGCTGCTGCAATCCGGCAAGGCGGACAGCTCCGTGCTGCTCGATCTCGCAGCCGTGCTGATCGACGCCGGCGAATACGCCGACGCCGAGAACGTCGCGCGCGAAGCCGTTCGCGCCGGCGCCGATCAAGGCAACGCGTTTCATATCCTGGGCCGCGCGCTGCAGGCGCAGAACCTGCTCGAAGACGCCGAATCGGCCTTTCGATCGGCGCTATCGCACGCGCCCGACGCGCCGCCGGTTCACTACGATCTTGCGCAGCTCGTGTGGACGCGCACGGGCGATCTTGCGGCTGCATCCGCCGAGATCGACGCGCGCCTCGATCTCGATCCGCGCGCGACGCCGCTTCGAACCATCAAGGCGATGCTGTGCGGATACGCCGGCGATTCCGCAGCTGCGTACGCGGTGCTGTCCGAAGGCCTTGCGCACGCGCCGCGCGATGCGCGTCTGCATCTTGCGGCGTCGAAAGCGGCACTGAAGTTCGACGCGCCGCGCGCCGCCGATCACGCGGCGAAAGCGCTGGCGCTGGCGCCCGACAATCGGCGCATGCTGATCGCATCGGCAACCGCGCTGATCGCGGTCGGACGCGTCGAAGAAGCGGGCGCACTAACGGCGCGCCTACTCGCGACGCATCCGCTCGATCAGAAAGGCCTCGCACTGCAGGCGACGGTCTGGCGCCTGCTCGATGATCCACGCTATCGCGATGTCTACGACTACGAGCAATTCGTGCGCGGCTGGACGATCGACGTGCCGAAAGGCTGGACCGATCTTCCGAGTTATTTAGGCGATCTCGCGACGAGCCTGCGCGCGCTTCACTCGGGCCAGGCAGCGCCGATCGGCCAGTCGCTGCGGCAAGGCACGCAGACGCGGCAGAATCTTCTTCATTCGCGCGATCCGGTCATCCGCGCGTTCTTCGAAGCGATCGATGCGCCGATCCGGCGCCACATGCAAGCGCTGGGCTCGGGTTCGGATGCAATGCGTTCGCGCAATACGGGCCGCTATCGCATTGTCGAAGCCTGGTCGATCCAGCTGAGTGCGAGCGGCTATCACGTCGATCACATCCATCCGCAGGGCTGGCTGTCGTCCGCGTGCTACATCCATTTGCCGCGTACGATCGCGAGCAGCTCGCAGGAAGGTTGGATCAAGTTCGGCGAGCCTGGGATTCCGTTGAAGAACGCGCTGCCGGCCGATCATCGGGTACAGCCACAGCCCGGACTCCTCGTGCTGTTCCCCTCGTATCTCTGGCACGGCACGGTGCCGTTCGCGGGCGAGCCGGGCGACACGCGCCTCACGATTGCGTTCGACGTTGTGCCGGCCTGATCCGTCCGCACGATGCGTTGCCGTATCATCGGCCGATGGCGCGCCGCAAACCTTCGCCCACCAGCTCGAGCCTTTTCGCCGAACCCGAAGCCCTGAAGCCGCTCGCCGAGCGCATGCGTCCGCGCACGCTCGACGAAATCGTCGGACAGCCGCGTTTGCTCGGGCCTGAGACGCCGCTCAGGCGCGCGATCGAATCGGGCCACGTGCATTCGATGGTGCTGTGGGGTCCGCCGGGTTGCGGCAAGACCACGCTCGCGCTTCTGCTCGCCAAATACGCCGATGCGCAATTCCGCGCGGTCTCGGCCGTGCTATCAGGCCTTCCCGAAGTGCGTGAAGCATTGGCCGAGGCGGCGACGAATTTCTCGCAAGGCATCCGCAGCGTGCTGTTCGTCGACGAAGTGCATCGCTTCAACAAAGTGCAGCAGGATGCGTTCCTTCCGTACATCGAAAAGGGCGTGATCGTTTTCATCGGCGCGACGACGGAGAATCCGTCGTTCGAGCTCAACTCCGCTTTGCTCTCGCGCTGCCGCGTGCACGTGATGGACGCGGTGCCTGCGGACGCGATCGTCGACGCGCTCAGCCGCGCGCTTGCCGACAGCGAACGCGGGCTCGGCGATCGGCACATCGAAGTCAGCGACGATGCGCTCCGGCAGATGGCGCACGCTGCCGATGGTGACGTACGCCGCGCGCTGACGTTCCTCGAAATCGCAGCCGAGCTCGCAGCCGGCGGGCGCATCGACGAGACGACGCTCGCGCAAGTGCTCGCCGATCGCACGCGCCGCTTCGACAAAGGCGGCGAGCAGTTCTACGATCAGATCTCCGCGCTGCACAAATCGGTGCGCTCGTCCGATCCCGATGGAGCGCTTTACTGGCTGACGCGCATGCTCGACGGCGGCGTCGATCCGTTGTATCTCGCGCGGCGCATGGCGCGCATGGCCGTCGAGGATATCGGCCTTGCCGATCCGCGCGCTTGGCGCATGGCGCTCGATGCGTGGGACACCTACGACCGGCTCGGCAGCCCCGAGGGCGAGCTCGGGCTTGCCGAGCTTGCGCTCTATCTTGCGATCGCGCCGAAGAGCAATGCCGCGTACATGGCGTTCAATCAAGCCAAGGACATCGTGCGCGAAACGGGCACGCTCGACGTGCCGATGCATCTTCGCAACGCGCCGACGAAGCTGATGAAAGGGCTAGGCTACGGCAAGGGCTATCAATACGACCACGATGCCGAAGGCGGCGTCGCGATCGATCAGCAGTGTCTGCCGGATGCGCTGGCGGATACGTCGTTCTACGAGCCGACGGAGCGCGGGCTCGAAGGGAAGTTTCGCGAAAAGCTCGAAGCGTTGCGGGCGGCGAGGGCAGCTGCTCGTCGCGGAAAATGAGCGGTCATCGAACCGCTCGTTTCTTCGCGGCCGACTTCGTCACGCTCGCATCGATCAACCGATCCGCGACATCGACCAGCGCACGTGCAGGCCCGCCTTTGCCGAACAGCTGCCCGCTCGCGAATGCGCCTTCGAGCAGCAGCAGCAATCCATCGCCCAAAGTGTCTGGATCGTCCGCGCCCATCGCTTTCGCCAACGACGCCAGCCGCTTGCGCAGCGCGCGCTTGTTCGCTTCGGCGACCTTCCGCGCCGGATGCTCGGCTTGGGGATATTCCACCGCAGCGTTGGTGAGCCCGCAGCCGCGATAACCGTTCTGCGTCGCGCGCCGCATGAGGTGCACGAGATATTCGCGCAGCTGCGCGCGCGGATCGTCGGGGAATTTCAGGACGCCTTCATCGAAGCGCTGCCAGAACATGACGTCGTAGTCGCGCAGATAGTCCGCCGCGAGCTCGTCCTTGGACGAGAAGCTCCGGTAAAGACTCGGCTTGGTCACGCCGGCGCGATTGACGATCTCGTCGACGCCGATCGCCCGGATGCCTTCGCGATAGAAAAGATCGCTCGCGGTTTCCTTGATGCGGTCGACGGCGCGGGCAGGGGGCGGCGCGGTGGCGGATTTTGCGGTTTTCATAAAGCCTCTTGACCTCGATACGTACCGGTCAGTAACATTCGTATCCTATCAGGACGTACCGGTCTGTAACATGATGATAGCGCTTGCCCGGCGGCTAGGCCAGAACTACGCCTATGTCGCGACTGCCGTCGTATTCCTCGCGCTTCTGGTGGCCGCGGGCCTTCGCTCGGCGCCAGGCGTCATGATCGTGCCGCTGGAGCACGCTTTCGGCTGGAGCCGCGACGTCATCTCGCTGTCGGCGGCGATCGGCATTTTCCTGTATGGCCTGACCGGTCCGTTCGCGGCTGCGCTGATGCAGCGTTTCGGCATCCGTCGCGTCCTGATCACGGCGCTCGCGCTCCTCACGGTATCGACCGCCTCGAGCGCGTTCATGACCTCGCCCGTGCATTTGATGCTGACCTGGGGCGTCTTGACCGGCGTCGGTTCGGGTTGCGTCGCGGTCGTGCTCGGCGCTGCGGTCGTGAACCGCTGGTTCGCCGCGCGGCGCGGCTTGATGATGGGTCTTCTTACCGCGAGTGCGGCAACCGGCACGTTGATCTTCATGCCCGTGCTCGCGGTGCTTGCGCAATCGGGCGGGTGGAAGCCGGTCGTGTGGACCGTCGCCGCCGCCTGTGCCGCACTGATTCCGCTCGCGCTCTGGTTTTTTCCGGAGCGGCCGTCCGATGTCGGCCTGACCGCTTACGGCGCGACCGCCGAGACGCCCGCGATTCCCGAGCGCCCGTCCGGGAGTCTCGTCCAGGCCGCGTTCGGCACGCTCGCGCGCGCAGCGAAAACGCGCAACTTCTGGTTCCTCTTCGCGACGTTCTTCATCTGCGGCTTCACGACGAACGGCCTCATCGGCACGCATTTCATCGCGCTCTGCAGCGATCGCGGCCTCACCGAAGTCAGCGCCGCGGGCCTCCTCGCCGCGATGGGTGCGTTCGATCTCGTCGGCACGACGCTGTCAGGCTGGCTCACCGACCGCTACGATCCGCGCAAGCTTCTGTTCGCGTACTACGGTCTGCGCGGTCTCTCGCTGGTGTTCCTGCCGTTCTCGGATTTCTCGTTCTACAGCCTCGGCGTCTTCACGGTGTTCTACGGCCTCGACTGGATCGCGACCGTGCCGCCGACCTTGCGCCTCGCCAACGAATCGTTCGGCGAACGCGATGCACCGGTCGTCTTCGGCTGGATCGTCGCCGGCCATCAGCTTGGCGCTGCGTGCGCGGCGTTCTTCGCCGGCTTCATGCGCACGGTGCAGGGTGATTATTTCTATGCATTCATCATCGCCGGATTGACCGGGCTCGTCGCCGCGGCGATCGCGCTGCAAGTGCGCGGTGTGCGATCGGCGCCTGTTCTCGCCGCGAGCTGAAGCGTAAAGATTGAACCACGAAGGACACGAAGAACACGAAGGAAAGCGAATAAATTCTTTCTTTCTTCGTGTTCTTCGTGTCCTTCGTGGTTCAATCTCAGCTCTTCCCTAAGAGCCGGCCCATGATCAAAGGCGTGCTCGCGCTACCGCGCACGGTCTGGCTGCTCGCGGCGATCAGCCTCGTCAACGACGCGGCCAGCGACATGATCTATCCGCTGGTGCCGCTCTATCTCGCATCCGTGCTGATGGCGGGGCCCAAAGCGCTCGGCGTGATCGAAGGTATCGCCGAGGCGGTGTCGAGCGTGATCAAGCTCTTCGCCGGCGTGCTCTCCGATCGGAGCGGGCGAACGCGCATCTGGGTGATTGCGGGTTATGCGATTGCGGGTTTCGCGCGTCCGCTGATCGGATTTTCGACGAGCTGGCTCGGCGTGCTCGCGTGCCGATTCGCCGATCGTGTCGGCAAGGGCCTTCGCACGGCGCCGCGCGATGCGGTGATCAATCTCAGCATCGCGCCCGAGCAGCGCGGGCTCGCGTTCGGATTTCATCGCGCGATGGACAATCTCGGGGCGGTGATCGGTCCGCTGACGGCTGCGGCGCTGCTCACGGCCGGTTTCGGCCTCCGTCAGATATTTCTGCTGGCGATCGTGCCGGCGATCGTCGTGCTGATCCTGGCGTTCGCGGTGCGCGAACCGGAGGTAACGCCGCAACGCACGCAACCTGCGTTTCGCTGGACGTTCGCCGGATTGCCGTCGCCGTTCCGGCGCTATCTCTGCGTGCTTGCGCTGTTCACGCTCGGCAATTCGTCCAACATGTTCCTGCTGCTGCGCGCGAACGAGCTCGGCGCAAGCGCGACGCGGACGACGCTGATGTGGGCGCTCTTCTCCGGCGTCACCGCCCTCTTGTCGACGCCGCTGTCCGCGTTGTCCGATCGCTTCGGCCGCGCACGCGTGCTCGGCATCGCCTGGCTGGCTTACGCGGCCGCGTACATCGTCATCGGCCTCTTGCCGAGCGCCGATTGGGCGCTGTGGGCCGCGTTCGCCGGTTATGGTGTCGTCACCGCGGCCATCGAGGGCACGGAAAAAGCGCTGGTCGCCGATCTGGTTCCGCGCGAGCGCAGCGGAACCGCGTTCGGCTGGTACAACCTCGTCGCCGGATTGTTGCTGCTGCCGGCATCACTGATTTTCGGCTGGCTGTGGTCGGCGCTGTCGCCGTTCGCCGCGTTCGCATTCGGCTCCGCGTGCGCGCTGATGGCGGGCATTCTGTTGTGGGCTTGGGTGATGCGGGCGGCGAAGTCGGAGTAGGCGCCCTGCGGCGGTGCGTCATCGCTTTCCGTTGCCGTCGCCGCGTGTCCGGCGTAACGTGCGGCCTCCACTCTGGGGAGCGGATTCCATGCGTATCGTTATCGCGGCGCTGCTGGCCGCCATCGTGTTGTTCGTTTGGCAATTCCTGTCTCATATGGTCCTGCCCATCGGCATGATGGGTTTTCGCCTGCCGGCGAACGAAGACGTCGTGCTGCAAGCGGTGTCGACGGGCCTGCCGAATCCGGGCATCTACTACCTGCCGAGCATCGATCCGGCAAAGATGAACGACGAAGCGGCGATGAAGGCCTGGAGCGACAAGGCGCAGAAGAGCCCGTACGTCTGGGCCGTCGTCGCAGGGCCGACGCCCGATCCGATGAGCATGACGCCGCAGCTCATCAAGCAGTTCATCACGAACTTCCTGGCTGCGCTGCTCGCCGCGTTCGTGCTCGCCGCGACGGCTTGGACGTTTGGCCTTCGCGTCGTCGGCACACTCGCATTCGGCCTTTTCGGCTGGCTCGCCAACCTCGTGCCGCAATGGACCTGGTATCGGTTCCCGTCCGATTTCATCGTCGGCGGGCTGCTGGATCAGGGCATTGGCTGGCTGCTGGGCGGCGTTGCGATTGCGTGGTGGCTGGGACGCAGGTAAGGAAGACGTTAGGGCGGGCGCTGCGCGCGCTCGTTAGGTCGCTCGCCCTTCGGGCTTGCTTGTAAGAAGTCAGTGAGCGATTTGCTGACTTCTTACGAGGCGGCGCAGCCGCCGCCCTAACGAGGGCGCGAAGCGCCCGACCTCACCGTCTATAATCCGCGACCCTTCCTTACTCGCGGATTCGACCCATGCTGGACCCGGCCCTGCTGCGCGGCCAACTCGATGCCGTTGCCGAACGCTTAGCGACGCGCGGCTACGTTCTGGACAAGGCCGCGATCGAAGCAATCGAAGCCGAGCGCAAGCGCGTTCAGACCGAGACGCAGGAGCTGCAGAACCAGCGCAACACGCGCTCGAAGGCGATCGGCATCGCCAAAGGCAAGGGCGAGGACGCTTCCGCGCTGATGGCCGAAGTCGCTGGCCTCGGCGATAAGCTGAAGGCGAACGAGCACCGCCTCGCCGAAATCCAGGCCGAGCTCGCGGCGATCGCACTCGGCATTCCGAATCTTGCGGACGCGTCCGTGCCGTTCGGCAAGGACGAGACCGAGAACGTCGAGCAGCATCGTTGGGGCACGCCGCGCGCATTCGATTTCAAGGTCAAGGATCACGTCGAGCTCGGTGCGCACAAAGGTTGGCTCGATGGCGAAACCGGATCGAAGCTTTCCGGCGCGCGCTTCACGGTGCTGCGCGGCGGGCTTGCGCGGCTGCATCGTGCGCTCGCGCAGTTCATGCTCGATCTGCACACGGGCGAGCACGGTTATCTCGAATGCAACGTGCCTCTCTTGGTGAACGCGGAGACGATGCAGGGCACGGGACAGCTGCCGAAGTTCGAGGAAGATCTCTTTTCGACGCAAGTCGGCGAAACGAAGCGTTATCTGATTCCGACCGCCGAAGTGTCGCTGACCAACATCGTCCGCGACAGCATCGTCGATGCCGACGCGCTGCCGCAGCGCATGACCGCGCACACGCCGTGCTTTCGCGCCGAAGCCGGCAGCTACGGCAAGGACGTGCGCGGCATGATCCGCCAGCATCAATTCGAGAAAGTCGAGCTCGTCAGCATCACCCAACCTGCCGACAGCGCGAGCGAGCACGAGCGCATGACGCGCTCGGCGGAAGTGGTACTGGAAAAACTCGGCCTTCCGTATCGCCGTGTGCTGCTCTGCACGGGCGACATGGGATTCGCATCGGCGAAGACCTACGATCTCGAAGTCTGGCTGCCGTCGCAGAACGCGTACCGCGAAATCTCTTCGTGCTCGAACTGCACCGATTTTCAGGCGCGGCGCATGCAGGCGCGCTGGCGCAATCCCGATACCGGAAAACCCGAGCTCGTGCACACGCTGAACGGCTCCGGCGTCGCTGTCGGTCGCGCGCTGATCGCCGTGATGGAGAATTATCAGAACGCCGACGGCTCGATCGGCGTACCCGAGGCGTTGCGTCCCTATATGAACGGCGCCGACCGCATCGCCTGATTCGCGGCCATACAAAGACGTTCCAGACGTTGCTACGCTGGCATGGATGACTCCGGGCGTCTTCTATTTCGGCGATAGCCGCATCGGCATTGCCGCGCGCGAGCTCGTGCGCGGCGGCGAGCGCGTCGATCTTGCGCCGGTCGTGTTCGATTGCATCGCGTATTTGATCCAACATCGCGACCGCGCCGTCGGCCGCGACGAGCTGGTCGCGGCGGTCTGGGGCAAGGCCAGTGTCAGCGACGCGGTGATGGGCAAGACGATCCTGATTGCGCGGCGCGCGGTCGGCGATACGGCCGAGGCGCAACGCTGCATCCGTACGGTGCCGCGGTTCGGTTATCAGTGGGTTGCGCCGACGAGCGCGGAGCCCAATGCGTCGCCCTCGCTGCTCGACGGGACAACAGAGCCGAGCACCCGGCGGCCGCAGCGTTTGTGGGCCATCGCCGCGATCGTCGCGCTGACGATCGGAATCATCGGCGCCGCAGCGATCTTCCGATTTCGATCCGCGGTGGTCGATCACGGCGCGACGACCGCGCAATCCAATGAATCGCCGGTCGAAAGCGTCGTCGTTCTCCCGGTCGAAGTTGCGGGCCCGCGCGACGACGGCTGGCTACGGCTTGGTCTCATGGATCTTCTCGCGGCGCGCCTTCGCACTTCGGGACTTGCGGTGATGCCGAGCGACAACGTCGTGCGTCTCGTGCCGGAGAACACGCCGCGCGAGAATGCGATCGCCGCGGTGCGCGGCGTCGCGGAACGAAGCCACGTGATCGTCGCGCTTGCGCGACGCGCGGGCTCCGCGTGGGTTCTGCGCGCCGATCTCGTCGAGCCCGACGGCAACACGCGTTCGGTGCAACGCGAAGCCGACAGCGCGATCGTCGCCGCCGGGGCGCTGACCGATGGCTTGCTCGAGCTGCTCGGCCGGCGCGCGTCCGCCGAGTCGATCGACACGGCGCGGCTCACGGAAACGGAATTGCTTCAGCGCATCGACGCGGCGCGTCTTGCGAACGATCCCGATCATGCGCGCGCATTGATCGACGCCGCATCACCGGCACTACGCGATGCGCCGGAAGTGCAATTGCGGCTCGCGCAAATCGATCTTCGCACCGGTCGATTCGATGCGGCAGAGAAGCGTCTTACCGCGCTCGCCGTCGCGGTTCCGGAAGAGCAAGACGCGTTTTTGCACGCTCGCGTGCAAAGCTATCTCTGCATCGCGCTCGCGCGCGTCGGACGCATGGACGCGGGCGTGGAGGCGTGCGATCGCGCAATCTCGATTCTGGAAACACGCGGTCAGCCCGACGAGCTCGGCCGCGCGTACAGCGATCGCGGCATCATCCGCACGTTGCAGCAGCGCTACGATCTTTCGAGCCAGGATTTCGCGCGCGCACGCATCGCGCTGAATCTCGCCGGCGATGCGTTGCTGCTGGCCAAGGTCGACGGCAACGAAAGCGTGCTCGACATGGCGCAAGGACGCTATGGTGAAGCCGTTGCGATGCAGCAGCGTGTCGGCGAGCGGTTCGAGCGGTTCGGGATGATCAACGAGCTTGCGGCCTCGCTCGACAATCAGACGCTGGCGCATCTCGCGCTGCTGCAACCGCTCGACGCATTGAAGACCAGCGATCGCGCGCTCGCGCTCGGCGAGCGCGTCACCGATGCAAGCATCCGGTTCCTGACCAAGCTCCAACGCGCCGACGCGCTCGCCGTGAACGGGCGTCTGGGCGAAGCGCACGTGCTGCTCGACGAAGTGATCCACGATGCCGACACCGATCAGTACGCGCCGGAACGCGCCGTCGCGCGAACGAACGAAGCGCGTCTCGCGATCGAAGCCGGACGCCCGGCCGATGCGATGCTGCTCGCCGACGAGGCGATTCCCGCGCTGCCCGCGCCACCGTATGCGACGGTGCGCGCGAGTGCATGGCTGACGCTGATCCGCAGTCTGCGCGCGTTGGGCCGGACCGCCGACGCCGCGGATCGAGTGCGCGCGTTCAAGACCTGGGCCGATTCCGTGAGCGACGAAGACACCACGCTTTATGCGCGCATCGCCGAAGCCGAGCAGGCGGCCGCGGAACGGCGCACGGACGCGGCGCGCTCGCTGTTCGAAGAGGCGATGACGCTGGCGGCGCGGAGGAACGTGCCGAATACGCTCAGCGAAACCGTCCAGTCGTACGGCCGCTATCTCCTCGCGCAGGGCGATCTGCCCAAAGCGAGCACCGTGATCGGGCTCGTCGCACGGTACGCGGAGGTCGATTTCGATTCGGCGCTGCTGCAGGCGGAGCTCTACGGAGCGCTCGGCCAGAAAGACGCGATGCAGGCGGCGCTGGCCGAGGCGCGTCGGCTGGCGGGGGAGCGGGTGGTGCCAGCGACGGTTGCGGCGCTCTAGTTCTTGCGGACGCAACAACCCGGCAAACGAACCGCAACAACCGAGCAACAGATCGGGAATGGCGTCCGCAAGATCGAGCGACTAGCGTCGTCCGGCCCTCGCGGCGGGCCTACGGCCGCGTTCGTCCCCCTTCGGAACCGACCTGATGATCTTCGCAAGCCGCTGTTGCTTCTTGGTGTCCGCCAGCTTTCTCATCGCGACCGGTGTCGAGGCCGGCACGCCGCCGCCGCAATACACGGTCTCCGCGGTTGCCGGCGCGCACGGCAGCGTCGATCCGGCATCGCAAGTCGTCGACGAAGGCGTGACGGCGACGATCGCGATCACGCCGGACCCCGGCTACGTGATCGCCGGCGTCGACGGCGGCGCCTGCGGCGCGACCGACAACGGCGACGGCACCTGGACCACGGACGGGATTTTCGGCGACTGCACGGTCACCGCGAGCTTCGTTTTGTCCGCGGCCGACGTCGTGTATCAAGCCGATTTCGATGCCGACATCGTCGAGGTCGACGATCTCGATCTCGATGTCGACAGCGCGATCCTGGGCTCCAGCATCAACTGGCTCACCGGCGCGACGTGCCACCAATGCTCGGAGCCGGACTACCACTTCCGCGCCGCGTCGAGCTTCGCGGTGCTCGGCCATTTCTATCTCGTGTTCCGCTTCCCGATCAATCTGCCCGAAGACAGCTACGGCGTCGTTACCGATCTCGACGGCAACTCGCTGCCGCTCGCGTCGGGCGATACGGTTGGCCCTGCACAGACGTTCGGCTATCCGGTGTCGCCGGATTCCACCGCGAGCTGGCGCAGCACCGGCGGCGTCGATGCCTACGTCGGCTTCCGGTTCCTCGACACGAATACCGGCCGCATCAACTACGGCTACGCGCGCCTCGTCACCAGTGGCGGCACGTCAGGTTTCCCGGCGACGATCATGAGCTATGCCTACAACCGCCGCGGCGAGGCGATCACGATTCCGTAGTGCAACGCAGCTGTCAGCATCTTCCTACACGCGGAGGCGACGGATGCCGGCATCGCATCGCGCGTTTTCGTGATGCGATGTCCGGCGCTGAGGCATCGGGGGCGGCGTCATGGCGAAGAAGACGGGCAGCAGGAAGGTCGCGGCAAGGAATATCCAACCGGCGGTAGCGATCGCCGAGAAGCTTGCGAACGAGGCATTGAAACGCCGCCGCGCGGCGCGAAGCACGCGCAAGGCTGCGCTCGCGGCGATCAAGCCGACGCGCGCGCGAATGAAGCATGCCGTCGCGAAAGCCGGTGAGATCGTCAGCGCCGGCACGATCATCGCCGAGGGCGATTCGTGGTTCGACTATCCGTTCCACGACGTGCTGAAAGATCTCGAAGACAACTACGGCTACGACGTCGAATCGGTCGCGCACAAAGGCGATCGCGTCGAGGACATGGCGTACTCGGGCGGCCAGCTCGAGGATTTCTCGCGACGCATCGACAAGGTGATTCGCAGCGGCGTCACGCCGAAAGCGATTCTCCTCTCCGGCGGCGGCAACGACATCGCGGGCGATCAGTTCGGCATGCTGCTCAACCACGCGCGTTCGAGCATCGCGGGCCTCAATGAATCCGTTGTGTCCGGAATCGTCGATCAGCGGATCTTCGATGCGTACGTCACGATCCTCACGGCGGTGACGCGGCTGTGCGAAAGCCAGCTTGGCCAGCGCGTGCCGATCCTGATCCACGGCTACGACTACGCGGTGCCGGACGGACGCGGCTATTCGATCTTGATCACGCTCGCAGGACCGTGGCTCGAGCCCGGCTTTCGCGAGAAGGGCTACGAGGCGATGACGCAGCGCCAGCCGCTCGTCGACGAGCTCATCGACCGCTTCAACAAGATGCTCGCGACGATTCCGAAATTGCCGGATTTCGGGCACGTCAAATACATCGATCTTCGCAACACGCTGCCGAACTCGCCGAAGTCGTACGAGAACTGGTGGGACAACGAGCTGCATCCGACCAAGCAGGGCTTCGAGGCGGTGACGAAGAAGTTCGCGGACGCGATCTAGCGGCACCCTGCGAAGAATCAGGTTTCTGGGCTCTCGCATTGCGGCGACACGAAATCGCGTCGTGTCGGTTCGCCTCGCTCTCTTCCGTATGAGTCGGTAAGAGGGGAGAAATCGCAAAGTGTCACGTGCTCCGCTTCGCGGAGGCAGCGTCACTTTGCCGAGGGAAGGGCGATGAAGCGAGAGCTCATGGATTCGATGCGCATGCGTGGCGGCTGCCTGGCGATGGTGGCCGGTCTCGTCTTTTCGAGTGCGATCCTCGCGCAGCCTGCGCCCACCGCCAACACGGCGGCGCAGGAGGAATCGGGCCTCTATCAGGCTCTGCAAGCCTGGCGCAGCCGGATGGTCATCCGCTCGTCCGCGGACGGGCGGCACGACACGCTCGCCGAATACGCGCGCAAGTGCGACGAGGCAACCGGCATCACGGTGCCGCAATTCAGCTGCGATGCGGGCACGGAAGTCCCGGGGCAGGGCGACATTCCGGCATCGTCGGCGAATGCGACGCACTGCGACAGACCCAACGTTCTGAACCGCCACTGCGATCCCGGCAGCAAGTTTCAGGTTCTGCCCGGCGGCAATGCCGATGCGGTCGCGGTCGCGCATTGCAGAAAAGTCGGCCTGCCGATCGCGGGCAGCCACTACAACGATATCGCCGTCATCCAATACAACAAGAAGAACGGCGCGCTGTGCTTCTATCAGGCGCTGGGCGACGGCGGCGACAGCTACCTGCCGGGCCAACATGTGCTGAGCCCGAGGGACGGCGAAGTTCCTTGGGATCCGAACACGTCTCTGCCGGCCGACCAGCGCGGAATATGGCTGAGCCCGGAAGCGACGGAAAGGATCGGCTGCACCGGTTGCCACGACAACGGCGGTTTCATTCGCTCCGAATATCTCGCGCAGTTGAAGACGCCGCCCAACGTGCTGCCGAACATGGCGAGCGGTTTCGATAATTTCGATACGCCGGTGCGCTACGTCGGCCTCGATTTCGCGACCAACCGGAGCTGGAGCATCAAGGCGCCGCCGGCGCCAGGCGATGCTGGACCTTCGTGCACGACCTGCCACCGGTTGGCGGTGCCGAATCGAACGGCGTTCTCGCGCATCAACGGAACGGCCGCGCATTTCGCCGGCTATGCCACCGCGCCGACACAGGATTCAAAGAATCCGCATGGCCCTTCGTCCCCGATCTGGATGCGTCCGGGCCAGGTGACTTACAACGCCGCCGCAGAAGCGTCCGCGAAGGTGTTCGAGGCGTGCGCGACGGCGTTCTTCAATTCGAATTTCGTATCGGGTCCGCCGGGCTGCGAGTACACGCCGCTCGGTCAGCCGTGGAAAGAGGCGGAGCCCGTCTCGATGGCGTCGATCTATTACTTGCTGACGATGTAGTGACGCGCGTTAGCGCGGCCAGGACCGTGTGTGTTGAACAGAAGGAGGAGACCCATGAAAAAGTCAGTGCAAATCGGCGCGATCGCATCGGTGGTGCTCGCAGCCGCAATCGCTTTTCCCGTGCCGGCACCCGCAGCGGTCACGGTGACGGCCGGCATGCCGATCAACGTGTTCGCCGATCCCAGCGACTTCGTCGCTGAGCTCGATACAGCCGGAGCGTGCGGATCGAAGTATTTCCACATCCAGCGCGCCAATGCGAACTTCAAGGAGATGACGGCCGTTGCGCTGACCGCGTTTTCGACCGGCAAGAAGCTGACGTTCTTCGTCGTTTCGTGTGCGGGCGATCGCAATATCGTCAGCCATGGGTACGCAAGCCGCTGAGTCGTTTCGCAACTCCGGATTCCGTATGAATAAGTAACGAAGGCATGTGCGGAGTAAGGACGATGGTATCGAGATCGTGGGTCGGCGCTGTTGCGCTCGTCGGGATGGCATTCGCGGTGTGCGCGCACGCCAACACGTTCACGGTTACGACCACGGCCGACGGCGGCTCAGGTTCGCTGCGGCAGGCGATCATCGATGCGAACGCGATGACGGTGACCGGCGGCGGGGCCTGTGTGCCGCACTCGATCGTATTCGCGATCCCCGGCGACGCGCCGCATACGATCCAGCCGCTGAGCGAGCTGCCGCCACTCGCAATCTCGATCACGATGAACGCGTACACGCAACCAGGTGCAGCCGAGAACACGCTCGATCAAGGCGACAACGCGGTACTGGGCATCGAGCTCGATGGCAGCCTCGCCGGCGTCGGCGCCAGCGGCCTCGTCATCGCGCCATCGACACCGGGCTCGGGACTTTGCGGCGGCAGCGGCTCGACGATCCGCGGATTCGCGATCAACCGGTTCGATGGCGGCGGCATCACGGCGATCGGCGAGACGTGCCCGCTCGGGTTCTCGTGCGGCGTCGGTGGTGTCACGATCAGCGGCAACTTCATCGGCACCGATGTCACCGGCACCGTCGCGTTGCCGAATGCGTATGGCCTCGAGTTCGGCTTGCACACGAGCCAGAATATCGTCGGCGACAAGCTCGCCGTCGTCGGCGGACCGATCAGCCCGGCCGCGGCGAGCCGCAACATCATCGCCGGCAATCTCGCCGACGGCATTTATCTTTCATCCGCCGATCCGATGAACGCATCGGAAGGCCATCAAATCCGCAACAACTACATCGGCATCGGTGCGTCGGGCACGACGGCGTTGCCGAATGGGCGCAACGGCGTGTTCGCCGACATCGGCGCCAGCGGCGCCCTAATCTACGAGAACCTCATCGGCGGCCATCCGGGCGACGGCATCAAGATCGAGGACAATGTGCTCGGTTTCACCAATGTCGTCGGCAACAGCATCGGCATGGGTCTGGGCGGCGTGCCGATTCCGAACGCGGGCGATGGCGTGCATATCAGCGCGTCCGTGCGCGCGGTCTCGGTGGGCTTGCGCTATCCGTATTTTCCACTGGGTTCGATCAACATCGCTTATAACGGCGGCGCGGGCGTATTCGTCGAAGGCGATTCATCGGGCGTCGATCTGATCGCCGCCGGGATCGGCCGCAACGGTGGGCTCGGCTTCGATCTCACGCCGCGCGGCGTGAATCCGCAAAACCCGGTGCAGCCCGACGTAGGTCCGAACGAGGCGCTGAACGCGCCGGTGCTGACATCGCTCGATTTCAATCCGGCCAACTCTGCGCTGACCATCCACGGGACGCTCGACACGCCGCCGAACAGCCAGATCGAGCTCCATTTCTATCGCAGCGACACCTGCAACGCGTCCGGCTACGGCGACGGCCAGCAGGATTTCGACTTCGTCAACGTCACCACGGATGCGACCGGTCACGCTGAATTCACGCGCAACACGCAGGTGCTCGCCAATTCGTACATTACCGCGTTCTCGCGGCGCTTCGCGAGCGCTCCGGCCGACTCGACGATCATCGTCTCGGAATTTTCCAACTGCCTTCAGGCGAGCGTGGATCCGATCTTCAGCAGCGGATTCGATCCCTGAGACCAATCACGGCGCGGCGCGCGCATCGATCCGTGTGCGCGCGCCGCGATAGTTCAAATCGAGATGCAGCCAGTCGCCTTCGCGCTCGATGCCGACCGGCAGCAGCGCACGCAGCGGACCGATGCCCATCGACACCGCAACGCACGGCTCGCCTTCGGACATGCCTTCGATGCGCGTCTTCGTGAATTTCCCGCGCAACGCACACGCTTCGAGCGACAGCCACGTTTTCGGATCGAACGTCGCCGCGCTCGCCTGTGCGGTCGGCTTGTACTGATAGTACGGAACGAGCGAGGTGCTGCCGTCGTGCTCGCGCCGCGTTTCCATGGCCCACGCCTGGTCGAACACATTGTCGGCGTCGACTTCGAGATGCACGCGCCAGAGCGTCCAGTTCTTCTGCGGCGTCGGTTCGATCGTGACGACGACATGCGGCATCGGAGGTTCGGCATCGGGCTTGGCTTTAGCCACCTGCTCGCGATTGTCGAACTTGCCTTGCAGGAGCGCGTTCGCATCCGCCGGATCCGCGGCCGCAACCGCGTAGTGCTGTGCAAAAACTGCCAGCACGAGCAGCAGCCGGAAAATCGCACCCGTCGATGTCATGGCGAACCCATCCGTATCGCAGCCGTTGCGACACGCTACGCCGTAGCGCGTCGCACGGCAATTGAAGCCGCGAATACCTCCCACGCGCGCGGCCGCGCTGGCGTGGCCCGCGAAACCGAGCCGATCACTGCAATCAGCAACCGCCGCCGGCATGCGTGCAGGTGGCCGTCGCGCGGTGCGCGTACGCCGCCGAATAGTTCGACAGCACGCCTCGCGTCACATTTCCGTTCACGTAGCTCGACGCGAGGAAGCCGATCACCGGCTCTCCGGTCAGCACATCGCCGTTGGTTGCCGCGCCGAGCTCGTGATGCAGCGGATTGGGCGTGCCGAAATCATAAGCGCGGCCGTCGTGCACGAAGCTCAGCTGCAGCGAGCCGTTCGAGAACGGAACGCCGCCGATGTCGAATACGGTCAATGTGTCGTTGGTGGGGTCGCCGGCATTGGTCAGCTGCGAGCCGAGTGCCGACAACGGAAGATCGTTCGAATCGACCGAGAACGGGAGCACCGAGGTTTCGAGGCAAGGATCGAGGCCAGGGCTCGTCTCGAATCCGTCGGGTCCGTTGTGGCCGACTTCGTAGTCGTCGCCGTCGCGGCTGTACGCGTGCGGATCGGTCGTGACGCAGGCATACGGAAACGCGCTCGCGAACTGGCGGATGATGGTGCCGTCGGGCCTGTAGATCGTGCCGACCGAATATCCCTGCTCGAACGCACGCTCGAACGGCGGCTTTGCGGTCTTGCCGACGTATTTCGGGTCGACATAGAAACGCTTGGTCGGCGCCGTCACGATCCAATCCGATCGCGCGCCGATCGACGCGTCCGTGCTGAAGTCGTTGTACAGCGTGTCGGTCATGAACAGCGCGCTGATCGCGTCGATGGGATTGCGATAGTCGAGCTGGAGCATGCGGCCCTGGTACGGAACGAACGCGCTGACGACGCCGCTTGCGTTCGCGCTCGCGGTATCGAGATCGGGTGCGGCCGAGTCCGGCGCGGTGTGTTGGATCGTGCTGCTGAATCCTTCGATCGCAGCCGGTGCCATCGGATAGAGCGTTCCTTGCGCGACGTCGATGATCGCGGCTTCGCCGTAGAGGCCGCCCGTCGGTGGTGAGAGATCGGCGGTCGCATCGGTATTCCAATATCCGCCGGCGGCCCACGCGCCGATGATTTGCGCGCAATTGGCCGCTTCAGTGATCGCATCGAGACTGCCGTGCGAGCCGTTGACGACTTCGCCCATCTCGATCACGTCGAAGTGGCCTTCGCGTGTGCGATCGAGCGTGACCGGGCCGCCGTCGGATTGGCCGGTCGGTCCGTTGGCTGTGTTGGCGCCGGCGTAGCTTGCGTCGGTGAAATCGAGCGATTTCATTGCCGCGTTGCCGGGCGACGGCGTAAATGCCGGCACGGTGCAGCTGCCGTCGTCGCCGGTGACAATGCTCGCCGACGCATCGGGCCCGCTGCCGTTCGCGACGACGCTGCCGGTCCAGGTGCCGTACGGCGTGAGATATGCATTGAAATCGAGCACGTCGCGGCCGTCGTAGCCTTCGTGAAAGCGCAGCTTCACAGCCTTGCCGTGCGCCGTCGTGTTGGTGATCGAGATCAGCGTCGTCTTGTTCGCGTTGGCCGAGTAATACGGATAAACGAGCACTTCTCCGAGGCCTTTAGGATTCAGCGATACCGCTTGCGCAAGCAGCGGCACGCCGCACGACAGCGCAACGGCTGCCGCGAACTTCTTACAGTTCATGACTTCTCCCTCGCATCGATGGGTGGACGAGAACCCATGACGATGCCGCGACGCCGGTCGTCGCAAACGCCGACGAATCTTTACGTATTTCGCGGAGCGCTCGCTCGGCGTTGTCGCTCGCATACGCCGGATCGGCATTCTTTCGACTGCGTCACAACCACTTACAAGTCGTAGCGAAGCTTTTCACAATTTTACTCCTGCGCATGAAGATGGCGTTCCGGTTGACAGATGGGGGAAAGCTAGCGTGTTGCATGCTCGTTTCGCGAGTGATGCTGGAGCTTGTTCCCGGGTCGGCTTGGATCAAAGCGGATCCGATCGAAATTCGGACATCGTCGAGTAACGGACTATGGACTTGCCGCTCTTCCGGAACGAAGTCGCGCAACGAAATGCCCAGGAATGGCTGGGGCCGGTTCGCTTGGCGAGCCCGGTGTCGCAACAGATCTGGACAATCGCCGCACTCGCGATTGCCGCCGCGATCGTCGTCTGGCTCATATTCGGCACGTATACGCGGCGCGAGCACGTTTCCGGATTGCTCGTTCCGCAAGCGGGCTTGATCGACGTCACGGCGAGCTCCATCGGCGTCATCAGCCGCGTTCTCGTCGCCGAAGGCGATCGCGTCAGCGCGGATGATCCTCTCGTCGCGCTGTCCGGAGAGCATGCCAGCGAAACGCTCGGCGACACCGGCACGAACATCAGCGCGCAACTGCGCGATCAGAAAGCCGAGCTCGAATCGGACATTGCCAACACGTCGAAACTGGCATCGCAACAGGGCGATGATTTTCGAGCGCAACTTGGCAAACTCGAAAATGCACTGGTCCAGCTCGACGCACAGATCGCGTTGCAGCAGAAGGAGACGGCGATCGAGCAAGCCGTGCTCGACAAGATGAGCCCGCTGCTCGACAAAGGGTATGTGCCCTTCATCCAGGTGCAGCAGCAGCAGACCGCGCTGCTGAGTAGCCAGTCGCAGGCGAAAACGCTGCAGCAGCAGCATCTTTCGATGGAACAGCAGGCGGTCTCGCTGCGCGATCAGCTCGAACAGTTGCCGTTCGCCACATCCGTCAAGCTCGACGATCTGAAACGCCAGAGCGCGCAGATCGAGCAGACGCTGGCGCAGAACGAAGCGGGCAGGGCGAGCGTATTGAGAGCGCCGAAGGATGGCACGGTGTCTTCGCTGCTCGTGAAACCCGGACAAGCGGTCGTCGCCGGTCAATCGGTTCTTTCGATCGTTCCCGCGGGATCGCCGTTGCAAGCGCAGCTCCTCGTGCCCAGCAAGGCCGCGGGTTTCGTGCATCGCGGCACGAAGATCGTTTTGCACTATCAGCCGTTTCCGTATCAGAAGTTCGGATTGCAGCAAGGCGTCGTGCGCGAGGTCTCGACGAGCGCGTTGTCGCCGAGCGAAGTGGCGGCGCTGCTCGGCGGGCAGACGCAGGTCACCGAGCCGCAGTATCGCGTGCTGGTCGATCTCGCCGCGCAAAGCATCGAGGTCTACGGAAACGAGGAGTCGCTGCGGCCCGGCATGGCCGTCGAGGGCGATCTCCTCATCGATCGGCGGCGCATCGTCGAATGGGTTTTCGAGCCGCTCTACGCGGCGGGCCGCCGGTTGTTGACGCCGCAATGAAAGACGAGACCGGACACGAGGATGGCATCGCTGCGGGCGCGCGCGGCGAAAGCGTGGCGTCGGCGTCGACTGTTCCGTCGGGGCAGCGCCTGAGATTCCGATTCGGAAAATACCTTCCCGTTGTGCTGCAGGCCGAAAGCGCGGAGTGCGGCCTTGCGTGCCTTGCGATGATCGCGGGTTATCACGGGCATCATGTCGCGCTGTCAGCGTTGCGCCTGCGGTTCTCGCGTTCTCTCAAAGGCGTCACTGCGCGCGAAATCATCGAGATGGCGCAGTCGCTCGGGTTGCAGTCGCGCGCGCTGCGCCTCGATATGCACGAGCTTTCTCAGCTCGAGATGCCGTGCCTCCTGCATTGGGATCTCGATCACTTCGTCGTGCTGAAGAGCGTCGGCAAGCATCAGATCGTCATTCACGATCCCGCGGTCGGCGAGCGCGCGCTGAGCCATGCCGATGCCTCCGGACATTTCACCGGCGTCGCGCTCGAGTTCTCCAAGGGTCCCGCGTTCCAGCGCAAGCGCGCAGAGCCGCCGGTTTCGCTGCGCAAGCTCGCAGGCTCGATTCAGGGCCTCGGCAAGGGATTGTTCTCGCTGTTCGGCCTTGCGCTCGTGCTGGAGCTTTTCGCGCTGCTCGCGCCGCTCTTGACGCAGATGGTCGTCGATCAGGTGCTGGCGGACGGCGACCGCGATCTCTTGGTGTTCCTCGGCGTGAGCTTCCTTCTGCTGCTGTTATTGCAGACTGCCGTGTCCGCGTTACGCACGTGGACGGTCATGTGGCTCAGCACGCATTTCAATCTCGCGTGGACCGGCAACGTCTTTCAGCATCTGATGCGTCTGCCGCAGCTTTATTTCCTCTCGCGTCACCTCGGCGACATCGTCTCGCGATTCGGCGCGATCGATGCGATCCAGCAGACGCTGACGACGCGATTCGTCGAAATCGTCCTCGACGGATTGATGGCGAGCGTCACGCTCGTGATGCTGTTCATCTACAGCCCGCTGCTGGCTGCGATCACGCTGGCGTCGATCGTGCTCTACGGGGCGCTGCGTCTGATTTATCTCAAGATCTACCGCGAAGCGAATCTCAGCCAGATCGTCGTGAACGCGAAACTGCACAGCAGCCTGCTCGAATCGATACGAGGCGTGCAGACGCTCCGGCTCCACAATCTCGAAGGCGCGCAGACTTCGCGCTATCTCAACGCCGCCACGGCTTCGCTCAACACGTCGATTGCGGTGCAGCGTCTGGATTTGCTGTTCGGATCGTTGAACGGGCTCAGCGCGGGCGTGCAGCGCATCCTCGTGCTCTGCCTCGGTGCGTGGCTCGTGCTCCGCAACGAGTTCACCGCGGGCATGCTGATGGCGTTCGTCTCGTACGCCGATCAGTTCACGTCGCGAGCGGCGAGCCTCGTCGATTACGGCATCGAGCTCAAGATCCTGCGCCTGCAAGCAGAGCGGCTCGCCGACATCGTTCTCACGCCTCCGGAAAAACACACGGAGCCTTCGTATGTCGGCCCCGAGCCTCCGGCGAGCATCCTCTTCCACAAAGTGGGCTTTCGCTACAGCGAAGGCGAGCCGTGGGTCCTGCACGATTGCTCGTTTGCGGTGCGGCCGGGCGAATCGGTCGCGATCGTCGGCCCTTCGGGTTGCGGGAAGAGCACGCTCGCGCGGCTTCTGCTCGGATTGCTCGATCCGCAGCAAGGCGTTATCGAGATCGGCGGGGTTGATCTGCGCCGGCTCGGCAAGTCTGCGTTCCGCGCGATGGCCGCGAGCATCATGCAGGACGACCGCCTTTTCGCAGGATCGATCGCCGAAAACATCGCCTTGTTCGATCCGATGGCTTTGCCCGACCGGATCGAGCACGCCGCGCGGCTCGCCGAGCTTCACGATGACGTCGTCGCGATGCCGATGGGCTATCACAGCCTGATCGGCGACATGGGCTCGGCGCTGTCGGGCGGTCAGCAGCAGCGTCTGCTGCTCGCACGCGCGATGTATCGGCGCCCGCGGATTCTGATTCTCGACGAAGCGACCAGTCACCTCGACGTCGATACCGAGCGCGCGGTCAACCGCGCGCTCAAGAGCCTACCCATCACGCGAATCATGATCGCGCATCGTCCCGAGACGATTGCCTGCGCCGATCGCGTGATCGAGATCACTCATGGAAATGCCCGTCTGCGCGGTCCGACGACCGAGCAGCCGCAGCTAGCCGATGCGTGAACGGCGATATTCACGCACATCTACGAGAGGACATCATGAGAACCCTGAACATTATGGAGATCGATCTCGTCGCCGGCGGCGTGCGCCGTTCCATCAGCGCGCATCCAGTGACCACATCCGTACATCACGGCAAGGCTCACAAGCTTGCGCACTCATCGCATCACGCGAGGCTTCGCACTTCGACGTTGCACGGCACCGCAACGGCGAAAGTCCAACAGACCCTGGACGAGGGTGATGATCCGCCGATTTCGGAAGGCGGTGGCGGCGAGGGTGACGGCGACGGAGACGGCGGTGGTGACGGAGATGGCGACGGCGACGGCTACGGCGGCGACGGATACACCGGCGGAGATGGCGGCGGTGCGGAAGAGCTGGCGACGATCGACGTTACGGCCACTGCAACAGGAGGCGCGCTCGAGGGCACGGTCTCGAACCCGGAATTGCTAGACACGATCACGGTATATGCAACCAGCGAGCAGGTCGCAGCCGCGGCGGCGCAGAACGCGCTGCCTGGCGAATGCAGCATCGGCACGCTGCTCGGGAACGTTTCGGCCGGTGCAGTGACCGGCTTCGTTTTCGGAATCGGAACAGGACCCGGCGCGCTCGCCTCGGCGATCGCGGGCGGTGCGCTCGCGGCATTCGGCACTTCAGTCGGATGCGCCTGGGCCATTCATGCCAATGGGCTCAATCCCTAACGGCGAGATACCGGATACCGCGCCTTAGGGCGCGGTATCCAAAACGCTCTGCGAGTCGTCCGGAATGTCCGGCGCACTTCGCAGTGGCGCATGAGCGGAGGCAGCACGATGAAACTGCAAGAACGATATGTGCGGATGGGATTCGCCAAATATCTGGCGCTGTTCGGGTGCGTCATATTCGGCGGATTGTTCTTCGTCGTCTCCCTCGCGCGTTACGCCGTCATCGGCGTGCCGCTGCAAATCTCCAATGTCTTCGTCTGTTTCCTGATATCGCAATTCGTCGGACTGTGCTTCGGAACGATCATGTGGTTCTCCGCGTTCGCGCGGCATCGATGATCGCGTTCGTAGCGCACCTCATTCCCCCAACTTACTGGAGGCGACCCGTGTCTGCCCGGGAAAATTCGTCCATCAAGGTTGTCAATGATTTCGTCGACGTAAAGCCGCTGTCCAAGTCGCTCGGAAGCGGCGCGGCATGGATGTACGGGACGTATCCCGGACTCCTCGGCGACGCCCATCCGTCGTGGCACGTGCATTTGTGCGGCAGCAAGAATCCGCACGATCGCGCGGTACACGATGACGTCCTCGACGCGACGCCCGAGCTCGCGCCGCTGAATGACGTCTGGAAGCTCATCAAGACCGACCTCGCGCCGGAATACGGTCTCGTTCGCGCGTATGCGAGCGGGCACACGTATGGACAGGAAGGCACGACGCATCGCTACTCGAAACCTTCGGATGATGAATTCGTCGCGCTGATCTACGTCAGCGAAGAATGGAAAGACGGCTGGGCCGGCGAGACCGTGTTTTACGATCCCGCGCGCGAATGCGTTTCGATACGGCCGCGTCCGGGACGGCTCCTGTTCTTCGATGGATCGATCGCGCGCGCTTCGCGTCCGCCGAGCCGCGAATGCCCGACGCTTTGCACGACGCTTTCGTTCCACATGCGACGCACGGCGCGATAGCCGGGAACGACGCCGATGAAAGCAACGGTTTCATGCGCAGCGTTCATCGTCTTTGTCGCTCTTGCGACGAACGTGTGTCGTGCCGGCGACGCTGGCGAGCCGATCCAGATTCCGATCGACGATCCGAGCGGACATGCGTGGTCGATGCAGGCGCGTCTTTGCCGGCCCGAAGGCGTCGACACGCCGCGGCTCGTCGTGATCAATCACGGCTCGCCGGCGCGCGCGACGGATCGTCCGACGATGACGCTCGCAAGCTGCGATAGCGAAGCCGCGCGGTGGTTTCTGCGTCGGCACTACGCGGTGCTGTTTGCGTTGCGGCTCGGCTATGGCGCGACGCAAGGACCGTGGACCGAAGGTTACGGTCGCTGCGAGGAGGCCGATTACTACCGCTCGGGCCTGGAGACGGCGCGTCAGCTCAAGGCGATCGTCGACTTCGCCGTCACGCTGCCGTCGATCGATCCGAAAGACGTGATCGTGATCGGGCAATCCGCGGGCGGCTGGGGCACGCTCGCGTACGACAGCATCGCGCATGCGAACGTGCTCGCATTCATCAACATGGCTGGGGGGCGCGGCGGGCACTTTCATGACAAGCCCGGCAGCAATTGCCGCCCCGAGGCGCTCGTCGAAGCGGCGGCGAAGTTCGGCAAGACCGCGACCACGCCGATGCTCTGGGTCTATTCGAAGAACGACAGCTACTTCAATCCGCAGCTCGCATCGGCAATGTACGAGGCGTTCACGAAGGCGGGCGGCAAAGCCGATTTCGCGAGCCCCGCGTCGTTCGACGGCGACGGTCACCATCTTTTCTTCGGGCGCAACGGCTCCGATGTCTGGGGGCCCTTGGTCAAAACGTACATCGATCGCCTCGGTTCAGGGGCTTCGCGCTGAGCCTTCGATCCCAAACGAGTGCTGCCATGAACTTAAGCTCGATCCAAACCACCATCGAAGCGATAGGCCTTCGCACGAAAACGGAGAACATTCCGCTCATCACCACGAAAGGTAAGCAATATTCGTGGCTGTTCGATCTTCGCCGCGTGTTCATGCAGCGCCAGACGCTGGAGGAAATCGCGCACGCGTTCTGGGAACGCAACGGATCGCACGAGCCGTTTCAGCTCGGAGGCTTGGAGACGGCGGCCATTCCGCTCCTGACCGCGCTGATGCTGACCGCGCCGAAAGAGCGCGGCCCGGTCAACGGCTTCATCATCCGCAAGGATCGCAAGACGACCGGTCTCGGCAACATCATCGAAGGCAGCGTGAACGATCTGCCCGTCATCCTCGTCGACGACTCGTTGAATTCGGGCACGAGCGCGGAGAAAGCGCGCGCGGCCGTTTCGATTGCGGGACACGAGGTTCGCGAGATGTTCGTCGTGATCGATTTTCTCTCGCGCGCGGGCATGAGCTGGCGGCGCACACATGGCATCCGCGTGCAATCTCTGTTTACGTTGAACGATTTCGATCTCAGCATCGATCCCACGCCAACACGTCCGCGCCAAGCGTATCGGCAACTGTGGCGAACCGCGACGCCCGGCGGATTCGCGTTTCACGTCGTGCCGAAGTCGGCGCCGCTCCTGGTCGGCGACAGGATTTATCGCGGATGCGACGCGGCGAAGATGCAGGCGTTCTCGGCCGAGACCGGCGGATTGCTCTGGGAATATCAGGCCACGGGGGCGGCGAATTCGAAGAAAGGCATCTGGTCATGTCCCGCATTTCACGAAGGACGTCTCTACTTCGGCGCTTACAACGGAACGATTTATTGTCTCGATGCGGAGTCCGGCGCCGAAATCTGGACGCATCCGGACGGCGAATGGGTGGGCGCATCGCCGCTGATCGTTCCTAAGCACGGGCTCGTTTATTTCGGCGTGGAATACGTGCGTCCGTGGGCGCAAGGCAGCATCGCTGCGTTCGATATGAACACGGGCGAGAAGGTATGGGAGCACCAGGTCAAAAAGCTCCAGCACGGATCGCCGGGTTATTGGGAACGCGGAGATCTCGTTCTCTGGGGCAGCGCCGATCATGAAATGCTGGCGCTCGATGCGCGAACGGGCACGATCGCGTGGCGATTCAAGACGCGCCGCTCGGTCAAGTACGCGCCAGCCGTGGATGAAGCGCGCGGTCTCACGGCGTTCGCGTCGTTCGACAAGTCGATCTACATCCTCGATGTTGCGACAGGCAACAAGCGCGGCGAATGGCAAACCGGCGAAATCTGCTACACGACGCCGCTCTTCGCCGGCAATAAGCTCTTCTGCGGATCGGGCGATCGGCATCTCTACATCATCGATCTCGACACGATGGAGCTGGTGAAAAAGATCGATCTCTACGCGCGCGTCTATTCCTCGCCGAGATTGATCGGAAACCGCGTCATCGTCGGCACGAACGGCGGCCGCGTCGTCGAGATCGGTGTCGACACGCTGGATATCGAAGGCGTCGTGCAAGTGCCCGATGCGGTGACGAACGCCATCGCCGTATCACCGGACAACCGCCGGATTTTCGTTTCGACGTACATGAATCATCTCTACGCGTTCGAGCGACTCGGAACGATGGACGATGACGTCTACGAACCGATCAGCGATCACGACGGCATTGCGGACGATGCGTGCGCGAGCGAGACGATCGCCTACGCCAACTTCGAAAAGGTTTCGGCGAGCATCGATATTCGCCAGATGCGCCGCGAAGTGCTCTCGCAGCCCGAGATGTGGCGCATCAGCACCACGCGGCAGGACAAGATCGCCGCGCAGCGCGAAACGGAAAGCGTATTCCTCCGCTCCGCCGTACCGCCGCGGGATGCATCGAAGCGGCTCGAAGACGTCCACGAAAGCCGGCCGACGCCGCATGCCGCGAAGTACCCGGCGATCGTCGATTGGGCGCACGCGTTCGCGCGAAGCCAAGGCAAGCGCATCGGACGCATGCTGCTCGCCAAGCTGAAACCGCGCGGGCAGGTGTATCGCCACGTCGACGGCGGCGAGTACTACCAGCCTCGCGATCGCTATCACCTCGTGCTGGTCAGCGATGCGGGCAGCGGGATGATCTGCGGCGACGAGGACGTCATCATGCGGCAGGGAGAGCTCTGGTGGTTCGACAACAAGCAACCGCACGAGGCATCCAATCCGTCCGATAGCGATCGTATTCACTTGATTTTCGATCTCGAAGCGGATGTTTGAGCGTCAGCCGTTCGCGTGCTTCGTATGAAGACGCGCTATGGTTCCTGTTTCGATGCGCTCGCAACGGAAGCCGAGTGCCGCGGCATCCGCGTAAGCGCGCTCGGAGCGAGGAACATCCTCGCGCTCTTCGCCTTCGGACGGACGGCGCGTCTCTTCGGCACGATCACGGATCGCACGAGCCATCTCGCCGTGCAACTCGCGGACGACAAGCGCGCGACCAAGCTCCTTCTTTCGGCCTGCGATCTGCCGACACCGGATTTCTACGCGGTCGATGTCGAAGACGAAGCCGTCAACGCTCTCGCCGCGCTCGGCAGCGCGGTCGTGCTGAAGCCGCGCAACGGAGCGCAAGGGCGTGGCGTAACGGTCGGGCTTTCGAGTGAAGCGCACGTCCGCGAGGCGTTCCGTCTCGCTTCGCGTTATTCCAAGGTCGTCCTCGTGGAGCGCTACCAGACGGGTCGCGACTATCGCGTGCTCGTCGTCGACGGAAAGATCGCTGCAGTCGCCGAGCGCATGCCTGCGACGGTCATTGGCGACGGCATGCATTCGATCGGATATCTCATCAACGAACAGAACAAAGACCCGAGACGCGGCGACGGAGACGAAAAGCCGCTGACGAAGATTTCGGTCGACGCCCGCATCGAGGCGTTTCTCCGCCGTTCCGGCCGCACGCTGCAAACAGTACCCGCACGCGACCAATCGATCATCGTCAACCCGCTCGGAAGCTTGTCGCAAGGCTCCGGCTCCGCCGATCGCACGGACGACATCCATCCAGAGATCGCAGCCCTCGCCATCGAAGCAACACGGCTGGTCGGGCTCGATATCGCCGGAGTCGATCTCATCGCCAGCGATATCGCGTCGCCGATGGACGATGCAGACGCGCACGTCATCGAAGTCAATTGTTCGCCAGGCTTGCGCGCGCATCTCTTCCCGGGCGAGGGGAAATCCAGAAATCCGGCTGTCGAGATTGTCGACTATCTGTTTCCGGAGAGTGCCGCCGCCGATCTTCTCGAAACCGGGCGTTGCGCTCGCCACTGCTGATCTCGATACGCTGCGACTCCGATAGCGATCCGTTGCATTCGATTGCTCCGCGGAAGCTGGCTGGCGGCTATCCGGGAAATTCAGGCCGGAATGGTCGTAACGGCGCGGCAAACGCCAAGCTCGCGTCTTCTCCGATTTGCAGAAGACGGTTGTACTTCGAGAACCGTTCGGATGTCCTCACCGAACCGATCTTTATCTGCCCCGAGCCTGTGCCGACGGCGAGGTCGGCGATGAAGGAATCCTCCGTTTCGCCCGAACGGGCGGAAACGATCGTGGCGAGGCCTGCGCGGCGCGCTTCGTTCAGCACTTCGATCGTGCCCGACAAAGTGCCGTTCTGGTTGGGTTTGATCAAGACGGCATTCGCCGCGCCCGCTTCGATGCCGCGTCGGACGCGCGCGAGGTTTGTTGCGAACAAATCGTCGCCGACAATCTGCAGCTTCGTCGCGGCGGCAAGCCCGTTCCAGTGTTCCCAATCGTCCTGATGCAAAGCATCTTCGATCGAGACGATCGGATAGTCGCGTGCCCATCGAAGCAAGAGCTCGATCATCTCTTCGCCGCGCAAGCCGAGGCCCTGGCGCTTCAATCGATAGACGCCGGCATCGAACAACTCGCTTGCCGCGATATCGAGTGCTATAGAAGCGTCTCGCCCGGGTACCAAGCCAGCGGATTCGATCGCCTCCACCATGAAATCGAGCGCCTCGGTCGCGCGTTCGAAGCCGGGTGCGAGCCCGCCTTCGTCGGCGAGCAGACGCGACACACCGCGCTGCGCCGCGATCGCATCCGCAGCGCTGCGCACGCGAAGCGACATCTGCAAGGCCGCATCGAAATCGACGGCGCCGTGCGCAATCACGAGGAAATCCTGCACGTCCATGCTTCGTCCCGCGTGCGCGCCGCCGCTGAGGATATTGACCATCGGCAGCGGCATCGAAGGAGAGGTGTTGCCGCTCAACGCCGCGATGTAGAGATGGAGCGGACTGCCGCTTGCACTGGCTGCTGCGCGGCATACCGCTAACGACGTAGCGAGAATCGCGTTGGCGCCCAGGCGATGCAGGAGCTCCGTGCCATCGAGCTCGCGCAACGCGGCATCGATGTGAGACTGCCTCGTCGCGTCCTCGCCGACGAGACGGCCGGCGATTTCCTGGTTGACATGCGCGACCGCTTTGCGTACGCCATAGCCGCCGAGCCGTTGCGGATCGCCGTCGCGCAATTCGTGCGCCTCGTGAACGCCTTTCGACGCGCCGGACGGCGCCGACGCCATGCCGACGGCGCCGCCGACGAGTGTCACCTCGGCTTCGACGGTCGGCCTGCCGCGCGAATCGAAAATCTCTCTCGCGCGCACCGCGGATATCGCCGTATCGTTGCTCGGGCTCATGCGGTGCGGCTCGAAAGGCGGTCGATCACTTCTTCGAAAGCGTCAGGCGGCCGCGTGATAAGGCCGACCGCAAGCCAATGTACTTCCGTGCGGTCGAGGTCGGCGAGATAGTCCACCGGTGAGTCTCCGTCGAGACGAGCAAGCAACAGGCAGCCGACGAGGCGGCCGAGCGACGCATCGAGCGGCGCCGGACCCGAGCGGCGATATTCGGTGAGGAACGCTCGCTCGACGTCAGCGAGTGCGGCGATCGGCGCGCCGCGGCGGAGCGCCTTCAAGATCACGTGCGCCGCGCAGAAGGCCACGTCGAATTGCGGATCGCCCCAATGCGCGACCTCGCAATCGAGGATGACGAGTTCCGATCTTCTCGCTAGGAGGTTCTTCGGACTGAAGTCGCCGTGCACGAACGCGCAGCGTTGCGAGAGGAGGCGTTCGCTCGTCTCGACGATCGTTGCAGCCAGTTCCGTGTGGCGTTGCGCGATGCGCTCGAAGAATGGCCGGATGCGCAGCTCGACGAAATTCTCCTGATTGGCGAAGCGCGCGGCAATATCCGCATCGTTCGCCGACCGAGAATGGAGCTCGCCGAGAAGGCGGCCGGCGGTGCTTGCCGTAGCGGTGTCGACCTGTCCGCGCAACAATTGCTGCTTCCAGTTCTCGAAGCTTGCGTCGATGCGCTCCATTGCAAAGCTGTGCGCTGCCTCGTCGGCCCAGAGCACGCGCGGAGCGTATTGCTGTCCGAGCAGCCGCGCGATCGTGCGCAGCCCGTCGACTTCGATCGACGAGCGCCCCGGATCGGCGAACCAATCCGCTTCGACCCGGAGCTTGGGCAGGGCGCGCTTGACGACATAGTCGCCGCCCGCGGCATGGACGACGCAAATGTCGCTCGAGATGCCGCCGGGAAGCGGAGTCTCGCCGCGGGCATCATCCGCCGCGGGCCTAACAGGCGCGCGCGTGGAGAAGCGCGACTTAGGCATCCCGGTAAAACTCGTAGCACGCCTCGTAGCGGTAGGTTTCGCCGGTGCGCAGCATGATGTGCGGGAAGCGCGGCTCGTTGATCGCGTTCGGGAACGCGTGCGGTTCGAGACAGAGCGCGCCGCGTGCCGGAAAAGGGACCGGCACGGCTTTGTCCAGCTGGTTGCCCGAATAGAACTGGATGCCTTTCTGGTTCGTGCTGACGCGCACGCCGAGTGCGGTCGCAGGGCTGTAGAGCTCGGCCGCAACGCCGGCGCTTTCGTTGAGAACGTAGTAATGATCGTAACCATCGGAGATGTGCAACTGCGCATGCCCGTCGTAGCGCGACGCGCCGATCGGCCGGGACTCGCGGAAATCGAACGGCGTTCCGGCGACAGGAATCAGATCGCCGGTGGGCAACTTCGCCGAATCGAGCGCGAGGATCCGGTTCGCGTCGATGCGCAGACGATGATCGTCGACAGGGCCCGTCGGATTGCCGCTGAGATTGAAGTACGGATGCAACGTGAGGTTCAACGGCGTGTCGGCATCGCTGTGCGCGTGCAATACGACGCGCAACGACAGCGCGTCGATGAGCGAAAATTCGGCATCGACGACGAGCTCGCCGGGATAACCGTCCTCGCCCGCGGGCGACCGGTGGCGTAACCGTATCGACGGCGTATCGCCGTCCCGCACTTCAACGGTCTGCCACAGCGAGTGGCTGAAGCCGGTTTCGCCGCCGTGCAGGTGATTGGCTTCTTCATTGCGGGTCAGGCGCAACGTCGCATGCGCGTCCGCCGCCGTGCGCCCCGCGCAGCGGCCGATGGTCGCGCCGAGATAGGCGTTGCCGTCCTCGTAGTCGGCCAGCGCGTCGTAACAGAGCACCGTATTGACGAAGCGCCCGTCGCGCGCCGGCAACGTGATCGCTCGGATCGTCGCGCCGTACTCGAGAATCTCGACCGAAAATTCATTGCGCGAGTCGATCAGCACGAGGCTGTCGACGTCGCGACCGTCCTTCAATTGTCCGAATGCCCGCTTGATGACCGGCATCCCTTGCTCCCCTATCGGCCAGGCGGCTTACGTCCGCCATTTCCTTGAACATGCGGGCTCGCCGCAGCGTGCACGCGCCGGGAAAATTAGACGGAGGAGGCAAGAACCCGCTACACGCTTTTTGATCGCAGGCCGATTGTGGATTGCCTGTGCGGGTCAAACCGATATCGCAGCGGCGTCAAACCAGTGCTGTCGGCGATGCAGGCGACGCCTATCATGATCGCCAAACGGAGGAGCGGCATGACGGGACGGCTGAAAGGAAAGACGTGCCTGGTGACCGGCGCAGGGCAGGGCATGGGCCGCGCCATCGTCGAGCGTTTTGCTGCGGAAGGAAGCGCGGTCGTCGCCTGCGATCTCAGTGACCGTAACTTTCACGACCTGCCCGCGGGCGTACAGACACACAAGCTCGACGTGACCGACGCGGTCGCGGTCGCCGAGGTTGCCGCGGCGCATGCTCGAATCGACGTGCTCGTCAACTGCGTCGGCTACGTCGCCGTCGGCGATGTGCTCGAATGCGACGAGGCCGATTTCGCGCGCAGCCTTCGCATCAACATGAAATCGATCTACACGACGGTGCGCGCGTGGCTGCCGGGAATGCGCGAGCGCGGTAGCGGTTCGATCATCAACATCGCTTCGGTCGTGTCGACGACGATGACCGCGCCGCGCCGATTCGTCTATGCCGCGACCAAGGGCGCGGTGATCGCGATGACGCGTTCGATCGCGCTCGATTTCGTCGGCTGCGGCGTGCGCTGCAATTCGATCAGCCCGGGCGTCGTCGACACGCCCTCGCTCGCCGAGCGCATCGCGGCGTCCGCCGATCCGGTGAAGATGCGCGCGGAGATGGTCGCGCGCCAACCGATGGGGCGCATCGGGCAGCCCGAGGAAGTCGCCGCCGTGGCGGTGCTGCTCGCGTCGGACGAAAGTCCGTTCATGACCGGGGCGGATGTCTTGGTCGACGGCGGTTGTTCCCTTTGATGCCACTGAGAGCGCACGAATGAAATTGCTCAGAATCGGACCGCCGCGCGCGGAACGCACCGCCATCGTCGATGCCGACGGCGGCGTTCGTGACGCGTCGGCGCTGGTTCCCGATCTCGTTGCGCACGACTTGCCTTCGGCGATCGCGCGCTTGCGTGCGATTGATGTGGAATCACTGCCGCTCGTGACCGGCGATTTCCGCATCGGCGCGCCGCTGCGCGGCATCGGCAAGATCGTATGCGTCGGCCTCAACTACATCGATCACGCGCGCGAAACCGGACAGGCACCGCCGCGCGAGCCGATCCTGTTCCTCAAGGCCACCTCGTCGATCACCGGGCCGAACGACGACATCGAGTTGCCGCCCGATGCGGAGAAGGGCGATTGGGAGGTCGAGCTCGGCGTCGTCATCGGCAGCGAAACGCGCCGCGTGCCGCTCGACCGCGCGATGGAGAAGATCGCCGGCTACTGCATCATCAACGACGTTTCCGAGCGCAGCTATCAGATCGAGCGCGGCGGCCAGTGGGACAAGGGCAAGGGCTGCGACACGTTCGGCCCGATCGGTCCGTGGCTCGTCACAGCGGACGAGGTGCCGGATTTCCGCTCATTGCGCCTGGAATGTCGCGTGAACGGGCGCGTCATGCAGTCGGGCAATACGCGCGACATGATCTTCGATGTGCCTTTCCTGGTGCACTACATCAGTCAGTTCATGAGCCTGCAGCCTGGCGACGTCATCAGCACGGGCACGCCGCACGGCGTCGGCATGGCGATGAAGCCGCCGCAATGGCTGCAAGAAGGCGACATCGTCGAGCTTGCGATCGACAAGCTCGGTGCGCAACGCCAGCGCGTCGTGCGCCAGGAGCAACGAGGAGGCGAATGAGCAGGGAAGCGGATTGGGCCGTCGTCACCGGAGGCGTGTCGGGCATCGGTCTGGGCGTCGCGATGGCGCTTGCGCGCGAGGGCTGGGACGTCGCGCTGAGCTATCTCGACGACGATGACAAGCCCGCACGAGCCACCCGCGAGATCGAAGCCCTTGGCGGCCGCGTCTACGTCAGCCGCAGCGATGCCGGCGTCGCCGCTGACGTCGAGACGTTCTTCGACGGCGCCGCGGCGTTTTTCGGTCGCGCACCGCGTTTGCTCGTCAACAACGCCAGCATGCAGACCTGGAGCCCGCTGGTCGATCTCGGCGAGGGCGATTGGGACCGCGTGTTGCGCACGAACCTCAAGGGCTGCTTCCTCAACACGCAGAAGGCGGCGCGGCTCATGATCGCTGCGCGGCTCGCCGGCTGCATCGTCAACATCGGTTCGGGTTGCAACAAGATCCCGTTTCCGGATCTCGTCGATTATTCGGCGTCGAAGGCCGGCATCGACCAGCTCACGCGCAGCGCGGCGATGGAGCTGGGTCCTCACGGCATCCGCGTCAACTGTGTCGCGCCCGGAGCGATCGAGGTCGAGCGCACGCTGCAAGAATCGCCGAGCTATCGCGATACGTGGTCGCGCATCACGCCGCTCAGGCGCGTCGGGATTCCGCAGGACGTCGCCGACGCCGTGCTGTTCCTCTGCAGCGAGCGTGCGGCGTTCATCACCGGGCAGACGCTCGGCATCGACGGCGGGCTTTTCACGCGGCCGAACTGGCCGTACTGAGCCTGCGCGTTCAGGCGCGCTCGACGGTGCGTCGAGACAGGTTGTCGGCCGAGAACAGCGTCGCCGTGTGCTGCAGGCGCAGGTGGCGATCCCGATACTGGCTCGGATTCATGCCCTTGAGGGCGAGGAACTGGCGGTTGAAGTTCGCGATGTTGTTGTAGCCGCAGTTCATCGCGATGCGCGTGATGCACTCGGTGCTCTCGATCATCGTCCGGCACACCTCGTTGATGCGCAGGATGTTGACGAAACCGACGAAGGTCTGCCCGGTCGCGCGGCGGAAGAAACGACTGAACGCCGGCGGCGTCAGGCCGACGAGCTTGGCGACGTCCGCCTGATTGATTTCGTTGTCGAGGTACTCGCGCACGTGGCGATGGATCAGCTCGATGCGCTGTCGGTTCACTTCGGTGACGTCGTTGGTGATGTGGTAGTCCGGGCTTGCGAGGAAACGTACGTCGTTGTCTCCTTCGGCGAGCACGCGCAGGATTTCGAGCAGGGCGATGAGGCGCGCGATGCCTTTCTTCTCGAACAGCGAACGCATCTGCGCCTGTACGCGCTCGGCCGTCTCGCCTTCGATGTGCAGGCCGCACTTCGATGCGCGGAAGAGGCGCTTGATCGATTCGAATTCCGGAAGGTCCAGGAAATCGTGGCCGAACATTTCGGGACGGAACTGGACGACGACCGCCTCGGGCGCATCGTCGCCGTCGATATGCTCGTCGTGCCAGCAATGCGGCAGGTTCGGGCCGACGAGGACGACGTCGCCGGCACGAAACGGCTCGATGTTGTCGCCGATGAAGCGCGTGCCGTGGCTGCGGACGATCCAGGTCAACTCGAATTCGGGGTGGTAGTGCCAGGTATGGTCCTCGGCGAGGCTGGGACAGGTGAACCACATGCTGCGGAATGAGCTTGCGGCGTCGACTTCAACGGTTTCGAATCTCGGTTCCATTGTCACCCTCCCGTAGAGACGGCTCGCTGCTCGCAGTCGGCCGCTGCATTCGTGTGTTGAATATCGGCTACAGGGAAAAATTCCAAGTGCGCAAAGACCTGCTCGCGCAGGCCGCCGAGAAACGGCGCGGGGGCGAGGCCCCGGCATCCTATCTCGATCTCGAAGAGACCGCCGGCTTCAGGTTCGCGTGCGAGTGCCGCATCGTCGAGCCCCTTGCGCGCGGTGGTGACGAAGAGACGGTCGAGCCCTTCGCCGCCGAATGCGCATTTGGTTACGTTCGTGACGGGCAGGTGAAGTACGGCGCTGATGCGTCCGTCGGCATCGAACCGCGTGATGCGGGCGCCGCCCCAATGGCAGCACCAGACGCCGCCCTCGGCATCGACCGAAAGGCCGTCCGGGTAACCTTGGTCGGACGGGATGCGCGCGAACACGCTTGGAGTGCCGGCGATGCGTCCGCCGCGTAAACCGACGCGCAGGATCCGCCGGCCTACCGAGTCGACGAAGTAACCGAGCGAACCGTCCGCGTTGAACGCGGGTCCGTTCGTCACGATGAACGAGGCCTCGATCTGCTCGCAGGCGCCGGTGCTGGCGAGGCGAAAGAAATGGCCGGCCGGTGCGCGCTCGGCGAGATCCATCGTGCCGAACCAGAATGCGCCGTCGGGATGGCAGCAGCCGTCGTTGACGCGCACACCGTCGTGCACGCCCGGAAGATCGCCCGCCTTCGTGAGCTCGCCCGTGCGCGGGTCGAGCACGAAGATACGTGACCGCGCCGCGCAAAGAAGACGTTCATCCGCGGTCGGCGCGAGCGCCGATACCGGGAACGGCAATACGCAGACTTCGGTGCGTGTGGTTGCGGGCTTGTGGCGGAATATCCGGCAGCCGTCGATATCCACCCAATAGAGGGCGCCTTCGCCGGCGATCCAGACGGGGCTCTCGCCGAGCGTCGCATCCGTGCGTGAGACGCAGCGGGCCAAGGGCAGGGTGGGCATGTGCGCCATCAGTGCGAGTTCCGCGGCGTGCCGAATCGCTCGACGATGCGGCTAAAGTCGCCGCGCGTTCGCAGCGTCGCACCCTCGTCGAGCGCGGTCACGCGCTCGCGGTAGATTTCCTGCCACGGCGTCTGGTCGACAAGGACAGGTGGCGTCAGCGCCGCGCGCCGGCGCTCGAGCTCGGCGTCGTCGACGAGAGCGTTCACGGCGCCACGGCGCAGATCGACTTCAACGACATCGCCGTCGCGCAACAACGCAAGGTTGCCGCCCGCAACGGCCTCGGGCGACACGTGCAGAATCGACGGGCTCGCCGACGTGCCGCTCTGTCGGCCATCGCCCATGCAGGGCAGCATGGCGACGCCTCGGCTCACGAGCTCGCGCGGCGGCGCCATGTTGATGACCTCGGCTGAACCGGGATATCCGATGGGTCCGGAGTTGCGCATGACGAGCATGCAAAGTTCATCGATCGCAAGCGACGGATCGTCGATGCGGCGGCGGTAGTCCTCGGGACCTTCGAATACCACCGCGCGTACGCGAAACACGCCGGGCGCAGCGGGGTCGGAAAGGTATCTCGCGCGGAATGCGTCGCCGATCACCGATGTCTTGATCAGCGCCGAACGGAACAGATTGCCCGAAAGCACGCGAAAACCCGCCTGCGCGCGCAGCGGATCGCGAAGCGGACGGATTACGCGCTCGTCGGATGGCGCGCATTCGCCGTATTCGTCGGCGACGCTGCGGCCGCTCACGCTGCGCGCGCTGCCGTCGAGGATCCCGCCGCGCAGGAGCTCGCCGATGATGGCGGGCACGCCGCCCGCGCGATGGAAGTCCTCGCCGAGGTACTCGCCCGCAGGTTGACAGTTCGCGAGGAGAGGGACATCGAGCCCGAACTGCTGCCAATCATCCAGAGACAGCGGTACATCCGCACACTCTGCGATCGCCTGCAGGTGGATCGGCGCGTTCGTCGACCCGCCGATCGCCGAGCAAACGCGGATCGCATTGAGGAAGGCGTTGCGCGTGAGGATCGCGGACGGGCCCAGGTCTTCGCGCACCATTTCGACGATGCGCTCGCCCGTGGCGTAGGCCATTTGGGCGCGTTCGCGATAGGCAGCGGGAATCGCCGCGCAACCCGGCAGGCTCATGCCGAGCGCTTCGGCGAGACAGTTCATCGTGAGCGCCGTGCCCATCGTGTTGCAATGTCCGATGCTCGGCGCCGAGGACGCGACCTCGCGCATGAACTCTTCGAAGTCGATCTGTCCCGTGTTGAGGCGGTCGCGCGCTTCCCAGACGATGGTGCCCGAACCCACGCGGCGTTCGCCCTGCCAGCCGTTGAGCATCGGGCCGCCGCTGAGCACGATCGCCGGAATGTCGAGCATCGCGACGGCCATGAGCTGCGCCGGCATCGTCTTGTCGCAGCCGGTCGTCAGCACGACGCCGTCGAGCGGATAGCCGTGCAAGATCTCGGTGAGCGCGAGCGTGCACAGGTTGCGGTCGAGCGCGGCGGTCGGCCGCCGGCCGGTTTCCTGGATCGGATGCACGGGGAATTCGAGCGCGATGCCGCCGGCAGCGCGAATGCCTTCGCGCACGCGCGCGGCGAGCTCGAGATGATGGCGGTTGCACGGCGAGAGATCGCTGCCGGACTGCGCGATGCCGATGATCGGCCTTCCGGATTGCAGCTCGGCGCGCGTGAGACCGAAATTCATGTAGCGCTCGAGGTACAGCGCGGTGTCCACCGGCTGCGAGGCATCGTTGAACCAGTCGGCGCTGCGCAGCGTTTTTTCCTTGTCGGCCATTGCGTGATTCGTCTTCGTCCGCGCGCATCGTCACTTCGGTGCGCATGCGCGAACCACGCAAGAATTACCCGCCGGGCGATACAAAACTCGCCGCCGCGAGCTGAGGCGCGTCGCCGCACTGCAGCATGCGCGACGCGCGATTAAGCCTGTATGCGTGTCGGGCAAACTAACGCGTAGGCGCTGCTCGCGTCTGCGTGCGCTAATCGCCGCACCGGCAAGCAGGCCGAGCGATCTCGGATGATCGCGAGAGCCGGCGCTTGATCGGCACGACTACTAGAAAATTTGAGGGGGATGAATGATGCGGGACCTACGTCCACTTGCGTTTTCGAAACTTTCCATCGCCGTGCGCCACGGCCTTCTTGCGTGGCTGATGCTTTCTTCAAGCGCGTGGGCGGAATCCGGCGATGTCGGCGCGACAGACGCGCAGCCGGCGGCTGCAGCGGATCAGGCTCCCGCGGATCAGACCCCAGTAGACGCTGAAAACAAGAAAGACGCCGCCGAGACGAACAAGCCTTCGATGATGGGCGAGGTCAAGGTCGTCGGCTACCAGACCCGTTCGGCGACCAGCGCGACCGGCGTCGTTACCGAGATCATCAATACGCCGATCTCGATCTCCGCGATCAACAGCCAGTTCTTGAGCGACGTCAACGCCTCGCAGGCGATGCAAGCGATCGGTTCGCTGACGGGCGTGACCGGCCAGTCGAACAGTGGCGAGACGCTGACGAATTTCGCGGTGCGCGGCTACAAAGTGATGCCACAAGTGGACGGGTTCGATTCGCTCGCGATCGTCTCGGGTCTTGGCTCGACGGTAGGCATCGATCGCATCGAAGTGCTCAAAGGTCCGTCGGCCGTATTCAACGGTAACGTGCCGCCCGGCGGTTCGCTCAACATCATCTACAAGAAACCGCGGTTCAATTCGAACGTCACCTACTTCGAAGGCGAAGTCGGCGGCTGGGATTATCGTAGCGGCGAGTTCTTCTCGTCCGGACCGGTCGGCAGCAACTTCGCTTACCTCGTTGACCTCTACAAGAAAAATTCGGACGGCTGGGTCGATTGGACCGGCCAGGACGAGAAGACGGCGATCCTCGGCGTTACCTTCAAGCCGATCGATGCGCTGAGCGTCAACCTCAACTATCGCCGCATCGAAAACGATGCGCAGATTTCGACGCTGCCGGTGACTCACGAGGGTTTCATCGGCTCGGGTGTCCCCGACAACACGTATCTCAATACGTGGGTGGGATCCGTCTATGGCCCCAATGAACCGCCGCAGACGATGTCGGTGCCGTCGATGTACCTCCCTGGCGGCGTGCGCTACAACGTGCTCGGGCCGCAGAACTACAACAAGGAAAACCTCAACTTCTGGTCGGGTGAAGTGTCGTATGCCGTCAACGATCACATCGAGATCCGCGATGCGTATGCGCGCAGCACTTATACCTGGGGTCTATTGGCCCTGCTGCAAAGCGGCGCCCAGGTGATCGGACCGAGCGGGCTCGTGAATACGTTCTTCGGCTCGTCCGGATTGCTCGCAGGCACGCAAGAGGGTACGGGCTGGGAGAACAAACTCGAAGCGGCAATCTATTTCGATACCGGTCCGATCAGTCATTCGATGCTCGTCGGTTATACGGCGTCCAATGCCTGGGTCGATTCGTTCAGGGTCTGGGTCGGTCCGGGCCAGGTCAACAGCAGCGGTCAGCCGTGGAATTTCTTCACCGACGGCCCGCTCATGCTGCAGAACGAATTCGATGCGCTGCTGAGGATTTCTCCCAATCCGAACTACGTCAATCAGACCAATGTCTCAGACGTGCTGACGCATGCGTACTACGTCGCCGAGCAGATGTCGATCTTCGAGGACCGCCTGCATGTATTGATCGGCGCGCGCCATACCGAGACATCCAACTCCGGCCTCGAGACCAGCGACACGACGCCTCAGATCGGCATCCTCGGCAAGCCGTTCGCACAGGATTCGTACTTCGCCGAGACGGCGTTTTTCGTGAACTACTCGAAATCGTTCACGCCATCGGGCCTCGTGCAACCGGGCACGACCGAGGTCGTGCCGCCCGCCAAAGGCACGGGCAAGGAACTCGGCGTGAAGACCGCGTGGCTCGATGGAGAAGTCACGAGCACGATTTCGCTCTTCCGGGATGATCTGCAAAACATCGCGACGCCCGACTACTCCGAGCAGGGCCAGGGAAGCACGCTGGTCAAATACAATCTCGGCGGTGTCGGTCGCGCGCAGGGCATCGAGGCTGAGCTCACGTGGGTGCCCACGAGCAACATGCAGTTCTCTTTCAACTTCACCAACCTCGCCGTCGCGAAATACACGAGCTATCCTGGCGTGCCGCAGCAGGTTGGACTCCGCTTTCCTTCGGCTCCGAGTCAGCAAGCGAATCTGACGGCGAAATATTCGATCGACGACGGTTCTCTCTCGGGCCTCTATTTCGGCGGCTGGATCCATGCGCAGACCAAGACGCGAGGAACGCTCGGCAGCGATTGGCACTACGGGACTTGGCTTCCCGGTCTGGTCCAGGTGTCCGGATTCGTCGGCTACAAGATCGGCAAGCTCGATTTGCGCTTCAACATCGACAACCTCACGGACCGCGGCGGTTACGTGATGAATAACGTGATGCAGCCGCAATCGCCTCGCGCGTACTATCTGACGGCGAAATACACGCTGTGAAGTCGTTGGAATCCGTGCAGGACGCAAGAGCGGTGGACGGAAGGCGGCGCAACTTCCTGGGACAGATGGGCGCCGCCACGCTGTTGACAGGTTTCGACAGTGTTTTCCCGATGCGCGCGTTCGCGAAGGCGAATGCGGCCGCGGAATCGCCCGGCATTTCTCCGGCCGCGGTTCTCGCATTCCTCGACGCGGCCGCGGCGAAAGCGTACGAGCTGCACAGTCTCGTCGTCGCGCGCGGTGGCCGCATCGCTACGCACGGCTGGTGGGCTCCGTATCGCGCCGAAGCGCCGCACAGTCTGTATTCGGTGAGCAAGGGCTTTGCTTCGACCGCGGTCGGCTTCGCGATCGCCGAGGGCAAGCTCAAGCTCACTGACAAGGTCGTCGACTTCTTTGCGCAGCAACGGCCCGCGCAGGTCAGCGAACGTCTGGCCGCGCTCAGTGTCGAGCACTTGTTGACGATGTCGGTCGGCCACGCGACCGACGCGACACTGACCGTGACGCGTGATGAGGATTGGGTGAAATCGTTCCTCGCGCTGCCGATCGAATTCGATCCCGGCAGCGTCTATCTCTACAACAGCGCGGCGACCTACATGCTGTCGGCCATCGTGCAGAACGTGACCGGCGAGAAGATCGTCGATTACCTTGGCCCGCGTTTCTTCGATCCGCTCGGGATGCCGAAGATGCGCTGGGCCCAATGCCCTCGCGGCATCAACACCGGCGGCTGGGGTCTCTACGCAACGACGGAGTCGCTGATCAAGTTCGGCGAGTTTTATCTGCAAGACGGCCGGTGGAACGGCAAGCAGCTGTTGCCGCGCGAGTGGATCGAACAAGCGACGACGTTCAAGATCCAGCAGCCCCCGCGCAAAGGCGAGAGCCAGAACCTCGAAGAGCTCAAGGAGACGAGCGACTGGCACCAAGGCTATTGCTACCAGTTCTTGCGCTGCCGCCACGATGCTTTCCGCAACGACGGCTCGTTCGGCCAGTACTGCGTCATGCTGCCCAAACTCGATGCGGTTGTTGCGATCACCGGCAACACACTCGACCTGCAAGGCGCGCTCAACCTCGTCTGGGACCATCTGCTGCCAGGTTTGCAGCAATCCGCGCCGTACGATCGCGACACGGACGAGCATCTGCGCGCGCGGCTCGCGAGCCTGACGTTGAAGCTCCCGGACGGCGGCACGCACTCGCCGCGCGACGGCAAGCACTCAGCCTACGCGATCGAAGCGAACCCGCTCGGCGTGCAGCATCTTTCCGTCGCCTTCGATGCGGATCGCTGCCGCCTCGTATTCGACATCACCGGTCGCGCGCATGCGATCGACTGCGGCATCGGCCGCTGGCGCGACGGCGAAACGGATCTTCCCGGCACGCCGCCCGAGTTCACTGAGCTCGTCGGCAGGACCGTGAATCCGAAAGGGCCGGCGAAAGTCGCCGCCGCCGGCGCGTGGAAAGACGCTGATACGTTCCAGATGCAATGGCGCTACTACGAGACGCCGTTCTCCGACACGGTCACATTGAAATTTTCCGGCGACGCTGTCGAAGTCGCCTTTCTCAACAGCTTCACGCAGATGGCAGCGGCCGCGCATCCGGAAACGCGGCCGGTGCTCACGGGCAAGGCGAGGTCCTGACGATGGCGTTCATCGATGCCGAAACGGCAGGGAAGCAGGAATACGACGTCATCGTCGTCGGCTCCGGCGCGGGCGGCGGACAGATGGCGTACACGCTCGCGATGAGCGGTGCGCGCGTGCTCATGCTCGAAGCCGGTCGCAAATACGATCCGGCGACCGAGACGGCGATGTTCCAGACGCCCGACATGGCACCGCTGCGCGGCGTCGACACGCCCGACAAGCCATTCGGCTTCTACGACGCGACGATCGACGGCGGTTGGGAAGTGCCCGGCGAGCCCTACGTTCGCGCCAGCGAGGAGCGCGGCGAGCGCTTCGAGTGGTGGCGCGCGCGCATGCTCGGCGGACGCACCAATCACTGGGGACGCGTCTCGTTGCGCAACGGTCCGTACGATTTCAAACCGTATTCGCGCGACGGGCTCGGCTTCGACTGGCCGATTTCGTACGACGACATGGCGCCGTACTACGACAAAGTCGAAATGCTCATCGGCATCTACGGCTCGAACGAAGGCCTGGAAAATACGCCGGATTCTCCGGACGGTTGCTTGCTCCCGCCGCCCAAGCCGATCGTCAGCGATCTTCTCATCAAGAAGCACGGTGCGAAGCTCGGTCTGCCGGTTATCGCATGCCATCGCGCGGTGCTCACGCAACCGCTGGACTCGAAGAATTCGCCCGCGAAGCTGCATCCGGGAAATCCCGCGGCGCAAGAGATCATCGCGCGCGACATGCGCAACCGCTCGACCTGCATGTGGGCGACGAATTGCGGGCAGGGCTGCTCGATCCGCGCGAACTACCAATCGACGACGGTGCATCTGCCGCCCGCGCTCGAGACCGGCAAGCTCGACATCGTCACCGACGCGATGGTCGCCGAGGTGCCGCTCGGAAAAAACGGCCGCGCATCCGGCGTGCGCTTCGTCGACAAGATATCGGGCCGATCGCGCGAGGCGCGTGCGCGCGTGGTCGTGCTCGCCGCGAGCGCGTGCGAGACCGTGCGCATCCTGCTCAATTCGAAATCGACACGATTCCCGCAGGGGCTCGCCAATTCGAACGGCAAGGTCGGCAAGTACCTCATGGACACCGTCGGCAGCGGTCTCGACGGACAGGTCCCGCTGCTCGAGAACCTGCCGCCGCACAACGAGGAAGGCGCAACCTGGGGCCACATGTACGCGCCGTGGTGGGAGTACAAGGCGCAGAAAGCCGGCCGGCTTTCGTTTGCGCGCGGCTACCACGTCGAATTCTTCGGCGGCCGTCGCATGCCGAGCTTCTACACGCACGCCGGGATGGAATGGCTGACCGGCGGCAGCTATGGGAAGAAGCTCAAGGAAGACGCGCGCCGCTACTACGGCTCGATGGTTTTCTTCGCGGGCCGCGGCGAGATGATCCCGAACGAAAATTCCTATTGCGAGATCGATCCGCAAGTGAAGGACACATGGGGGATTCCGGTGCTGCGCTTCCATTGGAAGTGGTCCGAGCACGAGACCCGTCAAGCCGCGCACATGCAGAAGACATTTGCCGAGCTCATCGAATCGATGGGCGGGCGCACGCGAACGGCACCCGAGACCGACGGCGCGAAGGCGATCGCGCCGGGCGGCAGAATCATCCACGAAGTCGGCGGCGCAATGATGGGAGCTGATCCACAGCGATCGGTCGTCGACAAGTGGTGCCGAGCCTGGGAAGTAGAGAACCTCTTCCTCGCCGACGGTTCGGTATTCCCTTCGAACGCCGACAAGAATCCGACGCTGACCATCATGGCGAATGCTTGGCGTGTCGCTGACCGCATCCTCGACCAGATGCAACGCAAGGAGCTGTGATGGACCGCCGCACGACACTGCGCTGGATGATCACCGCTGCAACCACGCTGCCGCTCGGCCGTCTCGTTCCGTTGAACGCTGCCGAAAGCGGGCGCGACGCGAAGCCTTACGGCACCGATCCGAAGCTGATCGATACGTTTCATCCTGGCGATCTCTGGCCGCTGACGTTCACGCCCGCGCAACGCAAGCTCGCCACCGCGCTCACCGATGCGATCATTCCCGCCGACGACGGCTCGCCGAGCGCGTCGGCCGTCGGTGTCGTCGACTTCATCGACGAATGGATCAGCGCGCCGTATCCGCATCAACGGGAAGACCGCAAGCTGGTGCTCGAGGGATTCGCGTGGCTCGATGGGCAGGCGCAGCACCGCTTTTCGAAACCGTTCGCCGCGCTCGATGCTGCGCAGGCCCATGCGATTTGCGGCGATATCTGCTATTTGCCGAAAGCCGGCGCTGATTTCATCGAAGCGGCGAAATTCTTCGCGCGCTATCGCGATCTCGTGACCGGCGGTTTCTACACGACGCCGCAGGGCCGCAAGGATTTGAAGTACATCGGCAATGTGCCGTTGCCGCGGTTCGACGGGCCGCCGCTCGAAGTTCTGAAAAAGGTAGGTCTTGCATGAACGATGAAAATCTCCGTTCCCGCCGCCGGTTCCTGGCCGCGCTCGCCGCCGCGGCCTGCGTGGGGACCGGTGCGATGCGTTCCGCCGTAGCGGCGGACGTGCGCGGCAACGGATCGCCGGTGCGCTGGGTGCCCGGAATGGAGTTGTACACGCTGGGGCTCAAGCCTGCGGACGACATCGCCGCGGCGTTCAAGGCGCTTGCGGCGCTCGGTTATCGCGAAGTCGAATTCTCGGGCCATTACGATCGTTCGGCCGCCGAGCTCCGGCGCGCGCTGGACGACGCTGGGCTCACGGGCGTGGCGATGCACGCCGTGCCGCGACCGGCGAAGGGTGCGTGGGACTTGGCCGGCGATGTCGCGAAATTCGCGGCGGACGCAAAGACGCTCGGCACGGCCTTCGTCATCGTCTCGATTCCGTTGTTGCCGGACCGCATCTACGACGTGCTGAAAAATCCGCCGAAGGGTTTCGACGTCGTGGCCGTGTCGCGACTCTTCTCGTCGCTCGAGGCCGACGACTGGAAGCGCACCGCCGATTTTCTCAACGACAAAGGCGCGCTTCTCGCCAAGCAAGGACTACGTCTGGGGTATCACAACCATGCGTTCGATTTCCTGGCGCTGCCGGGCGGGACGAACGGCTTCCGTCTGCTCGTCGAGCACACCGACCCCAAGCTCGTGAGCTTCGAGCTCGACATCGGCTGGGCCGTCGCGGCAGGACAGGAGTTGCCGCCTCTGTTCCGCTTGCTCGGCGACCGCCTCAAGCTCTTGCATCTCAAGGACACCAAGCGTCCGTCGACGTTGATCATGCAAATCGCCTCGACCGATCCCGGCACCGGCATCGTGAAGTGGAACGAGGTCGCCGATCTTGTCCGCGGCAGTTCTGTCGAGCACATGCTCGTCGAACAGGAAGAGCCGTTCCCCACCACGCCGATGGACGCGGCGAAGGTCAACTATCAGTTCTTCACCCAATTGTTTGCGGGGGCCAAGTGATTGACGCGCGCACGAAGAAACTCCGCTGGGCGGCGCTGGCCGCACTGGGCATGTCGATGACGCTGATGAGCGGCTGCGCAACCGACGCCGCGCATCCCGCCAGGAAAGCCGAGGGGCCCGGCACACTCGTCGAGATCAAGCCGTTCGCCGATATCGATTCATCGGTGAAGGATCTCGGCGCCGAAGCCCTGCTCGCGCTCTATCGTTCGACGTCGAGCAGCGGTGAGCACACGGTCGTTTCGGGCGCTTTGTTCGTTCCGGGCGGCACGCCGCCGCCGGGTGGCTGGATCACGCTGGCGATCGCGCACGGCACGACCGGCATCACGCCCGAATGCGGGCCGTCGCTGTCGCCGAACTTGCTCGGCCAGATCGTCCTGGTCACGAAATTCCTGAAAGCCGGCTATGCCGTTGCGTTTGCGGATTACCAAGGTCTTGGTGCGCCGGGCATCCATGAGTATCTGAACTCGAAGACGGAAGCCTACAACGTCATCGACTCGGTGCGTGCGCTGCGCATCGCAAGACCCGGCGTGATTTCCGATCGCTGGGTCACGTTCGGCGGCTCGCAAGGCGGCGGCGCGTCGTGGGCCGCGGCCGAGGAGGCGTCGGTGTATGCGCCGGAGCTGCATCTCATCGCCGCCGTAAACGCGGTGCCCGCCGCGAACATCTCCGGATACGCGCAGATGGCCGAAGACGAAGTGATGACGCCGTTCCAGAGCGCCGCGTACACCGCGCTCCTGATCTCGCAAGGCCGCGCGCATCCGGATCTCGACCTTGATCTCTATCGGCGCGGTTCGGTGAAGGCGAACGCGGAGGCGCTCATTCAGTGCAAGGGCCCGGGCCTCGAAGACCGCAAACGGGCCGTTATGCAGATCAAGCCCGAGGAGCTCAAGCCTGCAACTCACGCGGCAACGCTCGCGCTCAAGGCGCGGCTCGACGAAATGGGCGTGGCCAAGCGCAAGTCGGACGTACCGATGCTCGTGATCTACGCGGGCAAAGACGAATACATCAAGCCCGAGTGGACGAAGAAGACGATCGAGGATGCCTGCAGGCTCGGGACGAAAATCGAAGTCGATTTCGAAGCGGAGAAGTCTCACGGAACGTTCGATCATTCGAATATTCTTCCGTGGTTACAGGATCGTATCGAAGGCAAGCCGCTGAAAAATTCCTGTTGAGAGAAATGCAGGAATCGCGGTAGGTGCAACCCCCTAACAGGCTCGGAATCGTTCTGATGAAACAAAGCATCCTGCTCGCGGCCGCTGTAATGCTGTGCCTCGCCGTCGTCGCCAACGCAGCCGACGAGAAGTACCCGACCGGCTACGCCGACACGCCGCTGATCCCCGGCACGAAATGGCATGTCCACGACGGCGACCGCCCGCATCCGCGAGTTGTCGCGCCTGGAACCGAGGTCGGCAAGGCGCCCGCCGACGCGACGGTTCTCTTCGACGGCAAGAATCTCGATGCGTGGCAGTCGGACAAAGGCGGCCCCGCAAAGTGGAAAGTCGAGAACGGATCTATGGAAGTCGTCGGCGGCAGCGGCGACATCGTCACACGACAAGCGTTCGGCGATTACCAGCTGCACATCGAATTCCGCGAGCCCGCGCCGGCGACGGGCAACAGTCAAGGCCGCGGCAACAGCGGCGTGTTCCTCGCGGGGCTCTACGAAGTACAGGTGCTCGACAGCTACGACAATTTGACGTACGCCGACGGACAAGCGTCAGCGATCTACGGTCAGTCGCCGCCGCTCGTGAACGCATCGCGTCCGCCGGGCGAATGGCAGACGTACGACATCGTGTTCGAAAGCCCGCGTTTTGCGGATGGAAAAGTCACGTCGCCTGGCTATGTCACGGTCTTCCACAACGGCGTTGTCACGCAGAATCACACCGCGCTACTCGGACCGTCGGTGCATCACGCGTTGCCGACGTGGAAGCCGCACGATCTCAAAATGCCGATCAAGCTGCAGGATCATTCCTTCCCGGTGCGCTTTCGCAACATCTGGGTTCGCCCGATCGCAGAGCAGTAATCGACGAGACGATCATGGACAAATCCAGACTTTTCGTCGCGAGCTGCATCTCGCTGGTGACCACGTCGATGGTCTTCGCGATTCGCGGCGATATCGCAAACGACATGGCGGCCGCGTTCCATCTCACGAACGAGCAGATGGGCCTTATCTTCAGCCCGGCGTTCTGGTGCTTCACGATCTCGATCCTGATCAGCGGCGCGCTGGTCGACATCGTCGGCATGCGTGCGCTGCACATCGTCTCGGCGATCGGCTATTTCGTCGGCATCGGGCTCGTGGTGCTCGCCGCGCGTCCCGACGCGCCGGTCGCGTCGATCTTCGATCATGCCGGCACGACGCTTTTGTACGCGGGCTTCATGATCATGGGTCTGTCGCAGGGGCTCGTCGAAGGCGTGATCAATCCGCTGATCGCGACCGTCTACAGCGATCGCAAAACGCAGCGGCTCAACATGCTGCACGCGTGGTGGCCGGGCGGCATGATCATCGGCGGCCTCGTCGCGGTGGCGATGACGTCGTTGTTCCACGCGCGGTGGGAGATCAAGCTCGCAACGATTCTGGTGCCCGCATTGATCTACTTGATCATGGCCGTGTCGCTGCGCTATCCCGCGACCGAGCGCGTGCAGAACAACGTGCCGACGGCGGACATGTGGCGCGAGGCGCTCCGGCCCGGATTTCTGCTGCTGTTTGGCTGCATGTGGCTCACCGCTGCGATCGAGCTCGGCCCCGACCAGTGGTTTCCCGCTGTCATGCAGGCGCTTGCTCCGCAATTGCAGGGCGTGCTCTATCTCGTCTACACCGCGGGTCTCGTCTTTCTGCTGCGCACGTTCGGCAGCGGCATCGCTCATGGCGCACCGATACTCACGCTGCTCGTCTGCTCGGCGCTCGCGGGCATCGGCCTCTACTGGCTCGGGAGCCTGCATGCCGATGGCAGCGGCGCCACCGTCGCGTTCGCGGCGGCGACCGTGTTCGGCATCGGCAAGGCGTTTCTCTGGCCGACGATGCTCGGCGTCACATCGCAGCAGTACCCACGCGGTGGCGCGTTGCTGATGGGATTGATGGGAGGAGCCGGCATGCTTTCGGTCGCCGTGGCGCTGCCGGTGATGGGCGCGCGCATCGACAGCTTCGGGCCCGGCGCTGCGCTGCAGATGATGGCGGCGCTCGCCGTGCCGCTCGTTGTCGTCTTCGGCGGGTTGTATCTGTATCGAGCACGCGCGCGACGAATCGCGCCCGCACTCTGACTGTCGAATGGCGCGCAAGCTGCGAATGGGTTTGATCGGCGGCGGGCCCGGCTCGTTCATCGGCCGCATCCATCGCATCGCGGCCGAGCTCGACGGCGAAGCGGAGCTCGTCTGCGGCGCATTCAGCAGCTCGCCGTCGCGTTCGCACGAAGCCGGCGATGCCTATCATCTGCCGTCCTCGCGCGTGTACGACAGCTACGCGCAGATGATCGCAGCGGAAAAGGCGTTGCCCGCCGACGCGCGCATGGATTTCGCCGCGATCGTCACGCCGAACCATGTCCATTTCGAGCCGGCGCGGCTTTGCCTCGAAAGCGGATTCCACGTCGTCGTCGACAAGCCGATGTGCTTCTCGCTCGACGAAGCGCGCGCGCTGAAAGAAATCGTGGTGCGCAGCGGCCGCATCCTCGCGGTGACGTACACGTACAGCGGCTATCCGCTGGTCAAGCAGGCGCGCGCGCTCATCGCCGCAGGACGCCTCGGCGCGGTCCGAAAGATCTATGTCGAGTATCCGCAAGGGTGGCTCGCGAGAGGCATCGAGTGGGACGGCCAGAAGCAAGCGAACTGGCGCACTGATCCGGCGAAGTCGGGCATCGGCGGCGCGATCGGCGACATCGGCACGCACGCCGCGCATCTCGCCGAATATGTAAGCGGATTGCGTATCGCCGCGATCAACGCCGAGCTCGCGACCTTCGTGCCGGGCCGCCGCCTCGACGACGACAGCGCGATGCTGCTGCGCTTAGAGAACGGCGCGAGCGGCGTGCTGTTCGCGACACAAATCGCGGCGGGCGAGGAGAACAATCTTCGCATCCGTGTCTACTGCGAGAAGGGCGGCATCGAGTGGCAGCAGGCCGAGCCCAACTCGCTCATCGTGCGCTCTCTCGATGCGCCGACCGAAGTCTGGCGTGCGGGTTCAAGCTACCTCGAATCCGTCGCCGCGCAGAACACGCGCACGCCGCCGGGGCATCCCGAGGGTTACATCGAGGCGTTCGCGAACATCTACGCCGCGTTCTACAACGCGGTGCGCGACCGCGAGGCCGATCTCGGTATCGATGTACGCCAATACGATTTCCCGAACGTCGACGACGGTGTTCGCGGCATGGCGTTCATCGAAGCCGTCGTCCGTTCCGCACGTTCCAGCAGCAAGTGGACTGCTTTCGCATGAAAACGATCAAAGGCCCCGCGATATTCCTCGCTCAATTCATGGGCGACAAGCCTCCGTTCGACACGCTCGAAAACATCTGCCGATGGATGGCGTCGATCGGCTATGTCGGCGTGCAGATCCCGAGCTGGGATGCGCGCTGCATCGATCTGAAGCGCGCGGCGGAAAGCAAGACGTATTGCGATGAGATCAGAGGCGTCGTCGAATCATTCGGCTTGAAGATCACTGAGCTCTCGACGCATCTGCAGGGCCAGCTCGTTGCCGTGCATCCGGCCTACGATGCGCCGTTCGATGCGTTCGCGCCCGAGTCCGTGCGCGGCGATGCGCGCAAGCGCACGGCGTGGGCCGTCGAACAGCTTCATCTTGCCGCGCGTGCGAGCCGGAATCTCGGCTTGAGCGCGCACGCGACGTTCTCCGGCGCGCTGATGTGGCACCTGTTCTATCCGTGGCCGCAGCGTCCGGCCGGGCTCGTCGAAGAAGGCTTCGCGGAACTAGCCAAGCGCTGGCGTCCGATCCTCGATGCGTTCGACGAAGCCGGTATCGACGTCTGCTACGAAATCCATCCTGGCGAGGATCTGCACGACGGCGTCACGTTCGAGCGTTTCTTCGAAGCGACCGGGCAACACCCCCGCTGCAAGATGCTCTACGACCCGAGTCACTTCGTACTGCAGCAGCTCGATTATCTTCGGTACATCGACCACTACCACCAGTTCATCCGCATCTTCCATGTGAAAGACGCGGAGTTTCGCCCGTCCGGAAAGTCCGGCGTCTACGGCGGCTATCAGAACTGGATCGACCGGCCCGGCCGATTCCGCTCGCTCGGCGACGGCCAAGTCGATTTCAAGGCGATCTTCTCGAAGTTCGCGCAATACGACTATCCCGGCTGGGCGGTCGTCGAATGGGAATGCGCGATCAAGCATCCCGAAGACGGCGCAAGAGAAGGCGCGCCGTTCGTGCGCGATCACATCATTCGCGTCACTGAGCATGCGTTCGACGATTTCGCCGGGCAAGATGTCGACCGCGCGTCCAACCTCAGGCTGCTCGGAATCTCGTAGTGCAAGCCGGCACAGACGCCGGCAGGGGAGAACACATGGCGCTGCGTTACGCGCTTGCCGGAGACGAGACTTACCGATATTCGCTGCACATCGGCCAATTGCTGCGCACGGCGCTCGACGATCGAAGCGGCAACGAGATCGTCGGCAGCGACGGTCGGCGGCACTCGTATGCCGAATTCGGTCGTCGCGTGCATCGGCTCGCGCACGTCCTTAAGTCGCTCGGCGTCGACAGCGGCGACGTCGTCGCCGTCATGGACTGGGACAGCCATCGCTATCAGGAGTGCTACTTCGCGATACCGATGCTCGGCACGATTCTGCAGACCGTCAACGTGCGTCTGTCTCCCGAGCAGATCGTTTGCATTCTGGAGGACACTCGCGCCGAGACGTTGTTCTTCCACGCCGATTTCGCTCCGCTCGTGGAGCAGCTCGCGCAGCGCATCCCGGGACTCAAGCGCTTCGTTCTGCTGCGCGATGACGCCGCGGCGCAAGTGCCGATGACCGTCGCCGGCGAATACGAATCGCTGCTCGCCGCAGCGGACGACGAGTTCCCGTTCGAGGACATCGACGAGAACGCGCTTGCGACGACGTTCCATACGACTGGCACGACAGGGCAGCCCAAGGCGGTTGCATTCACGCATCGCCAGCTCGTTCTGCATTCGCTGTCGTTCGCGGCGGCGCTCGGCACGCAGCCTTCGGGTCTCGGGCTCGATCGCAGCGACGTGTACATGCCGATGACGCCGATGTTCCACGTGCATGCCTGGGGCGTTCCCTACGTGGCGACGATGCTCGGGTTGAAGCAAGTCTATCCGGGCAAGTACGAACCGGCGCGCCTGCTCGCGCTTCGCCGCAATGAACGAGTGACGTTTTCGCATTGCGTGCCGACGATCCTGCAGATGCTGCTCGATGCATTTCGTCCCGAGGACGAAGCGGCGGGCGAATGGCGTCTTCTCGTCGGCGGTTCGATCGTTCCGCGCGCGCTGTTGCGCGCCGCGTACGAGAAGGGCATCCGCATCATCACAGGTTACGGCATGTCGGAAACCTGCCCCGTGCTGACGCTCGCACGTTCGCAGCTGCCCGATGGCGAATCGCGCGAGACCGAGCTCTGCAGCGCGGGTCATGCGCTGCCGTTGGTGCAGATACGTATCGTCGACGAGACGATGAAGCCCATGCCCGCTGACGGCGCGGCGCAGGGCGAGCTGGTCGTGCGCGCGCCGTGGCTGACCGCATCGTATGCGAACGATGCGAACGCGACGCGTGCGTTGTGGCGTGGCGGCTGGCTGCACACGCAGGACGTCGCGACCGTTTCGGACGACGGCCGCGTCGTGATCCGCGACCGTCTCAAGGACGTGATCAAGACCGGCGGCGAATGGATTTCGTCGTGCGAGATGGAGGATCTCGCGATGCGTCATCCCGACGTCGCAACGGCCTCCTTCATCGGCGTAGCCGACGCGCGCTGGGGCGAGCGTCCCGTTGCGTTCATCGTGCCGAAGAACGGTGCGGCCATCGATACGGCCAAATTGCGCGCGCATCTTAAATTCTACGTCGACAAAGGCGAGATCAGCCGCTACGCGTTGCCCGACGAAGTCATCCTGATCGATGCGCTGCCGCGCACGAGCGTTGGCAAGATCGACAAGAAACGTCTGCGCGAGATCTTCGCGCAGCGGAAGGGCAGCGCCGCAAGCTGACCGCTGAATTAAACGCGTACGCAGATCGGGCTAAAGCCGGCGTAGTAGCGGCACGGTGTGCATGCGCCAATGCCGGTCTTGGGAAGCGCGAGGCGCTCCCGCGCGGAACCGGTTCGACGTGTCGACACAGTGGCTAGATCCGGATGCAGGCACGCGGTGGCTTCGCGACGTCTCGGGCTATCAATGGCTCGTCATGGTTGTCGCCGGCGGCGCATGGCTCTTCGACAACCTCGACCAGCGCCTGTTTTCGCTCGCGCGCATTCCGGCACTCGCCGAGCTGATGCTGCTGCCCGCCGGCGACGCCGCGGTGCAGGCCTGGGGCAAGAACGTCACTGCGGTGTTCCTGGTCGGTTGGGGGCTCGGCGGCATCGTGCTCGGCATCTTTGGTGATCGCTTCGGACGCGCGCGCGTGCTTTCGGTGTCGATGCTTCTGTATGCGCTCGGCACTGCGGCCACCGCGTTGTCGACGACGGCGATGGCTTTCCTCGTCCTGCGCTTTCTTACCGGCATCGGCATAGGCGGGGTCTTCGGTCTTGCCGCGGCGCTGATCGCGGACACGTTCGCCGGGTCTGCGCGCGTCGCCATGCTCGCCGCGCTCCAGATCCTGTCCATCGTCGGCAATATCGTTGCGGCATTGCTCAAGATCGGCGTCGAGCACGCCGCCAGCGCCGGCTTGATTGCTCAGTCGAACAGCTGGCGCATGCTGTTTGCGTTGGGCGGCCTGCCGGTATTACTCGGAATCGTGGGCTTGTTGCGGCTGCGCGAGCCGCCCGCGTGGCGCGACGCGCAAGCGGCGGAAGAATCGCCTCGCCGTTGGCTCGCGCCACTGCAAGCACTGTTGGCCGACCCGCAAGAGCGCCGCCACTTGCTGATCGGCTCGCTGCTGGCCTCGGCCGGCGTGGTCGGTTTGTGGAGCGTCGGCGAGTATGCGGTCGACCTCCAGGAAGCCGTGTTCCGCGACTACTACGCACGTCACGCCGATGCATCGGCAGTCGCCGGCCTCGTCGGCGCGGCGAAGGGGCAGGCGTATCTGCTGCAGATGATGGGCGGCTGCATCGGCATGCTCGCATTCGTTTGGGCGGCCAATCGGTGGGGACGGCGTCCGGCTTTCGTCGGCGCGTTCGCGCTTGCATTCGCCCTCACGGTGTTGACCTACGCACGGCTCGAAACACCGATCGACAGCTACTGGATGACGCCGCTCATGGGCGCGGCGCAGTTCAGCGTCTTCGTCGGCTTCTCGCTGTACTTGCCGGAGCTCTTCGCTCAACGGGCACGCGCGACCGGCATTTCGTTCTGCTACAACATCGGCCGCTTCGCAGCCGCGGCCGGCAGCCTCATATCGGCGCAGCTCAGCACGCGCGTCTTTGGCGGCTTTGCCGCGCCGCTACCGCTGCGCTATTCGGCCATCGCCGTGAGTCTCATCTTCCTCGTGGGTATCGTGGCCGCGCTTGCAGGCCCCGAAACCGGTGGTGGCAGACAACGCGCGCGTGCAGTGCGACAAGGAGGCTCGGCATGAAGACGGTCAACATCGGCCTTGCGGGCGCGGGATTCGCCGCGCATTTTCATCTCGATTGCTACCGGCGCATCCGCAGTCCCGATTTCCGCATCGCCGGTATTTGCGGACGCGGCAGCGAACGCGTCCGCGCCGCCGCACAGCAATTCGGCGTGCCGAAAATCTATGCGAGCTTCGCGGAGATGGTCGCCGATCCTGCGATCGACGCGGTCGACATCTGCGTGCCCGCGCATCTGCACGTGTCGTGCATTCTCGAGGCCGCCGCGCACGGCAAGCATGTGATCTGCGAGAAGCCGCTCGGTGGCTATTTCGGCCCGACCGATGCGGCCGGAAATTGGCTGGCGCTCGACACCGACAGAAACGCGATGCTCGACGACGTGCTCGCGCAAATCCGATCGGTGCGGCTCGCGATTGCACGCGCCGGCGTGAATTTCTGTTATGGCGAAAACTGGGTTTACGCACCGCCCGTCATCAAGGTCGACCGGCTCATGGCCGCGAGCGGCTCGACCATCCTTCGCATCGAGGGCGAGGAGTCGCATTCGGGCTCGCACGCTGCGTACTCGCGGCGCTGGGCGACGGCCGGCGGCGGATCGCTGCAGCGCTTGTGCGTGCATCCGATCGGCGCTGCGCTGCATTTGAAAACACGCGAGGGCATGCGCCGCAACGGCGAGCCGATCCGCGCGGCGAGCGTCAACGCGCAAGTCGCGAATCTCACGAAGATCGAGGCGTTCCGCAACGAGTCGCGCAGTCACCTTGCAACAGGATGGGTCGACGTCGAAGACTGGGCGACCGTGACGATCACGTTCGAGGACGGCGCGGTTGCCCAACTGACGTCGACCGACACGCGTCTTGGCGGTATCCACAACAGACTGACCGCGCACGGCTCGCGCGCGCAGGCGACCGCGAACATCAATCCGAACGACAGCTGCGTCGCCTTTACGCCCGACGGCGAGCATTTCCGCGACGAGTACATCGTCGAGAAGACCGAGACCAAAGCCGGGTGGAGCTTTCCGTCGCCCGACGAGGAAACCATCACCGGCTATCCGACTGAGCTCCGCGATTTCGTCGACGCGATCGCGAACGCGCGCGAGCCCGCGAGCGGATTCGATCTTGCCGCGGAAGTGATGCTCGTCGTCTACGCCGGTTACTTGAGCGCGCAGCGCAGAGCATGCGTGGATCTCGCAGAATACCGTGCGCGTATGAACGCCTGATGCGGCTCATGTCGCGCTCGCAAACGAATATCGGGATCTCATCAACTGCGTCGTTGTTCCGTGAGGAGAACGATGACTAGCATCCTTCGGCGGAGCCTCGCTTTGCACGCGCAATTAGGCGCAGTCGTTGCGGCGGTCGTGGAAGGCGGTAGTAGGATCGGATGCGCGATGCGACCGATGGCGGCCGCATCCACGGACGAACGGAGCCTGGGCTCGAAGTGATCGACACACCGATGTTCAGGCAGGCGCCCGCGCGCGACTCGAACGGCAACAGTCCAGCAAGTCCGCGGGCGGCGCGGTTCGGTCCGCTGCTGCTCACGTTGGGCTTCTTGACGGCGTGTTCGCAGGAACCTGCCGCGACGTTGTCGTTCAACGAGTCGATCCAGCCGATCCTGTCAGCGAACTGCTATAGCTGCCACGGGCCGGATTCGAGCTCGCGCAAGGCGCAGCTGCGTCTGGATCGGCAGGAAACCGCGTTCAAGGCGCACGGCAAATATTCCGCCGCGATCGTTCCGGGCCAACCGGATGAGAGCCCGTTGGTCGAGCGCATCGAAGCTAAGGATCCGCGCGAGCGCATGCCGCCGCCCGAGGCACACAAGACGCTCAAGGCAGAAGAAATCGCTCTCTTGCGCCAATGGGTCAAAGAGGGCGCGCACTACGAACCGCACTGGTCGTTCATCGCGCCGAAACGTCCTGTCGTGCCGCCGGACATCGCTGTTGCGGGACATCCCTGGGCGCAGAACGAGATCGACCGGTTCGTCCTCGACAAGCTCGCGGCGGAAAAGCTCGTCCCCTCGGAGGAAGCCGACAAGATCTCGCTGATACGCCGCGTGACGTACGACCTGACCGGCCTCCCGCCGACGCCTCAGGAGGTTTCGGCCTTCATTGCCGACACCGCGCCGAACGCGTATGAGAACGTCGTCGATCGCTTGCTGGCGAGTCCCCGATACGGCGAGCACCGCGCGCACTACTGGCTCGACTACGTGCGCTACGCGGACACGAACGGCCTGCATCGCGACAACTATCGTTCCGTTTGGCCTTATCGCGACTACGTCATCGGGGCGTTCAACAGCAACATGCCGTTCGACCGATTCGTTCGCGAGCAGCTGGCCGGGGACCTGTTGCCCGAGCAGAGCACGGATACGCTCGTTGCGACCGGTTACATCCGCAGCAACCCCACGACGAACGAAGGCGGCGTCATCCCCGAGGAAGTCCAATTCAATCTCGCACGCGATCGCGTGGAGACGTTCGGCGTCACGTTTCTCGGCCTGACGACCGGTTGCGCGGTCTGCCACGATCACAAGTTCGATCCGACCACGCAGAAGGATTTCTATCAACTCGCCGCGTTCATGAACAACACGGCCGAGGCGGAGGTGGATTTCAACACTTCCGATTCGCCGCCGGTTCTGCATCTGCCGGACGAAAAGGATCGCGCGAGTTTCGATGATCTCCTGATGCAGAGGGCAAACCTGCAGACGCGCCTGCAAGCGCGGCATCGTGAGGCGCCGGAACTGATGCGGGCGCGATTGTCCGCGGGTCAGCGGCCGCAGGCGGTTGCCGACACAGCGCTCGAGTTGCGCCTGCGTTTCGACGAAGGCACGGGCAACATCGTCCAGAACAGCGCACCCGCGGCGGCACCCGCCCAGTTCGAAGCCGAGGGCGGGTCATTGGTTTGGGGCGAGAAGGATTGGCTGTGGCCCTCGGCGCGCTTCGACAGCAGCACGAGGCTCTCACTCGGCTCCACCGGTAACGTGGAAGCGGACGAGCCGTTCTCTTTCGGCGGATGGGTCATGCTGCGCCCCAACTCATTGGGCGGCATGAACGGACCGTTGCTGTCGCGTCGCGGCGATCCGAAGGGTTCGGACCGCACAGGTTGGGATCTTTACTATGAGGAAGCTACGCTGCCCAACGGTATCGACAGCGGCTATCCCTCGGGGCGCCTCTTTTTCGATCTGGTGAGCGATCCCGCCACGCAACCGAAGCCCGTTCCCAAGGTGGATGGGCTGCAACTCCCCGCGCATCACCCGCCGCCGTTCAATCCGATGCGGCGAGCGATCCAGGTCGGCACGCGCCAGGAAGTCACTCCAGGCGAGTGGATGCATTTGTTCGTGACGTACGACGGGTCGCGCAAAGCGAACGGCGTCCACGTTTACCTCAACGGCAAACCGATGGACACGGAAGTCATGAACGATTCGGTGGGCGCTGAGGATTCGGTGCGCACGCACGCAAGCACGCAGCTCGGCCGATTCGATTACGACGGCGCCGTGTTGCGCGAGTCGCGCTATCAAGACATCCGCTTTTATCGGCGCGCGCTTTCGGCCGATGAAGTCAGGCGTTTGCCGTATGAAGATCCTGCGGCGGAGATCGTCGCGCGTCAGAGCGATCCGCTGCGCTGGACGAAAGGCGAATCGTTCGTCGTGCTCGACCGCTATTTCCTCGGCGAGCAGGACGCGCAAGCAAGGCGCATGTCGGACGACATCACCGCATTGCAAGCCAAGATGGATGCACTGGCGCCGCCTCCCGACCGACGGCGCGTACTGTTGAAAGATGGCCTCTTCGCGATCGCCGACAAGCGACCGGGCGCGGAAGCGCTGCAGCGCCTGATCGGCCTTGAGCCACGCTCTTCGCTGATCGCGCAGGAGCGTCCCGTTCCGGCGTTCGCCTACGTGCTCAAGCGCGGCAACTACGCCGCGCGGCAGGAACGCGTCGAGGCGGACACGCCGCACTTCTTGCCGCCACTGCCCGCCGGCGTGCCGCACGATCGCCTGGCGCTCGCCAATTGGCTGGCGACTCCGGAACAGCCACTGTTCGCACGCGTCGCGGTCAACCGCATGTGGCAGGAGATCTTCGGCGCGGGTCTCGTGGAATCGTCCGGCGATTTCGGCGTGATGGGTGATCGGCCCTCGCATCCAAAACTTCTGGACTGGCTCGCGGTGGAGTTCCGCGAAAGCGGCTGGGACGTCAAGCACATGTACAAGCGGATGGTGATGTCGGCGACGTATCGGCAGTCCGCGCGCGTCACGCCGGAGCTGCTGGCGAAAGATCCGGCGAATCGTCTCCTGGCGCGCGGTCCGCGCTTCAGGATGGATGCGGAAATGCTGCGCGATAGCGCATTGGCGGTCTCCGGCCTCTTGGTGGACAAGATCGGCGGACCTCCGGTGAAGCCTTATCAGCCGGGCGGACTTTGGCAGGAGGTGGCGATGGTCGCCTCGAACACGCGCGACTACGCACCCGATCACGGAGAAGACTTGTATCGGCGCAGCGTGTATTCGTTCTGGAAGCGAACCTCGCCGCCTCCGGCGATGGAAACGTTCGATGCGACGACGCGCGAGACGGCGTGCCCGCGGCGCGCGCGCGGCGATACGCCGTTGCAAGCGCTGGTCACGTTGAACGACACGCAGTTCATCGAAGCTGCGCGCATGCTGGCGCAGCGCGCGATGCTCGCCGTGTCGGATGCGAAAGGAAGAATCGACGAGCTCGCAAGCCTTACGTTGAATCGCGCGCTCACCGAACAGGAGCGAGCCATTCTCGATCGCTCCTATCAATCCTTCGCACAACGGTTTCGCACGCAGCCTGCGGCCGCGCGCGCGCTCATCGCCGAAGGCGAGACGCGATCGAATCCGAAGCTAGACGCCGGCGAGCTCGCGGCCTGGACGATGATCGCGAGCCAATTCATGAATCTCGACGAATTTCTTACCGAGTGAACGGCGACGATGTCCAAGCTACCGCACTCACCTAAATCTTCGGGCATCACGCGGCGCGACTTTCTCGGTTGCGGCGGCTCGGTGCTGGCCCTCGCGGGCTTGTCGAGCCTCTTGGGCAAGGACGCGAGAGCCGAAGAGGGTGCAGCGCCGACGATCCCGCAGCTCCCCGACTTCGCGCCGAAAGCCAAGCGCGCCATTTGCCTCTTCATGGCGGGCGGTCCGTCGCAGTTCGAAACGTGGGACTACAAACCCAAACTCCAGGAGATGTTCAACAAGGATCTGCCGGAGTCCGTGCGCGGCGAGCAGGTCTTCACGAGCATGACCGCAGGCCAGGCGCGCTGGCCGATCGCTCCCAGCAAATACGCGTTCCAGCAGTACGGCAAGACGGGCACGTGGGTATCCGAGCTTTTGCCGTGGACGTCCAAGCTCGTGGACGAGCTTGCGATCGTCAAGTCGATGTACACCGATGCGATCAACCACGAACCTGCGATCTTGCTCTTCAGCACGGGCGTGATGTTCGCCGGAAAGCCTTCGATCGGCGCGTGGCTTTCCTATGGGCTCGGCGCGATCAACGAAGAGTTGCCGACGTTCGTGGTGATGACATCGAAGCTTCCCTCTACGCGCAACGTGCAGCCGCTGTCCAATCGATTGTGGTCATCAGGTTTCCTGCCGCCTCAATATGCGGCGGTGGCGTTGCGCTCGGGCGCCAATCCCGTGTTGTACCTGAAGGACCCCGCGGGCGTGGATCGAAGTTTGCGCCGCGCGATGCTCGACGGCGTGAACGCGCTGAACAAAGAGCTCTTCAACCGCGTTGGCGATCCGGAAATCAATGCGAGGATCTCGCAATACGAGATGGCTTTCCGCATGCAGGCTTCCGTGCCGGATCTGACGGACTTGTCCAAGGAACCCAAGTCGACGTGGGATCTCTACGGCGAAAAAGCGAAGGAACCCGGCACTTATGCGTACAACTGTCTCATGGCGCGGCGGATGGCCGAACGCGGCGTGCGCTTCACGCAGGTTTTTCACCGCAGTTGGGACCATCACACCAATTTGCCGGAAGACGTGAAAATCCTCGCCGAGGATTCGGACCGCGGAACGTATGCGCTCGTGACGGACCTGAAGCGCCGCGGCTTGCTCGACGACACGCTCGTGATCTGGGGCGGCGAGTTCGGCCGCACGGTCTACAGCCAGGGCACGCTGACGAAGGACGACTACGGCCGCGACCACCATCCGCGCTGCTTCACGATGTGGATGGCCGGCGGCGGGACCAAGGCCGGCATCACGTACGGCGAGACCGACGATTTCTCGTACAACATCGTCAAGGATCCGGTCCACGTGCGCGATCTGCACGCCACGATCTTGCGCCAGTTCGGCATCGATCATCAGAAGCTCACCTTCAAATTCCAGGGGCTGGATCAGAAGCTGACCGGCGTGATTCCGGCGAAGGTCGTATCGGAGCTGATCGCGTGAAGGAGCGGTAACGATCCATGCGTCGTCTGCTCGTCATCGGCGGCTCGCTGTCCGTCCTCGGCCTTATGTGTCTTGCGGTCTTTGCGCCGCCGGATGGACAGGAGCGCGCGCAGCTCGCGCAGTTCTTCGGCGGTTTCCATCTGCTGGCCGTGCACCTTCCGATCGCGTTGCTGCTGCTGGTGCCGGTGCTCGAGTTCGCCACGACTCGCGCGCGCTGGCGGCATCTTTCCGATGCCGTGGGGCTGGTGCTGGGGCTCGCCGCGATCAGCGCGATCGTGACGCCTGCACTCGGCTGGCTGCTGGCTCGCAGCGGAGGCTTCGAAGGTGGGTTCGTCACACAGCACATGTGGGGCGGAATCGGCGTGGCCGCGGCTGCACTGTCGAGTTGGATCTTGCGCGGTCGAGGCTCGCGAGTCGCCGGCGCAGCGCTTCCTCGCGCCTACATCGGCATGATCTCGTTGACGGTGCTGCTCGTTGCGTTCACCGGTTATCGCGGAGGACAGCTCGCGCACGGCGAAAATCATCTGACCGAACACCTGCCGCTCGAGTTGCAGGCGTGGCTCGGCGTGGCGCCGCAAAAGGGCGCGGCATCCGATGTGCCCGCAGATACGTTCTATGCGGCCCGCGTTGCGCCGATCTTCGAACAGCATTGCGTGGTGTGCCACAGCGCCAACAAACACAAAGGCGGGCTCACGCTGAGCTCCTACAAGGGCGTCATGGCCGGCGGCAAGGATGGTGTGGTGATCAAGCCCGGCGATGCCAAGGGCAGCGATTTGTTGCGCCGTGTGAGTCTGGATCCCGCCGACAAAGACGCCATGCCGGCAGAAGGCAAGCCGCCGCTGAACGACGAGGACCGCAAAATATTGGCGTTGTGGATCGATGCCGGCGCTTCCGCCACCACACCGATCGCGGGTATTGCGGGCGCACCGAAAATGCAAGGCCCTGCGGAAGTTCTGGCGCCGGACTATCGCCCGATGCAACAGAAGATCGCGGAGATCGCGTCGACGCTCAACATCCGGCTTCTGCCTCGTTCGCGGAACCCCACCGACGGTCTGGTCCTGCGCACGGCGAGCTCGCCGCAAACTTGCGACGACGCCGTTCTAAGCAAGCTCGCGCCTTTTGCGCCTTATATCGTGGACGCGGAGCTCGCGCGCACCAAAGTCACCGATGCCGGCGCACGCACGTTGGTCGAGTTCAAGAATCTGCGCTGGATCGATCTTTCGAATACGGCGGTCACTTCGGCTGGCGCTCGAGAGCTGGTCAAGCTTACCCGGCTCGAAACACTCAACGTGACCGATACCGCCGTCGACGACGGCGCCGTGACCGCGTTGCACGAACAGAAAAACCTGAAACACGTTTATGTTTTCAAATAAACGCGATCGGCCTGCGCGAAGGCTGTCACAACCTATACGCTTTCTTCGGCAAGCGATAGGCGAGATCCATCGCAACTTCGATCGCCTCGGATTCGTCGAGCCGATGCTCCGCGACGAGCCTCGCGAGATAGGCGCAATCGATGCGCCGCGCGGTGTCGTGCCGCGCCGGAATCGACAGGAACGCGCGCGTGTCGTCGGTGAAGCCGACGGTGTTGTAGAAGCCCGCCGTTTCCGTCGTCTGCTCGCGAAAGCGCATCAATCCATTGGGGCTGTCGTGGAACCACCAGGCCGGTCCGAGCTTGAGCGCCGGATAGTGGCCGGCGAGAGGCGCGAGCTCGCGCGTGTAGCTCGTCTCGTCGAGCGTGAACACGATGATGCTCATCTTCGGCTCGTTGCCGAACCGGTCGAGCAGCGGTTTCAGCGCACGCACGTACTCGGTCGCAAGCGGAATGTCCGCGCCCTTATCGCGGCCGTGGGTCGCGAAGAGGGCGGTGTTGTGGTTGCGGAATACCCCCGGATGAATTTGCAACACGAGACCGTCGTCCAGGCTCATGCGCGCCATCTCCAGGAGCATCTGCGCGCGGAAGAGCTCAGCATCGTTCGCGTCGAACTGCCCGGCGACGATGCGCCCGAAAAGCTTCTCCGCCTCGGCGGGCGAAAGGTCGGCCGTGGCCGCGGTCGGATGGCCGTGATCGCTCGACGTGGTGCCGATGTCGATGAAAGCCGCACGGCGTTTGCGGTGCGCGGCGAGATAGCCTTTCCAGCTTTCCACGTCCTCGCCGCTGATGTCGCCAAAGCGCACGAGCGCATCGCGGAATTGCTCGTGCTCGGCATCGATGACCGGATCGGGCCGATAGGCGCTGATCACGCGGCCGTGCCAGCCGCTGGCGAGAATCTTCTTATGGTGTTCGAGCGTGTCGGTCGGCGGCTCCGTGGTTGCGATCACCTCGATGTTGAAGCGCTCGAACAGCGCGCGCGGGCGGAACGCGGGCGTCGCCAGCGCGGCGGCGATCGTGTCGTAGTAGTGATCGGCCGTGTCCGGCCCGAGCGCGACTTCGATGCCGAACACGTTGGCAAACGTCTGCTCCAGCCATCCGGCCGAGGGCGTGCCGCGAAAGAGGTACCAGTATTGGGCGAACGTGCGCCATGCCTCGCGCGGATCGACCTTCGACGCGCCTGCGCGCGCCGGCACGCTGAGCGACTCCAGCGCGACGCCTTGGCTGTAGAGCATGCGGAAGACGTAATGGTCGGGTGTGAGCAGCAGTTCGGTCGCGTTCGAAAACGGCAGGTCGTCCGCGAACCAAGCCGGGTCGGTGTGACCGTGCGGGCTCACGATCGGCAAGCCGCGCACTGCTTCGTAGAGATTGCGCGCGATTGCGCGCTGCACGGGATCGGAAGAGAACAGGCGGTCCTCGTGCACAACCAGTGGGTGCGTCGACTGGGGAATCGCGGTAGCCATCGGAATCGTATGCTCGTGACGATCAAGGACGAAGCAAAGTTACATTGGAATGATAGCGCTAACTTTCCGATGCCAGAACGATGAGCTCACCGGTCGTTCCCCCTCGTCTTCGCAAGTCCGCATTGGGCCACCTGCCGGCTGCGGTGGAGCGGCCGCGATACGATTTCGATGAGGTCGAAGTCGGCATCGTTCACTTCGGCCCTGGAGCATTTCACCGGGCACACCAAGCCTGGTATTTCGATGATGCGCTGGCATTCGACCGACGCTGGGCGATCAGCGCTGTGTCGCTCAGGAGCGCAAGCTTGTGCAATGCACTGGCTCCCCAGGATGGCCTTTACACCGTTGCCGTGTTGGCCGAGCAGACGCATTACCGGGTGATCGGCGCATTGCGCGAGCGAATCATCGCCTCGAAGGAGCGCGAGCGCGTGTTCGCGCGCCTCGCCGCGCCGGCGACGCACATCGTCACGCTGACCGTTACCGAAAAAGGCTATTGCCTGCGCGCCGACGGCGCGCTCGATTTCTCGCATCCGGACATCGCCGCCGATCTCGCCTCGCCGCACGCGCCGGCGAGCGTCGTCGGCCATATCGTCGAAGGCTTGCGCTTGCGTCGCGCTGCGGGTCTCGCTCCGTTCACGACGATCTCGTGCGACAACCTTGCCGACAACGGCGGCAAGCTCGGCCGCGCCGTCGTCGCGCTCGCACGCGCGCGCGATGCCGGTCTTGCCGACTGGATCGAAACGGAAGCCGCATTCCCGCGCACGACGGTCGACAGCATCGTGCCGGCGACTGACACGGCACTGGAGCAGCACATCGCTTGCGCGCTCGGCGTCGCCGATGCGTGGCCGGTTCAGCGCGAAGCGTTCGTGCAATGGGTGATCGAGGATCGCTTCTGCAGCACGGCGCCGGATTTTGCGCGCATCGGCGTGACTGTGACCGGCGACGTCGCCGGCTACGAACTCGCCAAGCTGTGCCTGCTCAACGCCGCGCATTCGACGCTCGCCTATCTTGGTTTGTTGAGCGGAATCGAAACCGTCGCCGACGCGATGCGCAACTCCAGCTTGGCCGATTTCGTCGAGACGCTGATGCGCGAGCACATCAAGCCGAGCATCGAAGTGCCCCCGGGTTTCGATATCGATGCCTATATCGACCAGGTGCTCGCGCGCTTTCGCAATCCGGCCATGCATCATCGGCTCGCTCAGATTGCGTGGGACGGTTCGCAGAAACTACCGTTTAGACTACTCGGCACGATCCGCACTGCGCTTGCGGCGAAACGGCCGATCGACTCGCTGAGCATACCGATCGCCGCATGGTTTCACTTCGTGCGTCGCGCGCAGCGCGACGGCGTCAAGCTTGTCGATCCATTGGCCGATGAGCTCGAGGCGGTTTCCGCCGGATGCAATGGCGAAGCCGCGCACGACGTGCCGCGCTTTCTCGCGCTTCGGCAAGTATTCGCCGATGACCTGCCGCGCGATGCGGTATTCGCGGCGGCGCTACGGGCCGCCTACGAGGCGTGCGCATGAGCCTCGTGATCGGACTCGATGTCGGCACGCAAAGCGTCAAGCTCGTCGCTTACGATCACGCCGCGCGCAGCGTCGTTGCAACGCACAGTCAAGCGTTGGAGCTGATCGCGCATGACGATGGCAGCCGCGAACAACACGCCGCGTGGTGGATCGACGCGATTCGTGCGTGTTTTGCAAAGCTCGAACCGGCGCAACGAGCGAGGATCGTGGCGATCGGCGTGTCGGGACAACAGCACGGCTTCGTGCCGATGGACGAAGCGGGCCGTGTGCTCGCGCCGGTCAAGCTCTGGTGCGATACGAGCACGTACGCCGAGTGCGAAGAGATCATGGCCGCTGCCGGCGGTTCGCGTCGCTGCGTCGAGCTTGCCGGCAATCCGATTCTCGCCGGCTACACCGCATCGAAGTTGCCGTGGACGCGCAAGCATCGGCCCGAGGTGTATTCGCGCCTGGCCGGAATACTACTTCCACACGACTACGTGAATTTCTGGCTCAGCGGCGAGCGCTGGATGGAATGCGGCGACGCATCCGGCACCGGTTGGCTCGATGTGCGCGCGCGGCAATGGTCTCGTCCGATGCTCGCCGCGACGGATGCGGAGCGCGATCTCGCTGTGCTGCTTCCGCCGCTCGTCGAAGCCGATGCGAGCTTCGTCATCTCGCCGACGATCGCCGAAGAGCTGGGTCTGCCGCGCAACGTGCGAATCAGCGTCGGCGGCGGCGACAACATGATGGCGGCGATCGGCACCGGCAATGTCGCGCCCGGCGTGCTGAGCATGAGCCTCGGCACTTCGGGCACCTTGTTTGCGTACGCCGATCGCCCCGTGATCGATGACCATGCAGGCTGGGCCGCGTTCTGCTCGTCGACCGGCGGGTGGCTGCCGCTGATCTGCACGATGAATTGCACCGTCGCCACGGAAACCATTGCACGCGCGTTCGGCTTCGGCACGCGCGAGGGCGATACGGTGATGGCGAGAACGCGCCCCGGCGCCGACGGCCTCGTCCTGCTGCCGTTCTTCAACGGCGAGCGCACACCGGACCTGCCGCACGCACGCGGCGCGCTGCACGGCATGAATCTCGACAACTTCACTTGCGCCAACGCGTACCGCGCGGCGATGGAAGGTGCGACCTATGCGCTGCGCAACGGCTTCGACGCGCTGCAGGCAGCCGGCATGCGCTTCGATGCGATCCATCTCACGGGCGGCGGCAGCCAGAGCGCGGCGTGGAGACAGATGGTCGCCGACGTGTTCGAGTTGCCGGTCGACGTGCCCGAGCAGAGCGAAGGCGCCGCGTTCGGCGCTGCGCTGCAGGCGTTGTGGGCGTACGACCATGCGGGCGGCGGTACGACCGACATCACGGCGCTTGCCCGCGAGCACGTGCGCTGCACGCTGTCGACGCATCCCAACGCTGCCAACGCCGAGGCTTATCGCGCTTCCTATCGCAGCTTCCTGCATCACCTCGAATCTGCAAAGCACTTCCACGCAACCACCCGGTGACGACCTGATGAGCACTCCTTTCGTCGGTAAACGCGAATTCTTTCCCGGCATCGGCCGCATCCCGTTCGAGGGCCCGGGTTCCGACAACGCATTGGCGTTCAAGCACTACGACGCGAACAAGAAGATCGGCGACAAGACGATGGCCGAGCATCTCAGATTCGCCGTGTGCTACTGGCACAGCTTCGTCAACACCGGGCACGATCCATTCGGTCCGGGCACGCGTAATTATCCTTGGGACGCGACGAGCGGGAGCTCGCCTCTTGCGAGCGCAGAGCTCAAACTCGATGCGGCGTTCGAGTTTTTCACCAAGCTCGGCGTGCCGTACTACTGCTTTCACGATGTCGATATCGCGCCGGATGCCGAAGACATCGCCACGTACGAGAAGAATCTCAAGTACCTCGTCGCGTTGGCCAAGGAGCGCCAGAAGGCCACCGGAGTGAAACTCCTCTGGGGCACGGCAAACCTGTTCTCGCATCCGCGCTACATGAACGGTGCGGCGACGAATCCGGACTTCAACGTCGTCGCCCGCGCCGCCGTGCAGGTCAAGAATGCGCTCGACGCGACGGTGGAGCTTGGAGGCGAGAACTACGTGTTTTGGGGCGGCCGCGAAGGCTACGCCTCGCTGCACAACACGAATATGAAGCGCGAGCTCGATCACTTCGCGAGATTCCTGACGATGGCGCGCGACTACGGCCGCAGCATCGGTTTCAAGGGCGTGTATCTGATCGAGCCCAAGCCGATGGAGCCGATGAAGCATCAATACGATTTCGATTCGGCGACCGTTGCCGGATTCCTGTCGAAGCACGGCCTCGACAAGGATTTCAAGCTCAACATCGAAGCCAACCACGCGACGCTGTCCGGGCACACGTTCGAACACGATCTGCAGGTCGCTTCAGACCACGGTCTTTTGGGCAGCATCGACGCGAACCGCGGCAATGCGCAGAACGGCTGGGACACCGATCAGTTTCCGACCGATCTCTACGACACGGTCGGCGCGATGCTCGTCGTGCTGCGGCAGGGAGGGCTCGATCCGGGTGGGCTCAACTTCGACGCCAAGGTACGTCGCGAATCGACCGATGCCGAAGACTTGTTCCTCGCCCACATCGGTGGAATGGACGCGTTCGCACGCGGCCTCGAAGTGGCGCATGCGTTGATCACGCAGTCGCCATGGGAAAGCTGGCGCAAGGAACGCTATGCGAGTTTCGATGCCGGCGCGGGCAAGGACTTCGAGGGCGGAAAACTCGCGCTCGCTGACCTGCACGCGTTGGCGTTGAAGAGCGGTGAGCCCAAGAAGATCAGCGGCAAGCAAGAGCGCTACGAGAACTTGCTCAACCAATATCTTCTTCGTTGAGTCCATGCGGGTGAAGAACGACGGACGGGTCATCTCATGAACAGCATCCTGCTCGACAACGTCGCGACGGCGGCCAACACGGAAAACACGCGCTTCATCATCCTGATCGGTTGCGTCGCGACGATTGGCGGTTTCCTGTTCGGTTTCGACAGCGGCGTGATCAACGGTACCGTCGACGGTCTCCGGCAGACCTTCCATTCGACGTCCGCCGAGATCGGTTTCGACGTCGCCTCGATGCTGCTCGGCTGCGCGATCGGCGCTTTTTTCGCCGGACGACTCGCCGATCGCTGGGGCCGGCGCACCGTGCTGATCATTTCCGCCGTGCTGTTCTTGCTCTCGGCGTTGGGTGCGGGTTTCGCGACGACGTCGGCCTTCTTCGTTGCAGCGCGCGTGCTCGGCGGGTTCGCGGTCGGCGCGGCGAGCGTGATGTCGCCCGCCTACATTGCCGAGATCGCCTCCGCACGATACCGCGGCCGTCTTGCGACGATGCAGCAGATTGCGATCATCGCCGGTCTCTTTTGCGCTTTTCTCAGCAACTACGTTTTGGCAAAGGCGGCGGGAGGTTCGACGGGCGTATTGGCGCTGGGGCAGTCCGCGTGGCGCTGGATGTTCTGGATGCAGGCGATTCCATCGCTGCTGTTTCTGTTGCTTCTGCTGCCGATTCCCGAAAGCCCGCGCTTTCTCGTCGTAAAAAAGCGCACGGCGGATGCGCTGGCCGTGCTGACGCGCCTCTACGGCGCGCACGAAGCAAGAAATAAGCTTTCCGAAATCGATGCCTCGCTATCGGAAGATCACCACCGGCCGCGGCTGTCCGATTTGATCGTCAAGGCGACCGGAAAGCTTCGGCCCATCGTCTGGGTAGGTATTGGTCTTGCCACGTTCCAGCAGCTGGTCGGTATCAACGTCGTGTTCTATTACGGTGCGGTGCTGTGGCAGGCGGTGGGTTTCTCCGAGAACGATGCGCTGCTCATCAACGTGTTGTCGGGCGCATTGAGCATGGGCGCGTGCCTCATCACGATATTCCTGATCGACCGCATCGGTCGCAAACCGCTCTTGCTGGTCGGCTCGATCGGCATGGCGGTGACGCTCGCGCTGGTCACCGTGGCGTTCGCCAGCGCCGCGCTCGATGCGAACCACAAACTCGTGCTGTCGGGATCCATGGGCGTGCTCGCGCTCATCGCCGCGAACGTCTACGTGATCTTCTTCAACCTGTCGTGGGGCCCGGTGATGTGGGTCATGCTCGGCGAAATGTTTCCGAATCAGATCCGTGGATCCGGTCTCGCCGTCGCGGGCGCGGCGCAGTGGACTTCGAACTTCGTCATCACGGTCACGTTTCCGATCCTGCTTGCCGGAGTCGGCCTTGCCGGTGCGTACCTCATCTATACGGCGGCCGCAGCGGTCTCGGTGTTCTTCGTGCTGCGCTACGTGTACGAAACACGCGGCAAGGAGCTCGAGCAGATGGAAGGTTAGGGCAGGGCATGCTTGCGAGTCTTTGCCTTGGCGCCGGACGACGGCGGCGCAACCGAGTCACGCTTGATGAGCTGATGCGCGACGACGTGATCGATCACCCACTTGGTGCCGCGCTCCTTGCGTTGGATGTTGCGCAGCAGGATGTCGATGGCCGAGTCCGCCATCGACGCTACCGGCTGGCGGATCGTCGTGAGCTCGGGCCATACGGTGGTCGCTGCCGAGGTATCGTCGAAGCCGACCACGGAGAGATCGCGCGGCACGTCCAGCCCGCGTCGGTGCGCGACCGAGACGACCGCCGCGGCCATGTCGTCGTTGCTCGCAAAAATCGCCGTCGGCGGCCGGCGCAGTGCGAGCAGCTTCTCGGCAGCCTTGAGCCCGGAGCGGTAAGTGAAGTGACCCGTTTGTACGAGCGCGGGATCGAACGAAATGCCGGCTTCGAGCAACGCGGCCTTGAAACCCTCGAAGCGGCGCGCACTCGCTCTTTGATTCGGATGGCCTTTGATGCAACCGATGCGTGTGTGACCGGCGGCGATCAGATGTCGGGTGATCTCCATGCTTGCGCGGAAATCGTCGATGCGCACATGCGAGATATCGTGACTGCCGCGGCCCGATGCGATCGCGACCACCGGCACGCCGGCTTCGGCAAGTTCCGCCAGCACCGTCTTCGATTCGCACAACGGCGGCGGCAGGATGGCACCGGCGACGCTTGCTGCGAGCGCGCGCGCTGCTTTACGCCGGGCTTCTTCGTCGAAGCCGTCCCAGGTGTCGACGACGAGCTGAGCGGCGGCGCGCGCTGCACCGTGCAGCGCTCCGACCAGGAGCTCGCGCAGATACGCCGCACTGGGGTTGGTATAGATCAGCGCGATGCGAGTGCCGCGCGCCGCTGCCAACGAACGCGCCGCGAGATTGGGCGTGTAGCCGAGCTCGCGCACCGCGCGCAGCACGCGCTCGCGCGTCGCTTCACGCACCTTGCCCTGGCCGTTGACGACGCGCGACACGGTCATCGACGACACCTTCGCGCGCGACGCGACGGCGTCGATCGTGACCGCGTTGCCTTTGCGACGAGTCGATTTCCTGGCCTTCTTCATCGAGAACCGTGCGCTGGGATTCCGGATCAGGGCATTCCTATGTTAGCGATACCAGGCGCTGTTCACGATCTATCCATTTCCACTCAACAGAAGTGATGCCGCGATGAGCAAGAAAACCCCGAACGGCTCCGCACGCGACCGCGAAATCGTCGATGCGAAAGTTATCGTCACCTGCCCAGGGCGCAACTTCGTCACGTTGAAAGTCACGACGCGTTCGGGCGTGACAGGTTTGGGCGATGCGACGCTCAACGGACGCGAGCTTGCGGTCGCGTCGTATCTTAAAGATCACCTTGCGCCGAACCTGATCGGCCGCGATGCCGGACGCATCGAGGATATCTGGCAGTTCTTCTACCGCGGCGCGTACTGGCGCCGCGGACCGGTGACGATGACCGCCATCGCCGCCGTCGACGTTGCGCTTTGGGACATCCTCGGCAAGATGGCGGGCCTGCCGATCTACCAACTGCTTGGTGGACGTTCGCGCGAAGGCGCGCTCGTGTACGGGCATGCGAACGGGCGCGACATCTCCCAGACCAGCGACGAAGTCGCCAAGTTCATCGAAAAGGGATTTCTTGCCGTGCGTGCGCAGTGCAGCGTGCCGGGCGTCAAGAAAACCTACGGTATTTCCAACGGCGGCAAGCCATACGAGCCCGCCGAAAGCGCATTGCCCGTCGAGACGGTGTGGAACACGCCGCGCTATCTCGACGTTGCGCCGAAGCTGTTCGAGCGGCTGCGCCGCGATCACGGCGACGGCGTCGAGCTTCTGCACGACGTGCATCATCGTCTGACGCCGATCGAAGCGGCGCGGCTAGCGCGCGATCTGGAGCCGTATCGTCTGTTCTGGCTCGAGGATGCAACGCCGGCCGAGAACCAGAAATCGTTCGAGCTGATCCGCCGGCATTCGGTGACGCCGCTTGCGGTCGGCGAAGTGTTCAACTCGATCTGGGACTGCAAGCATCTGATCGAAAATCAGCTCATCGATTACATCCGCACGACGATCGTGCATGGCGGCGGCATCACGCACATCCGCCGCCTCGCCGATTTCGCCGCGCTCCATCAAGTGCGCACCGGCTTTCACGGCGCGACCGATCTCTCGCCCGTGTGCATGGGCGCGGCTCTGCATTTCGATACCTGGGTGCCGAACTTCGGCATCCAGGAGTACATGTTCCACTCCGGAGAGGCCAACGAGGTATTCCCTCACGACTACGCTTTTCGCGACGGTCGGCTGCACGTAGGCGACACGCCTGGGCATGGCGTGACGATGAACGAAAAACTTGCGGCTAAATTCCCGTACGCACCAAAGCAGCTGCCCATCGCACGGTGCGAAGACGGTTCGATGTGGGACTGGTGAAGACGACAAGACGATTCAAACGCATGAAATCGGTTGCTCGAGGACGCGCGCGATCCTCAAGGCGTGACTTCGAGGCGATGGTTGCCGGCGCCAAGATCCGCGTTCAGTGTGATCCAGAGCTCTTGCGCGCCGGCACGCAGCGAAGGGAAATAACTCACATCGATCGCCTGCGCCGCGTTGTCGAGCCGCACGGTCGGATAGCTCGCCGACGTGAAGTTCCGGACGACGAGGAGCGGATGATGCAACGTGCGTCCCGCGCCTACCGTGATCGTCGCATCGAGCGCATTGCCGCTGGCAACGAATGCGAGCGCGCCGTAGACGTGATCGTAACCGGCTGGCGCATACATCATTGTGTCCGTGCGATTCACGCCCGCAGGGCCGCTCGTGGCGACGCTGCCGATCGTCGCGGCGAGCGCTAGCGACTGCGTCGTTTCGACGTCTGCGATCTGCGCGCCGACCGGATCGCTCGTGTGCGTGCCGAGCACCACGTGCACCGAATAGCTCTTCTTCGGCCAACCGGGCGCTGTCGCGTCCGGCAGCGGACCGCCCCAATATTCGCTTCCTTGAATGTGATACGCGCTCTGGCCGAGGAAGCCGAAGTTCGTGCCCCAGGCGAGTCGCGTGTTGTTGGTTGGATCGGCGTTGCTGCCGCCGATGACTTCGCCCATCGAATAGTTGATCGATTGGAACGGCCAGTTGTAGCTGCACGGCATCGAGTGTGCGTTCGGCCCGTCCTGACCGGCATCGCAAGCGTCACCGTCGGCGCTGGTCGTGTTCCAGCGATCGGTGCCGAAATAGCCACCGGCGTCCTGCTGCACGATCGTCTGCGTCTGGACGGTGCCCATCGTCGCGTCGACATCGGTCGTCCAGAGCTTCACATACGGGATCGTGTTCGCGACGTTCCAGGTCCATCCGCTGTCGTACGTGACTGGATTTCCTGTCGAGGTGAATTTGTATCGATCGCCCCAGCCGACGCCGGCGATCGCACTGTGCTCGCCTTCGCTGGCGCTGCCGTCGAACAGGAGCTCGCCGTACGGCGCACGCGAGTCGTCTTCGAGTGCGTCGACCGGGACTGATGAAAGATCCCACGTCAGCGCCCACAGCGGATGATCGCGGCCGGTCGAGAAGAGCCAGTCGATGGTGACCGGCACATCGTATTCGGCCGCCGGCGCACCGGTCGTGCAATAGCGCGGATAGGTCGACTGGAAACGGAAGATCGCATGATGGCGGCCTTCGAAGAGGCGCGTCCACGTGCCGGCGCGCAAATGCCCGAGCATCGAGGTGTCGCCGTGCCCGGGCGTACAGAAATCTTCGCTGTTCGGGTGCGAGACGACATAGCCGAAGCCGGATGCGCCACTCGACGATGCGCGCACGATGCGCGTTCCGCCGTTGGTCTCGTAGCGGAGCTCGCGCAGCTCGCCGCCGTGTGTGCCGCCAGGTCCAGTGCCCGCGTCGTTGTGCGCGAGCACGGCGACGCGCGGTCGCATCGAGGCGTCGTACCAGGTGAAGCGGTCGCTCGTCATGCCGCCGGCCGACACGTCGTGCTCGTCGACCAGCAGGTTCGCAGCCTGTGGCGTATCGAATCCGTCGGCGAAGATCGGATCGGTGCCGCCGCCGGCGGCGACGAGGCTCATATCGTCGATATACAGCGTCGGCTGCGCACCGGGGGTGGTTTGGTTTTGAAGATCGATGCGCCCGATCGATCCGCCGAGCGAGAGCGGCGGCAGCGCCAGTGGTACGGTGACTTCGCGCCATTGGTTCGCCGCGATCGCGCCGCCGGCGACGAAGCTGTTCAGTGGCGCATCCGCGCAGCTCGTGCCGGTTTCGTCGGGACACGCGAAAAGCTCGAGCGTCTGTCCGCCGGATGTCCCGCCATGAATCCAAAAATGGAGGACAGGATATTGCGATACCGCAAAGCTCTGTCCGGGGTTCGTGAACGACACGGCATTGAAGTCGTTGCCGGTAAACGCGACCGAGTGCGTTCCCCCATGCGCCTGGGCCGTGCTCGAGAAATCGCTGCCGCCGCCGTAGGAGTAGTCGCCGACGAAGCCGTTTCGCAATGCTTCGTCATAGATGACGACGTTCTGTGCCGCTGCGCTCGTCGAAAGCGCGCAGCCCACCAAGATTTCGTACCAACGAAGCATCAGCCTATTCCTCTGCAGCGGCGTACCGCTATATCCATACGGCAAACCATGGCTCCAAACGACATCGACGCAACCCGCGTGATCCACACGGATCACGCGGGTCGCCTTCAACGAGCGCTCTAACCGCTGAGGTCGAATCCGTTGACGAAAATCGTGTCGTCACCGGAGCACCCCAGCGTAGAGTCGGCGAGCTTCGCCATGACGACGAAGTCGCCTCCGGATTGCAATCCGACGTCTTTTACAGGCGCCGACAATCGCGCACCCAGCCGCGTCGATACGCCGTCGGAGCTCGCGCGCGTTTGGGCTGCTTCGAGACTGCCTTTGATCGTGTAACGATGCGGCGCCGCCTTGCCGGCGGCTTGTGCGGACGCGATTTCGACGAGCAGCATCGCGAAGAGGATGACCGAATAGGAAGTGCGCATGATCACTTCTCCGTGCGGGCTTCCAATTTGTCCAGTCGGGCCATCAGCTCTGCGAGCCGGCTGTGCAGGTCTGCGTTCTCCTGCTTGAGCTCGGCGTTCGCACTCTCCACCTTGCGGTTGAGGCCCTGGATCGCTGCGAACGCAACGCCGCTCTCGTCGACGGTCGCGATGTGCTTTTCGTCGTTGCCGAGGCCGAACACCTGCGCGAAGTCTTCGGCGAACGGTCCCATGTGCCGGCCTTCGTCGCGTGACATCTTGTAAAACCAGGTCTGCATCGGCAGGGCGATCAGCTTGTCGAGCACGGCCGTCACATCGACGCTGGCGAAATTGTCCTTGAAGCTGCGGCTCGATGCGTTCGTCCACACGCCGCCGCTGGAGACATAGGCGCCGTTGCCGAAGCCGCCGGCGTTGCCGACCGTGAGCGGGCCGTTGTAGGTATTTCCGTTGAATGCGAAATAGGCATAGCCGCCTTGGTGGGAGTAGTTCACCCTCAGCACTTCGGTGTAGTCCAAACCGCCGCCTGTGTTGTACAAGCCGTGAAGCGACAAATAGCCTTGCGGCTCGGCGGAGAGATTGAAACCCGTATATCCGGACGTGCCGGTTTCGAGCGTCAGATCGGCATTGGACGCAGGCAATGTGGGTGAGGGCGCAATCGTCAGCTCGTCGCGCAGAGGCGTGCCGTCTCCGGCCACCGACGTGTTGATGCCGACGCCACCCACCGAGGCCACGATGAACTGATTCGGCGCCGAATCGCTGATGTTCTCCGAGAAGTTGTCGTTGTAGCCGCCGATCATCACCGAACCGCTGTTGACGGTCTGCGCGTGATAACCGATCGCCGTCGTATAAGAGCCGGCTACACCGTCGGGATACGCGAGGCCGACGGAGCCGTTATCGAAATACGCGGAGGTCAGGCCGTTCGCCTTGACGACGACGCGCGTGTTGTCGGCCGTGCCGAGATAGCTGCCGGAAGGAACACCGGCGTTGCCGTCGAGCGTCCAGGATCCCGGACAGCCGCCCGCCGGCGCGACCGGTGAGCGCGCATCGAGCGCCGTGAAGGCGCTCTCGCCAGCCGGCTTGACCTTGACGTCGACCCAGCCTTGGCTCGCCAGCGGCGTCATCGCTCCGAAATCGACGCGGGTAACGAAATTGCCGTCTTTCACGGCGACGCCGTAGACGGACACGGGTCCGGCGATGATCGCGCCGCCTTCGCGCTGCGAATACAGCGTCAGCTGCATGTCGTAGCGGCCATTCGCGGCGTTGCCCGCTTCCTCGAGCGACCCGTGGTACGTGAAGCTGTCCGCGTGCGCGATCGGCACGCCAACTCCCAATGCCGCGGCCAGCGCGACAGATGTCATCCAGCGCTTCATAAAGCTCCTCGGTGCATGGCGAGGGAACGCTCCCCCAATGGCACAAACGAGAAGCGGCGGAAAACCTCGCCACGGATCCTGGTGCGCGCCGACCTAATGCTTCGCAAGCCGCTCGATCAGATCGCGAGCATACGGCGACGGCGAAGCCTTCAACTGCGGCTCGATCTCGCTGCGCAAGGTCTCGGCTTGGGTCGTCTTGCCGAGTACGGTCAACGCATCGACCAGAGCCACTTTCACTTCAAGCACGCGCGGATCGTTCGGCGGATGCGGCGGGCTGCGTACCGCCAGTGCCTCGCGCAACAGAGGTTCGGCGCTGCCCGCGCGCTCCTGGGCGAGCTCGACACGAGCCAGGGCGAACAGCGGATAGCCGAGCCGATAATTTCCCTGTGGCAGTCCTGCGCGGCCGAGCTCGAGCGCACGCGCCGCTGCCGTGCGGGCGCGATTGGGATCGCCGGCATCGAGCTCGGCTTCCGCGAGCTGCGCGTACAATTTCACGGCGAAGAATTTCCGGCTGTCTTGATTGTTCCTGATCGCCGCCACCGCTGCGCGCAACTCCGTCAGCGCTTCGGGATAACGATGCTGCATGCGCAAGAGATTCCCCAGGGAACCGCGCTCGGAGTTCAACAAATTGGACTTGATCAGAGGAAGAGCGCCGGCGACGGCAAGGATCTTGCGCTCGGTCGCTTCCGCTTCCGCATATCGTCCTTGCATTTGCAACGACGATGCGAGTGCGGCCTGCGGTTGCAGACTCATGATGCTCTCGCTCGTTCCCTCCTTCTTTGCCCAGATCGCCAGCGATTCGCGCAGCACGCGCTCGGCTTCGACGGGCCGATAGAGCACGTTGTAGGTGAATCCCAGCAACGAGTACGCGTTAGCCAGCATATTGGGGTCGGTATCGCGAAAGCGGAGCTGATCTTCCAAGAGGCGCAGTCTCGCCGGCAGTGTTTCGGCCTGACGGCCTTGTTCTTCCTGCATCAGAAGCAGGTACATGCGGGCGTCGATCGTTTCCGCATGGCCGGCACCATAGATCTCCGTTCTTATGTCCACGACCTTGCCGAGCAACGATTCGGCTCCCGCGAAGTCATCCTTCTTTCGCAAGGACAGGCCGATATAGAACAGGTTGTCGCTGACTGCGGCGCTGCGCTCGCCATAGAGAACGCGGTTGATTTCGAGCGCGCGTTCGGACGCCACGATCGCTTCGGTGGTGCGGTCGGTATTCCAGAGCGCGATGCCAAGATCGGTCAGGTCCTTCGCTACGGCGTCGCTCGCGTCTCCGTACTGCGCACGGTCCTCGGCAAGTAATGCCTGAAATTGGTTCACGACCTCGACGCCGTCAACGCCGCCGGTGATCATCAAAGCTTTCGCGATCGCGCGGCGAGCGTCGGAGCGCTCGCGTGTCGCGGCCGCTCCGGCGCGGTCGGCGTAGCTCAGCGCTTGTTGTGCGTGCCGTAAAGCCAATTCGTTGTTCTTGTTGTAGGTTTCGATCGACGCCAGCGCTGCGAGATTGCGCGCCTTGACCTCGTCGGGCACCCGGGGGTCCTGGGTCAGATTTTCTGCCTCTTTCAAGAGCGTCAACGCTCGTTCGTAGTCGCCGACGTTCCAATACAGACCGCCGATCAGACCGGTCAGATCGGCGCGGGTCGCCGGCTGGTCAACGAAGCGTCCGGAGAGTTGCCGCTCGCCTTTTTCCAACAGCTGGTGCGCTGTCATCGACTTGCCCTTGCTCTCGTCCGGGCCGGCCTGCTCGAAGACTCCAACCAGGAATTGCCGAGCCGCCTGCGCACGCGCGGCTTGCTCGCTGGTGCGTTGCGCTTGTCGCAGACTGATCGCGGTCGCCCCGATGCAGACCGCAATCATCAATAGCGCCGCGGCGAGCGCATAACGATTGCGCCTTGCGAACTTGCCGAGGCGATAGAGCGCACTGTCGCCGCGCACGCTGATCGGGCGGCCTTCCAGATATCGGCGGATGTCGGCAGCGAGCGCTTCAGCGGAGGGATAGCGGTGCGCCGACTCTCTCGCTATCGCGGTCGACACAATGCGATCGAGATCGCCACGCAGCATACGCCGACGCGCACGCGCATTGCCGGCGGTGCGATCGATCGCCCGACTCGGTGGAAGCGGATCGGAGCGCGGCGCGGTCATCGTAGTGACAACACGATAAGGCCGCTTTCCGGTCAGAAGCTCATACAGCACGACCCCGAGCGCATACACGTCGGTCGCGGTCGTGATGGCGCCGCCACTGAATTGTTCCGGCGCGGCGTAATCCGGCGTCAACAGTCGCGCGATGGTGTGCGTTGCCTCACCCGTGTCGGTCGCTGTCAGCACTTTGGCGATGCCGAAGTCGAGGAGCTTCGGCGTGCCGTCGGCGATAACGAAGATGTTCGACGGCTTCAGATCGCGGTGCACGATCAGGTTCTGATGCGCATACTGAACCGCTTCGCAGACGCGCAGAAAAAGGCGCAGGCAAGCCGTCACATCGAGCCCGCGGTTGCGTGCGTACTCGGTGATCGGAACGCCTTCGACGTATTCCATCGCAAGATACGGAATCCCGTTCGCGTCGAGACCGCCGTCGATCAGACGCGCGACATTGGGATGTTCCAGGCGCGCCAGGATCTGGCGTTCCTGGCGAAAACGCTGCAAAAGGCCGGGCGTCGGGTAAGCAATTCGCTTGACCGCAACGCGTTGCTCGAATTCACCGTCGTCGCGTTCGGCCAGCCAGACTTCGCCCATGCCGCCCTGGCCAATCGAGCGCACGACGCGGTAGACGCCAAACGCGGTCGGCGCGGCCGTGTCGGCCGCAATGGGCCCGGCATCGGTGATCACCACCGGCGACTGCTCCATGAAATCCTGCGCCATGGCATCGGCTCGCAACAGGCGCTCGACGTCCGCGCGCAGGGTCTCGTCGCCGCGGCATTGTTCTGCGATCCAATCCGAGCGCTGCGCCGCAGGCAAGTCGATGGCTTGCGCGAAGAGCTCGCCGGCTCGCTTCGGGTTCATTGCGGCCGCTTCATACGTCGGGGTGCAATTGAATGTAGAGCTGCGCCTTGGCGCGGCGCCAATCGCGACTCAACGTGCGTTCGCTGACGGCGCGAAGCAGCGCGATTTCGGAGAGCGGGAGACCGCCGAAGAAGCGAAGCTCGACGAGCTCGGCGAGATCCGGGTCCTCCTTTTCGAGCAGCGTCAGCGCACGATCCAGGAGCTGCAGATCGTCCGGCGAGATCTTGCTGTCGACGACGACATCGAGCGCGTTCTCGAGCTCGACGAGATCGAGCTGCTCGCCGCCGCGCTTTTCGGTCAATCGTGCGCGCACGTGGTCCATGACGATCTGGCGCATGGCCTTGGCCGCAAGCGCAAAGAAATGCACGCGCCCGTTGAGATTGCGAGCGTCTGGACGCGTGAGCTTGAGATACGCCTCGTGCACCAGGGCGGTGGTATTCAATGTCGACGCGTTCGAGCTCGCGAGCTGCTTGCGAGCGAGAAGCTTGAGCTCGCCGTAAACGTACGAGAACAGCGTCTGCAACGCGCGCGCGTCACCGCCGTTCGCGGCTTCAATGAGTGAAGCGACGTCGTCAGCCATCCGGCAGTCTCGGCAGCCCTTGCCGAGCGAGTATAGCCGCGCCGACGGTGACCAAAATGTTGATTTGACCCTAGGAACCCGGCTCGAAACCGTCGGCGAAGATCACGTCGCCCGGTCGCGGAACGTGAGATGAAATAGCCTTAACCCATCGAGCATCACAGTGGCTCTGCGCTTCATTGCGACGGTTGCGCGCCGTCCCCAACGACACATGCGGATAGACACCGAGTCGATTGCAGGTGGGCTAGTCCATTGCTTCCCCGACCAGCGCGGGCCGTCAACACGTTCCTTCGGACGCGATTGGGCAAAAAAATAATGAAAAACCCCGCTTTGGGCGGGGTTGTCGGACTTCATTGGATGTCGCTGGATTATCGAATGGTGGAGCGGAGGAGGATCGAACTCCCGACCTTCGCATTGCGAACGCGACGCTCTCCCAGCTGAGCTACCGCCCCACACGAGGGCGCGCATGATACAGGGTGCTTCGGGGATCGCCAAGTCGTCGGGCCAATCACGCACCGAGCGCGTTCAGGCGCGCGCTGAGCGCGTCGTAGTCGGCGGCAATCGGCTCGCTGTGGGCGGGGCGGGCGAGGAGGGCGGCGAGTGCGGGTGGGACGTCGACCGGCGCGCCGATGATCGGCTCGATGACCTCGTCGAACTTCGCCGGGTGCGCGGTCGCGACGATCGCGAAATCGCGCCGGTCGCCGCGTTCGCGCATGCGTTCGAGCACGCGCAGCGCCGTTGCCGTGTGAGGGCACACGAGCGTGCCGTAGCGGCTCCGGCTCGTGCGGATCGTGTCGCGGATCTCATCGTCGCCGACGGCTTCGGCGATGAGCGATGCGCGCAGCGAGGCGTCGTCGCGGTAGAACCAGCGCAGGCGCTCGAAATTGCTCGGTGCGCCGACGTCCATCGCGTTGGCGAGCGTCGCGACACTCGGCCGCGGCTCGTAATCGCCGCCGGCGAAATATTCGGGCAGCACCTGATTCGCGTTCGTCGCCAGCACGACCTCGCCGATCGGCATGCCGGTCGCGCGCGCGAGCATGCAGGCGAGCGCGTTGCCGAGATTGCCCGTCGGGACCACGACGTTGAGCCGGCGGCCGCGATCGAGCCAATGCGAAAGCGCCGCGTGCGCGTAGTAGCTCATCTGCGGCAGCAAGCGGCCGAGGCTGATGCTGTTCGCCGACGTCAGCGCCACGTTGCGCTTCAACACGGTATCGCCGAGCGCGCGTTTGGCCAGCGCCTGGCAATCGTCGAACGAGCCTGCGACGCGAAGCGCGATCACGTTGTCGCCGAAGCAGCCGAGCTGATGCGCCTGGCGCGGCGAGACGCGTCCGTCGGGATAGAGGATCACGACGCGGAATCCGGGTCTGCGATGAAACGCAGCCGCGACCGCGGCGCCGGTGTCGCCGGAGGTCGCGACCAGCACGGTCGTCGTCGGCGCGTTTAGCGCGTGCGAATGTGCAAGGCACGCGGCGAGAAAACGCGCGCCGAAATCCTTGAACGCGGCGGTCGGGCCGTGGAAGAGCTCGAGCATCCACGTGTGCGGCGTCAGCGCGTGCAGCGGCGCGGGGATGTCGAGCGATTCCGCGGCGATCGTCGGCAGCTGCGGCGCGAGCGATCCGCCGGCGAAGAACGGCGCTAGCAATCCGGCAGCGACCGTCGACAGCGCTTCGCGGCCGCCGAAGGTATCGGCGCGAAACATCGGCATCGTTTCGGGAACGTACAAGCCGCCGTCGGGTGCGAGCCCGGCCGCGAGCGCGGCGGCGAGACCGACGGGCTCGGCTTCGCCGCGCGTGCTCAGGTAGCGCATGCGAGGACCTCCGTCGCCGGTCCCGCGACCGGCGAAATCCACACGTCGCTATCGAAGCCCGCCGCGGCGAACGCATCGCGCATGCCGTTCGCGGCGTCGCGTGCGATCGCGTCCTCGGCGCACCACGCGAACACGCTGGGACCGGCGCCGGAAATGCTGGCACCGAGCGCACCCGCGTCGAGCGCGGCTTTCTTCACCGGGCCGAACCCGGCGATGAGCGGCGCGCGGCGCGGTTCGACGAGCACGTCGTCGAGCCCCGCACGGATTGCGTCGAGATCGTTGTTGAAACACCCGGCGAGCACTTGCGCGAGATTCGCGCTTTGCGCGACGAATTCGGGCAATGCATAGGCACCGGCGAGCGCAGCGCGCGCGGCGCGCGTCTCGAGCACCGCGTGCGGATGCACGAGCACGCAGCGAAGCGCCGCGGGCACCGGTATCGAAATCAGCCGATCCGTCGTTGCGAGCACGAGGCCTCCGAGCAACATCGGACCAACATTGTCACCGTGATGGCTGCCGCTCGCCACTGCTTCGCCGTCGAGCGCATACAGATACAGCGCGCGGCGCGGCAGCGGCGCATCGAGCAAAGCGTTTGCTGCGACGAGCGCCGCGACGGCCGATGCCGCCGAGCCGCCCATGCCCGAACCGAACGGAATGCCCTTGTCGATCTCGATCTCGAATCCGAACGGCAGCGCGAGCGCGCGGCGCATCGCGATCAAGGCAGCGCCGGCGGTGTTGCGCGCAGCGTCGAGCGGCAGCGGCGTTGCAGCGTTGCGGATTTCGCGGATGCGCACTTCGGATTCGGCGATGCGGCGCACGGTGACGCGATCGCCTGGACCTGCGATCGTGTGGCCGAGAATGTCGAAGCCGACGCCGACGTTGCCGACGCTGGCCGGCGCGAATGCGGTCGCTTCTAGCATCACAGCCGCGCTCCCAGCGCGGCGGCGACACGCAACACGTCGGCGAACACGCCGGCGGCGGTCACTTCCGGTCCCGCGCCGGGACCTTGCACGACCAGCGGATTGTCGCGATAGCGTTGCGTCGTGAACTGGACGATGTTGTCGGTCAGCCGAAGATGCGCGAATGCGTGCGTCGACGGCAGCTCGACGAGGCCGACGTTCGCGCGGCCTTCGCGATCGACGCGCGCAACGTAGCGCAGCACCGCGCCGGCGCGCTGTGCTTTCGCATGACGTTCGGCGATCGCCCGATCGAGCTCCGGAAGACGTTCGAGAAACGTTTGCGCATCGACTTCGCGCAGCGATGCGGGAACGAGACTCTCGACCTCGACATCGCCGAGCGCAAGCTCGCCGCCGGCTTCGCGCGCAAGGATCACGAGCTTGCGCGCGACGTCAGTTCCGGAGAGGTCATCGCGCGGATCGGGCTCGGTGTAGCCGAGCGCATGCGCCTCACGCACGAGCTCGGAGAATGCGCGCGTGCCATCGTAACGATTGAAAAGCCACGCCAGCGTGCCCGAGAGAATACCTTCGACCGCGATCATCTCATCGCCGGTGTCGATCAAGTCGCGCAGCGTCGAAATCACCGGCAAGCCGGCGCCGACGGTCGCCTCGTAGCGGAAGCGCGCGTTGCCGTGCGCGATCGCCGCGCGGATCGCCTGCCAGCGCGCAAGCGGACCGGCGCCCGCGTGCTTGTTCGGCGTGACGACGTGGATGCCGGCGGCGAGCCATCCCGAATACTGATCGGCGATCTTGTCGCTCGCGCTGCAATCGATCATCAGCGCGTGCGGAAGATGCTCGATGTGCACGTGTGCGGTGAGGCTCGCGAGATCGCAAGCGGGATTCGCGGCGGCGTTCCACGAGGCCGAGCCGTCCGCTTCGCCGAGCCACATCGCCTTGCTGGTCGCCACGGCGCGCAGACGCAAATCGAGATTCGCTTCGCGCAACAGGCGTGGACGCGCGGCCTGTATCTGTCGCAACAACGCAGCACCGACCTTGCCGTGGCCGACGAGCCCGACCGACAACGTCTGCGGCGACAGCCAGAATGCCGAATGCGCGGCACGCAGCGCGCGCGGCGCATCGGCGTTTGCGACCGCGACCGAGATGTTGCGTTCGGATGCGCCTTGCGCGATCGCGCGGATGTTGACGCCGGTGCGCGCAAGTGCGCCGAACAAGCGCGCTGCGACACCAGGCGTGCCGGCCATGCCATCGCCGACGGCGGCGAGCACACTGATGTCCGCCGCGGTGCTGACGCTATGAATCTCGCCGCGCGCGATCTCGCCGGCGAACGCGCGCTGAAGCGCGGTTTCGGCCGACGCCGCATCGGCGGCGCGCACGACGCAGCAGATCGAATGTTCAGACGAGCCTTGCGAAATCATCACCACAGAAACGCCGGCGGCGCGGAGCGCACCGAACGTGCGCTCTGCAGTGCCCGGCACGCCGATCATGCCGGCGCCTTCGATCGTCACGAGCGCAAGATCGCGCACGGCGCTCAAACCCTTCACTGGGGGAATGTCCGCATCGGCCGGCGCGCTGCCGATCCACGTGCCCGCATGCTCGGGCCGGAACGTGTTGCGGATGCGCACCGGCAGATCGCGGCCGATCGCCGGCGTCAGCGTTTGCGGATGGATGACTTTCGCGCCGAAGTACGCGAGCTCGCAGGCTTCGTCGTAGCTCAGCGCGCCGAGCGGCACCGCGTCGGGCACGAGGCGCGGGTCGGCCGAGAGCACGCCGTCGGTGTCGCCCCACAGCGTCAGCTCGCCGGCGCCGGCGAGCGAGGCGAAAATCGCGGCGGAATAGTCGCTGCCGTTGCGGCCAAGCACGGTCGCGCGGCCATCATGCGTGCGCGCGACGAAGCCGGTGACGATCGTCCACGCAGCCGGATTGCGCGATGTCCATTCGGCGAAGCGTCGGCCGCTTTCGTCCCAGTCGACGGTCGCACCGAGCTCGCCGTGGCCGACGATGAGCACGTCGCGCGCATCGAGATACGCGGCGTCGTCTCCGTTCGCGACGAGATGATCGGTCAGCATGCGCGCGGACCACACTTCGCCGAGACCCTGGATCAGCTCCAGCGTTTCGCGATTCGACGTGCCTAGCACGGCGAGTGCATGCAGGAGATCGGAAAGCTCGTCGAATCGCTCGTCGAGCCACGCGAGCGTCGGTAATGCGGCATCGCCGAGGAGATCGCGCGTCGCGACACGATGCCGATCGCGCAAGCTTTCGAAGGCCGGTTTCCAATCGCCGCTGCGGCGCGCAGCTGATTCTGCGAGCGCGATCAGCGCGTCGGTCGTGCCGCGCATCGCGGAGACGACGACGATCTGTCGCGGCTCCGGCTGTGCGCGCACGATCGCGGCGACCTTGCGCAAGCAATCGGCGTCGGCAACGCTCGATCCGCCGAACTTGTGCGCGGCGATCGACGTCGCCGTGCGTGCGGGTTCTTTGATGGACGGCTCGCTGGCGGCGTAAGACATATCGTCGACCTCCTCTTGTGGAGGCCCCGTTCGCGGTAGCGGGCGTTTTGCATCCGGCCCGCGTCCCTTTCGAGGGCGGGGCCGGTGCATGGAATGATCAGCGCGCCGGAACCCGTCCCGATAGGGTCGTCGTCGTCGTGCGCGTCGTCGTCGCGCGAGCGGAAGCCGGCGGCAGGCCGTCGGCGGAATTCCGGTGTGCGCGAACGTCGTTCATGGTTTCGAGTGTGCCGGCATCCCCCGGGGCGATGTCAAGAGGCGGGCAGGCGGCTCATCAGCACATCGAACAGCACTTCGCGGCGCCAGCCGTCGAGCGCGACGGGCCATTGGCGCATCGTCAGGAGATATTCGAGGTGGCGGCGCGCGCACAGAAGCCCTTCGGGGAGATCAAGCGCTTTCGCGCGCTCCGCGACCACATCCTTGAGCGCGGTGAGCGCTGGCTTCTCGCGCAGCGTCGGCGCGCGCGGGATCGGTGCGAGCTCGAGCTCGTCTGGTGCGAGCGGGCGCTTGACGACGTCGAGCAGCTCCGCGCGCAGCGGTCCGCGCAAGCCGCGAAGGCCCTTCACGCGATCGGCAAGCTCGGCGCCGTTCGCAGGCGGTCGCGCAGCGAGATCGAGCGCGGTCGCATCGTCGAGAATCCATGGGCGTGGCGTATCGGTGCTGCGTGCGGTCGAGTCGCGCCAGAGGAGCACGCGCTTGAGCAACGCTTGACGCTCGCGCGGCCAGTCCGAAGCGCCGCGGAGCGCGACTTGCGGTTCCGGATCGACATCGCGCTGGCGCGAGCGTTCGAGCATGCGCGCGCAATCCTCGGTGAGCCATGCGGCATAGCCGCGCTGGGCGACGCGCGCGGAGAGGCGCGCGTGCAGCACCGGCAGATGGATCACGTCCTGCGCCGCGTATTCGATCTGCTGCGCGCTCAAGGGCCGGCGCAGCCAGTCCGAGCGCGTTTCCGCTTTGGGCAAGTCGACGCCCAGGAGCTCGCGGACGAGTTTCTGATAGCCAAGGCCGGCGCCGAGACCGCCGAACGACGCTGCGATCTGCGTATCGAAAAGATGCGCGAGGCCTTTCGGCAAGCGACGCGCGATCGCTTCGAGATCCTCGCTCGCGCTGTGCATCACGCACACGCGCGCGGGATCGGCGAGCACGGCGCCGAACGGATCAAGATCGATATCGGCGACCGGATCGATCAGCGCGATGCGTTCGCCGAAAGCGGCCTGGATCAGCGCGAGGCGCGGAAAGAACGTGCTGATCCGCATGAATTCGGTATCGACGCCGAAAACCGGTGGTGCGGAGGGCAGGAGCTCGAGCAGCGCGTCGGTGCGATCGATCCAGTCGGCCAAGAGGTGTCCTTCGTGACGGAAGCTTGAATGGCGCGCGCAGCGTGGTTGCAGCGCGAGCCGCCGATAGCCTAAGGTGCGGCGGAAGGCTTGTCAGCCGAATCTTTCAGGCGATCGCTGCCGACGCAGCTGGCCAAAGCTCCTCCGAACGCGATGCCCGGCACCGAAATCGCACGCAAGCAACATGCCCTGGGCGGCGCCGCCGGCATCGCGCTCCTGGGCTTTGCGCTGATCTATCGCTTCTTCCCGAACACATTGCACATGACGCCGACGGCACCCCAGCCGATCGCGGCGACTGCGCCGAGCACGCGCGCGCCGGCGGCGAACTGGGTGGCGGTCGAGGCGCCGCCGGCGACGACCACCGCGCCTGCGCCGGTAGAAGCTCAGCCGGCCGCCGGCACTTCGCTCGAAGATGCGATCCGAATGGGCCCGCCGGCGCCGACCACGAAACTGATCGCCAGCCTCCTCAAGAAGGCACGCACGGCCGAAGAGCAGGGCAAGGTGATCGAGCCGAAGGACTACAGCGCCGTCGCGCTCTATCGTGCTGCGCTCGCGGAAGATCCGACCAACGATGAAGCCTCCGCGGGCCTCGATCGCATCGCCGGCGCGCTGCGCGACTGGACGTCGGCAGCGCTCGATCGCGGCGATGAAGCCGGCGCGCAACGCTACATCGCAGCGATCGCCGATCTTCCGCATGCCGACGCCGAATTGCAGACGCTGCGCGACCGCCTGACGACATTGCACAAGGTGATCCCGCTGCTGGCGCACGCCGCCGAGCTCCTCAAAGCCGGCAGCGCGACCGCGCCCGCGGAAGACAACGCGCTCGACAACTACCGCAAGGTGCTCGCGCTCGATCCCGGCAACCTCTTGGCCGACGCGGGCCTTGCCGAGATCGAACGCACGTATCTCGATCGCGCGCTTGCCGCAGCGGCCGAGGACAATTTTTCCGCGTCCGACGACGTGCTCGCGCAAGCGGCGACGATTCGGCCCGGCTCGCGCACGTTGCTGGAAACGCGCGGTCGCATCGACGGCATCCGCAAGCAGCGCGCCGACACCGTGCTTGCGCAGGCGCGCTCGGCGCTCGATTCCGGCAACGCGGATCTTGCCGACGAGCTGGCCAAGCGCGCGCAGGCGATCAGCCCCGATCTTGCCGGCCTCGACGACTTCGCGCAGCGCCTGCGCAACGCGCGTCTGTACGCGAGCCTGACGCCGGGACAGGTGATCCGCGATCGCTATCTCGATATCGCCGGCGAAGCGCCGCCCGTCGTTGTGATTCCGACCGGCGAGTTCGTCATGGGTTCGCCCGCGGACGAGGCCGGGCACGCCGACAACGAAGAGCCGCAGCGGCGCGTGCGCATCGATGTCGGCTTCGCGCTCGGGCGCACCGAAGTCACCGTCGGCGAATTCGGCGAGTTCGTGCGCGCGAGCCGCTACGTGACCGATGCCGAGAAGATCGGCGGCAGCGCCGCGTACGATGAGAACACCGGCCGCATCGCCGACCGGCGCGGTGTGAGCTGGCGCGACGATTATCGCGGTGAGCGTGCGACGTCGACGCTGCCGGTCGTACATGTGTCGTGGAACGACGCGCAGTCGTATCTCTCGTGGCTCTCGCAGCGCACCGGCAAGCACTACCGGCTGTCGAGCGAAGCCGAATTCGAATATGCGTTGCGCGCGCGCTCGGCCACGCGTTATTCGTGGGGTGACGGCAATCCGGAAAAAGTGCTCGGCAATTTCACCGGCGAAGGCGACCGCTCGCCGTCCAAGCGCAGTTGGACGCGCGCGTTCCCGCACTACAGCGACGGTTTCTGGGGCCCGGCGCCGGTGCGCACGTTCCCGGCCGATGCGTTCGGCCTTTTCGACATGGAAGGCAACGTGTCCGAGTGGGTCGAGGATTGCTGGCACGACAACTACGTGCGCGCGCCGCGCGACAGCGAGGCCTGGGTGAATCCGGGCTGCGAGCGCCGCGTCGTGCGCGGCGGATCGTGGGGCAGCGATCCGGATCAGGTGCGCTCGGCGTTCCGCACCGCGGCGCCCGCCGATACGCGCAGCGCGCGCGTCGGGTTCCGCGTGGCGCGGGATCTCTAGCGTCCGCGGAAAACGCAAACCAACGTGAACGTTGCGGGCACGTGCTGCGAAAGGATCATCCTCGCAGTATGCTCGGCGCGGGCTAGCGAGGGAGCACCAAGATGGGTCCTTACGGCGATGCACCCGCGGGCGGCATGTCGCGGCGCGGTCTGAAGCTCTGGCCGATTCTTCTGTTCGGAATCTATCTTGCGTATTACTGGTTCAGTCACCAGGACACGACGTCCTATACCGGCCGCAAGCAGCTGATCGATACGTCACCTCAGCAGGAAGCTGCGCTCGGGTTGCAGTCGTATCAGGAAATTCTCTCGCAATCGCAAGTGGTGACGACGGGGCAGCTGCCCGATCAAGTCAGAGGGATCGCGAAGCGCCTGATCGACGCGGCGCCGAAGGTCGAGCAGTACTACGCGCAGACCAAGAACACGCCGGCCGATACGGACTGGGGCTCGTATCAGTGGGACGTGAACGTGCTGCAGTCCGACGACGTCAACGCGTTTTGTCTGCCGGGCGGCAAGATCGCGGTGTACACGGGCATCGTGCCGGTCGCTCAGAATGCGGATGGTCTTGCGGTGGTGATGGGACATGAGATCGCGCACGCGCTGCTTCGTCACGGCGGTGAGCGCATGGCGCAGCAGAAGCTCGTGCAGCTCGGCACGATGGCCGCGGGCATGTCGGTGAGCGACATGGATCCGCAGCAACAGCAGATGGTAATGGCCGCGCTCGGCGCCGGAGCGCAGTACGGCATGCTGCTGCCGTTCTCGCGCAATCACGAATCGGAGGCCGATCACGTCGGGCTCTTGCTCGCCGCCGCCGCGTGCTTCAATCCTGAAGAGGCACCGAAGCTCTGGGAACGCATGGGCGCGCTCGGCAAGCAGAAGCCGCCGGAATTCGCCTCGACGCATCCGTCGGATTCGACGCGCATCCAACAGCTCAACGCGTGGATGCCCGAAGCGCAATCCGTCCGCCAGCACTTCTGCGCCGGCGCGCCGCTCCCCGCGACTCAGCCGTAACGCCGAAGGATTGCGCGCACTGCGCCGAAATAGCCGGAACCGAACAGGTTCAGGTGATTGAGCAGGTGATAGAGGTTGTAGATCGGCGCGCGCTCTCGCCAGGAGGGATCGACGCCGGACGCCTCTGCGTATGAGGCGAAGAACGCCGGCGGCGGTTCGCCGAACAGTGTGAGCATTGCGAGATCCGCTTCGGCCCAGCCGTAGTGAACCGCGCCGCCGTCGATCAGGGCGAGCTCGCCGTTCGCGCACGCGTGCAGGTTCGCGATCCAGAGATCACCGTGCGTGAGCGACGCGGGTTGCGTCGGAACGAGTTGAGGGAGCTGTGCGCAGATGCGTTCGGCGAGACGGCGATTGCTGTCGTCGAGCAAGTCGCGTTCATAGGCGCGGGCGACTTGCGGCTCGATCCGACGTTGCGCGAAGAAGCGGTAGCCGTCGTCGTCGCGCGTGTTGTCCTGCGGGCTGTCGCCGCACCAGCCGTCGGCGTCGAAGCCGAAGCGACTGTCGGTGATGCGATGCAGGCGGGCGAGGGCGGCGCCGGCGCGTTCCCAATCGTCGGAGCGAGGTCGGCCCGAGCCGAGGTCTTCCATCGCGATACCGCGAGCGGAAACCGCGAAGACGGCCGGAACGCGCAGCGTTTGCGTGTGGCGAAGCGCTGCAAGACCGCGCGCCTCGGCTGGAAAGAAGTCGTCAGGCGCGTCGCGGCGTATCTTTGCGATCAGCGGCGTCCCGTCGTCGTCGCGGACGCGGTGCAGACCCGCGGGCAGAGTCTCGATCAGCTCGACCGCGTTCATGCTGGACTTCCGCCGATCGTCGAGGTTGTCTCCACCGCCCGCGCCCCGTATCATGCGCGCCCGCTCTGGAGAGGTGGCAGAGTGGTCGAATGCGCCGGATTCGAAATCCGGTTTACGGTTCTACCGTAACGTGGGTTCGAATCCCACCCTCTCCGCCATCGGCCTGTCCTAGCAGAGACAGAGACCCGATTGATGTCGTGAATCGCGCCAAACAGGCGCGATTTTGCGTTTTGGGGTCCGAACTGCTTTGCGGGCACAACCCGACTATTGCTCGAACTGGGGCAGAAGTCTCCAGCCCGGAATTTCGCGAGTTCGGAGCCCGAAGCTCGCAATTCGCGCTCGTTAAGTAGTTAGCGACAGTCTCCGTGCTTGGGCACGGAGACTGCGCGCCGTGGGGACTACATAGCTACGACAGCTATGGCGCTGTTCCGCTGTCCTGACTACCAGATACAACGATGGGCAAGTGGTGTCTTCAAGACCTGATGAAAGACAGGAGGTCAGGGTTGAGGACATCTGCATGGGTGGTGAGCATTCCATGAGGGTAGCCGGGATAACTCTTCAGCGACCCCTTCTTGAGCAGGTCGACCGCACGCGGCACCGAACTTGCGAACGGAACGACTTGATCAGCCTCGCCATGCATCACCAGCACCGGCACCGTGATCTTCTTGAGGTCCTCGGTGTAATCTTCCAGCCAGGAGTCGACGGTTGCGTAGTGAGCAAGGGCACCGCCGGCCATGCCTTGGCGCCACCAGTTTGCAATGACCGCCTCCGAAGGCTTTGCCCCAGCGAGGTTGTAGCCGTAGAACGGGTTCTCGGGGACGAAACGGTAGAACTCGGACCGGTTGCCCAGCACGCCAGCCCGGATCGCTTCGAACCACTCCGGCGGCTGGCCGGTCGGATTGTCCGCGCTCCTGTACATGTTCGGCGTCAGCGAAGCGACGAGCACCGCCTTCGCGACTCTCTTTTGGTGGCGAGCGACATAGCGAGCCACCTCACCGCCGCCCGTCGAATGTCCGATATGAATCGCGTCGCGCAGGTCGAGGTGTTCGGTCAGCGCCGCGAGATCGGCAACCCAGTGGTCCATGTCGTTGCCGGTGCTGGGCTGGTCGGACCGGCCGTGGCCGCGCCTGTCGTGGGCGATCACTCGATACCCTTGACGAAGAAAGAAGGTCATCTGAGCATCCCAGTCGTCCGCGCTGAGCGGCCAGCCGTGGCTGAAAACGATCGGCTGACCCGATCCCCAGTCCTTGTAGAAGATATTCACTCCGTCGTTCGTAGTTATCGTGGACATGGCTTTCTCCTTTGATTGCCGCGCATAAGGGTCATCACTCGCTGTCGCGGCGGTGCGGCAAAGCACGCGAATGACGGCAGCGAAGTGCCGAGAAAGGTAGACCCGCGCGAAGTGGTGTACAAAGACCTTATGAGTGATTCGTCTATGCCGCAGAGGCATAGCAAGGAGATCCTGTGGAACTCCGCCATCTGCGTTATTTCGTTGCCGTCGCCGAAGAAGGCAGTTTCCTCACCGCCGCGCAGCGACGCCTTCACACGTCGCAGCCCTCTCTGAGCAGGCAGATTCGAGATCTTGAACTCGAGGTCGGCGCGAAACTGCTCGAGAGACAAGCGCGTGGCGTACTGCTAACCCAAGCCGGAAAAGTGTTCCTCGATCACGCGCGTTTGGCGCTCGCGCAAGTCGATGCTGCTGCTGAGGCGGCTCGGCAGGCGGATAGGCCTCAGAAGCGGAAGTTCGCCATGGGGTTCCTTGCCGGACAAGAAGTCGTCTGGTTGCCCCATGCGCTTCCAATCATTCGCCAGGAAGCTCCAGACGCTGAAATCATGCTCGCAAGCATGTCCTCGCCGGATTTAGCTCAGGAGCTCATGCGGGGGCGGCTCGATGTTGCTTTCCTTCGTGCTGAAACTCAGAGCGCCGGGGTCTCTTTCAGATTCCTATCGAGGGAACCACTCATCACGGTGCTACCGGCCGACCACCGCCTAGCATCGTGCAGGAAAATTCGACCTGAAGACCTCGCCCGCGAGACGTTCATCAGTTCGGCCAGAACATCGCCCGTGCTGAAATCTGTCGTTCAGGAATACGCCTCGAAAATCGGGATCGCGCTCCATGCCGAATATGAAGCCGAGAATCTCTCGTCGGCGATGTCGCTTGTGGCATCGACCGGAGGAGTGACGCTCATCCCGCTCTACGCACAGAACATGCTCACACCGAACGTTGTAGCTCGAGCGCTTGACGGCGAGCCTCCAATGATCGACCTCAATCTCGGCTACAACGAGGCAAATTCCTCGCCGTTGTTACGGAGGTTCTTGTCCCGGGCCGATGAAATGGTCGCGAACGTCGAGAATCAGAGCATCATCCGATACGCTGGCGCTCTGTAAGTCTCAAGCGGTCTATCTACCGCGTCGCGGCGGAGTCACAGTGGCTCAAAGAGCCTGGGCGCGTCGTTCTCTATCGACCCGAGGCTCTTGAAACGGCCTCGTAGGAGAACTTCGGCTCGCTCGAAGATTTCAGTATCTCGAGGGCGGGGTCATGGACGTCGCTCGACACCAACCCGGCGCGTGTAGGGTAGAGCGGCTCCACGTCCTTCGACTTACGCCGCGCCCTCGGAGCCAATTCGACCAAGTCTGTTCCAGGAGGATCGTCGGAGCGGGCAAGGTGGAAGCCGTGGTCGTCGGATGGCAAGGCAAGCGCGGTGCAGTAGTGGAAGGAATGAAAAAGATCGGACTCGATCTTGGCCTAGAAACCCGCAGTAGACATTGACCGCAAGGGGCTCACGTGACCTAAACAACAGTAGGAACAGGACACGAAGACAAGAATCCACTAGTGTCTTTGTCCGTAACGTGAGTTCGAATACTAAGTACCCCGCCATCGACCCTGTCTGTTAGAGACAACGATTCGATAGGACCTGCAAATCGCGCCAAGTGGCGCGATTTTGCTTTACGCAGTCCGAACTGCTCGGCGCGCGATCGCGTCACGTTGGCCGCTCGCTTGAGCTGACCAGGCGTCACACGCCGCGTGCTCACTCAAGTCGTTCGAAGGCTTTAAGCGCCGGAAACCATCGCATCCAAAGTAACGCGACCGCGATCGTCGCGATGCCGCCGAAAGCGACGGCCGGTACCGCGCCGACCAGGCTCGCGAGGATTCCGCTTTCGAACTGGCCGAGCTCGTTCGATGCGTTCACGAAGAGATAGTTGACGGCGCCGACACGGCCGCGCAGCGCGTTGGGCGTCGAGATCTGCACGAGTGCGATGCGGACGATCATGCTGATCGTATCCGCGGCGCCGAGGATCGCCAGCGCGAGCATCGAGAGCGCGATCGATGATGAGAACGCGAACACGACCGTTGCCGCGCCGAACACGATGACGGCCTGGAACATGCGCTGTCCGACCCGCCGCTCAAGCGGATGCCGCGCGAGATACAGCGTCATCAGAAGCGCGCCGACCGCCGGAGCACCGCGCAGCATGCCGAGGCCCCAGGGTCCCGTGTGCAGAATGTCCTTCGCGTAAATGGGCAACAGCGCAGTCGCGCCGCCGAGCAGCACCGCGAAAAGATCGAGCGAGATCGCTCCGAGAATGGTCGGATGCCGCCAGACGAATTTCGCGCCGGCGAAGATATCCCCGGAGGTGTTCGCATCATCATTGCGATCATCCGCCTCGACACGGATCGCGCCGCTGAGCATCGCGGCCACGAGCCATGAGACGGCAATCGCGGTGTACGTCGCACCCGGCGACAGCGCGAACGCGAGGCCGCCGAGCGCGGGGCCGCCGATGACGGCGAGATTCAGGATGCCGGTGGAAAGCGCCGTGCTTTTCTGCATCGTCCCCGTCGGCGCGACCAGTGGCAGCAGTGCCGCCGTCGCCGGACTTTCGAACGCGATCGCGATGCCGAACACCGCGACCGCAGCGAAAATACCGGCCGCACTCAACCATCCACCGAAGCTGCCGGCTGCGAGAAAAACGGCCGCCAGCGCTTGTGCGATTTGGCAGATCTGCATGATGCGCTGCCGGTGGTAGCGATCAGACGCGTGTCCGGCGATGAAGGTCAGCACGGCGGTCGGCAGAAACTGGACGAGGCCGATCATGCCCAGCGCAAACGCGCTGCCCGTCATCGCATAGATCTGCCAGGCGACGGCGACGGCGGCGATCTGGTACGCGAATTCGCTGAGGCCTCGCGCAGCGAGATACGCGAGAAACGCCGGCGAGGAGAGCGGCGTCGCCGCTTTCGAAGAGATGCCGGGCGTCATGCGATGACTCCGGCCGTGCGCAGCGATAGATGCACAAGGGAAAGGCTATTCAAAGTCGTCATGGGTGATCTCCAGATAGTGCGATAGGGAGATCCGCGGCGCGGTGCGCAGACGCGAGGGGTGTCGGGAACGATCGGACGCAGCCCATTCAAGACGAGCCGGCGGACGAACCCAACAAGGAATTGCGTATCGAGCGATCACGTATCCATACCCAGCGTTGACCGCGCCTCGATGCAAGCATCGGTGCGGAGCAGCGCGTTGGTTGACGTGAACGCTTACGACTGCGAGAGCAGCGCGCGAATGTATATCAGGCGGAGACGATGCGAGACAAGCCTCGCAGACGGAAGCTCATCGGCTCTTTGTCTGGATTCCTTCCTAAACGGCGTTTGTTTCTGTCGACGCAATCTACGGGAGGTCCCATGCTCGTGTCGCGCACGCATGTTCCAGTCGCAAGAACCGGTTTGTTTGATGTTTCCCGCGGTTTCGCGATGCTTGCGGCCGCGGTGCTGTCGCTCGAGGCGGCGAGCAACGCGGCAGGCAAGGGCAATGAGACAACGGGCACAGTCCTCGCTATCACCAGTTGCGCGGACGCCGGCCCAGGCACGCTGCGCGAGGCGTTGGCGACGACTCCACCGGCAACGATCGACGTCAGCCAGCTGCCGTGCGCGGACCGCACGATCACGCTCACCAGCGGCGAAATCGCGTTCAACAGCGACAGCCCGCTGACGATCACGGGTATCCAGCAGCCGAGACCGGCCGGTGTCACGATTCCTCGCACGATCATCGATGGCAACGGTGCGAGCCGCATCTTCAACCAGCACGGTACGGGTTTCCTCCAACTCGTCGCGATCGAGCTTCGCAACGGCCAGTCGGCCGGGCCGGGCGGGTGCCTGCGAACGGAAGGCGATCTCGCACTGACATCGAGCATCGTCGACGGCTGTTCGGTCGTCGCGACGGACTTCGGCAACGGCCTCGGTGGCGGCGTCTTCGTCGCCGGCGATCTCACGCTTATCGGAAGCGTCATCAGCGGCAACAGCGCAACGGGCGACTCGTTCATCGAAGGCGGCGGTGCTGCGGCCGGGCGGCTCGAAATGAGCTACAGCACGGTTGCCGACAACAGCGCGATCGCGGCGAGCGTGTTCGGCTTCGGTGGCGGACTCTATGTGACTGGCGACGCGGATATCGCGAGCTCGACGATCTCCGGCAACCATGCGACGGACATCGGCGGCATCGATCTCCTGGGCGCCGATGGAGCGGCGACACTGCGCATCGCAGACAGCACGATCTCGGGCAACGAAGGCAGCAGTGTCGGCGGTCTGCTAGCGCTGCAGTCGCCGGTCACGATCGCTTCTTCGACGATTGCGTTCAACACGGCGACTGCTGAGACAGGCATCGGTGGGATCGCCGTCGGCAACTCGCCGACGCTCGAAAGCACGATTCTCGCGAACAACATCGGTTTGGATGCGGGTCAGCAGTGCGTGACGCCGCCGTGCGGCCTTCAGATCGATGGCGCGAACAATCTGATCGTGACGAGCAACCTGCCAGTGCCTTCCGACACGATCGCCGACGATCCAGAATTGCTGCCGCTGCGCGACAACGGCGGCACGACCTCGACACACGCGCTCGCGGCAGCGAGCCCTGCGATCGACCACGGCAATGCCGTCGGCGTCGGCGCAGGAACGCTCACATACGATCAGCGCGGCCCTGGCTACGTCCGCGTCGTCGGCGCGGCCGCGGACATCGGCGCGTATGAAATCGGGAGCGGGCCAGACATCATCTTCGCGGACGGGTTCGACTGTGGCGAAGCTGTTGTCTCGCGCAATCCGCAAATTTGCGCTTAGCCAGAAAAATCAGAGGCGTTCGATCCCTCGCCATGAGCGCAGTGCCATCGAGCTTGCTCCGAGAACAACGGTCGGACGCTAGGAGCTCAGATCGTAATGCGAAAGCCTGCAACACCGCGTTCATGGATCGAAGCCGTCGACGAACAAGCGATCGCTCGACGCGGGGCCCGTGAGCCGCGTGGCTGCGAGGTACGCGTTTCCGGCCTGGCGCGTCGTGCCGGCCAGATAAATCTCACCTGCGCCGCCGCGCGCGAGCCCGCGCGGCTCGTCGTCGCCTCCTCAGCGTCATTTCCTGACATTCCGGAGAACCCCAAGTGCGACGGGCGTCAGCGTCAGCGGTGTCATTTTCCTGAGCTGGGAAAACGAGCCTGTGTCATCCCGCCTCACCACATCACGAAATCGCACGTTATCGAAAAACGATCGTGCCAGGCTTCGCGGCGTCGCCGCCCTCACGCAGCGCCTCTGAAATCAACGAGATAAATCGGCAGTACCTCGCGCGAACGCTGTGCGGAGCGTCGCGAACGGCAAGTCGGCGTCGAATTCGACCGGAAGGGACGGTGCCGTGATCTCTGAATGGCTCGGTTCTTGAAGCGAATCCGCCCCGATGCAGCGGGCTCATCGCAGATGCATCTCGCGAACCTGCAACGCACGCGTTCCAAAGAGATCGACAGAATCTACGGTGAGGATTGTTCGTGATCAGTACCTACAACAATTGGCTCGTCGTGTTGTCGCTGATCGTCGCCTCCTTGGCGTCTTACACGGCGCTTGATCTTGCGGGCCGCATTTCACTCCTCACGCAGCCTCGACATCGCCAGGTTTGGCTTCTTGGCGGGGCGGCCGCGATGGGGGTGGGTATCTGGTCGATGCATTTCATTGGAATGCTCGCTTTCTCCCTGCCCATTCCGCTGGGCTACGACCTTGGTATTACCGCCGGATCCTTGGCGATCGCCATTCTGGTGTCGTACTTCGCTCTCTATGTCATCACGCGCGCGCGATTGACGCTGCCGCGTCTTGTGACGGGCGGCATCCTGATGGGGTTCGGCATTGCCGGCATGCATTACACGGGCATGGCGGCCATGCGCATGCAACCTGGCATCGACTACGATCCGGCGTTGTTCGCCGCATCGATCGTGATTGCCATCGTTGCGTCCAATGCGGCGCTGTGGATTGCGCACACGCTCAGCGATGCGGCGCAGACCAACGTGCTGACCAAACGGATCGGCGCCGCCATCGTGATGGGTTTCGCGATCACGGGGATGCACTACACCGGCATGGCAGCGGCTCACTTCGCGCCGGGCGCGATCTGCGGCGCGGCGCGCGGGATCAATTCGCCATGGCTCGCCACGACGATCACGCTGTTCACGTTCGCGATCTTGACCGTCACGCTGATGCTCTCGCGTTTCGATGCGCGAACCACGTACCTTCAAAGCTCTGTGTCGCAGCTCAACGGTCAGATCATCAAGCTTGCGACGTTCGATACCTTGACGGACCTCCCGAACCGCCGAACGTTGACCGAATATGTCGAGCGCGCCATCCGCACGTCGCGACGCAATCGCCGCCGATTCGCAGTCCTGTTCATGGACCTTGACGGCTTCAAGACGATCAACGACTCCCTCGGCCACTCCGCCGGTGACGATGTCCTCAGAGCGTTTGCGCAGCGACTGCTCCAGTGCGTGCGCGGCGTCGATACCGTCGCACGGCTCGGCGGCGATGAATTCGTGGTGCTGTTGGAGGACATCGGCTCGCCTCAAGAGGCCGAGCGCATCGCTGAAAGCGTCCTCGAGCGGATGCGCGGCGGGACTTGGATGGACGGTCAGCCGTTGCATGTGACACCGAGTATCGGCATCGCGCTGTATCCGGACGACGGTGACAACGTGGACGTTCTGCTCAAGAACGCGGACGCTGCCATGTACGCAGCCAAGCGGGCGGGTCGCGCGACGTACCGGTTCTTCCATGCAACCATGAACGACGCTGCGACCCGCACCCTTCAGATTCAGAACGCGTTGCACGACTCGCTTCGCTCGGGCTACTTTTTCCTGGAATTTCAACCCAAGTTTCGTTGCGACACGGGCGCGTTGGTCGGCGCCGAGGCGCTGATCCGGCTGCGCCATCCAGAGCTTGGCCTGCTGATGCCGCTGGAATTCATATCGATCGCCGAACGCTCGGGGCAGATCGTGTCGATCGGCTATTGGGTCGCCCGCGAAGCGTGTCGACAAATCCACCGCTGGGAAACGGAGGGAATGCCCGGGGTCAAGGTCGCGATCAACCTGTCGCCGCGCCAATTGGCTCAGCCAGATCTCGTGGCGCGTATGGTCGAGATCGTGCGTTCCGAAGGGGTTTCGTGCGAACAGATCATGTTCGAAATCACCGAGAGCGTCGCAATGCAGGACGCACCCAGAACGATCGAGATGATCAGCGAGTTCCGGGAATGCGGGTTCGAGATTGCGATCGACGATTTCGGAACCGGCTACTCAAGTCTTGCCTACCTGCAGCAATTCCACGTCAAGCAATTGAAGATCGATCGCGTCTTCACCCACGGACTGGATGATCACGGTCACAGCGGCAGCGCCATCATCGCGGCGGTCATTGCCCTCGCGCACTCCCTCAAGATGGATGTCGTCGCCGAGGGTGTCGAAACTTGGTCTCAGCATGAAAAACTGCGTGCCATGCTGTGCGATGAAATGCAGGGATTCCTCTTGGGACATCCGTTGACGCCCGACGCACTCGGTGCGTTCATGAGCGAACGTCGAAATTCTTAGCCTCATCGGAGGGCGGCGGCGATTCTGGACAAAGACCCAAGGACTTCGAAATCGCGCCAAATGGCGCGATTTCGCATGTAGGGACAGGCCCGCTTAACCGAAGTCCGCCTCGAACACCTGCCGCACTTCGCAGTCCAACTCCCAGCCGTCAGCGACGTGCAGCTCGACGAAGCGTTCCGTCAGCGCGATCGCCTCATCCAGCGACTCGGCATCGAGCATGGCGTAACCGCCGATCACTTCCTTCGTTTCGGTGAACGGCCCGTCGACGACGCTGAGCTTGCCGCCGCGCAGGCGCACGCGCTTGCCGTTTGCAGTCGGCGAGAGGCCCGCCGTGTCGAGCAGCTTTCCGGCGCTTTTCATTTCGGTCATGAGCTTGCCCATCTCGCTCATCAACCGCTCGCTGGGCTGCTTGCCGGTGTTTTCTTGGACTCGGATCAGGGAAAGAAATCGCATCGTTGGTCTCCTAAGTAGTGGAATGGATCGGCAAGTTGGCGCCGCTTCCATAGGGACGACGAACGAGGCGGGCCGAAATCGACAAGTCGGGTCTCGGTCGCGGCAATCGATCGGCGGTTTCGCCCCCCAGAGCTTCCAGCTCGGATGCGGCTTCGTTCATATACGGCGCGCAGAGCGCTACGCTACGGCTCCGCTCGCCAGGAGAACACACATGAAACGAGTTACCGGAATCGGAGGAATCTTTTTCCACGCCAAGGACCCGGCTGCCCTGCGCGCTTGGTACAAGACACACTTAGGCATCGATGTTCAGGGATGGGGCGGAACGGCGTTCAGTTGGGCCGATGCCGATGGGAACCCCATGGAGGGAACCACGGTCTGGTCGATCGGCGCAGCCGATAGCAATCAGTTCGCCCCCAGCAAGTCGTCTTTCATGATCAATTATCGGGTCGAGAACCTGGCCGCACTTCTTCAGGCGCTTCGCGAGGAAGGCTGCAACGTTCTCGACAAGATGGATGACTCGGAGTACGGCAAGTTCGGATGGGTCGTCGATCCCGAGGGCAATAAGGTGGAGCTCTGGGAACCGCCGCCGGGTCAATAGGCCGCGTTGACCCGAACCATTCGCAATTCCGGGAACAACAATTGCCAAGGAAGTCGATAACCTTCATCGCTTGCACCCAGGTACTACGAAAGGGAGAGCGGCAGTGGCCAGCAAAAACACGATTTGCCTTTGGTACGACGGCACCGCCTTGGATGCGGCAAGGTTTTATGCGTCGACGTTTCCGGACAGCGCGGTAGGCAGGATCCACAACGCACCCAGCGACTATCCTTCGGGTAAGCAAGGCGATGTCTTGACGGTCGAATTCACCGTCATGGGTATTCCTTGTCTCGGCTTGAACGGAGGTCCGGCGTTCAAGCACAACGAGGCGTTCTCGTTCCAAGTCGCGACCGACGATCAGGCGGAGACCGACCGCTTGTGGAACGCCATCGTCGGAAACGGTGGCGAGGAAAGCGCATGCGGCTGGTGCAAGGACAAGTGGGGTCTGTCGTGGCAGATAACGCCTCGGATTCTCATGGACGCGCTAGCGGATCCTGATCATGCGGCGGCCAAGCGCGCCTTCGAGGCGATGATGCAGATGGGAAAGATCGACATCGCTGCGATCGAAGCGGCACGACGAGGCTAGCGCCTCACCTGGCGCGGCTCTTGTCGCAGCAGACCGAGCGCTGAGCGGTAGGAAAATTCGCACACCCCGATGCTGCTCTTTGCGATTGGCAAAAGCAGCCACCCGGCGTAACAAGGGCGATGAGCGAAAGCAGCCTCGATAAGCGGATGCCCCTTCGCGCCGCGGCCTTTCGAAATGCCGTGTCCAGGCCCGGCGACCATCGTCTGGCTTCGATCGATTGGGCGATCAGCAACAAGGCGGTCCGTGCGTCGATGACCGGCCAGGCCTCATCGTCCATTTGATCGCGGCGCACGGGTTTTCCGAGGGCGCCGGCTCGCCGAATCGCGTCGATCCGCGTGCCCTTGCTGCGCTGCTGGCGATGTGAGGCTTTGCGGGTCCTCAGCGCGATTTCGTGCTGTTCGCGACCTTGGGCTCGATATCGGCTTCCGATTCGACGCCGGGGTCGCGACCTTGCGTGGTATTGACGTCACGCGCGACGTACTTGCCTTGAATGCGCGTACTCAAGAACTGCTCCGGGTCGCGCGCATTCGCCAGCGCCGTGAAGAGACCGGGCGGCACGCCGTAGTAGTCGGTGACGCGGCCGTTCTTGAACGCGAGGCGCAGTCGCAGCAGCCTCTGGGCGAAGCTCGCCTTTTCGACATGACGGGAGTCGATTCGCACGACGTCCATAGGCCAATTTTTCAGTTGTGAACATGAACGGCAGCCGACAATAACCGCCGTTTTCGAGATTATCTCGTCGGGCTCGGCGCCGCGCGTACGTGCGTGCTGTGACCGCGTGCGGAGCCCGTTGCCGGGACGACGTCGAACGCGTGCTCGTAGTCGTGGCCTTCGTATTGGGCCAGGACATGCCAGCGTCCGACTGGCGTGTCGCCCGGCAGCACGAAACCCCAGGCCCAGCCGGCACCGGAATAGAACGGGCGCGGCAGATTCTGGCTGGCCAAGTCGAAATCCCATTGCGCCATTGCGCTGCCGTCGGGGCGCGACAGCGTGAAATGCGTGATCTGACCGTTGCGCTGATCGCTGTACGCAGCGAAGACCCATAAGGTGTCGCCGGGCAGGAAGCGATCCTGGAAGTGCGGCTCTTCGTGCACGGGCGCGCCGTTTTCGACGCCGCAATCGACGAAGTCTGGCTCCGCCGAATGCGTGGTGAGCGCGTCGATGCGCGGCGATTCGTAGGGCTGGAATGCAATCCACCGATCCGGCGCGGCGTTGCAGGCGCCGTGATACGGGTCGACGACCGCATCCGCGCCGTCGCGCAGCTCGAAATGAAGGTGCGGCAGGCTGGATGGCCCGGAGCTGCCGACGAGGCCGAGAAAATCGCCGGCGGCGACGCGATCGCCGACGCCGTGTGTCGTCAGCGAGCCGTTCTTCATGTGCAGGTACCACGCAGTCAGGCCGTCGTCTTGGCGCACGAAGACGGCGTTGAATCCGCTGTTGCCCTGGATCGCGCAGTCGCGGTCGAAGTTGCCGTCGATCTTCTCGACGATCACGCCCGGCGCAGCGGCGACGATTTGGATGTCGTCCGAATCCATCATCAGCCACGGATAAGGCCAGAGATAGAAATCGGTGCCGCCGTGGTTGTAGCCGGTGTCCAGATCGTAGCTTCGCGTGCCGCAGGTGTAGTCCTCGGCCATGCCCGGATATCGAGGATCGTGGTCGACGAAGTAGCCGATGCCGTAGTAGCCGAACGGAGTGAAGCCGGAGGCGGGAGCGAGTGGCCACGCGAGATTCGCCGTCTCGGCGGAAATGATCGGATTGAGCTTCCCCGCGTGCTGCAATTCCGCGATCCGGAGGCGAATGCGGGATGCGAGCGCCGCCTGCTCATCGAACGTGCTGAAATCGAGCGTATCGGGCGCCAGAGCGACGAGGCGCGCGATCGGAGCCGCATTTTCACCACCGTCCGGTGCGGACGCCAGCATCAAGACCGAAAGCAAGAGCGGCGGCATGGGCGGCTCCACGAAGTCTTTCGTCGAGCAGTACCTTAGCACCGGCGATGGCGGTCGTCACCGCAGAAAATCCGGCGTTTTCAGGTGCTCATTCCGAGCAACATACGCCCCCGCATGGCCTTTTCAATGAAAGTTTCACGCTGAAAAGGGCCTTCGCTGTCACAATATACGGTTGTGGGAGCGGGTTTGTGCGTATTTTTTGAATGGAGCGTTACATGGCGTATGACATTGGAATGGGCTGCTGCGCGGAAATCGACGAGAAATCCGTGGTGGTGAAGCTCGACAGCGTGATGGTCAGGAAATTGTCGCCCGCGCAGCCGTGGCGCCGGTCCGGCACCAGCCTTTTGCGATTCGACCGCAAGCTGTGCAGCGCGACCCGCCCACCGCAATTGAATCACGAGCTCTATATCGACAGTGCCGCGCTTTCGCGCAAGACGCCGGCTTCGCTCGATCTCGAGGGCAACGGCGTCAATATGTCGGTGGATTTGCGCGTCATTCTGGACGGCCTCGATCCGCTGCCGGCGCCCGCGCCGAAGCCCAAATCGTCCGCTTCGCACCGTTCCTCCCGATAATCGCCGAGGGCGCCTTCGCGTTGGCGAAGGCGCTCTTCTCGCCCTTGCGCGATTCGGCGTCCGCCGGCAATTCGCATTACCCTCACGTCCGATAGGGAAAATCCCTCAAACCGGTAAGCGTTCACATTTCGCTTACAGAGGCCATACGAGGCTTCGCGGCAAGGCGGCATGGTCCGTGCTTCCACAGCATGGACTCCAGGGGATCGTATGAAGATTGGGCGGCGATGGTCGGGCTTCGCGTTGGCGGCACTGCTCTTTTGCGGAGCGGTCTCGACGGCGCGCGCACAGGTGGCCGTCACGATCGACGGTGATACGGCGTTTGCGACGATTTCGCTGCCGGACGGAAACGGCGGGACTTACGACGCTGACGTTACGATCGTCTTCGATACGCCGGGGAATCTCTCGGTCGAAAGCCTCAATCTGACGGCCGAGGTGGTCGATCCGTCCAACATGGGCAGCCGGCTGCCCGGCGGCGTCACCGTCGATCCGCGGTTTCCCGTGATGATCACGGTGGAACCACCTGATTATGATTGGATTTTTACGACCGGATCGGATGGCGGTAACGACAACGGCGAAGGCTATCTGTCGTTTCACAATACCTACGCGTTCGAAATCCATACGCACGACCTCACGTATACGCCGGGAACAACGTACCGTCTGTTCAAGGCGCCGGTCGATGGCAGCTTCGATGACATCACCAACGAAGTCCTGAGCGGCAGCGTGCGTGCGCGCGGCCGGCATGGCGCGTTCTCGCAATTCATGATCGTTTCTGACACCCGGCTGCCGCTGGTTGTCGCATTGGCGAAGCTCGTCGCGCTCGACCTGCGCATTGTCGGGGCGATTCTTAGTGACGTGTTGCGGTTGGACCTTCTGCAACTCATCAGCAAGATACAGGTATTGATCCTGATCGACGTGCAGGCCGCGATTGCCGCACTTGACGAGCTGATCGGAGACGTCGAAGCGAACTCGGGCACAGAAATCTCGAATCTTTGGACCGCCCGTCACGACACGGTCAACGATGCGGGCGAGATACTGGCTGACGCATACACGCTACGCTACAGCATGGTATTGCTGCAGGGTCCGACGGCCGCGTCCCACTGATCGTATGCCAGCCCGCTTCAACGCCTACATGCCGGACGCCGCGGCAGTCGTCCGACTGCTCGACGACGACACCAACTATCGCATCGGCCGCTCGTCCGATTGCGAAGTGCGCGTCGATCATTTCTCGATTTCGCGCTTCCATGCCGAGCTTCGCGGCAGCAAGAGCGAATGGTACCTGCACGACACCGGCAGCAAGAACGGCCTGCGCGTCGACGGCCATCTCGCGCTGCGTGCCGATTTCGCCAAGTCCAGCTGGTTCTCGATCGGCGATGTCTACTGCTGGCTCGAAGTGCTCGACGATGAGACGGCCCAACGGCACCGCGCAGAAGGCGAGACACGGCGCGCGACATCGCGCGCGCTGTCCCAGCAATTGATGCCGGCGCTTGGCATCGGTGCGCTGATTCCGCAAACGCTCGACGTCGTCCTGGAGCTCGCCGGGCTCGAACGCGGGTTCGTTCTCTATTCCGGCGAAGGCGAAGCCTTGCGCGTGCGCGCGAGCCGCGGGTTCGCCGTCAACGACATCGCGAGCGCGCATTTCGCCGGCAGTGCGGCTGCGGTCGAGCGCGCGATCGTCGACGGCAACAGCGTCGTTTGTTGCGACGCGGCCGAATCGCCTTGGCTCGGCGTGCGGCCGAGCGTGCGCCTCGGCGGCATCCGCGGTCTCGTCTGCGTGCCGCTCAGGCTTTCCGGCAAATCGGTCGGCGCGATCTACGCCGACAGTCGCAAGCCAGGACCGCCGGTCACCGAGCTCGATCTCGAATTGATCGAGAACGTCGCCCGCCACGCCGCCGCCGCATTCGAAGCGGCACGGCTCGAAAGCGATGTCGCCGACGTCGTGCGTTCGGCGGCGGATGCGGGCATTCGCGCTCCGCTCTGGTCCGACGTACGCCCGCCGCGAGCGTCACCGCCGCAAGCACCGCCGGGCGACCGATAAGACAACGTTTTCGGTGCCGCCGGCCGGGCGATGTCCGGACTGCGGCGGGCTCGGCTGTCCGATCGTGGGCCGACGCGCTATCGTGCGCCCATGACCAGCGACGCCGCTCTGCGAGCGCCCGATTCCCCGAAAACGGCGGCCACGCTGACCGGGCAGGTTTCCAATGCGGAGCTGCGCTCGGGCGACATGCTCGGCAGCCGCTTTCGCATCGAATCGCTGCTCGGCGTCGGCGGCATGGGCGTGGTCTACAAGGCTCGCGATCTCTCGCTCGATATCGACGTCGCGATCAAGCTGCTCCGGCCCGAGCTTGCGCGCCGGCCCGGCGCGTTCGAGCGCTTCCGCAAGGAGCTCCTGCTCGCGCGCCAGGTGTCGAGCCCGCACGTCGTGCGCATTCACGATATCGCCGAGCACGAAGGCCGCTGGTTCATCAGCATGGATTTCATCGACGGCGAGTCGCTGGAAGGCTACCGCGACCGCGTCGGCAAGATTCCGCTCGACGGCGCGCTCGCGATCACGCGCGGGCTGCTCGAGGGACTTTCCGCCGCGCACCAGCGCGGCGTGATCCATCGCGACCTCAAGCCAGCCAACGTGCTGCTCGATCAGTCCGGCCATCCATACATCACCGACTTCGGCGTCGCGCGCAGCCTCGGCGCGACCGGGATGACCCAGAGTGGCGTCATCGTCGGCACGCCCGAATATCTCTCGCCCGAGCAGGCGCGCGGCGAGCCGGCCGATGCGCGCAGCGATCTCTATACGACCGGATTGATCCTCTACGAAATGCTGACCGGCGCGTTGCCGTTCGCCGGCGGCACGCCCGCGGAAACCGTGATCCAGCGCATCGTGCGCGCGCCGCCTTCGCTCGCTCGCGCACGGCCGGATCTGCCGCGCTGGTTGCATGCGTTGAGCGACCGGTTGTTGAAAGTGAATCCCTCGCATCGCCTCGCGAGCGCGAAGGAAACGTTGCGCGCGCTCGACACCAAGCGCGTTCCGCGCCAGCCGCTGAACCGCCGCGCGATCTTCATCGCCACGCTGATCGCTGTGACGATCGGCGCCGCCGCAGCCTACGTCTGGCAGCATCGTGGTCCACTGCGACAGATCATCGCGCCGATCGCCGTCGCGACGCCGCGCGTCGCGGTGCTGCCGTTCTCGGCGCCGCACGACGACGCGGAAGCAGCCGCGATCGCGCGCGCGCTCGAGGAATATTCGCGCGAATGGCTGCGCAGCGATCCCAAGCTCGCGGTCGTGCCGCGTGCGCGCGTGCGCGATGCGATGGCGCGCACTGCGCCGGATCTGCACGGCGATGCGCTCGCGCGTCAACTACCCGACATCGCGCGCGCTGCAAACGCGAGCCGTGTTCTGCGCGGAACCCTGGTGCGCGACAAGAGCGGCCTGAAGCTCGATCTCGTCTGGCAGGATCCCGACGACGCATTGCCGCCGGCGAACATTGCCGTGCAAGGCGCCGACGCGGCTGCATTGCTCGCCGCGTATCAAACGTCGTTGCGCGCCTCGCTCGCTTCGGCGAGCGTGCGCATATCCGAGCCGCCGCCGCTCGCGCCGGCGGCGCTGCCCGCGTTCGGCCGCGGGCTGATCGCGCTCGACGAGAAGAAACCGGACGCCGCGTCAACCGAGCTTGCGGCGATCACGCCACCGCTCGGCGCGCTGATCGAACGGCCGCTGCTCCAAGCGCAGGAAGCCGCTCGTCAGGAGCTGCCCGCGCAGAACACGCGCGAAGATGCGATCAAGCGCTTTGCGTCGGATCCGAGCCCGGCTGCGCGCGAGGTGTATGCGCGCGCGCTATCCGGTAGCGGCAGCGCCGAGCCGTCGACGCAGGCGCTTGCGCAAGCCGCGCAAGCATTTCCGCACGATCCAGCACTGGCCGTGCTGCGCGCCGAGACGCTCGACGAGAACGGCAACGGTACCGATGCGCTCGAGCTTTTGAAGCAGCAGGTCAAAGCGGATGATCAGGACGCGCGCGTGTGGTTCCTGCTCGGCCGCATGGCGATCCAGCAGGCGCAGGCGCGCCGCGCGGTCGACGAATATCTCTTGCGCGCGCTGGTGTTGAACGTGCGCTCGGGCGACGCAGCAGCCGAGGCCGAGACGCGCAATGCGCTCGGCGTCGGCTACGAGCATCTTGGCCAGCTCGATGCATCGGCCGAGCAATACGCGCGCGCTGCGGCGATGCGCGAGAAGCTCGGCGACAAGAACGGCCTCGCCAAATCGCTGCGCAATCTCGCGATCGTCGACGCGGTAATGGGCAAGCGCGACGAAGCCGAGAAGACGCTCGATCGCGTCAAGGGATTGCTCGAAGAGATCGGCGATCAGGCAAGCCTCGCTGATCTCCACAACGATCGCGGCGTCGTCGCCGAGGAGCGCGGCGATTTCGCTGCCGCGATCGACGCATACCGCGAAGCGCTCGCGATCCGACGCCAGCTCGACGATCCCGCGCTGATCGCCGAAAGCCTCGACAACATCGGCTTCAGCTCCTACCAGCTCGGCAAGTTCGACGATGCGCTGGTGTATTGGCAGCAGGCGCTCGCGCTGTATCAGAAGGTCGACGATCATCGCGGCGCGCTGCACGTCGAGCAGAGCATCGGGCTTCTCGATATCGCGCGTGGCCATTTCTCCTCGGCGCAGGATCGACTGCAGGAATCGCTGCGCAAGGCCGAGGATTCGCAGCTTCCCGAGGAAGTCGCGGCGGCGGAGGTCAATCTCGCGGATCTTTATCTCCTCGAAGGCCGGCTCGCCGATGCCCAGACCGCGGCCGATCGCGCGCAGCAGTTCTTCTCGCGGCGTTCGGACGAGCGAGGCGAAGTCGAATCGAATCTTTCCAAGGCGCGGGTCGCACTGGCGCTCGGCGACGGCGATCTTGCGGACAAGGCGCTGGCCGCGATATCGGTCGATAGCGTCAATACCGAGCAACGCGGCGCGTTCCTGCTTGCCTCCGCGCGCCGAGCGAGCCTCGCCGGCGACAAGGCGGCTGCCACCGCCAAACTCGACGAAGCCGTCAAAGCCGTCGCCGAATCGCATTCGGGAACCTTGGACTTCCGTCTCAAGGTCGAACGCGCGCGCGAAGCCGTTGCCGATCGCGACCACACACGCGCGGACAAGCTCCTCGCCGCGCTCGCAAGCCAGACGACGCAAATGGGACAGGTGCCGTTCCGGCTCGAATACCTGGAGCTCGACATCGCCGCGTCGCTCGCAGCCGGTCGCAAGGCCGACGCCGTCAACCGCTATCGCGAGGCGCTCGCGTTGCTCAAGGACGCGGGCCGTTACGCGCACGCGGACGCGCTGCACGCACTCGGTGCGCGCGCGTTTGCGGCGAACGGAGCCGAGGCGAACGCGGCGCTCGCCGCAGCGGACGCCGCGCGCAAGCAATTGCTCGCGGACGCGCCTGCCGAAGCGCGAGCCTCGCTCGAGCGCGAGCTCGCCCGGCGCTTGCAGCAGGACATCGGCGATGAACGATGACGCCGGCGAGCATGTAGAGCTTCGGCGCAAGCTCGGCGAAGTGTTGCAGCAGCAGCGCGAGCTGGTCGATCGGTTGCGGCAGGGTCAGGATTATTTCCAGCATCTGGCGCGATCGGTCTGGCGCGTGCAGGAAGAAGAGCGCCGCCGTCTCGCGTACGAGCTTCACGACGGCGTCGGCCACAGCCTGACCGCGCTGATCCATCTGATGGCGCAGGCGTCTGATGCGCTCGCCGAACGGCCCGACGAGGCGCGCGAGCGACTCGATCGCGCGCGCGAGGTTGCGCAGACGACGTTGCAGGAAACGCGCGCGCTGTCGCGCCTTCTGCGTCCGCAGATTCTCGACGATCTCGGTCTCGAAGCCGCGCTGCGGTGGCTCGCGCGCTCGTTCCACGACAATCATCAAATCAAGATCGGGCTCGATCTCGATCAACCGTTCCCGGATCTGGACGGCGATCTCTCGACGCTGGTGTTCCGCGTGATCCAGGAATCGCTGTCGAACGTCGCCAAGCACGCGTCGGCGCAATCGGTCGCCGTCGCGATTCATCGCCGCGCAGGCGCGATCACGCTCGCAGTGCGCGACGACGGCAGCGGCTGTGATCCGGCGGCAGCGCTCGACGCGGGCAGCCGGGGCCGTAGCAGCGGCCTCGGAGGCTTGCGCGATCGCGTGCGCCTCTTCGGCGGCACGCTTAGGATCGACTCGCAGCCAGGGGCGGGTTTCGTCGTTTCCGCTCAGTTTCCAACCCCCAACGCGGCTGGCAGACTGCCGCCATGATCCGCCTCCTGATCGCCGACGATCACACCGTGCTGCGCGAATGCCTGGTGACGACGTTGCGCGCGAGCGGCGATTGCCTGGTCGTGGCTGAAGCTGCGGACGGCATCACGGCGATCGAGCAGGCGCATATCGTTAAACCGGATATCGCCGTCGTCGATATCTCGATGCCGCGGCTCAACGGCATCGAAGTCGTGCGGCGCATGACCACGGAACTACCGCGCACGCGCGTGATCGTGCTGACCATGCACGAGGAAGAGGAATACGTGCTGCAAGTCGTGCGTGCGGGCGCGTCGGGTTATCTCGTCAAGCACGCGGCGACAGCGCAATTGCTCGACGCGATCCGCGCGGTCGCCGCAGGCGGTGTCTATTTTGGTCCGTATGCGACGCGCGTTCTCGCCGAGCAGCTACAACAGCCGCAGAAGATGACGGCCGATCCCTACGGCGCACTATCGGCGCGCGAGCGCGAAGTGCTGCATCTCGTCGTCGACGGCCTCACGATCAAGGAGATCGCGCAGCGCCTCGATATCAGTACGAAGACCGCGGAAAACCATCGCGGGCGCGTGCTGACGAAGCTCGGCGTGCGCAACAGCGCCGAGCTGGTGCGGTATGCGATGCGCAAGCATTTGGTCGAGTAAACTAGCGGCATGAGCCAAATCTCCGTCCCCGTGTCATACGGCGAGTTGATCGACAAGATCACGATCCTCGAAATCAAATCCGCTCGCATCCGCGATTCGGCGAAGCTTGCGAACGTGCGCGTCGAGCTCGATCTTTTGAGTGAAACATGGGGTAACGATCCGGCCTCACGCACCGATATTGCCGCCGAGCGCGGCGAGCTTCGCGGCGTGAACGAGGCGCTTTGGGACATCGAGGATCGCATTCGCCTCAAGGAACACGCGAAAGCGTTCGACGCGGAGTTCATCGAGCTCGCGCGCTCGGTGTATGTGCGCAACGACGAGCGTGCGGCGATCAAGCGCAGGATCAACGAGAAGCTGGGATCGACGTTGGTCGAAGAGAAGTCGTATCAGGATTACCGATCCTGAAGCCAGGAGAGTGCCATGCGTCTTTCCGTCCGCAATCAGCTCACCGGCAAGGTCGCGTCGATCGCGCCGGGTAGCGTCATGACCATCGTGAAGGTGACTTTGGACGGCGGTCAGACGATGACGTCGTCGGTCACGAAGGAAGCCGTCGAAGAGCTCGGGCTCAAGGTCGGGTCCAAGGTGACGGTGCTCGTAAAATCGACCGAGGTGATGCTCGGCGTCGAGTAGGCGTCCGACCTCTTAGAACCGAGCTTCAACGAACGCCTCGAACCGCTCGATCGCATCGTCGACCTCGACGAGATCCATCACGTCGCGATATTCGAGCTTGGTTCCCCACGGCAGCGCTTCGGCCGGCTTGCGCTTGAACTTGCGCGCGGCGGCATCGTAGCGATCGACGCACCACTGGCGATCGGAATACGGCCCCGAGCGCGCGGGATTGCTCGCTGCGTGCAAGCCCAGCACCGGCGTGCCGACCGCGTTCGCCATGTGCATCGGGCCCGAATCGGGACACAGCACGATCGACGCGCGCGACAAGAGCGCGAGTAGCTGCTTCAGCGTGTCCTTGCCGATGAGATCAAGCGGACGCGTGTGCATGTTCGCGAGGATCGCGTCTCCGAACTCGCGCTCGAACGCACTCGGACCGCCGCACAGCACGACGCGCCAATCGTGCTTGAGCGCTGCGTGGTCCATCACCGCGGCGTAGCGTTCGGGTCGCCAGTTGCGCAAGCGATGGCTCGAGCAGGGGCTGACCAGTAGCGTTGGCGTATCGCCGGGGAGATTCTTCTCGGCGAAGGCGTGCGCTTCGTTAGGAATCGGGATGTCCCAGCGGACTTCGGTCTGCTTCAAGCCGAGCGGTTCGATGAAGCTCGCCAGCGCTTCGAGCACGTGCTCGCCGCTTCGCGCCGGAATGCGGCAATTGACGAACAGCCCGTGCAGGTCTTTCGAGCGCGCGCGGTCGTAGCCGATCCGGAGCGGCGCGTTCACCGCGCGGCTCAAGAGGTTCGCTCGCAACGCGACTTGCATGTGCAAGAGCGCATCGAACCGGCGTCCGGCGAGTTTCTCGCGGGCGGCACGATGCGCCGCGCGGCCTTCGCGCTTGTCGACGACGATGAACTCGACGCCTTCAAGGTCACCGACCAGCTTGTATTCGAGCGCGCCGATCAGCCAGGTCAGCGCTGTATCGGGCCAGTGGCGCTTGAGCGTGCGGATCAGCGGAACGACGTGGGTGACATCTCCGATCGCCGAGGTGCGCAGAAGGCACAAAGCGGCGGGCGGTTGGGGGCTTGACCTTTGATCCATGCGGGTCTTGCTAGACTTCGTTAGCGTCCCGATCTTGAAGGGACCAGCCGGACAACTTGGCAGAGGCATGAACGAGGCGCAAGTCCAGCCCACCGCGAGCGGCGCGATTCTATACGACGCCGCAGCCTGCGATGGCGCAGAGCCCGACGAGGCGTGGTTCGATCCCGCGCATTGGGCCGCGCGCGGTGCCGCACAGGCGCGCAGCGGCGGCCGCGGCGGCGTGGCGTTCGTCCAGACGCCGGCCGGTGCCTGCGTGCTGCGTCACTACCATCGTGGCGGTCTCGCCGCGCGCTTCAGCGCGGACCGCTATCTCTGGACGGGCGCACGGCGCACGCGCGCATTCCGCGAATTCCAGCTGCTCGGTCAACTCGCCGGGCTTGGCCTCCCGGTACCCGCGCCGATCGCGGCGCGCTACGCGCGCGAAGGTCTCAACTATCGTGCGGATCTTCTGGTGCGATTGATTCCGTCCGGCGAGACGCTGGCCGAACGTATCGCGCGCGGCGCGCTCGACGCCGCGCTCGCCGATCGCGTCGGCACGACGATCGCGCGCTTCCACGCCGCCGGCGCGCGTCATGCGGATCTCAACGCACACAACGTGCTGATCGACGCGCGCGAAGCGATCTGGCTGATCGATTTCGATCGCGGCAGCCTGTGCAAGCCGGCGCTGTCGTGGCAGCAATCGAATCTCGCGCGGCTGCGCCGTTCGTTCGACAAGCTCGGAGCGAAGAAGCGCATGCCCGATTTCGATGCACGCTTCTGGCATCCGATGTTGTCGGCGTACCACGCGACGCTCACCGCGGACCGTGCTTCCGACAATTTGGGCGGAGTCGCGCGATGAGCTGGTCGCTTCGCTTCCTTGGCGTCGGCAGCGCGCAGGCGCCTGAGCTTGGCTCGGCGTCCGGCGTGCTCGAAAAGGATAGCGAGCCGTTCCTGATGATCGATTGCGGCCAGGAAGCACTGACGGCCTATCTCGATCGCTACGCAGCGCCACCGCGCGCGATCTACATCACGCACACGCACATGGATCACGTCGGCGGCCTCGAGCGGCTGTTCTACAAGATCTATTTCGATACGCGGCTTCGCGGCAGCGTGCGCTTGTATGCGCATGCTGCGCTGATTCCGTATCTGCAATCGCGTATTGCCGACTATCCGGAAGTGCTCGCCGAGGGCGGTGCGAATTTCTGGGATGCGTTCGCGCTGATTCCGGTATCGCGTGGGTTCTGGTATCGCGACGTCTGGTTCAACGTATTCGCGACTCGTCATCACGCACCGAATACTTCGTTTGGTCTTTCGCTCGCCGGAAGCTTTGTCTGGACCGGCGATACACGGCCGGTGCCGGAAATGCTCGCTCAGTATGCGGCTCACGGCGAGATCGTCGCGCACGATTGCGCGCTCGTCGGCAATCCTTCGCATACCGGCGTCGAGGACCTCGCTCGCGAATATCCGGCGGAACTTCGTTCGCGGCTCGTGCTGTATCACTACGCTTCGGAAGCGGACGCCGCCGAGCTCGCGCGTCACGGATATCGCATCGCACGCCGAGGCGACGCGCTGGCGCTGACTACGCCACGCATGCGCGCGCCGGTGTCCGAGGAGATCGGCTGATGGGCCGCGCGATTCCGCTGACGCTGCAAACGGCGCCGCGCGATCTTCGCGGTCGTCAGTTGACCGATCTTCGTATCTCGGTCGTCGACCGTTGCAATTTCCGCTGTCCTTATTGCATGCCCGAGGACGAGTATCCGCGCGATCATCAATTCCTGAGCAAGGCCGAGCGGCTGCGCTTCGAGGAAATCGAGCGCCTCGCGCAGATCTTCGTTGGTCTAGGCGTGCGCAAGCTACGGCTGACCGGCGGCGAGCCGATGCTGCGCCGCGATCTTCCGGAACTGGTACGCCAGCTTGCCGCGATTCCGGGCGTCGCGGATCTTGCGATGACGACGAACGGCAGTCTCCTCGCCGGCAAGGTCGATGAATTGCGTGCGGCAGGTTTGAAGCGCATCACGTTGAGCCTCGATACCATCGATCCGAAAACGTTCGCGGTGATGTCCGGCGGACGCGGCGATGTCGGTACGGTGCTCGACGCGATCAACGCGGCGGAGCGCGCTGGTTTCTCGCCGCTCAAGATCAACGCGGTCGTGATGCGCGGCGTCAACGATACGCAAGTCGTCGAACTCGTCGACCGCTTCCGCGGCACCGGCCATATCGTGCGCTTCATCGAATACATGGACGTCGGCACCTGCAACGACTGGCAGAAGGATCTCGTCGTGCCGAGCGCTGAGCTTCGCGAACGCATCGAGACGCGCTGGCCGCTGATCGAGCTCGAGCCGAACTACGGCGGCGAAGTCGCTCGGCGCTACGCGTTCGCCGACGGCGATGGGGAGATCGGTTTCATCAGCTCGGTCAGCGAGCCGTTCTGCGGCGATTGCTCGCGCGCGCGGCTGTCTGCGGACGGGCGTCTATACACCTGCCTGTTTGCGCAATCGGGCCACGATCTGCGCGGACCGATGCGCGCGGGCGCGAGCGACGCGGAATTGGCCGGCCTTATCAGCGCCGTCTGGAACGCGCGCGACGATCGCTACAGCGAAGTGCGCAGCGAGATGCGCTTGCACGAACGCGAGCGCGTCGAAATGTACGAAATCGGCGGCTGACCATGGCTCGCAAACTCACTCATGTGGACGAGAACGGCCGTCCGCGCATGGTCGATGTGCGCGGCAAGCGCGAGACGCGGCGCGAAGCGACCGCGGAAGTCCGCGTGCGATTTCCCGCGGACGTCGCTGCGACGCTGAAGGCGAAAGGGCTTCGTTCCGCGAAAGGCTCGATCGTCGACACCGCGATCATCGCCGGCACGATGGCCGCCAAACGCACGCACGACCTGATTCCGTTCTGCCATCCGCTCGCGATCGAGCACTGCGCGTTCGAGATCGCATTCGTTTCCGACGACGAGCTTGCGATCCGCTGCACCGTCGCGATCACGCACAAGACCGGCGTCGAGATGGAAGCGTTGACGGGCGCGAGCGTCGCTGCGCTGACGGTTTACGACATGTGCAAGGCGCTGTCGCATGAAATCGTGATCGGCGATCTTCGCCTGATCGATAAGAGAGGCGGCAAGCGGCGCGTGAAGCAGGGCAGGGCCGTCAAGTGAAGTACAAGCTTCTCTATTTCGCGAGTCTCGCCGATCGCGCAGGTCGCGCGGAAGAGCTGCGTGATACCAAGTCGCGCAATCCGCGCGAGCTCTACACCGAAACCGCACGCGATCACGGCTTTACGTTCGCGGCGGACAGAATCCGTGTCGCGGTGAATGGTGCGTTGGTCGGCTGGGATCATGCGCTCGCCGACGGTGACGAAGTCGTGTTCCTGCCGCCGGTTTCCGGCGGATGAATCGTTTTCGGCTCAGCGATACGCCGATCGACGCCGACGCGGAAAAGCGCCCGCTTGCGCACGTGGCTGCGGGCGGCTGCGTGACGTTCGAAGGCTGGGTACGCAATCACAACGAAGCGCGCGAAGTGCAACGGCTCGACTACCAGGCCTACGGCGCGCTCGCGCAAGCGGAAGGCGAAGCGATCCTCGCGGAGGCCTGCACCCGGTTCGAGCTTCGCGCCGCGCGCTGCGTACATCGCGTCGGCTCGCTCGCGATCGGCGATATGGCGGTCTGGGTCGGCACCAGCGCCGACCATCGCGGAGCGGCGTTCGATGCGTGCCGGTGGATCATCGATGAAGTGAAGCGACGTGTGCCGATCTGGAAGAACGAGCACTACGCCGACGGCGAATCCGGCTGGCTGCATCCGTAAAAAAAGAGGCCTTCCCGAAGGAAGGCCTCTGTCCGTAAATCCCTTCGCGAGAATCAGCGGGATTTGCGCAGTAGCGCGTGCGGTGCGCGCGGCGTCTGACGCAGCATCGGACGCGCGGCCGTCGTATCGATCGTCACATCGTCGATGAACACGTTGCCGTCCGTGCCGGTGCCGCCCGTGTCGTCGTACTCGTAGCGGAATTCGATCGTGTGCGTACCGCCGTCGGCGTACGTCGTGATGTCGACCGATTGCGTGACGAAATCGCCGTCGCCGGCTTCGGCGCTGACGTCGGTCGTCTGCACGGCGGTGCCGTCGACGGAAACGGTAAGCGTGCCGGCTTCGTCCGGTACGGCGTCGATCAAGCGCCAATAGTTGAGGAAGTGCTGGCTCGCGCCGATCGTGACGTCCTGCGAGGCCGTCTGCACTTCGGCGCCGCCGCCCCAGCCGCCGAACCAGATCGTCCACTCACCAGTGTGTGTTGCGATCGGATCGCCGTTGCCGTCGACGCTGTAGAACGGCGTCGAGCCCGGTGGCGCCTGCTCGTTGCCGTCGACGCCGGCCCAGAATGGATTGCTCTCGCCGTTGCCAGTCGTCGCTTCGAAGCTCGGATCCTGCACCGGCTGCGGCAGCGGACCGCTGCCGTCGAAGCCGTCCTTGAAGATCTCATCGCCCGCCGGCGCGTTGACGGTGACGTCGAGCGGCACGACGAACTGCGCATGCGCGGGATCGTCGGTGCCGATGCACAGGCTCGCCGAATGCGTGCCGACGCTGAGCGTGGCGGCGTCGACGTCGACGGTGACCGGCGATGAGCTGCCCCCGGCGACGGCACCGGCGGTCGGCGATGCCGACAACCAGTCGATGTCACCGGTCGTCGCGCACGCGTCTTCGGATTCGGCAACCGTGAAGTTCACGGTCGTGCTCGCATCGCCGCCATTCGCGACGTTGATCGTGTCGGAAGCCGTGGCGCCGGCGTCGACCGTTACCGAAAGGCTCGGCGGCGTGACGCTTGCGATAGCGCCGACCGGATCGGGATCGCCGGTCGCGGCGATGTTGAAGTTCACGTCCGAGACATCGAAGAACACATTGTCGACGCACGAGATGCGCACGCGCGCCTGGTTCGAGTCGGCGACGTTCGGCACGGTGATCGTCGCGGTGCCGGTGTTCGCAGTGCTCGCCGAGAGCGGCGAATCGAAGTTCGCGCCGCCGTCGGTCGAGAGATCGATCGCCACGTTCGCGCAGCTCACCGGTGCGACATCGGTTCCGGCGACATCCCAAGTGACGAGATGCGATTCGCCGCGTCCCCACGTCAGCGCCGTGTTCGGGCGCGTGACCGCGAACGGTCCGGCGGTGTTGGTCACGTGGATCAGGATGTTGTTCGCGCTGACGGTCGCGCCGAACTGCGGCGTGCCGGGCACGTCATGATTGTCGCGCACGGTGAGGCGGAACGTGAGATCGCGCGTCGTCGTCGGCCACGCTTCGCCCTTGACCAGCGGCGCGCCGAGCACGCTTTCGATTTTCGGGAAGATGCGCGTGCCGCCGGTCGTCGCATTGAAAGAGCGGAAGATCGGGCCGTGGCCGGTGTCGCCTTGCGCGAGCGTCGTCGCCGGGCCGAGATCCCACTGTTCCCAGTTGTAGCTCAGGGTGTCGTCGTCGGCATCGGTCGCTGACGCGGTGAGCGCGAACGGCGTGTGCATCGGGATCGTGACGCCGCCCGGAAGATTCGCGGTGTCGATCACCGGCGCCGTATCGGTGCTCGCGGATTCGGCCGAGCACGAACCGCCGTTGCCTTCGATCCAGGTGTTGATCTCTTCCAGGCTCTTGGCATGGAAGTACGGATCGGAATGCGGCTGCAGATCGTCCGCGCCGCAGATGCCGGCGTAGGCCATGATCGTCGAGCCGCTGCCGGGCTCGTACGCGGCGCTGCCGGCGCGATTGCCGCCGCCGCACGCGTTCAGCTGCGAATTGAACGTGTGGTTGCCACCGAACTGGTGGCCCATCTCGTGCGCGACGTAGTCGATGTAGAAGGCATCGCCGGTCGGGTTGCCAAGACCGGTGGTGCCGCCGGCACGATTGTTGGTGCAAGTTGCGCGCAGCAGCGCGACGCCGCCGCTGCCGGTGGTGAAGACGTGGCCAATGTCGTAATTGGCGAGGCCGATCACCGCGTTGAGATTGTCGATGTTCTCGTCGAGCGCGTTGCCGTTGTTCGGGTACGGATCACCGGCAGCGACCGGATAGATGATCTCGTCGTTGTTCGGGATCAGCTCCATGTGCACACCGAGCTCGGTCTCGTAGACCTGATTGACGCGGTTCATCGCTTCCACGACTTCGGCGAGGCCGCATTCGACGGTCGCGTTGCCGGGGCACACCGCGTTGACATAGTTGTGATTGGCCGCGACAGCGGCGCGGTAGACGCGCTCGGTAGCTCCGGTCACGGTCATCGGCGCGGGCGTCGACAGAAGACTCTTGCCCGACGCATCGATCGCATCGCCCTTGGTGCCGCATTGGAACGCGTTGCCCGGCACAGCGAGGTCGGCGCGGCGGAAGCTCAAGTACCGATTCGTCGCGGTGGTGGTCTCGGGACGCACGACCCAGATTCCATCCTGGTCGAACACCATCGCCTGGAAGCCTTGCGATGAGACGTCGACACGCGCCTTGCGGCCGGCATCGTCGCTGCCGACGAGGCTGACGATGCTCGGGTACTTGTTCTGCAGCGCTTCGGGCATCGTGCGCGAATCGACCAAGAGGAAGTCGCTAAACGTGCCGTCGGGATGCGGGAGCGAGAGCGTCACCGCAGTCGCACTGTTGCGCGCGGGAGCGAGATGAGCGCGCATCTTCGCGATGTCGAGCTCGAGCGAGCGGAAGAGAGCGACGTTCGGTGCATCGGTGGGTAGCGGTCGCGGTGCAATGCTTTGCCAATAGTCGCGTGATGCGTCAGCCGCGGCGGCGACGCCGGAATGCGATATCGCCGCGGCAGTGAAAGCGATCGGCCACGCGAATCGGATCGCGCGGCGTAGAAAAGTCTGTATCGACATCGAATATCCCCGTTCAAGGCCGATGCCCCTGCATCGGCGGTGGTCAGCGCACCGCGATTGCGGCAGCCGCGGAGGCTTGCACGGTGCGGCGGATATTTGAACCGTCCGGAGGCGGAGAGGCGTGCTCGACGCCGAGGCTTGAGGCGGACGCATCTTCGTACGTGCGTCGGCGTTTTTCTCGCACGGGAACTCCCGCCAGCTGCGCGGCGGCTCTGCTGTTCGTTTCCCGAAACAACGATCAAGGCGCACGGATAACGCGCCTCGGGCGACCACAGCAGGAGCAGACTTGACTATGCACCAAAATTGGTACAACCTATCGGCGCCGAAACTCAGAGTAGCGTTCTATCGATCGGAGGCAGGCACGGAACCCATCCGCGAATGGCTGCTGTCGCTGCCGAAGGAGACACGCAAAGCGATCGGCGACGACATCAAGACCGTTCAGTTCGGCTGGCCGCTCGGCATGCCGCTGGTTCGCAAGATGGAACCGGGGCTCTGGGAGATACGCTGTGACATTCCCGATGGAATTGCGCGCGTGTTCTTCACCACAAACGAATCGACGCTGGTGCTGTTGCATGCGTTCATCAAGAAATCCAACCCAACGCCGTCGCAGGAATTGCATGTAGCACGACGCCGCAGAAACGAGGTCCACAATGGCTAAGAACAAATTCGTCGGTTCCGACTTCGACGACTTCCTCAAGAAGGAAGGCCGGCTCGAGGAAACCACCGCCGTCGCCGTGAAGCGGGTCGTCGCGTGGAAGATCGCGCAGGCGATGAAGGAGCAGAACATGACCAAGAGCGCGCTCGCCGAGCGCATGAAGACGAGCCGCTCGCAGGTCGATCGGCTGCTCGATGACACCGATTCGGCGTTGACGCTGGAGACGCTGAGCAAGGCAGCTGCGGCGCTCGGGCGGAAGATCAGGATCGAGTTGACCGCTTAAGAGAGGAGGCGGCCCCGCCAGCTACACCTCGGCACCCGAATCACTCACTACCGTTGCTTCCTTCCGGACCTGGCGGGATTTGCGAGCTATCGTCGCGAGGGAACCGACGGAGCCACCATAGACTTGCAATGTGCGTCGAGCTCGTTGCTCTCGGCGTGATTCTAAAGAAACTGGCGGAGAGGGCGGGATTCGAACCCGCGAAACGGGGATAAGCCGTTTACACACTTTCCAGGCGTGCTCCTTCAACCGCTCGGACACCTCTCCGCGACGCCTGCGCAACGGACGCGATTTTCGCATGGCCGTGCGGGCCGCGGAGGATACTAGGCAGCTGGGTCGGGTACAAGCGAACGCCTGCCTGACCCGCCCGGACTTGCCTCGCTTGCTACAATCGACCTCTCCTCTGCGAACCGCTCATGTCGTATCAAGCCTTAGCGCGCAAATGGCGTCCGCGCCGCTTTTCCGAACTGGTCGGACAGGAACATGTCGTGCGCGCGCTCGCGCACGCGCTCGATAGCGGGCGGCTGCATCACGCGTTTCTGTTCACCGGCACGCGCGGCGTCGGCAAGACCACGATCGCGCGCATCTTCGCCAAGTCGCTGAACTGCGAGCACGGGCCGACATCGAACCCATGCGGCGAGTGCGGCGTCTGCCGCGAGATCGACGCAGGGCGCTTCGTCGACCTTCTCGAGATCGATGCGGCCAGCAACACCGGCATCGACAACGTGCGCGAGCTGATCGACAACGCGCAGTACGCGCCGACGCGCGGCCGCTACAAGGTCTATCTGATCGACGAAGTGCATATGCTCTCGAAGAGCGCGTTCAACGCGCTTCTGAAGACACTCGAAGAGCCACCGCCGCACGTCAAGTTCCTTCTGGCGACGACCGACCCGCAAAAGCTGCCGGTGACGGTGCTGTCCCGCTGCATCAAGTTCAATCTGAAGCGGCTGACGCCCGAACAGATCGTCGGCCAGATGCAGGGCATTCTCCGCGCCGAGGGCATCGCGTTCGACGACGAAGCCATCGATGTGCTCGCGCGCGCCGCGGACGGCTCGTTGCGCGACGGGCTTTCGTTGCTCGATCAGGCGATCGCGCACGGCGGCGGCGCGCTGCGCGCGAGCGATGTGCATACGATGCTCGGCACGGTCGAGCGCGCGAAAGTGCGCGTGCTATTGGACTTGCTCGTCGGCGGCGACGGCCCTGCGCTGCTCGACGAGATCGAGCGCATCGCAAGCTTCGCGCCGGATTTCGCGCAGGTGCTCGATGAGCTTGCGGGCCTTTTGCATCGCATCCAGCTCCTGCAGCTGATTCCGGATGCGGCCGGCGAAGACGATGCGGCGCTGCTCGGTCTTGCCGGAAGATTGCCGGCGCAGGACGTGCAGCTCTGGTATCAGATGGCCGTGACCGGCCGTCGCGATCTGCCGCTCGCGCCGACGCCGCGCGTCGGATTCGAGATGGCGCTGTTGCGCATGCTGGCGTTCGTACCGGCGGGTGCAGCCGGGGCGACGATCGCACGTCCGCTGACCACCGCGCCGGCAAAGCCTTCGCCCGCACCTGAGAAACGTCGCGCAACGACCGAGACCATTCCATCCGCGACGCCCGTGGAGACACCGCGTCCGGCGGCGCCCCAGCCCATCGCCGCGCCGGCGATGTCGAACGGCGTCACGACGAGCGATTGGGCATCGCTGATCGAGCGCGCGCAAATCGGCGGTCCGCTCGGCGAGCTCGCACGCAATTCGACGCTGATCGCGATCGAAGGGAAGCTCGTTCGTCTTGCCGCGAAATCCGCCTACGAGCACCTTGCGGCGGGGCCGCTGCATGCTCAACTCGAACACAAGCTCGCGTCCGTGCTCGGCGGCGAGGTACGCGTCAAGTTCGAGCGCGATCACGGCGGTGCGGAAAGCCCGGCGGAGCAGCAGGCTCGCAACGATAGCTCGCGGCGTCAGGCGGCCGAAGAGGCGGTCCGCGGCGATCCGCTCGTGCAATCGCTGATCGACACGTTCGGCGCGCGCGTGATTTCCGGCAGCGTACGGCCCGCGGACGCCGAGCCGCCACCCACATGATCGGAGCAGTTTGATGAAAGGTCCCCTGGCCGGCTTGATGCAGCAAGCGCAGCGCATGCAGGAAGAAATGAAGCACGCGCAGGAAGAAATCGCGAATCTCGAAGTCACCGGGCAATCCGGCGGCGGGCTCGTCACGGTCGTCATGAGCGGCCGCCATGAAGTGCGCCGCGTGAACATCGATCGCAAGCTCTTTTCGGACGATGCGGAAATGGCCGAGGATCTCGTTGCGGCGGCGTTCAACGACGCGGTCAACAAGATCGCCGCGGTGACGCAGGAGCGGCTCGGCGGTGTCACCGCCGGCATGAATCTGCCGCCGGGTTTCAAGATGCCGTTCTGAATGTCGACGGGATCGCCGCTACTCGCCGACCTCATCGACGCGCTGCGCTGCCTTCCCGGCGTCGGCGCGAAGACCGCACAGCGCATGGCGTTCCATGTGCTCGAGCGCGATCGTATCGGCGCCAAGCGCCTCGCCGAGCGGCTCGCGTCGGCGGTCGAGCGTATCGGCAATTGCTCTCGCTGCCGCACGTTCAGCGAGACGAGCGTGTGCACGCTGTGTTCGAACACAGCGCGCGATCAAAGTCTCCTGTGCGTTGTCGAGACGCCGGTCGATCAGCTCGCGATCGAAAGCGCGACCGGTTACCGCGGACATTATTTCGTGCTGCTCGGACGCCTGTCGCCACTCGATGGCCTCGGGCCGAAGGAGCTTGGCCTCGATGCGCTCGCAGCGCGCCTTGGCGAAGGCGAAGTGCAGGAGCTCATCGTCGCGACGAACCCCACCGTCGAAGGCGAGGCCACCGCGCACATGCTCGCGCAGCTCGCGCGAGCCGCGGGCGTACGCGCAAGCCGGCTCGCGCACGGCGTGCCGCTCGGCGGCGAGCTCGAATACATCGATCGCGGTACGCTCGCGCATGCGTTCGGCGGACGGCAATCGTTGGGATGATCCGAGCGTTACGACTCTAACGGAGCTATCGATGGCCGACACGCTGTTCTCGAAGATCATCCGCCGCGAAATCCCCGCCGATATCGTCTACGAAGACGACGACGTGCTCGCGTTCCGCGACATCAATCCGCAGGCGCCGGTGCACGTGCTGTTCATTCCGAAGACGGCGGTCGCGACGTTGAACGATCTGACCGATGCCGACGCGCTCGCGGTCGGCAAACTCGTGATGGCCGCAAGCCGCTATGCGAAGGCGCAAGGTTTCGCCGACAACGGCTATCGCTGCGTGATCAACTGCAATCGCGACGGCGGGCAGACGGTGTTCCATCTGCACCTGCATTTGCTGGCCGGGCGGCCGATGCGCTGGCCGCCGGGCTGACCGCTTTACTGCCAGAAGCCGGGATTGGAGAAGTTCGAGTCCGTTGCCCGAGGCAAGGGCGCTATCCAGTTGCGGCTGTCGGAAACCGCGACGACCGGAATATCGGCGACACGGACACCATCCTCCCACCGGCGCGCGTGGTTACGCGATTTGTTCCAGAACGCGGCATCGGCGGTTTTCCCCGGCTCGAACCGGTGTTCCTGCGTCGGGCCGATCGCACCCGCAACTGTAGCGAGCCGGCCCGGTGCGTAGTCGTCCGACACGAAGCGCGGATCGCATGCGAAGAATGGCCAGCCGCGCGGCTCGAAGTTCGTGTCAGGCTTGCCGTCCGCGCGGCGCAGCGGATATGTCACGACCATAAGGCACGTCTTGCTGCCTTCGGCGTCGGCGAGACGGTCGACGACGAGACCGCCCCACAGCACGGCCTCGCCCTGATGCCGGCCGTCGGCAGCCGCTTCGGCTGTGAGGGGTTGCGACTTCTCTTGCGCGTAGGCGGACAGGGCGGTCAGCGTACCGACCAGAAGAAGCGACAAGCTTGTTGCGCGCATTGGCATTCTCTCCCGTGAAAACCAGCGTGACGAACTCGATCGGCGATCAGCTGCCCTTCGGCGGCGGTGGAGGCGGCGGCGACGGATTGCGCGGCCGCACGATCACCGGCCCGCCCCAGTACGGTCCCCAATACGGACCGTAACCCCAGAAGAACGGATCGCCGTACCACGGGTTGTAGTACGGCGACTGCACGTAGAGCGGCCGCTTGGGCCAGAGATAAATCGCGTCGGCCGAGACGCGCGGATAGGTGTAGTCGAATTCGCCGACCTTGCCGTGCTCGCTGCCGTCGAGGCGTCCGACGACGGTGAGCTCGCGGCCGCGCTGGAATTCCTCGGGATCGTAGAAACCGCCGCGGCAGGCGATGAAACGGCCGCCGCTCGGATCGCGCGCCATCGGCCGCGCGGTCGAGTCGAGCTGGCGTGCGAGGACCTCGAAGCAAGTCTGGTTCGCCTGCGGTTCAACCTTGATGATCTCGCCGCCCCAGCGCACGGCCTGGCCGCTGCCGCCGGCCGCCGCATCGCGTGGCGAGACCTCCGAAAACTGTCCCTGCAACGGTGCCGGCACCGTCGCGCAAGCTGCGAGACCCGCGATCAGCGTGGCGATCGCGAGCGGTCTGAAAGTGGAGCGGGCGAGGGGATGCATCGGGACGATCCTGTTACTGCTAAGGGAAAGACGTATCAACGCACATCAGCGTTGCACCGAACGAGCCGACGATTCGATCTTTACAGGCATTTGAAAATTCCTTACCGACGCCGCAAACGCGCGCACGCGTTCAGGTGCGGGTTCGATCTCACCATAGCGCAACGCCACATAGTTCTGTACCGGGCCGCTCATGGCGGCGAACAGCGCCGGCAACGCGTCGCGCGAGCGCGCGAGCCAGTCGAGCGGGCCTTCGTTGGAGTTCCTTGCAAAGCCCGCTCGCGCGAGGCGCCGGCTGAAGCGATTCCATGCTTCGTCCAGCGCATCGCCGCGTGCCCGCGGCACATCGCGCATCGCCCAGATCGTCGCAAACAAGAGGATGACGCCGAGCACGGCCGAGAAGGCGAGCAACAGATCACCCTGGTTGGCGCTCGAGATTCCGAATGGCGTCAACAGTCCTTTCTGCCGCAGCGCGTCGAAGCGGATGATCGAACGCGTCCACAATCCATTGACGAAATCGAGCCGGTTGCGCAGTTCGCGCAACCATGCCGATTGCGCCCACGACGCGGCATCGTTTGCGGCCGCGGCGCCTTGCTCGATGCGAGCCGGGCTCACCGCGGCGGTCGGATCGACGCGTACCCAGCCGCGGCCCGGCATCCATGCTTCGGCCCACGCATGCGCATCGGAATTGCGCACGAGGAGATAGGCGACCGTCGGATTCCACCAGCCGCCTTGATAGCCGGTGACGACGCGCGCCGGAATGCCGGCTGCGCGCATCAGCACGACGAACGCGGACGCGTAGTGCTCGCAAAAGCCTTTGCGAGTCGCGAACAGGAAATCATCGACCGAATCGCGACCGAGGAGCGGCGGGTTCAGCGTGTAGGTGAAACTTTGGTGGAAGAGGTCCAGCGAAGCGCGGATCACGGCTTCGTCGTTGCGGCCTTCCTGGCGCCAGCGCTCGGCGAGCGCACGGGCGCGCGGGTTGAAACCGTCCGGCAAAGCGAGTGCGCGCGTGCGCTCGGACGCGGTGAGCGTCGGCGCCAGCGTGTAGCGCGCAGCCGAGCGCACGCGGTATTCGCGCGGCTGTGATACCGGATCGTCGGCGACGATGACGCGATCGGCGCCGAGGCGCGCGTTGCCGGGCGCGACCAGCGGAAGATCGAGCGCGGGCAGCCAGCGCCGGTCGGTCGGCTCCAGCGTGATCGTGTAATCGATCGGCGCCGAATCGTTCTCGGCGGGCTCCGGACGCAGATAGCCGCCGCGACGCTCGCGCGTCCAGCTGGCGCCGTCGAAATCCCACAAGACGATCGCGCGGAAATAACGCTGCGCCGGCGGCGGAGGCGCGGCGTCGAAGCTGACGCGGAACGCGGCGGAATCGTCGATCAGAAGCTGCGTCAGCGAGCCCGGCTCCATGCGCTCGCCGAGTCCCGTGCGCGCCTGCACATCCTGGCCGGGCGAGCCCCAGAGCGGCGATCCGAGTCGCGGGATCAGCGCGAATCCGGCCGCGGCGAGCGGAAGGCCGGTGCCGAGCAGGAGCGCCGCGAGCGTCAGCTCTTTGCGCAGCGGATGGAGCGACCGGAGCGGCGCGGGTTGCAACGAGATGAGAGCGGCGACCAGCAGCACCAGCACGGCCGACACCGCGAGCGTGAACCAGAGCGTCTGCGCGAATAGAAGCGCGCTCATCAGCACGAAGCCGGCGAACCCGATGGCGACGCGCGCATCGCGCACGCGTTCTGTTTCGAGCAGCTTCAGCGCGAGCAGCCCGCAACCGAGCACGCTGCCGGGTTCGCGGCCGAACACGTTGCCGTATTGCGCGATGACTGCGATCAGCAAAAGGCCGGCGGCCGGAAAGCGCAACCACGCGGGCACCGGCATCGCGCCGCGCCGGCGTGCGATGACGCGCGCCGCGATCATCAGGGTCGCGGACACCGAGAGCCACAACGGCAAATGCAGTATGTGCGAGGCGATCGTCGCAGCGATCGACACCGCAATCAGCTCGAACTGACGCTGGCCAATGCGCTCAGTCATGCGCTTTCGGCAGCAAAGCCAGCGCGCGCAGACACGCGTGCCGCTGCACGCCGCCGACGCCGGGCCCGATCGTCGCGTCGGGAATGTTGAGGAGATAGCTCCGCTGTTCGGCTTCGGCAGCGAGCACCCAGGCCGTCAGGCGGCGGATGCGCGATTCGTGATCGAGCGCCTTCAGCTCCGCGTAGTCGAGTACGAGCGCATCGCCCGCGCGATGCTCGGCGTCGCGGACCAGCAGCGCATCGTGACGCGCTGATGCTTTCCACGCGATCAACCGCGGCGGATCGGTGATGCGGTAATCGCGAAGGCCGGACGTATCGTCGCCGGCGCGCGCGATCGTCCGCTCGCTTTCGCGCCCATCGCCTGAAGGAAGATGTGGCGCCGGCGATTCGATCGCGGGGTAGACGAGAAAACCCGTATCCGGATTCAGCCAGCTCCAGATTCGAAACAAGCCCAGCGGATAGTCGGTCGAAAGGCGTAAGCGGCCCGGATGAAGCCAACCGCGTTCCGCAGTCGCGATCGTCAACGCGACGTCGGCTTCCTCGCGGGCTTGCAGCGCGAATGCGGTCTCCGTCGCGCCGCAGCGCACGCGTAAGCTTGGCCGCGAGCGAGCGCCCGGCGCGAAGCGTGCGCGGATCTCGATCGGCGTGCCTGCGTGGCATTCGTTCGCGCTCGCGCGCACGAGCGCGAGCCCGTTCATGGCGCGAAATCCGGCGAAGAGGCTCGAGGCGGCTGCCGCGCCGAACAAGCACGTCAGCAGCAGCGCCGGATTGTTGCCGTAGTTGAGCGCGCCGAGCAGCATCACGAAGAGGAGCAGCGCAAAGGCAATGCCGAAACCCGACGGCAGCACATAGATGCGACGGCGATCGAGACGAATCGGCAGGGGTTCGGGCCTGCGCAGCCTTGTCAGCGCAGGCAAGCGCCGCTCGGCGTAGGCCAACGCCTGCGCACGAAGATCGGCGATCGTCGCGGCCATCAGCGGACCGGCGTGGTCTCGATCAGCTGCGACGTCAGTTTCGCGCGATCGCGTTGCGCACTGGCGCTTGGCGTCAAGCGGTGTCCTGCGACGAACGGGAACACGGCTTGCACGTCTTCGGGCACGCAATGCGGGCGTCCGGCGAGCAGCGCGTGCGCACGCGCCGCGGCGAGCAGCGCAAGACCGGCGCGCGGCGAGAGGCCGATGCGGATTTCCGGATGCTGACGGCTCGCGGCGAGCAGCGCCTGCACGTATTCGACGAGCGCCGGGCTCGCGAGCACCGAGGCGCATGCGTGACGAAGCTCGAGAATCTGTTCGGGAACGAGGCAGGGCGTCAGCGTATCGAGGAGGCTCTTGCGATCGATCGAGCCCAGCATCGCGCGCTCCGCATCGCGATCCGGATAGCCCATGCTCATGCGCAGCATGAAGCGGTCGAGCTGCGAATCCGGCAGCGGATACGTGCCGGCGAAATCCATCGGATTCTGCGTCGCGACGACGAAGAACGGCGGCGGCAGCCGATGCGTGACGCCGTCGACGGTGACCTGTTCTTCGGCCATCGCTTCGAGCAGTGCGCTCTGCGTCTTCGGCATCGCGCGGTTGATTTCGTCGGCGAGCAGAAGCTGCGTGAAGATCGGCCCCGGATGGAACTTGAAGCGCGCGGCTTCGCGCTCGTAGATGCCGACGCCAATGATGTCCGAGGGCAAGAGATCGGACGTGAATTGGACGCGCTGGAAGTTGAGCCCGAGCGTTGCCGCCAACGCATGCGCGAGCGTGGTCTTGCCGACGCCGGGGAGATCCTCGATCAGGAGATGGCCGCCGGCGAGGAGGCAGACGAACGCGAGGCGCACCTCGCGGCGCTTGCCGAGCACGACGGTGTTCACTTGCGCGATCGCTCGCGCCAGCGTGTCGCGAAGCTCGGTCGGAATCGGGGCGGTCGCAGATTCGATCATGGATATTCCGGACAAGACGGTGTCGCGCCAGGTTCCCGATGGGGCCGAGTGTAGTCGTGCGCAAGGACCGCCGGCTTCGACTCGGTCGCTTTTGGCGACGGACGGGCGATTGTCCCGCGCGATGGCGCTAAGGCAGCGTGAATCCCGCGCGCCTCAGGAGCCCGGCAAGCGCGATCAGTGGCAGGCCGATCAATGCGGTCGGGTCGGTCGTTTCGATGCGCTCGAACAAGACAATGCCGGCGCCTTCGGATTTGAAGCTCCCCGCGGCATCGAGCGGGTTTTCGCGATCGACATAGCGGGCGATCTCATCGGCGGCGAGCGTGCGGAACACGACGCGCGTGCGATCGATCGCCGCATGCAGAATCGGTGGATCGGAACGCGCATCGGCCAGGCAAACGGCGGTGTGGAATTCGACGGCCCGGCCCGAGCTCGCGGCGAGCTGCGCGATCGCGCGATCGCGTGTTCCGGGCTTGCCGATCGCCTCGCCGTCGAGATCGGCCACCTGATCGCTGCCGACGACGAGCGCGCCCGGAGATATCGCCGCGACAGCAAGCGCCTTCGCTTCGGCGAGCCGCGCGGCCAATCGGGTCGGCGTCTCTCCCTCGCGCGGCGTCTCGTCGACGTCGGGCGCGATCATGCGGAAATCGGCGACGAGGCGCGACAGAAGCTCGCGCCGGTAGCGCGAGGTCGATGCCAGGAGCAGCTCGATGCCGCCGGCCGGCATCAGGAATGCGTGCCGGCCGGATTCGCGGCCTGGCTAGCGCGGGCTAGCACGAGATCGGCGCGGACTTGCGAAAGGCGTTCGAGCTGGGTCGTCAGCGCGGCTTTGGCTGTCGCCAACGCGTCGCGTGCGGATTCGAGCTCGGTGAGCGATGCGGTGGCGGCGTTCTCCTTCAACCAGAGCCGATGACCGAGCAAGTCGCGCAGCGCCGCTTGCACCTGCGGCTCTGCGACGAGCGTGGCCCTGGCCGATAACTGATCGGACGGCGGCAAGGTCGCGACCAGTGCCGGGATCTCGCGCAGGCGCGCGCGGCACTCGTGGAGCTCGGCTTCGAGCGCATCGGCCTCGTCCATGACTTCGGCCAGGAGCCGGGGCCGGCGCCGCAGCCGGCGTTCCCGCAGCCACAACGGGCAGAGGATCAGCACAGCGACAACGGCAATCGCGATCAGGTAGATCAAGGGCTCGGCCTCCTGTCCTCAAGTCTGCCGTGCGCCGGGTTGCCACGGCAAACCGGACGGCGGCAGCGCTCAGGCTGCCGTGGGTGACCTTAAGGGTATCGAAAGGGCGGTGAGGCGGGCGCGAACGGCTGCTCATTCGCATCGCCAGGGCCGTGAAGGCGTTGGCGCGGTTGACAGTTCGGGGGTCAAAACCTACCATCGCGCGCCCATGTCACTCGCCCTGCCCGAACGCGTGGATGCGTCGCGCATGGTGCAAGCGCGGCGCTCCTTCCAAGGTACGTTGCCGCTCGCGTCGTTCCATCGCTTGCGCGGCAGTCTTGCCGCGGTCGACGGAGTGGCTGATTATGATCTCGAATTCGGCCGCGACGAGTTGGGCATCGCCTATCTCGCGCTGCGCGTCGATGCCGAGCTGCCGCTGACCTGCCAGCGCACACTCGAGGTTTACCGCCAGCCGGTGCATCTCGACGAGCGATTGGGCTTGATCAGCGACGAGAGCGAGGAGGCGGCGTTGCCGCCGGGTTACGAGCCTTTGTTGATCGACGACGCCGGCATGAACCTCGCCGACGTGATCGAGGATGAATTGATACTGTCCTTGCCGGTCGTGCCGCTGAAACCGGGCGTACCGCTGGACTGGGACGACGGGTCGGACGAAGAGCCGGCCGACGAGCAGCCGGTCAGCCCGTTCGCGGTGCTGTCCAAGCTCAAGAATCAATGAACTTGCGGCCCGCAAGGCCGCGCTGGACCGATTCACTGGAGCACAAGTCATGGCAGTCGCCAAGAGTCGCAAATCCCCCTCCCGCCGCGGCATGCGCCGCGCCCACGACGCGCTGACGGCCAAGCAGCTCGCCACCGATCCGACGTCGGGCGAGGTGCACCTTCGCCATCACGTCACCAAGGACGGCTACTACCGCGGCAAGAAGGTGATCGATACGAAGTCGCCGGTGCAGGACGAAGACTAAGTCCCGCGCGGCATCTTGCGCTTGAATCGCGGCTTCGCCGCTCCTACAGAGCACCTGTAGGAGCGGCGAAGCCGCGACCGCAACGACGTTCGTTCGCCGGGAGGCTCTTCTGATCTACTCACGCATCGCCGGCACCGGCAGCTATCTGCCGGAGAAGGTCGTCACCAACGCCGATCTCGAAAAGCTCGTCGATACCAGCGACGAGTGGATCGCCTCGCGCACCGGCATCCGCGAACGGCGCCGAGCCGCCGACGGCGAGACCACGGGCGATCTGGCGTTCTATGCGGCCACGCATGCGCTCGAAGCGGCCGGCGTCAAAGCCAGCGAGATCGATCTGATCGTGCTCGGCACGACGACGCCGGATCTCATTTTTCCGTCCACCGCTTGCCTTCTGCAGCATCGCCTCGGCGCGAATGGCTGCGCGGCGTTCGACGTCAACGCGGCGTGCTCGGGTTTCTTGTACGCGCTCGGCGTTGCCGATCAATTCGTGCGGGGCGGCCAGTCGAAGAAGGCGCTCGTCGTCGGCGCCGAAACGCTGACGCGCATGCTGGACTGGACCGATCGCTCGACCTGCGTCCTCTTCGGCGACGGCGCCGGCGCGGTCGTGCTGGAGCCGTCGAACGAGCCCGGCATCATCACGACGAAGCTGCACGCGGACGGCGGCTACAAGCATCTCCTCTACAACCCGGTCGGCGTGTCGGCAGGCTTTCTCGACAACGAGCCCAATCACGGCATCCGCGTGATGATGACCGGCAACGAAGTCTTCAAAGTGGCGGTGAAGACGCTCGATCGCATCGTCGGCGAAACGCTTGAAGCGGCCGGCATGCACGAATCCGATGTCGACTGGCTGATTCCGCATCAGGCGAACCTTCGCATCATCGAGGCGACCGCCAGGCGCCTGAAGCTTTCGATGGATCGCGTCATCGTTACCGTCGACCGGCATGGCAACACCTCGTCCGGCTCGGTGCCGCTCGCGCTCGACGAAGCGGTGCGGACGGGCAAGGTGCAGCGCGGGCAGACGGTGCTGCTCGAAGCGTTCGGCGGCGGATTTACCTGGTCGTCGGCGCTGCTGAAGTACTGATCCCATGTCCCATCCGTCGCTCGCGTTCGTCTTCCCCGGCCAAGGCTCCCAAACGATCGGCATGCTCGCCGAGCTCTCGGAGCTGCATCCCGGCATCCGCGAAACGTTCAAGGAAGCCTCGGACGGCGCCAGCGTCGATCTCTGGGCGCTGTCGCAAGGCGGTCCGGAAGCGATGCTCAATCGCACCGAATACACGCAGCCTGCGTTGCTCGCGGCCGGAGTTGCCGTGTGGCGTGCATGGTCAAAGGCGGGCGGCAGAATGCCGGCGCGTCTTGCCGGTCACAGCCTCGGCGAATACACCGCGTTGGTCGCATCAGGCACGCTGGCGTTGGCGGACGCGGCGCATCTCGTGCGCATCCGCGGTCAGCTGATGCAGGAAGCCTCGCCTGAAGGCACCGGGGCTATGGCCGCGGTGCTCGGCGCCGACGATGCGCTCGTCGAAGAGGTCTGCCGCGAGGTATCCGACGATCATGTCGTCGTTCCCGCCAACTACAACTCGCCGGGCCAGATCGTGATCGGCGGCCATGCGATCGCGGTCGACAAGGCGATCGCGGCACTGACCGAGCGCGGCGTTCGCAAAACGGTCAAGCTCGCGGTCAGCGTGCCTTCGCACACGCCGCTGATGCGCGAGGCCTCGAACCAGCTCGTCGAGGCGATGAGCGCGTATCCGTGGCACGAGCCGAAGATTCCGGTCGTGCAGAACGTCGATGCCGGCGTTCACCGCGGCGTCGCTGCGATTCGCGATGCGCTGGCGCGACAGCTTTATCTGCCGGTCCGCTGGACCGGTTGCGTGACGGCGCTCACCGCCGCCGGAGCCACCGAGATCGTCGAATGCGGCCCCGGCAAAGTGCTGAGCGGCTTGGTCAAGCGGATCGACAAGTCCGTCGAGGCGCGATCGACAGCAACGCCAGCCGAGTTCGACGCAGCCATCGGCCGATCGCAACGATAATCCGGCGCGAGCGCGCCGTTTCTGCGATAATTCCGCTCTTGTGTCCATCGCGCCGCCGTCGGGCGGTAATTAGCTTCTGATGCTCCGTATCCGCAATTTTTCGATCATCGCGCACGTCGATCACGGCAAGTCCACGCTCGCCGATCGCATCATCCAGCTTTGCGGAGGCTTGACCGAGCGCGAGATGGAAGCTCAGGTGCTCGACAACAATCCGATCGAGCGCGAGCGCGGCATCACGATCAAGGCGCAGTCGGTGTCGCTGCCGTACAAGGCGAAGGACGGCGAGACCTATCAGCTCAACTTCATCGACACGCCCGGGCACGTCGATTTCAGCTACGAGGTCAGCCGCTCGCTCGCGGCGTGCGAGGGCGCGCTTCTCGTGGTCGACGCGGCGCAGGGCGTGGAAGCGCAGTCGGTCGCCAATTGCTACACCGCAGTCGAGATGGGCCTCGAAGTCGTTCCGATCCTCAACAAGATCGATCTTCCGACCGCGGACATCGAGAAGTCCAAAGCCGAGATCGAAGCCGTCATCGGCATCCACGCCGACGATGCGATCGCAATCAGCGCGAAGACCGGCGAGAACGTCGAGGCGGTGCTCGAGGCGATCGTCGCGCGCATCCCGCCGCCGAAGCCGCGAGATACCGACAAGCTGCAGGCGCTGATCATCGATTCGTGGTTCGACAATTATCTTGGCGTCGTTTCGCTCGTGCGCGTGATGCAGGGCGAGATCAAGCCGCGCGACAAGCTGCTGGTGATGTCGACCGGCCGCGCGCACGAGGTCGATCAGGTCGGCGTCTTCACGCCCAAGCGCACGCAGCGCGACAAGCTTGCGGCAGGCGAGGTCGGCTGGGTCACGGCGTCGATCAAGGACGTGCACGGCGCGCCAGTCGGCGACACGCTGACGCAATCACGCGACCCGGCGACGCATCCGTTGCCAGGCTTTCAGAAGATGCAGCCGCGCGTGTTCGCGGGGCTCTTTCCGGTCGTCGCAGACGACTACTCGGCGCTCCGTGAAGCGCTCGACAAGCTCAAGCTCAACGACGCGGCGCTGCACTTCGAGCCGGAGACGTCCGAAGCGATGGGCTTCGGTTTCCGCTGCGGCTTCCTCGGCCTTCTGCACATGGACATCGTGCAGGAGCGGCTCGAGCGCGAATACGATCTCAATCTGATCACGACCGCGCCGACCGTCGTCTACGAAGTGCTGCAGACCGACGGCACGATTCTGACGCTCGACAATCCGGCCAAACTTCCGCCGGCGCAGAACATCGAGGAGATCCGCGAGCCGATCATCGTCGCGAACATCCTGACGCCGCCCGATTACGTCGGCAACGTGATCACGCTGTGCGAGGAAAAACGCGGCGTGCAGCGTTCGATCCATTACCTCGCGACGCAAGTGCAGATCAGCTATGAGCTGCCGCTGGCCGAGGTCGTGCTCGATTTCTTCGATAAGCTGAAATCGGTGTCGCGCGGTTACGCCTCGATGGACTATCACTTCGAACGCTTCGAGGCTGGCCCGTTCGGCCGCGTCGACGTGCTCATCAACGGCGAGCGCGTCGATGCGCTGAGCCTGATCGTGCACCGCAGCGCGGCCGATCGCCGCGGCCGCGATCTCGTCGAAAAGATGAAAGAGCTGATCCCGCGCCAGCAGTTCGATGTGGCGATCCAGGCCGCGGTCGGCGCGCAGATCATCGCGCGCTCGACGGTAAAGGCTTTGCGCAAGAACGTGCTCGCCAAATGCTATGGCGGTGACGTCACGCGCAAACGTAAACTTCTGGAGAAGCAGAAGGAAGGCAAGAAGCGCATGAAACAGGTCGGCCGCGTGGAGATTCCGCAAGAAGCGTTCCTTGCGGTTCTGCAGGTCGACAGCAAGTGAGCGCAGCCCCGCGCCGCTGCTTTCAACAAGGTCCGATATAAGGATTGACGATGGATTTTGATTTCGCGTTGCTACTGGTCGTGCTGACCGGCGTCACCGGTGTGATCTGGCTCCTCGACCGGCTGTTGCTGGCGCCGTCGCGTCGCCGCCGTGCCGCGGCTTTGGAGAACATGACCTCGCTGCCCATCGCCGAGCGCAAGACCCGCGCCGACGAGGCCGTGCGCGAGCCGATCGTCGTCGAGTACGCGCGCTCGTTCTTCCCGGTGCTGCTCCTGATCCTTCTGTTCCGCTCATTCCTCGCAGAGCCGTTCAAGATTCCGTCCGGCTCGATGATGCCGACGCTCCTGGTCGGCGATTTCATCCTCGTGAACAAGTTTGCCTACGGCTTGCGCCTCCCGGTCTTGAACACGAAGATTCTGCCCGTCGGCGAGCCCAAGCGCGGTGACGTGTTCGTGTTCCGCTATCCGGAGAATCCGAAAGAGGATTACATCAAGCGCGTGATCGGCTTGCCGGGCGACGAGATCACGTATCGCAACAAGACGCTTTTCATCAACGGCAAGGAGATTCCGGAAAGCTACCTCGGCCCTTACACCGGCCCGTCCGAACCGACCCGCAGCATGGCCGGCGCGCAGGTCAAGAGCGAGCAGCTGGACGGCGTCGACCACCGTATCATGGAGCTCCCGCAGCTCCAGGTCGGCCACGAGGGAACCTGGAAAGTGCCGGATGGTTACTACTTTGCGATGGGCGACAACCGCGATAATAGCCTCGACAGCCGGTTCTGGGGGTTCGTCCCGGAAGCCAACCTGGTCGGCAAGGCGCTGATCATCTGGATGAACTGGGACAACGGTGTCGATTTCGGACGCATCGGGACGCTGATCAAATAGCTGAAGGCGTGCGAGTACAGGACTCACAGGGGGAACGGCATGAACAGGCAGAAGATTCGCGGGATCACGCTGATCGGGTTTTTGATCCTGCTTTGTGTCGCGGGTTTCTTCGCGTATCTGGCGATGCGGCTGGTGCCGCTGTACGTTGAATACTACGGCGTGGTTAAGTCCATGGAGATGGTCAAGAACGAGCCTGGAATCGCCCAAAGATCACTCGAAGACATTCGGCGAGACCTCAGCTTGAAGTTCGATACGCAGTACGTCGACTTAAACTCGGTTCCGCCGCAAGCGATCCAGCTCAAGCGCGAGAACGGGGCTGCCACCTTGCGCATCGCCTACGAAAAACGCGTCTCGTTCATGTACAACATCGACCTCGTCGCCACGTTCGACAAGTCGGTCAACCTCACCAATGCCGGTAACGAATAGCGCCTCCGCCGCGCTCGGTCATTCGTTCGCGAACCCGGCATTGCTCGAACAGGCGCTGACCCATCGCAGCGCAGGTCACGTCAACAACGAACGTCTCGAATTCCTCGGCGATGCATTGGTCAATCTGATCGTCGCCGAGCTTGTCTACGAAGAGCATCCGCGTGCCGACGAAGGCGAGATGACGCGGCTGCGCGCTTCGCTCGTGAATGGACCTGCACTTGCCGCGATCGCACGCGCCGAAGAGCTCGGCGATCTGCTGCGGCTCGGTCCCGGCGAGCTCAAAAGCGGCGGTTATCGGCGCGATTCGATCCTCGCCGACGCGTTCGAAGCGGTGATCGCGGCGATCTATCAAGACGCTGGCTGGAACACCTGCCGCGATCGAGTCAGGCATCTCTTCGTCAGCCGCAGCGCCGCCGTGGCGGGGCTCCCGAAGGATGCGAAGACGCGCCTTCAGGAATTCCTGCAGGCACGCGCATTGCCGTTGCCGGTTTACGAGCTCATCGCCAGTCGCGGCGACGATCATGCGAAGATCTTCGACGTCGAATGCCGCATCGACACGCTCGCCGTCCGCACCTCGGGCTCCGGTTCGACTCGGCGCAGCGCCGAGCAGGCCGCCGCCGAAACAGCACTGGCACAAGCCGAGGCGAGGATCGCGAGTGAGTGAATCGACGCCCTCCGCACATCGTTTCGGCCACGTTGCCCTGATCGGCCGGCCGAACGTCGGCAAGTCGACATTGTTGAACACAGTCGTCGGCGCGCCGCTCAGCATCGTCACGCCCAAAGCGCAGACCACGCGTCATCGCATCATCGGCATCGCGACGCGAGCGAATGCGCAGGTCGTCTTCATCGATACGCCGGGCTTACATCAAGGCGGCAAGCGTGCGATGAACCGCCAGTTGAACCGTGTCGCGCGGCAGGTTCCCGCGGAAGCCGATGTCGTGATCCATCTCATCGATGCGCTGCGCTGGACCGATGAAGACGAGGATGTCTGGCGGCTGCTCGCGACGCATCCCAAACCCCGCCTGCTCGCGATGAACAAAGTCGATCGCGTCACCGACAAGACGCGCCTTCTGTCGTTCGCGGCCGAGGTCACGCGCGAGCGCGACTACGCCGCCGTGCATTTCATCGTCGCGCGCCGCGGCGACGGCGTGCCCGCACTGCTCGACGATATCGTCTCGCGCCTGCCGGAAGGCGAGGCTGCGTACGCCGACGATGAGATGACCGACCGCAGCGAGCGCTTCCTCGCCGCCGAGTTCGTGCGCGAGCAGATCATGCTGCGCTTTTCCGCGGAGTTGCCGTACGCAACCGCCGTCGAAATCGAGCGCTTCGAAGACGTCGACGGCGTCGCGCGCATTGGCGCCGTCATCTGGGTAGAGCGCGACGGTCAGAAAGCGATCGTGATCGGCAGCGGCGGCCGCGAGCTCAAGGCGATCGGCACCGCCGCTCGGCATTCGATGGAACAGATGTTCGGACGCCGCGTATTCCTCGAGCTCTGGGTGCGCGTTCGCGAGTCGTGGAGCGACGACGACGCGGCGCTCCGGCAGTTGGGATATTCCGACTAACCGGCGATCGGGGGCCGATCCGTCCCGTGCGCATCGAGCACCAGCCTGCCTTCATCTTGCATTCGCGCGCATACCGCGAAACCTCGCTCCTGATCGAAGCGTTCACGCGCGATCACGGCCGCGTCGGTCTCGTCGCGCGCGGCGTGCGCAGCGCGAAAAGCCGTATCACGCGCGGCAGCCTGCAGCCGCTGCAATCGGTGCTGCTCGGCTGGAGCGCGCGCGGGGAGCTTGGCACGCTGACGGAAGTCGAGCAGACCGGCGAGCGCTGGACTCTCTCCGGCGACGCGCTCCTCGCCGGCATGTACGTCAACGAGCTGGTGCTGCGTCTCGCCGGCCGCAACGATGCGCACCCGGACGCATTCGGCGCCTACACCGTTTGTCTGGCGCGGCTCGCTAGCGAGCCCGAGATCGCCTGGAGCCTGCGCCGCTTCGAGCGCGATTTCCTCGCGGATATCGGCTACGCGCTCATGCTGACGCACACTGCGGCCGGCACCGAAATCGAGTCGGATGCGGACTACGCCTACGTGTCGGACTCGGGCCCGATCGCTTGGCACGACGGCAGCAGTCTGCCGCGCGTCAGCGGCGCCGCGCTGATCGCGCTCGATCGCGATATCGTTCCGACGACGCGCCAGCACGCGGAACTGCGCCGGCTCGCGCGCGCGGTGATCCGCGATCTCGTCGGCGGCGAGCTCAATGCGTGGGCGCTGTCGCCGCGGAGCGTGCGCGCGGCTCCGGATTCCGCCTAGTCCCGCACGAGCGCCGCGCGTACGGCGGCGCACGTCGCGAGAAAATCCTTTGCGGCCGCATGCGGCCAGCCAGATTCCACATCGAGCGATCGGCGCAATTTCGCGCCTGCCGCCGACAGCACCGGCGCACCGCAGAATCCGGCCGATGCATCCAGCCGATGCAGGCGGTCTCGCAATTTCGCGAAGTCCGCGGAGACGGCCATTGAAGCCAGCTCGGCCGGCAGCGCATCGAGCTCGGCGGCGAGGAGCCCGCGCAACGCGCTGACGATTCCGGCGTCGCCGCCAGCGGCTGCGAGAGCCTGAGCTTCGTCGAACGAGACGGAGGCCGCGTCATCCGTCGGTGCCGCGCCGGGAGCGAGCATCGTCAGGTGACGCGCAAGCGCCGATCGCAGCGCCTCCAGCGCAATGGGCTTCGGAATGACTTCGGCGAATCCCGCGGCCAACAGCGCCGCGCGCACGGAGGCGCTCGCGTCGGCCGTCGTCGCAAGTGCTGGCGTGTCGTGCGACACACTCTCGGACCTGCGGATTCGCGCAAGCGCGGCATCGCCGTCGAGCCCCGGCATGTTCGCGTCGAACAGCAAGAGATCGAACCGTGTGCGCGCGGCTTGGGCTACCGCTTCGAGCCCGTCGTTTGCCGATACGCAATCGACGCCGAGCCGTGCCAACGCATCGGCGAAGAAGGCGAGACTGACCGGATTGTCATCGGCGACCAGGATGCTCGGCACGATTCCTCACGACAGAGTCAGGGGTGACACTGGCAGAATGACGGCCTATGCCTACAGCGTCAATCGTTCGCCACGTGCTTACCGCGACCGCACTCGGTCTGCTGGCGGTCACTGCGAGTGCGCGCACGCTGACGCTCACCGTGGATGCGTTGCGCAATTCATCCGCGTCAGCGCGCGGCGTGAAAGTCGAAGTCACCGAAGCGCCGAGTTCCGGCGCGATTGCTCTCGACGTGCAGCACCTCGACGTCGCTGCGCTTGGTCTTTCCGGTGGGCTCGCGTGGCGGTGCACGCTGAGCACGCCGATCGATGGCGTGCGCACCTGCAGCGGTCCCGTGGAGATCACATCCGGTGATGGCGCGACGCAGCGTGCCGATCTCGCCGCGCGCGTAGCGCGTGATCGCATCGACTTCGATCTCGCACGCGAGGATGCACGCGCCGGCATCACGCTGCCGCTCGCTGCTGCGGCGACGACTTCATTGCGCATGAAACAAGTGCCTGTAGCGTGGCTGCGCGCGCCGCTCGCGGGCGCTTGGCCGAAAGGCGAGCTCCGCGACGGCACGATCGATGCCGAGGTGAATCTTCGCGCCGATCACGCGATCGAAGGGCGCTACGCCACGAAAAACCTGACCTTCAACTCCGTGGACGGCGCGCTGTCGGGCACGAGCGTCGATGCGAACGGAACGTTCCGCATCGACGATGTTTCGACCGCGCCGCGCATCCGCACGAACGCGACCTTGAACACCGGCGATCTTCGCTTCGGCGACGTCAAGATCACGCTACCGCAGGCTCCGGTCGATCTCGCGCTCGACGCGGCCGCGAGCGGCGAGGGCGCTTGGATCATCCACGATTTGAGTTGGCGCGACGCCGGCACGCTGGAATTCGTCGCGCGCTGCGTGTTCTCGCCGTCCGCACCCGATCCGCTGCGCGATTTGTCGGTGCGTGTCGATCGCGCTGTGTTTCCGCTCGCGCTCCAGCGCTACGCGACGAGTCTGCTTGCTGCGCAGGGGCTCGGAAATGTCAGCGCCAAAGGCGCGCTGTCCGGCGAGCTCGCATTGAGTCCGAGCGGGCGCCCCGAGCGGATCGCGCTCGCGTTCGAAAAGCTGGATCTTCGCGACGGTGATCGCATCGACGTGCGCGGTCTCGACGGCGCCATCGACTGGAGCGGCGAGGGCGAACGTCCGCCCGCGACGATCGCCTGGAAATCCGTGAATTGGGACGGCATCGCGATCGGACCGATCAAGGCGTCGCTGCGTTCGCGCAATGGCGCGTTCGAGCTCGCCAAGCCGCTGTCGACTCCGCTCCTCGGCGGCATGCTCGGCATCCAGCGCGCCTCGTTCGATCCGCGCACCGGCGATCGGCTGCATGCGAATGCGGAGTTCAGCGTCAGAAAAGTCGGGTACGACAGCGCGGACGGCACGATCGCCGCATCCGGCGTCGCGCTCGACGGCACGATCGATCTCGGCGGATCGATCGTCGCGCCTGAGATTCGCGCACAAACGACATTCCACGGCGGCGAATTCTTGTACGGGCCGTTCTACGCCAAGTTGCCGGCGTCGCCGGTTCGATCGAAGGTGACGGCAACGCTCGACGGTGCGACATGGAAGATCGCGCAATTCGATTGGGACGATCCCGGTGTGCTCGAAATCGGCGGCAGCGCCGATGTCACGCCGTCGGAGGCGAAGCCTTTCGCGGCACTCGATGCGGAGCTTCGCCGCGTCGATCTCGGCCCGGCGGTCGATCGTTATGCGCACAGCTGGCTCGCGGCGAAAGGCTACGCGGAGCTTGCGGCGAAAGGGGGTGTTTCGGGTCGGCTGAAATTCGATCGCGACGGCCTCGACCGATTCGCATTCGTCGCCGACGATGTCGACGTTCGCGACGGCGCCGGGCGTTTCGCATTCGCCGGCATCGACGGCGGCATCGACTGGCGTTACGGCGAAGAAGGCGCGCCGACGTCGCTTGGCTGGCGCTCGATCGAGCTTTTCCGCATTCCGCTTGGCGCCGCGAACGCGAAGTTCCGTTCGGAGGATGCAGCGATCGTGCTCGCCGAGCCGATCGCGATCGGTGTGCTCGGCGGCGAAGTGCGCCTCGAAAAGCTCAGCCTGCAACCGCGCTTGCCGCGCGGCGATCGCTACGCCGGATCGTTTGCGATCGCCGGCATCGACATGGCGCAGCTCTCGGCCGCGTTCGGCTGGCCGCGTTTCGGCGGCAGTCTTTCCGGCGGTATTCCGGAGATCGAATTCTCCGGGGATACGATCGAGCTGCACGGCGGTCTCGATCTCTATGTCTTCGACGGTTATCTCGGCATCAGCGGCTTGACGCTGGAACGTCCGTTCGGCATCGCGCCGTCGCTGCTCGCGAACGTCCATTTCGAGAATTTCGATCTCGAACGCGTGACCAGCGCGTTCTCGTTCGGCGGCATGAGCGGCCGGCTCAACGGCAATATCCGCGATCTTCGGCTGGTCGATTGGAGCCCGGTCGCCTTCGACGCATCGCTGCGTGCCGACGGCGGCGGACGCATGAGCTACAAGGCCGTCAGCGATCTCACCGCGCTCGGCGGCGGCGGCGGACTCACGGACAGTCTGCAGACGATGGCGCTGAAGATCTTCGACACGTTCGGCTATCGGCGGCTCGGCATCCGCTGCAAGCTCGCAACCGAAATCTGCGCGATGGGCGGTATCGAATCGGCCGCAGCGGATGCTGCCGAGACCGGTTCAGGCGCCGACAGCTACACTATCGTCGAAGGTTCCGGCTTGCCGCGCATCCAGATCATCGGCCATCGCCGCCGCGTGAACTGGCCGACGCTGGTCGAGCGTCTCGTCGAGGCGACACACGGGCAGGGGCCGGTGATCCAGTAAGGGAGAGAAGATCGCATGCGCAAATTCATCGTCTGGACCGCACTCGTCGCAGCACTCGCGCTGCCGGCCGCTTGCGTGACGATCAACGTCTATTTTCCCGAGGCCGCGGCGGAAAAAGCGGCCGAGCAGTTCGTCGGCAAGATCATCGACAGCGACGCGCAGCCCGCGCCGCAGCCGGCTCCGGCCGAAGGAAAGCCGCCCGGAAATTCGCCCGGCGCGATGCTGCTCGATCTTCTGATCCCAAGCGCGCATGCGCAGTCCGCGAACATCAACATCCAGACGCCGCAGATCCAGGCGATCCAGTCGCGCATGAAACAGCGCTTCGAATCGTCATTGTCGAAATACTTCGCGAGCGGCGCGGTCGGCTTCACGCGCGACGGTCTCGTCGCGGTGCGCGATGCGGCCAGCGTTCCGCTGCCCGAGCGCGCGGCGCTGAATCAGGCCGTCGCCGACGAGAATCGCGATCGCCAGGCGGTGTATCGCGAAATCGCGGTCGCGAACGGGCATGCCGAGTGGGAAGCGCAAATTCGCGATACGTTTGCCAAGCAGTGGGTACAAAAGGCGCGCTCGGGTTGGTACTACCAGGACGCTAGCGGCGCCTGGAAACAGAAGTGAGCGCGCGCTGATACGCGAAGATCCTCAAACGGCCCGCCCGCGCGGCGGGCCGTTTTCTTTTTGACGGAACGAATCATCGAATGCAGTCGTACGAAGTCGACATCACCGATCTCTCCCACGACGGCCGCGGCGTCGCGCACGTCGACGGCAAGACCGTATTCGTCATCGGCGGATTGCCGGGCGAACGCGCCGCGGTTCGCGTCAGCGCGCGTCATCGGCATTTCGACGAGGCGAAGGTCGAGAACCTCATCACGCGATCGCCGGATCGCATCGAGCCGCGTTGCCCGCATTTCGGCGTCTGCGGCGGCTGCGCGTTGCAGCATCTGCCGGCCGATCTTCAGATCGCCGCGAAGCAGCGCGTGCTCGCGGAAAATTTCGAGCGCATCGGCAAGGTGACGCCCGAGCGTTGGCTAGCGCCGCTGACCGATGAGCCTTGGGGCTATCGGCGTAAAGGGCGGCTCTCGGTCAAGTGGGTCGCGAAGAAAGACAAAGTGCTGGTCGGCTTTCGCGAGGACAATCCGCGCTTCGTCTCCGATCTCTCGGTCTGCCACACATTGCTGTCCGAAGTCGGGCAGCGTCTCCAAGCAATCGGTGAGCTCGTTACCTCGCTCGATGCGAAGCGCGAGATCGCGCAGATCGAGATCGCGGCGGGCGATGCGACCGTGGCGCTCGTGTTCCGTCATCTTCAACCGCTTTCCGACGGTGATCGCGCCAAGCTCGTCGCGTTCGGCGAGGCGACCGGACTTGCGATCCTGCTGCAGCCGGGTGGACCCGACAGCGTGAATGCGTTATGGCCTGCGCAAGTGCCATTGTCGTTCCGCATTCCGGACTACGACGTCGAGATCGCCTTCAAGCCGCTCGATTTCGTGCAGGTCAACGCGGGCATGAACCGCCGCATGATCGCGCGTGCGCTCGAGCTTCTCGATCCGAAACCCGATGACACCGTGCTCGATCTCTTCTGCGGGCTGGGCAATTTCACGCTGCCGGTCGCGCGTTGCGCGGGCCGCGTGGTCGGCGTCGAAGGCGAAGCGGGCCTCGTTGCGCGCGCGCGCGAGAACGCGATCGCGAATGGCATCGTGAATGCGGAATTCGCCGCTGCGGATCTTGCGGCCGATCAGCGCGGTGCGCCGTGGGCCACGCGCGATTACGACAAGCTGCTGCTCGATCCGCCGCGTTCGGGCGCTGCGGCGGTGCTCGAATATCTGCCGAAGAAATCGACGCGTCGCATCGTGTATGTATCGTGTCATCCGGGATCGCTGGCGCGCGATGCAGGGACGCTGGTCGAGCGTCATGGTTTCAAGCTTGCGGCCGCGGGTGTGATGGACATGTTTCCGCACACGGCGCATGTCGAATCGATCGCGCTGTTCGAGCGTTGACAAAATTTCACCGAGATCGACATGCCGATCGAAATCGAGCGCAAATTCCTCGTGGCTTCCGATGCTTGGCGCAACGCCGTCTCGCGTAGCGGACGCATGATGCAAGGCTATCTCGCCGGCCCGCCGTCCTCGCGCTGCTCGGTGCGCGTGCGCATCGGCGACGAGGCGTTCCTGAACATCAAATCGCTGGCGCTCGGTGTCGCGCGCGACGAATACGAATATGCGATCCCGCTTGCGGATGCCGAGCGCATGCTGGCGACGCTTGCGGGCGAGCGCGTCGAGAAGATCCGCCATCATGTCGATGTCGACGGCCATCTCTTCGAGGTCGACGAATTCCTGGGCGAGAACGCGGGCCTCGTCGTCGCCGAGATCGAGCTTGCCCACGCCGATGCCGCATTTCCGCGTCCCGCGTGGCTCGGCCGCGAGGTCACGCCACTCGCGCGCTACTACAACCTCAATCTCGCCGTGCATCCGTATTCGCGCTGGAGCGAGGAGGAGCGCGCGGCATCGGACGCCGCGGATTCCCCGTCCGCGCGATAGACTAGGCCATCCCCTGGACGCTGCCTCAGAATGCTGATCATCGGCCTGCCCGGAAAAACCCTGACCGACGAAGACCGTCGTTGGCTCGAAACGCCGCAAGTCAGCGGCGTGATCCTGTTCACGCGCAACTTCGAAAGCCGCGAGCAGGTGACCACGCTGATCGACGACATGCGCGTCATGCGGCCCGATCCGTTTCTGGTCTGCGTCGATCAGGAAGGCGGCCCGGTGCAAAGGTTCCGGCCCGGCTTCACGCGCCTGCCCGCGCTCGCGCGCATCGGCGAGGTCTATGCGCGCGATCCCAAAGCCGCAATCGCGATCGCCGAAGAGCACGCTTGGCTGATGGCGAGCGAGATGCGCGCGATCGGCATCGATATGAGCTTCGCGCCGGTCGCCGATCTTGCGCGCGGCAATCTTGCGGTTGGCGAGCGCGCGTTCGCGGCCGATCCCGAGATCGTGTCCGAGCTGACGCAAGCGTATCTTCGCGGCATGCGTCTTGCCGGCATGGCGGCAACGCTGAAGCATTTCCCGGGTCACGGCAGCGTTGCCGAAGATACGCACTTCGACGCGGCGATCGATCCGCGTGATCTCGACACGTTGCGCGAAACCGATCTCGTGCCATTCGCCGACGGCATCGCCGCCGGTGCCGATGCCGTGATGATGGCGCACGTGACTTATCCCGCCATCGACGCGCGGCCGGCCGGCTGCTCGCGCATCTGGGTCGAGGACGTGCTGCGCGCCGAGCTCGGCTTCCGCGGCGTGGTGGTCGGCGACGACATCGGCATGGCCGCGACCGAATCGCTCGGCGGCATCGGCGCGCGCATCGAGGCGCATCTTCTCGCCGGCTGTGATCTCGTGCTGGCCTGCGGTGCCGGCATCGTTCCGGAGGCGCTGGCCGCGAGCCGTCATGCCGAGCCTTGCTCGCCGGAAACGATCGCCAAGCTCCAAGGCGCGATTGCGCAAACCTGGCAGTCACTGGCCGAAAATCCGCAGCGCGACGACTTCGTTGCGCGCGTGACCGCGCTGGACGAAAACCTGGTGGCGAGCTGACATGGAACGTCCGACGCTTGCCGACGCGCTCGCGCGCGCCGATCTCGTTCATGACCAAGCCGCGCTCGTTCGCGAGATCGCGCGTCTGGGCGCTGAGATCGACGCCGCGCTCGCCGGCGAACCCGCGGTTTTCCTGACCGTGATGCAAGGCGCGATGATCTTCGCGGGCCAGCTAGCGACTTCGATCGCGACGCCGCTCGCGTTCGACTACGTGCATGCGACGCGTTATCGCGGCGCGACGTCCGGCGGCGAGCTCGTCTGGGTCAAGCGGCCGGCGCTTTCGTTCAAGGATCGCACCGTGCTCTTGGTCGACGACATCCTGGATGAGGGCCACACGCTGAAGGCGATTCGCGATTACTGCCTCGGCGAAGGCGCGCGCCGCGTGCTGCTCGTGGTCTTGTGCGAAAAGCGTCATGGTCGCGGCGCAGGATTGCGCGCGGATTTCTGCGGCATCGAAGTGCCGGACCGCTATGTGTTCGGCTACGGCATGGACTACCACGAGCAGGGCCGCAACCTGCCCGCCATTTACGCGGTGGACGCATGAGCATCGAACTTGCCGTGATCGGCGGCACCGGCCTCTATCGATATCCCGGGCTCGAGGACATCGAGCGCCATCAGATGGATACGCCCTACGGCAAGCCGTCGGACGACATCGTCGTCGGCACGATCGAGGGCAAGCGGGTTGCGTTCCTCGCGCGGCACGGCGAAGGGCATTCGGTGGCGCCGCACCGGGTCAACTACCGCGCGAACGTCTGGTCGCTGCACCGGCTCGGCGCGATGCGGCTGGTCGGCATCAATGCGGTCGGCGGCATCCGCGAAGACATGGGCCCGCGTGCGATCGCGGTGCCCGATCAGATCATCGATTACACCAGCGGCCGCTACACGAGCTTCTGTGACGTCGAGGGCGCCGAGGTCAAGCACATCGACTTCAGCGAGCCGTATTCAGCGCCGCTCCGCGCGCGCTTGGTCGCGGCCGCGCGCAAAGCGGGCGTCGCGATCGTCGACGGAGGCTGTTACGGCGCAACGCAAGGCCCGCGCCTGGAAACCCGCGCCGAGATCGCGCGCATGCGACGCGATGGTTGCGATCTCGTCGGCATGACCGGCATGCCGGAAGCGGCGCTCGCGCGCGAGCTCGAATGCGAGTACGCGTGCCTCGCGCTGGTGGCGAACTGGGCGGCAGGTCGCGGCGATCAGGTCGAGATCAGTCTGCCCGAGATCTTCGCCAATCTCGAAGCGGCCACGGCCGAGGTGCCGAAGATTGTCGGGGCGTTGCTGCACGCGTAGACAATACTTGAGGTTTGCGTTTTAAACCTATGTTTATCATGGGTAATAACGCATCATCACGGCGTCGCTGCTCTTACCCATTCGAGGCGCTGTAGAAGCGACGACGGCCGCGACCGAGCCCTCATATCCCCCCAGAAACCCACTCAAGACCGCTTCCAAAGGGCTTGATTTCACAAGTTAAGCAATTGTTATACTGGGCCGCGCGGCGCGGATAAGCTCCGATCGTTGCTGGGGTGCTCGTGGCGTCGCGCGTAGTCCAACAGCTAGAGGCTTCATCGATGCGTACCGGTACAGTGAAGTGGTTTAACGATGCCAAGGGGTTCGGGTTCATTGCACCCGAAGAAGGCGGGGAGGACGTGTTCGTTCACTACTCGGCCATCAACTCGCAAGGATTCCGCACGCTTCAGCAAGGACAGCGAGTGAACTTCGAGGTGGTCCAGGGGCCGAAAGGCTCGCAGGCTGCGGGCGTGCAGCTGGTCAAATAACAGACTTTCCCCTAATCAGACTCTCAATAAAGCCCCGCGCAAGCGGGGCTTTTTTTTTTCGCCGGACGCTCAACGCGCGCCGAGCAGCGTGCGAAACGCTTGCGCGAATTCGACGGCCTGCCGCTCGACGTCGCACAGGCGCGATCGCACGTCCTTGCGCATCTGCGTGCGCCCCGCGCGAAGGCTGGCCACTTGTGACGCCGCCGTAACCGCACGCTCGACGTAGTCGGCGCGGTCGCGCGCGACCCATTCGTCGCGGCCGAGCCGCCAGTTGAAGCTCGCGGTCTGGCGGCTGACGAACGTCTCGCCGGGCACCGTGATCACCGGGCAGCCCATGTACAGCGCATCGCAGGTCGTCGTGCCGCCGGAGAACGGGAACGGATCGAGTGCGATATCGACGCGGCGGTAAGCCGCGAGCAGCTCGACGTACGGCCGGTGCCCGAATAGCTCGAGGCGTTCGGGACCGATTCCATACGCCGCGAAGCGTTGTTCGATACGGCTGCGCGTCGCCGGATCGCCGAGCGTGCGCGCGGCGAGCGCGAGGCGCGCGTCTGGAACGCGGCGCAGGATCTCGGCCCAGGTTTGGACCACACCGTCGTTCAGCTTCGCGAGCCGGTTGAACGAGGCGAACACGACGTCACCGTCGCCATCGTACGTTGCGGGCGGCGTGTCTGGATGCGGCGAATAGCAGAAATGACCGGCGTCGAGGCGGATCAGTCGCTCGGTGTAGCGCTGCTTCGAATCCTCAGGCGTCAGCCACACATCGCTGATCCACGCATCCATCGCCGGAATCGCGGTCGTGTCGAACCAGTCGAGCCACGAGATCTGCACCGGCGCCGCGCGCTGCGCGATGACGGCGATGCGGTTCGCGGTCGCGTGGCCGGTGAGATCGATCAGCACGTCGAGATCGAGCGCGCGCAGGCGCTGAAGCAGCGCCTCGTTGTCGAGGCCGGACGCGTCAATCCATTCGTCGGCCAGCGCTCGGAGCCTTTCCGTCGACGCATCGCGCGCGGTCTGCAGCGCAATCAGCAAATGACGATGACGCGTACGGTCGAATGCGCGGAGGAGATCGGTCAGAAACGTCGGAACCGGCCCCGCGATGAACCGCGGCGACAGCCAGCCGACCCGGAGCGGCTGCGCAGGATCGCGAGGGCGCGGCACGTAGGCGGGACCGAACGCCGGCACGTATTTCTGGACGAACGTCCGGTGCGCTTCGAACAGCGAGTCGTTGGTCTGCTCGGGATCGTAGTGAATCAGCACGAGATAGCGCGCCGTGGTGTCGGCATCGTCGCCGCGCGCGAGGAGATCGCGATAAGCGGCAAGCCCCGCTTCGACGTCGCCGCGGTCGATCAGCGCCGCGGCGCGGATCTCGATCGGCTGGCGCTCGTGCGATCGTAGCGCGTGCGCTCGCTCGCACCATGGAATCGCTTCGCTGACGCGGCCGACTTGATGCAGCGCCGCCGCGAGCGCGAGCGCGGCTTGATAGTCCTGCGGATGCCGCTCGGCGCGTGCACGCAGCAACGCGGCGCGTTCGTGCAGCGCGCTCGCGGCGGCGAAATCCTGCAGCGTGGACGCGAGCTCGGCGGTCGCATCGAGCAGGCTCGGGTGATCGGCGTCGCGAAGTGCTTGCGCGAAATCGCCGGTGCGGAGGCGACTTGAGACGAGCGCGCGGCGCGCGGGCAGTGCGTCAGGATGACGATCGAGCGCCCCGCCAGCTGCGTCGATCGCCTCGGCATCGCGCCCGAGCTGGTGCAGCAGGACGGCGAGCATCTGCTGCGACGCGTTGTGATGCGGCGCCTCTTGCGTCAGCACGCGAAACGCATTGACGGCTTCCGGCAGGCGTCCCGCTTGCGCGAGGTGCATCGCCGCGGCGAAGCGTTGTTCGAAAAGTGGGATCACGCGCGGAAGATAACCGAACGCGCCGCGTTCGTGAGGCTACGCGGCGAACTGCAGCCGCGCGAGCTCCGCGTACAACCCGTCCTGCCGCACGAGCTCCGCATGCGTCCCCTGAGCGACGATGCGTCCGCCGTCCATCACGACGATCCGATCCGCGCGCTGCACGGTCGCGAGCCGATGCGCGATGACGATCGTCGTGCGCCCGCGCATCAGGCGTTCGAGCGCTTGCTGCACATAATGTTCGGATTGCGCATCAAGGCTCGAGGTCGCTTCGTCGAGCAGCAGGATCGGCGCGTCGCGCAACAACGCACGCGCGATCGCGACGCGTTGCTGCTGTCCACCGGAAAGGCGTACGCCGCGCTCGCCCAGATACGTGTCGTAGCGCTCGGGCAGCGTATCGAGAAAATCGTGCGCTTCGGCGGCGCGTGCAGCAGCGATAATCTCGTCGGGCATGGCACCGGTGCGGCCGAAGCCGATGTTGTCGCCGGCGCTGGCGCCGAACAGCACCGGATCCTGCGGCACCAGCGCAAAGCTGCCGCGAAGGTCGGGCAGCGCGAGCGCGCGAAGGTCAACGCCGTCGAGCGTGATGCGGCCGCGCAGCGGATCGTGGAAGCGCAATAAGAGCTGAAACACCGTGCTCTTGCCGGCGCCGGAGGGCCCGACCAGGGCGACCGTTTCGCCGGGCTGGATCGCGAGCGAGAAATCATGCAAAGCCGCGCGATCGGGACGCGATGGATAGCGGAACTCGACGTCCTCGAATCGCACCGCGCCGCGCACAGGTTCAGCGATCGGCTCCGCTGGTTCCGGCGAACGGATTTCCGCCTTCGTATCGAGCAACTCGCCGATGCGCCCGAGCGCGCCGGCCGCGCGGAGTACTTCGCCCCAGACTTCGGTCAGCGCGCCGACCGAACCGCCGGCGAGAATCGCATACAGCACGAACTGGCTCAGCACGCCCGCGGCCATCGTGCCGGCGATCACGGCTTTCGCGCCGGCCCAGAGCACGAGCGTGATCGCGCCGAACGTCAGCAGGATCACCATCGCGGTCAGCGTGCCGGTCATTGCGATGCGTTTCTTCGCGGTCGCTAGCGCACGCGCGACCGCGGTCGCGTAGCGCGCGGATTCCTGCGGCTCGCGCGTGTAGGCCTGCACGGTGTGCATCGCGTTCAACGTTTCGCTGGCGGTCGCGGACGCATCGGCGATGCGATCCTGGCTTTCGCGCGAGAGCTTCTGCACGCGTCGGCCGAAAATCACGATCGGCAGCACGACGGCGGGAATCACCAGCGCGGACAACCCGGCGAGATGCGGGCTCGACAGAATCATCATCGCCGAAGCGCCGAGCAGCATGATGGCGCTGCGCAGCGCCACCGAAAGCGTCGAGCCGACCACGGTCTGCACCAGCTCCGTATCGGCAGCGAGTCGCGAGACCAGCTCACCCGAGCGCGTGCGCTCGAAGAACGCCTGATCGAGCGTCAGAAGATGATCGTAGAGGTTCCGCCGAAGGTCCGCCGCCACGCGTTCGCCGAGCAAGCTCACGCAGAAGAAGCGTCCCGCGGTCGCGATCGCGAGCACGCCCGCGACGGTAAAGAGCCCGAGAAAGCTCGCGTTGATCGTCGAGGCATTGGCGTTCGCGAAGCCGTGATCGATCATGATCCGCACGGCCTGCGGCAAGGTCAGCGTTGCCGCCGATGAGAGCGCGAGGAAGCCGAGCCAGCCCGCGATCAGGCTGCGGTACGACTTGATGAAAGGTAACAGGCGCAGCAGGTACCGCAGCCGGCGTTGGGAATCGGGGACGCTGTCGGTCATCGGGAAAGCCGGGCAGGGGACTCGTGGGACATGAGGCCGGACGCGGACCGTTCAACGGCTACGCATCGTCTTCGATGCGTCCCCGACCGCGGGTGAGGTCGCGCACGAAGGCTTTGAGCGCGTCGACCTCAGCTTGCGGCAGTTCGATTTCGATCACCGCACCGTCTTCGTCGAAGCGCTCGCCGCGCTTCTCGGCATCATAGTCTGCGAGGCGAGCGTGCAATGCTGAGGCGGCCGCGAAATCGCAGTGGACGAATACGCCGACGCGGGCGATCAATGGCCGCTTTTCTGCAAGGCGCAAGCACTCCGCGGCGCAGCCGCCATAGGCGCGGACGAGACCGCCCGCACCGAGCTTGATGCCGCCGAACCAGCGCGTGACGACGACTGCGACGCGATCGAGCGCCTGACCGTCGATCGCCTGCAAGATCGGCTTGCCCGCGGTGCCTGCGGGTTCGCCGTCATCGTTGAAGCGGTATTGCGTGCCGATGCGGTAGGCCCAGCAGTTGTGTGTCGCGTCGCGTTCGCTGACGCGGGCGATGAAGGCGAGCGCGGCGTCGGGCGTGTCGACCGGCGCGGCTTGCGCGAGGAAGCGGCTTTTGCGGATGTCCTGCGAGAGTTTCGCTTCGCTAGCGAGTGTGAAGGGCACGGCGGATCCGGTCGCGGCTGGCGCCGCTCCTACATGACATCGCATTGTAGAAGCGGCGATAGCCGCGACCAACGTCAACGTTACGGCTCGAACCCGTCCGCAAAAATCCGATCCGGCGTCTGCTGCGCAACGCACGCATCGCCGCCGGCCGCAAGGCGCACATTGTCGACTGCCCAGCCGGCCGCATTGGTGCCACCGTCGCTCTGCAGGCGGAAGCGGAACTTGAACGTCGCCGCGCCGTTCACGCTCGGCGGCAGATCGATATGGTGCGATTGCCAGCTTGTTTGGCCGTTGCACGAATACGCGCTCGTCCAGGTCGAGCCGTTGGTCGAGTATTCGAGATAGCCGTAGTCGTAGCCCGATTCGGTATCGCAGCGATCGTCGAAATCGAGCGTGGCGTCGCTGTAGCCGGTGAGGTTGTACGCGTTCGCGGTGGTCAGCGAGCGGTTGAGATTGTCGCCGTAGTTGGGCGTATTCCACACGTGCGTCGTATCGCTGCCCGCGCCGTTGACGATCACCCACGGCTGTTGCGCGGTCCACGCCGTACTGCCGTTCTCGACGTCGTCGGAGAAGATCACGCAATCGGGCCGGAGCGCGAAATCCTGCGTCAGCGTCTGGCCCGCGACGAGATCGAGGCCTTGCACGGTTTGTGTCATGTAGCGCGGCGCGCCGACGCGAAGATCGAACGTTCCGGGGAATGCGCGCGCGGTGTAGTCGCCGGTCGCGCCGTCGCTCGTCGCCTGATGCGATTCGCTGCTCGATTCGCTGCTCAGCGTGATGGCCGCGACGACGGGTTCGCCGGAGAGATAATCCGTGACGCGGCCACTGACCGATGCGATCTCGCTCGCATCGGCCACGTCGAAGAACGCGCCGTTCGGTGTGCCGTCGACACCGTCGGTATTTCCGGCCTGGACATAGACGAAGTGGCGGCCCGCGTTGAGGCCATCGGTCGAAATGGTGGCGTTCGCGGTCTCGACCGGCGAATCGAACGCGCCATCGGCGGCCGTCATGGCCGTGAGCGCATCGGTGTCCCACGGCAACGCGTCGAGATAAGCGCCGGCGCCCGCGATGTTGCGCACCTGCTCGGCGCCGTTCGATTGATTGAAGCGGCTCGAATCGATGTGCGCGGTCACGGTGACCGGATCGCCGGGTGCGATCAGATCGGTGCTCACGGACACGTCGATCGCATCGGGACCGGCCGGCAGCTGGTACGGCGCGTGGAGATTGCGCGCGATGTAGCGCAGCGCCGCGATGTTGGTCGGCGCGGTGTTGTCTTCGAACGTTTCGCAATCCTCGAAGAAATCGAAGCCGTTGGTTTCGATCGTGTACGAGGCGACGCCGAGGAGGCCGTACATCGTGTCGTCGGTGGTGCCGTCGGTCGGATAGAGCTGATCGGATTGCTCGGGTGTGTACCCGTTGAACCAGGCGATGCGCCGGCCGAACGTCTGCAACGCGGTGCGGTTCGGCGCGGGGCTGGAGGTATCACCCCACGGCCACAGCACCAGCGCGGCGTTGCTGTGGATGTCGACGAAGAATCCGGTGGTGTCGTCGGGTGCCGCGATGCCGCTGTCGTCTTCGGGCGATGGAGGATTCATCAGTCCGACACGTCGATCGGCGAAAAGACCGCCGGTGCACGTGCCATCGTCCGCGCAAGTGCCTGCGACGTACTGCACGAGATTTTGCGACTCGGGTTCCGAGGCTTTGGTCGGACCGCGATACGTCTGATCGCAGAACTCGCCGCTCGAACCTTCGCCGTGCGTGATGTTCCAGTGGAACGGGAAATTGCGGTTGAGATCGACGCCCGGCTGCGCGAATTCGTCCTGCGAAGAGCAGGGCGCGGTGACGACATTGAGATTCTTGCGCTGATAAATCTGCTGCTCGGCGTCTTTGCGCGCGTCGGGATTGGCCAGCAGGATCAGTCGGAAATCGTTGTGATCGACGAGCCAAGTCGCCTCGGGATCGGTGCCGTAGTTGTTGACGAGCCACTCGGCGAAACGCGTGTCGACTTCGCCCGGCGCGTATTCGCGCGCGTGGATCGAGCTGTACACGGCCATGCGCGGGCGGTCGGGATCGCTGTCCGCGGTCGCGAGATTCGTGATGCGCAGCGCGCGCATCTCGTAGCCTTCGTTCGGGTTCTGCGTCTTCTGCCAGGTCGGGCCGATCTCATCGATCACCGCGATATCCGGATGCGCGGCGACGAGATCGTCCATCGTCGCGTACGTGCCTTCGACCGTACGGAAGCATTCGTAGCCGGGAATCGTCGCGTAGCCGTCGCCGTTGACGCTCGTCAGCCCTTCGCTCGCGAGGCGATTGCGGATTGAGGCGACGCGCGCTTCGAACGTCTGCAATTTGGCCGTTGCGACGGTGTCGACGCCGACGTTAAGCCCGGCCGAGCGCAGCGCATCGATGCCGCCTTGATCGGTCGCGACGCGGATGACGTTGCGCTTGTGATCGACGATGAGATGCTGAAAGCGCGATGCCGCGCGCTTGAGACTGGCCGAGTCGGTGATCGGGGCCTCGACGACCCATTCCTCGGCCATCGCGGCTTGCGCGGCGATGCCGATCGAGACTGCCAACAACGCTTTCCGCATGATCTTCCCCTGACGAGAAGCGCAGGATCATAGCGGTGCGGTTGGGGATGAAACAGCGGCTTAGGATGTAAAGAACCTTCACGTTTCGGCTGAACGGCGCAGCCTTGGATCAAATCACTCCAACTGCGCCCGCGCCCAGCCGGCGTCCAGCGCCTCCATCGCATCGCGTGGCTTCAGCTTCGCGGCCTTGTCGTAAGCCTCGGCGACCTCATCCTCGCGCTTCTCGCCGTGGATCAGCATCAGCGCATTGCCGTATTCGACCCACGCGATCGGCGCGTCCGGCGTGAGCTTGAGCGCGTGCTTGAGGTGCTTTTCGGACTCGGCGGCGGTCGCGCCATAGGTCAGCTTGGCCAGCATGCCGCCGACCTTCGAGACGATCTCCGCGTGATAAACGCCGAGCGCCATATGCGCCTCGGCATGCTTGGGCTCGCGCTCCAGCGTCGCATCGAGCGAATCGCGTACCTTGCCGCCGAGCCCTTGCGAAAGCGCCTTGGCGATCGAGATCGTCTGGCTCATGCGCCCGAGCGCAAACGCGCGGCGATAGTGGCTGTTGGCCTCGTTCGGAAGCGCAGTGATCGCCGCTTCGGCAAGCCGCGCCAGCTCTTCGTAGCGCGCCTCCTTTGCGGTCTGGCCGTCCAGAAGGTACGTTGCGTGAATGCCGCCGGCCTTGATCGCGACCGATGCGCCGAGCGCATTGAGCGCCGCGCCGGCCTCGTACGCGTCCTGGAAATCGCCGCGATGGAACGCGCGCCAGGCGTCCTGCAGCTCGATCGCGATCGCACCCGCATCCTTGCCGAGCTTAGGGTTCGCCTTCAACAGCGCAGCGACGCGCTTCTCGTCCGGAAACGGTTCCTGATCGCCCGCGTGCAGAACGCCCCAGGCTTTGGAGAGCTTTGCGCCGTCGTAGTCGAACGCCTTATCGGGATGCGGGAACGCGGTCCACGTTTTCTTCGCCATCGTCGAATCCTCATGCACCTTGCGACAGTGTGAACGCCGACGCGCCCGGCCGTCACGCCGCCCTGCGGCAAGCCGGTAAACTCGCGCATCCTCCCCGCAATACCCGCCACCGCTCGCCGATGACGAAGAAAGCCGCCGACCCGAACGATCCCGCCGCGCGCGCCGCGGAGCTCCGCCGCCGGATCGATGATGCGAACTACCGCTATCACGTGCTCGACGAGCCCGATATCGCCGATATCGAATACGACAAGCTGATGCGCGAGTTGCAGGGCATCGAAGCCGAGCATCCCGAGCTCGCGACGCCCGATTCGCCCACCTTGCGCGTCGGCGCCGCGCCGCTCGGCTCGTTCGCGGTCGTCAAGCACGAAGTGCCGATGCTCTCGCTCGCGAACGCGTTCACCGACGATGAGGTGCGCGATTTCGTTCGCCGCATCGAGCAGAAGCTCGATCGCGAAACGCCGGTGTTCTCGGTCGAGCCGAAGTTCGACGGGCTCGCGATCAGCTTGCGCTACGAGGGCGGGCTCCTCGTGCGCGGCGCAACGCGCGGCGACGGCGAAGTCGGCGAGGACGTGACGGCGAATCTGCGCACGATCAAATCGATTCCGCTGCGCCTCCACGGCAGCGGCTGGCCGCGCGTCATAGAAGTGCGCGGCGAGGTCTACATGCCTCGCGCCGCGTTCGAGAAATACAACGAAGCTGCGCGCGAGCGCGGCGGCAAGGTGCTGGTGAATCCGCGCAACGGCGCCGCCGGCAGCGTGCGCATGAAAGATCCCGGTGAAACCGCGAAACGTCCGCTCGCGTTCTATGCCTATGCGCTTGGTGTCGTCGAAGGCGGCAAGCTCCCGGACGAGCATTCGAAAATGCTGGCTAAATTCCGCGAATGGGGCTTGCCGGTCAGCCCATTGATCGACATCGCGCGCGGCGCGGACGGATGCCTCAAGTACTACGCGCGCATCGGCGCGCAGCGCGACCGGTTGCCGTACGACATCGACGGCGTCGTCTACAAGCTCAACGACTATGCCGGCCAGCGCGAAATGAGCTTCGTCGGCCGCGCGCCGCGCTGGGCGATCGCGCACAAGTTTCCGGCGCAGGAGCAGCAGACCGTCGTCGAGGCGATCGAAGTGAACATCGGCCGCACTGGCGCTGCGACGCCGACCGTGCGATTGAAACCGGTGCTCGTCGGCGGCGTCACGGTGACGAACGCGACGCTGCACAACGCCGATCAGGTGGCGCGGCTCGACGTTCGCGTCGGCGACACCGTCATCATCCGGCGTGCCGGCGATGTGATTCCGGAAGTCGTGCGCGTGGTGCCTGATCTTCGTCCTCCGCGCACGAAACCGTGGCAGATGCCGACGCATTGTCCGATCTGCAACTCGGACATCGTGCGTGAAGAGGGCGAGGCGGTCGCACGCTGCACGGGCGGGCTCACGTGCGCGGCGCAGCGCACGCAGGCGCTGTTTCATTTCGCATCGCGCCGCGCGATGGATATCGAAGGTCTCGGCGAGCGCTACATCGAAGAGCTTGGCAGCCTCGACTACGTGAAATCGGTCGCCGATCTCTACAAGCTGAAGCTCGACGATCTCCTTGATATGAAGCGCCGCGCCGACGAGCGCGACGGCACGACGCCGGAAACGGTGAAATCGGGCAAGGTCGCGACGAAGTGGGCCGAGAACCTGATCGAGGCGATCGACCACAGCCGCAACACGACGCTCGAACGGTTCCTGTATGCGCTCGGCATCGAGCACGTCGGCGAGAGCACGGCGAAAGCGCTTTCGCTGTGGTTCGGCGATATCAAGCTGATCCGCGATTTGCCGTGGCCCATATTGAAACTTGTCCCGGACATCGGCGGCGAGGTTGCGCGCGCGATCGATGCGTTCTTCCAGCAGGGAGGCAACGAAAGCGTGATTACGGATTTGCTCAAGCGCGGAGTGAAGATTGCGGATACGCATCCGCCGTCGGCGAAGTTGCGGCCGGCGCTTGGCCTCGACATCGTACTTCCCGCATTCGAGATTCCCAAGATGACGTCGAAGCGCGCCGAACAGGTTGCAGGCGCATTCGATTCAATCGGCGCGGTGCTCAAAGCTAAAGTCGAAGCGCTCGTCGCCGCGGGCCTTCCCCAAGAGACTGCGCAATCGCTGCACGATTATCTCGCGACGCCGGAAGGCCACGCGCTCGCGAGTCGCAGTGCGAAAGCAATAACGACGCTGCTGAAGGCGACCGAAGGCGCCGAGCAAACGGCTGAAGGTCCGCTCGACGGTCAAACCGTCGTGCTGACCGGCACGCTTTCGTCGCTGACGCGCGAGGAGGCTGGCGCGAAGCTCGAAGCGCTCGGTGCGAAAGTCGCGGGCAGCGTGTCGAAGAAGACGGCATTCGTCGTCGCGGGCGAGTCGGCGGGGTCCAAGCTCGACAAGGCGAAGGAGCTCGGCGTCGACGTGTGGGACGAGGCGAAGCTGCTCGAATATCTGCGCAAGCACCGTGCCTGATCGCCGCGCACTCGAGTTGCGCGCGGCGCTGTACGCGCTGATCCGCCGCTTCTTCGCCGAGCGCGGCGTGCTCGAAGTCGAAACGCCGATCCTGAGCGAAGCCGGCAACACCGAGCCGAATATCGAGAGCTTCAGCACGACGTTCAGCGGACCAGTCACGGCAGGATCACGCGAACGTTGGATGCGTACGTCGCCCGAGCACGCGTTGAAACGCCTGCTTGCCGCCGGAGTCGGCGATTGCTATGAGCTCGGCCGCGTGTTTCGCAACGGCGAAGCCGGGCGACGGCATAATCCCGAGTTCACGATGCTGGAGTGGTATCGCGTCGGTTTCGATCATCGCCGGTTGATGCGTGAGACCGCGGAGCTTGTGAGCGCCGCGTTGACGATGAAAGGCCGCGACGCGACGATCGTGGAGAAGTCTTATCGCGACCTTTTCATCGAGGGGCTCGGTCTCGATCCGTTCGCGGCGTCGCTTGATGCGCTGCGTGCGCCGCTTTCGGAGTTTCGTATCAACGAGGAAGGCTTGAGCCGCGACGACTGGCTCGACCTCTTGATCACGCATCGACTCCAACCGGCGTTTCCAAACGATCGCATCACGATCGTCTACGATTTTCCCGCGTCGCAATGCGCGCTCGCGCGGATTCGCAACGACGATCCGCCGGTCGCCGAGCGATTCGAGCTGTTCTTAGGCTCGTACGAGCTTGCGAACGGCTATCACGAATTGACGGACGCGGCCGAGCAGCGTGCGCGCTTCGAGCGGGACAATGCGCGCCGGCGCGCGCGCGGCCAGCGCGAGGTGCCGATCGACGAGAGATTTCTCGCTGCGTTATCCGAGATGCCCGCTTGCGCCGGCGTTGCACTCGGAATCGAGAGGCTGCTGATGGTGCTCACCGGCGTCGACGATATCCGCGATGCGCTTGCGTTTTCGTTTGCGGATATTTGAGCGAGCTTCGGAACAATCCGCACGTTGCGGTTCGATGGTCAACTTCGATTCAAGACCCGAATGCCAAGCCATGCGCACACTGCGGCGACGATCGCCATGAGTGCAATCGGCGCATACATTTCCGGAATGAAGAACCGATAGTTGTGCGCGGCCGTTCCGTCGATACCTATTGCGACGCGGTAGCTGAGGAAAACACAGACGATCGCGTGCGAGCCCATCGCGAGGAATGCCGCGATCGCGGTCTTGCTTGGAAAGTATGCACATACGGCAGCGAGCGAAATCAAAGTGGGGATCGCGGCGAGGAGCGACGGTGCAAGGAAGCCACGACCCATCGACGGGCCGATCGACGTAAACACGGCGATCCAGAAGATGGCGCCGAGCGGCCCTACAACGACCGGCGCTACGAACGACATCAATGATTCTTCGCGGGGCGTCGCCGCGCGAGAGGCGTCTGGTTCGCGGGCCCGACGAGTGCCTTTGTCTTCGAGATCGTCCATGACGACATCTTAGGCACAAGATTCCGCTGATGCGAACTGCGGAGTAGATACAATCATGACCCGATCCGGGAAACGCGGCCATCCATGGCCGCTCAAATGCGTATCTAAAGCCTGAGTCGCGGCAGAACGAACGCGAACGTCGCGCCAACGGCGAACGCAATCACAGCCGTCGCATAGAGCCCGGCGCTGACCTTGCGCAATCGCGCACAGATCCGCGCGAGCTTCGGATCGGCGGGGCAAGGCAAGCCGCGCGCTTGCAGGAGTCCGATCCCTGCGACGACGAGCAGAGCAGCCGCGATGCCGAACACGAGTGCTTTGTGCTCACTCATCCAGACGAGCTGCGGCACTGCCGAGACCAAACCGGCCAGTGTCGCGCCTGCGCCGAGGGTGACCATCACCGCGGGCAGGACGCAGCAGAGCAGCGTGCCCGAGCTTGCGAGCAGCGCGGCGACCGAGAGCCAGGCATTGCGTTGCAGAGGACGGCTCAATGCTCGGCTCCTTTGAGTCGCGCTCGAACCGCTTCGAGCGTTTCGTCCACGCGCCGGATGTCCGTCACGGTGTAGCCAGCGTCGGTGAGCGCGCGTCGCAGCTCGTCGTCGGGAATGTCCTCGCCGTCTTTCGTCGAAACGGCGACGAGTCGTTTTTCGAGACTTACGATGACATCCGACGTCGCCGGATACGCGCGAAGCTTCTTCTCGATCCCCTGCGCGCAGAACGCACAGACGAGACCGTTGACGTCCATCTCGATGGTCGCCGCGTTGCCTAGAGTCGCCACGCCCAGTGCGAGCGTCGCGACGATTGCCTTGATACGTTTCATCTTGCGATCTCCGCTAGAAATTGAACATGGCCATGACTTGGGGTTTGCCGTCGGCGGTGAGACCCGCCTCGATCCAGGCGCCGCCTTTGAACAGGCGCACCAGCGCAGCCCATTCGACGCCGTGCCGGATCTGGCCGGTGTAGTCGCGTGCCTGGATGACGAACCATGTAGCGAGCGTCGAATAATCGTGCTCGTACGGCGCGAGACCGAGCTGCAACGTATCGACGCGCTGCGAGAACTCGGAGCTTTCCCAAAGATCGGTCTTGACCGACGCGTACACGCGGCGTGTTTCGACATCGAACTGCACGCCGGCGTTGCGTGCGAGCCGGCTGCCGTCGAACGTATCGCCGGTGGCGGAACCGAGCCCGCCCCAGACGAAGACGTTCGCTTGCGCCGATGGCAGGTTCCATCGCTTCGCGAGATAGTTGACGCGCAGGTAAGCGATGTCGCGCGATCGGTCCGTGATGTCGCTGTCGAAGCGCACATAACCGCCACCGGCGGACAACCAGTAGGTCGGTGCGTAGAACGCTTGCGCCTCCATCATCGTGCCGGCGCCGTATTCGGCCATGACAGTGGTGCCGTTGGCGAATGCGATCGGCTTGGCGGCTGCCGGCGCACACATCAGCGCGAACGCAGCGCCCGCGCCATAAGACGCAGTCTTTAACGTGAACATGTGATCTCCTCGTACGCGCACGCACAAGCGTGCGAAAGCGCAGCGGATGCCGCGCGATCAGGACGTTCGGAAGATCAGGCGATCGGAGGTCGCAACAGTGTGCCGATCGATGCGCTGACGCATCGCGGACGCTCGATCGAGTGCAGCGTCGGTGCGATGTCGAGCTGGAACGCCGGCGGCGATGCCGGCAACGCGGCGACAGCCATGCACGCATCCGCGCAGCTCATGCCGAGCGATTTCGCCGGGCAACACGGGCATTTGGGCGCGTCGCCATCGTGATGGCTCATCGAGCAATGATGCGTGCTCGCTGCATACGCCGCGGTCGCGCCGATGCCGCCTTGCAGAATCAGGCCGACGGCGAGCACGAATCGGATCAGAATGCGCGCGAACATGCCGGAAGCCTAGGCCTTTTCGCGACGTCACGCAAAGGAGGCTCGATCGTCGCGAGCCTCCGCCTTTGCGTCACATCAAAACCGCCCCACGAACGCCGCCCGCACACGCCAGCCCGCCGTCGTCTGAATCGCGCTGTTCTCCGTATCGATCGGCGCCTCGGCGCGCAGCTCCAACGACCAACGCGGCCCGAATGTGAATCCGAGCTGCGGACCCAGAAACATCCCGCGCGAATGCGTGTCGTCGAGCTTCTCGCCGGCAAGCTCGTCGTAGTCCTTGTTTTCGCCGGAAAGATTCAATTGCAGCGAAATGCTGTGGTCGTGTTCGAGCACGAGATAGCGGCCGGCCGACAGCGTCCACTGCAAGTCGTTGCCGAAGCGATAGTCGAAATCGCCGGTGCGGCGGATCGCGTACTGCACATCGCCGATGCCGAACCAGCGACCGCTGCGATAGAACGCCGAGGTGCCGATCAGGAAATCGGTGGAGCCCGATCCGAGCGCGAGATCGTGGCCGTGGATGCCGCTGATCGGGCCGTCGTGATCCTCGCCGTCGTGCTTGGCGATCGATTCCGGGTGATCGTGGCCTTCGTCGAGCTCTTCCATCAACCGGTCGCTATCGCCGGTGCCGAACTTGACGCCGCCGAGCGCGCGCCACACCCAGGTTTGATCTTCATCGTCGTGACGCATCAGCGTGTATTGCGCGAGCGCCGTGATGTCGCCGAGGCCGGATACGGTGCCTTTTTCGTTCTCGCCATCTTCGGGGCGCTTGAACGAGCGGTGGATGTACGGAACGTTGAGCTGCAGGGTCAGGCGATCGTTGACGCCGTAGCCGACGAAGAGCTGCGTGATGGAGCTATCCAGATACTGGCCGCTGTCGTCGCTGAGCCGGTGGCCTTCCTGACGCAGCTCGTCATAACGCGTGAACTGCTCCGAGACGCCGGCGAACCAGCCGGACGTATCGCCATGCGCCATGCCGGCGGTGTAGACGGAACAGAGATCGCATGCGCCGGCAACAGGCGCAGCGACGATGAGCGCGCCGGCGACGGCGCGTCTAACGAGACGAAGCTTCATAAATTCCTCGCACAAAGAGTAGACCGCGCTCGTGGAGACGGTCCCGAAAAGTCAGTGCTTTGCGTTCAGGCGAGGAGCGAAGGAGGGCCGCGAGGCTGCGCGGCTTGGCGATGCGTTTCGTACGCGCGTTGCTCGCGCTCGGATCCGAGTTGCACCGGCGCAAGGGCAGGCGCGAACGCTGCGACATACGCAAACGTGATGAGCGCCGGCGTGTGCGTCAGGAAATCGCAGTATCCGCACTTGCGCCAGCAATCCTCATCGTCGCTGTCGCTCGCATCGTGCTTGTGACCGACATGCGCGAGGTGCGCCGCCGCGTGATGGCCATGATGATTCGGCGGCGCCAGCGATGCGGCGATTTGCGAAATCGTCGGGACGATCGCGAGCAGCAGGATGGCGACGAGCGCCATCCAGGCAACGGTGCGCTGCTTTGGAATCGTCCGAAGAATCATCCTGTCGAGTATGAAGTCCGCGCCATGGAACCGTCGTGAGGCAAAGTGCCGCGATGGGGCGATGGTAGCGGGCCTCGAAGCCGACGACGTGAGGAATTCTACCTACGCGCCGGTCTCAGCCTCGGAACCGGCTGTCGCGATCGCCATCGAGCCCGATCTCCGCGGATCCCAAAGCTACTGCGCGACCACTGAGGCCTTTAAACTTCAGCACGCGACCGCTGATTGAGGAGACGCACCATGGACCGCTTCACCGGCGGCTGCCTCTGCGGCAACGTCCGAATCGTGGCGTCGGGCCTCCCATACCGCGTCGGCCTCTGTCACTGCCTCGATTGCCGCAAGCATCACGGCGCGCTTTTTCACGCCTCCGCGGTGTTCCCGCAAGATGCCGTGACGATCGACGGCGAAACACGCGACTACAGAGGCCGATTTTTCTGTCCGCGCTGCGGCTCGTCCGTTTTCGGACGCAGCGCCGACGAAATCGAAGTGAACCTGGGATCGCTGGATGCCCCCGACCAACTAAAGCCAACCTACGAGCTCTGGACCATCCGTCGCGAGTCCTGGTTGCCGCCGTTTCCGCTCGCACGACACTACGAGCGCGATCGCGAGACACTGGGGCGCTTCGAGAGCTGAGCCCGAGCCGCCGCACAAGGAGCAATAGCCATGTCGAACAAACTCGTCAAACCGCTCGCGATCGTCATCGGTACGGGCTTGATCGGCTCGCTGCCGCTGAGCCCACTCTCCGCCGCGAGTCCGGCGTTCCGCATCAACGTGCTGGCTGGATATTCACTCGCCGCCGCCAGTTCGAGATTGGATACCGACAAGGACGGCAAAGTATCGAAGGCCGAATGGAAGGCCCGCGGCGATCAGATGTTCGGCGAAATGGACGCCGACCGGGACGGCGCGATCAGTCAGGATGAATGGGATGCTTGGCATTCCGGCAAGGAAGGCGCATGCGGCGTCGACAAGAGGGGCACGCGAATCGTCTCCAAGCTGGATACGGACAAGGACGGCCAAATATCCAGAGCCGAATGGAACGCTCACACCGAAGCATCGTTCAACGGTAAGGACACCGATCACGATGGATTTATCGACTAGCGCGACCTTTACCAGGGATTCTTTCGGTCGATGAATAAAATCGTTCTACGCATTGTTGCGGGCACGGCGCTGTTGCTGACGCAATGCGCCTTGGGCGCCGATTGGCTGCAATCGGGCTTCGACGCCGCGCATTCGGGATTCAATCCGCTCGAGCGGCAGATCAGCCCGGCGACGGCATCGTCGCTGGCTCAGAGGTTCGAGACATCGCTACCCGAATCGATCGCCGGCGGCGCTGTTCTCTTGACCGGCGTCTCGATGTCGGCCGGAACGCGCGATGTCCTTTACTTGACGGCGTCGAGCGGTAATTTGCTGGCGCTCGACGCCGCGTCCGGCGCGGTGCTGTGGTCGAAGCTTGCACAAACCCAGGGCTACACGCACTCGACGCCGGCTGTCGATCCCAACCGGCAGTATGTGTACAGCTACACAGGGGACGGCAAGGTGCACAAGTTCCGCGTCGGCGACGGCGAGGAAATCCTCGATCAAGGCTGGCCTCAGCTGGTCACGCTGAAACCTAATGTCGAGCACGGCGCCTCGGCGCTCGCGATCGGCACCACCGCGGACGGCGCGCGTTATCTCTACGCCGTTACCAACGGCTACATGGGCGACGGCGGTGATTATCAGGGACATCTGACAACGATCAATCTCGCCACCGGCGAGCAGACCGTCTTCAACGCGCTGTGCAGCGATGTTCCGGTGCATTTCATCGACGGCGGCGCGCCGGGCATCAATGATTGCGCGAGCCACCGCGCGGGAATCTGGGGCCGCCCCGGCGCGACGTTCGATGCGGTGACCGGTCGCGTCTACATCGTCACGGCCAACGGCGATTACGACGCCGCCTTCGGTGGATTCAACTGGGGCGACAGCGTGCTCGCACTGTCGGCAAGCGGCCAAGCCGACGGCGGCGTGCCGCTCGACAGCTACACGCCGGTCAACTATGAAGAGCTCGACACGTCCGACGTTGATCTCGGCTCCGGATCGCTGGCCATCATTGGGAACGTTCCGGGTATCGCCGGCCGCTACGCCGTCGTCGAGGGCAAAGACACTCAGCTCCGATTGCTATCGCTCGACGACTTGAGCGGCGCCGGAGGGCCGCGCAACGTCGGCGGAGAGCTGGCGCTGACTTCGCAATCGTTCGTCTGTAAATGCAGCATGCCGCAGCCCGCGGTTTGGACGGCGCCGGACGGTTCGATCTGGGTTTATGCGGTGATCGACGGGCTCGATGCGTATCAGATCACGATCAAACAAGGGCGCCCCGAGCTCACGTGGCGATGGAGGGCGGACGGGATGAACGCATACAGCGCTTATTCGCCCGTCGTCGCCAATGGTGTCGTCTTCGCCGTCGGCTATGGAGTGTCGCTGCTGGATGCCACTACCGGCGACGTGCTGCAGCAGATCGAGGACTGGACGCTCGACGGCCGGCGCCGAGAGCCGATCGTGGCAAACGGCCATCTCTACGTCGTCACGCAGAACGCATTGAAGGTCTATGCGCCGGATGGGATCTTTGTCGGCGGGTTCGACGTCGAGTGACGCGAAGCCTTCAGCAGAACCATGTCCTTGATGATGGCACTCAAGAGGATGTTCCGATCCGGCTCACGTCTATCGGATATTGAGCGCGCCGTTTTCTCGATCGAGTATGCGGGTGTGGTCGCGTACTTCGAAGAGGCGATGGGAGTGGAACCTGCGTCGCCGCTTCAATTCCGCTGCGAGCTCACATCGGATTTGGCCGCGGCGATCGACGGCGATGATCCAGAGAATCCAGCCCAGCGGTGATGACGCAGCACCCGTGGCCACGGGATGAATCGGATTGGGGACGGAGACGGCTGCGATCATCGCCGCTCAATTGCCTCCGTCCCATTCCGCACGCTCATTCTCTATTCCGCCGAGTCCGGCGCGACGATGTGCAACCAGCGCGGCCGCTGCAGGTTCGGCCGGCAGATCGCCATGTGACGATGCGCGCGAGTACTGACGTAAATCGTCTCGCCGACATGAAAGCCCAGCGCCTTCAGCCATTCACCGCGCAGCACGATCGTCGGAATCTTGCGCTTGACGCCTGCGACCGTGCGCAGCGACACGCCTACGCGTGTGAAGCATCCGGACGTCGCGCTCGAATTCGGGTCTGACGAATCGGATGAACGCTTGAGAGAGTTGCGAGAGGCGATACGAGTTTTGCGAGCCATGAGTGTCTCCTTTTGCAGAAGTCACCGATTTGGCTTTTGCCGGGGTGGTGACGAGCCGCGCGGAGTTGACAGACCGGCATCAATCAACCGGCGAGCCCGAGGGCTCCCCCGCGCGACTCGCCGCAGATGGGCGCGTATGCGCGACACGACACCTGCGGCGAAGCCGAGGAGTGCGCGTTGATCGATGAAAGGGCTGTCAAACCCTTTGTCGCTATTGGCGACGGGGCGAGTCTAGATGAAACGCTGGGAAATGCGAACGCGGAAGGCTCAGGAGAGGACAGCACTTACTAGTGAGTAGACGTGAGCTGCAGGACGTTGGATGCTTTGCAATATGACGCGGATCAACTTTTAGGCCGATGAAGTATTTTCGCCTTCTTCGCGGGTCTGTTCTTGTTGTCGCCAGCCTCTACCTCACATGGCTTTGGCTGTACGAGGACACGATGATCGCCCTCTGCTTTGCTTTTGTTTTTCTTCTCGCGGGCGTGGTCGAACTTTCGTTTGCGGCGCTCTATGAAATGCGGGAACGCGAGGCCGACGACGACGCTGCGTTCCGCCGAACGCGAAATGCATCATCGGGGCTCAGCGGAGCCGGGTGGGATTCGGCGAGAGGATCGCGCGATCTCGATCGTTGAGAGTTGCTGAGGCTTGGGTGGTCATTCCCGCCAAATGGCGTTATAATTACGCCATCTGACACAGAGCATGTTCCTATGAGCATCCTGGCCCACCCCTCTACGCTGGAATTTCTCGGCATCAAACCCGCCCGCGCCTCTGGCCCGCTGGTGAAGGCACCCGCCATCAGTTTGGCCACGGTGCTGAGGCTGAAAAAGCTCCTCGATCTGGACGATGCTCAGACGGCCCAGCTGACCGGCATCTCGGTCCGCACCTATCAGCGTCGCAAGCAACACAACACGGCGCTTTCGTCGAGCGAAACCGATGCGATGCTGCGCACGGCTCGACTTGTCGAGGAAGCCATCACCACGTTCGGTGACGAAGGCCGCGCGCTGCGCTGGCTCAAGTCGCACAGCGCGACGTTGAACGCGGTGCCGTTGGACTTTCTTGCATCCGATGCCGGCGCACAGGCCGTACATGATGAGTTGATTCGGATCCGCTGGGGCGATTACGCCTGATGCGGGTGTATCGGATTACGAGCCTGTCCTACGCCGATGATCCGTTATCCGGCATCGGCGCCGCGATTACCGGTGCGCGCTGGAACAATAAAGGCGTTCGCATGGCTTACACGGCGGCGTCGCGTTCCCTCGCGATTCTCGAATTGCTCGTGCACGTCGGCCGTCAAAGCGTGCCGCTGGATCGAGTGATGGTGCCCATCGATATTCCCGACGATGCGACGGAGGCGATTGCTTCGCTGCCCAGCGGGTGGAACGCGTTGCCGTACAACGCTGAGGTGCAAGCCGCCGGCGATCGCTTCGTGCGCGATGGACGTTCGTTGGCGCTCCGGATTCCGAGCGCGATCGTCCCGGAGGAATTCAACGTGCTGGTGAATCCATTGCACGCGCGGCGCGCGGATGTCGTCGTTCATCCGCCCGGCGATCTTGTGTGGGACGTGCGACTGTTCGGCTAGAGAATGAGGTTCAGAGGCTAGCGCAACGGTAGCCCAGCCTCAGCGAGGCTGCGTCTGCAGCGAGCCGGTCGACGGCATCACCGGCAAGTGGGTCGTGAAGGAAATCAACGACAGCGCGTGAAGGTCTGTCGTGAGCGAGAAGGCAATGACGAGAATCAGCGCCAGAAGTAGCCGCATGCTCGACATGAGCGCCGTGCCACTTCACTCAAATCCATTCGCAAACACCGCATCCGAAAACGCCCCAGTAACCTTCCATTCGTTGTGACCGGCGCTATCGAACCGCGCGATACCGAGATCAGCGCGAGCCGACCCCAAAGCGTGCACTGCCCGTCGCAATCGCGGGAGTAACATGCATAAATAGAGCCGCGCAGCCGACCAATTCATCAATGCAGAGATCGCGCGAGGGGACACGGCGATGAGCGATTCCAGGAAGATGGCATCAACCGCACCGCGTCGTACGCGCCTCGCGCTTGCGCTCGCGGTGATCTTTGCGAGTGCGACGCTTGAAGCCGATCCAGCCGGCGCGGACCCGCAACGACTCATCGCAAGCGACACGGTCGTCGCGGCTCGACAGTACGCATTTCGTCTCGCGCAAAGCAACGCGCGCAATCCGAGACGCGGCGCGACACCAGCGCCGCGGAATCCGACTGGGAATGTGCTGCCGGTGACTAGCTGCCTCGACGATGGCAGTGCAGGGACGCTGCGCAGCGTGATCGGGACGGCCGGCGAAGGCGATACGGTCGATCTTTCACAGCTGACGTGCGGGATCGTCACGCTGACGCAAGGCCCGATCGACATGAGCGTGCTTGGCCCGCATCACGTCGACGATCTTACGATCGTCGGTCCCGGCGCCGTGCCGGCCAAACGCATAGACGGCAACTACGACCGCATTTTCGTGCACGGCAACAACGAGGTCGGCGTCGGCACGCTTTCGATCCGCGATCTCTGGATTGGCTCGGGCGTCGATCACACCGGCTTGCCGGCATGCATCGATTCTTCAGGCAACGTCGATCTGACACGCGTAATCATCGAATACTGCCGCACATCTGGCGGCACGGAGAAGTCGTTCGCGGCCGCCGTGCACGCGCACGATCTGTCGCTGACCGACAGTATCATTGACCACTCACACAATTGGCCCACCGGCGACACGGTCGCACTCGGCGGTGGCGTGTACGTATCAGGCAATCTGACGCTCGTCGACAGCACAATCAGCGGCAACTCGGCGCATGCGGAAACATTCGGTGACTACCTGTATAACGTCACCGCAGGCGGCGGCGCGTTCGTCGTCGGCGATCTCTCGATGACTCGCAGCACGGTGCAGTTCAACATCGTCACCACGTCCGATCGGTTCCACGGGCTGGGCGGCGGACTCTTCGTGCGCGGCAACGCAAATATCGTCGACAGCACGGTCTTCTCAAATGTGGCGTCGATCGGTGGTGGCGTCTACAAGATCGAGGCCATGCCGTACGGCGAGCCCTACGCCACGACCTTGTCGGTGACCAACAGCACGTTCACCGAGAACACCGCGTACTATCTCGGCGGCGCGATCGGTACCCGTCGTCCCGCCGTTATCTCGAACTCGACCATCGCGGTCAACATCGCGATCGGTGGCGTCGGCGGTCTATGGGCGGCGGCGGGTTTTGCGCCGTCGATCGAGCTCCAGAGCAGCATCGTGTCCGGCAACTTCAATGAGTCGGGATCTTTCTTTACCGATATCGGAAGTCATCAGCCACTCGACGTCGTGGGTGCGAACAATCTGATCGGCGAAGTCGGCTTCAACGTCACGCTGCCGCCGTCTGTGCGCAGTGACGATCCGATGTTGGATCGTCTCGCCGACAATGGCGGTCCGACGAAGACCATGGCGATTCTGCCAGGCAGCCCCGCCATCGACGCGGGCAACAACGTCGCTAATCTTGCATTCGACCAGCGTGGGGAAGGCTACCAGCGTCTATCAGGCACGGCGCCAGACATCGGCGCATTCGAAGCGGACGACGGACTTTTTTCGAACGGTTTCGAGTGAGGAAGCCCACCTGGCCGACACGAAAAAGCCGGCTCATGGCCGGCTTCTCGTAAGTGCCTGAATTTTTGGTCGGGGTGAGAGGATTCGAACCTCCGACTTCTACCTCCCGAAAGTAGCGCTCTACCAGGCTGAGCTACACCCCGATCCGGGCCCGCTTTGGCGGGCCGCGCATAGTAGCGATGCGAGGGCCGGCGCGCAACTTTTTCGTGGCTCCGCGGGGGCCGGAATCGGTGCATCTGCTACGCTACGCGGCTATCGTTTTCGCCGATTCGGCGGCCGAGCCGCCGCGCCCGTTCGAGGAACCCGATGGCCGTCACCCAAGCCCGCACCATGCCCGGCGTGCTCGAGCTCTTGCCGCTCGATCAGGTCGCGTTTCAGGCGATGATCGATGCGATCCGGCGCAATTTCGAGCGCTTCGGTTTCCTGCCGATCGAGACGCCGGTGATGGAGTTCGCCAGCATCCTCCTGACCAAGGAGGGCGGTGAGACCGAACGGCAGGTGTATTTCGTGCAGTCGACGGGCTCGATGGAGCAGGGCGAGAAGCCCGATCTTGCGCTCCGCTTCGATCTCACGGTGCCGCTCGCGCGCTACGTCGCCGAGCACGAGCACGATCTCACGTTTCCGTTCCGTCGCTACCAGATCCAGCGCGTCTACCGCGGCGAACGGGCGCAGCGCGGGCGCTTTCGCGAGTTCTATCAGTGCGACATCGACGTTGTCGGCAAAGACAGCCTCTCGGTGCGCTACGACGCGGAGCTGCCGGCCGTCATCTACAGCGTGTTCCGCGATCTCAAGATCGGCGCGTTCACGATTCAGATCAACAACCGCAAGCTGATGCGCGGGTATCTCGCCAAGCTCGGCATCGCCGATGCGGACAAGCAGGCGGGCGTGCTGCGCGAGGTCGACAAGCTCGACAAGCGCGGCGCGGAGTACGTGCGCACGACGTTGACCGGCGATGCGTTCGGCTTGGCCGCCGACACCGCGGACAAGCTGCTCGCGTTCGTCGAGACGCGCTCGACTTCGCTTGCGGACGCGCTCGCGAAGCTCGATGCGCTCGGCACGGGCGACGAAGCGATGGAGCAGGGCCGCAACGAGCTCAAGGAAGTGCTGACGCTGATCAAGGCGTTCGGCGTGCCCGAATCGCACTTCGCGCTGAATCTTTCGATCGCGCGCGGGCTCGATTACTACACGGGCACCGTGTACGAAACGACGCTCAACGATCATCCGGAGATCGGCTCGATCTGCTCGGGCGGACGCTACGAGAATCTCGCGAGCCACTACACGAAATCGAAGCTGCCGGGTGTCGGCATTTCGATCGGCGCGACGCGGCTCTATTGGCAACTGCGTGAAGCGGGCCTCTTCGCCGGCGGTCGCAGCACGGTGCAGGCGCTGGTGGCGCAGCTCGATGAAGCGGAGCTGCCGCGGTATCTGGCGCTGGCGACGGAGTTGCGCAATGCGGGGATCAATACCGAGGCCGTCGTCGAGCCCGGCAAGCTCGCCAAGCAACTGAAATATGCCGACCGCGCCGGGATTCGTTTCGTGCTGATGCTCGGTTCCGATGAGATCGCGAAAGGCGTCGTCACCGTCAAGGATTTGCGAAAGGAAGTGCAGTTCGAAGTGGCGCGTGCGGAGTTGGCGGATACGCTGCGCGTGGAGATCGAGCAGGCCGCGGCGATGAAGGGCTGACGCATGCACATCCAGCTTCTCATCGGTGCGCTTTCGTTGTTGGTCGCTGGATGCACGATCGGCGGCATCTCGTCGACGAAGCTCGATGATTCGAGTTATCGCGTCGCGGTTTCGGCCTGCATGGGCAAATTCAAAGATGCTGCGGAAAAAGCCAAGCTCGAAGACAAGCTTCGGCGCGAATCGACGCGACTGTGCCGACCGCGCAGCGCCACGACGGGCGAGCTCGAAGTCGTCATGAAAGGCACGGGAGGTTACGGCGCCGTGTTTGGCGAATGTCCTATTTTCAGTCTAGAGGCCAACGTCACCTGCCAAGAAGGACGCTCGCCGTGAAGTCAGTGGTTCTCGACGGCAACAGCCTCACACGCGATCACGTCATCGCGATTGCGCGCCAAGGCGCGACGATCTCGCTCGACGATGCGCAACTCGAAAAAGTCCAGCGTGCCGCCGATTTCCTTGCCGATAAGGTGAGTTGCGGCGAGCCGATTTACGGCGTCACGACAGGCTTCGGCAGCAACGCCGACAAGCTCCTCGGCGCGCATCGCGCGCGCGACGAGCTGCCCGGCGGCAATCCGGAAACGCCGGATGGAACGCTGCTGGAGGAGCTGCAACACAATCTCGTGATCACGCATGCGGTTTGCGTCGGCAAGCCGTTCGCGGCCGACGTCGTGCGCGCGATGCTCGCGATTCGCATCAACACGCTCATGCGAGGTCATTCCGGCATTCGCGTATCGACGTTGCAGGCGCTTGCGGAATTGTTGAATCGCGATGTGATACCGGTGATCCCTGAAAAGGGCTCGGTCGGCGCGAGCGGCGATCTTGCACCGCTGTCGCATCTTGCGATCGTGCTGCTCGGCGGCGGCGAGGCGTTTCATCGCGGCGAGCGCGTGAGCGGCGCGGAAGCGCTGAAGCGCGCGGGTCTCAAGTCCGTGCGTCTCTCGTTCAAGGAAGGCCTCGCGCTCAACAACGGCACGACGCAGATGCTCGCGTGCGCGGTGCTGGCGCTCGATCGTCTCGATGCGCTGCTCGAAACCGCCGATCTCGCCGCATCGATGACGCTGGATGCGTTCGCCGGTCGCGGCAGTGCATTCCGTGAAGAGGTGCACGCGCTGCGTCCGCATCCGGGACAGGTCGAAACCGCGCATCAGTTGCGCGAGCGTCTTGCCGGATCGACGCTGGTCGATATTCCATATCATCTGGTGCCGCGATTCCGCACGTGGCTCGCCGATTCGTGGAGCGATCCCGAGGACCAGCGTCAGCGCTTCGACATCACGTGGGATTACGTGCCGCCGTCGCAGCGTCACGGCCGCGAAGCGTTCTACAAGCGCTTTCTGCCGTTTCGTGGCGGCAAGAAGCATCAGCCGCAGGATGCGTATTGCCTGCGCTGCATTCCGCAAGTGCACGGTGCGGTGCGCGATGCGGTCGAGCAGGCATGTCGCGTGATCGATATCGAGCTCAATTCGGTCACCGACAATCCGCTGATCTTCCCGGACGCGATCGACGCGGAAGTGATCGAGGATCAGGTCATCTCCGCCGGCCATTTTCATGGCATGCCGCTCGCGCTCGCGATGAGCTACGTGAAAGCCGCGATTCCGGTGCTCGCGTCGATCTCGGAGCGCCGCCTCAACAAGCTTGTCGACCCCGCGACCAGCGACGGCTTGCCGGCCTTCCTGATCGGCAACGAGGACGCGACCGATTCCGGCTTCATGATCGTGCAGTACACCGCCGCGGCGCTCGTCAACGATCTTGCAACGCGCGCGCATCCGGCGTCGGTGTATTCGATTCCGACCAGCGCGAACGCCGAGGATCACGTGTCGATGGGCGCGAACGAAGCGCGCCACGTGCTGGAGATGACAGAGGATCTCGGCCATGTGCTTGCGCTCGAGCTCTACACGGCGGCGCAAGCGCTCGACTATCGGCAGGACATGCTCAATGCGGCACGCCGCCTTGCCGCACGCGGCGACTGGCGCGCGATCGCGGGCAAGATCGCGAATGCGCCGGATACGAATCATCCGTCGCGCGCGCAGTTCGAGAACGAAGTGCAGGCGTTGACCCAGGCGCTATCCGAAACCACCGATTTTCACGCAGGCGCAAGCGTTCGCAACGCGCACGCGAGGATTCGCGCGGAGATCTCGTTCATGGAGCGCGATCGGGCGATGGACGGCGACGTCGCGCGGATCTGCGAGCTGATTGCGTCGGGAACGCTGCTCTCGCGCGGCGGTTGAGTAAATCGCCGCGCGCAGCTCATCTCCGATGAACCCGCCGAACAATCCCAACTGGCTGCAGCGCAACTGGAAATGGCTCGTCCCCACCGGTTGCCTGACGGTGATCGTCGCCATGTGCGCGTTCGTTTTCGGCATCGTACTTCTTGTGTTCCGGCTGATGCAGTCGTCGGACGTCTATCAGCAGGCATTCGACAAGGCTCAGCGAGCGCCTGCGCTGATTGAAGCGATCGGAGCGCCGGTCGAAGCCGGCTATTTCATGAGCGGCAGCATTAAAGAAGAGATCGGCGCGTCGGGTCGCGCGACGCTGGCGATTCCGTTGTCGGGCCCGAAAGGCAAGGCGACGTTGTATGTGAGCGCCACGAAGTCTCGCGGAGTCTGGACTTTCTCGCGGCTCGAAGCGGAGATCGAATCGACCGGTCGCTACATCGACGTGCTGCATCCACCGGATTGATCGTTGCGATCAGTGGAAATTGCGCGACTCGAACGAAAGCTCCGGCAACAACGCGCTAAAATCGTAAAGCCGCTTCGCGATCAAATGATGCACGCCGTCGCTGGCTTCGAGCACACCGTCGACGGCCATCACGGTCGATTCGAGCAGCACGCGATAGTATTTTTCGGCGAGCGCGCGCCAGACGACGACGTTGACGTGACCGGTTTCGTCTTCGAGCGTGACGAAGGTGACGCCTTTGGCCGTGCCCGGATGCTGGCGCACGGTGACGAGGCCGACGCAGCGGATGTGGCGGCCGCGGTTTTCCGCTTTCGTGGTGACGATGGCCGGTGAGGCGCGGCGTCGTTCGAGCTCGGCGCGGATCAGCGACAGCGGGTGATGCGTCAGCGAGAGGCCTTGCGTCGCGTAATCGGTCATGACGTCTTCGCGTAGCGAAGGATGACGCAGCTCGACGCGTTCTTCCCGGATCGCGGCTCTCGCCAGCACGGGCGCGGGCAGCTCGGCACCGGCGCTGTCCCAGCGCGCGCGATAGCGATGGCCGCTCAGGGTTTGCAACGCGCCGGCGTCGGCGAGGCGCGCGCGTTCGGAGGCGGTGACGCGCGCGCGGCGTGTCATGTCGGCGACGTCGGCGAATGGCGCTTCGGTGCGCGCTTCGACAAGGCGCACGGCGAGATCTTCGGAGAGGCCGCGGAGCTGGCGGATGCCGAGTCGTAGTGCCAGCTTTTTTTCCTCGCCCGTCGGTTCCAGCGTGCAATGCCATTCGCTGACGGTCACGTCGACCGGCTTCACCGTCACGCCGTTCTTCTGCGCATCCTGAATCAGTTGCGAAGGCTGATAAAATCCCATCGGTTGCGAATTCAGAAGTGCGCAGGTGAACGCGGCTTGCTCGTGGCACTTGAGCCAGGATGAGACATACGCGAGCAGCGCGAAACTGTAGGAATGCGATTCGGGGAATCCATATTCGCCGAAGCCCTGGATCTGCTGGAAGATTCTTTGCGCGAATTCGTCGGAGTAATGATTTCTCTTCATGCCTTCGAAGATGCGCTGTTCGAACTTCTCGAGCCCGCCGCGACGTTTCCATGCGGCCATCGAGCGGCGCAGCTCATCGGCTTCTCCGGACGTGAAATCCGCGGCCACGCGCAGGAGCTCCATCACTTGTTCCTGAAAGATCGGCACGCCAAGCGTGCGACCGAGCACATCTTCGATGTCTTGCGATTCGTAGACGACGCTGTCGGGATCGTTTCGACGCTTCAGATACGGATGCACCATGCCGCCCTGGATCGGCCCGGGCCGCACGATCGCGACTTCGATGACGAGATCGTAGAACGTCGCAGGTTTGAGTCGCGGCAGCATCGACATCTGCGCGCGTGATTCGATCTGGAACACGCCGATCGTCTCGGCTTTGCGGATCATGTCGTAGGTGGGCCCGTCGCGCGGCGGAATCGAAGCGAGATCGAGCGGGATGTCTTTATGCCTGCGCAAGAGATCGAAACACTTGCGAAGGCACGTCAACATGCCGAGCGCAAGGCAATCGACCTTGAGCAGCTTCATCGTTTCGAGATCGTCCTTGTCCCACTGGATGATCGTGCGATCGGCCATCGCCGCGTTCTCGACGGGCACGAGCGTGTGCAGCGGATGCTCGCAGATCACGAAGCCGCCGACATGCTGGGAAAGATGGCGCGGGAATCCGAGCAATTGCTCGGCGAGCGCGAAGAGCTTGATCAACGTGCGGTTGGCCGGATCGAAGCCGCGCGCTTGTAGCCATTCCTGCAATGATTCTCCGCTCCGGATTCGCGAGAACATGCTCGTCAACCGATCGAGCTGATCGTCCGGCACGCCGAGCGCGCGGCCGACGTCGCGCACCGCGCTCTTGCCTCGATAGCTGATGACGGTGGCTGCGAGCGCGGCGCGTTCGCGGCCGTACTTGTTGAAGACGTATTGCATTACTTCTTCGCGGCGTTCGTGCTCGAAATCGACGTCGATGTCGGGCGGCTCGTCGCGCTCTTCGGAGAGGAAGCGTTCGAACAAAAGATGGCCTTCCTCGGGGCTGACCGCAGTGATGCCGAGGCAATAGCAGACCGCCGAATTCGCCGAAGAGCCGCGTCCTTGGCAGAGGATGCCGCGCTCATCGCGCGCCCAGCGCACGATGTCGTAGACGGTGAGGAAGAACGCTTCGAATCTTTTTTTCTCGATGAGAGCGAGCTCCTTCTCCAGCGTGCTCTTCAATTTGTCCGAGAGACCTTGCGGAAATCTTCTTGCCGCACCTTCGTAGGTCATTTGCCGCAGATAGCTCGTTGCCGTCATGCCGGGCGGCACGAGCTCGTGCGGATATTCGTAATGCAGCTTATGCAGATCGAACGTGCATCGCGCTGCGATGCGCAGTGTTTCGGCGAGCAAGTCCTCGGGATAGAGCGAGGAGAGATCGTCGAAGCGGCGGAGATGACGCTCGCCGTTCGGGAACAACGCAAGGCCCGCCTCGGCGACGGTGACGCCGAGGCGAATCGCGGTCATCATGTCCTGCAGCGCGCGACGCTTGCGGATGTGCATGTGCACGTCGCCCGTGGCGACGAGCGGAAGACCGTGACGCGCGCCGAGTGCGTAGAGCTCAGCCAATCGCGCGTAATCGTCGGGGCCGCGATGAAGCTCGACCGCGAGCCAGGCGCGGCCGGCGAAATGCCGCGTGATCCATGCGGCATGCTCGTCGCGTGAACGATCGTCCGGCGGCCACAACACCAGCACGCCCGCGCCGAGCCGTTCGGCGTCCAGGGTGGTGAGATGGTATTCGCCTTTCGCGCTGCGGCGTCGGCCGGTCGTGATCAGTCGGCAGATGTCCGAGTAGCCATCTTGATCGGTCGCAAGCAGCACGAGCCTGGGTCCGTCGGCGAGCCTCACTTCGGTGCCGACGATCAGCGGTAGTTTCGTTTCAATGGAAGCTTCGAGCGCGCGCACGATGCCGGCGAGCGAGCATTCGTCGGTGATCGCGAGCGCGCCGTAGCCGAGTCGCTTTGCACGATCGAACAGCTCGCGTGCGCTCGATGCGCCGCGCTGGAACGAGAAGTTGGAAAGGCAGTGCAATTCTGCGTAGCGCGGCTCGTCATCCGAGAGCGCGTCGCGCAACGCTTCTCGGCGAGCGACGACCTGCAGATCGCCGGCGCGATCGTCCGCGCGCCGCTGCGATTTGTAGAGGCTGCTGCGCGGATCAGTGCCTTCGACGATCTCCGGAAGATCGGGCTCGATCGGCAGTCGCAGCCGTCGCCGCTTGGGAGGCGGAACCGGGTTCATGCGAACCAGCCGTGCAGCATCCAGGGCGTTGGCGCGTCGCGATCGATCGGCAATCCTGATTCGACGAATGCCCACGCGTGTTGGCCGAGCCGGGTTTCGACGATGTAGTAATCGCGGCGACGGTCGTCTTCGTCCCACCAGCCGCTTTCGATGCGCTCGGGGCCGGCGAGGATGCGCGCGATCGTTCCGCGCAGGACGTTCGGGCGGGGCAGCAACCAGAACGGACGTGTTTTCAGATTTCCCCCGTCGTCCCCGCGAAAGCGGGCACGCAGTGCCTTAGGCGTATCTGAAAGCAAAGGCACTGGATTTCCGCTTACGCGGGCATGACGAACGGAAATGTTCCCGCGAGGCCGCTCGGTTTTGAGAGGGGTTCCGATCGCATCGACGATCGGCGCCGTGCTCCAGGCGAATTCCGGCCGATGATCCGCTGCACAGATGAGACCTTGCAAAGCCTTGTCGCCGAGCCGCGCACACAAACGTTCGGCCAGTGCCGGCCAATCGAGCGCTTCGCGCCGGCCGGTATCGAAGAGATCGCGGTGCAAAGGGCAGAGCGGCGGCAGATCGTCCGCCCGCAAAGTCAGCGCGTGCACTGCCGCCGGTAATACGGTGCGTTCGAGCCGCGTGCGCGCGAGATCGAACAGGGATGCAGCATCTCGCTGCGGCGCGAGAAGGCCGATCTCGATGCGTGTCGTCGCGCCGCGCTCGTGACCGAGCACGAGCGCGAAACGCTGCACGCCGCCGTCGCGCGCGATCAGGAACAGCGCGAATTCGCGGATCATCCGCTGCAACGGAAACGCGAGCGCGCCGTGCGATTCGATGCCGAACGAGAATTCGAGCCGGCGCTCGTAGCGATCCGCTGGTCGGTAGCGCGGCAGCGTTTCGGCAGCGAGACCGCGCATGCGGTCGAGGCGATCGAGCGATTCCTGCCCGATGCGTCGCGCGAGCTCCGCGCGTGGCAGGCGAAACAAATCGGAGAGCGTGCGAAATCCCATGCCGAGCAGCGCAGCGACGATCTTCTCGTCGAATCCGCTGGCGGCAAGCGTCACGCTGCCGAGCGCGGTGATAAGAGGCGCAAGCGCGGGGATCGTGACGCCATCGGCTTGCGCGGCGAGCACGCGCGCGCCGGCTGCGGTTGGCGCGGCGGCCATCGTAAAAGCGAATCCGAACGCGACGACTTCGCTGCGCAAGCGGCGCTCGAGCGCAGGCCAGCCTGAAAACAGCGTCAGGCTCAAGCCGACTTCAAGAAAAACCGTGTCGGGTGCCGCGATGCTGACTTCGGCACTAAAGCGATACGCCCACGCCGCAATCGATTCCAGCGCCAGCCGCTCGGCGGCTTCGTCGCGCGGCGCGGTGGCGAGGCGAGGGCAGAGCATCTGCGCCGCCGCGAGCGCTTGCCCGTCGCGCACGCCGGCTTTGCGCGCTGCCGTGTTGGCAAGCACAACCTGCCGACGCTGCTGCGGCCCATCGATGACCGCGAAAGGCGCCAGCCGGATTCGCGCATCCGTACCGAGACCGACGGCGTCCAGCGCGAGTTGCGGGAAGCGGAGACATGCCCAGAGCATGAGCCTGGATCACGAGTACGATCGAATGGGTGAGACGCTGGGAGCGTCTCAGGCGCGAACTTCGACGAATTCGCTGGACGAATGAGGCTGTGGGACCGAGGCGCCTTCGTCCTTGAGCCCTTCGAGATGAAACTCGATCGCTTCGCGGATCAGCTCCAGGACTTCCTGTTTCGTCTCGCCCGCCGCGATGCAGCCTGGCAGATCGGGAACATAGGCTCCGAAGCTGTGCGGTCCCTGTTCGATGACAACCATATAACGCATAAGGGAATCCTCCACTTCAGACCGGTTTTTTTCAAGATGCTATGAAGCGTGCCGGGAGGAACGTCGACGTTCAAATTGCCAGAAACGGTAACGGTGCCGGACTTCGTTGGATGCTGGAATTGACGGTGACTGCCTTTTGCCGTGCCTGAAACCATCCCTCATCTTCCAATAACGCAATGAGATCCCTGACTTTCATGCACTTGCCGCCCATGCACCGACGGAACGCTTAGGCATTAACGGAAGACCTTCCGGCCGTTTCAATCCGCGACATTTCAAAACCTCAACCCGCGGCCCGCTTTCCGAAATAGTGACCTGCAACCGCAATGCCGCCGGGCTCGTTTCTTTTGCAGCACGCAACGGCCGGAATACGAACGCAATCGCGCCACCGGTTTCCGCGGCGAGTTGCAGACGACGAAGCTGACGATAGTCGGCCGTCGGCAGCCAGTTCAGTACGGCGCCGCAGCAGCCGGCACGAAGGCATTGCTCGGCGGTCCAGTGCGTGTCGGCTGCGTCGGCGTCGATGTGCACGACTTGTGCGAGATCGATACCGGCGGCGGCAAGCGCGGGTGCATAAGGAATGTAGGGCGGTGCGATGAAGACGACGCGCTGGCGCGCTTGGCTGATCGCGGCGAGTGCGGGCAGCATGAGACTGCATTCGCCGATGCCGTCGTGCTCGATCAGGATTTCGCTGAGTGCGCCGCGCGGCCAGCCGCCGCCGGGGAGCAGCGCGTCGAGCTCGGCGATGCCGCTCGGTTGCACGTCGGCGGTTGCGCGAGCGGACGTGCCGCGCCGCCATACGCCTGGATGGCGCAGCACGTCCGCGAGCGCAGCTTCGTTACGGCGTGAAGCCGGGATTCGGGGTTCGGGATTCGCGATGGCTTTGCCGGCGTCCTGCGACGTCCGGGATTCCGTTCCCGATCCCGAATCCCGAATCCCCAATCCCGGCTTCAGTGGTGCGGCTTGCGTGAATTCGATCGATTCCGAAACAGAAGCGATGGCTTCCAGCGAGTTCAACGTGAACATGGCGACTCATCCTTGTCGAATCAGACCGACATACACGCCTTCGATCGCGAACGCGTGGCGGTGCGGGTCGACTTCGATCGGCGCGAAATCGGGATTCGCCGGCAACAGGCGCACGTGACCGTTGCGGCGTTCGAGTGTTTTGACGGTGACTTCATCGTCGAGGCGCGCGATGACGATGCGGCCGTGATCGGCGGTTTCGCTGCGATGCACGGCGATCAGATCGCCGTCGAGAATGCCGGCGTCGCGCATGCTGAGGCCGACGACGCGCAGGAGGTAATCCGCGCGCGGACGGAAGAAGCCGGGATCGACTTCGTGCTGCGCTTCGATGTTTTCCGCGGCGAGGATGGGGCTGCCGGCGGCGACCCGCCCGACGAGGGGAAGCAAGGTCGCCACCGGCGCCCGTGAGCGGTTGGGCAGGCGCAGGCCACGATGATAAGGCAAACGCTCGAGCGCGCCTTTGCGGACCAGCGCCTCGACGTAATCCTGGGCTGAGCTATGGCTGCTAAGCCCAAGATTTTCCGAGATTTCTCTTAAGGACGGAGCGTGTCCATGGCGATCGATATGGCGCCGGATGCAATCGAGCACGCGTTGTTGATTGGGGGTGAGGCGTCCGGCGTCCATACGTACTAATGTACGTATATAGCTTCGCTAACGCAAGCACCTTCCATATTCCCTCTCCCGCTTGCGGGAGAGGGCTAGGGTGAGGGCAAGTTGGAACGACATCTCAAGCTTGCCCTCATCCGCCTCCGGCACCTTCTCCCGCAAGCGGGAGAAGGAATTTCATTGCGAATCGCGCAGCTTGCGCACCTCGACCGCCGTGATCGCCGAAGCCTGCGCACCAAAGCGTCCGGTCACGTAGTTCGCAACGGCCGCGATCTCCTCGTCCGTATAAGCCGCACCGAACGACGGCATCACAAGGCCGGCGCCGGGCGCGGGATGCTTGGAGCCCGACAGCACGATCTGCGCGACATTCGTTGCATTCGGATCGTTGATCGCACGCGTGCCGGTCAGCGTCGCGCGCGTCGAGAGCGGGCTCGCGCCGGTCCAGCCGTGACAGGCTGCGCACGCACCGGCGAAGACATGCTGGCCGCGTGCATCGGCATTGGCGACGGCGATGCCTTGCTTCGGATCGGCCGGCGCGGGCGTTTCCTTCGGAGCCGGCAGATCCGGCGTCGCGATCGAGGGCACGGTGCGAAGGTAGGCAACCATCGCGCGGATATCGCTCGGCGTCATCTTCGAGAAGCTGAGCGCAATCGCTTCGCCCATCGGTCCCGAGCCCGTGCCGCGGCCTTTCGCGTGGCCGGTCGAAAGATATTGCGCGAGCTCCTCGTCGCTCCAGCCGCCGACGCCCGACGTCTTGTCGCTGGAGATGTTGTACGCAATCCAGCCTTCGGCTTCGCCGCCGGCGAATTTCTTTCCGTTGTCGAGCGCCTGCAAGAGATTGCGCGGCGTGTGGCAATCGCCGCAATGCGCCATCGCCTCGGCGAGATACGCGCCGCGATTCCACTCGGCGCTCTTGTCGGCGACGGGCTCGAAGCTCTTGCCGGGTTTGAAGAGGCCCGACCAGATCGCCATCAGCCAGCGCTGGTTGTACGGAAATTTCAATGTGTTCTCGGGCCGCTTGTTTTCGACCGGCGCCAGCGAAAAGAGATACGCCTTGATCGCGAGCACGTCGGCGTCGGTCATGTACGCGTACGATGCGTACGGCATTGCCGGATACATGCGAGCGCCGCGCGGGCCGATGCCGTTGCGCACGGCGTCGATGAACTGCGCATCGGTCAGGTTGCCGATGCCGGTCGTCTTGTCCGGCGTGATGTTCGTCGTGTAGAGCGTGCCGAACGGCAGCTTGAATGCGCGCCCGCCGGCGAACGCCGCGCCGCCTTCGTTCGTGTGGCACGAGCGGCAATCGGCGGCGTCGGCGAGATAGCGGCCGCGCGCGATCGGATCGGTGTCGGTGAAGTCGGCCGGCACGCCGGTCGGCTGGCCTTCTTTGTATTGATCGAGCGCGACGCGGTTGCCGTCGGCGAACGCGAACGCACCCGGACGCGTCGCGTAGTACGCGAGCACGCCGACGCCGATGACGGCAACGATGAGAACGAGAATCCCGAAGCGCCGGCCGAACGAGGATCGCTTCTTCATGACGTCTTCCTCGCAATCAGCGTGCGGTCGACCGGCATGCGACGCAGGCGCACGCCTGTCGCCGCGTAGATTGCGTTACCGAGCGCGGGCGGCCCGGCCGTCGCGCCGGTCTCGCCGATGCCGCCCGGCGGCTCGCCGCTCGGCATCACGTGCACTTCGATGTTCGGCACCTCGTCCATGCGCAGCACGCGGTAGTCGTTGAAGTTGCCTTGCTGCACGCGGCCTTTGTCGACCGTGATCTCGCCCCAGAGCGCCGCGCTCAAGCCGAACACGAGTCCGCCTTGGAGCTGCGCGATCACGGTGTCGGGATTGACCGCGATGCCGGTATCGACCGCGCAGACGATGCGGCGCAGTTTCACGCTGCCATCGTCGCGCACTTCGGCTTCGATGACGGTCGCGATGAAGCTCGCGAATGCGGTCTGCGCGCAGATGCCGCGGCCTGTGCGCGCCGGCAGAGGCGAGCCCCAGCCCGATTTCTCGGCGGCGAGATTCACCGCGGCGAGGAGGCGCGGATTCTTGTCGAGCAGGCCGCGGCGGAACTCGACCGGATCCTTGCCGGCTTTCTTCGCGAGCTCGTCGATGAAGCTCTCGACCGCGAACACGTTGTTGTTGGGACCGACGCCACGCCAGAATCCGGTTGGCACGTGCAGCGGCTCTTCGCGCTGGAACTCGACGCGAAGGTTCGGAATGTCGTACGGCATATCGACTGCGGCATCCACGCTGTCGACGTCGATGCCCTTGAGCATCGTGAAGAGCGGCGGCAGAAAGCGCGCCATGATCGACGAGCCGGTCACACGATGCCGCCAGCCGTCGATGCGTCCGTCGGCGCCGAGCTTTGCGGCCATCACGTCGCGGTAGACGGGACGGTAGATGTCCTGCCGGATGTCTTCTTCGCGCGTGTAGACGACCTTGACCGGCGCGTCGACCTGCTTGGCGATGCGCACGGCCTTGTCGACGTAATCCGTCTCGAGCCGGCGCCCGAAGCCGCCGCCGAGGAGAAAGTTGTGGATCGTGACCTTCTCGATCGGAAGGCCGCTCGCCTTCGCCGCAGCTTTGTGCGCGCGCGAGAGGACTTGCGAGCCGACCCACACCTCGCATGCATCGGCCGTGACGTGCGCGGTGCAGTTGAGCGGCTCCATCGTGGCATGCGCGAGGAACGGCATCTCGTAGGCTGCGTTGACGACGTCGCCGTCTGCCAACGCCTTCGGTGCGTCGCCTTCGGTTTTCGCGACGAGGCCTTCCTTCTCGCTCGCGGCGCGCAGCGCTTTCCAGATGTCTTCGGTCGACACGCTCGCGTGAGCGCCTTCGTCCCAGGTGATGTCGAGCGCGTCGAGCCCTTTCTTCGCTGCCCACATGTGATCGCCGACGACTGCGACGAGATCGTCGAGCACGACGATCTGACGCACGCCGGGTACCGCTTTCGCACGCGTGTCGTCGACGTGTACGACTTTGCCGCCGAACACCGGGCACGCTTTCAGCGTTGCGAATTTGAGCCCCGGTGGCATCGCGTCGATGCCGTAGACGGCCTTGCCATCGGTCTTGCCCGGCGTGTCGAGCCGCTTCAAAGGCTTCCCGATCAGCTTGAAATCGGCCACGGGTTTCAGCGGCGGATCTTTCGGCGCCTCGATGCGGCTCGCGTCGGCGACGAGATCGCCGTAGCCGAGCTTGCGTCCGCTCGGCGTGTGCGTGACGACACTCGCTGCAGCGGTGCAGGTCGACGCATCGACCTTCCAGCGCTTGGCCGCCGCCTCGACGAGCATCGCGCGCGCAGCAGCCGCTGTCTTGCGCAGCGGCATCCAGAACGCGCGGATCGAGTTCGAGTTGCCGGTCATCTGCTCCTTGAATGTCGGATTGCCATAGAGCGCATCGTTCGGCGGCGCGTGCTCGAGCGTGACGTGGCTCCAATCCGCATCGAGCTCTTCGGCGAGGATCATCGCGATCGACGTATAGACGCCTTGGCCCATCTCGACCTGCGGCATGATGAGCGCCACCTTGCCGTCGCGCTCGATGCGGATGAACGCGTCGGGCGCGAACGGCGCCGAGGCGTCGGCAGCGCCGGTGGACGAGAGCCTGAAGCCGAGCACCCAGGCGCCGCCGGCGACGAGGCTCGTCTTGAGAAAGGCGCGGCGCGAATCGGACGGCGCCGCGCCGGAAGCTGCAAACGTTTCCGGTTTCATGCGACCTCCGCGGCTTTCTTGATCGCTTCGCGAATGCGCACGTACGTGCCGCAGCGGCAGATGTTGCCGGCCATCGCGGCGTCGATGTCGGCGTCATCGGGTTTCGGCTTCGTCGCGAGCAGTGCGCTCGCCGCCATGATCTGGCCCGACTGGCAATAGCCGCACTGGATCACTTCCAGATCAAGCCAGGCGCGCTGCACTTTCGCGCCGGCGGGTGTCGTGCCGATCGCTTCGATCGTCGTGATCGCGCGCGTGCCGACTGATCCGACCGGGAGGAGACACGAGCGCACCGGCGCGCCGTCCAGATGTACCGTGCACGCGCCGCACTGGGCGATGCCGCAGCCGAATTTCGTGCCGGTAAGACCGATGAGGTCGCGCAGGACCCAGAGCAGCGGCATGTCATCCGGCGCATCCACGCTGTGGGATTGGCCGTTGATATTCAACGTGATCATGAGCGGACCTTTGGCGGTGGCTGGGGTCGTGCGCGCGCATGCGCGTCGCGCGATCTTGACGGATTGGCGCGGAGATTCTCCAGTACAGGATTGCGGTATCGGTGTGTGCCTATAGGAGCGGCGCCAGCAGCGACCGGAGCGGCGATGCGCTCCGGATCGCGGCTGACGCCGCTTCTACAAGGTGAGGTCAGCGGGCGGCGACGGGCTTGGTGACCGCGCCGATGCTCGAAATCGAGCGATCGCTTCTGGAAACGCGAGCGGCGGGCTGAGCGGCAATCGCGCGCTGCGCGGCGATCTCATTGCGTTCCAGCGTCGCTTCGCCGATCGCGCCCGAAACGATCGAGCGATCGGACGGCGACGTATCGGCGATCGCGCGTTGCGCGGCCGCTTCGTTGTGCGCTAGCGTCGAGCCGACGGTGCCGGCGAGAGCAGGATCGGAAACCGACGTATCGACGATGACGTGTTGCGCAGCGGCTTCATTGTGAGCCAGCGTGGCTTCGTCGGCCGCAAAGGCGGGCGTGCCGAGCACGAGGGCGGACAGCAACGCGGTGTGGACGGCAAATTTTCTCTTGAGCGAATACATGGTCGTGACCTCTTCAGTTGGGCGCCCATCGTTAGGACGGCGGACTGTCGGCGCTGCAGCAGTTCGGCGAGGCTTGCCCGGCGTAGTCCCGCCGGAAGCTTGGTAACGATTATATGTATTCGTTACTTGTTGTCAATAGGTAATTAATCGTGTAACTTATTACTTCATGGAATCAGCCCATTCCCAGGATCGCGGCCAGCGCGGACCGGTAGAGCACGAGCGGCGCGAGCAGATCATTCGCGCTGCCGACGAGCATTTCCGGCGCTACGGCTACAACAAGACGACCGTCGCCGATCTCGCCAAGGCGATCGGCGTGTCGGGCGCGTATGTCTATCGGTTCTTCGAGTCGAAGCAGGCGATCGGGGAGGCAGTGTGCGCGATGACGCTCGGGCGTATTGACGACGAACTTGTCACGATCGCCGGAGATGCCGGCCAATCGGCAGCAAATCGCTTGCGTGGTCTTTATCGGTGCCTGGCTGAGCGCGGCATCGAGCTCTTCTTCAAGGAGCGCAAGCTGCATGATCTCGTCGTCGCCGCGCTGGTCGGGGGCTGGCCGTCGATCCAGGAACACAAAGGCGTGATGCTGGAGTCGGTGAAGCGCATCGTCGCGGATGGCCGCACCGTGGGCGAATTCGAGCGGAAAACGCCGGTCGACGAGATCTGCCGCGCGATTTTCGAGACGCTGGAGCCGTTCGCGCATCCGATGCTGCTGGAGCTCAAGGAACCGGCGGAGCTGGAGGCGAGCGTGATAGCGGTATCGAATCTGGTGTTGCGGAGCTTGGCGCCGTAACGTTACGTTTTATCTATTTCGTAACAAACGCGGCTAGAATCGCACGCCCGCCAGCACCATCGTCTCGCCGAGATTGCGGCCGCCGAAAATATCGGCGTTCGAGATGTGCCGCACCATCACGATGTAGCGCTCGCCCTGCCATCCGAGCGAGCTGATGAATTGCTCGTGGCTGCTGAGCGCATCGGTGCGCTGATTGACGTAGCCGACTTCGAAGCCGACGAATGCGCCGCCCCACCAGTCGACCCAGCGCACGCCGGCGCCGGCGACCCAGACGGAATGATCGAGATGATCGCCCGGATCATCGCGCGATCCGAGATGTCCCATCGTCGCGGTCGGCTGCCAGTGCTGGCCGGCCCATTCGAGCTTGTCCATGCTCGCATCGAAGAACACCGCATCGGTCCAGCGCACGCCGACCGTCGCGGCGCCGCCGGCCGTCACGTTGAAATCCGTCGCGTTCGCGGAAGGTACGAAGAGTAGGGCGGCGGCCGACAAAACCGATGCGGCGATGGACGCGCGCATATCGCGGCCAACACGAGAGATCGATCGCTGCATGTCAAATGCTCCCCCTTGCGATATCGATACACGGGCGGCGCGAACCTGCGCCGCCGTCGAGCTCGCTCAGCCTTTCTTCTTCTTCGCGAGCATCAGCCATGTGTCGACGACGGTATCAGGATTCAAGGACACCGATTCGATGCCCTGATCCATCAGCCATTCGGCAAGATCGGGATGATCGGAAGGACCTTGTCCGCAAATGCCGACGTACTTGCCTTTCTTCTTTGCGGTCTGAATCGCCATCGACAACATTTTCTTGACGGCCGGATCGCGCTCGTCGAAAAGATTCGCGACGATGCTCGAATCGCGATCGAGGCCGAGCGTCAGCTGCGTCAAATCGTTCGAGCCGATCGAATAGCCGTCGAAGATGTCGAGGAATTCCTCGGCGAGCAGCGCATTCGACGGCACCTCGCACATCATGATGATCTTAAGACCGTTCTCGCCCTGGACGAGACCGTTCTTCTTCAGCACCTCGATCACCTTGCGGCCTTCGCCGAGCGTGCGCACGAACGGGATCATGACCCACGCATTGGTCAATCCCATGTCATCGCGCACTCTCCTCATCGCGCGGCATTCGAGCGCGAACGCGTCGGCGAAGCTCGGATCGACATAGCGGCTCGCACCGCGGAAGCCGATCATCGGATTCTCTTCATGCGGCTCGTAGCGCGCGCCGCCGATCAGGTTTGCGTATTCGTTCGATTTGAAATCCGAGAGGCGCACGATCACCGGATTCGGCGCGAACGCGGCCGTGATCGTCGCGATACCTTCGGCAAGACGATCGACATAGAAATCGACCGGGCTCGCGTAACCGGCGATGCGCTCGTCGATCTGGCGCTTGATCTCGGCATCCTGCTTGTCGTATTCGAGCAGAGCCTTCGGATGCACCGCGATGTGGCTTGCGATGATCATCTCGAGGCGCGCGAGGCCGACGCCTGCATTCGGCAGCATCGCGAAATCGAACGCGCGCTCGGGGTTGGCGACGTTCATCATGATCTTGAGCGGCGCCGGCGGCATCGCGCCCAGATCAGCGGTCACGCGCTCGAAATCGAGCTGGCCTTCGTAGATGAAACCGGTATCGCCTTCGGCGCAGGAAACCGTGACATCGGTGCCGTCCGCGATCGCATCGAGCGCATTGCCTGTGCCGACCACGGCCGGCACGCCGAGCTCGCGCGCGATGATCGCCGCGTGGCACGTGCGTCCGCCACGGTTCGTCACGATCGCGGCGGCGCGCTTCATCACCGGTTCCCAATCGGGGTCGGTCATGTCGGCGATCAGCACGTCGCCGGGCTCGACACGGTTCATGTCCTTGATCGAGCGGATGACACGCGCCTTGCCGGCGCCGATCTTCTGGCCGATCGAGCGGCCCTGCGCGAGCACCTTGGCGCGGGGCTTCGATGGATCATGTCTCAAATGGAATCGCTCGATCTGCGTCGCGCGCGTGCGTGATTTCACCGTCTCCGGCCGCGCCTGCACGATGTAGAGCTTGCCGGTCGCGCCGTCCTTCGCCCACTCGATGTCCATCGGGCGCTGGTAATGCTGCTCGATGACGAGCGACTGCTTGGCGAGCTCGTGCACATCCGCGTCGCTGAGGCAGAACTTCGCGCGGTCGGCGGCCGGCGTCTCTTCGATCTTCACGCGCTCGCCCGGCTTCGACGAATACACCATGCGCTGCTGCTTGGCGCCGATCTGGCGGCGCAGGATCGCAGGCTTGCCGGCGGTGAGCGTCGGCTTGTAGACATAGAACTCGTCCGGATTCACCGCGCCTTGCACGACCATCTCGCCCAGGCCGTAGCTCCCGGTGACGAACACCGCATCGCGGAAACCCGATTCGGTGTCGAGGGTGAACAAGACACCCGCCGAACCGATATCCGAACGCACCATCAGCTGCACGCCAGCCGAAAGGAACACGTCCTCGTGCTTGAAGCCGTGATGCACGCGATACGCGATCGCGCGATCGTTGTAGAGCGAGGCGAAGACTTCCTTGACCTTGTGCAGCACATCGTCGATGCCGACGACGTTGAGGAAGGTTTCCTGCTGCCCCGCGAACGAGGCGTCGGGAAGATCTTCGGCCGTTGCCGAAGAACGCACGGCGACCGCGATATCGTTCGCGCCCGCGTCCTTGCAGAGTTTCGCGTAAGCCTCGCGGATCGCTTTGTCGAGATCGGCGGGAAGCGCGGTGTCGACGACCCAGCCGCGGATTTCGGTGCCGGCTGCGGTCAGCGCGTCGACGTTCTCCACATCGAGCGTGGCCAGCCGCTTCTGAATGCGGTCGGCGAGGCCGCTCGCTTCGAGATAGTCCTTGTACGCATCCGCGGTCGTCGCGAAGCCGCCCGGCACCGAGACGCCGAGCTTGGCGAGATTGCCGATCATCTCGCCGAGCGAGGCGTTCTTGCCGCCGACCTTGTGAAGATCGGACATGCGCAACGCGTCGAGCCAAAGCACCAGTTCGCTCAAGGAAAGTCTCCGGAATTGCGAAAAAGGGGAGGCGGCCATCTTTCGCCGCGCGAAACCGCAATTTTCGGGGTTTGCGCGAGGAGGGGCAAGCCGATGGGCTCTCCGGAGCCTAATTCACCTCTTCGGCCAGCGGGAGAGGCGATTTTGGCTGAGCTATTCTCGGCGTTATATGAGCACGCAATACCGGTTTCGCAACTTCCGCCTCGATCCTGCCGCACGCGAGCTCTGGATGGACGATCAGCGCGTCGCGCTCCCGGCAAGCGCGCTCGACGGGCTCGTATATCTGGTCGAGCATCGCGATCGCGCGGTCGGACGCGACGAGCTGATCGCGGCGATCTGGGGCCGCGGCGACGTCGCCGACGCGCTGCTCGCGCAGACCGTGCTGCGCATCCGCCGCGTGCTCGGCGATACCGGCAGCGAGCAGCATGCGATTCGCACGGTGTCGCGCTTCGGCTATCGCTGGGTCGCGGACACTCATATCGAAGATGCGAGCCCGTTGCTTGCGACGACAACGGCCGACGAGGCGGCCCGAGTCGGCAAGCCAGCGCCGCGCCGTCGCGCGATGTGGATCGGAGTCGCGGCCCTTTCGATCGCACTGCTGGTCGCAGTCGTCGCATGGCACGTGCGCTTGCGCAGCGCACCCGTCGCGGCGATCACCGAGCGAAGCGCAGCGGTCGTCTTCCCGGCCCAAGCGCCGCCCCTCGAAGAATGGAGCTGGCTCCGGCTCGGTCTGATGGATCTCGTCGCGAGCCGGTTGCGCCTCGGCGGCGTCACCACCGCGCCGACCGAGAGCGTGCTCGCGCTGCTCAAGCAAAGCGGCACGAACGAGCCCGATTTCGCCGGCGCGCTGAAGGTTCGTCCCACGGCGCGGTTTCACGACGGCACGTGGACGATCACATTGTCCGCCGACGGCGGCGCACAGCTTTCCGTCGCCGCGGACGCGCCCGACGTGCTCGCCGCGACGCGCATCGCCGCCGATCAATTGCTGATCGCGCTCGGGCGCTCGCCCGCACCGTCCGACGGCGCGGCCTCGATGGTTCTGCAGGAGCTCTTGCAGCGAACCAAAGCCGCGGTTCTCGCCGATCAGTTCGATCTCGCGCGCGAGCTGATCGCGAAGGCGCCGGCACCATTGCAGGAAACGCCCGAGATCACGCTGCGTCTTTCTCAAATCGAGATCGGGCAAGGCCACTACGATGTCGCGCGCCAGCAGCTCGCGCGGCTGCTCGATCGCGTGCCGCGCGATATCGATCCGGTGCTGAAGGCACGCATCTTGAACACGCTCGGCGGCGCCGAAGTGCGCAGCGGCTCGCTCGACGATGCGCAAACGAGCTATGACGAGGCGGTCGATCTGCTATTGCCGATTCGCGATGCGATCGGCCTTGGCCTCGCGTATTCGGGCCGCGGCGCGATCGCAGCGCAGCGCGGCGATCTCGATGCAGCCGCGGCCGAGCTTGGCCGCGCGCGTGTCGAGCTTGACGCTGCGGGCGATGCGTTCAGCGTCGCTCAGGTCGATATGAATCTCGGCCTGATCGCCGGTCAACACTATCGTCCCGCGGAGGCGCTGCCGATCCTGCGAGAAGCCGAAGCGCGCTTCGCCAAACTCGGCGCGCGCGAGGAGCTCGCGTACGTGCGTTACGCGCTGATCGGCGTCGCACTGCAGCTGCTCGATACCGACGCGGCATCGATTGCGAGCGACGCGAGCTGGCCGCCCGAAGCGCACACCGGCAACGAGCGCCTGCGATGGCAGCTCGTGCTCGCGCGCGTTTGTCTTCGCATCGCCGAAGGACGATTGAGCGAAGCGGCGTCCCTCGTCGATCGGATCGAGCGCGAATCCTCGCCGGACCTCGACGCGTCGACGCGCGCATCCGCCGCCGCGCAATCGGCGCGCATCGCTTGGGCGCGTGGCGACGCGGCGCACGCGGCGGCGTCCGCTCAGGCCGCGATGACGCCGCTGCTCGAACGCGACGAGCCCGATCTCTATCTCGCCACCTGGGTGCTGCGCTTGCGCGCGCTGCATGCGGATCAAGAGGGCATCGCTTCGGCGGCGAAAGAGGCCGGTGCGTTGCGCGCCTGGGTCGATGCGCATCCGACGGAATGGCGCCGGCTCGAAGCGATGCTCGCCGAAGCGGAACAAGCCTGGGCCGAGCACCGGCGCGAGGCCGCACTCGCGCGCTATGCCGACGCCGCGGCGGCCGCTGCGCGGCTCGGTGTTCCCGAAGACCGCGTCGACGTGACGCAATCTTATGCAAGCGCACTGATTGCCGCGGGCGATCTCGATCGCGCCAGCGCGGCCGTCGGCGGCATTGCGGCGTGGGCCGAGCGCGACGTGCGTGCGGCCTGGATCGGGGCGCAGCTCTATCGCGCGCTCGGTCGCACGGACGCCTGGCGGCAATCGACCGAGCGAAGCCTCACGCTCGCGCGCGAACGCGTGCTGCCGATCGACGCGACGCCCGTTTCTCTCACGAAATCAGACGATTGAAGCGCCGGATGATCGCCGGCGAATCGTTGGCGCATCGCCGCCGAATGCCGAGCGCGGCGACTTTCCGAATACTCGGGTCCGTGCCGGCGATTCGTCCGGCGATGTTCTTCAAGGACCTGCGATGACGACCTTCCGAGCCGCCGCCATCGGCGCCTGTCTTGCTCTTGCGCCGACGATCGCCGCCGCCGGCACCGAGCCGCTTTCGCTGACGCGCGTCGTCGGCGGCGCGCTGCAAGATCCGGTGATTGCCGATTCCTATGTCTATGTGCCGAGCGGACGCATCGTCAGCGTCTGGGATTACGCCGATCCGTCCGCTCCGTCGCTGATCACGGCTACGCCGCCCGCGAACGGGTTGATCCGCGGCCTCACGCGCTGGGGCGACTATCTCTATGCGAGCTGGTCCGCCGGCAACGACAACGCCGGTGTTGCGGTGTATTCGATCGCCGATCGCGCGAACCCGGTGTTGGTCAACCAGTTCGACGACTACACGAGCTCCTCGCTCAAGATCATGTTCACGCTCGCCGCGGCGAACGGCTATCTCTACCTCTTCGATCGCGAGAACGGCATCTATTACGGCGATCTCGCGCCGGATCCCTTGCATCCGAGCTTCACCCAACTCGTGCGCACGCCGACCATCTACGACCGCAGCTTCGTCGACGGCGACTGGCTCTACGTCAGCGGCACGACGACGCAGGCCGACCCGAATCACGTCTGCGGCATCTATGACGTCAGCGTTCCCGGCGCGCCGGTCGCGGGCACCACCGGTTGCGGCAGCGGCGATCCGCTCGAATTCTTCCGCAGCCGCATCCAGCCGCCGTATGCGGCTGGGTTCGGGCTCAAGCTCAGCCTGTTCGATGTCAGCGATCCGTCCGCGACCGTTGCTCTCGGCAGCATCGACATCGAGCCTTCGACCGACGGATTTCTTGCCGGCGACTACGCGTACAGCCTCGGCTTCTCGGGGATCGACATCTTCGACATCAGCAATCGCATGGCGCCCGTCGCGGCGGGCCATTCGACGATCCCGACGCTCGGTACCGAATCGGTCACGGCGACGGAGGAGGGCGCGCTCGTGCTGGCGAGCACCGATCGCTTCATGCGTCTGGACGTCTCGACACCGACCGTGCCCGCGATCGTCAGCGAAGCGACGCCACCCGCGGGCACCGTCGCGAACGATATTGCGATCGTCGGCAACGCGGCCGTGATCCTTGAGGAAAACTACGGCTTCGCCATCGCCGATCCCGCTACGCTGACGCCGCTCGCGCGCTTCGATGCGGATCTCCCCGAGGTGTTGAACCAGCGCGATTTCGAGCAGTACGCAGTCGACGGCGATCGCGCTTATCTCACCGCCTGGGGCTATGGCCTGATCGTCGTCGATCTCTCCGACCCGCTGCATCCGGCCGAGCTCGGACGCGTGCCTTACGCCTTCGCATCTGCGGCTGCCGCAACCGGCGATTTCGCCTACATCGGCACGGCTACGAACGGCGGCATCGTGCAGGTCGTCGACGTTTCCGATCCGGCCCAACCGACGTTGCGCGGCGCGATCAACGTCGTCTCGGTCAATCGTCTGCAAGTTCATGGCAACACGGTCTATGCCGCGGACGAGCTCGCGGGCTTGCACGTGATCGATGTCAGCAATCCGGACGCGCCGGTCGAAATCGCGCTGTATGACGACGGCTGCATGGGCTTCGTCGGCGCCGCGTACGACGTCGCGCTCGATGCGAGCGGTATGCGTGCGTACGTGGCCTGCGAGACGGGGCTCCACGTCGTCGACATCAGCGATCCGGCATCGCCGCAGACTCTTGGCGTCTACGCGGCCATCTTCGCGAACGGCTCGACCGTCGACGCGCGCGGTGATCGCGCTTGGTTCGGCGACGGTGCCGGCGTGCACGAAATCGACGTTGCCGATCCGGCATCTCCGGTCGAAGTCGGTACGACGAATCTCGCGTATTTCGCTCCGCGCCGCTTGCGCGCGCTCGACGATGGCCGCGTGTTCGCGTTCATGACGCAGGCAGGCGTTCATGTTCTCGGGCCGGCCGCGCCGGATGCGATTTTCGCGGACGGCTTCGACTGACATCGCCCGATTGCTTAGACTCAAGGCGTCGCTCATAAGGACGCCCCATGCGCCGCACGATCTTCTACGTCTCCGACGGCACCGGCATCACCGCCGAGACGATCGGCCACAGCGTGCTCACGCAGTTCGACGGCGTCGATTTCGCGACTTATCGCATCCCATTCGTCGATGACGAGCCGAAGGCGCGCGCCGCAGCGCTACGCATCAAGACCGCATACGCGCAGACCGGCGTAAGGCCGATCGTCGTCAACACGATCATGGACCAGAAGCTCTCCGACATGGTCGCCGAGAGCGGCGCGTTCATGCTCGACGTGTTCGCGCCGTTCATCGGACCGCTTGAAATCGAGCTCGACGCGAAGCGCTCGCCGCGCGTCGGCAAGGCGCACGGTCTCACCAATTTCAGCGAATACGAAGCGCGCATCAACGCGACCAATTACGCGCTGACGCACGATGACGGCATCGACGTGAACTACGGCGACGCCGACGTGATCCTCGTCGGCGTCTCGCGCGTCGGCAAGACGCCGACCTGCCTCTACATGGCGCTGCATTACGGCGTGAAGGCCGCCAACTATCCGCTGACCGAAGACGATCTCGACAAGCTCGAATTGCCGGCGCGGCTCGTGCCGCATCGCCCGCGCCTGTATGGCCTTACGATCGAAGCACAGCGCCTGGCCCAGGTGCGCGAAGCGCGCCGGCCGGGCAGCCGCTACGCCAAGCTTGAACAATGCCGCTGGGAGCTCGGCCAGGCCGACAAGCTGTTCCGCCGCGAGAACATCCCCGTACAGAACACCACGCACACCTCGATCGAGGAAATCGCGAGCAAGATCCTCTCGCAGCTCGGGATCGAGAAGCACATGTTCTAGGGCTGTACGGCTGGCGGGATTTGTCCAATCGATTGGGCTGCTCCGTCGCAAGACGGTCGCGGCAGCCCCGCAAATCCGTATGCTCGATCGGTCGGCCGCGCGGGGAGCGCGTCAGTCTCACTTTGCCCTTGGGGAGTCCAGCGAATGCGTGTTGCATCGAATCTGCGTGTGATCAAGAAACCCCTCGTGGGCGCCGTCTGTGCCGCGCTCTTCGCGGGAGCCGTCATCCCGGCGGTCGGTGTGTTCGCGCCTTCCGCGCGCGCAAATACGACCGTCGCGAGCGCCGAGCGCGTGCGCTACACGATCGTGTTAAAGGGCGATCCGGTGGCGAGTTACAGGGGCGGCGTCTCCGGCTACGCGGCCGCGCCGCGCATCGCGAGCGGTCGGCGCGTCGGACGTCTGGACGTCCATTCGCCAGAATCCGTGGCGTACGCGGGTTATCTCGCGTCGCGACAGACATCGTTCGTCGCCGATCTTTCGACGCGCCTCGGCCGTCCTCTGCAGCCGCTCGCGACGATGCAGCATGCGTTGAATGCAGTCGTCGTCGAGATCGACGATCGCGAAGCCGACATCGCGCGCCAGAGCGCCGACGTCGAGCTCGTCGATCGCGAGCGCACGCTGTCGCTCCTGACCGATCGCGGTCCGGCTTTCATCGGCGCACCGTCGATCTGGGACGGCTCGGCTTCGAACGGCGTTTCCTCGCAAGGCGAGGGCGTCGTCGCCGGCATTCTCGATACTGGCATCAATTGGGAAAGCCCCGCGTTTGCGGCGGTGAGCCCGCTCGACAGCTATGCGCACGTGAATCCAAACGGCGCCGGCGTCTATCTCGGCTTGTGCGGGCCGACTGCGCCCAATGGTGATCTCGGGCATTGCAACGACAAGCTGATCGGCATGTACGACTTCACCAGCTCCGCGGCGAACCGCACCGCAACCGATACCATCGGCCATGGCTCGCACACCGCGAGCACGGTGACCGGTAATCATTGGGAAGCGCCGTTCGGCGGCGGCACGTTCGCGATCTCCGGTGTCGCGCCGCATGCGAACGTGATCGCGTACAAGGTCTGCACGAGCAGCGGCTGCAGCACGACGGCGTCTTCGCAGGCCGTAAACCAAGCCATGATCGACGGCGTCGATGTCATCAACTTCTCGATCAGCGGCGGCGTCTCGCCGTGGAACGATTCCGTGTCGGTCGCATTCCGCAACGCGGTCGATGCCGGCACGTTCGTCGCCGCATCGGCCGGCAATGACGGCCCTGTCGCAGGTTCGACGAACCATACCGAGCCGTGGGTCGAAACCGTCGCCGCGTCGACCAAGGACAACGTCGCCGCGTTCCGCTTCGATCTCACCGGGCCCGGCACGCCGCCGCCGGAAACGCAGGGTCGTCCGCTACGTCCGGCCGCGCCGCCGCTGCCGACGCAGGATTATGTGAACGTGCCGATCGTGCGCAGCCCCGATTTCGACGACGGCTCGAACGACGGCTGCTCGCCGTACGATCCCGATACGTTCACGGTTGCGGTGCAGGGGCCGGCCGATACGATCTTCGTCGACGGCTTCGATCCGGCGACGACGCCCGAACGCATCGGCGCGATCGCCGTGCTGCACCTCGACGGCAACGCCAGCAACTGCGGCAGCGTCGCGCGGCGTGCTGCCGCGCTCGAGGCCGGCGCGGTCGGTGTCGTGTTCGTCGACGCCGTGTTCCTCAATCTCGGCGCGAGCGACAGCTCCTGGTCGATGCTGCGCTCGGACTGGGATGCCGTCTGGGCTGCGATGCAAAGCGATCCCGAAGCCGCGACCGCATCGCTCTTGTTCCCGGCGTCGTCGTTCCCGCAGCAAGGCGATGTCGTTGCCGATTTCAGCTCGCGCGGACCGGTTGCGACCGGCGGTCAGTTTCTGGTCAAGCCGAACATCACCGCGCCGGGCGTCGACATCCTCGCCGCGTTTTCCTCCAACCTCGGCGGTCCGACGGCGACCGCGCTCGACAACGGCACGTCGATGTCGAGCCCGCACATCGCAGGCTCCGCGGTATTGCTGCGTGCCGTGCAGCCGGATTGGACGCCGACCGAAATCCGCTCCGCGATCAACATGACCGCTAAGACTGACGGCCTCGTGAACGCGGACCAGACGCCCGCCGACGCCTGGGATCTCGGCGCGGGACGCGTCGATCTCACGCGCGCCGCGCTGTCGGGCCTCGTGCTCGACGAAACGACAGCGAACTTCGTCGATGCGAATCCGTCATCGGGCGGCGATCTCTCGACGCTGAATCTCGCCGACATGGCCTCTGCGAGCTGCGCGACGACGTGCTCCTTCACGCGCACATTGAGCAGCACGACGCTGGGCGATCAGACCTACACGATCGACTCGAGCGGGCTTCCGGTCGGCGCGATTTCGGTCGTGCCGCCGTCGTTCACGATCACTAGCGGCGCGACGCAGGTGATCACGGTGACCGTCGACGGGACGGTGCTGTCGACAGGTTGGAACTTCGGAGCGATCACGTTGACGCCGGACAATGTGTTGTCGCCGGCGTTGCATATGCCGGTGGTGATCCGGCATTGATGGCTAACGCCTGTTCTTGGAAAGCGTTCCGCTCGCCTGCCGGCGAGCGGGTCACTTTCTCTTGCTTGCCCAAGAGAAAGTAACCAAAGAGAAGGGCACCCTCGGTGCCGCGGTCGCCGGGCTCCTGCCCGGCGACCGCGCGAGTGGGCTACGGGGTTCGCTGACGGCACATCCCTGTGCCGACAGCGAACTGGCCCGCATCCTGCGGGCCACCCTTCGGGCTTTTTCCTTCGCCCCCTCGCCGCGGCACAGAGGGGCCCGGGTAGAGCAAAGCACGGCCGTCCTGGCCGCAGAAGCGGAAGCCAGGCAAAGCCCAAAAGCGTTGAGCCCAATAACTTCGTCATCCCGGCGAAGGCCGGGATCCATGGTTGGGCTATGTGGAGAGTTGCGGAAGTCGCGCGAGGAGGTCAGACGTGCCGACACAAACAGCAGCACGAAGGTCTTTCATTCTACGCACCGCGCCCGCATAGCAGAAGACTATGCGGCCCCACCCCCCGCGCATATGATCGGCCCCATGTCAGCGATCCTCGAAAAACCGCAAACCGTCCTGCCGGGCCGCTTCGCCTGGCTGATGGGGCTTTACGCGGAGAATTACCACCGGCTCGCGCGGCTGTTCGCGCCGCAGCGCCTCGAGGTCGGCAGTTACGTATCCTCGCTCGATGACGGCCTTGATGTGCGCATGGACGTGCTCGAGCGCCACCGCTACACGCTGGACCTGCATCTTACGTACTGCTTCGTCGACAGCGAGACCGGCGAGCTCGCGCCGTCCGCGCAACTTCGCATGTATCACGACGCGCACATGGCCGAGGTCATGCACTGCCATGCCGATCGCCGCCTCGTGCGCGCGATTGGGCCGCTCCGCCCCGCGCGCAGCATTTTCCAGCAGCGCCTTCGCATGAGCTCGTTCCTGAACCGCTGGCTCGAATATCTGGCCGAGCAGGGGCATTCGGTGGGCACGATGGTGCCGTTGACCGGTGCCTCGTCGAACGATGACATCCAGGATTCGATCCGCCGCGTGGGCTGAGTCGAATCACCCAGCCGCGCCTTGACAGCCATCCGCGCAGCGGCGCTAATCGCTGCATGAAACGCCGACTCGATTCCGGCTTGGATGTGTCGCGCCTGCTCGTGCTCGCGATGTCGATCGTGGCTGCAAGCTCCGCAAGCGGCACCGAGACGGCGATTCTCGTGAGCCCGACCGCGTCCATCAACGCTGAGCTTGCGTACGGCGCCGACGTGAGCGGAACCGATGTCGTCATCGGTGCGCCGGGCGAAACCTCGACGGCGGGAGCGGTCTACACGTTCGATTGCGCAACGCTGCCATGCGGAGCGCCGGCGCGCTTTGCGCCGGTCGATCTTGCCGCGAACGATGCGTTCGGCACGGCCGTCTCGATCTCGGGCGATACGTTCGCTGCGAGCGCGCCCGGTCCGGAGCCCGGCGCGGTTTACGTGTACGTCCGCAGCGGCAGCAACTGGACGCAGCAGGCGCGGCTCACCGCAAGCGGCGGCTCGACGGGCGAGCATTTTGGCGCGGCGATTGCGCTCTCGGGCGATCGTCTTGCGGTCGGCGCGGACGATGCGAACAACCACGCCGGCGTCGTCTATGTATTCGTGCGCACCGGTACCGCGTGGGTGCAGGAAGCGCGCATCACGGCAGCCGATCCCGTTGCGCGCGATGCGCTCGGCGCATCTGTCGCGCTCGACGGCGATACCTTGGTGGCGGGCGCTCCGTTGAAACGCAACGGGAGCGTGAGTCACTACGCGAACGGTGTCGCGTATGTATTCGTGCGCAACGGATCGAGCTGGTCGCAGCAGGCCAAGCTCGTTCCCGCGAGCGTCGAAGACGGCGCGTTGTTCGGATTCTCGGTCGATATCGCGGGCGATCGCGCGATCGTCGGATCGCCGTACGCCGCGCTCGCGCAAGGCACTGCGTACGTGTTCGCGCGCAGCGGCACCGCGTGGTCGCAGCAATCGCAACTGAACGCGCCGGCCGCTGCGGCGGGCGATCAATTCGGATGGTCCGTCGCGCTCGGCGACGACAAGATCCTCATCGGCGCGCCGTTCGCCGGACAACTTGCCGAAGCCGCCTGCGGTGCGAGCTATCTGTTCGACGCCGGCGCATCGATGCCGTCACCCGGCAGCGCGATCGAGCAGCCGCTGCCGAATCAGCTGGCCGGCTGGTCCGTCGCCATGAGCGGGTCGCGATGGGTGTCGAGCGCGCCTGGCTACGAGATCGGCGATGTCGAGCACGCCGGCGCTGCATATTGGTTTGACGCGACGGTCACGATCTTCCGATCGGGTTTCGATGTCTTGGCGACGTGCACAGGCGCCAAGCGGAGCGGCTGAGCCGCCCGCGCTCAATCCACCCGTCTCAATCCATCAATCCGTGCCGGGCCGCATAGCGGATCAGCTCCGCGGTGTTGCGCGCGCCAAGCTTGTCGAGCACTCGGAACCGGTGATTCTCCGCGGTCTTCGTGCTCGTGCCGAGCTGGCGCGCGATCTCCTTCGTCGTCATGCCCTCGACGATGAGATGGAACACCTCGCGCTCGCGCGTCGTGAGATCGCGATAAGGATCTTCGAGTTGCGCGTGCGGTTTCTGCACCTGCTGCGCGAGCACTTTCGATGCGTGCGTGCCGAAGTAGCCGCGCCCGTTCGCGAGCGCGCGTACGGCAGCGAGCATTTCCGCGCTGGCGCTGTCTTTCAGCAGGAAGCCCGCCGCGCCGGCGCGCACGACGTGCATCACGTATTCCTCTTCCGCGTGCATCGTCAGCACGAGGATGCGCGTCGTTTCGAGCTCCTTGGTGAGCCTGCGCACCACTTCAATGCCGTTGAGCTTGGGCATCGAGATGTCGACGACGACGACATCAGGTTGAGTCTTGAGCGCGAGCTCCACCGCGGTGACGCCGTCCGCGGCCTGCGCGACCACCTGGCAATCCCCGCTGCCGTTGATGAGGGCGACCAATCCGTCGCGCACGATCGTGTGATCGTCGGCGACCAGTACGCGAATCGTCTTCACGAGCCTGCATCTCCCGACAAGAGTGGAACCAGCACGCGCAATTGCATGCCTTCGCCCGGACGCGAGACGACGGTGAAGCGTCCGCCGAACAGGCGCACGCGCTCGCGCATGCTGGCAAGCCCGGTGCTGCGGCCGTCGCTGGCTTTCGCGAACGCGGCGTCGACGTCGCAGCCTTCGCCATCGTCGACGATCAAAAGCTGCAGGCCCTGATCGCGACGCTCGGCAAGACGGATCACGACGTGCTTGGCTCGCGCGTGCTTGAGCACGTTGGTGAGCGCTTCCTGCGCAACGCGGAAGATCAATGTCGAAAGATCGCCGTCCATCGGCGAAGGCAGCGCGCCGACGTCGACCTCGACATCGTAGCCGCCACTCTCGGCAGAATGCCGCGCGAGCCAATTGAGCGCGGCTTCGAGGCCAAGATCGTCGAGGACCTGTGGACGCAGCAAGCGCGAGAGCGCGCGCGTCTCCTGGATCGCCGAATCGCAGATCTCGAGCGCCTGATACAACGGATTCGACGCATCGCCGGCGCCGTCCACGGACCGCGCCAGCGCATCGAGGCGATGACGCAACGCGGTCAGCTGCTGGCCGATGCCGTCGTGCAGTTCGCGCGCGAGCCGCCGCCGTTCGTCCTCCTGCACGCGCCAGACCGAACGCGCGAGCTGCTTGAAATGCTGCTCGCCCGCATGCAGCTGCGCGAACAGCCGCTCCTGCTGCTCGCGCAGCCGCGCAAGCTGATCGCGCATGGACGCATCGTTCGCTGCCGGCGCCTGGATCTTCGCCTCATTCATCGGCGACGACCGTCGTCAAGCCGTAAGCGTCGGCGAGCTTCGCAAGCGAAGGCTGCTGCGCTGCCGGTGTGTTCTTCGCAAGATCGTCGTACGCGGCTTTAGCCGCGCGCACCGCTTCGGCTTCGCCGGCGTCGGCTTGCTTGCGCAGCGCGCCGGCGGCGAGCGCGTGGATTTCGAAGGCTCTGCCGTACGAGGGCAGGCGCGCGAGCTCGGCGCGGGCGGCACGGTAGTCGGGGAGGGCGGTGGGACCGTTCACTTGCAACGCCGTTTCCGCGAGCTGCAGCCGCAGCGGGATGCTGGCGAACTTGGCAAGGCCTGCGCGCGTAGTCGTGAGCTCCGCCGCCGCAGCGCTGTCTTTTTTTTGCGCGAGCAGAACGCGCGCGCGCAGAAGCCGCGCGGAGAGCCCCGTGCCGTAACTGTGCGCGGCTTGCGCCGTGGTCACCGCTTCGTTCGCGTGATTCATTGCAAGCACGACATCACCACGTCCGAGTGCTATCTCGCCCAGTCGCCAGAGCAGAATTGCGGCTTGCTCGCGGTTTTCGACATTGTCTGCGGAAAGGTCAGCCAGCGCGGATTGCGCGCTGTCCCAATCGCCTAGGTCGCGGAAAATCGCGCTGCGAAGCAGCTTCATTTCGACGATCCCGCGCGGATCTTCGCGCTGCTTGAACTGATCGAGCGCGGCTTCTGATCGCTCCAGCGCCGATACGAGCCTGCCTTCGAGGCGATCGAGCTCGGCGAGATTGGCTGCCCCGATCGCGCGCGCTTCGGCCATCTGCAACTTTTCCGCCTGATTGAGGCCGTTCTCCAGAAGCTCCCGGGCTGGCTTGAAGTCGCCTTTCGCGATCTGCGCTAGCGCAAGGCTCATGCGCGCGCTGACCGAACCGGAAACGTCATCGAATTTTTCGTATGCGGCGGCAGCCTGCATCCAGTAAACCTGCGCGTTGTCGAACTCGCCAACTTGGTAGTAGGCAAACCCGACGTTGACCAGACTCCTCGCGATCAAGCGCGGATCGCCGAGCGATTGATGCATGCTCAGCGCCGAACGATACGATTCGAGCGCGCGCCTGTAGTCGCCGCGCTCTTCGTCGAGAGCGCCGATATCATTGATGAGGCCAGCCGTTGCAGCGGTGTCGCCCAGAGGCTCCAGAATCGTCTTGGCTTTGTCCAGCGCCGCCTGGGCGTCTTTGAAATTGCCTTGAACGGCACGTACGAAAGAGAGATTCCGCAAGCTGACCGCTTCGCCGCGCTTGTCTTCCAGCGCTTCGCGCAGCTTGATGGCGCTTTCGAATTGTTCCGCCGAATCGTCGAGCTGGCCCAGGTTTTGGTAGCCGATGCCCATCGCGTTCACGACGTCCGCAAGCGCGCGACGATCGTTCAAGCGCCGCGCAAGCACGTTCGCGCGTTGCAGGTAGTCGTCCACCGCGCGCTTGGAATCGCCGGCCATGATCGAATACTTGCCCAGCGCGAACCATGCGTTGACATCGCGAGGATCGTTTGCGACGAGATCCTCCAATATCTTGTGCGCATCTTCGAACTTTCCGAGCTCCGCTTGCGCGCGCGCGAGCAACAGCTGGACGGCGTTGTCGTTGGGAGAAGCCGCGACGAGTTGCTCGAGCGCTTTTACCGCGCTCTCAGGCTGTCCCATCAAGAGGTCGGCATACGCCTTGACGCGAGCCGAATGAGGATCCTGCAGAGAGGCGAGGTCGTCTTTGGCTTGTCGTGCGAGCGTGGATTGGTCGGCGGTTTGAGAAGTCCGATCGACATTTTGCAGCGCCGACCACCAGAGCCCCGGATCATGATGCTGACGGGCGGACGCGACCGCGTTCGCCAGCATCGGAGCATTGGATTGCTGCGCCGATCGCAATGCGCCGACCGTGCGCATGTCTTCGATGACGGGCCACTGCGCTGCGGTCTGCTCGGGAAGATGAAGGAACCTGCGGAGTTTTTCCTGCAAAGCGGCCAGCGCATTCGGAAGCTCGGGCGCCAGCACAGGCAACGTCGCATCGGTCCAAGACGGCTGTGCGCCATTCGGTGTCCACAGCGACGCGCGTATCGTGTAGCGATCATCCTTGCTGCGATCGAGATCGAATTCGAGCAAGCGCGTCGCGCCTAGGGTTTTTGTTACTCGATCTCTTTGACGGCGTGCGGCATCGGCATCGTAGCCGAGCTCCGTCAGTGCGCGATCGACTTGCTGGGCGTCGGCGACGCGAATACTCGATGTCGCGACGAGGGAGTTCGACAGAATCTGGCGGATTCCGGTCGCAAGATCCTTGTCTGTCGCATCGGTCGTTGAAACGACGAACGGCATTAGCGCGAGATCGACGGGAGCCGCGATTGCGCGGGCTGCTCCGGGACGAGATACATCGCCGAAATAGCGCATCGAAAACGCAAACCCGATCGCGGCGGCGATCACGAGCGCCGCGCCTGCAACGCGATAGTAGCGGCGCGCGTCGAACGGCACGCGCCGGAAATCGATCGCGTGGACGACGTCCTGGGTAGTTTGAAATCGCCTCGACGGCTTGAGCTCGAGCAGCCGCGTGCAGAGTCGAACGGCGAAGCTCGGCAGATCGGATCGCACCGTATCCGGCGGTGGCGGATCACGCACGATGCGCTGCGCGAGCATCTCGGCCGGCGTGCCGCCGCGGAACGGCAACGTGCCGGTCAGCATTTCGAAGAAGATGAGGCCGAGCGCATAAAGATCGCTGCGGCCGTCGACCGGCTCGGCTCGCGCTTGTTCGGGCGAGAGATATTCGGGCGTGCCGATGATGACGCCGCTAACGGTGATGCCGGTCGCGCCCGCGGAGCGCGCGACGCCGAAGTCGGTGATACGCGCTTCGCCGTCTTCGCTGATCAGCACGTTGGCAGGTTTGAGATCGCGGTGCACGACGCCGCGCTGATGCGCGGCGCCGAGCCCGAGCGCGAGCTGGCGCACGATGCGGATCGCGTCTTCGGGCGGTAGATGTCCTTGCGTATCCAAGAGGCGCTCGAGCGATTGGCCCGGCACGTAATCCATGCTGATCAGCCACACCTCGCCGTGACGCACGAGATCGTGGATGCGTACGACGTGCGGGCTCGATACCTGGCGCGCGAGCAGAAGCTCTTGTCGGAAACGCTCGAACGCATCCGGGCGGCTCGCAAGCTCCGGGCGCAAGAGTTTCAAGGCGACATCGACATCGAGCTCGGTGTCGTGTGCCTGATAGACGACGCCCATGCCGCCCATGCCGATCAGGCGCACGATGCGAAAGCGCTCGGCGACGAGATCGCCGGCGCGAAGATCGGCCATCGCAAGCACACCGGTTACGGTCGCGCTGCCGGCGAGCTGCTGGGGCGCCAGTGTACGACTTGCGGTCATATGCAACGCTCAGTATCGGTGAGCAATTTCCGATCGGCGAGCAAGGGCATGGTCGTGCGAGTTTTCAACCCCGTGGGCCATGGCTCAAGGAATGAAGAGGTGGTTTCACCCATGTCGTCTGAGGTTGACATCTAAGGGGGTGCCGCGGTTACGATCAGGAGTTGCAAAAAATTTCACTTTTCCATAATCCAGGGAGAGGCAACAATGCAAAAGTCGACGCTCTTCATCGCCCCGGTTCAAGCGCTTCTTTTCTTCAGCGTCTTGACCGTGTCTTTGCCGGCAACTGCCGATGTCACAACCACGATTACGGGGCGCACATCGACCACACACATTTCGCTGCCGCGAACCATCGGAGGTTTCTACACCGCCGACGTTATGCTCGAATTTGACAATCCTCAGAAACTTAGTGCGACGTGTCTCAACATCACCGCAGATTCGATAGATGCCACGGAAAAAGCGGATATCGAAGGCCGCATGCCCGCTGGTAGCAATGTTGTTGTCGACAATAGCTTTCCGGTTCGTGTGACGATCAGCCCTCCTACCAACTGCGGGTTGACGTTTGAAAACTACTATGACATCGAGATTCATACGGACAACTTGTCGTATGTGCCTTACTACGGACCCTATCGTTTGTACAAAGCGCCTGTCGGTGGGGCATTCCATGATATTACCGCGTCGGTAACACAAGGTAGCGTTCGAGTACGCGGTAGCTCCGGTGGCTTCTCCGAATTTGTAGTGGTTAGCGACCCATCATCTAACTACATAGCGGAAGCCAATTTGAACTACGACGCACTTGTTTCAAAGATAACGGCCAGCACAATGTCGATGGTTACACGCAACCTATTGCTATCCGAGGTAATTTCGAGTCGAAGCTCATTTGCTGTCGGAAACTACGCTTCGGCCATCAGCGCGCTTGCTCCCTTTGAAGACGATGTCGCTGCTGCTTCCGGCACCGATATCCCCAACAAATGGCGTGCTGCTCCTCCCTTGCTTGACAATGCCGCGGGGGAGTTGGTGAGTTCATCGAGAGTAGTCCAATTCTATTTGGGACGTTTGAATGGTGCCCCGTAATTGATTGAGAGCTTTGTGGATAGCCGAGCGAAGCTTGGCTATCCACGCTTGGCTCGCGGATCTGCTTGTGCCAGTTCGCTCCAGTTCAGTAGTTCCGGCTTGGAATCCTGCATTGACAACTCGATTTCGTTGAGTTTCTTGTGCAATTCGAATGTCGCCAAGGTGGCAGCTCCGCGATCTGCAAATGCCTCGAGCAGTTCGGCGTCGAGATCCGTAAAAATCTTTGCATCGTGCGTGGTGTCTGCGTAGACAACACCCAACAAACGCGTTTCGTGCAGTAAAGGAAGACAGGCAAGCGCTCGTATCCCGTGGGCAAGAACGCTTGCCTTTTCCAATAACCCATCGTGATCCTGCCCGCCAGATAAGTAGACTGCTCGGCATTCCGCAATGGATCGTTCGATGGCACTGCGGCTTCCCGAGAATCTACGGTCATTGAAATTTGTCGAGTCAATGTCTTGGCGTGCGCGCATGCGCATTTGGCCGTTCGAATCCGTTACGAGCAGGAAGCCGCGGCGGCACTCGGCGATGTCGACAATCCCGCGCAACAGCGTGTCCATCAGGCCGTCGACGTTGTCCTTGCTGGTCGCGATGCGATCGATCCAGAGCTGCGAGGAATGCCGCCGCTGCGCTGCGCGCGCGTTGAGATGCTGGACCGCGTCGGGCTCGACACGCTCGAACTCGCAGAACACATCGCCGATCGCGAGCCATTGATGCGGCGCGAGCATCGCATCCGTAACGCGATTGCCGTCGACGCGAATGCCGTTCTTGGAACCGAGATCTTCGATCGACCAGCCGCCTTCGTGCGATCGGCGGATCCGCGCATGCCGGCGCGACACCGAATCGTGCGCGAGCACGCAATCGCAGTCAGGCGCGCGTCCGACGATCACATCGTCGCCGTCGGCCAGCACGCGGATCGTCACGGCTTGCGTCGGAACGTGGATGGAGAGCTTGGCGGGCACGGGCGCTACGGCGAGCCGTTGAGCCGGCCCATCATGAACTTCAGCGAGTCGGCGCCGCTGACGAGCTCACCTTCGATATTGTCGAGGTCGCGCGACGAGCGCCAGCGGTTCGGCAGTGCCGCACCGCCGAACTCGGCGCAATGTGCATAGAACGCTGCGAGATGCGCGATCGCCGCGGCGAAATCGCCAGCTTCGTAGGCGGCGCGGCTGACTTCAAGATCGGTCATGAGCGAACGGCGCGCTGTCGGGCTGATCGCATTATTTCGCAGCAGTGCTTCGAGCGCGTCGTATTGGTCGCGGCAGTCGGAGGGATAGTCCGGCGAGGTGTCGCTGATCATCACGAACTCGGAAAAACCGCCGCCGCCGCCGCGCACCCGCACGCTCCCGGATGTGACCGATTCGGTGACGTACTTGAAAAAGCCACCTATCGGGGCTTTCACAAGGCGATAAGGCGAGAACGGTGCATAGACGAGATCGCTGGTTTCCAGGCTGACCTCATACTGATCTTCGAACGCCAAGCCGCACGCTGCCGGCGGTTCCACCGTCACGCGCACCGGAAACGCAGGATCGATGATCTGCGTCGTCGGGTGCGGCAGATTCTGCCGTATCGCGGTGATCTCGCCGGCATCGAGCACATCGGCACTGATGCCGATGCATTCGACCGTGAGGTTCTGCAAACCTTCCGTCTCGAACTCGATCTCGAACTCGGCGGTGTAGTTGCCGCCGCTCGGATTGGGCAACGTGATGTCGGCCTTGGCCTTGCGTCCGTCGATGATCGTCACCACGACGCCGCCTCCGGCGATCGCGTCGACGGAGCCGAGCGCGAACAAGCCGAGCATCGCGACGATCTGGACGATTCTCCGACGCATAGTCACCTTGCCATCTTTCCTCGCCTTCGATGCGGCCGCGCACAAGCGCGGCTGCGAACCGATGGCCTGACCACGGCCCACACTAATGCAGCGTCGACGGTGAGTCGATAGGCGGAGCGTGCTCGGCCGGCGTGCTGGGCGGACCCACCGGAAGGGTCTGGGTGAAACCACTCAGCGATTGCTCTCGACAATCGCGATGCGACGACGTCGCACCTCGCTCGCACGAGCGAGATTCGCTCTGCTAGGTAATTGCAGGCAGCGGGCTGGGTGTAACTGCTCATTGAGCGCGGCCCGCGCGGCGACGAGGATTCCACTGCCGCACCGACGAAGCGGCGCATGACGAGGTGGCGGCCGCCGCGGAAGCGGCCGCCGCCGATGCTCGATCCGTCGACGCGCGGATCGCAAGATGCAGGGTCCGGATTTCCCCAACCGGATTCGCGTGGCGTGGCGCTCCCCCGGCTCCGCGTCGCTGAAGGCGGGCTGCGAACCCCTCGGTCGCAGCCCGCCTTCGGCACCCTTCTTCAAAACCGTGAATCGAAACTGTCTGGCGCCTGCCGTCTTCATCGGCGGGTCATTGCCCGATGAGCACTGTCGTCGCGTCATCAGGCAGTCAAGGAGATTCGTATGAAACCCTATATCAGTGCCCTTGGTATGTTCTTGCTCGTGGCGGTTGCGTATGCGCAGACGCCGCCCACCGAGGAGGAAGCCCAGAAGAACATGGCGGCACAAGCGAAGGATCCGCTCGCGACGCAAGGCTCGGGCGGCGAGGATTGGTCCATGGTGAAGGGCCACGAGAAAGGTTATCTGACGGCGAAGGATGCGCCGGCGAACAGCTGGCTCGCGCTCAATTTCAAGAGCTGCGACAAGGATCGCGACGGCAAGATTACCGAAGCGGAATACACGAAGTGCCAGAAGGCGTTGTAAGACGCCCATCTCGCGAAAGCGGGAATCCTTCGAGACGGATCCCGCTTTCGCGGTGCGGCGTCAACGAGCCGGCGGCTTTCGTCGCGTGCGTTTGCGCGGCGCTTTCGATGCAGCCGCCTCGTCCGCGAGATCGGAAACGCGCTTATCTTCGCGCAACGTCTTGAACGCGGGCTGCCGCAAAAGACCCAGCGCGCCGATGCCTTGGTAGAACACTTCGACGACGATCTTCGGCTCGACCCAGATCGCGAGCTTGCGATCCGGACGCGGCAGCAGCGAAAGGTTCGCGGGCTCGCGGTCGACGATGTTCCGCTGAAGCTCCTTGCGTAACTGGCGCAATTGCTCGGTGGAGATTCCGGTGCCGACGCGGCCGACGTAGCGATAGCCGCCGTCGACAGGCTTGCCGAGCAGTAGGGCGCCGATGCCCGAGCGGCCGCCTTTGGGTTCGGTGTAGCCGATCACCGCGAATTCGTCCGATGCGCGTCCTTTCGATTTAACCCAATCGCCGTTGCGCGCGCCGCGGTAGGGGCTTTCGATCTTCTTGCTGACGACGCCTTCGAGCCCCGCCGCGTTCGCCTGCGCGAACACCGCGCGTCCGTTGCCGATCGTATGCTCGCTGTAGCGCAACGCATCGTTCGGATGTTTTTCGAGGATCTCGGCGAGCTCGGTCTTGCGTTCGAGCAACGGCGAATCTCGCAACGAGCGTCCGTTCGCATAAGGAAGATCGAACAGCATGTAGATCAGCGCATCGTCGTTCTCGCCGGCGAGCCGCGCTTGCAGACGGTTGAAATCCGAGCGCCCATCGCCGAGCACGATCAGCTCGCCATCGAGCTGCGCGCTCTTGAGTTTCAGCGATGCGACCGCGCGCGCGATGTCAGGCACTTTGTGCGTCCACTCGATCGCGTTGCGCGACCAGAGCCGCACTTTCTTGTCGACGACAGTCGCGAGCAGGCGATAGCCGTCCCATTTGATTTCGTTCAGCCAATCTTCGCCGCTCGGCGGAGCGGCCTGACTTTTACAAAGCTCCGGTGCGAACGCGCCGTCGTCGAGCTTGTCGGCCTTCGCCGCGACGCTTCTGCTGACTTTTTTGACCGTGCGCTTTTCGCGCGCGAGCGCCGCGCGTGGCCGGTCCGTCTTTTCGTCGACGAAATCATCGGCCTCGCGCGCATCGGCGAATTCGTCGCGGTGCTTGATCAGGAGCCATTGCTGCTTGGAGCCCTGCTTGCGCGTGCGCACCAGCACCCACGATCCGCGCAGGATCTCGCCCTTGAGCACGAACTTAAGATCGCCGCGCGCAAACCCTTCCTTCGCGCTGCCGACCGGCTCCCACGTGCCGTGATCGAACACATCGACGTGCCCGGCGCCGTAGTTTCCCTCCGGAATATCGCCTTCGAACATCGCATACGAAAGCGGATGGTCCTCGACCTCCATCGCGAGCCGCTTGACCGCGGGATCGAAGCTCGGCCCTTTCGGAACGGCCCAGCTCTTGAGCACGCCGTTCCATTCGAGGCGGAAATCGTAGTGCCGGTGCGAGGCGTGATGGAGCTGCACGACGAAAATGCGGCGCGGATCGTTCTTGGCGCCGGTCAGAGGTTCCGGCGTCGCCTTGAAATTACGCTTGCGCTGATATTCCTTGAGGCTCATCGCGCTCGGCTCGGGATTCATGCGACCTTAATTCGACGAAGCTGAATTTATGCCTTCGTCCCACCCGCGAGGGTCACATATGGCACGCCCGATCTGGAACGGAACGATATCGTTCGGACTCCTCAACATCCCCGTCGCATTGATGCCCGGAGAGCGCCGCGTGGATCTGCATTTCCGCATGCTCGACGGACGCGACAAAAAGCCGATCCGCTACGAGCGGATCAATGCAGACACGGGCGAGGAGGTGCCTTGGAAGGACATCGTCAAGGCGTACGAGTATCACAAGGGCAGCTACGTCGTGCTCGACAAGACGGACATCCAATCGGCGGCGCCCGAAAGCCACGAATCGATCGACGTCGAGACCTTCGTCGACCGGGATTCGATCCCGCCGCGCTTTTTCGAGAAGCCTTACTACCTCGTGCCGGGCAAGAAAGCCGAGAAAGGCTACGTGCTGCTGCGCGAGGTCTTGAAGAAGACCGGCCGCATCGGCATCGCGCGTGTCGTCATCCGCACGCGTCAATATCTTTGTGCGGTGATGCCGGAGGACAACGCGCTGATGATCGATCTCATGCGCTACCCGCAAGAGCTGGTCGATCTCGACGACTACAAATTCCCGAGCGGGAAGATCGAGAGCTTCCGCGTCAGCAAAGCCGAGCTCGGGATGGCCGAGCAGCTGATCGAATCGATGAGCGGCGCGTGGAAGCCTAATGACTACAAGGATGAATTCCGCGCGCGCCTGACCAAGGTCATCGAAAAGCGCGTGAAGAGCAAAGGCGTGGTCAAGCCGGTCGAGGAGGAGAAGGAGGAGGAAGAGACGACGAACGTCGTCGACTTCATGGAGCTTCTCAGGAAAAGCGTCGCTTCGAACAAGCGCACGCCGGCGAAGAAGACGGCCGCGAAGCCTGCGGCGCGCAAGACACGCGCCGCTGCCAAGACGCGGGCAACGGCGGGACGCCGTCGCGCGCGCGCCTCGTAGAGCGACAGGTTAGTGCGTGGACGCCTGCAGCGCGGCAGCGACGCCGGCGTCACCGCTCACGAGATCCTTCCAGGACACCTCGACGCCCTTGCGATGACCTTTCTCGACCAGCTTCAAGCCGTCGGGGTCGATCGTCAGCGTATATGCCTTGTCACCGACAGAGACCTCGCGACGCAGGGCTTTTTCGAGCTTCGTCATGTGCACACTCCCTTATTATTTGGATGATCTGAAAGGCGAATTCAGGGCCGCAGCCGATCCGCCGGCGTCCTAAACACGCCCGGCGGGTCAAACGGCCGGCCGCTATCTTAGCGCGCCTGCCCCGCCGGCGGCTGGAATCGCGGCCTCAGGAGCGGCAAAACGACGCGTTTCGTGGTCCAAATAACGCGCACGTAACGTTCGGCCGAGGCCGGTTGCTAACCGAAACCGCTACCGGGGCATCCTATGTGCCATGGCGAATGACGAAGCGCGCTGGGTCGCCAGGGCGAGGGAAGGGGACACGCTTGCGTTTCGGCATCTGGTCGAGGTGCACGCGAGCGCGTTGTTCCGCGTTTGCGCGCGCATTACGGGCGACAAGGCCGTCGCGGAGGATGCAGTGCAGGAGGCTTTCTTCAACGCATATCGGCATCTGGGCGATTTCGATGGCCGCGCCGCGTTCTCGACGTGGCTGCATCGTATCGCGGTGAACGCGGCGCTCGAGCAGATGAGAAAGCGCGGGCGCGTCGAGGACGAGCTGCCCGAGGGCGACGAAGATTTCTTCGCCGCCTATGTCGAAGGCGCGCCGGGTCCAGATCGTCATGCCCGCAGCGCCGAGATCCGCCGCGACATCGAAAGCGAGCTTGCGCGCATGAGCGTGATCGAACGTACCGCGTTTGTTCTGCGCCATCACGAAGGCCAATCGCTCGAACACATCTCCGAAGTGCTTTCGCTCAACGTCAATGCCTGCAAGCAGGCGATCTTTCGCGCGGTGCGCAAGTTGCGCGTCGCGCTGGAACCCCCCGGGGGACTGTCATGAACCCGATTACCGACGACGATCTTGTTCTTTATCACTATCGCGACGGCCTCGAACCTTCGCGCCTGACCGAGATCGAGGACGCGTTGTTCGCATCGAGCGATCTCGCCGATCGCTATGCGGCATTGAAGCGCACGCTCGCGCGCGCCGACGCGATGCCGGAGCCTGTTGCCGACGCGGACCTCGCCGCGCGCGTATGGACGCGGCTCGAGCCGCGCTTGTCGGCGCCGCCGCCGCGCGCGCGGCCGGCGAAGCCAAGCATTTGGCAGATGCTGCATGAGTGGCTCAATCCGCCGCGGCTCGCGTTCGCCGGCGCATTTGCGGTCGCGCTGGCCGTCGGCATCGGTTTTTATGCGGGACGGCAGAGCGTGCAAGCGCCGGACTCCGTGCCGCAGATCGCGCGTGACGATACGGCCACGTCCGCGCGCGTGCTCGATGCGTACGTCGCGGCGCATTTGCGCGCGACCGAAGGCGTGCTCTTGACTGCAAGCAACAGCTCGAGCACGGAGATGCTCGATGGCAATCGCGAGCTCGCCGCGTCGCTGATCGAAGCGAACCGTTTGTACGCGCTCGCCGCCGAGCGCGCCGGCAACGCGCGTCTCGCCGATTTCCTGCGTCAGCTCGAACCGGTTTTGATCTCGCTGGCTAACCAGCCTGCGTCGGCGCCCGTCCAATCGTCGGAAGGTTTAAGAGACTACCTGCGATCGACCGACTTGCTGTTCCAGGTGCGCGCTACGCAAGCGCGGCTCGATGGACGCGGTGATCGGCGCACTTGAGATTCGATGGAGGAAACGCAAATGATCCGAACACGCGCAACGCTCGTCCTGGCTCTCGCTTTCGCGCTCGGCGCGCAAGTGGCGAATGCCGCGAGCGACGGCGACATGGCGCCGACCGACAAGGCCTCGAACCAGCTTTATTGGCAAGGGCAGGCCGCGCTGAAGAAATCCGATTGGTCGACCGCGCTCAAGCGATTCGAAGAGCTCGAGCGTCTCTTGCGAGAGAAGGAACCGCAGAGCGCGGACGCAGCGCTCTACTGGGAAGCCTACGCGCTGGTGCAAGCCAAGCGCACCGCGGAGGCGAAGGGCGTCTTGGAGAAACTCCGCCGCGAATTCCCGCAGAGCCGGTGGAGCAAGGATGCGGACGCGTTGCTGCACCAGACCACCGGTACCGCCGCCAAGATCAACTCGTCCGATATCGACGATGAAGAGCTCGCGGGTATCGCCATCGAAGGCTTGATGAGCGCGCCGCCCGAACGCGCGCTGCCGATCCTGAAAAAAGTGCTGCAAAGCCAGCGCTCGGCCAAGCTCAAGAAGCGCGCGCTGTTCGTGCTGAGCCAGCTCGGCAGCGAAGAGGCGATGAACGTCGTCATCGACGCGACGAAGAACTCGTCGGACCCCGACCTTCGCAGCGAGGCGATCCGCATCCTCGGCATCAGCGGCGAGGACAAAGCGATCGAGCGCCTGCGCGATCTTTATGCGAGCAGCAAGGACGCCGGCGAGAAGCGCCAGATCATCGAAGCCTGGCTCGTCGCCGACCGCAAGGATCTCGTGCTCGCCTCCGCGCGCAACGAGACCGACGAAAGCGTGCGCCTGAAGGCAATCCAGACGCTCGGCGCGCTCGATGCATCCGATGAGCTGAAGCAGCTCTTCGATGTGACGAAAGATCAGGGCAACCAGCGCGCGATCGTCGATGCGCTCGGTGTCGCCGGCAATTCCACCGCGCTCGCCGCGATCGCCGAGAACGCGCAGAACTCCGAGGAGATCCGCATCTCTGCGATGCACGCGCTCGGCGTCGCCGGCGATCGCGGTGGCGAGGACGCGCTGGTCAGGATCTACGCGCGCTCCGATTCGCCCAAGCTGCGCGACGCGGTGCTGCAAGGCTTGCTCATCACCGGCGATACCGATGCCGTGGTCAAGCTCTATCGCAGCGCGAAGACGAACGAGGAGAAGCGCATGCTGCTGCGCACGCTCACGCAGATGGGCGACGACACCGCGATCGACGTGATCGAGAGCGAGCTCGATAAGCCGGGGAAGCAGCCATGAAAGCCGCCATCATCGTCGCGCTCGCGTTGAGCGCGCCGCTGGCCTCTGCGGCCGAACGCGACCTTAAAGCACAGATCGTCGAGACGGACGGCTGGGTCGCCTACGAAGTGCCGATGATCGCCGACGCCGGCGAGCCTTGCTGCTACAGCTCACGCAACAACTGGCGTCGCGGCGAATGCGATCTCGACGGGCACAGCTGGAGCTTCGGCACCAACGACAACGATCCGCGCCCGGCAGTGCGGAGCGGTTCGCTGGCATTGTACGTCCACGTCGCAAACCGCCGGATCGATCGCGTGCGGCCGGTCGCCGCGTCGTGCGAGGTGAAGAGCGCGAATGCGATCCGGCGGATCGACGGCGTCGATTCTGCGCAAAGCGTCAAACTCGTGTCGGATTGGCTCGGCGATGCGAAAGGCGACGACGACCACGACGATCTCGGTCTCGCCGCGCTCGCCTATCACGCGGACCCGGCGGCAACGCGCGCGCTCGCCGCCAAGTCCGAGCCTTCGCATCCGCGCAAAGTGCGCGAGCAGGCGCTCTTCTGGCTCGGCCAGACGCGCGGCGTCGAAGGCGCCGACATCGTCGAGCGCTACGCGACGACCGACAGCGATCCTGAGCTCCGTGCGCAGGCGATCTTTGCGCTGTCGCAATCGCATGCGGGCGATCCGTACGAGCGCATTCACGCGATCTCGTCCAGCGATCCGTCCGATCACGTGCGCAGCCAGGCGCTCTTCTGGATGGCGCAGATGGAAGACAAGCGCGCGGCCGCGGACATCACCGCGGCGGTCGGCAGCGAGCGCTCCGAGGATGTGCGCGAGCAGGCCGTGTTCGCGCTCTCGCAGCTCAAGGACGATCAGGCCGATGACGCGCTGATCGCATTGCTGCAAGGCAAGTACCCGCGCGACGTCAAGAAACAGGCGCTGTTCTGGCTCGGCCAGTCGGGCACGCCGCGCGCGATGCAGTTCTTCGACGAGGCATTGAAATAGGCTCGCATCGCTGCGCCGCCGGTTCAGGCGCGGCGACGGTCACGTTCTGCGATCGGATCGCGTGCGCTCCGCCGACGGCAGCGGTATCCTCGCGGCCGCCCGACTTGAGGCGCACGAGGAACCGGCGTTGACGCAACGATTGCAGCTGCTGATGGTCGAAGACCAGCGCTTCGATGCGATGCTGCTGCGCAAGCTCCTGGAAACTCCGCTGGTCGGCGCCGAGCGCATCGATCACGCCGAGAGTCTCGCCGGCGCGATCGATCTTCTGGAGCGCCATCTTTACGATGCGGTCGTGCTCGATCTTGGCCTTCCGGATTCGGACACGGTCGCCGGCGTCCGGCGCCTGTGCACGCAGTTTCCGACGGTCGCGATCGTCGTCCTGACCGGGCGCGACGAGGAGCGCGTCGGCATCGAAGCGATGGAAGCCGGCGCGCAGGACAAGCTCGACAAGGCCGGCCTCGACGCCGCGCAACTCGCGCATTCGCTGCATTACGCGATCGCGCGCCAGCGGCTGGAAGAAGACTTAAGACAAAGCGCCGAAGATCATCGCATCCTGTTCGAGAACAACCCGCTGCCACTGCTCGTCTACGAGGTGAACACGCTGCGCTTCCTCGCCGCCAACGCCGCAGCGGTGCATCAGTACGGCTATTCGCAGGAAGAGTTCCTCGCGCGCTCGCTGCGTGATGTGTGGTCGGGCGAGGATGCCGAGCGTGCGCTCGCATCGATCAAGTCGATGACCGGCGCGAACCTTCGCAACGAGGAATGGCGGCATTGCCGCAAGGACGGCAGCGTCTTCGACGTCGAGATCAATGCGCTGCCGACGACGTTCCGCGGCCGCCGCGCGCGCATCGTGCTCGCGCGCGATATCACCGTGCGCAAGCGCGCGATCAAGGCGCTCGAGATCAGCGAGCTGCGTTTCCGCAATCTCTTCCAGTACAGCCTGGGACTGATTTGCATGCATGACGTCGACGGCACGCTGACTTCGATCAACCCCGCGGCCGCGCGCGCTCTCGGCTTTTCCGTTGCCGAGCTTCTCGGCCGCAATCTCGTTGACTTGGTGCCGCAGGAGCTCCGTCACGTCGTGCCGAGTTATCTCGAGCGCATATGCACGAAAGGCGAAGATTCAGGGGTTCTCTATCTGACCTCGCGCAGCGGCGAGCCGCGCATTTGGGAATACCACAACATCCTCGACGACACGATCAAGGACGAACCGTACGTGCTCGGCCACGCGCTCGACATTACCGATCGGCGCTTGTACGAGCGCAAGCTCAAGGAACAGAGCATCCGCGATCCGCTCACCGGCTGCTACAACCGGCGCTATCTCGAAGAATACGCATCGGCGCTCGCGCCGGCGGCATCATGGGGCTGCATCGCCGTCGATCTCGATCACTTCAAGCAAATCAACGATACCTACGGCCATCAGCGCGGCGACGAAGTGCTCATCGGCGTCGGCCGTTTCCTGATGCATCATGCTCGGGCGAAGGACATCGTGATCCGCATGGGCGGCGATGAGTTCCTGCTGGTGTTGCGCGACGCGAACGCGAACGCAACGCAGGATCTCGCCGGCAAGATCATCGCCGCAGCGCCTACGGAATCACCGTCCGATCTCTCGATCGGCTGGGCGGTCCGCGAAAGCGAGGAAACGCTCGAAGCGACACTGAACCGCGCGGACGGCCGCTTGTACGCGATCCGGGCGGCGGCGCGTGCCTGATTAACGCCCGGCCGGTGTGGCCTTGAGCGCTTCGGCTTGACCGAGATGCTTTTGAATCACCGGCAACATGCGCGCAGCGAAATCGCGCAGATCCGGATCTTTGCCTGCGTCGATCTCCTGCTGGAATAGAAGCACGCTTTGCCGGTGGTCGTTAATCGTCGCGTCGAGATAGCGGCGATCGAACTCGGCCGGCAGCAATGATTCGAACGCCGATTCGCGTTGATCGTGCTCTGACGATGCCGAATCGGGCAACGCGATGCCTTTCGCTTCGGCGAGCTTGGCAAGCTCATCGTTCGCGCCAGCATGATCGCGCGCCATCATCGCTCCGAGATCCTTGATGTTCACGTTGCCAGATCGCGCCGTCGCCATCTTGCCGAGCGCGATTTCGGCAAATCCGGTCGATACCGCCTGCGTGACGAACGCCTGATCGGCGATATCGCCCGGATTGTTGAGATCGGCCGCCATGCTCGCGCACGAGGCGACAATGCCGATGACCAGAAGGATGTTTCGCGTTCGCATGCGGGCGCTTCTCATCTGCCGGGCGCCGCGGAAGTGCTCTTTACCGTTTCGCATTCCGGATGCCCGCAACCGCAGCCGTCGCCCGCCTCGTGAAGCTTGCCGGTGACGGCGCGTTCGCAGTAGGTGCCGCAATACTTGCTGTCCGCCGCGGGCGCGCAATGGCAGGCGGGATGCGCGCATCTCTCCGATCGAGTGGCTTGCATGAAGGCTCTCCTTACCGACGGTGATGACAGAGGTATAGCCCCGCCTGTCGCAATGCGGACTGACTGATATCCACTGCGCGCGGATGAGCTCGCCCTTGACACGATTCTATATTTCCATGAATATCGAATCATGGAAATAGAACAAGCGCTTGCCGCACTGGCCGCTCTCGCGCAGCGTACGCGGCTCGATGTTTTCCGCTACCTCGTCGAAGCCGGGCCCGACGGATCCACGGTCGGCTCGATCGGCGAAGCGCTCGATATTGCACCGGCGACACTGTCGTTTCATCTGAAAGAGCTGAGCCGAGCCGGCCTCGTCGACAGCCGCCAAGACGGCCGTTTCATCTGGTATTCGGCAAGCTATGCCTCGATGAACGGTCTCGTCGATTTCCTCACCGAGAACTGTTGCGGCGGGCGTCCGGAGCTGTGCAAGCCGGGCTGCGCGCCGAAAAAACCCATCGCACGCCGAAAGAAGGTGACCGCATGAAACGTTTTCATGTCCATGTTTCCGTCAACGATCTTGCGCAAAGCATTCGTTTCTATTCGGCGATGTTCGGCGCCGCGCCGTCCGTCGAGAAGGGCGACTACGCGAAATGGATGCTCGACGATCCGCGCATCAATTTCGCGATCTCCAAGCGCGGCGATGCGCCGGGCGTGAATCATCTCGGCTTGCAGGTCGACAGCGACGAGGAGCTGTCCGGGCTGCGCCGACAAGTCGCATCGGCGGACATCGCAGCCGACGACGAGCCCGGCGCGCAATGCTGCTACGCGGTGTCGGACAAGTATTGGGTCGAGGATCCGCAAGGCGTCGCCTGGGAGACGTTCCATACGCTCGGCGATATTCCGATGTTCGGCAAGGATCATGCGGTCGCGGCGAAAGAGGCAGCTTCGTGTTGCGCGCCGAAGGCGACGGCGTCGAGCTGCTGCGCAACGCCGTGACACAAAGGCCGTACAACGTGCTGTTCCTCTGCACGGGCAATTCGGCGCGCTCGATTCTCGCCGAAGCGACGATGAATCATCTCGCCGGCGTCGCCGGCCGGTTTCGAGCGTATTCCGCCGGCAGCTTTCCGAAATCGCATCCGAATCCCTACGCGCTGGAGCTGCTCGAAAAGAACGGCATTTCGATCGACGGGCTTCGCAGCAAACCGTGGGACGAATTCGCCGAGCCCGGCGCACCGCCGCTCGATTTCGTATTCACGGTCTGCGATCAAGCGGCCGGCGAGCCGTGTCCGATCTGGCCCGGACAGCCGATGACTGCGCATTGGGGCGTCGCCGATCCTGCGGCCGTGGAAGGCAGCGACGAGGACAAGCGCAAGGCGTTCTTCGATGCGTTTCTCGCGTTGCGCCGTCGCATCGAGCTCTTCGCGAGCCTGCCGATCGCCTCGCTCGACAAGATGGCCTTGCAGCAACGCATCCGCGACATCGGCTCGCAATGACGCTCGCGCGTCGCGCCGTCGCCGAATTCGTCGCGACCGCGTTCCTGCTCGCGATCGTGGTCGGCTCCGGCATCATGGGTGAGCGGCTCGCCGGCGGAAACGACGCAATCGCGCTGCTCGCCAATTCGATCGCGACCGGTTGCGGGCTCGTCGTTCTGATCACGACGTTCGGCCCGGTCTCTGGCGCGCACATGAATCCGCTGGTGACGCTCGCACTCGCGGGCACCGGCCGTCATGCCTGGAGCGACGTGCCGTTCTACGTCCTCGCGCAATGCGCAGGAGCGATCGCCGGCGTCTGGATCGCGCACGCGATGTTCGCGCTGCCGATCGTCGAGCTTTCGTCCAAGGCCCGCGCCGGCTCCGCGCAGATGTTCGCGGAAAGTGTTGCAACGTTCGGTTTGCTGACGGTGATCTTCGGCAGCTTGCGTCATCGAGCAGAATCGATTCCGGTCAGCGTCGGCTGTTACATCGCCGCGGCGTATTGGTTCACTGCGTCGACGTCGTTCGCGAACCCTGCGGTAACGCTGGCGCGATCACTCACCGATAGTTTCTCCGGTATCCGGTTCGCTGACGTCGGCGGATTCATCGTCGCGCAGCTCGCCGGAGCCTCAGTCGCCATCGCCGCCGATGCGCTGTTCTTTCGCGTGAGCGCGCCGGTCAAACCTCGATAATCCCGCGCCTCAACGCGATCGTCACCGCATGTGTGCGGTCGTTCGCGTCGAGCTTCGCGAGCACATTCTTCATGTGCGCTTTCACGGTTTCTTCGGAGATGCCGAGCCGCGCGGCGATCGATTTGTTTGCGTTGCCGGATGCGGCGAGCTTCAGGATTTCGATCTCGCGCGCGGTCAGCGCATCATCGGTGACGTGTTCGGCGAGCTCGCTCGCGATCTCCGGCGGAATGTGGCGGCGGCCCGCGTGCACGGCGCGGATCGTTTCGATGAGCTCCTTGCGCAGCATGCTTTTCAAGAGATAGCCCGAGGCGCCGGCTTTCAGAGCGCGTAACGCCTGCACGTCGCCGCGATACGTGGTCAGCACGACGATGCGCGCGTGCGGGAATTCGCTGCGGATTGCGAGGATCGCATCGATGCCGTTCATCTCCGGCATCTGCAGGTCCATCAGCGTCACGTCGGGCCGATGCTCGCGAAAGCGCTCGACCGCTTCGCGGCCGTTGGTGGCCTCGGCGACGAGCAGCATGTCCGTCTGACGCGCGAGGACAGCGGCAATGCCTTCGCGCAGCAGCGGATGATCGTCGACCGTGAGAATGCGGATGCGGTGCTGCTCGGTATTCATGCGTTATCGGCCTGCTCCGGCGATTCGACGCAGCAATTGGCGCCAGGACAGCGCGGGCGCGCCGACATAAGCGACGCTCGCGGGGACGCGCAGCTCCACTTCCGTGCCCGATCCCGAGCCGCCCCAGATGCGCAGTTGTGCGCCGATCTTCGCCGCGCGCTCGCGCATGCCGGGCAATCCCCAATGACCCGGACGGCCGCCCGCGTCGAGGATCTCGGATGCGATGCCACGGCCGTCGTCGCGGATGCGCACGCGCAGCGCATCGGGCTCGAACGCGATTTCGGTTTCGATCTCGCTCGCGCCGGCATGCTGGAACGCGTTGATGAGCGCTTCGCTGCCGATGCGGAAGATCTCATCGCTGATGCCGGGATCGAGCGACTGCGGCGCGCCTTCGACGACGACGCGGAATTCGGTGTCGCCGTCTTCGAGCAGTTGCTGGCCGACACTCGAGAACGCTTGTCCGAGATCGCCGCCGCTCTCGATCGACGAGCGCAGATCGCGCAGCCGGTCGCGGCTTTCGATGAGCACGCCGTCGGCGCGGTCGAGCGCCTTGTCCATCGCGATGCGCGGCGCGCTGCCCGCCTTCATCTGCTCGGCGACGGCCTGGAAGCGCAGGATCAAACCCTGGATGCTTTGCAGCAGCGTGTCGTGCAGATCGCGCGCGATGCGTTCGCGTTCGAGGTGGCGTTCCTCGAAGCGCTCGCGCATGCGCGTAAGCGTCTGGCGCATGCGCAGATACCCGACGAGCCAGATCGCCAGCACGCCCGCGAGGAGGTACAGCGAACGGAACCACCAGGTCTGGTGATACGCCGGCTCGATGGCGAACCCAACCGTCGCGCCAGCGTCGTTCCAGACACCGGCGTCGTTCGCGGCGACGACCTGGAAATCGTAGCGGCCGGGTCCGAGGTTCGTGTAGATCGCCTGCCGGCGCGCGCCGGCGTCCTGCCATTCGCTGTCGATGTCGCGCAGGCGATAGCGGAAGCGCACGCGCTCGGGCACGGCGAGACTGAGCGCGGTGTAGTCGATCGCAAGCTGCGTGGTGCGCTCGGGAAGCTCGATGTTCGACACGGCCGGATACACGCGTCCGCCGGCGCTGATCGATTCGATCGTCACCGGCGGCGGCAGAGGATTCGTCGGAATATGCGTCGGATCGATCCAGACGGCGCCGTTACTGGTCGCGAACCACAAGCGGCCGTCGGCGGATCGGATCGCGGTCGGCAGCGGACGCAGCTGCGTTGGCCGCGCCGGCAGCCCGTCGAGGAAATCGAATAAGCGATAGCGCATGCGATACGACGCATCGCTCATCGCGCGCTCGATCTCGCTCGCGGCGATGCGGAACACGCCGGGCACGCCGTGCAGCCAGAGATCGCCGTTCGCCATCTCGATGATGCCGACGACGCCGCGCAACGGTTCGCTGCCTTCGACGACGAGCGTGTTGAAGCGCTTGCCGTCGAAATACGCAAGACCGTGCTCGCCACCGGCCCAGATCGTACGCGCGCCTTGCGTCAGCGCGGTCACGTTGCCGAGATCGAGCCCGTTGGCGTCGGAAAGCACTCGGATCGTTTCGCCATCGACCGTCGCGATGCGATTGCGCGTGTAGCCGAACCAGAGGCGCGCGCCGGCATCGCTCATGGCGATCAGCGGCGTCTGCGGTTTGCCCGCGGTGTTGAGCGGCAGCGCAGGATCATCCTGACGCGTCCACACGTCGCCGGCGAGCCGGAACAATCCATTGCCCGTGATTGCGACCCAAAGCGCGCCGGTGCGATCGACGACCATCGCCTGCACATCGGAATCGGGCACGTCGGACGGCGGATCGGCGACATGGATGGGCACGCCGTCGGAGACGCGCCAGATGCCTTGGCGTCCGCCGAGCCAGACGGTGCCGTCGGCGGCGCGATAGGCCGAGGTCGTGCGCGTCGCGCCGTCTTTCGTGGTAACCGTCTTTCCGTCCAGACGCATGAGCGGCCGGTTCGTCGTGCCGGCCCAGACCGCGCCGTCGTTGTCGGCGACCAGCGCGAGATCGTGCGATCCGTCCGGAAATTCGGCGGCCACCATGCTGCCGCGGCGGAAACGGTCGAGCCCGCCGCTGGTGCCGAACCAGATGCTGCCTTCGCGATCCTCGAGCACCGGCCATACGTAGTCGGCGGTCATGCCGTCGGCGTGCGTGAAGATTTCGGTGGCGGTATCGAAACGCTCGATGCGCTGATCGCCGAGCCGCTCGGGGTAGGGAATGCGACGGACGCCATCACCCAGGCTTCCGATCCAGAGACTGCCGTCGCGATCGAAGAGAAGTCCTCCCGATTCGACATGAATCGACGTGGCATGCGTCGGCGCGCCGCCGTTCGGTAATGCGACCGGCTGCACGGCGCCGAACGCATCGGCGGCCCACAGCGTGCCGTCCGTCGCTTCGGTCATCTGCACGATCCAGCCGGCGCGAAGGCCAGTGGATTTGAACTTGCGCTCGCCCGGCGCGAGCGTCAGCAGCGTTTCGCCGGTCGACACCCACAGCACGCCGTTGCGATCGAAGAAGACGGCCTTCGCGCCGTCGGCGCGGTAATCCCATTCCGCGCCGATCTTTTCCCAGCGCGTGCCGTCGAAGCGCACCAGCGCGCGCGCGGTCGCGGCCCACGCCGTCGTGCTGTCGTGATCGACGGCGAAACCGAACACGGTGCCGGCCGGAATGCCTTCCTGCTCGTCGAAGTTCCGCAGCGTGCCGTTCTTCAGAAGGCTCGCGCCGCCGAATTGAAAGCCGATCCAGAGCCCATCGTCGAACGCCTTCAGCGCGCTGATGCTGCCGAATGGCAGGCGCTCGTCGCCAATGCCTTGGTAGCGCTCGAAGCGCACGCCGTCGAAACGATAGAGCGATGCGGCGGCGGCGACCCAGAGATAGCCGTCGCGTGTTTGCGCGAGCGCCGAGATCTGGCCGGGCGCGCCGTCTCTCACTGTCCAGGCCGTGTGATAGAACTGCGTGATCGTCTGATCGCGGTCGAGCGCGAACGCCGGCGCGTGCACGAGCACGCACGCGAACGCGATCCGGAGAATCCGCGAAATACCGATGCCCATGAATCGTGCTGCCCTCGGCTCCACCCTAGCGCACCCGCGGCGATAGAGGTAGACGATGAACGACGAGCTCACCCGAAAGGGTTAATCCGGTATCCCTCCGCTGCGGATTTACGCAACGAGCGGCGATGCCTAGCCTCGTCGTGTGCAGCGACTCTATTCCATGTTCCCTGGCGGCGGTCCCGGCGTCGGGCTGGTGTTGCTGCGGATCAGCGTCGGCGCGGGGTTTTTGCTGGACGAATCGCTGCGCGGCGGAGACGCGTTCGCTTATGGCGGGCTTACGCTGCGCGTCGCGCTCTGCGCCGGCCTGTGCACGGGCGCGCTGACACCTCTCTTTGCGGTATCGGGCTTTCTTCTGGCGATCGTCGATCTTTCGCATCTCGGTATCGCCAATGCGCCGCTGACGATCGTGACCATGATCGATGCGCTGGCGCTGGCACTGCTCGGCCCAGGCGCGTATTCGCTCGACGCACGCTTGTTCGGACGGCGCGTCGTCGTGCTGCCGCCGCGAAATCCGGGCGACGGCTGACCTCGCCACGTCGCTCACCCGAATGGGGGAGCCGCCCGTGGCACTTTCCGGTGTTTTGCGCGCCGCCGCGGAGGTTCATGATGGCTGGTACGAAGCAGGAAGCGGACGTTGCGCACTGCCGAGGGACACCCGATCGGCACCGCCATCAACTTTTCCGGACGTATCGAGGAGAGGAACGTGGATGCGAACGACGACTGCGGTTTCGCCTTATATGCTGGTGAAAGCATTTCTGCCGGGGCAACCGCAACGCGCAGTCAGGCTCTCGCGCATGCCGCGTTCGCCGATCGGCGCAAGGATGAAGCGGTCGGCTCGCAGGGCCTCAATTCGAGGGCTTTCGCGCGCGCCAGCGCTTTCATCGAATCGCATCTGGGCGAGAGCTTCACGTTGAGCGACCTCGCGCGCGCGGCGTGCGTCAGCCGCTTCCATTTCGCGCGGCTGTTTCGCGTCAGCACCGGCTTGAGTCCGATGGAATATGTGCTCAAGATGCGCATCGAGCGTGCCAAATGCGCGCTGGCGGAGGGACGTCAAAAGATTTCCGTCGCCGCGGCGGAATTCGGCTTCTTCGACCAGAGTCACTTTGCTCGCACGTTCCGGCGCATGACGGGCGTTTCGCCGACGGAGTTCATGCGCACGCATCGCTAATTTCGCGCGGTCCGGCGACCGCACGATCGTCATGGATGTCTGCAACGCTGCGAGTGCTTCCGTCTTCTCTTAAGGAGATCGTCATGCTCGGTTTGACAACGTTGGGTGCGATCCATACCGCGATCAGCCTCGTCGCGGTCGGTGCCGGTATCGTCGGCTTCGTTCGCGACAAGGAGATCACGACGCGCAACTGGGCCGGCAAGACGTACGTGATCATGACCGTGCTCACGTGCCTCACCGGTTTTGGCATCTTCCAGCACGGCGGCTTCGGCAAGCCGCACGCGCTCGGCATCCTCACGTTGATCGTGCTCGGCGTCGCTGCCGTTGCCGGCTACACGAACTTCTTCGGCCGGCTGTCGCGCTACATCGAGACCGTCAGCTATTCGCTGACGTTCTTCTTCCACATGATCCCGGGGATCACCGAAACCTCCACGCGTCTTCCCGTCGGTGCTCCTCTGGTGTCGGGCCCCGATGCGCCGGAGCTTCAGATCGCGACCGCGGTGCTGTTCGTGGTGTTCCTCATCGGCGCGACGCTGCAGGTCATGCGCTTGCGCAAGACGAGGGCGTTCGCGATCGCTTGAGCTGCGATTGCCCGATACACAAGATCGCGCGGTGATTGCCGCGCGCGTAGTTTTTTTGCCATTTCTCCAGGAGCTCGCATGACCACGATCACGACGAAAGACGGCACCGAGATTTATTACAAGGACTGGGGCAAGGGCCAACCCATCGTCTTCTCGCATGGCTGGCCGTTGAGCGCGGACGCCTGGGACGCGCAGATGCTGTTCCTCGGCCAGCACGGCTATCGCGTCATCGCACACGATCGCCGCAGCCACGGCCGCTCCAGCCAGACCTGGGACGGCAACGACATGGATACGTACGCCGACGATCTCGCCGCGGTGATGGACGCGCTCGACGTCAAGAACGCCGTCATGATCGGCCATTCGACCGGTGGCGGCGAAGTCGCGCATTACATCGGCCGCCACGGCACCAAGCGCGTCGCCAAAGCCGTGCTGATCGGCGCGGTGCCGCCGCTGATGCTGAAGACCGATGCGAATCCGGGCGGCTTGCCGCTCAAGGTATTCGACGATATCCGCGCCGGCGTCGCCGCCGACCGCTCGCAGTTCTACAAGGATCTGACGATGCCGTTCTACGGCTACAACCGGCCCGGCGCGAAGATCTCCGAAGGCGTGCGCGAATCGTTCTGGCTGCAAGGCATGCTCGGCGGCCACAAGGGCCAGTACGACTGCATCAAGCAGTTTTCCGAGGTCGATTACACCGAGGATCTCAAGAAATTCGATGTGCCGACGCTGATCGTGCACGGCGATGACGATCAGATCGTACCGATCGGCGCTGCGGCGCTGATGTCCTCGAAGATCGTCAAGAACGCGACGCTGAAGATCTACAAAGGCGCGCCGCACGGTCTTGCGACGACGCATGCGGATCAGCTCAATGCCGATCTCCTGGCCTTCATCAAGGGCTGATCCGGCGACCATAGCAACCGCGTACCAGCGTCATGGCTCGCCGCGGCGTAGGGTGAGCCATTGCGTCTGCGGAACGGACATCGTGCTGCCCCGCCGGGCTGCCGATGCCATTCGCGAATCGACCCGCAACATCCCGTTGGACGGGTAGTGGAGGAGGGTAACGTCATGTCGAACAAGATCGGTCATTCGCTCTGCGTCACGCTCGGTACCGCCATGCTAGGCACGCTGTCGTTGAGCACGCTGGCCGCGGCGAGCCCCGCGTTTCAGCTCGACGCGCTCGTCGCCGGCTACGCCATCGCATCGCCGCCGGAAGGCAAGTGCGGCGAGGGCAAGTGCGCCGCCGCCAAGCTGGACGACAATCACGACGGCAAGGTCAGCTACACGGAAGCACAAGCGCACGGCTTCAGCGAGAACCAGTGCAAGACCTGGGACAAGAACCAGGACGGATCGCTCGAAGCGAACGAGCTTTCCGCGATGCACGCGATCATGGATGCGCCGGCGGCGAAGAAGAGCTGAAGGCTCGCCTCTCCCGCCGCGCGGGAGAGGACGCGCCGAAGGCGGGCGAGGGCAGGCTAGTTATAAGCTTGCCCTCATCCGGCTGCGCACGACGATTGCACAAGTCATCGTCAAGGTTTACAACATTCGCGGTAGTTTCCCGACTCCGCCGAATCTCCGAGGAACGTCATGGCTAAGAACACCGCGAGCAAGAAAAGCGATCTGAAGCGCCGTCAGGAAGCGCCGCTGATCACGCCGACCGATCTTAAAGCCAAGGCGACGCGCGACATCGCCGGCGGCATGAACGCGATCCTCGCGGACGTGTTCGCGCTGTACCTCAAGACCAAGAATTTCCACTGGCACATGAGCGGGCCGCATTTCCGCGACTATCACTTGCTGCTCGACGAGCACGCCGATCAGCTCTACGCGATGACCGATCCGATCGCCGAGCGCATCCGCAAGATCGGCGGCACGACGTTGCGCTCGATCGGACACATCGCGCGCACGCAGCGCGTGCAGGACAACGATGCCGAATATGTCGAGCCGCTCGATATGCTCGCGGAGCTGCGCGAAGACAACAAGCAGCTCGTCGCGCGCCTTCGGGAAATCCACGACGTCGTCGACGAGCACCGCGACATCGCCACGGCGAGCCTCATCGAAAACTGGATCGACGAAACCGAGCGGCGCACCTGGTTCCTGTTCGAGGCGAGCCGGCGCGGAGACGCGACCGGGCACTGATCCGATGGCGAATCTTCCTCCATCGGCCGATGCGGTCGGGCAGGCAGCGCCGGATTTCACGCTGCTTGCGACGCCGAATCAGAAGCTCTCGCTCTCGGATCTGCGTGGGCGTCCGGTCGTGCTGGTGTTCTATCCGGCCGACTGGAGCCCGGTGTGCGGCGATCAGGTGAGTCTTTATAACGAGCTCTTGTCCGAGTTCCGCGCATACGATGCGACGATCGTCGGCCTCTCGGTCGACGGCGTCTGGTGCCACGCCGCGTTCGCAGCCGATCGCAAGCTGCATTTTCCGCTGCTCGCCGATTTCGAGCCGAAAGGCGATGTCGCGCGGCGTTACGGCGTCTACGAGGATGCCGACGGCGTCGCGCAGCGTGCCCTGTTCGTGATCGACTCGAATGGCATCGTGCGCTGGCGTTACGTGTCGCCGATCGGTATCAATCCCGGCGCCGACGGCATTCTCGATGCGCTGGAGAACTTGCCGCGATGAGCCAGCTGAAACCGCCGGTCGGGCCCGAGGATCACGCGCAAGGTCCGCGCGATGCCGGCATCGTGCTGGTCGAGTACGGCGATTTCGAGTGCCCGTATTGCGGCGATGCCTATCCCGAGCTCAAGGCCGTGCAGGAAGCGATGGGCGATGCGCTCTGTTTCGTGTTCCGCCATTTCCCGCTGAGCAACGCGCATCCGCATGCCGCGCGCGCCGCCGAATTTTCCGAGGCGGCCGCGACCGTCGGCCGCTTCTGGGAAATGCACGATATGCTTTATGAAAATCAGGATGCGCTCGACGACGACAGCCTCGTCGCATACGCCGGCAAGCTCGGCCTCGATCGCAAGCTGATCGAATCCGCGTTGAGCGGCGAGTTCACGACACGCGTGCGCCGCGATTTCACCAGCGGCGTGCGCAGCGGCGTCAACGGCACACCGAGCCTTTTCATCAACGGCGAGCGTTACGATGGGCCGCGCGATGCGCAAACCTTGATCGAGCTTTTCAGCGGTCGGGATTGAGCCGGCGCGCTATAGTTCTCGATCCACCTGGCACGAAAGCGTGATGTCATGACGATCCAGGAATCCGTGGTCACCCGCGCGCCGAGCCGCGAGCAGCTGATTCATCGGCTCTACGAAGCGGCCGAGCTCGAGCACAATCTGATGTGCACGTATCTCTACGCCGCGTTCAGCCTGAAATCGGGCGATGCGGAAGGCTTGACCGCGAAGGAAGCCGAAGCGGTCGCGCGCTGGCGGCGCACGATCATCGACATCGCGGTCGGCGAGATGGGTCATCTCGCCGCGGTGTGGAACATCACCGCCGGGCTCGGCGCGACGCCTCGTTTCGGCCGCGGCAATTTTCCGCTCGACCCCGGGTATCTGCCGGCCGGCGTCGTTGTGAAGCTCGCACCGTTCAGTCGCGACACCTTGCAGCATTTCATCTATCTGGAACGGCCGCAGGATTCGACCGAGCGCGACGGCGGCGGCTTCGAGCCCGTGTTTCACTTCACGCGCGGCAAGATGCCTCCGCGGCTGACGCCGATGGCGCTCGACTACGATACGGTCGGCGCGTTCTATGAGAGCCTCGGCCAGAGCCTTCGCGATTTCGCGGGCCGTCTCGGCGAGAGCGATGCGTTCTGCGGCGATCCCGGCTTGCAGCTCTCGCCGAACGAAGTCGATCTGCAAGGCGCCAAGCGCGTCATTTGCCTGAAGACCGCGCTTGCCGCGTTCGATGCCATCGTCGTGCAAGGCGAGGGCGCACCGCAGGGCGCCGTGGATTCGCACTTCGAGAAGTTCGTCGCGATCCGCACCGAATTCGAGCAGCTCCTCGCGGAGAATCCCGCGTTCGTGCCGGCGTTTCCGGCTGCGCATAATCCCGTGCTGCGGCGGCCGATCTATCCGCAAGGCCGCATCTGGATCGAAGACGAGCGCGCGTCGATGACCGTCGACGTCGCCAACGCGTCGTACGGCTTGATGCTGCGCTTGATCGGCTATTCGTATTTCATCGCGGGCCCGAATCCGGAGAAATCGCTTGCGATCGATCTTGCGATCTCGCTGATGCAGGCGATGACGCTGCTCGGCGAGCGCGCCGTGCGCCTGCCGGCAGGTCCATCGAATCCCGATTGCCATGCCGGCATGTCGTTCACTGCGCTGCGCGATTCGGCGCCGCTGCCGCCGGGTTCGAGCGCGCGGCGCTTCTTCGTCGAGCGTTTGCGTGAGCTTGCGGCTGGCGCGAGTGCGCTGCTCGATCTCGAGCGCGATGCGCGCACGGAAACCGCCGCACGCCAACTCGCTGCGCTTGCCGATCGCGCAGAGCGCGAATTCGAGCGCGCCGCATCGACGCCGTCGAAACCGCAGAGTGCGCCAGCCGCTGCGCCTGCGCCGGTTGCGACAGAGACGCAAACCACCGACGCGAACGGCATCGACACGATCGAAGCCGAGAAGATGGCACTGATCTACGAAGGCAAGCGCTGCATCCACGCGCGCTTCTGCGTCACCGGCGCGCCGAAAGTGTTTCTTGCGAACGTGCAAGGTCCGTGGATCCATCCCGATGCGATGGACGTCGAAAGTCTGGTCGCGATCGCGCACGCGTGTCCGTCCGGTGCGATCCGCTATCGGCGCAAGGACGGACGCCCCGACGAGACCGCGCCGCCGGTCAACCTGATCGCGATCCGCGAAGCGGGTCCGTACGCGGTCCGCGCCGATATGCTGTTGGACGGCAAGCCGATCGGCTATCGCGCCACGTTATGCCGTTGCGGCGCGTCGAAGAACAAGCCGTTCTGCGACGGCTCGCATCACGAGGTCAATTTTTCCGCGACCGGCGAGCCGCCGAGCGGAAAGACCGACATGCTCGAGCAGCGCGACGGCGTGCTCACCATCGATCCGCAAACCGACGGCCCGCTGCAAGTGCGCGGCAATCTTGAAATCACGAGTGGCACCGGCCGCGTCGTTGCGCGTGTGCAAACGGCGCGCCTGTGTCGCTGTGGCGGCAGCGCGAACAAACCGTTCTGCGACAACACGCATGCGCGCATCGGCTTCAAGAGCTGAAAGAAATCCGTCAGCGCTTGCGCGCAAGCGTGAGACCGTCGCCGATCGGCAGCATGACGACATCGACGCGCTCGTCGCGATGCACTTTTTCGTTGAAAGCGCGAATCGTCGTCGTCGTTTCGTCGCGCGCGCCGGCGTCGGCGACTTTGCCGGACCACAGCGTGTTGTCGATCGCGATCAGCCCGCCGGTGCGCAATAGCGTCAGCATAAGATCGTAGTAGGTGGCGTACGAGCCTTTGTCCGCGTCGACGAACGCGAAATCGTAGGTTCCCGATTCGCCGGCCGCGATTCGCGCTTGAAGCGTCTCTGCCGCGGGCTGCAGCTTGAGCTCGATCTTGTGATCGACGCCAGCCTCGCGCCAGAACCGACGTGCGATGGATGTCCATTCTTCGCTGACATCGCAAGCGAGCAGCTTTCCATCGTCCGGCAGCGCGAGTGCGACCGCGAGACTCGAATAGCCGGTGAATACGCCGACCTCGATGCAGCGCTTCGCGTTCATGAGCTTGACGAGCAGCGCCATCAGCTGACCCTGATCGGGTCCGATCTGCATGCGCGCGTCGGGCAGCGCCATCGTCGCTTTGTGAAGTCGCGCGAGCACGTCAGGCTCGCGCAGGCCGTGGTCGAGGATGTAGCGTTCGATCGTGTCGGTGAGGGTCAGGGTTCGGGCGGACATGGTGTGGTCCCCGCTAGCGAAAGATGGGATGTTATTGCGCAAAGACGGGCGGCGATGCAAGGAATCGCGGGCCGATGTCGCTCGAGAGCATGGATTTGCGTTATTAGGTAGGAAGGAGCACGAGATCCGGGGAGGACGGTTCGATGCTCGATCAGAATCCTGCGTTGCCGATGCGCGGGCACGTTGTGTCTCAAGCAACCGCGGCGGCGGCGCGGAAAGCGTTTCTGCGGCGTATCGCCGGCATGGCGCTCCTGTTCGCGCTCGCGCTGGCCGGCGTGTTCCGCTCGCATCTCGGCACGGCGCTCGACAGCTTCACGGTTGACGAACCCTGGCACATCGTCGCCGGCGTTTCGTATCTTCGAAGCGGCGATTTCAGGCTCAATCCCGAGCATCCGCCGGTCGTCAAGCTTTGGGCCGGCGCCGCGATGCCGGATTCATTTCATATCCGGCCCGCGCGAGCGTTGAGCGAAAAATCGCAGGAGCGCGATCTCGTCGAAGAGACGATGTTCTTCGACAACGATGCCGCCTCGGCGCAGCAGCGCGCGCGCGTCGCGATGTGGACATTCCACGCGATCCTGATGACGACGCTCGGCGTTCTGCTCTGGCGCGCGTTCGGGCTTGCCTGGGCCGCCGGTACGCTCGCGTTCCTCGCGATCGAGCCGAGCGTCGGCGCGCATCTTCCGGTCGTGATGACGGACCTGCCGCTCGCGATCACGCTCACGATCGCAGCCGTCGTCGCGGGCATCGCCGTCACCGAATGGCGCTGGCGATGGATCGTCGCGCTCGGCGTCGCGATCGGTCTGGCGCTCGGCAGCAAACATTCGGCGCTCGCCGGCGTTACGGGCATCGCGTGCGGGTTGATCGTCGCGGCTCTCGTCGGTCGCGGCGATGGCGCGTGGAGGATTGTCGCGATTCGGGCCGGCAAGCTCGCCGTCGCGGCCGTCGTATCGGTAGGCGTTGTCTGGGCGCTGTACGGATTCCATTTCCACACCGGCACCGATGGCACCGATGCATTCAATCGCACGATGCCGGACAAAGTCGCGGATTTGCAGATCGCGCGCTGGCGCGAAGGCGTCGGCCTCGCCGATCGGCTGCAGATTCTTCCCCGCGCGTATCTTTGGGGGCTCGCCGACACGGTGCGTTCCGGCGTCGAAGGACGCGGGCAGAACGATCACAGGCTCTGGGGCATCGATTACATCGGCAAGCCGCCGTGGTTCACGTGGCCGAGCATCGTCGCCGCGAAAGTGCCGCTGGCGCTGCTCGCGCTTTCGCTGCTCGGAGCGATCGTGCTGCACCGATCGACATTGACACCGGCGGCGCGCTGGGCGCTCTGGTTGGTGTTCGGCGCGAGCTTTGCGCATCTCCTGGCGCTGATGGGTTCGCAAGGCACGTATGGCGGTATCCGGCACGCGCTGCCGATCGTGTTCGCGCTCGCCGTGCTCGCGGGCGCCGTCTTTGCCGACGCGTGGCAACGGCGTTCTCGCGTAACCGGCGTTGTCGGCCTCGCGCTGATCGCGATCGCCGTTGCGATGACGATCCGCGAGCCACGGCTCTGGGAATATCACAACGAGCTCGCCGGCGGCTCGTCGAACGCGTATCGATATTTCGAGAACGAAGGGGTCGATCTCGGCCAGCGCTTCGCGGAGATCCGCCGCTTCTACGACGAGACGATCGCACCCACCGGATTGCCGCTCTATTCGGACTACTGGTTCGGCGAAATCCAAGGCCGCGCGGCGCTGCCGAATTACCGTCGCCGTGTCGAAACGCTCGAAGATACGAACGTCGCCGGCATCTTCGACGGATTCTTTCTCTACCCGATGCACCGCACGTTGCCGGCACCGAACTGGGACTGGAATCCCGACGAAGTGTTCCGCGGCCTCACGCAAGTCGCGCGCTTCGGCAATGTCGGCATTTGGAATGGCCGTCAGGTGCGGCCGGAAACGCGCGCGACAGCGATGTACTGGACGATCATCGACTACATCTACAAGAAAGGCGGTTCGGACTGGTCGCTGGTGGCCAAGCGCGCGGCGGAAGTCGTCGCGTTGCGTCCGCAGCATGTCGGCGCGACGATCGAGCTCGGCAACGCGTGGCTCAGGTTGCGCGAACCGCAAGCGGCGGCGAATGCCTACCGAGATCTGCTCGCGCAGAGAAAGATGCCGCTCGATGCGCTGACCCAGCGAGCGATCGAAGAGGAGCTCGCGCTGATCGACGCCGGCACGGACGCGTCGGCGATTCCGATGTTGCGCAATCCATGGATGGAATGAGCGGCTCGCCGATCAGCGTCTCCACGCCTCGAACAACGCGTTGCCATAGAGCGGAGGGGCTCCCTGATTGCAATCGCGTGATCAGCTCCGATGCACGGAACCGTCGGAAGGTTGCAACCGATTCAAACCGAAGTCGGCTTTCGCGCGCCGCTCAGTTGGCTCGGCGTCACGCCGAGCTCGCGCCGCACCATCGCGATGAATGCGCTCGGGCTCTGATAGCCGAGGCTCAACGCGGCTTCAGTCACCGATACGCCTTCGGCGAGCAGCTGGCGCGCGGTGAGGAGACGCAGACGGCGTTGCCAGTCGGCGAAATTCATGCCGGTTTCCTGGCCGAAATGGCGGATGAACGAACGTCGGCTCATGCCGGCGAGCCGCGCCCATTCATCGAGACTGCGCGTATCGGCGGGATCGGCCTGCAGCGCATCGGTCACGCGCGAAAGGCGCGCATCGCGCACGCGCGGAAGGCTGAGATCGAGCGGAGTCGCGCGGCGGATTTCGTCGTAGAGCAGAAAGCGCAGCGCATCGCGCCGCGCGCTTTCGTTCGCATCGCTGGCTTCCCATGCGGCCATCAGCGCGGCGAGAAACGGCGAGACTTCGATGACGCACGGTTCGGCCGGCAAATCCTCCGGGATCGGCAGCGCGAACGTGACCGTGCGCAGCCGGCAGCCTCGTGGTCCCATCTGCGTCGCGTGCGGGATTCCGGCCGGCATCCACACCGCATGCGCGGGCAGCACCGCCCAGAGCCGCGATGCGATCAGCTGCGTGCACGAGCCTTCGATCGCGTAGCTCAGCAACGCTTCGTCGTCATGCGCATGCGTCTCGAAGTGCGAGGCGGGCGGCATGTCGTGCGCATAGATTTCGAGATTGTTCGTAGGCACCGGCTGCGCGTGTAAGGTTGGCACTCCCAAGACATAGATTGGCACTCGATCGCGCGCAGGAGAAGAGACGCGCTGCTAGAAATGCCGCACGCGCCCTCGAACGAGCCGACACCGATGCAGATTCTCGCGCCGCTTGCGCATCCGCCGATTGCCCGGTTGTGGATGGGCCAAACGTTGTCGGCGCTCGGCGATCAGGCGCACAACATGGCGTTGATCTGGCTTGCGGTGCAGCTCGCCGGCGCCGATGCCGGGTTCGTGTCGGCCGCCGAATGCGCAGCCGTGCTCGCAGCGGCGCTGTTCGCGGGGCCGATCGTCGATCGCTGGGATCCGCGCAAGACGATGATCGCCGCCGATCTCGTGCGCGCCGGGCTTGCGCTGGTGCCGGTCGTAGCGGCGGCGATGGACCGCCTCACGCTCGCTACGTTGGTGATTCCCTCGCTGGCGCTGGCCGGATTGCGCAGCGTTTTCGATCCGGCGATGCAGGCGAGCCTGCCGCGGCTTGCGCACACGCGTCGCTTGCTGATCGGCACCAATGCGTTGATGGACGCGACCGCACGGATCGCGAGATTGCTCGGACCCGCACTGGTGGGACTTCTTGCCGGCATCTTGCCGACGGTCGGGCTGATGGGCGTCAATGCGATCACGTTTACGGTTTCCGCGCTCGCGATCGTCAGTCTGCGGCGCGCTCTGCCGACGCAACCGTTTGAGAAGACGCACGCGACGAGCGTGCGCGACAGTCTGCTGCGCGGCGCGCGCGCCATCGCAGCGCGTCCGATATTCATTTATCTGCTTTGGCGCGGCGGCGCCGTGGCCGGCTTGTGGTTCGTGGCACTGTGGCTCTGCCTGCCGTTTGCGGTTCAGCACGGTGGCATCCACGGGTTCGGTCTCGAAGGCCTCGCTGCGACGGCGCTCGTCATGGGCGCGTACGGCGTCGGCAATCTGATTTCGAATCTCGTCGTCGGGAGCCTGACCGTGCGCCGACCGCTGCCGATGATCCTCGCCGGCAATGCGATCGTCGGCGTCGGCCTCGTCTTTCTCGGAGTCGCCGTGATCGCGGCGCCGTCCGGCATGACTCTGCTCGCGCTGGCGGCGGCAGCTGCATTCACCGCGCTCGGCGGGCCGCTGACGGATATTCCGATGGCGCTCTTGCGCCAGACGATGTTTCCGGTCGCAGAGATTCCGGCGGTGTATCGGTTAACGATCGTATTCGAGTGGGGCGGGATGCTGCTTGCGAATCTGTGCGCGCCGATGTTGCTGCGTCATGCCGAGCCGTCCGCGCTGATGGTCGCGACCGGTGCGAGCATCGTTGCCGTCGCGTTGTTCGGAGCACTGCGATACGGCGGCCTCGCGAATGCTTTCGCCGCCCGCGACGATGGCGAGTCGATTCGCGCGCATTTTCAGAACGCGAGCCTGAGACTCAGCGAATAGTTGGCCGGCGCGCCGTAGTACGTGTTGTCGTATTCGTCGAGCACGTAGTATTTCTTGTCGAGAAGATTGTTGCCGTTGAACTGGAGCGAGAGTTTCGGCGTGAATTGATAGCGCGCCATCACGCTGAGCTGCGTGACCGCGCCTTGATGCAGAATGGTGCCGCCGTCGGGCGTGCCGACGAACGTACTGCTGCGCGATTGCCAGTTGACACCGCCGCCGAGCGTGAGATTTTCGATCCAGTGCTTCGGCGTCCAGGTTGCGAATGCGCGAACCAGCGTGCGCGGAATGAACGTTCGGATCGGCTCACCATCGGCGTCTTCGACGGCGTAGTGAGACCAGCCGATCGACGCCTGCCAGTCTTCGGCAAGGCGGCCGGCCGCTTCGGCTTCGAAGCCGCGCGTGCGCGTGCCGTCGATCGTGTGCGAGACCTGCGAGCCGTCCGGCAGCAGGATCGGCTCGCCGGTGACGGGATCGAACACGGGTGCGGCGACATTGTTCTGCCGCGTCTCGAACACCGTGAACGACGTGTTGAGGCGGCCGTCCATATGCTCGCCCTTGATGCCGATCTCGAAGCTTTCACCATCGATCGGATCGAGATAATGGCCGTTGATATCACGGCTGTTCTGCGGCTTGAAGATACCGGTGTAGCTTGCGAACAGCGAGACGTTCTTGCCGATGTCGTAGATGAGTCCCGCGTACGGAATCGTTTCCTTGTAGTCGTAGTTCGAGACGGTCGGCGTGTCGTAGATGTAGAACGAATCGATCTTCCACGTCGCGTAGCGTGCGCCCGCGATGAATTTCAGCGGATCGGCGAGTGAAAAGCGCGCGGCGGCATAGAGGCCGTTCTGGCGCGTGTCGATATCGGCGAGCGGCGTGCCTTGCTCGGCGAAGGCGGGCATCGGATACGAGCCGTTCCATTCGAAGAAATTGCCGGGATCGGCGAGCTCGCCCGGTTCGAACTCGAGACCCGTATTGCTCGTGCGCGAGCCGTTGTAGCCGACGACGAGCTCGTGACGGCGGCCGAAGAGATCGAACGGTCCGGTGGCGTAGAGATCGAGCGAGCGCTCGATGATTTCGCCTTTACTGCGGTATGCGTAAGGTTCCAAACCTTCGCCGGTCACCGGATCTGGAAAGCCATAGACGTAGAACAGCGCGAGGTCTTCCTTGTATCGACGCCAGCTCACCGTCGAGCGCAGCGACCAGTCGTTCGAGAACGAGTGACGCAGCTCGCCGAACACGGTTTCGGTGCGGCGATTCCAGAAGCTCCAATCGGGGGCGGTGGTGACCGAACGCGACCAGTCGGCGAGCGTGCCGTCGGCGAGGAAGAGCGGGAACGAGCCCCAGGTGTTCGCTTTGGGCTTGTTGTCCTGGAAATCGTAGCCGACCGACAACAACGTGTCGGGCGTGAGGTCGGCATCGACGATGCCGTAGAACACTTTCTTCTTGTTGTTGTAGAGATCCTGATACGAGTCGCGATCCTGATAGACGCCGACGACGCGCGCGCGGACGCTGCCGTCCGCATTGAGCGGCATCGACGCGTCGACTTCGGCGCGCCGGTCGTTCCACGAGCCGACGGTGAGATCGACGTCGGCGCGCGGCGTCTTGCTGTCCGCGTGTTTCAAAACGACGTTGATCGACGCGCCGGGACTGCCCGCACCGGTCATGAGACCCGTCGCACCGCGCACGACTTCGATGCGATCGTAGACGGCTGTATCGAGCGTCTCGTCGATCGAGCCCGTGTTGAAGTTCGAGATCGCGGGCACGCCGTCGTACATCAAGTTGTCGATGAGGAAGCCGCGCGAGAAGAACAGCACGCGTTCGGAATCGTAGGCGTCGGAATAGACGCCGGATGTGTTGTCGAGGACGGCGCGCAGCGAGTTGAGCTCTTGATCGTCGAGCTGCTGGCGCGTGATGACGGAGATCGACTGCGGCGTTTCGCGCAGGCTCATCGGCAATTTGGTGGCTGCGGAGCTGTTGTCGACCGTGTACGAATCCGCGTCAGTGGCTGTCGCGACGACGGGTTCGAGCTCGACCGTGTCTTTTTCCGAGGCCATGTCGGCTTCGAGCGCCTCTCCGGCGGGCGCGACCGAGGGCAGGGCGATTGCGATCGCGCTCGCGAGGCAGGCGCGTGCCAGAGGATGGATGCGAAGGATCGGTGCGCGGCGTCGGGCGCGGCGGAGCTCGATATCGGTCATATCTAATAGTAATGAGAACGATTCGCATTATTGTCTATGAACAGACAGAGGCTGTCTACGCGGCGCTTTACTAAAGTCGGCGGGATGCGATTACGTCAGGCAGTTCGCGCGCGAGATCGGCATCAGCCGGCCGCGCTTGCATCTGCATTTGCAAAGCTCCGGAGGCTGGGCTCGTGACGAGCAGGCTTGAACTCTCGTGCGACGGCAAAGCGCTCAACTATTTTTGAAGTCGCCGACTTCGGTGTGATATTCCCGACCACGATTTCTTTGGGACTGCGTGTTTGCGAGCTAATGCGATAAAGCCCGCAGATCGCAGGCCTGAACATGCGCGCGGCGCCCAGCACGTAAAGGCATTCCACGAACCTCGCATTTTGGATACGCTGTGGCCAAGACAGGGGAGGCCCGTATGCCGCCAGGCGAAGGGCAGGCAGTGCTGGAGGCGCCGAAGGATGCCGACGTAGTCGCGCGCATCGCGGCGGGCGACCGGACAGCAGAAGTCGATTTCATCCGTAAGTACGAACGCGGCGTGCGCATTCTCGTTCGGCGTCATTGCCGGGCAAACGATCCAATCGCCGAAGATCTCGCGCAGGAGGTTCTTGCGCACGTCCTCGAGAGATTACGCGCGGGCGCCGTTCGAGATGCCGCCGCGCTGCCCGCCTACGTGCAGGCGACGATCGTCTACACGACGAGGGCCGAATATCGCAGCCGCCGGCCTACCGAGCCTGCTTCGGAGCTCGACGAGATCGCGAGCGAGGAAAATCCCGTCAATCGCCTGACCTCTTCGCAACTCAGCCAACTTCTCAACACGCTGCTGCAACAGCTACCGGTCGCGCGCGATCGCGAAATTCTGATGCGATTCTATTTGAGCGAACAAGACAAGGACGACGTCTGCCGCGAGCTCGGCATCGATTCGTCCCATTTCCACCGCGTCGTGTTCCGCGCACGCGAGCGCTTTCGCAGCCTGCTGCAGAAAGCCGGCATCCAGGGTGCTTGAAGATGAGACATACGGCATTCGACAAGCACTTATCGGGACGAGGGGAATCTTGGCGGGTCGGTAGGAGGCCAGAGTGAACCCTCATGGATCGACGATGCGTATGCCGGGCTGGCTCGAGAGCGCATGGGTCGCGCGCTATCTCGATCGTCAGCTGACCGACGACGAAAACGCGTGGTTCGAGGCTTACGTCCTGGACAAGCCCGATCTTCTGGAAGCGATCGACGTGGATACGTTGCTTGGAGTGGCGTTGACGACGTCGGCGTCCGGTCCGGGTGCATCGGGCGCGGGCGCGAACCGCGCTCCAAGCCCAATGTCATCTCCCGGCCCAACTGATCGATGGAATTGGATGCGCATCGCGGCGTCGCTCGTGGTCGGCCTTGGCGTGGGATGGATCGGCAGCCGCGTCGCATTTCGCGAAGGCGCAGACATCGTGCCGTTAGGCAGTCCGACACGCATCGTCTTCGATACGTTCCGCGGTGCGGCCGACGCCGCGAGAATCGAGAACGCCGATTCGAAGTCGCCTTACACGATCGTGGAAGTGTCGGTGCCGGCAAACGCGACTGACGTCATGTGGCGACTGGAGAACGAAACGCCGATCGCGCTGCGGCCTTCAGCCGATGGTTTTGTCACGGTGCTCGTTCCGAGCGTGGCTATTTCGCGCGGACAATCCGGGCAGCTTACGTACGTTATAGAAGGTAAGTCGGTCTCCAAGCCGCTGACGTTGGATCCATCGACGAGGAAATGACATCGCGCACCGCGGACGTCGCCGCTACTCGGTTACCTTGACGGACGTTTTCGCCGAAGCGCCGACCTTGTCGGAAACGACGACTGCATACGTCGCTGCCTTCGCGTCCTTGGTTTTCACGACTAGCGTCTGACCATCGGAGTCGATGCTGACGACGACGGACTTGGCATCGTCCGGCGGATTCGAGAGCACTGAGGCATACGGCGGGTAGCCGCCGACGATCGTGGCCTGCGCGGTGCCTGTTTTCGCTACAAACAGAGTTCCGTCGATCGCGGCGACTTTAAGCGCTGCTCGGCTGGAGCCGAGGCTGCAGCCGTCAAGAAGCTTCTCCTGTTCTTGCGTCGAGGGGAGGCTTGCGAGCACTTGGTTCAATCCGACAATCGATTCTTTCCATACGTACGCCAAATGATTGAGCTCGCTTGCACGATGCGAAAGTCCCGATAGTTTGGTGCTGCAAGTTGCGGGTTCGCGCTCCTGGTCAAAGATCGTCGTGAAGAGATGTCTCTTGCCCGCCGCCTCGACAGCCGCGGAGTCCGTTGCCGTTGCAGTTGCCGCAGCCGGAAGGGTGAGATTGGTGAGTTTGGCTGTCAGCGCCGCAAGATCCGGTTGAAGCGTCGTGAGCTGGATGTTGATCTCGGCGCGGATTCGCTCGACGGCTCGATCGAGTTTTTCTGCGGTGGCGCTTCCGTCACCCAACAGACCCGTGGCTCTGGAAACGGACGTGAACGATGCGTCCAGGGTTTCGTTTTCCGCTTCCAGCGAGCTCAATTGCGCTCTCAGGGCATTGACCTGCGTGAGCTCTCGATCCTTGGCGCTATTGAGGTGACAGAACATGTCGGTTTCATCGACTTCGTTTCGGAAAGAGACAAGAGCTCGCTGAAAGTCCGATCGTGCCGCAACCGTTTGGGACACTACGCCGCGAATAAGCTCTTTTCTCGTTTCATCGATATCCAGCGGTGTGACAACGTCAATCGCACAATTGATCGCTTGCACGCCGTTGAAGTAAATCTCTTCCCGCTTTCCGTAGAGATACGTCGCGCTGGTCGCGCCGACGAAACCCAACGCGCCAAGTGCTGCGGCGTTGTGCGGATTGTGATTGACATAGGATTTGTAGCCTACAACGCCCGAGAGCGCGATGAGCCCCACGCCGGCGCCGGCTGCGAAGTCACTGTGGGCCACGGCGGCTTCGGCAAATCTGCTTTGCATGCATTTCGCACGATTGATCGCGCCTTCGATCGGTGTGGGAGCGCTCGGGGTAGGGCAATGCGCGCTTTCGTCTTTCGCATCGGCGCCCTTCACATCGATGGTCTGGTAAGGGCGAAGCACGGCGCAACCGGTGAAGGCGGCGATCATCGAGAGGCTCAATGCGGTTTTGATCGGGCGATACATGGCTTCTCCCTCTGCGTTGCGCTGGTGCGGCAAGAGGTAGGTGCCATTGACGTGTCCGTTGTCTCAGCGAATCTAGAAACCAGAAAAAAAGCGCCGATCGGCCGGTTGCTGATACCATGATCGGGCCCTTTTTCCGTGGGCCACGCGGATCGATTATTCGGGAGGTCGTATGGCGAAGCAGAAGTTGGAACCCGTCTACAAGATCGTCGAAGTCGTCGGTGTCAGCACGAAGTCGTGGGAAGAGGCCGGCCGACACGCCGTGGAAACCGCGGCGGGCTCGCTGCGTGACCTCCGCGTGGCGGAAGTGATCAAGATGGATATGAAGGTGGAGCAGGGCAAGGTCGTCGCGTTTCGTACGCGCGTCTCGCTTTCCTTCAAATACGAAGGCTAGGCCGTCGGCGCCGACCTTAAGGTCGAGTGCCGATTCACGAAGACGTCGGCATCGCGATTCGACGCGGTCCGCGTTGACGTGAGGCCGAGCTTGGTGGCCAGCGTCACCAGCGTCGCGAAAGAATGGGCATGCATTTTTCGCATGACGTTGCGGCGGTGCGCTTTGACGGTGATCTCGCTGATGCCGAGCTCGCCGGCTGTCTGCTTGTTCAAGAATCCCGAGACCGCGAAGGCCATGACCTCCCGCTCGCGACGAGTCAGCGACGCGTGACAATCGCGTAGCGCTCGCGCATCGGCCTCTTCGCGTCGTGCCGACCTGCTGCATTCGATGCCGTGCTCGAGGGCGCTCAGGATCACGTCGTTTCGAAGCGGCTTCACGAAGAACTCGAGCGCTCCCGCTTTCATCGCCTGCACCGTCGTCGGCACGTCGGCATAGCGCGCGATGAAGATGATCGGCATGTCGGGTCGATCGACGGCGACGCGTTTTTGCAGATCCAGACCGTTGAGATCCGGAAGCGATACATCGAGCACCAGGCAACTCGGCGCGAAGATGCGCGGACGAGCCAGGAATTCCCGTGCGCAGCCGAACGTTTCAACGCGCCAGCCTCTGGTCTCGATCAGGGCTTCCAGCGTCTCGCGCACCGAGACGTCGTCGTCGACCACGAACACGGCCGGAATGGCGCCCGCGGACGGCATTGCCTTGATGGGGATGGCGGCTTCACATCGTGCGTCCAACATCGTGCTGCCCTCCGAAACACCCGAACAGCCTCGCTAGGTGTCATCTTGTGCACGCGCGCCCGCATCCAAGAATTCGGACGATCGCGGACCTCCTCTTTCGGGTGTTCCGCGGCGCCCAACAAGTATGCGCGCCGGTCCGTTACAGGATCGTCTTGCGGGCGCAAAACCGCACAAATAGAACAGCAGTCGCAAATGCCGCCGATACACTCGATGGAGCGGAATCGCAGCGCTGAGCTCGGTGCGCTGCATCGGCTCGCTCGGCGCCAAGAGTGTCGCCGTCGATACCTAGGTGCAATGGACTCGGCCGCGTGCCTTTGCTGTGATCCGCAGGATTCGACTCGGTCGATCGATCTTAAGGAGTCCCACATGGGCAATAGCGAGACCCCAAGAACGCAGTCGATCGACTTGAAGCTCGAAGTCGTCGCCATCCCCGTCGCGGATGTCGAACGCGCCAAGCGATTTTACGGAGGCCTCGGCTGGAGGCTCGACGCCGATTTCGCCGCCGGGGACGAATTTCGGGTCGTGCAGTTCACGCCTCCCGGATCGCCGTGCTCGATCCATTTCGGCAAGGGCGTCACGGCCGCCGCACCGGGTTCGGCGCACGGGCTTTTTCTCATCGTCTCCGACATCGTGGCGGCGCGCGCGGAGCTCGTCGACCGCGGTGCCGACGTGAGCGAAGTGTTTCATCGCGCCGCTCCAGGACAGCCGCCACAGAAAGGCCTCGCTCCGGAGCGGCGCAGCTACGGCTCCTTTGCCACCTTCAGCGATCCCGACGGCAACGGCTGGTTGTTGCAGGAAGTCACCGCGCGATTGCCTGGACGCGTCGACGCGAGCGCCACGACATTCGCGTCGGCGGCGGAGCTCGCGAGCGCGTTCCGGCGCGCGGAGGCTGCGCACGGCGAGCACGAAAAAAAGCTCGGGCAGCGCGACGCGGACTGGCCGAGCTGGTATGCGGAGTACATGATCTCGGAGCAGGCCGGAAAGCCGCTGCCCACATGAGCAGCGGCGTCCTTCCCGTCAACCGCGTGAGCTAGCGGTTGCGAGAAACCTTCTCGCCGATTCGCACGGATAGCTCAACATCGTCGGCGAACGGCACGGACAAATACCCGTATGCCGGCGAGCGCACGCGCGCGAGATAGTCGGGGCTCGCATCCGCGTTGTCGGCGATGAGCACCGTGCCGGTACGCAGGCGATCTTCGATCAGCGCGAGCACGGCGGGATAAAGTGCCTTGGCGCCGTCGAGCAGCACGAAGTCGATCGAATCAGGAAGATCGCGCGCCAGCGTTTCGAGCGCGTCGCCCGCACGAAGCTCGACGAGGTCAGCGACGCCGCCGGCTTGGAGATGTTCGCGCGCGCGGGCCACTTTGGACGGCTCGAACTCCGTGCCGATCAATCGACCGCCGCCGTTGTCGCGAAGCGCAGCGGCAAGATGCAGCGTCGAGATGCCGAACGACGTGCCGAATTCGACGATCGTGCGGGCACGCGTTGCGCGCGCGAGCATGTAGAGGAGTCGTCCCGTTTCGCGCGACACGGGCAGCGGATGATCCTTGAGGCTTGCGTAGAACTCGCGATAGTTGGCGCGGCTGGCGCGACGCTGATCCGAGGGGCGTCGATTCATCTCCTCGGTCAACGCGTGCTCAGAGATGTCGGCCTCTGCGAAGAGTCGATCGAGCAGCGATGAAATTGCAGGGGTGGTCAAAGTCGTCATCGTGAATCTCCGTAACGTTGTGCGATGTGGAATCCACAGCGAACGCAGGATCGGAGAGCGGCGCGAGACGTTGTCGCGGGATGCGCAAAGAAGATGTGCGGAATTCGAGCGATCACGTGTCAAAACCTCGCGTTGGCCCGCGCCCCGATGCCAGCATCGGTGCGGAACAGCGCGTTGGTTGACGTGAACGCTTACGACCGCGAATGCGGTGATTGATATATAGCAGAGGATTAAGGCGATAGCGAGCCGACGCTAGTTGGCGATGATCCTGAGCAGGGTTCCGTCCGGATCGACCAGCGCGCCGACGCGCCCGCCCCAAGGTTCGCGGCGCAGTGGTCGTAGCCTCGGCCAGCCGGTCGTGTGCTCCGGCACGCCGGCATCGCGGCACGTTGCGTGGAAAGCATCGGCGTCGTCGAGCCGAAGGCAACACATGAACGAGCTTTGCGCGGGATCGAGATCGGGGAACGGAAAGAACTCCAATTGCACGTCGCCGCGCGCGAGGATCATCCACGCGTCGTCGCGATAAGTTTCTTCGAAGCCGAGCGGACGATAGAACGCGGAGGTCTTCGCGAAGTCTCGCGACGGCAGGTTCGGTGTTGCGCGATCTGTCATGGCTTCCTCTGATACCAAAGTATCGACCGACACCAAAGTGCAATCGACGCGGATCGCCCGCGCTGTTGTGATGTCGCCTGGGTCGTAGGCCTTCGCAGGCACTTCCCGAATTCGCCCATCAGTCTACCGGGGAGCTCGTCATGAAACGAGCGCGCAGCCTCGATCGGCGTCGCTTTTGCGGTACTGCGACGGCGCGTCGCTGCCGGCTCGCTGACTCTTCTCGGTTTTGCAGAACGGAGTAAGCCATGAATGCAGTTGCACAAGAGACGATTAGCGACAAGAGCGCTATCCGTCCATTTCACACGAACGTTCCGGAAACGGAACTCACCGAATTGCGCAGGCGCATCAACGCCACGCGCTGGCCTGAGAGAGAAACGGTTTCAGATACATCGCAAGGCGTGCAGCTCGCGACGATGCAAGCGCTGGCTCGCTATTGGGCGACCGACTACGACTGGCGCAAGATCGAGGCGAAATTGGATGCCGTGCCGCAGTTCGTGACCGAGATCGACGGGCTCGACATCCATTTCATTCACGTCCGCTCAAAACACAAAGATGCGCTGCCGCTGATCGTCACGCATGGATGGCCCGGCTCGATCATCGAACAGATGAAGATCATCGATCCGCTGACCAATCCCACCGCGCATGGCGCAAACGCGTCCGATGCATTTCACCTGGTCATTCCGTCCATTCCGGGCTACGGATATTCAGGCATACCGGACACCACCGGATGGGATATTGCCCACATCGCGCGTGCGTGGGACGTGCTCATGAAGCGACTCGGCTACACGCGATACGTGGCACAGGGCGGCGACTGGGGCGCTCTCGTCGTCGATCAGATGGGCGTGCAGGCGCCATCAGGTTTGCTCGGCATTCACACCAACATGCCCGGCATCTTTCCGGCCGACATCGATGCCGCGGCGTTTTCCGGCGCGCCGGCGCCAGCGGGTCTCTCGGCCGATGAGAAGGCCGCTTACGAGCGTTTGCAGTTCGTCTATCAAAAGGGAATCGCGTACGGATTCCAAATGGGTCTGCGACCGCAGACACTTTATGGAATCGCGGACTCGCCGGTTGGCCTCGCAGCGTATTTCCTCGATCACGACGCACGCAGCTACGAGCTGATCTCGCGCGTCTTTCAAGGACGAGCCGAGGGCCTCACACGCGATGACATCCTCGACAACATCACGATCGCCTGGCTGACGAACACGGCGGTTTCCGGCGGTCGTCTCTATTGGGAGAACTGGGGCAAGCTCGGGTATTTCAACGCGAAAGGCGTCGCCATTCCGGTTGCCGTGAGCGTCTTCCCCGACGAGCTTTATCCAGCCCCGCGGAGCTGGGCGGAGCAGGCGTATCCCAAGCTGATCCACTACAACAAGCTCGACAAGGGCGGCCACTTCGCCGCATGGGAGCAGCCGCAGCGTCTTTCGGAAGAGATTCGCGTGGGCTTGAGATCGTTGCGCAAGTCATAGAAGCGCACGTTCGACTGATTCGCGCTGGCGCTTGATGGATGTCGCGCCGGCGCGTCTTTGCCTTGAGTGACGCATGCGTCTTTGCAAACGTAAAGAACCGGAGCGGACATCGGTGCCATCGAACCGATGAGATCTTCATCAACCGTTTCGATCGAGGGACATTGGAGATAAGCTCGACGGATGGCGCGACAAACATGGAGGGCTGGGATGAAAACGCTTTTCGCAATCCTGCTGATCGCCGGTGTGATTCAGAGCGTGCCGGCTCTTGCACGATCGTCCACTGCTTCTCCGTTGGCCGGCAGCTGGGCTGTCGATGTTTCGCGCTTGCCGATTCCGCCGGAGGCTCGACCGAAGAGCGTGACGATCACGTTCATCGACGCGGGCAGCGGGAAGTGGACGACGCACGTCGACATCGTCGACGGCGGTGGATCGGAGAGCCATGCCGTAGGTACCGCGGCTCTCGATGGCAGCGCCACAACCGTCACGGGCAGCAACGAGGCCGACACGGTCGCTGTGAAGATGCCCGAGCCCAATGTCCTCGTGATGGCGCTCGCCAAGGGAGGCATTCCGGCGTCGACACGCGTCTACGCTGTTGCTGCGGATGGGAAGAGTCTCGTCGAGACCGCCGTATATTTCGGCGGCAACGGCTTGCCTGTCATGCGGACGAACTACTTTACGCGCGTGCGATAGGACCTAAGGATCGTTCCAACATGACCAAAGCACCGAGCTTCGATGTAGCGGCAGCGCACAGGTACTTCTCGGCTTATTGCTTCAACCAGGCATGGAATTTCATCGAGAAGAAGGATCGCACAGCGGAAGATGATCTGCTGATGGCGGCATTGAGCCAAGCCAGCATCTGGCACTGGCGACAGCGTGAAGACTGCAGCGATCGAAATCTCGCCGTCGGTTACTGGCAAGCGTCGCGCATACAAGCGATCCTCGACAACGGCACCGAAGCGTTGCGTCTTGCGAATGTCTCGCTTTCGTATAGCGGCGAGCTGCAGCCGTTTCATTTGGGTTATGCGCACGAGGCCATGGCTCGCGCCGAGTTACTGGTTGGCAATGCAGAACGCGCGGCCGCTCACTTGAGTTTGGCTCGTGAGCTTGCTGCGCGTGTCGATGACGAGGACGACAGAGCGCTATTGCTCGCTGATCTTGCGTCCATCGTTGTCCGGTAAGCGGAAGATACCGCCGGTCACTCGCCGGCGGCACGCGGGACTGGATACAAAAACGCTGCCGATCTCGGCACTCAGCAGAAGTACGTACCGCCGCCGCAGACGGCCAGCACCATGACTCGGGTGGTCAAGGTGTAGTGGGTACCGTTGGAGAGGTCGGTGGCTGTAACGGTGACCGCATTCCGATAGTCCGCCCCATCGGCGTTGAACCCGAGATTGCAGACCGTCGCGCATCCGGTTTCGAGCCCGGGTTTGTTGCTCGACCAAGCATAAGTGTAGGTCCCTGCGGGCAGGCCCGAGAGCGTGTATTGCGCGTTGTAGTTGTCGTTTGCGTAGTTCGTCGTGCACGTCGTCGTGCTGGGAATGCCACCGGGTGTGACCGTACACGACAGGGCGGGGGCCGCGGCCGCGGTGACCGGCTTGATGTAGTCGACGCTTGCGAAACTCAAAGCAACAACGAGAGCAGCGAAGGAAATTTTCATGGCGGTTCCATTGATCGGGCCAGGGGATTTCTGGCCGATCGAGTAATACGGTAAAGCCATGATGTTTTTGTGGCACAGTATACGAATTTACTTTGTATTTGAAAGGGTAAACCCTAGGGCTAGGGCGTATCGAAGCCGTTATCGAAGATGACGTCGTCCGCGGTACCGTAGGTGATGACGATATTGTCGGCGCCCAGGTGCGAGCAGCCATCGAACGTGTTCTGTTCGGGATTGACCACCCAGAAGCGGATGCCGTCGATGTTGTGCATGAGGTCCTGCCACGTGTAGTTGATATCCGGATCCGCGTTCAGCACCCAGCCCGCCGGCACGTCGATCGAGCTGCTGTCGATCGAGAACGTCACGGTCGTCCACGGAAACGTTCCCGCTGGCGAGGCCGGTCCGTTGTCGGCGTGCGCTTCGATCACCGCACCGCCGGGATCGCTGTGGATGTCGATGAACGCCAACGAGAATGTGCTTTGCTCTTGCGCTACCGGATGGCAGTTGTTGACGTCGGATGTGTCGAGGCGCTGGATATCGACTCGCGCAGAGCTCAGCGTTCCGCTTGCCAGAGCGCTCTGCAGCGCCGTGCCCACGGGAGGCAACGAGGTCAGGTTGGGATGATCGGAGAAATACGGCACGCCGCTATCCAACCAGGCCCCCGGGTTGCCGCCGTCGGGCTGAATGATGAAGGCGCCGCCGCCGCCATTCGTCCATCCCCATTGATTCGGATTGGTACCGGACTCGAAATCGTCGATCACCTGGGTCGCTTCGACGGCTGAGGCGGGGAGGATTGCTAGCACGACGACAAGCACGCGCTTCATTGCCCATCTCCAGAACGATTGCGGCGGCGCCGGCGAACGGCGTCTGGTTCAGAGAGTGATGCGAGCTCGCATGCGAGTCATTCCACTTCGTTTCCACTACTGTTTCCGTGGCGTTTGACGGTTGAACCTTTACACCACGTCAGCAACGTCGGCGGACACTTTGCGTGCTCCGAGAACCGCGCCGATGGAAGCGGCGATGACCGCCGCGATCGCGAGCCACTGAAACGCGCTCAAGTGCTCGCTGAGGAATATGAGTCCAAGCAACGCACCCATCGCGGGCTCGACGCTGACCAGGATGCCGATCGTGCGCGCCGGCAGTCTCGTCAACGCGTACATCTCAAGCGAATACGGCAGCGCAGAGCTCAGCACCGCCACCCCGATTGCAAAGGGCAGCGCGGAAAGAGTGAACAGCGCGCTACCTGCGTGTATCAAGCCCACGGGCACCGCCACAAGCGCACCGATCGCCGAGCCCAACGCGACCGCGTCGCTGCCGAAGGCCGCACCTGCGCGTCGGCCGAGCAGAATGTAAGCAGCCCAGCCGACCGCCGCAGCGAGCGCGTAGAGCACGCCTACAGGATCGAGCGCCTGCGTGTGCTCGTTGTACGGCAGCAGGAGTGCAAGCCCGGCGACTGCGAGGGCAACCCACACGAAATCCAATGCGCGGCGCGAGCCGAACACGGCGATCGCGAGCGGTCCGAGGAACTCCAGCGCCACCGCGATGCCCAGCGGAATGGTGCGCAATGACATGTAGAAGCAAAGGTTCATGACGCCAATGGTGACGCCGTAACCCACCAGCGAAGCCCAACCGTGCCGACCCGCGAGACGCCGCCACGGCTGCCGCAGCAGCCACAGAATCAACGCGCCGAGCCCCAGTCGGATTGCGGTGGCGCCCTGCGCGCCCATCAGTGGGAATAGCTGCTTCGCCAACGCAGCACCGCACTGGAAGGAAAGCATGCCCAACAGCAGCGAGCCGACGGGCAACGCGGGGGAAGTGAAACGCGAGGACATGGGCGCGAGCCCCGCAAGGTGCGAGAGATGCATCATCGCCGCGCGCGTCGGCAAGAACCAGAGCGCCACGCCATCACTCGCGATCGTTGCTGACAGCGTGTTGTCAGCAGCGTGCCGCGTGGATGGCACTCGCGGACTATTGACTGCGCTGTCCCAAAATCCTTGCTCCTAGCCGGTTTGCTCGTATCCGCCGGAGTCAGTCCGCGACCGACGTGCACGCTTTCGGCGGCAATGTGCCTAGCTGTCAGGAGGCACAGGCAAGTTTTCTCGAGGCTGGTTGCATGCGCAGCGAAAGTCTGGCGCTGAAACGTCAGCGCCACGAAGACCGTTCCAGAGACGCTATTGCGGCACGCGCGTGACCTGCGTGTAGGTCATCTGCCAAGCGCCGCGACGTTTTGCCCAGACGTGGGCAACTCGAATCAATCGCTGCTGATGTTTTCCCTCCTGCGTCCAGCTCAGTTGGACGACTCCGCTGATCACCGCGCCGTTGTCCCACGCCATTTCCACCGTCTGGGTCATCACGTAGGGATCGATCTTGAATCCCGGCATGCGGAAATCAGCGATAGCCTGCTGCTTGTTCTCCACTGAGGCGTCGGAATTCACGAGCATGTACTCGTCGGCGAATAGTCGTTCGAGCGTCGGGATGTCGCTATCGATGTTGGCGCGATCGTAGTTTTTCGCGGCTCTCGCGAGATCTGGCGGCAAGGGCGCCGCGATGGCTGGGACTGCGCCTGCAACAAGCAGGGCGACGACGAATCTCGTGACAATCCTAGAGCGTAGTTTCATGCGAAGGGCCGTCGGATGAGGAGTTGTACACTGGGACATCGATGCCCCGGCGTGGCCGGATATTCGGGCCGGCACCGCAGGGTTGAAAGGACCACTATTCTTCGGGGTGTCCTGGCCAATTGGCCTGCGTCGACTGGTCCACAGGATGTTCCGATTTGGAGGCCTGGCGTGGCACGCACAATTGTCGTCAAGAAGGCAAGCCGCAAGGCGACTGGAAAACCAGCTGCCAGCCCGGTCGGCAAGGCCAAGCCGAAGGCACGCAAACCGAGCAAACCCATCAAGCGTGCAACTGCGGATGTCGTCGCCACGACGCTGCCGGTCGCCATGACAGGCAGGGCAAGTCCCGCGAAGGCCAAGGACGGAGACGAGCCGGTTTTTGCCTACATCCGCAGCCTGCCGCAACCGCAACGCGGCATCGCCGAACGCGTCGATGCCTTGGCGGCCAAGACGCTGCCGGCCTTGAAGCGCTCCGTGAAGTGGGGAATGGCGTGGTATGGCGTTGGTGACGGTTGGTGCTTCTGCTGCGGCGGCTTCGCCGGTCACGTCAAGCTCACGTTCGGGCGCGGCACCTCACTCAAACCAGTACCGCCGGTTACGCCAATCGGAATGGGCAAGGACTCGCGGGGTGTGGACCTTGTATCGTTGGATGACCTCGACGAACGTCAAGCCGCGTCGTGGATGAAACAAGCCACGGCCATTCCGGGCTTCGGGAAGAAGAAGTGATGGGCTCGGCGGATATCGGCTCGTGGTTGCGCAACGTGCGAAATTCGAGGCTCGACTAGAACATCACACACGGAACACGGCGACGCCGAGGCCCAATCTCTCATCGGGGAAAAGAACGATGAACCTTCCTGTGTTCGCAATGCTCTTGGCGCTCTCCGCGTCACCGCCCGACGTTCAGCCTAAGAATTTTTCGGCGGCTGAGTGCGCGCAGATGCGCAAAGAGCTCATGCGCACCACAAGATGGCGTATGCCGATGGGCGCGACAGAGGATCTGGTCGAGGACACGGATCCCGATACCGTTGACTTTGTCGTCCTTACAGATGAGCACGCGTCCAGCCACGTTTCGGAGGACGGGCAGATCATCTATGTCGCGCGCAGTGTTCTAAATGACCCCGCGCGAGTGCAGGAGCGCCAGGGATACGCGAAGCTCTCGCTGGAGCGGCGGCTCCAACGCAAATACGGCGGAAGCTGCGAGGAGCATCCGTTACCGAAATGAGGCGTTGACCGAACCTTTCGACAGGACGTCACTGTACCGCCACACGAATAGTTGTCGAACGCATCGGTACGACCTCCTATCGTCGTGGTGATGTAGGCGGCGATGTCGCATGGGCTACAGGGAGCGTATCGGGCAGACGCGATCGTTCTTATTCGCAGACCGAATCGGGAACCCGCTGATATCTGGGCAGGTCCAAGGAATTCGCGGGTGACCCGCCCGAGTCCGGCAAGTCCCCAAACGGGTGGTGTGACAGGCGAAGATCATGCGGCGACGCCAAGAGCCAGAACCGACATTCGTGCGGCGAGGGATGTTGAAGGCCGTTCGTTGCTCCGCTGCGCTCGCGCTAGGCGTCACTCTTGGCGTGATTCACGTTGCAAATGCCTGGGGCGGACAGATTGCATACGTGGCGCGAGTGGACAAGGTGAGTCATCTCTTCCTGATGGATGTCGACGAGAACGGACAAGGATCCAATCCTCGGCGCATCACACAGGATGTCGAGGCTGAAAATTATCCGTCGTGGTCGCCGGATGGCCAGTTCCTGATTTATCAACGCGATCTCGATGGCGCGGCCATTTACATCATCCGAGCAGATGGGACGGAGCAACGTCGCTTGTCTCCCACGCCCGGCTTCGATGTCACGCCCAGCTTTTCCCCGGATGGCAGCCAAATCGTCTACGCGCGTCTCTATGGGCCCCCAGAGCCCGGCAAACCACCGCAAGTCGATCTTCGCGTGATGAATGTCGACGGCAGCGGTGATCACGCTATTCTGCAGAACGTACGGTTCGCGGTCGAACCGCGGTGGTCCATCGACAACAAGATCGTGTTCATGAGTTTGATGCAGGGACCTGGTCTCGATATTTACGTCATGAACGTCGACGGGTCGGCTTTGAAACGGATCACGACCAACGGGGCATCAGGACACAACAATGGCGATCCGGTATGGAATGCCGATGGCACCCGGATATCGTTTGGCTCAGATCGTGAGGGCGGGGGCAGGGTCAACGTCTTCCTCATGACTCCCGTCGGATCGGAAGTTCAGCAGATCACGCATTTCGATCCGCCCTATGAGGCGGGTGATACCCATTGGTCAAGCGACAATCGAAAGATTGCGTTTGAATGGGATATCGGTGGCGACGGACAATCCGACCCGGATGCTTATGCAGAGGTCTGGACGATGAACCCCGACGGGAGCGGTGCAGTGAGCACTGGTATACCCTGTGCGGGCGTCGGATGCGCACCACGCTGGCAGCCTGTCGCAGACGAGGTTTTCCGAAGTGGGTTCGACCCCTGACTGTGGGTTTCCTATATATCGGTAGCAATATCGGACGCACGCTTGCGCGCAGTTCAGGACCTCGTTACCCGGCCCCATGCATTTGGGTTGAACGTTCGCGGATGCTTCCAGCCGACAATCGAAAGGAGCGGGAAGTGCCATCCGTTATTGCGCAGCAGGTGGTTTCGAGGCTCACACGCGCGGCCATTTTTCTCGTGGTCACGTTGAAGCAGGAACGGCCGCATGACGATGCCGTGCGAGCGCTTTGTGGCGACATGGCCTCGCTTTTGCGAGCCGTCGGATTTCGCGACCTCGAAGGAGGTTTGACATGCGTGATGGGCTTCGGCTCGGCCGCGTGGGACCGGTTGTTCGCAAATCCGAGGCCCGCCGGCTTGCATCCCTTTAGGGAGATCAAGGGCGCGCATCACGCAGTCTCGACGCAAGGCGATCTTCTGTTTCACATCCGCGCGATGAGCCCGGATCTTTGCTTTGAGCTCGCGACGCAGATCATGTCCCGCCTCGGCGACGCCGTTGCCGCTGTGGACGAAGTCCATGGCTTCAAATACTACGATCAGCGCGACCTCTTGGGTTTCGTCGATGGAACGGAAGATCCGTCAGACCAGCGCGCGATCGATGCCGCGATCATCGGCGATGAGGATCCCGCGTTTGCGGGCGGCAGCTATTGCATCGTGCAAAAATACCTGCACGACCTCAAAGCCTGGAACGACGTTCCAGTCGAGCAGCAGGAGAAGATCATCGGGAGGAAGAAACTCTCGGACATCGAGCTCGAAGACGCCGCCAAGCCGCCCTATGCGCACAACGTGCTGACGACGATCGAGGAAAACGGTGATGAACTCGCCATCGTTCGCGACAACATGCCATTCGGCGAAGTGGGCAAGGGCGAATTTGGGACTTACTTCATTGGATATGCGCGGTCACCCGATCGCATCGAGCAGATGCTGACGAACATGTTCGTCGGCCGCCCGCCCGGCAATTACGACCGACTTCTGGACTTCAGCAGAGCGGTTTCCGGCTCGCTTTTCTTTGTGCCGTCGGCGACATTCCTGGATCGTTGTTCCGGCTAGCGACGCCGGTTCCGCGCTCTGAACACTGTTCGCTAGCGCGTGACCGTCATACTCGGATCGTATGCCCGCACCCTAGACGGGCCGGCTGGCCGGGTAAACCGTGTGACGCGCATGTGCAGATTGCTGCCATTCGATGCTCACAACTCACGCGACGTCTGCGGAGAGACGTGTACGCGCGATCTGCACCGCGTGGAACATCCTGTTCAGCGCATGAAGCGTAGAGTGCGCGCTCATACCAAGGGGAATGAGTGTGCGCAGTTCGATGATGGTGAAGCGGGAATCGGCTTCGGCCGAAACCTATGTGATCGGGAAGGAAGCATCCGAGGTGCTGGAAGCCGTGAGCGGCATCAGCGACGTCAGGATCGAGAATCAATACGTCGATCGAGCCACGTTGAGTTTCGAATGGAAAGGTGGACGCACGAATTTCGATTCCCGACTCAACTTCGAAGATATAGACAGGAATTTGCAGTCGCGCGGCATGCATCGGATGCAGTGACCCATGCGCGTCGTCATCTTTGTCAGGCACCATCGCTCCCATCCGAGCCCGTACGACATCGGACCGCAGGTAACCATGGTGCTTGAGTCGCTTCCCGGTGTATCGCAGATTCGCGTTGATCGGGAAGAGGCCCATCGTGCGACCATCTCGTATAAATGGAAGGATCCCGGTATCCATTCCCCGTGTATCAGCGTGGTGCTTGCAAGCCGAGGCATGCAGCTCATATAGGCGATAGGGTCGGCTCGATATAGGTTGCGTCGCGCGAATGGGTGCTTCGGAGACGCGGCCCGAATGGTGATCGAAAACAGTGAGATTCGGCGCCTCGCGTGCGGAGGCCGTTCGCCAAATCCGCCGCATTTGCCGGCAGAACCGGCCCGGCCGGAGATGGCCTCTCCGACGCGCTCGGTCATTGGCGGAGAGAGTGGGATTCGAACCGGTCGCCGCCTTCGGCTTCAACAAAAAAAGGCGCGCGGCGCGCCTCATCGGCGCGCCGCGACCTTTTTCATCAGAACCCTTCGTAGATGTAGACGGTGCCCTGGCCGCTGTTGTTGAGACCTTGCGGCGCGCCGACCACGACGCCGCCAGTGCTGGCGATGCCGACGCCGTTGCCGTAGTAGTCGTTGTTCGTGCCGTCGCTCGCCTGGAATTCCTGCATCTGGGTCCAGACGCCGTTGCTGAGCGAGAACAAATACGCCGCACCTTTCGAGTTCGGCCAGCCGACGCCGGGCGCGCCGACGACGACCGTGTTGCCACTGAGCGCGATCGACGAGCCGAACCGCCAGTTCCTGTAGGCATCGCTCGCGAGCAGCTGCTGCGTTTGTGTCCACTCGCCGTTGGTCTTGGTGAATGCGTAGACCGCGCCGGACGTGATCTGCAACGGCAGTCCTTCGTCTCCGATCAGCGCCCATTCGGCGCCGATGAGGAGCGAAGTGCCGTCGAACGCGATCGACGTGCCGAACTCCATGCCAGTCGACGTCGGGTCTCCGATGAGCTTCTGCTTTTCGATCCAGCCCGGATTGCAGCCGTTGGTGAAACATTGTTTCTCGAACGTGTAGACGGCGCCAACACCGTAATAGGCGAACTGGAATGCGCTGTTCGCGCCGACCATGGCCGTGTCGGACGTGATCGCGACGGAAGAGCCGAACTCTTCGGCGAAGCCGCCGTCGCTCGCCACGAGCTTCTGCGCGATCTGCCATGTGCCGTCGGTGGCGCGATGATAGCGATACGCCGAGCCACGGCTATTGATGACGGCGTTGGTGCCGCCGCAGCCGGGTGCGCCGATCAGCGCATCGTCGCCGTTGACGGCAACAGATGTACCGAAATAGCAGTCCGATGCGGTCCCGTCTGGCGGCGTCAGCTTTTGCGCCTGGACGAAATTGTTGCTGCTATCGCGCGTGAACACGTAGACGGCACCCTGATACTGACGCCCGGCGACGGTGGCGTTCGAAGATCCGATCATCGCGGTCGTGCCGTCGAATGCGACGCTGTTGCCGAACGTGGCGTAGGCGGCACCGTCGCTCGCGACGAGTCGCTGCTTGCGCGTCCACGAACAGAAGCCCATGCCCGAGCACAGCGTGGAGCGCTGGTAGACGTAGGCGGCGCCCTGGTAGGTGTTCGAGCTACTCGCGCCTATGAACGCGACGGTGCCCGACACCGCGACGTCGATGCCGAAGCCGGTGCCGTCGGTGACGCGAACGATCTGCTCATTGATTGCATCAAGGCTCGGCGGCGGACCGGCGGAATCGATGCCGTAACCCTTGTCCGCCGGCGGCGCGAAGCGCGCATTCCTGTTGACGTAAGCCTGACGCGCGTCTTCGCGCGTGCTCGCATTGGTTTGTGCGGGCGGCGAAGCCGCCGCTTCCGGTTCGCTGGCGACGAGGGCCGGCGCTTGCAACGCTGCGACTACAGTGAACGAGAAAGCGAAACAGACATTCCGAAACGCCATGACTTTTGCTCCCGTTTGATTGCGGTAAAAAGCGTTACGCAGTCTTGTGAATCATCCTCATCGCTGACTTTCGCGAACTGGGAAGCGACCTCCTTGTGGTGGTGGGCGAGAAAACTTCATAGGCAGCGGTGCGATCGCGGAAAGATCCGGGCGGATCGCGCAGGCAGTACGAGGATTGATCCGGCCGCGTTCATGCGCCGATCGCTCTTTACGCAAGAACGACCTCGACGCGCGGAATTGCGGCGGCGTCGTCGCGTTGCCTGACTGGATCAAGAAGTCTGCCGGACGATCGGCCAACACGCGCCGATCAAAACCCGCCCTGGATATTTCCGGATGGACGCAGACGATTCTCAGGACCGTGTCGCCGTGCCGCCACCTGTCAAAATCGACAGGTTGGCGCGCAGGCTTATGCGTGCGCCAAGAATTCTTTACAAATGCGGATCGGCCCTGCAGGCGTAGCGGGTATCGAAGGGCGCGTCATAAACCGCACGCCAACTGCGATCAACAGATCGTAGAGGCGCGCGCGAACCGCCTGCTTGTCTTCGCTACCCGAGAACCTGCCGTCTCGCAGATCGCTAGCGGCGCGGCTGACGGCGTCGTAGGTCCGAGAAGGTCAGGTCGATGAAGGGATTCCGCCGACAGTCGCGCACGCGATCTGACCTCCTATCGTCGTGGGTGACGTCAGGACATGCGGAGGCGTCTCAGCAACTGCGACCGCTATTCGCTGAGCAATGAACCAATTCCAGTTATCACCTGCCGCGCGCGCGCCGCGGTGACATCGGACAATGCGAGTTTGCTCGATAGTAGTCCCAGCAAAGCGTGCCGCACGGCCATCAAAATCTCGGTTCCGGTCGATCCGGCGTCAACGCACTCTCCACGCCGATCCGCTTCTGACTCAAATCCCTCTACTCGCAGCGCGTCCATTAGTCTCGCGACCTCTACAAGGTAGTCCAGCTGCTTCGTTGGCATTGCGGAATCTCCGTTCACAACGGCTGCGCCGGATCGTCACTCATACCGACTTCCAGCGAACAGGCTCATCGCGAGCAAATTCCCTGGTGCACAGTGGCGCAAAGACATTCGCTGCGAAGTTTCGGCTCAGGTTCTCGTCACCAATGTCCGCAGTAGATGAGGCAAAAGGATCGCGCCCGATGAGAACCCAGCGCCAGCGTGTACGCAAATTCCTCGCTGTAGTTGCTTTCTCCTGGTCCGCGCTTGGGTGGTCGGCAGAAGATGGTTGTTCACCGGCAACGTACAAGGCGCTTCGTCCTCCGTCGTATCCCAAGGACGCAATACAAGCCCACGCTACGGGCAAAACAATCGTACGGGTCCGGGTGAGTGCAGACGGATTCGTAGGGGACGTCGCGCTTCAGTCCAGCGCGGGCTTTCCGAGTTTGGATGCGGCTGCCGTTGTGACTCAGTGGCAATTTCAGTCGGGGCGCTGTCATGGCCAAGCCGTTGCATCCGACGTGCTCGTACCAGTCGATTTCAGTTGAGCGATGAAGCGGAAGTCGAAGTTTGGGCAGTCGTTCCAGATACCGAGCCGATGGAATTCGACTCATTGGCGAAGGAGCTTGCATACCTCGACAACAGGACAGAGGACGTCCAGAAGGAATTCTTGAAGACTGGTTACACAATCCGGGAGACGAAAGGCCCCAAAGTCTGGTGGGTATTTGATGATCCCGATAGCGCTTGGTCCGTAGTCGCCCACAATGGCAATGCGGTCTTACGCGTGAACGAAAGGGCGAGAAGCTCGCTACGCCTACATGTGCGGCGGAACCCCTTCTTGGTGCAAAGCAAAACTCGACGACTATGTCTCTTACATCCAGGAGCATCCGCTGCCGCCGCCGCCGGCGCCATGAGAGTCGAACCAGGGTGCGCGTAGGCGAGGTGTCATCTATCCAGTGATCGGGTGGACAAGAAAAACCCACGGTCGCCTCGCGGTCCAGACTGGTTCCTGAAGCGACCGCCGAATTAGCTTTGCGGAGACGGCGACCAAATCGCGAGCCAAAACAGAGGGGTTTGGCGCCTAGCGGTCGGGTGAGGATCGCGAAATCGCCCGCATTTCCCAGCGAAATCGGCGCGTCCGGAGACGCAGTCTCCGACCTTGTAGGTCATTGGCGGAGAGAGTGGGATTCGAACCCACGGTGGCATCGCTGCCACGCCGGTTTTCAAGAGCGAAAATACCCAACTATCAGCAACTTAGCCCAATAGCAGCCCACTAAAATTTCAATGGGTTAGCCGTTGGCTAGGGTGGGGTGCAATTGTGGATTGTTGACGGCGCTGTCCCAAAATTGTCCCATGGAAGGATGCAGATCCGCCGTCCTTCCGAAATCCAAATCGATTCCTCCGACCCCTGGCGAGATGACGATCTTGATCGTCGATCCGTCGGCAAACGCCTGACTTCGTTTCTCAAGTCAGTTCGCGGTCCTTACGTAATGGCGATTCACGGTTCGTGGGGCTCCGGAAAGACAACATTCCTCCGGCGGATGGCCGCACACCTTGAGAACCAGCAGCCATCGATCCCCGTCATCACGATCGATGCCTGGACGAACGACTATCTTCAGGATCCCTTGATCGCGTACATCGCCGCCATTCGAACGCGGCTCGATCGAGACAAATCCGTCGTGCGTACGAAAGCGAAGCAGATTGCTTCGGGGCTTGCGAAACACGGCATAGCACTTGCCAGCAACCTCGTATCGATCGCTGCGAGCATTACCGCACCGGGTTCTGTCGAAGTAGCAAAGGCAGTGGGCGGCATCGTCTCCAAACTCGGGAAAGATCTGCTATCGCTGCAGGATGAGCACGATAAAACACAGGCCGCTTTCTCGAAGACGCTCGCCCATGCCCGCGATGCACTAACCGGACGCGTGCAAGACCAGGAGGTTCTTCCTCTCGTGGTCATAGTCGACGAATTGGATAGGTGCCGCCCGTCGTTTGCGGTCAGCGCCCTCGAGCGTATCAAGCACTTCTTCAACGTAGAAGGAGTCATCTTCTTGATCGCGACCGATTCGCGAAACATCTCTTCGGCCATTGCATCAGTCTATGGTGGCGCGATCGATGCCGAGACTTACTTGCGTAAGTTTGTTGAGTACGAATTCTATCTCCCAGATCCGTCTCCAAAACTGTTCGTGCGATACCTCGCAAGGGAAACTGGGTTGCTCGATGAAGTTTCGGAGGATATCGATGCGCTATTGGAAGAGCGACGCCGACTCAGTGCCTCATATCTGGACGGCAATCAACGCAGGAAATATGAGATTGCGGATGTAGTCGCTATTTTTCCAAGGGTTGCAGAAGGGATGGTTCTCTCTCTGAGAGATCAGATCCGCGCGTTTACGTTGCTCGTTTGCGTTGTGCGAACACTTCCGGGTGAAGCTCCGATATTGCCTGTGGTTCTCTGCTATGGAGCATGTCTTCGCTTTACGAATAGGGAAGTATTTCGTGCGATGCGCACAGGAGAAATTTCATTCTCTGAAGCACTGAACAGATCGACAAAGGATGCCCCAGATGCACTTAGCGACTTCCTACGCTCGCCAATCGGTGAGAGCCTCAAGGTCATCGCGCACTGTTTGGAACGCTCGGAAACTCACGCGCGCGTCCGTCAGATAGATGAAAACATTCATGCGCGAACACAACATGGTGGAGAGGACCTAAGCAGGATCGAGGTGCAGCGAGCGCGACGTTACCTGCTGCACCTTCCGGATGATAACAGCCGAACTGTCTGCAAGAAGTTATTTTCTTCCGTTGAGCTCTTTGCACCGGAAGTCGTCCAATTGGCCGGCGAGGCAATAGCAGTCAGTGCTGGAGTCCTTGACATGAAAATCGAGACTCCAGGATCGAGCGGATGAGACGGCGTCAGGAAGCCGCTCGAGATTGATATGACGCCACTGCTAGATCCCGCCAAGCTGGTAACAGTCAACGATGCGCAGCTGGAGCCGGGCGACGTCGTTCTTGTTAATCACCCAGGGTTTGCCGGTCTCGCAGTCATCTGTGGTCTCCATCCTTCCAATAGGTTGTCCACCCTCTTTGCGTTGCGAAATGACAACTCGGCCTTAATTGCGGGACGGCTTGGAGACCTTTTTGAACGAGGAGGTCACCTCCGGGTTTTGAAGAAACCAAAACTGTATCTCCGCATAGGACCAACGTTCTACGTAGAACCAAGCGAGGTTGACAAGGCGGCTGGCATGTTGGGGATCGATGCAATTGGGCCGTTTGCGATCAGCTATACGAATACCAGCAAGACACAAACCACGGCCGTAAGCTTGAGCGACTACATTCGCGAGCGCGATGGAGATCGGGACCGATTCGTAAATGCGTGGTCGTGGTTCACACATTGGCAGCTTCAATATGTCGACGAGTTTGGTAATGAGACCGAAATCATCGGCCATGGTGATCGCATCAAACGCGACGGCTAGCAATCTCTCCATCACGGCCGCGAATTTGCGCGCGCGCAAGATCGCTGCTTTGATGGAAAGACTGCAGGAAAGTGTATTGCCGCCAGCGAGTTAGTCGCGCGCGCCAATTCCTATCTTCCAAACGCCGCCCTCTTCGGATGCGTAGGCGGCAAGTCCTCCCAACGAACGTCGGTCGCGTGCCTTAGCTGCATCTCCCAATCGCGCAGCCGATCTCTCGTAGGGCTCGGCGTGTTCTGCATCTGCTTCGATACCGAAGTGCACGCGCGCCATAGCGGCGTGGCGATACTCTTGATTCGAGCGTACTCGCGCTCGGCCTTGCGCACTTGATCGCGGTTCGCGAACCAGGTCTGCAGCACGCCGTACATGTCCGCCCACTCCTCACGAGTGAACGTCACCGATTCCGCGCCGTTGGCGAATGCGTCTTCGACTTCGCGAATCGACGTCGGCATCCTAGCCTCCTGTCGTCGTGGGTGACGTCAGGATAGTCGGCGACGTCTCAGGACGTGCGACCACGCGCAAGCATGACTAGCCTAGTGTGTGATCGAAGCAATTTGATCGGTAGTTCGATCGATGGTGACTAGCCAGCTGTGGCCGCCGCGTCCGCGGACAAATACTGATGCCTGATCTTTGTCGAGGCAGACCGACTCGAAGTTCATGCCGGCACATTCATCATCGTACCTTTTGCACATAGAGCTGACGGCGAGGTTGCCGTACTTTTGCCAGTTCGGATCTTCCGCGGCGATGAATGTGCAGATAGGCAACGAGTCTGCTAGGGCCATGCGGCAGCAGAGTGCCGACAATGTGAGGCATGTCACTACGGCATGCTGAGCGAGTTTCATAGTAATGGCGCCCGATCGATCAGCTTCTTCCGATCGAACATCAAGTCCCGAATCCTCGCCGCCATGGCCGCATCCCAACTTGGAGCTATGCCGCTAACGCGTGCTCATAGTACGGCCGCTCGCGATCGTCGAGGATCGCATAGAGCGCATCGTAGCTCCCACGCTCGGGACTGAGCCAGACGTCGAGGTTCTCGCGCTTGATCGGGATGATGCACCGATCGTGACCCGCCGCGGCGACTTCGGCCGGCGGTTCATCCGTGATCGCCGCGAAGCTCAACAGCGATTCCCCGCCTTCCTGCCAATGCGACCATAGGCAAGCGACGAGCATTTCCTGCGCTGGCTGCGGCCGGAACTCCAGGATGACGTTCTCTTCCTTTTCGCCGGGCGCAAGCTGGCGATGCTCCATGCTGTGGCGGCTGACGTTCTCGTAGAACGCCGTCGCGATCATGATCGCGTGGTGAGCACCGAAGGTGTCCTTCCAGAAGCCCTCCAGCGAGTCCCTGCGCGCGTTGTAGGTGCCGGGATACTTCGTGTCGTAGAACGCTGGCTTGCCCGCGAGGCGGCACTGGTAGCGCATCGGGACCACGATTCGCTTGTCGGCCTTGCTCACCATCACCGGCGCGTACCAGCCGGGGAAGATGCGGTGGTCTTCGTCGTTGAGCTCCGTGCGCTTCAGGTCCGAGAGCTTGCCGAGGCACCATTCAACTTTGTCAGTCGCGATGCGCTTGCTTTCGAGCGCGGCCTTCGTCGTCTTCGTCTGCAGCGTGCGCTCGGCGTCGGCAAGGCGCTTGCGTTGCTTGAACAGCTCCTGCTCGAGCTTCGTCGTCTGCTGCGCGTCGTATTCGTCGATAAGCGCTTTGATCTGGCGCTCTTCGTCGGTCTCGGGCTCGGAGAATGCGTCGTCGAGCGCCTTCGGGATCTTGATCTTCGCGCCCTGGCTGCGATCCCAGTAGAGCTTGAAGAACGTCTTGAGGCTGATGTCGGCGCCGTAGGCACGGACGTACTTGCGATAGCTGGCGCGGACCTGGGCGGAGTAGCACATAGACTATGGTGTCGTTTCTATGTAGCCGAATCTAACCCTAGGTGTGCCGGAATGCCACTGACATACGGCGACAAAGTGCGTGGGCTGCGCGATCTCGAATCGTTTCGTAAAGAAGCATTCGTCGGAGATCGGGAATGTCCTCAAGCGGTATGCAATCTAGTGCTGGCATTGGCACTGCTGCACAACGATATGAATGACATCTACCTTGGCCTCGAGCTTCTCGCCGATGCGCCGCCGACACCCCCTCTTCGTCGATCAAAAGAATGGGCACTTCACAACGCATTAGGTTTGCATCTCGTGCGTCAGCGCGCGGGGTGCGTGCATGAAATGATCGCGCTCGTTCGAGACAACCTATCGGTGCTGACTGAACCGTACTTCGTATCCACGTACCGGACGTTGAGTAGCAAGCAGCGTGATAGCTGGGACGTCATTGTGACCGTTGCACGCGACAAACCAAAAGACACGCCACTCGGAAAAGCTCTCCTTCTGATGCGCAACAAAATCGCATTTCACTATGATGCGGCAAGGATTGGCCAAGGTTATCTGAAATTGCTCGAAGAGTACCCAAACGAACCGGCATTACTCTGCCGCGGCACGAATGCTCACGAAACGCGCTTTTGCTTTGCGGATGCGGCAGCCGAAACTGCGCTCTTTATCCAAGAAGATTTCGAAGTCGCGAAAGGTCTGGCCTTTGGAAATAACAAGATCTTTGATGACCTGAATCTCGCCATCTACCATCTCGTCACAAAGTTCATCTTGAGGAGGGGTGGCTCGTTTCGAGCTTATTCCGATGACGGCACCATACCGTTGCCGTCAGTTGGTACGGATTGATCGCGTCGGCGGTCTAGCAAGCCGGGCAGAATGTCATGGCGCCGTGACGTTTCAAGCGGCAACGTTGCCGCTTGATCGGTGCCAACGAAGGTCCGGTAACGGCTCACCGTTTGCGTCGAGGACGCACGTCGAAAATACCTCACGCAACTTTCGGAAAGGGGATGATCTTGAACGACGGATCGTCGTCCGGCGACCCCTTGAGACCGCTCGACAAACCCGATAGCAGAATGGTCAGCAATTTTGCGTGCGCGTCAGGATACATTTCGTGCATGGCGTCTGCCGCCTGACGAAGAGCGTCCGACAGTGGGATATCGAGGCGCTCACTTGAACCGATTGCGACGCCCAGTACGAGGGCGAGCATGGCTGCATCACCAATGTGTTCGCCGCAGACCTTAAGCAATTCTTCGGCACTCATTGAGATGTTTCCATTTGATTCGCTCATGTCCGTCTCCGTTCGATGTTTCGGATTTGACGTTCGATCAGCGGCGCGAATGCGACCGCGATCTGCTCCGGTGTTCCGCCGATGACGCTGCCCTTCACGTTGACGGTGATGGGCGGTGCGCTTTGCTGGACGTTCGCAATGCCTCCGCGGCGCTGTGTGCTCGGTGCAGACGGCGTGCCGGCGTCCGTCGTGTCGTCGGTCGGTGTCTCTGCCTCCTTGCGCGCGTGCGCTTCCTTCTCGATGTTCTTGAGCTTCTTGGCGTGAAGTTCGTCTTCGAGGCGCTTCAGCAAGGCGTATTGCACCGAATTGAAGCCCTCGGCGGTCGTGCTCTCTTGCCGAAGATCCTCAAGCGCCTTCTCGTGTCTCGCTTCTTCCTGGGCAACGGGATCATCGCCAGCGTCGACCTCGGCGATCTGGTTCTTGAGGTCCTGCATGCGTGCTGTGAATTGGATGAATTCCTGCAGCTGTTCTTGCAAGCGCTGTGACGTGCCGGTCATCGCCTCTTGAATGCGATCCTCGTAGTCCTGAATGGTGATCGCGCCGCGGCTGAGTTCCTTGCCGATCAGGACCAGGTTGCGCATCTGCTCGGCGGAAAGTAGAACGATGCCCTGTGTTGCCGCGGCGAGATTGGCTGCGGCGAGGTTTGCGTTCGCGGCGACGTTGCCCACACCGCCTGCTGCGGCGTTCGCGTTTTGGGCGAGGTTGTCCGCAGCATCGGCCGTTTCATCGATCGAATCCTTCGCGTCGCCGAACGCCTTGGCAGTCTTGTCGCCTGCGTCTTTGCCGGCGTCACCGGCCTTGCCGAGCGCGTCTGAAATGCCCAGCACGCTCGCCTGGACGGCGAGTTGGTCTTCCACCTGTTGCTTCGTGGTGGAGCTGCTGTCGGCTGCAGCCGCGCGAGCGGCATCTGCATATGCCTTGAAGGCTCGAGTGATGTCGTCCTGCGAAGCTGCACCGCGGCGGGCGCCATCCACGATTGCGTCAAACGCGCGCTTCGCGCTATCACGTGTCGCGTCGAGTTGCGCTTGTGACTTGATCCCCAATCGTTCGAAGTCGTCGGCGAGAGGTCCCGAAGCGGCTTGCACTTCGCGCACTCGGATCGCGAGCGCGCCGGCGGCATCAGCTGCATCCTTGAAGCCGACTCGACCCTTGTCCGTGGCATCCTTCAAGGCGTCGCCCAAGGCCGCGATTTCTTCCTTCGTCGAAGCCTTGCCGATCGCTGCCTCGAAGGCTTGCTCGATCTGATCGGACGTCGCCGCAGCGTTCTCGGCGATGGCCTGAAACGTCGCGATGACATCGCGTCCTGTTGTCGTAATCGCCACGCCGGCGTTGGCTGCCTTCACTCCCAGGCGCGTGAGCCCGGCTTCGAGCGTCGCTTCCATGACGATCGCGGCGTCTTGAGCTGCACCCTTCGTCGCGGCGAAGGCTTCCACGGCCGACGCCTGGAAGTTGCGCAAGCCCTGTCCGTCGATCTTCTGAAGCGCCGTAAGGAGTTCGCCTTCCAACGCGGCGCGTGCATCTTTGGCCCGAGGTCCGATGACTTCCAGTGTCTCAACGACGTCGCGTGCGCCCTTGGGCGTGCCGAGGTCGACACCGTTGAAGACACCCGACAATGCGCCGACCGTATCCTTGCCGGCCTGCGTGGCCTTCTCGAACGCCTTTACGGCGTCGCGTGCGAACGCACCGGTTGACGTTGCGATTGCGCCGCCAGCTCTATTCAACGCCGCTTCCGCGTCTCCCAGAGCCCGTCCGAGATCTCCGAGCTTCGCCGTGATCTTCGTGACGCCATCATCATCGCCGGCGGCGCGTAGCTGGACTCTAAGCGCCGTGTAGTAGCGAATCGCGTTCTGCAGCTGATCGACATACGCCGTGGCTTGCAGACGGCTCTTGCCCGCGAGCTCGTCGGCGCTCGCGATCTGCACGTCGGCCGACGCCTTGAAGAGTTCCGCGAATGTCTTAGCCCTCGCTGCAAGATCGGCTTGCGTCTGTGCGGCGTCGCGCTGAATCGCCTTCAGCTTCTCCTGGACCGAGAGATACTCTTGAACCTTCTCGATCAGCTTCTCGATCTGGCCGAGCGTGAAGTCGACAGCGACGGCGGTCACTGCGAACTGGATCTGACTCGGAATCTTTGCCGATGCCGCTCGCAGTCGGCCAAGCGCACCTGTCGCAACATCGATGTCGCCGGCCGATTTCTTCGCCGTGTCGCCCGTAGCCTTCAGTGCGCGGGCGCTCTGCGCCAGATTCGCGACGAACCCGGCGGCCTTGAAGAGCGCATAGCCCCTCGCGAGGACGCCAATCGCGCCGGCGTAATTCACGACGAGCGTGATCGTGTCTCGAACGGCGGTGCCGGTCGCAACGATGCCGTCGGAGATCGATTGCGCGAGTTCCTTTAGCCTGCCGTCCTTGGCCGCTGCGGCGACTTCGTCGTTGAGTTCTTTGACCTTCTCACGGAAGAAGTCGAGCGCACCGGATCGAGCGATGGTCTCGAGGAACTCGCGCGCGGTGTCTTTGATCTTCTGGAACTGGCTGTCCAGGTCGCCGAGTTCATCGGCGGCGGCGCCGGCGCGCAGCTTCCCGAGTTCACTGACGAGCTGCTTGATGGTGTCCTCGCCGAGCTGTCCGGATTCGGCGAGCTCGCGCACGCGATCGGATGAAACGCCGAGCGACTTTGACAGCAGATCGAATACCGGAATGCCTTGCTCGGTCAGCGCGACCAGCGACTTCATGTTGACGCCGCCGCGGACGTTCGCTTTGCCCAAGGCATCGATCGTCGCGATCAGACCTTCTTGCGATTGATCGAGCGCGTTCTGGTTGTCGATGAGCGCCTGCAACGTCCCGTCGAGCGGATCGAAGCCGAGTTGCCTCAGCTTGATCGCCGCCGCGGCGACATCCTCGAAAGACTGCGGCGTACCCTCCGCGAGCGTGCGCACCTTCGCGAGCGCTTCGCTACCGGCCTCGATTCCTCCGAACGCCGTCGTGAATTGTTTCTCGAGATCGTCCAGACGCTCGCCGGCTTCGGCGACGGCAACAATGCCGTCTTTGACCTCGTTCAATCCGGCGACGGCTGCAACGGCAGCGAGGGCCGTTCGTAAACCAGTGAGGGCGTCGGCGGTCTTCTTGTAACCCTCGGACATTCGCCGCGTGCTGCGCTCGGAGGTCTCTGCGGTCTTGTCTGCCTCAGAACGATTACCGCGCAGCGCATCGTTGATCGTCTTGATCCTGCCGGAGATGTTGTCCTTGAGATCGTAGATCGCTTGGATGATCGGGTTCGCCATGGGTCAGAGTCCTGCTTGTCGCAAGGCGAAGGCCGTCTCGCGCTCGAGTTCGATGGGGAGGCGCGCGAGCCAGGTGTCGCGGCCAACGCGCTGTACGTCTTCGCGGTTGAATTGCGAGAGGACGGAAGGACCATAGAGCGGCTTGATGGGAAGCCGTGTCTTTCGCTGCCGGTCGAAGATCTGCAGGTTTCCGCCGCGACCTTTCGCGATGAACGTGCCGGCGTAGGTGTGGCGACCTTCGCCGCGGAAGACCTGCGCCGTCGCGCCCGACGACTTGACGCCGCGCCAACGTCCTCCGAACTGGATTAGGCCGATCGCGCGCCTACGCACTTCGATGACGATGCGCGGCGAATCAGGTGTCGGCTTCGATGCGACGCGGACGGATTCCTTGACCCGACCGACCGTCAAGTTCAAGCGCCGTACCACGGCGCGGCTTTGCGCGGCGATGATCGTTGTACCGACGCGGCCCACTGCTCGCGCTTCACCACGAGCGGTGGCTTTCGCAAGGGCGGTGAACTTCCGCTCGAGCTCGAAGATGCCGGCGACGCGGAAGGTCACTTCTTCTCCTTGTCCGGCCAGCGCTCTTTCAGAAACGCTTCGGCTCGCCCGTCATTCCGCGCGTGCTGCCAGTCCCACGCTAACGTCTTGTCTGCGACCTCGAATTTGAGATCGGCGCCGAAGACTTCGTTGATGCCGGCCAGGAGTCGATAGGCCACATGCGCCAAGAGGTCGAGCGCCCGCGCCTTGTCGAGACCGAGTTCCGCCCGTGCATATCCCGTGAGCCCGCACTCAAATTCCTTCGTCCTAATCAGGTGTTGGTAGAGCTGTTGCGAACAGAAGTCTTGGCAGAGCGACTCCGCTTCCGCCATGGCTTTCGCATCCGGCTCGCCGGCGTTGTGGCGATCCATGTGCTTGAGCACGTCTGCGAGAAACCACCGCTTCTCCTGCCGCTGCCCAACCTTGCGCGTCTCGGCGGGACGAAGGCCTTCGAGTTCGCGGGCAATAGTCCGACGATCGCGGCCCAACTCCGTAGCGAGCGCGTTGATCGAATAGGTCTGCTTTGTCATTGCCATCGAAAGGCCTTGTGGTGGCGCACTAGGCGGGTTCTGGCGCTAGGGGGAAACTGCGGTCGTCGTCCCCGTTCCAGGGCGACTGCGAGGGAAGGACCCGAAAGAGGCAGGGCCGGTCATCGCGAACCTCCGAGCGAGCTACGAAAGTCGTGCGGCAAGTACGGCCTCACCAGATTGCGCAAGGCGATGAGCGCGCCTTGCTCTGTCTTCCGATCGGTGGTCTCGAAGACCAGTTCGTCGACCGTGGTTCGCTTGCTCGCTGCGGCCTTCTCCAGTGCGCGGTAGAGCTCGCGTGTAACTTCGTGGCGAACGCGGTGCACCGTGATCGTGTCGCCCCGCCACGTCTCACTCGCAGCGATAGTGGTTGGACGTTCGATGACGTTCGCTCGGCGCTGTGCGTCCCTCGCGTACCAATCCCCTTGCCGGTTAGGTGATGGGTGCATTCGATTCTCCGTATCCGATGAAACGAGGGCGGCCGTCACCGTCGAGGGCCGGAGCACCCCGGCCGCCCTTGAACCCGATGGATGCTCCGACATGCAATGGGTTAGCTCTCCTGATGTTGAGCGATCTGGTTGTCCCATCTCTCGACAATGCCGTCGTAGCGCTTGGCTTCGCGGGTGTGTTCCTCGACAGCGCTCTTCAGGTTTGAATCGTCGGGATTCGTTTCGAGTCGACTCTGATACTCAGAAGCGCGTAGGCGATGGTGCTCGGCGGATAGAGCAGCTTCTCGTGCGCTTGCGAATGCGAATGTCATGTCGAAAGGTTGCTCGGGCTCAGCTTTCGGCGTGAGCTCGATGACCGCTGCAGCACGTCCGCCTCGATTCACAGCCATCGCTCCGTGGTTGCGCTCTCCAGAGGAGAGATGCTTCGACAGGTGCGATGTCGTGATCGGCGTCGACTTGCCGGGCGGAGTGTTTGCAAACGCCTCACCCTGGCGATTCAGAGCGTCGACGAGGACACCCATGAGGATCCCGCGTACCGAGCCGACCGACGCCGTGTTGCCGAGCTGCTGGTCAACAAGGTCGAAGGCTTGGCAGTGCGTCAGCTGCAAGGCCAGCTTTGCCAGAGCGGACTCGTTCGACCTCAGGAACTCGTCTGCCAGATCGTCCAAGACCTTCGAGTGATAGGCGGTCTGCGCCGCGCCACATTCGCGCTCGAGGACGATGACGTCAGCTTTTGCTTCGGCAACATTCCTCGTCAGCGATTCGATGGCGCGCTCGAGCAGCGCCACGACGTTGCGTGCCTGCGTCTCCTCCGCGACCAGCTTGCCGGCCTCGGCGACGTCGGCCTTGCCGTCCGCAGCGAACGCCTCGACGCGCTTGCCGATGCCGGAGAGTTCCAGCCGGGCGGCGAGCAGCTTCTGCTTGGCGTCGTCGAGACGCGCGGTCAGCTGGCCGAGATTCTGGTCGGATGCCTTGAAGCGGCCGAACGCATCCTCGAAGGGGAGCGTGTCCTTAGCGAGCATCGGTAAAACCCTCGTATGCGATGACGGTGTCGGAGCCGTCGAGCGGGCGCGTAATTGCGTCGCAGAGGCCCAGTTCCTTGGCTTGATCCGCGGACAGATAACGATCCGCCCGGATCAGCTCCGAAAGCGTGTCCAGTGCGATCCTGCGTTTGCAGGCCAGGTAGCGAGCGAGGAAGGCATCGTCCGACCGGAGAGCGTTAGCCTCGTTCGTCAAATCCTCGCAGTGACCAGAGACGGCGACGCTGGAACGATGGAGCTTCAGCACGGCGTTCTGACGCATGACGACCCGATCGCAACCGCAGGCAATGTCCGCCGCGGCGCTGATCGCGAAGTGGTCGACGATCGCAATCGTCCTGCCTTTGAAATTGGCGACCGCGTTGCGGATCAACTTCAAGGCTTCGACGCTTCCGCCGTGGCTTGAGATACGGAAGACGAGAGCCTTGGCAGTGCTCGCTTCAGCAATCGCTCTTGCGATGCTTTGTGCGGAGCATCCGCCAGCCTTTGCGTTGGAGGTGACAGGGCCGTAGAGCCAGACGACGAGCGCGGAGGCGTTGCGCTCAATCGGGTTGGATTGCGCTCGAGCGAACGCGGGGTCGCGGACTAGCGCGAGACGCTCGGCGCCGGCGACACAGCGGCGCACCAGCTCATTGCGCCACTCCGCCGCGTACTCGTCGATTTCGGCACCGATGCTGAGCTGTGTTTGCGCCAGCGCTCCGAGGTCCGCGAACGCGTAGCGGATCGCGGGGAAGGTCTTCCAGAGTTGGGCGGCTCGATCGGTAGCGGCAGCGAAATCCATGCTGCGATCGTGCGCGGCTTACGAGCGATTGGCGATGCAGGTTCGTGCGGGTCCGTGCAGGTCCGTGTAACTATTTTTTCAGGCCGCCCAGGCAATTCGCCGATTGCCTAAGATCTCGACGAGCGAATAAACCCGCGGTCCGTTGGCAACGAGTCGGTACGGCTTCGGCCCCTTTTCCACATAGGACCAGTTCCGCAGTGTGTCGCGCGCAACGCCAAGGAGGTTTGCCGCGACCTCGCCGTCTACCAAGCGAAGGGCATCGCCGGAAACCCATTTGCCGGCCTTGAGCAGTCGGGCGGCTTCGGCTTCGACTTCCTCTTCGAGACTCTGGCGCGAATTCATATACTTTGGGCACCTTGAGGGGAGGTTGTGCAATGTCGAAATTTCTCGATTGGATTGCTGACAATGGGTGGACCTTTCTTGCCGGCGCCGCCGGCGTAATCTTGGGCGTCATGATATGCACGCTCCGTCTGCCACCCGAACTGCGGCTGCCCGATCCAATCACCAACCTCGTCGGAGCAGTTGCAGGATCTGTTGCGACAATCGGCGGTGCGATACTTCTCTGGAAAATGCAGGAGCGAAAGACTGCAATCCATGCACTCGCTGCGATCAGAAACTACGCCAGCACGGTATCCGCAATGTCCAACGCGATCGGGGCAGCGCTCCAGTCCCTTGATCCTGGAAGAATCGCCAAAGCGATAACGGGCAGTCAGGATGCAATGAAGTTGGAGCAAGTCCGACTCGAACGAATCTACAGCCAGCTCAATTCGCTTTCGCGCTCGGAAAGCGAACGCTTCTACGATCTGGAGGATTCCGTTGAAGAGTTCAAAGCATTCTGCGAAGTGATTCTTGAGGCGGTGAATGGCGGCAACACCACTAACGAACTTCTCAAGAGATGGACCGCGGCGATGGATCGCGATCGCCAAGAATTCGAAAAATTCGCGCGATGGAAGGCGACTGTGTGAGACGCGCTGTCGCGAACCCGCTGGGTTCTCCTTGGGTTTCAGAATGCGACCCAAGCTCATGCTTGCCTCCCGCCGATATGCGGGGCAACCTTCGCGACACTTACGGGAAGGGGCTGCCGATGCGCTTGATCCGAATTCTCGCGTTCGTCTCCGTCGCGTTCTGTTGCGACGGCAGGAATATTTCCGCCAGTGATGTAAAGCCTGAAGAAACGCTTTGCCCGCTCTTCTTCATGAGCGAAGCCATTCGCGTGACGGGCTGCGAGGAAACGAAGACCGGATCGAATTGGCAAATTGACGTGCGAACGATCGCCGCGAGTAGCAAGGACCTTGGCGATGTTTGCCGATGGTTGAAGGGCAGCGAGGCAGTTTCCGGCAACACGCTCATCCGCGCGACGAATACGGACGGAAGCACAGCGATCGTTCGCTGTCAGATTGACAAACTGCCGAAGGTCTACGTCGAACGGCCTTGACCGCGTGCAACGGCGGCGCAGAGAAATCCTCACTACAAACGGATTGTAGTGAACGCGCATGATCCGATAGCACGCGTGAGCCACGCGTCGAGGTAGGTGGGTGCAACGAATTGCAACCGACATCTTTTTTTCACGACTCAAACACACGCCGGTTCCGAAACTGCGCGCCACTTCATGCTTGGGACTCGGATCGTGCGCGCCACCATTACTGTCGAACGCAAGCGGTCCGTTCCGTCGTCCGTCCTCGTGGCCGGCGACGCTGTCAAGCTCCTGCAGTCGCTCCCTGGCGTTTCCGACATCCGCATCGAGCGCGCTGGCCCTATGCGAGCTGAAATTTCCTACAGATGGCGGCCGCACGACAGCGTGAGCATCGGCGACGCGTTCGAAGACAGCGGGATGCAAATCGCTGCTTAGCGTGAATTTGTGCTCGGCGTCGGTCATGCGCGCACTATCGCGTCCAACGCGAGCGCCATCCGCATCGGTATCTCTCGCCATTCGGCTGCATCCGGATCAACTAGACCCATTGCCTTCAGCTGCATGGTGATGAAGTCGTACCGGATCGGGCGCTTCGTGAAGATCGTATCCGTCATCTCCGGCTCTGCCTTGTCGATGACCCACGCGGCGACGCTCGCGTGTCGGGCATCAGCTAACCAAACCATCCAGCACGATTCCATCAGGCTGCCGTGAATCACTGCTTTCCCGATCGCGGGCAGCCACGAAGGGGTGTAGCAGAGGTCCGAAACGTCGTCTGGCATTTCGGACACGGTGTCCGTTTTGAGGTGCGCCAGCGCCAGCTTTACGCCGACACCGGCGGGCAGCGAGTCTCGGTGCTGATGCAGCTGCATGTAGCGCCGCGCGGTGCGCGTGGTGAAGTCGCAGTTCGCCGCGAGCCAGGTCTCGAACTCACCGTGCGCCAGCGCTGCCTTGACGTCGGTCAGCAGCGCGCCGGCAGCGAGCGCGTGTTCCATCGCCGTTTGCGCCGCGGCATGCACCGCTTCGTGATGGCGACGGATCTCGCCGGCCTGGTCGGTTAGGTTCATCGAAGAGACTCCGGTCGGATTGGCGGCAGAAGTATTCCGTGGACCCGCGGCGAATCCGCACTGGGAATCGCTACCTGTACGTTCCGCCGCGGGCGTAGATGGATAGCTAGGCAGGCATCCGGCCGATCTACAATTTCCACGCGGCCGAATTTGTTAAGACTCATTGCCAAGGCAGGGGCGCGAGAGCCGCGCCACAGCTTGCTCTCCGGGGATTCCGAAGTAGGTGTGGGGATAGGGCTAGGGGCAGGTAAGGCTAAGAGCTTTATGCTGCTTTGCCTGCTTCGACAGCAACCAGTCGTCGTATCACGCTGTATTGCAATTCCGGCGGCAGCTTCTCCTGCGTGCGCGAGTGCGTCACTGATTCGATGTCGGCGACCAGCAGCAAGCCCTCGTACTTCGTGAGCGCGAGCCTGTCGTTTCTGGAGGGCATTCCGAGCAAGCGGCCGTACTCTCGCGTCAGATCGCTCGCCCAGCCCACAGAGAACCGCCCGTAGCGGCAGGTTTGGCCTTTGATCTTGCAGTTGTGCCAGCGAATCAACGGCACGCCGAAGTGCTCGCCCTGATCCATGATCGCGAAGTGCATCGCGAGTTTTCCCTGACGACCGAACATGATGTGCGTCGACCAGTGCAGGAACCGGACTGAGTATCGACCCGGCGGCACCAGTGCAGGAACGTGATCGATCTCGCCGGATGGCGGATCTCGTTGTTGCTTCATGCGCGCGCCCCGAATGAGGCGCGGTGATATACTCAACGTGCCTGTTCTGTGAGAAGTTCAGGTGAACCTTCTGGGCCTCGGCGCGATGCCAGTCGCTACCGGGGCCTTCTTGTTCATGGCGCATGCGGACCTCCGCGAGCGACGCGAAGGTCTACGAGAAGTCGCTGCAGGCCGGCGATCGTGCGATCGACCGCGCTCAAATCAGCGTCGCGAACGAAGCCAGTGGCTTTCCATTCGGCGCCGAGCTCGCCGAGCGACTGACAGCCGGCGGTGAGGTCGGCATGAAGCTCAGCGACGCTGCGGACACGCAGGCTGGCGTTGAGGGTGCGGATGTCGAGCGTAGTGGCGCTCATGCCGCGGCCCACCAGCCGAGCAGCTTTGGCTCATTGAGGCGGACTTGCGCGCGCTTTCCCTCTCCCGAAAGGTTCCGACGCTTGATAGCTCCTATCGCCGCGAGCCCGTTTCTGTCGGCGTGGAAGATAGCCCAGCGGATTTGGTTCTCGTTGAACTCGGGATGCTTTTCAGCGAATTGCTTGACAGTCAGGAAAGGACCATCTTCATTTGTGGCAGTCTCGTTTGCCATTGGTTGCCTCGCGTAATGACTGGTGGTCAATGTGAGTGCATTGACGCACAGCGTCGCGAGAGGAACACCAATGACTTCGCTACGATCTTTTGTTCCGGAAATTATTGGGCTCCGTTTTCTTCCGAATCCTCATGCAGCAAACCTTCGTTACGCGCCAGCCGAACGAGCGTCAACAACATTCGCTGCGTCAACCAATCCTCCGCGTGTTCCTTGGTCGTCTTACGTACCTTGTCGTCGGATATCGAACATCCTGGGAACAGTGTTTCGCGCAGAAGTGATAGCGTAATCTCGCAGTCATGCGCGGCCGCCCAATGCTGTAAGTCGATATATGGAACGACTCGATTACTGATCCACTTCGACCATTTTTTTGGATCCGGGATGGCGCCGGACTCACGCACTTCATCGCTGGTGCGAATATCGGCCAGCCAAGTCGCAAATGCAGATTTGAGCTCGTCATCAACTGCATCGAGATCGACTACCAATGCGCGCCATCTCGGTACGGTGCCCTGAGTCGGATCAAGCGCCCTGAAAAGCGGTGTACGTAACAGCGTCTGTTCGGTGCTGCTTAGCTCCGGTATTTCCTCGGCAGGGCTGCGAAGAGCGCGCTCGCGATCACGAATCGCCGTGAGAGCTTTGCGATAGTCCTTAGGCAGGCGACGAACGGTTTCTCCGATGCCACCCGCCGTCAATACGCTCAAAGAACCGACGACACCGAATTGAAGATGATCGCGCTGCCACAAATTGCCTCGAATCGAATCCAACAGATCGCCGAGACTGGCGCGTAAGGTCGGAGTTCCAATGCATTTCTCCGAGTACGCCAGAAGGTCTTCTCGGTTTTCGTTGAAACAGCGTTGAAGTTCGTCGTCTACCTGATGCTGCGCAGGCCAATCGCGATCTGCATCTCTGGCAGCGACGAGGTGATGGACCCAAAGGCGCGCAGACAGCACGGCGGCCCAATCTAGCGAGTTCGCATCTTTTAGGAAGTCGTATTTTTGTAGATCGAACGCAGCCGGCAGATCGGCGCGACGTCTCAGCTTCTTCATGCGCGTCCCTCCGCGCCCCTTCAACGAGAACCGCGCCAGCCTGCAAGGGTGTGCAGGTTTTCGATCCGTCGACCTAGGCGCGGCTGGATAGTTTTGTACTATGCGCCTTGTCTCGAAGGCGCGCGGCGACGGTCGAGCGTTCGCCCTGCGGAACCGCGTCGGCGTCGCTTCGGCTTCTTCTTCCCCATCTTCGACCAGCGGGCGAGCGTCTCGTCCATCAGCTCTTGCTTCGTGGGCGCGTTCTTGCCTCGGCCCTCTGCCTCGCATTGCTCGACGAGCTCGCGCAGTACTGTCAGTTGTTCGGAGAGATGCCAGAGGATGCAGTCTTGGATTTGCTCGTTGAGCGTTCGGAAGCTGGCGCCCGAATCCCCGTAAAGCATGCACGACAAACTTTCGAGCTGAGTCGCTTTGCAACTCAAGCGAAACTCTGCATCCATGTTTTTTGACGAGCGTTTCCAGACCTTCGGCTGTTCCGATTCCGGCGCCGGCATGGTTGAGAAAGTCATGTGGCACCTCGTACCGTGTCGGCCTCGGTGAGGTCCATGGAATCTAGCAGGGCCTGTGCGATCCTCGTGAGGCAGCACAGGCCGAAACCGAACTCGCCAACGCTTGTGCGCTCGCGCGCGGGCTCGTCCAGAGCCATCGCTGCGACTGCGTTGAGCAGGCAGCTCGCAACTTCCTGGCGTTCGGCGAATGTCGAGAATTCGTTGATGAGCAGGATGTTCGAGGGGCCGACCGGAATACTGATGGGTATGTTTGCCATCACGCACCTCCGCGCTTCGACTTCTTGACCCGAGACTCGATCAATGCGCCGCCGATCAAGTCTTCGAATGTGGACCAGAAAGAGATTGCGGACCCGTGCGCCCGATCGTCGCCGTCCCAGGCATGACGCATATCACGCGCAATCTCGGGCAGCGTGCTATTGCACTCGTCCTCGCGCCAGTTGTTCTGCAGATACGTCGCGTATTCGCGCGCCGCGAGTGCGCCTATGCAACAGCCGATGCAATACTCCGCCGTTTTGATGTCGTGGGCCCCATGGCTGTAGTCGCCGCTCACGAGGTCGTGGTCATTGAAGAGCGCTGTCAGCTGTTTCTCGTCCAGCTGGCGGGGATCCCATGCGCTGTATCCCCCGCGCGAGCCATAGTTGCGCACGAAGCTCAGGCGTGTGAATGGCGTTGTCGGTGCCGCGCGCTCGGGCTTCGGTCCGAAGAGCTCGAGGATTCGGGGATTCAGCGAATTCTTGGCCTTCGCTTCGCGTGAAGGCTGGTCTACTCTTTGTCGTGCCATTACTGCGATCCTCTCTTGATCGTGGTCTTTGGAAGTCGCGCCGGACGTGTACGAGACGTCCGGCGCGGCGATTGCCGGCAACAAGCACCGGATTCGTGTCAGCTGAGAAACTTCTCAGCCATGCGGTCAACGGCCGCGGTTGTGTGTTGTTCGCTGAGGTGCGAGTAGCGCTTCACCATCGCGAGCGTCCGATGTCCCAAGATCGCCGCGATGTCCATCAGCGATGCGCCAGACATCGCGAGATAACTAGCAGCGCTGTGTCGCAGATCGTGAAACCGGACGTCTTCGAGTTCGGCCCGCGTGCGCGCGTCTTGCCAGGCGTTGTCGAGCGTCGCGGCGGGGATCGGAAACACGGGGCCGGCAGGGAGGCGCTGCTTGCGCCAAGCTGTCAGCGTGTCGACCGCGGTCTGCGCTAACGGAACGGTGCGCGATTCGCCGTTCTTGGTATCCCGGAAGCGCGCTACACGGCGCTTGAGGTCAACGTCCTTCCACAAGAGGCCCAGCAGCTCCGACTTGCGTGCGCCTGTAGCGAGCGCCACGCGCACGACGGGAGAGAGGGCAGGGATGGGTGAGGCATCGCACGCGTCCAGCAACGCGTCGCGCTCGTGCGTCGATAGGAAGCGTTCGCGGCCCTTACTGTCCTCGAGACGCGTGACATTCGAAACGGGGTTGCGAGCGATCCAGCCGTATTCCTTCACGGTGACGCGCATGACGGCGGAAAGGGCGGTGAGGTAGCGGTTGACGGTCGAGCCGGTGAGCGCTTCGCCGGAACGTGAGCGACGCTTTGAGAGGGCGTCGCGTGCCTCGGCAATTACGGCCGGCGTCAGCGATACCAGCGATCGATTGCCGAGCTCAGACTTCCACCATTCGAGAAGCCGAGTCTGTTCGCTCTCGTTCTTTCGGTGCTTCGCCCGCGGAAGCGTGACCTCGAAATATCGGTCGATCGTGTCGCCGAGAGTCCGTTTACGCGCCTCTGCATTCGGCACGTGCTCGCCGGCGTCGATCTTGTGCTCGACGCTACGTGCCCACTCCTGCGCCTCGCTCTTGCGCGGGAAGCTCTTGGTGAGCCATGGGCCGTTCTGGCGTCGCACGCGAACGCGCCAGGTGATCTTCCCCGTCTTGCCAGCGCGCTTCTCGAAAGTCGCCACGGACTGTCCCAGAGTGTCCCAACGGGCACAGTCTCTAACACGTCCGGCGAGGAATGCAAGCGCTAAGTGATTGAATCTGGCGGAGAGAGTGGGATTCGAACCCACGGTGGCATCGCTGCCACGCCGGTTTTCAAGACCGGTGCCTTAAACCGCTCGGCCATCTCTCCGGTTGACGTGATCGTGTAGCGGGCTTCGACCGGGATGCGGTGCCGCTAGCCGCCCCAGGCGGGGCCGAATCATCGCAGACTTCGGCGTTCTTGTGATGCCGGTCAACAAAAGTGCGGCTTGTCATCCGCGGGCAGGGGGACCACACTTTCCGGATCGACGGCGGGAAACAGGCAATGATTCGGATTGTGCTGGTGGACGATCACGAGCTGGTGCGGACGGGTTTTCGCATGATCCTGTCGCAGCAGCCGGGTATCGAGATCGTCGGCGAGGCGGCGGACGGCGAGCAGGGGCTCAGCCTGATCCGGCGCGCGAATCCCGACGTCGCGCTGGTCGACGTGCATATGCCGGGCCTCTCCGGTATCGAGCTCACCGATCGCGTGCGCAAGAGCAAGCTCGCGACGCGCATCGTGATCCTCACGGTCGTCAACGAGGCGCCGTTCCCGCGGCGGCTGATCGAGGCGGGTGCGAGCGGTTATCTCACCAAAGCCTGCGCGGCCGACGAGCTCGTGCGCGCGGTGCGGCAGGTCGCTGACGGGCGTCGTTATCTATCGCCGGATGTGGCGGAGCTGCTCGCGCTGGGCGCGCTCGACGGCAATACCGCATCGCCGTTCGATGCGCTGTCGACGCGCGAGCTCGATGTCGCGTTGATGCTCGCGCAAGGGCAAGACATGCAGCACATCGCCAAGCACTTGAAGCTCAGCGCGAAGACGGTGGCGACTTACAAGTATCGTCTCTTCGACAAGCTCGGCATCGACAATCCGGTCGCGCTCGCGCATCTCGCGCACTTGCACGGATTGCTCGACAACCGCGCGCGCTCGCTGGCCTGACGAACGCGCGCGCCGCATCAAGCGGCGTTGTCGGATTCCCGCTCGGACGGTTTCGTTTCGGCGGACTCTTCTTGCTTGGCGTGCACGTCCTTGGTGGCGTCTTTCGGCGTCACCGCGGCCGTTTCCAATCGCATCTCAGCGACGGGCGCCGGCACATACGGTTTCGGCGCGGGTGTCGGCGCGGGCTGCATCGTAGCCGGCTGCGAGAGCGGAAGATCGAGCGTGTGACCGCGATCGGGCGATGACGGCTGCGCGCTCGACGGCTGCGTGCTCGACAAGGTCGGCGCCGGTGCAGGCGCACTCATTGAAGGTTCCGTGCGTTCGACGACAGGGCGCGGGGGCGGCGGCGTGAATGCCGGTGTCGAAGGCGCTTCGGAGGCGGCAGGCTTGTCCGCTTCCGGCGACGATGGCGTCGAAGGCACGAACGATGCGCGCGGCTCGCTGTGTGTCGAAACGACAGGGCGCTCTTCGCTCTTCTCTTCTGGCTTGAAGAATGAGGCGGGCGGCGTCACGGCAGGCGCATCGGGCTTCGGGCTCGATTCGCTGCTCGCGATCGGCGGCATCGGTGTCGTCGTGGTGTTCTCAGCCGGCGCCGGCGCCGGCGTCGATGCGACAGCGGGCAGAGCCGCGAGCGGCTTGTACGTCGCTTGCGGTTCCGCGGCAGCGAGCTGCTCGGACGGCGTGTGGGTCGGATACGGTGCAGGCGCAGGTGCGGCCGGTTTTTGCGCGTGCGCCTCGCGGTTGCCGTCCTCGTCATCGAAATCCTTCGATGGCGCGACGTTTTGCGACTGCGGCTCTGCACCGGGTTCGCCAGCCGCGCCTTTGCGGCGGCGGCGTCCACCGCGACGGCCGCGGCGACGCGAACGCAATTCCTCGCGCGTGCCGGCAGTTTCCGAGGCGGATTCTTGCGGCGTTGAGGTGAGCGCGGCGGCGGCAGCGGCACGTTCCGCGTTCGGCGACGTTGCCGCGGGCTGCACAGTTGCAACCGGCGCGGTCACCGATGCCGGCGATTTCGCTTCGGCTGGCGCGCGTTGCGGCTGCGGCTGTTGCGGCGCTGGCTGACGCTGCGGCGCGATGGCCGGCTGCTCGCCGGTGTTGGTGCGCGCTTGCTGGGCTGGACGCTGTTCGTCGCGTCGCGGCTGTTGTTGATTGCGCGGCTGCGATTTCTGTTGCTGCGAGCCGCGCTGATCGCCTTGTCGCGCATCGCGACGCGCGCCTTGCGCATCGCCGCGCTGCGGACGCTGCGATTGCGAGCGATTTGCCTGTTGGCCGCGCTGCTGTTCGCGCCCAGGTTGTTGCGGACGCGCGGCCGTCGCCGGTTTTTGCTGAGTGCTTGCGACAACCGGTGCCGCGGGCTCGCTGCGGAACCAGCCCATCAGGCGCGACAGAAGGCCGCCGGTTTGTGCAGGCGGCTGCTGCGGTTTCGCGGCTACCCGCGCGGCGACAGGCGCCGGTGCGGGTTCGGCAGGTTCGGGACGCTCGGGTGCGGGCGTCGCGCGGACCACGCCGGCGACCGCGGGCTGCTCGGGCTCTTCGCTCGGCCGCATCATCTGCGGCAGCGGCGTCGGCTGCGCCGGCGTCGTGCGCTGGTAGCTCGGCTTGATCTCGTCGCCGACTTCCGATTCGCGCAGGCGCTGGATTTCGAGATGCGGCGTTTCGAGCTTGTCGTCGGCGACGACGATCACGGCGACATCATGCCGCGTCTCGATCTCGGTCAACTGGCGGCGCTTCTCGTTGAGGAGGAAGTTCGCGACCGTCGGCGGCGCCTGCACGAGCACCTGGCCCGTGTTTTCCTTCATCGCGTGCTCTTCGACCAGACGCAAGGCCGACAGCGACAGCGATTCGACGCCGCGAATGCGCGCGTGACCATCGCAGCGCGGACAGACGATCTGCGTCGCTTCGCCGAGGCTCGGACGCAAACGCTGGCGCGACATTTCCAGAAGGCCGAAGCGCGAGATGCGTCCGATCTGCACGCGCGCGCGATCGAGCTTGAGCGCATCGCGCAGTTTTTCTTCGACGTCGCGCTGATGACGCGGCGAATCCATGTCGATGAAGTCGATGACGATGAGACCGCCGGCGTCGCGGATGCGAAGCTGGCGCGCGATCTCGACCGCGGCTTCGCAGTTCGTGTTGAACGCGGTTTCTTCGATGTCGCCCCCCTTGGTCGCTTTCGACGAGTTGATGTCGATCGCGGTCAGGGCTTCGGTGTGATCGATTACGATCGAGCCGCCGGACGGCAGGCGCACCTGGCGCTCGAACGCGTTCTCGATCTGCGTTTCGATCTGGAAGCGCGAGAAGAGCGGGGTGGTGTCCTTGTAGAGCTTCAACTTGCGCAGGTTGTTCGGCATTACCTGCTGCATGAACTCGCGTGCGTCGTTGTAGAGCTCTTCGTGGTCGATCAGGATCTCGCCGACGTCGCCGCGCAAGTAATCGCGCAGCGCACGGATGATGAGCTTGGATTCCTGATAGATCAGGAACGGCGCCGCACGCGACTGTGCGGCTTCGGAGATCGCCTTCCACAGCTGCAGAAGATAATCGAGATCCCACTGCAGCTCTTCGGCGTCGCGGCCCATGCCGGCGGTGCGCACGATCAGGCCCATGTCTTCGGGCAGGTTCAGATGATCGAGCGCGTCCTTGAGATTCTGCCGGTCCTCGCCCTCGATGCGGCGCGAGACGCCGCCGGCGCGCGGGTTGTTCGGCATCAAGACGAGATAGCGGCCGGCGAGGCTGATGAACGTGGTCAGCGCCGCGCCTTTGGTGCCGCGTTCTTCCTTGTCGACCTGGACGACGACGTCCTGGCCTTCCTTCAAGAGCTCGCGGATGGCGGCCTTGTTGTGGTCGACGCCCGCGGCGAAATATTGCCGGGAGATTTCCTTCAGCGGCAGGAAGCCGTGGCGCTCGGCACCGTAGTCGATGAAGCAGGCTTCGAGCGAGGGTTCTACGCGGGTGATGCGACCCTTGTAGATGTTGGCTTTCTTTTGTTCCTTGGAGGGAATCTCGATATCGAGATCGTAAAGCGTCTGGCCTTCCACAATGGCCACTCGCAACTCTTCACGCTGAGTTGCGTTGATCAACATACGTTTCATTGTCGTGTTTCCTTCTGCCGGCGCTCGACTGCCGTCGCGCGCTGCGCGTTTGATCGCGCTGCGGGCGGACGGCGGCAGGAGCGCCTGCCGTTTCTTCTGCCGGCGCATCCGCGCGCCAGCGTTTATGGGGTTGTCGCGTGCCCGGAAACTCTTATCGTCTTTCCGACGGCAAGCAGTCGCCGACTCGAACCGTTACGATGGGCTTCCGGTCCTGCGCAACGCTCCGACGGAGAAATCGTGGGCGGGAGACGGGAGGACGTGACGGACGAGTGCGCTAATGACCGTTCCTCAACTCCCGCGGACGGGGCCGGGAACCGCGCAATACGCACTTGCAGCATATCAGCTCCGGATTGATTTTTTCAATGAAGACACAGACTTCGGCGGGTTTTCGCGACCCGGCCTCCGTTCCGCGCGTGGAAACCGTGGAAGTGCCCGAGGACCGCGACGGCCAGCGCATCGACAATTTCCTGGCCGGGCGGCTCAAGGGCGTGCCCAAGAGCCTGATCTACCGGCTTCTCAGGACCGGCCAGGTCCGGATCAACGGGAAACGGGCCAAGCCGGACGTGCGGGTGGCGGCGGGAGATGCTGTCCGTATACCCCCGGTCCGGACTGCCGAGAAGACCGAAACCGGACCGGCACCGGCCGGGCAGGCCGCCCGGCTCGAAGCCGCGATCCTGCACGAGGACCGCGATTTCCTGGTCATCGACAAGCCGGCCGGCGTCGCCAGCCACGGCGGCAGCGGCGTCAGCTTCGGTGCGATCGAGCTTTTGCGCTCGGCGCGGCCGAAGGATTCGCTGGAGCTGGCGCACCGGCTCGATCGCGATACCAGCGGTGTGCTGGTGTTGGCGCGCAAGCGCTCCGCGTTGACGGCGCTGCAAGCCGAAATCCGTACGGGCCGCGTCGAGAAGCGGTATCTCGCGTTGCTCGAAGGCGCGCTCCCAAAGCAGCGGCTCACGGTGGACGCGCCACTTCGCAAGTTCGTGCTGCAGGGCGGCGAGCGCATGGTGCGCGTCGACGACGAAGGCAAACCGTCGCGCTCGCGGTTTTCGGAAGTCGAACGTTATCCGTTGGCGACGTTGGCCGAGATCGCCATCGAGACCGGCCGCACGCATCAGATCCGCGTGCACTCGGCGCATATCGGGCATCCCGTAGCGGGCGACGAGAAGTATGGCGAGCGCGAGTTCAATCGTCGGATGCGCGAGTTCGGGCTAAAGCGATTGTTTCTGCACGCGGCGCGGTTCGAGTTTTCGATCGGCGAGCGCTCGTATGCGTTCAGTGCGGCGCTGCCGGATGAGTTGAAGCGCGTGCTCGACGCCATGCCCACGTAATCGTCGTCCCGGCGAAGGCCGGGACCCAGTTCTTGTTCGCGCGAGAAAACTGGATTCCGGCCTTCGCCGGAATGACGAAGTAGGGCGGGCTCGTTATTTGGCGCCTGTAACGACGTCTTCGACCTTCGCCGCACAAATGAAATCGTTGAGCGACAGCCCACCGGTATCGTGCGTCGAATACCGCACGACGCACTTCGAATACCCAACTTCCAGATCCGGATGATGATCCTCGCGATGCGCGATCGACGCGACCGCGTTGACGAACGCCATCGTGTGGAAGTAGTCGGCGAAGCGGAATTCCTTGGCGATCGAGCCGCCGTCGCTCGCTTTCGACCAGCCGGATAGCTCCTTCAGATACGCCGCGATCGCGTTGGCATCGACGCCGGCGTCCTTTCCTTTGCGTGGCTGGCAGTGCTGTGAGCGCAGCGATTCGATACTCATGTCGTTTTCCTCGTTCCGTGTTCTGGAAAGTATAGGCGCGTGACCCCAGATCGATTGAGGACTAGAATGGTCCTATATTTTCGCGGGCATCCCTATGATCACGTTGTCTGATACCGCGCAGGAGCATTTCGCCAAGCTCGTCGAGCAGCAAGGCATCGACGGCCTCGGCATTCGGTTGCGCGCGGTCGACGCGGGCACGCCGAAAGGCGATTGCCATCTCGAATTCTGCGAGCCGTCCGATCTCGACGGCAGCGAGTGGGAAATCGAGTGCCGCGGCTTCTCGCTATATGTCGATTCGACGAGCCGACCGTATCTCGACGGCGCCACGATCGACTTCGACCGCACGGAAACCGGCGGACAGCTAACGATCCGCGCACCCGCGCTGCGCGGTACGCCGCCGGATGAAAATGCGAGCATCGTCGAGCGCGTGCGCTATGTGCTCGAGACCGAGGTCAATCCGCAGCTTGCTTCGCACGGCGGGCGCGTGGCGTTGCGCGAAGTCACCGGCGAAGGCGTTGTCGTATTGCAGTTCGGCGGCGGTTGTCATGGTTGCGGCATGGTCGATGCGACGCTGCGCGGCGGCGTGGAACGCACATTGATGCAGCGCGTGCCGGAAGTGACGGGCGTCGCGGATGCGACCGATCACTCGACCGGAGAGAATCCGTACATGAAGCGCCGAACCGCCGCCGGGTGATTTTCCCCTCTCCCGCGTGCGGGAGAGGGTAGGGTTGAGGCACGCCGCGGGAAGGGATCGCGGCGATCGCCGTTCCTACTCGCCTTCGATGTGACCGTGCAGATCGGTCAGCTTGCTCTCGGGCAGGCTCGCGAAATACGCAGCAAGATCCTCGATGTCCTTGTCCGACAGCGTGGTCGCAAACCCACCCATGATCGGGTTCTTGCGCTCGCCTTTCTTGTACTCGTGCAGCGCGTGTGCGAGATAGTCGGCGTACTGGCCCGCGAGGCGCGGGTATTGCGGATCGATCCCGGCGTTGCCGTCCGGACCGTGGCACGCGGCGCACGGGGCCGCTTTGGTCTTGCCGGCATCGACGTCGCCCTTGGCGAACGCGGGACCGGCGAGCAGCAGTGCTGCGAGGGCGAGCGGGGCGGTGAGTTGCTTCATCGCGGACGTCCTGATCATTGAATGCTGGAAAGGTAGGTGGCGATGTCCTTGATGTCCTGCTCGGACAGGCTCTCGCCCTGGGCGCGCATGGTCGGATGCGAGCGTTCGCCTTTCTTGTATTCGGTCAGCGCGGCGATGAGGTATTCGTAGTTCTGGCCGCCGATCTTCGGCACGTGATAGTTCGGATAGGGGTTCTTCCATCCGACGATGCCGTGGCAGCCGGCGCAGGTGTAGACCTTGAGTTTTCCGGCTTGCGCGTCGCCTTTGTCGGCGGCGGCGCAGGGCAGGGCGATCAAGAGGGCGGTGGCTAGCAGCAGCGCTCGGGTCATTGTTCGATTCCGGATTTTTTGGCAACGCGGACGTGAAACCGCCGAAGTATATCGTTTTCCACGCGACACTCGTGAGCCGCATCATCGACGCGCGTGCAACGTGTGTGCATCGCTCGGCGACATTCTCGCGGCTCTTGTGCTCGGCGCAAATCGCATGCGGCGATCTGTCGCAACCAAATGCGCTCTTCGTGCATCTGAAAGGCCGACGTGACTACCGGCTCACGACGTTAAGGGTGTCCGGCGTCATGCTCCGAACCCAGAATATTTGCTGGTCCCCTCTTGCGGTTATCTAGTGATGTAGTTTAGTATAACACTAGATCGATAACACAGGCCGCCGCCCATGCTCCCGACTCGCCTTCCCTCAAGCCCTTCCCGGGTCCGTCGTGCTGCCAGCACGCTGGGTCTGATTGCTCTTTCGGCAGCCTTAGCCGCCTGTTCCGGTGGCGGAGACAAAGCGCCCGGCAAGGACGCCACGGCTCAGGCCGCCATTCCGGTCGAGGTCGCTCCGGCGTCCCATCAGCCGGTTACGGCCAACTATTCCGGCACCGCGACGCTGGAAGCGGTCGGCGATGCGCAGGTCGTCACCAAGACCAACGGCATCATCCTCAAGATCCTCGTCGAGGAAGGCATGCGCGTCGAGAGAGGCCAGCTCCTGGCCCAGCTCGATGACGATGCCGTGCGCAACAAGCTTGCGCAGGCACAGGCCACGTTGAAGAAAGCGCAGGCCGCGTTCGACAAGTCCGAGAAGGGTATTGCCAAGAACCTGATCCCGCGCGCCGACTTCGATCGCGACAAGTTCGATCTCGAAATGCAGCATGCGGTGGTCGACGGCGCCTCGATCGATCTTTCCTACACGAAGATCGTCGCCCCGATCTCCGGCGTGATCGCTAAGCGTTCAGTCAAGGTCGGCAATCTCGTGCAGGCGAACCAGACGCTGTTCCAGATCGTCGACATGGATCCGCTGCAGGCCGTGTTGAACGTGCCCGAGCGCGATCTCGATACGCTCAAGGCCGGTCAGCCCGTCCATCTTCGCGTCGATTCGCTGCCCGAGAAGAATTTCGACGGCATCGTCGCGCGCATCGCGCCGGTGGTCGATGCAACCAGCGGCACGTTCCGCGCGACTTGCGAATTCCGCGATACGACACGCACGCTCAAGCCCGGCATGTTCGGCCGCATCGACGTCATTTACGATCAGCGCCACGACGCGCTTGTCGTGCCGCGCTCGGCGCTGGTCGAGGAAGACGGCGAAAGCTCCGTATTCGTGATCGAGCCTGCGCCGCCGAAGAAGGTGGACGACAAGAACAAGCCGGAACCCGTCAAAGGCAAGCCCGGCGAAGCGGTCGCCGCAGAGAATGCGAAGCCGGCCGTGCCGCTGTTCGTCGCCAAGCGTCGCGTCGTCAAGGTCGGCTATGCCGACGGCGATCGCATCGAAGTGCGAGACGGCATCAAGGACGGCGAGCGCGTAATCACGATCGGCCGCAACGCCGTGCGCGACGGCACCGAAGTGCAGGTGCTCGAGCCCGTGCAAGCCATCGTCAAGGCACCGGAGAAAGCGCAGTGAGCCTACCGGAGCTGGCCACGCGCCGGCGTGTCACCGTCGGCATGCTGACGGTGACGATGGTGCTGTTCGGCCTGATCGGCCTCGCCGGCCTCAAGGTGAATTTGCTGCCGGATCTTTCATATCCGACGCTAACGGTGCGCACCGACTACGAAGGCGCCGCACCGCTCGAAATCGAAAACCTGATCAGCCAACCGGTCGAAGAAGCGGTCGGCGTGGTCAAGAACGTGCGCAAGGTGCATTCGGTCTCGCGCACGGGCGAATCCGACGTTGTGCTCGAGTTCGCCTGGGGCACCGACATGGACATGGCGAGCCTCGAAGTGCGCGACAAGCTCGACACGCTGCAGCTTCCGCTCGAATCGAAGAAGCCGCTGTTGCTGCGCTTCAATCCGTCGACCGATCCGATCATCCGGTACGGTCTTACGACCGATCCTTGCGCGACGCCGGCCGCGGCGGGCGCCGCTCCTGCGAAAGACTGCGCGCCGACGGCCGTGAGCGAAATTCAGCTGAAGCAGCTGCGCCGTTTCGCCGACGATGATCTCAAGAAGCGCATCGAGCCGGTCACCGGCGTTGCCGCGGTCAAAGTCGGCGGCGGTCTCGAGGACGAGATCGATGTCTCGATCGACCAGCAGCAGCTCGCGCGGCTCGGCATCGACATCAACGAAGTCATCACGCGCCTCAAGAACGAGAACGTCAACGCATCCGGTGGGCGCATCGACGAAGGCAGCCAGCGCTTCCTCGTGCGCACGATCAATCAGTTCAAGAATCTCGACGAGATGCGCGAGCTCCTGGTCAAGGTCGACGGCAACGTGCCGATCCGCCTGAAGGACATCGCGACCGTCACGCAAGGCTACAAGGAACGCGAAGGCATCGTGCGCATCGACGGCCGCGAGGCGATCGAGCTTGCGATCTACAAGGAAGGCGATGCGAACACGGTCAGCGTCGCTACGGCCGTCAACGCGCAAGTAGAGAAGCTCAAGGATTCGCTGCCCAAAGGCGCCAAGCTCTCGACGATCGAGGATCAATCGATCTTCATCGAGCATGCGCTCAGCGAAGTGAAATTCGATGCGCTCCTCGGCGGCGTGCTCGCGATCCTGATCATCTTCTTCTTCCTCGGCCACGCATGGAGCACGTTCATCATCTCGCTCTCGCTGCCGGTGTCGCTGATCGCGACGTTCTTCTTCATGGGGCAGCTGCATCTCTCGCTCAACGTGATGTCGCTCGGCGGCCTCGCGCTCGCAACCGGCATGGTCGTCGACGATTCGATCGTCGTGCTGGAAAACATCGCGCGCCTGCGCGAAAAAGGCGCGTCGATCCTCGAAGCCGCAGTGCGCGGCACGGCCGAAGTCGGCATGGCGGTGACTGCATCGACGCTGACGACGGTGGCGGTGTTCTTCCCGCTCGTGTTCGTGCAAGGCGTTGCCGGCCAGCTCTTCCGCGACCAGGCGCTGACGATCACGTTCGCGATGCTGATCTCGCTCGTCGTCGCGATGACGCTGATCCCGATGCTCGCGTCGCTGCGCGGCCGCGCGCCGCTCGCGTATCGCGAGGAAACGCCCAAGCCCGCGCGCCCGCTGCCGAAGCAGAAAGTGCTGCGCGGCATCGTGCGCGTGTTCCGCGCGATCGGAAGCTTCTTCTTCCAGATTATGCCGCGCGCGCTGATCTGGCTCGTCGCGATCGTCTCGGCGTTTGCGGGCAAGTATCTCGGCCGTTTCCTGCGCTTCGTCGGACGCATCGTCACCGCACCGTACGATCGCGCGGCCGCGTTCTATCACCGCTCGCTGCCGAGTGCGCTTGCGCATCCGTGGCGCGTGCTCGGTTTCGCGGCAGTGACGTTTGCGCTCAGCCTCGCGCTGGTGCCGACGCTCGGCCTCGATCTGATCCCGCAGCTCGCGCAGGGTCGCTTCGATATGACCGTGACGTTGCCGCCCGGCACGCCGCTCGCGGACACCGACAAGCTCGTCGGCGAAATTTCGTCGCGGCATGCGAACGATCCCGGCGTCGAATCGATTTATGGTGTCGCCGGCGCCGGCACGCGTCTCGATGCGAACCCGACCGAATCGGGCGAGAACATCGCGCGCCTTTCGATCGCGCTCACCAACGGCGGCAGCAAAAGGATCGAAGCGTCCGAAATCGATCGCCTGCGTGAAGGCATGGCCACGCGCGCGGACACGGAAGTGAAGTTCGCGCGCCCGCAGCTTTTCAGCTTCTCCGCACCGCTCGAAGTCGAAATCCGCGGCTACGATCTCGAATCGCTGGCGAAGGCGGGCCATCGTTTGGGCGAGCTGATGAAGAGCTCGTCGCGCTTCGCCGATATCAAGTCGACCGTCGAAGGCGGCTATCCGGAAATCCAGATCCGCTTCGATCAGGATCGCGCCGCGGCGCTCGGCCTCACGACACGCGACATCGCCGACCGCATCGTGCGCAAGGTCAAGGGCGAAGTGGCGACACGCTACGATTTCCGCGATCGCAAAATCGACGTGCTCGTTCGCTCGCGCCTGTCCGATCGCGGCAGCGTCGATGACATCAAGAACCTCGTCGTCGGCTACATTCCACAGAATTCGACTGCATCGAACACCTCGTCGACCGGTTCGAGCGCGTCGGGCGTCACCGGCAGCACGAATTCGACCAACTCGAACGGCGGCAGTACGACAACCGCATCGGAAACCGCGCGCACCAGCAACGATACGCCCGTGCGTCTTTCCGCGGTCGCCGACGTGCTCGCGACGGAAGGCCCGAGCGAAATTCATCGCATCAGCCAGGAGCGCGTCGCGATCGTGTCGGCGAACCTGCGCTACGGCGATCTCGGCAGCGCAGTCGCGGAAGTCAACGACATCGTCGCGAAGAATCCGCTCGCGGCCGGCGTCAAGGTGCGCGTCGGCGGCCAGAGCGAAGAGCTCGATTCGTCGGTGAAGTCGCTGGTGTTCGCGCTCGGTCTTGCGATCTTCCTGGTCTATCTCGTGATGGCTTCGCAGTTCGAATCGCTGCTGCATCCGTTCGTGATCATGTTCTCGATCCCGCTCGCAGCAGTCGGCGCGGTGTTGGCGCTGAAGCTCACGAACTCCGCGATTTCGGTGGTCGTCTTCATCGGTCTCATCATGCTGGTCGGTATCGTCGTCAAGAACGCGATCGTGCTGATCGATCGCGTGAACCAATTGCGCGAAGCCGGCGTGCCCAAGCGCGAGGCTCTTGCGCAAGGCGCCGAGTCGCGCTTGCGGCCGATCATCATGACGACACTGTGCACGCTGATCGGCTTCTCGCCGCTTGCGATCGGCGTCGGCGAAGGCGCCGAGGTGCGTGCGCCGATGGCGTTGACCGTGATCGGCGGTCTCGCCGTATCGACGCTGCTGACGCTCGTCGTCATCCCGGTCGTCTACGATCTTCTCGATCGCCGCGGCGACGCTTGGTATCAGGCGCGCGGCGAACGCCATCGTGCAAGAGCTGCGGCGCGCGCATCGGGTGGTGCCGAGCCGGAGGTGGAACCCGTATGACGATTGCCGAGCTCAGCCTCAGACGTCCCGTCACCGCGATCATGTTTTTCGTGTCGATGGTCGTGATCGGCCTGATCGCGGCCGTCCGGCTGCCCCTCGAGCAATTCCCGAGCATCGATGCGCCGTTCCTGTTCGTGCAGATTCCGTACGCAGGCTCTACGCCGACCGAGATCGAACGCACGATCACGCGGCCGGTCGAAGAGGCGCTCGCGACTCTGCCCGGCGTCAAGCGCATGAACTCGACGTCGGACGCCGAGAGCGCGCAGATCTTCATGGAGTTCAAGTGGGGCGAGAACGTCGCGATCAAGGCCGTGCAAGCGCGCGAGAAGATCGATTCGGTACGCGCGGATCTGCCGACCGATCTGCAGCGCTACACCGTGCAGAAGTTTTCGACGTCGGACGAGCCGATTCTGAAGCTTCGCGTCGCGAGCGACAGCGTCGAGCTTGCGAACGCGTATGAATTGCTCGATCGCGAGATCAAGCGTCCGCTTGAGCGGATTCCCGGCGTCGCGCGCGTCGATCTCACCGGCGTCGGTGAGCCTGAAGTGCAGATCGAGCTCTCGTCGGATCGCCTCAGCGCGCACAACGTCAACCTCAACGATCTCTATACGCGCTTGCAGGCGGCGAATTTTTCGCTCTCCGCCGGGCAGATCAGCGCCGGCGGCTCGCGTTTTCGCGTGCAGCCGCAAGGACAGTGGACGAGCCTCGACGACATCCGCGCGATTCCGCTCGATGCAAAGGGCTTGAAGCTCGGCGATATCGCAACCGTCGCATTCCGCCCTGCGCGATTGAACTACGGCCGCAGTCTCGATCAGCATCCGGCGATCGGCTTCGATATCTTCCGCGAGCGCAACGCGAACCTCGTCGATGTCGGCACGCAGGTGATGCAGCAGGTCGAGCGCATCCAGCACGCGCCGGAGCTCACCGGCATCCGCGTGTTCCTGATGGACAACCAGGCCGACAGCGTGACGAGCTCGCTGCGCGAGCTCGGCAAGGCCGGGCTCGAAGGCACGCTCCTGTCGGTGCTGGTGCTGTTCTTCTTCTTGCGCGACTGGCCGTCGACGCTGATGGTGTCGCTCGCGATTCCGATTTGCCTCGTGATCACGCTCGGCTGCATGTATTTCTTCGGCATCAGCCTCAACGTGCTATCGATGATGGGGCTTTTGCTCGCGGTCGGCATGCTGGTCGACAACGCGGTCGTCGTCGTCGAAAGCATCTATCAATATCGCGAGAAGCATCCGGACAAGCCCTGGTACAGCGCAGTGCAGGGCACGCAGGCCGTCGGTGTCGCGATCGCGGCCGGCACGTTGACCAGCGTCATTGTCTTTCTGCCGAACATCTTCGGCGAAGCGAACAACATCTCGATCTTCCTCGCGCAGGTCGCGATCTCGATGTCGATCGCGCATCTCGCATCGTGGCTGGTCGCGGTCAGCCTCGTGCCGATGCTGTCCTCGAAGCTGCCGCCGCCGAAATTCCTCGGCAAGGAAAACGCGATCTCGCGCCTGCGCGAACGCTACGGGCGCATCGTCACGTGGACATTGAATCATCGCCGCTGGACCGCGCTCGGCGTGCTCGCGCTCTTCCTCGCCAGCCTGGTGCCGATCATGCTGACGAAGAAGGATATGTTCGATTCCGGCGAATCGCGCCGGTTGTATTTGCACTACGAGCTCAATGCGAACTATCGCCTGCAGGATCTCAAACCTGCCGTCGATATCGTCGAGGACTTTCTGCACAAGAATCGCGAGCGCTTCGAGATCAAGTCGACCTATACCTGGTTCTCGGAGCAGGGCGAAGCGCAAACGACGATCCTCCTCACCGACGCGGATAAAGGCAAGCGCCAGGCCGGCGACATCAAGGAAGAGATCCGAAAGGAAATGCCGCAGGTCGCGGTCGGCAAGGTGAGCTTCGATCGCGGCGGCAGCGACAGCAACGCCGGCGTCGACATCTCGCTGATTGGCGATTCGATGGATCAACTGCGCGAGCTTTCGGGCAGCGTCGTCGGCGTGCTCTCGCATCTGTCGACCTTGCGCGACGTGCGCACCGAGAAAGGCAACGGCGATCGCGAGGTCGCAACGCAAGTCGATCGCATCCGCGCGAAGAGCTACGGCTTCGATGCGCAGGCGGTCGCGAGCTACATCCAGATTGCGCTCCGCGGCATGCCGCTCAAGGATTTTCATGCGGGCGATCGGCAGCTGCCAGTATGGCTGCGCTTCCAGAATGCGGATACGCAGAGCCTCGCCGGTCTTTCGGATTTCAAATTGCGCGCACCGGACGGCACGCAGATTCCCCTCCTGTCGCTGATGCGTGCCGATGCGCGCGATACGCCGTCGGCGATCCAGCGCGTCGATCGCATGACTGCGCTCAAGATCACCGCGAACCTCGGCGACGGCAAGACGATGCCCGATGCGCGCAAAGAGATCACCAACGCGATGAACGCTGTCGCGCTGCCGCCGGGCTACCGCTGGAGCTTCGGCGAAGGATTCAACCGCGACGAAGACGCCGGCAAGCAGATGCTGTTCAACACGCTGATCGCGCTGGTGCTCGTCTATGTCGTGATGTGCGCGATGTTCGAGTCGATGATCTTCCCGGCCGCGATCCTCACCACGTTCATCTTCTCGGTGTTCGGCGTCTTCTGGCTCTTCTGGCTCACCGGCACGACGTTCTCGATCATGGCGTTCATCGGTATTCTGATTCTGATGGGCGTGGTCGTGAACAACGGTATCGTGATGATCGTGCACATCAACCAGCTCCGACACGAGGGCCATTTGCGCAACGAGGCGTTGATCCTCGGCGCGAAGGAGCGCCTGCGTCCCGTGCTGATGACGATGGCAACCGCGATCCTCGGCATGCTGCCGCTCGCGATCGGCGGTGCGGAAGCGTGGAGCGACGGTCCGCCGTATTCGCCGATGGCGCGTGCGATCGCCGGTGGCCTCACGTTCTCGACGATCGTCACGCTGCTCGCGCTGCCGTGCATCTATTCGCTGCTCGACGATGCGCGCGTGTGGGTGCGCCATGTGTTCCGCGATGCGCGCGAAGGGCGCATCGTGCGGCGTCCGGAGCAGGTCGCGGCGCTGACGGCCGGCATCGCACCGCCGCACTGACGCATATCCTCGTCATTCCCGCGAAAACGGGAATGACGGAACTAGCGGCGGAGCAAAATCTTCAGCAGCCGCTGAAACGTCGCTCCGTACGGCGGATTGAACAAGCGAATCGCATTCAAGCGCGCCTGCCGCATCACCGGCGTCATGCGCGAGAACGTGCGGAATCCCGCTTCGCCGTGATACGCGCCCATGCCAGACGCGCCGACGCCGCCGAACGGCAAGCCATGCTGGGCGATATGGAGGATCGTGTCGTTGACGGTCACGCCGCCTGCGTGCGTGCGCTCGAGGATGCGCTTTACGGTCGCCTCGTCATTGTCGAAGACATAGAGCGCGAGCGGATGCGGGTGCGTGCCGATGTATTCCAATGCGTCGTCGACTGTGTCGTAAGGGACCAGCGGCAGCAGCGGCCCGAAGATTTCCTGCTGCATGACTTGCATGCGATCGTCGACATTCGTGAGCAGCGTCGGCGCAAACACGCGCGAGCTTTCGCTGCCCAGCACATGCAATGCCGCGCCGGCCGCAGCCGCTTCGTCGCGCAACGCGGCAAGCCGGCGGAAATGACGATCCGTCGCGACGCTCGCGTACTGTGCGTTGGCGGACAACTCCGGATAGAACTGCGCGACGAGCTTGCGCGACAGCTCGACGAAATCGCCGATGCGTGCGCGCGGCAGCAGCACGTAGTCGGGCGCAATGCAGGTCTGGCCCGCGTTCATCAGCTTGCCGATCAGAATGCGCTCGACCGCGTGCTCGAAGCGCGCGCCCGGACCGACGATCGCCGGCGACTTGCCGCCGAGCTCGAGCGTCACCGGCGTCAGGTTCGCAGCAGCCGCGCGCATGACCTCGCGACCGACCGCGGTCGAGCCGGTGAAAAGGAGATGATCGAACGGCAGCGCGGCGAACGCGCGCGCGACGTCGGTGTCGCCGTTGACGACAGAGACTTCGTCGTCACGGAAATAGCGTGCTACGAGCTCGGCGATGAGCGCCGAAAAGCGCGGCGTCAGCTCCGACATCTTCACCATCGCGCGATTGCCCGCGGTGAGCGCGTCGATCAATGGCCCCGCGGCCAGATACAGTGGGTAGTTCCACGGCACGATGATGCCGACCACGCCGAGCGGCTGCGGCACGATCGCGATGCGCGCCGGCAGAAACCAGAAGTTCGCCCACCGGCGACGCGCATGCATCCAGCGATGCCCGTGCTTGAGCGCGTGGCGGACGCCGGAGACGCTCGGAAAGATCTCCAAGAGATCGGTTTCCTCCGCGGGGCGCCGGCCGAAATCCTCGGCAATCGCGGCGGCGATCGCAACGCGGTTGTCGAGCATCAACGCTTCGAGCGCGCGCAAGCGCGTTGCTCGCGCCGGCCACGCGGGTACGGGATCTTGCGCCTGCGCGGTACGCATCCGATCGAGCACCTGTCGAAGCGGCGCCGCGACATCCGGCGCGATCGGCGGATGCGCGGGCTGTGCGTTCACGGCAGCGTATCGATCGCTGCGGCGAGACCGCGTTCGAGGCGCGCATCGAGCGCAGGCGAGGGCGCGTGCGCGAGCTCGGTCCAGCGCACGAGCAATTCGGCAAGCTCGTGTTGCGGCGTCGCGGCGGATGCGCCGCGCATGCGCGCGGAAAGTCGATCGATCTGCAGCGCACGACGCAGATCCAGATCCTCGCGCGGTGATTCCGCGCCGGCGAGGATTTCGAGGCGCACGAGAATATCGCGCGCGTCGTCCGTATTGTCTTCATCGCCGGCTGCGGTCCCGCTCATCGCAGCTTCGAAGCGAGCCAGGAGCGCCGCAGTCGCGATGTTCGCCGCGGGCGCCGCGTCCCATGCCACGCGCAATGCGTCGGGTGTTTCCTGTTGAGTCTCGGCGCGTCGGCACAGGCGATAACGTTCGAGCCACGCGGCGTACGGTGCGCGCCGCGACGCGCGCTCGCGCTTCGCGCCGGCGTCGCGGACCTGCGATTGCGCTGCGCGGAAGCGGCGGATCAAAGATTCCTCGCGCACGTTCAGCGCATCCCACGCCGCTTCGATGCGGCTCGTCGCGGAGCGCGCTGGCGGCTCGTCGGCGCGCGCGAGCGTTTCGAGATCGGCGCACAACGTTTCGGCCTGCGTTCGCGATTCCGCATCGCGCACATTGCGCTGCGCACGTTCTTCGTCGAGCTTGCCGAACACCGCGTCGAGCGCGCCGCGGAATGTTTTCCATTGCGTCTGATCGCGATCGCGCCGGCCGATGCCGGCTTCGCGCCAGCGCTGCTGCAATGCGCGCGCGGCGGCAGGCGCGCCACGTTTCTGTTCCGCCGACGCGAGCGCTTGCGCTTCGGCGATCAAGCTCGCCTTGGCGCTTTCCACCGTCGAGTGATGCTGAGCGATACGCGCATCGAGCGTCGTCAGCGCATTCTTGAGGTTTTTCGCAAACTTCTTGCGATCGTGCGGATCGACACGGTCGAGGGCGCGCAGGCATTCGACGACGTCACGTCGCGTTGTTGCGATCAGCGTCCAGTCGCTGCTGTCCTCGGGAATTTCCTGCACGCGCTTGAGCGCCGCGTCGATCGTTTGCGCATGCGATTTGCGCAGCTCCTGGCGCTTGCGGAAATACGATTTCGCGGGCTCGATCGCGTGGCGGCATGCGGCGTGGAAGCGCCGCGACCAGCCGTGCGTCTGATCGCCTGCGGCGTGGCCTTCGATCGCATCGAGCTTGGACCATTCGGTCTGCGCCTCGCGCACGCGCGTCGCGACCGCGTCGGGATGCAGGCCGCTTCCGGTCAGCGCTTCGACCGCTTCGCACAATTGCCGCCGGCGCTGATTGTCGCTCCAGTGCTGCCAGCGGCTGAGCTCCGCGTACCGACGTTCGGTGTCGGCGAGGCGATGCGCCATCGAGCGCGGCAACGGATCTTTCGAGGCCTTGCGCAGCTTGCCGAGCTCGGTGTGCGCGGCATGTGCCTGCGTGGCGTTGCCGTCATTGACCGCCGCTTCGAACGCGAGGAAGACGCTTTCGATGCGATCGATGCGTTCCTGGCGCTGCTGTAGTTCGCGGTGCTTGTCCACCTTGGCCGCGGTCACGGACGCTTCGAAGCGCGCGTTCGCGATCAACGGGTCGGCCGGCGCCGTGTCTGCATTTTCGTTCGCCGCTTCGGTGACAACCGCGTCCTGCACGGGTTCGTTCGCGGCTTCGGCGGGGGCATCGTCGGGCACCACCGGGATCGGCGCGACGCGCACTTCGCGCGAAGTCGCGAGCAGCGCGCGCGCGGCGTTGTAGCGAGCCTTCAGCGCTTCATCCGCGGTCGGTTCCACCGCTGCCCACTGCATGGCGACTTCCGCTTCGGCGCTTTCCGTCGATGGCACGCGTACCATTTGCTCGAGCCGCTCGCACAGCAAACGTGCGCGCGCATTCGCCGTGTCGTTGTCGCCGCGTGCGATGCGCAACGCTTCGGCGCGCTCGCGGGCGCGGCGGCTGACGGTCTTGTCGGTCTTGCGCGTGCGCTCGGCGAGCCGCTCGAGCAGCGCTTCGTCGTCGATGCGTTCGAGCGCGGCGAGCCGAAGCGCCGGTGTCGCGTCGCCGGTCGCGCGTTCAGCGAGCAGCGATGCGCGGTTCACGCGCGCGAGCGCGGCCGAGCGTAGCTCATCGTCGTTCGCGCTGCGTGCGATGTGCTCGATCAGCGCGGTGTCGTCTTGCGCGCGCAAGAGGCGCAGGCACTCGGTCGGCGTGGGCGATCGCGGATGCGTGCCGGCGAGAAGTTCGAACCAGAGCTTGCGCGCTTCGCCACGTACGCCGGCATCGGTGTCTTCCTGCGCCAGGCGTTGCGTGAGCGCGGGGTCGGCCAGCCGCTTCAGCGCGGCGGTGCGCACGCCGGCGTCGGGATCTTCGCGCGCGATGCGCGGCAGGCTCGCGATGAGCTCTGCGTCGTCGTCGCCGGCGACTCCAGCACGCCGCTCGGCGGCTTCCTTGGCTTGCCAACGCGGTTTGTTGAGGAATCCAGGCAACTTCATGAGTGGGCTCGAACGACAGTGCTCGAACGCGCGAATGCGTTCGTCAGAAGAGGCTCTTTACGATGTGAAAGCCGGCGAGATATTCGCCGACCATCGTGCCGAGATTGGTCAGCATGAACACCAACAATGTGCGCGAAACGCGGTTTTTCCACCAGCCGGTCCAATGCACGACGTCGTCGCGCAGCGCATCGAAATCGGCGACGCGCGGACGGTGCAGCCACAATTCCGTCGCCGCGCTGACCGCGCCGGACGGCACGCCGGGCCGAAACGGCTTCAGCGGCGCGACGATGAACGCCGCGATCACGCTCAACGGATGACCGCCGCCGGCGAGCGCGCCCAGAGCGGCGCAACCGCCGGTGAACAGCACCCAGTCGCGCAGTGCATCGGCACCGAGATTCGCGCCGCGACTGAACGCGATGCCGATCGCGAGCGTGACGACCACCAGCAATCCGATCGCGATCCACTTCGGCCACGGCGATGCCGGCGGCGTCACCGAGAGCTTCTCGCGGAGCGGCTGCGCGGGCTCGATCTGCTCGGCGAGCTCGCGCTGGATGCCGGCGAGATGGCCCGCGCCGATCACGACGAGCACGCGCTTGACCGGATTGCGCACCGCTTCGTCGCGCAGGCTCGCCGTCATGTAGTGATCGCGCTCGGCGATCAGCGCCTCGTACAGCGGCGGCGATTCGCGTGCGAATTCGTTGAACATGCTGCCGAGGAGATCGCCTTGCTTGAGCTTCTCGATCTCATCTTCGCTGACTTCCTCGCGGGTCAGGAGACTCGCGCCGAGCCCGCCGATGATGCCGAGCCGATCGAAGAATCCGACGCTGCGATACGCGCGCTTCAACGTGACGCCGACTTCGCGGTCGATCAGCCAGACCGGAAGATTGCGCGCTTCGGCGCCGTCGATCGCGGCTTTCATCTCCGCGCCGGGCTCGATGCCGAACTGCTCGGCGAGGCGGCGCTGGAATGCGGACAACGCAAGATTCGCGGCGACGAGCCCGGCCTTGCCTTGGCGGATCACTTGAAAAAGATCGAGATCGCGAAACGCATCGGGATTGCGCAGCGAGCGGAAACGCGATTCGCAAAGCTCGACGGCGACCGCGTCGAACGGTTCGCTTTCGAGCATCGTGCGCACGGCTTCGGCGCTCGCGCGCGATACGTGCGCGGTACCGAGCAGCACGTATTCGACGTTGCCGCGGCGCACACGCGCGACGGGTTGTCCCGACAGCGCGTCGGCCGTCTCGACGGAAGAAGGAGTGGAATCAGCCATTGGATTCAGTCGCGGAAACGCTTGAGCAGATCGCCATAGGCGTCGATGCGCCGGTCGCGCAGGAACGGCCAGATGCGCCGCACGCTTTCGCTGCGCGCAAGATCGATGTCGGCGATCAAGAGCTCGCGGCCATCGACACCGGCGCGCGCGAGGAATTCGCCTTGCGGGCCCGCGACGAAACTCGATCCCCAGAACTGGATGCCGCGGCCGCCATCCGGCGCGGCTTCGAAGCCGGTGCGATTGCAGGCGAGCAGCGGCAGTCCGTTCGCGACCGCGTGGCCGCGCTGCACAGTGATCCAGGCGTCGCGCTGGCGATCTTTCTCGTCCTGCGCATCGTTCGGATCCCAGCCGATTGCGGTCGGGTAGAGCAGAAGATCGGCGCCGGCGAGCGCCATGAGCCGCGCGCCTTCCGGATACCACTGATCCCAGCAGACGAGAAGCCCGAGCTTTCCGACCGAGGTTTCGATCGGATCGAAGCCGAGATCGCCCGGCGTGAAATAGAATTTTTCGTAGAACGCAGGATCGTCCGGGATGTGCATCTTGCGATACACGCCGGCGATCGCACGCGACCGATCGAATACGACGGCGGTGTTGTGATAGAGACCGGCTGCACGGCGCTCGAACAGCGAAGCGACGACGACGAGCTTCAGCTCTTCTGCAAGCTTGCCGATGCGCTCGGTGCTCGGGCCGGGAATCGGCTCGGCGCGGTCGAACTCATCGACGCTTTCGTGCTGGCAGAAGTACGGGCCGTTGTGGAGCTCTTGCAGCAGCACGAGCGCAGCGCCGGCCTTCGCGGCTTCGGAGAGGCCCGTTTCGATCGCATCAAGATTGGCTTGCGGGCTGCCGCGGTCGGTTTCCTGCAGCAGCGCGACTTTGAGGGTGCGGGACTTCATCCGCGTATTGTCGCAGGGTGTCGCGCGGATGTCGCATATCGGCGTCCCGGGAGTGTGCGGGGCCTCTCATTCGGGAGGCCCCGCGTATGTTCGAGCTACGACAAGCGGTTACGGTCCTTCGAAATCATCCTGAAAGATTACGTCGCTGTAGACATAGTTGACGCACGGCGAGAATTCGGAGGTGTCGCCTGAGGGTCCGCGCGCAATCGTGGTGATCGCTTTGTCGGCGAGTCCGCCCGACGCAACCGCAACCTCGAAATTCGCCGAGCTGTAAAGGCCGGGGAGCGGCGATACCGGCGTGGTCACGGTCGACTGGCCGATCAGCTTCTGTCCTTCGCCGTAGCCTGAGCCGTCGCAGCTGTCCGACGCATAGATTTCGATGGCGTACGTGCGTTCGGGCAACGAGGTCAATACGCCGCGCACCGTGCCGTTATAAAAGCCGCCGCCGGCGCTGCCGATCAGCGGGAAGTTCGGCACGCCGTCCGTATTGATGCCGCCGCTGTCGTTCGGCGTGACGCCGTCGCGGCCGATATCGATGCCGAGCCCGCCGTTGCGATAGATGGCGTTTTGGACCAGAGCGTTGCCGTTCGCACCGTTTTCCTCGGCGTATCCGAAGCCGTTGCCGGCGATGCGATTGCCATTGAGGACGTTGCCGTCGGCGCCGGCCTGCATCAACACGCCATGAACGCCGTTGCCGACCAGAATCTCCGAGCCCAACGGCGGCGTCAGACAGCTGGAGCAGCGGCCGATCTGATTGCCGACAAGAATGTTGTCGTCAGCGCCGCTCTTCAGCACGACGCCGTCGCCGGCATTGCCGCTGATCCAGTTGTTCAGGACGAAATTGCCGGTCGCCACGCCGAGACTGACGCCGGTGCCATTGCCGTCGGCGCTGATGCCGCTTGGCTTGAGGCCGATGAAGTTGTTGATGAGATAAATGTGCGCCGGCTGTGTCGTCATGGCGCCGATGTCGATCGCCGACGCGCTGGCGCTGTTGAACACGTTGCCTTGCTCGGGGTCCCAGCCGCCGATATAGCTTTCGTGAGTGCTGAAACCGATGATGATGCCGTTCTGCAGCACGTTCAGTTGCACGGGATTCGAATTGGGCCCGATCGCGCCGCCGAACTGGTTGCCGGTGATCTGATGGCCGCTGCCCGCGAGCAGGGTAATAGCCGCGGCACCGGTATTGAATGTCGTGCCGCCGAATCCGACGCCGGACACGTCGAGGCTGACATCCGCGCCGAGCGGCACGCGCAGCAGCGTCAAGATCTCCTGATTGCCCCAGATGCCGACGCAGATCGTGCGGGCTTGCGGCGCACCGCGAACGCTGCCGCTCTGGCTGTAGCCTTCGATGCGCACGCTGTCGGTGATGTCGGGCAATCCCTGACCCTGGAACTGGAAGATCACCTGCGGGCAATTGCCCGGAATCGCGAAGCGGATGATCTGCACGTCCGGCAATGTGTTGGACTGTTCGATTGCGGCGGCGAGCGACCCGGCGCCGGCCGGTGCGGTATTGCTGACGATGAGAATGGTCGCATTCGATTGATCGGTCTCCCATGGGCCGCGATCGACACCGGCTCCGATGACGCGCGGGTTGCCTACGATGTCGGTGCCCGGCAGGCCGCCGGTCGGCGGATTGGCACCGCTGTCGACCGCCGGCGAGGTAAGGAGAAGGCGGTAATCGCCGTTCGCAGCGTCGACGAATTGCGGATCCAGCGCGTCGTTGCCGATGTCGATCGACGGAAGCGCGTCGTATGCGGTGCAGTCGAGCGTGTTGTGACGCACGTGCAGCGCGGCGGCGGGAGTATCCCGCACCTCCAAGCCGCAGCCGCCACCCCAGAAGATGTTGTTGTCGATATCGACGGGCGCATTCTGAGCGCCGTCGCCGTCGATGCAAAGACCGGTACCGCCGTTGCGCGCGAATGTGCTTTGCACGACGGCGACGGCCTGATCTGCAGCGTAGAGGGCGACGGCGCACTGGGTTGTCGCGTTGTCGACCACGACGACCTGCCTTAAAGTCACATCGGCGTCGAAGAACGATAGCAAGGCGAGAGGCTCGGATGGGCCGGCCCAGCCGGGCCGCGTCAAGCCGCCGGATTGTTCTATGCGCACGCGATCGAACGTCCAAAGGCTGTCGCCCGAGAACGCATCGCCGGTAGATTCGATGTAGGCGCCATAGCCGTAGCCGCGCAGCGTGATCGATTTCATCAACACATCGCCGTCGATCCATACATCGAAGGCGTACGCGCCGCCGATCGTGACCGGATGAAAGACGGTCGATGCGGGATCGAGCGAACGTCCGGCCTCGGAGCAGGTGCCGTCCGCGTAACCGCCGACGATTGTCAGATCATGATCGATATCGTCAGCGAATGTGCCGCCTTCGATGCCGAACGTCAGGTAGTCGCCGCGCACAACTTTGATGAGCGTGTCATCGTCACGCGCCGAGTTCAGCGCCTGCTCGAAGCTTGCCGTGTTGTTGACGCACCAGACGTTGTCGGCCTTCGCGAGCGGAGCGGCGATGACGAACAGCACGGCGCCGACCCACCGATACAGTGGAAGGATGCTGTCGGTGGATCGGCGTCGCGCCGAAACGGTGAAAGAGCGGGTCGTAGCAGACATGGCAGGCCTCATCGCAGGAGTCGTCACCTGGATCAATCCTGCAAATGCGGCAAAGCGAACGTCGCCGGGCCGACTGAGGCGGCGATGCGCCTTCGGCCACTAAAAACTCAGAAAGAACCGCAGATCAGGCCAGCGCGCCGGCCGGCACCTGCATCGTGAGGCAATGCACGCTGCCGTTTTGCCAGATCAGCGGCCGCGCATCGATCTGCACGACTTCGCGCCCCGGGTGCGCCTCGGCTACGATTTTTGCTGCAGCCGCATCGGCAGGATCGCCGTACGCGGGCATCACGACGCCGCCGTTGACAACGAGATAGTTCGCGTACGACGCCGCAAGCCTGCGGCCTTCATCGACGATCGCCTTCGGCCACGGCAGCGCGTGCAATCGATACGGCTGACCTTTCGCGGTGCGCAGCGCGGTGAGCTCTTCGCGCATCCGAGCGAGCTCGTCGTAGTGCGGATCGGCCATGTCGTCGCACGCCTGGAACACGATCGCGTTGTCGGGCGCGAAGCGCGCCAGCGTATCGATGTGCGCGTCGGTGTCGTCGCCTTGCAGATAGCCGTGATCGAGCCACAGCACGCGTGTCGCGCCGAATGCGTCCACGAGAAGCCTCGTGACTTCCTCGCGCGTCATGTTGGGATGGCGCTGATGCAGGCAGCGCCAGGTCGTCAGGATCGTGCCCTTGCCGTCGGACTCGATCGCGCCGCCTTCAAGCGCCCAATCGATGCGCTGATGCGCCGACACGCGAAAAAGGCCACGCGAAACCATCGTCTCGACCAATCGATCGTCGCGATTCGCCTCGAACTTTCCGCCCCAGCCGGTGAAGCGGAAATCCAAAAGACGAAAATCGATGCCGTTGGTCAGCGTGATCGGACCCGAATCGCGCAGCCACGTGTCGTCGTATTCCGCCTCGACATAGCGCACGCGCCCCTCATCGACGCCAGCCTCGTCGAGCCGACGCGCGACATGCTCGCGCACGGACGTATCCGCAACGCAGACGAGCAGCGGTTCGAACTTCGCGATCGCGCTCGCAAGGCCGACATACGCATCGTCGATGGCATCGAAACGAGGCGCCCAGTCCGTTCCTTCATGCGGCCAGGCAATGATGACCCCGGCCTGCGCTTCCCATTCGGCGGGCAGGCGGAAACGGACTCGGCTCATCGGTTCTCTAGGTCTGAGGAGCGGGACCCGAGTCGACCACGCTGTGGATCACCCGGTTGCGCTCGAAGTAAACGGTGTAGCCGTTATACCGCCAACGGTTGATCGGCGGATGACGCGGCGCGTCGCCGCCGGCGGTGGGGAGCTTGTCGACCGGGGCGCCGAAGCGCTTTTCGACTTGGGCCATGGACATGCCGCGGCGGGGAAGGTCGGAAGTGCTGCGGCCGTTCGGCTTTTGCACGTCGAGGGTATCCGCATGGACGGCCGGAGTGGCCAGCAGGACGGCGAGCAGAGGCGCGCTGGTGAGGAGGGACTTCAAGTTCATGGCTCAAGGTCCTGTTTGGGCAAGTGAGAGCGAGTTCTTTTAGCAGAACTTTCAAACGGATTCCATGACGTGTGCAGCAACCGAAAGGTGTCGATCGCAGACGTCGATCGCAGACCAGGACACGGAATCCGATAGGGCACGTGGCGGGGAACGCCATTGTTTCCCGTAACAACAGCCACGATCCGATACAGCGAGCCCTACGATGAAGACACGTATACAGCAGTGCCTTGCGAGAACCACCGCGCTTCTTCTCATCTTGGCGTGGGCTAACACGCCGCTGCTCGCAGAGTCTCTTGACATGATAACAGCTGGTGGCAGCCATACTTGCGCACTCAAGCAAGACGGTACCGTCGTGTGCTGGGGTCAGAATGATGCCGGCCAACTCGGCGAAGGCACGACCAGGGACTGGGCGATCCCGCGGCCTGTCTTGAATCTTACGAACGTCGCCACATTGGCTGCCGGCAGTCAGCACACGTGCGCACTCCATCAGGATGGGAGTGTGTCTTGCTGGGGAGCCAATGGGTTTGGTCAATTGGGCAACGGCACCACGGAAAATAGCTCTATCCCGACGCCGGTTGCCAATTTGGCCGAAGTGATCGCATTAGGAGCAGGCCATGGCCACACCTGCGCGCTGAAGCAGGACGGCAGTGTTGCGTGCTGGGGTGCGAATGGGCACGGCCAACTCGGCAACGGCACAACGGCCGATGCTCTGACTCCGACGACTGTAATGAATCTAAACGGCGCCACGACAATCGCCGTGGGCCAGGAGCATACCTGCGCAATCCGGCACAACGGCGCTTTGCTCCATGGAGCAGTGTGCTGGGGCAATAACGGAAACGGTCAACTCGGCGATAACTCGACTACGGACAGATCACTCCCTGTGATCGTGCAGAATTCAGCGGAAATGACCGCCATCAGCGCGGGTGGGTATCACACCTGCGCGTTGATGCCCAACCAGACCGCGACTTGCTGGGGTTTCAACGATATGGGCCAGCTCGGCAACAACACGCTCGTGGAACGTCACGTACCGACACCGGTATTCAGCTTGACCGAGGTGACGGCCATACGTACGGGCTTCTACTTCAGCTGTGCAGCGAGGGGGCAGGCGCCGGACGTTGCCGTGTTGTGCTGGGGTTACAACGGCTTTGGTCAGCTCGGCGACGGCACGACGATAAACAGAGACTTGCCGACGGTTGTTTCCGACGTGTCAGGCGCGGGCGTTTTCGACGTCACCGCAGGCGGTTCTCATGCGTGCGTACTCTTGCAACAACAGTTAGGGACGGTCGCCACTTGTTGGGGGAGAGGAGAATCCGGACAGCTGGGTACGGGCGAATTCACCAGCAGCAGTACGCCTATCGCGGTGGATTTCGATGCCATATTCCCGGATGGATTCGAACCCCAGCCTTAGTGGGTTCCTCAGGACGTGCAGCGATCCTAAATCGGCGTTGCCAATAAGAAGGGCCGCAAATGAGCGGCCCTTTTTTTGATGCGGGTGACGCTATCCTCAGCGCTGACGCGCCTTGAACCTCGGATTGCTCTTGCAAATCACAAACACCTTGCCGCGACGGCGCACGACCTTGCAGTCACGATGCCGCTTCTTGGCGGACTTGAGGGACGAAAGCACTTTCATGGGACGCCTCGGACAATCAATCGGGGTGACGGAAAACGCGGAATTGTAAGGGATTTTTTCGGGTCGTGCAAAGTGGGGTTTGTGTCCCCGGGTCGGGCAGCCACTCCTTATAAATATCTCTTCATCGAAACCGGCCTGAATGGAGCCTGCCGGACCAGCCGCCCGCCTTGATTCCCGCCGGAAATCCCATAGCGTAGCGGCCATGCCCAAAGTGCTCACCATCGAGGACGACGCGGTCACCGCTCGCGAGATCGTCGCGGAGCTGACCAGCCGCGGGAATCAGGTCGACTGGGTCGATAACGGCCGGGAGGGCCTGTCGCGCGCGGTCGACGGCGGTTACGACGCGATCACGCTGGACCGGATGCTGCCGGGCCTCGACGGCCTCGCGGTGATCACGGCGCTGCGCAACGCCGGCGTGCAGACACCGGTTCTGATGATCAGCGCGCTCAGCGATGTCGACGAGCGCGTGCGCGGCCTTCGCGCGGGCGGCGACGATTACCTCACCAAGCCGTTCGCGCCGGACGAAATGGCGGCGCGTGTCGAGGTGCTGCTGCGACGTCAGCGTGCGGCGGAACGAGAAACGGTGTTGCGCGTCGCCGATCTCGAGCTCGACTTGATCGAGCGCAGTGCGTGTCGCGGCGGCTTGCAGCTGGAGCTCCTGCCGATCGAATTCCGCCTGCTCGAATTCATGGTGCGCAATTCGGGTCAGGTGCTGACGCGCACGATGATCTTCGAAGCGGTCTGGGGCTATCACTTCGACCCCGGCACGAACGTGATCGATGTGCATATCGGCCGCTTGCGCAAGAAGGTCGATCCACCCGGAGTCGTACCGCTGATCCGCACCGTACGCGGATCGGGATACCGCCTTGCTGAAACTGAGTGACCACTGGCGTTCCGCGACCACGCGGCTGATCGTGATCTACGGCGCGTTCTTCGTGCTGTGGAGCATCGTGCTGGTCGGCGTCGTCTATTGGGAGACCAACAACTATCTTTCGCGCGTCGTCGACGAGATCGTCGAGCAGCGCGTGCGCTATCTCACTGCGATCGACCGCGATCGTCTGCCCGAAGCGATGGAAGCAACCGGCGCGCTCGATCTTCGCGGCGTGATGTCGCTTGGTCTTTTCGACGCGGACGGACGTTACGTCGAAGGCAATATCGAGCGCGCGCCGGCCGACCTTCCGGCGGACGGCCGAATTCATCCGCTGCCGAACGGTCTCGAACGCCGCGGACGCGAGGAACGCCGCCCCGCGCGCGGTGTCGCGACGCATCTTCAGAGCGGCGAGCTTCTCGTCATCGTGCGCGACACCAGCGTCATCGATCAGGTCGGCGTGATCATCTGGCACGCGCTTCTCTGGGGCCTCACGCTGACGGTCATTCCCGGCATCATCGGCGGTGTGCTGCTCAGCCGCGGACCGCTGCGCCGCGTGCGCGAGATCGAAGATGCAGTCGCGCCGATCGCGCGCGGCGATCTTGGCCGGCGCTTGCCGATATCGGGCCGCGGTGATGAAGTCGATCTCCTCGCTGCGATCGTCAATCGCATGCTCGGCGACATCGAGCGGTTGATCGGCGAAGTCAAAGGAGTCTGCGACAACATCGCGCACGATTTGCGCACGCCGCTGACGCGCCTTCGTGCGCAGCTGCATCGCTTGCAGCAGAGCGGCGGCGAGGACATCGGCTCGACGCTAGAACGCTGCATCGTCGATGTTGATTCGCTGCTCGAACGCTTCCGCGCACTGCTGCGCATTTCCGAGCTCGAAGATCTGCGTCGCCGCGGCGGCTTCGGCAGCGTCGATCTCGGCGAAACGCTGCGTCACGTGCACGAGCTTTACGCGCCGCTTGCTGAAGATCATGCGATCGCGTTCCGTCTCGAAGCGCCGGTGCAGGCGACGGTTCACGCCGATCCGCATCTTCTCTTCGAGGCGTTCAGCAATCTCGTCGCCAACGCGATCAAGTTCACGCCGGATGGCGGCAAGGTATGCGTGCGCGCGTCGATGGAAGCGAAAGGTCCGCGCGTCGACATTGTTGACAGCGGCCCCGGCATTCCGAGCGGCGAGCGCGACGCTGTGCTGAAACGCTTCTATCGCAGCGAATGCGGCCGCGAGATTTCGACGCCGGGTTACGGGCTCGGCCTTAGCATCGTGTCGGCGATCGTGCGTCTGCACGGGTTTCGCTTGCGCATCGACGACAACGAGACCGGCGGCGCGAAAGTCAGCGTGCAATGCTGGGTCGACGCGATGATGCCGAATACGCCAGTGCCGGAAGCTCACGCCTGATCTTCAGCCGCTCGCGATGCGCTGCAGAGGCCGCGGGCGAGGGGAATCTTGCATGAAGATTTCTTCATCGTAACGCCCCTTGGCTTGCCTGCACGCCGCGCATACCTTGGTGCGCTGCACCACCTTAGAACCCGGTATTGCGCATGAATGGGATTGTCCGCATAGCGCTCGAGCGCCCGTACACGTTCGTCGTGATGGCGCTCCTGATCTTGATCATCGGGCCGCTGGCTGCATTGCGCACGCCGACCGATATCTTTCCGGACATCCGCATTCCGGTGATCGCGGCCGCGTGGCAGTACACGGGCCTGCCGCCGGATCAGATGGCGGGGCGCATCACGACGCTGTACGAGCGCGTGCTGACGACGACGGTCAACGACATCGAGCACATCGAAGCGAATTCGTACGCGGGCTTCGGCATCGTCAAGATCTTCTTCCAGCCCGGCGTCAACGTCGCCACCGCGAACGCGCAGGTCACGGCGGTTTCGCAAACCGTGCTCAAGCAAATGCCGCCCGGCACGACACCGCCGCTGATCCTCAACTACAACGCATCGACGGTGCCGATCCTGCAGCTTGCGCTCTCCGGCAAGGGATTGTCCGAACAGAATCTCGCCGACCTCGGTCTCAATGTGATCCGCACGCGTCTCGTGACGGTGCCCGGTGCTGCGATTCCGTATCCGTTCGGCGGCAAGTCGCGTCAGGTGCAGATCGATCTCGATTCCGCTGCCCTGCAAGCGCGCGGGCTTTCCGCTCAGGACGTCGCCAACGCGCTCGCCGCGCAGAATCTCATCACGCCGGTCGGCACGCAGAAGATCGGCGCGTTCGAATACACGGTGCAGCTCAACAACGCGCCGTCGGCGATTGCCGATCTGGGTGATCTGCCGATCAAAGCCGTCAATGGCGCGACGGTCTACATCCGCGATGTCGCCCACGTGCGCGACGGCAGCGCGCCGCAAACCAATATCGTGCACGTCGACGGCGCGCGCTCGGTGCTGATGTCGGTGCTGAAGAACGGCGCGACGTCGACGCTCGATATCGTTTCCGGCATCAAGGCCAAGCTCGCCGAGATCAAGGCCACGCTGCCGGACAATCTTGTCGTCACGCCGATCAACGATCAATCGCTGTTCGTGCGCGCTGCGATCAAGGGCGTCGCATTCGAAGGCGTGATCGCGGCCGCGCTGACGAGCATCATGATTCTCCTCTTCCTCGGCAGCTGGCGCTCGACGGTCATCATCGCGATCTCGATTCCGCTTTCCGTACTCGGCGCGATCGCGCTGCTCGCCGCGTTCGGCGAGACCTTGAACATCATGACGCTCGGCGGTCTTGCGCTCGCAGTCGGTATTCTCGTCGACGATGCAACCGTGACGATCGAGAACATCAACTGGCATCTGGAGCAGGGCAAAGCCGTCCGCACCTCGATCCTCGATGGCGCCGCGCAGATCGTGACGCCCGCGTTCGTCTCGCTGCTCTGTATCTGTATCGTGTTCGTGCCGATGTTCTTCCTCGAAGGCGTCGCGCGCTTTCTGTTCGTGCCGATGGCTGAAGCGGTGATGTTCGCGATGGTGTGCTCGTTCATCCTGTCGCGCACGCTGGTGCCGACGATGGCGAACTATCTTCTGCATCCGCACGCGCACGACGACGGTGCGAAACCGCCGTCTCGCAATCCGCTCGTGCGCTTCCAGCGCGCGTTCGAAGCGCGCTTCGAGCGCGTGCGCGACAGCTATCACGAGCTTCTGAGCCTCGCCGTCGCGCACCGCCGCGCGTTCGTAATCGGCTTCATCGGCTTCGTGCTCGTCTCGTTCGCTCTGATTCCGTTCCTCGGCCGTAATTTCTTCCCGGCGGTCGACGGCGGGCAGATCCTGATGCACGTGCGCACGCAGATCGGCACGCGCGTCGAAGAGGCCGCGAATCAGTTCGCCGACGTGCAGAAAGCCGTACGCGAGATCATTCCAGCGAACGAAATCGACGTGATGGTCGACAACATCGGCCTCTCGGCGAGCAGCATCAATCTCACCTACAACAACACGGGCATCGTCGGCGAGCAGGATGGCGATATTCAGATCGCGCTCAAGGAAGGCCACAAGCCGACGGCCGACTACGTAAAGCGTCTCCGCGAAGAATTGCCGCGCCGATTCCCGGGTGTCGTCTTCTCGTTCCCGCCGGCTGACATCGTGAGCCAGATTTTGAACTTCGGCTCGCCGGCGCCGATCGATCTGCAGATCCGCGGCGCGAATCTCGATGCGAACTTCGATTACGCGAATCTCGTATTGCCGAAGATCCGCGCGATTCCCGGTGTCGCCGACGCGCGCATCCAGCAATCGCGGAGCGCGCCCATCTTCAACGTCGACGTCGACCGCACGCGCGCGCAAGGCGTCGGCGTCACCGCGCGCGACGTGACCAACAGCATGGTCGTCAATCTCGCCGGATCAAGCCAGGTCGCTCCGACGTACTGGCTGAATCCTCAGAACGGCGTTTCGTATCCGATCGTGATGCAGACGCCGCAGTATCAGCTCGATTCATTGAGCGAGCTCGCCAACATGCCCGTCAACGGCGCCGGCCAGTCGCCGCAGATCCTCGGCGGCATCGCCGACTTCACGCGCACGCACGGCAACGCAATGCTCAGCCAGTACGACATCCAGTCGATGGTGCAGATCAACGCGACCACGCAAGGCCGCGATCTTGGCGCCGTTGCCGCCGACATCCACAAGGTGCTCGACGAAACCTCCAAGCAAGTTCCGCGCGGAACCACGGTTGCGCTGCTCGGCCAGGTGCGCACGATGACGAGCGCGTTCTCGGGCCTTCTGTTCGGCCTCCTCGGCGCGATCGTGCTGATCTATCTTCTGATCGTCGTCAACTTCCAGTCGTGGGCCGATCCGTTCGTGATCATCACGGCGCTGCCGGCCGCGCTCGCGGGCATCATCTGGATGCTGTTCGCGACGTACACGCCGCTGTCGGTGCCGGCGCTGACCGGCGCGATCATGTGCATGGGCGTCGCGACGGCGAACAGCGTGCTCGTGATCAGCTTCGCGCGCGAGAAGCTCAACGAGCTCGGCGATGCGACCGCGGCCGCGATCGAAGCCGGCTTCGTGCGTTTCCGTCCTGTGCTGATGACGGCGCTCGCGATGATGATCGGCATGACGCCGATGGCGCTTGGCCTGGGCGAAGGCGGCGAGCAGAACGCGCCGCTCGGCCGCGCAGTCATCGGTGGACTTTTCTTCGCGACGGTCGCAACGCTGATCTTCGTGCCCGTCGTTTTCAGCATCGTACACAGGCGCCACGGCGAAAAGCATTCGCCGGGATCTGCCGTTGGAGAACTACACCATGCAGTCTGACGTCGCCCCTAACATTTCGCGCCGCAAGCTCAGGATCGCCGGCATCGTCGGCGTGATCCTCGCGGCCGCCATCGTCATCATCGGCATCGTCACGCGCGCGTCCGGCAACGCGCGCCTTCGCGAGTGGACCGACGAGCAGGCCGTTCCGACCGTCTCGGTGAGCACACCGAGCGCGCAAGGCGACGGCGCAGCGCTCGAGCTCCCCGGACGCCTCGAAGCGTATTCGCGCGCTCCGCTCTATGCGCGCGTGAGTGGTTATCTCAAGAGCTGGACCGTCGACATCGGCGCGCAAGTGAAGGCAGGCCAGCTGCTCGCCGAAATCGAAACGCCCGATCTCGATCAGCAGCTTCTGCAGGCGAAAGCCGATCTTGCGACCGCGCAAGCGAACGCCGCGCTCGCCGGGACGACGGCCAAGCGCTGGCAGTCGATGCAGGGCACGGATTCGGTGTCCAAGCAGGAAGTCGACGAGAAAGTCGGCGACTCCAACGCCAAGCAGGCGATGGTGAATGCGGCGAAGGCGAATCTCGATCGCATCCAGGCACTCAAAGGATTCACGCGCATCACCGCGCCGTTCGACGGCACCGTCACCGCGCGTCAGACCGACGTCGGTGCGCTGATCAACGTCGGCGGCGGCGTGGGGCAGGAGCTCTTCGTCGTTTCGGACACGAAGAAGCTGCGCGTCTACGTCAGTGTGCCGCAGAACTACGTGCCGATGATTCCTAACGGCACGAAGGCGACGATCACGGTGCCCGAGCATCCGGGCAAGACGTACACCGCGATGGTCGAATCGTCTTCGCAGGCCGTGAACGTCGCTTCGGGCACCACGTTGATGCAACTTGGCGTCGACAACGCGAACGCCGAGCTGATGCCGGGCGGCTTCGCGAACGTGAGCCTGGATCTGCCGCGTAACGACGTTGCGCTGAACATTCCGGCGAGCGCGCTGATGTTCGACAAATCGGGCCTTCGCGTCGCTACCGTCAACGCCGACAACAAGATCGTGCTGAAAACCGTCACCATCCAGCGCGATCTCGGTAGCGTGATTCAGCTCGGTTCCGGGCTCGATCCGACCGACCGCGTCGTCGAGAGTCCGCCGGACGGCGTCGCGAACGGCGACATCGTGCGCGTCGCCGAAGCCAAGGAGAAGGCCGGCGAAGTCGCGACGACGAAAGCGGGAAAAGGCGGCCATGACAAAGGCTGATGTCGCGCTCGTCGTCGCGCTGTTCGCGCTCGGCGGCTGCTCGCTCGCACCGCCGTTAAAGGTTCCGGACGTTCCGGTCGCGGCGAGCTATAAGGAAGAAGCGCCGTGGACGAAGGCCGAGCCCGCCGACGCGCTGCCGCGTGATGCATGGTGGACGTTGTACGGCGACAATGATCTCGATGATCTTCAGAAGAAGCTGATCGCGAACAGCCCCGATCTCGCCGCGGCGCTTGCACGCTATCAACAAGCGAAGGCGGTCAGCGATCAGCTGCGCTCGGGTTTGTTCCCGACGCTGTTCGGCACCGCGAATGCGCAGCGGGATAGGCAGTCCGAGATGAAGCCGCTGCGCGTGCTCGGTCCGACTTCGCCGAACGAATACGGTTCGTACACCGTCGGTGCCGAGCTCGATTACGAGCTCGATCTCTGGGGTCGCATTCGCAACGAGGTGACGTCGGGCAATGCAACCGCGCAGGCGGTCGAGGCTGATCTCGAATCGGCGCGGCTGAGCTTGCAAGCGGAGCTCGCGGACAACTACATCGTGCTGCGCGGGCTCGATCGCCAGGTCGTGCTGCTGCAGGACACGGTGAAGGCGTACGAGCGCGCTCTGGAGCTGACGCAATCGCGTCACGCCGGCGGCATCGCGTCCGGCCTCGACGTCGCACGCGCGCAAACGCAGATCGAGACCGCGCGCTCGCAACTTGCGCAGACATTGGCTCAGCGAGCGCTGACCGAGCACGCGATCGCGGCGCTGATCGGCGAATCCGCATCATCATTCGCAATCGAACCGCGGCTTGCCGATCTCCAACTTGCACAAGTTCCTCCAGGCGTCCCCGCGACGCTGCTGCAGCGCCGTCCCGACATCGCCGCCGCGCAACGACGCATTGAAGCGGCGAATGCGGACATCGGCGTCGCACGCGCCGCGTTCTTCCCGGCGATCACGCTGAGCGCGACAGCCGGCTACCAGAGCAGCGACGCCGGCAACTGGATCAAGGCGCCGAACTCGTATTGGTCGATCGGCCCATCATTGCTGCTCAGCCTCTTCGACGCCGGCAAGCGCAAAGCCGAAGTCGCGCAGGCACAAGCGGCGCTCGACGAAGCGGGTGCGAAATATCGCGGCGTCGTGCTGACCGCGTTTCAGCAGGTCGAAGACAATCTCGCGCTGCTTCATCATTACCGCACTGCGGCCGAAGCCGATAAAGCTGCCGTCGACGCCGCGCAGCGCTCGCTCGATTTCTCGTTGAGCCGTTATCGCGAAGGCGCGGTGAGCTATCTCGATGTCGTCACCTCGCAGACGACGATGTTGCAGATTCAGCAGGAAGCGCTTGATCTCGATACGCGGCAGTTGCGCGCGAGCGTGCAGTTGATTCGCGCGATGGGTGGTGGATGGAGCGATCCGAACGCAGTGGTCGGGAAGGCCGCCGTGTTGTGTACTGATTGCGGAGTTTCCTCGCGCTGAATTCTGCTGAGTGATAGCGCAACCGTGGCGGATTCGTTCGCCGCTTTGCGTATTTAAGTCCTCGAACGTCGTGCCATGTCGGCACGACGACTGTCGACAGCGAGGACATTCCGATGGAACATCCGATGTTGCGCCGCGTTTCGTCGCGCGGCTTGTCGTCTCGTGTTGCGCGTACGCATTTGGTTTGGGCAGCGTCGTTCCTGATCGCGTTGCTGCCGAGCGTATCGCGATGCGCGGACATCATCGTGGACTATTCCGGGGACCGTCCTCTCATCTTGGCTCAGGGCGAAGCACCGCGCAGGGATTGCTCTCTGCGCGAGGCGATCAACAATTCGGACAATCGCACCGCCTCGCGAGACTACGGCTGCGCAGCAGGAACCGGCGACGATGTGATCGTCTTCTTCCCGGGTCTTGCGGAAGTCGGGCTCGACACGGGCTCGTTCGGCGTGCTGTCGATCAAATCGAACACCGCGCTGCAAGTGCGCGGTCACGCGTACAACAGCCGAGTCACCATCAACGGCCAGTATCTGGGTCCGCTGTTCGACATCGACAACACGAATGCCCACATCGAGTTCAAGAACATCCGCTTTTCGAGCGGAATGCGCGAGGGCGCCGGCGGAGCGATCCTTCAAAAGGGCGGTACGTTGGTTCTGAGCGGCTGTCGGTTCGACGCGAACGCCGCGGTTAACGGCGGAGCGCTCGCGGTCGCCGAGCTCGATACGCGGCTTTTCATCAACGATTGCGTCTTCCACTCCAATGTCGCCTATGGAACGCCGAATTCGAGCATCGACGGCTGGGGCGGCGCGCTCTGGTTCAACGGAGGCTCCGCGGAAATCCGGCGAACGACGTTCTCGGACAATAAAGCTCGCTTGAGCGGCGGCGCCGTCGAGTGCAGCTCGGACGGCTCGATGGAAATTTTCGGCTCCGTTGTCGGACCGTCGATGATCGGAAGCAACAACTCGTTCTTCTATCGCAACCAGACTCTGTTGGCCAACGCTGACCTCAACGGCTCCGCCGGAGGCGGCGCGCTGAGCAGCGGCGAGTGCTATCTGATCGTCGCCGACACCCGGTTCGATGAGAACGTGACCGTCGGAAAAGGCGGCGCGGCCTATATCCGCAGCAATGCGACCAGTGCGTATTTCCACAACGTGGCGTTCGAAGGCAATGTCGCAAGCGCCTCGGCCCCCGCCGCGGGTTACGGAGCGGCCGCAGCCGTCGAAGGCAAGACGACGTTCAACCGGATTTCCGCGGCCGACAACAAGGCCGACTTCGGCGGAGCGTTTCTCGTGCGCGGCATCACCGGAACGGGTTACGCGACGTTCGTCAATTCGACGATATGGCGCAATCGGGCGGCGAGGAATCTCGGCGCCGGCTTCTATTTCACCGGACCGTTGCAGGAGAACAAGGTCGCGATCCGCAACAGCACGCTCGACGACAACGAAGGCGGCGAGGGCGGCAGCACGCTCTTCTTCGACTCGAACATCAACGCGCCGGTCGCGTTCGAGAACAATATCCTTCAGGCAAGGAACGGCACGCCGAATTGCGCCGGCAAAGTCGATGCGCAGACGTTCAACTCGATCGAAGGGCAGCGCAGCATCCAATTCGATTTCAGCGCAATGGACACCTGCGATGTCGGGCTCGCCGCGCGCGCGATCCCGAAGCTCGACGCCGGCTTTCTGTTTCACGGCGTGCTCGCTTTGAGATATCCATTCGCCGTCCACAGCTCGATCAACACGTTCTCGCCGGCGACATGGATTCCCGGAGCGAACGCGACCACGTGCGAGACATCCGGCAAGTCCTGGCCGCCGACCGTCGTGGTGACATCGGGTCGGGACCAGACAGGAAAGGTACGCGACCAGGCACATTGCACGATGGGTGCCGTCGAGCCGATTCCGGTCGTCGCCGTCGACGATTTCTAGCAGGACGCGGCAGCGTTCACGCTGGAACCGCTTCGTTTGTGACGGCCTCCCGCTCATTCCCTTGAGACATCTCGTGCTGTTTCGCACGACTCCGTTCCATTGCAGCAAGGACATACCGATGAATCGATTGATATCCCGATACTTTGCCGGATGCCTCGCAACGCTCATCCCGCTTTCGATGTTGGATTCGTGCATCGCGGCGCCGATCACTGTGAACTTCTCCGGCGATCGTTCGCTGACTCTCGGCCAGAACGAGCCGCCGCGCAGCGATTGTTCCTTGCGCGAAGCATTGAACAACGCGGACAACCACAGCAGGCTGCCATCCAACGCATGTGCGGCGGGTACCGGTGACGACATCATCGAGTTCGCCAGCGGCGTTTCGGAAGTGAAGCTCGACAGCGCGCAGTTCGGTGTGCTCTCGATCAAGAGCAATACGCTGCTGCTGGTTCGCGGGCACGGTTATTACGATAAGGTTGCAATCAGCGGTCAGGCTCTCGGCGGGATCATCGATATCGACAATATCGATGCGTTGGTACAGTTCGAGGATATCTATTTCGCTTCCGGGAATCGCGCGGGCGCGGGCGGGGCGATTCTGCATAAAGGCGGAATCTTGATCTTGACGGGCTGCAGATTCTGGCTGAACAAGGCAGTCAACGGAGGCGCCCTCGCAGTGACCGGCTCGGACGCGTTGGTTTTCATCGACGACTGTGTGTTCCAGGAGAACCTTGCGACCGGCGTGGCTCAGGACACGACGCAAGGTTTCGGCGGAGCGATCTGGTTCGCCGGCGGGTCGGCCGGAATCCGGCGCACGGTATTCAACAACAACTCGGCGAAGGTGCGCGGCGGCGCGATCGAGTGCCAGTCGGGCGGAAAGATGGAGATCACGGGCGCCGCTTTGACGGCCGACATGATCGGCCAACATAACAGCCTCTTCTTGGGTAACGCGACGTCGGTGACGAATCCCGACCTTTTCGGCGCCGCCGGAGGCGGAGCGATCAGCAGCGAATGCGATCTGACGGTCGAGAACACGCGTTTTCAAGGCAATAATACCGCCGGCAAAGGCGGCGCTGTTTACGTACGCAGCAACTCGGCGGGCGCATACTTCCATCAGGTCGCGTTCGACCAGAATCATGCGCAATCCGCGGATGCGTTCGCTTACGGCGGCGCGGGTGCCATGGAAGGGAAGGCGGTGTTCAATCGCACATCCGCCTATCGGAACTCAGCAAGCTACGGCGGCGCGTTTTACGTGCGCGGCATCAACGGCGCTGCCTATGCGAGCTTCGAGAACTCGTCGATATTGCTCAACGATGCGCTACAACATGACGGAGCAGGGTTCTATTTCGCCGGACCGCTGCAGGAGAACAGCGTTTCGATTCTCAACAGCACGCTGGATGAGAACGACGGTGGTGTCGGTGGCAGTACTCTTTTTTTCAGCGCAAATATTGCCGGCTCCGTCGTATTCGACAACAGCATCCTCCAGGCGAAGAACGGTACGCGCAATTGCGGGGGCGCGGTCAGTGCGGCGACATTCAATACGATGGATGGAAGCCACAGTCTGCAGTTCGATGTCGGTCCGGGAGACTCGTGCGACGTAGGCGTCCCGCTTCGCGCCATTCCCAAGGGCGATTCAGGATTCACGGTGAGCGGTGCTATCGCTGCTGCGTTCCCGCACATGCGCTATAACGCGATAAACAAGTTTTCGCCGGCGGCTCAGCTTCCTGCCGCCGGTGGACCGGGATGCGAGCTCGTTGGCAAGGACCGCCCGCCGACGTGGGTCGTGTTGCCGCAAGGCCGGGATCAGCTTGGAAAACTGCGGGACGCCGCACATTGCTCTCGCGGAGCCGTGGAGCCCATAGCAAACGTCGTTCTTGGCTTTTAGTCCGTGCCAGCGGCGACAAAGCATGTCGTCGCCGGCTTTCGGTGTCGGCCCTGCCGTGAATTGGCCCTTTATTTGCCTAGGGTTTCCCCGAGTGCCGCTCGGGGCAGGGAAGAATAGAATGCGTTCTAACCAAAGGCCGCATTCCGTCATGAACATTCGTACTCCAACCCAAGGCCTCGAGCCGCATCGATTCGCCGCTACCGACGATTCGGTCGACGCGCTGGCCGGGCGTCGCGAGGCTCTTTCGCTCGATCGCGCCGCCGACGGTCTCGCGCGGTCGTCCGACGGGCTCGATGGCGAGGAGATCCTTGCGATGGACGTCTGGACGGCCGGTCCGCGTTCGCTGGATGCGAGCTTTGCGCCGGCTGCGCTTTCAGCCGGTGCGGACGCCAGCGCCGCGATCGAGCGCACCATCGACTACATCCTAGCGCCGCTTAGCTAATGCGCCGTCGCGCACTCGCGCGGTCGCGCCCAAGGTCATCCGATCCATGCCGGTGCGTTCGCTGACCCCGTCGACTCTACGCGAGATCGCGTCGCGACTCGCAGCCGCGATGCGCACGGATGCGACGCCGGAATATCGGCTCGGCATCCTGAAGCGCCTCGCGCGCCGCCTCGGCGAAAACGGCTATCCCGCATTCCTGAAGCTGATGGCGATCATCGCCGAGAGCGACGATGAAGCCGCGAAGAAAGCGATCGCGGATGCGTTCGTGCTCGCGCTCAACCGCATGGATTCGCCGAGCGGGCATCTCACGTCCTGGGGCGCGCCGCAAGGACGCGCGGGTGGGGCGCCGCGGCGCCAGCTCGGTCCGATCGAGTTTCTCACCGCCTGGTATGCGCAGCGCACGCAACTCCCGCAGCTCGATGAGACGCGCTACGTCGAAGTGCTCGCGCTTCTGATCGAAATCTGCAACCGCAATGCGGATCTGCGCCGGCTCTATGCGGCGAAGCTTTCGGCCGACAGCCGCAACGAGCTCGAGGGCGCGTACACGCGCGTCACGTGCGATGCGCTCGCAGCGATCGCGCAGGCATGGACGGGCGATGCGTCGCCGCGCGATGTCGCGCACGCGGCGGTCGCGCATCGCGCTACCGCTCAGGCGGTGCCGCGCGGCTGGATATTGCGCGATCTCTAACGCGCGCCGCGAATCGCCGCCGTCAAGCCGGCACGATTTTGAGACGCGTGCGTTCGAGCCAGCGCTCAGCGGTGAGCGTGTAGCGCAGCGCGGTCTTGCCGAAATGCTCGACTTCGCCCGCGGGCAGAAAGCCGAGGCGTCGCAGCAGAAGCTCGACGACGCGATTGGCCGGCGCGAAGAATCCCGCCAGCGATGACAGGCCGACGTGCGAGAACGCGTGCTCGCACAAGAGCCGTCCGCCTTCGAGCGCATACCATTGCCCCCACGCCGCCGGCATCAGGCGCACGCCGATTTCGATGTCGTCACTCGCTTCGACCGGCATCAGCGAAAACGTGCCGACGAAATCGCCGTGCGCATCGGCCGCATGCCAGATGCCGAGCCCGGGCCGGGACAGATAAATCTGATTCGCCCACGATACGAGCGCGGTCAGCTCGAAGAAACGCGTCGGGCTCGCATCGAGGAGATGACGCTGCACGTCGTGATCGGCATTGAGCCGCGTCAGCGAAGGAATATCGCCGTACTTGAGGCCGCGCAGCACCAGACGCGCCGAGCGCAGCAGCTCCCTGCCGGGAAAATCGGTCTTCCACCGCGGCAGGGGTTCGCTCGACGGTGTCGGTGCGGTCGCTCGGGAATCGGCAATGGCCATCGTAAGCCCGTCGACGAATCGTTGCGCGAGTATGCGGACTCAAGAGCCCGCTCGCATACCTAGGACAGACCCTATCCTGCAACACGAATTTGCTAGTGAATCGCCGCTTCCGCAAGCAGGAGAAGGGAATTGCGAGACTAGGGTTCCCCCTAGCTGGGGCACGTCCGAGATTGGCACGACGCGCCCGCTGACGAGAATACGCCAGTGACTCGTCGCGGACTTCCGCAAGTCGCAAAGCAAATCGCCAACGCGGGTCCGATAGCTAAGCCCACTCAAAGAGGGAATCGCCATGTCTAGTGGTATCGGTGGTAACTGGTTCAACACAATCGTCTCGCTGGTTGGTGTCGCCGCGGCTGCTTTCACCGGTGGCGCGTCGCTGGTCGCCTCGCAGGCGCTGAGCCAGCTCGTCACGCAGGCCTTCTCGCAGGCTGCGTCTCAGGTGCTCGGCCAGGTGGCCGGCAATATCGTCTCCAATGCATTCAGCGAGCTCGTGCAGGAAGGTTTCAAGTCGCTCGAAGGCTGGGGCAGCCAGGCCGTGAGCGATGCCGCGAACGGCATGCTGCACGCGCTGAACAATCAGGGTTCGAACGGCTCGTACACGGGCGACGTCGATCGCGCGCAGAACCAACTGGTCGATGCGTTCGTGCAGAACATCCAGCAGAACCAGAGCGCGGCCGAATCGATCGCGCAGATGGGTCAGGAGCAGGACAAGGACGGCGGCGCCACCAATGCCAAGGGCAAGGGCAGCTGGCTGTGGGCGCTCGCGAAAGTGATGGGCGAGAAAATTGATGAGTCCGCCAACAAGATGATCGACATGGCGAACAAGGTGAATGCCGACGGCAAGAACGCTTCGGCGAGCACCAACTTCCAGGTCGCCTCGCAGGAATTCGGTCTGATCATGAATTCGATCACGACCGCGATCAAGTCGATCGGCGAAGGTCTGCAGACCGCTGCACGCAAGCAGTAAGGACGCTGCCAGGGCTGGCAAGTGGAAAGGCGGCGACGGCGAATCCCCAAGGGACTCGCCGTCGTCCGCTTTTGCTATTTCTTAGCATCATCTTCGCTAGCCTTGACGCTCGGGATCGAAAAGCCGGAGAACGCGAGATGAAGCACGCGATGCGCTCGTTGCTGAACACCGCCGCCGCTTGCGCGCTCTTGGTGTGCGCGAGGGTCGCGTCCGCGCAGGACATCGGCATGACGATCTTCAATTCCGCGAACACGGCCGCGATCAACATCGCCGGCATCGACGCGATGAATTCGACGATCTCCGCGCAATACGGAAGCAACAGCGCGCCGAGCCGGCCGCAGGAGCCGTATCGCTGGGGCGCCGGCAAGAAATACGCAACGCACCCCGCGCCATCGCCCATCGCCGAGATCGATACTTCGCCGCCGGTCGCGCTCGACTATCGCCCGGACGTCGCCGTGACTCGCAGCGTCAATGCGCGCTTCGCCGAGGCGTTAGGGCAAGCGATGCCCGACAAGCGCGATCAGATCGCGGCGGAAATGGATTCGGGCACGCTGCAGACGCAGTTCTCGAACCTCCTCGCGTCGTACGGATATTCGAGTCGTAACGTCGCCGACGTGATGACCGCGTATCTCGTCATCGCCTGGGAAGTCGTGCACAACGAGGACGCGACGCGCTCGCCGAACGGGATCGGATCGGTTCATCGCAGCATGCAGAAATCGCTGGCGCACAGCGCGAGCATGCGCCGTCTCAGCGACGCGCAGAAGCAGGAATTGGCGGAAACACTCGGCAATCTCACGATGCTCGCGGCGATCGCCAAGAACACGCTGGTGCAGCGCGGCGACAGCGCCGGGCTCGCGACACTGCAGGACGGCGTGCGCACGACGACGCAGAAATTCGGTATCGACCTTAAGTCGGTGCAGCTCACCGACGAGGGCTTCACGGAGCAATAAGGACATCGCATGAACAGCAAAAAACCGGCCGATATCAGGCTCGGCGGAAAATCGGTAGGCGCCGACATCTTCTTCCGACCGGCGCAGAGCGATGCGCCCATCGATCTTACGCGCACGCACTTGAAGCGGCGCGCGGCCGTGACCGAATCGGTGCGCCGCGCGGTGGTCGAGCGCATCCGCGCCAACAATCCGGCGGGTGCGCGACAGTTCGATGCCGCTTCGCGCCAGCACGATATGGTCAAGCTGTTCGCGGACGACGCGGGCCGCAATGGGCTCAACGCCGACGATGTCGCGGACGTCGCTGCGCTCTACTGGATCACCGCATGGTCGGTCGTGCACCGGCACTCGCCGACGACCGAAGAGATCGCCGCCGTGTGCGTGCAGGTACGCGGCGCGCTCGCGCACGCCGATGAGCTCGCCGCGGCAAGCGACGATGAGAAGCAGCTGATGACCGACGATATGATCTTCCAGCTGATGCTGCTGCAGGCCGCGTTCGAGCGTGCGCGTTCCACTCGCGATGAAGCTGCGCTCGATGCGCTCGCCAGCACCACATATCGCACGGCGCTGCAGAACAAGGTGGACCTTCGCGCCATGGACCTCGGCGCGCAGGGTCTCGTCCTCGGTGCGAGCGCTGCTTGAGCGGCCTTCGCTGCATTCGGTTTCGCGATGACGCGATGAGGCGCCGCGCACGCTTGTGCGCAGTCTTCTCCTTTATCCTTCTGGTGATCTCGATGAACGTTTCCGCCTTGAGCCCGCATCCGGTGAAATCCGACGAATCCGACTATCGCGCGATCCTGACGTTGGCCACGGGCTCAGTCGAGAAGCATCTCGGCAAACCTGCCACGCTGGACGTGCACCAGCTGCAGACGCTCGAAGACTGGGCGTTCCTGCGCGCACAGATGACGACGCCCGCTGGCAAGCCCATCAGCTACGAAGGTACCGAATACGCGGACTCGGCTGTCGTCGGCGGCGTCTCGTCGACCTACGTCGCGCTCTTGAAGCGCGATCGCGGCGTCTGGAAGGTCGTCGTCGATCGCGTCGGCCCGACCGACGTCATCTGGGAAACCTGGAGCAAGGATTACGGCGCGCCGGAGGCGCTGTTCGAGAGCCCATGATGCGGTCCGACGATGGCCGAAGAAGACAGCGGTAACCGAACCGAGAAGCCGACTCCGCAGCGCCTGAAGAAGGCGCGCAAGGAAGGCGACGTCAGCAAGAGCCGCGAGCTCACGAGCACCGTGCTCGTGCTGATTTGGCTGGTCATGGTGTGGCTCCTGATGCCGATGGCCGAGAAGAAGCTCGGCGGGCTCGTCGATGCGTCGATCGGTGCGATGAATCAGCCGTTCGATATCGCGTTGTCGGCGCTCGGCGCGCAAGCGGTGGACGCAATGCTGTGGCTGTGCGTGCCGGTCCTCCTCGGCGCGGTGTTCGTCGCGACGCTGGCTGATTTCCTGCAGGCAGGGCCAGTGCTCGCGTTCAAGAAGGCGAAACCCGATCTCAAGCACATCAGCCCGGCCGCGGGTTTCAAACGGATCTTCTCGAAGGACAACCTGATCGAGGTCATCAAGGCGATCGTCAAGAGCGGAGCGCTGATCGGCATCTTCGTGCTCGTGCTGCTGCAACTGCTCCGTCAGTTCACCGCGCAGCCGTACGGTCAGCCCTCGGTGATGGGCGCGCTGACCTGGAGCGGCGTCATGCGCATCGGTGTCTGGGTCGTCTTCATCTTCTTCTTCATCTCCGTGCTCGATGCGTTCTATCAGCGCTATTCGTTCACGAAGAAGATGCGCATGAGCATCCGCGACATCCGCCAGGAAACGAAAGAGAACGAAGGCGATCCGTACATCAAGAGCCGTCGGCGCCAGCTGCATCAGGAATGGGCGCAGCAGAACATGCTGGCCGCAGTGCGCCGGTCGAGCGTCGTCGTGACGAACCCGACGCACGTATCGGTCGCGTTGTACTACGAGCCCGGCGAGACCGAGCTTCCGATCGTCACAGCGAAAGGCGAGGATTACGAAGCGAAACTGATCCGTGAAGCTGCCGAGCAGGCGGGCGTGCCGATCATGCGCAACATAGAGCTAGCGCGCGGGTTGTACGAGCGCGCGGCGCGCGACGATTATCTGCCGTCGGAATTCTTCGAGGCGGTCGCTGAGCTTTTGCGCTGGGCCGAGAGCGTGCGCGAACGGCGGGACGGGAAATAGTTTCCTACAAGACCTTCATCAGCGCATCTAGCAAATGCGCATTTTCAGCGAGCTTGCGCACCACGACCTCGACAATAGCTCCGAGCGCCAGCAACAAGATCCACGTCGACAGCCACGATTTGATCGGCATCGCCAGCGAAAACACATTGAGCTGCTGCGCATAGCGATTGACGAGCCCGAGCGCGATATCGAGCAAGGTCGTGATCGCGAGCGCCGGTGCCGAGAACATCAGCACGGCCGTCATCAGGAAATTGAACTGCGATGCGAAATACGCGACGCCGCCCGCGTGCAGCGGCGGCAACGCGTTGCCGACCGGCCAGAGGCGATAGCTCGTCAGCAAGAGATCGATGAACATCGTGAACGCGCCGGTTGCCATGAAGAGCCACGCGCCGAGCTGCGATAAGAACATGCCGGTCAGCGAGGTCTGATGGCCGGAGATCGGATCCATGACGCTCGCCATCGACGAGCCGACTTTCACGTCGATCACGTAACCGGCACCCGAGAGCGCCCAGAAGATCGCGCCGAAGCTGAATCCGATCGCGGTGCCGATGAAGATTTCCTTGAGGATCACGAGCGCCCAAGTCGACTGCATCAGCGCGCCGCTCGGCGCGGCAGCCGCGGCGATCGGGTAGGCGACGATCGCGAGGCTGACGAAAAAGCTGTTGCGTACCAGCGGCGGCACGGTTTCGGACGTCATCAGCGGCACGACGATGAACGCTGCGGCGATGCGCGGCAACGTGAGCGCAACCGAGAGGACTTGTTCGTGCAGGGCTTGGAACGGCGTCACGGCGTCAGTGGATCAGCGTTGCGAAGTTGCTGAAGAGGCGATCGGAGAAATTGTAGAGCGTGCTGCCGAGCACGGTCGCGGTCGCGAAGAGCGCGAGCACCACCGCGACGAACTTCACCGCGTACGGAAACGTCTGCTCCTGCAATTGCGTCACCGCCTGAAGGAACGCAATCAGCAAGCCGACGATCGCTGCCGCCAGGATCGGCGGCGCCGAGAGCAGCAGCACGAGCCACAGCGCTTCGCGCGCGAGCTGGATTTCGGTCTCGTACATCGCGGCTACCGATAGGTCAGCACGAGGCCGTGAATCAATTTCGCCCAGCCGCTCAGGATCACGAACAGGAGCAGCTTGAACGGTAGCGAGACCATCGTCGGCGACAGCATCATCATGCCGAGCGCGAGCAGGATGTTGGAGACGATGAGATCGATCACGACGAACGGCAGGAACAAGAGAAAGCCGATCTGGAACGCCGCAGTCAGCTCGCTGACCGTGAATGCCGGCATCACGACGATGAAATCCTCGGCCGTCAACGTCGATTGTTGTTGCGGCGGCAGCATGCGTTTGGCGCTTTCGAGGAAGAACTCGCGCTCGCGCTCGTGCGAATGCTTGATCAGAAACTTACGCAGCGGCTCTTTGCCGACCGTCACCATCTGCACGAGCCGCTCCACGGTCAGCTTGTCGGCCGGCGCCGCATTCTGCGCCGGCGCTTGCGATTGCGCCGCGGGCGGCGCGGCGTTGACCGCATCGAACGTATCGAGGATCACCGGATACATCACGTAGATCGAAAGAATGATCGCAAGTCCGTTGATGACGACGTTCGGCGGCGTCTGCTGCAAGCCAAGCGCGTTGCGCAAAAGGCTGATCACGACCACGATCTTCGTGAACGAGGTGACCATGACCGCGACGAACGGCGCCAGCGCGAGGCTGACGACCGTGACGACGACGAGTGCCGGCGAAAAGCTACTGAAGTCCACGCGCGTCACCGATCCGCGTGACCTTAAGTCCAAGCATGTCGCCGAGCGCGACCAGCTCGCCGCTGCCGAACACCTTGCCGTTCGCGCGCAGCGTGACGCGCGCGTTCTCGACCGGTTGACGCAAGCTCAGCATCTGGCCGGCGCCGATCTCGCCGAGCTCGGATAAGGTCAGCGTCAGCTCGTCGAGCAGAAGCTCGACGCGGATCGGAATCGCATCGCGCGGATCGCGCTCGTCGTCGACGGTGGAAGGGATCGCATAGTCCTCGGGTGTCATCGTTTCGTTCCTGGCTTCGGCTTCGGAAAGCGCGCGGGCGATCGTGATGCCGCCTGCACTCGCGCGTGCGGCCCACGCATAGCGGACATCCGCGCGCGGCTCGCCCGTGTCGGCGCGTAGGCGCAGCGCATCGAGCACGGCAGCGCGCGGGCCGAGCACGACGACATCGCCGCGCGCGAGCTTGCGCAACGCCGCCGTCGGCAGCTCGACCGGCGGCAGCATCAGCCGGCACGGCAACGGAAACCGTTCGAGCGGAATCCGCGGGCTCTCCTCGCCGCTGCGCTGCCAATCGGGAATCGCCGCGAGCGCATCCGTGACAGCACGGTCGAGCCCGAGCAGGCCATGGCAATGCGCGCCATCGCTGCTGCGCTCGAAACGAAATCCGACCCAATGCCAGACGTCGACGGGCGCGGCGTCGAGCGCGAGCGGCAAGAGCGGCGTGCCGATGAGCTCTGAGAGACGCGAGATCAACGGCTCGTACGCAAGCGTCCAGGCAAGAAGGCGCGCTTCGCCCGCGAAGTCGTGCCAGGTGCGATCGCCGATCGCCGCGGTGCCGTGCTCGCCCGCGAGCGCGAGCGCGATGCGCCCGTGCGCATGCGCGAGCACCGCCGCGGCCGTGTGCGGCGCTTGCTGTGCGACGTCGGTATGAAGCTCAAGACGGCCCGTCTCGTCTTCGCGAAGCAGCCGCTCGCCGGCGATCAGAAGGCGAGTCACTGCCGCGGCGCGCGCTGGGGAAATCGGTCGCAGATGCTCGTGCAGCGGAGTGATCTGCGGCGTGGCGTTGTCGTCGGTTCTCGTGTTCGCTTCCGTCATCTACCACGACTCCGTTCGTGACCGGTCCTTGCGATGAATCATTCGTGCCCGAGCGCAATGCGGATCAGCTCGGCGACATTGCGCGCGCCGAGCTTGCCCATCAGGTTCGAGCGGTGCAGCTCAACCGTCTTGATGCTGATGCCGAGCACATCGGCGATCGTCTTGTTGAGCTTGCCGGCGACGACGAGCTCCAGCACCTGACGTTCGCGCGGTGTCAGCCGCTCGAGCTGCGCGCTGGTCGATCCGCGCAGCGCGCTGCGATCGAGCGCGGCCTGCAGCGCATGCACCAGCGTAGCGGGGTCAAAAGGCTTCTCGATGAAATTCGCCGCGCCATTACGCATCGCTTCGACTGCTTGCGGCACGTCGCCGTGCGCGGTGACGAACACCAGCGGCAGCTCGACGCCGCGGCGGCGAAGCTCCTGCTGCATCTCGATGCCGCTCATGCGCGGCATGCGCACGTCACTGACGATGCAGGTGAGCGCGCCCGTCGACGCTTCCTCGTCGACCGCATCGAGCAGCGCCGGCGCGGCCGAGAACGAGCGCACCTCGAAGCCCGCATCTTCGAGCAGCCAGCACGTGGATTCGCGAAACTCGTCGTTATCGTCGACCAGAAGAACCCGCGCCGCGCTGCGGTTCATGCGGCCTCCGCGGGCAGCGTGAAGGCGAACGTGCTGCCGCCGCCGTCGGTATTGGGCTCGGCGAAGAGGCGGCCTTCGTGGAATTCGATGATCGAACGGCAGATCGCAAGCCCCATGCCGAGCCCGTCCGCCTTCGTGCTCGACAGCGGCGCGAACATGCGCTCGGCGAAATCGCCGTCGATGCCGCTGCCGCGATCGCGCACGCGCACTTCGACCATGCCGTCGAGATCGATACGCGCGCTGATCTGCACTTCGCGGCTTCGCGGCGGCGTCTTGCGCATCGCGTCGACCGCATTCTTGACCAGGTTCAGCAGCACCTGCTCGATCATCACGCGGTCGGCGACGACGCGCGGCAGCGACTTCGGCAGATCGGCAAGAATGCGCACCTGATGCTGTTCGGCTTCGAGGCGCAGAAGCTCGACGACCGTCTGCGCGAGTACGTCGAGAGGATGCGGCTCGCGCCGCGGATTGCGCGTACGCACGAATTCGCGAAGGCGCGCAATCACCGCGCTAGCGTGCTCAGCCTGGTTGCGCGCGAGCGCTACACCCTGGCGCAGACGCGGATTGCTCTCGTCGCCGCGCTCGATCAGGCCCGAGCACGCCGTCAGATAATTGATGATCGCGCCAAGCGGTTGATTCAGCTCGTGCGCCAGCGTCGTCGCCATCTCGCCGACGCTGAGCATGCGCGAGGTGAAGAGGAGCTGCTCCTGTTGCGCCTTGTGCTGGCGCAGCGCCTCGATTTCGTCGCTGGTGTTGCTGGCGAAGACGATGTCGCAGCGCTCGGCGTGTGTCCAGCGAAGCGTGCGCCAGACAAGGCGATAGGAGCGTCGCGAGCGCGGCGCATAGCATTCGATGCCGTCGGCGCTTTCGTTCTGGATCTCGAACTCGGCCTCGAAATCCGCGCGGTCGGGCGCGACGCCGAGATGGCGGAATTCGCGGCTGAATGCGGAATTGGCAAGCAGAGCGCCGCCGCCTTTTCGCGAAAACGCAGCGCAAGGCAACGGAAACGCCTCGATCAGCGCGTACAAGATGTCCGTCGATCGCCCGAGCCTTCTCGGCACAGGGGATGTCGGGACGCTGTGGACGGACTCGCAACCAGTCGTCGACATCGTCGTTATCCTATTCGCCCGCCGCGCCCCTGTACGCGACAGCCGTTATGTGCAGACTATCTTTATGAAACTACTTTGCCGTTGTGTGATGCTTCTCCTGCTGGGCTCGCTGCAACGCGTCGCGCTCGCCGCGGAAAACTCCGCGGATGAAAGCTCGAGCACCACGATCGTCGCGCTCGTCGTGCCATTGCTCGCCGTCGTCTTCGCTCTCGCTGCGCTGTGGTGGATGCTGCGCCGCTACAACACACGCGGCGGAGCGGCCGGACCTCTGCGCATCGTTCAGGTTCTTGCCGTCGGCCCGCGCGAACGAGTGCTCGTCGTCGATCACGAGTCGAGGAGATTCTTGCTCGGCGTGACGTCATCGACAATCAGCCTCGTGGCGGACCTCGGAGCAGAGCATGCCGCAAGCGAGCGTGTGCGCGCCAGCACTTCACTTGTGGACAACGTTGCATTGACGCGAGATTAACGACCACCGCACAGATGCTCTTAGGGTTTTCCCTAGGTTTTATCGGAGCGTCATTCTCGTCTGCTACTGTCAACTCCGGCTGATCCGGGTACGACCGGCCTGTGAATGGAGATGTTTGGGCGTATAGACATCCAAACATGCAGGTGATCGTGGATGGGATGATGCACACGGACTCAAGGCAGCACGCGCTCGCCGCGACGATTCGCGGCAGCGTCAACGCAGGACTGCGGCGCGCCTCCGGAAGGATCCAACTCCGTGGGAGGCGCGCATGAGCTTGACCGCGTCCCTCTCCAAGCTCGGGCTCGCTTCGCGCTCCTACAGCGATATCGTGCTGGTTTTCGGCGTCGTCGCGATCGTCGCGCTGATGATCCTGCCGCTGCCGATGGCGGCGATCGATACGCTGGTCGCGGTCAACATCCTGGTCGGCATCGGTCTTTTGCTGATCGCCATCTATATCCCGACGCCCGTTGCGTTCTCTAGCTTTCCAAGCGTCCTGATGCTGACGACGCTGTTCCGGCTCGCGCTCTCGATCGCGATCACGCGCTCGATCCTCTTGCACGCCGATGCGGGTCACATCATCGATACGTTCGGCCGCGTGGTCGTGTCCGGCAACCTCGTCGTCGGCCTCGTGATCTTCCTGATCATCACCGTCGTGCAGTTCATCGTCGTCGCCAAAGGCGCCGAGCGTGTGGCTGAGGTCGCTGCGCGCTTCTCGCTCGATGCGATGCCGGGCAAACAGCTCTCGATCGATTCGGATCTTCGTTCAGGCATTCTCGACAAGGACGAAGCCAAGCGGCGGCGGCGCCTGCTCGAAATCGAGAGCCAGCTGCACGGCAGCCTCGACGGCGCGATGAAGTTCGTCAAGGGCGATGCGATCGCCGGCATCGTGATCATCGTGATCAACCTCCTCGGTGGTCTCGCCGTCGGCATGCTGCAGCGCGATCTCTCGCTCGGCGATGCGATTCACACGTACAGCATCCTCACGATCGGCGACGGACTCGTCGCGCAGATCCCGGCGCTGCTCGCGTCGATGTCGGCCGGCCTCATCGTCACGCGCACCGCGCAGGACGGCGAGGCCAAGCATCTCGGCGCCGCGATCTCGTCGCAAATCTCCAACGAACCGCGCGTGATCATGATCACCGGTCTCATCGCGCTCCTGATGATGACCGTGCCGGGTTTTCCGGTTTTCGTGTTCCTCTTGATCGGCCTCTTCTTTGTCGGCATCGGCGCGTGGCGCTTCCGCCATACCGTCGGATTTCTGCGCAAGCTGTTTCGCGTTCCGGACGCGAGCAAGGAGCTTTCGCCGGTCGATGTCGTCGCCAGCGACGATCTTTCGCCGCCCGCGGCGCTCCTGATCGAGATGGATGTGCAGATGCTGCGCGCGCTCGGTCCCGCGGTGATTCGCGCGGCACTGCGCGAGACGGTCGGCCAGCTGCGCGAGGAATACGGCGTACCACTGCCGGCTCCGGCGTTGCGCGCTGGTATCGCGCTGGCACCCAATTCGTATCGCGTGTTCGCGCACGGCGTGCGCATCGGTAGCGGCAAGCTGCTGCCCGGTGCGCGCTTCCTGCCGTCCGCACGCAACGCGCGGGCCGCGTTGCCGGTGGGACAGGGCACGGACGAGTCCGCTTATCTGCCGGCGTTCCCCGGGGAATGGCGCGAATCGCACGAAAGCGTGACGAACATCAACATGAGCGAAGCTGCGATCGATGCGATCGACGTGTTGCGCCGTCATCTTCGCGGTGCGCTCGAGCAGCATTTGAGCCTCTTCGTCGGCATCCAGGAAACCTCGAACCTCTTCAACGGGCTCAGCAAGGACTATCCCGATCTCGTGCGCGAGATGCTGCGCGTGGTTTCGCCGCAGCGCGTCGCCGACGTCTTGAAGCGGCTGGTCGAGGAACGGATTCCGGTGCGTCACTTGCGCGACGTATTCGAAGCGGTGACCGACGCCGCGAGCCGCGAGAAGGACATCGTGCTGGTCAGCGAATACGTGCGCATTGCGCTGCGCCGGCATATCAGCGATCGCTATGCGGGTTTGAATCGCACGCTGCCAGTATTGGTCGCGCATCCCGAATTGGAAGATCGGCTGCGCCGCTCGGTGCATGTCGGCGCGGGCGGCGCGCAGCTTGCGGTCGAGCCGGAGCTCGCCGAGCGCCTGCTCGAGCAGATGCGCGAGCGCGTGCGCGCGGCCGAAGCGAAGGTCGCGCTTTTATGTTCGATGGACGTGCGCCGGCATCTGCGCAAGCTGACCGAGCTCGAATTTCCCGAGCTTCCGGTGCTTTCGTATCAGGAGCTGGTGCCCGATGTGAAGCTCGTGCCGCTGGGGCAATTGGCGGCTTGAGGGTAGACGCCGGACTAAACGAAGTTCTTTGAGTCAACCGTTGCGAGGAGTGGGGATGCGATACGGGGTGGCGGGACGAATGGGGTGGGTGATGACGTTGATGCTGATCGGATCAGTGGTTGCGTGCGGAGCGGCGAAGGCGCTGCCGATTCCGTACAAGTCCGGCAACGTCACCTACAAGCCGCAGGAACAGCCGCTCGTCGATTTCCTTCAGGAATTCTTCGCCGATCAGGGGCTCGCGGTCGTCGTCAGCCAGCAGCTGCGTGCGCAGGGCGGCACCGTCAACGGTCCGCGCAGCGGCACGCCGGCGAAAGTGTTCCGTTCGATCGCGACGTCGAACGATCTGATTACGTACTACGACGGCTCGGCGGTGTATGCGTATCTCTCGCGCGAGCGCATGACGCGCTACGCGACGTTGCCGCCGCCGCGCGTCGAGGACTTCGCCGGCGCGTTCGGGAAGATGAAGCTCGGCGACGATGCGAACACGTTCACCGCGACGACCGGCAACGGTCTCGTGATGATTACCGGCGCGCCGCGCTTCGTCGAGCAGGTGCAGCAGCTCGCCGATGCGATCAACGGTCAGGTGCCGAGCCCGGCAACCGTGTTCAAGTACTACCCGCTGCGCTACGCGTGGGCGTCCGACACGACGATGAACATCGGCAACCGACAGATGACGGTGCCGGGCGTTGCGACGCTGCTGCGCGAGCTCGTTGGCGCGCAGCGCGAGCCGGCCGCGGCGGTGCAGGAGAAGCAGCTGCGTCCGAGCGCGACGCGTCTGCGCGGGCAAGGCCTCGCATCGATCGGACGCGAAGCGCCGTTGCCGCCGCCGCTCGCGCCGCCGGTCACCGGCGATGTGCCGCAGCAGCGCGATCCAGGCGACATCATGCCCGCGCCGTCGGTGCCGACGCCGGTCGTCGACGCGGGACCGAATGCGCGCATCGTCGCCGACACGTTTCGCAATGCTGTCATCGTGCGCGATGCGCCCGATCACATCGGCATGTACGACCAGTTGATCGAATCGCTCGACGTCGAGCCGAAGATGGTGGAGATCGAAGCGACCATCATCGACGTCAACAAGGGCAAGATGAAGAAGCTCGGTATCGACTGGCGCTGGAAGAACGGCCGCACCGAGGTGATGTTCGGCAGCGACGGCGTCAAGCAGAACTTCGTGCGCGCGCTCGGCGCGGACAACGTCGATTTCCTCAATCAGCTGGCCGGTTTCCAGATCGGCGCGATCGTCGGCGACGGCGCCAAGTTCGTAGCTCGGATCAATGCGCTCGCGACGCAGGACATCACCAACGTGATCTCGCGCCCGCAAGTGATGACGCTGAACGATACCGAAGCCGTGATCGAGAACACGCAGACCGTTTACGTGCCCGTCGCGGGTGCGTACGACGAGGATCTCTTCAACATCGTCGCCGGCACGATCCTGCGCGTGACGCCGCATCTCGTCATCGAGAACGGGCATCAGCGCATCCGCGTGATGGTGCAGGTGGAAGACGGCGGTGTCGAGTTGCAGCAGACCGCGACGAACGGACAGAACGTGACGATCCCGCTGGTCACGCGCAAGGCCGTCAATACGCAGGCGCTGATCGACGTTGGTCAGAGCCTGCTGCTCGGCGGCTTGATCAGCGATACGCTCGAGAATCACAACAACAAGGTGCCGATCCTCGGCGATATTCCGCTGCTCGGCGCGCTGTTCAAGCAAGTCGAAAAGGATCGGAGCCGCGTCGAGCGGCTGTTCCTGATCACGCCGCGCCTGGTCGCTGCCAATCGCATCACCTCGCAGGACGTGCCGACGGATCCCGATGTCAGCATCGATGAGATCCGCGCAGGGCAAGAAGCGCGCGATCGCGCGGAAAGCCCGTGGTCGTCGGATCACGCGCCTCCGCCGCAGCCGTCGACAGCGCCCACGCCGTCGACGACGCCACAACCGGTTCACTCGGGAGGCAACGGATGAACGTTTGGCCGCTCCGCGTGCAAGCAGGCAACCGGCAAGCGCCGGATCGCAGACAAGTCGCCAAGCCCGGCGTGGACGCCTGGGCGTTGCGCGTGTTGTCCGGCACGCACACGGGTGCCGAACGGCGGCTCGATGCGCAAGGCATGCTGCTGATCGGCAGCAGCGATGATTGCGACATCATCCTCGTCGATGCCGGCGTCGGCGCGCATCACTGCATCCTCTCGCGCACCGAAGAGGTTCTGACGATCCGCGCAGTCGACGCTGACGTGCGCGTCGACGAGCGCGTGCAGCATCCGGGCGACGTGCATCCGCTTGAAGCGTTTTCGACGGTGCGCATCGGCTCGGCGAGCTTTGCGATCGGTCCGCATTGGAGCGAGCGCTGGCAAGGCGTGCTGCAGAAGATCGATCCCGCCGCGCTTGCCGGCACGCAACGTCGCAGGATCGGCCGCGGCAAAGTCGCTGCGCTCTGGGCCGCTGCGTTGCTGCTCGTCGCGAGCGGCGGCGCTCTGGTACTCGCGCAACACGGCGCCGCGCCGCCACCGCCCAAACCGTCGGCCGCGAGCGTGGAAAGCCAGATCAAGGCACTGATCGCGCGCAGCGCGCCGAACGGGCTTAGTCTGGAAAAGAAGAAGGACGGGAGCTTCGTCGTCACCGGTTATGCCGAGCGCGCCGAGGACATCGATGCGCTCAAAGCCGAGCTCGAACGGCAGAGCCTCAACGCGACGATCGAAGCGAAAAGCGGCGCGCGCATCGCCGGCGACGTCGGCGAATTCTTCCGCATGAACAACATCCACGCGACGACCGAGTGGAACGGCAAGGGTCGCGTCGTCGTACGCGGCCGCTTTGGCGATGAGAAGGATCTGAAGGCCGTGCTCGCGTCGCGCACGATGCAGGAGTTCAACGAGAACCTGCATCTGAAACTCGAAGTGCAGAACACCGATCCGCCGCAGCCGGAGCCGAAACCAGTTATCGACGGCAAGCGCATCCGTCGCGTCGTCGATGGCGCGGACGCGTATCTCGTCACCGTCGATGGTTCGCGCTACTACCGCGGCGCGAGACTGCCGCAGGGTGCGACGTTCGTCGGCGTCGAGAACGACGATGTGCTCTTGCGTTACGAGACCGACGAGGACGTGCGCCGCATCTCGCGCGACAACCTCATCGACGGGCAATTCAAATGACTCGCTTACAAGGTCCACGGACTGGATCTTCGACGGTTCCGCGCTGGGACCGTGCTGGCGACGAGCGGCTTGGGCCGTTTACGCCACGTCGCGAACGCCAAAGGACGAAGGCTTTCGCGACTCCCCTGCACCCACGAGGAGATTGAGCCATGAGCAGCAACAATCCGAACCTGATGCTTTCGACGTATGCGCCCTCGCAGCCGGCGACACAGGATCACTCGTTCAATCCGCCGAGCACTGGCTTGCCGGGTCCGGTGACCGACACCAATGCGAAGAGCTGGTTCGAAGCGATGGCGAAAGCCTGGGGCTCCGCGCTCGACAATCAGGCCGCGAAGATCACGGAGCTTTCCGATCAGATCACCAACGGCGGACAGGATCAGCCCTCGACCTTGACCTTGCTGACGACGGCGTCGCTGCAGATGCAGTTCCTCGCGACGAACGCGTCGACGTCGAATAACTCGGTCGGCCAGGCACTGGAAACGCTGGGTCGCAAGCAGTAATCCCGCCAGTCGGTGGCGCGGCCCGCTGTCGGCGGCCGTCCGTCGCTCCAAGTTTCCGCCTCGTGCGGAAACGAGCGCTCGTGCGCGCACGACGGCAACGCGTGCGCCATCGATCGGGATCATCAAGGGAGGTGCGTCCATGACGCCTACATCGATCCAGTCGTTCGATATCGCCGCGTTCGCCAACGTCAACCAGGTCACGCCGGCGACGCAGCTGTCGGTCCTCGACGTCGCGCGTTTCCAGGAAGCGTATGCGAACGCGCAGAGCACACAGGTGACGACACCCACGGCGGTCGAAGCGATCTCGCCGGGCTTCAAGGCGGTGTTGCAGAACTTCGAATCGCTCAACGGCCGCGTCGGCAATCTCGGCGATCTTGCCGCCGGCATCGAGAGCGGCCGCGAGCCGACGCCGGGCGAGATGATGCAGCTGACCGTCAAATGCCACGAGTTCCTGTTTCATGCCGAGCTCACGTCCAACGTCGCGAACCGCACGTCGGATGGTATCCAGCAGCTGTTCCGGCAGCAGTCTTGAGGTTTGCCATGACTTCGCTTGGGCTCATCACAGCGGGCGCGCGGAGGGCCGCCTTCGGGCGGACTCTCCGTGCGGGTCCGGCGTTCCGATGGCTGCGCATCGCATTCGTGCTGGTCGCGATGCTCGCGCTCGCGGGCTGCGATCAGGAGATCCTCTACTCGCACCTCGACGAGCAGCAGGCGAACGAAGTCGCCGCGGCTCTCCTGCGCGCGAACATCGACATCGACAAGCGACAAGCCGAACGCGGCGGCGAATGGACCGTTCTGGTCTCGAAGAAGGATCTGCCGGCCGCGGTCTCGCTGCTCGAAGCGGCTGGCTTGCCGCGTCATTCGCATCCGTCGATGGGCGAGGTGTTCAAGAAGGAAGGCTTCGTCGCATCGCCCACCGAAGACAAGGCACGCTATCTCTACGCGCTGAGCGAAGAGCTTTCCGACACGCTGCATCAGCTCGACGGCGTCGTCAGCGCGCGTGTCCATGTCGCGCTGCCGGATAAGGATCTGATCGGCGACAAAGCCGAATCCGCGTCGGCCTCGGTCGTGATCGTCACCGAGCCTGGCGCGCACGTGCAAGAGCGCGAGACCGATATCAAAGCGATCGTCAAGGATGCGGTCGAAGGTCTCGACAATCCCGATCGCGTGACTGTGAAATTCTTCACGCGCTCGCCGACGCAACCGCAGAATCCGGTGACGTCGAATGCGAGCGACAAGGCCGCGCCGCTCGATCTCATCCGCATGGCTTCGCGCAGCGATCTGACCAGCGGCATTCTCGTCGCGTTTGCGATCTTGACGATGATCGCGGCCGTGCTGCTGCTTTGGTACAACCGCTCGTCGCTGGCCGCGATGTTCGGTGGCGGACAACGCCGGATCGAGGGATCGCATGGCGGTTGATGCGCGATGGACCGCGCTGCTGCGGTCGACGTTGGACGGCGCGCACGCCGAGCGCTTCGGTGATGCGCCGCCGCTTCTGGTCGAGCGCGCACGCGCCTCGCGGCTCGGTCGGCGCATGCTCGTGCGCCGGCTCGAGCGCGAATCGCCGCTCCTGTTCGCGCTCGATGCCGCGAACGATTGCGAATGGATCCCGCGCCATCCATGGGCGTTGTTCTCGGGCGAGCGCCTGCGCGGTGCTGCGTTCGATCTGGGCGCACTCGCATTTGCGCCGGCGCTGCGCGCGAAAGTCGGCCGCGATGAAGTGTTGACACTGCGCGAAGCGATCGGCGCCGCGCGTCTTTCGTTCGTGCTGTCGTCAGATCCGTGGCAACGCGCGGTACCCGAAGCGGTGCGCCATTGCGCAGTGACCGGCCTCGCGCGCGTGCTCGACGATGCAGCCGCGCTCGCCGATCTCGTGCGTCATCGCGGCCGCATCGAGCTTTATGCATATTCGGCAAGTCTCAATCCAATGCTCGGCGAACGCGTGAAGCTCGCGTTTGCGCCGTTGCCCGCGGGCGAGCGCAGCGACGTCTGGCTGCCGCCCGACGCCGTCGCGCGCTATCTGGCCGCAGCAGGCACCACTGCAACCGAGGCGCGGCCATGAACGCGGTCATAAGCTCGCGGCGTCACTACGTTCTGGCGCTGACCGAGCGCGTGATTCCCGCGGACGCATTCGTCGCGATCGAGCAAGCGCAAGGTCTCGTCGATCAGGCCAACGATGCGGTTGCACATCTCGACGATGAATTGCAAGCCGAGCGCGAACGCGCACGCTCGATCGGCCGCGAAGAAGGACGGCGCGAAGCGTTGACGGAATTCGGCGCCGCCCTCATGGCGCTGGCGGAATCGCGCGATCGGCTCGGCGAGCAAATGCGCGCGCAGCTCGGCGAGCTCGCGGTCGGCGTCGTCGAGCGCATCGCTCCGGCGCTCGGCGCGGAACGACTCGTGTCTGTGTTGGTTGCCGAAGCGGTGCGCCAGCTCGCGTTCGAGCCGAGCCTGCTCGTGCGCGTGCATCCCGGCATTGCGGATGCGATCCGCGAGCATCTCGCGCATGAAGGGCTTGGCGTCGGTGCGACGCCGATCGAAATCGTCGCGACGCCGGAGCTTGGCGAATTCGATTGCGTGATCGAAACCGACGGCGGCGTCGTGCGCGCCGGCTTGCGCGAGCAGCTCGATCAGGTGCGCATCATTCTCGCGGTCGCGCAGCAGGAAGACGCGCGCGAACGCGCTGCGGCAATAGAAGGAGAGGGCAGCGATGCCGCTGCGTGACGACGAGCTACGCGAGGAATCGTCGGCCGTCGCCGCCGCGCAGCCGCTGCTGCGTGCGCTCGCGAGCCACGAAACGCTGCAACGCGTCGGCCGCGTTGCCGAAGCGTATGGCACGCTGGTGCGCGTTACCGGCATCAGCGCGGCGATCGGCGAGCTTTGCCTGCTCGAACATGCGGAAAGCGGATTCTCGATGCCGGCGGAGGTCGTCGGCATTTCGCGCAATCACACGCTGCTGACGCCGCTCGGTCCGCTCGAAGGCATTTCGGCCGCCACAACGGTAACGGCGAGCGGACGCCAAGCCGGCGTGCCGGTCGGGCCGGCGCTGCTCGGCCGTGTGCTCGATGCGAACGGCGAGCCACTGGATGATCTCGGTCCGATCGAAACGCGCCTGCGCGCTCCGTTGTATGCGGCGTCTCCGAATCCGCTGAAGCGGCGGCTCATCGATCGTCCGCTCGCAACCGGCGTGCGCGCGGTCGATTCGGTGCTGACCGTCGGCGAAGGCCAACGCGTCGGCATCTTCGCGGTCGCCGGCGGTGGCAAGAGCACGCTGCTCGGCATGCTCGCGCGCGGCGCGCAGAGCGACGTGAACGTGATCGTGCTGGTCGGTGAGCGTGGGCGCGAGCTCAACGAGTTCATTCACGACAATCTCGGCGAAGAAGGCTTGAAGCGCAGCGTCGTCGTGGTTGCGACATCGGATCGTCCTGCGCTTGAGCGGAGCCGCGTCGCTTACGTCGGCACCGCCATCGCCGAATATTTCCGCGATCAAGGCTTGCGCGTACTGTTGCTGATGGACTCGGTCACGCGCTTCGCGCGTGCGCTGCGCGACGTCGGTCTTGCGATGGGCGAGCCGCCGGCGCGGCGCGGTTTCACGCCGTCGGTGTTCTCGGCGCTGCCGCGCTTGTTCGAGCGCGCCGGCACGAACGAGCGCGGCACGATCACCGCGTTCTACACCGTGCTGATGGAAGAGGAGGAGGGCGGCGATCCGATTGCCGAGGAAGTGCGCTCGATCCTCGATGGTCATATTTATCTTTCGAAGAAACTCGCTTCTTCGCACTACTACCCGGCGATCGATGTGCTGTCGAGCGCAAGCCGCGTGATGCTGCGCGTGACCTCGCCCGAGCACCAGGAAGCCGCCGGCCTTCTGCGCCGCTATGTCGCCAAGTACCGCGATATCGAGCTCTTGCTGCAGCTCGGCGAATACCACGCCGGCAACGATGCCGATGCCGACACCGCGATCGCGAAGATCGGCGACATCGACGCGCTGTTGCGCCAGCCGGCCGAACAGCTGGCTGATTACGACGACACGGTCGGCCGCTTGATGAGGATGTTCCGATGAAACGTTTCCCGCTCGAACCGCTGCGCCGCGTACGTGATCTTCGCCTCGACGCCGCACGCAGGACGTTGACGCAGTGTCGCATCGACATGGAGAACGCGCTGCGCCGACGCGATATCGCCAAGCTCGCCTGGTCCGGTGCGGTCGATCGGCGCGCGCGTCATCAGCGCGAGTGCGCGCTCGCCGCGAGCAATACCGATGCGACCGTCGTGTGGCTCGGTCGCGCGGATCGTCATCGGCTCTTGATCGACGCGGAGATCGCGCGCTGCGAGATTCAGCTCCGCGGAATGGACGAGGAGCTGGAGCGCGCACGTCAGGCGTTCGCCGACGCGTTCGCCGCGTACCGCCGCGCGCAGTCGAAAGTCGACGCGCTCGACAATTTCCGCGGTGAGTGGGCGCGCAAGCAGCAGCGCGAGCTCGAACGGCGCGAAGAGCAAGCCGGCGAGGAGCTCTATCTCGCCGTCGGAAGGAGATGACCATGATGACGAGCGAGCTTCCCAACACGAATCATCGCCGCGCGCATCACGACGATGGCGAACGCGCGCGGATCGACCGTCTCGCGCGCGAAGCCGAAGTGCGCAACGGCGGTGTCCGCGTTCCCGCCGAGCCGCCGGCGCCGCAGGACGTGGATCGCTTTCGCACGCTGTTCGCCGCGCGCGGCAACGAGACGCCGCGTGCGATGCCGCAGAAGGAAGCACCGCCTCGCGATAGTGAAACGACAACCGCGCGCGCGGATGCGCCGGCTCCCGACGAGCCGCAGACGCAACAGCCGCGTGCGGAAGCATCGCCGCTGCGCGCCAAACCGGAGAATCAAGGCCGCGGCGACGGGGTTCACGGCGACACCGCGCAGGATGAAGCCCATTCGCCCGAGAACGCAGCGGCGCCGACCGAGCGGCGCGATACGCGCGCGGTCGATAGCGACGGTGCGCCGACGCGTCCGACGGTTCCTTCCGGGAAGGCCGACGCGGCCGCACAGGATGATGCGTTGCCGCGCGGCGATAAGACCGCGCACGCAGAGGGCGCTAACGCGAAAGCCAGCGAACGCCATGCGCTGCACGGCGATACTGAGGTGACCGCGGCCATATCCGGCAGCGCATCGGAGAAGAAAGCGTCGTCCGATGCCGCCGACGATACGGAAACGTCGGCGGCGCCGAACGCCGCGACGCCCGCGCAGGTCTCCGCGGAAGCCGCATCGTTCGTGCAAGCGCATCGCTTTACGATGGAAGCGCCGCAGCAGGCCGCGACGGCTGCGGCTACCGCAGCGCCCGCGCTTGCCGAGCTGATCGAGAAGCACGTCAAGCAGATGCTCGTTTCCGATACGCCAGCCTCGAAGCTGCATGCGCGCGAGGTGCTGCTGCAGATGCACGGCGACGTGCTGCCCGGCACCGATCTCTGGCTCACGCGCACGGCGAACGGCTGGCGGCTTCGGGCCGACGTGCGCTCGCGCGACGCATACGACGCGCTCGTTGCCGGCAGCGAGGATTTGATCCAGCGCTTCGCCGACGGTGCGCTCGGCGAGCTGACGATCGAGCCCGTGTTCCACGGCGCAGCGCCGATTTCCGGGACGCCGACCGCTCAACGGACTTGATGCGCGCAACGACGATTCTCATCGCTTCGTGCGCGGCGTTCGCAGCCGGACCTTCGGCCGCAAACGCTGCGCAGCTGCTCGTCGACATGCGCGAGCCGTTTTTCCTCAGGCCACCGGATCTTTCGGAACCGGAGCTGCAGCGTGTGCTCGTTGCGGCAGCAAAGGGCGGCGAAGAAACGACGATCAACAGCGCCGTGAGCGGCGCATTCACCGCGCCGGGCCGCAAGGAGACGCTGTATGTTCTCCAGCGTGGCGGACCGCGCGCCGCCGAGCCCGACACGCCGGCCGGCGTCACGCTGGCGGTGTTCAACGATGGCCGGCTGGAAGCGCGTCTGACTACTGACGCCGGCAATTTCGTGCAGTCGACGCCGGACATCGACGGCGACGGCGTGAACGAAGTGCTGTTGCGCACGGACAGCTATCAAATGGGCGTGGCGACGACGCGGCTGAGCCTGGTCCGCGTCGTTCACGATCAGCTGGAGACGATCGCGTCGTTCGACGAGGCGCGCGTCGACCGCTGCGGCGATGAGCGTTTCGGTGGTGATGTCGAAGCGGAAGTGATTCGCTACGAGCCAGGCGCGAAACCCGCGTTTGTCGTCGAGAATTTCGAAGGACGCTGTGTCGATGGCGAGCCGCCGTCTGCGGCGAAATTCGAGCAAAAGTCCAAAAGCAAGGGTTTCCCCTAGCTCGGGACATACCTAATGGGCGATGCCGTGTCGCGCTGTTGTAATCCGAGCGACACGCTCCATTCTTCCGCTCGTCGAGGTCGCCATGGCGCAGGTCAATGCAGTCTCCGGCAATACGTTCACTTCTTCGCAGCCGACCGAGACGGTGCACACCGTCCAGCACGGCGACAGTTTGTCCGAGATTGCGCAGCGCTATGGCGTCAGCGTATCCGAGCTCATGAGCTCGAATCCGAACATCCACAATCCGAACGTGATCTATCCGGGCCAGCAGATCACGATCCCCGACGGCGGACGCTCGCAGAACGCGCAGCCCGTGGCAGCGGCGGATGCGACGACACGCACGGCGGCGAACGACGCCGGCACGTTCGACTACAACCGCATCGTCGGCGTGCGCGGCAATCCGAACGTCACGCCCGAATTCATCCGCGGCGTCGAGCAGATGGCGGCGCGGCTCGGCACGCGGCCCGAGTACATTCTCGCGACAATGAGCTTCGAGACCGGCGGCAGCTTCTCGCCGGCGCAGAAGAACAACGCGGGCAGCGGTGCGACCGGCCTGATCCAGTTCATGCCGAACACCGCGCGGGGGCTCGGCACGACGACGGCCGAGCTTTCGCGCATGTCGTCGGTCCAGCAGCTCCAGTACGTCGAGAAATATTTCGAGCCGTACAAGGGACGGCTCGGCACGCTCGAAGGCGTGTATTCCACCGTGCTCTCCGGAAGCCCGCATCCCGATCCGAATTCGACGTTATTCTCATCGCCGAGCGCCGCGTACAACGCGAACCGCGGGCTCGACAAGAACGGCGACGGCCGTATCACGTCGGGCGAAGCAACCGCGGCGGTGCGTGCACGCGTCTCCGGTCCGCTGCCGAATGGCGGTGCGCCGGCGCCGCAGCCTTCGCAGCCATCGGATGGCGGCACCAAGCCGCCATCGACGTCGAACGGCGGCGACTACACGGTCAAGCGCGGCGATACGTTGTCCGAGATCGCGGCACGGAACGGTGTTTCGCTCTCCGCGTTGATCGCGGCGAACCCGCAGATCAAGAATCCGAATCTGATTTACGCCGGGCAGGCCGTGCATCTTCCGAACGGCGCGAGCGGCAATGGCGCGGCGACGAGCTACACGGTGAAGAGCGGCGACACGTTGTCCGCGATCGCAGAACGCAGCGGCGTTTCGCTGAGCGCGCTGATCGCAGCGAACCCGCAGATCAGGAATCCGAATCTGATCTATCCGGGCCAGACCGTGCACGTTCCGGGCGGCCATTCGACCGGCGGCACGACCGGCACGCAAGGTCCGTCGGGCCCGGGCGCGACCGCGCCGACCGGCAACAACCCTGCCGCGATCGCGCAGCAGTTCCTGAACCGCAACGCGTCCGAGTTGAAGCGCAGCGGTGATCTGCCGATGAATCCGAACGTGCCGAGCGATGTGTGCTGCGCGAACTTCGTCAGCGCCGTCCTCGAGCGCTCGGGCGCGTTGCCGCACGGCAAGCACACCGATAGCGTGGCGACGCTGAACTCGACGCTACGCGGCCTGGGCTGGCGTCCGGTCGACATGAGCCAGGCCAAGCCCGGCGATGTCGTCATCATCCAGGGCGGCGGCGTGTCGCACACGGTGATGGTGCTGAGCAACGATCACGGCAAGGTCACGCTGATAGGCTCCAACAACGTCAACTCGGACGGCACGCAGCGCGTCACCACCAGCGGCACGTCGTGGGCGCAGGCGCACGGCGCGGCGGTGCTGACGCCGCCGCATTGATGTCTTCGGCCGCATGACGCGAACCCGGGAGATTTCGCGAACGGGTTCGCAAGACTGGGGTTTTCCCCAGTCGTCCTGTGCGGCGGCCGGTGCTATTCAAGCGGACATGGAATTCCGTGGCGCCACGGACGGCGCAGCGAGCCATCCGTATTGCGCAGGACTGCCCGCGGCACACGCAAAGCGCTAAGACAGGCATTGCCAGGAGTCCTATGGAAGCTCCGCTGATTCCCGCTCGCAACACCTCCACGCAGATTCCGACGACGCCGACGCCGGGCGACGGCATGGCAAACACGCACGTCGTTCAGGATGGCGAGACGCTTCACAGCATCGCGAGCCAGTACGGCACCAACGTCGATACGATCCGCAATATCAATCCGCAGATCCGCGACAACGGCCGTTTGCCGACCGGCGACACGATCAACTTGCCCAATCTCGGCACGATCCTGACCGGCTCGCCGCGCAATCCTTCATCGACGCCGATGCCATCGATGATGCCGAGCGAGCGCTTCACGCCGAACGCGCCGATGACGTCGGGCACCGGGATGATGCAGACACCGTCGTCGATGCCGGGCACGATGCCGCCGGGGATGGCGCCGCCAAGCCATTTCACGTCGCCGCCGACGGCAGCGCCGCAATCCTCGCAACTGCCGCTCGGTCTTTCGACGGCGCAGATCGTCGATATTCCGCTGGTGGCGAACTTGGGACGCGTGATCGGGTTGCCGCAACTCGATCCGCCGCGCGTATCGGCGGATATTCCGAACGTCGATACGTATGTGCCGGTCGATGCGCATTCGGGTGGAAACATTTCCACGCCGCCGCCGCGCGTGGACAATCCGACCGTCCTGCCGCCGCCGCGCGATTTGGTCACCGATCCACGCTCGCCGCCGGCGAACGGAGCGAGCACGCAACCGACGCCGACACAAACGACGCCGCAAGCGCCACAGCAACCCGTCGACAACAAAGCCGCCGCGCTGCCGCTGCCGACGGACAGAATCCTGCAGCCTCCCGACAAATCGGCTCAGACCGCTCTGGCGCAGAACGCACTGACGCAGAGCGCACTGACGAACGGTGCTGCGAACGCGCTGCGCGGCGATACGGCCGCGATGCTGGCGAACACGACGCTCGCGGCGACGCTCGTCGCGCTGCCGACGAACGCCGCCGAGGGCGAGGAGGTCGTGACGTACCTGCGCCAGCCATTCAATCCCGCGCAGACGCTCAATGCGAAGGAGGCGCAACCCGGTACGACGACGGCGGACCACGAGCTGCCGAAGCCGACCGGTTCCGACGCGCGCACCGCGCAAGAAGCGCGCGTCGGTCAGGATGCGCGAGCTGCCGCGGAGAACGCGGCGCGCGATCCCTCGCGGTTGCTGCGTGACGTGCAAGCGAGAATGTTGAGCGATCCGCGTCTGCCGGGTGAGGCATCGACGCGCGCGCAGACGAACGATCCTTCCACGCTGAAAGGATCGGAGAAGAACGCAGCCGCGAACGCCGCCGCTCTAGGCTTGCAGGACGAGGCGATCAAATCACCGGCGACGGCCGATCGCGAGGCGCGTCTTTCGCGGCGGTCCGGCGATGCACCGTGGATGTTCGACTGGGTCGGGCAGCTCGCCGAGATCCGTCGCGCTTATGCAAAGGCGCGGCGCGAGGAGGGTTCCGATTTGCTGACGACGGTCGCGACGATTGGTATCGGCGTTGCGATGCTCGCGGGTGCGTTTGCGTTGTATGCGCTCTACAAGTATTGGGCGCCGCATTGATGGCGGCGCGAACAAAGAGCATTTCTCGCCAAGCCGCAAAGACGCCAAGGCCGCAGAGAAGCCAGTTCAAACGATTTGCTTTCTCTGCGTCTTGGCGAGAAAGCTTTCTTGTCTGCATCATGATGATTCCGACATGACATTCATGTGACGGTTTTCCCTCGGGTTTTCCCCAATCGCGCTGGCTTCCTGCGACTGATCCAATCGCGGGCATCCATCTGGATTCCTCGCCGGAGAAATTCGCCATGCGTCCTGTCGATTCCGATAGCAGCGCCGTCGTCACGCCGCCGCCACCTCCGCCGCCGCCACCGCGTCACGATCAAGTGCATGTCGTTCAGCGCGGCGAGACCGTGAGCGGCATCGCCGCGCAGCACGGCACGAATGTCGCGTCGATCAAGCAGCTGAATCCGCAGATTCGCGACATCAACGTGATTCATCCGGGCGATCGCATCAATCTGCCGCAGCAACCGGCGAACGATCCGGTCGATACGCCGGCTGCAGTGCAGAAAACCGATGCGCCCGCGACCGACACGCGCTCGCCGCAAGCGCAGGCGACCGACAAGGCCGTCGCTGACTACAAGGCTGCGGTCGCCGCGAAAGAACAGGCGCAGAAAGATGCGCCGACCAATGGCGCGGTGCGCGCGGATCTCCGATCCGGCGAATACGATCGCACGATCAGCGATACGCGCCAGGCGGTGACCACGGCCGTGCGCAACGAGATCGCGCCGCAAGTCGATGCGGTGCCGCCGCAGGCGCACGTCGACGCCGACAAGCTCGTCACCAGCTACGGCAACGCGATTCTGCAGCGTCACGCGGGTGATGCGGACGCGCAGGACGTGCTGAAAAGCGCGGTCGGCGACTATCAAGTTCAGCGCAAGGCCGATGCGATCGCCGCGACCGACGTGTACGGCAGTACGGTAACGCCGAAGGATCGTCTCGAAGCGCTCGGATCTTCGTTGAAGGGCCAGCCGCCGGAAGTCGTCGATCGCGTGCTCGCGAATGCGCACGTGCAGTCGATGCTGAAGGACGCGGCGAGTTACATCGCCGAACCGTACAAAGGCGTCAGCGACAAGGATGTCGGTAATGCCGGCTTGCAGGCGACCGAGGCCTCGAAGCGTCTCGCCGACGTGACATCGAATCTGCCGCCGGAGCTTGCGACGCAAGTCGTGCAGCAGAGTCTGCCGACGATCCAGAAGATCGCATCGGCCGAAGCACAGCAGGTGCGCACGACGCCATTCGAGAACGTCTCCAAAGCCGTCGGCGCGATGGGCGACAGTGCGCAGGCAAAAGCGCTGACAACCGAGATCGCCAAGGCATATCAGCCGCAACTCGACAAGTGGCAGGGATTCTTCGAAGACCCGAACGGCGGCATCGTTGCGCAATCGGTCGGTGATGGCGCGAGCCCGGCGCTGGCGGTCGAGATGGCAAAGCAGCTCAGCGCGGCCGGCAAGAGCGACGATGCGTTCGCGGTCGCGAACTCCGCGATCCGCGGCGTGCAGAACTACGCAAGCAATACGCTCAAGGGCGATATCGATGCCTACACGAAACAGACCGAAGAGCTCGCGCGCGATGTCGCGCTCAACAGCGGTTCGCTGACGCCCGAGCAGCTGAACCAGGCGATCGACAACTACACGAAGTCCAAAGGGCCCGAGTGGCAGCAGAAGACCGATGCGCTCGAGGAAAAGGTAGCGCAGGACGGCCTCAAGCTGCTCGATCAGATCAACGCGCTGCGCAGCCTGCCGCCTGATGTCGCCGCGAGCGCGCACAGCGACGATGCGATCAAGGGCATTCTCGGCGACAAGAATGCCGACTACGCGATCAGTCTCGCGCTCAACAAGCATCCGGAATACGTCGACACCGCGTCGGGCAAGAACCTGATGCAGACGCTGGCGTATGGCGCCAAGCTCGGCGATCAAGGCAACAAGCTCGGCAAAGAGATTGCGAACGCGTACGTGCGCAACCAGATCCTGCCGTCCGCGCAGAATTTCAATCCGAACGATCCGGCGAGTGTCGCCAAGGCGCAGGCGGCGATCGACAAGCTCAAGAGCCCGACGTTCGCCAAGCTGATCGGCGTCGATGTCGACGGCAGCAAGCTCAAGAACTATCAGGCCGTCGTCGACGATCTCAAGAAGACGCTGCCGGGGCCGAACGATACGGTCGAGCAGGTCGTCGCCAAACTCGAAGGGCAGGCGAAGACGCTGAATGGTCTCGGCAACAAAGTCACGACCGATGACTTCAAGCCGGCGTTCGACAAGAGCATGCCGGCAGGCCAGCTGATGCGCATGCTCGGCCTCACGTTCGCTGGCGTCGGTTTCCTCAATTCGACGAACAAGGCGATCAACGATCCGACGCTGAAGAACGATCTGAAGGCGATGGTCGACGCGGCGGCGCTCGGGCAGAAGGGCACGGAGCTCGCTGTCGGCCTTGGCAAGATCGACAGCAAATCGCTGTTCGGCAAGTTCGGCGGCACGGCTGCCGGTCGCGTGTTCGGATTCCTTTCTGCGGGCTTCGATGCCTGGAGCGCGGGCGAATCGATCGCGAACGGCGACTGGGGCAAGGGCACGCTGTACGGCGTCGGCGCGACCGGCGGCGCGCTTGCGGCATTGTCGGGTACCGAGTTCGCAGCGTCGCTCGGCATTGGCGCCTGGGCGGGTCCGGTCGGCATCGGCCTCGTCGCGGTGTCGACGGCGGGCTTGATGATCGTCGACGGCAAGCGCGATGCGGACAAGCAGGCGAAGGCGTCGTCGGAATTCCTGCAAGGCGCAGGTATCGACAAGGCGACAGCCGACACGCTCGGTCGCGGCAATGGTGAAGCTGCGCAGCTGCAGAAGGATCTCGGGCTGACGCCGGATCAGATCCAGCAGCTCGCGAAGAATCACGGCATCGTGCTCGGTGCGCCGGGTTATGCGCAGGCGTTCATCGATGTCGCCAATGCGAACGGCGTCAAAGGTGCGGACGTCAATCCGTTCCTCGATGCGGTAGCGCGCGACAACCCGAACTTCATGGATCAGTTCTTCACGCAGCTCGGCGCGAAGGATCCGATGCACGCTTCGAGTCACAACCAGGCGCTGGTCGGCCTGATCCAGAGTCAGTATCCGACCGCGGCGAAGTTCGTGCAGCAGCATTCGCCGCAATTGTTCGGCGCCGACGCGACCGCACGGCAGCGCGCCGACAACGATTACGAGAATCGCGGCGGCATGGATCCGTGGGTGTCGGTCGCGAATCTCGTCAAGGGCAATCACGAGCCCGCGTATCAAGCGGAGATCGTGCAGCGGCTCAAGAACGACGGCACGCTTGGGATCTGGGTCGATTCGATCTGTCGCAACTATGCGTACAACGGCTGGCCGGAAGCGGCGGAGTCAGCGATTACGTCGGCGAAGAATGCCGGCGTGATCAGCGATGGCGATGCGCAGAAGTATCTGGCGCAGATTGCCGCTGCGAAGTAACAGGCATCCTCGTGGTCCCGGCGAAAGCCGGGACCCATTTTGATCTTGGTCGCAAAGCAAAATGGATCCCGGCTTTCGCCGGGACGACGGCCGTTTGAGCATTTGATTCTTTCCGAGGGTAATCCCTAGCTAGGGTCACTCCGACTGGTTTGCCCGCGCCGCGCTTCGCAGAATTCTCCGCGCGCTACAACCCATCAATGGATAAGGGGAACCCATGTCTATCTTCGGAACGTTTGCGGAGAACACCCAGTTTCGCGGCGCGATCGACGCCACGCTTTCGCACGTCGATCCGAGCCTCGGCGCGACGCAGGTCCGCGCCGCTCTCGACGCTGTGAATTTGAACAGCCTGTCGACGCAGGAAAAGAACGTGCTCTTGTCGGTCGCCGACAATCTTGCCGCCGACGGCTATATCAGCGGTTCCGATGCGCGCGCGATCACGGGGTTGATCGACAGCTACAAGTCGACCGGCCGCTTCTTCGACACGCTGACCGGCGGCAACCGCGGCAAGCTCGAAGTGCCATCGCAGAGCGAATATCAGCCGTCGTCTAATGCGCTCTTGGCTCAGCGCTACGTTCCGAATCCGTTGTTCGGCGGGCTGCTCGGCTTCTTCGTCGACAAGGTCGTGCAGACGTTCAAGGACGCGCTGTTCCAGGGCGCGACGCAAGGCATGCTCGGCACGTGCGATGGTTGCGCGAATCAGCAGAAGGTGAGCGCGGCGCTGTATGGCGCGGACCTTTCCAAGCTGAGCCCAAGCGAGCGTTCCACGGTGATGTCGATGATTGGTTTTGCCGCCGTCGATGGTCACGTCAGCCGCGTCGAGTCGAACGCGATCGTCGACTATCTCAATCGCGCGCAGGGCATCGTTCCGAAGTCGAATTCCGAATGGAGCGTGCAGCAGAACGGCAGCACCGCGCACATCGATCTTGGCAACTACACGCTCGATCTCGACGAGCGCAATTCGCAGTTCATCCTCACCAACAAGGCGACCGGCGAAACGACGCGCATCTGGGGCGACCCGCACGTCGAAGTCGACGGCAAGGCGGTTGGCGATTTCTACGGCACGATGACGCTGAACCTCGACGACGGTACGAAGATCACGATCAACACGACGCCGTACAGCGCCGGCAACGGCATGACGCTGTCGAGCCGCCTCACGATCACGCAGGGCGATCGCGCGATGGTGATCAGCGGGCTCGATCAGAACAAAGTCGGCGACATGAAGATCGATCAGGTTTCGGTCGGCGGGCGCATCATCGACGCGATCCAGGGCGACGGCACGGATATCTACGAGAATCCGGAAGGGAAGGGCTGGTTGCAGCTCAACGCTGGCGGCTTCCTGCAGCAGGTGGACGGCGATTTCCTGCGTAACATCAAATAAACCATTCACGTATCGAGAACGGCCCCGCATCGAGCGGGGCCGTTTCTTTTTCGGGAAGTCCGATCGCGGCTGTCGCCGCTCCTACAGGTTCGACGTGCTGTTGTGGGAGCGGTAGCCGCGACTGGGGCATTTTTAGGGTTGCGCGACGAGCGCTCGATTCCCGCGCGCACGCGAAAGCGCTGGCTGGTAGCGATCGCGCTTGCAGACATCGAAACCCGGCTCGATCAGCACGCGACCATCGGCGAAAACGGTGCGCAAGTCGCGAACGCAACTCCCGTCGTCGCGGATCGCGACGGTCGCAGACTCACCACCGCCGTGCAGCGCATTGCCGATGGCGGCTTCGCGAAAATCGGTGCTGCCTGCGGATGCGATACCGAACGACGTGATGCTGCTCTTCGTCGTGTTGACGAGCTTCACATAGCGGACCGCGCTCGTGTGCGCGCAGGCAGCGCTCGACAATCCGAGCGACAGCATGAGGAGAAGACGTGTACGCATGGCGACTCCGAGTGGTAGGGCGGAGTCAATCTAGGCGCGCGTCGTCGCCGCCGGAACCGAATCGGGACGAATCGTCTTCCCGAATTGACGAATCGTAGCAGGGCACAAACGGCGCTTCTCAGGCGCGCGCCGCACGATTACGATGAGCCGATGGAGAACGCATCATCGGCTCGCATCGCTAAAACACAAAGCACACGGATCGATGGGATGTTTCCGTGGCGCTCCCTCTCTTTCGTGCTCTGGGGCATCCTCGTCGTATTGTTCGCCGTGCAGTGGTTCACGTATGACCTGCTGCTCTCGGATCATTCGTGGTCGCCGGTCGACTATCTGCGCTGGTCGATGCTCAGGTGGTACATCTGGCTGCTGCTCGCGCCGCTGGTGTTCTGGCTCGCCGGGCGCTTTCCGATCGATTTTCCGTGGCGCGCGCACATCCTCGCGATCCATCTCGTGGCCAGCGTCGCGGTCACGGCATTTGCCGAGATTGCCGGAGCGATGGCGTCTCATTGGGTTCTGCCGGGCAAGCCTCCGTTCGACGATCAGATCGCCCAATTCTTGGCGAGGCACGCGCTGATCGATTTCCTTGCCTATTGGGTGCTCGTCTCGATCCGCCAGACGATGCATTTCTATAAGGAGAAGAACAGGAGAGAGCTCGAATCGAGTGCGCTCGCCACGGAGCTCGCGCAATCGCGGCTGCAGCTTTTGAAAATGCAGCTGCAGCCTCATTTCCTCTTCAACACGCTGCACACGATCGTCACGCTGATCGAGGAATCGCCCGACGCAGCGGAAGACATGCTGCTGCGTCTCAGCGAGCTCTTGCGAGCGTTTCTCGAAGACTACCAGGGGCAGGAAATTCCGTTGAGCCACGAGCTGGAGCTCGTCGATCTCTATCTTGGAATACAGCGGACGCGATTCAAGGATCGGCTGACGACAAGCGTGAAGGCAGCGCCGGACACGCTCGACTGCGCCGTGCCGAGCCTGATCCTGCAGCCGCTCGTCGAGAATGCGATCCAGCACGGCATCGGCAGGAACGTTGGCAACGACGGCATCGAGATCGCAAGTTATCTCGATGGCGACCGCCTTTGCCTCGAAGTGCGCAATGGCAACAGCGTGCTCGAACGGATTTCCGGCGGGCTCCATCGGCGCGGGATCGGGCTTGCCAATTCGCGGCTACGGCTCAAGGAGCTTTACGGCGACGACGCGGAGATCCATCTCGTCGCGGCAGCGCCGCGTGGCGTGATCTGCCGCGTACATCTGCCGGTTCGTCGTTTGGATACGGACGATATCGTGCAATACGCGAAGGAAACCGGGTGAGTATCCGCGCGCTGGTGGTCGACGATGAGCCGATCGCTCGCCACAGCATCGTGCGGCTCCTGCGAGACGACACCGAAATCGAGCTCCTCGGCGAATGCGGCGATGGCGCGAGCGCAGTCGCATCGATCCGAGAACAAGCGCCCGATCTCGTATTCCTCGATATTCAGATGCCCGCGATGAACGGCATCGAAGTTGCCGCTGCGATCGGGTACGAGCATCTTCCCGCGACCGTATTCGTCACCGCGTACGAGCAATACGCGGTGCGAGCGTTCGAGGCGAACGCGGTCGACTACCTCGTGAAGCCTTTCAGCCGCGAGCGGTTCCGCGAGACGCTGCAGCGCGCGAAATCGCGGGTTCGTTCGGCGTCTGCGTCCACGTCCGATCACGTGATGCGTGCGCTAAGCGAGCTTCGCGCGGCGCGGCGCGATTACGTCGATCGGATTCCGGTGCGCATCGACGATCACATTGAGCTGATCGACGTCGACGACATCGTCTGGATCAAGGCGAATCGCAACACGGTCTGCCTGCACGCCGGTGCACGGAGCTTCGAGCTTCGCGAGACGATGAATAGCTTGGCGGACAAGCTCGATCCCAAGCATTTCGCCCGTGTGCATCGATCGGCGATCGTCAACGTGCGTCGCATCAAAGCGATCCATCCGTGGTTCAACGGCTATCACATTGTCGTGATGGATACCGGCCAGGAATTGCGCATGAGCCGCTATCAGCACGAGAGCTTCTTGAAGCTCGTCGGTCGACGCTGACCCCGCGAATAGGACATCGGCAGCCGAAAGCCTTTAATCGGCCGCGCCCGCCCCGACATCGTCGGCGAGGCTCATCGAGACAAGGAGTTTCATCATGGCAATTCCCAACGCCGCCGCGTCCGGCACGTTCAAGATCGGCGGCGATATCGAAATCCATCGCCTGGGCTTCGGCGCGATGCGCGTCACCGGCGAGGGCATCTGGGGCGATCCGCCCGATCGCGCCGAATCGCTGCGCACGCTGCGCCGTCTTCCCGATCTTGGCGTGAACTTCATCGACACCGCCGATTCGTACGGGCCGAACGTGTCCGAGGAGCTGATCCGCGAAGCGCTGCATCCGTATCGGGGCCTTCTGATCGCGACGAAGGCCGGGCTCACGCGCACCGGCCCGAACCAGTGGATTCCGCTCGGTCGCCCCGAGTATCTGATCCAGCAGGCGCACGCGAGCCGGCACCGCCTCGGTGTCGATCGCATCGGTTTGTGGCAGCTGCATCGGATCGATGCGAACGTGCCGCAGAACGAGCAGTTCGATGCGATCAAGACGCTGATTCGCGACGGCGTCGTCCAGCACGCCGGATTGAGCGAAGTGTCCGTCGCCGACATCAAGGCTGCGCAGAAAGCGTTTCCGGTCGCGACCGTGCAAAACCGCTACAACCTCGTCGACCGCGCGAGCGAGGACGTGCTCGACTACTGCACGCAGCAGGGCATCGGTTTCATTCCGTGGTTTCCGCTCGCGGCCGGCGATCTCGCCAAGCCGGGCTCGCTGCTCGATACGATCGCGAAGAAGCACAAGGCCGCGCCGAGCCAGATCGCGCTGGCGTGGGTGCTGAAGCGAAGCCCCGTCATATTGCCAATCCCGGGAACCTCGAAGGTTTCGCACCTCGAAGAGAATGTCTCTGCAGTGAGCATCACGCTCACCGACGAGGAATTTGCCGCGCTCGACCGCGAAGGCAAGGCCGCATACCGGCGCGCGTGATGTTTATCGGATTCGTTTCACCTTCCGCAAGGGCGGCCATTCGGCCGCGATCTTCCGGAGGGGAATCCGATGAGCACACGTTTTGCGATTCGCGGCGATCGGCCGCCGCTTCGGCGGCGGCTGTCGATCGGCCTTGCGCTGGCGCTCGGCGCTGCGGGCCCGTGCCTTGCCGCGAGCGCGCCTGACGATCCGCTGTCGCATTTCTTCCGCGCCGCCCGCGACGGCGACTGGGGCCGGCATTTCAACCCCGAAAACTTTGCGCGCTTCGAGGCGCGTTTGCGCGCGCGCCGGCCCGGCGTCGCAAGCGTATCGCGGCCGCTTGCGCCCGAGACGCAAGTCGTCAGCAACTGCAACGACTCGGGCTCGGGCAGCTTGCGCAATGCGGTCGCAGCCGCGGCGAACGGCGATACCGTAGATATGTCGTCATTGGCCTGCAGCGTGATCTCGACTTCCAGCGAGATCGCGGTGCATGTCGATTCGCTGTCGATCGTCGGCAGAGGCCAGGGCTCTCTGACGATCGACGGCGGTAACGCGCACGGCGTTTTCATGCACTACGGGACCGGCACGCTCGCGATCAGTGACGTCACGATCGCGCACGGCCGTTACGGCCTCGGCGGCTGCGTCGTCTCGCTTGGCAGTGTGAGCCTCGCGCGCGCGACGGTGACTGAGTGCACGGCGACCGGCTATGCCGGCTATTCCGATGGCGGCGGCGTGTTCGCGACCGGCAACTTCACGATGACGTCGAGCACGCTGTCCAACAACGACGCCTACGACGCGTCGTTCTCGGGCGCCCGCGTCTACGGCGCAGGCGCGTTCGTACACGGCAACGCGACGATCACGGGCTCGACGCTGCGCGTCAACAACGCGACGTCCGGAGGCGCCTATGTCGGCGGTGGCGGCATCATCGTCGGCGGCACGCTGACGATGACCAACAGCACGCTGAGCCGCAACACCGTGATCGACGTGATCGGCATCGATGCGATCGCCGGCGGCGCGATTTCGGTCGGCGATCTCACCGCGACCGGATGCACGATCGAAGGCAATCACGCCAGCATCGGCGGCGGGATTTCGGGCGGCGCGGCGACCAGCACGGTGACGCTGGTCAACAGCACGATCACCGGCAACGATGCCGCCGTCGCAGGTGCGCTCGTCTCGCTCGCGCCGCTGCATCTTCGCAACAGCACCGTCGCGTTCAACTACGCGGGCGGCGGTACCGGCGCCGCCGGTGTCGTGGTCGCGGTGAACAGCGAGATCCAGAGCTCGATCGTCGCCGACAACTATGTCGGCGCCGGCTGCACGTTCCGCTGTAGGCCGTACGGCGCGCCGTCGGCTATCGACGGTGCGGACGGAGCGGATCTCTCTTCAAACGGCAACGTCGTCGTCATTTCCGGTGCCAACAACTTGATCATCGACGTCGATCCTGCGATCACGTTGCCGGGCGGCACGCTGCGCATCGAGCCGATGCTGGCGTCGTTCCTCGAGAACAACGGCGGACCGACGCAAACGCTGGCGCTGAACCCGAACAGCCCGGCGATCAACGCGGGCAACAACGCGGCCGGCCTCACGACCGATCAGCGCGGTTCCGGCTTCGTGCGCGTGTCCGGCGCGGCGCCGGACATCGGCGCGTTCGAGGTTCAAGGCGGCGGGGGAGACGAGATCTTCCGCAGCGGCTTCGAGTAGCGGACCGGACGGAGCGGCTTCCGGGAGACAGACCGTTTCCCGGAACGGGCCTTTGATCCGCGCCGCCGCTCCTCATATCGTGGGACATCCCGATTCTGGAGTCGCACGATGATCGAGCGCAGACCTTTCCACAGCCTCGGCGGAGCCAACCACGGCTGGCTCGACGCCAAGCATCATTTCTCGTTTGCCGAATATAACGACCCGAGCCGCGTGCACTGGGGCGCGCTGCGCGTTTGGAACGACGACACGATCCAGGCGCAGACCGGATTTCCGCCGCATCCGCATTCGGACATGGAGATCATCACGTACGTGCGCGAGGGCGCGATCACGCATCAGGACAGCCTCGGCAACAAAGGCCGCACCGAAGCAGGCGACGTGCAGGTCATGAGCGCCGGCACCGGTATCCGCCATGCCGAATACAACCTCGAGCCGGGCACGACGCGCATCTTCCAGATATGGATCATGCCGAACCGGCGCGGCGAAGCGCCGGCCTGGGGCGCGCGTCCGTTTCCGAAAGGCGAGCGCTCGGGTCGCTTCGTGCCACTCGCGAGCGGCCTCGCCGGCGACGGCGATGCGCTGCCGATCCGCACCGACGCACGCGTGCTCGGCGCGACGCTGGCCGAAGGCGCGGTCACCGAATACGCGTTCGCGCCCGGACGCTACGGCTATCTCGTGCCGTCGAAAGGATCGATCGAGGTCAACGGCGTTCGCATCGATGCACGTGATGGCGCGGCGATACGCGACGAGGCGCTGATCCGGGTGAAAGCGCTGGGCGATGCGGAGCTGGTGCTCGTCGATACGGCCTGAAGACTGGAGATACGCTTTGTAGGAGCGGCGTCAGCCTGATGCAAAGCCGGTCGCGGCTGACACCGCCGCTCCTACAAATGCGAAAAGGCGGTGGGAGCAAGAGCGATCAGGCGGCCGCGTCAGGCAACGTCGTTTCGACCATCAGACCAGCCTCCATCGGCGACCGGATCGAGCATTCTTCCGCAAAGCGCTTCACCGACCACGCGATGATGTTGGCCGGCGGCAAGGCAATGCCGGTTCGGCGCGCGACATCCGATACTTCGATCAGCTGATTCACGATCGTCCGCGGGCCCGCCGATCGTTCGATGCGAAGCGGTTCGCGCCACACGTTCTCGGTGAATCTCGTGACGAGCAGCGGCCAGCTTGCAAAAAGATGAGGCGACAGGCCGACCACTGTAGGGAACAGCCTCATGGTTGCGGCAGCGGCGAGCATGTGCGGTCGCGCGAGCGCGCTCGCTTGCGCATGGCGGGCGATCACCGTCAATGCGAGAAAAGCGCCGAGATCAGCGCGAAACTCAAGCTCCCGAATCAGCGCCTCCTCGAGGCTCTTGACGCGTGTTGCATCCCATTCGTAAGGCTGCGAAGCGCCCGCCATGATGCGCTTTTGCGCTGGCGCATCCAGGCTCTTCAATGCAGTCAACAACCGCGGAATCGTCGGGTTTTCTTCCAACGCGATCCAGAGACCGTGATCACGCCATTCGCGCAAGCGGGCGCCGGGAAACGCAGCCTCCCATCGAGCGATCGTCGTATCCGAAGGCAGCTCTCCTCTGAGCAGGCGATGCAGGCCGTTGTCGGGATCTTCCTTCTCTATGCTGATCGCGCCGCTCCTTCGGCGGTCTTCGAGTTCGCGCGCGTCCCACGATTGTGCGGCGCGTGCGATCTCAGCGAAGCAGGCGGCACCGGCTAGCCATTTGACGTCTTTGGGGAGGTTGAGGGGGTTGTAGTGGACGCGCTTCATGGGTGGATTTGGCTTGCGTGACTGTTTGCTGTCCTGCGGCCTCATCTCACTTTCTTGTGTTGCGCGTCAAGGTTGCGACTTGGCTGTTCAAACTTGAAGCCGGCACTAGCGCACTCCAGAGTCCCTCTACTCGCGATGCGTGATGCTGTCGAGACCACTCGATCGAGCGGTATCTCGCTTATCGGACGACTTATGTGCCGCGTTTCTGTTTTATTGGGAAATTCGCGGTCACTTGAGCCAACGCGCGCCGCGCCTGTCCTAAATAGGATTGATCAGTTTCGAATGAGAATATGAGGCTGGCGTGTAGTCCCCCGCCGGCCTTCACGGTGCCGGTGATGGTGGCGGTCCCACGCGAGCACATCTTGACCTCGAACTGCAGCCAGTCCTCGTAAGTTTGAAATGTCGCTTCGCCTTGTAGAGTCCGAAGCACTTCCGTTAGCACGCTCGAAATAAGCGAAATCCTGAGTCGTGAATGCCGCGTCGATCTCACCGGAGAATGGGCCCGTCGCGACCCTGACCTTACTTCGCAGCCAATTCGCGTCCGAATCGTTGTTCGCGGCGGCATTCTCGTAGCCGAGCACATCGATCGAGATCGAGCTGCCGGTTCCTTCGATTGGAACGCTGATCATTGATGCGGACCTACGAGAACTAGATAAATCAGTATCCCTGCGGGAAAACCTTACTTGTGGCTATCTGAGTGCCTCCTTGAGACCCTCGGTGCTAAATCCAAGCGCTTCAACTTCTTCGCCGACGAGCTTGATGAAAACATCATCGGGCATCGCCGAATATTTCCTCGATTTATTTCGGAGTTGGTTCGCTGTGCGACGAATAAGTTCATTGAATCTTCGCATTCTTTCCGGGTCGTCCAGACCATCGCTGCCTACTGTGTATGTTTCTCTTGCCATTGTGCTGAGTTCATAGAGCAAATCTGCCAGCCATCTCCAACGATTTTCCTCGCTCATGCCGAGGAATCGTTCTGTTTCAACTTCCCATGATTTATCGTTCATGGATATGGCATGTGAGGGAGAGAATCAAACATCATAACTGCGTTGTTCGAGAATGAAGATCCTTGTATTCCCAGCGAATACTCGATCGTCATACTCCGGTTTTTAGCGAAGAGTCGGCGTCTGGGGTTAGTGACGGCTATAGCATCCATCCAGGTTGACTTTCCAAGTCGCCGCTCCAGCCCCAATCGTTGAACATATTTTGGAAAGAGTTGAGGTCGAACTCTTCATCAGGGCGTGGTTCGTCCAACACCGAATAGCCATAGCCCGCATCAAGCAATTGTTGCGAGCAGTTGCGAACTGCCTGATAGGATGTGAGCAAGAGCATGCCGTTAGGCGCACCCAAATCGCGAACGCGTGCAATCGTATGCACTTTAGTGCCGTCTTTGAGTACAAGCTCGAATCCAAAGTCTGCGTTGAGACCGAGTTCAGAACATACCTTCCGGAGCCGCTGGGCTAATTGACTCATAGCTCTGGCTCCACGATTGGGATGTGATCAACTGGGCCAACATGACCATGCGGTCGTTGGGACTGCGGTGAACTACCCGGGTGCGTTTCCGGCCCGCGGACCAGGTCTGTTCGCAATGGGTCAGGCAGTTCTTTGTTCAAGTCTTTATACGCCTGCATGTCATCGGGAGTGATTCCCCTACGTTTGTCGGCCCTTGCCATATCCACGAGCGCTTGCCGCTCCTTGCTGATTTGTTTGCTCGCACCCTTTGCGGCTGCCGCACCCTCAACAGCTAACGAACTTCCTCGCGATGCTGCTGAGCGCAGCGCTCCGATAGCAGCGGTCGTTCCAACGTGCTCAGGCTGACCGAATGGACCTAACGGTGCGAATATTTCTCTGTCCGACCATTCCAGGAAGTCAGCGGCGGACTTAGCAAAAACGACATCCCTTTCGTGCTGCGCTGGACTATCGCCAACGCAGTCCACGTTCAACGATATGCACGCCGCTTCACGACCGTTCGGGTCGTACTTGCTGTACGGATTGTTGTCCGCGTACGCATAACGACTAAAGTTCACTCCCGTCTGAGGATCAGGATCAACCGGGTCGGTGGAGAGAAAACGCGCAAGCTCCGGATCGTAATACCGCGCCTGCATGTACACGAGCCCACTCGAATCCATCACGTGCCCGGTAAACCCAGGCCCGTTCACGGCACCGCCAAACGGCCGTCCATACGGTTCGTAGTGATAGCGCTGCGTAACCGCACGATCCTCATCGGTCTCCGCCACCAATGAGCCAAGCACATCGGTGTGCAGATAACGCCGCCCATCGGGTCCGTCCTTGCCGACGAGATGACGCCCGAGATAGACGTAGCGCGTGCCGGCGATGTCGTCGGCTGGTTCTTCGAAGCTGGAGCAGAACACGCGCTCGCTCGCGGGGTTGCAGCCGGGTGCGAGGCCGGGCTCGATTTCGTAGAGCAATCGGCCTTGTTGATCGTAGAACGCGATGCGCTCGTAACCGCTGCCGTCGGTCACCGTGCGTCGGCCTTCGGCGTCGTAGCGATATGAGGCGACGCCGGGGATGCCGAGCAGGAGATCGGAGCGGTCGAACGTGTAGCTTTGCGCGCCTTTCTGCGTCAGGTGGCCTTGGTTGTCGTATTGGAGCGGTGTCGATACGCCGCCGGTGACCATCGCTGTGGCGCGATTCGTGGTGGCGTTGATCGTGAAGCTCGTCTGCACGCCGCCGACGGTGCTCGTCTTGAGGTTGTCGAAGTCGTCGTAGGTGAATGTCGCGTTGCCCCAGAGCGCGGATGCGTTCGCGGTCTTGAGGCGGTTCGCGTCGTCGTACGTCATCGTCACCGAGTCGGGATGTCCGGTGCGGTTGTCGGTGATGCGTGTGAGGTTGCCGGCGCCGTCGTAGTCGAAATCGAGATTGAGGACGCTGCCGTCCTGGACGTGTTCGGGCAGGCGCCGCTCTTCTTGCGTCATCGAACGCACGATGCCGTTGCCGTAGGTGAGGCCTTTGACGGCGCCGTTGGGCCAATAGGCGATGTTCGTGGCGAACGCGCCGACTTTGGTCGGCTCGCCCCACGCGTTCGGCGCGTAGTCGATCGACGAGCCATCGGGATAGGTCAGCGCGCTGGGTTGGCCGCGCGAGTTGTAGTCGGTGTCGACTTGATACGTTTGGCCGTCGGCGGAGAGCCGCTCGAACGTCAGGAGGCCGCGGCGGTTGTAATTCCACTCGCGCGTGATGGCGCCGCGGCGAGCGGTGCGCAGGCGATTGTTCGGCCACCAGGCTTGCGTGATGTCCTGGTCGGCGCCGCCGGGATAGTCGACGGTGAGGAGGCGATTGCGGCCGTCGTACGTACGCGCGACTTTGTTGCTGGCGTTGATCGCGCCGTCATCGCAGCCGACGTCGCTCGTGCTGACGACGGCGCTCTGCGTGATATTGCCCACGCCGTCGCGCTTGAGCACTGTCGTACCGCGCTCGGGGCTGTAGCTCGCGCAGACGAAGCGGCCGCCCCAGCTCCACGTGCGCTCGACGCTGCCGCGACGCACACCGTGAGGACGGCCCCACGCATCGCGCGAAACGATCGTCGTAGCGAAGGGGTTCGTGATCGTAGTCGGCCACGCGGTGGTCGGCTCATCGAAGGTCTTGAACGTGTACGACGTCGTCCCGCTGGCGTCCGTTATCGAGGTCGTGAATCCCGATCCATAGCTGTATGAAGTGACGTGTCCCGCGAAGTTCTCGCTGGTGACGCGTCCGAGCCCGTCGTGCTCGAACGTCGTTCCCGAGGCTTCGCTGGAATTGGCCGAGGGCAGCGACACGAACGAGGGTCCGCCGTCGCCGTCGTACGTGATGCGGACGAAACGCGATCCGTTCTCGTTGATGAGGACGGGCCTCAATAGGGCGTCGTAGCTCGTCGTCTTGTGATACGTCCCCGTCGTTTCCGAAGAGCTCCAGCCTGAGGCCGATGTCGACCAACCGATCGTCGTCTGATCGAACGTTTGCGACGTGCCGGCGCCCGGATCTCCACTCGGATAATGAATTGACGTCAGCCGGCCCATCGCATCGTGGCCGTATGTCGTCGTCGAGCCGCGCTCGTCGGTCCACGAGCTGATGCGCCCGTCGCCGGTGACCGATGCGCTGGCGCCTTCGCCCGGTGCCGAGTAACCGATGTGTTGTGGGACGCCGCGATACCAGCTGGAGTAGCTCGTCGAATGGCCGTTGCCGTCGGTCCTGAGCGCCAACGTGCCATCGCCGTTGTAGCTCAGAGTCTCATCGAGACTTCCAAATCGTCGGATGCTGGTCGGCTGGTTGTTTGAGTCGAGCGCCATGTCGAGCTCCGTGCCGGCGCTGCTCGAAATCTTCTTGACGGTGCCGAGGATCCATTTGCTCTTGTTGTTGACGACGGTGAGGATGTCGGTGCGCGTGTCCGAGCCATCGCGAACGATCGTCGTCGGGAAACCGAATTCATCGAGGCTGCCCGCCGTATAGATGAAGGAGGCGCCTTGCAACGTCATCGAGCGCTGCTTCAAAGGTCGCCGCTGCGCAAGGCGAGCGGTGTCGCCGCGGCTTTGCGTCGGAGTGCCGAGCTCGGTGGGATACGACTGGCCGGAGGCAGCGAAGTACGTGTAGTTCTCCGTTTGCAGGTAGGCGCCGGAGCCGCCGCTTTCTTTCTTCTTGAGTAGCCCCTCGTCGTCGTTGTAGACCGTGCCGAACGTGTATCGGGTGTTGTAGCCCCTGGGGTCGTTGACGGTCGTCACGGACGTCGCACTGCAGTTGTTGCTGCACGCGGAATACGAGAACGACCAATTGAGTGGAGCGATATGCGGACCGGTGATTTGCTTGTCGACGAGCGACACCGAGTCGTAGACGGCCGGCTGAATTCGCGCGAACGCGACGCCGGCGGAATTCTCATAGCAGCCGGTCGGCACTCCGCTGCGCCCGTGCCGCAGGATGTCGAACGTGAATTCGCCTCGCGCTCCGCTCGGATGCGTGATCGTTCCCGTGAACGTCGCGCCGTTCGTCGGCGTCCCGAGCGTGCCACACGACCACGGCTGGCTGTACGACCAGTCGATATCGCCGAGATCGGAAAAATCGATCGTCCAATGCGACCCGTCGGGCAAGGTCACGCTGGACAGCGATCCCGCCGTGTAGCCATAGGTCCACGAATGCGACCCGTCGCTGATCGTGCGGATCGTGTTGGTCGTGCCGACGTACGTGATGCTGATCGCGCGGCCGTCGCTGCTCGTGATCTGCTGCAGCCGGAGCGGGTGATAGGGGTCGTACCGATATCGGACCCAATTGCCGAAGCGATCCTCGACCTTCGTCGCCATCATCCGCATGTCCGAGCGATCGACGATGGCGGTGATATCGGGCTCGTCGGTATCCGCCGGCCTTGTCAGCGGAACGTAAGGGCGCTCGGCAAGCCAATTGAATGTGTATTTCGTGCCATCCGGTGCGATCGCAAGGAAGCCTTCGCCGTCGCCCGGGCTGTCGACATCGAGGTACGACAGGCAGCTGACCATCCACCAGTCGTTCGTCACGATCGGATAAGAGCCGGACGTCGGGTGCTGGTGATTTCCGGAGGCGCGACTCAAGAGCTCGCGCCGGCCGTAGCCCGGAACCGACAGGCTGTAACCCGTCGAGTACTGCTCCCAGTCGACGGACGTCGTGATCGGTTGGCCTGCCTGATTCAGCGACGATGATGTGACAACCGCCGGCGGCGCGCCGGAAAAGCTCGAGCACCGCGCGTTCGGCGACGAGCCGGGGACAGTCCAGCCGACATCCGTGGCGACGATGCCTTCGAGATGAGGAACGTCGATATCCCAATCGCCGAACGCTCGCTCGGGAATCGCGCCGGAAGGATTCGCGGTGACCGAATATCGGCGGCCGACGGCGACGGGAAGGGCATTGTTGCCTGGCACCGAAATGTCAGTTGCAACGAAGTCCACATGTCCCGTGTAGTAGTCGATCCTATCGCCGAGGAGGCTTGTATCCAGCGCTCCGACGCTGCCGTCGGCTCGAATCAGGTTTCCGTATTCCTGCGGCAAAGTCTGGCCGCTGACGACGATCGGAGCAAACAAACACACGCCCAGTAGTGCGTGACATCCGATTGATGGAGCTTGCAGGCGTGACCGCGCGACAGCGCACGTCCGGTTTGTGCCAGGCATGGTCTTCTCCGTTTCCGATGCCTGCGATGCTCGGAACGGCGCGCCTGCTCCATCAAGGTTGTACTTATGTCATAAGCCGCAACCTTGACTGGGGGTCATAAAATAAGTTTTGCAAATGTAATCTTTTGCGGGGATACTTCCGCGGTCGCTCCGCCGTGCGGCGGAGCGTGCCATCAGGGGATGGGGCTATGGATAGAAGGAAGACCACGCGCCGGATAGGCGTGGCATGGCAGGCGGCCGCTCTTGGTACGTTGCTGGTGTCGATGACGCCAGTGCGGGCCCAGAATATCGTTCAGAATCCCAATTTCACGACGGACCTGCCGCCGTGGGCGCTGTTCCTCTCGGGGCCGCCCGATCCCACCGGTAGCGGCAGCGCTGCTTGGACCGCCACGCAAGACGCGAACGATGCGCTCGGCAGCTCCGGCGCAGCTCAAGTCGATCTCGATGCGACGCCGACGACCGCGCATGCCGCGGCCGGCATCCGTCAGTGCGTCGCGTTTCCGACGACGACAGTGCTCGAAGCCAACTACGGCGCTCGCTTCAAGATTCCCGGGACCGATGCCAGCGACGGCAGCGTCGGCGCGATCGTCGAAATCCGCTTCTTCAGCGACGCCGGCTGCACGCAATTCATTCCCGGCGCGGGCGGCACGCAAGGGCGCGCCATCGTCGCCGGCGTGCCGGACGATGCGTTCTGGTACAGCGCCGGCGATGCCTCGTTCCAGCTGCCGGTCAACACCGTCGCGCAGAGCGCCGAAGTGCGCGCCTCGCTGCGCAAGCTCGGAACGTCCAGTCAACCTTATGTGGGCTATTTCGACGACATCTATCTGAGCCTCAACGGCTCGGTACCGGTGTCGCTGCAAAGTTTCGACGTCGACTGATCCATGGAGTCCGGGTCATCAGGAGCCGCACCGTGAAGCGCGTCGCCGCAATCTTGCGTTATCTCGTTTTCCTCGTCGCATTCGCGCCGGCGCTGCTCCACGCAGCCGCGCCCGCGTGTCCGACCATCGGCGTGCAGCCGACCACGCTGCCGAGTGGCGTCATCGGCGTCGCGTACGATGAAACCGTGACCGCGACTACCGGCAATCCGCCGACGCCGTTCACGCCGTCGTCGTTCGCCGTCGATATCGGCGTGCTGCCCGACGGCATCCTGCTCAATGCGGCAACCGGCGAATTGCTCGGCACGCCGACCGCGTCCGGTGATTTCGATTTCACGATCAGCGCATCGGATGCCGCCGGTTGCAGCGGCGGCCGCTCGTATCGCATTTCGATCGCGTGCGGCAGCTTCACGATCGCGCCGCCGCCGCATGCGACGGTCGGTACCGCGTACAACCACACGCTCGTCGCATCCGGCGGCACGGCGCCGTATACGTTTGCGCTTGCCACAGGTTCGCCGCCGCTGCCGACCGGAATCACGCTCGCGACCGACGGCACGTTGTCCGGCACGCCGGTACCGGCGAGCGGCGGCAGCTACGACGTCACGATCGAAGTATCCGACAGCACATCGTGCGGCAGCGCGCCGATTCCGGTGACGATCGTCGTCGACGAAGCGCCGGCGATCACGAGCGCGAATTCGGCGACGTTCGAGGTCGGCACCGCGGGCTCGTTCCATGTGATCGCGACCGGCTATCCAGTGCCGACGATTTCCGAAGCCGGCACGTTGCCGGGCGGCGTCACGTTCGATCCGGTCAGCGGCATGCTCGCCGGCACGCCGGCTGCCGGTAGCGAAGGCTCGTATCCGATCACGTTCACCGCATCGAACGGCGTCGGCTCGCCGGCGACGCAGAACTTCACGCTGACGGTCAATCAGCCCGCGGCGATCACGAGCGCGAACGCGACGACATTCACGGTCGGCACCGCAGGGACGTTCACGGTGACGGCAACCGGCTTCCCGACGCCGACGTTGAGCGAGGCGGGCGCATTGCCCGCGGGCGTTACGTTCAACGCGGGCACCGGCGTTCTTTCCGGAACGCCCGCGGCTGGCACCGGCGGCACGTATCCGATCACGTTCACCGCGACGAACGGCATCGGCACGCCGGCGACGCAGAACTTCACGCTGACCGTCGACGAAGCACCGGCGATCACGAGCGCAAACTCCGTGACGTTCACGCTCGGCAACGCGAGCACGTTCACCGTCACCGCAACCGGATTCCCGACGCCGACCTTGTCCGAAACCGGCGCGCTGCCGGCCGGCATCACGTTCAATCCGGCGACCGGCGTTCTTTCCGGCACGCCCGCGGTCGGCAGCGGCGGCACGTATCCGATCACGTTCACTGCGACCAACGGCGTCGGTTCGCCGGCGACGCAGAACTTCACGCTGTCGATCGTCGACGGACCGGTGTTCACGAGCCCGGCGACGACGACGTTCACGGTGGGCACTGCCGGAACATTCACCGTGACGGCAACGGGTAGCCCGACGCCGACCTTGTCCGAGACCGGCACGCTGCCGACCGGCGTCACGTTCGATCCGGCGACCGGTATTCTTTCGGGCACGCCTGCGGCCGGCACCGGCGGCAGCTACGCGATCCAATTCAGCGCGACGAACAGCGTCGGCACGACGAATCAGAACTTCACGCTGATCGTCAACGAAGCACCGGCGATCACGAGCGTGAACGCGACGACATTCACCGTCGGCACCGCGGGAACGTTCAGCGTCACCGCGATCGGCTTCCCCACGCCGACATTGAGCATGACCGGCACGTTGCCGACTGGCGTTACGTTCACGCCCGCGACCGGCGTGCTCGCGGGTACGCCCGCAGCCGGCACCGGCGGCACGTACGCGCTGGTCTTCACCGCGACGAACAGCGTCGGCGCCGCGCCGCAGAACTTCACGCTGACGGTCGAGCAGGGCGCAGCGATCACGAGTGCGAACGCGACGTCATTCGTCGTCGGCACCGCCGGCACGTTCACCGTGACCGCCACCGGATTCCCGACGCCGACGTTGTCCGAGGCCGGAGCGTTGCCGGCGGGCGTCACGTTCAATGCCGGCACCGGCGCTCTGTCCGGCACGCCCGCAGCGGGAACGTCGGGCACCTATCCGATCACGTTCACCGCAACGAACGGCATCGGCGCACCGGCAACGCAGAACTTCACGCTGACCGTCAACGAAGCGCCGCAGATCACGAGCGCGAACACGGCGACGTTCACGATCGGTGTCGGCAACTCGTTTACCGTCACCGCGACCGGCTTCCCGACACCGACGCTGAGCGAGGCGGGCGCATTGCCCGCGGGCGTCACGTTCAATCCCGCAACCGGAGTGCTATCGGGCACGCCGGCGGTCGGCACGGGCGGAACCTACGCGATCACATTCACCGCGAACAACGGCATCGGCTCGCCGGCGACGCAGAACTTCACGCTGATCGTCAACCAGCCGCCCGCGATCACGAGCGCGAACGCGACGACGTTCGTCGTCGGCACGCCCGGCACGTTCACCGTGACCGCAACCGGCTTCCCGGCGCCGCTGTTGAGCGAAGCGGGCGCGCTGCCTGCCGGTGTCACGTTCAATCCCGCGACCGGCGTCCTGTCCGGCACGCCCGCGGCCGGCACCGGCGGCACGTATCCGATCACGTTCACTGCGAACAACGGCGTCGGCGCACCGGCGACGCAGAACTTCACGCTCACTGTCAATCAAGCACCGCAGATCACGAGCGCAAACAACACGAGCTTCCCGATCGGCACGCCGAACACGTTCGCCGTGACCAGCACCGGCTTCCCGACGCCGTCGCTCGCCGAAACCGGCGCGCTGCCGAGCGGCGTCACGTTCGTCGACAACGGCAATGGCACCGCCGCACTTGCGGGCACGCCGGGTGCGGGCACGGCCGGTACGTATCCGCTGTCGCTGTCGGCGACGAACGGCATCGGTTCGCCGGCGACGCAGGCGTTCACGCTGACCGTCACGTGTCCGGTGATCACCGTCAACGGCACGCTGCCGGACGGCTCGTATCAGGTGCCGTACGGTCCGCAGACATTCACGCAGACCGGCGGCGCGACGCCGATCGCGTGGAGCGCGACGGGTCTTCCGGCGGCGCTTGCGATTGGCGCGGGCAGCGGCCAGGTTTCCGGTACGCCGACGACGACCACGAACGGCGTTACCGTGAATGTGACCGCGACCGATGCGTTCCAGTGCACGGGCTCGCTCACGATCAACAATTTCCGCGTGCGTCCGGTCGCGACGGACGACAGCTACACCGGTCTCTACGGCAACACGCAGCTGTACGCCGCGACGACACCGGCGCCGTCGACGCCGTTCGTGAGCTCGACGACGCGCGTCACCGACAACGACTCCGGCCCGCTGCCGCTGACGACGACGATCGTCGCCGCACCGGCGCATGGCGCGGTCACGTCGTTCACCGGCGGCGGCTTCATCTTCACGCCGGCGGTGGGCTACACCGGTCTTGACAGCTTCACGTACACGATCACCGACGCAAATGGCGTAACGAGCTTGCCGGCGACGGTGTCGCTGACGCTCGGACAGGTGGTCTGGTACGTCAACGGCGCCAACGGCGTCAACGGCGACGGACGCTCGCAGAGTCCGTTCAACACGTTGGCGAGCGCGAGCACCGCGCACGCCACCGGCGCTGCGATCTTCGTGCACAGCGCAGGCACGGCGACGACAACGCCCGGCGCGATCTCGCTGAAAGCCAATGCGACGCTGTGGGGCCAGGGCACCGCGCTTCCGCTGACGATCGCGAATACCGGCGCGACGAGCAAGCCGCTCTTGACCGGCACGGTCACGCTCGCCGGCAGCACGACGACGGTGAGCTCGCTCGACATCAGCACTGGCGCCGCCGCGGGTCTCGCGAACACCGGCACGATTACGGGCGTCTCGATCGTCAACAACGTCACGGTCGCGACGACGACCGGAACCGCGGTCAACCTCACCAACGCGAGCGGCTCGTTCGCGTTCCGCAGCATCGCATCGAGCGGCGCGGCGCACGGCATCAATCTTTCCGGTGTCGGCGGCAGCTTCACGGTCGCGGGCGACGGAACCGCAGCGAACAACGGTTCCGGCGGCACGCTTGCGACCTCGGGCGCCGAAGGCATTCTCTACGCGAACGGCGGCGCGACATTGTCGTTCTCGCAGATGAACCTGACGAACAGCGGGCAGGGCAGCAGCGGCGCGCTCGGCAATACCGGTTCCGGCATCAAGGTGACCGGCGCCGGCGGCTTCACGCTTGCGCGCGCGAACATCACGGACGGCGCGGGCGGCGGCGGCGATGAAGGTGTCTATCTCGTCAACAGCGGCGGCACGATCGCGATCACGAACTCGCAGATCAGCGGCGCCCCGCACAACGGCGTCCATGTCGACAACACCAATGTCAACATCGCCTCGTTCACGCTGAGCGGCTCGACGATCACGACCATCCCGAACAACGGCAGCACGACGTTCGGCAACGACGGTGTCCTCATCGAGGCCAAAGGCACGAGCGTCTTCACCAGCGCGACGATCACGGGCAACACGTTCAGCGGCATCTTCGCGACCGCGATCCAGGCGCAGTCCGCCGACACCGCGAACATCCAGAACCTTACGATCGGCGGACCGGCAGCGCAGACGAACACGTTCACCGGCAACAACATCGCGCTCGATCTCGATCAGGACGATAGCTCGCAGTTCACCTTCAACGTGCTCAACAACACGATGAACACGCACCGCAGCCATGCGATCAACGTGTTCACGAACACGGCGTCGACCGGCGGCGGCTTCACCGGCAAGATCGACGGTAATCGCATCGGCACGTCGGGCACGGTCGATTCGGGTTCCGCGATCGGCAACGGCATGCGCCTCAACATCAACGGGCAGGCGCAGGCGGCGATCACGGTCAGCAACAACATCTTGAACGAAGTGCCTAACGGGCGCGGCATCGAAATGATCGGGCGTCTGGGCACCGGCGGCGCGCGCTTCAAGGTGACCGGCAACACGATCGTGCGTCCGACCGGCACCGCGCAGGACATCGGCTGCGGCGCGAACGTGCCGTGTCCATTGAGCTCGGTGTGGCTGTCGTCACTGAACGGCAACACGGTGTGCACGACCGTGTCCGGAAACACCGCTTACGATCCGACCAGCTGGCCGGCCGGTGGCGAAGCGGCATTCTCGATGTCCAACCCCGCTTCCGCATCGACGCTGCGCCTCGAAGGCACTGCGGCGAATGCGGCGACGCAGATCACCAACACGAACACGATCACCAACAACAGCGGATCGCCGGTGCTCACGAACGGCACGATCAACATCGTCGGCGCGAACACCTGCGGCACGTTCCCGTAAGCCGGGCACGCGCCGCACACACCATCAACGGGAGGAAGATCGATGTCGGAGCCGTTCCTCAGCGAAATCCGGATCATGAGTTTCATCTACGCGCCGCGCGGCTGGGCGTTGTGCAACGGGCAGCTGTTGCCGATCAACCAGAACCAGGCGCTGTACTCGCTGCTCGGCACGACGTTCGGCGGCGACGGCCGCGTGAACTTCGGCCTGCCGGATCTGCGCAGCCGCGTGCCGATCCATGTCGGCAACAGCCACGCGCTCGGTGAGCGCGGCGGCGAGCCTGCGCACACGCTGATCCCGCCGGAAATGCCGCAGCACCCGCACACGCTGTTCGGCACTTCGACCGCGGGCTCGCAGCTCCTGCCCACCGGCAATCTTCTCGCCAATTCGGCGAACCAGCTCTACCACGTGCCGGATAACGGCCTCACTGCGATGAACGGGGCCGCGGTCACGAACGTCGGCGGAAGCCAGGCGCACATGAACATGATGCCGTACCTGACGCTGAGCTTCTGCATCGCGTTGCAAGGCATCTTCCCGAGCCCGACCTGAAGGAGCGATCACGATGGGCCAGCCTTTTGTTGGGGAAATCCGCATGTTCGCCGGCAACTTCGCGCCGGCGGGCTGGGCGTTTTGCAGCGGACAGATCCTGCCGATCTCGGAGAACGAAACACTGTTCACCTTGATCGGAACGACGTACGGCGGAGATGGCGAGTCGACATTCCAGCTGCCGGACCTTCGCGGCCGCGTGCCGATCCATCAGGGGAACGGTTTCATTCTGGCCGAGAACGGCGGCGTCGAATCGGTGACGCTGACGACTCAGCAGATGCCGACTCATACGCACACGTTGACCGCCACCACATCGAACTCGAACGACGCCAATCCCGCCAACAATCTCTTGGCGACGGCGACGACGTTCGACGCCTACGAAATTTCATTGCCGCCGGCTCAAGGGATGGCCGCGCAATCGATCGGTCCTGCAGGCGGCACGCAGCCGCACGAGAACATGCAGCCGTATCTGTGCGTGAGCTTCATCATATCGCTGTTCGGTATCTTTCCACCTCAGGGGTGAGCGTCCCATGGCCGATCCTTTCGTAGCGGAAATCCGCATCTTTCCGTTCAACTTCGCGCCGCGCGGTTGGGCGTTCTGCGACGGGCAGCTCTTGCCGCTGTCGCAGAACACCGCACTGTTCTCGCTTCTCGGAACGACGTACGGCGGCAACGGCAAATCGAACTTCGCGTTGCCCAATTTCCAGGGCAGCGCGCCGATGCATTGGGGTGATGGGCCCGGGCTGTCGTCGCGCTTTATTGGCGAGAGCAGCGGCTCGGAAACGGTCACGCTGCTCCAAAGTGAGATGCCACAGCACGTTCACGGGCTGGTCGGATCCACCACGCCGACCGACTCGCCGACAGCGACGGGCGGTGCGAGCGGACGCGTCAGCGGTGCGACACCGTATCTTCCGCCGAGCGGCGCACCGCTGGTGCCGATGGCGCCGCAAGCGCTCGGTCTCGCCGGCGGCAACAATCCGCACAACAACATGCAGCCGTATCTGACGTTCTATTTCTGCATCGCGATGCAGGGCGTCTTCCCACCGCGCGGCTGAGCAGCAAAACGAAGAGACGCGGCGGCGGGTCGCGCCTCTTCGATGGATCGCTTCGCGTTTCCGCATCGAGCCGCTCGCTCGAGCGGGCCCCTTTCGCGTCATCACCTTCTAGGAGAAAAGCCGTGGCGAATGTCGTGGTTCCACTAACCGTCAACAGCCCGCTCCAGCCCAACTATCTGACCGGCGTCCAGATCGGAGAGCAGTCGTACGGGCCTCCGAACTCCGGGACGGCAGGTTACTGGATTCTCGTCGTCGATCGTGTTGCGCTGAAGCCGGTCTTCAACCAGGTGCAGACCTCGTACGACACCGCGCCGAACATCGGCGCGTACGACACCGACGGCTACTTCATGATCGTGTCCGCGATCGGCGTCACGCTCAATAACGCGCCGCAAGGGGATTTCTACAATTTCCTCGTCGCCAACGGCGCGGGCATGCAGCTCTCGCGAATCGAGCAGATCAACGATCAGATCGGCTGCGGTGCCATCGGGTCCTTCGGCTACGCGCTGATCAGCGTGCTCGGCCTCGGCTCGGATCCGCCGCCCGGCATCGAAGTCTCGTCGATCAACAATACCGATCTTTTGGGCGTCGTCGTGACCGCGAGCCTGATCGGCACCGTCGTGAACGGCCAGACGATCTACTCGCCCGTCATTCTTCAGTGAAATCGGCGGTCGTTCGTCGGCGTCGATGAAACCTCTCTTGATCGTGCTGGGCTGGTATCGGCCCGGCACGGGTTTCACGCGTGTGCTGACGATGCTGACCGAGGCGCTCCGCGCGCGCTACCGCGTGCAGTGGCACGGCGTCGGCTATCACGGCGATCGGCGCGAGCTCATGCCGGACATCGAGCTCGTGCCCACCAATCTTCGCGGCGGCGATATTCTCGGCGCGTACGCGCTCGCGCCTGAACTGCCATCGTTGCGGCCCGCCGCGATCTTCGTTCTGAACGACATCTGGCATCTCGCGCACTACGCGCGCGTGCTCGCGCCGCATCGCGCGGAGGCACGGCTCATCGGCTACTTCCCATTGGATGGCAAACCGCTGGCATCCGATATCGTCGCGCCGCTGCACGCATACGATGCGCTGGCGACATACACGCGTACCGCGCGCGACGATATGCGCGCTGTGTGGCCGCGCGAGCACGCGCAGCCGCGTTTGCGTGTTGTCGGTCACGGCGTCGATCTGCGCGCGTTCAAGCCATCGAACGAGCTGCGCCGGAGTGATTTCGATCGGGCCGCACGAATGACCGCGCGCCGTACGGCGTTTCCGGCGTGGGCTTCGGATGAGTCCGCGTTCGTCGTCTTGAATGCGAGCCGCCCCGATCCGCGCAAGCGCCTCGATCTCACGCTCGCCGGTTTCGCGCGCTTCGCTGCCGGCAAGCCCGACGGCGTGAGATTGTGTCTGCACCACGCACTCGGGCGCGACGACACCGTGCGCGAATTTCGCGAACGCGCGGCTGCGCTCGGCATCGAGCATCGACTTCTGTTCGACGATGCGGCCGGCACGCTGATCGATGCCGCGCTCAATACGCTCTACAATGCTTGCGATGTCGGACTCAACACCGCGACCGGCGAAGGATTTGGCCTCGTGAGCTTCGAGCACGCGGCCGCGGGCGCTGCGCAGATCGTGCCCGATCATCCCGCGCTCGCCGAGCTCTGGAGCGATCATGCCGATCGCACGCCGATCGCGCGGCGCTACGTGCCGGATTTCTCGCCGCTGGAAATGGGCGAAACCTCGCCGAACGCGATCGCGGACGCGCTCGAACGTCTATATCGCGATCCTCAGTATCTGCGTGCGCGATCGCGCGCCGCGTTTGCGCATGCTCGCAGCGCGCGCTGGCGCTGGTCGCGCGTCGCGACAGGCCTTCGCCGCTTGATCGAGGGGACTGCGTGAACGCGAGCCTCGAACGTCCGTCGGGCATCACGTTGCGCGTCATCAGCGATGACGATTTGTCGTGGCTCGGCGATCTCTACGCCGAAACGCGCGCCGCCGAGCTTGCGCCGGTTCCGTGGCCCGACGAGGCGAAGCGCGCGTTTCTCGACGATCAGTTCCGGCGCCAGCACGCGTACTACATGCAGACGTACACCGGCGCCGATTTCCTGGCGATCGAGCGCAATGGCGAGACGATCGGACGCTTATACGTCCAACGCGGCCGTAGCGAGATTCGCCTCATGGAGATCGCGCTGTTCGCGCGCGAGCAAGGGCAGGGCATCGGCACGGCGCTGATTCGCGAGCTGATGGAAGAAGCCGCGCGGACATCTTCGGCGTTGACGCTGCACGTCGAGCCGAGCAATCCGGCGCAGCGGTTGTATGAGCGGCTTGGATTCCGCCTGATCGAGGATCGCGGCGTCTACCATTTCCTCGGCTGGCGCGCCGAGCCGCTCAGTTGAAGACGGCCTCGTAGCACATGCCGGTGCCGTCCGGGCCGATCGGCACGACGAAGATATCCGCAGGTCCACGCGCGGCAAGGTCGATCCGATAGATCCCCTGCGGCCAGGCCTGCTTCGCGCCGGGCTCGCGCAACACGACGACGAACGACGGCGTCGGCCGCGGCGACGGGCTCTTCAGGAGCCGCACTTCCTTGAGCTCGACATTGAGCGACTGGCCTTCACGCGCGAGGACGATCTCGCGTCCCGCGAGCGATTCGAAATCTTCGGCAATCAATGTGTCGGTCATGACGGCAGGATCGAGAACGGCGAAGACCGCAGCGTATCAGCCCGAGACCCTCATTCATACGCCGCGGCCGCCCGCGCTTGCTCGGCCGTTCGATGCGTTACGCTACTCTTGCCGATAGCAGCGACGGCCCGAAAGCAATGGCAACATCCAGGAACAAAGCATTGACCGACCGCGATTTCGCGCGCATCTCGCGCGCGCTCGCCGAGCCGCGGCGTTATCAGATCCTGAAGCAGATCAGCGACAATGAGGGCACGCTGCCGTGCAGCGGCCTTCAGGACGCGCACGAAGTCAGCGCCGCGACAGTGTCGCATCACATCAAAGAGCTTGAAACCGCCGGGCTGATCCAGATCGTCCGCGAGGGCAAGTTCGCCCACCTTATCCTGCAGCGCGACGTGCTGCGGGCCTATCTCGATCGCCTCGCCAAGATCTGAAATCGGATGCCCTTGATTCGTTGACTTGGCTCCCCAGTTAATTAGATGATTATCTAATCGTCGAACCGACGACGAATCATCTCCAGGAGAAGTCAGTGAGCAAATTGACAGGCAAAGTCGCCATCGTGACCGGCGCATCGAAAGGCATCGGCGCGGGCATCGCCAAAGGCTTGGGCGCCGCGGGCGCTTCCGTTGTCGTGAACTACGCGTCGAGCCGCGAAGGCGCCGACCGTGTCGTCGCCGAGATCAAGCAGGGCGGCGGGCAGGCGATCGCGGTGCAGGGCGATGTTTCGAAGGCCGAAGACGTGAAGCGCCTCTTCGACGAAACCAAGAAGACCTTCGGATCGCTCGATGTGCTGGTGAACAACGCCGGCATCTTCCAGTTCGACCCGATCGAGGCCGTGACGGAAGACGAGTTCCACCGCGAGTTCAACACGAACGTGCTGGGTCCGATCCTCGCAACGCGCGAGGCCGTAAAGCATTTCGGCGACAAGGGCGGCAGCGTCATCAATATCAGCTCGGTCGCAAGCTCCAAGGCGATGCCGCAGTCGGTCGTCTACTCGGCGACCAAGAGCGCCCTCGATTCGGTCACGCGCGTGCTCGCGGCCGAGCTCGGCCCCAAGAACATCCGCGTCAACGCGATCAACCCCGGCGGCGTCGAGACCGAAGGCGTGCATCGCATCGGCATCATCGGCAGCGACATGGAAAAGCAGATGGTCGCGGCGACGCCGCTCGGCCGGCTCGGGCAGCCCAAGGACATCGCGCCGATCGCGGTGTTCCTCGCTTCGGACGAATCCGGCTGGCTGACCGGCGAGACGATCGTCGCGTCCGGCGGATTCCGCTGATCGCCGTTCATCGTCAGGTTCCGGCGGGTTGACCCGCCGGAACCGGTGTGTTTTCGTCGTCTGCGCAAAATGTCGAATGCCGATCTCCGGCTCCGACTGACTCACGAAGGCGGCCCATTTCGGGGCGCCACGAGAGGAGCAGGACGATGAAATACATGCTGATCATGAACGGCACGCGCGCGGCGTTCGACGAGTACATGAACTGGCCGAAGAAGGATCTCGAGGCGAACGTCGCATTCATGCATGCGTTCGCGCGCAAGCTCGATGCGTCGGGGGAACTGGTGGATACGAAGGGCCTGGGAGTGCCCGCGCGCGCCAAGCGCGTTCGCGCCGGCAAGAACGGCGTGCCGATCACCGACGGCGTGTTCCCCGAATCGAAGGAGTTTCTGGCCGGTTACTGGGTCGTCGAGGTCGACAGCCCCGAGCGCGCGTACGAGATCGCCGCGGAGGCCTCGACCGCGCCTGGGCCCGGCGTCGGCGACGAGCCGTTCTGGATCGAGGTGCGCGAGGTGCTGGGGTCGTACAAGGACCTCAAATAAGACACGAAGGACGGGCACTCGCTGTGCCCGTTTTTCCCTGCATCCGCAAAATTAGGTAGGCCCCCCGGCCAATTTGGATAGTTCCTCCGATTCCGCCGGAACCCGGTCTCTAGAGAATGGCTTCGCCCGGATCGACCGGGCGAACCTTTGGAGACGACACATGCCACGCTATCTGATCGAACGGGAATTTCCCGACGGCCTCAACATCCCGATGACCGACGCCGGCGCGGTGCTTTGCCGCCGCGTCGTCGACGCCAACGCCGAAGACGGCGTTACCTGGGTGCATTCCTATGTGACGCCCGATCGGCGCCGCACGTACTGCATCTACGACGGCCCTTCGCCCGAGGCGATCCGCCGCACGGCCGATCGCAACAAGCTGCCACTCTCGAAGATCACCGAGGTGCGCGTGCTCGATCCGTACTTCTTCAAGTGATGCGCGCCATGAAACGGATATTCGCAACACTGGGGCTCCTCGCGTGCGGCATCGCGTCCGCGGACGCGCCGATGTACATCGCTCCCGCGGCATCGGAAGGCGCGCTCCAGCGCTACGTCATCGAGCGCCGGTTCGCGCCGGGCGCGCTCGATCAGCTCGGCCGCAAAGGCACCGAAATGATCAGCAAGGTCGACGGCCGGCTCGGCGTGCGCTGGGTGATGACCTACGCGAACGCCAGCAAGACGAAGGCGTATTGCATCTACGAGGGACCGAACGCCGCGGCCGTGCGCGAGACTGCGATCGCAAACGGCATACCGCTCAATGCGATCACCGAGATCCCGGTGACGGTGCTGCCGACGATCAGCGTCGTCCCTTGAGCGGGACGATGCAAGCCAACGGTGCAGAAGGACGCTGCTTCCCGGCACGGATGCCGGGCCAAGCTTTCGCATCAAGCGTTTTCGTCGCGCCGCTTGCGTGCGAGCGCAGCGGCTTCCGCGCGCGAGGGTACGCCGAGCTTGGCGAGAATCGCGGACACGTGATGATCGACCGTCTTCGTCGATACGAAGAGGCGCGAAGCGATCGCCGAGTTGCGCAAACCTTCGGACAGGTACTCGAGAATCTGCGCCTCGCGTTTAGTCAAACCGTCCGGGTGACTGCGCGTCGACGACCGGCTGCCGCGCGGAATGCGCCGCACGCCTTGCGCGCGCATTTGCTTGCGCAGCGCGTTCGCCGTCGCGGCGGCGCCGAGCTCCTCCAGGATTGCCAGCGCTTCGAGCTGTTCGCGCTCGCCGCCGTGCCAGGCGAGCACTGCGGCGCGGTCGTACGGACAGCCGACTTCCCGCCACGTTTCGGCCGCTGTGCGCCAGTCGCCGGCGAGCTCTTGCGCGAACGGTTCGGCGACGTCCGCAGGGGGCTCTTCGAGCGCGCCTGCGCGGTGCAGCCAGACCGCGAACTGGCCTTTCATCCACGGATCGTGCTGCGTGCGCGCGAGCGCATATACCGGCCGCACGACGGTAGCGATCCGTGCGCGATCGCCTTCGAGCCATGCGGCGTCCGCGTCCGCCAGCGCGACCGGCGCGAGGCGTTGCAATTCGCCGGTGCGGGCGGCGAGCGCACGCGCTTCGTCGAGCACCGAGCCCGCGTCAGGATCGCCGCGACGCAAGCGCAGATGCGCGAGCACGGTCAAACCTGATATGCGCGTGATCGCTGCCGTGTGCGGGTGGCGCAGCACGGTTTGCGCATCATCGGCCGCGCCGGGCCACTCTCCGCGTTCGAGCCGGGCATGCGCTTGCCACGCAAGCATGTAGAGGCGCCAGGAATCGAGCTCGTATTTATCGCAGTACGCGAGCCCTTCGCCGAAATAGCGGAAGGCCGCATCATAGCGGCGGAGCGAGACGGCCCGTACCGAGAGATTCGTATAAGCGCGCGCCGCATGCTCGTGGAAATCGCTGGCGAGCGCGATCGCAAGGCTTCGCTCAAGATCGGTCCAACCGGCATCGTCGCCGCCCATCAGGCGCGCGGCGCCGAGATTGTTGAGCGCGTGGCTCAGGATCTCCTTCTCGTTCAACCGCTCGGCAAGGCGGATCGTACGCTCTGCCCAATCGATCGCGGCGGCCGCGCGACCGCCGAGCATTTCGAGTTGCGCGCGATTGCTATACGCCCAGGCAAGCTCGCGGCCCGGAGGCATCAGCGGTTCGAGCACGGCGATGGCTTCATCGCCGTAGCGGTTCGCATCCTCGCCGCGGCCCGCGAACCAGCTAAGGCGCGACAGCCAGCGCAGCGCGTTGCCTTTTTCGCGATGCGCGCCCGATGCGGACCAGATTGCGAGCGCGGCCTGCTGCGCTTCGATCGCGTCTTCGCCCTGATCGGTGAGATAGCGCTCGTAAGCGAGCTGCTCGTAAAGATGCGCGCGCTCGGCCGGCGCAAGCAGGTCCGAGTGACGCAACGCCGCCTTGTAATGCAACTCCGCCTCGCAATGTGCACCGACCGCGGCCGCACGCGCGGCCGCGACGGGCGCATAACGCAGCACGGCCTGGGCGTTGCGCGCGCCGTCGGCGTGATGCGCCAGACGCGCGACCGCCACATCAGACCGCTCGGCGAGAATCGCCAGCGCCTTCGCGTGCAGGCTTTGCAGCCGCGCTTGCGACAGCGTGCTCTCGAACGCGCGCCGCGCGAGCTCGTGGCGAAACGCGAGCGCGCCCTCCTCGTCGCGCACCATGCCGATGCCGAGGCAGTCCTCGATGCCGGCGTCGTCGACCATGACGCCTTGCTCCAGCAGCCACGCTTCGGTTTTCGCCGGTACGATCGAAACGAACTCGGCGATTTCGCGAGCCGCCGGCGACAGCGTTGCCGCGCGCGCGAGCACCGCATCGCGCACGGTCGTCGGCGTCGCATCCGGTGAACCGGCGAGCACTTCGGTGACGAAAAACGGGTTGCCGCCGGTCATGCGATGCAAGCCTTGCGACGGCCGTCCGGCGCGCTGCGCAAGAGATTCGACCGCGGCCGTGGACAGCGGCGAAAGCGGCAGGTTGTGCACGCTCGCGCGCGGCAGATCTCCTATGACGAATCGGAATGAATGGCGCGGCCCGACTTCATCGTCGCGATACGTGAGCGCGAGCAATGCGCGCGTGCGCTGGATGCGCCGGCCGAGGAACTTGATCAGATCGTAGGTGGCCTTGTCGGCCCAGTGCACGTCTTCGAACACGACGAGTGCGGGATCGCCGCGTTCGAGCTCGTCGAGCGTGGCCGAGAAAATGTCCTCGCGGGTCGCTCGTGCATTGATCGCTTCGAGCAGCGCGCCTTGCGTCTGCCGCGCGATGTCGTACAGCGGAGCGAGCGGCCGCGGCGTGAAGAGCGCATCGCACGCGCCCCAGAGCACGCGCACGTCGTTCTGTCTTCGCGCGACGAACTCGTGCATCAGCGTGCTTTTGCCGATACCCGCTTCGCCGGCGACGAGGACGATGCCGCCGTTATGCTCCGTAGCGGCGGCGAGCCACTCGGCCAGGCTTGAAAGACATTGTTCGCGTTCGAGCAGATCCACCGCTTTCACACCGCAACGGGGTTGCAAGCCGCTCTTTTTAGAGCATTCCGGGCTGGGATGCCAATCGGCGGCTGGGTGTAGTCCGCATGGCCGGGCAGGGCCTTATTGCGCGGGCTGCAATTGCAACGTCCTCGGCGCTAACCCCATCGCGCTGCGATAGCGCGCATACAGCGCATCGACCTTCGCGACGTATTCCTGCGTTTCGACATACGGCGGCACGCCGCCGTATTGCGTGACGGCGCCGATGCCGGCGTTGTAGGCCGCGGCGACGAGCACGCGGTCGCCGCCGTAGTGCGCTTCTAGGATCTTGAGATGTTTCGCGCCGGCGAGGATCGATTGCTTGGCGGAGAATGGATCGCCGACGTTGTAGTCGGCGATGACGTCGGGCATCAGCTGCATCACGCCTTTGGCGCCTTTGACCGAGACCGCATCGGCCATGTACGCGCTTTCGGCGTGCGCGATTGCGCGCAGCCAAGCTTCGTCGATGCCGGTCGCGCGTGCAGCGCTCTTGAATTCGCGCGGAAAGGCGTTGAGCTGAGGCTTGCCGATCTTGCCGAGGCCGGCGTGCGCGGGCGAGGAGGGCGGCGTCGCGACGGTGAATTGCAGCACTTTCGTCGAGCCGGGCAGATTGCGCGTGCTGTAGACGGTGACGCCGTCCTGCTCGCGTTTGTACAGCGTGCCGCGGAATACGCCGAGCGTTCCCCAAAGATTCGGCAACATCGCCGCGTTGTCGTCGAGCGTCTTCGCGGTGCATTGCGAGCCGGGCTCGGGTGCGGTCGCGAGGCTGACGGTGCCGTCGCGAAGGCAACGATAAACCGTGCGCGCGTTCGCGTCCGAAGTCGCGGTCGACAGCACGAGCAGTGCGAGCAGGAAGCGCTCCGGACGCATCGGGCTACTGTAGCCCGAAACGGCGTGAACGCCGCGCGTTGCCTATGAACGCGTGTTGCGACCCACGGCGAGCCAGCGGATTCCACGATACGAATCGGCCACCACCCAAGCGCCGCAGGCGATCGCGCTGGAGATGAGGAATCCGGTCCAGGTCGTCCGCTCTGCCGGCTTTGCGATAAGGCCCGCGCCCCAGACCAGCAGCGTGATCGTGCCGAGCATCGCAGCTTCGAGCGTCGCGGCGAGCCGCGGCCATACGCCGAGCAAGAGCCCAAGACTCGCGGCAAGACTGCCCGCGCCGGTCAGGTACGCCCAGCCGAGCGGGAACGGCAGCCATTTCGGCACGTACGCTACGGTCTCGGCGGAATAGAAGAAATGCGACAGCCCAATCATCGGCAGCGATACGGCAAACAGCAGCCGCGCGGCGCGCACGCCGTTTTCGCCGACGAGCCATCGAGGACGCAAGCGCTCCACGTTCATCGCATCGGTCGCGAGCAAGATCCACGCGCCCGCGAAGATCACTGCGATCTCGCCGAAGCCAAGCCAGGTCGCTTCCATCGTCGGCACGGCGACGACCGCAGGAAGTTTCAGCAGCACGAGCCACAGAAACAGAAACACGAACAGCACGCGCGATGCGAGCGTCGCCGTCGCGGTCAGCAAGAGGCCGATGCCGCCCAGCAATTCGATGAGCGCGGTCGCGTAGGCGACATAGGAACGCCCCGGCAAGTGCTCGATCGGGATGCGCTGCCAGACCAGCGCGAAGTCGCCGTGCATGAGACCGATAGTGCCAAGGCCGATCAGCGTCGCTGCGAATCCGAAGCGGCTTGCGTCGAAGCTCGTCATCGCTACGTCCGCGCGGTTTGCATGGATCGACGAGATCATGTCCATGGCGCGCAACGTAGCACTGCTCGGCTCGGTCGTGCGGGGTGGCCGCATTGTGCTGTGGTCATTCGGCGGTGCGCGAATTGCGCGTTTTCGTGCGCGCGCGGTCTCACGTCAGCTCGCGCCCGAGGCATCGAATGCGAGGACGAAGCCCAAGACCCGCATCGCGACTATACGGCGTTCGAGATCTCAACCTCACCGATCCAGTTGCGCTGTCGTCGCCCCAGGCGTGTGGCTTCGTCCTCGCCGTCGAGGCTCGCCGAGCCTTTGCGAAGCAGCGCCGGATCGACGTTCTCGAACGTATTGACGTTGACGACGGCGAACAGCCGCCCCTCGATGCGGCTGGTCACGAGCGGCACGATGCCGCAGCGCGTGCAGACATGGAAATCGGCCGTGCCGGTGCCGAAGCGATAGTTGGAGACGAGCGAAGGTTGTTTGATCGTCACGCGCAGCGAGCCCGCCGGACACGACGTCCACACGCCGCCGTGCTTCGTGCAGAACGTGCAATCGCAGGCGCGTGCAGGGATTTCCGTCGGTTCCGGCGTCCAGTCGAGTGCGAACGCGATGTTGCCGCAGTGGCAGCTTCCCCAGATCACCATGGCTGCGATCTTTGCATCCGTCAGATGTTCTCCGCGATCCGCCACAGCACGCCGCTCGGATCGAACAGCGTGAAATCGCGCATCGCCCACGGCTGATCTTCGGGTTCGCCCACCGCGACGCCGAAGCGCTCTGCCACGCCCGACGCGACGACGTGCGCGTGCCAGTCGTCCGCGCTCTTCACGAGCAGATGCATTTGATAATTCTTGACGAACTCAGGCACGTCGAACGCTTGCAGCAGAAAGCTCGTATCGCCGTAGCGCACGTAAGCCAGATCGTCCGATGACCACGGAATCTCGAAGCCGAGCGCAAGGTAGAAATGCTTCGATGCGTCGAAGTCGGTGGCTGGTAGGAATGCTTTGATTTCGATCGCTGCAAGATTCATGCGAGCTCCGCGTTCGTCGATCATTCGATGTACGGCGTCGGTTCCACCGGACATGAGGCAACCGATTTCTGCGCCGTGCTGCGCAAGTCGGTGATCCAGCATTCGTCGAACACGGAGCAGTAGCACGCGCGGATTTGAAGCTTGAAGCGCGCGTCGTCGAGCTTCTTCCAGAGCGCTGCATTCGCTTCGGTCTTCGGAAGATGCAGCAGGATCACCTGATCGGACGGACGCAGCACGCGATCGATCAGTTTGGAGGAAATCATCTTCCGGTCGGTCAACGTCAGAAGATCTTCCGTCGTCGCCATCGTCTTTCCGTCGGGCACGCAGCAGGCTTGGATCAACGCCACCCAACCCGGAATCGCCTTGCCATCGTAGGTGACCGAGAACGACTTCACCTTGGCCGGGCCGACGCCCGCGTTGCGCACGCCGACATCGATCTCGGGTCCGGTGTTGCCGGTGTTCGAGCTCAAGTATTCGAGGAATGGCCAGGACTGCGCTTGCACCAGGCGCGCCATGTCGTCGCCCTGGCGCATCGAAAGCCAGATGGACGTGACCGACGTAATCAGCGCGGCCATCGCGACCGCGAATTCGAGCGCACGGCTCCATGTGCGGTACTGGGGCTTCATGGCATCACGTTAACACAGAGCCCAACTTATGGGCCTTGCCGGTGCGTCGGTGCGCACGTTGTGATCGGCACATTCCAAACATGGAGATTGCGATGTATCGCTGGGCTTCGATGGTTTTGATGGGGTCGTGCGTACTGGTATTCGGCGTCGGCCGCGCAGCGGCGGCGACCGTGTGCGATGAGCGAGCGCATGGAGACGGTCCGTCGACGATCGAAACAACACTCGCCGGCGTGCCGGCAATCCTGCGCATTCCCAAAGCGATCGAGAAACCGCCGATCGTTCTCTGGCATGGCTTTGGTCCGCCGGCGAGCGAACAGGCGCTGATGGATGCGCTGCCGCTGGACGACGTGCCTGCAGTGAAGGTGTATCTTGGCCTCCCGCTGTTCGGAAAGCGCGCCGAGGCGGGCGGCATCGAAGCATTGAAGCGACGACAGACGACGGATTTCGCGTCGTTGATCTTCAAGCCCGTCGTTGTCGGCGCTGCCGAAGAGCTTCCGTCCGTGCTGAAGGCGTTGCAGGCGGACGGTTGCATGAAGCGCGGCGGGCGGGTTGGTCTCTTCGGCTTTTCGGCCGGTGGCGCGGCAGTGCTGTATGCGCTCGCCGAGCGTGACGTGCCGATCGGCAGCGCCGTGATCTTGAACGCATCGACCGGGCTCAACGCGTCGATCAGCGCCTATGAGCGCGCGATGAAGACGCCTTACCCATGGACGGACGCCGCGCGCAAGCTCGCGCAGCACACCGATGCGGTCGGGCGTGCGCGCGATATCGCATCGGGGCATCCGGCGCTCCTCATCGTGCAAGGCACCGCCGACGCGACGCTGACGCCGGATCTATCGATTGCGCTCGATGATGCGCTGAAACCGTTGTATGCGTCGGCCTATTCGGAGCGGCTCGAGCTCGTGCTTGCGAAGGGCATGACGCACAACGTCACCGATCCAGCGAACGTCGAGGATTTGCGAAAGCGCGTCGGAAGCTGGTTCAACCGCTATCTCGACGAGGTATCGACGAAAGGACGTTTACACGGCTGAAACCGCACTCGACGTCCTAGCGCTCGTCCTCGCCGCGCGGATCGATGAAGTCGTTCATCTCGAGGCCTTCTTCGGCCGCGTAGTCTTCGTCGCTCTGCGTCTCGTCGCCGAAATCGCTGTCGGTGGTGTCCTCGATGTTTTCGAGGAGATCGTCCGGCAGGTCGGATTCGTCGTCTTGGTCGAGAGGGGGTCGTTGAGTGTTCATGAGGCAGTCTCCCATCCGGAAATCGCAAGCGACGTCCTGCACCCGGCGGACGCCGCGCCGACTCGGTTAAGCTTGCTACATTCGCGGGCCGCGAGGAAGAGCGCGGCCGTTCCGGACGATTCTAGCCATGACGCCACGCCCGTTCTCGATGATCCGCGAGTTCCATCTCGCCGACTGGTTCACGCTCGGCAATGCCATCGCGGGCGTGAGCGCGCTGTTCTCGACGATGTCGTACCTGCAGACGCAGAACACGCGGCATATTTATTTCGCGTGCGCGCTCGCGGCCGCGGCGCTGGTGTTCGACGTGCTCGACGGGCGCATCGCGCGCTGGCGCCAGAAATCATCTGCGATGGGCCGCGAGCTCGATTCGCTCGCCGACGTGATCTCGTTCGGCGTCGTCCCGGCCGTGCTCGGCTACGCCTGCGGCATGCAGGGCGAGCTCGATCGCGTCGCGCTCGGCTTCTTCGTCGCCTGCGGCGTATCGCGTCTTGCGCGCTACAACGTCACGGCCGAATCACTATCCGCAGGCGGCGACAAGGTGAAATATTTCGAAGGCACGCCAATTCCGACGTCGCTGGCGCTCGTATTGGTGCTTGGCCTCGCGACTTGGTTCGGAGCGATCGGCGATGAGCTCTGGCTCGGCCGAGTCGAGCTCGGTGCGCTGACGCTGCATCCGCTGGTGCTGATGTTTGCGGTGTCGGGTGCGCTGATGGTCAGTCGGATCCGGATTCCGAAGGTGTAGTGCCATCCTTTGCAAACCGCTCAACGCAACTGGCTGTCCTTGCTTCCACGCCGGTTGTACCCGCTGAACGCCCGCTCCTCGCGATCGCGCTCTTCCTGACACGCAACGCACAACCGGACGCCCGGCACGGCTTTGCGCCGCGCTTCGGGGATTTTCGCATCGCATTCCTCGCAATGCGTCAAGCTCTTGCCGCGCGGAAGCTTGCTGCGCGCGCGCTTGACGGCGTCGTCCACCGTCGAATCGATCTGGTCCTGCACGGCGCCGTCGCCGGCCCAACCCGTTGCCATTACGTTCTCCGTCTCTCGATCGGCGAGCTCCCCGGGCTCGCGTTGCGGCTCGAAGTATCCGCCTAACGCCACATGGGGTCGACCGGCGCCGTTTTCGACGCCGGTTTTTCGCATATCGGCGCGGTCCGCGCGGACGCCCTCCGGGCGGTTGTGCGCACCGCCGACTGCCTGAACGTTGCCGTTGTGGACGACGTAGAGCTGACCGCGCACGCCGGCGACGCGAGCGGCCTGGCCCGTGTTCGGGTTATACGCGACGCCACGGCGTCAGGCGTCCGCGCCGAGCCGCGCGGCCTGGTTGGCGAGATAGTTCCGTTCCGGCACGCTTGCGGTCTTTCCTGCTGCGCGCAGATAGAGCGCGATCGCAGCTTCGGTATCGCCGGCAAGCTCGAGGAGATGCGCGCGCACCGCGTCGAGCCGATGGCTCATCGCAAGGCGGCCGTCGGCCTCGAGCGCATCCAGAAGCTCGAGCCCCGTGCGTGGCCCATGCACCATCGCCGTCGCGATCGCATGATTCAGCGCGACCATCGGGTTGTCCGACATGCGCTTGAGCACTCCGTAGAGCGCCTGGATCTCCGCCCAATCGGTGTCTTCGGCGCGCGCGGCTTCGTCGTGCACCGCGGCGATCGCGGCTTGCAGCTGATAGGCGCCGATCGATCCTTTCGACAGCGTCGCGGTGACCAGCGCGACGCCTTCGGCAATCGCGTCGCGATTCCAGAGCGAGCGATCTTGCTCCTTGAGCGGAATCAGCTCGCCGGCGGGGCTCGTACGCGCCGGACGTCGCGCATCGGTGAGCAGCATCAACGCGAGCAGGCCCGCGACTTCGCCGTCGTGCGGAAGCAGCGCATGCGCGGCGCGCGCGAGGCGGATCGCTTCGTTCGACAATTCCGTTCGGTGCAATTCGGGGCCGCCGCTCGTCGTGTAGCCTTCATTGAAGATGAGATACAGCACGTGCAGCACCGCGGCGAGACGGTTCGCGCGCTCGGCCTCGGTCGGCATCTCGAACGGGATGCCCGACGTCTTGATCGTCTGCTTGGCGCGGCTGATCCGCTGCGCCATCGTCGCTTCAGGCACGAGAAACGCCGCGGCGATCTCCGTGGTCGTGAGGCCGCCGACCGCGCGCAACGTCAGCGCGATCGCGGACGAGGACGTCAACGCCGGATGGCAGCACATGAAGAGCAGCACGAGCGTGTCGTCGTCGTCCGAGCGCATATCGGCATCGGCCGATTCGGGATCCTGGAACGGCCATTCCTGCCGCACGACGAACGCTTCGCGCTCGCGACGCGCGGTGTCGCTGCGCAGCTGATCCGTCATGCGCCGCGCGGCGACATGGATCAGCCATCCGCGCGGATTGTCGGGCACGCCTTCGACGGGCCATTGCATCGACGCAGCGATCAGGGCTTCTTGCGTCGCGTCTTCGGCGGCGGCGAAATCGCCGAAGCGGCGCATGACGGCGCCGAGCACCTGCGGCGCCAGCTCGCGCAGCAGGGACTCGGTGCCGGATGTCGTCGGCGTCGCCGTCACTCGTCGACCGGCGGCGGCCCGCTCATCACCTGGCGCACTTCGATCGGCATGTTGAGCGGCACGCCGCCCTTGCCCGGCGCTGCCGATGCGGTCGAGGCGATCTGATACGCGCGCGCGGTGCTGTCGACGTCGACGATCCAGAACCCGGCGAGAAATTCCTTGGCTTCGGCGAACGGCCCGTCGGTGTCCGGCGTGCCGTCGTTGCGCGCACGAACGCTCTTGGCTTCTTCGGGGCCCGCGAGGCCTTGCGCGTCGACGAGCTCGCCGGATTCCTTGAGCTTCTTGTTGAGGCCGATCATGAAGTCGATATGCGCCTTGATGTCCTTCGGCGGCCAGGTGCCGATGCCGGCGGTGGTCCAGCCTTCTTTCGGCGCGTGCATCATCAGCATGTATTTCATCGCTTTGACTCCTCGATTCGCACCCACGGCGGGCACGTTCCTGGGTTAGTCGGAGCACGAAGCGCGTTCTCGACATGCCCGCAGAAAAAAGATTGCGGGCGGCAGGATAGCGGGCGTCCAGCGCCCGCGACAGGTGGCTCGCGAGCTAGCGAGCGGGCAGGGCGGGCGAACCGTCTTCGGCAAAGACGTATTCGTGCTGCGCGTCGCGCAACACGAGAGAGCGGCGGCCGTCTGTACCGGCAGCGATGAACTCGAAACCGCCTTCGCCCGGCGACACCGTCACGAACGAAACCGTGCCGCCATCGTCTCGGCGCGATGCGACCTCGCTTTTCCAGCCGCCGAAATCGAACAGGGTTGCTCCGTCTTTGCGCGAAACGACGATGCTGCCGAGCTCGGCGCTTCGATAGCGCTCCGCGAGCGCGGCCGCGAGGTTCGGATCGGCGGGCACGGTGAGGCGTTTGCGCTCCGCTGCGAATTCGTCCTTCATGCGACGCGATTGCACGGCGATGCTCGGCACGGCTTTGGGCTCGCCGTCGAACAGCACTTCGAGGAGCCGCCGGCGGAACAGGCTGCGGACGTAGACGCCGCCGCCGTCGGCGTTGGTGAGAATCACCGCGCCGACATCGTGCTCGGGAAGCCAGAGCACGTCGGAGATGTAGCCGATCATCGAGCCGCCGTGGTTCAGCAGCGGCGTTCCGAGGCTGCGGTCGATCTTGAGCCCCATCCCGTAGCCGGTATCGTCGCCGCGCGAAACCTGTTCCACGCGGCGAGCGAGCAGCGGCGCTTCGTCGATGTAGCGTGCGCCACCGGGAAGGCGCCCGCGGTCGAGCTCCATCTCTACGTAGCGCAAAAGATCCTTGACGTTGCTCCACGCGCCGCCATCTGGCCGGCTCGCGATGCCCGAGTAATTGAGATCCATGCTGGCGCGCACGGTTCTGCCGTCGACGTCCTGTCCGTGCGGCGATGCGTGATTGCTGCGTTGGGCGCGCGCGAAGTCGAAGGTCGTGGACGTCATGCCGAGCGGATCGAATACGAGGCTCTGCATCGCCGCATCGTAAGCGGCACCGAGCTCGCGATCCGGATACAGCGCGTGAGCGCCGACGAAGCCGGCGGCCGCTGCGATCGTATTGGAATATTGGTACAGCGCGCCGAACGCGCTGGTGGGCCGCATCGTCGCAAGCGTCGCCATCATCGATTCCGGCGTCGCGTTTTCGCCTTCGAACAGCCATTCCATGTCCTGTCGCGGCAGGCCCGTGCAGGCGCACACGAGATGCTTCATGCGTATCTGCCGTGTCGCTTCCGCATCGCCGAGCTTGAACGTCGGCAGCACGCTGGTGACCGGTGTATCCCAGCCGAAACGGCCTTGCTCGACGAGCTTGGCGAGCATCAGCGTCGTCAGCGGCTTGGTGTTCGAGGCGATCAGGAAGAGCGTCTCGGCATCGATCGCTTCGGGTTTGCCGAGCTCGCGCACGCCGAAGCCGCCGGCGAATACGATCTTGTCGCGCTGGACGATACCGACCGCGACACCCGGCACGTCGAATGCCCGGCGCGCATCTTCGACGAAGCGCTTCAGCGTCTCGACGCGCGGCGCGTCGAGCGCGTGTGCGGTCTTGCCGGCGAACGTTTCTCGCGTGTAGCCCTGCGGCAGAAGGCGGCTGTAGATCCGCTCGATCTCGGCGTCGCGCTTCTCGACGACGGCGTCGCTCATGTCGAGGATGGCGACGACCCATCGATCACCGCGCCGTCGCGCCTGCGCGGACAGCGTGCGCCGGTCGCTCGCGGAAGTCTCGTATTGGTAACTGCGGATCTCCGTCCAACCGTCGCGCGGCGGGCGGTCGCTCGCGAGCTTGAGCGGCCGCTTGGCCGTGGCATCGTACGCGGCCCACGCTGTTGCGACCGCAGCGTCCGCGTTCTCGGCGCGCGCATCGATCAGCACGATGCGCGAATCGCCTTCGGGTGCCGTCAGGATCGCTTGCGGGCCGCGTGTCCTGATCGACCATCCGGCGGGGACGACGAAGCGATGCCCGTCCGGCGTCGTTCGCGGCGTGTCGGACGCGACGGTTTCCGCTTCTGGCGTGGCAGCGGCGATCGAAGACGACAGACACACGCAGGCGACGAGCAGGAACAAAACGAGGCGGAGGGTTTTCATCGTGATCTTCGGAGCCCTAGGCCTGCGCGACGCGGCCGTTCCGCACTTGGATGTCGAGTTGGGCGCTGCGGTTAGCCGCGGGAATAAATCTCCGCCGAGGACGATCTGGTAGGTCGCACGGCCACCAGGAGTCCCCATGAGCACACGGAAAAACAACGAGCACGACCTTCCGCTTCAACCCGACCGCCGCAAAGCGCTCGGCTGTCTCGCCGCTTGGACCGGCGCTGCCGTCGTCTGGTCGGTCAGCGGCGGCATACCGACCGCGCTCGCCGTGACCAACGAACGCAAGCCCGCGGCGGCGACGCGCGCGTTCACGTTCGTCCAGATCAGCGACACGCACATCGGCTTCCACAAGGACGCCAATCCCGATGTCGTCGGCAGCCTTCGTCGCGCTATCGCCGACATCAACGCGCTGCCCGATGCGCCCGCGTTCGTCGTTCACACGGGCGACGTGAGCCATCTTTCGAAACCGGAGGAATTCGGGCAGGCGAAAGAGATCCTGCGCGAAATCCGCGTCGATCGCGTTCATACGGTGCCTGGCGAGCACGACGCGCTCGACGACGGGCTCGCCGGCTATCTCAATCAGTTCGATCACGACGGCAAGAAGCGCGCGTGGTACAGCTTCGATCAGAACGGTGTGCACTTCATCGGTCTTAGCAACGTGCTCAATTTCAAGGCGAAGACGTTGTCCTCGTTCGGCGACGAGCAGCTCGCCTGGCTCAAGGACGATCTCAAGGGCGTATCGCACAGCACCCCGATCGTCGTGATGGCGCATATTCCGATGTGGTCGGTTTACGAGCCGTGGGGCTGGGGGACGGCCGATGCCGGCGCCGCGCTTGCGCTCTTCAAGCCGTACGGATCGGTCACGGTGCTCAACGGGCACATTCATCAGGTGTTGCAGAAAGTCGAAGGCAACGTCGCGTTGCACACGGCGATGTCGCTCGCGTATCCGTTGCCGACGCCCGGTCAGGAAGGCATCGGCGAGCCAGGTCCGCTTACGGTTCCGGCCGGCGAGCTCGGAAAGCGGCTCGGCACGCGGCAGATTCATATCGTCCCCGGTCGGCATGCGCTGGCGACGATCGATACGCCGCTCGTGCGTTGAGGCGGAGCCGATGAAGAAGCTTCTCGTCGCCTCGATGATTCTGCTCGCAGCGTTCGTCACAGATTCGGCGGCATGCGCCGCTGAACCCGTGCAGATCGATATCCGAAAATTCGCGTTTTCGCCGGCCGAAGTCACGGTGCCGGTCGGCTCCACCGTGATCTGGACCAACGACGATGAAACACCGCACACCGTCGCTGCGAACGATCACGGCTTCGTCTCCAAAGCGCTCGATACCGGCGACCGCTACGAGCATACTTTCGACCAGGAAGGCGACGTTTCGTATTTCTGTACCGTGCATCCGTTCATGACGGGCAAGATCCACGTGCGCAAGCCATGATGGAGTATCCGTGACGCTGACGACGTCGGGCGATTGGGTGGCAGAGCTTGTGCAGCTCCATCTCGACGCCGCGTACAACCTCGGCCGCTGGCTGCTGGGCAATGAGCAGGATGCGGCGGACGCGGTACACGATGCGTATCTTCGTGCCGCGCGGTCCGCGCACACGTATGCCGGCGGCAACGCGCGCGCGTGGTGGCTTGCCATCGTGCGCAACTGCTGTCTCGCCATGCTCAACGCGAGAGGTCGCGATGTACACCGTGCTGAAGCGGCACGCGAAGGCGCGACCGCCGAAGAGGGCAGCGACGTCGAGACCGCGATCCAGTCGGCGCAACGGCAGGAGCTGATCGAACAGCAGCTTCGCGCGTTGCCGGTCGAATTCCGCGAAGCATTGATCCTGCGCGAAATCGAGGATCTGTCCTACCGCGAGATCGCCGATGTGTTGCAGGTTCCGATCGGCACCGTGATGTCACGGCTATCGCGAGGCCGCGCGCTGCTGCAGCGCGCGTTCGCAGGCGAGGAGAACGCGCATGGACTGTAAGACAGCCGCAGCGCTGCTCGAAGCGTATTTCGACGGCGAGCTCGACAGAAACGAAGCACGCGCATTGGAAGCGCACGTCGACAGCTGCGCCGACTGCCGCGACGCGCTGACTGCATTGGGGCAGATCCGCCACGCGCTGAGAACCGAGGCGCCTCGTCATGCCGCTCCGCAAGCCTTGCGCGATCGTATCGCTCGCGACGCACGAACGACGGCCATCCGAACGCGGCGCGAGCCCAGGCGCTGGTATCTCGCTGCCGCTTGCCTCGCGGCTTTCCTTGCGGGCGCCGGCGTCATGCAGCTGTGGACACGTTCCGCATCGAACGGAAGCGATCTCGTTGCGCGCGATCTCTTCGCGAGCCACTGGCGCGCGCTGGCCGCGGCTTCGCCGGTCGACGTCGTCTCGAGCGACCGGCACACCGTCAAGCCCTGGTTCGCCGGCAAGCTCGCGCAAGCACCGCTGGTCAAAGATTTCGCCGATCAGGGATTCGCGCTTGTCGGTGGACGCATCGATTATGTCGGCACGGAGCGCGTGCCGGTTCTTGTCTATCGCCACGATCGTCACCTGATCGACGTCTTCGTGCTGTCGCGCGATTCGGGCCTCGCGGCGGCGAAAGAGATGCGGCAAGGCTATTCGCTTGTATCCGGAACGCTCGGCGATCAGACGGCGGCGATCGTTTCCGATCTCGATGAGCAGGAGCTGTCGCGATTTCGGCAACTGCTGAACCAGGTGCCGTAGACGGTTCGATTACGCTGCGCCGTCGTTCTCGGCAAATACTTCGCCCGCGATTCGCAACGCATTGCTGGTTGCAGCGCCGCCCGCGTAGAACAGCATCTGCAGGATCGTTTCGACGACCTGTTCCTTCGTCGCTCCGATCTTGAGCGCTGCCTCGATGTGTGCGCGAAGCTGCGGCGCTGCGTAACCCAACGTCGTACACGAAGCGACCAGGAGCAGCTCGCGCGTCGCCAAATCCAGGCCGGGTCGCGCCATCACGCCGGCGATCGCCCATTCGATCGTCATCGTTGCGAAGTCGGGGCAGATTTTCTGGAGCGAAGCGACGAGCTGCTCGCCGGTGTGGCCGCCGTGCAGGCGTTGCAATAGCGCAAGGCCGGTTTCGTGTGCGCACGGGTTGCTTGCGAGTTGGTTCGAGGTCGCCGGTGCCATGTCGTTCTCCTGAGCGGGTTTCTGCGAGCGACCGGAAGTTTGATTCATCCGATGGAGGTGATATAGATTCGAGTGGTGTTTTGATTCAGAACCTGGGGTGTTGAATCGATGGACCGCCTGACCGGCATGTCGGTGTTCGTGCGCGTCGTCGAGCTCGGCGGTTTCGCCGCTGCCGCTGCCGAGCTTGGCCTCTCGGCGACGATGGTCGGCAAGCACGTTCGGGCCATCGAGCAGCGTCTTGGCACGCGTGTCCTCAATCGCACGACGCGGCGGCAGAGCCTCACCGGCGCAGGACAGGTCTACTACGAGCGCTGCAAGCAGCTGATCGCCGATGTCGAGGAGGCCGAGTCGTCGGCGAACGAGCTTGGGGCTGAGCCGCGTGGGCGATTGCGCGTGACCTCGCCGGTTTCGTTCGGCGCGCGTCGTCTTGCGCCCGCGCTTGCGGAATTCCTCGAAGCGTATCCCGCGATTGCGATCGATCTCATGCTCAACGACCGCTTCGTCGATCTCGTCGAAGACGGAGTCGATGTCGCGATCCGCATCGGGCCGCTGGTCGATTCGGGCTTGATCGCGCGTCCGCTGCGTCCGTATCGCTCGATGGTGTGCGCAGCGCCGTCATATCTGGCCAAGAATCGGCGGCCGCGCATACCGGAAGATCTCGGCAGGCACGAGTGCCTCGGCTTCACGCATTGGCGGCATCGCGACCGCTGGCGCTTCAAGGGACCGGACGGCGAGCACACCGTGCGTATCGCCGGACGCATGCAGATCGACAACGGCGAAGGCCTGCGCAACGCGGCGCTCGCGGGTCTGGGCATCGTCATGCAACCCGAAGTGCTGCTCGCCGACGATGTGCAGCGCGGCGATCTCGTCCGGCTGCTGCCGCGCTTCGAGCCGCCGTCGCAGCCGATGCATCTCATTTATTTGCGCGAGCAAAGGCCAACTCGCAAGCGGCAATGCCTGGTCGAATTTCTGGTAAAACGGTTCGGCGTGTGATGTGCCATTGGAATCATGAGGCGAGCAATGAGTAGGGAAGCGCGAGCGGTACAACGAGGCACGATCGGTTCATGGCTCCGCTTCGCAGCATTGGCGATCGCTGTTCTCGGATCGATCGATGTCTTCGCCGGTGACCGCAACACCGACGTCATCAGCGATCCCGCTTATGCGAATCCGCAACGCCTCGTCGATCTCGGTGACGGTCGGCGCTTGAATCTTTATTGCATCGGCAGCGGCTCGCCGACGGTCGTGTTCGATGCGGGCCTTGCGAACTGGAGCCAGATCTGGGGGCTCGTGCAACCCGAAGTCGCCAAGCGCACGCAAGCATGTGCATACGATCGCGCGGGGCTCGGCTTCAGCGATCCCGCGACACGGCCCGGGACGAGCGCGAACATCGTCGACGATCTCGATCGCCTGCTGCGCGCGGCGCAGATCGCGCCGCCCTATGTGCTGGTCGGGCATTCGTACGGCGGCATGAATGTGCGTTTGTACGCGAATCTTCATCGCGAGGACGTCGCCGGGCTTGTGCTCGTCGATCCTTCGCACGAAGACGCCAGCGCGACTTGGCTCGAGCTCTATCCCGATCCGAACCGGATGGCGCGCATGATTGCCGAGCGCGCAAGGACGAAGCGCGAGGCGCAGGTTTGTATCGATGGCGCGAAGGCAGGCTTCATCGAGGGCAGCGAGCTGTATTTGCGATGCGTATCGACGGGCATCAACGAGCGTTACGATCGAGCGATCAACGCGGTGTATTACCGACTGCAGCTAGAGCCGTCATTCCTGCAGGCGCGTCTCTGGGAGGACGAGGCGTTCGATTTCGACAGCGCCGCGCAGCTGCGCATGACGCGCAGGAGCTATGGCGATCTGCCGATGATCGTGCTGACGCGCGCGATGTCGGACGAAGAAGACGGCGCGCCGATCGATGTCTCCGGACACCTGCATCTCAAGCTGCACCAGGATCTCGCCGGTTTGTCCGCGCGCGGCGTTCAGCGCACGGTTCCGCATTCGAGCCACGATATTCATATGGACCAGCCGCAAGCCGTGATCGGCGCGATCGTCGAGGTGGTTGAGGCTGCACGCGCGCAACGCATGCGTTAGTGCGCGCGTTCTGCCGCCCGTTGCGGAAAGACGATCAGGCACAGCGTCACGAGACCCAGCAGCGTCGCCGACGCGGCGAAGCGGCTCAACGCAAGCCCGCCATGATCGACCGGCTTATCGAGAAAATCACCGACGACCGCACCGAGCGGTCGCGTCAGCACGAACGCCGCCCAAAAGAGCGCGACGCGCGATACTCGTGATCCGAAATAAAGGCCGGCCAGAGTCAGCAGCAGCCCTCCGAAGATCAGCATCGCGCCGACGTAGCCCAAGCCCGCCGTGTCCGCCGTCCAGTCGCCGAGCGCAGTGCCGAGCGTCTGCGAAAACATGATCGTCACCCAATAGAACGCTTCCGCGCGTGGCGTGCTCACCGTATCGATCGCGATCGAACCCAGCGTGCGATACCAGGCGAACAGCGAGCCGATCAGCAGCGAGAGCAGCAATGCGCTGCCGCCGGCATAGCCGATTCCGAGCGAGCGGTCCGCAAAATCGGCGAGTGTCGTACCGACGGTGGTCGTGGCGACGATGGTTGTCCAGTAGAGCGCGGCATGGAATCGACGGGCTCGGATCTGAGCGGCGAGGGCCACGGCAAAGACGACGCCTAAAATCGCCGTGCTGGCGAGATATCCAAGGCCAAGAGACATCGATAGCGCATCGCCACCGGTTTCGCCAAGCGTCGTGGCGAGAATTTTCATAAACCAGAAAACGAGTGTGACCTCGGCGACTTTGCTCGTAACTTTGTCGTGCATGCGACGTTACGCTAGCAGGGGAGCCTTATGGAAAACTTAAGGCGAGCGCGGAAACAGGCTTAATCTTGTCGATATCCCAATTCGCCGGCGGAGGAACCGTGATGACCTACGACGCGATACTCGATCGCATCAGCCGCGGCCGGACCGATCATGTGTTCGACCTGCTTCGCTTGCCGGACTGGCGCGCGCGTCTGCGCGAAGGCGAGATCAAGCCGCTGCAGTGGTTCGTCTACTACAACGACGTGACGGCGCTCAAGGCGGTGATCGAAGCGGGCGGCGACTTGCATAGCCTGAACCTCGATCACGAGCTCGGCCACGCCGCGTTCTTCGGTCACTGGAAAGTCTGCGACTTTCTGATCAGCCAGGGCGCGAACGTCAATTTCGCGCTCGAGGACACCGGCGAAACGCCGCTGCACGGCGCGCTCGCCAAAGCCGGAAGGCCGTACTACTTGTACGTCGTACGGCTCCTCGTCGAGCGCGGCGCCGATGTCAACGCACGCACGATCCCGCATCGTGAAACCGGCGCGTTCATGCGCGATGTGCGCACGAAGGGCGAAACGCCGTTGCATCGCGCCGCGGCATACGGTGATGCGGCGACCATCGAGTTCCTGCTGGCGCACGGTGCCGATCGCGAGGCGCGCGATGTCAATGGAGATTCACCGCTGACGTGGGCGAGCGAGCATCTGCGTCCGGGCATGATCCTGGCGTCGCTCGCGTTCGAGCCTCATCGGATCGGCGAACACTCGCGCAGTTTCATCGTCAGCGATCATGGATGCGGCTGGGGGAATGGCATGGAATGGAACTTTCTGGGGGACTATCTGCCGGAAAGTTGATATCGCGAGCTCGCATTCATGCGCGAGAACAAGACAGTCCGAGAAGCTTGCGGTTGAAATCGCGATCGGCGCTCTGTCCCGCGAAATCGTCGAACGCATGCTCAGTGACGCGAATGATGTGATCGCGCACGAACGGCGCGCCTTCTCTTGCGCCATCTTCGGGATGCTTGATCGCGCATTCCCATTCGACAACCGCCCAGCCGGGATAGTCGTATTGCGCGAACTTCGAGAAGATCGCCTTGAAATCGACTTGGCCGTCGCCGAGCGAGCGGAATCGTCCGGGCCGGTCGATCCAGTTCTGATAGCCGCCGTAGACGCCCGACTTTCCGGACGGGCGGAACTCCGCGTCTTTCACATGGAAGATGCGGATGAGCTGGTGGTAGTGGTCGATGTACTGAAGATAATCGAGCTGTTGCAGTACGAAGTGGCTCGGGTCGTAGAGCATCTTGCAGCGGGGGTGTTGTCCGGTCGCTTCGAAGAAACGCTCGAACGTGACGCCGTCGTGGAGATCCTCGCCGGGATGGATTTCGTAGCAGACGTCGACACCGGCTTCGTCGAACGCATCGAGGATCGGCCGCCAACGCTTGGCTAGTTCCGCGAAGCCTTCTTCGACGAGCCCGGCCGGACGCTGCGGCCACGGATAGAAGAGGTGCCACATCAGCGCGCCGGAGAATGTCGCGTGCGCGCTCAAGCCGAGATTCCGGCTCGCACGCGCGGCAAGATGAAGCTGTTCCACGGCCCATGCCGTGCGCTTGCGCGCATCGCCGCGCACGGACTCGGGCGCGAACGCATCGAACGGCGCATCGTAGGCCGGGTGAACGGCGACGAGCTGGCCCTGCAGATGCGTCGACAATTCGGTGATCTTCAAGCCGAATGATTCGACGACGCCTCTGATTTCATCGCAATACGTCTTGCTTTCCGCCGCCCGCTTCAGATCGATGCAACGCGCATCCCAGCTCGGGATCTGCACGCCGACATAGCCGATCGACGCCATCCATCGGCAGATGTTTTCGAGCGTGTCGAACGGAGGCTTGTCGCCCATGAACTGCGCGAGGAATATCGCGGGGCCTTTGATCGTTTTCATGCGAAAGCGGTCCACTTGCTGCTGGAACGTGCGGAACGGACAACGGCTTCGATGAACGCCATGCCGCGAACACCGTCGTCGACAGAAGGGAAGCCGTAATTGCGCACGTCGATGTCGTGATCGCGCGTGTGATCACGGACCGCTTTGTAGAACGCAGCGTAAATATTGGCGAACGCTTCGAGATAGCCTTCCGGATGGCCGGGCGGCGTTCGCGTATTCGCAACTGCGATCGGATCGAGATAGCCGGATCCCGCGCGCCAGATCTGAATCGGCGAATCGGGCGAGCGAACGATCAGCGAATTCGCATCGCTCTGCTGCCACTCGATGCCGCCTTTCTCGCCGTAGACGCGGATGCGAAGGTTGTTCTCTTCGCCGGCGGCGACTTGCGTTGCGAAGAGGAGGCCGGTCGCGCCGTTGTCGAAGCGCAGCATCATCATGCTGTCATCGTCGAGCCGGCGCCCCGGAACGAACGTGTGGAGCTCGGCGCTGATTTCCGTGATCGAAACGCCGCTCACGTATTCCGCGAGATGCGCGGCGTGCGTGCCGATGTCGCCGATCGCGCCGCCGGCGCCGGATTTCGTCGGGTCGGTGCGCCAGCTCGCTTGCTTCTGGCCATCGCGTTCGATGTCGGTCGCCAGCCAGCCTTGCGGATATTCGACGTAGATTTTCCGGATCGCGCCGATGCGTCCGGACGCGATCAACGCACGCGCCTGCTTGACGAGCGGATATCCGCTGTACGTGTATGTGACGGCGAGAATCCTCTGCGTGCGCGCGACGACACTCTGCAACGCGCGCGCTTCATCGAGCGAAAAGCACATCGGTTTGTCGACTACGACGTGGAATCCGCTTTCGAGACAACGCCGCGCCGGATCGTAATGCAGATGATTGGGCGTGACGATCGCAGCGAAATCCATGCGCTCGTCGGCGGGAAGCGCTTTCTCCGCTTCGATCATCGCCTCGTAATTCGCGTACACGCGCGAAGCGGGCAGGTGATACGTCTCGCCGGCGATCCGCGAGCGTTCGGCTGAACTGCTGAACGCGCCGCAGACGAGCTCCGCTTCTCCGTCGAGCTCGGCCGCGATGCGGTGGATGCGGCCGATGAACGAACCCGGTCCGCCGCCGATGAGGCCCATTCGCAGTTTTCGCGCCATCGGATGTCCTTGCGGCCCGCGTCTTCGGTTATTTGTCCGCGAGCGGGCGGATCCAGATGTTGCGGTACCTTACCGGATAACTGTGATCCTGCAGCTTGATCGGCATTTGAAGATCGTGCGGTTTCCACGTCGGCAGCGCGTGATGCACCGACGGCCCAAGCAGCGTCGTGTGATTCTGCGTGACGACACCGTTGTGGAAGACGGTGACGTAGCCCGGCGACGTCACTTTGCCGTCCGCAAAACGCGGGCTCTCGAACACGATGTCGTACGTCTGCCATTCGCCGGGACGGCGCGATGCGTTGACGAGCGGCGGCGTCTGGCCGTAGATCGCCGACGCTTGTCCGTCGGCGTAGGTCAGGTTGTCGTAGCTGTCGAGCACCTGCACTTCGTAAAGCCCCGCGAGGAACACGCCGCTGTTGCCGCGGCCTTGGCTCTTTCCGCTCGGCGGCGACGGTTCGCGGAATTCGACGTGAAGCTGGTAGTCGCCGAATTTCTGCTTCGTCGCGATGTCGCCGCTGCCGCCGACGACTTCCATGGCGCCGTCTTTGACTTTCCAGCCGGCGGGACCGCCGTTCTCGGATTGCCATGCGTCGAGATTCTTGCCGTCGAACAGAATCGTCGCATCCGACGGCGCTTTGCCCAACTGATCACCGGGCGTCACGACGCGCGGGCGAGGGCGGTTGTCGTCATGAACCTTCCATTGGCTTCCGGGCAGGAGCGGCGTGTCGGTAAAACCGGTCGGGAATTTTTCTTCTTCGGCGCCGGCGATTCCGTTCAAACCAAAGAGCAGTGCGAAGCCGACGTTCAACAACGCTGCGTGTTTTTCATATTTCATCGCAATTTTCCGAATGGGATCGATTCAACGATTTCAGGGTTCAGGCGAGCCCTGCCTTTTTCAGAACTTCGATCGGCGGACCATCGAATCTCGGCAGCGGCGTGTTTCCGACATAGCGAAGATCGCTGCGACCGTGCGGCGTCGTATAGAAGCCGCCGGCCGTCAGGTCGCGATAGCGCGCGAAGAATTTCGCGGCTTCGAGAAAGTCCGCGCGCGCTTTGGGCACGTATGAGATGTCATCGCAGATCGCATGGAGCTCGTCCGCGCCGAGCTTGGGCATCGGTTTGGAAAAACGCCGATTCGCTTCCGCATCGAGCCACGCGAGGCCTTCGAGCACGATCGTGCGATCTTCGCGCTGGCGCGGGTACGGCGCGCTGATCCATTCGTCGATGAAATCGACGACGCCGACGGCCGACGCGCTCGGCGATGTCGCATCGGCCGGAATGATCGTGTCGCAGAGCGCGGTCGCGAGCTCGCGTTGCGCCGGCGTGAACGTCAGCGGCCAGAGATCGCCCGGATGATAGGTATCGATCAGGCGCGGATCGCTGCCGTAGGGCGGAGCGTCTTTCGAGCTTCCCGTCGAGGCGGCAACGAGGCGGCCGAGCGGCAGCGCCGTCGCCGCCGCGGCAATCCACTTGAGTGTCGTGCGCCGGTCCATCAGAGCTCCTTGCGCCGCATGCGATCGAGAATATGGTCGGCGACGCGCCACGAATTGGCCATGATCGTGAGCGTCGGATTCTTGTCGGCGTTCGACGGAAACGACGAGCCGTCGGCAAGAAAGAGATTCTTCACGTCCCAGGTCTGGCACCACTTGTTCAAGACGGTCGTGTGCGGATCATCGCCCATCATCGCGCCGCCGACTTCGTGGATGATGCTGCCGCCCGGTGCGATCGCTTTGGCGCCGTCCGTCTCGGGCGGCGTCTCCAGGCGTCCGCCCATCGCTTCGATCAAGTCCGCAAACGTCTTCTGCATGTGCGCGGCTTGACGCGTTTCGTGCTCGGACCATTTCCAGTGGAAGCGGAGCACCGGAATGCCCCACTTGTCCTTCACTTGCGGATCGATTTCGCAGTACGAGTTCTCGTTAGGAATCATCTCGCCGCGTCCGGCGAAATACACCATCGAGCCGTAGTAGCGGCGCGCGTCTTCCTTGAACTTGCGCCCGTAGCTTCCACCGGTCAGCCATTCGAGGCCCATCGACGTGTAGAAATCCGGCATGCGACGCCCGCCGCCGAATTCGATGTGATAGCCGCGCGCGAACGAAAGCTTGCCGGCTTTCTGCGCCTTGTATTCCCACCACGGAACGTACATGTGTCCGCCGGACGCGCCTTCCTCGTTATGCGGCGGCAGATCTTCGAGCAGCGGAATCTGGCCCGAAAGATCGCTGCCGACGGTGTCCATCAGGTACTTGCCGACCTTGCCGCTGGAGTTGGCGAGACCTTGCGGGAATTGCGCCGAACGAGAATTGAGAAGAATGCGAACCGTCTCGCACGCGCTCGCGGCGAGCACGACGACGCGCGCGCTGACCTCGCGCGATTGGCCCGATCGCTTGTCGATGAAGCGAATGCCAGAGGCGCGGCCGTCTTTCGCGAGCAGCACTTCGGCCACCATCGCGTCGGTCACGATGTCGAGCTTGCCGGTTTCGAGCGCTGGCGGCAGATGCACCGTCGTCGATTGATAATTGGCACGGATCGAGCAGCCTTGGCCGCACGGCGTCGCCCAGAAACACGGCGTGCGGCGCTGCATGTCGCGCGCGATGATGTCCTGCGCGAAGGCGTTGCCGGGATGGAGCTTCGCCGGCGCATGTTTCCAGTCGAGCGGCTGCGTCAGCACGGCGCGATGGCAGGCGATGGTCGGAAGCCCGAGCTTCTTGCCGTGCTTGTGGATCAAAAGATCGCTCACGATGGGCTTGGGCGGCGGCAAAAGGCAACCGGCCGGCGAGTCGGGCGTGTTTTCGAGGCCCTCGTTGCTGCCGTAGATGCCGATGAGCATCTCGACCTTGTCGTAATACGGCGCCATGTCGTCGTACGAAATCGGCCAGTCGAAGCCGAGCCCGTCGCGCGATCGCGGCTTGAAATCGTAAGGCCCGTTGCGCAACGCGATGCGGCCCCAATGATTCGTGCGCCCGCCGAGCATGCGCGCACGCCACCATTTGAAACGCGCGCCGTGCTCTTCGCTCGCTTGAACGTAAGGCTCGCCTGGCACCTGCCAGCCGCCGTCGACCGTTGCGTCGTAGAAGCCGAACGGTTTTTCGGGCGTGCCCGTTGCGCGAAGCGGCGCCATCTCGGGCGTCTGGAACATCGCCGTCTCGGAAGCCGGGTCATACTTTCTTCCGGCTTCGAGCATCAGTACGCGCGCGCCGTTCATCGTCAGCGTGTAGGCCATCTGTCCGCCGCCCGCGCCCGATCCGACGACGATGACGTCGTACTCGCGTTTTGCCATCGTTTCGATGTCGACAAACGGCATCGTCAGGACCTCGTGGTGCCTTTCAAGGTGGGCCTCGTCTCGGAATGGAGCTTGGCGTCCATCTGCGTCAAGCTGTTGAGAAAGGCGACTTCGATACCGTTGCCCGCGAACTTCAGCGTCACGGTATCGAAATGCGGCGTTTCGTAATAGCGCCACTGCATCTCGAACGTATCCGGATCTTTCCATGAGCCAGCAGCAGCGAGCTTCGCGGGGCCTTTGGGGTTCACCGTGACGCCGACGAGCTCGGTGAATTCCGGCGGCGTGCGCGGCAACTCCGTTTCATCATCGTGCCAGCGGCCGATGCCGCTCGTGATTGCATGCGCGTCGAACTTGACGCGGCACGCATCGGCCTCGAACGCGACGCTGAGCCGCTCGATGCCGAGCGCGTTCGGCTCGATGGCGTATTCGAAGGAGTGACCTTGTCGCGGCGATGAGCTTGCACCCACGGGCGGCTTCAGCATCAAGCCCGCGAGATCCGAGCGCAATCGATCCGACGCCTCGCGATTGGCGGGCAGCGGCGCTTCGTGAATCCCGGGCAGAAGATGATCCCAGACGAGATTTAGTATTCCCTGAAGATCAAGCGTGCGGCTCGTAATCGCGATCACCGCGTCGAGCTTGGGCAGCACGATGCAGTACTGACCGAACGCGCCGTCGCCGCGGAACCCGTCGTGCCGGCAGAGCCAGAACTGATAGCCGTAACCTTGATGCCAGTCGCTCGTTTGCTTGAGTTGATCGAGTGTTTGATCACCCCACGGTGGTGCCAGCATCTTGAAGCTGGTCGCCTGCTCGATCCACGATGCGGGAAGCAATTGGCGGCCTTTCCACTGGCCTTTTTGCAGATAGAACTGCCCAAACTTGAACAGCGATTCGGTGGTCGCGTACAAGCCCCAGCCGCCGGTGTTGATGCCGCGCGGACACTCCGACCAGCGCATCGCGGGAAGCTCGAGCGGATCGAAGAAGCGCGGCTTCAAGTAATCGACGATCTTTTCGCCGGTGACTTGCTGCACGATCGCGGACAGCATGTAGGTCGCCGCACTGTCGTACAGGAACGCGCTACCAGGCGCGAACGCGATCGGCTGCGCAAGAAACGTCCTGACCCAGTTCTCTTCGCGCGTGACGGTCGGCGTCGAATCGCCGGAGTGTCCGACGGACATCGTCAGGAGATGCTCGACGCTGAGCGCCGCGAGATATTCACCGACCTTGGCAGGCGCATCGTCCGGAAAAAAATCGACGACCTTATCGGAGAGCTTGAGCTTGCCGGACGCGACGGCGAACCCGACCGCGGTCGAAGTGAACGACTTGCTCAGCGAATAGACGCTATGCGGCGCATCGGCGCGATACGGCGCAAACCAGCCGCGCACGGCGATCTGACCTTTGCGCGCGACGATGAGGCTGTGCAGCTCGTGCGAGCTCGCCGCGGCGGCATCGAGAAACGCGCGAACAGCGGGAGAAGAAACGCCGAGCGATTCGGGCGTGGCATCCGTCGCCGCGAAAGTGCAGTCGAGGAATCGACAGTCCAGACCCGCGACGAAGGCGGTCAACCCCAATTGCCCCAGGAACCGCCGCCGTTCGTTCACCGTTCGTGCGATGTCGTTGAGTTGGGGACCGACCGTGTCACAGCGTGCAATTCATCGTCAAGTAGTACGCATGCGCTTTACAACCCTGTCATGACAAATGATTTTTTTCGATGGGACGGAGTACTGAGATGTGACCCTGCGTTCTGCAGGGTAGGGCACACGCACCAGGTGCCGGCTCGGGTGCCGAGCCACGCGAGCCGAATGAACCAGCACTCGCAAACCGGACTAAGGTCCGAATATCTCGACGTCGGAGAACTGACCGGCCCGCGCATCGTAGTCCGTGCTGTTCGTGACCGACACGCGCACGTAGCGCGCCGACGCGGTCGGAAAGTTGACGTTGACGGTATTGTTGTTGGCAGTGCCGAGTATGTATTGCGTCGATCCGACCAGCGTCGTGAACGTCGTGCCGTTGGTGCTGCCTTCGATCGAAAACGTCTCGTAGCGCCAGAACCAATCGGGTGGGATGGCGAGCCGCATACGATTGACGCTGTAGCTGGCGCCAAGGTCGATCGTCAACGCGGACGGATACACGTTGTAGGCGCCCTGCCAATAGCTTTCGCCATCGGCGTCGACGACGTTGCCGGGCAGGTGCGTTCCGTCGGTGCTGGTCGCCGTGACGGTTTTGCCGTAAGCGAGATTGGCCAGGCCGAAGCCTGTAATGCTGCCGCCGCTCACGTACACCGGATCGCCGGTCAATGTCAGGCGTGCCACGCCGCCGGAAGGCGTTACCGACGTTACGAATCCGAGATCGCTGGTCACCGTGATCGCCGAGCTCGTCGCGACATTGACCTCCACGGCAAACCCGGTGGCCGACCACATGACGCGCTTCAGCGGCGAACCGGTCTTGCTGAACTTCAGCGAATACACGTTGGTCTGGATGGCGTCTTCACCCGCATCGGCGTAGCCGTCGAGCTGGCGGGTCAGCACGGCCTGCGCGACGAAGCTCGGCTTCGGTGCGATCGCGGGATTGCTGACGGGATTGCGCAGCAAGCCCCAGCGACCCGCGGCGTTGTTGTCCGAGGTATCGTCGAACAAGTCATACCACTGATACCGATCCAAGCCCTGGCGCAGCGTGAGCACCTCGTCGCGGACCAGATAGGCAGCCTGCAAGGCTTCGGAAATGCCCGGTGCCGAGGCATAGGTGGACCAGCTCGTTTCAGTCAGCCACAGCGGCTTGCCGGTGGCAGCCGCATAACCGGCGAGCAGCGACTGGAGCGAGGCAACGATCGCTTCGTTGTCGCCCTCGGGCTTGTCGAACACGAGACCGCTCGGTGTCGTGACGGTCGGGTAATTGTGGAAATTGAATACGTCCACGTCGTTGGCACCGCCGAGATCGAGGAAGCCCTGCAGCCAGTCATACGAGGTGAAGTCGTTGGCCGGCGTCTGCGTATCTCCGCCGAGCCAGTTTTGCGTCAGGCCGGCGATGCCGGTGAGCACCACCTTCGCGCTCGGCGCCTCGCCATGTATCGCGCTCCCGGCTGCCTGTACCAGCGGGGAGTAGCAGAGCGGGCCGAGGCCGTTGTCCGTGCCGAGGCCGCAGGGACCCACGTCGATGCCGGTCGCGTTGTTGTATTCGTTGTACACCTCGTAGTCGATCGCCGCGCCATAACGGCCGGCGATCGCCGCCGCGTAGTTCGCATAGCCGGCGATTCCGGCGACCGATTGCGGACGCTTGTTGTTGTCGTAGGCGGGATTGACGTAACCGAGCACGACCAGAGGTTTCACGCCCGCGGTGGTTAGCGCACTGATCAAGGTGTCGTAGTTGATCGGGTTGGGACTCGTCGGCGCGAACGTGTACGTGCCGGCACTTGGCTCGATCTGCTCCCAGCGCATGTCGAAACGAAGATTGGCGAGCCCGGCCTTGGTTACGAGGCCGGCGTAGTCTTGCGTAGGCAGGAGCTCCGGGTGTCCCGTTGTGCCGAGCTTGGCTGCGATCGTGCTTGGAAACGTGGACAGATTGCTGATGATGCCGACGCTGGTGTTGATCGTGCTTGCGGCGAAGGCGCCGAGGCCCAGCTGGTAGTAGCCCGGGCCGAGCGCGTTGAGATTGATCGTGCCGGTCGATCCGCCTGTCGTCGCCGTGCCGCTGGCGACGGTCGTGCCGTCGAGGGTGGTCACGACCCAGTTCACCGGAAACAGTGATCCCACCGTGATGACGGCCGCGCCGGGTTCGAACAGCAAGGACGGGTTATTGATGGTAATGGCGCTCGCGACCGACGGCGCGATCAAAGGCAGCGCTATCAGCAGCGCAACCTTCACTGCAATGCGCGTTCTACGACTCGTTTTCTGCATGGCATTGTTCCCGGATTGCGGCAGGTGATTCTCGCGGCGTCGGCGCCCGACAGCGTTCTAGACGAGCACGCGGCGACGCTACGTTCGCCACGTTGCAACCACCACGACGCAATTGACGCGGAGCCGGTAGGGTTTTGACGCGGCTGCATTCGGCGTAGGCGGACACTGCGCAAATATCTCGAGCATGGGACGATGCGCCGGTCGCGTTCTGATCGTATGCAATGTCTATTATGTAAAATAACAGAACGACGTTATCGAGGTCACTATCGATGTCCACCTGCCCTGACCCGGAGAGTTAAAGATGACGCGATACCTGATCTCGTTCGATGACGGATCGATGACGTTTCCCGAAGAGGATTTCCCCGCTGTGGCCGAGGCGTCGCACGCAGTTGTGCGTGAGGCGAAGGCGGCTGGAGTCTGGATTTTCGGCGATGGCATCCTGAGCCAACAAGCGAGCATCGTCGCTACGGATGGCTCCATTTCCGCTGGACCCTATCCGGAGACCAAAGCGGTAATCGGTGGCTTCTCGATCATTGAGGTGCCATCCCGCGACGAAGCGTTGATGTGGGCGGCAAAAATCGCCTCGTCCTGTCGTTGTGCCCAGGAAGTGCGCGAGATCATGTATGACCCTGAGTCGTGATCGCGATCTCGCGATCGTCATGTATCGTTTGTCAACTATTTTTCTTGTAGGGTTTACCCTTAGTTCGTTTGTGTAAATGCGTAAAGCACATCACGATCCTCGCCGGCCCTTTCCCTAGGATGCATCTTGGCCAGAATGTCCTGGCCGAACGGGAGACCGCCATGAAAACTCTGATGCTTGCCGCATGTGTATCCGTGACCTTCGCTGCCTTCAACGTCATGGCGGACGCACAGGCGGCGGGTGCGCCGCGATCGCTTCATGATGAGTTGACGCGCACGCAAGGCATGACAGAAGTCAGCGAAGGCCTCTATCAGTCGACGAAGGACGACACGGATACGTTCGTGGCGGTCGGTTCCGCGGGCAACAAGGCGCTTCTGGAAAAGCTCATCGACATGCGCGCGGCCGGCAGCGATGCTCCGTTCGCGCCGAACGATGAAAGGTCGTCGAACTATGTCATCGACAGCCTCATCGGCGTGCTCGGAACGCCGGGTGGCGCCAACGACATCGAGGACGGAGACTGCAACGGCATCAACGTGAACGGCCCGTTCCATCTCGAAGCGCACGCCGGCGGGATCATCGGGCCCCAGTACGGCGCCAGCGCGCTGGTGCACAACCCGAACGCCGCGATCAACACTACCAACGTCGCGAAGGCGAGCCTTACCAATCGATTGGGCAACCCGCAAGGAAGCCAGACAACCACGACGTTCGGCACGACCGATGCAGTCGCCTCCAAGTATGTCACCGTAGGAGCCGGATGCATCGCCAACTCGAGCGCAACGATCACCTGTCCCGGCGCGAGCTCGCCGGCGGTAACGGCGGTGGCGTTCAATCACAATCCGAGTTGCATCATTCCGTGATGTGTTAGCTCGATGGATGAGAAATGTGGAGCGGGCCATGGGGCCCGCTCCGACTCGTTGTCCCGCGCGCGGCGCAGCTCGCGCCGAAAATGTAGAGCCATGCGATATCCCAGTTGAGCCGCTAAGATGGTGGCTGCCATGACCCAGCCACTCACCAGCCAAATCGAACACATCGTCGTGGTGATGTTCGAAAACCGCTCGTTCGACAACCTGCTGGGCGGCCTCTATCCGCCGTCCTCCACGTTCGACGGGCTCACGGGCAACGAAACAAACCCCATCGACCCGTGCGACTCGAAATCGAGCACAGTCAAGGTCTGGCAAGGCCCGCAAGGCATCGACGCGATGATCATGCCGTTCCCGGATCCGAACGAGGATTTCGACGACATGACGCGGCAGCTCTTCGGTTGCAACTGGACCGAAGCCACCGGCGCGAAGACGTCGGTCACGCCGACGATGGACGGCTTCGTGTGGAATTACCTTACGGCGAAATCGATGGGCGGCGTCGCGCCGAGCGCGACGGACATCATGCAGTACTACGCGTGCGGTCCCGACGGCAATATTCCAGTGACGTCCGCGCTCGCGAAGGCGTACACGATCAGCGATCGATGGTTCGCCTCGGGGCCGGTCCAGACATTCCCCAACCGCGTGTTCCATCACTGCGGAACGCCCGGTACGACGTTGTTCGACTCGCCCTATCTGAACGACGTCGACTACGTATTCGTCATCAAGCTGCACGGCGGCGTCGGTGATCCGTCGATATTCAGCACGCTCGACGCCGCGCTCCCGGGACAGATCAACTGGAAGGTCTACTACCAGGACGAAGCCGAAGTATTCGGCCTGCCCGGCGGCATCCTGTCGGCGCTGCTGGTGAAATACGTCCGCGACGTCTACAAATCCGACAACCAGACGCAGGTTGTTCAATACGCACAGTTCGAAAAGGACGTCGCCGACGACAAGCTTCCACCCTATTCGCTTATCGAGCCGCGCTACTTCGAAGCCGCGGACGGCCGTTCGCAAAGCAATCATCCCGGCAACGCGATCGCGCCCGGCACGACATCGAATCCGATGGCCATCAGTGTCTGCGACGGAGAAGCGTTTCTCGCCGATATCTACAACACGCTGAGCTCGAACCAGAAAGTGTTCGAGAAGACGCTGCTCGTCGTGATCTACGACGAGCACGGCGGCCTCTACGATCACGTGCCGCCGCCCACTGCTCCATCGCCGTTCAAGAGCGGCACGGTGAGCGGGTTCGACTATTCCAGATACGGCGTGCGCGTCCCGTGCCTTCTGATCAATCCGTACGTCAACCGAGCCGATAGCGTCGCGTTTCGCCCTCCGAGCTCGGGCAATCCGTTCGACCACACGACGATCATTCAAACGGTGATCCAGCAATTCCTGCCGAGCGAGAAATGGACGACGCTCACCAACCGCGATGCGAACGCGCCGGTGCTGGCGAACCTGATCGACCCGAGCAACACACCGATCCCCAACGTGGCCCTTCCTGCACTCACCTGCCCTATCCCGCCGATCTTTTTCGGTGGCTCGAATGAAGAGCTCACACCGCGGCAAAAGTTGATGCAGGCAATCGCTGCGGCCGCCGCGCCGTAGGCAATTTCCTACTCGCCGCGTCGCATGCTGCCGGTATCTTTTGTCACATCTCCATGTTGCTATATTCCGCTGCGGCACTGAGACAACTTAAGGTGCCGGCGACTCCTTTCGGGCGATGCGCAACAAGGCAGCCAGGTCGTTGACCCGGCGTAGCCGATCGGGGGTCCACATGAGCTTCAAGACTACGGTCGGGCGCATCGCAAAGACGATCGGCTTGGTGCGCGATCATCTGATGCTGGTGCGAATTCCGCTGCTGCTGGTCGCGGCGGGCGCGGTGCTGGCGACGCGCGTCGATCAGATCGCGGAGCTTTTCTTCCTGTTGGGACAAAGCGGCGAGAGTCCGCGACTCCAGGGAGCGTGTGCGCTCGCGATGGCGTTCGCGCTCGGTGTTGCGGTCTGGTACACCGCGCGCGTCCTGTTCCGTTTCCGATTTCCGCCGCGCCCGCTGCTCGCCGATCCATCGATGGCCGGATTGCGCAAATGGCTGCCGCGCGTCCTCGGTGCCGGCATTCCGCTGCTGATGGCCGTCGCCTGCCTCGGCCAGATCGTGGTCATGTTCCGGCTCCGCGCGTTCGCGGACATCTGGTGGCTCTGGTTCTACGCGACGATCTTCCTGCTCGAAGCCGCGCTGATCTTCTTCGCGGTCATATTTCGCCGGCGCTTCAGCCATGCCGTCGCGGCGAAGCTCGTCAAGCGCGCGGCGATCGCGAACGAACCGCCGTCGTCGACGATGCGCGCGCTCGCGAGCGTGCAACGCGATCCCGCCGACGATCGCGAGCTGCACGAATTCCGCGATCTCGAACCGTTCGGCCGACGCCTTCTCATCGGCGGCACCTTGCTCAATCTCGTCCTGCTCGCGGCAGCGTGGGCGTCGCCGGAACTCCTCGCCTGGCTCGGCCCGATCGCGATCATCCTTCTGACCGCACTCTGCTTCACGCTGACCGGCGGGCTCGCGCTGATCTTCACCGAGCGCCACGCGGTTCCGATCGTCACACTCATTGCGCTGCTCGCGATCGGATTGCAGGCACTTCGCATCAACGACAATCACCACGTGCGGCAGACGCCGGCGATGGCGAGCTATCGCACGGCCGACGTCGCCGTGAGCGACAAGCGGCCCGATGCGTACGCGGTGCTCTCGCGCCGGCTCGGCGAAAGCGGCAACGATCCCGTGTTTCTCGTTTCCGCCGAGGGTGGCGGCATTCGCGCGGCCGCATGGACTGCGCTGGTGCTGTCGCGCCTGGAGCAGCAGAGCCACGGCCGTTTCGGTCAACGGATGATCGCGGGCAGCGGCGTTTCCGGCGGCAGCCTCGGCCTTGCGACTTACGCGGCGATGCTCGATCTCGAACGTCGCGGCAAGCTCGCGGCCGATGATTTCGCGTGCACGGCGAATGGCGCCGATCGCTGCCCCGCTCGTCAATTCCTGACGCGCGACTATCTCAAACCTGTGCTCGTGAACATGCTGATCGTCGACCAAGCGCAACGCTGGTTTCCGCTTGCCGTGCTGCCCGACCGCGGCTCGGTGCTCGAGCGCGCCTGGGAACGCGGTTGGCGCGTATCGACATCGAAGCTGCCCGAGGCCGGTGATGCGTTCGCGCAATCCTGGCGCATGCTGACCGGCGACGGCACGGCCGATCAGCCGTGGCTCCTGTTGAACTCGACGATCGTCGATAGCGGCCAGCGCTTCATCGAGCAGCCGCTCGGAATCGAGCACGGAAAGTTCGACGATTTGTTTCCCGGCGCGACCGACGGCGCGGCTCGCCTCGGTCCCGACGCGCCGTTGAGCGCGGTCGTGCACAACAGCGCGCGCTTCACGTACGTGAGCCCGGCGGGCACGCTCGATCCGCCGGCAAACCATCCTGAGCTCGATGCGCTGCAGCTCGTCGACGGTGGCTACTTCGAGAATTCGGGCACGGCGACGCTCGCCGGCGTCTATCGGCTGCTGACGGAAGCGCCGGCAACCGCGACGCCTGGGTTTCCGGTCGACCGCAATCGGATCTACGTCATCCATCTCAGCAACGATCCCGCGGTGCCGAGCCTTCTCGACAACGGCAAAGACAGCTGCCCGAAGATCGATGCCGATAAGAGCAGAGCCAAGCACTACGGCGAAATCGCATCGCCCGTGTTCGCATTGCTCGCGACGCGCGAAGGCCGCGGCGAAGTCGCGCGCCGCTCGCTGATGCGTACGCTACCCGACGACCATTTCTTCCATTTCCGCCTGTGCGAAGGCGATCACCACGTGCCGCTCGGCTGGACGCTGTCGTCGGCTGCGTGGGACGAGCTCGATCGACAGCTTGGTGGCACGAGCGATTCGAAAGCAAAAGATGATCATATCGAATCGAACGCAGCGCAGATGCAATGCATCGTGGCACGGTTGTCCGGCGCTGAGTGCGCAAACACTGCGCACTGATCTATTTCGTCGCAGGGCGCATCAACATATAGAACGCCGCGACATGCGTGATCATCAATAGAGGCACATAGATGATCGGGATCGCATAGGCGGCACCCAATTCCCCAGCCATCGCTGGAAGATCGGCGTGCACGGCGTGGTAATAGTTGAGGAGCAAATCGCCCGCTCCTACGACATTGAAAGCGACCACGAACAACCAAAAGAGCGGCCGTGCTCTGACGGTGAGAAGCGCGAGCATCGCAAGCACTCCGGTTGCCAAGTCGGCATACGCGGCGAACGCGGTAAAACTGTCCGGCAGATGAGCGCCGACGACACCGGGAACCACGAAGACGAGCCCGAAGAATCGGAAGCTGTGTAGCGTTGCGATGACGCGGTGCGCGTCGACTCGGTCCATCGATTTGAGTCGGGGCCAGATATACGCGCGATAGCAAAGCAGCCATGCGACGTAGCCTAGAACGAGTTGCAAGGTAAAGATGTTTGCCGGCGACATAGGGACCTCATTCGCGTTGGTACCGTGCAGTACCGATGCGATCATGTTACGGTACCATTCGGTACCAACGCAAGAGGTCTTTCATGAACAAGCAGCGGAGCGTCGATTCCGGCCCGCAGCCAGCGCGCGAGCGGATCTTGCGCGCCGCGATGGAGACGTTCATGGAGCTCGGCTACACCGAGGCGAGCACGTTGAAGATCGCAACGCGCGCTCAAGTGTCGAAACGGGAGCTGTATACGCTGTTCGGCAACAAGCAAGCGATGCTTGCAGCGTGCATCGCCGATCGCGCGGGACGCATGTCGCTGCCCACGCAGCTGCCGCCGCCGCGCACTCGCGAAGATCTGATCGCCCTCCTCTCCAAGCTCGGCGCAACGGTGCTGCGCGAAGTCAGCCATCCTGGAGTGATGGCGGTTTTTCGGCTCGCGATCATGGAGTCGCAACGAGCACCGGAGGTCGCCGCGACGCTCGAGACCGCTCGCCAGTCGATCCGCAAAGCGGTGCACGACATCGTAGTGCAGGCGCAGTCCGCCAAGCTGATCGGCGCGGGTGACGCGAGCGAAATCGGCGGTCGTTATATCGCACTGCTTTGGGGTGATCTGATGATGAGCCTGTTGCTGCGTCTACGCGAGGCGCCGGGTGCGGCGGAAATCAATCGCCGAGTCGTAAAAGCCGTCGACGACTTTCTTCGGCTCTATTCCGAGCCGAAAAACCGCGCTTAGCCGCTCCGCAAAGCGTCGACAAGGAAAATCCTGGCAGTCGCCAGTTGCCGCTTGAGTGTCCGGTCGCTCACCGAGCGGATCTGCGCAATCTCGCCGAGCGTCAATCCAACCATGTAGTGCCACTCGACGAGCTCGCAGAGCTCCTCATCGCACGAGCGCAATCGGTCGAGCGCGCAATCTATGGCCATCAGCTCTTCGAGCGGCTTTTCCGCTTGCTCGATGCCTTCGGTCAGTTCCGCGCGCGCCAGTCCGCCGCCGTGTTTCTCGGCCGCTTTTCGCGCCGCGAGATCATGGAGGATCTGCCGCATTGCCTGCGCCACGACGTTGTAGAAATGCGCGCTTCCCTCGAACTGCCGCGGTCCGCCGCGCACCAGCTTGATCCACGTTTCGTGGACCAAGGTCGTCGGATTGATGGTGAGATTCGCGGCAGACCGTCTGACGTGATGCTGCGCGCTTCGCCGGAGCTCGTCGTAGACGAGGCGAAACAACTCGTTGTGCGCGTCGGTGTCTCCGTCCGCGACGCGCGCTATCAAGTGAGAGACATCGGGGCGTTTCAAAGGTGTCTCGGATGCTTGACCGGGGATTCAACCATTTGCGAGGAGCCACAAAGAAACGATGCGACGGCGTGGCTGGGATCAGCGATCTCTGCGTTCAACGCCGCGCGTAGCTCGGGCTTGCGCTCGTAGAGATAGGCGCCCTCGGCGCGCTCGCGCGCTTCGGCCCACAGCTCGTTCGCTCTGCTTTCCTCGCCGACGGCGTATCGAAGCAGCGCCTCGTGGCGAAGGCTGTCGACGAGAGCAGAATGGTGATACGGCAGCGTCGCTCGTTGGATCTGCAGCGCTTTCTCGGTATCCGCCAGAGCGTCGCGCGTTCGGCAGAGCCGCGCGAGCACGAGCGCGCGCGCATCGAGCGCTTGCGCCAAGTCCGGATGCAACGGCGGAAGGACCGCTTCGCGAAACTCGACCGTCTGCTGGAGATAGCCCAATGCGGCCTCGTAGTGTCCGCGCTCGTACTCGACCAGCCCTTCGTAGTAGAGGGGCATCGCGTGATACGGATGCGTCGCCCCGACTTTCGCATCGAACGTTTTCTCCGCCTGCTCGAAGTGGCCGAGCGCGTCATCGTAATGGTGCTGCGCGCGCGAAAGGTTTCCGTACATCAGCTCTGCGAGCGGAAGTTCGATGTTCACTTCGTCGAATCGTTTCAGGTACTGCGGCTCGATCGTGGACACCAAGCCCACGGCGCCCGCGATGTCGCCTACGTCCAGCCGCAGGGACGCCAACGTCACCGCGGCACTCGCCGTCCGGCTGTGATCGTCACCGTGCTGCGCACGGAATGCCGACAACGCCTGCTCGGTCTGGGACATGGCCTCGTCGTACTCATCCAGCGCCGCAAGGATGAACGCGAAGTTCCGGCGCACCACGGCGATCGACGTCTTGCTCGCGTCGCCGAGCGCGGCGATCGCTTTTTCGAAGTCGCGTTTTCCCTCCAACAACTCGCCTTTCGCGCCATAGATCAGCCCGCGATAGTTCCAGATCCCGCTTCGCGCGCTACGTGACTCCTTGGAGTCGTTTCCGGCCAGTTGGCGCTCCGCCTCGTCGAGAAGCGTGAGCGCATCGTCCATCTTGCGCTCCCGATATCGGATCCACGCCATCGCGAGGAGCGCCTTGCAATACGGCATCGAATGACCGACACCGACTTGCCGGAACGCCGACAACGCGCGCGAGAGAACCTCGTCGCCTTCGGGAAGATCACCGAGTTTCATGTAGATGTCGCCCGCGGCTGCGAGCAGCGTCGCTTGCGAGGCAGGCTGCTCGGACAGATTCTTCTCGATGCTTTCGACGCTCTGCGCGAGCAGAGCTTTCGCGGTGAATGCGCGCGGATGGTTGATATCGGGGTCGGCTTGCTGCATCAGCGAGATCAGCGACGCGGTCACCGCGAGGACGCTCGCCGATTCCCGCCGCGCTTCTTGCGCCTGAATCATCGCGATGAAGCTCGCCGCGATGATGCCCAACAGCGCGATCGCAGCGCCGGCCGATACATACGGGCGCCGCGAAAGAAAGCGCCACGCGTGATAAGCGGCCCCTCGCCCACGCGCTACGACAGGCCTTCCTTCGAGATACGCTTCGAGATCGGCAATGAATGCATCCATCGAGCGGTAACGATTCTCCGGCGACTTGGCCAGCGCCGTGATCAGGATGGCGCTCAGATCGCCGCGCAGTTGCCGTTTCATTCGCGCAAGATTGACCCGGCCGCTCCACATCGCCTCAGGTTCGCGCGTGATCGCCCATTGCAACGGTTTGGGATCTTCCTCGCTGACGGCGCGCGACCACGCGTAACGATCGCTGGGGTCGGCGTCATAAGGCAGATGTCCCGTCAGCAGCTGATAGCAGAGCGTCCCGAACTGGAAAATGTCGGTCGCCACCGTGATGGCTTCGCCACGGAACTGCTCGGGCGCGGCGTATTCGGGTGTCATAGGCCCTATGGCGGCGTGCGTCATCGTCGTCACGTCGTCCGGACCGATCGGTTTGGCGATACCGAAATCGACGAGCTTCGCATCGCCATCGGCAGATACAAGAATGTTCGACGGTTTGATATCGCGATGGACGATCAGGTGCTGATGCGCGTACGCGAGCGCGCCGGCGACATCGAGCAGCAGCCGGATGCGCTCCTCGATGCTCTGGACGTTGGCGCGGAAGTGCTCGGCGATGTTGACGCCTTCGACGAGCTCCATGCAGTAGTACGGGAGGCCATCGGGCGTGTCGCCGCCGTCGAGGAGCGATGCAATATGCGGATGACGCAACGTCGCCAGAATTTGCCGCTCGCGCTCGAAGCGCGCACGCATGTCGGCGTTGAGCCACGATCCTTTGAAGATCTTGATCGCGACTTTCTGGATGAAGCCGCCCTCCTCGCGCTCGGCGACATACACGGCGCCCATGCCGCCGGAACCGAGCGGCCGGCCAACCCGGTATCGGCCGAGCGCCTGGCCGATCCGCTCGTCGAACGGGTCGAGCTGGCCGCCGAGGGCTTGCGCGAACGCGGACGGCGCGAAGTAGCGTTCAAAGAGGTCCTGGCCCTGCGCCACTCCCGCAGCGTCGAGCATGCGCTCGAGATCGCCTCGCAACGCGGCGTTTTCGCCGGCAAGCCCGGCGAGAAAACCCTCGCGCTCGTCGGCTGGCAGGTCGAGCAGACGGTCCAGCAGCGGCTTCAGTTTGCGCCAGCGCTCGATCGCATTCGCCGTCATTAGGGGCTGCTCGCGCACGTCCTTTAGCGAAGTGTAGCAATGGACCGGCGTCCGAATCGCGCCTGCGCTGTCCCCGTCCTCCGCCAAATTCAGTAATGAGAGAACGAGCCGGCAATTTCATTCTGGAGATGGCAATGCGTGGAAGAAATCATCGAGGTGTCGAAGCATTGGGCGCATGCGCTGCGTTTGCGCTGTCAATGATGGCGCACGTCCGCGCCGAAACGCTCGCGGTTGCGAAGGCTTCCCCCGTTCCGCAAACGCCCCAAACCACTTACACGCTCGATGCACACGTCATCAGCGCCGGCTCGACGACACGCACGACGAGCGTCTGTTACCGCATGAAATCCACGATCGCCGAGCCCGCCGCCGGTTATTCGTGGAGCGCGCATTACGCGCTGAAGAGCGGCTTCACCGCCTTGCGCTCGACGGTGCCCAAAGACGACATCTTTTTCGACGGCCTCGAGGATTGTTCGCCATGAAAAGTTTCGCGCTTGCCATCGCTTTGATATTGGCGGCTTCGCCCGTCGCCGCCGCGCCGCAATCGACGGCTTTCACCTATCAGGGAAACCTGAGCGCCAACGGCCATCCGGCCAGTGGCGATTTCGATATGACATTCCGGCTCTTCGACGCCGCAACCGGCGGCAATCCGGTCGGGAGCCCGATCAGCGCGCCGCACTACCCGGTGGCGCAAGGCGCTTTCACGATCGATCTCGATTTCCCGAATGCGTTCACCGGCCCGCAGCGCTGGCTCGAAGTGAGCGTCGCCGGCCAGACGTTGAGCCCGCGCGAGCCGGTCAACGCGGTACCGGTCGCGCAAGTCGCTTTGCTCGCGCCGCCAGGACCTCCGGGGCCGGCCGGTCCTCAAGGTCTACAAGGCCCCGCGGGTCCGCAAGGTCAACAAGGCAATCCCGGCGTGCAGGGCATCGAGGGTCCGCCGGGGCCGACCGGAATCGTGGCGACGGCCGCCTTCGCAGGCTCGGTCGGGAATTTCGCTGCCGGAGCTACGAGCCTCTCTTTCGGGACAGTGACGACGACGATGACGACAACCGTAAGCAATCAGAAATTGACGGGCGCGGCCTCGGTTCCGCTGGCGACGAGCACGGGTGTGTCGCTCGTCGATTTCGGCTTGTGCTATCGGATATCGGGAGGCTCCGGTCCGTTGACGGCTTTCGCCGGAACCAATCTCCAAACGGCCACGGCGACGTCGTCCAAGACGATGTTCTCGACGGCGTCCTCGGTGGTGATACCCGTTACGGGTACCTACGAGATCGGATTCTGCGCGCGCAACCGAGGCACGAACGTTCTCAACAACAACGACTACGTCAACGGCTTCGTCCAACTCACGAACTAGGAGCGTCAGCGATGAAGCGTTTCGTACCGGCTCTTGGTTTGCTCGCGGCGGCTGGCGTCGTGACAGCGGCGCCTCAGGCGTCCTCGTTCACGTATCACGGCGAATTGAGCAACGGCAGCCAATCGGCCAATGGCCACTTCGATATGGACTTTCGGCTTTACGATGCCGAAACCGGCGGCAATGCGATCGGCGTTCCGCTCAACGCCGACCAATACGCCGTCGTCGATGGCGAGTTCACGATCGATCTCGACTTCCCCAGCGCGTTTGTAGGTCAGCAGCGCTGGCTCGAAGTCACGATCGACGGCGAAGTGCTGACGCCGCGCCAGCCGCTAGGCACGGCGCCGGTCGCGCAATATGCGCTCGGCGGTCCGCAAGGGCCGGCGGGTCCTCAAGGTCCGCAAGGTTCCGACGGTCCGCAAGGCTCGCAAGGCAATCCCGGCGTCGCGGGTGTTACCGGACCGCAAGGCCCGACGACAACCATACTGACGGTTGCGCTCGCCGGCCCCGTAGGCGTTTTCCCCGCCAGCGCGGCGGCGTTTTCGTTCTCGTCGACGACCGCATTGATCGCGACGACAGCCAACAACCAGAAACTGACCGGCGCAGCGACCGCGCCGCTCGCCACCAGTACCGGCACGACGCTGGTCGACTTCGGCCTTTGCTACCAGACAGACGGATCGAGCGAAATAAAGCCTTTTGCCGGCACGAACGTGCAGACGGCCGCGGCAACGAGCGTGCGGGCGACGTTCGCAACGGCATCGTCCGTGACGATCGCCTCGCCGGGATTGCTCCTCGTCGGATTTTGCGCGCGCAACCGAGGCACAAACGCGCTCGATCTCAACGATCACGTCAATGGCTACGTGCAGATCACCAACTGATTTGCATCCCATCGATTCGGAAACCGCATACCATGGAGGGCGCCTAGCACTTCGAGAACATCGAGCCCTCGCGGTGACGTCCGAAACCCTGCTCGACTTCGCCTGCACCGCCGCGATCTTCGGCTTGAGCGCGCTCGCGGTCGCGCTCGCATTCGGTACGACGCGAACGCGCGCTTCGCGGTTTCTGATGGGTTATTTCGCGTGCCTTGCGATCGACAGCGCCGTCGGCCTGATGGTGGTCGGATGGCCGCTGCCGAGCACAGCGGTGCGCTGGCTGCACGTCGTCAACGTTCCGATCGCTTATCTCTTTGGGCCGATGCTGTATGGCTACGTGTGTGCGCTGGTCACCGAAGGCGCCGGCTTATCGTGGCGGCATGCGCTGCCTTCCGTCGTCGTTCTCGCTTTCTCGCTCGCGAACGCGTTGTGGACGCTCGATGCGACGCCGACCGGCGCAATCGCGTTCCATCTCAGCTTCCACGCCTGGGTCGTGTCCGGAATTCTGTATCTCGCGTTCGCCGTCCGGCATATTCAACGCTCGCGTCCGATGCTCGAAGAGCGCCATGCGGACGAAACGGCGCTCGGGCTCGTGTGGCTGCGCCGGCTCGCCGCATTGATCGCTGTGATCTGGATACTGATGGCGTTCAACCGGTTTCCGAGCCTGGCCGATGCGCCGCAAAGCCGCTGGCTCGGCACGTTGCTCGACGGGCTCACCACAGTTGCGCTCTACCTCCTCGCCTGGTTCGGATTGCGACAGCGTGTGCTCGGCGCTCATGAACCTCTCGAACGCATTGCGTCCGATGCGGCTCTCCCGTACGCGCGCTCCGGCCTCGGTGCCGATCAATGTGCAACGATCGCCGCCGAGCTGTCGCGGCTCGTCGCCGACGAGAAGTTGTACGCCGTCAGCACATTCGACCTCGCCGCCTTGAGCCAGCGCAGCGGCTGGCCGCAGAACTATGTTTCGCAAGCGCTGAACCAGGGGCTCGGGCGGAATTTCTTCGAGTTCGTGAACGGCTTCCGCATCGCCGAGGCCGAACGGCTGCTGGCGGATTCGGGCGAGCGCCGCACGATTCTCGATATCGCGCTCGCCTGCGGCTTCGGCAGCAAGTCGACGTTCAATGCCGTCTTCAAGCGCATGACCGGCGTGACGCCGAGCGAATACCGTCGCGCGAGCGATTGCTTGCGCGAAGAATCGGTCGTCTGACGTCCGATCCGTCACGTTCGGACGAATTCCTCGGCGTGCTGCGCGAGCCTGCGCTGCCGTTTCCGAATCCGAGGGCTTCTCATGTCGCTGCGGTATCTCATGCTCGCGTGCCTGTCGTTGCTATGCGTGCCGGCGTTCGCCGGCGAGGATCGATCCGCAGTCGATTTCGAGTGGAACGTCAGAATTCCGCTTCGCGACGGCGTCACGCTCGCCGCCACGCTGTACCGTCCACCGCAACAGCAGGCTCCCCTACCCTGCGTCTTCACGTTGACGCCGTACATCGCCGAGACGTATCACGCGCGAGGCATCTACTTCGCCTCGCACGGCTATGTGTTCCTGACGATCGACGTGCGCGGCCGCGGCAATTCCGAAGGCGAGTTCACACCGTTGCTGCAGGAAGCGAACGACGGCTACGGCATCGTCGAATGGCTGGCACGGCAGCCGTACTGCAACGGCAAGATCGCGATGTGGGGCGGCTCGTATGCCGGCTACGATCAGTGGGCCACGGCCAAGGAATTCCCGCCGCACCTCGCGACGATCGTCCCCGTCGCGTCGCCTAGACCCGGAGTCGATTTCCCGTTCGTCCGCAACATCTACTACGCGTACGATTTGCAATGGCTCACGCTGACCGGCGGACACACCGGCCAGGAAACGATCTTCGGCGATGCGGCGTTCTGGTCGGCGCAATTCGGCAAACTGTGGACCTCTCATCGCCCGTTCCGCGAGCTCGACACTATCGTCGGCAAGCCCTCGCCGATTTTCCATACGTGGCTCGCGCATCCGGAACCCGATGCGTATTGGGACAGCTACAGTCCGACCCCGCAGCAGTTCGCCGCGATCAACCTGCCGATCCTCACGATCACGGGCCAGTACGACGACGATCAGCCCGGCGCGCTCGCGTTCTATCGCGATCACCTGCGCGCGGCGAGCGTCGAGGCGCAAGCGCGGCACTATCTCGTCATCGGCCCGTGGGATCACTCGGGCACACGCACACCCAAGCGCGACTACGCGGGACTCGAATTTGGCCCCGCGAGCCTCGTCGATCTCAACGCGCTGCACAAAGCGTGGTACGACTGGACCCTCAAAGGTGGCACCAAACCTGCGTTCCTGGACAATCGCGTCGCCTACTACGTGCTCGGTCCCGGCGCCGAGGAATGGCGTTACGCCGATTCACTCGCGGCTGCGAGCGCTGGCGCCGAGACGCTCTATCTCGGATCCGACGCCGGTCGCAACAACGGCGTATTCGAATCCGGCCGTCTCGACGCGTCGCTGCCTGCACGCTCATCGACGCCGGATCACTACGTCTACGATCCGCTCGATACATCGTTCACGGCCTGGGACAACGCATCGAGCTCCGACGCCGATCTCACTGATCAGAGCGGGCTTCTCGCAGCTTCCGGGAAACTGCTCGTCTATCACAGCGCGGCTTTCGAGAAGGACGTCGAGCTCGCCGGATTTCCCAAGCTCGAGCTCTGGCTCTCGCTCGATCAGCCCGACACCGATCTCATGGCGTCTCTCTATGAAATCCGGCCGGACGGCCACAGCATCCCGCTCGGTTACGAGCTCTATCGCGCGCGCTATCGCAAAGGCCTGCGCGAGCCTGTGCTCGTCAAGCCCGGCGCCATCGAACGCTACGACTTCGATCATTTCAACTTCATCGCGCGACGCATCGCCAAGGGCAGCCGGCTGCGGCTTGCGATCGGCCCGCTCAATACGCGCCACTACGAGAAGAACTACAACGCGGGCGGCGTCGTCAGCGAGGAATCCGGCAAGAATGCACGCACAGTGCGCGTCACGCTATATCACGATGCCGCGCACCGCAGCGCCTTGTCTCTGCCGCTTGCTGCGGCGAAGTAGCCGCGATGGCTCAACGCTTCTGGTACGGATGGAAAATGTAGTCCTTCGCTTTCACGGCGACATGGCACGCGTGTCCGCAGTCGGACACGCCGGTGGGATCGGCCGTAAACTTGTCGGCGGCGGCATCATAGTCGAACAGCGCATAGCCCCAACCGCCGCTCTTCGGAAAGCGCTTGCTGTTCTTCTCCATGACGAACGCCTGCGTGAAGACATCGGGCACATCGACGGCGAAAGGCGCCTCGGTGCTCTTCTTCGGCTTCCACTGGAGTTTGGCGATCTTCGAACCTTCAGGAAACGGCTGACCGTTGCCTGGAATGCCGGCCTTGTAGGCCTTGATCATGATCGGATTGCCGACGATCACCTTGAGCACTTCATCGGTCCGCGCGGACGAGACCACCGACCAATCCTCATAGCCTTTGAAGTCGGCGAACGCGACCCCGTCCGGCGATTTCAGCGCGTACTTGTCCGGCGAGGAACCTGCGATGGCCGCCAGCGAAATCGCCAGAGCGGCAGAGCCGCTTGCGAGGGCAAAGTATTTCAGTGCGGTGTGCATAACGAGCTCCGTGGCGACGAGCGGCTAAAGGAGAAGGTCTGCAAGGATCGCGGATTAAAGGGTTCGTGGTGGACACCCGTATTGCATCACGTTGCTATTCTCGCGCTGGCAGCACGGCTTCATTCGAAGCAGGCCCATCAAATCTCGCGGACTCTCACTTGCCGATATCGCGCAGGCGAACGCCGTGCATCAGGTTGCGTTCGATCTGCTCGAGTGTCACGCCTTTCGTTTCCGGCACGAACCAATACGTGAAAACGAGGAAGATCAGATTGAGCGCGGCATACAACCAGAATGTCGCCGCGTGTCCGATGCCGTTCAAGAGCGACAGAAACGTCGCGCCGACGATCATGTTCGCAATCCAGTTCGTGAACGTCGAGCAGCCGATGCCGAAGTCGCGGCCTTTGAGCGGCTGCACTTCCGAGCACAGCACCCAGATCAAAGGACCGGCCGACATCGCGAAGCCGACGATGAAGACGAGCAGCATCGCGACGGTGAACGCCTGTTCGGCGTGGCCGGTAATGCCGAGGTGCATCATCGTGCCGACGACGCCAAGCCCGATCGCCATCACCGTAAAGCCGGCATAGAGGATCGGCCGGCGTCCCCAGCGATCGACGAGACCGATCGCGATGAACGTCGCGAGCACGTTGGTGAGTCCGACCGCGGCGGTGAACCACATTTGCATCGCCGTGTCGTAGCCCATGTCGCGGAAGATGCGCGGCGCGTAATACATTACGACGTTCATGCCGGTGAACTGCTGCACGAGCTGCAGCGAAATGCCGAGCGCGACCGAGCGGCGGAAATTTCCGTTCTCGAGGAAAAGACGCCAGCCCTGCTGCGGCGTCGCGAGCTGCTCTTCGATGTCGGCCGCTTCGCGCGCGACGATCGCGGGGTCGCCGCGCAAGCGCTGCAATACCGAGATCGCTTCTTCCTTGCGCTTGCGCATCATGAGCCAGCGCGGGCTGTCCGGAAGCAGCATCAAGCCGGCGAGGAACAGCGCGCCCGGAATCGCGATCACGCCGAGCATCCAGCGCCAGTTGCCCGAATAGCTGAAGGCCGTGTCGGAGAGAAACGCGATGAAGATGCCGATCGTGATCATGAGCTGATAGATCGAGATCATCGCGCCGCGGATGTCCTCGGACGCGACTTCCGCAAGATACAACGGCGCAGTAAATGCGGCGATGCCAATCGCAAGGCCCAGGATGAAGCGCGCCGCGATCAGCGTTTGCGGCGACCACGCGCCGCCGCACAGCAGCGACCCGGTCACGAACAGCACTGCGCCGAGAATCAGCGAGCGCTTGCGCCCGAGACGCACCGACAGCCAGCCGGCGAACGCGGCGCCAACCGCGGCACCGAACATCATCGAGCTCACGATCCATTCGATCGTGTGATCGGAAATCTGGAACTCCGCCTGGATGAACTGCGTCGCGCCCGAAATCACGCCGATATCGAGGCCGAACATCAATCCCGCTAGCGCGGCGAGAATGCAGGTGAGCAGCGCGGAGGTTTTCCGCGGAATCGGCAGCGCTGGCGCAACAGCATTCATTGGATATGTTCCTTACGCCGACCGGACGATCAGCTCGTGGAATCGCTTGAGCCGCGGCATCACCGCCGGCACCGTCAGCATCGTGCTGACTACCGCCATCAGCAGCAGCGCAGTGAACGTCTCGCTGGTGATGACGCCCTTGTCGAGCAGCACGTTCACGAAAATGATCATGATCAGCGCCTTGGTCTGCAGCAGCCAGCCGATGATCGTGCTCTCCTCGCGCGGCCAGCCGAGAACGATGCCGGCGATGCGCGTGCCGATCAGCTTGCCCGCGACCGATGCGACCAGCAGCACGGCGGCTGCGATCAGCACATCGCTTCCGCCCATGGCCCAGTTCGTGCGAAGGCCGGTCGAGAGAAAGAACACCGGCATGAAAACAAGCAGCACGTTGTGACGCAGGGCATCCATGTCGCGGCGATCGAACCATTCCGCGTCGATGACGACGCCGGCGAGGAACGCGCCGACCATGAAATGTAGCCCCGACCAGTCCGCGCCCCAGGCGCAGGCGACGAGCCAGATCAGCGCGGCGTACCAGCGGTCGCGCTCTTGGAGCGATCGCATCAGCTGACGGAACAGATACGAAGCGACGGCGAAAACGACGAGGAACCCGAGCTGGCGACCAAGACGCGCCCAGTCGATCAGGATCATCGCGAGCACGCTCCAGATCGCGACGTCGTCGAGGCTCGCATAGCGCAAGATGCGCTGGCCGATCGGCTGACGCAGGATCTCGAGCTTCTCCATCAATAGCACCAGGATCGGCAGCGCCGTGACCGCGCATGCCATGCCGACGCCGAGCATGAATTGCCATTGCATCGCATTCGGCCCGACCCAGCCGTCGATGGCGAGCATGCCGATCGCGGCGACGCTGCCGAGCGCAAGCGGCGTGCCGAGCGCAAGGCCTGCGGTGATCGCGCTCTCGCGTCGATGCCGCCATGCTTGCTTCAGATCGAGCTCGACGCCGGCGATCCAGACGAAGACCATCACCGCCCACCACGCGATGCCGTTGAGCGGAGCGACGACCTCGGGCCTGAAGACGAACGAGTAATAGTCCGGAAACATCCGCCCGAGAATGCCGGGCCCGAGCACGATGCCGGTGATGATCTGCACGACGACGAGCGGTGCGTAGTAGTCGAGCTTGAACGCGCGCCAGATCAGGAAAGGCACCGTCAGGATGACGCCCATCGCAACGAGGAAGATTTCGGTCGTGGTGACGTGCATGGCTTCCTCCGCTGCCGCGTCACGCTCTACAGCACGCGGTTCGCGGCGATCACTTTGGCGTACCAGGCGCCCGAATCCTTGACCGTGCGCTGCTGGCGGTTCTTGAAATCGACGTAAACCAGGCCGAACCGCTGCGTGTAGCCTTCGGCCCATTCGAAATTGTCGAGCAGGCTCCAGCAGTGGTACGCGCGCACCGGCACGCCGTCGCGGATCGCGCGCGAAAGCTCGACGAGATGCTTCTGCAGCCAGACGATGCGCTTCTTGTCGTGCACGTGGCCGTGCTGATCCGGCATCGCGTTATACGCGGCGCCGTTTTCGGTGATCTCGATCGGCAACGGGCCGACGTGCGATGAGATGCGCTTCAGAATCTCGTAGAAGCCGCGCGGATAGATGTCCCAGCCGTTGTCGGCTTTCTCGTCCGAGCCCGCCGCCCAATCGGCTTGCGTGTTGAGCCCGGGAACGCCGTTGCCTTGCGGCGCATCGCGCACGATCCACGGCGAGTAGTAATTGAGCCCGATGACATCGAGCGGCACACGCATGATCTTCTCGTCGCCGTCGCGAAAGCCGAGCAGATCGTTCTTTTGCGCCGGCGGCAGCACGCCGTCAGGATAGCTGCCCTTGAGCGGCGGATCGAGAAACCAGAGATTCAAGAACCGGTACCAGCGCTCCGCAGCGGCTTTGTCGGCTTCCGAAGATGTCGCCGGATTCATCGGCGCGACATCGAACGCGGAGCCGACCTCAGGCTTCGCGCCGGTCGCCTTCAGCACGCGGAACGCCATGCCCTGCGCGAGATTGACCGTGTGCGTCGCACGCAGCATCGCGAGCGGCTCGGTGCGTCCCGGCGCGTGCGTGCCCTGCCAGTAGCCGACGTGCGTGAACGTCTTCGGCTCGTTGAAAATGCTCCACTGCCCTATCCGATCGCCGAGCGCATCGGCGACGATCTTCGCGTAGTCGACGAATCTTTCGGCCGTGTCGCGATTCGGCCAGCCGCCGGCATCTTCGAGCGCCTGCGGCAGATCCCAGTGATACAGCGTCGGGAACGGACGGATGCCCGCTTCGAGCAGCGTATCGACGATGCGCTTGTAGTAGTCGAGCCCTTTCGCGTTCGAAGCGCCCTCCCCGCCCGGCTGCACGCGCGGCCACGAGATCGAAAAGCGATACGTCTTCATGCCGAGCCTGCGCATCAGCTCGATGTCTTCGCGATAGCGGTGATAGCTGTCGCAGGCGACGTCGCCGTTCGCGTTCTGCTTGATCTTGCCCGGCGTGTGCGCAAATCGATCCCAGATCGATTCGCCGCGGCCGTCGACGTTCCACGCGCCTTCGACCTGATACGCCGCGGTCGCCGAGCCCCAGAGAAAGCCTTTCGGAAATTCGCCTTCGCGCAAGGCGCTGGCGGCGGAATGGTTATCCGGTGACGTGCCGGCAAATACCCAACGACCTCGCGTCAGAATCGAACCTCCTATCAAGCCGGCGGCCAGGCGCAGTGCATCACGACGCTGCATGAATCAAATGTCCTTCTTCTTCGATGAGCCCGCCGAAAGACAGCGCCGAGTCCGACAGCAACGAAAGCCGGACCCGGCGCCCGGGCACAAAGCGCTCGCCCGCGAACGCGATCAGAAATCGAAACCGAAATTGACGCCGTACGTACGCGGCGGCAGGTACTGCGAGGTATAGATGAACTCGCCGTTGCCGAGCGCGGTGCGTCCCGCGTTGGTGCGCACCTTCACGTCGCTGACGTTGTCCACGTACGCGCCCGCCCACCACTTGGCATCGGGCGGCACGTAGCGGACGCTCAAATCGCCGCGGCCGTACGCTTTCTGCTTGTCGCCGTCGCCGAGATTGAACGGGCTCAGCCAGCTCGACGTTTCATAGTGGCCGCTGATGCGCGGCGTCAGCTTGGCGCCGTTCGAGAGCATGAACGTGTGCTCGTAGATCAGCGTCAGCGATGCATCCGGCGCATGTGCAAGCTCGTTGCCGCTGACGTCGAGGCAGTTGCCGATCCCCGATTCCGGCGGACACGGCGGCAAGCCACCGTAATCGTTGCTGCCCGCGTAGTGCAGCGTGCCGAGCTCCTTCTTCGGAATCAGCGACAACACGACGTTCAACCGATCGACATCGGTAAGTTGAGCGGCGACTTCGGATTCGATGCCGGTGACCTTCGTCGAGCCTTTCACGTTCGAGAAACCAAGACCACGGCTGCCGTCGACAAATGTGATCGGCGCTGCGAGCTGGAAATCCCTGAAGTCTTCGTAGTAGACCGCGCTGTTCCAGGTCAGGCGATGATCGAGGAACGTCAGCTTGATGCCGGCTTCGTAGTTCGTCAGCGTTTCGCCCTTGTACGGGACGCCGCCGTCCTGCAGGCCGCCCGATTTGTAGCCGGTCGACACGCTGCCGTAGACGAACACGTTGTCGGCAAGATCCGCATCGAGGCGCAAGAGCCAAGTAGGTTTGTTCGCGCTGTACTTGCCGTCGTTGATGCCGCCGACGCCAAGGCCGAAGCCGGTGCCGGGGCCGGGAATCGTGCCCGGCGAAATCGGCAGCTGCGGAACGTCCGGGTTGTATGCCCAGCCCCATCCGCGTCCGCCGATGTTTTCTTTTCGATCGTGCGTATAGCGCGCGCCGCCGGTGAGGCGCAGCGTGTCGCTGATATGCCAGGTCGCTTGCGCGAAGCCCGCATACGAATCGACGGTTTCCTTCGGCTGGATGAACGAGCCCTGCCACGCCACGGTTCCCTGCGGCGTGCCGTTGAAGATCGGGATGTCGAAGCGGATCGAGTTGTCTTCGGACGCGTAGTAGAGGCCGAGAATCCAGTCGATCGTGTTGTCGCCGGCCGACTTGAGATCAAGCTCGTGGCTCGTGCTCTTGTAGCGCGAATAGTTCGTGCGATCGTCCTGATACGTCGATCCCGTCGCGAAGCTCGTCGGCACCAGCACGCCGCCGTCCTGATCGAAATCGCTGGAGCCGTCGAACTTCGACCAGCCCGCTATGTAGCTCAGCGTCATCGCCTCGTTGATGTCCCAGTCGACGCGGCTGCGCAATGCATACGATGTACGATCGAGCTTCGGTGCGGTGTCGGCGAGGATCGACCAGAAATCCTGTCCCGGCCGCGGGTTCTGCATCAGGTTCGCATTCGGCGTACCGCGGTCTCGGAAATATTCCAGCGAGAGATTCCAGCTGACGGTCTCGCTCGGATTCCACAACGTGCTGACGCGCGCGGCGGATTGATCTTGCGAGCTGTATTTCGGCCCGCTGGTCGTGTAGATGTTCGGATCGATCGGCCGGAACGATTCCGGTGCGCCGCCCGAAGCGAGATAGGCCGCACGCTGGCTGTCGACCGACGGCAGCTGGCTGTTCGGATCCTGGAAGTCGACGTAACCGTCGTGCTGCTCCTGCGCAACCGCGATGCGGAACGCGAACGTATCGCTGAGCGGCACGTTCACCGCCGCGCGCGTGCCGATGTGGTTGTAGTCGCCGACTTCGAACTTGCCGTAGCCGTAGAAGCTGCCGAGCTCGGGTTTCGCGGTCTGGAAATTCACCGCGCCGACCGTCGAGTTGCGACCCCAGAGCGTGCCCTGCGGTCCGCGCAGCACTTCCACCGAATCAAGATCGAGCAGCAAGCCCGCCGCCGCTTCCGCACGCGGCGTGTAGACGCCGTCGACGAACACCGCGACTTCGGGATCGGCATATTCGGTCTTCGCGCTATCGTTGCCGATGCCGCGCAACGTCAGCGTGATCACGTCGTGATCGCCTTGCGTCGTTGCCGCGAATCCCGGCACCAGCTTGGTGATGTCGGCGACGTCGGTGACGCGTTCCTTGTCCAGCATGTCGGCGCTGATCGGTGTGATCGCGATCGACGTTTTCTGCAGCGGCGTCTCGCGCTTGGTCGCGGTGACCTGGATCGCGTCGAGCGCCTTGGGCTCGGTGTTCTTGGCTTCCTCGGGAGCGGCCGCCGGGTCGTCGGCCGCGAACGCCTGGCCCGTAGCCAATACGGCGATGATCGCGCTCGAAAGCGCGCGCGTGCGGAAATTCATCCATCCCTCCTCGGTGCGAGTGGCCGCGACGCCCGTTCTGAATTGACCGGCTGGCGCGGATGCGGAGCGAGAAATACTGCAAATTGGCAGCGCTGTCAATTTGAAAATGACAGCGCTGCCAATTTTGATTAAAGTTGCCGTCGCCGTGGACAAGCGTGCCTGCGATTTTGTCGCGTCGCCGCAAATTCGGGAGGGTTTTCATGGCTGCGCTCAGAAGCATTCTTATCGTCGGCGGCGGCACCGCCGGGTGGCTCACCGCAAACTATCTCGCCCGTGTTTTGAATGCGGCATCGCAACAGGGCGTGCGCATCCGGCTCGTCGAATCGGCCGACATCGGCATCCTCGGCGTCGGCGAAGGCACGTTCCCATCGATTCGCGGCACGCTGTCGGCGATCGGGCTCGACGAAGCGCGCTTCCTGCGCGGCGCGACCGCGACGTTCAAGCAAGGCATCAAGTTCATCGACTGGGTGCGACCGCCGGGAACGCCGGGAACGGATCACTATTTCCATCCGTTCAGCCTGCCGAGCCAGCGCGGCGACAGTCCCGAGCTTCTGCCCTATTGGCTGCTCGGCGCGGCACCCGGCACTGCGTTTGCTGAAGCGGTGACGATGCAGAAGCGCGTCGTCGACGCGTTCCGCGGCCCCAAGCGCAGCAGCGACAACGAGTATCAAGGCCGCCTCAACTATGCGTATCACTTCGACGCCGCGCGCTTCGCCGCGCTGCTCGCCGAACATGGCCGAAGTCTCGGTGTCGAGCACACGCTTGCGACGGTCGAGAACGTCGAGCTCGACGAAAGCGGCGCGATCGCGCGCGTCGTCACGCGCGAAGCCGGCGCGATCTCGGCCGATCTCTACGTCGACTGCAGCGGCTTTCGCGCCGCGCTCATCGGCAAGGCGCTCGGCTCGGAATTCAAGAGCGCGAAGGACACGCTCTTCGTCGATCGCGCGGTCGCGATCCAGGTGCCTTACGCTCGCCCCGATACGCCGATTCCGTCGTACACGATCTCGACCGCGCACGAAGCGGGCTGGACCTGGGACATTGGCCTCCACACGCGTCGCGGCGTCGGCTACGTCTATTCGACACGACACACCGACGACACGCGCGCCGAAGAAGTGCTGCGCCGCTATATCGGCCCCGCTTCCGACGGGCTCAACGCGCGCGTGCTGAAGTTCGAAGCGGGCTTCCGTCCCGAGCAATGGCGCCGCAATTGCGTCGCGGTCGGCCTCGCGGCCGGCTTTGTCGAGCCGCTCGAATCGACTGGCATCGGCCTCATCGAAATGGGCGCGTATCTGATCGCGCATCTCCTGCCCGCCGATGGCGACATGACGCGCGTCGCCAAGCTGTTCAACACGGTGATGAAGATGCGCTACGAGCGCATCTTCGATTTCATCAAGATGCACTATTGCCTGAGCCGCCGTCGCGATTCGCAATTCTGGATCGACAACGTCGATACCGCGAGCGTGCCCGACAGCCTGCGCGATCAGCTCGCGATGTGGCGTTCGCGTCCGCCGCATCGGCTCGATTTCATCACCGATGTCGAGATGTTCCTGCCGGCGAGCTGGCAATTCATCCTTTACGGCATGGAGTTCGAGACCGATCTTTCGCCGATGCGTGCGATGTATCCGCGCATCGACGAGGCGCGCCGCGAGCTCGAAATGATCCGCAAGGTGTCCACGCATGCGATCGCCGATCTTCCCGATCACCGCGCGCTGGTCGAGGAGCTTTGCACGCGCGGCCTCGCTCGCCAGCCGGCCGCGTAGCCGCGCGCGTCCGCAACTGCGGTAGGATTGACAGCGCTATCAGAAATCGGCGCTGCGGCGGCTTCGGCCGCCCGCGCGAGCGTGGAGCAAGGCCCGATGCCAGCCAGAATCGAAGACGTCGCCGCGACCGCCGGCGTCTCCATGAAAACCGTCTCGCGCGTGTTCAATCGCGAGCCGAACGTCAGCGAGAAGATGCGCCTTCGCGTCGAGGAAGCGGCGAAAGCGCTCAACTATCGACCGAATCCCTCGGCGCGTAGCCTCGCCGGCAACCGCTCGTATCTGATCTCGCTCGTCTACGACGATCCGGCGGCGGGTTCGAGCTACATCATGGAAATCATCGTCGGCATGCTTGCCGCCTGCGAACACACGCATTACAGCGCGATGCTGCGGCCGCTCGAATATTCGAGCGCCGATCACGTCGGCGCGGTGGAGGAATCGGTCGCGCAGTATCGGCCGGATGGGCTGATTCTCGTACCACCGTTCGCCGACGATCTGAAGCTTCTCGCGCGGCTCGACGAGCTCGGTGTGCGTTACGCGACGATCTCGGCCAAGGCAAAAATCGCGCACGATCGCATCGGCACGATCCTCGACGAGCGCAAAGCCGCGGCCGAGATGATCGCGCACGCGGTCGCGCTCGGACACCGGCGCATCGCGCACATCGCCGGCCCCATGCCGCACGGCGGACGCGCGTGGCGTCTTTCCGGTTATCGCGACGGCTTGCGCAAGGCCGGCATTCCGTACGACGAGGCGCTCGTCGTCGACGGCGGATTCTCGTTCGATGCCGGCATCGCCGGCGCCAAGCGCCTGCTCGATCTTCCGCGTCCGCCGACCGCGATCTTCGCCGCGAACGACGACAGCGCTTGCGGCGTGATGCACGAAGCGCTCGAGCGCGGGCTCGGCATTCCGCGCGATCTTTCCGTGTTCGGCTTCGACGACACGCCGACCTCGCGGCAGATCTGGCCGAGTCTCACCACGGTGCGTCAGCCGTGTCGCGACATGGGCCGCATCGCGGCCGAGCAGCTGATCGCATCGATCCGCGATCCTTCGGCGGGACAGCTCGTGCACGTGCCGTACGAATTGCAGATCCGACAGTCGAGCGGACCGGCGCCGACGCGCGCGGCTGCGAAAAAGCGCTGATCGCGCGCGCCGCACGCGAGCCATGACGACGCGCCCGTCGCTCAGCTTCTGGCAGATCTGGAACATGTGCTTCGGCTTCATGGGCCTGCAGTTCGGCTTCGCGCTGCAGAACTCCAACGTGAGCCGCATCTTCCAGACGCTCGGCGCGAGCGTCGATGCGATTCCCGCGCTTTGGATCGCGGCGCCGTTGAGCGGTCTTCTCGTGCAACCGGTGATCGGCTATTTCTCCGACCGCACTTGGGGACGCTTCGGCCGCCGCCGCCCGTATTTCCTCACCGGCGCCGTGCTCGCGACACTCGCGCTGATCGCGATGCCTAACTCGCCGATGCTGTGGGTCGCGGCGAGCCTCTTGTGGATTCTCGATGCGTCGATCAACGTCTCGATGGGACCGTTCCGCTCGTTCGTCGGCGATCAGCTTCCGTCGGCGCAGCGCCCGACCGGTTATGCGATGCAGACGCTGTTCATCGCGACCGGCTCGGTCGTCGCAAGCCTCCTGCCCTGGCTCTTCGCGCAGATCGGTGTCAGTAACGTCGCCGAAGCCGGCGCGATTCCGGACACGGTGAAGTACGCGTTCTATGCGGGCGCGTTCGCGCTGCTCTGTGCGATGGGGTGGACCGTGTTGTCGACACGCGAATATCCGCCGGAAGCGCTCGCCGCGTTCGACGATGCGACACCGGTATCGCACGCGCCGCTCGCGAAAGCGCGCGTGCGCACGATGGGCTGGATCTGGTTTGCGGTGGGCGCCGTCGCGCTCGTGCTGGTGTACGCAACGCACGTCGAGCACGAGCTCTATCTCCTCGCCGGCGGCGTGCTCGCTTACGGGGTCGTGCAGCTCGCCGTGGCGTACAGCCGCAAGGAGAACCTTTTCGTCGAGATCGTGACCGATCTCATCGCGATGCCTCCGACGATGCGCCGGCTCGCGGTCGTGCAGTATTTCTCGTGGTTCGCGCTGTTCGCGATGTGGATCTACACGACGGCCGCGGTAACGGAAGTCCAGTTCGGCGCCACCGACACGCGATCGGCCGCCTACAACGAAGGCGCGAACTGGGTCGGCGTGCTGTTCGCCGCGTACAACGCATTCGCGATCGTCGCGGCGGTGCTGATCCCGTGGATGACGCGACGGCTCGGCCTTCGCATGAGCCATCTCGTCAACCTCTCGCTCGGCGGGCTCGGGCTCATGTCGTTTCTCGTGATCCGCGATCCGCGCTGGCTGCTCGTCTCGATGGTCGGCGTCGGCTTCGCTTGGGCGTCGATCCTTTCGCTGCCGTACGCGCTGCTGTCCAACACGGTGCCGGCGAAGAAAATGGGCGTCTACATGGGCATCTTCAATCTCTTCATCGTGATTCCGCAGCTGCTTGCGGCAAGCGTGCTCGGATTCCTTCTGAAGACGTTCTTCGGCAACGCGTCGATCAACGCGCTCCTGATCGGCGGCATCAGTCTGTTGCTTGCGGGGTTGTGCATGCTGAGGGTCAAGGAGAGCTGACCCGCTCTCGCGCTGCCTTTCTAAACCCTTGTCGCATCGCCCGCATCTGAAGGGGACACCGTTCAAGGAGAGGCCCCATGCTGTTCAAGATTCGCCCATGGCTGCTGGCATCGATCTTCGCCGTCGCAGCGCCGTCGGCGTTTTCAGCCGAGCCGACGCCCGCTCCGATCAAGGTGATGATCGTCGGGGTTTATCACATGTCCAATCCCGGCCACGACCTGCACAACATGAAGGCCGACGATGTGCTCGAGCCCAAGCGGCAGGCCGATCTCGCGGCGATCACAAGCGCCCTCGCCCGCTTCAAGCCGAATCGAGTCGCGGTGGAATGGCCGCGCGACACGGTCGCCGAACGCTATCCGAAGTATCTCGACGGCACGCTGGCGCCGTCGCGCAACGAAGTCGTGCAGCTCGGGTTCCGTTTGGCGAAAAGCGCTTCAGCGCAAGTCCACGGCATCGACGTCGACGGCGATTTTCCGTACGAACCGGTGAAGACATACGCCGACGCGCACGGTCTTGCTGGTCTTCTCGACGCGCATGGCGCAGCGATCGATCGCATGAACGCCGAGGAAGAACGCCTTCTCGCCAGCAAGGGGATTTCCGCGGCGCTTCGCAACTTGAACGACCCGGCGCGTCTCAAAGGAGACAATGCGTTCTATCGCACGACGCTCTTGATGGGCGCGAACGAAACGCAGCCCGGCGTCGATCTCATGACCGCGTGGTACCGGCGCAATTTTCTGATCTGCGCCAACCTCGTCCAGCTTGCGAAGCCCGGCGACCGCGTCGTCATGTTCTATGGATCCGGCCACTCGTTCCTGCTGCGTCAGTGCGTGAGCGAAATGCCCGGCTACGAGCTCGTCGAAGCGAACGACTATCTGCCGAAATGACGGCGCCTTAAATTCTCATCGCTTCGAAGCGAGCGCCGCTTCGAGGCGATCGATCAGCGGCTGCTGGCTTTCGAGGATCATCGTGCGCGCGAGCGGCACGTTCATCCAGGCGACGCGATCGATCTCGGGAAACGACTGATGCTTGCCGCTCCGAGGCGGCCATTCGATGTCGAAGGTGTTGCTCTGCAACGCATCGACGTCGAAATCGCCTTCGAGCGCGAAGGCATGGACGATCTTTCCGCCTTTCTGGCGGATCGTTCCGAGCGGCGCGAGCGCGCCATTCGCTTCGACGCCGAGCTCTTCGCGAAATTCGCGCCGCGCGGCCGTCTCACTGTCCTCGCCGGCTTCGATCTCGCCTTTCGCGATCATCCAAGCGCCTTGATCGCGCCCACGCCAGAAAGGCCCGCCCGGATGCGCGAGCAAAAGCTCGAGCTCGCCGCCGCGAAACCGATACAGCAGGATGCCGGCGCTCTCGGTCGGCACGTGGCGGACGCTTAAGCCGTGAACGGCCCGTCCGAGGTCGCGTTCTCGCCGCTGATGTCGTAGTCGGCGAAGCGATGATCGCGGCGCAGGCGATGAACAACCGCGTTCGTGGCGTGCCGGTGGCGCGAGCTGATCGCGTACACATAGCGACCCGGCTGCGCGGGCCGGACGGCGAGGATGCGCACGCCGAGGTTCGCGGCGGCTTCGTTCATCGTCGCGGCGAGTGCGTCCGCGGCGGCCAGCGACGGAAGAGTTTTCGTTACGGAGCTGACGGCGAAATAGCTGGGCATGACGGGATTCCTCTCGATGCCCAACGATACGAAATGTCGCCTTACGAAAGTGTTGTGGATGCGTGACCGGCAGGCCGCAACGCTCCGCAGGCAAAAGCTCCGAGATATGATTGTCAGCCGATAGCATGGACGGGCCTGCCCGTCGATGCCGCACCCGATGAAGAAGAATCCCAAGCACTCCGCATCCAAACGCGCCGTCGCGCCTTCCGGCGGAACGCGCACGCTCGACGGCATGGGCGTGACGCTGGCCGAAGAGCAGGTTTATCGGACTTTGCTGCGCTATGAGCGCCTGTGCATTGCCGATCTCACGGCGAGGCTCGGCCTGTCGACGCGGCTCATCGCCACGCGGCTTCGCGCGCTGGAAAGCAAAGGCATGGTCACGCGCTCGCCCGATCGCGTACCGCGCTATTTCGCGGTGCCGCCGGACATCGCCGTCGAAGCGTTGATCGCGAGCAGCCAGCGCGATGAGGAAGACCGGCAGCGCAAAGCACGTGCGGCGGTGGCGGAGCTCAGCACGACGATGATCGCGCGCGGCAAGGATCGCGTTCCGGACGAGCGTCTCGTCGAGATCCTGAGCCCGGAGGCGACCGCGCAGCTGTTCCTGCAGATGCACCGTACGGCCGAGAGCGAGCTTTTGAGCCTGACGCGCCGGCCGATGCTGATCTCGAACATCAACGAGCCCGATGTCATGCTGTTTCACGCGCTCGCGCGCGGCGTGCGCTGCCGCGCGCTGATCGACAGCGAGCTTTTGCACATGCCGGGCTGGCTCGAGCACATGCGCGACAATACCGAGCGCGGCGAAGAATGCCGCATCGCCGCGTCGCTGCCGTTCAAGCTGATGATCGCCGACCGCCGCATGGCCATCATTCCGCTCGATCTCAAAAGCCCGGACGGGCCGGTGCTTTTGGTGCGCTCCTCATCGCTGCTCGAAGCACTGTGCGAGGTGTTCGAGCTCTTGTGGCGCAACGCGACGCCGTTTCCCACCAGCGGCACCACGCAAGCAACGGGGCGACGCCCGCACGCCTCGCTGCTCTCGCTCTTGACGTCCGGCTTGAACGACAAGGCGATCGAGCTCGAGCTCAACATGTCGCACCGCACGCTCGCGCGCCGCATCAGCGAGCTGATGGAAGAGCTCGGCGCGACGACGCGCTGTCAGCTCGGATGGCTCGCCGCGCAGCGCGCCGCGGGCGCTCCGATCAAATAACCCCGCGACATCAGTCGGGCAAGTTTGTGTCATTGGCACAAACTTGCCGGCCGTTTTACTTGTCGCCTTCATGTTCGCGTGCTTACGCTCCGGTTGCGCCTGCGGCTGTTGCGTCGCGGGCCGCATTCATTCGTAAAGCGAACGTCGCGCTGAGCCTCATGGCGATGCGTGTCCGACGCTTGCGTTTCAGGTTTGCGGCAAACGGGTTCGATGGGGTCAGGACGACGGGCACCGGGAGCGGCCGCTATGGCACTCAATCTTGGTTAGGGATTCGAAATGAGACAGTCGAGCAACGCGCGATTCGCGCGTACACCGTTATGCACCGCAATCTTCGCCGCATGTATCCTGGCCACATCGACCGCGCTCGCGGGCGCCGCAGCGCAACCGCGCGGCACGCTCGCGTTCTACACCGACCCCGCGGCGTTCAACGCCGCGCTCGGCGTTCCCTCGAACCTCGTCACCGAACATTTCGACGGCGGCGCGCCGGTCGGCCCGTTCCCGACGCTGTGCAACGAGCCGATGGGCAGCACGTCGAACGACGTGTGCTTCACGCCGGGTCAGCTCGTGCCGGGCTTCGGGATCACGTCGACATCCGGCGCCGGCATCATCATTTTTCCGAACCTCTTTCTCGGCCCGGGCCAGACGACGCGCGCGGTCGGCGCGACCACGTTCGCCGATGAGACGATCGTTTCGTTCAGCCCGACGATCAGTGCGGCCTCGGCCGAGGTCTACGGTGGCTTGAGCGTCAATCCGGTCGACATCGAGATCTTCGACGAATCCGGCGCCTCGCTCGGCACGACCGTCGTCCCCGCCGCAGCGACGCGCGACACGCCGACGTTCTTCGCCGTGATCAGCCCGACGCCGATCGGCAAGATCACGTTCGACTCCGAGAACGGCGGCGGCGAGCTGATCGACGATCTGCAATTCCGCGCCGCCGGCGCGTTGCCGCCCGGCCTCGTGAAATCGTTCGCGCCTTCGGGTATTCCGGTCGGCGGAACCAGCACGCTGACCATCACGCTCGGCAATCCGCAATCCGGCGCGGCAACGCTGACGGCCGATCTGACGGATACGTTGCCGAGTGGCCTCGTGATCGCCGGCACGCCGAACGCATCGACCGATTGCGCGAGCGGCATCGTCGCTGCCGTTGCGGGCAGCGGCAGCGTGACGCTCGATGCCGGCGCTGCGATTCCGGGATCGGGCACGTGCACGGTCACGGTCGACGTGACGACCGCAACCGTCGGCGCATATGCGAACACGATCGCGGCCGGCGCGCTGCAGACCGATCTTGGCAGCAACGCTGATCCGGCGAACGCGACGCTGCTCGTCTCCACGGGCCAGTCGAATACGTTCCCGCCGGCGGAGAATTTCGACGAGGTGTTCGCGCCGGATCTTCCGACGGGCTGGACATCGTCGACGTCGACCGGTGCCAACGATTGGTTCACCGAAGCGAGCAACGCGGACACCGCGCCGAACTCCGCGCACGCGCCCGAGACGCCGACCATCAACGACTTCACGCTCGACACGCCTGAGTTCACCCCGGTCGCGGGCCAGAACGTGACGTTCCACCACAAGTACAACTTCGAGCGCCGCTTCGATGGCGCGGTGCTGGAAATCTCGATCAACGGCGGCGCGTTCGCCGACATCCTCGACGCCGGCGGCAGTTTCGTCACCGGCGGCTACAGCTATACGATCTTCGAAGGGTCCGGCAACCCGCTCACGGACCGGCTCGTATGGACCGGCGACAGCAACGGCTATATGACGACGACCGCGACGTTGCCGCCGTCCGCCGTCGGCCAGCCGACGCGCCTGCGTTTCCGCACCGCTGACGATGCTTCGAACACCGCCGATGGCGACAACGGCTGGTGGATCGATTCGATCGTGCTCGGCGTCAATCCGCAGCCGCCGATCGCGACGGTCGCGCCGACGTCGCTAAGCTTCGCGGTCGATCCCGATGCGACGGCGTCGGACACGCTGACTCTGACCAACGAAACCGGAAGCGAGCCGCTGACATTCACGGTCGAGTCGCGCGGATCGTCGAGCCATCGCCCGCGTCTCGTTCCTCATGCGGATCTCGTCAAGAAGACGAACGCGCCGAACATGAAGCCGCTGGTTCCGCGCGAACGCGCGACGATTGGCGTGCGAGATCTCGGCGGCTCGCATCGCGCTTCGACGGTTCCGTGGGCACCCGACGGCGGGCTGATGCTCGCGTGGGACGACGGTTCGGCCGAAACCGCGCTCGGCGCCGGCACGCAAGGTCCGCCGTCGAGTGAACAAGCCGGCGTTTATCTCAACCGGTTCAGCGCGAGCGATGCGCTGGTGATCCATTCGATCTCGGTGTTCTGGCCGGTCGGCGACGGCGATCTCACCGGTCTGCAAGCGAATCTCGTCGTCTACTACGACGCGGACGGTGACGGCGATCCGACCAACGCAGTGCGCGTCGGTACGGACATGCTCGTGCCGATCTCGATCACCGGCAACTTCGAAACGTACGAGACGAACTTCAGCATTCCGGCTGCCGGCGACGTCTACATCGGCTTCGTCGATCAGTGGGCGCTCGCGGGCGGCTTCACGCCGCGTCTCTTCCCGGCTGCGCTCGACGAATCGCCGTCGCACGACATGTCGTACATCTCGTCGACGAGCGCGCCGCCGGTCGACATCGTGAACCTCGGCAACAACGAATTCACCGGCACGATCTTCGATGTCGAGCAAGGCTCGCTGGACGGCAACTTCATGATCCGCGCGAGCGCAACCGGCGGTGGCGGCGGCGGTGCATGCACGGGTCCGATCGTGAGCTGGCTGAGCGCGACGCCGGCGACGGGATCGGTCAGCGGCGGCTCGAACACGAGCGTGACGGTGTCGGTGTCGGCGGCGGGTCTCGCACAAGGCGTCTATACGGCCGATCTCTGCATCACGACGAATGATCCATCGCGCTCGCTGATCGCAGTGCCGGTCAGCATGACCGTCGGCACGCCGCCGCCGGCGCCGTGCAGCGGCGCGGACGAGCTCTTTTGCGATGGCTTCGATACGACGCAAGGCGGAGGCACGGTCGTGAGCGGCACGATCGGCCAGTCCATCGCCGATAGCTCCGACGGAAGCTCGTTCGATTTCGCGACCGGCGACTATCACGGCTACGACGGGTCGATCACGAGCGACGACATCAACCTGTACGACCTCGTCGGCGGCGGCCCGCAAGGCGACGGCATGTACGTCTACTGGTACGGCGACCTGGTGCCGCCGGACTTCACCAATTTCGTCGGCGGCGTCGTCGATTCGAGCGGGGTCGACTTCGCGGTGCTGCATTCGGGCGACACGATCGGCCCCGACTCCGTCGTCTCCGGCGGCTCGACGATCATGACGAACTGGATCAGTGGCGCCGACGGCTACATCGGCGTCGCGTTCTACAACGAAGGCACCGGCACGGTGAACTACGGCTATCTGCACGTAACGACGACCGGTCCGCTCGGCTTTCCGGCCGAAGCGCTGGATTGGGCTTACGACAACACCGGAGCGGCGATCACGATTCCATAAGCGCACCTTTCGCTTCAAGTCTCCCTCGGCCCCGGTCTTCTCGACGGGGCTTCTTTTTTGCGCCGCAAAGTGGCATCGCTCACACGACGACAAGCGGCTCTTACACGAAGCGCCCTCTTCCACTCGCATACGTAACGGCGATCACGATAACGGAGAGAGATATGCGCACACGCACGTTCGGTTGGGTTCCGCTTCTGCTATGCCTCCTGGCGACGCCGCTGCTTCAGGGCGCGCAGACGCCGACGTCGGCGGACGGTCAACACGATTTCGATTTCGAGATCGGCACGTGGAAGACGCACGTATCGCTGCTCAAGAAGCCGCTGAGCGGCTCGAAAGACTGGATCGATCTCGACGGCACGTCCGTCGTGCGCTCGTTGTCGAGCGGTCGCGCGAATCTCGTGGAGCTCGATATCGCGGGCGAGTCGCTGCGTATCGAAGGCGTGTCGTTGCGTCTCTACAATCCCGAATCGCGCCAGTGGAGTCTCAACTACGCCAGCATGAGAGCCGGCACGCTCACCGCGCCGATGATCGGCGGATTCAAGAATGGGCGCGGCGAGTTTTTCGGCGTCGACACGCTCGACGGACGCTCGATCTTCGTGCGGTTCGTCATTGCTTGCCCGAACGCGGACACGTGCCGGTTCGAGCAAGCGTTTTCGGATGACGGCGGCAAAACCTGGGAAGCGAACTGGATCGCGACCGATACGCGAATCAAGAATTGAGCACGATCGTCAGGAATGCGGCGGAGAGGCCTCCCCGCAATCGCGCGTGCAGCGGAAATACGCGGTTGCGTGCGGATAGTCGATCGTCATCACGAAGTGCGAGAAGACATTTCCGCCCACGGCGCCTTCGACCGGCTTGTCCATCATCTGTGCCATGAACTGGTGAAACGCCTTGTCGGGCCGTTCGGTGAACCAGACGGGACCGACGCTGGTGCCTGCGATCGTCACTTTGGGCACTTCGATGAGACGCGCCGGCGTGCCGATTTCGCCTTTCTCGATTACGCGCCAGTCAGGGTGAGCTTGGTGCCATTCTTCGAAGTGTCCATGAGTGATGAAGCTCGTCGCGCGCAACGCGGGAAGGCCGTCGTTCAACGCTGTCAGCGTCTGGGCGGGCAGCGTCGTCGTGGCGCCGGTATCGAGCAGCATGTCGAGCGGCCGGCCGTCGATCTCGATCGGGATGCGCGCGAAATGTTGTGGCTGCTCGCCTTCGTGCTTGGCTTTGAACGCGACGCCGACGCTGTGCGCAGCAGCGTCGGGACGGAAGTCGCTGCCTTCGAGTCTCAAATGTCCGCGTGGATAATCCCAGGTCCACACGCGGTCGGCGAACCAGTCGTTGCTGAGCATGCCGTCGCCGAACGCATCGGCGGGCCAACCGGGCTGCGGCTTGCACTCGTTGACGATGAAGCGATCGTCGCCGTCCGCGTTCGGCGGAATCGACGCCGCCGGTTTGAAGGTCGGGAATTTCGCGATCGAAAGATCCTTTCCTAGCTCGGACTCCATTTCGCCGTCGTGCGGCGCCGCTGTCGTCGCCAGACGCAAGCGTGCAGCCGCCGCGCGACACAAGAGTTTCGCGCCACCGCCGCTGTCGGTGTAGAGATGAAGCTTCTCGCCTCCGACAGTGACCGGATCGACGAACACGCGATGGGTGACGAACGTCGCGGGAAGATCGAAACCGGGTGTCGCGGAGTTCGCATCCGCACTTGCGAGCACGACAAACAGGCCGACAGCAATCATTGGGTTCTCCTAGTGTCGGCATCGAGAATAGGTTTTCGATCCGAGACGAGCCCCATGCCGGTCGTCACATCGGAATTGTAAAGAGGCAGAACGCGCAATTTTCCGCACTCGACGCGTACGGATTGAACGCATCAAGGACTCGGCGCATCCGGAGCGGGCCTTAGAAAGAGAATGATCAGCAACGCCGCGCCAGCGGCCACGGCTGCGAGAAGAAATCCATCCGCATAGGCCAGCGTGTATGCCTGCTGGCGCACCGTGTTGGCGAGCACGGCAACACTGCGCGGAAGATTGGACGGATCGGCGGTGCCGAACGGGGCGAACAGCTGATGCGAATACGCATCGAGCCTTTGCAGTGCCGATGTGTCGCCGGCCATCACGTGCTGGCCGATGATGTTCGAATGGAACTGCTCGGATTTGCGCGTGAAGGTCTGGATGACGGCGGTTGCGATCTCGCCGCCGAAGAGACGCGCTGTCTGCACGATCGCGCCGAAGGTGAGGATGTCCGCAGGCCGCAAATGCTGCGCGAAGAAATAGATCAGCGAGGTCAGCGCCATCGTTTGTCCGATCGCCTGCAGCAGCAGTGATGGAATGAAGTCGCCCTCGACCCAGTCGGAAGTCAGGCGGCTCGCCATGAGACTCGCGACGAGCACGACGGCGGTGCCGATCGCGAGCAGGATGCGCGCATCCATGCGCCGCGCCAGCAATGCGACGACGGGCGCGATCGCGAACTGCGGCAGCGCGATCCACAGCAACGCATCGCCGATCTGCTGCGGTCTGAGGCCGCGGACCTGGGTCAGGAATTGCGGGATCAGGAGATTGCTGCTCAGCACGAGGAACCGGATGATGACGAGGATCGCGAGCAGCTCCGCTACGTTGCGATGGAGCAGAAAGCGCAAATCGATGCCCGGCCGCGCCGATGTCGTTTCCTGCACGACGAAGGCGACGATCAGCAAGATGCCGGCACCGACGAGCCCGACGATGAGTCCGGAGTGCAGCCAATCCAAACGATCGCCTTGATCGAGCGCCGCGAAGATCAGCGCGAATCCAACGCCGGCGAACGCCATGCCCCAGTAATCGCCCGTGCCGCGCGCTTCGAGCTTGATCGGCTCGCGCGGAATGCCGAGCGCGAGGCACGCGAGCATCGGCACGACGACGACAAGGTTCTGCCAGAAGATCCACGGCCATCCGCCGTGATCGATATGCCAGCCTTCGAGCGTCGCTGCGATGTTGAGCGAGAGCTCGAGATTCATCGCGTAAGCGCCGATGCCGAACACCCAGAGATGGCGCGGCAGGCTGCGCAGAACGAATGCGACCGTGAGCGGGATGAACGTGCCCGAGCCGAGGCCCGCGATGAATTGCAGTACGAGGAATATCGAGAAATTCGGCGAGAACGGCAGCAGAAGCTCGGCGAGGCCGAACACGATCGCGCCGCAGAGCAACACGCGGCGCATGCCGAGCACGAACGAGAGCCACGGCGAGATCGGGCCGATGAACATCTGCGCCGCGCTGAATGCGGTCGTGATCCAGGCGCGCTCGTCGACGCCGACGCCGAGCGCGCCGCCGATGTCGGCGAGGCCAAACGTGGTGAGGCGGCTCGTCAGCGTTGCCGCGATCGCCGAGAGCATGACGGCGACGATGCCGGTCCACGGGCGCTCCGACAGCGTGCGCAGCGAAGCCGGAATCCTGAGCTTTCGCGCGAGAGGCCCGAGCTTGGCCATAAATCTACGAGCCGTTGCCGGCGGCGGTATCCACCGTGACGATCACCGACATGCCGGGCCGGAGCAGCGCGCGGACCGCATCATCGGACGCCGAATCGAGCACGATCTTGACCGGTATGCGCTGCACGATCTTCGTGAAATTGCCGGTCGCGTTATCGGGCGGCAGCAGCGAGAAACGCGAACCGGATGCAGGCGCCCAGCTCTGCACGTGGCCCTTCAGCGACAGCGAGGGGAACGCGTCGACCTTGACCGTCGCCGGCTGGCCCGTGCGCATGCGCGTCATCTGCGTCTCACGATAGTTCGCGACGACCCAGAGATTCGGCAGCGCGACGTGGCCGATCACTTGTGTGCCCGTCGACACGAATTGCCCTTCTCGAACCTGGCGCAAACCGACCACGCCGTCGGCAGGTGCGACGATATGCGTGTAGCCGAGATTGATCTTGGCGAGCTCGACGGCCGCACGCTGCTGCGCGAGGCTGGCTTGTGCCGCCTGCACCTGTGCGTCGATCGTATCGAGCTGGCGCTGGGCGGCGACTATTTGCGCGCGCTGCTGCGATTGCACGGCGCCGGCCTGCTTGTCTGCAGCTTCGGCCTGATCGACGGCCTGCACCGAGGCGTAGTGGCCCTGCTTGAGAAGTCCGCGCTGCCGATCGACTTCCAGACGATTGAGATGCACCGTTGCATTCGCCGCACCGAGCGCGGCGCGCAGCGCATCGATGTTTGCCGCTTGTTGCGCGCGCTGGCGAGAGAGAACTTCGAGCGCAGCATTCGCTTCGTCCGCCGTCGCTTCGGCCTGCGCGAGCTGTGCGCGGTAATCGGCGTCGGCGAGCTCGACGAGAATCTGACCCTTGCGCACCGTGTCGAAATCGCCGACGGCGACGCGCTGCACATAGCCCGGCACGTGCGCGGCGAGCGGCGTCACGTCGCTTTCGAGATACGCATCGTCGGTGGTCTGGTGTCGGCTGCCGCCGGTCCACGCGTTGAAGCGCGTCGCCGCGATTCCGATGATCGCGATCGCGGTGACGAGCACCAACACGCGCACGACGAGGCCGAGCACACGCGCTCGCGTGGGCGGGCTCGGGGCGGCGGGCTCGGTGCTGTCGGCCATCGAGGGCCTCTTGGGTTCGTTGGAACCTAAGCCTATGCATCCAACCGGCCGGGGGCCGGTACGAGCGTGCGTTCTTGCTGCCGGCCGTGGACGGCGTTACTTCCGCAAGCGCTCGTCGATGCTGGCCTCGCCCGCGCCGTACTTCACGAAGAGGAGGAGACCACCTGCGATAGCAAGATTCTTCAGGAAGTGGATCGACTGCCCCTGATCAGCGAGGTTGCTGTGCGCGATCAGCGCCGTGCCGATCGCAAACGCGGCCAGCACGCCTGCGACCCAGCGCGTCCAGAATCCGGCCAGGAGCGCGAGCCCTCCTCCGAGCTCGATCAGAATCACGAGCGGCGTGACGAGCCCCGGCAGCGGCAGGCCCAGCGATCCGAAATAACCTTCTGTCGCGGTGTAGGCGGTCAGCTTGCCCCAGCCGGAGAGGATGAAGATCAGCGCAACGAGCAACCTTGAGGCGATGCTAAGCAGTGTGTTCACGGGAACCTCCTTTCAGCTTGCGGGAAAGGCACGCCGCGCATGATGCTCGCTTTCAGCGGCGCGATCGAAAGAACCCTTTGAGCAACAGGCTGGCCTCGTCGGCCAGTACGCCTTCGGTCAGCGCGACCTTGTGATTGTGCCGCTCGTGCTGCAGGACATCGAACACGCTGCCGGCGGCGCCTGTCTTCGGATCGCGCGCCGCGAAGATCACGCGGGCGAGACGCGCGTGCACGATCGCGCCGGCGCACATGACGCAAGGCTCGAGCGTCACGTAAAGCTCGGCGCCGGGAAAACGGTAGTTGCCGAGACGACGGCCCGCGTCGCGGAGCGCCAGCACTTCGGCGTGCGCAGTCGGATCGGACGCGGTGATATTGCGGTTCCAGCCTTCGCCGATCGTTTTGCCGTCGAGCACGAGCACCGCGCCCACTGGCACTTCGCCTTCGCGCGCCTCGGCATGCCGAGCGAGCTCGAGCGCGTGCGTCATCCAGCGCGTGTCCTGATCTGTGACCACTTGAGTCCCTGAATCCCAGACGTCAAATGATACGACGACGACGTCACAACGCCCCAAGTTGGAGATCCGATATGCAGACAAACAAACTGACCGGCAAAGTCGCGCTGGTGACCGGCGCCTCTTCCGGCATCGGCGAAGCCACCGCGCTGGCGTTGGCCGCCGAGGGCGCACGCGTGGCGATCGCCGCGCGGCGCGTGCAGCGGTTGAACGATCTTGCGGACCGCATACGCGAGCGCGGTGGCGATGCGTTGCCGATCGAAGCGGATGTGACCGATGAGGCGCAAGCCTCGCGCATGGTGCAACGCGTCCTCGACGATTTCGGACGGCTCGATATCCTGCTCAACGTCGCCGGCGTCGGCGTCGCCGCTCCGTTCCAGAACACGACGACGGCCGAATACCGTCAGATGGTCGACGTCAACATCCTCGGAATGCTCTATCCGATCCACGCCGCGCTGCCCGCCATGAAGCGGCAAGGCGAAGGGCACATCGTCATCATCTCGTCCGGCACGGGCCGTTACATCCACCCGTCGACGGTCTATTCCGGCACCAAGCATGCGGCGAGCGCGATCGCCGAGTCGCTGCGGCGCGAAATCGGCAAGGATTGGATTCGCGTGACTTGCATCGAGCCCGGCGCGGTCAAAACCGAGTTCGTTTCGCAGATGCGCGAAGACGTGCGCGAATCAGTCGAACAGCGGCTCGGCGACATGGAGCAGCTCGAAAGCGAAGACATCGCCGCCGCGATCGTTTACGCCGTGACGCAACCGCGCAGGGTCAACGTGAACATTCTTACGCTTTATCCGACGCAGCAAGCCTGACGAATCATTCCCACTCGATCGTCGCCGGCGGCTTGCCGCTGATGTCGTAAACTACACGAGATATGTTCGGTATCTCATTGATTATACGAGTAGAGACCAGCGCCAGAAACTCGTACGGCAGATGCGCCCAGTGCGCGGTCATGAAATCGATCGTCTCGACCGCGCGGAGCGCAATCACCCATTCGTAAGCACGCCCGTCGCCGACGACACCGACCGATTTGACCGGCAGGAACACCGCGAACGCCTGGCTGACCTTGTCGTAGAGATCGTGCTTGCGGAGCTCCTCGATAAACACGTGATCGGCTTTCTGCAGAATCTCGGTGTACTCGCGCTTGACCTCGCCGAGGATGCGCACGCCAAGCCCGGGGCCTGGAAACGGATGGCGATAAACCATCTCGCGCGGCAGGCCAAGCTCGACGCCGATGCGCCGCACTTCGTCCTTGAACAATTCGCGCAGCGGCTCGACGAGCTTCAAGTTCATCTCTTCGGGCAAGCCGCCGACGTTGTGATGCGACTTGATCACGTGCGCCTTGCCGGTCTTCGAACCGGCCGATTCGATCACGTCCGGATAGATCGTGCCTTGCGCGAGCCACTTCACGCCTTGAAGCTTGTGCGCTTCCTCGTCGAATACCTCGACGAACGTGCGGCCGATGATCTTGCGCTTAGCTTCGGGATCGTCGACGCCGGCAAGCGCGTTGTAGAAACGGTCGGCCGCGTTGACGCGAATGACGTGCACGCCCATGTGCTCGGCCATCGTCGCCATCACCTGATCGCCTTCGTGCCAGCGCAGCAATCCGGTATCGACGAAGACGCACGTGAGCTGATCGCCGATCGCCTTTTCGAGCAGCGCCGCGACGACGGACGAATCGACGCCGCCGGAGAGTCCGAGCAGCACTTTGTCGTTGCCGACGTCGGCGCGCACGCGCGCGACCGCATCGTCGATGATGCGGCCCGGCGTCCACAGCGTCGCGCAGCCGCAGATGTCGACGACGAAGCGCCGCAGGATTTCCGTGCCCTGCTTGGTATGCGTGACTTCGGGATGGAACTGCACGCCGTAGCGGCGCTCCGCTTCGTTCGCGATCGCTGCGATCGGCACGGTGTCCGTCGAACCCACGATGGAATAGCCCGGGGGAACCGCGGTGACGCGATCGCCGTGCGACATCCAGACATCGAGCGCACCGCCCTCGCCTGCGAGGCCATCGAGCAGGCGGTTTCCCGCGGTCGGCTTCACCGCGGCGTAGCCGAACTCGCGTGCATGCCCGCCTTCGACGGCGCCGCCGAGCTGCATCGCCATCGTCTGCATGCCGTAGCAGATGCCGAGCAGCGGAACGCCGCTGTCGTAGGCTTGTTGCGGAGCGCGCGGCGAATTCGTTTCCGTCGTCGATTCGGGTCCACCGGAAAGAATGATTCCGCGCGGCGCGAATTTAGCGATCTCGGCGGGTTCGTGATCCCACGCCCAGATTTCGCAGTAGACGCCGATCTCGCGCACGCGTCGCGCGATCAGCTGCGTGTACTGCGCGCCGAAGTCGAGGATCAGGATCTTGTCGTTGTGGATGTTCACGTCGTGCTTCATTTCTCGGCGTTCCAGCGGTCGGCGTCGGCAAGCATCGCTTCGAACAGCGGATGCGGCGTTTTGGAGAAAGGATTGGCGATGGTCACGCCGTTCCAGATGAAACCCTGCTGCATGTCTTCCGAAAGCAGCAGACGACAATCGGCCTCTGCGGCTGCCGCAAGGATGACCGCATCCCATATGGAAAACTGGTGCGCGGCGGCAAGGTCCATCGCGGAGAACAGGACGGCCTGCGATGTGTCGATCAAGGAAAACGATTCGGCCCAGCCGAGCACCGTTTCCTGCGCCTGCTGGGTGGTGTAGCGACCCTTCCGCATCAAAACCGTAAAAAGCTCGCCGAGTACCTGCGTCGGCAGGAACGTCGTCAATTGCGGAATACGCTCCATGAGCGAGACTGCGGCCTCACGACGTGCTTCATCGTCGATCCCTTCCGCATAGGCGAGGATATTGGTGTCGAACGCGACCCTCATTTGTCGCGTTCGTAAAGCTCGTCGCGCGTCCAGCGTCCGGCGTTGAGCGCCGGTTGCTTCTTGAGCCTCGCCAGCAGCAGTGCGTGCGCCCGAGTCGAAATACCCGAGGCCGCGTCAACCGGAGTGATCCTCGCTACGGGCTTGCCGTGCGAAGTGACGACGTACGTGGCGTTATCCTCGCGCACGCCGCGAAGAATCTGCGAGAAGCGCCGATTGGCATCCGCCGCGGAAATAGGCTCGTCCATAGCGTTAAGATAAAGTAGTGATATTACCTACTATCCCATAACGTAGGCCCTGAAGCAATGGCGACCCAGCGTTTTGGCGCGTAAGCCAACCGGCGACGGCTTCGTCAGTGGCCGTCAATCCAGCCGGTAATTGGGCGCTTCTTTGGTGATCGCCACGTCGTGCACATGGGACTCGCGCACGCCGGCCGACGTGATCCGCACGAAATGCGGCTTCGCGCGCATGTCCGCGACCGAGCCGCAGCCGACATAGCCCATCGCGGCACGAAGACCGCCGGCGAGCTGATGCACGATGTTGCGCAGCGGCCCGCGATACGGCACGCGGCCTTCGATGCCTTCGGGCACGAGCTTGTCGGGGTCGCCTTCGTCGTCCTGGAAATAACGATCTTTCGAGCCTTTCTGCATCGCGCCGAGCGAGCCCATGCCGCGATAGCTCTTGTACGAGCGGCCCTGATAGAGCTCCACTTCGCCCGGCGCTTCCTCGGTGCCGGCGAACATGCCGCCGATCATCACGCAATCGGCGCCGGCGGCGAGCGCCTTGGCGATATCGCCGGAATAGCGGATGCCGCCGTCGGCGATGAGGCCGATGTCGCTGCCCTTCAATGCTTCGGCAACCATGCCGACCGCCGAGATCTGCGGCACGCCGACACCGGCGACGACGCGCGTCGTGCAGATCGATCCCGGACCGATGCCGACCTTCACCGCATCCGCGCCCGCATCCACCAGCGCCTTCGCCGCGTCACCGGTCACGATATTGCCGGCAATCAGCGGAATCTTCGGATAGTTGCGGCGCACCCAGCGCACGCGCTCGATCACGCCGTCGGAATGTCCGTGCGCCGTATCGACGACGAGCACGTCGACGCCGGCTTCGATCAGCGCAGCGACGCGCTGCTCGGTATCGCCGCCGACGCCGACCGCAGCGCCGACGCGAAGACGCTCGCGATCGTCTTTGCACGCGTTCGGGTTATCGCGCGCTTTCTGGATGTCCTTGACGGTGATCATGCCGCGCAGGCGGAACGCATCGTCGACGACCAGCACTTTCTCGATGCGGTGCTTGTGCAAGAGCGCGAGCACTTCGTCCTCGGCGGCGCCTTCCTTGACGGTGACGAGGCGCTCCTTGCGCGTCATGATGTTCTTGACCGGATCTTCAGGCTTCTTTTCGAAGCGAAGATCGCGATTCGTCACGATGCCGACGAGCTGCTCGCCGTCGACGACCGGCACGCCGGAGATGTTGTGGCCGCGCGTGATCTGCATCACTTCGCGGATCGAGGTCTGCGGCCCGACCGTGATCGGATCGCGGATCACGCCGGCTTCGAACTTCTTCACCAGACGCACTTCCGCGGCCTGGCGCTCGATCGTCATGTTCTTGTGGATGATGCCCATGCCGCCCGATTGAGCCATCGTGATCGCGAGGCGTGCTTCGGTGACGGTATCCATCGCCGCCGAAAGAATCGGCAGGTTGAGGCGAATGTTGCGGGTGAGGCGGGTGCCTAGATCGACGTCGCGCGGCAGTACGTTCGAGTACGCGGGGACGAGGGAAACGTCGTCGAAGGTAAGAGCTTCGGAGAGGATGCGCATGGCCTATTTTACAGGGATGGCACGGGCGTTGCCAGAAGGGCGAGAGTTATGGGCGAAGCGCCGACAATCAAAGCCCCTTGATGCGCGGCTCGTAGGCCGCGACCGCTCCTACCGCACCAGAGCCAGCGAAAGCTCCGGCCAATACGTGATCACCAGCACTGCAGCCAGCAAGATCAGAAAGAACGGCACGCTCGCGCGCACCAAAGTCACCACCGGCTTTCCAAAGCGCATGCTGGCGATGAAGAGATTCATGCCGACCGGCGGCAGAAAGATCCCGAGCTGAAGGTTCGCGAGGAACAGGATGCCGAGATGGATCGGGTCGACCTCGTAGTGCATCGCGACCGGCAGCACCAGCGGAACGAGAATGATGATCGCCGGGAATCCTTCGAGCAGCATGCCGAAGACAAGCAGGAAGAGATTCAGCACGAGCAGGAACATGCCTTTGCTCGTGATGCTGCCCTGGATCGCGTTGAAGAGCTTTTCCGGAACTTCTGCGTCGATCAACCAGTTCGTCAGTGCGAGCGAGAAGCCCAGGATGATCAGGATCGCGCCGACCAGCAGCATTGCTTCGCGCGCGACGCGCGGGAGCTTCACGAGCGGAATCTCGCGACGGATCAGCACCGTCACGATCAACACGTAGAGCGCGGTTGCCGCAGCCGCCTCGGATGCGGCGAGCTTGCCGGTATAGATGCCGCCGAGCACGACGATGGGCAGCGGAATCTCCCACGCGGCATCGCGCAGCGACGCAAGCACTTCGCGCAGGCTCGTGCGCTCGCGCACCACGCCCGCACGCTGCGCGTGCCACATGCTGTAGATCGAGAGCATCGTCACCATCAGCGCGCACGGCAGCACGCCGGCCTTGAACAACGCGTCGATGCTGACCGGTGGCGTCGTGTGGAACTGCTGCGCGACGACGCCGTAAAGGATCAGCGGCATCGACGGCACGAGAATCAAGCCGAGGCTTCCCGACGCCGTCAGCAATCCCAGCGAAAACCGCTCGCCGTAGTTGGCCTGCAGCAGTGCCGGATACAGCACCGCGCCGAGCGCGACGATCGTGACGCCGGTCGCGCCCGTGAACGCGGTGAACATCGCGCACGCGATCACTGCGACGATCGCAAGACCGCCCGGCAACCAGCCGAGCAACGCATTGCTGACGCGCACGAGCCGCTGCGGCGCGCGGCTTTCCGCGAGCAGGAAACCGGCCAGCGTGAACAACGGAATCGCGATCAGCGCCGGCATGTCCGCGAGCCGGTAGAACTCGACCGCGACCGCGACACCTTCTTGCCCCGCCGCGTGGAATCCCAGCAGCGCGATCGCCGCGATCAGCGCGAACAGCGGCGCGCCGAGCAGCGCGAGCACCAGCAATAAGCCGATCGCGAGCAGGATCACGGCAGCTCCGGCGCGAGCGCGGGCGCATCGCTCCTCGGCGGCAAAAAGGCGCGGATCGCAAGACGAATCGCGATCAAAGCGAAGCCAACCGGCAGGATCGCCTCGATGATCCACGCCGGAATGCCGGCGATCGGCGTGCCGCCGCCGTAGTCGAGCTGGACCAAATTCGCGCCATACCACGCCATCGCTGCCGAGAGCCCGGCGGCGAACAGAAGCGTCACCCCGCGTGCGAGACGCTTCGCGCGGCCTTGCAGAAAATGCGTCAGAAGATCGAGGCCGATGTGCTTGTCGTCGCGCGCAGCGGCAAGCGCGCCGAGCATCGCGGCCCACAGCACCATCGCGCGCAACAGCGGATCGGCCCAAGCGAAACCGGTTTCGAAGAAATTGCGCAGCACGATCTGCGCGCCGGCGAGCAATACCATCGCCAGCACGAGAATCGCGATCAGACCGGTTTCGATGCGTTCGATCCAGCCTGTAGCGCGTCGAGCCGCTTCGCTCACTTCGACGATCCGCCGCGTGCCTCGGCGAGCGCCGCATCGAGCGCCTTTTGCAGCTCCGGCGAAAACGTGTTGCTCGACGTCAGCTGCTTGTACGCATCGGCGCCGACGGCGTCCCAGGTTTTGCGCTCGGCCGCGTCGGGTACGAACAGCGAAATGCCTTGTTGCTTGAGCGCGTCGCGCGCGGACGCATTGTCGGCGCGATTCTGCTTGTCGAGACGGTCGAACGCGCTGCCGATTTCGTCGGCGAGCACTTTCTGATCCGCGGCGGACAACGCGTCGTACGCCTTCTTGTCGACCACGAGCTCGCCGACGACATAAATCACCGGCAGATCGACGACGTGCTTGATCTTGGTGTGCCATTGGAATGCGATCGCGCCGGCCGGCGTGTTCGCGGCGGTGTCGATCAAACCGGTTTGCAGGCTCGTATAGACATCCGACAGCGGCAGCGGAATCGGCGTGACGCCGGCAGCCTTGAACGTGAGCGCGGCAATATCATCGCCCTGCGGAACCCAGACCTTGGCGTTCTTGAGATCGTCGCGCGATTTGATGTCGCGCGTGCTCATGAGATACGCAAAGCCGCCGCCGCTGACACCGAGAAGCTCGAAGCCGCTCTTGCGGAACTGCTCCTTCAAAAGCGGATCGAGCTTGGTGCGAACCTTGTCGACTTCTTCCTGGCTGCGGAACAGGAACGGAACCGTGTAGATCTCCGCATCCTTGGTGATCACGCTGGCTTCGCCGCCGGTGAACGCGCCGCCTTGCAGCTGGCCGATCTTGATCTTGCGCAGCACCGTCGCGTCGTCGCCCATGACGCCGCCCGGATAGAATTTGAGCTCGACGCGGCCCTCGGTCGATTTCTTGATCGTATCCGCGGTCGCGCGCATCTCGCGCATCCAGGCGGTGCCGTCGGGCGCGACGGTGGCGATCTTGATCGTCGCGGCATTCGCGACGCTCGTCAGCGCGAGCGCAGCGGCGAGCGCGAGGTTCTTCATGACGTCCATTCGAAAGTCTCCTCGAAAGCGTCCCTTCGGAACGCTAGAAATAATCCTTCCCCGACTCCAGCAACTTCTTCGCCTGCTGCTGCGCCAGCACGTTGATCAGCGTCAGCCCCGGCGTATGCGGGTCCGCCGCGATCGCCTCGTTCAGGAGCTTGTCGTGCAGCGCCTGATCGAACACCAGCCGCGCATAGTGCTGCGCGTACAGCACGCGAACCATCTGGTTCTTGCCGTCCGACATTGCAAGGGCCTTCTCGAAATCGGCCTTGCCCTCTTCCGGCTTGCCGCCGAGCGAAGCCGGCCGCAGTGTCGCGAGCACACCGAGATACATGTACGGTTCGCCATTCGCATGCGCAGGATCGAGCGCGACGACGCGATTCAAGAGAGCCTGCACTTTCGGAATGTCGGCGATCGCTTTCCAATCGCCGGTATCGCTTTGGATACGTCCGGCCCACGCGGTCGCGAGTGCGTACATGAGCGAAGCGTCTTGCGTGCGCGCCGCGGCGACTTCAGCTTGGAACGCCTCGAACGGCGAGTCGAGCTGCTTGCACAAGCCCGGCCTGCCGATGCAAACGGCACGGCGTGCGTAGTCGAAGCTGCGCGCGGACAATCGCTGCGCACGAGCCGGATCGTCGACGAAGCTGCTTGCGTACGCACCGTACAAACGCGAGCCGGCGACGAGCATCCCCGTGCTTTGCGAATCGCCCTGGATGAATCCGTCGACCAGCAAGAGCCACGCCGGAATGCCATCGCGTGCGGTCGGCACATCGTCCTGCGCCAGAATGCCTGCGGTCAGGTTTTCGGCGACTTTCTGGCTGGCGCGATCGGCGACCGTGGCGCAGCCGCCGAGCAGGATCGCGAGCATCGCGGTCAGAAGAACTGGGGTTCGGGACATGATGCGCATCAGGGGAGTCGTGGTTCCGCCGCGCATGGTAGTCGATGCGCCGCGCGCGAACCCCATGTCGATCGTCAGGTTTCGGCGGCGGTTCAGTCGAAGAAGGTTTCCGCGGCTTCCAGCGTGTTTTCGATCAGCGTCGCGACCGTCATCGGGCCGACGCCGCCCGGCACCGGCGTGATCCAGGCCGCGCGCGCGGCGGCCGGCGCGAATTCGATGTCGCCGACGAGGCGCCCGTCGTCGAGCCGGTTGATGCCGACGTCGATGACGACCGCGCCGGGCTTGATCCAGTCGCCCTTGATCAGCTCCGGCTGACCGACCGCGACGACGACGATATCGGCCTGACGCACCTCATTTTCGAGATCGCGAGTGAATTTGTGGCAGGCCGTCGTCGTGCAGCCGGCCAGCAGCAATTCGAGGATCAGCGGCCGGCCGACATGATTGGAAACGCCGACGACGACCGCCTTGCGCCCGCGTATGGGCCGGTCCGTGTGCGCGAGCAGCGTCATCACGCCTTTGGGCGTGCACGGGCGCAGGCCACGCTGGCGCAGCGCGAGGCGTCCGACGTTGACCGCCTGGAATCCGTCGACGTCCTTGTGCGGATCGATGCAATCGACGATCGCGGTGCCGTTGATCCCGGGCGGCAGCGGCAGCTGAACGAGAATGCCGTGCACGTCCGCATCGTTGTTCAAGCGATCGATCAGCGTGCGAAGCTCGGTCTCGCCGGTTGTCGCCGGCAGATCGAAATCGAACGATCGGAAGCCGACGCGCGCACAGGCTCGGCGCTTGTTGCGCACGTAGACCGACGAGGCGGGATCCTCGCCGACCAGGACGACCGCGAGCCCCGGCACGCGCTTGCCCGCGGCGACGCGCGCTTTTACGCGGGCGGCGACGCTGTCGAGCAATTCGTCTGCGATGCGCTTGCCATCGAGGATGCGTGCGGTCATCAAGGCGTCCGTGGTAAACGGCGAATTATCCATGGTTCTCAAATCGGCCGCACGCGCCGGCCGGCCTGCGCTAGCATCGGGGAAACGGAGGCCTGTCATGAACGATCGCAACACCGAGCTTGAAGCCGCGACCTTCCGCCGGCTCTTGGAGCATCTGCGCCGCCGCGCCGACGTGCAGAACATCGATCTCATGATCGCCGCCGGCTTCTGCCGCAATTGCCTGGCCGACTGGTATCGCGAAGCCGCCGAGGCGCGCGGTCTCGATATCGACAAGGACGCGGCACGCGAAATCGTCTACGGCGAGCCGTTCGCGGATTGGAAGGTGAAGCATCAGAAGGATGCGACCCCGGAACAGAAAGCCGCCTACGAGGCCGCGCAAAAGCGCCATGCCTGAAGCCGCGAACGTGCCGCTCGCACAGCTCGCTGCCGGGACGCTGATCGTTCGGCCGTACGCCCCCGGCGACGCCGGCCCGCTGTGCGAAGCCGTGCAGGAATCATTCGAAACCGTTGGACGCTGGCTGCCTTGGTGCCACAAGAGCTATGGCGAGGCGGATGCCGTGGCCTGGATCGAGCAGTGCTCAGAAGATTGGCGACGCGGCGATCAATTTGCGTTCGCCGTCTTCGATGCCGTCACGCGCGACTTCGTCGGATCGGCGGGCCTCAATCAATTCAATCGCCAGAACAACTACGCGAACCTCGGCTACTGGACACGACAATCACGCCAAGGCCAAGGCATCTCGACCGCGGCCGCGCGTATCGTCTGCGCATTCGGTTTCGATGAGCTCGCGCTGACGCGCATCGAGATCGCCGTTGCGTCCGACAATCGTGCGAGCCGCCGCGTCGCGGAGAAGCTCGGCGCGATGTTCGAAGGCGTGCTGCGCAATCGAATCCGTTGTAACGACACCGCGACCGCTGCCGCGCTTTATTCGTTGATTCCGAACGATCTTGCTTGAGAGGCGGCTCTAGACCGCGCAAAGCTGCGCGATGTCCTCATAGCCCGTGAACGTCGCGGCGGCGCCGCAGCCGGGACAAGCGGGATCGCGCGGCAGCTTGAGCTCGCGAAAATGCGCAGCGAGCGCGTCATAGCAGAGCAAACGCCCGACCAGCGGATCGCCGACGCCGAGCACGAGCTTGATCGCTTCGGTCGCTTGCAAAAGGCCGATCACGCCCGGCAATACGCCGAGCACGCCCGCCTCGCTGCAGTTCGGAGCTTCCGCGGCCGACGGCGGTTCGGGGAACAGGCAGCGATAGCACGGCGAATCGGCGCGGCGCGGATCGAACACGCTGACCTGCCCGGTGAAGCGATGCACTGCGCCGTAGATCAGCGGAATCTTGAGGCGCAACGACGCGGCGCTGAGCAGATAGCGCGTCGGGAAATTGTCCGCGCCGTCGATCACGATATCGTGTCCGCCGATCAGCGCTTCGACGTTCGCCGCTTGCAGGCGTTCGTTGCGCGTCTCGATGCGCACGCGGGGATTCAGCGCGCTCAATGCGACGCGCGCCGATTCGGTCTTGAGCGTGCCGACGCGCGCGTCGGTGTGGACGATCTGGCGCTGCAGGTTCGAGCGCTCGACGCGATCATCGTCGATCAATGTCAGCTGGCCGACGCCGGCCGCAGCGAGATACAACGCCGCGGGCGATCCGAGCCCGCCGGCGCCGATCAGCGCGATCGTCGCGTCGGCGAGCTTTTTCTGTCCCGCAGCGCCGACTTCCGGCAGCACGAGGTGGCGCGCGTAGCGTTCGGCCGAATCCGCATCGAGCGCGCCGCGCGCGATCGGCAGATGCTCGGCTTGCCAGCGCGCGAAGCCGCCGCGTACCGATGCGACGTTCGCGTAGCCGAGCTCGTGCAACGTTTGCGCGGCGAGCAGCGAGCGCTTTCCGCTCGCGCAAATCGTCAGGATTTCGCGACCGGCATCGCCGACGATTTCGCCGATCCGCCGCGGAATATCCGTGCGCGGCAATGCGATCGCGCCTTCCGGCATGCCTGCCGCACGCTCGTCGTCTTCGCGCACGTCGATCAGGATCGCTTCGGACTTGAGACGCGCGAGCGCCTCCGCGGGATCGATCTCTTCGATCGTCACGTCGATCGCCTGCGGATTCGCGCGTGCGGGCATCGTGCTCATCGGCTCAGCATAAACCCGGCAGGCGCAGCACTTCCACGACGTCGTCTTTGGCGAGATCGTGAACGTCCTCCGGAACGACGATCAGCGCGTTCGCCTCGGCGAGCCCTCGCTGCATGCCCGATCCCTGCTTGTCGAGCGCTGCTGCCGTCAGTGTGCCGTCTTCACGGCATTCGAGCCGCGCGCGCAGGAATTCGGTGCGGTCGTGCTTCTTGCGGATCGGTTGCGCAAGCTTCGCGTACCAGCGCGATGAGTCGGCGCGCGCGCCTTGCATCGCTCGAAGACCCGGGCCGACCAGCGTCAGTAACGTTGCCGCTGAAGACACCGGATTTCCAGGCAAACCGAAGACGAGCGCGCGCCCTACTTCGCCGCAGAGGAACGGCAGCCCAGGCTTCATGCGGACTTTCCAGAAATGCACCTTGCCGATTTCGGCGACGAGACTCGGAAAGTGATCCGCCTCGCCCGCCGACACGCCGCCGCTGCTGATCACGATGTCGCAGTCTTTTGCAGCGTCGAGCAATGCGACGCGCAGCGCGTCCCAATCGTCGCGAACATGCAGGCTACGAACAGGCTTGATGCCGAAATCCTGCAGCAACCCGGACAGACTGTAGCGATTGCTATCGTGGATCTGTCCGTACGCGAGTGTTTCGCCCGGCGGAACGAGCTCATCGCCGGTCACGAGAAGCGCGATGCGGAGCTGCGTCGAAACCGGAGCCTCGGCTTGACCGCACGAAGCGAGCACGCCCAACCGCGATGCGGTCAAAACCTCGCCGGTGCGCAGCGCGATCTCGCCGGCACGATAGTCCTCGCCGGCCGGACGCACGTTCGCTTGCGCGATCTCGCCCGCGTCGACGACAACGGAATCGCCGTCGACGCGCACATGTTCCTTGATCACCACCGTATCCGCGCCCGGTGGCATCGGCGCTCCGGTGGTGATGCGTACGCAGTCATCGGCACCCACGTCGAACGCTTCGCGCGTTCCGGCGAGCATCGTGCCGATCAGGCGAAAGCTCTTTTTTCCTTCGCGAGGCAGATCCTCGCCGCGCAACGCAAAGCCGTCCATCGCGGAATTCGCGAACGGCGGGATCGCATGCGGCGCGACGATGTCGGCCGCGAGCACGCGATTCCATGCTTGCGCGATCGGCATGCGTTCCGTCGTCAGCCGATGCCGAGCGCAGAGATCAATGATTCGCTTGCGCGCGTCATCGACGGACAAGCGAGTCGGGAAATCAATCGCGCGATCGAAGGGCATCGGCGTAGGCCGCGAAGTCGTCCGGAGTATTGAGATTATGGAACTCGTGGCGGCGGTCGGAGAAGTCAACCTCGCGCGCCGGAATCGTATCCTGCCATTGCGAGACGCCCTGCCCGGCTTTGGCCGCTGCGTTCGCGCGTTCCGCAAGCTCGCGGCGGTACAGCGCGAACAGTGGCTGCCGTCGTTCGCCGTCGTGAGCGACACAGGCAGCTGCACCCGTCTCTATCGCGACCGCAAGCCTCGCAATGAGATCGCGCGGCGGATCGGGACAATCGACAGGCACCGTCACCAGTCGCTCGGTCGCGCAGGCCGCGAGCGCGGCAGCGACACCGGCGAGCGGCCCCGCGAAGCCGGCGACCGCATCGCTGATCGTGCGCGCGTATCGTGCGTACTCATCGAGATTTCGATTGGCGACGATGAGGAGATCGTAAGAAGCCCACACGCGCGCGACGCGCGCGATCAGCGGCGCGTCGAGCAGAGTTTCAAGCCCTTTGTCGCGTCCGCCGAGTCGCGTCGCCGCGCCACCGGCGAGAATCGCGACGGTCAGCGGGGAAGCGCTCACGCGTCGATCTCAGCGCTTGGTGCGCTTGGCGTGGCGGATCAAGCGCTGACGGCGGCGTTGCTGGCCGTCGGTCAGCTCGTTGCGCTTGCCCGCGAACGGATTTTCCTTCTCGCTGAAATCGATGCGGATCGGCGTGCCCTCGAGCTTGTAGCGCTTGCGAAAGAAATTCTCGAGATAGCGGCGGTAGCCGTCCGCGATGTGCTTGGTGCGAGAGCCGTGAATCACGATCGTCGGCGGATTCGCGCCGCCTGGATGCGCGTAGCGCAATTTCGGCGCGTGACCGCGAACGAGCGGCGGCTGATAGCCTTGATACGCGGCTTCGAGCGCACGTGTAAGGTCGGACGAAGTGAACTTGCGATTCGCCGATGCGTGCGCGCGATCGACCGCTTTCATCAGATCGCCGATGCCGGTGCCATGCTTGGCCGAAATGAAAATCTGGCGCGCCCAAGCCACGAAATCGAGCTTGCGATCGAGCGAAGCCTTGCACTGCTCGCGTTGATAACGATCGAGACCGTCCCATTTGTTGACCGCGATGACGAGAGCGCGCTGCGATTCGAGCACGTGGCCGATCAGCGTCGCATCCTGATCGGCAACTCCTTCGCGTGCGTCGAGCATCAGCACGGTGACGTGCGCGGCTTCGACCGATTGCAGCGATTTGATGACGCTGAATTTCTCCAGCACATCTTCGACGCGCGCACGGCGGCGTACGCCGGCGGTGTCGATCAGCGTGTAGCGGCGGCCGTCGCGTTCGAGCGGCACGCGGATCGAATCGCGTGTCGTGCCGGGCACTTCGGAGGCGATCACGCGCTCTTCGCCGAGAAGGCGATTCACGAGCGTCGACTTCCCGACGTTCGGGCGGCCGACGATCGCGACGCGGATGCTGTCGTCTGCCGATGCGGCGCTGTCGTCTTCCGCAGCGGATGGAAGCAGCGGCGCGAGCGCCGAGAGCAACGGCGTGACGCCACGATTATGTGCGGCCGAAACCGGAAGCGCGGTCGCGATGCCGAGCGCGGCGAATTCGGCGAGTGCGCCGTGCTCGTCGAGCCCGTCGACTTTGTTGACGAGAAGGATCAGCGGCTTGCTGGCTCTGCGCAGGCGATCGAGGATGTTGCGATCGGTCGGCAGAAGACCATCGCGCGCATCGACGGTCAGCAAAACCGCATCCGCTTCGGCGATCGCGATATCGACTTGATTGGCGGTCTGCTCCGCGAGCCCTTCGGCATCGTCGACCAAGCCGCCGGTGTCGATCACGACGAACGGCGCCGTGCCGAGGCGGCAGATGCCGTAATGGCGATCGCGCGTGACGCCGGGCAAATCGTGGACGAGCGCGTCGCGCGAGCGCGTCAGGACGTTGAAGAGCGTCGACTTGCCGACATTCGGCCGGCCGACGAGGGCGACTACGGGGAGCATGGCGGTTCCAGATTACGCAACTTCCCCCTCTCCTGCTTGCGGGAGAGGGTTGGGGTGAGGGCCAGCGGGTTCACGCCGACATCGAGTACGTCGCTCTGATTTCCCTCACCCGCGCATTGCGCGGCCTCTCCCACGCTGCGGGAGAGGTGAAAATCAGCGAAGCGTGTACGCGCCGATGTGACCTTTCACATCTTCGACATAGACCGTGCTGCCGACCACGATCGGCGCACTCTCGATCGGCTTCTTGCTAAGACGCTCGCGCGCAGCAAACTTGCCTTCGTCGAGACTCAACCAATGCACATAGCCTTCGCTGTCGCCGACGACGACGTATTTGCCCTGCACCGCCGGCGTTCCGAGCCAGCGGTATTTAAGCTGATCCTGTTTCCAGAGGCTGACGCCGGTCTCGCGATCGAACGCCCAGATGTTGCCGTCGGCATCGGCGAGCACCAACGTCGTCTCGCCGGTCGCGGCGCCGCCGTAGCTCGACACGTCGCGCTGCCAGACCGGGCGGCCGTTGGAGATCGTCAGTGCCGCGACCTGCCCGCGATAGCCGATCGCGTAGAGATTCTCGCCGTTGACGACGAGATCGCCGTCGACGTCCGACAGGCGCTCGACTTCGGTGCGGCCTTCGCCGGTGGAAAAAGTCTGCGACCAAAGCGGACTGCCGTCGGCCAGACGCACCGCGACGACCTTGCCGTTGTCGAAGCCGTCGTACACCGCATCGCCGACGATCAGCGGCGCCGAATTGCCGCGCAAGCTCAGCGGCGGCACGCTCTGATCGAATACCCAGCGGCGGCTGCCGTCCTTGGTATCGAGGCCGGTCAGGCGGCCGTCGACCGTGCGCACGACGACGATGTCGCCCGAGATCGCCGGACGCGAAAGCACTTCGGAGGAAACCTGCGCATGCCAGCGCTCGCTGCCGTCCGCGGCGGAGAGCGCGTAGACCTGGCCGTCGAGACCACCGACGACGAAAAGATCGCCCGCGACCGCGGGGCCGCCGGACCAGCGCAGCGAATTGTCGCCACGCCGCCAGAGCCAGCCGTGACGCTCGCCGAGGCGTTTCTGCCAGATCGTGTGGCCGCTCGCCGCATCGATCGCTTCGATCGTGCCGTCGACGCCCGCGGCGTAGAGACGGCCATCGACGATCGTCGGCGCGAGGCGCGTGCCCGAATCGCCGGCGCCAGAGCCGGCGCCTTCGGTCCAAAGCTTGTCGACCTGCACGGTCGGCGTGAATTCGGTGAGCGGTGTCGGCGGCTCGACGTTGTCTTTCTTGCCGAGGCTCTTGATCCAGTTGCAGCCGCCGAGCGAAACTGCGAGCACGGCGATGAGGAGTGCGGAGCGCTTCATGAGCCTTGCTTCTCCGTAGCCGGCGCGGCGCCGAGGTTGTCGAGCTTCATCTGCACGAAGCTGCGATTCGGCGCTTGCGGATCGAGATGGGTCAGCGCGTCTTCGTAAGCCTTGCGCGCATCGTCGTTGCGCGAAAGCTTGACCAGCACGTCACCGCGCAGCTCGCCCGCCAACGCTTCGTAATCGCCCTTGGGCAATGCATCGAGCAACTTGAGCGCGGCGTCGGCTTCGTTCTGGCCGAGCTTGACGCGCGCGAGGCTGATGCCGGCGAGCGCTTTCAGCGCCGGCACCGAGGCATGCTGCTGCGCCCAGTCCAGATTCTCGGCGGCGGTTTTGAGATCGCCCTTGCCGGAGGCGATGTCGGCTTCGCGCATCGAGGCGAAAACCGCGTACGCGGTATCGGGATACTGCTTCCTCAACGCTTCGGCGATCGCCTTGGCGTCGTCGGCGCGCTTGGCGTCGAACGCGTCGACCAGCTGCTGGTATTGCGACGCTGCTTCGAACGCACCGCGCGCGCGGTGCACCTTCCACTGCTGCCATCCGAAGATCAGGAGGAGGCCGAGCGCGATACCGATCGCGATCGACATCGCGTTCTCGCGCAGCCATTTCTGCACGAGTTCGCCTTGCTCATGTTCGTCGAGAACTTCAAAAGCCATGGAATCTCCGGAAAATAGACCTGAATCGACGACGCGCTCGATCGCGCCATCGCGCGCGCAACGACCGCGCGAAGCCGCGCAAGGTTAGCAGGAAACCGCCGCGCGGCGGCGGTCGCGGGCGATCCGCGAGCCCGCCGCGATTCAGCGGCGCGTCAGAAGTCGGTGTGCGGACCGTCTCCGGAAGCATCGAACGCGCGCAGACGCGCCACGTTTGCGCGGCGGAACGGCGTCAGGTCCACCGATTTGCCATCGAGCAGCACTTCGGCGCCTTCGGCGTTGCCAAGACGCACCGACAGCGGACCGTCGCTCGAATAACTGCGCTCGGTACCGGCAGACAGAAGACCGTATTCGAGCTTGCTGCCGTCGGCGCCGACGATTTCGACCCAACTCGCGCCCTTGAGCTTGAGCACCAGCGCATGCGCGCCGGTCTTGGCCGGAGACGCAGCGACAGGTTCGGCCGCTGGAGCGGGCGTCGTCGACTGCGACGGGAACGGCGTCATCGAGGCGACGATGGGCTGTTCCTGTTTCGGCTTGGGCGGTTCGACCGCAGCGGGCGTCGTCGCCGCGGTATCGGCAGCGATGGTATCGGCGGGCGCGTTGCTCACATCTGCGTCGGCCTGATCGGTCGTCGCGAGCGAGGTTTGCGCAACCGGCGGCACGACGATCTGCGTCGGACTGTCGAGCGGCGTCGTGCGCGCAAGATTCTGTTCGAGGCCGCCGTGCGTCGCCAGCCAAACGGCCGGGACCACGATCAAGCCGGTGAGGATCAAATAGGTTGCGCTGACCGAATAGCGGTCGATGAGATAGCGCGAGCGCGACACGGTGCCGGTTGCCACCAGCGGCGCGGCATGGGTGTGCGCGGCGGCCGTGTCCTCGGCTTCCTTGATCGGCACGCCTACGAGGCGCGCATAGCTTCTCAAGTAGCCACGCAGGTAAACGCCCTGCTCCATACCCTGGTAATCGTCGTCTTCCAGACGCGCGATCAGGCGCAGCGGCAATTTCAGCCGTGCGGCAGCGTCGCCGCGACTGAGCCCCATGCGTTCGCGCGCGGTCCGCAAGCGCTCGCCGAGCGAGTCGTGATCGGCACGCGCGAGAATGTGTTCGCTGACGGGTACCTCGGGCTCCGGCAAGAGCGTCTTGCCGTCTTGATCAAGCTCTTCGGCTCTCATTGGATGGCTTCCGGTTGACAGTGGCAGTTTGAACTGCCCGTCGCCATGATCGATTGCTGCACCGGCCCCTTGATCGAGGGATACCGGGCTCGCCCCTGTGGCGGCATTCTGGTTTTGTTTCTCGCCGCCGGTATTCATGACTGATTCTGCGCGTTCAGCGCACGTGCTTGTTGTGACTCAGGAAACGATTGGAGAAGCCGGCGCGTATAGTCGCCCGCCGCGCTTCCGTTGCCGAGCCGGAGCTCGATGTTGCGGCCCAGCATCAGCGATTCGGGCCGCGGCTGGCCGACCGACTCGAAGCGCTGCATGAAAGCGCGCGCCTTGAAATAGTCGCCTTTCTCGTAAAGAACCGACGCCAGCTGGAACAGTGCCTCGCCGCTGTTCGGCGCACGATCCAGCGCGGCACGGAGCGGCACTTCGGCCGCATCGAGCTTGCCCGCCTTGAGGAGGCAAGTTCCCGCGTTCGTCATCGCCACTTCCGGTGTGTTGTAGAACGGATCGGCAACCGCGCGATCGAAATAGCCGGCGGCTTCGTCGTAGCGGCCGATCTTGCACAGGAACGCGCCGTAGTTGTTGAGCTCGTTGCCGCCCTTGGGCTTCAGCTGCGCGGCGCGGCGATAGTGATCTTCGGCTTGCTTCAGATCGCCGATGCGCTCGTAAAGCACCGCGATTACCGTGTGCGCGTTGATGTAGTCGGGATCGAAGCTCAGCGCCTTGTTGAGCTTTTCGAGCGCCATCTCGAGCTTGCCCTGCTGCATGTACTTCTGACCGAGCTCGGTATGCACGCGGGCGGCTTCGGCGCGCTCGTTCGCGGCGCTTTCCTTCTTGATGTTCGGTCCCTGTCCGCTGCTGCTGCACGCCGCCAGCGCCAGAGCGAGCGCCAGCACGAAAAGCCGCGGCAACAGGTTATGCCGCATGCGCGACGCCCTCTTCGATCTTGCGGCGGAACTCGGCCTGGCGGCGCGTGCGGTCCATGACCTGGCCTTTCAGCTGGCCGCAAGCCGCGTCGATGTCCTCGCCGCGCGTGCGGCGGACCATCGTCAGCACGTCCGCATCGAGCAGGATCTTCTGGAACGCGCGGATCGTCGCCTCGTCCGAGCGCGAGAAGCGCGTGCCATGGAACGGGTTGAACGGAATCAGATTGACCTTCGATGGCACGCGGCGCATCAGCTTGATCAGCTGGCGTGCGTGCTCGGGCTTGTCGTTGACGCCGGCGAGCATCGTGTATTCGAACGTCACCGTCGTGCGCGGACGCCGCGCCGCATAACGCGCACACGCGGCAATGAGCTCTGCAATCGGATATTTCTTGTTGAGCGGCACGAGCTCGGTGCGAAGCTCATCGTTCGGCGCATGCAACGAAACAGCGAGCGAAACGTCGCTTGCTTCGGCCAACTTGTCGATCATCGGCACGAGCCCGGCGGTCGACAACGTGACGCGCTTGTTCGCAAGGCCGAAACCGAGATCGTCGCGCATCACGCTCATCGCACGCACGACGTTGTCGAAATTGAGGAGCGGCTCGCCCATGCCCATCATGACGACATTGGTGAGCTTGCGCTGCTGATGCGGCACGTTGCCCAGATGCTTGGCGGCGACGAACACCTGTCCGATGATCTCGGCGCTCGAGAGATTGCGATTGAAGCCTTGCGTGCCGGTCGAGCAGAACTGGCAGTTCAAGCCGCAGCCGACCTGAGATGACACGCACAACGTGCCGCGGCTCGTTTCCGGGATGAATACCGCTTCGATTGCGTTGCTGCCGTCCATGCCGAGCAGCCACTTGTAGGTGGCGTCGGAAGCCTGCGTCTCGAACAAAGTCTTCGGCGGCACGATTTCAGCCGCATTTTCGAGCTTTTCGCGCAGCGCCTTGCCGACGTCGGTCATCTCGGCGAAGTCGGTGACGTGCCGGTGATAGATCCACTTCATCACCTGCTCTGCGCGATACGGCTTCTCGCCGAGTTGCGCGAACACCTCGCGCAACCCTTGGCGATCGTAGTCGAGCAGATTGATCTTCGCCGTCGTCACCGTTTCAAAACCTCAACGCGGACTAAGTTCGGTTTCTGCGAAAAAGTACGCAATTTCAACTTTAGCGGTTTCCGGCGCGTCGGAGCCGTGCACCGCATTCGCGTCGATCGATTGCGCGAAGTCGGCGCGGATCGTTCCCGGCGCTGCTTTCTTCGGATCCGTTGCGCCCATCAAGTCGCGGTTCTTCGCGATCGCGCTCTCGCCTTCGAGCGCTTGGATCATCACGGGTCCTGAAATCATGAAATCGACGAGCGGAGCGAAGAACGGGCGCTCGCGATGCACCGCGTAGAAACCTTCGGCTTCGCGGCGCGACAGATGCTTCATTTTCGCAGCGACAACTTTGAGGCCCGCTTTCTCGAAACGGCTGTAGATCTCGCCGATCACGTTTTTCGCGACGGCGTCGGGTTTGATGATGGAAAGCGTGCGCTCCAGCGCCATCGCTGCATATCTCCGTAAAAGGTCGGTGGGATGGACGTGGGCAGGCCGCTGTTATAGCGCCAAATGCATGGCAATCCGCAGGCTTAGCTCACAATTCCACGCCGGATTCTAGCTAATTCCGCTAGGTAATTACACCCATTCCCGTTACCGGAATTTGACGGTTTGCGGTCGGATCTTTAGGATTCAAACAACCGTTTGACTCGATATCGGCGGCAACCCCAGCCATTCGCCGCCCACCCGACCCGTGACCGCCCCGCATTTTTCGACCAAGGAACGCATCCTCGGCGCCGCCGAAACGCTGTTCGCCCGGCACGGGTTTGCGGGCGCATCGCTGCGCCAGGTGACCGCAGCCGCGAACGTGAACCTCGCCGCGGTCAACTATCACTTCGGCTCGAAGGACAATCTCATCGAGGAGGTGTTCCGCCGTCGTCTCGACGATTTGAACGCGCGCCGCCTCGAAGCGCTTGCGAAAGTGCTCGCCTGCGCCGAGCCTGCGCTCGAGGATGTGCTCGCCGCGTTCATCCGACCGGCGCTCGAATTCTCGCTCGATCAGCAAGGCGGACATACTTTCATGCGAGTCTTGGCCCGAGCGTTCGCCGAACATGACGAGCGCCTGCGCAAGTTCCTCTCCGACAACTACGGCCACGTGCTGCGCGAGTTCGCTGGCGCTTTTGCGCGGCTTTTACCGCATCTGGACAAGGAAGAGCTCTACTGGCGCCTCGACATCATCACCGGCGCGCTGACCCATTCGATGGCTGATTTCGGCCCGATGAAACGGCGCAGCCCGGTTTCCGAGGACGTCCATCGCGAGCGAACGGCGACGCATCTGATCCGGTTCGCGGCCGCAGGGCTTCGAGCGGAATGAAAAAGCAACGAGGGCCTTAATCCCTCGCCTTCGATCCCCAAATCTCTCCATTCCTCACGGAAGACTCCCACCAATGACCACTCCTCTCCGCATTCGCAAGGTCGCCGTGCTCGGCGCCGGCGTCATGGGCGCGCAGATCGCCGCGCATCTCGTCAACGCCGACGTCGAAACCGTTCTGTTCGATCTCGCCGCGAAAGACGGCGACAAGAGCGGCATCGCCCAGAAGGCGATCCAGAATCTGGCCAAGCTCTCGCCGAGCCCGCTCGCCGACAAGTCGCGCGCCGCGGCCATCGTGCCCGCCAACTACGACGAGCACCTCGAATGGCTTAGAGGCTGCGATCTCATCATCGAGGCGATCGCCGAGCGGCTGGACTGGAAGCTCGACCTTTACAGCAAGATTGCTCCGTATATATCTGATAATACTGTGATTGCTAGCAACACGTCCGGCCTTTCGATCAATGCGCTGGCCGAGGCGTTGCCGGCCAAGCTGCGGCCACGGTTCAGCGGTATCCACTTTTTCAATCCGCCGCGTTATATGCATTTGGTCGAGCTCATCGCCGACCGCGAGACCGACCGGGATGTGCCCGCAGGCCTCGAAGCATTCCTGACCACGACGCTCGGCAAAGGCGTCGTCTACGCGAAAGACACGCCGAACTTCATCGGCAACCGCATCGGCGTGTTCTCGATCCTCGCGACGATGCATCACACGGACGCGTTCGGCCTCGGCTTCGATGCGGTCGACGCGCTGACCGGCCCCGCGATCGGTCGGCCTAAGAGTGCGACCTATCGCACCGCAGACGTCGTCGGCCTCGACACGATGGCGCACGTGATCAAGACGATGGCGGATACGCTGCCGTCCGATCCTTGGCACCGCTATTTCAAGGCGCCGGCTCCGTTGCAAGGATTGATCGACGCCGGCGCGCTTGGCCAGAAAACCGGGGCGGGCTTCTACAAAAAGGTCGGCAAGGACATCCTCGTGCTCGATCCGGCCAAGCGCGACTATCGCGCGTCGAACCAGGCGGCGAGCGCGGAGGTGTCGGCAATCCTCGCAATCAGGGATCCGGCCGAGAAATTCGCCAAGCTGCGTGCATCGGCCGATCCGCAGGCCCAGTTCCTCTGGGCCATGTTTCGCGACCTCTTCCATTACACCGCATTCCACCTGGCCGACATCGCCGATACCGCACGCGACGTCGATTTCGCGATCCGCTGGGGCTACGGCTGGTCGCTCGGCCCGTTCGAGACGTGGCAAGCGGCCGGCTGGCAGCAGATCGCCGGCTGGATCGCCGACGACATCAAAGCGGGCAAAGCCATGAGCGACGCGCCGCTGCCGGCCTGGGTCACCGACGGCCGCAAAGGCGTTCATCACGCCGACGGCTCGTTCTCGCCTAAAAGCGGCAAGGACGCGCCGCGTCCTTCGCATCCGGTCTATAAGCGCCAGCTGTTCCCCGACGCGCTGATCGGCGAGAAATTCGATACCGGCACGACCGCGTGGGAAAACGATGGCGTGCGCCTCTGGCACCTCGGCGACGACGTCGGCATCGTCTCGTTCAAGACCAAGATGAACACCGTCAACGACGCGGTGATCGACGGCTTGCAGCGCGCGGTCGACGAATCCGAGCGCAACTTCAAGGCGCTCGTGCTCTGGCAGACCGGCGAGCCGTTTTCGGCCGGCGCCGATCTCAAAGGGGCGCTTGCGTTGCTTCAGGCCGGCAAGGTCGATCAGTTCGCTTCTATGGTCGCGAATTTCCAGGCGACCAGCATGCGCATCAAATATTCGCTGGTGCCGGTCGTCGCCGCGGTGCGCGGCATGACATTCGGCGGCGGCTGCGAGTTTCAGATGCATTCGGCGCGGACGGTAGCGGCGCTGGAGAGCTACATCGGTCTCGTCGAAGCCGGCGTCGGCCTCCTGCCCGCGGGCGGCGGCCTCAAGGAAATCGCCCTGCGCGCTTCGCGCGCCGCGGTCGACGGCGATCCGTTCCCGCAACTCAAGAAAATGTTCGAGACCATCGCGATGGCGAAAGTCTCCGGCAGCGCGATCGAAGCGAAGCAAATGGGTCTTCTGCGCGACAGCGATGTCATCGTGTTCAACAATTTCGAGCTTCTCTATGTCGCCAAGCGCGTCGCTGCATCGCTCGCCGAATCGGGCTGGCGTCCGCCGCTGCCGGCGCGAGACATCATCGCCGCCGGCGACGTCGGCACCGCCTCGCTCAAGATGGTGCTCGTCAACATGCTCGAAGGACGCTTCATCTCCGAGCACGATTACGAGATCGCATCGCGCATCGCGGACACATTGAGCGGCGGCGTGATCGAGCGTGGCTCGCTCGTGGACGAGCGATGGCTGCTCGATCTCGAGCGCAGGCACTTCGTCGAGCTTGCGCAGATGCCAAAGACGCAGGAGCGGATTGCGCACACGATGTCGACCGGCAAGCCGTTGAGGAACTAGCTCACCGTCGTCCCGGCGAAGGCCGGGATGATGAAGCCGAGAATTTGGAGAATCATCCATGAGCAAACAAATCCAGGACGCCTACATCGTCTCCGCCGTCCGCACGCCGGTCGGCAAAGCCCCTCGCGGCGTCTTCCGCAACACGCGCCCGGACGATCTGCTCGCGCACGTCTTGCGCGAAGCGGTGAAGCTCGCGCCCGGCATCGATTTGTCGCGCATCGGCGATGCGATCATCGGTTGCGCGATGCCGGAAGCCGAGCAAGGCATGAACGTCGCGCGCATCGGCGTGCTGCTCGCCGGATTGCCGGACGGCGTGCCGGGCATGACGATCAACCGCTTCTGCTCGTCCGGTCTGCAGGCGGTTGCGCTCGCGGCCGATCGCATTCGCTTGGGCGAGGCCGATCTCATGCTCGCCGGCGGCACCGAGTCGATGAGCATGGTGCCGATGATGGGCCACAAGATCGCGATGAATCCGGCGGTGTTCTCGGACGAGAACATCGGCATCGCTTACGGCATGGGCATCACCGCCGAGAAAGTCGCCGAACGCTGGAAGATCACGCGCGAGCAGCAGGATGCTTTCGCGCTGCAGAGCCATCAGCGCGCGCTCGCGGCGATCGCCGCCGGCGAGTTCAAGGACGAGATCGTGCCGTTCGCGCTCGACGATCATTATCCCGATCTCGCCAAGCGCGGCATCACAGCGGACACGCGCAAGATCGACACCGACGAAGGCCCGCGCAAGGACACCAGCGTCGACGTGCTTGCCAAGCTCAAGCCAGTTTTCCGCACGGGCGGCAGCGTGACTGCGGGTAATTCCTCGCAGATGTCCGATGGCGCAGGCGCCGTGCTGCTCGCGAGCGAGCAGGCACTGAAGGACTACAACCTCACGCCGCTCGCGCGCTTCGTCGGCTTCGCGGTCGCCGGTGTGCCGCCGGAGATCATGGGCATTGGTCCCAAGGAAGCGATTCCGCGCGTGCTGAAGGAAACCGGGATCAAGAAAGATCAGATCGACTGGATCGAGCTCAACGAAGCGTTCGCCGCGCAGTCGCTGGCCGTGATGCAGGACATCGGCCTTGATCCTGCGAAAGTGAATCCGCTCGGCGGCGCGATCGCGCTCGGCCATCCGCTCGGCGCGACCGGCGCGGTGCGCACCGCGACGATCGTGCACGGACTTCGCCGCCGCAAGCAGAAGTACGGCATGGTCACGATGTGCATCGGGACGGGAATGGGCGCTGCGGGGATATTCGAGGCGGTGTGAGGAACACCACCCGGAGTGCCGCGATCACGCCAATCGCGTCCCGTTCGGTACCGGCCGTTCGATCGCGGTAACGACGACGCCATCGTCGGTCGGAAATCCCGTCAGCAGGAACTCCGAACGGAACGGACCGATCTGCTTCGCCGGAAAATTGATCACGCCGACGATCTGCCGGCCTACGAGATCGGTCGGCGAATACAGCGACACGATTTGTGCGCTGGTTTTCTTCTCGCCGTACGCTCCAAAGTCGGCCCAGACTTTGTAGGCAGGTTTACGCGCTTCCGGAAACGCTTCGACACGCGTCACGGTGCCGGCGACGATCAGCACCTTCTCGAAGTCGGCCCACGTGATGGATTCGGCGGCATCGCTCATTTCGTGCTCGCGGGCGCGATTCCCTCGCGATCGAGCCCGACCTGGACCCAGCCGAGATTGATGCCGATCCGCGTCGCTTCGGGATTCGCCCACGCATAAGCGAGCGCGCTGCCGTTCGCATCGTCGATGACCGAGAGCTTCAGGACCGGCACGTTGCCGTCGCGGTACGTCAGCCGCTCCAATCCGAGCGAGTACCCGGACGCGCTGCCGTCGCGCCATTTGAGCGTGTAGCGCCCGCCTTCGCTGCCGATGCGCACGGTGCGATCCATGTGCCAGTCGCCGCTGTCCGCCGCGGCTTTCGGCCCGGCGCCGTTGACCGCAGCCCAGCCGCCGAACGACATCACGCGCCGCGCATCCTCGCGCGCATCGGCGCCGCGCGCCTGATCGGCGTACAAGCGAATGCGAAGCCACTCGCCATCGCGCTCGATCGCAAGCGGCAGCAACGCGGCAGACGCGCCGATGCCGGGAGCGATCGCGATGCAGGCGGCGATGTCCGCGGCCGCGCGCGGTGCGCCGCGTAATGCGCACGCATCCAGCGGCGTCCATTGCTGGGCGTCGAACGCAACGGCGGGTGCCGGCGTCGCAACGAGCGAACGATACGGCGTCATCACGAGCGCGCCGTCCGCTTGACGAACGGTGCGGATCGCCCAGGTCGCTTCAACCGCGGGGCTCGCGTCCATCCGAATGCGCCAAAGAGACCAGTCCGATTGCGAAGTCGCTTCGATCGCAACGTTCACGTGAGGCGGCGCGACCGCGCCCGCATTCGCCTCGCGCGCACGCCAGACCTGCTCGTGATTGTCGAACTCGCCGATCGCCGCCGGCGCTGCCACGGTTGCGTGCGCCGTCGCCTTCGAGTCCGCGCGGCGCAGGTCATGGCAAGCCGCGAGCATCAGCGTGAGCAATACGAGCGTGAGCTTGTTCATCACCGAAGCATAGCAGCCGCGACCGGAGGCCCGATCAGGCGACGGACGGCAACGTACGTCCTCGCGCGCCCCGCTATGCTCGCGACGTTTCGGGGGACGCGCATGAGTGTCGAGATCCATCGCGCCGATCCGCGTTTGCGGCGGCAGGCTTTCGTCGTGCTGGGCGCGGCGCTGCTGCTGGCTGTCGTCGTGGTCTTGCTGGCCCACCGCTGGATGGATCGGTCGGCGCACGCGTTGTCGACCACGGAATTGGTTGCCACCATGCGGCTCATGATCGGTGCCGCGATGGCGGGCACCGTCGTCTGCCTCTTGATCCTTGCCGGCTATGCGGCGTATCTCGGCCGGCGCGTCGCAGAGGAGCGGCGGTGGCCGCTGGCCTCGGCGCGCGTGCTGCGCGATACGCCCGTGCGATCCGGTGCGGCGGCGATGGGGCTCGGCCGCATGCTGATCATCGCAGCGGTCGTGCTCGGCGCGCTTGCGATCGGTGCGGGCGTGTTGAGCTGGCAACTGCTTGCGTTGCTCTGAATCGCTTAGAGGCGCGCCAGCGCCTTGTCGAGATCGTCGATCAGCACATCGGGCTCTTCGAGACCGATCGAGAGCCGCACGAGATCGAGTGGCAACGCGCCCGCCGGATGCATTGGCGCATCAGCCGGATGCACGCCGGCGACCGGAAACGCGAGCGATTCGTAGCCGCCCCAAGAGACCGTCATCAGAAAGCGCTTGAGACTGTCGCAGAAGCGCTCGACGGCCGCGGTATTCGGCGCGTCGAGCTCGATCGTCATGAGACCGCTCGCACCGCGGAGCTGACTTGCCGTGAGCTTGAACTGCGGATTGCCGCTCGCGCGCGGCGAATAGACCTTGCGGACTTTCGGGTGTTTTTCGAGGAACGCGAGCACTTGCGCGCTCGTCGCTGCGATGCGCTGCATGCGCACCGGCAATGTGCGAAGGCCGCGGATCATGAGCCACGCATCGTGCGGCGCGAGGATCGCGCCGAGCGTCATGTACGGCCCGCGGAAGATGTCGCGCAACACCGCGCGGCTGCCGCATAGAGCGCCGGCAACGACATCGCTGTGGCCGTTGAGATATTTCGTCGCCGAATGCGCGACAAGATCGATGCCGAGCGCGATCGGCGATTGATTCAGCGGGCTCGCGTAGCTGTTGTCGCAGAGCGTGCGGATCCCGCGCGACTTCGCGAGCGCGGCGACGGCGGCGAGATCCTGCTGCTCGAACGTCATCGAGTTCGGGCTTTCGAGCACGATCAGACGCGTCGTGTCGGTCAGCGCGGCCTCGAAGTTCGCGATGTCGGTGCCGTCGATGAAGCTCGTCGTGACGCCGAAGCGTCCGAGCAATTCCTTCAAGACCGTGCGTGTCCAGCTGTACGGCCGCGCGACGCAGATCGCGTGATCGCCGCCGCGAAGGCTCGCGACCACCGCCGCGGAAATCGCCGCGGCACCGCTGCCGAACATGAGGCAATCCTCGGCACCTTCGAGTGCCGCGACTTTCTTGCGCAGGATCTCGACGGTCGGATTGTTGCCGCGCGTGTAGACGTGATTGGCGAACTCATCGCGAAAGTTCTCGCGCATTGCCGCGACGGTGGGGAACGCAAAGATCGACGATTGCACGATCGGCGGCGCGACCGCGCCGAAGTAGTTTTGGCGGTCTTCGCCGAGGTGGTTGAGGATGTAGCTCAGATCCATGCCGCGGACGTCCTTATCTTCCGCTCTCGCCGATCAGTCTCTTCGTCTCCGCTCCGATTTGCGGATCTTGCAGCGCCATGTGCAGCGTAGCTTTGACCAAGCCCAGCTTGTTGCCGCAATCGAACCGCATGCCCTCGAAGCGATAGGCGAGCACCGATTGCTCGCCGAGCAGCGATTCGATCGCATCGGTGAGCTGAATCTCGCCGCCTGCGCCCGGCGTCGTTTTCTCGAGCAGATCGAAAATGCGCCCTGGCAACACGTAGCGGCCGACGATCGCGAGGTTCGACGGTGCGACCGCAGGTTTCGGCTTCTCGACGACGAGCTTGATCTTCGCGGCGCGCTCGGTCAGCGGCGTTGCATCGACGATGCCGTACTTGTCCGTCTGCTCTCGCGGGACTTCCTCGACCGCGATCACACCCGCATTCTCGGCAGCGGAGAGCTCGGCCATCTGGCGCAACGCGCCGGGGCCCGAGCCGGTCCAGATCAGATCATCAGGCAGAATCACACCGAACGGCTCGTCGCCGACGACGGGCTTGGCGCACAGAACCGCATGGCCGAGGCCAAGCGCTTCGGGTTGCGTGACGAATACGCAGCGCACATTTCGCGGCAACGTGCCCCGCACCATCGCGAGCAGCTCTTTCTTGCCCGCTTCGGCGAGCTTCGATTCGAGCTCGTATGCCTTGTCGAAATAGTCCGCGATCGCGTGCTTGTAGCGATTGGTGACGAATACGAGCGTATCGGCGCCCGCATCGACGGCTTCGTCGACCGCGTATTGGATCAGCGGACGGTCGAGCACCGGCAGCATTTCCTTGGCGACGACTTTCGTTGCCGGCAGAAAACGCGTGCCGAGACCGGCGACCGGAAAGACAACCTTGCGAAGCGGACGAGTCATGAAATCTCCTGGCGATGCTTGTTCGTTCGTGCAGACGGCGCATTGTGTCAGCCGGCACGCGCTCCGGAAATCGGGACGATCTCGGCGCTCACGCCGGTCTCGCGCGTGGCGAACTCCGGCAGCAGCTGATCGAGAATGCGCCGCAGCGTATCCTCGTCGAAATCGCGCACGGCGGTCGCGGCTTGCCGCAGCTGCGTGGTCAGGATGCTCCACGACATGCTGCGCGGCTGCGCGAGGAAGATCTTCGCGTGGCGCGTGTCGCTGTAATTTTCCTGCGGATGAAACAGCTCCTCGAACAATTTCTCGCCAGGGCGAAGACCGGTGTAGATGATCGGTATCTCGCCTTCTGACGATTTGCCCGCAAGGCGAATCATCTGCTCGGCGAGATCGCGGATGCGCACCGGCTCGCCCATGTCGAGCGCGAAAATCTCGCCGCCGAGGCCAAGCACGGACGCTTGCAGGATTAGCTGGCACGCTTCGGGAATCGTCATGAAATAACGCGTGATTTCCGGATGCGTCACGGTGACCGGACCGCCGGCGCGAATCTGCTCGCGGAAGAGCGGCACGACCGAGCCGGCTGAGTCCAGCACGTTGCCGAACCGCACCGTGATGAAGCGCGTGCGCGATTGGCTTGCGAAGTTCTGGCAGAAAAGCTCGGCAACGCGCTTGCACGCGCCCATAACGCTAGTCGGATTGACGGCCTTGTCGGTCGAGATCAAGACGAAACTGCTGGCGCCGTGGCGATCGGCGGCTTCCGCGGCGACTTGCGTTCCGAGCACGTTGTTGCGGAATGCTTCGCGGACTTGACCTTGCAGGAGGGGCACGTGTTTGTACGCGGCCGCGTGGAACACGACTTCAGGACGCGCCGAGGCGAACACGCGCTCGCACGTCGCAGCATCGCCGCAGTCGCCCAGGCGCGCATCGAACAGAAGATCGGGATGGCCGCCGCGAAGCTCCTGCTCGATCGTGTAGAGGTTGTATTCCGATACGTCGAGCACCGTCAGCGATTCGGCGCCGAGCCGCGCGATTTGCCGGCAAAGCTCCGCGCCGATCGAGCCGCCGCCACCGGTCACCAGCACGCGCTTGCCGGCGAGCTGCGTGCGGATCGCGGTCCAGTCGAGCTGCACCGGATCGCGGCCGAGCAGATCCTCGATCGCGACTTCCTTGAGCTCGTTGAAGCTCGACCGACCCGCGACGACGTCCTCGAGACGAGGCACGGTACGGAACGGCAGATTGCAGCTTTCGCAAAGATCGACCGCGCGGCGCATCTGAGCCTTGGTCGCCGCGGGCATCGCGATCACGAGCATCTCCGCTGCGGTTTGCCGCGCGATCTGCGGCAGCTGATCGAGCGTGCCGAGTACCGGGATGCTGTGCACGCGCGAGCCGCGCAGTTGGGTGTTGTCGTCGAGGAAGCCGACCGGCGTGTAGCGATTTTCGCGCCTGAGATCGCGCACGAGCGCCTCGCCCGCCTTGCCCGCGCCGAGCACGAGCACACGCTGGCTTGGCGCACGCGCGGTGAAATCGAGCCGGCTGTCTTTCCAATAGCGATAGACAAGACGCGGCGCGCCGAGCAGCACGGCAAGCACCAGCGGATAGACCACGAGCACGGTGCGCGGCACCGTTTCCAGGCGGTTGTAGACGAACAGCGTGATCGCGATCGACAGCGATCCGAGCATCGCGGCTCTCGCGATGTTCCAAAGATCGGGCACGCTGGCGAAGCGCCAGAGCCCTTTGTAAAGGCCGGTCCACCAGAAGATGGCGCCTTGCGCTGCGAGCACGAGCCAGACTTCCGGGCCGAACAGCGACACCGGCGACGGATTGGGCGCGAGCGACCAGCGCATCACGCTGACCGCGGTCCAGGCGAGCCAGACCATCAGCATGTCGTGCAGCACGACAGCGAGACGCGGGTGGATCGCGGCGATCAGGTTACGCAGGGGCATGGCGGTTTCGTCGGCGTGAGCGTTGCAGGCAATAGCGTTTTCCGGCGAACCAGGCGGCGATACCGAGGAGGTAAACGCCGAGCGCCGCCGTGAGTCCGTGGGTCGCTGCCTCCATACGCGGCAAGGTCGATTCTCGATTGAGCCACGCTACGACCGGCACGACGATCAAGAGGTTCCATCCCATGTAGATCGCGACGACGCCTGCATGGCTCCGGCCGCTCCGCGCGAGCCACTGATAGAGATGTTCGCGGTGCGCACTATACCAACGCCGGCCACGCAGCATGCGCGAGATCAAGGTGCAGCTGGCGTCGACGACGAAGGCCGAGCAAAGAATCAAGCCGCTCGCGAGGACGCTACGCGTTCCGGCCATCTGCCACAGCACCGCGAGCGCGATCAGGAGTCCGATGACGCCGCTACCGACGTCGCCCATGAAGATGCGGGCACGCGGAAAATTGAACGGGAGGAAGCCGGCGGTCGCCGCCGCGAACACGGCGAGCTCGCCCGCGTGTGCCGTCGCGCCGGTACGAAAGCAAAGAATCGACAGTGCGGCGAACACGAAGATCGCTTGCGCGGCGAGGATGCCGTCGATGCCGTCCATGAAATTGTGCAGGTTGACGAACCAGACGATCAGCAGCGCTGCGATGCCGATCAACGCCCAGAGGCTGGCCGAGGACAGCGAGCTCGCATCTTCGATCATCGCCGGCGCGAGGATCAGCGGCATGATGATCGGCAGCAGGAGGACGATCGCCGCGACGCAGTGCATCAGAAAACGCCAGCGCGCGGCGAGTCCGCGATGATCGTCGATCCATCCGGCCGCGGCGACGAGAACGATGGCGGCGGTGAGGCAGATCGAGGCAAAGATCGATACGCCTCCGGCGACGAGCGCCGGCGCGCACACGAATGCCAATACCGCGATCACGATGCCGATGCCTCCGCCGCGCGGTGTGGGTATGTGGTGCGACCTGCGCGCGCCGGGCTGATCGATCAGCCGGCGGCGATGCGCATAACCGATGCCGAGCCAGGTGATGAGCGCGGACAGCGCGAACGCCGCCAGCATCGCGAGGATCCAGGCGGGAACGGGCCAGGTTTCCGGTTGCAAGCCGGCTTACTCGCCGACGACGCCGTGGATCGGCCGCACCGAGCCCCAGCTCTTGCAGCTCGGGCATTGCCAGTGATGCGCCTTCGCGCCGAAACCGCATTTGTTGCAGCGGTACATCGCCTGTCCTTCGACGAGCTTGCGCGTCAGATCGCGCAGGATCAGGAAATTCTCGCGCGCCTCGCCGCTTGCGGTGTGCAGATTCACGTCGATCAGCGCCATCAGCGCGCGCACGGAAGGACGCTGGCGCAGTGCGCGATTCAAGAACGCGACGGCCGCGTCTTCGCCTTGCGTGCGCGTGTACAAGCGCGCGAGCGCTAGCACCGGCGAGACACCCTGATACGTTTCGGTGATGCCGAGCAGGAATTCTTCGGCCCGCGCCATCTGCTGTGCGCGCGCGTAGCAGTCGAGCAGCGGCGAAAGAATCTCGGGCACGTAGTCGACGTCTTGTTCTGCGACTTGCTCGAACGCGGCGATCGCCTTGTCGAGATGATTGTCGGCCGCTTCGACGTGGCCCTTGATCATGCTGGCGCGCACGCAATCGGCTTCGGCGGCATACGCTTCGGCGATGTGCTCGCGCGCCTCGTCGAGCGCGCCGCGCGCGCGCGCCTGCTCGGCGAGCTCGCAATAGAACTGCGCGATGACCGCGCCTTGCGATTCTCCGGTCGCCTGCTGCAGGCGCCGCGCGTGATCGATCGCTTTGTCCCAATCGCGCTCGTGCTGGTAGATCGCGATGAGATGCTTCAGCGCCGACGGCGCCTGCGCATTCATCGCAACCAGATCGGTGAACAGCGTTTCGGCGCGATCGAGCAAGCCCGCGCGCATGTAATCCTCACCGAGCTCAAGCAGCGCGACGGTTTTCTCGTCCTCGTTGAGGTTCGGTCGCGCTATCAAGTGTTGATGCACGCGGATCGCTCGATCGACCTCGCCGCGGCGGCGGAACAGGTTGCCGAGCGCCAGATGCGTTTCCACGGTGTCGCGATTGATCTCCGCGAGCTTCAGGAACACCTCGATGGCTTTGTCCTGCTGCTCGTTGAGAAGGTAATTGAGGCCGCGGAAATAGCTCGTCGAAAGCTCACTCACGCGCGCGCCGGACGTGCGCTCGCTGCCGCGCCGGCCCAGCACCCAGCCGGACCATGCGGCGACAGGCAGCAGCAGGAACAAAAGCGCGAGCTCGCTCATGCGTCGTCGTCGGGCCGTGCGTCGAGCGGCGGAGAAGGCGCCGCGCGCGCATCGCGGAGCTGACGTTGCGTGTTGCGCAGGTCGCGCTTGAGACGCGGCACGCGCGCAAGCCATGCGACCAGGCCGCCGACCAGCCAGCCGATGACGACGGCGCTGATCAGAAGCGCGCCTTTCGGCAGGCTGGCTTGCATGAAGTAGAAATCGATGACGACACGTTCGGCATTGAGCGCGCCGAAGATCGCGCCGAACACGACGAAAAGCACGATGACGATGACGAGGGCGAGACGCATGCGACGGATCGAGGTTTACGGCGATGAGGACGACGGCGCGTCGGGAAACGGCGCAACCCTATCATGACCGCGCTGAATCGCCGGCGGAAGCCGCCGATGCATCAAGGCGGCGTAATCGCCGCCGATCAATCCTGGCCGTTGTCGCGGGACGATTGAGCGCCGTCGTTGACGCGCTCGCGCAGTTCCTTGCCCGGCTTGAAATGCGGCACGTGCTTGCCCGGCAGCGCGACCGCGTCGCCGGTTTTCGGATTGCGCCCCATGCGCGGCGGGCGGTAGTGCAGCGAAAAGCTGCCGAAGCCGCGGATCTCGATGCGCTCGCCGACCGAAAGCGCCTGGCTCATCTGCTCGAGCAGGCTCTTGACGGCAAGCTCCACGTCGTTGGCGGCCAGATGTTTCTGACGCTCAGCCAGGGCCTCGATCAGCTCCGACTTGGTCATTGAAGTATCAGTGTGAGAGTCGTGGTCGGACATTGCGCATCATTGCCGTTCGGCGACAGCCACCGAGAAGACGCGCGGCGAATCCGCCGCGCGTCCGGTCTTGGGCTCAACGATTGAGCTGTTCCTTCAACAACGCACCGAGCTTGGTCGTGCCGCCGGCCGCACTCTGGTACTCCTCGAGTGCCGACTGGAGCTCGTCCTCGTCCTTGGCGCGGATCGAGAGCTGCAACGAGCGGCCCTTGCGATCCATGCCGATGAACTTGGCTTCGACCTTGTCGCCGACCTTGAGGTGCTGAGTCGCATCCTCGACGCGTTCCTTGGCGATATCGTTGGCGCGCAGATAACCTTCCACGCCCTCGCCGAGATCGATCGTCGCGCCCTTCGCATCCACTTCGCGGACGGTGCCGTTCAAGATGCTGCCCTTCGGATGCGCGGCCATGAACTGGCCGAACGGATCCTGCTCGAGCTGCTTGATCCCGAGCGAAATGCGCTCGCGCTCCGGATCGACCGCCAGAACCACCGCTTCGATCTCGTCGCCCTTCTTGAAGTTGCGCACCAGGTCTTCGCCGGTCGTCTGCCAGGAAATATCCGACAGATGGACCAAGCCGTCGATGCCGCCGTCGAGGCCGACGAACACGCCGAAGTCGGTGATCGACTTGATCGTGCCGGTGACCTTGTCGTTCTTCTTGTGGATCGCGGCGAACGCTTCCCACGGGTTGGCGCGGGTCTGCTTCATGCCGAGCGAGATGCGGCGGCGCTCTTCGTCGACGTCGAGGACCATGACTTCGACTTCGTCGCCGACCTGCACGACCTTGGCCGGATTAACGTTCTTGTTGGTCCAGTCCATTTCCGAAACGTGGACCAGGCCTTCGACGCCGGGCTCCAATTCCACGAAGCAGCCGTAGTCGGTGACGTTGGAGACCTTGCCGAAGAGGCGCGTGCCCGTCGGATAACGACGCGCGATCGCGACCCACGGATCTTCGCCGAGCTGCTTCAAGCCGAGCGAAACGCGGTTGCGCTCGCGATCGAACTTGAGCACGCGGACATCGAGCTCATCGCCGACATTGACCACTTCGGACGGATGACGCACGCGCTTCCACGCCATGTCGGTGATGTGCAGGAGGCCATCGATGCCGCCGAGGTCGACGAACGCACCGTAGTCGGTGAGGTTCTTGACGACGCCCTTGACGACCGCGCCTTCCTGCAGACGCTCGAGCAGCTTTTCGCGCTCCTCGGAGAATTCGCTCTCGACCACGGCGCGGCGCGAAACCACGACGTTGTTGCGCTTGCGGTCGAGCTTGATGATCTTGAACTCGAGCTCTTTGCCTTCGAGATAGGACGGATCGCGCACCGGGCGCACGTCGACCAGAGAGCCCGGCAGGAACGCGCGGACATCCTTGATATCGACGGTGAAGCCACCCTTGACCTTGCCGGAGATCCGGCCGGTGACGGCGGCGTTGGCGGTCTGCGCTTCTTCAAGCTCGTCCCATACCAGCGAACGCTTGGCCTTCTCGCGCGAGAGCATGGTCTCGCCGAAGCCATTCTCGATCGCGTCGAGAGCGACTTTGACCTCGTCGCCGATGTGGATTTCGAGCTCGCCCTTCTCGTTCTTGAACTGCTCGATCGGGATGATGCCTTCGGACTTGAGGCCGGCGTTGACGACGACGACGTCCGAGCGGATGTCTACGACGATGCCGGAAACGATGGCGCCGGAGCGCAGCTTGGCGATCGATTGGCTCTGTTCGAACAGTTCAGCAAAACTTTCGGTCATGTTGGATTCCAGTGAGAAAACAGGCCGATGCTCCGTTACCGAGTCCATCAGCCCACCTTTTCGGGATGCGGTTTCGCCGCATCGTTCAAATTCCGGCGCAATGCCGGGCCTGTGCTTCTTTCGAAGCGATTTCTTGCGTTGCCAGGACGAGAGGCGCGAGCCGGAAAAGCCGCAAGCGGCTCTCGAAAGCTCAACTCGTTCCTCGAACGACCGAGAGCACCCTCTGGACCACGTCCGAGACGGGAATTCCGGTGGTATCGACGATCAGCGCCCCCTGAGCTGGCCGAAGCGGTGCGACCTTGCGGTTTGCATCGCGCTCGTCGCGCGCCTCGATCTCGCGCAAAAGGGATGAGAGCGTAACATTCAACCCCTTTTCTTTCAACTGCTTATACCGCCTTCGGGCTCGTTCGTCGGCACTGGCGGTGAGGAACACCTTGAACGGCGCCTCGGGGAAAACGACGGTTCCCATATCGCGCCCGTCGGCCACGAGCCCTGGCGAGCGGCGAAAGGCGCGCTGCTTGTCGAAGAGCGCGGTCCGCACGCCCGGGATCGCCGCGATCGCCGAAGCCGCGGCGCCGCAAGTCTCGGTGCGCAGCTCGTCGGTCGCGTCGTGGCCGTTGACAATGACCCGCGTCTCGCCGCCGTCTTTGGGATCGCCGAACGCGATCTTCGTGGTTTCGGCGCAGCGCGTGACCGCCTCGGCGTCCGAGAGATCGAGCCCCGCCATGCCTGCCGCATAGCCGACCGCGCGATAGATGGCGCCGGAATCGAGCAAATGCCAGTCCAGCGCGTCGGCGACCGCGCGGCTGATCGTGCCTTTGCCGGAGCCCGACGGGCCGTCGATCGTGAGCACCGGAATCGGTTTCTCGGTTGGCGAGGTCATCGGGCTCAGCGGCGAGTAAAGCGCGCGATTCTAGCTGAGCTGCCCGCTCGCCGAATCAAGCCAGCGCTTTTGGATAGTGGTAGCGCAAGGTGGTGTCCAGCGTAATCAGCGTCGCGTTCGCAAGCGCCGCGTGCGCAACGATCAGACGATCGAACGGATCGCGCGTGAAGCCGAACGACAGCGCTTCGAGCGCGACATCCGCGAACCGCTCAGTCGCGACCTTGATCGAAAGATCCTCCGCGAGCCGCGCCGCCACTTTCTTCGCACCTTCCCGAAGTCGGCGAATTTCATGCAGCAGCTCGATTTCGAGCAACACCGCGGGCGAGATCGTGACGACGTCGCGATCGATCGCGCGCGTTGCAGCCGGCCCAAGCCCACCCGTGCGGCCCTCGTACAGCGCGACCGCGATGTGCGTATCCAGCATGATCACCGCCGCGGCCTCTTTGCCCGCTTGCGGGGGGCGTAGCCGGATTCGGGCTCGGCAACCTTGGAGACCTTCATGATCGCGCCGCTCCACTCGGCGGGCGATTCGTGCGGATCGAGCGGCGTTCCGATGACAAGGCTGCGCTCGACGAGCCGCGACAGCCGTCCTTGCGGCTCAGCAGCAGCTTCCTCGCGAACCAGCCGCAGGCGTACGCCATTGCGCACGATGACGAGCGGCTCGCCGGTATCGGCGACCTGATCGGCCAGCTGGAACAGGCGTTGGCGAAGCTCGGTTAAGGTGATCGTCTCGCTCATGTACGTACGTACATGTATCAGACCGCTCCGCGAATTTCAAGTCCGACCCGGTTTGCGAGCGCATCGAATCCGGGAAACGATGTCGCCACATTGGCACAGTCGGCGATCCGCACCGGCTCGTCTGCAAGCGCGCCGGCGATCGCGAAGCTCATGGCGACTCGGTGATCGCCCGTGCTATCCACGTTGCCGCCTTCAAAACGCGCACCTTTGATGATCGCGCCGTCCGGCGTCTCCCCGACCTCGACGCCGAGCGCGTTGAGGCCCGCCGCCATCGTCACGATGCGGTCCGACTCCTTGACGCGAAGCTCCGCAGCGCCACGAATCGTCGTCCGGCCGTCCGCGCACGCAGCCGCAATGAAAAGGATCGGAAACTCGTCGATCATGTCGGCGACGTGCTCAATCGGCACCTCGATGCCGTGGAGCCGCGCATGACGTACATGAAGATCAGCGACCACCTCGCCACCCTGCTCGCGGCGATCGCCCTCTCGAATGTCGGCACCCATCGCGCGCAACACGTGCAGAAGGCCGATGCGCCTCGGATTGAGCCCGATACCGCGCAACACAAGATCGGAGCCTGAGATCAGCGTCGCCGCGACGATGAAGAATGCCGCCGAGGAGAAGTCCGCCGGCACGTCGATATCGGTAGCGCGCAAACGATGTCCGCCCGTGAGCCTCGCAGCGCCGTCGGAAAATTCGATCGGCCAGCCGAACGCGGCCAGCATGCGCTCGGTGTAATCGCGCGTCGGATGCACTTCGCGGATGGTGGTTTCACCGCCCGCATAAAGACCGGCGAGCAGCACGGCGGATTTGATCTGCGCACTCGCCACCGGTGGCGTATAGGCGATACCGCGCAAGACGTTGCCTCCTGCGATACGCAGCGGCGGCAAGCCACCCTCCGCGTCGATCTTCGCGCCCATCATGGTCAAGGGTTCGATCACGCGCCGCATCGGCCGGCGGCTCAACGATTCGTCGCCGACGAGCTCCGTCGCGAACCGTTGGCCCGCGAGAAGACCGGTCATGAGGCGCATGCCGGTGCCCGAATTTCCGCAATCGAGCGGACCTTCCGGCGCAACAAGGCCGTGAAGCCCGACGCCGCGAACAATGCGCTGCGAAGCCGACGGCGTCGCGATATCGACGCCCATCGCGCGAAACATCGCCGCGGTCGCGCGCGTGTCTTCGCCTTCGAGAAAGCCGCCGATGCGCGAGGTGCCCTCGGCCAACGCAGCCAGCATGATCGCGCGGTGCGAAATCGATTTGTCGCCCGGCACAGTGATGTCGCCGCGGATCGGTCCTGCCGGCGCGCTGATCCAATCGACGCGTCCGCTCAAGGAAGCGCGTCCAGGAGCCGTTGATTCTCGGCGCGGCTGCCGATGCTGATGCGTACCGTCTGCGGCAGCCCGTAGCCGCCCATCGGACGGACGATCACGCCGCGATCGAACAGATGCTTTTCGAATGCGGCCGCGTCGCGCGCGAGATCGACAAGCACGAAATTGGTTTGCGACGGCAACACGGCATAACCGCGCGCCGCGAGCGCTTCTGAGAGCCACGCGCGCTCCGTCGCGTTGAACGTACGCGCCTTCGCAACGTGCGAGGTGTCCCCAAGGGACACCTCGGCGGCCGCAAGCGCGACGTTGTTGACGTTGAACGATTCGCGCAGCCGTTCGACGACCGCGACGACGCTCGGATGCGCAATCAGATAACCGACACGCAAACCAGCGAGCGCATACGCCTTGGAGAACGTCCGCGTGACGATCAGATTGGGATGACGATCCGCAAGCTTCAGCGCCGTCGTCAGGCCCGGCGCATCGACGTATTCGCAATACGCTTCGTCGACGACGATCAACACGTCGCGTGGGATGCGTTCGACGAAGCGCGCAAGCTGCGCATCGTCGAACCAGGTTCCGGTGGGATTGTTCGGATTCGCAAGATAGACGAGCCGCGTGTCGGCGCGCACAGCGGACGCGATCGCGTCGAGATCGTGCCCGAACGGTGCCGTCGGATGCTCGCGCGGCAATGCAGACACGCGGATCGCGATCGCGCCGGAAGCGGCGGTTGCGATCGGAAACACCGCGAAACCGTATTGCGAAAACACGATCGAATGCGCGGGATCGGCGAAGCACTGCGCGAGCAGGATCAGAAGCTCATGCGAGCCGTTGCCGAGCGCGAGCCGATCGACACCGACGCCGAGATGCCGCGACAACGCCGTCTTCAGCGACAACCCGCGAGGATCGGGATAGCGGAATGTCTCGGTGAGTGCGGCGCGCATCGCATCGAGCGCGAGCGGGCTCGGACCGAGCGGATTCTCGTTCGAGCCGAGCTCGGCGATCTCGGCGCCGAAGCGTGCGCGCAACGCCGGAAGATCGTGACCGGGATCGTAGGCACGCAACGCCGCCGTCGCGGGATTCGCGAACCGGGCAGCGTCGAAATCGTCCTCGGTCGCGGGCATTCTCTGCGCAACGCTCACGGCACCGCGACCGGATACGAGCCGAGTACCTTTACTTGCGCCGCGTGCGCTTCAAGCTCGGCGAGCGCTTTCTTCATCGGCGCATCGTCGACGTGGCCGGCGAGATCGATGAAGAACCCATATTCCCACTTCGCCTGATGCGAAGGCCGCGATTCGATCCGATTCATGCTGATCCCATGCCGCGCGAACGGGCTCAGCACGTTGAACAGCGCGCCCGGCTGATCCTTGATGAAGACCAGCACCGACGTGCGATCGTGGCCGGACGGCGGAAAAATCTGTCGGCCGATCACGAGGAAGCGCGTCGTGTTATCCGCGTGGTCCTCGATCGAGCCCATGATGACTTTCTTGAGCCCGTAGATGAGGCCCGCACTCTCGCCGGCGATCGCAGCCGAATCATCCGAATTGCGAGCGCGTCGCGCGGCTTCGGCATTGCTCGACACCGCAATCTTCTCGACCTTCGGCAGATTGCCGCGCAACCATGCCTGCGTCTGCGCGAACGATTGCGGATGCGAGTAGATGCGCTCGATGTCCTCGATGCGGCCGGAGCGCGACAACAGAAACTGATGCACGCGCAGCTCAACCTCGCCGCAGATCTTGAGCTTCGACGTCAAGAACATGTCGAGCGTGATCTGGATCGTGCCCTGCCCCGAGTTCTCGACCGGCACGACACCGAAATCAGCGCTGCCGCTTTCGACCTCGTTGAATACTTCCTCGATACTGACCATCGGCATGCCGTGCGCCGAGCGGCCGAAATGCTTCAGCACCGCTTGCTGGCTGAACGTGCCTTCGGGCCCGAGGTAGCCGATCTTGAGCGGCTCCTGCTGCGCAAGGCACGCGGACATGATCTCGCGGAACACGTGCACGAGCACTTCGTCGCTGAGCGGACCTTCGTTGCGATCGACGACCATGCGCAGCACCTGCGCCTCGCGCTCGGGCCGGTAGTAGTCGACGGCCGCGGCGAGCTTGCCTTTCGCCTTGCCGACCTGCAGCGCGAACTCGGCGCGCTCGGCGATCAGCGCCTGGATCTGTCGATCGATGCCGTCGATGCGCGCGCGCACTTCGGAGAGTTGCGGCGGCGTCTCAGGTTGGATCGGTTTCTTCGGCTTGGCGGCCATCAGGGTCAACCGGTAATCACGCGGACCGACAGGATGCCATCGATCCCGGCGATCGCGGAAATCAGCGTCGGCGGCACCGGCGAATCGATGTCGATCAAGCTGTAAGCGAGCTCGGCGCGCGAAGCGTTATGCATTTGCGCGATGTTGACGCCGGCTTCGCCGAGCACGTGCGAGAGCTGGCCGATCATGTTGGGCCGGTTTTGATTGGCGATGCAGATGCGCGCAGCGCCGGTGCGCGCCATGCGCGTCTCCGGAAAGTTCACCGAATGGCGCACGTTGCCGTGTTCGAGAAAATCGCGAAGCTGATCGACGACCATCAGCGCGCAGTTCTCTTCGGCTTCCTCGGTCGAAGCGCCCAGATGCGGCAACGCAATCACGCGCGCGTTGCCGAGAAGATCGGCATCGGGGAAATCGCTGACGTAGCGTCCGATGCGGCCTTCGCTGAGGCCGCGACGGAGCGTCTGCGCATCGACGATACCTTCGCGCGCGAAGTTGAGCAGCACGACGCCGTTGCGCGCGTTGTCGAGCGCTTGCGAGCCGAATATGCCACGCGTCTTGTCGTTGAGCGGCACGTGGAATGTGATGTAGTCGGATGCGGCGAAGAGCTCATTGAGCGACCCGGCCTTCGACACATCGGACGAAAGCTGCCACGCCCCTTCGACTGTCATATGCGGATCGAAACCGGCGACGCGCATACCTAGAGCATGCGCCGCGTTCGCGACCTTGACGCCGATCGCACCAAGCCCGATGACGCCGAGCGTCTTGCCCGCAAGCTCGGAGCCGACGAAACGCTTCTTCTCCGCCTCGACGCGATGATGCAGATCCTCGCCAGCCTTGAGATCGCGCACGAATCCGATCGCGTCCGCAAGATTGCGCGCCGCGAGCAGCATGCCGGCGACGACGAGCTCCTTCACCGCATTCGCGTTCGCACCGGGCGCGTTGAACACCGGCACGCCGCGCGAGGAAAGCTCGGCGACGGGAATATTGTTGACGCCGGCGCCGGCGCGCGCGACGGCTTTGACCGTCGTCGCGATCGGCGTCTTGTGCATGTCGGCCGAGCGCACCAGCACCGCGTCGGGCTCGGCGACGTCGTTAGCGATGCTGTAGAGATTCGCCGGCAGGCGATCGAGGCCGTTGCGGGAAATATTGTTGAGCGTTTGAACCTTGAACACGCCGACTCCTGAGTTCGTCGCGGGGACGACTATCCGTTTTTCTGTGCGAAGCTCTTCATGAACTCGACCAGCGCCTTCACGCCTTCGATCGGCATCGCGTTATAGATCGATGCGCGCATGCCACCGACCGCGCGATGCCCTTTAAGCGCAAGCAAACCACCCGCTTCGGCTTCCTTGAGAAACGGCGCATCGAGCTCCTCGCGCGGCAGCGTGAAAGGCACGTTCATCCACGAGCGCGCCGCCTTTTCGACCGGGTTCTTGTAAAACCCCGATCCGTCGATGTAGCTATAAAGGAGCTCCGCTTTTGCGCGATTGCGCTCGGCCATCGCAGGCAAACCGCCCTGTTTCTTGAGCCACTGGAACACACGCGCGGCGAGATACCAGCCGTACGTATTCGGCGTATTGAGCATCGAGCCCTGCGCCGCATGCTCGGCGTAGTTGAAGATCTTCGGAATGTCTTTCGGGCACCGTTCGAGCAGATCCTCGCGCACGATCAGGACGACGAGCCCCGACGCGCCGATGTTCTTCTGCGCGCCGGCATAGAGCACGCCGAAGCGCGACACGTCGATCGGCCTTGACAGGATCGTCGAGGACACGTCCGCGACCAGCGGCACGCCACCGACGTCGGGAATCTCATGAAACTCGACACCGCGGATCGTCTCGTTCGGCGTGTAGTGCAGATACGCCGCCTTCGGATCGATATCCCACGAAGCGCGCGGCGGAATGCGGTCGTAGTTCGTCGACGCGGAGCTCGCGACAGTGCGAGCCTGCACGAGCGGCTTGGCTTCCTTGATCGCCTTCTCGCCCCAGTCGCCGGTCAGCACGTAATCGGCGGTTTGGTCGCGGCGCGCGAAGTTCATCGGAATCTGCGCGAAATGCTGCGTTGCGCCGCCCTGCAGGAACAGCACCTTGTAGTTCGCCGGGATCGCCATCAAATCGCGGAGGTCACGCTCGGATTGCTCGGCCAGCGCGATGAAATCCTTGCCGCGATGACTGATTTCCATCACCGAGGCGCGCGCACCGTCCCATTCGAGCAATTCGCCCTCCGCCTGACGCAGGACTTCTTCCGGCAGCGCGGCCGGGCCGGCGCTGAAGTTGTATCCACGACTCACGCACGCACTCCCGAGTGGGTTCGTCCGCATTATGCCGCAGTGCAGCAGGCGCGCAATACGCTGCTCGGAGCCGGCAAGGCCGCACCGGCAGGCTCACGTGAATGCCGCCGAACCGCTAGGCTCATCGCATTGCGCGGCAACGCAATGCGGCGCGCTGCCGACCGGTCCTGACCCGCATCGATACGAGAGCGCTCTCCATGTTCATTCGCAAACCCGCCGACCTGCCCAATTCCGAGATCACGCCGCAGCGCATCTACGAGCGGCGTCGCGATGTCTTGAAGCTGCTTGGCCTCGCGGTTCCCGGCCTCCTGATCGGTTGCAGTCGCGACGCCAGCACCGAAGCCAAGACGGTGCCGGCGGCCCTCTTACCCGCTCTGACGATCGCCAAGCGCGGCGCGTTCAGCACGAGCGAACCGCAAACGAGCTACCAGGACGCAACGCACTACAACAACTTCTATGAGTTCGGCACGACCAAGACCGACCCCGCGCGCAATTCCGGACGCTTCCATCCCGAGCCGTGGACGGTCGAGATCGCCGGCAACGCCGAAGTCACCGGCAAGTTCGCGCTGGAGGACATCCTGAAACCGCATCCGCTCGAAGAGCGCATCTATCGGATGCGCTGCGTCGAAGGCTGGTCGATGGTGATTCCGTGGGTCGGCTTTCCGCTCGCGGATCTGATCGCGCGCTTCAAGCCGACGTCGGCCGCGAAGTACGTCGCGTTCACGACGGTCGATCGGCCGAGCGAAATGCCGGGCCAATCCGACGCGGTGCTCGATTGGCCGTATCGCGAAGGCCTGCGCATGGACGAGGCGATGAATCCGCTGACGCTGCTCGCGGTCGGCGTCTACGGCCATGCGCTCCCGAATCAGAACGGCGCGCCGCTCCGGCTCGTCGTGCCGTGGAAATACGGGTTCAAAGGCATCAAATCGATCGTCAAGATCGAATTCACCGAGAAGCAGCCGCGCACGGCGTGGAATCTCGCAGCGGGCAGCGAATACGGCTTCTTTGCCAACGTGAACCCCGAAGTCGATCACCCGCGCTGGAGCCAGGCCACCGAGCGCCGCATCTCGGGCGACGGTTTCAATCTCATCGGCAACCGCATCCCGACGCAGGCGTTCAACGGCTACGGTGAGCAAGTCGCATCGCTTTATTCGGGAATGGATCTGAGGCGAAGTTTCTGATGCCGCGCCGTTTCGACCGCATCGCGGCGAGCAAGCCGTTCGTCTTTGCGCTCTGCCTCTTGCCGCTCGCGTGGATCGCCTGGGATACGTTCCGAGAGGCGCTGGGCACCGATCCCGTGGCGCAGCTCGAACATCGCACCGGCGATTGGACGCTGCGTCTTCTGCTGGCGACGCTCGCGATCACGCCGCTCCGGCTTGTGACCAAGTGGCATGGACTCGTCCGCTATCGCCGCATGCTTGGCCTCTTCGCGTTCTTCTACGCGAGCGTGCACCTTTCGATCTATCTCGTGATCGACCTCGGCGGATTCTGGTCGCAGATCTTTGCCGAGATCGCGAAGAAGCCTTACATCACGGTCGGCTTCACAGCGTGGCTGTTGATGATTCCGCTCGCGATCACGTCGACGAAAGGCATGATGCGCCGGCTCGGCCGCCACTGGCAGCAACTGCACCGGCTCGTCTATGTGATCGGCCTGTGCGGCGTGCTGCATTTCATGTGGCTGGTGAAATCGGGCAACAAGATCGCGATCAGCGAGCCGCTGATCTATCTTGCGATCCTGCTCGCGCTCTACGCGTTCCGCGTACCGACGTGGATCAAGCAATGGCGCAGCGCCTCGGCGAATCGCAGCCGAACGGCACGTATCGCGCAACACGCCGCGGCGGAGCTATCGAAATAGATTCGGCGGCTCAGGCGCCGCGCAGCAGAATCCAGGTCAGCCCCAGCGCGATCAGCGCGGCCGCGCCGATCAGCCACCAGATCGATCCGCGCGAATTGCCGCTGGCCGGCTGAGTGTCCTCGACGGTCTCGGACGACGGCGCCGCGTCGGCGTCCGTCGAAGCGACTTCCCCACGCGGCGGCATTCCGGGCGCCTCGATCAGAAAATGATCGCGCCCGAAGGCGATCTGATCGCCCGTGTGCAACACCGCCGTCTTGAGGCGCAGTCCATTGACCAGCGCACCAGCGCCCGAGCCCATATCGCGCAGGCATATCGATTCGTCGATATGCTCGATCGTCGCGTGGTGCGGCGCGATCTGCGCATCGTCCACGACGATGTCGCAATCGGCAGCGCGGCCGACGACAAGCCGCTGCCGCAGCGCGATCGCACGCCCGAAATGGCCGCCGGCGACGCCGCGCAGCACGATCCTCGCCGGCACGGGCTCGCCCGCTTCCGGCCCCGTTTCCGCCGGCGCGGGCAGCGAGGTCTCGATCGCATCGTCCCGATCGGGCTTCAACGTCATCGCCACCACGCCAAGACACAGCACGTCGCCGAGCCGGAGCAGCGCTTTCTCGCGCACCGGCCGCGCGTTCACGTGCGTGCGCGCGGTGAAATCGAGCACTTCGAGCACGATACCGCGCTGATCGACATTGAGGCGCGCATGCCATGGCGCGATGTCCCTGCCGCGCAGCACCAGCGTGTTCCCGTCGGCGTTGCCGAGGCTGATGGCGCCGCCTTCGACCACGAAGTCGGCGTGCTCGCCGTTGGGAAAGCTAAGTCGCATCAAGAGGGCTTCGGCTGCGCGTGAAGGTGCGCAAGTATAACGGCCTTGCCGCTCGTGGCCGCTGACCGGCCCCGAAATGCGTTTCGGCCCCGGATTGACCGACCGCGGTCCTGCTCAGGCATCATTGCAGCCTCGAATCCGGGAGCCGCAATGGCCGTCATCGACATCCGCCGCAAGCACGGCCGCAGCATGAAAGAGGCGAAAGCCGCGGTCGAGCGTGTCGCCAAGGCGATCGCGAAGGAATACGGCATCTCGCACGAGTGGGACGGCAATACGCTGAGCTTCGGCCGTACCGGCGTCAGCGGCACGATCGCCGTCGCTAAGCAGGACGTGCACATCCACGCCGAGCTCGGGTTCCTCATGGGTGCGCTCAAATCGGTCATCGAGCGCGAGATCACGCGTCAGCTCGACGATGAGTTCGGCGAGGCCTGATGCTGCAGCTCAAGGCCGCGCAAAAGCCGCGCAAGCGCAAAACCAAGGCGCGCATCGGGCTTGCGGTCGCCGGCGGCGGGCCGATCGGCGGCATGTACGAGCTCGGCGCTTTGCGCGCGCTCGACGAGGCGATCGAAGGGCTCGATCTCGGTGCGCTCGATGTCTATGTCGGTGTCAGCTCGGGCGCGTTCATCGCAGCCGGCCTCGCCAACGGGCTCGATACCGCCGAGATGTGCCGGATCTTCGTGACCGGCGAATCCGATCAGGCAACGTTCCGTCCGGAAACGTTTCTTCGCCCGGCGTTCTACGAATATCTTCGCCGCGCCGCGGGCGTGCCGCGCATGCTGTGGCGTTGGGCCGGCGATCTCGCGCGCAATCCGTTCGATCTGCGCGCCTCCGATGCGCTGCTGCGGCTCGGGAGCCTCTTGCCGACCGGCTTGTTCGACAACGCGGCGGTCGAGCGCTTCCTGCTCGATCTCTTCACGACGCACGGGCGCAGCAACGATTTCCGCACGCTCGCATCGAAGCTCTACGTGATCGCCGTCGAGATCGACAGCGGCGAAGCGGTGCGCTTCGGCGGCGAGGGCTACGATCACGTGCCGATCTCGCGAGCGATCGAAGCCAGCGCCGCCCTGCCCGGCTTGTATCCGCCGGTCGAGATCGACGGACGCTACTACGTCGATGGCGCGCTCCGCCGCACGTTGCACGCATCGGTGGCGCTCGATGCCGGTGCCGATCTTGTCTTCGGCATCAATCCGCTCGTGCCGTTCGACAGCGCGCGCGCGCAGGCGAGCGGCAAGCGGCTGCCGGAAACGCTGCTCCAGGGCGGCCTGCCCGCGGTCTTGTCGCAAACGTTCCGCACGCTGCTGCAATCGCGCGTCGAAACCGGCGTGTCGCGCTATGCGCAGCGTTACGCGCATGCCGATATCGCGCTGCTGGAACCCGCGCCCGACGACGTGGAGATGTTCTTCACCAACGTGTTTAGCTACGCGCACAGGAAGCGCCTGGCTGAGCATGCATATCAGGCGACGCGCGCGGACCTGCGCCTTCATCGCGAGGCGCTCGGCCCGCTCTTGAAGCGGCACGGTCTTTCGATTCGCGACGATGTGCTCGACGACGATCGGCGCACACTCGCAGCCAGCCTCAAGCGCCGCGCGGGCCGCACGCGTACTACGTCCACGTTGGATCACGCGCTTGCCGATCTCGGCGATGCGCTGCGTGCGGGCACGTCGCGAGCTCGCAACACCGCGTAGTGTGTCTGCTCTAGCGTACACACCTACTGTCGCTCCACTCGCGGCATTCCGCCGCGCGATCTCATCGGAGCGATCATGAGCAAGCCGAAGCTGAAGAACCGCACTCCCGCCGAACCCGCCGCGAAGCAGGCTCAAGGCATCAGCAAGACCGTGATGGATTCCGCCCAGCAGATCTGGCTCGCCGGGCTTGGCGCGTTCGCCAAGGCGCAGGCCGAAGGCGGCAAACTGTTCGAATCGCTGGTCAAGGAAGGCGCGGCGCTCGATGCGAAGACGCGCAAGTTCACCGAATCGAAAGTCGCCGAGGCACGCGGCAATGTCGAATCGACGCTCGGCCAGGTGCGCGAGCGCAGCCAGGAAACCTGGGACAAGCTTGAGAAAGTGTTCGAGGATCGCGTCTCGCGCGCGCTCGGCCGCCTCGGCATTCCGGGCCGCGACGAGATCAAGACGCTGACGAGCCGCGTCGAGGAGCTCTCGCGCGAGGTCAAGAAGTTGAACGGCGGCGCGGCGCTGAAGAAACGCGCGACGAAGTCGGCTCGCTGATTGAATTGCCGTCATCCCGGCGCAGGCCGGGATCCAGCTTCCTCACACGCCAAGAGCTGGGTCCCGGCCTCCGCCGGGACGACGAGCGTAAACGCTACCAATGCACGCCGCGCATCAATGACGCGAATGCAATCTGCTCGCTCGTCGGCGCCGCGATTTCACCGCGGCCCGACATCCCCTTCGACGCGGACGAATCCGGGAACAGCCGGAACGCGGTATTCATGACGATCTCATACGCACGCGGCGCGAGCGCATAGAAGATCTGAGCGAACGTGCCGAGCCGCGTCGCGATGCGCACCGGCCGCTCGATGATCGCCTCAACGATGATGTCGGCGGCTTCTTCGGGCGTCAGCGTCGGTACCGACTCATACATCTTGGTTGGCGCGATCATCGGCGTCTTGACCAGCGGCATGTTGATCGTGGTGAAGTTGACGCCGTTGTCGGAATATTCCGCCTGTGCGCAGCGCGAGAACGCATCGAGCGCCGCCTTCGAGGCGACGTAAGCCGAGAAGCGCGGCGAATTGGTCAGCACGCCAATCGAAGATATGTTGATGATGTGCCCGCGATGGCGCTCGGCCATGTTCGGCAGCACGCCCATGATGAGTCGCAGCGCACCGAAATAGTTGAGCTGCATCGTGCGCTCGAAATCGTGGAAGCGATCGTAACTCGCGCTGATCGCGCGGCGAATCGAGCGGCCGGCGTTGTTGACGAGGATGTCGACATGCCCGTGATCGGCGAGCACCTGCTTGACGAACGCATCGCACGAGGCGAGATCGGCGAGATCGACGATGTAGGTGTGGCAGATGCCGCCGGCATCCTCGATTTCTTTCTTCGTCGTCGCGAGCTCATCGGCACCGCGCGCGCAGATCACGATCTTGCCGCCGGCACCTGCGACCTTCAGCGCCGCGGCCTTGCCGATGCCCGACGATCCGCCGGTGATCACGACGACGCGGCCTTTGACCTTGCCGCTCAGTGAATGATCGACGAAGAGATCGGGATCGAGATGGCGCTCCCAGTAGTCCCAGATGCGCCATGCGTAATCGTCGAGCTTGGGCAGCACGATCTTCGAGCCTTTCAATGCGCGCTCGGTCTCGCGCGCATCGAACCGCGTCGGGTAGTTGATGAATTTCATCACCGCCGACGGGATGCCGAGATCGCGCAGGAGAACATTCACGAAGCGCTTGACCGGCGGCAGGCTGCCGAGCGCCGCGCGAACGCTGCCCGGAATGAAACCGAACATGCGCGCATCGAGCCGCATCGTCATCTGCGGCGCGTGGCCGGCGTGTGCGAAGAGATTCAGCACCTCGCCAATGCGCCGCGGCGCGGGGTCGGTGAGATGGAACGTGTGCTTGTCGAGACCAGGCTTGTGCGCGATGTGGTCGAGCGCCGCGGCAACCCAATCGACCGGAACGATATTGATGCGCCCGCCTTCAAGGCCGATCGTCGGCATCCACGGCGGCAGCGTCTGGCGCATTTTCTTGATCAGGCGGAAGAAATAATAAGGCCCGTCGATCTTGTCGATTTCGCCGGTCTTGGAGCTTCCGATCACGATGCCCGGCCGATAGATGCGATACGGCCGCTTGTATTCCTTGCGCACCAGCGCTTCGGAATCATGCTTGGTGCGGAAGTACGGATGATCGAGCTCCTCGGCTTCGTCGAACATGTCTTCGCGAAACACGCCGGGATAAAGGCCCGCGGCGGCGATGGAGCTCACGTGATGGAACACGCCGGCCTTGATCGAGTCGGCGAACGCGAGCGCATGGCGCGTGCCTTCGACGTTCGCCGCGATCTGGCTTTCCGCATCCGCCGTGAGATCGTAAAGCGCGGCGAGATGGAAGAAATGACGGACCTTGCCGTCGAGCTGCTGCGCAATCTTCGGCGCGATGCCGAGCTTGGGCTTGGCAAGATCGCCGACGACGGCGATGACGCGATCCTCGTCGGCGCCGAGCTCCTCGCACAGAGTCTTGAAGCGATCCATCGACTCCTTGCGCACGAGGCAATGGATCGTTCCTTTACGCTCGAGGAGTTTCTGAAGGAGATGCCGGCCGATGAAACCTGTCGCACCCGTGACGAAATACGTCATGACCGCCTCCCCCGCGCCTCGGTTCGTTATGCCCGAAGCATAGCCGCGCCCCGGCATGCGTGGCTACGCACGTGCGCTCCTCTGATGTAAGCTCGGCATACGCACGCAGTGCCTCGTCCGGGTGATCCTATGTCCGATCTCAAAGCGCGCTTCGAGAAAGCGGCCGAAGACGTCAAGAAGCTGGCCGAGCGTCCCGACAACGACACGCTGCTCAAGCTCTACGCGCTTTACAAACAAGGCTCCGAAGGCGACGTCTCCGGCCCGAAGCCGGGCTTCTTCGATTTCGTCGGCACGGCGAAATACGAAGCCTGGGCGAAGCTCAAGGGCACGAAGAGCGACGAGGCGATGCAGAAATACGTCGACTTGGTCAAGAAGCTCGGCGGCTGACCACGCGCGCACTTTCTCCTCGCGCATGACGCGCAACACCCGCGAGCGCATCCTCGACACCAGCCTCGCGATGTTCAACGCGCAGGGCGAGCCGAACGTCACGACGAATCACATCGCCGACGAGCTCGGCATCAGCCCCGGCAATCTCTACTACCACTTCCGCAACAAGGACGACATCGTCGAGCAGCTGTTCGCGCGCTATGCGGCGCGCATCGACGATGCGCTATTGATCCCCGAAGACCGCCTGCCGAATCTCGAAGACATCTGGCTCCAGCTCCACCTCGTTTTCGAATGCCTTTGGGAATACCGGTTTCTCTACCGCGATCTCGTCGACATCCTCGCGCGGAACCGCAGGCTCAAGCTCCGCTTCGCGCGCATCATGACGCGCGCATCGGCGAGCGCCGCCGCGCTGATGCACGGATTGACGCGCGCCGGGATCATGCGCGCCAGCGTCGCCGAGATCGAGGCACTGGCCGAGAACGTGCTGCTGATCGCGACGTTCTGGCTCAGCTTCACCGCGGTGCGCGGCGGCAAGACCGAAGCCGCGCAGGAGGATCTCGGACGCGGGATCCATCAGGTGATGATGTTGATTGCGCCGTTCCTGCGCGATGAGGAACGCGCGCATTTGAATGGGCTTGCGAGCGCGTATTCGCGGTAGGAATCGCGGCTATCGCCGCTCCTACAACGCGAGCGAGGTCGGCCGCTTTGCGGCCTCGTGAGATCACGAGCCTTCGGCTCACTCGTCAGAAGCAAGAAAAGCACGTTGCTATTCTAACGAGTCCGCGCAGCGGACGACCTGACTCCTGACGAGGGCGCAAAGCACCCGACCTCGCTCTCTCAATACCCCGGCCGAATCTGATTGCGTTCTTGCTGCCGATCCCACGCGCGCAGCTCGTCACGCAAATGCGCGATGCGCTGGCGTCCGAGCGCATTGCGTTCTTCGTCGAGCACGTTCGCATCGAGGAGCTCAGCCAGCCGCTGCGCGGTCGGCAGCAGCATTTCCCAAGCGTCGAGCGCGGGCAACGGTCCGGGCAAGGTCATGAACAGCGTGACGCCGGGCGTCTGCAGCGCATCGAGCTTGCTCATGTCGAAGCTTCCGGGCTTGACCATGTTGGCCATGCTGAACACCGGGCCCTCGCTCGACTTTCCGGGCACGAGGCGATGAAAGATGCCCATGTCGCCGAATTCGAGCCCGGCTTTCTCGGCGGCGACGACAACATCGGACCCGGCCAGCATCTCGCCAGATCGCGTGGCGACGAACAATGTGACGATACGTTCGATCTTGCGATCCGGTCGCGTGCCGAGCGTCGAGCGCGCTGGCGTCTTTCGAGTGGATGCGCCGGGATCGCGACCGAGACGATCGAGCTCGCTCTGCAGCGATACGTCGAGCTCGCCTTGCTCGGGCTCGGCCGGTGTATCGCCGAGCGTCGGCTCGATGCGCTCGTCTTCGCCGCGCTTGGCGACGCGGCGCTCGCCCTGGCCCGGTTTTCGCGGGCGTCCGAAGATGTAGATCAGCGCCAGCGCGATCACGCCGACGACGGCGATGATGATGCGAAGCTCGGTCGCGCTCAGGGCCTGCTGTTCCATCCGCGGTTCCTTAAGACTTAGGCGGCACCTGCGAGTTTAGCGGCTTCGGCAAGATCGACCTGCACCAACCGCGACACGCCCGGCTCGCGCATGGTAACGCCGCAGAGCTGGCGTGCGGCTTCCATCGTGCCCTTGTTGTGGGTGACGAAGATGAACTGCACGCGCTCGCTCATCTCGGTGACCAGCGATGAGAAGCGGCCGATATTGGCCTCGTCGAGCGGCGCGTCCACCTCGTCGAGGAGGCAGAACGGTGCGGGATTGAGCCGGAAGATCGAGAACACCAGCGACACCGCGGTCAGCGCCTTCTCGCCGCCCGAAAGCAGCGAGATTGAGCTGACGCGCTTGCCGGGCGGGCGCGCCATGATCGTCACGCCGGTCGACAGCAGATCCTCGCCGGTCAGCTCCAGATACGCATGCCCGCCGCCGAAGAGGCGCGGAAACAGCTCCTGGATACCGGTGTTGACGCGATCGAACGTTTCCTTGAAGCGCGCGCGCGTTTCCTTGTCGATCTTGCGGATCGCGCCTTCGAGCGTTTCGAGCGCGGTCGTAAGGTCGGTCAGCTGCGCATCCAGATAGGTCTTGCGCTGCGATTGTTCCTCGAACTCCTGGATCGCCGCGAGATTGACCGGTTCCAGGCGACGAATCTTCTGTTCAAGCTCGGCAAGCTCGCCTTGCCACTGCTCGGCTTCGGCCTCGGCCGGCAACGCTGCGAAAATCGCTTCGAGCTCGAAGCCCGCTTCGACGATCGCTGTGCTGAGCGCTTGCGCGCGCAAACGATGTTCCTGCTCGCGCAGCCGCATCTCGGCGATTTCGTCGCGACGCTCGCCGAGGAGCTGCTCGATGCGATGGCGTTCCTGCTCCAGGCGGCGCAGTTCCGCATCCTGTTCCTGCAACGCCTGCCGCGCTTCGACCAACTGCTTGTCGACGAGCAGGCGCTGATTCAAATAGGTCTGGCGCTCGCTTTCGAGACCTTCGATCGGATTGGTGCCGGACGAGAGCTGCGCCGCGATCTCGCCGCGGCGCGATTCGAACTGCGCGAGCTGACCCTGCATGCGCTGCAGCGATTGCTCCAGCGACGCAAGCGCGGCGCGGCGCGATTCCACCGAAAGCGCCATCTGATGCACGTTCTCGCGCACTTCGCGCGATTGCATGCGTGCTTCCTCGCGCGCTTCGAGCAACGCGCGACGTTCGCCGTCCAAATGCTGACGGCGTTGCTCGTGCTCGCTCATGCTGGCGATCGACGATTCGAGCCGCCCGCGTGCTTCGCGTGCCTGATCGCGATCGGCCGCGAGTTTGTTCTCCAGTTCTTCGAGCTCGCGCGCGATGCGGCTCATGCGTTCCTGCGCGCTGTCGATGCGGCCGCGCTGGCTTTGCAATTGGCCGGCGACTTCGGCAAGACGCCGATGCGCTGTGTAGAGCTCGCGCTGCGCGTCGTCGCGCGCTTGCTCGGCTTCGATGCGTGCTGCCTTGCCGGATTCGGCAGCCTGTCCGTGCTCGCCGATCTCGCGTTCGAGCGTCGTGATTTGCGCGCCGAGCTCGCGGATTTCGCGCTCGCGCGCAATGACGCCCACCTGCGAGCCCGCCGAGCGCTGCACGCGCACGAAGCCGGCACCGAGCCACTCGCCAGCCTGCGTAACGACCGATTCGCCGGCATCGAGGCGCGCCGCGATCGCGCGCGCTTCATCGAGCGAATGCGCCGTGCGCACGCGAGCGAGAATCCTGCGAGCCGCAGCCGGGCCTTCGACGACCGCAGCCAGCGTTCCGCCCGTCGCGGCGTGCGTGTCGTTCGCGGCCGTCATCAACGTAAGATCGGCATCGCGCAATGTCGCGAGTTCCGCGGCGACATTGTCGGCATCCTCGACGAGCGCGGCCTCGAGCCAACCATCGAGCACGGTTTCGACCGCACGCTCCCAGCCTGCTTCGACCTGCAGTGCTTCACCGAGTCGGCGCGGATTGCCGAGCCCCGCGCGCTGCAGCCATTCCTTCGCCGCCGCGCCGGTTTCGCCGAGCGCATCGTGCTGCAGCGCTTCGAGCGAGGACAGTCGGCCGCGCACTTTTTCAATCTCGCCACGCTTGCCGCTCAGCGCCGTGTGCGTCGCGCGTTCGTTCTGAAGCAGCTGCTCGGCCGCCGCGCGGCGCTCTTCGAGTCCGCGTGTCTGCGCATCGACCTGTCCGCGCAGGTCAGCATGCTGCGTGTCGAGCGCCTGCAACGCCTGGCTCAGTTCATCGAGATTCGCCGCGTTGCGCTCGGTTTCGAGCGTCGTGCGGCGCTGATCGGCCTGCAGCGTCTGCCGGTCGAGATAATCAAGACGCGTGCGCTCGACTTCCGCCGATTGCGCAGCCTGCGAAGACACGTTCGCGTGCTCGTCCCACTGGCTCTGCCATTCGCTGAGCTTGGTTTCGGCGATACGCAGCGCTTCGGTGGATTGCTCGTCGGCCGCGCGCAGCTCCGCGAGCTTGGGCTCGGTCTCGGCGAGGAGACGCTGCACCTCGTCGAGACGGCGCCCGTCGTCGGCGATGTGCGAGGCGAGCTCGGCATGCGCGCGCTCGGTTTCCTCGCGCGCCCGCTGCAATTGTTCGGTCAGTTCCTTGTGGTGCTGAATCTGTTGCTCGACGCGCGCGATCTCCGCACCAATGCGATAGACCTCGGATTGCACCTTGTTGAGATGCTCGCCGCTCGTCGCATGCTTTTCGCGGCCGGTTTCGAGCTCGGCCTCGACATGGCGCTGCTCGGCAACCTGCTGCTCGATCCCGAGCTCAGCCTTGCGCAAATCCGCCGCGTGGCTGTCGACCAAAGTTTGGGCCGCACGCAAGCTCAAAGCCTTGAGCTCGGCTTCCTTCTTCTTCTGCTCGTCCTTGAGCGCCTGCCAGCGCTCGGCGGCACGCGCCTGGCGCTTCAAGTGCTCGAGCTGCTTGTCGACTTCGTCGCGCACGTCGCGCACGCGATCGAGATTCTCGCGCGTCGCCTTGATACGGCTCTCGGTTTCCTTGCGGCGTTCCTTGTACTTCGAAATGCCCGCAGCTTCTTCGAGATGATTGCGCAACTGCTCGGGATCGGCTTCGACGATCTCGCTGATCATGCCCTGCTCGATGATCGAGTAACTGCGCGGGCCCAATCCAGTCCCGAGGAAAAGATCGGTAATGTCGCGGCGCCGGCAGCGCACGCCGTTCAAGAAATATTGCGACTGCCCGTCGCGGCTCACGATGCGCTTGACCGAGATTTCGTTGTAGTTCGCGTATTCGCCGACGATGACGCCGTCGGAGTTGTCGAACAGAAGCTCGACCATCGCGCTGCCGACCGGCTTTCTGCCGGACGATCCGGAGAAGATCACATCGGTCAGCGCATCGCCGCGCAAGCGGCTCGCCGCGCTCTCGCCCATGACCCAGCGGATCGCATCGATGATGTTCGACTTGCCGCAGCCGTTCGGCCCGACGATGCCGGACATGTTGGTCGGCAGGTTGAGCGTGGTCGGATCGACGAAAGACTTGAAACCGGCCAGTTTGATCGTGGTCAAGCGCATGGAAACGAAAGCCTCGGAAGCGTCGCGGCGCGCGCGCGCATCGGTACGGAATCGATAAGGCGCGACGCGGCCGCGGTATCGGCGGCGCGCCGCGCAAGCAGGATTTCAAGCGGGGCGCGGATTTTCAAGCGCGGAAGGCCCGGGCGCAAGGCGTTTGCGCACGGGCGGCTCTGCCGGCCCGTGCGCGCAAGCTCAGCCCTGAGGCTTGCCGGCATCGGCCGGCGCGGGCGCCGGGGTGGCCGGACCCGCAGGCTTGGGCGCCAGCGGCCCACCCGGCATCGCCGGTTTCGGGGGCGTCGCGGACGGCGCCATCGACGGATCGGTGTACGTGATCTTCGCCTCTTCGCGAAGCTTAGCCATGCGCTCCTCGCCGGCGCGCTTGACCAGCGAACGGCGAAGGTTGTCCTTCACCTGATCGAACGCCGGCGGCGTGTACGGCGTCGTCGCCGTCAGCTGCAGCACGTGCCAGCCGAACTTCGATTCGACCGGCGTCTTCGACGTCTCGCCGGGCTTCATGCCTTCGAGCGCTTTGGCCACCGGCTCGGGCAGCTGCGCGCCGCGGATCTTCGTGAACATGCGGCCCATCCGCGCGTCCTTCTTGTGCGCTTCGATCAGGTCGTTGAACGACTTGCCGGGCTTGAGCTCGGTGATGGCCTTGGCGGCCTCGGCTTGCGAGGCAAACACGATGTTGCCGAAGTCGTACTCGGCGCTGCCGGCCTTGGTGATCTGCTTGTCGTATTCGGCGTGGAGCACGCTGTCGTCGACCTCGCCGCGGCGCTGGAATTCCGCCATGGCCGCGGTCGCGAGGCCTTGCAAACGATTGAGCTCGATCGCCGCGATGAAGTTCGGATCGGTGTCGAACTTCTCGGTGTGCGCGGCCTGAGCCGTGATCATGTAATTGGTCAGCTCCTTGACCGCGCGGTCGCGAAGCTCGGGCTTGCTGAGATCCCAATTGTTCCGGCGCGCCAGCGCGTCTAGCAGCTTTTGCGGCACCGGCTCGCCATTGACGGTGAAGACCGTCGGTCCCGGATCGGCAAGATGGATGGTTGCGCCGCTGCTCGCACCACCGCCGCCGCTGCCGCCGCAGGCGCCCAGCGTGACCGCAATCAGGACCGGCAACGACAGCCGGAACGCGTGACGATTTCTTACGTTCATCGATTCTCCTCCGGAGCGCGAGCGTCGATCGCCAGCGCATGTATGTCGGTTTGCATCAACTCTCCCAAGGCGTCGTACACCGCGCGATGCCGCGCCAGCGGCGGCTTTCCCGCGAAGGCCGCACTGACGATGCGTACGCGGAAATGCCCGCGCCCATCGCGCGCACCGGCGTGTCCCGCATGCCGATGGCTTTCGTCTTCGATCGCAAGCTCGACCGGCGCCAGCGTCGCCGTCAGCCGGCGGCGAATCGCCTCGACGCGCTCGCTCACGGCAGAACCTTGCGGAACGGCCGCACGCTCACGTCCTTGTAGACAGCGGCGGCGACGTAAGGATCCGCATCGGCCCATGCACGCGCCGCGGCGAGATCGGAAAACTCGGCGACGATCAGGCTGCCGCTGAATCCCGCCTCGCCCGGATCGTCCGCGTCGACCGCTGGAAACGGCCCCGCCAGGAGCAAGCGGCCTTCGCTGTGAAGCTGGCGCAACCGCTCCAGATGCGCCGGCCGCGCCGAGAGGCGCCGCGGCAAGGAGTCGGCATGATCGAGTCCGGTGATCGCGTACCACATGAATCGAAAATCCTTGGAGGGGGCGCATGGTAGCGGACCGACGCACGACGCGCACCGGCGCGCGAGGCAATCAGGTAAGCCGATGAAGATGAAAGCATCGACGCGCGGCGGGGCCACTGGACGCGCTCGAAGCTTGCGCGTAGTCTAGGCTCCAACCAGAGGGGTCGGATTCCTCCCGCATCCGAAAGCGGTGCCGAAATGGCGCGCCGTCATCCCCGCGGCCCTTTGCATTGATTTCGCACTCCTTGGAGCTGGGGCTCCGGGTAGTGACCTGTTGCAGGCTGACGCGCCAAGGTACGGGCGCCGTCGCATTACCAGCGCGCTACGCCGCAACTCGCCAGTGATCTGTGTACGACCCGCGCCGTGAGGCGCAGGGCGTCATTGGATCGAGCATGACGAACCAGACCAGCGAACACGCCAGCAACGACGAAGGCAGTCCACCGTTTGCAGCGCCACCTCGGCAGCAGGAAATCCCGCTGGCCGTCGTACGCGGCGAGCCGGTGCTCGAGATTCCGCAGGATCTCTACATCCCGCCCGATGCGCTCGAGGTCATCCTCGACGCGTTCGAAGGGCCGTTGGATCTCCTCTTGTATCTGATCCGCCGACAGAATCTCGACATCCTCGATATCCCGATCGCGGAGATCACGCGCCAGTACGTCGACTACATCGAGATGATGCACGAGCTCAAGCTCGAGCTCGCAGCCGAATATCTCGTGATGGCCGCTATCCTCGCCGAGATCAAATCGCGCCTCTTGCTGCCACGGCCGCCGGCCGAGGAAGGCCTCGAGGAAGATCCGCGCGCCGAGCTGATCCGCCGCCTGCAGGAATACGAGCGATTCAAGAAGGCGGCCGAGGACATCGACGCGATGCCGCGCCTGGACCGCGATCTCACCATCGCGACCGCGTTCGTCTCCGATCGCAACGTGATCCGCCTGCCGCCGCCGGTGGAATTGCGCGAGCTTCTGCTGGCGCTCAAGGACGTGCTCAAGCGCGCCGATCTCTACGGGCATCATGCGATCCAGCGCGAGGCCCTTAGCGTGCGCCATCGCATGGGCGAAGTGCTGCGCAAGCTCGGCGACGGCGAATTCCATCGCTTCGAGACCCTGTTCGATGCGAGCGAAGGCAGGCTCGGCATCGTCGTCACATTCCTGGCACTGCTCGAGCTCGGCAAGGAGCATCTCATCGAGATCGTGCAGGAGGCCGCATTGGCCCCGATTTATCTGAAGTCGCTGGCCACCGCCGGCGAATGATCCGAGAACACATGGCAGACCCCACCCAAATCAAACGCATTTTCGAAGCCGCCCTGCTCGCCGCGGGACAGCCGCTTTCGCTGCCGCAGCTCGCCGCGCTGTTCGACGAGCAGGACACGCCCTCGCACGAAGAGATCGCGCGCGCGCTCGACGAGCTGAAAAACGACGCGGACGGACGCGGCGTCGAGCTCGTCGAAGTCGCTTCGGGCTTTCGCTATCAGGTGCGCGAGGACGTGCACGGCTGGGTTTCGCGCCTCTGGACCGAGCGGCAGACGCGTTATTCGCGCGCATTGCTGGAGACGCTCGCGCTCATCGCCTATCGCCAACCGATCACGCGCGCCGAGATCGAGCAGATCCGTGGCGTCGGCGTCGCTTCGAGCATCGTCAAAACCTTGGAAGAACGAGAATGGGTCCGCGTGGTCGGCTATCGCGACCTTCCCGGCAAGCCCGCCCTCTTCGGCACCACCAAGGCGTTCCTCGATTACTTCAATCTCAAATCGCTCGACCAGCTGCCGCCGCTCAGCGAGATTCGCGACATCGAAGACATCGACCCGCAGCTTTCGCTCGCTGCGACCGACACGGTGATTCCCGCGGTGCTCGCCACCGAAGCCGAAATCGCGGAATCCGAACCGCTCACAACAGAACAAGACGTCGCCGACGACGCCACCTTCCCTGACAACGCCATCGACGCGCACGCAGAAACCGAGCGCGACGACACGCCGGAACCCACCGCATGACCACCTCCGCCCGTTCAATTCTTTCCCTCAAACGCCAGCAGCCCGCCGGCGATGCACCCGCGCTCGACGAGCGCCTGCACAAGGTGCTCGCCAACGCAGGCCTGGGCTCGCGCCGGCTGCTCGAACAACGCATCGAGGCCGGCGAAGTGCTGGTCAACGGCACCGCGGCCGGCATCGGGCTCAGCGTTCGCGCCGGCGACCGCGTCGAGATGGACGGCAAGCGTTTCGTCGTCGTCGGCGACAACGCCGAACACGCGCAGATGCTCGCGTACAACAAACCCGAAGGCGTGGTCGCGACGCGCGACGATCCCGAAGGCCGGCCGACGATGTTCGAGCAGCTGCCGATTCTGAAGGGCGCACGCTGGGTCGCGGTCGGACGACTCGATATCAACACGACAGGTCTTCTGCTGCTGACCACCGACGGCGATCTCGCCAACTCGCTGATGCATCCGCGCTCGGAAATCGAACGCGAATACATCTGCCGCGTGCACGGCGAAGTGCCGGACGAAGTTCTGGAGAAATTGAAGCAAGGCGTCGAGCTCGAAGATGGGCCTGCGCATTTCGACGACATCGCCGTGATCAGCCGCGGTGGCAGCCATTCGTGGTTTCGCGTGATCATTCGCGAAGGCCGCAACCGCGAAGTGCGGCGCATGTGGGAATCGCAAGGTTTGATGGTCAGCCGCCTGAAGCGCATCCGCTACGGCAACATCGAGCTTCCGCGCGCGCTGCGCCGCGGCCAGTGCGAGGAAGTCGCACCCGAGCTCGTCGCCGCGTTGCGCGAGAAAGCCGGCATGGCCGACCGCGAACCGAGACTGACGCTCGCGCCGGTCATCGGCCAGCGCCGCGCGCCGCCGACCGAATTCAAACCGTCGCCGAAGACACAGCAAGCGTGGACCGGCGGCTATCACGACGAAGCGCGCGAATTCGCCGCGTTCGATCGCATGCGCGACGATGGATGGCGCGCGCCGTCCGGCAAACCGGGCCGCAAGAAACCGCGCCGCGGCGGACCGGGTGCCGGTCCCGGTGCTGGCGGTCAGCGTCGTCCGGGACAAGGACAACGCCCGGGCGGTGGCGGCGGTGGACAGCGTGCCGGCGGCCCGCCGCGCGGAGCTGGTCAAGGGCGCGGACCGAACAAGCAGCCGCGCAACAACAATTCGGCGTCCCCGTACAAGGAACCCGGCTTGAGCCCGGCCGTGCTGCGCAGCTGGTTTCCGGAATCGCCCGGCGGTGGCGCAGGACGTCGCCGTAATCGTCCCGGTGGCGGTCCCGGTGGCGGCGGTCCGCCGCGGCAGGATGGCAATCGCGCCTATCCGGACAACGCCGGCAATACGAATCGTCCGCGCGGCCCGCATCATGGATCTGGCACGCCCGGCAATTCGCTGCACGAAGGTCCGCCGCGCGGGCCGCGCAACAGCAATAACAATAACAACAACAGTAACAACAACAATCGCAATCGCCGCCGCGGGCCCCCGCGTCCGCCGCGCTGAAAAAAAAACGGCGGGACCAGCCCGCCGCTTTTCCTGTAGCTGATATCGCTCGCGATCAGTCGAGCTTCAGCGCTTTCTTGTCGCCAGCACGACGCTTCTGTTCCTTCGCATTGAACTCAGCTTCGCAGCCGCCGCGCTTGACCATCACGCAATCGAGATAGTCGGTGATCTCGACCAGCGCGGCGCGGATCGCCTTGCCGGCCGGCGTGTTCTCTTCGTGCGCGAGACTGCCGCCGAAGCCGCCGCGCGAAATGCCGACCGCAACGCCGCCGCCGGAGCTGCGACCTTCGATCGTGCGCGAGTAGTCGATTTCGCCCGTGCTCGAATTGACCACGCGCACGTCGACCGCGATGTACGCCTCGGATTTCTTGCCACCGAGCGAGATGCCGTGGATGCTGAGCCCACCGCCGGTGCTCGCAGTGTTTTCCTCGTACGAGGTCACCGTGCCGAACACGAGATAGTCAGCGCCAGTCACCTGCCCCATCTTCGCACCCGTGCCCGAACGCACGCGGCCTGACGCCGCGAGGTTCTGCTCTTCGAGCACTTTCTCGAGCTTGGCGCGCTCGACGACGCGGAAATCGCCGCTGCTCGACAACTCGTTCGAGAGCATGCCCGACAATTCCCAACCCACGCCGCCGCGCCACCAGCCGGCCGCCGATTCGTTCTTGAACTCGGCGACGCCGACCGAAGGCTTGCCGCCGGCCGCGAACGCATTCGCGCTGAAACCCGCGACGAGCAGCAAAGCAAGAATGGACTTCTTCATGTAACCCTCCCGTTGATTCCACTAAAACCCATGCATCGCCGCGCCGCCACGCCGCTGCCGCGAAGGTATCCGCTGGACTCGATAAGCGCCCCCTTGCGCGGCCGCCGTGGACTCCCGCCTGGCGACTCGACCGCATTCTAGCAGCGCCCTATCGCGACGGCGTGGCCGATTCATCGTTCCAACCCGGACCTGCTTCACACTCGCCCTGCCACCGGCGGCTCACGGACAACGCTGCACAATCCCGTTCGGACTTTGTATGCTTCGAGCGTTTCGCGCGTTCCGACCGGTCCATTCAGTCAAATACGCAATTCAGGGGAATTTACTGTCAGTCGGCGACAAGCCGGCGGTCGGTATCAACATGAACGACGGTTCGAGTACTGCACAGGGGCAGGATCTCGCCGGCGGCGATGCTGCCGCACGCGACGTCACCCGACTCCTACACGCGTGGAGCGGCGGCGACGGTGCCGCCGCGGAACGATTGACCGAGCTCGTTTACGCGCAGGTTCGCGCGATCGCCGGCAAGCATCTGCGCCAGTTCGGCAACCAGCTGACCTTGCAGCCGACCGAGCTTGCTCACGAGCTTTTCCTGCGCCTGATCGGCACGGACACGAACTGGCAGGACCGGCGACACTTCTACGGCGTCGTCAGCGTCGCCATGCGACGCATCCTCGTCGACACCGCGCGCGCACGCGGCAGCGACAAGCGCGGCGGAAGCGAAGTCCACGTCACGCTGTCCGCGGCCGATGAGGTCGACCGCGAGGACAGCGATGCGATCGCGCTCGACGAAGCGCTCGAAGCGCTCCGCGCCGTCGACGGCCGCAAGTGCGAGATCGTCGAGCTCAATTATCTGCTCGGTCTCAAGCGCGAGGAGATCGCCGAAGTCCTCGACATTTCGGTGCCGACCATCGACCGCGAGCTTCGCTTCGCACGCGCCTGGCTGAAACAGAGGCTAGCCGCATGAGCGACGCGCGTTGGCGCCGCTTGCAGGAGCTCTTCGAAGGTCTGCTCGATCGACCGTCGGAAGAACACGACACATGGCTCGCTGAAGTGGAGCCCGACGAGACGCTACGGCGCGAAGCGAAAGATCTCATCGATGCGGACAGCGGCCCACGCGCGAGCATCACGCGCCAGGTGCAGGAAGCCTCGGCGCGCGTCGGCGCCGCGAACGCGGTCGATCGCCGCATCGGGCCGTATCGCCTGATCGAAGAGATCGGCAGCGGCGGCATGGGCACGGTGTTTCTCGCCGAGCGCGCCGACGACAGTTTTCATCAGCGCGTCGCCATCAAGCTTCTGCGCGGCATCCCGACGCGCGAGACGACCGAGCGCATGCGCCGCGAGCGGCAGATCCTCGCCGACCTGAGCCATCCGCACATCGCGCGGTTGCTCGACGGCGGCAGCACGTCGGATGGCCAGCCGTATCTCGTGATGGAGTACGTCGAAGGCTCGACGATCAACGAATTCTGCAGAACGCGCGCACTGGCGCTCGCCGAACGTCTGAAGCTCATGCAGAAAGTCTGCGGCGCGGTGCACTACGCGCATCAGCGCCTCGTGATCCATCGCGATCTGAAACCCGCGAACGTGCTCGTGCGCGCCGATGGCGAGCCGGTGCTGCTCGATTTCGGTATCGCTAAGCTCCTCGGCAACACCGGTGAAGGCGCCGCGCAGACCGGCATGCCGTGGTTCACGCCCGCGTACGCGAGTCCCGAGCAACGTCGTGGCGAAGCGGTGAGCACGGCCACCGATGTGTACGGGCTCGGCGTTCTCTTGTACGAAGTGCTGGCAGAAAAGCCGCCCGGCACCGATGCGTCCGGTCGCCTGCCGCGCCCGAGCGACAGCGCGACGACGTTGCAACATCGCATCCCGGCCGAGCTCGATCTCATCGTCGCCAAGGCAACGCACATCGAGCCCGAGCGGCGCTACGTCTCCGCCGCCGCGCTCGCCGAGGATCTGCAACGCCATCTGCGCGGCCGCCCCGTGCATGCAGCACCCGATCGTCTGCACTATCGCGTCGCCAAGTTCGTCGGCCGTCATCGATTCGCCACGGCGGCGATCGTCGCTGCGATTCTGATGGCCATGCTGTTCACGTGGCGTCTTGCTAACGAACGCGACCGCGCGCTGCGCGCAGAAGCGCAGGCGCGCCAGGAATCGGCGACCGCCGAGCACGTGGTCGATTACCTCGTCGCGCTGTTCCATTCCGCCTCGCCTGAGGAAACCGGCACCAAGCCGATCGCGCCGCGCGAGCTGGTCGATCGCGGACGGCGCGAGATCGGCACGCGCCTCGCCGGCTCGCCGCTGCAGCAGGCTCGTCTTCTCGGCGCGCTCGGCAAGATTTATCTCGAGCTCGGCGTGCCCGTCGAAGCGGCGGCAAGCCTCGGCGACGCCGCGGAGCTCGAGCGTGCGCACGGATCGCCCAAGCGCCGCGCCGCGTACCTCGCCGATCAAGGCTATGCGCTCAACGTCGCCGAGCAGCCCGACGCCGCCGAAGGCGTGTTGCAGCAAGGTCTCGCGGTGCTCGAAAGCGAGCGCGACAAGGATCCGGGCGCGCTCGCCGATCTTATGTCCACGCTCGGTCTCGCACAGGCGCGCAACGGCAACCCGCAGAATGCGCACGCGACGTTGCAACGCTCGCTTGCCTACGCCAAGCAAAGCGACGGCGAGGACGGCATTCGCGTCGGCCAATCGCTTTATGCGCTCGCCGAGATCGAGATGCGCCTGGGCCAGTTCGACAAGGCGGAAGCGGACGCAAAACGCAGCATTGAGCTTTTGCGCGCGAAGACGTCCGAAGGCTCGCCCGAAGTCATGGCCGCGACCGGATTCCTGAGCGAGGTCTACGAACAACAAGGCCGCTACGCCGAAGGCGAAGCGCTGCTGCGGCAGATGCTGACGACGCGCCTTCGCACGCTCGCGCCCGATAGCGCGTGGGCGATCACCGCGCGCAACAATCTCGCGCAAGCGATTCAGTTGCAGGGGCGCATCGTCGAGGCGACGAAACTTCTGCGCGAGAACGTCGATTACCAGCGGGCCGCGGGCGAGCTCGATACCGCAAGCTACATGATCTCGCTCAACAATCTTGCGAGCCTGCTCGAGCAGGCCGGCGACTACGCAACATCGATCGAGATGTTCAAGGAAACGCTCGATCGCGCCGGCGAGCACGAAGCCGATCCGCGCCTGCCGACGTATCGCCAGAATCTCGGCCGCAGCCTCCTGCTCGCGGGACGCCTCGACGCGTCGTGGCCGCTCCTCAGCCGCGACATCGAAGGCGGCGCCGATGCGCTCGATCTCAACATCGAGCGCGGCCGGCGGCTCGTGCATCTGGCCGAGTGGATGCGACGCTCGGGCCGGCTCGACGAGGCGATGCGCTACGCCGACGAGGCCGCCGGGCATTTTTCCGCGATGTTTCCCGCCGAGCATCCGCGCCAAGGCGCGGTCGCGCGCACGCGCGCGCTCGTGCTGCGCGATCAGGGCCGCATCCAGGAAGCCGAGCCGGAGCTTCGCCGCGCGGTCAAGATTCTCGATGCCGGCGCCGGCAAGACTGCGAATACGACGATCGAAACCAAGCTGCTGCTCGCCGACCTTCTTGCCAAACACGGTGGCGAAGCCGAAGCGCGTACGATGCTCGGCGAGCTCGCGCCGCTTCTGGAAACGCGCTTCGTCGAGGATTCGCCCGTGCGCCGGCAATTCACCGATCTTTCGCGCAAACTCGACGCCGGCTGAGGCCGACATGGGCTTCGTCACGATCAAGCCACCCGTTCCGCTCTCGAATCTGATCGAGACGATCTGGGATTGGGACTGTCCGCCGGTGGCGCATCGCTTCGATCGCATGCTGCCCGTCGCTAACGCGTCGCTCATCATCAATCTCGCCGAGGACGAAACGCGCGTCTACGACGATTCGCCTGGCCTCCCCTGCCGCCGCTTCGCGGGCGCTGCGCTCGACGCGCCGAGCCATCGGAGCTTCGTGATCGATACGGCCGAGCAGGTCAAAGTGATGGGCGTCGTGTTCCGCTGCGGCGGCGCCGCAGCGTTCTTTCGCGAGCGCATGGACGTGCTGGTCAACGAGCATGTCGATCTCGATGCGCTCGTCGGCGCGCGCGCGAGCCGACTGCGCGAACGCCTGCTCGATGCGCCGACGCCGGCGGCGCGAATCGCGCGGCTGCAACGTTGGCTACTCGACATCGCCAGCGGCACCGCGATCCCGGCCGCGATCGCGCATGCGGCTGCGTTGCTGGAGCAGGTGCCATCGTTGCAGCGCATAACCGCGGTTTCGCGCGAATCCGGCTTGTCGGCGCGGCGGTTCGGTGCGCTCTTTCGCGAGCACGTCGGCATGAGCCCGAAACGCTACGCGCGTCTGCAGCGATTCCGCACCGTCGTTGCGCATGCGCATGCCCATCGCCACGTCGATTGGAGCTCGGTCGCGGCGGATTGCGGGTTCTACGATCAGCCGCATCTCGTACGCGAATTCCGCGAATTTTCGGGCATGACGCCGACCGAGTATCTTGCGATGCGCGGCGAATACGTCAATCACGTCCCTCTCGCCTGACGTCATTCCCGTTCGCGCGATTGCCGAAATCTACAAGACGGGCTTGGATCCGCGCGCTAACCTCGTTGCCTTGCGAAACCACGAGGCCATCACGATGCCATCGCTCGCCAAGAACACCACCGCCACGATCATTCCCAGCCTCCGTTACGACGACGCGCTCACCGCGATCGACTGGCTCTGCCGCGCATTCGGCTTCGAGAAGCACGCCGTCTACGCGGATGACAAAGGCATCGTGCAGCACGCGCAGCTCGTATTCGGCAACGGCATGATCATGCTCGGATCGACCGCGAACGCGAGCACGTGGGGCGAGCGCATCGTGCAGCCGCGCGCGATCGGCGGGCGCGAGACGCAATGTCCTTGCGTCATCGTCGAAGACTGCGATGCGCACTACGCACGCGCCAAAGCCGCCGGCGCCGAGATCGTCGATACGCTCGAACGCAAAGACTACGGTGGCGCCGGCTACAGCTGCCGCGATCTCGAAGGCCACCTCTGGTGGTTCGGCAGCTACGATCCGTGGGCCGAATCCGGCCACTGACGCTTTAGCGCGCGGCGCGTCTCGCGCGCGTACGCGCGGCTTTGCGTGCCGAGGCGGAGCGTTCGCTGGCACTGCGTTTCCCGGCAGCGCTTCTCGCCTGCGTCGACAGCGCTCGTTTCGAAGCCGCCTTCGTACCTTCGCGGCGCAGCGCCTTCGTCGTCGCGCGGGCGCGCTTGCGCGAAGGCTTGCGTCCCGCGGCGGCTGTGTCTTGCTTCGCTTTGCGACGTGTCGACGCACTCGCTCGTTTCGACGCCGGCAACTTCACGCCGGCACGGCGCGCTTCCGAGAGTCCAATTGCGATCGCTTGTTTCGCCGACCGAGCACCGTGCTTGCCCGCGCGGATATGACGGATTTCCTCGCGCACGAATTCGCCGGCCTGCGTGCTCGCCGACTTGCCCTGGCGCCGATCCTTCGCGGCCCGTTTCGTCGCTTTCTTGCTCGGCATGGCAAATCCTCCTTGAAGTGGGTTCACCACGACTCTATCGCCATGAACCTGCCTGCCCGTTGAACGAGTCCGGGCTGAAACCTTAAGCGGGCTCTTGCACTTAGCCATTCTACGATATATCTTAAGACTGTTACTTACGATATAACGGAGTCATCCATGCACTTTCGTCATTGGTTTGCCGATCGCTGCGGTTTCGGTCACGAGGGACACGACCACGAACACGCTCATCACTTCGCCGGACGCGGCCGTTTCGGTCGGTTCGGCGGCGAAGACGACTTTGCCGGCCCTTGGGGCAGCCGTCACGGAGGCGGGCGTTTCGGGCGCATGTTCGGCCACGGCGATCTGAAACTGATCCTGCTTTCGCTCATCGCCGAGCAGCCGCGTCACGGCTATCAGCTGATCCGCACGATCGAGGAGATGTTCGGCGGCGGCTACGCACCGAGCCCCGGTGCGGTTTATCCGACGCTGACCATGCTCGAAGAGATGGGCTACGCCAGCGTCGACACCAGCGAAGGCGGCGGTAAGAAGCTTTACGTCATCACCGACGAAGGCCGCGCGTATCTCCAAGAGAACCGCGACACCGTCGATGCGCTGATGGCTCGCCTGGAGGTCACCGCCCGCGCGATGTCGAAAGCGGCCGCGCCGATGGCGATCCGCCAGGCGATGCATACGCTCAAGCGCGCGCTCTTCATGCGCGGTGCGATGTGGTCGGAAGCCGAAGCCAAGCGCGTGCGCGCGATCATCGAACGCGCGGCGGCGGAGATCAGCAAGGGCGCGCCGGAGTAGCAATATCCTCATCGTCCCGGCGAAAGCCGGGATGACGAGACGGTGGCATCGCTACCAGTGCGCGGCGATGTCGAGCCTCACCCGATTCGTGTACCGATCGAGCCCGTCGCGAATCTCATGGAATCCGGCAAGCCTGAGATTCCACGTCGCATCGATTCCATATCCGATCCACACGAGATGCCCGCGCGTCGCGCTGTGAAACCACCAGTCGTCCGAATTGAACGCGGCCATCACCGCGTCGCGCTGGATGCGTTGATACGCATAACCGAATTCGAAGCTCTGCGGCTGGAAGCGATCGCCGGCGCTGAGGCTCGCGCGGGCGCCGTTTCGTGAGGCGTCGGCATCGAGATTGCGCACCACATCGAGACGCGCGTCGATCGGCCAGCTTCCGGCTTGCGCGTGACCGACCAATTGCAGATCGAGCAACCGATAACCGTTGAGCAAACGACCCGCGGCGATCGAGTTCGTGCGCGCGAGCCCTTGCCGCGTCAACTCATCGAGATCGCTGAAGTCGAGGTACGACAGCAACGCGCCAGCGCGCTGCGGCGCGCCTTCGTGCCAGCGCCACGCGACTTGCAACGCGCCGATGCGCGATTCGTCGCCGTAGAGATGCTGTCCCGCGAAATAGCCGCCGACGAACTGCAGCCGATCGAATTCACCGATCGCGATCGAATGATCGACCGCGACGCCCGCAGGCCTTAAGTCCTGATCCCAGACCAGCGGCGACAATTCGAGCGGCATCGGCGCCTTGCCGATCGTGACGCTGGTGTTCTCGCCCGGCCGCCAGCGCACGAGCAGCTGATCGAGGCCGATGCTGTCGCTGCGCTCGTTGTCGTTGTTGCGACGGTTGTCCTTGTTCGCATCGGTGCCTTGCGCGACACGCAGCGCGCCGACCGCTTCCCAGGTCGGCGCGAGATTCCATGCGGCGCCTAGGCGAAGCCGCGCGCGGCCGCGCGAAAGATCGTCGCGTCCGCCCGGCAAGCCGGAAACATGATCGTAGCCGGCCCAGAGATCGCCGAAGAACGTCCACGCGTGCGCAGGTTCTTCCTGCTGCGCATCGAGCACGGCGTCTTGCGCGGACGCGCTCGCGCAGGCCATGAGCATCGCGGCAAACACAGTGCTAGAAAGACGCATCGATGCTCCCTGCCCCATTCAGGCGCGCAACTCGGTCAGCGCTGCGTTGAGATCCTGTGCCGACGCATAACGCTCCTCGCGTTGGCTGCGAAGGCAACGCAAGATCACCGCTTCGAGCTCCGGCGGAATCTCGGGCCACAACGACGACGGCCGCGCCGGCTCGTCGCGCATCTGCGCCTGATAGATCTCCATCGTGTTCGCGCCGTTGAACGGCAGGCCGCCGCAGAACATCTCGCTCATCACCACGCCGCAGGCGTAGATGTCGCCGCGCTCGTCGACATCGTCGCCGGTCAATTGTTCGGGCGCGCAATAGTTCGGCGTGCCGAGGAAAGTTCCGGGCTGCGTGTGCCCCGGCGCTGCGCGCCCCGCCGGCCGCGCGATGCCGAAATCCATCAGCTTGGCGTTGCCGTTCCCTTCGAGGATCAGGTTTTCCGGCTTGATGTCGCGATGAAGCACGCCGACGCCGTGCGCCGCCGCGAGCCCGGCCGTCAGCTGGCGCGCGATGCGCAGCGCCGCCGAATACGGCACGCGATCGGTCTCGCGCAAGAGATAGCGCAACGTGAGACCGCGCACGTATTCCATCGAGATATACGGACGTCCGTCGACGTCGCCGAAATCGAACGTGCGCAACACGTTCGGATGCGTGATCTTGCGCGCGAGCTTGATCTCGCTCTTCAAGCGATCGAGCTGCTCGGTATCGAGCAGCACACCCGGCCGCAGCATCTTGAGCGCGACGATGTCGTCAAGCTCGATGTCGTGCGCCTTGTAGACGACGCCCATGCCGCCGGCGCCCAGCGCCGAAATGATCCGATAGCGTCCGCCGAGTACCGAACCCGCGGGAAGCTCGGCGCGCGGATCGGCCACGGCCGCAGGCGCGATCGCGGGACGTACGCGCACGATGGTCGCCGCCGTATCGACCGCGAAGCGCGACACCGCCCCGGTGGTAATCGTGTAATAGCGCTTCGCACTGAACACGCCTTCAGCCACCGCGAGCGAATCGGCCGACAGATGCGATTTGAGCGCATCGCCGACACCGCGCGTCAGCAATACGTGTCCCGGCGCCGCGTCGCACAGCAACCGATCGAGTTGTGCGATCGCGCTACCGACGATGACCGCATCGATGCGGCCCGCGCCGGTGACCGCACCCTGCACGACATCGCCTTCCGCGATGGCGCCGGCGGGAAGATCGATATGCTGCGCGCCGGAGTCGCGCGCGATCGTCGCCCACGCGCGCACCGCATCGTCGAGCCGGCGCGCACCATTGAACGTCAACACCCAGCGCGCACCGCCGAGCATGGAAACCTCGGCGGATTGCGCCGCGGCAACCGCATCGAGCAATGCGTGCGCTCGGGTGAGCTCAGCGACCTGCTGCTCCGGCGAAGACGCATGCGCACCCGAGCCGAGCAGATGACGGAACTCTACGCCGAGCAGCGCGAGTGTCGTGCGCCGCGGCGGCGTGACGACCGGTGCGGCCGCCGGTTGCATCGCGGCGTTTTCACCGGATGGCTCTGGCAGGAAACGCGCGAGGTGGCCGACATAGCCTTCGATATCGCTCTTCTCGCGCAGGTCGGACAAGAGCGTATCGAACGCGCGCGCAAGACGTCCGAGCGCATCGCGCCCTCCGGTGCCGACGCGCATGCGATAGTCGCCCGCGGCCGCCGATTCCGCCGCGCGCGCCATCACGCCGATCGGACGCAAGATGCGCCGCGCCAGGAGATACGACAGCAACAACGCGACCGCGAGCGAGGCAAGCCCCGCGAGAATCACCCAATTGAGAATCGCCGTGTAGCTGCCGACGATCTGATCGGTCGAGCTCAGCACCGCGACGGTACCGAGACGCCCCTCGCCCGGCGCCGCCGTCGGCGCGAAGCGCGCGATCCAATCCTGATTCGCAAGCCGCAGGGGTACGTGATCAAGTGTCTTGCCGACCAGCACCGCCGGCAGTACTTCGGCGCGGCGCGCGGCGAGCGCTTGTTTGAGCTCCGCTGCGACCGGCGCATCGAACGAGCTTGCGACCAGCGTCGCACCGTCATCGCGCGGCAGCCAGAACGCGATCTGCGCGCCGCTGACTTGCGCGACCAAGCGCGACAACTCGTCGTTCACCGCAAGCGCAACGAGCAGGAAGCCGACCAGATCCTGATCCTGTGCGAGCGGAATCACGGCGGCTTGCAGCAAGCCGTCGCCTTGCCGCCAGTAGCCGCTGAACGGCGCGGCATCGCGCACCGCCGGCGAGACCAGCGGATCGTCGGCGAGCGAAGCCTTGAACGCTTCGCTTTCGTCGGTGCGCGCGAGCACTTCGCCGCGCGCATCGAGCAGGATCGCAAGGTCGAGCCCGAAATCCTTCTGTCGCTCGCCGAGGAGATCGCGCATCGAACCGGTATCGGGTTTCGAATCGCCGCCGAGGCCTGGCAACGTGTTCGAGCCAGCTGCGTCGGCGATGTATTTGACGAAGCCGGCGTCGGCTGCAATCAGCCGCGCTGCGAGCTGCAATTGTTCGAGGCGGCGCTGCTCGAATTCGCGCTGCACCGCGGCGCTCGTCGTCAGCGCCTTGCCGACCGCCTGGTCGGCGATGCGGCGGCCTTGCACGTACGTCACGACGACCGCGGCGCCGACGGCGAACGCAATCAGCAACGCGGTTCCGAGGAAGAGCCGCAACGCAAGCGGCATCGTGAACGCGCCGCTCTGGTGATTGCGATCAATAGTCCGCATTGCCGCTGCGTCCGTAAGGCTTGCCGAACTTGTTCATGTGCGGCGGAATCCGCCGAAGATCGAGATTCAGCGTGACATCGACCGCGGGCGTGTCGCCGGGCGAGGCCGACGCATGCCACGGCGTCGCGCGATCGTGCCAGACGACGAGATCGCCGCGCCCTTTCGGAAGATCGGCGAAACGAAAGCGGCCTTGCGCGTCGGGATGCATGAAGTACGGCGTATCGAGCACGAGAATGTGGCCGACCATCGAATGATGCACGTTGCAATACACGCGCACGTAGCCTGCGTGCGAGAACGTAACGGTCTGCTCTTCGCCCGAGCCGTAGAGCCCGACATCGAACGCGTTGTCTTTCGACGTCGAAAACGCGTTGTGCAGGATCGGATCCTGATTCGGAAAGCTCACTTTGCTTCCGACCAAGATCGGCAGGATGCGCGGCACGAACTGCTTGCGCTGCGTCGACATCACGTACGGCGTGGTCGGCGCCTGCATAGGCGTCGCGTTCGCGGGCCGGAAATAGACGACGACATCGGCCGCTTCTTCGGCACGCAGCGGCTTGCCGTCGACGACGAGGCCGACGTGCCCCTCCAATGCTGCTGCCGAAATTGCTCCGGGCGCAGCCAACAGCAGCGCCAGCGCTAACTTACGCATCATCCGCCCTCCTCCGGGCCGAATCATACCGCCAGTGCGCGGCCGGCTGGGGCTACGGGAAGCGGCAAGACGGCGGACCGAGCCGATCGCACGGTGTAGCGCGCGATTTCGCCTATATAGTTGACTCTGTCAACTAATTCGGCGGAACATGTCGTCGAACTCACCGGGCCGTGCCATGCTCGCCAACCAGACCGAAGCCGTCCGGCGCTTCAACCGCTTCTATACGCAGCGGATCGGCGTGCTCAACGAAGGGCTGCTCGACAGCCCGTTCTCGCTGACCGAAGCGCGCGTGATGTACGAGCTTGCGCATCATCACGGCATCGCCGCGACCGAGCTCGCCGCCGCGCTCGGTCTCGACAAGGGATATCTCAGCCGCATCTTGAAGCGCTTTCGCGCCAAGACCTGGCTCGCGCGATCCGCTGCCGACGACGACGGCCGCCGCCACGTACTGTCGTTGACCGCAGCCGGACGGCGCGCGTTCGCACCGCTGGAGAAACGCTCGCGCCGGCAAGTGCGCGCGATGCTGGCGCCGCTCGACGAAGCCGGACGCCGCCGCGTGCTCGACGCGATGCAGATCGTGCAGAAGAATCTCGCACCCCAAGCGCATGCCGAATCGCCGGTCTTCCTGCGCACGCATCGATCCGGCGACATCGGCTGGGTCGTGCAGCGTCATGGCGAGCTCTACGCACGCGAGTACGGCTGGAACGAGGAGTTCGAGGCGCTGGTTGCCGAGATCGCCGCGAAATTCATCCGCGATCTCGATGCGTCGCGCGAACGCTGCTGGATCGCCGAGCGCGATAGTCAGCGTCTCGGCTGCATTTTCCTCGTCGCGCAAGACAAATCCACGGCGAAGCTTCGCATGTTGCTAGTGGAACCCGAGGCACGCGGCCTCGGTTTGGGCCAGCGCCTCATCGACGAATGCATCGCGTTCGCGCGCGCAGCCGGTTACCGCCGCATGGTGTTGTGGACTCAGAGCAATCTCGATGCGGCGCGGCATCTGTATATGAAAGCCGGATTCCGCAAGACCGGCGAGGAATCGCACACGAGCTTCGGCCACGATCTCGTGGCCGAGACGTGGTCGCTGAAACTCTAGCCTGCGCGCTTGCGCCCGAAGATGATCCGCGCGTGGCGCTTGTACGTGAAGTACGACCACGCCCAGTCGATCAGCACGACGATGCGGTTACGGAAGCCGATCAGGAAGAACACGTGCGCAACCAACCAGAACCACCAGGCGAGCGCGCCGGAAATATGAAAACCGCGGAGGTCGACCACCGCCGCCATGCGGCCGATCGTCGCGAGATTGCCGTAGTCGTGATAGTGAAACGGCGTCGACGATTTGCCGGCGAGACGCTCGCGAATGACTTGCGCCGCGTGTGCACCCATCTGCTTCGCCGCCGGCGCGACGCCAGGCACCTGCTTGCCGTTGTCGGACACCGTCGCGAGATCGCCGACGACGAACACTTCCGGATGGCCGGGCAACGAGAGATCCGGCTCGACCGGCACGCGCCCCGCGCGATCGCATTCGACGCCGAGCTGCCGTCCGAGCGCTGACGCCGCGACGCCCGCGGCCCACAACACCGTACGGCTGGCGAGACGCTGCCCGCCTTGCGCGATGCCGTCATCGTCGATGGATGTCACCGGCTGTCCGAGATGCACTTCGACGCCGAGCCGCTCGAGCTGGCGCTGTGCACTCTTCGACAACGCTTCGGGCATCGACGGCAGCACACGCGGCCCCGCTTCGACGAGATGGATGCGCGCCGAGCGCGGATCGATATGACGGAATTCCTTCGACAGCGTGTGCCGCGCGATCTCGGCGAGCGTTCCGGCCAATTCGACGCCGGTCGGCCCGCCGCCGATCACGACAAAGTTGAGCCACGCGATGCGTGCCGCCTCGTCAGTTTCGCGTTCGGCGGCTTCGAAGGCTTCGAGTACGCGACGGCGCATCACGAACGCATCGTCCAGCGTCTTGAGGCCGGGTGCATAGCGTGCCCAGTCGTCGTGGCCGAAATACGTATGCGTCGCGCCGGTCGCGACGATGAGGAAATCGTAGTCGAGCGAGCCGCCTTCGAGGCGCACGCGGCGCTGCGCAACGTCGATTTCGAGCACTTCGTCGAGGCGCACTTCGACGTTGGGCTGCGAGCGCAGCAAGTGGCGGAGCGGTGCTGCGATATCGACCGCCGATAAGCCGGCCGTCGCGACTTGATACAAGAGCGGCTGGAACAGGTGATGGTTCGCCCGATCGACGAGCGTGATGCGTACCGGCGCCGATGCGAGCGAGCGCGCGGCCCAAAGACCGCCGAAGCCGCCGCCGAGGATCAGTACATGAGGCTCTCTCGCGTCCGCCATGATCGTCCTGTCGCTCTTTCCGGCATTGTCGCCGATCGCGCGCGCAACGCGAATCCGTCGTGGCGCGCTGTGGCAAGATTCGCTCATGACGCCCCGCGCACGCAAAGCCCCCGACGATCTCTTCGATGCGCCGCCGCGCAGCCATCCGCATATCCGCGCCGGCACCGGCGGCTGGACCTACGCGCCGTGGCGGAGCAACTTCTATCCGGACGGACTCGTGCAGCGGCGCGAGCTTGAATATGCGAGCCGCCACCTCACCGCGATCGAAGTCAACGGCACGTACTACGGCGCGCAGAAGCCGGCGAGCTATGCGAAATGGCGCGAGGAAACGCCGGATGGATTCGTCTTCTCGCTGAAGGCGCCGCGCTACGCGACCGAGCGCGCTGAGCTCGCCGGCGCCGGCAAGACGATTCGCGATTTCGTCTTCGGCGGCCTTGCCGAGCTCGGCGATCGGCTGGGTCCGATCAACTGGCAATTCCCGCAAGGCAAGCCCTTCGATCGCGACGATTTCGCGGCATTCGTCGATCTTCTGCCGCACGAGCTCGAAGGAAAGCCGCTCCGGCACGTGCTCGAAGTGCGCGATCCGAGTTTCGAGTGCGAGGCGTATCTTGATCTTGCGCGAAGCCGGCGCGTGCCGACGGTGTTCACCGATTCGCCGAAGTATCCGTCGTTCGCCGACGTCACCGGCGATTTCGTCTATGCGCGTCTCATGAAGAGCGAGGCGAAGATCGCAACCGGTTACAGCGAGAGCGCGCTCGATGCCTGGGCGAGGCGCGCGCAAGCCTGGGCCGGCGGCGGCGAACCCGAGGATTTGCGGCGCATAGGCTCCGCGGGTGCAACCAAAGCCGCAGTGCGGGACGTGTTCGTTTACTTCATCAATGGTGCGAAGGAACGCGCGCCGGCGGCGGCGATGGCGTTGTTGGATCGGTTGCGGATGTGAGACAGCATCAAATCGGTTGCGGAGGATTGCTCGCATAGCACGCATCCAGCAGCGCGATCAGTTCCAGATCGTGTGCGAATGCGACACTATCGATACTCGCAACCGCCCTCGCCGTGCAACCCGAATTCGTGAAGAACGCGGCTCGGAACGCGCCGACTTCATCCAATGCGATTCGCCGCGTGATCGTCGCCACGCCGCGCGCACGCAAGCCGCGTTCGAGCAATTGCATCGAGATGCCGGTCAGCATCGGCGCATCGGGCCAAACGATGTGCGTGCCGTCGAAAAACCCAATATTCCAGATCGAGCCTTCCGATACGAGACCGCTCGCGTCAACGAACAGCGCATCGTCATAACCGTCGAGCTGCGCGAGCCGCCGATGATGGAACAGCTCGAACGTGCCGACGTGCTTGATATGCGGCAGCGTGCGCTGATGGCGAAATGATTTGAGCCGCAACGGTTCGGTTTCCGCTTCGCGGCCCGGACCGATCGTGATCAGCACATCCGGCGCCGCCGGCTCGGCCATCCGGTCGCGATGCAGCCGGCGCGAGAATACGTTGATGCGCAGCGACAGCGGAGCGCGCTCGCCATCGACGATATGACGCAAATGCATAAGGACCGCGTCCATATCCAGCGGATGGCCGAACAGCTCACGCGTGGCCGCATCGAGCCGCGCCAGATGCAGATCGAGCCCGCGCACGCCGCCGTCGCGGACCTGCATCGACGTGAAATGCCCGTAGTTCGACAGCGCCGGGACACGCAAATCCTCGATGCTAACGGGCGTGCCATTCAACTCGGAACGCTCGGCGACGGGCCCGCTGACGTTCATCGATGTGCTATCCGCGTCACGAAATTTGTCCACTTTGGGGGATTTTCCCAATCGGTCGTGGGTGGCTCGCCGATGCGCGAGCGCTTGCTTTTTCATAACCTGACGCTCACCCGAACGACCGTAGTTCCGCGCTTATCCGCCTGCAAGCAGGCGCGGATCACAGGGGGACTCGGGACAGCCCGTAGCGCCAGCGTTCCAAAGAGAACACGGCGGTCCTTTTTCGAGCATGGCGCTGCGGGCCACTCTTCGCAAGATATCCTTCCTTCTCTATACGGATCTTCGCGGCCTCTTCGGCGGCGGAAGTCCGCTGCCTGTCTCTTCGCGTCCGTCGATGCCCGAGCGGCTGCGCTAACATGGCGGGTTCGGCTCGTTCGGACATCGTCGTGACTTCGCTCTCTCCTGCCGTCAAGGCCCAGCTGCAAATCCACTTCTGCGTCGTGCTGTGGGGATTCACCGCGATCCTCGGCAAGCTCATCTCGCTTGCCGCGCTGCCGCTGGTCTGGTGGCGCATGCTGATCGTGGTCGCGGCGATCGCGCTGCTCCCGCGTGCCTGGCGCGGACTGAGCGTGCTTTCGCCCAAGCTGATCGTCGCGTACGCCGGCATCGGCGCGCTGGTCGCGCTGCACTGGCTCACGTTCTACGGCGCGATCAAGCTCGCCAACGCATCCGTCGCCGCGACGTGCATGGCGCTGGCAACACCGTTCATCGCGCTGATCGAGCCCACTCTCGCGCGACGGCAGTTCTCGAAAGCGGAGCTCGCGCTCGGGATCGCGGTGTTGCCCGGTGTCGCGCTGGTCGTCGGCGGCGTGCCGGACTCGATGCGCGTCGGCATCGCCGTCGGTGCGCTCTCGGCGTTCTTCGTTGCGCTGTTCGGCTCGCTCAACAAGCGACTGGTGCAGCACGGCGACGCGCTGACGGTAACCGGCCTCGAGCTTGGTGCCGGTGCGCTGACGTTGACGATGCTCGCGCCGCTGATGCCGTTCGTGTTCCCGGCATTCGCCGGCGATCTCTTCGTCGTGCCGAGCCCGCGCGACACTGCGCTGCTGCTCGCGCTCTCGCTGCTGTGCACGCTGCTGCCGTTCACGTTGTCATTGATTGCGCTCCGCAACATGAGCGCGTTCTCAGCTCAGCTCGCCATCAACCTCGAGCCCATCTACGCGATCGTGCTCGCTGCGCTGCTGTTCGGCGAGCAGCGCGAGCTCACCCCGTCGTTTTATCTCGGCGTCGCGATCATTCTCGCCGCGCTGTTCGTGCACCCGCTGATCCATCGCACGAAGCGGCTGGCTCAGCCGGAAGTCCTCGCCACCGCTGAAGCGAAGAACGCCGCGGAGTAGCGCTCGATCCCGCAGAGCGCGACACTACCGTCGTCAGGCTTCTAAAGGAGGACGTATGTATATCGACGGTTACGTATTACCGGTACCGAAGAAGAACCTCGCCACTTATCGCCGCATGGCGACGAAATCGGGCAAGATCTGGCGCGAACACGGCGCGCTCGAATTCCACGAGTGCGTCGCTGACGACGTGAAGCCCGGCAAGGTCACGTCGTTTCCGCAAGCCGTCAAGCTCAAACCCGGCGAAGTGGTTCTGTTCTCGTGGATCGTCTACAAATCGCGCGCGCAGCGTGATCGCGTCAACAAGAAGGTGATGTCCGATCCGCGTCTTGCGTACATGATGGATCCGAAAGCGCTGCCGTTCGACGGCATGCGGATGTTCTGGGGCGGCTTCAAGCCGCTGGTGACGCTTTGAGGTGATCTCGTTGCGGGGCGGGCCATGCCTGCCTCGCATTTTCAGGCTCGTTTCGCGTTGAGCTGGTTCAAACGCGCCTGTGCGCCCGCAATGTCGTTTTTCTCGTAGGCGTTGTTGCGATCGACATACTTCAGATAATTCTGGAGCGCCTCCCGGCACGCGGCTTCGTTTCCTCGCGCAAGCGCGGCTTTATACAGCCATGCGCGGGCAAGTTTGGGATTGCGCTCCAGCAAGCCTGCAACCAGCGGCGCCGCTTTATCGAAGTTCGGTAGCTCCGAAAGATAGAGACGGCTCAGCTCCAATCCGGCACGCTCGTTGTTCGGATCGACCGTGAGCGTCCTCAAGTAGAGCGTTTCGGCCTCGGCGGGATGGTTCTCGAGATCGACGAGATAGGCCTTCTCGTTGAGCGCCTCAATGTAGTTCGGGTAGCCCTTGAGCAGTACGTCCAGATCCTGCATTGCCCACTCGCGCTCGCCGAGCGTGTAGAGGATGCCGGCGCGCCGAACCCGCGAGTCGCCGTCGTTGAGAAACCGCACGGCCTGCGTGTAATAGCGGACCGCATCCTGCAAGTCGTCCGTTGCCGCCGCCGACCATGCGGCGCCGAGCAGAAAGCAACGCGTGGCGCCATGGGCCGCCGATTCGCGGAACAGCTTGAGCGCCTTGGCGTTATCGGGCGGCGCGCTGCAGTTCGTACAGGTCGCTTGCAGCGCGCGATCGCAAGTTGCGCGTCCCTGCATGCGACCGAGGATCGGATTGGCCTTTGCGTGTTCGGCGGCCAGCCTGCCCGCGCGTTCCATCTCGGCTAGCGATCCTCCCCAACGCGGCTCGGCGGCGTCGATCCAATAGTCGTAGACGAAATGATCGGCCGAATCGATTGCCAGCGCTTTCGTCACCGATCGATAGCGCAGATCCTCGTCTCCCGTGAGTTGTGCGATCCGCAGAAGTTGAACGTAAACCGTGATCAGCTTCGGGTTGCGCTCCAGCGCCGCATCGAAATCGCTTCTAGCTTTGACGATGCACTCGCGCATCCGATCGAAATTCTCCGACGGCGTATCCCGCGCATACGCCGCGCCGCGTGCTTCGTAAGCTGCTTGCACGTAATGCGTGCCGCGCGCTGCCAACGCATAAGCACTGTCGGGATCGAGCTCGATCCATCGCGTCGTCGTCTCGAGCTCCTCCTTCGACGCGTTGTTGAACATGTTCGCGTAGGTCCAGTCGATGAAGCCGTGATGCCCGTGCTTGAACGAAGTTTCGAGATAACCGTCGAACGTCTGTTGCAGGAACGCGGCATCGCGCCGGTCGAGCGCGTCGTTGAGCTCCTTCCAGCTGATCATCTTGCGAGAAAGGAGACGGCACATCGCCTTGACGAGCTTCGGATCCCACGAGAACTCCGCGAGGTCCGGCGTCGCAAGACAACGCTTCTCGAGATCGTCATTGGTCTCGGCCGCGCGGATCTTCTTGAATTCATCGGCGAGCGCATCGCCGACGACATAGTGTTTCGGCGCGCGCGGATCGACAGGCGTGGTGAACGACGGCGGCGATTCGATGTAAACGATCGCGCACAGTGCCGCCATCAAGACCAGCAGCAATCCCAGCTTGCGTTCCCTGCTCGTCATCACGTTCCCCTGAGCAACGTCATGATTTCAGCGCCGGATCATAGGCGATCTTCCGAACGCAAACCGATGTTCAGCTCATCAGCTCGAGCGTCAGCTCCGCCGCGCCGACTTCTTTACAACCGGCGATGTTCTGCCCTGCCCACAACGGCGAAAAATCGCCCTTGCCGTTGCGCTCCGCGGCCGCCCGCAACGGCGCGATCGCCGCGCTCGCGAGCGGAAACGGCGGCGCTGCGCAATGAATCGCACCAAGATCGCGCATCAGCCGGTTGACGATCCCGCGCGCGAGACCGCCGCTGAAAAGATTGGTCAGCGCCGTATGAGTCGCGTCCGCGCTCCGAAGCGCCGCGCGATGCACCGCGGATGTCGTCGCTTCGCGGCACAGTAGATAGGATGTGCCGATCTGCACACCCGCTGCGCCCAGCGCGAAAGCGGCAGCGACGCCGTCACGATCGGCAATTCCGCCCGCGGCTATCACGGGGATGTTCACGGCGCGCGCGATCTGCGGCAGCAACGCGAACATGCCAGCTTGAAGCGTCACGTCGGTCGAAAGGAAATGCCCGCGATGGCCGCCCGCCTCGAGGCCTTGCGCGATGATCGCATCCGCGCCGTGCGCTTCGAGCCAGAGCGCTTCGGTAACGGTCGTCGCCGACGACAATACCGTCGAGCCCCACGCTTTCACGCGCGCCATCAGCGCTGGCGACGGCAAACCGAAGTGGAAGCTGACGACGGCCGGCGAGAACGGCTCGACGATATCCGCAATGTCCGCATCGAACGGTTTACGGCTCGCGCCGCCGGCAATCGCATCGCGATCCATGCCCAGCTCGTCGTAGTACGGCGCGAGCAATTCGTGCCAGGCGCGTTCGCGCGCAGCGTCTGGCGCAGGTTCCGTATGGCAGAAGAAATTGAGATTGAACGGCTTGTGCGTGCCTGCCCTGAGCTTCGCGAGCTCCGTGCGCAGCGTATCCGGGCTCAACATTGCGCACGGCAGTGAACCGAGCCCGCCGGCGTTCGACACGGCGATCGCAAGTGCGCTGTCCTGCACGCCGGCCATCGGAGCTTGGATGATCGCGAGCTCGGTCGACAGAATATCGCGTAGCGAAGAATTCATGTCCTGCGGGCGAATCAAATCATCGGAAGCTTCAACCCCTGCTCCACCGCACACTGCTTCGCAATCTCATACCCCGCATCTGCGTGCCGCATGACGCCAGTGCCGGGATCGTTCCACAACACACGCGCAAGACGCCGATCGGCATCGGCGCTGCCATCGCAGACAATGACGACGCCTGCGTGCTGGCTATAGCCCATGCCGACGCCGCCACCGTGATGGAAGCTGACCCACGTCGCCCCACCGGCGGTGTTGAGCAACGCGTTCAGGATCGGCCAATCGGACACCGCATCCGAACCGTCCTGCATCGCTTCGGTTTCGCGATTGGGCGATGCGACGCTGCCGGAATCGAGATGATCGCGGCCGATCACGATCGGCGCTTTCACTTCGCCCTTGCGCACCATCTCGTTGAACGCAAGACCCAACCGATGCCGCTGGCCGAGCCCGACCCAGCAGATGCGCGCCGGCAAACCCTGGAAGTTGATGCGCTCGCGCGCCATGTCGAGCCAGCGGTGCAGATGCGGATCGTCCGGGATCAGCTCCTTCACCTTCGCGTCGGTCTTGTAGATGTCTTCGGGATCGCCGGATAGCGCGACCCAACGGAACGGGCCGACGCCGCGACAGAACAGCGGGCGCACATACGCCGGCACGAAGCCCGGAAAATCGAACGCGTTCGCGCAGCCTTCGTCTTTCGCCATCTGGCGGATGTTGTTGCCGTAGTCGAACGTCGGAACGCCTTGGCTTCGGAACGCGAGCATCGCCTCGACATGCACGCGCATCGATTTCTTTGCTGCATCGCGCGTTCCATCGGGATCGCTCTTGCGACGCTCGAACCATTGCTCGACGGTCCAGCCGATCGGGAGATACCCGTTCACCGGATCGTGCGCGCTGGTCTGGTCGGTCACCGCATCAGGCTTGACGCCGCGGCGCACGAGCTCGGGCAGGATATCGGCCGCGTTGCCGAGCAGAGCGACCGATTTCGCCTCGCCTGCTTTCGTGTAGCGATCGATGCGCGCGAGCGCGTCATCGAGATCGCTCGCCTGCTCATCGACGTAGCGCGTACGAAGTCGCATGTCGATGCGGCTCTGCTGGCATTCGATATTGAGCGAGCACGCGCCGGCAAGGCTCGCCGCGAGCGGCTGCGCGCCGCCCATGCCGCCGAGGCCGGCGGTGAGGATCCATTTTCCTTTGAGGCTGCCGCCGTAATGCTGGCGGCCCATTTCGACGAACGTTTCGTACGTGCCCTGCACGATGCCTTGCGAGCCGATGTAGATCCATGAGCCAGCCGTCATCTGGCCGTACATCATGAGACCCTTGCGATCGAGCTCGTTGAAGTGCTCCCACGTCGACCACGCCGGCACGAGATTGGAGTTCGCGAGCAGCACACGCGGCGCATCCTTGTGTGTCGGGAATACGCCGACCGGCTTGCCGGACTGGATCAGCAGCGTTTCCTCATCGCCGAGCTCGCGCAGGCTGCGCAAGATCGCATCGAAGCATTCCCAGTTGCGCGCGGCGCGGCCGATGCCGCCGTAGACGACCAGCTCGCTCGGCTTCTCGGCGACGTCCGGATCGAGATTGTTCTGAATCATCCGGAAAGCGGCTTCCGTCAGCCAGTTCTTGCAGGAGATCTCGCTGCCGCGCGGCGCGCGGATGATGCGGGCGGTGTCGATGCGGGTGGGAGCGTTCATGGCGGGCTCGCAGAAGGCAGGCGCGCAGTATAAGGCCGCGGCCGGATGCGTTCTTCCCGCACGCAGGCGGCCACGCTACGCTGCGGGCATGTCACGAACGGTGCTTCATTTCGCCGGATGTCGGCTCGATATCGCCGCGCGCGCGCTATCGCGCGAGGGCGTGCGCGTCGATCTGCCGCCGATCGTGTTCGACTGCATCGCGTACCTGATCGCGCACCGCGACCGTGCCGTCGGACGCGACGAGCTGGTCGCCGCGGTCTGGGGCAAGAGCGCGATCAGCGACACGATGCTCGGCAAAGCGATCCTCGCTGCAAGGCGCGCGATCGGCGACAGCGCCGAAGCGCAGGGAATGATCCGCACGATCCCGCGGTTCGGCTATCACTGGGTTGGCGCGGTGCGCGAAGCGCCGGCCGATGCGGATGACGAAGCGGCGCCGGAAACACTTCGCGTGCAGCCAGCTAGACGCCGGTCGTGGTGGCAATCGGCCGCGATCGCGTTGCTGGCTCTGATCGCCCTCGCCGCAGGTTGGTTTCGGCACCGCGTTCCGGCACCGCCGCCGGATATCGCGGACGTGAGCGTCGTGCTGCCGGTCGAAGTCGTCGCCGGCGACGATGATGCGTGGCTCCGGCTCGGTCTCATGGATCTGATCGCCAATCGCCTGCGCGCGGCGGACCTTCCGGTCATGAGCAGCGATTCGGTCGTCAGCCTTCTCAAGCAGAACGGAGCGGACGCAGCGAATCTCGAGCAATCGTTGCGCCGAGCGAATCCGACAGCGCGTCTGATTCAAGTATCGGTCGCGAAGAACGGCGGCGAGTGGATCCTGCACGCCGAGATCGACGATGCGAACGGCGCGCCTCGCCGCGTCGATGCGCGTGCGAGCGATGCGGTGGCGGTCGCGCGCGCAGGTTCTGACCGGCTGCTCGATCTCTTCGGCAGGCGCGCGCCCGGAACGACGTCGCAGCGCACCGATGATCTGCCGCTCGAAGAGCTGATGCAGCGCACCGAGGCCGCGCGTCTCAGCGACGATCTCGATACCGCGCGCAGCCTCCTCGACAACGCGCCGCCCGCGCTGCAAGCGCTGCCGCAGACGCGTCTTCGCCGTGCGCAGATCGAGCTTCGCGCCGGCCGCGCGGACGATGCGCGCGGGCGACTGGAATCGCTACTCATCGATGTCACGACCGAAGATGATCCCGTTCTGCGCGCGCGCGTTCTGACGACGCTATGCAACGCACAGGGCCGGCTTGGACATCAAACCGACGCGATCGCGACCTGCGGCGATGCGATCACGCTCGCAAGTGCGCATGACGCGACCGAACCGCTGGCGATGGCCTACAACAACCGCGCGATCACATACGCGCGCCGGCGCGAGTTTGCGCAAGCCGAAGCCGATTTCTCGCGCGCGCGCGTAGCATTCGAGCGCACCGGCGACGTTCTCGCGCTGGTGCGTCTCGACGGCAACGAAGCGTCGGCCGCGATGGGACGCGGCCGGCCCGCCGAGGCGTTGCCGATTCTCGAACGCGCAGGCCGGCGCTTCGATCAGCTCGGCATTCCGAGCGAATCCTTGATCGCGATCACGAACGAGATCGACGCGTATCGCGCCCTGCTCGAACCGGCCAAGGCGTTGGCCGCGAGCGAGCACGGCTGGTCGCTGCTGTCGCGCGTCGAAGATCGCGATCTGAAGCATCATTTCAAGCGCGAACGTGCCGATGCGCTGGCCGCGAACGGCCGCCTCGCCGAAGCGCATGCGCTGCTCGACGAGCTGATCGGCGACATCGACGCCGCGAACGAGGCCGCAACGCTCGCGCTTGCGCGCGCGAGCCAGGCGTCGCTCGAGCTCGACAGCGGGCAGAACGAGATCGCCTCGGTGCTCGCCTCGCAGGCGATCGGCGCACTGCCCTCGCCCGAGTACGACGCGACACGCGGCGACGCGTCGCTGACCGAGATACGCGCGCTGCACCGGCTGGGGCGCGGCGACGACGTGTCCGCATTGGCGAAAATGATCGCCTGGGCCGATACCGCGAAAACGCCGGTCGCGATCGTCTATGCGGAGCTCGCCGCCGCCGAGAGCGCGGATCGGCCCGCGGCAGCCGATGCGCATTTCGAGCGCGCGTCAGCGGCCGCGGCGGACACGTCTCTTCCCTATCTCACAAAAACCGTGGCGATCTCGTACGGCGAATCGCTGATCGCCCGCGGCGAGCTCGAACGGGCGGCGATCGTCGTCGGCCGCGTGTCGCGGTACGCCGAGACCGACTATGCGAGCGCGCTGCTGCAGACGCGTTTGTATCGCGCGCTCGGCGAGCGCGCGCCTTGGGAAGCGGCTCTCGCGCGAGCGCGCGGGCTCGCCGGCGAGCGCAGGATTCCGGCGCCGCTCACCGATTTCGCGGTCTCCGCAGGGTTCGTGGGCATGCCGCCGAACCCGCCGCGAACAGCCGCCGAACAGTGACGGAATCGAAGCCGAACACGCTGCGCGCGCGAACACGCGATCATTTCGAGCCGGCCGCAATGCCGCTCCATTCATCTATTGAAGACAGGGAAACTCCATGCCGACCGCGTCATCCCGCTCGATCCGCACCGCAGCTACTCGACTGCACCGCCGTCCGCTGGCGCTTTGTCTCGCCGCGATCCTCAGCGCGCCGTCGCTGATCGCGACGCCTGCCCTCGCCTCGACGCTGACGGTCACGAGCTGCGGCGATTCCGGCCCAGGCACGCTGCGCGATACGGTCGCGGCGGCGATCAGCGGTGACACGATCGACTTCAGTACCGATCTCGGCTGCAGCCAGATCACGCTGTCGAGCGGAGCGATCGGAATCGCGCAAGGCGGCGACGGCGAGCCGATCGTCTCGCTCGACATCGTCGGTCCCGGCCGCAACGCGCTGACGATCGACGGCAACTATCTCGACCGCGTGCTGGCACACCAAGCCGGCGTCGACGGTTCGCTGACGATCTCAGGTTTGGCGATGAAGCATGGCTTCACCGACGGCAACGGCGGCTGTCTCCTCGCCGAAGGCAACGTCAGCCTCGCCGACGTCGAGATCGCCGAGTGCGCGGCGGGTCAGATCATGACCGGCCGCACGCCGGCCGGCGGCGGCGCGCGCGGCGGCGGCGCCTACATCGCGGGCGACGCGACGCTCGACACGAGCTTCGTCGGCGACAACAAGGTCGACGGCCGCACCGGCTACGCGTACGGCGCCGGCATCTTTGCGGGTGGCGATCTCACGCTGACCTCGACCACGATCAGCGGCAACTACGCGACCGCCGACACCGGTGCGACGTATGGCGGCGGTATCGCCGTCGGCAATCGCGCGGGCCGCGTGCAGGGAACGTTATCGGTCACGGGCGGTTCGATCGAAGGCAATACCGCGTTCTCGCATTGCGGCTACTGCCCGGTTCGCGGCGGCGGCGTCTGGATCTATGGCAACGCGACGTTCGAAGACAGCATCGTCAGCGGCAACACCTCGTTCAGCGACGCGCATTACGGCGCCGGCGGCGGACTTTATTTCACGTCGCGCTACGGCGGCCCCGCGGTCACTGCGACGCTGACCGATACGAACCTCGGCAGCAACACCGCCGATGAAAACGGCGGCGCCATCTCCGCCGGCGGCGAGTTGACGGTCACGCGCGCGACGATCTCGGGCAACAACGCACTCAGCGGCGGCGCGATCGGGCTCGTCGGCGGCAGTCTGCAGCTTGTCGACAGCCTCCTGACCGGCAACATCGCCTCCGACCGCGGCGGCGCGATCTTTCTGTTCGGCTACGGCGACCTCGCGACGCAGAACAGCACGATCTCCGAAAACATGGCCGCAAACGGCGGTGCGATCGCGAACACGTACGGCGGCGTGCAGCTTTCGAACACGACGCTGACCGCGAACACGGCCAGCGACGCCGGCGGCGGCATCTGGTTCCGCTATGCAGGCTACGCGTTGAATCTCGAAAGCACGATCATCGCCGGCAATGCGTCCGGCGCTACGCCCGACGATATTTTTCCGCCGGGCCAGAACGTCGACGGCTCGCACAATCTCATCGTCGCTGCACCCGACGTCGGTTTGCCGGGCGATACGATCAGCGACGATCCGCTGCTGCTGCCGCTCGCGAACAACGGCGGCCCGACGATGACGCACGCGCTCGGCGAAGGCAGCCCCGCGATCGACGCCGGCAGCGATCCGCTGTCGCTCGAATACGATCAGCGCGGGGAAGGGTTCATTCGCGTCGCCGGTGTTGCACCGGACATCGGTGCGTTCGAGACGCAACCGAGCGAGCCCGACACGATCTTTGTCGATGGCTTCGATCCCTAAGGAACACCTCTCCCGCTTGCGAGAGAGGTCACGCCGACGGCGCGGCACCTTCTCCCGCAAGCGGGAGAAGGGAATCAGGGCTACCAAGCGCGCTGATACTGCACCGGCGCCTCGATCTTCGCGCCGAGCTCCTTCGCCGCCCGCCGCGCAAAATACGGATCTCGCAGCAGCTCACGCGCCATGATCACGAGATCCGCATCGCCGCGATCGAGAATTTCCTGCGCCTGTTTCGCGTCGGTGATGAGACCCACAGCGCCGGTCGCGATGCCGGCTTCGCGCCGGATCCGCGCTGCGAACGGCACTTGATAGCCCGGCGCTGCCGGCACTTTCGCATGCGGCACGAGCCCGCCGGACGAGCAGTCGATCAGATCGACGCCGTCCTGTTTCAACCAGCGCGCAAGCTCGACGCATTCGTCGATGTCCCAGCCGCCTTCGGCCCAGTCGGTCGCGGACACACGCACGAACAGCGGCTTGGGCGCCGGCCATACGGCACGCACAGCGGCGATGACGTCGCGCAACAAGCGCGCGCGGTTTTCGAGCGATCCGCCGTACGCGTCGGTGCGATGATTCGATAGCGGCGACAGGAACTCGTGCAGCAGGTAGCCGTGGGCGGCGTGGATCTCGATGACGCGAAATCCCGCATCGCTCGCGCGTTGCGTGGCCGCGCGGAAATCGGCGACGACCTTCGCAAGACCGACCGAATCGAGCTCGGTCGGAATCGCATAGCTCGTATCGAACGGGATCGCGCTCGGTGCGACCGGGGTCCACGCGCCTTCCGTCGCGCCGAGCGGCTTGCCGCCGCGCCACGGCAAATCGGTGCTCGCCTTGCGGCCCGCATGCGCGAGCTGGATACCCGTGATCGCGCCTTGCGCGGCGACGAACGCGACGATGCGTGCCCACGCGTCGCGCTGCGCGTCGTTCCAGATTCCGGTATCGCCGAGCGAGATGCGGCCTTCGCTCGATACCGCGGTCGCTTCGGTGAATACGAGTCCCGCGCCGCCGACGGCGCGGCTGCCGAGATGCACGAGATGCCAATCGTTCGGTAGGCCGTCGACGGCGGAGTATTCGCACATCGGCGAGACGACGATGCGGTTGCGCAAAGTCACGTCGCCGAACGCGGGCGTATCGAACAGCTGCATGGAGATCTCCGCAATCAGGATCGGCACCAGATGCCGCTCGCGGCGACACTTTGCAAGCCGGTGTTTACAGCGTAAACATTTATGTTTACAGTGTACGCGTGAAGGATCTCAAGACACCCGATCGTATCGCCAAAGCCGCTCGCGCGTTGCTGGAGAAGCACGGCGCCGAAGCGGTCAGCATGCGCCGCGTCGCCGACGCGATCGGCATGAGCGCGATGGCGATCTACCGCCACTATCCGAACCGCGACGCGCTCTTGCACCGGATCGCCGACGATGTGTTCGCCGAGATCTCCGCGAGCTGGGAAGCCTCGGTCAAGAGCACCGACATCGAGCAGCGCCTGATCGAATTGCAGGACGCGTATCTCGACTACGCGCTTCATCACCCGCATGTATTCGACTACGCGTACTCGGTGCGCCGCGACGACGCGCGCCGCTTTCCCGAAGATTTCCGCGCTCGCCGCTCGCCGACGCTGAATCTCGTCGCCGACACGCTCGCGGCCGGCATGCAGAAAGGCGTGTTCCGCAAGGACGACATCTGGGACACCGCGATGGCGTTCTGGGGGCTCACGCACGGCCTCATCTGCCTCTATCGCGCCGGCCGCTTCAGTTTCAACGAACGCGATTTCCGCGCGTTCTATCACGCATCCGTACGGAGGCTGCTCGATGGCATCAAAGTCTGAAAGTCAAACCGCGATCGTCGCGTTTCTCGCTGCCACGTCGCTGTCCGCCGCGTTGTGGTGGCTCGGCTCGGGCGTCACGCCGCAGTGGTGGGCGACCTGGCTCGCGCCGCTGCCGGTTTTGATCTACGCGATGCGCGCCGGTGCGCGCACCGCGTTTGCGGCCGCGTTTCTCGCCTGGGCGATCGGCGGCCTCAATATCGTGAGCTACAGCCAGATGGTGCACGCACCGGCGGCGATCATCGTGCTCGCGATCGCAGGGCCTGCGCTCGCGTTCGCGTTGGCCACGCTGCTCGCGCGCGCGTTGGCGCTTCGCGGACGCGTGATCGCGGCGGCGATCGCCATGCCTTCCGTTTGGGTCGCGGTCGAGTTCGTCAATGCGATCACGTCGCCTCACGGCACGTTCTACAACCTCGCCTACACGCAGATGGACGTGCTGCCGATCGTGCAGCTCGCCGCCGTGTTCGGCGCTTGGGGCATCGGGTTTCTCGTCATGCTGGTACCGGCGGCGGCAGCGGTCGCGGCGACGGCGCGCACGAAAGCCGATCGCACCAAGCCCGCTGTATTCGCGCTCGCGCTGCTCGTCGCCGCTTTGGGCTATGGCGTCCTGAGATTACACGCCGCCGATTCCGAAACGACATCGACCGTGCGCATCGGCCTCGCTTCGCTCGAGGGGCCTGCGCGTCCGCTGCTGACCGAAGAGAAAGGCCAGAAGCTGCTCGACCGCTATCTTCGGGTGCTCGAATCGCTAGCGAACGACGGCGCGACGATCGCGATCATCCCGGAAACCGTGTTCAAGACGACAAGCATCGATATCCCCGCGATCGCCCAGATCGCCAAGCGCCGCGGCATCACGATCGTCAGCGGTGTCGACTATCTCGGCGGAACGGACGGCGAACGCAATCTCTCGATCGCGTTCGCTCCGAGCGGCGATGCACCGGCGCACTACTCCAAGCACCATCTGCTGCCCGCGTTCGAAAGCCGGTATACGCCAGGCGATGCGTATCAGACGATCGACGCGCCGTCGCGCACGGGCCTCGCGATCTGCAAGGACATGGATTTTCCCGCGATGGGCCGCGCGTATGCCGAGCGCGATGCGAAACTCCTGCTCGTGCCCGCGTGGGATTTCGAAGTCGACGGCTGGCTGCATAGCCGCATGGCGATTCTGCGCGGCGTCGAGAGCGGCTTTGCGATCGCACGCGCCGCACGCGACGGCGTGCTGACGCTGAGCGACGATCGCGGACGCGTAGTCGCCGAGGCGTCGAGCACCGGAATCACCGACGCCGCCACCTTGATCGGCAACCTGCCGCTGCGACAGACGCGCACGCTCTATGCGCGCTTGGGCGACTGGTTCGGCTGGCTGTGCCTCGCCGGTCTCGTGATATGCATAGCGCTGCTGTTCGCGCCGCGCCGGCGCGCTTGATGGCGGACAGGGAATATCACTCATGCCGCGCAGCAATCCGAGGTTTACGATGCACGGCATCGCGCGAACGGAGCGGCGTCATGACGCAGGCGTTTCGTGGAGTGTGGGCGATCGCGCTCGGCCTTTGCGCGGCTGCGCGCGTCGCGGCCATCGAGGGTGATCCTGATCCTGCGTTCGGCGGCAACGGACAGCTGACGATCCAGCGCCCGGCCGGCTGGCCGACCAGCACGAATCCGACCGGCGATGCGGCCGCGCTGTCGGACGGCCGTTTCCTCTGGACGATGTCGAACGAAGGCACCGGGGTCTGGGTCGGCCGAGCGTTTCATGACGGCGCCGCCGATACGGCGTTCGGCAGCGACGGCTCCGGCCACGTCACGCTGACCGATTGCAGCGACTTCTCGACTGCACGCCTCCTCGCCGAGCCCGACGGCGGCGCGATCGTTTGGTCTGGTGCATGCCTGTTGCGTCTCGCCGCGGATGGCAGCATCGATCCGCTGTTCGGCGGCACGCCGCTGCCGCAAGCGGAATTCCTGGCCTCGTCGCTCGCTCGCGATCATGCGGGCCGCTTTCTCCTAGCCGGCAGCGCGCAGCAACAATGGCGCGTGTTCCGCTTCACGAGCGACGGCGCGCTCGACACTTCGTTCGGCGACAGCGGCGAAGCCACCATCACAGTGCCCGCGACGAACGCCTACCGCGAGCTCTTCGCGATGGCGATCCGCGACGACAACCGCATCGTGCTCGCCGGCTGGCGCGGCAACTCTCACGGGCCGAATCTCGTCGTCGCGCAGCTCGATACCGCGGGCGATCCCGACCCGACGTGGAACAGCTCGGGCCTCGTCGATCTCGAAGCGCCGACGGGACAATCGGGCATCGAAGCGACGGCGGTTGCGATCGACACCGACGGCAGCGTTGTCGTCGGCGGATTCTCGAACAGCGGCAGCGTCGGCTGCTGTCTCCTGCTGCTGCGCTTCGATCCGAACGGTGTTCCGATCACGAACATCATTCTGTTCCCGCTCGAAGATGCGACGCTGACTTCGTTCTTCGAATCGCGCGATACGCTGACCGTGCTGCCGGACGGAAAGCTCCTGTTCGCGACAACCGCGTTTCCGGATTTCGATCCAACGTTCTCGCGCCGCACGCAATTCATCCTGGTGCGCGCAAACGCCGATGGCTCGCTCGATCCGAGCTTCGGCGATGGTCGCGGCTGGCGCGGCTACACCATCGACGATCCGACAGCCTCGGGGCAGAGCGGCGACTACGATCAGCTGCACGCGATGGTCTACGCGCAAGGCTCGGCCTTGATGTTCGGCCGCACGTTCTTCGAGGACAACTCGAACGGGCTCGACTACGTCAGCATGGTGCGCGCGACGTTCGATGCGCTGTTCGCCGACGGCTTCGAGTGATGCGGTGCGCAAAAATACCTCTGAGCGAACTCTGCCCGAGGCATCGATAAGATTCATGGCATTGCACGCCATTCGTGACGTCGATTCGCTCGACGGTGCAACCGACGCTGCGAGCGCATTCCGGTTTAGCAACGGTTTAACGTGCGCTGTGATGCAGTGGCGTCCGGGGGAACCGCACGACGACTACGGGGTGCAGTGCATGTCGCCGATCGACCTTGATGTGACGCGTAACGTTCGCGCCTACATGGCGTCCTGCATCCATGCTGGAGATTTCAATCTCGACAGCGTGCAGCGCGGGCTGCGCGAGCCCGCTTGGTATTCGCCGAAGGATCGACGCGCGGTGCGCGCATTGTGCGACCGCAGCCCCGCCGAGCTTACGCGCTGGCTGTTCGAGCGCGAGCGCGACGGCCGCTACACCGGCCTCATCATGGTCTGGCCGCCGGGCCATTCGACCGCGATCCACGATCACGACGGGCTTTGGGGCATCGAGTGGGTGCTGCAAGGCGCGCTCAGCGTCGATGATTTCGAAATTCTCGATGCCGGCGACGGCCATTCGCAGCCGCGCTTCATCGGCACGACGCTGCTCGAAGAAGGCCAGTCCTGCGCATTCTTAGGCACGCACGGCCACGCGCACCGCTGCAGCAATCTTTCGACGCGGCGCCCGGCGATCACGTTGCATCTTTACGGCGGGCTCCTAGAGATGTACCGCAACTACGAGAGCACACGCGAAGGGCGATTCGTCGCACAACCGAATATCGCGCGCATCGACGGGCATATCGGCGCGTCGCTCCGGGCGTAATCGCCGACCCGATCGCACACCTAGCGGCGCAGCAAGATTTCCGTAGCGAAATTGCGTCAACATAAGCGGTCGCTTTTCAGGACCGCTGTCGCATGGCTCTCGTTTTCCGCGGCTTGCTGCTCGCCGCTCTCCTCGTCTTCGCCGGCTGCGCGCCGCTGGAATCGCGTCACGATCGCGGTGCCGCGCCCGATCCCGTTATTCTGATCTCGATCGACGGCTTTCGCGCCGACTATCTCGGCCGCGGCTTGACGCCGACGCTCGCCGCGCTCGCAGCCGACGGCGTGCGCGCCGAGGCGATGAAGCCTGCGTTCCCGACGCTGACGTTCCCCAATCACTACACGATCGTCACGGGGCTCTATCCGGATCACCACGGCATCGTCAACAACCGCATGATCGATCCGGTCAGCGGCAAGGAATTCGTCTACAAGGAACCCGCGAAAGTCGCTGATCCCGCCTGGTGGGGCGGCGAGCCGCTGTGGGTCAGTGTCGAGAAGCAAGGACGTCATGCGGCGACGATGTTCTGGCCGGGCTCGGACGTCGCGATCGCCGGCGTGCGGCCAAGCCGATGGCTCGCGTTCAACGGCAAGATGACGCCCGATCAGCGCGTCGATCAGCTGCTACGATGGAGCGACCTGCCCGGCAAAGCGAAGCCGACGTTCTACACGCTCTATTTCGAGCAGGTCGATCACGAAGGCCACGATCACGGCCCCGATTCGGCGGAAGTGAACGCCGCGCTCGGCGAGATCGATGCCGCGCTTGCACGCCTTGTCGCTGGACTCAAGCGTCGCGGAATGTACGAGCACACGAATCTCGTGCTCGTCTCCGATCATGGCATGACCGCGACGGCACGCGAGCGGCAGATCTATCTCGATGATCTCGTCGATATCGACGATGCCGGTGTCGTCAACTCCGGCATTCTCGCCGGCATGAATCCTTCTCCGGCCAAGGCCGACGCGATTGCGAAAACGATCCTTGCGCCGCACGATCACATGCGGTGCTGGAAGAAATCCGACGTGCCGGCGCGCCTTCATTACGGGACGCACCCGCGCGTCCCTGCCCTACTCTGCCTCGCAGACGACGGCTGGGTGATCACGTCGCACGATTACGAAGCCAAGCGCACGCATCTCTCGCTCGGTGAGCACGGTTACGACAACGACGATCCTGCGATGCGCGCGTTGTTCGTCGCGCACGGGCCAGGGTTCAAGCGTGGGCTTGTCGTTTCCGAGTTCGACAACGTCGACGTGTATCCGATGATCACGCATTTGCTGCGTCTCAAAGCGCAGCCGAACGACGGTGATTTCGCGGTGGTTGCGCCGTTCCTGACCTCGGTGGCGCGTTAGCAACCGCAGTCAGACGCGCGCAAGACGCTCGACAACCTCGCGATAGCGCGCCGCGATGCGCCCCTCGTCGCGATGACGGAACCCGCGCACGACGACATCGCCACCAACGATCACGTCGCGCACAAGCGGCGTGTTGCCGGCGAACACGAACGTATCAAGCAGATGCGCAGCGTCGCGACCCGCGAGCAGTGGTGAAGCGTCATCGAGCACGATCATGTCCGCGCGCGAGCCTGGCGACAGCGATCCGACCGCAGCGCCCGACGCCTGCGCACCGCCGGCGAGCGCATGACGGAACACGGTTTCGCCGGTACTCGGCGATTCGCGCGATGCGCCGATGTTGCGCCTGCGCGTGGCGAGGCGCTGGCCGTATTCGAGCCAACGCAGCTCCTCGACCGGCGACACCGAAATATGACTGTCCGATCCGATGCCGATCCGGCCGCCCGCGTCGAGATACGATTTCAGCGGAAACAACCCGTCGCCGAGATTCGCCTCGGTGGTCGGACACAAGCCTGCGACCGCGCGGCTCGCGGCGAGACGGCGGACTTCGCCGTCGGTCATATGCGTGGCATGCACGAGGCACCAGCGCGCATCGACCGGCGCGTGATCGAGCAGCCATTCGACCGGACGCGCATTGCGGATCGCGAGGCAATCCTGCACTTCGCCGATCTGCTCGGCGATATGGATATGGATCGGCACGTCGCGCGCCGGTTGCGCGGCGAGCACCGTGCGCATCGCGTCTTCCGGCACCGCGCGCAGCGAATGCAGCGCAACGCCGATGCGCAGCAGTGGCGATTCGAGCGCGCGCAGCTTTTCGATGAGACGCAGATACGCATCGACATCGTGTCCGAAACGCCGCTGCCGTTCGGAGAGCGGTCGGCCGTCGAAGCCGCCGGTCAGGTACAGCGTCGGCATCAGCGTGAGGCCGATGCCGGATTCTTTCGCCGCTTCGATCAGCGCGAGCGACATCGTCGCCGGGTCGGCGTACGGCTTTCCATCCGGCTGATGATGCAGATAGTGGAACTCGCAGACTTGCGTGTAGCCTGCCTTGAGCATCTCGACATAGAGCTGCGCTGAGATCGCGCGAAGCTCGTCCGGCCCGATCCGGCCCGCGAACGCGTACATGACTTCGCGCCAGGTCCAGAAGCTGTCGTCCGGATTCGACTGACGCTCGGCAAGTCCCGCCATCGCGCGCTGAAATGCGTGCGAATGCAGGTTCGGCATGCCCGGCAGCACATAGCGGCCGAGCGGCTCGGCGCTGTCGCGCGGATCGCCCGCCGACACGGCCTTTAGTCCCGTGTCGGCCGTCGCAAACGTTACGCCGTTCGCAAAACCGTTCGGCAACCAGGCGTGCTCGGCGAAGAAGCGTCCATTGCGCATGACAGAATCCATACAAAGACAGACCGCGAGACTAGCCGCGCCTTACGGCCATTTCCACCCCGCGCGTGGCGCGCGCGCCCGCAAGACGCGAAACTACGGCCTACCGAGGAAGGACTCGCCGCATGAACGCTCGCTGGGACACGCTGCTCGTCGACTGCCGGCTGGCGACGCTGGCCGATACCGGCACTCCGTACGGCGCGATCGAACGCGCGGCACTGGGCTGGAAGGACGGCGTCATCACGTTTGCCGGCGCTGCTGCCGATCTTCCGGGTCAGCCCGATGCGCTCGCTGCCGAAGTCGAATCCGCGCATGGCGCTTGGATCACGCCGGGCCTGATCGATTGCCACACGCATCTCGTGTTCGGCGGCGATCGCGCGCACGAGTTCGAGCAGCGCCTCGGCGGCGCGAGCTACGAAGACATCGCGCGCGCCGGCGGCGGCATCATGTCGACCGTGCGCGAGACGCGCGCGGCCGACGAGGATTCCTTGCTCGCGCAATCGCTGCCGCGCGCTCGCGCGCTGCTCGCGGACGGCGCGACGACGATCGAGATCAAATCCGGCTACGGGCTCGACCATGCGAGCGAGCGCAAGATGCTGCGCGTCGCGCGTCGCATCGGCGACGTGCTCGGCGTCGGCGTGCACACGACGCTGCTCGCCGCGCACGCGCTGCCTTCCGAATTCGCCGGCCGCGCGGACGACTACATCGACGAAATCTGCACGACGATGATGCCGGCCATCGCCGGCGAAGCGCTCGCGGACGCGGTCGATGCGTTCTGCGAGCACATCGCGTTTTCGCCCGCGCAAACGCGCCGCGTGTTCGAGGCGGCGCGCGCGCTGGATCTGCCGGTGAAGCTGCACGCGGATCAGCTGTCCGATCTTGGCGGCGCAGCGCTGGCCGCGGAATTCGGCGCGCGTTCGGCCGAGCACTTGGAGCACACGAGCGAAGCCGGCATCCGCGCGATGGCCGCGGCGGGCACGGTCGCGGTGCTGTTGCCGGGCGCGTACTACGCGCTGCGCGAAACGCGGCTGCCGCCGATCGCAGGGTTCCACGCGGCCGGCGTGCCGATCGCGATCGCATCCGATCTCAATCCCGGCACATCCCCGCTGCTCTCGCTGCGGCTTGCGATGAACATGGCCTGCATTCTCTTCCGCATGACGCCCGAGGAAGCGCTGCGCGGCGCGACAGTCAACGCGGCTCGCGCGCTCGGGCTCGATGATCGCGGCATGCTCGCGCCGGGCATGCGCGCCGATTTCGTCGTCTGGGAGATCGAGCGCCCCGCCGATCTTTGCTACTGGATCGGCGGCGCGCTCGCGCGTGAGGTTTACGCCGGCGGCAGGAACGTCCTCTAAGAGGCGTCATCCGCGACCGCATCGGTCGCCGAGGCACGTCGCGGCCGGCGCCGCTCCTACAACGATTGTTTGGGAAACAGCGCGATCGTCCTGGCGATGGAATTCGGCCGGCTTGCGCTCGGCGATGCGCTCGGTGCCGTCGTCCAGACGCAGGCGCGCCTGATACGGCTGGAACACGTAGTTGATATAGGCCGGATGCGCGGTCGCGCGCACCGTTTCGCTGGCCGGCTCCTCGGAACGCAACGAAACCGCCGCGAAGCCGAGCACGATGCCGATGATCCCTGTGATACCTGTCCTTGAACTGCGATACACGGCCGCCTCCTTGATTCCACGCGGCGGACAGTGCGCTGGGCGGACTTACGAATCGCTTACGCGAGGCTCAGGCATGGCTCGCGGGGTCGGTCAGCGGGCGTATCAGCGCGCGGATCGCCGGCGAGGCCGGCTGCGCGAGTGTCTTCAGCATCCGCTCGTAGCGTGCGTAGTCGTCGAGCGCGCCCGCGTGATCGGCGTGGTGCAGGCGTCCGCGGATCAGCGCTTCGTAGAGACGCACGGAATCCGGATAGAGATCGAGCGCGTGCAAGTGGAAGCTCCGCGCGCGCGCGATATCGCCGAGCGCGGCATGCCGCTCGGCGAGCCGGTCCGCGAGATCGAGATACTTGCCGCGCACGCGCTCGATCGCGGACAAGGACCAGGCTGCGCTCCGTTCATTGCGAAACAGCGGGCCGGGGAACTCGAAGAATGCGTGCTCCGCCGCGTCCGCGTCTTCCATCTCGGCACGCTTCAGGCTGGCCTCCCAGTCGTCGAGATCGACCCAGACTCTTTCGGTCGCCAGGCGCAGCTTGCCTTCGCGCTGGACGAGGAGATCGGCGTCGCCCAGCAGCTTGCGCAAGCGATGCAGCGCCTGCTCGCACGCGGCCTTGGCCTGATCGCCGTCGGCATCGGGCCACAACCATTCGTAGAGATTCTCGAGCGAGCACGTGTGCTCTTTCGCGATCGCGAGCGAGCGCAGGATGTCGAGCGAGCGCGTCGGCGGCTTCGCGCCGAGATCCAGCGTCTCGCCGTCGCGCTCCAATCGGAATTCGCCGAGCACGTGCAGTCCGAGCGCCCACGGCCAGCGTCGCGGGCGCGTATCCGGCGCCAGCAAGCGCCGGCGCTTGATCAGGCCGCGGCAATAGTCGACGTCGATTTCGCGATCGAGCGCATCGGCGCAAAGCTCGGCGAGCAACGCCGGCAGATTCAGAAGAATCGCCGACCAGTTCGCGGCGCGCAGCTCGCCGAGCCAGGCGCGCAGATGCTTGGCGTAGTCGTCCGGTGCGCGCTCTTTCGCGGCGATCGCATGCGCAGCGTGCACGCAAGCCCGCGTGCGCTGGAGCACGCCACCGTCGAACAGCGGCAGCAGCGCTTCGAGGAATTCGGCCGCTTCGATCGGCTTGCGATCGGCCAGCAGCACCTGGAACTTCGTGATGAAGTGCGGCCAGCGCTCGATCGGCGGCTCACTCGCAGCTTCAATCGCCGCCATGAAGCGCTCGCAGGCGAGATACGCATCGGCGAGACGCCCTTGCATCGTATAGAGCGCGGCCTGGCAATCGGCGACGACGGCGACCTGCGTCGTGTAGCGGCTGTCCGCGATCTCGGCGAGCCGCGCGATCAGCGCGGCGAACTCGGCGACATCGTTGCGCATCTTCATCTGCAGCTGCAGGTGATAGAGCGCGCCGAGCTCGACGCCGCGCAGCGACTCGCGCTCGCCGATCGCGACGGCCGCGCGCAGCGCCTCCTCGGCCGATGCGTACGGAAAATCGCGCCGCGCATACGGAAAATAACGGCCGTTGACCGTACCGAACGCAACCAGCCAGAGCCCGAGCGCCCACGGCGATGCGCTGCTATCGCGCAGATCCGCGGCGACGCAGTCGACGGCTTTCTCGAACACCTCGGCCTTTCCCGTCGAGCCGGCTTGCTCGATCAGCGATTGGCTGGCGAGAAGACGCAGCGTGGTCGAATCGCCCGGCCCCGGTTTCGCGAGCCGGTCGAGCAGCCGTTCGGTAACGCGATGCGCGGCCGGCGCGTCGCTCCGGTACTCGTCGGCGAAATCGAGCGCGCGCACGAGACCGGTCAGAACGAGCAGCTCCTCGTCGGCGGTGAGATCGGGAAGCCGGCGATCGAGCAGATCGAGCGCTCGCCGCGTCCATGTCGACAAGCCATCGTGTGTGCGCCAGCTGTCGGACTTCGACAACACCGCGCGTGCGGCCGTGAGGCATTGCCCGCGCACGTCGCCGCGTTCGGCGAACTCGGTCCAGGCGCGCTCGAGCCAGACTTCCGCCGTCGCATCGTCCGCCATGCTGGCGACGCCGAGCCAGTAAGCGAGCCACGCGTCGAGCTCGCAATCCGGCAGTTTCGCGCACCAATCGATCAGCGTGGCGCGGCGGCCTTCGGCGATCAGCGCTTCGGCTCGCGCGGCGATCAGCCGGCCGGCAAGCGGCCAGGCGTTTCCTTGCAGCGCGAGATCGATCGCATCGTCGACCTGCCCTGCACTTTCGAGCAGCATCGCCGTACGTTCGCGCAAACGCGCGAGCTCGTCCGAGGACATCGTTTGCATCAGGCGGTCGCGCAGAAAATCGCGCAAGAGATCGTGCAGATGGAACACCGTATGCGGCGAGCCGCCGCGCGGAATCAACAGCTGGCGCTCATAGAGACGCGCGATCAGCGCACGCGCCGACGCGGATCCCGCCAACGCTTCGGCAAGGTCCGCGGTGATTTCCGGCAAGAGGCTCAGTTTCAGCAGCATGTCCTGCTCGTCCGCCGGTAACGTATCGAACAGCTGCCGGCCGAGCGCGCCGAAGATCGCGCCGACGTCGGCGGATTCGCGATGTCCGCGCACCGCGGCGACGCGAAGGTCCGCCTTGCCGCCGCGCTCGGCGATCAGTACGAGCCCGATCGCCCAGCCGCGTGCCGCGGCGACATCGACCGCCGCCGCCTCGCGTCCGACGCGCGAGCCGACCAGCGCGCGCGCTTCCTGCTCGCTGAATTTGAGCAGGCTCTGATCGATGAGCCCCATGCGATCGCGAAGCTGGAAATCGCCGAGCTCGTCGGGCGGCAGCGTGCGGGCGAGGCAAACGCAGCGGACCGAATCGGGACGCTCGCGCAAGAGCACCGTCAGCACATCGCGGAATTGCGGCGTGTCGGCATCGTGGAAATCGTCGAGCACCAGCAGCGTACCCGCGCGGAGCTTGGCGAAATACGCGCGGAAGAAGCGCCGCGCGAAAGCCTGCGGTTGATCGGCGTACTCGGTGCCGAACACCGGAAGGCTGCGCGCGGCAGCTGGCGGCACGGTGCGCGCAAGGTAATGGAAGAAGTTCGCGATATCGGCATCGCCTTCGTCGATGCGATACCAGATGGACGGCACCGCGCGGCTGCTGAGGTAATCGGCAAGCGCGGTGGACTTGCCGTAACCCGCCGGCGCGGCAACCCAGCAGCTGCCGGCGCGCAACGCGCGATCGATCGCGTCGAGCACGCGTGGACGCCGAACGATCTGGTCCGTGCGCGGCGCGGCGAGCTTCGCGGCAAACGGTCGATTCATCGCCGGAACGAGCGGAGGAGATACGCGCAAACTCCGCTGGACGGTGAATTAAGTCAAGTCGCAAACGCTCATTTCGGCGAAAACGAAGCGCGCGCGGATCGATGCGAATCGTCCGCGCGCGCTTCGGGTCGACGATCAACGCGGCGAGCGCGGTTCCGGTTTCGTGGGCTCCACGACCGACGGTCGCGTCGCACCGGTCAAAAGCGGCACGCCCATGTCCTTCGAAAGCCCGAACGCGTCCGGATGCAGATACTTGCCGCGCTCGTTCGGTGATTTATCTTCCTCGATCGGAATGCGGTTCTTCTCCGCGTAGCGATCGTGACGAATGCCCGTCACCATCCACGACACGCGAAGCCCCGACGCGCCGCCGGCGATGCGGAACTGGTTGTTGCGAATTTCATCGGCGACATACACCGGCGCATAGCCGCCAACGCAGGTGAGCTGATAACGGTAGCTGTCCATGCTGACGTCGCCGTTCAACGCTTGGAACCAATCCGGCAGCTTCACCGTCGCCTCGCCGCGCGCGTCGAGCGTCACGATGCCGTCGTAGATGTTTTTCATGTCCGGCGATTCGACGAACGAATGCGAGAGGTATTTGTTGCGCGGGTCGAGCGGATGATCGATCTTGAACGAGCCGCCGCCCTTGATCAGATTGCCGACGACCCAGGCGCGTCCGTTGAAGAGGCCGGCATAGCCGGCGGTATTGCTGCCGCCGTTGTCGCCGCGCACGCCTTGCGAATCGGTCAAGCCGTTCGTGTTGCCTTGCACGCCGACATAACCGACGCCGACCATACCGCCGTTGGTGGACGACACGCCGACGACGCCGAGCCCGCTCGTCGCGACGCCTTCGACGCCGTATCCGGTGGGACTGCGGCCATAGACGCCGAGCGAGCCTGCCGTCGACCAACCCCATACGCCGGGACCGATGTCGTTGATGCCGTAGATGCCCGCGGCGTTGCTGCCCGACGCGACGCCTTCGACACCACTGCCGTTGACGTTGCTCGTGGAGCCGTACACACCAGCGATGCCCGACGTGGCGATCGCTTCGATGCCGATTCCGCTGCCGCTGTTGCCGATGTCGAGCGCCGGTACCGACGAGCTCACGCTGCCCGCGTAAGGCAACGTGACGAAACCTGCGGGACCTTGCGGTCCCGTCTCGCCTTGCGATCCTGCCGGTCCCGCGGGTCCGTCCGCGCCGGTATTCCCTTGCGGGCCCTGCGGACCCGTTGGACCTTGCGGCCCCGGATTGCCCGAAAGCGCGTAGAGCGCATACGGCGCGGCGCTGATCGCCTGGCGCGGAGCGAGCGTCGTGTAGCTTCCGGACGATGCGCCGGAGCGCACGCGCACTTCGATCCATAGTGCGGAACCATCGTACGGCGCGTCGGTGAAATCGAGCGAAGCGCTGACGAGTCCGCTGCTGACGGAGAGATCGTCGACATCGACGGTGTCGACGGCACTGCCGCCGCTCGCTCTGGTGTAGAGCGCGAATTCGAAATCGTAGTTGCCGTTGGCGGGCGAGCCGCCGTCGCTGAGCTGGCCCTGATAAGTGAAGTTCGATCCCAACGGATCGGCGAGTGCCGTCGTGCAAAAGCTGATGCACGCGGCGATCAAGTACGTGAACTTCTGCATGACATGCCCCCTAGAGTTCGAATCCATTGGCGAAAATCGAATCGCCCTGTGCCGCGGCCGATGCCCAGATGCCGTCCTGCATCGAGTACGCCGAGCCTGACAACCGCGTCGTCGCCGCCTGGCCGAACGTGCCGCTCAAGCGGTACGAGGCGCCGCTGGCCGTGCCGCCGCCTGCGGCGGCCGTGGTCGCGGGATCGACGCGATACGCGCCGCCGCTCGACTGCGCGACGGCTGCTGCCGTCGCCAGCGCGAGCGATGCGCAAAACGCTTGTGCCGCTCGCTTTCGTAGAAGCTTCATCGCTGCCCCCTCCTCACGAGCCGGCGCGCCTTCGCATCCTCGCGAACACCGCGCGGAGCGAGCGGCGAAACGGGGCTCTCAACGACTCATACGGGATTCGGTTTGCGCAAACGACACGTGCGGCAACCCGAGCGATCGACATTTCGCGCGATGCGCTCGTCTATACTCGAAGCGACAGGGAGCGCGAGGCGTGGTGGTGACGGACAGCATCACGGGATTGGTCAACGCAGCGAGCGGCGGCGATCCGGCCGCGCTCAAGGCTTTGTTCGCGCGTGTTTACGACGAGCTGAAACTGCTCGCGCGCAAGCAGCTCGCCGCATCGGCCGGACACACGCTCAACACGACCGGCCTCGTCCACGAGGCGTATCTCAAGCTCGCGCAGCCGGACGGACAGGATCTGCGCGGACGCGTGCATTTTTTCGCGCTCGCCGCGAAAGCGATGCGGCAGATCGTGATCGATCATGCGCGCGCGCGCATCGCCGAAAAGCGCGGCGGTGGCGACGTGCAGATCGTCGAGCTCGACGAAGCCGCCGGGATCGCCGACGCCGAGCTCGGGCCCGAAGAGCTCTTGCGTCTTGATCGCGCGCTGACACAGCTTGAAGCGGAAGAGCCGCGGCTCGCCAGCTTGGTTGAGCTGCGCTTTTTCGCCGGGCTCGCCGTCAGCGACATCGCGGTGTTGCAATCGGTGAGCGAGCGCACGCTCAATCGCGACTGGCGCCGGGCGAAAGCGCATCTGCACGCTGTTTTGTACCCGGATGCGTGAGCGATGAACCGGCAGCGCGTCGCCGAGCTCTTCGATCGAGCCATCGAGTTGCCGGATAGCGAACGCAATGCCTGGCTCGCGAGTGCGTGCGGGAATGATCCGTCGCTGCAAGCCGAAGTCGATCGCCTGCTGCGCGCCGATGCGCGCGCGAAGCGCTTCATGGAACGGCCGCCCGGCGTGATCGCGGCCGCGTCGGGCAATGCGGATGATCCCACGCAGCTCGGCCCTTATCGCGTGCTGCGGCGGATCGGCGTCGGCGGCATGGGCGAAGTGTGGCTAGCCGAGCGCAGCGACGGCGAGTTCGAGCAGCGTGTCGCGATCAAGCAGCTGGCGTATCCGACGCCGGGGCTCCTGCAGCGTTTCCGCCAGGAACGCCAGATCCTCGCGCGGCTCGAGCATCCGAACATCGCGCGGCTGATCGACGGCGGCGTCGCCGCCGACGGTACGCCTTACTTGGTGATGGAATACGTCGAAGGCGTGCCGATCACCGAATACGCGCGCGACCGCGCGCTCGACGTGCGCTCGCGCTTGCGCCTGTTGCTGCGCGTGTGCGAGGCGGTGCAGTACGCGCACCAGAACCTGATCGTGCATCGAGATCTGAAACCGTCGAACATTTTCGTCACCGCCGACGGCCTGCCGAAGCTCCTCGATTTCGGCATCGCAAAAGTGTTGACGACGACCGACGTCGACGCGCCGACGCAAACGGTCGCTCGCCTCTTGACGCCGGACTACGCGGCACCGGAACAATTCAGCGGCGCACCGGTGACGACGGCGACCGACGTGTATGCGCTCGGCGTCGTGCTGTACGAGCTTCTCGTCGGTACGCGCCCGAACAAGGTCGATCGCGCGAGCGGCGTTTCGCCGAGCGGCACCGATCCGCTCGCGCCGAGTGTCGCGGTCGAACGCACGACCGGCGCGAACACGGCCAAGCGCCGCGAGCTTCGCGGCGATCTCGATCGCATCGCGCTGACCGCGCTGGCGCAGGACCCATCGCGACGCTATCCGTCCGCCGAAGCGCTCGCAGCCGACATCCGCCGCTATCTCGACGGACGGCCGATTGCCGCGCGCGGCGATCGCACCTGGTATCGGCTGACGAAATTCGTACGCCGCAATCGTTATGCGCTGGCGGCGGCCGCGTTGGTTTTCGTCGTCTGCATCGCGGCGACGATCGTCAGCCTGCAACAGGCGCAGCATGCGCGCGAGCAAGCCGCGCGTGCCGAGCAGCAAGCCTCGCGCGCCGAAGCCGTGCGCAAGTTCCTCGTCGGCGTATTCGGTCAGGCGAGCCCGGACGAATCCAAAGGCAAGCCGATCACCGCGCATGAGCTTCTGGAAAAGAGCGAGCCCGAGATCGACAAAGAATTGAAGGACCAGCCCGCGCTGCGTGCCGACGTGACGACGCTTTTAGCGACGCTGTACCGCGACATCGGCGACTACGGCCGTGCCGAAGTCCTGCTCGAGCAAACGCTCGCATCGAGCAACGAGCGCGACGTGCCCGCCGAAATCCGCGCGCGCACGCTGATCGCGCTCGCCGGTCTCGAGAACGACAAGCACGAATCCGACGCCGCGTACAAACATGCCTCCGAGGCGTTGGATCTGGCGAAAAAAGCCGGCGCATCCGGGGCTGAGGAAGCATCGGCCGCGCTGCACACGATGAACGCGATCCTCGTCAGCCGCGGCGATTCCAAGCTCGCCGAGCCGCAGCTTCGCGCGACGCTGGCGAGCGATCTTGCGACGTATGGCGAGCAAAGCGAAGCGGTCGCGGACGATTGGTCGCTGCTCGGCACCGCGTTCGACGAGATGACGCGCTACGACGAATCCGAAGCCGCGTTCACGAAATCGATCGCGATTTCGCGCGCGCTGCACGGGAGCCAGCACAACACCGTCGCGCGCGGCCTCAACGATCTTGGCCTGATGCTGCTCCATAAGGGCGATCTCGCAGGCGCCGAGCGCGCGCTGCGCGAAGCGGCCGACATCGCGATCCAACTGTATGGGCGCGATACCGACAACAGCTGGACCGCGCGCTCGAACCTGATCCGCGTGCTGGAGCTGCAGGGCCGCTTCCGCGAGGCGCTCGCACAACGCGAGGAAATCTTCGAGGCGGAACAGCGCCTCGTCAGCGATACGCGTCCCGATGCGCTCGCGTTCGCCTCGAACTTCATCGGCATCGATCATCGCGAGCTCGGCGAGCTCGAGGCGTCGGAAGCCGCGCACCGCAGTGCGCTGGCGCTGTGGGCGAAGATCCAAGGCGCGAACGATCAGCCGGCGAGCGTCACGCCGTTCGTGAATCTCGGCAACACGCTGACCTTGCAAGGGCGCTACGAGGAAGCCGAGCAAGCGCTTCGTTCCGCGCTCGCGATCGAAGAGAAGCACGAAGCGCCGAACGCGCAATGGTTGAACCTGACGCGCGGCGCGCTCGGCAACGTGTTGCGTTTGCAGCATCGCCGCGAGGAAGCGCTGCAGGCACTGCGCGGCGCGGCGACGACGGTCGAGCGGAAGAATCCGAATTCCTGGCTCGCGCAACTCGACGCGCAGCTTGCCGAGGCCGAGCTCGATGCGGGCCATCTGGATGAAGCGCACCGCGCGGCGACCGACGCGCTCGCGGCGGCGCGCAAGACGGTGCCGGCCGGCAATGTCCGACTCGCGGCACCGCTATTCGCGCTTGCTCGCGCGGAGCTTGCGCGCGGCAACGCAGGTGCAGCCGAAGCGCTCGCGCGCGAAGCGCTCGCGATCCGCAACGCATTGCTGCCCGCTCGCGATCCGCGCGTGCTTGAGCTCAAGGTTGCGCTCGCCAACGCGCTTGCCGCGCAAGGACGCGCGGCCGAAGCGAAGACGCTGCAAGCGGAGATCCATCCCGTGCTGGCGGCGTTGCGATCGCCGTACGCGGATGATCTCAAGGCGCGGCTTGAGGCGCCCGTAGTGAGTAAGAACGCTGCCGGCGGCTAGCGCCGCAGGGTCACGCGGTCTTCTTCGGTGCCGCCTTCTTGACCGGCGCCGCCTTCTTTACGGCCGTCTTGACCGGAGACTTCGCGGCCGCGGGCTTCGCAGCACCGGCCTTCTTCGTCGCGTGCGGACGCACGTTGCCGTAACTTCTGATCGAGATCTTGCCCTTGCGGGTCTTGCGGTCGCCTCTGCCCATCGTCGTGCCTTGCTGTCATCAATCGGGCGCGCAGGATAGCAGCCTGCCGGGGCGAAGCAAGTCGCGGTGGCGGCTATCGCCGCGATTCCTCAATGACCCGCCGCGGGCCTGCCGCTGCAGCCGACTTGTTCGCAGTGCGTGTCTTCGAGCTGGACAGTCGCATGCTCGACGCTGAACCGCTCGCGCAGCACGGCCTGGATCGACAAGATCACCTGGTCGGGCGCATAGCCGTCGAGCGCGCGTGCGTGCAGCGTCGCGACATGATTGCCGCCGGCGAGCTGCCAGATGTGCACGTGATGTACGTCGCGCACGCCGGCCACTTCGCGCTCGATCGCGCCGCCGACGAGATCCGCGTCCATGCCCTCGGGCGTGCCTTCGAGCAGGATGTGCGCGCAGCGGCGCAGGAGGCGCCATGCGCTGCCGAGGATCAGCAGCGACACCAGAATCGAGACCGCGGCATCGGTCCAGAGCCAGCCGAGGTAGCGCACCAGAAGCGCTGCCGCGACCGCGCCGAGCGAGCCGAGCAGATCGCCCATTACATGCAGGCGTGCACCGGCGGTGTTGACGTCGCCGTGATCGTGCGAGGACAAGACGCCGAGCACGAGCGCGTTCACGACAAGACCGAGCAGCGCGATCACGAGCATCGTTCCGGAAAGGATCGGCGTCGGATTCGCAAAGCGCATCAGCGCTTCGCTGACGATCCAGGCGACCAGCAGAAATTGCACCAGCGCATTGCTGTAGCCGACCAGCACTTCGAGGCGCGCGTAGCCGAAGCTCCGGCGCGCATCGGCGGGTTTGCGTGCGTAGAGCGCGCCAAGCCAAGCGAACATCAGCGCGCCGGCGTCGACCAGCATGTGTCCCGCGTCCGCAAGCAGCGCCAGCGATCCGGACAGCCATCCGCCGACCGCTTCGGCGACGAGCGTCGCCGCCGTCAGCGCAAAGGCGAGCAGCAGCCGGCCTTCGCGCGAGGCGTGTCCGTGGGAATGATGGTCGTGATCGTGCGGATGACTCATGTGGCCGGTGCGCGCCACGGGGATGCCGCGATGCTAGGTACGGACGTCGGCGTTACACAATCACGAGTGCGGTCGGCGCTCAATGACCGCACGCCGCATCGTGCACGTGGCCGTGCGCGAGACGAAGATTCGTGAGGTGCGACAGCGCGACCAGCGTGCCGCCGAGGCTGACCAGCACCGCGTGCAGCGTCGCGCTCTGCTCGAAGTCGACGATGATGCCGGCGGTCAGGAGCGCGATGCCCGGCGCGAGGAACCAGAACGCGCGGAAGCGATGATGGCGGCGGAAGCCCATATACAACGTCGTCAGCGCGAGCACGCTCGCGAATGCGATGAAGCCGCGCTCGAAATGGTGATTGGCGAGGAATGAGAGGCCCAGCGCCGGCAACGCCGCGATGACCAGCGGCAGCAGCGCGCAATGCACCGCGCAAAGGAACGACGCGGTCGCGCCGAAACGATCGGCCAAGCGGGCGAACAACGACGGGCGCGGGGGACTCATGTTCATGCGGCTCTCCATGCTGCTATAACATAACTCAAAAACTGCTCGAAAGCGTTGCGGGTGGGGATTTCGTGGTGTCGGGTAAAGGGCGGCGGCCATGACTTTCGGGGCATATGGACGGCTCTGTATGGTTATATTATAACATTTCCTACCCACCACCAAGCCCTCCCCGATGAGAAAGACCGTCCTCGCGCTATGCATCAGCGCCGTTCTGCTGCCGCTTTCCGCGTTTTCTGCTCTCGCCGCCGACGATCCCGGCACGGCCGCATCGCCCGACGGCGACGCCACCGCACCGACCTCGCGCAACGCCAAGCGGAAATCCTCGAGCGCACAAAGCGCCGACGAATCGACGCTCGGCACGGTCAGCGTCGTCGGCAAGCTCGATGAGGCGCGCAACCAGCTTTCGCCTGACGTTGGCAGCAGCGAATACGTCTTCGACCGCAAGTCGATCGAAGCCATGCCGCTCGGCGATTCGACGCCGCTGAATCAGGTGCTGCTGCAGGCGCCCGGCGTCGTGCAGGATTCGTATGGGCAGTTGCACGTGCGCGGCGATCATGCGGATCTGCAATACCGCATCAACGGCGTGATCATTCCGGAGAGCATCAGCGGATTCGGGCAGACGCTCGATACGCGCGTCATCGACAACCTTTCGTTCCTGACCGGCGCCCTGCCCGCGCAATACGGCTATCGCACGGCCGGCGTCGTCGACATCACGACCAAGTCCGGCACGAGCGGCAAGGATGCGGACAGTTTCGGCGGCAGCGTCGGCGTGCTCGGCGGCTCGTTCGGCACGTTGAATCCGAGCGCTGAAATCCACGGCAACGACGGTCCGTGGAGCTATTTCCTCACCGCCAACTATCTGCAGAGCGACATCGGCATCGAGAATCCGACGTCATCGCGCGATGCGATCCACGACAACACGAACCAGATCAAGAGCTTTGGCTATCTCTCGTATCTGTTGAACGACACCTCGCGCCTTTCTTTCATGTTCGGCGTGACGAACAACCGGTTCGAGATTCCGAACAATCCGGGCCAGGAGCCGGCGTATCAGCTCGACGGCATCAGCGATTTCGATTCGCGCAATCTCGACGAGCGCCAGAAAGAACAGACGCGCTTCGGCGTGCTCTCGCTGCAAGGCATGCTCGCCGATACGAACTATCAGCTCTCGGTCGGCCAGCGCTATACCAGCGTCAACTATCAGCCCGATCCGATCGGCGATCTCGTGTTCAACGGCGTCGCCGGCTCGATCGACCGCAGCAACCGCGCGAATACGCTGCAGGCGGATTTCTCGACGCCGTTCGGCACCGCGCATACCGTGCGCTACGGCGTCTACGTCAGCGACGAGCATCCGATTGCGAACAACACCTCGCTCGTGTTCCCGGCCGATGCCGATGGCAACCAGACCAGCACGACGCCGATCACGATCGTCGACGATGCCGCGCACATCAACGCGCGCACGTATGGCTTGTATGCGCAAGACGAATGGCAGCTCAACGACAAGCTGACCGTGAACTACGGCGTGCGCGCGGACAAAGTCGATGCGTACGTCGAGGAAGGCCAGATCAGCCCGCGTCTTGGCGCTGTGTATCAGCTCAGCGATTCGACGACCGTGCACGCCGGTTACGCGCGCTACTTCACGCCGCCGCCGGCCGAGCTGATCGCGCCGACCGACATCGCCCTCTTCCAGGGCACGACGAATGCGCTGCCGACGAACGTCAACGCGGAGACGCTGTCCGAGCGTTCGCACTATTTCGACGCCGGCGTCTCGCAGAAAGTCGGCAGCGACGTGACGCTCGGCCTCGACGCGTACTACCGCAAGGTTACGAATCTACTCGACGAAGGCCAGTTCGGCTCGGCGCTGATCTTCTCGCCGTTCAACTACGCGCACGGCAAGGTACGCGGGCTCGAATTCACCGCGAACTACGAGCACGACAATCTCTCGGCGTACATGAACGTCTCGTCGAGCCGCGCCGAAGGCAAGGACGTCGTTACCGGCCAGTACAACTTCGAGCAGGACGAGCTCGACTACATCGCGACGCACTGGGTGCATCTCGATCACGATCAGCGGCTCGCTTCATCCGGCGGCGTCAGCTACGACTGGAACGGCACGCGCTTCGGTGCGGATTATCTCTACGGATCGGGCCTACGCGCCGATTTCGCCAACAGCGCGCATCTGCCGCAGTACTACCAGGTCAACCTTTCCGTCGATCACAAGTTCAGCCTAGCGGCACACGATGATTTCGACGTCAGTCTCGCAGCGATCAACGTGACCGATCGCGTCTACGAGCTTCGCGACGGCTCCGGCATCGGTGTCGGCGCGCCGCAGTACGGTCCGCGCCGCGGCTTGTATCTGGGCATCCACGAAACGTTCTGAACGATGCGGCGCGCTTGGGGCGCGCCGCGTTTCTTTTCTCTGGGGAACCGAAATGAAGAGAGCCTTGCTTGCCGCTTGCGTCGCCATTGCGCTGCCCGTGTCCGCGTTCGCCGATGACGACGTATCCGGCATCGTCGCCGACGATGGCACCGCGAACGATGACGGCGACGATGCGAAGAAGACGACTGACGAGCGCGAGCCCGCAGCTCAACTGAAGGAAGTCGTCGTCAATGCGGTGCCGATCAAGCAGACCGCCGATCAGATCGTGACGCCGGTCAGCGTCCTCGCCGGCAGCGCGCTCGACGACGCACGCGCCGGCACCATCGGGCAGACCGTCGCCGGCGTTCCCGGCGTACAGACCACGGCGTTCGGCGCAGGCGTCGGCCGTCCGGTGATTCGCGGCATGGACGGGCCGCGCGTGTCCGTGTTGAGCGACGGGCTCGGTTCGGAAGACGTATCCAATGTCAGCCAGGATCATGCGGTCACGGTGGAACCGTTTCTCGCCGATCAGATCGAGATCCTGAAAGGCCCGTCGACATTGCTCTACGGCTCGGGCGCGATCGGTGGCATCGTCAACATCGTCGACGGGCGCATCCCGCAATCCGCGCCAGCGAACGGGCTCACCGGTCGCACGCAGATCAACTACGACAGCGCTTCGGACGGCCGCACCGGCATGTTCCGCGTCGACACAGGCGGCAATGGTTTTGCGTTTCACGCGGACGGTCTCGATCGCCACGACGACGACTACGACATTCCCGGCGGAACGCTCCGCAACAGTTTCGTACACACCAAATCCGGCGCGCTCGGCGGATCGTGGCTCGGCGACTCCGGCCATCTTGGATTGTCGGTGTCGCGCTATCTCAGCAACTACGGCAATCCGGCCGAACCCGGCGATCCGGAAGAAGGCGAGCCGGCCGTGCGCGTCGCGATGGCACAGACCCGCTACGATCTCAAAGGCGCGTGGAACAACCCGCTCTCCGGCATCGAGCGCGCCGAATTCAGTTTCGGCCATACCGACTACGAGCACGTCGAATACGAAGGCGAGGAAGCCGGCACGACGTTCACGAACAAATCGAACGAAGGCCGCGTGCAATTCACGCACGCGCCGCTCGCGGGCTGGATCGGCGCATTCGGCGTGCAGGCGTTCCATCGCGACTTCGCCGCGATCGGCGAAGAGAGCTTCGTGCCGCCGACGTCGACGAAAGGCGTCGGCGTATTTCTCACCGAGCAGCGCGAATTCGGCGCATTGAAAGTCGAGATCGGCGCACGCGGCGACAAACAGACCAGTACGCCCGAAGGCAGCAGCGAGCGCGATTTCCATCCGCTGACGCTTTCAACGGGTTTCGCGTGGCGCTTCGACGAAGCCTGGCATCTGACGTTCAATCTCGACCGCGCACAACGCGCGCCGGCCGAAGAAGAATTGTTCGCAAACGGACCACACGCCGCCTCTGCAACGTTCGAGATCGGAGATCCGAACCTGATCAAGGAGACGGCCAATCAAGCCGAGATCGGCCTTCACTATCACGGTGAATTCGTCGAGGCGAAGATCGCCACGTACTACAACCGCTACGACGATTTCATCTATCTCGCCGATACCGGTTTGATCGAAGACGATTTCCCCGTCCGCAACTGGTCGCAGGCGAACGCGAAATTCCGAGGCGGCGAAGCCGAAGCGACGTTTCATGTCGCGCGCAACGCGAGCGGCCACTACGACCTTCGCGTCTGGGGCGACACCGTGCGCGCGACGCTCGATGGCGGCGGCAATCTTCCGCGCATGCCGGCCGGACGTTTCGGCAGCGAGCTCAGCTGGCGCAACGACAGCTGGCGCGCGAGCCTTGGCGCGGTGCACTACTTCCAGCAGGACAAGATCGCCGAGTTCGAAACTGAGACCGCAGGGTTCACGCTCGTCGACGCTCGCGTCGCCTGGAGCTTCTACAACAGCGACCGGTCGAGCTGGGAAGCGTTCCTCGACGGCGACAATCTCACGAACCAGACGGCGCGGTTGTCGACGTCGCTGATCAAAGACGCAGCGCCGCTGCCGGGGCGGAACATTTCGATCGGCGTGCGCGGGTTGTTCTGATCCAGGTCGCGGCCTCCCGGGACAACACAAGCCATACCCCGCTGTCCGCTCGGCCACACCGAGACATTATCCCGGCTCCCTTCACAACCCTGAACGTTCCTGCTGCCCCGCAGCATGACTTTTCCCAACGAAAATATCACGATGTAAACGTTTACATGCGGCGCCGGGACGCGCCCTCGATAAGCGGGGACGTCGTTGACTGTGACCATTAAAGATGTCGCTCGAGCCGCCGGCGTCTCCGTCGCGTCGGTTTCACGTGCGCTTAACGGCCACGAGAGCGTCACCGAAGCCACACGCAAGCGCATCGTCGAAATCGCCGGCGAGCTGCGCTATGTGCCGCATGCCGCTGCGCGCAGCCTGATCACGCGACGCACCGACACGATCGGCGTTCTGCTGCCCGATCTCTACGGCGAATTCTTCTCCGAACTGATCCGCGGCATGGACTCCGCCGCGCGTGCGCGCGGGCTGCACCTTCTGATTTCGAGCTCGCACGGCTCTGCTTCGGAAGCGCAGCTGGCGCTCGGCACGTTGCAAGGCCGCGTCGACGGGCTTCTGGTGATGTCGCCGCATGCCGACAGCAGTCTCTTTGCCGACACTCTGCCCGATACGTTGCCGACCGTCTTCATGAACACGCGCATCGGCGCCGGCCACTACACGGCACTGTGCGTCGACAACTATCGCGGCGCGACGGCGATGATGGAGCACCTGGTCCGCACCGGCCATCGCCGCATCGCATTCATCAGCGGCCCGGACAACAACTTCGACGCCGAAGAGCGCCTGCGCGGATATCGCGATGCGCTCGCGCGGCTTCTGCCCGGCACGAAGGCGGACGTGCTGTCCGGCGATTTCAGCGAGGAATCGGGCTATCGCGCCGGGGTCGAGATCTGCGCACGCAAGGAGCGTCCGCGGGCGATCTTCGCTGCCAACGACATGATGGCGCTCGGATGCCTGTTCGCGCTGACCGAAAACGGCCTGCGCGTTCCGGACGATATCGCCCTCGCCGGCTTCGACGACATCCCGATCGCGCGTTTCGTCACGCCGCCGCTGACGACGATGCGCGTGCGCATCGCCGATCTTGGCCGGCTCGCGTTCGAGCGTCTTACCGCCGCGATCGACAAAACTGATCTCGCTGCCAACACGGAGCAATTGGACTGCGAGCTCGTGATCCGCCAGTCGTGCGGCGCGCGGTCCGCCTCCGATCCCGGAGGATCCGATACGAGTTGAGCGCCCGTTTCACACCCTTGCATTTCCACATCACTCATAACCGTCCGTCCCGGGGAGGAAACAGCATATGAATAAATACCGTTCCCGCATCATCGCAACGAAGCCAACACTGCTCGCGTGCGCACTCGCGAGTTGTTTCGCGCTGACCGCACCGACCGTATTCGCGCAGAGCACCGGCGCAACGCTGCGCGGCCAATCGGTCGCAGGCGCCGAAGTCACCGCGACCAACGTCGATACCGGTCTCGTCCGTCGCGTTACTGTGACCGCCGACGGCAGCTACACGCTGGCAGGTCTTCCGCCCGGCACGTATACCGTGGCGGTCGCCGGTGGTGCGTCGCGCACCGTGACGCTGTCGGTCGCGCAAACCGCGGAGCTCGATCTCGGCGCCGAAGGCGGCGCGCCGGCAACGGCCACGACGACGCTCGAAGGCGTCACCGTCACGGCGAATACGCTTCCTGAAGTGAAGACGTCCGAAGTCGGCTCGACGGTGTCGACCAAGATCATCAATACGATTCCGCAGATCACGCGAAACTTCCTCGAATTCGCGGACGTCGTGCCCGGTGTCGCGTTCAGCGTCGATCCCGGAAACGGCACGACATCGCTCCAAGGCGGCGCGCAATCGGCGAGCGCGATCAACGTCTACATCGACGGTGTCGGCCAGAAGAACTACGTGCTCCAGGGCGGCATCACCGGCCAGGATTCCTCGCGCGGCAATCCGTTCCCGCAGCTTGGCATCGGCGAATACAAGGTGATCACGCAGAACTACAAGGCCGAGTACGACCAGGTGTCGAGCGCGGCGATCACCGCGATCACGAAATCGGGCACCAACGAGTTCCACGGCGAGGTCTTCGATCAGTACACCGATCAGGACTGGCGCGCGAAGACGCCGGCGGAAGCGGACGCGGGCAAGAAGCAAGATACACAAGAGAAAGACTACGGCTTCGCGCTCGGCGGCCCGATCATCAAGGACGCGATGCATTTCTTCTTCGCGTACGAAGCGAAGGATTACGTGACGCCGGTAACCGTGGTTCCCGGCACGCCATTGCCAGGTCCCTTGCCTCCCGAAGCGCTGGCGCAGGCAGGCCCCACCAGCATTCCGTTCAGTCAGGATCTCTACTTCGGCAAGATCGATTGGACTCCGACCGATTCGGATCTCATCGAGCTCACCGGCCGCTATCGCAAGGAAGCACAGCGCGACAACGTCGGCGGCACGCAGACGCCCGGATTCGGCAGCGACATCATCAACGACGAAAAGCGCGCCGACTTGCGCTGGCAGCACACGGCGGATCGCTGGTTGAATGACGCGCACATCACCTGGGAAGACACGACCTGGGGTCCGCGGCCGATCACCAACGGCGATGCGCAGGTGTACGCCGTCCAGAACGACAACAACCGCGTGCTGCTGCAGACCGGCGCGGGCGCGAACTTCCAGAACAAAGGCCAACAGGGCCCAGCGATCCAGGACGATCTTTCGTTCACCGATTTCCACTGGAACGGCGATCATCTCGTCAAGACCGGCTTCAAGTACAAGGAAGTCAAACTGCAGACGCAGGAAATCAATCCGGCCAATCCGCAGTTCTTCTACAACGTCGATGCGAACGGCGCGTCGGACACTCCGTACAAGGCGTTCTTCGGCGTTCCTCTCGCGGGCGTCGGCGACGGCACCGCCCAATCGAAGAACAAGCAGCTCGGCATCTATCTTCAGGACGACTGGCAGGTCAACGACAAGCTGACGCTGAATCTCGGCGTGCGCTGGGATTACGAGGAAACGCCGTCGTATCTGGACTACGTGACACCGGCTGATGTCGTCTCGGCGCTGCGCGGCTGGTCGAACATCAACAACCCGAACTCCGGCATCAACATCAACGATTACATCTCGACCGGCAACAATCGCGATGCACAGACGGACGAATGGCAGCCGCGCGTCGGCTTCTCGTACGATCTCAACGCCGATCAGGAACACGTGATCTTCGGCGGCGCCGGCCGTTCGTACGATCGCGACAGCTTCGACTATCTGCAGCTCGAGCTTTCGAAGGCGACGTTCCCGTCGTATGAGGTGTTCTTCAATCAGGCGGGCGGCCCGAGCTGCGATCTGACGCAGCCGAACTGCGTGGCCTGGGATCCGTCGTTCTACGACATCAATAACCTCCGTCAGCTCGTTTCACCATCCGGCGGCGGACGCGAGATCGACCTTCTGAACAACAACCTGAAGGTGCCCTACTCCGATCAGTTCTCGATCGGCATGCGCAATGTCGTGCATCTTGGCCAGCAAAGCTGGAACACGAGCGTCACAGTGTCGCGCATCGTCAGCAAGGACGGCTTCGCGTTCATCCTCGGCAACCGCCGGCCGGATGGTTCGTTCTGGGGTGATGGCACGAACGGCGACTACGGCCAGCCCTGGGGTTTCCCGGTGCCGGGCTTCGGCTCGCTGATCCTCGGCAAGAACGGCATCGAATCGAAAGCGAATTCGCTGCTGGTGGGAATCGACAAGCCGTACACGAAGGACTCCGGCTGGGGCGTCACCATCGCATACACGTACACGGACGCCGACGAGAACCGCAAGTTCGGCGAGCACTACGCGCTCGACGAGGCGGATATCACCGACTATCCGTTTCTTATGTCGTCCGGCGTCTCCAAGCATCGCCTGGTCGCGACCGGCATCCTCGACGGTCCGTGGGATATGACGTACTCGGCCAAGCTGACGCTCTCGACGCCGACGCCGATCTCGGACATCGCCTGCTTCGGCGGCGCGACGCATTGCATTCCGGCGGCGATCGACGCTCCCGCAAGCGGTAGATTCCTGGTTGGCGGAAAGATCTTCGGCACGCGCTCGATCGATCTCGCCGCGAACAAGGATTTCGACCTCACCGCCGGCGTCACGATGTACGTCCGCGCCGACCTGATCAACGCGTTCAACTGGAAGAACTACTCGGACTACAACAACGTGTGGGGCTCCAACGGCGTCTACGCGCCGACGTCCACGATCAATACGATCGGCAATATGTTCACGTATCCGCGCCTGTTCAAGTTGAGCGCAGGCTTCCGTTGGTAATACTGTAGGCACGAAGGCGCGGGTTTCGCCCGCGCCTTCGTGGATTCATTCAACGGCGAGCACGCATCCATGCGGTCTTTCGTATCCACCATGTACTACTCTCCGATCACATAGTGTCTTTCAGAAAATTCTCCTTTTCACAGCTCTTCCTCGTCTTCGCACTCGCTGCGACCGTATTCGTCCCGGCCTGCAGCCACAAGGAACCCGAACCGCCCCGCGCTCAAGTCACGCCGCTGCTGCGTCCTCCGCTGACGCCGCTGTTCGATGACCTGGAGCACCGCACGTTCAATTATTTCTGGGAAACGTCAGATCCCGAGAACGGCCTGATCCCGGATCGCTATCCGTATACCGAGCCGTTTGCCAGCATCGCCGCGATCGGCTTCGGTCTCACCGCGTACGGCATCGGCGTCGAGCGCGGTTACGTCACGCGCGATCAGGCGGTCCAGCGCACGCTTGCAACGCTGCGTTTTCTCGAGGGCGCCCCGCAAGGCGCTCGCGCCGAAGGCATGGCGGGCTATCGCGGTTTCTTCTATCACTTCCTCGATTTGAAAAGCGGCGCGCGCTATGCCGATTGGGTTGAGCTCTCGTCGGTCGACACCGCGCTCCTGCTCGGCGGCGTCCTCTTCTCGCAATCGTATTTCGACCAGGACACGTCTGACGAAGTCGAGATCCGCCGCCTCGCCGACACGATCTACCGTCGCGTGGAATGGCCGTGGATGCAGGCGCGCACGCCGCTGATCTCGATGGGCTGGTATCCGCAGCGCGGTTATATTCCGTACGACTGGCAGGGCTACAACGAAGGCATGCTGGTCTACATCCTTGCGCTCGGATCGCCGACGCAAGGCGTCGGCACCGACGCGTGGACTGCGTGGACGAAAACCTACGAGCGCGCCTGGGGCACGTTCCAGCAGCAGGAGTATCTCGGTTTCGCGCCGCTGTTCGGCCATCAGTATTCGCACGTCTGGATCGATTTCCGCGGCATCCAGGACAAGTACATGCGCGAGCGCGGCTTCGATTATTTCGAGAACAGCCGACGCGCGACCTACGCGCAGCGCGCCTATGCGATCGCAAACCCGATGGGATGGAAGCTCTACGGCGAGAACATCTGGGGCCTCACCGCGAGCGACGGCCCGGCTGGCACCACGCAGGACTACGCCGGCGCCGCGCGCGCGTTTCGCCACTACTCCGCGCGCGGTGCAGGCATCGCCGATGCGTTCGACGACGGCACGATCGCGCCGACCGCCGCAGCCGCGTCGTTGCCGTTCGCGCCCGAGATCGTGATTCCCGCTGTCGAAGAAATGCACAAGCAGTTCGGCCCGCAGATCTATTCGACCTACGGCTTTCTCGACGCGTTCAATCCGAGCTTCACCTACGACGTGCCGCTCAAGAGCGGCCATTTGATTCCCGGCTTCGGCTGGGTCGCGAGCGACTACATCGGCATCGACCAGGGCCCGATCATCGCGATGATCGAAAACTATCGCGACGATTTCGTCTGGGAAGTGATGCGCAAGAATCCGTACATCCGCCGCGGCCTGCAGCGCGCCGGTTTCACCGGCGGCTGGCTCAACGAGCCTGGCGCCGCGGCTGGCACGCCATGATGCTTCGCGCGGCCTATTTGTTGGCCGTATCGCTCTGCTTGCTCTCGGCGTGCAGCCGCGAACGATCCGATGTTACGGTCGTCAAACTCTGGACGATCGGACGCGAAGGCGAAGTCGTGCCGGAGATCCTCAAGGACTTCGAGCGCACGCATCCGAAGATCCGCGTCGAAGTTCAGCAGATGCCGCTGACGGCTTCGCACGAAAAGCTCCTGACCGCATTCGCCGGCGACGCGCTGCCGGATCTCAGCCAACTCGGCAACACGTGGATTCCCGAGCTTGCGATGCTCGGTGCGCTCGAACCGCTGCAACCGTATGTCGACGCATCGCACGCGATTCCGGTCGACGATTACTTTTCCGGCATCTGGGATTCGAACGTCATCAACGGCCGGCTCTACGGCGTTCCGTGGTACATCGACACGCGGCTCCTCTTCTATCGCAAAGATCTGCTCGCGCAGGCAGGTTTCCCCGAACCTCCGCGCGACTGGGCGACGTGGACGCGCGCGCTCGCGGCCATCAAGGAAAAAGCCGGCGCTGGCAACTATTCAATCTTCCTGCCGCTCAACGAATTCGAGCCGCTCTTGAATCTCGCAGTCCAGGCGCCCGATCCGCTGCTGCGCGACAACGACACGCGCGGCAATTTCGAAAGCGCGGGATTTCGCCGCGCGTTCGATTTCTACGTCGAGATGTTCCGCCGCGGTTGGGCGCCGCCGATGAGCAATACCGAAATATCGAACGTCTGGGACGAGTTCGCCAAAGGCTTCTTCACGTTCTACATCACGGGCCCGTGGAACGTCGGCGAGTTCCGGCGCCGCCTGCCGCCTGCTCTTGCCAATGACTGGGGAACCGCCCCGCTGCCCGGACCCGACGGCCCGGGCGCCGCGCTCGGCGGCGGCAGCAGCCTCGTGATGTTCAAGAGCTCGAGCCACAAACCGGAAGTCTGGCAGCTGATCGAATTCCTTTCGCAACCGGAGCAGCAAGTGCGCTTTCACGCGCTGACCGGCGATCTGCCGCCGCGCCGCAGCACGTGGAACGATCCCGAGCTTGCCACCGACGAGCACGCGAAAGCGTTTCGCGATCAGCTCGAGCGCGTGAAATCGACGCCGAAAGTGCCCGAGTGGGAGCGCATCGCGCAGGAGATGCGCCTCGCCGCCGAACGCGCGATCCGCGGCGGCCAGAGCGCCGACGAAGTACTGCGCGATCTCGATGCGCGCGCGGACCGCATCCTCGAAAAGCGCCGCTGGATGCTCGCACAAGGAACCGCGCCATGACCGAATCGCGGGCGGCCTGGACGTTCTTGGCTCCATCACTGATCGTTATCGGCGGATTCTTCCTCGTGCCGGTGCTCGCAGCGCTCGCACTCAGCGTCACCGATTTCGACCTCTACGCGCTTTCTGACCTCCGCAATCTCCGCTTCGTCGGCCTTGGCAACTACATCGATATTCTGAAGACGCCGCTCTTCTGGAAGTCGCTCGGCAACACGTTCTATTTCGTGCTGGTCGGCGTGCCGGCGTCGATCGCGGTGTCGCTCGGCGCCGCTCTGCTGCTCGATTCCAAGCTCGCGCGCTGGAAAGGCTTCTTCCGCACGGCGCTGTTCGCGCCGGTCGTGACCACTGTCGTCGCCGTCGCGATGATCTGGCGCTATCTCTTCCACACGCGCTACGGTCTCATCAACTACGCGCTCGCCAAGTTCGGGCTCGCACCGATCGACTGGCTCGGCGATCCGCACTGGTCGATGCCGGCCATCATCCTGTTCGCGGTCTGGAAGAACTTCGGCTACAACATGATCATTCTGCTCGCCGCGCTGCAGAGCATTCCACGCGATCTCTACGAAGCCGCGCACATCGACGGCGCTTCGGTGTGGCAAAGCCTGCGCCACATCACGCTGCCGATGCTGAGGCCCGCGTTGCTGCTGGTGTCGATCATCACGGTCTCAGGTTACTTTCAACTCTTCGCCGAGCCGTACGTGATGACGCGCGGCGATCCGCTGCAAAGCACCGTCAGCGTGCTCTATTTCATGTACGAAGAAGGCTTCACGTGGTGGAGCCTCGGCCGCGCATCGGCCATCGCGTTTCTTCTCTTCGCGCTAATCCTCGTGGTGACGACGCTGCTGCTGCGCTGGGAACGGCGCGGAGGCACGACATGACGACGCGCGGACGCTCGATCGCCGTGAACGGGCTCTTGCTCGCGCTTGCGTTCTTCGCGCTGTTTCCGCTGCTCTGGATGCTGTCGGTCTCGTTCATGCACGCCGGCGAAGCGAGCGCGATGCCGCCGCCGCTGTTGCCCCGCGAAGCGACGCTCGCGAACTATCACGAGCTTTTCGAGCGCGCCGGCATGGGCCGGTATCTCGTCAACAGCCTTTTGATCGCGGCGACGATCACGCTGCTCTCGCTGATCTTCAATCTCGCCGGCGGCTACGCGTTCGCCAAGCTGCGCTTCACCGGGCGCGATCGCCTTTTCCGCACGCTGCTCGGCGCGCTCGTGATTCCGGCGCAGGTCGCGATGATCCCGCTGTTCCTGATCATGAAATGGCTCGGCCTCGTCAACAGCTACGGAGGCGTCATCGTGCCGGCGATGGCAACCGTGTTCGGCATCTTCCTCGTGCGCCAGTATGCGCGCTCGATTCCTGATGAGCTCCTCGAAGCCGCGCGCATCGACGGCGCCGGCGAATGGCGCATCTTCGCAACGATCGTGCTGCCGCTCCTGAAGCCGATCGTCGTAACGCTTGCGATCTTCACGTTCCTCGCGAGCTGGAACGATTTCATGTGGCCGCTGATCGTGCTCAGCGATCAAGCCTGGCAGACCGCACCGGTCGCGCTCGCCGGACTCTCGCGCGAACACGTGCAGGACAACGAGCTGATGATGGCGGGCTCGGTCGTCACGATTCTGCCCGTTCTGCTGCTGTTCCTCGCGCTGCAGCGCTATTACCTCGAAGGCCTTCTGCTCGGAAGCGTCAAAGGATGAAGAAACGGACTTGGCTTGCGGCGCTCGCTGCCCTTGCGTCGACGCTGCATGCGCAGGAATCGCGCGTGCTCGACGATTTCAGCGATGTATCCGCATGGACCATCGCCACGTCCGATCAAATCACCGCGACGCTGCGCGTCGCCGACGGCGCACTCTGCCTCGATTTCGATTTCCACGGCGTTTCCGGCTACGCCTCGATGCGCCGCTCGCTGCCGATCGATTATCCCGACGACTACGAGTTCGCGTTTCGCGTACGCGGCGATGCGCCGGACAATGCGTTGCAGTTCAAAGTCACCGATGCGAAAGGCGAAAACGTCTGGTGGGTGAACCGCCCCGATTTCAAATTCCCGCGCGAGTGGACGCCGCAACGCTACAAGAAGCGACAAGTCGGTTTCGCGTGGGGCCCGATCGCGGACAAGACGCTGCGCCACAGCGACGCGATCGAATTCACCGTCTATGCCGGCCGCGGCGGCAAGGGCGAAACCTGCTTCGACGACCTCAAATTCCGTACGTTGCCTCCACCGCCCTCCGTCATGCCGACGCCCGTTGTAACGGCGACCTCCGCGACGGCTGAAGCGAAGAACGTCGTCGATGGGAATGCTTCGACCGCGTGGCGCAGCGATCCGAAGCGCGGCCGTGAGCAAGCGCTGACGCTCGATCTCGGCCTCGCACGCGAATTCGGCGGCCTCGTATTGCGCTGGCCGGATAGCGCGTTCGCATCGCGCTACGACGTCGAGCTCTCCGACGACGCACGCGACTGGCGCACGGTGCGCCGCGTCGTCGACGGCAACGGCGGCGCCGATCCGTTGTATCTGCCCGAATCGGAATCGCGCTACCTACGCGTCGCGATGCACGACGGACCCAGGAAGTCGTACGCGCTCGGTGAAATCGAAATCAAGGATCTCGCGTTCGGCGCCTCCGCCAACTCGTTCTTCTCCGAGCTCGCGAAAACCTCGCCGCGCGGCCGCTATCCGCGCGGCTTCTATGACGAGCAGACGTACTGGACCGTCGTCGGCACCGACGGCGGGCATGAGACAGGCCTTTTCTCCGAAGACGGCGCGCTCGAAGTCGCGCGCGGCGGCTTCTCGATCGAGCCGTTCGTGTTGACGGACAAGTCGCTCGTCAGCTGGGCCGACGCCGACATCAGCCACAGCCTTCTGGACGGCTATCTTCCGATTCCGAGCGTCGCCTGGAAGAACGACGCGCTGTCGCTCGCGATCGAGACGTTCGCCGCGGAATCCGATCCGACAGCCGATACGAAAACGCGCGGCTCGAATCTCTACGCGAGCTATCGGCTCACCAACGACAGCGCAGCGTTGCAACGCGTGACGTTGGCGCTTGCGGTGCGTCCATTCCAAGTGAACCCGTCGGTGCAATTCCTGAACACGCCCGGCGGTATCAGCCCGATCCGCGATCTCACGTGGCGCGCACCGTCGCAAACAGAAAGATCCGCTCTGATCGTCGACGGCAAGCCACGCGTGTTTCCGCTCCATCCCGCCGATGCGTTCTACGCTACGACTTTCGACGGCGGCATGGCCGTCGATCATCTCACCGATGCGAAACTTCCGACGACGGCTACCGCTCGCGATGACACCGGATTCGCCTCCGGCGTGCTGCTCTATCGCATCGAGCTGCCGCCGCATTCGACACGTTCTGTCGCGCTGCAGATTCCGCTCGACGGCGAACATCGCGCCGACGAATTCCAACTGATGCCGGACGCGTGGTACGCGCTTCAGCGCGATCGCACTGCCGCGGCGTGGCACAAGAAGCTCGACGCGGTGCAATTGCGCGTGCCTGCTTCCGCACAGCCGATCGCTGACACGCTGCGCACTGCGCTCGCGCACATCCTGATCAGTCGCGATGGCCCAGCGATCCGGCCTGGCACGCGCTCGTATGCGCGTTCGTGGATCCGCGACGGCGCGATGACCTCCGAAGCGCTGCTGCGTCTCGGCCGCGAGGATGTCGCGCGCGACTATCTCGAATGGTTCGCGCCGTATCAGTTCAAGAACGGCAAGGTGCCGTGCTGCGTCGATGCGCGCGGCTCCGATCCCGTGCCCGAGAACGACAGCCACGGCGAGCTGATCCATCTCGCCGGCGAGATCCACCGCTACACCGGCGACAAGGCATTCCTTGAATCGATGTGGCCGCACGTCGACGCTGCCGCGCGCTACATGGACGAATTGCGCGAGAGCGAGCGCACCGAAGCGAACCAGAGCGGCGACCGACGCGCATTCTACGGATTGATGCCGGCGTCGATCAGCCATGAAGGCTATTCGGCGAAGCCGATGCATTCGTACTGGGACGATTTCTGGGCGCTGACCGGCTACAAGGACGCGGTATGGATCGCGGATGCGCTCGGAAAGAAGGACGACGCGGCGCGTCTCGTGCAATCGCGCGATCAATTCCACGGCGATCTCTACGCATCGATCCGCGCGAGCGTCGCCGCACACGCGATCGACTACCTTCCTGGTTGTGCCGAGCTTGGCGATTTCGATGCGACATCGACGACGATCGCGCTCTCGCCCGCCGGCGAGCAGGCGAGCCTGCCGCAAGACTTGCTGCACAACACGTTCGAGCGCTACTGGAAACAGTTCGCCGACCGCCGCGACGGCATCAAACCTTGGAAGGATTACACGCCGTACGAATGGCGCACCGTCGGGAGCTTCGTGCGCCTCGGCTGGCGCGACCGCGCGCAGCAGGCGATCGACTTCTTCATGCACGATCGCCGGCCGGTCGAATGGAACCAGTGGGCCGAAGTCGTCGGCCACGATCCGCGCGAATCGCGCTTCGTCGGCGACATGCCGCACGGCTGGGTCGCATCGGATTTCATTCGATCGGCGCTGGATCTTTTCGCGTACGAGCGGCAGGCGGATCAAGCGATCGTGATCGCCGCAGGGATTCCGGATACGTGGCTCGACGGCGACGGCGTCGCGATCGAGCGCTTGCGTACGCCGTATGGATCGCTGAGCTATTCGCTGAAGCGTGAAGGTCGCACGGCGAGGTTGCGCATCGAATCGATGCGCGTGCCCGAGGGCGGCATCGTGTTCGCGAGTCCCGATGCAAAAAGCGCGCGGCTCGACGGCAAACGTATCGAGCCGGTCGACGGCGCGTATCGGATTCGTTCGTTGCCGGCCGATCTCGTCATCAACCTTCGCTAGCGCGCGATCGCTGCCCTCGACGCCTCGGTCACCTTCGCGAAATCTCCGGCACGCAGCCACTCCGCGCGCACCATCCACGATCCGCCAATTGCGACGACATTCTTTTCGGCGAGATACGCCGGCGCATCCGCCTCGGTGATGCCGCCGGTCGGACAGAGCTTGAGATCGCCGAGCGGTCCTTGCAGCGCGCGGATCAAGGCAAGACCGCCGATCGCTGCGGCGGGAAACAATTTGGCGACACGAAATCCAAGCGACACGAGCGCCATCAGCTCGCTTGGCGTCGCCGCGCCGGGAGTTACAGGCAGGCCCGATTCCGCAAGCGCATGTGCGAGCGCCGGCGGCGTACCCGGCGTGACGAGAAAGCTCGCGCCGGCATCTCTCGCGCTTGCGATGTGCTGCGCGTTGAGTACGGTGCCCGCGCCAAGCGCGATATCTGGCACCTCGCGACTGATTGCCGCGATCGCATCGAGCGCCGCGGGTGTGCGCAGCGTGACTTCGATTGCAGTAATGCCACCCGCGAGCAGCGCGCGAGCGGTAGCAACGCCTTGCTCGGCGGAATCGACTGTGACGACCGGCAACACGCGCGTCGCGTGCAAAAGTTCGATCGCTTTCTTTTGACTCGCTTCGAAAACAGCGGAATCGATAGACATCAGGCGTCCTTGGCTTCGAATGGCGCATAGGCGGCGAGACGGCCGATGTCGTACTCGCTTTCGGGCGCGTGGCCGTGCGCGAACGTTTGCGGGCCGCACGAGATCGACAGCGCGCCTTCGTCGGCCGGGCCGACGTTCGCGCGATTGAATGCAAACAGTGCGCGGCCGAGATCCTGGCCGGGCGGCGCGGTGTTCGCGGCGGGACGGCGTTCGCGCCATTCCGCGTCGTCGACGGCGAGCTCGAGGCGGCCTTCGTTGCAGTCGAGCACGATCATGTCGCCGTCGCGCACGCGCGCGATGGCGCCGCCGATCGCGGCTTCCGGTGTCACGTGGATCGCGGACGGCACTTTGCCCGATGCGCCGGAAAGCCGGCCGTCGGTGACGAGCGCGACGTGCCGCCCTTGATTCTGCAACATGCCAAGCAGCGGCATCATGCTGTGCATCTCCGGCATGCCGTTCGCACGCGGACCTTGATAACGCACGACCGCGATGAAATCGCGCGGCAGCGTGCCGGCTTTGTGACGCTCGCGCAGCTGCGCGGGATCGTCGACCACCACCGCAGGCGCGGCGACGCGACGATGCTCCGGTTTCACCGCGGAAACTTTCGCGAGCGCGCTGCCGAGCGGACCGCGCAGCAAGCGCAAGCCGCCGGTCGGCTCGAACGCATTCGCGACCGGACGCAGGATGGATTCGTCGGCGCTCGCATCGGCTCCGCTCGCGTACGAAAGCACGCCATCGGCGAGGCGCGGCTCTTCGGTAAACGCGCGCAAGCCGCCGGCGGCGATCGTATCGAGATCGAACATGAGCCCGGCATCGAGGAGCTCGCGGAACACGAACGCGGTGCCGCCCGCCGCGTGGAACTGATTCACGTCGGCTTCGCTGTTCGGATAGATGCGCGCGAGGAGCGGCACGACTTCCGCCAGCGCATCGAAATCGTCCCAGGTCACGGTCAATCCGGCCGCGCGCGCAACCGCGACCAAGTGAATCGTGTGATTGGTCGAGCCGCCGGTCGCGAGCAGTGCGACGATCGCGTTGACGATCGCGCGTTCGTCGACGAGCTTTCCGATCGGACGATAATCATCGCCGAGCGCCGTAATCTCGATCGCGCGCGCAGCGGCGGCGCGCGTTAGCGCGTTGCGAAGCGGCGTGCCGGGATTCACGAAAGATGTTCCTGGCAATTGCAGGCCCATCGCTTCGAGCAGGATCTGATTCGAATTCGCCGTGCCGTAGAACGTGCATGTACCCGGCGCGTGATACGAATCGGACTCGGCGGCGAGCAGCTCCTCGCGCGTCGCTTGTCCCGCGGCATAGCGTTCGCGCACTTCCGCCTTCTTCTTGTTCGGAATGCCCGACGGCATCGGCCCTGCCGGCACAAACACGACCGGCAAATGACCGAACGCGAGCGCACCGATCAGAAGACCCGGCACGATCTTGTCGCAGACACCAAGACACAGCGCGGCGTCGAACACGTCGTGACACAGCGCAATCGCGGTCGACTGCGCGATTACATCGCGCGAGAACAGCGAAAGCTCCATGCCGATGCGGCCTTGCGTCACGCCATCGCACATCGCCGGCACGCCGCTGGCGACTTGCGCAGTCGCGCCGAGCGTGCGCGCGGTTTCCTTGATCAGCTCGGGATACGTCTCGAACGGCTGATGCGCTGACAGCATGTCGTTGTAAGCGGTGACGATGCCGAGGTTCGGTGCACGACCGCGCTGCAGCGCCTGTTTGTCGCTCGGCCCGCACGCGGCCGCAGCATGCGCGAGGTTGCCGCAGGAAAGACGCCCGCGATGCGGCTCGCGCAGCCGGCTCGCCTCGACGAGATCGAGATACGCGCGTCTTTGATCGCGGCTGCGCTCGCGAATCCGCGCGGCGACTTCTTCGATGCGGGGATGCATGGACATGATGCTGGCCTTCTACTCGAACCGGCTTGCGGCCGGTCTATGCATTTCGATCAGGGACACCAGTAGACGTGGAGCGGCGCGCCTTCCAAATCAATAGCCGCGCGGATCGGCAACTCGCGCGCATTGCCAGGCTCGAGCGCGCGTTCGAATACCTCGCGTTTGCCTTCGCCGCGCAACAGCAAGATTCGATGGCGCGCCTCGGCGAGCCCAGCCGGCGTCAGCGTGATCCTGCGCGGAAATGCGCCGGCCACGCGGCAGCCGCTCGCGTCGATCGCGGCGTATGGCTCGTCGGTCGCGAGCGCCGCATCGAGGTTTGCGGCGCCGGGAAACAACGATGCGGTATGGCCATCGTCGCCCATGCCGAGCACGGCGGTCGCGAACGCCGACGAGCGCGCGATACGATGCCAGCGCGCGTTCGCGTGTTCGACCGCTTCATCGATCGACTGATTCGTTCCACGCAGAAGCTCGAGCTTCGCTTGCGCGGCGTTTCCTTGCAGCAGCGTTTCGCGCGCCAGTCGTGCATTGCTGCCTTCCGTGTCCGGTTCGACATCGCGATCGTCGACGAGACCCACCGTCACTCGCGGCCAATCGAGCTCTCGTTCCGCCAGCGCGCGATACACCGGCGCCGGTGTCGATCCTCCGGAAACCAACACGCACACAGCGGACGATCGCGTCAGCGCATCAGCCAGCGCGGTGGCGATCGCGTTTGCACCCTGCTCGACCCATTCGCGCTCGTCCGCGGCCGCATGCCAGGCGATGCGCGCACTGCGCGGAGTTTTTGCAAGCGTCGTCATGGCGCGCGAGTAAGCAACCTGCCGCTGTCGGCGAGCGCGTACGCAGCTGCACCGAGGAGGCCCGCGTCGGGATGCAGGATCGCGACGCTCGGTATGTGCACGATCGCATCGGCGAAGCGGCCCTTGTCTTCGAAGCGGCGGCGGAATCCTCCGCGTTCGAGCCACGGCAGCAGAAGCGGCGTAAGGCCGCCCGCAAGATACGCGCCGTCCCAGGCGCCGAACGCGAGCACGAAATCACCGGCCGCGGCGCCGAGCAATTCGCAAAACGCTTCGACCGCTCGCACGCAGAACGGCTCACCGGTGCCTGCGCGACGTGTGATCTCTTCCGGCGGCAAACGTTCTTCGAACGTGCCATGGATCTCGCCGAGCGCTTCGTGCAGGTTCGAAAGCCCGCTGCCGCACATGAGTCGCTCGTTGGAAACGCGGCCAAATCGCGCGGTGAGACGCCGCAACACTTCGATTTCCTCGTCGGTGCGCGGTGCAAAACTCGTATGGCCGCCTTCGGTTTCGAGCGCGAACGGACGCCCGTCGCGCAGCAGCAGCGCGCCGACGCCAAGGCCGGTGCCGGGACCGATCACTGCGAACGTGCGCGCTTTCAAGCCATCGAGCGCCGGCGCCGGCGGCGTGCCGATTGCGCGCAAGTCCGTCGCGCGCAGTAACGGCACGCTGAGGCTCATCGCGGCGAAATCGTTGACGAAATGAAGGCTCACGAAACCAAGATCCGCGCGCACGTCTTCGCGCGAGACCTTCCAGACGTGATTGGTGACCTGCACTTCGCCGTCGCGGATTTGTCCCGCGAATGCGAACACGCCGTGTTGCGGCTTGACGCCGATCGCGTCGAGATACGCGAGCGCTGCGTCGGTGAATGTCGCGAAATCGACGACGCGATAACGGCGGATGCTGTCGGCGATGAGCGGCTCTGCGCGCGTGGGATCGGCCAGCGCGAAACGCACATTGGTGCCGCCGACGTCGGCGAGCAAGACGCTGTCGGCGTGCACGCTCATGAGCGCCGCGCGCGCGGCGCGCCGCCCGGACGCGCGGGCGCTTGCGGCAGAAAAGCCGCCGCCGCGGCCGGTCCCCACGAACCTGCCATGTACGGCTGGATCGGTGTTTCCGCTTCGCGCCATGCGGCGATGATGCTGTCGATCCACGTCCACGCGGCTTCGACTTCGTCGCTGCGCACGAACAGCACCGAGTTGCCGTTGAGCGCATCGAGCAGCAGCCGCTCGTACGCGATGCGGCGGTTGACCGCGGGCTGCAGCGAGAGATCGAGTGGCACCGGCTGGAGCTCCAACGCACCCCATTCGGGGCCGGCGAGGCTGCTCATCAGCTCGAGCTCGACGTTCTCCTGCGGCTGCAGACGCAGGATCAGGCGATTCGGTGTCGCGCGATCGCGGCGCGGTTTCTCGAACAGCCAGTGCGAAGTCGGACGGAACGTGACGACGACTTGCGTCACGCGCTCGGCGAGCCGCTTGCCGGTGCAGAGGCGAAACGGCACGCCGGCCCAGCGCCAGTTGTCGATCGAAGCGCGCAGCGCGACGAAAGTCTCGACCGGCTCGCGGCCCTGCACGGCTTGCAGCGAGAAGCCGCGTACCGGTTGTCCGTCGACGAGACCGGCTTCGTAGCGGCCGCGCACGGAATCGAAAGGCGCGTTGTCGGCGCGGAACGGCCGGAGCGCGCGCAGCACCTTGAGCTTTTCGTCGCGCAATACGTCGGCATCGAGCGAAGCCGGCGGTTCCATCGCGATGAGACAGAGAAGCTGCAATACGTGGTTCTGCACCATGTCGCGCAGCGCGCCGTAGTCGCCGTAATAGCTCTCGCGGCCGTCGACGCCCGCGGTTTCGGCGACGAGGATGTCCACCGACTCGACCCAGCGGTGATGCCAGACCGCTTCAAGCAACGTGTTGCCGAAGCGCAGCGCCAAGAGATTCTGCACCGCAGCTTTGCCGAGATAATGATCGATGCGGAAGACGCGATCCTCGGTAAGAAACGCGCCGATCTTCGCGATGATCGCGCGAGCGGATTCAAGATCGCTGCCGATCGGTTTCTCCAGCACCAGCCGCGCGGGATCATCGAGCAAGCCTGCGTTCTTCAGCCCTTCGGCGATCGGCACGAAGAGATACGGCGGCGTCGCGAGATAGCTCACGCAACGGCGGCTCTTGATGCCAGCCAGCGCGGGCGCGATTGCCGGCGGATCGCCGAGATCGACGCGGATGTAGTCGATACGCTTCAGAAGCTCGGTCAGCGCCTCGCTCGCGCCTTCGCTCTTTTGCAGCTCTCCGCCGATCCACGTACGGAACGCTTCATTCTCGTGCGGCTGACGCGCGATCGCGACGATACGGAAGTTGTCCGGCAGCAAGCGATCGCGCAGGAGGTGCAGCAGCGAAGGGAAGAGCTGCCTGACGGCGAGATCGCCGGTCGCGCCGAAGAGCAGAAGCGTATCGTGCACTGGGCGAGGTCTCCGATGGGTTGTTGTCCGCGAAAGCGAACCCTTATTTCGCGGCTATCGCCGCTCCTACAACGCGTTCAATGTGTGTAGGAGCGGCGACAGCCGCGAACAACAGCGGGAGGCGGCAACGTTACGAGCACGCGTCCCGCGATCTTAGCTTACTTGCCTTCGAACAAGACCCGCCCGTTCGACGCGACGATCTTCGAATAAAGCCGCGCGCTCGCCTTCGGCGTGCGCTTCTGCGTTGCGAAATCGACGTGCACGATGCCGAAGCGTTTGGAGAATCCAAGCGACCATTCGAGATTGTCGAGCAGCGACCATGCCATGTAACCGCGAACGTCGCAGCCCTGCCCGATGGCCGAGTGCACGGCGCGCAGGTGCTTGCCGAGGTAGTCGACGCGCAGCGGATCGTCGACGACGTCGTTCTCGGCGACCGGCGGATCGTAGAACGCAGAGCCATTCTCGGTGATGTAGACCGGCGGATTGCCGTAGCGGTCGCGAACCCAGGTCAGCGTATCGGTGAGCCCTTGCGGAAACACTTCCCAGCCCGTTTCGGTATAGGTCGCGTGCTGGCGCACCGGGCCGGCCTTGAGCGGCCATGACTGCGGATCGTGCCGCGTCACGTTGCGTGTGTAGTAGTTGACGCCGAGGAAATCGATCGGCTGGCGGATCAGCGCGTAATCTTCGGCCGGCCATTCGGGCCAAGCCTCGCCGAAGATCTCCTTGAGCTCGGCCGGATATTCGCCCTTGAACACAGGATCGAGGTACTGGCGGTTCATGTACGCATCGGCGCGCGTCGTCGCCGCGCGATCTTCGGCCGAATCCGAAGCGGCATATTTCGGCTCGAGGTTCACGACGATGCCGACCTCATGCTTGCCCTCGGCGCGATATGCCTTCACCGCGGCGCCATGCGAGCGCAGCAGATGATGCGAGGCGATCGGCGCCTCGAAACGATTGCGATGGCCCGGCGCAAGCGCGCCGTGCAGATAGCCGCCATCGGTGACGACCCACGGCTCGTTGAGCGTCGCCCATTTCTTCACGCGGCCGTCGAGCTTGCGATAGCAGACCGCGGCGTATTCGGCGAACCAGTCCGCGATGTCGGGGTTGAGCCAGCCGCCGCGATCATCGAGTGCGGCCGGAAGATCCCAGTGATACAGCGTCGCCAGCGGCTCGATGCCGTTTTCGAGCAGCGTATCGACGAGGCGGTCGTAGAAGCCGAGGCCGCCTGCGTTCACGCGTCCCTTGCCTTCGGGCAGCACACGCGCCCAGGCGATGCTGAAGCGATAGGCCTTGAGGCCGAGATCGCGCATCAGCTTCACATCGTCGCGGAAGCGGCGGTAATGATCGCAAGCCACGTCGCCCGTATCGCCGTCCTTGACCATGCCCGGCGTGCGTACGAAACGGTGCCAGATGCTCGGCCCGGCGCCATCGGCCAAGGGCGATCCTTCGATCTGATACGCGGAAGTCGCGCTACCCCACAGAAAACCCTTGGGAAATTCCCCGGTCTGGTCCATTCAGATATCCCATGCCCGCGTCTGGCGGCGAGCCGATGAAAACGTTTACATTGGAGCCGTACAGGATAGCCGATCATATTGGCATTTGGCACTCTGGTCCTGGTTCTGACGGACGAGCAGCGTCCGAGGCGTCCCCAACAGGAGATCGATCGAACATGGCGGCAGTGCGGCTCGATGCGGTGCGCAAGGTCTACGACAACGGATACGTCGCCGTGGCCGGCGCGAGTTTCGATGTGGCGCACGGCGAGCTTCTGGTGCTGGTCGGGCCCTCGGGCTGCGGCAAATCCACGCTGCTGCGCATGATCGCCGGGCTCGAATCGATCACCGCCGGCACGCTGGCGATCGGCGATCGCGTCGTCAACGACATCCCGCCGCGCGATCGCGATATCGCGATGGTGTTTCAGAACTACGCGCTCTACCCGCACATGACGGTGGCCGAGAATCTCGCGTTCGGGCTCACGCTGCGCGACACGGCGCGCGAGGAGATCAACCGGCGCGTGCACGAAGCGGCCGATATGCTCGATCTCAATCGCATGCTGCCGCTGAAACCGGCGCAGCTCTCCGGCGGCCAGCGCCAACGCGTCGCGCTCGGCCGCGCGCTTGTTCGTAAACCTGCGGTGTTCCTGCTCGATGAGCCGCTGTCGAATCTCGATGCGAAGCTGCGCCTCTCGACACGCGTCGAAATCGCCAAGCTCCATCGCAAGCTCGATACGACGATGATCTACGTCACGCACGATCAGATCGAAGCGATGACGCTCGGCCATCGCATCGTCGTGATGAAGGATGGCGAGATCCAGCAGATCGATACGCCGATGAAGCTTTACGAAAAGCCCGCGAACGTGTTCGTTGCGGGCTTTCTTGGAAGTCCGGCGATGAATTTCTTCCGCGGTCGGATCGTTGCGGACAATGGCCTGCGTCTCGTCATCGGTTCGACCTCGCTGCCGCTGCCGTCCGCCAACGGCGCGCAGGATTTCTCGCGCCAGCTCGATCGCGAGATCGTCATCGGTTTGCGTCCGGAGGATCTGGTGCTGTCCGAGCGCGCGGACGATCCGGCGACGCTCGCGGCGCGGCTCGAAGTGATCGAGCCGGTCGGCAACGAGGTTTTCTTGAATCTTCGCTACGCCGATCAGCCCATCGTGGTGCGCACGCCGCCGCAGGCGTTGCCGGAGATCGGATCGACGCTGCCGCTGACGCTCAGGGTTTCAGGTCTGCATCTGTTCGATGCCGGGACGGAGCGGCGCATCGAGTAATCGCGCCCACTCGTGGCGCGCAAACCCATTATTGCGCCGCTTCGCGGCAATCTTCGCAAACGCCGTGTACTTCAAGCGTCTGCGCGCGCGCCTTGAACCCGTGCTCGCGCGCCTGCTCGCCGAGGAGCTTGGACACGCGCTCATCGCAGATTTCGACGGCGCCCGAGCAGACGTCGCAGATCAGGAACGGAACCTGATGCGCTTCGTTCGGATGATGGCAGCTGACGAACGCGTTCACCGATTCGAGCTTGTGGATGAAGCGGTTCTCGAGCAGGAAATCGAGCGCGCGATACACCGTCGGCGGCGCGGCGCCGCTGTGGCCGTCGCGGAGCTGATCCAGAAGATCGTAGGCCTTGACCGGCTTTTCCGATTCGGCAATCAGCTCGAGCACGCGAAGGCGAAGCGGCGTGAGCCTGAGGCCGCGCAGCTCGCACGCGCTCTCGACCGCGCCGATGAATGCTTTCGCATCGTGGCGGTGCTGGTGGCGGCCGTGGCGCTGGTGTGCGGGCGTTTGCATGCGGTTTCCGGTGATTCCGACGTCATCTTAACGCCGGGAGCGGCGATCGTCATCGAATCCACTGCGAAAAATGGGGCCGGCGATGTCGCGATCAACTACCAGCCGCGCGAACGATCCTGAGCCTTGAGCCGCGAGCGCGAGGACAATCCGGCGTACTTGCGGAAATCGATGCCGCAAAAACGACAGACCTTGGCATCCGAGCGATTGCGCCGGCCGCATTCGGGGCACTCGACCAAGCTCGATTTGGAGAGCGCGATGACGAGCCAGCCGATCGGCCCGAGTGCCGCGCCCCAAATGAGCCCGGCGATCCAGCGTCCTTTCGCCCAGCCGATCAGCGCGCCGACGAGCGCGCAGGCGATGGTGATGCCGATCGCCCACTCCCACATCACCGGATCAAGCAGCGTTGCGACGCACTGGTTCAAGAGCGCCTGCACCGCTTCGGGATCGGTCGTATCGATAGCGGCGAGCGCACCGAAGGTGCATTCCAGAGCCATGACGTGCTCGCTCAATCGATGCGCTTGAGGGCGGCGTCGATGCGCCGCAACGCTTCCTCGCGGCCGGCGAGAAAAGCAGTGTGGTCGATCGACGGCGAGACTTGCGTGCCGGTCAACGCGACGCGAAGCGGCTGCGCGACCTTGCCCATGCCCTCGCCGATCGCCGCGGCGGATTCCTCGATCGCCGTATGCACGTTTGCGACCGACCAGTCCGCGAGCGCGGCGAAGCGCGCGTGCACCGCTTCGAGCGCGGCGCGTGCGGTCGGCGTCTTCAAGTGCTTGGCAACCGCGGCGTCATCGTAAGTTTCCAGCGGCGCGTACCAGACGCGCGCGCTATTGGCCATGTCCTTCAGCGTCTTCACGCGATCGCGGAGCGCAACGATCACATCGACCGGATCGGGTCCTTTCGTGGGATCAATACCGGCTTCGCGGAGGTGCCACTCGAAATGCGGCGCGATCTCCAAGGGATCGTCGTTCTTGAGGTACTGCTGGTTCAGCCAGGACAGCTTCTCGACATCGAAGCGCGAAGCGGATTTGTTGACGTCGGCGACGTCGAACAGCTGGATCATCTCCTCGCGCGAAAAGATCTCCTGATCGCCGTGCGACCAGCCGAGCCGCACGAGATAGTTGAGCAGCGCATGCGGAAGGAAGCCGTCGTCGCGATATTGCATCACGCCGACCGCGCCATGGCGCTTGCTGAGCTTCTGCCCGTCCGGCCCGAGAATCATCGGCAGGTGCGCGAACTCCGGCACCGCGGCGCCGAGCGCGTGATAGATATTGATCTGCCGCGGCGTGTTGTTGACGTGATCGTCGCCGCGAATGACTTCGCCGATCTTCATGTCGATGTCGTCGACGACGACGGCGAAGTTGTAAGTCGGAAAGCCGTCGGAGCGGATCAGCACGAGATCGTCGAGCTCCTCGTTGCTCCACTCGACGCGGCCCTTGACCTTGTCGTCGAACACAACGCTGCCAGAGAGAGGATTCTTGAAGCGCAGCACGCGGTTCGGATCGTCGCGGAACGGCTCGTTGCGCTCGCGGTAATGACCGTTGTAGCGAGGCTTCAGGCCCTTCGCCATCGCCTCGTTGCGCATCGCCTCGATCTCGTCCTTGGACTCGTAGGCGTAATACGCCTTGCCGGCCTTAAGAAGATCCTCGGCCACCTGACGATAGCGATCCATGCGCAGCGTCTGGTAGTACGGACCTTCATCGGCATCGAGGCCGAGCCAGTGCATGCCATCGAGGATCGCCTGCACGGCTTCCTGTGTGGAGCGCTCGCGATCGGTGTCCTCGATGCGCAGGATGAACTCGCCGCCGCGATGCCGCGCTTCGAGCCAGCAGTAGAGCGCGGTGCGCGCGCCACCGATGTGCAGGTAGCCGGTGGGACTCGGAGCGAAGCGGGTACGGACGGTCATTGCGGCGGGGACGGAAAACGGCGCGCAAGTTTAGCGTATCCGGCGCCGTTCCCAACGAACGGTCATGCGTCTCGGGCAGAATACGAACGTCTTTCTTTACAAATTCCGGATCGATTCATGACCTTCCGTCTAGCCCTGCCCTCGGTGGCGCTCGCCATCGCTGTCATCGCCGCCATCGCGGCGTGCGCGCCGACGCGTCCCTCGCCACCGTCCGCCAATGTCCCGCGCACCGCCATCGGCGATGGCGCGCGCGCCGAGCTTGCGATCCTCGAATCGACCGACATCCATTCGAACATCCTGAGCTACGACTACTACAAGCTCGCCGAGGATCCGTCGATCGGCTTCGAGCGCATGGCGACACTCGTCAAGGCGGCAAGGAAGGAATTTCCGAACACGCTCCTCTTCGACGCCGGCGATACGATCCAGGGCACCGCGCTTGCCGACTACCAGGCGCTGGTCAAACCGATCGGCTGCGACGAGGAGCTCGCGATCTACCGCGCGATGGACGCGCTCGGCTACGACGGCGGCACAATCGGCAATCACGAGTTCAACTACGGGCTCAAATTCCTCGCGCAAGTGACCGACGACGGCTCGATGAACGTCGACGGCGTCGTCAAGCAGCGCTGCAAGGGACCGAACTATCCGCTCGCGCTCGCGAACGTGTTCAGCACGCGCGACAACAAACCGATCTATGCGCCGTACGGCTGGACCGACAAGACCGTCAAGATCAAAGATGCAACCGGCCGCGAGACGGAAACGACGATCCGCATCGGCTTCATCGGTTTCACGCCGCCGCCGATCCTGCAGTGGGACCGGCGCAATCTCGACGGCAAGGTCTACACGAAAGGACTCGTCGAAGCCGCGCGCGAATTCGTGCCGGAGCTTCGCAAGCAGAACGTCGATCTCGTCGTCGCGATCTCGCACGGCGGGCTCGACGCGTCGCCGTACGGCGACACGATGGAAAACGCGAACTGGTATCTCGCGCAGGAACCAGGCATCGACGTGCTGCTGCTCGGCCATTCGCACACGACGTTTCCCGATCCCGGCAATCCGAAATCGCGATTCAGCGGCATGGCCGGTGTCGACAACGAACGCGGCTTCGTGCACGGCAAGCCGGCCGTGATGGGAAATTACTGGGGCAAGAGCCTCGGCGTCGTCGATCTTGCGCTGGTACGCCGCGACGGACGCTGGACGATCGATCCGTCCGCAACGCATTCGGAAGTCCGCGACATCAAGAACAAGGACGGCAGCTTCGTAGCGCCCGATCCCGAGATCGCCGCGCTGGTGAAGCCGGTGCACGAAGCGACGATCGCCTACGTGTCGACGCCGATCGGCGACAGCGATTTCGCGATGACGACGTATTTCGCGAAAGTCGGCGAAGTTACGGCGCTGCAGCCCGTCAACACCGCACAGCGCGAATACGTGGAGCGCTATATCCCGAAGAATCTTCCGCAACTGGCCGGAATTCCGGTGCTCTCGGCCGCATCGCCGTTCAAGGGCGGCTTCGGCGGGCCGAGCGATTACACCGATATCGCAGCCGGCCCGCTCGCGATCCACAACGCGGCCGATCTTTATCTTTATCCGAACACGTTGACCGCGGTGAAGATCGACGGCGCCGGCGTGAAAGCGTGGCTCGAGCGCGCGGCTGAGCAGTTCAACCGCATTGATCCTGCAAAACACGAAGCGCAGGAGCTGATCAACCGCAAGACGCCGAGCTACAACTTCGATGTGATCCAGGGCGGCATCACGTACGCGATCGACGTTACGCAACCGGAAGGCCATCGCATCAGCGACCTGCGCTACCACGGAAAACCCATCGTCGGCACGCAGCCTTTCATCGTCGTAACGAACAACTATCGCGCGAGCGGCGGCGGCCATTTTCCGGGGCTCGACGGGTCGAACATCGTGCTGTCGGCGCCCGACGCGAATCGCGACGTGCTGATCGACTGGGTGCGCGAGCACAAGCATCTGACGCGCGCGGCAGACGGCGATGCGCGCAATTGGCGATTCGTCGCGGCGAAGATCGCGGGGCCAGTCGTCTTCACGTCGGCGTCGGGCAAGCTCGACGTCGCGCGGGCCGCGGGCCTTGCCGGAGTCAGCCTCGTCAAGGACAACGGCGACGGCACGTCCACGTACGCGATCGATCTCGCTGCAAAGCAGCACCCACATCGGCAACCGCCGAGGTAAAGTCGGGCTCGTCCAGAACCGGAGCATCGCCATGTCGCGTACGCCGCTCGTGTTGTCGATCGCCTTGCTGCTCGCTGCCTGCTCGCCTTCACCGCCGCCTCCGGCCGAAACGACGAAAGCCCCCGCGGCGGAACCGGCCGCTCCGAGTGCCGACGAGCAATTCGCCGATCTCTCCAAGCGCTGGCTGGACGGCGCGATGAAGCTGAGCCCGGTCACCGCAACGCAGATCGGCGATCATCGCTTCGACAGCGAGATCGACGATTTCAGCGCCGAAGGCCGCAAGAAAGGCGTCGATTTCTCGAAGAGCCTCCTCGCCGAGCTCGAAAAGCTCGATCGCAGCACGCTCTCGCGCGAAAACCAGGTCGACTACGCGATCCTGCGCAATCAGCTCCGCTCGGACGTTTGGACGGCCGAGACACTGCAAGGCTGGGCCTGGGATCCGACGATATACAGCCAGATTGCCGGCGGCACGCTCTACACGCTGATGGCACGCGACTTCGCGCCGATGCCCGAGCGCCTGCGCTCGGCGACGGCGCGCATGGAGAAACTGCCGACGCTCTTCGCGCAAATGCACGCGAATCTCGATCCGGCGCGCGTGCCGAAGATTCACGCGGAAACCGTAGCCAAGCAGAACAAGGGCGTGCTCAGCATCATCGATGAGCTGATCGTGCCGCACGCGAACGAGCTCGCCGATGCCGAACGCAAGAAGCTCGACGATGCGATCGCGGGTTTGCGCAAAGCCGTCGACGACAACCAGAAGTGGCTCGACGAGCAGCTCGTGCCGAACGCGAAAGGCGATTTCCGCATCGGCGGTACGCTTTACGACGCCAAGCTCGCGTTCGCGCTGAACTCGCCGCTGACGCGGCAGGAAATCCGCAAGCGTGCTGAAGCCGCGCTCGCGAGCACGCGCGCGGAGATGTACGAGATTGCGCGCAGAGTGCTCGCCGGCAAGCCGAAAGCGCCGCCGCTGCCCGAGAAGCCGAACGATGCGCAGCAGCAGAAAGCGATCCAGGCAGCGCTCGAGCTCGCGTACGCGGATCGTCCCGCGCGCGACAAAGTAATGCCGACCGCCGAGGCCGCGCTCGCCAAGGCGACCGACTTCGTGCGCGCGAAGAATTTCATCACGATGCCCGATGCACCGGTCAAGATCATTCCGATGCCGGAATTCCAGCGTGGCGTCGCGCTCGCGTATTGCGATTCGCCCGGTCCGCTCGACAAGAATCTCGACACGTTCTATGCGGTGTCGCCGATTCCGGACGACTGGACGAAGCAGCAGGTCGATTCGTTCCTGCGCGAATACAACACGCGCTCGATCGAGGAGCTCACAATCCACGAAGCGATGCCAGGTCATTATCTGCAGCTCTGGCACTCGAACAAATATCCCTCGACGCTGCGCGCGGTGCTGTCTTCGGGTTCGTTCGTCGAAGGCTGGGCCGTCTACACCGAAAAGCTGATGGTCGAGCAAGGCTATCTCGACAACGATCCGCTCTATCGGCTGGTCCATCTCAAATGGGATCTTCGCGCGATCGCCAACGCGATCCTCGATCAGGCGATCCATGTCGACGGCATGAGCCGCGAAGATGCGATGAATCTCATGACTGAGAAAACGTTCCAGCAAGAGCGCGAAGCCGCCGGCAAATGGATACGCGCGCAGCTGACCTCATCGCAGCTGCCGACGTATTTCGTCGGCTGGCAGGAACATCTGGACCTTCGCGCCGAAGCCGAGAAGCGCGAGAGCGACAAGTTCGACCTCAAGCGCTATCACGACACCGTGCTTTCGTTCGGCTCGCCGCCGGTGCGTTATGCGCGCGCGTTGATGTTCAACGAGGCGATCGAATGATCCGCTGTAGGCGCGGTGCCAGCTGGCGCCGCGCCTACAAAGCCGCACGACGCAACATCAACTTGCCGGCGGATCCGAATCGAGCACTTGCAAGCTCTGCGGCGTGCCGTCGCCGACAATCGACGCATCGGTGACGAGCAACACGACGCCGGGCTTCAAAAGCGGCGTCACCTCTGCCAGAAAATCCGTCGGCACCACGATGCGGCCGACGGTTTCCGCATCGAGCTCGCGGTTCGCTTCGTCGGCGTGGCCCGGAATCCCGATCGTGATCCATTTTGGCATGCGCACACCCGGAAGGCCCGGATATTCGCCGTCCATGTAGCCTTCGGCAACGATGTACGCGTGCGTTCCCGTGACCGCCGGGTTTGCGCGCACGACAACGCGCGTGCGCCCGATCTCGACGCCGTTGCGGTAGACGACCAGCCGCTCGTCGCTGCGGCTCAGCACTGCCGAGATTGGACCTTCGCTCGCAGCGTCGGGGTTCCAGCGATACGCCTCGCCGTACGTCAGCGGCGACATCGCGATTTCCTTGCCGGTGCGCGGCTCGATCGGGCTGATCGCGCGCGGATGCACGACGCTCGCTGGCGAAGCACCCTCCTCGGACACGACGACGACCATGCCCATGTTGGTCGACTCGAACAGAAGGCTCGCGAACTTCGACGGCAGATGCACGCAGCCGTGCGATTCCGGATAACCCGGCAAGCCGCCGGCGTGCAATGCGATACCGTCCCACGTCAGCCGCTGCTGATACGGCATCGGCGCGTCGTTGTATTTCTTCGAGCGGTGATCGATGTCTTTCTCTAGGATCGTGAAGACGCCGGTCGGCGTGCGGTGTCCCGGCTTGCCGGTGCTCACCGTCGATACCGCGATCAGAATTCCGTTGCGATAGACGTACGCGCGCTGCTCGGTCAGCGAGACGATCACCGCCATCGGACCGAGCGCCTTGCTGTCGCCGCCCCAGATCCACTGACCGGGTTTGAGATTGGCCGGCGACGTATCGGCGGGACTCGATTCGCGCGCGCCCCAGAACGGCACGCCCGCGACGGCGCTGCCCGCGAACGCGAGGCACGCGATGAAGACCAGAATGCGCGACATGAATCCCTCCCCAGGATGTCGTCGTGCGCGCTACGCCGGCCCGTCGTTCCCCGCGGCGTCGTGACGCGCGATACGCGCGGCCGGACACTTCAGAAGCGCCGAGCGCGCGAGCCAATCTTGATCCGGATAGTACGAGAACACGAACTGCCCGTCCTTGAGCACGTCGATGATCGGCCGCGCGATCGCACTGCGCAACGCCGGGCAACCCCAGCTGCGACCGAGACGTCCCTGCCGCTGTCCCGCCGCGGGATCGACGTACGCCGCACCGTGCATCACGATCGCGCGCGACATCGCCGCATCGTTGATGCCGTGCTCGAGGCCATCCATGCGTAGCGAATAGCCGTTATGGCCGATGTAGGTATCGCGAGTCAGGAACAAGCCGAGACTCGATGCATGCGTGCCGTCGTCGTTCGAGAACTTTGTCGGCACGTCGCCGCCGGAACCCTGCCCGTGCGCGACGACTTCTTCGTACAGAAGTTTCTGCGACGCCATGTCGAACACCCAGAGCCGCGGGCGCAGCGACGAGCGACTGTAGTCGATGACCGCGAGCCGCGACGCATCGGCACCGATGCCCTCGCCTTGCGCGCAGTGCATCGCGTCGAGCGCGAGCTCGAGAACGCGCGGGTCGGCCGACGGCGCAAGCTTTGAAAGACGCGCGGCGTCGAACGCGGTCGTCGAAGACTTCGGTGCGGTGCGAGCCGGCATCGTCGCAGCGGCCGGCGCAAGAAAGACCGCCAAAACAGCGGCGATCGGCACCGCGAAGCGCCGTGAAAGGACATCCGTCATAGAACGTAGGGTACTGGAAGATAGCGGGTGGCGCATTCTGGCGGCGCGAATGTGAATCGATCGCCACCCGCTGAGTGGTTTGCTCTAGAAATTGCAGGCTGGAGGCGGCGGGCCGAAGCGTACGAGATCGATCGAACCCGTGCGCCCGTTGTTCTCGCCGCCAGTGAACGCGTAATCGATCGTCAGGGCACTGCAGCTCCGGAACGTCAATTTCGCCGTACCGACGTGCGTCGTCGTTATCGATGACGAGCCATCGAATGTTCCGCCGGTGCCGGCATAGAGATCGACGTGGTCGATTGTTGTCGAGCCGGGCACGAGGTTGTTGTTCTGCAGCGTGTACCAGCGCTGGCTGACCGATGGATCGCCGCTCGCACCGTTCGGCGCGAAGGTGTACCACGTGCCGAACATCACGTTCTGCCGCGTGCTGATGTCGAACGCGAATCCCTGACCCGCCGTGGCAGGGTCGTACCACGCGCCGGACAGCAACGACGTCGAGCCGGGCATGCCGTTGTCGCCGTTCTGTCCGCAGGTCGTGGCGAGATTGAGACGTGTGAGCGCGATTGCGTGATCGATCGCGCGCCCATCGTTGAAGTGGTAGTGAAGCATGCCGTTCGCGCAATCGGTGAACGCAAGCGAGACGCTGCCGACGATGTTTCCACCGACGACCGGCGGCGCATCGAAATTGCCGCCTTCGGTCTCGTAAAGCGGCATCGTCGAGTAGAACGAATTGGCGAGCGCATCACCTTGAAACGTGTACCAATGCTGCCGTTCCAGCGGCGTGTCCGCATAGCCATAGGTCATCCAGCCGCCGAACACGACACCGTGGCCGGCACCGGCAAGATCAGGCAATACGTGGATCACTATGCCCTGCCCGCTCGTGTCGACGTCGTACCACGCGCCGGTCAAGCCGAACTGATCGAGATTGGCATAGCGCGCTGAGCACCCGCTGTACCACGGCGAATTCCCGGTCGATACATCCCAGACCGGCGAGTCCGTGCGCGCCAGCTGGTTCGGACACAACGACGACTTCCCGGCAGTGGAACCTAACGGAGGAAACATCGGCGGCGGCGCAGGCACTCCGCCGCTCAGCCGATTGAAGGCGACGTCGAAGTAGCCGAGATTCGCGAGTCCCGAAAGATCGGGAATCGTGCCGGTCAGCCGATTGTTGCTGACATTGAACTCGGAAAGGCTGGCGAGCCCGTCGAACGATGGCAGCGATCCGGTCAGCTGGTTGTTGCTCACGTTGAAGACGTAGAGGTACGGCGCGCTCGCCAACGATGGGATCGAGCCGGTGAGCGCGTTGTTGTCGGCAATGAACGTTGACACGCTGAAAGACGGAATCGGTCCGCTCAAGCGATTGGAGCCGACCGAAAACGTGACCATCGTCGCGAGGCCTGTCAGTGCGGGAAGCGGTCCGCTGAGCTGATTGCTGCTCGCGCTGAACGTATTGAGGTTGTCGAGCCCTTGCCCCGACAACTCCGGGACGCGGCCCGTGAGCCGGTTGCGGTCGACGCTGAAATATTGAAGCGAATGCAATCCGCTCAGCGAGGGAATCGTGCCGGTCAGCTTGTTGTCCGAGACGGCAAAATCCTTCACCGAGGACAGGCTGCTCAACTCGGGAATCGATCCGCTCAGCTGGTTGTTCTGCAGCCAGAACAACTCCAAGCGAGCGAGGCCGCGCAGAGACGGAATCGGACCGCTCAGCCGATTTTCGGCAACAAGGAATTCGCGGACGTTCACGAGATCCGTCAACAGGGGGATCGGTCCCGTCAATTGACACGCGTTCGCGTTGAACGACGTCAGATGCACGAGTCCGTGCATCGAACCGATGGTTCCATTCAACGTACTGCGAGAAACGTCGAACGTTTCGAGGCTGGCGAGCCCGTCCAGGCTTGGAATCGAGCCGGTGATGGCGGTGTACGAAGCATCGAAGCTCTTGAGGTTCACAAGCCCCGTCAGCGACGGAATCGCGCCGGTTATCGACGTATTCGATAGCCAGACACGCGTGAGATTGACCAAGCCTGCGAGGGGCGGTATGGAACCGGTCAGCGGGTTACCGGCAACGGACAGCTCCTCGAGGTTGGAAAGCCCGGCAACCGACGGTATCGAACCGGTCAGCTGATTGACGGCGACTTTGAGCGCCTCAAGCGCATGCAATTGCGACAACGGCGGAATCGGGCCCGTCAACGCATTGTTCTCGACCGAAAAGTATTTGAGCTTGGTCAAGCCAACGAGCGAAGGAATCGATCCGGTCAGCCGGTTCGGCGGCCACAAGTTCGGAAATAACGGCGGCGTGCTGTTGTCGACATTGAATACCTGCAACTCGGTAAAGGCGGCGATCGACGGCAGGCTTCCGGTCAAGCTGTTGTAGATGAGCTCGATCTTGATGACGTGTGCCTGCGCGTCATCGCAGGTAATGCCAAACCACGTGCATTCCGTACCGGCCGCGCCATTCCAATTGAGCCTCGCGTGCCACGCATCTCCGTTCGCGCTCGCATAGAGCTGCATCAGCGCGCCACGTTCGCTGGCGGGAATCGCCGCGTGCCCGAACGAACAAAACGCCAGCAGCATCGCCGCCACGAACAGATTCCACCGCTTCATACCGAAGCGATTCCCTCTTTGAGCCGTCATCTCGATCTCCCTGAGCGCGAAGCCGCGCGACGCGACGCTGAATCGCAATTACGACGTATGGCGTAGCCATTCCCGTAGGCACGATCATGCTACTCGCGCCATCAAAATACGAGCCACGAAAACCCCACAACACGCTGTTTTTGCGCCACATTGTCGTGGTGTCGCAACAGGGCCGCGGCGAATGTTTTAGTAGACAAATGGACAAGCTGGGGATCGTTTGCGAATGCCCTGCACCGACGTTCGCATCGCGATCACCGCATCGCTACACTGCCCGCTCGCGCCCGGAGCCGCCGTGTCCGAACCGTCCGATTCCACCGATGCCCGCGCCGGCACGCCGCCCGACGATCTCTTCGCGGCTCTTTACGATCGGCTGAAGCAGCTGGCTAACCGGCAATTGATGCGCGGTCCGCGCCATACGCTCGATACGACCGCGCTGGTGCACGAGCTTTACCTTCGCATCAACGGCAGCCGCGAGCTTGCGTTCGAGCAGCCGGTGCAGTTCTTCTCGTACGCGGCGCGTGCGATGCGCCACATCCTGGCCGATCGCGCGCGCGATCGCATGCGCCAGAAAGCCGGCGGCCAATGGATCGCGGTGACGCTGACGACGGGCGAAGATTTGCTTCCGGCGATCGAAAGCGCCGAGCAGGCTTTGGCGCTCGAAGAGGCACTGCGCCGGCTCGAAGAGACTGACGAGCGCGCCGCTCGCATCGTCGAGCTCCGCTGGTTCGCCGGCGTTGCGCCGGACGAGATCGCCGAAATGCTCCATCTCACGCGGCGCACCGTCGACCGCGACTGGCGCTATGCGCGCGCGTTCCTGCATTCGGCGCTGGAGTGATGTCCTAGTTTCGGACGAAACAGCGTTATCCGACTCGATGGCCTCATGAACTCGGGACCGCATGAACGCTCAGTCGCCGACCCTGCGTACGCTGTTCGAGGAAGCGTTGGCGCTCGCGCCGGTAGAGCGCGCCGCGTATCTCGCACGGCATTGCGTCGATGCCGAGCAAAAAGCCGCGGTCGAACGCATGATCGCCGCGGATGCCGACGACGGCAGCCGCATGCTCGACCGCTCGTTCGATGCGCTGCTCGATCGCATCGGCGAGACCGAACCGCAGCCGTCGTTGCCGGCCGGCGCCGCGATCGGTCCGTTCACGGTGCTCGATCGTCTCGGCGAAGGCGGCTCGTCGATCGTTTTCCGCGCCTACCGCGATCAGGCCGGCGTCCGGCAGACGGTTGCGCTGAAACTGTTGCGCCGAAATCTCTATTCGAGCGATGAGCAGCGCCAGTTCCGCCGCGAGCGGCTTGCGCTCGCGCAACTGCGCCATCCCGGCATCGCGCGACTGATCGAAGGTGGCGTCACCGAAGCTGGGATTCCGTACATCGCGCTCGAGCTCGTCGATGGCGTGCCGATTACGGAGTACGCGCGCAACGAGAATCTCGATCTGCGCCAGCGCTTGCGTCTCTTCGTCGAAGTTTGCCGCGCGGTCGAAGCGGCGCATCGCGCACTCATCGTGCACCGCGATCTGAAACCGTCGAACGTGCTGGTGACACGCGACGGTGACGTAAAGCTGCTCGATTTCGGCATTGCCAAGCTGCTCGACGCCGACATCGAAGACGGCACGCGCACGCAACACCGCGCGATGACGCCGGCGTACGCCGCACCGGAACAGTTCGTGCACGGCGCGATCACGACCGCGACCGATGTGTTCGCGCTCGGCGTCCTCCTCGGCGAGCTGATCACCGGCAGCCGCCGCGAGCTCGACAGCCAGCGCACGCCGTCATCGCAGATCAGCGAAGAGCTCGCGCCCGACGCGTCACCGCCGCCCGGCATCACGCGACGACAGTTGCGCGGCGATCTCGACAACATCGTGATGAAAGCGACTGCGATCGAGCCCGAGCGGCGTTACGCATCGGCCGGTGCGTTCGCCGAGGACATTGAGCGCCATCTCGCCGGTCAGCCGGTCGCGGCGCATCCGCCGTCGGCGTGGTATCGCACGCGCAAGTTCGTCGCGCGCCACAAAGGCGGCGTGCTGACGACGACGGCGTTTCTCGTCGCGATCATCGCCGCACTCGCGATCGCGCTCTGGCAAACCGATGTCGCGCGGCGGCAAGCCGAAGTCGCGCGCGAGCAGGCCGAGCGCGCCGATACGATCCGGCAATTCCTCGTCGGCGTGTTCGATCAGGCCGAGCCGGATGCGAATCTCGGAAAGCCCATCACAGCCAAGCAGCTGCTCGAACAAGGCGAACAGCAGCTTTCCGCCGGTGCCGATCTTCAGACCGGTACGCGCCTCGATCTGACGGTGCTGATCGCGCACCTCTATTGGGATCTGGGCGACTACGCGCGCGCCGAGCCGCTGTTGAAGCAAGCTGACGCGGCGGCGGCCGATCCGCACGTGCCCGACGAAGTCAAAGCGCGTACGTTGATGACGATCGCGAAGATCGAATCGGAGAAGCGAAAGTTCGCCGGCGCGCTCGATCACGCGAAGCGCGCGCTCGCGGCGGCCGATCGTGCGGGGCGCGCGGGCGAGGATTCCGGCTCGGAGGCGCGCCGCATCGTCGCCGAATCGCTGCACGGCCAGGATAATTCCAAGGACGCCGAGCCGATTCTGCGTGACGCGCTTGCGCATGACCGTGCGCGATATGGCGATCGCCATCAGTTCGTGATCAACGATTGGATCGATCTCGGCGCCGTCTTGAACGAGCTTTCGCGCTTCGATGAAGCCGCGGAGGCTCTGCGAACTGCAGCCGATCTCGCGCGTGCCGTACACGGCCCGATTCACAGCAGCGTTGCCAACGCGTTGCAGGAGCTCGCCGCTTCGCAAGGGTATGCCGGCGATGTCGCCGGGTCCGAGCGCACGCAGCGCGAGGCGCTCGATATTTTCGAGAAAGTCTTCGGCCCCGAGCACCGCGAGACGATGATCGCGCGCGGCAACCTCCTGTGGTCGATCGAGCGACAAGGACGCTACGAGGAAGCCGTGCAAGGCCGTCTCGCGACAATGAAAATCCTCGAGCAGCTCTCGACGACACGACCGGATGCGATCGCATCGGCGTACACCGCGCTCGGTAACGACTATTTCAAACTCGGCCGTTTCGATGAAGCCGAAGCTTCCGTGCGAAAGGCGCTTGCGGCTTGGGCGAAACTGCAAGGATCGAACGAGGAATGGGACAGCGCCGATCCGATGGTCGTGCTCGCCGACATCCTGCGCTGGCATGGCCGCTACGCCGAATCCGAAGCGATGATGCGTCACGCGATCGACATCGAGCAGAAGCACGAGCCGCCTTCATCCGGTTGGCTCAATCGCGATCGCAGCACGCTCGGCGACGTCCTCCGCCAGGAGCATCGTTACGTCGAAGCGCTGCGCGAATCTTCCGCCGCGATGGACGCACGGCGCGACGCGAAGCCCGATCCGATCCAATGCATGCTGCTGTCGCGCTTGAGTCTTGCGCAGCTCGACGCAGGCGACGCGGCGCTCGCGCAGAAGACCGCGGCGGACAGCGTCGCGATGGCAAGAGACGTCTTTCCACCCAAGCATCTCAATCTCAGCACGCCCCTGCTCGCGCTCGGCCGCGCCGATCTTGCGCTCGGCCACGCCGACAAGGCCGAGCCGCTGCTGCGCGAGGCGATCGCGACACGCAGCCCGCCGTTTCCCGACGACGATCCGCGCGTGCTCGAAATCAAGGTTCCGCTGATCAATGCGCTGCTCGCGCTCGGCCGCAACGAAGAGTCGCGCGCGCTGCGCGGCGAGGTTGAGCCGCTCTTGAAAGCATCGCCCTCGCCTTATATCCGCGGTCTTGCGGCAGAGCTTGCCCATTGACGATGCGTGTCTGAACTCGCGCCGAAGTGGCGTTCTTCCTCAGTGTCGGCATTCGACAGTCAGGGAGGATTTTCATGGCACGCTTTGATTTCAGTCGCGCTCGCTCACTCGTTAGGGCAGCGCAAAGTCTCGCGCTCGCTACGCTCGCATTCGCTGCGCCTTCCGCGTTCGCGTTCAACGTCTACACGGTCGGCGGCGATGCGTCGTGCGGCTACGCGTTCATCCAGGATGCGATCGACGCGGCGGCGAGCAATCCCGGCGAGGACTACGTTTTCATCGCCTCGAACCGGACGTACGAGAGCCAGCATCTCGTCGTCACCGATCAGGATATCGACATCGTCGGCGGCTTCACCGATTGCAGCGATTTCGATCCCGGCCTCGATCAGACGACGATCGGCGGCACGTCCGGCCACAGCGTCTTCGAGATCGAAGGCTCGAGCCACGTCTACATCAGCAATCTCGTGATGACCGGCGCGGTGATGGATGCGAGTCACAGCGGCGGCGGCATTTATTTCGGCGGCGTCGGTGCGCTCGCGCTCAACAATTCATGGGTATTTGCGAACCAGGCGGGTTATGGCGGCGGCATCGACGTGAGCCCGACCGGCCCGACCACACTTACGCTGACCGCATCCACGGTTTCCGGTAACACCGCGCTCGTATCCGGCGGCGGCATTCGCATCGAAGGGCAGACGACACTGACCGCGACGCACACGCCGAGCCAGTACAACATCTACATCGCGCAGAATGCAGCGCTAGGACAAGGCGACATCGGCTACGGCGGCGGCATCGAAGTGCTGGGACCTGCGGTTGCGAACGTGAGCTCGGTCGTCGATCTCAACTACGCACCGTACGGCGGCGGTATCGCGGCGGTGGCAACGAGCGCAGGCTCGGCGATCGTGAATCTCTTCACGACGGATCCCGCGCAGCCGGTGACGCTGTACGGAAATCAGGCCGCCTCCACTGGCGGCGGCATTTTCCTCAAGCCCCTTGCCGACGGCTCGCTAGGCGCAAAGCTCTGCGCACAGGAGTTCGCTATCGACGCGAACATCGCCGTCAACGGCGCCGCCGTGTACGCGGACGAGGACAGCGGCTTGGGCTCCATCGCGTTCTTCAACAACGCGACGTGCGATCAGCCGGCGGGCGCCGTGCTCTGCGCGCCGGGCACCGCCTGCAACGAGTTCAACGACAACCAGTCGATGGATACGAACCAGCAGCCAACGACGGGGGCGACCGTTCTCGTCCAATCGGACGGCGCGTTCTCAGCCAGCCGCTTCGCCGCGCGGCGCAATCACGGCGGCATGTTCGTGCAGTTCATTGCCGACACGGCGGCCGACAACGGCGGCAACTACGTGCACCTCCATAATTGCCTGATGGCCGACAACGTCGAAGCGTTCGATCTCATCGACGGCACCGGCGGCGAAGACGGCACGCAGATCATCGTCGACACGTGCACGATCGCGAACAACTCGCTCGGCTCGCCGATGGTGATCAGCGCCAACGTCAACTACGTCGAAGTGACGAACTCGATCGTCGCGCAGCCGAGTCAGCAAACACTCGACTTCTGGGGACACGACCCGAGCGACATGACCGCGCACTATGTGCTCACCAACGACACGACCTCGCTCGGCGGCGGCTCCGACATCGTCGCCGGCACGCCGGTCTTCGTCGACGCCGTGGACGGCGACTACCACCTCGTGCGCACGTCGCCCGGCGTCGACATGGCACCCGCGCTCGACGGCGTCGATCTCGACGGCAATCCGCGCACGCTCGATCTCGTCGACGTGCCGAACCTGTTTGGGCCGATGGACGTCGGCGCCTACGAGATCCAGGTGCAAGGACTTCTCGGCTGCGCGGTCGCGGATACAATCTTCTGCAACGGGTTCGATCTTACGCAGCCTTAACTGGACGCGACAGGCGCTGCGCCGAGTTCGGCAGGCGCCTTTTTTCGTACGAGTCGTCGCGCATCTGTCGCCGATAAGAAAACCCGCTGCAAGCGGGTTTTCTTATTTCTACGGCATTGCTCTACGGAAGACCGTCGAATCCATCGGCGAAGAGTCCGACGACATCGACATCGCTCGCGCTGTCGTTGCCGGGATTCGCGTCCGGAATGCCGGCCGGCGCGGCGATCGTCGCCGTGTTGTCGATCGGCCGCTCGGGATCGGCCAGCGCGGTCGCGGTGAGCTCGTAGCTCAGCGTCGCACCTGCGGCGATATCGACGGTGTCGTCGAGATCGCCGCTACCGCTCGCGCTGCACGCGGCGCCGACCTCGGGTGTGCAGGTCCAAGTCGCGCCGGCAAGATTGGACGGCAGCGCATCGACGACGCGCGCGCCGACGACGCCGCTCTGTCCCTCGTTGCGCACGACGATCGTGTACGTGATCTCCGATCCGCCGGCGACGAACGAAATGCCGTCGTCGATCGCGATCGAAAGATCGGTGGAACCCGCGACGGCGATCGTGAAAGTTTGCTCCGGCGACGTGTCGCTGCCGCCATTGGCAACGCCGCCGTCGTCGCGGAGCGCGATGGCGAACGTGCCCATGCCCGCATTGCCGCTCAGCGTGTAGGAAAGCGTGCCGTCCTCGGCTACGGCGACGTCCGCGGCGACGCCGTTGGGATCATCGAGCGTGCGCACGATCCACGCGGCGACATGCTGATCCGCTTCGTTCGGCGGACCGAAGCTCGTCACGGTCGCGAACGCGGGCAGCGTCTGCGAACCGCCGGTGCCGGCCGGCCAGCTCGGGCTCGCGGCCAGCGAGAACGACGGCGCATCGTTCACGGAATTGATCGTGATCGTGGCAATTGCGTTTGCCGTTTCGAGACCGTCGGTCATCGTGTACGAGAAGCTCGCCGTACCGAACGCATCGGCCGGCGGCGTGTACGTGAACGAGCCATCCGCCGCAACCAGCGCGGTTCCGCCGATGCCTGACACAGCGACGAAACCGACGCTCGCAATAGACATCGCATCGCCGTCGACATCGCTGTCGTTCGAAAGAAGACCATGGTCCGCGTCGACCGTCATCGCCGCGTCCTCGTTCGAGACATAGGTGTCGTCCGCCGCGACCGGCAGGCGATTGACGTTATGGATCGCCGTTGCGGTGGCGGCGCGGTAGTTGCCGTCGCCGGCGTAGCGCGCGGTGATCGTGCGCGGGCCGCGTGTGGTAAACCTGAAGAGGCAGGTTGTGCTGCCTTGAGCAACCGTGCAGCCGTTGACGCCGTCGCTCAATATGACGGAACCCGTCGGCGGCGTCGTGGCCGGGCTCGTCGGCGTCAGGCTCACCGTGAAGGTCACGGGTTGCGTCAGCGCAGAAGGATTCGGCTCGCTGCCGAGCACGGCCAGCGTCACGTCGCCGAAGTCGACATTGTGCGCGAATGGCGCCGAGGACGATGCGGCGAACGTGCCGTCGCCCGCGTATGTCGCGGTCAGGAGGAATGTTCCGACATGCTCGAACGCGATCGTGCACACGCCGTCGCCATTCGCATCGAGCACAGCCGAACATACATATGCGCCGCCCGAGACGTCGACGCTGCCCGTCGGCACGCCGGCATCGCTGGAGACGTGTACTTGAAACCTCTCGACCTCGCCGGGCAGCGTGTCGATCGGCTGCTGCACAATCGTGATGTTCGTGCCGTGCGGATCGGCGACCGGCAGCACCGCGAGCCCTTCGCGCGATTGGCCGCCGATCGTCGAGAACGTACCGCCGACGGCAACCGTGTTGCCGGACGCGTCCAGCGCGAACGCACGACCCTCACCGTTCGCCGACGGATTCCAGTCGGAGGCGGCGCTCCCAGCACCGTCCGTCGAAAGCTTCGCGAAATGGCTTCTCTCCTGACCGCCGATGCGTATGAACGCCCCACCGACGTAGAGCGACCGGTCAAGCGGATCGATTGCAAGCGCGTAAACGTACTCGCTCGGCTGCGGCTTCCACGACGGATCGACCACATCGGGGCTGCCCGCGGAGAATTTGGCGAGCGACGAGCGGCTCTGGGAGCCGAATACTACGAACGTACCGCCCGCATACAGCGCATCGTCCACCGGATCGACCGCAAGCGCATATACCCCTCCGAGCAGCGAAGGATTCCAGCTCGCGTCCGCGGCACCGGTACCAGTGCCGGACAGTTTGGCCAGATACGGCTGATGCCGGCCGCCGACGTTCGAGAACACGCCGCCGGCGAACACCGAGCCGTCGTTCGGATCGACTGCGACGCTCAAGACGGTCTGATCAGCCATCGGGTTCCAAGACGGATCGGCCGCCCCGGTGCCATCGATCGAGAGCTTGGCCAAACGTTGCCGCAGCGCGCCGCCGATCGCAAAGTAGTCGCCGGCGGCATAGATGAAATGTCCGGTAGGATCGGGCGCGAACGAAAGCACCGGCCCTTCCGAATTCGGGTCCCATGTCGCGTCAGCCGCGCCACTGCCCGAGCCAGAGAGCCGTGCGATGTGATGCCGCGCGAGGCCGCCGATTGCGAGGAAATCGCCGCCGACGACAACATCTCCGCTCACGTCGGCGCTCAGCGCGCGCACTGCGCCATCGGCCGATGGATTCCAGTTGGGATCGAGCGTGCCGTCGGCTTCGAGGCGCAGGATGTAATGGCGGACGATCTGGTCCGCCTTGACGAAATCGCCGCCGACGATCGTGCCGCCGCCCGTCTGCGTGGCCAGCGCAAGAATGGTGGCGTGCTGTTCGACATCGACCGCATCGATCGGATTCCCACCCGCCAACACTGCGAATCCGAGGTGCATCGCGCTGCCGATGTTCGCGAACGAGCCGCCCGCATACACGTATGTCGCATCCGCGGCGAGCGCCTTGACGTCGCCGTCCGGCGAGGGATTCCAACTCGCGTCCGCGCTGCCCGCAGTGCCTGTCAGGCGCGCGAGATCGCGGCGCCCGCGGCTGCCGATGTTCGAGAAAATCCCGCCGACGCACACCCCGCCGCCGGCGTCGATCGCGAGCGCATGAACGTAGCCGTCGGCTCCTCCGATCGCCCATTCGGCGCGCGGCAATCCGGCGCCCGTCGCGTCGATCTTCGCGACACTTCGATGCGCCTGATTGCCGATCCGGCTGAACTGTCCGCCGGCATATATCGCGCTGGCACCGGTATCGATCGCGAGTGCGAGCACTTTCGCGTCGGCGCTGGGGTTCCAGGTTCCGTCGGCCGCGCCCGTGCCGGTCGTGGGAAGCTTGGCGAGATAGTTGCGAGTTTGGCCGCCGAGGATCGTGAAATTGCCACCGACATAGAGCGCGCCCGATTGCGCATCGAGCGCCAGCGCGTAAACGTACGAATTCGGCGCGGGATTCCAATCCGCATCGATGGCGCCTGCGCCGTCGGCTGAAAGTTTGGCAAGGAAGAGGCGAGTCTGTCCGCCGATCGAACCGAACTCTCCCGCTGCGAAGATCGATCCGCTTGACGGATCGGCGAGGAGCGCGCGCACGGTGCCGTCTGCGTTGAGTTGCCAATCCGGATCGGCCGCGCCGTCGGTGAGCTTCGCGATGAAGGTACGGCTCGCGCCGCCGATGTTGCGGAACATTCCGCCAGCGAACACCGCGCCGGTCGACGCATCGACGGCGAGCGCGAGCACCGAACCGTCCGCGGATGGATTCCAGCTCATGTCGAGCGTGCCATCCGGCGCAAGGCGCGCGATGTTGGCGCGTGCGACACCGTCGATCGAACTGAAGGAACCGCCGAGAACGATGCCGCCATCGGGCTGTATCGCGATCGCATCGACTTCGCCGTCGGTGACGAGCGCGAGATTCGGCGCAGGCAACGGCGCGGGCACCGCCGCGGACGCACCGGCGAGCCACAACTCCATGCCTATTACGGCCAGCGCGGCTAACGCACGCCGCGTGTCAAGGATCGACAAAAAGCGAGCGAAGATGTCGCCGCGGTCCCCCATAGTATCGATGCTCCGGTGCGTGACTGCCGATCGGCGGCCTAAAACAGCAAGTTCCATGCCCTGAAACGAAACGGGAAACGCATCGCGACGCGCGCCGATCGAGCAAACTGGCGAAGGAGCTGGACGCTGGAAATGCCGAAGTCCGCGGGCTGCCTTAGCGGCTCGCGATGCTACGCGAATCACCGCTCGGCGTACGAATATTCCTACGCGACATTACGACATTCCACATAGCTCTCCACCGTCGCCGAGCGCAGGCTGTCGCCCAGTTGCGGACGCTTCCAGGTATTCGTAGCGGAGAGCGCACATGACCTTCCGTTTCGCCGTACCTTTGACTTTTCTCTTCTGCACTCTCGCTCATGCGGGTCCAGACTGCATGGCGGTCCCTCCGATTTCAGACGAGACCAACTTTGCCGTCTGCCCCGATCACTATTTATTGAGCGGCGTGAAATGCGAAGGCAGATACTGCGACGACATCATTCCAATCTGCTGCAGATACCTTAGCGAACGATATCAACCGTCCAACTCGATCGACGATGCTTCTTCACCCCCGCTGCCTCCCGGCAGCGACAACCAGTACTGGACAGCTCCGTATTCCGAGGAAGGAACCGGACTTTCGCCGTCGAAACCCGGATTGGATGGACTGGTTTCGGGTCTGCGCTGCAGCGGCGACTACTGTGATGACTTGCAGCTGAGACGCGCATCACCCGGCGCCAAAAAGGGTGGCACGTGCGTGTGGCTCGATCCGACATCGGAAGAAGATGCCGGAGCCCAATGCAGCGAACGCTATTACGTGAACGACATCAAATGTGCGGGCTCGTACTGCGACGAGCTCTCGCTGCAATGCTGCAGCATCAGCATGATCGGCGACTATTCTCCGCCCGCGTATTTCTACGACCGACGGTGTTTGACGCTCCCCCGCACCGGCCGAGGGTTTTCTATCGCGGCGCAAGTGACGTCGACGGGAATCTCATCGGACTTGAGCAGCGGCCGTCCGGATTTCATCTGCCCGGCCGGGACCGCAATGAGCGGCTTGCAATGCAGTGGTGACTACTGTTCCTACTTGAACGCAACTTGCTGCGCGTATGGCTATGAGCCCAGCGGTTCGCAAAAGCCCAAGTTTCGGCTGTCGGTGCCGATCTCCGAGGAGCACGGCAATCGATTTCAAAAGAATCGAGTCTCGTCGGAAAACGAGTTCATGGTCGGAGTGCGCTGCTCCGGTAACTATTGCGACAACGTGGAAGCGGTCTTCATGAGAAGCCCGACGCTTCTCACTACGAAGGATTGCAGCAAGCACACCGTCGCCAGCGGCGATCCACCCGCGACGTGCCCGAGCTATCAGTTTGCCACCGGAATCGAATGCTCCGGTTCGTATTGCAGCGAGCTGACCATGACGTGCTGTGGCGCGGACTTCAGGCCCGACAACACTTGGCTCACTCCGTTCATTCGATCAACGGGCGATCCTTGATCGGCCGACAGCGGCCTCTTAAAGATCATCGCTCCGGGCGAGTAACGTGCGGTAGCTACGCGAATCGCCATCGACCGGAATAGACGCGCCACTTCGATTCGACCCGACACGCGGATTTGCAGCGATGGTCAACGTAGTCCCCAAACCCGCGTAGAGATAGTGGTCACCGAACGCCTTCTGCAAAGCGGCGAAGGTCGGCTCGCCGGTGCAGTGGCCGGGCGCGATGAAATCGACCTTGTAAGTGTCGTGCAGCGCGTGGGTCACCTTCTCGATGATCGGATCCTGCGCCGTCACCAGGTGAAATCCGCCGGCGATGAAGTGAATGTGCGGATCGATCTTGACGGCCTCGGCGGCAATCGCCTCGATGCCCGGGTGCGAGCAGCCCACTATCAGCATGACGCCGTCCGGCGTGTCGATGGCCAGAGACAGCTCCTTCAGCTCCTTGGTCCCCGGCGCATCGGAAATAAGAGCAATCAACGTGACGCCCGGCGCCACTTCCGTCGTCGTGTCGACCAGCTGGATATGCGCCTTGGGAAAGACGGTGCCGAATTTCATCGTCTCCGGCGGCGCACCGTCGTAGTAGCGCATCGCGGCTGGTAGCGAATCGTCTTTGCGATAGAACTTGCTCGGCAAGTCCGAGCCGAAGAGGCCGAAGCCTTCCTTAGGCGCGTAGATCTTCACCGCTGGATTCACATTCAGCACATAGGACAATCCGCTGACGTGATCGCTATGGCGATGCGATAGCACGACGAAGTCGAGCTTGGTGAGATCGACGCGTTTGGCCTTCACATTCTTGGCAAATATCGCAGCGTCGTCGCCGGTATCGAAAAGGATGCGCTTGCCGTTGATCTCCACGAGCGCGGAGTAGCCCCAATCTTTGGTCATCGCCGCATCCTTGCCGAACGCGTCGTAGAGCACGGTGATGCGAGCGGGCGTCGCGGGCGTGGGTTGCGCGGTCGCAGAGCTCGATAGAAGAAGCCAGATCGAACCCACAACAGCCGCTATGGCGAACGGTGAAGGCATATGCATGACCGACTCCCAGGTCATCCGATTTTCGGTGCTGACCCGTAGAACGTCGTTTGGAGGACATTTGGGACAGCGGAATGAGTCCGGCCCCTCGTCTTGGAAGCCGCGGTTTTCGCGCATAAAAAAGCCGATTCGAAGTTTCGCTTCGAATCGGCAGGATAGTGGCAGGCGGACGGCAGGGATATTCGCAACGTACTACGTTGTTTGTTAACGTTTTTTATATTCCGAATTGTAGCCGTACTCGCATCAGCACTCACAACGCTAGGCCGTGACTTTCACCGCGCTTCTTGCGCCTAATTTCGTCGCTAGTCGCACGCAGGTGCAAGCAACTATTTCCTCGGCGTAGGATGTCCGCTGGGAATACCGCGCAGCCGATCTCCAGTAAGCACTAAGCCGCAAGCTGGCCCGGTCCCGCGTACGTTCCCCGCCGGGGTTGATCTCCCCAGCGTAAGGCAGCACAAGGTTTCCGCCGGCGCACCCGATAAGGCTTAGCGGACACGCCTCTGCCGGACCGTAGCTCCAAAGCAGACCTATTCAACAGCGGTCTGCAAGGCGCCTTGTGACCGCTCATGCTTGGAGCTCTTAGCCCATGAAGCGAATCACAATTAGCGTCCGGGTGGATGTGGCGAAGGTGTTGCTAGCTCTCGCGAGCTTGATCGCCATCGTCTCGTCAATCTGGGTCAAGTGAGAACGGGACCCCGGCCGAAAGGCCGGGGTATCCCTACGTATCGAACGCAAGTTCGCGACCCCATGGCAACCAACTATGTCGAGTAAGGCCCCCGGCGAAGTAAGCGGATTGCCCTTCTTCGTTGATACGACGCCCTACTGCCTCTGGGATACCGACACCCCCGCGAAGAATTTGGAGATTGTTCGCGGGTTGCGGCCTGACTACTTCTCCTTTGTCACACGCACTCTCGCGAGCGGATTGAGCGCAAACGCGCAGGACGCCGCCGCTATTGGTATGGCTCTCCGCGTCTTGTATGGACATGTGACGGAAACGCTCGTAGCCCTCGTGTTCGCATCAATTCAAGCCGGGAATTGCTTGCACGCTTGGCTCGATCTGTACGGGATCGGCCAACTTGTGTCGCTATGCAAGAAGATCGAATCCGGTGAGGCTTTTCCTACGATGCTGGCCGCGCCGCTGAAGGGTTGGTCTGATTTTGCAGAGCGCTTATTCAGCAACGCACCCATGACCCTTCAGACACCTGAGGGGGTAAGCACTAGCAGAGACGTCGTCGTGGCGGGAACTGCGAAGGCGCTCAAAAGTATCGCTGACGATCTCTGCAGTAACGACGCGCGCGCAGAATATAACTCGTACAAGCACGGGCTTCGTGTGATCCCGGCAGGCGTCGCGGCATCGATTTATCCGAAAGACGGAGAACCTATCGAAGTCCCCGGCTCGGCGTTCGGGTCCATTGTGTTCTCAACGCATCCCGCCATAGAAGGCGACCAGATCAACGTTGTAGTCGAACGACGGTTCGCAAATTGGGACTCCGCGCAACTTGGTCGCCGCATTCATGTTGCCGTAGCGTGCCTGGACTGCGTGCGGTCCTTTCTATTGCAGGACCTCACGCTCAACCAAGAGAAGATCAGGTGGCGATTTTTTGCGAAAGAAGAGGATTACTCCTCGCCGTGGATCGGCGGCCCTGCGTTGAAGGCTGGAAAGCTGCAGTCCCTAGGTCCACCACCAGCGGGCTTCACGCTTGCGACGCCCGAAGAAATTCACAAGCACTATCAATGGCCGTTCAAGCAATCGAGGCGGCGGCGAGAGAAGCGATAGTGCTGCGTGAATCGTCCGGCCTCACCGCCAATCAACCATCCGCTTCGGGTGATTCTCTGGCAAGCCTTGCCAGCTCACATCCATCGAGTGTCTTAGCCGCATTTCCCAGTCGCGCACGCGCACCAGCGCGATCACCGGCGGCTTCGCCATATGCCGTCCCTCCATCCCGCTCCGCATCTGCGCGGCGACGGCCTTGCACGCTCGCCAGACGGGCCGCGAGATGCGCTTCACGCGCTCCATCTCGCGCTGCGCTCGCGAGACTTCGATACCGTTCGCGAAGTAACCCTTCGAGACGTCCTGTATGGCTTCCCATTCCGCGCGCGTCAGCGTGACCGACTCGGCGTCGGCCGCGAAGAGCTTGTGGACCTCGGCGATTGTGGAGGGCATGGGGCGAGGATATGCATCGACGTCTCATGTGTAGCGACTATGGGCGCGTCGGGTGGCGGCTTCTGCCTGACAGCTAGCCCGCTTGAAGCGCTAGGCTCCTTGGTTTCAACAACGTCTGAGCGGCGAACCCAAGCGCCAGTCCCGGACCGCGACACGCGCCTCAAGGCCATGACTTCGTAGGCGATCGCGCATTGAGCGAACGTGCATCGCGCCGACGATGAGCCCTAGCGGATACACACCGAACTTGAGAATCCGCTCGAGCCAGACGTTCTCCCGCGGCACGTGGATTCCTTTCCAGATCGCTCTCGCTTCGGTGCGGTCGCTTGCATCATTGTCTAGCGCAAATTGAATTGACCCTCGGGTTGGAATGCCGAGAGCGGCCCGTTCTGCGTGTGTCAGATCAACCTGTAGATACTTCAGGCCTTCAAGTTTCGCTACGCGGCGCGCTACCGTTGTGGCGCCCTTGTAGCAACCGGTGAGTGCGTCATCCGGCATCTCTTCAGCCAAAGCCGCAAGCGTGTTCACGCGTACAAACCTGCGGATGTAAGCCTCGAAGGCAGCGCTTTCGCGAGCCTTCGGGACGTAGTCCGCGACCTGATACCCGTGCGAGGCGCCGATAATCGCGACACGGGGATCACAGGTCACGACTCACCTCGGCGGAGGTGATGACGCTAAAGATAGTGGGTTTGATCCATCCATTGGCACGAGCACCAGCTCCGTCTCGTTCGACTCGACGCGCGTTCGCAGCTCGACCTTGCCGGTGCCGTTGCGCACGGCGTCGAACGTACGCGTTCGCACCTCGTCGGACAGATTCTTGAGCATGAGCGCGACCAGCGCCGCGGTTGCGGTGAAGTGATCCTTCAGGAGCGTCGCGGCGAGGTCGTGATCATCCATGCCGATCTACGCTTTGCGAACGATTTCGAACTCGTTCGCTTTGGGTCGAGAGCAATCTCATGAAATCACGGGGTCTTGAAGTTCCGACTCATGGGGACGTCCCTGTCAGCGTCGTCCTCGGCACGAGGGCCGCTCGCGACCGTCCTACCGATTGCGATGCGATCTATTGAATCATTACAAACGCCATCTGACGCTCTGCTTCTGTGGGTGCTGTGGCCTGAGTGCCCGGCACAAGCGCGCGAATGTTGATTGGAGTTAGCACCCGAAGAGCAATGCTGGAGCCGTCGCTAACAATTTGGAGTAAGTACAAACCATCAGCGATCTCTTGGACAGCGGGAATCTCGTCCTTATAGCCGAGAGTCGCGTCCACGTATGTGCACTCGCGTGTGACGCAATGCAAATACATCGCATGAAAGCTAGACTTGTTCAGTCCTTTGACAGACTTCCCGTTCTCGTCGGTCACTGCAGCGGTGACCTTCCTTGAATTTAAACGGCTCGGATCACCTGGCCCCGCGGCCACGCTTACTTGCCACCCGGTGGCGGAAGTCAACACCGGACACAGGATTGCAAACGCTGCCAGTGAGACACGGACCAAGACTTTTTCGACACGCATATACCCCTCCTTGTTCGGGCGAGTGAACGACAGCGGCCGACGTTGTGCGGCCAGTCGTAGCGGAACAAGAGGGCGCGACGATGACCGCGCATGCATCTCAGCATACGCCGTCCGTGGTCGACGGTCATGCAACCGGCTGCACGAGATTGGGAAGGTCGTTCTTGGGTGATCCAACTGCCTTCGGAACGGGATAGTAGGTCAAGCGCGGCTCCGACGCGGCCTTGAGTACATCAGCCGCATCTGCCGTCTCGCCGGTAAGCCATGGCGCCCACGCGCCTTCTTCGAGAATCACCGGCGCCCTGTCGTGGATGTCGCCCGAGACGATGCCGGGCGCCCACTTGAACGATGCGGTTAAGAAAATAGGAATGCTGGCGACTACACATCAGGTCACGCAATTGAGCTGGTGCAACAGCTGAATGGCAATCTGAATGAGACGCCCTTGGACCCCGCTTTGTTTTGAACACTTCGACTTCGGCATAAGCGTCCCCGCTGCCAATGCCAAATGCGACTTCGCAACACGCCTATAGGAAATCTCACAAACGTTCAGCTGTAAGTTTTTACAGGGGTTGAAACGCCTCTATGGCCCACTCAAAATCCGCGCCGAGGGGTGGACTAAGCACCCGATTTGCAACGCTGATCGCACAGTCAAGCAACGTGCGAAGCGCCGCGGTCGAGGTCGCCATGCATCAACGTGAAGGAGAGTCGCATGAAGGGGATCATTGGGGTCACGGCGCTGCTTGCGCTGGGCGTCAGCGGTTCGGCGATGGCTGTCCAATCCACTTTTCCGTTTCAGGAGTGCCGAGGCTGCACCGCGGCACAGATGCAAGCCAAGGCTCAGACGATGCCGAAGGGCATCGACTTCGTATACGACATCCAGGCGAACATCGTTCGCAAGTATTACGTTGAGCGCGACAGCACGTGCGCGATCCCGCCCGTCATCATGGGTCAGATCGAACACGACCCGGCGAGCGTAGATGCAAATCAAGCAGCTCCCGATCGCACCGGCAAGGACGCCAACGGAGTCGACTGCGGCCCGTACGTTCTCGTCACGCCGATGACGCCCGTCGACGCGAGCGTGCTGCACGCCTTCAGCTTCCTCGTGTCCGCCTACAACGCTAACCACAACTTGGTGCTCTACGGCGTCGCGCGACACGACGGCGTCCCGATGGACTACGACACGAATCAGCCATTCAGTCTCCCGGGCATTGCGTGGGAATACCCGCAAGGCGCATACGATCGGTTCATGAACCAGATCAAGCCGCTCATCAACAACCAGGCGAACGCGAATAACTACGTGCCTGGGCTTGGCGACGAGATGTACGGCTGGAGCGTGAGCAGCTACAGCGTCACCGTGCAGACGCCATCGACGCCGGATGGACCGCCGACGCTCTCGGGCTCGATCACCGCCGATCGCAGCAGTCAGGTGGAACTTTCGATCTGCGACAACAGCGGGAACTGCGCCAAGTTCAACATCAACGTCGGTCGCACCGGCGTCGCCAATATCGTCTTCGCCGGCGTCGTGGGTCCCGCAGGCAACTACTATCCGGTCATGCAGGCACACACCCCGACGTATCCGGACTGGCGCTTCCACAATGGTCTTGACAGCGAAGTGTTCGCCAACGGCATGCGCGGGAACGGGATTGGTATCACCGAGACGCTGGACGGCTGCGGAGGCAATCCCGACTACTACATCTCCTGCACGTGGCAGGGCGCGCATCTGATCGGCTGCCGAATGTACTGCCAGTAGTCAAGACGCGGCGATCGAGTCTATTTCTCTCGACTCGATCTCCGCCGGAGTAGTGGAAATTGACATTCCTCGCCGAGCTGGCTGCCACCCGCTCGGGCTCGACATATCGCACGAAAAACGAGGTAGGGGGTGACGCTCGCAAGAGCGCTCAGTCGATCTTATCGCGTCGACCGCCTTCACCACTTGGCCTTTGACCAAGGGAACATTTGGACCCCCAGCGGCAGGCTCAGTATTGCTTTCAGAGCGCACCTCCTCCGTCGTATGACGGGCCAGGAGCACGCAATGTAGCGCGGCCAGGATTTGGCGGTGAAACTGAATCAATTGGTCGACATGGGAGTACCGGCGTGCGTATTGCAATTCGTGCGCAACGAGGATTCGCCAAGCATCAACGTGGTGCGCGCGTTCTTTGACTGCTACCCGAGGAGCAACACTCATACACAGCGTGGTCCGACGACGCAGGCATTGATCCCGCCACCGATGGTGGCCTAGTTCGACTTATCTTGTACTACGAGTCCCCGGAGAATGATCGATGAAGGCATTGATTTTTGTTACGGCTGTTCTACTTGCGGCTATTAGCGCCAGCTGCACGAACGCACGAATTTCTCAGGGCTTCACATCCGGCGCAGTTGGGTGTCCGCGTGACGAGATCACGATCTACAATGAAACGGCGAGCGGCCCCATGGGAAGCATGCATGCTTGGGAGGCTGAGTGCCGCGGCAAGCACTTTGTGTGTTCGTACCACGAGACCGCAGGCGTCAATTGCACCGAGGCTCTTGCTAGCGCTCCTGAAGCCAAGTTCCCAGATAGCCCGAAGGAGCTGCGCGCGCGCATCGCTGAAATTGGCGACATCGAAGGGGCGATGTCTCCGACGCTGCAGGATGGCGCGATGATGTGGCTCGAGCGCAACCAGACTGCCACGGATACTGAGACCGTTGCTGCGATGATCGATCTCTGCAATTTGATGAGTGACCGAGGCACGAAGCCCTTCGCGGCCCGTCTAGAAGCCATCGAGAGGAACGCATCCAGCAAGGAAGTTCGCTCCGAATGCGCGGATGCACGCGAGGAAGCCGAGGAACGGGGCTGAGCATCGGCCCTAGTCTTTGTAGCGGCCACTGGCGGGGTCCCATACCAGTCCCGCCTTCCGCTCCGCTGCTTCGACATCCGGGCAAATCCTGCGCCTACGTCCCTGCCCTTGCGCCTCCGAGGGCCGGCACCATCGCATCTAGGTCCGCTGGGGATAGGAGCGGCTGCAAGCGGACGAAGCCGGACGTCGGCGCATAAAAAAACCCCGCATTTAGCGGGGTTTCGTGTTCCTACTGGGCCTTATCGGACGTGCCCGGACTCTAAGATGGCGGAGCGGACGGGACTCGAACCCGCGACCTCCGGCGTGACAGGCCAGCATTCTAACCAGCTGAACTACCGCTCCGCGCCTTTCAAATTGTCACCCCTTGCGGGGTCGCCTTTCACTTCTCTTGGCGTCCCCAAGGGGATTCGAACCCCTGTTACTGCCGTGAAAGGGCGGTGTCCTAGGCCTCTAGACGATGGGGACGCATCGAAACCTTGAGATCGGAACCAACGTGGTGGAGCCAGTCGGGATCGAACCGACGACCTCTACAATGCCATTGTAGCGCTCTCCCAGCTGAGCTATGGCCCCGAGAGAGGCGCGGAAGGATAGTGATGCGACGGGTGGTCGTCAACACTCGCGTTGACGGCGTGCTCCGCTCACGTGCGCAGCGACTTGCGCATCCGGTCGAAAAGCCCGCTGCGATCGGCCGCCATCGCGGCCGGCATCATCGCATCGGTCTCGATGAAACCGAGCGCGTGGTAGGCGTTGATGAAATCGGCGACGTCGGCCGGATCGGCCGCGCTTTGCGCTGCGATCTCCTCGATCGTGCCGGTGCCGCGCATCATTGCCGTGGCGATGCGGAAATGCTTGGGGAATTCGCGCTCGACTTGCGGCCAGCGCGTCAGGCGATAGCGCCCGTCCTGCGGCAGCGACGGACTCAAGCGGCCTTCGCCACGGGCCAGATGGGCGAACCAGACCAGCCGCGAATAGGCTTGGCCCGGCAGGATCTCGATCGCGCTCGCAAATTCGGCGGGATCGAGCGGGATCGGCTGATCGTGCGTCAGCGCTCGCTTGCACCAGCCGGTCAACGCCTTCAGGCCGACGCCGGCGTGCCAGCGGCGGTGCTCGGGATCGATGATGATCGACGGCAGGCCCTCGGCAACCAGGCGCACCGGACGAGCGGTGTCGGCGAGCTTGTCCAGAAGCTCATCGATGAAGAACGTTTCCGGCGCGGGCTTCGCGCGCGGCGCGTCGATCGGGGCCGCGGTCGCTACGACGGCGGCGAGCGCCGGTTTCGGCGGTTCCGGCGCCACTTCGGCCGGCTCGTACGTCGCCGAGTTCGCGGACGGCATCGTGATCGACGGATCGGGACGCTTCGTCGTTCCCGGTCCGAAGCGGTTCAAGAGTGCGATCAGATCGCCGCTCACGACGGGTTTGCGCAACGAAAATTCGGGTTCCAGCGGCTCGATCGCGCTGGTGTAGGCGATGACCAGGCGGCCGCGCGAGCGAGCGCGCAGCCAGTCCATCTGCCCGTACGCGGATTCGATGTCGACCAGCAGGAGATCGGCGTCGGCCGCGTGCCCGCTTTCCCAATTCGCATCCAGCTTGTGCCGGTGGCGTTCGATCAGCGTCGCGAAGCGCGCAGCGTCGTGTTCGGAAACGCCGGTTACGGCAATCGTGCGAGTCGTGCCCATGGTCCCACCCCTCAGGGAATCGCGTCGGGAGCGGCTGATGCAAACGGCATGCCCGGGCAGCGGATACCTATCCGGGCACCGTTTTGCGCGATTGCGACGTTGCCTGTCAGGCCTCGACGGCGACCGGGGAAGCCTGCTCGGCGCCGCGATCGCGCTGCATCTTCCACAACTGCGCGTAGCGTCCGTCGATCGCGAGGAGCTCTTCGTGCGTGCCGCGCTCGACCACGCGGCCGTGCTCGAGCACCAGGATCTGATCGGCATCGACGATCGTCGAAAGCCGATGCGCGATGACCAGCGTCGTACGGGCGCGGGCGATCTCTTCGAGCTCGGCCTGAATCGTCTTCTCGGTGCGCGTGTCGAGCGCCGAGGTGGCTTCGTCGAACACGAGGATCGCCGGATTCTTGAGCAACGTGCGCGCGATGGCGACGCGCTGCTTCTCGCCGCCCGAAAGCTTCAAGCCGCGCTCGCCGACGGTGGTGTCGTAGCCTTGCGGCAGCGATTCGATGAATGCGTGAATATGCGCCGCCCTCGCAGCCGCGTAGATTTCCTCTCGTGTCGCGTCAGGTTTCCCGTACGCGATGTTGTAGTAGATCGAATCGTTGAACAGCACCGTATCCTGCGGAACGATGCCGATCGCGCTGCGCAGCGATTCCTGCGTGACTTCGCGGATGTCCTGCCCATCGATCGTGATGCGGCCGCCGCTGACGTCGTAGAAGCGGAACAGAAGCCGCGCCAGCGTCGACTTGCCGGCGCCGGTCGTGCCGACGACCGCGACGGTTTGTCCCGCCGGAATCTTGAAATCTACGCCGCGCAGGATCGGCCGCTCCGGGTCGTAGTGGAAATCGACGTGCTCGAAGCGCACCTCGGCGCCGTGGAGCGCAAGCGGTTTCGCGTCGGGCGCATCTTCGATTTCTTTCTCTTGCTCCAGCAGCGCGAACATGCGCTCGATATTTGTCAGCGCCTGCTTCACCTCGCGATAGACCATGCCGAGATAATTGAGCGGAATCGAGAGCTGGATCAGGAACGCATTGACCAGCACGAGATCACCGAGCGTCAGCGTGCCGGCAACAACGCCGGCCGACGCGCGCCAGAGCAACAGCGTCAAGCCGACGGCGACGATGCCGGCCTGGCCGATGTTGAGCACCGCGAGCGTCTTCAGGCTCTTGACGGTCGCTTCCTCGTAGTTGACGAGGCTCGAGTCGTAGCGCGCGAATTCATGGCGCTCGTTGCCGAAATACTTGACGGTTTCGTAGTTCAGCAGCGAATCGACTGCGCGCGCGTTGGCTTCGGTATCGGCGGCGTTCGCGGCGCGGTAATAGCGAAGGCGCCATTCGGTGACCGAAAACGTGAATGCGATATAGATCGTAAGCGTCGTCAGCGTGATCGCGGCGAAGCCCCAGTCGTAGCGCACGATCAGGATGCCGCAGACGATCGCGACTTCGAGCAAGGTCGGGAGGATCGTGTAGATCGTCCAGTCGAGGAGATCCGATGTCGCCGTCATGCCGCGCTCGACATCGCGCGCGACGCCGCCGGTGCGCCGATCGAGATGGAAGCGCAGCGACAGCGCGTGCAGGTGCTCGAACACGCGCAACGTGATCTGGCGCGACGTGCGCGCCATCACGCGTGCGAACACGATCTGGCGGAGCTCCTGGAACAGCGACGAGGACAAGCGCAGCGCGCCGTACGCGACCAGCAGCAGCAACGGAACCAGGAGCGGCTTGGGCGCGATATCGAGCGTGTCGACCAGCTCCTTCAGTATCACCGGCACGCCGATATTGGCGAGCTTGGCAACGACGAGGAACATCAACGCAATACCGACGCGCAGCCGGTAGCGCCACACCTGCGGCCAGAGGCGGCGGAAGACGGAGACGAGACTTGCGGGGCGGGGATCGGGTGCGGACATGGAATCGCTTTTCACATGGGGACAACCGTGACATTCACAATCGGGTAAACCTTCGCGGCGCTATCATCCGCTCCCCTGTCATGGAGAAACGATCATGCGCCTGATGCCGCTCGTTGCCGCCACGCTGTTGATGGGCAGCGGTCTTGCCCTCGCCGCCCAGGATGCGCCCTCCGCCGCGGCCGCACGTCCCAAGGCGCCGCACGGCGCGAGCGTTTTCATCGTATCGCCCAAAGACGGCGCGACGGTCGGCCAGGATGTCACGGTGAAGTTCGGCGTGAAAGGCATCGAGATCAAGCCCGCCGGCGATGCGACGCCCAATACGGGCCACCATCATCTTCTGATCGATGCGAAGGAGCTGCCGCCGCTCGATGCGCCGATTCCCGCCGACGCGACGCACAAGCATTATGGCAAGGGCCAGACCGAGGACACGATCCATCTCGAGCCCGGCACGCATACGCTAGAGCTCGATTTCGGCGACACCGCGCACCGGCAGTTCGATCCGCCGCTGGTGTCCAAGAAGATCACGGTTCACGTCAAGTGAAAGTTGCCCTTCTCCCGAAGGGCGAGCGCCATGGATGGCTCGAGTGCACGTGCCGGAAGCGGATGAGGGCAGGCCGGCAAAAAGCCTTCCCTCACCCGCGCCTGTGGCGCGGCCTCTCCCCCTTGCGGGAGAGGCGATAGAAGCGTGGATCGACCCGGGGTAGCATGAGCGGAACAGCCCATGTCAGGTGGTCCCGTGAAAGCCCGCACGTCCTTCGGCCAGCACACCCTACCGCGCGAGTACTTCACCTCGGACGATATCTTCCGCACCGAGCGCGAGCGAATTTTCCATCGCTCGTGGCTTCTCGTCGGCCATGTCTCGCAACTCGAAAAGCCGGGCAGTTATTTCCTCTTCGACCTCGATCATGAAAGCGTGATCGTGCTGCGCGACGCCGCGGGCGACGTGCGCGCGTTCCACAATCATTGCCGTCATCGCGGCAGCCGTCTCTGCCGCGAAGCGACCGGACAGCTCGGCGCAACGATCCAGTGCCCATATCACGCATGGACCTACGGCCTCGACGGCGCGCTTCGCGGCGTGCCGACGATGGCCGACGTCGCCGGCTTCAACGTTGCCGATTATCCGCTGCACAAGGTCGCATTCGAGATCTGGCAGGGCTTCGTCTTCGTCAATCTTGCGCGTCAGCCGGTGCCGTTCGCCGAGGCGCTGCCGGCGCTGGTCGGCAAGTTCGAGCATCGGCGGGCGGAGGATCTCAAGTCCGTGCGCACGATGACATACGAGATCGAGGCGAACTGGAAGCTCATCTTTCACAACTTCAGCGAGTGCTACCACTGCCCGACCGTGCACCCGCAGCTCAACAAGCTGACGCCGTTCCGCAACAGCGAGAACGATCTCGACGAAGGCTCCGTGCTCGGCGGTCCGATGTGGATGACGAATCCCGAAGGCAGCATGACGATCGGCGGTGCGCGCTGCGCGACGCCGTTCGCGGCGCTCTCGGCCGAGGAGCGCGCCCGCGTTTATTACTACACGGTGTTCCCGAGCGCGTTCGTCTCGTTCCATCCGGATTACGTGCTCGTGCACCGCGCCGAGTCGCTGTCGCTCGAGCGCACGCGGGTCTCGTGCGACTGGTATTTCCATCCCGACGCGATCGCGGCGCCCGGATTCGATCCGGAACCTGCGATCGCGTTCTGGGACATGACGAACCGGCAGGACTGGGAGCTCTGCGAGAACGCCCATCGCGGCGTCGCGTCGCGCGCGTGGGAGCCTGGGCCTTATTCCGAGCTCGAGAGCCAGCTCGCGGCGTTCGATCGGCACTACATCAGAGCCATGAACGGCGAGAAGCCCGCGCTACGGGCGACGCGCTGACGCGCTCCTCGACGAAAGTCGAATCCCGAAAAGCAGCCGCAACCGCACGACAATCCTTGTTGCGCTTTCTGCGCAGGCATACACTCGCCTCAGCATGCAGCACGTAGGAGATACCAATGGCTGACATGACGCGCCGACAGTTCCTCAAGGTCACCGGCGTCACGCTTGCAGCATCGAGCCTCGCGATGATCGGCTTCTCGCCGAACAAGGCACTTGCCGAAGTCCGCGAATTCAAGCTTCTGCGCGCGACCGAGACGCGCAACACCTGCCCTTATTGTTCGGTCGCCTGCGGCATCCTGATGTACAGCCTCGGCGACGGCGCGAAGAACGCGCAGGCGAACATCTTCCACATCGAAGGCGACCCGGATCATCCGGTGAACCGCGGCACGCTTTGTCCGAAGGGCGCCGCGCTGGTGGATTTCATCCACAGCGAATCGCGCCTCAAGTATCCCGAGTATCGCGCGCCAGGCTCGGACAAATGGGAGCGAATACCGTGGGACGATGCGCTCGATCGCATCGCCACACTGATGAAACAGGACCGCGACGCGAACTTCGTCCAGAAGAACGCCGACGGCCTCACCGTGAACCGGTGGCTTACGACCGGCATGCTCGCAGCGTCGGCGAGCAGCAACGAAGTCGGCTATCTGACGCACAAGGTTGCACGTTCCTTCGGCTTACTGGCGTTCGATAACCAGGCGCGTGTCTGACACGGCCCGACGGTGGCAGGTCTTGCCCCGACGTTTGGCCGTGGAGCGATGACGAATCACTGGGTCGACATCAAAAATGCCGACATCGTTCTCATCATGGGCGGCAATGCCGCCGAAGCGCATCCGTGCGGCTTCAAATGGGTGACCGAGGCTAAGGCGCATAACAAGGCCAAGCTGATCGTCGTCGATCCGCGCTTCACGCGCTCGGCTTCGGTCGCGGATGTTTACGCGCCGATCCGCACGGGCACGGACATCGTGTTCCTCGGCGGTCTTATCAATTACTTGCTGACGAACGACAAGATCCAGCGCGAGTACGTCGTCAACTACACCGATCTCTCTTTCATCGTGAAAGAAGAGTTCGCGTTCACCGAAGGCATCTATTCCGGTTACAACGCCGAGAAGCGCAGCTACGACAAATCGAGCTGGGACTACGAGCGCGGCGACGACGGCTACGTCAAGACCGACCCGACGCTCGCCGATCCGCGCTGCGTCTATTCGCTTCTGAAGCTTCACTATTCGCGCTACACCGCCGAGATGGTCGAGCGCGTCTGCGGCACGCCGAAAGACAAGGTGCTGAAGATCTGGGACATGATCGCGTCGACGTCGACGCCGACGCGCGCGATGACGATCATGTACGCGCTCGGCTGGACGCAGCATTCGATCGGCTCGCAGATGATCCGCACCGGCGCGATGGTGCAGCTCCTGCTCGGCAACATCGGCGTCTCCGGCGGCGGCATGAACGCGCTGCGCGGCCATTCGAACATCCAGGGCCTGACCGATCTTGGCCTTCTCTCCAACCAGCTGCCGGGTTACATCTCGCTGCCCACCGAAAAGGAGCAGGACTACGATACGTTCATCGCCGCGCGCGCGCTCAAGCCGCTGCGCCCGAACCAGCTGAGTTACTGGCAGAACACGCCGAAGTTCTTCGTGAGCTTCATGAAAACATGGTGGGGCGACGCGGCCACGGCGGAGAATCATTGGGCGTTCGACTATTTGCCCAAGGTCGACAAGCTGTACGACATGCTCCAGGTCTATGAGCTGATGCACCAGGGCAAAATGAACGGGTACATCTGCCAGGGGTTCAATCCGCTGGCGGCCGCGCCGAACAAGGCGAAGCTGACGGAAGGATTCTCCAAGCTCAAGTTCCTCGTCATCATGGACCCGCTCGCAACCGAGACGAGCGAGTTCTGGAAGAATCACGGCGCGCTCAACGACGTCGATCCGTCGAAGATCCAGACCGAAGTCTTCCGTCTGCCGACGACGTGCTTCGCGGAGGAAAACGGGGCGCTGACCAATTCATCGCGCTGGCTACAGTGGCACTGGAAAGGCGCCCAGCCGCCCGGCGAGGCGCGGAGCGATCTGGAGATCATGGCCGGGCTCTTCACGCGCGTGCGTGCGATGTACGCCAAGGATGGAGGCGCGTTCCCCGATCCGATCGTGAATCTCACGTGGAAGTATGCGCAGCCGCTGAGCCCGGATCCCGAGGAGCTCGCGCGAGAATATTCGGGTAGCGCGCTCAAGGATCTCGCCGATCCGAAAGACCCCACCAAGATCACGCGCAAGGCCGGCGAGCAGCTCGCCGGTTTCGCCGAGCTTCGCGACGACGGCTCGACGCAGAGCGGCTGCTGGATCTTCTGCGGTGCCTGGGGCCCGACCGGCAACCTGATGGCACGGCGGGACAACTCCGATCCGACCGGCATCGGCCAGACCGTCAACTGGGCATTCGCGTGGCCCGCGAACCGGCGCGTCCTCTACAACCGCGCATCGTGCGACCCGAGCGGCAAACCGTGGAACCCCGCGCGCAAGCTGGTTGGCTGGAACGGGAGCGCGTGGGGCGGCGCCGACATTCCGGACTTCAAGGCTGATGAGAATCCGGCCGGCGGCATGGGGCCGTTCATCATGAATCCTGAAGGCGTCGCGCGTTTCTTCGCGCGCGCCAACATGGCCGAAGGTCCGTTCCCGGAGCACTACGAACCGTTCGAGACACCGCTCGCGACCAACCCGCTGAACCCCAATCAGCCGCAGGCGCTCAACAACCCGGCGGCGCGCGCATTCGCCAAGGATCGCGAAGCGTTCGGCAAGCCCGACGCGTTTCCGCACGTCGCGACGACGTATCGCCTGACCGAGCATTTCCACTACTGGACCAAGCACGTCCGTCTCAACGCGATCATCCAGCCCGAGCAATTCGTAGAGATCGGCGCGGCGCTGGCCGACGAGCTCGGCATCGACAACGGTTCGCGCGTGAAGGTGAGCTCCAACCGCGGCCACATCGAAGCGGTCGCGATGGTGACCAAGCGCATCCGACCGCTGACGATCGAGGGCAAGACCGTGCACACGGTCGGCGTGCCGATCCACTGGGGATTCCTCGGCGTCGCCAAACACGGTTACCTCGCTAACACACTGACGCCTTTCGTCGGCGATGCGAATACGCAGACGCCGGAATTCAAATCTTTCCTGGTCAAGGTCGAAAAGGCCTAGGAGGCGCACGATGGCACTGCAATCGCTCGACATCGTACGCCGCTCCGCGACGACACTGCCCTCGCCCGACGTGCGCGGCGCGCATGCGGGCGAAGTCGCCAAGCTGATCGACGTGACCAAATGCATCGGCTGCAAGGCGTGCCAGGTCGCTTGCATGGAATGGAACGATCTTCGCGACGAGATCGGCACGTGCACCGGCCACTACGACAATCCGCACGATCTTTCCGAGCACAGCTGGACGCTCATGCGGTTCACCGAATACGAGAACCCGAAAGGCGATCTCGAATGGCTGATCCGCAAGGACGGCTGCATGCACTGCGCCGATCCGGGTTGCCTGAAAGCATGCCCCGCGCCCGGCGCGATCGTGCAGTACGCGAACGGCATCGTCGACTTCCACGAAGAGAACTGCATCGGCTGCGGCTACTGCCTCACCGGCTGCCCGTTCAATATTCCGCGTATCTCCAAGCAGGACAAGAAAGCCTACAAGTGCACGCTGTGCTCGGATCGCGTTGCGGTCGGCCTCGAGCCCGCTTGCGTCAAGACCTGCCCGACCGGCGCGATCGTGTTCGGCAGCAAGGACGACATGAAGCAGCACGCGGCCGAGCGCATCGAGGATTTGAAATCGCGCGGCTTCGAGAATGCCGGGCTTTACGATCCCGCCGGCGTCGGCGGCACGCATGTGATGTACGTGCTGCATCACGCCGATCAGCCGCAGCTCTACGCGAACCTGCCCGATCAACCGAAGATCAGCGCGATGGTGGGCGTGTGGAAAGGCATCAGCAAGCCGCTCGCACTCTTCGCCATCGTCGCGACCGCGTTCGCAGGCTTCCTGCACTACATCGGCATCGGGCCCAACGAAACCGATGCACGCGACGAAGACAACGCGCGCCGCGAGCTGGAGAAGACCTCATGAGCGAGCCCAAGCGCAACGAGATCGTCCGCTACACAGCCGGCACGCGCATCAACCACTGGATCGTCGCGATCAGCTTTGTGCTGCTGGCGCTCTCCGGCCTCGCGCTGTTCCATCCCGCGCTCTTCTGGCTGACGAGCCTCTTCGGCGGCGGGCCGTGGACGCGCATCCTGCATCCTTTCATCGGGATCGTGATGGTCATCGCATTCGCCCTCCTTTGCGTGAAGGTGCTGACCGACAACTTCATCCGCGACGACGATTGGACCTGGACCAAGCGCTTCAAGGACGTCGTCAACAACCGCGACGAGACCGTGCCCGACGTCGGCCGCTACAACGCCGGCCAGAAACTCCTCTTCTGGCTGATCGTGATCAGTCTCACGCTGCTGCTGCTCACCGGCCTTGTCATCTGGCGCGCGTATTTCAGCGAGTATTTCCCGATCGAGCTCATTCGCGCGGCTTCGTTGATCCACGCGATCAGCGCCGTCGTGCTGATCTGCGCGATCGTCGTGCACATTTACGCCGCGATCTGGATCAAAGGCTCCGTGCGCGCGATGACGCGCGGCACGGTGTCGTACGGCTGGGCCTGGAAGCACCATAGGCGCTGGTTTCGCGAAGCCGCCAAGAAGCAGTAGTCGCCGGCGCGCGAACAACGCTGGACGCCGCGGCGAGTTGCGGCGACGATGCGCATCTCCTTGCCATCGCCGCCATGCCGCAACGCGTCCTCGAACCCGGTCAGATCGAAACGCTCGCGCAGCGCTCGATTCCGCGCGTCCGCCTGCCGGATCGCTCGCGCCTGTTCGCGCGACGCGCGGAGCGCCTGCGCACGCTTGCGAACGGCAACGCGATCGGTGACTACCTGACCCTGATGGCGGCTCTCGCCGACGCGCAGCAATCGGCGCTCGACGGTTTCACACCCGCGCTGCCCGACGCGGCCCGCATCGAGCTTGCGCGCACGCATCGCATGCCGCCGATTCTCGCGACAGGCTGGAACCGCGATGAGCGATGGCGCGACGTCCTGCGCTCGCTCGTCGCCACGATCGCTGCTCAGCCCGGCATGCCCCCGTCACTCCTCGATCTTTGCAAGCGGCTCGGCGAAGCTTCTGTCGACTGGATCGACGCGCAAGCCAACGCCCTGCTAGCGCGCGCCGACACCGTCGACATCGCCGCCGGGCCGTTCCTGATGGCGGCGCTGCAAGTCCATTGGGCCGCACTCACCGCCGCGTTCGCGGCCGATCGCGTCGAACCGCTCGACGTGTCAGGCGTCTGTCCGCTGTGCGGCACGCCGCCGGTCGCGAGCCTCGTCTGCGCGCAATCGCCGTATCAAGGCTACCGTTATCTTCACTGCGCGTTGTGCGCAACCGAGTGGCACCGCGTGCGTGTCGAATGCACTCATTGCGGCGCCGTCGGCAAGGACGTCGGCTATCACACGCTCCAGCCCAACGACGGAAACGACGACGGCAGCGCAGCCGTGCGCGCCGAATCCTGCGAAGCCTGCAAAAGTTATCGGAAGATTCTCTATCAGGAAAAAGATCCCGGCGTTGAACCTGTGGCCGACGATCTCGCGACGATCGCGCTCGATCTCCTGCTCGGCGAGCACGGCTATCACCGCGCCAGCGGCAACCCGCTGCTCTGGCAAGCCAGCGAGGATTGACGATGCCGCGCGCAGCCGCAGCGGACATTCCTTCGCTCGACAAGCTGCTGCGGCATCCCGCGCTCGCCGATGTGCTGGCGCGCTACGGGCACGTCGAAACAACGACGTCCCTGCGCACGGAGCTTGCGCAGCTGCGCGATCTCGCGCTTGCCGATAGTCTCGACACGACACAGCTCGCGCCGGAGCTCATCGCCCAGCACGCAATCGCCGAGCTCGATCGCCGCCACGCATCGCGGCTTCGTTCCGTGTTCAATCTCACCGGCACCGTCGTGCACACGAATCTCGGGCGCAGCCTCCTGCCCGACTCTGCGATCGATGCCGTCGTACGCGCTGCGCGCGCACCCGTGACGCTCGAATTCGATCTCGCAGGCGGCACGCGCGGCGATCGCGACGATCTCGTTGCCGATCTCGTCTGCGAGCTGACCGGCGCCGAAGCGGCCACCGTCGTCAACAACAACGCCGCGGCGGTTCTGCTGCTGCTCAACACGCTCTCGCAGCGTCGCGAAACGATCGTCTCGCGCGGCGAGCTGGTCGAGATCGGCGGCTCGTTTCGCATTCCCGACGTGATGCGCAGCGCCGGCGCGAAGCTTGTCGAAGTCGGCACGACCAACCGCACGCACTACGCCGATTACGACAACGCCATCGGCCCACGCACCGCGCTGCTGATGAAAGTGCACGCGAGCAACTACGCGATCAGCGGATTCACCGCGAGCGTCGATGTCGGCGAGCTCGCGCGGCTCGGCCGCGAGCGCAATCTTCCGGTCGCCGTCGATCTCGGGAGCGGCTCGCTCGTCGATCTCTCGCAATGGAATCTTCCACGCGAGCCGACCGCGCGCGAAACGCTTGCGGCCGGAGCCGATCTCGTCACGTTCAGCGGCGACAAGCTGCTCGGTGGGCCGCAGGCCGGCATCGTGGCCGGTCGCGCCGATCTGATCCGGCGGCTCAAGAAGAATCCGCTGAAGCGTGCGCTGCGCGCGGGGAAGCTCACACTGGCGGCGCTCGAAGCCGTGCTCGCTCTTTATCGCGCGCCGGAATTTCTCGCGGAACGACTCACGACGTTGCGGCTTCTGATACGCACAGAGGAATCGATTCGCCTGCAAACAGAGCGATTGCTGCCGCTGCTGCGAAGCGCGCTCGGCGATGCTTACGACGTCAATGGCGCACCGATGACGAGCCAGATCGGCAGCGGCGCGTTACCTGTCGACGGCCTGCCGAGCCACGGTTTCGCGATCCGCGCGAAGAAAGAAAAGCGCGGCAGTCTTGATCGTCTCGACACGATGCTGCGCAGCTTCGCGCGACCCGTGCTCGGCCGCATCGCGGACAAGACGCTTTGGCTCGACTTGCGCTGCCTCGACGACGCCGACGAAGCCGCGTTCGCCGCGCAGTGGCAAGCACCGCGAAACCCATGATCGTCGGCACAGCCGGCCATATCGATCACGGCAAGACCACGCTCGTGCGAGCGCTGACCGGCGTCGACACCGATCGACTCAAGGAAGAAAAAGCACGCGGCATCTCGATCGAGCTCGGCTACGCTTACACGCCACTCGCGAGCGGCGACGTGCTCGGCTTCATCGACGTACCCGGCCACGAGCGGCTCGTGCACACGATGGCTGCCGGCGCGAGCGGGATCGATTTCGCACTTCTCGTCGTTGCCGCCGACGACGGCGTGATGCCGCAAACACGTGAACACCTCGCGATTCTCGATCTGCTCGGCGTCACGCATGGTGCGGTCGCACTGACCAAAGTCGACCGCGTCGACGAGGGTCGCGCGCACGAAGTCGAAACCGATATCGCGACGCTGCTCGCAACGACGCCACTGCGCGATGCACCGATTTTCCGAGTCGACGCGCGACATGACGACGATCCCGGCATTCGCGCACTGCGCGAGTATTTGGATCTGAGCGCGATGCAATGGTCCGCGCGTCCAGCAGGCGGACTCTTCCGACTCGCCGTCGATCGCGTCTTCACGCTCGCGGGACACGGCACGATCGCGACCGGGACCGTGTTTTCGGGCGAAGTCCGCGTCGGCGATACGATTACGATCCTGCCGTCAGGACTCACCGCGCGCGTGCGCGGCGTTCATGCACAGAATCAGAGCGCCGAGATCGGCCGCGCCGGCCAGCGCTGCGCGATCAATCTAGCTGGCGTCGAGAAGAGCGCGATTGCGCGCGGCGATTGGCTCGCCGACGCGCGCGCAATGGCGCCGACGACGCGGATCGACGTGCGATTGCGACGGATCGTCGACGGATCGGCGGTGCATGTTCATCTCGGCACGACACACCGCGTCGCGCGCGTGATTTTGCTATCCGATGAGCCCGCGCGCGCGCAGCTGATATTCGATAGCCCTGTCTGCGCTGCTCCCGGAGACCGCTTCATCCTGCGCGACTCGCAAGCCACGCACACGATCGGCGGCGGCGTCGTGCTCGATCCGTTTGCGCCGGCGCGGCGGCGCCGGAGTCCCGAGCGCATGGCTTGGCTCGACGCGATCGAACGCATGCTGGCCGGCGAAGGCATCGGTGCGTTGCTCTCGCAGGCGCCGTTCGGCCTGCGGATGTCCGATCTCATCCGGCTGACGTGCGAGCCGCCGGAACGCATCGCGCTTCCTGCCGATGTCCAACTTCTGGAGATCGCGCACGACCGCATCGTCTTGACAACCACGCATCGGAACGCGTTACGCGAGCGCGCACTGACCGCGCTCAGGGAATTCCACGCAAGTACGCCCGACGAGCCGGGCGTCGACGTGGCACGCCTGCGGCGGCTTGCGGCGCCAACCGCGCCGGATGCACTTTGGCGTGCTCTGATCGACAAGCTCGTGAGCGAACGCGCGCTCGTGCGCAGCGGACCATGGCTGCATCTGCCGGCGCATCGCGTCGCGCTGACCGATGAGGAAACAGCACTCGGCTGCAAACTGCTGCCGTTGATCGCCGCCGGCGGCTTCGATCCGCCGTGGGTGCGCGATCTTGCGAACACACTAGCGATACCGGAGCAACAAGTTCGACAGACACTGCGCAAGCTGCTCACGCAGGGCACGGTATTCCAAATCGTGCACGATCTTTTCTACGATCACGAACGCGTTCGCGAGCTCGCAGCGCGCGCCGCGACGCTCGCGCAGCAACACGGCGCGATCGAAGTAGCCGCCTTTCGCGACGCGCTCGGCCTCGGGCGCAAGCGCACGGTCCAGATCTTGGAGTTCTTCGATCGCGTTGGCTACACTCGACGCGTGCGCGATGCGCATCGACTTCGCGGCGACGGCGATTGGCTGGTCGCGAGCGATACGCGCCCGAATGTCATTTCTTAGGAAGGCATACGCATCCGGCGATGCGGCTGGGCTTCAAACCCAGTTGGGGGCGTCGATCGTTCCCGGGTAGGTTCGACTCCTGCTGCCTTCCGCCACAAATGTGGCCCATGTTCCGTTCGGCGAGCGGGACCGGGTAGAGCGAAGAGCGCGGCCGTCCTGGCCGTAGAAGCAAAGCCAAGCTAGAGCAAAGCCACACCGCTCGTCATCCCGGCGAAGGCCGGGATCCATTTGCTTTGGCGACGCGCTCGAAGATCAAAATGGATCCCGGCTTTCGCCGGGATGACGAAGAGGGCGGGACGACGAAGATCAGGCAACCTCGGTCGAATGGATCTCGTATCGGAATGCAGACGCATCGAGGCTATCGAGCCGCCGCGTACCGCTTTCGCCTTGCGGATACATCAAGAACGGAATCGGCTTGCCGCTTGCGCCAGGCAGCGCGACGTCGTGGCCGTGGTTGTACGCGATCCAGTTCATTTCCCAACTGCCGAACAGAAGTGAACGCGCCCTTTGCACTTTGGGATCGTCGATCGGCAAGCCGCCGGGGGATTCTTCGAGCACGACTTTACGAACGTCGGCGGGATCGACCGGCACCCAGCCATAACCTTCGGCGTAGAACTCCGCGCGGCAGTGCTGTGCCTTGCTGATGTCGCCGCTCTTGCCGAGGCATTTGAAGCCGAGCTTGGAATCGGCGACGCGCACGCCGTACGCGTCGCGCGCGGGAATGCCCGATGCGCGCGCGAGCGCGACGAAGAGGCCGTTGATATCGGCGCACTTGCCCCCGAGGTTTCCCGATTCGAGCATCGTGCCGACGTCGCCGAGCCCGCAGCCTCGCGTGTTCGGATCGCGGTTCGTGTGCTCGACGACCCATTCGTAGATCGCGCGCGCCTTGTCGACGTCGCCGCTCTTTTCGCGAGTGATCTTGTCGGCCGTCGCCTTGACGACGCCGTCGGTAGGAAGCAACCGAGTCGGCTTGAGATATGTCTGTATCGGGCCGTGCTTTGTCGACACGCGCGGCTTTGCGCCGACATCGACGCTGCGGTCGCGCGTCGCCACCGTGCTGACGAGCTGCACGCGTCCGACCGATTTCGCGTCGGGCCATTCGACGGCGAGAATCTCGACGTCATAACCAGGAAGCATCATGCGCCGCGCACGTGCGCCGGGCGCCTCCCAGCGCATATCCAGCCGACGCTGATAATCGTTGGTTGAGCCCAGCGGCAACGGCAGCCAGAGCCGCGTCGCGCCGGCGGGATCGGCGATCTCGACCTCGGTCTTGACCTCGAACCGGCGCCAGCCCGAACCCGATGTCGCCTCGGCCGACCAGGCCGATCCGGATCGAAGCCACAGAGCGGCGGGTAACGCGCTCGACAGATGCAGCAGAAAATCGCGACGCTTCATGACGTCCTCCGCTCGGGTGGCGTAGGATGATTCTCGCGCATTCGCCGCGAGCGGTGCGCGCCTCTTCTTGCTTCTTTATCACGACGATGGCTCCCGATTCCGCTACGCGCCCTCTTAGGCTCACCTCGCTGTCGCACGGCGGCGGCTGTGGCTGCAAGATCGCCCCCGGCGTGCTCGCCGATCTCTTGAAAGATGCCGCGCCAACGCGCGCGTACGCCGATCTCCTGGTCGGCGCGGAAACGTCCGACGATGCGGCCGTGTACCGCCTCAACGACGAGCAGGCGGTGATCGCGACCACCGATTTCTTCATGCCGATCGTCGACGATCCGTTCGAGTTCGGACGCATCGCCGCAACCAACGCGCTGTCCGATGTCTACGCGATGGGCGGCTCGCCGATCCTCGCGCTCGCGATCGTCGGCATGCCGATCAACGTGCTGGCGCCGTCGTCGATCCGCGAGATCCTGCGCGGCGGCGAAGCAGTGTGCGCCGACGCGGGCATTCCGATCGCCGGCGGGCACAGCATCGATTCGGTCGAGCCGATCTATGGACTTGCGGCGCTCGGCGTCGTATCTCCGCAGCGCATCAAGCGCAATGCAGGCGCGCGCGTCGGCGACGTGCTGCTGCTCGGCAAGCCGCTTGGTGTCGGTATCTTGTCGGCTGCGCTCAAGAAAGAGCGGCTCGACGCAGCCGGTTATCGCGCGATGATCGACACGACGACGCGACTCAATCGCGCCGGCCCCGAGCTTGCGAAACTCGATGGCGTGCACGCGATGACGGATGTGACCGGTTTCGGTTTGCTCGGACATCTTTTGGAAATGTGCCGCGGCTCGTCGCTGGGCGCACACGTACGCGCGGCAGATGTGCCGCTGATCGACGGCGTGCGTGCGCTGGCCGAAGCCGGATTCGTCACCGGCGCGTCTGCGCGGAACTGGAATTCGTACGGTACCGACGTGCGGCTTGCCACGTCGATCGACGATGTCGACAGGGCTCTGCTGTGCGATCCCCAGACATCGGGCGGTTTGCTCGTTGCATGCGCGCCGGAAACGGTGGATGCAGCGATGGACGCGTTCTCCCGTGCGGGTTTCGCTGGAGCCACGCGGATTGGCGAGATGGTCGAAGGTGGCCCGCTTATTTACGCCGACTGATCTCGATTCTCTTGCACGCGCCTGGAACCTCTCTAAGGCTCGCGATTGAGCTCCGCTAAGACTTCCGATCGATCGCATTCATCATCGTTAAATCTAATTGCGAATAGTTTGCATTTGCGTTCTGTAATGAGTATACAGACGGGCTTCCTATTCCTCGACGAAGCCTCATGCCCGCGTCTCGACCTCGGCTCGAACTCCGCTTTTGTCTGCTCCTCGCGTTCTTTGGTGCCACACGGCTCGACGCCGAGGAAATCGGCGACGATCAAGCACTCGACGCCATCGTCGTCAGCGCTTCGCGCGCGAGCACGGCGACGAAAACGGATACAGCGCTCGTCGAAACGCCGCAGGCGATCAGCGTCATCACCTCGAACGAAATCGCCGACCGCGCCGCACTGACGATGCAGGAGACGCTGCGCTATTCCGCCGGCGTCGACAGCGAAGCGTACGGGCTCGACACGCGCGCCGACGGTCCGATCGTGCGCGGCTTCTATCCGGTCGAGTATCTCGACGGCATGATGAAGCTCGTCGGCTACAGCCTGATCCCGCGCACCGACGTGTACACGCTCGATCGCATCGAGCTTCTGCGCGGGCCCTCGTCGGTGCTCTACGGCCAAGGCAACACCGGCGGCATCATCAACGAAGTCAGCAAGCGACCGCTGTTCGATCCGCGCGCGGAGATCGGATTCCAATACGGCTCGTACGATCGCAAGCAAGTGCAGTTCGACGCGACGGGACCGCTCGGCGATTCCGGCACGCTCGCAGGCCGCATCGTCGGCGTCGTGCGCGACAGCGGCATGCAGACCGATCACGTGCCCGACGATCGCCAGGTGCTCTCGCCTTCGCTGACCTGGCAGCCGGACGAGAACACGACGCTCACGTTCCTCGCGCTGCTGCAGCACGATCGCACTGCATCGAGCCAGCAGTTCCTTCCGGTCGTAGCGACGCTGCACGCGCCGCCGGGCCGGCGCCTCGACGTCGACACATTCCTCGGCGAGCCCGACTTCGACAAGCTGGCGACGCGGCAGACGTCCGCGTCCTTTTTTCTGGAACACGCGTTCAACGATGCGCTGCGGCTCAACAGCAATGTGAGATACGCACGCGCACGCGCGACATTCAACGAGATTTATCCGGACGTCTATTCAAACCCAGACGATCCGTTCATTGACGCCGACGATCGCATCGTCAATCGCGAGCTCTACGCCACGCGCTCGCGCGCCGCGACGCTCACCAACGACAACAATCTGCAATTCGACTTCACGACCGGACCGTTCGCGCACAAGCTCCTAGGCGGCATCGACTATATGACCTTCCGCCAACACTCCGAGAGCGCGTCGGACGTGACGACGCCGATCGACATCTACGATCCGATTTATGGCGACTTCACCGTACCGGAGTTGATCCGCGATCCGACGCAGCATCAATCGCAGCTCGGCGTCTACGCCCAGGATCAGATTCGTTATGCCGATCGCGTTTCACTCGTGCTCGGCGCGCGCCGCGATCGCGCCGAGACGAAAGTCGAAGGCTCGCCCGATCAGGTCGATCATGCGACGACATATCGCGCCGGTGTCATCGTCGACGCAGGCGCCGGGTTCTCGCCGTACGTCAGCTATTCCGAATCGTTCCTGCCCGTCGTCGGCCTCGATTTCTACGATCAGCCGTTCAAGCCGCAACGCGGACGCCAATACGAAGGCGGCGTCAAATGGCAGCCGAGGTCGGGCACGCTCGTGACGCTCGCCGTCTATGACATCGACGAGACCAACCGGCTGACCAACGATCCGGACAACGTGCTCAATACCGTGCAGACCGGCAAGGTCAATTCGAAAGGCGTCGAGATCGAAGCCTCGCATGCGATCACCGAAAGCCTCTACGTAACCGCCGCCGTCAGCCGCACGGACGCGCAAGTTACGGAAAGCAGCTTCGCGCCGGAAGTCGGCGTGCAGTTGAGCGACGTGCCGAAGGATCAGGCCTCGCTCTGGGCCGTCAAGACATTCCACGTCGGAGATGATGCGAAACTCCGCGTCGGCGCGGGCGCGCGCTATGTCGGCTCGACGATCTCGACCGGCGTCGCCGGCACGCTGCGCACGCCAAGCTACACGCTCGCCGATGCATTGCTCGGCATCGATTGGCCGCGCTGGTCCGTCGCAGTGAACGCGACGAACCTGCTCGATAAGCAGTACTACGCGCCATGCCGCGCGTTCGGCGACTGCTTCACCGGCAACGGCCGCTACGTGATCGGCACCGTCGACTACCGCTTCTAATCGGCACGACGATGCGCGCACTCCTTGGCATCCTGCACCGCTGGCTCGGCCTTGCGACCGCGTTGTTCCTGTTTGTCGCGGGCGCGACCGGCGCTGTGATTTCGTGGGATCACGAGATCGATGCGTGGCTGAATCCCGAGCTCTACGAAGCACGCACGCAAAACGACGCTGCGCCGCTGCCTTCGCTCGAGCTCGCGGCACGCGTCGAAGCCGCCGACCCGCGCGTGCAAGTCACCTATCTTCCGCTCGATGTCGAACCGCATCACGCGCTGCAAGTGTCGGTCGAGCCGCGCATCGATCCCGCAACCGGTCAGCCGTACGAGCTCGGCTACAATCAAGTCGCACTCGATCCCATCACCGGCGAAATCCAGGGCAAACGCATGTGGGGCGACGTCTCTCTCGCACGCGAAAACCTGCTGCCGTTCCTCTACAAGTTGCACTACAGCCTGCACGTCCCCGAAGCCGGCGGCGTCGACATCGGCTCGTTGTTCATGGGCATCGTCGCGATCGTCTGGGTGCTTGACGGTGTCATCGCGCTATGGCTTTCGTTTCCGAACCTGCGCTCGTGGCGGAAATCGTTCGCGTTCCGCTGGAAGAAAGGCGGTCACGCGCGCATCTTCGATCTGCATCGATCGGGCGGTGTCTGGATCTGGCTGCTGCTGCTGATCGTCAGCATCACCGCCGTGTCGATGAACCTGCGCACGCAAGTCGTGGTCCCGATCGTCGCGACATTCTCGACGTTGACGCCGAACCCGTTCGACGTTCGTACGCCTGCGCCGATCGATAAGCCGATCGAGCCCGTGCTCACGCGCGCGCAAGCGATCGACCTCGCCCGCACGGAATCCGTGCGACGCGGTTGGACGGCACCCGCCGGCGCCGTCTTCTACGCGCCCGCGTACGGCGTCTACGGCATCGGCTTCTTCACCGCCGGCAACGACCACGGCGACGGCGGCCTCGGCAATCCGTGGCTCTATTTCGACGGCCGCACGGGCGAGCCCGCCGGCGACGAAGTGCCCGGCACCGGCAGCGCCGGCGATATCTTTTTGCAGGCGCAGTTTCCGCTGCATTCGGGACGCATACTCGGCATCACCGGGCGCGTCATGATGACGTTACTCGGCATCGCCATCGCTGTGCTGAGCGTCACCGGCATCGTGATCTGGATACGGAAGAAGCGTGCACGCGCAATCACGCAAGCGCGGCGCGTGTAACCGCTAGCGGAACTGCAAAACAGTGTTCGCGGCCGGCAACTCGTTGTCGCGTACGCGCGGCTCGTCTTGCGGTCGAGACGACCACAACTCGCCCTTCGCGAACGCATCCATCGTCTCGAATACGCCCAGCACATCGAAGCGCTTGAACACGTATGGAAGCCCTTCGGCGAGCAGAGGCGATTTCGCATCCGCAACATGGAAATGCAGATGCGGCCCGGTCGAATCGCCCGTGTAGCCGAGCGCGCCTATGACTTGTCCGCTGTGAACGCGATCACCGGCCTTGACCTTGATGCTGCCTGGCTTCAAGTGCTCGTAGAACGCATAGCGGCCCTGCCCTAGATCGAGCGCGACATAGTTGCCGCTCGCATCTTCCAGCGCATGGCGTTCATTACTCAGCGTCGCGCTCTCGGCGACATCGTCCCTCGCCGCCGCGACGACACTGTCAGCGACTGCGAGCACGTCGGCGCCATAGCCGTACCAGTTCGCGATCTTCTTCTCGTCGCCGCGCGCGAACTTGCCGTGCTCGTCGAGCTTGATCCAGTCGATCGCGAAGCGCGCCGGGATGCGAGCGTGTCCCTCGAGCGCGAAGATCATGCGGCGATGGCCTCGCTCGGCGAACGGGTCGTAGATCGCGATCCAAGGCCCGCCGCGCACCGGCGGATCGAGCATGATCGGCGCGGTTTCGCCAACCTTCATGACGGCGCCTTCCGCGCTTGCGCGCTCGCGCTCGTCGGGATGAATCACGTCGAACTCGATCCTGTGCCTCAGCGTCCTCGGCTTCGCGGTCGCGCGATCGATCGGGAATCCAAGATAGATCACTGCCCGCATTCCCGGCCCGATGACGCGCCTATCCGAGGTTTCTGGCGACATTCCGGGTCTTCCGACGAGCTTCGCAAGATCCGCGTCGCGGACTTCATAGACGATCGACGCATCGTCGGCATTCACTACCTGAAGACGCGTCAACGTAAGCGCATCACGCGCGAAGTTCGTGAGATGGAGCTCGTAGACGAGCCGCGGCTTTCCATCCACATCGACCGGCGTCGGCGGCGATGGCACGTTCATCTCGAACGACGATCGCAGCGCTGCCTGCGTCAAAGCCGGCGCGAGCACGACGAGCCATGACGCGAGCACGAACAGTCTTTCCAAGCGCATGAACCGATTCATCGCCGATGCTCTCGTTGCACTACGAAGCGCACATGATTTGGCACCACCGCGCGCCGGCGCATCCTACTATCATTGACACGCACATGACTTATCGAATCTTCCTTGCCGGCGCGACCGGCGCCATCGGCCGGCGCCTGACGCCGATGCTTCGCGCAGCCGGCCATACCGTGATCGGAACGACGCAGTCGCCGGAACGTGTCGATGCGTTGCGTACGCACGGAGCCGAGCCCGTCGTCGTCGATGTGTTCGACGCTGCGGCGCTGACACGCGCTGTCGTGTCCGCACGGGCAGACACCGTGATCCATCAGCTGACGGACTTGCCGAAGGGCCTCGACCCGAGCCGCATGACCGAAGCCATCGCACGCAACGCACGCATCCGCACCGAAGGCACGCGGCATCTGGTCGACGCGGCGCTCGCGGCAGGCGTGCGACGACTGATCGCGCAAAGCATTGCCTGGGCGTATGCGAGTGGGCCCGAGCCACATCGCGAAGACGATCCGCTGGATGTCGGCGCCGAAGGCAATCGCGGCGTCAGCGTAGGCGGCGTTGTCGCGCTCGAAACGGCGGTGCTGCAAGCGCCACCGCTCGAAGGCTTCGTGCTGCGTTACGGTCAACTGTACGGCCCCGACACCGGTGCTGATGTGCCGGCGGGTTCCGCTCCGCTGCACGTCGACGCGGCCGCATATGCGGCCTTGCTTGCGATCGACCACGGCATGCCTGGCATCTACAACATCGCGGAGCCGAATGCGAATGTGACGACCGACAAGGCGCGAGCGCAACTCGGCTGGCGAGCGGATTTCCGCCTGCGGGCTTCATAGTTCCCGCCGCGCTTCGATCCACTCGTAAATCACGGGCAACAACACCAGCGTCAGCAACGTCGACGTCAGCAACCCACCGACGACGACCGCCGCCAGCGGCCGTTGCGTCTCCGCGCCGACACCGTGCGAGAGCAACATCGGCAGAAGACCCAAGATAGCGACACTGGCCGTCATCAACACGGGCCTGAGACGCAGCGACGTTCCGCGCACGACGGCGTCGCGGATCGATGCGCCCGATGCGCGCAGCTCGTTCATGAAGCTCACCAGCACGACGCCGTTCAACATCGCGACGCCGAATACCGCGATGAAGCCGATCGCCGACGGCACGGACAGATAGTGGCCGCCAAGCGCCAACGCAAAAACACCGCCGATGATGGCGAATGGAACATTGGCGAGCACCATCGCCGCATATCGCACCGAATTGAACGCGGTGTAGAGCAGTACGAAGATGAAGAAGACCGTGACCGGGACGATCAGCGCGAGCTTCGCCAGCGCTCGTTGCTGATTTTCGAACGCACCGCCCCACTCGATCCAATAGCCGACGGGGAGCTTGATCTGTTGCTGGATCGCGGCATTCGCTTCACGCACGAAGCCGTCGATATCCCGGCCTTTCACGTCCATCTGGATGACCGCATAGCGTTGCAGCTGCTCGCGGCGTACGAACGAATAGCCTTCGCCGACGCCGACGTCCGCGACCTGCCGCAGCGCGACGATTGCGCCTCCCGGCGCACGCAGCGGAATGTTTTCGATTGCGGGCACTGAAGCCTTCGAAGCATCGTCGAGCCGGACCGCGACATCAAAACGCTTGACGCCGTCGAGCAGCGTCGTGACGGGCTCGCCGCCGATGCCGTTGCGCACGATCGTCAGCACGTCGTCCGCGTTGAGGCCATAGCGCGCGAGCGATTCTCGATCGACGCGGATTCGTATCTCGGGTTTGCCGGCATTCGCCTCAAGCGAAAGATCCGCAACGCCGTCGATCTTCGCAAGCACGTCCTTGATCGCACGGCTCTGCCGATCGAGCTCGACGAGATTCTCGCCATAGAGCTTCAACGCCAACGACGCGCGAACGCCCGAGATCAATTCCTCGACGCGCATCTGGATCGGCTGCGTGAAGCTCGGGACCGTCGTCGGCACGACTTCTTCGAGCGTCTCCAGCATCGCCGCATCGAGCTCGCGCATCGTGCGCCCGCTTTTCCATTCGCGCTCAGGCTTCAGCGCCGTGTAAATCTCCATGTAGTTCACGTCGGCCGTCTCGCCTTTCTCGGCGCGGCCGATCATCGCCAGCGTCGTTTCGACTTCGGGAAATCGCTTGAACGCGTTTGCGATCGTCTTCGATACATCGATCGATGAGTCCAGCGACGTCGACGGAATCGACGTCACGCGCCACATGATCGAGCCCTCCTGCAGCTGGGGCATGAACTCCTTGCCGAGGAACGGCACGGCCGCGAGGCTCACGGCGAGCGCCGCGCTGGCGATCGCGAGCGTCGTGCGCTTGCGCGCGAGTGCCCAATCGAGAATCGGCGCATAGCTGCGCTTCAGCCAGGCGACGAGACGCGTGTCCTTCTCTTCCTTCGGCTTCAGGATCAGCGCGGCCAATACTGGAATCAGCGTCAGCGCGAGCACCAGCGAACCCGCCATCGCGAACGCGATATTGAGCGCCATCGGCTTGAACAGTTTTCCTTCGAGCCCTTCGAGCGCGAACAGCGGCACGAACACGACGATGATGATCAGGATCGCGAACGCGACCGGATTGGCCACTTCGCGCGCGGCCGCGAGCACCATCGTCGTTCTATCGATGCGCTCGCCTTTCGACGCGCGCTCGCTCATCACGCGAAATGCGTTCTCGACCATCACGACCGCCCCGTCGATCATCATGCCGATACCGATCGCGAGCCCAGCCAGCGACATCAGATTCGCCGAAATGCCCGCATGCTGCATGCCGATGAACGCGATCAGCATCGCCATCGGTAGCGCGACGATCACGACCAGCGCCGAGCGCATATCGCCGAGAAACAGGAACAGGATCACCGCGACGAGCAATGAGCCTTCCATCAACGCACGCACCGCAGTAGTGATCGCCTTGTTGACGAGATCGGTCCGCTCGTACACCGGCTTCAGCACGACGCCTTCGGGCAATGCCGCGCGAGCCGTATCGAGCTTGGCCTTCACCGCGTCGACGACATCCTTGGCGTTCTCGCCGATCCGCGCCAGCGCCATGCCGAGCACGACTTCCTCGCCATCGCGTGTAACCGCACCGAAGCGCGGCGCCGGCGCCTCGACGATCGTCGCGACGTCGCACACGTAGACCGGTGTGCCGCCATCGGACTTCAGCACGATGCGTCCGATATCGGCGGCATCTTCGACAAGACCGATGCCGCGCACGAGAAATTGCTCCCGACCGGCGTCGACGACATTGCCCCCGACCTGCGCGTTGTTCGTTTCGAGCGCGCCGATCACATCCTTGAAGCCAAGCTTGTGCTCGATGAGCTTCAATGGATCGATGCGCACCTGATACTGACGTTCGCCGCCGCCCCACGAAGTCACGTCGTCGACGCCGCGCGCGGTGCGCAAAATGAGGCGCACGTTCCAATCCTGCAGCGTGCGCAAATCCATATCCGAGATGCGTTCCTTCAGCTTTGCGTCGCTGCGTTCGAGCGTGTACCAGAGCACCTGGCCGAGGCCGGACACATTCGGTCCCAATTCGGGACGACCGTAGCCTTGCGGAATGCGCTCGCCGACTTCCTGCAATCGCTCGTTGACGAGCTGACGCGCGAAATAGACGTCCATCGCATCGTCGAAATAGACCGACACGTACGAGAGCCCGAAAAGGCTCACCGAGCGAATCTCCTCGACCTTCGGCAATCCCGCCATCGCGGATTCGACCGGGAACGTGAGCAGCTGCTCGACGTCTTCCGCCGCGAGCCCCGGCGATTCGGTGTAGATGTTGACCTGCACCGGCGTCACGTCGGGAAACGCATCGATCGGAACCGTGCGCACCGCGCGATAACCGAGGAACGCGATCGCCGCGAATGCGATCAGCACGAGCACTTTGTAGCGGAGCGCGAGCTCGACGCAGCGGATCAGCATCGGCGGGCTCCTGCGCGGGTATCAATGACCATGACCTTCTCCGAGTTGCGATTTGAGAAGGCGCGCTTTGAGCTCAAATGCACCGCTAACGACGACGATGTCGCCGGATGCAATTCCGCGCGTGACGATCGTCGATGCGCCGCGCGTGCCGCCGGTTTCGATCGCGACCGGCTCGAAACGATCGCCGCCCTGCGCCTGCTTGAAGATCGTCGACTGGCCCTGCAGTTGCACGATCGCCTCGTTCGGGACCGCCAGTGCTTCGCTGCGCACTGTCGTCGCGATGTACGTCTCGATGAACTCGCCGGCATGAAGCACATCGTTTTCGTTCGCGACTTCGACTCGCACCGGCGTCGTGCGCGAGCTTTCCTGCGCGCGATGCGCCAGCTGGACGACTTCGCCCGCGAGCTCGTGTCCATGCGCGACTACGCGCGCAAGTGTGCCGACTTTCACGCGACCGGCCGCATCGGGCGGGAGCTGCGCTTCGACCCAGACGCGCCGCTCGTCGACCAGCGTGAAAAGCGCCCTGCCCGGCTCGACGCGTTCGCCCACGAGAAACTCATCCGCCGTAACGCGTCCCGACTGCGGCGCCACGAGTGCGAACTCGCCGTCGGCGGAGCCCGATCCGCGCTTCATCAAGCGCGCGATCTCGCCGTCGGCGATACCGAACGCGCGCAGCTTCGCGCGCGCCTGATCGCGTGCGACTTCCGCCTCGCTGTAACGCCGCGCGGACACCGCATCGGCGCCAAGCTTTCGGACACGCTGCCATTCGCGCTCGGCGACGATCAACGTGCCTTGCGCCTCGGCGACCTCGGTGCTCGAAAGAATCACCAACGGCTGGCCCGCCTTGACCTCATCGCCGAGCTTCGCGCGCCGCGCGACGATCTGCGCAGGAACACGCGGTGATACCAGCGTGGTCGCATACGCGTTGGCCTTGACTTCGCCGGGCGCGCGCAGCTCTTCGGTCAGCGTCTGCATCGTGATGCGTTCAGTGGCAATACCAAGCTTCTCGCGCGTCGCCTTGTCGACGACGAGCGGATTCTCTTCGGCGTGACCGCCTGCGCGCTGCTCGTCTTCGGCGCTAATGGCCGTACCCATCGCAAGCATCGCCGCGACGCAAAACATCCATCTCGCTTTCATCGCGGCAAACCCTCCGATTCGATCGCCATCGGCGCATCCGTGCCGAGCCAGGCCGACAGCTCGCCCGAAGCCGCCAGCCAATCGGCGAACGCCTGCCAGACGCGCGCTCGCAATGCGCTCGCGGCGAGCTCGGTCTCTATGCCTTGCTTGAGCTGCACGAGATAGTCGGCGGCGCTGATCTCGCCTGCTTCCCAGAGCCGTTGCAGCAGCGCCGCGCGCTCGTCCGCGGCAGGCGCGCGGCTTCGATCCCATGCGACCCAGGCTTCTCGCAGTGCGTCGTAGCTCGACGCGGCCTGCTCTACGTCGGCGGCCGCTCGCAGCGCGACATCGCGTTGCGTCGCTTCGGCGGCATCCGCGTTCGAGCGCGCCGCTGTCACTTCCGCGCGATACGAATTGCGTACGAACAATGGAATCTTCACGGCGATTCCGATCAGTCGATCGTTGAACGGGCCGCTGGTCACGCGCCCTCCGGTCAGCGAGATCGTCGGATCGGGACGCGTATCGCGCTCGGCTAGCGCGATCTTCGCTTGCGCAGCGTCGCTTTCCGCTTGCGCGCGTCGCAGCGCCGGCAATCGATCGAGCGGCGCCACTTGTGCGAACGCCGCGAGAGAGGGCGTTGCGCTCGGAAGCGGGGGCAGCACATCGATGCGGCCACCGACGCCCGCCAATAGTTGCCGTGCCTTCGCTTGATCGGCGTTGAGCTCCGCCTGCTGCGCACGAGCTTCCTGAACCGCAAGCTCGGCAAGATCGCGTTCGAGCACGGACACATCGCCCGCGCGAAAGCGCCGTGCGGCGAGATCGGCAAATCGCTCCAGCAAGCGGACGCGTTGCGCACCAAGCTCGGTGCGTTCCATTGCCGCATGGAATCCCGCGTAGCCGCGCAACCATTCCAGCGCGATACGTTGACGAGCATCGTCGCGCTCGGCCTCGACTGCGCGAACGTCAGCGCCGGCGGCGTTCTCCCGCGCACGGCGCTTGCCGCTCCAATCAATCGTCTGGCTGAAACCTACGCTACGCGTATCGACATCCGCGTTCTCGGCCGCGATTTCGAGATCCGGGTTGTACAGCGGCCGCGCGGCGGCATCAGCGTTCGCGCGTGCCGCGTCGAGCCGCGCTTCGGCTGATTGCACGGACGGATTGCGCGCCCAGACATCGCGCAACGCATCGAGCACGGCCGGCGGCGCGCGCTCCGCGGCTGAAGCCTCATTGGATGATGGCGCGAGCGGACGCGCGGATACCGCCGTCGTCAGCGCGACGCCGACGACAAGGCAAAGGACACGTCGACGTGTCCACGATGAAACCCACATGGAATGCTGCTCCTGAAAGCCGAACGAGGCGCATCGAGGCGCCGCTTGAACGTCCGCGACGGACGTTTCGACAGGCTGTCAGGCGATGGGAGGCCGCAATTCGGCGCGTGGATCCGCCGGCAGGTGCAGATGCGAGATCGGAGGGAATTGCGCAGCGGCAGCCGACGCGAGATTCCAGGCGGAACCCGCGATCGGCAGCGTCGAGCTGTGCGCGCAGCTGCAATGGCAGCCGGCGTGTCCGTCGTGCGCCGGGAAGCCGGCGCCATCGTGCTCGGCATCGTGTGCGACGCTGGCATCAGCGAACACAGCGGCCGTGGTCGAAGTCGTATCTGCGACCAGGCCATCCGCCGCGCAGCCGATCGCGAGCACGCTCTTCGCGGCCAGCACGAACGCGAACAACCACGCCGACGCCGCGAGGCGGCGGCGAAGACGTGCGATCAGCGATGGCGTTGCGGTCGGCATGCCGCGCACTCTAGTCAACGGCGGCGCGGTTATACAATTGCGTCGAAACGCCGCAGAGCCCGCCAAATTCGCGCGTGGCTTGCGCGAACGGGAGCGCGGAGCGAACATGTACCCCGTGAGCCGTCTTCGACTCTTCCGCTTTCGTCACGCGAAAACCGCATCGCGTTGGGCGATCGCGCGCGTAGTGTTGCTCGCATTCGTGCTCGTGGGCGCTAACGCGCTGACGGCGCGCACGATGCCGATCGTCGCAGCCGCCACGCAGGCATCGCATCACCATGATTGCGGTATGGACCAGAAGTCATCGTCCGCGTCGCACGATCATCGTCATGGCGTTGCTTGTCCGTGCTGTCATGACGGCTGCCTGTGCCTTCATTTCTACGGCAGCGCGGTTCCGGATCTTCTCATGATGCGTCCGCTGCAACCCGAGTCCAACGCGAATCCGGCCGACGGACCTCATCCGCCTGCGCCGCCGATCGCCGAAAACCTGCGACCTCCGATCGCCTGATCGCTCCCAGCCGGCTGTGCTCGGCCGCTGCAAACGCGTCCGTCCGCGTATTCGCGAACGGGCGGCTGTTTCCATGAGCTCGGAGTGATGATGACTTTCCGCAAGACCATTGCGCGTTCAGGCGTCGATCCGCGCCGGCGACGCTTCGTACAAGGTTTAGGTGCCGGCGCTACGGTTGCAGCGCTCGGCTTGCATCGCACGGCATTCGCCGAGGCTCACGCGGCGAGCGTGAAAACGTTGAGCGGCACCGAATTCGATCTTTCGATCGGCGAGATGCCGGTCAACTACACCGGCGCCGCGCGCATCGCGACGGCGGTGAACGGTTCGGTGCCGGCGCCGATCCTGCGCTGGCGCGAAGGCAGTGAAGTCACGTTGCGCGTGACCAATCGCCTTGCCGTTCCTTCGTCGATCCACTGGCACGGCATCCTGTTGCCGGCCGAAATGGATGGCGTGCCCGGCTTCAGTTTTCCCGGCATCGCGCCCGGCGAAACGTTCGTCTACCGATTCCCGGTCCGACAGAGCGGCACGTACTGGTATCACTCGCACTCGCGCTTTCAGGAGCAGGTCGGACTTTACGGCGCGCTGATCATCGATCCCGCCGAACGAGATCCCATTCCATCGGATCGCGAGCACGTGATCATGCTGAACGACTGGACCGACGAGGATCCGGAATTCATCTATGCGACGCTGAAGAAGCAGAGCGACTATTTCAACTTCGCGCAGCCGACCACACCGGATTTCTTCCGCGACATTTCCTCGATGGGTCTTGCGAGCGCGCTGGCAAAGCGGAAGATGTGGAACCGCATGCGCATGGTGCCGACGGATCTTGGCGACGTATCGGCGGCGACCTACACGTATCTGATGAACGGCACGACGCCGGCGTCGAACTGGACCGGCCTCTTCCGACCCGGCGAGCGCGTGCGGCTGCGTTTCATCAACGGATCGGCGTCGACGATCTTCGACGTGCGCATTCCCGGCCTCAAGCTACGCGTCGTCGAAGCGGACGGACAGGCCGTCGAGCCGGTCGACGTCGACGAATTCCGCATATCGGTGGCGGAAACTTACGATGTGATCGTGCAGCCCGACGATCGTGCATTCACGATCTTCGCGCAATCGATCGACCGCAGCGGCTACGCACGCGGGACGCTCGCACCGCGCGCGGACATGGAAGCGGAAGTGCCGCGTCTGGATCCGCGTCCATGGCTCAGCATGACCGACATGATGGGTGCGGCGACGATGAGCGCCATGCCCGCGCACGATATGAGCGCGATGTCGCACGACGCGATGCCTGGCATGGATCACGGCGATCAGATGCACGACTCACGCGCAGCGCCGGTCGTGCGCCATGCGCGCACCGAATACGGCTACACGACGGACATGCGTATCGATACGCCGCGCACGAATCTGGACGATCCCGGCATCGGCCTTCGCGACAACGGCCGGCGCGTGCTCACCTACGCCGATCTTCGCACCGTGGGCGGTTCGATCTATCGAACGGCGCCGCAGCGCGAGATCGAGCTGCACCTGACCGGCAACATGGAACGCTTCATCTGGTCGTTCGACGGATTGAAGTTTTCGGAGGCCAAGCCGATGCATTTCCGCCACGGCGAGCGCCTGCGCATCGTGCTCGTCAACGACACGATGATGAATCATCCGATCCATCTGCATGGCATGTGGAGCGAGCTCGAAAGTCCCGACGGCAATTTCCAGGTGCGAAAGCACACCGTGAACGTGCAGCCTGCGCAGAGCGTGACGTATCTCGTCACGGCCGATGCGCTAGGCCATTGGGCTTATCACTGTCATCTGCTCTATCACATGGAATCGGGCATGTCGCGCGAAGTGGTGGTGTCGTGAGAGCGCGCTCGATCTTATTCACATCGACACTGCTGGCAGCAAATGTCGCAGCCCAGGATGCGCCGATGCAGCACGATATGAACATGTCCGCGATGCAAGGCGGCAACGCGCCCGCCGACGCGCGCGATCCGGACTATTCCGAAGGCGCGACGATGAGCTCGATGCCCGGCATGGATATGCACGACGATGGCTGGCTCGGCAAGCTGCTGATCGATCAGCTCGAGTACGTGAACGGCTCGGACGCGAACGGCGCCGCGATCGACGCGCAGGCGTACGTCGGCAGCGATCGCGACAAGCTCTGGCTCAAGGTCGACGGCGAACGCACCGGCGGCACGCTGCGCGATATGCGCATGGAAGCGCTATGGGATCGCGCATTGACCGCGTTCTGGGATACGCAGCTCGGCGTCCGTCACGACGCCGGCGACGGGCCCGGCCGCAATTGGGCCGCGTTCGGCGTGCAAGGCCTTGCGCCGTACTGGTTCGATATCGAAGCGACGTTCTACGCCGGCCCATCCGGTCGGACGGCGGCGCGCTTGGAGGCCGAGTACGACATGCGCCTGACGCAACGCCTGATCCTGACGCCAGACATCGAGCTCAACGCCTACGGCAAAACCGATCGCGAGCGCAGGATCGGATCGGGTCTGTCGAGCGCGGAAGTCGGATTGCGCCTGCGCTACGAATTCTCGCGACGGTTCGCGCCGTACGTTGGCGTCGATTGGAAGCGAAGCCTCGGCAACACCGCCGATCTCGTGCGCGCGGACGGTGAATCGCCGTTCGATCGCGAAATCGTCGCCGGTGTGCGGATCTGGTTCTAGGAGCCTCTCATGACAAGCATCGCAAGATATGTCATCGCCATCGTTCTCGTCGTCGTCGTGTCGCTCGCAGGCGCTGCGCTCTTCATCGTATCCGGCGTCTACAACATCGGCGCCGACGAGCCTCACTGGCCGCTGACGCATCGCGCCATCGAAGCGCTGCGCGATCGTTCCATCGATGCGCGCGCGAAGGCGCTCGCCGTGCCGCCGCTCGACGATCCGGCTTTGGTGCTGAAAGGCGCCGGCGAATACGTGGCGATGTGTACCGGCTGCCATCTCGCGCCGGGAATGGACGATTCGGAGATGCGTCAAGGCCTTTATCCGCAGCCACCGGATCTCTCCAAGATGCGCGTCGCGCCCGAGACCGCGTTCTGGGTCATCAAGCACGGCATCAAGATGACTGCGATGCCGGCCTGGGGGCAGACTCATGACGACGCGACGATCTGGAGCATGGTCGCCTTCCTCAAGAAGCTGCCTGATCTTTCGCCGGAGGCCTATCGGGATCTCGCCGCCGAGGCGTCCGCGGACGACGGTCATGATGACCATCATCATGGCCATCACCACGGAGCGGCAGACACGCACGGCAGCGATGAGCATTCCGGCGAGTCGCCGGACGGCCATCACGAGCATGACTGACGGCGTGCGTCACGCGGCAAACCCGAACCGACGCCACGCAAGCACCTTCTCCGGCACACGGTCATCCAGCGACAATCCAACGGCTTCGAACGCATCGAGTGCGTCGCGCAGCGCGCGTGCGTAGCCTGACGAAGGCTCGATCGCGTTGAAGTGCTCGTACTCGATGATCTCATACGCTTTCGACGACCAGTCATAGAGCGCGTCGTTCCGCTCTAACTCTGCGCGCAGCCATGCGCGAAGCGGCGTGTGCAGACGGAAACCGTATTCGACGCCGATCGCTTCTGCGTTTGCGATCGCGTCGTCGTAGATGCCGCGATACCACTCCGTGTGTCCGGCGGCGGATTCCGGAACCACGAGCGGCGCCGGCGCGCGGAACTCGGCGAAGCGCTCCTTGAACATTGTTTCGACGCGCCGTGCGTCTCGCACGTAGTCCATTTCGATCAGCGCACCGCGCTCGAGGTCGAAGAACTCGAAGTAGCGCGCGTGCAGCGTATGGAAGCGCGTCAGCGGATCGCGCGAGAAGCCGATTTTGAGGATGTCTTCGTCCCTGCACGGAACGATGTAGGCGTAGCAGCGGCTTCGCGAAGCGATGCGCCAGACCGGCTCGTCCATCGTTCCGGCGTCGGGTTCGTGCTCGGGATCCATCGCAGCGTCAACGATTCATTCTCGCGATCGCCGGATCGAAACGCGCCGGCTTCGCACGTCTCCGCATCGTAACCGGATTCGAGCCGCGTGCCGACCTCTCCGGTTGACGCACCGGGTTCAGCCATCCGATCGCAACGAGCAGCGCGGCAGCGAGACCGAACAGAAGACGAATGTCGCGTTCGGCGCGCTCGTGCCGTTCGAGATTCGTATCGGTCGTGGCCGACGCGATGCGACGCGCCGAATCGGCCGTCACGTAGCCGAGCCCCGCAGCGGTGCCGAGCTGTTTCAGATAGTCCGCGCGCAGCGCCGATTTGTGCTCCTGTACTTCGTCGAGCGCTCCGGACGCTTCGAGATCCTCGCCGGGCTTGGCGTTGTCGATTCGCTCGACGAGATTCGGATGAAACCCTTCGCGCGCCGCATCCAGCGCGCTCCAGTAGCCGACGATCCGGTTCTCGGCATCGAGCCGCGGCACCGGATGCGGCTGCGTCGAGCCGACGCCGACGATCCAGCCCTTGGTCGGCCCGCGCAGAGCGAGCAGATCGGAAAGCCGCGGCACTTCGACATGCGGGGCCTCGTCACCGTCGGTGATGAACACGAGATCGAGATTGCGCTGCGCGGCTTCACGCATCGCGTTGACAAGACCCGTTTCGATGCGCGAATCGCCGTCCCATGCCATGCGCCAATCGAGATTGCGCACGACCGGCTCGATCGCGGGAAAATGCCGGCACACTTCGAGCGGCTCGAACAGCGTCAACGCATCCGAGCCTGCGAAGAGGCCCACCGCGACGCGCGACCCGCACGGAAGATTCGCGAGCGACGCGATCAGCGCTTCCTTGGCGCGATCGAGCCGCGATGCATCGGGCGCACTCTCATCGACGTCTCGCACGTTCATGCTCTCGCTGACATCGACGATGAAAAGATACGAGAACGTGCCGCCGGGTAACGTCAACTTCGGCGACAGGAATACGGGCAGCAGCACCAGCGCCGCCAGCAGAAAACACGCGAGGCGGCGCGTCGCGATGAAATCGATCGCGGTGCGCAGAAACTTCACGGCAGCCCTCGCTTCGGGCTTTCCTGGATGCTGGTCCAGCCGTTGTGACGATCGGGCTGGATCGTGATCGGATCGGTATTGCGGCGCCAGCCTTCGCCAGGCGGCCGCGGCGACAGGCGTTCGAGCAATTCCAGGTTATAGCGCGCGCCGTGCAGGTCCGGCTGCATGCGCAGCGCCGCGCGATACGCGTCGCGCGCGAGATCGAACGACGCGTTCTCAAGGACGGGACCTTCAGTGGTCGGTTCCCGGCTCGCCTTGATGCCGTTCTCGAAATACGCATTGCCGAGCGCGAACCATGCAGTCACGGCGATCGCGGGATCGTCGCTCGCACGCACCTCGGTCAGCAATTTCACAGCTTCGTCGTAATGCTGCGATCGTTCCAGATACCAGGCCGCCGCGTAACGTGCGCGCGGATCGGCGGGCAGCGGCTTCGCGAACTCGATGCTCCTATCGGCGATCGCGATGTTGATCCGCCGCGCGCCGTACCATTGCGCCAAAAACAACGCGCACGACGCCACCGCCGCGACGAGCACGATCCATGCGAGTGTCGTCGCGAAGCGCGTCAAGCCTGCCATTCCCAAACCTCCATCGAGCGCGCAAGTACCAGCGCGGCAATACCGGCGAGCGCGATCATGAAGAGCGGCGCGGCCAGATCCTTGCGCGGCAGGCGCTGCTCGTAGCGCGTCGGCAGATTCGTCATGCGACCGACTTCGGCGATCGCATGCTCCAGGCCTTCGGCGCTGGTGACTTCGAACATTTCGTACGGAATCCTCATATCTTCGAAGAAGCGATGCATCGTGAGGCTGTCGGACACCGCGCGGCGCCGCGACACGACACTCGGCTCTTCCTCGCCGCGCGTGTAGATCCAGATCAGCGATGCATGGCTCGCGTCGAAGAGATCGCGCAGTTTCTCGCGGTTTTCTTCCTTGATCGTAGCGCCACCGTCCGAGACCAATAGCACGACGCGCGCTGCGGTCACCGGTCGGTCGCGGAAATAATCGAGCGCGAGCGCCAGCGCGCTCGCCGGCGCCGTGTACCCCTCGCTGCGCGCGACGGCGCTGATCAAGCCCGCTTCGACGAGCGCGCGATCTTCGCTGAGCGGCGCGACGCCGACCGGCGAGGCGTTGAACGTCGTCATGCCGAACGTGTCGCCGGGCCGGCGCTTCATGAACGCGAGCAAGATCCGCCGCGCCGCGTTGATCTTGCTTTCGTGACCTGCGGCCTCGCCTTCCGCGCCGACCAGCGGCTCGGACATGCTGCCGCTGCGGTCGAGCACGATCACGATCTCGGCGCCGGTGCCTGACATCGTTTGCGTGCCGCCTTCGAGATACGGTGCCGCGGACGCGACGATCAGCACGATCAGCGTCAGCGCGCCGGTCATGCGCAAGAGTGCGCGAAGCCAATCCGATGCGGCATCGCGCGGCCATTCGGCCGTGCGCGGATACGCGAACGTGCGCGCGCCGTAGTTGAAGAGCGGCAGCACCGCGAGCGGCAGCGCCCACAGCACCCACGGATACGTCCAGTGCAGATAGGTCAGCACGGCACGCCGCGCTCCCGGTCGGCGGCGCTGTGCAGCATTGCGAAGATCTTTTCGCTCGATGGCGCGATCGTTCTCGATGGACCGTAGAAGCGGCTCCACGATGCACCGAAGAGGCCCTCGATCTCTTCGCGCAAAGGCGCCAGATGCGGTGCGCGCTCGAACAAGAGCGCGAGCGTCGACGGATACAACGTCTCGCCCGCACTGCGATTGAATGCGCCGTGCATGTCGCGCAGAAGCGCGTCGCGTTCGTCGTCTGAGAGATCGCGCCTCGACTTGCCGCGCCAACGCCGCCACATGCGCGAGAGCGGGCCCGGCGTGCGTTCGAGAAACGGCAACCGATCGTAACGCCACAAGAGATACACGACGCACGCGAGCACCAGCGCTAAGCTCGCGGCCGCGCCGACGAGCCAATGCCGCAGCGGAAGCAACGATGGCGACGGCGACGGACGCAGCTCGCGATCCTCGTCCGCCAGCGACGACGGCAGCGCCGGCGACAGCAGGAACGATTGCGGCGGCACTTCGACCGTCCGCGCGCCCGCCGCGCCGCGCACGCGGAACTTGAATCCCGGCAGAGGAACGCGCATTGCCTGCTCGACTTCGCCGAAGATCTGATACGTGACGTTGATCGTCTGCGTGCCATCCGAGCGCTTGCCTTCGAGCTTCGCGCTGCGCACTTCCATCCACGGCGCGACTCTGCCCGGCGGCGGCAGCGAGCCCGCCTCGATCTCGATGCCGTTCGGAAGATCGACGTCGACGCGCTCGTCGATGAGATCGCCGAGCAGATAGCCGGTGTCTCGAAGCGAGATTCTCGGCTGGATTTCCTCGGCCGCGATCGCGCCTTGCGACAGCAGCATCAGCCCGATGATCGCAGCACCAAGACGCATCACACCGGCGTCTCCAGGAAATAGCGCGAAAGCAGAATCGGATCGTAGCGGCCGCGCACGAAGAACGGAGCGGAGCCGGCTTTGCGGCACACGCGCCGCAGCTCGCCCTCGCGCGATTTCCGTCGCGCACGCAGCGCATCGATCAGTCGCGGCCGCAGCCAGACGAAGCGCCTCGCGCCGGTTTCGAGATCACGCAGCACGGCGATGCCGTGCCGGTGCACCGCTTCGGTTTCGGCGGGATCCCACAGCACGATCGGTACGACGGCGTGATGCGCGAGCCGTCGCATGACTTCGGGAAGGTCATCCTCGGGCCAGTGGAAATCGGAAATCAGGAATACCAGCGCGCGGCGATGCGGCAGCTGCGGAATCAACCGCAGCAGGCCACGCGCGCTGTCGCCCGCGGGCTCGAAACCACGCAGCTGCCGCTCGATCCAGTCGCCGGCGCCGCGATTGATGCGCGCGGGCAGGATCAGCGCCGGATGCGCCTCGTCGCTCGCGGCGTAGAAACCGAAGGCATCGCCGTTGCGCCACGCGGTCTGCGCGAGCGAGACGGCGACACGCTGCAGCTGCGCGAGCTTGTCGTAGCGTCCGACATAGCTCATCGACGCCGAGATATCGGCGAGCACCAGCACTTTCAGCGCGGACTTCTGCTCGAACTCGCGCACCCATAATCCGCCGAACGGATCGCGCAGCGTCGCGCGCACGTCGAGGCGGCGCGGATCGGAGTTCTCGCGCAAAGGAACACTGGTGCGGATGTGATCGCCGCTGCCGGCGTGATAACCGGCGAACGAACCGGGACGCAGGCCCCCGGTCTTCCAGTGCACGCGGTACTCGACGAAGACGGCGCTCGAATCGGTCACGCGCAACTCCCCGCTACGGCACCGGCACTGCCCGCAACACGGCCGCGGTGAACTCGCGGCCAAGACGGCCGCGCTGCAATTCATAGATCGGCGTGAAGAACACGCGGTGCGCGATCACCTCGTGGAACACGGCGCGAAGATCCTCGGGCGAAAGATCCGAGCGGCCCGCGAGCCACGCCGATACCTTCGCCGCGCGCACCAGCATGCTCATGCCGCGCGGGCTCGCGCCGGTCGCGATCAGATCGTCCATATCGACGCCGTCGAGCGCGATGCCGTAGTCGGTCGGCCGATGCGTCGCGCGCCGCAAATGATCGACGAACGCTTCGACCGCGGGCCCGGTACGCACCGCGGACTGGATCGCGGCCGCAACCGCAGCCAGCGCGCGATGATCGAGCAGGTTTGCCGGCAGCGATCCGATCAGCGTATCGGTATCGTGAAAGCGCGGATCGAACGTGAGCTGGCGATGGATTTCAGGCGTGTCCTCGGGCGCGATCTCGATCTCCATCAAGAAGCGGTCGCGTGCGGCGCCGGGGAGCTCGAACGTTTCCTCTTTCTCGACGCGATTGCGGTCGGCGAACACTTGCAGATACGGAAAGCGGTATTCGCGTCCGAACGCGGCGAGGCTCCGCTCCGCCATCACGCGCAGCAGCAGCGAATGCACTTGCGGGCGCGCGCGATTGATCTCGTTGAAGAAGAACACCGACAGCGCTTCGCCGTGCGTCAGCAAAGGGCCGGGATCGACACGCGGCTTGCCGTCGCGATCGATGTGCGTGTGATACACGAGATCCTGCGGCATCAGATCGATCGTGCCTTCGATGCGCTCGTAGTCGCCGCCGACACCGCGCGCCGCCGCGCGCAGCAGCGTCGTCTTGCCGACGCCGACGTTGCCTTCGAGCAGCACGTGGCCGCGCGCGAAGACCGCGATCGTCAGCTGATGCACCGCCGATCCGAGACCGAGCACCGCGTGATTGAGCGTTTCCTCGAAACGCAGCGCGCGCTCGCGCCATTCGCCGAGTTCAGAGCCTGATCCGCACATGGCGCTCCTCGCAGAATACGAGAGAGGTTAGTCGCGCAAACACGGGCGCACAAGCGCCGAAATACGCGTTAAATCAGGTGTTTATCAGGCGGTACAAACTGATCCGCGATGTCGCGGATATGGAGCAATTTCAAGACACGAACGGCGGTTCAGATACGCCGAGAGCTTCGTGCAGACGATTGCGACGGGGAGTTTGAAGGGAGTGCCCGCCGAACCGGTGATCAATGCGTGGTTGGGGGGTCATCGATCACCGAGCGCATATCGTGGCAAGACGATCATTCGGCGGGCACTCGAAAAGACAGATACGGGCATTGGTGATCGAGTCCGCCACATTCCGTCGAAAATATTGCGATGACGACGAAAGGTAGCGAGCGCCCGCCGAGGGTGGGCTCCGAGGGATCAGCAGCCGTCGCTCAGGGGAACGACGTCTTCGGCGGACGCTCGAAAGGACAGATACGCAATTCCGACGGCAGGTCCGCCACTCGAACCCCGAAGCCTCGCCCGGCGCGTTCCATAGAGTGCCTGCCGGATGCCGTGACGGCGTCCGGCGCGATGGCTTAACCTCTGGCCCATGGGGTCAGAGAAGACCGACGAGGAATTGATGCTCGCTTACGCCGGAGGCGACTTGCTCGCCTTCGAGATGCTCTATCAACGGCACCGCGGAACGCTGTACCGCTTCCTGCTGCGCACCTTGCGCCACCGCGCCGATGCCGACGAGCTGTTCCAGGACACCTGGAGCCGGCTGATCGCCGCTCGCGAGCGCTACCGGCCCGAAGCGAAATTCACGACCTGGCTTTTGCAGATCGCGCACAACCTCATCGTCGACCGCTTCCGCCGCCAGCGCCCGCAAGCCTCCGAGGAGGAAACCGAGGCGGTCTTCCGCAAGCTCGATGCGCCGGAGTCCGACGAGCCCGAGCGCGTGCTGACCGAATTCGAGCAGCGCCGGCGCTTGCAGCTTGCTCTTGAGGATCTGCCCGAAGAGCAGCGCCTCGCGTTCATGCTGCGCATCGAAAGCGGCCTCAGCCTCGAAGAGATCGCCGAAATTACCGGCGCCGGCCGCGAGACGGTGAAATCGCGCCTGCGCTACGCGCTCGGCCGCATCCGCGCGAGGTTCGCGACATGACCGGCCGGCGCGATCCCGAACGCGATCTGGACGATCTGCTGCAGGACGACGGCGGCGAGATCGGCAACCTCTACCGGCGCCTCCCGCGCTACGAGCCGCCGCGCCGGCTCGACCGCGCCGTGCTTGGGGAGGCCGCACGCGCGGTACACAGCGGCAAGCCGCCGCGACGCCAGCGCTGGGTTGTAGGGATCGGATCGGTCGCGGGGCTGGTCCTGGCGGCGGGCATCGCCTGGCGTATCGGCCACGACGCGATGAATCAGGACGCTGTGATGTCCAGCCAAGCCGCGAAGCCGAGCGTGGTGCCGGTGGAGCCGATCAGCGAATCGGCGCGCGCGAAGCATGAGGTTGCAGAACCACAAGCCGCCGAGGCGCCTGCCGCCGCCGCGCCGCCGGCACCCGCGCCGAAAGCCGATGCCGAATCCGCGCCACGCGTCCAGCAGGACGAAGCCAAGCCGCGCCGCGAACTGAGCCGCGCGCAAGCTCAGGACAAGCTCAAGGAGCGCGCCGCACCCGCAGCGCCCCCACCTCCGCCGGCCGCCTCGGTTTCGGCGCCTGCGGCGCAGGCATTTCCGAGCGAAACGCCGCCTGCCGACACCGGAGCCGCGCTAGGCGGCACGATGAAACATCGCAAATCGGTTCCCGCGAACGCCGCCGAGCCCGTCGAGGGCGATGCGGCGGGCCGCTCGCAGCCGTTCGCGGCGCCGACCACTTCGGTTGAGCTCAGGCGCGACATGCAGCTCGCACCCGAAGACTGGCTCGCGCATATCCATCAGCTCTTGCGCCAAGGCCGCCGTCAGCAGGCCACGGAGAGTCTCAGGCTGTTCGAGCGCGCGCATCCGGACTGGCAATTGCCGGACGATCTCAAAGCGCTGCGCGACTGATCGGCTACGGCGCTTCGAGCGCTCCGGCCATCCGGCCCATGAACGGCCGGTAATAGCGAAGCTCCGAAATCGAATCGCGCACGTCGCTGAGCGCCGTGTGCGTCGACTCCTTCGTGAACCCCCGGCTCACGTCCGGCGCCCAGCGGCGCGCGATTTCCTTGATCGTGGACACGTCGAGATTGCGATAGTGGAAATACCGCTCGAGCCGCGGCATCAAGCGGTGCAGGAATCGCCGGTCCTGGCAGATCGAGTTGCCGCACATCGGCGATTTCCCAACCGGCACCCACTGCGCGAGGAATTCGACGGTCAGCGCTTCGGCGGTGCCGATATCGATGTCGGACGCGAGCACGCGCTGCCAGAGGCCGGACTTGCGGTGCTGGTTGCGGTTCCAGTCGTCCATCGCCTCCAGCCGTTCGAGCGGATGGCGCAGCGCGAACTCGGGTCCTTCGGCGAGCAGGTTCAGATCCTTGTCGGTGACGATCGTCGCGATCTCGAGGATCGAATCGTGGTCAGGATCGAGGCCGGTCATTTCAAGGTCGATCCAGATCAGGTTGTCCTCGTGCAACATCGAGTCTTCTCCTTTTCGACGGCCGCTTCGCCTCCCCGGGCTGAACGGTACGGCATCGAGTCTAGCAGGCGGCCCGGATTTGTCAGACGCGCCAGCGCGAAGCTACGCTGCGATGCACGATGCAGACTTTCCTCTGGCACGACTACGAAACGTTCGGCGCGGACCCGCGCCGCGACCGTCCCGCACAGTTCGCCGCGATCCGCACCACGCCCGAGCTCGATGTCGTCGGCGAGCCGGCCGCGTTCTACTGCCGCCCGCCGACGGACGTGCTGCCCGATCCCGGCGCGTGCCTCGTCACCGGCATCACGCCGCAGCTGACTCAAGACGAAGGCGTCATCGAAGCCGTCTTCGCCGCGCGCGTCAACGAGCTTCTCGCCGAGCCCGGCACCTGCGGCGTCGGCTACAACTCGCTGCGCTTCGACGATGAGTTCACGCGCCACCTCCTCTACCGAAACTTCTACGATCCCTATGCGCGCGAGTGGGAGAACGGCAACTCGCGCTGGGATCTCGTCGACCTCGCGCGCATGTGCTACGCGCTGCGCCCGGACGGCATCGAATGGCCGGTGCGCGACGATGGCTCGCCGACGTTTCGACTCGAAGATCTTGCGCGTGCGAACGGCGTCGAACAGCGCCGCGCGCACGATGCATTGTCGGATGTCGAAGCGTTGCTCGGCTTCGCGCGCCTCGTTCGCACGCGCCAACCGCGATTGTGGGATTGGCACCTGGGATTGCGCCGCAAGCAGCGCGTGTTCGAGCTCATCGACGTCGCGCACATGGAGCCGCTCGTGCACGTCTCGTCGCGCTATCCGTCGAGCCGCGGCTGCCTTGCGATCGTCGCGCCGATCACCGCGCATCCGTCGCAGCCGAACGGTGTGATCGTGGTCGACCTCGACAGCGATCCCACCGCGCTGATCGAGCTCGAAGCCGGCGAGATCGCCGATCGCGTATTCACGCCGCGCGCGGACCTGCCCGAAGGCGTCGAGCGGATTCCGCTCAAGACCGTCCACGCGAACCGCTCGCCCGCGCTCGCGCCGATGAGCGTGCTGCGCACAACCGACACGGCGCGCATCGCGCTCGACACGGAGCGTAATCTGCGTCATCTGGAACAACTTCGCGCCGCGAGCGGGCTCGCCGAGAAAGTGCGTCAGGTCTTCGGTCGGGAAGAGCGCCCGCAAGGCGAGAGAGATCCCGAGCTCAGCTTGTACAACTGCTTTCTCTCCGACACCGACAAGCCGCTGTTGCGCGCAGTCCGCGACACGCCGCCGGAATTGCTCGGCAGCAGCGAATTCGCGTTCAAGGACACGCGCTGCGCCGAGCTTCTGTTCCGCTATCGCGCGCGCAACTGGCCCGAAACGCTGAGCGCAAACGAACGAGAAATGTGGGAGGCTTTCCGCCGCCGGCGCCTCGAAACCAAAACCGATCTCACGCCGCACACGCTCGACGAGTACTACGCCATCCTCTCCGACCTTCGCGCCGACCCCGAAACGACCCCGCCGCAGCACATCGTGCTCGACCGTCTCGAACAATGGGGCCGCGGCATTCTCTGAGTCCAACCATGGCAACGACCTACTTCTCCTCCGCCACGTTCCGCTTCCTCCGCGACCTCGCGGCCAACAACAACCGCGCCTGGTTCGCGGCGAACAAGTCGCGCTACGAAGACGCGCTGCGACAGCCGTTCCTGCATCTCATCGGCGATCTGCAAACACCGCTCGCGAAAATCAGCAAGCACTACCGCGCCGACCCGCGCCCGCAAGGCGGCTCGCTGTTCCGCATCTACCGCGACACGCGATTCGCCAACGACAAGACGCCCTACAAAACCTGGGCCGGCGCCCGCTTCGCCCACGAGCGCCGCCGCGAAATCGAAGCCCCGTCGTTCTACATGCATATCCAACCGCGCGACTGCTTCGCCGGCGGCGGCATCTGGCACCCCGAACCCACAACACTCAAGAAGATCCGCGAATTCCTCGCCGACAACCCCGCTTCGTGGAAGAAAGCCGTCCACAGCGCCGCATTCCGCCAACGCTTCGAATTCTGGGGCGAAAGCCTGACGCGCCCACCCCGCGGCTTCGATCCCGAGCACGAGCTGATCGAAGACATCAAACGCAAGAATTTCGCCGCCGGCACTGGATTCGCCGACGCGATCGCAACGTCGGATGAGCTTTTGCCGACGATCGTCGATACGTTCAAGCGCGTGGCGCCGATGATCGATTATTTGTGCGCGGCGCTGGAGCTTGAGTTTTAGTTCAACGCTGAAGCGCGCGTACGCAATCGCGAGCGAAGCGATGCGGCTTCCGCTTCTTCTTTGAAGCTCGAACCTGCGTGCCCTCACCCTACCCTCTCCCGCAAGCGGGAGAGGGGAAAAGATGCGCTTCGCTCTTGTTTTTGTCTTGGCTTCTGCGGCCAGGACGGCCGCGCTTTGCTCTACCCGGGCCCCTCTGTGCCGCGGCGAGGGGGCGAAGGAAAAGCCCGAAGGGTGGCCCGCAGGATGCGGGCCAGTTCGCTGTCGGCACAGGGATGTGCCGTCAGCGAACCCCGTAGCCCCCTCGCGTAGTCGCCGGCTTGGAGCCGGCGACCGCGGCACCGAGGGTGCCCTCTCTTTGGTTACTTTCTCTGGGCAAGCAGAGAAAGTGACCCGCTCGCCGGCAGGCGAGCGGAACCGCAACACCACGCGAGAAAAGCGAAAAAAGAAAGAAATCCGCGACGCCACGCCCAGGGAGGAGGCACTGGTCAGGCAGTGGGGCGGACGCCGCGGGATTCGCAACGTATCGCAACAGACGTGAGCCGTGTGTCCCCTAGACGTAAGGAGATGCAAAGATCTCCGACGCCGCGTTCAGACAGAAATGCGCTCGGGTACCTGCGTCTTCGTAAGCACCGCTTCGCCTGTGCTCGCGGCGGGAAAATCTTCGAGTCGCTGCCATGTGTCGGCGTCGAAAATGACGACGCGCGGCCAGGTCCGCTCGAGCTTCACGTAAGCGCTCGACACGCTGTCGGTCGTGGCCGCGAACGTGATTTGAAGCGTGTGTCCGATCAGCTCGACCGTGACGCGTCCCGAGCAGAGACCTTCGGCGAGCACCGAGCGCGCAGACGCACGCACGAAGCGCGGCAGCAGCACGCGAGCCCGCTCGATCCGGCGGCGTCCGCCGATCACGATCAGCACTTCGTGCCGCCGCCAGATCCGGTGCGACGACGGCAACGGAATGCGCAATATGCGGTCGGCCGCCGGAAGCAGCGTCGCGCCCGCGACATCATCTTCGGGCCACTCGAACGTCTCGCCTTGCTCGACCCAGCGCATCAATCGGCGCCGGCTGAGACGGATCTGGCTCGCATGCTCGATCAGTGCGCACCGCTTGCGTTCGTGGCGAACGGGGTCCGGCGTCATCTGCCAATCGCGCGCGGACGGCACGCGGCCGTGAACGACGTAGCCGAGCCGCATGCATGCGCTCGCGCTCTTCGCCAGAGCGAGATCGAGCATCACGCGCAGCGCGCCGTGATCGGGATGGCGGTCGCGCAGCGACGGCATCGCGACGTGCGTCGGCGAAAATGCCGCGATCTCGTTCGCGAGCGTATCGACGGCAGAGGGATCGTGCAGCAGCTTGCTGGTGAGCGTCTGATCGGGCCAGCCGAGAAAGCGTGCCGCGTCAGCATCAAGACCGAGCGCTTCGAGCGCGGCCATCGCCTCGACGCGGCGCCGCTGACCCCAACGCGCACGCTCGGCGGCACCGATGCGAAAGCGGCGCTCGATCCAGCGCTGCGGCCAGGGATTGTTGTCGCCGTCGGTCGCGAACACGACACGGACGTTCGCGCCGGCCGCATTCGCGAGCTGAATCAGCTCGCCGGTCGCGATCGTCTCGTCGTCCGGATGCGGAGCGAATACCAGCAGGCGGTCGCTGGCAGTGAAGGTAAGCTCTCTCGTCATCGGGTGAACACGTCGGTGGGTTTGAGTCCACGCCGGAGGGCCGGAGCCCAGACTAGCGCAAGTTCGCTGTCCCGGGATGCAACGACCTGGTGGCGGCCGGTTTCGAGACGTTTCGGGCCCATCGAAGGCAGGCCGTCGAGCTCGCCGTGCGCCTCGGCGCCTGCGGCGATCAGCTCGTATTCGCCGGGCACGCGGATGTCGAACGACACGGCTTGGCCGCGCCGAACGTGTCCGAAAGATTGGCCGGCAATCCGCAGCATGCCGCCGACCGGAAGGTAGTTGGCCGCGACGAAACGCGCATCGTCGGGCGGCAGACGGTCGGCGATCACGACCGGTGTCGCCGTCGAGGCCAGCCGCTCGGCGATATCGTCGCGGATCGAGCCCAAGCGCATGCGCGCCTCGGTGATGCCTTCGAGCACCCAGTAGATCGGACGCGTACGGAAGATCGCCTCGCCTTTCGCATCCATCACCGGATCGTCCGCGTGCGTCAGCTTGAGCACGCGAGCGAGCTCGGCTTCGTGATCGCGCAGCTCGTCATGTTGCGGAATACCTGCGAACGCAAGATCGGCTGCGCCCGCCGCCGCCACGGCGACAGCAAGCAGAATGCGCAACCGTTTCTGCGCCGCGCCGCGTTCCGGCAAGATCACCGCCGCGATACCGGCGCCGATCAGCGGAATCGCCGGCAGCAAATCCTGATGCGTCACCAGCGGCCAGCAGCCGTACAACACCAGAAGATAGAACACGGCGGACAGCATCGTGATCGCGCGAAGGCGCCATCGGCCGGAATCGCCGTCGACCGGACGCGTCAGCCAAAGCCAGCCCACCGAAAGAGGGCCGCCGAGCGCCGGAATCAGGAGGCGCCAATCATCGCCGCTCCAATGACCGAGATCGGCGACGAGGTTGTGCGTGAAAAGGCAATACACCGCATCGCGCCCCGCACCGACAGCGACGAAATACGCCGCCAGCACGGCCGGAATCGAGAGCGCGGCGAGCAAACCGCAAGCGATCGGCGCGATCCACGCGCGCGACGGTCTCAGCGCCGACGGCTTCGCGATCGCAAGCACGATCAGCCATGCGGCAGCCGCCGTCGCGACCAGCAGAGTGCTCTTCAGCGACACCGCGAACGCGGCGCCGAGCAGCACACCACCGAGAAGCGCCCTACGACGCGCCGATCCTCGCGACACGCCGACCGCGACGACGCCGAGCCAGAGCACCATCCACAAATCGTCGGGCCGGAACTGCACGGATACACGAAAGAAGATCGGCGCCGTCGCGACCAGCACTGCCGCCAGCGCACCGACGCGCCGCGACCAGAGCGACGTGCCGATGCGGCACGTAGCCCAGAGTGCGCACAGATAGAGCGGAATCATCGCAAGACGCATCAGCGCGACGATGTCGGCGCGCTCGCCGAGCCAGCCGAGCAATGGCGCACACAGGAGCTGGAACAGCGGCGCGTGATTGTCGAACACGTCGCGATACGGCACGAGGCCTTGCGTCCACGCCCAGACTACGTGCAAATGCTGCGGCTCGTCCGAATTCGGCGCGAGCGTGAAGGCGCAATAGACGCGCAGCGCGACGAGCGGAACGAGCATGGCAAGAACGGCGGCAATACCGAGCCGTCGCGAACGTTCGCGAGGCAGGGCAACGGCGATGTGCATCTGTCATTGAAACGAGGTTCGGATGGGCACACGATGAGACACGAACCTTTCGCCGCGCTTACGAATGTAAACATTGCGTCCGGCTTCATTCATGCCGGGTTGAAATGCGCGCGGCGAACATACGAGGCATTCCCAGGAAAAGTTTCTGATGACGACCGACGCTACGGCCGCACCGTCTCCGGCAAGCTTCCATGACTATCGCGACATTCCCGGAGATCCGTTCTACCGAGCGTTGATCCTCTTCGGCTTCGCCGTCGTCATCTTCTTGAGCTGGCGTTTCGACATTTTCCACGGCGTGGTCTCCGCCGCGCGGCATCATCAGTGGGGCCGCTTCATCGTCAGCCCCGCGATCCTCTGGGCCGCGATGGGCATGCTGATGCTGCTCTTGCGCACGCTGTTGTGGTTTCGTTATCGCACACCGGCGCTGGAGACGATGCACGATGCACCGCCGCTGACGGTGATCATTCCCGCGTACAACGAAGGCGAGATGGTCGCGCGCTCGATCGAGTCGGTGGTCAATGCGCGCTATCCGCGCGACCGCCTCGAGATTTTCGTCGTCGATGACGGCAGCGTCGACGATACGTGGTCGCACATCGAGCACGTCGCGCACCGCTATCCCGACGTCGTCACTGCGCTCCGCTTCCCGCGCAATCGCGGCAAGCGCGCAGCGCTCGAAGCCGGATTCCGTCGCGGACGCGGCGAAGTCATGGTCACAATCGACTCCGACAGCGTGATCGAGCCCGATACGCTGCTGGCGATGGCGGGACCGTTCCGCGATCCGAAAGTCGGTGCCGTCGCCGGTAAGGTCAGCGTGTTCAACCGCGGCGACGGGCTGATCCCGCGCATGCTGAAAGTGCGCTTCGCACTCTCGTTCGACTTCCTGCGCGCGGTGCAGAGCACGTACGGCACCGTCTACTGCTGCCCCGGCGCACTCGCCGGCTATCGCGCGAGTGTCGTGCGCAAAGTGCTCGACGGCTGGGTCGGGCAAACATTCCTCGGCCGCGCCTGCACCTACGGCGAAGATCGCGCGCTGACCAACGACATCCTCGGTGAAGGCTACGACTGCATCTACCAGCGCGCCGCCGTCGTGCATACGCTGGTGCCGACGACCTATCGCCGCCTGTGCAAGATGTTCCTGCGCTGGGATCGCAGCTACATCCGCGAGGAGCTGCGCTTCATGCGCAGCATCGTCTGGCGTAGGCCGCCGAAAGCGCGCGCGATCGCGCTGGTCGAATCTGTGGTCACCAATTCGCGCTATCCGGTCGCATGGGCAACGCTCGTGCTGCTGGTCGCGATGATCGCTGTGCACCCGGACATGCTGCTGCGCTTTTGCTGTGCGCTGCTCTTGGTGTCGTCGTTCAACATGCTGTATTACCTGCGCGGCGAGCGGCACTGGGATTTCATCTACGGGATCGGCTACGCGTTCTTTTCGGCGTTCGCGCTGTTCTGGATTTTTCCGTATGCGATGTGCACGGCCAGGGCGCAAGGTTGGCTGACGCGATAGTGTCGCGCGCTAAGAAATAGCGTGTCGAACCTGTCCTTTCCCGCGCACGACGAACCGCTCGATCGTCAACGCTTCCGCGCCCATCGGGCCATACGCGTGCAGCCGCGTCGTCGAGATTCCGATTTCCGCGCCGAGGCCGAGCTCGCCACCGTCGCTGAAACGCGATGACGCGTTGACCATCACGACCGCCGAGCGCAACGCGCCGACGAACGTGCGCGCGGCATTCTCGTCGCGCGTCGCGATGACTTCGGTGTGATCGGAACCGTAGCGACGGATGTGATCGATCGCCGCATCGAGCGTATCGACCACGCGCACCGCGAGAATCAGATCGAGGAACTCAGCTGCGTAGTCCGCATCGGTTGCTTCGTGCATATCCGCCAGCGCACGGCTGCGTTCGCAGCCGCGCAGCTCGACGCCACGACGCGTCATCTCGCCCGCCATCGTCGGTATGAAGTCCGCGGCGACGTCGGCGTGGATAAGCAGCGTTTCAAGCGCATTGCAGACCGCAGGCCGCGTCGTCTTGCCGTCGATCAGAAGCGTGAGCGCAAGATCGAGATCAGCCGCCCCATCGACATAGAGATGGCAGACACCCTGATAGTGCTTGATGACGGGCACGCGTGCGTGCTCGTCGACGAAGCGGATCAAACCCTCGCCGCCGCGCGGAATCGCAAGATCGACGAGATCGCTGAGCTGCAGCAATTCCAACATCGCTTCGCGGCGAAGATCCTCGATCAGCGTGATCGCTGCCTCGGGAAGACCCTGTTCGCGCAATGCGCGTCGGAGCGATGCCGCGATCGCACGATTGCTTTGGAACGCTTCCGAGCCGCCGCGCAACAGCACCGTATTGCCGGCCATGAAGCACAGCGCGGCCGCATCGGCGGTTACGTTCGGCCGCGCCTCGTAGATCATCGCGATAACGCCGAGCGGAATGCGTACGCGCTCGACGACGAGGCCGTTCGGGCGCGTCTCGCTGCGTGTCACCGCTCCGACCGGATCGGGCAATGCAGCGACCGCACGCACACCATCGGCAACCGCGGCAAGACGCGCCGCATCGAGCCGCAAGCGATCGATCAACGCGGGCGTACGGCCGGCGCGCTCTGCGGCTTCGACGTCCTTAGCGTTCGCGCGCTGAGTCTGCTCCGCATCGGCTTCGAGTGCATCCGCCATAGCCTGCAGCGCGACGCGTTTTGCCGCAGTCGACAAGCCGGCGATGACCTGACCCGCGATCCTGCTCGCGAGCGCCAGCTCGCGCATGCTCACGACGACACCTCCGCGGTGACGACGAGATCGTCGCGCCGCACGATGCTATCGCCGTAGCTGAAGCCGAGCAGCGTTTCGATTTCTCGCGAATTGCGGCCCGCGAGACGCCGGACTTCGCCGGCTGCGTATTGACAAAGCCCTCTCGCGATCACGCGCGCCGCATCGGTTGCGATCTCGACGATATCGCCTCGCGCGAATTCACCATCGATGCCGACGATACCGCCGGGCAGGAGCGAAGCGCCGCCCGCAAGCGCGCGCGCTGCACCGGCGTCGATGCGCAATCGCGCACCCGAGCCGGGTGCGTGCCGCAGCCAGTATTTGCGCGCCGCAAGCCGTGTGCCGGATGCGAGAAAGCGCGTGCCGCGCAGCTGGCCGAGCGCAAGATCGGCAACGGCCGCCTCCGAGCGGCCGTTGAACAGCATCGTCGCGATGCCTGCGTTCGCAGCTTTCGACGCCGCCTCGAGCTTGGTGCGCATGCCGCCGGTGCCATGCGCGCTGCCGGCATCGCCGGCCATCGCGAAAATCTCGTCCGTGATCGCGGCGACGGACGCGATCGGCGTCGCCTTCGCATCGAGCCCAGGATGCGCGCTGTAGAGCCCGTCGACATCGCTTGCGATGAAAAGACACTCCGCATCGACCAGCGCCGCGACCGTCGCGGCAAGATTGTCGTTGTCGCCGAGCTTGAGCTCCTCGACCGCGACCGTGTCGTTCTCGTTGACGACCGGCACGGCGCCGAGCCGCAGCAATTCGAGCAGCGTGTTGCGCGCGTTGAGATAGCGGCGGCGGTTGCGCAGATCGTCGTGCGTTAGCAGAACCTGCGCGACCGGCACATCGAGAAGGCCTTGCCATAGCGCAACCATGCGCGTCTGTCCGAGCGCGGCGAGAGCTTGACGTAGCACGAGACCGCCGGCGCGTCGCGCATCGGCGGGAACACGCGTGCGTCCAGCCGCGACCGCGCCGGACGAAACCAGTACGACCTCTCGGCGTTGCGCGCGCATCGCGGTGACGAACGCGGCAAGCCCGCGCGAGCAGCGATCCGAAAGCTCGCCATCGTCGCCCGCGAGCAGGCTGCTGCCGACTTTGAGCACTGCGCGACGCCACGCCGGCAACGGTTGCGGAGCGAAGGCGTCGCTCATATCAAGAGTCCAGCGCGGCAAGCCGCACGCGCAATACATCGAGCTTGAGATCGGCCGCGGCGCCCGGCGAAACGCGTGCGGCGAGACTTGCTTCCGGCGTACGCCCCTCGCCCGCCGCAAAGGCGGCTTCGGCCGCGCGCCGATACGCATCGCGGAACGGAACGCCGGCCGCGGCTTGCTCGATCGCGACATCGGTCGCATACATCGATGGTTCGATCGCCGCGCGCATGCGGTCGGCATTCCACGAAAACCGCGCCAGCAAATCCGGCAGCAGCTCGAGCGCAGCAAGGCCGTGTGTGAAGCCATGGAAAATCGCGCCCTTGGAAAACTGCAGGTCGCGCTGATAGCCGGAGGGCAGCGACAACAGCTGCTCGATCTCGGTGCGCGCAGCGGCGACGCTCGCATACGTGGCGCGCATCAGCTCGACGACGTCGGGATTGCGCTTGTTCGGCATGATCGAGCTTCCGGTCGTGTACTCCGAAGGCAGCTCGACGAAACCGAACTCGGCGGTCGTGAATAGCGAAAGATCCCAGGCGAGACGCCGGAGATCGAGCAAGGCTGCGCCGAGCGCATCGAGCGCCGCGATTTCGAACTTGCCGCGCGAGAGCTGCGCGTAGACCGGATTGATCTGCATGCGCGCGAAGCCGAGCGCTTGCGTCGTGTGTTCGCGATCGAGCGCGAGGTTGACGCCGTAGCCGGCCGCCGTGCCGAGCGGATTGGCGTCGATCCATGCGTAAGTAGCGCTCGCGCGCTCGGCATCGTCGGTGAATGCTTCGGCGAAACCGGCGAACCAGAGCGCAGTCGACGAGACGACCGCCCGCTGCAGATGCGTGTAGCCCGGGAGCGGCAGCGTTTCGCGCGCTGCGCGATCCAGGCTCGCAGCCGCGACGGCTTTGCAAGTCGAGAACAGAACGCCGAGTTTCGCTTTCAACCAAAGCCGCGTCGCAACGAGAATCTGATCGTTGCGGCTTCGGCCCGTGTGCACCTTGCGGCCCGCGTCGCCGAGCCGCTCGGTCAACCGCGCTTCGATCGCGGAATGGCCGTCTTCGTAGCGATCGTCGAGCACGAAGCGGCCCGCGGCAAAGTCGTCGTTGAGCGCATCGAGCTCGCGGATCAACGCGTCGGCTTCGCTCGCGCCCACGATCGAGATGTGCGAAAGGCCTTCGACATGCGCCTTGCTCGCGGCGATGTCGTACGCAAAGAACTCGCGATCGAGCACGACATCGTCGCCGGCGAGGAAACGCATGATGCGCCGGTTCACCTCGACGCCGCTTTTCTGCCAGAGGAGATCGCTCATCGCCATCCGCCTTTGATGGTCGTCGTCACCGCATCGAGCGACACCTCGGTGCGCTCGCCGCCCGCACGACGCTTGAGCTCGACGGTACCGGCGGCGAGACCTCGCGGTCCGACCACGACCTGCCACGGCACTCCGATCAGATCCATCGTCGAAAACTTCACGCCCGCTCGCTCTTCGGTATCGTCGTACAAGACATCGATACCGGCGGCTTGAAGTTGCGCGTACAAGGTTTCACATGCCGCGTCGCTCGCTGCATCGCCGCGTTTCAGATTGACCAGTCCGACCCTGTACGGCGCCACCGCTTCCGGCCAGACGATACCGGCATCGTCGTGGCTCGCTTCGATGATCGCGCCGACGAGACGCGACACGCCGATGCCGTACGAGCCGCCGTGAATCGGGCGCTCGGCGCCGTCCGCGCCGGTCACGTTCGCCTTCATCGGCAGCGAATACTTGGTACCGAAATAGAACACCTGTCCGACTTCGATGCCGCGCGTATGCACGCGATCAGCCGGTGCGACTTCGCGCTCGAAACGCGCCGCATCGTGCACGTCTTCGGTTGCCGCGTACGGTGTCGTCCATTGATCGATGAGCGGCGAGAGATCGCCGTCGTAGTCGACGTCGTCGCCTGGCGCCGGCAGATCGAGCACGCGCCGGTCGCAATACACCGCCGACTCGCCGGTCTCGGCCAGCACGATGAACTCGTGCGAAAGATCACCGCCGATCGGCCCCGTTTCCGCGCGCATCGGAATCGCTTTCAAGCCCATGCGAGCGAACGTGCGCAGATACGCGACGAACATGCGGTTGTACGAGCGCCGCGCACCGGCTTCGTCGGCGTCGAACGAATAGGCGTCCTTCATCAGGAACTCGCGCCCCCGCATCACACCGAAGCGCGGGCGCTGCTCGTCGCGGAATTTCCACTGCAGATGATAGAGATTCATCGGCAGATTGCGATACGAGCGCACGCTGGCGCGAAAGATCTCGGTGATCATTTCTTCGTTGGTCGGGCCGTACAAAAGCTCGCGCTCGTGACGGTCGCGGATGCGCAGCATCTCCGGGCCATAGGCATCGTAGCGCCCGCTCTCGCGCCAGAGATCGGCGAGCTGCAAGGTTGGCATCAGAAGCTCGACCGCGCCGGCGCGGTCCATCTCCTCGCGGACGATCGCTTCGATCTTCTTCAGCACGCGAAGCCCGAGCGGCAGCCACGCATAGATGCCGGCAGCTTCCTGGCGCAACATGCCGGCGCGCAGCATCAGGCGGTGCGAGACGATCTGCGCTTCGGCAGGCGTCTCTTTCATCACGGGTAATAGATAGTGCGAAAGGCGCATGATGTGTCTCGATCAATGGGCAACGGCATCGCGCGGAACCGCTTCGAATTCGTCGAAGCCGAGCGCACGGTTCAGGTTCTGCATGGCTTGCGTCGCCGCGCCCTTGAGCAGATTGTCCAGCGTCGCGACGATCACGACGCGCTTGCCGCCCGGCGCGACCGCAAAGCCTCCGATTTCGACGTGATGCTTGCCGGCGATCCGGCTGACCCACGGCGCTTCGTCGACGATGCGGATCAGCGGCTCGCCGGCGTAGAACGAACGATAGCGCTCGCCGATCGCGTCCGCGGTCGCCGCGCGCTGCAGCCAGAGATTCACGGTCATCGTGATTCCGCGAAAATGCGGCGCGACATGCGGCATGAATTCGACCGGCACGCCGAGATGCTTGGTGACTTCGCGCTCGTGCACATGACCGGTCAGCGAATACGGCATGAGATTGTCGCGCAACATTTCCGGATTGTTGCGGTCCGACGGCGTCGTGCCCGCACCCGAATATCCGGACACGCCGAAGCACGCCGGCGGCGCTGCGAGATCGCTCTTGAGCGGTGCAATCGCGAGCTGCATCGCTGTCGCGTAGCAGCCCGGATTGCTGATGCGTTTCTGGCCTTCGTACGCTGCGCGCGTCAGCTCAGGCAAGCCGTAGTACCAGCGGTCGTCGAAGCGGTAGTCGGCGGAAAGATCGACGATGACCGAGTCGGACGAGATCGCACTCGCATAGTCCGCCGCCTTGCCGTTCGGCAACGCAAGGATCACAGCATCGGCGCGCTTCTCCGCAACTGCGGGTGCGTCGAGATTTTCGTATCGCACCTCGCCCGCATACTCGTCGACGTGATCGGCCACGCGCTGCCCGTCGAGCTCGCGCGACGAGACGAACGCAAGGTCGAGCGAGGGATGCCGCGCGATGAGCTTGATCAGCTCCGCGCCGGTATGGCCGCGCGCGCCGACGATGCCGATGGATTTCTTCATGCGACCTTCCGCGAATCAGCGTCGGATTCGACGGGATCTTCGAGCGTCGCCGGCCGCGCGCGGCAATGCTCTACGCAGTGCTCGATCGCGGCGAAATCGCGGATGCCGTACCAGTACACCTTCCATTTCGGCTCCTTGTAGCAGCCGTCCGATTCGGCGTAATAGAACTGATTGATCAGATTATTGTGGCGCGAGCGCCAGAAAAGCCGCGGATTCTCCGCACGCATCACCTGCCACGCGGCGCGGCCGAGACCTTCGCCTTGCGCATCGTCGGCGACCGCGAACTTATCGAGATACGTGTAGCCGCCCTCGTCGGTCAGGATCAGCGCGGCGCGATAATTCTCGCTGACATAGGCTTTGAACAACCGCGTACGCTCGAAATAATCCGGCGCGAGCTTGCGGCGGAAACTCGCTTCGATCAGCGCGCGCATGCGATCGAGATCGAGGCGGCTCCAGTCGGTGTGGACATCGACGCGCTCGCCGCGCCGGATCAGCGTGCCGGAACCTTTGTGCGTGAAGAGCTCTTTCGCAAGCTCGGCCGGCTTCGTGATCGATACCGACGAGGCCAGCGGCAGCTTGTCGAGCAGATCCTTGATCTGCTCGATCTTCACGCGCATGCCCGAGTGCAGCCATGACTGCGCGATCAGATCCTCGTATTCGGTCGAGAGGTTGATCGAATCGATGATCGCGCCGTTGCCGTCGAGCAAGCCGCCGGTGCCGGTCAGGAAAATGATCTTGTACGGCTTCAGCACCTGCACCAGCTCGTTCGCGGCGAAATCGGCGTTGATGTTGACGATCTGCCCGCCCGCGGTTTCGCCGAGCGAGGCGATCACCGGCATCGAGCCCGCGCGCAGGCTCGCTTCGATCGGTGCGAGGTTCACACGCGACACGCGGCCGACGAGACCAAGCGCATCGCGATCGATGAATTCGGCTTCGAACACGCCGGAGACGATCGACGTCGCGCGTGCGTCGACTTCCTGCAGCGCCTCGACCAGCGCAAGGTTCTGCGCCTGGAACACGCGGCGCACGATCGACAATGTTTCCGCCGACGTCACGCGAAGGCCATCGACCGTCTTCTTCTCGATGCCGGCAGCGGCGATCTCCTCGTCTAGCTGCGGTCCGGCGCCGTGCACGACGATCGGCGTCAGCCCGACTTGCTGCAGAAACGCGAGCGAAGACGTCAGCGCTTCGAGATCATCGCGCAGCACCGCGCCGCCGACCTTGACCACGGCGAAGCGTTTCGCATCGAGCTGCGCGAAGCGCTTCAGGTACTGATCGATCTCGCGCGAGCTCGCCATGCTGGAGAGAAGGCGCACGATCGTCTGACGGATCTGGATGTGAGCTTCGGCGTTCATGCGTGTCCTTCGGCGATGAGGCGGGCGACCGTCTCCGCGTACTGGTTCAATTGATCGAGCGCGACCCATTCATCGGCGGTGTGCGCCTGCGCGATGTCGCCCGGTCCGTAGACGATCGCGGTGCGACCGGCGGCGGAGAAGAGCGCAGCTTCGGTCCAAAAATCGACGGCGTTGCCGATCGGAAGTCCGAGCCCGTCGGCGAGATCGCGTGCTTCGAGGCGGCGCGATTCGGCTTGCGCGACATCGCCGGCAGGCAGCGGCGCGCCACGAAACGTTTCGACGAACTCGGCGGGCGCGGGATCGGCGAAACCACGAAACGTATGCAGCAGCGCATCCGCATCCATCGACGGCAATGGCCTGAAACCGAAACGGAGTTCCGCCGCCGGCGCGATCACGTTTGCCTTGATGCCGCCTTCGATACGGCCGATGTTGAAACGAAGGCCCGTGAGACCGCCGAAACGCGCATGCGCGAGCGATTGCACGTGATCGAGCGCGCGCGTGCTCCAGCGCACGGCCTGATGCAGCGCGCTTGCGGACATCGCATCCGCGCTCGACGCATGACCCGCGCGCCCTTTGAAACGCATCAGCACCGAGCTGATGCCGCGATGCGCGAGCACGGCCTCGCAGCGTGTAGGCTCGGCGACGATGACGGCGTCGTGACGCTTGGATACCGGCGATGCGAGAAACGCGTCGATGCAGCGCGCGTCGTTTGCTTCTTCGTCGGTCGTGAACAGGAAAGCCGCGGGCTTGTCGCTCTGCGCAGCTGCGGCGACCAGTGCAGCCGCAGCGCCTTTGATGTCGCAGGCACCGAGACCGACCGCGCGTTCGGCATCGACGCGAAGCTCGAACGGGCTCGCGCTCCAGTGCGGCGAATCGGGCACGGTGTCGAGGTGTACGTTGAAGAGTAGCTTCGAAGTGCCGCGTATCGCGTACAGGCTGACCGCACCGGCACCGTGATCGGTGACAGTGCAGTCGAAGCCGCGGAGCTCCTCGCGGAGATAGTCGAACATCCCGCCGGTGCCGATCGCACGCGGCGGGTTGCGCGTGTCGTGAGCGACGAGCGCGCGAAGGTGTCGAAGCGTCGTGTCGAGAAGCGTGTTCATGTGCCTCGATTCACCTCGGCCCACAACGTCGAGCTCATGCCGTACAGGCGAATGAAACCCTCCGCCTCCGCGACGCCCCAATCCGCCGCCTGCGCGTACGTCGCCTTCGCCGTCTGCAAGATGTGCGGCGACATCACTTCGATCGCATACACGCTGCCGCCGCGCGTCTCGATGGTCACCGCGCCGTTGACCTTGCGCTGCGTCGAGGCGAGAAACGCTTCGAGGTCGTACTTCAGCGGGTCGTGATAGAAACCTTCGTAGACGAGCTCGGTCCATTTGCGGCCGACCTCAGGTTTGAAGCGGTTCTGCTGCTTGGTCAGCACGGCTTCTTCGAGCGCACGATGCGCGACGAGCAGCGCGGTAAGACCCGGCGCCTCGAACACGATGCGGCCCTTGAGGCCGATCGTCGTGTCGCCGGTATACAAACTGCGACCGACGCCGTAACGCGCGAACGCGGGATTGAGCTGCTTCAAGATTTCGCCGCCCGCCACAGGCTTTCCGTCGATCGCGACGGCTTCGCCGTTCTTGAACTCGATGGCGACGCGCAGAGGCTCAACCGGCCATTCCGCGCGCTGCGCGCACCAGCCTAGCGCGCCCTCGCCCGGAATCTGCCAGCGATCGATCTCGCCGCCGGAGATCGTCACGCCGAGCACGTTCTCGTTGATCGTGTAGTGCTTGGTCTTGGCGCGCACGCCGAAGCCGCGCTCTTCGAGATACTTCTGTTCGTAGGCGCGCACTTCGGTGTGCTCTTTCTGGATCTCGCGGATCGGCGCGACGATGACGTAGTCACCGAGCGCTTTCACGGCAAGATCGAAGCGCACCTGATCGTTGCCCATGCCGGTGCAGCCGTGCGCGAAATATTTCGTGCCGAGCTCATCGCAGCGCTTCAGCGATTCTTCGACGATCACGTAGCGGTCGGACACGAGCAGCGGATACTGGCCCTGATAGAACTCGCCCGCGTGGATCAGCGGCTTGACGAAGCTGTTCCAGATCGCCTGAGAGGCATCGACGGTGCGATGCGAGGCGACGCCGAGCTCGTGCGCGCGCTGCTCGATGTATTCGCGCTCTTCGGCCGAGACGCCGCCGGTGTCGGCAAAGACCGTATGCACGGTGTAGCCGCGCTCCTTGAGGTACGGCACGCAGAAGCTCGTATCGAGTCCGCCGGAGAAAGCGAGAACAATGTCGCGGGAGGTGGACATTTCATAGTTCCTTGAGTTCGTCAGACGGCTTTGGCGAGGCGCGCCATGATGGCTTTCTGCACGTGCAGCCGGTTCTCGGCTTCATCGACCGCTATGCACGCGGCCGAATCCATCACCGCGTCGGTCGCCTTGACGTTGCGGCGAAGCGGCAGGCAATGACTGAAGACCGCGTTATCGGTCAGCGCCATCTTTCGCTCGTCGACGATGAAGTGCTTGTGCGCATCGCGGATCGGTTTTTCGTCGGCCCAGCGGCCGAAGTACGGAATCGCACCCCAGCTCTTCGCGTAGATGACGTGCGCGTCCTTGTAGGCTTTATCGGGATCGTGACTGATCGTCAGCGAGCCGCCGTTCTCCTTGACGTTGTTGCGCGCGAAATCCATGTAGCGCGTGTCGAGAATGTATTCGGGCGTCGGGCAGAGCAGCGTTACGTCCATGCCGTAGCGCGTCGCGATCATCAGTGCGGAATTGGCGACCGCGGTGTTGAGCGGGCGCGGATGATAAGTCCAGGTGAGCACGTACTTGCGGCCTTTGAGATCGCCGAGGTGCTCCTTCAGCGCAAGAATGTGCGCAAGCTCCTGACACGGATGCGTGATCGTCTCCATGTTGATCACGGGCACCGTCGCGTACTCGGCGAACGCCTTCAGCACGCGGTCCTGGCGATCGAGGTTCCAGTCCTGGAACTTCGGAAACGCGCGCACGCCGATGAGATCGACATAGCGCGATAGCACGCGCGCGACTTCGGCGACGTGCTCCTCCTCTTCGCCGCCCATGACCGTGCCGATGCCGAACTCGATCGGCCACGCATCCTTGCCGGGCGCGAGCACGACAGCGTGTCCGCCGAGCTGGAATGCGCCGAGCTCGAAGCTCGTGCGCGTGCGCATCGAGGCATTGAAGAAGAGGAGCGCGATCGACTTGCCTTCGAGCTCTTGGCCGATGCGCGATTTTTTGAACCGGGCCGCGTCGTCGAGCATTGCGTCGAGCTCGGCGCGGGTCCAGTCCTGCGTGTTGAGAAAGTGGCGAAGCGTCATCGGAAAGTCCTGGTGAGATAAACCCAAAATAAAAAACCCGGCACAAGGGCCGGGTTTTTCGTCTACGCGTGTTAAGAACGTGCGACAGCCTACCCGGCGGAAATGAAAGTTTCCGGTCGGCGCGCGCGCGAAGTCATGCCGGCGGCCATGCGGGCGCTGGTGACGGTGGCGGGCTGGAAGAGGCGGTTCGACATTGCGGTCGAAAGGTAGCCGGAAATACGGTGCGACGCAACAAATCGTCGCCTTCGCCGGTTTCGTGATCCCCAAAAACGACGACGGCCGGTCGCAAGGACCGGCCGTCGATCAACTGCGTTGCCGCGGCGGCTTACTCGGCCGGCGCCACGCTTACGCGCACTCGCATACGCTCGCCCGGATCGTAGTCCAGGCGCGACATGTACACGTCGCCGCGATAGCGGTACTGCACGTCGTAGCCGACGATGCGGCGTTCCTGAGCCGCGTCGTGGACCATGCGGCAACGGCGTTCGTTGCCCTCGTAGTAGCGATCGTCCTGGCTCGCGACGCCATGGCCGACCGCACCGCCGACGACCGCGCCGGCCACCGTGGCCGCCTTGCGGCCGTCGCCCTTGCCGACGGTGTTACCGAGCACGCCGCCGACGATCGCACCGATCACGGTGCCTGCGGCGTTGTTGCCGTTGTCGGCGCGGCGCTCGACCGGCACGTCCTCGCATTCCTCGCGGGGATCGCTGGTCTGCACCACGTCGTATACGGGATCTACGCGAAGGACGTCTGCCCACGCGTACTTGGTATTCTCGGACGCCGATCCGTCATAGCGGCGGTCCTGCGCGGTGGCGTTTACCGCCGCGAGGCTCGCTGCCATCAGGAGTGCGAACTTCAACTTCATTTCTTTCTCCGCCCTCGGGGTTAAGCGCTTCGCCGGCACATCGGTGGCCGACCGGTTTTCCCGGCTTCCCGCGCTTGATCAATCAACTGTGGCGAGATTAGAACATTGAATCGCTGAACCCCTGCATAAGACCTTCCCCCCGTTGAAGAAAATGCACGCTTAACAGAAGGCCGGCGATCGCCTCCTGCTATCATTGCTGCGAAGCACAAGGCCCGATATGACCCTCCGCCTCCACAACAGCCTGACCCGGCGCACCGAAGATTTCATCCCCCAGGATCCTGCCCGGGTGACGCTGTACGTCTGCGGACCGACGGTCTACAACTATGTGCATATAGGCAACGCACGGCCGTATGTCGTCTTTGGCCTCCTCGTCAGGATGCTGCGGCGGCTCTTCCCCGGCGTCGTGTACGCGCGGAACATCACCGACGTCGACGACAAGATCAACGCGGCCGCCAAGGCGGCCGGCGTCCCGATCGACCGCATCACCTCAGGTTTCGCGGCCGCGTATTTCGAGGACATGGCCAAGCTCGGCGTCGACGCGGCCGATGTCTCTCCTCACGCGACCGAGCACATCCCGCAGATCATCGCGATGTGCCAGCGGCTGATCGCCTCGGGACACGCGTACGAAGCCGAAGGACATGTGCTGTTCGATGTTTCGAGCTATCCGGCCTACGGCGCGCTTTCGGGCCGCTCGACCGACGAGATGATCGAAGGCGCCCGCGTCGAAGTCGCGCCGTACAAGAAGAACGCGCCCGATTTCGTGCTGTGGAAGCCGTCGACGCCGGATCTTCCCGGCTGGGACAGCCCCTGGGGCCGCGGCCGTCCGGGCTGGCATATCGAATGCTCGGCGATGGCCGAGGCGCATCTCGGCGAGACGATCGACATCCACGCCGGCGGCAACGATCTGATGTTTCCGCATCACGAAAACGAAATCGCGCAAAGCGTCTGCGCGCACGGCGGCCGCACGTTCGCGCGCTACTGGCTGCACAACGGCATGCTGACGTTCGACGGCAAGAAGATGTCGAAGTCGCTCGGCAACGTGATGGTGCTGCACGACCTTCTGAAGAAGCATCCGCCCGAGCTGTTGCGCTATCTCTTGCTCAAAGCGCATTACCGACAGCCGCTCGACTGGTCGGATTCGGCGCTCATGCAAGCGCGCACGACGCTCGACCGCTGGTACGGCACGCTGCGCGATCTCGCCGACATCGAAGCGTCCGCGAGCGCCGACAAGGTTCCTGCCGACATCGAAGCCGCGCTGCTCGACGATCTCAACACGCCCCAGGCGTTCGCCGTGATGTCGAGCCTCGCCGAAGCGGCGCGCGCGGCGAGCACGCCGGACGCGAAGCGCGCGGCGAAGACCGCGCTCCTTTCCGCCGGCGAGCTGCTAGGCCTTCTCTGCCTTTCGCCCGACGCGTGGTTCAAGCATTCGGTGCCCGGCATCGAAGTGGACGCCGCCGAGATCGAGCGCTTGATTGCCGAGCGCGCCGCCGCCAAGAAGATGAAGGACTTCGCTCGCGCCGATCAGATCCGCCAGGACCTCACGGCGATGGGCGTCGCGATCGAGGACACGCCGCAAGGCACGCGCTGGAAACTCTCGAAAACCGATGAATGCCCAGCTTGAAAACTCGTTGACCTCGGGCGCCGACAGGGCCCAAGCCGAAATCGCCGACGAATTCGCATTCTTCGGCGACTGGACCGAGCGCTATCAATACCTGATCGACCTCGGCCGCAAGCTGCCGCCGTTTCCCGACGCGCAGAAGACCGATGCGAACAAGGTGACCGGCTGCCAGTCGCTGGTGTGGCTCGTGGCGACGGGCGACGCGAAACGGCTCGATTTCCAGGCCATCAGCGATTCGGCGATCGTCTCAGGCTTGATCGCACTGCTGTTGCGCGTCTATTCGGGCCGCTCGGCTGCGGAGATCCTCGCGACCGAACCCAAGTTCATCGAGACGATCGGGCTTGCCAAGCATTTGTCGCCGACTCGGTCGAACGGCCTTGCGGCGATGTTGGCGGTGATCAAGCGACGAGCGAGCGAGGCGCTCGCGTAGCGATCACATCGTATGCGTCGGCCGTTCCTGCGTAAGGATGCCGGCCAGGATCGACTCGATCTTCGTCCGCGCCGCCTCGCCGTCCGCCGAATCGTTGAATTGCACGCCGATGCCCGCGGTGCGGTTGCCTTGCGCGCCGGCCGGCGTGATCCAGACGACCTTGCCGGCAACCGGCAGGCGATCCTTCTCTTCCATCAGCGAGAGCAGGATGAACACCTCGTCGCCCAAGCTGTAGCGCTTGGCCGTCGGCACGAAGAGGCCCCCGCCTTTGACGAACGGCATGTACGCGTTGAACAGCGCACCCTTGTCCTTGATCGCCAACGACAGAATGCCTTGTCGCGGCGCACCACCGGTAGCCGGAGTCGCCATAGTCACGCCCTTCTCGATTCGCGTTCGTCCCCAGGCCAGCCGCGCAAAAGATCCAGGAGGATCAAATCCGCACGCAACGGCGTAGAGAGCAGGCCGCGCGCGCGGTTGGCTAGGCCGAACCACTGGGTTAGCTTCGGGATTTCGGCGCGCGCGGTCAAGCCGAATACGCCACGTTCTCCGCGTCCGAGCCGTTCGGCTTCCTCGCGCGCGAGCACGCCGGCGAACCAGAGACGAAGATCCGCGCGATCCGCGGCCCAGCGCTCGGCGATCGCGGACGCGCCCTGACGGCCGCTCGACAGCGCCTTGAGATCGGCCAGACACTCCTCGCGCACGGCCAGCGCGCCTTCCGCGATCCACGCGGCCGCCAAGCCAGGGTTGCCGAGGCTCGCATCGAGCATTCGCGCCGCTTCGTCCGCGCCGATGCCTTGAGCGCGAAGCCAGCCGAGCGCTTCCTCGCGCGTCGGCCGCGGCATCTCGATGCGCTGGCAGCGGCTGCGGATCGTCGCCGGCAAACGTGCGGGATCGTCGGCGATCAGCACGATCACCGTCGCGGACGAGGGCTCTTCGAGGGTCTTCAAAAGCGCGTTCGCCGCGCTGGCGTTCATCGCATCGGCCGGATCGACGATCGCGATCTGCAGGCCACCGAACTGGCTCGACAGCGAAAGGCGCTGCGAGAGGTTTCGCATCTGGTCGATCGTCAATTCGCTGCGCGGTTTGCCGTCGTCGCGAAGCTCGAATTTCACACGCACGAGATCGGGATGGCTTCCGGCAGCAACGAGCAGACAACTGCGGCACGCACCGCACGCGCGATCGTCCGCACCGCGCTGCGTGCACAATGCCGCCGCCGCGAACGCATCGGCGAGCGCGCGCTTGCCGTAGCCTTTGGGACCTGCGAGCAGCAAGCCGTGATGCAAGCGCTTGTGCGTCAGCGCGGCGGCGAGTACGCGCCACGTCGGCGCGAGCCACGAGGGCAGCGTCATGCGGTCGCCCTCGTTGCTGCGAGGAACGCATCGATCGCCGCGCAGGCAGCCGTGCGCACTTCGTCGACCGGCCGTCCGGCATCGATCACACGAAAACGCTGGGGTTCGGCGGCCGCACGCGCGCGATACGCGGCGCGCACGCGCTCGAAGAAATCGCCGTTCTCCTGCTCGATGCGATCGGCTTCGCCGCGACTGCCCGCGCGCGCAAGCCCTTGGGCGACCGGGAGATCGAGCAGCAGCGTAAGATCCGGCCGCAACCCTGCGGCCCATTGCTCGAGCGCCGCGATGCGCTCGAACGGCTGGCCGCGGCCGCCGCCCTGATACGCATAACTCGCATCCGTGAATCGATCGGACAGCACCCAGCGGCCCGTATCGAGCGCTGGACGAATCAGCTCGCGCACAAGCTGCGCGCGCGAAGCGAACATCAACAACAACTCGCTCTCGGCGGAAAGATCGCGCACGTTCGGATCGAGCACTAACTTGCGCACCGCTTCGCCCAGCGCAGTGCCGCCGGGCTCGCGCGTGACGACGACATCGATGCCGTGATGCGCAAGCCGCGCGCGCACTGCATCGAGCACCGTGCTCTTCCCCGCGCCTTCGCCGCCTTCCAGCGTGATCAATCGCCCGCTCATAGCTTCCTGTGCAGCTGATATTTCTGCACCGCGCGATTGTGCGCTTCGAGCGACGGCGAGAATTCGTGGCTGCCGTCGCCACGCGCGACGAAATAAAGCGCATCGCCCGGCGCGGGATGCAGCGTCGCTTCGAGCGCCGCGGCGCCCGGCAGCGCGATCGGCGTCGGCGGCAGGCCGTCGCGCGTGTAGGTGTTGTACGGCGTGTCGGTATCGAGATCCTGTCGACGGATGTTGCCTTGATACGCTTCGCCCATGCCGTAGATCACGGTCGGATCGGTTTGCAGGCGCATGCCGATCTTGAGCCGCCGCAGGAATACGCCTGCGATCAGCGGACGTTCTTCGGCGCGACCGGTTTCCTTCTCGACGATCGACGCGAGGATCAGCGCCTTATACGGCGTATCGATCGACGCATCCGGTTCGCGTGCGGTCCAGAGCTTGTCGAGCGTTTTCTTCATCGAAGCATGCGCGCGGCTCAACACGTCGAAATCCGACTCGCCTTTGACCCACGCATACGTTTCCGGCAGGAACCAGCCTTCCGGCTGACCGCCTTCGATCTTGAGCTTCTCGGTGATCGCCTCGTCGGAAAGGCCCGGCAGCGTTTGCGCAAGACCCACATCCGCGGCGAGCGCGAGACGCAATTGCTTGAACGTCCAGCCATCGACGATCGTGAAGTGATGCTGCAGCACCTCGCCTGCTGCCATTTTCTGCAAAAGCTGGCGCGGCGAGAGACCTTGCGCGAGCGCGTATTCGCCTGCGTGCAGCTTGCCTTCGATGCCGAGCTCGCGTCCGAGCGCGCGCCAGTACCACGGATTCGCTTGCGTGACGTTCGCATCGTGCAGCTGGCGCACGATGTCGCGGTACGAGGCGCCGCGAGCGACATCGAATGTCGCGTCCGTGCGATCGATGGCAAGCGGCGCATCGGTGAAGTGGCGGTAGTCCACCCAGATCAGCGCGGCCGCTGCCAGCACTCCGACGACGAGCAACGCGAAGATCGCGCGGAGGATCGCGCCGCCGCGCTGATTCCGTCGAGACGATGTCGTAGCCCGTTTCATGGTCTGCGCGAGCCTAACCGTATTGCACCCGAACGCCAACTCATGAGGCGCGTTATCCGTCGACACCGAGCGCCCGCAGCAATCCGCGCGCTTTCGCGCGCGTCTCGTCGAGCTCGCGTTCGGCGTTCGAATCGGCAACGATGCCCGCGCCGGCGCGAAAGCGAATCGTACGCTGCGTGAGTGTCAGCGTGCGGATCAGGATGTTGAGATCGAGATCGCCGTCGCGATTCAGATAACCGAGAGACCCCGTGTATGCGCCGCGGCCGACACGTTCGAGCTCGGCGATGATCTCCATGCATCGCACTTTCGGGCAGCCGGTGATCGTTCCGCCGGGAAACACGGCGCGAACGATCTGGCCTGGCGTCGTATCGGATCTCAAACGTCCGCGCACATTGGAAACGATGTGATGCACGTGAGCGTAGCTCTCGATGCTCATCAGCTCGTCGACCTCGACCGAGCCCGGCACGCAGACGCGGCCGAGATCATTGCGTTCGAGATCGATCAGCATCACGTGCTCCGCACGTTCTTTCGGATGGCCGATCAGCTCGCGCACGCGCAGCGCATCGTCGTCGCCGGGAATCCGCGCACGCGTGCCGGCGATCGGTCGCGTCTGCGCGATGTCGCCGCGGACTTCGATCAGGCGCTCCGGCGATGAGCTGACCACGGACCACGATGGACGCTGCAGCAGCCCGGCGAACGGCGCGGGGTTCGCGCGTCGGAGCGCAGCGTAGGCGCACGCCGGCGATGGCGCCTGCGTGCAAGCGACGCGCCACTCGCGCGAAAGATTGACTTGGAAAACGTCGCCAGCCCGCAAGTACTTTTGAATGCATGCGACGCCTTCGAGGAAATCCGCTGGCGCGTCCTCGTCGACGTGGGCCGCCTGCGCGTGCCTCTTCACGGGCGGCAAGTCCGCAGCGATATCGGCAGCCAACGTCTCCAGAAGCTCGCTGCGATCCGTTTCCGCGACGAGCAGAGTGCGATCGCTTTCGTGATCGACGATGATCGCGGCCGGACAACGCAACGCCAGCGCAACCGGAAGCTCCGCATCGCGTGGCGCCGACAGTTTCAGCTTCGGCTCGATCTCGCCGGCAAGCTCATAGCCGAGATACAAGAGCCAACCACCGCGGAACGGAAGATCGTGCGTCGCTTTCTCGATGCGCTCGCTCCGCCACGCGGCGTCGAGCGCATCGAGAAAACGGCGCCCGACGATTGCGCCCGCGCCGTCGCGGACATGGCCGTCGGCATCGAGACGAAGCTCGGCTTGCGGAAAAGCAAACAGGATGTCGTAGCGCGTGCGCGCCGCGCTTTTCGCAACGCTTTCAAGCAGTGCGGGATAACGCGTGCGGTTCGCGGCCGCGAGCGGCAATAGATCGCGCGTTCCGGAAAGCTCGCGCACGCGGAGGCTCATGCGCGCTGTCCCGCGATCAGAGGCGTCGGAACACCAGCGTGCCGTTGGTGCCGCCGAAGCCGAACGAGTTCGACAGCACGACGTCGAGCTTGGCTTCTCGCGCGACGTGCGGCACGAAATCGAGATCGCAGCCTTCGCCCGGATTGTCGAGGTTGATCGTCGGCGGAATCACGCCATCGCGCATCGCGAGGATCGAGAAGATCGCCTCGACGCCGCCGGCTGCGCCGAGCAGATGACCTGTCATCGATTTGGTCGAGCTCACCGGCAGTTTTTTCGCGTAGTCGCCGAAGCAGCTCTTGATCGCATGGACTTCGGCGATGTCGCCGACGCCGGTCGATGTCGCATGCGCATTGACGTAGCCCACCTCATCGGGATTGACCTTCGCGTCCGCGAGCGCAACCGTCATCGAGCGCCGCGCGCCGTCGCCGTCTTCCGGCGGCGAAGTCATGTGGAACGCATCGCCGCTCATGCCGAAACCCGAAAGCTCGCAGTAGATGCGTGCACCGCGCGCCTTGGCGTGCTCGTAATCCTCGATGACCAGAACGCCGGCGCCGTCGGACAGCACGAAGCCGTCGCGATCGCGATCCCACGGACGGCTGGCCTTGTGCGGCTCGTCGTTGCGCGTGGACATCGCGCGCGCCGAGCAGAAGCCGCCGACTGCCGTGCCGACCGTCGCGTATTCCGCACCACCGGCGATCATCACGTCGGCGTCGCCGTATTGGATCATGCGCATCGCAAGGCCGATATTGTGCGTTGCGGTCGTGCACGCGGTGACGCAAGCGATGTTCGGCCCTTTGAGACCGAGCATGATCGAAAGATTGCCCGAGGCCATGTTGACGATCGAGCTCGGCACGAAGAACGGCGAAATCTTGCGCTGGCCGCTTTCGTGATACGTGATCGCGGTTTTCTCGATCGTCCCGATGCCGCCGATGCCCGCACCGACCGCAACGCCGATGCGCTCTTCGTCATGCTCGTGAGGCTTCAACCCCGCGTCGGCCAGCGCCTGGATCGACGCTGCGATGCCGTAATGGATGAACGGATCCATCTTCTTCACGTCTTTCGCCGCGACGTACTCCGCCGGATCGAAATCGCGCACTTCGCCGGCGATGCGCGTCGGGAACGTCGAGGCGTCGAAATGCGTGATCGGGCCGATACCGCTCTTGCCGGCGGTGATGTTCGCCCACGCGGTGGCGACGTCGTTGCCGACGGGGCTGATGATGCCGATACCGGTGACGACAACGCGACGCTTGCTCATACGATGGACCTGCCTTCGATACCGAAGATCGTCTTAGGCGGACGACCCGTACGCAGGCGTGTGTTGCGCACGCCCAAAACGAAAGCTGCGCCCCGTGGGCGCAGCTCGTTACCTTCTGTCGAACCCGAAAAACTCAAGCCTTGACGTGCGCCTTGATGTAATCGATGGCCTGCTGCACGGTCGTGATCTTCTCGGCTTCCTCGTCGGGAATCTCGCACTCGAATTCCTCTTCCAGCGCCATGACCAGCTCGACGGTGTCCAGCGAGTCGGCGCCCAGGTCGTCCACGAACGACGCGTTCGGCGTGACCTCGTCTTCCTTTACCCCCAACTGCTCGACGACGATCTTCTTGACGCGCTCTTCGATAGTGCTCATTTGCCTTGTTACCTCCCGATGGGGAATGCGTTCGGGGACGGCGTGCGCCGCGCGGGCGCCGGACCCTCAAAAAGAGGCGGCATTGTATCGGGGCGGGCGCCGAGGGGCTAGGGCCTTTGAAAATCAGGGATGTGGCGGCGAAAAGACGCTGCCGCCGTCTCCAGGCGGCCTCATTCCGTCACGGCATGTACATCCCGCCGTTGACGTGCAGCGTCTCGCCGGTGATGTACGCCGCCGCCGGCGATGCGAGAAACGCCACCGCCTTGGCGATATCCGCCGGCTCGCCGAGGCGGCCGAGCGCAATTTGCGTCAACAAGCCTTCGCGCTGCGCTTCGGGCAGTGCGCGCGTCATGTCGGTATCGATGAAACCGGGCGCAACGACGTTGACCGTGATGCCGCGCGAGCCGATCTCGCGCGCCAGCGATTTCGAGAACGCGATGATGCCGGCCTTCGCGGCTGCGTAATTGGACTGCCCGGCATTGCCGGTCACGCCGATCACCGATGCGATATTGATGATGCGGCCCTTGCGCGCCTTCATCATGCCGCGCATCACGGCTTTGGAGGTGCGATAGACCGAGCTCAGGTTGGTATCGAGGATCGCCTGCCAGTCTTCGTCTTTCATGCGCATCAGAAGCTGATCGCGCGTGATGCCGGCGTTGTTGACCAGGATCGAGACCGGAGCGAATTCCTTGCCGATCGATTCGATCAGCGCTTCGACCGCAGCGCCGTCGGTCACATTGAGCGCGCGTCCGGTGCCGCCGTGCGCCGCGAGCCGCGAGGCAATCGCTTTCGCACCATCTTCGGTCGTCGCTGTGCCGATCACTTTCGCGCCGAGCGCAGCAAGCTCGTCCGCGATCGCAGCGCCGATGCCCCGGCTCGCGCCGGTGACCAGCGCGATCTCACCTTCCAGAAGCTTGCTCATGAGTGCCCGCCTTCGAAACGATCCGAGGGCGCGCACCTTACACGCGGCGTGCGCGCCAGTCCACGAGCGAGATCGATCGCGCGCGGGTGCTCGACAAAGAAAAAAGGAGCGCCTTGCGGCGCTCCTTTTTTCGCGGATTCGCGCGCGCCCATCATCCTTTCTTGGGCACAGGAACTGCGATGAAGCTCGTCGCATCATCGCGCCGCACGAGCAACATCACCGAGTCGCCCGCCTTGACGTCCTTCACGGCCGCATTGAAATCGCCGATCGACTTCACCGGCTTGCGCCCGACCATCAAGATCACATCGCCCGGCGCGAGCGCTGCGCGACGCGCGGCGGCGCCGCTGATGCGCGTGACGACGACGCCTTCGTTGTTGGTGAGCCCGAGCTGCTTGCGCTGCTCAGCGCTGATTTCGTCGACGACGATGCCGAGCGCATTGGCTGCCGTCGCGGCTTCAGCGCCACCGCCGGTGCTGGCGACCGCCTTGTCGCCCGGCAGCTCGCCGACCGAGACGGGCAGCGTCAGCGTCTTGCCTTCGCGGAAGATGACGAGATCGGCGCTGGTGCCGGGTTTCGTCGAGCCGACCAGCGGCGGCAGATCCGCGGACGTTGCGATGTCGCGGCCGGCGAAGCTCAGGATCACGTCGCCGACCTGCACACCGGCCTTGTCGGCGCTGCCGCCCGGGGTGATCTTGTTGACCAGCGCGCCGCCGATGCGCGGCAAGCCGAGCGCCTTGGCGTCTTCGCGGCCGACGTTTTGGATCTGCACGCCGATCATGCCGCGGCTAACGCGGCCGGTGGTCTTGATCTGGTCGACCGCGCTCATCGCGATGTCGATCGGAATCGCGAACGACACGCCCATGAAGCCGCCGGTGTTCGAGAAGATCTGCGAGTTGATGCCGACGACCTGTCCGCCGAGATTGAATAGCGGGCCGCCGGAGTTGCCGCGGTTGATCGGCACGTCGGTCTGGATGAACGGCACGTACTGCTGATCGATGCCGCCGAAGTTGCGGCCGACCGCGCTGACGATGCCGGCGGTGACCGAATGATCGAAGCCGAACGGCGAGCCGATCGCAACGACCCATTGCCCCGCCTTCACGTTCTTCGAATCGCCGAGGCTGACGACCGGCAGATTGCTCGCGTTGAGCTTCAGGAGCGCGATGTCGTACTGCGCGTCCGTGCCGACGACTTTCGCGTCGAGCTCGCGGCGATCGGAGAGGCGCACGGTCACGTTGTCCGCGCCGTCGACGACGTGGTTGTTGGTCAGTACGTAGCCGTCCGCGGAAATGATGAAACCCGATCCCATCGAAACGCGCTGGCCGCCGCCGCGCGGATGCGGAACCGGCGCGTTCGGGCCGAAGAAGCGCTTGAAGATCTCGGGGACTTCCTGATCGTCGCCGTCCTGATCCTGGCTGTCCGGATTTCCGGTCGCCTGCACGTTGACCACCGCCGGGCCGTACTTGTCGACCAGGCCGGTGAAGTCCGGCAGATCCACCGCCATCGCGCTGGTGGTGACCAGCACGAGCAGCAGCGGCAGGCAAAGCCAGGGCGTCCCGGCTCTCGCTTTCGTCATGGCACGCATATCTCGTCCTTCCTGTATACCTTCGGTTGACTCACTGATCCCGCGACATCCGCTAGGCGCCGGCCGCAAGCGGGGCACCTTCACGAGCGCTCGGAGTTTGGCGCTTTGATAAGGCCGTCCGGGCAAAGTTCCAATTCCACACGGCCGCACGACGGGCATTTAAGCAGTTCTTCAGTCAATGGGCATCGCTGGCCCGGATTCCGCGCGCCATCGTCTGCACCGTGACCGGCGGCACATCGCCGAGCGCGGTGATGCGCAGGCTGCCTTCGCTGCGCGAATGGACGCTCAAGACGCCACGCGTGGACGTCGATTCTGCCGTCACCGCGCTCGCCGACGGCAGCGGCTCGACGTAGATCGAGACGCTGGCGATGCCGTCCGAATAGATGAGGTGCTCCGCCGTGGAATTCACATCGAGCGGCTGCTGCGCGCGCACGAGACGGAAACCTGCGGGCGGCTGCGCGATGCGCCAATGCGGTTTCAGGCTTGCGCGCACTTCGTCGGCGGGAGATACGGTGGTATCGGCCGGCTCGGCGGGCGCGAGATCGGCCTCGCTCGGCTTCGCACCGACGTCGAGCGCGACGAACATGAACTGCTCGAGCGGTCGGCGCGCCGCGTCGATCACCGCCGAGCGCAACAAGAGCTGGCTGTTCTGCTCGAGCCAAAGACGGTAGCCGTAGCGATAGTGATCGGTCGGCGTGATGTCGATCACGCGAGCCGCGTAGCCCGCGACGCGATCCTCGCCGGCATCGGCGGTCGAATACTGCGCGCCGAGCGCGTGAATGTTCGGCACCAGCGGCAGAAGATGCAGGTTCGCGCCGTTCGCGAACAGCGTCGGCATCGTGCCCGATTGCATGCAGGTGATCGAGCCATCGTTGCGCACGATCTCGCCGCGCGGACCGGTGAGGCTGACCAGCCGCTCGCGCTCGCGTTCGCCGCCAAGATGGAAGATGCGCAACGCATCGACGCGGCCGTCGTGCTCGTAGACGAACGAACCCTGGAAATCGAGCGTGCGCAGCGCCGTGTTCATGCGCGCGAGGAGCTCGTAGGGAGCGTCCTCCGCGCGCGCAAGCGCACTCAGGAGAAGCGAGATCGAGAAGAGCGCGACGGAGCGCGCCCAAACCGCGCGCGGCATCGACTCAGCGATTCTCCACCTGACGCGGCTCGGTCGCCGTCTGCGCCGACGGCATCAAGAGGATGTACGGCACAAAATCGGGCTGCCCGGTCGAGCCGGTCGCCTGATAGTGGCGGATCACATAAGACTGCAGGCGCGGATCGAACGAACCGGGCTGGACCACATCCGAGCCGAAGCTCGCAGCGGCGGTCGGGATCGGCGAATTCGGCACCAGTGCTGGCGTCGGATTCGTCGATGCAAGCTGCGCCGGGCTTACGGCCTGTGCCGGACGCGCTGCGGGTGCGACTGTGGGATTCGCAGCGGCGACGTTGGTCGACGCGGGTTCTGTGGTCGGCGTCGGCTTGGTCACCATCAGCGCCGTGACTGCGACGGCCGCAGCGATCGCGCCACCCGAACCCCAGCGGAGCCACGTGTTGCGCACGCTCTGCGGAGCGCTCTCGGCGTCGAGCTTCGCCATGATGCTGTCGGCGAAGTCGGCGCGCAGCGCAACGACTTCCTGCCGGCGCAGCGCCTGGCGGGCAATGTGATAGCGCGACCACCGGCGGACCAGGATCGCATCGCCTTCGGTACGCTTGAGCAGGAACCGTGCTTCGTCGCGACCGAGCTCGCCATCCATGAAGGCCGACAACTGCTCGTCAATGGGCTGGTTCATTCCTCTACTCCTGTTCCGACAGCAGCGGCCGCAATGTTTCGTCGATCGCTTCGCGCGCTCGGAAGATGCGCGAACGTACGGTACCGATAGGACAATTCATGGCTTCCGCAATTTCCTCGTAGCTCAAACCGTCGACTTCGCGCAAGGTGATGGCCGTGCGCAGTTCGTCCGGCAAGGCTTCGACCGTGGCGAACACGCATCGTTCAATTTCCTGTCGCAGAAGTTCACGTTCCGGTGTGGCGGATTCGCGAAGGCGCGTGGAGCCATCGAACAGGACCGCGTCTTCCACGGCGACGTCGTCCGTCGGCGGGCGCCGCCCCTGCGAAACGAGATAGTTCTTCGCGGTGTTGATCGCGATCTTGTAGATCCAGGTATAGAACTGGCTGTCGCCGCGAAACGCGCCGATCGCACGGTACGCGCGGATGAACGCTTCCTGGGCGACGTCCTGGCATTCGCTCCAGTCGTTGATATAGCGACCGACCACGCTGACCAGTTTGTGCTGGTACTTGCGGACCAGGAGGTCGAACGCTCGCTTGTCGCCTTTCTGGACACGCTCAACCAGCGCCTGATCGACGTCGTTTTCGCCCATCCGGGCCATTCTCCCTAGTACCGACCCGTCAGGCATGCATGCTAGACCGCGGTCGGGGCAAATAGTTTCCGGTGTGACATGGGTTCGAGCACCCCGATCCCGCATCCGGGCGGACCGGAAGGCTAGGTAGGGTATTTTCGCACGCCGATCAAGGGCGCGAGGGTACCGTCAGATTCTTGAACAGCCGTTCGCGCTCGGCCAGGAGGTTCTCGAAGCTCGCCGCCGGCAGCGGCCGGCAGAAGAGATAGCCCTGCAGAACCTCGCACCCCTGTTCGCGCAGGAACTCGAGGTGCTCCTCGATCTCGACCCCCTCGGCGACGACCGCGCGGTTGAGATTGTGCGCCATCGAGATCGTCGCCTGCACGATCGCCTCGTCGTCCGGATCGACGCCGATATTGCGCACGAACGCCTGATCGATCTTGATGCGGTCGGCCGGGAATCGTTTGATGTAGTCGAGCGACGATTGGCCGGTGCCGAAATCGTCGATCGATATCTGGCAGCCGAGATCACGCAATGCTTGCAGCGTCTCGAGCAGGTTCGGGATCGACTTCACGCTGATCGACTCGGTGACTTCGAGATCGAGCAAGTGCGGATCGAGGCCGGTTTCCTCCACGACGGTGGCAACGAGCTGGACCAAGCCCGGCTGGCGCAACTGCAGCGGCGAGAGATTGACGCTGATGCGGAGCGGCAGATGGAATTTGGTTTGCCAGCGCCGCGCGTCAGCACATGCCGCGCGCAGCACCCATTCGCCGATCGGCACGATCAGGCCGCTTTCCTCGGCGAGCGGGATGAAGAAGCCGGGGCTGATCATGCCGAGCTCAGGATGCTCCCAACGGATCAGCGCCTCCATGCCGACGATATCTTCGCTGCGCGCGTCGACCTGCGGCTGGTAGTGGACGCGCAGCTCGCCGTTCTTCTCGGCTTGCCGCAATTTCGCTTCGAGCGCAAGCCGCTGCTGATGCGATTCTTCCGGCACCGCGACATAGGCCTGGTAGTTGTTCCGGCCCATGCCCTTCGCGGTGTACATCGCAACGTCCGCGTGCTTGAGCAGACGCTCGGCATTCGTTGCGTCGTCCGGATAGAAACTCAAGCCGAGCGACGCCGTGATGTGCAGCTCCAATCCGCCGGCCAGCGTCAGCGGCGCTTCCATCACGCGCACGACCTTGTCGGCGATGCGCATCACGTCGTCGCGTTGCACGATATGACGCAGGATCATCGTGAACTCGTCGCCCGCGTAACGCGCGACCGTGTCCGACGCACGCACGCTCGCGCGCAAACGCTTGGACACCGCGATCAGCACCTGATCGCCCACCGCATGCCCGAGCGAATCGTTGATGTTCTTGAAGCGATCGAGATCGACGAACACGACCGCGAACATTTCGCCGGTGCGATGCGCTTCCTGGATCGTCGATTCGAGACGGTCGTTGAACAGCAGCCGATTCGGTAAACCTGTGAGTGCATCCTGCAAGCCACGAGCACGGCCTTGATCGCGCACGCGCCGAAGCTCGAGGTCGAGCGCAAGCCGATGCGCAATCACGCGCAAACCGTCGAGGACGGCCGGATGATTCGGCAGCGGATCGCGGCGTCCGACCAGGAGCGCGCCAAGGCAAACGCGGCGCTCATCCATCAGCGGCAGGCCGACCAGGCATTCGAAACGGCGCTCGCGAATGAAGGCATCGTCGGTGAGATTGCGCCACGCATCGGCGATCTGCACGATTTCGGCACCGCCGAGCACCTGCTTGACGCTCGCCTGCTGCACAGGATCGGGCGTATCCGCGGTCGGCGTGAAACGATGGTGCGTGAACAGCGTCTTGGTATCGCCGGTCTGTTCCGGCCGCGCTTCGACCAGCAACGCGAAATCGAGCGCGAGCCAGTCGACCACCGCGCGCACGGCCGTGTTCACGCCTTCATCGCCGCCGCCCGCCTGCGTCAGCCGCGCGAGCAGGCTCAGGACGTGCTGATAACGCCCAAGCTCGCCCGCCTCGCGGAACATATAGAAATGCACGAGCCGGCCGTCCTGCACGGCGAGGCGCACGTGCAGATCGATCGGATACGTCGTACCGTCCGCGCGCGGCTTCTGCGCGCGCAGCTGCACGCTGCCTTCGCGGCCGAGCTTCACGTTCAATTCGGCGCGCTGATCCGGCGACAGCGCTGCGTCGAAACTTTCGATGCGCCCGCCAAGCACCTGCGCGCGGCCGAAGCCGGAACGCTGCACGAACGTCGCGTTGATTTCGAGCACGCGGCCGGTCTTCGGATCGACCACGGCGAGCTCGTCGAGGCTGCCGTCGAATGCGAAGTGATAGCGATCCGCGCCAACCGTCGGCGCCGCCGGCGTGCGCGCGACATCGCCGCGAACGGATAGCACCGCGTTGATGCGCGCCATCGCCTCGCCCGCGTGCACCGGGCTCGTGATCCACTCGACCACGCCCGGCGGCATGCGATCCCAGTGCGCCTGCTGGCGCGCGCTGTTGCTCGAAAGAATGCCGATCACCGGCACCGGCGCGCCGGGATGGTACTGGCGAAGCTCGCCGCAGAACGCGAGCGCCGAGCGCGCATCGTCGAGGAATTCCAAAAGAACGAGATCGATCTGCGGATCCTGCTCGAGGAACGCGCGCGCTTGCGCTACGTCCTTGGCGGTGTAGATCGCGTCGAACTCCTGCGCGTCGAGCGCATCGAAGAGCACGCGGCGATCGTCGCGATCGGTGGCGACGATCAGAACCGAGCCTGCGCCTTCGGTGCCCGTCATCGTCAGGACACCCAGCGCCCGTCGCGCAGCCGCGGCGGCGTGCGCACTTCGCTGTCGGGATTGAGCCGCTGCAACGCGCCTTCGATCTCCTCGGGCACATCGAGGCTCGCGCCGACGAACACGATCTTGCGCTCGTTGCCGGTGTGGATGCGCGAGATGCGCCTGAGCAGAACGGTGTCGGGCGGCTTTAAGTGATCCTCGAAACCGGTGAAGAGATAGATGCCGAAATGCATGCTCTGCAACACATAGCGAAGCGCGTCCGTAATGCGCTTGGAGCCCGGCACACGAAGGCCACTTTCACGCAGCGAGGAAATCCCGCCCTCGGGATCCCACAAATACATCGACGTGCCCGTGCGCATCGCAAGCGTGCGGAACTGGATCAAAGCATCGCCAACATGCGCCGTCTCCAGCGCAATCAGGTTGCCTGGTGCCTTCAGAATCTGCTCGAGCAGCTTCTGCGTCACCAGCAATTCGGCGGCTTTCTCCACCACGTCCATCCCCTTTGCGGTCGTACCTGATCGCAAAGATCAGGAAGCGGCCGTCCATAACCGCACTTTTCAACAAAAACCGATCACTTTCAATGACCGAGCGCGCATTGACCCCGCGAGCGGCTTGCCCGGATCATAGCGGCCCTTCTTCCCGTGGAGCCGACCATGTTCGAGGGTTTGCGTTTCCGGCACTGGCGCTCCGAGAAGGACGCGGACGGCATCGTCATCCTCACTCTGGACCGGGAAGGCAGCCCGGTCAACGCGTTGAGCCGGGCCGTGCTCGATGAGCTCGCCGAGATCGTCGAGCGGCTGTCGTTCGAGCCACCCAAGGGCGTCGTGATCTGCTCTGGAAAGACCGCCGGGTTCGTCGTCGGCGCCGATCTCAAAGAGTTCGAAGGCTACGAGAAGGCCGGCACCGTGCTCGACAATATCGAGAACGGCCAGAAGGTATTTCAAAGCCTCGCGCGACTGCCCTGCCCGACCGCCGCGGCGATCCACGGCCACTGCATGGGCGGCGGCACCGAGATGGCGCTGGCCTGCCGCTATCGTGTTGCGTCGCGCGACCCGTCGACGCGGATTGGCCTTCCCGAGGTCAAGCTCGGCATCCATCCGGGCTGGGGCGGCACCGCGCGGTTGCCTCGGCTGGTCGGCGCGCCGCATGCGCTCGAATTGATGCTGACCGGCCGCGCCGCATCGGCCGAGAACGCGAAAGCGATCGGCCTCGTCGATGCGCTGGCCGCACCCGATCTTCTCGTGGAGAACGCTAAGGAATTCATCCGTCATCCTCGTCCGCGATCGATATCGCAGCGCGCGCTTGCGTGGTCGACGAATCTCTGGCCGGCGCGCGAGATTCTCGCGCCGATCCTGCGCAAGCAAACCGCGGCGAAAGCGCGGCCAGAACATTATCCGGCGCCATTCGCGCTGATCGAAGTCTGGCGTCGTGGCGGATCGAGCATCTCGCAACGCCTCAAGCTCGAAGCGCGCTCGGTCGCGAAGCTTGCACAAACGCCGACGTGCAAGAACCTGATCCGCGTTTTCTTCTTGCAAGAACGTCTAAAAAGCCTAGGCGGCGGCATCGAGCACGGCATCAAGCACGTGCACGTCGTCGGTGCCGGCGTGATGGGCGGCGACATCGCAGCGTGGTGTGCGCTGCGCGGATTCGACGTGACGTTGCAGGATCGCGAGATGAAATACGTCGCGCCCGCGCTCGATCGCGCCAAGGATTTGTTCACCAAGCGCCTGAAGACGCCTGATCGCATCGAGCCCGTGCTGGCGCGATTGAAGGCCGACATCGAAGGCAGCGGCATCGCGAGTGCGGATCTTGCGATCGAGGCAATCTTCGAGAATCTCGAAGCGAAGCAGGATCTTTATCGCAAGACGGAGCCCTCGCTGAAACCCGATGCGCTGCTGGCGACGAACACGTCGAGCATTCCGCTCGATGAGCTGCGCACGGCCGTGCAGAAACCGTCGCGCTTTCTCGGCCTCCATTATTTCAATCCCGTCGCACTGATGCCGCTCGTCGAGATCGTGCGCCACGATCAGCTCGATGCGACGATCGAAAAACGCGCGCTCGCTTTCTGCAAGGCGATCGACAAGCTGCCTGTGCCGGTCAAAGGCACGCCCGGGTTTCTCGTCAATCGCATCCTCATGCCTTACATGCTCGAAGCGATCCGTATGGTCGGCGAAGGCATTCCGGGCCCGGTGCTCGACAGGGCGGCGAAGAAATTCGGCATGCCGATGGGGCCGATCGAGCTTGCCGATACGGTCGGGCTCGATGTCGCGGCGTCGGTCGGCAAAGAGCTTGGTCCGTTCCTCGGCCTTGAGATTCCGACCGGCATCGACGCGCAGCTGAAGAACGGCAAGCGCGGCAAGAAAGACGGCGAAGGGTTCTACAAGTGGGAAAACGGCAAGCCGCAAAAACCCGAAGTCGATCCGAACTACGCCGCGCCCGACGATGTCGAAGACCGCATGATCCTGCCGATGATCAACGAAGCCGTCGCCTGCCTCGCCGATCGCGTGGTCGACGATCCGGATCTGCTCGACGCCGGCGTCATCTTCGGCACCGGCTTCGCGCCGTTCCGCGGCGGTCCGATCCAATACGTGCGCGAAACCGGCGCCGACACGCTGAAGGCGAAACTCGAAACGCTCGCCTCGCGGCACGGCGATCGCTTCAAGCCTCGGCCCGGCTGGGATTCCGCGATACTGAGATCATGATCGAGAAACTTTTCTGGGTTGTCGTCGCGCTGTCGAGCATCGGCGCTGCGATCTTCGGCTATCACCGCTTCAAGCAGATCCGGCCAGATTTGTTTCCGGAGACACAGACGCAAGGCGTGTCCGAAGCCGAGCGCGCGTCGCGCATCAGCGAGTATCAGCAGAAGAGTGATGGGCTTCCACGCGGACGCGGGTTGCGCAAGCCCGGGCCGGGACAGCTCTGCGCCGATGGATATCTCGTCGAGCTAAGTCCGGGGCACGCTGACATGCAACGTATCGTCGAGGATGGCCAACCGGTGAAGTGCACGCCTTGATCGTCTCTGCTGCTGCGGGAGAGCCCGCGTCGCGGGCGCGGGTCCGTTCGACGTCAAAACCCATCCGAAAAGATCAACTCGTTCTCAAGCCGTATGGCTGCGAAGTCTCCGTCGCCCGAAAGACCGAGGGGAACGCCGACGGCAATCACCGGACGACCGGACTGCATCGCCGGCCGAATGCCCTGCTGCACCGCATCCCCGGCCCCCAGATCAATCGAGACATGCGTCTTCCCAAGCGTTCCAAACGTCGAATCCAGCGTACCGTTCGGAAGCACTCGCGCGACTGCAACAGCAGACTCCTGCGCCTCGGTTTGCGCAAACCCGGCGATTACGATCTTGCCGTCCGTTTGCAGTGATGCGCCGATCGGCCGGTCCATGCTGAAAAACCCGTCGTATAAATCGAACGCGACGGACATCTTGCCGTCCGAACTGAACGTCGCATCCAAGCTTCCATCAGGCCGCAATCGAGCGACGCCGAAATCGTAGGCCCAGCCCTTGTTTTCGCTGCCGATCGAGACGGGGCCTGCGACGACAAGATTTCCATCCCTGCTCAGCATCAGATCCACGACGCTGTCTTCGGCACGATCACCGAGATCGAAGGCGATAGTGGCGCGCCCGTCGATGTCGAAATTCGGATCGCGCTGACCATTCGGCAGGAGCTTGGCAACAGCCATGTCGCTGTTGACGCTGTCGCGAAACGCGTATCCGGCCACGAATGTGTTGCCGTCGGTATCTATCGCAACCGCATTGGCGGCGTCGGCATCACTGCCCGCGCCATTTGTCAGATTGAAGGGAACTTTGACTTTTCCGCTCCCATTGAATGTGAAATCAAGACTTCCATCGGACGACAGCCGCGCGATTCCAAAATCCTGGGATTCGATGCCGTTAGCTAGATTGTCGATCTGGCCAGCTACGATGATGTGGCCATCCGAGGAGATCGCCGCTGCATTCGCAATGTCGCTATAGGTGTTCGAGCTCGCCCCGCTGTCGAACGCAATTCGAACCGTGCCGGCTCCATCTCCGAACGCAGTATCGACAGTTCCGTCGGCATTGAGGCGTCGAACCACGAAGTCGAAATCTGGGCGGCCATCGAATTTCGCGCTGCCGATGAGCAGCATCTTGCCGTCCGACTGAAGCACCATCGTGCCCAGGACTCCGTCGTGGCTGTTTTCTCCGTAGTCGACGAACGCGTTGCCGTCGAAACTGAACGACGTATCGATCCCACCGTCAGAAAGAAGGCGCGTTACGCCAATCAGCGTTTCGCCCGATGCTTCGACGACATGCGATGCAATCAATATCTTGCCGTCGATCGCGACTGCCGAAGCCACCGGAGAAACCGCGTCGTCGTAGTGGACCAGCCGTACGCCACCGAAGGCGAAGCTGGCATCGACTTGCCCATCCGAAGCGTTCGCGATACCGGTGCCGAGCGTGACGATCGCGCCTAGCGCTACTTCCAAGCGAAAAGCCATAGTAGATACCCGCAGTAGCCCCGTCGAATGGGGGCGAATTACTGCAGTGGTACGGATTCCGGCGGTGATCTCCGCCACACGGGCGGCCAAAACTACGTCTTCGCGAGCCCGGAATGCCGCACGTCCTTCCCGCGCACGAGATACAAAACGTACTCGCAAAGATTCTTGCAACGATCGCCGATGCGCTCGAAAGACCGCGCGCACCACAAGCGATCGAGCTCGATCGGAATCTGATCCGGCGTGCGCTGCATGCGTTCGACGAGAATCGCAAACAAGCCTTTGTAGATCTCATCGAGCTTGCGGTCGCGGCGCATGACTTCGAGCGCGAGTTGCTCGTCGAGGCGCGCGAATGCATCGAGCGCGCCGCGCAGCATGCCTCGCGCCTGCACGCCGAGCTCGGCGAGCGAAGCCGTCACGTCGGTGCCGCCCTCCTCGCCGACCAAGTGCTCGGCGAGTCGTGCGATACGCTTGGCCTCATCGCCGATGCGTTCGAGATCGGCCAGCATCTTCACGACGGCGAGCACAAGCCGAAGGTCCGATGCCGCCGGCTGCCGGCGCGCGAGAATGTAAGCACAGCGCTCGTCGATCGCGAGCTCGGCGGCGTTCACTTGTTGCTCGCGCTCGCGGATTTCGGAGCCGCTCGCGGCATCGCGCTCGGTCAGCATGTGCAGCGCCGCGGAGATCTGCTCTTCGACCAGGCCGCCCATCGCGAGCACCTGGCGTCGCACGTCTTCGATTTCGCTGTTGAACTGGCGCGAGATGTGTTGGGAAAGATGAAGGGGGTCCATCGGGGATCGGCGATCGGGAAGCAACGTTGTTCTCTATTGTGCGCTCAAGCCAAGCGAAGCGGATGACGGATCGCTATCCGCCGTCGCGTCCGGTGATGTAGTCCTCGGTCAGCCGTTCGCGCGGATTGGTGAAGAGCGCGTCGGTCTCGCCGAATTCGATCAGGCGTCCGCGATGCAGGAACGCCGTGTAGTCGGACACGCGCGCGGCCTGCTGCATGTTGTGCGTCACCAGCAGCACGGTATAGCGCTCCGCGAGCTCGTGCAGTAATTCCTCGAAGCGCAGCATCGCGGCGGGATCGAGCGCGGATGCGGGCTCGTCCATCAGGATGACCTCGGGTTCGACCGCGATCGCGCGCGCGACGATAAGCCGCTGCTGCTGGCCGAGCGAGAGCGAAAGCGCGCTGTCATCGAGGCGCGCGCTGACTTCGTCCCAGAGCGCGGCCGATTTCAGCGCGGCTTCGATGCGCGCGTCGAGTTCGCCGCGCCGCTTGATGCCGAGAAGGCGCAAGCCGTACGCAACGTTGTCATAGACGGACATCGGAAACGGATTCGGCCGCTGGAACACCATGCCGACGCGACGCCGCAGTTCGTGCACGAGCGTGTCTTTCGCGTACGCATCGAGCGTTCCGATCAGCACCTGGCCGCCGACGCGCGCGCCGGCGATCTCGTCGTTGAGCCGATTCAAACAGCGCAGGAGGCTCGACTTGCCCGAGCCGCTCGATCCGATCAGCGCGGTCACCTTGCGCGCCGGCACGGCGAAGCTCACGTCTTCGAGCGCAACGCGTGCGCCGTACCACAGCGAAAGCGCGCGCGTTTCCAGCGCGACCTCGACGCCTGGAACGGCGCCGGTCGACGATGCGCAGACTGCTGCGGCTTCGGGAAGCGAAGTCAACATGGAGCCTTCTTATACCTCCAGCGCACGATAGCGCTCGCGCAGACGATTGCGCAAAACGATTGCGGTGAGATTAAGCGCGATCACGACGACGACGAGCAACAGCGCGCAAGCATACGCGCGCGGAATGCCGCGCACCGCGTCGGGGCTTGCCAGCGCGGCATCGTAAACCGCGAAGCCGAGATGCATGAACTGCCGCGACGGATGCAGGAACGGGAACCCGGCGTCGACCGGCAACGCAGGCGCGAGCTTGACCACGCCGACCAGCATCAGCGGCGCGACCGCGCCAGCCGCGCGCGCGATCGCGAGGATGAGACCGGTCAGCAGCGCCGGACGCGCCGCCGGCAGCAAGAGCCGCCACACGGTTTCGCCGCGCGTCGCGCCGAGCGCGAGCGAACCCGTGCGCAGGCTCGCGGGAATGCGCGCAAGCCCTTCCTCGACACTGACGACGACGACCGGCAACGTCAGAAGCGCCAGCGTGAGCGCAGCCCAGAGGAGACCGCCGCTGCCGAACGTCGGCACCGGCAGGCGATCGGCGTAGAACAGCCGATCGATATCCGCGCCGATGCCGTGCACGAGAAGACCAAGCCCGAGCACGCCGTAAACGATCGACGGTACGCCGGCGAGATTGGCGATCGCACCGCGGACGAGACTCGCCACGGTGCCGCGGCGCTCGTGCAAGTACACCGCCGTGGCGACGCCGAGCGGCATCACGATGATGCTCATCAGCAACACGAGAATCACGGTGCCCGCCAGCGCCGGCAACGCGCCGCCGACAATCGGCGATGGCGACGACGGCGATGCGAGGAAGCGGCTGGCATGACGGAAGAAGAGCGCAGTGCGCGCGGCGATGCCGAGTCGGTTCGGCCAGAGCGTTTCGCCGACCGTCACCGGAAGAGGAACGTCGCTCAGCGCGGTCGGCGGTGCATCCGCATCGCCTCGGCCGAACAGTCGACGGCCGTCCGTCAACGTGACGACGAACGCGTCCTCCGGTTGCGCGCGCGCGGTCACGGCGCGCTCGGCGACTCTGACGTAACCACTGCCGATGCGATCGCGTTCGCTGGTGCGAAGGACAATCGCATCATGATCGGACGCGACGATCTCGCCGAGCACGTCGCGGCCATCCGCGAGACGCAGCTCCGTAACACGCGACGGCCAGAACGGCGAAAGGCCGTTGCCGACCAGAACGATCAGGAGCACGAGCATCGTCGCAAGACATGCAGCCACCGCACCGGCGATGAGCCAGGTCGCCGCGTCGCCCGATCGCGTACGGTTCATGCCGCGCTCGCCTGGGCGTCGGCGCGCCGGTGCAGCGACGCGCGCAGGCGTTGCGCGAGAAGGTTCAACAGAAACGTGAGCGCGAACAGCACGAGCGCGGCGAGCAAAAGCTCGCGCCAGACCGCGCTCGCCGGCGAGGCTTCCGGAAGTCCCAGCGCCAGCTCCGCGCTCAACGCGCGCAAGCCGGTCAGCGGATTCGGATCGAAGAGCGGCGTGTTGCCGCTCGCCATCAGCACGATCATCGTCTCGCCGAGGCAGCGCGATGCGCCGAGCACGATCGCGGCGACAAGGCCCGAGCCGGCGGCCGGCACGACGATCGACGTCAGCGCCTGCCAGCGCGTCGCGCCGAGCGCGAGCGCCGCTTGCGTGTGCGTCGCAGGAATCAGGAGCAGCGCGTCCTCGGCGATCGAGAACACCAGCGGCACGGCGGCGAGGCCGAGCGCGAGGCCGATCAGCATTCCGTTCCACGGCGTCGACGGCGCGATCGATGTGCTGTCATGCAGCGCGGCAAGGCCGATCACGCATACGCCAACCGCAACGATGAATGGCGTCAGCCAGAGCGGCAGCCAGCCGGTGCGGCGCTGCGTCCACAGCCCGGCTGCTAGACCCGCGGCCAGCAATGCGGCCGGAACGATGACGATCAGCGCCAACACGGTGGCGACGTGAGTCTTCAGCCACGGTGCGAGCGTCGCGCCGGCGACGAGGCCGAGCACCACGGTCGGAATCGCTTCGAGCACTTCGAACGCCGGCTTGATCCAGCTGCGCAACCGGGGCGCGCAGAAATGCGCGGTGAACGCGGCAGCGGCGAGGCCGATCGGCACCGCGACCGCGATCGCGCACACAGCAGCCTTGAGGCTGCCGGCGAACAACACGCCGAGACGCTGCCAAGCGCCCGAGGGCAACGGCTGCCACGGCTCGAGGCTGCCGATCAGGAACAAAGGAATGACCAGGAGCGCGGCCAACACCAGCGCGGCGCCGACCGTCACGAACACCCCGCCCAGGCGCTCGCGACGACGCCGGCCGGCGGCTGCCGCCTGCATCGCTTCTGGCTTCAAGAATGCCGGGTAAGTGCCTGGTTGGGCGGACATTGGAGCACGCTAGGCCGTCTTCATGACAATCTTGTTACCGGGCCCGGCGGACTGTCATCGATCCGCCATCCGAACGCAATACGCGTTTCAGACGCGCGCGCGAGCCTGCGCCCATGCGGATCGCCATCGTCACCGAAACCTGGCCGCCCGAGATCAACGGAGTCGCGTTGACGGTGCAGTCGCTCGCCCATGGGCTGGCGGCGCTCGGCCATTCGATCGAGATCGTGCGCCCGCGTCAGGACAGTGATGTGTCGGCCGCCGCCGGCGGGTCGTTCGATCAACTTCTCATGCCCGGCGCCGCGTTGCCGCGCTATCCGGGCCTGCGCTTCGGATTGCCGGCGCACCGCCGCCTACGCCGCCGCTGGTCAGAGCTCCGGCCCGATGTGCTTTATATCGCGACCGAGGGCCCACTCGGGCTCACTGCGCTCGGCGCTGCGCGCCGCCTTCGCATTCCGGCCAGCACGGGCTTTCATACGCGCTTTGACGATTACGCGCGGCACTACGGCTTCGGTTTTCTGACGCCGATCGTGTATGCGTATCTTCGCCGCTTCCACAATCGCGCAGACGCTACGATCGTGCCGACGATCGAGCTCGCCGAGTTCCTCGAAGCGAACCGCTTCCGCAACGTGCGCCTCCTGCGCCGCGCGGTCGATACGAACCTGTTCCATCCGCGCCATCGCGACGACGCGCTGCGCGCTGAATGGGGCCTTGGCGCGGAAGATCTCGCCGTCACCTACGTCGGTCGCATCGCGCCGGAAAAGAATCTCGATGTCGCCGTGCGCGCTTTCCGCGCGATTCAAGCGCGGCATCCGAGCGCGCGCTTCGTGCTGGTCGGCGACGGCCCGGCTCGAAAGCCGCTGGCCGCCGCGCATCCCGATTTCATCTTTGCCGGCATGCGCCGCGGCGATGATCTCGCACGGCACTACGCATCGGGCGATCTCTTTCTTTTTCCGAGCCTCAGCGAAACGTTCGGTAACGTCACGCTCGAAGCGCTCGCGAGCGGCGTGCCGGTGATCGCGTACGACTACGGCGCGGCGCGCGAATACATGCGCGGCGCGAATGTCGGCGCCATTCTAGTTCCGGGCGACGGCAGCGAGTTCGTCGATGCGGCGCTCGCGCTTACGGCCGATCTGCCGCGCCTTCATCGCTTGCGCGACAACGCGCGCGCCGCGGTCGAGGGACTCGATCCGGCATCGGTCTCGACCAGCTTCTCCGATCTTCTCGGCGAGCTTGCGACAAGGAGAGCGGCATGACGACCTGGCAACGGCTCGAGCTCGGCAACGGCGAAAGGCGCCTTTGTCTTGCGATGAATCGATGGGGCGCGCGCAACGCGCTGCGCCGGTTCTTCGGCGTCGTCAGCCGGCTCGGCGACGGCGTGTTCTGGTATGCGCTGATGGCGGTGCTGGCGACGTTCGGCGGCACGCGCGGGGTGGCCGCGGCGCTGCACATGGCGGCGACCGGGCTCGTCGCCACGGCGATGTATCGCGGCCTCAAGCGCTGGACGCGCCGCCCGCGGCCGTTCCGCTCGCACGACGAGATCGTGCCTTACGTCGCGCCGCTCGACGAGTTCAGTTTCCCATCGGGCCATACGCTGCACGCGGTGAGCTTCAGCTTGATCGCGCTCGCGTATTTTCCGGCGCTGGCGCCGCTCCTGGTGCCGTTCACGGTGCTGGTGGCGATGTCGCGCGTCGTGCTCGGGTTGCACTATCCGAGCGATGTGCTGGCGGCGACCGTGATCGGGTGCGGGCTCAGCGGCCTCTCGCTCTGGCTTGTGCCGATAACCTTCTTGTAGGTTGGCTGTCTTTAGCGCTTGCGCTTCGGTCTCACATATAGAACGAGGCTGTGATCCTCGATCGTGTAGCCGTGCCGCTCGGCGATCTCGCGCTGCAGCCGTTCGATCTCCTCGCTGGAGAATTCGATGACCTTGCCGGATTCGACGTCGACCATGTGATCGTGGTGCTTGCCGCGATCGAGCTCGTAGACGGCCTGGCCGCCTTCGAAGTTGTGCTTGAGCACAATGCCGGCGGCTTCGAACTGGGTCAGCACGCGATAGACCGTGGCGAGGCCGATGTCGTCCTCGTGGTCGAGAAGACGGCGGTAGATGTCCTCGGCCGTCATGTGCTTGCCATCGTGCGTATCCAGGATTTCGAGGATGCGCATCCGCGGATGAGTGACCTTGAGGCCCGCTTTTCGCAGATCGGTCGATTCCATGGTCATGCTCCGTCTGCCTCCACCGCGTCCCGCTTTGCGTTCAGACGCCTAGTGTATCATTCGGCCCCTCACGAACCCCGGAAACTGTCGCATGCGTCTTCGCTGGCTCGCCCTACTCGCCTTCGCTCCGCTGGCCGGCTGCGGCCTCATTTACAAGGTCGACGTGCAGCAGGGCAATCTGTTCGACAAGGTGACGGTCGATGCGCTCAAGCCCGGCATGACCAAGCGCCAGGTTCTGCTGGTGATGGGCTCGCCCTCGGTGGTGAGCCCGTTCGATCAGAACCGCTGGGACTACGTCTCGACGATCCGGCGCGGCCGCAACAAGATGGATTCGAAGGATTTGACGCTGTACTTCAAGGACGACGCACTGGTGAAGATCGACGGCGACTACTTCCCCGAAGATCCCGAGCAGCTGATCAAGGAAGCCGGCAAGTACAAGCGCCAGTATCCGGACGAGAAGCGCCCGGACGACGACAAGAAGAAAAAGCAGCAGCAGGGCCAGGGCTGACGCATCAGGTTTTCGCGCGCGCCGCAGCGCGGCGACGGCGCGATTCTTTCGGATCGGCTTTGAGCGGACGGTAGAGCTCCACGCGATCGCCGTCGTCGAGAACGCGATCGAGCGGCACGGCGCGAGACCAGATGCCGACAACAAGCGGCGCGACGTCGATACCGAATTCAGTGGCGAGGCCGGAGGCGGCGATCGCCTCGGCGACGGTCGCACCGACCGGCAATTGAAGGCGACGCAGGAACTGCCGCCCGGGTTCGGCGTAGGCCACTTCGACGTCGATCCGGTCAGCCATACGCTTTCGCGGCGGCGCGCGAGAAATCGTCGACCATGCGGCTGGCGAGGCCCTGAAAGCCGAGCCGGAGCGCGGAACCTGCGAGGAGGCCGGCGTAGTCGAAATCGAGCGCGAGCGCGATCTTGCAGCCGTCCTTGCCGAGCGCGGTGAAGGTCCACTCGCCTTCGAGACTCTTCAACGGGCCTTCGACCAGATGCATGTGCAGCCGATGCGGCCGCTCGGTCGTGTTGCGCGTGGTAAAGCTCTGCGTGAGGCCGGCGAAGCGCAGGTCGAGGCGCGCGACGAGCGTGGAATCGTCTTCGCGGGCAACGATTTCGGCACCGGCGCACCACGGAAACCGCGTCGGGTATGCTTCGACGTCGTTGACGAGATCGAACATTTGCGCCGGTGTGTAGCGGACGAGCGCGTGGCGGCGAATCTGGATCACGGTTCGCGAGGCATTCCGGATCGTGTGGATTTTTAGATTGTAACGGACATGGCAAAAGCAAAGACCAAGGACAAGACCGGCGAAGGCGGCACGATCGCGCAGAACAAGCGCGCGCGCCACGAGTACCACATCGACGAGCATTACGAAGCCGGCATCGCGCTCGAAGGCTGGGAAGTAAAGAGCCTTCGCGCCGGCCGCATCAATCTCGGCGATGCGTACGCGATCGTGAAGAACGGCGAGATCTTCCTCTTCGGCGCATCGATCGTGCCCCTGATCTCGGCATCGACGCACGTCGTCGCCGACGACCGCCGCACGCGCAAGCTCCTGCTCAACCGCGCCGAGATCGACAAGCTCGTCGGTGCGATCGAGCGCAAAGGCTATACGCTGATTCCGCTTGCGCTGTATTGGAAGAAGAATCGCGTGAAGGTCGATCTTGGCCTCGCGCGCGGCAAGCAGGATCACGACAAGCGCGATACCGAGAAGGAGCGCGATTGGAATCGCGAGAAGCAGCGCGTGATGCGGGCGAAGAATCGCGTCGCGTGAATCAATAGCCGGCAGGCACGTATCCGAACCGCGCCATCTGCTCGCGATGCGCTGCGATCACGCGCATGACCTCTTCGCGCGACAGCGTCTCGCGCCACTGATTGGTCTTGCCGGTGCGGAAAAATCGCGTCGTCTTGTCCGATGCTTCGGCGAATCCGTGTTTCTTCTCCATCGACGCAAGGCTTTGGAACGACGCGTGTTTCGCAGCGCGCTCGATGCGCGTTCGATCCTGGCCAAGCCCGACCAGCTTCGCCGCTTTCGCGAACGCTTTGCCGGGCTTGTCGATCAAGTCCTCGTAACGCAACACGAGAATGCGATCACTCGCAAGATCGGCCCAGCTCTTCACATGCAGCGACCACGAGCCGAGGATCTGCGTGACGAACAACGCATCGTTCGCTGTCGCGACGGCTTCGTTGCCGAGGCGCTCGATCGCCTCGCCGACGGTAAGACCGAAGTGATGCGTCATGCTGACCGCGACATCGAGCGGATTGCGCACGACGTAGATCGCGCCCGCCGTCACCGTCGGGTTGTGCAGCGGATGGCCTTCGAACGATCCCTGGAAATTGTGCGACTTCACGAAGCGCGTGCCGCGCGCTTCCGCGGCAATTGCGGCATGAACTTGCGGGCGCAACGCTGCGATCTCGGCGATGTCGAGCTCGACGCTTGGCCGTCCTGCAATCGATGAGAAACGCGATGGCAGCGCCTCGTCGTCGCAGTAGCGCGAGAGCTCGTCGAGCGGAACCGCATCGCTCCGATTCGCGACGAGATTGGCGAGAAACGCGCGCATCCACGTGTTGCCGGATTTCGGATACGAGGCCAGCCAGACGATGTTGCCCATCATCGATCCGTCGCGGGAAAGGCGCGCATCCTAGCAGCCGAGGTTGATTTCCGGGCGCTGCACCGCCACCATGGGGATGTCCCCGGGGGCGATCGGTTTCGACGGGGGCCGTGAAATCGCCTGGAGCATGCCGAGGGCGTCATCTTCCTCGTTAATCCGATGGCAAAAAACTCAGACGCCAACGACGACGTCTACGCTCTCGCCGCTTAAGGCGTAAGCCCCGAACCCACTTGTGCCTGTGCTCGTGGATGTAGGGTCACTATCACGGGATCGTTGCGGGTTGCCGTCTGTCGGCCCGCGGCTAAATCAAAACGGACTGGTCCTACGGTGCGCTTTGCACGCCGTGTTGCCGCAGGACGAGACTCGAACGGCGCGCTAAGCATGTAGCGCTGGGGACGTAACGCCTTCGGACGCGGGTTCAATTCCCGCCGCCTCCACCAAATAACTGTTCCAAGAAGTACCACAAGGGCCGGAAATCTCTCGAAAGAGCAAGGTTTCCGGCCCTTTCTTCGTCTGCACGCGTCCCGGACATCATTGAAATCTCGTGTTACCTGGGGGCAACATGCCTCAATCCCGAGCGCGGCAGCTACGATGCGCTGTATGCGATCCTCGGCGACGAGAATACGCTGGCGGCATAGAAAGGAGACCGTCTGATGCTCGCAGCAGCAGCCTTGCACATTGCACTCGCCTCCATGGCGGCCACGGACCAGGACCGGATGTTCGAAGCCGCGATTGGCACCGCTGTCCAAATGTGCGTCGCCCTTTCGCCGGTCAACAGCCGAAAGCTGGGCAGCGTCGATCCCGAGGCGGTCGCGTTCGAATACAGGGCCGCGCGCTGGCGTGCGTCGCAAACACTATGGACGGCCGATGGCGTTCGCTATCTGGAAGGTCGGGCAGTGCCCAAAGATGAGCTTGAAGCCGGATGCGTGCACGAGCTCATCGAAGAGGCCAATGGGGCTGTCTTGCGGGCAAGACGAAACAAATGAACGGAAATTCTCAGATGCAAAAAAAAACCCCGCTGATGCGGGGTTTTTTGTGTCTGTTGACGCTAAAGATCGAGCCGAAGGCGAATGGTCAGCCCCCGGGCGCCGGCGTCGCGTCAATCGTCACATCGTCGATGAACGTACTACCGTCGGTCTGCGAATCCTGGTTGTTGTAGTCGTATTGGAATTTGACCTCGTGCGGAGCACCGTCGGCGAATGCGCTGATGTCGATCGAATGCGGTGCATAGTCGACATCGGCCTGCGTACCAAGGTCCGTCGTTTCCACCGCGGTACCGTCGATCGATACCACGAGATTCGCAGGGAAGTCAGTGGTGTCGACCTGAAACACCGTCTCGCGATAGTAGTTCAAGTACAGCGGGCCGCCTGCGGGCAGCGTCATGGTCTGCGAGAAGTACTGCGTCTCGGAGCCTGAGTTCCAGCCACCGAACCATGCCACGTAGTCGCCGCTGTGCGGCGTGATTCCGGTGTCGACGGCGCTGTAGAACACCGAGCCGCCGTTCGCTTTGGGATTGGAGTCGGAGCTGCTCCACGCCGCGTTCGCGCCTGCACTTGCGGCTGTTGCTTCGAAGCCCGAGTCCTGCGCCGGCGCCGAACCGCTGCCGGTCGTGTCGCCGAATCCGCTTCTGAAGACCGCATCGCGATCGCCGTACGTCACGACGACGTTGTCGGCGCCGAGGTGCCAGCAGGCGCCGGGCTGCAAGAATGGGGAGAAGAATGCGTAAAACTCAATCGCATCAACGTTCTGCATCAGATCCGCCCACGTGTAGCCTGGCGGCGCGTTGGTGAGGCTCCATCCGCGAGGCGTCGTCGTCGCGTCGCTCGGAATCACGAAGCTCACGTGCATCCATGGGTACAAAAGGTATGGCGAAGACGGCCCCAGCGTGCTGCGACCCTCGATCGGCTCCTCACCGGAATGGGTATCGATGATGTCGAACGCGAACGATTTGAAACCGTCGTTGTGCTGAAAGCAGTTGGAGACGCCGCTGGTGTCCAGGCGCTGGAAGTCGATGGACGCGGTTCGGAGCTTGCCGCTGTCGAGCGCCGCGCGCAGAGCCGAGCCTGGCGGAGGAAAGGACGCGAATTGCGGCTCGTATTGAACATAAGGAGCCCCGCTATCGGCCCATGAGCCGGGATTGCCACCGCTCGTTGTGATTCCGGCTCCCGCCGCGGGATCGCTACCGGCCCATAGCCATTCGTTCGGGTTCGCGCCGCCTTCGAAATCATCGACGACTTGGGTTGCGTTCGCTGCGGCGGTGCTGGTGAGTAGCAAGAGGACGATCGGCAATCGCATGGCGGTGCTCGGAGCTTAGGGGACGCCGACCGTACGATTCTCGATCCGGAGCGCCATTCCAGAACGCCTCCAATCCCCTTCCACTTTTCATCGTTCGCGCCGATGGAGGGGTTCGGTGATTCGTGATGAACGCCGAGCTGATGAGTGTCGCGGTCTCGATCGGCTTGCCGCGCGGAAGCCCATCGTCGCCAACGGCAATTTTTCTGCAACGCCCGATGGAATGCTTCTCGGGCCCGTCGTTTCGGCGGCGGATGAAATCGTCCCCATCGGCTGAGAGCTCTTGCCGATGAAAGGATCGAGACGCGCGCGGACGATTGCAATTGCCTGAGCTCGCTCCGCTGCCAGACTCGCAATCGGACCTTCATTAGAAGAACCCGATCGGTCGGGCTCGACGCTGACGGCAAGCCTCGGTCATCGGACACCCGAAGCTACCACGTCCATTGCGGGCACCAACACCTGTATCTTTTTACAGTCAAGCAAAATATATACATGTGACGCGATTCACCAAACTAATACGAATTCATTCGTAACTTGAGCGTGCTCCCGGCAACACGCGGAGCTCTCTCAACACTTCCCTAGCTCGAGGAAAAACGAATGAACCGCCAACTCAGTCTCCTTTGTGCCGTCGTCGCCTTCGCCTGGACAGGTCTCGCCGGAGCGGCGCAACTCGCTTGTGGAATCACACCGGGAACACTCGGGTCCGGCACCACGGGCACGTGCACGACCAATATTCCCGCCTTCTCCTACTCGGCGTCTTACGTCGTAACGGGCTTGGCGCCCGGCAGCTACGACTTCAGCTGGTCTCGCACCGTGACTCCCGGCTTCCATCTGGAGCCTCAGCTTTCGTGCACAACCGATACATGCTCGCAGGCATTGAGCGCATGGCATCTCGACGCCAGCGAAACGGTTACGGTCGTCATTACGAACACCGCCACGAACGCGCAGACGACGCTCATGCGAGACGTCGCGATCGGCGCCGTGTGCCCGAACGCGCTCGGTTCGGGCTACGCTTGGTGCTGAACCCGCACAAGATTGTCGCCGCGTCCTCGGTCGACTCGCCGAGGACGCGTCGGGGCGCAGTCGACAAAGAGCACTACGTCTGATTCAGATGAGCAGGAATGTCACGGCGAACTGCACCGCTCGATAGAAATAGAGATTGACGGCCACGACCGTCGCGAGCATTCCCGCCGTCGCGATCAAGGCGCCGCCCCAACCCGTGCCATAAGCGCGATGCACGGCCAGCGCCGCATAAATCGGAATCGCAATGCGCATCGTCCAGTCGTACACCGCATCGGGCGGCGTCCAAGGTGGCGGTATCGCGAACAGGCCCAAGGTGCGTATTTGCGAAACGCACTGAAGCAGGATCATGAAGAACGCGAAGAAATGAAGCGCGAACACGAAATGCTCGGCGAAATAGCGGCGCTGACGCACGAAGATGACCATCAGCGCCAGCGCCGCGAACGGCACGTGCAGGATCACGAGCGCCTTGCTGACATCGTCGGCCTTCGCGTCGTAAGCCGCACGCAAATCCTGATACGTATAGCCACGAGCGCCGTTCGACGCCTGGCGCGCCGCCGCGTCGCGATCGTGCACGCGCTGCTCGATCCACTTCTCCGTGAAGCGCGAATGCGCTTGGCCGGATGATTTGAGCTGCGCTTCGCTCAACTCGTCATCGGTCCGCTTGGACAACTCCCGGACCTGGCCCGACACCTGCTGCATGAACTGCAAGGTCAGATCGCCGCCGTGCAACGGCGCGAGGAAGTACACGACGCTGACCGCAAGAAAGAGCGACACGGGAGAAATCCACCGCGCGCGGCGGCCTTCGAAATATTCGCGCGACAAGAGCCCGGGCCGGAACAGCAATGCGCGCACGGTCCGCCACACGCGTCCGTCGATATCGGTCGCGCTCGTGACGAACTGATGCAGCAAATGGCCGAATCGCCGATCGCTCTCGACGAATCGCTTCTGTCCGCAGGCACAGCAGAACTCGCCGACCAGCTCGGCGCCGCAGTTGCGACAGGTTGTCGCTTCCGTCTCCGTATCGGACAAGCGGCGGTACTCCTTCTCTACATCTGGCGGAAAAGATGCAAATACGTACGGCTCACCGGCAACACTTCCGCGCGACCTTTCAAATGAATGTTCGCTGTCTCGTTCGCATCGCGCGTGATGCGGCTGATCGCGCGGAGGTTCACGACGACCGAACGGTGCACTTGCGCGAAATGCGTCGCATCGAGCTGCGTCACGAGCTCCTTCAACGGCGTCCGGATCAGGCCCTCGCTCGGCTTGGCACCGTCTTCGCGCCAGGCGACAAGCGTGTATTTCTCGTCAGAGCGAAGGTAATCGATCTCGTCGATCGCGACGAGCCGCAGCGACTGCCCGACCGATACGCGCAGCCATCGCAATGGTGTCGGCGCCGTATCCTTGCGGATGCGCGCCGCAAGCTCGTCGAGCAATGCTTCGGTATCGGCAATCGGCTGCGCCGCACGCAGCCGTTCCTTGAGCCGCGCGATCGTATCGGCAAGCCGCGCCAACTCGACCGGTTTCACGAGATAGTCGAGCGCGCCGTGCTCGAACGCTTGCACGGCGTAGCGATCGTAAGCGGTGACGAAGACAAGATGCGCGCGCCGGCCGATGAAGCGCGCGGCTTCGACGCCGGAGAGCCCCGGCATGTGCACGTCGAGAAAACAGATGTCCGGCTTCAACGCCTCGAACTCTTCGACCGCCTCGCGGCCGTTACGCACTTGCGCGACGATGTTCAACTCGGGCCACGCCTGCGCGAGCATGCGTGCGAGCGCCTTGCGCAACAGCGGCTCGTCGTCGGCGATGAGCGCGGTCGGATGCGATGCGGTCATGTCGCGTTACGCCTGGCCGGGAAATCGAGCTCCGCATGAACGCCGTGCGGTTCGAGCGCATTCAATCGCAATTGCGCATCGTCGCCAAATGCAAGCTGCAACCGCTCGCGCAGATTGGTAAGACCGGTGCCGAGGCTACCGGCGGATTGGCCAAGACCGATGCCGGTATCGATCACCTCCACGCGGCAGCGGCCATCGCGCACGCGCGCGCGGATTTCGATGCGTCCGCCCTCCTCGGCCGGATCGATGCCGTGGCGCACGGCATTCTCGACCAGCGTCAGCACCGTCATCGGCGGGCAAACAAGCTCGCGTGCTGCATCGTCGATATTCAATGCGAATTGCAACCGGTCGGGCATGCGCATGTGCATCACCTCCAGGTACGCGCGTACGAGATCGAGCTCCTGTCCCAGCGTCGATGCCGGCTCGTGCAACCGCGGCACGGCGGCGCGCAGATAAGCGATCAAGCTGTCGAGCACGCTCGAAGCCTGCGGCGATCCTTCGTCCACCAGCTCTCGCACGTTCGCCAGCGTGTTGAAAAGAAAATGCGGCTCGACCTGCGCCTGCAGCAACCGCAAGCGCGCATCGAGCGCTTTGCGCTCGAACTCGCTGCGCTCGAGATCGAACGCCAACGCCTGGCGCTCCGCCTCGCCCTTGATCTTGCGGAGCAGCGCCGATATTGCGATCCACGGCGCAATCAGCAAGCCGAGAACGGTCATCGATCCGAAGCCGCTGAGACGATCCTTGTCGTGCCACCACGCCGGATGCAAACCGATCGTCGTCAGAGAATACGCGAGGAACGCGGCGAACGGCATGACGAGCGCAACAGCGATCACCTGAAAAGCCCAGCGCGCGAACCACTTCGGCAGGCGCCGCGGCCAGCGCTCGAAACAACCGAACGTCAGCAGCAGAACGAATCCGACGATCAGCATGCGCATGAGCAGCGTGAGGTACGGCACTTCCCAGATCGGACGGAAGATCACGCTGAAGATCAGGCACGCGATGAAAACCGCCTTGACGCGTCGCCAGCCGAGAATCGGGGGCGCACTTTCGGGTTTCGGGGCGGACGGCGCATCGCTCATCGCGCAACGATACCAACGAACTTCGCGAGCGGCATGCGCAAACGGCTTCCGATCCGCGCCGAGCCCGTGCTTCGTCGGCGCCGGCCGTGATACGACCCGCCCGTACCGCCGTCCGTCGCAATGCGATCACGTCCCGGCAATCTTAGCCGGTGAGACGCCGTTGACTATGCTGACGTTTCGCGGGGACGGATGTCGCCGCGATTTACATCGAAGCGTGAACCAAGATCCGGTTCACGCCGATGCCAGGGAGTAGAACCACGACGCCACAACAGGAGGTTATGGAAATGGTTACGAAATTCGGCAAGTGCATGGCAACCCTCGTTCTCGCATTGACCGCATCACCCGCGTTCGCTGCGCTCACGCAAATCCAGGAACTGACCGATCCGGTCGCCGCGACTGCTACATTCGGCAAAGCGGTCGCGGTCAACGCTGCCAACACGCAGGCATTCGTCGGCGCGCCCGGCGATCAGCACAACGGCAATCTCGTGCAAGGCTCCGTCTTCGTCTACGCCAGATCGAACGGTGCGTGGGTGAAGTCGCAGGAGCTCGTCGCTTCGGACGGCCAGGCCGGCGACTACTTCGGCTATTCGCTGGCGGTATCCGGATCGACGCTCGCGATCGGCGCTTATCTTCATACCCAGCAAGGCGCGCAATCCGCCGGAAAGGTCTATATCTTCACGTACGCGAACGGCACGTGGACGCAAGCCGCCACGATTATCGCGAGCGACTACAGCGAATACGATCTCTTCGGCTTCTCGGTCGCGCTCGACGGCGGCACGCTCGTCGTCGGTGCGCCGCACGTGAGCGAGGCAGGCGCAGCATACGTCTTCAATCTCGACACGAGCGCGCAATGGGTCCAGGCACAGAAGCTGACTGCGGACTTTCCCGTCAGCACAGGCCATTTCGGCCGCGCGGTGGCCGTGGCCGGCACCACCGCGGCCATCGGGCAGACCAACGATGTCACGCATACGCCGGGCGTCGTCTACATCTTCAACCAAAGCGGCGGCGTCTGGTCACAAGCGCAGGCCATCGCTCCCGATACGCAATCGAGCGAAGCAGGATTCGCACTAGCGATGACGACTTCGGCAATCCTCGTCGGCGCGCCCGCGCACACGGTCGGCAGCAATACTAATCAAGGCGCGGCTTACGTGCTGCGGCTTTCCGGAGGAAGCTGGGTCAACAATCAGCTCGTAACGATCTTGAACGGCTCGGCCGGCGACCTGTTCGGATCGTCGGTCGCGACCCGCGGTATCGAAGCCGTCATCGGCGCGCCGCAGGCGACGATCAGCGGACAGTCGCAAGGCGCGGCTTACGCGTACACGACGTCGAACAATCAGTTGTCGCTGCTCGGCCGTCTGACCGCGAGCAACGGAGCCACCGACGACTTCTTCGGCACCAGCGTCGCGGTCGCTCCGCTCACGCTCACCGGCAATCCGAAAACCTATTTCGTCGGCGCGTACGGCGCGGAGAATCCGAATACGGTGACTTCGACCGGCGCCGCCTACGTCTATCAGGATCAATAAACCTCGCGGCGGCGTTCGATCGTTCGAGAGAACGCCGCCTTTTTCCGATCTCAGTGCTCGATGATCTCGTCCGGTGCCGCATCGCCCGCCTTCACCGCATAAGGCCGCGCATCGTTGACGAGATGCGTCAGGAATCGCCCCGGCTGCTCCTGCATGATCATGTGCGCGGAATCCTCGAACCATACGAGTTTCTTCGCCGGCGCCTTCAGCGTGGCAAACCAGCGCGCGGCGACTTCGTGCGACACCGAGTAATCGTGACGCCCGAGGAAGAGCAGGATCGGCAGCTCGAACTTCGTCGTCTTCTTAAAATCGACGTCGGTAAGCGGCCCCAGGAGATAGCGCATCGTGAACGCGCTGCCTTTGTCGATCGCGGCGAGATCCTCGTTGGTGTAGTCGGGCGAGAGCCTTTCCGCTTCGACGTCGTGCTCAAAACCCGTGCGTCCCCACGCGAGCCCGCCGTAATACTGGAGCCACTGGCGCTGCGTGCCGATTGACGCAAAATCAATCGGCTTGTCCGACGGCGGATACGGCGCGATGCGTTCGAGATCGTGTAACGCTTCCTGATTGCCGTGCTCGCGCGCCTGATCGAGCGCGAACTGATATCCGATCGCCTCGCTCTCGCGCACGTTCGCCATCTGCCCGACGCCGATATACGCGTAAAACCAATCGGGATGCGCCTCGGCCAGCCGCACGCCGAGCACCGAGCCCCAGGAATGGCCGAGCAGGAAGATCTTCCGCTTGTGATAGGTCTTCTGCAGATACGCGACCACTGCTTCCGCATCGGCGGTCATCTGCGCGATCGTCATCGTCGCACCGAGCGATTCTGAATCGTTCTCGCGATACGTCTTGCCGGCGCCGCGCTGATCCCACTGCACGACGGTGAAATAGTCTTCCCACGGCGTCTGGAACGTGTAAGCCAGCGGCATGTCGGGCGATGCCGGGCCGCCGTGCAGGAACAGAAGGATCGGATTGCGCTCGTCGTTGCCGCGCACCGAAATCCATTGGCGCGTGCCGTTCACCGGAATCGCAACCTGCGTCTCGATGCCGTGGCCGCTGACGATCTTGCGTGACGTCGCGATGATGTCGCGCGCTGTTTGCTGCGTAAACGCGGGCGTTTTCGCCGCATTCTCCGCCGCTGCCGAAATACTCATCGCACCAAAACAAGCAACCGCCGCCAGCAACCCTCCAAACCGCATCGCAAATCTCCGTCGAACGATGCGTCGAGCCTACCGCGGGCATCGCGGCAGGCGCATAGCCCATCAGTAGGGATTACCTTCGGAGCGAACTGTGCATTATTCCTTAGCGACCGCATGCCCGCCGAATCCGGCGCGCATCGCCGCGACGAGCTTGTCGGAAAACGAATCGACGTCGCGCGAGCGCAGCCGCTCGATCAGCGCCGCAGTCATCACCGGCGCGGGCACGCCGAGCTCCATTGCGTCGGCGACGGTCCAGCGGCCTTCGCCGGAATCGTCGACGCGCGGCGCGATGCCGGCCATCGACGGATTCTCGTTGAGTGCATCGGCGATGAGATCGAGGAGCCACGAGCGCACGACGCTGCCGTGCTGCCAGATCTCGGCGATCTGATGCACATCGAACGCGAAGTCGGTCTTGTGCCGCAATACCGAGAAGCCTTCCGCATAGGCCTGCATCAGGCCGTACTCGATGCCGTTGTGGACCATCTTCGCGTAGTGCCCCGCGCCGACCGGGCCGACGCGGCCCCATCCTTTGTCGGGCGCCGGAGCCAGCGTTTCGAAGATCGGCCGCAAACCGGCAACCGCGTTCTCGTCGCCGCCGATCATCAGACTGTAGCCGTTGTCGAGGCCCCAAATGCCGCCGCTGGTTCCGCTGTCGATGTAATGCACGCTCTTTGTCGCAGCGAGCTCAGCGCGCCGCAGCGTGTGCTGGTAGTTGGAATTGCCGCCGTCGACGATCGCATCGCCGGCGCTCGCGAGCGCGAGCAGTTGCGCCAGCACGTCGTCGGTCGGCTGGCCGGCCGGCACCATCATCCAGAACGTACGCGGCGGCGCGAGCGCAGACGCGAGATCTTCGAGCGCTGCGACGACTTCGATGCCGACGCTTGCAGCCGCGTCGCGAGCCGCCGCGTTCCCATCGAACCCGACGACGCGGTGTCCACCCCGCACGAGGCGCTCCGCCATGCGGGCGCCCATGCGTCCTAATCCGATCAATCCGAGGTCCATGCCGGCTCGTTCGTCAAAGAAGCGAGCCGACATCTTAAGGCCTCGAGATTCGGATTACTTGAGCGACGCCATATCGATCACGAAGCGATATTTGACGTCGCCCTTCAGCAAGCGCTCGTACGCTTCGTTGATCTGATCTATGCGGATCATCTCGATATCGCTGACGACGCCGTGCTCGGCACAGAAGTCGAGCATCTCCTGCGTCTCGGTGATGCCGCCGATGCCCGATCCTGCGAACTGGCGGCGCGGCAGGATCAAATTGAACGCCGCGACCGACAACGGTTTCTCGGGCACGCCGACCAGCGTCAACGTGCCGTCGAGCTTCAGCAGCGAAAGATACGCGTTGATGTCGTGCTCGGCGGAGACCGCATCGAGGATGAAATCGAAGCTCTTGGTGTGCTTGCGCATTTGCGCCGCGTCCGTCGAAACGACGACCTCGTCGGCGCCGAGGCGCAACGCATCGTCGATCTTCGACGGCGATGTCGTGAACACCACCACGCTCGCACCGAGCGCATGCGCGAACTTGACGCCCATGTGCCCGAGACCTCCAAGTCCGACGATACCGACCTTCTGGCCGGGACCGACTTTCCAATGGCGCAGCGGCGAATACGTCGTGATGCCCGCGCAGAGGAGCGGCGCCGTCGCGGCGAGATCGAGTCCTGACGGGACTTTCAGCACGAACGCCTCGTTGACGACGACGCTTTCGCTGTAGCCGCCGTAGGTAGTGCTTTCGAGATGCTCGTCCGGGCTGTTGTAAGTGAAGACGACCTGATCGCAATACTGCTCGAGGCCGCGCTTGCAGTTCTCGCAGCTCAAGCACGCATCGACCATGCAGCCGACCGCGGCGAGATCGCCTTCCTTGAACTTGCGGACATTGCGCCCCACGGCGACGACGCGGCCGACGATTTCATGCCCGGGCACGCACGGGTACACCGTGTTGTGCCATTCGTTGCGTACCTGGTGCAGATCGGAATGGCAGACGCCGCAAAAGAGAATATCGATCACGACATCGTCCGCGGTCGGCGAGCGTCGGCGGATCGTGCCGGCCGCGAGCGGCGAGGCAGCGGACTCGGCGGCGTACGCTCGAACGCTGCGAGAGGACGCCAGGGTTGACGAAGTGCGTGGCAAAACGGCCGTATCGGACATCGTAGTTCTTCCTCGGGATCGGCTTTAAGTATCGACGGGAGTCGGCGCGACGCGGATGGACAGCGGCGGCGGTGGACGGCGCAAAGTATGGCGCGCGGGGCGCGTAGTCGCTTAGCCTATTCCTCCAGGATTCTTGTGCGATCCTGCAAATCTGGTGCAATGCATGAGACCGCCGGGCATCATGCGCGCTCGACGCCACCGACCCTTGCAACGATGAAAATTTCCGCCACCGCACGCAACACCGATGCATCGACCGCCGACGAGCTCGCGGCGATCATCAATCGCTTTACGCCGGTCGACGGCGAGCACAAGACCGCAATTCCAGCGCTGTCGTTCTATCGCTATTCGGCGAAGACCGAGCCCGAATGCGGACTCACGAAGGCGGCTCTCGTGCTCGCGGCGCAAGGCGCCAAGCGCGTGAATGTCGGCGGACGCGCGTACGACTACGACCGCACGCGTTGCCTGATTACGTCGGTCGACTTGCCGATGCAATCGCACGTGACGGTCGCAAGCCCGGAGCGGCCGTATCTGTGTCTCGTGCTTGCGCTCGACCTTCAGCGTATCGCCGACCTGATCACGGAGATGCGCCTTCCGCGCAGCGACGCGCCCGCGGGACACGCGATCGCGGTCAGCAACGTCACCGAATCGTTGCGCGACGCGGCGCTCCGTCTCGCGCGTCTTTTGAAGACGCCGCGCGATATTCCGATCCTCGCTCCGCTGATCGAACAGGAAATCCTCTATCGGCTCTTGATCAGCGAGCAAGGCGCGCGCCTTCGCCATATCGCAACCGCCGACAGCCAGACCTACAAGATCGCCAAGGCGATCGAGTGGCTGCGCAATCATTTCTCCGAGCCGCTGCGCATCGACGAGCTCGCGCAGCGCGTGGCGATGAGCGCATCGTCGCTGCATCATCACTTCAAGGACGTGACCTCGATGAGCCCGCTGCAGTATCAGAAGCAGCTGCGTCTTCACGAGGCGCGCCGCTTGCTGGTCCGGCAGGCCTGCGACGTCGGCTCGGCTGCGCTTCGCGTCGGCTACGAGAGCCCCTCGCAGTTCAGCCGCGAATACAACCGGCTGTTCGGCGCGCCGCCGCTGCGCGATGCGGTGCTGCTGCGCAAGATCGAAGCCGCGGTGTGAACCGCGCAGGTTTCGCCAACCGACGCACTCGCCGCAAGCAATTGCCGCGGTCGCCGGTCTCTAGCATGGATGCACGCTGGAGCGCGCGATGAATCGGCCTGAACCCGTTTTAGACTCGAAGCGAAGAATGCTGTTGTCGGCTCTCGTCGCGGCCGCCGGCGCGCTCGGCTTGCGCCGCTTCGCGATCGCATCGGAGTCTTTCGAAGTCACGCACACCGACGCCGAATGGCGCCAGCTGCTGACGCCGAACCAATACGCGGTCCTCCGCCAGCAGGCGACGGAACCGCCGTTTTCGAGCCCGCTCGACCGCGAAAAGCGCGGCGGCATTTTCTCCTGCGCCGGCTGCGGCAATCCGCTGTTCTCGTCGAAGACGAAATTCGACAGCCGCACCGGCTGGCCGAGCTTCTACAAGCCGCTGCCGAACGCGGTGAACGAAGCGCGCGACTCGACGCTCGGCATGATCCGCACCGAAATCCACTGCCGCCGCTGCGGCGGACATCTCGGGCACGTCTTCGACGACGGCCCGAGACCGACCGGTTTGCGCTATTGCATGAACGGCTTGGCGATGACGTTCAAGGCGGACGCAGAGTCCTAGGGATTTTCGAATCCGTCGGCAAAGATGGCGTCGACGAGTCCCTCCTGGAGCTCGAACGCGCCGATGTCCGCCGCGGCGCCCCTGACGCGCGGATAGCCCGCACCGCGCTGATCGTTCGCCAGCATCGCCACGTTGCTGCCGTGATCGATCGCAGGGCTCAGCGGCGCCAGCGCATGCGTCCATGTGGGACCTCCGTTGTCCTGCAACGGCGCGAGCATCGGATCGTCCGTCAACGTATCCGGCGGCACCGCGATCGCCGAGGTCGCGATCAGGTTGTTCGCGCCGAAGAATTGCGAGGTGCCACTCAAATCCATCATCGGCGCCGGCGCCGTATTGCCGGCGATGATCGTGCCCGATATGTCGATCCACGGCGACGTCACATGAAGTCCGCTACCAGTCGTGTCCTGGTGATCCGTATCGCCGGTGATCGCGGTATTGAAAGCGATCGTGCTGTTGCGCAGCGTCAGCGCGCTGGTCACGTACACGCCGCCGGTCGCCGATGCGGCCGTGTTGCCCGAAATCGTCGTATTGGTGATGCGCGCCGGGGTCATGAAGCTCGCATATCCGATCAGAAGGCCGCCGACGTAACCGGGCAGCTCGAGCGATGCGTTGCCCGCGACATTTCCCGAAATCGTCGAACCCGAGATATCGACCGTGCCGCTTTGCATGGCCAGGATGCCGCCGGCACGCGAGAACGCCTTGGGTTGATAGTGATCGTAGGTCGTGACCGCGCGATTGTTCGAAACGGTGCTGTCGCGCATCGTGAAGTCGCCGTATACCGCGACGCCGCCGCCCTTCGCGGTGAGGCTCGCCATCGAAAGATTGTTCGTCACGGTGCTTCGCGTCAGCACGAGACGACCTGCAGCGATGCCTCCGCCGGCCGCAGTGAACTGGTTGTAGACGCTGCACTGCTCGACGACCACATCGCTGAGATCCAGCGTCGATGTCGAATGCAGGCAGCCGCCGCCGACGTTGTAGTCGTTCACCGTCGAGCCACCGGTGAACGTGACACCTGAAATGCGCAGCGTGCCGTAGCCGGAATGATCGATGACGCGACCGACGCCGCCGCCATCGAGGGTCAGCTCGCCGGCGCCGGGGCCGATGAGCGTCAGCGAGCCGACCGGAATCTCCAGCACGCCCGAGAGCGTGATCGTTCCGCAGCCAAGTGCGGTCATGTCGATCGTGTCGCCGCTCTTCGCATTCGCTATCGCGTCGCGCAGCGTTCCCGCGCCGCTGTCCGCGCAGCTGACGACGGCCGTGGTCGTGCCGATCGTCTGCACTTCGTACGCGCCGATATCCGGCGCCGCACCGATAATGCGCGCGGACGCGCGATAACGCTGGTCGTAGCGCAGGAAGCCGCTGTTGTTACCGCTATCGATCGCGATGCTGCCGCTCACAAGCGCGTGCGTCATGCCGAATCCGCCGTGATCGGCGAGCGGACCCAGCATCGGATCGCCGTTCAGCGTATCGCCCGGCAACGTCACGGACGAAGCCATCACGAGATTGCCCTCGCCGGAGATCGACGCGATTCCACCACCGGCGATGTCGCCGGCCGCGCCTCCTTGCGTGTTGTTCGCGGCGATCGTATTCAGCATCACGATGCCGTCCGCGATATAGACGCCACCACCGCTTCCGTCGGCGCTGTTGAACGCGATCGTGTCGTCGATGAGTCGAAGGTCCGTCAGCACGTGCACGCCGCCGCCGTCATGCGTCGCGTGATTCGCCGACAACGTGCTGCCCGTGACGATGATGGTCGGCGCCGTCGCGGGCACGGCGACCGCGCCGCCATCCATCGCGCTGTTGCCGGAAAGCGTCGAGCGCGAAACGAAAGTGTCGTCGCGCGTCGACAACGCGCCACCCTGTCCGTTCGGCGCCGAATTGCCGCTCATCGCGCTCAGCACGACCCCGCTGAAACCGCCTTTGACATACGCGCCGCCGCCCGCATCGCCGATGGCTTGTGTCGTGCTATCCGCGATCGTCGAGCGGTACATGAAGAACTGCGTCTTCGCGTAGGCGGCGCCGCCGCGATCACCCGCCGCGCAAGACGTTACGGACGTATCGTAGAGGCGCACCCTCGACGACGAGTAGAGGCAGCCGCCTTTTCCGTCGGTCGCGCCGTTCGTGACGGAGAGATTGACGAGCTTGAGCTCCCAGGTACCGGTGTGCATGAAGACGCGATCGCTGCCTGATCCGTCGATGGTGAGCTTGTCCGCGCCCGGTCCGAGCAACACGATGCGATCCTGATCGGTCGTGAGCGCGCCGGTCGTCAACGTAATGCGGCTGCACGCAAGATGCGTAAGATCGATGACATCCGCGACGTCGACCGAGACGATCGCCTCGCGCAGGCTGCCGGGGCCGTGATCGTCGCAATTCTCGACGCGCAGCACAGCATTCGGCGCCGTCGGCTGCACACGCTGCTCGATGCCGCTCGTCCTCCCCGCCAGCCGCTCGTACTCGATTCGATAACGCTGCACGAGATCGAGAGCCGCCGTATCGGACGCCTGTGTAGGCGCCGCGATCGAAGGCATACCGAGCGCCAGCGCCGAAGCAAGACACGCCGCGATCGGACGCGGACGCAACAGAGACCGTGCCTGTGAAGCAATCATGATTACCCTCCCCAGCATGGAAGCACGGCGCTATTGGATAGCGTCGCGCGGGCCCTTCCGGTTTCGACGCTAGCAGCGGCGGCGTGCGCGCGTCACCGATTCGCTGAGTGTTTTGCGAAGGAACGCTAGCGCGCTTAGAGCGCTGCCGACATGGCCGCGTCGCCGAGGCGCTTCCTTAGATCGGCGGAATATGGCGACGCCGACGCCTTGAGCAGCGGCGCGATCTCGTCGCGCAGCGTGGCGGATTCCTGATTGCGCCCGAGCGCCGACAACGCTTGCGCGAGCGCGACCTTCACTTCGAGCACGCGCACATCATCGGGCGCGTTGGCCGCGCTGCGCAGCGACAGCGCTTCGCGCAGCAACGGTTCCGCGCGATCGGCGTGGCCGAGCGCGAGATCGGTGCGAGCCAGAGCGAACAGCGGCTGCGCGAGCTGGCTATTCGGCGGAACGAACGCGGAGCGCCCGAATCGCACCGCGGATTCGGCAGCCGTTGCGGCCGCCTCCGTGTGCCCAGCGTCGAGCTCCGCCTCGGCCAGCATCGCCAGCACGGCCGGCTGCCACGGGTTAGTCGCGGCGACGGCGGGCGTATAGATGGCCGCTGCAGCATGGAGTTGCTCGAGCGCCTCATCGACACGATGCTCGAGGCGAAAGATGTTGCCGAGATCCGCGCGCGCGAGCCCGGCGGTGAGCGACAACGGTGCCTCGCGCCCGGACCTCAGCTCAAACACCTGGCGAAAATTCTTTTCGGCGTCATCGAAACGGCCCGCGAGCACTTGCGTCAGCGCAAGATGGCGCAAAGCGACGGCCTTGTGCATGCTCTTCGGGTCTTCCATCGTGTCGGTCACTTCGAGTGCGAGACGGAGCTCGACTTGCGCGGCATCGAGCTTGCCGATTTCTCGATAGTCCTTGCCGATCGCGGTATGGATCGAAGCGATATCGGCGGCGTGCAGCGCGTTCGCCGCGAGCGCCTTGTCCAGGAGCTGGATGCGCTGCGGCAGCGCTTCGGCGTAGCGTCCTTGCAGCTCCAGCACGGACAGAAGATTCGTCGCGACGGTCAGCGTATCGTGATGCGAATCGCCGAGCGTCTGCAGACGGATCGCGAGCGCCTGGCGCAGCACGCGCTCGGACGTCGCGAGATCGCCCTTGTCGTCGAGCATGTTGCTGAATTCGTTGAGCGCGTGCGCCATGCGATTGCTGTTTTCTCCGTAGGCGGCCCGCATGCCGTCGATCGCATGGCTGAACGCGGCTTCGGATTCTTCGTAGCGTCCGGCGTCGCCGAGCACGCGGCCGAGCTGCAGCCACTCGTCGGCGACGAACTGGTTGTCGTCGCCGAGCGCCACCCGATCCTGGTCGAGAAATTCTCGCAGCGTGCGTTCGGCCTCGGTCGCCTCGCCGTCCGCCGCGAGCACCGTGCCGATGATCGACCGAGCATGCGCGATCGATTGCAGCGTTTCGCGCGAGCCGCCGCGCATGAGCGCGAGCGCCTGCCGCGCGTGCGTAAGCGACGCGTCATTCGCGCCGGTTTCCGATTCGATCCACGCGTTGGCGGTGAGCACGCGCGCGCGAACGTCATCCGGCAGCGATGCGAATTCCGGCGCGTTCATCACGCGTCCGAGCAGCGCACCCGCGCGGTCGAAATCGCCGAGCTCGATGTAGAGCTGGCCGAGCAGCGCGCTGACGTCAGCCCGCAGCGCCGGCTGATTGCGCAAATTGCTGTCGACCTGCGCTTCGCCTTTCTCCAGAAGCTGATGCGGCGTGATCGAGACGCCGCGGTTCTCATCCGGGCTCGCGTGCTGGAACACGCGCACGAGAAATCCCTTCACGGCCTCGGCGCGATCGGCTTGTTGTTGCGCAGCGCGCGCCTGCGACAGCGCAATCGCGAGCGCGGCGCCGAGCGCGAGCGCGAATGCGACCGTCGCGGCCACGCCGACGCGATGCCGCGCAACGAATTTGCTCGTGCGATACCACATCGACGGCGGATGCGCCGTCACCGGCTGACCGGCGAGATAGCGCTCGATCTCGTCGGCAAACGCGCCCGCCGAAGAATAGCGCTGCTCCGGATCGAGCTCGGTCGCCTTCAGCACGATATTGTCGAGATCACCGCGCAATTGCTTGCGCGTGTGCTTGGCCGATCCGGGCAGAACGCCAGGCGCGGCATTCGCGTTGACACGCGAAGATGGCGTGTGCGTGTCGCGGCGTTCGCGCCGCACGCCGGTAACCACTTCGCACAGCAGCACGCCGAGCGCGTACACATCGGCCGCGGTCGTGATCGGGCCACGATCGAACTGCTCCGGCGCCGCGTAGGCCGGTGTCAGAGCCTGAAGCTGCGTTCCGTCCTGGCCATCGTCGGCCGCGAGCAGCTTGGCGATGCCGAAGTCGAGCAGCTTGACGTCGCCCTCGCGCGTCACCAGCACGTTCGACGGTTTGAGATCGCGATGCACGATCAGTGCGCGATGCGCGGCTTCGACGGCCCGGCAGCAGGCGACGAAGAGCGCAAGCCGCTGTCGCAAATCCAGCCGATGCTCGCGTGCGTAGTCGGTGATCGGCACGCCGTCGACGAGCTCGAGCGCGATGTAGGGAATGCCGGTGTCGGTGACATCGCCCTCGATCAGCCGCGCGATACCCGGATGCTTGAGCTGCGTGAGTGCGAGCCGCTCGCGCCGGAAGTTGCGCTTCTCGTCCTGCGTGTAGAGGCCATGACGCAGAAGCTTCAGCGCGACCGTTTGCTGCACGCCGGCCTGCTCGCGCTCGGCGTGATAGACGATCGACGTGCCGCCTTCGCCGAGCTTCGCGAGCAGCGTGAACGGACCGATGCGCGAGCCTTGCGCGGGCTCTACGGAGTCGACTTCGGCCTCTGGGAGCTTATCGAGCAAATCATCGAACGTACGCACCGGCAACGCGCCCGCGCTTTCCGTATCCGCCGCGAGCAGCCGCCGAATGCTCTCGCGCTGTTCCGGATCGTCGCAATGCGCGAGCAAAAACGCCGCCCGCTCATCCGCCGGCAGGTTCAACGCGGCTTCGAAAAGATCCCGGATCCCTGGTTTCGATTCGTTCACGACGGCGCTCCCCCGCGGAAGCCGCTGGCTCGAATCGGTACATCCTATGACTTCCGCGGGATCGGCGTCAGGTCCCGCGGTGGGCGAACGTCAGGGCTCGAAGCCGTTGGCGAAGATCGCATCGTGATGATCGCGCCAGTACGCAAGCAGATCGCGCAACGCCTGCGGAACGTTCTGCGCGGCTGGAAGGCCGGCATGATTGTGATCGTTGATGCCGTGGCAACCGTCGCAGGCGCGCACCTCGCCGGGTCGCGCCGAGATCCAATAGCGTTCGCGCACGACGGGCGTTCCGTCCGCCTCGGTGGTCTGCCAGCTCATCGCGCGTCGCGCGGGAACGATCGTCGCAACGGAACCGTCGGCGGCGATCGTGACACCGCCGGTGGGTACGCCCGCCGATGGCGGCGCCATGAACAGCAGCGCGGCCGGATCGTGCATCGGCTGTGCAAGCACGCGGCGCCCAGGGCGCGGATCGTCGATGCCGCCGATGCCGCGAATCTGATCGCCCTGAAACATCTGCATATAACGGATGTCGTAGACGAGACCGCCGTTGCCGACCGTCTCGACACCACCCGGCACACGCAGGTTGTACGGCTGCTGCTTGTCGACCGCGTCGCGCGCGGTCACGTTGCGGCTGACCAGCACCGCAAGATCGCGCGCCGCGAGAAACGCGCGGAACTCGGCGACGTCGACGCCTTCGAGCGCGAATGCTTGCGTCTCCGGCGATTCCATCGTCGAGGCCGTGGTGGGCGGCGCATTGACCGGCGTGCGCACTTCGACCGGCGAGAGCTCCCACAGCGGCCCGTTGTACGTGACCAGCACGTCCGGATCGTAATAGGAGATCGACTTGCTGATGCCCGACGTCAGCGCCTCGGCCGGCTGCATGAAACCACCGGTGCCGGGCGCGAGCCGTTGCAGGCGGAACTTGTAGCGCGGATCGGGATTTGCGCGCGTGCCGAGGTTGCCGGCGACGCCGGCGTACGCGGCCCACGTCGCAATGAGCTGGCCGTCCGACAGCGGCACCGGATTGCGATAGTGCCCGGTGAAATCCGCCGGCGGATCGTCGCCGTCGTAAACGATCGCGGTGCTTTGCGGTGTCAGGTACGTGACGATCAACGTATCCGCATGCACGCCCGGCGGCGCGACGATCGATACGATCTGGCCCGACGCATGCGAATAGAACTCCGGCCCGTTGATCGCGATGTAGCGTCCGGGCGATATCGGATCCTCGGCGATCTGCAGCCAGTTCTCCGCCGAATTCGGGTTCGTGCGCGGCGGGCTGCCGGCGATGAATTCGTCGAGGTCAGGATCGCCGGTCAGGCTCAAATTGAAGTAGCGCGAAAGCTCGTGCCGGCCGATGTGATTGAGCGTCTCCTCGCCGGTGCCGTCCTGGTTCACCATCCACGGGAAGAATTGATTGATCGTAAAACCATTGGCGGCGGGCGTGTCGTAGCGAGGCTCGGGAAACACCTCGGCGACGGTGTCGAGCCGCTGCGCATCGGCCGCTTCCGAAGCCCAGTTGAAGTTGCCGTAGTCGCCGGCGTCGGCTTGCTGATCGCGCTGCAGATGATCCCAGCGCGTGAAGATCACGCGGCCGAAGCTGTCGACGAACGGGTCGAACGAACCCGAGGGCGAATGTTGCATCAGCTGCGCGCTGCCGATGGCAGGATCGAGTTTCCACAATCCGGTGGGCGTCGCGGTCGATTCGTATTCGTCGTGCTGCGGATAGAGATGACGCTGTCCGTTGCGCGGCTGGTCGCTGACGAAAATGATGCTGCCGTCCGACGCGTACGTAGGCTGTATATTGTTATAGTTCTGCGGCTGGCCGGCGACGCGCATGATCGACACCGTCTGCCCGAGACCGAAACCGGTGATCTCGTAAATCTGCCAGTACCACGTGCCCTGCTGGTACTGCTCGGTCGGCGCGCCGATGACCATGCTGAAGAGCGCCTTCGTGCCGCTCCAATGCACGGCGGGATCGCGCACCGAAATCGCGTTGGCGCCTTGCAGGCCCGTCGTGCCGTAACCGGCTTCCTGCGTGAGATTGCGCAGGCTCCCGTCCGGATAGCGGATGTAGAGATCGCCGCCGCGGCCGGCCGTTTCGATATTGCCGAGCTGATTGCCGAACACCGAGCCGATCGAGGCGAAGTCGCCCGGGATCGGCATCTGCGTCACGAACAGGATGGGATTCGTCAACGCGGCAGGCGCGGCCTGCGCCGCGCTGCCGATGATCAAGAAGAATCCGGCAGCAACGCCAGAAAGAAACCGTTTCACGCCCCACCCCCTCGATGTCCGCGCGGACCCTGCGCGGACGACCTGACTCCCGGCACGCAGCGTCGATGATCGGCGCGGACGCGTCAGTGACCGGGGTCACGTTGTGGGGCGAGCGTTATCAGTCGAAACCGTCCGAGAACACCAGATCCGTCGATGTCGCATCGACCGCAACGCCCACCTCAAGCGACGCAGCGTAACCGTTCGTATTGTCGCCGGTGACGGTCGGAATCTGCGTCACGCCGCCGTCGTCGCCGAACACATTGTCCGAATTCAGCGAAATCTGATTGAGATTGTTCAAGCTGCTGGGATAAAGCGAGCTTTGCGCGTAGACCTGGCGGCACGTCGCCTCAGGCATCGCAAGCTGCGAGGTGCGGATCGGATCGCCGCCGCCGAGCGCGTCTTCGAGCGAGGCATAAATCTCGAAATGGATGTGCGGCCAGCGTCCGGAATAACAGCCGGGAAAGATGCTCGTGAACGTCACCTGCCCGTTCGAATCCGACACCTGAACGCCGCGAAGATAATTCTCGTTGGTGACGCCACTGGAATACATCGAATAGCCGCCGCTCGCATTGCAATGCCAGAGATAGACGGCCAAACCGGCAAGCTGCTCGCAACCCGACGTCGTGCTGACGAGATTTAGCGTCACGGTCGTCAGCGTTCCCGCCGCGGTGTTCGTACCCGACGCGCCGAAGCTCGAGCGGATGTCCGCACGCACGATGCCATCCTGCGTCAGCACATTCGGCCCGTTCGAGCCGTCGCCCGGATACGGGCCGGCGGTCTCTTCTGGAATCACCGTACACGCGAGCGCGCTTTTCGACACCAGCGCAAACGCACCGACGCCGCCAAGCAGCTTCAGCATGCGGCGCCGTTCGTTGAGGACGCGCATCGTCTCGTGCAGAGACGCATCGTGGTGGCTCAGGATCGGTAGAGCGGGCCTTTTGATCATCGAAGGTCTCCAATAGCTGGGCGGCGATTCACGCACACCTCGCGGATCAGCCTGCGGAGTGCAGGCGATATGTAGGCTAGGTCCGCACTATGGAGGGATTGCGCAGATACGGTGGAATGAGCGTGGAATAGCGAGCGCCGAAGAATCGGCTGATTCCGCTCTCAATAAGGTTCGACGGTATATCGCGCCGGCATATTGACGGGCTTGTATTTCTCGCCGAGCGCCTGGCTTCGATCCGCCACCGATTGATGGATCACGGGCACGTTATCGGCATCGCCATCATCGATCAGCCGCGGCTCCGAATCCGGAAAATAGCAACCCAGAAAACGTGGTCTCGGCCATTCCATCAACTTCGCCGATTTCGGCAGCCATTCGAGAATGCGCCAGCCCCAGTTCATCGAATCGTGCTGATCGGCCGCGAAGTTCGGTGCGACGTAGTTGCCCGCGTTGCCCGAGCTCGATTGGCCGAGGACGAGAAGATCCGCCGTCGCGTTGTTGACGCGCACGCCGTGCGCTTTTGCTTCACTCAGCATCCATGCGAGCGGATATTTCGACAGCCCGCTTTCTGTTTCGGGATAGCCGCCGCCGACGTCGGAATGCACGCCTGCGAACCACACTTGCTTCACGTCCTGATCTTGCTGCGGCGCCGACGTATCGAACCGGTTGGCGACGAACGGCTGCTTCGCCTGCCAACGATTGAGCCGGAACATGCGGCGCCGCTCGTCGATCGCCATCGCGTGGCGGAATACCGCGACGCTCGGATTCTTGCGCGTGTACGGCAGCGCCAGCAGCATCGGTACCAACCGGTCGCGGCGAGGCACGATGACGGAGGCGACCGTGTCCCATACGCCGACGAAGCGAAGAGTGACGGAACGGCCGCCGGTGATGCGGCCGAAGTTGAACGCGAGCATCAGATTATCGGTCTCGCTCGCACGCTTGTAGGCGGTCAATGCGTACGTGGCGAGATTGAGCTGGTCCGGCGGCAAGAGGCCAACCATATGAATGAAGCCCGCGAGCGCGCGCACGGTATATGCGCCGCGGCTGAAGCCGAAAAGATAGATCGAATCGCCTTTCTCATAGTTCTCGCAGAGAAAGCGGTACGCGCCGAGGATATCGGCGTCCAATCCGTAACCGGTCGCAAGGCCGAATACGGCCTTGGTGTTCTGCTTCAGCCGGGCCCAGGCGTCGTCGTTCGCGATCGTGCCGATGCCCGGGTTGTAGTACACGCGCTGCGTCGCATCCTTGCGCAGGATGCGAAACAGCTTGAGGACGTTCGAGAGATTGCCTTCGACTTCGTTGCCCGTTCCGTCGCAGCAGGCGATCAGATTCTTGGCCATGGCGTGCTCGAACGTGGACGTTCGCCAGTGTTCTAGCGTTTCTTGCGCGAACCCTCGTCGAGCAGCGCGCGCACTTCACGCTTGCCCATCGCGCGGACGCGTGCAAGCGCAGTCAGCTGCTCCTTGCGCGGTGCCGCCTTCTTCTGTTCCCAGTTGTAGATCGACTGCGTGCTGACGTCGAGCAGCTTGGCCAGTTCCGGCGCCGAGACGCCAAGACGCGTGCGCATGGAGCGCAAGCCCTTGGCCTGGAATCGCATCGCACGATCGTCGGTCTGCTTTTCGGCCACCGGGCCCGGCGCGCGCTTCGCCAAGAGTTTCGAGCGCCGGTCCAGCTCCTGCACTTGGCGCTTGAGAGCCGCGATTTCACGCCGATACGCGGCCGATGCTTTGCGCACGGGGCCGACTTGCCGTTTGATTTCCTTGCGGCAAAGGCGCGAGATTTCTTCTCTCAGAAGCGTTCCGACATTGGGCATAAAGGCAGGACTCGTTGGATGGACTCCGTCCAGCATACACGGTGTCGCTCTTGGAAGCCTCAAATACCGCTTTGAAAACCAGCCCGGTGGCGCCCTTCGAAATTGTGACGACGGTCGCCAGCGACTTGCGAGGTAGGAGTCTTTGCGTCTCGACGTCCATCGAGCACGCGTGGTCAAACCGGGCTCTCCGCGCTGTCGCCGATTGTCCATGCCGAGCGCACAGATTTTTCGCAGGCACAAAAAAGCCCCCGCGTGAGCGAGGGCATGTTCCAAACGAGAACCAACTCTGAAGCGCCGGCGGAGTGAACCGGCGCAATCCGATAAATAGGGCTTCCAGCGCCGATTTCAATATGAACGGAGCGAAGCTCGCGAAATGAACGGGAGCTTCGAAGGTTTTCAAGATATTGGGCCTAAACAGCCGAAAACGAAACTGGCCGTCCATGGCTCGGTACCGTCCTGGTGTGTGTGCTCTCGCACGCTACACGGTCGTTACTCAGGGGAGGGAGAACTGTTTCCGTGCAGGGTCAGATTACGCTTCGAAGCTGAACGCCCGCCTGCGACAATCATTAAAACATTTTCACCTTTCCCCGTTATTTGCCGTCGATCCAATCTTGAGTTTGAACGGCTCGGTCCGCGCGCTCGATGCCTCGCCATACATCAGTTCGGCCGTCGCCGGCGGCGCGAAGAAAGCGCCCGTATGCGTCGCTCGCGCGTAGTAGCAAATCTCCTGAGCTCCCGGTGGCAACGTATTGGCGTAGAACCGCGCTGTGCGATCGTCGACCTGCCGTGCGCTGAACCACGGCGAGCCCGACGTCGCCAACGCGCGAAGCTCAACATCGGACACGCCGGCAAGATTCAAATCGGCCGGACGCAAGCCGCCGATCACGGGATCGCTGACCGCAACGAACCGGCGCACCGCTTTCGCGCCGACCATGAGCGTCACGCGCACCCACTCGCCCTGACGTATGCCGGTAGCCGGCACATCCTTCCACGCATGGTCTCGCATGACGGCGTAACGACGCTGCAGCGTGAGCCCGACCGCACCCGGCCGGCTCGCGCGCTGGTCGATGTCGTAGCTCATGTCAGCGACGTAGCTCAGCAAATGATCGGAATCGTTCGACTTCAACGTCAGCGTTGCCGGTGCGCCACCGAGCGCATGCGACCACTCGGCGCTCGGGCCCGACGATGCAAGCTCGATTGCGCCGCGCGTATCGCCGATGACCACGTCGACGTGCACCGGCGCCTGTTCGCGTGGCGGCGGCATCGCGTGCAAGATCGCCATCAAGCATTGCGCATTCGCCTGCGTGTCGAACGTCGCCGCGCCGCCGGCGTAGAGATCGGCCAGCCCACGCAAGAACATCCGCTTCGCCTGCTCGTCGGCTGCAACGCCCGGCATCGTACTGAGCGCATCGAGCATCGCGCATTGATCACGTGCGTTCGATCCCATGATCGCGGCGCGATCGCGATTGTCGACGATCACGCGCTGCAAGCCGCGAACTTCGCCTGCCGATTCCAGTTCGGCGATGGCTTCTCGTGCGAGATCGGCCGTGTCCGCTCGCGCGGAGAGTGCGCGCGCGAGCTCGGCACGGCCGTACCAGCTCATCGCGTGACGGTTGACCCACAGCGTGTTGATCATCGCAGCGCTCAATTCGCTGCGCGTCGCGAGCGCCGCCGCCGTTGCGGCCTGCTCGTCGATCATGACACCGTCGATCGGCGCCGGAAGATGCAGCGCCAGCGCATGGCGCGCCCTCTGCTCGACCTTCTCCGGTATCTCGTATCCGAGCTCGCGCAAGAGCGCGAACCCGCGCAGCGTGTATGCCGTCAACAACGGGCTCCGCGGCCAAGCTGTATCGCCGATGCTGCCGACGAAGTAGCGGAACGCGCCCGTAACGTCCTGGAACGCGGCGGCGGTATTGAGCGCATCGCGAACTGTCGCATCCGCATCGGGCCACAACGTCTTGTCGAGCCCGAGCTCGCGCGCTACCGCCGCGCCGATCGCTCGGCTCAGGATCTGCTCCCAGCACCGATGCGGATAATCGCGCAACGACTTGATCCAAGTTTCCGCGAGCGCAACCGCGTTGCGATTCGCGCGCACGGTCAGCCGCGCATTCGTCGCGCCCGCGGGGAGCGCCGGCAACTTGATCGTCACGCCCTCGCCTTCCAGCCAGCCGCTTTGCGCTTCGTGCTCGCGCGCAACCGTCGATGCAACCTCGACGCCGGCAGCAATCCCGTCGCTCTCGTTCTTGCTGCGCGCCGTCGCCGAGACATCGAGCGCTCCCGCAGCGATCGGAGCGGCAGTCAGCGCGAACGTCGCTTCCGCGTTCGGGGCGATCGTCGCCGTACGTTGCGTATGCTGATCGACACCCGCACCGGTCGCTGCAAGCGAGACCGCGACATCGCGCGCAGCGCCGCCATGATTGCGCGCGCTGACCGACACCGCCGATTGATCGCCGACGTAGATCCGCGTCGGAAGCTCGGCGCGAAGCTCCACGGGCAGCGAGGCCGTGATCGTCGATTCGGCAAGATCGAACGCATCGTTCTCGTCGTTGGACCACACGAGCACGCGCCAGCGCGTGAGATTGTCCGGCAGCTTGAAGTGCAGCGTTTCCTCGGCGCCGGACGCTAGCATTCTGTCCGGCTGCCACAAAGCGGTTTCGAGGAAGCGGCTTCGCAGCGTCGCCCGCTGCGCTCCGCTGTTTCGCGCGGGTGCGCGCAGGCTCGGATCGTGCGCGCTGCCGCGCATGAAGACGTCGGCGGCGGCGATGTTGGAACCGGTGACGGTGATCGTTTCGAGCCGGTCGTTGCCTTCGTCGACGAAGAGCCCTGCCGGCATCGACGATCGATCGGCAACGCGCCGCGCCCACGAGCCGAATCCGTACCATTCCGGAACCGACCACTGACCGAGCAATCCCAGCCAATTCGGGCCATGAGGATCGGCGTCCGTCGCGTAGTCGGAAACCATCGCGAGTAGCGCATCGTCGACGACCGCGACAGTCACCTGACGCCGTTCCGCCGAGACATTGCGCAGCGTGAGCGCAACATCGTCGCCGGGCTTCCGTTGCGTGCCGTGCGGCGATATTTCGATCGCCGTCGCGCGCGGTTTAGCGGCGATGCTCACGTCGACGCTGGCGATCTGCAAAGGCAGCGTCGATGCGCTCTCCGGTTTGAGCATGTCGCCCGATGCGTCCAGCACCGTCGCGCTGACCGTGACGCCGGGCGACCATTCCGGATCGAGCGGCACGTCGATCCGAACTTCCGGCTGATCGACATCCTGCAGCCAATGCTTGAATACGCGGCCGTGTTCGATTGCGAAGAGCGCTTTCGCGTGGCGGAACGGCTGCTGCAGCAGGAGATTCGCGGATGACGCTTTCGCGCTTTCGTCGGTCACGTTCGTGAGTACGACGCGCGCATCGGCGACTGTCTGGTTCTCCGTTGCGCCGCCGACCACAAAACGATCGATGCTCGTCTCGGCCGCGTTCTCGCTCACCGCGCGAAACCGGTACGAGCCCGAATGCGGCGCGTGGAATGCGCAAGGCGCCGGTGCGCCGCCGGCCTTGAACGTGCAGCGGGCCAGCGGCTTCTCGGCAGGCGTCGCCGATGCGCGACCGGGCGATGTATCGCTCTTGATCTCCTCGACGAAAACCTCGACGGCCGTGCCCGGCATCGGCGTGCCGTCTTCGCCGACCACGATCGCCTCGATCTCTGGCGCATCGTCGATGCGGAGCAGCCACGGCGAAATCTTGAGACCGACGAAGCGCGGATAGCGCGAGAAACGAACGCGCGCCGGCGCGCTGGTCGCATACATGCCGCCCGTGTTGCTGGCGCTCGCCGTGAATTCGATCTGGCCGAACGGGATCGGCCGCGGTCCGGTGTCGGGCGAGCGCCGATTCAACAAGACCGTCGTGCGAGCGCGGCCGTCCGCGCCGGCGAGAGTGAGCTCGCGCTTCGGCGGCGAAAACGATTCGCCGCCAGCGCCGTAGGTGTTTTCGTACGGATCGACGAACCGGAACTCCGCGAACGCGGGATACGCATCTTCGACACGCATCGGCGTCAGCAGCGACTGCGTCTCGACGCGCGCACCGGCCGCCGGGCCGCCGGAGTAGTAGCCGACATTCGCGTCGAGCACGACCGTATCGCCCTCGTGGGCGACCTGGCGATCCGCCTTGACCTCGGTCCACATGTCGTTGACATGAAACCCCGCGACGCGAAAGCACGCAGAACGATTCGACGATGCGCGCTCATCGAGGTGGATGCAGTAGCGATCGTCGTAGATCTGCGAGGGAAGCTCGATGGTGCCGGCGACGCTGCCGAACTCGTCCACTTTTTCGGTCCACGTGCGGATCGATCCGTCACCCCATTCCGATTCCAGACGCAGCGGCATCGCCGTGTTCGTAGCCGGAGAGCGGAAATGGTTCGCGTCTCGCTTGCGCAGCCAGAGCCGGTAATGCACGGTTTCGCCGGGGCGATACAAAGGTCGGTCGGTCACGCCGAACAGCGAGGACTCGCCTTCGCTGGGGTTGTGCCAGAAGCTGCGGCCACCGAGGCCGGTGCGCTCGTTCACGACTTCGCCGGTCAACGGCATCACCGCTCGCTGACCCGATTGCGACGCGCGGACGATCAGGGACTCCCGCCGAACTTCGCCGTCGACCCGCGGAATGTCGACGATCGCGACGCCATCCGCATCGGTGACACCGGTCGCGAGCGTTTCCAGTTGTTTCGTGCTCGACGTTTTCAGGATCTCGATCGCAACGCCCGCTTTCGGGCGCGCTTCGTTCCACTCGGTCGTCCAGATCAACGCCTGGTTTCCTGCTTGCGCGGCCGTCAGATTGAACGGCGCGTAAGCGACTTCATAGGTGGACGGCCCCGCCGCATCGAGCGTTCCTCGAACGAAGCCGCCGTTGCGGCGGACGTCTCGTGATGCCGACGGTGGCGCCTCGTGATACTTGCGATTGCGCGCCGGAAGGCGCCGCTCGTCGGATTGCGACTCGACGCCGCCGCCACCGATCTCGTCCTGCGCGATCCGAATCTTCGGCAAATTGACGATTTCGATGATGTCCGGAATATCGAGCCCGGGTGCAGACACGTATCGATACGGATGCAGGCTTACCGACAGAGGAAAATCGCCGCTTCGCGCCGAGAGCGTGACCGCCTGCGTCAGCGTCGACCCGTCGGTTGCACGCAACGTCGCTGGTATCTCGAGGCGCGCGCTCGACTGCGCTTCCGCGACGGCAAGACCGATACCGGCCGCCGGCGCCTCCTCGATCTGCCGCCCGCGTCCGTAGGAGCCGCCATACATGTGCCGCTCGCCGCGGTATTCCAACGGCTTGCGCAGACCGCTCTTGAACCACTCGAAGCTCGCCGCATCGGGCGTCTTGGAAAACTCGATCTCGATGTTCTCACCGGCGAGGCACTGGATATCGAAGACCGCGCCGACTGGAGTATCCGCGGCCGCGCGCTGCGTGGCGCACGCAATCCTGCGAATGCGAAACGACTCATTGACGCGCGCCCGCAACGGCGCCTCGCTGCCCTCGCCTGTCAGCACGCCTTCCGTCGATACGAGGCCGGGCGCGATCGATACGGACAGAATGCGATCTGCCGGCAGCGACGGGAGAATGAGACGCCGCGATAGAGCGCGATCTCCATAGATCGTCGTCTCGTCATCGCCGAGCTCGCGCAATGACGCTTCCACCGGCGTTCCATCTTCGAGCGAAACATGCAGCGCGCCGCGCATCGACGCATCGGTCACCGGCATGTTCGCGTGCAGGTCGATGATCGGGACACCGGAGTCCCAGCCCACGATGGTCAGGTCGATTTGGGGCCGCTGCGAATCGGCATGAAGCACGACCGGCGCGATCTCCCGGCCGTCCTGCGACCAGAGCCCGCCGCCGATGCGCACCGTGAATCGCGTTGCCTTCGGCGGCGGCTGGTCAGGGTTGTACGGCGCGCACTGCAAAACGGTGTCGCTTTGCCAGCTCCAGCTGCAATCGATCGCCGGCTCGATTTCGATCCCGGCCGCCTGCGTCGTGCTCGACCAGGTCAGCATCGGCGCATCGAATTCGAGATCGAGCTCGTCGCCGGAGAAACTCGCCTTGACCACCTCCGGCGCATCCGCCGCACGAGCGTGCGGCGGCGCAATCACCACGACCGTAGACAAACCGGCCGCGAACAACGCTCGAATCCATCCCCTGTACACGCACCTGCCCACGTCGTGTCCTATCACGGCGCATCCTCGCAAGCGTTTCGGCGAGGTCGAGTATGCCGTTTGCGCGTGGGCAATTCACGCCGCGGGTGCGATGAAGATTGCCGATCAACTCCAATTCGAGAGATATCGTTGCAATGCCGACGCCTCGCGCGCACCGCGAATTCGCTTGAATGACGAGAACCAGCGTAACCAGCCGTTCGGCGCTGCCGTGGCGTCGCGACCGCCGAACCCGATCGCGTACAGCGCCGGCAGATAGAACAGGGTTAGCACCGTCGCCACCGTGATGCCGCCCATCAGCGCAGTCGCCATCGGGCCGAAGAAGTTGCTGCGCAGAAGCGGAATCAGCGCGAGCACCGCGGCTGCGGCCGTCAGCGTGATCGGACGGAAGCGGCGGATCACCGCGCCCTCGATCGCCTCGCGCATGGGATGGCCTTCGGCGAGATCCTGTTCGATCTGATCGATCAGGATCACCGAATTGCGCATGATGATGCCGAACATCGCGATCGTGCCGAGCATCGCGACGAAACCGAACGGCTGATGGAACAGAAGCAGCGCGCCGACGACGCCGATCAGCCCGAGCGGCGCGGTGAACAGCACCATCAGCGTGCGCGAGAAGCTGCGCAGCTGAAACATCAGGAGCGTCAGCGTCGCGAGCAGCATCACCGGCATTTGCACGTTGATCGACGCCTGCGCTTTCGCGCTGTTCTCGACCGCGCCACCGATCTCGATGCGATAGCCGATCGGAAGTTTCGCGCGCAGCTCGCCGAGGCGCGCGTCGACCGAGTTCGTCACGTCGATGCCGAGCTTACCGGGTGCGGTATCGGAGCGCACCGTGATCGTCGGTTGCCGGTCGCGCTCCCAGATCACGCCGTAGTCCATGCGGTAGTCGACGCGCGCGAGCTGCGTCAGCGGCACGCTCGTGCCCGATGCGGTCGGGATCGCAAGATCAGCGAGACGATCGGTGTTGACGCGCTGTTCCTGCGGCCAGCGCAGGTCCACCTCGATCAGCTTGTCGCGCTCGCGGTACTGCGTGATCGGCGCGCCGTTGAGCGCAAGGTTCACCGCATTGGCGACATCCTGCGAGCTCAAGCCCAGGACGCGCGCCTTGTTCTGATCGATTTCGAGATGGATCGAACGCGTCGACGGCTCGTCCCAGTCGAACTGCACGTTCGTCGTGCCGGGATCGGCGCGCATGATCGTCTCGACGTCCTCGGCGATGCCGCGCACCTTCGCGATGTCATCGCCGCTGACGCGGAATTGCACCGGAAAGCCGACGGGCGGACCATTCTCCAGCGCGCTGATGCGGCCGTTGAGATCTGGAAACCGCTCGCGCAGCGCCGTGCGCAGAAAATCGGCGAGCCGGTTGCGCGCCTCGATGTCGCGCGCGGTGACGACGAGCTGCGCGAAATTCGGACGCGGCAATTGCTGATCGAGCGGCAGATAGAAGCGCGGCGCGCCGGCGCCGACGTAGCTGACGTAATGATCGACTTCGGGTCTCGCGGCAAGCTCGCGCTCCATGCGTTCGGTCGCGGCCAGCGTCGCGGCGATGGAAGCGCCTTCGCCGAGGCGAAGATCGACCAGAAGCTCCGTGCGATCCGAGCTCGGAAAGAATTGCTGCGGGACGAGCGCGAATGCGCCGAGCGAAACGATCCAGAGCGCCAGCGTCGCGCCGAGCACGCGCCAGCGATGATCGACGCACCAGGCGACGATGCGGCGGAAGCGGCGATAGAACGCGCTGTCGTACGCGCTCACGTGACGTTCTACCACCTCGGGAGCCGGCCGTCGCAACACGCGCGTGCGCAGCCATGCGGCGAGACGGTTCTCGCGCCGCTGATGCGCCTCGGGCAGCAACGCGTAGCCGAGTACCGGAATCACGACGACCGCAGCAATCCACGATGCGAGCAACGCGATCGCGGAGACCTGGAAGATCGAGCGCGTGTATTCGCCGGTACCGGATTTCGCGAGCGCGATCGGCAGGAAGCCGGCGACGGTGATCAGCGTGCCGGTCAGCATCGGAAACGCGGTGCTCGTGTACGCGAAGCTCGCTGCGCGCACGCGATCCCAACCTTCTTCGAGCTTCACCGCCATCATCTCGATCGCGATGATCGCGTCGTCGACGAGAAGACCGAGCGCGAGGATCAGCGTGCCTAGCGAGACCTTGTGCAGGCCGATGCCGAAATACCACATGCAAAGCGCGGTCGCGGCCAGCACGAACGGAATCGTGATCGCGACAACCATACCCGTTCGAAAGCCGAGGCTGATCAGGCTGACTGCGAGCACGATCAAGACGGCTTCGGCAACAGCTTCTAGAAAATCGTCCAGCGAATGCGTGACCGCGGCCGGCATGCTGCTGTATTCGGCCAGCTTGAGACCTGCGGGCAAATCGGCCCCGACGCGCTCGGCGACGCGATCGAGCGCCTTGCCGAGCTCGACGACATCGCCACCGGCTTGCATGCTGACGCCGATCGCGAGCGCAGAATGCCCCATGTAGCGCACCTGCTCGACCGGCGGATCGACATAGCCGCGCCGCACGTTCGCAAGATCTCCGAGGCGAAACAATTTTCCGTTGATGCGAAGACTCGTCTCGCGCAGCGCGTCGACGTTCGCAAACTGGCCGCTCGGGCGCACGAATATGCGATCGTCAGCTGTCGTCAGCACGCCGCCGGACGCGACCACGTTCTGCGTCGAGATGGCGTTGGCGAGCTCGGGCGGCGTGATGCCGAGCGTTGCGAGGCGCGCGTTGTCGATCTCGATGTAGACGCGCTGTTCCTGATCGCCGAAATAGTCGACCTTGCCGACGCCGGGTACGCGCAGAAGCTCGACGCGGATCGCGTCCGCGTAATCGCGCAATTCGGCGTAGCTGAATCCGTCGCCTTCGAGCGCATAGATATTCGTGTAGACGTCGCCGAATTCGTCGTTGAAGAACGGACCTTGAATCCCTTGCGGCAGCTGCGCTGCGATGTCGCCGACTTTCTTGCGCACCTGATACCAGGTGTCGGGTACGGCGCTTGCGGGTGCGGAATCCTTGATCGAGAACTGCACGACGGATTCGCCGGGGCGCGAGTAGCTCGACAGGAAATCGACGTTCGGCGTTTCCTGGAGCTTGCGCGCGATGCGGTCGCTGACTTGCTCTTGCACCTGACGCGCGGTCGCGCCGGGCCAATAAGTCTGGATCACCATCACCTTGAACGTGAACGGCGGGTCCTCGGAACGGCCGAGATGGAGATAGCCGTAGAAGCCGAGCAGCGCCGTCACGATCATCAAATAGACGACCAGCGCGCGCTGGCGCAGCGCCCAGGCGGAAAGATTGAAATTCATCGCGCAGCGACCTCGGCGTTGATCAGATCGACCACGCGCACGAAATCGCCCGCGTGCAGCGTGTGCACGCCGCGCGTGACGACGCGCTCGCCGGCGCGTAGACCCGATGCGATCACGACGCCACCGTCGACATAACGATCGACACCGACCTCGCGCAGCGCAAGATGCGATTGATCGTCGATCACCCACACCGCGGATTGTGCGTCCTTGTGGAACAACGCACTTGCGGGCAAGCGCAGCGCGCCGGCCACGCTCTTCGATGCGACGGCGACATCGGCGCTCATCTGCAAGTGGATGTCCGCATCGGCATGCTCGATCGTGATCTTCGCGAGGAACGTGCGGCTCGCAGGATCGGCTGCTGCCGAAAGCTCACGCAACGTGCCGGTATATTCGCGGCCCGGCAGCGCCCACAACGTGATCTTGAGCGCGGCGTTCTCGCGCAGCGCCGCGACGCGGCTTTCCGGCACCGCGATGTAGACCTCGCGCTCGTCCGACCACGCAAGCCCGAACACGCGCTGTCCGGCGGCGACGACCTGCCCTGCTTCGGCATCCTGCGTCGTGATTACGCCGTCGTGCTCGGCGACGAGCGAGGCGTACTTGACCTGGTTCTCGCGCACACCGAGTTGCTGGCGCGCCTGCTGCAGCGAGGCATCGGCGGCCTTCAGCGCATCGTCAGCCTGATCGAGCTGCGACTGGCTCACCAGCGCGCGCTCGCGCAAGGACGCGATGCGGTCGCGCTGCAGCTTGGCGACATTGCGCTGGCTTTCCGCGGCCGTGACCGCGGCGCGAGCGCCGGCGGCGTTCATGGTCGCGTCGCTCGGATCGAGCGTCGCCAGCAGCTGGCCCTTCTTTACGTTCTCGCCGATGCCGGCGAGGCGCTTGGTGATCTTGCCGTCGATTCGGAACGACACCGGTGCTTCATAAAGCGCGTGCACTTCGCCGCTATAGCGTTCGACGAGCGCGTCGCCCGCGGCGCCGACGGTTTGCGCGATCACCGGACGCGCTTCGGGAATCTCGGAGGCCTTGGGTTGCGAGCGGCCGCAGCCGGCCAAGGCCGCGGCGAGGATTAGGACGGCGAGCGACAAGGTCGCGGGAGAACGCTTCGGACGGTTCATGGGTACAGCTCCTTTATGGCTCCGCAGCACCCCCGCAGGTGACGCACAGATACGCTATCACATTCAAATACAGATGTGTATTACAATTCACATATGAATCCCATGACGGGACCCCCGTGGTAAACTTCAAAGATGCCTCGTAAGCGCTTGAATCGAGACGAAAGCCGGGCTCAAACGCGCCAGCTGCTGCTGGCCGCGGCCGGCCGCGTTATCGCCAAGCGCGGCTTCGGCGGGACCAGCGTAGAGGACATCGCCGTCGAGGCCGGCTACACGCGCGGCGCGTTCTATTCGAACTTCAAGGGCAAGGACGATCTCTTCGTCGAGCTCTTGCGGCACGACCACGAAGAGATGCTCGAAGTGTTCCGCGAGATCTTCCGCAGCACCCAGGACATGGACGATCTCGGTAAGCGGCTGCGGACGTTCTACGGGCAGATCTTCCGCAACAACGATCATTGCCTGCTCTGGATGGAAGCGCGCCTGCACGCGGTCCGCCATGCGAGCTTTCGCACGCGCCTCAATCAGTTGATCAACGAAATGCGCGCGCATGTCACCGGCTTTATCGAGCGTTATCACACGCTCACGGGCGCAACGCCGCCGATTCCCGCGCGCGAGCTCGCGATCGGTCTCATCTCGCTCGCCGAATCGATCAAGTTCACGCACCTCGTCGATCCGCGCGAGGTGGACGATGCCGTCGCCAATCGCATCCTGGAGCTCTTCTTCGGCTCGGTCATGGAAGCTCGCGCATAAGCGAGCTTCATCGCCGCGAAGTTTGCGTGCGGCGATTTAAGAAACGATTAATCGCGCGACGGCTACTGCTGCTGCGTCGGACACGGAAACGCCGGCTGCAGCGCCTCGACGATCACTGTTGTCGCGCCGTTGTGCAGCTCGTCCGGATGCTCGCGCACGTATTTGGTGAGCAGGATCACGCGCCGGCTGAACTGCGTCTCGGCCGGAATGCAGAAGCGGTAGCCCTGCATCGAATCCTCGACGCCGCGAAGATAGCCCACGAACATGCCTGCGCTGAGCGCGTTCTCAGGCGTCGTCGAATCGCTTCCGTTCTCGCGGTTCCAGATTTCCATGAGGCGCGCGAATTCGTCGCCCTTCATCGCGCTCGCGGTCGACGCGACGAGCATGCCGATCGTGAAGGCCAGGATTCTCATCATCGTCGTCACCCGCTTTTGGATACCGATGCGCAAGTATCGCGCGGTTGCCCCGGACTCTGGCAAGCGCGCCTATGCATTCACGAAACGATGCGTTCGATCCAAGTCGAGAGGCGCCCGGCCAAATCGACGATCACGTCGGCGTCCTTGCGGCCGCTCTTCGCCGGCACGTGGAACGAATGATCGGCATCCACGATGGGCTCCAGCGTCGCTGATTCACCCAGCCGCTGGATCAGCGGCATCAAGAGCTCGTGATCGGCGAGATCATCGCGCGTGCCCTGCAGAAACAGCATCGGAATCTTGATGTCGAAAAGATGCGCCGCGCGCTCGTCGGACGGACGCCCCGCCGGATGCAGCGGAAATCCGAGAAATGCGAGCCCCTTTACGCCGGCCAGCGGTGACGCTGCCTGCGCCTGCGACGTCATGCGTCCGCCGAACGATTTTCCGCCCGCGATCAGCGCGACATCCGGCAGAACGCGTGTGGCTTCCGCAACCGCCGCACGCACGGTCGCGTGTGCGACCGCGGGCACGTCGGGCCGCTTGGAACCCTGCTCCATATACGGAAACTGATAACGCAACGTTGCGATGCCGCGCTCGGCGAGCGCATTCGCGATCGCGCTCATGAACGGATGCGTCATGCCCGCGCCGGCGCCGTGCGCGAGCACGTAGCACGCGCGGGAGTCCTTCGGCGCCTGCAACAGCGCCGAGACGCGCCGCTTGTCGTCGACGTCGATCGTCAGCGATTTCGGTTTCACGATCCGAACCGCAACAACGTTTGCGCGTAGCCCGGCGCGGTCGGCTCGTGCATGAAATAGACGTAGATCTCGCGCCACGCCGTCGCCGCGAGCCGATCGGCCCACGCTTTGAGATCGTCGTCCGAATATTCCTCGAGCCGAAGACGCACGTAGCCGATCGGCGCGGTTTCGATCAGCGGCGGCGGTGCGTTGTCCTCGCGTTCCGACAAGCACAACGCCGCACCTGCTTGCTTGAGCGCGTCGTATACGTCGTCGTCGAACCAGCTCTCGTTACGAAACTCGAACGCGGCTCGATGGCCTTCCGGCAACAGTGCGAGAAATTCCGAAAGCCGCGGCAGGTCTTTCTTCAGGAACGGCGGCAACTGAAACAACACGGAGCCACGCTTGTCGCCGAGCGCCGCGAGCGTCTTGTAGAGATACTCGACCGAGCTTGCCGCATCATCGGCCTTCAATCGAGCATCGTGCGTGATGCGCCGCGATGCCTTGATCGCGAAGCGGAAATGATCCGGCGTCGCACCGGCCCAGGTTTCGAGCACGGCGGTCTTGGGCATCTGATAGAAGGTGTTGTTGATCTCGACCGTCGGCAAGCGCTCGGCGTACCACGCAAGCATCGCGTCGGCTTTGATCTTTTCGGGATAGAAGCTGCCTTGCCACTCTTTGTAGGAGTAGCCGCTGGCGCCGGCGATGAGACGGGAGGGTTGCATGGGCCGAGTTTGTCAGGGGAGATTTGATGGCAGCAAGTCCCGATCCTCTCAATCGGGCTTGCCAACGTAGACGATATTGGACGAGCCGTCGCCCGCGACAGCGATGATCTCCAAGAACGTCGTCCTCGGCGGCGCGTCGAACGCCCAGCCGCAGGCCGCAAGTCCGGGATCAGCGAGCGCAGCGGCGACATCGGTCCGCGCGATCGACGGCGTGACGATCGATGTTGCGGAATCCGTGCGAATCTCGACGCGGGCCGGACGCGAGGCGTCTACGTCGGCGGCCCATCCCGCCAAACGAACGGTTCCGTCGGCGCCGCGCGAGCGAATATCGAGCCAGCCCCAAGGGCCTTTCGAAATAGTCGGCGATAGAAGATCGCGGCCTTTCGATACGAGATAGATATCCTGCTCGTTGGCCAGCGCCCGCGGTATCCGCACCGCGACGCTGCCTGTCGCCGTCATGACCGCTTTTTGAACGAAGCGCTCGCTCGCGTACGTCGTTCCGTAATGATCCGAATCGAGCGCCGCGTTCTCGCTTTCCGGCTGATACACAAGATCGTTCGGATTCGCATCGTCGTGCAGCATCTCGACCCCGCGCACGCTGAAGCACAGCACGCCGCGGTCGCCCAGACACGCATACAAAGCCCGCAGCCATCCGATGAATAGCTGTTCCGGAAGATGCGAGAACAACGAAGCGACCCAGATGAGATCGAATCGCTCGCGAACGCGGAAGTCGTCGGGATCGAACGACGATGCGATCGCTTTCGCTCCGAATTCCGACACGCAGAACTCCAACGCATCCGTCTGGATCTCCGACGCGTACAGCTCGGCACGCGGATGTCCGGCGCGCATGAAGCGCATCAGCCGTCCGAACCCGCACGCGAAATCCAGCAGGCGAAGGCCCGCTTCTTGTCCCGGGAAATATGCGGCCAGGATCTGCGATGCGATCCGGTATTGCTGGATACCGATGGCGAAATATTGGCTGAGTGCGGTATCGGCGTGAGCGTGCTCGTGGAGCGAGTGCGTCAGCATCTGGTCGCCCGGATGCAGTGTCAGGAAAGGCGCCAATGCGGATGGTTCGGGGATCCGGGCGCACCGCGCGATTGCGTTCAGAAGGATGTCGTTGTCGTGCATGTCCCTGGGTCGTCTTCGATCTTCACGTTCGATCGTACGTTGCGTGTCGGCGGTGGGGCAACGCGAACGTGCCCTCACCCTGCCCTCTCCCGCGAGCGGAAGAGGGGAGAAAAAATCTAGAATCTCGGGATGGGTCGCCAAGACGCGTTAACCGAATACACCGCCAAGCGCAGCTTCACGCAGACGCCCGAGCCTGCCGGATCGGTCGAAACGTCGCGCCGCGGTCCGCTGCTGTTCGTCGTGCAGCAGCACGCCGCGCGCAACATGCACTACGACCTGCGCCTCGAATACGACGGCGTCCTCAAATCCTGGGCGGTGCCGAAAGGCCCTTCCGCGGAGCGCGGCGAAAAGCGCCTCGCGATGCTGACCGAGGATCATCCATACGATTATGCAACGTTCGAAGGCGTGATCCCGGAAGGCCAATACGGCGCCGGCGAGATGATCGTCTGGGACTCCGGCGTCTACAGCCCGGACGAAGGCGGCACCTCCTTCGAGGATCGCGACGAAGCCGAGCGGCGCATGCGCGAAGGTTTCGAGAAAGGCAAGCTCAGCATTCTTCTGCGCGGCGAGAAACTCAAAGGCTCGTACGCGCTCGTCCGCACGAAGGAAGCGAAGGTCTGGCTCTTGCTCAAGCACAAGGACCGCTTCGTCACTGACGCCGACCTCACCGCGCAGGATCGCTCGGTGCTGTCCGGCGCGACGATCGAGGAGATCAAGATCATTCCGACGCACCGCATCGCGATCGAATCGCTGGTGCCGGCGGGCAAGCCCGTCAAGATGCCCGAAGCGTTCGATCCGATGCACGCTGAGCTTGGCGATGCGCCGTTCAACGACGTGAACTGGGCATGGGAACCCAAGCTCGACGGCTACCGCGTGCTCGCATTCATCGACAAGAACGGCGTGCGACTGCGATCGCGCCGCGGGCTGGATTACGCGCCGTCATTTCCCAAGCTTTGCGCCGAGCTCGCCAAGCAGGACGCCGAAACGATGATCCTCGATGGCGAGCTCGTCGCGTTCGACGCGAGCGGCAAGCCGTCGTTCGCAGCGATGCAGAACCGCGTGCAGCTCAAGGGCGAGCGCGAGATCGCCGCGGCCGATCAGAACATGCCGACGATCTTCTTCTGCTTCGATCTTCTCTACTTCGCGGGCCTCGATCTTCGCCGCGCGCCGTATCGCGACCGGCGACGCTACCTCTCGCAGTGTCTTCTGCCCTCGCCGCTCGTGCAGCTCGTGCACGCGCAGGACGACGGCATCGCGCTACACGCCGCCGCGCTCGCGAGCGGCCTCGAAGGCGTGATCGGCAAGCGCAAGGACAGCCGCTACGAGACCGGCAAGCGCTCGCAAGCCTGGCTCAAAGTGAAGCCGACACAAGACGCCGACTTCGTAATCGGCGGCTATACGCGCGGCAAGGGATCGCGTGGCGTGCTCGGCGCGCTGCTGGTCGGCACGTGGGATAAAGGCAAGTTGCGCTACGTCTCGCACGTCGGCTCGGGTTTCGACGATCGCACGCTCACCGAAGTCACCGCGCGCCTCACGCCGCTCAAACGCGCGACGTCGCCGTTCGCGGAGAAGCCTGAGGTGAATGCGCCGGTGACGTGGGTCGAGCCGAGCGTCGTCGCCGAGCTTCGTTTCCAGAGCTGGACCGACGACGGCTCGCTGCGTGCGCCGATCTTCGTGCGCCTTCGCGACGACATCGACGCGAAGAAAGTGCATCGCGTCGAATCCGTGTCGCGCAAAACGCCGGCGCCGCGCGCGAAGAGTCCGGTCGATGAAGTCCTCGCACAGCTCGAAACGCCGAAAGCCGCATTCACGCTCGCGGTCGGCACGCACACGATCAAACTGACGCATCTCGATCGCGTCTACTGGCCGGCCGATCCGGCGTTGCAGCAGCCCGCGCTGACGAAGCGCGATCTCTTGCGCTATTTCGCCGAAGTATCGCCGTACATCCTGACGCATCTAGCCGATCGTCCGCTGACGATGATCCGCATGCCGGACGGCATTCACAAGCAACGCTTCTTCCAGAAACATTGGGAGCAGGACAAGCCGGCGTTCGTCGAGACGATCACGGTGTGGTCGGATCATCGCGACGAGAGCCACGATTATCTTCTCTGCAACAACCTGCCGACGCTCCTCTGGCTCGCGCAATCGGGCACGCTCGAATTCCATGTCTGGCATTCGCGCGCGAAGCCCGGGCCGGACGCGATATCGAAGGGCACGGATTACGCGACGTCGTCCGAATCGCTCGAAGATTCGGTACTCAACTACCCGGACTTCGTCGTCTTCGACATCGATCCTTATATCTATTCGGGCAAGGAGAAGCCGGGCGCCGAGCCCGAGCTCAACACGGTCGCGTTCCAGAAAGGCAAAGAGGTTGCGTTTTGGCTGCGCGAGCTTCTGAACAGCATGAAGCTCGACCCGATCGTGAAGACGTCCGGCAAGACGGGCCTGCACGTTTTCGTGCCGATCCGCCGCACGATCGACTTCGATGCGGCCCGGCACGTGTCCGAGCTGGTCGGCCGGCACCTGATGCGCCAGCACCCCAAGGACATCACTCTGGAATGGAGTGTGCCGAAGCGAACCGGCAAGATCTTCATGGATTACAACATGAACGTGCGAGGAAAAACGCTGAACGTCGCCTATTCTCCCCGCGGCGAGCCGGGTGCTCCGATCTCGATGCCGCTGACCTGGGACGAGCTCGCCAATGCCCACCCGCTCGATTTCCGCATCACCAATGTCCAGCAGCGACTGGCGAGCACCGGCGACCGCTGGAAGGACGCCCTAGCCCGCAAACAGCATCTCGAACGGGCGCTCGAAGGCGGAAAATCGTGATGGGGGCTTGAGAAAGATCAAGCATTTGCGTGATGATCTTCACTACGGTTCTTCCCCAAGAGCCGCGATGGCGTTTCTCAACTCGGTGTCGGAGGCAGGTCATGGCTGCACGCTCGATCGGTAGCTTGACGATTTCGTTCGGGCTCGTGGCGATCCCGGTGAAGCTCTACTCGGCGACCGAGGCGAGCCGCCAGCTGTCGTTCAATCTCCTGCACAAGGAGTGCGGATCGCGCCTGCGTCAGCAGTACTTCTGCGTGAAGGAAGACGTGCCGGTCTCGCGCGACGACATGGTCAAGGGCTACGAGTTCGCCAAAGACCAGTACGTCATGTTCACGCCCGAGGAGCTCAAGGCGCTCGAAGAAGCCGGCACGCAAACCGCCGACATCAGCGAGTTCATGCCGATCTCGGCGATCGACCCGGTCTACTTCGACAAGGCGTACTACCTCGCGCCCGACAAAGGCGGCGCGAAACCTTATGCGCTGTTCCACAAAGCGCTGCGCGAATCCAAGCGCTGCGCGGTCGGCCGCTGGGCCGCGCGCGGCAAGCAGTACATCGTGATGCTGCGTCCGGTCGACGACGGTCTCGTCATGCAGCAATTGCTCTACGCCGGCGAAGTGCGCGCGATCAGCGACATCGACATCCCGAAGATGGACGTCAAGGACGCCGAGCTCAAGCTCGCCAAGCAGCTCATCGATCAGCAGACCAGCAGCAAGTTCGATCCGAGCGAATACACCGATGAGGTGACCGCGCGCGTCGAAGCGGCCGTGCAGCGCAAGGTCGAAGGGCACGAGATCACGATGACCGAAGCGCCCGAAACCGGCGGCGCGCAGGTGATCGATTTGATGGAAGCGTTGCGCGCGAGTCTCGAGAAGAAAGGCATCAAACCCGCGGCCAAGGCCACCGAAGCGCCGGCAGCAAAAGGCCGCAAGCCCGCCAAGAGCGCACAAGAGCCGGCGCCCGCGGCGCCGCGCAAGAGCGCGAGGAAGTAACGCAACCCCATGCACCAGTACGGCGTGCGCGAGGTCGAGAAACTGCTCGGCCTGCCGCGCAGTACGGTCCGTGCGCTCATCGCAGCTGGATTCGTATCGCCCGAGCGCGGCGCGCGCAACGCGTGGCTGTTCTCGTTCCAGGATTTGATCGTGCTGCGCACCGCGCAGGCGCTGGCGGCGGCCAACGTGCCGCATCGGCGCATCATGAAATCGCTGAAGGAATTGCGCCGGCATCTTCCCGATGAGATGCCATTGTCGGGACTTCGCATCGCGGCCGTCGCCGATCATGTCGTCGTCAAGGAAGGCGCGCACCGCTGGCAAGCGGAATCGGGCCAATATCTTTTTGCGTTCGAAGGCGGTCCCGTCGAAGGATCGCTGAGCGTGATCGAGCCCGCCGAACCAAAGTCCGATGCCGCCGAGCAATGGGTCGATCGCGCGATGGAGCAAGAACCCGCGGACGCGACCGCTGCGATCCGTGCGTACGAGCGGGCCATCGCGACGGACCCTTCGCGCCTGGACGCGCGCATCAATCTCGGCCGGCTGCTGCATGAAGCCAAGCGTCTCGCCGAAGCCGAGCGCGTCTATCGCGATGCGCTCAAAGCCTGCGGCAACGATGCGCTTCTGCTCTACAACTTCGGCGTACTGCTCGACGAGATGAATCGCAAACCCGAGGCGATGGCCGCGTATGAGCTTGCGTTGCGCGACGACCCTGAGATGGCCGATTGTCACTACAACCTTGCGCTTCTCTGCGAGGAATTGAAGCGGCCGAAGGATGCGATCCGGCACATGTCGCAGTATCGGCGGCTCGTCGGGCGAGGACACCGCTGACCGCGCCGCGTTCGACTAACATCTCCGCACGCAACCGGGGAGCGAGCATGGCGCTGTTCGAAAGCACGCTGATCCTGATGCTGATCGCGATCGTGCTGTTGCAGATCTCGCGGCGGCTGACGATTCCGTACCCGACGATGCTGGCGACGGCCGGCGTCATCGTCGCCGCGTTTCCGTGGGCGCCGAACATCTCGATCGATCCCAAGCTCGCACTTGCGCTCTTCATCGCGCCCGCGCTGCTCGATGCCGGCTACGATTTTCCGCCGCGCTCGCTGCGCCGCTACTGGCGTCCGCTGCTCGCGCTCGCAGGCGCGGCGGTGATAGTGACGACGGCCGCGGTCGCCTGGGCCGGCGTCGCGATCGCCGGCATGCCGATCGCCGCGGCCATCGCGCTCGGCGCGATCGTGGCGCCGCCGGATGCAGCCGCCGCGACAGCGATGCTGAGCCGCCTGCCGTCATTACCGCGATCGACGGTCGAAGTGCTGAAGGGCGAAAGCCTGCTCAACGATGCCGTCGCGCTTTTGATTTTTGCCGCGGCCGTCGGCGCGGTGTCGAAGGGCTTCTCGTTCGCAAGCGCAGTACCGATGTACGCGCTCGCGGTACCGGGCGGGCTCGTGCTCGGCTTCGTAGTGGCGCGCATCTATATCGTCCTCGCACCGAACCTCGCCGGCACGCTCGGCGGACGATTGTTCGAGTTCATCACCGTGTTCGGCACGTGGATCATCGCCGACCGGCTGCATCTTTCGGCAATCCTCGCCGTCGTCACGTTGGCGATGACGCTCGCGCAGCGCATGCCGGAGCGGCAAGCCGCACGCGATCGCGTCAGCTCGTATTCGATCTGGGCCGCGGTCGTGTTCGTGCTGAACGTGCTCGCATTCCTTCTGATGGGCCTGCAGGCGCGCACGATCGTCACCACGCTCGACTCAGGGCGGCTCGGCGATGCGCTGGCATTCGCCGGCATCGTGCTCGCGATCGTCATCGTCGTGCGCATCGTCTGCGTGATGCTCTACAACCGCGCGATCAATATCCTCTACGCGCGCAAAGGAAAATCCGGCGCACCGACGCCGGCACAAGGCATCGTCGTATCGTGGTGCGGCATGCGCGGGCTCGTCACGCTCGCAACCGCGCTCGCGCTTCCCGAATCATTTCCCGCACGCGATCTGATCGTGCTGAGCGCGCTTGCGGTCGTGCTCGGCACGTTGATCCTGCAAGGACTCACGCTCGGACCGCTGATTCGTCGGCTCACGTTTCCTATCGACCACTCGTTCGATAAAGAACTCTCTCGGGCGCGCGTCGCACTGATCGACGCAGCACTCGAAAGCCTCGGCGATCGCGACGGCCACGCCGTCGATGCATTTCGCAAGGATCTCAATATCAAGCGTTCTTTTGCCGCCGACGGAAAGAATCCCGCCGAAGTCGCCGAGACGTATGAGCTTCGACGCCGCATCATCCGCGCGCAACGCGAACAGCTTGCCGCGCTGCGTCGCCGCGGCGAGGTCGAAGACGATGTGTTTCATGTGCTCGAGCAGGAGCTGGATTGGGCGGAGCTGGCGGCTACGCAGTCGGGGGAGTTGGTTGAAGGGTAACTCCCCCGCTGGCGCCAGAATGCAACGCTAGGAACGCAAGCTCGACGCCAACGAATACGGACTCTCGCGCCGCCACTGACTCACCGGCGGAGGCGCAGCGCGCCGTCGCCAGCTGTCGACGATCGTGCGTGCACGCGTGCGGATTTCCGGAAGGCCCGAGCATTCCCAGAGCGAGCCGCGTTCCAACGTTCCGATCACGCGGATATCGTCGAGCACTTCGTCGTCGGCGCTGACGAGATGACCCTCGACGTCGGTCTTGAGGCCAAGACCCAATTCGTCCGGCAACGCAAGACCCTCGTCGATCAGCTGCCGCACCAATCGATGACGCGACGCGGCGGCATTCGTGTTGAATCCGGTCGCCTGCACGACGAGATCGGCCGTCAGCAAATGACGCTCGCCGGACCGATTGCGAAGATGAACATCGAGCGGGCCATGACCATCGACCGCCTCGATGCGCCCTGCGATCACCGTAAGTCTGCCGTCGTCGCGCAACGCAGCGAGCGCGCCTGCGGTCTGCGGCGGCATGCGATGCCGTGCGATTTCCCACAGCCAGCGCAGATGACGCAAGAATCGTCTCTTGTCGGCGGCGGCAAGCGAGCACCAGAGGCGCGACGACACCGGGCGCACGCCGTCGACCAATGCACGCCAGTCGAGCTCGTCCGCATGATCAGCTAGCGTTTCGCGAAAGTGCTTGAGCCATGTGCGTAACGACGGCACGGCGAGCAGTAACTCGTTGAACGCCGTCTGATGCTCGTACGGCGCAGCCGGCTCGCGCGGATGCTCCAGCGGAAACCGGCCATGGCGCGATACCGCGGTGATCTGAGCCGACGGCCAGCGCGCGGCCGCATCGAGCGCCGCATCGACACCGGTCAAGCCGGTGCCGATCACGACGACGTGAGCCGGAGCCGGTTTGCGCGAACCCAGCGTCCAGGGATCGAGCACGTACGCGCCGCTCATCAGCGCAGTCGCGCCGACGCCGGCGATCGGATCCGGCGGCAATCCGCCGAGCGCCAGCACGATTTCGTCGGCGAACTGCGTGCGGCCGTCGCGCAAGTCGATCGCATAGTCGCCCGCCGGCGTCGGCGCGATCCGGATCGCTTCGGACGACATCACGTCGACGCGCACGCCGACACGCGCAGCCTCCTCCATCAATCGCGCCAGCGTCGTCTCGGCAAAATCGCCGAACCATTCGCGCGGGACGAAATCGGTGCCGCGCACGGATGCGCCTTTCTCGTTGAGATGCGCGAGGAAGCCGCCGACATCGTCGGCGAACAATCCCATGCCCGCCGCGCGCACGTTCAGGAGATGAAAATCTGCGATCGTCGAATACGCGACGCCGCGTCCCGGCGCGCCGTGGCCGACGATCCAGCCGAGCGATACGTCCGGCAGGCGCGGTCCGCGCAGGAACTCGCCGACGATCGCAGTACCGGCAGCGCCGCCGCCGATCACGACTATGCGGGACATGAAGCCTCCATCCATTGCTGATGCGGGCTCGCATTGCGAGCCGCGTGAAGTTCGAAAACGGGAGTGAAGCCCTAGCCGATCGCAGCGTCGCTCCGCGCGATCTCCTCGCGCGTGCGATAGCGTCCGGACGTGTCGACGAGAAAGGCGCGATACGCATCGAGCGATCCGCCGTAGACGTGCAGGCTGAGCGCAGCTTGCGTGCCGGAAAGATTGCGGCAGCGATGCACGTACGCATCGCCGGAAAATACCGCCGCATCGCCGATGCCCAGATACAGCGAACGCGCAAGCGCGAGCGTCGGGCGCGCACGCTCGCCGACGCGAACGAACTCGTCGATTTGCAGCGCGCCGTCGATCACGAGCTCGATGCCCCAGAGTCCGGCGTGATCGTGCGGCAGCGTCGAGTAGCCTTTCGGCCAATACATCATCAGCGCCGAGCAGCCGATCGGTGCCAGCTCGGCAGCCGCAAGCGGGTGACGGCGGAACTTTGCCGCATCGCCCGCCTGCGCGAACGCCGCCGCAAGCGGGCCATCCTCACGATTGACCAGCGCGACCAGCCGGTCGCGCAACGCGTCGAGCCCGGCTTGAGACGCCGTCTCGCGCTGGCGCAGCGCAGTGACTACGCCGCCGATCCAGCCGGCGTCGATCATCGTCGATTGCTGCGGAAGGGATATCTCGCTCATGGGTCGTTTCGCTCCGTCGTCCGGCGCGAGCGATCCCATCACGTCGTGCGTTAATCAAATGCTAAAAAAGTTCCGCCTACGATGGCGCGCATATGGCGGGTCGGAAAATCGATATGCGAATTGCGCATGTCGCGCATCAGCGCAACTCGCGCAGCACCGGCTCGAGCACGGTCCAGACGTTGTCGAGAATCTTCGGCTCCGCCGCGGCTTTCGGATGCAAGCCATCGTCCTGCATCAGCTCCGGATCCAATGCGACGCCGTCGAGCAGGAACGGGACCAATGGCAGATTGAAATCGCGGGCCAAGTCCCGATACAGGGTCCGAAGGCCGTCGCGATACTGCGGCCCGTAGTTGATCGGAAGCTCGATGCCGATCAGCGCGACCCTGGCGCCGGCATCGCGGCTCGCTTCGATGATCCGCTTCAGGTTCGCGCGAATCTCCTCGAGCGGCAGGCCACGGAGGCCATCGTTCGCACCGAGCTCGACGACGACCAAGGCTGGCTTATGCGTCGCAAGGAGCTGCGGAAGGCGCGCAAGGCCGCCGGCCGTGGTCTCGCCGCTGATGCTCGCATTGACGATCGGCCGCGGCGTCGGCAGTCGTTTGACGCGCGCGTCGAGCAGATACACCCAACCCGCCTGCGGCGCGATACCGTGCGCGGACGAAAGCGAATCGCCGAGCACGAGCACCGGCGGCGGCGCTGCGGCGGCGATGCCGGTGCAGAAAAACAAGAACATTCCTAGGATACGCGCGATCATGCCAGTGGATTCCACCATCGTTCTGAATGCCCTCAAGGTTAGCAAACGTGTCGTCGGTCCCGACGGCGAGCTGACGATACTGGACGGTGTCAGCCTCGATGTCGCGCGCGGCGAGAGCCTCGCGATCGTCGGCGCCTCGGGTTCCGGCAAGACTACGCTGCTCGGCCTCCTCGCCGGTCTAGATCGGCCGAGCACGGGTGAAATCACGCTCGCCGGCGAGCGGCTCGACCGGCTCGACGAGGAAGCGCGCGCTCGGCTTCGCCGCCGCCTGGTCGGTTTCGTATTCCAAAGCTTCCATCTCCTGCCGGCGCTGAACGCTGAAGAGAACGTGATGCTGCCGCTCGAGCTCGAAGGCCGCGAGGATGCCGCCGCCAGGGCGAAAGCCGCGCTCGCCGGCGTCGGTCTCGATGCGCGCCGGCATCACTATCCGCATCAGCTCTCGGGCGGTGAGCAGCAGCGCGTCGCGCTCGCGCGCGCGTTCGTGCACGAGCCCGAGCTTCTGTTCGCGGACGAGCCGACCGGCAATCTCGATCAGCGCACCGGCGCGGCGGTCGGCGATCTTCTGTTCGCGCTGAATCGCGAACATGGCACGACGCTGGTGCTTGTGACCCACGACATCAATCTCGCCTCGCGTTGCGCGCGCAGCCTGAGACTCGCCGACGGCCGCATCGCCGGAGACGCCGCATGAAGCCCTTCGCGTTCGCCGCGCGCAGCCTGCGCCGCGAATTCCGCCAGGGCGAGCTCGCGACACTCGCTGCCGCGCTGATGCTCGCGGTCGCGGCACTTGCCGCAGTCGCGACGCTGGCGACGCGCGTCGAGCGCGCCATCGTCGCATCGGCCGCCGAGCTGATCGGGGGCGACCTCGGCATCGCATCGCGCCGCGCGTTGCCCCACGAGTTCGTTGCCGAAGCAAAACAGCGCGGTCTCGGCACGACGAAGCTCGCCGATTTTCCGAGCGTCGTGTTCGCGAACGACAAAAGCCGGCTCTGCGACGTGCGCGCCGCCGACGCAGGTTTTCCGCTGCGCGGCGTGTTCGCGGTGCGCGATAAAAACGGTTCGGAGACGATTGCGCATACGCCGCCGCAAGGCAGCGTCTACGTCGATCATGATGCACTGGTCGCGCTCGATGTCGGCGTCGGTGCCAGCGTGCAAGTCGGTGGACGCGATTTCACGGTCGCCGGAGAAATCTCGCGCTCTCCCGACGGCGGACAGATATTCCATCTCTCGCCGCGCCTGATGATGAATCTCGCCGACGCCGAATCGATCGGCCTCCTCGGCCCCGGCAGCCGTGTGCGGCATCGCTTGCTCGTCGCAGGCGATGTAAGCACCGTCGATGCGTTCGGCGCGTGGGCGAAGACGCGACTCCCGGACGGTGCCGAGATCACGACGGTCGAGGATGCACAGCAGAATCTTCAGAGCGCCTTCGAGCGCGGCGAGAGTTTCCTTCGTCTCGCCGCACTGCTCGCGGCGCTTCTGTCCGGCATCGCGGTCGCGCTGGCGGCACAGCGATTCGCGCATCGCAAGGTCGAGGAAGTCGCGTTGCTGCGTTGCCTCGGCGCGAGCCGCGGCGAGATCTTGTCCGCGCTCGTGCTCGAAATCGCGATGCTGGCATTGCCCGCATGTCTCTTCGGGCTTGCGTTCGGTCTCGTGCTTCAGGAAGTCGTATTCGTGTTTGCGCGCGATCTCCTGCCGGGCGCCGTGCCGGCGCTGCCGGCAGGGCCGCCGCTCGCGGCGTTCGCAGTCGGCGTCGCGGTGCTGTTCGGTTTCGCGCTGCCGCCGCTTTTGCGCCTGCGCGATGTCGAGCCGATGCGCGTGTTCCGCCGTGATGTTGGCGTGCGGCCACGCCGCTTCGATGCGCTATATCTGCTGCCGTTCGTGGTCGGCGGCGCGCTGATCGCGTTCGAAGCCGGCAACGCGCGTCTTGCGCTGATCCTGGCCGCCGGATTCATCGGCGTCGCGCTGGCGACGTGGCTGCTTGGCTTTGCGCTGCTCAAGCTGCTGCGCAGCGGCGGACGCCGCTTGCCCGGCGCGCTGCGCTTCGGGCTCGCCAATCTCGCGCGCCGTCGCGCATTGAGCCTGCTGCAAGCCGGCGCGCTCGCGCTCAGCCTCACCGCGCTTGCGATGCTCGGCGTCATCGCGCCCTCGCTGCTCGCGCACTGGCGCGCCGAGTTGCCCGCCGATACGCCGAATTATTTCCTGATCAATCTGCAAGCAGATCAACGCGACACCGTGGAGCAGCGCCTGCGCACGCTCGGCGCAACCAGCCTCGGTGCATTGCCGCTCGCGGTCGGCAAGCTGATCGCGATCAATGGCCGCGAGCCGAAACCCGAAGAATTCGAGGACCGGCGCGCGGCGAACTGGATCAACGGCGAAGTGCGCGTGTCCTGGAGCGATGCGCTGCCGCAGGCGAATAAGCTGCTGCAGGGCCGGTGGGTCGACGCGAATGCGAGCGAGCCCGAGATCGCGGTCGAGAAGATGTGGGTCGACATGTTCCATTTGAAGCTCGGCGACACGATGACGCTGCGCGTCGGCGAGCAGGACATCACCGCGCGCATCGTCGGCGTTCGCGCGGTCGATTGGGATTCGTTCCGCGTCAATTTCTTTCTGATGCTGGATCCGAAATCGGGCGCCGCGCTCGCCCACAGCTTCATCGCGAGCTTTCATCTCCCGGGCGGACACGCAACCGACCTCGCGGCTCTGTCGCGCGATTACTCGAATGTCTCGCTGATCGACATCAATGCGATCCTCGACCGCGTGCGCGACATCATCGACCGCGTCGGCCGCGCGGCGTCTTGGGTGCTCGCGTTCAGTGTCGCCGCGGGCGTGCTCGTGTTACTCGCCGCGCTCGCCGCGACAGCTGACGAACGTCGCACGGAAATCGCGCTCTTGCGCACGCTCGGTGCGCACGGACGTCAGCTGAGCGCAGCCGTGCTCGGCGAATTCGCTGCGCTCGGCTTGCTCGCAGGCTCGATCGCCGCGATCGGCGCAGGCGGAATCGGGCTTGCGCTCGCGGCGCGGGTGTTCAAGCTAGAAGCGTATTGGCCGCCGGTATGGCCGCTCGCAGGAATCGTGTTCGCGGCGGCGGCGTTGGTCGCCCTCGCCGGATGGATCGGGACATGGCGAATTGCGCGTACGCCGCCCATGCTGATCCTGCGTCGAGGGTAATTGTTGCGGTGCGCGGGCTTCCGCTCGCCTGCCGGCGAGCGTGTTACTTCTCTTTGCTTGCCCAAAGAGAAGTAACCAAGAGAAAGGGCACCCCGTCGCCGCGACACAGAGGGGCCCGAGTAGAGCAAAGCGCGGCCGTCCTGGCCGCAGAAGCCAAGACAAAGAACGGCGAAGCATTTCTTTCCCCTCTCCCGCTTGCGGGAGAGGGGAGCGTGAGGGCGCGCTAGCTCGAGCTTCCCTCAACCAGCACTAATGACCTACGGGCGCAGCGCCCTCGCCCGGCTTCGCAGTCCGCAGCAATAGTCCGCCGATAGCCGCAGCGAGCGCGGCAAACAGCGCGCCGACGAGGAACGCCGATTGATAACCAGCATCGAGCGCGACGATGTGATCCGAACCCGCGGCGATCAGATGCTCGGTGCGCATCGCGGCGAGGCTTGCGAGCACGGCGAGGCCGAGTGAGCCGCCCATCATGAATGATGTGTTGACGACGCCCGATGCGAGCCCGGAATCGGACGGCGAAACGTCGCTCATCGCCGCGAGCAGAACCGGATTGAACGCCATGCCGGCGCCGAGGCCGAGCAGAGTCATCCCCGGAAGCACATCCGCGATCAGCGTGCCGTTCACCGGCGCGCGCGCGAACAGCAGCAAGCCGATAGCGGCAAGCCCGAGCCCAACCGCGAGCGGCGCGCGGATGCCGAAACGCATCACGAGCTTGGCGGAAAGCCCGAGCGAGAACGCGGCCATGATGAGATTCGCCGGCAGGAACGCGAGGCCGACCTGCATCGGTCCGTAGCCGAGCACAAGCTGCATGTAGAGCGCGGAGAGGAAAAACCACGCGAACATCGCCGCCGCCCAGAGCACGCCGACGACGTTGGCGACCGCGACATTGCGCAAGCGGAACAAGCTGAGCGGCATCAGCGGTGCGCGCACGCGCGATTCGATCGTGAGGAAGATCGCGAGCAGCGCGACGGCGACTGCGAGCAGACCGATCGTACGGCCGGATGTCCAGCCGGCTTCATTGCCATTGACGATCGCATAAACCGCGAGCATCAGCGACGAGGTCACGGTGACGGCGCCGGCGATGTCGAGGTGACGGTCTGCGTTGGCGTTACGCCCGGCCGGCAACAGCATCAGCGACAGCGCGAACACGATCGCACCGATCGGAATGTTGACGAGGAAGATCCAGTGCCAGTCGAGCGTGCCGGTAAGAAGTCCGCCGAGCAGCACGCCGATGCTGCCGCCGCCGGCGCAGACGAATCCGTAGACGCCCATCGCTTTCGCGCGATCGGCAGGCTCAGTGAAAAGATCCATGATCAGCGAGAGCGCAACCGCGGTCACGGTCGCCCCGCCGAGTCCTTGCACTGCGCGTGCGGCGATCAGAAATTCCTGCGTATGTGCAAGCCCGCACGCGAGCGAAGCGAGCGTGAACAGCACGATGCCGATCAGAAAGAACCGGCGATGGCCGAAGAGATCGCCGAGCCGTCCGCCGAGCAAGAGGAACCCGCCGAACGTCAGCATGTACGCGTTCACGACCCACGCGAGCGAGGTCTCTGAGAATTTGAGATCCGCCTTGATCGATGGCAACGCGACGTTCACGATCGTCGTATCGAGCACGATCATCAGCACGCCGAGACAGAGCACCATCAATGCGAACCAGCGGCCGTTGTGGTGCGAGGTGTCGGCGGTGGTCTGGTCGAACTCGGCGCCGGGATTGTCTTTGGTCATGGGTCCCTCGATGGCTCGCTGTTCCGAGCGCGGATTCTCTTATGGAAATGTGCCGCGGTCACTTGACCGCGATCGCCTCGACCTGGATGCGCAAGGTCACATCCATGCTGAAGCCGTAGTCCTTGCCCGCGGCGAGACCGAACGCATCGCGCTCGAACGTGGCGAGCGCGTCTGCGCCGCACAGCTCGCGCTTCAGCATCGGATGCGGAATGCATTTGAACGAATTGATCTTGAGCGCAACCGGTTTGGTCACGCCGTGCAGCGTCAGCTCGCCGGTCGCTTTCGTCGGGGCGCCGTCGACGAAGCCTTCGAGCCGACCTTTGTACGTCGCGTGCGGATATTTCGCGACGTCGAAGAACTGATCGCTTTTCGCCCAATCGTCAAGCTTGGGGAGACCAAAGTCGATGCTCGCAAGATCGATGTCGACGTCGAAGCTGCCGCTGCCGGTTTTGTCGAGCTTAACTTCGCCTGTCGTGTGCTTGAACTTGCCGCGCCAGACCGAGATGCCCATATGGCTGGCTTCGAAGCTCGGATACGTGTGATCAGGATCGATCTTGTAATCGATCGTCGCAGCGCTTGCGACGCTCGCGCAAAACACTACAGCGAGACAAAGCGACTGGGCAGCCTTGATGGGCTTCATGCGTTTTCTCCGTGAGATGGGCGCGGATTCTTGCGGTTCGGCGGCGCGTGCACGTTGCAATTCCCGCTGAGATATCGGTCACTTGCTCCTTGAACGTTCCGGCTCGGTGGCCTCTGTGGCCAGCCGTTCCCAGCTTGTGCGCCGCATCGATATCCAGCGCTCGGCAAGGCCGAGCGCCCTGGGCTCGATGCGGCAGGTACGCACGCGACCGTTCTTCTCGGAGCGCACGAGCCCGCTTGCTTCGAGCAACTGCAGATGCTGCACCACGGCCGGTAGCGACATCTCCAGCGGCTCGGCGAGCTCACTCACCGAAGCCGGCCCTCGACTCAGACGTTCCACCATCACGCGCCGGCTCGGATCGGCGAGCGCCTGGAACATGAGATCCAAGAGCTGGCTTTGGTTAAGCATGTGCTTAAGTATCATGCGACCGCAGCGCCTTGCAAGATCGCGTTACGCGGCCCTTGGTTTTGACTTAGGATGCCCAACGTTTTTTGCGGGGAATCGAGAATGGAGTCTTCATGCAACGGGAAGTGAGCTCGTCGCAGGCGATCGTGTCGGTACGAGGGCTCGGCAAGACCTACGCCAGCGGCTTCGAGGCGCTCAAGCACGTCGATCTCGACATCCGCCGCGGCGAGATCTTCGCGCTGCTCGGCCCCAACGGCGCCGGCAAGACCACGCTGATCAGCATCATCTGCGGCATCGTCAATGCGAGCACGGGCTCGGTCACCGTCGACGGCCACGACATCGTGCGCGACTACCGCACTGCCCGCACGAAGATCGGTCTCGTGCCGCAAGAGCTGCATACGGACGCGTTCGAGACGGTCTGGGCGACGATGCGCTTCAGCCGCGGCCTCTTCGGCCGATCGCCGAACCCGGCGCATCTCGAAAAAGTGCTGCGCGATCTTTCCTTATTGGAAAAAAAGAATTCGAAGATCATGGCGCTTTCCGGCGGCATGAAGCGGCGCGTGCTGATCGCGAAAGCGCTTTCGCACGAGCCGACCGTGCTGTTCCTCGACGAGCCGACCGCCGGCGTCGATGTCGAGCTGCGTCACGACATGTGGCAGATGGTCAGGGAGCTTCGCGAAAACGGCGTCACGATCATCCTGACGACGCACTACATCGAAGAAGCCGAGGAGATGGCCGATCGCATCGGCGTCATCAACAAGGGCGAGCTGATTCTCGTCGAGGACAAGGCCGTCCTGATGCAAAAGCTCGGCAAAAAGCAATTGACGTTGCAGCTGCAGCATCCGCTCGAGCGCATTCCCGACGCGCTGACCAACCTTCCGCTCGAGCTTTCCGACAACGGCAGCACGCTGACTTTCACGTTCGACACGCAGACACGCGAGACCGGTATCGCCGGGCTACTGAAACGCCTCGGCGAGCACGGCATCGATTTCAAGGATCTGCATTCGAGCGAGTCCTCGCTCGAAGACATCTTCGTCAGCCTGGTGAGGTCGAAGGCATGAGCGCGGCAATCATGAATTTCAACGCGATCAGCGCGATCTACCGCTTCGAGATGGCGCGCACGTTCCGCACGATCACGCAAAGCATCGCATCGCCCGTGCTCTCGACTTCGCTCTACTTCGTCGTGTTCGGCGCCGCGATCGGCTCGCGCATGGGCAATATCGACGGCGTCACCTACGGCGCGTTCATCATTCCCGGCCTCATCATGCTTTCGCTGCTCAACGAGAGCATCTCGAACGCCTCGTTCGGCATCTACATGCCGAAATGGGCCGGCACGATCTTCGAGCTTCTCTCCGCGCCGGTGTCGTACATCGAAGTCGTGATCGGCTACGTCGGCGCAGCGGCGACGAAATCGGTGATGCTCGGCATCCTCATCCTTGCCACCGCGCGCCTCTTCGTGCCGTACGAGATCGCGCATCCGGTCTGGATGGCCGCGTTCCTCGTGTTGACCGCGGTTACGTTCAGCTTGTTCGGCTTCATCATTGGCCTGTGGGCCGATGATTTCCAGAAACTGCAGGTGATCCCGCTGATGGTGGTCACGCCGCTCACGTTTCTCGGCGGCGCGTTTTATTCGATAAGCATGCTGCCGCCGATTTGGCAGAAGATCACACTGTTCAATCCGGTCGTGTATCTGATCAGCGGATTTCGGTGGAGTTTTTATGGCATCGCCGATGTCAACGTTGGCGTCAGCCTCGGCATGACGCTGGTGTTTCTGGCGCTGTGCCTGGTGGCGGTCTGGTGGATTTTCCGGACTGGGTACAAGCTCAAGAATTGAGCTTTCATCGTCGGCCCGGTAGAGGTCGCGACCACTGTCGTCAACCCGGCGAAGACCTACCATCGTCATCCCGGCGGAGGCCGGGATCCATTTGCTTGTCGCGTAGAGCGTTCCGCTCGCCTGCCGGCGAGCGGGTCACTTCTCTTTGCTTGCCCAAAGAGAAGTAACCAAGAGAAAGGGCACCCTCGGTGCCGCGGTCGCCGGCTCCAAGCCGGCGACTGCGCGAGTGGGCTACGGGGTTCGCTGACGGCACATCCTTGTGCCGACAGCGAACTGGCCCGCATCCTGCGGGCCACCCTTCGGGCTTTTCCTCCACCCACTCGCCGCGGCACAGAGGGGCCCGGGTGGAGCAAAGCGCGGCCATCCTTGGCCGCAGAAGCCTAAGGTGTTGATTTATTGGGGCGAAAAAATCTCGTTTGTGTTGTCGATTCTTTGTTTTCCCATTCGACGTCTTAGCAAGAGACAGGAAAACGGGATCACCGCTCCTGACTCCTTATCAACCCTCAAGGAGAATCGACATGCGTTTCATGGTGATGGTCAAGGCCACGAAAGATTCCGAAGCCGGCGTGATGCCGAGCGAGACGCTTCTGACCGAAATGGGCAAGTTCAACGAAGAGCTGGTCAAGGCCGGCGTGATGCTGGCGGGTGAAGGTCTGCAGCCGAGCTCGAAGGGCGCGCGGATCCGCTTCGCGGGCAAGCAGCGCAGAGTCATCGACGGTCCGTTCGCGGAAACGAAGGAACTGGTCGCGGGCTTCTGGCTGATCCAGGTCAAGTCGCTCGACGAGGCGATCGAGTGGATGAAGCGCTGCCCCAATCCGTTCGAAGACGGCGAGTCGGAGATCGAGATCCGCCAGGTATTCGAAGCCGAGGACTTTGGCCCCGCGTTCACGCCCGAGGCGCGCGAGCAGGAAGAGCGGCTTCGCGCCGAGATCGCTCAGCGCAAGTAACGCGACGTCGGCTCGCGTCGATCGCAACATCGCGCGAGCCGGAATCCCCTATCCCTTTTACCAATCCGCTCGGCGCACCGCGCCGGGCTACGACGGAGACTTGCCATGAATGTCCAACCCTATCTCATCTTCGACGGCCGCTGCGAAGAGGCGATCGAGTTCTACAAGAAGACGCTCGGCGCGACGGTCGACATGATCATGCGTTTCAAAGAGAGCCCCGAACCGCATCAGCCCGGCATGATCGCGCCGGGTACCGAGAACAAGATCATGCACGCGGCGTTTCGCATCGGTGATTCGATCATCGGTGCGTCGGACGGACGTTGCCTGGGCCTGCCGAATTTCCAAGGTTTTTCGCTATCGCTCTCGGCCGCGAACGATGCCGAAGCCGAAAAAGTCTTCGCCGCGCTCGCCGACGGCGGCCAGGTCCATCAGCCGCTGATCAAGACGTTCTTCTCGTCGCGCTTCGGCATGGTCGCCGATCGGTTCGGCGTGCAGTGGATGGTGCTGGTGCCGCAGCAACAGTAATCGACGAGCCGTTCGCGCCGATCGACCGAAGCGCGAACGGCTACTTCATTCAATCCCTGATCGGAGAACCATCATGCTCAAGCTCATTCTCATCGTGATCGTCGCCGCGATCGCCCTCTTGCTCATCGTCGCGGCTACGCGGCCGGATACATTCCGCGTCCAACGCTCCGCGCGCATCAAGGCACCGAAGGAAAAGATCTTCGCGCTCATCAACGATTTCCATCGCTGGGCGACGTGGTCGCCTTACGAGAAGCTCGACCCCGCGATGAATCGCAGCTTCAGCGGCTCGGAAGCCGGCGCGGGCGCGGTCTACGCATGGAACGGCAACGACAAGGCCGGCGCGGGTCGCATGGAAATCACCGACACATCGCCGTCGAAAATCACGATCGATCTCGATTTCGAAAGGCCGTTCAAGAACCATTGCGTCGCGGAATTCACGCTCGACGACAACGGCGGCGACACCAACGTGACCTGGGCGCTGCAAGGCCGCGATCCGTTCATCGGCAAGCTCTTCAGTCTCTTCTTCAATCGCGACAAGATGGTCGGCAAGGATTTCGAAGCCGGGCTCGCGACGCTGAAGACCGCGACCGAAAGCTGAAGAAGCGGTGGGCCGAAGCCCACCCTGCTCGCTATGCATTGGGCATGACCGGCGAGTCTTGCGCACGCCGCAGGAGAATGATTTGATCGGCGGCCGTGACCGCCGCCGACACTCATAACGCGATCAATGCGGTGTTCCGCATCGAATCGCCCAAGATCATCGCCGGCCTCGCGCGCATCGTGCGCGACGTCGGCCTCGCCGAAGAGCTTGCGCAGGACGCGCTCGTCGCCGCGCTGGAACAATGGCCGCAATCGGGCGTGCCGGACAATCCCGGCGCATGGCTGATGACCGCGGCCAAGCATCGCGGCATCGACCGGATTCGCCGGATCAAGCTGCTCGACCGCAAGCATGAGGAGCTCGGCTACGAGATCGAATTCCAACAAGCCGACGGCGAGGAAGCGTTCCTCGCCGCGCTCGACGACGATATCGGCGATGATCTCCTGCGCCTCGTTTTCACCGCCTGCCATCCGGTGCTGTCGACCGAAGCGCGCGTAGCGCTGACGCTGCGATTGCTCGGCGGCCTGACCACCGAGGAGATCGCCCGCGCGTTCCTCGTGCCCGAGCCGACCATCGCGCAGCGCATCGTGCGCGCCAAGCGCACGCTCGCCGACGCCGAAGTGCCGTTCGAAGTGCCGCGCGCGGACGAGCGCGCCGCGCGGCTCTCGTCCGTGCTCGAAGTCATCTATCTCGTCTTCAACGAAGGCTACTCGGCGACGGCCGGCGAAGATTGGATGCGTCCGCAACTCTGCGAAGACGCGCTCCGCCTCGGCCGCATTCTTGCCGAGCTGATGCCGGATGAGCCCGAGGTGCACGGCCTCGTCGCGTTGATGGAAATCCAGGCTTCGCGCGCGCATGCGCGCACCGGCCCGAACGGCGAGCCGATCCTGTTGCTGAAACAGAATCGCGCTCGCTGGGATCAGCTTCTGATCCGCCGCGGCCTTGCCGCGCTCGATCGCGCGAACAGGCTCGGCGGCGCGCAAGGTCCGTACGCGCTGCAAGCCGCGATCGCCGCGTGCCACGCGCGCGCGCGAACCGCGGAGGAAACCGATTGGCCGCGCATCGCGGCGTTGTACTACGCGCTCGCGGGGCTGACGCCCTCGCCCGTCGTCGAATTGAATCGCGCGGTTGCGCTCGCGATGGCATTCGGACCGGAAGCGGGATTGCAACTCGCCGACGAGCTTGCCGCCGAGAAATCGCTCGCGAACTACCATCTCTTGCCGAGCGTACGCGGCGATTTCCTGTTCAAGCTCGGCCGCCTCGACGAAGCGCGCGCGGAATTCGAGCGCGCTGCGTCGCTCACGCGCAACGCGCGCGAACGAGCGTTGCTGCTCGAACGCGCGGCCGCCTGCGCGGTCAGCGCTGGATCGCCGGGATGATCGCGCCGCCGACGATCTGATCGCGCCAACGATTCCAGATACCGCCTTGCGTGTAGTTGCCCGCGGTGATCACAACCGCAAGATCGAGCTCCGGTACCACGATGATCAGCTGCCCGCCGTTGCCGCTCGCATCGTATTCGCGATACGCATGCTCGCCGGCGCGCACACCAACGAGATGCCAGGCATAGCCGTCAGAAGTGAAGCCGGAGGCGCCCCGAATATACGACTGCTTGAACGTTTCTTCGTCGACACCGGTCGTTTTCGGCGACACCTCGACATAAGGTTCGGTCGATCGCTTCGTCCACGAGGCATCGACGATGCGCCGTCCGTTCCACGTGCCGCCGTTGAGATACAACTGCCCGATCTTCAGAAGATCACGCGGACGCATGAACGAGCCCCCGCCGAGATAGCCCTCGCCGGTCGGCATCAGGTTCCAGTAATACGTACCGAACTTGAGCGGACGCGCAATCGTGCGATCGAAATATTCGGGCAGCCACGTACCGGTCGCGGTCGTGATCGCAGCGCCGGTCAGGTTCGCGTTCGCCGAGCAGTACGCATAGCGCTCGCCCGGCTCGTGCACCATCGGCAGATCAAGCGTGTACTTCCACCAGTTGGGCTCGCCTTTCTGCGTCTGCATCGTCTCTTCGTTGCCGAGCGAGGCGTCGTCGTTGTCGTTGCAGTCGAGACCCGACGTATGCGTCATCAGATGCGCGACCGTGATCTTCGCCTTGCGCGGATCGGGATTCGCGAATGGGCCCATGCCGGCGAGAAGCTCATAGACGCTCGTTTCTGGCGAGATCTTCCTGCCCTCTCTCATCGCCGCGCCGACCATCACCGATCCGAACGTCTTCCCCGCCGAGCGGATGTCGTGCGGCGTATCGCGATCGAAGCCGAAGAAATACTCTTCGAGCACGAGCTTGCCGTGATGCGCGACGAGCAGTGAATGGACCAGCGATGGACGCCGCGAAGCCGGATCGCCGTCGATCAGCGATTGCACGAGACGCGAAAGCGCCGCCTCGTCCAAACCGACGTCCGCAGCGCGGCCGGTCGTCCAGCCATCGTCGAGCGCCGGCGGTTTCTCATAGAGATATTTCGTTTCGCCCGGCGGACGCGGAAAGAAACCCGGCGTTTCGGATGGATCGCGGCGCACGAGCTCTAGCGTGCGGCCAAGATCGCGCCACTCGATCCTGAGCCGCTCCGGCGAATGCAGCAATGTCGCGTTGCGCATGATCTCCGGTGCCCCAGGATCGGGCTTGGCGCTGAACTTCACCGCATCGCCGTCGCGACTGACGTTGAATTGCGATATCCCGCCGCGCGAATTCACATCGGGATTGCGGAACGCGCCGAGCACGTTGCCTTTGCCGTCGTCGAAGACCTTGAGGTACAGCGTGAACGTGTCGGCGAGCGGTCGTACCGTGCCCCGCCATGTATCGCGATCCGCCCTCTGCAACGTCAACGGCGATGCGAATGCCTGTCCCGATCCGCCCGCGTTATCGCGCTTGTCCGCCGGCCGAAGCCAGAAACCTTCGATCGAGCGATCGTCGGCGCTCAGCGTGCCGCGGAATTTGCCAAGATCATCGGCAAAGCCGAAGCGCACCTCCGTGCCGCTCACTCGGAAATTCGTTTCGCCGCCCGCCAGCGCCGCGCTCCATTCCGCACCGTGACGCGTTACCGTGAGCTCGCCGGGTGCCGATGCGCGAAACGCTGTTTCGCTCACCCAAATCCCCTGAAGCGATTCGCTCGGCGTGCCGGCCGCCGGCGCCGCGGCGAATGCCACGGCGGCAAGAACCCCCATCATCGTCATGACTATTTCCTCTGAGTCGAATCGCGCTGTTTGAGCCACGCCACGATCGGCGCGCGTCCGCTTTGCATATTGCGTTTGAGCGCCGCGCATGCGGCAGGCAGATCGCCCTTGCGCAGGGCTGCGAGAATGCGTGCGTGATCGTTGCTCGCGGTCGCAACGTTCGCGCTCTCCTTCATCAGCGCAAGCTCGTAGCGCCGCGTGCGCAAGATGATGTTCTCGATCATCTCGATCAGCACGCGGTTCGGACAATCGGCCAGCAGCGAGAAATGCCACTCGTCGTCCAGCGTGATCGCGGTTTCCGGATCACGCGCCGCAGCAAGCTTGCGGTTCAGCGCCTCGAGCTCGTCGATGCGCTTCCTCGAAGGAATGCCTGCGAGCCGCAGCGCCTCGGGATCGAGGATCGGGCGGATGTCGTAAATCTGCTCGAACTCCTCGATCGTCAGCGGCCGCACGAAGTAGCCGATCCGCGGCGCGTTCCTGAGCGCGCCTTCCTGCGCGAGACGCGCGAGCGCCTCGCGCAGCGGCGTGCGGCTGACGCCGAGATCGCGCGCGAGATGCACTTCATTGATGCGCGTGTTCGGCGCGAGATCGCCGTTTACGATGCGCTCGCGAAGGGCCGCCGCGACTTCGCCGCTGATGTTCTGTCGTTCCTGCATACTGTATACAGTATGCAATCAAATGAACGAGCGCCGCAAACGCCTCGTTCATCCCTCCCGAACGGCGGGCGAAGAAAATCTCACTCGGGTCTCATCCGAAACGCCAGGCTGATTCGCGGCCCGACCGCCGCCCGCGTCTTCGCGATCCCGTGCGTGTAATGCAGCTGGATCGAATGACTCATGACCAAGAGGCTCCCAGCTTCGAGATCGATCGGCACGGCCGCCTCGCCCGGCCGCTTCGAGCGGATCAGCATGCGGCGCATATCGCCGAGCGACAGCAACGCGATCGGACATCCCGCGACGAGATCGCCGAGCCGATCGCTGTGCGGTGCGACGCTGTCGCTGCCGTCACGATAGAAATTGAGGCCGATGCTGTTGAACGGGACGCCCACGACATCGCGAACGAGCCCGGCGGCGGCGCGAATGACTCCCGCTGCGGACTGATCGATGCCGGGCACGGCCTCGCCATCGAAATCGGCGAGGCGGAAATGCGCGGTCAGCCGCGGCACGTCGACTTCGCGCTCGTACATGACGCGACGCTGCGCATGCCAGTCGATGCCGCCCTTGAGGTGCTCGAACCAGATATCTGCGCGTTCGATCGGAACGACATCCGGCTGATACGTGACCGTGCCGCGCTCGCCGTCGAGCAACGGCGTGCGGACCGCGAAGAGTCCCAGCTGCGCCACGGCGGACTACTGCTCGATGGCGTCGGCCACCGCGAAGTCGGCGTCGCGCTCGGGGCCGCGCAACAGTTTGGCGCGGGCGAGGCTTTCGGTTTCGGCGTCCATCGCTTCCAGCAACGTGATTTCGCCCGCGACGAGCTTGGCGACCGGCACGCCATCGCGATAGAGCACGCGCGATGCCGTGACCGCGGGAACCGTCGCTCCGGCCAGCAGGCTGCCGACGAGATTCAGCGGATCGGCGCCGGAGATCGAGATCCAGATACCTTCGTTATTTTTCTGCCGGATCGCACGCAGAGATGCGACGGCTTCCGGCAACGCGAATTGCTCGCCGGAAAGCCCCGCGATGAAGCGGCCGCCGCGAATCTCGCCGCGCGCTTCGAGACGGCGATAAACGCGCACGAGATCGCGCCACGACGGCAACCACGCGGCTTCGTTCGCGAGCAATCGCCAGCAGACCACGCCATAGCGCTTGAGCAACGTGCGCGCGACGAGCTCGACGACGTCGGGATTCGTCGCGCTCGCGTTTGCGTCTTCGGAAGCGCGGCGGCGCACGACCGCCCAGCGCCCCGCATCGGCGATACCGAACAGCGCCGCACGCCGGCCGCGGCGCCGATGCGGCGACGGCCGCTTGCTCGACGGCACGAGCAGCGCGCGCAGCCCCGAGAAACTGTCCGACGTCACGAGACCGCTCGCGACGAGCTCGCCGAGCGCATCTTCGAGCTCGGTGTGCAGGAGGCGCGTGCCGGCGAGCAATTCGTCGAAGAACGAAGCGCCGTGATCGCGCAAGTAATCCGCGACCGCGCGCGCACGCGACGACACGGCAGGCTCCGCGCCGGCCGGAAGCCCGCCGAGAGCGCTCCAGTCGCCGAGATGCCGACGTTGCACTAGCACGATCGGCGTCGCGCGCACGGGCCCCGCCGATGTCGTCGGCGCCGGCGCGCCGGCTTGCGCTGCTTTCGTACCGCGCAAGCGCGCCCAGACGACGCGACCGGCGAGACAAAGATCGTCGAGCCACGAGATTTCGTAACCGGCGACGCGCGCCGGCAGGATTTCGCCTTCCCAAGCCGCCGCGGGCGCTTCGTATCCTTCGAGCTGCGCGACGAGACCGGCCAGCGCATCCGGACCGCTGACTCTCGCATCCGGCGCAACGTGCTGCCACGTCATCAGAAAGCGCATGAAATCGCGCGAGTCGACCGGCTCGATCTCGCGGCGCAGACGCCTGACCGTGTAGCGATGGATGCGCGCGAGCAGGCGCCGCTCGCACCACTCGATTTGCGCGATGCCGGGCGTGAACTGGCCGCGCATCGCGTAGCCTTCGCCTTCGAGCGCGGCGAGCGCGATGTCGATGTCGGAGGTTTCGATACCGAGCGAAGCGGCGATGTCGGCGGAGCGCACAGGGCCGAGACCGGACAATCTCGAGCGGACGATTTCGACGAGCGCGTCGTCGCGCGTCCATGTCGTCGCCGCGAATTCGGCTGGCGCATTGATGTGCGGATCGCGCTTGGCGTCGGGGAAGATCGCATCGAACTGCGGCAGACGCTCGGCGGCGATCCACAAACGATGGAGTAAGGTCGCGCGCCGATTCGCCACAATCGATGCCAGCGCTGATTCCCAGCCGATGTTCTTGCGCGCTTCGTCTTCGGTGACGAACCCAAGGCTCATCAGCGCATCGTGCATTTCATCCGGCGAGCGCGCATCCGGCCACGCCTCTTCGCGCACCGACGTGATCGCATCGGCATCAAGCTGCCCGAAATCCGCGGCGGTCGCGGGATCGACCCAACGCCGGCTCGACACCGCTTGCGTGCGGCGCTCTTCGAGCGGCGCGTCGTCGAGATACGCGTACGGCCGCGCGCTCAGCACTTCGGCCGCGAGCGGCGACGGCTCGGTGAGATCGCGCGCGATGATGCGCGCTTCGCCCGATTCGAGCGCGCGCAGGAGATTCTCGAGGCCGTCGATGTCCATCGCGCCGTGCAGGCAATCGAACAGCGTCTGCGCGACCAGCGGATGATCCGGAATCTGGCGCTCGCCGACGAGATTCTCGGCGCAGGCGACCTGATCCGGAAAGACGGTGGCGAGAAGATCTTCGGCTTTCATGCGCTGCAGTTGCGGCGGCACCTTGCTGCCGCCGAGAAAACGCGGCAGCGCAAGCGAGCCGGTCGCATTCCAGCGCCAGCGCACACCGAACATCGGCGCATCGAGCAGCGCCTGCGTCAGCACTTCGCGTGCGGTGTTCGAATGCAGATAGCGCCCGACTTCATCGAGCGGAAAGCTGTGGCTCGATGAGAGCGACAGCACGATCGCATCCTCAGTCGCCGCGGCCTGCAGTTCGAAATTGAACGTGCGGCAGAAGCGCTTGCGGAGCGCCAAGCCCCAAGCACGATTGATGCGGCTGCCGAGCGGCGAATGGATGATCAGCTGCATGCCGCCCGATTCGTCGAAGAAGCGCTCCATCGCAAGCTCGGTGTGCGTCGGCAGCACGCCGAGCGCGGCGCGCGCGCCGGCGAGATAGTCGACGAGCTGATTGGCGACGGGATCGGGTAGCTGATGCTCGCGCGCGAGCCACGACGTTGCCGCGGTCAAACCTTCATCGAGCTGATCCGACATCTCCTGCCGGAACCGCGAAACAGAATGCGAGAGCTCGTTGGTGCGGCCCGGCGCTTCGCCGAGCCAGAACGGAATGGTCGGCGGCGCGCCTTGCGCATCCTCGACGCGCACGCGGCCGCGCTCGACGCGCAGGATGCGATACGACATGTTGCCGAGCTGAAAGATATCGCCGGCGATGCTCTCGACCGCGAAATCCTCGTTGACCGTGCCGACCATGATCGCTTGCGGTTCGAGCACGACGTCGTAATCTGCCGTATCCGGAATTGCGCCGCCCGACGTGATCGCGGTCAGCCGCGCACCGCGACGCGCGCGCAGCATGCCGTTTACCGCATCGCGATGCAGATAGGCCGAACGCTGACCGACGCGCGTCGAATAGCCATCGGCGAGCATGCGCACGACCGCGTTGAAATCATCCCGCGTCAGCGTCGTATACGGATAGGCGCTCTGCACGAGATCGAACAATTCGTCTTCGTTCCATTCGCGACAGGCGACTTCGGCGACGATCTGCTGCGCGAGCACGTCGAGCGCGTTCGGGATGATCGCAAGCGTATCGAGCTCGCCGCGGCGAACCGAGTCGAGCAATGCAACGGATTCGACCAGCTCGTCGCGCGATTGCGGAAACAAGCGTCCTTTCGGCATCCCGCCGACCGCGTGGCCCGAACGGCCGACGCGCTGCAAAAACGCTGCGATCGAACGCGGCGAGCCGAGCTGGCAGACGAGATCGACATCGCCGATATCGATGCCGAGCTCGAGCGATGCGGTGGCGACCAGCGCGCGCAATTCGCCGCGCTTGAGCCTCTGCTCCGCATCGAAGCGCAATTCCTTGGCGAGGCTGCCGTGATGCGCGGCCACGGCTTCCTTGCCGAGACGCTCGCTCAAATGCCGCGACGCGCGCTCGGCCATGCGCCGCGTGTTGACGAAGATCAGCGTCGTGTGATGCTCGCGGATCAGCTTTTCGAGCCGCGCGTACACCTGCTCCCACGCATCGCCGGACATCACCGCTTCGAGCGGCGCTTCGGGCAGCTCCAGCGCAAGATCGCGATCGCGCACGTGGCCGGTGTCGACGATCTTGCAGCTCGCATCCGCATCGACGGGCGGTGTCGATTTCTCCGCATCGGCGCGCGGCGCGAGGAAGTTGATCTCACGCTGGCCTTCGTCCGCCTGCGAGACGATGATCCCTGCCGACGGCGGCAACGGCCTCGCATCGCCGGTGAGGAACCGCGCGACTTCCTCGATCGGTTTCTGCGTCGCCGAAAGGCCGATGCGCGTCAGCCTTCGTCCGCACAGCGCATCGAGCCGCTCCAGCGAAAGCGCGAGGTGACTGCCGCGCTTGTTCGGCGCGAGCGCATGCACTTCGTCGACGATCACGCTCTTCGTCGTCGACAACATGCGGCGACCGGATTCGGAGCCGAGCAGGATGTATAGCGATTCCGGCGTCGTCACCACGATATGCGGCGGCCGCTTGCGCATCTTGTCGCGATCGGCCTGCGGCGTGTCGCCAGTGCGCACCATCGTGCGGATTTCGACATCGGGCAGCCAGAGCCGCGTCAGCTCCTCGCGGATGCCGGCGATCGGCACTTCGAGGTTGATGCGCACGTCGTTCGACAGCGCCTTCAGCGGCGAGACGTAGACGACGGCGGTCTCGTCCGGCAGCGCAGATTCCACACCGCGCCGCACGAGATCGTCGATCGCCGCGAGAAACGCGGCCAGCGTCTTGCCTGAACCGGTCGGCGCCGCGATCAGCGTGTTCCGCCCAGACCGGATCGCCGGCCACGCTTCGGCCTGCGCCGGCGTCGGCGCCGCGAACGTGCGCTGGAACCAGGCGCTGACGGCGGGGTGGAAGGAGTCGAGGGGCATTGGGGTATTTTGCGCGCGGGCGTCTCAAATATTGATACGCCTGAAGCTCATATGCGAGCACCGAGCGGGATCGCAAGGCTTGCCCTCACCCTCCCCTCTCCCGCAAGCGGGAGAGGGGAGGATCTGTTAGGCCTCAATCAACCCGTTCCGCACCGCAATCAGCGTTAACTCCGCCTGATTCGCGGCCCCCAGCTTCTGCTTGATGTTGTAGAGATGCGTCCCGACCGTATTCGGCGACAGCGACAGCGTCTCGGCGATCCGATTCACCGACTGCCCTCGCGCTAGCTGAATGAACACGGCGAACTCGCGCTCGGACAGCGCCTCGACCTGCCCGGCGCCGCCGCCGAGATCCTGCATCGCAAGCTTGCGCGCCGTGTCGGCGTCGAGATAAACGCGACCGGCCGCGACCGCGGCGACCGCATCGATCAATTCCTCCGGCGCGCTGCGCTTGGAGAGATACCCGAGCGCGCCGGCCTTGAGCACGCGTTTCGGATGCGCGGTGTCCTCATGCGCGGACAACACGAGCACGCGAGCGCCTTTGTCGCGCGCGAGCAAGCGACGTACGGTTTCGATGCCGCCCATGCCGGGCATCGAGAGATCCATGATGACGACATCGGGCCTGACTTCCGGATATTGCTGATACGCGACCTCGCCGCTGTCCGCCTCGGCGACAACTTCGATATGCGGGCTCACCGACAGCAGCATGCGGAATCCGACGCGCACCACCGCGTGGTCGTCGACCAGCATCACGCGCGTTTTCGTCGGCGTCATCGTCATTCCAGAGGGAGCCAAGCGTGCATGATCGTGCCGCCTTCGGTTCGATTCGCCAATGCGACGTCGCCACCCAGCGCGCGAGCGCGTTCGCGCATCCCGCGCACGCCGAAGTGGCCGGGGCGCTGCCAATCGTTCGGCAAGCCGCGGCCGTCGTCGATGACGTCGAGCAGCAGCGCGTTGCCTTTGCAGCCGAGCGTGATGTTGATCAGCCGCGCGCTGGCATGACGCAGCGCGTTCGTCACGGCTTCCTGCAGGATGCGATACGCCGCCAGCGAATAGCTCTCGCCGAGGCTTGGCGGAAGATCGCCGATATCGAGCGCGAACACGATGTCCGGATGCTGCCGCCGCCATTCGGCGACACGCTCGCCGATCGAATCGGCAAGCTCGAGGCCATCGAGCGCGAGCGGCCGCAAGCGCGGAATCAAATCGTGCATCGCGGCGTAGAGCTTCGCCGCAGTGTCGGCGATCAGTTGCGCGGTCTGCCGACCGGCGTCGTCCGCATTCGGCTCGCGACGCGCGAGCGACAGCGCGAGGCTGCGGATCGCGGTGACGCTCTGCGAGGTCTCGTCGTGCAGCTCGCGCGCGATCTCGCGGCGCTCGTCCTCGATGCGCGCCTCGACGACGCCGGCGAGCTCGCGGCTCTGCTCCAGCCTCAATTTCGCTTCGGCGGCCTCGGCGCGCACGTTGAGGTTTTCCTCGAGCGTGCCCGCCATGCGGTTGAACGCGTGCGCGATATTGCTCGCCTCCGCGCCTTGCAGCGCGGGCAATCGCGTATGGAATGCGCCGCGCTCGACGTCCTCGATGCCGATCTGGATCGTGCGGAACGGTTGCGTCGCGCGCCGTACGAGCCAGAACACGAGCACGTTACCGAGCACGAATACGAACGCGCCGAATTCGAGCAGCGTGACCGTATCGTCCCAGCCGTCCAGCACCGCGCGCGACGCGTTCGCTTCGATCGCGAGCGTCGAATCGTAAAAGCGCAGCTCGCTGCGCATCGGCGGCGGCGCCACCAGCTCGGCGTACCAGGCGGGCGCGTTGCGGCCGGCTTTGTACGGCGACGGCGGCGAGTGATAGACCTCGCGGCCCTGATCGTCGTGCAGCATGATCTCGGTCGAGCGCACGCGGCCGAGCCGTTCGAGGGATTCAAGCACGATCGGCTGGCTCGTCTGCGCGTAGGTATTGACGAAATAGCCGAGGAGCTGCGTCGCGACGCGGTTCGCGGCCTCGGTTTCCTCGCGCACGCTGCGCCGCGTGTCGACGATCTGAAACACGAGCACGACGACGGTGAACACGACGATCACCGAGGCCAGCAGCAGATTGATCTGGAGGCGCAGGCTCATCCGCCCGCGCTCCGCACCGCCGACGGCCACGCTGAAAAATCGCCGTGCGCGGCGAACGAATCGGTTGCGCTCTGCGTAAGCGCCAGCGTCGACGGGTGAAACGGGCTGTGCCCCGCCTGCGCAGCCCATGCGAGCTTGCTGCCCGCAAGCGCACGATGCACGCGCCACGCATTCGACGGGCGGCAGATGCGATCGTTCTCGCCGTGCACGATCGCGGTCGGGACACCGCGCAGCGCGCCGGCGGCGTGCAACACGGCGTTCTTGTCGAGAAAGCAGCGTCGCGCGAGATAGTGCGCCTGCACGCGGTACTTCGCGATCAAGCGCATGCGCGCATCGTCGTTCGACGGCGCTGCCGCCGACGTCGGCGTGCCGTCGAGACGAAGCTCATAAGCCTGCCAGGCGCCGGCGATGTCCGCGCAGCGCGGATCGTCGCGCCGGAAGCAGCGATCGAGCCACGTCTCGACGCTGCGCTGCCACGTGCGCGGAATCGTGGCCATGAAATTCGCATGCGCTTCGGGCGCGAACGCGGCGACGTCATGGAAGAACCAGTCGATGTCGTCCTGCGCTGCGAGGAACGTGCCGCGCAGCAGCACGCCTGCCGTGCGTTCGCGATGGCGCGCGGCATACAAGAGCGCAAGCGTGGCGCCCCACGATCCGCCGCAGACGAGCCAGCGCTCGATACCGAGGTGCCGGCGCAGCGCCTCGGTATCCGCGATCAGCGCGTCGGTGTGATTGTGCGCGGTCTCGCCGAGCGGCGTGCTGCGGCCCGCACCGCGCTGATCGAACTGCACGATACGATAGCGCGCCGCATCGAGCATCTCGCGGTGGCGCGGACTGGAACCCGACCCGGGCCCTCCGTGCAGCAAGACCGCCGGCACGCCGTCGCGCGCCCCGTGCTGCTCGTAATAGATGCGATGCCCGTGGCCGACGTCGAGCCATCCCGCATCGAGGGTTTCGGAAGCAATCGGCGGGCTCGGCTCGGCAATCGATGACATCGCATCGATCCTACCGCATCCCGCCGCAGCACCGTCCTGAGCCCTCTGACAACTACAGAAAATCGTTAGGCGCGAATCAGGACCCGCGCGATGCACATCGCGCCAAGGCCGCCCACACTCGGCTCACATGGAAGCCGGCCCGCACCGGCGTTTGCGACGAGACCGCGCGGTATTCCATGGCCGCGCGGCCGACCGACCGAGGAATCATCATGAAGTGGGAAACTCCCAAGGCCGTCGATCAGCGTTTCGGCTTCGAAATCACGATGTACATCTCCACCCGCTGATACGCACCGCCGCGATCCGTCGGCGGAGCTTGGGCTCCGGCGGCGCGGTCGCGGCCTTCGCGAATCTTCAAGCCGCCGCATGCGCGTCCATGTTCTCGGCTCCGCGGCCGGCGGTGGCTTCCCGCAATGGAATTGCAATTGCCGCAATTGCGATGGCGTGCGCAAGGGCACGCTGAACGCGAAGCCGCGCACGCAATCCTCGATCGCGCTGAACGGCGAAGGTCCGGACTGGCTCCTGTGCAACGCCTCGCCCGATATCCTCGGCCAGCTGCGCGCGACGCCGGCGCTGCAGCCGGCGCGATCGATCCGCGACACCGCGATCGGCGCGATCTTGCTGATCGACGCGCAGATCGATCACGTCACCGGACTCTACATGCTGCGTGAGCATCGGCAACCGCTCGATATCTGGTGCACCGAACCCGTGCGCGAAGATCTCGAACGCGGCAATCCGCTGTTTCGCCTCCTTTCGCATTATTGCGGCGTCAACTGGCACGGCATTCCGCTCGACGGGCTTTCGTTCGGCATTCCGCAGGTTCCGGGGCTTCGCTTCAGCGCGATTCCGCTTCGCAGCAACGCGCCGCCGTATTCGCCGCATCGCGACCGGCCGGTCGACGGCGACAACATCGGCCTCTCGGTCGAAGACATCGGCAACGGCAAGAAGCTTTTCTATGCGCCCGGCGTCGGCGAGATCGCGCCCGCGGTGTGGGCGGCAATGCAGGAAGCCGATGGCGTGATGATCGACGGCACGTGCTGGCGCTCGGACGAGATGATCGCGCTCGGCATCTCGAAGAAACGCGCCGAAGGCATGGGCCATCTTCCGCAAACCGGCACCGACGGCATGCTGAGCTGGCTGATGAAACTGCCGACGTCGACGCGAAAGATCCTGATCCACATCAACAACACCAATCCGATTCTCGACGAAGACAGCGACGAGCACGCAACCGTGCGCGCCGCCGGCGTCGAGATCGCTTACGACGGCATGGAGATCGCGCTGTGAGCGACGCGTGGAGCCCAGAGGAATTCGAAGCGAAGCTCCGCGAGAGCGGCGCTGCGTATCACATCTTCCATCCGTTCAATCGCATGCTCAACGACGGCAAGGCGACGCCGGATCAGATCCGCGGCTGGGTCGCGAACCGCTACTACTATCAGATCTCGATTCCGGTGAAGGACGCTGCGATCCTCTCGAACTGCCCCGATCGCGAGATGCGCCGCGAATGGATTCATCGCATCCTCGATCATGACGGGCACGGCGACGATGCGGGCGGCATCGAAGCCTGGGCGCAGCTTGCGCTCGCGGTCGGCGTCAAGCGCGACGAGCTCGAAGATTTGCGCCACGTGATTCCCGCCGTGCGCTTCGCGGTCGACGCGTACGTGAACTACGCGCGCCGCGCGCCATGGCAGGAAGCGATGTGCTCGTCGCTGACCGAGCTTTTCGCGCCGAAGATCCACAAGGAGCGCCTTGCGAATTGGCCCGAGCATTATCCGTGGATCGATTCCGCAGGCCTTCAGTATTTTCGCAACCGCGTAACGCAGGCGCGGCGCGACGTCGAGCAGGCGCTCGCCGTCACGCTCGATTACTTCAAGACGCGCAAGGATCAGGAGCGTGCGCTCGGCATCCTGCGCTTCAAGCTCGACGTGCTCTGGGCGATGAACGATGCGATGGCGTTGAAGTATGGCGCCGCTCCCTGACACTTCCGCGCGCATGCCGCGCATCGGCCGCGGGTTCCGCTTGCAATGGGAACCGGCGCAGTCGGCGCACGTGCTGCTCTATCCCGAAGGCATGGTGAAGCTCAACGGCAGCGCCGGCGAAATTCTCGCGCGCTGCGATGGGAAAACATCGGTCGACGCGATCGTCGCCAATCTCGAACAGCGGTTTGCGCAGCAAGGTCTCGATCGCGACGTGCGCGCGTTTCTCGACATGGCCGCCGAGCAGCGCTGGGTGGAGTGGACATGAACGACATCGCGCCGGCCGCGAATGCCGAACCCGCAACGATCGGTCCGCCGTTCTGGCTGCTCGCGGAGCTGACCTATCGTTGTCCGCTGCATTGCGTGTTCTGCTACAACCCGGTCGACTTCGCCAAGCACGAAGACGAGCTTCCCACCGACGATTGGCTGCGCGTGCTGCGCGAAGCGCGCGCCCTCGGCGCGGTGCAATGCGGATTCTCGGGCGGCGAGCCATTGCAGCGCGACGATCTCGAAATCCTCGTCGAGGAGGCGCACAAGCTCGGCTACTACACGAACCTGATCACGTCCGGCATCGGCCTCAACGAGCCGCGCGTCGCCGCGCTCAAATCCGCCGGGCTCGACCATATCCAGCTCTCGTTCCAGGATTCGACGCGCGAGGTCAACGATTTCCTCTCCTCGACGCGCACGTTCGATCTGAAGCGCAAGGCCGCGGCGCTGATCAAGGAATACGGCTACTCGATGGTCATGAACTGCGTGATCCATCGGCTCAACATCGATCATATCGATCGCATCATCGCGCTTGCGGTCGAGCTCGATGCGGATTACCTCGAGCTTGCGAACACGCAGTTTTATTCGTGGGCGCACATCAACCGCGATCAATTGCTGCCGACGCGCGAGCAGCTCGTGCGCGCCGAAGCGATCGCGAACGAATGGCGCGAGCGGCTCGGCACGAAGATGAAGCTCTTCTTCGTCGTGCCGGACTATTACGAATCGCGGCCGAAGAAATGCATGAACGGCTGGGGCAACGTGTTCATGACAATTGCGCCGGACGGCATCGCCCTGCCCTGCCACACCGCGCGCATGCTGCCGGGTCTTGCGTTTCCGAGCGTGCGCGAGCACGGCGTGCGCGAGATCTGGTACGAATCGGAAGGCTTCAACCGCTATCGCGGTACCGGCTGGATGAAGGAGCCGTGCGCGAGTTGCCCCGAGCGCGAAAAGGATCTCGGCGGTTGCCGTTGCCAGGCGTACATGCTCGCGCAAGATGCCGCGATGGCCGATCCCGTTTGCGACAAGTCGCCGCATCATGCCGCGCTGGTCGCGACCGTCGAGCGCCTGCAAACGCCGCGCGACGAGGCGACCGCAATTCCGCTCGTGTTCCGCGGCCGCAAGGAATCGCTCGCGGCCGAGCGGCAGTTCTGATCGCGCCTGCCATGGCCGCGGCAGGCATCGAGAACGGTCCGTCGATCGATACCGATCCGATCGAGCCCATTCGCTTCGACGTGCGCGATCTCGATGCATCGGGCGATCCGCGTGTCGATCTCGATGCATTCGTCAACACGCGCTGGCGAGCTGCGCATCCGGTGCCGGCGGACCGCTCGTGCTGGGATGCGTTCGCGATCCTGGGCGAGCGCGCGCTGCGGATTCAGGCCGAGGTCGCGCAAGCCGCGGCGCGCACCGACGCGCCGATCGGAAGCGTCGAACGGATCGTCGGCGATTTCTGGCGCAGCGGATTGGATGCGACACCCGAAGATCGCGCGCTGCTCGATGCAGAGCTCGCGCGAATCGATACGCTCGATACGCCCGACGCAATTGCCGGCTATATCAGAGACCGGCATGCGCGCGGATGCGGCGTCGTGTTCGGCTTCGAGGTCGAGCCGGATTTCGACGAGCCCGGACGCATGATCGCGTACGTCTTCCAGGGCGGCCTCGGTCTGCCGGATCGCGACGACTATGCCGATACGACGCGACGACAGGATTATGAAACGCACGTCGCCGCCATGCTCGCGCTCTCTGGCATCGCGAAACCGGACTCCGCCTCACTCGCGGCCGACGTGATCGCGTTCGAGAGCGAGCTCGCGGAATCGTCGGTGTCGAGGCGAGCGCTGGCGCGTGATATCCGCATCCGCTATCGCCCCGTGACGCTTCGCGAAGCCGATCGCGCCGACGCGGCGTTTCCGTGGAGCCGCCTCTTCGCCACGCTCGGCATCGAGCCGCCGGCGCATTTCTCGCTGGCGATGTCCGATTTCCACGCGAAAGTCGCGCGACTGCTGACGACCGCGCCCGCATCGACCTGGCGCGCCTATCTTCGCTATCACACGCTGCACGATGCCGCGCCATTGCTCGACGACGCGATCGCGGAGCAACATCACCGCTTCCACGAACACGTCTTGCGGGGCCGCGCGGCGATGACGCCGCGCTGGAAGCGCGTGCTCGAAGCCATCGACGTCAACGTCGGCGAAGCGATGGGCGAGCTGTACGTCGCGCGCTGCTTCGTACCGCAAGCGAAACGCCAGGTGCGCGCGTTGACCGAGCAGCTTCGCGCGGCGCTGCGGGAGCGATTGGAACGGATCGATTGGATGAGCGCATCGACGCGCGAGACCGCATTGCGCAAGCTCGATGCGCTGAGCGTGAAGATCGGCTATCCGGACCGCTGGCGCGACTGGTCCGCGTTGACGACGACGCGCGCCGGCCTCTACGCGAACGTGCTCGCAGCGCGCGCGTTCAACCGGCGACGCGAAGCTCATCGGATCGGCAAGCCGACCGATCGCTCGCAATGGCGCCTCACGCCGCAGACCGTGAACGCAGGCTACGATCCGCAGCGCAACGAGATCGTGTTTCCGGCCGCGATCCTAGCGCCGCCGTTCTTCGATCCTGCCGCCGACGCCGCGCTCAACTACGGCGGTATCGGCGCGGTGATCGCGCACGAAATGATCCATGGCTACGACGATCAAGGCAGCCGCTTCGGTGCGAACGGACGCTTCGAGAACTGGTGGGCCGACGATGATCGCGCTCGCTTCGACGCGCTCGCATCGCACCTCGCCGGGCAATTCGACGCGCTGCCAATCGGTGACGGACACGTCGACGGACGCCTCACGCTCGGCGAGAACATCGCCGATTTCGGCGGCGTCGCGGTCGCATTCGATGCGCTCAGACACACGCTGTCCGAGCAATGCATCGAGCCGATCGTCGACGGCTACACGCAGGCGCAGCGCTTCTTCTTCAACTGGGCGACAATCTGGCGCCAGAGCCTGACGCCGGAGGAAGCGAGCTTTCGCTTACGCGCCGACGTGCACGCGCCCGCGCGCCTGCGCGCGAACGCGGCGCCGTCGAACATGAGCGCTTACGCCGATGCGTTCGACTGCGCGCCAGACGATCCGATGTGCCGACCACAGGGATCGCGCGTCGACATCTGGTGAGAGGCTTGCTACAACATCATGCGTTGCCCACGGAGCCGGCCATGAGAGAACCGCCGCTTCATTCGACGTCAGAAGTCTCGTTTCCGATCGCACAAGCCGATCTTGCGAACACGATCAGTCCCGACGCATCCGATCGATTCCCTGCGGTGTTCGCGACATCGCGCCTCGTCGCGTTCATGGAAATCGCCGCCTCGCGCGTTCTGAAACCGATCCTCGAGCCCGGCGAGCTTTCGGTCGGTGTTTCGATCGAGACGACGCATACTGCGGCGACACCGCTTGGCCTCACGATTCGGGCTGTCGCGAAGTATCTCGGCGTCGAAGGCAGGTTGTATGTATTCGAAGTCGTCGCGTTCGACGATACCGGCGAGATCGGGCGCGGCACGCACAAGCGGGCTATTGCTTTGGAGGAGCGGTTGTTGGCGGGGGCGGAGCGGCGGCGGACGATTTGACGGTCCATCGCGCTCACAAATTAAGCCCCACCGTCACGAACGGCTCCCGCAGCCCGTCACGCATCACGGCGCCGACCGTGCCGTTGATCGAAATCCGATCCGAGACGATGTCGTAACGGATTCCGGTTTGCAACGTCGGCGACGTCCCGGTCGCGCCGAAGACTTCCACGAACTCGCCCAATCGCGCGGCGGGTGCGCGCTCGTAGGCCGCGCCCCAAGTCGTGCGAGTCGAATCCTGCGCGTCGTCATGCCGCATGCCGAGATTGAGATGCACGGCGAACGCTTCGTCCGAAGCGCGGTAGCTGGTGACGACGTTGAACGGCTGCGCGTCGACGCGATCCTCCGGCGCCGCGGAATGGCGGCGATTCCAGCCGATCGAAATCGCCGCGCCCCATTCGCCCGGCGCTTCGTCGCGCAGCAGGAATTTCGCTTGAGCACTCCAGAGCGTGCCGTTGCTCGACCCGTTCCAATGCTCGGCGCCGCCCGCGGTGATTTCTAGACGCGAGAACGGCGAACAGGCCGGCAGCATCCAGAGCTCGTCCTCCGCGGATGCGTGTTGCAGCCACGATTGCATCTGGCATTCGCCGGCAGGCGTGATCGACGCATCGTCGGTCGTCATCGGCCGTCCGGCATGCGCGACCGTCGAGAGCGACAAGCCGGCAAGGACGAGCAGCCACGAGGTGCTGGCATGCTTGAGCATGTGAATCCCCAAGAACGCGGCGAGACGGCGCGGCCGTCTCGCCGTTCGCGTTATAGCAGACCGAATCGGCGGATGAGGCGCACTTTGACGAATTGCGTCAGTGCCATGTACGCGCCGAGGATCACCGCAAGGTAAACCCAATACATCCCCGGCAACGGTACGAAACCGAACTTTGCAGCGAGCGGCGAATACGGCAGCAACGCGCCGGCGAGGCAGATCGCAAGACCGGTCAACGTCAACGGCCAGCTCGCGCGGCTTTCGACGAGGGGCAGCTTGCCGGTGCGGATCACGTGCACGATCAGCGTCTGCGAGAGCAGCGATTCGACAAACCAACCGGTTTGGAACAGGGTCGCGTGCTCGGGAAGATTGGCCTTGAACACGAACCACATCAGCGCGAACGTCGCGTAATCGAAGATCGAGCTGATCGGGCCGATGAACAGCACGAAGCGCGAAATCGAGCGCATGTCCCACTGGCGCGGGCGCGCAAGATATTCCTTATCGACATCGTCGGTCGCGACCGACGTCTGCGAGAAATCGTAGAGCAGATTGTTGAGCAGGATCTGCACCGCGGCCATCGGCAGGAACGGCAGGAACGCGCTCGCGCCGAGCACGCTGAACATGTTGCCGAAGTTCGAGCTCGCGGTCATCTTGATGTACTTCAGGATGTTGCCGAACACCTTGCGGCCTTCGAGCACGCCCTCTTCGAGCACGAGCAGGCTCTTTTCGAGCAGGATGATATCCGCGGCTTCCTTCGCGATATCGACGGCGGTATCGACGGAAATGCCGACATCCGCTGCGCGCAGCGCGGGGCCGTCGTTGATGCCGTCACCCATGAAGCCGACGACGTGGCCGTCGCGATGCAGCGCTTCGATCACGCGGACTTTCTGCTGCGGATTGAGGCGCGCGAACACTTGCGTATCTCGTGTCGCGATCTTGAGCTCATCATCGCTCATCGCTTCGACCTGCGGGCCGATCAGGTACTTCGTCACCTCGAAGCCGACCTGACGACAAACGTTGCGCGTCACGATGTCGTTGTCGCCGGTGAGAATCTTCACCGCGACGCCGTTCTCGTTGAGCGCCTTGATCGCATCGGCGGCGCTGTCCTTCGGCGGGTCGAGAAACGCGATATAGCCTTGCAGCGTGAGATCGGTTTCGTCGGCGAGCGAATACGCCGGCTTCGCTTCGATTTCGCGAAGCCCGAGCGCGATCACGCGAAAGCCGTCGTCGTTCATGTCGCGCGCGACCGTGCGCGCGTCGGCGAGCGATTCCGGCGTCATCTCCGCATCGCCCTCGGGCGTGCGCACGCGGCCGCAGATGCCGACAGTCTCGGCGACTGCGCCTTTCGCGATCAGGTAATGGCGGCCCGCGCGATTCTTGACGATCACCGACATGCGCCGGCGCGTGAAATCGAACGGCACTTCGTCGACGAGCGTGTATTCGGACAGAAGCCGCTGGCGCGTATCGGCGTCGACGCGCTCGAGCACGGCAAGATCGAGGAGATTCTTGAGCCCCGTCTGATGATGGCTGTTGAGCCATGCGAATTCGAGCACGCGCTCGTCGTCGTCGCCGCGCGTGTCGACGTGACGCTCGAGGATCACCTTATCCTGCGTGAGCGTGCCGGTCTTGTCGGTGCAGAGCACGTCGATCGCACCGAAATTCTGGATCGCGTTGAGGCGCTTGACGATCACGTCCTTCTTCGCCATCGCCATCGCGCCCTTGGCGAGATTGATCGTCACGATCATCGGCAGCATCTCGGGCGTGAGGCCGACCGACACGGCGACCGCGAACATGAACGCGTCGAGCCACGCGCCCTTGACGAAGCCGTTGATGAGGAACACGAGCGGCACCATCACCGCCATGAAGCGGATCATCAGCCATGCGAAACGGTGCACGCCTTTGTCGAAGCTCGTCTCGACGCGCTGCCCGACCAATGAGCCTGCGAGCGCACCGAAATACGTCTCGGCGCCGGTCGCGACGATCAAGCCGGTCGCGCTGCCGCTGACGACGTTGCTGCCCATGAAGCAGAGATTCTTCGCGTCGAGCGGAACCTTCGCCTCGGCATCGATGCCAGCGAACTTCTCGACCGGCATCGACTCGCCGGTCAGCGCGGATTGATTGACGAAGAGATCCTTGGCGGTCAGAAGGCGAAGATCCGCGGGGATCATGTCGCCAGCCGAGAGATGCACGACGTCGCCGGGCACGAGCCGCTCGATCGGCACCTCGGTCTTCTGTGCCGGCAGCACGACGCCCTCGCCGCCTTCGACATCGTCGGCCGGGTCGGGAATCCGGCGCGCAGTCGCGGTGTTGCTGACCATGCTGCGCAGCTGTTCGACGGCACGCCCGGTCCGCGCTTCCTGGAAGTACGACAGGAACACCGCCATGAACACCATCGCGAGCATGATCGCCGCACCGACCGCGTCGTCGCCAAGGTACGAAACGACTGCAAGAACAGTCAGCAACACATTGATAGGATTGGTGAAAAATCGGCTCGCGATCTCGACCAGGAACGGCTTTTTCTTTTCCTGCGCGACAACGTTCGGGCCGTACTGCTCGAGGCGGGCCTCGACATCGGCCGAGGACAGGCCATCGGCAACGACGCCCATGCGCTCGAGCGCGGCGCGCGTGTCGAGGCGGACGAATTCGATCAGCGGGTGATGGGCGTCGGTGGCGCGACGGGCGTCGTGGTTGACGCGCAGCGCGGCCGGGATCGCTACGGCGAAGGCATTGAGTTTGAACATGGCGACTCCGAATCGGGGCGGTGACTTGCGTCAGCTGCCGCCGGGAGCTCGCCGAACCGCTCGATATCGCGTCGCCCAGACGCAACGAGCTTCTAGTCGGCTACCGTCTCCGTGGCGGCAGCGCGGCTTCGTCTGGGGCTACTGCAACTGTCCACGGAGGGAACCTCGTATGGGTTTGTGTTTGCGTATCGGTTGGGCGAGTCCGCCAACTTGAGTCAGGTCAGTCGCTGCGCGGCCTCGTGAGAACGCGAGCCTTCGGCTCGCTCGTCAGAAGTCAGAAATGCACGTTGCTTTTCTGACGAGTCCGCGCAGCGGACGTCCTGACTCCTAACGAGGGCGCGAAGCGCCCGACCTAACCCGCGCCAATGATCACCCCGCGGCCTTTCCCGAACCTTTCAGCACGATCAAGCGCGAGACCAGTGCATCGACAAAGCTCGCCGGAAGCTCGGCGCTGACCGGCACGCACCATACATCGGGGCCGGCGATGCCGACGCATTTGATCGCGTCCTTCTCGGTCATCAGCACCGGCAGGCCGTCGCTGAACGAAATGTCGGCTGGCGCGAACACATGGTGGTCGGGAAACGGATGGGCAATCACGTCGATGCCGCGCACCTGCAGGCTCGCGAAGAAGCGCTCGGGGTTGCCGATCGCGGCGACGGCGTGCACGCGCTTTTTCGAGAACGACGACAGCGGACGCGCGCCCGCCGCACCGGCGAGGGCGACGGCCATGTCGCCGGAAAGGCGCATCGGAATTTCGCCCGGCTCGGCACGCGCGCCGTTGCAGACGCGGAAATCGACCTGCTTCAGCCGATCGAGCGGCTCGCGCAGCGGGCCGGCGGGCAACAGCTGCTCGTTGCCGAAGCGGCGCTGGCCGTCGATCACGCAGATTTCGATGTCGCGCGCGAGCGCACGGTTCTGCAAGCCGTCGTCCGCGATGACGACGTTGGCGCCGCGCTGGACCAGGAGCGCGGCGGCGCGTGCACGATCGCGACCGACCGCCACCATCGCGCCGGTGCGCCGGCGCATCAGGCTCGGCTCATCGCCGTAGCGACTCGGATCGAGCGTATCGTCGAGCACGGCCGGCTTGCGCTGCGTGCCGCCGTAGCCGCGGCTGACGATCGCGGGCCGGAACCCGCGCGCGCGCAGCGCTTCGATCAGCGCGATCACGAGCGGCGTCTTGCCGCTGCCGCCGACCGTGAGGTTGCCGACGACGATCACCGGCGCGCCGATGCGCTCTCGTGCGCGGCCGCGGATCGCACCGTCGAGCGCGCGCAACGCGCGATAGAGCGGCACCAGCGCGGAGAGCCAGAACGGGATCGGATCGCCGTGATACCAGACGCGTTCGAGGCGGCGAGTCATGAGTCGAGGTTAAGAGCAGGCGGATAAATACCTTCGATGCGCGGCGAAGCCCAACGGTTTCGACAGCTCGCGGCATTTCGGACTCGGTTCGGCGTCATGCGCTCAAACCTCGGCCTTCAGCCCTGCTTTCCCTTCGTCCCTGAATTGCATCCGATGCAACGTCGCGTACTTGCCGTCTTGCGCAAGCAGCGCTTCATGCGTGCCCTCCTCGACGATGCGTCCTTGATCGAGCACGACGATCCGGTCCGCGTGCTCGATCGTCGAGAGCCTATGCGCGATCACGATCACCGTGCGGCTTTGTATGAGGCGCATCAATGCGCCCTGGATCAGGCGCTCGGATTCGCTGTCGAGCGCGCTGGTCGCCTCGTCGAGGATCAGGATCGGCGCGTTCTTGAGCAGTGCGCGCGCGATAGCGATGCGCTGGCGCTGGCCGCCGGACAGCAGCACGCCGTTCTCGCCGACACGGCTGTGGATGCCTTCGGGAAGCTGGCGGATGAACTCCATCGCGTTCGCGGCTTCGGCCGCTGCGACGATCTCGGCCTCGCTCGCGCCAGTCAACGCGCCGTACGCGATGTTCCGCGCGATGCTGTCGTCGAACAGCATGACGCTCTGTCCGACCCACGAAATCTGCCGGCGCAAGCTGTCGAGCGTGTACTCGCCGAGCGGACGGCCGTCGATCATCACGGCGCCGCCGGTTGTCTCGTACAGTCGCGGAATCAGGCTTGCGAGCGTCGACTTGCCGCTGCCGGAGCGTCCGACGAGCGCGGTCACGCCACCGCGCGCGCACGTGAGATTGATACCGCGCAGCGCCGGCGTCGCAGCGCCTGCGTACGTCATCTCGACATTGCGGAATTCGAGATCGCCTGCGAATCGATCGAGCACGATGCGGCCGGTGTCGGTCTCGCCGGGCAAGTCGATCAGCGAGAAGATCTCTTCGGCCGCCGCAAGACCGCGCTGCAGATTCGCCTGCACCGTCGTCAGGCGCTTCAGCGACGGCAGGATGCCGCCCATTGCGAGGATCAGCGACGTGAACGCGCCCGGCGTGAGCTCGGTCAGCATCGTCGGGCGCGTCGCAAGATAGATGATCAGCGCGAGCGATACCGCGGCGATCAGCTGCACGAACGAGCTCGATAGCGCGTTGGTCGAAGCGACCTTGAGGCTCAGCCTTCGCGTCTGCTCGGAGACCGCATTGAAGCGCTGCGATTCGTAGCTCTGGCCGCCGAACACCTTCACTTCGCGGTTCGCGCCGACGACTTCCTCGATGACGCCCGTCACTGTGCCCATCGAGCCCTGGATGCGCCGGCTGATGCGGCGATAGCGGCGCCCGACATAGACGACCAGCGCGCCGACCAGCGGTACCATGACCAGCAGCGCCAGCGTGAGCTCGACGCTGACCAGCAGCATCACGGTGATATAGAACACGATCGTGAGACCGTCGACGACCGCCACCTTCACCGCTTCGGTCGACGCCTGCGCGACTTGCTCGGAGCTGTATGTGATGCGCGCGATCTGATGGCCCGAAGTCTCGCGGTCGAAGAACGACGACGGCAGCCGCAGATAATGATCGAACACTTTCTGGCGCAGCTGCTGCACGACGCCGCGGCCGATGTATGCGGTGCCGTAGTCGGTGACGTACATGCCGATGCTGCGCACGAGGAAGATCGACACGATGACGATCGGCATCCAGAAAATGCTGACCGGGTCGCGTGCAATGAAGAGGTTGTCGAGCATCGGCATGATCGCGCGAGCGAAGAGGCCCATGCAGCCGGCGTCTAGGATCATGCCGATCACCGCGAGGATCGCGATCGGCCAATACCGTTTCACATGGCCGAGCAGCCGCGCGTAAATCGCGAGTCCGGAACGCCCGGACGCCGGCGTTGCGCTCACTTAGCGCCTGCGGCCTGCGGCGGCGTGGTCGCGATCGATAGACGCGTGAAACCGAGCTTGCCGAGCGCGTCCATCGCCGTCACCACGGCTTGGTGCGGCGTCATCGCGTCGGCGCGCAAGTTCACCGGGCGATCATGATCGCCGCCGGCGACGCGCTCGATCGCCTCGGTCAGCGAATCGAGGCCGGGATTGAGCACCTCGTCGTTGTCGATATAGTAGTGGCCTTCGCGGTCGATCATGATCGTCAGCGCATCGCGCGGCTCGCTGTCTTCGGCGGACGCCGATTGCGGCAGCGTCACTTTCATGCGCGCGTGCTGGACGAATGTGGTCGTCAGCACGAAGAACATCAAGAGGGTCAACATCACATCGATCAGCGAGATCACGTTGATCTCGAAATCGTCCTCGCGGCGCGCGGAGGCGATACGCATGCGCGCCTCAGGTCGCCGTGCGCGCGACGCGCACGGGAGGAGCCGGCGCCGGCGCCGCCGCCGGTGGAGCGCCGGTTTCGGCGATCGCAGTCAGCTCGTCAGTGAGCAGGAACACCTGGCGCTCCATCTCGACGATCAGCGTCGCGACGCGGCCGCGGAAGAACCGGTGCAGCACGTACGCCGGAATCGCGATGCAAAGACCCGCGGCCGTGCACACCAGCGCCTGGCCGATACCGCCGGCCATCTTCATCGGATCGCCGACGCCGCTGATCATCACCGCGAAAAACATCTCGATGAGCCCGAACACCGTGCCGAGGAGGCCGAGCAACGGACCGATCAGCGCGATCGTGCCGAGCGTATTGAGGAAACGCTCGAGCTTATGCACGACATGGCGGCCGGTGTCCTCGACGCGCTCCTTGATGATTTCGCGCGGCCGGTTGCGTACCGAGAGCGCGGCCGCGAGCAGCTCGCCGAGCGGCGAGTTCGAGCGCAGCGCGTTCAGGTGTTCCGGATCGAGCTTGCGCGTGCGCGCCCACTCGCGTACTTCGTCGCCCAGACCCGGCGGGATCACCGCCGCGGTACGCAGGGACCAGAACCGTTCGAGAATGATCGCGAGCGCGATCGCCGAGCAGATCAGGATGGGCACCATCGCCCATCCGCCGGCCATCAGGATTTCAAGCACAGGGCCACCTTTCCCATCGCCGGCGCTTGGCGCGGCTGCCGGGCCGAATCATAGCAGCGTGAGCGGACAATGCTCTGCGACGCGCGGCGCATTGGCGGCAATGAACGTGCTCGCCGTTCCCCGCGACCGCGGGGCATACGGAGGCGTTGTAGGAGCGGCGCCAGCCGCGACCGCCTCTCACCAACGCCGCAAGAGCGTCTAACCGTACGAGAGCGAGGCGATCTTAGCCTCGTCATCGAGGCCGATCGCGAACTTGAGCTGACTGCCCGGCCCGAAATCGATCACGTAGTCGTACCAATGGAGCCCGGCGTCCTGGCGCGAGCCCTTGTAGATGAAACGCGTCGGCGCGCCGAACGGCGCGAAGAGATCCTTGAGGCGCCCGGCGAGACCGCTCTTCATCTTCGCATCGAGCCGGGCGACCAGATGGGAATCCTCCGCGCCGCTTTGCAGATGCTCGAACAGCGTCGTCGCCTTGAGGGTCACGTCCGCGTCCTCGCCGGGCGCGGAACGGTTCGCGGCAGCGGCGATGTCCGGGAACACGTCGTCGAAGATCGCGGTGGTGATCATTTCGCCCGGCTCGGGATCGGTGCGGCAGTTCGTGAAGGCGATGATGCGAAGACGCTGCTTGGGGAAGAGCTCATTCGCGGTCGTGAAGCCGAACGTGCCGCCGGTGTGGCCGATGCGCGGCTGATCATGCACGGAATCGACGAAGAGCCCGAGCCCGTAATCGCTCGAGCCTTGCGTGATCGCGACCGGCGTCGTCATCTCCGCATAGCTCGCCGCGCTGACGATCCGTCCACCCGCGAGCGCGCGATTCCATTTCTCCAGATCGTCCAGCGTGGACACAAGGTTGCCGGCCGACCAGCCGAAGCTTTCGTGGATCGTCGGCGCACGCTCGAGCGCGCTGCCATTGTGCCGATAGCCGATCGCCATGTTCGAAAGCCCGGCCTCTTCGGCGACGGTGTGCGTATGAGCCATGCCCGCAGGCTCGATGAGATGCTTGCGGACGTAGTCGCGATAACTTTGCCGCGACACGACCTCGATGACGCGCCCGAGCAGGATGTAGCCCGTGTTGTTGTACGTCATGCGGCTGCCGGGCGAGAAATCGAGCGGCTTGCCGGCGACGCGCGCCAGGAGCTCGTCGAACGTCACCGGCTTCGTCGCCACGCGCTCGGTCTCGGGCCCATCCACGAAATATTCCGGCAACCCGCTCGTATGCGAAAGGAGTTGCCGCAACGTGACTTCGTCGGCGTGCGGCGCGTCGGGTAGATACTTCGAGAGCTTGTCGTCGATGCGGAGCTTGCCGGCCTCCTGCAGCGTGAGGATCGCGGCCGCGGTGAATTGCTTCGTGATCGAGCCGATCTCGTAGAACGTGTCCGCCTCGGCCGGCAGCCGGCGCTCGACGTCGCGATATCCGTACGCCTTGCGGTACACGACGTTTCCGTCCCTGACGACCGCGATGGCCGCGCTCGGCGTGTTCGTGCGGGCGAGTATCGCACGCACGTCCGCGTCGATGCGTTCGATGGCGTTGGGATCAAGCGACTCGGCCTTGATGGCAAACGACGCGAGAGACAGCGAAGCGAGGAGAACCAGCGAACGCAGCACGAGAGCTCCTTTGTGCAGATGAAGCGACCTCGGTGAGCAAGTTGCATACCAGTATTGAGAGATCGCGGGCAGAGCGAGATTCCGAATACGCGTTTCGTGTCCGCGGACGTCATGCGGACGTCCGTGCGGCTATTCGCGCCAATAGCGACGGCGGCGATCGCGCTCCGATTCGACCGACGGCAAACCATCGACCGGAAATGCGAGCCGCAGCGCGCCCTCCTCCGCCGTGTTCGCAAGCTCGACACCGGCGTCGCGATACTGGGCGACGACCTCCGGATGCGGATGACCGAAGCGGCTGCGCCATCCGGCCGAGACGATGGCGATCGACGGATCGAGAGCCGCGATGAACTCCGCGCTCGACGAATGGCGGCTGCCGTGATGCGGAACGCCGAGCACGAGCGGCCGCGTGTCGCTGCCCACCGCGGCCGCGACGGCGGGTTCCATGCGGCTGCCGATGTCGCCGGTCAACAGCAGGCGCCCGCCGCGGCCCTCGACCACAAGCACGCATGAGCGATCGTTGTCGCCGCCGCTGCGGACCCCACCGAGCGATTCTGATGGCGGCGAGACGACGCGGAACAAGACTTCGTTCCATGTCCAGGATCGGCCGGCCGCACACTGCACGAGTTCGAGACTGCCGCGGCCCGGCTCGCCGCCGATGCGCTCGGCTCGCGGATATTCGCGCGCGACTGCGGGCGCGCCGCCGGCGTGGTCGTTGTCGCCGTGGCTGACGATGATCTGGTCGAGCGCCCGGATGCCGAGCGCGCGCAACGTCGGCAGCACGGCCGCTTTGCCAAGGTCGAACTCCGACGGATAGCGCGCGCCCGCGTCGTACAGCAGCGCATGCGAGCGCGTACGCACGAGCACGGAAAGGCCTTGGCCGACGTCGATGAACACCGCTTCGAACGCGCCGGGTTCCGGCAGCGTGCGCGCCGGCGCGAGCAGCGGAATGAAAAGCACGAGACCGAGCGGACGCAACGGCACGCCGCGCGGCAGGAACATCCACACGGCGCCGAGCATCGCGAGCGCGAGCGCCCATGCGCCCGCCTCCGGCAAATACCAGCGAGCGCCCGGCAATGCCGCCGTCCATTCAAGCAGCACCCATTGCGCATGCGCGCAGTAACCCGCAGCGAGCAGCAGCGGCGACGCCAGCGCCGGCGCGATCAGAAGAGCCAGCACGCCCGCAAGGCAGAGCGGCACGATCAGAAAACTCACGAGCGGCACCGCGATCAAATTCGAGAACGCACCGATCAGCGACGCTTCACCGAAGAACCAGACGGTGAGCGGCAGCAGCGAGAGCGACATCACGAGCTGACCGAACGTCAGCTCGCGCAGGAACGCGAGCGCACCGGCGCTCGGCGTCAAACACAGCAGCAGGAATCCGACGCCGACGAACGAAAGCCAGAAGCCGGCGGACAGCACCGACAACGGATCGATCGCGAGGATCACGACCAGCGCCAATGCGAGCGATTGCGCGCCGCTGCCCGCGCGGCGTCCGCCACGACCGATCGCAACCGCGCCGATCATCAGGAGCGTGCGCAGTGTCGGCAGGCTGCCGCCGGCGAGAGCTCCGTAGAACACCGCCGTCACCAGCGCCGCGGGCAATTGCACGATCGGAAACGGCGTGCGCAACGACGAGCGCGGCCAGAGCCAGCACAGGATTCGCACCAGCAACGCGCCGAGCCCCGCCGCGATGCCGACATGGAAACCCGAGATCGCGATCAGATGCGGAACGCCGTTGGCGCGCGCGACGTCCCAATCGTCTTCGTCGAGCCCGCGCGTATCGCCGATCGCGAACGCGCGGACCAGCGCAGCGTCGTGCGGATCCCGAATCCGCCGCGCGATCTCGTCCGACAAGGCCGAGCGCAATCCGTCGATGCAGAACGATGCTTCCGGCAAGCGGCGGTTCGCGCCGTCGTCGCGCACGTAGCCGACCGCGGTGATACCACGCTCGAGCGCATGCCGCTCGAAATCGAACCCGCCCGGATTGACGAGGCCGCGCGGACGCTTCAAGCGCACACGCAGCTGCCAGCGGCTGCACGCCGCGAACGCGTCCGGCGGCGCGCCATACCAGGCGACGCGCACGCGTCCGTTCAACGCGACGTTTTCGGAGCCGACGGACGCTCGTTCGATCCGCAGCAGCGCGCGCGTCGCATCGCCGCGCGAAACCGGAAGCTGATCGACGACCGCGACGACGTCGAAATCGCGGCCTTCGAGATCACCGGGCAGGCGCTGATCGAGGGCGACCTGCGCACGCCATGCGCACCAGGCGAACGCGATCAGCGCGATCGCCAACCATCGAAATTGCGGCGTGCGCCAGAACGGAATTGCCGCGAGCGCCAGCAGCGCGTCGACCCACAACGGCGGCAGCGTGCTGCACATTTGCACGGCGAGCGCGCCGGCCAGTGCGGCTACGGCGACGCGCGGCGTGATCGCGACGGTCGGATGCGTCGGCATTCCCTGCCCTCCTCCGGCGCATTCCGTGCGCCGCCTGTTTATTCGCTATCTCATTTCGCGATCGGATGCAGCGCGCCCGCAGTGAGCTCCAGCATGCGTCCCGCGCGCGCGGCGAGTTTCGAATCGTGCGTGACCAGCACCAGCGCGGTGCCGATCTCGCGGTTGAGCTCGAGCATCAGCTCGTAGACTTGCGCCGCGTTCCTCTCGTCGAGATTGCCGGTCGGCTCGTCGCCGAGCACGCAAGCCGGCCGCGTGACCAGCGCGCGCGCGACCGCGCAGCGTTGTCGTTCGCCGCCGGAAAGCTCGCCGGGCTTGTGCTCGAGACGCGCGCCGAGGCCGACGCGCGTGAGCAGCGCCGCCGCCTGCTCGCGCGCATCTCCGATCGAAGTGCCGCGGATCAGGAGCGGCATGCAGACGTTCTCGAGTGCAGTGAACTCGGGCAGCAAATGATGGAACTGATAGACGAAACCGAGCGAACGGTTGCGCAAATCGCCGCGCGCGCGATCGGAGAGCTGCGACATCGTCTGTCCGTCGACTTCGACTTCGCCCGCGCTCGGCGCATCGAGCCCGCCAAGGATATGCAGCAGCGTCGATTTGCCGGTGCCGGACGCGCCGATGATCGCGACCGTCTCGCCGCGGCGGACGTCAAGGCTGACGTCGCGCAGCACCTCCGTACGCAGCTTGCCTTCCTGATACGTTTTCGCGATGCGAGCGGCTCGCAGAACGATGTTGCCGGGCATAGGGTTACTCATAGCGAAGCGCCGCAGCAGGTTCCGTGCGCGCAGCGCGCCACGCGGGATACAACGTCGCGAACACGCAGAACACGAACGCGGTCGCCGTGATCCAGCCGACATCGCTCCAATGCAGGTCGCTCGGAAGCTCGCTGATGTAATAGACGTCCGGCGACAGGAACGAAACATGGAACGTGTGCTCGATCCACTTCACGATGCCCTCGACGTTGAGCGCGAGCAGCACACCGAAGAAAACGCCCATCGCGATGCCGAGCGCGCCGACGAGCACGCCCTGCACCATGAACGTGCCCATGACGCTGCGCGGGCTCTGGCCGAGCGTTCGAAGGATCGCGATATCGGCCTGCTTGTCGGTAACGAGCATGACCAATGTCGAAACGAGATTGAACGCCGCGACCGCGACGATCAGCGACAGGATCAGGAACATCACCTTCTTCTCCATCGCCACCGCTTTGAAGAAGTTGTTGTGTCCTTGCATCCAATCGGTGACGCGATACATCTGGCCGAGCTCGTCGGCGAGCGCGCGGCCGACCGAATAGGCCTGAAACATGTCGTCGAGTCTGAGGCGAATGCCGCTCGGGCCGTCGAGTCGATACAGCGTTTCGGCATCCTGCATGTGCACGACGGCCATGCCGGCGTCGTATTCCTGCATGCCGGCTTCGAAAATGCCGACGACCTTGAACGGCTTGAAGCGCGGGATCGCGCCGATCGGCGTCGTGCTCACGATCGGTGCGAACACCGTGACGCGATCACCGACTCCGACGCCGAGCATCATCGCAAGCTCCTTGCCAAGCACGATGCCGAAACCGCCGGGCGCAAGGTCGGAAAGCTTGCCTTCGATCATGCGTTTGTCGATTTCGGACACGTGCGGCTCGAGATCGGGCATCACGCCGCGGATCACCGCGCCGGAGTTGCGCGAGCCTTGCAGCATCGCCTCGCGCTCGACGTAGGGCGCGGCGCCGAGCACGTGCGGATTTTCTTTCGCGCGCTCGATCGCCTGCGGCCAGTCGCGCACGGTTTCGTCGACGCCAGCGATCGTCGCGTGCGAGACCATGCCGAGGATGCGGTCCTTCAGTTCCTTGTCGAACCCGTTCATTACCGAGATCACGGTGATGAGCGCGGTGACGCCGACCGCGATGCCGAGGATCGACACCAGCGAGATGAACGAAATGAAGTGATTGCGCCGCTTCGCGCGCGTGTAGCGCAGGCCGATGAAGACTTCGAGAGGACGGAACATGCGGACGGGGGAATCCTTTTCGGGCGCCACTGCGACCGCGAACGGCGGCGAGAGTGCCGTAATCGCGATGCCCCGGCAAGCGAAGCCGGCTAGGCGGCGTGTGCGATTTCGCCGCGCGAGAGGAGCAATGTGAGGCGCCGGCGCGTGTCAAGGTCGGTATTGTCGGGGCCGAGCACGAAACGGACGCGCTCGCCGCGGTCGATCTTGAATTCCAGCGCGAGCCAGTCCCCAAGACGCGCATGCGATGTCAGCAGCGCGGGATGCTCCTTGTCGCCGTCGACCAGAACCCAGGCCGACGAGCGGCAGGCGACGCGCCGGAATCGATTGCCGAGAAAACCGCGAAGACTCATCGCGCCGATGATCGCGGCGACCAGCGACACTATCGTCTTCGCGCTCGGCGGCAGACTGCTGAGCCATGGCGAGACAACGGCGGCGCAAGTGATCATCGCGGCCGCGATCGCGATCCATCGCGATGGAAAATAGTCAAACGCGATTGCGGGTGCGGATTTCATCGACGATTAGGGTGATTCCGGGATCATCCGGGGTCTTGTTTCCGGTCAGCCAGTCCCAGAGATCGGGATCGGTCGCTTCGAGCATTCTCTCGAAGGACTCGCGTTGAGCGCTGTCGGATTTTTCGTAACGTTCGGTCAGCCACTGGCTCAAGAGCTGATCGAGCTCGCGCGTGCCGCGGCGGCAGCGCCAGCGCAGGCGATTGATCGATGCGCTATCCGTTTCGTGCATCGGTTTCGGAGCGATGCTTGTAGAAATCGAGGATCGTCTGCGCCGCATCGTCGACGAGGAATCGACCAAGCCGCGCGGCATACCAATTGAAGCGCGTGCTGATGCGATAGTTGACATCGATCGTGAGCCGCGTGCCGTCGCCCTCCGGTTCGAGCCGGTACGAGGTATCGACGAGATCGAAATAACGGCCGCCGACCTCGACGTGCTCGTCGAGCGCGCCCGGCGGAATCGAATCAGGCGCGAAGCGGTAGCTCCACCGGATGTAGCGGTTTTCGTTCCAATCGAGGATCGGCTCGTCGAAGTGCACGCCTTTCTGCCACTTGAGCTTGCGCACGCGCTGGCCGTCTTCCTCGACCGTGACCGCCGACACCGGATACGGAACGCCGATGCGCCAGGCCCAGCCTTGCGCCATTTCGGACGGCGCGATGCCGGTTGCGTCATTGATCAGATGCCAGATCTTTTCGGGCCGCGCGGCGATGTGTATCGATTCGGTCGAATGGCCGTGCGCATCGGGAATGGCAGTCTGCTGTTCGGCGACGCCGAGGATCAGCGGCAGCACGAGCACCGCGTTCGTCGCGCCGACCGGCGGCTTGAAGCGCAGCACGATCCAGGCGATGAGCCCGCCGATCGATGCCATGATCAGGAAGATCGGAATCGCGAGCGCGATGCAGATGCTGCCTTCGATCGCAAGAATCGCCGTGCCGGTGACGAAAAGCGCGGTCGGTCCCCACGGAAGAATCAGCGACATGCCGAGCGTGCGGCGCTCGGGTGCAAGGCGCGACACGGACCAGACGCCGATCACGAGCGGCACCAGGAAGAGGAATGACACCAGCATCGGTCCTGCGCCACCGGCGTTGCCGTGTCCGAACGGCCAGAGGCCGAACAGGATGCGCATCAGAAGGCCGTATGCCGCGCCGCCGAGCATGATCCACGGCGAGGAAACCGACACGCTCGGCCGAGGCGCCGAGCGCGCCGGGGGAAGAGGCGGCGGCGGTAGTGCGGGGTCGATCATTTCGGGTCGTCCTCGCGCGTGTTTTCGCGTCAGCTGCCGTTGCGCTCGACGATCAGCTTTTTCACTTCCGCGATCGCTTTCGCAGGATTCAATCCTTTCGGACACGTCCGCGCGCAATTCATGATCGTGTGGCAGCGATAGAGCTTGAACGGATCTTCGAGATCGTCGAGCCGCGCGCCGGTGTCCTCGTCGCGCGAATCGACGATCCAGCGATAGGCCTGCAAAAGCACGGCCGGACCGAGATAGCGATCGCTGTTCCACCAGTAGCTCGGGCACGACGTCGTGCAGCACGCGCAAAGGATGCACTCGTAAAGGCCATCGAGCTTGGCGCGATCTTCCTTCGACTGCAGCCGCTCCTGATCCGGCGGCGGCGGCGTCTGCGTGCGGATCCACGGTTTGATCGATGCGTACTGTGCGTAGAAATGCGTGAGGTCGGGCACGAGATCCTTAACGACCGGCATATGCGGCAGCGGATAGATCTTCACGTCGCCCGACGCACAATCCTCGATCGCCTTCGTGCACGCGAGCGTGTTCGTACCGTCGATGTTCATAGCGCACGAGCCGCAGATGCCTTCGCGGCACGAGCGGCGGAACGTCAGCGTCGAATCGATCTCGTTCTTGATCTTGATCAACGCATCGAGAACCATCGGGCCGCAGGTCGACATGTCGACGTCATAAGTGTCGACTCGCGGGTTCTCGCCGTCGTCGGGGCTCCAGCGGTAGACGCGGAATGTCCGCACGTCTTTCGCATCGGATTTCGCCGGGAAATGCTTGCCCGGTTTGATCTTCGAATTTTTTGGAAGGGTGAACTCGGCCATGATCGCCTCGATAACTTGATTCAGTACACCCGCTTCTTCGGCGGCACCGGCTCGACGTCTTTGGTCAGCGTATTCATGTGCACCGGGCGGAAATCGAACGAGCACGTGCCCTTTGCGTCGACATTCACGAGCGTGTGCTTCATCCAGTTCGTATCGTCGCGGTCAGGATAATCCTCGCGCGCATGCGCGCCGCGGCTTTCCTGGCGCTGCTCGGCGGACTGGATCGTCGCGACCGCGTTGTAGAGAAGATTCTGCAGCTCCAGAGTCTCGATGAGATCGGAGTTCCATACCAGGGAGCGATCGCTGATGCGCACATCGTCGAACGAGGCGAATACGTTCTTCATCTTGTCGACGCCTTCGCGCAGCGTTTGCTCCGTGCGGAAAACGGCCGCGTCGGATTGCATCGTTCTCTGCATCGAGAGGCGGATGTCCGCGGTCGGCGTCGAGCCTTTCGCGTTGCGCACGCGGTCGAAACTCGAAAGTGCCTTGTCGCAGATCGACGCCGGCAGATCCTTGTGAGGTTGATTGGGCTTGATCGTCTCGGCGCAGCGGTGCGCCACTGCACGTCCGAACACGACGAGATCGAGCAGCGAGTTCGAGCCGAGCCGGTTCGCGCCGTGCACCGACACGCAAGCTGACTCGCCGATCGCGAAGAGACCCGGAACGATCGCATTCGGATCATCGCCGATCTTGCGCACCACTTCGCCGTGATAATTCGTCGGCACGCCGCCCATGTTGTAGTGGACAGTCGGGATCACCGGAATCGGTTCCTTCGTCACATCGACACCGGCGAAAATGCGCGCGCTTTCGGAAATACCCGGCAGCTTCTCGTGCAGCACGTCGGCGCCGAGATGCATGAGATTGAGGTTGATGTGATCTTTATGCTCGCCGACGCCGCGGCCTTCGCGGATTTCGATCGTCATCGAGCGGCTGACGACATCGCGCGAAGCGAGATCCTTCGCGTTTGGCGCGTAGCGCTCCATGAAGCGCTCGCCCTTCGAGTTCGTAAGATAACCGCCCTCGCCGCGCGAGCCTTCGGTGATGAGACAGCCCGACCCATAGATGCCGGTCGGATGGAATTGCACGAATTCCATGTCCTGCAACGGCAAGCCGGCACGCAGCACGAGGCCGCCGCCGTCGCCCGTGCACGTATGCGCGGAGGTCGCGCTGAAATACGCGCGGCCGTAGCCGCCGGTCGCTAGCACGACGCCGTGCGCGCGGAAGAGATGCAGCGTGCCTTCGCTCATGTCGAGCGCGAGCACGCCGCGGCAGACGCCTTCGTCGTCGAAAATCAGATCGAGCGCGAAGTATTCGATGAAGAAGCGCGCATCGTGCTTCAACGATTGCTGATAGAGCGTATGCAGGATCGCGTGACCCGTGCGATCCGCTGCGGCGCAAGTGCGCTGCGCGGTGCCCTTTCCGTAATGCGTCGTCATGCCGCCGAACGGACGCTGATAGATCTTGCCGTCCTCGGTGCGCGAGAACGGCACGCCGTAATGCTCGAGCTCGATGATCGCCGGAATCGCTTCGCGGCACATGTACTCGATCGCGTCCTGATCGCCGAGCCAGTCCGAACCTTTGATCGTATCGTAGAAATGAAAGCGCCAGTCGTCCTCGCCCATGTTGCCGAGCGCGGCCGAGATACCGCCTTGCGCGGCAACCGTGTGCGAGCGCGTCGGAAACACTTTGGTGAGGCACGCGGTCTGCAGGCCCGTTGCTGCGAGACCGAACGTCGCACGCAATCCTGCACCGCCGGCGCCGATCACGACGATGTCGTATTTGTGTTCGGTGATCTTGTAGCTTTCCATTCGACTCAGCTTCCGAGCGCAATACGGGCGATGGCGAGCGCGCAGGCGGCGGCGCCGAGGCAGCACAGGAACTTGACGGCGATCTGCAGCGCGAGCTCAAGCCAGCGCGTGTGCACGTAATCCTCGATCACCACTTGCACGCCGAGCTGCGTGTGCCAGAAAAGTGCAACGACGAACGCGAGCATCAATACCGCGTTGAGCGGCTGCGCGACGAGCGCGCGCGCCGCGGCGTAGTCGGCGTGCAGGAGATTCAGCACCAGCCAGACGAACCAGATGCACAGCACGGCAAGCGCGAGCGCGGTCAGCCGCTGCACCATGAAATGATGCACGCCGTGCTTGGCCGAGCCGAGCCCGCGCGCGATCTTGATCGGCGTGCGCAGACGATTGCTCATACGCCGCCTCCGTTCCAGGCCAATACCCAGATCAATGCCGTCAGCACGAAACTGGCGCCGCTGACCAGCCAGCTGTTGCGCACGAACTGCTCAGGCTTGTAGCCGAGCCCCACGTCCTGCAGCAGATGGCGGATGCCGTTCAAGAAATGAAACGCGAGCGACCACGTCCAGCCGATGAGAAGAAGAAGGCCGAACCACGACGCGCAAAACGCGTGCACCGCCGCATAGCAGCGTTCGCTCCACGCGAGCGCGATCAGAAGGGCCGCGACCAGCAGCGTGCCGACCGCGAGGAAGAGCCCGGTACCGCGATGCACGATCGAGGTGACCATCTGAATCTGCCAGCGATAAACCGACAGATGCGGAGACAAGGGGCGCGCGGTGGCTGGCATGGTCACGATCCTATAAGGCCCGATCTCTTGGCGTTGTCCTTGATGTGCGGCAAGCGCGCCGCATGTCAGAAGTCGATGCAGCGTCCATTCTTTTCCCAGTCGCCGTACCGCGTCGGATCGGGGCCGTTCTCGCGGCCGCCGATCTCGCGCGTCGCCGGCGTGCTCGCAGGCGCAACCTCGCCGCCGGCAGGTGCCGGGCGATTCTCTTCGGCGTCGGGAGTTCTGGGATCGGGCATGGGGCGATGCGGCGCGGAAGGTTAAACCTAGCGGCGTCGCGAGACAACCGCGAGACGGTGCGATGCTACATTGACACGGCGTGTTTTCTTCGATCCCGAACCTATGCTGATTCCACTTGACCGCGCCGAAACGATCGAAATCGCCGGCGCCGACGCGCTCGCTTTCGCGCACGCGCAGTTCACCAGCGACGTCGAGAATCTCGCCGTCGGCGCCTGGCACTGGAGCGCGTGGCTGAGCGCGCAAGGCCGCGTGCGCGCGATGTTCGTGCTTTTGAGGATCGCGCCTGATCGGCTCCTTGCCTGGCTGCCGCTCGGCGGCGCGGCCGGAATACGCGATGCGCTATCGCGGTTCGTGCTGCGCGCAAAGGTGCGGTTGACCGTGCCCGAGGGCCAGATTTTTGCGGCGGTTCGCGACGAAGACCTCGCCATCGAGCGGGCCGATCAGCTCGTCGAGCATCGCGGAGGATTCGCGTTCGCACAAAACGGCCCGCAACGGCGCATCGGCTGGCTTGGCGCGGCTCCGGAAACATCGTTCGACCCGCACGCACGCGACGAGTGGCGTCTTGCGGACATCGGCGCGGGCCTCCCATGGACCGCGCCCGCCCTTCAGGACGAATTCGTACCGCAGGCGCTCGGACTCGAGCGGCTCGATGCGATCCGTTTCGACAAGGGCTGCTATCCCGGCCAGGAGATCGCCGCGCGGTTGCATTTTCGCGGCGGCAACAAGCGCCATCTCTATCGCGTGCGGCTGGCCTCGCGCATCGAAACCGGATCGCGCATTGGAACCGGCGAGGATGCCGGTGTCGTTCTGTATTCGGCGCCGTCGGCGGACACGTTCGAAGCGCTTGCGGTGTTGAGCGATGCGGCGGTTTCGTCATTGCGCATCGAGGGCGACGTCGTCGAGATCATTGGACGTTTATAATTTATATCTTTGTGTATTTAGTTTTAAATGCATCAATTGCATCATTGCTCACAAACCTGAATGAACTTTGAATATCCATTCAGGCGTGATGACATTCGTGCCCACATCACGTAGTCTTCGCCCGCCCCGCACTTTGGCGGCGGCAACGAATTACTAACGGTCGCACTTTTTCCACACCTTGCGACTTGCGTCGAAACGACGCACGAAAGCCGGAATGACTGCCGCGAATGGCAGACGAACCCGGCGGACGCTGATAGCGCGATCCTCGCCGCGCACGCGTCGAAATCACAATCCGCTTTGCTTAGCCGCTAACGCGCAATGGCGCGCGTTTGCGACATCGACACGGACGTGCGCTTCAGTTGCGGTTCGCACTCGATTCGTATCGTCCGTCGATCGCAACGAATTGCAGTTGGTCGAGGTTGTAAAGATGAAGTTAGCGTTTCTCCTGTGGATGGCTTCGGTGCTGCCGCAACCGGCGTCGGATCAGATCTGTCTCGCGAGCACCGTGTATCTCGAAGCGCGCAGCGAATCGCCGCGTGGTCAGATGGCGGTTGCGGAAGTCGCGTTGCGTCGCCGCGAAAGCGGACGCTGGGGATCGGACGTGTGCTCGGTCGTCAATGCGCCCGGACAGTTCGCGCTTTCCCGCACCAGCAAGAATTATCTTTTCGATACGCCCGAAGCGTGGGCGGAAGCGTGGAAGATCGCCGGGCGCGCGCTCGACATGTGGTCGCTGCCGAACAATCAGCGCAAGTTCGTCGTGCCGAACGCCGATCATTTCGTCGTCGCAGATTCGGTGTCGCCGGCGTGGATCAAGGGACCGCCGCTCGCGACGATCGGTGCGCACAATTTCTATCGCATCAACTGATGCATCGCGCGATGCGACAAACAAAAAAGCCGACCTCAAGGTCGGCTTTTTCGTTTGAGAAGCAAACTTCGATCAGTAACGCATCCGCGCCACATGATCGTTGCGGATGACCACGCGATCACCCGGGCGCAATCCCGGATTATCGTACTGCGTGACCACCGCCGAGCGTCCGTCATTGAGATCGACGTAAATGCGATACGCGTTGTATTCGCGATCGTTCGAATCGCGCTCGACCGCGTTGCCCGCAAAGCCACCGGCCACCGCGCCCGCGACCGTCGCCGCCGTGCGCCCGTCGCCGTGGCCGACGGTGCTGCCGAGGAGACCGCCGACGATCGCGCCGATCACCGCGCCGCCGCCGGACGTGCCGCGGTTGCGCGCATAGACGCGCTCGATGTCGCGCACGGTGCCGCACTGACGGCATTCGCGCTCGTAATAGTCACCGCGACCACGCTCGTAATACGTGGTGCTCCGCGGCGGGGGAGCGACGCAACCCGCCATCATCGCGCTCAGCGCGACGCCGAGCGCCACTTTCGAAACCTGCATACGCATGTCAGCCTCCGATCGGCCTAGGGCCATGAACTGCAATCAGCTTGTGCGTTCCGCTCTGAACGGAAACGTAACTGCACGGCGTTCGTTGACGGACTTGCGGCGAAACGTCCGGCTGCGGGAACGCTTCGGCTTGGGTTAGCATCGCAAAGGAAGCGGGGGATACCGATGGAAGCGACCGTTCACTCAGCCGACGAGCTGCGCGAGCTCGATGCCGACAGCGCCGTCGCGCGCCTGACTCCTCTGCCCGACGCGGACATCGCCAAGCTCCTGCACGATGTCGGGCCCGGCCGCGCGGTCGCGATTCTCGATCGCTTCGGATCCGAGCGCCGCCGGCTGATCGCGCAGGCCGCCGGCCAGGGCGAAGGCGATCAATGGCTAGCCGGCCACAACTGGCCGCAAGGCTCCGTCGGCCGTCTGATGGAACCGGCGCCGGCGGTCTTTGCCGAAACCGCGACCGTGTCGGAAGTCATAGAAACGCTGCGGCCGATCGTGTCGCACACGCTGGTGACGTATGTATTCGTCGTCGATGCGGACTGGCGTCTGATCGGCCTCGTCGCATTCCGCGAGCTCGCGTTCGCCAAACCCGAGCAGCGGCTTTCCGAGATCATGGTCGCGCGCCCGTTCGCACTCCGGCCCGACAGCGACGTGATCGACGCGATGCGCGAGGTCGTGCGGCGTCACTATCCGGTCTATCCCGTCTGCGATTCGGACGGACGCCTCCTCGGTGTCGTCCGCGGCGCCGTGCTGTTCGAGGAGCAAGCGTTCGAGATCAGCGCGCAAGCGGGCTCGATGGTCGGTGTCGAGAAGGAAGAACGCCTGACCACGCCGTGGCAGCGCGCGCTCAAATTCCGCCATCCGTGGCTGCAGCTCAATCTCGTCACCGCATTCATCGCCGCCGCGGTGGTTGGCCTCTTTCAAGATACGGTCAATCGCATCGTGATCCTCGCGGTATTCATTCCGGTGTTGTCGGGCCAATGCAGCAACACCGGTTGCCAGGCGCTCGCGGTAACGCTGCGCGGCATGACACTCGGCGAGATGAAACCCGGACGCGGCGCCGCACTGATGTGGAAGGAAGCGTGGCTCGGTTTCCTCAACGGCTCGCTCACCGGTCTCGTCGCCGGCATCGGCATGTTCTGGCTTGCACATCATCAGAATCATCCGCAGGCGTTCGTGCTCGCCGCGATCACGTTCTTTGCGATGGCGGGCAGCTGCGCGATCTCGGGCATCGCCGGCGCCGCGGTGCCGCTGGGTTTGAAGCGCCTCGGCGCCGATCCTGCAACCGCGTCGAGCATCTTTCTGACGACCGCCACCGACGTGGTCAGCATGGGTCTCTTCCTCGGCCTCGCCGCGTGGCTCATCACTGCCACGTGAGCCGCGCGGCGCGGTAGTCTCGCGCGATGGCATCTTCGCAATTCCGTTTCGGCGATTACCGCCTCGATCCCGCCGCACGCGAGCTCTGGCTCGGCGCGAGCATGGTCGCGCTGCCGCCGAAATCGTTCGATTGCCTCGCGTATCTCATCGAGCATCGCGAGCGCGCGGTCGGACGCGACGAGTTGATCAGCGCGGTCTGGGCGCGCGTCGACGTCAGCGACGACGTGCTCGCGCAAACACTCTTGCGCGCACGGCGTGCGGTCGGCGACACCGGCAACGAGCAACGCGCGATCCGCACGGTGCCGCGGTTCGGTTATCGATGGGTGCTGCCGACCGAGGCGGACGGAGCGCCCTCCTCGCCCGCCGTCGCATCGGGCGATCCGGCGCCGCGTTCGCGCACGCGGCGAGGCATCGTCTTGAGTCTCGCGGCGCTCGCGATCCTCGCCATCGCTTCCGTCGTTGCGATCCGCATGGTTGCGCAGCAGAACGCGATTGCACCGGTTGCGGCGCGCGACGATCAGCTCTTGATGGTATTGCCCGTTGCCGTCGAAGGCGCCGGCAACGATGCAACCTGGATTCGCTTGGGCGCGATGGACTACATCGCCTCGCATCTTCGCGAAACGGCGCGGCGCAAAGTCCTGCCGAGCGAGCAGACGCTGATGCTGCTCGGACAAGACAGCAACCCCGCGGATGCCGGCACGCTGCACCGTCTCGAGCTCGCCAGCGGCGCCAGCTACATCCTCGCGCCGCACGCGGCGCTCACCGGCGGCGACTGGAATTTCGTGCTCGACGTCTATCACGGCGGCAGCGTGCAGAGCTACGAAGCGCGAGCCGCGACGGCGCTCGACGCTGCCGGCCTTACGACGCGCCGCTTCATCGGCAGCCTTGGCGTCGACAGCGTACCGGCCGCCGTATCCGCGTCCGCCGCGACCGAGCTCGTGCAGCGCATGGACGCCGCGATGCTCGCCGGCGATCTCGCGCAAGCGCATCGCCTCGCCGACGGTGCGCCGCCCGAATTGAAAGCCGATCCCGCGGTCAGCGTGCGCATCGGTCAGATCGCGTTTCGCGCCGGTCAGCACGACGACGCAGAGCGCGCGTTCAAGCCGCTCGCGGGCAACGCGTCGCTACCGGCGTCGGTGCAATCGCAAGCGCAAATGGGGCTCGGCGCGGTCGCGGTGCGGCGGCGCGATTTCGATGCGGCCGACCGAGACTATTCCGCCGCGATCGAAACGCTGGCCGGACAGAACGGCCGCGATCATCCCGATCTTCTCGGCGCCGCGTACAGCGGCCGTGGCGTCGCCAACGGCGCGCGCAATCGCATCGACGCGGCGCTCGCCGATTTCGGCCGCGCGCGCGTCGAGCTCGAACGCGCCGGCGATCACGGCGGCATGGCCAGCGTCGAGGTGAATCGCGCGTTGGTCGAAGCCGGCCGCGGCCGTTACGCCGACGCGGTCGCTGCGTTCGATCGCGCCATCGCAACGTTCGCGCGCTTCGACGTGCGCGACAATCTCGCCGCGGCGCTGCTCGGCAAAGCCAACGCGCAGGCGGCGCTTCTCGACGGCGAAGGCGCGCTCGCGAGCAGCGCGCGCGCCGAGGATCTTGCGGCGCATCTCGAAAACCCATTGCTGAAACGCCGCATTCGCGCCTCGCGCGTGCGCGCGTTGTTGATGTCGGGACAACTCGCCGATGCGCAGCGCCTGCTCGATGAGGCGAACGCGGATGGCGATGCGGATCTGCAAACCCTGCGCGCACGCGTGCTCCTCGAACGCGGCGACACGAAAGGCGCGCTCGACCTCGTCGCGAAACTGATCGATACGCCGGCGAACGCGGAAGGCAATCTTTCCGATCTCGTGCTGATCGCGGCCGAAGGCGTGCGTCGCGACGGTGCGAGCGATGTGCTCGACCGCGCGCTCGCACACCTGCGTGCTCAAGCGGACGCGCCCGAAGACCGCGACCGCACGCTGGCGCTTGAGCTCGGCGAAGCCGAACGGCTCGCGGCGCGGAACGAGGACGGTGCACGCGCGCATTTCGCGGCCGCGTTCGCCGAGGCGGATCAGCGCGGCTCTTCCGACGCGCTGGTTACGGCAGGCGTCGCGTATTCGCATTATCTCGTCGGCAAAGGCGCGCTCGATGAAGCGACGACCGTGATCGGACGCCTCGCCCCGTTCGTGGATCGCGATTACCGCGCCGCGCGTTCCGCGGCCGAGCTTTACACCGCGCTCGGCAACGAGAGCCTTGCCAGAAACGCGCGCGACCGCGCCGTCGCGCTGGCCGGCGAGAGAAAACCGTAGGAACAGCGCCAAACGCATACACGGCAACGCGAACGGCGCAACGCGTTGATGCAGATCGACAATCGGTCCTCTGTCAGCCAACGTTCAACCCGGTTTCAGCCCTGCGCCAGCGCGATGTCATGCGCGGCCTCGCCAAGCCGCGCAGCCTTCGGCGCCATGTTCCGCGCCTCGCTCGCCCTCCTCGCCGCAACCCTCGCCTGCGCACCGTGCGCCGCCGCAACGTTCCTGCCGCTCGGCGTTCCGGGCGGCCAGCTGAGCGCGATGTCGGATGACGGTCGCAGCGCAACCGGCAGCGTCGTCGGCGGCGCGATCGGCGGTTTCCGCTGGCGCGAAGGCCGGCCGATCGATCTTCTGCCGGGTGCGGTCTCGGCGCGCGGCATGTCCGCCTCCGGGCGCTACATCGTCGGCTCCGCGCTCGATGCCGAGCAACGCGAAGTCGCCGCGTACTGGGACGCCGACGGCACGCTGCACCGGATCGGCGGCCTCCCCGGCGCCGCCGCACGCGCCGGCGTCTTGAGCCAAGGCTTCGCGATCGGCAACGACGCGCGGATCACCGGCATCGCCAACGGCCGCGACGATCGCAGCATCGCTTTCAGCTGGACTTTGGCCGAGGGCATCCGCGGCTTGCCGGCCGGCGCCTCGCCTACGCCCGATCGAAGCGATCGCCTCCTCGCCGGCAGCGAAGGCAACGGCGCGCAACGCATCGCGATCATCCGCGATGCCGACGGCGCGGTGCGGCTCGACGAATTCCTCGCGCGCCGCGGAGTCGCCGTGCCCGCCGGCTGGAAGCTCACGGCAGCGACCGCGGCCAGCACGGACGGTTGCCGCATCGGCGGCTACGGCCAGCACGGCGGCGTCATCGATTCCTTCATCGTCGACCTTTGCGCCGGCGGCGCGGGCGGCATTCCTCTTCCATCAACGGCGCAACAGCGCCAGGATTCCTCCACCCGGGAGACACACCCATGAAGATCCAGAACGCGCGCCTCGGTGCGGCCCTGGCCATTGCACTGACGGCGTTGCCCGCCTATGCGCAATGGTCGAACGATCCTGCGAACAATCTGATCGTGTCCGACATCGCCGGCGGCAACACGCAGCCGAAGATCGTGCCGGCGCCGGACGGCGGATTCTTCGTGAGCTGGTTCGACAACATCGCGAACGGCTTCGATATCTATCTGCAGCGCCTCGATGCGAACGGCAACGAGATCTGGGCGCACAACGGCGTGCTCGTCGCCGATCGCGGGTACAGCTTCACGTACGACTACGGCCTTTCCGCCGACGCGCTCGGCAACGCGTATCTCTCTTTCAACTGCTGCGAGAATAGCTCGGCCGACGAGCACATCACGGTCGCCAAGGTGACACCCGACGGCACGCTCGCCTGGGGCGCCGACGGCATCGACGTATCGACCGCGACCGAATCGATCTACAACGCCTACGTCACTCCGACCGGCGACGGCGATGTCGTCGTCGCCTGGTCGGCCGACAGCGGCGTGCGCGCGCAGAAGCTCGACGCGAACGGCGTTGCGCTCTGGGCGACCGACGGCGTGCTGCTCGATCAGCCGGCCGGCTTGAAGCTTCTCGGCGGTGTGCAGGGCGATGCGCTCGGCAATGCGATCGTGTCGTGGAGCAACCAAAGCGGATCGACGCGCATCCTGCGCGCGCAGAAGATCGCCGCGCTCGACGGCTCGCCGCTTTGGGGCAGCGGCACGGCGCTGCGCGTGTTCGGCGCGGGCAATCTGCAAGCGGGCTACTACCCGCCGTTCATCGCCGACGGCGCCGGCGGCGGCGTCTTCTACGACTACGACGCGGTCGGCGTCTCGTTCGTTCCGCGCGTGCAGCACATCGATGCGGACGGCAATCTCCTGCTCGGCACGAACGGCGTCGTCGCGACGAACGATTCCAGCGCCGATCACACCGACACGAGCGCGAGCTACGATCCTGCGACCGGCGACATCTACGTCGTCTGGCGCAACACGTTCGTAGAGAACCAGCAGAGCTTCGACGGCGTCTCGGCGCAGCGCATCGATTCGACCGGAGCGCTTTTGTGGGGCAGCACCGGCAAAGTGCTGGTGACGCCGGCCAACTCGACCGACGGTACGAACTCGATCTCGCAGATCGGCGCACTCCCGACGCCCGACGGCGTGTTCGCGAGCTGGGTCACCGGCGCGATTCCCGCGGCGAACCAGCCGCTGACGGTTACGCGTCTGGACAGCGACGGCAACTACGTGTGGGCCGCTGAGACTGTCGCGGTCAAGACCGAACGCTACACCGGACGTACCGAAGGCGCGGTCGGCATGGGCGGCTTCGCGGTCTACGCATGGCAGGATGGCGATGACGGCGCAGGCGAATCGACGATCCGCGCGCAGAACGTCAACCTCGACGGGACGCTCGGCAACGGCGGCCCCGTGACCTACACGGTCGGCGGCGATGTCTCCGGCCTCGCCGGTTCCGGTCTCGTGCTGCAGTTGAATGACGCCGGCGATCTTTCGATCGGCGCGGACGGACCGTTTACGTTCACCTCGCCGCTCGATGATGGCGCCGAATACACGGTGACGGTGCTGACGCAGCCGACGGATCAGACCTGCACGGTCGAAAACGGCGGCGGCACGATCAGCGGTGCGGATGTCACCGACGTTGCGGTGACGTGCACGACGAATCCGGACGACACGATCTTCGCGGACGGATTTGACGGAACGTAACAATCCCGTCCCTGCTGGCGTGCGGGAGAGCAGGAGTCTCGCGCGCCGGCGAGCTGAAGACAGATGACCCGGATCAGGGCCGCGCGCTACCCTGACCGGAATGTCCCGCCTCTCCTACCGCTTCGGCGACTGCACCGTCGATCCTTCCGCGCGCGAATTGCGCCGCGGCGGCGTGCTCGCGACGCTGTCGCCGAAAGTGTTCGATTGCCTCATCTATCTGATCGAGCATCGCGACCGTGCGGTCGGCCGCGACGAGCTGATCGCCGCGGTGTGGGGCAAGCTCGACGTCACCGACACGCTGCTCGGGCAAACCGTGTTGAAAGCGCGTCGCGCGGTCGGCGATTCCGGCGACGGACAAAACGCGATTCGCACGATTCCGCGGTTCGGCTATCGGTGGATCGCCGAGATCGAAAGCGTGCCAATCGAAGCGGTGTCGGCGGACGGATCGATCGCCCCGACCGGAGAGCCGTCGGACGCCATGGCGGATCCGACGATCGAGAACAAGCTACGCGATGTTCGCGCACCGCGCTGGCTGTGGCCTGCACTCGCGTTCGCCGCTGTCGCGATCGCCATGCTCTGGTTCGCGACGCATCGGGAAACCGTCCCTCCACTCCCGCAAAACGCCGAGATGGTGGCCGCGGATGCCGCGGTCGTTCTACCGGTCGACGTCACCGCCGGCGCGGATTGGGCCTGGGTTCGTCTCGGCCTGATGGATCTCGTCGCCGGCCGCCTGCGCGCGGGCGGCCAGGCGGTGGTGCCGAGCGACAACGTCGTCGCGCTGACCGGCAAGAGCGGCATCGTCGCCGGCAACGCAGCCGAGCGCGTGCGCGAAGCGACGCGAGCACGTTATCTCGTCACGATCCACGCCGCACAAGAAGCCGGCGGCTGGACCGTGCGCGTACAACTCGATGACCACGGCACGCCACGCAACGTCGAAACGCACAACGCCGACGTGATCGCCGCAGGCCGCGCCGCGAGCGACCGCCTGCTCGCGCTGCTCGGCCGCCAGGTGCCGGATGCGTCGTCCGAATCGCTCGGCTTGTCGTCCGCGCAGATCCTGCAGCGCGCCGAAGCTGCGCTCCTCACCGAAGATGTCGACGAAGCGCGGCGTCTCTTGGAAACCGCGCCACCGGCCGTGCGCGATTCCCCCGAAGCGCGCATCCGCCTTGCGCACATCGATCTTCGCGCCGGCAAATTTGCGGCGGCGCGCGATCGGCTCGGCGCTGTGCTCACCGACCTTCCCGCCGAAACCGAACCCGTGCTGCGCGCACGCGCGCTGATCGTGCTCGGCTCGGTCGAAATCCGCACCGATCATTTCGACGCCAGCGAGAGCGCGTTCGCTGAAGCCGTGTCGATCCTCGAAAACCGACGAGAGCCCGATGTGCTCGGCCAGGCGTACACCGGCCGCGGCGTCACCGCCGCCGCGCAAGGCCACTATGAAGCCGCACTCGCGGATTTCTCGCGTGCGCGCATCGCGCTCGAGCTCGCCGGTAACGGGCTTGCGCTCGCGCGCGTGGAAGCAAACGAAGGCTTGCTCGAAGCGACACGCAACCGCTACGCCGAAGCGCTGCCGATCATGCAGCGCGCAGAGCAACGCTTCGAAACGTTCGGCGCAATCAACGAGCGCGTCACGCTGCTCTGCGGCGAGATCGATGCGCATCTCGATCTCCTCGACCCCGCGCAAGCGCTCGCCGCGAGCGAACGCGCCTGGCCGCTGGTCGGACGTCTGCAGAGCGCGCGCATCCAGCACGCACTCAAGCTCGCCCGCGCCCGCGCGCTCGCGGCGAACGGACGCCTGACCGAAGCACGTGCGCTCCTCGCCGAGCTCGTGCGCGAAGCCGACACCGAGATCGAGAAAATGCCGATCGCGCGGGCGCAAGCCGAGCAAGCGCGGCTCGATCTTGCCGGCGGAGAAACCGCGACCGCGAGGGCACTGGCCGAATCCGCCGTCAATCAGCTCACCGGCGCCGACGACATCCGCACGCGCTCGGCGACTTGGCTCGTGATGTTGCGTGCGCTAAGGGCCAGCAAGGACGATACGAAAGCGGCGGAGCGTCTTGCCGGGCTCGCGGCGTGGTCCGAGGAATCGACCTCGCCGGTCGCCAAGCTCTACGCGACGCTGGGCCGCGCCGAGCAATCCTGGGCCGATCGTCAGCGCGAGGCTTCGCGCGCGGCCTATGCCGAGGCGCTCAGGATGGCGAACGAAAATTCGGCGCCGGTCGATCTCGCCGAGGTGATCGTCTCGTACGCCAGCACCTTGATCGCCGATGGCGAGCTCGAAAGCGCGGGCGCCCTGGTCGGCCAAGTCGCGCGGTGGGTCGACAGCGATTTCGCCTGCGCCGTGCTGCAGCTCCGCTTCTATCAAGCGCTGCAGCAGGAAGACGCATGGAGAGCGGCGCTGACGCGCGCGAAGGCACTCGCCGGCGAGCGCGCGATCCCGCCCTCGCTGCGCAATTTCTCGATCGGCAGCTGATCTCGATCTTCGAGCCGTAGCCCCAGCGCCATCAACGACATAGCGCTCCGCGAAGCCAGCGCGAATGAAGCGCGAATGCATGCGCGGCGTGAAAACCCGAGGCTGCGGACGCCGTCTCTGGGGCGTGTGCGTGCGGGGTAAAGGCGTGGCTGGATCACCTGTCGATGCGCGAATCGGCGTCGCGCATGCCCCTTTGACGGCGCTCGCTTCCTTCCCTTCCACTGTCTTGAAGAGAAATCGAATGCGCACTTCGCTCTACGCGGGAATCGCTCTCGCGCTCCTGGCCGGCAGCGTTCATGCCGGAACGTTTTACGATCTCGGCGTCGCTGGCGGACAAACCACCGGCCTCTCGCACAACGGCCGCATCGCGGCCGGCATCGCCGGCGATTCCGCGTGGCGCTGGGCCAAGGACCGCGGCGCGGTTGCGCTCACCGGTTTCGTCAGCAGCAACGGCATGAGCCCATGGGCGCAGCCGGTCGCCGGCGCTTATGCCGACGGCGTCGACAACAACGTCGCCGCGCTCGCGTTCAGCAACAGCGATCTCGTCGGCGGGCCGCTCTTGGTCGGCGCGTATCCGGGCACCGGCGGCGGCTTCGACGGCAACGTCAGCGAGGCGTACGGCGCCTCCGCAAACGGCATCGCGGTCGGTCTTGCGTACGATGAGACCAACAATCCGATCGCATTCCGCTGGACGCAAGCCGACGGCATGACGCGCCTCGCGGTGAACCGGCCGGATACGTATTCGCGCGCCAACGGCATCAGCGCCGACGGCAGCACCGTCGTCGGCTGGAACGATCAGGAAGATGGTTACCGCAGCGGCGTCATCTGGCAGAACGGCGTCGCGCTCGACCTCGTCGACAGCGAAAGCGTTCCGGTCGGCGAGGCGCTGGGGACGAACAGCGACGGCTCGATCGTCGTCGGCGAAGGCGCGAGCTCGCCGGACGGCTCGTCGGCCTGGCGCTGGACGGCGGCGACCGGCATCCAGACGCTCGGCGTCCTCAGCGGCGCGGCGCCGCGGCATCCATTCACGGGCTCAGCTGCGCGCGCTGCGCTGATCGCCGCGCATCCCGAACGCGCGCAACCGCGGCTCGGCGACAGCATCGACGGCTTCCCGCCCGCCTCGTACGCGTTCGGCACCAGCGAAGACGGCAACGTCATCGTCGGCCGCAGCGGCGCGTTCCCGATGTTCTTTGCGACGATCTGGACGCCGGAAACCGGCATGGTGAGGCTCGAGGACTACGCGGCCTCGCACGGCGTCACGATCCCCGACGACTGGAGCCTCTTGAGCGCCAGTTCGGTCTCGGCCGACGGCAAGACGATCGCCGGCTGGGGCGGCAACGCGAACGGCCTCGGCTCGTTCGTCATCGACCTGCACGGCGATCCGCAGGAAGCGATCCTCGAAGCGCACGGTACGGTCGCGTACAACGATCTCGATTCCGGCCCGTTCGCCGGCGTCCCCGAGGGCACGCCGGTGACGATGACGTTCCGCATGTCGCCCGACGGTCTCGAGATCGAGCCCGGCGAAGACACGCGCTATCCGATCCTGCTCGACACGTTCGAGCTTGAGGCCGGCGACGCCAGCGAAACGCTCGCCGACACCGAGTTCGGCCCGAACGTCGACATCACCAACGACTATCCGCTGTCGGACGGCATCCATCTTTTCTCGACGCCGACCGCATCGGGCCAGTCGTTCGAGTTCGAGCTCTTCAATCCGGGCGGCGACATGTTCGACTCGGATGACTTGAACCGCATCAACCGCACGTTCGGACCTGAGTTCTTCGAGAAGGCCGCGTGGTCCGTGTCCGCCGGCGATCTCATGATGTGGGTGCAGCTCGAGAGCGTCAGCATCAACGACTACAGCGACGTGCCGCAGACCTACAGCATCGGCGGCAGCGTCAGCGGCCTTGAAGGCAGCGGCCTCGTGCTGCAGCAGAACGGCGCCGACGATCTTCCGGTCTCCGCCGATGGCCCCTTCACGTTCGCTACCGCACTCGCGGACGGCACCGACTACGCCGTAACCGTGCTGACGCAGCCGACCGATCCCGCGCAGACGTGCACGGTCGGGAATGGCAATGGCACCGTCGGCGGCGCGAACATCGGCGACGTCACCGTCACTTGCGTCACCGACACGCCGCCGGATCGGATCTTCGCCGACAGCTTCGAAAACCCCTAAGCGCCAATCCCAGCGCACGCCGCCGCCCGGGCCGTTCGGGCGGCGGTTTTTTTCTACGTCTACAGCAAAGACTGAACCACGAAGAACACGAAGAACACGAAGAAAGCAAAAGCTCTTCGGTCATCTTCATCTTTTCTTCGTGTCCTTCGTGTTCTTCGTGGTTCAAGCTTTTTCTTCATTTTGCAGCGTCACGACTCGACTTAAACGCGCCTCTCAGCTAGCGTGAGCACGCCGCCATGCTGATCGATTCGCACAGCCACCTTGACGCCGCTGAGTTCGACGACGATCGCGACGCTGTGCTCGCGCGTGCGCGCGCCGCGGGTGTCACGCGGCAGATTGTTCCGGCGATTGCGCTTTCGGGTTTCGAGAATCTGCGCGATCTCTGCGCTCGCGAAGCCGGGTTGCATCCCGCGTACGGTTTGCATCCGATGTATCTCGACGATCACGACCCCGCGCATCTGGACGAGCTCGAGCGCTGGCTCGAACGCGAGAGGCCGATCGCGATCGGCGAATGCGGGCTCGATTTCTATATCGAGACGCTCGATCGCGTCACCCAATACGAATATTTCGACGGCCAGCTCGAGCTCGCGCGCGAATTCGATCTGCCGCTGATCCTGCACGCGCGTCGCGCGTTCGACGACGTCGCCGCGGCATTGCGGCGCGTCGGCGGCCTGCGCGGCGTCGTGCACAGCTTCTCCGGCAGCGAGGAGCAGGCGCGGCAGTTATGGAAGCTCGGCTTCCATCTCGGCATCGGCGGGCCGGTCACGTACGAGCGTGCGAAGCGGCTGCGCGAGATCGTCGCGACGATGCCGATCGAATTCCTGCTGCTCGAAACCGATTCGCCGGATCAGCCGCTGTCGCATCATCGCGGCGAGCGCAACGAGCCGGCGCGCTTGGTCGATGTGTTGTCGGTGGTCGCGGAGCTTCGTGGGGAAACGCCGGAGGCGATTGCGGCGGCGACGACGCAGAACGCGATGCGCCTGTTTGGGCTGTCTTGAATCAGTCCAGAGCAAAGATTGAACCACGAAGAACACGAAGAACACGAAGAACACGAAGAAAAGCTTTGAATCTATTTTCTTTTCCTTCGTGTTCTTCGTGTTCTTCGTGTTCTTCGTGGTTCAATCTTTAGCCCCTCACAAAACGCATCAAAATCTCAACAACCGTTCGATCGCGCGAGACACCGCCGCGAATGCGAACGTCGCCGTCACGTGCGTCGCCGCGCCGAGCCCGCCGCCGCAGTCGAGCTTCATTGCGCCGTCGGACGTTTCGGGCCGCGTGCCGCAGACGCTGCCGTCGGCTTGCGGATAGCGCACGTTCTGAAGCGAATACACGGCCTGCACGCCGAAGTAACGCTTGGGGCCGCGCGGAAAGTTGAAATCCTCGCGGAGCTTCTTGCGGACCAGCGCGAGCATCGCATCGTGTTCGGTCTTGGAAAGATCGCGCACGGTGACGAGCGTCGGATCGGTGCGCCCACCGGCCGAACCCGACACGATCAGCGGAATCTTGCGCCGGCGGCACCACGCGATCATCTCGACCTTGACGCGGAACGCATCGCAGCAGTCGAGCACGAAGTCGTAGCCGCGGCCGAGCAGCTCTTCGAGATTGGACGTCGTCAGAAATTGCGCGATCGCATCGACCGTCATCGACGGATTGATCGCTCGCGCGCGCTCGGCCATGACCTGCACTTTCGCGCGACCGTATTCGCCATCGATCGCGTGCAGCTGGCGGTTGGTGTTGCTGAGGCAAACATCGTCCGCGTCGATCAGCGTCAGCCGGCCGACACCGCTCCGTGCCAGCGCTTCGACCGCCCACGAGCCGACGCCCCCGATGCCGACAATGCAGACGTGCGCTGCCGCGAGGCGCGCGGCGCTGCCGGTGCCGTAGAGGCGGTCGATGCCGCGGAAACGTTCGTCGAGAAAGGGCTGGTCCATGCGGGCTCGGAGGGTATCACCGGCACGCGGAGATGGATGCGCGCCTCTTGCGATGCAAGCCTCGCGTCAGCATCGTAGGCGATCGTCTTCCTTCAGGTTTCCGACCATGCGCTATCTCGTCTGTCTCGTCGGCGGCTTCTTGATCGGCGCGCTCCTCGCGGTCACCGCGGCGAGTATCCTCGGCCAGCGCCACGCGTGGCCGCGCGCGATCATGACCGTGATGCAGCAGGAGCTCGGCCGCGCGCGCGATGCGATACACGCCGGTCAATGCGGCGGGACGGAGGTGGTGTCGGGCGGACAGCATCTCGAGCTCTTGAGCGGCGACATCGAACGCGCATTGCTCGCGCCCGGCGCGCACGATCGTGTGTTTTCGCAGTACGTGACGGATCTTCGCGGCGCGGTGGCGACCTTCAACGCGGCCGGCGCGGACTGCGCGGCGCGGCGCGATGCGGCCACCAAGATCGCCAACGCCTGCGATGCCTGCCATCGCGACTACAAATAGCCGCACGATCGTGCGGTATTGCGTTCAATTTCAGTACTGGCTAGTATTGTATTAGGCCGCTCGGGGGGCGACCAGGCAGTCCAGCTCGCTTGCTTTCGGATTGCCGGCAATAACCTATAGAACGAGCCCCTGGAGAAACACGCGCAGTCCCGCGCATTTCACTCCCAACGCCGAACATACCGATGCCCTTCCCTCCGGTCCTGCGCTGGATCGTGCCCGCGATGCTGCTCGCCGGTTGCGCGATCCCGCCGAAACCCGACACCCCGACGCTGCGCGAAGCTGCGCCGCTGGCTGGCGTCGCCGACGCGTCGGACAACAAAGCCTGGCCCGCGGCCGACTGGTGGAAGCAGTACGGCGACGATCAGCTCGACGCGCTAGAAGAAAAAGCGCTCGGCAGCGCACCGTCGCTCGAAGAAGCGCAGTCGCGCTTCGCGTCCGCCGAAAAGTCGATCGACATCGCGCGCGCCGAGGCCGGCATCAGCCTCGACGGCAACGTGCAGTATCAGCGCCAGCGCCTCAGCGAAAACGGATTGATTCCGCCGAAATTTCTCGGCTTCACGTGGTACAGCCAGGCCGATATCGGCGCGCAGTTCCGCTACGACTTCGATTTCTGGGGCAAGCAGCGCGCTGCGATCGAAGCTTCGATCGACGAGGCGCGCGCTGCCGAAGCGGAAAGCGCGGCGGCCGCGCTGATGCTGACCACCGCCATCGCCGACACTTATTACGGCTGGCAAGCCGATCAGGCGCGTTTCGCACTGATGGATCGGCTGGTCGCGACGCTCGAACGTAATCTGCGCATCGCTGATCTTCGCGTCACGCACGACATCGATCCCCCCGACGTGCTGTATCAAGCGCGCACGCGTCTTTCCGGCGCGCGCGAGCAGCGCGAAGTGTATGCGGGCTCTGCGAAGATCCGTCTCGCCGCGCTCGCCGCGCTGATGGGCGTTTCGAGCGCGGATCTGCCCAAGCTCGAAGCGAAACCTTTGCCTGATGTCGACGCAGGATTGCCCGAGAACGTCGGCATCGACCTTCTCGCGCGCCGACCCGACATCGCCGCAAGCCGCTGGCGTGTCGAAGCGGCGCTGCGTCGCGCCGACGAAGCGCGTGCGGAGTTCTATCCGGATTTGAGCTTGAGCGCGCTCGTCGGATTGTCGTCGATCGACATGGACAAGCTCTTCGCCTCGGGCAACCGCGTCGTCAACGTGGGCCCCGCGCTGCATCTGCCGCTCTTCGTCGGCGGCCGCATCAAGGCGCGCTTCGGCGCATCGAAAGCGGAGCTCAAAGCGGCTGCGGCGCAGTACGACAGCACGGTCGTCTCCGCCGCACACGACGTCGCGACGCAAGCGCTGACCTTGCAGCAGATCGACGCGCGCCGCCGCGAGCGCGCCTCGCAAGTTGCCGCGAGCGAATCGCTACAGGACACCGCAACGTCTCGTTCGCGCCGCGGCGTCGGTGACGATCGCAGCGTGATCTCCGCCGAGGCCGAAGTCATTCAGCAACGCGACGCGGCTACGGCGCTGCACGCGCAGGCACTCTCGACCGACATCGCATTGATCAAGGCGCTCGGCGGCGGCTACCGCTTCGCCGGCGTCGCCAAGCCGTCCGTCTCCCAAGCAGGTTCACGATGAGCGACACACCCAACTCCAACGGCACGAAGAACGGCAACGGCAACGGGAAGCGCCGCACGATCCTCACGGTGATCGCGATCGTCTTCGTCCTCGCCGGCGTCGGCTGGTACCTCCTCTATCACTTTGTGTTCTCGCTGCGCGAGGTCACCGACGATGCGTATGTCGCCGGCAATCAGGTCAACGTGACCTCGCAGGTGCAAGGCACGGTGACGGCGGTGCTCGCTGACGACACGCAGCTCGTGAAGGTCGGCCAGGTGCTGGTCAAGCTCGATCCGACCGACTCCGAAGTGAACCTCGCCAAGGCGAAGAGCGCGCTTGCGAGCGCGGTGCGTCAGGTGAGGCAGCAAACCGAATCGGCGTCGCAATACGACGCTGCGATCGCGAGCCGCAAGCTCGAGCTTGCGCGCGCCGAAGCCGATTTGAAGCGTCGTCAGCCGCTGCTCGGCGAGAAGGCGATCGCACCGGAAGAAGTTGCGCACGCGAAAGAAACGGTCGACAACGCGAAAGCCGCGCTCGATCTCGCGACGCGCCAAAGCGCCGCCGCGCATGCGCTGGTCGACGGCATCACGATCGCCGAGAATCCCGCGGTGATGCAGGCGAAAGCGCAATTTCGCGATGCCTGGATCAATGCCGAGCGTAACGCGATCGTCGCGCCGGTGAGTGGCTATGTCGCGCAGCGTTCGGTGCAGGTCGGAAGCCGCATCCAGCCGGGCACGCCGCTCCTCACGGTGATCCCGCTGCACGATCTGTGGGTCGACGCGAATTTCAAGGAAAGTCAGCTGCGCAACGTGCGCATCGGCCAGCCTGCCGAGATCGAAAGCGATCTTTACGGCGGCTCGACGGAGTTCCACGGCAAGGTCGTCGGCCTTGGCGCCGGCACCGGCGCTTCATTCGCGCTCCTGCCGCCGCAGAACGCGTCGGGCAACTGGATCAAGGTGGTGCAGCGCGTGCCGGTGCGCATCTCGCTCGATCCGAGTGAGCTCGACAAGCATCCGCTGCGTATCGGCCTTTCGACCTCAGTGAAAGTGGACACGCGCGAACGCAACGGCGCCGTGCTTGCGACTCTGCCGGCGACGAAGCCCGTCGCCGAGACCGACGTCTACGCGAACGATTTCGCCAAGGCCGAAACCGAAGCGGATACCGTCATCCGCGCGAATCTCGCTTCGGCGCACTGATCCAAGCCCAAGATCATGGCCGAGCCGATGAAGACCCCGCAGGCGCCGCCGCTGCACGGCGCGCCGCTGGCGCTGTTGACGATCGCGGTCGCGTTCGCGACCTTCATGGAAGTGCTCGACATCACGATCGTCAACGTGTCGGTGCCGCATATCGCCGGCAGCCTTGGCGTGAGCCCGCAGGAAGGCACGTGGGCGATCAGCTCGTACTCGCTCGCGAGCGCGATCATGCAGCCGCTCTCCGGCTGGATCGGCCGGCGTTTCGGCGAAGTGCGAAGCTTCTGTGTCTCCGCGGTACTGTTCGTCGCGATGTCGACGCTGTGCGGCATCGCCGACAGCATGCCGATGCTCGTCATCGCGCGCCTCTTGCAGGGGGCAGGTTCAGGCCCGATGGTCGCGCTGTCGCTGAGCCTCCTCCTCAACAACTATCCGAACGAGAAGAAAGGCCTCGCGCTCGCATTGTGGGCGATGACGGTCGTCGTCGCGCCGATCTTCGGTCCGATCCTCGGCGGCTATCTCACCGACAACTATTCCTGGCCGTGGATCTTCTACATCAACGTGCCGGTTGGCCTTCTCGCGGTGCTGATCACGTGGACGCTGCTGCGCACGCGCGAATCGCCGACGGTGAAAGCGCCGATCGACATGGTCGGCCTCGTGCTGCTGATCGTGGGCGTCGGCTGCCTTCAGTTCATGCTCGACAACGGCAACGACAAGGACTGGTTCTCATCGCCGATGATCACGACGCTCGGCATCATCGCGGTCGTGTGCATCACGTTCTTCGTCGCCTGGGAATTGACGGACAAGCATCCGGTCGTCGATCTCAGCCTGTTCCGTTCGAGGAACTTCTGCATCGGCGTGATCGCGATGTCGCTCGGCATGATGGCGTTCTTCGGCATCAACGTCGTCTATCCTCTGTGGCTGCAGACGGTGGTCGGCTATACGGCGTCGTGGGCCGGCTATGCGACCGCGCCGGTCGGCATCCTGGCGTTTCTGATGGCGCCTCTCATCGGGCGCAATATCCAAAAGCTCGAGCTGCGTGCGGTAGTGACGTTCTCGTTCATGGTGTTCGCGGCGACGTCGTACTGGTTCTCGACATTTCCGGCCGACACCTCGTTCTGGCAATTCGTGCTGCCGCGCTTCCTGATGGGCATCGCGATTCCGTGCTTCTTCATTCCGCTCAATCAGGTGATTCTCTCCGGCTTGAAGCCGCATGAGATCGCGTCGGCATCGGGCCTCTCGAATTTCTTCCGTACCATCGCAGCGAGCATCTCGACCGCGGTGACGGTGACGATGTGGCAGCACCGCGGTGATTTCCATCACGCGACGCTCGCCGAGCACGTGAGCTCCACCAACCCCGCGACGCAACAGTTCATCGACGGCATCAGCTCGCTCGGAGTCTCCGGCGCAGCGCCCTGGTCGCTGGTCGATTCGATCGTGAATCGCGAGGCGCTGACGCTCGCGGTCAACGACGTGTTCCTGCTCTACGCGGCACTCTTCGTCGTGATGATTCCGGTCGTCTGGCTGGCGCGGCCGCCGTTCGGCAACGTGGGCGCCGGCGCCGGGCACTGACGCGATCCGGTGTCACGCCGACGCTGCCAAGCCGCGGCGAGTCGATGCCCGAGACGAATGCCGGGCCGTTCGACGAAACGGTAGACGAGGCTCGCGACGAGAACCGTCAGCACGGCGACGACCGCAAGATAAACGCCGAGCGGCCGCGTGCGCAGCCAAGCATCTTCAGGTTGACGCAAGAGCCACCATTTTATCGACAGGAACACGATCGGATGGAAGAGATAGATCGAGTAGCTGATCGTGCCGAGCCAATCGGTCAGCCGCGTCTCGATGCGAAGCGCACGCGTGCCGGCGAGAAAGATCAAAAAACCGATCGCGTACGAAAGCGTCACGTTGTTGTGCACGCCGATCGCGAGTGACGTGCCGACCGGCAGCACGATCAGGAAATACGCGAGCAACCCCCAGAGCAGGAATGTGGCCAACGGATCGCGATCGCGCCCGTCCGTGCTCGTCCAGCTCCGATACATCGTGCCCCAGAGCATCACGGCGATGTTGAGAAACCAGAACGCCGCGACCGAGCTCGCGCCCGGCCAGCGCAGCCAGTGCATCAGCATCATCGCCGAGAATATGAGCGTCAGCGCCGCGACGACGAATCCGACTCTGCGTATCGCGAAAAGGCTTCCGGTCACGAAGAGAACGATGCACGAGGCGTAGAAGACGAGCTCGACCAGGAGCGTCCAATAAAGGCCTTCGGCCGACTTGATGCCGAACAGATCCTGCAGCAGCGTCAGATTGACGAGGAAATCGCGGACGCCGAACTCGCCGCCCCAGATCCAATACGCCGTCAATGCGCCGAGCGGCACGGACAGCCAGTACGCCGGGAAGATGCGGAAGAACCGCTTGATCGCGAACGGCACGATCGGCGAAGCGCCGTCCGCGCGCAGACTGAACGGAATCACGAAACCGCTGATCAGGAAGAACACGACGACGCCGATGCGGCCGAGATCGACGCTGCTGCCGAGCTCGTAAAGCCAGCGGCTCTTCGCCTCGGTGGCCGGGCTGATGCGATAGAACGATTCCGAAACGTGCAGCCACAGCACGAGCAGCGCTGCGATCGCACGCAGCGAGTCGATGTAGCGCATGCGCGACGTGATCGCAGGAGCGGCTTGCGCGCCGCTGGAGATTTCGTTCATGCCGCACGACGAAGGCTTTCAGGGGCGGCAATGGTCGCGGATGGCGTCGTGCAGCCGCAAGTGGCCCTCGTTCGTCGTCCCGGCGCAGGCCGGACCCAGTTTTTCAGCCTCGCGCAAAAAGGCTGGGTCCCGGCGTGCGCCGGGACGACGGAAAGCTAATCCCTATCCCACGGCGCCCGCGCTTCGTTTTCTTTCTCGCCCGATCGCCCTTCGCTCTCGGCAGGCGCGCCCGCCGGTACCGCGATCTCAGGAAGCTTCTTCGCCCGCAGCGTCGCATTCGTCTTCGCAAGCTCGCCGGCTTGCAGGTCCGCGAACGCCTTGTCGACGTCGTCGAGCTCGCGCTTCAACGCATCGATGCGCGCGAGCTGATAGTCGGTCGGCTTGCCGTCGTACGACATGAGCTCGCCGTAGAGCGTATCCATGTGCTCGCGCAGGCGCTCCTCGCCGGTGATCGCGCCGCCCTCTTTCGTCGCGACGATCTTCTTGCGAATCGTGTCGGCTTTCGCGGACAGCGCATCGAGCTCTTTGCGCGTGCTGTCGCCCTGCGGAAGCTTCGCTCCTGCGGTGTCGGCTTGCATGCGCACCGCGTTGATCTTCGCGACGACATCGCTCATATCGCCGAATAGCGCGCGCACGTGCATCGCCGCATTGAACTGCGCTTTGCGCTCATCGGCGGAATACACGACGCGCCGATCGAGCCCGACCGCAAGCTTCGTCTCGTAGACATCTTTGCCCTTGGTCATGCGCACCGTGTACGTGCCCGGCGGCACGCGTGGACCTTGCGTCGAGTTGAACGCGATCTGCGCCGCGGGCGGCACGCGCGGCGGCTTGACGCGCATCGACCAGGTCACTCGGTTGATGCCGCGGCGCACGCTGGCCGGAATCGTGTCGATCACTTCGCCTTTCTCGTCCAGCACTTCGATCTTGAGCTTGCCGAAGAGATGCCGGCTCTTCTGGTAGTAGGTAATGTCCGCGCCGTTCGGCGGATTCGGTCCGGTGAAGCTCGCATCGCCCTCGACCCATCCACCGAACGCGTTGATCCGCTGCTGCACGGGCTTGGTTTCGAGGAACGCGGCTTCGCTCGCCAACGTCTTCGCATCGAGCGCGCGGAGCGGCGTCAGATCGTCGATGATCCAGATGCCGCGCCCGTGCGTTGCCAACGCGAGCGAAGCGTCGCGCTTCTGGAACGCGATGTCGCGCACCGCGACCGCCGGGAAATCGCCACCCTTGAACGCGGCCCATTCCTTGCCGCCGTCGAGCGAGATCCACAAACCAAATTCGGTGCCCGCATAAAGGATGTCGGGCTTGACCGCGTCTTCCTTGATCACGTGCACGTAGCCGCGAAGGCCTTTCGCGTCTTTGCCGTCGACTAGCGCGGTCCACGTCTTGCCGTAATCGCGCGTGCGATAAACATAGGGCGTCATGTCGCCGAAGGTATGACGATCGAACGCGACGTATGCCGTGCCCGCATCGAACCGGCCCGCTTCGACCCACGACACCCACGCGCGCTCGGCGACGCCTTTGACGTTGCCGACGACATTCGTCCAGCTCTTGCCGGCATCGCGCGTGACTTGCACGTTGCCATCGTCGGTGCCGACCCAGATCGTGCCGGCCTCTTTGGGCGATTCGCTGATCGAGTAGATCGTCGTGTGCATCTCGGCCGCCGAGTTGTCGACGGTGACGCCGCCCGATTCTTCCTGCTTCTGCTTGTTCTTGTCGTTGGTGGAAAGATCAGGCGAGATGCGATCCCAGCTCTGGCCGTGATCGCGCGAGCGGAACAAGAATTGCGATCCGATGTAGATCGTGCCCTTCTCGTTCGGCGACAGCGCGATCGGCGTGTTCCAGTTCCAGCGCAGCTTTTCGTTGTAGTTCGCCTCGGGTTGCACGGCGCGGAATTCGTGCGTCTTGCGATTGATGCGTCCGATCGTGCCGCCTTGATATTCGGCGTAGATGTAATCGGCGTCGGCCGGATCTTCGAACATCCAGAAGCCGTCGCCGCCGTACATGTTTTCCCAGCGCGAATTGGTGACGCCGCCCGGATACTGGCTGTCGCCGACCCAGGAGCTGTTGTCCTGCAAGCCGCCGTAGACGTGGAACGGATCGGAATCGTCAACGCTCACATGATAGAACTGCGAGACCGGCAGATTGTTCTGCTTCCACCACTTGTTGCCGCCGTCGTACGACTGCCAGAGCCCGCCGTCGTCGCCGGTGACGACGTGCTGCGTGTCGGTCGGATCGATCCACACCACGTGATGATCGCCGTGGCTGCCGCCGCCGACGTTCGCGAAGCTCTTGCCGCCGTCGAGGCTCTGGATCAGGCTCAAGTCCGGCTTGAACAAGCGATCCGGATTCTTCGGATCGACGATGAGATTGGCGAAATAGAACGGCCGCCAGACCATCAGCTGGCTCTTGTCGCGCTTGTCCCAGGTCTTGCCGCCGTCGTCGGAACGATAGAGCGCCGAGTCGGTCGACTCGACGAATGCGTAGACGACGTTCGCAGCCGAGGGCGCGACCGCGACGGCGATGCGGCCGAATGGTTTTTTCGGGAACCCCTTGTTCGCAGCTTCAGTGATTTCGGCCCACGATTTGCCACCGTCCGCCGATCGAAACAGCGCGCTGCCCGATTCTGCGGACGGCGATTCGCCGCCGGAGCGGAACGTCCAGCCCTTGCGGCGAAAATCCCAGAGGCTCGCGAAGATCACGTTCGAATCTTTCGGATCAAGGCCGATCGACGCGCAGCCGGTCGAAAGATTCTTGCCTTTCAGCACCAGGTTCCAGGTCTTGCCGCCGTCGCTGGTTTTGTACAAGCCGCGGTCGGCCGAATCGCTCCAGAGCTTTCCGGGCGCGCATGCGTACACGATGTTGCCGTCGCGCGGATCGACGAGGATCTTGCTGATGCGCTCGGAATTCTTGAGGCCAACGTTGTTCCAGGTCGCGCCGCCGTCGGTCGATTTGTAAATGCCATCGCCGATCGACACGGAGTTGCGCGTCCACGCCTCGCCGGTGCCGACCCAGATCGTCTCGGGATTCGTCGGATCGATCGCGATCGATCCGATCGACTGCACGGATTGCTTGTCGAACATGGGCTTGAACGTCGTACCGCCGTCGGTCGACTTCCACACGCCGCCGGACGCGGCGCCGACGACCAGCGTCGTCTTGCCGTCCTTGCCGGGAATCGCATCGAGCGCGGCGATGCGCCCGCTCATCGCGGCCGAGCCAATGTTGCGCGCGCCAAGACCGGAGATGACGCCGGCATCGAAACGCGGCGCGTCGGGTTTGTCGGCAGCGTTCGCGGCGATCGAAACGCAGGCGAGCGCAGCAGCGAGTGTCGTGTGAATCGTTCGCATGGTCATTGTTATTCTCCCGCTTAACGGCCGGACCCGGCTTTCGCTGCCGGGAACGCGAACAATCCGTCGTCGAGCGCGACGTTCGCTTCGGCATGCTCGATCGTCGTCTGCGAGCGGTTGCCGTCTGCCTTGTTTTCGGCGGACATCGAGAACGGGAAGAACACGCCGGCGACTTCCTCGTAATCGCCGTAGTCGGTGACGGTCTCGACTTGCGTGCCGCGCACGCTGCGCTGCGAGATCGTGCGGATCTCGAGGAAATGATCGGGATCGAGAAAGACGTATTCGACGTCGCCGTTCTTCAGCGTCACTTTCAGCTTGTGCGCATCGGTGCCGTCGACGTCTTCGGTGCCGAGGTATTCGATCGTCGCGCCGCGCTCGCGCGCACCGATCAGCGCGCCGGCGATCGGCGCGTCGTCGGACAGCGCTTTCGCGTCGTCGGCCGACATCTTTTCCGGATCCTTGCGGCCTTGGAACGGCGAAATCTGCCACGCCTCCTTGCCGTCCCAGGCCTGCACCGCGGTGAGGCCCTGGATGCTGGCGTCGTTGCGCACGCTGTCCGGCGCTTTCTGATACGCAGTCAGCGCAAGCTCGAATTGGCCGCCGAAGAGGATCTTGCCGGTCGACTTCAGCGTCTTGATCGCAGCGACTTTGTCAGCGCCGCCGCGTGCCGCGAGATTCTTCGCGAGGAGATCATCGACCGTGAGCGCGTGCGCGCCCGGTATCGCGATCAGGAATAGGACAAGGCCGGCCAGCCATCGACTCTGCATCGCGTTCTCCCGTCAGGTGCCGAGCAAGGTCGGCCTGCATGGAGATTAGCGAGCGCAGCTCATCCTATCGATGGACGAAAGTCATGCTATAGACGGATCACAACGGGACACGTCGACGGAGCACGTCCCAAAACATCGCCCAATCGCCGATGAAGCTGTAGAGCGGATGCGTAAACGTCGCCGGACGATTCTTCTCGAAGAAGAAATGCCCGACCCAGGCGAACCCGTACCCGGCCAGCGGCGCCAGCAGCAGCCAGCGCGCATCGCCTTTCGCGATAGCAACTACGATGATCAGGATGACCAGCGAAGTGCCGATGAAGTGCAGACGGCGGCACGTCGGATTCCGATGCTCGGAAAGGTAGAACGGGTAGAACTCGCGGAAACTCGCGTAGCGCATGCCATGAGCATAGCGCGGCCGCGATCCTAATGATCCGGCAACGGAATGAACTCCGTCTCGCCCGGCACCTGACCGAACCGCTGCGCAGCCCAGTCCGCTTTCGCGCGCTCGATGCGTTCGTGCGTCGACGCGACGAAGTTCCACCAGAGGAAACGCTCGCCATCGAGCGGAGCGCCGCCGCAGATCAGCACCAAAGCATCGCTCGCTGCACTTACGTCGACGTCGCGCCCTTCCGCGAGCACATGCATCTGACCGTTGACGGCCGGCTCGCCGTCGATCGCCACCTCGCCCGAAATCGGATAGATCGCGCGCTCGGCATGCTCGGTCGTCAACGTAAGATGGCTCCCCGCCGAGAAGCGCACATCGACATACAACGTCGGCGCATACACGTGCACCGGCGACGTCATGCCGAAGGCACTGCCCGCAATCACGCGAATGCGCACGCCGCCGCGAATGTCCTCGGGCAACGTCGCCGCGTCGTAGTGCAGAAATTCCGGCGCCGCGTCTTCGCTATCGAGCGGCAGCGCAAGCCAAGTCTGCACGCCGTGCAACCGATGCCCCGCCGCACGCTCCGGCGCCGGCGTGCGCTCCGAATGCACGATGCCGCGCCCGGCCGTCATCCAGTTGACGTCGCCCGGCCGGATCACCTGATCGGACCCGAGACTGTCGCGATGCCCGATCGCGCCTTCGTACAGATACGTCAGCGTCGCGAGCCCGATGTGCGGATGCGGCCGCACATCCATCCCGCGTCCCGCGGCGAGCTCGACCGGCCCGAAATGATCGAAGAACACGAACGGCCCGACATGCCGCCGCAACCGGAACGGCAGCAGGCGACGCACGATGAAGCCGTCACCGAGATCGTGCAGGCGCGGGTCGATGATGAGCGAGGAGGAATCGGACATGCCGTGCGAGCCAAGCGAGGAAAACGCGATGATGCGGCTTCCGCCTTGATCTTTGGAAGGTCGAGCCAGCGTGCCCCTCACCTACCCTCGCCCGCAAGCGGGAGAGGGGAAGGCGTTGCAAATAAAAAGGGCCGCGGCACACCCACCGCGGCCCCATTCAAAAAGATCAGAAAATCAAGCCGCAGTCACGTCTTCCGCCTGCAGGCCCTTCTGCCCCTGCACGACGCGGAAGCTGACCTTCTGGCCTTCCTGCAGCGTACGGAATCCGGTGCCGCTGATCGCGCGGAAATGCACGAACACGTCCGGGCCGTTCTCGCGGCTGATGAAGCCGAAGCCCTTGCTTTCGTTGAACCACTTGACAGTGCCGATTTGACGATCCGACATGAAACTCTCCACAAATTTATCTGGTTGGAACTGTTCACGTCCCCACAACTGACGTGTCGAGCACTGGTTCACGGTGTACAGGTGAAGCGACGTAGCGGATCGGTGATCGGCGCTGCATCGGGTCACGAATCGCTGGTGACCGTGCAAACACAGCGGGCCGAGTGTACCTGAACGTTTTCGGCTAGGCGACAGCCCCCAAGGCCGCTGTCAAGTGCGGATCGGTCGGGGTCCCAGCGGACTCAATAGGTCCGCACCATGGCCGGCGGCGAGCGCAGGAAAGCGGCCCAGTCGGCGGCTAGCGCGCCGAGGCCGCCGGGGTAGCGCTGGTCCAGCAAGCGCTCGACCGAGACCGGCTCGCACGGGTCGGCCTGCTGCTGCTTCAGCACTTCGTGCAGTGCCGCAATTCCTTGCGGCGTTTGCATCAGAACGGCGGCCAGCGCGTAGGCTTCGACGTAGCGCCGGTCGCGATCGGCCGTATAGAAATCCGAACCCGAGAACGCCAGTAGCTCGACCAGCGCGTCGGTGCCGTCGCCCTTCGGCGCGGCGGCCGTCAGCGCGTTGCGGTCGGCGGCAATGTCGACCTGGCCGCCGAGACCGGCTGCTCGATAGCGCCGGAAATATTCGGCGAGCCCTTCGTTCAGCGCGATCGGCAGATTGCCGATCAACTCGTGCACCAGCGCGTGCGTGATCTCATGTCGCAACACCGCAAAACTCGCCTCGTCGGTCGCCTGCATGCGCACGTAGATGGTGCGCTGCGGCGGCACGTAGGCGCCGGCGGATGCGGCCAGAGCGCCGTCGCCGACGAGCTTGGCGTAGGCATCGGCCGCGCGCACGAACACGATCTTGAGCTCGGCGTCGGCCGAACCGCCGACGCCGAGTACGTCGCGCAGCGCGCGCTGCACCGCGATCGCATCGACGATCGCGCGTTGCTGCAAGTCCGATGGCAGATTCACGTCGTAGCCGACGGCACTGACCGAAACTGGCGGCACATCCTTCACTTCGAGCACGCGATGGGCGCTGACCGCCGTCGTCGGCGCCTGGTCGGAATAGTGAGTGATGCCGGCCGCGTCGACCCAGCGATGGATCGCGAGCGCAGGCTTGCCGGTCGCGTTCGCGGTCTTGGCGAGGCAGGCCGCGGAAGGTTCCGTGTGCGGGCTCTCGGGCGCGACCGGCGTCGGCGGGATATCCGGAACGCTTTGCAGTTGCGCGACCGGCGTCGCGGTTACGGCGACAGGCTCGGGCGCAGGTGCGGACGATTGCCGGCACGCCGCCAGCGTCAGTGCGCTCGCAATGAAGAACATGCGACGCATGCTCACGGCCGAGCCACCGACGCTTCGGCGACCTGCGCGTGCTCGCGCCGCAGCAAGCGCACGAGATACGCGACGATCGCAACGTTGATCGCGAGCGCAAGCAGCTTGAGCCACGTGAAGTGCATCAGCACTTCCCAGAGCTCGACCGGAATGAAGAGGCTCGTCGCAACGATGGTGAGGTATTTCGCCCATTCGGCGTCGCGCCAGAGGCCGTAGCCTTCGACCGTGTACAGCGTCGCGTAGACGAACACGACCGCGCAGAACACCTCGATGCGATACGCCGACAGTCCAAGCATCCAGTCGACCAGCCGCGTGACCGCCTCGTGTCCGTTCGCGACCGGCAGCGCGCCAAGCCATGCCGCGAAATGCGCGAGCGCTTGCGGATGACGCAGACGAAAGAGCGCAATCGCGACCACCACGAGCAGCGCCGCCTTGGCGAACTTGAAGATCGCGATGACTGCGAGCGTGCGAGGACCGCGATGATGCGCCGACATGCGCGGACGATACCCGATCCGCCGGCGATCTTGCCTGCGCGGACTCCAAGCTAACTGGCGGCGGCGACGATTTGGGCGCGGTTAATCGGCAAGCGCTAGCTTCGTTGCGCCGGATGAAAAGCGCACCCGCGCCGTTCCGCCTGCACGGAGGAGACATCCATGTACGCACGACACTTTGCCGGTTTCGCCGTCGCTATGCTGCTCGCGACCGCCGCATCCGCTCAATCCACCGATCCGCAGACGGCCCAGACCGCACGCTACGACACGCAGGACGGCGAGCTCGTCGTCCATTCCGGCCAACCCGGCCCGCGCAGCTACGGCCCGCCGCCGCCGTTCGCCGAGCTTGCGCACGGCAAGGCATTCATCACCGAAGCCGATGCGGCGGGTTACGCGTTGCTCGCAAACGACTTCATCTATGCCGATTCGAACCGCGACGGCAGGATTTCGGAAAGCGAATACGCACGCTGGACGCGAGCGCCTCGCTAGCGCTCAACGGGTCCAATAACCGGCGCGGAACTGCCAGCGCGGTCCGGTTGCAACCCAATGCGCCGGCACGTAACGGTAACCCGGTCGCGCGCGCGTCCAGTAGCCGGTCGCCCAGACATAGCGTCCGCCGCTCCAGCGCCAGTAGCCGGGAACCCAGGCATTGCCGGGACGAACGACGACGATACGTTCGGCGCGCGGCGGCGGCGGCGCAAATCCGACCGTGACGCCGACGACGGCGCGCGCCGACGCAGGTACCGCGCAAGCGGTGCATGCGATCGCCAGTGCAAGAGCACAAGCGGCAGCGGTTTTCATGACGTTCTCCTCGATGCCGCAAGAACGCGGCGATGATGTCGAGAACGCATCGGCGCGAACGAGGTTGACGCGCCGCGGGTACCGCGCATTCACACGGCGGGCAGCTGGGCGCTCGCACCCGATCGGCTATGCTTGCGCATCCGATCGATTGGAGGATGGTTCGATGTTGCAAGTCCGCGTAGTCGCCGCCGCGCTGGCGGCTCTGATTTCCACGACGGTGAGCGCGCAGACGGCGCCGAAGCCCGCTCCGGCGACACCGGAGACCGCGTCCAAGCCTTCGCAGTTCGATCAGGTCGACACCGACCACGACGGTTTCATCTCGCGCGCGGAGTTCATGGCCGCGGACAAGAAGCGCTTCGAGGAATTCGATACCAATCACGACGGCAAGATCGATGCGAAGGAAATCGCAAGCTCCCCGCCGCTGATGGAGCGCAACCTGCGCACCGCCGAACGCATGATGAAGCAGTGGGACGCGAACGGCGACGGCGTCGTGACCGCCGAGGAGTTCAAGGCTGCGGGCGAGCAGCGCTTCTCCAAGCAGGACAAGGACGGCACTGGCAAGATCGCGCGGCGCATGCCGCCGCCGGGCGCCAAGCCGTTACTGAAGGCACCGCAGCCTCAACCGCAGCCGGCGCCAGCGAAAAAAGACTGACGGAATCCCATACAAAAAACCCGGGCCAAGCCCGGGTTTTTTGTTGCGTCTTCGCTATCGATCAGCGATGCGGATGCTGCACAGGCGAGCTTCTCGATCCGTGGTAGTTGTTGCTCCACGAGCCGTGGTGGCCGCCATTGTTCCAGCCGCCGTGATGGTAGTGATGGCCGTAATCGCTGTAGTAGAGGCCCAGGCCAAACGACGGACCCCAGTAGTACGACGGATAGTAATAGCCCGGCGCGCTGTAATAGCCGCCGCCGTAGTACGGACCATCGTCGTAATACGACGCCCCGTAGTAAGCGTCTCCGTAGGCGCCGTCGCCGCGCACGTAGTAGGGATCGTAAACGCAACCCGCCAGCAACATGAGCGCGGCAGCGACCAGACCGGTTTTGAACATCGCTTTCATGGCACTCGTCCTTCTTTCCTGACGCTACGCTACTCCCATGCGGTGAACTCGCGCTGAGCCGCCGAGGCGCTCAATGCGACGGTGGCGCAGGGGCGTTCGTCAGTGACTCAAGTTGGCGTTCGCGCTCGGCTTTTTCAAGCTTCGCAAGCGCGCGCACGTGCTCGTAAAACGCCGTCCAATCACCGCCCGCTTCGGCGAATATGCGCGAGAACGCCGGTACCCAGCGATCATAGAGCCCGAACGGCAACAGGCGCGCATTGTTGATCGGCGCGTCGACCCAGCGGTCGTAGCCGGCGTCGCCCGCCCAGTCGCGGTCGCGCACTTCGCGGTAACGCTCGCGGAACCGCTCGATCTCGTTCCGCTTCGCCTCGCGCTTGGCGTCGTCGCCGATCGCTTGCGAGTAGACGGCTTTGAGCCGCTCGCGAAGATCGAGCACGAGCGCGGTGAACGCATCTTCCTCGCTTCGCTTCGTATCGACCGCCGGCAACCCGCGCGCCGCGCGCCATTCGCGCAAGCCCTCTTCCTGCACGAACGTCGCATAGGACTCGTTAAACGCGGTGTCATCTTTCACGTAGAGGAGCTGGTGCGCGAGCTCGTGGAAGATCACGCCATCGAGCTCGTCGTCGCTCCAGCGCAGCATGCTGCTCAAGACCGGATCGGCGAACCAGCCGAGCGTCGAATATGCAGCCGCGCCTTCGATCGCGGTGTCGTTGCCTTCTTTGGCGAGCTTGGCCGATTCGCGCTCCGCTCGCGCCTTGTCGAAGAAACCGAGATACGCAACGCAGCCCGCGAACGGAAAGCAATGCGTCACCGGATCGACGGAGAGCTCGGGCGCGGCGAATACGTTCCAGGTGACGTATGGCCGGTGCAGCTCGACGTAGCTAGTGTAGCTCCGGTTCCGCGGCAGGCCGAGGCGATCGGAGGCGAACTTCCGCGCGTCCTGCGTCTCAGCAAGACGCTTGCGCAACTCGGCGTCGGCGTTCGGATTGGCGATGATCGTTGCGATCGGCTCGCGATGCGCGAGCAGCGACATCTGGCCGCGCGTCACGTGGGCGTAGTAGCCCACCGTGCCGCAGGCGCTCACGGCGCCGCAGAGCGCCGCGAGCGCTATGACGCGCGCGGCGCGGCTCAGAGGCTGCGGCCGTCGAACGGAACGACTTTCAGCGACGCCGTATCGACGCCCTCGAAGCAGCGCACGTTCATCGCGGCCATCTCGTTGCCGTTCCGGTCCGTCGCCATCGAGAACGGCGAGACGCCGCAGACCGGGCAGAACTTGTGCTGGATATGGTGCTTGTTGAAGGTATAGGTCGGAAGCTCCGACGCGGGCACGCAAAGATGCAGATTCGTGCGCGGCACGAACCAGAACAGAGAGCCGCGCTTGCTGCAGATCGAGCAGTTGCACTCCACGACCTTATCGATGTCGCCGTCGACATCGAATGCGATCTTGCCGCAATGGCATCCGCCTTTGTAGCTCATGGCACGACTCCGAAATGAAGCATCATGGCGCCTTGTTGAGCCGCGTTGCGTGGCTCGCGGCGATTTTCCAGCCGTCCAGCCGGCGCACGTAAGTATCGGTGAAGCGGAAATCGGCCGCAAAAGGCTTTCCGTCCGCCGTGCCCTTGATCGAGGTGATGCCGAGCACGATCGCCGAATCGCCGTAGAGGCGCACGGTCTGATCGTGGTTGCGGAATTCCGAATAGCGCGTGCCTTTCTTCGCATCGGCGATGTCGTCCGCGCGCGTCGTCACCTCGCCGCGCGAGTTGGTCAGCGTGTAGGTTTCGTCCTCGAGGCGGCCAATGCCTTCGGCATCGCCGTCACGGAACGCATCGCAAAGCATCTGCTCGACGTGGCGGATGGCCTTCTCGTCGTCCGCGGCGTTGGGTGCGGCGGCGAGCGCATGCGTTGCGATCAGACCAGCAAGAAGAAAAGCGTGCTTCATGAACGGCGTCCTTTTTCGTCGACGGAGAGATCCGCGTACGAAAAGTAGCAAACGCGCTTCGGAAAACGGTGCCGATATTGCTCACATGCCGAAGCGCGGCTGCGCGAGCCGCTCGAAGAAATGCGGCAAGAGCCGCGGCTCCAGTGCAATCGTAACGACGATGCCGTAGATCGCGCCCCACAAATGCGCACTGTGATTGATACGATCGGTGCGCATCCGGTCCATGTAGATCGTGTACGCCAGATACACGACCGCGAACACGATCGCCGGCACCGGTATCACGAACAAAAGGATCGTCGACCACGGATCGACCAGGATGAACGCGAACAGCACCGCCGACACCGCGCCCGACGCGCCGAGGCTTCGGTAATTGCTGTCGTTGCGATGGCGCATGTAGCTCGGCAGCACCGAGACGACGATACCGACCGCATAGAACACCGCGTAGCCGATCTCGCCGATGCGCGGCGCATAGATGTTCGCCTCCATCACGCGGCCGAACGAGAAGAACGTGAACATGTTGAAGAAGAGATGGCCGAAATCGGCGTGGATGAACCCGCAGGTCAAAAGGCGATCGTATTGCTGGCGCCGCGAGACCGCGGGCGGCCAGAGGATCAGCCGCTCGAGCAGCTTCGGATTCGAGAACGCCGCGAACGAGACCACGCAGGTGATCGCGACGATGATCAAGGTCACCATCGTGTGTCCACTTAAGGTTTCAGCCGAGAAGGCCGCACGATACGTCGCGCACCGTGCGCCGCACAAGCTCAGGCGAGAAGATCGCGGTACTGCGGGTGCTTTTCCATATACGCTTGTGCGTACGGACACTGCGGAATGACATCGAGGCCCTCGGATCGCGCGGTTTCGAGCGCACTCCTCGTCAGCTCCGCGGCGATGCCGCGGCCGCCGACCGCATCGGGCACGACAACGTGCGTGATGATCATCGTTTTGCCGCGAAGCTCATAGTCGAGGATGCAGCGCTCACCTTCGACGATCGTCTCGAAGCGACGCTGGCTTCGATCGTGATGGATATCCAGCGTCATCATGCGGCGCTCGCGGGTGCGATCTTCTCGACCCAGGCCGCGTACGCTTTCATGTATTTGCCGAGGAACGCGCGCGTCGATTCGTTCGTCATCGTGCCGGACGCGTCGAAGAGCTTATCTGCCCCGCCGATGTACGCCTCGGGTTGCGACATCACCGGCACGTTGAGGAACACGCACGACTGCCGCAAGTGATGATTCGCGCCGAAGCCGCCGATCGCGCCAGGCGAAACGCTGACGACGCCGCCGGGCTTGCCGTTCCATTGGCTCTTGCCGTGCGGTCGCGAGGCGATGTCGATGGCGTTTTTCAAGAGGCCCGGTACCGAGCGGTTGTATTCGGGCGTGACGAACAGAACACCGTGCGCGCGCCCGATCCGTTCGCGCAGGCGAGTCCACTCAGCCGGCGGCTCTTTCTCGCGATCATCGTTATAGAGCGGCAGATCGCCGATCTCGATGATCTCGAGCGCAAGCTCAGGCGGCGCGAGCTCGATCAGCGTCTTGGCGGTCTTGCGATTCAGCGATTCCTTGCGCAGGCTGCCGACGAAAACGGCAATATCGCGGGGCGTGCTCATGCCGGGGTCTCCTTATGCACTGACCGAACGCCAGCATAACGCCGGCTTCTATGAGCCGATCTTGAATTAAATGCTCACGGCCCGATAGCTGTTGCGCTCATCACCGCAGATGATAATCGCGGTGGCGTCACCCTCCTCCCTCATCTTGCCCGCGCATGCAAAATTCCCGTTACCTGCAACTCGACGTGTTCGCCGCGCGTATCGGCGGCGGCAATCCGCTCGGTGTCGTCGTCGATGCAAGCGGCTGGTCCGACCGCCGAATGCAGACGTTCGCTGCGTGGACCGAGCTCGTCGAGACCACGTTCCTGCTGCCGCCGAGCGCGCCGGGCGCGAGCTATCGCGCGCGCATTTTCACGCCGACGCGCGAGATTCCGTTCGCAGGCCATCCGACAATCGGCAGCGCGCACGCGGCGCTCGAAACCGGCTTCGCGCAAGCGGATAAAGGACGGCTGATCCAGGAATGCGGCGCAGGCCTCTTGCCGATCCGCATCGAAGACGCCGGCGCTGCGCGCGAGCTGTTTCTCAAAGCCCCATCGGCGCGCGTGCTACAGCGAGGCTTCGATACGACACCTCTGCTGCGCACCGCGCTAGGCGATCGCGCGCTCGGCGCTCTGCCGCCCGCGTTCGTCGAAGGCGGGCGGCGCTGGTGGGTCGCGGAGTTCGCGAACGAAGCAGAACTTCGCGAGTGGACGCCCGATCATGCCGCGATCCGCGCGCTTGCCGACGCGACGGACAGCCTTGGCCTGTGCGTCTTCGCGCGCAGCGCATCGAGCGATTACGACCTCGTCGTACGCGCGCTGCCGGCCGGCGTCGGCATCGTCGAGGATCCCGCATCGGGCGCAGCGAACGGATTGATCGCGGCCTGGATCGCGGAAGCGGAACCCGACGGTGCGCTCGCGCGCGGCTATCGCGTCAGCCAAGGCCGCGAGATCGGCCGCGACGCGGCGATCCAGGTTCGCATCGACGGCGCCGACGTCTGGGTCGGCGGACGCACGAACACAATTGTCGACGGCCGCACCGATTGGCCGGAATAACGCCGCCTACTGTGCGGTGTCGGGACCCGCGATCGGTTGCGATGTCACGAAGAGTCCGGCGATATCGACGCGATCGAGCCGATAGCGCCGGTTGCAGAACTCGCACGTGACCTCGATGAAACCGTTGGCGTCGATCGCTTCGACGCATTCGCGCTCGCCGAGCGAGCGCAGCGTCGCCTCGACGCGCTGACGCGAGCACGTGCACGCGAACGCGAGCGGACGCGCATCGAACACGCGCACGCCTTCCTCGTGAAAAAGACGCACGAGGAGTTGCTCGGGCGCGAGCGTCGTGAGCTCGGCCTGCGTCAATGTTGCGACAAGATGGCCGGTGCGGTTCCAGCCGTCCGCATCGCCGCCGCCGAAACCGCCGCCGCTCGCCATCGGCTGCAGCATCAATCCCGCGCAGCGGTGCTCATCGCCGGCGAGCACGATCCGGCTCGGCAGCTGCTCGGACTGCTCGAAGTAGCGCTCGAATGCCGCGGCGAGATCGCCGCTGCCCACCGAGACGAGCCCTTGCTGGCGCAGATCGCGATCGTTCTGCTCGATCGTGATCGCGAGCAGCGCATCGCCGGTCGGCACGATCGCAGCGTCGGTCTCCTCGTTCCAGCGCGCAAGACCGCGCAACTGGCCCTGATCGGTGCACTCGGTATAGAGAAGACGCAGCGGACCGGCCGAACGGAGCTGCACCGAGAGCCGTCCGCTGAACTTGATGTTTCCGGTGAGAAGCGCGCTCGCCGCGAGCGCTTCGCCGAGGAGTCGCGCCAACGCCGGCGGGTATTCCGCAGCCTCGCGCACGTCGCGCCAGGTCTGCTCCAGCCGGACCAGCACGCCGCGTACACCGGCGCGCTCGAGAAGGAATCGCTGAAGGAAATCGTCGGATGTGCTCAAACGAAACGCACTACGGTCGGGAACGATGATCGAAGTTTAACCGGCTCGCCGCCGCGATGCGCGCATCAGATCTTTCCGGCGACCACGTTGACGCTGAGCGCGAGGATCACGAGATTGTAGAAAAACGCAATCACACCGTGCACGAGCGCGATGCGCCGCACGTGACGATCGGCGATCTGCACGTCCGACACCTGAAACGTCATGCCGAGCACGAAGGCGAAATACATGAAATCCCAGTAATCGGGCTCGGCGTTGCCCGGGAACTGCAGCACCGCATTCTTCTGCGCGCTCGGCGTGTAGAACTCATGCGCGTAGTGCAGCCCGAAGATCGCGTTCAGAAATATCCATGACAGCACCAGACTCGCGAACGCGAGCGCGATCTCGATCACGCCGCCGGTGCTTGCCGCGTGCAGCTCGTTCCAGAGCGCGACCAACACGATCGACGATACGATGACGCTGCTCCACAACACGCCCCAGCGGCCGCCGTCCTGCTGACACGCGCGCGTGCGCATCGTCGCCGGCGTCGAACGCGCGAACATGACCGTGATCGTCACGAGAAAGATCGTCGAGGCGACATCGAAAGCCACCAGCATCCCGAACGAAAGCCCGGAGCCGGCCCCGATCATCGTCGCCACCAGCACCAGGAAGATCGCCGCCGCCGTGCTGTAGTGCGGACGGCTGCGGACAAGTCGCACGCGCCGGCGCAGCCAGGTTTCTTGGGCCGTTTTGCTCATGCAACGATTCTGCACGACGCGAGGGCGGTTCGGAACGGCGGGTTTGTAAGCGCGCGTGCAACGCAGCGATGCGGCTTTCGCCTTGATCTTTGAAAGGTCGAACCGGCGTGCCCTCACCCTACCCTCTCCCGCAAGCGGGAGAGGGGAAAAGAGGCGCTTCTGCGGCCAGGACGGCCGCGCTTTGCTCTACCCGGGCCCCTCTGTGCCGCGGCGAGGGCGCGGAGGAAAAGCCCGAAGGGTGGCCCGCAGGATGCGGGCCAGTTCGCTGTCAGCACAGGGATGTGCTGTCAGCGAACCCCGCAGCGACCTCGCGTAGTCGCCGGCTTGGAGCCGGCGACCGCGGCACCGAGGGTGCCCTCTCTTTGGTTACTTTCTCTGGGCAAGCAGAGAAAGTGACCCGCTCGCCGAACGGCGAGCGGAACGTGTAACTCAGATGCGGGCCGACTGATTGCGGCCCCTCAGCTTCGCCTGATACAGCGCAGAATCCGCTTGCGAGATCCACGCATGGATATCCTGCATATCGCCGCTCGCCGACGCGATGCCGATACTAAGCGTGCACTGTTCATCTGGAGCGCGCGCGAAGCGCGTTTCTTCCGCGCGCTGGCGAATGCGCTCGGCGGCGGCCATCGCTGCGTGCAAGCCGGTGTGCGCGAGGACGACGCCGAACTCATCGCCACCATAACGGCCCGGCACGTCCGAATCGCGGATGCAATGCCGGATCACGTCAGCGACGGTGCGGATCACTTCGTCGCCCGCGAGGTGACCGTAGCGGTCGTTGATTTCCTTGAAGCGGTCGATGTCGATCATCAAGAGCGAAGCCGGCACGCCGCCGCGGCGGAAACGGCGAAGCTCATGATCGACCGCGGCTTCCCAGCTCGATCGGTTCAAGAGGCCGGTCGGCCCGTCGACGCGCGTCTGCAGCGCCAGCACGCGGTTCTGCCGATGCGCCCGCCGCGAGAGCGTGAACGTCGCCGTGCTGATCGCGAGCGGATAGGCCATCAGAAACGGCAGCGAGGCGATGATCGTCTGCATCGAAGTCTGCGGATGGAACGCAAAGCCATTCGCGGCCGCGATGAACGCGCACACAGTCGCCTGCAGCGCGAGCGCTCGCGCGAGCAGCCGCCAGCCGCCGACGCTGATCTTGTCGATCGCGAGCATGATGACGAGGAGCGCGCTCGGCAAAAGGTTGAACTGCATCAAGGCGACCCAGAAGCCGCCCATCGCCGAATCGATCAGGAGATTGCGCATCTCGGCGCGTTCGGGATCGGCGCTGCCGAGCGCCCATTGCCGCGCGATGTGCGGCCACACGAACCCGTCGACGGCGAGGAGCGCCCACATCCACAGCGGCGAACCCTGCTCGAAGAGCACAGCGCCGACGACGAAGAAACCGAGCCCGAGCCCGAGCACGCGCAAGCGGAAGATGCGTTCGACGAAACGCACGTGACTGGCTTGAGGTTCGATCATCGCGTTGTTCAGGAGCAGCATGGTGACGTTCCTCACTGAGCCGGCCGCCTGCGATCGGCACATTGATTCACCCTAGGTGTAAGCAACTTGCATGCCAGTACGGACGGCAACGCCAAGCCATACGCGCGCAACGTCCTCTTGTATACGCTTGCAGAATGGCTACGCTTCCGGGGCGCGCATCGCATCCGGTGCGTCGCGCCTGCCAGCCGAACGATGCAGCCGGAGGGGAGTCCGTCATGAAGCGCTTCGTGCAATTCGCGGTAATCCTGCTTTGTCTTGGCCTGTCGACGGCGGCGTTTGCCGCAAACGGCTGGGTCGTCGAAAACGCCAACCTTCGCGCCGGGCCCGATCGCGGGTATCCGCGCATCATGCGCCTGCACGCAGGCACGGCCGTCTCGATCCAGGGCTGCGTCGACGGCTTTACCTGGTGCGACGTGATCGTCTACGGCGACCGCGGCTGGATCGCCGCGCGCTTCCTGCAGTTCGACTATGACAATCGGCGCGTCTACATCCCCGAGTACGGTGCGCGCATCGGCATCCCGATCATCAGCTTCGTGCTCGGCTCGTACTGGGACAACTACTACCGCACGCGGCCGTGGTATCGCGATCGCGACCGGTGGGGCCGGCCCGACTGGAACCATCATCGTCCGTCGCCGCGGCCGCCGTACCACCGTCCGCCGAAACCGAAACCGCCGGTAACGCGCCCGCCGACTCCGCGGCCGCCCGTGACGCGCCCGCCGACGACGCGCCCCCCGGTGACGCGTCCGCCGAACCGGCCGCCCGTGGCGAAACCGCCGGTAAGACCGAAGCCGCCCGTCACGACGCCGTCGCGGCCGCCCACCGCCGGCAATCCTGGCAATCGGCCGAAACCGCCAGCGACCGTGAATCCGGGCACGAGGCCAAAGCCGCAGCCGAGACCGCAGCCGCGGTCCGACAAAGACAAGAACAAGGACAACGGCGGCAACTGACCGCGTATCGATGACGACATTGGCAAGGCTCACGAGCGCGATCCTCGCGATCGCATTCGCTTCGCACGCGCATGCGGCGGACGCGAACGCCGAACCCGACTGGACGATGTCCGCACAGCGCATGCGTGCGCTGTGCGAGTCGAGCCTTCGCGATGCGAAGACACGCATCGACGCGATCGCCGCGCATCCGCCGGCGAAATCGTTGGACGCGCTGCTCGCCATCGAATTCGCGATCGGTGATATCGGCGATGCGCTCATCGTGCCGCAGCTTCAGGCCAGCCTCGCGGCCGACGAGGCGGTGCGCGACGCGTCGATGAAGTGCGTGGAATCGGCGGCGAGCTTTCGCGCCGATCTCGCTGCGAATCCGGCGATCTATGCGATCGCTCGCAAGGCGTACGACGAGGCAACGGTGCCCGTCGACCGGCAGCTTGCGACGCTCTATGTCGAAGCCGGACGCCGCGCCGGCGCCGGGCTCGATCGCAAGGCGCGCGAAGCGCTGACCGCGCGCTTCAAGGAGCTCGATGCGCTGCAGAACGATTGGCAGCAAGCGCTCGGCGACGACAAGACGACGATTGCGATCTCGAACGACGAAGCGGCGTCGCTGCCGCGCGAGCTCGTCGCGGATTTCAAGAAGACCGCGGACGGCTACGTCGTCCCGGTGATCGACAGCAATATCGAACGCTTTCTGAAGAACGAAGCCTCCGGCGCCGCGCGCAAGCGCTACGTCGAAGCGTATTACCGGCGCGGCGGCGCGGCGAACGTCGAGCGTATCGGCAAGGCGATCGCACTGCGCGACGACATCGCGCACCGGCTCGGCTTTGCGAGCTGGGCCGCGTACCAGCTCGACGTGAAGATGGCGAAGACGCCCGAGCGCGTAGCTTCGCTGTTGCGCGACGTCGACACCGCGCTGCTGCCGAAAGCGCGCGAGGAGATCGCGGCGCTGGCAGCGCTCAAGAAAGCGGACGGCGACGCCACGCCGTTCGCTGCGTGGGACTACGTGTATTACGACGCGCGGCTGTCGCGCCAGCGTTATGCAGTCGATCCCGAAGCCGTGCGCGCGTATTTCCCGGTCGACAAGGCCGTGCCGGCGGTGTTCGAGATCTATCAGCACTTGCTCGGCGTCAAGCTCGCGCCGGTCGCAAACGCGCGCGTCTGGGCGCCGGACGTCAAGGAATACGAGATCACCGACGCCGCGACATCGAAACCGATCGCGCGCTTCTATCTCGATATCGTGCCGCGCGCCGGAAAGTTCTTGCGGCCGACCGGCGGGTCGGTTCGTCAGGGCCATCGCAACTCGGACGGCAGCTATCGCCTGCCGCTCGGTCTCATCATGGGCAACGGACCCGCCGGCGCTCCAGGTCGACCGGCGACGTTCAGCCATCATGATCTGCTCGAGTTCTTCCACGAAGTCGGGCATCTGATGCACGGCACGCTGTCGACCGCGCCGTACGCGACGCTGTACGGCACGATGGTGCGCGGCGATTTCGTCGAGATGCCATCGCAGATGCTCGAGAACTGGGTCTGGCAGCCGGCGATCCTCAAGCGCATCTCTCATCACGTCGACACCGGCGAGGCGATGCCCGATGCGATGATCGCGAAACTGATCGAAGCGCGGCACGCATCCGAAGGCGTGTTCTGGACGCGACAGGCGTTTCTCGCGACGTATGACATGACGCTGCATCAATCCGGCGCTCGCGTCGACCCGACTGCGCTCTGGTTCGAGCTGATGCCCAAGCTCACGCCGTTGCCGCCGGCGGCGGACACGATTCCGGATGCGAGCTTCCTGCCGGTCATGGGCGGCTACGACGCGAATTACTACGGCTATCTCTGGTCGCGCGTGTACGCACAGGATCTCTTCACGGCGTTCGAGAAGGACGGGCTCGACAACACCACGGTCGGCCTTCGCTATCGACGCGAGATCCTCGAGCCCGGCGGCGGCGCCGAGCCGGAGACGCTGGTGCGGAATTTTCTCGGGCGGCCGGTCAGCTACGAGGCGTTCTATCGCGAGCTGGGTATCTCTCGATGACACGCGCGGAACGTGCGCTCACGATCGTCACCGCCATCGTTGCCTGGGGCGCGCTCGTTCTGCAATTCATTCTGCTGTTGCATCAGACTTGGAACACGAAAGGGCCGGTGCTCGCGACGATCCAGTTCTTCAGCTACTTCACGATCCTGAGCAATCTTCTCGTCGCGCTGATCTGCACGTTCGCTCTCTCGAACACGTCCGGCGTCTTCGCGAGCGCGCGAGTGCGCGGAGCGGCGGCGCTCTACATCGCGGTGACGGGCTGCATCTATCTTGTGATCCTGAGCTCGCTGTGGGCGCCGACCGGCTGGCAGTGGCTCGCGGACACGGCGCTGCACTACGCGGTGCCGCTGCTCTACCTTCTGCTATGGACTTTCTTCGCCCGCGCAGCTCTCGAATGGATGGATGCATTGCGCTGGCTCGCGTTTCCGCTGATCTATCTCGCATGGGCGCTCGTGCGCGGCGCGTGGGTCGGCGAGTATCCGTATCCGTTCGTCGACGCAGGCGCGCTCGGCTACGGGCGCGTCACCATCAATGCGATCGGCATCTGCGCACCCTTCGTCGTACTCGGCCTCGTTCTCATCGCATTCAATCGCCGATTCGCACGCCGAGCCTAGACACCGCCGCCGTTCGCGTTTTACATCGATTGAAGCATGCGCGGCGTATCGTGCGCGGCGCGACTTCATCCCCAACGCCAAGGAGAACCCTCATGAAGAAATCCGCATCCGTGGAATGGAAAGGCAGCCTCACCGAAGGTCAAGGCACGATTACGACGCAGACAGGCGTGCTGTCCAACGCGCCGTACGGTTTCAAGTCGCGCTTCGAGAACGGCCCCGGCACCAATCCCGAAGAGCTCATCGCCGCTGCGCACGCCGGCTGCTTCTCGATGGCGCTGTCGCTGATACTCGGCAACGAGAAGCTGACGGCCGACTACATCCGCACGAAGGCCGAGGTGTCGCTCGAGAAAGAAGGCGACGGTTTTACGATCACGGCTTCGCATCTCACGGTCAACGCGAAGATTCCGGGCGCGGACGCGGCGACATTCGCGCGGCTCGCAGGGATGGCGAAGGCCGGGTGTCCGGTATCGAAAGTGTTGAATGCGAAGATCACGATGGATGCGACGTTGGATAGCTGAGGGTGATACGACAGCGCGAGTGAGGTCGGCCGCTTCGCGGCCTCGTGAGGTCGCGAGCCTTCGGCTCGCTCGTCAGGAAAAGCGGTTTTGATTTCTGGCGAGTCCGCGAAGCGGTGACCTGACTTCTAACGAGGGCGCGAAGCGCCCGGCCTCACCGCATCGATCTCCGCAAATTTCCTCTCTGCGATCGGCACCAGCGCCGCCGTGAACCGATCTGCTTCCGAAGCGGACAGATGCGACCACTCCGGCAGCTCGTAACCCATGAGCTCCGGATAGTCTTCGAAATAGATCGACGGAAGTCCCGTGCGCGCGACCAGAAGATCCCAGGTCTTTTCGCGCGGCAGCAGACGGTTCTCGCGCTCAAGATACGGCCCCGAGCTCGGCGGCCGCAGCAGCACCATCTTCACGCCGCGCTTGCGCAATGTCTCGATGGCCTTGTGCGCACGCGTGATCTTCTCGTCGATCACCTTCGCCGCTTTCTCGGGCGTATCCATCTCGGGCGGCAGCGGATCGCCGAACGTTTGCGACCATCTCTGCCGCACCAGCGCGTGATACTCCGGATCGGTCTCGGCCTTGCTCCACATCCGCGAGTTGCGGTCGATGTCGTGATTGACGAGCTTGCGCGGCAGCGCGCGGTCCGGCACGCCGGGCCGAATCGGCCAGCCTTGCCGGCGAAACACGGTCGCAAGCGCGAAATCGGGATCGTAGAACGCGAGATACGGTTCGAGGAACGTCATCGACAGCCAATTGCCGACACGCTGCGACGGACTCTGCTTGTGGAAGTACGGCACGATGTCAGCGCGCGTCGGCTCGGTGGCGAAGAAACCGAGCGGCGTGATGTCGATGAGGAGGCGGCCGGTGAAATTGGGATCGGCGGCGAGATCTTCCATCGGCAGCATCGCGGAGGTGCCTTCCATCGCAAGCTGGATCGGCCGCTCGCCGGTGACGCGCTCCCAAACCGGCAGCTGCACGTCGAACAGCATGCGCGACGATCCGATCAGCACGGTCTTGCCGCCCTCGCCTTCGTCGATGCGGCGGCGCTCGCTCGCCCACTGGCCGTTGCTGTTGCGATAGCTCGGCGTCACGCCGAAATCGCGCCAGTACCATTCCCATCCGGCCATGAGCGCGACGAAGAGCGCGGCCGCACCGAGGAACACCGCGTTCCACGGCTGCGACGGAATATCGCGCACCGGCACCGGCTGCGCGACGCCGGGACGATCCGATGCCGTGAGCCGAAGGCCTGGCGGCGGCGCAGTAGGCGTGAAGTCGGATTCGGAGACCGGCTTGGACATGTCAATGCGCGGCGCGATCGCCCGCGTTCTCGAGCTTCGAGAATTCCCTGAGGACGATCGGTACCAGCGCCTCGGTGAGCCGATTCGCCTCCGACGCGGATACGTGCGACCACTCCGGCAGCTCGTAGCCTTGAAGCTCCGGATAGTCCTCGAAATGGATGCCGGGCGCACCCGTGCGCTTGAGGAGAAGATCCCACGTGATCGCGCGCGGCAGCTCGCGCTGCTCGTACTCGTAGTAGCCGCCACTGCTCGGCAGGCGCACGAAGAGGACGCGCACCCCGCGCGCACGCAACTTCTCTACCGCCGCTACCGCACGCGCAATTTCGGCGTCGATGATTTTCTGCTTCTTCTCCGGCGTATCCATGCCGGGCGGCGGCTCACCGAAATCCTCGGCCCAGATGTCTTGCGCGAGCTTGCGGTATTCCGGATCGTTCTCGACTTTCGACCACATGTGCGTATTGCGATCGGCATCGTGCACGGCGAGCTTGCGCACCATCGTGCGCTTGCTCATGCCCGGACGCAGCGGCCAATCCTGACGCTGGAACACGGTCGCGAGCGAGAAGTCGGGAGCGTAGAACGCAAAGTACGGTTCGAGGAAATGCATCGAGAGCCAATTGCCGACACGCTGCGACGGCGATTCCTTGTGAAAATACGGCACGACCTCGCCGCGGTAATTGAAGCCCGTAAAGAAGATATCCGGCGCGATGCCGATCAGAAGCCGCCCGGTGAAATTCGGATCGTTGGCGAGATCTTCGATCACTTTCACCGGCGAAGTGCCTTCCATCGCGAGCTGGATCGGCCGCTCGCCGGCGACGCGCTCCCAAACCGGCAGCTGCACATCGAACAGCACGCGCGAGGCGCCGGTCAGCACGGTCTTGCCGCCCTCGCCCTGATCGATGCGCCGGCGCTGCATCGCCCATTCGCCGTTGCTGTTGCGATAGCTCGGCGCGGCGCCGAAATCGCGCCAATACCATTCCCATCCGAGCATGAGCACGACGAAAATAACGATCGAGCCGGCCATCACCGCACCCCACGGCCGCGCGGGAATGTCGCGGATCGGTACCGGCTGCGCAACGCCGGGACGATCCGACGCGGTCAGCCGCATCGGAACGAACGCGCCGGCGATCGCGGCTTCAGAATTGGAAGTAGATGAAGGCATTGCCGCTCCCCTGCGCGATCACGATCGAGAACGCCATCAATCCCCAGACCAGCGACAACAGCGGAGCCGGCGCCTGCGCGACGGCCGACTCCAGGGTTCGATTGCGCATCAGCCAATGCGCAACGAGGATGCCGCCGATGATCGCGACGACTGCAACGAGATGCGCCATCGGCAGGATCGGCTCGGCTTTCGCGTTGAGGCCGAACAAACCGGTCAGCATCAGCCAAGCTTTGTCGAACGTCTTCGCGCGGAAGAAAACCCATGTGATGTTGATCAACGCGTAGGTGAGCAGGCCAAGCCCGATCAATCCGAAAACGCCCGGCCGATAGTTCGCGAAGCGCGCGCGCAAACTGCGCTCGGCCGAAAGATAAACGCCGTGCAATCCGCCCCAAACGACGAACGTCCAGCTCGCGCCGTGCCACAAGCCGCCGAGCAGCATCGTCGTCATCAGCGCCGCGTACGTGCGCGCATGACCGTGACGATTGCCGCCGAGCGGGATGTAGAGGTAATCGCGCAGCCACGATGACAGCGTGATGTGCCATCGTCGCCAGAAATCGGAGAAACCGACAGCGGCGTACGGAAAGCGGAAATTGTCCGGCATCGCGAACCCGAGACATAAAGCAGCGCCGATTGCGGTGGTCGAATAGCCGGCGAAATCGCAAAAGATCTGGCCCGAGAACGCGAGCGTGCCGATCCAGGCGTCGAGGAGGCCCGGGATTTTCTTGCCGTCGAACACCATCTCCGCGGGACGCGAAAGAAAGCTGTCGGCGAGCACGATCTTCTGGAAGAGACCGAGCGTCATCAATGCAAGGCCGAAGCGAAGCTGATCCGCCGTCGCGCGCCGCGGTTCCGCAAACTGCGGCACGAGCTCGGTCGGGCGCATGATCGGACCCGCGACGAGATGCGGGAAGAACGTCACGAAGAGCGCGTAGTCGAGGAAATTGCGCGCGGGCGCGGCGCGGCGCAAGTACACGTCCAGCGTGTACGACATCGTCGCGAACGTATAGAACGAGATGCCGACCGGCAGCACGATGTCGTATGCCGGCGGCTGGTAGTCGATGCCGAATGTCGCAACCAGCGCGCGGAAATTATCGAGCAGGAACGTGCCGTACTTGAAATACGCCAACATGCCGAGATTGGCGACGACCGAGAGCAGCATCCAAGCGCGCCGCGCCGCCGGGCGCTCGGCCTTGACGAGACCTTGCGCTGCGTACCAGTCGACGACGGTCGACACCCACAGGAGGATCACGAACGGCGGATTCCACGCCGCGTAGAAAATGTAACTCGCGATCAGAAGGTTGACCTTCTTTACCGTCCACGGGAACGGCATCGAATGCAACGCCAATACGATCGCGAAAAACGCGACGAATGCCAGCGAATTGAAGACCATCGCGTCCTCCCCCGACACGAACCGGTCGCGACCCCACTTCTAGGCCGCAACGCGATCCTACTCCTCCACATACGTAAGAGTGGGGGTCGAGATGACATGCCGGCGCCGCGGCGCTCTCCACACGCCCGGAAAAAACGTCTACGATCGGAGGACCGGCCCGTGTAACTGACCGGCATCAATACTGTAAGGAGACGGCCATGAAAGGCATGAATCAGAAGAAGACCGAGAAGAAGAAACCCGCGAAGACGATGAAGGAAAAGCGCGCCGAGAAGCAGGCGAAGAAAGCGGCGAAGCGCTGAATGCCGTGCTTTCAGTCCGAGCCCGGCGCGCTCGCGAACACCGCGAGCATGCCGGCATACGGCTTCACCATCACCGCGGGCGCGCCGAAGTAGCCGTCCGCGGCGGTGTAGATCTGCGATAGCGTCCCGTCGAGATAGAGCGCATCGCGGCAGCCGAGCTCGTCGCGGAAGAGCCGCGCGAACGCGTGGAACGTCACCGGCACCACGCTGACCACGAACGTCGCGCGGTCCGGTGACGGCGCGCAGACGCCGCTCCGCCATTTGCGACTGTCGGACTCTTCGAGGAAATTCGGGTTCAGATCGCCGTCGATCACCAGCATCGGCCCGGATTGCGTTGCGATCTTCGCGGCGATCTTTCGCGCGGCCCACGCATCCGTGCGCACGACGCCCGCATGGCCTTGCGCATCGACGTAAAAGATCCCGTTCGGCTGAATGCCGAAATTGCCCGAGGGTGCCGCCGAGCGCGTCGTGTTGAGCGCACGCAGCGTCTCGCCATCGGCGATCGTGAGGCCGAGGGGCCGGTATTGCCGATCGTAGATGCCGGCGTTCGTCGCGAAGAGCAGCGGACGGCCTTCGGCTTCACCACGCCGGCGCAGCGCGTCGATGCTCGCGTATGCGTGCCCGTCCGCGTCGCGCCAGTAGAGCTCGAGCATCTCGTGCTTGAGATCGATCGCAACCGCACGATAGCTGTCGCCCTGGAATTCGATCGTGCGGCCGTCGATCGCCGCCGCATGCGGCGCCTGCATCGCCAGCGCGGTCAGCGGCGTCACCCAGGCGCGAGGTCGCGGGAGCCATTTCCACATTCGTGCGATTGTAGGTGATGACGCGCGCCTGCGTCGCAGTGGATACAATCCGCATCGACCTTTCATGATCGAGATCGCCATGCCATCGTTCGACGTGATTTCCGAAGTCGACAAGCACGAGCTCACCAACGCCGTCGACCAGGCCAGCCGCGAGCTCACCAACCGGTTCGATTTCAAGGGCGTCGATGCGCGCTTCGAGCTCGACGACAACGTCATTACGCTGATCGCGCCGAGCGATTTCCAGTTGAAGCAGATGCTCGACATCCTGCGCGCGCGCCTGACCGCGCGGAAGATCGACGTACGCTGCCTCGATGTCGCCGAGCCTGAAGTCAATCTCGCGAGCGCAAAGCAGAAAGTGACGGTGAAGCAAGGCATCGAACAGCCGATCGCCAAGAAGATCATTACCGAAATCAAAGCCGCGAAGCTCAAAGTGGAAACGCAGATCAACGGCGAGAAGCTGCGCATCAGCGGCAAGAAGAAGGACGATCTGCAGCTTGCGATGGCGCTGTTGCGCAAGAGCGAGGTGGAGTTGCCGCTGCAGTTCGACAATTTCCGGGATTGACGCCGCTTAGCCTGCGGCGAGCGCCATCATCTTCATGACGACACATCCGCTCGACAACCCCGTGTGGGCTTCGCTCACCAGCCGCCACGCGACGTTCGCGATCCGATCCGCAAGCGCGGCGCGCTATCCCGCCGAGGTCGCTCCGTTCGTTGGCCTCGGATCGAACGACGCCGACACAGCGAATCGCGCTGCCGATCTCGTCGCACCGGGCGAGCTGGTCTGCTTCGTCGGGCTCGCGCCGCCGCTCTCGTCCGCGTGGCGCGTCGAGCAATCTGCGCCGATCGCGCAGATGATCTGCCGCTCACGGCTGGAAGCCGTCGATGGCCCGGAGGTGATCCCGTTCACGCAAACGCGCCTTGCGGACATGCTCGCGTTGACCGCATTGGTGTATCCGCACTATTTCCGCCCGCGCACGAACGAAATGGGCCGCTATTTCGGCATCTACGACGGCAACACGCTCGCGGCGATGGCCGGCGAGCGGATGCACTTCGACGGCCATCAGGAAATCAGCGCGGTGTGCACGCATCCGGACTATGTCGGACGCGGTTATGCGCGGCGGCTGATCGCGATGCTGACGAACGATATTCTCGATCGCGGATCGCTGCCGTTCCTGCATTTCAGTCACGGCAACGTGCGTGCGAAAGAACTGTATGAGCGCATCGGATTCACGTTCCGCGCGGATGTCCCGCTGCTCGTCGTGACGCGCTGCTAGCGCGAACGCTGCGAAATCTTCTCGACGTATTCGCCAAATGCATCGATGACGCGACCTTGCGCATCGTTCGCCCAGCGCATGCGGATGTGCCACTCGTTGAGCCCGTCCGGCGAAACGAACAACGACAAGCCGTCGTGATAAGGCACGAGCGCCGCGCCGAGAAAGGCCCACTGCTCGCCGACCGCGTGCACATGCCCGTCGAAATCCGTGAACGGCCGAACGACGCGATAAAGCTTGCCGGCGCGGAGCACGCCGTGCTCTTGTAACGCGCCGCCGCTCCAGAAGCCGAGGCGTTCCGGACCGATCATCGTCCATCCCTCGCCGGGTGCTTCCTCGAACGGAGCAACGGGTATATCAGCGCGCCCAACAGCGCACCGATCGTCGTCGCGAGGCCGGTGGACAGAGCGAGCATGAACGCAAGGCCGGCGAGCATTGCAAGCTCGCTCATCGAAAGCGCAATCGCTACCGCGAGCACAAGCACCGAGCTTCCAACCAGAACGCCGACGATCTTCGCGACCGTCAGCAGCCGAAAGAAGATTCCGAGAACGGCTCCGATGCCGAGTGGCAGGAGCCAGTAAAGATACGAGTCGAACATCGGGCGCACCTCTGGATGGTAGACGCAGCACTCATGTGCCGCATCAGCCTAGGTACGCGTTTACGCCAACGAATCCGCCACGGACGGCCTCAGCCGACCTTTGCACCCTTGCGGCGCGTGTCGTCCTTGCCTTTCGCGGCCTTCGCTGGCGCTTTCGACTTGCCCTGATCCGCCGCGCCCGAGCTCGAGCCCGATCCGCGTGAGCGCAGCCACGCCGCGTACTCGTCGAGATCGCCGTCGAAGAGCTCGACTTTGCCGTCGGCGACGCGCCAGAACGTATCGCAGACCAATCCGGTTAGATGCCGATCGTGCGAGACCAGCACGATCGCGCCGGAAAAATCGCTGAGCGCCTCGGCGAGCGCTTCGCGCATGTCGAGATCGAGATGGTTGGTCGGCTCGTCGAGCAGCAGCACGTTGGGCTTGCGCCACGCGATCAGCGCGAGCGCGAGCCGCGCGCGCTCGCCGCCGGAGAATCCGTCGACGACTTCGAACGCGCGATCGCCGGGGAAATTCCACTTGCCGAGGAAATCGCGAAAATCCTGCGTGGAAACGTTCGGCGCGATGTCGCGCAGATGATCGATCGGCGTCTGTCCTTCGTGCAGCGATTCGACCGTGTGCTGCGCGAAGTAGCCGAGCACGAGGTCGGGATGCGCGGTGCGCTCGCCGGACAACATCGGAATCTCGCCGACCAGCGTCTTCACCAGCGTCGACTTGCCGGCGCCGTTCGGACCGAGAAGACCGATGCGATCGCCCGCTTCAAGGCCGAAGCGCACCTTGTGCAGCACGACGTTGATGTCGTCGGCCGCCTCGTCGATGTAACCGGCTTCGACGTGATTGAGGCGCAGCAGCGAATGCGGCAGCTTCACGGGCTCGGCGAAATTGATATGGATCTGCCGCTCCGCGCGCACCGCTTCGGTGCCCGGCAGCTTGGCGAGGCGCTTCATGCGCGACTGCGCCTGCTTGGCCTTGCTCGCCTTCGCCTTGAAGCGATCGATGAACGCCTGCAGATGCGCGCGCTCGACCTGTTCCTTCTCGAATGCGATCTGCTGCTGATGCAGCTGCTCGGAGCGCTGATGCTCGAAGCTCGTGTAATCGCCGGTGTAGAGCTTCGCGCGCCCTTCGTGCAGATGCAGGATGTGCGATGTCACGCCGTCGAGGAACTCGCGATCGTGCGAGATCATCATCAGCATGCCGGGATATTTCAGCAGCCACTGCTCGAGCCACAGCACAGCATCGAGATCGAGATGGTTCGTCGGCTCGTCGAGCAGCAACAGGTCAGACGGCATCATCAGCGCACGCGCAAGATTGAGCCGCACGCGCCAGCCGCCGGAAAAGTCCGAAACCGGCGTACGATGCGTTTCCGAGCGGAAACCAAGCCCGTGCAGCAACCGGCCCGCGCGCGCCTCGGCGTCGTAGCCGTTGATCTCGGCCATCTTCTGGTGAGCGACCGCAACCGCGTCCCAATCCTCCGCCGCCATCGCCTTCGCTTCGGCTTGGAGGATCGCGTGCACCTCGGTATCGCCGGAGACGACGAAATCGATCGCCGAATCCGGCAGCGACGGCGTCTCCTGCGCGACGCTGGCAATGCGAAGACGCGACGGCAGATCGAGATCGCCCTTGTCGGGCTCGATCTCGCCCTGGATGGTGGCGAACAGGCTCGATTTGCCGCAGCCGTTGCGGCCGACCACACCGACGCGCGCGCCGGCATGCAGCGCGATATCGACGTCGGAGAGCAAAAGGCGTTCGCCGCGCCGGAGCGCGAAATTTCGGAAGGCGATCATGGGGATAACTGAACAGGCGAGCGTTTATTGTAGCGGATGCGCCATTACCGCGCCGCCGTGAGCGAAGCGACGGCCGATTGCGTCACGGTATGGAGCACGTCCGCGATCTCCTGCACCTTGCTCGGGATTTCGCCGTTCACCCAAGCCAGGATCGTCCCGATCTCAGCCTCAGCCAAAAGCGCGGCGACGAGCCGCGTCCGCGACGAGCGCGCCGCACCCGACGTGCGCAACCGCGCTCGCAGGCGCTCCTCGATCATCGCCGCCAGCACGCGCGTCACCGCACGCCGCGAGCCTTCGCGTCCGACCGTCGCACGCGCATTGGCCCGGTTGTCCCAGAAATGATCGAGCACCATCACGAGCTGTGCGCGATCGGCGTTCTCGTCGACGATGCCGACGAGATGCTCGAACGGATACTTGATCGTCTCGGTGAGAATCTCGTCCTTGCCTCGGAAATGCTCGTAGAACGTCGATCGTCCGACGCCGGCGCGCGCGATGATGTCGGCGACCGTGATGTCGTCGTAGTTGCGCTCGAAGAAAAGCCCGACGAATGCATCCACCAGTGCGGCGCGCGTGCGCTGGATGCGGCGGTCGGTGCGGGCTGTATTCATTGCGGTGCGTCCGGCTGCGAACGCTGCGTGCGAAAGCGGACGAATCCCGGCAAATGTCCGCCAACGCAGCGAACGCCGATGCTAGCGTGACGTCCACTTTCCAGACGGAGCGGACGAATGGCGACCGACGTGTCCACCGATTCCAACGGCAAGCTGATCGGCATTCTCATCGCCGCCGCCTCGATTCTGTCGATCGTGATGATGGCACATCACCCTTCGGTCGGCTCGCACGAAGCCGCCGAAGTCGCCGCCGAGCTTGCGCGCAAAGCGACCATCGACCGCGTCGTCCACGGCACGCTGATTGCGCTTTCGGGTTTGCTCCTGTTCGGCCTCGTCGAGTTTTCCGCGCGTATTGGCTCGGCACGCTCGGTCGCGCGCGCGGCAGTGATTGCATTCGCGATCGGCATCGGCGCCGAAATCTGCGCGGCGACGATCAGCGGCTTCATCGTTGCCGATCTCGGCACGCATTACGCCGGCACGCCGGACACGGACCTGCTCGCGCTGAGGCATCTCCTCTTCCTCTGCATGCGCGCGAACCAAGCCTTCGCCGCGATCGGCGTGATCGCGATGGCGGTTGCGATCGTGCTCTGGTCGGTCGCGCTATTGCGGACCCGGGCGAACGCCGCGATCGGCATCGTGGGGCTGATCCTCGGCGCCGGGCCTGCCCTCGCGCTCCTCTTCGGCGCGCTTCGGCTCGACGTGCACGGCATGCTGCTCGTCGTCGTCGCGAACGCGCTGTGGTATCTCGCGATTTCCGTTCAGCTGATGCGCGGGAAGTTGTAAGGGACCGAACCCGTTCAGACCTTCCTCCACTTGACCCGCGAGGGCGCCGATGCGCATATGCTCGGCGCCTGCCCGCCCTTGTGTTGCCGATGCCGCTGTACCGTTTCGATGGCCATGAGCTTGACCCGCGTGCGCGCCGCCTGACGCGCGATGGCGCCGAAATCGGCGTCGAGCCGCGCGTGTTCGATGTGATCGTCTACCTCGTCGAGCAGCGCCGCCGCGCGGTCGGGCGCGACGAGCTCATCGCCGCGGTCTGGGGCCGCCTCGACAGCAGCGATGCGACGCTCGCGCAAGCCGTGCTGAAGGCGCGCCGCCTCTTCGGCGACGATGGCAATGCGCAGCGCACGATCCGCACGGTGGCGCGTTTCGGTTATCAATGGATCGCGGCGACCGATGAAGTTGTGACGTGCGCCGAGACGCCCGAAGCCGAGCTCGCGCCAGCGGAACCGGCCGACGCTCCCGCGATGGCCGAGCCACTCCCCGTTCCACCCGTGCGAGCGCCGAGCCGAGCGGTCTGGCTCGGATTCGCGGCCGCAGCGTCGGCGTTGATTCTCGGCGTGGCATGGTTCGCGCGCGATCGATCCGAGCCATCGCCGATCGTGCACGCGCGGCGCGACGCACCAGCCACCGTTCCCGGATTGATTCTGGTCACGCCCGCGCGCGTACACAGCGCAATCGCGCAGGACGGCTGGATGCGGCTCGGACTGATGGCGATGAGCGCGGATGCATTGCGCTCGCTGCCCGGCCACACGCTGGTGCCGAACGAAACCGCGCTGGCGGCGGCCGGTCACGGCGACGGTGAGCTCGATATTTCACGTCTTCGCGCCGCGACGGGCGCCGCAATCGTCGTGACGATCGATGCGCGCCACGATGGCGACCGCTGGCTGCTCGACGCGACGCTCAATGCAGCCGACGGCTCGCGCCAATCGATCGGCGCGGATGCGGCCGATGCGATCGCCGCATCCGGTGCATTGGCCGATCGCCTGCGTGCGACGTTCGCGCCGGACGATCGCGGCGAATCGATGGCCGCGCCGGATGTGATCGCGACGGCCGGTCGCATGCAGGCCGCGATCCTCGAAGGCCACGCCGAGCGTGCGGATGCGCTCGCCGAAGATGCCGGCGCCGCGGTCGCGGCCGCGCCCGAGATCGTTCTGTTGCGCGCGAAAGCGATGAACCGGCTCGGCCGCGCCGCCGAAGCCGTGGCGGCGATGCAATCGCTGATCGCACGCGCGGGTTCGGGCGCACCCGCGTGGCTCGCCGGTGCACGCACGACGCTTGGCTACAGCGAGCTGGTGCTCGGTCAGCCCGAGCAGGCCGAGCAGGCATTCCGCCAAGCATTGACCGTGGTCGGCACCGATCGCGTCGAAGCCGGCCGCGCGTGGCGCGGGCTCGGCAACGCGCAAGCCGCGCGTGGCGATGACGACAACGCCGAAGCCAGCTTCCTGCGTGCGCGCTTCGAGCTCGAAGGCAGCAGCGATCGCCTGCTGCTGACACACATCCTCGATGATCTCGGCTCCGTCGCCGGCCGTCGCGGCCGGCTCGACGAAGCGATCGAACGCTATCGCGAAGCCGCCGACGCCGCGGCTGCGCTCGGCGCGACCGAGATCGAGCTCGGCGCACGAATGAACATCGCTCTGGCTCAGCAGGAACGATTGCAGCATCGCGCGGCGCTCGCGACATGGCGCGATCTCCTGCCGCGTATCCGCGCGCTCGACTATCCGTCGATGCAGCGCTACGCCGCCGTGCACTACGCCGACGCGCTTGCGGAAACCGGCGCGCTCGCCGAAGCGTCGAGCGAGATCGACCGGCTCGCGCGATCGCCCGCGCTCGCGAACGTGCGCGACGCGCTCGAGGACGTGCGCCTGGATCTTCTGCGTACGCGTCTTGCCGTCGGCGATGCGAAATCCGCGATCGCCGATGCGGCCGCGCTCGATGCTGATTCCGGTACGCCCGATCGCAAGATCGCCGTCGACGCGCTGCTGTTGCAGGCCGCGCTGGCGACCGACGACGACGCGACGGCGAAAACGGTCGCGGCGAAGCTCGCCGACAGCCACGCCGCCGATGCGCGCCTTCGTGCCGAGACGCTGTTCGCGCTTGCCCAGTGGCGAACTCGCGACGATGTCGCCGATGCACCCGACGGCTGGCGCGACGCGCTCGCCGGCGCGCGCGCCAGCGGCTCACCGCGTGCTTTGCGCGACGTCGCCGTCCCGTACGCCGCGTTCGAGATGGCCGCCGGACACGGCGAATCGGCGCGCACGATCGCCGGGCTCGTCGGACCGTACGCCGACGATGATTTCCCGATCACGCTGCTCCTCGCGCGTCTCGCTGCCGCCGGAGGCGATGCCGCCCACGCGCGCGCGCTCTATGCGAACGCACATACGCTGGCCGGCGAACGCTGGACGCCGGCGATCGCGGCCGAGGCGTCGGCACCGGATGTCGGCGCGCATCGGCTCGCGATCTCGCCCGCCGCAGGCGCGCGTCAAGCATTGGAAACCTCGCAGCGTCGTTTCTTGATCGCGCCGTAATCGTTCGGGAATGCGCGCGGCGGCAGCTCCGCTACGGTGAAGCGCATCTTCACCGCTTCGGGGATTTCGATGTCCATCGCTTCCAAACATGGCTCGCGCACGTTCCGGCTCGCGCCGCTCGCCGTCGCGCTCGCGACGGTTCTTGCGACACCGGCCTACGCCGACGACTTCAGCGCATCCGACTACGCAAGCCTCGTGCTGGCGATCGATGCCGCCAACGCGGCCGATTCGCGCACGACGCCGCACACGATCACGCTGACCGGCGACATCACGCTCGAAGGTCCGCTGCCGCTGATCTTGTGCAATGCGACGATCGACGGCCAAGGTCATACGCTGGACGGCGACTACGTCACTCGTCTCCTTTTCATCGGCGTCGACACCGACACCGAAAACCATCTTCCAGACACGTTCCCCGACAGCGCGCTCGGCGCTCGGCTTGCCGTCACCATCGAAAACCTCGAGCTCACGCACGGCAACGCAACCGGCGGCACCAGCCAAGGCGACGGCGGCGGCGGCATGGGCGCCGGAGGCGCTTTGTTCGTCAACGGCGCGGCGGATGTCACGCTGCAAGGCGTCAGCTTCACGTTGAACCACGCTTATGGCGGGCACGGCGGCCCTCCGGTGGGGGCCGGCTCGGTCGGCGGCGGCGGCGGTCTCGGCGGCAACGGCGGCATGGGTGGTGGCGGCGGCGGCATCTTTGGATTGGGCGGCTCGGGCGGCGGCGGCATCTTTGGCGTCGGCGGCCGTATCTTCGGCGGAGATGGCGACCCGGGCGGCGCGGGCGGCGGCGGTTACACGGGCAACGGCGGCGATAGCGAAAACAATCTGCCGCAGCCCGGAAGCCTCGCTCTGTTCGGCATGAGCGGCGGCGGCGGTCAGGGCGCAGGCGACGGAACGGCGACCGGCGATCCCGGCGCGGACGACGGCGGCGGTGGCGGCGGAGGCATCGATGGCGGCGGTGGCGCGGGCGGCGGATTCGGCGGCTCCGACGCCGGCCAGAGCTTGGGCGATACGCCGGGAATCGGCGGCGCCGGTGGATTCGGCGGTGGCGGCGGCAGCAACGGCGGCTACGGCGCCAGCGGCGGTCACGGCGGATTTGGCGGCGGCGGCGGTTATGGCGGCGGCGGCGACCTGACGGCAGCGGCCGGCGGATTCGGCGGCGGCGGCGGATTCGGTGCCAATGGCGGGTTCGGCGGCGGTGGTGGCGGCGGCGGACAAGGCGGGTTCGGCGGTGGCGGCGGCAATAGCAACGCATCCGGCGGATTTGGCGGCGGCACCGGTGGTGGACCGGATGCGCTTTCCAGCGGCGGCGGTGGCGCCGGCATGGGCGGTGCGATCTTTCTCGTCGACGGCGCAACGCTGACCATTGGCGGCGGCGGCAGTTTGAGCTTGAGCGTCGTCGCCGGTGGCGAGCCGGGCTCGGTCCCGGGCGGCGGAAATCCGACTGCGGGCGCAGCGTACGGCTCCGGTGTATTCCTTCAAGGCAGCAGCGGCTCGCTGACGTTCGCTCCCGACCGCGGCACGCTGTACACGATCAGCGAAACGATCGCCGACGAAGCCGGCAGCGACAGCACGGCGAGCAGCAATCAGCGCGGCATTTCGATCGGCGGCTCGGACGGAACGTTGGTGATCGAAGGCGACCAGACATACAGCGGCGCGACGACGGTGAACGCATCGGTGCTCGAAGTCGACGGCACGCTCGATCACAGCACCGTCGTCGTCAACGGCGGCACGCTGTCGGGCATCGGCAGCATCGCTGCGCTCGAGAGCGACGCTGGAACGGTCGCTCCGGGCACGGCGACGAATCCGTTCGGCGTCTTGACCGTCGTCGGCGATGCGACGTTCGGCACAGGCGGACACGTTTCGCTCAAAGGCGACGCGTCGTCGAACGCGAATGCGTCGCTCGCGATCGACGGCAATGCGCATCTCGCGGGTGCCGTCACTGTCGATTTCGGCGACAGCGCGCCTGCGGTAGGTAGCACCTATACGTTGCTGACGGCGATGTCGATCGACGGCCGCTACGGCGAGCTCGATCTTCCGCAAGGCGTATTCGGGCAGCTCGACTACAGCGCGGACAGCGTGCAGCTCGAAATCACGGCGACCCCGCCGGACGAGATTTTTGCGGATGGCTTCGACGTCGCACCGTAGCGAATTATCGTCATCCTTCTCGCGACCGCCGTTACACTCGTAGCGGCGGCTTCCGCAATCCGTTTTGCTTTCCGCTCACTCGCAAAACGCGTCTCGATCAGGCGTATATAGCCTACCAGCGGCGCCGATGCCGACACATGTGCCGAAGGCACTCGCGAAATCTCCGAAACTTGCTGGCAGAATCGCCAGCCCGCGCCGACCCGGAGGTTCATCGCCATGCATGACATGACTCAAGGATCGATCTCCCGCCACCTCGTGCGCATGGCCGCGCCGATCGCGCTCGGCATGATGTTCCAGACGCTGTACGTGCTGGTCGATCTTTACTTCGTCGCGCAACTCGGCGATACCGCGATCGCGGGCGTGAGCTCGGCGGGAAATCTTCAGTTTCTGATCATGGCGGCGACGCAGGTGCTCGGCGTCGGCACGATGGCGCTGATCGCGCAGGCGGCCGGTCGCAAGGATCGGGACGACGCAAACCTGATCTACAACCAGAGTCTCTCGCTTGCCGCGGTGTGCGGTGTCGGCACGCTGATCACGGGCTACGCGGCCGCAGGTCCCTACATGCACAGTCTTGGCGCCGACACGGCGACGATGCAGGCCGGCTTGGAATATCTCTACTGGTTCCTGCCCGGCCTTGCGCTCCAGTTCGCGCTGGTGACGATGGGATCGGCGCTGCGCGGTACCGGCATCGCCAAGCCCACGATGATCGTGCAGATGCTGACGGTGCTTTTGAATGCGCTGCTCGCGCCGATCCTGATCGCGGGATGGCTGACCGGGAAGCCGCTCGGCATCGCAGGCGCTGGGCTCGCCACGTCGATCTCGATCGCGGTCGGCGTGGTCCTGATGTATGTCTATTTCAATCGCCTCGAAAAATACGTCGCGTACGATCCCGCGCTGTTCGGCCCGCGCATGGCGACGTGGAAGCGCATCCTTCGCATCGGCCTTCCGCCCGGCGGCGAGTTCGCGCTGATGTTCATCTATCTCGGCGTCATCTATTGGGTGATCCGCCACTTCGGCGCGGAAGCTCAGGCGGGATTCGGCGTCGGCTCGCGCGTGATGCAGGCGATCTTCCTGCCGGCGATGGCAGTTGCGTTCGCGACCGCGCCGATCGCTGGCCAGAACGTCGGCGCCGGCCACGGCGATCGCGTGCGCGAGACGTTCCGCTCGGCCGCGATCCTCGGCAGCGCGATCATGCTGACGCTGACGCTGATCTGCCAATGGCGGCCGGAGTGGTTCGTGCACGGCTTTACCAGCGATCCCGCGGTCGTCGCGGTGGCCGGGCAGTTCCTTCACATCATCTCGTGGAATTTCGTCGCGTCCGGGCTGATCTTCACGTGCTCGGGCATGTTCCAGGCGCTCGGCAACACGATTCCGTCGCTCTTGAGCGGCGCGACGCGCCTGGTTACGTTCGCGATTCCGGCCGTCTGGCTGTCTACACGGCCAGGCTTCGAGCTCCGTCAGCTCTGGTTTCTGTCGGTTGCGACGGTCGCTGTCCAGGCGGTTATCAGCTTCGGGCTGCTGCAGAGGGAGTTCCGGCGCCGCTTCGGACCGGCGGCGGTTCCGGCCGCGGCTTGAAATACCGGTTCCAAAACCCGCCCCGACATATTGAATACCGGCCGCGTAAATCGCGGCCTCGATAATATGTAAATCAAATTGCGCGATTATCGAAGCGCAGATACCATGATTATGAGGCCTGGGTCGTCGCACGGCATGTGCGCGGGGTAGACCACGGGCCGGCCAGCGGTCGATAGGCGGGATGCACCATGCTTGGTGAATTCGTCTCGAAGGCCCAGTACGCCGGTCTCGTCGATCGTGCGCGCAGCGCGCGCGCGTGGCTCGATCTGAAACCCGAGGCGCTGCAATCCAAGTACAACCGCCTGCCCTATCTCGTCGAGCATCGCCTGCCCGAGCATCCGATGTTCACTCTGGAAGCGCTTTTCGCGCTTTGCCGACGACTGCCGGCCGATCAAGTGAAGCATCGCTTCGGCGTCGTGCCCGGCAACACGCATTTCGATTCCTCGTTCGATCGCTATCGCAAAGAGCTGACGCTCGACGATGCGATCGAGCATCTGGAAGAGAAGCAAGCCTACATCGTGATCTACAACCCGGAGCGCGATCCCGATTACCAGCCGGTTATCGAGGGTCTCCTCGGCGAGATCGCGGCGCAAACCGAAACGCTCGATCCGCATATCAATTGGTATTCGACTTATATATTCATTTCAGCGCAAGGTTCGGTGACGCCGTATCACATGGATCGCGAAATGAATTTCCTCTTGCAGATTCGCGGCACCAAGACCGCTCAGCTCTGGGATCCGTTCGATGAGACGGTGATGTCGTCGGCCGACAAGGATCTTCTGTTCGCGGCGAACAATCCGTGCCGGCCGATCTATCACGATTCGTTCGACGCGAAAGCGATCGTGTTCAATCTCGCGCCGGGCCTCGGCGTGCATCATCCGTTCATCGCGCCGCATCTCGTGCGCACGGGCCCGGACGTGTCGATCTCGCTCGCGATCACTTACCGCACACCGCAGTCCGACACCTGGACCGATGCGCATCGCTTCAACCATCACCTTCGCCAGCTCGGCTGGAAGCCGACTTCGATAAGGCACAGTGCCCTTCTGGATCGCGCCAAGGCCGGCCTGCAGCACATCGCGCAGCGTGCGCGCCACGGGCGCAAGCGAATCGGAGAAGAAGCGACGACGTGACGGAGGAATTGCGTACACTGGCGCGCGAGCCACGATGAGTTCGACGCTATGACTGCAACGACCGCCGTCCTGCTCTACGCCGCCTGGACTTTGCTATTGCCGATCGTCTACGCGGGCATCCGCGTGCCGATGATCGCGAGCCGGCGCAAACGCGCCGACCACTGGGAACGCAACAAGCTTTCCGACGATCCGCCTCTTTTGATCCGTGCGAAGCACGCGCACTTCAATTGCGTCGAGAATCTCGCGGTGTTCGCCGCCGTCGTCATCATCGGCGTTCTGCTCGGCAAGCATGCGATCGTCGATGCGCTTGCGCCGTACGTGCTCTATGCGCGTCTTGCGCAAAGCATCGTGCACATGACCGGAACGTCGTTGCCGCAGATCGCGCTGCGCGGCCTCTTTTACGGAATCCAGGTCGTCCTGATCTTCACGATGATCGTCGGCCTGCTGCGCTGACTCAAGAATCGAAGCCGTTGATGAAGATCGGATCGCCCTGCCATTCGAACGCGCCGATGTCGACGGCGCCGTTTCGCGGATAGCCGCGCTGATCGGTCGGAGGCGCGCCGGTCGCAGTGCCCGCATCGACGGCAGGACTCGCTAGCATGATCGCCATCGTTTCCGTCACGCCGCCGTTCATCGCGGGATCGCCGAGTGCCGCGGCGGCGAACGTCGTGCCGGGCGACACCGCGGCTTCCGTCTGCCCGTTGCCGCGCGATTGCGGCCATTGCAGGTTTGCAGCGCCCTCTGCCGCTGGATGCAGCATCGCCCACGGGTTGTAGATGTTGCCGCCGATGTTGTCCTCGAAGATCACGTTGCGCAGCGTCAGCGCATCGCCGCTGTCGTTGGCGATGCCGGCGGCGAAGCAGACGTCGCATGGCGCCGTGTTGCGCGCGATCGTGAGATTCTCGAGCGTGAGCGACGTTGCGGCTGCGATCGACATCGCGCCACCGAGCCCGCCGCGCGCGGTGTTGCCGACGAACGTCGAGTTGACGATGCTGCCTTCGAGCACGCCACCGTAGCCGAACAGCGCGAGTCCCGCGTAGCCGTTCGCCGAGTTCTCGCGGAACGTGCTGCCGCTGATCCAGAGCGGGCTTCCCTGAATGTATGCGCCGCCCGCGAGCTTGTCGCTCGCGCTGCTGGTGTTGCCTTGCAAGGTCGAATCCTCGATTCGCGTGAACGAAGCCGCGCTGTAGGTCACCGTGAAAAGACCGCCACCGAACGCATTCGCCTCGTTGTTGAGAAGACGCACGCGGCAGAGATTCACGAACCGCGCATCACCATCGACACCGATCGCGCCGCCATTGCCGCCGTTGCCCGGATTGCCGCCCGAGCCGGTGGCGATGTTGTTCGCGAATTCGCTGTCGTAGAGATTCACGCTCTGCGAGCCGAGCGAATACAGCGCGCCGCCGTTCGATCCGCTGTTGCCGACGAAATGCGCGCCGACCACCGCAAGTTCCGCGGCGCCGACGACGTAGATCGCACCACCGCCATCGTCCTGCGCAGTGGCGATCGCGTGGTTGTCGCGAAAATCGACATCGAAGAGACGGATCGTTACGGCCTGCCACGGGCCGCCGGTCGCCTTGAAAAGACCCGCGCCGCTTTGGTTGGGCGTGCTGCCGCCGATGATCGCGCCACGCTGGAGCGTAAACGCGTACGTGAGATTCGACGGATTGCTCACCTCGATCACGCGCCGCGCGCCGCCGCCCGAGAGGCTCGCGCCGCCAAGATCGAGCATCGCATCGCGCGTCACCTGCAATGTCGCCGTGAGCGCGATCGTTCCTGTTCCCGCGTTGAGACGTATCGCGCCGCCGGTATCGAGCGCTTGCTGGATCGCCGCGGTCGTCACGCTGCCGGGCGTGCCGTTGCCGAGCACGACTGGGTTGCTCAGAACCGGCCGTGCGGGCGCGGTGCAATCGAACACGGATTGCGCGCCGGCTTCACGCGCCGTTATCGCGCACACGACCGCGCATGCAAGCACCCGGACGATCGACTTGATGATGTTCATGCGCGGAGAATCCCGCCCTCCTCCACGCTTCGCAAGCCGCGCGTCGCCGCGATGGGACGCGCGTCGCACTAGAAGAACTCATACGCAAATTACGGCCAACCGCTGCCACGCTTCCGGCGCGCAAGAGCCGCGGTACACTCGCGCTATCGGTTGGAGGAGAAAACGCGATGGCTTGCGAAGCACACCTGCTTGCGGAGGTTGAGCTCTTCGAGCATCTCGTCGAGGACGATCGCAAGCGGCTGGCAGACGTCATCGACGAGCGCCGCCTCGCCGCGGGCGAAACGCTGTTTCATGCAGGCGAGCCCGGCGAATCGCTTTACGTCGTGCGCTCCGGACACGTCGAGCTTTTCATCAAGGACACCGCGGGCCAGAAGATCGCGCTAGGCGTCGTCGGCGCGGGCGACGTATTCGGCGAGCTGGCGCTGCTCGATCGCAGTCCGCGCACCGCAACCGCGGTCGCGCTCGCCGACACCGAGCTATTGGAGCTCGATCGCGACGATCTTCTGATGCTGTTTCAGAAAAGCCCGAGCTCAGCGCTGCGCCTGCTCGCCGCGATGGGTCACATGACGCGCAAGGCCGACGAGCTCCTGCGCACGCGCGTCTCGCGCAACGCCAACGAGGAAGCCGAGGAAAACGTCGGCGCGCTGCAACGCATTGCCGACTGGATCTCGTGGTTCAGCGGCAGCATGTGGTTTCTGCTCATCAATGCGATCTGGTTCATCGTCTGGATCGCGGTCAACACGATGCCGCTCGGCGTGCCGCAGTTCGATCCGTATCCGTTCGGGTTGCTCACGATGATCGTCTCGCTCGAAGCGATTTTCCTATCGTGCTTCGTGCTGATCAGTCAGAACCGGCAGGCCGAGAAAGATCGCGTGCGGTCGGATATCGAGTACGACGTGAACATCAAAGCGGAGCTTGAAGTTGCGCATCTGCATGAGAAGACCGATCGGATGTATACGGAGATGCTTGAGCATTTCTTGCGGATCGAGAAGCGCCTGAATACCAACGTCGCGCCACCGTAATCCGGACGGTATGATTCCCGCTTTGGACGCATCAAGGCGTTCATCGTCATACCGTTCGAAAGCTCTTCATGAAAATCCTCGTCACCGGCTCCGCCGGCCACCTCGGCGAAGCGCTCATGCGCACGCTGCGCGATTCGAACCACGAGCCGATCGGCCTCGACGTGCTCGACTCGCCGTTCACCGACATCGTCGGATCGATCACCGATCGGCGCGTCGTGCGCCGATCGATGCAAGGCGTCGATGCGGTGCTGCACGCGGCGACGCTGCACAAACCGCACGTCGCGACACATGCGCGACAGGCATTCGTCGACGTCAACCTCACCGGCACGCTGAACCTGCTGGAAGAGGCGACGGCAGCGAAAGTCGGCGCGTTCGTGTTCACGAGCACGACCAGCGCCTTTGGCCGCGCACTGTCGCCTCCGCCCGGCGCGCCGGCGGCATGGCTCACCGAGGATGTCGCGCCGGTGCCTAAGAACATCTACGGCGTGACGAAGGTGGCCGCCGAGAATCTTTGCGAGTTGATGCATCGCGATACGGGCCTCCCCTGCCTCGTGCTGCGCACGTCGCGGTTCTTTCCGGAGGAGGACGACGTCGAAGCGGTGCGCGATGCGCGCGACGATGCGAACAACAAGGCGAATGAATTTCTATATCGGCGCGTCGATGTCGAGGACATCGTGAATGCGCATCTGCGCGCGATCGAGAAAGCGCCGTCGATCGGCTTTGCGCGCTACATCGTCAGCGCGACGACCCCGTTCGCGCGCGAGGATCTCGCTGAGCTCCGCGCGAATGCGCCAGCGGTATTGCGCCGATATGCGCCCGATTACGAAGCCGAATACGCGCGCCGCAGCTGGACGATGTTCGAGAGCATCGATCGTGTCTACGACAACTCGCGTGCGCGCGCGGAGCTAGGTTGGCGGCCGCGTTACGATTTCGCGCATGTGATCGCGAGCCTCCGCAAGGATGAGGATTTCCTGAGCCCGCTGGCGCGCGCGATCGGATCGAAGGGGTACCACCGGGCGGCGTGATCGCCGTTCCAGTATCCTTCGCACCCTCACCGCGCTGACCGGCGCGGCAAGTCATTGTTTAAAGAGCAGGATTCCACCATGGGCAGAGGCCCCAGCATCGAAAACCGCAAGAACGCCGAGGACGCCCGCCGCGGCAAGGTGTTCACCAAGCTGATTCGCGAGATCACGATCGCGGCACGCAACGGCGGCGATCCGGCGACGAACGCGCGGCTGCGCATGGGCGTGGACAAAGCGCTCGCCGCGAATATGACCAAAGACACGATCGAGCGCGCGATCCGCCGCGGCTCGGGCGCCGACGGCAGCGACAACATGCAGGAGCTGCGCTACGAGGGTTACGGCCCCGGCGGCGTCGCGCTGATCATCGACGCGATGACCGACAACACGCAGCGCACCGTCGCCGACGTGCGCCATGCGCTCGCCAAGCACGGCGGCAATCTCGGCACCTCGGGTTCCGTCGCGTTCCAGTTCAAGCGCATCGGCGAGCTCGTGTTCGACACGAGCGCGGCCGGCAGCGAGGACAAGATTCTCGAAGTCGCGCTCGATGCCGGCGCCGACGACGTGCAGAGCGAAGGCGATCGCACGACGGTGCTGTGCTCGCCGGAGAATTTCGAAGCCGTGAAGAAAACGCTGACCGGCGCAGGCTTCGAGGCGATCAGCGCGGATGTCGTGATGCGGCCCGAGAATCGCGTCGCGGTGGACAGCGAAACCCAGGAAACGTTACGCGATCTCATCGACTGGCTCGACGGGCTCGACGACGTGCAGGACGTCTATCACAACGCGGCGATGTAACTCGTCCGTCGTAACAAAAGAAAAGGCCGGCCCTTTCGAGGACCGGCCTTTTTTCATGTCTCGATCTTACGGCGTCGGCGGATCGAAACCGTCCGCGAAGATGCGGTCGGTGATCGGTGCGCAGGCGTCGAATTCTTCGTTTACCCCGGGCGATAACGCGACCGCCGTCGCGTCGTATCCGCCGATCGCCCAGATAGTTCCCGTCGCGGCATCGATGTCCGCCGCGAAATTGCGCCGCGCCGTCGGAAATGCGGGGCCGGTAGTCCAGGTATCGCCGACCGGATCATAAACGTCGACTTCGTTGCTCGGGTTCGGGGCCGTGCGGCCGCCGCCCAGCACCCAGATGGTTCCATCGGGAGCCGTCACGGCGCGCGTTTCGCCGGTGGCGCGCGGAATCGACGTGATCGCGGTGATCGTATCGGTATCCGGGTCGTAGCTGAACGAGTTGGCCGTATCCACGAGCGTCGGCGTTCCCAGCGTGGCATCCCAGAAGGCACCGCCGATCACGTAGATCAAACCGTTCGATGTCGCGGCCGGAATGTAGCTCGCCGGCGATGGCAACGTCGCCGTCATCGTCGTCCAGCGACTGCCTTCGGCGGCTGCGGGGTCGAATTGATAGATCGTGTCGGTGGAGTTGAGACTGATGTTGTAGCCGCCGAACACGAAGAGCTTGTTCTCGTACACCGCTGCGCCGCCCGGCAGTGTCGTGCCGTTCGCGTTACCGGGCCAGGGATCGTTCGTGAGCGAGATCATCGCATCGCCGACCGGATCGTACTGACGCACTTCCGACGTCGCCGTCGTCGCGCCGGCCGCCGAACCGCCGACGACGACGATGTACTGCGTGCCGCCGAAATCGAGCACGCCGCCGACCATGTTGTTGACCTGCCCATCAGCGAACGTTGCGTTGCTCGCCGACCAGGTGTCGGTCGCCGGATCGTAGATGTTCACCTGGATGTAGTCGGACCCCACGTCATCGGACGCGCGGCCGCCCATGACATAGAACCGGCCGTCGGGCGGAAAGAACGTACCCCACGAACGCACATCCGCACCGGGAAACTCGGTACGCGTTACCCACGTGCCTGGCGGCGTGCAGGTGCCTTGTGGCGCAGCGATCGCAGCTGCGGAAAATGCAGTGATGAAAGCGGAAACGAAAACAGCACTAAGGAATCGAGACTTGCGCATGTCTGCTTACCCCATGGTGGTGATGGGAAGCACTCGCAAAGCATCGACGGCGGCCCCGCCCGGACGGGGATGAAAACAAGAACCACGATCCAAGATCCCGCCGTTACGACGACTTGGCCAGACGTTCCCGGTTTTTCAGCCTCGGGATGGAGCGTAGTCCGGGACTCGGCCGTCGCGCAAGCGATGCGCTTATGAATTTTCTGCTGTGTCCGCTGCGTTTACTCGCAAGCCGGATTTGCTAGGCTCCGCGCACCTCGCCGCCGGAGTCTTCGCCATGGACCAGCGCGTCATCGATCTTTACAACACGTATATCCACGGCAGCATGCCGCGCCGCGATTTCCTGCAGCGTCTTGCCGGCATCGCCGGCAGTGTCGCCGCCGCGACCGCCTTGTTGCCTCTGATCGAGTGCAACTACGCGCACGCCGAGCAGGTCAAGGCCGATCATCCCGATCTCGAAACCGGCTACGCAAGCTACGCCGGCACGCGAGGTGCGGTGCGCGCGTATGTCGCCAAGCCCAAGCGATCGACGGGCGCGCTGCCGGGCGTGCTCGTGATCCACGAGAACCGCGGGCTCAATGCGCACATCGAAGACGTCGCGCGTCGTGCGGCGTTGGCCGGCTACCTTGCGGTTGCGCCCGACGGCCTCAGCGTCGCCGGCGGTGCGCCGGCCGATCAGGAGAAAGCGCGCGATCTCTTCGCCGCGACCGATCGCGCGGTGATCGATGCGGACGTGATCTCGGGCATTTCCTATTTCGCCACGCGCAAGGATTCGAGCGGCAAGATCGGCGCGGCCGGCTTCTGCTACGGCGGCGGCATGGCGCTGCAATGCGCGGTGAAGCGTCCGGAAGTGAATGCGGCAGTCGCGTTCTATGGCGCAGCGCCGTCGGCCGACGATGTCGCGAAGATCAAGGCGCCGCTGATGATGCACTACGCCGGCAAGGACGAGCGAATCGACGCCGGCATCGCCGATTTCCGCGCCGCGCTCGATGCGCACGCGATTGCGTACAGCCTCAACATGTATCCCGGCACGCAGCACGGGTTTCACAACGACTCGAGCGCTGGGCGTTATGACGCGGATGCATCGAAGCTCGCGTGGGGGCGCACGATTGCGTTTTTTGATCATTACCTCAAAACGTAGAAGAGCCGCGGCTGTCGCGCCCAGATTTTCCTCTAGAGCAAATGCCGCAGCGCCGGCAAATACTTCTCCGCCGACCCGGTATTCACCGCGACGACACGCTCTCCACGCTTGAGCAACCCGCGATCGATCAACTGCGGAATCGCGGCAAGGCACGCCGCGCCTTCCGGGCTGATCCACCACCGCGTATCGCGCCACACGCGCGAAAGCTCAGCCGCGGTATCGCTCTCGCTGACCGCAACCGCCGCGCCGCCGCTCGCGCGGATGATCTCGAGCACACGGAAATGGCCGACGCCGCCGGGCACGTTGAGCCCGGTCGCCAGCGTATGACCGGCCGCGACCGCCGTCGTATCCTTCGCGCCCGCTTCGAATGCGCGCACGAGAGGCGCTGTCGCTTCGCTCTGGACGCACAACATGCGCGGACGTTCCGAGCCGATCACGCCGAGCGCTTCGAGCTCGTCCCACGCCTTCCACATGCCGAGCACGCCGGTGCCGCCGCCGGTCGGATAGATCACCGCATCGGGCAATGACCAGCGCGACTCGCCGCCGCGCGGTTCCGCGAGCTCCAGGCCGAGCGATTTCTTGCCTTCGATGCGCCAGCCGGGCTCCTGAAACGTCGCGACCGAAAAGTAACCTTGCGAAACGTATTTCTCCTTGAGCAATGCGCCGGCTTCGCGGATCGTCGGGCCGACGAGCTCGAGCTTGACGCGATCGGGATAGCGATGCGCCGCCGCGGCGACATTGCCGAGAATCGGCGCCGGCGTGTCGTCCGGCATCGCGACAACGATCGACAAGCCGGCTTCGAGCGCATAGCGCGTCAGCGAATCGCCGGCGTTGCCTTGCGTCGGCACTGCGAGCCGTTCGATGCCGAGCCGCCGCGCCTGCGCGACGACCATCGCCATGCCGCGGTCCTTGAAGCTCTGCGTTGGATTCGCACCATAGCCTGCGTGCGCTTTGCCTTCCTCTTTGATCTCCAGCAGAAGACCCGCCGAAGCCGCAACCGGGTGATGCCGATAGTCGAGCAGCGGCGTCGCGCCTTCGCCGAGCGGCACGATGTGGCGCGCGTCATCCGCGTTTGCGATATCGAGCGCCATCAGCGCGCCGAATCGCCATAGGTCCTTGCGCGACGGGTCGTACCACGCGGCACGCGGTTTCTCTGCCGCAAGGCGTTCAAGATCGAGCACCATCTCGACCGGCCGGCCGTCGACCGGATCGAGATTCATCGGCACGTCGGCGGAATATTCGGCGCCGGATGCAAGACCGCGCAGGCAACGCACGTAGGACATCTTTAGGGATCCGCAAAGCAGGAACGCGAAGCCTATCTCGATGCCGGCGCTTCCACACGCGGCTTGCGCGACCAATCGAAGTCGAGACTCAACCGATCGTGCTCGCCGGCCGCCGTCGCTTCGAGCCGCGCAGGCTTTCCGCTGCCGTCGCAGACCCAGAGCCGCACATCGCCATCGGCATGCGCACCGGGCAGCTGGCCGGTCGCGCGAAACCGATAGACACGCGCCGCGCATTGCGCGGTCTTCGACGTGCCCTCTTCGCGCGCATCGCGGATCGATGCGATCGCCTCGCGCATCTCGCGCGGATCGAACGCAGTGACTGGCAGCATCGAGCGGTCGGTTTCGGTCCAGACACCGAGCGCGCTGAGCCATGCACCCTGCGGAGTGACGATGAATTCGATTTCGTCGGTGCGCGCGTGAATCCGATCCGGAAACACGACGTCGACATCGCCCGACATCGCCGGCGTTCCCGGGCCGAACACCGGCCCGTTCACATGCGCGCGGAATCCGCCGGCCGCGATCACTTGTTCGAGCGAGTGCTGCACGTTGGCGCGCGGATCGGCATGCGCGATCGGGATCACGGCCATCGCGAACAATGCGGCGAGAACTTTCATGCGGGCTCCGAACGATGAACGCACGCGAGTATCCGGCATACGACGTGAACGCGCGCCCGTCAGAGCCCGAGCACCCGCTTCGCCTCGGTGAGCCACGCCGCGATGCGTTCGGCCCATTCGCGCCGGCCTTTCTCGTCGACGATCAGATCCTGCCGCACTTCGAGCTCGACGTGCGCAAGGCCGCGCTTCTCGCCGTGGACCGGGATCGCGTAGTCGGTCGCATCGCTGACCGAATACGGCTCGTTGTCGCCGACGACCCAGTCGCCCTCGGCGCGGATCAGCGCGAGCAGCGCATGCGCAAGGCGCGCATCGCGGTGATAGAGCATGCCGAGATGCCACGGTCGCGCGACGTCATGGAACACCGGCGTGAAGCTGTGCACCGAGATCAAAATCGTTGGCTTCCCGGCTGCGGCGCGCGCATCGAGCTCGCCCGCGATGCGCCCGTGGTACGGCGCGAAGATCTCTCGCGCTCGCATCGCCGCATGCGCGGGCGTGAGGTCGCGATTGCCGGGAATATCGGTACGCTCGCTGCGCACCGCAATCGACGTCGGCGACGTCAGCGGCCGGTTGCAGTCGATCACGAGCCGCGAATACGTCTGCGCGATCAGGATCGCATCGAGCCGCGACGAGAGCGCCGAGGCGAGCCCGCTCGCACCGATGTCCCACGCGATATGGCGTTCGAGATCGGCATCGGCGACGCCGAGCGTGCCGAGCGCGCGCGGAATCCTCTGGCCGGCGTGATCGCACACGAGAAAAAACGGCGAAGCGCCATGCTCGCGCTCGACGCGGAACGGCGATGGTTCATCGGGAGCCAGGAGGCGCTCACGCGCGGCGCCGATCGTGTCCGCGTCGGCCTCGTCCATTCGGTTCATGTCGCCGATTGAACGGCATTCCGCGCGTGGCGGCAATGCGTCATGGCGCAATTCGGCCGCCGATTCCGTTGACCTCGCGCGCGCGAGGCCGCAACACTCCAAAGCGTTCGCGGCGCGCCGCCGCGTCCCCATCAGGAGCAAGCATGCATTACGCGTCCCTCGTCCGCTGCGCCGCCGTGTCCTTCCTTACCGCGGCTAGTGCTCACGCAGCAAGCGGCCCGCTCCAGTCGCTCGACTGGCCGCAACAGAAAGTCGCCGCGGACGACGGCGGCGCGAATCAAGGCTTCGGCCGCGCCACCGCGATCGTCGGCGACACGGCCTTCGTCGGCGTTCCGAACGCGCCCGGCAGCGGCACCGTTTACGTATTCACGCGAGTGGCCGGCCAATGGACGCAGACGCAGGAGCTCGCCCCGGCGCAAAGCCCGCCCGGCGCGGACTTCGGCTACGCGATCGCCTTCGACGACACCACCGCGATCATCGGCGCGCCGTTCACGACGCTGACCGACGACGGCAACCGCCACCAGGGCGCTGCGTTCGTCTTCATCAAGCAGGACGGCGTCTGGGTCGAGTCCGAGCGCCTCACGGCCGCCGACTACGCCGCGGAAAACCAGTTCGGCAACGCTGTCGCGCTTTCGAGCGGAACGATGCTCGTCGCTGCGTACAACGCACAGATCGGCGAGAACCCGTATCAAGGCGCGGTGTACTCGTTCAAGAACGATGGCGGTACCTGGACGCAATCGCAAAAGCTGACGGCGAGCGACGGCGCGGGCGGCGATGATTTCGGCTCGGCGATTGCGCTCTCGGGTTCGACCGCGATCATCGGCTCGCCGTACGCGAGCGGCGTGAATTCGCAGCAAGGCGCGGCGTACGTATTCACGATGGACAACGGTACCTGGAGCGAGCATCAAAAGCTCACCGCTGACGACGGCGCCGTGCTGGACGATTTCGGCGCCGCGCTCGCGATCGACGGTGACACCGCGGTGATCGCCGCGCAGTTCGCAGGCGGCGGTGCGGGCGCCGCGTATGTGTTCACCGCGGACGGCGGAACCTGGTCGCAGGCCATGCGCGTTTCGGCGAGCGACGGCGTATCCGGCGATGCGTTCGGCGAATCGGTTGCCCTCTCCGGCTCGAACTTCGTCGTCGGCGCAATCTTCGCCACGATCGGCGACAACTTAGGGCAAGGCGCTGCGTATGTGTTCTCGGGCGCAGGCGGCGACTGGAGCGAAACGACGAAGCTCGTCGCTGACGATGGTGCTTCCGGTGACGATTTCGGCTACGCGGTCGCGATCTCGGCCGGCGACGTACTGGCTGGATCGCCGTTCGCCGTGATCGATGGGCACAACGGGCAAGGCGCCGCGTATTTCTATGCCGCGCCCGCTGGCGACACGATCTTCACCGATGGATTCGACGGGGCACCGTGAGCTGACACGTCGGATCAATTCTTGAGCGGCCAGCGGCCGAGCAGCTGGTAGCTTGGCGTCGAGCCCAGCACGCTGTCGATCAGCACGAACTCGCTGACCGGCCAGCGGATCGGCGGAATCGGCGTCGGCGGCAGCGGCACGACCGCGTCGCGCAGGATCGTCACGTGCGGGATGAGCGCTGCGTTGCGAAGCGCACGTTGTCCGGTCTCGCCGAATTCCTTGCGGATCGCACGCCACAGCGCTCTGAGGTCCGGCGGTGTCTCATGACAGCCGAGCCACCACGGAATCTGCTTGTTGTTCGAGAAGCTTGCGGCGGTATCCAGCGGAACATCGAACGCGGCGGCGCGTACGCGACCGCCCGCCGCGCAGGCGAAATCGGCCAGCGGCTGCGGCACCGCGTCGTGGTTGCCGAGATAGTGCAACGTCATGTGGTAACGATGACGAGCGATCCATCGTCCGGCCGGCTGATGTTCTTGCCGCAGCCGTCCGGCGGCGGCCTCGATAGCGACACGCACGGAATCGCTTGGCCAAAGCGCGAAGAAGAGATTGTGGCTTTCGCGCACCGGCGCGTCGCCCAGCCCTGGAAATGTCAGTTGCCGCATTCCGGAATTGTGCATCGCAGGCGCGATCGGCGTACAACGGTCGCGCTTGTCGACTTTCGGAGCCGAATCATGCGCACATCATTCCTGCCGATTTTGGCCGTTTGCATCGCGCTGTCCGCGTGCCAGACCGGAGCGGATACGAAGACGCCATCGCCTGCGGCGAACGAAGCCGTGATCCACGGCCGCGCGTTCTATCTCGAACGCATGATGCTGCCGCCGGATACCGTGCTCGACGTGCAGCTCATCAACGACCGGCTCGCCGACACGCCGACGGCGGTGATCGCCAAGCAGCGATTCACCGATCTCAAGGGACCGCCCTACGAGTTCGCGCTGCGCTACGATCCCAAGCGCATCGAGTCCGCGATGGGCTACAGCCTTCACGCGAGCCTATCGAGCGGCGACGGACATCTCGAGTTCGTCACCGACACGCGCGTGCCGGTGACGCCGGGAAGCGATGCGGTCGTCGAGTTTCGATTGGTGCGCGCGACGCGGTGATCAGTGCTGTCCCATGTAATCCTGCTTGCCGATCGGCACACCGTTATGGCGCAGCAGATCGTAGGCCGTCGTCACATGGAAGAAGAACTGCGGCAGGCCGTAGCCGAAGACATACGCCTCGCCGCTGGCGAACCGCTTCTCGCGCGGCGTGCCGGGGCGCAGCACGATCTCGCGCTGCTCGCTGCCACCGAACTTGGCGGCATCGACGCCGCCCACGAATGCGAGCGTCTTGGCGATGCGCGCGTGAAGCTCGGCGAAGGTCTTCTCGTTGTCCTCGTAGGACGGCACCTCGACTCCGGCGAGCCGCGCCGATGTGCTCTTGGCGAAGTCGCTGGCGAGTTGGACCTGGCGCACGAGCGGGAACATGTCGGGAAAGAGGCGCGCCTGCAACAGCGCGTCAGGCTCGATCTTCTTTTCCGTTACGTGCGCTTCGGCTTTCGTGAGGATCACGTCGAGAGCGGTCAGCAGCTGCTTGAACACGGGCACGGAAGCGGCGTACAGCGGGTGCGTCATGGCAACGTCCTGGTTGGGTGAGCGGGTGCGGAGAATAACGGTTCGCCGAATACGTGGGGCGAACTGCGTCAATACCAAGCCCCTTCACTTACGCTCGGCTGCCGTCGCATCGCGCTTTGCGCGAAACTCCGAATCGCTCGACCAGTCCGGCCAGCGCGACGAATTCGCAAGCTCCGAACCAACCTGATACAGCACGCCCAGATCGTGCGCCATGCCGGCGAACGTCCAGCTCGCCTGCCATTCGTCGGCGGGCTGGTGATAGCGGTTGGACACGTAATCCTTGAACGCCGCCTCGCCCGCCGTGATGCCGCCGTCGACGAGATCGTTGCCTGAGCTGAAAGACAGAGCCGGCACGCCTTGCTTGGCGAACGGGAAATGATCGGAGCGGAAGAAGTGGCCCGCTTCGGGATGCGGATCGGGCGAGAACGCGAGACCCGCGCTTTTCGCATCGGCGATCACGAGATCGAGGAGATCGGACTTCGCATCGCCCGACGTCGAGAAATTGCGCGCGGGCCCCATCGGATCGAGCGCATCCATGTTGAGGACGGCGACCGTTTTCGCGAGCGGATAGAGCGGCTTGGATGCGTAGTATTCCGAGCCGAGCAGGCCCTTCTCTTCCGCGGTCACATTGAGAAACACGACCGAGCGCTCAGGCTTCGGCGCCTTCGCGAACGCGCGACCGAGCTCGATCAGCGCCGCGGTGCCGGTGCCGTTGTCGACCGCGCCGTTGTAGATGCGATCGCCTTTCGCGTCCGGCGCGCCGACGCCCAGATGATCCCAGTGCGCGCTGTAGATGATCGTCTCGTCCGGATGCTTCGCGCCTTCGATGCGGCCTACGATATTCTGCGACGTGATGACTTTCGCATCGACCGCGTAGTCGGCCGACAGCGTTGCGTCTTTGAGCGCTACCGGCTTGAACTCGCGCGTCTGGGCTTGTTTCTTCAACGCATCGAAATCAAGACCGCTGCGCTTGAAGAGATCGACCGCGAGATCGCGCTGGATCCACGCTTCGAGTTTCGGATGCACCGAGCCCGGCTTGTCGCGCACGATGTCGAACATCGTATTCGTGTTCGAATTCTTCACTGTTTTCCACGTGTACGAGGCCGGATCGGTTTCGTGCACGATCAGAAGGCCGAGCGCGCCCTGCCGCGCGGCTTCTTCGTATTTGTACGTCCAGCGGCCGTAGTACGTCATCGCCTTGCCGCCGAAATCTCCGCTGCCGGTTTCGAAATCGGGATCGTTGATCAGCACGATCGCAATTTTCCCGTGGAGATCGACGCCTTTGAAATCGTCCCACTTGCGCTCCGGCGCGCTGACGCCATAGCCGACGAAAACGAGCGGCGCGTCCTTGATCGCAACGGACGTCGAGCCGTCCATCGCAGCACGCACGGCGATCTCCTCGCCCTGCGTCAGCGATTGCGTCTTGCCGCCGACCGCGAGCGAGAGCTTGGGCGTGCCTTTGATCTCGGAGCGCGCGAGCGGCACCGCCTGCGTCCAGCCGCGTTTTCCGTCCTTGATGTCGCCGCCCGGCTGCAGGCCGGCGGCTTTCATTTGCGCGACGACGTACTCGACCGTCTTCGTTTCGCCCGCTGTCGCCGGACCGCGTCCTTCGAACGCATCGGAGGACAGCATCTTCACGTCGTCGGAGAGCCGCTTCGCATCGAACTTCGGTGTTTCGGCGGCGATCGCCGCGGAAAGAACGAGTAAGGAAAGACCTGCAATCGCTGTTTTCACGCGCAATCATCCTCAGGGGCAAGGCGACCGATACTAGGCAGCGAGGCCGAAAACGTCTAGCTGCACGATTGCGCGTTTGCGTGCAGGGCGCTATGGCTTGTCGCGGAAGACGACGCTGCAGCACGTCGTCGCGCCTTCGGCTTTCTGCAGCTCCGAGGTGTCGACGATCGTCAACGCAATGCCGGCCTCGGCCAATCTACGCTGCGTGCGCGGGAAGCTCGCGGGATAAATCACGCCGTCGCCGATCTTGAGCGCATTGGCCGCGTGCGGCTCGGCGGGATCGATCTCGATGATGCGATAGCGCGCGAAGATCGCCGGATCGACCCATTGCGGATTCACCAGCACCGTGTCGTCCGCGACTTGCGTAACCGACGATTTGAGATGCAGGCAACCGCGGATCGGCACCGCTTGCACGTCATAGCCGACGCCCCCCAACGACGCATCGCTCAGCAACACTCGCAACTGCTCGATGCCCGCCGCATTCGTGCGCGCGGATTGACCGACGTACACCGTGCGTCCGATGCGCAGCACGTCGCCACCGTCGAGCGTGCCCGGCGCCTCGATCGCGCGCAGCGTCCGATAGCGCTCGACAGCGCGCGCGACCGACGCGACTTCCGCGCGGCGCGAAGGTGCGCCTGGATGCGTGCGTATCGCGAGCTCGTCGAACACGAGAATGACGTCCTCGACAAAAACCGCGTCCGGCAGATCGTGCTCCGCCGGCAACGATTCGACGCGGCAGCCGAGCGATTCGAGCGCGCCGCGATAGGCCTCGTGCTGATGCTTGGCTCGTGCGACGTCGATCGGCGCGCGCTCGACGTACGAAAGCTCGCAGCGGCCGAGATCGTTGCTGACGTCGCGCGTGATGGCGATAGGCATCGCGGCACCTTGCCGAGGGGATTATCGCCACCCTATAGCGTTGGCAGAGCGACCGCCAGGATTTGCAGGAACGCGCGCTCTGCGAGACTCAATGCGCGGGCTTCGACGCCGCGCCGCCGTCATCGCCGATCGCCTCGAGCGGCCCGACGTCGACATGCCCGGTCGGCAGCTTGCCGAAGTTGCGCTCGGAGAGCTTGTCCAGCTTCGCTATGAACGTCGCGCCGTCGAGCGTGCCCATCGTGCGCGACCAGATCGTGACGTGCCCCGGCATGCCGACGTGCGATCCGGTGATGCCGTTCTTCTCTTGCGTGAAATGGTTTTGCGCGCGACGCAATGCAAACTCGTCGCCGTATTTCTTGCGCAGCTCGTTCCAGATTTCGTTCGCGCGCGCGTGCTCGTCCGGCGTCGCTTCGTCCCACGCGGCGGCGAGCGCGGTTTCGAAGATCTCGTCCTTGCGCTCGGCCGCGAGCGCGAGCCACGCGAGCCCGCGCGGACGATCCACCGCGACACCGCGGCCTTTGAAATAGGCGATGCCGAGATCGTACTGCGCATCCTTCATCGCCCAGCTCGCGCCGATTTCCCAGGCGTGGATCGCGGACGCGGCATCGCCGCGCTTGTAGTACTCGCAGCCCTTGTGGAAGTAGTACATGCCCGGCAGGAAGCGCGCGTCTTCTTCGTGCAAGCCGGCACCATGCGAGAGATCCCACGAAAGCTGCGCGGACGCGATTTCGGAAACCGCGAGGAGGCACGCCGCCCACGTGGTGAGGCGAATCCGTTTTGATAGTTCACCGATCACTGCAGCACGATCCGCTCAACGCGCAGCCAGGACTTTGGCTCACAATACCATCCGCCCATTCCCCAATGCGCTCGCGCCCTATGAGACCCAATCCCGCGTACATCAAAGCCGTGCAGGACAGCGTGCATTCCGCGCCGTATCCGTCGTTGATCGGCATGACGATCGAAACGCTCGAATTCGATCGCTGTCGCATCGACTTGACGCTCGCCGAGCGTCATCTGCAGCCGTTCGGCATCGTCCACGGTGGCGTGCTGGCGACGCTGATCGACACCGCGACGTTTTGGGCCGCGTTCATGCGGCTGCCCGAGGATGCGGGGCTGGTCAACGTCGATCTCAAGCTCAACTACCTCAAGGCCGTCGTGCGCGGACATCTGCGTGCGCAAGGCGAATGCCTGCGCGCGGGACGGCAGATCAGCTACACCATCGCGAGCGTGTTCGACGAGGCCGGCGAGCTTGTTGCGCACGGCACTTCGACGATGATGGCGCTGCCGGGCAAAGGGCTGAAAGTCGGCGTTCCAAAGTTTCTGCAAGATTGACGCCGGCCAGAAATCCTGGTCGATTACGCTTGTAAAACAACGTGCTGCCGGCTGCATTTTTAGCGATTTCTCATTGACAATCGCATTCAGACCCTGTAAATGCGACACACAGAAGGCGCAAGAGACCTTCGGGAAGGCTCGGGGTACGACCGTGAAACAAAAACTGGCAGCTTTGCTGCTAACGGTGCTTGCGGGTTCCACCGCATCGCCGGGAGCCAGCGCAGTAGACGATATCTTCGTCGATGGTTTCGACACCGTGTTGTCATGCTACGGCCCGACCGGCTCCGACCGGCTCGAAGTCGCCAACATGACCTACGGGCCGGTCGACCAGAACTTTCGTCTCGACGTCGACGTGACCGAATGGGACAACATCTTCGGTCATGGCAACCCGTTCGACGGCATCACGCCGTGGCCCGGCGTCATCGGAACGAGCCCGGTCACGCATACGCTCGCTCGCACCGAGTACATGACGATCCACTTCAATACCGGCGCCGCGCCGAACGGCCGTTACGGCTGGCTGATCTATCCGAGCAACAGCGGCGGCCTTTCCGGGGCCAATCCGCCGGACATCCAGGCGAAAATCAGCACGACATGCGGCGATTTCTCAGCACCGCAGCCGGGCGAGCAGACCGCCTGCTTCAAGCAGCGCGCGTATTCGGATGACACGCGGTTCCTGTCGTGGAGGATCGGTTCGGGCACGAATCCGATCTACTGCTACCTCGCTCCGAATACCGATTACTGGATCAACATCAAGCCGTACAACCCCAATCAGACGCTGCCCGACTGGCCGCTGATGATCCTGTCGCAATGGGGTGGTTGACGGCGGTTCCGTGTTCCGGGATGGAGCGCGATCGAGGGTTCGAGGATTCCGAACGTCCAAGGCCGATATTCGCCCTATCGAACGCGGAGGCATGCACGTGAAAGAAAAACTGGCGGCGCTGACGATCGCCCTGCTTGCGGGCTCGACCGCATCGAATGCGCAAACCGCAGGCGACGACATCTTCGTCGACAGCTTCGACACCGTGCTCACCTGCGATGGCCCGAGCGGCTACTCGCGGCTCGAAATGGCGAACATGACGTACGGCGCGGTCGACAGCTACTACCGACTCGGCGTCGACGTCACCGAATGGGACAACATTTTCGGCCACGGCACGTCGACAGACGGCTTGACGCCGTGGCCGGGCGTGCGCGGATCGAGCCCGGTCGCGCACACGCTTTCGCGCGACGGATTCATGTCGATCCATTTCTACACCGGCGATTCGCCGGCGGGACGCTTCGGCTGGATGATCTACCCGAGCAACAGCGGCAACGGATCGCCGGTCGATCCGCCGGATATCCAGGCGAAAATCAGCCGCTCCTGCGGCGATTTCGCACCGCCAGCGCTCGGCGAGCAAGCGGCCTGCTTCAAGCAGCGCGCCTATTCCGACGACACCCGATTCATGTCCTGGATGGTCGGCGACGGCATCAACACCTCGCTGTGCTACCTCGCACCCAACACGCACTATTGGGTGAACATCAAGGGCTACGATCCGAATCAGCCGGTGCGGACCTGGCCGATCATGCTGCTCTCGCAGTGGGGCGGAAACTGAGTTTCTGACTCAGCCGTAGATGAGCCCGGCATAGATCTTCGGCACGCCGCTATAATCGTCGGCTGTCGTACTTGCCGAGGAACATCGATGATCCCAGCGCACGAAGCACTCCAACGCCTGCGCGACGGCAATCATCGATTCGTCTCCGACATCCGAAGCCACAACGCGCTCGCGACCCAGTCGCGGCGCCAAGAAGTGGCCGCGGGCCAGGAGCCTTTCGCGATCATCCTCGGCTGCTCGGATTCGCGCGTGCCCGCCGAGATCATTTTCGATCAGGGCCTCGGCGATCTCTTCGTAATCCGCGTCGCCGGCAACATTGTCGCGCCCTCGCAAGTCGGCAGCGTGGAATTCGCCGCCGAGCGCTACGGCACGCGCCTCGTCGTCGTGCTCGGGCATTCCAATTGCGGCGCGATCCTGGCGACATTGGAAGAGCTCAAGCGCCGCTCCGACGAGCAATCGCGCAATCTGCGCACGATCGTCAACCGGATTCGCCCGTCCGTCGAAGCATTGCTCGGCACCGAGCTCAGCCACGATCACGATGCGCTGGTGCGCCAGGCGGTTCGCATGAATATCCGCATGTCCGCCGATCATCTGCGGCACGGCTCGGAAGTGCTGGAGCAATTGATCGAGACGAATGGGCTGCTGGTCGTCGGCGCCGAATATTCGCTGGAGACGGGCGAAGTCGAATTCTTCGACGGAATGCCGTAGCGGCACTGCTACATCGCTTGTGCGAGCCGCTCGCTCAGCTTCGCGACATCCTTGCGATCATCGTCGGTGACGTTGCGCGACGAGGAAAATTCCGCGCTGGCGCGTGTCAGCTGCTCGGTTGCTTCCTCCAAACGGCGAAGCTCGATCAGCGCTTCGACAAGACTGATGCGCGTGCGCGGTACCGCCACGTGGCCGGTGGGAAGCATGCTCTCCCGTATCGTGAGCGCTTCGGCCAACACGGTCTCCGCTCCGGACGGATTGCCCAGCTTGTTGTAGGCGCGCCCGAGATTGTGCAACGCGTTCGCGACATCCGGATGCTGCGGACCGAAGGCTTTGCGGCGCAAGCGCAACGCTTCCTCGAATGCGAGCAGAGCACTGACGCCGTCGCCCATCGCAAGCTCAGCCGTCGCGAGATGAATCAACGCGAACGATCGGTAGCTGTGTTCCGGACCGAGTATCTGCGCGTATTCCTGATCCGCTTCGCGCGCGATGATCGCAGCTTCCTCGTTGCGTCCCTGATCGATCCGCAGCTGCGAGAGGAGGTCGAGATTGATCGCCAATCCAATCGATGGGCCGCTTTCCAGAACCAGGCGTTGACGGATCACATCGAGCAGCAGCGGCTCGCCGCGCTCGCTCGCGTCATTGAGCACGAGAAGCTCAGCGAGGTTGCTCGATGGAGAAAGCACCTTCGGATGCCCGTCGCCGAAACGGGCGCGGAACATCTCGATCGAGCGCTCGAAGGCCGCTTCGGCAGCGATCGTATTACCGAGATCCCGCTCGATGAGCCCCATGTAGTTCCAAGCCAGCGCGATGTCTGGATCGTTCGCAGGGCGCGTATTCGCAAGCAGCTGTAATGCCTGCCGCTGCAAACCCGCAGCCTCCTCGAACTTTCCGCGACGGCGCGCGAGCAGCGCTTCCTGCGTTGCGATGACGCCACGCGCAGCGTCACGTTCTTCAAGATCGGCCAACTCGGCGGCGGCTTCGTGCGCACTGCTGAAATCGGCCCCGGCGGATTCGTAGTCGCCGAGAAAATAGGCAGCCCTTCCGCGCAGCGTGAAAAAACGAGAGAGCTCCGGCGAGTCTTTCGGTAGCGCGGGTCTGGCTTTCTCGATCGCAGCGGTGAGCAAATTGCGCGCTCGCGCATACTCGCCGAGCTCCATGTAGACGCGCGCGATCTCGAGCGCAACCGTTGCCGTCAGCACCGGATCGCGTTGCGGCCGGCTGTCCAGCTGCGCGGCGCCGCGAGCGAGAATCTGGTTGGCCGTGAGCTTCTCACCGCGGTTCTCGCCAGGGTCGGACACTGAAAACAGGCTGACGAGAAAATCGCTGGTCGCCTTCGCGCGAACCGCTGCGGCCGTCGCCTGATCGCGCTCGATCTCGACGCGATGCGCGGCAACCCAGCCGGTCGACGCCAACGCCGCGACGCCGACTGCCGCGATGGCTGTCGGAACCGCGTGGCGCTCGACGAAGCGGGCAGCCCGATAGCGAATGCCGCCGATGACCGAAACCCCGCGCCGCGTTCGGATCGCGGCGAGATCCGCGCGCAGCGCGGCGACGGCGGGATAACGATCGGCGGGCTCGTCCTCGGTCGCGTGCGCGGTCAGTGCGACCAGCTCTCTGCGCATCACCGGCCGCATCGCACGCGGAAGTGTCGGGCAGGGTTCGCCGTCCGGCAGGATGAGCACGCGCAGCAGCAAGCCGAGCTGATAAATATCCGATGCGGTCGTGATCGGCTTGCCGTAGCGTTGCTCGGGGCTCGCGTACGTCACCGTCATCGCGCGGTCCTTGCCCGCTTCGCTGGGATCGCTCGCCGTCGCGATGCCGAAGTCGAGAAGCCGCGGACGGCCAAGCTCATCGACAAGCAAATTCGCTGGCTTGATGTCGCGATGCACGAGCAGTCGGCTATGCGCGTACGCGACCGCCTCGCACACCGCATCGAACAACGCCAACCGCTCCATCAACGGCAGGTTGCGCGAGCGCACGAACTGATCGATGCGCTCGCCGAATACCGGCTCCATCGCAAACCACAAGCGTCCGCCTTCCATCTCGCCGCCGTCGATCAGCCGTGCGATCGCCGGATGGCGCAGCTCGGCGAGGATCTGCCGCTCGCGACGGAAATGCTCGCTCATGCCCTGGTTTGGCCGCACGACCTTGAGCGCCGCCTGCTGATCGAACTGACCGTCGGCGCGCTCGGCGAGATACACCATCGAGCTTCCGCCGCGTCCGAGCAGCTCGCCGACACGCCAGTAGCCGATCAGCGTGCCGGGCGGCAGCGGCGGATCTTCATTCGATGCGCCGATCAGTCGCGAAAACAACCGCCCGCTCAGCGCGCCGCCGGGCGGCAGCAGCCGATCGAGCAGGTTGCGATCGTTCATGCAAGCCGCTCCGCGAGCCAGGTTCGCGCGTCGTGCCAGTCGCGCTGCACGGTGCGCAAGGACAAACCCAGTGTCTCGGCAGATTCCTCGTCGGTGAGCCCCGCGAAATAGCGGCACTCGAAGACGCGCGCCATGCGCTCGTTTTCCTGCTCGAGTGCGCGCAAGGCATCGTCCAGCAGCACGAGCTGCTCGGTTTCCGCCCATTCCTCGATATCGACCACACCGAGCTGCTCGCGTCGAAGCGAACCGCCGCGCTTCGCCGCAAGTTGCTCGCGCGCGTAATCGCACAGGACCTGGCGCATCACGCGGCTGGCGAGATTGAGGAAATGCCGTCGATTCTCGACGTTTCGCGCGCGCGGGTCCGACCATGCGCAGATAACACTCGTTGACCAATCCGGTCGTGCCGAGCGTGTTGGCCTCGGAAACCGAGAGCACATGGCGGCGAGCGAGCCTGCGCAGGTCGCCGTAGACCATGCGCACCAGCGTCGTCCAAGCTTCGCCGTCCCCCTCGCGCGTGGCGACCAGGAGCTGCGTGAACTCGCCGGGATCGAGTCGTTTAACGTCCACATTCCCCCTTTCGTCGAACCGCGCGGAGATCCCTCCCGCATCGCGACAGACGATGATCCGGACCGTTCCCCAACGCATCGAATAGACGCCTGGCGCACCCCGGATGGCGCGCTCGATCAGAATAGCACCGGCCGTCCGCACCGGCACACGCATCGCGACAGGCGGCCTCGCTTGCGCGATGGATGACACCGCCGCCCGATCTACGTTCGTGCCGGCACGCCGAAGTGGCGGACTCGATCATCGTAATCCGTATCCCTCTATCAGCAAGCGAACTACAGAGGCGACGGCGATGCTATTCGAGCAATGGGATTTATCCGAGGCAAGCGTTCTGGATATCGAAGCGAAGCTCGCATCCGCAGCGACGCACGCGAAATCGAACGGCGATCTTTCCTATTCGCTGCGCATGGATGTCTGCCGTTCATGGCTCGCAAGAACGCATCGCCGCTTCGCCGATCGTTTGCTCGGCGGCTGGCCGATGCAAGCGGATATGCAAGGCGACAAAACCGGCGCGCTGCCGCACAGCATCGTCTTTGTTCCCAAATCGCAACCGGAGCACGCGCACACCGTCGATGCGCGCGATCTCGGCAATCTCGCCTTGGCCGCGGCTCTCTCCAAAGAAGAATGGTTCATGCAGGAAACCGCCATCGACACCGGGCTTGGACCCACCGGCCGCCTGCAAGTTCGGCTGCGCGCGGAATGGGTGATCGGACCGCCGGCCATTCGATGCGCGAGCCTCCGGCCCCGAACCGAGCCCGAGTGCATCGTCACGACAACCGCCGAGCTGCCTTTGGACGCCCGCGAACCGCGACTCCTCGGCTGCGTGATCTGTTACGACGATGCGCGAATCGCATCGTGATCGGCCCCTCGTTATCGAGCTCGTGCATGCGACTGCCAAGTATCGCCCTATCCGCATTTGTAGCTCTTATCGTCATCGCGTCCGAGAGGACGCTCGCCTCTGAACTTCTGATCGATTGCATTCACCCTCACGTCGCAGACGAGACGCCGCTCAACGCGCTCTTCGCAAACTCGTTCGACGACGGCCTGGTACCCGGCATCGGCAACATCGTCATCGATCCACCGGGAAGCCCGACATTACCAGGCCGTCTTTTCATGCCATCCACGCCGAACGGCGCAGCCATCATCATGATGCACGGCTGTTCGGGCCTCTGGAGCCAGCACGAACCCGGTACCGTCGCGCAAGCGGCGATCGAAAAATGGGGACGCAAGCTCGCGGAAGACGGATACGTCGCGCTCGCCATCGATAGCTACACCTCGCGCACGCCGCCCGGAATCGATCCGGTCGATTTCCAAAGCCAATGCACTGACGACGCATTCGAAGGCGCGGTCGATTCCTATACGACGCGCGTCGCCGACATGGATATCGGCATCGCATGGCTTCGCTACCGCTTCGGATGGACTGCGGCACGCATCGGCGCGCTGGGCTGGTCGCAAGGCGGACAATCGGTGTTGGTGCGCAGCGCCGAAACGCCTCGCGACAACAACCTGTCGCGCTTCGGCGATCCCGCCAGCGAGCGCACGGCGCAACTTGCGAGCGTAGTTTTCTATCCCGGCTGCGGAACTCATCTCGGCTTCGTCGAAGACGGAAGCATCGCCAGCAGCTTCTGGCGACCGCACCGCGATCTCCGCCTCAATCACGGCGGCGCAGATCCGCTGCACGCCGACTGCAGCGACCGCGTGGATATCGCCTGGACCAGCTACAACGCCATTCCGGAATCCGGCCGTTGGCTCGACTACGTCGAGTATCCGAATGCGCATCACTCGTTCGACGGCGACGTCGCCGACTGGCCCAACTCCCGCTGCGCACCGGATGCACCTCCGTCGGACGTTTGCGCAGCGCGCGATGCCGATATCGCATCGCTGGAATTCTTGGGTGAACGGTTGGTAGCGCCGACCGCACCCTGAATACGTAGATAAGAAAACACAAACAATGCGCAACCAAGGAATCATTCGTGAATGAAAAACTCGCAGTCTTGTTGTTGACGGCTCTTGCCGGATCCACCGCATCCTTTAATGCGGACGCAGTCGACGACATCTTCGTCGACGGCTTCGATAACGCTTCGTCCTGCCAAGCTCCGGCAGGCTATGGTCGACTCGATATCGCGAACATGACCTATGGGCCGGTCAGCAATGCGTACCGCGCTGGTGTCGATGTCACCGAATGGGACAACGTTTTCGGGCATGGCACGGCGTACGACGACGTCACACCATGGCCAGGCGTAGTCGGATCGAGCCCCGTTGCGCATACGCTTGGGCGCAACGAATACATGGCGATCCATTTCAATACCGGCAATGCGCCATCGACGCGCTACGGTTGGCTGATCTATCCCAGCAACAGCGGCGGCCTCTCGGGCACCAACCCGCCGGACATCCAAGCGAAGATCAGCCGCACCTGCGGCGATTTCGCGCCGGCCCAACCAAGCGAGCAGCAGGCTTGCTTCGAGCAGCGTGCATTCTCCGACGACACACGCTTCATGTCCTGGAAGATGGGCACGGGCACTAATCCTTCGCTCTGCTATCTCGAGCCGAATACCGACTACTGGATCAACATCAAGCCGTACGATCCGAATCAGTCCGTGTTGAGCTGGCCGATCATGGTGCTGTCGCAGTGGGGAGAATAAGCAACGCAGGCAGCGCGGCGCGGCGCCCCGTCGCAAATGTTCAATCATGCGATGTCATGCACGGCTCGATCGACCAATCCGATGACCATCAATTCGTCCATCCGATCCGGCCGACTTGACCTAGTCGGCTGAGCGCATAGCGGCAAGCTGTCCGCTTCGAAATACCGTCGGCGCGAGCAATCCGCCGGCGGCATTCCACTGCCGGCGCAGCGTCGCCCTTATCCTGCATGTCGGGAGTCGAAGAGCGAGCCTTCTTTCGATCATCAACCCACCGCTCGATCGAATCAGCGCGACCCTGGCCGGTGCGGCGCATTCCTCCTCCCCTTGCGGCGCCGTCCCAGCCAGGATCGCTTTCTACTGATACGTCAAAGCAGCCTCGAACCCGCCACATCAGCGCAACGTCATTGCACAGTCGGCAACGCGCATTCCGCATCGCAACACAAGTCACACCGCGTTTAACGCGAGACTAAAGCCGTTTTAACGATGTCCTGATCGTCGCGCACGCTATCGTGCCGCCATCACGTGATCAGGAGCTGGAACATGAAGACATGGATCGAAACCGCCGAAGCGCTGCCCAAAGAAGGCGACTTCGTGCAGTTCGTCGTCGACGAGCGTAACGTGGTTCTGCGCGGCACCTACGAGCAATGCGCGTTCAAGTCGCGCTGGTCTCACTATTTGCCGGCCGAGGTCAGCGAGTGGCGCAAGCTCGGCGAAGCGCCGGCTTCATGGGCGCTGGCGCTCAAGATGATGAACGGACCGGCCGCGAAACGAGCGGCCTAACGCCGGCGCTCGCCTGAATTCCTGAATCACAATCTACGACATCTTTGTGGCGGTGCGCTGCAGACTCTGCTCGCACCTGCGTTTCCCGAATTCATCACAGCGGGAATATTTTTCGCAACGTACGACCGTTCGCGGCCGCCCAGCGCATCAGCGCTCGATGGCATAACGTTTGCTCAACGTACCGCGTCGGTCCAGCCCCTGCACCCGCGCGCGGACGTCGCCCGCCTTCCCCCTGCGACGTCGCGCATTCCTGACAGGGTACCGACTCTTCGGACTGCCGATTGGCAGTCCTTTTTTTTACCCAATGAACAGGCGCGCGATGGGCGCGCGTGAGTGATCGCAGCAGCAACGCGTGCGAGATGGATTACGTGCGGAGAAAAGCGGATTTGCGCCGCGCTGGTCTCAATCCAGGCGCCACGCCCGAGCGCGCTCGCTGCGCTCGGCGTGCAAATCTTCGGCGATATCGTTGACTGGCGCGCCACATCCGTAAGTGCCGATGATCCAGTGGACCGGCACCATCGGCAGCGACTCCGGCGACGTACCGTAAATGCGCGATTCGTCGTCGACCCAAACCGTAATCGTCGCGCCGCGCGATGCGCGCACGATGCGCTCGGCAATCGCCGTCGAGTTGTCGCGCAACGAACCGATCAACTCGTGCGCTTTGTGCCTTGCTGCGTGAATGGCGTGCATGACTCACCCTCCGTGCGATGCGTGTTTGTTCTCGGCCTATTCATTTCTCGTGCCATGCGCAACGACGCTCTTCTCTCGCCGCAATCACCTCGCCGCTTTCGCTGCATGGAAAGGCATGGTCTGAGACGGCACATCGCGTGCCTCCAGCAGACCGCACACCGCATCGGCGAACTGGCCCGCGGCGATCGGTTTTTGTAGAAAGCGCTGCTTCGGCCCGGTCCCGCCTTTGAACGCCGAGCAATCGCCCGAAACGTAGAGCACCGGCAATCCAGGAAAGCGCGCCGTCAACTGCCGAGCGACTTCCTCGCCATCGATCAGCGAACCGAGGTTGAGATCGGTGACGAGAAGATCCCACGCGGGCGACGAGCAGCGATGTATCGCTTCGAGGCCGTCCGCGGCTTCTTCTACATCGCAGCCGAGCTCCGACAACATCATTGCGAACATCGCCCGCACGTGAGGGTTGTCCTCGACCAAGAGAACGCGGCGGCGCATTAAGCGCACCTCACCGCAGCACACTGGCGATGGCTCGCCGCGCCCCGCGATAACGCTGTGTCGTCGGCTCCGCTCTCGACCTGCAAACGGTGGGAAATGCGATCCTTCATGCCCGCGTTCCGAATGGGCGCGGCCCTCCCCCGCGCATTGCCCCTGCATCGGAATACGCAGCAAACGTGCCACGTGCTCAACATCCGTTGACCGGCGCGAGCGACGCCACCGATGTCCATTTGCGAAGGCGGCGTCGAAGTTTTTACCTGGTTTGAGGCAACGTTTTCCGGACAGGCGGCAAGCTTTGACCGCTGGAAATCCGCCCATGAGGCCGCTTTGACCGTCGCGTCCGGCTGTTCCTGAACAAGCGATGGGAGGTGGCGGCGTTCATGGATTTCCGTTCATGTGTCGCAGCTGTACCGGCCGCTTGTTCGGGTGCACACTCTTGCGCGTTGCGGCGAGCGAGATGCATTAAGGAAAAAAATACCTCGGAGTCACACTTCGCCGCGCGCAGCCATTACAACCCGAAGCGGATAGCGAATACTCTTGAGCACCCTTGCCGTTCACGGAATCGCCTCATGCCCGTAGCCGGGAACGTACTCGTCGTCGACGACAACATCGCCTTCCGCTCGGCGGTCGCCGATATTGCCAAGCTTGCGCATTGCAAGGTCACGGCCGCAGGCACGCTCGACGCCGCACGCAAGATCGCCGCGGACAAGGAATTCGATCTCTTGATGATCGACATCACGTTGCCTGACGGCAACGGCCTCGATCTCGTCGAGGATCTCGATCTCGCCGCGCAAGGCCAGATCGCAATCGTGACCGGAAATCCCACGATCGAAAGCGCGGTGCGCGCGGTGCGATCGCCAGTGGTCGAATACCTCGTCAAGCCGGTGTCCAACGACGCGCTGACACGCCTCCTCGAAGGCGCGAGCCTGCGCGCGCGTGCGCGGCGTCCGGCCGAAAGCGATCGGCTCGCAGACATGATCGGCCAGAGCGCCGCCATGCACGCGCTGTTCGACAAGATTCGCCGCGTCGCACCGATGGACGTCAGCGTCTTCCTGCACGGCGAAAGCGGCACCGGCAAAGAGCTCGTCGCGCGTGCGCTGCACGATCTCGGCGGACGTTCCGGCCGCTTCGTTGCGGTCAACTGCGGGGCGATCGCGGCCGATCTTCTGAGCAGCCAGCTCTTCGGCCACGAACGCGGCTCGTTCACCGGCGCGATGCAGTCGCACGCTGGCTTTTTCGAGCAGGCCGAGGGCGGCACGCTGTTTCTCGATGAAATCACCGAAATGCCGCTCGCGCTGCAGGTGTATCTGCTACGCGTATTGGAAACGCGCACGCTGACGCGCGTCGGCGGATCGCATGAGATTCCGGTCAACGTGCGCGTCATCGCCTCGACCAACCGCGATCCCGAACGCGCGGTCAGCACCGGCAGCCTGCGTTCCGACCTTTATTTCCGCCTGCTCGAATTCCCGTTGTGGATTCCGCCACTGCGCGAGCGGCGCGAGGATATTCCGCTGCTCGCGCGGCATTTCCTCGACCGGCTCAACGAACGTTACGGCACGCAGAGAACGTTCAGCGCGGATACGCTGCGAAAGCTCACCGATCGTCCGTGGCCCGGCAACGTGCGCGAGCTTCGGCACTCCGTGCAGCGCCACTACATTCTCGGCGGTGAAGGTTCGATCGAAGTGCCGGCCGATCCGCCGCTGCGGCCGATCGCCGAGAGCGACGGCTCGGTCCGTTTCACCGTCGGCATGACGTTCGACGACATCGAGCGCGAAATGCTGCTCAAGACGCTCGCGTACTTCAACAACAACAAGCGTCAGGCCGCACGCTCGCTCGGCATCACGGCGAAGACGATCTACAACCGGCTGCTACGTTACCGCTCGCTCGGCTTGATCGACGACGAGTTGGTCGGCGCGCCGCCCGATGAAGTCGAGCCGAGCGCAGACTGAGTCCGCTACCCGATTACGGGTCGATTCCGCCGTCGGATGCGAGCGGAAATCCCAATGTGATCGTCGAGCCCGAGCCGGCCTCGCTGTCGACCGTCGCGAAGCCGCCCGCGCGACGCACCGTATCGCGCGCCTGCGCGAGACCGAGCCCGAGGCCGGTGCCGTCATTGGATCTGAAGAAGAGATCGAACGCCTTGTGACGTGCGTCATCGCTCATGCGGTCGCCGGAATCGGCGACGGTCAACATCAAGTATTCGTACGCGGTCTTCGTCGGCAGGTCAGCGCCGCTCGCATTGCGCGTGGAAATCGACAACCTGCCGCCATCGGGCATCGCCGCGCAGGCATTGGTGGCGACATTGCGCACCGCGTCGCGAAGAAATTTCGCATCGCAACGAATGAGATGACGCTCGGCATCCAATCGAAGTGAAACCTCGACGGCCGAACCCGCCCTTGCTCCAAGCTCCGCAATCGATTGCTCGATCGCGCTGTGCACGTCGACGAGCTCGGGTGATTCGCAGGCTCTCGAAGCGCGCGCCATGTTGTCGGTGAGCTCGCGCTGCAGGCCGATCATCTTGATGGTCGTATCGAGGAATTCGCGGATCTTCGCGATATCGTCGATCTTCGAAGCGATTTCGACGCTGGCGAGAATCACGGCCAGCATATTGTTGAGATCGTGCGCCAACTGCCCCGACAACTGGCCCAGCGCCGCGAGCGCGGCGATGCGATCGGCGGACTGATCGGTGGACCGGTTCGCTTTGTCGTAGGGTTGTGGTGCAAAGCGCTCGTCCATGAGTCGATAGTAGCCCCAAGTGCTCTTGTGTGCGAAGTCTCGATGCGATGAGTGTTCGACATGCCCGCTGCAACGTTGGGCAACACAACCAAATCGGGCCGTTCAGCCGGATGACTCTAAAGTCTCGTCATGCATGCACGAGAAACGACGAGGAGGACGACATGTTTCGCAATTGGACGTATTTCAGGCATTCCGGCAACGGCGGGCTTCAGAGCCGTCTCGACAACGCGTCGGATGCGATGCTCGAAACCTTGCGCGACGCCGGCGATGCGGTAGCGCGACGGCGCGACGCGGGTGTGCGATTCGCGCGCGCGGCGGCGGATACGATGATGACGGGCGGAAGGCGCGCGGGACGTTCGGTGCGGCACGTCGTCGAAGACCGGCCTGCCGAATCGCTGTTGCTGGTCGCGATCGCCGCATTCGCGGTCGGCTGGCTCGCGCGCAGCATGATGCGAAAAGCGGCGGACGATGGCGGCTCGGCGCGCAAGCCGTCGCCGGCTCGCCGCACGCGACGTCAGTCGTAATCAAAAGGTGCCTGACACCCGACGTCCGCCGACAAGCGATCCGTGCTCGTCGGCGGACTCGCGCGCATCCTGCGCGACCGCGGAAAAACTCCAATCAGCTTCCGCTGGATTCCCGCGGCGCGTCCTGCGTGATGGGCTGGTGCTTGATCGTCGCGTACGACGATCCGTTCAAGCCGTTCGTCTTCGGCGCATCGTTCAGCGCGGAATCGTTCTGTTCCGTCTCCGACGCACGATGCGAGGACGCCGAGCGTCCGCGGCTCGCTTCGCCGCCTTTGCGACCAATCTGCGCCATATGCTCGCGATTCGCGCTGACCGCCTCGCCGCCCTTGCGACCGGCGACGCGTGCTTCTTCCGATGTGAACTCGTGCGCGGTGCCTTGTTGATGAGCGGCGCGTCCGCCCTGGCTTGCGATCTGCCGCTGCCGGCTGCGGTCCATCGACGCGAAACCGCGGCCGTTCGTTTGTTCATTGAGTCGAGCATTCATAAGCAAGCACCTCAAGGGAGAGATTTGCGATGAAGACGTCGATCGTGGTGTCGACACTGCTTCATCTCGTTGCAGGGCGGCCAACCAGCGGATGACCGGAGTGGAATCCAGAACCGCGCCCGCCCCGCTGCTCTTCTGCATCGACAATAGGCACTCGCCGACGCAGGGCTGCATGGGTGATCCGAATGGGCGACGTTCACGACGCGTGTTGACTGCAGTTCCCATGCCACGAGCTGAGCCGCACGAGCGCTAGGTACGAGCGGCGCGGAGGCGGAAAAAAATTCCACCTTGCGCTTCCGTATTGCACGATCCGCGATCGGCTCTCTGCTTGTTCGATGCGCGCACTCTCGTATGCGCCGACAGACATGCGCGAAACGCAATGAGAATGCAGTCGAGAAAGAATTTCACGGGTGCGAACTGTTTTCCGCACCCGTTTGCACCTCGCGGTATCAATGTGGCGTGGCCGCGCCGAGTAACAGTGTTCCTTGCTGACGTCATCGCGGCGCTGAGAGATGTTGCTCAGCGCGATGAAATCGACGATGCGTTTGGCATTGCCGAAGTCGCTCGGATGGGCCGACGATCGCGCTGGAGCGGAAATTGCTGCGCGTCGGACGCTCGCGGGGAATCCGAGTGATGACAGAGGACATCGCCCATGGAAACCATGTGGATACACACAGCGTCGGCGTTGCCGGCAAACGGCCAGCCGGTGCAGTTCATGCTGCACAAGCGCGAATCGCCGATCTCCGGCGTGTACGCGCGCGAAGAATTCTGCTCGCGCTGGACGCACTACGCACCCGCGCTCGTCAGCAAATGGCGTGGCCTGCCGCACGGCTACGAAACCGACGGGCACGAGCTAATAGCGCCCATCGAGCATTGAATTGGCATTTCGCGCACGCAAGCGCGCACTCTCACATCGACCGGATCGTGAGCTCGTCACCGACCTCCGGCAGCGCGGAGAGAGCCACCGAGGGCGGATCGGCCGCGTGTTGCTCGCGATCCGCGAGCCGCACCGCGAGATCGCGCAGGAGTGCATCGACTGCGTCGAGCCGCGTCGAGGTCAGCGCCGCGATCTCGTAAAGCTGCGTAAGCCGCGCATCGAACGCTCCGGCCTGCGAAGGTGCGCCGGCTGGATCGGCGACGACGACCGGATCGACCCGCCCCTGTCCAAGCTCCAGACGCACGAGCGACGCTTCAACGATCGCCTCGTCGAGGCACGGCCCGAACGCCGCCGCCCCGCGCCTGAAGATTTCGCCGAGCGCCGCGATGCGCGGCCATGGATCGGCGCCGCGCGCGCGACAGGCAGCGAAAAGTTCGGCGGCGAGCCCAGGCACGTCCTGACCGTGGTGTTCGGCGCCTTCGTCGAAATGCCGCTCGTTGTGATCGAGAAACGCGTCGATGTCGCGCTCGCGGTCCACGATCGGCCGCGGCCATTCGATGACGAGCTCGCGCGCCGCCCGCGCAAGCTCGTCACGCCAGTCGACGAGCAGCGCGTCATACGTGATCAACGCTCGCGGCACGCCGCGCGTCGCCTCCTCCGCTTCGAGCATGTGCTGCAGCCAGCACAGATGGGATCGTGCCGGCGATGCGATCCAACGCTGCGCCTGCAGCGAGCGCGCGACTTCGGCCGGATGACGCGCGATCACGATCACGCGCGGCACCAGGCCTATCTGTGCGAGCGCGGTCAGCCAGACCGGCGCGACGCGGCACATGCGCGGATCCTTCACCGCCCAGCATGGAGCGCTAGAAAAATCACGCTCGATCAGCGCTCGTACTTCGTCGACCGCGACGCGGAACGCCGGATGCTCGCGCCAGCCGACCGGCATCTCGCGCGGATCGAAACGCGATCGTCCGAGCGCGGCGAGGAGGCGCTCGTGGATGCGGAACGCTTCGAGATGCTCGAAGAATCCCTTGTCGTTGACGCCTTCGGCAGGCTGCATCAGCGACGGGCCGAGATCGACGCCGAGCCCGCGCAGCGCGCCCGCGAGTGCGGATGTACCGCCGCGGTGCATGCCGAGCACGAGGATCGGCATCGCTGTGCGGGCCGCTTCTTCTGTCATGTCGTCTCTAGTCACGCATCATGTCGACCGCGACGTCGACGAGAGGTTCCATATCGAAATCGACGATGCCGGTCGCGAGCCGCTCGGTGTCGGGCATCACGCGGAACATCGCGGCATCGACCTGGCGATCGAGGAACACTTCCTCTTCGACCAACCGTCCGAGCACGCCGGCATTGAGAAAATACGTTCCGGGCGCGAGCAGGCAGCGGAAGCGGAACGCGACGCTAACTTCCGAGCCGGCGTCGACGAGATCCAGGCCCTGCCCGTGCACCGCCGACGCGCAACCGCCGAGCTCGAGGCCCGAGATCGTGCGGATCATCATGCCGAATCGCACCAGCGACACCATGCGATCGAACCGTACGCGATAGCGATAGACGTACTCGCGGCCGGCGCGCAGCACGTTGAGCTTGCGGCCTGTGCTCGTGCTCACGTGCGCGCCCTCGATGCGCGCGCCTTGCGAGGCATAGCGCAAGGTGCCTGGAATCAACGTCGGATCGAAAAAACCGTCGGCATCGTGTTCCGATGATGGCGCGACACCGTGCGCATGTGACGGCGATGCGACGTCGACGGCGATTTCGCATTCGAGCTCGGCGCGCAGCATCGCGCGGATCGCCGCCGCGTCCGCGTGCGGCGCGTACAAAAGCTTGTGATAGCGTGAAATCACCGGCTTAGGCGGTCCTATCGCGATCAGCTCGCCCGCATCGATTAGCGCGACACGATCGCAGAGTTCCGCCACCGTTCCCGCCGAGTGCGAAACGAACAGCACGGTCGCGCCGTTCTCGCGGATGCGCTGGATGCGCGCGTAGCATTTGCGCTGGAATGCCTCGTCGCCGACCGCGAGCGCTTCGTCGATGACGAGGATATCGGGCTCGACATTGATCGCAACCGCGAACGCAAGCCGGATGAACATGCCGCTGGAATAGGTTTTCACCGGCTGATCGATGAAATCGCCGACGTCGGCGAACGCGACGATCGCATCGAAGCGCGCTTCGATCTCCTCGCGCGTGAGACCGAGCACCGTGCCGTTGAGGAATACATTCTCGCGGCCGGTGAACTCCGGATTGAAACCGGCGCCGAGCTCGAGGAGCGCGGCGATGCGGCCCTTGGTTTCGACGGTGCCGACGGTCGGCGTGAGAATGCCGCAAATCATCTGCAGCAGCGTCGATTTGCCCGAGCCGTTGCGGCCTACGATGCCAAACGTCTCGCCGCGGCGGACATCGAGATCGATGCCGCGCAGCGCATGGAAATCACGATGCCAGGTGTGCCAGCGCGTGCCAAAGAGCATCGCGAACAGGCGATGATGCGGACGCTCGTAGATCGAGAACGTCTTGGAGACTTCACGCAGGCGAATCGCGATTTCAGAGGACATCGGCGAATCCCGCCCGCGTGCCACGGAACCACGCGCAGCCGGCGTACATCACGCCGAGCGCGGCGAGCGCGTAGATTCCAAGCCCGGCCCAATCCGGCTGTTGACCCCAAAGCGCGACGTTGCGCGCCTGATCGATGATGAAGGTGAGCGGATTCAAGCGGAACAGCGCGTGATATCGCTCCGGCAGCGCTTCGACGGGCACGATCGCAGACGACAGGAACAGCATCGCCGTCGCGACGACGCCGGTGACCTGATTGATGTCGCGCAGATACACGCCGAGCGAGGCGAGAAACCACGCGACGCCAGCGACGAGCAGCACGAGCGGCAGCAGCACGACTGGAAAGAAGACAACGGTCCACGGCAGCGGCCCCGCCGTGATCCGATGCAGGATCACGAACACCAGCATGTTGATCAGTGCATGAAACAACGCCGACAGGATCATCGACCACGGCAGCACATCGAGCGGAAAGATCACGCGCTTGACGAAGTTTGGATTACCGAGCACTAGCTGCGGCGCGCGCACGAGGCATTCGGCGAAGAAGCCGTGCACGATCAGGCCGACATAGAGGATCAGCGCGAAATTCGCCTTGCTGTCGCCCGCGTGCGGCCACTTGCTTTTCAAAATGAAACCGAACGCGATCGTGTAGACGCAGAGCATCAGGAATGGGCTCAAGAGCGCCCACAAAAGACCGAAGCTCGCGCCGCGATAGCGCCCGAGCACGTCGCGCTTTGTCATTTCCCACAAGAGCGAGCGATGCGCGATGAATGGATGGAAGGGTTCGGTCAACATCATGAGCATGCGTTGCGAAGCGACAACAGCCGCGATGATAGCCGTTGCTCGAAGATACGCGATGCGAATCGCGGCAGCTGAGTCCGCTTGCAATTCGTGGCAACAAAATTTAAACCGATGAACGCGAATAATCGAGCTTCAACTTGCGTTCAACGAGCGCTCGGTTCGCGCCGGCTGCATGCGTCCCGCGAAATGTGATCCGCGGCGGCACGGTAAAAATCAGATCCTGGAGCGCACTGCTGGGGAGCGGTGCGTTTGCGATCGGCAACTCGATCAACGGAGCAGCACGAATGCCAGCTTTCCCCTCCTCTGCGACCGCTAAGCGTCGGCGCATTGCGATCTATCTTTTCTACGACGAAGCCGGCACTGTCGATCCTTACGTCACCGCAGCGCTGCACGCATTCCGCGAGCATGTCGATCGGCTCGTCGTGGTAAGCAACGGCCGGCCGGACGCGGCCGGATTGCGCGAGCTTCGCGCAGCCGCGGACGACGTACTGGTTCGAGAGAACGTCGGCTTCGATGTATGGGGCTACAAGGAAGCGATCGAGCGGCTCGGCCGCGCGGCCGCATCGGGTTACGACGAGCTGATCCTTCTCAACTACACGTTCTTTGCGCCGATCTTTCCGCTCGAGGAAATGTTCGACGCGATGAACGAGCGCGATTGCGATTTCTGGGGCATCACCGCGCACAAGGAAACACGGCCCAATCCATTGACCGGCGGCGAGGTGCTGCCGTTCCACATCCAGTCGCATTTCATCGCGATTCGCCAGCCGATGCTGGAGTCGGATGCATTCTGGTCGTACTGGAACGGGATGCCGATGATCCGCTCGTATCTCGAATCGATCGAGCATCACGAAGCAAAGTTCACTGCCCACTTCGCCGAGCTTGGCTTCCGTTATTCGCTGTATATGGATCCGGACGCGTTCCAGACGATCCATCCGCTCTGCCTCGAAGTCGATCGGATGATGGAGCAGCGCTGCCCGATCCTGAAGCGCCGGCCATTCTTCCACGATCCGATCTACCTCGAGTCCGAGGCGATCGATCTTCGTCGCGCGCTCGATCTCGTCAGCGCGCATTCGAGCTACGACGTCGAGTTGATTCTGCAGAATGCGCTGCGCACGACGGACCTTCGCACGCTCTACACGAACCTCGAGCTCCTCGACATCCTACCGGACACGCGATCGGACGACGCGCAATCATGGACGTTCGGTCGCGTCGGCGTGCTCGCGCACGTCTACTACCTCGACATGCTCGACGAGATTGCCGCCTATGCCGATCACATTCCCGGCGCTTACGATCTCTTCATCACGACCGACAGCGATGAGAAGAAGCGGGCGATCGAAGCCGGGCTCGCCGCGTTCGATCGCGGCTCGCTGCGCGTCGATGTGGTCGAGTCGAATCTCGGACGCGACATGTCGGCGCTCCTGATCGCCCAGCGCGATATCGTCCTTTCCGGCGAGTATGGGCTTTTCTGCCGAATCCACAGCAAGAAATCGCTGCAGGACGGCGTCAATCGCGCCGACGGATTCAAGCATCACCTGCTCGAAAACCTGCTCGGCTCCGACGGTTATGTTGCCAATCTCTTCGATCTTTTCGAGCGCGAGCCGAACGCCGGCATCGTAATCCCGCCGACCGTTCACATCGGCTACCCCACGCTCGGACACGCCTGGTTCCTCAATAAGCCGCGCGTCGAATCGCTGGCGAAAGACCTCGGCATCAAGGTGAATTTCGATACGCATACGCCGGTCGCGACATACGGCTCGATGTTCTGGTTCCGTCCCGCGGCGCTCCGTCGTCTGTTCGAATACCCATGGACGTGGCGGCAGTTCGACGAAGCGATCTACGGCGACAGCGATCTTCCGCACGCGATCGAACGCCTCGTCACGTACTGCGCGCAAGCCGAAGGCTACAGCACGCGCTGTGTGTTCACCGCTCGACAGGCCGCGAAGAACTACACCAAGCTCGAATACAAGATGCAGCTCCTCGCCAGCTGCTTTCGCAGCGGCGACATCCGCATGCAAGTGCTGCAGATGATGTACGGCACGCAGAAGTCCACGAACGGCGGCAGCGGCGGCATCACCGACTGGTCGTCGCCGCCACGCATCCGTATCGCGCTCGCGGGACTTGCGTTCGCGCTGAAGCGCTCGCTGCTGCATCGCTCGCGAAGCATCGCTCGGGCCTGGCAGTCCGAGCGCGCGACGGCTCGGGCATTGTCAGAGAGCGCGCGGCGCAGCGAAGCCTGATCGCCGCCGGCACGGCTCGCGGACGCGCACGATGGTTTTCAGCTCGTACCTCTTCATCTTCCTGTTCCTGCCGATCTTTCTCACGCTGTATCAGCTCGCGCCGAGCCGATGGAAGAATGCGTGCCTGCTCGTTGCGAGCCTCGTGTTCTACTACTTCGGCGATCACGCGGGCACGTGGGTTTTGCTGGTCTCGGTCGTCGGTAATTTCGCGTTCGGGTACGCGATCGGCGCGGCACGCCTGCGCAGCGTTCGCGTATCGCCGAAAACGTGGCTTATCGGCGGGCTAGTATTCAATCTCGCGATCCTCACCTGGTTCAAGTACATCGGCTTCCTCACGCGCAACATCGACGCGGCGGGCGCCTTGCTCGGCAACGAGCATCTCGTGCCGATCGTCGATGCTGCGCTGCCGCTCGGCATCAGCTTCTTCGCGTTCCAGGGCATGAGCTACTTGATCGACGTCTATCGCGGCACGATCAACGCGACCGGCAGCCTGCTGCAATTCGCGACTTACAAGACATTGTTCCCACAGCTGATCGCGGGCCCGATCGTGCGCTACAAGGACATCGCAGCGGAGCTCCGCTCGCGCACCGTCAGCGACGATCAGCTATATCAGGGCACGCTGCGCTTCGTGATCGGCTTCTGCAAGAAAGTACTGATCGCGGACACGGTCGCCGTCGCCGCCGACGCGATCTTCGCGTTACCCGCCGATCAGCTCACGTTCGCGACCGCATGGCTCGGCGTGATCGCTTACACGATCCAGATCTATTTCGATTTTTCCGCGTATTCGGATATGGCCATCGGCCTCGCGCTGATCATGGGCTTCCGCTTCCCGGAGAACTTCAATTACCCGTACGTCGCGCGATCGATCCGCGAATTCTGGCGCCGCTGGCATATGACGCTGTCGTCGTGGTTTCGAGACTACGTCTACATCTCGCTCGGCGGCAACCGCGGCGGCGCGATGCGCACGTACGCAAATCTCTTGATCGTGTTCGCGCTGACGGGGCTATGGCACGGCGCCGCGTGGACGTTCGTGATCTGGGGTCTCTGGCACGGCATCTTCATCGCCGCCGAGCGCTTCATCGATTTCGAGCAACGGCGCATCCCGGTTGCGGTTCGCCATCTCTACGCGCTCGGTGTCGTGATCGTGGGCTGGGTACTGTTTCGCGCCGACACGTTCGATCACGCGTTGCGCATGCTCTCCGCGATGGTCGGCTTCGTACACGGCGAGAATGTCCGCACCGTCGCCGAGTTCCTGAACGCGCAGCTCGCACTCGCGATGCTGGCGGGCATCGTATTCTCGATGCCGGTCTACCGTTGGCTGCGCGATCGCTTGACGCCGCACGTCGCATCGTGGGCCGGCGCTCCGGCACTGACGTCGCTGTTCGCGATCGCCGGCACGAAAGTGCTGTCCGGTGCCTACAGCCCGTTCCTGTATTTCCGCTTCTGATGAATATCGCCCTGCCATCGTCGCGCCGCCTGACTTACTACGCGTTCGTCGCGGCGATATGGCTGCCGCTGATCGCGGTTCTCTGCTCGCCGCAGCTGCGCCCATTCACGCACACGGCATTGCATGATCCTTCGTCGATCGACGAAGCGCGCAATCGCCTGCGGATCGCGACGCCCTTATGGAATCGCGCGGTCGCGTTCTACAACGATGCGCTCTATGCGCTCGGCACGTCGGGCAGACCCGGCGCGGCTGTTGTCGGCAGCGGCGGTTGGGTGTTCCTCGGCGACATTTTCAATAACAACTTTTCGCAGGCGCTCGGCCGTCGTGTGCTCGACGATCGCGAAGTCGCGGATTGGACGAACACGGTCGCGCTCGAAACACGCTGGCTCGCGACGCGCAAGATCCCGTCCGCGTTCGTCGTCGCGCCGGCGAAATGGTCGATCTATCCGGACCGGCTGCCGTGGTGGACGCGCGGTGCAGCGCCGACGCATTCGCTCGACCGAATCCTCGCCGCGCACGGCGACCTGCCGCTGATCGATGTCCGAGATGCGCTGCGCGAGGCGCGCAATCATGCCGATACCTACTCCGCGCTCAACTCGCATTGGACCGACTACGGCGCATGGGTCGCGTGGACGCGGATCGCTCCTGCGCTGTCTCAGCAGTTCTCGCTTCCCGATCTTCCCGTTCCTACTCTGAAATCGTTATCGATCTCCGACGAGCAGAATGAGTTCGCGAGCATGCTGAACATCACTGCTGCGAACGAGTGGACGAAATACGAGCCCGCGAAGCCTTTCTCCGACTACGCCATCGTCAACGCCGACGGCAGCACGACACCGCGACCCGGCAACGCCGAAACCAACCTGCTCGATCTTCCGCGTATCACGCGCAACGATCACGCAGCCAACCGAACGCGCGTTCTCGTACTGCGCGATTCGTCCGCGAATTCGCTTTCGCCGTTTCTGCAGAACGCGTTCTACATGACGTATCAGATCGATCACAAGCTCGGCGAGCCGCGCAAATGGCCGAACCTTGCCGCGCTCGTCGAGCGGTTTCGTCCTGATGCTGTGCTATGGGTCATGACCGAGCGCTACTTGAACGAGCCCGCGGGCGATATCGATTATTGGCGCGCCGCAACGGCCTACGATTGCGCTGAGGCGCGCCCCATCGGAACCTGGCCCGATGCGCCGGATACCGTGCAACTCGTCAACGGGCCCGACGCACTGCAGCAGCATCTCGTGCTGCCCCGCGAGATCGGCGCGCCCATCGTCATCCGCATCACCGTGAGCGCCGACAGAAACGGAACGCTGACGCTGGATTCGCACGACGCGAGCGGCGCCGCTCCGCAGCGCGTTAACTTCTCTCAAGGACTTAGTGAACTTTTTTTTAAGCTCGATCGCGTACAACGGCCTGAACGCTTAACGTTGACGCGCGACGAAGCAGGCTTGAGCGTGGATGCGTTGGAGATAAAATCGGGCGGATGCCTTGGAAGCGCGAATACCCAGGCGCGCGCCGCGACGAATCCGGACGCGGCGCCGTCCGCAGTGAGTCGATAGACCGAAAAATTCAGCGAGCAACGATGGTCGAGGAGCAAAACATGTCGCACGGTACCTGTCTGGTGACCGGAGGCGCCGGATTCATCGGCTGCGCCGTTTCCGGGTCGCTGACGCAGTACTTCGATAAAGTCGTCGCGCTCGACAATCTTCATCCTCAAGTTCACAGCCAGCAGCAGCGGCCGGTCGCGCTCGATCGGCGCGTCGAGCTCGTTGTCGGCGACGTCACCGATGCCGGCGCGTGGGATACGCTTCTCGAAAATCTTGCTCCGACCGTCATCATCCATCTCGCCGCCGAAACCGGCACCGGACAATCGCTGCTCGAAGCCAGCCGCCACGCGCACGTCAACGTAACAGGCACCGCGACGATGCTGGATGCGCTCGCGCGGCACCAGCGCATTCCCGAGCGCATCGTGCTCACGTCTAGCCGCGCGATTTACGGCGAAGGCGCATGGCGCGAAGCGGAACACGATGCGATCGTCTATCCCGGACAACGCACGCGCGAGCAGCTCGAGCGCAAGGAATGGGATTTTCCGAACCTCGAGCCGTTGCCGTTTTCAGCCGAAACGACCGAGCCGCGGCCGATCAGCGTCTACGGCGCGACAAAGCTCACTCAGGAGCATGTGCTGCAGGCGTGGGCCTGCGCGCTCGGCGTCGATGCGGTCGTCTTGCGCTTGCAGAACGTCTACGGTCCGGGTCAGTCGCTGCACAATCCGTACACGGGAATCTGCTCGCTGTTCGCGCAACTCGCGCGCGACGGCGAAAGCATTCCAGTGTACGAAGACGGCCGCATCGTGCGCGATTTCGTCTACGTCGGCGATGTCGTCGCGGCGATCATGGCCGCGTTGCGCATCGAAAAACCATCGGCGACCGCATACGACATCGGCTCGGGAACGCCAACGACGATCGCCAAGCTCGCCGCGGTGATCGCGCAGATCTACGGTGCGCCGACGCCGACCGTCACCGGCGAGTTCCGCCACGGCGATGTCCGCCACGCGGCTTGCACGATCGATCGCGCGGTCGCCGATTTGTGCTGGCAGCCGCACGTGCGCCTCAACGAAGGCGTTCGCCGGCTTTGCGCGTGGATCGACGGCGAGCTCGACGAGCCGAGCGATCGCGTCTCCGCCGCATGACGCCACAAGGATAAGAGTACGCCATGACATCCACGACACCGCTTCGCCGCTTCGCCGCAATCGTTCCCATCGCAAGCCTGCTTGCGCTTTCGGCTTGCACCGAGGAAATACACAGCGCGCAGTGGTACATGGGCCACGGTCCCGAGCTGCAAGCGAAGCTCACCGAATGCAAGAAGTATCCGTCGCTCAACGATACCGATCAGAACTGCAAGAACGCGACCGAGGCATTCGTGACGCTGGTGACGGTGACCGCGCAGAAGGCGCAGGAAGCGCAGTCGCAACAGCAGCCTGCGCCTCCCGCACCCGAATCGCATTGATCTTCGTCAGCGGGCCACGCTGACGATCGGCCGCCGCTGCACGAGCAAGCCCGTTCCGCCGACCAGCGTGCGCGGTCTCGCACACAACGAGCTCACGAGGTTGCCGCCGGCGCGCACCGCGGCGACGTAGAGCGCATACATCGGATCGTTGACGTCGGCCTTGTCGAACCAAACGAGCTCGACCGCATCCTCATAGACGTTGATGCGTTTCGCGCGCAGCGTGAAGCGCGCGCGATTGTCGGAGCCGCAGATCCAGTTGCCGGGCTGCGACACCGCGTTCGCCAACGCATCCTGATCGCCTTGCGAGTAACCGAGCATCGCGCCGCCGTTGCGCGCACCGGATGCGAACGTCGAACGCGCGGTCGCGGTGCGGTCGTTGCCGGCATCGCACAACGGCGCGACATCGCCCGGCCCCGGCGGCGGCGCCTGCTGGCGGTTGCGAAAATTGTCGGCGATCGACTCGGGCAGTTCCTTTTCCAGCGCGTCGCGAAAATCGGTGAAGTGCGACTGCGGCTGCACCAGAAGATCGTCGCGCGTCGGATCGAGCACGAGACGTCCGTCGTTCAGCGTGAACTGATATTCGTAGTTCGCCGCGAAATTGACGCTCTGAAATCCCCCGCCGGCGCTCGCGGCAAACCAGAAATACAAAAAGAATCCGCCGCGCGGCCCGAAGATGTCGACGCCTTCGTCGAGTAGTGTCGTCGCGCGCGAATACGCACGCACCGGTGAGCTCAGCGAGCCGTTCGACGAGAATTTCTGCCAGAGCGTATCGCTGACTTGATCGAACAATCCCTGATTGTCAGGCTGCGTGAACGCTACTTCGACGCCGCACAGACCCGGTTTGTAGATGCGCACCGACTTGATGCTGCCGGTTCCCTCCGGATCCGATCCCGGCGCCTCGGGCTCGATATTCGGCCAGAAATAGAGCGGCAGAACCGGCGGCCCGACCTGATAGCGCTTGCCGAGCGGCCACGTTGTGTTCGGCGGATACGGCACCGCCAGACCCATGCCGCGATGCCCGATCGTGGCGCGATCGTCCCACTGCTGTACGGCGGATGCCGCGCCGACGCCGCGCAGATATTCGTTCGTATCGGCGAGATTGTCGACGAAGAGATGCGCTTCGATCTGCGGGCCGAGCAGCTGGCCGCCGCTGTCGATCGGCGCCAGCGAAACATTGGTGCCGACCATGTCCACGGCCGAGATCGGATTGATCACGCCGAGCAGCGGCATGCTCGGCACGGGCGCAAGATCGATCGAGTTCAGCGTACGTCCGCCCGCCGCGCCTTCCACTTTGATGACGTTGCCCCACTGCAAGACGCGAAGCTCGCCCGTGGTGATCGGACCCGTGCTCGCGCACGACGCGAGCAGCGCGGACGCGAGCGCAAGGCTCAGCGCGCGAACACGTGATGCGGAAAATCGGTTCATGACGTCTCCTCCTTAAGATTGAAACGGCGTTCCGCGCCGTTAGAAATGGATCGCGCGGCAATCCGGCGTAACCGGCCACGCCGTCTGCGATGCGTTCAACTTCGTCGACAGCGCGCCGGAGCCGCCCGCGAGCGACTGATAATTCAGCATGTAGTTCGTCTGATTGGCTTCGGTCGCCCCGTCGACGGTTGCGGTCGGCACGACGATGACGCCGTAGCCGTTCACCGCAACGTTCGCGCCCTTGGGCACGTTCTTCGATGTCGCCGCGGGAAGCCCGAGATCGCCGGTCAGCTGCAGCCCCGGCTCGATGAAACGCTGCGTGCTGAGCGACGCATACATGCGCGCCGGATCGAAATCGAAATTCGCATCCGCCTTGCTCGCATCGATGTTCTCGATCTTGAATACGACGAACGCCGCGTTTGGCCCCGCAGACACCACGCGATTGCCCGCGACATAGCCGTTGCACGCACCGACCTGCCGATAGTTGATGATCGACGGCGATGCGCACGCTGCAAGACCAAGACACGCCGCCATGGGCAAAATCCTGTTGCGCAATTCCCTGATATTCACAGCTCCTCCCTTATCGCTTGTGCGACTGTCGAAAAACGAAGGGCGAGCGATGCCGTGGCGCGTAATGCACCTGATCGACGATTCGATAACCCCGCTCGGTGGCGTGGCGCCTTCGGCGCAGCCTCCTCCCTCTTTCCTACATACGGGAAAGGGATGGGCGAAATGACATCGGTGGCGAGGCTCGGGTCACTTGTCGAGGCGCGTGAGCAGCGCGACAAACCGCGGATGACCGCGCAGCGGTGCCAAATCGTTGTCGTGCTCGATCCAGTCGCGGCTACCGCGGCCGTCGGCGCAAACTTGTTCCAGAAGATCGAGCGCACGCTCGCCATTGCCGGCGAGGCTGTAATAGCAGGCTGCGTTGTAGACGGTTGCGTAATCGTCGGGGCGCAGGCGCAGTGCCTTTTCGATGTAAGGGATGCCCTCCTCGCGTCGCCCGAGGCGCGCGAGCGCACCGGCGATGAGATAGTGCGCGCGCTGATCGTCCGGATCGAGCTCGATCTGATGCTGCAAACCGACGACCGCATCGTGCGCGGCCGCCTCGGCGCGAGCATGCTCGCCGATCGCGTCGAGCGGCGCGACCGCGAGCGCGAGGATCGTGAAATCGTCCGGCCGTATCGCGAACGCCGCAAGAAAAAGCTTCGCCGCGTGCGCGTAGTCGCCGTGCGCAAGACAATGGCGCGCGAAGTAATCGTAAGCGTCGAACGATTCCGGATTGAGCTCGAGCGCGCGCTCGAACGCGCGCGTCGCGCCTTCGTTGTCGCCGGTGAGCGAGCGCACATGGCCCAGCGCCATATGCGCTTCGGCAAGATCGGGCGCAAGCTCGAGCGCGCGATGCGCCGCGCGCGTCGCTTCTGGCATCACAGCCTCGGGCGGAGAGAATCGCCAAAGGAGCTGCTGCGCCAAAGCGTCGGCAAGGCCCGCGTGCGCCTGCGCGTACTCGGGATCGAGCTCGATCGCGCGACGGAACATCGCCGGCGCGCGGCGCCATTCGATGTCGCTGATGCGCGCGACCAGCTGCCGTCCGCGCAAGTAAAACTCGTGCGCATGCATATTGCGCGGCGCATAACGCTCGCGGCGCGCGGCCTCATCGCCGGTCAGCGAAACGCTGAGCGCCGCCGCCACCTTGCGCGCGATTTCGATCTGGATCGCGAACACATCCTCGATGCGCCGGTCGTACGATTCGGACCAGAGGTGATAGCCGCTCCCGGCGTCGATCAGCTGCGCGGTGATGCGGACGCGCTCGCCGGCTCTCCTGACGCTGCCTTCGACGATCGCGCCGACGCCAAGCTGCCGGCCGATCTCGCGCGGATCGACGTCGCCGTCGCGGAAACGAAATGACGCCGTGCGCGAGGCGACGCGCAAATGACGCACGCAGCACAGCGCATCGATGATCTCCTCGGCGAGGCCGTCGCAGAACCAGTCCTGGTCTTTCGCGGCGCTCAAGTCCGCGAACGGCAATATCGCGACGGAGGCGTCGGTGCGCGGCCGGGAATCGGCGAGCGCGGTCGGCGAGACGGCGTCTTCCACAGGCGAAACGAGCGGCGCTGGCGGCGCCGTGCGCACGATGCCGTGCGCCGTCAGATCGTAGATCCAGCTGAGCGCGAACACCGGAATCGCGCCAACGACCAGCGTGATGATCAGCGCGCGCTGCCACCAATCCGGAAGGCCGAGCGGCGGGAACGTCACGTTCGCGATCTGCAGCAAAAGCCACGCGCCGACGAAATACGCGGCCATCGCTCGGAACAGCCGGCGGCGCCGGAATTCGGCGAACCAGCCGCGCTTTTCCTCGGATTCGACGCTCATGCGGCAGCGCCGTCCCACCGGGCGCTCGCCGGCAGTACGATCCAGCATTGCCCGAATCGTCGATCTGACCTATCCATGCACGTCCCGCCGGTGCTCGCGAAAAGTGTAACGGAGGCGCGGTGACCCTGCTCGCCGACGTGGTGGCGACATCGCAAACGGTCGGCGCGACGCCTGCGCGCCTCGCGAAGGTGCGCGAGCTCGCCCGGCGTCTCGCGGCGTTCGCTCCGGACGAAATCGAGATCGGCACGCTCTATCTTTCCGGCGTGGCGCCGCAAGGCCGTTTCGGCATCGGCTATGCGCTCTTGCAGTCGGCGAGCGAAGGCAGGGCGGCGACGGAACCAACGCTCACGATTGCGGAGGTCGACCGGCAGCTCGGCGAGATCGCCACGATTCGTGGCGCCGGCGCGAATACGCGCCGCGCCGACGCATTGCGCGCGTTGTTCTCGCTCGCAACCGCGCCGGAGCGTGAGTTTCTGTTTCGCCTCCTGATCGGCGAGCTTCGCCAGGGCGCGCTCGAAGGCGTGATGACAGATGCGATCGCGTCCGCGGCGAGCCTGCCGCCGGCGCCGGTGCGCCGCGCGATGATGTACGCGAAAAGCATTGGCGCCGTCGCACACGAGGCGCTGCTCGAAGGCGAAGCCGGCCTAGCGCGATTCCAGCTCGAAATCCTCTCGCCGATCGTGCCGATGCTCGCGCAGACCGCGGCCGATCCTGCTGACGCATTGCAGCAGCTCGGCGGGCAAGCCGCGTTCGAATGGAAGATGGACGGCGCGCGCATCCAGGTGCACAAGGCGGACGACGTCGTACGCATCTATACGCGCAATCTCAACGACGTCACCGCGGCGGTGCCGGAGATCGTCGAGACCGTGCGCGCGTTGCAGGCGCGCGACGTGATCCTCGACGGTGAAGCGATCGCGTTCGATGCGAGAGGCCGCCCGCATCCGTTCCAGATCACGATGCGCCGCTTCGGGCGCAAGCTCGATGTCGAAGCTTTGCGCGCCGATCTTCCGATGCGCGCGTATTTTTTCGATTGCCTGCGGCTCGACGGTCAGAGTCTCGCCGACCGTCCGACTCGCGAGCGCTACGAAGCATTGGTCGCCGCCGTACCCGATTCGCTGCGAATTTCGCGGCTCGTCACGGCATCGGCCGCCGATGCGCAGGCGTTCTACGAAGCCGCACTCGCGGCCGGCCACGAAGGCGTGATGGCGAAATCGCTCGACACGCCGTACGAAGCTGGCAGTCGCGGCGCCGGCTGGCTCAAGATCAAGCGCGCGCACACGCTCGATCTCGTCATCCTCGCCGCCGAATGGGGCCACGGCCGCCGCAGCGGAAAACTGTCGAACCTGCACCTGGGCGCGATCGATCCGGCGACCGGCGAATACGTGATGCTCGGCAAGACGTTCAAGGGCCTCACCGATGCGATGCTCGAATGGCAGACGAAGGAATTCCTCGCACGCGAGATCCGTCGCGACCGCTATACCGTGTACGTGCGGCCCGAAATCGTCGCCGAGATCGCGTTCAGCGATGTGCAGGCGAGCCCGCGGTATCCGGGTAGGTTTGCGCTCCGGCTTGCGCGCGTGAAGCGCTACCGCGACGACAAGAATGTTGGCGAGGCGGATACGGTGGAGACAGTGCGACAGATCTTCGAGGCGCAGCGCTGAGCGGTGCTCGCTGCGTCATGACTTCGGGAGAGCCGGCGGCTCTCCCGAAATGATCGTTATAACGTCGCCTGTTTGCATCTCGATGGACGTTCGAGTCTCCGCCCCTTCTTCGCGAATCGCGACACCATTGATGCTGACGCTTTCGCCCCACTCCTCCCTCTGAACGACATCAAGGCGCGCGGCTTTGTTAAAGATGAGCTCGCGCACGTTCGAATCGGGAGATCGAACACGAACGATGGTCTTTTTTCTTGCCCAGTCGTGCTCGATCGCCAACAACGTCCAATCGTGCATCACGGTTGCGATTGTCCTAACGGGAGGTGCGCTTCGGGGGATTCCGGTTCCACTATATGCCCGTTGACATCCAAACGGTTGCCTTGTGGATCATTGACGTGGCAATGCGGTCCGCAATCCGCGTCAGGGTGAATAAGAACTCGCTGCTTGCCGGTGACGGGATCTACGTACGAACCCTGGCCTGCTTCCGGATTCGGTCCCTTCGGAACTAGGCCGCTGTCCTTTGCGACTTTGTCGATCTCCTGCGGAGATTTGCCGGCGACGTCGCTCGGCTTTATTTCAGGCGACGACGGCGTGCCCTCGTTGTTCATGACCAGATCGGCAAGGTTGCCGATCACATAGCCGCCGCCACTACCCAGCGAGCTCGTGAGCCAGATTTCCGGCGGAGTCAGCACGATGTTTCCCCCGACGGTCACAACGTCGGCGTAGACCGAGAGGACGGCGCCGGCCGCTACGCCGGCCGCAGCACCTCCCTCCGTGAGCTGCAGTCCGTAGCAGCCGTGCACCATGCAATTGAACGAGTACTCGAACGCCGACGTCAGTGCGCCGTTCTTGAAGCTGCCTCCGGTAACCGACGAGATCGTTCCTCCCACGATCGACGCGGCGACGCCGTCGGTGAACTTGTTGCCGGTGTCGATATGAGGATTGACGGCCGCGCTTAGACCGGCGCTGATGAAGCCGTGGCCGAATCGACCACCTTGCAACGACGACATCACGCCGCCTTCAAGGGCGTGCGCGCCGACGTTGCGAAGGGTTCCGGACGGGAAAAGATTTCCGATGCCTAGGTTGAGGCCCGCCTCGAATGCTCCGTCCACGGCGCCGTTGAGATCGCCCGATGAAACGAAGCCGGAAACGAATCCCGACATCACCGTTTCCGTGACGGCCGTTTCCTGCACGGCGAGGCTCGCCGCTTCCCATCCGCCGGCACTGTCGAGCATTTCGCCGACTTCCACTCCCGCGTAGATCGAGATCGCGATCGCGATGACTTCGCGCAAATAGCCTTGCTGCCGGCGTCCCCAATAGCCGGTCGGATCCGCGGCCGACAACGGGTTGTTCAATACGTAGCTGTAGCGATTCAGCCCTTGTAGGTTGGCCGCTTCGGTGACATAGGGATCGGCCTGGACGAAGCGGCCTAGCGCGGGATCGTAGACGCGCCCGCCCATGTGAACGAGGCCGCTCTCATCCATCATCTCGTGGCCCGTGAAGCCATGGTGGGTCAGCGAATCGTCGAAATTGAACGATGCCGCCGTGCCGAGAACGGCTCCGGACAGCGCGTTTGCGCGGGATCCGAACGCGGTGAACCACTGCGCGCCGTTCGGGTTTTGTACGGCGCCGGTCGGGCTCACCAGACGATGCGTCGAGCCGAGGTTGTCGTCGTACTTGTACAGCGCCTGCACGGTCGGGCTTCCCCAACCCGGTGTTTGCGTGAGCACCATGCCGTCGACGTAACGCTTGACCGTTCGCGTCGAACCCGCCGCGTTGTCGATTTCGACGCTGCCGACGTAGTGGTTCACCACAGGCGTGCCGGTGCCGCTTGCGTTCGCATAGTCGCTTCGCATCGCGCGCTGCCGGTCTGCGCCGTAGCCCCACTTCGTTGTGTGCGCGGAATAGGAAGTGACCGTGGCCACGCTGCGTAAGGCGTCGTCCGCCGAGTACGTCATTTGACGCTCGACCGTCTGCACGTTGGTGGGGTCCACCGTACGTGTCTGGTTGCCGTGACTGTCGTAGCAGAACGTCGCCTGCCCTTTCGTGGTGATGGCGTCCGGCCCCGCGGTCGTAACTTCTCCCGCATTGCTGCAAGGCCGTGGGCCGCCGCTGGCCGGGTAAGTCCCGTATGTGTTTCCGCCATTGGTGATATTGCCGAGACTGTCGTACGTATTCGCAAGCTCCGTCGTCAGTGTCGAGCCACTGCTCGCGCCGATCTGCTGGCCTGTGAGCCGTTGCAAGGAGTCGTACGTCGATACCTCGTAGATCGCTGTGCCCGCGCTCAAGTCCGCCCGTGTCATCAGGTTGCCGAGAGCATCGTAGCCATACGAAAGGTTTTCGATGGATCCGTCCGTGCTCTCGCCCGATTCGTTACCGGTCGAGATCGAGCTCAGCCATCCGGTGTCCGGCGCGTACTCACGCACCGTCGTCAGGGCGGGATTGGCGGCCCGCTGCTCCTTGACGATGTTCGATCGGGCGTCCATTGCGAGCACGACGCGATAGGTTTGGCCGGAGTAGCCATGCTCCGCGTCGAGCGTTTGTGCCAGATAGCCCTGCGAATTGTGAAGGTAGAGCTCTCCGCTTTCCGGAATGTTCGTGCCCGAGAACAGCGACTGGAACGGACGTGCGTACTGATCGTACGTGCTCAACTGCCGATAGAGGATGCTGTTAAGCGTCGTATCGAGCTCGCGCACGCGGCCGTACGCGTCGTAGTAGGCGTTGCGTACCTCAGTGGAAGCCGCGCCGCTGTCGGTGCTTGTGGACGTGGCGAGCAAACCGAGCCCCCCGGCGGCGACGTCGTACGTCCACGACGTCGACATGTCGGCGGTCCCGCTGCAGCCCGCATTGTTGTAGTCGACGCGGCTGAATGCGCGTCCTCTCCCGTCGTAGCGCGTCGCCGTGCAAGCGAGCTTGCCCGTGCTGCTGAACCGTTTGACCTGTTCGCCAGCAGCGTTGTAGCCGTACGACCACGAGCCGGCGTCGGGATCGGTCATTCCGCTCTTTCGGCCCAAGGCGTCGTAGGTCGCGCTGGACGTGGCGGCCTTTCCATCGTTGCCGGTACGCGTTACCTGCGTCAGCGACGACGCCGGATCGTAGACCTGCGAGATCGTCGATCCGACCGAATCGGTGATGAGCACCGGATTGCCGAGGTGATTGAACGTTTGCGTCCTGTGTTCGGGCTGACCCGACCCGTTCTGCGGCAGCACGACGGCTGCGTTGAGGCCCGTGTACGTCGTTACGGTGGTCGATCCATTCGGTGCAGTGATCGAACCAATGCGCCCGAGCGCGTCGTAATGCGTCGTCGTGTAGTAGATCTGCCCGCTTACCGGTGTACCGACGTTCGACGAATCCGGCGCGAACGTGAAGAACGGAACGGATTCGCGCGCGACCCTGCCGAGGCTGTCGTAGTCCACAGTGACAGCGGAGTATTCGTCACTCGCGAACCCCTGACGGACGGTCAGTACGGGCCGGGCGAGTACGTCAAAGTACGCCCATGTCACGGGGGATCGCGCGATACCGCCGGTACCGATCGTCGTATCGGTCTGCACGCGATAGCTCGCATTGTCCGGACACGGCACGATGGCCGAGACGCCGACGTGTCCCGTGCACCAGCGGTACACGGTTTGGGAGGCCGTTCCTGCGGATGTCGCCGAGAAGTACTCGCGACCGAGCGCACTGAACGCGCGCGCGGTCGTGACGCCATGCTCATCCTGGGAATTGAGTACGTTGCCGAATCCGTCGCGACTGTTTACGACAAGTGATGCTTGCTCGCTCGCTCCGCCGCCATTCCAATATGGCTCATAGGTCGTATTGGCGTAGATGCCGTTGCTGTCGAATTGGACGCGCGTGTAGCGCTGCACCCAGTTGGCGTCTCCCGCGTTATTGAACGTCATGGACGCGGCGGCGAGCGGTACCGTCGGCGAACACGCAGCGCTTGCGCTGCAGGTCACTGTCTCGATCTCGTTTCCTGTCGCGGCATCGCGGAAATGGTACTTGTCGAGCGCCTGATCGGCCGCCCCTCCCGACTGCAAGTGCTCCGCCGTCATCAGCTCCGTCGTAGGGTCGTAGTCGAACGACGACTTCCGGGTGATCCCACTCGAGGCGATACTGTCGCGGCCGTATCCTTGCACGGTGGTCTGCGATTGCCGCAAACGTCCGATCAGCCAAGTCGCAACGTACCCATTGGTGGAATTGGGAGGATTGTCGATGTTGTCGTAGGACTCCGTCGTCGTCGTCGTGCGAATGAGGTTCGCGTCAGTCAACGTCGTCGAGAGGTAGTCCTTGGTCGTGCTGCCCAGCAGATTGCCGTAGACCTTATCGTACTGAAACGTGCTCTGCTGGGATGAGAACAGCGTTCCGTCGAGCCCGTTCTTCTGTTGCGTCGACGACGACCGGTACAGGAAGAACGGAGCCGCAGCACTCGGCGGCGTGTTGTCGGAAGCGGCGTTCCAGATATGCCAGTTCCAGACATCGACGATGTCGCTGATCACGCTCTTCTTGCCAGCGACCATCGATACCGTACCGTACTTCATGCAGGCCGCGCTGTCGGGATCGCCACCGCCCGCCGGATCGCAAACCGTATCAACGGCTTGCCCCGGTATCTGCGCAATCGTTTCCGACGGAAGTCCAGTCAGCGGGAAAGCCTGGTTGTAATGCGTGATCGTCTCGATGCCGGTTTGCGCGTCGATCGTCGAAACCGAATCGAAGCCCAGCCACCCACGTCCGCCGCCTTGCATCTTGAAGCCCGAGTAGCGGTAGCGGATCGTGCTGAGTGCATCCGGATTTCCAGCGATCGGAGCGCTGCTGTCCGCATACTCGACGACGTATCTTGGCATCAGCACGTCCTGCACCGGCGAACCCCAACCGGAGACCAGCGACTGCGCGTTGTATTCGCGATCGTAGACGGATCGATATGTCAACGGTGCATAGCTGAATGCGGTGACAGCACCCAAGCCCGACGTGACGCTCGTGATTACGTTGCGCGGTTGATGATGCAGCGACGTGCGCGCCGTCTGCCATGCTCCGTGGCCGTCGAGCGGATTGATCTCCAGCGCGTCGGCGAAACCGTCGCCGTCGAGATCGGCGAGGTAGCCGAACCAGCTGGGCGAAGTGCCGATGTCGCCGGAATACAGGCTCGTCGCGACCGCCGTCGTTTCGAATCCCTGGCCGTTGGACAGATGCACGACGGAGACATTCGTTCCGCTCTGCTGCCAAGCCTCGACGGTCCAGAAATCCGCCTTGCCGTCGCCGTCGTAGTCTCCGAGTTGGGTCTGGCCGACACCGAGCGACTGCACGCACCCGTTACCCGCAGCGTTGACCACGACGCAGGTCGAAGGACCGCGCGTGCCGCCGTGATTGATCTCGTAAATCCAGGGCGTGCTGTTGTTGGAGATGACGTCGCCCGCGAACATCACGTCCGCAAGCCCGTCGCCGTTGATGTCGCCGACTTGGAATTCAGTATCGACGGCAACGTTTGCAAATCCGGTCTGACCATTGTTCGAACCGACCTGCCACAACAGGCCCTGGCTCGGCTGAAAATAGAACGACGCGCCGCTCACGCCGGATGCGGTGAATACCTGCAAGTACTCGACCAGAGAAGGCGCGTTGGTCGCTTGGTTGGAAATCAGCGTTTGGTTGAAAGTGTCGTTCGTGACGAACTGGACGCCTGGCGTGCTGCCATTGATTCCTGAGCACGGTCCGCCGTAGAGGCGCAACACGAGATCCGCGCGACCGTCGCCATTGAAATCGGCGGTGCGCAACGACTGCGTCGTCAGCGCGCCGATGCCACACTGAACCGGGTACTGCGGACTGCCGGCGGCAAACGCATATGGACCCTGGAAGGCATAGGGCTGCGCCGCGACGCCGGTCGGCTTTCGGAGCCACAGCTTGAGACCGGTGGTATTGCCGAGCGTGAGGAGATCCGGAATGCCGTCGCCGTCGAAGTCCGCAACGAAGGTGTCCACCTTCTCGTTGAAGGTCATCGAAGCGAGCTGTCCGTTCACGACGTCGGTCGCGGCGATGTTCACGACCTTCTGCGTGAACGGGTTCGCCGGTGCGGTCGGCGTGCCGCCCGTGCTTTCCCAGACCACGATGCGGTACGGGCCGTTCTGACCCGAGCCGCTCACGGGCTCGAGCATCAGAAGATCCGAGCGGCCGTCGCCGTTGTAGTCGACGAGCTGCCATCCTTTGGTGTAGTCGAGGAACTTGCTGAACTGCGGACACGAACCGTTCGGGTTGTAGTCGCCGCTGTCGTTGCCGTCGGGGTTGCAGATGTCCACGGTACCGAGAGCGGCGCCGCCGGTGCGCGAAGGAACCGAATATCCGACGATGAAATCGCGGTATCCGCAGCTGCTGTCGTCGCAGTGCAGGAACACGACATCGCTCCTGCCGTCGCCATCAGCGTCGCCGAACCGCACGGCAGACGGAATCGCATGGAAGAACGTCGAATCGCTAGCGGAGTGGACCTGCACCGGAGGCAACGTCCCGACTAGCGGGCTCATGTCCGCCCAGTTGAATTTCAGAGAGTCGTAGCAGACTTTCGACGTTCCCGATCCGCCACATTCCTGCAGCGAAACCATCGCGCGCAGTGAAGAATTGATCAGGCTCACCGAGCCGGTCTTCGCCTTCGACTCGTAGCCTGGCGTATAGGTCCGAAGGACCGTGCCTTGCGACTTCACCGTGATGCTCGAAATCCAAACCGGATTCGTGATCACGGGCACGCCGCCTTGATAGCTGATCGTGCGCTGATTCGCGGGGCGCTGCGAGGTTGCGAAATCGATCTCGCCGCCGATGTAGGTGATCGAAACCGGAGAAAGCGCCGCCGGAATCGACGGTGTTGGCGCCGCATAGTTGAAACTGATCGAGTTCCCGCTCGCGTCGGCGAGCTCGTATTCGTACCAGCTCACCGTATATCCGCCGGTCGCGCCCGGCACATACCTCAGCGTCGCAGCGCTGCCACCATAGTGCTTGACCGTGCCGTCCTTGCCGTAAGCCGCGAATACGGTAGGCACCGTGTAGTGCAGCGACCCTTGCCCGTCCGTCGTGTTCGCGCTCTCGATGACAATCTCCGTGAGATTGTCGCTTTCGAGCCGGTACAGCGCGCCTGCCGCTCCGTTCTGGCCCGAGATGAGATCCAAGCGCTGGCCGTCGAGGCAGTACACCGTATATTGGGGATCCGTCGTCAGCGACCCGCCCGAACCGGCGCCATCGCCGTGCTCCTGACCTTTGCGGCAGATGGAGATGGACGAAAGGCCGCGGAGCTGCCAACCGTAGCCGAAATACCCATCGCCGTTGCTGCTGTTGTACGTGAGGCCCAATGTCGGCGTCAGTCCGCCCGCTCCCTTCGGTGCATAGAGTGGAATGTCGTATTGCGCGTTGCCGGACTGATCCACCGAGAACTTGCCGCCCGTCGCACCGACTGCATCCGACACGGCATCGACCGGCGGCGTAGCAGCGAGCTGGGGTGACGGCGGCGTTGCGGGACCGTTGTCGTTGCCTTGAAGCATCCATATCGCCGTGCCGCAAGCTACCGATTGGCCGCCGTTGTAGTAGCTGTTGGACATCGTGACATCGGTTTCGAAATTGCCCGTCCACGGATCGAATACCGACAAATCGATGTCCGCAAACCATGTACCGTCGCCCGAGCTCGAGCCTGAGATCACCTGCGCACCGGACGGACTCCCGAGCGTCCACCACGTGGAGAACTGGACGCTGGTCGCGTTCTGTACGCCATACGCATAGACGCGCTGCGTCGGCGTTCCGGGAGGCAGCGTTGGATTGTTCGCTGCAACCGACGTGCACGTCGGCGCGTTGGTCGTTGCGACCACGAAGTTCGTGCTGCTATACGCTGTGCCGTACTGGTTCACCACTTCAATGGGTCCGGTCGTCGACTGGATCGGAACCGTCACTGTCAGCGACGTCGAAGTGCCGGCCGTCACCGTCGCCACGGAGTAGGCGCCGCCCGTGCCTGTGCCGTGCATGCTGAAGCCGACTTCATTGCTCGACGGCGGCGACGTGAAGTTCGTGCCGGTGATCGTCACCGTCGTGCCTATCAGACCGCCCGGTGGGCTGAAACTCAAAATGCTTGGCGGCGGTGGGGTCGTTACGACGAAGCTGCTTGGGCTTACGGCCGTGCCGTTGACGTTCACATAGCGGATAGGACCGGTGACCGCGCCGTGCGGCACAGTCGTCGAGCGCGATGTCGTGCTCGCCGCTGTCACCGTCGCAACGATGTAAGAACCGGCGATCGCCGAGCTGAATTCGAGCTGGTCATTGCCCGTGGTCGCATCGAAGTTGGTGCCCGTGACTGTGACCGGCGCGCCTTCGAGACCGCTCGGCGGACTAAAGCCAGTGATCGTGGGCGCCGGCGGCGGTGGCGGGTTCGTCACAACGAAATCGGTGCTGCTGTACGCCGTGCCGTACTGATTCACCACCTCAATGGGTCCGGTCGTCGATTGGCTCGGAACGGTTACCGTCAACGATGTCGACGTGCCGGCCGTCACCGTCGCGCCGACGTAAGCGCCGCCCGTGCCCGTGCCGTGCATGCTGAAGCCAACTTCATTACTCGATGGCGGCGTTGTGAAGTTCGTGCCGGTGATCGTCACCGTCGCTCCGATCAAACCGCTCGGCGGGTTGAAGCTCAGAATGCTCGGTGGCGGCGGAGTCGTTACGACGAAGCTGCTTGGGCTTACCGCCGTGCCGTTGACGTTGACGTAGCGGATCGGCCCCGTGACCGCGCCGTGCGGCACGGTCGTCGAGCGCGATGTCGTGCTCGCCGCTGTTACTGTCGCAACGATGTAAGAACCAGCAATCGCAGAACTGAATTCGAGCTGGTCATTGCCCGCAGTCGCATCGAAATTCGTGCCCGTGACGGTAACCGGCGCGCCTTCAAGACCGCTCGGCGGACTGAAGCCCGTGATCGTGGGTGCCGGCGGCGGTGGCGGGTTCGTCACCACGAAGTTCGTGCTGCTGTATGCCGTGCCGTACTCATTGACCACCTCGATCGGCCCCGTCGTTGAGCCAGCGGGAACCGTCACGTTCAATGACGTCGCGCTGCCACCGGTCACCGTCGCGCCAACGTAGGCGCCGCCCGTGCCTGTGCCGTGCATGCTGAAGCCGACTTCATTGCTCGACGGCGGCGACGTGAAGTTCGTGCCGGTGATCGTCACCGGTGTGCTAATCAGTCCACTGCCCGGACTGAAACTCAAAATGCTCGGCGGCGGTGGCGTCGTTACGATGAAGCTATTCGGACTGACCGCCGTGCCGTTGGCGTTGACGTAGCGGATAGGACCGGTGACCGCGCCGTGCGGCACAGTCGTCGAGCGCGATGTCGTGCTCGCCGCTGTTACTGTCGCAACGATGTAAGAACCGGCGATCGCCGAGCTGAATTCGAGCTGGTCATTGCCCGTGGTCGCATCGAAGTTGGTGCCCGTGATTGTGACCGGCGCGCCTTCGAGACCGCTCGGCGGACTGAAGCCCGTGATGGTGGGCGCCGGCGGCGGTGGCGGGTTCGTCACGACGAAGTTCGTGCTGCTGTATGCCGTGCCGTACTCGTTCACCACTTCAATGGGACCAGTCGTCGACTGGATCGGAACGGTCACCGTCAGCGACGTCGAAGTGCCGGCCGTCACCGTCGCCACCGAGTAGGCACCCTCTGTGCCTGTGCCGTGCATGCTGAAGCCGACTTCATTGCTCGACGGCGGCGACGTGAAATTCGTGCCGGTGATCGTCACCGTCGCTCCGATCAAACCGCTCGGCGGACTGAAGCTCAGAATGCTCGGCGGCGGCGGAGTCGTCACGACGAAGTCGGTGCTACTGTAAGCAGTGCCCTGGCTGTTCACGACCTCGATGGGACCAGTCGTTGCGCCAATGGGGACAGTCGCGGTCAGCGACGTCGAACTGCCGGCAGATGCGTTCGAGATGACGTAGCCGCCGCTCGTACCGGTGCCGTGATTGCTGAATCCGACTTGGTTACTCGACGGCGGCGACGTGAAGTTGGTGCCGGAAACCGTTATCGTGGCTCCCACCAGCCCGCTGGGTGGAGAGAAACCGGTGATCGTGCTCGCAGCGGCGGAATTGACGAAGAGCGACGCGACGAGCAAATGCTTGAGAACATTCAGGCCGCGCGAAACGATGGCATGCATAGTCTTGACCCCCTGGCAACTCGCGGGGGTGTCTCAAAGCCAGCGGAGCATTCGTTTCGAACCGTCCGAGATGATTTCATCCCACCGCATCGCGACCACGATGTCCGGGTATCGCCGATCAACTCCGGCGATACCGGCATCAGATCGACAATGAAGACGCGAGGAAATACCGCGGAACGCTGATGGAAACGACGCAACGAAACTCGCGTGCGAAAGCGGAACACGCAGAATTACGGCCGGTGATTTCGGACCCCCTTTCAAGAAAGGCTAGCTTGGCCGAGAATCTGGTGTCAACATGGTGAGGACATGACGGCAACCACCGATCTTCTGGATTTGTATAAAGAACGCCTCGGTTACGATTCCGACAACGCCGCGGCGAAATCGCTAGGGCTCAGCCGCCAAACGCTGAGCAATTGGCGCGTCCGTCTTTCTCAGGGAGAGCCGTACGTCATCGAACGGATCTGCGCAGCGCTCGATATGGAATCCGGCCCGTGGCTGTTGCGCCTACTGTCCGAACAAGCAGACAAGGACGTCAACCGGAAAGTATGGCGATCGCTCCGCAATCGAGCTCAGTTCGGGCTATACGCGCTCTTGTCGGCTATGGATTTCGGAGCACGTTTCGACGAGCTGTGTCGCGACTGCTCGCTGCTGGTCGACACCGGATTCTTGCCGTATCACACATCAGTGGTTGAAGCGGCAAGCGCATACGTTCAGCTGGGCTGCTGAGTCGTCGATGTACGCGAAAAAAGCGCGCGGCTCTGCTTGAAGGCGAAGCCGGCCTCGCATGATTCCAGCTCAGCGATGTGCAGGCTAGCCCGCGGTATCCGGGTGGGTTTGCATTGCGGCTTGCGAGCGTGAAGCGCTACCGCGACGACAAGCGCGCGGATGAGGCGGATACGATGGAAGCGGTGCGGAAACTCTACGAGTCGCAGCGGAGTTTCTATCGAGCATGCGCGGTCGCCGCCGGCAACGACACTGCGTCAGCGATCTGCTCCGGCGTCCGCTCCCCGATCTCGAAAATGGTATCGCGCGGGCCGTAAGGCCCCCATTCGCTAGCGTCGGTAACGGAAAAGAGTCCCACCGTCGGCGCGCCGGACGCGCAAGCGAGATGCATGATGCCGCAGTCGGCGCTGACGAACAGCGACAAGCTCGAAAGGACGCCCGCCAAGCGGCGCAAATCGCTGGAATAGAAGGTTGGATAGTTCTCGTCGAGGAGCGCAGTACCGGAAACGGGAACGATCTCGACGATGCAGGCATCGGGAGCGCGCTCGCCGAGGCGCTCGGCGAATCGTCGCCACCAGGCGGCGCCAAGGTGCTTGGTGCCGGTTGCGTTCGCAAACAATCCGATCAGCGGCGACGTCGGCGTGGCGCGCGCCGAAACCAGCTGCGCCAGAAGCTCTGCGCCTTGCGCTTGCTCGGCCGGCGTCAGGCCGACGTCGAGGGAGGGATACGGGGCCTGCACCGAATGTCCCGTCGCCGAGCGCAGGAGGTACACGGGCAACCGGCCCACATGCCGTTCGTCGGTCGGCACCGCGACCGCGTGGCTGAGAGCGCCGCTCTTGCCCGCCGCAACGTAACCGAGCTTGCGCGCGGCTCTCGAAACGAGCACGCCGATCCGATCCGACTGCGAGCACACGCAAGGATCGATCGCAAGATCGTAAGTCTGCGTGCGCAGAGTCCGCACGATGCGCTCGAGTCGCCAAGGAACGGCGACGCCATGGCGCGGCAATCGATAGATGCGACGTACATTTGCGAAACCGCCGAAGATCTCTTCGGCTACCGGCGATCGCGTCACCACGTCGACCTCGGCGCCGGGGTAAATATGCTGGAGCTCGCGAAGAAGAGGCGTCAACAGCAGCGTATTGCCCAGCGTATGGCTGACATGGCAGACCAAAATGCGATGAATACCGGCCATCGGCAACCGCTTGGCGCCGGGAACGTCCCTGCCCTGCCCGAATGCGGTTCGCACGAGCCAGCGCGCGACACGTCGCCGCAGATGCTGCAAAGTGCGCCCATCGGAAACAGCAGCCGGGCGACTGATTGAGCTCACTGAATATTCCTCGCTGCGCGCACGCCGGTAGCTTTTAACGACTATGAGACCCACTGCTTTCCGAGAGCTTTCGGCAGCGGTATCGCGAGGCGACTGCGCCAGCATAAGGTCCGTTTAAGACCTGATTGCTACGATCGAACGGCGCCCTTTCGAAGGAAGCGGGTGGCATCGAGCGAGCCCGTGCGATTCGACGGGGGTGGCCGGCGCGCCGAGGATCCAGCCCTTCGAAACGCCAGGGTTGACACTTCCGAGACAGTCCGTAATATGCGCGGTCCCACGCGGGAATAGCTCAGTTGGTAGAGCACGACCTTGCCAAGGTCGGGGTCGCGAGTTCGAGTCTCGTTTCCCGCTCCAGGATTTTGTTTACTTGTGCGCTCCTCCTTGAGCGCGAAGAATAGAGCGGCCGTCCTGGCCGCACTTTTCAACAAGAGCTCAAAAACCTCGGTTCGCCGAGGTTTTGTTTTTTCGGGAACGCGCCGCTAAGCTCCGTTCCCCGCCCGCGTCCCCCGCGGGCACGTCACCGGCCAGGTGGCAGAGTGGTCATGCAGCGGCCTGCAAAGCCGTGTACGCCGGTTCGATTCCGACCCTGGCCTCCAGACTGTCATCGTGCAGCCCCACGCGCGGTGGCGTGCGTCAAAACAGCACGTCCTCGTAGAACGCGCCGAACGGCTTCGTCGGATGCGCGATCTGGATTTCGAGCACCCATACGCCTGACACGGGAACGCCATCGAACTCGCCGAGATCGCCGGCCTTGTAGATCGCGTGCGGATAGTCGCTGACGCGGTGTCCCTTGATATCGAGATTGAGAACCCAGCCCATCTCCCGCGCCCGCTGCTCGGCGTAGTCGTAGAGAGAGACGCCCGAACGCCGATCGTTTTTCCAGACACGGCCGACGTCTTCGAACAACGTTTTCGCCGCGGCGGCGCAGGCCGCTTTATCGGGATCGCTCCCGGTCGTGAACGTCGCGCCGACGTCGCCTTCGTGACCGCGAAACACGGGGCCAATGTCGATGAAGAAGATGTCGTCGTCGCCGAGCGCGAGATCGCCTTCGGATTTCTCGTTGTACTTCTTCGTCGTGTTGGTGCCGAAGCGGATATGCGGCGGATGCCAGATGCGCTCCATGCCGAGGTCGGTCAGGATTTCCAGGCAAAGCGCCGTCGCTTCGGATTCGCGCAAGCCGGGCTTGAATGCCTCGACCATGCGGTCGACGGCGCGCCATGACTCATCGCTCGCAAAACGCATCGCAGCGAGATCGAACGCAGCGCCGACCGCTTCCTTCGTATGAACAACGGCAGAGATCGAACTTCCAACGGACATAGGAACCTCCGGATTAGGAAGGCGCCCTTGTTCGATGTGTCGAATCCAAGCGTGGCGGATGGAATCCGTCGCAGCGCCTCTTGGGCTCGATTGTGTGGCGGCAGCCGCGTGGGCCTGCCGCGTCGTCTTCGATGATAGGCCAAAACGCCTCGAAACGCGTGTGTCTGGCTTGGCGAACGCGCGGTCCCATCAGTCGAACCCATTCGCGAAAATCCTGTCGGTATCGACGCCTTCGAACGCGCCGATGTCTGGCGCAACACCGATGACACGCGGAAAACCAAGCCCGCGCTGATCGTTCGTCAGCGCCGCGGTGTTGTTGCCGGCGTCGATCGCCGGGCTGCCGGGTCCGAGCGCGTGCGTCTTGGTCGGTCCGCCGTTGTCGGCCAGAGCCAGCAATATCGGATCGCCACCGATCGTACCGGGCGGCAGCGATACCGACGGCGAAGCGCCGATGAGATTGTTCGCGCCGGTGACGCCGCCGGAGATGCCAAGGCCGATATTCTGTGTCGTGCCGGGGCTCGTATTGTTGGCGATGATCGAGCTTTCGATGTCCGCCAGCGAATAGGCCAGGCGAAGGCCGGCGCCGTTGGCGAACGTCGTCTCGGTATTGAATGCGATCGTCGAGTTCGCGATCGTCGTCGGGCCGCGCGCATATACACCGGCGACGGCGCTCGCCGTGTTGCCGGAGATCGTGCTGTTCGTGATCACGTTGGGCGACGCCGCCGATCCCGTGATACTGAGGCCGCCACCGCCGCCGTCGGCTGTGTTGCCCGAGATCGTCGAGTTCGAGATCACGGCGCCGCCGGCGACATGCGCGCCGGCCGTACCGCCCGGGCTCGCAGGCAGTCCGCTGACGGAATTGTTCGAGATCGTCGAGTACGTCATGAACAACTTGCCGACGACATGGATGCCGCCGGACTGGGTGATGCCGCCGGATGCGTTCGAGATGTGATTGCCGCTGATCGTGCTCGATGAGAGCAGTGCATCGCCGCTGACGAATGCGCCGCCGCCGAACGCGTAGCCGAGCGCGGAGTAGATTTCGTTGTCGACGATTGCGCTGTCGATCGCGCTGAGCGAACTGTTGACGAGAACACCGCCACCCTCGTAGGCGCCGCTGCTCGCGAAGTCGAACACATTGCAGCCGGTGATCACCGTGTCGTTCAGCAGCAACGGACCTTTCGAGTAGATGCAACCGCCGCCGAAGGCGCTGCTGTAACCGCGCTGCAGCGTCATGCCGTAGACGGCGAGCTGGTACGGACCGTTTTGATTGAAGATGCGGTCGATGTTGGCGCCGTCGATCGTGAGCAAGCCCGATCCCGGGCCCTGGAGCAGAACGTTGCGCGAGACGTCGATGCGACCGGTCGTCAGCGTGATCTGGCTGCATGTCAGCTGTGTCAAATCGATCGGATCACTGCCGAACTGGCTGTCGATGACCGCTTGGCGCAGGCTGCCCGGGCCGTGGTCGAGGCAGTTCGTGACGACGACCGCGCCGGCCGGATGTGCCGGCGTTGCGCCTGCGTCGGTGACGGCGAGCAGCGCCGCGACGCACGCGGCAAGCGGATTCAGTGGCAGCGGACGTGCGAATGACCGGCGGTGTGACGACATGACCTAAGCTCCTTGGCGTGGCTTGCCACCGGACTTCGGCGGCTCCTTTTCTTGTAGAACGCCAAGGAAGGGGCAAACGCGACACGCGTCGGGGCCGTGCGCGAGCTTCGCGCGCAACACCACGTGACGCGCTTTCCCATGGGTCAGCTGGGCATGCCGGAGAACTGCGGGACGTCGAGAGGTTTTGCCCAGTCAAGCCGGCGCTTGGTGAACATCTCCAAGGCGGGCTTGATCAGCTCCGGGCGATCCAGGCTCCCGAGCGTAACGAAGAGCATTCCAGGGAAACTCTCGAGGTTGCTCGTAAAAATCCTGGCCCCGCATTCGGGACAGAAGTTCCTGTCCAGACCTTTGCCGGCTTCACTGATGTAGTGGAACGACTTCGGTTTTCCGCTGATCAGCGTGAAATCGTCCGCGGGTACGCCAAAGAACGTCGCCATTGCACCGCCGGTCGCTCTTTTGCAGTCGCTGCAATGACAGTTCGCGATGAAGGTTGGATCCGTGTCGAATTCGAACCTGCAGGCACCGCAGGCGCATTGAGCCGTGTATTTCTTAGCCATGTCGTCTCCTCGCCGATACGCTAAGGCGAACCCAAGAGTTCCCTCACCCGCCGCTTACGTTCTATCGTGCACCGTCGGAATTGTAGGTGTCGCGCACGTAGAGCCATTTGCCGCCTTCTTTCTTCGAGACGGACAGATATTTCCCGGCATCGATAACCTTGCCCGACTTGTCCGTGACGGTGTACGTACCCGATACCCAGCCCATCGTACCCGTGGCGCCGCCATCGGGTTTTTCGCCGAGATGGAATGTGATCTCCGCTTTCTTCGACGCGGCCATGTCCGATGCGAGAAAAGCGCGAATCGCGGCGCGGCCGTGCGCCGACGGCGCGCCGGGCGGCATCAGGATCGCATTCTCGTCGTACAGTTTGGCGGCAGCATCCGCATCGCCCGCGTTGTACGCGGTGACCCAGGCCTGATCCACCGCATGCAATGCCTTCACTTCAGCGGCCGCATCCGCGCCACGTGCATCGACATCCGCGAATGCAAATGCCACCAACAGGAACGACAAGCCCGCCGCTTTCCGGATCGCGATCATCGAAGCTCCCCTTCTGTTGAGAAACAGACCCCGCTAGATGGTCGCGCCAATCGCGGATGGAAACAACGAGAATCGGTGTCTGCGGCAAGCGCTCAGGAAACGAGCCAGCCCATCAGCACAATACCCAGGATCCCCAGCCCACAAAGGCAGGCGTACTCCACTCCGATAGTCCGCCAAGTCCGAGGCCTTTCGGCAGCCGCGTTCTCGGCGCCCGGCCAAAGCTTGTACCGGTCGAGGACGCGAATCGATCCCACCGCGAGATAAGAACAGGCAAACGGGATGGCGCTCATCCGAGCCAATGTCGCCGCCTTCTCCGCGCTCGTAACCATGAAGGACGCCGCGAACGCAATGACGGCGCACACGATGCAAAACACCTCGATCAAGAGAACATCGCGTCGGCTAAGGCCCGGCCCTCCTAACCATCGCCGATCGCTCAGAAGCCTTACCCATCTTGGAATCTCGACGAATTCATCGGTGGACTTTTGCACGGCGTAGAACTCCCGCTCCAATAGATCGGCGTCGACTTCAAACGCGGCAGCCAGCGCTCGGAGCGAGGCATAGCTGACTCGATGCCCCGCCTCCAAACGTTGAACCGTCCTCAGGCTAAGGCCACTCATGTCAGCGACCCGCTCTTGCGAAAGAAGTTTTCGTTCTCGCCACGATCTAAAAGACATATCGCGCTCCAGCCGCTGTGCGTGGCAAAGATAATGGGAATCGCGACTTGCCGGTGACGCCAATAACCCGCCTTTTTGCCGCCAGCTCCATTCCAGCGCATTTCCGATGAACCACTGATGCCAGACGGTGTGTCGCTCCACGGCGTCGCCGTTCGTTCCTCGTCATCGACTCCCCAGGAAATGCGCAATCATGGCCTCGAAATCTCAGACGCACGCGCCGCGCATTCGCGCGCTCGCGCTAATCATCGCCTCGATCCTCGCGCCGGCTCTCGGCGCGTCCGGCATGAAGCCAGGGCCCGAGCCTCTCGGCGATCTCGTCGTCACACCTCAGAACTGCAACGACAACGGCGCCGGCAGCCTGCGTGAGGCGCTCGCGCAACCCGCGGACCAGCTCACGATCGATCTCAGCGCGCTCGCCTGCAGCACGATCACGCTGACCTCGGGCGCGCTCGTCGTTCCGGCGGATACGCGCGTCGTCTATCTCGTGCGGCCGCCCGAAATCGAAAACGGAAGGCCGGTGCCGGCGTTGACGATCGACGGCGACGGCGCCGACCGCGTGATCGAGGATACGTCGACATCAGCCACGCGGCATGTTCTGTATGCGATCGGCATCCGCATCGTCAACGGCAAGTACGTCGGTCCGCGCGGCGGATGCGTGTATTCGTCCGGCTTCGTTGGTCTCAGCGCATCCGAAGTATCCGGTTGCGAAGTGCGCGCGACCGGCGAGGACACCGCCGCGGGCGGCGGCATCTATGCCAAGCAAGGCGTGTATCTCGTCAGCTCCACGGTCCGCGACAACATCGCGAGCGCGGCGTCCAACTATGCATATGGCGGCGGCGTGTTCAGCAACGAGGGCATCGCCATCAACACCAGCACGATCAGCGGCAATCAGGCAATCGACGGTTACGGCGGCGGCATCGCAGTGAATGGCTCGATGTTCATCCATCATTCGACGATCGCGACGAACACCGCCGCGTTCGACGGCGGATTGGCCGCGTTCGGCGGAACGGTCGACGACGAGCTTTTGATTCGGAACAGCACGATCTCCGGCAACAGCGCAACGATCGGCGCGGGCGGAGTCGAAGCGTGGCAAGCGCTGCAACTCGACGGCAGCACGATCACGGGCAATACCTCGGGCGGCGATGCGGCCGGCGGCCTCTCGCTCAACGGATCCACGGCGGCGCTGCGCAGCACGATCGTGTTCGGCAACACGTCGAACGGAGGTGCCGCCGATGTCGGCGGCAACGGTGTCGCCAACGGAGGACGCAATCTGATCGGCGATGCGAGTATTCCGATACCGCCCGATACATGGGGACAAGACCCTCTGCTGTTACCGCTCGCCGACAACGGCGGCTTCACGATGACGCACGCGCTCGCCCCCGGCAGTCCCGCGATCGACCGCGGCGGAACCGGCGACACGCTCGACGGACCCGACCAGCGCTTCGCCGAGCTTGCCGACGACGGACATCGGCTGTTCTTTTACGAACGCATCGTCGGCCCAGCCGCCGACATCGGTGCGTTCGAGTTCGGTGCGCCAGATCTTGTATTCAGGGACGGATTCGAATTGGACACGCCGAAGCGCAGGTGAGCTGTACTATGCGCATGCGTCAGCGATCTCCGTGACACATGCGCGACAACCTGCGTCTTTACGTCACCTACGTGCTTGGCATTCTAGCGGCCGCCGATCTTGTGGCGGCCCTATTTGCGCTTCGTCAGTGGCTCGGCTGGAACTACTCACCGTTTTTCTCTCATGCTTGGTGGCGAGCGCCGCTCCACGAATGGTATTGGACGGTTGGGTTTATGTCCCTATTCTTTGCGCTCGTTGCTCTGGCGTCTTGGACGTTCCCCAAGCCAAAAATACGTCGGGAAACGCCGATGGATGACGACTCTCACATTCTTCGAATCGATGATTGAAGTCATACACAAAGCCTGCGTGCCGGTGATCGACGACAATTGGCTTGTCCAGGCTGTTCGTATGTCGCTGGAGCGAAACGACTCCTGAGCCGATGGTCACTGCGCCCGCGGCCGTCAATCGGTAACGAACACGCCCCGCTGAGGATCGAACACGACGAGCCCGAGCGCTGAAGCAAGCGCGCGCACTTCGTGTCGCTCGATGTAGGCGGCCTTGAGCGCGATGACGCGGCCGTCGCTTTCGGGCTGCACGATGAACTCGGGTCCACCGACGCCGAACCAAGCATTGATGGCTCCGTCGGGCGGCGACCAGCGAAGCGCAGGGAACCGCGCGCTGATGTGTGCGATGAGTGCATCCGGCGTTCCGATCGCAACCGGGTTCGCGGCGATTGCATCGATGGACGGATCGCTCCCGTCGGCCGGAGCGGCGAACAGGAAGTAGTCGTAGCTCATCGGAGAATCACGATAGCACTCGGCGCACGACGACATGCTGCGGGTCCCCTCTCCCGTGAGCGGAGAGGGGACACCTCACACCAGCGGAAGCGTCACGACGAAGCCGGCACCCGCCGATTCGACCAGTCCGTAACGCACGTCGCCTCCATGTCGGCGTGCGATCTGCCGAACGAGCGAGAGGCCAAGACCATGGCCGTCGGTGTTGCCTTGCCGGTAAAACGGCTCGAACAGACGATCGCGCTCGGATTCTGGGATTTCGGGGCCGGCGTCCGAAACAGTCAGCTCGACCGTCGTCTCGCGCACACGCACGCAGACGCGGATCGGCTCGCGGCCGTGGCGCTTCGCGTTGTCGATCAGATTGCGAGCCAGCCGCCGCAGCAGGCGCGGATCGCCGCGGACGTGCGCTCGCTCGCCGTCGACGTCGATGCCGTAACGCGCGCACTCTTCGGCGACGAGTGCGAGCAGGTCGACATCCTCGTCGTGATCGAGACCGGTCAGCGTATCGAGGCGGCTCGCCAGCAGGATTTCCTCGATGAGGTGATCGAGCTCGGCGATATCGGCTTCGAGACCGCGCTTGTGTCGCGGCTCGATCTCCTTGACGAGATCGAGCGCAAGGCGGATGCGCGTCAGCGGCGTGCGCAGCTCATGCGAGGCCTGCGCGAGCAGCATCTTGTGCGCGCTAACGAGCTGCTCGATGCGCGCAGCGGCGCGGTTGAAGCTCTCGGCAAGGCGCGCAACTTCATCGTTGCCTTCGACGTCGACGCGCGCCGAGAGATCGCCGGCGGCCAGCGCTTCGGCGCCGCGCTGCAGACGTTCGAGGCGGCGGACGAGATAGCGCGCAAGCGGAAATGCGACGACGCCTAGGGCGATAGCAAGCAAGAACAGCATGCCGAGCATCGCGCCCAGCGAGTGCCCGTGGTCCGCGGGTCCGCCGCGGGTATGCCACAGCAACGCTGCGATCGTGGCGAACACGATCAGGCTGCCGACGAGCGCGAGATGGATGCGAAGATACAGCCGCGACACGCGAGCTAATCCTGCGCCTTGGCGAACACGTAGCCGCTGCCGCGCACGGTGATGATGCGGCGCGGCCGCCGCGGATCGTCCTCGATCGCGGCGCGCAGGCGCGAGACGTGCACGTCGATCGAGCGGTCGAACGCTTCGAGCGCTTCGCCCTTGACGAGATCCATCAGAAATTCGCGCGAGAGAACGCGTCCGGCATTTTCGGCGAGCGCGACCAGCAACGCGAACTGATAACTCGTCACAGTGCGCTCTTCGCCGCGCACATGCAGCGTGTGCGCGCTGCGATCGATTTCGAGTTGCCCGAAACGGAGCGGCTTGTCCGCCGAGGGCGCCGCGCGGCGGCGCAGGATGGCGCGCAGGCGCGCCAAGAGCTCACGCGGCTCGAACGGCTTCGGCAAATAATCGTCGGCGCCGAGCTCGAGGCCGATGATGCGATCGGTCGCCTCGCCGCGCGCGGTCAGCATCAGGATCGGCGTGTCGGCCTTCGCGCGCAGCGCGCGACAGACATCGAGGCCGTCGAGATCGGGCAACGTCAGATCGAGAATCAGCGCATCGTAGCTCTGCGCCGATTCCGCGAGCGCCGTTCTTCCGAGCGGCGCCACACGAACCCGGAATCCCGCCTCGCCGAGATACTCGCTCAGCATCTCGGCGAGACGCGCGTCGTCTTCGACCAGCAGCAGGCGTTCGCCCATGGCGATCACTCTAGCATCGCCCCAGGCGATGCGCTTCGTCAGCCGTGATGCCCGCCCATGTGCCCCGCGTGATGCTCGGACATGTGAGCGACCAGAGCCTTGCGCTGCGCCGGCGTCAGCACATCGGCGACATCGGCGATGAGCTGCACGATGCGCTTGGACGCTTCGTCGGCAACGCGTATGTGCTCGGCACGGAGATTTTCGAGCGCCGCGCGATCGATCGTATCCTGCGCCAGAAGCTGCATCGCCTGATCGTGGCCGCCGCCGAGCTGCGCATGCAGCGCCTTAAGGTCGCTGCTCGCCTGACTGAAAATCGGATCAAGCCGCGCCTTCTGCTCGTCCGTCACGCCGGCTTCGGCATAGATATGTTCCGACATGCGTGCGACGTGCTCGGCGAAATCGGCCGGAGCGACGGCGGCGTCCATCGCTCGTGCGTCGCCGGCGCCGTGAGACCAGGCGACCGCGCTGCCGGCCGTCGCGAGTGCGAGAACGGCGCCGAAGACCCACAAGCGCCGGCCGATATTTTTTTGCTTCAACGTGTTCATCGACGATCCTCAGGACATCTGGGCGGATTGCCCGGTGTTGAGTTTCGGAGGAACGTGTAAGCGCGATTTGTCGCGTGTGTAAAGTTGTTTGAAGCTTGGGCTATCCGTAATTCGCCAGCGCAGGCTATCGGGCTCAATCGGCTTGAGCCAAAGCCCGGCGGCATCGATACCAAACAACGAAAGCCGATACGCTCAGCGTTGCCATGAGCGCGAGCGCAGGACGATGCGTCCGCGTCTTGGCTTGCCCATTGACTGTGTAATAAAACGAGAACGAATCTTTGCGAGTAACCCAAGAGCGTCATATTGAGCGATCAGCTGCTCTTCCCCTCTCCCGCTTGCGGGAGAGGGTTGGGGTGAGGGCAAGCGTGGTTCAGCGCTTCATTCGGTGAACACCTCACCCCGAGCGTTCCTCGACATCGTCAGCGGACGCCCGCGTCGCGAGCAATTTGTCGACACGATGCGCATCCATATCGACCACCTCGAACCGCCATCCTTCCCAACCGAACGCATCGCCCGCAATCGGAATCCGCCCGAACTGCTGCAGCGCAAATCCGGCGACGGTATTGAAATCGCGAACCTCGGGCCAGCGGCGGATCGCGAGCTTGTCGAAGACGTCGGCGACCGAGGCGAGTCCGTCGATCAGGAACGAGCCATCGCTGCGCGCGACGATGTCGGGCTCATCGTCGGCTTCGTCGCGAAGCTCGCCGGTGATTGCTTCGAGAAGATCGGTGCGCGTGAGGATGCCGCCGAGCGTGCCGTATTCGTCCATCACGATCGCCATCGAGACGGGGCGCGTTTTGAATTGCTCGAGCACTTTGAGGATCGGCGTCGACTCGTGCAGCACCAGAGGCTCTTCGAGCGCGGCGAGCGGGTCGATTTCGGAGCCGCGCAGAACCTGATCGAGCAGATCCTGCTTGTGAACGATGCCGACCACATCGTCGATATCGCCGCGGCTGACCAGCATCTGTTCGTGATGCGAGGTGCGCAGCGTCTCCAGCATCGCTTCGCGCGTGTCGTTGGCGTCGACCCATTCGATATCGGGCCGCGTCGTCATGACATCGCGCACGCGGCGCGCGGCGAGATTGAATGTTCGCTCGACGACTTCCTGCTGCGTTCTTTGCAGCAAGCCGCCGCGCCGGCTCTCGGCGACGAGCAGCTTGAGCTCATCCGGCGAATGCAGCGATTCCTCGCCAGTGCCGGCCTTGAGGCCACACAAGCGCAGCACACCGTTGCCAAGCCCGTTGAGAACATAAATCGCCGGCCGGAACAGGAACAGAAATGCGGCCAGCGGGCGCACGATCAGCAAGGCCGTGCGCTCGCTGCGCTGAAGCGCGAGGCTCTTCGGTGCAAGCTCGCCGAGCACGATGTGCAGCGCTGTGATCAGGACGAACGCGATCACCACCGCAATCACATGCGAGGTTTCCGTGGCGTAGTCGCCGAGCGGTTTCAGCAGCGGTTCGATGAGATGCGCGAGCGCGGGCTCGCCGATCCAGCCGAGCGCGAGCGATGAGATCGTGATGCCGAGCTGCGTCGCGGCGAGATGAGAATCGAGGCGATCGACCGCGCGCAGCAGCGCGGTCGCATTCGTGCGCCGCTGCGCGACGAGCTCGGCGACGCGGCTGCGCCTGACGGCGACGAGCGAGAATTCCGCGGCGACGAAAAACCCGTTGGCGAAGACGAGCAGCAGTACGGCCGCGATGCGAAGAAAATCGGAGGTAGGAGTATCCACGTCCAAGTCAGTTCCGAGTCGGGACCGACGCCATCAACGCTGCTCCCTCAAGATCGGCCACGCCGCGCGCACGTAGACGATGGCCGACCAGATCGTCAGCACCGCTGCTGCCACCAGCAGCGTTTCGCCGACATGGAAGAGCCGCAGGCCTTCGAGATCGTGCTGATAGAGGAGCACGACGATCGCGATGATCTGCAGCACGGTTTTGATCTTGCCAAGCGTCGCGACGCGCACGTGCGCGCGCTGCCCGATCTCGGCCATCCATTCGCGCAGCGCCGAGATGCTGATCTCGCGGCCGACGATGATCGCGCTGGTCACGGCCATCAGCGGCGTCGGGTTTTCCTGCACGAGCAGGAACAGCGTGACGGCGACCATCAGTTTATCGGCGACGGGATCCAAGAACGCGCCGAACGCCGAGCCCATGTCGTACTTGCGCGCGATCCAGCCGTCGAGCCAGTCGGTGATCGCGGCGGCGATGAAGATCGCGGCCGCGGCGATGTTGGCGCCTTTGAACGGCGCGTAGAACACGATGACCATCACCGGCAGCAGCAGGATTCGGAACAGCGTCAGCGCGGTGGGTATCGTGATTCGCATGCGTCATCCATGAAACGTAGCGTAGATGCGTTCGGCAAGATCCTTACTGATTCCCTTGACGCGCATGAGTTCCTCGACACCTGCTTTCTGCAATCCGCCCAATCCGCCGAAATACTTCAAGAGCGCCGAGCGGCGGTGTGCGCCGACGCCTTGGATCTCTTCGAGGCTCGACGCCTCGCGCGCACGTTCGCGGCGCCCTCGGTGGCCGGTGATCGCAAAACGATGCGCTTCGTCGCGCACGGCCTGGATCAGATGCGACGCCGGCGATTCGGGCCCAGGCCATAGCGTGCGGCCCGAACCGCCGAGGATCAAGGTTTCATCGCCCGCCTTGCGCGCCTCGCCTTTGGCGACGCCGACCACGGGCACACCGGTGATGCCAAGCTCGACCAGCACATCGAGCGCCTGCTGCACCTGGCCTTTGCCGCCGTCGATCAGGAGGATATCCGGTAATTTGCCCTCGCCGGCCTGGATGCGCCGATAGCGCCGCTCCAGCGCCTGACGCATTGCGGCGTAGTCGTCGCCGGGCGTGATGCCGGCGATGTTGAAGCGGCGATATTGCGATTTTTCCGGGCCTTCCTGGCCGAATACCACGCACGAGGCGACCGTCGCCTCACCCATCGTGTGGCTGATGTCGAAGCATTCGATACGCTCGGGCGTATCGTCGAGCTCGAGGAGATCACGCAGCGCCTCGAAGCGCGCGACCATCGTCTGCCGGCTCGCAAGGCGCGAAGCGAGCGCGGCTTCGGCGTTGCGCCGCGCGAGATCGAGAAAGCGCGCGCGATCGCTGCGCACGCTGGCCTTGATCTCGACTTCGTGGCCCGAGCGATTGGTCAGCGCTTCGGCGAGCGGCGCGCCATCGTCGGGCGCGTGGCTCACGATCAGCTCGGGCGGCACCGGCCGTTCGAGGTAATACTGCGCGATGAACGAGGAGAGGATCGTCGCCTCGCTGGCCTCGCCCGCGCCGCGTGGGAAGAAATCGCGCGAACCCAAACTGATGCCGTTGCGGAAAAAGAGCACGCTGACGCAGGCGACGCCGTTTCGGATCGCGCAGGCGATTACGTCCATATCCGCATTCGCGCCCTGCACGTAATGGTGCGCCTGCACGCGCTTGACCGCGGCGATCTGATCGCGGATCGACGCGGCGCGCTCGAACGCAAGCTCGCCGCTCGCTTTTTCCATCGAGCCGATCAGCTCGTGCATCACGTCTTCGGCGCGGCCGTCGAGGAACATCGCCGCGTGGCGCACGTTTTCGGCGTAGTCGGCGGCCTCGACGAGGCCGACGCACGGCGCCGTGCAACGGCCGATCTGATGTTGCAGACATGGGCGCGAGCGGTTCTTGAAATAGCTGTCCTCGCAATTGCGGATCTTGAAGAGCTTCTGGATCAGATTGAGGCTTTCACGCACCGCGCCCGCGCTCGGGAAAGGCCCGAAATAACGGCCGCCGCCGCTGCGCGCGCCGCGATGGAACGCAAGCCGCGGGTAATCGCCCGGCGTCAGGTGAATGTACGGATAGCTCTTGTCGTCGCGCAGCACGATGTTGTAGCGCGGCTTCAACGACTTGATGAGCTGCGCTTCGAGGAGCAGCGCTTCGGCTTCGGTGCGCGTGACCGTCGTCTCGATGCGCGCGATCTGCGACACCATCGCGGCGACGCGCGGGTCCATCTTCGGCTTCAGGAAATAGCTGCCGACGCGCTTTTTCAGGTTTCCGGCCTTGCCGACGTACAAGAGCTCTTCGCCCGCACTGAACATGCGGTAGACACCGGGAGCGCTGCTCAGCGTGCTGACGAAGACTTTGCCGTCGAAAGGCGGTTGGGACGGTGGTGACATTCAGAGATTATGGGGGCTTCGGACGCCAAGTCGTAGGCCGAGCTTCCCGCGGATCAGCTTTCCCCGATCCCCACGTGCTTCGCGGCACCGCTGTTCAAATCGATCCGCATCACTTCGTGCACGTTGGTGTTGGCGACCCAGAGCACGCCCGCGGCGAGCGACAGCCCGCCCGGCTCGTGAAACCGATAGTTGATACGCAGCGTTCGCGCCTCGCCGCTCTTGCGATTCAGCACTTTGATGCCGTTGTTGTAGCTGTCGGCGATGAACACGATGCCGCGCGGATCGACCGCGATGGCGAGCGGATTCTGCAGGCGCGCGTCCGCGCGCGAGCCGGCGTTGTCGCCGAAATCGTAGAGGCCCGCGCCGATCGCGGTTTCGACGCGCGCTTCGTCGACGTGCACCCAGCGGATCGCCGAAGCCGCCGCATCGGCGACGACGAGCTGCCGGCCGAGCACGCCAAGCCCGCTCGGTTGCGCGAAACTCGCCTCGGCACCGACGCCGTCGGCGAGGCCCAGCTCGCCGCTGCCCGCGAGCACAGACGCGCTTTCGACTGCAAGATCGATGCGCCAGATCTGATGCAGCCCCGAGACCGCGACGAGGAGATCATCGCCGATCACCGCCAGATCGCTCGGCGTGTGCAGCGCGGTTTCGTCGACCGAGGTTTCGCTCGGACGCATGCGCGTCGCGCGGCCGTTGCCCATCAGCGTATCGACCGCACCATTGCCGAGCGCGATGCGGCGTATCGCGTGATTACCTCGGTCGGCGACGAAGAGCGTGTCGCGCCAGCGCGCAAGGCCCTGCGGATCATCGAAGCAGGCTTCGCCTTGCGTGCCGTCGGTGAACCCGGGGTTGCCCGAGCCGAACTGGCGCAGCACGCGGCCATCGTGCGCGCATTCGAGAATGCGGTGATGGCCGCTGTCGGCGACGTACAGCACTTTCGGATCGGCGAGCAGCTTGCCCGGAAACGCAAGCGGCAGGCGCGGCTCGGGCCGCATCGCCGGTGGCGCGGGCTCGTAGATGCGAAGATCGCGGATCGCGGCTTCTTCGAGCAGGCGTCCGATCGCGGAATCGATCTCGCCGCGTCTGCCCTCGCCCGCGATCAGCGCCGCGAAGCGGCCTTCCGCGTCGATCAGCACCACGCTCGGCCACGACTTGACGCCGTAGTCCTGCCACAAGCGGAAGCTTGGATCGTTCGCGACCGCATGACGCAGACGCAGCCGGTTCACCGCGCGCAGCACCGGCTCGCCGGAAATCTGCTGCGGATATTTCGGACAATGCACGCCGAGCACGGTAAGGCCGTCGTGATACTTGTCCTCCAGGAAACGCAGATCCGGAACGAGGCTCCAGCAATTGACGCAGTCGTATGTCCAGAACCAGAGCAGGATCACGCGCCCGCGAAGCTCCGCGAGCTGCGGCGCGCGCGTCGCGTTGACCCATTCGAGATCGGCCGGAAATTCGGTTGCAGGCGCGCGCGAAGTCATGCGCGCAAGCCTTCGCGCGAAGCCAGAATGCGCTCGATCAGCCGCTCGGAACCGCGCTGCGCAAGATCGAGCACATGCTCGAAATCGCGGCGCGTACCGTAGTAAGGATCGGGCACTTCGGCGAGATCATCGAAACCCGCATGCGTGAGGAACAGTGCCGGCTCGAGCGTTTGCGCGCGCGAACGATGGCGTCCGAGCGCACTGAGGTTCACGCGATCCATCGCGAGAATCCAATCGTACCGGTCGAAATCGGCGCTGCTCACCTGCCGCGCGCGATGTTGCGCCAGCGGATAACCGCTCGCCTCGGCGATTTCGATCGCACGCGGATCGGCGCGCTCACCGACGTGATAATTCTCGGTGCCCGCCGACGCGATCTCAGCCGCGATGCCCGCGCGCGCGAACTCGGTGCGCGCGACCGTTTCGACGATCGGCGAGCGGCAGATGTTGCCCATGCACACGAACAGGATTCGCGTTTTTTCCTGTGGATTCATGCGACCGGAGTCGTCTGGCGTCGGAAACGCACGGGATCGAGGCTAGCACAACCGGCGTGTCGCGGCTTACGCCGCGCCTACAGAATCAGGCTCTGTCAGCGCGTCGATGCGCGCAACAGCGCCTCGACCCGCTCAAGATCCTCCGCCGTATCGACACCCGCCGGAAACGGCTCGAGCGCCACGCGCACTGCGATCGCAAACCCATGCTCGATCGCGCGCAACTGCTCCAGCGATTCAGCCTCTTCGAGCGGCGTTCGCGCAAGCTCGGTGAAGCGGCGCAGGAAACCGGCGCGATACGCATAGATGCCGATATGGCGCAGGAACGGCACGTTCGCCGGCAGCGTCGTGCGATCGCGCTCGAACGCGGCGCGGGGCCACGGCATCGGCGCGCGGCTGAAGTAGAGCGCGCGACCGTTTCCGTCCGAGACGACTTTGACGACGTTCGGGTTGAAGAGCTCCTCGGCCGACGCGATCGGCGTCGCGAGCGTCGCCATCGGTGCATCGCTTTCGGCGATGGCCTGCGCGACCGCGCGGATACCGCTCGCGGGCGCGAGCGGCTCGTCGCCCTGGAGATTCACGACGATCGTGTCGTCGGCCCAGCCGAGCGTGCGCGCACATTCGGCGAGCCGATCGCTGCCCGAGGCATGATCGGCGCGCGTCATCGCGACTTTGACGCCGCTGTCCTTCAGCGCATCGGCGATGCGCGCGTCGTCGGTCGCGACGACGACACCGGTCGCGCCGGCCGCAAGCGCACGCCGTGCGACATGCACCACCATCGGCACTCCGGCGATCGGCAAGAGCGGCTTGCCGAAAAGGCGCGTCGAGCCCATGCGGGCGGGGATGGCGACGATGAAGTGTGGCGTGGGCATGAGCGGCGCGAGCGTAGCGGAGCGGTTGGCATGGCGACAACCGTGCGGCAGGCGGATGAGGGCCGCGTCGCGTTAAACTCCCCGCTCCTCGCAGCAACCCGCCCCCTTGAACGCGCCTTCCGCCTCCCGCGCAGCCCACGCCTCGCCTTTCCCGCTGCGCGCCGCGTTTCTGATGGTGGCCAGCGCCTGCTTCTTCGGGCTGATGGCGATCTCGATCCGCTACGCTTCTCGCCAGCAGCATCCGTTCGAGATCGCGTTCTTCCGCAGCTTCTTCGGCGCGGTGTTTGCGTTGCCGCTGATCTACATACGCGGCAGGGACGCGCTGGTCACCAACAAGCTCGGTTTCTACGTCGCGCGCTGCGTCATCGGCATGCTCGGCATGGTCTCGGGCTTCTGGGCGATCGTGCATCTGCCGCTCGCGCAGGCGATTGCGCTTTCGTATTCCTCGCCGCTGTTCGTGACGATCGGCGCCGTGCTGTTTCTCGGCGAGATCGTGCGCTTGCGCCGCTGGAGCGCGGTCGCGGCGGGCTTCATCGGCGTGCTCGTGATCGTGCGTCCGAGCGCGGAAGGCATCGCCGCCGGGAGCCTCATCGCCGTGCTGGCCGCGGCGATGACCGGCATGACGACCGTCAGCATCAAGTTCCTGTCGCGCTCGGAACCCGCAGACCGCATCGTGCTGCTGACGACATTGCTCTGGGTTCCGCTGACGCTGCCCGGCGCTCTTACCGTTTGGAAATGGCCCGACGCGCCGACGTGGCCGTGGCTTGTGCTTTCGGGCTTCCTCGGCACCGGCGGCCATTATTTCTGGACGCGCGCGCTCCGTCTCGCCGATGCCTCGCTGCTAGCGCCATTCAGTTACATGCAGCTTCTGATCGTCGCGGTGCTCGCGTACTTTCTGTTCGGCGAGACGCTAGACGGCTACACCGCGCTCGGCGCTGCGATCATCATCGGCGCGAGTCTCTACATTGCGCGGCGCGAAGCGAAGCTTGCGCGTCAGCGTGCGACGGAACCGATCGCGAGCACGGCCGAGCCGCAGGCGTAGCGGTCAAATGCGCTCGCGTTCGTCCACGCCAACGAGTGCCGCCGTATCCTGATCGAAACCGGGGGCTGCAAAAGGCGCCGGCCCCGGCGTGCGCCCGAACTTGATCGGCCGCGCGACACCGCGATAGCGGCCGACGACGGGATGATCGATCGTCGCGATCATCTCCTCGGCCTGCACTTGCGGATGATCGAACATATCCTCGATGCGATGCGCGGCCGCGCACGGCACCTCGTCACCGAAGAGAGCCTCCCATTCGAGCGCGCTCTTTGCGAGCAGCGCCGCGTGCAGCTGCGGCACGATCTCGCCGGCGAGTTGCGCGCGCTTGCGCACGGTGTCGTAGCGCGGATCGTCGGCGAGAGACGCAAGGCCAGTCTTCTCGCACAGCGATTTCCAGAACCGCGGCGTATTCGCCGAAATGTAGAGATAGCCGTCGCGCGTCGGATGAATGCCGGTCACGCCGCCCGATCGCATGTCGCGGCCGATATCGAGCGCTTCGCCGTCGACCCAGATCATGCGCGCCGATTGCATCGTCAGCGCGCTGCGCAGCAGCGATACGCCGACGAACTGACCGAGCCCGCTGCGCTCGCGCTCATACAACGCGGACGCGACGCCTCCGGCGACCAGCGCCGCGGCGTAGTAATCGACGACGGAGCCATAAACGATCTCCGGCGGACCGCCGCGCTTTCCCTGCAGCGTGCACATGCCCGTCATCGTCTGCAGCACCTGATCGTAGCCGGCCTTGTCCTGCATCGGCCCGGTTTCGCCGTAGCCGGAAACGGCGCAATAGATCAGGCGCGGATTGATCTGGCTCAATTGCGCGTGATCGATGCCGAGACGCTTGGGCACGCTCGGGCGAAAGTTGTGCACGAGCACGTCGGCTTCGCGCACGAGCCGAAGCATCGTCGACAATCCTTCGGCTTTCTTCAGATCGAGCACGATGCCGAGCTTGCTGCGATTGACGCCGAGGAACGCGCGGCTTTCGCTTTGCAGCGTCGACGGATATTTGCGCAAGTTGTCGCCATCGGGCGGCTCGATCTTGATCACCTCGGCGCCCTGATCGGCGAGCATCGTGCAGCCGTAAGGCCCCGCAATGTACGCGCTGAGATCGAGCACGCGCACGCCCGAGAGCGGACCCTGCGGCCCCGACCGTTTGACGCGGGAAAAAAATGTCTCCATCACCGACGCTCCAGGACGCTTCGCCGCCCATGCTGCCGCGAGTCTGATTCGCGCTCGCACGAAGAAACATGCGCGGCCGATATCTTTTGCGGCCACAAATTCTTTCGATCCCGATGGCGGGCTAAGGACGTCATTCGGGAGCCAGATTCAGCCAGGTCAAGCGCCACGCGCCGTCGCTACGGCCGTCGGCGCGGTAATACGGCACGAAATCGATTGGCGCGCGGCCGACGAGATGCCAGCGGATCGTCGGTGCTTCGTCGTCGCCCGCGGGCGGAAGGACTTCGAACTTCGGATCGCGCGGCATCCGGATCGTCTCCTCGGGCTTGAAGCCGTCGATCAGGCCGGTGGCGTACACCAGCGGCCCGCGCTCGATCGCGACATAGTCGTAACGCATCACCTCTTGCGCAATCGGCGATCCGTCCGGCGCACGCGATGCCTGAACGTTCCGGCTGACTTGACGATGCGTTCGCGGCGGCATCGGAAACTCGATCTCGATCTTATCGCCGGTTTGCCAAATGCGCTCGATCGTCGCGTACGTTCCCGGCTCCGCCGCCACAGCGTCGCCGCCGATGCGGATCGAAGCGCCATCCGCCCACGACGGAATACGCACGCGAATCGTGAAACGGCTTGCGAGTTCCGGCGTCACGCGTATCGCGATGGCGCCGTCGAACGGATACGACGTGTTCTGTTCGATGACGACGCGCCCCGCTTGCGGCAAATCGAACGATGCGCTCCCAGGACCATAGATGTTCACCGTGATCGCACCGTCGCTCGTCGCGGTGTACGCGATCGGTGTCAGCTCTTCGAGCGCCATCGCGCCGCTGGACTTGCAACAGCGCCAATACGTCGTATGCACGCGACGTCCGTTCGGGAACACGTAGTAGCACCAGTCCTCGCCGTCGGGCGCCTGTGCGCCGATGAGATCGTTGTACGCCGTGCGCTCGATTTCCTCGGCGTATTTCGCCTCACCCGTGATCGCGAGCAGCTCGCGATTCAGTTGGATCCATGCGAGCGTCGAGCACGTCTCGACGTAACCGTGCGGGCTGAACACGGCCGCCGGATTGAACACTTCGCGCGAGCGATGCGCGACGCCGCCCCACGGACCGCCGCCGAGCGTCAGATGATGATCGCGTACGCTCTGCCAGATATTGACGACCGCACGCCGATACTCTTCGGCACCGGTCGCGCGATAGAGTTTCGCAAGCCCGACGAGATTCCACAGCAACTGATACGCCTTGCCGGTTGCGATCTCCGAGGCGTCGGCGCCGGCGAGCGCCTTGCGCAGCAGTGCAAGATCGGGATGCCGATCCGCCTGATGCAAAATCAGATTCGCAAGATCGAGATAACGCGTCTCACGCGTCGCGAAATAGAGCTCGGCCGCGGCGTCCATCAGCACGGTCGCCGACATGCCGAAATGGTTGCCGAGGTCGGTGATGTCGATGTCACCCGTCAACGTGCGAAGGCACAGATCGCCGATCCTGCGCGCCGCATAGAGATAGCGCGCGTCGTTCGTGACGCGGTGCGTTTCGATCAGCCCGAGCACGAGATACGCATGCGTCCAGATATCCCACGTGCGCACGCTCGGCGCGCCATCCCAGGTGTCGGGCTTCGGCGGCTGCTTGCGCATGAAGCGGCGCTCGGGCGCGTACGTACCGAGATAACCGTCGTCGCCTTGCTGCGCGACGAGATAATCGGCGACGCAGCGAAGGTGCGCCAGCAGCGTCGCGTCTCCGGTGCGCGCGGCAGCTTTCGAAGCCGCGTACAGCCATTTTCCCGCGTGCTCGCCGTACCAGTCGCCTTCGAGATTATGTTCGCGATGTTCCGCGCCGAACAGCGCGATCGCAGGGCTGACTTCATCGACGATGAAATGCGAGAGCCGGCCGCGAAGATTCGCCGACAGCGCGTCGCCGAGAAGGCCTCGAAGCTCGATACGCGGCGTGCTCATCGTTTGAGATACCGCGCGACCGATTCGATCTCGTCGCGCCGAAGCCCGGCGGCTTGCGCGCGCATGGCGCCGGTCGAGAGCGCGTCGACGATCTCGTCGTGCGAGCGCGTTGCGATCAGCTCGCGCGGCGGGATGTTGCCTTGCGGATGATCGTGGCACAGCGCGCAGCGCGACGCGTAAATCGCTTGACCGTCAGCGGGATTCGATGGCGACGCCGACGAGGGTTGTGCGGCGGCAACATTCGTCTTGCGCGGCTCCGAAGCGCGTGCCGGCAGCACACGGCCGACGCCGAACGCCTGAATGCGATCGGTGCCGACGATCGCGTTCCCGCGCGCGAACGCAGGCTCGTTGTATTTGCCGCTGGTGAACAGAGTTCCCGGCGCGCTCTTCCACAAGAGCGCGAGCGTCGTTGCGTCGAACGCATACAGAATCGGTTGCGGTGCGTCGTCGCCGACGAGCAATGCCGAACGGCGCGCATTCTCATCGAGCACCCAGACGATCGCATCACGCGCGCCATTGCTGGTGACGACGGGTGATCCGGGATTGCCGAACACGACGGTTTGCTCGCGTCGATCAATACGAAGATGCGCGGGCTTGTTGTCTTCAGCGACAACCTTCACGCGCACGAGCGACGGCGGAATGCCGATGGACGATCCTTCCGCCTTGCGCGTATTGCCGGTGACGAAGAGATAGCTCACGCCGCTCTCGTCGCGAAAATACGCAGGCTCCGAGCGCGAGCGCGCCTGATCGAGCGCGCCGTCCTTGTCGGAATATGGCGCGAACACATTCAGCGGTCCGCTTCCGGGCGCGTGCAGCGACGCATCGCTCGATATGCGCGTTCCGCACGCCGGACGCCGATCGAAGCGTCCGGGCATGTGTTCGCGATCGAGCAGATAGACATTGCCCTGCTTGCCGCCGACCGCGAGCAGCTTCGGTGTCGCGGTCGTCGCGGGATCGAGATCGGGCAGCAACATCGGACCGCCGGAACCGAGATCGATATCCATCGCGGCGGTCCGGCAATAGTTGAACGGCGTGTACGTGCCGCGCAATGCGAAGCCCGTGCCCGCAGCATCGGAGAGCTGAAGCACCGATTGCGTCCAATCGTTCGGTTGATCGGCGAATCCGTTGAAGCCGCTGCCGGTCGAGATGAACACATCGCCTGACCCATCGACCGCCGCGCCGCCGACGCCCCAGATGCCGCCGCTGCCGCGATGCGGCATCGCGACCGAGGCGAACGCGCTCGCGACTTTTGCGTTCTCCGTATCGATCGCTGCGATCCATCCGGTTTCGGTTTCGCCGAAGGTCGCGTAGAGCCGCGAGCCATCGGGGCTCAAGTTCAACGCGCCGCGCTGTACGCGAAAATCGAAACGCCGCGTCGGTGCGACCGGCGCGGGGCCGGCATTGCGATTCACGCGGTTGAATGTCGCCTCGTCGAGCCGAACAGGCCAGCCCGGCAGCACGGTGCCGCTCGTGATATCGAGCGCGTACGCCTGCCAGCGTTGCGCGGGATCGCAATGCGTAACGTAGATGCGCTTGCGCGTGACATCGATAATGGGCGTGGCGAGCACGCCGGTCGGAACGCCGTCGAGCGGTGCGGGTTGCAGATGGCACGGTGGCGCGAGTTGCGTGCGCCAGAGGATGCGGCCGGATGCGACGTCACCGGTTTGCGCGGCGTTGATCGCGTAGACAAAGCCGTTGCTGCTCGCGGCGAACACGACGGGAAACGTTTCGCCCGCATGCTGGCCGGATGAAATCTCCACGCGATCGACATACAGCGGCGATGCATAGAGCCGCGGCGGCGCGCCGTCGATCTCATCGAGCGGCGGCGATTCCCACAACAAACCGAACGACGCGCCGGACACGGCCGCCGGTGTCAGCGACGTTTCCGTCGCGTACCAGCCGGTGCGCTCCGCATCGTGATGAAATGTCGTCACGTTCGAGAACGCCGCGCGCTTCACCATCGGCGCCTCGCCGATCATGGTTTCCGCAAGCCTCGCGGGCGCGCGAGATTCCACGCCGTCCGCAGGCACGTCGAGCCCGGCTGTCCAATAGATCGCGTTGAGCAGCATCTTGCGGATCATCGGCTGATCGAACGCGACGAGATAGTGCGCGCCGCTGAATCCGAAGGAGCGTCCGCCGCCGTCGCGCTCGAACGCCCAGGCAACGGTTGTCTCTTCGGGAATGTCATCGACGATGGATCGGCCGTCGCGATACTGCACGTGCAATGTCGAGCGAAGAACCGGGGTGCCGCCGGCAAAACGGAGCGTCGGATAAAACTCGTCGCGATAGCCGAACGTGCTGACGCCGCGGACAATCGGATGCAGCGGCGACGCCGAAATCAGCTCGGCGGATTCGGTCGTGCGGTCGAACGTTCCGTAGCGCGCCGCGCCTAGCGCGTTCAAAACGCCAAGATCATCGTCCATCGGCACCGTCGAAGCCTGATGCAACGCGACGAGACCGACGTGCTGCCGCATCAGCGATTCGAATTGCGCGCGACGATCGGCATTCAGCAGCGGATGCTTATCGAGCCCGTCGAAATACCAGACCAGCGTCGCTGCGCCGGCGAACGCGGCAGGATCATCGGGCCAGCCATCGGGGTATGCGACGACTGCGATATCCGAGCGTGAAGATTCCATCAGTGCCTTCGGAACACGAACGCCGTTCGCATAATCGTGCCGCCCCGATCCTTCGCTTTTCGCGCCGCCGATCAGTACGATCTTGCGCGGCGCGTATCGACTGCACGCAACGATCAGACACAGCAATACGCCGGCGAGCGCGATGCGCAGCAGCGGCAATATTGCGATCATTCAACGCGCATCCACGACGCAGCGAAACCCGATATACGCCGAGCGATCCTTGCACGGTGCCATCAGAAGATACTTGCCGTGCTCATCGAGCCGGTACGCCTGCGGAAAATACCAGTGCGAGGTTTGCGGTTGATACGCGCTGCCGCCGCGCAGGATCGCGGCGCGTGTGTGCTCGTCGGCGTATTCGTCGGTCCACTGCCAGACGTTGCCGACGAGATCCATCACGCCGAACGGGCTCGCGCCTGACGGATGCGCGTCGACGTCGTCCGGCGGTGTCACGGTCCTGCCTCGATTCGGTGTCGGCACCGCGTCCGCGTTCCACTCCTCGCCCCATGGATAGAGCCGTGCGTCGGCGCCCTGCGCTGCGTATTGCCATTCCCACTCGTGCGGCAGGCGCTTGCCCGCCCACTCTGCATACGCGCGTGCATCTTCGAGCGAAATCCAGGTGACGGGCTTGTTCTCCCAACCCGCGCGCGGTGCGCCGCTCTGCCAATCGCGCAGAAAATGATGCGCGTCGCGCGGCCGATACTGCGTCGCGTCGATGAAGCGTTTGTAGTCGGCGTTCGTGACCGGATAGCGATCGATGAAAAACGCATCGATGCGCATGCGCCGACGATGGCCACGGCGCGGCGTCGATTCCCACGGATACTGCACGTCGAGGCCTGCCCACGTCTGGCCTTCGATCTCGATACCGCCGACGGCGAAATCGTAGTCGGCCGCGGGAATCGCGACCATGCCTTCGGGTGCGCTCGGCGCGCGTTGCGTGCGCTCGATCGGAACCAGCGTCTGCGCGAGCGGGCGCCACTCGTTCGAGAACGAGCCGAGCGGCATCGCCGATAGCGTTCGCATGCGCGCAAGGAACGCATCGAGACCGTCGAGATTCGCGCCCTCTTCGATCGCGAGCAATGCGCCGAATCCTCGCGGCTCGAGCTCGACTTCGAAGATCGCCTTGCCGTCTTCGATGCGAGGCTTGATCGGATTGCCGTTCCAGACGTCGAAGTAGCGCACGCCCTCGCGATGCTCGATCGCGATCTGCTCGCCGCCGACTGCGTACTCGTTGCGATTTACGATTGCCCAGAACGCAAGCCCATCATGCGGAAAACGGCTAGCGAACACGCCGGCCTGCAACGTCGGCGCATACGGCCGCCAATCGGCGCTGATCAGGAGCGGCGCCAGCTTGCGCTCGATCGTCGCGATGCGGCGCAATGTCTCGGCGTCGCGCGGCGTCAGCTCGTTCCAGATGCCCCAGACGTTTTCCCACGCGTTGTAACCGACGCCGTTGAAGAAAATGTATTGCAGATCGTTGTTGCGATCGCGGCTCCAGCGATTCTCGATGTTGATCATGTGCCGCGGCTCGAGCCACTTGAACTTCGCGACCGACGGAATCACGTCGGGCGGCACTTTCTTGCCCCAGCTCTGCACGTTCCAGATCAGCGCTTCTTCGGCAGAAATGGTCGATTCCGGTTGCAGTACGACCGGACACCCGACCGCATCGCAGGCATCGAAGAACGCGCGCGGCACGCCGTTGTAGGTATCGCCGTTGATGCCGTCGGCGCCGACCGCTTTGACGAGCTCGGCGATCGCTTGCCAGTCGTTCTTGTCGGGCTCGCGCGTGCCGTTGTCCCATGGCATCGTCGGCAGGAACACCTTGACGCCGCGCCGGTGGAAATCGGCGACCGCACCGCGCAAACCTTCGAGACCGCCGGGAAGATCATGCGCGAGATCGGTCTTGTTGCGATCGTCGATGCCGATGTTCGGGTAGACATACCAGATCAGCACGCTGTCGATGCCGCCGAAGCGGCGCTCGAGATCGTCGAGATAGCGATCGACCGTGTATTTGCCGGCGACCGGATCGTAGAAATAACGATCCTCGACCATCATCTGTGCATGCACGAAATTGCGCTGCGCCCATGCAAGCTCGGGGCGGCGATAGTTCGCATCGTCGTAGCCGATGCGGACCAGATGCTCGCGACGCCAGTCGATGAGATCGGCGATCCACTCGTCCGCGGTCGCGTTCACGTCGATGCGCCAGTGGCCGATCTCGGCGAACGGCCAGCCCGGCGCCTTGCCCGGCGTCGGCAGATAGCGGCCCGTCGTCACGTGCGAGAACTTGTAGTCGAGCTTCGCGCGCTTGGGTTTCTTGCTCTTCGGACCGGAATTCATGCGTCACTCGATGCCGCAGTACGCGGCGAGCTGGCCGAGTTTGGCTTGCTCGTCCGCGGCGGGAAAGCGCTCGGTGAGAAATGCCTCGACTTCGCGGCGCTCCGGAATGCTCGACTGCGCGCCGAGTCGCGTGCTCGATAGCGCCGCCGCCGCGCTCGCATAGCGCAGCGCGGTCGGTAGCGCCGCTCGGCGGCAGAGCGAGGCGACCAGCGCGCCGCAGAAGGTGTCGCCTGCGCCCGTCGTATCGACTGCGTCGACGCGGAACGCCGATTGCAGCACCAGCCGCCCGCGGTCGCGCGCGCAGCAACCGCGCGCGCCGAGCGTGACGATGACGCACGGCACGTCGAGCCGCGTCAGCGTTTCGGCGACGCGGCCGCGTCTGCCGCTCAACGTCGCTAGCTCGTGCTCGTTGACGATGAGCACATCGACCGAGGAGAGCAAACTCGATGGCAACTCGCGTGCAGGTGCCGCATTCAACACGACGGTCACGCCCGCCGCGCGCGCGGCGTGCGCATAAGCTTCGACGGTTTCAATCGGCGTTTCGAGCTGCAGCAAAAGATGGCTGACGCGACCGAGATCGGGAAGATCCTCTGGCCGCAGCGCCTCGTTCGCACCCGCGGCAACGGTGATCGCGTTCTCCGCATCGTCGGCGACGCAGATGAACGCGGTACCCGTCGCTTGGTCGGCGACGCGCACGATATCGAGCTCGACGCCAGCCGAATCGAGCGAGCCTTCGAGCGTGCCGGCGAACGCATCGTTGCCGAGCGCGACGAGCATGCGCGTGCGTGCGCCGCCGGCGCGAGCGCACGCGACCGCCTGGTTCGCGCCTTTGCCACCCGGATGCAGACTCAACGCGCGGCCGAGCACGGTTTCGCCCGGCGCCGGCACGTGCGGCGCGCGCACGACGAAATCGAGATTGGCCGAACCCGCAACGAGAACCGCGCCGTCGGCGGAAGGAGTCATCGGGTCAGCGCCTGATAAACGAGGTCATAGAATTTTGTACTGATTCGCGGCAGATCGCGCGTATCTTCGCGCGGAAGGTGCTGCATCAGAAGCATCGCGATCACGCCTTCCTGCCGATCGATCGTGTAATACGTGGACGCCGAGCCCGACCAGCCGAATTGGCCCTGCGAGCCGAGCCGGCCGCGCCGCGCGACGTCGAGCAGCACCGATCCGCCGATGCCGAAGCCTTCGGCGTCGCTGAATTCGGTGACGGGCGGATCGAGCATTTTCGACAGGTGATTCTGCATCATGAAATTGACGGTCTTGCGGCCGAGGATCGAAGCGCCATCAAGCTCGCCGCCGTTCATCAGCATCTGACAGAAGCGGAAATAATCCGGTGCGGTCGAATAGAGGCCACCCGCGCCGCTCATATATTCGTTGAGCGGCTCGCCGGAATGCCTTGCGCTGCGGCTGTCGGCGATGACGAGCTTGCCGTCGTTGCTCATCGTCGTGATATCGGCGATGCGGCTGCGTTTTGCGGCCGGCACCGAAAAGCTCGTGTCCACCATATGCAACGGATCGAAAATCCGCTGCTTCAGAAACGCATCGAACGGCATGCCGCTCGCGACTTCGATCACGCGACTCAACACTTCGATCTGCACGCCGTCGTATTTGAAGCGCGTGCCGGGATCGACGGCGAGCGGTACGCGGCTTACGCGCTCGGCGAATTCCTTGAGGTTCGATGACGCGTGGAAGTTTCCGCGATCGAGCAGCTTGTACGCTTCGCCGTCGCTCGATGCGGTCGCGAAACCGGCGGTGTGCGTCAGAAGATGATGCAGCGTCAGCTTGCGCGCCGGCGCTCGAAGCTCCGGCGCATCGGCCGTGCCGCCGGCGAACACCTGGATCTTGTCGAACTCCGGCAGATACATCGCGACCGGATCGTCGATCGCGAGCTTGCCCTCTTCCATCAGGATCATCGCAGCGACGGAGGCGATGGTCTTGGTCATCGAGTGGATGCGGAAGATCGCGTCCTTGCCGAGCGCCTCGGTTCGCGCAAGATCGCGATGGCCGTAGGCTTTCCATTCGACGATGCGGCCATGACGCGCGACCAGACTAACGGCACCGACATAGCCGCCCTCGCGGGTCGCTTCGTCGAGAAAATGCGTCAGCCGCTGCAAACGCTCGGGCGAGAATCCTTCGGAAGCGGGCTCCGCTAGCGGCAGCGTCGGCGTTCCGGCATGGGCGAGCGCAAAGCCGCACAAGACGAGACAGCAAAAGCGCGCCCAGCCAAGAGACCTCTGCCACCGTCGTGAAGCCGTGGCGGCAGAGGTGGACACGTCGGAGAAATCCTTACCATTTGAACTCATGAGTTACCGAGATCATGCGCCCGCGACCGGCCCAGTAGTTGCGAAAGCCCGGCACTTGCGACCAGGTCAGGATGTATTGCTTGTCGAAGACGTTCTCGATGCCGAGCGAGAAGCGGCCGAATCGCTCGGTCCGATAGTTCACGCCGAGATCGAACAGCGTGTAGCCGGTGGTGTGCTCCTCGTAACTGAAATCGCGATCGTCGTAGGCGCGCACGTCGTGGCCACTGAGATCGCGCGATAGCAGCGTCGTCGAGCCTACCGTGAGGTCGGCGTTCGGCAGGAATTTCCATACCACGTTGAGGCCGATCTTGTCGGGATTGATGTCGAGCGCGCCCATCGGTTTGTTGAGGCCGCCGGCGCCGAAATTTCCTGCCGGATCCGCGCTCCAGAACGCGGTCATGCCGCGGATGCGCGAATACAGCGCGCTGAGCTTCAAGTCGTCGTTGACGTTCCAGTCGAACGTCAGCTCGTAACCCTTGATTCGCGTCGGCGCGCGGAACAGCACGTAGTCGTTGGTGGCCGGGTCGATCGCGAACGACGTGCCGAAGTCGGAGCGCGAATCGTAGTGGGACACGCTGAGCGAGGCATGATCGCCATGCCAGTTGAAGCCGACTTCACGGTTGTCGACGATGACGGGCTGCAGATCGAAGATGTCGCCGACCGAGATCGGCGGCGCATCCGGACAGCCGTCGCCCGGCGCGACCGGACAGGAAATATTGCGCAGCGGGATACCGACGTTCGGAAGGCCGAAACCTTCGCCGTAGGCCGCGAACATCGACCATTCGTCGTTGATGCGAAAGATGCCGCCGAGGTTCTTGAGGTTCTCCTGATAAGACAGCTTGCCGCCGGTCACGTTGCGGCGTCCGCGATACCAGGTGGTGGTGTAGTCGTTGACTTCGAGATCGCCGTCTTCGCGGCGGATGCCGCCGCTGATCGTGAACGCGCCGATGTCGTAGGAGAGCTGCGCGTACGGCGCGACGCTCGTGTATTTCATCGGCGGCACCCACAGCCGATCGGTCAGTGCCAGCCGCTGCTCCGCTTCGTCGCGCACCCAATCGATACCGGTGCGAAGTTCCAGCCCGGTTACATTGAATATCGAAGAATGCACCCACGCAGTACGCAGACCCAGCTTCCTCGAATCGATCTCCGACTGATCCCAGATGCGGCCATCCGGGCCGTTCGGCGGAATCAGCGGATCTTGCCGATCGTCGCCGTTCTCCGGCGGATAGCGCATCACTTGATCGGCCCAGTACGCATTGACGTTGAAGGTGCCGCCGAGAAGGTCGGCATCGTTATACATCACGTTGAACTGCTCGAAATCGTTGAGCTCGGCCTTGCTGCCGAAAATGTGGCCGCGCTCGGACGTGTTCGGCCGCGGGTTGGGACAATCCACCGGATCGTAGCGGCAGCCGTCGATCTGGATGTAGTCGCCATTGCCGTCGATCTTGAAATGGCTGTAGGTCGCCTGCAGGCGCTTCTCGCCGCTCTCGCCGAAGTTGAAGCCACCCTTCAGGAACAGATTCTTCGTTTCCGAATCGTTGACCGAGCCGCTCGTGTTCATGCCGAGGCGTACGCCGTCGGCGTCGTAGCCGATGCCGCGATCGATGAACGAGGTGCCGATGATGAAGTCGTAGTTGTCCTGCTTGTGCATCCAGTTGAGCCCGACTTTCCAGCCCTGGCTGTCGCCGCCGAACTGGGTGGAATAGCGCGTCAGCAGCCGGAACTCGTTGCCTTCCTTGTGCGGCTCGGCGGAGATGTAGTTGATGATGCCGCCGGCTGCGCCGATGCCTTCCGACGCTGACGGGCCGTTGATGACTTCGACTCTTTCGACGATGCCCATGTCGGTGAACGTCGCGTTGCGGCTGCCGTCGCGGAGCGGCGAACCCTGCGGCACGCCATCGAACAGACGCAGCGCAACGCGGCCGCGCAGCGTTTCGCCGGAATTGCTCATCGCTTGCGAGGATTCCGCGTAACCCGGGACGGTGCGCGCCAGCACCGCGGTCGCATCTTCGGTGACGAGCAGCGTGTGCTTGATCTCCTCTTCCGTCACCACCGTGACCGCGCCGGGAATCTTGTCGACCGCCTTCGCGGTGCGCGTGCCTGTGGTCACGGTGACCGTGGCCATCTCGGTTGCGTTCTTCGCATCGGCTTTCTTCTTGGCCTCGTCGACATCGGTCGTCGCGGGTTGACTACCGGTATCCTGATCGGGCGTCGCGGCATCCGCGTCGGCCGGTGCCGCATCGGCGGCGTCGGGAGTCGGCGCGGCTTGCTGCGCGTGAACGCTGGCGCTCACGAGCGTCGCCAGCAGGAGGGGACGGAGCGCGGAGTGCGCGTGTCGGGTCATGTCGGTCTCTTCTGGATGAGTGGCGGTTATCAACCGAACTTCGCATCGCAACGCACCGTTGCGTGTTCCGCGCCGAGACCAGCAAAAGCTTTTGTCCGTGCGCAAAGCGTCCTCCTGGACGCTTCGGTATCCCCCCGAGAACGCGTCAGAGCCTAGGCATCCGGACAATGCGATAGAACCGGGCGTGACTATGTTCAGAGGCTAGTTTTTGTTGGGTGAGAGCTGAGGAATTGTGCTGCGTTGCAGCAGATCGACTTGAAAGCGGTGCCGCTGCGACGAATGCACTGCAGCATCCCTCGAGTCTGCAACGAGCACCGATGGCGGGCTTCGCGATGATCTTCCGTAAGTACACAAATATCATCGCAATGCGGACCGGATGTCCAAGCTCTTTCGATTCGTCAACGAGGCTGCGAAGCGCGCTTATGTCGCGCTGCCGCCGGACGTCCAGCGCCAATTCGGCCACGATCTCAACGCCGTGCAACTCGGCGAGCGGCCGTTCTCAGCGTTCAAGGACATCGGCTCCAGCGTAGGCAAAGGCGCGATCGAGCTGATCGAGAACGGCAGCCCGGCGTTTCGCGCGGTCTATTGCGCGAAATATCTTGACACCGTCTACGTGCTGCACGCGTTTACGAAAACATGCAACGGCACGGATCGCGCCGCGATGAAAACGGCTGCTTCGCGTTATGGGCTGATGATGTCGCAAATCGAACAAGCCGAACGCGTGGCGCTGACGGCCACACGCAAAGCGCTCGATTCGATCCGAAAGCGCTAGCGATCCGCGAGCTCGCGTACTTCGCAGCGGATCGGCTGCTTGCGCGCCGCGTTGAAGGTGGGCCTCAAGGAATAGCCCAGCTTGGCGAGATACGAGATCAGCTTGTCGGACGAAAGCGTGTTGATCTTGCCGCGCACGAGCTCGCTGACGCGCGGCTGCGGGATGTCGAGCGCCTTCATGATGTCCGCTTGCGTCCAGCTCTTCGCCTCGAAGAGCTGGCGCAGCAGGATCATCATGTCCGACCGGAATTGAAGATCGGCGGCCTCGCCGGCGTCGTTGGCGATCGCCTCGAAGATGTTCTTGTAGGCGAGTTTCGTGGCTGCCATTGCATCATTCCTTCTGGTTATACAATATTACGTATATTAAGCAGTCAAGCGGGCGTCGTCAATAAACGCAACGGCATCGCCCGCGCGCTTGTCGCTCCGGGGATCGCATGCGATGCTGCGGCGCAGTGTCCCGCCCGTCCCGCTCCCGTGCCTTCCTGCTCGCCGCGCTCGCACTCCTCGCCGGCTGCGCACCGCAAACGCCCGTAAAACCGCCACCGCGTCCGGCCGACGTGCGCGCGCAAATCATGCGGCTGCTGCCGACGGCGGCCCAGGATCGCGAAGGTTGGGCACGTGACATCGCCGCGGCGTTCGCATCGCTTCAGATCGAGCCGAGCAAGCAAAACCTCTGCGCGACGCTCGCCGTGACCGAGCAGGAATCGACGTTCGCGGTCGATCCCGCCGTGCCTAATCTCGGCAAGATCGCGCGCGCGGAGATCGATCGCCGCGCGGAACAACACGGCGTTCCGAAGCTCGTCGTCAGCGGCGCGCTGCTGCTCAAATCCTCGAACGGCAAGCGCTACGGCGATCGCATCGACGCGGTACGCACGGAGCGCGAGCTCAGCTTGATCTACGAAGACCTGATCGGCCGAGTGCCGCTGGGCCAGCGCCTCTTCGCCGATTCGAATCCGGTGCATACCGGCGGACCGATGCAAGTCAGCATCGCGTTCGCGGAGAGCTCCGCGCGCGAGCATACGTATCCTTATCCCGTGAAAGGCTCGATCCGCCACGAAGTGTTCAGTCGGCGCGGCGGCATGTACTTCGGCATCGCGCATCTTCTCGGCTATCCGGCAACGTACGATCGCATGATCTATCGCTTCGCGGATTTCAATGCGGGTTTCTACGCAAGCCGCAACGCGGCGTTCCAGAACGCGGTCAGCGTTGCGTCCGGCATTCCGCTGGCGCTTGACGGAGATCTCGTCAGCTACGATTCGGACAAGGCCGGTGCGACCGAGCTCGCGGTGCGTTCGCTCGGCAAGCATCTGGACATGAGCGATTCGCGCATCCGCCGCGCGCTCGAGGAAGGCGAAAGCGCCGATTTCGAGGAGACGGCGCTGTACGAGAAGCTCTACGCGCTCGCCGAGCAGATGGAACGCAAGCCGCTGCCGCGCGCGATGGTGCCGCGCATCGATCTCAAGAGCCCGAAGATCACGCGCAAGCTGACCACCGAATGGTTCGCGACGCGCGTAGATCAGCGCTTCCAGCGATGCATAGAGAAGGCGCCGCTCAAGTAGCCTTGCGAGAACGCGGCGCATGCATTCTCGCGATGCGGTTCGCGGTGTCCACGAGTTTTTCGCACAGCGCCGGCGGCCCGATCACGATCACTTCCGTGCCGAGCCGCATCAGCTCGCGCACGCCGAAATCGATCGATTCGAGCGGCAACCGACAGCGTATCCAGCCCTTTCGATCCGGCTTGCGCGCGGTTTGCGCGGCCATGCGCACGACGTAAGGGCCGAGCATATCGAGCATGTACACGCCCCGAGGCGAAAGCCGCACGTCCGCTTCTTCGTGGTAAACGCCGGCCTCGTATTCGCGCACGGCTTTTTCCCAATGCGCGGCGAGATCGAACTGTTTCGGACGCACGAACGTCTCGTCAGCTATCTTCGCGTCGTGGATGTTCGCGGCGCGGTACGTGCGTATCGATTTTGCACTCTGCGCGACGAGATACCAGATGCCACCTTTGAGCACGAGACCGAGCGGCGCGAGCTTGCGCGGCTTCGCGTCCGTCTCGCCGGCACGCCGATAACGCAGCATCAGCATGCGCTCGCTCCATACGGCGCGCGCGACGATCGGCAGCGCGGGCAGCCGATCGAGATGCTGGAACCATGTACCGGGGTCGAGATGGAAGCGCGCGGCGATGCGCTCGGCGCCGGGCTGAATGTTCGCCGGAAGCGCTGCCAGCAATTTGAGGCGCGCGGTGGACAGCACATCCGCAAGCCCAAGCTGCGCGGCGGGTCCGGGAACACCGGCGAGAAACAGCGTTTCCGCTTCGGACTGGCTCAAACCTGTGAGCATCGTGCGGTAGCCGTCCTGTAGCCGGAAACCGCCGCCGCGGCCGCGTTCGGCATAAACCGGAATGCCCGCGGCGCTCAGCTGATCGATATCGCGATGAATCGTGCGCACCGCGACTTCGAACGCTTCGGCAAGCTCGCTCGCGCTCATGCGGCCGCGTGTCTGCAGCAGCATCAGGATTGACAGAAGCCGGCTCGCGAGCATGTTTTCATGCTAGCGGAAATACATGACATCAGGTGGCATATTTAGCGCGCATGCTCTGCGCACACAACTGGAGGAGCCGCTATGAACACTCTGCGCATGCTGATCGCCACCGCCGCGCTGGCCGCCGCGCTTGCCTGGAACCCCGTCCTGGCCACTCAGGACACGCCGAAACCCACGGAAGGAAAAGCCGACTTGAGCGGCCTGCACGATTTCGATTTCCTCGCCGGCGACTGGCGCGTGCATCACCGCCGCTTGAAAGAACGCCTCGCCGGGAGCCTCGAATGGGTCGAATTCGAAGGCACTTGCAGCATGCGTCCGCTGATGGGCGGCTACGGCAACGTCGACGACAACGTGCTGAACATGCCGTCGGGCGCGTACAACGGCGTTGGCCTCCGCTCGTACGATCCGAAGACCGGCCAGTGGGCGATCTGGTGGCTCGACGGCCGCAATCCGTTCGGCGATCTCGATCCGCCGGTCAAGGGCAAGTTCGAGAACGGCGTCGGCACGTTCTATTCGGACGATACGCTGCGCGGCAAGACGGTGCGCGTGCGTTATATGTGGTCGCGCATCACGCCGACGTCGGCGCATTGGGAACAGGCGTACTCGCCGGACTCCGGCAAAACCTGGGAAACCAACTGGACGATGGAATTCGAGAAGCGTTCCTGATCGGAAGCCCTCTCTGCGCGGGTCGCGAGCATTCAGTAAAAGTATTTGACGATCCAGCAGGACTTTCCGGCGGTTTCGTCCAACCCGCTGCACCACTACACCCGAATCGTTCAATGGTCGGGCGGCTACGCGGCCGATAGTCTGGGCCATTGCCGCTTGGGGTGAGCGCGCGCAGCGCTCTCATTGCGATTGCCACTGAGGTCGTGCACGTCTCGTGCACGACCGCTCGTGACCCGCGGACGGCCATCTCACGGGGAGCGGCGGATGATTGAGTGGCGCGTGCATCGGCAGACGTGGCACGCACTGACCGTGCTGACACTGCTCGCAGCGTGCACCGCCGCGACGGCGCTCGACTACACACCCCACGGCACGCAGCCGGGCCTGGCCTGGGGTCTCGATCCTGCGACGTCGTGCGAAGACTGCCACCGCAGTCGCGATGCACAAAACGATGCGTTCATGCCGCACTCGACCTGGGGCGGTTCGATGATGGCGAACGCAACGCGCGATCCGCTCTTCTGGGCGGCGCTCGACATCGCCAACGCGGACGCCGCCGCGATCGGCAAGGCCGGCGTCGGCGACTATTGTCTGCGCTGCCACACGCCGGCCGGCTGGTACAAAGGTCACGTCGTCAAGACGGGCACGCCCGGCGACCCGCCGCTGTCCGGCGGCGAGAGCGGATGTCAGCTTGCCGGCACGTATTCCCGGCGCGACTTCAAGACCAACGATTACTCCGGCGTCGACTGCCATTTCTGCCATCGGCTGATGGCAACCGGCGCGAATGGCGAGCCCGGAATGATCGGCAATGCCAACGCCTGGCTCGACGACAGCACGCAATGCACCACGCCCGATGGAGCCAGCTTCGGCGGCCCGTGCCGGCGTGGCCCCTATGTCTACGCCGAGAACGATCCACTCACGGCGCCGCACGGCTGGACCTATTCGCCGTATCACGCCGACTCCGCCCTGTGCGGAACCTGCCACGACGTCACCACGCCGGACACCGACGAAGGCCCGCTGCGCACGCTGATCCGCGCGGATGGCAGCGACAGCGGACGCCCGTTTCCGATCGAGCGCACCTACACCGAATGGACGCGCAGCCTCTTCGCCGAAGCGATCTTCCGAGATGGCCTTGGCGATGCGCCGTCGGGCCAGCCCGCACTGGCGAAAGCGGAGTCTTGCCAGGGTTGCCACATGCGCTCGTCCGACGACGCGCTCGCCAAGGCCTGCGAGATGAATCCGTCAGGCTCGCGCACAGGCAATCTGCCGCTGCACGAGTTCGCCGGCGCGAACACCTGGGTGCCCGCGATCATCAAGGGCGAGTATGGCGACGGCCTGCAGCGGCCAGGCGATTTCGATCGCACGGTTACCGCGGCGCGCGCGATGCTGCAGTCGAGCGCCGCCGTCGAAGCCGCGGTCACCGCGTACCAGCCGCCGGCCGGCGCGACGCCGGGCGCGATCGCGTTGCGCGTGGACGTGATCAATCTCTCCGGCCACAAGCTGCCGACCGGCTATTCCGAGGGCCGTCGCATGTGGCTTGGCGTGGAAGTGCGCGACGGTGCGAACGCGCTTATCGCCGCGAGCGGCAGTTACGACACCGCCTCCGCCGCGCTCGGCGAAGACGTGCAGGTGCGCGTCTACGAAATTCTGCAAGGCGTGTGGGATGCCGGCACGCAGACCTGCGCGATCAGCGAGAACGGAAAAAAGCGGTTCCACTTCGTTCTCAACAACTGCATCGCCAAGGACAACCGCATTCCGCCGCTCGGTTTTCGACCGAAAGCACCGGACGATCCGCTCGGCGAGGAAGCAGCGCCGGTCGGTCAGGTCTACCCGGAAACGACACCGGGCTCGGGCGTGCTCGTCAACCGCGACAGCGTGAACTACAGCTTCGCAATACCGGCGAGCGCGCAGCTCCCGCTCAGCGTTGCGGCCACGCTCTACTACCAGACGGCGAGTCGCGACTACATGGAGTTCCTGCGCGACGAAGCGCTCGCCAACAAAACTCCGGCGGAGAACGCGCTCTGTGCCGACGGGCCCAACCGCCCATTCACGGCCGGCCCGCAGGAGCGCTCGCGCGGCGAATTCGCTTATCAGCTTTGGAACAACGCAGCCGACGATGCCCAGCAACGCGGCTACGGCAAGTCACCGCCTGAAGCGATGGCGATGGCCACTCTCTCGGTCCCGACGGAGAAGTCACGATGAGAACAGTCTTGCTCGCGCTCGCCGCGAGCGCACTGCTTGCGGCCTGTGCCGCGAGCCCGCACAAGACGCGGGCTCCCGCGCCGCTCGCCAGCGATGCGCCGGCCGATGGCCGCCTGCACGGCTACGTGATCGAGCGCCGCTACCGCGATTTCTCGATGGTCGATGGCAAGGAGGTGCGCTTCGACGTCGAATACGGCTGGGACTACGAGCGCGCGGTGGGCGTGCGCAAGACGTACGACACGTCCGGAGTGCTCACCTCCACCGAAGCGCTCGCCGGCGGCGAAATGTCGCTCAGCGACATCGAGGCCGAGCGCGTACGCGAGCTCGTGCGCGGCCATCCAGAGCTCAAGGACATCGCCAACGGAAGCGACGTGAAAATCTGGGCCGAGGGATTCCTGCGCCGCGTGCCCGGCGATCCGTATTGCGACAAGGGATCGCGCTGCATCCACGCAATCATCGCCAAGAACGATGGCCTTACCGCTGTCGGCCACGCGATGGTCGATCTGCAATCGGACCGCGTCGTCTATCCGTTCTACGACGGTGCAGCGATGAACACGCTGACGAGGAGTCACCCATGAACACGCATTTTGCACGGCTGTTGTTCGTCGTACTGTCGTTCGGCATTTTCGCCGCGAAAGCGCACGCCGATTCGCCGATCTGCGCGAACCCCGAAAAGCTGCTCAGCTGGCCGGCGACGAACCCGATCTGGGAGATGTGCTGGCTGCCCCCCGATCAGAGCGTCGGTGCGGACGGTTCGGGCATGGAATTGCGCAAGGTCTACTTCAAGGGCCATCTCGTCTTCGTGCGCGCGCACGCGCCAATGCTATTCGCCGAGTACAAGGACGGCGACGGCGGCGACTGCTACCGCGACTGGAAGAACGACACGACGCCCGTGCTCGCCGACCACGCCGTGCAGAACAGGCTCGGCATCTCGGTGGATCCGCCGGCTGCGATCACATCCTGCGACCGCTCGCACGACCCGACCGATTCCTACGGTACCTGTGCCTACCAGCTGCCCGGTTATCCGAACGCGACTGCTTCGTGCTTTTCCGGCGTGTCGATCGAGGACAACGGCGACCACGTCGTGCTGACCACGCAATATCGTGCGTCCTGGTACATGTATTCCTCGCGCTGGAGCTTCTACAACGACGGCCGCATCGAGCCTTCGTTCGGCTTCGGCAACAACAACGGCACTTTCAACGACGTCACCCACTGGCACCACAACTACTGGCGCATGGAATTCGACATCGACGGCGGCAACAACACGATCAGCAAGAACGGCATCGACCAAACCGGCGAGTTCTCGGATTTGCGCGACCTCACCGGCGGCCCCGGCGGCACGCCCAAAACCTGGGAAGTGCGCAACCCCATCACCGGCAACGGCTACAAGCTGATTCCAGGCTCCGGCGACTATGCGGTGCCGACGAACCAGTCCGGCCGCGGCTTCCACACCATCGACATGATGGCCACGCGCCAGCACGACGGAGAATATGCGGACCGCTCGGACAATCCGCTTGGCGCGTGCGGCATGTCGGGCAATGCGCTCGTGAACAACGAAAGCATTGCCGATTCCAAGGTCGCGCTCTACTACCGCGTCGCCGTGCGCGACAGCACGTCGAGCGATTGGCCGCCCGGCTGCACCGGTGCCAACTGCATTCCGCAGGATTCGATGGAGTGCAAGACGACCGGTCCCACGCTCGTCGCCTTCGGCCCATGGACCGAAACGACGCCAACGAATCCCGCGATAGACGTGTCCCCCGGCAACGTCGAGGTCATCGTCGATGCCGGCGCCAGCGGTACCGACATGTTCGGTATCTCCAATACCGGAGATACCGGTAGCACGTTGAACTACACGATCGACACCGCGCCCGTCTCGTGCAGCGCGCCGGCCGACGTCGCCTGGCTGAGTGCCGCGCCGGTCTCCGGCGCGGTCGCGCAAGGCGCGACGAGCACGATCACCGCAACCGTGAACGCCGCGAGTCTCGCACCCGGGAGCTACTCGGCGTTCCTCTGCATTCGCAGCAACGATACGGCGAACGCGCTCGTGCAGGTGCCGGTGGAGGTGACCGTGAACGCGGTCGCCGTGCCCGTGGCCACCGCGTCGGTGACGCCCGGCACGCTCTCGTTCACGCTCATCACCGGAAACGGGGGCGATGATTCGATCGCGCTCGCCAACAGCGGCGATCCCGGCAGCACGCTCGACTTCACGGCCAGAGTATCGACGAGCGATCCGGTCGATTGCGCGCATCCTGATACCGCCGCAAGCTGGCTCGGCGTCTCGCCGACCTCAGGTTCCGTCGCGGCCGGTGCAGCAGCGGCGAACCTTGCCGTGCACGTGGATACGTCGGGTCTTACGGTCGCTCAGCATGCCGGCGCAATCTGTATCGCGAGCAATGATCCCAAGCAGGCGCTGATTACGGTGCCGGTCGATCTCACGGTGACGGCCGATCCGGACGAGATCTTCGTCGACGGCTTCGATTCGTCGAAGCGCCTGCCCTGAGCTCGTCTCGCAAGCGCCACTCGAAACCGCTCGCCAAAACGGCGAGCGGATCGCGAATCAACCCTCTTCGTTAGCGACGCGGCTTTCTTCGAGAAAGGCCGTCACCAGACGAATCCGAATCGTCGAGCGCGACCACACGATGCCGATCCGCCGCGGCACGCACGGCGCGGGCAACGGTATGCGCACCAGCTTGAGCCCTTCCGGCCACGGTCGCGCCCAGTCGGGCACAAGCGAAACGCCCAGGCCCCGATCGACCATCACCGCAATCGCATTGAGCGCATTGAGCTCGAAGCGCTCGTGCGGCGTAATGCCGACCGCGCGAAGATATTCGTCGGCTTGGCGTCCGCCCCATTGATTGCGGTCATAGCGGATCAACGGCTCCGTCGCAAGAAGCTCGTGCGGATCGCGGCCGGCCATACTTTGCGGCGCGAGCACGATCAGCGGCTCCTCGCGCAACAAGAGAAAACTGCACGTCTTCGGCAGCGAATACGGCGCCTGCAGCACGATCGCAGCATCGAGATCGCCGCTCTCGACCGCGCGATAAAGATCGGCCGAGAAGCCGGGGCGCACGAACACGTTGATGTGCGGAAACTTCTCGACCATGCGCGCGAGGATGTCGGGCAGCATGCCGGCGAGCGCGGTTGGGCACGCGCCGAGCCGAAGCTCGCCCGAGACCGCGTTGTCGTTCGCCAGCGTGCGAAGGTCGGAGACGTCGCGCAGGATGTCGCGCGCGCGCTGCAGCATGCGCGAGCCGGCCTCGGTGACGCTCACCGTGCGGCCGACGCGCGCGATCAGCGGCGTGCCGAGCTCGCGCTCGATCGTGCGGATCTGCTGCGCGACCGCGGCCGGCGTGATGTTGAGGAGCCGCGCCGCTGCGGCCATCGAACCGTGATCGGCAACCGCGACGAAGGTTTTCAGGAACTGGGTATCCACCTCGCTCCTCCCGGCACCTCGGCACGGCGATCGGCAAACATCAGCTTAGGCACACTCAAAAGATAGCGTTGCATGATTGTCGCGCGAAAGCCGCCGCTCGATGATGGAGGCTTCGCAGCGGCATCCGCTCTTCGCATCGGCATGACCTACCCTACCGCGACCGCGCAACAGATCGACTTCTTCAGTGAACACGGCTACCTGATCGTCGGGAACGCGATCCCGCAAGGCGATCTCGACGAGATCGAATCGTATTGCGACATCCTCCTCACCGAGAAGGACCGCCTCGCCAACGACTGGGCCTGGGACGAAAAGGAAAGCCGGGAGAACCGCTCGTTCCGCATCGTGCAATCCTCGCCGTCGTATGTGTGGAAAGACATTCGCGAACAGCCGTACCGTCGCTGGCTCGCGGCGTTCGCAACGCAACTTATGGCCCGCGACATGGAGTTCTGGTACGACCAGTTCCTCGGCAAGCCGCCGGGCAAGAGCGTGCCGACGGAGTGGCATCAGGACGAAGGCTACTGGGGACGCAATCTCGCCGATCGCGGCATCACCGGCTGGATTCCGCTGCAGGACGTCGACGCCGTCAACGGCTGCATGCATTTCATCGACGGCGGCCACAAGCTCGGCGTGCTGCCGCACCGTTCGGTCGAGGGCGTGCAGAGCGATCTTCTGATCTGCGAGGTCGACGAGCGCCGCACGATCGTCTGCCCGATGAACCGCGGCGACGTCGCGTTCCATCATTCGAAGACGCCTCATATGAGCACGGCGAACACCGGCACGGCGTGGCGCAAGGCAGTGACCAATCATCTGCAGGCGGTCGGCACGGGCGGCGAAGGCGATCATTATCCGTGGCGCGTCAAGGTCAATCAGAAGACCGGCGTGCGCACGACGCCAGGGCGCTGATTCGCATCATCGATTCGCGGCCGCCGCGGCCCGCTTCGCGATGCGGCCGGATTCGTCGTAGATCGTCAAACCTTCGAGCGAATGCGTCGGCGGCGGAAACAGAAGGCTCGCCAGATAACCGATCGTGATGCAGATGAGGATCGAGATCGCAAGATAGAAATACGGATGCACGAGCTTCATCGACCACGCGATCGTGGTCAGGATCATGCTCGACGCGATACCGATCGCGACGCCCTTCGAGTTCGCGCGTCGCGTGAACATGCCGAGCGTATACGCGCCGGCAAAGCCGCCGCCGAGAAGGCCCGCGAGCTCGATCGAGACATCGAACAGCGAATGGATGTCGTAGCGCGACAGCAGCAGCGCGAGCCCGATGCCGGCAAGACCCGCGACGACGGTCATGATCTCGGCGAAGCGCACGCTCTTCTTCGGATCGGGTTTCTTGACGATCTTCTCGTAGAAATCGACCGACGCCAGCGTCGCGACGCTGTTCATGATGCCGGACAACGTCGCCATCGCCGCGGCGAAAATGCCGGCGATGATGAGCCCCGTGACGCCGGTCGGCAGCTCCGCCGCGATGAACAGCGGAAACGTCGCGTCGATCGGCAGCAGCGGATTCATGCGCTCGGGGTTCGCCTTGTAGAAGACGAACAGCGCCGTGCCGATCGTGTAGAAGACGAAGCCGCCCGGAATCATGATCGCGGCCAGCGCCCACACCGAACGGCCGGCCTCCCTATCCGATTTCGTCGACAGCACGCGCTGCATCAGCACCTGATCTTTCGGAAACGTCAGCACGACATCGAACAGCACGAGGAAGATGAAGCCCCACACCGTCGCCTTGGTGAGATCGAAGCTGAAATCGAGGAGCTTCATCTTGTGCTCGGCCGATGCTGCCGCCAAGAACTCGCCGAAGCCGCCGTGCAGCTGCCAGATGATGAAGCCGATCGCGAATATCGCGCCGCCCATCTTCACGATGACTTGCACGAAATCGGTCCAGATCACCGCCTTCATGCCGCCGAGCGCGGTGTAGATGATCGTAAAGCCGCCCATCAGCAGCACGCTCCAGACGACGTCGATGCCGGTGATCGTCGCAATCGCGAGCGCGGGCAGGAACAGGATCACGCTCATGCGGCTTCCGATCTGCATCGCGATGCAAAGCGCGCTCGCGAGCATGCGGATCGCCGGATGAAAGCGCGTTTCGAGATACGAGAACACGCTCATCAGATTCAGCCGGCGCAAGAGCGGCACGATCCAGACCGCGACGAACATGAGCCCGAGCACAGCGACGAGATTGTTCGTGAGGTACTGCCAGTTGGTCTCGAATGCCTTCGCCGGAATCGCGATGAAGCTGATCGAGCTCGTGTTCGCGGCATAAAGACTCACGCCCGCCGCCCAGAACGGAATGCGCCGGCCGCCGACGAAGAAATCCGACGTCGAGTTGCGCTTCTCGCGTATGTAGAAGTAGAGGCCGATCCCGATCATCGAAACGAGATACGCGACGATCACGATCCAGTCGAGCCATTTCAGCAGCAGCTTGCCCGATTCGACTTCCGCATATCCAAGATCGACACGCTCGCCGCTCGTTCCCGGCTGCGCCCACAGCACGCCGTTCTTCCACGCCGTCGACGCCAGCACCGTGCCGGTGTGGGGATCGATCAACGTCGCCCACGCGCTCGTGATGGTATGGAACGATTTCAGCACCGGTGTCGCGCCGCCGACGCTCGCGAGATAGAGAATCGTCGCCTGCCCGATCGCGCGTGCCGAGTTTGCGACGATGCGTCCCGGCACCGCGGGCCTCTCGGTCCAGCCCTGATCCTCTGACCAGCGCCACAGCCGCTCGCCGTCGCCGTTCGGCACCGTGACGAACACCGCTCGCGTCTGCGCGATCGTCGTGCTCGGCGCGCCGCCACCCGGCCAACCCGGATACGACGTCCACTGCGGAGCCGTGGCATCGAGCGCAAGACTCAAAAGACGCGCTTCGCCCGCCGCGAGTCCTGCGGCATACAGCGTCGTGCCTTGCAGCGAGGCGTGCGCGTCCGCAAGCGCAACCGGCAACGGCGGCAACGCGCGAGTCGCGAGCGCACCGTTATCGAAGACGAGCCGCTCGATCCGCTCAGCCGTGCCGTTCGTGCCGAGCAGCACGAACGCCTGCCGCCCATCGCCACCGACGCCGACCACGGACACGCTGCCGCCCGGCTGCCAGGCCGAGCGCGTCCACGTTTTCATGTCCGCATCGAGCACCCACGCCCCAGTGGCGGATACCGCGACCGGCCGATCGTCGATTGCAAGGAGACCGGCCAGCGGCGCGTCGGCGATGAGCGGCGGCAGCGTGCCGGTCTTGATCGACGAGAGCGTATCGGCCGCGCACGGCGCCGCGAAACCAGCGAGCAGCGCGCAAACGGACAAAAGGCCAAACAGGGATCGGCAGGATTTCATAGCGATACGCGATGCCGTTCTCGATGCATCGGCGCATCGAACGAGTGAGAGCATGACCCGCCGATGCGGGTTCGCTCAACGGGCCGCATCGATCGGCGGCCGTGAAGGTTCGGTACGCGCCGCGGCGACGATCGCCTCAGCGCGCTTCAAGAACGGCAAATCGATCATGCGGCCGTCGACGACGAACGCGCCGCGGCCCTGCGCGGCCGCCGCTTGCGCCGCTGCCACGATGCGGAGCGCCGCGGCGAGCTCGGCATCGCTCGCACGGAACACGTCGTTCGCAAGCGCGACCTGGCGCGGATGGACGCAGCTTTTGCCGACGTAGCCGAGCCGCTGCGCCATCTCGGCCTCGGCGCGGAAACCGGCATCGTCGTCGATATCGGCGAACGCGCCGTCGCAGACGAAAAGATCGGCCTCGCCCGCGGCCATACGCACAGCGAACATCGCGGCGTGCACGTTCGCCGCATCACCGCGATCGATGCCGAGCGGCGCGAAGAGATCGCCAAGACCGAGTTGCAAGCCGGCGACGCGCGGATGGGCAGTCGCGATCGCAGCCGCGCGGCGCAATGCTTTGGGCGTTTCGATATTGACCAAGAGGCGAATCGGCTGCGCGATCGCGTTGCCGGCTTCGGCGCGTTCGAGTGCAGAAACCGCGGCGATCACGTCCGCCGCCGATTCGACCTTCGGAAGGTTGATCAGCGCGACTCCGTCTTTCGCCAGAGCATCGATGTCGAGCTCGAAATGCGGCGTGTTCAACGCGTTGACGCGTACGATGAGGAGCTTGGCGGCCTCGCGCGCCTCGCGCGTGCCGACGAAGTCGGCGACGAGCCGGCGCGCCTGGGCTTTTTCGCTTTCCGGCACCGAATCTTCGAGATCGAACGACAGCGCGTCCGCCTCGCCCGCGAGCGCCTTGGTATAAAGCTCGGGGCGGATGCCGGGGACGAAAAGCTTGCTGCGCATGGACGCGCAGTGTGCGCGAAACGATCCGCAGGAAAAGTTGCCCGAGACAGTTTCAGACGATACTTTTCGTTTTGGATCGTGACGCCCGCCATCGAAATCCCCGACCGAGGACCCGATGAATCACCCTACCCCTTCCGAGACCAACGGCCGCCGTTCCTGGTCCAATCTCAGCAGCACGGTCGCGCTCGCGGTCAGCGTGTTCGCGCTCGCGCTCGGCGCCTGGCAGACCCGGCTGATGCAGGGCCAGGCGCGTGCCAGCGTCTGGCCGTTCCTGACGCTCGGTTATTCCTATAGCAACGACACCGATACCGACGGCTTCGTCTGGCGCGTCGACAACAACGGCGTCGGCCCGGCGCGCATCGAGACGATCTCGGTGACGCTCGACGGCAAACCGATGAAAACCTGGCGCGAGGTGCTGAAGGCTCTGGGCGTCACCAAACCGACCAAAGCCTCGACCAGCAGCCTGCATGGCGAAGTCATTCCGCCGAGCCTCAACCGCGAGACGACGATCACAGCGATCCGCGTCAACGAGCGTGAAGCCGCGGAAATGTTCAAGGGCGCGGTCGACCGCTTCCGCATGGATATCTGCTACTGCTCGGTCTATGACGATTGCTGGACCGCGCACTGGCAGGTGAGCAAGGTCGATGCGGTGGAACGCTGCGAGGCGAACGGCGCCGTGCAGTTCGAGGAATAGCGTTTACTCGTTCGCGTTCCCGGCCCACACGCGCACACGGCTGAACACCAGAGCGTAGACGCCGAAGCTCCACGCGATCGCCGCGGTCCAGCCGGCGAGGATGTCCGACGGATAGTGCACGCCAAGATAGATGCGGGAAAGGCCGACGACCGCGACGAACACGCTCATCGCGATAACGATGGGCCAGCGCCAGCGCGTCCTCCAGCACAGCAGCACCAGCACGCAGGCGAGCGTCATCGATCCCATCGCGTGGCCGCTCGGGAAACTGTAGTTGCCCTCGGGTGCGATCGACTCCCAAAGACTCGGGCGATCGCGCGCGAACAGCGGCTTGGCGGCGAGATTGAGCAAGGCCGAGCCGCCGATCGCGATCAAAGCGAAAAGACCCTCGCGGACGCGGCGCTTTGCGACCAGAAATGCGACGAGGCCGATATCGAACGGAACCACGCCCCACAGATAGCCGAGCGCGGCGGCGACGATGAAGAAGCGATCGAAGCCCGAATGCGAGAGGCCGTGCGCCCAATCGAGCAGCGGACGATCGAAGACGAATGCGTCGCCTTCGTGCAACGCGTGCGCGAGCGCGCCGAAACCGGCCAGCGGAAGCAGAATGCCGACGAAGACGAGCAGAAGGGAAAGACCATATCGCCGCAGGAAGACAGCGCCGAAATGCGCCTCCGCGCCGAGCGCGGAACGGGTTTCAGTCGGCATGCGCCCGGGGATGGTATTGCCGCGCGACGTAGTCCTCGATGACCCCGACGAACTCCTGCGCGATGTTCTCGCCGCGCAGCGTCATTGCCTTTGCGCCGTCGATGAAAACCGGCGCCGCCGGCGCTTCGCCGGTGCCCGGCAGCGAAATGCCGATGTTCGCGTGACGCGATTCGCCCGGGCCGTTGACGACGCAGCCCATCACCGCGAGCGTCAGGTTCTCGACGCCGTCGTACTTGATGCGCCATTCCGGCATCTTCGCGCGCACGTGATCCTGCACGGTCTTGGCGAGCTCCTGGAACAGCGTCGACGTCGTGCGGCCGCAACCGGGGCACGCGGTGACCAGCGGGGTGAACGCGCGAAGACCCATCGTTTGCAACAGCTCCTGCGCGACGATGACTTCGCGCGTGCGCGATTCGCCGGGCTCGGGCGTCAGCGAAATCCGGATCGTGTCGCCGATGCCTTCCTGCAGCAGCACGCCCAGCGCGGCCGTCGAGGCGACGATGCCTTTCGATCCCATGCCGGCTTCGGTGAGGCCAAGATGCAGCGCGTAGTCGCAGCGCGCGGCGAGATCGCGATACACCGCGATCAGCTCCTGCACGCCCGATACCTTGCACGAAAGAATGATGCGATCGCGCGCGAGGCCGATCTCCTCGGCGCGCGCGGCCGAATCCAGCGCCGAGCGGATCAGCGCCTCGCGCGCGACGCGCGAGGCATCCCACGGCTTCTCGCGCGTGTGGTTTTCGTCCATCAGCGCGGCCACCATCGATTGATCGAGCGAGCCCCAGTTCGCGCCGATGCGCACCGGTTTCTCGTACTTCAGCGCGAACTCGATGATCGTCGCGAATTGAATGTCACGCTTCTTGCCGAAGCCGACGTTGCCCGGATTGATGCGGTACTTCGCCAGTGCCTCGGCGCAAGCGGGTTCGCGTTCGAGCAGCTGATGGCCGTTGTAGTGGAAATCGCCGATCAGCGGCACGCCGACGCCCATCATGTCGAGGCGCTCGCGGATGCGCGGCACCGCGGCCGCCGCTTCGGGCGTATTGACTGTGATGCGCACCAGCTCCGAGCCCGCACGCGCGAGCTCGGCGACCTGACGCGCGGTTCCTTCGACATCGGCCGTATCGGTGTTCGTCATCGACTGCACGACGATCGGCGCAGAGCCGCCGACCGTGACCGCGCCGATTCGCACAGCGACACTCTGCCTGCGTGCATGCGCCGCCGGCAGCGCGGTGTCCGTGGGGGTACTGCGTGTCATTCGAAATCAACCTCCGGCAACGGCGCGCTGCGCGGTCGCCTCACTGGCGGATTCGGCAACCGCGTTCAACGGCGGTAGCGCGAACTGAAGATAAATGCCGGTCGCCTCAATCAGTCCCATGCCGCGCACGCGCTCCGTGCGCGCCGGTGCGGGCGGACCTTGCGGATCGACCGGAACGGTGAGCTCGATCGCCGACGACGCGCGCTCGAAAAGACCGGGCGTCACCAGCGATGTATGGTCGGCTTCGTCGACGCGCAACGACGTCAGCAGCAATCCGCGCATCGCCGATTGCATGCCGGTTTCTTCGATATTGCGCACGCCGACCGGCAATGCGCGGCGGCTCAGGAGCTCGACGCCGGCATCGACGCGGCCTTCGCCGTCGATGCGAATCCAGCGGATCGCGCCGACCATCCAGTCCGGTGCGGCATCGCCCTGCTCGGGCAGCGCGAGACCGACCAGCTCGCCGATGCGCGCACGAACGGTTTCGCCGCCGGGTCCGCGCTCCCACAGCAAGCGATAGCCGCCGAGGCTCTGATCGAGCACGCGCGCCTTGAGCCGCGTCGCGCGAGCGGGCTCGCTCGCGCTGATCGCCCACGACGCGATGCGATCGCTTTCGCTCAAGCTGATCGCCTGGCCGCGCACGCGGCGCAGGAAACTCTCGAAATCCTCGTTGCCCACCAGCACGAAATGAAGATCGTGCAGACCCAGCACCGTTTCCAGCACATAGCCGCCGCCAAGCCGCGTGTGCATACGCTCGCCGCTCGCGGTCCAGCCGGCAGCCAGACGCCGCGCAAGCTCGATGTCGATCTGTACCGCCGGGCCGCCGCGCAACCGGAACGTCGCTACGCGCGATCCCGGCGGCAGCATCGTGACCTGGCCTTCGATGAACGCGAGCAGCGAGCCGAGCCCGATCGTCAGCACTTCGAGCTCGCCGTGGCCGCGCTCTTCCGGCAAGTAGCCCGGGCCGCGGTCGCAATCGGTGTTCATCGTGAGCTCGCTGCCGTCGCCCGCGCCCGTGCGAAGCTCGCAGTACGGCGCAACCGTGCGCGTGAACGCGATGACTTCGAGCAGCTCGCGCTGCGTGTAGCGATACGGATTGGCAAGCGCGAGCAGAATCGCGTGGCCATAAGCGAGACGCGCGTTGACGGCGCTGCTCAGCAACGGATCGTCCACCGCACGATCGTCGAAGCGCACCATCGTGACGAAGCGATAGACATCGTGCAGCGACTGCCACGCGCCCACGGGCGGCGTGCGATACAAAAGATAAGCCTTCGCCAGATGCTCGCCGCCATGTTGCAGCGCGCGCACGCCGGCGAGCGCCACCTGCTTGCTGCGCATGAACGGCACTGAACCCGCGGGTGCACACAATTCAGCGAGCGCGATGCGATAGCCGAGCGCAAGCTCGCTCTGGAATTCGAGCGCGATCGCACCGAGCTCCACCTTCTGCGGCGGCAGCGGAAAGCTCGCGCCGACGATCTGCTTGTCGGTGAGCTCGGCGAGTTGCGCGATCGGATGACGCAGGATCTCGAGTGCATCGAGGCGCTGCACCGCGTCGATGCGCATCCGGTTGACCTGGCGCAGGCCATCGAGCAGGAGCTTCGCCGTCGCGTTGAAATTCGCGAGCGGCAGCGCCGCGACCCACGACCGCAACGCGCGCGCCTCGGTCGCAAACGCGCCCGAACCCGGCGCATGGCGTTCGGGCAGGTCGCGGAGCAGGCGGCGGTAGCGGTCGTTCATGAGGCGGGCCGATTATACGGTGACGGTTATACGGGGCGGGCCCTAACCGCCCTTCCCTTGCGTTCGCGCCAGCGCCCCGCGCACGAGCCGCGCCAGGATGCGCTCGCCGAATCCCGACGGCGCCTTCAAACCCAGCCGCTCCACACACTCGTCCGTCTCCCGCGTCTGCCCGGGCAATATCAACGCGCCGAGCAGCGCCGGCAACCGCCGCCGATCGCCGCTCGCTTTCTTGAGCCATAGCAACGCCGGCAGCAGGCGCCGCTCGACCGGCGTGAAATCGCTGCCGAACGGAAACGGCGCGAACAACCCGCGAGCGGTAAACGGTCGCAGTGTCTCGGCGAGCGCGGCCGGCGTGTTGCGACGCCATGCGTCCGGCACGCGAAACTCGGGATCGAGCTTGCCGGCCGCGATCGCTATGCGCGCGAGCTCGTCCTGAAAACGCGCATCGGCGATCGACAGCATCGCGAGAATGCAGGCCTCGTCCGACCGGCCGCGCAGATCCGCAACGCCGTACTCGGTGATGTAGATGTCGCGAAGATGCCGCGGAATCGTCGTGTGACCGTAATTCCATCGAATATTCGATTCGACGCGCCCGCCGCTCGATCGCGTCGAACGCAAGAGCAGCACCGAGCGTCCCCCGTCGATCGCATGCGCCATTGCGACGAAGTTGTACTGACCGCCGACGCCGCTGACGACGCGCCCGTCTTCCAGCGCATCGGATACCGCCGCGCCGAGCAGCGTCGCCATCATGCAGGTGTTGAAGAAACGCGCGTCGCGGCGTTGCATCGCATCGAGCTGCTCGCGACCGCCGTAGAGCTGATTCACGTCGGACACGCGGCTCATCACGAGCCCGGAGTAATCCTCGCCGTCGAGCTGGCGCAGCCACGCATAGAATTCCTTGGAGCCTAAGAAGAACGCGCCTTTGAGATAGTGACCGTCGCGAAGACGCGCCGGATCGATCACGTCGTCCTTATTGACCGCGCGCTGCACGTCGATGTCGTCATAGACCTTCCGCGTCAGCACGCCGCCGCGACGCAGGTGCATGAAGCCATCCATGACCATCTCGCTCGCGCCATACAAACCGCTCGCAAACGGTGTCGTCCCGCCATAGCGGGCGATCAGCGGATCGGCCGCGACATCATTGCCGCGCAACACGCCAAGCGCCGCCAAGTAGTCGGCGTTGTGCTGATGACGCAGCAACAGCGCCGCGGCCACCGCATCCGATAACGCACCGATGCCGATCTGCAGCGTGCCGCCATCGCGCACGAGCGTGCTCGCGTGAAGGCCGATCGCGTGCTCGACGAGATCGACCGCATCGCGCGGCAGAGCGAACAGCGGCTGCTTCGGCTCGCTGTCTTCGATCAACGCATCGAACAGGTCTGCGCCGACTTCGGCATCGCCGCTAAGGAACGGCAGATCCGGATGCACGACACCGATGAGCAGCGGCTTGGGCTTGCCGCGCGCCGCGATCATGTCGAGCACGTCGAGCGTCACATCGGGATTGCACGAAAAACTCACGCGCGCGCCGCGCCGCGCGACGAGCTGCACGATCGCATTCAGCTCGGTGTTGTCGGCGAGATCGCGCGCGACTTGTGTGTAGTTGATGCTCGCGTAGTCGCGCTGCGCACGCGACGAGCGCAGCATCGCGCCCGACTGGAAATAAAATTCCTGGATGCGGACGTTCGCCGGCAACTTGCCGGCTTTGAGATCGATCACGTATTCCAGGCGCGGATAGTTCTCGCCGAACTGCCGCGCGAGAAACGGATCGAGGAATCGCCGCTCAAGATCGCTGCCCGCGCTGGGCGGATCGAGCGATAGCGCCGTGTAGATCGTCAAGCGCCGCGATGGCTCGGCCTTGATGCGCCGATACAACGCGTTCAGGAGATGGTTCGGCTTGCCGAGCCCGAGCGGCGCGGCGATCGCGATATCGCTGCCGCCGCGAGCGAGGATGCTGTCGATAACGGCGTCGATGGGCATATGCGTTCATCATGCCCGGCCGCACGATGCCACGGCAACTTGCGGCGGCGAAGGTACACTCGCCCCATGGACCGAGCCGTTCCGCTGCCCTCCGCGCACAGCCCGAACCCTGCGTTGCGCTTGCTCGCCGAGCAGGCGTTCAGCCGTGCGGCCGGCGCGCCGCTGATCGAGGGCAACGCGGTCGAGCTTTTGATCGACGCGCAGGCGAATTTCGATGCGTGGCTCGCTGCGATCCGGCAAGCGCGGCTCGCGATCCTGATCGAAAACTACATCTTCCGCGACGACGACACCGGCCGCGCATTCCGCGACGCACTCGCCGAGCGCGCGGCGGCGGGCGTCAAAGTGTTCGTGCTGCGCGACTGGCTCGGCTGTCTTGGCCAATCGAGCTTTGCGTTCTGGAAACCGGTGATCGACGCCGGCGGCAACGTGCGCACCTACAATCCGCCGCGCTTCACCAGCCCGTTCGGCTGGCTTTCGCGCGATCACCGCAAGCTGCTTGTCGTCGACGAAACAGTCGGTTTCATCGGCGGCATCTGCGTCAGCGGACTCTGGCTTGGCGATCCCACGCGCAATGTCCCGCCGTGGCGCGATACTGCCGTCGCCGTGCGCGGCCCTGCGCTGCGCGAGCTCGGCAACGCGTTCGCGGACGCGTGGTCGATGAGCGGCGATCCGCTGCCGGACGACGTGCGCATGCTCACCGACCGCTGTCTCAACGCCGGCAACGTCGATCTTCGCGTCGTCGCGACCGTGCCGAACATCGCCGGCCTCTACCGGTTCGACCAGCTCATCGCGGCTATGGCGCGGCGAAGCCTCTGGCTCACCGACGCGTATTTCGTCGGCGTCGCGCCATACGTGCAAGCGCTGATCGCCGCCGCGCGCGATGGCGTCGACGTGCGATTGCTCGTGCCCGGCACCAGCGACGTTCCGGCCGTCGGCACGCTGTCGCGCGCTGGTTACAGACCGCTACTGGAAGCCGGCGTGCGCGTGTTCGAATGGAACGGCTCGATGATGCACGCGAAAACCGCCGTCGCCGACGGCCGCTGGGCGCGCGTCGGGTCGAGCAATCTCAATCTGTCGAGCTGGATCGGCAACTGCGAGCTCGACGTTGCGATCGAAGACGGCGAGTTCGCGCGCAAGATGGAAGCGCAATACGAGATCGATCTTGGCAACGCGACCGAAATCGTGCTGCAGCTCGGAGCGCGCCGAAAGAAGACAGCGAGCGCGACCGGCGCACTGCTGCCGCGCGCACGCGGCGGCAGTTCCGGCCGCGCCGCCGCCGGCGCGCTGCGCATCGCGAACACCGTCGGCGCGGCTATTACCAACCGGCGCGTGCTCGGCGGCACGGAAAGCGGGCTCTTGCTCGGCGCCGCGATCGCGCTGATCGCGCTGGCCGCGCTTGCGTTCTGGTGGCCGCGCGTGATTGCGTGGCCGCTTGCGCTGCTCGGGTGCTGGGTCGGCATCGGCTTGCTGGCGCGCTATATCGAGACGCGAAAGCGCAAGACGTAGTCTTCGTTCCGCGTTCGCGGGAATGACGCCTTGCGGGTAGACTCACCGCCCGACTGTTTGCGATGTCATGTCCGATTCCACCTCCACCGCGATTCCCGAGCGCGAGATCTTTACGCCGTCCGCGCTGACTCGGCTCGCGCGCGAGCTGCTCGAAGACGCGTTGCCGCTCATCTGGGTCGAAGGCGAGCTTTCGAATGTCTCGCGTCCCGGTTCCGGGCATCTTTACTTCACGCTGAAGGACAGCGCCGCGCAGGTGCGCTGTGCGATGTTTCGGCCGCGCAGCACGTGGCTGCGCTTCAAACCCGCCGACGGCATGCACGTGCTTGCGCGCGTGCGCGTCAGCCTTTACGAAGCGCGCGGCGAATTCCAGCTGATCGTCGATCATTTGGAAGAAGCCGGCGAAGGCGCGCTTCGCCGCGAATTCGAGCGGCTGAAGACGCGGCTCGCGGCCGAAGGATTGTTCGATACGGAGCGCAAGCGGCCACTGCCGCAGTTCGCGCGTCGCATCGGCGTCATCACCTCATCGAGCGGCGCTGCGATTCGCGACGTCGTCAGCGTGATCGCGCGCCGCTTTCCGCTCGTCGATGTTGAAGTGCTACCGGTTCCCGTGCAGGGCCGCGAAGCACCGCCTGCGATTGCCGCGATGATTCGCGCCGCGTCCGCCTCGCGTCGCTACGACGCGTTGCTGCTGACGCGCGGCGGCGGATCGCTCGAGGATCTCTGGGCGTTCAACGACGAGCGCGTTGCGCGTGCGATCCATGCGAGCACTGTCCCCGTCGTTTCCGCGATCGGTCACGAAATCGATTTCACGATCGCCGATTTCGTCGCCGACGTGCGCGCACCGACGCCGTCCGCCGCCGCGGAACTTCTGGTCCCGGACGCTGCCGATCTCGAGCGGGTGCTCGAACGGCAGCGCATCCGCATTTCGCGATGCGTGCGCCATGCGCTCGAAACACGCAGCCAGCGGCTCGATCACGCGTTCGCTCGATTGAGGGCTCAGCATCCGCAAGTCCGTCTCGCGCGCGCGGTCGAACGCGCGCTGAAGCTCGATCAGCGTTTCGCCGCGATCTTGCGTGCACGTATCGAGAGCCGATCGTTGCGCGTTGCGCGTCTGCGCATGCGGCTTGCTGCGCACGATCCGCTTGCGCTCCTCAACACGCGCCGCGTGCGCCTCGGCCATCTCGCCGATCGGCTGAGAGCGGCCATCGTGCGCGGCGCGGAGCGGCGTGCGCTTCGGCTCGGCGAGCTCGCGCGGACGTTGAATGCGGTGAGCCCGCTCGCGACGCTGGAACGCGGGTATGCGATTTTGTTCGATCGCGAATCGGGGAAGGTCGTGAAGTCGGTGACACAGTCGACAGCCGGCGCCGCATTGCGCGCTCGGGTAGCGGATGGCGAGATCGAGTTGCGCGTTGACGAGCCGAAGCGCGATTGAAACCGCTTCATCGTGCGCTAGGCCGGGCCGACTTACCCTTGCGCGTCAATGGATTTCGGAGAAGAACGCATGCTCGCAGGGACTTATCCGTACTACCTCGCCAACCAGCCTCAGCAACCCAACACCGATCTCGAAGTCCGCGACAAATACTCCGGCGACATCGCCACGCGCGTCGCGCTCGCCGATCGCGCGACGATCGATCAGGCGATCGCCGCCGCGGTCGCCGCCGAAGCTCCGATGCGCAAGATGCCGGCTTACGCGCGTCAGCAGGTTCTCGAGCATTGCGTCGCGCGCTTTCGCGAGCGCCACGACGAGCTCGCGCTTGCGCTCTGCATCGAAGCCGGAAAACCGATCAAGGATTCGGAAGGCGAAGTCACGCGGCTGATCGATACGTTCAAGGTGGCCGCGGAAGAAGCCGTGCGTATCGATGGCGAGATCGTCGATCTCGAAATCTCCGCGCGTGCGAAAGGCTATCGCGGGTACGTGCAGCGCGTTCCGATCGGCGCTTGCTCGTTCATCACGCCGTTCAACTTTCCGCTGAATCTCGTCGCGCACAAGGTTGCGCCGGCGATCGCGGCGGGATGTCCGTTCGTATTGAAACCGGCGAGCGCGACGCCGATCGGTGCGCTGATCATCGGAGAAGTGCTTGCCGAAACCGATTTGCCGAAAGGCGCGTTCTCGGTGCTGCCTTGCAAATCGAGCGATAGCGAAGCACTTGTGACGGACGATCGCCTGAAGCTTCTCTCGTTCACCGGAGGGCTGATCGGCTGGGAGCTCAAAGCGAAAGCGGGCCGCAAGAAAGTCGTGCTCGAGCTTGGCGGCAACGCGGCGGCTATCGTCGATGCCGATCAGAAGGACAAGCTCGACTATGTGATCGAGCGTCTCATTTTCGGCAGCTACTACCAATCCGGCCAAAGCTGCATCAAGGTGCAGCGCATCTTCGCGCACGAATCGCTGTACGCAGACGTGCGCGATCGATTCGTCACGGCGACGAGAGCGCTGAAAGCCGGCGATCCGAAGAATCGCGACGTGTTCCTAGGTCCACTGATCGACGAGGAATCGGCGAAACGCCTCGAAAGCTGGATCGCCGAGGCGAAAACCGCGGGTGCGAAAGTACTCTGCGGCGGCGGACGCGACGGAAACCGGCTCGACGCCGCCGTGCTCGAAAACGTGCCGCGCGGCGCGAAGATCAGCGCGCTCGAAGCGTTCGGGCCGGTCACGCTGCTCGCGAAGTTCTCGACGATCGGCGAGGCGATCGCCGCCGTCAACGATTCGGACTTCGGCCTTCAGGCCGGCATCTTCACCGACAGCCTCGCGCACGCGATGCAAGCGTGGAACGAGCTCGAAACCGGCGGCGTCATCGTCAACGACGTGCCGAGCTTTCGCGTCGACAACATGCCGTACGGCGGCGTGAAGCTTTCGGGCCTCGGGCGCGAAGGCGTGCGTTACGCGATCGAGGATATGACCGAGAGGCGGTTGATGGTCGTACGCGAGGTTTGATGCGCCGAGCGAGCCTTCACCTACCTTTCGCCAGCCTTTCGGAGATAAGTATATTTTAACAACAACTATCTATGTAAATTATCGCAATGTGCAAACGGCGTAACAGAATCAGGATCGGCGCCGCGCTGCAATCGAAATCGCTGCAGCAGGCATCCGATCGTTTTCTCTCTCTTACCCTGAAGGAGCAAACACATGATTCTGCGCACATCGATCCTGACGCTCGCGCTCGTTTCCGTCAGCGCCTTTGCACAAAGCACCAGCCAGCAGGCGCTGGACCAAGCCCTCACTCAGAAAGAAGGCATGACTCGCGCCGGCGACGGCCTCTACTATCAGAAGACCGATTCCGGCGAATCGTTCGTCGCGACCAGCGCGGCCGGTAAGCGCGCGATCCTCCAGAAGATGCAGGAAACGCGCGACACGCTGGCGGCGCATCTGACGAAGAATCCATCGGAATCCGGCCAGGCGTCGCTCGCGATTCTCGATCAGGAAATTGCAAAGCTCGACAAGCCGCAGCCGAAGAACCAGGAAGTCACCTGGCATTGCGGCGATCAGGCGACGATCTATGCACGCGCGCTTTCCGCCGGCGGCACCAGCGCCAGCGCGTACGCGGTCGACCAGGGGGGCGGTTTCAGCCCGGCGCTTTCGACGACGAACTACGCAAGCGCGTCGTCGGACAACCACAGCAATTCGCAGACGACCTCGACGTTCACGCCCGCGACGGCGACCATCACCGATACGCGCAGTTGCGTTGCGTATTCGAGCGCGTCCGTGAACTGCTACGGGGATCCGAACCCGCCGACGATCTCGGCGTTCGCGACGAGCACGCGTGCGGGCGGTTGTCCGTAAGCGATTTGCGTTCCGCGCGACGGATCGCGCAATCCTCGCAGGGCGGGTTTCGGCCCGCTCTGCGAACTACGACGCAGGCAACGCGGTCACGAGAATCCGATCCGTCTGCCGATCGGAGCCGACGAAGAAATCGGCGCTGCCGATGTCGACGAAACCGAATTTCCGGTAGAACGTCATCGCGCGCGGGTTGCGCTCCCAAACGCCGAGCCAGACGTGCCGGCCCCCGAACGCACGCGCCTGATCGAACACTGCCGCCATCAAGCGCTGCGCGACGCCGCTGCCATGCGCAGGCCGATCGACGTAGAAGCGATGGAGCTCGATCGGACTTTCCTGCGTCACGCACGCGGGCGCTGCCTTGCGGCGCACCTGCGCGTATGCAACGAAAGCACCGTTCGCGTAGGCCATCAACGTGGCGACATCGGGATCACCGAGCTCGCGCGACTGCTGCACGACACCGTATGAGGCTTCGAGATGCGCGCGCAAGTCTTCCGGCTGATTTTCCGCGCCGAAGGTTTCGGTAAACGTGCGCGCGGCGAAGGCTGAGAGCACAGGTGCGTCGGATAGAGTACCTCGGCGGATGTGCAAGTCCGAATGGACGATTTGCGTGCGTCTTGGGACACGAATCAATGAATCTGACGACTCCATGCCGGAAATTCTGCGCCAGCTCGATTGTAGGCTCAAGGCAGCGCTCTCGTCCGATCCGCAACGTGAGCGTGTACGCGCTCTTCTCGCGCGGCCTAAGGCTCAACCGCTCCGATCGAGCACCTCGAAGCGTTCCTCGGCTGACCCAGCTGATCCCTTCCGAGTGCACCGCATATCGTTGTATCGCCTTTGGATGCCGCATCGCCTCCGGGCGCGATGGGCAGAACGAGCGTCAGCGGGTAATACCAGGCGGCTGACAACTCACCAAAGGCGGCGTCTCCGAACGGCAAGCCGAGCGCGAACGGGCAATTGTCCTGTACATCGGCACCTTGGATGTTCGACGGGCCGCCGCTGACGGTATGCACGTCGCCGCCGCAGTTCTGGTTCGCGCCGCCTGAATCCAGAATTGTATTCTTCCAGTCGATTGCGGAGCTCACGGCCGGCGTCTCGAAATGGAAGCTATCTGTCCCGGTATTACCCATCATGGTCACGTTCCAAATACTGGCTTTGACGGCACCGTCGAGGTATAGCGCACCGCCGCTCTCCCACGCACTGTTCTTCACGATCGTGGAATTGACGATGCGTACTTTGTTGACCTGCGTGTCGCGGATGTGCAACGCGCCGCCGCGGAGCGCGGTGTTGTCAGCGAAGCTCGATCGCTCGATCTCGATGGCACCTTCGGATGCGATGGCTCCACCAAGTCCGTTGCCCTCCAGAGCGGAGGCTTCCATGAACGCATTGCTTTCGAATGTGGAATTGTCGATGTACGCCAGGTGGCCGCCGGATTTCTGATAGATCGCCGCGCCCTTGCCGAGCGCGAAATTCCGATGGAAGACCATGTTCATGATGCGCATTGGACACCCGCTGTCGATCGCGCCCCCGCCTTCGCTGCCGAAACGATCCGCGTTCGGTGCCCAGGCGATGTTGTTGTCGAAAGACCCCTTGTGTTTTCCGTTTAGACCGCCCGAAATCGCCAGCATCGTCGACGCGGCGCTCGTTTCGCAATGAATCGCGCCGCCGGAACGCGCCTGATTCATTCCGAAATCACTATTGACGATCAGTGCGTCCGTGATGCCGCGCATATCGAGCGCACCGCCGTAGCCTTGATCGCCGTTCGCATCGCCTGGGCTGTTGTTGAGATAGAACGTTGTTTCGAGAACGTTCAACATCGATCCGTCGCCGTCGATCGCGAGCGCGCCGCCGCCATTCGTCGCTATATTGTTGTCGAATCTGACATTGATGAAGTCGACGAGCTTGGCTCCATCGACGTACACGGCACCGCCGCGTCCTTCCGACATCGCATTGCCATCGCGAAAATGGATATTCGAGAAATAGACGCGCGTTCCGGCGCCGTTGATGTGGAAGATGCGCGTCGCCTGCCCTCCGCTCAATTCGACATTGCCCGCACCGCCACGAATCTGCAGTTTCGGATCCTGCCCGATATGGATTTCTCCGAGCATCGGATCCAGCGTGATCGCATTGACTCCGTCGAAAATAATGATGTCGTCGCCCGTCCCGGCGGGGCAGGCCATGGAGCCGGTCTGGTTGCGGTTCGTGACGTTCTGAATCGCGTCGCGCAATGTACATCCGCCAGCGTAGTGCTGTGCATCGACGGACGTGGTGACCTTGATCGGATCGGCCGCTTGCGCCGACGGAACGATACAGGCAGTCAGCGGAAGCAGCGCAACGAGAGCTCGATACGTACAGTGCCGCCGGGGACGGTTTCGATTCATGAACGCCTCGCGAGAGAAGTATGTATTCGGATGATCGAGAACACAGGCACGATGTGCTTGCGAATGTTCAATTACGCAAATCGATGCGGCGATCCGCCATGGTGCGATGCACGAGAGATCGCATGCGTTGCTTTGTGCGCAGGAGTCGAGCTCGCGCGGCACCAACGTTTACGTCCACCGAACGGAACTTAACGCGCCGCGGATTTACCATGTCGACACCGGAGCCAAGCAGACAAAGGTCGATGGCGAAACGGCTGGCGATCGCGTTGTGCCTCACGCTCGCGGCAACGAACGCCGCAGCGCAAGTCGTATTGCCGCCCGTCACCGTCGAAGAGAAAGCCGACAAGGCGACGCGTTACGGCGGCTACGTCATTTCCGGCGATTTCCGGGTCGATCCAAAGCTCTCGGCCGTGATCTTCCCGTCCGAAGTGCTCAACGAAGGCGATGGGCTCAGCGTGCAGCCGCTGCGCATGCAGGACGACGAATATCTCGTGCTGCAGGAATGCATCGTCGCCGATTGCACGCAGGCGCGGCTCGTGCGCGTTTGGGGCCCGTCCGGCGGAGCGACGCGCTATGTCGTGCCGCACTCGGGCAAATATTTCATCTGGCTCAAAGCGATGCCGGCTGGCGCTGCGCCCGCTGGAACGGGCCAATGGTTCACCGAATTTCAAACCGTAGGACCACCGCTGACGCTGACGCCAATCGGCATGCTCGCCGCGTATTCGAAGAAGCAGATAGCGGCCGCGGAGGATACGATGCCGGTGCGCGTCGTTTCGTCCGATATCGATAACGCGACGTTCGTCGCGACGTTCGAGGGCGGCGCCGTTGTGCGCATCAAGCGGATGCACGCGGCGGACGAGCAATAGACCTTTCGCGATCAATGCGAGGTATGCGTTCGCTTTGGTTTTTATTTCCTTTAGACTGATGCTTCGTCGCTTGGATCGCGACGAAGGGTTTAGCAGCCCCGCAACAGGCACCCCGCATGCCCAAATTCGTTGGGTATGCGTTACGCGCGTCCGACGGATCGCGCGGGTGAGTCTTCGACTCGCCAGTGCTTGCGGCTCGCCACCTCCGCTGCCAGGTGGTCCGATGCGGGAAAAACCATGACACACAAAACCAAGACACCAAAACTCGGCTCGCGCGTGCGACCGGCGTATCAACGATTCTGCTGGGTCCCGAAAGATACGCGTCGCGTGATCGGCGTATTGCGCGTCGTCGCGGGCGGAAACTCCGCGATCAAGCATCAGATTCCGTGTATCACGATGCGCGGCGATTGGCTGCGCAAAGCAGGATTTCCGATCGGATCGCGGTTCTTGATTCAAGTCGATACGCGCGGCTCGATGACGATCGATCGGATCTGACCTGTATTGCCCGCTGAGGTAATCGCACGCGATGTAGGAGCGCCGTCAGCCGCGACCGCGAGAGTAGGATGCGTGGTCAGGTCGCGGCTGGTGCCGCTCCTACAAGATGAACTTCGCAAGCGTCGCCGCCGCATCCTGCGCCCCAAACTCGTCTTCCCAATCCTCCATCAACGCAATCAGCATCATCTTCTCGAACTCCTCCCCAAACCTCCGCACGATCGCATCCGGATCGCGCACGCGCTTGCCGTCGCCGATCACGCCGAAATACACCTTGCCGTTGTAGCTCAAGATCGAAAGGCCGAGCGCGATGGACCCCGTTTGCGGCACCCAGAACATCAATTCGCGCACTTCGGCGCCGGCGAGATAGAGCGGCTGTTGCGGACCGGGCACGTTGGTGGCGACGGCGCTGGCTTTGCGGCTGAAGAGCTCGAGCGCGGGCGCTTGCAGCGCGGCGGGCGCCATGCCGAGCGCGGCGAGAAGGCCGAATGCAACAACGGCCTGGCGGCGGCCTTTGAGATCGCGCATTGCAGCGGCGACGCGTTCGAGACGGCGCAGCGGATTGGGCTCGCCGATTGGAAGATCGAGAAACACGAGCCCGAAGTGATTGCCGAGTTTCTTCGCGTGTTCCAGCGGGCGAAGATTGACCGGCACCGTCGCGCGTATCGTGAGGCCATCGACGTCTTCGCCGAGATCGCGCAAGTAACCGCGGATCGCGCCGGCGGCGCAGGCGAGCAGCACATCGTTGACGGTGCAACCGAGCGCGCGGCCGAGCGTTTTCACTTCATCGAGCGGTAGCGGCTCGGCCCAGGCAACGCGCTTGATGGTGCCGAGCTTTCCTTTGAGCGCGGTTTCGGGATCGTCCGAGAGCGTGATCGCGATGCCGAGCTCGCGCGTGATCTCGCTGCCCTCGCGCGCGATCTCGGCGGCGACGCCGGGATCGGCCAGCATCTGGGCGACTTTGCCCCAGGTTTTCTCGCCGGCGGCGAGAAGTTTCTGCAAGCCGGCTTGCGTCGGTTCGAGCAGGCGTTCGAGCACGCTGCCGCGATCGCGCTTGAGCCACGTTTTCGCAAGCTCGGCGTGCGCTTCGGGTTTCGATGCGGTGTCGGTGAGCGAGAGCAGCACTTGCACGAGTGCCAGACCATCGGCGTAGCAATGATGGATGCGCGCGATCAACACGCCACCACCGCGATAGTTCTCGACGATGTGGTATTGCCAAAGCGGCTTGGAGTGATCGAGCGGCGTCGAGGCGAGTTGGCTGACGAGGGTTTCGAGCTCGGCTTTGTCGGCGGCGCCGGGAAGCGCGGCGACGCGCACGTGCCAATTGATGTCGAAATCCTCGTCGGTTTCCCACGCGGCGCCGTTGGTGGTCAGCACGGCGCGCTGGCGAAAACGGCGGAATGCGAGGAAGCGTTCGGCGAGAAGCTTCTTGATGCGCTTGGGATCGAGCGGCGATGCGAACATCAAGACGCCGGTGATCATCATCAAATTGGTCGGCCGCTCCATGCGCAGCCACGCCGTGTCGACCTTGGACATCGGCTCGCGGTGACCGCGCGCGGCTTCGAACATCATCGCCCTCCCGTCGCTTGTTGTAGCATCCGGTGCGGAAGACAAAAACGCAACAAGACCGGCCGGGTCGCCAGGGCTCGATCGTTCCTCCGGGGAGTCGTCATGCACGAAACCGCCGCGATCCTGCTCAGCCTTTTCATCATCTTCGTCGCCGCGCAGGTCGGCGCCGAAATCGCGCAGCGCCTGAAGCTGCCCGGTGTCGTCGGCGAGATCGTCGCGGGTTGCGTGATCGGCCCGTCGGCGCTCGGCTGGATCAGCGCCGAGCAGATCGTGCCGGGCACGCCGCTCGATGTGCTCGCGGAGATCGGCGTGGTGCTGCTGTTGTTTTCGGTCGGTCTCGAAACACGGCTGGAGGATCTCAAGAAAGTCGGCGCCAGCGCGTTTCTGGTCGGCGTGCTCGGTGTCGTCGTGCCGTTCGTGCTCGGAAGTTTATGGGCGCACGGCAATGGGTTTGCGTGGTCGAAGTCGCTGTTCGTCGCCGCGGCGTTCGTGGCGACGTCGGCCGGCATCACCGCGCGCGTGCTGCAGGAGCTCGGCGCGTTGCAGCGCATCGAAAGCCGCGTGATCTTGGGCGCCGCGGTGATCGACGACATTCTTGCGATGCTGCTGCTCGGCGTCGTCACGTCGCTGCAGGCCGGTGCCGGCGTCAACGTCACTTCGTTGCTGCTCGTGCTCGCGCAGGCGATCGGTTTCGTCGCCGTGATCGGCTGGGTTGGCACGCGCGTGATGCGCAAGCGCGCGCATTGGCTCGATCGGCCGATCAATCCGCTGTCGCCACTGACGATCACGCTTGCGATCTGCCTCGGCCTTGCGTTTCTTTCGACCGAGTTCGGGCTCGCCGCGATCATCGGCGCGTTTCTCGCCGGCATGATCGCGTCGGAAATGCATCAGCGCGAAGAGCTCGAACACCAGACGCAGCCGCTGCTCGCGTTCCTGACGCCGTTTTTCTTCGTGATCACTGGCGCGAAGATCGATCTTGGCGTGTTCGCGAGCGCATCGGCGTTGTGGATGCTTGCGGTCGTCACCGTGATCGCGATCATCTCCAAGCTTGCCGGCGGTTTCCTGGGGGCGCTGTCGCTCGGAAAGCGCGGCGCGCTGATCGTCGGGGTCGGCATGGTGCCGCGCGGCGAGGTTGGCGTCGTAATCGCGAGCCTTGGGCTTGCGGCCGGCGTGTTCACGAATCAAACCTATGCGGTGATCGTGGCGATGTCGCTGTTGACGTCGGTCGTGACACCACCGGTGTTGGCGATATTGTTGAAGGGCGGCTCCGGCGAGAAGACGACTTCGGAAGCTTGATCTTCGTCGTCCCGACGAAACCTTTACGCCGACTGCGGCGGCGCAGCCCACAAATCCTTCGCAAATCGCACGCCACCTTCGCCGTTTTCGTAATACCCGCGCACGTGCTGCACTTCGCGATACCCGAGCTTGCGATAGAACGCACGCGCTTCGTCGTTGCCGGCGCGCGCTTCGAGGTAGACGGTGCCGATGCCGGCCGTGAGCGCGGTTTCTTCGTGCCAGCGCATCAGCGCGGCGGCAATGCCCTTGCGGCGGTGTTTGGGATCGACGCCGAGGAGGACGAGATGCGCTTCGTCGTCCTTGTATTGCATGATCGCGAATCCGGCGACGCCCGAGCCATCGCTCACCGCCGGCGCGACGGCGACATTGGTGGCCGGATTGCGGATGCAGTTCACGATCCTCGCCGGCGTCCATTTCCAGCGGAGGCCATATTCGATCCAGTCGCGCGAGAAGCCGGCGATGCGCGGCGCATCGTCGATCGTGGCGAGGCGAATGGCGGAGTCGACCGTCATTGCGATCGACATACGGACGCGCCGCGAGATTTGCAAGGCTACTTCGTCAACGCGGCCTGAGTTTTCTTCGGCAGGTTGGCGCGCACGAGCTCATACGAGCGTTTCACGAAATCGGCAAGCTCTTTGTGAGCGAACTTCTCAGGCTCCGTCACGCTCACCCAGAACGCGCGCGCCATGTACGGCGCCGGCATCATCCCGGGCTGCTCGGTGAGCTCGAGGAAGCGGTCGGTATCCACTCGGAACGAGAACCGCCTGCGCTCCGGACCCAACGTGCACATCACCACGAACATCTTGCCGGCGACGCTGTAGACGAGATCGACTTCCCACTTGATCGAGCGCGTGACGCCCGGCCAGCCGGCGCAGAGTGCTTCGAGCTGCTCTTCGCTCATTCCATTGCTTTGAGACGCCATCGCTCCTCCCCGATCCGTCGATACGCGCATGCTACCCGGTCGGCGGCGCCTGAACGACAGGCGAACCCGCGCGGGCGGTATTAGATGGCATGCTCGACCGCGCAGCGGCATTCTGGCGCCATGCGAAAGTCCGTTCGACCCCGGCAAACGCCCTCGCCGCTCGCGAGCTACCGTTCCGCGACGCGCCCGCCGCGCCGCGAGCGCGTGCGGCCGTCGGCAGCCGTTGAAGCACCGGTCGTCGAGGCGTTTTCGACAGCCGATGGCCGCCCGCTGGCGCTGCGCGCTATTCGCCCGGACGACGCCGACGCGCTGCGCCGTGCCTTTGCGCGTCTGACGCCGGAGCAAGTGCGCTTGCGCCTCTTCTACCGCATGAACGAGCTTTCGGCCGAAGCCGCGGCGTGGATGACGGACATCGATCCGTCGACGACGGTGGCCTATGTCGTGGTCGATCCCGACGGCGAGATCCGCGGCGAAGCGCGCATGCACATCGACGCCGTCACCGACAGCGGCGAGTTCGCCGTGGCGGTCGATCCGGATTACGTCCACCAGGGCATCGGCCGGCGGCTGATGCAGCGGCTGGTCGCCGATGCGCGCCAGCGCAAGCTTTACGAGCTTTGGGGCGACGTGCTCGCGGAAAACCACACGATGCTCGATTTCGTCAAAGTGCTCGGCGCCGAGCGCCACAGCGTGCCGGACGAGCCCGGCGTCACGCGCGTCAGCTTCCGGCTGAGGCCGGCGGATTAGCTGGAAAGGGAAAGCGCGTTACGGCGGTCTCGTTAGATTGCGATGCAATCCGCATGGCATCCCGTGGGAGGGACAAACGATGGCCATCAACGAAGCGAAACTCAACGAATTCCTCGGCAAGGCAGTCGGCGATATGGGCGCTGCGGTCAGCGCCTCGCTGATGCTGATCGGCGACCGGCTCGGGCTTTACAAGGCCCTGGCGAGCGGCGCGGCGACGTCCGCTGAGCTGGCGCGCCGCACCGACACCCACGAGCGCTACGTGCGCGAGTGGCTCAACAACCAGGCCGCGGGCGGCTATGTCGATTACGACGCCAAGGGCGGCACGTATTCGCTCAACGAGGAGCAGACGCTCTGCCTCGCCGATCCGAACGGGCCGGTCGACCTTCCGGGCGCATATTTCATCGTCGAAGCGGTGTTCCACGCGCTCGATCGCACGACCGCCAACTTCAAGAGCGGCAACGGCCTCGAATGGGGCGAGCATCATCCGTGCCTCTTCCGCGGCACCGAGCGGTTTTTCCGCGCCGGCTACAACGCGAACTTGCTGACATCGTGGCTGCCGGCGCTCGATGGTGTGGTCGACACGTTGAAGCGCGGCGGCAAGGCCGCGGATGTCGGCTGCGGCCATGGTGCGAGCACGATCCTGATGGCGAAGGCGTTTCCGAATTCGGAGTTCGTCGGCTACGACTACCACGGCGCCTCGATCGACACCGCACGCGAACGCGCGAAAGCCGCAGGCGCCGAGAACGCGCGCTTCGAAGTCGCCGACGCGTCCGGCTACAAGGACAAGGATTTCGACCTGATCGCGTTCTTCGATTGCCTGCACGACATGGGCGATCCCGTCGGCGCCGCGCGACACGCACACTCGGCACTCAAGAACGACGGCACCTGCATGCTCGTAGAGCCGTTCGCGAACGACACGCCCGAAGCGAACCACAATCCGGTCGGACGGCTGATGTACGGCGCGTCCTCGCAGATCTGCGTCGGCGTTTCGCTCGCGCGCCACGGACCCGCGCTCGGCGCGCAAGCCGGCGAGGCGCGGCTGCGCGATGTTGTCGTCAACGGGGGCGGGTTCTCGCGGTTTCGGCGGGCGACGGAGACGCCGTTCAATCTCGTGCTGGAAGCGCGGCCGTAGGCGCACCTTCGTCATCCCGGCGAAGGCCGGGATCCATTTTGCTCTTGCGTCAAGAGCGCGAGCTGGGTCCCGGCCTGCGCGGGACGACGGCGATTTCGAACATGGCGAAGCCGACGCACACCATTTCGTCATCCCGGCGAAGGCCGGGATCCATTTGCTCTTGCGTCATGAGCACGAGCTGGGTCCCGGCCTGCGCCGGGACGACGATGTGTCGTAGCGTCGAAGGCCACGTCCGACATGATATGGTTGTTTTCTGAAACAGCAGGAACACGTCATGGAATTCACGGCCGTATTCGAGAAAGTCCCCGAGGGCTACATCGCCTTCGTCGAAGAGCTGCCCGGCGCCAATACGCAAGGCGAAACGCTCGATGAAGCGCGCGAGAATCTTCGCGAAGCGATAGAGCTCGTCCTGGAGGCGAATCGCGCACTTTCCGAGGAATCGATTCGCGGCCGCCAGGTCGTCAAAGAGCGCCTGATCGCCGCCGCGTAATGAAGCGGAGAGACCTGATTCAGCTTCTGACGCAGCATGGATGCGAGCTTCTGAGGGAAGGCGCGCGACATTCCGTCTTCGTCAACCGCAAGGCCGGCAAGGCGACCACCGTCCCTCGCCACACCGAGATCAACGAGCACCTCGCGCGACGGATTTGCAAGGATCTCGAAATTCCCGAGCGTTGATCAGTGCGACCTCGCCGGAAGCTGCGCGGCCTTAGGTACTTCGTCATCCCGGCGAAGGCCGGATCCATTTGCTCTTGCATCATGAGTGCGAGCTGGGTCCCGGCCTACGCCAGGATGACGGCGGTCAGGGCGACGTCGCTGGGCGCGCAATCGTTTTGCGTTCGCGCCGACGCTGCAAGCGTTCTTGCAACCGTTCGAAGTACAAGTAAATCACCGGCGTCAGATACAACGTCAGCAACTGCGACGTCACCAACCCGCCGACCACCGCAAGCCCAAGCGGCCGCCGCGCCTCGGCGCCGGCTCCGAAACCCAGCGCGATCGGCAACGTGCCCATCAGCGCCGCGAACGTCGTCATCATGATCGGTCGGAAGCGAATGACACTGGCGTCGACGATCGCGTGCTCGGCGTCCTCGCCTTCGCGCTGCTTTTCGAGTGCGAAGTCGATCATCATGATCGCGTTCTTCTTGACGATGCCGATCAGCATGATGAGGCCGACCGCGCCGTAGAGATCGAGATCCTTGCCGAATACGAGCAACGTCAACAATGCGCCGAACACGGCGGTCGGCAGGCCCGACAAGATCGTCAGCGGATGGATGAAGCTCTCGTAGAGAATCCCGAGGACGAGATAGATCACGAAGATCGCGAGCAAGAGCAAGACGCCCATGCCGGCGACCGAATCCTGGAACGATTGCGCCGTGCCTTGGAACGACGTGCTGATCGTGTCCGGCAGCTTGAGATCGCGCACCGCTTTCTGCACGCCTTCGACCGCATTGCTGAGCGACATGCCGGGCGCGAGATTGAACGAGACCGTCACGGCGGGCACCTGGCCGAGATGGTTGATCGTCGCGGGACCGACCGAGTTGCCGAGCTTGGTGACCGCCGACAACGGCACGAGCTGCGAGCTCGCGGGCAGCATCGCGCCGCTCGTATCGACTTTCGGCGGCGTGCCGGTGATGTAGATCGACGACAGCACGTTCGGATCGGCCTGCCGCTTCGGATCGACTTGCAGCAATACCCAGAACTGATCGGTCGCCGTGTAGATCGTCGACACCTGCGCGGGGCCGAACGCGTTGTAGAGCGCGTTCTCGATCGCATCGGGCGTCACGCCGTACGCGGCGGCGGCGTTGCGGTCGATCGTGACGTCGAGCTGCGGATTGGCGATGAGCATGTCGCTCGACACATCGAGGAAACCCGGCAGCTTCGAAAGTGCCGACACGAGTTTCGGCGTCCAGTCGAACAATTGCTTGGTGTCGGTATCCTGCAGCACGAACTGGTACGTCGAGTTCGTGAGCTTGCCGCCGATGCGGATCAGCGGGAGGTTCTGCGGAAATGCCTGCAAACCGGCGATGTTTTGAAGCTTCGGCCGGATTTCGTGCACGACTTCGTCGGCGCTCTTGCGCTCGTGCGGCGGCTTCAGGTTTACGATCATGCGACCAAGATTCAGCGTCGCACTCGATCCGCCGGCACCGACGAACGCCATCACGTTGTCGACATTCGGATCCTTGCGCAGGATGTCGACGGCCTGACGCTGCTTTTCGACCATGGAGTCGAAACCGATGTCCTGCGCGGCCTGTGTGAATACGAAGAGCTGACCGGTATCGTCGTTCGGCAGAAAGCCTTTCGGAATCTTTACCGCAAGCAACGCCGTCGCCGCGACCAGCACGAAGAACGTGATCAGCACGATCGGCTGATGTCGCACGCATGCGGTCAGCGTGCGGCGGTAGAACTGCTGCGCCGCGTTGAACACGCGCTCGCTGGCTTGATAGACGCGGCCGTGACGCTGCTCATGCTCGGATTTCAGCATGCGGCTGCAGAGCATCGGCGTCAGGCTCAGCGAAACGAAGCCCGACACCAGCACCGCGCAAACGATCGTGACCGCGAATTCGTTGAGCAGGCGCCCGATGATGCCGCCCATGAACATCACCGGGATGAACACCGCGGCGAGCGAGAGCGTCATCGATACGATCGTGAAACCGATCTCTTTCGCACCGTCGAACGTCGCCGTCAAACGATCCTTGCCCATCTCCATGTGACGCGCGATGTTCTCCAGCATCACGATCGCATCGTCCACGACGAAGCCGACCGACAACGTCAGCGCCATCAGCGAAAGATTGTCGATGCTGAAACCGAGCGCGTACATCGCCGCGAACGTCGCCACGATCGACATCGGCAGCGCGAGCGACGGAATCAGCGTCGCCGACACATTGCGCAGGAACACGAAAATCACCATCACCACCAGCGCAAGCGCCAGCAAGAGGCTGAACTTCACGTCGGACACCGATTCGCGAATGCTCTGCGAGCGATCGTAGATAACGCGCAAATCCGCGCCGGCCGGCAGCGACCGCTGAAACGCCGGCAGCATCGCCTGGATATCCTTGACGACCTCGATTGTGTTCGTGCCCGGCTGCTTCTGCACCGCGAGCACCACGCCTTCCTCGCCGTTGATCGTCGCGCCGCCCTTGTCGTTCTGCACGCCGTCGTAGACGTTGGCGATGTCCTTCAATCGCACCGGCGCGCCGTTCTGATACGTCACGATCATCTCGCCGAACGCGGCCGCATCGAACATCTGGCCGTCGACGTTGACGTTGTAGATGCGGTTCGGCCCATACAGCGTGCCGGTCGGAAGATTGACGTTGCCCTTGCCGACCGCGTCCGCAACGGTGTCGATGCCGAGCCCACGCCCGGAGAGCGCGTTCGGATCGAGATCGATGCGCACTGCGTACTTGCGCGAGCCGTACACGTTCACCTGTGCGACGCCGGACACGGTCGAGATGCGCTGCGCAAGCGTGTTCTCGGCGAATTCGTCGAGCGTCGAGAGGCGCAATGTCTTCGACGTGAACGCGATATAGAAGATCGGCGAGTCCGCGGGATTCACCTTGCGGAACGTCGGCGGCGTCGTCATCTGCTGCGGCAGCTGGCGCAGCGCACCGGAGATCGCGGCTTGCACGTCCTGCGCCGCGGCGTCGATGTTGCGATCGAGCGCGAACTGCAACGTGATCGAGGTCGAGCCGAGCGAGCTCGTCGACGTCATCGAATCGACCGCGGGAATCGTCGAGAACTGCTTTTCGAGCGGCGTCGCGACGGCCGACGCCATCGTCTCGGGCGATGCGCCCGGGAGACTCGCCGACACCGAGATCGTCGGAAAATCGACATTCGGCAACGCGGCGACCGGAAGGCTCCGATAACCGACGATGCCGAACACGAGCAGGCCGACCATGACCAGCGTGGTCATCACCGGCCGGCGTACGAAGATTTCGGAAACGCTCACGGCGCGGGTTCCGTCACTTTCAGCGCGGCGCCGTTCTCGACGCGCGACTGTCCATCGAGCACGACGGTCTCGCCGGCATTGAGGCCTTTCTCGAGCACCGCCTGATTCTCGACCATACGCCGCACCGTGACCGGCCGCTGCTCGGCATGATTGTCCGACTTCACGACGAACACGTAGGTTCCGTCCGGACCGTTCTGCACGGCATGATCGGGCAGCACCACGGCGTTCGGATCATGGCCGAGCGTCAGCGTCACGCTGACGAGCTGACCCGGCCAGAGCACATGCTCGGTGTTCGGGAATTCCGCGCGCAGCTTGATCGTGCCGGTGGTCGTGTCGACCGCGTTGTCGACGAACGCGACCTTCCCTCCAATCTCTTTCGCAACACCGGTGACCTGCGCGTTCACGGCTAACGGCGATTCGCGTTGGCCGATCAGCACCGGACCCAGCAGCGAGCCCGGGAGCGCGAAATTCACGTAGATCGGCTCGATCTGATTGATGACGACGAGCGGATTCGTGTCGTTCGCTTTCACGACGTTGCCGGGCTGGATCAGGATGCGCCCGATGCGGCCCGCGATCGGCGAATGGATCTCGGTGTAGCCGAGCGTCACTTTCGCAGCCGCGACGTTCGCCTGATCGACCTTGACGGCCGCGGCCGCGGCATCGGCGTTCGTGCGGTACTGCTCCATCTGATCGGCCGAGATGTAGCCCTTGTCGGCGATCGCCGCGTAGCGCTTCACCTGCGAGCGCGCCTGCTCCAAGGTTGCCTCGTCCTTGGCCTGCGCGGCCTCGGCCTGGCGCAGCGCCGCCTGGGCGGGACGCGGATCGATACGGAAGAGGAGCTGGTTTTCCTTGACGTCGTCACCATCCTTGACGAGCGACTCCAGAAACTGGCCGTCGATCAGCGATTTCACCGACACGCTGTTGATCGGCTCGACGCTGCCTACGGCAGTCGCGAGGATCGGCATATCGCGCGACGTCGCCTTGACGACGGTGACCGGCACAGGCGCAGCCACGGGCACCTCGTGCTCGCGCGAGCACGCCGCGAGCGCAAGCACACACAACAACGAGAGGCACGGAATTCCCCGGCGCACCATGCACATACGATTCCATCGACACGAACGAGCACGCATTTTGACCGATACGCGCGACGATGGTGCGGCAAGCGGCGGTAAACAGTCGGTAAAGGGCTGCCATGACCAACGGGCTATCCGCTGTTTTCGCACGTCTTCGGCCATTACACTGCGCCCCCTCGCGCTCGGCACTCGGTGCCGCGGCGCTGTCGTCGTTTTCTGAATCCTATCGTCGTGATCATCAAACCACCGTTACCGACTTCGACCAAGCAGCGCCGCTACTGGAATGCGCCCCACGGTTCCGCCCTTGCGCTGACGCTCGCCGAAACCGGCCGCTCGCATCCGGGCCTGGTCGTCGCCGTCGCGCGCGACACGCACGCCGCGCACGCGCTCGAAGCGGAGCTTGGCGTATTCGCAGGCCCCGATCTCGACGTGCTGCATTTCCCCGATTGGGAAACGCTGCCGTACGATCTTTTCGCGCCGCATCCGGACATCGTCTCGCAGCGCATCGCTACGTTGTATCGCCTCCCGTCGGTCCAGCGCGGTGTTCTGGTTGTGCCGGTCGCGACGCTGATGCAGCGGCTTGCACCACGAAGCTACATCTCAGGCTCGGGCCTCGTGCTCGCGCTCCGCCAGAAGCTCGATCTTGCGGCGGAGCAGCGCCGGCTCGAGACCTCCGGCTATCGTCATGTGCCGCAAGTCGCCGAGCCTGGCGACTTCGCCGTGCGCGGCGCGCTGATCGATATCTTTCCGATGGGCAGCGCAGAGCCCTATCGCATCGAGCTCTTCGACGACGAGATCGAATCGATCCGCACGTTCGATCCCGAAACGCAACGCTCGGAGAACAAGGTCGACTCCGTGCGCCTCCTGCCCGCTCGCGAGTTCCCTCTGACCGACGAATCGACCAAAACGTTCCGCAACACGCTGCGCGAGCGCTTTCCGATCGATCCGCGCCATTGCCCGTTGTATCAGGACATCCGCGAAGGCGTGACGCCGGCCGGCATCGAGTATTACTTGCCGCTCTTCTTCGACAAGACCGACACGCTGTTCGACTATCTCGCCGGCAGCGCGCTGTTCGTGCTCGGCGAAGGCGTCCTCGACGCTGCCGACCATTTCTGGTCGCAAGCGGGGGAGCGTTACGAGCAGCGCGCGCACGATGTCGAGCGGCCGATCTTGCCAGTGACCGAGTTGTATCTGCCGCCGCAGCAATTGCGCGAACGGCTGAATGGGCAATTGCGTGTCGATATCGTCGCGAAAGGCTCCAACGAGCATGCGTACGAGCTCGGCACGCAGCCCGCGCCGACGTTGCCGATCAATCGCAAGAACGAAGCGCCGGCGGATGAGTTGAAGCGGTTTCTGGCGGCGTATCCGGGGCGCGTGCTGATTGCGGCGGATTCGGCAGGGCGGCGCGAGTCGGTGCTGGAGTTGTTGGCGATCGGGCATTTGCGGCCTGAGATTGTTGCCTCTTGGCCGGACTTTTTCATTCGTCGTCCCGGCGAAAGCCGGGACCGATTGGCTTCGGATTCGAAAGCGAAAATGGATCCCGGCTTTCGCCGGGATGACGAAGGTGGGCGGGACGACGAAAGTAGTCGGGACGACAAAGTTATGCGAAGCCATGAGGGCATACGCTTCGCCATTACCGTCGCCACGCTCGAAACCGGCTTCGCGCTCACCGACCCCGCCATCACCGTCCTCACCGAACGCGAGCTCCTCGGCGAGCGCGTACAGCAAAGCCGCCGCCGCAAGCGCGCCGCGCGCGATCCCGAAACGATCATCCGCGATCTCGGCGAGCTTGCGATCGGCGCGCCGATCGTGCACGTCGATCATGGCGTCGGCCGTTATCAAGGCTTGCTGAAGCTCGACGTCGGCGGACAAGGCGGCGAGTTCCTTGCGATCGAATACGCGAAAAGCGACAAACTCTACGTGCCGGTTGCGCAGCTGCATCTCGTCGGCCGCTATACCGGCGCTGCGCCTGAGTTTGCACCGCTGCATTCACTCGGCGGCGATGCGTGGGAACGCGCAAAGAAGAAGGCCGCCGAGAAAGTCCGCGACGTCGCCGCCGAGCTGCTCGCGATCTATGCGCAGCGCGAAGCGCGAAAAGGCACCGCGATGCCAGTCGATCTGCCGCTGGCCGAGCAGTTTGCCGCCGGCTTCCCGTTCGAGGAAACGCCGGATCAGGAACAGGCAATCGCCGCCGTGATCTCCGATCTCGCCGCGCCGAAAGCGATGGATCGCGTCGTCTGCGGCGACGTCGGTTTCGGCAAAACCGAAGTCGCGCTTCGCGCCGCGTTCGTCGCCGCGAGCGCCGGCAAGCAAGTGGCGGTGCTCGTGCCGACCACGCTGCTCGCGCAACAGCACTATCAGAACTTCCGCGACCGCTTCGCCGATTGGCCGGTGCGAGTCGACGTGCTCTCGCGCTTCAAATCGAAAAAAGAAACCGACGAGGCCCTCAAAAAGCTCGCCGCGGGCCAGATCGACGTGATGATCGGCACGCATAAGCTTTTGCAGGCCGACGTGCGCTTCAAAGATCTTGGTCTCGTCATCGTCGACGAAGAACAGCGCTTTGGCGTGCGCCAGAAGGAGCAGCTGAAAAAGCTACGCGCCGAAGTCGATCTTCTAACGCTCACCGCAACGCCGATCCCGCGCACGTTGAACATGGCCATGGCCGGCCTTCGCGATCTTTCAATCATCGCGACACCGCCCGCGCATCGTCTCGCGGTCAAAACGTTCATCGGCACCTACGATCCCGCGCTGATCCGCGAAGCGTTCCAGCGCGAGCTCGCGCGCGGCGGCCAGGTGTACTTCCTGCACAACGAGGTCGAGACGATCGAGAAGACCGCGCGCGAGCTCGGCGAGCTCGTCCCCGACGCGCGCCTTCGTATCGCGCACGGCCAGATGCCCGAGCGCGAGCTCGAACAGGTGATGCTCGATTTCTATCGGCAGCGCTTCAACGTGCTCGTCTGCACGACGATCATCGAATCGGGCATCGACGTTCCGAGCGCGAACACGATCGTCGTCAATCGCGCCGATCGCTTCGGCTTGGCGCAGCTGCATCAGCTGCGCGGTCGCGTGGGTCGATCGCATCATCGCGCGTACGCGTATCTCGTCGTGCCGGACCGGCGCGTGATTACGGCGGATGCGGAAAAGCGCCTCGAAGCGCTCGCCTCGCTCGAAGAGCTCGGCGCCGGTTTCACGCTCGCAACGCACGATCTCGAAATCCGCGGCGCCGGCGAGCTGCTGGGCGAAGAGCAATCCGGCCAGATCGAACAAGTCGGCTTCTCCCTCTACACCGAAATGCTCGATCGCGCCGTGCGCGCGTTGAAGAGCGGCAAGGTGCCGGATTTCGACCTCGCGAGCGAACACGAAGCCGAAGTCGAGCTGCATCTACCCGCGCTGATCCCCGACGACTACCTCCCCGACGTCAACGCGCGGCTTACGCTCTACAAGCGCATTTCGAGCGCGCGGGATGAAGACGAATTGCGCGAGCTGCAAGTCGAAATGATCGACCGCTTCGGTTTGTTGCCGGATGCCGTCAAGAATCTTTTCGCGGTCACGCAATTCAAGCTCGCTGCGACATTGCTCGGCATCAAGAAGCTGGAGCTCGGCGCGAACGGCGGCCGTGTGATCTTCCGGCCGCAACCGAATGTCGAGCCGCTGACGATCATCAAGATGATTCAGGCGCAGCCGAAGGTGTATGCGCTGGACGGGCAGGATAAGTTGAGGTTCAAGATGCCGTTGGAGGGGACGGCGGAGAGGTTGCGGGCGGCGAATGATTTGCTGGCGTCTTTGGGCGCTCGCAAGGCAGCTTGATCCGGCGAGCCGACGCGGCGATCAGATTCGGGTGGTCCAGTACGCGGGACGTTTTCGGTGCGGTGCAATCGCAAGCACCTGCACCGTCTTGCCTACGTCGCGGAAGATCACGGCGAATGGGAAACCACGCAACGAAACGCGGCGAATGCCGGGCGCCTGGATGATGCGGAAGCGGTGCGGCGCATCGCAGACGCGAAGAATCGCCGCTCGAAATGCCGCGTGATAGCGACGGCCCAATCCGACCGAATGCGCTTCGTAGTAGGCCACTTGCTCTTCGTGCTCCAGAGCCGCCTCTGGATGAAGCGCGTAGTTCACTTCAGGCGTGTCCGCACCCGGCGCTCAAGCTCTTCGGACTTGACCAGACGTACCTTGCCCTCGTCGATCTCGCCGGCACGACGCACGGCTTCCGTCAGCCAAAGCTTTTCCGCCTCGGCCTCGGACAGATTGTCGAGGCTTTCCAGAAGGCGTTGCGCGAGCTTCGCTCGCTTTTCGACGGGGAGATCGAGGGCTTCTTTTTCGATGGCGCGTGCGTTCATGTCGAGATGATATCACCGGCGCGATGAGTTCCGAATGCTTGGACAAAAGGCGGAAGAGTCAGGTTCATTTAGCTCTGGAGCATGGCCTCCAAGAAAATGAACCTGACCCCTTTTTCCTGGGTGTCTCTTGGCGCGCGAAAGGCTGCTTAAGAGCCATTTGCTTCGGCAAGTGTGGCTGCTGTTCCGCTCAAGAAGTGAGCATACAAATCTTTTATGTCGCCGTGGTTGTTTGAACCTCGATCCTTAATATAGCGAACGATGCGTTCGTATGGACCCCACGCACCGAAATCATAGGTTGTCGTGCACGCGGCGCGCGAAATCTCCGGACATAGGCAGCGCGAGATGTATGCGAGCATTGCCTCTCCGGCGATGAACCGCGCTTGGTTACTGCGCCGAGACGCCCGCTCTGGACAACACAAGACCCCTCGTACTCTAGTTTCACGAGGTCCAACTACACAAGGAAACTCAAGTGGAGGCGGATGGGTCGGAACCAATTCTGCGAGAAGTTTTGCAGCGATGTCCTGCAGTTCCTCTTCTTCGTAAAGACCCACCCAGCGTAATACGGAAGCCAAACGATCGACATTCGTCGTCAACGCGTCATTGAATTGGAGACGTTGTCCTCTGCTCTTCACTTCACAGATGACGAGTTCGACTAGCTGATCGGATGTCTCAAGTATGGGGTCCGGACCAACTTCGCGCTCCGGCTCTCTGCTTTTTGGAAAGCGTATACCTAGTAGATCGAGTTCGGTTGCGTTCTGACCATGCGTCGACGAATGCACGATGAAACCGGATACGAAGTAGCCGTTCAGACGAAGATAGAGCGCTGACAATTCCTCCTGTATCCGAGACCTCAATTTGCTATCCATTTGACAGTCCGCGTACGCTTCAGCCTGGCGAGTTCAAGGTGTAGAGCGCAGACCTGCAATATGCAGCAATTCCTCGCTTGCGACACGCAGACCGTCGCGTATGCGCTCGATATCGCTAGCCTGAGCATTGAAGCGTCTATTGTGGGCAGAAAGGTCCCCGAGGTTCTTGAAATCAATGAGGCCTTTTGTGCCATTTCTACTCAGCGAAATTGCCCCGTCATTTAGTAGGAATGCAGATAGGGCAGCAAGCATAAGGTAGTGTCCATTCGGAGCTTTGATCTCCGCGCTTCTTCCAAGGTGCTCATACACTTCAATAATCAGTGTCTCAACCAGTCTCCTGCACATGACCGCACAACAATCGAATAGGCCGGCATCGAAGCTCTTGTTTATCTGGTCCGCAACACGAATGAGGTAGCCTCGCGTGCCTATGAACAAGTTCATAGGCAGCACGCTATCCGATTCTCGAAGAAGCCGCCTCTTGATGAGTGGGTTGAGTTCTTGGTCCAAATCTCGACGCGCCGCGGGCCGTAGCCGCCATCCGCCCTTTCCGTCTTTGGCAGTGCGATTGTCCGCTTGCAATTTCGAGGCGAGACGCGAAACGTTCTGACGCGGGTGTCCTGCCTTCTCCAGTTCCGTTGCGATGTCCTTTGATGTCATCCCCCTCGATGCGTCCTCGATTCCGGTAAACCATAGCAGGTGTAACGCACGATCGAGATTCGTGGCCGCCTGCGAATCTACTTTTTCTAGAAATTCCGAAATTTGCATCGACGTAGTCAGCTAGCAGCTTTCCAAGCCGCCCAGTCCTTGGTCGCGAAGCAACGAGCGAGGAGTGACGCTCGAGAGATCGAAGCAGGATTAATGAGAAGTTGACCACCCGCCCGGGTCTGAAGCCACGGAACTCGACCTACCGTCCGGCTTGCATTGGGATCACGCAGCCCAATAGTTCCCAAAACGTCTTGAGCCAACGCTTGCGTTGCCGCGGTCTGCGACGATGAGCGCAACCAAAGAGCTAGAACCGTTCCGGCTAGCGCAATTGGACCGATGGCAGCTGCACCGCGCTCGGGAAGCTGATCCTTCATTGCTTCCCAGCAATGAGAGTCCAAATGCAGATAAGGCGCCACATCCGATGGCGAGAACGCGCCTTCAACCGCATCCACTTCCGCTCCAATTTGCGCCGCAAATCGAGCCAAGGGCTCGTTTGAAACCATAGCCGTCCCTGCGAACGCCGCAGGCGTAGGCGATGCAGCCGCAGGCGTAGGCGTAGGCGTATGCGATGCAGCCGCAGGATTTGGCGGGTTTAAAAGCAGTTCGGAGCCGCCGTTAATGGCAGCTAGCACTTTCTGCCAGAGCACGGCGTCTTCAGTTTCAGCGACCACGACTTCATCAGCTTTCAAGAGAACGGAAAGCTTCGCACGGACAATGCTCATAGATGCGCTCCTAAAAGACACAATAAAAGTCTAATAAAGGACTTAGTTGGTGTCAATATTGAGCCTAAACGCATCATGCAGGAATCGACCGCTCTCGCCGGAGCCGCGGCGTGGAGATTTTTCTTCTAAACTCGATGGGTCGCTCAACTGCGACAACGGGCCTGGCGGCCCGTCGTGTTCATCACGTACGCATTCGGCTCTCGCCGCAGGCGTCGTGCCGCGCATCCGCGCACGCTCTGCGGCGGATCGCGTGGGGGAGCCTTCGGGCTCGTCGGTTGAACACGCCGATCCGCCAGCCCCGCGCGATCCGTCACCTCGCGGGCCAAAGCCAAAACGGTGACTTCTATACTAAAGGAGACACCATGGCTCGCAAGCCCCGTACCCCTGTTTCATCAACCCGGCGCCCGCGCCGCACTCGCCTGCAGGTTCCCGAGGAATTCCAGATCGTGACGTCCGCGACGGTCGCGACGGAGTCGGGCGAAGTGAAAGTTCCGATGCTCGTGCTGTACGGCGAATGGCTGACGGCTGTGGGGTTTCCGATCGGCTCGGCGGCGTTTCTCAAGGCGGACAAGCAAGGTGAGCTTGCGGTGCAGCGGTTGGGATTGCGCGTGCCGCGGCGGTTGGTGATTCGTGGGGTGACTTGAAGAGCTGCCTCACCCTCCCCTCTCCCGCGGAGCGGGAGAGGGGAAAAGCTCGCTCGACATGCGGTGATTGCTCTTCCCCCTCTCCCGCGTGCGGGAGAGGGTTGGGGTGAGGGCACGCTGGCATTACCCTTCCAACGTGCTGCACACAAGGATGAGTCACCCATGACAATCACGATCACCGCCTTCGAACGCTCACCCGACGGCGGCAAAGGACTCGCGCGCGATACGCGCGTGCGCTGGGCATTGGAGGAAGTGGGCCAACCGTACGCGGTTCGTCTGGTTTCGTTTCGCGCGTTGAAGGAATCCGAGCATCGGGCACGCAATCCTTTCGGCCAGATTCCGACGTACGAGGAAGGCGATCTCGTGCTGTTCGAGACGGGCGCGATCGTCTTTCATATCGCACAGCGTTACCGCGGCCTCTTGCCTGACGATGCGAATGCGCGGGCGCGTGCGATCACGTGGATGTTCGCATCGCTCAGCACGGTCGAGCCGCCGATCCTCGATCTTTCGATAGCGAAGGTCATCGAGGGCGACCGACCTTGGAGCGCCGATCGACTGCCGCGGGTCTTGGAGCGCGTTCGCGATCGTTTGAAGCCGCTGTCGGCTCGGCTCGGCGATGCCGACTGGCTCGATGGCGCGTTCAGCGCGGGCGATTTGATGATGGTGTCGGTGCTGCTGCGGCTGCGCGCGTCGGGGCTTCTGGACGAATTTCCGAACCTCGCCGCGTATGTCGCTCGCGGCGAAGCGCGGCCCGCGTATCAGCGGGCTTTCGAGGCACAACGCGCGGTGAACACGGGCAAGCCACCTTCTTAAGGCCACGCTTCGCGACTCCATGTCGCAACGCTTCCCTTGTGCCGACCGTGTCGTCGCTCGATGCGCGGAAACGGCTCGGCTCTTAGTCCTTCACGACACCGGTCGTCCGCAGCCATGTTTCGACGAGCTTGGGCCATCCGCTGATCGGAAGCTCCGACGGCCGCAAGCCGAAGGCGTGTCCGCCTTGCGCGTAGAGATGCATCTCCACCGGCACGTCGGCGTCCTTCAGCGCCGTGTAGTAAACCAGCGATTGGTTGACACCGTCCGTGAAGTCGTTTTCCGCCTGCAGCAAGAACGTGGGCGGCGTCTCGCGCGAGACCGGAAGATTGGGATTCAACGTGTCTTTGTCAGTCGCGATATGGCCTGGATAAATCGCGACGGCAAAATCGGGACGGCTGCTTTCCTTGTCGGCCGCGTCGACCGGCTTATACAAGGCGCGTTTGAATTTCGTGCTGACTTCCGCCACCAAGAATCCGCCCGCCGAGAATCCGAGCACTCCGATCTTGTGCGGATCGATGTGCCATTCCGCCGCATGCGAGCGCACCAGCCTTATCGTTCTCTGCGCGTCCTCCAGCGATTGCACCGATGTCGAAAGATTGTGCGGACGGCAATTGCATTGCCAGACATAAGGCGCGCTCGGCACGCGATACTTCAACACGATGCAGGTGATGCCCTTGGAGGTCAGCCAGTCGCAGACCTCGGTGCCTTCGAGATCGATCGCGAGGATCTCGAATCCGCCGCCTGGAAACACGACGACCGCAGCGCCCGTGTTCGCCGTTGTCGGCGCGTAGACGGTCATCGTGGGCTGCGACACGTTGGTCACGGCAACCACAGGCTTGCCGCCGATGAGCGATTTGGGATCTGACCTGGCGAGCTCCGGGCCCGGCATTGGCTTGAGATCGGGCGGCGTTCCGGGCCATATCGGGATTTGCGTGTGCCCGGCCGTCGGCTGCCAAACTGGCGTGTCCGCATGCAGGCTTCCATAGGCGATGAAGAGACACAGCGCGATTACCCACGGCTTCATGACGCTCTCCCTGTCGGCGCTCGGCGAAGCGGGAAATCCTGCGCATCGTCTCTGACTAACGACGGCCGCTTCCGTGGATTTATTCGGGCAAGCTGTCGGCGCCTACTGACCTGGACGCCAACCGCTTCGCGCGAGGAACGCCTTCGCATCCGTCATCTCGAAGATATCGCGCAGCGCCTGATGCTTGTCCGCTGCGCGCGTGTAGTAAGACTTCACGATGCGGTAGCCGACCCAATACCCAAGATCGGTTGGCTTGCCCGGCGACGGAATACCGTTGTAGAGCCACTTCGTCGTATCGGTCTTGTCCTCGTCCGCGGCGAACGCGGACTCGATCTCCGCTTCATGCCCCTTCGCCGAGGCAAACGTCGCCTGATTGCCGATGTCGCCCGAGATCAGCTCGCCGACGAAATCGGCTGCGCCTTCGATCAGCGACAGCTTGAGCACGGTGGCGCCAGGATCGCCCGGGTTGAGATCCTGCTGCGCGGGGCTCTGCTGGATGTGTCCGTACTCGTGCGCGATCACGTGGACGAAGCGGTCCTCAGGATTCGGATTCATGAAGTCCGAAGCGCAGAGCGCCTCCAATCCGACCGTGACGCCGGACGGATTAGTGATGCCGACCGGCCGCCCGCGCCCCACCACGATCGTCACCGGCGGAAACTTCGCCTCAGGATAAATCTTGGCGAGCTTGTCGAGTGCCGTCGTAACGCGTCGCTTGACGTTCGGAAGCGCCGCCAAGCACTGGCGCGCGTTTTCGTAGATCTCCGAGCGCTTTTCGATCGCCGCGGCGATGGTTTGTCCCGAAACGTTGCGCAGCTTTGCGAACTCGTGCAGGCCCGCGGTTCCTGGTGCGAGATAGTCGCGATCCAGTTGCTCCACGGTCGGGTGACGCCCGGCGGCCTCATAGATACGGTAGAAGCGGTCGACGTCTTCGGTGAGGATTGGGGGTCTCGCGGATGCGGCTATGCATTGGCCGCAGGTAGTCAGCGCCAGAGCGAACAGGACGAGACGGTGCATGACTCTCTCTGGAATGGATGGCTAAACGGAGGACGGCTCCGCTGCGGTCATCCTGCAAAACGGGATCAGGCAGCGCGCCCTTTGGCACGTCCGCTCGAACGCGTCTTCGAACGAGGCTTTGCGGAGGCGCCGGTTGCGGCAATGGCCGACCGCAAAAGATCGTTCACCGCCTCGGCCGACTGAAACACCTTAGCCACGTCGGGCTGCAGAACGACGGCCGTCGTTCCCTTCAGCTTCGCTGCGAAGCGGCTCGGCTTGGACTTCGAGTAGTCGAAAGCGTACTCGCTGCGGAGATCGTCTTTGCGACGGCTATGCGATGGAGTCTTCATGGGCTTTTGTTTCATGTGCAGTCGCGCGGCGCGCGCTGATGATGCGAACATTACCACGCCTCTCGACGAAACTAACGACGAGGAGGCGAGCCTTGGCGTCGTAGCCGAGAATGATCTCGCGCTCTTCGGCCTCAGAATGATCGGGATCGCGAAAGATGCGCGCGAGCGGATCGACAAATACCGAGATAGCTTCGTCGAACGCGACATGATGCTTGCGGAGGTTGGTGGACGCCTTGCGTTGATCCCACTCGAACTGCATGCAGTCAGTCTAGCTTGCACGGTGCGCAGCGTCTAACACGAGTCGGGCTGCCGAAAAAATTAGGGTGGGCTCACGCCCACCCTACGATGTCGTAGGTTGCGCGACTACGATAACAGCGTGCGCTACGGCGCCGCGCCGTCGAACCCATCCGAGAATATCGTGTCGTTGTCGGGGGTGGTGAAGAAATACGCCGCACCCACCAGTGTGCCGGAGGGCCAGCCCCACGCTCCGGCCAGTGCGCGCGTTCCATCGAGCGTGACCGGAAATCCGAGGCCGTCGTTGTGCGTGCCGTCGCTCGCAAAAAGCTTCTGCGACTGCGTCCAGGTACCGCCCGATTCGTCGAAGACATACACGGCGCCCTGCGCGTTGACGACGCCATCCGCGCCGATGACAGCGTGGGTGCCGTCGATCGCGACGGAATGGCCGAACTTGTCGAACGGCGCGCCGTCGTCGGCGATGAGCTCTTGCGTCTGGCTCCAGGTGCCGTTCGATTCGGTGAACACGTAGGCCGCGCCGCGGGTGTCATCACCGTCGGGGTTCGTGCCCCACGCGCCGACGATCAGCGTCGATCCAGACACCGCGATGGCGTAGCCGAAATAAGTGTTCGGCAAGCCGTCGTCGGCCGTCAGCTTCTGAGTTTCGGTCCATGTGCCGCCCGATTCGGTGAAGACGTACACGGCGCCCTGATAACCGTTGTTGCCATAGGCGCCGATGAAGGCGGTCGAACCTTGGATGGCGACCGAGTAGCCGAATATGTCGCCGACGCCCTCGTCGCTGCCGGTGAGTTTCTGGCTCTGAGCCCAGGTGCCGCCGGATTCGTTGAACACATAGACCGCGCCAAGAAGGTCAGCGCCGATGAAGGCGGTCGAACCGTCAAGCGCGATGGAGTAGCCGAAGTAGTTGAAATCCGTTCCGTCGTCCGACGCGAGCTTTTGCGCCTGGCTCCACGTGCCGTTCGATCGAGTGAACACGTAGGCGGCGCCTTGATACGCGAAGTCGTTCACCGTCGCGGCGTAGGCACCGACGATGGCCGTGTCGCCCTGGAATGCGACCGCATTGCCGAACGTGTCAAACGCCGCGCCGTCGCTCGATGTGAGCTTTTGCGATTGCGTCCATTCGCCGCCCGATTGATCGAACACGTAGACCGCGCCCTGATCTTCGTTGGCGCCGATGGTCGCCTGCTGGGCGCCGACCATCGCGGTGGTGCCGTGCAGCGCAACCGAGACGCCGAACTCTGCATTCGTTGCGCCGTCGTCGGCGGTGATTTCCTGTTCCTGCACCCAGTCGAGCGGGGCAAGCGGGCTTACGTCATGCGCCGGCGCGAGCCGCGGTGCCGCGACAGCGGCAATGCACGCGAGCGACAGAGTCGCAACGCCGGGGAATGCGTAACGTTTCATGCGCGAATCTCCTTCAGGCAAACCCCGAGTATCCGCAGTCTGCACATCGCACTTCAATGGATCGAGCTGATGGATCTCTGTCATGACAGGCATCTGTCACCCGTCGAAACTGTTCGCTACCATCACACGCTCCGTTTGCCTGCGCCATGTCGGAGAGCAGAGGAGCGAAGCGTGACAGCGAAAGCGCGAGCGCAGCATGGAGCAGCCGTCGGCGTCGCCGAACACGGCAACTCGGCGATTCTTGTCACGGTCGCTTCCGATGGTCAGCTGCTCGATCGACGGCGCATCGATCTCACGCGCGGATTGCCGACGCATCCGTATCACCATGAAGGTTCATGGGCGGTCGGCCGCTACATCAACAGCCCGTGGGCGCGGAAGGTTTCGCTAGATGACGCCGTGGCGCTCATCGAGCGCGTGCGCGAGGCGGCTGCGCTCGGTGCGCGCGAGGGGCTTACGGCGCTGGCCGCGGCGGTGCCACCACCGATAGCGCACATTGCCATTCGCGTGTGCCCCGCGCTTCCGACGACGACCGAAGAACGCATCCGCGATACGCGCTCAGCGAGCATGGCCGATTCGATCATGTATCGCGAAGCGCTGGCGGCTGCGGCGCAAGCGCGCGGTTGGTCCGTGCATTGGTACGACCGCGAGCGCGTATTTGGCGATGCGGCGACGGCGCTCGGCGATGAGGATGTCGATGCTTTCCTACGCGCGATGGGCCGGGCGGTTGGACCGCCTTGGCAGGCTGGGCACAAGCTTGCGGCAGCAGCGGCGCTTGCCTTGGCGAAGGCCGAGTAAGACGCAACTTGTTTTCCCCTCCCCCGCTTACGGGAGAGGGCTGGGGTGAGGGCACGCTGGGTTCAACGCTTGACTCCGACAGCCCTCACCCGCGCCTGCGGCGCGACCTCTCCCGCAAGCGGGAGAGGCGAAAAATGCATCAGATCGGCGCACCCGGCGGAATCGTCGGCAGCGGGCGGAGCTTTACGGACTTCGGATCGGCAAGATACTTCGCGATCGTCGACGCCGCTTCCGCTCGACTCGCCGCAACGCTGCCATTGCCGCCATTCTTCTCGAGCCACTTCTGCCACCGCACGAGCGACGCGCGCACGTCCGCATCCACTTGCGCGTGAAGCTGACCCGCATCGAGCGCATTGAGCAACGCATCGAGTACAACCCAGTTCGATGCCGTCTGCACGGCTTCGCCTGCGGGAACAGCAGCGACGCGATCGCGCTGCCAGGTGCCGCGAAACACCGCATCGAGCACATCGGCAACGCCGGGCTCAGCGTCGTCGCGCGCATGCTGCCACGCAAGTCGATTCAAGCGCTGTGGCGCAAACAGGAACTGCACGATCTGCGCCGCAGCGGCTTCGACAGCCCCGAACGCATCGAACAGCGGCGCCGTTTTCGTCGCGAAGTATTCGCGACTGCGCACGTAGTCGTTGCCGGGCGGCGTGACGAGATCGAGCACGTTCGCGGGCAGCGCAAGCTGTTCGGCGCCGAGCGTCGCGACGAGGCGATCGAGCGCGGCGCGTTGCGTTGCGGCCGGAATCGCTTTCGTCCCGGCCGCGCGATCGGCGGCATCCGAATAGGAGTAATCCGCGCCACCGACGAGACGCGCGACGGCTTCGGCCTGGTAGCGATGCAGGAGATACACCGGCACGAGCCGCGCTTCGATCTCGCCGGCTTGGCGATCGGGCGGCAGCACGCCGATCGAGAACGCATCGAGCGCCTTGCGACGCACGGCGAGCAGCGCATCGAACGCCGTCAGCGTGTCGGGGCCGAAATCCCAGAGCAAACCGTCTGGTTCCGCGTCACCGGGCGCGCGCGAATCGGGATCGCTTATGTAGCGAAAGCCGGCCTTCGCGATGTCGGCGCGGAGCTTGGCGAGCGCGGCGGCTTCTTCGTTCGCAGGGAAATGTCCGTACGCGTGCGCGACGAGAAAATCGTCCCATGGTCCGACGCCGATGCCGTACGCATGATCGAGGCCGATCGCGCCGTTCGCATCGAGCATCAATAGGGGATGCGGATAGTCCATTACCGAGCCGTTACCGAGCCGGCTCGCGGCGAAGTTGTGCGCGAAGCCGAGAGCATGGCCGACTTCGTGCGCCGCGAGCTGGCGCAGGCGCGCGAGCGCCATCTGCTGCGCTTCGTTCGCAAGCTCGCCCGAATTCGATTTGTCGTACGGCGCGAGCAACGCTTCGGCAATCAAAATATCCTGCCGTACGCGCTGCGAGCCGAGCGTGACCGATCCTTTGATGATCTCACCCGTGCGCGGATCGACGATCGGCTGGCCGTACGACCAGCCGCGCGTGTAGCGGTGCGCCCAGGTGATGATGCTGTAGCGGATGTCCATCGGATCGGCGCCTTCGGGCAAAAGCTCGACGCGATACGCATCCTTGAAGCCGGCTTTCTCGAACGCGGTGCGCCACCAGTTCGCGCCTTCGAGCAGCGCGGAGCGGACAGGTTCCGGCGCGCCGCGATCGAGATAAAACACGATCGGTTTCTTGACCGGGCTGATCGCGGCGGATGGATCGGTCTTGTCGAGGCGAAAGCGCGGCTGGAAGCGGCGGTCGAGGCTCGATGCGAGCGGCTGCGCGTAGTCGTACCAGCCGACGCTGAACGCGCCGGACGCGGGGTGATACGCGCGCGATACATAGCCTGCGCCCGGGAGCCGCACGAAGCTCAGGTGCTGGCGCATCGTGAGGCTTTCCGGATCCATCGCGACGTCCTTGACGAACGCCTGATCGCCCGGGCCTTTGAACGTCAGCATCGCTTCAAGCTCGGTGTTGTCCGGAAAGCTCTTGGCATCGGCGAGCGAGACGGCGCTGCGCTTGTCGTCGAGCTCGTACTTGCCTTGCTTGGCGTCGGCGAGCCGGCGCGCGATGCCGTGGCGATCGGACGTGAGCAGCGAGCTGACATCGACGATGATCTCGGCATCGGCGCCCTTGCGTTCGCCGACGATATCGCCGGCCCAGAGCACCGATTCGGCGAACGCCTGCCGCACGCTGAGTGCCTCGTCTGCGCTGGGCGAGACGGCGCGGAACTTCGTATTGTCCTCGACCAGCAGCACGCGCGAACCCGCGCGGCGGAATTCGACGAGATGCGAATCGCCGCTTTGTCCGCGATCAAGGCCGATGTCGTTCGAGCCGAGGCCCCAGGGCAGTGAAGTGACGAGCAGGAACGGCGTATCGAGTGCGCGCACGCCGAGCAGAGCGCGGCCCTTGGCATCGTCGCGATAGACGTCGAAGAAACCGGGGAGATGCGTCATACCGCGCGTTGCGGTAGCGATGTCGGCAGGCGCCTTCGCAGCGTCACCTTTCTCCGGCGCCGCTGCGCCCGCGAGAGGGACGCCAAGGGCGAAAACGATCGCAACCAAGATCCGGCCGGCAAACTTCATCGCGTGTGTCCTCGCATTGACTAGCCGATGAGTGTGCCCGATCGAACCGAACGCGCACATGCCAAAACGCATGTCCCACGAGTAAAGCTGCAGCTTCGCCCTCTCCCGCTCAGCGGGAGAGGCCGCGCCGAAGGCTCGGGCGAGGGAAGCACTTGCATACGCTTGCATCACGACCACCCGCCCTCACCTTCCGTGCATGACCGAAACCCGCACCCCCATCCGCATCGACGTCTGGTCCGACTTCGTCTGCCCGTTCTGCTTCATCGGCAACCTACGCCTCGAACAGCTGAAAGAGAAACGCCCGATCGACGTCCATTGGCATGCCTTCATGCTGCGCCCACCCGGCTCGCCCGCGATGACCGCCGAGAAACGCGCGATGATCGAAGCGTACGGCCCGAAAGTCGCCGCGCAAATCCAGGCCGAGTATGGCCTCGCGATCGACCGCGGTCCGATCGGCACGCAGACATTCGCCGCGCACCACGCGCTCAAGCACGCCGAACGCAACGGCCGCGGCCCGGAGTTCAACGACGCCGTGCTGCGCGCGTACTGGCTGCGCGGCGAAGACATCGCCGATGCGGCCGTGCTGCGAACGATCGGCGCCTCGCTCGACCTTACATTCGACGACGACGTCCTCGCCGGTCGCGAGCCTGCGACCGCCGAAGCCGTGCGTTCCGATCTTGCGCACGCAGCGGCGTACAACATTCGCGGCGTGCCGGCTTTCATCTTCGGCAACCGATATTTTGTGACCGGCGCTCAGCCGTTGGTTTTGCTTGAACGTGCCGCGGACGCTGCGAGCGAAGTTTCCGTCGCGGTTCATTGATTCCCGCTACCGTCCAGCCATTCGACGATTGAATCATATCGCATATCGATATACTATATGCTAGTGGCTATCAAGTCGTTCCGCGACAAGGACACGCGACTCTTGTTCGAACGGAATCTCGTGCGACGCTTCCAAATGATCGAAGCCGTCGCCCGGCGCAAGCTTGAGCAAGTTCATGCCGCTGCTTCGCTCGAATTTCTACGTGTTCCGCCCGGGAATCGGCTGGAAGCGCTCAAGGGCGATCGTGCAGGCCAATACAGTATTCGGATCAACGATCAGTTTCGCGTGTGCTTTCGCTGGAACGGCGTCGATGCCGAGGACGTCGAGATCGTCGACTACCATTGAGGTGACGACATGACAAAGAAACTCTCTCCTATCCACCCCGGCGAGATCTTGCTCGAGGATTTCATGCGCCCACTGGAATTGTCGAGTACGGCATTGGCCAGTGCCGTCGGCGTCACTCCGGCGAGGATCAACGAGATCGTACGAGGCCGCCGCGGCATCAGCGCGGATACAGCGCTGCGCCTGGCCCGCTATTTCGGTACGGATGCGCAAAGCTGGATGAACCTTCAGCAGCGCTATGATCTCGAATGCGCGAAGGATGCTCTCGGCAAGACACTGTCGAAGATCTCGCGACATGCTGCGGTGGCGCGCGCTGGTCTGCGCGCACATTGACCGTGCGCGAGGCGGCGTAGATTTCGCTTTTGCATCGAGAATCCTGTGCCTCCCACCTTCGCCAACGGCAAATCTGCAACCTAGAAATCCCCGCCATCGACGTAGAGCGCTCCGCCACTTCTACCGCGCCGTGGTCGGCAGGCAAATCCGAAAGCGCAGCGACCCATCTCGCGTTCGACGACGGCATTGGTGAAATCAGCCGGCGGCTGGCTGACGTGCCGGGCACCGTCGTCGATGCCGCGAGTCCTGGCCCACATCATGGTCGACCGTGCTGACGCTGCTCGTGCTCCCGGTCCTCCACGCGGCGAGCTATCGTGTGCGTGAGCCGACGCCGGATCGCGCGGCCGGCTCCGCGCCGATGCGCGAATCCGCGATGCGGCCCGTGCCGCAGGCCGGCTGACCGCCGCCTGCCCGGCCATTGGGGGGAGGACCGATCATGATCGCCCGCTTGCTTCTGATTGCACTGCTCGCTCCGGCGGCAGCGCCGACCGATCTCGAAACGCGTGCCGAGAAACTGCGAGCGGACCTTGCCGCCGGCGAGCACGCGGCCGCGCCCGATTCGCTCGTCACCATCGAGCGCCAGCTGCTGACATCGCTGGAGCGGCGGCGAGATCTCGAGCGCGCGCGCAAGGATGCCAGTGCGCTGCTGGAGAAGGCACCGGGCGCGGAATCGGCGCCCGCGCCGAAAACTCTGATCGAGATCGATGATGTGCGCCGCGAGGTGCAGCAGGTCGACATTGCGCTCGCGGCCGGCGCCAGGCGCGCCGACATTCTGCACATCGATCGCGACGCGGCGGCGGCATGGCTCGCCGAAAACTCGGCGCAGTTGCGGCACCTCAAAGAGACGGCCGGCATTCCGCCCGAACGCATCGAGCAGGCTAAGCTCGAAGTCGAGTATGCCGAATCGACCACGGCCGAGCTCGACGCGATGCTCGCCTTAGTCGAGCTGCAGCAAAAGGCGGCCGGCGCGACGCGCGAGGCGCTTGGCCGGCGTCTTGCGGCCGCGGCCACGGATGTGAAGCTTCGCGAGGAGGACGTCGCCGAAATCGAACGGCGTCTTTCCGCGCATTCCAAGGAAGTGCGCCGGAAGCTCGACGAAGCGACGAGCGCGCGCGAGGCCGTGCATCGCGAGCTTGAAGCGCTCGGTGCAGCCGGATCGCCCGAGCATCGGGAAACGCTGCAGGAAACGCTCGCTACGCGCGATATCGCCATCGAAGGGGCGCGCGAGGCGCTGTCGAACTTCACGGTCGAGGAAGCGGCGTGGCAGCTCGCGATCCGCTATTGGCGCGACAAGGACGAGAGCGCGATCGTCGAGGCGCGTAATCACGGGCCCGAGGTGCGCGCGCGTTTCGAAAGGCGGCTCGATTTCATCAATGCGTCGTCGGACCAGATTCTGACGCGGCTTGCGTCTTTGAACGCCGAGATCGCGCAGGCGCCGAACGCAGCCGACGCACCGGAGCGGGAGGCGCAGCGCGCGACGCTCGATGAGCGGCTGCGCATCCTGCAGGCGGCGAATCTCGATCAGCGCCGCGTGCTCGCACTGATCGACCGGCTGCGCGGCGATTTCGATCAGCGGATCGGAGTGCTGAGCTTCAAGGATCGCCTCGCCGTGGAGCTGGCTTCGGCGCGCGACTGGATCGGGCGCGTGTGGAACTTCGAGCTTTTCACGGTGAATCAGACGATCGATGTCGACGGCCGCCAGACGCAGGTGCCGCGCAACGTCACGGTCGCGAAGATCGTCAAGGCGCCGCTGTTGCTGCTGGTCGGCCTCATGCTGTCGTTCTACGTGACCGGATGGATCGAACGCTACGCACGCTATCGAGGCTCCGACGCAGCCGGCGCGCGGCTCGCGCGGCGCTGGACGTTCGGCCTCCTCGCCTGCGCCTGCGCGCTATCGAGCCTTGCGATCGCGGGTATTCCGCTCGCCGCGTTCGCGTTCGTCGGCGGCGCGGTCGCGATCGGCGTCGGCTTCGGCATGCAGACGCTGTTCAAGAATCTCATCAGCGGCATGCTCGTGCTGATCGAGCGGCCGTTTCGCCTTGGCGATGAGATCCAGATCGGCGACTTGAGCGGAACGGTCGTCGATATCGATCTTCGATCATCGGTGGTGCGCGAAGGCGACGGCAGCGAAACGCTGGTGCCGAATTCCGTCCTGCTCGAACAGAACGTCCGCAACGTCGCGCCGCGCGCGAATGCGACGCGGCAGTCCATCGCCGTGACCGTGGATTCGGGCTCCAATCCGCGCGAGGTCGTCGACGCCATGCGCGCCGCCGCCGAACGGCACGGGCAACTCGTGCATTCGCGCGAGCCAACCGTGTTTCTCGACGATTTCGCGTCGGAGGGCCTGCGCTTCACGATGCAATATTGGATCGAGGGCGAAAGCAGCAGCGAGCGGAGGCGCGTCGCCAGCGACTTGCGCATGATGATTCTCGGCGCGTTCGAGGACACCGGGATAAAGCTCGCGCAAGCGCAGCTCGATGTGCGATTGCGCAAGGCCGAGGATGTCGAGGGAATGGCGGCCTGACGTTTGTCGCGTGCACGCAGCGCCGCTTTCGTGTAGATAGCGCCCATGATCTCGAAGCGCGCAAGCGGCTGGCTGCAGGTGATGGTGCTCGCCGCAGGGTTCAGCCTCTCCGGCTGCGCGGTTCAATGGGCGCGCGAGCATCCGCTCTATTGCCTCGAAAGCGAGAAAACATTCGTTCGCGACGCGCTCTATTTCGGTCTCTCGATTCCGGGCGGCGGCGAAGTCAGCGCGGGCGACTGGAAGCGCTTCGAGACTGATGTCGTCAGCGCTGCGTTTCCGCAAGGCTTCACGGTGCTCGACAGCCATGGCACGTGGCGCGGCGACAACGGCGAAACAGTCGCCGAGCCCGGCCACATCATCGTGATCCTGCACGAGGACGACAGCCGCTCCGCCGCCGCGATCCGCGATATCGCCGATCGCTACCGCACGATGTTCCACCAGGAAGCCGTGCTGCGCGAACGCAGCACGGTCTGCGCTTCGTTCTGACTCCGTCCGAAAGAGGAGCGATTCTCATGACCGTCGAAATCCGCGGCATGGCGCCGCTGCTGCAGGTCTTCGATATGCCGACCGCGATTCGGTTCTATCGCGATACGCTGGGCTTTTCCGTTGCCGCCTCGTCCGGCGAGGGCGACGACGTGGACTGGGTGATGCTCCGGTTCGGCGATGCGATCCTGATGCTCAACACTGCCTACGAGGCCGAGCACCGCCCGCCCGCACCCGACCCGCTACGGATCGCCGCGCATCAGGACACCGGAATCTTCTTCGACTGCCCCGACATCGACGCGGCCTACGCGCACCTGCGCGCGCAAGGCGTCGCCGCGCAAGCGCCGCATGTGGCGCCCTACGGCATGAAGCAGCTTTATGTGAAGGACCCGGACGGCTACGAGCTGTGCTTCCAATGGCGCGTTGCCTGAGCGATTAGCGCAACGCCACGCGCGCCGAAGCGGCGTACACTGCGCATATGTCGGACGCATCCGGCAACGAGGCTGGGGACCTCCTGAGTGCGCTCGCGTCAGTGGCGCAGGCGATCGCTCATTCTCTGGAAGTCAAACAGATCTGGGACCGTGTCGCAGAAGCCTGCCACACGATCGTGCCGTTCGATGCGATGGGCATCGTGCAGCTCGAACCCGAAGGCCGCGTGCGTGCGATTGCCGCAGCCGGCGAGCTTTCGGACAAGGCGCTCGCCGGGCTCGTCTTTCCGCGAGCCGGTTTCTCGCCGGCATTCTGGCCCGATGCGGATCGTTTCCTCGTCGTCATCGGCGATGCCGAACGCGAGCTCGATCTTTCGTTCCCGGTCGATCGCATCATGGTCGATCGCGGCTACCGCTCCGCACTGCGCGTGCCGCTCGGCATCGGCGACAAACGCTTGGGTTCGGTGCTGCTGGTCTCGCGTACGCGCGGACGCTTCAGCACGCGGCACGGCCACGCGCTCACCGTCGTCGCCGAGCTCGTGACCGTCGCGCTCGCGCATCAGCAGCTCGCCGTCACCCTCACCGAAGAAACGCTGCGCACGGCCGCCGCGCACGAGCGCGCGACGCGGCTCGAGCATCAGGTGCAGGCGCTCGTGCACGAGCTCGAAGCGCGCAGCGCACATCGCGCGCTCGGCCGCTCGCGCGAATGGCGCGATGTGCTGGCGCAGGCGACCAAGGTCGCTGCCACCGAAACCACCGTGTTGCTCGGTGGCGAATCCGGTACCGGCAAGGAAGTCGTCGCGCGCTTCATCCATCGCGGATCGCCGCGCAAGGACGGCCCGTTCGTGGCGCTCAACTGCGCGGCGTTGCCCGAGCACTTGCTCGAATCGGAACTGTTCGGCCACGAGAAAGGCGCGTTTACCGGCGCGATCGCGGCGCACACCGGCAAGATCGAGCAAGCCGCGGGCGGCGTGCTGTTTCTGGACGAAGTCGGCGAGATGAGCCCGATGGTGCAGGCGAAATTCCTGCGCGTCTTGCAGGAGCGCGAATACCAGCGGCTCGGCAGCGTGCGCACGATGAAAGCCGACGTGCGCGTGCTTGCCGCGACCAATCGCGATCTCAAGGCCGCGATCGCGCGCGGCACGTTCCGCGAGGATCTCTACTACCGCCTCGCGGTATTCGATATCGCGCTGCCGGCGCTGCGCGATCGGCCCGACGACATCTCGCTCCTCGTCGATGCGTTCCTCGAAGAGATCGGCCGCTCGGTCGGACGTCCCGCGGCCGGCGTTTCGCTGGACGCGCGCGAGAAGCTCGTCGCATATGCGTGGCCCGGCAACGTACGCGAGTTGCGCAACGTGATCGAGCGCGCCGTGATCCTCTGCGAAGGCGGCGAGATCGCAAGCGAACATCTGCCGCTCAGTGTCGCCGCGGTGCGCGAGGCCGCGGCGTCGACGCCGGTTTCGGCGACGACGCTCGGCGGATTGACCGTCGATGCCGCCGAGCGCGAGCTGATCGTGCAAGCGCTGGCGCGCAGCGGCAACAACAAATCCAAAGCCGCGCGCATTCTAGGGCTCACACGCGCGCAGCTGCGCTCGCGCATCGAAAAGCACGGGCTGATCGCCATCGTCTAAGCGCCCGTGCGTCGATCGCCACAACTGGCGATCGGCAGCCACCAGCACGTGGATGCGCTCTCCACCCGACGCGCGTCACGATCGCTAAAAATCCCACTGAATCAATGAATTGACGACATCTTCGCGGTCTTCGTCCGCGGTGGCATCGCGCGTGCAGAACAGCACGCCGCAAAGCCACCAGGGAGACCGACATGAAACACGAAACATCGCGCGCAAAACACTTTTTCGCACGCGCAACGCAACTCGCAGCGGCCTGTCTTTTGTCGTCCGGCCTCGCGAACGCAGCCGAGAAATCCGCCGACGACTGGCAATACGGCATCGCGATCTACGGATTCCTTCCGAGCATCGGCGGCACTACGCGCTTCCCCGCCGGCAACAGCGGCGAGATCGACGTCAGCGCCGATGATCTGATCAGCAATACCAAGTTCGCATCGATGGGTTCGTTCGCGGCGCAGAAAGGCAATTGGGGCGTCTTCACCGATTTGATCTATCTCAACGTCGGCGATTCGATCTCCAATTCGCGCAGCATCGCCGCGGGCAGCATGCCGCTGCCGCCCGGCATCACCGCCAACGCATCGCTCGACATCAAAGGCTGGGCTTGGACGCTCGCCGGCAGCTATCGCGCGATATCGACGCCGGAAGCGACCGTCGACGTGTTCGCCGGCGCCCGCCTCCTCGATGTCCAGGGCGATCTCGATTGGGAATTCAGCGCGGAGTTCGGCCCGTTCACGGGACCTTTCCGCGCCGGCTCCGCCGAAGCCGAGCGCCACAGTTGGGACGGCATCGTCGGTACGAAAGGACGCGTGAACTTCGGTTCCGGCGGCCGCTGGTTCGTTCCGTATTACGTCGACGTCGGCACCGGCAATTCCGATCTCACGTACCAGGCCAGCGTCGGCGTCGGCTACTCGGCGAGCTGGGGCGACGTGTTCGCGACCTGGCGGTACCTGCGCTACGAGTTCAGCGGCAACCGCAACATCGAAGACCTCGACTTCAACGGCCCCGCCGTCGGCGTCGCGTTCCATTTCTGATCTCTCGACTTGTCCAGGAGCACATCATGAGCACCCATCCGCAACGCATCGACGTTCATCACCATTTCCAGCCGCCCGAGTTCATCGCCGATCTCAAGCGGCGCGGCATCCAGTGGACCGGCGGTCCTGCCATTCCCGAATGGAACATCGAGATGGCGCGCGAAACGATGGAGCGCAACGGCATCGCCGCCGCGGTCGCTTCGGTCGTGCCGCACGTCAACTGGGGCGACGACGCCGCGGCGATCCGCTGGGCGCGTCACTGCAACGAATTCACCGCGCGCATCGTGCACGATGATCCCGAGCATTTTGGCGGTTTCGCTTCGATGCCGATGCCCGACGTCGATGCGACCTGCGCCGAGCTCGAATACGCGCTCGATACGCTCAAGCTCGACGGCATCATCCTGATGGCGAGCCAGGGCGTGCAATACCTCGGCGATCCGTCGTACGAGGAGCTTTTCGCCGAGCTCGATCGCCGCAAGGCCGTCGTGTTCATCCATCCGAACACCGTGCCGCCGGGCGCCATCGTGCCGCGACTGTCGCTGCCGTGGGGCATCGTCGAGTTCGTGTTCGATACGACGCGCTGCATCACCAACCTCCTCTACACCGGCATGCTCGAGCGCTATCCGAATATCCGCTACATCGTCTCGCACGCGGGCGGCGCGGTGCCGTATATCGCGCTTCGCATCGCGCTCGGCGCGCACGAGCTCCCGGGCATCGGCGACAAGGTGCCGAAGGGTGCGCTGCATTATCTGCAGCAGCTCTACTACGACACCGCGCTGTCGACGTCCGAATACGTGTTCGCGGCGCTGCGCCAATTCGTGCCGACCTCGCAGCTCCTGTTCGGCAGCGACTGGCCGCTGGTGCCGGAGAAGGTCGTGAAGATGGAGACCGCCGGGCTCGAGAACAGCAAAGTGCTCGACGACGCGACACGCAAGGCGATCTATCGCGACAACGCGCTCGCGCTGTTCCCGCGCTTCGCGCGCACGCCGTCCCGCGTCGCGCTGGCCGGCTGATCCCAGCGAGCGAATCCTCGCCGCGTCCGCACGGGCGCGGCGAGTTATCGAAGAGGACACGCGCCATGCAGCGTCTCGCCGCCACGATGATCTTTTGTCTCGCGTCTGCCCACGCATGGGCGCAGAACCGCGACGAAGTCGCGCGCCAGCTTTCGAATCCGGTCGCGAGCCTCACCAGCGTCCCGTTCCAGTTCAACTACGAAGAAGGCGCCGGCGCGACCGGCGACGGCCATCGCTGGCGTCTGAACGTGCAGCCGGTGATTCCGATGTCGATCGGCGAGAATTGGAATCTGATCTCGCGCACGATCGTTCCGGTCGTTCAGCAAGGACGCATCGTTCCTGGCGCGGGCGAGCAATCGGGCCTCGGCGATACCCTGCAAAGTTTTTTCTTCTCGCCCAAGGCGCTGACTGACACCGGCTGGACCTGGGGCGTCGGTCCCGTCTTTCTGCTGCCAACCGCAACCGACGATCTGCTCGGCGGCGGCAAGTGGGGCGCAGGACCGACGCTGGTCGCGCTCCGCCAGACAGAGGACGGCTGGACTTACGGCGTGCTGACCAACCACGTGCATTCGTTCGGCGGCGATTCCAATCGCCGCGACATCGACGCGACGTTCCTGCAGCCGTTCGTCGCCAAACGCATCGGCCCCGGCCGTACGATCTCGGCGAATATCGAATCGACGTACGACTGGAAATCGTCGGCCTGGACCGCGCCGATGTTCGTCGGCGTGAGCCAGGTGCTGCCGGTCGGCAAGCAATTGATCAGTCTTCAAGGCGGTGTATTGTGGTACGTCGAGGCGCCTGGGAATGCGCCCGACTGGGGAGTTCGCTTCACGTTCACGCTGCTGTTTCCGAAACATTGATCGGAGCTTGCATCATGAGCATCGCGCCGCGATGGCGAGTCGCGTGGATCGCGCTCCTGCTGCTGCCGCTCGCCGCGTGCAGCGCGATCAAGGTGCGCGACGCGTCGATCGAAGACACGATCGCGGCGCGGCGCGACGATGCGCTCACGCGCGGCCATCTCAGCGCAGCGACGCGCGAGTCGCTGCTCGTGCTCGGCGTCGATGCGCGCGATTGCGAAAAAACCGCGCGCGATTGCCTCGAAGAGCTTGGCACGAGCAACGCGCTCGACGATGAGCGCCGGCTGTCGGCGATGGCCGAGTTGCAGCTCGCGGACGCGATCGCCGCCGAGCACGCGGGCAAGGCCGCGACGGCGGACGAGATCATCGATCGCTACGTCGAAGTCGCGCGCCTGAGCTACGCGTATCTCTTCTTCACGCGGCGCACGCCGGGTCAGCGCGCGTTCGAGGACCGGCAGACGCAGGTCCGCGATTTCTACAATCACGCGACCGAACGCTTCGTCGGTCTCATCTTCGAGCGTTCCAAGAAGCGGGCGACGCCGGCCACCGTCGCCGAAGTGAAGCTCGCACACTGGCGCCTTGCGCTCGGCACGATCGGACCGAGCATGCCCGGCGGAGGGCGTCCAGCGGAACTGGTGGCGGCGTCTCGCTTGCGCTTCGACGGCATCCGCAACACCTATCGGCGCGACGGTTTCGGCGCGGCGTTCGTCGCGATCGCAGCGCCCGATACATCGAAGGATACGTTGCGCGAATCGCGCTACCTTGCCGCAACCGTCGTCGTGCGCTTTCCCGGCGCGACGCTGACGGACGTGATGGCCGCCGAAACCGCCATCGTCGACGTCCACGATCCATACCGCGACGAAGCGATGCGGATCGGCGAGATCGATGTGCCTCTCGCCGCGAACTTCACCGCACCGTATGCGCTTTGGCTTTCGCGCGAAGGGTTCTTCCGGCAGGCCGGGCGCGCATTGCTCGGCCGCGCGCTGGTCAACGAGCCGCGCATTTATCTCTTGCGGCCGTACGATCCGAACCGTCGCACGATCGTGATGCTGCACGGGCTCGCCAGCAGCCCCGAAGCGTGGGTCAATCTCGCCAACGAAGTGATGGGCGACGATGATCTGCGCCGCGATTATCAGATCTGGCAGGTGTTCTATCCGACCAATCTTCCGATCGCGCTGAATCAGGCGAACATCCGCCACGCGCTCGAAGACGCGTTCGCGCGGCTCGATCCCGGCGGCACGGCGCGCGCGAGCCATGACGTCACGCTGATCGGCCACAGCATGGGCGGCGTCATCGCGCGGCTGATGATCGTCGACTCCGGCGAGGTGCTCTGGCAATCGTTCTTCGACAATAAGCTCACCAGCGAGCAGCGCCAGCGTCTTGCGATTCTCGCTCCGTACCTCGATCTCTCGCCGCTGCCGGAAGTCCATCGCGCGATCTTTCTCGCAAGCCCTCATCGCGGCGCGCCGATGGCGGCGGGATGGATCGGCCGGCTTGCCGCCGGCATCATCCGGCTGCCGGCGACGATCCTCCATTCCGCATCGGACATCGCCGATGCGATCGCAACGGAAATGCCGGCACAAGCGGCCGAGTTCCGCAGCCGCAAGCGCAACAGCGTCGTCAATCTCAGCGAACGCGATCCCTACTTGCGCGCGACATCGACGCTGCCGATCGCGCCGGGCATCGCGTATCACTCGATCATCGGCCGCAAGGATCCGAAGATGGCGCTCGATCTTTCCAGCGATGGCGTCGTGCCTTACGGGAGTGCGCATCTCGACGGTGCTGCGTCCGAGCTGATCGTGACGTCGAGCCACGGCGTGCAGAACTCGCCGGCGGCGATCCTGGAGATCCGCCGTATCTTGCGCGCGGCCAGCGAGAGCGTCGCCGAAGCAACCTCACGGCGATAGCGCGGCCGGAAACCGCAGCGCGCGGTTGTGGCATTCTGCGCGCACGGCCATCCGAGGTTCGACGCTCATGGAACTTCTCATCTCCTCGCTCGCCCTCATCGTCTCCGCCGTCACCGGCGTGTGGACGCTGCGCAACAGCCGCGATCAGGCGCAAGCCGCGCGCCTCGCGAACGTGACCAGCATCATCGACACCGAGCGCAGCCTCGCCGGCGTGCCGACCGCATTGCGCTTCCACGGCATCACGCAGGCAGCGCTCGACGAAGCCGGCGTCACCGCTGCGGAATTCGCATACCTTCTCGCCAATTGCAGCTCGACGAGCCTCTATCACAACTGGTCGTCGGAGGATCCGAATCTGCCGTTCGCGGAAAACTCGTATCGCCACGCGATGTGCGCCTCGGCCGATTTCCGCCGCGCATGGCCGCTGATCAAGCGCATGATGAACAAGGGCACCTTCACCTCGCGCATGGATGCGACGATCGCCACGATCCAGGCCCGCGCAACGCCATGACGGCTGCGGCTTCGCTGCGCGTCTGCCTCGCCGGCGCGACCGGCTGGGCCGGGTCCGAGCTTGCGCGCGCGATGGCGCGGACGACGGATATCTCGCTCGTCGCGGCCGTTTCGCGCAAGCATGCGGGACGCGTGCTCGGCGACGTGCTGTCGACGCCAGAACTTGCTGCCGGCGTCTACGCTTCGGCTGTCGAGGCGCTCGCGGCGCATCCTTGCGACGTGTTCGTCGAGTACACGAAGCCCGACAGCGCAAAGGCGAATATCGTCGCGGCGCTCGAGCGCGGCGCGCATGTCGTGGTCGGAACTTCGGGCCTGGGCGATGCTGATTTCTCCGAGATCGACGCCGTCGCGCGTGCGAACGGGCGCGGCGTCCTCGCCTGCGGCAATTTTGCACTGACCGTCGTGCTGCTGCAGAAATTCGCCGAGACCGCTGCAAAGCTGATTCCGCAGTGGGAAATCATCGACTACGCGCACGATGCGAAAGTCGACGCGCCGAGCGGCACTGCGCGCGAGCTCGCGTTCCGGCTTGGAAACGTGCGTCGTCCCGCGATGACGGTGCCGATCGATGCGATGTCCGGCCCGCGAGAAAGCCGCGGCGCGACGGTGTCCGGCACGCAAGTCCATTCCATCCGTCTGCCGGGCTTCGTGATCGGCGCGGAAGTCATCTTCGGCCTTCCCGATCAAACCCTGACGATCCGCCACGATGCCGGCGGCAGCGCGAAGCCTTATGTCGACGGCGCGCTGATCGCGATCCGCAAGGTGTCGACGTTGATCGGGCTGCACCGCGGGCTCGATTCGGTGCTCGATCTCTGAAAAAAATCGTCCGGTCGCGGTTGATTTTCGCGCCCCCGATCCCTATGACGAAAGACGTTTCGCCTGGCGCACCGTCATGAATCCAGCGACCCTGCAGGCCCTCGCAGCCTTTCCGGATCACCTCGAAGCGTTCTACGCGGCGATCCCTTCCGACTATGCACACTGGACGCCGCCGTCCTGGGACGGCATCCCGAGCGAGCTTCTGACGCCGATCGAGCAGCTCTGCCACGTGCGCGATATCGAGATCGACGGCTATCAAGCGCGCATCGAACGCGCGCTCACGGAATCGAACCCGCTGTTGCCTTCGATCGATACCTATCAGCTCGCCGTCGATCGCGACTACAAATCCACCGATGCGGCCGCGGCGCTTTCGGCATTCCGCACTGCACGCGCCGATACCGTACGGCGTATCGCAGCGCTCGATGACGACGATCTTGCGCGCACTGCCGAGTTCGAAGGTTACGGTCGCGTCACCGTGCGCGGACTGATCCATTATCTCTGCAGCCACGATCAGCAGCATCTGGCCGGTTTGCAGTGGTTGCTCGGCAAGATGGATGCGCCGGCTGCGCGTACGTAACCACGAGGACTATCATGGCCTGGATACTGTTGATACTCGCGGGTCTCCTGGAAATCGTCTGGGCGATCGGGCTCAAATACACCGAAGGTTTCACGCGCACGGTGCCGAGCATCATCACGGCGTCGGCGATGATCATCAGCATCGTGCTGCTCGGCATCGCGATGAAATCGCTGCCGGTCGGCACCGCGTATGCGGTTTGGGTCGGCATCGGCGCGGTCGGCACGGTGATCCTCGGCATCGCGCTGCTCGGCGAGCCGGCGAACGCGATGCGCCTTGTCAGCGTCGGTCTCGTCATCGCGGGCATCATCGGGCTCAAGCTCGCGACGCCCGGCTGATACGGAGTCGCGAATTCATCGCCGATCCCCGACAATGGCCGTACCGACGCGCCAGGAACATCACGAATGAAGGTTCTCGAAACCGACCGCCTGCTCCTCCGGCGGCTCGACACGGACGATTCCGAATTCATCCTCGAGCTTCTCAACGACCCGGCCTGGCTGCGCTTCATCGGTGACAAAGGCGTGCGCAATCTCGATGACGCGCGCGACTACATCCGCAACGGCCCGATCGCGATGTACGAACGCGTCGGCTTCGGCTTGTATCTCGTCGAAGCGAAAGCGGACGGCGCGCCGATCGGCATCTGCGGGCTTTTGAAGCGCGACACGCTGGAAGATGTCGACATCGGCTTCGCATTCTTGCCGGGCTTCCGCTCGCAAGGCTACGCGCACGAAGCAACTGCCGCGACGCTCGACTACGCGAAAGATGCACTCGGTCTCGACCGCGTAATCGCCATCACCGCGCCTGACAATCACGCGTGCGCAAAACTGCTCGAGAAGATCGGCATGCGCTTCGAACGCACCGAAACGCACGGCGAAGATACGCACGCGGTACGCGTATTCGCGATCGATTTCTGAACGCATACCGCCGAGCTCGCCGTTTGACACGCGAGCGGTCGGCCGGCTATACGAATCGCGCAGGCAGGGAGGCGGTGCACTCGGGGATCGGGAAGGGCGCTTGCGCCTTCACTCCTTGCGAGGTGCGCCATGCAGGCTCTCCGATCCGGTTTTCTCGCGGCGCTCAGTGCCGTCGCGCTTGCTTCGTTGTGCTCGGCTCAAACGATCGATCTGCACGTCACGGTCGGCACGGATCTCACGCCCGGCGCATGCGGCGATCAGCAGACGATCGACATCACCGCCGGCCAGCAGGTCAACTTCTGCTACACCGTCGTCAACAACAGCGCCGACGATCTCGGTTATCACACGCTGATTGACGACCTAAACGGCACGCTGCTTCAAGATTTCGCGCAAGACCTGCCGCCGGGCGGAACGTATCAGTACAACGATATCCGTGTCGTCACCGCGAGCCAGACGCCGACATCGACATGGACAGCATCGACCGCGCTCGCGGATTACGACGTCACATCGGGCGCCGCCGATCCCGATCGCATCTTCGCCGACGGATTCGACGGCGGCGGCGCTGCGTACGCGTTCGAAGACATCAGCACGACCGGAACGAATCTCGAGCTCGACGACGACGGCGAAGCGAACGTCGAGATCGGTTTCGATTTCGCGTTTTTCGGCGCGACATCGAACATCGTGCGCGTCGGCAACAACGGCGGCATTCTGTTTGGCGTCGACGCGGGCGATCTCGGCTACAACAACCTGACGCTGCCGAACGCGACGGTCGGCCCTGCGATTCTGCCGTTTTGGGACGACTTCGATTCCGAAAACGGCGGCGTCTATGCGCAAACGCTGGGCGATGCGCCGAACCGTCGGCTCGTTGTCGAATGGAAAGATCGTCTGCACTACGACGGCTCGGAGAACACCGATCCCGCAACGTTCGAAGCGATCTTCTACGAAGGCAGCAACACGATCCTGTTCCAGTACGCCGACGTCGACATGGACGGCACCGAATTCGACGACGGCGCATCGGCCACGATCGGCTTGAATCAAGGCAATCGCGCGAATCAATTCTCGTACGACACCGCATCGGTCTCGGCGGGCACCGCAATACTGTTCACGCCGCAGCCGGTGACGAGCTACAGCGATAGCGATACGGTCACGATCAACGCCGGTGCGCCCGATATCGTCGTCACGCCGACGAGCCTCGACGCGACGGTCGCGGCCGGCGGCACGACGACGCTGCCGCTTACGATCGGTAACGACGGCGATCGCGATCTCGTCTGGAATCTTCTCGAAGCACCGGGCGGTGCAACGATGCCGGCGACATCGCGAGCCGTCTGGCACAAGAACACGGCCGTGGACTCGACCGCGTATGCGCCTCACCGGAATACCAGCGAGCTGGCACCGCTGAATAAAGTTCCTTCGCCGTCCGGCGTCACGGTGCCCGCATTCGGCGTGAACCTCAACGTCATCGACGGCAATACGTTCGTCAGCTTCGACGCCGCCAATCCCGGCAGCACGACGCCGATCGCGCCGGTCGCGCGCACGCTCGTCGGCGGCGCGTTCCTCGACGACGATTTCAGCCAGTTCTATACGCTCGATTTCGACAGCGGCGAATTTCTCACGCTCGCGACGCTCGACGGCAGCGAGAACGTGATCGGCACCGCGACCGCATCGAACGGCGAAGACTGGAGCGGGCTCGCGCTCGATCGCAGCAGTGGCGTGTTGTACGCGAGCAGCACGCTGATGAGCGGCGGGCTTGCCTCGACGCTCTACACGATCGATCCCGCAACCGGTACCGCCACCTCGATCGGACCGATCACGAACGGCGGACGCGTGATCGAAATCGCGGCGAGCCCGAGCGGGCAGCTCTATGGCGTCGACATCGACGCCGATGCGCTGATCGCGATCGACAAAGCGACGGGCGCTGCGACGGTGATCGGACCGCTCGGCTTCAACGCGGAATTCGCCGAAGGGCTCGACTACGACGCGGCGACCGGCGTGCTCTATTTCGCGGCGGTCAATGACGAAAGCGTGTTCTCGCAGCCGGGGCAGATGTACACGATCGATGCCGCGACCGGGCACGCGTCGCTCGTAGGCGGCATTTCCGCCGATCCCGCGGGCGCGCAAATCAGCGCATTCGCGATTGCGGTGTCTGGCGGCGGCTGCGCGACGCCGGAGGACGTTCCGTGGCTTTCCGCGGCGCCGCCATCGGGCACGACGGCGGGCGGCGCTTCGGCGGACGTGACCGTGACGTTCGACGCGACGGCGCTGACCGCGGGTTCGTATTCGGCGAACCTTTGCGTGGGGAGCAACGATCCGGATCAGGCGACCGTCGCCGTGCCGGTGACGCTGACGGTGCAGTAGGTTCTTTCATCGTCATCCCGATGCACGCCGGGATCCAGCTTTCGACTCCGCGAAAAGCTGGGTCCCGGCCTTCGCCGGGACGACCGGAACCGAAACCGCGACCCACGTCCACAAATCCGACAAACCCGGCGCTGAATCGACCCTACCCCGCCCCAAGCCCGCCACGAACGCCTCGGTATACTGCGCCCGCCATTACCCGGGGAGTTCACAATGGATCTGCGTACGCCCGTGTCCCGCTCGCGGCACGTCGGTGCCGTCGTGCTTGCGTTTCTCTTGATCGTCGTTGCCGGCTGCAAGCCGCAGAAAGAAGGCGTGCCCGACGTTCAGGGCAAGAAGCCGATCGCGGCCGAAGCGCCACCGCCAAAGACGGAAAAACCGCAAGGATTCGCGCTCGTGTCCGCGCGTGCGGAGCAGTATCAAGGTCAGCTCGCGCTGTCGCTGGAATTCACGCAAGCCGTGGTCGGCACGCAAGCGTTCGATACGCTGATCGCGGTGACGGGCGCCAAAGGCGAAGCCGTGCAAGGCAGCTGGGCGCTCGATGAGGACGCGAAGACATTGCGCTTCCCGTACGTGCAGGCCGATGCGAGCTACACGGTGCGCATCAAGGGCGAGCTCGCCGCGGTCGACGGCAAGACGCTCGGCGGCGAAGTCACCAAAGAGGTCTACACCGGCCCGATGGAACCGGCCGCGGGTTTCGCCTCGCAAGGCAGCGTGCTGCCGGCGCGCGAGACGCGCGGATTGCCGGTCGTATCGGTCAACGTCAAGGAAGTCGACGTCCAGTTCCTGCGCGTGCGCGACAAAGAAGTCGCGAACTTCTTCGCTGCGTACCAGAAGAACGGCAAGCGATCCGGCTACGAGCTCGATCCGCGCTACGGCTGGTACGGCCGCAAAGGCAAGCCCGTCACCGAGATCGCCGATTCGGTTTATTCCAACCGCTTCGCGCTCAGCGGCAAGGACAACGAGCGCACACTGAATTATCTCCCGATCCAGAACATCGCCGAGCTTTCGCAGTCGGGACTTTATTTCGCGGTGCTCACGCGCGCGGGCAGCTTCGGCGAAGCGTATGAAACCTGCTTTTTCTTCGTCAGCGACATTGGCCTGCACACGCGCGCGTACAAGGACAAGCTCTTCGTGCACACCGCGTCGCTGAAGAGCGGTGAGCCGACGAGCGGCGTCCAGCTTTCCGTCTTGAACGCGAAGGGCGAAGCGGTCATCACCGGCGAAACCGATTCGAGCGGCAACGCGCAGCTCGCCTATTCGCTCGACGCCGAGCACGTGCTGGCCGCGCGCTCCGGCAAGGACGTCTCGCTGCTGCCGTTCAACCAGCCGGCGCTCGATCTTTCCGATTTTGCCGTCGCAGGCCGCAAGCAAGCGTGGTTCGACGTATTCGGCTGGTCCGATCGCGATCTCTATCGGCCGGGCGAAACGATTCGCCTCTCCGCGCTGCTGCGCGATTACGACGGCAATCCGATCAAGCCGCAGCCGCTGTTCCTGACGCTGAAGCAGCCGGATGGCCGGCCGTACGCGGAAGCGCAGATCGATCCGAAAGATCTTGGTTACTTCGAGTGGTCGCGCGAGATTCCGGCCGATGCGCCGACCGGCCGCTGGCAGGTCGAGTTCCGCACCGATCCGAAGAGCAAGGACGCAACGCAAGGCCTCACGTTCCGCATCGAGGAATTCCTGCCCGAGCGCTTGAAGCTCGATCTCGCGAGCGCACAGACCGTGATCAAGCCCGGGGATCCCCTCAAGCTTGCGGTCGAAGCTGACTACCTTTACGGCGCACCCGCATCCGGCAATCGCTTTACCGCGCGCCTCACGCTCGCGCCCGATCAGCATCCGGTCGACGCGCACAAGGATTTCTACTTCGGCGATCCGACGATCGAGTTGCCGAAGGAAGCGAAGGATGCGATCGATACCGAGCTCGATGAGCACGGCAAGCTCGAGCAGGACATCGACCTTGGCGATGCGAAGAAACCGTCCGCGCCGGTTGCGGCGATGGTTTCCGGCAGCGTCTACGAATCGGGCGGCCGCACGGTCACGCGCACGTTGAAGCGCACCGTGTGGCCCGCGGATGCGTTGGTCGGCGTGCGTCCGCTGTTCGATCTCAAGGACGGCTCCGACGCGCGCTCGCGTGCCGGTTTCGAAATGATCCGCAGCGCGGCGAACGGCGATCTCGTTGCGGGTCAGAAACTCAAGATGACGCTCGTACGCGAGCACCGCGACTACCGCTGGGTTTACGACAACGAAAGCGGCTGGCATTTCGACTACAACGATCGCTACGAGAACGGCGAAACACGCGAGCTCGATGTCGCCGCGGGCCAGACGCTGAAATTCGACGTGCCGGTCGAATGGGGCAATTACCGCGTCGAGATTCTCGATCCCGCAACCGGCTTGACGACGCGCTTGCCGTTCTTCGCCGGCTGGAGCTGGAACGACGACAACCGCGGCAAGGAAGCGCGGCCCGACAAGGTGAAGCTCGCGCTCGACAAGCCGAGCTATCACGCCGGCGATACGCTGAAAGTAACCGTCACGCCGCCGCAAGCGGGGCCCGGCGTGCTGCTGGTCGAATCGGATCATCTTCTCTACACGCGCAACATCGATGCGAAACCCGGCGCAGTGTTCGAGATTCCGGTAACCAAGGATTGGGAGCGTCACGATGTCTACGTGACCGCGCTCGTGTTCCGCGGCGGCTCGGCGGTCGAGAAGATCACGCCAGCGCGCGCGGTCGGCGAGGCGTACGTGCCGGTCGATCGCAGCGATCGCAAGATCGAAGTCGCGGTCGAGGCGCCGAAGCAGATGAAACCGGAAACCGATCTGCCGGTGACGGTGAAGGCGCCTGCGCTTGCCGGCAAGAAAGCGTACGTCACCGTTTCGGCGGTCGACGTCGGCATCCTCAACATCACGCGCTTCGCGCGGCCGGATGCGAACGCGTGGTTCTTCGCGCAGCGTGCGCTCGGCGTCGATGCGTACGATCTCTACGGCCGCGTGATCGAGAGCTTCGACGGCAGCACCGCGAAGCTCCGCTACGGCGGCGACATGGCGCTGTCCGCGCTGCCGCAGGCACGCCGGCCGACCGCGAAAGTGCTGACGGTCGATCTCTTCTCGGGTGTCGTCGCGCTCGATGCGAAAGGCGAAGCGAAAGTCGCGCTGCGCGTGCCGGACTTCAACGGCACCGTGCGCGTGACCGCGCTCGTGTTCGGCGAGAACCAGTACGGCGGCACCGATACCGAAACGATCGTGCGCGCGCCGCTCGTCGCAGAGATCTCGACACCGCGCGTGATGGCACCGGGCGATGCGGCGCAACTGACGCTCGATTTGCAGAACTTCTCCGGCACCGAGCGCGAGTTCAATGTGAAAGTCGCGGCCGACAAGCCGCTCGCGGTCGCGCAAGGCACGCGCAAGGTGAAGCTCGCCGACAACGCGAAGACGACGCTGAACTTCCCGCTCACCGCGAGTGAAGGTTACGGCGTCGGCAAGATCAACGTCGTCGCGCAATCGGGCGAGATCAAGATCGATCGCAAGTTCGAGCTCGCCGTGCGCGCCGCGTGGCCGAGCGTGATGCGCTCCACGCCGCGCTCGCTCGACAAGCTGGAGCCGATCACGATCGGCACCGATACGATCGACGGCCTCCTCGCCGATTCCGTCGCCGCGCGACTGACGGTGTCGAGCCTGCCGCCGCTGCCGTTCGCGTCGGCGCTGAAGGATCTTCTGCAATATCCGTACGGCTGCGTCGAGCAGACCACGAGCAAGGGTTTCGGCTCGCTGCTGCTCGACGAGAAGACCGCGCAGAACCTGCACGTCGATGGCCTGCCGGCCGATCAGCGCAAGGCACGCGTCGAAGGCGCGATCGGACGCATCGCGTCGATGCAGATTCCGTCCGGACATTTCTCGATGTGGGGCGGCGACAGCTACGTCAACGAGATACTGACGCCCTATGTCGTCGAGTTCCTCGAAGACGCGCGCGACGAAGGCTTCGCCGTGCCGGACGATATGTTGCAGAAGGCGCTGAAGCGCCTGAACGACGATCTCCTGTCCGGCGGCCATCCGTATTACGGCTACGAGCACTCCGATCATTTGCGCTTCGCCGACGAAGCGTACTCCGGTTACGTGCTCGCGCGCGTCAACCGCGCGCCACTCGGCACGCTGCGCGCGCTCTACGACAACGAGCGCTCGAAGTCGCTGACCGCGCTGCCGTTGGTGCATCTCGGCGTTGCGCTGAAGCTGATGGGCGACGAGCCGCGCGCGGAGAAAGCCGTCGCGGAAGCGTTCGCGAAGAAGGCGGACCGGCCCTGGTATCTCGGCGACTACGGCTCGGAGCTGCGTGATACGGCGCTGATGATTGCGCTCGCGCACCGCTACGGCCTCAGTAAACCTGAATACGAAGGTCGCGTGTTCGATCTCGCACGCTCGATGACGACGGGCCAGCACCAGGCCGACGATCAGCAGAAGAAGTACGGTTATCGCTGGCTCTATCTCTCGACGCAAGAGCAGATCGCGATCGCGCGCCTCGGCAAAACGCTGATCAAGGACGGCGACACTGTGGTTTCGGGTTCGCTCTCGATCGGCGGTACATCGAACCCGATCAGCCCCGATCGTTTATGGAGCCGCACCTTCTTCGGCGCCGACGTGCGCGCCGGCGTGCGCTTCGTGCCCGAAGGCGATCTGCCGCTGTACGCGACGACCGACATCGCCGGCATCCCGAAAGCCGCACCGGAACCCGACGATCACTACGTCTGGATCCAGCGCAAGTTCTACACGCTGGACGGCGAAGCGTGGCAGCCAGGTCCGCTCAAGGAAGGCGACAGCCTCATCGTCGGCATCAAGCTCGAAGCACGCAAGGCGATGCCCGATGCGCTCTTGATCGACCTTCTGCCCGGCGGGCTCGAGATCGAGAACTTCAATCTCACCGACGCCAAGCAGTGGGCCGACGTCGTCGTCGACGGCATCACGATCACCGAGCGCGGCGAAGCCGCCGAAGTGCGCCACGAAGAGTTCCGTGACGATCGCTATGTCGCGGCGCTGAAGCTCGACGAAGGCCAGGCTGCGCATGTGTTCTATCTGGTGCGCGCGGTGTCGCCCGGTACGTATCGCGTGCCGCCGCCGTTGGTTGAGGATATGTATCGGCCGGAGGTGCGTGGGATCGGCAAGAGCGAGCCGGCGACGATAAAAGTCATCGAACCCTAGTTGCGGAGGTCGCCGAAGAAACCCTTCGGCGACCTTTCCTGTTATTCTTACCTCGTCTTACCAGTGGATTAAGGCATGGAAACCACAACGTTGACCAGCAAGGGCCAATTGGTGATTCCCAAGCCGGTGCGCGATGCGTTGCATCTGAAATCGGGTACCAGCCTCAGCGTCACTACCGACGGCGAGCGGATCGTGCTCGAGCCGATCAGCTCGAAACGGCTGCACCTGTCCGACTGGCTTCCGTTGATTCAGATAAAGCGGCGCGTCTCGGAGAAAGAACTTTGTGAGCCTGTCACGGACTACGACGGCGAATGATCGCGATCGACACGAACATTCTTGTCCGGTTGCTCATTGCTGATGATTCCGAGCAAAGCGATGCGGCACGCGCATTGGTTGAACAGAATCGCGTGCTGATCCTGCGCACCGTGCTTCTGGAGACCGAATGGGTGCTACGTTCGCGCTTCGCTCTCGAGCGCAAACTGATTCACCGGTTCTTCTCGGGTCTCGCGGAGACCAGCGGTATCGAAATCGAAGCGGAAAGCGCAACGCGCCGAGCGATCGACGCATATGGCAAAGGCGTGGATTTTGCAGATGCTCTGCACTCTTGCGGCGCCGCGCTGGCTTTTCATACGTTCGATGCAAAGTTGCTGAAACAGCGTAAGCGCATTGCCGGCGCTGAAATCCTTGCTGTTCCCAAACACCGCAAACGGTAGTTCGCGACACTACGCCTGTGACGCAACACCGTGCCATCCGTCTGGCCAAACGCGTATCCGCGGCGGCGTTGCTCTGCGTCGCGGTGCTGCTGCTTCTAGATCGCCTCTTCCCACTTCCTCTCCCCGACCCCACCAGCGGCAGCACCGTCGTCCTCTCCGCCGACGGCACACCGCTGCGCGCATTCCCTGATACCGACGGCGTCTGGCGTTATCCCGTGAAACCGGAAGACGTCTCGCCGCTCTATATCGAAGCGCTGCTGACCTACGAGGACCGTTGGTTCTACAAACACCCCGGCGTAAATCCGCTGGCGCTCGCGCGCGCGTTCGGACAATGGATCGTGCACCGCCGCCTCGTCTCCGGCGGCTCGACATTGACGATGCAGGTCGCGCGCATCCTTGACGGCACGCCGCACAGCGCGGCGGGAAAGTTGCGCCAGATCCTTCGCGCATTTCAGCTCGAAGCGCATCTTTCTAAACGCGAGATACTGACTCTTTATCTCGATCGCGCACCGTTCGGCGGCACGATCGAAGGCATCGAGGCCGCATCGTGGGCGTATCTCGGCAAACCCGCTTCGCGGCTCTCGCATGCGGAAGCCGCGCTGCTCGCGGTGCTGCCGCAAGCGCCGAGTCGACTGCGTCCCGATCGCAACGCGGACGCGGCGCGCGCGGCGCGCGACAAAGTGCTCGATCGCATGGCCGCGCTCGGCGCGTGGACGTCGGCGGTCGTGCGCGATGCGCGCATCGAGTCGGTCGCCGCTCGTCAGTTGCAACCGCCGCTCAGCGCCGCGCTGCTCGCCGAGCGCCTGCACGAAGAACACCCGGACGCACGACGCATCACCACAACGATCGATGCCGAGCTTCAACGCGCGCTCGAGGCGCGCGTGGGCGACTATCTCGCACGCTTGCCCGATCGCACATCGGCCGCTCTGCTCGTCGTCGACAACGCAGACCTCGAAGCGCGCGCCTACGTCGGCTCGGCGGTATTCGGCGACGAAGCGCGGCTCGGCCATGTCGACATGGTGCGCGCGTGGCGCTCGCCGGGCTCGACGCTGAAGCCGTTCCTGTACGGCCTCGCGCTCGACGACGGGCTGATCGATTCGGAAAGCCTGCTCGTCGATGCGCCGCAATCGTTCGGCACGTATCGGCCCGGCAATTTCGACATGGCTTACAACGGCCCGGTCGGCGCTGCCGAAGCGCTGCGGCTCTCGCTCAACGTGCCCGCGGTCGATCTACTCGATCGCGTCGGGCCGTCGCGATTCGCGGCGCGTCTTGCGAACGCGGGGCTCGAATTGCGGTTGCCGCGCGGCGTCGCGCCGAATCTTTCGGTGATCCTCGGCGGCGCCGGCGTGCGCATGGAAGATCTCGTCGGAGCATATGTCGCGCTCAATCGCGGCGGCATCGGCGGACGCGTCCGCTATGCGAGCGACGATCCCGCGATCGAGCGCCGCGTGCTCTCCGACGGCGCCGCGTGGATCGTGCGCGATATCCTCGAAGCGAATCCGCGGCCCGGTTACTCGCCCGGCACATTCGATCCGGGCTCGCGTCCGCGCGTCGCGTGGAAAACGGGAACGAGCTATGGTTTTCGCGACGCCTGGGCCGTCGGCGCGACGCGGCGCTATACGGTCGCCGTCTGGATCGGCCGTCCGGACGGCACGCCGCTGCCGGGCCAATACGGCGCCGTCACCGCATTGCCGCTGATGTTCCAGATCGTCGACAGCCTGCCGCGCAGCAGCGTGTCGGTGACGCCGTCTCCGCCGCCCGCAAGCGTGACCGAAGCCGAAATCTGCTGGCCGCTCGGCCTTGCGTTCGATCCGGAGCACGCGGATCTGTGTCATCAGAAACGCACCGCGTGGGTGCTCGACGGCGTGATTCCGCCGACGCTGCCCGAGCGCGACGCGACGACATGGAGCGCCGGCGTCACGCATCTGCGCATCGACGCACGCACCGGCGAGCGCCTCAGCGCAAGTTGCGAGCGCGCCGATGCGAAGGACGCCGACGTCGCGCGCTGGCCGGTGCTCGCGTATCCGTGGCTGCCGCGCGAGACGCGCCGCCGCGCGAGCCTGCCGCCGCTCGCGTTCGGCTGTGCTTCGGACGGGCTCGACTCGACGCAGCCGCTCCGCATCGATGGCGTCGCCGATCGAGCCGCGATCGCGCGCGCTCCGAACAGCGACAAACCCGCGATCGTGCGGCTGCGCGCGATCGGCGCGAGCGGCGATGTGCTGTGGCTCGTCAACGGCCGGCTCGAAGGCGAAACGCATGCGAGCGGTGCGTTCGAGTATGCGTTTGCGCAAGTCGGTGATCAGACGATTACGGCGTTGGCGAAGTCAGGCAACTACGCGCAGCTGCAGGTTCGTGTCTTGCGCTAATAGCCGTCGCGTCAACCCTCTCATCGTCATTCCGGCGAAGGCCGGGATCCAGCTTCTGCTCCGGGTTGACGAAAAGCTGGATTCCGGCCTTCGCCGGAATGACGAGAGATGCTTGTAGCCGTTGACGTATGCTTGGGTTTTTCGCAGCGACCCGCTCCCATGGCCCAAAGCATTCACGAACACGCCGACGACCCGCGCAACCGCGACATCCTCATCTACGTCAACGGCGCGATGAAACACCGCGACGAAGCCGTGGTCTCGGTGTTCGACTCCGGTTTCGTGCTCGGCGACGGCGTCTGGGAAGGCTTGCGCGTCTCCGCCGGGCACCCGGCTTTCCTCGATGCGCATCTCGATCGCCTTTACGAAGGCGCGAAGGCGATCGCGCTCGACATCGGCCTCGACCGCGCCGCGCTGACGCGCGCGATCTACGCGACGCTCGCGGCGAACAACATGCACGAGGGCGTGCACGTGCGACTGATGGTGACGCGCGGCGTCAAGCGCACGCCGTATCAGGATCCGCGCGTGACGATCGGCCCCGCAACGATCGTGATCATTCCCGAGCACAAGAACCCGTTGCCGGAGACGCTCGAGCGCGGCCTCAAGCTCTTTACCGTGCACGTGCGCCGCGGCTATCCCGACGTGCAGGATCCGAAACTCAATTCGCACAGCAAGCTCAATTGCATCACCGCGTGCATCCAGGCGTATACCGCCGGCGCAGACGAAGCGCTGATGCTCGATCCTCACGGCTTCGTCGCGACCTGCAACTCGACGCACTTCTTCATCGTGCGCAAAGGCGAAGTCTGGACGTCGACCGGCCAGTATTGCCTTGGCGGCATCACGCGCGGCAACGTGCTCGCGGTCTGCCGCGAAGCCGGCATTCCGGCGTTCGAGAAATCGTTCAGCCTCACCGATGTCTACGGAGCGGACGAAGCGTTCGTCACCGGCACGTTCGCCGGCGTCGTGCCGGTACACGAGATCGACGGGCGCACGATCGGCGAGGTGCGTCGCGGACCGATGGTCGAACACTTGCAGACGCTCTATCGCGCGCTCGTGCAACGCGACATCGCCGGCCGGCGTGCGCCGGAGGCGCTCGCATGAGTGCGCCGCTCCGGATCGCGATGTGGTCCGGCCCGCGCAACATCTCGACCGCGATGATGCGCGCCTGGGAAAACCGCGGCGATTGCGCGGTGTCGGACGAGCCGCTGTACGCACACTATCTTGCGACGACGCAATCCGATCATCCGGGCCGCGACGAAGTGATCGCGCATGGTGAAACCGATTGGCGCGAGGTCACGCGCGCGCTGACGGGGCCCGCACCGGACGATCAGCCGATCTGGTATCAGAAGCACATGACGCATCATCTCCTGCCCGGGATCGATCGCGAATGGATGCACGCGCTGACGAATGCGTTCCTGATCCGCGATCCGGCCGAAGTCGTTGCGTCATATCTTCGGACGCGCAATGAAGTCTCTCCGGAGGACATCGGCATTCCGCAGGAACGGCAGCTGTTCGACGAGATCGCCGATCGCAGCGGCGATGCGCCGCTCGTGATCGACACCGACGAATTCCTGCGTGCGCCCGAAGCGCATCTTCGCGCCGTCTGCGCGCATTTCGGCATCGCGTTTACCGAACGCATGCTCAGCTGGCCGCCCGGTCCGCGCGCGAGCGACGGCATCTGGGCGCCGCACTGGTATGCGGCCGTTTGGAAATCGACCGGATTCGAGCGGCCGCGCGCCAGCGTTCCGGCGCTCGACGGTGAAGCGGCACGCGTCGCCGACGCGTGCCGCTTGGACTACGAACACCTCCATCGCCACCGCTTGCGCGTGACGAGCGACGCTTAAGGCACCGCTTCGAATCCGTTCGCGAAGATGAGATCGCCGCCGCCGAAGCCGTGCAGCGCGAGCGCAGCCGGGCTCGTCGGATCGTTCGAGCCGATCGCAAGATACGCGTCGAACGCTCCGCCCGCCGTCGGGCTGAACGTGTACGTCAGCGTGCACGATGCACCCGGCGCAAGATCGAACGGCGGTGCGCCGCAGTCGCCGCCGGCTGCGAATGGCGCGGATGCCGCCGCGATCGAGGCGACATGGATCGTGACCGCCGTCGGATTCGCCAGCACGACCGATGCTGACGCGTTGCCGCCGACGGCGACGGCGCCGAAATTGAGCGTATCGGTCGACATCGTCAGCGCCGGCACCACGCCGTGCCCGGACAATGCGATCTCCTGCACGGGCGATGTGAGATCACCGCTGTGCACGAAAGCCGCGTCCGCGAAACCTTGTTCGAGATCCGGCGAGAAATTGACGTCGAACGAACAGCTCGCATTCGGCGCGAGCGTCGTGCTTGCGCAGTTGCCGCCTGCGATCACGAACGACGCGGTGGACGTCGCAATCTGATTCACGTCGACACTGAGTTGTCCCGCGTTGTGCAGCGTCACCGTATGCGAGGCGGTATCGCTGACCTCGACCGCGCCGAAATCGATAGCGTCAGTGTCGATCACGAGCCGGCCGGGTCCGCCGCCGAAGCGGAGATTGTCGAGGAACGCCGCGGTGTTCGCCGACGTGCGGATATCGACGCGCGCGATCGGCACCTGGCTCGTGAAGCCCGCGAACGCGGGAGAATTCGGTGCGCTCGGCTGCACGTCGAAGCTGTCGATCAGCTCGTTACCGTCGCCGTACACGCTGACGGTCAAGCCGGCGCCCGCTTGCCAGTCGTATGCATCGAACGCGACCGCGGTCGGCGCGTTGGCGAAACTCACCATCGCCGTGTTGGCGCCCGCCATCGCACCGACGATCACGCTGGTGCCGCCGAAAATGCCGGGTCCGACCACATACAAACCGTAACCGCCGCCGCTGCCGCTCGACGAGCGGATGCTGAAGCCGTCGATCACGTTGCCCGGCGCGAAGCACGGGTTGATGAAGCTCGTGCCGGGCTGGCCCAACAGCGAGTTCAGAGGCTCGTCGCACGGACGGACATCGTTGGCCTGCGCCGGTCCGCCATCGAAATTCTCGAAGCTCAGCGTCGGATAGTCGGCCGTTGCGGTCTGGAAATCCTGCAGCGTCGAGTACACGGTCAGGAGACCGCCGCCCGCTACGTTCTTGGCCGCGTGATTCGGTGCAGCCGTTGCGGACATCGCCAGCAAGCCCGCCATCGCGAGGGTCATCGTCATCCAGGAAACTCCGCGGATCTGGGGTCGAGTCGTCAATGTGCTCATTGGCCACCTCCGATCACGCCGGTGCCGCGAAGCGTCGTTTCCGCGCCCGCGTTTCCGGCGGCCGGCAACGCAAGCGTTTCCGAGAAGTCGCTCTGATACAGCGGCGAGAACGTGATCTGCAGCGTGCAGCTCGCGCCGGGCGCGAGGGACGCGCCGGAGCAGCTGTCGCTCGCGATCGCAAACGGCGCAGTGACGGCACCGATCGTTCCGACGCTGACGGCGAGATGGCCGGCATTGGTGACGTTGAGCGGCGACGTGACCGCACCGCCGAGCGCGACGGGACCGAAATCGAGATCGGCCGATGCAAGCCGGCCGGCACCTCCGCCGAAGCGAAGATTGTCGATCGGCGCGGCAGCAACCTCGGTGCGCGTTCCGTAGACGACATATGCGACCGGAACGGGACTGCGAAAACCCGCGAACACCGGCGTGCTGAATTGCACGGGCTGCACGGTGAAGCTGCCGATCAGGCTGTCGTCCGCGGCGTAGGCGTCGATCTGCACCGGAACGGTCTCGCCGTTCGGGCTGCCCGATTCGAGCTTGATGCCATAGACATCGGCGCCGATCGCGGTCGGCGCGTCGGCGAAGTCGACGCGCGTGAAATCGATCGTGGGCGGCGGGCTCAAGCGATACGGCCATGCAGCGATCACGCGATCGTTGGTGCTGAATACGCCGCTGTTGAGCACGATCACGCCCCAATGATTGCTGGAGCTGATCGTGATACCGTCGACGAGATCGCCCGGCGCGTAGCACGCGTCGTTGGAGGCGCGGCTCACGGGCTCGACACACGATGCGAATTCGGTCGACGGAAGATTCGGCGTGAATCCGCCTTCGAAATCCTCGAGCGTCAACGTGCCGAGATCCTGCGTTGCGGTCTGGAAATCCTGCAACGTCGAGTAGACCGCGAGCGATCCGGTGCCGCCGTTCGGTGCCGCGGCGTGCGCGAGCCCGAACGCGAGTGCGGCGGTGAGCGAGAGAAGGATGCGATTCCGCGCGCTCATTGGGCACCTCCGACGCCGTGAAGCCGTGCCGTCACCGGCGCTGCGGTGTCCGAGGTGATCGTGATCGCTGCGCGGAAATCACCCGTGGCCGTCGGCGCGAACGAAAACTCGAGCGCGCATTGCGCGCCGGGCGCGAGCTCGAACGGCGGCGCCGAGCAATCGCCTCCGACCGCCGTGAATGGCGACGATGCCGCGGAGATCGAGGAAACCGTCACCGGGCTGCCGGTGAGATTCGCGAGCTTCACGGTTTGCGCGGTCGAGCTCCCGCCGACCGGAATCGATCCGAAATCGGTGCTGAGCGGCATCGTCAGGACGCGCGGCGAAACGCCTTGGCCGCTGAGATCGAGCGTCGCCGGTGGCGCACCGACCGACGGGACATTCAATGTCGCCTCGAAGCGGCTGGCGTAGGTCGGATGAAACGAAACGTCGATCGTGCAGGTTTGCGCCGGCGGGAGCGTCACGCTCGAGCACGCATCCGAGGCGATCGAGAACGGCGATGTGAGCGCAGCGACACTGCCGACCGTGATCGGCAAGTAACCTGAGTTGAAGACTGTCGCAGTGGCGGTTCGCGATTGGCCCGGGGTCACGACGCCGAAATCCGGTGCCGCGATGGTGGCTTCGAGACGACCGGCTCCGCCACCGAAACGCAAGTTGCCGATCAGCTCCGCGCTGTTGTCCGATGTCGCATTGACGTCGACGCGATGAATCGCAATCGGGCTCGTGAAGCCGACGAACGCGGACGTGCTGGGCGATCCGGTGTTCACGGTGACGGCGCCGATCACTGCGTCATCGGCGTCGTATGCGGTGACGCTGACGGGGCCGCCGGTCTGTCCGTCGTACACATCCATTGATACCGCGGTAACGGCTTCATCGAAATCGATGCGCGTCGGGTTCGACGGCGGATCGAACGCATCCGCGCCGACGACGGTGCCGGCCGTGCCGATCACCGCGGGACCGAGCGCCGCGAGCCGCGAGTAGTTGATGCTGCCGCGGCTCGGCCGGACGTTGAAACCGGGAACGAGCTGTCCTTTCGTGAAGCAGGAATCGTCGGAGGTGCTGTTCAACGCCTGATAGCACGAGCGTACGCCCGCAGCCGGCGTGAAGCCGCCGGCGAAGTCTTCGAGGCTGATGGGGAGGCCGTCGGTCGCGGCGAGGAAATCGTCGAGCGTCGCGAACACCATGAGGCTGCCCGGATCGCCGGCGGGAGCGCTCGGCGAGGAGACGCCCGAAGGACGTGCCGGCCGGCCGGCGTTGAACCATTCGCTGTAGCTCTTGGGCGCCGGGCCCGCGAACGCGGGTGGAGAACAAGCGATCGTGCCGATGATGGCCGCGACGAGCTGCGCGGCATGCGCGGCTCGCCCCCTGTGTGCGTGCATGGCTTCCCCCTTCTTCGGTAAAGCCATCGAGCCTGTGCGAGCGGCACGGGGCGGTCACTCCAAAAGCATTGCTTTCTTATTACGGAATCGTCTTCACTCGATTGGCACCAACGAAGATCGGACCGCGCTAGTCCTCGTCCCACAACGATTTCTTCGCGGGTGCGCTCCGTTTCGCGGCCGGCGCCTGCACCGCATCGACGGCCATCCAGACGGCCAGAGCGTCGCGCGTGATCGCAACATCGTGAACCCGCACGATCATCGCCCCGTTCTGCACTGCGATCAGTGCCGCGGCGGCGGAGCCCGCGGCGCGGTCGGCCGGGTCTTTGCGGCCGGTCAGCGTGCCGATCGTGGCCTTGCGCGAAAGCCCGGCGACGACCGGCGCGATCTCGGCGAAGCGTGCGAGGCTCTTGAGCAGCATCAGATTGTGCTCGAGCGTCTTGCCGAACCCGAACCCGGGATCGACCAGGATCTTCTTCTTGTCGATACCGGCCATCTGGCAAGCGAAAAGGCGCTCGGTGAGAAACCGATGCACGTCGCCGACGACGTCGTCGTAATACGGATCGTCCTGCATCGTGCGCGGCTCGCCGAGCATGTGCATCAACACGACCGGCATGCCGAGCGCCGCCGCCGCATCGAGCGCGCCGTCGTCGCGCAGCGCGCGCACGTCGTTGATGAGCCCTGCGCCCGCCGCGACCGCGGCGCGCATCACCTCAGGTTTCGACGTATCGATCGAGATCGGCACGCTCACCGCTTTGGCAAGGCCCTCGATCACCGGCACGACACGCGCAATCTCGGCCTGCGCATCGACCGGCTCGGCGCCGGGCCGCGTCGATTCGCCGCCGACATCGAGGAGATCCGCGCCCTCCTCGACCAGGCGCACGCCGTGCTCGATCGCCTGAGCCGGCTCGACGAAGCGGCCGCCGTCCGAGAACGAATCGGGCGTGACGTTGACGATGCCTGAGATGCGCGGCCGATCGAGCTCGAGCGGCCGGCCGTTGCAGTCGAGCGTGACGTGGAACATCGATGTCTCCCTGCGAGTGCCGCGAGAGCGGCCATTCTCGCAGGGAGCACCGATTTACGGCAGCTCGAAGCCGTCCGCGAACAGCCGGTCGATCACTTCGGTCGTCACCTCGACCGCGTTGTTCGACGTATTCGCGTCCGAATCGGCGGACTCGACCGAGATCGTCGCCGTGATCGGACCTCCGGGTGCGGTGGACGCAATATTCAGCGAAAGCCCGAGCGCCGGCGCATCGCCGAGCGCAAGCGTGCCGGCGAGATCGCATTGCGCGCCGAGGCGCGTGAAGTCGCAGGTCCAGCCGTCGCCGGTGTTGGCGAAGAATCCATCGGTGTTGTCGGGCGCGGCGACGGTCACGTGCACGCCGGTCGCCGAGGTCGGCCCTCCGTTCGTTACGTTGACCGTGTAGTCGAGCGTGCCGCCGGGTGCGACCGGGTCCGGTGTTGCCGATGCAGCGACGCCAAGATCGGCGCCGGTGGTGTTGTCGACGCAGTTGTAGCAGACCAGCGCGAAGTCCTGATCGGTGTCGTCGCCCGAGTTCGGGAGGCCGTCCGAGTTGATGTCGGTTGCGAGCACTTCGATCGTCACCTGCCCCGCGTGCTGCGCCGATTGCAGGAACACGGCTTCGGTGTTGTTCTTCTCATCCGCGCTGCCGCCGGTCGTCGACCAGCCGTCGTTGTCGAGCTGGTTGCCGAGGAACGTCTGGCTGTTCGCCGTGACGCGCAAATCGAGATCGTTGTTCCACGCCGGCGTCGAGCCGCCGAGGCCGTGACCGGGTGCGTCGGTCCAGGCGAGCATGATTTTGATCGGCTGGCTCGGATCGGCCGCGGTGTACGTGTGCGTCCAGCTCTCACCGGTGTTGTCGAACACGACGCTCTGATTGATGTACTGCACGGGCTGCGGCGGCGCGAGCACGGGGTCGATCTGCATGCGACCCCAGCCCTGCTTGTTGTCGAAGAGATGCGTGATCACGTTGCCGTCTGCGTCGTCATGGCCGACGAGATTCTTCGCGACCGCAGTGAACGCGGCCTTGACCAGCGCCGGGCTCGGATCGACGCCGGCGAGATTGCGGTAGTACTCGAAGAACAACGCCGACGCGCCGGTCACGTGCGGCGAGGCCATGCTCGTTCCGCACATGAGACCGAAGCCGGTCGAGCTGATCGTCGAATCGACATCGCAGCCCGGCGCGACCATCGCCGGAATACTGCGGCCGTCGAGCGCGGGGCCGTGCGCGCTGTTTGCCGACACATCGTCGATGTCGGGATTCTGCACGGTCGCCGAATCCTGCATCCACGTCGAGCCGATCGTGAACATGTTCTTGCCTTCGTCCGGCGTGCCTTGCGTGCTGACGCCGCCGTCGCCGTTCATGAACGACAGCACGTAGTGCAGCGGCTGATCGCCGTCGGTGTCGGGATCGGTATCGCGCACGCCGACGTCGACCTGACGCGTGTCGTCGTCGTAGCCCTGCGGATCGCCCGCCGGTCCCCAGCTGTTGCCGGATATCACCGCATCGTTCTGATACGACTGCGCCATCAACTCGAGCATACCGCCCGGCTGCGTGAACGTCGGGAAATAAAGCTGCTCGACGAGATTCGCGCCGGGCGCCATGCCGAGGCCGCGCAGAAATCCGTTCGCAGTGGTCGTGCCGGAACTTCCGTCGGCGACCATGATGCCGGCTGTGTGCGTGCCGTGCGAATCGGTTTCCGAACCGCCGCAGGTCGATCCTACGCACGGAAACATGCGGTTCACGAGATCGGGGTGCGTGTCATAGATGCCGCCGTCGACATCGGCGACGACAACGCCGTTGCCGTTGACGCCGATGTCGCTGAGATATGCGAGATAACCCGGGAATGCGAAATTGTCATCGTCGATGTTGCCGGCGTTGACCTGATCGCTCATCTCGCCGCGAAGGCCGCCGTTGGTCGGCACCGGCTGCACGCTGTAGACACCGGGAATGCGCGCGAGATCGGCGAATCGATTGCCGCCGATGCGTACGCCGATCGAGCGGAAGTGCTTGTCGATCGTGCGCGCGCCGAGGATCGTCGCGCCTGCGTTACGCAATGCGGCTTCGACATCGCCTGCGTTGCGCGAGACGGCGACGTGCACGTCGCGCGGCGCCGCGTCGAGCGCGCGCCATTTCGGAAGCACGCGATAGGCCGGAAGAAAATTGCCGCTCCAGCGCGCGCCGGCGCGCGTCGTCGCATTCTCAAGCGCCGACTTCGTGCTCCAGACGACGTAAGTGAACGGATGAATGTATTGAACGGGCTCCGCGCCCGACGCGCGCAGCGAGGCGAGCGCCGATTGGCGTACGGGCCCCGCGAACTGGACGAGGCGGAAATCCGCGCCGTCATCGCGCGCGGTATTCCAGCCGGCGAACGCGGGCACCGACACTGCGGGATCGAAGCGCTCGCCACCGAGATCGAGCGTGAACGGCGCATCGACGATATCGACTTCGATGCCGGCAGCGCGCAGGCGCGAGATCGTCGCGTCGTCGGCGCGAAGCCATTGGATCTTTCCGTAGTCCGCCGCGGACTTCGCCGCGCCGCCCGCGGCGCGCACCGCGGCGGCGTGCGTTGCGTAGACCTTGGCCCAATGCGAGGACGCATCGGCAGCCAAGGCTTGTCCTGCCGCAAACGACATCGCGATTCCGGCGCAGATCGCGCCATTCAGCTTTTGCATCGTCCGATCCCCAGAAAATCCCCAAAGCGGACGACGACGATACCTCATCGCGGCGCGGCGCTCGTCTGTCCGAGCGACGAGCCGACTCCGACCCGAAGCCGAGCCGGAAATGAAAAAGGCCGCACAAGGCGGCCTTTGTCTTCACTTTGCGAACAAAGACGTACGAAGCGTTCAGCTCGTTCCGACGCGCGGCTGCACCGCGGGACCGCCGATCGGGCTTTCGCCGCGCGAGCCGCCGGACGGCGACCCCGACGTCGGCTTCTGATCGCGCCAATCCTTCGGCGGACCCGGCTCGCGTCCGGCCATGATCGCGGCGATCTGCTCGCGATCGATCGTCTCGTACTGCAAGAGCGCCTTGGCCATCGCGTGCAGCTTTTCCATGTCGGCGGTGAGGACCGCCTTCGCACGGTTGTACGCGCGATCGATCACGCCGCGCACGACTTCGTCGATCTTGCGCGCGGTCTCCTCGGAGACATGCTTGTGCTGTGTGACCGAGCGGCCGAGGAAGACTTCGTCCTCTTCGTCCGTGTAGGTCATCGGGCCGAGCTCTTCGGACAGGCCATATTTCGTGACCATGTCGCGCGCGAGCTGCGTTGCGCGCTGGATGTCGTTCGACGCGCCGGTCGTGACCGCGTCGTCGCCGAAGATCAGCTCTTCGGCGACGCGGCCGCCGTAGAGGCTGGCAAGGCGGCTTTCGAGCGAGGTCTTCGAATGACTGTAGCGATCCTGCTCAGGCAGGAACATCGTAACGCCGAGCGCACGGCCGCGCGGAATGATCGTGACCTTGTGCACCGGATCGTGCTCGGGCACCGAGAGGCCGACGATCGCGTGACCCGCTTCGTGATACGCGGTGAGCTTCTTCTCATCGTCGCTCATGATCATCGAGCGGCGCTCAGCGCCCATCATGATCTTGTCCTTGGCGCGCTCGAAATGAATCATCTGCACTTCGCGCGTGTTCTCGCGCGCAGCGAAGAGCGCAGCCTCGTTGACGAGGTTCGCAAGATCGGCGCCGGAGAATCCGGGCGTGCCGCGCGCGATCGTCAGCGGCTCGACGTCGTTCGAGACCGGCACCTTGCGCATGTGGACTTTCAAGATCTGCTCGCGGCCGCGAAGATCCGGCAGCGGCACCACGACCTGGCGATCGAAACGGCCGGGACGCAGCAGCGCCGGATCGAGCACGTCCGGACGGTTCGTCGCGGCGATGACGATGATGCCTTCGTTGCCTTCGAAGCCGTCCATCTCGACGAGGAGCTGATTCAGCGTCTGCTCGCGCTCGTCGTGACCGCCGCCGAGGCCGGCACCGCGATGGCGGCCGACCGCGTCGATTTCGTCGATGAAGATGATGCACGGCGCGTGCTTCTTCGCCTGCTCGAACATATCGCGCACGCGCGCGGCGCCGACGCCGACGAACATCTCGACGAAATCGGAACCGGAGATCGAGAAGAACGGAACCTTAGCTTCGCCCGCGATCGCTTTGGCGAGCAGCGTCTTGCCCGTGCCGGGCGATCCGACCATCAAGACGCCGCGCGGAATCTTGCCGCCGAGCTTGGTGAACTTCGAAGGATCGCGCAGGAACTCGACGAGCTCGCCGACTTCCTCTTTCGCCTCGTCGCAACCGGCGACGTCGGCGAACGTGATCTTCACTTGATCCTCGCCCTGCAGCTTCGCGCGCGAACGGCCGAACGACATCGCGCCGCGTCCGCCCGCGCCCGCTTGCATCTGGCGCATGAAGTAGACGAGAAGGCCGATGAAGATCAGGAACGGAACCCAGTCGAGCAGGATGCGCCAGAGCGGCATCACGTTGTCGGGCGGCGTCTGCCGCACTTCGACGTTGTTCTTGTTGAGCAGCTCGAGGAGCTGCGTGTTGCCGCCGTACGGCACCGTGGTCGACACCGACGTGCCGTCCTTGAGCTTCGCGGTCGCCTTGGTCGGCACGTCCGCGCCGAACATCACCGACGCAACGCCGCCGTTGCCGATCTGCTGCGCGAATTCCGAGTACGGAACATCCGACGGCGCCGAAGTGCGCGGATTGAAACTCTGGAACACCGTCAGCAGGACGACGGCGATGATTACCCAGAGCAGCAGATTCTTGGCCATATCGTTCATAGAGCTACCGCGACACCTTCAGTCAATTCCGCTTGCCCGTTGCCAGCGCATAGACTTCGGGGCTGCGCGCCCGTGAAGCCTTCGGTTTGCGCATGCTGACGCGCTCGTAACCGCGGCGCAAGCGCCGCACGTAATCGTCGAAACCTTCACCCTGGAAAAGTTTGGTCAAGAACGCGCCTCCCTTTCTGAGGTGAGCTTGCGCGAAATCATCCGCCAGCTCGGCCAGGTGCATCGCCCGAGGCTGATCCACGCTGTTCATGCCGGTGAGATTGGGGGCCATGTCGGAAAGCACAAGATCGACGGCGGCCCCATCCAGCGATGCTTCCAGGCGTTTCAACACGTCCTCCTCACGGAAATCGCCGAGGATGAAATCGACCCCGGCGATGCCCTGCATCGGCAGGATGTCGAGCGCAATCAAACGCCCCTGCCCGCCGAGCCGCTCGCGGACCATCTGCGACCAGCCGCCCGGCGCGGCGCCGAGATCGACCACGACCATGCCGGGCTTGAGCAGCCGATCGCGATCGATCAGCTCCTCGAGTTTGAACACCGCGCGTGAACGCCAGCCTTCGGCCTGCGCCCGCTTGACGAACGGATCGCTGAAATGTTCCTGCAGCCAGCGGGTACTGGATTTGCTGCGCGCCATTAGTCCACGCGTACCGCGCCGGTTTTCAGTGGAGGATGGCCCGCATGATACCCTGCGCGCCCGCTTGTGCCCCTAACCGCCTGTCTTCATTCGGTTTCCGTTCATGCCATTGTCCTCGAACCAGAAGCGTTTCCTGCGTGGAATCGCGCATTCCCTCGACCCCGTGATCATGGTCGGCCAGAAGGGCGTCACGCCCTCGCTCGTCAAGGAATTCGACGGCGCGCTCGCGCACCACGAGCTCGTCAAGGTGAAGCTCGCCGACGCCGATCGCGAATCGCGCGCCGATTCGATCGAGCAGCTGCGCGAAAGCACGAAGTCCGAGCTCGTACAGACGATCGGCCGTATCGCTTGTTTTTATCGCCGCAACCCGAAAGAACCGAAGATCGAACTGCCGAAGAAGTAATCCGATGCAGCTGACGCAAGACCTCGCCGAAGGCTATCTCTTCGTACGCGCGTGCACGCCCGAGTCGATCACGATCGTCGACCGGCCGATCACGCACAGTTTCGTGCTGGCGCCCGATGAAGTCGTCGAGAACTGGCCGGTGACGACTGTCGCCGAATTCGATGAAGCGGCCGCGGATACGATTGCCCGCTTGAATCCCGAAGTTGTTTTGCTCGGCACCGGCGAGAAGCAGGTGTTTCCGCCGCGCGAGGCGATGCGGTCGCTATTGCGCAAAGGCGTTGGTGTCGAGGTCATGGACAACGCAGCGGCGAGCCGGACGTACAACTTGCTGGTGTCGGAAGGACGACGCGCGATTGCCGCATTCATGTTGCCCGCGCGCTAGACCTCGTCGTCCCGGCATGACGAATTGCGCAGCTAATCGTCCTGCGACAATTTCCTCAACTTCCTCATCGCCTCTTCCTGAATCTGCCGCGCGCGCTCGCGCGTGATCCCGAGATCGCGCCCGATCTCCGCCAGCGACTGCACCGGCGCGCCGCCGAGGCCGAATCGACGCTGCATCACCGCGCGCTGACGGTCGGTCAGCCGCGAAAGCCAAAGCCCAAGCCGCTCGGCTTCGCTGGCCGACAGCGCCGACGATGATTCCTCGCGCTCGGGCGCGGCGAGCGTCGAGGGCTCGCCGGATTCGACGGCCGCGTCCAGCGAAGTCACGCTTTCGCTCACGCGGAAAAGCTCGGCGACGTCGCGTACATCCTTGCCGACGGCAACGGCGATCTGATCGAGGCTCGGCGGCTTACCGGTGCGCGCGACGAGCTCGCGTTCGGTACGCAGCACCAGCGCGAGCTCGCGCAGCACGTGCACCGGGATGCGCACGGTGCGTCCGTGATGCATCACCGCGTGCTGCACGGCTTCGCGAATCCACCAGACTGCGTACGTGGAAAACCGGAGTTTGCGATCGGGATCGAATTTTTCGACCGCGCGGATCAAACCGAGATTGCCTTCGGCGATCAGGTCCATCAGCGGTACGCCGCGCCCGACGTAAGCACGCGCGACCGAGACGACGAGTCGCAGATTCGCCTCGATCATGCGTCGCCGCGCTTCGCTGTCGCCGGCGCGCACCGCAGCGGCGAGCGCACTTTCTTCGTCCGCTTCGAGGAGCGGCGTCAGGCCGATTTCGCTCAAGTACACGCTCGTCGACGAGCGCGCCTCTTCGTCCTGAGGCTCGATCGCGTCGACGAGGTCGTGAAAATCGTCGCCCGACTCGGCCGGATCGGGCACCGCTCGCGAATTCATGTAGGACAGCTTACGCCGACGAGGTGCTAGCGTCGCGGCAGGTAATCGAGCGGATTGGCAGGCTTGCCGTTCTTGCGGATCTCGAAATGCAGCTCGTCGCGGTTCGCGCTGCTCGATCCCATCTCCGCGATCGTCTGGCCGGATTTCACCCTCTCGCCTTCCTGTACGAGGCGCTTGCGGTTGTGGCCATACGCGGAAAGGAATGCCGCGTTGTGCTTGATGATGATCAATTCGCCATAACCGATCAGGCCGTTGCCGCTGTAGACGACGGTGCCGTCCGCAGCGGCGCGCACCGGCGTGCCGGATTGGCCGGCAATGTCGACGCCTTGCTTCATCGGATCGCCGCCGACGTAGCCGCCGACGACTTGTCCATCGGCCGGCCAGCGCCAGGCGATGTCGCCGTTCGTGGCCACTGGCTCCTGCGCGGGCTGCGCTGCCGGCGGTGGGGATGGCGGAGCGGGAGGCGGCGCGGTGCTCTTCACTTCGGCCGTCTTCGCGACGGCGGAAGGAGGCGGCCCCGCGGGCTCGGCCGGCACAGGTGCCGCGGCGACCGGCTCGAACGGCGTGGGTGCCGGCGCTTTCGGCGGCGGCGATGCGGGTGCGGGTTTCGGCGGCGGCGCAGCTTGCGCGACAGGACGCGGTGCGCCCTCGCGTTGCGACAGCCGAAGCTCGCGGCCCGGATAGATCGTGTAAGGCGACGGAATATCGTTCCACGCGGCGAGATCGCGGTAATCGATCCCATGCCGGAACGCGATGCTGTACAGCGTATCGCCGCGCTCTACGCGGTAAATGCCGGCTTTGGGCGCCACCGGCCGTGAAACCGGCGGCGGAGGCGCGGGTCGCGGCGCGCCATAGCTCTTGTCCTCGACGGGCGCGGGTCCCGTCGATGCACAACCCGCGAGGCTCAGGACGAGCATTACGGCAAGCGCAAGAACCGTCCGGCAATTCCCATTCATGCCAATAGCTTAATGGATGAACTTAAAGTAGATAAACACCGCGACCACCAGGGCGACCGCGGCCCAGCCGATCGGCTCGATCCAGCGGTGCAGCGCCTCTTCGGCGCGCTTGCCGCCGAGCCGGATCAAACCGGCGAGGAGATACACGCGCTTTCCGCGCCCGACGATCATGCTGGCGACGAATGCCGGCAACGGTACGCCGACGATCCCCGACGCCCACGTGAAGATTTTGAGCGGCACCGGCAGGAAACCTGCCAGCACCAGCGTCCAGAAAGCGCTCCACGGATGCAGCGAAGCGTCGCGGCGCAATTCCGTCACCAGCTCATCGATGCGCGGCAACCAGCCAAGCTCGGCGAGCAGCGGGCGCACGAGATCGAATGCGTAATGGCCGAGCGCGTACCCGACCAGCGCGCCGAGTACCGAACAGACGACGCTGATCGTCGCGTACCGGACCCAGTGCTGCGGCTTCGCCAGCACCATCGGCGCCAGCATGATCTCCGGCGCGACCGGAAAGATGATCGCTTCGATGAAGCTGAGGCCCGCGAGATAACGCTCCGCATGCGGATGCGCCGACCAGCGCAGCGCGCGTTCGTACAGCGGCTTGAAGATCTTCATCGCGCGCCCTCCCTGACCGACCGCGCGATGCGCATCAGCCGACGCCTCCGAGCAATGGAACGAAACTCACCGCACCGAGCGCCTCGCGTGCCCAGCCGTTCTCGCCCATGCGCACGCGAAGCAGCGTCTGGCGTCCGGCGGGACCGACCGGTGCGATGAGGCATCCGGTCGGCGCGAGCTGATCGAGCAGCGCGGCATCGAGCTCGGCGCCGGCGGCCGTCAGGATGATCGCATCGAACGGCGCTTCCTCGGGCCAGCCGAGACGGCCGTCCGCGTGGCGCGAGCGCACGTTGGTGATGCCGAGCTTGCGAAAGCGCCGTCGCGCATTACGCAACAGCTCCTCGATACGCTCGACCGTGTAGATCTTCTCGACCAGCTGCGCGAGCACGGCGCACTGATAACCCGAACCCGTTCCGATCTCGAGCACGCGCTTGGGTATGCCAGGCTCGATCAGCGCCTCGGTCATGCGCGCGACGACCCACGGCTGCGAGATCGTCTGGCCCTGCCCGATCGGAAGCGCCGTGTCTTCGTATGCGCGGGAAGCGAGCGCCTCATCGATGAAGAGATGGCGCGGCAGCTGGCGGATCACGTCGAGCACGCGCCGATCCTTGATGCCTTCGGCCGCGAGCCGCTCGACCAGCCGGTCGCGCGCGCGCTGCGAGGTCATGCCAAGACCGCGCGATGCCGGATCGGGACGAAGAAAGCTCATGCGCCGCCGCCCATCCCGGGTTCGAGCGAGGCGACCCAACCGCTGACTTTTTCCAGCGCCTGATAGCGCGTGAGATCGACATGGATTGGCGTGATCGACACCTGGCCCGCGCGGATCGCGTGGAAATCCGTGCCGGGCCCGTCGTCTTCGGCTTCGCCGGGCGGACCGATCCAATAGAGCGGCCGGCCGCGCGGATCGGTCTGCGCGATGCACGGTGCCGAGCGATGGCGGCGCCCGAGGCGCGTGACGGCAAGGCCGTTCATCTCGCTCCACGGACGATCCGGCACGTTGACGTTGAGGATCGTGTCGGCCGGCAGCGGATCGATCAGAAGGCGACGCATCAGCAGCAGCACCGCTTCGGCGGCGCTGTCGTAGTAGACGCCCTTGTGATCGGTGCTCGCGAGCGAAACCGCGATCGCCGGGAACCCGAGGAAACGGCCTTCCATCGCGGCCGACACCGTGCCCGAATAGATCACGTCGTCGCCAAGATTGGCCGAATTGTTGATACCGGAAACGACGATGTCGGGCTCGTGATCGAGCAGGCCCGAAAGCGCGAGATGCACGCAATCGGTCGGCGTGCCGGACACGCGATAACGGCCGTCGTCGAGCCGGAGCACGCGGATCGGCTGATCCAGCGTCAGCGAATTGCTGGCGCCGGAGCGGTCGCGGTCCGGCGCGACCACGGTTACCTCGCCGACATCGGCGAGGCGATGCGCCAATACGCGTATGCCGGGGGCGTCGACGCCGTCATCGTTGCTGACCAGAACTCGCATGCGTTCCTTCAAAGACCTGTCCGAGGCCCGGCGAGGCGATCCGCGCAAGCGATGGCGATCCCGTCGCATCGACGCGACGGCGGGACTTCGGAAACCGCCAATGATAGCGGAATCGCCCTCGCCGCCGCCGGGCGCGGCGGTTTCTGCCGGGTTTCTGCTAGCCTCGCTCGAAATGATGTCACGCGACGACACGGACGAGGATGCGCGTCTCTTCCGCGACGCGATCGGTCGCGTGCGCCCGATCAAGCGCGGCGCGTCAGCGCCGCCGGCGAAGCCCAAGCCGCCGCCGAAACCGGTGCAATCCGAACAGGACGAAGCGCGCGTGCGCGACGAGCTTCTCGTGCACGCGTTCGATCCGGCCGCAATCGAAGTCGGCGACGAGATTCACTACCTCAAGCCCGGACAGCCGCCGCGGCTTTTGAAGCGTCTTCGCCGCGGCCAGTTCAGCGTGCGCGCCGAGCTCGACCTTCACGAGATGACGATACCGGTCGCGCGCGAGGCGATCCGCGCGTTTCTCGACGAAAGCCTCGCCCGCGGCGACACTTGCGTGCGCATCGTGCATGGAAAGGGATTGCGCTCGCGCGCGGAAGGGCCGGTGCTGAAGCGGCTGACCGCGACGATGCTGTCGCGGCGCAAGGACGTTCTCGCCTATGCCTCCGCGCGGCCAGCGCAGGGAGGCACCGGCGCGGTGGTGGTACTGCTCCACCGCGCCTGAAGAAGTCGGCCGGGATCAGCCGTCGGTGTGGGCGCGAACCGGTTTCTTCGGATAGTTGAGCCAGACCACCGTCGCCTGACGGCGCGTCGCCCATTCGTTGACGGCGATGACTTTGGCGTAGTCGATGTCGTCGTCCAACGACGTTCCCTTGGCGAAACCGTTGCGTCCGCCTGTACCCGCGCAAGCAGAAACCGCGAGACACAGGACGATCACCGCACCCGTTACTAGCGTTTTCATCGTGCCCTCCGGCATCTTGAGATGGCGGCGCTTGCGACGATCGCAGACGCCGCAAGGCCACTATAGACCTCGAAGACGCGCGGAAAAACGCCATTGGTCGCGATTTCCGGCCGGTTGGCCTGCTTAACCCTCGCTCGCAACGTTCGCGCACAATTCCCGCAACACGACGGTCGCGAACGCGCCGGCCGGCAACCTGAACGCGAGTATCAGCGAGCCGTCCGGCTCCCATTCGTGCGCAAAGTCGGGCGCCGAAAGCCGCAACGCGCGGCGCTGCTGGCCGAGACCCGCCTTCGCGAGCCCCGCAACGAGATCGGAATGCGACGCTAGAGCGGCCTCTTCGATCTCGCGCACGCGGCCCGTGCTGCGCAGCTCGCCTTCGCCGGCGAGCGGACCGGTCGGATCGATATCGAACGCGGTGAGCCGGCGTTTGAGATCGTCGGTCCACGGCTCGGGTCCGAAGATCGAATGCGTGCCGGCGAGCATCCAGACTTCGCCGTCGAGACCGGCGTCCCAGGTGTCGTCCTCGACGCGCGCGGCGAGCACGGTGTTGAACAGCAGCGAGCGCGCGGCCGACAGCGCGAGGCTCGCCTCTTGGCGCGGCAATCGCTTGCCGGCGAACAACGCACGCGCGCGCTCGACGTTGCCGGCGTCGCGGCCGAAACGTTGCTCGCCGAAATAGTTCGGCACGCCGCGCGCGCGGATCGCATCGAGGCGACGCTCCGCGTCCTCGCGCGCCCCGCGCACGTTGCGCACGCGAATGCGAAAACCGTTGCCGCGATGCACGCCGCGCTTGAGCTTGCGCTCGTGACGGCTTGCGGCGAGCACGCGCACGCCGGGAATCGTGAGTGCCGCCCATTCCGGATCGGCCCGTCCCGGCAGATGCACCGAAAAGCTCTGGCGCGTGACCGCGTTGCGATCCTTAAGGCCCGCGTAGCCGACCGCCACCGGTGCGACGCCCGCAGCTTCAGCGAGACGTCGCGCGACCCACTCGCTGTTCGCGCCGGTTTTCTCGATCAAGACGAACGCATGCTCGCCGTGGCCGGATGGTTCGAAACCGAGCTCCTCGTCGACGAAGAAATCCGCCGGTTCCGTGCGAATTGCGCCCGTGAGCGGCGGCCCGCCGTGCGCGTACGGCAACGCCGCGACGTCGGTCATCAAAGCGGATCCAGCTCGAGCCGGCGCACCAGCGTATCGAGATCGATCGATTCGCTGCTGACCAGCGTCGCATCGCGGCGCTTGACCAAGAGCACCACCGCGAACGCCGCGATGCCTTCGCCGCGGCCGGTGAACCCAAGCGTCTCGCTGGTCGTCGCCTTCACGCTGACATTGCCGATCGCGCAGCCAAGATCGGTCGCGAGATTGCGCCGCATCGCTTCGACGTGCGGCGCGATCTTCGGCCGCTCGCAGACGACGGTGACGTCGGCGTTGCCGACCGCATAGCCCTGCTCGATGATCAGCGCGGCGCAATGCAAGAGGAAATGACGGCTGCTGACGTCCTTCCAGCGCGGATCGCTCGGTGGAAAATGATGGCCGATGTCACCGAGCGCGAGCGCGCCGAGCACGGCATCGCAGAGCGCGTGAATCACGACGTCGCCGTCCGAATGCGCGACGACGCCGCGATCGTGCGCGATGTGCACGCCGCCGAGCACGACGTGATCGCCGGGGCCGAATGCGTGGACGTCGATGCCTTGGCCGATGCGCATCAGTCCTCCGCGAGATCGAGTAGGAACGCCGCGAGCGCAAGATCCGCCGGCGTGGTCACCTTGATATTGTCCTCGGAGCCTTCGACGAGCAACGGTCTCATGCCGGCGCGCTCCATGGCCATCGCTTCGTCGGTGACGGCGATGCGATCGGCTTGCGCGCGTTCGAGCGCCGCGACGAGCTCGTCGCGGCGGAACAGCTGCGGCGTCAGCGCGCGCCAGAGCTGCTCGCGCGGCTGGGTTGCGGCGACGCGCCGATCGTCCGAGCTGCGCTTGAGCGTGTCTCGCACCGGCGCTGCGAGCAGCGCGCCGCCAGCCGGAACGCCGAGATCCACCAGCCGCGCGATATCGGCCGCGCGCACGCACGGCCGCGCCGCATCGTGGACGAGCACGAAATCCTCGGCGGCGACATCGTCCGGCAGCGCGCGAAGGCCTGCGAGCACCGAACCGCTGCGCTCGGCCGCGCCGATTGCCGTCTGCACCGGCTTGCCGGCGATCTCGTCGAGAGACGGCCAGCGTTTATCGTCCGCGGCGAGCACGACCATCAGGCCGCCGATCTCATCGCATAACGCCAGACGCTCGAGCGTTCGAAGAAGCATCGGCTTTCCCGCCAAAGGCAGATATTGTTTCGGAACGTCGGCGCCGAAGCGCTGCCCGCTGCCCGCAGCGGGCACGACGCACCAGAGACGGTCAGTGGCCGCCATCGTCGGGCGGCTTGGTCGCGTCGGTCGGCTCGACGACCTGATAGAACGTTTCACCCGGCTTCAGAAGGCCGAGCTCCGAACGCGCGCGCTCTTCGACGGCTTCATCGCCGTGCTTTAAATCCTCGACTTCGGCCGACAGCGTCTCGTTGCGAGTCTTGAGCTTCGCGTTCTCGGCCTTCTGCTCGCTAACGCGCTGCTCGAGCCGCCACACCTCGCGCATGCCGCCCTGCCCGGTCCACAACTTGACCTGCAACGCGATCAGCAGGATCAGGAGGATCAGAGCGGCGTAGCGCAGCAACGCGGGTTACCTCAGCGGGCGAAGTTCTTTAGGTTGGGGAACGCTTCCTTGCCAGCATAGCGCGCCGCGCTGCCGAGCTCCTCTTCGATGCGCAGGAGCTGGTTGTATTTAGCGACGCGATCGGAACGGCAGAGCGAGCCTGTCTTGATCTGCGTTGCGGTGGTCGCGACGGAAAGATCGGCGATTGTCGTGTCCTCGGTCTCGCCGGAACGATGCGAGATCACCGCGGCGTAGTTCGCCGCATCGGCCATCGCGATCGCTTCGAGCGTTTCGGTCAGCGTGCCGATCTGGTTCACCTTGATCAGGATCGCGTTGCCGATGCCCTTGGCGATGCCTTCGCGGAAGATCGCAGGGTTGGTGACGAAGATGTCGTCGCCGACCAGCTGCGTGGTCTTGCCGAGCTTGTCGGTCAGAAGCTTCCAGCCGTCCCAATCGCCTTCGGCCATGCCGTCCTCGATCGTGAGGATCGGATATTTCGCGCACCAGCCGGCGAAGAAATCGACCAATTGCTCGGACGAAAGCCGCTTGCCCTCGCCTTTGAGGTTGTATTTACCGTTCTCGTAGAACTCCGAGCTCGCGGCGTCGAGGCCGAGATAGATATCGCTGCCGGCCGCGTAGCCGGCCTTGCCGATCGCTTCGAGGATCGTCTCGATCGCTTCCTCGTTGGATTTCAAATCCGGTGCGAAACCGCCTTCGTCACCGACCGCGGTCGCAAGACCGCGCGCTTTCAAGACGCTCTTCAGCGCATGAAAAATCTCGACGCCGGCGCGCAGCGCTTCGGCGAAATTCGGCAAGCCGACCGGCAGGATCATGAATTCCTGCAGATCGACGTTGTTGTCCGCGTGCGCGCCGCCGTTGATGATGTTCATCATCGGCACCGGCAGCCGCGCAGCGCGATTGCCCGCGAGATGCTTCCACAGCGGGATGCCGCGAGACGCCGCGAGCGCATGCGCGTTGGCCAGCGAGACGCCAAGCAGCGCATTCGCGCCGAGCCGGCCCTTGTTCGGCGTGCCGTCGAGATCGATCAGTTTGCGGTCGAGCCCGGCCTGATCGGCCGCATCGAAACCCTTGAGCGCCGATGCGATCGGACCATTCACGTTCGCGACCGCGTTCTTCACGCCCTTGCCGAGATAACGCGTCTTGTCGCCGTCGCGAAGCTCGACCGCTTCGCGCGAACCGGTCGACGCGCCGCTCGGCACCGCGGCGCGACCGGTGTGGCCGCCTTCGAGCGTCACCTCGGCTTCGAGCGTGGGATTGCCGCGTGAATCGAGGATCTCGCGGGCGTGGACCTGTTTGATCTGTGTTTGCGTCATGAGTCAGTCGTCTTCGGTCGAGTCGTTAGCGGTGCGCTGTAATGATGCCGGTTTCCAGACGAAGCGCACGCGAGATGAAGTTGCGGTATTCCTGCGTCTTGAAACCGATTCCGTGCAAGAGCGCGAGGAGATCCTCGTGGCTGCGGCCGTTGGCGTAGGCGTCGTGATACTCGAACATCATCTGCGGGATCGAAGCGAGGAGCGCCTTGTCCGTGTTGAGCAGGATGTCGAATTCGGCGCCTTCGATGTCCATCTGCAGGATATCGACATGGTCGATACCTTGCGCCTTCGTGAACGCATCGAGCGTCATCGCCGGGCACACCGTGGTTGATTCCTCTTCGACGCTCATCTTGAAGATCGAATGGCCGCCGGAGTTGTAGGGATTCGTGTTCAGCGTAATCGAGTCGATCGAGGGATCGCCGACGATCGCAAGATGGAACGCCTTGACGTTGGTGATGCCGTTGCGCGCGATGTTCTTCTTCAAAAGCTCGAAGTTCTCGGGCAGCGCCTCGATCGCATAGACGATGCCGCGCGGTCCGACCCGATGCGAATAACTCAGCGTCGACGTGCCGATGTGCCCACCGATCTCGATGACGACATCGCCTTCCTTGACGGTGACGGTCTGATAATCCTTCGCGCCCCACTGCTCCCAGAGCACCATCTTGTCGAGCGTGTTCGGGCGATACAGGATCTTCTGTCCGTGCGGGCTCGTGTAGACGCGAAGTGACGCACTCTCATCGTCAGCGCGCGGAGAGAACAAGCTCGCCGCCGGAAACACGATTTTCGAGGCAACCAGCGCCACGAAGTCACCCAAAGTCATTCAAATCCAGCCTTCTTCGCGACGCTATCGAGAGCGATCAGCGTTTCGAGCAGCGCCGCCATCTTCGGCAGCGGCCACGCATTCGGCCCGTCGCTGAGCGCATTGTCTGGATCGGGATGCGTTTCCATGAAGACGCCCGCGATGCCGACCGCGACCGCGGCTCGCGCGAGCACCGGGACGAATTCGCGCTGACCGCCCGATTTCGTGCCCTGCCCGCCCGGGAGCTGCACCGAATGCGTCGCGTCGAACACGACCGGGCAATTCGTCTCGCGCATGACCGCAAGGCTGCGCATGTCGGAAACGAGGTTGTTGTAGCCGAAGCTCGCGCCGCGCTCGCAGACCATGATGTCCTGATTGCCGGTCGCCTTCGCCTTCGCGACGACGTGTTTCATGTCCCACGGCGCGAGGAACTGGCCTTTCTTGATGTTGACCGGCTTGCCGGCGCTCGCGACGTTCTGGATGAAATCGGTCTGGCGCGAAAGGAATGCCGGCGTCTGCAGCACATCGACGACCGCGGCGACTTCGTTCATCGGCGTGTATTCGTGCACGTCGGTCAGCACCGGCACGCCGATCTGGCGCTTCACTTCGGCGAGGATGCGAAGACCTTCTTCCATACCGGGACCGCGATGGCCGGCGACGGACGTGCGGTTCGCTTTGTCGAAGCTCGATTTGTAGATGAACGGGATGCCGAGCTTGGCGGTGATCGCCTTGAGCTCGCCGGCGGTGTCGATTGCGAGTTGTTCGGACTCGATGACGCAGGGGCCGGCGATGAGGAATAGGGGTTTGTCGAGGCCGACGTCGAAGCCGCACAGCTTCATGGCGACGCAACCTCTTCGTCGTCCCGGCGAAAGCCGGGATCCATTTTGCCTTTCCAACCCAAAATCAAAATGGGTCCCGGCTTTCGCCGGGATGACGAGCGGGGCACGTTATTCATGCCACCGCCTCTTTCGCAAACCGCGGCGCGTCGCGCACGGCCTTGTATTCGCGCGCCGCGCGGATGAAACCCATGAACAACGGATGCCCGTCGCGCGGCGTCGAGGTGAATTCCGGATGGAACTGGCAGGCCAGGAACCATGGATGATCCGAAAGCTCGATCATCTCGACGAGGAGATCGTCCATCGACTTGCCGGCGATGACGAGACCCAGATCCTCGAACTTCTGCCGATAGCGGTTGTTGAATTCGTAGCGGTGGCGATGACGCTCGCGGACTACGTCGTGCGCGTAGAGCTCGCGCGCGAGCGTGCCGGCCTTGAGCCGGCATTCCTGCGCGCCGAGGCGCATCGTGCCGCCTTTGTCGGAGGACTCGTCGCGCTTCTCGACGTCGCCGGAGCCTGTTGTCCATTCGGTGATCAACGCGATCACGGGATCGGTCGTGCTGCGATCGTTCTCGCTCGAGTTCGCGCCTTCAAGGCCCGCGATGCTGCGCGCGAAATCGATCACGGCGGCGTGCATGCCGTAGCAGATGCCGAAATACGGCACGCGATGCTCGCGCGCATAGCGCGCTGCGGCGATCTTGCCTTCGAAGCCGCGCTTGCCGAAGCCGCCGGGCACGAGGATGCCGTCGGCGTCCTTCAACAACTCAGGACCGCGACGCTCGATTTCCTCGGATTCGACCCAGCGCAAGTTCACGCGCGTCTGCTGCTTCAAGCCGCCGTGACGCAGCGCCTCGCCGAGCGACTTGTAAGCATCCTTGTGCTCGACGTACTTGCCGACGATCGCGATGTTGACTTCGCCCTTCGGGTGCTCGCTCGCGTCGACCGTGCGCTCCCATTCGGAGAGATCGACCGGCTTGGCATTGAGCTTGAGGCGATCGACGACGATGTCGTCGAGCCCTTGCTGATGCAGCCAGAGCGGCAGCTTGTAGATGACGTCGACGTCGATCGCGCTGATGACGGCCTTTTCCGGCACGTTCGTGAAGAGCGCGATCTTGCGCCGGTCCGACGGCGGCAGCGGCTGCTCGCAGCGGCAAAGCAAAACGTCGGCCTGGATACCGATCGAGCGCAATTCCTTCACCGAATGCTGCGTCGGCTTGGTCTTGATCTCGCCCGCGGCCTTGATGAACGGCACGAGCGTCAGATGCATGAACATCGACATGTCGGCGCCATGCTCGATGCGGATCTGGCGGATCGCTTCGAGAAATGGCTGCGATTCGATATCGCCGACCGTGCCGCCGATCTCGACCAGCGCGACGTCATAGCCTTGCGTCGCCTCGTAGATCTTGTGCTTGATCTCGTCAGTGATGTGCGGAATCACCTGCACGGTGGCGCCGAGATAGTCGCCGCGGCGTTCCTTGGCGATGACGCTCTCGTAAATCTTGCCGGTCGTGATCGAATTCTTGCCGGAAAGGCGCGTGCGCACGAAGCGCTCGTAGTGGCCGAGATCGAGATCCGTTTCCGCGCCGTCGTCGGTCACGTAGACCTCGCCGTGCTGGAACGGGCTCATCGTGCCGGGATCGACGTTGATGTAAGGATCGAGCTTCATCATCGTCACGCGCAGGCCGCGCGCTTCGAGGATGGCAGCAAGCGACGCCGAGGCGATGCCCTTGCCTAGCGAGGACACCACGCCTCCGGTCACGAAAATCAGGGGAGTCATGGACGGCAGCGATCCGCTGGTAAAACGACATTTTACAGGCTTGCGACCGGCCCCGCGAGGGGTTTCGGCGTGATGTGCACGCGACGCGTGATAGGAAACGCCGCGTGACTCCGTACTAGGGATCAACCACGCACCGAACCCGGCGACCCGGGCGACGTGGCCCGTGCATCCACCCTCGGAGTTCACCATGAAACTCGCTCTTTCGCTTCTCGCCGCGGCCATCGCCGCCGCTTCGCCGCTTGCCGGCGCGGCCACGTTCACGGTCACGAACCTCAACGACGCGGGCGCTGGCAGCCTGCGCGACGCGGTCACTCAGGCCAATGCGGCCTCGGGCGCCGATACGATCCAGTTCCAGTCCGGCCTCACCGGCACGATTCTCCTCGCCAGCGGCGAAATCCGCGTCAGCGATACCGTCACCATCGCCGGCCCCGGCGCGAGCCGCGTGAAGATCGACGGCGGCGGCGCGAGCCGCCTCTTCAAGGTGCAGCGGAACGGCGGTCTGCAGATCACCTCAACGTTCTCGGGCCTCAAGCTCGTCAACGGCCATGCCGCGGACGAAGGTGGCGCGATCTGGTCGAACGGCGATCACATCGTCGTCAGCGCGTCGGAGCTCAGCGACAACATCGCCAACACGCGCGGCGGCGCGATCTTCGTCGCCGAAGCCAACCTCACGATCGACGGCACGCTCCTCTCCGGCAACGAAACCGGCAGCACCGGCGGCGCGATCCTGTTCTCGGCGGGCGACGTCACGATCACGCGTAGCCGTATCGAAGGCAACGCCTCGCAATTCGGCGGCGGCATGAGCGCGCTATCGCCGCGCGTCAACGTCGCGATCAGCGATACGACGTTCAAGAACAACTCGGCCGATCACACCGGTGGCGGCTTGTGGGCGTCGACGGTGACATCGATGAAGATCTCGCGGAGCGCCTTCGTCGGCAACGAGACCGGCCAGCCGAACGGCGGCGGCATCTACGTCGCGGCGGTGACCGATTTCGGCTCGCCGACCAACGTGATCGAGAACACGACGTTCTCCGACAACCGCTCGAACCACCAGTTCGGCAAGGGCAGCGCGCTCGCGATCGCGAGCGGCAACATGACCGTGCGGAACTCAACGTTCGCGTTCAACAAGACCTCGCCGAACACCGCCGCAGGCACCAACGCCGGCGGCGCGCTCTGGGTCGGCGGCGGCACGACGACCCAAGTGACTTTGCAGAGCACGCTCTTCGCCGGCAACACGCACGGCAGCGAAGGCACGCTGTTCGATCTCTATCGCGAAGCCGGCGGCGGACAGCAGAGCACGATCGACGCCGCGAGCTCTGCGTTCCAGACGCAGCCGAGCGTCACGACGCTCAACGGCACCGTGCAAGCGGTGATGTTCGATACCGATCCGTTGCTCGAGCCGCTCGACGAAACCGGCCGCACGCCGATCCATCCGCTGCCGGTGACGAGCCCCGTCGTCGACCACGGCAGCAACCCCGCGAGCCTCGGCACCGACCAGCGCGGCCCGGGATATCCGCGTGCGGCCGCTTCCACCGAAGGCGGCCTGGCTGTCACCGACATCGGCGCTTACGAATACCGCGTCGATCGCATCTTCTTCGGCGACTTCGAACAGCGCTGATTGCGGCGTTTTCCCCGAAGAGCGGGCGGGAGTCTGGCGGCGTGGTGGATGCCGCTGGGCTCTCGCCTTGCTCTTTCTTATCTAGTCCGTTCCCACCGCTTCGGGTTTCACGGTCGCGCGCGGCTCTTGCACGAGCTGCCAGAAGATCGTCGCCGATGTCGCGGTGATGAGCCCCACACAGATGAACGTTGCATGGAACGCCGGCAGCGCGTTGGTGCCGCGCTCGAAGCCGAAGAGGCTCGTGAATGCGGCGAGCAGGCCGCTCGCCGATGCGACGCCGAGACTCGTCGACAGCATCATCACCATCGACAGGAGACTGTTGCCGCCGCTCGCGAGCGGCCCTTCGAGCGCATTCAACGTGACCGTGTTCATCGCCGTGAACTGCAGCGAGTTGACGAGACCGAAGCACGCGAGCTGCACGATGCGAAGCCACATCGGCTGCTCCGGCGAGATCAGCGCGAAGCTCGCCATCATGAGGCCGACCAGGATCGTGTTCGCGATCAGCACGCGCCGATAACCGAAATCGCGCACGAGCGGCACGACCATACGCTTGGACACCATGCCCGCGAGCGCGACCGGAATCATCATCATGCCCGCCTCGACCGGCGCGTAGCCGAGGCTGACCTGGAACAGGAGCGGGATCAGGAACGGCATGCTGCCGCTGCCAATCCGCGAGAAGAGATTGCCGAGGATGCCGACGCGATACGTCGGCACGCTGAAGAGCGCCAGCGGAAACAGCGGCGCCGCGACGCGCGTCGCGTGCAGCCAATACGCGGCGAACGCCGCCATGCCGAAGACCATCAGCATCAACACCGCCGCGCCGCGCATGCCGAGCTCGGAGAGGCCGTCGAGCGAGAGCGAGATCGCGACCATGCTGAACGAGAGCATCAGATAGCCGACGAGATCGAAGCGCGTGACCGGCGCGCGCGCGTCGGGCATCAGGCGGATCGTCGCCAGCACGGCAATGACACCGACTGGAATGTTGATCAGAAAGATCCAGTGCCACGACGCGATCTGCACGAGCCAGCCGCCGAGCGTCGGTCCGATCAGCGGACCGATCAAACCCGGCAGCGTGACGAAGCTCATCGCGCGCAGGAATTCCTCGCGCGGAAACGAACGCAGCACCGCGAGCCGACCGACCGGGAGCAGCATCGCGCCGCCGACGCCTTGCACGACGCGCGAGGCGACGAGCTGACCGATGGTCTGCGAGTATGCGCAGAGCGCCGAGCCGATCGTGAACAGCACGATCGCACAGAGGAACGTGCGCTTGGTGCCAAAGCGGTCGGCGAGCCAGCCCGATGCGGGAATCAGCATCGCCATCGTCAGCGCATAGGCGATGACGACCGACTGCATGCGCAGCGGACTCTCGCCGAGCCCCGCCGCCATCGACGGCAGCGCGGTGTTGACGATCGTCGAATCGAGCATCTGCATGAAGACGCCGAGGGCGACGAGCCAGAGCAGCGGGTTGTTGGCTTTTTTTGGCGGCATGCGGGCTATCGCAGCCTTTGCGACTGCGTGGGACGATTATCTCATGCCGGCGCTTGACCCTTGACGCCGCGGTCGCCATTCTCCGCGCGCACTACGATGGACAGAATTGAGGAAGCACGCACTACATGAGCAGTCGCTACAACGCCGCCGACATCGAAGTCCTCTCCGGCCTGGAGCCCGTCAAGCGCCGACCGGGCATGTATACCGACACCTCGCGACCGAATCATCTCGCGCAGGAAGTCGTCGACAACTCGGTCGACGAGGCGCTGTCGGGCCACGCGAGCACGATCGAGGTGATCCTGCACGCCGACGGCTCGGTCGAAGTCAGCGACGACGGGCGCGGCATGCCGGTCGACGTGCATCCGGATGAAGGCATTCCGGGCGTCGAGCTGATCCTCACTCGCCTTCACGCCGGCGGAAAATTCTCGAACCGCAATTATCAGTTCTCGGGCGGCTTGCACGGCGTCGGCGTGTCGGTCGTCAATGCGCTCTCCTCGCGCGTCGAGGTGACGATCAAGCGCGACGGCCAGATCTATCGGATGAACTTCAAGAACGGCGATCGTGCGAGCAATCTCAGCGTGGTCGGCACCGTCGGCAAGAAGCAGACCGGCACGACACTGCGCTTCTGGCCCGATCCCAGCTATTTCGATTCACCGAAGATCTCGCTGCCGAAGTTGAAGCACGTGCTGCGAGCGAAGGCCGTGCTCTGCGCCGGTCTCACCGTGCGCCTGACCGACGAAGCCAGCGGCGAGAAGCTCGAATGGCATTACGAGAACGGGCTTCGCGATTATCTGCGCTCGATGCTCGGCGACATCGATTATCTGCCGCCGGATCTTTTCCTGGGCTCGCTTCAGCGTGACAACGCCGCGGTCGATTTCGTCGTCGCCTGGGTGCCCGAAGGCGAGCTCACGCAGGAAAGCTACGTCAATCTGATTCCGACGATCCAGGGCGGCACGCATGTCAACGGATTGCGCTCCGGTTTGACGAACGCGTTGCGCGAGTTCTGCGAGTTTCGCAATCTGCTGCCGCGCGGCATCAAGCTCGCGCCGGAAGACGTCTGGGATCGGCTTTCGTTCGTGCTGTCGCTGAAGATGACCGATCCGCAGTTCTCGGGGCAGACCAAGGAACGCTTGTCCTCGCGCGACGCAGCCGGCTTGGTCGAAGGCGCAACGCACGACGGCTTCTCGCTGTATCTCAATCAGCACGTCGAGATGGGCGAGAAGATCGCGCAGCTTGCGATCGAGCGCGCGACGCTTCGGCTCAAGACCGAAAAGCAAATCGTGCGCAAGAAGATCACGCAAGGCCCCGCGCTGCCGGGCAAGCTTGCCGATTGCGCGTCGAGCGATCTTTCGCGCACCGAGCTTTTCCTCGTCGAAGGCGATTCGGCCGGCGGCTCCGCGCGCCAGGCGCGCGACAAGGATTTCCAGGCGATCCTGCCTTTGCGCGGCAAAATCCTGAACACGTGGGAAGTCGAATCGGGCAGCGTGCTCGCATCGCAAGAAGTACACGATCTCGCCGTCGCGATCGGCTGCGATCCGGGCAAGGATGATCTCTCCGGTTTGCGCTACGGCAAGGTCATCATCCTCGCCGATGCCGATTCCGACGGGCTGCACATCGCGACGCTGTTGTCCGCGCTGTTCCTGCGTCATTTCCCGGCGCTGGTCCGCGAAGGCCACGCGTTCGTCGCAATGCCGCCGTTGTTCCGCGTCGACGTAGGCAAGCAAGTGTTCTACTGCCTCGACGAAGCCGAGCGCGATGCGATGCTCGAACGCATCGAGCGCGAGAAAATGAAAGGCGCGGTCAGCGTCACGCGCTTCAAGGGCCTCGGCGAGATGAATCCGTCGCAGCTGCGCGAATCAGCGATCCATCCGGATACGCGAAGGCTCGTGCAGCTCACGGTCGGCGGCGACGACGGCACGGCGAAGGTGATGGATATGCTGCTCTCGAAGAAGCGTGCAGCGGATCGGAAAGAGTGGCTCGAGACGAAAGGCGATCTCGCTTCGCTCGAGGTGTAAGCGGCGTTACGCTTTCGCCGGCGCGATTCCTCGACGCGCCGCGCGCAATTCCTGCCGAATGACATCGCGGATCGCATCCAGCGAAACGGGCCCGCCGCCGAGCGTTTCGCGCAGAGCGCGATTGATTTCCGTCTGGTAGCCGATGCCCTTCTCGCCGGCGCGCTGACGGAACGATTCGATGATGTCGTCGTCGAGCCAGAGCGTGATGCGCGTCTTGCCTGCCGGCGGCGGCAGTACGGGTCCGCGCTTGCCTTTCGAGAAGTCGAATTCTTCGTTCATGTCCGTCATGCGTTTTCCTCGTAACGCTTGCGTTCGCCGGGGCTGGCTCGCCTCGCCGAGATGACTCGGATCAGGCCGGCCCGCCACGTGTACGCCACGACCAACACTCTTCCTCTTCCGTCCATTCCGATCGTTTGCCATCGCGGCTCCGTATGAGCGCGGTCTTCGGCCGTCCAGGCCATCGGATCGACGAAGACGAGCTCAATTTCCGAAAAATCTATGCCGTGCTTCTCTCGGTTGATGCGATTCTTGAAGGGATCGTAGACGACCCGTACGCCATTATACATACAATATACATACCTGCAAGAATGGGAAACTTGCAGGCGACCACCACGCACTCAGCCCGATGCGAGATACCGGCTCGGCGCAACCCCCATCACCCGCTTGAACATCGTCGCGAACGCAGAGGCGCTTTCGTATCCGAAATCGAAGGCGAGCGTCGTAATCGATTCGCCCCTCGCGAGGCGAGGAAGCGCCGCGAAAAGGCAGGCCTGGCGGCACCACACGGCGAAGCTGAGCCCCGTTTCCGCGCGGAACTTGCGCGTGAACGTGCGGCGGCTCATCGCAAGATCGCGCGCCCAGTCGTCGATCGTGTCGTGCGGCGATGGGTTTTCGAGATATTTGCGGCAGCGCGCGGCGAGCTGCGCGTCGGCGGGAAACGGAACGTCGAGCGGCAGCACCGGCGCGCGCTCGATCTCGCGCACGAGCAGCGAAAGAATCAACTGTGCGCGCGAATCGTCGGCCGATTTCAGCGGCAGATCGACCGCTTCGAGCAGAAGATGCCGCACCAGCGGCGACACGCCGAGCACGCGGCAATCGCGCGGCAAAGCGACGCTGACTTCAGGCTCGACATACAAGCTGCGCATGCTGACCGGCCCGAGCGCAGTGACTTCATGATGCACGCCGGCCGGAATCCATACCGCACGCTCCGGCGGCACGATCCAGCGGCCCGCCTCCGTCGCGACCACCATGATCCCGCTCGCCGCATACAGAAATTGCGAGCGGCGATGACGATGCCGCGGCACGTGATGCCGTTCCGGATAGTCGTTGCCGGTGACGACCATCGTCCCCGGCAGCGCATCCGCCTTGGAAGCGGGAACGTTGCGCATTGGCCCGATCTAAAAGGTTGATGACCTAAACAATAATGCGGGCAAGACCGCATCGGCGTCTACTAACGCCATGGAAACGAACGCATTGGCCGCCGAGCCGGCCGCCCCGCTGCCGCAGGTTTCAGCGCTCCGCGAAAACCCCAATCCAATCACGCAAGCCGCGGTCGGCACCGCGTTTCCGATCCTCGCGATGCTGAGCTTCTGTCACCTCCTCAACGACATGATCCAGTCGTTGCTGCCCGCGATCTATCCGCTGCTGAAAGACTCGTTCCGCCTCGACTTCGGTCAGATCGGCCTCATCACGCTGACGTTTCAGATCACCGCATCGCTGCTGCAGCCCCTCGTCGGCATCTACACCGACAAGAAACCGATGCCCTACTCGCTCGCGATCGGCATGGGCTTCACGCTCACCGGCCTTTTGCTGCTCTCGCACGCGCCGAGTTTCCCGCTGCTGCTGCTGGCAGCTGCGCTGATCGGCTCGGGCTCGTCGGTGTTCCATCCCGAATCCTCGCGCGTCGCGCGCATGGCTTCAGGCGGACAGCATGGCCTTGCGCAATCGCTGTTCCAGGTCGGCGGCAATCTCGGTTCGGCGATCGGGCCGCTGCTCGCGGCGTTCATTGTCATGCCGCGCGGACAGACGAGCGTTGCCTGGTTCGCAATCGCCGCGCTGATTGCGATCGTGCTGTTGACGCGCATCGGCGGCTGGTATCGCGCGCACGTGCCGGCACATCGCGCCGCGCGCGCGTCCGCGGTTGCGAACCCGCTGCCGCGTCGCACGATCGTCATCACGATGACGATCCTCGGCCTTCTGATCTTCTCGAAGTATTTCTACCTCGCAAGCCTGTCGAGCTACTACACGTTTTATCTGATGCAGAAGTTCGGCCTCACCGCGCAGAACGCGCAGCTGCATCTCTTCATATTCCTCGGCGCCGTCGCGGCCGGCACGCTCGCCGGCGGACCGATCGGCGATCGCATCGGCCGCAAGTACGTGATCTGGGGATCGATCCTCGGCGTCTTGCCGTTCACGCTCTTGCTGCCGCACGCAAATCTCTTCTGGACGACGATGCTGACCGTCGTCATCGGCCTCGTGCTCGCATCCGCGTTCTCCGCGATCCTCGTCTACGCGCAAGAGCTCGTACCCGGCCGCACCGGCGTCATCGCCGGGCTCTTCTTCGGTTTCGCGTTCGGCATGGGCGGCCTCGGCGCCGCAGTGCTCGGCGAGCTTGCCGATCACATCGGCATCGAAGCGGTGTACGGGATCTGCGCGTTCTTGCCGGCGATCGGGCTCTTGGCGTGGTTTCTGCCGCCGATGGAGAAGATGCGCCGGGCCTGACGACGACGCCGGCTACAGCTTCTCCGCATAGCGATCCCAGACGTGCTTGTTGATGTAGGTCGCAAGCCCGCGTCCCTGCCGCGCAAGCCGTTTCATTTCGGCCACGTGCTCCGCGCCGGTGACTTCGTCGTTGTAAAGATATTTTTCGCCGTCGCGAAACTGCACGACGATGCCGTCGTCGCGAATCTCGAATGCGACGATTCCCGAACTGCGGCCCCAATCGGTGTAACGCTGCACGGTGCGCTCGTCAGCGGCGATCGAGGCACGCTTCGAGCAGGCGACGGATCAGCGCCTGCGTGCGCTCGGTGCGGTCGGCTCCGTACGCGAACGTCGCCTCGTCCATGTAGTTCGACTGCACGAGCTCGAGCTGCACCGCCTCGATGCCGTTCGTCGGCTTGCCGTATTCGCGCGTGATGTAGCCGCCTTTGAAGCGGCCGTTGACGATGTGCGTGAACTCGGACGGCTCATCGAGCACACGCGCAAGCTTCGTCTGAAGTTCCGGCGAGCAGCTTTTTCCATCCGCGGTGCCGAGATTGAAATCCGGCAGCCGCCCCTCGAAAAGGAACGGCACTTCGCCGCGAATCGAGTGGCCTTCCCAAAGCACGACGCGGCCGTGCTCGGCGCGAACGCGCGCGATCTCGGCCTTAAGAGCCTCGTGGTACGGCCGCCAGTAGCGCTCGATGCGCTCGCCGATCTCGTTCGACGCCGGCTCCTCGCCGGCCTGATAGACCGGCTCGCCGCTGAACTGCACGATCGGGCACAAACCCGTCGTGTTTTGTCCCGGATACAACGATGCGTTGTCCGGCGGCCGATTGAGATCGACCACATACCGCGAATACGTCGGCACGATCATCGATGCGCCGAGCTCGCGCGCGAACGCGTACAGCGTCGAGACGTGCCAATCGGTATCGGACACGCGACGCGCGGACGGCGTGAGACGCGCGGCGAGCTCGTCGGGCAGCTTCGTGCCGTCATGCGGCAGACTGATGAAGAGCGGCGCGCTGCCGCGATGCAAAGCGAATGTTTCCATGCGCGGCATTGTAAGGCCGCGCACGATGTGCGTGAATTTCGCTACGGTTTCGAGCGAAATTCGAGCGGGCGCGCTTCAACGCGCGGTATCGGCGCGCAAGCACCGCACGTCGAGCATCCGCTGCTGCCGCAACCCCCGGAGCTCGTCTGCACCGGCTGCATCGCGTGGCCCCAGCGGCGAAGCCATTCCGGCCGCGAGCGTTCGAACCACGTCGCCACCGAGGCTTGCGCGCGCCGGCTTGCGGTCGGCAGCAGGCGACGCGAGGCGTAATACGCGCTCCACGCGACCACCGCGCCGATGATCAGCACTTGCGCGAACGCGTAAAGCTTCATGCGAGAGCCCTCGCGATCTGATACGTCAGCATCGATGCGAGATACGCAAGACCGAAGAGATATCCGGCCGTGATCCACACCTGCCGCCACGAATTCGTCTCGCGCCGAATCGTCGCCAGCGTCGAGATGCACATCGGCGCGTAGACGTACCAAACGAGCAGCGACAGCGCGGTCGCGAGCGACCACTGCGCCGAAACGATCGCCTGCAAGCCTTCTTCGCTGCCCGAGAGCGCATACACCGTCGCCAGCGAGGACACCGCGACTTCGCGCGCGGCGAGCCCCGGAATCAGCGCGATGCAGATCTGCCAGTTGAACCCGAGCGGCGCGAACACGTATTCGAGCGCGTGACCGATGCGGCCGGCGAGGCTGTAATCGATCGCGGGATCGGTCGCACCCGGCGGCGGCGCCGGGAAGCTCGACAGGAACCACAACAGCACCGTCAGCGCGAGAATGATCCCGCCGACGCGCTTCAAGAAGATCATGCCGCGCTCGTAGAGCCCGATCGCGATATCGCGCGGATGCGGCATCCGATACGACGGCAATTCCATCAGCAGCGCATGCTCGCTCTTGTCGCGATGCAACCGCTTGACGACCCAGGCGACGACCAGCGCGCTAACGATGCCGGCGGCGTACAACGTGAACAACACGATGCCCTGCAGATTGAACACGCCTGCCACCGTGCGCGCCGGAATGAACGCCGCGATCAGCAGCGTGTAAACCGGAAGTCGCGCCGAGCACGTCATCAGCGGCGCGACCAGGATCGTCGTCATGCGATCGCGCGGATCCTGGATGCTGCGCGTCGCCATGATGCCGGGAATCGCGCACGCGAAGCTCGACAGCAGCGGAATGAACGAGCGGCCGGTCAAGCCTGCGGCGAGCATCATGCGATCGAGCAGGAACGCCGCGCGCGGCAGATAACCGGACTCTTCGAGCGCGAGAATGAAGAGAAACAAGATCAGGATCTGCGGCAGGAACACGAGCACAGCGCCGAGCCCTGCAAACACACCGTCGACGAGCAAGCTTCGCAGCGCACCTTCCGGCAGCCAGCTGCCGATGCCGGCGCCGAGCGCGGCGATGCCCGCGTCGATCATGTCCTGAATCGGTTTGGCCCATGAGAACACGGCCTGGAAGATCAGGAACATCACGACCGCGAGCGCGATCAAACCCAGAACCGGATGCAGCACGATGCGATCGATCGCATCGTCCATCGCCGCCGTACGGCGCGGTGCGCTGACGGTCTCGGCGAGCAGCGCGCGCACTTCGGCGTGAAGATCGGCGTGCTCTTCCGGCACCGACGCGAGCGGCGGCACCTCGCGATCGAGCCGCTCGACCAGCGCCGCCGTGCCACCGCGACGCACCGCGATCGTCTCGACGATCGGCATGCCGAGCCGTTCCTGCAGCTTGGCCGTGTCGATACGGATGCCGCGATGTTCGGCCGCATCCATCATGTTGAGCGCCAGCACCATCGGTCGGCCGAGGCGCTTCAACTCCAGTACGAAGCGAAGATGAAGGCGAAGATTCGTCGCATCGGCAACGCAGACGATCAGATCCGGCGCCGCCTCGCCCGGATAAACGCCGTAGCAGACATCGCGCGTAATCGCTTCGTCCGGACTCGCCGCGGCGAGGCTGTATGCGCCCGGCAGATCCAGAACGCGCACGCTGCGCCCGGATGGCGCCGTGTAGAACCCTTCCTTGCGCTCGATCGTGACGCCGGCGTAGTTCGCTACCTTCTGCCGCGTGCCGGTCAACTGATTGAACAGCGCGGTCTTGCCGCTGTTCGGGTTGCCGACGATGGCGATGCGCAGCGCCGCCGCAGTCGCGTTCACGCAAGCTCCTCCGGAATCACCTGGACGCGTGCCGCTTCGGCCTTACGCAGCGCGAACCGCGTGAAGCCGATCTGCACCAGCAGCGGATCGCCGCCGAGCGGGCCTTGAGCCACGATCTTGACCGGCTCGCCGCGCACGAACCCCAGCTCGCGCAGGCGGCGGGAGATCGGATCGTTCAGGTTGGCGTCTTCGACTTCGTGGATCACTGCGGTCGCGCCCTTGGCGAGTTCGGAAAGCCGCACGGGAAAGCACGCGCAAATAAGAATGGTTCGCATTATAGCCGGTTATTGGGAGTTCGTGGTCCCCGCCGTCGTTTTTCGTCGTCCCGGCTCCGACGAGGACGAAAAAGCAAAGCGCGAACCGACTCCGCCTGTTGTTATAGTTGCCGATTGCCCCATTTCATCCGCCGCATGGACACGATCCGCATCCGCGGTGCGCGCACGCACAATCTCAAGAACATCGATCTCGATCTGCCGCGCGACAAGCTGATCGTCATCACCGGCCTTTCCGGCTCCGGAAAGTCGTCGCTCGCGTTCGACACGATCTACGCCGAAGGCCAGCGCCGCTACGTCGAATCGCTGTCGGCATACGCACGGCAATTCCTCTCGGTGATGGAGAAGCCCGACGTCGATCACATCGAAGGCTTGTCGCCAGCGATCTCGATCGAGCAGAAGTCGACCTCGCACAATCCGCGTTCGACGGTCGGCACGATCACCGAGATCTACGACTACCTTCGCCTCCTGTTCGCGCGCGTCGGCACGCCGCGCTGCCCGGATCACGGCATTCCGCTCGAAGCGCAAACCGTCAGCCAAATGACCGACGCTGCGCTCGCGCTCGACGCCGAGACGCGCTACATGCTGCTCGCGCCGATCGTGCGCGAGCGCAAGGGCGAGCACGTGCAGATTTTCGAGCAGCTGCGCGCACAAGGTTTCGTGCGCGCCCGCGTCGATGGCGAGGTGTACGAGCTCGATGCGGTGCCGAACCTGGCGCTCCGCCAAAAGCACACGATCGAAGCCGTGATCGACCGCTTCAAGCCGCGGCCCGACATCAAGCAGCGGCTTGCCGAATCGTTCGAGACGGCGCTCAGGCTCGGTGAAGGCATCGCCATCGTCGCGAACATCGACGATCCTAAGGCCGCCGAAGTCACCTTCTCGTCGCGTTTCTCGTGCCCGATCTGCGACTACTCGCTGCCGGAGCTCGAGCCGCGTCTTTTCTCATTCAATTCGCCCGTCGGCGCGTGCCCGGGCTGCGACGGCCTCGGCATCACGCAGTTCTTCGATCCGGCGCGCGTCGTCGTCAATCCGCAGCTCTCGCTCGCGGCGGGTGCGGTGCGCGGATGGGATCGGCGCAATCAATATTATTTCCAGCTGATCCAGTCGCTCGCCAAGCACTACAAGTTCGACGTCGACACGCCCTGGCACGATCTGCCGGAAGCGACGCGCCATCACATCCTGCACGGCTCGGGCGACGAGCAGATCAGCTTCCGCTACGTCGCCGGCACCAGCGGCGCCGTGACGCGCAAGCACCGCTTCGAAGGCATCCTGCCGAATCTCGAACGGCGCTATAAGGAAACCGAGTCGCCCGCGGTGCGCGAGGAGCTCGCGAAGTTCATCAGCGAGCGTTCGTGTCCGGATTGCAACGGCCAGCGCCTCAATCGCAGCGCGCGCAACGTGTTCGTCGGCGATCGCAATCTGCCGACATTGACGGCACTGCCGATCGACCAGTCGCTCGGTTTCTTCAAGACGTTGAAGCTCGCCGGCTGGCGCGGCGAGATCGCCTCGAAGATCGTCAAGGAAATTCGCGAGCGGTTGCACTTCCTCGTCGACGTCGGTCTCGACTATCTGACGCTCGATCGCCAAGCCGATTCGCTCTCCGGCGGCGAAGCGCAGCGCATTCGCCTCGCGAGCCAGATCGGTGCGGGCCTCGTCGGCGTGATGTACGTGCTCGACGAGCCTTCGATCGGTTTGCACCAGCGCGACAACGAACGCCTGCTCGGTACACTGAATCGTCTGCGCGATCTCGGCAACACGGTGATTGTCGTCGAGCACGACGAAGATGCGATCCGCATGGCCGATCACATCGTCGACATCGGCCCCGGCGCCGGCGTTCACGGCGGCGAAGTCGTCGCGCAAGGCACCTATCAGGACATCCTCAAATCGAAGCGCTCACTCACCGGACAATACCTGTCCGGCAAGCGCAAGATCGAGATTCCGAGAAAGCGCCGCGCGCCGGACGCGGAAAAGACGCTGCGCATTCTTGGCGCGTCCGGCAACAATTTGAAGGATGTCGATCTCGAAGTGCCGGCCGGACTCTTCGTCTGCGTCACCGGCGTCTCGGGTTCGGGCAAGTCGACGCTGATCAACGACACGTTGTACCGCTACGCCGCCGCGGAATTGAACGGCGCGAACGAAAAGCCGGCTGCGTTCCGCAACGTCGAAGGCCTCGAGCTCTTCGACAAGGTCGTCGATATCGACCAATCGCCGATCGGCCGCACGCCGCGTTCGAATCCAGCGACGTACACGGGACTCTTCACGCCGTTGCGCGAGCTCTACGCGCAAGTGCCCGAATCGCGTGCGCGCGGCTACGGCCCCGGCCGCTTCAGCTTCAACGTCAAAGGCGGCCGCTGCGAAGCCTGCGAAGGCGACGGCATGATCAAGGTGGAGATGCACTTTCTGCCGGACGTGTACGTGCCTTGCGACGTCTGCCACGGCAAACGCTACAACCGTGAGACGCTCGAGATCACATACAAGGGCCACAACATCTCCGACGTGCTGGAGATGACGGTCGAAGATGCGTTCAAGCTCTTCGAACCGGTTCCCGCGCTCGCACGCAAGCTCGAAACGCTGATCGACGTCGGTCTCTCGTACATCAAGCTCGGCCAGAGTGCGACGACGCTCTCCGGCGGCGAAGCGCAACGTGTGAAGCTTTCGCGCGAGCTTTCCAAGCGCGACACCGGCCGCACGCTCTACATCCTCGACGAGCCGACCACTGGCCTCCACTTCCACGACATCGAGCAGCTCTTGAAAGTGCTACATCGCCTGTCCGACGACGGCAACACCGTCGTCGTGATCGAGCACAATCTCGACGTGATCAAAACCGCCGACTGGATCATTGATCTTGGCCCCGACGGCGGCGAGCGCGGCGGACGCATCATCGCGACCGGCACGCCCGAAACGATCGCCAAGACCAAGCACTCGCACACCGGCCAATTCCTCGCACGCGCGCTCGGCAACGGCAACGGCCGCGCGCGCAACGGAAACAGCCGGGAGGCCGCGTGACGAAGCCGCGGAAGTCAAAGCCGCGCGCCAAAGCTGCGGACGTCGCGGCGCCGGCGGAATCGCAGTCGCAAGAAACCACGCCGCGCCTGATCGCACGCGTGCCATTGTCCATCCGCTGGCGCGATCTCGACGCGTTCAACCACGTCAACAATGCAAGCTTCCTCACGTACGTCGAAGAAGCGCGCCTGGACTGGCTCTCCGGCGTCGAAGGCCCGTGGTTCGGCGAAAGCCTGATGCCGATCGTCGCGGCGACGCATATGAACTATCGCCGCCAGCTTGCGTGGCCGGGCAGCGTCGCGGTCGAGCTTTATTGCACGCGGCTAGGCACCACGTCGGTGACACTCGGACATCGCATCGTCGCGCCGGGCAACGCCGAGCTCGTCTACGCCGACGGCGACACCGTGCTCGTCTGGATCGATCCGCAGAGCGGGCGTCCGGTGCCGCTGCCGGACGTGATCCGCCACGCGGTTCAGCCGCCGGAATCCGGCGCCATCACGTCGAAGTAAGTCGTCACTCGCCGCCCGTCGGCGAGCAGGAACACCATTTCGATCTTGTCGCCGATGCCGATCTTCTCGCGCGGCGCGCTCAGCATCAGATGACGGCCGCCGGGCTTGAGCTCGATCGTCGCACCGGGCTCCAGATCAAGCCGCGGCAGCTCGCGCATCTTGGCAACACCGTGTACGACGATCGTTTCGTGGATCGACGCCTCGCGGAACGCGTTGCTCTGAACCGTGAGGATGCTGACGCGCGCATCGCCGGTATTCTTCAGCGTCACGTAACCGGCCAGCATCTCCGATCCCGGCGGTGCGGCGCGAATCCAGGCATCGTAGACGCCGAGCTTTCCTTCGGCATGAGCAAAGGCGGACACCATCATGAACAAGACGCCCGCGACAAACGTTTGCAGGCAGCGCATCGGCAACCTCTCGCGAAACCTTCGTGCTGGTTATCATACCGCCGACGCTACCACCCCATCGGAGTTGCGACCATGCACCGCAGTTTATTGTTCGCCGCGATGAGCACGCTGCTCGCAAGCCCCGCTTCCGCCGCCGAATCGCCCGCGCTGACGATCTACCGCGCCGATTCCGACGCGCTGTTCGAGAATTCCGGTTCTCCGATCGCCGACGGCTACGCGATCGTGCACGAGCCGCGCACGCTCACGCTCGCTGGCGGCAAGCAAACCGTCATCGTCGACGGCTTGCCGGCGACGCTCGATGCCGAAGCCGTCTCGGTCGATTTCGGCGGAAAGTCGCGCATGCTCGCGCAACGCGTGCTCACCACCGGCGAAGGCGGTGCGCTCGCCGCGCATCGCGGCGAGAAGATTTCGATCACGCTGCGCAACGGCAATGCGTTCACCGGCACGCTGCTCGGCGTCGACGGCGGCGCTCTGGTCGTGCGCGACGAAGCCTCCTCGCAGATCGTGCACGTGCGCGAATACGATGCAGTGCGCTTCACGCAAGGCACCGGATTGCCGGGCAGCAGCTTGCAGCTCGTCATCGACGGCGGCAGCGGCGATGTACCGGTTGCGCTGACGTATCCAACATCAGGCCTCGGCTGGCGCGCCGCGTATTCGGCGCTGCTGCTCGACGCCAGCGGCTGTCGCATGCGGCTCGATGCGCTCGCGAGCATCGCCAATCGCAGCGGCCGCGATTTTCCGGCGTCGCAATTGAAGCTCGTCGCCGGCTCGCCGAACTTCGGCCGCAATCCCACGCCGCGCCCGATGGCGATGAAAGCGATGTCTGCCGCAGCGGCACCCGAAGGTCTTCCCGAACAATCCTCGCTCGGCGACTACCGAAGCTACGCGATCGACGGCTCGCTCGATCTGCCCGATGCGAGCGTCACGCAAGTTCCGCTCTACGCCGCGCGCGAGCTCGATTGCGAACGCCGCTGGATCACCGAAACCGGCGGCGCGTGGTTTCCGCAGAAGCCCATACTGGCGCCGAACGACAACTACGGCGCCAGCGGTCCCGTGCTCAGCGAGCTTCGTTTCAAAACCACCGAGAATCTTCCGGCCGGCCACCTGCGTGTGCTCACGCGCGATCGCGACGGACGCACCGAATTCATCGGCGAATCGCGCGTCGGCGATACGCAGAAAGGCCGCGATGTCAGCATCGCGCTCGGCAACGCGTTCGATCTCGCCGCAAGCCGCGAGCGCACCGCGTTCAGCGTCGACAAGAACGCGCGCGAGATGAACGAAGGGTTCCGCATCACGCTGACGAACACCGGCGAAACCGCGCGCACGGTCAGCGTGCGCGAGCATCCGAATCGTTGGCGTGCTTGGTCGCTGTTGTCGTCGAGTCAGAAGCCGAGCAAGCAGACGCCGGATTCGTTGCAGTTCGATGTGGCGGTGCCGGCGAATGGGAAAGTGACGGTGGACTACGTCGTGAAGTATCAGTGGACGCCGGGCGATGAATGACGGAGCGCATCGCCAGCGTGCCCTCACCCTACCCTCTCCCGCACGCGGGAGAGGGGAAACTGAGATAGCGGGAACGTCATGATCGAACTGATCCAACACGACACCATCCACGAGCTCCGCCTCGCGCGTCCGCCCGTCAACGCGCTCGATCCGACGCTCGTACGCGCACTGCGCGAAACGATCGAGAACGCGCCGAAGCACGGCGTGCGAGGCATCGTCTTGAGCGGCCGCACCGGCATGTTCTCCGCTGGCCTGGACGTGCCGTTTCTGCTCACGCTTGCTCGCGAACCGCTTCGCGTGTTCTGGAACGATTTCTTCGGCCTCTGCGCGGCGATCGCGTGCTCGCCGATTCCGACGGTCGCCGCGATCACCGGTCATGCGCCCGCCGGCGGCGCGGTGCTTTCGATCATGTGCGACTACCGCGTCATGGCCGACGGCGCGTTCAAGATCGGCCTCAACGAAACGCAAGTCGGCCTCGCCGTGCCCGCGCCGATCCAGGCAACACTCCGCCGTCTCGTCGGCACGTATCGAGCCGAGCGCTTGATGGTCGCCGGCGCGATGCTTGAAGCCGCCGATGCGAAAGCGGTGGGATTCGTCGATGAGCTTGTCGCGACCGATCTTGTCGTGCCGCGCGCGATCTCGTGGCTCGACGGGCTATTGAAACTGCCGCCGGTCGCTATGAGCGAAACGCGACGGGTTGCGCGTGCAGATATTGCGGCGATGTTTGCCGATGCTGCGTCGCTGCGCGTCGAGAGTATTCTCGATCAGTGGTTTGCGCCGGAGGCGCAGGCGGTGTTGCAGGCGCTGGTGGCGCGGCTCAAAGAAAAGAAATAGTAGCGGCGGAGAACCCGCTTGCCCTCACCCTACCCTCTCCCGCACGCGGGAGAGGGTAAAAAGTAGCGATCACTCGAACCCATTCGCGAAGATCGTATCGTTCACGCCCTGCACTTCGAACGCGCCGATATCCGACGTCGCACCGACGACGCGCGCAAACCCATCGCCACGCTGATCGGTCTCGAGCGCCCGCTCGTTGCTCCCGGTATCGATCGCCGGACTTCCCGCCAGCAACGCATGCGTCATCGTCAACCCGCCGTTGTTCGCGAGCGGCGCGAGCATCGGATCGCCGGTCAGCGTGCCTTCCGGTAGCGGAACGTTGGCCGATGCGATCAAGTTGTTCGCGCCGGTGATCGAATGAAGCGTCTCGATGTCGTTGCCCGCGGCGCCGAGCGTGTGATTGCCGGCGATGATGCTGCTGTCGGTGACGACATCGTACGAGAGGCGCGTGCCCGCATCGACGATGCCGCCGCCGTTTTGCGCGGTGTTGTCGGTGACTGTCGAGTTGGCGAGCGAGAACGATCCGAAATCGTGCGCGTAGAGACCGCCGCCGTTGAGCGCAGTGCTGTTGCCCGAGATCGTCGAGTTCACGACCGCAACCGTACGCTGCCCGTGCGCGAGGACGGCGCCGCCACCGTTGAACGTGTAATCACCGGGATCGCCGACGACGAGCGCTGCGTTGCCGCTCAGCGTCGAGCCTGAGATCAGCGCGGGAATCGGCGTGCCTTCAGGCGTGCGGCCGATGTAGAGGCCGCCGCCGCGGATCGCGCTGCGATACGTATACGCACCGACCGGACCCGCGCCGGGCGTGCCGCTGACGATGTTGTTCGACACCGTGCTGTTGTAAAGGATGATCGCATTGCGTGCGGCGATGCCGCCGCCTTCGGCGTACGCGTCCTTGGGCGCGCTGACCGACATGTTGACGCCGGTGACGGTGCTGTCCGTCAGGATCACGCCGCCGAACGTGAGAATACCGCCGCCGATCGAACCGCAGAACGCGGTGTTCGTGCCGGTGACCGTGATCGTCGCGCCGCTGATCGTGGTGCGATCGAGATACGCGACGCCGCCGTAGACGACGCCGCCGTAGGCGCCGGCCGAGAATCCGTCGCGGGTCGCCGTCGCCGTCGTGTTGGTGATCGTGCTGTCGGTGAGCTGCACGATGGCGTTCGCGCGGATCGCGCCGCCCGTGACCCAGCCCGCGATCGTCGTGCAATGATCCATGTCGACGCCATCGAGCGTGACGCTGCCGGTCGACAGCACGCAGCCGCCGTCACCTTCGCCGTAGACCGTGTTCGTGCCGTCGTACAAGCCGTTGCTGAGCGACAGCGCGTTCAGCGTCAACGTGCCGGTGCCGGTGTGATCGATGATGCGATCCTGATTGTTGCCGTCGATCGCGAGGAGATCCGCGCCGGGGCCGTTCAGCGTCAGATCGTTGGCGCTGGTCGCAAGCGCGCCGCTGGTCAGCGTGATCGTGCTGCACTGAAGCGCCGTGAGATCGATCGTATCGCCCGACGCCGCCGCCGCGAACGCCGCTCGCAGTGAGCCGTCGCCGTCGTCCGCGCAGTTCGTCACCGCAAGCGTGCCCGCCGGCCGCACTGGAGCCGCGGGCGCTTGCGCCGCGCGCATCGCCAGATGGTGGCGCGTCGCAATGCGGTGCTCGTCCAGGCGCTGCTCGAAGCTCGGGCGTTCAGCCGCCTGCGCGGCGACGCCGGCGCACGCGAGCGCGAGGCCGACGAACAGCGGCGCCTGACGAAGGTGGCGCAAAGAAGAGCGGAACTGCGATGTATTCATGGGAGACCCTGACTGGTGGAGGACGCCGAGCGATGACTCGCCCGGCGCGGGGAATCGGACGCGCGATTGGAGCGCCGTCAGGGGCTTGGAGTCTTGACGGAATCGTGATGCGCGGCGGACGAATCGTGACGAGACGGCCAATCCGCCGCCTCAACGGCGTCGTCGCGGCTTTGCCTGCATCGGATCGGCCTGAAGGATCAGCGTCTCGAACGGGCGATCGGCGCTGATCATGTAGCGGCGGTTTTTCGGAAAGCCGACGTGCTTGAGCCATGCGCCGGAGAGGCGGATCTCCGGGACTTCGCGTGCCGTGCCGCGCTTGCGATCGGATTGGTTAGGTGGAAGTTTGCGCGCGGTGACGACGCGCCACTTCTGGGGGTTGCGGAGAACGATCGAATCGGTGATCGACGAATCTTTCCCAGGCGCGGGGGTGCGCTTGCGTGAGGTGGGCTTGCGAGCCATGAAGTGAATCCTGTTTGTCGGAGTCACCGTGTTATTTCGCGTGGTGACAGACCGCGCGGGTGGCAGACCGGCCGATAACCACTCCGGCGAGCTCCGAAGAGCTCCCCGCGCGGTCCGCCGCAGACGTGCGCGGACGCGCGTCGCAACGCCTGCGGGATCCGCGGAGCGTGCGAGGTTATCGATGAGGGCTGCCATACCCTTGCCTCATTGGGAGGCGGCGTCAGTGTAGTCGAAGCGGGTCGCGATGCGAATGCCGGGAATGATTCGACGCCTCTTGCGCGATGGCGGACCCGCTCTCAATTGCGCGTAACTAGAGTGTGATGTCCCGCATATTCCGCGAACGCAAGACAACGACGATCGGAAACAGTGCGGCTTCAAGATTCAGTGAAACTGTTCGATGAAAGTCAGTCACACTGCTAGGAAGACATCGCCACCGCGCCTATGCGATCGCATTCGTCAAGCGCGCCTCCAGGCGGTCATGACGAAAACCGAGCTCGCGAAGCACATCGGCGTTTGCCTTAGCGCAGTAGTCCAATGGGAGCATTCGCAAGGCACCCGGCCGAACGCCGCGAACCTCGCACGCATTGCGCAAGTGACTGATGTGGCGTTTGAATGGTTGGCGACGGGACGTGGTGTATGGCAAGTCGCGGGTGTAGACGGGCCCGCAACAGTCCATCGCATCGCGATGGCAAACACGCTGTTCGAGGAACAACTTCTGGACATCGCGCGGACACTGCCGGCGCGTCATCACGAATGGATGATCGAATTGCTTCAGCTGTGCATCAAAAGCCTCAAGTAGCAGTGCAGCTAAATCTTCGCGCGCCCGATCGCCTCTTGCGCAACGCATGACGAGCAGTGCAGCCTAACCAGGCCCGCTCGACGGCCTATACTCAAATGCGTCACAGCACTCGCGAAAACGTCATGGCTTTCAAGAAAGCAACGATCGCGGCGATTGCCGGCATTGGCGTTTTGCTAATCGCCTTGTGGATTGTTACGAGTCACGATCGAACCCTCGCAAGCCCGACCATCGAACCTCGACGCACCGGCCCCGATGCAGCGGCTAAACCTGCTGCCGGTGTTCAAACGGCGCCAGCGAGCGCGCAGAAACCAACGCAACCGCTTCCAGCACAGAGCCGATACACGCTCGAACAACCGATGGATGACATCGCAGCGCGCTATTCGGAATTGGCGAAGCGCGCCGAGAGCGGCGATGCGCAAGCAGCCAAGGAACTGTATCGCGCGTTGAGCTCATGCGACGACATTCCTCGCACGCAAGATCAAATCGATGTTCGACTGAGTTGGGCGCAAGCCGAATATGGCGCGCAGAGCTCGCAGTATCAGCAGCAACAGGATTTCCTCTCGCGACAGGTCAAACGATGCTCCGTGCTGACGCCGGTACAGCAAGCGAGCTATCGATCCTGGCTGGAGAAAGCTGCAGATCTCGGCGATCCGCAGGCAAAGTTGGACTACGTGCTCGGTGCAGCGCCGCACTCCGCACTAGATAACCCCGCGTACGCAGCGGAACTCTTGCGCTACCGCGATAAAGCGAAAGCGTTCTTGAATGAAGAACTCGCCGCCGGCTCCGTCGACGCATTGCTCACAGCGAGCAGCGCTTATGGATACAACAGTCTGTTGCCGCACGATGACGTGCAGCAGTACGCCTATCTCTATGCCTACGTGCTGGCAACGAACCAGCAGGAACCTTATCTGACAACGCTTCGGGCTATCGAGGGACGCCTATCGGCCGAGAATCTGAACGACGCACGACGAACAGGGGAAGGTATTTTTCAGTCGTGCTGCCTATCGGACAACCGGCCGAATCAAAAATGAGGAAGACGGTATGGGGAGCGGTACAAGAACGATAGCGTTCTTATGTCTTGTTCTTTTTACTTCTACAGCATGGGGGAGAACGTACTTTGCTTCATGCTATGGCTGCGATCCCGGAAATCCGAACGATGCACGGGTGCATCAGATTTTGCTTTCGTACCCTGTGGTGAATGGCGACTACGTTTCAATTCAGGTCGACACCTATGAGGGAGCGCCGCACTTCGGCTACTACTGCGTGAACTGGAGATTCGTCAACAACGCCTTTACGGCTGTGTGGAGTGGCTATAACCCGCTCGCCGACGGCGGAGGCGGCAGTGGCGGAGGCGGTGAAGGTGGAGGCGGCGGACCTGGCGGTGGAGGAGGCGGCAATCCAACCCCTCCTCCAGGCGGCGGTACAGGCGGAAGCCCTGGCGGTGAAAACTGCTATTGGGAGGGTCAGTATCACGCGCATTGTTATCTCTATGCCGTTCCTCCTGACCCGCCTAGCGCAACGATGTAACCATCACGGCTGCGATATTGCGCGCGCCGCGCGCAATATCGCAATCTTGGGGAGATTGAAATGCAAACACATACGGTGACTCGGAGCTCGATTGGGCGATGGTTCCCATGGATGTCGCTTGCTCTACTGAGTTGGACATCGTTTGCGTCCGCGGTAACGGCCTGGCGGTGCAACGCATGTACGCAAGCTCAATACGATGCGCTGGCGCAATCCAAAGCACGCACGGCACGAGACTACGTATACATCTACGATTTCCCCAACGATCACTTCAGGAAGTATCTGATCGGACGCGAGCCAAAGCTCGATGGCGGCTATGACTCATTCGCCTTTCCCGGTGTACCCGCGATCAGCGAACAGCAGTGGTTCGAGACAGCACGCGAAACGTGGGCTTTGAACGGACAGAACGTGAACTCGCTGCAGTCGCGCGCTACCGTATCCATCGACGACATGTCGTCCGTGCCGGTTCGTACGCGCAACGCGGACGCGTACGGCATCGTGGCGGCTGGCGCGCACCAGGTTGACCTCATGACTTGCATGGCGAGCAACTGCTATGGCGCAGCCAGTGATAGCAAGTCCACGGTGAACGGGAATATCGCCAAGCTGCTAGACGCGGCCGCGGGCATCGAGTTCAGCGATCACCCCGTGTCGCTCGGAGTCACTGTCACTCTGCACAACGGCAGTCAGGTGATTTTCGAGTGGGCGCCGCCGGCCTCGCAGCCTCTTCTGACATTTGCTCGGGATGCGAACCACAACGCGATTCCGCTGCAGGCTTCGCAGTTGACGGATCCATCGCCGCCGTATGGCTCCGTCTTCACTTTCGATCGATACCACACTGATCTGGATGGCTTTGTCCAGCTGGCTCGGTCTTACGGGGTTCCTGTGGTCAACATGGGCAAAGGCTTGACGGTTGCGTGCACCACGACTCCGCATGGACGGCAGTGTGAGGTGCGGCCCAACGAGTAGTCACGCGTGCGTGCGGTCGCTTCGTCGCTTGCTGCCGCGATTCGTCCACGCCGCAACGCGACTCGTCGGATCGCGCGCCCTGCGCATCCCTCTTTGCGACATCCTCGAACGGCAGACGATGAGCCGCAAATAGTGCCGGCTCCTTCCGCGCGGCACTCAGGGGAACCCACATGACCCGCACCACAAATTCAAAACTCGCCGGCTTCACCTTCCTCTTCTACATCGTCGCCGGCATCACAACCCTGATCCTCGAAAGCCGAGCCATCCACGGCGATGGCATCGCAGCAAAGCTCGCAAGCATCGCCGCGCACACAACGGAGCTTCGCTACGTCATCGTCCTTTCACTCCTCACAAGCTTCTCAGCTCTGGTGCTCGGCACAACGCTCTACGCGCTCACGCGCGACGAGGATTCCGATCTCGCGCTGCTCGCGCTGACATGTCGCATTCTGGAAGCGCTTCCGGGCATTACCGGCACGCTCGCGCTACTCTGGCTCGTGTCCGCCGCAGACTCCGGCGCACTGAACACGGATGCCGCACACACGCTCGGCGCATTTCTCCTGCGCGGCGGCGACGAGACAGGCGCGATTTTCTTTGCAGTCGGCAGCGCGTTGTTCTCGTGGCTCTTTCTACGCGGCCGCATGATTCCCGTCGCATTGGCTTGGCTCGGCGTAGTCGCGTCCGTGCTGCTTATTGTGATCCTTCCGTTACAACTTGCCGGTCTTCTGGGCGGCGCGATGTCATGGGCGGCGTCGATCACATGGCTCGTATGGCTGCCGATGCTGGTGTACGAGGTGACGCTGGCGCTGTGGCTCTTGATCAAAGGCGCTGCGATGCCGGCGAAGAGGTTGACTGTGACGCCATGATTCCGCTGCACCCCGGGTTTCCCCTACTACCCCGCCGACCTCGCTCGCGAAAGAATCCGCGTCAGTAAGCACATCGCGAGAGGAAGGCGGCCATGGCTGACGGAACGCAGGGACCCGGCGTAGTCAGAAACGATGCGAATCTCGGCCGCGCAGGCGATACGCCACCGACAGCCGCTGATGTCGTTGCCAGTGTCACCAACCCAACGACGGGCGCCGTCGATACGCGTGCTCTGGCGCGCATGGTCGCTGATGCGCATCGGCAGAATCCCGAGACCGCGAACGATGCCTACGCCGGCATCGAGCAGCAGCTTGCGACACGCAACGTCGCCGACGTCGGCCGGTTCAACGAAGATCTGCGCGCGGAGTTTTCGCAGAGCGCCGTCAACGGCGATCCAGCGGCGCTCGCGGGCAGCGGAGTTTTCGGCGCGGGGCAAGGCGCCAACGTAGCGGGTCAGCAAATCGGCGCGCTCGGCCGGCAAACGCTCATCGACAATCCGATCCTGCGCGTTCGCTGGGAATCGACCAAGAGCATCATCACCGGCCGCGAAGGCTTCACTGCGAATCTCGAAACGATGCTGCGCAACAGCGGTATCGAAGTGCCGAGCGGCGCGAATCCAATTCCGCCGGGCTCGACGCGACCGACGGCGACGGTCAGCCGCGGCCAGGCGAACAACATCAACGGCGCCGCGGCGGAAACGGCGATTCGCGATCGTTTCCGCGCACAAGGCTTTCAGGTCGATCCCGCGCCGACGGCGGTACAAGGCGGACGTCGCGTTGTCGACGTGACGGTGCATGCGCCGAACGGCGATCCACGTCTTGCCGAGCGGCTCGAAGTCGAATCGAAGGTCGGACGCACGGGCGTCGGCACGCCGCGCGTGCGTCAGGAAGTAACGATGGACGCCGCGCGCCTCGCCGAGAATCTGGCGATTCGTCGCACGGGCACGGCGCTCGAAACCGCGGGCACGGTGTTGCGCACGACGGGCAAGATTCTGCGACCCGTCGGCATCGCGATGGACGTGTACGCGATCGGCTCGGCGTTCCACGAAGACGGCAATCGCGTCGGCGTGAACACCGGCCGCGCGATCAGCACGACGGCCGGCGGCATCGCGGGCGCAGCCGGCGGCGCGGCCGTTGGCGCTGCGATCGGCAGCGTGGTGCCGGTGGTCGGCACGGCGGTCGGTGCGGTCGTGGGCGGCATCGTCGGCGGGCTCGGCGGTGGAGAGCTTGCGTCGCGTGGGTTCGATTGGGTAAGAAGCTGGTTTTGATCTTCGGATTCACGCATGTCGGGTTGGCTGCGCCGGTGGCTGGGATCGAGCCCGTCTGACAGCGGCCGGCTGAGCCTGCTGTTGGCTGATTACCCGCCGTATGCGGTGCCGCATCCGGGGCGTGCGCGCGATCTCTCGCTCGAGCAATGTCGCGAGAATCTTGCTTATCTTCTCGATCATCGAGAACAGCGCTTGAGCGCGCTGGCCGATCTTGTCGGCGCGTTTGGAATCGATGCTCGCGCCGGGCTCGCCGCGCCCGATCCTGCGCCGCTGCTCGATGCGCTCGAACAATGGGCGCGCGCCGAATGGCCGGCGATTCGCATCGAAAGCATCGGCGATCCGGAGCGCTGGCTGCGAAGCGACAAGGCCGGCGCCGATATTGCGCTGTCGATGCTGATGGATGTCGCGATCGTGCTCGGCGAGATCGTCGTGCGGCGTCGCGCGGATTTCTCGTGGCAGCTTGACGTCGATCCTGCGAACAAGCGCATGGCGAGCTATCGCCGCGTCGTGATGATGAAGCCGGCGCAACCGTCGTGGCCCGCTACCGTGCTCGATCTCGAACGCGGATGCATCGAAAGCTTCGATCAAATCGGCCGCGGCGGCATTCGCGATCGCACGCTGGGTTTCAGCGTGCTCGCGGCGATCTCGGGCGGCTACGATGCGCCGTCCGCTGAGACGAACGTTGCCGCATCCGCGCGGCCCGGTGTCTACGACAACGCGAGCGATCACGACGAAACCGTCCGCGACTACGGATTGCCACCGCAACAAGCCGCCGTACCCGGCGCATTCTTCCTCGGCTGGATCATCGCGCGCGAGCTCGCAAGCCCCGCCCTCGCCGCACGCGTCGCGAAGAATCCATGGACTGCGCCCGAGCTCTACGACGAGCTCGATCGGACGCTGCACGCCGATCTCCTGAATGACAACGCCAACGCGTTCGCGAAAACCTATTTCGCAAACGGCGGCAAGGCGTATTGGGACGATCTCTCGGACGTGATCGCACCAGGTTTGGCGTCGCCGTTTCACGTGACGTACGACGCGGAGCGTCAGCGGTACCTCAATGAGCGGCTGGATGAGCGCTATGCGGCTTGGCGGGAGACGCGGCCGCACGATTGACCGGCCGTCATCGCCGCTCATGTCGCAAACCCTCACCGAAAAGCGTTCCTCGCACCAAGGACGCATCGGGAGGGAGCGCCATGAAGCCGTTGTCGACATTAAGGAAGCATCCACTGGCGGTCTGCCTCGGCGCCGCATTGGCGATCGGACCCACGTGCGCCGCGTTTGCGACGGCGGGTGCGTTGAGCTCGAAGGCGAAAGCGCCGACTTCAAGCCGCGCGCCTTCGCACGCGATGACCGCGCTGCCACGCCTCAGCAACCGCCCGGCAGCACCAAACGGCTCGCCGCAGGTCACGAACTGCAACGACAGCGGCCCGGGCAGCCTTCGCGATGCGGTGGCGATCTCGCAGGATGGCGATCGCATTTCGCTGGAATCGCTCGCTTGCAGCACGATCACGCTGACGAGTGGCGCAATCCACATTCCGGCGATGCGGCTCACGCTGCGCGGTCCGGGTGCGGACGGGCTCTCGATCGACGGCAACGGCAACGATCGCGTTCTTCTGTACGACTCGGGGCCGTTCGGCACGACGTATCTTTACGATCTCACGATCACGAACGGCCATGCGGCCGGCGATGGGGGTTGCCTCAAGACGTCGGGCAAGTTCCGCCTCACCGACGTCGTCGTCTCGAATTGCGCAGCGTACGCAGCCTCGGGACAGGTGCACGGCGGCGCGATCTACAGTGCGAGCGACGTCTACATGCTGCGCTCGACGGTGACGTCGAGCACGGCTACCAGCGCGAACGATTACGCCAAGGGCGGCGGCATCTACACCAAGTGGTCGTGGGATTCGACCAACTCCACCGTCAGCGGAAATTCCGCGATCGGCCCGACGCGAACGTTCGGTGGCGGCGTGTTCGCGCGCTACGGCGACGTGCTGGGCACGACGGTCAACGACAACAAAGCCGGCAATGTCGGCGGCGTCACGTTCATCGGCCCCGGCTCCGCGACGATCGCCAACTCGACGATCACCGGCAACATCGGCCAGAACTTCATCGGTGGCATGTACAGCCACGTCAATCTCACGCTCAGCAACAGCACGATCGCATTCAACTGCGCCAACGGCACCGCCTACAGCCCCACGTACACGCTCGGCATCGGATTGCAGGCGTATTCCATCGCGCCGGATATCGAAAGCTCGATCATCGCGAAGAACGAGCTCTGCCCGACGCATTCGCCCGGCTCCGTGCTGGACACCGCGTACGACGTCGGCCTCTACGGCGTCGGCCCGATCACGGGCGCGAACAATCTGATCGGCTCGTCGACGGTGACATTGCCGGCCGATACGCTGCATAGCGATCCGATGCTTTCGCCGCTCGCCGACAACGGTGGATCGACGCTGACGCTGGCGCCGCTCCCGGGAAGCCCTGTCATCAACGCCGGCAACAACGTCGCGAACCTCAGCTACGATCAGCGAGGTCCGTGGATTCCGCGCATCATCGGCAGCGCCGCGGACATCGGCGCGCTCGAAGTGCAGACGGGCGGGACGACGAGCCACGTCACGACCTGTGCTGACAGCGGCGCCGGATCGTTGCGCGAGCTCGCGGCCTCGGCGCTGAGTGGCGATACGATCGATCTTGGCGGGCTTGCGTGCTCGCGCATCACGCTGACATCCGGCGCGATCGAGTTGCCGCAAGCCAATATCAAATTCGTCGGCCCGGGCGCAGCGTCGTTGACGATCGACGGCAACCAGCAAGGTCGCGTGCTCGATCACACGGGCCTTGGCACGCTCGAGATCGATGGCCTTTCGTTCGAGAACGGCTATTTCCAGGGAACGCCGGCCGCGGGCGGCTGCGTCAAGTCAGCGAGTCGAGTGCTCGCCAACAATGCAAGCTTCACGGGCTGCAATGCGCGCGCTGGCGATGGGTATTGCCTCGGCGGCGCCATTTACGGATTGTCGGTCGTTCTCTCGCATTCGACAGTGAGCGCCAATAGTTGCGGCAGCGCCGACGATGCCAAAGGCGGTGGCGTGTACGCCAAGCTGGAGCTCTCGCTCGAAGACACCACGATCAGCGACAACACGTCCACCGGTGGCGGCGGCACTAGCGCGTTCGGCGCGGGAGCAGGCGTCGAGACGGCCGGCCATGCCACGATCACGTCGTCGACGATCAGCGGAAATCAAAGCGATATCTTCGCCGGGGCATACGCCTATTCCGCAACCGTTACGAACTCGACGATCTCAGGAAACACCGCGTTCCAGGCCGTCGCCGGCATCGGTACGGGATACGCATCGATCTTCAACAGCACGATCGTGTTGAATCACGTCCAGCTCGATAACTTGACGTATCCGGCCGGCCTTTTCGCCCGATCGCGCGGCGAGCTGCAGAGCACGATCGTGTTCGGCAACGCGCTCGGCACGACGGCGTTCGACGTCGGCGGCGCCGGCGGCTCGTTCTTCGGCGCCAACAATCTCGTCGGCTTCTCGCCGGTGACGCTGCCGGTCGGCACGCTGCACGATGATCCTTTGCTCGGACCGCTTCAGAACAACGGCGGCAATGTGGCGACGCACGCGCTTCTGCCCGGAAGCCCGGCGATCGATACCGGCAACAATGCCGCAGGGCTTGCCAACGACGAGCGTGGACCCGGATTCCCGCGCGTCAGCGGCGCGGCCGCGGATATCGGCGCGTTCGAGGTGCAGGCGATCGGTGATCGGATTTTTGCGGATGGATTCGACGGGTTGTAGAAGCGCGCTTCAACTTTTTCGGACGCGGAACACTGCTTCGACGACGTGTCCGTCCAGATCAGCGACGGCAAGTCGATGTGGTCGAGGATGCGTCATGAGTACGTCGAACTATGAGGCGATTGCCTTTTCTTCTGTCGTGTAAGATTACACACGGGAGAGGAGGAGCGTTGAGTTTTACGAGGCAGGGCTTGCAAGCCCTGAGCGACTGGATTTCCGATGCCGCGAAGCATGGTCCCAGCAAGCAGCAAATCTATGCTGCGGTAAGACTGAGTGCGGCGCAAAGAGCATCTGCCGAGCAGCTGCTGCGCGCGTATTGGCGGCGCGAGGATTACGGCTGCCCGGCGACTCTTGATATCAAACCACTGCACGGCTATCTCAGCCGGGTCGTGAAAGACGGATTTTCGCCCTGGCGATTCGAGCAATGGCTCATTCGCGGCTGCGAAGATGATGCGATCGCTGCAGCTGACGACCGAAGACGTCCGAGATTGGTCGTTCCCAACAGGACAGATTTTGCACCTCGTCGGTACGATCTGATCGTGCCGCTGCGCTCGGACAGCAACGGCACCGTTTTCATCGACGATGTGATCCCGATCGGATTGCCGGGAAGATAAGCGCCAAAAAAAAAACAGCCCTCTCGGCGTTTCCCTAAGACCGTCTTGCGACGCGGAGCAAAGGGCGCTGTGGGGCTGCGAAAAGATAGTATGGCCGATAGTCGGCATTGTCAACCGCAAACAACCCTCGGATCAACGACTTGCATCGCTAGCGTGCGTTCGATGGAACTTTGGAAACCTCGACGATCCGCGCGGGATCGCCGATCCAACCGCTCCATGATGGAGCGAAAACGCGCGATCCATTGAGTGCCGCGTGTTCCATGGCCAAAAGATTGTGGCACGCCGTGACGCCCGATCCGCACATATGCACGACATCGCCCGGCGCATGCGCACCGATCAGCGCCAAAAACTCCTCGCGAAGTTTCTCCGGCGATTTGAAGCGGCCGCCCGCTTCGAGATTGTCCGAGAACGGCCGATTCAATGCGCCTGGCACATGCCCCGCTTTCGCATCGATCGGCTCGATCTCGCCGCGGTAGCGCGGCGAAGCACGCGCGTCGAGCAATACCGCGCTGTGATCGGCGAGCCGGCGCTGCAGCTCTTCGTACCAAACGATTTGCGTGCGATCGATGACGGCGTCTGCGCTCGTCGAAGCCCGTTGCGCAATGCCGCTTTCAAGCGGCAAACCTGCTGCGCGCCACGCGGCGAATCCGCCGTCGAGCACGGCGACATCGCGATGACCGATCAGACGCATCATCCACCAGAGCCGCGCCGCGGCGAGCGCGCCGTTCGCATCGTCGTAGGCAACGACGCGCATTTCCGCTTCCCAGCCCCAACGCGAGAGCGCGCCCGAGAATGTCGCATCGCTCGGTAGCGGATGGCGGCCGAGCCCGCGCAACGTCAAATCGGAAAGATCGTGGTCGAGATGCGCATAAACGGCGTGCGGAACATGCGCGGTTTCGTAATCGCGTTCGGCCTTGGCGGCGTCGGAAAGATCGAAGCGGCAGTCGACGATGAGAAGATCGGGTGCGTCGAGCTCGTGCGCGAGCTCGGCGGCGGAGACGAGCGTTGCTGTTTTCATCGCGTCGCCTCGAGGCGATCCAGGAAATTCTTCAGCATCGATGCCGTCGCGCCCCAGATGCGATGCGCGTTCCATTCGAATGCGTGCGTGGTGCGCTGATGCCCTTGCCACTCGAAATTGAGTCGCTGCAGGCGGCCCGGCGCGAGAATGAAATCGAGCGGCACTTCGAAGATCTCGGCAACTTCAGTCGGATCGGGACGTGCTTTGTAGTTGCCTTGCACGAGGCCGGTGACCGGCGAGACGCAATAACCGGAAACGGTTTCGAAGCTGTCGAGATAGCCGAACGGTTCTACCAATGCTGGCGCAATTCCCGTTTCCTCTTCGGTTTCGCGCAATGCTGCGGCGACGGCGTCGGCATCGGTGGTTTCGATCGCGCCGCCGGGAAAGCTGATCTGTCCCGCATGCGTGCGCAGGTTGTCCGTGCGGCGCGTGAAGAGGACGGACAGCGCATCGCCGCGGCGCACGATCGGCACGAGCACGGCGGCGGGACGTCGCGCGATCTTCGGATCGATGAAATCGGAGAGCTCGTCGATGTTCCAGCCGGGCGGACGCGGCGGATCGTCGAGCGGCCGCACTGCGCGGCGAAGTCGTGCGATCAGGCGCGCTTCCGCGGCGGCGGCGTTCACGCGCGCGCAGCCTCTCGCGCGGGAAGGATCTCGTCCATCATCGCGCGGCGTTCGGCCTCGCTCATCGATAGCCAGCGCGCGATCTCGTCCCCGCTGCGAAGGCACCCTTCGCACAGGCCATCGGCGCCGAGCTGGCAAAGGCCGATGCACGGGCTCGGGATCGGTTTGGGCTTGTCGTAGATCATCGCCGATGCGTTCTTGGCGCCTTTGTTGCTAGATTAGCGGCCGGTCCCTCGAAGGTAGCCGCGCATGCTGGCGCTCGCAACCAAGGTGGTGGGTGATTACGGCAAGGTGCTCGCGCGCGTCGCGCCCGAGGTGTATGGCCTTCCCGAAAGCCTGCTGCCGCATCCCAAGCACGCGATCCGCGAGGCCATCGTGAGCCTTCTGGAACAGCTGGGTCCCGATCAGGTGGAGATCAAGGAGGGGCTCCGGCGCGGGTACGTCTATCTCGCGCAGTTCGTCTCCGATTCCGAGGCGGAGATCGTCTCGCGCGGACAGGCCAGCATTCACGGCGGCAGCGCGGATACGGCGAGCGCGGAGCCGGCGATGCGGATCATCAATCGGATCAAGCTGGAGATGGAGAGGGCGGTCGAAGAGATGGGGGCTTATCCGTAGCGTTCTCCGTCATCCCGGCGAAGGCCGGGATGACGGACAGTAAAAACGAAAACCCCGGCTTTCGCCGGGGTTTTTCGTCACTTGACGTCGACGATCTTGATTTCCCAGATGAATACCTGGTTGCCCGACGCCGCTTCCGGCGGCAGGAAGATCGACCAGTGGTCGCCCACTTTCATCTTCTGAATCACGTCCGGCAGCGTCTTCGTGCCGAACATGCCGGCCATCTCGGACACCTTCGCCTTGATCGGATCGCCGACGAAGGAGCTGCGGATCTCGCGGCCGCTGGTCAGCGACACGCGCACGTGGAACGTGACTTCGCCGTTCGGCGTGACCGGCTTGCCGCTGCCTTCCTCGATGACGCGGTACTGCACGTCGCCCGGAAGCGCGATGACGCCCTTCTTCGAGCGGTTCGACGCCATGAACAGATCCGCTTCGCGCTTGTTGTCGGCAAGCGTCTTGTCGACGTCGGCCTTCATCTTCTGATCGAACTTCTGCAGCGTGTCGCGCATCGCCGCTTCCGGCACGGCCGGCGGCTTCTTGGTGTACGCGTCCTGGATCGCTTTCGTGATGGTGTTGATGTCGACATCCATCTTGCGGTCTGCGAGGCCCGAGCCGATCTGGAAGCCGATCGCGTACGAGAGCTTGCCCTTCTCGGACGTGGTGTCCTGCGCAACCGCGGTGCCCGCCGCGAGTACCGCCGCGGATGCGAGTAGCCAACCAAACTTCATGCCTGCCTCCAGGAAAGAAATGCCGAATAGTGAAAATACCGGTCCCGGCGGGCCCGGCAAAAAAGGCGCGGTAGTGTACCCGAGGGTGTTCCGGGCTCCAACGCTCCACGCGGCGAAACGGCCAAGGCAACGCTTTCTTTACGTTGCTTGACGGTTCGAATCGCCTGCCCTCAGGAATCCCAAGGGCTTCAGAGCCCGCCGCCGGCCAAAAGTTCGCCGTCGCCGCGCTGATATCATCCGCGCCCCTGCTGAACAGCACCCGAGGCGCCTATGGCCTTCCGCAATCTCCTCTCAGAGGATCGCGGCGCGATCCGCACGATCACCATCAACCGGCCGGACAAGCTCAATGCGCTGAACGGCGAGACCATCGGCGAGCTTGCGCTGGCGTTCGAGCAGGCGCGGCACGACGATGCGATCCGCGTCGTCATCCTGGCCGGTGCGGGCGAAAAGGCGTTCGTCGCCGGCGCCGATATCAGCGAGCTCGCGACGCTGACCCCGATCGAAGCGCGTGCGCGCTCGCGCGCGGGCCAGTCGATGATGCGCAAGATCGAGACGCTCGGAAAACCGGTCATCGCGCGCATTCAGGGTTATGCGCTCGGCGGCGGGCTCGAAATTGCGATGAGCTGTCACCTGCGCATCGCGAGCGAGAAGGCAAAGGTCGGTCAACCTGAGATCAATCTCGGTTTGATTCCGGGTTTCGGCGGCACGCAGCGGTTGCTGCGTCTTGCGGGACGAAGCGCTGCGCTTGAGCTCAATCTCCTCGGCACGCAGATCGATGCAGCGCGCGCGTACCAGCTCGGCATCGTCAATCGTGTCGTCGCAGCCGACAAGCTCGATGAAGAAATCAACGCGATCGCCGATCAGCTCGCCGCCGCGGCACCCGTGGCGCTCGCGGGCATTCTCGACGCCGTGCTCGCGGGCGGTGAATGCGCGATCGATCAAGGCCTCGACTACGAAGCGCAAACGTTCGCGAACTGCTTCGCGACCGAGGACATGCGCGAAGGCACGCGCGCGTTTATCGAGCGTCGCAAGCCGAGCTTCAGCGGCCGCTGATCGGCGCAAAGCGTTTGGCTTCGACCCGCCACGTCTTCATCGAAGCGTAAAGCACGAGGCAGCTCGGTCCGTCGTACGTGCGCGCACGACCGGCGGCGCCGGGGTTCAGCACCCACGGCGTTTGCGCGTCGTCGATGACGAGTCGATGGCTATGCCCGTAGACGATCCCGCGCGCGTGCGGAAATGCGGCGCGAAGGCGCGCGTGACGCGTCTTCGGCGCATACGCATCGCCGTGGGTCGCGGAGAGGACGCCACCCGGTAGCTCGACATCCGCGCCTTCTTCGAGCGCATCGAGCGCGTCGCGCTCACCGCGCGGCCATTTCGACGTGACATCGTTGTTGCCGCGCACTGCAACGACGCGCGGACATGCCGATCGCAACGCCTCGAGCACGTCCGCGTTGCCGACATCACCCGCATGCACAGCGACATCGCACTCCGCCGCAAGCGCAGCGATGCGCTCATCCAGCACGCCATGCGTATCCGACAACAACAACACCCGAGCCATCACACCACCATCCCCTCTCCCGCGTGCGGGAGAGGGCTAGGGTGAGGGCAACGTAGAGCCAAAGCTCAATGATGCCCGCCGCTATACTTCTTCTCGCCCGCCGTCACCGGAATCGCGAGTCGATTCTCCGGCGGCGCGATCGGACACGTCGCATGCGGCGTGAACGCGCACGGCGGGTTGTACGCCTTATTGAAGTCGATCACGATCTTGCCGTCCTTCGGCATCTCCGAATAAAGGAAACGCCCGCCGCCGTAGGTTTCCTTCGCGCTGGTCTTGTCCGCGAAGATGAACCACAGCTCCTTCGCATCCGGCTCCTCGAGCACAGGCAGGAGCTCATATTTTTTGCCGTCGCGCTCGAACACGGCCTTGCCCGGCACCGGCATCTTGTCGATCTGGCCGAGCACGTTCGGAATTTCGAGCGTGTGCGGCGGGTTGTACGGCTCCCACGTCGCTTCGATGCGCCACTTCGGATCGATCGGATAATTATCGATGCCGACGAATTTCTTGCGCGTTTCGGCTTCGCTGTCCTTCACGCGCAGACCCTTCTTGCCGTTGCGGTCGATCAGGTAAAAGCTCGCCGTGCCGAACGAAACCGTCGTCGGCTTCTCGTGCGTATCGTCGAGGAGCTCCGCGTTCTTCATCGGCTTGCCGTCGATCGCTGTCGGCACTTTCGGATTGAGCGCGATCGACGCCTTGCCGTTCGCGAGCGTGACGACACCGAGATTCTCCGGACCCGTCGCGAGCACGATGTCGTTCGACTTGCCGCTACCGACGGTGTTCTTGCCGTCCTTGAGCCAATGAAGGCCAATCAGGCTCAGCCAGCCGGTCGGAGCCTTGAGGCGCGCGAGGCGCTGCGCACGCCATTGCTCGATCTGGCTCTGGTACGAGACGGGTTTTGATTCTTCGACCTTGGCGGACATCAACTGGACTCCGGCGATGCTGGCGGCAAGCAGCAGACTCAGTTTCAACATGGGGCTTCCTTGGTGGGTTTTTCTCGTGGGTTTGAGCAAACTTTCGCTAGCGCCCGCGCAGGAACAAGCGGTCGAGCTCGGCCATCCCGAGTTGGACCCAGGTCGGGCGGCCATGGTTGCATTGGCCGGATCGTTCCGTGGTTTCCATCTCGCGCAGCAGCGCATTCATCTCCGGCAGGCTCAGACGACGATGGGCGCGGATCGAGCCGTGGCACGCGATCGTCGCCAGCAATTCGTTGCTGCGCTCCTCGATGCGGCGCGAATCGCCGTGTACCGCGATATCGGCGATGAGATCGCGCACGAGCTGCGCGACATCCGCGCCATCGAGCAGCACCGGAATCCTGCGCACCGCGATGCTCTGCGGGCCCGATCGCGCGATGTCGAAGCCGAGCTCGCCGAAGCGCGCCGAATTTTCCTCGACCGCCGCCGCTTCGCGCTCGCTGACCGCGATCGTCAGCGGCACCAGCAGCATCTGCGAGCGGATGCCCTCGCCGTCCTGCGCGGTCTTGAGCTTCTCGTACGTGATGCGCTCGTGCGCGGCGTGCATGTCGACCAGCACCAACCCGTGTGCATTCTCGGCGAGCACGAACACGCCGTGCAGCTGTGCGATCGCATAACCGAGCGGCGGGCCGTCGCGCGTTTCCGGGAGTGGCGTCGGCGGCGCATGCGGATCGGCAGCGCTGATGCCGCGATGATTGGCTGACGGCGCCTCGCCGATCAGCGCCGCATACGTCGCGAGCGGTTCGCGAACTGCAAGCCCGAGCGAATCCTGCCGGTGCATGGTGTAGGCATGCAGCGGCGCCGACGTGGGCATCGTCAACGAAGGCGCGGCGCCGCCTTGCGCGCCTGCGCGCGTGCCGGCGAGCGCATCGTCGAGCGTGCGATAGAGAAAATCGTGCACGAGCCGGCCTTCGCGAAACCGCACTTCGTGCTTGGCGGGATGCACGTTGACATCGACGAGCGCCGGATCGAGCTCGAGGAACAGCACGAACGCCGGATAGCGGCCGTTGAACAACACGTCCGCGTACGCCTGGCGCACCGCATGCGCAACCAGACGATCGCGCACCGCGCGGCCGTTGACGTGGAAATATTGCTGATCGGCCTGCGTGCGTGATGCGGTCGGAAGGCCAACCCAGCCATGCAGACGCAAACCCGCAGCCGCGTGCTCGATCTCAAGGCTTTGCGCGAGGAATTCCTCGCCGAACACATCGGCGACGCGTCGTGCGCGATCGGCGCCGTCGCCCGCTGGTTTCAGCCAGCGCACCGGCTTGCCGTTGTGAGCCAGACGAAACTCGATCGAACCGCGCGCAAGCGCAATCGATTTCACCAGCTCGTCGATATGTCCGAATTCCGTACGCTCGGCGCGCAGGAACTTGCGCCGTGCGGGCACGTTGTAGAAAAGATCGCGCACGTCGACTTGCGTGCCGCGCGAATGCTGCGCCGGCGCCGCCGCGCGCGGCTTGCCGCCGTCGACTTCGATGCGCCAGGCGCTGTCGCCGTCGGCGACGCGCGAGGTCAATGCGAAGCGCGATACCGATGCGATCGAAGGCAAAGCTTCGCCGCGAAATCCCAAAGTGCCCACGCGCTCCAGATCCTCGAACGATGCGATCTTGCTGGTCGCATGCGCCGCGACGGCGAGCGGCAGATCGTCGGCCTCGATGCCGTTGCCGTCGTCGCGCACGCGGATCAGGCGCGCGCCGCCGGCTTCGATGTCGATTTCGATCCGCCGCGCGCCCGCATCGAGACTATTCTCGACCAGTTCCTTCACCACCGATGCCGGCCGTTCGATCACCTCGCCGGCGGCGATCTGGTTGACGAGATCCGTGGGGAGCTGATGAATGCGCGGCATGGTCGGACGATGATGCGGGTGCGCATCATAGCCGACGGGGAGCGAAGGTCACCTCTCCCGCTCGGGACAGGCTCAACCTGAAGGGATTTGCAGCACTTCGCCGGGCCTTACGCGATCGCCCGAGAGATCATTCGCCGCGCGCAGCTGCGCGATCGACAGCCCATGATGCTCGGCGATCGTGCGCAGCGTTTCGCCGCGGCCGACGACGTGACGCGATGTCGCCGCGGCGGCAGCCGCTGCCGCGCGCTTGCGCGGCGGTTCGGCGTTCGCCGCGTACCAGCTGCCGGGCGGCGGCGAAGCGCGGAAATAGCCGTTGACGCCATCGAGAATCGCGGAGGCGAGCTTCTCGCGATGCGCGGGATCCTTGAGCTTGGCTTCTTCGGTCGGGTTCGAGATGAACGCGGTTTCGACCAGGATCGACGGCACGTCCGGCGAGCGCAGCACGACGAAATTCGCGCGCTCGACGTAGCCGCGATGCGTGGGACCGAGCTTGCGAAGCGCGACGAGCACTTGTTCTGCGACCGCGTTGCTCGCGCCCATCGTCGCGCCTTGCGAAAGATCGAGCAGCACGGCGGCGAGCGTGTCGTCCTTGTCGTCGAGCGAGACGCCGCCGACCAGGTCGGCGCGGTTCTCGCGATCGGCGAGCCAGCGCGAGGCTTCGTTGGTGGCGCCGCGTGGTGAGAGCACCCACACCGACGAGCCGCGTGCGTCGCTGGTCTTGAACGCGTCCGCATGGATCGAGACGAAGAGATCGGCCTTCGCCTCACGCGCTTTGAGATAGCGCTGCTCGAGCGGGATGAAGTAATCGCCATCGCGCGTCAGCACCGCGCTCATGCCCGAGGTCTTGTCGATCTGCTTTTTGAGCTGACGCGCGACCGCGAGCGTGATGTCTTTTTCGTGCGCGCCGGTCGAACCGGTCGCGCCGGGATCATCGCCGCCGTGGCCCGCGTCGATCGCGACGATCACATCGCGCGGTTTGCCCGGCGCGACTTCGGCGACGGATTTCACCGGCGTCGCTTTCGCAGTCGCGGGATAGAGATCGAGCACGAGCCGATAGCCGAACTTGTCGGCCGGCGGCAGCAGGAAACTTTTCGGACGCGCACCTTCAGCGAGATCGAACACGACGCGCGCGTCGGACTTGCCCTGCTTGCCGGCGCGGATGCCTTTCAGGAGACCTTTCGGCGCCGGCGCGCCGAACTCGTCGGCGAGCGTGCTGCCGTGCATGTCGAGCACGATGCGATCGGGCTTTGCGAGCTCGAACAGCTTGTAGTCGGTCGGGCCCGAGACGTCGAACACTGCGCGCGTGTACTCGGGACCGGCCCAAATGCGCAGGTTTTTGATCTCCGCCGCGTGCGCGCCGGAGACGGCCAGCAGCAGCGCCGCAGCCGGTGCGATCAGACGAACGGGACCATGGACTCCCCACATGGGGTGGTATTCAACCGCAAACGGCGCGGAAATTTCAAGCTTTTTCCTTTTAAATCCGACGGGTGGCGTTCATTTATCAGGTTTGGGTTGAGCTTTCGTACCGCTCGCAAGCGCGGACGACCGCTACCGGAGGGCGTCGAGGAAACAGCTACCGCGCTCGGATTTGCTCTCGAAAACGAGATCCCGCACCGCGCCCGCATGGCCGATCCGCACCACGAGATCAGGCTTGGGCAATGCGCCCGCCCCACGCTCCGGCCATTCGATCAACACGAGCGAACCTGTCGTCCAAAGATCCGCGAGCCCGAGCCATTCGAGCTCACCCGCATCGGCAATCCGATAGAGATCAAGATGATGAACATCGCGATCGCCGATCCGATACGACTCGATCAGGCTGTACGTCGGACTCTTGATGCGCTCACCGACGCGCATCGCGGTCAGCAACGCGCGCGCGAACGTCGTCTTGCCGGCGCCGAGATCGCCTTCGAGATAGATCACGCCGCCTTCGCCCGCCGCCGGCGCAAGACGTGCCGCGATCGCAGCGAGATCCGTCTCATCGACGCTGGCCGCGCGCCATTCCGACGTCACGCGACGTCTCCGTTCACAAGCTCGCGCAGCGGCGCGAAGAGATCGCTCGCGACGAGGCCGCGTGGCGCATCGCCGGTGGCGCGATCGCCCGCGCGCGCATGCAACGCGACGCCGGCGCACGCGGCATCCCACGTGGAGAGCCCTTGCGCGAGCAGCGCAGCGACGACGCCGGTCAGCACGTCGCCCATTCCGCCCGAGGCCATGCCCGCGTTGCCCCACGGACATACTGCGACGCGTCCGGATGGATCCGCGATCAGACTGCCGGCGCCCTTGAGTATGGCGATCGCATCGTAGCGGCGCGCGAGCTCGCGCACGGCCGCAAAGCGATCACGCTGGATCGAAGCGGTGTCGACGCCGAGGAGACGCGCGGCTTCGCCCGGATGCGGCGTCATCACCGCATCGCGCAATCGACGCGGCGATGCGGCGAGGAGATTCAACGCATCCGCGTCGACGACGATGGGCTTTCCCGCGGCGAGCGCGACATTCCACAACGAAGCGCCCCAGGCCTCGCGGCCGAGCCCGGGACCGATCGCGAGAACGCTCGCGCGCTCGATCAACGCATCGACTGCCGCGACGTCATCGACCGCACGCACCATCAGCTCCGGCCGCGCCGCGATCAGCGCCGATACGTGCGCGCCGCGCGTCGCGACGCTGACCAGCCCCGCGCCGGTGCGCAACGCCGCTTCGCCGGCGAGCCGGATCGCGCCGCCCATGCCGGCGTCGCCGCCGATCGCGAGCACGTGTCCAAAATGCGATTTATTGACATTGCCGCGTCGCCGCGGCAGCACGATCGCGCCGTCGGTCAGTTCCGCGTCCGGCACGATGTTCGCGCACGCTTCGGATGGAATGTCGAGCGGCGCGAGCTCCTTGTCGCCTGTGCATCCCGCCGCATCGCCGGTGAAGAGGCCCCGCTTCCACGCGACGAAGCTCACCGTCGCCGCGGCTTCGATCGCGGCGCCGAGCCGCATGCCGGTATCGGCGGACAAACCCGAAGGCACGTCGAGCGCGAGAATCGGCCGTCCGCTCCGATTCGCCGCTTCGATCAGCTCCGCAGCGGCGCCTTCGACGGGCCGAGCGAGCCCGGTGCCGAACAAGCCGTCGACGCAAACGTCGGCATCCGCGAGCACCGCGTGCTTTGCGATCCGGCCTCCTGCCGCGACGAATGCTTCGCGCGCTTTCGCGGCGTCGCCGTGCGAGGCTTCCGCCAGCGCCAGCGCATCGGCCTCGAATCCGTGCTGAAGCGCAAGCCTCCCGACCAGCCAAGCATCGCCGCCGTTGTTGCCCGCGCCGATCAAAAGCGCGATCCGCCGCGCCTCCGGCCAGCGCGCGCGCAGGCTCGCGAACGCAGCATCGGCCGCGCGCTGCATCAGCTCGAAACCGGCGACGCCGCACTGCTCGATCGCCGTGCGATCGATCGTGCGGACTTGCTCGGCGGTGTAGAGCGATTGCGTAAGATCGGGAGCGATCATGGCGCGATTATGGAGCATGGCTCTCGCGTTATGCTGACCCTCAATGAGCGCCATCGACTACCGCCAACTCGCCGACGACATCCGCACCTGGGGTGCGGAGCTCGGCTTTGGAAGCGTCGGCATCGCCGGTGTCGAGATCGGCGGCGATGAAGCGCATCTCATGAGCTGGCTCGACGCCGGCTACCACGGCGAGATGGACTACATGGCGCGTCACGGCACCAAGCGGAGCCGTCCCGCCGATCTTTCGCCCGGAACCGTGCGCGTGATCGCCGCGCGCATGGACTATGCGCCGCCCGGCATCGAGAACGCATGGGACGTGCTCGCCGACGACGAGCGCGCGTACGTGTCGCGCTACGCGCTCGGCCGCGACTATCACAAAATCCTGCGCAGCCGCTTGCAAAAACTCGCCGATCGCATCGCCGGCGTCACCGGCCCGTTCGGCTATCGCGTGTTCACCGACTCCGCACCGGTGCTGGAGAAAGCGCTCGCGCGCGACGCCGGGCTCGGCTGGATCGGCAAGCACACGCTGCTCTTGTCGCGCGACGCGGGATCGTGGTTCTTCCTCGGCGAAATCTACACCGACCTTCCGCTCCCGATCGATGCGCCGGCCACTGCGCACTGCGGCACCTGCACGCGCTGTATCGACATCTGCCCGACGCAGGCGATCGTCGCGCCGTACCGGCTCGATGCGCGCCGATGCATTTCGTATCTCACGATTGAATTGCGCGGCGCGATTCCCGAAGAGCTGCGTCCGCTGATCGGCAACCGCGTGTTCGGCTGCGATGACTGTCAGCTTATCTGTCCGTGGAACAAGTTCGCCGACAGCACGAACGAACCGGGATTCGCGCCGCGGCACGGGCTCGACGCCGCGAAGCTCGTCGAGCTTTTCGCTTGGAGCGAAGCCGAATTCCTGGCGCGCACCGAAGGTATGGCGATACGCAGAACGGGTTACGAGGGATGGCTGCGGAACATCGCGGTCGCAATGGGAAATGCCAAACCATCAGCCGCCATCATCGCTGCGCTCGAATCGCGCACGGACGATACTTCCGCGATCGTGCGAGAGCATGTTGCGTGGGCGCTTGCGCAGCTGGCGCGCAAACGGGAGCTCGCTGATCAGGTGTGAGCGCGAATCGTCTCGATCAATCCGCGCGTACCGGCGTCGAACACGCTCGTGTCGGCCCCGGTCGCGAGCGCGGGCTGAATCGATTTCGCCAACGTCTTGCCAAGCTCGACGCCCCACTGATCGAACGCGTTGATGCCCCACAGCACCGACTGCACGAACACCTTGTGCTCGTACAACGCAAGCAGCGAGCCGAGACTTTCCGGCGTCAGCGCATCGAGCAGGATCGTCGTGCTCGGGCGATTGCCCGGGAATGTGCGCTGCGCGGCGAGCGCGCGGCGTTCGGCGTCAGTGCCGGATTTCGCTTCGGCGAGCGCTTCATCGAACGTCTTGCCGAGCGCGAACGCGGCGCCTTGCGCGATCATGTTCGCGAGCAGCGCGTCGTGATTCTCTGCGAGCGCGTGCGACGGACGGATCGCGCCGATGAAATCGACCGGCACGATATCGGTGCCCTGATGCAGCGCCTGGAAAAACGCGTGCTGCGCATTTGTGCCGACGTTGCCCCAGATCACCGGCACTGTCGCTTGCGCGACCGCCGCGCCGTCCGGCGTCACCGACTTTCCGAGACTTTCCATTTCGAGCTGCTGCAGATACGACGGCAGCTCAGCGAGATAATCGTGATACGGAATCACCGCCGCGCTCGGAAAATTCATCGCGTTGCGATTCCAGATTCCCGCGAGCGCGAGCAACACCGGCAGATTATCGCGCCACGCTACGTTGCGGAAATGATCGTCGATCAGCGCCGCGCCGCGCAGGAATTCGCGAAACCGCGGCATGCCGATCGCGAGCGCGAGCACGAGCCCGACCGCCGACCACACCGAATAGCGTCCGCCGACGAAATCCCACATCGGCAGCACGCGTGCTGCCGGAATACCGAACGCGCGCGCGGCCTCGACGTTCGCGCTGACCGCAACGAGATGCCGATCCGCCTTCGCGCGATCGCCCGCGTAGGCATTCGCGAGCCAATCGCGCAATACCTGACCATTGAGCAACGTTTCTTGCGTCGTGAAGCTCTTCGACACGAGCAAGACAAGCGTACGTTTGGGATCGAGGCGACGCATCAGCTCCGCCGTGCGATGCCCGTCGACATTCGGAAGAAAATGACACCGCACCTTGCCCGCATCGAAATCGCGTAGCGCCTCGACCGCCAGCCGCGGCCCGAGATCCGATCCGCCGATGCCGAGGTTAACGACGTCGGTGATGCCGGTCGCAAGATCGAATCCGTTATCGGCACCGCTGTGCACCGCGTCGACGAGACGCGTCATGCGCTCTAACGTCGCTGCAATCTCATCGAGAACATCGCGCGGCGCCGGCGAGGCGAGCTTCGACTCCGCCGCTCGCAACGCCGTGTGCAACACCGGGCGCTGCTCGGATCGGTTGATCGTCGCGCCGCGGAACATCGCATCGCGCGTTTCCGTCCAATTTGCTTCTTCCGCGATGGCACCCAACGTCGCGAGCGCCGCATCGTCGATACGTTGGCGCGAAATGTCGAGCAGCAACGGACCGGCGCGACGGGTGCCGAACGCAAACCGGTTCTGTTCGGCGAGGAATGCGCGCAGATGGCGGTGGTGCAGGCGTTCGGATTCGAGATTCAGGCGGGCGAGTTGCGAGGCGAGCATGCGCGGGATCGAAAGCCGGTGAAGGGTGTGATGTTACGCGACGTGCGTTGTTTTTCGTGACGCACAGAAAGCTTGAACCCGCGTGCCCTCACCCTCCCCTCTCCCGCAAGCGGGAGAGGGGAAAAGCATGCTTGTGTGCGGACCGCTTACGCCGCTTGCTTGGGAATCGTCCGATTCGTATGCGTCAAATGATTGAGCCGATCGACATAGACAAGCTGCGGCTTGTGCTCGGCGGCTTCGGCCTCGTTATACACGCCATACGCGGCAATGATGATGATGTCGCCGGGCTGTGCCCGGTGCGCGGCGGCGCCGTTGATCGAGATGATGCCGGAGCCTTCGTCCGCGCGGATCGCGTAGGTCGAGAAGCGCTCGCCGTTGTTGACGTTGTAGATGTGGATCTGCTCGTACTCGCGGATGCCGGAGATGTCGAGCAGGTTGCCGTCGATCGCGCACGATCCCTCGTAGTGCAGCTCCGCGTGGGTCACGGTCGCGCGATGGATCTTGGCTTTGAGCATGTTGAGCTGCATGGACGGCACTCTCCGGGCGGTCGATGTGTTGCTTCTGCGCAACAGACGCCATTATATCAAAGCGTCATGTGATGCTGCGCTGCCGCAATATGGACTGCAAGCTCTTGAGCTTCAAGAGCTCCGGACAAAAAAAACCCTCGCCGCGTTGCCGCGCGAGGGCTCTCAATCGGAGTGACGATTACCTTACAATGCGCCCTGCTTGCCCCTGGGGCAACAATAACGTTGCAAAAATCCCAGCGGCGGTTGGGAGAATACCACAACCTTTGCGAAAAACACTACGGGTCAAGCAAAAGGTTGTCGATCAGGCGCGCCGGACCCAGCCGGGCCGCGATCAGCGCGACCAAACCCCGCCGCTCCGCCGCATCGGGCAGCCCTAAATCATCCGCACGGCGGATGGCCGCGTAGTCAGGCGCGAAGCCTGCTTCCCGCAACACCGAGACCGCCACCGCCTCGATTTCCGGCAAGGATTCGTTGCCTTCGCGTACGGCCTGGCGCATCCGCTGCAGCGTCACGTGGATGAGCCCGGCCTGGTCGCGCTCCGCGGCGCTGAGATATTGATTGCGCGAGCTCATCGCGAGCCCGTTCGCTTCACGTCGCGTCGGCGCACCGACAATCTCGATCGGATACGCAAGATCGCGCGTCATGCGCTGGATGACGAGCAGCTGCTGATAGTCCTTCTGTCCGAACACCGCGACATCGGGCTGCACGAGATTGAAAAGTTTTGCGACGACGGTCGCGACGCCTTCGAAATGCCCCGGCCGTACGGCGCCTTCGAGAATGTTGTTGAAACCGGGCACGCTGACGCGGACGGTTTGCGCAGGACCGTACGGATACATCTCGTCGACCGCAGGCATGAGGAGCGCATCGCAACCGTGATCTGCAAGACCGTCCGTGTCCGCTTCGGGCGTACGCGGATAGCGCGAGAAATCCTCGTTCGGACCGAACTGCGTCGGATTGACGAACACACTCGCGACGACGATATCGGCGCGCTCGCGTGCAAGCTCGACAAGCGAGAAATGTCCCGCGTGCAGATTGCCCATCGTCGGCACGAGCGCAACGCGCTTGCTGTTGCGACGCGGAGCAGAAAGAAACGCGCGCAGTTCCGCAGCGCGTGCGAACGTCGGCATGCTCATGTCAGTAGCTGTGTTCGGCGGCGGGAAATGCGCGCGAGCGTACGGCATCGGCATACGCGCCGAGCGCGCCGACGATCGAATCGTGGCCCGTGAGGAAATTCTTGACGAAGCGCGGCCGCTTGCCCGTCGAGACGCCGAGGAGATCGTGCAGCACCAACACCTGGCCGTCGCAGTCGACGCCGGCGCCAATGCCGATCGTCGGAATGCGCAGTTCGCGCGTGATCTCCGCGGCGAGCGCGGCCGGCACGCATTCGAGCACGAGAAGATCCGCGCCGGCATCTTGGACTTCGCGCGCCGCGGCCTTGAGATGTTCGGCCGCGCTCGCTTCGCGGCCTTGCACGCGGAAGCCGCCGAGCTTGTACACCGACTGGGGCGTGAGACCGAGATGCGCGCAGACCGGAATATCGCGCGTGCTCAACGCATGAATCACTTCGCTTGCCCAGCCGGAGCCTTCGAGCTTCACCATCTCGGAGCCACCCTCTGACATGAGCCGCGTCGCGGTTGCCATCGCGGTCGGAACGTCGCGCGCGCTCATGAACGGCATATCGGCAATCAGCCACGCGCGATCGAGGCCGCGCGCGACGCACGCGGTGTGATAGACCATGTGATCGACGTTGACCGGAAGCGTGCTCTCGTGTCCTTGCACGACCATGCCGAGCGAATCGCCGACCAGCACGACATCGATGCCGGCCGCATCCGCCGCCGCGGCGAAACTTGCATCGTATGCGGTGACGACGACGATCTTCTCGCCGCGTGCCTTGAGCGCGTGCAATCCGGGCAGCGTCAGCGGCGGCCGCGCGATCGATTCCGGTTGCATGGGCGTGTCCTCAGGAAAAAGCGATTATTCCGTGCCGGCACAGGATTGCTCAAGGCGCGCGTCAATCCATCGCGACGGCATCGCAGGGATCGATGCGCGCGAGCAAATCGCCGACGCGGCCCTGACCCGGTATATCGAGATCGATATCGAGATCCGCAAGAGGCTTGAGCACGAATGCGCGCTCGCCGATGCGCGGGTGCGGGATCGTGAGGCCGGGTTCGTCGATGCGGCGGTTGCCGTACAGCAAAAGATCAAGGTCGAGCACGCGCGGTCCCCAGCGCGTTCCGTCGCGCACACGGCCTTGCGCGCGCTCGACCGCGAGCAGCGCATCGAGCAGCGCGCGCGGCGAGAGGCGCGTCGCGAGCTCGGCCACGGCGTTGACGAAATCCGGCTGATCGGCAACGCCCCACGGGCGCGTGCGGAACAGGCGTGAATGGCGCAAAAGGCGCGTATCGGCGATCTGCCCGAGCGCTTCCAATGCATCGCGGATGCGACGGTCGGGCCGATCGAGGTTGCTGCCGAGTCCGACGTAGGCGACGGTGTCCGCCGCGCCGCTCATTCGGGCAGCGCGCCGCTTTCTTCGCTGCTCGCTTTCGCCTTGCGCCGGCGCCGGCGCGGACGCTTACGGCGCGCGGGGCTCTTTTCGCTATCTCCGCTCGGCGCGGGCGTGAATTGCTGCGCGAGCTCCTGATGATCGGCCGTTTGAGCGGTGGTCCACCATTCCGCGAGCTCGGCCATCGCCGGCGATTCGGAGCTGCGCAGCATCAGGAAATCATAAGCCGCGCGGAAACGCGGATGCGCGAGCAGCCGGAACACGCGCTTCTTCACGCGCTGCTCGAAGCGCGGCTGCAGTGTCCAGATCTCTTCGATGCTGTACGAGAACCGGCGCGGGATCGCAACACGCTGCGCCTGCTCGCTCATCACACGATCGCTCGCCGCGGCCCATGCAACGGACGGATCGGTGCCGCCGGCGATCATCGCCTCGGCTTCCGAGCGCACCGGCTCCCACAGCATCGCGGCGAACAGGAACGCCGGCGTGACTGGCTTGTCCGAGCGCACACGCTCGTCGGTGCTCGCGAGCGTGCGCTCGAGCAGCACGCGGAAACGATCGGCGTGCTCGGACATGAGGGCGCGTGCGGTACCGGGAAATACGTGCTGCAGCAAGCCGTGCGTCAAAAGTGCATGGAAGCTCGCAAGCCCGTAACCGGAGAGGAACAGCTTCAGCGATTCATCGAAGAGCCGCGCAGGCGGCGCCTCGGCGAGCAATCCGCCGAGCCGCGCGAACGGCGCCGCGGCTTCCGGCGCAATGCGGAAATCGAGCTTCGCGGCGAGCCGAGCCGCGCGCAGCATGCGCACCGGATCTTCGCGATAGCGCGATTCCGGATCGCCGATCAGACGCAACGTGCGCGCTTCGAGATCCTGCATGCCGCCGACATAGTCGCGCACGCTGAAATCGGCGATGTCGTAATAGAGCGCGTTGACGGTGAAATCGCGCCGCAGCGCGTCTTCCTCGATGCTGCCGTAGATATTGTCGCGGACGAGCCGCCCGTCGACGAGGTGACGATCGCCCGCGCCGTCCTCGCCGGTGCCGGTGCCGCGGAACGTCGCGACCTCGACGATCTCGCGGCCGAACACCACGTGCGCCAGGCGGAAACGGCGGCCGATCAGCCGGCAGTTGCGGAAGAGGCCACGGACTTCCTCCGGCGTCGCGTTGGTGGCGATGTCGAAATCTTTCGGATGGCCGCCGAGCAAAAGGTCGCGCACGGCGCCGCCGACCAGGAAAGCCTGGTAGCCGGCATCGTTCAGGCGGTACAGCACACGCAGCGCACCGTTGGAGATGTTCTTGCGCGAGATCGAGTGCTCGGCCCGCGGTATGGTGCGCAATTGGACGGTCGCCATCGGTTCCTGCGGCGTGACGTTCGGATTGGGGTTCTTCTCGCGAGCTTCCTGCCCGGCAAGAGCGGCCGTCCTGGTCGCACTCTTCATCATCGTTTCCATTCTGCCGCGGCAAGTCGCAATTGCCGCTTGTTCTTCTTTCGTTATACTACGCGACCGCTGTTTTCCCCAAACCCACGCTCCCTTCGTCTAGTGGTCTAGGACATCGCCCTCTCAAGGCGAGAACACGAGTTCGAACCTCGTAGGGAGCGCCAGGGGTGGGGATCGTGCAGACCCTCCCAATGCCCTTCGTCGTCACCGAAAATTGCATCAAGTGCAAGTACACCGACTGCGTCGAGGTGTGCCCGGTCGATTGCTTCCACGAGGGACCCAATTTCCTCGTGATCGACCCCGAAGAGTGCATCGACTGCACGCTTTGCGAGCCCGAATGCCCAGCCAACGCGATCTTCCCAGAAGACGACGTCCCCGCCGGTCAAGAGCGCTTCATCGCGCTCAATGCCGAGCTCGCCAAGGCCTGGCCCGTGCTGACCGAGCGCAAGGACGCTCCGGCCGATGCCAAGGAATGGGACGGAAAGCCCGATAAGCTGCCGCTGCTGGAACGTTAGGTCGGCGCTGCGCCTCGTGAGGTCGGCGGCTGCGCCGCCTCGTCAGGAAGTCAGCGCGCCATCTTAACCTTCTAACGAGCAAGCCCGCAGGGCGAGCGACCTAACGAGGGCGCACGCGCCCGCCCTCACCTTCTTCAGGACAGTCGCTGCTTCAACGTATTAAGGAGCGAGCGAGCGGCGTCCTGGGATGCCTCGTCATTCGCGCCTTCGATCGCCACCTTGCTGCCGTTGCCGTCGGCGACGACGCGCACCTTGAGGCGCACCTGCGCCGTGGTCTTGTTCTTGGCCATGCCGAGCGTGATCGCGCGCTTGAACCAACCCGGGCGCGTGGTCGTCTGGCCGGTGGTCTGCACATCGAAGCTGCGGCCGGCTTCGTCGCGGGCAAGGACCGTCGCCGCGCCGGAGCGCTCGAGCGCGAGGCCGACGCGCGTCCAGGCGCTGTCGACGGTGTCGTTCACGTGCAAGCCGTCGCCGGACAGCGTGGCGCCCGAACCTGCCTGCACCGCGGTGGCGGGGGCCGTGGAGCCGACCGCCGCTGCCGGAGCCTCGCCCGGAGCCGAGGCTCCGGTGGACGCGGACGACGCCGCAGCCGCGCCGACCGGCGGAATCGTCAACGCGCCGGACGCGTTCGGCCGGTCGAGATCGGGTGGGACCTCCAGCGGCTTTTCCTCGACGCTGGTCTTGTATTCGGTGTCCTTCTTATGGAAATGGCGGTTCATGAACCCGCAACCTGCCAGAAGGCAGCTCGCGGTCACGGCCATTACGAGGGCTTTCACATCCCGTCTCACGTTGGTCTGTTCCCGTGGTTGTAGACGCGTAGTCTAACTGACAGCGCGTGCGGCCTCGATTAATCGGAGCCCAATCAAGACATCCCTGCCCTTGGCATGGTGCGCCGGCGACAGCGATACCAGCGGCAGGCGCAGATGCGCCTCGCCAAGGCCCAACTGCGCAAGACACCACTTGAGCGGAATCGGATTGGATTCGACGCCGAGAAAATCATAGAGCGCGTGCAGGCGCCGATCGAGCGCGTGCGGACCGGCCGCATCGCCGGCGAGGCAGGCCGCGGCGAGCGCGGACATCTCCTTGGGCGCGACGTTCGATGCGACCGAGATCACGCCGGTCGCACCCGCCAGCATCGCGCGCACGAACGTCGGATCGTCGCCCGACAGCACCGCGAAGCGCTCGCTCTTGAGCGGAACCAAGGCCTGCATGCGCTCAGGCTCAGCGCGCGCTTCCTTGATGCCGACGATATTGCCGTGCGAAGCGAGCCGCGCGGTCGTCTCCGGCAAGAGATCGCAGCCGGTCCGTCCCGGCACGTTGTACAACACCACCGGCAAGCCGCCGTGCTCGGCGACTTCGCTGAAATGGCGATACAAGCCTTCCTGCGTCGGCCGCACATACGGCGGCGTGACGACGAGCGCGATGTCGACGCCGGCATCGCGCGCGCGTTGCGTCTGAGCGATGGTCTTGCGCGTCGCCGAGAGACCGGTTCCGGCCAGCACGGGAACGCGTCGACCGATGTGCTCGCAGGCGAACGACAAGAGCTCGGAATACTCGCGCTCATCGAGCGCCGCGGCTTCACCCGTCGAGCCCGCCATGACGATCGCGCGGGTGCCGCCGGCAAGTTGATAATCGATCAGACGGCCAGCGGCCGGAAGGTCCAGAGCGTCATCGCGCCCGCGGAACGGCGTGGCTAGTGCAGTGATGCTGCCGGAAGGAGCCAAGGCGGGAATTCAAGGACTTGCGGAGCTTAGGATGTTACTTGCTACCCCTAGGAGCGGCAAGTATTCTGGGCAGCTGGACATCGGCCAACGGTGTCGACGTCGACAGGGTCAACGGAATCGTGAAGCCGGCAGGAAAGCAAGCACCGGGGGACAGCAATGCGCCACGTCCCGCAGCGAACGAGAATTACCTGTTGATCAGTGCTTTCGCCGCCGCCAGCCACTCGCCGCTGGTGGCGATCAGCAAGCGTATCTCCGACTGCGGCTGCAACCTCGCCGAAGCGCGCGTCGCCGCGCTGGGCAGCGACATGAGCGTGCTCGCGCTCGCGCAGGGCTCGTGGGACGCGATCGCCAAGCTCGAGAACGCGCTGGCGCGGCTCGAGCGCGACGGCGAGTTTCGCCTTGCCCATTTCCGCACCGGCGCCAAGCAGCAGCAGTCCAATCTTCTGCCGTATGTCGTCGAAGTCGTCGCCGCGGACAAGGCGGGTGTCTTGTTTCAGCTCGCCGAGTTCTTCGCGCGCCAGGGTATTTCGATCGAGCAGCTGCACTCGACGCGCTACCGCGCGATGCAGACCGGCGCCGACATGTTCTCGGCGCAGATCACGATCGGCATCCCGAACACGATGCACATCGCCGCGCTGCGCGATGATTTCCTCGAATTCTGCGACGGGCTCAACCTCGACGCGATCATGGATCCCATGAAGTTCTGATCATGCTCGAAACCGGCAATAAAGTTCCCAAGCTCAAAGGCACGTTGCAGGACGGCAGCGCGTTCGCGCTATCGAGCCTTGCCGGCAAGCCCTTCGTCATCTATTTCTATCCGAAGGACATGACGCCGGGCTGCACGCTCGAAGCGCAGGATTTCCGCGATCTTTATGCCAAATTCAAGAAAGCCGGCGCCGAAGTCGTCGGCGTCTCGCGAGACGCGGTCGCCTCGCACGCGAAGTTCCGCGACAAGCACGACCTCAACTTCCCGCTCGTCGCCGACACCGACGAAGCCTGGTGCAACGCGTTCGGCGTGATCGGCGAGAAAGTGCTCTACGGCAAGCGCCACATCGGCGTCTTTCGCACCACGTTCCTCGTCGGCGCCGACGGCCGCATCGCCGAGGTCTGGCGCAACGTCAAGGTCAAAGGCCACGCGCAAGCGGTGCTGGAGCGCCTGACACGCAAGTGACCGTCATCGAATTCTGCTATTCCTTCCGAGCGTCGCGCGCCTACCGCGCCGGCGCCCTGCCCTTCCTTCACGAGAATCCTGCATGACCCGAGGCAAGCGCATCTACGTGCTCGACACCAACGTGCTGATGCACGACCCGACCTCGCTGTTCCGTTTCGAGGAACACGACGTCTTCATCCCGATGACGGTGCTCGAAGAGCTCGATGCGGCGAAGAAAGGCACATCGGAAACCGCGCGCAACGCACGCCAGGTCAGCCGCTTCATCAACGAGCTGATCGAGAAAGGCAACGGTCGTCATATCGAGGACGGGCTCGAGCTCAAGCATCCGCAAGGCCTGCAGCTCGACCGTCGCGCCAAGAACGGCCGTCTATACTTCCAGACGTACACAGCGACGTCGGCGCCGGTCAAGGCCGGCAAGCGGCCGCTGCCGGACAATCAGATTCTCGCCTCGATCCTGGCACTGCGCGAGCTGCGACCCAAAGAGCCGATCGCGCTGGTGTCCAAGGACATCAACCTTCGCATCAAGGCGAAGATCTACGGCATCGACGCCGAAGACTACGAGAACGATCGCGCGCTCGACGATTTCAACCTGCTCTATACCGGCCTCGCTGAGCTCCCCGCGGATTTCTGGAACCGTCACGGCGAGCTGCGCTCGTGGTCCGAGCGCGGTCACACGTTTTATGAAGTGAAGCGGCGCAAGGACGAGGATTGGCATCCGAACCAGAGCCTGTACCTGCCGGGCGACGATGATGTTGAGCTTCGCGTTCTGCGCATGGACGGCGCCAAGGCGACGCTGCAGATCGTCGACGACTACCGCAGCGGCTCGCATACGGTCTGGGGCATCTCCGCGCGCAACCGCGAGCAGAATTTCGCGCTCAACGCGCTGATGGATCCCGACATCGATTTCGTCACGCTGCTTGGCACCGCCGGCACCGGCAAGACGCTGCTCGCGCTCGCCGCGGGCCTCGCGCAGGTGATGGACCAGCAGCGCTATCGCGAAATCATCATGACGCGCGCGACGGTCTCCGTCGGCGAAGACATCGGCTTCCTCCCCGGTACCGAAGAGGAAAAGATGACGCCGTGGATGGGCGCGCTCACCGACAACCTCGAAGTGCTGACCAATCCGCAAGAAGGCGGCGCCTGGGGCCGCGCGGCGACGAACGATCTTCTCGCCTCGCGCATCAAGATCCGCTCGCTCAACTTCATGCGTGGCCGCACGTTCCTCGGCCGCTACGTGATCATCGACGAAGCACAGAACCTGACGCCCAAGCAAATGAAGACGCTGATCACGCGCGCCGGGCCGGGCAGCAAGATGATCTGCCTTGGTAACGTCGAGCAGATCGATACGCCGTATCTGACGGAGACGACGTCGGGACTCACGTACGCCGTCGACCGGTTCAAGGATTGGCAGCACAGCGCGCATATCACGCTGCGCCGCGGCGAGCGTTCGAGACTCGCTGACTACGCGTCTGAGATGTTGTAGCGCTTCGCGCCTTGATCGTACCGACGGAGTCTGACCCTCCGTCGTTGGCGCGTACGCAATCGCGAGCGAAGCGATGCGGCTTCCGCTTTGATCTTTGGAAGCGCGAACCGGCGTGCCCTCACCCTACCCTCTCCCGCAAGCGGGAGAGGGAAAAGCATTTGTTCTTGCTTGGCTTCTGCGGCCAGAACGGCCGCGCTTTGCTCTACCCGGGTCCCTCTGTGCCGCGGCGAGTGGGCGGAGGAAAAAGCCCGAAGGGGCGCGCGCAGGATGGGTGCCCTCTCTTTGGTTCTTTCTCTGGGCAAGCAGAGAAAGTGACCCGCTCGCCGGCCGGCGAGCGGAACGCTCGTCACGAACATGCGAGAATCGCACACATCCCTCATCACACCGCACCCATGACGGAATCGATCCTGGTCACCCGTGCCGGCGCGGTAGCGATCGTGACGCTGAACCGCCCGCAGGTTCACAACGCATTCGACGATGCGCTGATCGCGGACCTGACGCGCGCGCTGGTTGACTGCGAGCTAGACGCCAACATCCGCTGCGTCGTGCTCACCGGCGCCGGCGCATCGTTCTCGGCGGGAGCCGATCTCAACTGGATGCGCGGCATGGCCGCCGCGAGCGAGGCGGACAATCGCGACGATGCGCTCCGGCTCGCGCGCCTGATGCGCACGCTGAATTTCCTTTCGAAGCCGACGATCGCGCGCGTGAACGGCGCTGCATACGGCGGTGGTGTCGGGCTCGTCGCGTGTTGCGATATCGCGATCGGTATCGAAGGCGCCAAATTTTCGTTGAGCGAAGTCAAGCTCGGGCTCGTGCCCGCTGTGATCTCGCCCTACATGATCGCCGCGATCGGATTGCGCCAATCGCGACGGTTTTTCGTCAGCGGCGAAATCTTCGACGCAACCGTGGCGGCGAGAATCGGGTTGTTGCACGAATGCGTCGCCGCAGATCAGCTCGACGAGGCAGTCGATCGCGTCGTCCATTTCCTCGGCAAAGGCGGTCCGCTCGCGCAGGCCGAGGCAAAGCAGCTGGCGCTTCGCGTCGGCGGCGTCACGCGCGAATCGGCGGAGCGGCTCGATGTCGAGAACGCCAAGCTGATCGCGCATCTTCGTGTTTCGGCGGAAGGCCAGAGCGGCCTTGCCGCATTCCTCGAAAAACGCGCGCCGGATTGGGCGAAGGAGTAATCGCATGATCGATCACATCGGCTTTCCGGTTTCCGACGTCAAGAAGAGCCGCGCGTTCTATGTGAAAGCGCTCGCGCCGCTCGGCTTTGCGCCGGTGATGGATGTTACGAGCGATGAGACCGGCGGCTACGAAGGCACCGGCTTCGGTCCGCCCAAGCGGCCGCAGTTCTGGATCGGCACGGGCGAGGCTCGGCAAAGCGCGACGCACGTTGCGTTCGAGGCGAGCTCGCGCGCGGCCGTCGATGCGTTTTACGCGGCGGCGATCGCGGCCGGCGGACGCGACAACGGCGCGCCGGGCATCCGCGCGCACTATCATCCGACCTACTACGGCGCATTCGTCATCGATCCCGACGGCAACAACATCGAAGCGGTGTGCCACGCGCCCGAAGCGTGATATTGAACGGGGAGCCGAAAGGGCAACGCATGTTCAAACGCATTCTCATCGCGAACCGCGGCGAAATCGCCTGCCGCGTGATCCGCACCTGCCGGCGGCTCGGCATCGAAACCGTCGCTGTGTATTCGACGGCCGATGCGCGCGCACAGCATGCGCGGCTCGCCGACATTGCGCTGCCGATCGGCGGTCCGCGCCCGCAGGAGAGTTATCTGCGCGGCGATGCGATCGTCGAAGCCGCGGTGCAATCGAAGGCCGAGGCGATCCATCCGGGCTACGGGTTTCTTTCCGAGAACGCTGACTTCGCCGACGCCGTCGAGCGCGCCGGAATCCGCTTCATCGGCCCGCCGGCCGATTCGATGCGCCGCATGGGCTCGAAAGCCGGCGCGAAAGAATTGATGGCGAGCCGCGATGTGCCGGTCGTGCCGGGCTACACCGGCGAGGATCAGGACCCGACGAAGCTCGCGCGCGAAGCCGAGCGCATCGGCTATCCGTTGATGATCAAAGCCGCGCACGGCGGCGGCGGCAAAGGCATGCGCATCGTGCGCTCCGCGGGCGAGTTCGCGGCGAATCTCGAAAGCTGCCAGCGCGAAGCGAAGAACGCGTTCGGACGCGATCGCGTGCTGCTCGAACGCTACATCGAAAAGCCGCGGCACATCGAATTCCAGGTGTTCGGCGACACGCACGGCAACATCGTGCATCTCAACGAGCGCGAATGCTCAGCGCAGCGCCGCTATCAGAAAGTGCTGGAAGAGACGCCCTCGCCATTCGTGACGCCGGATCTTCGCGCGCGTATGGGCGAAGCCGCGGTCGCGGCCGCGCGCGCGCTCGACTACGTCAACGCCGGCACGGTCGAGTTCATCGTCGGGCCCGGCGGCGATTTCTATTTCATGGAGATCAACACGCGCCTGCAGGTCGAGCATCCGGTAACCGAAATGGTGCTCGGTCTCGATCTCGTCGAGTTGCAGCTTCGCGTCGCCGCAGGCGAGCCGTTGCCGGCATCGCTGATCCGCAACAAATCCGTGCCTGCGAACGGGCACGCGATCGAGCTGCGCCTTTACGCCGAAGATCCCGATCAAGGTTTCCTGCCGGGCTCGGGCAAGCTCGAAAAGCTCAGCCTGCCTGCGCCGTCGGCGCACGTGCGCATCGATGCCGGCGTGATCGAAGGCGACACGGTGACGATCTTCTACGATCCGATGATCGCCAAGCTGATCGCGTGGGACGCGACGCGCGAGCTTGCGCTCGTGCGCATGCGCGAGGCGCTCGCGGCGTGCGATGTCGTCGGTCCGAAATCGAACGTCGAATTCCTCGAACGGCTCGTGCGGCATCCGGCGATCGTCCAGGGCCGCATCGATACCGGTTATCTCGATCGCCATCTCGACGAATTCATCGGCGCCGATGCAAGCGTCGATTCGCAGCACGCGGCGCTCGCCGCCGCGGTTGCCTGGCTGCTGCACGAAGAGCAAGCCTCGGCGCGTTTCGCACAAGCCTCGGGCGATCCGCATTCGCCGTGGTCGCGCGTCGACGGTTGGCGGCTCGGGCATCCGGGCAAGCGCATCGTCGCGCTCGTCGATCGCGGCGAGCGGCGCGAGATTGTCGCGCACGGCTCGGCGGGCACTTACACGCTCGCCGCCGACGGCGCGACACACACGGTCACCGACGCGCTGCTCGAAGACGGCTGGCTCGGCACCACGATCGACGGCACCACGCATCGGTGGCGTGCGGCTATCGACGGCGAGCGCATCGGCATTCACGACGGCGTGCGTCGCAGAGTGTTCGCGCATGCGCCCGCGTTCGCGTACGCATCGAGCGAAAAGCCGACCAGCGATCGCATCGTCGCGCCGATGCCGGGCCGCATCGTGCTGGTGAAGACCAAGCGCGGCGCCGACGTCGCCGAAGGCGAAGAATTGCTGGTGATGGAAGCGATGAAGATGGAATTGACGCTGCGCGCGCCGCGCGCGGGCAAAATCGAGGACGTGCAGGCTGTGGCCGGCGATTTCGTCGAAGCCGATACGGTGCTCGTCCGGCTGGCGAAGGCATGATCGCGACGATCTGGCGCTTTCTCGTGCGCGCCGAGGCGATCGAGGCGTTCGAGCGTGTCTACGGTCCGCGCGGGGACTGGGCTCAGCTCTTCGCACGCGCGCAAGGGTATGCGGGAACGGAGCTCATGAAGATCGACGGCGGCGGCGATACGTATCTCACGATCGACCGCTGGGACAGCAGCGCCGATTTTCATGCGGCGAAAACGATGCTCGGGGAGGAGTATGCAGCGCTTGATCGGCAGTGCGAAGACTACACATATGAGGAAACCTGGCTTGGGGTATTCGATGTCGTTTCGTAGCGGTTCGCGCGCATTCATTGTTCTGGCACTCCTCCTCGCCGGCTGCGTCGAGACGCGTTTCGAATCGCCGATCGGCGACAACATCGAAACTTGCGATGCGCATTGGAAAGGCTTGTGGATCGGCGAGGAAGCCACGCAGCCCGGCCATACCGACGATGCGACCGCGTTCTACGTCAACGACGCGTGCGAGTTTCTCGTCATGGATCAGCCTGAGAAAGGTGGCGCGCTGAAGCAGATCCACGTGCCGGTGAACTACGTGCACGCCGACGGCAAGGATTACATCGTCGTCGCCGACACCGCGATCAAGGCGCTGGTGCAGTTGAAGCCGCCGCACGGCGTCGATCCCGTGCCGGAGAAATCGTTCTTCTTCGCGCGCTATCGCGTGCGCGGCGATCGCATGGACCTCTACCAGGTCGACAGCGCGCGCGCCGCCAAGCTCATCGTCGACGGCAAACTCGGCGGCACGATCGACAAAACGCAAAACGAGCTGCATGTCTACGTGCGCGGCACGCGCGCGCAGATGCTCGATCTCGTCAATCACGAATCGATCTTCGACGAGAAGAACCCCGTGAAGCTCGTGCGCAGCAAGATGACGCTCGACGAATTCGAGCGCTCGCTGCAGAAGCCCGCCGGCGCAAAGACGCGATGAGCGCGATGCCGGCCAGCGTCCGCATCGTCGAGGTCGGCGCGCGCGACGGCTTGCAGAACGAGAAGACGATCGTTCCGGCCGCGGTCAAGATCGAGCTGATCGATCGTCTCTCGGACACGGGCTTGCGCACGATCGAGGCGACGAGCTTCGTCAGCCCGAAATGGATTCCACAGCTCGCCGACGCGGCCGAGGTGTATGCGGCGATCCGCAAGAAAGCCGGCGTCGCGTACCCGGTGCTGGTGCCGAATCTTCAAGGCTACGAGCGAGCGAGAGAGGTTGGCGCGAGCGAGATCGCGGTGTTCACCGCGGCGAGCGAAGCGTTCAATCGCAAGAACATCAACGCGTCGATCGACGAGGCGATCGAGCGTTTCACGCCGGTGATCGAGCGCGCGAGCGCCGACGGCGTGAAAGTGCGCGGCTACGTCTCGACGGTGCTCGGCTGTCCGTATCAGGGCGAAGTGCCGGTCGCCGACGTCGTGCGCGTCGCGCGGCGCCTACACGCGCTCGGCTGCTACGAGATTTCGCTCGGCGACACGATCGGCATCGGCACGCCAGCGAAAGCGCGCGCGATGCTGCACGCAGTCGCGGCCGACGTGCCGATCGCTGCGCTTGCCGTGCATTTCCACGACACGCGCGGACAGGCGCTCGCGAACATCCTCGCCTGCCTCGAAGAAGGCGTCGCCGTCGTCGACAGCTCCGTATCGGGCACCGGCGGCTGTCCGTATGCGAACGGCGCGACCGGCAACGTCGCGAGCGAAGATGTCGTCTACATGCTCGAAGGCATGGGCATTGCGACCGGCGTCGATCTCACAAAGCTGGTCGATACCGGGCTTTGGCTCAGCGAGAAGCTCGGCCGCGAGACCTCCAGCAAGGTCGCTCGCGCTCGCATTTAAGAGTCTTGCCCACCTGCGCCTATAATCGCGGCAATTCCGCCAGGAGCCGTCCATGCCGGCCAAGCTCGCGCCCGATCGCAACCGCGGCCTCATCATCGCCTGCGGCATCATCCGCGACGACGCGCACGGCGCCAGCCTTCTCGGGCGCATCATCGCGCTGGTCGGCGCGCAGCCGCGCGTGATCGTGCTGACGGCGAACGATCCCGACGCCGAGCCTCTCGACAACGATTTCGAAACCGCATTGTTCGCCGCCGGCGCCGCCGAAGTGCACAAGCACCCGATCACTACGCGCGCCGATTGCGAGCAGCGCGCGCTGCTCGACGTCTGCGAGCACGCGCAGCTCGTGCTCTTGCAAGCCGACCAACCGCTGCGCCTGTCGACGCTGGTCGGCGGCACGCTGCTCGCGCGCGCGATCCGGCGTCGCAACGCGGACGGCATGGCCGTCGCCGGTTGCGGCGCGGGCGCGGCGATTTTGTGCGAGCACATGCTTGCGCACGGTGCCGACGGTCCGACGCCGCGTCTCGGTGGTGCGAGCCTTGCGCCGGGGCTCGGCCTCACCAATCGCGTCGTCATCGATCAGGGCGGTCACGCGAGCGATCGTCTCGGTCGCCTGCTCGCAGCACTCGCGCTGAATCCGTTCGCGCTCGGCCTCGGCATCGATACGGACACCGCCGCCGTGATCGGCCCCGACAACGCGCTCGAAGTGATCGGCGCCGGCGGCGTCACCGTGATCGATCCCGCCGAGATGGCCGATTCGAACGCGGCGGAGCTGACGCCCGGCGCGCCGATCCGCATTACGAATCTTCGCTTGCATTCGCTGACCGGCGGCACCCGCTACGATCTCGATTTCCGCCGCACGCTCGCATGACAGCAACGTCGTTCACGATCCGCTCGATCGAGACGCGCGACGACAAAACGGTCGCGTCGATCATCCGCACCGTTATGCCCGAGTTCGGCGCCGACGGTCCGGGCTTCGCGATTCACGACGCCGAAGTCGATGCGATGAGCGCGGCGTACGCGAAACCGCGCTCCGCGTATTTCGTCATCGAGCGCAACGGCACGGTCGAAGGCGGCGCCGGCGTGGCGCCTCTCGACGGCGGCGACGATGATGTGTGCGAGCTTCGCAAGATGTATTTCCTCGGCTCGCTGCGCGGGCTCGGCGCCGGCCGCGCGGCGATCGAGCGCTGTCTCGATGCGGCGCGCGCGTTCGGCTTTCGCCGCTGCTACCTCGAAACACTGACCGGCATGGACGCGGCGCAGAAGCTCTATCTCGCGAATGGCTTCGCGCGCATCGATCACGCGATGGGCAGTACCGGCCATCACGGCTGCAACCGGTTTTATCTGCGCGAGCTTTGAGACGCGGCGCACACGGCGCCCCGTAGCCTGTCAACCGATTTCCGCCGCAGGCGTTGTGATCTCCCATCGGACCGTGCGGTTCTCGCGACGCGCGATCCGCACAAGCAGGGAGGTGATCATGAAGCCCGCAACGCTGCGCGCTTTCAGACTGCTGCGCGCGCTCGGTTTGTGGCGGCTGTATCGCGCCATGTTCTCTTTGTCGCTGTCGCTCGTCATGCTCGCGCCGTTTCACGCGCATGCATACGACTCGCTGTTCTATGGCGGTTTCGAAGCGGTGACGGACGCGCCATCGAGCGACGCCGAAGCCGCGCGCTTCCTCACGATGGCGACGTTCGGTCCGACGCCGACGGACATCGCGCATCTGCGCGCCGTCGGCTACAAGCAATGGCTCTTGCAACAGCTCTCGATGCCGGCGACGTTGCAGCGGCCGACGGTCGAAGCGCTCGATGCCGACGATCCGACGCCGGGCCAGGCCGATCGTCTCAACGCGTGGATCAAGAACGCGCTGACCGCGCCCGATCAGCTGCGTCAGCGCACGGCCTGGGCATTGAGCCAGATCATGGTCGCGACGTTCCAGCAGAGCAAGCTCGGCAACGATCCGATCGCGCTCGCGGAGCTCTACGACACACTCGCGCGCGATGCGTTCGGCGCGTATCCGACGCTGCTCTACGACGTCACGCGCAGCCCCGCGATGGGCAAGATGCTGACGTACATCCGCAACAAGGCCGGCAATCCCGATCTCGGCACGTATCCCGACGAGAATTACGCGCGCGAAGTCATGCAGCTTTTCTCGATCGGCCTCGTGCTGCGCGGAATGGATTTCCGGCCGATCGTCGACGAGCACGGCGATCCGATTCCGACGTACGAGCAGGCGACGGTGTCGGCGTACGCGCAAGTGTTCACCGGCTGGAGCTACACCAGCGGATTCAACTCCAATCCGGTCGGGCCGAACTGGTCGCCCGCCGACTATCAGCCGATGATCTGCTACGACTCGCATCACGACGAGACGCACGCGAAGACGTTGCTGAGTTATTCCGGCAACTACGGCAACGATTATGATCCGTTCGTGCTGCCGGCGAACAACGGCTGCGAGAACGATCTTTCGCAAGGCCTCGCGATCATCGCGAATCATCCGAACGTCGCGCCGTTCATCTCGCGTCAGCTGATCCAGCGATTCACGACGAGCAATCCGTCGCCCGCGTACATCGAGCGCGTCGCGAACGTGTTCGCCAACGACGGCGCCGGTGTGTACGGCGATCTCGGCGCCGTGATCGCCGCCGTTCTGACCGACCCGGAAGCGCGCTACGGAAATGCGGCGACGCCGCCGCCCGCGCCGCTCGTGTTCGGCAAAGCGCGCGAGCCGCTATTGAAGCTGACGGCGCTCTATCGCTACTACAACGCCCACGCTCGCGACGGCAGCTATTCGTTCCTCAACTATCAGGCGTACCTGCAAGTGCCGCTCGGCGCGCCGTCGGTGTTTAACTTTTATCTCCCCGACTATCTGCCGCCGGGCGAGCTCGCGGATGCTGGGCTATTCGGCCCCGAGTTTCAGATCATGAACGAGAGCTCGGTGTTCACGGCAGCGAATGATCTTCGCGATCGCACGCTCGCCTATGTCGGCAATCCCGATGTCGACGATCACACGCTGGCGCTCGATCTTTCGAGCTTGCAAACCATCGCGAACGATCCCGATGCGCTCGTCGCTGCGATGGATCACGACCTCATGTACGGCGGCATGAGCACGCACATGCACGCAACGCTTGCATCGATGGTCGCAGCGATGCCCGCCGACGATCCGATCGACCGCGTCACCTCGGCGCTGCAGGTCGTGCTCGCATCCCCCGAATTCGCGATCCAGAAGTGAGGCGTGCCATGACGACATCGTATTCGCGCTCGCGCCGCGATTTCCTGCGCAACGCCGCGTATTGCTCGCTTGCCGCCGCTTCAGGCGGCGCGGTGATGACGCAGCTCGGTCTCATCAGCACGGCGCTCGCCGGCAGCTGCGCAAGCTATCCGCCGGTCGACGACTACAAGGCTCTGGTCTGCGTATTTCTGCTCGGCGGCAACGATTCGTTCAACCTGCTGATTCCGAGCGATACGACACGCTACGGCATCTATTCGGCCTCGCGCGGCGCCATGGCGATCGCACGCGACACGCTGGTGCCGATCGATGTACTCGGCGCATCGCCCGGCGAGACGTACGGCTTGCATCCGAATGCCGCCGATCTTGCGCGCGTGTTCAACGGCGGACACGGTGCATTCGTCGTGAACGCAGGAACGCTGATCCAGCCGACGACGAAGGATCAGTATCTCACCGCCGGTTATCCGACGCCGCCGCAGCTTTTCTCGCACGCCGATCAGCAAGCGCAGTGGCAATACGGCCAGCCGACGCAGAACGGCATCGTCGGTTGGGGCGGTCTCTCCGCCGATCGGCTTTACGTGCTGAACGCCGGCGCGACACTGCCGATGTCGATCTCGCTCTCCGGCCAGAACCGTTTCCAGGCCGGCATCGGCGTGCAGCCGTATGCGATCACGAGCGCGGGCCCCACGACGCTGCGCGGCTACAACGGCGCGCAGAATCAGACGAAGCTTGCCGCGCTGCAGGATCTGATCGCCGCGGCGTATCCCGATCCGCTGACGCGCACGTATGCGGCGAAATTCAACGACGCGATGGACTACTACAACACGATGACCAACGCGCTCGACGCCGCGCCGCCGCTGACGACGCCGTTCCCGGACGACAATCCACTGGGCGATGCGTTGAAAACGATCGCCAACGTGATCTCGGTGCGCAGCGCGCTCTCGGCCAAGCGCCAAGTGTTCTTCGTTTCGCTCGGCGGCTTCGATACGCACGACGATCAACTCGACGATCAGCCCGGTCTCTTCACGACGATCTCGGCGGCGCTCGGCGCGTTCTACGATGCGACGGTCGAGCTCGGCGTCGCCGGCGACGTTGCGACGTTCACGATGTCCGAATTCGCGCGTACGCTGAACACCGACGGCGACGGCACCGATCACGCATGGGGCGGTATCCAGTTCGTCATGGGCGGCGCGGTCGCGGGCCAGCGGTTGTACGGCACGCCCGCCGCGAGCGGCGGCATTTTTCCGGATCAGACGCTCGATGGCTTCGATTGCCTGCAGCGCGGGCAGATGGTGCCGGCGACGTCGTGCGATCAGTATTCGGCGACGCTGGCGCGATGGCTCGGCGTCAACGAGTGCGATATCGCGACGATATTTCCGTATCTTTCGAATTTTCCGGTAGGTGACCTTGGGTTTCTTACATGATCGCAGTCGCGGCATGCGGCAAGGGCAGCTAGAATCCGCGCCCTCGCCTCTTTCCGGGACACTCCATGCAACTCGATCAGGTCAAAGCCGTCGTCACCGGCGGCGCCTCCGGCCTCGGTTTCGCCGTCGCCAAGTACCTTGCCGCGCACGGCGCGCGCGTCGCGCTGCTCGACGTCAATGACGAGAAAGGCACGGCCGCGGCTGCCGGGATCGGCGGCGGGACGAAGTATTTCCGCACCGATGTCACATCCGAATCCGGCGTTGCCGCGACACTGAAAGACGCGCAAGCCGCACTCGGCGGGCTCAATGCGGTGATCAGCTGCGCCGGCATCCTTGGCGCCGGCCGCGTGCTCGGAAAGGAAGGCCCGATGCCGCTCGCGACGTTCGCGACGACGGTGACGGTGAACCTGATCGGTAGCTTCAACGTCGCCAAGGCCGCTGCCGATTTGATGCAGCACAACGCGCCCGGCGAAGACGGCGAGCGCGGCGTCATCGTCAACACCGCATCGATCGCCGCCTACGAAGGCCAGATCGGTCAGGCCGCCTATTCCGCATCGAAAGGCGGCGTCATCGCGATGACGTTGCCGATGGCGCGCGAGTTCGCACGCATCGGCGTGCGCGTGATGACGATCGCGCCCGGCGTGTTCCATACACCGATGGTCGACGGCATGCCCGAGCAGGTTTACCAGTCGCTCTGCGCGCAGGTGCCGTATCCATCACGGCTCGGCAAGCCGGAGGAATATGCGGATACGGTCGCGTTCATTCTGCAGAACCGCTATCTCAACGGCGAGACGATTCGCGTCGACGGCGCGATTCGGCTGGCACCGAAATAAATTTTCTCGTCATTCCGGCGAAGGCCGGAATCCAGCTTGACCACGAAAGAACTGGGTCCCGGCCTTCGCCGGAGCGACGGTAACTGGAAAAAACTATGAAAGCCTTCGACATCAAACGCGGCAACGTCGTCGAACACGACGGCAAGGTTTATCAGATCCGCGACATCGAGCGCAGCTCGCCGCAAGGCCGCGGCGGCAACGTGACGTATCGCTTCATCATGTACAGCGTGCCGGGCGCACAGAAGCTCGATCTCTCGCTGCGTTCCGAGGACGAGTTGCGCGAGACCGAGCTCACGCGCCGCGCGGTGACGTACTCGTACAAGGACGGCGATGCGTTCGTGTTCATGGACAGCGAGGACTACACGCAGTACACGCTCGATGCGAACGTCGTCGGCGATGCGGCGGGCTATGTCGCGGACGGCATCGAGGGCTGCTACGTGCAGCTGATCGACGATGCGCCGGTTGCGCTGCAATTGCCGCCGACGGTGACGCTCGAAGTCGTCGAAACGGCGCCGGAACTGAAAGGCGCGACGGCGACGAAGCGACCCAAGCCGGCGAAGCTTGCGACCGGGATCGAGATCCAGGTGCCGGAATACATCACGAACGGCGAGAAGATTCTGGTCAACACGACGACCGGCGAATTTTCCGGTCGCGCGTAGTTGCGAAACGGGCGGCGGCGCCGACACGCGCCGCCGCGAGACGTATCACTTGTTCTCGAATCCGTTCTCGAAGATCGTGTCGCCGACGAGCTTGGCGAGGCCAACGAGGAGATTCGACGAGACGTCCTGAGCCAGGCTGCCGACGATGAGGCTACCGTCCGGAGCCAGCGCGACGGTCGTTCCCTGATCGCCGAAGTCGGTGCCCGGCGGCGGCGCGCTCGCAACCGTGAGCTTGCCGCCGATGCCGAACGTCGGATCGAGCTCGCCGTCGGCCGTCAGGCGCACCATCGACGTCGTGAACGGCGTCGTCGCCGCTGAGCTGAAGCCTGCGATGACGAAGCGGCCTTGCGCATCCTCGATGATCTTGACGCCGAGATCGGTGTTCGCAGCACCCAGATCGAACGCGATGATCTGGCCGCCGCCGTTGCCCCAGCTCGTATCGAGGCTGCCGTTCGGTGTCAGCTTGAAAACACCGTAGTCGTAGTTGGTGCCACCGGCGAGCAACATCGCGCCGACCGCGACGAACGAGTGGTCGGGCAGCACCGCGGCATCGAGCGCTTCGATAGGCGTGTAGCTTGCGAAACCGGGATCAAACAAGACGATGCCGCCATTGCCGAATCCGGGATCGATCTGGCCTTCGTCGTCGAGCCTCGCGAACGCCCAAGAGAAGAGTGGCGCCGGGCTGCTGACGCCGCCGATCACGAGCGTGTCGCCGTTGTCGAGCGATTTCACGCTGAACGCGACGCCTTGCGTGTACGACGGGCCGAAATCGACCGTCGCGGTGCCGCTGCCGTTGAATCCGGTATCGCGCGAGCCGTCGGTGTTGAGGCGCGCGACAGCCATGCGCGCCGTGTCCGAAGCGGTTTGCGCTTGCCCGGCCGCGACGATCTTGCCGTCGCTCTGCAAGCTGCAGCGCACGGCGTAATCGTTGCGCGCGCCCGCGGGGCCAAGATCGAACGCGACGGTCGCCTTGCCGTCGCCGCTGAACGTCGTGTCCGGCGTTCCGTTCGAGAGCAGGCGCACGATGCCGAAATCGTTGCCATTGACGGAGCCGTCGCCGGAGGCCTGCCCGCACACGACGATGCGCCCGTTCGGCTGCAGCAGAACGCTGCTCGCGACGTCATCGTTGTTGCCGCCGCCGTCGAAGCCGACGATGGTCTGGCCCTGCGTGCCGAAGTTCGTGTCGACCGTGCCGTTCGGATTCAGCCTCAAGACGCCGATGTCGTCCGAGGCGGTGTTGCCGACGGTAGCGGAGACGACGAGCTTGCCGTCGTTCTGTACGGCGACGTCGACGAAGCTGACGAAATTGGTCACCAGGAAAAGCGAAGGCGAAAAGGCGATCTGTTCGCGGCCCTCGACGCCGAACGTACCGACGAAGTCCCCATCGCGGGCTTGAAGCGCACCGGCAGAAGTCAATCCGAGCACCACCAGCGCAGTCGAAACGCGTTTCATGTAATTCCCTCCTGTTGAAACATGGTCCGCCCCCGGCGCTGCCGCCGGCTCCGGCCCTCCTTATCCATGGTATTGGTTCCAATTGGCTTTCAATGTGACGCTGGCGAGGTTCGGGCTGTGCACCGTGTCACGGCCCGGACCGCATCGGCGCGGGACACTCGGGCCATCCGGGGAGGTGTCATGGGGATCGCATCTCGCTGCATCGTAGTGCTGGCGCTCTTCGGCTCCGCCGCCGGCGCGCAAACGACGCGCGACTACGACATCGTCTACGTACGCCAGGCGCGCTACGGCGACGGCGCCAACACGATCTGGCCCGAAGTGTTCCATCCGGCGCGGCTCGATCCGGGCGCCGATCTCGTATTGCTGCATCCGAACGGGACCGAAGAGGTGCTCGTCGCCGGCGGGGACGGCGGCGTTACCGATCCGTTCGTGTCGTTCGATGGGCGGTCGGTGTACTACGCGCGGTTTCCGGATCTCAGAACCGAGGCGCTCAACTATCAGCGCGACAACCTGCCCTATCGCGGCGCCGATATTTTCCGCATCGATCTTTCGACGCGCCAAATCCATCAGCTGACGCACGGCGAGTTCACGCCGAACACCGGTGCCGGCACTTGGGATGAAACGAATCCCGTCGATCCGCCATCGGACTACGATCGCCTCGGCTACGGCATCTTGAATCTCGCACCCTGCCCGGTGCCGGGTGGACGCATCGCATTCGTCAGCAACCGCAACGGATTCGAGCCGCCGAAAGGCTACACCGCGCCGACGCTGCAACTCTTCGTCATGGATGAAGACGGCCAGAACGTCACGCAGATCGCACCGATGAACGTGTCGAGCGCGCTGCATCCGACGATTCTCAGCGACGGACGTCTCCTGTTCTCGAGCCACGAAGATCAGGGCCTGCGCGATACGCGGCTCTGGGGCGTGTGGTCGATCTGGCCCGACGGGCGCGAGTGGCGTCCGGTGCTGAGCGCGTTCCGCGACGGACAGGCGTTCCATTTCATGACGCAGCTCGGCGGCGGCGATCTCGTCATCGAGGATTACTACAACCTCAACAACAACGGCTTCGGCACGTTGTATCGCACGCCGCTCGACGCGCCGCCGGGACAACCGCGTTTCTTCAGCGCGTTTTCCGACGACAACCCGCCGATCGAGCGCACGGTCGGGGCCGGTTTCCCGTATCCGTACACGATTCCGTTCACGCCGCGCGGCGGCTTGTATTCGCTGGCGCCGTTCACGCACGGCGACGACGAAGCGGCGCCCGTCGGCGCCGACGGCGTGCGAGTCGGCAAGTTCACGCATCCGTCGGCTGCGCCGAACGGCGATCTGCTGGTCGTCTGGTCGCCGGGCCCGACGAACAATCTCGATCGGCCGACGCCGCAGCCGTATTACGACGGCGGTCTCTACATCATTCCGGGCGGCAACGTGATCCATTCGCCGCAAGAGCTCGTGCCGATCAAGAACGATCCGAACTACAACGAAGCGTGGCCGCGCGCTGTGGTTCCGTACCAACGTATTCATGGCATCAACGCGCCGGACGATCTCTCGTGGCTGCCGAACGACGGCAGCGTGCACGCGGAATTGCCGGCCGGCACGCCGCTCGGTCTCGTCGGCACGTCGAGCCTCTACAAGCGCGAGAGTTTTCCGGGCACGGTGACATCGTGGTCCGACACGTTCGACGGGCTCGATGCGTTCAACACCGGCGAGAACGGCCAGTCGAGCAACTGGTCCACGCAAGGCAGCGACGCGGGCAAATATTCGAACGACGACATTTGGGCGATCCGCATCGTCGGCATGGAACCGCATTCGCATCGAAGCTACGGCCCGCACGAAGGACGAAAATTCACGAGCCACGCCGAAGAACGCCTGCGAGTGCTCGGCGAGATTCCAGTGCGCAAGTTCGACGCAGGCAATCAGCCGATCCTCGACAGCGAAGGCAATCCCGACACGAGCTTTCTTGCGAAGATCGTCGCCGACTCGCCGTTCACGTTCCAAATGCTCGATCGCAACGGCATGGTGCTGACGATGGCGCAAACCTGGCATCAGGTTCGGCCGGGCGAGATGCGCGCGGATTGCGGCGGCTGCCATGCGCACAGCCAATTGCCGCTCGCGTTCGCGAGCACGGCGGCCGCGCAGCCGTCGTATCCGATTTACGATCTCTCGCGCGTGACCCCACTGTTGAGTCAGGATGCGAACGGCGATCCGACGTTGCACGTCGAGAACACGCCGCTGATGACGGTCGAGTTCCTGCGCGATGTGCGACCGCTGTTGCAGCAGAAATGCGTGAGCTGCCATCAAGGGGCGAATCCGCCGGGCCGGCTCGATCTTTCCGACACGACAGTCGGTTCGGATGGATTGCCGGGCGACTATCGCCGTCTCGCCGCGGATTCCTCGGCGCAATTCGGCTATCCGCCGGTGATCTCGAACGGAACGTGGCGGCAGACGAATGCGAGCCGCTACATCCGCATGTTCCAGAGCCGCCGTTCACTCCTGATCTGGAAACTGTTCGGCCAACGCCTCGACGGCTGGAGCAACGCCGACCATCCGACCGAAAGCGTGCCCGGCGATCCGTCCACGTTGCCGAACGGCGCAGATCCTAATGCAGCCGATCTCGACTACTCCGGGACGATGATGCCGCCGCCCGGAAGCCCGGTCGCACCGCTGACCGCGGACGAGCGCCTCACGTTCGTGCGCTGGATCGATCTCGGTTGTCCGGTCGATACCGGCGATCCGCGCTACGGCTGGTTCCTCGACGATCTGAAACCAACCGTTGCGCTCAGCGCACCGCGGCCGCATGCAAATGCAGCCCCGCTCGGCGAGATTCGCTTCGGGCTCGCAGATGCGAATGCGGGTATCGATTTATCGACGCTGCATGTCAGTGCCGATTTCGTGGTGAACGGGCGCGCGGCTGGCGCGGAGCTTGCCGATCTCGCGCAGGCCGCGGGCGAAGACATCTGGACGATTGCGCTGTCGCCGCCGTTGATGGACGGATGGAATCAGCACGTCTATGTCTCCGTCGACGATGCGCAAGGGAACGTGACGCGCGTTGCGCGGGCGTTCTTTGTCGGCGCGACGGATACGATATTTCGCAACGGGTTCGAGTGAATCCAAGCCCGTCGTCCCGGCGAAGGCCGGGACCCAGCTCTTTGCGTGACGTCACCGGAAAAACTGGGTCCCGGCCTTCGCCGGGACGACGAATTAGGCGCGCGCCAACCACTTCGCCGCCATTCGCCGCACCGACGCATCGATCGTCGCATCATCGATCAGCGTCGCAATGTCGCGCCATGCCAGCGCGTGCGATTCATCGCTCACAACGAACGCTTCGCTACCCGTCGTGCGCACGACATAGCGCACGTCGTAATGCCAATGCTCAGGCTCATTCGGACGTGCCGGAATCGCATGCCGATCGATATCGAAGATCGCGGGCTCGACGACGAGATCGGCGAGTCCCGATTCCTCCTCGGCCTCGCGTAGCGCGACGCGCGCGAGATCGGCGTCGCCGTCGGCATGTCCGCCGAGCTGGAGCCACGCGTTCAGCTTGCGGTGATGCGTGAGCAGAACACGCCGGCCGTCCGCGCTGACGAGCCAGGCCGATCCGGTCAGGTGGCCGTCGCGCCGTTCGCGCGACGCCGCGTCGGCGTGTGCCGTCATGAAGTCGCGGAACACGCGGACCATCGATTTTTCGGCCGGATGCGCCCTTTCATAAGCGTCGACCCAGGCCGCCCATGCGCGCTGATGCGGGGCACAAGGATGCGGCAGGGCAGCATGGGAAGGCATGACTTTGGCTCGCTTGCCGCTGGCAGGTGGGGTCGCGTATGTTACCGAACCGCTGCACCCGACCCGTTCGAAGGTCTGCGCATTTGGCTAGGCGCTGGACGGTCGATGGCCTGCCCTCAAACCTTTGCGAAGGGGACGTAATGATTTTCTGGCGCGTCAAACCGCTCCATCAGATCCTGGAAACGGCGGAGAAGAAATCCCTCAAGCGACAGCTCGGCCCAGTGCAGCTCACGCTGCTCGGCGTCGGCGCGGTGATCGGCACCGGTATCTTCGTGCTGACTGCCGAAGCGGGACAGAAGGCCGGCCCGGGCATGATGATCGCTTTCGTTATCGCGGCGATCGTCTGCGCCCTCGCAGCGCTGGCGTACGCCGAGCTCGCCTCGATGGTGCCCGTATCGGGTTCCGCCTATACCTACACCTACGGCGTGCTCGGTGAGCTGATCGCCTGGATCGTCGGCTGGGCACTCGGCCTCGAATACGGTATCGGCGCGGCGGTGGTCTGCGTCGGCTGGTCGGGGTACATGAATGGATTATTGGCCGCAAACGGGTACGCGCTGCCCGATTTCCTGCGAACCGGCTTCTATGCCGGCGGCGGCTTCGATCTGCTCGCGTTCGTGATCGGCCTTGCGGTGACGGTGCTGCTGGTGATCGGCACGTCCAAGAGCGCGCGCGTCAACGCGGTGCTCGTCGCGATCAAGATCGTCGCGCTGACCGTTTTCATCTTCATCGCAGTGCCGGCGGTGAAAACCACCAACTTCGAGCCGTTCCTGCCCGGCGGCTGGGGCAGCCCGCTCGGTGGCGTCGGCGTGCTCGGTGCGGCGGCGTCGATCTTCTTCGCATACGTGGGTTTCGATGCGGTATCGACCGCGGCGGAAGAAACCAAGAACCCCAACCGGAATATTCCGATCGGTCTGATCGGATCGCTGCTGATCTGCACGGTCTTTTATCTCCTCGTCGGCTACGGCGCGGCAGGTTCCGTCGGCGCGCAGCCGATGCTCGGCGCGAATGGCCTGCCGCTCGATCCGGGTACGCCGGAAATGGCGGCGGCCTGCGCGAACTCGCAGGCGCTGGTCTGCAGCAAGGAGCCGCTGGCGCACGTGCTGCGCCTGCTCGGTTTCCCGAGCCTCGGCAGTGCGATCGGCATCGCCGCGATCCTCGCACTGCCGTCGGTAATCCTGATGATGATGTTCGGCCAGACGCGCATCTTCTTCACGATGTCGCGCGACGGCCTTCTGCCCGAGCCGCTCTCGCGCGTGCATCCGAGCTTCCACACGCCGCACGTGATCACGATCATCACCGGTCTCGTCGTGTCGGTCTGCGCGGCGCTGTTCCCGGTCGGCAAGCTCGCCGACACGTCGAACTCCGGCACGCTCTTGGCTTTCGCCATGGTCTCGATCGGCGTCCTGATCTTGCGCAAGCAACAGCCCGACCGTCCGCGGCCGTTCCGCACGCCGATGGCGTGGATCGTTTGTCCGCTTGCGGTCGCCGGCTGCTTGCTGCTGTTCATCAACCTCAGCATGACGGCAAAGCTCGTCTTCGTGATCTGGGCGGTTCTCGGCCTGATCCTTTACCGGACCTACGGCTATCACCGCAGCCATCTTGCAAACCAGCGCTCCTGAGGCTGGCGCGCAACGGGTGCGAACGAGGCCGGCATCGTCGCCGGCCTCGCGTTGAGCGCGTGATCTTCCGGACGGCCTCATGCTCGATCAGCTTTTAGTCAAGAAAACCGATTTTTCCGACGCCGACGCGAGCGAAGGCCCCTGCCTCAAGCGCACGCTCGGCCCCTGGGGCTTGACCGCGCTCGGCATCGGCGCCGTGATCGGCGGCGGTATCTTCGTCATCACCGGCCAAGCCGCGGCCGAGCACGCGGGCCCGGCTATCATTCTCTGCTTCATCATCGCGGCGATCTGCTGCAGCTTCACGGCGCTCTGCTACGCGGAGTTCGCGACGCTGATTCCGATGTCCGGCAGCTCCTACTCGTACGCGTACGCGACGCTCGGCGAGCTCGTCGCCTGGTTCATCGGCTGGAACATGGTGCTCGAATACGGCGTCTCGGCGTCTGCGGTCGCGGTGAGCTGGACCGGGTATTTCACCAGCCTCCTGGATCACTTCGGCGTGCATCTGCCGGCGGTGCTGACGAACGCGCCGCTCGCATTCACCGACAATCACCTCGTGACGACCGGCGCCTGGTTCAACCTGCCCGCTGTCGCCATCGTGCTGGCGCTGACCTGGGTCTGCTACGTCGGCATCAAGGAATCGAGCGGCGCGAATCTCGCGATGGTGATCTTGAAGGTGTCGCTGATCGTCATCGTGATCGTCGTCGGCGCGTTCTACGTAACACCGGAATACTGGCATCCGTTCATTCCGGAAAATCAAGGTCCGGAAAAATACGGCTGGTCCGGCATCATCCGCGGCGCGGCGCTGGTGTTCTTCGCGTACATCGGTTTCGAGGCGACGTCGACCGCGGCGCAGGAAGCGAAGAATCCGCAGCGCGATCTGCCGATCGGCACGATCGCCTCGCTCGCGATCTGCACGATCCTCTACATCGGCATGGCGACCGTGCTCACCGGCCTTTTGCCGTTCGACCAGCTCGGCACCAGCGAGCCGGTCGTGACCGCGATCAAGGCGCACGCAGAGCTCGACTGGCTGCGCTGGCTCGTCGAGCTCGGCGCGCTGATCGGTCTTTCGTCCGTGATCCTCGTGATGATCATCGCGCAGCCGCGCATCTTCATGATCATGGGCCGCGACGGCCTACTCCCGCCGGTGTTCGCAAAGATCCATCCGAAGTACTGCACGCCGCACATCAACACGCTGATCACCGGCGCCGGCATTGCGCTCCTCGCCGCAGTGTTTCCGCTCGACGTGCTCGGCGATCTCGTCTCGATGGGCACGCTCATCGCGTTCTGCGCGGTCTGCATCGGCGTGCTCGTGCTGCGTCGCACGCAACCCGACATGCCGCGTACGTTCCGCGTGCCGTGGGCGCCGGTCACGTGCACGCTCGGCGTGTTGAGTTGTCTCTTTCTCTTGATCTTCGGCGAGAACTGGTACAACTGGGCGATGATGGGTTTGTGGACCGTGATCGGGTTCGTGATCTATTTCGGTTACGGCTACCGCAACAGCAAGCTGCGCGGGAAAGCATGATCCGCCTATCGTCATCCCGGCGAAGGCCGGGATGACGAACTAGATTTGCTCGTCGGGCTCTGCCGAATCGCCTTCCGCACCATTCTCGGCCTGCTCATCCACCGCTGTCTCGAGCAACGACAGCTGCAACGACTTCTTCACCGGCGCCCCCATTTCCGCAAGGCTCTGCACCTGCAGCAGCACGCTGCCCTTGCCGCCTTCGCGCAAACGCCTGAGCGCGCTCGAGTGCGCACGCTGCGCCTTGTCGAGCGCGATGCCGACACTGACGAGCTCGTTCACGAGCATCGCGAAATTGTCGTGCAGCTGCGCCGCGCGGCGCGCGATCTCCATCGCGTTGACGTTTCGCCGTTCGAGACGCCAGAGATGCGCGACCGTGCGCAGCGTCGCCAGCAGCGTGCTCGGGCTCACCAGCGAGATGTTCTTCGATAGCGCATAGACGTAGAGACTCTCGTCGGCGCGCACGGCTTCGATGAATGCGGCTTCGACGGGAATGAACAGCAGAACGAAATCGAGCGTGCGGAGTTTTTCGATGTCGTCGTAGTTGCGCGCCGAGAGGCTGTCGATATGCCGGCGCAGCGAGGCGAGATGCTCGGCGAGCGCGACGCCGCGGACGGTTTCATCGTCGAGATTCGCCACGAAGCGCTCATACGCGACCAGCGACACTTTCGAATCGATGACGATGTCTTTTTCTTCCGGCAGATGCACGATCACGTCCGGACGCTGGCGTCCGCCATCGTTGTTGCGGAAGCTCAATTGCGTTTCGTACTCGCGTCCGGCCTGCAGGCCCGATGCTTCCAGCACGCGTTCGAGCACGAGCTCGCCCCACGCGCCTTGTGCGCGCGTATCGCCCTTGAGCGCGCGCGTGAGATTGATCGCGTCCTCGCTGATACGCTGGTTCAACTGCCTCAGCGTCTGGATTTCGTGCGCGAGCATGCCGCGCTCGCGCTGCTCGTTCGCGTAGGTTTGGTTGACGGTCTCGCGGAATTCCTTGAGCTGGAGCTTCAAAGGATCGAGCAGGCCGTCGAGCTGCTGCTTGCTCTGCTCGCGGAAATGCTCGGCCTTGTCTTCGAGGATGCGGTTGGCGAGATTCTGGAACGCTTCGCGAAGGCGCTGCTCAGCCTGATCGAGCAATTTCAATTTTTCCGTGGCGGCTTGCGCCTGCTCGCGCGAGCCGGCTTCGAGCGCCGCATAGCGGCTCGTCAGCTCGACCAATCGTGCTTGCGCTTCGTCGCGGGCACGCGTGGCGCCAGCGAGATCGGCGCCGAGGCGCTCGGCGTGCGTCTGCTGCGCGGCCGCGTGCGCGGTGACGCGCCGAAGATTCTGCTCGCCGATCGACCAGTCGCGCTCGAATCGCTCGACGCGGGCGGTGAGCTCGGCCGAACGCGACGCGGCTGCATCGCGCTGCTCGCCGAGCACGGCGACTTCGGTATCACGCGCGGCGCGGCCCGACGCGAACGCGCGCGCGGTCCAGCGTCGCGCGACGATCCAGAGCAGCAGCGCGCCGACGACGAACCCAGCGACGGCAGCCAAGACGGCGAGAACATAAGGCGGAAAATTCGGCACGCGGCGATCCGAGGGAATCCAGGATCGCGATTGTGACAGCGTGCGGTCTCAGGTGCCGAGACTTGGAAACGAAAACGCCGTGCGACGCTTTCGCATCGCACGGCATTCGTGAGCGAAGATCAGGCCTTGGCGCTGTAGCCCGAGCACCAGCCCTTTGCGTTCGTCGCCTTGCCCGGGAAGAGCGCGCACGGACCCCAGGCATCGCCGGCCTTGCCCGTCCAGAACTTGCAGTTGCCGCAATCCGATCCGGCTTTGTAGGTGGCGAACTTGGCCTTGTCGACGGTGTTTGCATCGTCCTTGTAACCGAGCGCCATCGCGGTGGGATCGCTCTCGGCGAGATGCGGAAGATCGTCCGCGCGCGCGAGGCGCGGCAACACGGTCGCGGCGATCGGCGCGATCGCGGCACCGGTCACGGCGAGCTTCAAGAAACGGCGTCGGGCCTGGCTATCAGCTGGGTTTGACATCATCGGCTCCTTAGGGAGAAGGACGGGATTCTGCCGCCTCGACGGGCGGCGAGCGGCGGTGAGAATACTCTTTCGCGCTAAACCAAAGCTGACACGGGATAGGAATAACTCTTGTTTAGATTTGCGGACGAATGAGGACGAAAGCCGGTAATCGGCAGCCGGCAGCCGAAATGCCGTACCGCTCTCCGGCTCACCGCTACCGGCTTCCTGTTACCGTCTTTATAGTCCACGCCATCCAACCGGAATCCGGCACCCCGTGACCTCCACTCTTCCTTACGACCCCGTCGTCCTTGCCACCTGTGCGCGCACGATCGCCGATACCGGCCGCGAGCTAGCCGCGCTCGGCTGGACGCCCGCGACGAGCAGCAATTTCTCGATGCGGCTCGACGCCCGGCACATCGCGGTCACGATCTCCGGCCGCGACAAGGGCCGGCTCGGCGGCGAGGACGTGATGGTCGTCGACTTCGACGGCCGCGCGGTCGCGACCGACGCGCGTCCATCCGCTGAAACCGCTCTGCACACGCAGATCTACCGGCGCTTCCCGAACGCGGGCGCCGTGCTGCACACGCACTCGCAAGCGCAAAGCGTCGCGTCGCGCCTCTTCGGCGCGCGCGGCCAGGTGCGTTTCGAAGGCTGGGAGCTGCAGAAGGCGATCTCCGGCTACACGACGCACGAAAGCGAGCTCGTCGTGCCGGTGTTCCCGAATACGCAGGACATGAACGTGCTCGTGCGCGCGGTCGACGCGTGGCTCGATGCCGGCAAGCCGCTCGCAGGCTACTTGATAGACGGCCACGGCATCTACACGTGGGGCAAGGATATGCCGGAAACGAGGCGTCATCTCGACGCGTTCGAATTCCTGCTAGCCTGCGAAATGGACCTGATGCGTCTTAAAGGTGAACGCCCATGAGCCGACTTGCGATCTACGACGAAAACCGCGGCGATGCGCCGCTGTCCGTCCACACCGATCATGCCGACATCTCGCGCGAGCTCGGCAAGGTCGGCGTGCGCTTCGAGCAATGGGAAGCGTCCAAGCCCGTCGTGCCGGGCGCGAGCCAGGACGAAGTCATCGCCGCGTACCGCGCGGACATCGATCGGCTGATGAACGAGCAAGGCTATCAGGCCGTCGACGTGATCAGTCTCAAACCCGATAACCCCGATCGCGCCGCGTTCCGCCAGAAGTTCTTGAACGAGCACACGCACAGCGAAGACGAAGTGCGCTTCTTCGTCGCGGGCGCCGGACAGTTCACGCTGCACATCGGCGAGAAAGTCTACGAAGTGCTCTGCGAAGCGGGCGACCTCATCGGCGTGCCCGACGGCACGCGCCACTGGTTCGATATGAGCGAATCGCCCTACTTCATCGCGATTCGCCTTTTCACCAACAAGGAAGGCTGGGTCGCGAACTTCACCGGCACCGATATCGCCGAGCGCTTCCCGCGCATGCCGCCGCACCGCTCGGCGCGCGCGGCCTAAAGCATGGCGTATCTCGACGAATCGCTCGCGCCAGGCGAAAACATCGTCGCGCGCTTCGATCTGCACTGGACCGCGAAGTGGCGGCTAATCGTGTATCTCCTGCTCGCGATTCCGACGATCGGCATCGCGCTGATCGGCGCGATCTACGAATGGATACGCCTGCGATCGATCGAGCTTGGCGTGACCAACCGGCGCGTCGTGCGCAAGACCGGCATCGTGAGCCGTCAGACCGAAGAGCTTCGGCTCGCGTCGATCGAAACGATTGATCTGCATCAAAGCGCCTGGGGCCGCGTGTTCGGCTTCGGCGATATCGTGCTGACCGGACGCGGCGAAAGCTCGATGATCTTCGAGCGTCTCGCGCGGCCGATCGAAGCCAAGCGCGCGATCGAAGGCGCGTACGCTGCGCACGTGGAAGACACGCGCGCGAGCGCGCCGCCGAGATGAGCATGATCGACGCCATCGTCACCGACATCGAAGGCACCACGAGCTCGATCACGTTCGTCAAGGACGTGCTATTCCCGTACGCGCGAGAGCGGCTGCCCGCGTTCGTCGCGACGCATACCGACAAACCTGACGTGCAACATTGGCTGCACGAAGCCGCGAAGGAAGCCGGGCTCGTCTCGGCGACGCAGCAGGAGATCATCGAGCTTCTGACCGGGTGGATCGACGCCGATCGCAAATCGACGGCGCTCAAAGCGCTGCAGGGCATGATTTGGAAAGACGGCTACGAGAGCGGCGAGTATCGCGCGCACGTATACGCCGAAGTGCCCGCGCGGCTGCACGCATGGCATGCGGCCGGGAAGCGGCTCTATGTTTATTCGTCCGGATCGGTGCCCGCGCAGAAACTTCTCTTCGGATACACCGAAGCCGGCGATCTGACGCCCCTCTTCTCCGGCTATTTCGATACCGAAACCGGCCCGAAGCGCGAAGCCGATTCGTATCGGCGCATCGCTGCGGCGATCGGCGTGCCAGCCGCGCGAATCCTGTTTCTCTCCGACATCGTCGAAGAGCTCGATGCGGCAAAGGCGGCCGGAATGCAGACGACGCTGCTCGCTCGTGCGCCTTCGACCTGTCCCGAAATGCCGCGCCATCGCTGCGTCGCCGATTTCGACGCGATCGATCCCGACGCGGTCGGCTGATCGGCCATGGAGCTCGTCTATTCAGGACTGATACCGCTCCTCTGGCTCGTGTGGTGCGCCGTCTGGATCGTCTTGGCGCGCCGTGTGAAATCCGACATCCGCAACGAATCGGTGGCGTCGCGTGCCGCGCACATCGTCCCGCTGATCATCGCGGCGCTGTTGCTGTACCCCGACCGCCTGCCCGGCGATTTTCTCGGCGGACGCTTGCTGCCGGCGACGGCGACCGGCTATTTCATCGGCGTCGCGCTCGTCGCGCTCGGCCTCGGCTTTTCGATCGCCGCACGGCTCCATCTCGGCCGCAACTGGAGCGGCACCGTTACGCTGAAGCAGGATCACGAGCTCGTCCGTTCGGGGCCCTATCGCTGGGTCCGCCATCCGATCTACAGCGGGCTTCTGCTCGCGTTTCTCGGTTGCGCGGTCGCGCGCGGCGAATGGCGCGGCATGATCGCTGTCGTGATCGCGTTCGCCGCGCTCTGGCGCAAGCTCAAGCTCGAAGAACGCTGGATGGTCGAGACGTTCGGCGATGCGTACCGGCGTTATCAGAACGAAGTCGCCGCGCTGATTCCGTTCGTGATTTGACACAACACCGCGCAAGCGGCTGCGCGACGCCTCATACTTGGCACCGGCGAAAACGGTCGGAGGCCGGGTGAATCTTCTTGCAACGCTATGGAACGGAGTGCGCGCGGTGGCGCTGCGCTCGCCGCGCGGGAATGCGGCGGACGGCAATCCAGCGCTGTTCTTCGCTCTCGTGCTCGTCTATATGGTCTCCTCGATCCTGAAAGGATCGATCGAAACCGCAAGTCCATGGCAAATCTATTCCTACGGCATCAGCACGATCCTGACCGATTCGATGCTGACGCTCGCGGCGGCCTGGGTGCTCGTGCGCATCATGCAGCGCGAAGGCATCTTCTGGGGCGCCGCATCGATTCTGCTCGCGGCGACGATCGTGACGCAGCTCGCGGTTCACTGGCCGCTGGGCTACGTCACCGGCGAGCTGGTCGATCGCGATCACGTGATCGCCGCGCTGCTCGTGGACATCGCGTCGCGCTGGTGGTGGCTCCTGGTTCTGATCGTTTTCGCGCATTGGCTTGCGCCGAAGAGCATCGGCCGCGCGCTGATCGCGGCGCTGCTCGGCTATGCCGTCTCGGCGGCGGCGTGGTGGTGGTTGCCGGCGGCACCGGCGCTGACGACCGAAGAGACCACGACCGCCGACAAGATCGCCGCAACGGTCGCCAATCAGGACGAATCCGGCGACGATCAGGACGACAACACTACCGACGCCTCGTCTGAGCCCGATTTCGACGCCGAACAAGCGATGTACGATCAGCCGTCGCTGCTCGACGCCGCGCTCGCGAAGATCAAGCCCGAGACGCCGGGCAAGGTCGATCTCTACGTCGTCGCGTTTGCCGGCGACGCCGACGAGAACGTATTCCGCAACGAAGCGGAGTACGTCGAGACCCTGTTCACGCGGCGCTTCGACGCCGACGGCCATGTGCTCGTGCTCGAGAACAACTCAGCGACCGTATCGACACGGCCGCTGGCGACGCTGACGAATCTCACTTGGGCGCTCGATAACATCGCGTCGAAGATGAACCCGGCCGAAGACGTGCTGCTCGTCTATCTCACGACGCACGGCTCGCACGATCATGAGCTCCTCGTCGATCTCGATCCGCTGCCGCTGAATCAAATCGGTCCGAACGATCTCGCCGAAGCGCTGAAGACGAAGCCCGGCATCCGCTGGAAAGTGCTCGTCGTCAACGCATGCTATTCGGGCGGGTTCATCGATGCGCTGCGCGACGATTCGACGATGGTGCTGACTTCGGCGCGGAGCGACCGCACCTCGTTCGGCTGCGGCGCAGAGTCGGACATCACCTACTTCGGCAAGGCGTTCCTCGCCGAAGCGCTCAACAAGACGACGTCGATCCGCGAAGCGTTCGATCTTGCCAAGCAATCCGTGTCGGAGTGGGAAGACGCCAACAAGGAAGAGCACTCCGAGCCGCAGATCGCGACGACGCGCAGCATCGAAGCCAAGCTCGATGCCTGGCGGCAATCGCTCAAGCCCGGCGACGCGGTTCCGTTCGCGCCGGCCGAGTGAAGCTCAGCGCTGGCCGTACGAGGCCAGCGCCGGGAACACGCTGACCAGGATCAGGATCGGCTCGCGAAAGATCACCGCGGCCATCACGAACGCGAGCGCGATCACGAGGAGCGCGACTTCGCGTTTGCGTCTTGATTTTTTCCGTGTCTTGAGCTCGGTGACGATGCGGCTCAACGGTTCTGCAGGCGTGGACATTCTTTGAAGCGGACGGGCCGCGACGGGCCCCGACGTGGATCATGCTAGGACCGGCGGAATAAGCACCGCGTAAAAATCGCACTCAAGTGCTTTTTTAATACGGTTTTTACGCACACGCTACCGATTCTTATACGCGCTATATGCGCCTGCGCCTATCGTGCCCGCCGTTCCCGAGGTGACACGCACATGGACATCGCCTATCTCGTTTTGCTTGCCGTTCTCGTCGGCCTCACCGCGGCCTATATCCGCCTTTGCGCGAAGCTCGAAGAGCGCAAGTGACCGAATTCCTGATCACGGTGACGGTGCTCTTCGCTGCCGCCGCCACGATCTACGCGTATTGCATCCGTCGCAGGACCCGCTCATGACCTTTCTCTATGCCCTCGCGGCAGTCATCGCGCTCGCGTTGACCGTCTACCTGACCGTCGCGCTGCTCAAACCGGAGTGGTTCGAATGACTTTCAACGACTATCTGCAGCTCGGCCTTTATCTGGCCGTGCTGGTCCTGCTCATAAAGCCGCTCGGCACCTACATGGCGCTGGTGTTCTCCGATGAGCCCAATCGCGTGCTCCGGATCGGCGGCCCGACCGAGCGTTTCTTATATCGCGCTTCCGGCGTGAAGCCTGACGAGGACATGTCGTGGCGCCGCTATGCCGTCGCGATGCTGGTATTCAACGTCGTGGGCCTCCTCTTCGTCTACCTGCTGCAACGCATGCAGCAGTGGCTGCCGCTGAATCCGCAGGGTTTCGGCGCCGTCAGCGCGGATTCGGCGCTGAACACCGCGATCAGCTTCGCGACGAACACGAACTGGCAGGGCTACGGCGGCGAATCGACGATGAGCTATCTCACGCAGATGCTCGCGCTCGCCGTGCAGAATTTCCTATCCGCGGCGACCGGCATTGCGGTGCTGATCGCTCTGGTCCGCGGCTTCGTGCGCCGCAACGCGCAGGGCGTCGGCAATTTCTGGGTCGATATGACCCGCTCGACGCTGTACGTGCTGCTGCCGCTTTCGCTGGTGCTCGCGCTCGTGCTGACTTCGCAAGGTGTGCCGCAGAACTTCAAGCCGTACGAGAACGTGCCGCTACTGCAGCCGACCACGCAGACCGAAACCGTGAAGGACGCCGACGGCAATCCGCTCAAGGACGGTGCCGGCAAAGACGTTACCAAGGAAACGCCCGTTACGGAGCAGCCGCTGCCGCTCGGCCCGGCCGCTTCGCAGATCGCGATCAAGCAGCTCGGCACCAATGGCGGCGGCTATTACAACATCAACTCAGCGCATCCGTACGAGAACCCGACGCCGCTCAGCAATTTCCTCGAAGTGCTGGCGATCCTCTTGATCCCGGCCGCCCTCTGCTACACGTTCGGGCGCATGGTCGGCGACCGCCGGCAAGGCTGGGCGCTACTCGCCACGATGTTCGTGATTTTCGTGCCCTTGCTCCTGGCCTGCACGGCCGCAGAACAAGCCGGCAATCCGGCGCTGACCTCCCTCGGCGCGGATCAGCTCGCGTCGGCCGTGCAGGCCGGCGGCAACATGGAAGGCAAGGAGGTGCGCTTCGGCATCGTCAACTCCACGCTGTGGGCGACCGCGACCACGGCCGCGTCGAATGGCTCGGTCAACGCGATGCACGATTCGTTCACGCCGCTCGGTGGCCTCGTTCCGATGTGGCTGATGCAGCTCGGCGAAGTGATCTTCGGCGGCGTCGGCAGCGGGCTCTACGGCATGCTCGCATTCGCGGTCGTCGCGGTGTTCATCGCCGGGCTCATGGTCGGCCGCACGCCCGAATATCTGGGCAAGAAGATCGAAGCCTACGAGATGAAGATGGCGAGCCTCGTCGTTTTGATTCCGTGCGCGCTCGTCGTCATCGGCACTGCGATCGCGGTGCTCGCGCCCGCGGGCCTCGCTGGCATGGCGAATCCCGGCATCCATGGCTTCAGCGAAGTTTTGTACGCGCTGTCGTCAGCCTCGAACAACAACGGCAGCGCATTCGGCGGCATCTCGGCGAACACGCCGTTCTACAACACGTTGCTCGGCATCTGCATGTTCTTCGCGCGCTTCCCGCTCGCAATCGGCATGCTCGCGATCGCGGGCTCGCTTGCTGCGAAGAAACACGTGCCGCCGTCGGCCGGAACGCTGCCGACGCACACGCCGCTGTTCGTTGTGCTGCTTGCCAGCACCGTCGTGATCATCGGTGCACTGACCTTCCTGCCCGCGCTGGCGCTCGGCCCGATCGCGGAACACTTGATGGCGTTCGGCCACTGAGCGGCGCCCGTCGGCCTACGACACAACAGGATCTACTGAGATGACTTCTACAACCGTCCGCACGAGCGCGCTGAGCAGGGAATTGATGATTCCCGCGATCGGCGACGCTTTCCGCAAGCTCTCGCCCCGGCAGCAGTTCCGCAATCCGGTGATGTTCGTCGTGTTCGTCTGCAGCGTGCTGACGACCGGCCTCTGGGTGCAGGCGCTCGCCGGCCATGGCGAGGCACCGGCGGGCTTCATCTTCTGGGTCAGCCTCTGGCTCTGGTTCACGCTCTTGTTCGCGAACTTCGCCGAAGCGATCGCCGAAGGCCGCGGCAAGGCGCAGGCGCTGCGCGGCGCACGCCGCGACGTGATCGCGCACAAGATCGCCGCGCTCGACAAGCGCGATGCCATCACGATCACGCCGGCGAGCGATCTTCGCAAGGGCGACATCGTGATCGTCAAAGCCGGGGAGTTCATTCCCGGCGACGGCGACGTGCTCGACGGTGCCGCCTCTGTTGATGAGAGCGCGGTCACCGGTGAGTCCGCGCCGGTGATCCGCGAATCCGGCGGCGATCGAAGCTCCGTCACCGGCGGCACGCGCGTCTTGTCCGACTGGCTGGTCGTGCGCATCGCCAGCAATCCGGGCGAAAGCTTTCTCGATCGCATGATCGCGATGGTCGAAGGCGCGAGCCGGCGCAAGACGCCGAACGAGATCGCGCTGACGATCCTGCTCGCGAAGTTCACGCTGATCTTCCTGCTCGCCTGCGCCACGCTGCTGCCGTACTCGCTGTATGCGGTGAATAGCGCTGGCCACGGTGATCCGGTGACGATCACGGTGCTGGTCGCACTCCTCGTCTGTCTCATCCCGACGACGATCGGCGGCCTTCTTTCCGCGATCGGCATCGCCGGCATGGATCGCATGATCCAGGCCAACGTGATCGCGATGTCCGGCCGCGCGGTCGAAGCTGCCGGCGACGTCGACGTGCTGCTGCTCGACAAAACCGGCACGATCACGCTCGGCAATCGCCAGGCCGTCGCGTTCCATCCGGCCGCCGGCATTTCCGCCGGCATGCTCGCCGATGCCGCGCAGCTGGCGTCGCTCGCAGACGAGACACCCGAAGGCCGCAGCATCGTCGTGCTCGCGAAGGAGAAATTCGGCCTGCGCGAGCGCGAAGTCGCGGGCAGCGGCGTGACGTTCGTGCCATTCACCGCGCAGACGCGCATGAGCGGCGTCGATCTGCACGGTCGGCGCATCCGCAAAGGTGCTCTCGATGCGGTACGCAATCATCTCGCGCAGCTCGGCGGCCAGATCCCGGCGGACATCGTCAAGATAGCCGAGGACATTGCACGCAAGGGCGGCACCCCGCTCGTCGTCAGTGAAGACGCGCGCGCGCTCGGCGTGATCGAGCTCAAGGACATCGTCAAAGGCGGCATCAAGGAGCGCTTCGCCGAACTTCGGCGCATGGGCATCCGCACGATCATGATCACCGGCGACAACCCGTTGACCGCGGCTTCGATCGCCGCCGAAGCCGGCGTCGACGATTATCTTGCCGAAGCGACGCCGGAAGCCAAGCTCAAGCTGATCCGCGATATCCAAGCGGAAGGAAGACTCGTCGCGATGTGCGGCGACGGTACCAACGACGCGCCTGCGCTCGCGCAGGCCGACGTCGCCGTCGCGATGAACAGCGGCACGCAAGCGGCGAAAGAAGCCGGCAACATGGTCGATCTCGATTCGAACCCGACAAAATTGATCGAAGTCGTCGAGATCGGCAAGCAGATGCTGATCACGCGCGGCGCGCTGACCACGTTCTCCATCGCCAATGACGTCGCAAAATATTTCGCGATCATCCCGGCCGCGTTCGCCGCTACCTACCCCGCATTGAACGCGCTCAACGTCATGCATCTGGCGACGCCGCGAAGCGCGATCTTGTCCGCGGTGATCTTCAACGCGCTCATCATAGTTTTCCTGATTCCGCTCGCGCTCAAGGGCGTGCGCTACCGCGCCGTCGGCGCCGGGCCGCTCTTGCGGCGGAATCTTCTGATCTATGGCATCACCGGCCTGATCGTGCCGTTCGTCGGAATCAAGATCATCGATTGGCTGCTGGTCTTTACTGGACTGGCCTGAGGAGAAGAAACACCCATGCGCACGCATTTGCTGCGAACGTTCTATCCGTCGCCCGCCGCGGAGCCTGATACAGGCATCGCCGCGAACGACGACCGCTACGAGAAACCCGAGGCGGCGGGACGCGGAGCACGCCCGATGGCTTTGGTTGCCGCGACCACGCTGCAACACCGTTCCGAAGAAGACGACTACGTGCTCGGCGGATACGCGGGCATCTGAGCACGCACGATCCGCGCGCAATACACAACAGGGAGAATTCATGAACAAGACACGTACCACGCTCCTGATCGCTATCGCCGCCTGCTGCGCCGCGACCGCGCAAGCGCAGACGGCGGACACGAGCGCGAACGATGCCTATTCCGTCACCGGCAATATCGCGCTGACGTCGGACTATATGTTCCGCGGCCTGACCCAGACCTGGGGCGGCGCTGCTGTTCAGGGCGGCGCCGACCTTGCGATGAAGAACGGTTTTGCGGCGGGTTTCTGGGCATCGAGCATCAGCGACAAGAGCTATCCCGGCGCGTCACTCGAGCTCGATCTCTATGCAAGCTACGGCGCGCAGATCAACGACGACTGGTCCTGGCGCGTCGGGCTGTACAGCTACCTTTATCCAAAAGGTAACCTCGATGAGGTCGGCCTGCCGTCACGCTCGTTCAATACTACTGAAGCAAACGCCGCGTTGACCTGGAAGTGGCTGACGCTCAAGTACTCGCGCTCGCTGACGGACTACTTCGGCATCGACACCGAACAAGGTTATCGCGACGATTCCAAGGGCACCGGATACCTTGAGATCAACGCGAGCGTCCCGTTCAACGACCAGTGGAGCCTTGCGCTTCACGCCGGACGCACCGACATCGCGACGCGCCTGGCGACACCGCTTGCGAACGGCGCGGACGATCCCGACTACAGCGATTTCGGCGCGACGCTGAAATATCAGTTCGCGTCACATTGGTCGGCGAGCCTGGGCGCGACCTATGCCGACAACAAATCGTTCTATGGACACACCGCGAGCTTCACGAATCCGAACGATACGAAGAACGTCGGCGGGACGCGCGGCTTTGTGATGCTGCAAGGAACGTTTTGAACGCTTCGAACACAACGCGTCTTCCTCGTCATTCCGGCGAAGGGCGAAAGGACACCTGAGGAATCACCATGATCAAGATCATCCGCCAGTCGATCGTCATGCTTGCACTGCTGACCATCGTGACCGGCATCGCCTACCCGCTCGTCGTCACCGGCCTCGGGCAGCTCCTGTTCGCGCGCGCCGCGAACGGCAGCGTCATCGAGCACGACGGCAAAGTGCTGGGTTCCGAGCTGATCGGTCAGCCGTTTACCGATCCGAAATATTTCTGGAGCCGGCCGTCCGCAACGGCCCCGTTCGCCAACAATAGCGCCGCGTCAGCCGGCTCCAATCTCGGTCCGACTAACAGCGCATTGACAGACGCAGTCAAGCAGCGCGTCGAAGCATTGCGCGCAGCCGATCCCGGCAATACCGCGCCGGTTCCAACCGATCTTGTCACCGCTTCGGGCAGCGGCCTCGATCCGCATATTTCGCCGGCCGCGGCGAAATACCAGATCGCGCGCGTCGCGCGTGTGCGCGGCATGCCGGTCGGCGATGTCGAGAAGCTCGTCGGCGCCGCGACCGAAGGCCGCACGTTCGGCGTGCTCGGCGAACCGCGCGTGAATGTGCTCGCGCTGAATCTTGCGCTGGACGGGAAGTAAAGCGCGCACGGCGACGGTGTCCTTGCGAGCGTAATTCCCGCTAGGAGCGGGAATTACGCTCGCGAAAAGGTTCGCCAACGTCCTGTTTTTCGCGAGACCAACGCTGGCACAGTAGCAACCATCGCACCGCTTGCCGCATCATGGAGGCGCCAGCGAGTGCGTTCATGCCGAATCCCGAGCCCTCAAAACGCCCCGATCCCGATGCGCTGCTCGCGCGCGTCAAGGAAGACGAATCGCGCGCGCGCCGCGGCCGGCTGAAGATTTTCTTCGGCGCCACCGCCGGCGTCGGCAAGAGCTACGCAATGCTCGAAGCCGCGCGCCGTCAGCGCGACGACGGCGTCGATGTCGTCGTCGGCTACGTCGAGCTGCATGGCAGGCCCGAAACCGAAGCGCTGCTCCAAGGCCTCGAGATTCTGCCGCCGATGCGGCTCGAGCACCGCGGCATCGCACTCACCGAGTTCGATCTCGACGCGGCGCTGGTACGAAAGCCGCAATTGCTGGTCGTCGACGAGCTCGCGCACAGCAATCATCCCGGCGCGCGGCATCCCAAGCGCTGGCAGGACATCGAAGAGCTGGTCGCCGGCGGCATCGACGTCTACACGACCGTCAACGTGCAGCATCTCGAAAGCTTGCACGATGTCGTCGCGCAGATCACCGGCGTCGATGTGCGCGAAACCGTGCCCGATCGCGTGTTCGCCGGCGCGGACGAAGTCGAGCTCGTCGATCTTCCGCCCGATGAGCTGCTCGAGCGCCTCGCTGAAGGCAAAGTCTATGTCTCGGAGAAAGCACGCCACGCGGCCGCTAATTTCTTTCGCAAAGGCAATCTGATTGCGCTCCGCCAGCTCGCGTTGCGCGCGACTGCCGATCGCGTCGACGCGGCGATGCGCGAGTACCGAGAACGTCATGCGATCTCCGCGACCTGGGCCGCGAATGAGCGCGTGCTGGTGTGCGTCGGTCCCGATCCGCTGTCGACGCGCCTCGTGCGCTCGGCGAGCCGCATGGCCAACGCGCTGCACGCGCCGTGGCTCGCGGCGTACGTCGAGACGCCCAAGCTGGTACGTCTCCCGCAAGTGGCACGCGACCGCATTCTGCAGACGCTGCGCCTTGCCGAGGAGCTCGGCGCGGAAACGGCGAATCTCAGCGGCGAAAGCGTCGCGGCGACACTGATCGAATTCGCGCGCCGGCGCAATGTAAGCCGCATCATCGTCGGTAAGCCGCTTCGAAGCCGCTGGCGCGACCGCTTCGGCGAATCGCTGGTCGACGAGCTGATCCGCCAGAGCGGCGCGATCGATATCTACGTGATCAGCGGCGAGCCCGGCCAGGAAAGCCCGACGCCGCCGCGCCGTCCTTCGCGCAATAGCCGCTGGCCGGCGTATCTGAAAGCGCTCGGTATCGTCGCGCTCGCTACCGCGATCGGATCGCAAATGAGCGGGCGCTTCGAGCTCACCAACGTCGTGATGGTGTATCTCCTCGCGACCGTGATCGCAGCGGCGCGATTCGGACGCGGACCGTCGGCGATGGCTGCGGTGCTCAGCGTCGGCCTCTTCGATTTCCTGTTCGTGCCGCCGAAATATTCGTTCACGGTATCCGATACGCAATACGCGATCACGTTCGGCGTGATGCTGACGACCGCGCTTCTGATCAGCCATCTCGCTGCACTCGGCAAGCGCCAGGCCTCGGTCGCACGTCAACGCGAGCGACGCGCCGCGGAGTTGTACGCGCTGAGCCGAGAGCTCGCGCGCCGGCGCAGCATCGATGAGCTTTCGAAATTTCTCGTGCGCCATGTGCTTGCGAGCATCGACGGCGAAGCTGCGGTGCTGCTGCCCGATGCGGACGGCAAGATCCAGGACCCGACGCATTTCTGCGATCGCGGCAGCGAACGCGCGAGCGAGAGTCTCGTGCGTTATCCGGTGCCCGGCAACGATCTCGGCATCGCGCAATGGGCCTACGATCACCGCAAGAAAGCTGGTCTGGGCACGGACACGTTAGCAAGCGCGAGCGCGATTTATCTACCGCTGAACGCGCTCAAGCGGTGCATCGGTGTTCTCGGCCTTCGTCCTACCGACCCGCGCCAGATGCAGATTCCCGAGCAGATGCATCTCGTCGAAGCGCTGGTGAATCAGGCCGCGGTCGCGATGGAGCGCGTGCAGCTCGCCGACGCGGCGCAGGAAGCGAATGTCGAGATCGAATCGGAGCGCCTGCGCAACGTGCTGCTGAGCACGATCTCGCACGATTTCCGCACGCCGCTCGCGACGATCATCGGATCGGCGTCGACACTGCGCGACAGTGCTGCCGGCACGCTCGATGCGGATCAGCGCCGCGCGCTCCTCGATTCGCTGCTGCACGAAGCTGAGCGCATGAACCGTCTGATCGGCAACCTGCTCGATCTCACGCGGCTCAGCGAAGGCCGCATCGAGCTTCGCCGCGACTGGATCGCGATCGACGAGCTTGCGGGCGCGGTGCTTGCGCGTCTGCGCACAACGCTTGCGCAACATCCGGTGTCGCTCGCGGTGCCGGACGATCTTCCGCTCGTGCGAGGCGATGAGGTGTTGATCGAACAAGTGCTGTCGAATCTTCTGGAAAACGCCGCGCGCTACACGCCCCCCGGCACGCGCATCGAGATTTCGGCGAGCGCCGCGAGCGATGCGCTCGAAGTCGCCGTACGCGATCACGGCCCTGGCCTGGCGCCCGGCGAGGAAGTGCGCGTGTTCGACAAGTTTCATCAGACACGGCCGGAAAGCGCGCAAAGCGGTTTCGGGCTTGGCCTCGCGATCTGTAAGGCGATCGTCGATGCGCACGGCGGCACGATCATCGCGCACAACGCTCAGGGCGGCGGCGCCGAGTTCCGTTTCAGCCTGCCGCTGCGCACGACCGCGCCCGCATCCGCATGAGCGCACCGCGCGCGAATCTGCTGCTCGTCGAGGATGATCCGCAAATCCAGCGGTTTCTCGCGACCGCGCTCTCGGCGCATTCGTACGTGCTCGAGATCGCGTCGACCGGCCACGAAGGCTTGCAGCTGGCGGCGACACGCCAGCCCGATATCCTCATCGTCGACCTTGGCCTTCCCGATATGTCCGGCCTCGATGTGATTCGCCGCGCACGCGAGTGGTACGTGCGGCCGATCCTCGTGCTGTCGGCGCGCGACAAGGAAACCGACAAGGTCGCCGCGCTCGATCTCGGCGCGGACGATTACCTCACCAAGCCGTTCGGCATCGGCGAGCTGCTCGCGCGATTGCGCGTCGCTGAGCGGCATCTCTCCGAACGCAGCACCACGAGCGACGGCGCGCGCATCGAGATCGGCGGCCTCGCGATCGATCTCGCCGCGCATCGCGTGCAGCGCAACGGTGCCGACATCCATCTGACGCCGATCGAATATCAGCTTCTTACCACGCTCGCGCGCCATCGTGGCAAGGTGATGACGCACCGCCAGCTGCTGCGCGAAGTCTGGGGCTCGGCACACGTCGAATCGCCGCAATACCTTCGCATCTACATGCGCGCGCTCCGGCGCAAGATCGAAGCCGACCCGGCGCGACCGCAGCTGCTCCTGACCGAGGTCGGCGTCGGCTACCGGCTGGTCGACGAGGCGCTGCCGCCGGCGAGCGGCTAGAATCGTCCGCCGAGGCCCCGTAGCTCAGTTGGATAGAGCGTCCCCCTCCTAAGGGGAAGGTCGCACGTTCGAATCGTGTCGGGGCCGCCATAAATTCAATAGTTTACGTCGATAGTCTGAATTGGCAGGACAGACCGGGAAACCAAACTGCACCCGCGAGCACCAAATCGTCGCCATGATGGAAAGACTGCAGGAAAGCGCATTGCTACCAGCGCGTTAGTCGCGCGCGCAATTCCTATCTTCCAAAGGTCGCGCGCTTCGGATGCGTAGGCGGCAAATCCTCCCAACGGACATCGGTGGCGTGCCTTAGCCGTGCGCCTTCGTCTTCGTCTCCACGCACAATGCGGCGGACAACGGTCAGCTTGTGAGGTCGGGAAGCTCGCCCATGGCTAGGAATCGCAGACATGCACTTCGATCGTCGAGTGCATGATTTCTTCGTGCACCGAGAGGCGATTGCGGATCGCATCGGCTGTCAACGATGGATCGTGACTGACGACGGTGAGCGCGCATGAATATGCGTCTTTGCCAACGCGCCAGACGTGCAGGTCGGTGACGCGGGCATCGCCGCTGTTTTCACTCGTCTCGACGGCCGCGCGGATCTCGTCGACGACCGGATGATCCATCTCGCGATCGAGCAGCACCGAGCTCGTCTCGCGCAGCAGTCCCTTCGCCCAAACGGCGACGAGGATCGCTCCCGTGATGCCCATCACCGGATCGAGCCATGACCAGCCGAGATACCAGCCGCCAGCCAGCGCGAGGATTGCGAGTACGGACGTCGCTGCATCGGCGATGACGTGAAGATACGCCGACTTGAGATTGAGGTCGTGATGGCCATGGTCGGGGTAAGGGTGATCGTGATGGTGCTCGTGTCCGTGGACATGCGAATGATCGTGATGCGCGTGCCCAAGGATCATCGCGCAGACGACGTTAACGACGAGACCGATGCTTGCGACGACGATCGCTTCGCGATATTCGATCGGCTGCGGCGAAGCGAGACGTTCGACCGAGCCGGCGACCATCAACAGCGCGATGCCGATCAACAGAATCGCACTCGCGAATCCGCCGAGTATTTCGATCTTCCACGTTCCGAAAGCGAACCGTCTATCGCGGGACAGGCGTCTGGACGCGGCATAGGCGAACGCGCTGAGGCCGATCGCCAGCGCGTGTGAGCTCATGTGCCAGCCGTCGGCGAGGAGCGCCATCGAGTTGAACCACCAGCCCGCTACGATCTCGACGACCATCATCGCAGCCGTGATCCACATGACTGCGCGCGTGCTCCGCTCGGCGGAGGGATTCGCGCGGCTGAAGACGTGATCGTGGGTCCATTGCGACAGGTTTTCGGTATGCATTGGCATTGCCTTGTTCCGGCTACGCCGCTAACGCGTGCGCAAAGTATGGCCGCTCACGATCGTCGAGCTGGCGCGGACTTGGGCGGAGTAGCGCAGGCGCGGATCACTGGGAGCTCGCCGCGGTGCTCGTGCTCCCCGACTCGGTCGGCTCGAGCCAGCCGCCGGTGAAGCCGGCGCGCTGAAGGCCGCGGCGGATGTACGGATTCTTGCGCATGGTCTTCCAGACGAAATCGTCGCGATAGTTCTCGATCATTGCGATGATGGGACCCTGATCGATGCCGATGTAAGCGCTCGCGACCCAGCCGAAGCCCGGAATCAGATGGCCGGTCTCGACCGGCACGTCATAAGTGAAGCTCGGGTTGAACGAGTCGAGGAAGCCGTAGGTCGAGTAGATCACGTCGCCGAACTGCTTGTGCATTTCCTCGACGGCGGGCACGACGATCTCGGGCGCGAACGGAAGCGACGCCGCCGCGGCGGTCGGCGCGATCGTGCCGTCGTCGAACGCGTCAGCGATGCCGGCGCCGCGCGCGGAGTAACGCCGGAACGTGCGCTGGCCGCCGCCGTAAGGCTGCTCGGTGCCTGCGGGGCCGTCACTCGCCGTCAGGCCCCAGATGTTCTCACCGTAGAGCTTCCAGCCCATCGGGTTCGCCATCGCATAGGCACGCTGCGCGTAGGTCGCGCGGCGGCTGTTCTCGAAGTAGTCCAGGCCGCGATCGCGCATATACGTGTCCTGGATGCCGCGGAAATCGATCCAGACGTGCGAATACTGGTGGCCGAGGGCCGGCCCGAAGCCGAGATATTCCTGCTGCTGGAATGTGCCCCACGCGCGCTGGTAGGTCTGCGTCCACGCCTTCCATGCGTCCTTGCCGATGCTCTGCGTCGGCGCGCCGAGCGCAAGCACGTAGAGCAGCATGCCCTCGTTGTAGCCCTGCCAGTCGTAGGCGATGAAGCCCTGTTTCGGCACCCAGCCCATCGAGATCAGCGGCGGACGCGCCTGCATCCAGGTCCAGTCGACGCGGCGGTAGATCGTATCGGCGAGATGGCGGATTTCCTTTTCCTGCGGCGTGTCCTGGTCGAAATACGACTGCGCGAAGAGCACGCCGCCGAGCAGCAGCGCGGTGTCGACCGAAGACGCCTCGACCCAGTCCGCGTAACGGCCGCCGCTCTTGAGATCGAGAAAGTGATAGTAGAAGCCGTGATAGCCCGCCATACCTTCGGCGCGCGAACCCTGCGGCGCGCCCTCGAAGAAGCGGAGCGTCACGAGCGTGCGCTCGATCGCCTGGTCGCGCGTGACGTATCCGCGCTCGACGCCGATGCCGTACGCGGTGAGTCCGAAGCCAACCGCGGCGATGCTGGCGAAGGGCTCTGTGTAGGGATAGCGATCTGGGATCAGACCGGTTTCGGGATCGGCCGTTTCCCAGAAATAGTTAAACGTGCGCCGCTCGAGATCGTCGAAGAGCGGCGTCAGCGTCGGCCGCACCAGCGGCGTGACCTGCGCGCGGGGCGCTTCCTTGTTGGCCGGCGCGTCGCCTTCGCGGCAGGCGATCGCCACGACGACGACCATCCAGCAGATCAGCAGCACGCGCCAAAGCTTTTTCGTCATCATCGAAACTAGAGCAGAGAGGACGTAGGGGCCCGCAATGGGAAGGATAGCAGCCCATCACGACTTCGCACGCAATCCATCAGACGTTGCGCACGACGCCTGCGATGGAGGCTGGCGTCTCCAAGCACTGCGGGTCGCTGGACCCTCCCAAGGGGAAGGTCGCACGTTCGAATCGTGTCGGGGCCGCCACTGAATCAACGTGTTATGGGATTGTCGCGAATCCCGAGCGCGTCCTATCTTGACGATGGTTTTGCGGCCACCGCTATCTGCTCGACGTTAGGTGCTTGCTCTTTCCCGGCGATCAGCCGCCCGCCTTGAAAGCGCCACGATTTGGATTCGGGCTCCCAGGTAAACCGTTGGTAGCCGACTACCTCGGCTCCTTTTGTCATGGCCATCTTCAATTCGTTGCCCGTACGTTCGGCATAATAAAAACCTTCGGGTTCATGCGGGACGTCGCCGCCGTGTACCGTCAATTCGTACACGAGATAACGTTTGCTGCCATGGTTGTAGCCGATGAAGATGGTTCGCTCGAACGACGTTTTCAGCCAGGGAACGACTTCGCGGCTCTTCTCGTAAATGCGCAGGTACTGATGGCCCATGACCCACTCCGCTTCCCGGTCGAGCTTGAACGTTTGTCCGAAAGCGGTAGCAGTGACTTCCCACTTGCCGACTAAGTGATCGAGGAGATCATCGTAGAACCGCCGGTCATTGCCATCCTTGTCGACCTGTGCGATTGAGGCCGGCACAAAACACAGAGCCAGCACGATCACGGCCAAGATCTTCAAACTGGACGCTTTCATCGATTGGGTCTCCCAATTCGTTTGGACGAGAGGCAACGCTACAATCGGATTCCCGGACGCCGCTTGAGGAAACTCTGAGGAAACTCGAAGTTTCTGCGCATGATTGTCGAGCAAGGCATATTACGGCGAGACCGGTTCCTGCAACGCGCCGCTGCTAACATCGAGACTCCAGCTTTCATCCGAGGTGGCATGGAATGTCCATAGGCACGCTGGCTATCGCGCTCTTCATCGGCTGGCTCGCTATCGAAGTCGCCTTCCTACGTCCGGCGCGCGATCGCAGCGGGAGCAACATCGACGATCGCTCGATGGCAATACTTGCAACGAGCAACATGGTGCTGCCGCTCGCGGCGATCGCGTTTTACGTTGGCGGGCTCGGCGACCTTGGCCTGTCACTCGCGATTCGCGTGGCAGGCGTCGTCGTCATGTTGGCCGGCTTCGCCACGCGCTGGGCGGGTATGTGGACATTGCGGAGATTCTTCTCGGCGAACGTCGCCGTGCAAAGCGATCACCGGCTCATCATCCAGGGGCCTTACCGTTGGGTCCGGCATCCGGGTTACTTCGGAGGGTGGCTCGGATTCGTCGGCTTCGGCATCGCCCTCGGCAATGCCTTCGCGCTCATCCTGCTGACGATCTGTACGCTGCCTGCGTTTCTCAACCGCATCGCCGTCGAGGAACGCGCTCTTCGTGGCGCGTTCCCGGAATACACGGACTATTCGGTGCGCGTGAAGCGCTTCCTGCCGCTGGTCTGGTAGGCGGGCTCGTGCACATCGACGATGTGCCGATCTCTCTACTCTGGTGGGATCGCGGGCGCGAAAGGCGTCGTGAAATTCAAAGTTCCGTTTGCACCGGCGCCACCCGGCGCAACTCCCGTGATGGCCAGATAGTACGTGTTGCCACTGATCACGCCCGACGCCACGAGGTCGATGCCCCTGCCGACCGTCGCGGTCGCTCCGATAGGCTGCGGCTGGCTGCTCGACTGGGAGCAGTCCGGGATCAGATACATCGCAAACGAATAGTTGGAGACCGTCGGAGTGATGAAGCCCTCCACGTCGGGGCCTGCAACAAATTTGTAGACAACATCGTTCGACGGGCTGAGCAAAGGTCCAAACGAGCTCATCCAGTTCGAAGCCGCGGTGGTATCGGCGGTGTACGTTGTTTCGCCTTCGAGCTCGATAGCCGTAGCGCAGCTCGTACCGCCATTCTGCTGCCCCTCGAAGTCGTCATCGAAGATCAGGTCGCTGAGGGCTTCGGTATCGATGCCGTTGGGGAATGAGCCGGCCGCGATCCCATCACTCAACTCGGTGATGGCCTGGGCCCGCACACCGTCGTGCATCAAGCAAAACGACACCAATGCGGCGCCAACAAAGACTGGGCAAGATTTCATGGCGCTTCTCCTCGGAGGCTCCTTCTTCGTTTCGCCCCCTAAGCCCAAAGCGACTACAGCGCAGTCCCGCCAGAGAGGATCGTGAGAACCAGCATAGGCTCGAATGCGCGCCGCATTTGTGCGATAGCGCACGACTAATTATTCACGCGTTGCGCCATAAACCGTCGCGGGTACTGCCGACGAAGGCGCCGCAGACGCCCGAGAGACGCCCGAGAGGGATCGATCGCCTACCCAAAAGAGTGGTATCCGCTTCGCACTTCCTGGGATTACCCAAGCCGTTTTCGAAGCCCACCATGCGCTCGTCACGATGTCTGATTCGTCCGACCCAACGTGTCAGGCCCGCGCGCCCGACAAAGAGCGGAATTCCAAACGTAGGAGAACTGCATGAGTCTCGCTGCCAAATCCTTGGTTTCGATTGTGCTCGTCCACGGTGGTTTCGTTGATGGCTCGGGATGGCATGACGTCTACAACCACCTCAAGAAAGACGGCTACGAAGTGACTGTCGTCCAGAACCCTACGACGTCACTCGGCGATGACGTGGCCTTTACCAAGCGCGTGATCGCCGAGCAGAAAAATCCTGTCATTCTGGTCGGTCATTCGTACGGCGGAGTCGTCGTTACAGAAGCCGGAAGCGATCCGAAGGTCGCAGGCATCGTGTACATCGCCGCCTTCGCGCCCGACAAGGGCGAATCGGTTTCGTCGCTGATCGCGAATCCTCCGCCGGGCGCGCCGGTTCCACCGATCCTGCCGCCGAAAGATGGATTCCTGTTGCTGGACAATGCGAAGTTCGCCGCAAGCTTCGCGGCAGACGTCGAGCCGCATCTGGCGCAATTCATGGCCGACTCGCAGGTGCCGTGGGGCGTCAACGCGCTCCAAGGTGCCGTGACCGAGCCGGCATGGAAATCCAAGCCGAGTTGGTATCTCATTGCGACCGACGACAAGATGATTCCGCCGCCCGCACAGCGAAACATGGCGCAGCGCGCCGGCTCCAAAGTCGTCGAGGTCAAAGCCAGCCACTCGGTCTATGTTTCCAAGCCCGCCAAGGTCGCCGAGCTCATTGAAAAAGCAGCGCAGGCTGTGAGCAAATAGGCGTAGGTTGTCGTCGTAAATTCGATATCGTCGGCCGCCTGCCGATGTGGGCGGCCGACGCACGATTCTCGGAATCTTAACGCCGACGAGAGTATGTTGTTGACCTCGTTTCCTCTGCCCAGGTCCGAAGCGAGCAACCTCTCGATCGCGAGACTGCGCGCCGCTGGCTTCGTAAGTCAGCTCGTTCCCCGGTAGCCGCTTTCCCATGCCGCGTCGATCGCCGCGGCGCCCGGAGCGCAACCATTGGGCTTACCGTACTACAGTGCGTGCACGTGGCAACTCATGGCCACGGTCGAAGTACGCTCGAGCGTCAACTTGCGCGCGCTGCTGGAAGCCGAAACATCCGTTCCGCTTCGTATCGATTGCACGGCTGATGCGCCTGCCGGTCTTCGCTGGTTCAACATTTCGGTCGAGACAAGGCAACACGGATCCGCGTGCGCGGCTGTGTCCGCGCTCGTTCGCGTGATCAACCGCGCGGTCGACTCCGGCAGTATCGAGAACTATCGCATCGTGCGTGGCAAGCAGTGGCTGCGCGCGGGCGAGCAAAGCAACGCCATCGAGCGCGAACGTTGCTATTGAGAATCTCCGCTCGGCGCAAGCGCATTCGTCCGTCGCATCTGCGGTCGACGATACGCATACGGGGAACCGCCTATGTCCTTTGACATCGGAATCGGCCGCTGCACGGAATTGACGGAGCTCACCGTCACGGTGCAGCCGGACAGCGTTCTCGTAAGGAAGTGGTTTCCGCGCGAGCCGTGGAGAAAAACCGGAACCGCCGTCCTCCGCTTCGACCGCAAGCTGTGTAGCGCTACACGGCCCCCCGAATTGAATCACGAGCTCTACATCAATACCGGAACGCTCGCGCGAGAATCGCCGGCGACGCTCGATCTGCGCGGCGATGGCGCGAGCACGAAGGTCGATCTTCGCGCGATTCTGGACGGCATGAATCCGCTTCCGCCGCCGGCGCCCAGATCGAAATCCGGATTGCGGTACGGAGAGTCGTACCGGCGATGACGCGGGATCCGATGGAGCAACCCAAGGACAACATGCCGACGGCGATCGATGAAAACAGCGAAGCGCGCGATTGGGTGCGAAGGCTCGACAGGTACCGCTCGCCAAGCAACGGACGCGGAAGCTATGAGCTTGCGATAACGGCGATTCCCCTCGTCATTACGTGGGCATTGACGTATTGGAGCGTGCTGCAAGGACATATCTGGCTGTATGCGCCGATGCTCGTCCTGTCCGCCGGCTTCCTGGTGCGCCTTTTCCTGATCCAGCACGATTGCGGCCACCGAGCGTTCTTCGCAAGTCGCCGCGCCAACGATTGCATCGGACGCATCCTCAGCGTCTTCACGCTGACGCCATACGATTACTGGCGCCGTGCGCATGCCATCCACCACGCGACGCACGGCAATCTCGGCCGGCGCGGCGTGGGCGATGTCGACACGCTGACGGTCGCCGAATATCTCGCGCGTTCGCGCTGGTCGCGTCTTCGCTACCGCGCGTATCGGCATCCGCTGGTGATGTTCGGCATCGGGCCCGCCTTCATTTTTGTGATTCAGCACCGTTTCCCCATGGGATTTATGCGCGACGGATGGCTGCCTTGGGCCAGCACGATGGGCACCAATGTTGCGATCGCCGGCGCGCTCGTTCTCTCGATATGGGCGGTGGGGCCGAGCGCGCTCCTGCTCGTGCACGTGCCCATCCTGCTGCTGGGCGCTGCGGTCGGAGTTTGGCTGTTCTACGTGCAGCACCAATTCGAGCACACGTATTGGGAACGGCCCGAGGCGTGGAACGTGCGCGAGGGCGCTCTGCGCGGAAGCTCGCATTATTGCCTTCCTGGCGTGCTGAAGTGGTTCACGGCGAATATCGGCGTGCACCACATCCACCATCTGTCGAGCCAGATACCCTACTATCGCCTGCCCACGGCGCTGCGCGAGCATCCCGAGCTGAACGACGTCAATCGGCTGACGCTCATCCAAAGCCTGCGCTGCGTGCGCCTGGCGCTGTGGGATGAAGAGAGCCGGCGGCTGATCTCCTTCAAAGAGCTGCACGCGCTGCGGCAGCGGTAAAGACTGCTACACCCATCTGCGTCGTCCGCGGCCATCCGCGGCACGGTCGCGCACAACCAGAGGACGAAATGCTGACGCTCAATGTGTTCGGACTTCCACGCTCGATGACGGAGACCCAATTGCAGGAGCTGTTCTCGCCGCACGGTCGCGTTTTCGACCTGCGCGTGACCAAGGATCTCTTCAGCGGCGAATGCAAAGGCTTTGCGGAATTGAAGATGGAAGGTCACGAGGCGCGCAATGCCATCGCCGCGCTCACCGGGTCGATTCAGAACGGCGCGCTCATCCGCGTGGCCTTGCATACCGATCGCAAGCAGGTAAAAAAGCGGCGCTGACGCACTTCGTCGCCGCACGACTCAACGAGCGCCTTCGCTTCCTCGCTTCGCGCGCAGGATGTCGCACTGTCTTCGCACTTCGTTGAGCTCGGTGTGCTGCCGCTGGAGTATGTCGGCTCTTTGCGCCACTGCGGCGACGAGATTTGCCTGCGTCTCGCTTGCCACCGGAGGTCCGACGCTGGCCGCGAGCGCCAGTTCCCGACGAAGCCGTACGATGCGCTGGTTGGCATCGCGAACGTCGAGGTCGGCCTGATCGTCGATCGATCGCAGACGTTGCGTGCAGCCGCCATTGGCAACCGACAACGACGCGAGCGGATCGAAATGCGCGCTGGCAACGGCCATCAACGGAAGCGCCATCATCAACGCGATTGCAGAGCGAGTCGCTGCGTAGTACATGCATGACTCCCGTTAAGGCCTTGCGCTCGGGCACAGCGCGCGCGGAAGCCTCCCAGCTTCCGCGTGACACTGTGGTCGAACGATTAGTGCATGGTCTTCGGCATCATCACGGCGTCGATGACATGGATCACACCGTTGCTCGCCGCAACATCCGGCGTGGTGATGCTGGCGTCGCCCACGGTGATCTTTCCACCCACCATAGAGATAACGGCCGGCTGTCCGCCCACGGTCTCGGCGGCGTTGAGCTTGCCGACTTCTACGCTCGTCGTCCGACCCGGCGCGACGTGGTGCTTGATGACGGAAATGAGCTGAGCTTTGTTCTCGGGTTTGAGCCAACTATCGAGTTGACCCGCATCGAGCTTTTCGAAGGCTGCATCGGACGGGGCGAAAACCGTGAGCGGACCTGCGCCGTTGAAAATGTCGGTGAGGCCGGCGGCGTTGATCGCCTTGCTGAAGGTAGTCAGCGTTCCCTGCGTTGCGAGCGTGTCGGCAAGATTGGTCCGAACAGCGGAATCGTCGGAAGCGTTCATGAGATGTCCTTGGTGGGTTCCGCAAAAGGCGGAACGAGCGGCCGAAGCCGGATCCCGCCCGATAGACCGGGCGGCACATCTCAGGGCGTTGAAGAGGGAACCGCAGGACTGAGGCGCTTGCTACAGACGCGTCGCGTCTTGGCGCTTGGATGACAATACTCCTCTGCCCGTTATGCGAGCGTGACGCGCTCGATTTTCGAACGTTCGTCAGGGCTCGCGAGCGGACGGGCTTCGCACACCGCGCGCACGCACGCCGAGCTTCTCCAGCATGCGACGAAGGTTCTGTATGTCGTAAGGCTTGGGCAAGATGGCGATCAGGCGATCGTCCGGCGACAGCACGCTCTCGACACTGCCGTGATCGTACCCACTGGCCACGATGATCGGCAGCCGCGCATGCAAGGCGCGTAATTGCGCAACGAGATCGAGCCCGTTCTGTTTGCCGAGGCCCACGTCGATCAGCGCGACATCGAAACCAGCATGCGCGCCTACCGCGCGCAACGCCTCCTCGATCGTGCCGGTCTCGACGACCTCGAGCCCGATATCCTTCAGCATGTACGCGGCGAGCTCGCGCATCAGCGGCTCATCTTCGACGATCAGCGCGACCGCGCCTTCGTGGCTGCGCGCGATCGACGTGTCCAGTACGTCGCGAATCCGGCTCGCTAGCTGTGCACGCGTAAATGGCTTTGCCAGGAACTCGACGCCTTCGTCCAGCCGGCCGCGATGGACGATCGCGGCGCGCGCATAGCCGGACGTGAACAGCACTTTGACATCGGGCCGCAGCCGGCGCGCCTGTTCGACCAGTTGCTGGCCATTGAAGCCGGGCAAGCCGACATCGGTGAACACGAGATCGATTTCCGGATGCATCTCCAGCACGCGCAGCGCGGACGGACCGTCGACCGCTTCGAGCACGGTGAACCCGAGCTCGCGCAGGCTCTCGGTGCTGTGCAGGCGCACATCGTCGTCGTCCTCGACGACCAGGATCGTTTCACGCCCGCCGGGCACGGCGTCGCTCGCACCTTCATCGGGATCCTCGATCGCATCGCCGTCCATGCGATGCAGATAGATCTTCACGGTCGTGCCTCTGCCGGGCCGGCTATGGATCTTGATATGACCGCCGGACTGCTTGACGAATCCGTGCACCTGGCTCAATCCGAGCCCCGTGCCCTGCCCGACCGGCTTGGTGGTGAAGAACGGCTCGAACACACGATCGACGACGTGCTTTTCCATGCCGATGCCGGTGTCGGTGACGCAGATCACGACATACGCGCCGGGAGAAAGCTCCTCGTACTCCTTCCCCTGCGCACCGCCGACGTACGCGTTCGCAGCTTCGATCGTGAGCTTGCCACCGTCGGGCATCGCATCGCGCGCGTTGACCGCGAGATTGAGCAGCGCGTTTTCGAGCTGATGCGCGTCGACTTCCGCACGCCAGAGCCCGTTGGGCAGCACCGTTTCGACCTCGATCGTCTCGCTCAAGGTCCGCTGCAGAAGATCGGACATGCCGCCGACCAGGCGGTTGATATCGGTCGGTCTCGGATTGAGCGGCTGGCGGCGCGAAAACGCCAGGAGCTGCTGCGTCAGCTTCGCCGCGCGCTGCGCGCCGCGCATCGCCTGATCGGTGGCGCGGCGCAGCGTGTCCTGCTCGGGCGCTTGGCGCGCAATGATATCGAGATTGCCGATGATCACGGTCAAGAGATTGTTGAAATCGTGAGCGACGCCGCCGGTAAGTTGTCCGATCGCTTCGATCTTCTGCGACTGGCGCAGCTGCTCTTCCATCGCGCGGCGCTGGGTCATGTCGCGCGTGACTTTGGCGAAGCCGACGACATTGCCGTTATCGTCGTGAATCGCATCGAGCAGCACGCCGGCCCAGAATCGCGTGCCGTCCTTGCGCACACGCCAGGCCTCGGTTTCGAACTTGCCGCGCTCTGCGGCGATCGCCAGCGCGCGCTGCGGCAGCCCGGCTTCGCGATCGGCTTCGGTGAAGAAGCGCGAGTAGTGCTGACCGATGATCTCCTCGCTGGAATAGCCTTTGATGCGTTCGGCGCCGGTGTTCCAGGTGACGATCGTGCCGTTCGCGTCGAGCAGAAAAATCGCGTAGTCGGCGATGCCGGTCACCAGCCGCCGGAGCTGCAGCTCGCTGCGCCGCCAGGCTTCGGTACGCTCGTTGACGCGCTCCTCGAGCAAATCGTTGAGCTGGCGCAGCTCCTCGCGCGCACGCGCGTTCGCCTGGAACAGACGCGCATTGTCCATCGCGATCGCGGCCTGCGCCGCGATGCCGCTGACGATCAGCTCGTCGCGATGATGGAACATCGCCGGTTCCGGGTGACCTAAGAAGAGTCCGCCGTGCACCTCGCCGGTCAGCGATATCACCGGCACGGCGAGATAGCTGCGGACCGGCAGATGTCCGCGCGGCATCCCGTGATAGGGCGCGTTCTTTCCGTACGTGGGATGCGCAAGAATGTCGTCGCTGCGGACGATGCTCTTGCCGCGGAACGTCGACCCAAAGAGCTCGGTGACGCGCGGCATCGGGAATTCTTTGAATGCTTCGCGCGCCGAGCCGGACAGCGTGTACAGCATGTACGTCTGGCCGTCCGCTTTCTCGACGTTGTAGAAGAACGCGCCGAACTCCGCGCGAGTCAGTTGCACCGCCGCATCGGTGATCGTCTGCGCAAGCCGATCGACATCGAGCTCGCGCGAGAGAGCCGACCCTGCGCGGCCGAGCGCAGCCCAGACATCGAGCTCCTCGCGCAGTTGCCGCTCGGCGCGCCCGCTCGCCGTCACATCGCGGGTAAAACAGCGCGCGTAGACGAATTCGTCGTCGACGCGAAATGTGTTCGAGGTGATCAGCACGTCCTTGACCGATCCGTTCTTACATTTCACGCGCGCCGGAAAATCACGCAGCATCTCGCCGGACACGAGCCGCCTCACGTATTCACGCGCGACGCCGTCATCGACATAGAACTCGTCAATATGACGGCCGATGTATTCGTCCGGCGCGTATCCGAAGAGATCGAGCTCGGCTTTGTTTGCCCAGAGGATCGCACCGGTCGAATCGATCTTGTGCAGCGGATCGGCGGCGTTCTCGAGGAAATCGGCAAGCTCGCGTTCGCTGAGCGCAAGCTTCCGTTCAAGCGCGACGCGTTCTTGGATTTCGCGCTCGAGCGCCATCGCACGCCGCCTCAGAATACCGACGAGACGATGGCGGCCGGGCTCGTCGACCGTGTCCTCGTCGCCGATCATGCCGACGCGCGTATGCGCCGTGCAGACGGCGTCGAATCTCTCTTCGTGTACCGGGTCGCCGAAACAGCTTGCCGGATAGGCGCAGACCAGCGACAGCGGCTGCGTCGCGGCGAACGCGTTCCATAACACTTCGAGGTGCACGGCAGCGCCGTACTTTCCGTCGAGGCAGAGCAACGTCACCATTTCGCCGAACGCGCAAACGCGCGTGAAATCGGCGGCGGCGGTTTCGACCACCGTGCCCACGGTTTCGAGAAACGCGCGGTTGTCCGGCCAGCCGTCGATCATGATGCGGTGAAGCGTCTTCGCCGCATCGAGCACGATGTATTGTCCACTTGCGAGCGCTTGCTCGACGTCGATGCCGCGAGCACGCAGACGATCGTTCAGCGCCTCGACATGCCGAGCGGTCGCAATGACGATCGCGGCGTGCCGCTTGTGAAGTGCGTCCGCGACGATGCGATCGAGCATGTCGATGAGCGAATCGTCGCTTTCGTAGAAACGCACCGCATGATCCGGCACGACCTCGATGACGTGGCCGGCGGAGCGTTCCCGAGCGGATGAGATTTCGATCACCGCGAACGACTCCGAACGGTGCGCCGCCCGGTGCCGGGCGGTCGTGGGGATCACTCCTAGCCGATGCGGATGGAGACGTCAATGTCATTCGCCGCCGAGGCGCCCGGACAGCGGACTCATCAGAACGGTGGTGCTCGCGGCCATCTTGGCGAGTTGTCCACTTATCGAGGAAATTTGCGACGGCCAGATATGGGTTCGGTTTCGACTCGCGCTGAAATCGTTTACACCTCGCGCGCGAAACGTGACGCCATGCACACTGCGATACCAGGCACTCTCCGCACACCACACTGAAGCTGAGCACACGCTGCACGGGAATGACGCGTCTTTGCGAGATGTGAACACGCGGGGCATTACGATTGGGGATCGCCTTCTCCTTTCGCTCGCATGCGGACACGAACGAATTGCCTCTTGCTCGTCGGCCTTGCGTTGCTCGCCGGCGTCGAATCCGGCGTGGCGCGCACCGCGCGGCCCGGTTTCGACTTCGACGATGTCGATGCGCGCGCGAAAGAGCTCGCGAACACGGCATTCAAGGACGCCGGCAGCAATCTGCCGGGACCGTTGCAGCATCTGGATCACGATCGCTATCAGGCGATCCGCTTCAAGCCATCCTCCGCACGCTGGCATGGCGCGAAGCTGCCGTTCGAGCTTCAGTTCTTCCACGAGGGCTGGCTGTTCGATCGTCCGGTGAAGCTCAACGAAATCAACGCAGGTGCGGCGCAGGAAATCGCGTTCAACCCGCAGGCGTTCGACTACACGGGCAGCGGCGTCGCCGCGGACGCGACGCAAGGCCTCGGTTACTCAGGCTTTCGCGCGCATTACGCGCTGAACCTTCCCGGTTACAAGGACGATGTGCTGGCGTTTCTCGGCGCGAGCTACTTTCGCGCGCTCGGCATCGGCCAGCTTTATGGACTCTCGGCGCGCGGCCTCGCGATCGATACGGCTCAGGCATCGGGCGAGGAGTTTCCGCGCTTCGTCGAGTTCTGGATCGAGCGGCCGAAAGCGAACGCGCCGCAGCTCGCGTTCTATGCGCTGCTCGATTCGCCGCGCGCGACCGGCGCGTACCGGTTCGTGTTCACGCCCGGCGCCGACTCGACGGTCGAGGTGACCGCGCGCGTGTATCTGCGCGACAAGATCGACAAGCTCGGCATCGCGCCGCTGACCAGCATGTATTTTCACGGATCGAACCAGCGCGCGGCGGGCGAAGACTATCGACCCGAAGTGCACGATTCCGATGGCCTCTCGATTCAATCGAAGAACGGCGAATGGCTGTGGCGCCCGCTTGTCAATCCGAAGCGGCTCCTCGTCACCTCGTTCGCGCTCGATAGTCCGCGCGGTTTCGGGCTGATGCAGCGCGAGCGGAATTTCGAAAGCTACGAGGATCTCTCGACGCACTACGAAGCGCACCCGAGCGCATGGATCGAGCCGATCGGCGAATGGGGACCTGGCCGCGTCGAGCTCGTGCAGATTCCCGCGCCCGACGAAACGAACGACAACATCGTGGCGTATTGGATATCCGATCGCGCGCCCGAGCCGAAGCGGCCGATCGACCTGCACTATCGCATCCACTGGCAGAAGGACGATCCAACGCGGCCCGAGACTGCGTGGGTCGCGAAGACGATCCGCGGCAAAGGCTACATGCCCAAACCGGACAACGGCATCGGCTTCGTGATCGACTACACAGGCCCGATGCTGCGCAATCTCGGCGACGGCGCCGACGTCACTGCCGATGTCTTCGCCGACGCAAACGCGACGATCCTCAGCAAGCAAGTCCGGCGCAATGCTGCGACCCGCGGCTGGCGGATCGAGCTGCACCTGCGCCGTGCCGACGAAAACAAACCTGTCGAACTTCGCGCTGCACTGCGCAGCGGCACAACGGTATCGGAGACATGGAGCTACGCATTGCCGCCGGGCTGAGTCGCACGCCGGCGACCGACGCCGCGTGCGAGCTCTATCTCGATCGCCTCGCGCTGACGCCCGAGCGTCGTGCCCGCATCGCGCGTGCGTGCGCGGACGCGGCGAGCGAGCGCGATGCGATGACGCGACTGCACGGCGCGCTTGCCGATTCGACCGTCGATGCCGACGAGCCGGCGGTGGCGTCGCTGCGCGCGCGCCTGGCGCTCTCGGGCATCGACATCGACACCGATCCGCCCGTCGTCACCGACGATCCGCGCCGCGGCCTGCGCATGATTTCCGCGCCGCCGATCCGCCGCACCTCGATGGCGCCGGAGCCGTGGCGATTGCAGTCGATCTTTCCGCTGCTGCAACGGCGAAAGCGCAAGCGCGCTACGCCGGATGCGCCGGACATGCCGCCCGGCAACGGCTGGCATCGCACCGCCGCGTTTCGGCGCATCGTGCTGCTCGCGCTCGTCATCGCACAGACGGTGTTCGCCACCGATTTCATGGCCGGCGTGCTGCCGTATCACGGGAGCCAGCCGCTCGAGATCGGCATCCTCGCGCTGTTCGCGATTCTGATTCTCTGGGTTTCGGCGGGATTCTGGACCGCGATGGCCGGGTTCGTGCTGCAGCTGCGCGGGCGCGATCGTTACATGATCTCCGCGCGCAACACGATCGAGCACGCCATCGCACCCGATGCACGCACCGCGATCGTCATGCCGATCTGCAACGAGAACGTCGCACGCGTGTTCGCGGGCCTCCGCGCGATTCACGAATCGCTCGCGCGCACGGGCGAGCTCGAGCATTTCGATCTCTTCGTGCTCAGCGATTCGAGCGATGCGGACGTGCGCGTCGCCGAGCGTGAAGCCTGGCTCGATTTCTGCCGCGCGACGGGCGGTTTCGGCCATGTGTTCTACCGGCGCCGCCAGCACCGCATCAAACGCAAGAGCGGCAACGTCGCCGATTTCTGCCGGCGCTGGGGCAAGAACTACAAATACATGGTCGTGCTCGATGCCGATAGCGTGATGAGCGGGCGCTGCCTCGTCGCGATGACGCGGCTGATGGAAGCCAATCCCGACGCCGGCATCATCCAGACCGCACCGCGCGCGTTCGGCCGCGAGACGCTGTATGCGCGCATCCAGCAATTCGCGACACGCGTGTACGGCCCGCTGTTCGTCACGGGTCTACACTTCTGGCAGCTCGGCGAATCGCACTATTGGGGACACAACGCGATCATCCGCGTCGCGCCGTTCATGCAGCATTGCGCGCTGGGGCGTCTGCCCGGACGCGGCGCGTTGTCCGGCGAAATCCTCTCGCACGATTTCGTCGAAGCCGCACTGATGCGCCGCGCCGGCTGGGGTGTCTGGATCGCGTATGACCTTCCCGGAAGCTTCGAGGAAATTCCACCGAACCTGCTCGATGAGTTGAAGCGCGACCGGCGCTGGTGCCAGGGCAACCTGATCAACTCGCGTCTTTTCTTCGCGCAGGGTTTGCATCCGGCGCATCGCGCGGTGTTCGTCACCGGCGTGATGGCCTATCTTTCCGCACCGCTGTGGTTTCTGTTTCTCGTGCTGTCGACGGTGCTGCTCGCCGTGCACACGCTGAGCGAGCCGACGTATTTCGTTTCCCCCAATCAGCTGTTTCCGTTGTGGCCGGAGTGGCACCCGTCGCGCGCGATCGGCCTCTTCAGCGCGACGGCGACGTTGCTGTTCCTGCCGAAGATTCTTAGCGTCGCGTTGATTGCACTGCGCGGCGCGCAGCATTTCGGCGGCGTCTTGCGGCTCGCCGCGAGCATGCTGATGGAGCTGGTCTTCTCGATGCTGCTCGCGCCGGTCCGCATGCTGTTCCATACGCAATTCGTCGCTGCGGCGCTGTTCGGCTGGAAAGTCGTCTGGAAATCGCCGCCGCGCGAGGATGCCGAGACGACCTGGGGAGAAGCATTCCGCCGTCATGGCCTGCACACGCTGCTCGGTCTTGGCTGGCTTGCGCTGGTGTATTGGCTCAATCCCGCGTTCCTCTGGTGGCTTCTGCCGGTCGCCGGCGCACTCGCGGTTTCGATTCCGATCTCGGTGCTGTCGAGCCGCGTGTCGCTCGGCCGCGGCTTGCGCGAGCGGCGGCTGTTTCTGATTCCCGAAGAATCGTATCCGCCGCGCGTGCTGCGCCTGATGCACAGGCATCTGCGCCGCACGCCGCAAACGCCGGATTTCATCGATGCGGTGATCGATCCGCTGCACAACGCGATCGCGAGCACCGCCGACGTCGCACGCACGCAGCATTCCAATGCGCTGCGCCACGTGCAGGACGAGGTCATCGATCGCGCCGTCGCCGATGGACCCGACGGCATCAACGCAGACGAGAAAGCCGCTCTCCTCGGCGACGCGCCCGGGCTCGCGCGCCTGCATTTCGCAGTGTGGACCGCGGACGATGCGCATCCGCGCTGGCTCCAAGCGCGTGCGGCCACGGTGCGCACGCCGATCGCCACGAATCCAGTGACGAGGACAGCCGCGTGAACCGGCGCGATTGGGTGAAAGCCACCGCGCTCGGTTTCATCGGTCTGCCGCTGCTCGATCGGGCAGCGCAAGCGTTCGCCATGGGAACGCCTGCCCCGCGCTTCGATTACGCAGCGCTCAAAGGCCAGGCGCGCGCGTTGGCGAACGCGCCTTACGGGCCGGCTGCGCGAGAGGTTCCCTCGTCGATCGCTCATCTCGACTGGGATCAGTTCCAGTCGATCCGCTTCCGTCCCGAGCGTGCGCTCTGGGCCGGCGACGGTTTGCCGTTTCGTCTTAAATTCTTCCATCTCGGCATGCAGTTCCGCCGATCGGTGCGCTTGCACGAAATCGTCGACGGCGTTGTGCGCGAAATCGTCTACGATCCTGCGCTGTTCGATCTCTCGCACACCAAGCTCGATGCCGCGCACTTGCCGAAGGATCTCGGCTTCGCGGGATTCCAGTTGCTCGCAGCGCCCGACTTAGAGCGCGACGTCGCCGCGTTTCTCGGCGCGAGCTATTTCCGCGCGGTCGGCGGTACCAAGCAATACGGTCTTTCGGCGCGCGGGCTCGCGGTCGACTGCGGCTTGCCGCGCGACGAGGAATTCCCGGATTTCACCGCGTTCTGGTTCGAGCGCCCCGCACCCGGCGCACGCACGCTCGTCGTCTATGCGTTGCTCGATTCGCCGAGCATCGCCGGCGCGTACCGCTTCGAAATCGAGCCTGGCGAGACGCAAGCGATGCGCATCGACGCCGCGCTCTATCCGCGCAAGTCGATCGAGCGCCTCGGCATCGCGCCGCTGACGAGCATGTTCCTCTGCGCGCCGAACGACCGGCGCATCAGTGATGACTGGCGGCCGTCGATCCACGATTCGGATGGGCTTGCGCTCTGGACCGGCAAGGACGAATGGATCTGGCGGCCACTGACGAATCCGACCTCGGTGCGCGTCAGTTCGTTCGTCGACGAGCATCCGCGCGGATTCGGCCTCCTGCAGCGCGATCGCAATTTCGATCGCTACCAGGATGACGGCGTGTTTTACGACAAGCGCCCGAGCGTCTGGGTCGAGCCATTGTCGGACTGGGGCAAAGGCGCGGTCATGCTCGTCGAGATTCCAATCGAGCATGAGAGCTTCGACAACATCGTCGCGTTCTGGCATCCGGCGGAAACTCCGGCTGCGGGCAAGGAATATCTCTTCGCGTATCGCCTCTATTGGGGATCGACGCCGCCAGCCGTTCCGCAAGCGGCGCACGCTGTCGCGACGTGGACCGGCGTCGGCGGCCAGGTTGGCGGCAAGCGCGATCATTTCTCGTGGCGGTTCGTCGTCGATTTTTCCGGCGGCGATCTCGATGTTCTCGGCGCGGATGCGAAAGTGGAACCCGTGATCACAGCGTCGCGCGGAACGCTCGAGCTCGTATCCGCGCGGCCGCTCGCTTCGGTGCGCGGCTACCGCGCGATGTTCGATCTGCGCCCCGCAGACGGCGATGAAACGCCGGTCGACCTCAGGCTGTTCCTGCGTTCGGGCGATCGCACGCTGACGGAGACCTGGATTTATCAATGGTCGCCGCCGCCGACGCACAAGCGCATCGCACGGAACTGAAGATCGCTTGCAAGCGCGGCGATGAGCCTCCATCTCGGCTCATCGCATTCGCTTGAACGGATCGCCATGAGCCCGACCCCAACGCGTCTTCCGACTCTTTTCATCCCGCACGGCGGCGGGCCGTGCTTCTTCATGGACGCGCCGCATGGTGCGCCGCATGCGTGGGACGCGATGGCAACCTATTTGCGCGGCATCGCAGCGTCGGTCGGCGCAAAGCCCAAAGCGATTCTCGTGATCTCGGCGCACTGGGAAGCGACGCGCCCGACCGTCGCGACATCCGCACGTCCCGCGATGCTGTTCGACTATTACGGATTTCCCGAGCACACGTATAAGTTGAGCTATCCCGCGCCTGGCTCGCCCGCGCTCGCAGCTCGCGTACGCGAGTTGCTGACCCAAGCCGGCATCGCCTCGGACGAAGACGCTTCGCGCGGCTTCGATCATGGCGTGTTCGTGCCGTTTCTCCTGATGTATCCCGATGCCGATATTCCGGTCGTACCGCTCTCGCTGCGTGGCGATCTCGATCCCGAAGCGCATCTTGCGATCGGCCGCGCGCTGGCGCCGCTCCGCGACGAGGGCGTGCTGATCGTCGGCAGCGGCATGAGCTATCACAATCTGCGCGCGTTCTGGTCGAACGACGGCGATGCTTCGCAGCGGTTCGACGCGTGGCTTTCCGATGCGGTCGAAGCGGCGGATTCGGATTCGCGCGATCGCAAGCTCGCCGCATGGAGCGACGCGCCCGGCGCGCGGGCCGCGCATCCGCGGGCCGAGCATTTGATACCGCTGATGGTGGCCGCCGGAGCCGCCGGGAATGACCGCGGACGGCGAACCTACCGCGATCGCGTGTTCGAGAAAGCGATTTCAGGCTTCCAGTTCGGCTGATTCTCGCCTCTCCCGCTCGCGGGAGAGGCCGCGCCGGAGGCGCGGGTGAGGGCCCGCCTGCTACAATTTCGGGTTTAGCGCCCTGCCCGGCGCGCCTATTTTCGGAGTTTTACATGTCCGCCTCGATGCTGAAGGCACTCGGCCTTTCCAAAACCAATTCCGGCACCTACCTCGGCAACGGCGAATGGTCGTCGACGACCGACGCCGGTCTCGTGCAATCGATCAATCCGAGCACGAACGAGCTGATCGCCGAGGTGTACGCATCGAGTGCGAGCGACTACGAAACGATCGTGACGCGCGCTCAGGCCGCGTTCGCTGAGTGGCGCAAGACGCCGGCGCCGCGTCGCGGCGAAGCGATCCGCCTTTGCGGCGACGCGCTGCGCAAGCACAAGGATGCGCTCGGCTCGCTGGTCGCGCTCGAGATGGGCAAGATCAAACCCGAGGGCGACGGCGAAGTGCAGGAGATGATCGACATCGCCGATTTCGCGGTCGGTCAGAGCCGCATGCTGTACGGCCTTGCGATGCACTCGGAGCGCCCGGGCCATCGCATGTACGAGCAATGGCATCCGATCGGTCTCGTCGGCATCATTTCGGCGTTCAATTTCCCGGTCGCGGTGTGGGCGTGGAATTCGTTCATCGCGGCGGTCTGCGGCGACATCTCGATCTGGAAGCCGTCGCCGAAAGTGCCGCTCTCCGCGGTCGCGTCGATGAAGATCTGCAACGAAGCGCTGAAAGCCGGCGGTTTCCCGGATATTTTCTTCCTGTTCAATGACGGCGGCACCGAGCTTGCGCAAACGTTCGTCGACGATCGCCGCATTCCGCTGATCAGCTTCACGGGTTCGACCAAGGTCGGCCGCATGGTCGGCGAGCGCGTCGCCAATCGCATGGGCCGCTCGCTGCTCGAGCTCGGCGGCAACAACGCGATCATCGTCGACGACAGCGCGGATCTTAAGCTCGCGATTCCGGCCATCGTGTTCGGCGCGGTCGGCACCGCCGGCCAGCGCTGCACGACGACGCGCCGCTTGTTCGTGCACGAGAAGATCTACGACGACGTGCTCGGCAAGCTCGCGCATGCGTACAAGCAGGTCGAAGCCAAGATCGGCGATCCGACGCAATCGACGACGCTGATGGGACCGCTCAACAGCAAGGCCGCGGTCGATCAGTATTCGACGGCGGTCGAGAAGGCGAAGAAGAGCGGCGGTACGATCGTGACCGGCGGCAAGGCGCTGTCCGATCGCGCCGGCAATTTCGTGCTGCCCACGATCGTGACGGGCCTCAAGAACTCCGATGAAGTCGTGCAGACCGAAACGTTTGCGCCGATTCTCTACGTGATGCCGTTCAAGACGATCGACGATGCGATCGATCAGCAGAACGGCGTGCCGCAGGGCCTCTCGTCGGCGATCTTCACGCAGAACCTCAAGGCCGCCGAGCAATATCTTTCGGCCTCAGGTTCGGACTGCGGCATCGCCAACGTCAACATCGGCACCAGCGGCGCCGAAATCGGCGGCGCGTTCGGCGGCGAGAAGGAAACCGGCGGCGGACGCGAATCGGGCTCGGACGCGTGGAAGGCGTACATGCGCCGGCAGACGAATACGATCAACTATTCGGATGCGTTGCCGTTGGCGCAGGGCATCAAGTTCGATCTGTAGCTCGCAAATCGATCGACGCCATGAATTTTTCCGGCGTCAGCACCGCAAACGCAGTGCGGCCGGATAAGGCCAAGAGATCACGATCGCCGCTGACCAGCGCGCTGGCCTTTCCGGCCAGCGCCAGTTCGAGAAACGGCTGATCGAAAGGATCGCGGCACCGCGGTCCGGCGGTTGACGCAGACGCAATCCGCACCGCTTGCGCATGCGGCAGGTAGTCCGCGAGCAGATCGTCGCGTTCGCGCTCCTCCAGCCTGAATTTCGGGTACGCCAGCACGCGCACGAGCTCGTGCACGGTCGCCGCGCTGATCAGCGGCATGCATGTCCCCGCCTGCCACGCCGAGCGTAATCGCGCGATCGATCCGCCGAACACGAGCGCGGAGACTACGACGTTCGTATCCAGCACGATGCGTGGAACGTTCCGCAACGTTCGGCTCATTTATCGCGCTTGCTGCGTGCAGGCTTCTTCGTCGCGCGGACCACGTATTCCGCTTTCGGCTCGGCCACGCGTCTCATCTCCGCTTCGCGCGCCCACGCGACGGCATCGCGCACGTCGGCTTCGTCGATCGCAAGCTCAGCGAGCTTTGCGCGCACCGCGTCGGCGCGCTGGATGCGCACCGGCGTCAGCACGATCTGCCCCGCGCGAGCTTCTACATCGAAATATTCCACGTTGCCGAATGCATCGACGACCGCTTTCGGTAGCGTGAGCTGATTCTTGGAGGTCATCTTGGCCAGCATGATGGATTCCTTTTTTAAAGGATTCCTTACTCTATCTTGCGCCTATGGCAAAGGCAAACGCGAAAACAGGCTGATAGGAACTGGTGCCCGGCTCCGTACTGATGGATTCGAAGGCGTGCCCGAGCGCGCCATTGGAGCCCTCGCTATGTCCCGCTTGCCGTTTCAAACCGCACTTCTTGCGGCCAGCCTCACGAGCGCCATGCCGGCGATCGCCGCCGATACTTCCGACGCCGACCGCGTCGCGCGTGGCCGCTACCTCGTCATGATCGGCGGCTGCAACGATTGCCACACGCCCGGCTTCGCGCTGGCCGGCGGCAAGATTCCGGAATCGCAGTGGCTGACCGGCGACCGCCTGGGTTGGCAAGGAGACTGGGGCACGACGTATCCGCCGAATCTTCGGCTCAAGCTCGACACGATGGATGTCGAAACCTGGAAGCGCTACGCGCGCGCGCTGACGACGCGACCGCCGATGCCGTATTGGGCCGTCAATGCGATGTCGGATAAGGATCTCGAAGCGCTGTGGGCGTTCGTGCACACGCTCGGTCCGGCCGGCGAACCTGCGCCGGCGGCGCTTGCGCCCGGCGTCGCGGCGCAAGGGCCCGTCATCGTGTTTCCGGCGCCACCGAAGGAAGTCGCAGCGACGCAGTAACTCACCACTGCCACTGTGCGGCGAAGGGCAAAGCGACGTCGCGATATGCCTTCATCGGCTATGCTTCGCCCCCATGAATGCCACACAGACCCGCACCAGCGGCACCGCGATCGCAAGCCTCATCTTCGGCGTCCTCTCGTGGTTCGCGCTGCCGTTCGTCGGCGCGATCCTCGCGATCATCTTGGGGCACATGGCACGCGGCGAAATCCGGCGCGCGCCTGCAGGCTCGATCGAAGGCGACGGCATGGCGCTCGCGGGGTTGATTCTCGGCTGGGCGCATATCGTGATTGTCGTAGCGATCGTGATGTTCGTATTCCTGTTCCTCGGCGGGCTCGCGTTTTTCGCGCATATCCATTGAATCCGTTGTCGACGTCCCAGTCTTCTCGCGATCCGACGGAACGGTTTTCCGATCGCGTCGACGATTACGTGCGCTATCGGCCGGGTTATCCGCCGGCGCTGGTCGACTATCTGCACGGGCACGGTGCGTTGCCGCGCGGCGGCATCGTCGCCGACATCGGCTCGGGCACCGGCATTTCGAGCGCGCTTTTTCTGGATGCGGGTTCAACGGTGTATGCCGTCGAGCCGAACGCTGCGATGCGCGCGGCAGCGGAGCGGTGGCTAGGGAGTCGCCCGCAGTTTCACAGCATCGACGGGCGCGCTGAGGCGACGACGCTCGATGACGCCAGCGTCGATCTCGTCGCCGCGGGCACGGCATTTCACTGGTTTTTCGATCGTGAAGCGGTGCGCGCGGAGTTCGCGCGGATTCTTCGTCCGCACAATCTTGTCGCCCTCTTCTGGAACGTGCGCCGACTGGATACGGAATTCATGCGCGGCTACGAGCAGCTTCTGCAATCGCACTGCGCGGAATACAGCGCCGTCTGGTCGCGCGAGCGCGCGAACGAAGCGTCGATGAAGGCGTTCTTCGGCGAAGGTTACGTCGACAGTGCCGCGTTCGAGAATGCGCAATCGCTGGATCTCGACGCGCTGCAAGGCCGGCTCTTGTCCTCGTCGTACGCGCCTCGCGAGGGACAACCCGGCCACGCGCCGATGATCGATGCGCTGCGCGCGCTCATCGGCGCGCACGCGCACAACGGCCGCATCGCGATGCACTACGATACGCGGCTCTATCTCGGCCGCCTCGATCGCTAGATGTACGCCCTCGCCCGCCCGTTCCTGTTCTGCCTCGACGCCGAGCGCGCGCACGATCTCGGGCTCAAGTCGATCGAAGCTGCGTATCGGACGGGCTTCAATCCGCTGCTCGCAGCCAGGCCCAAGCCGCTGGCGATCGACGTGTTCGGCCTTCGCTTCGAGAATCCCGTCGGCCTCGCCGCGGGTCTCGACAAGAACGGCGCCTACGTCGATGCGCTCGCCTCGCTCGGTTTCGGCTTCATCGAGGTCGGCACGACGACGCCGCGCGCGCAAGGAGGCAATCCGAAGCCGCGCATGTTCCGGCTCGAAGACGTCGAGGGCGTAATCAATCGGCTCGGTTTCAACAACGGCGGCGTCGATGCGCTGGTGCGCAACGTCGAGCGCGCGAAATTCGGCGGCGTGCTCGGCATCAATATCGGCAAAAACAAGGACACGCCGAACGAGCGCGCGGTCGATGATTATCTTTTCTGCCTCGAACGCGTGTATGCGCGCGCGAGCTACGTAACGATCAATATCTCCTCGCCGAATACGCAAGCGCTTCGCGACCTGCAAGAAGAGGACACGTTGAAGCGCTTCATCGGCACGCTGCGCGAAGCGCAGGAACGCCTCGCCGCTAAGCACGGCGCGCGCAAGCCGATGCTGCTCAAGATCGCACCCGATCTCGCCGAGACGGAGCTAGACGGCATCGCGGATGTCGCGCTCGCAACGCGCATCGATGGCTTGATCTGCACGAACACGACGATCGACCGCGCCGCGGTCGCCGGCCGACGGCATGCCGACGAAGCCGGTGGATTGTCGGGCAAGCCGCTGTTCGCGAAAGCAACCGCGGTGCTCGGCGGCATGGCACGACGGCTCGGCGCGAAGATTCCGCTGATCGGAGTCGGCGGCATCGCTGCCGGCGCGGACGCGGCGGCAAAGATCGATGCAGGCGCATCGCTGGTGCAGTTCTACACCGGCATGGTGTATCGCGGGCCCGCGCTGATCGGCGAATGCGTCGAGGCGATTCGCGCGCGGAGCACGCGATCGTGAACGAGTATCGCGTCGCTCCCGCGGTCGCGACCGGCGCCGGTTACACGATCGTCGAGAATGCACCGCTCGACGGGCGCAATACGTTTCACGTACGCGCACGTGCGGGCATGCTCATCGACGTGCGCAAACGCGAGGCGCTTGGCGAGCTGTTCGGTTATGCGGCACTGAAAACGCAGCCGCTGCTCGTGCTAGGCGAAGGCAGCAATATCCTGTTCACGCGCGACTGGCCCGGCGTCGTGCTTTCGATCGTCGCGCGCGGCATCGCAATCGTCGAGGACAACGGCGATCGCGCGCGCATCCGCGTCGAGGCCGGCGAGAACTGGAACGACTTCGTGCACTGGTCGATCGCGCAGGGTTTCGCCGGTCTCGAAAACCTCGTTGCGATTCCGGGCACGGTCGGCGCGGCGCCGATCCAGAATATCGGCGCCTACGGCGTCGAAGTGCGCGAATTCGTTCACGAAGTCGAAGCCTGGGATCGCGCCAGCGCAGCGCTGGTGCAGCTCGGCAACGAAGCGTGCGCGTTCGCGTATCGCGATTCGCTGTTCAAGCGCGAACCGGATCGCTACGTAATCACGGCGGTCGCGTTCGACCTTCCGCGCCGGCGCGAGCCGCGACTCGACTACGCCGGCGTTCGTGAAGAACTCGCGGCGCTTGGATTCGACGAGCCGCGGCCTGCGGCCGTCGCCGAAGCGATCACGCGCATCCGCATGCGCAAGCTGCCGAATCCGGCCGCGATCGGCAACGCCGGGAGCTTCTTCAAGAATCCGCTGATCCCCGTGTCGCAAGCAGATGCGCTGCGACGCGATCATCCGGGGATTCCGCTCTGGCCGGCCGGCGACGGAGTTGTAAAGACCTCCGCGGCCTGGCTCGTCGAAGCATGCGGGTTCAAGGGCTTGCGCGAGGGCGACGCCGCCGTATCGCCGGACCATGCGCTGGTGCTGGTCAATCACGGCGCGGCGACGGGCGCCGAGATTCACGCGCTCGCCGAGAAGATCCGCGGCGGCGTCGCGTCGCGCTTCGGGATCGATCTTAATCCCGAGCCGCGCATCGTCTGATTACGTCCGCTCGCCGGTTTTCGGGCACGCTGTCACAGCGCACGCCTCGCATTCGCGACTAATCTTCGATGAGGATCAAATGCTTGCACGATGCGATGCATCGGCAATCCGGGAGCAGCTCATGGGTATGGCGATCGCCAACGGTGGTTTTCTTGCGTCGCGCAGGCGGCTTTTCTCCGCGCTCTTCACGAGCGCCGGTGTCGCGACGGATGCTGCGCTCGCGATGCGCCGGCCCGGTCGCTCGGGCATGCTCGATGAGCCGCTGCCGACAAGCCCGGATTCCTCGACGTTTCCGCCGGCCGTCACTCGCTGGCTGACGCGCGTCTCGTTCTCCTACTCGCTCGCCGATGCGATCGCGTTCAACGCGCTCGGATCGACGGACGATGCGCGCTGGCAAGCCTGGCTCGGACAGCAGCTTATGCCGTCGTCGATCGACGACAGCGCCTGCGAGGCGCGCATCGCAAGCGCAGGCTTCACGACGCTGACGAAATCCGCGCAGGATCTCTGGAGCCAGCATCACGCGATCACCGACAATTACTACGTGCGCATGCTGCCGGCCGCTGAAACCGAGTGCATGACGCTGATCCGGCAGATCTACAGCAACCGCCAGCTGTACGAGCTGATGGTCGATTTCTGGCACGACCACTTCAGCGTGTTCGGCTGGGACTACGACGGCGGCCCGATGTTCGTCGCGATGGATCGCGATGCGGTGCGGCCGAACGTACTCGGCAATTTCCGCACGATGCTGCAAGCGGTCGGCGAGTCGGCATCGATGATGTACATGCTCGATCTCTACGCGAGCGAAGCCGGCCATCCGAACGAGAACTACGCGCGCGAGCTGATGGAGCTGCACACGCTCGGCGCCGAGAACTACGCCGGCATCATCCGCAATCCCGACAGCTTCCAGAACATGGAATTGCTCGGCCATTACACCGCGTGGGACGGCACCGAGGAGCGCTTGCAATATGTCGACGACGACGTCTACGAAGCCGCGCGTGCGCTGACCGGCTGGACGGTTTCGGGTAGCACTTGGCCGTACGATCCCATCGACGGCGTGCCGCTCGGTGAATTCGCTTACGACGACAGCAATCACGATCAGGCGCCCAAGCACATCCTCGCGCGCTATCTCGATCCGTATCAGGGTCAGGGCGACGGCACGCTCTTGTTCGATATGCTCGCGCAGCATCCCGGCACCGCGCATTTCATCGCCGGCAAGCTGTGCCGGCGCTTTGTCGGCGACAGTCCTTCCTCCTCGCTGGTGCAAACGGTCGCGACGACGCTCGCGGCGGCGTGGCAGGCGCCCGATCAGATCGCGCAGGCGCTCGGCGTGATCCTGCAATCGAACGAATTCAAGAACGGCTGGGGCACGAAGATGAAGCGCCCGGCGATGGCAGCGGTTGGCGCGCTGCGCACGCTGTTCGCGGATTTCACACCGAAGCCGGACAACACGAGTGCCTGGACGCCGACCGAGGAATTCGTCTACCGCCTCCAAGGTGCGGGGCATCGCCTCTTCTACTGGCCCGCGCCGAACGGTTATCCCGACGTCGCGGCCGCGTGGGCGAGCACGGGCGCGCTCGGTATGACGATGAAGCTTCTGCCGCGCCTTCTCGAAATGCACCAGAACCAGGACAACGCGCAGCCATTCCTGGCCGACGTGCAGGCGCAGACGCTGGCCGCGTTCCCGAACGCCGACGATCGCACCGCGAGCAACATCATGAGTTACTGGTGCGATCGCATCCTCGGCTATCGGCCCGAGCCGACGCACACGATTGCCGTCGATTTCTTCCGCCAGAACGCCGCCGCAAACGATGCGCTCGACATCACGTCCGACAACGTCGACAACGGCGTACCGAGTCACACCGGCACGTGGGACATCAACGACCTTTCGGAGCATTACACGATCGCGCGGCTCAGAACCGCGATCTCGCTGATCCTGTGCAGTCCCGAATTCCTGCGCCGCTGAGGACGATCGCCATGACGCATTTACATCGCCGTGATTTCCTCAAGAATTGCTGCGTCGCTGCCGTCGCGAGCGGCGTCGGCAGCCGCGCCCACGCCTATTTCGCGCCGCCGCCGATCGTGCCGGCGACCGCAACGAACGACACGCTCGTCGTCGTGTTCCTGCGCGGCGCGATGGACGGGCTCAGTCTGTTGCCGCCCGGCGCTAGCAGCCCGTACCGCGCGGACTACGAAGCGAACCGCACGAATACGCGCGTGCCGACCTCCGGTACGGGCGCTGCGCTTGCGCTCTCGAACACCACGTGGGCGCTGCATCCGCGCGCGAGCGGCTTGAAGGCTCTCTATGACGCGGGTCACCTCGCGGCCATCGTCGCCGCGGGTCAGCTGCAGCCTGATCCGGTCGTGCGCAGCCATTTCGAAGCGCAATCGAATCTCGAATTCGGCATCGGCGGCGGCGCAGGCTCCGGCATCGGCTGGTTGACGCGCCATCTCGTGAGCGGCGGCTTGCCGGGCACGGTGCCGATGCCGGCGACGTCGATGGGCAGCATCACCGCATCGAGCCTTCTCGGCAGCACCGATGCAATCACGATGGCGAGCGGATCGGATTTCCGTCTCGATACGTTCCACTGGTCGTGGCAGAACGACGATCCTTCGCACGGATTGGTCGGCGCGGTGACGCGCATGAACGATCTCTGGAGCGGCGGCACCACGATGCTGGAAAATGCCGGTGCCGAGACGCTGGCTTCTCTCGCGCTGCTGCGGCCGATCGATTTCAATCCGTATGACGCGAACAACCATCCGAACGGCTATCAGCCGTCGGGCGGCGCGAACTACACCCTGCAATACAACTCGGGTTTCGGCGCTCAATTGCGCAATGTCGCGCAGCTGATCAAGCTCAATCTTGGCCTTCGCGCCGTGACGATCGATCTCGGCAACTGGGATACGCACAACGGCCAGGGCAATCCGACGCAAAGCTACGACTGGTTCGGCAATCAGGCGCAGAGTTTGTCCGATGGGCTCAGCGCGTTCTATACCGATCTATCCAGCGATCCGTCCGGCAACATCATGCAGCGCGTCAACGTGATCGTCGTCAGCGAATTCGGCCGCCGCGTGCTCGAAAACGCCGACGCCGGCACTGATCACGGCTACGGCAACGTGATGCTCGCGCTCGGCGGATCGGTGAACGGCGGCGCGGTGTACGGAACGTTCCCGGGGCTCAGCGGCGCTGCGTTGTATCAGGGCACTGACGTCGCGGTGACAACCGACTATCGCCAGATCATCTCCGAAGCGCTGATCCGGCGCATGGGCAATCCGAACATCTACTACGTGTTCCAGAACTATTCGGGTTACACGCCGCTCGGGATTTTCCAGGGGACCGATATTCCGCCGAGCAATTTCGATGCGATTTTTGCGGATGGGTTTGAGTAACGAACCTCGTTCCGCTCAGTTCGCCTCTCCGTCACTGCACTGAAACGCGACCAGATCCGTCGACTCGATCTGATGCGCCTGTCCGATGCTGATCGTGCCGGCGCGGCGAAGATGCACTTCGTCGCGGTGCACGAAGAGCTCGTCGTCCTCGCCGATGCGAAGCCAAGTGCCGTTGGTCGAGCGGTCCGACAGCATGAAGTAGCCGCGCTTCCATTCGATCAGCGCGTGATTGCGCGATACCCATTCGGTTTCGATGATGAGGCTGTTGCTCGCGTCGCGGCCGATGCTGAACGGCGGCGACAGCTCGTCGATCTCAAACGCCTGACTCTTGAAGCGCAGCATCAGGCGTGAGCGCGGCGTCGCTTCGGTGCTCATCTGCACGACGCGCTGCACGGTGGTCACATGCGCCAGGTCTTCCTGCCAGAGCACATCGACGATCTCGATCGGTTTCAGCTTGCCGAGCACATGAGCCGTGCCGAGCGGACGCACGCGCAATCCGGTCGTGTTGGTGACGCCTTGCACCGTGCTCGCGGTGGTGACGATCTGATCGCGCTTGGCGAGACTCTTGTCGGCCATGCGCGCGGCGGTGTTGACCGCGTCGCCGAACACGTCGTTGGAATCGACCAGCGCATCGCCGTGATGCAGGCCAATGCGGATCGCGAGATTGTCGCGCACGAAATCGGGATCGCCCTTGACGCGGCGCTGCATGTCCGTCGCCGCCAGAAGCCCGTGCAGCGGACCGGGGAACGTGCACATGATCTCATCGCCGATCGTCTTGACCACGCGGCCGCCGTGGCGCGCGGCGACCTCAGCCAGCGCGACCAGCACGCCGCCGACGATGCGCATCGCCGCTTCGTCGCCGCGCGCCTCGAACAGCTTGGTGCTGCCCGAAACGTCGGCGAACAGGATCGTGAGTGAGCGTCGCTCGGTCATGGAGCGGCCGATGATAGGGGAATCGGCGTGACGGGTGTAGGCGCACCCTCTCCCATGCAGCGGGAGAGGGGTCCTATGCGAGCGCGTCGGCGGCAGCGACGATGTCGTCGTCGCCCGGCAGCACGAGGAATGCCGCGCCGGCAAGCGGCGTGTACGTATCCACGCCGACGACGCGACGCAGCGGCTTGGTGCCCTGCCCGGCCTCGACGATCGCGGTGATGACGCCCTCGCCGACGCCCGCGCTGTGACGGCCTTCGTCGACGACGATCACGCGCTGGGCGCTCTTCGCGTGCTCGCCGATCAGCGCATCGTTCAGCGGCACCAGCCAGCGCAGATCCACCACGCGCACCTTCCAGCCGCGCTTCTTTTCGATAGCACGCGCGGCGCGAAGGCTCATCGGCACGCCGTTGCCGTAGGTGAAGATCACAAGATCGTTCGCCTTCTCCTCATAGACGCGCGCCTCGCCCAGCGTCAGCGCCTGATCCGGCGGCGGATAGCTCGTCAGCCAGGCGCCGTCGCCGGGCTCGTATAAATCTTTTGTCATGTAAAGCGCGATCGGCTCGAGGAAGATCGAGACACGGCCATCGACCTTCGCGAGCGCCGCGAGCGTGCGCAGCATCATCGCCGCATCGTCACCGCGGCTCGCGCAACCGACCACGATGCCCGGAATATCGCGCAGCGCGGCAATCGAGTTGTCGTTGTGGAAATGTCCGCCGAACCCGCGCTGATAGCCGAGCCCGGCGATGCGAACGACCATCGGATTCTTGTACTGGTTGTTCGAGAAGAATTGCAGCGATGCCGCTTCGCCGCGAATCTGGTCGCAAGCGTTGTGGTAATACGCGAGGTACTGGATCTCCGGAATCGGCAGCATGCCCATGTTCGCGTAGCCTTGCGCGAGGCCGAGAATCACGGTCTCGTCGAGCAGCGTGTTGAACACGCGCGCGTTCTTGAACGCCTTGTGCAAGCCTTTCGTGACCGTATAGACGCCGCCCTTCTGTGCAACGTCCTCACCGAACAGCAGTGTTTCGGGATATTTGCAGAAGAGATCGTGCAGCGCGTTGTTGATCTGGATCGCGAGATGACGTGGTGCGAGATGCTCCGGAAGCTTGTCCTTGCCGCCGAACACCGCGAGGCGCCGGTCCGCGTAATCGGCGCGCTTTGCTTCGGCCTTCACCTTGTCGGGCGAATACGGCGCGAGCGGCGCGATCACATCGGCAAGCGCTGTCAGCTTCGGACGCCGATCCGCTTCCTCAGCCGCGGCGAAGCATTTCTTGCGGATCTCCTCGTATTTCGCGAGCAGCGAATCTTTCGTTTCGAGGCCGGATTCGAGCGCGATCGCCGCCGAGCGCAGCAGCGGATCGGTCGACTCGACCGCAACCAGCTCCTCGACGCTGCGCCATTCGATCTCGAAATCGGTGCCCGCGTGACCCATGATGCGCGTCGTGCGCAGATGCAGGAACGTCGGCCGGCGCGTCGTGCGGCAGTGATAAATCGCGCGCGCGACTTGCTCGAAACCGCTGGCGAGATCGAGCCCGTCCGCATAGAAATAATCGAGCCCGTCGCGGTTCTTGAACGAATTGCCGATCCAGCCGCCCGGCGTTTTCACCGAGATGCCGATGCCGTTGTCTTCGCAAACGAACAAGACCGGCGCGGGCAATTTCTGATACGCGGTCCATTGCGCCGCATTGAACGCAGTCTGCGCAGTCGCATGATTCGCGGACGCATCGCCAAACGAACAGATCGCGATCGAATCGGCCGGAATCGGCAGCGTGTGCGCGATACGCTTGGCGTGATCGATCGCGACTGCGGTGCCGAACGCTTTCGGCAGGTGCGAGGCGATCGTCGATGTCTGCGGCAGCACCCAGAGCGGTTTCGAGCCCCAGACTTTGTGACGCCCGCCGGATGCGGGATCGTCCTTGCTCGCCGCGAACGACAGCGCCGAATCCATGATCGGATCCATCCCTGGCAGCTTGCGGAACCGCTCGGCCATGAACGCGCCGGACCGATAGTGCAGGAACGCAGGATCAGTATGACGCGTCAGCCGCGCGACCATCGCGTTGCCTTCGTGCCCGCTCGATCCGATCGTGTAGAACACCTTGTTCTTCACGCGCAACACGCGCGCCATCAAATCGAGATGGCGCGAAATCAGTTGCGATTCGAACAGATCGCCGAAGTCGCGCGCTGTAAGCAGGCTGTTGGGCAGCACCGCATCGTCCGCACGCGGCTTCTTCTCGGGCGTGCCGGACCAGTTCTGCACGAACTCGATAAAGTTCTGATCGCAGACTTCGGCGCGGTTGACGTTCTTATGGCGGGCGGGGATCGGAGGTTTGGGGATGGCGTTCATGATGGTGTCGCTTCAAGAGTTCGTTTCAACGGCACGACGCGCAAACCACTCCTCGCGCGACTGGCCCCACACATCGATCGTCAACTGATCGAACGGCGCCGGCAACCGCCCCGGCCTGAGATTGCGCGAGCCGAGCTTCTTCGCGACTGCCTGCGAGGGAATATTGTCCGGCACGATCGTGTGAATCACCTCGGTCCAGCCGAGATTCGCGAATGCCCAGTCGATCGCAGCGGTGGCGCCTTCGGTCGCGTAGCCTTTGCCCCAGACGTCGCGCACCAGGCCCCAGCCGACTTCGGTGCCAGGCCATCCTTCAGGCATCCACGGCCCGAGCCTTCCGATCCAGCGGCCGCTCGCTTTCTCGATCACCGAGAACATTGCGAATCCCTGAATCGCCCACGCGCCGGCCATCGTGAGGAATCCGCGCCACGCGACCGGCCGCGGCTGCACGCCGCCGACGAAGCGCGCGGCTTCCTCGTCGGCCATGAACGCGGCCCACGCGTCGAAATCCTCGCGTGCGGTCGGGCGCAGGATCAGCCGTTCGGTTTCAAGACGGACGTCGAAGATGTTCATGGGAAAACGCGTACGATCGGGCGTGTGGTTGGCTCTACCGCGGAAAACCTCTGATGAAATTCGTATTGCTTGTATTTCTTTCGATGGTCCCGATCGGCGCGCGCGCCGCGTTTCTCGATTGCCTGTTCTTCGACGGCATGGACGGCGAAACCGCGAGCGCCCCGGCCGCCTGGCAGGGCAATCTCAAGACGCACAACTGCGCGCGCAAAACCGTCGTTCCCGCGGCGCATCCTGTGATTCCGATGATGAGCTGGGCCAACGACATCGGACAAACCGCGCAGACCTACGCAAACCAGTGCGTCTTTGCGCACAGCGGCACGCCCGGCCTCGGCGAGAACATCTACGCGGCCGCGCCGTGGGGATCGGACCAGACTGCCGCCGCGCAATCGTGGGCCAGCGAGTTCTCGTTCTACGACTACGCCTCGAACACCTGCGCAAGCGGCCATATGTGCGGCCACTACACTCAGATGGTCTGGCGAAGCTCCACAGAAATCGGCTGCGGCATCAAGAATTGCAGCGTCAACTCGCCGTTCGGCTCGAACTTCCCGAACTGGACGATCGTCGTCTGCAACTACCGCCCGCCCGGCAACTACAGCGGACAGCGGCCGTACTGAATCGCGTTTCAGAGCGGCCGCACGCATCGCTCGCGATCAGAACGCGTTGATGCCGGTCACTTCCCGACCGACCACGAGCTGATGCACGCTCTCGGTGCCTTCGTACGTGATCACCGATTCGAGATTCAGTGCGTGGCGGATCGGGCAATGCTCGGTCGTGATGCCGGCGCCGCCCAGGATGTCGCGCGCTTCGCGCGCGATGTCGATCGCCATGCGCACGTTGTTCCATTTCGCGAGCGAGACCTGCGTCGGCTGCATCGTGCCGGCATCCTTGAGTCGGCCGAGCTGTAATGACAGGAGCTGCGCCAGCGTGATCCGCCGCGCCATGTCCGCGAGCTTGAGCTGCACGGCCTGCGTCGCCGCGATCGGACGCTCGAACAGAATGCGGTTCTTCGCGTATTCGGTTGCTTCGGTGAAGCACGCGATCGCAGCGCCGATCGGACCCCACGTAATGCCGTAGCGCGCCTGCGTAAGGCAGCCGAGCGGACCCTTGAGGCCTTTCACGTTCGGCAGGCGATTCGAATCCGGCACGCGCACATTGTCGAAGTAGAGCGCGGACGTCACCGACGCGCGCAGGCTCATCTTCTTGTGGATTTCCTGCGCGGTGAAGCCTTTGAAATCCTTCTCGACGATAAAGCCCTGGATGCCCTCGTCAGTCATCGCCCAGACGATCGCGATGTGCGCGAGATTGCCGTTCGTGATCCACATCTTGGCGCCGTTGATGACCCAATCGCCGCCGTCCTTCTTCGCGTTCGTCTTCATGTTGGCGGGATCGGAGCCGCCGTGCGGTTCAGTGAGGCCGAAGCAGCCGATCACTTTCCCGGCGGCCATGTCCGGCAGCCAGCGTCTGCGTTGCTCTTCGCTGCCGTACGCGTAGATCGGATACATGCAGAGCGAGGACTGCACCGACGCGAATGAGCGAATACCCGAATCGCCGCGCTCGAGCTCCTGGCAGATCAAGCCGTAGCTCACCGCGTTCATGCCGGCGCAGCCGTATTCGGTCGGCAGCGACGAGCCGAGAAGACCCAGCTCCGCCATCTCCGGGATCAGATCCTTCGGAAACACGCCCTTGTCGAAGCAGTCGCCGATGATCGGCAGCACGCGCTCGTCGGTGAAGCGCGCGACGGTGTCCTGCACCATGCGTTCTTCGTCCGTGAGCAGCGAGCGGACGTCGTAGAGATCGGTCGGGTTCAAGGGTGTCGCGGGCATGGGATCAGCGTCCGGAAGGCGGGCAAAGTCGCCTATTGTAGCGGGCGCGTCCGCCCACGCGAAATCGCACCGGGGATGGCAAAACCCCGCGCGGGCCGTATCCTCGCCAGGCCCATGCGCGTCCCCGTCCTCACTTACCACGCCAACAACGTCGGCGGAAACGATTACGCGAACAACGACCACGTCGCGCTGGCCGCGGACCTGCGCGCGATCCACCGCGCCGGCCTTCGCATCGTGCCGCTCTCGCGCGTCGTCGACGCGCTGCTCGGCGAGGCTGACGACAGCACCGTCGAGGGCGCGGTCGCGCTCAGCTTCGACGATGGCTCCTGGTTCGACTGGCACGATATCGATCATCCGAGCTGCGGCCCGCAGCGCGGCTTCGCCGGCATCCTGCGCGATTTCGCCACGGAAACCGGTGCCGCGGTGCATGCGACCAGCTTCGTGATCGTCTCGCCCGAAGCACGCACGATCCTCGACCGGACCTGCCTCGTCGGCCGCGGCTGGTGGACCGACGAGTGGTGGCCGGCCGCGGAGCGCGAAGGCCTGATCGCGATCGAGAGCCACAGCTGGGATCACAACCACGCGACGCTGCCGGTCACGGCGCAGCGCGATCAGGCCAAGGGCACGTTCCGGACGATCGATACGTATGCGGATGCCGATGCCGAGATCCGTCAGGCCAACGACTGGCTGGACGCGCATTGCCGCGTGCCGCGCGGCGGCCTCTTCGCGTATCCGTACGGCGAAATCAACGCCTACCTTGTCGACGACTACCTGCCGCATCGCACCGCCGAGCATCGCCTGCGTGCGGCGTTCGCGACCGCGCAGCGACCGGTGGAAAAGACCAGCAACCGCTGGACGCTGCCGCGCAGCGTCTGCGGCGATCACTGGCGCTCGCCGCACGAATTCGCGCGGCTGCTCGACGAGCTGACCTAGTCTTTCGCGTTCAAGACGGCGAGATCGAGCTTGTCCTGGTTGCCTTCGAGCTCGAAGCGCCAATGGACGGTCGCATCGCGCGCGCAGCCGGCGCAGCGGTAGAGCATCGAGCCGCCGTCGTCGAACAAGAGCTGTGCGGGACGTCCGTCGGCCGTCACTTTGCGCACGTTAAGCGGCATCGCGAGCGGAAAGCGGTTCGTCAGCACCGGCACGTCGGCACCTTTGGCGTCGAACTCGATGCGCTCGGGCTGATAGCCGCCGGTCGGAATATCGGGATTGATCTGCACGCGTTTCAGATGCGAGGTGCCGCCGCCTGATTCCGGCGCGATCGGCGCCACGCCCTCGTAGAGCGCCATGCCGGCGACGACGCGATCCGGTGCGATGCCAGAAGCGACCGACGCACGCGCCAGGAGACCTGCGACATGCTTCGCCGGACCTTCGCGGCCGCCGTAGCGCAGCTCGGGCCAGTGACCGCACGCAAGCCGGGTCGGCGCACCGATCGATTGTTCGAGCAGCGGCGCGAGGCGGCCGTGTACGACCGCCGGCTCGCAGAACGAAGACGCAAGCTTGTCGCGCCGTCGCGCCGGATAGAACGGCGCCTGCATGTTCCAGTAGCCGTGCGGAACGTCGATGACATTTTCATACGGATTGATGGCCTCGGCGACGCGGATGCTGCGCAGGTTCTTGAGGAACAGCGTCAGCGGCGGAATCGAGAGCGCGACAAAGAGTGCGAATGCCGCGAGCGCTGCCGTGCGCAGGCTCGTTCGCGACGCGGCGAACCATCCGTACCAGCCCGTCGCCAGCAGCAGCGCGAACGGCACCAGCAGAGTGCTGAACATCCACATCGGCGTAACCGGCCGGACGAGCACGAGAAATACCGTCTGCATCAGCAGAAGCGCCACTGCGATCATCGCGATCCTGCGCAGACGATAGCCATCGCGCGGCAGCATGAAGACGCCCGCAAGCGCGAAGACAACACACGCGCAATACGCGAACCAAGCGATGCGTACCGTCGTCGGTCCCCACGGCGTCATCAGCAGGAAGCCGTCCCACGCGCCGCCGGCAAGCATTGCCGCGAGCAGCGCTGGAATCCGTTTGGCGACGTCCACGGCGATGTCGTGGCCGACGTAACCTTTGAGCGTACGCTCGGTGAACGTCGGCGCCGGATCGAGGAGTGGCGGCAACAGCGTCAGCGCCGCGAGCACCGCCGCTGCCGCGAGCGCACCGAACGCCGCCCAGGAGCGATGCCGGACCAGAAGCGCTGTGCCCGCGACGACGATGAAGCTCGCCGTGGTCGGATGCGCATGCAAGCACGCGCCGGACGCGAGACCAAGCAGCAGCGCATTGCCGATCGACAGGCGCTGCCAGCAACGCCACGTCGCGCCCGCAAGCAGCAGCAAGGTCGTCTCGACGACAGCCGTCGACGAGGGGAACAGGATCGGAATCACCGACCAGCCCGCGATCGCAAGACCGCCCGCCCACGCGAGTCCGAAGCGCGCATCGACCGCGCGAGTGCCAAGGCGCCACGCGATGAAATACTTCGCCCCGGCGAGAAGCTGCACGGCAACTCCCGCTGAGACGACGGTCCCCGTCAGCGCGACCGGAATCGCGAGGATGTAGAACCACCACGGCCCGAGCTCGAGCAGGCTGTAGATCGGCGGGCCGCTGACCGGGAAGCCGTCGCCGGTCGCGATCATCGTCGCCCAGTAGACGTCGCGCCACGAATCGCCGACGCCGGCCGAATTGAAGCCTGCGGCCAGGTGCACGCACAGCATGAAAAGAGAAAGCGCGAGGCCCGCCGCATACCAATAAGGCTGCCGCGCATCCGTGGCGGTCGTCCGGGCGGTGCTCGAAACCAAAACGTCCTCGGGCCGATGAGCCAAATGGCCGCGTAGCGTATCGCAGACCGTTACCGCCCGTCGCCCGGATCGAATACGCTTGCGCCTCCGCTCGCCCGACTTTCGGCCATGCCCGACCAACCGCTCGACGTCATCCCGGAATCGCTTCGCTCGTTCCTCACGATCACCGAGATCGACGATGCGGAGTTCCTCGTCGGTGCCCTGTTCCGCCGCAAGTTCGCCGCGCCGCCGCCGCCGTTCGGCCGTCACCTCGTCGCGCTCTATCGAGGCAGGGACGGCACTCCTCGTCTCGCCGGCTTCTCGCATATGCGTCCGTTCGGCGATGTTTACCTTTCCGGCGGCTCGTGCACCGAAGGCGACACGATCCGAACCATGGACCCCGCGCACCGCGACGCGATCTACGCTGCCGGCGGCGTCTGGTATCTGATCCTCAAATATGCGTTCGCGAAATTCGCCGGCGACTGCGATGCGTTCTTCGGCCATTGCGGCGATGCGCGCGCGCTGGAAGTCGCGCAAGCTGCCGGATTCGTCAAGACGGAATTTCCGCCGATCATCGTGAACTGGCACAAGCCGATGCACGAGAATTTCAAGCGTGCGCTGACGGCGAAGGTCGTGGCTCTCGGGCCGTTCTGATTCTCAAAGAGCGGTCAAGCACGCCCTCTCGGCACGTGCCCTGTAGCAACATGCTGCCGCGCAGATTCGACGTTATGCGCCGAATCATCGAAAAAAATATCCGCACCAAAAGCATCCAAGAACGGCCCCTTGTCGCGCCCGCCGAGAAACAACGCCTCGTCGATGCGCACGCCCCAATGCCTCAACGTCAAAATCACGCGCTTGTGCGCCGGCGCCGAGCGCGCTGTCACGAGCGCAGTGCGGATCGGCGAGGATTCGCTGGGGAACGCATCCTGCAGCCGATGCAGCGCGTCGAGAAAGCCGCGGAACGGACCGCCGGAGAGCGGCTCCTGCGCGCGTTCGGCTTCGTTGCGGTGGAATGCGTCGATGCCGTCCTCTTCGGAGATGCGTTCGGATTCATCGCCGAACAGCACGGCGTCGCCGTCGAATGCGATGCGCAGCTGATCCGACTGGCGTTGCGGTGTCTTCGACGGCAGGATCGTCGCGGCGGCGATGCCGGCCGCGAGCGCCTTGGCGACGCTATCGGGATTCGCGGACAGGAACAAATCGGCGCCGAACGCGTGCACGTACGGCAGCGTCGATTCGCCGCGCGTGAACGCGGCGCGCACGATGTCGAGCCCGTAGTGTTCGATCGAGTTGAAGATGCGAAGACCCGTGTCGGCGGAGTTGCGCGAGAGCAGTATGACTTCGACGTGCGGCGCGTCGACCGACGCGTTGTTCAGCCGAAGCAGCTTCTGCACCAGCGGAAACGCGATGCCCGGCGCCAGCAGCTCGTCTTCGCGCCCGATCTGGTAGCGCGCGAACGCATCGACGCCTTCGCGCTCGAATAGCGCATGGCTTTCGCCGAGATCGAACAACGCGCGCGAGGAGATCGCGACAACGAGCGTGTTGTCGCGCGCGTGCTCCGCCGCCGTCGGCTCGTCACGGATTTGCGCCATCGAAGCCGTCCGCGAAAACCGTATCGTCCGTGCCCAGCCCGGCGAGCACGGCCGCGGCGTACACATCGAGCCGGCCGTGGCCGAGCATGTTGTTCGGCCACACATCGTCCGGCGTGCCGCCGCAACTTTGATTGACCGGGTCGGTCACGCCATCGGTGACCGCGCTCGCGCGCAAAAGATCGGCGATCTGATCCGGATGGCCCTTGAGTGACGGATCGACCGACATCAAGAGCGCCGCCGCGCCGGCGACGTGCGGCGTCGCCATGCTGGTGCCGCTATCGAGGCGATAGCCGCCGTCGTTCCAAGCGGATGTCACGCTGACGCCCGGTGCGGAAATATCGGGAAGCACGCGAGTCGCGCCGGCGACCGGCCCGCGCAGCGAGAAACTCGCGAGCGCATCGCCGCTGTCCGTCGCGGCGACGACGAACGATGCGTCGTAGATCGCCGGTGGATCGACGATGCCGCCGCAGCCGCTACCGCCGTTGCCGGCCGCGGCGGCGAAGAAAATGCCGCCGGCGACGAGATTGTCGACCGCATCGGCGAGCTCATCGCCTGTCGTGCAGCCTTCGGACTCCGGACAACCCCAGGAGTTGCTGATCACATCCGGCGCGAGATCGGGATTGGGATTCGCACCGGCAAGATCGGTCGGCGCGAGGAACCATTGCATGCATTCGATGTAGCGCGCCGGCGTGCCGGTTCCGCCATCCATGTTGCGGCAGCCGATCCATTTCGCGCCCGGCGCTACGCCGATCTGATGGGAACCACCGTCGTCGCCCGCGAACGTGCCGGCGGTGTGCGTGCCGTGGCCGTAGTCGTCGCACGGAAACAGCGAATCATTGCCGCAGGGATTGCCGATCGCATCGTGGATCGCGTCGTGCCAGTTGTAATCGTGATCGGCCGCCGCGCCGTCCCAGCCGCGGTATTGCGGCTTCAGCGCAGGGTGATCCCATTGATAGCCGGTGTCCTGGCCGGCGATGACGACGCCTTGTCCGGTGAATCCTGCGGCCCAGACTTCCGGCGCATTGATCGTGCTGACGCCCCAGGCGACCTCGTCTATCGCCGCCGGCGCGCGCGCCGGTGCCGGCAGTGCGATGCGCACGCTGGCATTCGACTTGATCGCCTTGACGTCGTCGCGCTGCGACAGCGCCGCGAGCGCGTCCGGCGTAAGCCGCGCCTCGATCGTGTTCGTCACCCAAAAGCTGCGATACGCGATGCCGTGCGCATCGAGCCACGCACGCGCGTCGCGCTGCGTCGCGTCCGCGTGCGCACGCAAGGCGTCGACGAGCACGCGGCGCCGGAGCTTGTAATCCGCATCGGCAGCGAGCGGCGCCGCCGGCGCGGGTGCGCGCGAGAACACCAGCAGCGCATCTGCGGCATCGCTTTGCGCGAGCAGCGTCGGATCGACCGACGCCGCGTGCGCGCCGAATGCGACGACGCATGCGAGCGCGAGTGGCGTTGCCTTGAGCGCGCGCGTCATTCGTCGTCCGCGGCCACTTGGCCCGAGATCGCCGCTTGATACGCGGCGAACGCGTCGATGCGACCGCTGCCCATCATGTTGTTGGGCCACGTCGTGCGCGGCGTGCCGCCGCAGATCTGGTTGACCGGATCGGTGATGCCGGCCGTGACCGCGGTGCTGCGGAAGAGCGCGGCGACCGCCGCCGGATGTCCCTTCAGCGACGGATTCGCCGACATCACCAACGCCACCGCGCCGGCGACGTGCGGCGTCGCCATGCTGGTGCCGCTGAGATTCGTGTACGAGTTCGGCGGCCACGCCGACGGCACGTCGACGCCGGGGCCGGAGACATCCGGTTTCGTGGTCGTTGTCGAGCTTGAGCGGCCGGCGACCGGGCCGCGGCTGGAAAAGCCGGCGAGCGCATCGCTGCTGTCGGTCGCTGCGATCGTGAACGACTTCGTGTAGATCGCTGGCGGATCGGTGATGGTGTTGCAGCTCGGTCCGTCGTTCGCAGCCGCGGCGACGAAGAAGATGCCGCCGTTGATGAGGTTCGTCACCGCAGTCACGATCTCGTTGCCGGCCGTGCAGCCTTCCGACGGCGTGCACGTCCACGAGTTGCTGATCACGTCCGGCGCGAGATCGGGATTCGGATTCGCGTCATTGAGATCGGTCGGCGCGAGCATCCACTGCATGCATTCGATATAGCGCGCCGGCGTGCCGGTGCCGTCGTCCATGTTGCGGCAGCCGACCCATTTGGCGCCCGGCGCGACGCCGACCTGATGCGTCGCACCGTCGTCGCCCGCGAACGTGCCGGCGGTGTGCGTGCCGTGACCGTAATCGTCGCATGGCGCCTGCGTGTCGTTGCCGCACGGGTTGCCGGTCGAATCGTGGATCGAATCGTGCCAGTTGTAGTTGTGATTCGCGCTCGTGCCGTTCCAGCCACGATAGTGATTTTTGAGCGCCGGGTGATCCCACTGATAGCCGGTATCTTCGCCGCCGATGACGACGCCCTGCCCGGTCACGCCCGCGGCCCAGACTTGCGGTGCGTTGATCTTGGTGACGCCCCAGGCGATGGAATCGACGTCCTGCGGCGCCGTTTTCGACGACGACGGCTTGGGGAGATTTACGGCGATGCGCGGATTCGTCTCGACGCGCCCGACGTCGCGGCGCGATGCGAGCTGCTTCAGATCGGCGATGCTAAGACGTGCCTGCACGACGTTCGAGATCCAGTACGCGCGATAGTCGATCCCGCGCGCGTCGAGCCACGCGCGGAGCGCGCTCTGTTGCGTCTGGGCGCGTGCACGCAGCGCATCGACCAGCGCGCGACGATGCGTCTTGTAGTCGACATCACCGGCGAGCGGTGCGAGCACCGGTGCGTGCTGATCCGGCATCACGATGAGCGCATCGGCGACGCCGTGACGGCTCGCCTCGGCGTAGAGATCGGGATTGATCTTTGCGGCGAGCGCCGCGTTGCAGGCCAGTGCGAGTGCCGCGAGAGGCAGCGTGCGCAGCACGCTAGAGTTCGAACTGCTCATCGAGAATCCGCTCCTCAAGGTTGTGTTCGGGATCGAACAGAAGCGTCATCGTCTGATCGCGCGATTCGCGGATGCGTACTTCGACGACGTCGCGAACTTCGTTGGAATCGGCCGTCGCGCTGACCGGCCGCTTGTACGGATCGAGAATTTCGAGCTTGATGTCGGTGATCGCCGGAATGATCGCACCACGCCAGCGTCTCGGACGAAACGGGCTGATCGGCGTCATCGCCAGCAAATTGGAACCGAACGGCAGGATCGGACCGTGCGCCGAGAGGTTGTACGCCGTCGAGCCCGCCGTCGTCGCGACGAGCAGGCCATCGCACATCAGCTCTTCGAGCTTCACCGATCCGTTCAGCGAAACGCGAAGGTGCGCGATCTGCTTGGTCTGACGCAGCAGCGACACCTCGTTGAACGCGAGCGACGTCACGCTGCTCCCCGCCTCGGTGCTCGCTTCCATCACCAGCGGATGCAGCACCGTCGACTGCGCGCGCGCAAGCCGCTGTGGCAGATCGTCCGCATGATAGTGATTCATCAGAAACCCGATCGTACCGAGCTTCATGCCATACACAGGCAACGCACGCGCCAGATGCCGATGCAGCGTGCGCAACATGAATCCATCGCCACCGAGTGCAACGATGACGCTCGCCTCCTCGATCGGCACATCGCCGACACGCGCCTTCAGCGCCGCGAGCGCAGCCTGCGCTTCATCCGTATGTGCGGCGACGAGGGCGATCCGATGCGCGTCCAATGGCGGGTTCCTGAATGATCCGCCGAGAGCTTAGCAGGCGCTTATGTGGATCGTCGCGGCGTGCGTTCCGATTCGAGTGTCGGTGATTTGCGCGAGCGGATGTGGGCGAACGCGCGTACGCAATCGCGAGCGCAGCGACGCGGCTTCCGCTTTGATCTTTTAAAAGCGCGAACCGGCGTGCCCTCACCCTACCCTCTCCCGCAAGCGGGAGAGGGGAAACGCAGCGCGCTTTTGATCTTGCTTGGCTTCTGCGGCCAGGACGGCCGCGCTTTGCTCTACCCGGGCCCCTCTGTGCCGCGGCGAGGGGGCGAAGGAAAAGCCCGAAGGGGCGCGGGCATGGATGCCCGCGCGTTCGCTGCCGGCACAGGATGTGCCGTCAGCGAACCCCGTAGCCCACTCGCGAAGTCGCCGGGCAGGAGCCCGGCGACCGCGGCACCGAGGGTGCCCTTCTCTTTGGTTACTTTCTCTTGGGCAAGCAAGAGAAAGTGACCCGCTCGCCGGCAGGCGAGCGGAACGCTCGTCACGACCAAAAGGGATCCCGGCCTTCGCCGGGATGACGATGCAGAGCTCGCCCCCTTCGCCGGACCGACGAATCAGGTAGCTTTCCCGCCCGCCTGCACAAGCTGCGCAAGCCGCCGCAAGGCCACCGACGCAATCGGATAATCAACCGTCTGCGTCCGAATCTCCGCCAGCATCCCCAGCGTAAACTTGAGCGACGGATCATCACGCTCAAGCCAAGCCGTGACGCGATTCGGCGCCCCCGGAGGCGCACTAGCCAGAATCTGCGTAACCAACGCGCGATGCTGTGCAGCCAGCTCATCGCGCAGCGATCCGCGCGCCTGCGCGTGCCAGCGGCTTTCGACCGGCAGATTCTCGATCTGGCGGCGCAGCGAATCGATTTCGAGCGCCTGCCCGATCTCGAAGAAGATCGAGGCGACGCGATCGACCGGACGTCCCGAATCGTGCGCAACCTCGACGATGTCGAGCGCCGCGCCGAGCACCGGCACCGTCGCAAGACGCGCGGCGATCGCTTCGGGGATGTCCATGCCTTGCCATTTCTCGACGTCGACGTCGTAGTCGGCGCGGCCGGTCGGTGTCAACGCGCGCGGGAGCGCAGCGCGAAGCTCGGCGACGCCGGGCGCGTAGCGCGCGACGATGCTGGCGATGTCGAGCGCGATGCCGCGATGATTGAGCAGCCAGCGCGTGAGGTTGCGCAAGAGATCCCAGATCTTGAGCAGCGCATCGATCTGCACGGGCTCAGCAACCTTGCCGTCGAGCGCTTCGATGTCGGCCCACAGCGAGCGCGCATCGATGATCTCGCGCACGGCCGTGTACGCCTTCGCGATCGCGGCGGGCGGCTGGCCCGTGTCTTCCTGCATGCGCAGCGTGAACGTCGCGCCCATGCGGTTGACCATCGAGTTGGTGACCGCGGTTGCGATGATCTCGCGCTTCAGGCGATGGCGCTGCATGTGCGCGGCGTATTTCTCCTGCAGCGGCACTGGGAAATAGCGCGCGAGCTCCTTCGAAAGATGCGGATCTTCGGGCACGTCGGAATCGAGCAGCTGCTGATAGAGCTTGATCTTCGCGTACGAGAGCAGGATCGAAAGCTCCGGCCGCGTCAAACCCTGATGGCGCGTCTTGCGCTCGGATAGCTCCGCATCCGACGGCAGCGATTCGATCTGGCGATCGAGCAGGCCCTCGGCTTCGAGCACGCGGATGAAGTGCGCCTTCGATCCGAGACGATGCACGGAGAGATGCTCCATCACCGTGATTGCCTGGTTCTGCCGATAGTTGTCGGACAAAACGAGACGCTCGACTTCGTCCGTCATTGCCGCGAGCAGCGTGTTGCGCTCGGCGATCGTCATCTCGCCGCGCTGCACCGCGTCGTTGAGGAGGATCTTGATGTTGACCTCGTGATCCGAGGTGTCGACGCCGGCCGAGTTGTCGATGAAGTCGGTATTGAGCAGCACATGATGCTGCGCGGCTTCGATGCGGCCCTTTTGCGTGAGGCCGAGATTGCCGCCCTCGCCGACGACCTTGCAGCGCAGTTCCTTGCCGTTGACGCGAAGCGCGTTGTTCGCGCGATCGCCGACGTCGGCGTTCGATTCGCTTTCGGCCTTGACGTACGTGCCGATGCCGCCGTTCCAGAGAAGGTCGACCGGCGCTTTCAGGATCGCGTTCATCAGCGCCGTCGGCGTCATCGAGGCCGTCGACTCGTCGATGCCGAGCACGCGGCAGGCTTCGGGCGAAACCGGAACCGATTTCGCGCTGCGCGAGAAGATGCCGCCGCCTTTCGAGATCAGCTTCGCGTCGTAATCGGCCCACGACGAGCGCGGCAGCGCGAACATGCGCTCGCGTTCCTTGAACGACACGGCGGTATCAGGTTCCGGATCGATGAAGATGTGGCGGTGATCGAACGCGGCAAAGAGGCGGATGTGCTTGGACAGGAGCATGCCGTTGCCGAATACGTCGCCGGACATGTCGCCGATACCGACGCACGTGAAATCCTGCGACTGGCAATCGCGTCCGAGCGCTCGGAAGTGACGCTTTACCGACTCCCACGCGCCCTTCGCGGTGATGCCCATCTTCTTGTGGTCGTAGCCGGCCGAGCCGCCGGATGCGAACGCATCGCCGAGCCAGAAGCCGTGCTCGGCGCTGACCGAATTGGCGATGTCGGAGAACGTCGCCGTGCCTTTGTCAGCGGCGACGACGAGATACGGATCGTCGGCGTCGTGGCGCACGACGCTATCCGGATGCGCGATGTTGCCTTCGACGAGGTTATCGGTGATGTCGAGGAGGCCGTTGATGAACATGCGATAGCACGCGACGCCTTCGGCGAGCACCGCATCGCGCTCGCCGGACGCCGGCGGACGCTTGACGAAGAAGCCGCCTTTCGAGCCGACCGGCACGATGACGGTGTTCTTGACCATCTGCGCCTTGACGAGGCCGAGCACTTCGGTGCGGAAATCCTCGCGGCGATCCGACCAGCGCAAACCGCCGCGCGCGACCGGGCCGAAACGCAGGTGCACGCCTTCGACGCGCGAGCCATAGACGAAGATTTCGCGATACGGACGCGGCTTGGGCAGATCCGGCACTTTCGACGAATCGAATTTGAAGCTCACGTATTCGTGCGGCAGGCCGTTGACGAGCTGGAAATAATTCGTGCGCAGCGTCGCGCCGATCACGCCGAGATACGCACGCAGGATGCGGTCTTCGTCGAGGCTCGCGACCTGATCGAGCAGAATCTTGATCGCGCCGATGATCCCGGTGATTTGCTCGGCACGCGGCTCGCCGCGAAGCGCGACGAGATCGTCGATGAAGCGCGGATGCGCTTTGAGCACTTCGTCGGAAACGAGCGCCTGCAATTCCTTGGTGAGGCGCTTCTTCGCCGCTTCGATTGCGGGCTTGCCGGCGCTTTCGCGCTTCGGATCGAAACCGGCTTCAAACAATTCGATCAGGAGGCCGGCGATCGCGGGATAGCGATTGAGCGTGTCCTCCATGTAGCTCTGCGAGAACGGCACGCCGGTCTGCAGGAGATATTTGCAATAGCCGCGCAGCACGCTGACCTGGCGCCAGTCGAGCTGCGCGCCGAGGATCAGCTTGTTGAACGAATCGTTCTCGGCCGCGCCGCGCCAGATGCGCTCGAACGCGGCCTGGAACATCTCGCGCACCTGCTCGATATCGAACTCGCAGCGCAGCGACGGCTGCACTTCGATGTCCTGAATGTAGAGCCGGCTGCCTTCGACGTCGATTTCGTAAAGATGCTCGGTGAGCACCTTGAGGCCCATGTTTTCGAGCAGCGGAATCACGTCCGACAGCGCGATGTCGGCGCCAAGCCGGAACACCTTGAAGTGCAGCGTGTCGGCCTTGCGGCGCGAACGGTAGAGACTCAAGCGAATATCGTCGGCGTCGCGCAGGCTCGCGGCCATCTCGACGTCGGCCGCGGCGACGTGCGCGGTGACTTCCTCGATGTACCCGACCGGCAGCGCGCGTCCGTAGCGCGCGGCAAGCCGCAGGCCTTTTTCTTCGCCGTGCTTCTGCACCAGCGTGTCGCGCAGCTCGTCGTGCCAGTTGCGCACGATCTGCGCGATCTTGCCTTCGAGCTCGGCGGCATCGTAGCTCGCCTTGTCGCCCGGTTTCGGACGCACGATGAGATGCAAGTTCGCGAGCGGAGATTCACCGACCTGGATCGAGGAATCGACGCGCTCGCCGTGCAGCGCGCGCTTCAGCGTCGATTCGACCCTCTCGCGCACCTCGGAGCTGAAACGATCGCGCGGCAGATACACCAGGCACGAATAGAAGCGGCCGTACTTATCGCGCCGGACGAAGAGCCGCGTGCGCGCGCGTTCCTGCAGCGCGAGGATGCCGATCGCACTCGCGAACAGCTCTTCCTCGGTGCACTGGAACAACTCATCGCGCGGCAGCATTTCGAGAATGTGTCGCAACGCCTTGCCCGAATGCGAATCGCGGCGGAAACCCGAGCGCTGCATCACCGCTTCGACCTTGCGCCGCACGAGCGGCACGTCCTGCGGCCGGCGCATGTACGCGCCCGACGTGAACAGGCCAAGGAAGCGCTGCTCCGATACCGGTACGCCGTTCGCATCGAACGACAGCACGCCGATGTAATCCATGTAGCCCGGCCGGTGCACGCTGGCGCGCGCATTCGTCTTGGTCAGGATGATCGCGTCCATCGACCCTGATTGCGGCAGATCCTTCGCGGCCAGCGTGCGCAGCGAGCGCGGAGCGAGCGAGCGTTCCTCGCCGCGCAAGATGCCAAGACCCGAACCTTCGACCGCCTTCAGCACTTCATCGTCGCCGGATTTGGCGACTTGATATTCGCGATAGCCGAGGAACGTGAAATTGTCTTCGGTGACCCAGCGCAGGAATTCCTGCGCCTCGCCGACGCCGTCGGCGCTGATGGGAAGCTTGCGTGCCGGCAGATCGTTTGCGATCGCGAGCATTTTCTTGCGCATCGTCGCCCAGTCGGCGACGCTCGCGCGCACATCGTCGAGCGTGTCGACGATGCCTTGCTTCAACTTCTCGAGCTCGCCGGCGCCGGCGATGCGATCGATCTCGAAATGCATGACCGATTCGGGCGAGCCGGCAGCGCCGTCGTCGGTGCCGAGGCCAAGCATGTGGCCGCCCGGATCGCGCGAGACGCGGAAGATCGGATGGATGACCGAGTGAATCTGCGCGCCCGACTGTCCGATGCGCATGCCCACCGAGTCGACCAGGAACGGCATATCGTCGGTGACGATCTCGATGACCGTGCGCGCCGATTCGTAACCGTGATCGGCGCCGTTCGGGTTCAACACGCGAAGCTTGGCGTGGCCGGGACGGCGCTCGCGGGCAAACTCCAGCGCTCCGTTGACCATCGCGCACCATTCCGTCGCGGACCGCGCAGCGAGGTCTTCGGCGGAGACGCGCTTTAGGAATTCGCGCGCGAAGGTCTGCACGTCGCGCAGGCGCTGCCCGCTCGAATGGGCGGCCAGAAGGTTGAGGATCGAATCGGTGTCGGTGGTGACGGCGGGAACGTTAACGACGCCCTGGGCGTTCATGAAAGGGCTCGGCAGCGGCACTGAGAGGGGCCGGAAGGATACGCCTCGACCATGACAGAAGCTAGCCGCAAACCCCGGTAATTCAAGGCAAAAAGCCATGCGGAACAACGGCTGCGCAGCATCGGTTCAGGCAAGGTCGGCATGCCCGCGCAAGAATTCCGTCGTGTTTTCCCGGCAATCCGGCGACGCGCGATTGGACACTGGCGTCATTAACTGTACGATGGCGTACACTATATGGCGCTGCGATCATCGCAGCGCGACGCTCACGCGGTGCGGCATTCGAACGGGAGCGTCTTCGTTCCGGCACCTCGAAAACGCAAAATAAGTCGGCGCGGCCGTTCCGGGCGTCGCATTTTTTCAAAAACGCGCGGATACCCCGAAACCGCGCGACCTCGGCAAAGGAAAATCCGATGATCCGTTCCGGCGTGATGAGGACGATAGCGGCGGCTGCACTCGCAACGATCGCCGCTGCTTGCGCAAAACAACAAGCCCCGCAACAGGCGCCGCCAACCGAAGTCGGTGTCGTCGCCGCGCAAGCGCAAGCGGTTCCGCTGACACAAGACCTGGTCGGCCGCGTCTCGGCCGTGCGCACGGCCGATGTGCGCGCCCGCGCCGCAGGCATCCTTCAAAAGCGCGCCTACACCGAAGGCAGCGACGTGAAGGAAGGCCAGGTGCTGTTCGAGATCGATCCGGCCCCGCTTCGCGCCGCGCTGAACGCGCAGCTTGCGAATCTCGCGTCCGCGCAGGCGACCTACACGAACAACCACATTGCCGCCGAGCGCGCACGTTCGGTTGCGAGCAAGGGCCTCTTGTCGAAAGCCGACGTCGACTCCGCCGAAGCCGCCGAGCGCACCTCGGCCGCCGCGGTCAAGCAGGCGCAAGCGACCGTCGACTCGGCGAAGATCAGCCTCGGCTACACCAGCGTCACCGCGCCGATCTCCGGGCGCGCGGGACAGCAACAGGTCACCGAAGGCGCGCTCGTCGGACAAAACGAAGCAACCTTGCTGACCACGGTCGAGCAGATCGATCCCGTCTACGTGAACTTCAGCAAAGCGGTCGGCGAAATCGACTCGCTGCGCCGCGCGGCCGCGGCGGGCAGCGTGCGGCTGACTGAGCAGAACAAGGTGAATGTCGACGTCCTGCGCGGTGACGGCTCCGCGTCCGGCGCGAGCGGCACGCTCGACTTCTCCGACACGGCGGTCGACGCTGCGACCGGCGCCGTCAGCCTGCGCGCGATCGTGCCGAACGCCGATCACGTGCTCTTGCCCGGTCAATACGTCAACGTGCGCCTGACGCTCGGCGAGATCGCTCACGCATGGCTCGTCTCGCAGCAGGCCGTGCAGCGCGACGGCAACGGCGCGTATGTCTATGTCGTCGACGGCGACAACAAAGTCGCGCAGAAGCGCATCAAAGCCGACACGTTGCGCGGCGCCAGCTGGATCGTCACCGACGGTCTGGGCGATGGCGATCGCATCGTCGTCTCCGGCGTGATGAAAGTGAAGCCCGGCGCGCCGGTCAAGGCGACGCCTTGGCAGCCCGACGCACCGACCGGCCAGCAAGCCGCCGCGCCGACCGCGCACTGACCCGAACAACGGCCGCCGCGCTAGCGCAGACGGCCGATCCAGCGATCACGGACGAGCGCCAAGGAACCGACCCATGTCCAGCTTTTTCATCGACCGACCGATTTTCGCCTGGGTCATCGCGATCCTGATCCTGCTCGGCGGCATGATCTCGATCAGCGAGCTCGGCATCGAATCGTATCCGAGCATCGCGCCGCCGCAGGTCGCGATCAGCGCGACGTATCAGGGCGCCGACGCCAACACGGTGGCGAAAACGGTGACGCAGGTCATCGAGCAGCAGCTCACCGGCATCGATCATTTGATGTACTTCAGCTCGACCTCGAGCGCGAACGGCACCGCTTCGATCACGCTGACGTTCGAGCCCGGTACGAATCCCGACATCGCGCAGGTGCAGACACAAAACAAAGTCTCGCTAGCGACGCCACGCCTGCCGGCCGAAGTGACGCAACAGGGCGTCACGGTCGTCAAGACCAATCCCGACTTTTTGATGTTCTTCATGCTGAAGTCCGAAGACGGCAGCATGAATTCTTATCAGCTCAACAATCTGCTCTCACAACGCATCATCGATCAGATCGCGCGCCTGCCCGGCGTCGGCCAGACGTTCCAGCTCGGCTCCGAATACGCGATGCGCATCTGGCTCGACGCGGACAAGCTGCACGGCTATGGCCTCTCGGCCTCGCAAGCGCTCGACGCGGTGAGAGCGCAGAACGTGCAGGTCGCAACCGGCTCGATCGGTGCCGAGCCCGCCACCAAAGGCAGCGGCTTCACCGCCGCGGTGATCGCCGAAGGCCGCTTCACTTCGCCCGAGCAGTTCGAGGCGATCATCCTGCGCACGAACGCCGACGGTACTTCGGTGCGCCTCAAGGACGTCGCGCGCGTCGAGCTCGGCCCGTTCCGTTACGGACAGCGTGTCGTCTACAACGGCCAGGGCGTGGCTGGCCTGGGCGTGCAGCTGGTCAGCGGCGCGAACGCGCTCAGCGTCGCCAACGCGGTCAAGTCCAAGCTCACTGAGCTTCAATCGACGTTCCCGCCGGGCGTGTCGTGGTCGGTGCCGTACGACACGACGCAGTTCATCCGCATCTCGATCGAGGAAGTCGTCAAGACGCTCGCCGAGGCGATCGTGCTGGTGTTCCTCGTGATGCTGATGTTCCTCCAGAACTTCCGCGCGACGATCATCGCGACGCTCGTGATTCCGGTCGCGCTGATGGGCGGATTCCTGTCGATGTGGGCGGTCGGCTTCACGATCAATCAGCTTTCGCTGTTCGGCATGGTGCTGGCGATCGGCATCGTCGTCGACGATGCGATCGTCGTCATCGAGAACGTCGAGCGCATCATGACTGAGGAAGGCCTCTCGCCGAAGGACGCCACGCGCAAGGCGATGGAGCAGATATCGGGCGCGGTCGTCGCGATCGCGGTCGTGCTGATGGCGGTGTTCATTCCGAGCGCGATGCAGTCGGGTTCGGTCGGCGCGATCTACCGGCAGTTCGCGCTGACGATCGCGCTCTCGACCGCGTTCTCGGCGTTCCTCGCGCTGATCTTCACGCCGGCGCTCTGCGCGACGATCATCAAACCCGTCCACGAGACGAAGAAGAACGCCGTGTTCCGCGCGTTCAATCGCTTGTTCGACTGGACTCGCAACACGTACACCGGCCATATCACCGGCGCGATCCGCCGCGTGCCGCTTTGGATGGGCGTGTTCCTCGTCGTCGTGATCCTCTGCGGCTTCCTGTTCCGCATCCTGCCGTCGAGCTTCGTGCCCGAAGAAGACCAGGGCTACGCGCTGACCATCGTCTCGCTGCCTGCGGGCGCGAGCATCGAGCGCACGAACGCGGTGATGGATCAGGTCTCGTCGATCATCCGCAAGAGTCCGGAAGTCGTCGGCGTGTTCGCGATCTCGGGCTTCAGCTTCGTCGGCAGCGCCGAGAATGTCGGCATGGCGTTCACGCGGCTCAAGCCTTGGGACGAGCGCGAGCACAGCGCGCAGGAGATGATCCGCAAGTTCCAAGGGGAGCTCTTCAGCGGCGTCAAGGATGCCGGCGTCTTCGTCATCAACCTGCCGACGATCCGCGGCCTCGGCCAGTTCGGCGGCTTTGATCTCTATCTGCAGGACCGCGCGGGCGGCGGCCACGCCGCGCTGATCGACGCGCAGAACATCCTGCTCGGGAAAGCCGGCGAGAAAAAGGACGTGCTGACCGGCGTGCGCCCGAACGGGCTTCAAGACACGCCTCAGCTCGCGATGAAAATCGATCGTGTGCAGGCGCAGTCGATGGGGCTTTCGCTGACGGATGTCTATACGGCCATCCAGCTGATGCTGGCGCCGGTCTACGTCAACGACTTCATCTACGGCGGCCGCGTGCTGCGCGTCAACATGCAAGCCGACGCGCCGTTCCGCACGACGACCGACGCGCTGAGTCATTTCTATGTTCCCAGCGCAACAGAGACCGTGACGACGACCAGCGGCGGCGGCACCAGCACGACGCCGGCGATGATTCCGCTCTCGAACGTCGTCAGCACCGAATGGACGATGGGCTCGCCCGCGATCGTCCGCTACAACGGCTACGAGGCGATCGAGATCGTCGGCAGCCAGGCAGCCGGCAAGAGCTCGGGCGAAGCGATGAACGCGATGTCGGAGATCATCAAGAACGATCTGCCGCAAGGCTTCGGCTTCGACTGGGCCGGCCAGTCGCTGCAGGAGATCATCTCGGGCAATCAGGCGCCGATGCTGTATGCGCTCTCGATCCTGGTCGTGTTCCTCTGCCTCGCGGCGCTCTACGAAAGCTGGTCGATTCCGATCGCGGTGCTGCTCGTCGTGCCGCTCGGCGTCACCGGCGCGTTGCTTTTGACCTGGGGCCGCGGCCTTCCGAACGACGTCTACTTCAAGATCGGCATCCTCACGATCATCGGCCTCGCTGCGAAGAACGCGATCCTGATCGTCGAATTCTGCGTCGAGGAGCAGCGTGCCGGACGGCCGCTCGGCGCCGCTGTCATCGACGCCGCGAGGCTCCGGCTCCGGCCGATCCTGATGACGTCGTTCGCATTCATCCTCGGCGTATTGCCGCTGGCGATCTCGACAGGCGCCGGCGCGAACTCGCGCCATGCGATCGGCACCGGCGTCATCGGCGGCATGCTGTTCGCGACGTTCCTCGGCGTCTTGTTCATCCCGATCTTCTACGTGTTCGTGCGGCGCTTGCTGGGCGACAAGCTCGAGCCGCCGGGTGCTGCGATCGAACACAAAGGGCACTGATTGTCGTCCCGGCGAAAGCCGGGATCCGTTTGCTTTCGAGTGAAGATCAAAAATGGGTCCCGGCTTTCGCCGGGATGACGAGGGCGTTTTGTGCTTCAATCGCGCTCCCGCCGAACGCGTGCTCGCGATTTTCTCCATGACCCTCGAAGAACAAGTCCTAGGCAAAACCTGGTTCTACCCGTTCCGCCTGCCGAGCGGCCACGTGACGACGACGTACGACGGTGGCGCGCTCGATGCGATTCATGCGACGCGGCTTTCAATGATGCGTGCCGCGCTCGGCACTGAGTTCGGCGCATCGCTCGCCGGCAGAACCGTGATCGACATTGCCTGTCATCAGGGTTACTTCTCGACGCAGCTCGCGGCCATGGGCGCGAGCGACGTGCTTGCGGTCGATGCGCGCGCCGAGCACGTCGCCGATGCGAGCCTCATCCGCGACGCGCTGCAATTGAAGAACCTGCGCATCGAGCAAGCCGACGTGCACGCACTGACGCCCGATGCGACCGGCACGTTCGATATCGTGCTGATGCTCGGCCTTATCTATCACCTCGAAAATCCGGTCGGCGCGCTGCGCACCGCGGCCGCGCTCACCCAGCGCATCTGCCTTGTCGAGACGCAGATCGTTCCAGGCCTCACCGGCATGGTCGATTACGGGAGTTATCGCTTCGTACGGCCGCTCAAGGGCTCATTCGGCATTATCGACGAGACCGAAGAAACGCACGGCCCCGAAGCGAGTACGACGGGCATCTGTCTCGTGCCGAGCCTCGATGCGCTGATGTGGATCATGCGCAAGATCGGTTTCTCGCGCGTCGATCTTCTGCCGCCGCCCGCCGATGCTTACGAGCAGCTGCGCTACGGCAAACGCGTCATGGTCGCCGGATATAAGGAATAATCTTTCGCGCGGCGCCATTTATTTTCCGCATTTCGAGGGCGCCGATATCGTAAAAATGCGGACTGACTCACATAAAACATATCGGGTTTGCAACTTTATAACGGTATGGCCGTTATTCTCCGCGCCCGGCGGAGGCGCCTGATAAATAAGAGTCAGAGAAAATGCATAATCCTTTTGCACGTCCCTGCGGTGCGCTTTTTTCATTGATGCTGTGCGCGAGCTCGATCGCGCCGGCGAGTGCGGCGATCGATATCGATCTTTCGTACGTCAATCAATCCTCCCCGCAATATCAGCGATTCAAGAGCTGGGTCGATCTCGCAGTCGACGGCAATCCGGGCTATCTCTTCTCCGCGACCGACGCGGCCACGATGTACAAGCTGACCGGACAGGCGCAATACGCGCAGCTCGCGGTCGCGATGGCCGAAGAGCAAGTCGCCGACGCCGAAGCCGAGATCGCTTCGAACCAGTCGCCGGATGTCGCGGGCGATTCGTATCTCTACGTCGGCGACATGATCGGCGACGTCGCGATCACGTACGACTGGTGCGCCTCGTTCATGACTCCGAGCCAGCGCACACGCTGGGCCGCATACGCCGAACAAGCGATCTACAACGTCTGGAATCCGAATCAGGCGAGCTGGGGCGGGCATTCGTTCCCGTGGTCGGGCTGGTCGATCGACAATCCGGCGAATAATTATTTCTACAGTTTTCTGCAGGCGACGATGTATTGGTCACTCGCGAACGATTCGACGCCGTGGATGGATTTTCTCAACACGGTGAAAATCCCGCTGCTGACAAGTTATTTCGCCAATATCGAAGGCGGCGGCAGCCAGGAAGGCACCGGCTATGGCCTGTCGCACAAGACGCTGTTCGGTCTTTATCGCGTGTGGCGCGATTCGACCGGCGTCGATCTCGCCAACGAGAACTCGCATCTCACCGACACCATCTCGTGGTGGATCCACGCGACCGTGCCGACGCTCGACCGCACCGCCGCGATCGGCGATCAGGCGCGCGTGTCCGAGCCGGTGATGTATGACTATCACCGCGCCTTGATGCTGCAGGCGCGCAAGATGACGCTGGACACGACCGCGCAGAACATCGCGTCGTGGTGGCTGCACAACATCTCCGTGCAGCAGATGGACAGCGGTTTCAACTATCGCGACGATCTTCTGCCGGCCGGCGGCTCGGGCACGTTGCCGCCCGCCGAGCTCGTTTATCACGCGATCGGCACCGGCCAGCTCTTCGCGCGCACGAGCTGGGATACGAGCGCGATGTGGCTCCAGTTCGGCGCAGGTCCCTTCCTCGAAAGCCATGCGCACCAGGACCAGGGCGCGTTCACGCTCTACCAGAACACCTGGCTCGCGGTGACCGAGAACATCTGGTCGCACAGCGGCATCCAGCAAGGCACCGACGTGCACAACATGCTGCGCTTCGAACACAGCGGCTCGATCGTGCCGCAGGTTGTCGGTACGACGTCGACGATGACGGTGACGCCGAACGGCGGCGGCTCGGTGCATGCGGTCGCTGATCTGACGCCCGCGTACGACGGCAATTCCGCCGTGCAATCCTGGCAGCGCACGATCGATTTCGTCGGCCACACGCTGACGGTGCACGATGTTTACAGCACGGGCTCGAACACGCAGGCGATCTTCCAGATCGACACGCCCGGGCGCCCGACCACCAGCGGCAACACGGCAACCGCCGGCGCGCTGCGCATCCAGGTGGTCTCGCCCGCGAACGCGACCCTGCAGGCGGTCGACTTCACCACGCTCGACAACGATTTCAACTCCGGCTGGCGCCTCGATATCAGCGGCGGCAGCGGCGAGTACATCGTGCAGTTGAGCACCGATGTGACGAACGAGATTTTCGCGAACGGGTTCGACTGAGCCATTGCACGACCGGGTTCGGCAGGTAATATTCCTGCCGGACTTCAGGGGAATCAGGGGCTCCATGAAAATGAAGTGCATCGCGGGCGCGCTCTTGTGCGCCTGCCTGGCCGGCTGCGCGTCCGGTCCGCCGAAGGGCAAATACAAGCCCATTGCCTCCGAGGCGATCGCCGGGATCGCGAACGGACACTACGTCCTCAAGACCGCTCCGACACCCGATTTCGTGCAGATGACGGGCGGCGATCAAGCAACGATGACGGTCGGCGTGCTGTTCGGCCCTGTCGGCGGCGTCATCGGCGTCGCCGCAGCGCGCGCAAACGCCAAGGCGCGCGGCCAGACGCTGGTCGCGGAGAACGCCATTCCTGATCCGACGCCGCGGCTCGTCGAGCGCATCGGCGCAGTCCTCTCCGCCAAATACGGCAGCACCGCCGGCGCGTCCGACTACGAGCTCGACATCGGCGTCGACAACTGGGCGATCGGCAAGGACAACGTACTCTTCTTCGCGTCGGCGACGCTGATCGACGCGCGCACGAAACGCGAGCTCGCGTCGGGCAAGTGCCGTTATTCGAACGAGAACGCTCCCGCGAAACCGTCGCTGGATCAGCTCCTCGGCAGCAAAGCCGAGGGTCTCAAGCGCGAGATCGACAAAGGCATCGACTTCTGCGCCGATGCGTTCGACCGCGAAGTATTCGTCGCGGGCGCAGCGAGCGCGCCCTAGGCCGCTGCCGGGGCGTTGTCTTAGCGCACGCCCGTTTCGTTGCGTGCGATGACGAGGCGCTGGATCTCGCTGGTGCCTTCGTAAATCTCCGTGATCTTCGCATCGCGGAAATACCGCTCCAGCGGCATCTCTTTCGAATAACCCATGCCGCCGTGGATCTGCACGGCTTGATGCGTGATCCACATCGCCGCTTCCGACGCGAACAATTTCGCGACCGAAGCCTCGGTCGAGAACCGTCCGCCGTTCTTCTCGGTCTGGCCTTTCGCGAACGCGGCGCGCAAGGTCAGGAGCGTCGCCGCGTCGAGGCGGCATTTCATGTCGGCGATCTTCGCCTGGATCATCTGGAACGAGCCGATCGGATGGCCGAACGCCTTGCGCTCGCGCGTCCACGCGAGGCTCGCCTCGTACGCCGCGCGCGAAAGGCCGACCGCCTGCGATGCGATGCCGATGCGGCCCGCATCGAGCACGCCCATCGCGATCGCAAAGCCCTTGCCTTCGGGTCCGAGCATGTCGGCAGCGGGGCACACGTATTCGCTGAATTCGATCTCGCACGTCGCTGATGCGCGGATGCCGAGCTTGGGCTCGGTTTTGCCGGCATGGAAACCGGCGCGCGAAGTGTCGATGATGAACGCCGACACGCCTTTCGCGCCGATGCCCGGCGTCGTGATCGCGAACAGCACGATGTACTTCGCGACCGGGCCCGACGTGATCCAGCTCTTCTTGCCGTTGATGACGTAGTCGCCCGCCGCGTTCTTCGTCGCGCGCGTATGCATTGCGGATGCGTCCGAGCCCGATTGCGGCTCGGTCAGCGCATATGCGCCGATCGCCTCGCCGGACGCGATCGCGCGAACGTACTTCTGCTTCTGCTCTTCGGTGCCGTATTTCAGGATGCCGTTGCAATAAAGCGAGTTGTTGACCGACATGATCGTCGAATGCGCGCAGTCAGCCTCCGCGATCTCCATCATCGCCAGCGCGTAGGCGACCGGATCCATGCCGGCGCCGCCGTATTCGTGCGGCACCTCGATGCCCATGAGACCGAGCTGGCCCATCTCGCGGATGTTGTCGAGCGGGAACTCGCCGGATTTGTCGAACTCGGCCGCGACCGGCGCGATGCGCTTCTGCGCGAAATCGCGGGCGATCGACTGGATCGAGAGCTGGTCTTCGGTGTAGCGGAAATCCATCGCGGGCTCCTTCGAGGTGTCCTCGTCGTCGCGGCGAAAGCCGGGACGACGGGAAAGGGGCGATTTTAGCGGTTCGGCCGATCCTGCGCGAAATCGCACGGTTTCCCGCGCAATTTCTGATCCAGCATCCACGGCAGCAACGCACTCTCGCCGTACGCGCGATGCCAGATCACGTGCATCTCGTTCGGATACTCGGTGTAGCGCGGCGCCCCGCCCATCGCCCGCAGCGCACGCACCACCGCGCGCGAGCCGACCATCGCGCCGTTGTAGCCGGTCTCGATGTTGGTGTCGTTGTCCTTCTCGCCGTGGAAGATCCACTGCGGCACGTCGCGGATCGGCGCGAGGCCAGAAAGCTCGGTCATACCGGACATCGGCACGCCCGCGGCAAAGCACTGCGGCCAGGCCTTGAGCGCATCCCACACGCCAGTTGCGCCATCGGAGATGCCGGTGAGCACGATGCGGCGCGGATCGATCGGCCAGCGCGTCATCGCATCGCGGACGGTCGCGGCGATGCGATCGGGCGGCCAGTACGCGCCGGTCGTCTGCGGCGCGGCGTAGACCAGCGGCACGCCGCCCTGGATCGCGGCGTCGATCAGTTCCATCGAGCCGTTGCCGTAGCCGGCCAGCTGCGATTCGTTGTCGGTGCCGTCCTGCCAGTCGCCGTGCAGGAAAACGATCAGCGGGATCTTCTCGCCGTTGCGCCGGCCCGGCGTTTCGATCGCCCGGTACGGTACCTCGAGCGCATCGGCCGTCCGGTACTTCCCGAGATCGGCGTTTTCGACCGCCGCCGCGGAGCGCGCGGCCAGCGCGGCGAAGAGGAGGACAAAAGCGGACAGCAGGCGCAAGACGATCACGGGCGATTTCGCGGGCCGCGCAGCATAGCGGCCAGCCGCGCCCCGCGCATCCCCGCGACATTGACCGCAGCGCCCGCGGCCGCTACGCTTATATTCATCTTTCGATCAAGATAAAGGGATACATGCTTGATCTTGCCGCGACATCGGCCCTCTTGCGCCTCCTCTCAGACCCGACGCGGGTGCGCTTGCTCGCTCTCCTCGAGCGCGAGGAGCTGACGGTCGCCGAGCTCTCCGCGGTGCTGCGTCTTGCGCAACCGCGCGTGTCGACGCATCTGGCCAAGCTCAAGGAAGCCGGGCTCGTGCGCGATCGCCGCGCGGGCGTGTCGTCGTATTACCGCTACAACAGCGAGATCGATCCGCGCGAGAACGCGCTTCTGATCGCGCTCAAGGAAAGCGTCGACGATGCGCTCCTGCGCGACGACGAGACCCGCCTGCCCGGCATCCTCGCCAAGCGCGCGCGCGCCGAGGGCTGGGCCGACACCGTCGCCGGCGACATGGAACGCCACTACTCGCCGGGACGCACCTGGGAAGCGCTGGCGCGCGCGATGATGCAGCTGGTCGAAACCGGCGACGTGCTCGATGTCGCTTCGGGCGACGGCGTGCTCGCCGAGCTTCTGGCGCCGCGCGCGCGTTCGATCATCTGCGTCGATGCGAGCGAGCGCGTCGCGATTGCCGCGCGCGAGCGCCTCAAGGCTTTCAAGAACGTCGAGGTGAAGGTCGGCGATATGCACGCGCTCGGCTTTCCGGCGAAGAGTTTCGATCTGGTATTGCTGATGCACGCCCTCACTTACAGCGAGAAGCCCGGCGATGCCGTGGCCGAGGCGGCGCGCGTGCTCCGCCGCGGCGGACGGCTCTTGATCGCGACGCTGGGCCGACATGCGCATCGCACGGCCGTCGAGCCTTTCGATCACCGCAACCTCGGCTTCAAACCCGATGAGCTGCGCGAGCTGGCACGCGCGGCGAAGCTCGACGTCATCGCCTGCGAGCGCCTGACGCGCGAGAAGAAGCCGCCTCATTTCGAAGTCTTGAGTCTCCTTGCGAGGAAACCATGAGCCATCGTCTTCCCTGGCTACACCCGGAACGCACTCAACTGCTGCTCGATGCGCTGTCGCGACGCATTCTCGTCATCGACGGGGCGATGGGCACGATGGTGCAAGGCTACAAGCTCGCCGAAGCCGACTATCGCGGCGAGCGTTTCGCCGACGGTTTCGACAAGCAGCACGAGCCCGATCGCGACGCGGCCACGCAACCGGGCGGCGATCTGAAGGGCAACAACGATCTTCTGACGCTGACGCGTCCGGACGTGATCGGCGACATCCACAGCGCCTATCTCGACGCCGGTGCCGATCTCGTCGAGACGAACACGTTCAATGCGACCGCGATCAGCCAGGCCGACTACAAGCTCGAGCATCTCGTGTACGAGCTCAATCGCGACGGCGCGCGCCTCGCTCGCGAACGCTGCGATGCGGCCGAAGCGAAAACACCCGAGAAGCCCCGTTTCGTCATCGGCGTGCTCGGACCGACCAGCCGCACCGCGTCGATCAGCCCGGACGTCAACGATCCCGGCTTTCGCAACACGAGCTTCGATGAGCTGCGCACGACGTATCGCGAAGCCGCCGAAGGTCTCGTCGATGGCGGCGCCGACGTGATCATGGTCGAGACGATCTTCGACACGCTCAATGCGAAGGCCGCGCTCTACGCGGTCGACGAATTGTTCGAAGCGCGCGGCGCGCGTTTGCCGGTGATGATCTCGGGCACGATCACCGACCTTTCCGGCCGCACGCTGTCGGGCCAGACCGCCGAGGCGTTCTACGCTTCGATGCGCCATGCCGAGCCTCTCGCGATCGGCCTCAACTGCGCGCTCGGCGCCAAGGAACTACGTCAGTACGTCGAAGTGCTCGCTAACGTTGCCGATGGCTACGTCAGCACGCACCCGAACGCCGGCCTGCCGAATGCGTTCGGCGAATACGACGAGACGCCCGAGCAGATGGCCGACGTCGTCGGTGAATTCGCGCGCTCGGGTTTCGTCAATCTCATCGGCGGCTGCTGCGGCACGACGCCGGCGCATATCAAGGCGATCGCCGACATGGTGCGCGACGTCGCACCGCGCGAGCTGCGCTCGTCCGCGCTTCGCGAGGCCGCATGACCTTCTCCGGTTTCCAGGAGAAGGGCTAAGACATGAACGACACGCCCCGCTACACACGCCTCTCCGGCCTCGAACCGCTGGTCATCACGCCGGACTTGCTGTTCGTCAACATCGGCGAGCGCACCAACGTCACCGGCAGTGCGCAGTTTCGCAAGCTGGTCAAGGAAGAGCGCTACGAGGAAGCGGTCGACGTCGCGCGGCAGCAGGTCGCGAGCGGCGCGCAGATTCTCGACGTCAACATGGACGAGGGCCTGATCGATTCCGAAGCCGCGATGACGCGGTATCTGAATCTGATCGCATCCGAGCCCGACATCGCGCGCGTGCCGGTGATGGTCGATTCCTCGAAATGGAGCGTCATCGAAGCCGGCCTCAAGTGCCTCCAGGGCAAAGGCGTCGTCAACTCGATCTCGCTGAAAGAAGGCGAAGCGATCTTCCTCGAGCACGCGCGCAAGGTGCTGCGCTACGGCGCCGCCGCGGTGGTGATGGCGTTCGACGAGCAAGGCCAGGCCGACACCTGCGCGCGCAAGATCGAGATCTGCACGCGCGCGTACAAGATCCTCACCAAAGAGGTCGGCTTCCCGCCCGAAGACATCATTTTCGATCCGAACATCTTCGCAATCGCGACCGGCATCGAGGAGCACGACAACTACGCGGTCGATTTCATCGAAGCGACGCGCATCATCAAGGCGACTTTGCCGCATTGCCACGTCTCCGGCGGCGTCTCGAACGTATCGTTCTCGTTCCGCGGCAACAACGTCGTGCGCGAAGCGATCCACGCGGTGTTCCTCTATCACGCGATCCGTGCCGGCATGGACATGGGCATCGTCAACGCCGGCGCGCTGCCGATCTACGATGATCTCGATCCGGAGCTGCGCGAGCGCGTAGAGGACGTCGTGCTCAACCGACGCAAGGATTCGACCGAGCGGCTCCTCGAAATCGCCGAGCGCTACAAGTCGAAGAAAGGCGAAGCCGTCGTGGAGAATCTCGCCTGGCGCGCGCTGCCGATCCGCGAGCGGCTTTCGCATGCGCTCGTGCACGGCATCGATGCGTTCGTCGACACCGACACCGAAGAAGCGCGCCAGCTCTCGACGCGCCCGCTCGACGTCATCGAAGGTCCGTTGATGGACGGCATGAACGTCGTCGGCGATCTTTTCGGCGCCGGCAAGATGTTCCTGCCGCAGGTGGTGAAATCCGCGCGCGTGATGAAGAAAGCGGTCGCGTATCTCCTGCCTTACATCGAAGCGGAAAAATTGCGCACTGGCGATGTCGCCAAATCGAACGGCAAGATCGTGATGGCGACGGTCAAGGGCGACGTGCACGACATCGGCAAGAATATCGTCGGCGTCGTGCTCCGCTGCAACAATTTCGACGTCGTCGATCTCGGCGTGATGGTACCGGCGCAGAAGATTCTCGACACGGCGAAGGCCGAGAACGCGGATATGATCGGGCTTTCCGGCCTGATCACGCCTTCGCTCGAAGAGATGAGCCACGTCGCGAAGGAAATGCAGCGCCAGGATTTCCACGTGCCGCTCCTGATCGGCGGCGCGACGACGTCGCGCGCGCATACCGCGCTCAAGATCGAGCCGCACTACAAATCGCCGACGGTGTGGGTCAAGGATGCGTCGCGTGCGGTCGGCGTCGCGCAGTCGTTGATCTCGAAGGAGCTGGTCGATCAGTTCCTCGACAAGATCCGCAGCGAGTACGCCGAGATCCGCGAGCGGCACAAGGATCGCAGCGGCGCGAAGAAGCTGGTCACGCTCGAGAAGGCGCGCGCGCAGCGTTTCGACGGCGATTGGTCGAATTACACGCCGCCGCAGCCACATCAGCCCGGTATCACCGCGTTCGACGATTACCCGCTCGACGAGCTCATCGAGCGCATCGACTGGACGCCGTTCTTCAACGCCTGGGAGCTGGCCGGACGCTTTCCGGCCATCCTCAACGACGCCGTCGTCGGCGCGCAGGCGAGCGAGCTCTATCGCGATGCGCGCGCAATGCTGGAGAAGATCGTCGCGGAGAAATGGCTGACGGCGCGTAGCGTCATCGGATTCTGGCCCGCGAATTCCGTTGGCGACGATGTGGAGCTCGAGGCAGGCGAACGCACCGAAGCGCTTCACTTCCTCCGCCAACAAGCCGACAAACCCGCCGAGCGCCCCGACTTCTGCCTCGCCGATTTCATCGCGCCGAAATCTTCAGGCGTCAAAGACTGGATCGGCGCCTTCGCCGTCACCGCGGGCCACGGCATCGAGAAACATATCGAACGCTTCGAGCGCGAGCACGACGATTACTCGTCGATCCTCCTGAAGGCACTCGCCGATCGTCTCGCCGAAGCATTCGCCGAGCGCCTCCACGAACGCGTGCGCCGCGAATTCTGGGGTTATGCGCCGGACGAGGCGCTCGACAACGATGCGCTGATCGCCGAGAGCTATCGCGGCGTCCGTCCCGCGCCGGGCTATCCTGCGTGTCCGGACCACACGGAAAAGACGGCGCTGTTTCGCCTGCTTGATGCGACCCGAATCGCCGGCATCGACCTCACCGAAGGCTTCGCGATGTATCCCACGGCGGCAGTATCGGGCTGGTATTTCTCGCATCCCGGCAGCCAGTATTTCGTCGTCGGACGGCTGACGCGCGAGCAGGTCGAGGATTACGCCAAGCGCAAGGGCTGGACGCTCGCCGAGGCCGAGCGCTGGCTCGCGCCGAATCTCGATTACGACCCCGAATAGGAAAAGCGCCCGCCGGCTCGCGGCGGGCGCGACAACATCAGGTTCCCGACGTCGGCATCCCGCGCATTGCGCCGAGGAACGCCATGCCGCCGAACAGGAAGAACAGCACGAAGCAGACGGCGTAGAGAATCAGCGCCGCTCGGCAGAAGTTCTGCTTGTTCGGATTCGTGCCGCTCGAAAAGCCCCACACGAACAGCATGATGATGTTGACCAGCGGAATCGCGAGGACGATGAACGTGATGATCCATTCGCCCAGCGAAATCACCGGTGCGTTGCGGTTATCCATTTTTCCCCTCCCAGAGAGCCGGGCGACTTCCCGGCCGGCCGATTCTGGCACCGAGTCGGCGGGTACGCCAGGACGTTCGGACGATTCGCGCCGGCGGATCGCGCAGGTGGCCTCCAGCCTCGCTAAGTTGCGTTTGCCTCGCGCTTGAGCGCGCGATCGCGCCGGTGGCGAAGGTCGACGACGACGTTGTAGACCGACACGAACATCGGAAACGCGTTCTGAATGATGCCGACCGAATCGTTCTTGCCCCAGATGAAATAACCGAGCGTCATGACGCTACCGACGATCGAGAGCCACCAGAACGCGAGCGGCATGTGCACGCGCTTGAGCTTCTTCGTCGCGTAGAGCTGCACGAACCAGCGTGCCGTGAAGAGGAACGTGCCGAGATAGCCGATCAGCTTCCAGGGCGTGATCGTGACGTTGTGCAGCATGAAGAGGACTTCGTTCATGGGAGGGCGCGGCGGGAAAAGGGGCGCATATTCTACGCTGCGGCCTTTCGCCGGGTTTTCGCGCGCCCCTGCCCCGTCGTCCCGGCGAAAGCCGGGACCCATTTTGCATTTCGACCGCCAGAGCAAGATGGATCCCGGCTTTCGCCGGGATGACGATCTTGAAACCTTTCGCCGGGACGACGGTTTATGCCCGCTGCGCCAGCCAGTTGTGAATCGCCGGCGGCACCTCGCGCTGCGCGCGGCCGGACACATAGATGCCGATATGCCCGCCCTTGAACGCAAGCTGCGTGTAGTCGTCGGTGCCAATGTGATCGCCGAGCACGCGCGAGGCAGCCGGCGGCACGAGGTGATCCTGCTCGGCGAAGATGTTGAGCACCGGCATCGTGATGTTGCCGAGATGGACCTCGTCCTCGCCGATCTTGAGGCCACCTTTCACCAGCTTGTTGCCCTGGTAGAAATCCTTGATGAACTGGCGGAACGCCTCGCCGGCCTGATCGGGCGAATCGAAGATCCATTTCTCCATGCGCAGGAAATTCTCGAGCTCGGTCTTGTCGTCGAGGATGTCGACGAGGCCGATGTATTTCTGTTGATTCAGCCGCACCGGTTTCAGCGTGAGGTAGCACCAGTTCATGAGATCGGCCGGCACGTTGCCGAGCGTATCGATGAAAAGATCGGCGTCGAGATTGCGCGTCCAATGCGAGAGCATGTTGTCCGGCGTGTGGAAATCGACCGGCGTCACCATCGTGATCAGGTTCTTCACCTTGTCCGGATGCATCGCGGTGAAGCACAGCGAAAATGCGCCGCCCTGGCAGATGCCGAGCAGGTTGATCTTGTCGACGCCCGCGTGCTTGGCGACCGCATCGACGCTGCGCCCGATGTAGCCGTTGATGTAATCGTCGAGCGTCAGCCAGCGGTCCGCGCGATCGGGGTAGCCCCAGTCGATGAGATAAACGTCCTCGCCCTGCTCCAGAAGATTGCGCACGAGCGAGCGATCGCTTTGCAGATCCACCATGTACGGCCGGTTCACCAGCGCATAGACGATCAGGATCGGAATCTTCGCCGTCGGCCGGCGCGCGCCTTTGAAGCGATAGACGACGAGCTTGTCTTCGCGATAGACCGCTTCCTTATCGGTGACGCCGAACTCGACGTCGTCGACTTCGCGCAGCGTCTTCAAGCCGGCGGCGAGCTTCTTCTGCATCTTCAGCGCTTCGTCGAGCGCGCGCGCGGGTTCGATCTTGATCGGGTTCATAGGTCAGCGTCCTTTGCGATTCGTGGCGGAACGCGCGAATTCGGCCATGCGTTGAGCGAAGCTCAGCACCGGATGGCCGACGCGGCTCGGCCGATGCGCGACTTTCGCCGCGCTCTTCTTCGAGCGCGGCTGTACCTTCGCTCGCGCGCGCGTCGCTGCTTTCTTCGCACGCTTGGGCGACGTCGGCGCCGCCGAAACCGGCTTCGCGTCGCTGCGCACCAGCTCCTTGATCTCGGCCTTCAACGCGGCGACTTTATCCGCGCGCTTGCCCGGCCCCGGCGATCGCGGCCGCTTATGCTGCTGTGCTTTCGCCGGCGCGACGGCCGCTTTCGCGGCAGGCGCTTGCGTCACTTTGCTCAACGCGGCCTTCAGCGAAGCGACCTCGCGCCGCAAGCTCTCGACTTCGCGCGCAAGGGCGCTCGAATCCGCTCCCGCACCGCGGCGCACTTCGCGGCGGAGGTCATGCAGCCGCTGGCCGATGCTGTCGAGCTCGCTGCGCGTCGGCATGCCGAAATCGGTCGCGATGCGCTCGACTTCCTGCTGCACCTGCGAGCGCACGCGCATCTGCGCGTTGATGAGCGCGCCATAGACTTCGCGAAATTCCGGCGATAGCGCGATTTCGGCGTACGCTTCCTCGGCTGCGTCAACCCAAAGATCGTAGAGCGCGCGCAGCGAATCGATCTGCCGGCCGGGCTCCTCGCGCGCGGCGAGCTTGCTTTCGAACATCTCGAAACCGCGCTGGCTCGCTTTGAGGATCAGCGTGTTGTAGCGGCCGTTCTGCTCCTGATAATCGATCAGGGCCGACGCCATCTTTTGATAATGCTCCTGATGCTCGCGCAGGAAGCCGAACGCCGGCACGCCGAGCCAGCTCTTCGCTTCGCGCGCGGGATCCAGATACGGCGCAAGCCCCGCCATCATCTGCTCGAAGCTCTTGGTGCCTTGCCCCGAAATCTCGCGCATCGCCTGCGCCATCGGATTGTTGAACATCGCGCTCATGCCGGGCGCGCCGAACCCATTGCGCAGCGCGTCGGACCAATTGGGCGACGAGCCGCCGGCACCGGTCGCCGCGGCAATCATCGATTGCGCGAACGCGGTGAAATTCTTTGCGCTTGCCAGCACGCGCTCGACCGTCTCGCTCTGCCCGCCTGCGCCGCCGAACATCCGCGCCCACTGCTCGAAACCTTCGTGCCAGGGCATCGTCGCCGGGTCGCGGCCGGCGTGGCCGGCTTCACGCGTCATGTCCTGCCACGCGTTCCAGTACTGGCGCGACAGCGTTTGCCATTGCTCCATCCATTCATTCTTGGGGTCGATCATGGTCCGGTATCCTCGCGCGGGTTCGCGGCGGCGCAGCACGGAGTGTATTACGAGCGGCCGACCTTGCCATGACGGCCCCCAACCAAAGTCACTTTGCGAAATGCACGCGGGACTTCCATAGTTCGGCTCTTGTCCATGCTCCGGGGAGCTTTCGCATGCCGATCCGCCCATTGTCCCTTGTGTTCCTTGCGTGCGCCTCGGCGCTGGCCCATGCGCAATCGAGCGAACCCGCGGCTTTTCAGCCGATGGACGTGTTCCAGCTGCAATGGGCGGACAACCCGCAGATCTCGCCCGACGGCAAGACGATCGTCTACGAGCGCTCGTGGTTCGACGTGATGAAGGACCGCAAGCGCGCGAACCTCTGGATCATCGGCGCCGACGGCAGCGGCAACCGCGCGCTGACCAGCGGCGCGGCGAACGACGGCGGCACCGCCTGGTCGCCGGACGGCAAGCGTCTCGCCTGGGTCGCGGCCGAGGACGGCAAGGCGCAGATCTTCGTGCGCTGGATGGCCTCGGCCGAGTCCGCCGCGATTACGCACCTGACGCAATCGCCGCGCGGCCTCAGCTTCTCGCCTGACGGCAAGTGGATCGCGTTCACGATGCGCGTCCCCGCGCCGGACGCCTCGCTCGCACAGATGCCGGCACCGCCAAAAGGCGCCGAATGGGCGGCGCCGGCGAAAGTCATCGACCGCGTGGTCTACCGCATCGACGGCGGCGGCTACATCGATCCCGGCTATACGCAAGTGTTCGTCGTCGCCGCCGACGGCGGCGCGGCGCGGCAGATCACGCAGGGCAAGCACAACTTCATGGGCGCGCCGGCGTGGACGAACGACAGCCGCTCGGTGATCGTCTCCAGCAACTTCAACGACGACTGGGAATACGAGCCGCTCGAAAGCGAGCTCTATCGCATCGACGTCGACACCGGCGCGGTCCAGCAGCTGACCAAGCGCAAAGGCCCCGACAACGACGCGGTCGTCTCGCCGGACGGCAAGCGCGTCGCGTATCTCGGCTTCGACGACAACGGCAAGCCATATCAGGGCGCACACGTCTACGTGCTCGATCTTGCGAGCGGAAAACCGCGCGCGCTGACGCCCGATTTCGATTTCGACATCGAGCAGCCGAGCTGGGACGGCAACCGCGGCATCTATTTCCACTACGACGACGGCGGCACGACGAAGATCGGCTGGGTCGGCGCCGACGGCGGCAAGGTGCAAACGGTCGCCGACGATTTCGGCGGCACCGCGATGGGCCGGCCGTATGGCGGCGGCTCGATGTCGTCGGCCGCGGGCCGCGTGGCATATACGCGCGGCACGGAATATCGCCCGGCGGATCTCGCGGTCGTCGAACGCGGCGGCAAGCCGCGCGTCTTGACCGATCTCAATGCGAACCTCCTCGGCCATAAGCGGCTCGGCAAGGTCGAGGAGATTCACGTGAAGTCGTCGGCCGATCAGCGCGACGTCGAAGCGTGGATCGTGACGCCCCCCGATTTCGATCCGTCGAAAAAGTATCCGCTGCTGCTTGAAATCCACGGTGGCCCGTTCGCGAACTATGGTCCGCGCTTCGCGCCGGAAACACAGCTCTATGCGGCGCACGGCTACATCGTCGTCTATTCGAACCCGCGCGGCAGCACGAGCTACGGCAGCGAGTTCGCGAACCTGATCGAGAACGCGTATCCGAGCAAGGATTACGACGATCTGATGAGTGTCGTCGACGCGGTGATCGCGCGCGGTGCCGTCGACACGACGAATCTCTACGTGACCGGCGGGAGCGGCGGCGGCGTGTTGACCGCGTGGATCGTCGGCCACACCGATCGTTTCCGCGCCGCCGTGGTCGCCAAGCCTGTGATCAACTGGTACAGCTTCGCGCTGACCAGCGATTTCTACACGCTGTTCTCGCGCTACTGGTTCCCGGGGATGCCGTGGGATCAGCAGGAGAACTACATGAAGCGCTCGCCGATCACGTACGTTGCGAACGTGAAGACGCCGACGATGCTGATCACCGGCGAGGACGATCACAGAACGCCGAGCTCGGAAGCGGAGCAGTTCTATCAGGCGCTTAAGTTACTGAAGGTCGATACGGCGCTGCTGCGGATTCCCGGCGCCTCGCATGAGATCAACACGCGGCCGAGCAACATGCTTGCGCAGGTGCTGAACACGATCGGCTGGCTCGACAAGCACCGCGCGATCCATCCGACGGGCGGCTGATCTCGTGCGAGCTCTCGCAGTCGCCTTCGTGCTGGCCGCTTCCGCGCACGCGGAAGCGCCACCGTATGCGGCGCACCACGCGCTGCCGATCGCCGAGGTCTTCATGCCCGGCGCGATCTCGACCGGCGACGACGAATCGCATCCGACGTTCACGCCCGACGGCACGACGCTCTACTTCCTCAAGAACACGCCAACGTTCAATCACTGGACGATCGTGACGTCGCACTATGCGAACGGGCGCTGGAACGAACCCGTCGTCGCGCCGTTCTCGGGGCAATACAACGACGCCGACGTGTTCATCGCGAAGGACGGCTCGATCTTCTTCATCTCGAACCGGCCGTTCGACGGCAAGGAGCACGCCGATAACGACATCTGCGTCATACGCAAGACCGCGAACGGCTTTGCCGAGCCCGAGCGCATCGCCGAGGTGTCGAGCCCGCGCAACGAATGGTTTCCGACGGTCGCGGACAACGGCACGCTGTATTTCGGTTCGGGGCGTCGCGAAGGTAATCTCGGGCCGGACGGCACGACTGATCTGTGGCGCTCTCGCCTCGTCGACGGCCACTACACGACGCCGGAAAACCTGGGACCCCGCATCAACACACTCGGCAGCGACACCGAAGCATGGATCGCGCCGGACGAGAGCTATCTGATCTTTTCGAGCAATGGCTACAAGGACACGCGCGGCGCCGACGACATCTACGTGAGCTACCGCGATAAGGACGGCGCCTGGAGCGAGCCGCGCAATCTTGGCGATGCGGTCAACTCGGCCGGATCCGAATACGGCGCGAAACCGTCACCGGACGGCAAATACCTTTTCTTCTGCAGCAATCGCGGCTTCACCGACAAACCGCTGAAGGAACGGCTCGACTACAAGCAGCTGACGGCCAAGCTGCACGCACCCGGAAACGGTCTTAACGACATCTATCAGGTCGATATCGACGTGCTGCAGCGCGCCCGTTCACGCTGAGGCGCGGCTAGCGGCTTCCAATGACCGTCTTCGGCTTGATCGCCGTCGACCGGTTCCGCGCATACACATACACCGTCGCCGGCGGCACGTTCAGCCAGGCGATGCCGCCGCGGCTGACGTTGAGGTCGAGCTCCGCCAGAAGATCGCGCGAGATCGGGCTCGCGGGGCCGTACGTGAACTGGATGAAGCGTCCTTCGTCTCCGAGCACCGAAAAGACGCCATCGAGGATCGCGCGCTGCATCGGTCGCGACATCGACAAGAGACCCAGGCCGCTAATCACCGCGTCAACCTTGCCGTCCGTGGCGAATCCATTGTCGCGGACGATCGCCTCGAGCTGCTGCGCGTCGCCACAGACGACGTGAGCCGCCGGAAAGCGCTGGCGCAGGAATTGATGCAGCTCTTCGTTGAGCTCGAGCACCAGCAGCGCCTCGGGCCGGATGCCGTGATCGAGCAGCGCTTGCGTGAAGACGCCGGTACCGCCGCCAAGCTCGACGATGCGCTCGGCCCCGGCAGGCAGCTGTTCGATCATCTGTCGCGCCAGCTGGCGGCTCGACGGCGACAGCGCCGCGATCGAACGCGGATTGCGCAGCCACTGACGGAAGAACGTCCACGCGGCAGGCTCGGCGCTGCAGTCGCTCTTCGTGGCTTCGTCTGGGCGCGCATTCGGCGGATCGTGGCTCATGCGCGATTCCGGGATGATTGGGGGGGGCCGATCATAGCGCGCCCGGGTCTCCCGGGGCCGCAGGGCACGCTGGAATGTTCACCGAACGCTACAAATAGAAACCCCGCGACGACCAGGGGAAATCGTCGCGGGGCGGATACGCTGGTAACGGGGAAGGGGGAGGGAGGGGTACGCTACCAGCGCTGAGCGTCAATCGCGGTATCGGCCGCGATTGTAGTAATTAGCCCGATGTCCGTAGTCGCGGTCGCGGTAGTAGCCGTGATCGTGGCGATAGCGGTAGCGATCACTGTAATAGCCGCGGCGGTAAGAAGGACGATCGTAGTAGTAGACCGAGCTGTACGTCGGGTAATAGCCACCGTACCCGCCGCCGTAGTAACCGCCGTAGTAGACGGGCGCGGAGTAGTACGCCGGATAGTACGAGCTGACGTAGCCGTAATTGCCGGCCCAGCCGTAGCCGCAATGGCGGCAATCGGAATAGCCGACGCTGAAGCCAGGCCCGCCGACATTGATGCCGACGTTCCAATGGCTGCGCGCGAACGCAGACGGCGCGAACGCGAATGCAGCCAACAGGCTGAGCAACGCGAAACGAACGCTGTACTTGCGCAAGGACGACATGGAACTGACCCTCCGTATGGACTGCGATCGCATCGTGCTGTGCAGCGGCTGAATCACGACTGAAATTCTTCGCCTTAGCCCGTTAAGAAAACGTCAGCAATTGCAACACAGAATTTTCAGCGCAAAGTCAGCGCGATAGCTCGAAACACGCATGAATATGCGGGTTGCGCGCGAAATCGAAAGGGATCGATTCCGGCGTGATGTCGCGGATGACGAAACCGCCAAGCGCATCACGGTCGAGCTTGAATCGCCGCGCATTGTTCGAGAAAACGATCATGCCTTCGCGAGCGAGACGCGCGCCGGCGAGTGTCAGCAAGCGCACGTGATCGCGCTGCACGTCGAAATCGTCGGTGCGCTTGGAGTTCGAGAACGTCGGCGGATCGACGAAGATCAAGTCGTACTCGCCGCGATCGTGCTCGAGCCAGCGCAGCACATCGGCTTGCACGAGCCGATGCGCCTCGCCGCCGAGCCCGTTCAGCGAGAAATTGCGCGACGCCCATTCAAGGTACGTCGCCGAGAGATCGACGCTCGTCGTCGTGCGCGCGCGCCCGGCGGCCGCGTGGACGCTCACGGTCGACGTGTAGCTGAACAGGTTCAGGAAACGCGTGCCGCGCGCAGCTTGCCGGATGCGCGCGCGCACCGGGCGATGATCGAGGAAAAGTCCGGTGTCGAGATGATCGAACAGATTCACGCGAAAACGGAGGCCGCCCTCCTCGACTTCGAGGAACTCGCCGCGCTCGTCCATGCGCCCGTACTTCGACCCGCCCTTCGCGCGATAGCGCGTCTTCAGCGCGATGCGCTCGCGTGGCACGTCGAGTGCGACGCCAGCCGCGCGCACGAGATCGCGCAGGCGATCGCGCGCGACGTGCTCGGGAATATCGCGCGGCGGCGCGTATTCCTGGATGTGCAACCACGTTTGCGGAAACGTTTCGTCTTCTGCCTCACTGGCGACGGCCGTATAGACGTCGATCGCGGCCGCATATTCCGGAAGATCGGCATCGTAGATGCGATAGCAGCCGATGCCTTCTTTCTGCAGCCGCTTGCGCAGATGGCGCGCGTTTTTCGCAATGCGATTAGCAACGGACTCCGCGCCCGGCGACAACGGCTTGACGACGTGCTCGCGAGGTTTCTGCGAATCGTCGAGGTCGATCGTCAAGAGCCGGCATTCGAGCGCGCCATTGAACAGCACGTAGCGTTTCTTCGCGCGCAGGCCCAGCGCGTGGCCGAGATCGTCATCCGACGTGATGATCGCGGCACGCCAGCCTTCGAACTCCGCGCGCAACCGATCGCCAAGCTGGCGATACAGCGCCGGCAACTCCGCGCGCTCGCCGATGCGTTCGCCGTACGGCGGATTGCAGATGACGAGACCGGGATTCGCCGCTTCGGCGGGCCGATGCAGATGCTCGACATCCTGCCGAGCGAGCTGCACGAAGCCGGCGACACCCGCCGCCTGCGCATTGCGCTTCGCCTCATTCAGCACGCGCGGATCGTTGTCGAACCCGAAGAACACTGGCAACAGCGCTCGCAACCCTTCGTCGGCACGCCCGCGCGCTTCGTCGAGCAGCGCCGACCATAGCGTTGCATCGTGCGCGCGCCAGCCGAGAAAGCCGAAGTAGTCGCGCTTGAGCCCCGCCGCAGCACCCGCAGCCATAAGCGCGCCTTCGATCAGAAGCGTGCCCGCCCCGCACATCGGATCGACCAGCGCGCCGCCGGCTGCGTAAACCTCCGGCCAGCCGCCACGCAGCAGCATCGCAGCGGCGAGATTCTCCTTGAGCGGCGCCTCGCCCTGCCCTTGCCGCCAGCCGCGACGGTGCAGCGGCGTTCCTGAAAGATCGAGCGACAGCGTCGCGCGGTCGCGATAGAGACGGATGTTCAGCCGTATGGACGGCCGTTCGAGATCGACGCCCGGCCGCGTGCCGGTGCGCTCGCGGAACTGATCGACGACGGCGTCCTTGACGCGCTGCGCGACGAACTGCGTATGGCTGAGCGCGCTCGCAGCGCTGTTCGCATCGACCGCGAGCGTTCCGTCGGCCTCGAGATGTTCGGACCAATCGATCTTGCCGACGCCGGCGTAGAGAGCGTCCGCGTCCGCGGCATCGAACTCGGCCAGCGGCATCAGGATGCGGCTCGCCAGCCGCGATTCGAGGCAGGCGCGGTAACCGGCACGAAGATCGCCCGCGAAGCGCACACCGGCGAGCGCCTCGTGCACGTCGCTCGCGCCCAGCGCGACGAGCTCGTCGCGCAGAAGATATTCGAGGCCCTTCGCGCACGTCGCGAAGTAGGCGCGCGCCGCGTCGGTCATCTCAGCCGAGATCCGAAAGGAAGCGGCGGAACAGGTCCGCGCAGAAACCGACGTGCGCGCTCAGTCGGTGATCGTCGCGCACGAGATGGAGCGCGGCGCCGTGCGCTCGCGCGAAATCGATCGCGGCGTCGACCGGACAGAGCTCGTCGTTCCAGCCGTGCACCAGCGCGGTCGGCACGTCGGCTGCGGCGAAGCGGCGCCAGTAGCCGGGAATCTCCAGCGGCAGCGCGAGCAGGAACAAGCCGTCGCAGGCGCGCTCCAGCGAAGCAAAACCAGAGACGAACGCGCCCATGCTCGATCCGCCGAATACCACGCGGCCGCTCGCCGGCGTGTGAACGAGCGCGCGCTCGATGCGCGCGTCGAGCGCGCGCGGGTCCTTGCGCGCATCGATGTCGAGGAAATCCGGACGCACGCTGGCCCAGCCGAGCGCGTCGGCGACTTCGGCGAGCGCGCTGACTTTCGTGGCGTTCGGACCGCTTTCGAGCCCGTGCGAGAGAATGACCGTGCCTTTCATGAGGGCGCGATCGTATCACCCGCGCGATGCGCGCCGGCACGCCGCATGCGACACTTTGCCCATGCCCTTTTTGCTGATCCAGGACTGGCCGCTGCCTTACGAAGAGCGGCTCGATGCACGCCCCGCGAGCGCGGTCGATCTCGTCGTGATCCATTGCACGGAGCTTCCCGATCTTAAGCTCGCGCGCGAATTCGGCGAGAAGGTGCGCTACGCCGAGAAAGGCACCGGTAACAGCGGGCACTACTACGTCGATCGCGACGGTGCGGTATTCCGCTTCGTCGCCGACACGCGCATCGCCAATCAGACGTTCGGCTACAACACGCGCTCGATCGGCATTGAGCTGATCAACCGCGGCCGCTATCCGTACTGGAACGACAGCCGCCATCAAGCGTTCACCGAGCCGTACACGCAGGAGCAGATCGATTCGCTGCGTGCGCTGCTCGGCCAATTGCGCAACGATCTTCCGAACCTGCGCTGGATCGCCGGGCACGAGGATCTCGATCGGCGCCTTGAGCCTGCGAGCGACGATCCGGCCAAGCTCTTGCCGCGCCGGCAGGATCCGGGGCCGCTGTTTCCGTGGAACGAAGTTCTCGGCGGCAGCGGGCTCGAACGCTTGAATCCTCTGCACGAGGACGCGTCCGCAACCGCGCCTCGCTGAACTGAGCGCCGCTATACTCGGGCGCCTTTTCTTAGCGCCAGTGCCCATGACCGACGCCCTCGTCGACGAACTCGTCGCCCTGCTCCGTCTCGAACGCCTCGAAGACAACCTCTTTCGCGGCGAAAGCCGCGACATCGGCACGCACTACGTGTTCGGCGGCCAGGTGCTCGGGCAGGCGCTGTCGGCGGCGCAGCAGACGGTCGAGTCCGATCGCGCGGCGCATTCGCTGCACGCGTATTTTCTGCGCGCCGGCGATATCGCCAAGCCGATCGTTTACAACGTCGAGCGCGCGCGCGATGGCCACAGCTTCTCGGTGCGGCGCGTCGTCGCGATCCAGAGCGGCCAGCCGATCTTCAACTGCTCGGTGTCGTTCCAGGTTGCCGAGCCCGGCGTCGAGCATCAGTTGCCGATGCCGCTGGTGCCCAAAGCCGAGGAACTGCCACCGCAGCCACAGCTTCCGCGCGATCAGCTCGAGACGCTGCCGCCAAAGCTCTTGCGCTGGCTCGTCATGCGCGGCCCGTTCGAGTTCCGCCGCGTGCTGCCGCGCGACGAGCTCAATCCCGGCAAGCAGCCGCCGTTTCAGCAGGTCTGGTTCCGCCTGACCGCGCGCGCGCCGGACGATGAGGTGCTGCATCGCGCGATGCTCGCGTACGCGTCCGATTTCCATTTGATCGGCACGACGACGTTTCCGCACGGGATTTCGTATCTGCAGAAGAACGTGCAGATGGCGAGCCTCGACCATGCGCTGTGGTTCCATCGGCCGTTTCGCGTCGACGAATGGCTTTTGTATTCGTGCGACAGCCCCACGGCGCAGGGAGCGCGCGGGCTGGCGCGCGGGATGATCTACAGCGCGGATGGGCGGCTTGTTGCTTCGACGGCGCAGGAAGGGCTGATTCGGCTGCGGAGCGAGTGAGCTCTTCCCGCTCCCTCGAGCGGGATAGGGGACAAGCCGACTTGCTCGTGGTTTCATAGAGACATGCGCCAGATCTATACCTCCCCAAGGCAAGCCAACATCGAGCGCGTCGTCGCGCTGATGGCCGAGAACGGCATCCAGACCACGATCAGCAACCGCCGCGCCTATCAGGGCTCGGACTGGAAGCGGTTCAGCTACACCGCGCGCGGCGATCGCGATTCCTGGCCGCAGGTATGGGTCGTGCATTCGGAGGATCAGACGCGCGCTCGCCAGGTCCTGCGCGACGCCGGGCTCGAGCCCGCCACGCGCTTCGCTGAGGAGCTGGCCGCGGCGCGCACGGCCGGCGACACCACGCGCCATCGCACCGCGTCGATACGGATAAAGCTGGTGGTGTTTGCCCTGATTGCGGGTGTGATCGCCCTCATTGCATTGACGGAGCTGTCGCGCTAAAGAGAGACCATGCGCTCGGACGTCGTCCGCCTGTTCCAAACCCTGCCGCACGCCTGCGGCTATTTCGGCGAGCGCACCGCGCAGAATCTCGTCATCGACCCGAGCGCGCCGCAGCTGCCGCAGCTTTACGATCTTGCGGTCTCGCGCGGCTACCGCCGCGCCGGCGGCCACGTCTATTACCCGCATTGTGCGCACTGCAAGGCCTGCATCGCGTGTCGTGTGCCGGTGTCACGCTTCCGACCGAACCGCAGTCAGCGACGTTGCCTTTCGCGCAACGAAGATATCGACGTGCGCATCGCGCCGGCCGGCTACACCGAGGAGCATTTCTCGCTGTACCGTCGCTATCTGCAGGCGCGGCATCCGGCCGGCGGCATGGACGATGCGCGGCCCGAGGATTTCGCGCGCTTCCTCTACACGTCGTGGAGCCCGACGCGCTTCATCGAATTCCGCGTGGCGCATCGGCTGGTCGCGGTCGCGGTCACGGATTTCTGTGCCGGCGGGCTCTCCGCGGTCTACACATATTTCGACACCGCGCTCGCCGATCGCGCGCTCGGCACGTTCGCGATCCTGACGCAGATCGACCACGCGCGCGAGCGCGGGCTCGAGCATGTCTATCTCGGCTTCTGGATCGAGAAGCATCCGAAGATGGATTACAAATCGCGTTTCCGGCCGCTGGAAGTTCTGCGCGACGGCCGCTGGAGCGACCTCGCCTCGCGATGATCAGACGAAGCCGATCTCATGCTCGCCGTGCATCGACATCACGAGCTTCACCATCGACGAGGGCACCATGATTTCGAGCTCGAGCGGCTGACCGTTCGGGCCTTGCCCGATCAGCGTCATCTCGAAGAGCGCGCCGGACGCGTCGATCTCCGCGCACACGATGTGCTGACCCACCGGCGCTTCGCGCAGGTAAGGCTTGATCGCGGGTCCCAACGATTCGACGGCTTGCGGAAACAGGAAAACCGCGTAATTCGGCGCTGTGCGCATGGAACGTTCCATGTGTGAGGTTTCTAGAGTTCGACCGAGAGTTTCGACGCTGCGCGACGCGCTTTCGCGCGCGCGGATTCGATGTCGGCATCGCGCGCCAGCGTGACCGCCATGCGCCGGTGTCCGCGCACCTCGGGTTTGCCGAAGAGCCGCAGCATCGTATCCGTTTCGGCGAGCGCCTCGGCGACGCCGTGATAGCGCGGACGATCGCCGTTGCCGTCCGCGAGCACCGCGCACGAAGCCGACGGACCGAGCTGGCGTATCGCCGGAATCGGAAGGCCCAGGATCGCGCGCGCATGCAGCGCGAACTCGGAAAGATCCTGCGAGATCAGCGTGACGAGGCCGGTATCGTGCGGACGCGGGCTCACTTCCGAAAAGATCACCGCATCGCCTTTGACGAAGAACTCGACACCGAAGAGACCGAAGCCGCCGAGCGCATCGGTAATCGTCTTCGCCTGACGCTCGGCTTCGCGCAGCGCCGCCGCGCTCATCGTTTGCGGCTGCCACGATTCGCGATAGTCGCCCTGCTCCTGGCGATGGCCGATCGGCGCGCAATAGCTCGTGCCGCCGGCGTGACGCACGGTGAGCAGCGTGATTTCGTAGTCGAAATCGACGAAACCTTCGACGATGCAGCGGCCCTGCCCTGCGCGTCCGCCCGATTGCGCGTAGTCCCAGGCTGCATCGGCTTCGGCTTCGGCGCGCACGATGCTCTGGCCTTTACCGGAGCTCGACATCACGGGCTTGATCACGCAGGGAAGACCGAGCTCCGTAACGGCGGCGCGATATTCATCGTGCGTATCGACGAAACGATACGGCGACGTCGGAAGCTTGAGCTCTTCGGCAGCGAGACGGCGGATGCCTTCGCGATTCATCGTCAGCCACGCCGCGCGCGCAGTCGGAATCACGTGCAGCCCTTCGCGCTCGAGCTCGACCAGCGTCGGCGTATGAATCGCCTCGATCTCGGGCACGACGAGATCGGGTTTTTCGAGCGCGATCACGCGCCGAAGCTCCGCACCGTCGAGCATGTTGATCACGTGACTTCGATGCGCCACCTGCATCGCCGGCGCATTCGCATACCGATCGACCGCGATCACCTCGACCGCAAACCGCTGCAGCTCGATGGCGACTTCCTTGCCGAGCTCACCGCTGCCGAGCAGGAGCGCGCGGATCGCGGTGTCGGTATGCGGCGTGCCGAACGGCTTCATGCGGAAATCTCTTGGGGATCGAAGGTCGAAGAACAACGAAAACACATCAGGCACAATGCGCGCCTCACACGGATGAATTCTCTCATGTCTCGCTTGCTGCTGATCGCCTTCGTTCTGCTGCCTACGTTCGCGCGCGCCGCGCCGCCCGCCGATCAATGGTTCACCGTGCTGCTCGATGGCCGCAAGATCGGCTCGTTCGAATCGGTGCGCGAGGAGCGCGGCGGGCGCGTGATCACCTCGCAGACGCTTGATCTTTCGATCGAGCGCGCCGGCACGACGGTGGCGCTTCGCAGCAAGGAAACCAGCGAGGAAACATCGGACGGCAAGCCGCTCGCGTTCCGCAGCGAATCGAAGCTCTCCGGCAGCGAAACCACGATCGACGGCGCGCTGCGCAACGGCAAGGTCGAGGTGAAGACGACGGCGGCCGGTGCGACGCAGCAGCGCGAAATCGCCTGGCCCGCCGGCGCGCTGCTGCCCGAAGGATTGCGCCTCGCGGGCTTGCGCGCGGGTCTCGCGCCCGGCACGCACTTTCGCGCGCTCGCGTTCCAGCCGTCGAGCCTCGATGCTTCGGAAATCGAGACTCGCGTCGGCAACGTCGAGACGGTCGACATGCCCGAAGGCAAGAAGCCGCTGACCGCGCTCGAGCAGACGATCTTTTTTTCCGGCACGCCGGTGAAGAGCCGCGTCTGGGTCGATGCGGAACAGACGATCCACAAACTCACGATGCCGGTCATCGGCGTCGATCTTGTCTTGCTCACCTGCGATCGCGCCTGCGCGACCGCGCCGAATCAAGGCACCGACATCTTCGACCGCACGCTAGTCGTATCGCCGCGGCCGCTGACGCACGCGGAGCTCGGCGTCGGCATGCGCTACCGGCTGACGCCACGCGACGGCGGCGCTGCGCTTTCGCTACCGGAAACCGGCGAGCAGCGCATCGCGCGCGATGGCAACGCGCTCGTCGTCGAGATCACGCGCTCGCCGCGCGACGGCGGCGAGACCGCGCCCGCCGCGGTCGATTACGCCGCCAATGATTGGCTGCAAAGCAAAGCACCCGAGATCGAAACGTTGGCGCGCAAGGCCGTCGGCGATACCAGCGGAGCACGCGAGCGCATGCGGCGCCTGGAAACGTTCGTGCGCGGGTTCATCACCAACAAGAGTCTGGGCGTCGGCTACGCGTCCGCGCTCGAAGTCGTGCACAAACCGGAAGGCGACTGCACCGAGCACGCCGTTCTCCTGGCTGCGCTCGGACGCTCGCTCGGCGTCGCGACGCGCGTCGTCGACGGCCTCGCCTACGCGCCGGGTTTCGCCGGCAAGGATCAGGTGTTCGTGCCGCACGCCTGGGTGCAGGCCTGGGTCGACGAACGCTGGCAGAGCTTCGATGCGGCGCTGCCTGGGTTCGATGCTGGCCATATCGCGCTTTCGGTCGGCGACGGCGATCCCTGGCGGTTCTACGCCGGGCTCGACACGCTCGGGCGCATCGCAGTCGACGAGGCGCGGCCGTTGGAGGCCACCACGATACGGTAACTCGATGATTTTGAGCGCCTTTGACTGAGGCGGACCGCGCGGCGACTCGCAAATGTGATATCGATATGATATCTTATCCTCACTAGAGGAGCTCCGCGCCATGAACGAACGCAATGCGTTTTCCGTCGCCGGCATCCCGGTCGTCTTCGTCCTCCTCGCCGCTTGGCTCGGCACAGGTTTCTGGCTCTTCAACGAGGTCACGCCGCGTCCCGTGGGCAATCCGGTCCCGTTCATCGCGATCGCCGTGACGTTCGTGCTGCTCATGTTCCTCAACAAGGGCTTCTTCCAGGTCCAGCCGAATCAGGGCCAGGTGATGCAGCTCTTCGGCGAGTACGCGGGCACCTCGCGCGATGAAGGTTTGCGCTGGACCAATCCGTTCTACGCCAAGCGCATGGTTACGCTGCGCGTGCGCAACTTCGAATCATCCAAGCTCAAGGTCAACGACAGCGACGGCAATCCGATCGAGATCGCCGCGGTCGTGGTCTGGCAGGTTGTCGATACGGCCGAAGCCGTGTTCTGCGTCGATGATTACGAGAACTACGTGCATATCCAGTCCGAATCCGCACTGCGTCAGATGGCGCAAAGCTATCCGTACGACGCGCACGATACGGGCCTTCCGTCGCTGCGCAGCCATGGCGACGAGGTGAATACGCACCTGCGCAACGAGATCCAGCAGCGTCTCGGCAAGGCCGGCGTCAAGGTGATCGAATCGCGCATCAGCCACCTCGCCTACGCGCAGGAAATCGCGCAGGCGATGCTGCAGCGTCAGCAGGCCGGCGCGATCATCGCCGCGCGCACGCGCATCGTCGAAGGCGCGGTCAGCATGGTCGAGATGGCGCTCGCCGAGCTCGGCAAGCGCGGCGTGGTCGATCTCGACAATGAGCGCCGCGCGGCGATGGTGTCGAACCTACTCGTCGTGCTCTGCGGCGACCGCTCGACACAGCCGGTGGTGAACACCGGAACACTCTACGCCGGCTGAGCGCGTGGCGGACAAGAAAGCCTATCCGCTCAGGATCAGCGCGTCCGTGCTGAACGCAGTTCAGCGCTGGGCCGACGATGAGCTGCGTTCAGTGAACGCGCAGATCGAATACGTATTGCGCGAAGCGCTGCGCAAGACCGGGCGGATGACATCGAAAACCCTGCCGCCCGCCGAGGACGACGCGACATGATGCGCTACAGTGCGCATCGGCCGCGCGCGACCTCGCGGCGTTTAGGAGAACATTCGATGCGAATCGCCTGGCCGTTGCTGCTGCTCGCCGTTTCTCTCTCCGTTCGCGCCGAGGACGGAGTTCCGGCGACGACGCACGCGCTCTGCGATACGCACGCCGCCGAAATCTTCGACGCGCTCGATGCATCGACCTACGACAAGGCAACCGCACCATTCGACGCACCGCTGCGCGAGCGCTATCCCGCATCGAAGCTCAAAGCCGACTACGAAGCGCTGCCATCAAAATACGGCAAGCTGATCGGCCGCGGACGCCCGCACGTCGGCGACGTCAGCGGCCACACGGTCGTGATGGCGCCGCTGATCTTCGAGCACGGCACGTTGACCGCGGAAGTTCATTGCGGCAGCGACGGCAGCGTGTCCGACTTCCGTCTGTTGCCGACTCAGGTGATGACTCACCCATGAACCCTGTTCCGTTCTATTCCGGAGCTCGATCCATGCTGATTCGTGTATTCGCGTTCGCGCTGCTGGTCGGCGCATCGATCGCCACCGCCGCGCCGCCGAAATCCAAGCCCCCGAAAGATGCCCCGCCCGCCGACACTCCGCAGCCGGCGGAAACGATCGACGTCGATGCGATGGCGCGCGCGAAAGACGCCGACCCGAACGCGCCCGCACCCGAAGCGACGCCGCCGGCACAAGACGCCTCGCCGGCGCCGCCCGCCGAAGAGCCGGCGACGAGCGAAGCGCCCGCGGCGGAAAACGCACCGGCGCCCGCAGCGAGCGCGCCTGAAGAAACCGCGCCGACATCGGCCGCGCAAGCACCGGCCGCGCCGCCGGTCGAACCCACATCGGCCGAGAAGAGCCTCGCCGCCAGCTGCGTCGCACGCGCAACCGCCCTGCTCGACAACGCGGAGAAAGGCGATTTCGGCGATGCAACGCGCGATTTCGACGCGAAGATGCGCACCGCATTGCCCGCACCGAAATTGAAGCAGGCGTGGGATTCGCTCGCGCAATTCGGCAAGCTCAATGCGCGCGGTCAATCGCATCTGGGCAAGGGCGAAGGCTACACGGTCGTCATGATTCCGCTGATCTTCGAGAAAACGAATCTCGTCGCGCAGGTTGCCTGCGGCAGCGACGGCCGTGTCGCCGGGTTCTACGTCAAGCCGATCGAGAAGCCCGAGTTCTGAGATGGCCGGCGGTCGCGTGCAGCGGCTCGATGCGAGTGCGCAGATCGCGCCGCCGCGCTGCGACGCGGCGCAGACGCGCGCGATCGTGGCTTCCTCGCACGCGCTCGGCGTGCCGCTCGATTACGGCCGCTCGCGCAAGCTGCGTCTCGTGCGCGAACCGCAAGCGCTCGCATTCATCGGCATCGACGTGAACGGCCGTCCGCAATGGCTCGCGCCGCGCGCCGCGCGCGCGTTCGTGCGCATGCAAGCGGCCGCTCGCGAAGACGGCGTACCGCTCGATATCGTCTCCGCATTCCGCTCCGCCGACTATCAGCTCGGCATCGTGCGCCGCAAGCTCGAACGCGGCCTCGCGATGGATGAGATTCTGCGAGTCAGTGCCGCGCCGGGCTACAGCGAACATCATTCCGGCCGCGCGATCGATATCACCACACCGGGCTATCGCGCGCTCGAAGAAGAATTCGAGCGCTCGCCCGCGTTCGCATGGCTGCGCAAACGCGCGCAGCGCTTCGGATTCGCGCTTTCCTATCCGCGCAGGAACCCGCACAAAATCGCGTACGAGCCCTGGCACTGGTGCTGGCACGCGCGCGTCTGAGCGATCATTTCGGCGGCTGATAGATCTGGATCAGATTGCCGCAGGTATCGGCGAAGACGGCGATCGTGACCGGACCCATCACCTTGGGCTCGCGCGTGAACGCAACGCCGCGCGCTTTCAGTCGCTCGAATTCCTTGCGGACATCGTCGACTTCGAACGCCGTCGCCGGAATGCCTTGCGCGAAGAGCGCTTCCTGGAACGTCTTGCCGGCGGGATTCGCGTTCGGCTCCAGCGAGAGCTCGACATCGTCGTGGCCCTCGGGCGAAATCACGGTGATCCAGCGGAATTCGCCGCCGACGGGAATGTCGTGTTTCTTCACGAAGCCGAGCATGCTCGTGTAGAACGCGAGCGCCTTGTCCTGGTTGTCGACCATGATGCTGTTGAGCTTGATCTTCATGGGTACTCCGCGTCACATATGCGGCAGAGTCTGCCCAAGATCGGGCGCGCGCGCTTCTTGAAAATTGCGGTCAGGCCGGACGAAGGCGCGCGAACGCAGCGCACATCAGATCGAAGCAACCGGGAAACACAACGGTCGGCGATGTCGTCGGAAACCACGCCGGCGCGTGGATGCGCCGGCGATACGCCGACGGCGCGATGCCGACGCGGCGCGTGAACAAGTCGCTGAACGTGCCGAGGCTGGAGAAGCCGACCGCCATGCAGACGTCCGTGACGGAATGATCGCCCGCCGCCAGCAGCGATTTCGCATGTGCCAGACGCGCCTCGATCCGGAGCTGATGCGGCGTCTCGCCGAATACCGCGGAGAACTGGCGGATGAACTGACCGGTCGACAACCCCGCTTCGCGCGCGAGCTCGTCGATCGTCGGCGCGCGCTCGTCGCTCGCATCGCGAAGGCGATCGCGCGCGCGGCAGAGATGGAGCAGCGAGGCGTGCGTCAGCATGGCTGACGATTATCGGCGATTGCGTCTTCGCATCAAGTCGCGTCGTGGAAGATCACGCCGAGCGTATGACGCCGGCCGCGCCGCACGGTGCTGACGCCGTGACGGAGATTGACGCGATAGACGCCGCGGCCGCCCTGCACCGGCCGATGATGTACGGCGAATACGACCGCATCGCCCTTCCGAAGCGGCACGACCTCGGGCCGCGATTGCATGCGCGGACGCTGCTCGGTCAGCACGAGCTCGCCGCCGTCGAAATCCTCGCCCGGTTCCGAGAGGAGGATCGCCAGCTGTAGCGGAAACACGTGCTCGCCGTAGAGATCCTGATGCAGGCAGTTGTAGTCGCCCTCGCCGTACTTCAGCAGCAGTGGTGTCGGACGAAGCTGGCCTGCGGCGTGGCATCGCTCGACGAACGCAGCGTGGGTCGTTGGATATGCGACATCGATGCCCATCGCACGATTCCAGCGGTTCGCGATTTCGGCGAGGTGCGGATACGTTCGCGTGCGCAATTCGCTCACGATGTTCGGCAGCGGATAGCCGAAGTATTTGTACTCGCCGCGGCCGAAGCCATGACGCGCCATCACGACGCGGCTGCGAAAGCGCGGCTCGTCGTCGTAGAGCGCGGAGATCGCGTCACATTCTGCGCGTGTCAGCAGCTGCTCGAGAACCGCGTTTCCGTTTCCGTCGAGCCCGGTGCCGATGCGGGACCAATCCTGCGATTCGATGCGTTGCGAGATATCCATGACATGCCGGCGTCCGATGAGATGGACCCGACGATACGCGCGCGCAGCGAGCGCGGCGCTCCGACTCTTGCGATCGAATTCTCAGCCGCCGTTACGCCACGCGTGCAGCGCGAGCGCCAGCCAACCCGCGATGAACGCGATACCGCCGAGCGGCGTGATCACACCGAACCCGCGCGGCGCGTCGAGCGCGAGGAGATAGAGGCTTCCACAGAAGAGAACGATGCCGACGATGAACGCTCCAGCGGCAACGCGAGCCGCGTTCGACGCGCGATCGCGCGCAAGCAACCCCGTCGCGATCAGAGCGAGCGCATGCCAGAACTGATATTCGACGGCCGTGTGCCACGTCGCGAGCGCGTGCTCGTCGAGCACAGCGCGCAGCGCGTGCGCGCCGAACGCGCCGAACATGACGGCGATGGCGCCGGCGACCGTGCCTGCAGTAACGGCAACACGTGGGTTCATTCGATAGTCCTTCAAAAGAGCGATCTCTCGCAGAGATCGCAAAGTACGCAAAGAGAGCGAGAGATCGATTGGCTTTCTTCGCGCTCCGCGTCTCTGCGAGATCGCTCTCTTGTCAGCCTTTCTTAGGCTTAGGCGGCGCTTTCGCCGCCTCGGCCTTCTTGTCATCCAGCGGCTTCAACAAATCGTCGATCGACTTGTTCATGTTCGCGTATTTGTACGCCGGCAGCAGGAACGTCCAATCCTTGAAGCGCGCGTTGAGATCGGCGGCTTCCTTGTTGATCGCGGCGAGCTTGTCTTCGCGATCCTTCGCAGGATCGGCGATCGCGGCGGGCTTCGCCGCATCCGCTTTCGCATCGTCCGCCGGCTTCGCAGCGGCGTCGGTGTCGGCCTTCGCTTTCGCCTGCTGCGCGGCAATGTGCTGATCCGCCTGAGCCGCATCGACTGACGCTGCGAACTGCGCGTAGTCCTTGCCGTCCTTCTCCCACGCGATCGCATCGACGATGAGCCCGTCGAACGCCGTGTAGCGCACTTTGACGGGCTTCTCGCCCGGCGCGGCGTCCTTCGCCGCGATCACGTCGTCGAAGCGCAGACCGCCGAGCGTCGAGGCAAGTCCGTTCGCGGTGAATTCCGATCCGGCTTCGCGACCTTTCGGAACATCGGCGAGCTTGAAGTTCGCATCGCCCTCGGCCGTCTTGGCGACGCGCACGGTTTTGCCGTCCGCGTGCGTGATCGTCACCGACGCGATACGCGTGGCGGGCACGTCGGTGACGTCCTTGCGCAGCCAGTCTTCGGCTTTCTTATCGATGTTGATCACGCCGGACGCGAGCCAGCTTTGCGCATCGCCGACGCGGCGCACGAACGTCCCGCCGCGCGGATTGGACGTGCCGACGATCAGCTTGACCGGCTGCGGCGTGCCGCCGATCTCGATCTCTATGCCTTTCGCGTCCTTGTCGGACACATCGCCCACGCCGAGCGTCGCGTACTTGTCCTTGTTCGCGGTCTTCTGCTCGATGAGCTTCGCATCGGCGAGCTTGAGCAGGAATTCGCGCAGCTTTCCGGTATCGGCCGCATAACCGCCCTTCTCGGCGATCGTCCAGCCGTTGTCGCCGCGCGCAAGCGTCGCAATCACCTTGTTCTCGGCGCCGGTGACGATAAGCTTGTTGACGTCGTTGACGTGATCGCGAAGCTCGGGCGCGAGGTAGCGCGATTCCTCGCCGCCGCCTTCGCTGCGCGGCTTGTTCGCGTGATTGACCGCAACCGCGATGACGATCGCGATCAGCGCCGCGACCGCAAGACCGATCAGAGTTTTCTGATTCATACGGCAGCTCCTTGCGCGGCACGGCGGCGCTGATTGCGCCACCATGCGAATGCGAGCGCGGCGAGCGTGACCAGTACCGGCATCAGCACGATGTTGATGATCTTGAGCTTGGTGCCGAGCGATTCGATCTCGGCGTCGAGCTGGCGGCGCACCTGCCGCAGCTCCTTGCGGATCTCGAGCTTGCGCTTCAGGAAATTGTCGAGCTCGGATTTTTGCTCCGGCGAGAGAATCTGCGCCTGATCCTTGCTCTTCGCGCTCTGAAGCTCGGTCAGCTTGCGCTCGGTGTCGGAAAGCTCTTTCTGAAGCTCCTGCTCCTTAGCGCGGAAGCGCTCGTCGGCGTTGCGCTTCAACGCATCGACGGTCGTGAACGGACGCTGCGACGTCGCACGGCCGCGCACGGAAATGAGATCGCTGGAACCGGCCATGTTGTCGAGCGCATTCACCGCAAAATCGCCGTTGTTCGCGAACGCGTTCATCAGCTTCTGGCCGAAGAACGGACGGATCTGCACCCACAACCGATCGGACAGGATGTCGGTATCGGCGACGAGAACGATCTGGCCTTCGTCCTTCGCTTCCTTGAGCGCGCCTTCGCCGTTGCGATCCGGGAACGCGGTCTTGAACTTGCCCGAAAGCCGCGCGGCGACGATGAGATGCTCGCCGGTCGGCTTGTAGTCGGTGTAGAGCGCGCTCGGATCGGGCAGCATCTTGACGCGGTCGACCGGCACGGTCATCGCATCACCCGTCGTCTGGATCAGCGGCGTCAGCTTCTCGTCCTTGACGTCCTTCGCAAGCTCGAAATAGCCGGCGGTCGAGACGTTGATCGTTTCGAGATTCGCGGTCGTCACTTCGTCGTGATTGAGATCATCCGAGGTGAAACCGAGGATCGCCGGATGGCGCACCGGCGCCTGACCCTCGCCGAGACTGATCGGCAGCGCACGCGTGCGATCGAGCACGACCTTCTTCGGATCGTATTCGATGCCCCAGGCCTTGAAGAGCTTTGGCAGATCCGAGGACTTGTCGGCCATCATGCCCGCCATCGGGTTCTGCGGATCCTGGCCGGAATCGTCGAGTTCGGCATTGGGATCGACGAACACGAGCAGATGCCCGCCGCGCAGCACGAACTGATCGATCGCGTATTGCGCATCGTCCGGCAGCTCCTTCGGATGCACGACGACGAGCACGTCGATGTCTTTGTCGACGGCTTTCAGATTCGCCGCGTTCAGTGGACGCATCTCGAAGAGCTGCGTCCACTGCTGATCGACCGCCCACGGCTCGCGCATCTGCCGCGTCGCGGGATCGAGACCGGCCGTGATCGGAAGACTCGACAGCAAGCCCACCGCCGGCTTCTTGGCGATGCTGAGCTCGTGGATCAGCTTGGCGATGTCGTATTCGAGGAACGATTCCTTATCCGGCTGGAAGAACGGAATCGACGACTGGCCGTTGGTCGAGTTCGAGCCGGCAAGACCGAAGAAGATCTTCTCGCCCGCCGATCCGACCGGCACGGACTGAAGCCCGAGGCTCGACGCGCGATCCTCGTCCTCGGAGAACGGCAAAGGATCGATCAGATCGAGCTTGATCTTGCCGCCCGAACGCGAGGCCATTTCCTCGAGCATCTCGCGCACGCGCGTGTAGTACGTGCGCAGCTGCGGCAGATCCTGCGTGCCCTTGTCGGAGAAATAGAGATAGAGATTGATCGGCTCGTCGATCGAACCGATGATTTTCTTGGTGCCGTCGGACAGCGTATAGAGATGATTCTGCGTGAGATCCACGCGCGCGCCGCGGAATGCGACGTTGACGAGCAGCGTCACGGCGACGAACAGCACCGCGAGAATAAGAAGCGCCGTGCCCGAGAGCGCCTTGCGATTGATTGGCATGGTTGTGCTCCTCAGGCCGCTTTCTTCAGATCAATGACCACAGCGTTCGCGTACAGCCACACGCCGATCATCAAAAGGAAATAGATCAGATCGCGAAGATCGATCACGCCCTTGCTGATCGAGGTGAAGTGCGTCAGGAACGAGAGGCCCGACACCGCATCGACGACGCCCTGCGGCGCGACCGCGCGGAAGAAATCGAGCACCAGCGGGAAGCCTGCGAGCAGCAGGAGGAAGCAGACGACGACGGTGAGGATGAACGCGATCACTTGATTGCGCGTCGCCGCGGAGATGCACGAGCCGATCGCGAGAAACGCACCCGCCATCAGGAACGAACCGATGTAGCTTGCGAAGATCACGCCGTTGTCGGGGCTGCCGAGATAATTGACCGTGATCCAGATCGGGAACGTCAGCGCCAGCGCGATGCCGATGAATGCCCATGCCGCGAGGAACTTGCCGAACACGGCCTGCCACATCGTCACCGGCAAAGTCAGCAAGAGCTCGATCGTGCCGCTCTTGCGCTCCTCGGCCCAGAGCCGCATCGACACGGCGGGCACGAGGAAGAGATAGAGCCACGGATGGAAATTGAAGAACGGCTGCAAGTCGGCCTGGCCGCGCTCGTAGAAATTGCCGAGATAGAACGTGAACGCGCCGGAGAGGATCAGGAAGATCACGATGAACACATACGCGACCGGCGTCGAGAAATAGCTCTTGAGCTCGCGCTTGAAGACGGTGAATACGCCGCTCATGTGCGCGCTCCCTTGCCGATTGCCCCTTGCGTGACGGTGCGGAACACCTCATCCAAGCGGCCGGGCTCGAGCGCGAGCTCGCGCACCGCGACGCCTTGCGACTTGAGCGCATCGCCGACCGCGACGAAGATCGAGCGGCCCGGTTTCGGGAATGCGGTGAGGCGGTTGTCCTGCGGATCGATCTCGATCGACGCGACGTCGGCGACGCGCGACAGCGCTTCGCGCGCGGCGTTGACGTTGTCCGCGGTCAGCGACACCGCCTGGTGATAGCGCGAGCGCGCTTCGAGCTCGGCCGGCTTCGCATCGGCGAGGATGCGGCCCGCGGCGATGATGATCGCGCGCGTGCAGACCGCGTGCACTTCTTCGAGCAGATGCGTCGACACGATGATCGTCTTGTCGCGCGCCATCGCATTGATGAGCGTGCGCACTTCGTGCTTCTGGTTCGGATCGAGACCGTCGGTCGGCTCGTCGAGAATCAGCACCGCGGGATCGTGCAGGATCGCCTGCGCGAGCCCGACGCGCCGCTTGAAACCTTTCGACAGCGTATCGATCGGCTGCTCGAGCACGCGTTCGAGATGCAAGCGCGCGATCGCATCGTCCAGACGCTTGTCGCGAAGATCGCCCTTGAGGCCGCGCACGTCAGCGATGAATTCGAGGAACTCGTGCACCGTCATCTCGCCGTAGCTCGGCGCGCCTTCGGGCAGATAGCCGAGCACGCGCTTGGCTTCGAGCGGCTGGCGTTCGATGTCGAAGCCGCCGACCGTGGCGCCGCCGGAAGTCGGTGCGAGAAAGCCGGCCAGCATCTTCATCGTCGTCGACTTGCCCGCGCCGTTCGGCCCGAGGAAGCCGAGCACTTGGCCGGGCTCGACCTTGAAGCTGATGCCGTCCACGGCGACGAGACTGCCGTAGCGTTTCGTAAGTTGTCGGGTTTCTATCATGGTCAGGTTCTTCGTTGATTTGTGCGATCGTCCCCGATCGCGAAAGTCAAGAAGCGGCCGGTCCTTGGCCGCACTTTTCAAAGGCACCACGGGAGTCCGCAACGATCCTGGCCACAGCGCGAAGCTGTCGGCCACCCTCCCGGCGGACGAAACACGAGCGCAGCGGAAGATACCGCAAGATCGGCGAAAAGTTCCCGGAGCGCGCCGATCCGAAGGCCGACGTCTTTACATCATCGCTTCGCCGAACGCCGACGGCGGCGGATAGCGCCGGCCGGCGCGCAGCGGCCGAAAGCACGGCGCGCTCGCATAAAACGTTTCGGATTGCTCCACGCCGCTCCAGCCTGGGATGCCGGCGAGCGGCAGAGGACGCAGCTCCTGCGGATCGGCAAGAAGGTCACCGTGTGCGATCGCACCGGCGACGACACGTTCCGCCTCGGGCCATGCGCCGAGCGCAACGCTACCCGCCATACGCGCACCGAGCGCGTCGCGATCAACGCGCACCACGAGCGCCTTGGCAACTGGCATCGCCTCGTGCTCGATGGCGTATTCGAATAGCGCGTGTCCGACGAGCGTCACGCCGATGGTCACGCCCCAACTGCTCGCATGCTTGAGGAAGAGAGCGGTCCAGTCGTGCGTGTCCCATGGCGCGAGCAGCGAAGGCTCGGCAATCCAGACGATCGCGCCGGCCTCGTCGAAATGCGTCAGCGCGCATTGCCCGCGCGTGCGGCGCTTCGGCCCGACGCGGGAGATGTCGGCGACCTGGCGCGCGTTCATCGCGAGCTTGATCTCCGCATGCGCGAGCCAGACCATCGCGTTGAAGAAATCGTGCGCGTCGCCTTCGCGTGTCGCGATCTCGCCGCGTTCGGCGATGCGCTGCTCGTAGTGCAGGCCGTCACCAAGTAGCGCGCCCGTCTGTGCAGCGAACGCGATCGGTGGCGTGCACGCGGCGAGGATCGCCGGACGACGCTCGTTCAAGGCTTCGAGCGACATATCGGCCAGCGCGGCGCGGTCGGCGACGAGTGTGGCGAAGAGCGGATGCGGCAGCATCAGGGCGGTGCGCCAATTGCGCGCGGTCGGTGCGATTTCGCCTGAGGCGGACACGGCGGCGCTCGCGCTAGCGCGCCGCTTCTTCGAGCGGCGCGCCGACAGGGCGCGCAGCACGAAAACGCAAGCTCTTGAGGCGCAGCGCCGGCTTCTCCACCAAGAGCCACGACAGCAGCGCAAGAGCCAACACGATCGGCACTGTGACCACGAATAGCACCGCGGGATCGTGGATGCCGCGCGCGACCAACGCCTGCTGAATCGGAAAGCCCCAGAGATAGGTTCCGTACGAAAGGTCGACGTCGTGAGGCATCGACGGCAGCCGCGGCACATAGGCAAACCAGAACACGAAGTAGCCGGTCGCGAGCCACAGGAATGGCAACGCATGGCGTGTCGGCGCGCTGATCAGGGCCGCGATCGCGAAGAGCAGCATGAGGCCGCTCGAGATCGGAACATGATGGCGCAACAGACATGCAATCGCGCCGGCCGCGAAGAAACCCTCGACGATCGTCTTGAGGTTCGCCTGCAGCGGAAATGGCCCGGTGAGCATCGGCCACGCGATCGCGACGACGCCGAGCGCGAGCAGCGCCACGCTAAGCAGCCACGGAGCGCGCAGCAACCGCAGCACGCCTGCGGCCGCGACGCAGAGATACAACGTCGATTCCACGGGAATCGTCCATAGCGAGGCGTTGACCGAGAACGGCAGCAGGCCCGAAGGGAACAAACCCGGCAACCGGCTCTTCACCTCGAACACCGACGCGCTGCCGAGCACGTACCGGTACGGGCTGTCGGCTCGATTCGGCAGGAAATACTCGGAAAGCGGCACCGTCGTCATCAGCGGTCCGAGCACGAACGCGACGCCGATTGCGCACAAGACCAGCGCAGGCCAGATGCGCAGCGCGCGCGCCCACAGGAATCGCCCGAGATGGGGTTTGCGCTGATACGAGAGCGTGATCAGGAATCCACTAACGACGAAGAATATCCAGAGCCCAACCGAGTGCGCGCGGACCTGCGGATACACCACGGCGATCGGATCGTAGGGCCAGGTTCCTCGGCCCGCGAGCACGCTGTGGCCGAGCAGCACGAGCAGCGCCGCGCCGAGGCGAAGCGCGAGGATGTTGTCGCGACCTGATTCCGCATACGCCGCGAGCGGTTTTCCGATCAGGAAATGGCGCAATCGCGGCCCGATCGCCGGCATCGTCATCACATCATTCTCCATACGCCTGCGCGATGGCGCGCGACGGCGCGTCTTTCAACCTGAGAGCGCGCTTCTCGACATATTTCCACGACGTTGCGGCAATGACGAGAACGACCGGCACCGTGATCGCAAAGATCGCGAGCGGCTCACGAACGCCGATGTGGACGATAGTCTGCTGCACCGGAAACGCCCAGAGATACGTGCCGTACGAAAGGTCGAGATCGCGCGGCATCGGCGGCAGACGCGGAACGTACGCAAACCAGAGCGTGAAATAGCCGATCGTCGCGCCCAACGCCGGAGCTTCGAACGTCGTATGGCGAACGAGCGCGGCGATGATCGCGAGCGCAATCAACAATGCAGTCGATATCGGCACATACCGCCGGAGCTGGCACGCAATGCTGCCGGCGCCGAAGAATCCCGCGAGCAATGCGCCCAGCCATGGCAGACCGGAACCCGGCCGCGCGTGCATCGGCCACAGTACGAAGCCGACGAACGCGGCAACGATCGCAAGGCTCGCAAGCCACGGAAACCGAAACACGCGCAAGATCCCGGTGGCAGCGACCGCGAGGTACAGCGTCGCCTCGACAGGAATCGTCCATAGCGATCCGTTGACGTGCGCGGCGACCGGATTGTCGACGAACACGCCCGGAAGGAACTGGCGCTGCGCAAACAGCGATGCGTTGCCCAACGCATATTCATACACGTCGCCGGCGCGGAAATACGCCACGAACGGCAGCGTGCTCAGCATCGGCCCGAGCACGAACGCCCAAGCAAACACGCAGACGATCAGCGCGGGCCAGAGCCGCAACGCCCGCGCGCGCAGAAAACGCAGAAGGTCCGGATGTCGCTCCCACGACAGCGTGATCAGGAATCCGCTGATCGCGAAGAACATCGCGACACCGGCGATGTGCGCGTGGATCGACGGGAAGAGCTGGTGCAACGGATCGCTCGGCGGCGGCGACGCGGACAGGAAATAGCTGTGACCGAACACGACGAGCAGTGCCGCGATGAGACGCAACAGCAGGATATTGTCGCGGCGGCCGTCGACGCATTCGGCTAGCGTTCGTCCTGCGACGAATCGCTTCACTCGCGTGCTCTTGGAAAACACGCCGCGATCTCAGGCACCGAGGCGCGCGATCAGATCGTGCTCGTCGGCGTGAATCACAGTCACGTCCGCGAACTGCCCGGGACGAAGCTTCTGCCCATCGTCGATACGCACGATTCCATCGATCTCCGGCGCATCGGCCTTCGATCGAGCGACCGCGCCGTCGCTGTCGACTTCATCGACAATCACGGTCAGCGTCTTGCCGATCTTGCGCTCCAGGCGCGCCGCCGAGATTTCCGCCTGCACTTCCATGAAACGTTCGAGGCGCTCTTCCTTGACGTCCTCGGGCACGGGATCCGGCAAATCGTTCGCCTTCGCGCCGTCGACCGGCGAATACGCGAACGCGCCGACACGATCGAGCTCGGCTTCGCGCAGGAAATCGAGCAATTCTTCGAACTCGGCTTCGGTCTCGCCGGGGAAGCCGACGATGAACGTGCTGCGCAGTGTCAGATCCGGACACGCCGCGCGCCATGCCTTGACGCGCGCGAGCACTTTGTCGACCGCGCCGGGCCGCTTCATCAGCTTCAGGATGCGCGGGCTCGCATGCTGGAACGGAATATCGAGATACGGAAGGATCTTTCCCTCCGCCATCAGCGGAATCACATCGTCGACGTGCGGATACGGATAGACATAGTGCAGGCGCACCCAGACGCCAAGCTCGGCGAGGCCGCGACAGAGTCCGGTCATGCGCGTCTCGTACGACGTGCCGCGCCAATCGCGCGCGGCATATTTCACGTCGACGCCGTATGCGCTCGTGTCCTGCGAGACGACAAGAAGCTCCTTGACGCCGCCCTTGACCAGCTTCTCCGCCTCGATCAGCACCTCGTCGACCGGTCGCGACACGAGATCGCCGCGCATCGACGGAATGATGCAGAACGTGCAGCGGTGATTGCAGCCTTCGGAGATCTTGAGATACGCGTAGTGCTTGGGCGTCAGCTTGATCCCTTGCGGCGGAACGAGATCCAGAAACGGATCGTGCTTGGGCGGCAACGCCTGGTGCACCGCGCTCATCACGCTCGCGTAATCCTGCGGGCCGCTGATCGAAAGCACGTCAGGATGAGTCTCGCGGATCAGATCGGCGCGCTTACCGAGGCAGCCGGTCACGATGACCTTGCCGTTTTCCTCCAGCGCCTCGCCGATCGCGTCCAGCGATTCGGCGACGGCCGAATCGATGAAGCCGCAGGTATTGACGACGACGACGTCCGCCGCATCATACGTAGGCACGATATCGTAGCCTTCGACCCGAAGCTGGGTGAGAATGCGTTCGGAATCTACGAGAGCTTTCGGACAGCCGAGGCTGACGAAGCCGACCTTGGGGTTGCGTAACGACATTGGGGACAAGCTGAAGGGGATACGTTTCAATAGTTTACCGTCGCCGGCCCGGGTTCGGCAGGCTTGATGCATCCCATTGCCCCTCATGAAAGGGCAAAATGCATCCAAGTGGGAGGGCGTCGCGGCAAGGATGTGCGCGGCGCGTTGGGGGAAAACCGAGTGAACCAAGCTCGCCAAGTTGCGCGAAATCGTCGCTTCCGTCGCCTGCGGATGCGTACGGGCACGGCTTTGCTGCTGGCCGGCCTCGTGCCGTCCGCGGCAGGCGCCACCGATGCCTATCCGCGCGCCGCCGACGCCGCCGCCGCGCTCAATGCGGCCGAAACAGTCGCGGCGGCGCTCGAAGCCCCTGCTTCGGTCGAATTCCTGCACGCGCTTGGCGGCAACTGGGGCGACGCCTCGGCCGCCTGGCTCGCCGGCAATCTTTTCTCCGCGGTCGGCGCGATGGCGCCGGCGGATCGCGAGTGGAAACGCGTCGCAGACTTTGCCGAGCGCCGCGGCGACTTGGACGCGCTCGGCAATGCGCTCGGCCAGCGCGTCGAGATCGCGCTCTCGCAAGGTAACTACGCGCTCTCGCAGGAGCTCGCGGAGTCGCTGGAACGCATCGCCGGGAAAACCGGCAACCGCGTTCACGCGGCCATCGCCGAAGCCAATCTCGGCGTCATCGAGCGCCGGCGCGGACACCTCGACGATGCGCTCGCGCATCAGCAGCGCGCGCTCGGTCTCTATCGTGGAGCCGGCGACGATTCCGGCACCGCCCAATCGCTGACCAATCTTGCCACCGTGTATCGCGATCGCGGCGACTTCGCCAAGGCGCTGGACATGGCGCTGGAGGCGGTGGCGCTGCGCGAGAAGAATGGCGTCAAGCTCGAGATCGCCTATCGCAACGTCGGACTCCTCTATCGCGAGATCGAGGACCGCGCAATGTCGCTTTCGTATTTCCAGCGCGCGCTGGAGGTCGCGGGCAAGCGCGCGAGCCCCGCCGACTACGCACCGGTGATCGGCGCGTACGCCGGCCTTCTCAACGATCTCGGCCAATCCGACGCTGCCGAATCCGCCGCGCGCGAAGCGCTCGCGATCGACCAGGCGCTCGGCGACCGGCCGCATCAGGGGCTCGAGCACCTTGAAATCGGGCGCGCCCTGCTCGGCCAGCGTCGCTACGACGAGGCCGTGACCTCGCTCGAAACCGCTCTCTCGATCGGGCGCGAATTGAGCCAGCGCGAGATCGTCGCGCGCTCGCTGCTTCATCTCGCCGACGCCGCGCTCGCCGCCCACGACAAACTGCGCGCGCGCGGCCTGCTCGACGAAGCCATCGCCGGGCTCGAAGCCGCGCGTCTGCGTCCGCAGCTTGCCCAAGCGTACGCCTCGCGCGAGCAGCTCGCGCGCGCCGAGCACAACGACACCGACGCGCTTCGTTTCGCGCACAAATACGGCGCCGAGCGCGAAGAGCTGCTCGGCATTCGCGCAAGCCGCCAGCTCGCCGCGCTCGAAACACGCCATGCGCGCGCCGAAGCCGAACAGCGCGTCGTGTTGCTCGCCAAAGACAACGAACTGCAATCCGCGCTTCTCGCCAAGCAGCGCCTCGAACGGCGGCTCGGCCTCATCGCGATGGCCGCGCTCGGCGCGCTGTTGGTGCTGATGATCTGGCGTTTCGTCGGCGTCAATCGCCTGAATCGCGCGCTCGCCAAGCGCAACAACGAGATCGAGCGTCAGCGTCTTGCGCTGCGCACCGCCAACTCGAAACTCGAACGGCAAGCGGTGGAGCTCTATCAAACCGCGATCACCGACTCGATGACCGGCATCGCCAACCGCGGTCACAGCCTGCGCCAACTCGAAAGCAGCATCGAGGAATGTGTGCGCGACGGCCGCGAGCTCGCGGTGCTGCTGATCGACTTCGATCATTTCAAGCAGATCAACGATCTGCACGGCCATCTTTTCGGCGACAGCGTGCTCATCGCCGGCGTCGAAGCGATGCGCCGGTGCCTGCGCGCCGGCGATCTCATCGGACGCGTCGGCGGCGAAGAGTTCGTCGTCATCGTCACCGGCCGCGATACCGACGCGGTCGTCGCGCTCGCCGAGCGCTTGCGCACGCGCGTGGCCGAGAAGCTCGGCGAGATGATTCCTGCGTTGCACGAAGTCGCGACGGTCAGCATCGGCGTTGCGCGGCTCGCGCAAGTTCAGCCGGCGCCGACGCTGAAGGCGCTGCTCGAAGCCGCCGATCAGGCGCTGTATGCCGCGAAGACGGCAGGGCGCAATCGCGTGCAGCGATACGCCGCGTAACTCAGCGAGGCGCTTCTTTTTCCCTCTCCCGCTCGCGGGAGAGGGCTAGGGTGAGGGCACGCTGGGCTCACGCTTCCGTCATCGCCTCCGGCAAGAAACCGCACTACTTTGCCCTCTCGTCGGCCAGGCTTTACCCTGCCCTACCCCATCCGACAAGAAAGACTCCATGGGCGAACACATCCAACTCAATACCTCCAAGACGCAATGCATCGGCGCCTATGTCGCCAAGCCCGCGGGCACGCCGAAAGGCGGCCTCGTCGTCGTGCAGGAGATCTTCGGCGTCAACGCGCACATGCGCAGCGTCGCCGATCGGTTTGCCGAACACGGCTACGTCGCGATCGCGCCGGCGTTTTTCGATCATGTCGAGAGCGGCGTCGAGCTCGGCTATGACGAAGCCGGATTCAAGCGCGGACAAGAGCTCGTCGCGCAGCTCAATTTCGATCTCGCGCTCGAAGACGTCGCAAGCGCCGCCGAATCGATCCGTTCCGCGGGACGCATCGGCTGCGTCGGATATTGCTGGGGCGGCACGGTCGCGTTTCTCGCGGCGACGCGGCTCGCGATGCCGGCGGTGAGTTACTACGGCGCGCGCAATGTGCGGTTTCTCGACGAGAAGCCGAAAGCGCCGGTGCAGTTTCATTTCGGCGAGCTCGACAAGTCGATTCCGCCGGAAGCCATCGCGAGGCATCGCGAAACGCTGCCGGACGCGGAGGTCTATACCTATCCGACCGGCCATGCGTTCAACCGCGACGTCGATCCGAAAGCCTACGACGCCGCCAGCGCGAAGCTCGCGCTCGATCGGACGCTTGCGTTCTTCAGCCGCCATCTCGGTGCACGATGACGATGCACTTTGCGCTCGACCCACGCCTCGTCGCCGATACGCATGCGATCGGCGAGCTGCCGTTGTGCGATCTCTTGCTGATGGACGACGCACGGTTTCCGTGGCTGATTCTGGTGCCGCGCATCGCCGGCGCGCGCGAGCTGATCGATCTGGATGAAGGCGATCAGCGCAGCCTGCTTGCGGAGATCGCCGCGGTCGGACGCGCACTCGAAGCGCTGGTACATCCGGACAAGCTCAACATCGCCGCGCTCGGCAACGTCGTCCCCCAGCTGCACGTGCATCTGATCGCGCGGTTCACCGATGATGCCGCGTGGCCGAAGCCGGTCTGGGGACAAGGCCAGGCAGTCGCTTACACCGAAGCCGAGCGCCGGACGCGCATCGGCGCACTGCGCACGGCACTTTCGTCCCACCTTGCATGAAGAGCGATTTCCCCGGCGTGTTCACTCTCGATGCGCTCGGCGAAACCACACTCGTGCTCCGCTTCGGCGAGCGCATCGACGCGACGATCAACGCGCGCGTTCACGCCGCTGCAGCAACGTTGCTCGACGCGAGACTGCCCGGAGTCTTCGATGTCGTCCCGGCGTACGCGACGCTCGCGCTGCACTACGATCCGGCGCTCTGGACGAGCGATGATGGCAGCGCGCCCTGGCGGCACATCGCCGATGCGGTGCGCGCGGTGTTCGCTCATGCGACAGCGCCCGCTTCGCGGACACCGGTCGCGATCGAGATTCCGGTCTGCTACGGCGGCGCCTTCGGACCCGATCTCGATGACGTCGCGCGGCACGCGCAACTCGATGCGGCCGAGGTGATCCGCCGTCATACGGCTGTCGACTATCAAGTTGCGATGATCGGCTTCGCACCGGGATTTCCGTATCTGCTCGGGCTCGACGCCGCACTCGAAACGCCGCGCCGGGCAAGCCCGCGCACGCGCGTGCCGGCGGGTTCGGTCGCGATCGGCGGCGCTCAGACCGGCATCTATCCCGGCGAATCGCCGGGCGGCTGGCAGCTGATCGGCCGCACTCCCGCGATACTGTTCGACGCGCTGCGGTCGCCGCCTTCGCTGCTCACACCGGGCGACCGCGTGCGCTTCGTCGCGATCGATGCGGCACGATTCGGTGAGGCGTCGCGCACCGCGTGAGCGTGCTCGTGCTCAAACCCGGAATGCTGACGACCGTGCAGGATCGCGGCCGCGAAGGCTCGGCTGCGCTCGGTGTCAGCCGTGCGGGCGCCATGGACGATGTCTCGCAGCGAATCGCGAACGCGCTCGTCGGCAACGAGGCCGATGCGGCGGCGATCGAAATCACGCTGATCGGACCGCGGCTCCGTTTCGAGCGCGCGGCGACGATCGCGCTTACGGGCGCGGAATGTCCGCTACGGATCGATGGTGCCGAAGCGGCAGCATGGCGACCCGTTGCCATCGACGCCGGCGCGGTGATCGAGATTGGTGCGACGAAGCGCGGTGCGCGTGCGTACCTCGCGGTGGCTGGAGGGTTTCGCGTCGACGCGGTGTTGGGAAGCGCGTCGACGGATATCAACGCGTGTCTCGGACCGTTCGATGGTCACGGATTGAAGGAAGGAAATCGGCTGGAGCTTGGCGTTCCCCAGTCCGCGCCGCGAGCGAAGCGTGTTCGATGGTCTGTCGATCCGAGACCGTGGTTCGATCCCGATTCCGAGTACCCGATCCGGCTGATGCCGGGCTCGCATTTCGATGCGCTCGACGCCGCATCGCGCGCAGCGTTGTTCGAGGTCGAGTTTCGCATCGCGCCGGATTCGAATCGCGTCGGTTTTCGCTTCGACGGTCCACGTCTCGCGCTGTCCGCGCCGATCGAGCTCGTCAGCGAGCCCGTCGCATCGGGCACGCTGCAATTGCCGCCGGGCGGCCAGGCGATCGCATTGATGGTCGAGGCGCCGACGATCGGCGGCTATCCGCGCATCGGCCAGATCGCCGCAGTCGATCGGCAGCGGCTTGCGCAGCGACGGCCGGGCGATGCGGTGCGTTTCGCCGCGATCGATCTCGACGATGCGCAAACGCGCTATCTTGAGCGCGAACGCGAGCTCGCGCGCCTGATCGAGACCATCGGCGAACGCCTGAATTCATGACCATCGACCTCAATTGCGACATGGGCGAATCGTTCGGCGCCTGGACGATGGGCCAGGATGCCGACGTGCTCGCGTACGTGACGTCGGCGAACATCGCCTGCGGTTTCCATGCGGGCGATCCGCAAACGATGCGACGCACGGTTGCCGCGGCGACGGCGCGCGGCGTTGCGATCGGGGCGCATCCGTCGCTGCCCGATCTTGCTGGTTTCGGCCGACGCGAGATGCGCGTATCCGCCGACGAGGTTTATGCGATGACGCTGTATCAGACCGGCGCGCTTGCGGCGTTCGCGCGTGGTGCCGGTACGCGGTTGCATCATGTGAAACCGCATGGCGCGCTCTACAACATGGCGGCGAAGGATCGCGCGCTCGCGGACGCGATTGCCGGCGCCGTGCGCGATTTCGACGCGACGCTGATCCTGGTCGGCCTCGCCGGTAGCGAATTGCCGCGCGCGGGCGAGCGCGCTGGGCTCGCGGTCGCGCATGAAGCGTTCGCCGATCGGCGTTACGAAGCGGACGGCTCGCTGACACCCCGCAGCAAGGCCGACGCGGTCATTGACGATGTCGACAGCGCCGTCGCGCAAGCGATCGCGATCGCGACAAGCGGCACTGTGATGACACGCGAAGGAAGCGAGTTGCGACTACATGCGAACACGATCTGCGTGCACGGCGATCGCGCCGATGCGGCGATGTTCGCGCGACGCCTGCGCGAAGCGTTGAGCGCTGCCGGTGTCCAAGTGTCCGCGTTGCCTGCAAGGGATGCTGCATGAACGCATGGCCGCTGCTCGGCGTCGCCGTCGTCGTCGCAGGCTTCGTGTTGCGCTTCAATCCGGTGCTCGTCGTCGTTGTCGCGGGGATCGTCAGCGGCGTTGCATCGGGTATGGACTTGGGCGATCTCCTCGCCCTCCTCGGCACGTCGTTCGTCAGCAATCGCGTGCTGCTCCTGTTCACGCTGACGTTGCCGGTGATCGGTCTCCTCGAACATTACGGCTTGCGCGAGCGTGCGCAGGCGTGGATTGCGAGTTTCCGGCGGCTCTCGCTCGCGCGGCTTCTGATTTCGTATCTCGGACTGCGCCAGCTCTTGTCGATGTGCGGCCTCATCGATATCGCCGGGCATGCGCAGACCGTGCGCCCTTTGATCGCGCCGATGAGCGAATCCGCGGCAGACCGCGATGCGGGTACGCATCTTGGCGACGACGAGCGCGCACGCGTGCGCGCGCTCGCTGCGGCGACCGACAACATCGGCCGCTTCTTCGGCGAAGACGTGTTCCTCGCATTCGGCGCGGTGCTGCTGATTCAGGGTTTCTACGAGCGCCAGGGCATTCATCTGGAGCCGATCCAGATTGCGTTGTGGGCGCTGCCGACGGCGATCGCGGCGTTCGTCATCCACGCGACGCGCATCTGGTGGTTCCAGCGCAGGCTCACGCGCGCACACAACGAAGCCGCGGCGGCCGAGGCGACCGATGCTGCACATTGAGCCGATCTACTGGCTGATCGGCGCATTCCTTCTCGTCGCCGCGGCGATGAACGCGCGCGCGCGGCGCTGGAACATGGCGGCGTTCTGGGCCGTGCTGGCCGTGCCGTTCCTGTTCGGCAACGCGATCCTCGCGGCCAACGAGGCCGGAACGCGCTGGCCGGCGCAAGCGATGGGCATCGGCGTTCTCGCGCTCGGCGTGCTCGCGGCGCGCGTCGGCCGCCGCGCGGCACCGGAATCGAAAGCGGACGTCGACGTGCGCATCGCATCCGCCGAGCGCCTTCGCAACCGGCTGTTCGTTCCCGCGCTCGCGATTCCGCTCGTCACGATCGCGCTGGTCCTGAGCGCGAAATACCTGCGCTGGAACGGCGAGACGCTGATCGACACGTCGCAAGCGACGCTGATCTCGCTCGGCCTCGCTTGCGTCATCGCGCTGGCTGTCGCGCTTCGTACGACGCGCGCGCCGTTCGGCGAATCGCTGCGCGAAGGCCGGCGGCTCCTCGATGCGCTCGGCTGGGCCGCGCTGCTGCCGATGATCCTGGCGACGCTCGGCAGCGTGTTCGCGGCGACCGGTGTCGGCGATGCGATCGCGGCGATCGTCGATGCGGTGATTCCGGCCGATCATCGTCTTGCGTGCCTGGCGACCTTCGCACTCGGCATGCTGGTCTTCACGATCATCATGGGCAACGCGTTCGCCGCGTTTCCGGTGATGATGGCCGGCGTCGGCCTTCCGCTCCTGGTGCTGCGGCATCACGCCGATCCGGCCGCGCTCGGCGCGATCGGCATGCTGACCGGTTATTGCGGTACCTTGCTGACACCGATGGCGGCGAACTTCAATATCGTGCCGGCCGTTCTCCTGGAGCTGCCGGACCAATACGGCGTGATCCGCGCACAATGGCCGACCGCGGTGGTGCTGCTCGCGGCGAATTTCGTTCTCATGTGGATGCTGGTGTTCCGATGACGGGCGATCCGACGATTCTTTTGACGGGCTTCGAGCCGTTCGCGGGCGAACGCATCAATCCTTCCAAGGAGATCGTGCGAGCGCTCGACGGCGAGACGATCAACAGCCATCGCGTGATCGGCGCGATCCTGCCGGTGGCGTTCGCATCGACACTGCCGATGCTCGAAGCGCTCTTGGAAACGCATCGCCCCGAGCTCGTGCTTGCGACCGGTCAGGCGGGCGGCCGCAGCGAGCTTTCGATCGAGCGCGTCGCGGTCAATCTGGTCGACGCGCGCATCGCCGATGCGGACGGTCTGCAGCCGATCGACGAGCTTGCGATCGCGGACGCGCCCGCGGCATATTTCTCGACGCTGCCGGTCAAGGCGATGCTTGCGCGGCTGCGTGCGCTCGGCATTCCGGCTGCGCTCTCCCAATCGGCGGGAAGCTACGTGTGCAATCAGGTGTTTTTCGGGCTCGCGCATCTGGCGATCACGCGGTATCCGGGCACGCGCATGGGCTTCATCCATGTGCCGTGGCTGCCGGAGCAGGCGGTGCGGCATCACGGGCAAGCGAGCATGGCGCTGGCGACGATGGTCGCGGGTCTGCGCGCGGCGATCGAGTGTGCGATTGCTACGCGGAGGGATTTGCGCGTTGCGGGCGGGACTATTGCTTGAGCTAAAGATTGAACCACGAAGAACACGAAGGACACGAAGAAGAGCGGAGTTAGATCAATTCTTTCTTCGTGTTCTTCGTGTTCTTCGTGTTCTTCGTGTTCTTCGTGTTCTTCGTGGTTCGATCTTTAGAGCTTCAGCAGCCCTTCCCCGGCGCCGCCTCACGCGCGACATCGAGCACCAGCTCGCCCGTCGCCGCCCACGGCAGCTTCACCTTGACCGCATCGGTCGCGTAGTAGAAGCCGCCCTGTGTCGGCGCCTGCACCGCTTCGCGCACTTCGGATTCGTACGATTTGCCGACGATCTCCGGCGATGTCGCGATTGCGAAACGGCGCACCTTGTCGAGCGTCAGCGGCACGCAGCCCAGGAGCCGCGTGCGGCGAAACGGGCGGATGTCCAGATGCAGTGGCTTGATCTCGATCGGCGTGCCCGCCGTGTCGCCGTCGAGCGGATAGAGAAACGGCTTGAACACTTCGCGGCCGAACGCTTTCTCGCGTTTCAGTGCCGCGACTTGCACGCGCAAGGTCACGTGCGCGACGTCGGCCGGAAGCTCGATCACGCGATAGTGGCTTTTGCCTTTCGCGAACTCGCGGTCCGGCGTCGCGTTGTCGATGACGACGCGCAGCGGATGCCCGGGATCGAGCTTGATCGGATCTTCCGCGGGCGCGTCGGTAACGACCGCCGGCTTGCCGAAGAGGCGGTCTTTCCAGTCCGAGAAGGTTTCCGAGATCGCGGTAAACGGATTCGCCGCGTGCGCGACGCCCGCGGCGAGCGCGAGCGCGCACAACCCGGCGCGCGGCAGGCGGAATGATCGGCGTTCGACGGCTATCCCGGCCGTCCGTTCCAACCGCACGATCAGCCGCCGAGCGGAAGCGCCTTCAGGTCGCCGCCGTCTTCTTCGAACGCTTCGATCTCTAGCGTGCGCGCGCTCGAGGTGATCACCTTGCGCTGATCGTCCGTCGCACCTCTCTTCAGCACGACGCCGGTGATGTGCTCGTCGTCGCGCAGCTGGCCAAGATAGCCATAAAGCTCGACCTTGCCCATCGTGTAGCCGTTGATCGAGTACTTGTCGCCTTTCTCCGGCTTCACGTAGGCCTTGCCGTCGCGCACGTCGCCGCGCGCGAACGCGGCACCCATCGCGAGGAAGCCGAGCGCCAGCATCACGATACGCATCGTCTTGATCATTGTTCGACTCCGGTTGCCTGATTACTTGCCCGCTTCGGGCGTCTTCGTTTCGTTCTCGGGTTCCTTGAGCTCCGCGCGGATCTCCGAGACCTCGCCGTCGTCTTCCATGTACGCCTTGAAACCCATCTGATACGCGATGCGCGCCAGCGCGATGATGTGCTCGTTCTTGATCTTCTGCTTCTCGCTGCGCTTGAGCAGCACGGTCGCGACCGGGCGGTTCTCGTCCTTCAAGTAGCGCAGCGCGCTCTTGAGATCCTCTGCGGTGAGCGGCGCTTCGTTGAAATCGAACTGGTTGTCCTTCTCGGCGAGGATCGTCACGTCGTAACCGGCGGGGATTTCGGCCGGCTTGGCGAGATCGGGCTTCACTTTGCTGCCGCCGCAGGCGGACAAGAGGATTGCGGCGAAGAGTAGCGTCGCCAGCGCGACGATCCGCCTGCTACTCGATCTCGACATAAAACGCATCTCCGGAAGGGTGTTGGTGCGAAGAGAGAACCGCAAGCCTACCACCGGCGCGGCGCGGCGGCATTTTGCTGTTTCCCCGGTATTCAGGCGTGCGGCAGGGTGACGCCGCGCTGGCCCATGTATTTGCCGCCGCGGTCCTTGTAGCTCGTCTCACACTCCTCGTCCGACTCCAGGAACAGCATCTGCGCCACGCCCTCGTTGGCGTAAATGCGCGCCGGGAGCGGCGTCGTGTTCGAGAATTCGAGCGTCACGTGGCCTTCCCATTCGGGCTCGAGCGGCGTCACGTTGACGATGATCCCGCAGCGCGCGTACGTGCTCTTACCGAGGCAAATCGTCAGCACCTTGCGCGGAATGCGGAAGTATTCGACCGTCCGCGCGAGCGCGAACGAGTTCGGCGGGATGATGCACACGTCCGATTTCACGTCGACGAAACTGCGCTCATCGAAGTGTTTGGGATCGACGATCGTCGAGTTGATGTTCGTGAACACCTTGAACTCGTCGGCGCAGCGCACGTCGTAGCCGTAGCTCGACGTGCCGTACGAGATCAGCCGGTGGCCGCCGTTCTCCTTGACCTGGCCGGGCTCGAACGGCTCGATCATCTTCTGCGCGGCCGCCATGCGGCGGATCCATTTGTCGGATTTGATGGTCATAGAGGCTCAGGTGTTCTGAATCACGATCTTCGGAAATGTAATCGCTTTGTTGCGCGCGCGCAGCGCAAGCCGCGCGGCCGCATTGCGCGCAAGCTCGCGATAGCGCCACGCGATATCGGAATCGGGCATCGCGGCGACGGTCGGCGTGCCGTCGTCGGCCTGCTCGCGGATGCGGATATCGAGCGGCACCGCGCCAAGCAGCGGGATGTCGTACTGCGCGGCCATGCGCGCGCCGCCGCCCTCGCCGAAAATGTGTTCCTCGTGCCCGCAGTTCGAGCAGATGTGCGTCGACATGTTCTCGATGATGCCGAGCACGGGCACGTTGACCTTTTCGAACATCTTGAGCGCTTTCTTCGCGTCCAATAGCGCGATGTCCTGCGGCGTCGTCACGATGATCGCGCCGGAGACCGGCACGCGCTGGCATAGCGTCAGCTGGATGTCGCCGGTGCCGGGCGGCAAATCGATGATGAGGTAGTCGAGATCGGACCAGTTCGTCTCGCCGAGGAGCTGCTGCAGCGCCTGCGTTACCATCGGCCCACGCCAGATCATCGCGGTGTCCTCTTCGATCATGAAGCCGATCGACATGACCTGGACGCCGTGGTTGGTCTTGGGCTCGATGCGCTTGCCGTCCTTCGAATCCGGCCGGCCGGAAAGTCCGAGCATGCGCGGCTGGCTTGGGCCGTAGATATCCGCATCGAGCACGCCGACGCTGGCGCCTTCGGCCTTGAGCGCCAGCGCGAGATTCGCCGCGACCGTCGACTTGCCGACGCCGCCCTTGCCTGAAGCGATGGCGATGATGTTCTTGACGTTCGGGAGCGGCGTCAAACCCTGCTGAACCTCGTGCGCGTACACGCGAAACGACACGCTGACCGCCGCATGCGCGATCTCGGGATCGGCTTCGAGCGCGCGCTTGATCGTCTGGGCGAGATCGGTCTGCACCGACAACGCCGGATAGCCCAGCTGCACGTCGACGGACACGTCACTGCCGGATACGCCGACGCCGCGCAGCTCGCCGCTGGTCACGAGATCGGTGCCGGTATGCGGATCGGCGACGCCGGCCAGGATGCGCCGGGCGCGAGCCTCGAGGGTTTCGCTCATCTCGGGGAAGGGTCGTGCGGAAGGATGCGCATTATGCCAGCGCCGCCGCTGCGGCGCGCCTTGACGCATCGATCCCGCGGCGTCAAGTTGCGCCGGTCACGACCGAGGAGGAGCGAGACCATGTTGCGCCACTGCCATTCCATCGCCATCGCCGCCGCGCTGCTCGCCAGCGCAAGCGCCTACGCCGCCGACATGACAACGCCCGCCGGCACCTGGAGAACCATCGACGACAAGACCGGCCAGCCGAAATCGATCGTCGAGATCACCGAGCAGAACGGCGAGCTGACCGGCAAGGTCAAGCAAGTGCTGCAATCGGACCAAGGCCCGAACCCGATCTGCAAGGAATGCGACGGCGACCGCAAGAATCAACCTGTGACCGGAATGACGATCATCTGGGGCCTCAAGAAAGACGGCGACGAATGGGAAGGCGGCAAGATCCTCGACCCGAAGAACGGCAAGATCTATGGCTGCAAGATGCATCTGACCGACAACGGGCAGAAGCTCGAGGTGCGTGGGTTCGTTGGGTTTTCGCTGCTGGGGCGCAGTCAGATTTGGGAGCGGCAGGCTGAGTAGTTGCTTGTCGTCGGTGGTTGTATGAAGCGTCGCCGAAGGTCGTAAGCGCGTACGCAATCGCGAGCGCAGCGATGCGGCTTTCGCTTTGATCTTTGAAAGCGCGAACCGGCGTGCCCTCACCCTACCCTCTCCCGCAAGCGGGAGAGGGGAAAAGAATGCTTCGCTCTTGTCTTGTCTTGGCTTCTGCGGCCAGGACGGCCGCGCTTTGCGCTACCCGGGCCCCTCTGTGCCGCGGCGAGGGGGCGAAGGAAAAGCCCGAAGGGTGGCCCGCAGGATGCGGGCCAGTTCGCTGTCGGCACAGGGATGTGCCGTCAGCGAACCCCGTAGCCCCCTCGCGGAGTCGCCGGCTTGGAGCCGGCGACCGCGGCACCGAGGGTGCCCTTCTCTTTGGTTACTTTCTCTTGGGCAAGCAAGAGAAAGTGACCCGCTCGCCGGCAGGCGAGCGGACCGCTCTCCCCGATCAAATGCAATAATCCTGCATCGCAACATTCCCCCAGACCCAAGCAAGAATGAAATCCACCCCGCGACGACTCCTCGTCACCAACGCCCTCCCCTACGCCAACGGCCCGATCCACCTCGGGCACATGCTCGAGAACATCCAGACCGACATCTGGGTGCGGGCGATGCGTATGGCCGGGCACGAGGTGCATTACGTCTGCGCGGACGATGCCCACGGCACGTCGATCATGCTGCGCGCGGAAAAGGAAGGCATCACGCCGGAAGCGTTGATCGCGGGCGTCCTCAAGGAGCACAAGAGGGATCTTCGCGACTTCGGCGTCGAGCACGACCATTACTCGACAACCGACAGCGACGCGAACCGCGCGATCACCTATCGGATCTGGAACGCGCTGGTCGCCGCCGGACATACCGAGTCGAAGCCGGTCAAGCAGCTTTACGATCCGGTCAAGGAAATGTTTCTTCCGGACCGCTTCATCAAAGGCGAGTGCCCGAACTGCCACAGCAAGGATCAGTACGGCGATTCCTGCGAGGTGTGCGGCAAAACCTACAATCCGACCGACCTGATCGAGCCGTATTCGGTCGTCTCCGGCGCCAAGCCGATCGAGAAGGAATCGACGCACTTCTTCGTCAAGCTAGCCGATTTCGAGACGATGCTGCAGGGCTGGCTCAAGGATCGCGAACGCGAAGGCGGATTGCAGAGCGAAGTCGTCAACAAGCTGCAGGAATGGTTCGCCGATGGCCTTCGCAGCTGGGACGTCTCGCGCGACGCGCCGTATTTCGGCTTCGAGATTCCGGATCAGCCCGGCAAGTATTTCTACGTGTGGGTTGATGCGCCGATCGGGTATCTCGCTTCGTTTCGCGAATATTGCGACGCGCGCAACGCGAAGCACCCGCAGCCCACGCTCCGCTTCGACGATTTCGTAGAACCTGAGGCCGCGGCCAAGGCCGGCACGGAGCTCGTTCACTTCATCGGGAAGGACATCATCTATTTCCACACGCTGTTCTGGCCGGCGATGCTGCACGGCGCGGGCCTGCGCACGCCGACCGCGGTGAACGTGCACGGCTTCATGACTGTCGACGGCGCGAAGATGTCGAAATCGCGCGGCACGTTCATCAATGCGCGCACGTATCTTGATCATCTCGATCCGGATTACCTGCGCTATTACCTAGCGACGCTGCTCGGTCCGACGCTGGCGGATATCGATCTTGATCTCAAGGCGTTCGAGGAGCGTGTCAATTCGCATCTCGTCGGCAAGTGGGTCAATCTTGCGAGCCGCACCGCGGGTTTCGTGCACAAGTTTTTCGGCGGGAAACTCGCCGATGCGCTGCCCGACGCCGAGCGACTTCGCTACGACGATGCGGTTCATACCTTGAGGAAGTGCGTCGCGCTCTACGAGGCGCGCGATTACGCAGCGGCGACGCGCTTGATCGTCGAGGTCGCCGACGCAGCCAATGCCTACATCGCGGAGAAGGCGCCTTGGGTGCTCGCGAAAGATGAGGCACGACGCGATGAGCTGCACGTCGTCTGCACGCTGGCGATCAATTATTTCCGGCTGCTGGCGACGTATCTCGCGCCGGTGGTGCCGGCGATGGCCAAGCGCGTCGCCGAACAGTTCCTCGGCGTCACGACAACGGAATTCCGCGCCGCCGATGCGCTGCTGCTCGGCCATTCGATCAAGCCGTTCACGACGCGCATCGACCGCATCGATCCGAAGAAGGTCGAAACGATGATCGAAGCGTCGAAGGAATCGCTGAAGCCAACGGAGAGCACTGTAGGAACGCCGACAGGCGCGACCGGTGCCCCGAAAGAATCGTCTTCGCCGATCGCGGCTGGCGCCGTTCCTACAACACCGACGCCTGCGACCGCACTGATCGCGATCGACGATTTCGCCAAACTCGACTTGCGCGTCGGCAAAGTAATCGCCTGCGAATTCGTCGACGGCTCCGACAAGCTGCTGCGGTTCGAGCTCGATGCGGGCGAGCTCGGCACGAGGCAGATTTTTTCCGGTATCCGCGCGGCCTACGGCGAGCCCGCGAAGCTCGTCGGGCGCAGCGTCGTCTTCATCGCGAATCTCGCGCCGAGGAAGATGCGGTTTGGCGTGTCCGAGGGCATGATTCTTTCAGCCGGCAGTGGCGGCGCGGATCTCTTCTTGCTCGATGCGGACGACGGCGCGAAGCCGGGAATGCCCATCAAATAATCATCCGGCTCATTGCCGACGAGCGAGCAGTCGCGACGCACGAGGCATCGCGACTGCTCGATGGCATTACGGCCCGCAACCGCCGGCCGGAGCGTTATCGATCACGAAATCATCGGCCATCAACGTATTTCCCGCGGAGCTGCTTGCTTGCAGGCCCTGCAGGATCGCAACGTCCGTGACGTTTCGGCTACCGACGGTAGCGCCGTTGCCATCGTGATGGATCAGCGTTCCGTCCACGCACACGTCCATCGCACCGGTAGCCCGCTCGACGACGACCTTGATCGTAAAATAAGTGTCGACCGGCCATTGCGCTCCGGTATTGACGAACGTACCGCCGACGAAATCCCTGACTTGAATGTTGCGAGCCGCAAGCTTGTCGAAGCGGACGCGGGCTACGACGAGACCATTGGCGAAATCCTGCGGATCGAATTCCCATGACGCGCCGTTGCCGGTGCGGCTGAGTCTTAGCCTCGCGCTCGCGTACGAGTAAGGCGAAGTGCCGATCGGCTGCAGCGGCGACAGGATCAACGGATAGTTTGGGGTCGTCGTGCTGCTCGTCGACGTCATCGTGACGTGTTGCGTGCCGCTCGCGGGTGACGAGTTATCGACGATCGGAACTGCGGCAATATTGGCGCCAGCGCGCCAATTGAACTGGTTGTTGAGAAGCCCCGTTGCAAACGGCGGCTCGAAACCAGTCGAATACGTCGCGGCACCCGTCACGCTCGCGAATTGCACCGTCGCCGATGTCGGATACGGGTTGCCGCCGTTTGCAGTCTGAGCGGCGCCTTCCGGTACCGTGTTTACGAAGATACCGGCGGTCGGAGACGTGACGTCGACCTGGACTATGCAGCTTCCGTTCGCCGGAACTCGCGCGCCGGCTCCGAGGCTGAAGTTCGTTCCGCCGGGCATCGCCGTCGGCACGCCGCTCTGGCACTTCGTGCTCGCATTCGGCGTGTCGGCGATGACGAGTCCCGCCGGCAGCGTGTCGACCAGATCCGCCGTCAACGCGAGCGGAGCCGCGTTGTAGTTCGTCAATGTCAGCGTCAGCGTACTCACGAGACCCGGCCCGGCCAAGTAGTCCGGCGCCATCGCGCTCGTCACCAGCACGGGCGTCGCAGGCGGCACCAGCGACGTATCGACGTTGATGAGATAGTCCTCGGCCTGACCATATCCGTTGTTGCCGCACGCGCTTGGGTAGAACGAGTACGCCTTGACGACGCGCATGCGTGTTAGACCCGGCGTTGCCGTTGGCGGCACGACTACGAGTCGCCTCGCTTCGATGGCATCAACGCCGCTCGAGTTCGTGATTCCGCCGATATCGAGGCTCTCGCCAGCGCCGAAGACGCCGTCGTGGTTCCAGTCGAAGAACGCGCGCACGAATGTGTCGTAGTTGCCGTCGGTGTTGCCCTTGACAGTCATCGTGTAGCCACCGTTCGGTGCGACGGCGCCCGTTACGGCCAGCATGTCTTGCGACTGGCTCGGAGAACCGCCCAAGTCAACTGTCGCCGGAGACGCGTTCGAGATACCGGCGAAATCAACGAGCGTGATCGGTTCGACGAATGAATTGAACGAGATCAAGCAGTACGGCGCAGGGAAAGCGCCGGTCACAATCAGATGTCCGCTGACGGTCGCGTTCGCTCCCGCGGTCGTCGCAAGCGCGCCGCCCACGATTATCGTCGCGTAGGCACCCGCGCCGGCGGAGACGACATCGACGGTGATCGTGCACGCACCGAGCGAGGGAATCGAGGCTCCGACCGCATCCATCGACAGCGTTCCGTCGCCAGCATTCGCCGTCAGCGTGCCGCCACAGGTCGTCGACGCATTCGCAGGCGTCGCGACGACGAGCCCGCCGGGCAGTGCTGGCGCGAACGCCGAGACGAGACTGACAGGCGATGCGTTGGCATTGCTCAGCGTCAGAGTCATCGTCGCCGCGGTGCCGGCCGGGACGCTCGTCGGCGAGAAGCCGACACCGACGGTTGGCGCCGACGGCGAGGACACTTTCAAGTTCGCGGTTACGGCATCGGCATTGCTGCCGGCATTCGTGATCAACGCACCGGCTGCAATCGTGTTGGCGAAATCGCCGCCCGCGATGCCGACGACATCGACTTCGAACGCGCAATTCCCGTTCGCCGGAATCGCGGCATCCGCGAGCGAGATCGTATCCGCGCCAGCCGCGGCGGTCAGCGTACCGCCGCAGGTGTTCGACGCGTTCGGCGTTGCCGCAACAACGAGGCTCGCGGGGAGCGTGTCCGTCAACGGCGCCAATAACGTTGCGGCCGTCGCATTCGCGTTCGCGAGTGTCACCGTCAGCTTGCTGGTTTCGTTCCATGCGACGTTTGCCGGAACGAATGTCATCGCAAGCGTCGGAGCGACGAGGGCAGTGACGGTCAGCGTTGCTTGGGCGGGTGTGGTGCTGTCGCCGAGATTCGTGCTGAGCGCGCCGGCAGCGATCGTGTTGTCGTACGTGCCGGCGGTCGCCGATGCGACCGGGACGGTGATCGTGCACGTGCCATGCGCGGGAATCGTCGCCCCCGCGTCAAGACTCACGGAGGAATCGCCAGCTCCGGCCGTCAAGGCCGCATTGCAGGTCGTCGACGCTCCGACTGCCGCGACGACGAGCCCCGCGGGGAAGGTATCTACGAGCGGCTGATCGAGCACCGCGTCCGTGTCGTTGTCACTGCCGAGCGTGATCGTCAGCGTACTCGAAGAACCGATCGGAACCATCGCAGGCTCAAACGTCTTGGCGACAGTCGGTGGTAGCGGCACTCCGGAGGGCACGACCGTGAGCGTCGCAGCAGCAGCAGCGACGTTCGGGCCTCCGCCCAACGTCTGCAGCGCTCCGGCAGGCAGCGTGTTCGCGAAATCGCCAGCTGCGGCAGCTTGCACGTCGACGTCGACGCGACATGACGAATTTCCGGGAATGATGCTGCCGGCGGCGGCGAGCGCGACGGACGCTGCGCCCGGCGTCGCCGTGACGGCACCGCCGCAAGTCGTCGATGAATTCGGATTCGGTGCCACGACCAGTCCCGGCGGAAACGTGTCGGTCAATGGCGCGCTTAGACCATCGCCCGTCGCATTGCTATTGCCCAGCGTGATCGTCAACCGGCTCGGCGTATCGACGGGAACCGTCGATGGGAAGAACGTCTTCGCGAGGGTCGGCGAATTGAAAGCCGTCACGGTCAGTGTCGCGCTCGCTGCTGCGACACTATTTCCGACCGTGGTTTGCAGCGCGCCGACGGGTATTGTGTTGACGTATGTGCCTGGCGTCCCCGACCGTACGTCAACTCGGATCGTGCACGAACCGTTCGGCGGAATCGTCGACGATCCATTGGGCGTCAGCGTGATCGTGCTTGAGCCGGGCGTCACGCCACCGAGGGTACCGCCGCAAGTCGTGGAGGCGTTTGGCGTCGCCCCGACCACGAGGTTCGCTGGCAGCACATCCTGCAGCACAGCAGTCAGTGTCGCGGGGACGGGATTGGCGTTGCTGAGCGTGAGCCTCAACTGGCTTTGCATGAACGATTCGACGGTCGCTGGCGTGAACGATTTGGTCAACGTCGGGGGAACCGCGCTTTGTGTTACTTCAAACGACACCGGCACCGCAACCATCCCATGGCGCGGATCGTCGCTGAACACACAAACAGAACCTTCGTAGCTGCCTGCTGCAAGCGAAGTCGCATCGAGCGTGACAGCAACCGGCGTTGCGCTCGCGGGCGCTGTCGTGCCGGACAGCGGATCGACGGAGATCCACGACTGATCGGCCGGATTTACGCACGGGCCGCCTGCGTTCGCGATCGCAAATGCGAAGAGCTCCGTGCTTTCCGCAAGCGGGCCGACGGTCGAGAGTTCCGCAGTCGCAAGATCGACCGTGAACATCGTGCCGACTTCGCCGTCGAACGCCGCCCAGTAGAGAAGGCCGGTCGACTGATCGAAATCGAGCGACTGGACGAACATCGGCGCATAGCCCGTGCTGCCGATGATCTGGCCGGCGCCGGTGGTCTTGTCGATCGCGACGAGATCGCCAGTGTTGTAGTCGATGCCATACATAAGCCCGGCCGGCGAGATCGCGATATCCACCAAAGCGGTGCCGAGATCGGGATCTGCAATGCCCGTGATCGGTGCGATCTCGGTGACCGCGCCCGAGAACGGATTCACATCGTAGAGGTGACACGTACTCGGCGCCTCCTTCGTACAGCCGACGCCGTACAGCGCGCCATCGACCGGATCCCACTTGAGGCCGAACCAGAGTTCGTCCGCCACCGTCGGCGGACCGCCGAGCGGGGTGACTTCGCCGGTCGCGGTGTCGATCGTGGCGGTACCGACACCGAACGAGATCGACGCGACGTACTGCTTGTCGAACGCGCCGTTGACGAACGTGCCTGTCTTGTAGAGCGGATCGAGCGGGATCTCACTGATGGATTCGTACGTCGACGGATCTTCGACGTCGAAGCCGATGTAGTCGCCCGGCAAGCCGGCGATCGTACCGAACGCTGGAGCATCGCCGATCGCCATCGCCGGCCGCTGCTGCGATTTCGTATCGTGCGTGCGCGCAGGACGTGCGCTTGTCATCGCAAGCGCGCGCTCGGCGGCGCGCGGCGCGGGCATCGAGAAGCGATACGCGCCCGGATACGCAACGAAATGCGACGCCGGCGACGCTTCGCCGATCGTCCAGTGCAGAGCGCTCGTGCCGATATTGCCGATATCGAGCGCCACGGTCGTCGTCTCTCCGGCAGCGGCAGTACCGTCGAGCAGGTCGGGGGCGACGTCGATCGCGGGCGCGACGACGTTGACCGTCACGCCAACGTCGCTGGCCGAGAACGACGTGTACCCGCGCTCGGCCCACTCCATGCGGAAGAGATCGCTGAGCGAGGCTGTATCGCTGGAGTATTCGTCGGCAAGAATAGGGCTGCCTTGAAGGCCGATCGTGGCGGAGCCGCCGTTGTCCCAGTCGGGATTGTTATCGAAAGCCGTATCAAGATAGTTGTAGGCGAGCGAGCCGTCCTCGCCGAAGACGACTTCGAACGTAACTTCACCAGTAAGGCCGCCGCCAGGATCAGGATAGTGATCCTTCTCGTGCCACTCGACGACGAATTTGCGATTCGGCGTCGTGCCGATCGTCTGCGTGTATACGTTGCCGCCCACATAGAGATCGTCCCAGAGCGGCAGCAGCGCGCCTGCGCCAAGCGACGGGGCCGGCAGCGGCTCGTTGACGAAGAACAGGCCCAAGCATTCCGGCGCATCGACGAGAATGTAGCCGTTGTTCGCGATGCAAAGCTCGCTGGCATTCCTTCCGTAGAAATCGAATGCGAACGGCAGCGCGATGCTGACCGCATCATCGTCACTAAGATCGAGCGCCGTGCCTGTCGCCTCGATCGCGATGAAATCGTTCGGAGTACCGTGATCGCACGGCACGTCCGTTTCCTCGAAATCGCCGGCGAAAACACGGTCCGTGCAGATGTCCGGCGAGCCCGGATCGAGATCGCCGGGCGCAGCGTCGTAGCCCGGCCTCTCGGTGTACGCGGTCCAGGTCGAATTGAACATCTCCGTCGTTGCCGCAGTGACGACACGGTGATGCTCGAGCGTTGCGCCCGGCGCGAGAGGATTCGATTGCAGCTCGAAGAGCGATCCGTCGGCATCGTCCTCGAGCGAGTGGTAGTTCAACGTCGCGCTGCTGTCGTTCGTGACGGTGTAGCAGACGTCGATCTGATCGCCGACGACCGCATCGATCGATGTCTGCGTTCCACAAAGATCGGGGTTCACCGGATCCACCGGCGCAACGCCGACGGTGAGGCAGATGCCGCCGCTGTCGCAAAGCGCGCCATTGGGCTGCGCCGCGGCACCGCTCCTCGCCAGGCGTAAAGCCGATCCGTTTCGTGCATCGGCGCTGCCGATCAAAAGCGCAGCCGTCACCGCGAGCGCCAGGGCGCCCTTCTTCGTGTGCATGGAATGTCTCCTCTCCTTTCCACCAAAGAGATTCAAGGCACCCGCGATGCAATGGCAATAGCGATTTGCGTGACGGCAATCACTCGAAAAATCGCCTACATATCTAATGAATCGCGCTTTGTAGGAAATGCGCGAAATCGGTGGTGCCGGGCGCCGTTTGCTAAGCTCTCGGCCGCCGATCAGCTGCCGCCCGCGCGCCTTCCGACTCCATTCCCATGGCTTCCCTCGCCTCTCGCATCGACGCGTTGCTGCCGCAGACGCAGTGCACGCGTTGCGGTTATCCGACCTGCGCCGCGTACGCGGACGCGATCGCGCACGATGCGGCCGACATCGATCGCTGTCCGCCGGGCGGTGCCGCGGGCATCGATGCGCTCGCGGATTTGCTTGGCCGCGCGCGCAAACCTTTGAATCCGTCGTTCGGCATCGAAGCACCGCCCACGGTCGCCATCATCGACGAGGAGATCTGCATCGGCTGCACGAAATGCATCCAGGCCTGCCCGGTCGACGCGATCATCGGCGCGGCCAAGCGCATGCACACCGTAATCGCATCGGAGTGCACGGGTTGCGAGCTGTGCCTGCCGCCGTGTCCGGTGGATTGCATCCGCATCGTGCCGACGGCGATGCATCTTCTCGATCGCGACGAAGTGATGAGTCGCGCCGTGCTGGCGCGCGCTCGCTTCGACACGCGCGCGTTGCGCCTCGCGAAGGCGCAAGAGACGCGCACGCGCGATGCGCGTCCCGTCGCAGCTAGGCGCGACGCACCGATCACGCGCAACGCCGTGCTCGAAGCGATCGCGCGCGGCAAGGCACGTCGTCAGAAGGATGCGCCGCCTCGATGAAGCGCGAAAAAGTCGTCGAGCTCTTCCGCCGCCTGCGCAAGCTCAATCCGCATCCGACCACCGAGCTCGACTACAAGGCGCCATTCGAGCTGCTCGTCGCGGTGATCCTCTCCGCGCAAGCGACCGATGTCGGCGTCAACAAGGCGACCCGGCATCTCTTTCCAATCGCCCGCACTCCGCAAGCGATCCTCGATCTCGGCGAGGAAGGGCTCAAGCGCTACATCGCGACGATCGGCCTTTACAACGCCAAGGCGAAGAACATCCTCGCGACCTGCCGCATCCTCGTCGATCAATACGGCGGCCAAGTGCCGAAATCGCGCGAGGCGCTCGAAGCGTTGCCGGGTGTCGGCCGCAAGACCGCGAATGTCGTGCTGAACACCGCGTTCGGCGAGCCGACGATCGCGGTCGACACGCACATCTTCCGCGTCGCCAACCGCACCGGGCTCGCACCGGGCGAGACGGTGCGGGCGGTCGAAGACAAGCTCCTCAAGGTCGTTCCCGAGGAATTCCGCAAGGATGCGCATCACTGGCTGATCCTGCACGGGCGATACGTTTGCAAGGCTCGTAAGCCCTTGTGCCCGACGTGCGCGATCAGTGACTTGTGCGCATATCGTCATAAGACCGTCGCGATTTGACGGTAGCGTCGGACATCATTGTCCGCGCAGGTTTTTTCGCGTTTTCGAACGCGTTGCGCTGCATCTCGCCGCATCGTTCGATGCGCGCGCAACAGCAAGCCAGCGCGAAATGTGCGTTAAGACGACGTTGCTTTGTCATCGAAACGTAACAGCCTCTGCCCAAACTTCGCGGCCAGTTTCCGAACCACTCCCGAGGATTCACGATGAAGCTGCGCCAAGCCATCGCCGCTGCGCTTTTTTGCGCGTTCGGCAGTAACGCCATGGCCTACGACCTGCTCAACGAATGGCCGACCAAGTTCAAGACCGAAGGCGGCTACGAGTTCGGCGTCAAGGGGCTCTGGCAGCTCGACGGCAACGAGTTCCACGGCGACACGACCAATCCGGCCAACGGCGCGTTGCTGCTGGACGACACCGTCGCGTGGCGCCGCAAGGAAATGAACTTCTACGGCAAGACGCCGTGGGGTCTGGATTTCAACGTCGGCTACGACTACACGAAGTTCAACCGCACCAAGGCGGGCTGGATCGACAACTTCGTGCGCTACACCGATTCGACGATCGGCGAAATCCGCCTCGGCCAGTTCAAGACGGCGGTGGGTTGGGAAGAAGCGTCAAGCTCGAGCGCGACGACGTTCTTGGAGCGCGCGCTGCCCGTGCAGGCCACGAATATGGGCCGTCGCATCGGTGCCGACTGGAACTACTACGGCATCCCGAACTGGCTCTTCAACGTCGGCTATTTCTCGGGCGGCGATCTCAACGGCGACAACGACGGCAAGGGTCCGCAGGCACGCGTGGTCTGGAACCCGATCAATCACCAGCCGGGCGCGGGTTCGCGCGAACAGAGCAACATCATCCATCTCGGTATCGCTGCATCGCGCGAAGATCGCGACTCCATCACCGACGGCCGCGGCGTCGTCACCCCGGCGCAGGCGCGTTTCCGCGCGCGTCCGGAAGCGAGCCGCACCGACACGCGTCTGATCGATACGGGCAACCTCAACAATCCGGGCGACATCGATCGTCTCGGCCTTGAAGCGGCGTGGATCCACGGTCCGCTCCTGGTGCAAGGCGAATACCTCCGCTTCAGCGCCGATCCGGCCGGCAAGCCGAGCTTCGAAGGCGACGGCTACTACATCTTCGGCGCATGGATGCTCACCGGCGAGACGCGCGCGTACAGCAAGGGCTACGTCGGCAACACGCGTCCGTTCCACGAGTGGGGCGCGTTCGAAGTCGCGCTGCGCTACAGCTCGCTCGACTTGAACGATGGCCCGGTCCGCGGCGGCAAGGAAGACAACTGGACGCTCGGCGCCAACTGGTATGTCGGCCAGCACTGGAAATTGCAGGCGAACTACGTCTGGGCAAAGACGACGAAGTTCTACGGCAACCCGATCAATGGCGATGCGGATGTCGATCCGCGCATCGTCGAGGTGCGGTTGCAGGCGTATTTCTGATTTGGCTTGAAGTCTCCTGGCAGTACACTCTCTTGGGGCGCCGTCGGGCGCCCCTTTTTTTTGCGCTGGCGCGCGCTGATCGTCATCTGTTGCGACGGGCTGCCATCGTTGTGCCTGCGGCGGCCTGCCATCGTCATCCCGGCGAAGGCCGGGATCCATTTTGATCATGACGAGCGTTCCGCTCGCCTGCCGGCGAGCGGTCACTTCTCTTTGCTTGCCCAAAGAGAAGTAACCAAGAGAAAGGGCACCCTCGGTGCCGCGGTCGCCGGGCTCCTGCCCGGCGACTGCGCGAGGGGGCTACGGGGTTCGCTGACGGCACATCCTTGTGCCGACAGCGAACTGGCCCGCATCCTGCGGGCCACCCTTCGGGCTTTTTCCTCCGCCCCCTCGCCGCGGCACAGAGGGGCCCGGGTAGAGCAAAGCGCGGCCGTCCTGGCCGCAGAAGCGAAGCATGATCAAAAGCGCGCTGCTTTTCCCCTCTCCCGCTTGCGGGAGAGGGTAGGTGAGGGCACGCCGGTTCGACCTTTCAAAAGATCAAAGCGGAAGCCGCATCGCTACGCTCGCGATTGCGTACGTGCGCCGAGTCTTCGGGATCATGAAAGATTCCATTACTCCCTTCGGTCTAACACTCCGTCCCGACGCGTTGCGATGCAGCAAAGCGGTACGTCGATTCTTTGGCGCGACGAAATGTGGAAACCCATTGCATCTTTTTCGGTCCCTAACACGTAATTCAGCAACTCATGCATAAGGTACGCGCCACAACCCGAGCCGGATAACCGGCCAACATCAACGAGCATTCCCGCTCGCGATCAATACTCACGGAGATCACTCGCATGTCCAGCAAGATCGGCAATACCCTCAGCGTCGCCATCGGCGCGGCGGTCATCGGTTCGCTGTCTCTGAGCCAGCTCGCAGCGGCGAGCCCGGTTTTCCAGGCCAGCGATCTGGCGGCCGGTTACATGCTCGCGGCCGCGGGCGAAGGCAAGTGCGGAGAAGGCAAGTGCGGCGTCGCCAAGATGGACAAGAACGGCGACAAGAAAGTCTCGATGGACGAAGCCATGGCCGGCGGTTTCAGCGAGAGCCAGGTGAAGGCGTGGGACAAGGACAACGACGGCACGCTCGACGCGAACGAGCTCGCGGCCATGCACGCCATCATGGACAAGGGCCACAAGAAGGGTGCGGAAGGCTCCTGTGGCGGCGACAAGAAGAAAGGCGCCGAGGGTTCGTGCGGCGGCGACAAGAAAGACAAGGCCAAGGGTGCCGAAGGCTCCTGCGGCGGTTCGATCTAAGACGATCGTGAGTCCGCGCCATCCGTTGCACGGAGCCGGACTCGGCTTGCGGCGGGCCCTTCTGGGCCCGCTGCAGGATCATGCTGCATCGATGCCGCGGCAGGACGCCGCGATCGATTTCTTCGAGATCGCTCCGGAAAACTGGATCGGCGTCGGCGGCAAGCTCGGACGCGCATTGCGCTCGCTCACCGAACGTCACGCGTTCGTTTGCCACGGGCTTTCGCTCTCGCTCGGCGGACGCGATCCGCTCGACGAGACGCTGCTCGCGCGCATCCGTCGCCTCCTCGACACGCACGGCATCGTGATCTATTCCGAACATCTTTCCTACTGCGCGGACGAAGGACATCTCTACGATCTGATGCCGATTCCGTTCACGGACGAAGCCGTGCATCACGTCGCCGGACGCATCCGCCAGACGCAAGACATTCTCGGCCAGCGCATCGCAGTCGAGAACGTGTCGTACTACGCAGCGCCAGGACAAGCGATGCGCGAGATCGACTTCGTCAACGCGGTGCTCGCCGAAGCCGACTGCGATCTTCTGCTCGACGTCAACAACATCTACGTCAACAGCATCAATCATCGCTACGACGCCGACGCGTATCTCGACGCGCTGCCCGGCCATCGCATCGCCTATATCCATATCGCCGGTCACTACGACGAAGCGCCGGATCTCAAGGTCGACACGCATGGCGCGCCGATCATCGATCCGGTCTGGCGCCTCCTCGATCGTGCGTACGAGCGCTTCGGCGTCAAGCCGACGCTGATCGAGCGTGATTTCAATTTCCCGCCGCTCGCCGAATTGCTCGACGAAGTGAAGACCGTGCGCGCACACCAGCACGCGCATGCGGCCGAGGCGCGCAATGTCCGCTCGGCCTGAGCTGACGCCGACGCAGGCGACGCAGCGTGCATTTGCTGCGTACTTGCGCGATCCCGAGCACGCAACGCAGCCGGTCGACATCGAGCCGCGTCGCTTGTCGGTGTATGCGGAACTCTTCTTCAATAATGTCGAGAGCCTCATCTCGGCGAATTTTCCGGTGATCCGCAGCTTGTACGCCGACAACGACTGGCGCGCGCTGATCCGCACGTTCTATCGCGACCATCGCTGCCACACGCCGCTCTTCACCGACATCGCGCGCGAATTCATCCGCTTTCTGGAATCACGAACCGGCGATCCGCCGTTCCTCGTCGAGCTTGCGCACTATGAATGGAGCGAGCTTGCGCTGAGCCTCGATGAGAGCGAGATCGCCGCCGTCGCGCACGATGCGGACGGCGATGTCGTCGACGGAATCCCGGTTGCCTCGCCGGTTGCGCGCGTGCTCGCGTATCGTTTTCCGGTGCACCGCATCCGCGCCGATTTTCAGCCCACGGAAGCGCCGCCGCAGCCGACACTGATCTTGTTGACGCGCGATCGCGACGACGAGCTGCATTTCCTCGATATCGATCCGCTTACCGCGCTTCTGTTCGAGCGCTTGCAGCAGAACACGGAGCGCAGCGGTCGCGCTTGCGTGAACGCATTGCTCGACGAGCTCGGCCGCAACGAAGATGCGGTGCGCGCGTCCGGTCTTGCGATTCTGCATCGGCTGCACGAGCGCGACGCCCTACTCGGGACGCGCGCGGCCTGACGTCGTCCGCGCGGCGGCATCGGCCGCCTGCTATCCTGCGCGCCGCTCGCGCGCACCGTCATGTCCGGCAACGCCACACCCACTCCAGCAATCCACACGCCCACCGACGGCGCGCTGTTCGACGAGCGCGAGCGCATGGCGGGGCTTTCGCCTGCCTGCGTTGCACAGTTGACCGCAGCGGTCGCGCATCTCGACGCGCAGCGCCTCGACGCAGCGATGCAGGCGTCGAACGCGGCGCTGGCGATCGCGCCCGATCATCCAGAAGCGCTACGCGTGCTGGGTCTCGCGCTCAATGCGCGCGGCGCGCACGCGCAGGCAATCGAAGTTTTCCGGCGCGCGCTCGCGATCTCGCCAGTCGACGCGCCGCTGCACGCCGATCTCGCCGACGCGTTTCGCGCCAGCGGCGACGCCGCGACGGCACTCGCTGTGCTGCAACAGGCGTGCGAACGCGCACCGGCGTCGGCAGCCGCATGGTTTCACTTCGGCCGACATCGGATGGACGCGCTGCAAGCCAACGCCGCGATCGAACCGTTGCGGCGCGCTGTCGCGTTGGCACCCGCCTTCGCGCCCGCGCATACGCTGCTCGCCGATGCGCTGGCCGATGCGGGCAGCATTTCGGAGGCCGCCGCGCATTTCCGCGACGCGCTGCGGCTGTCGCCGAGTTACGGCAAAGCATGGTGGGGACTTTCGAACCTCAAGACCGTGCGCTTCGACGCGGACGAATTGCAACGTCTCGAAGCGCTCGCGCGCGCAGAGCTGCCGGAGCTCGATCGCGTACTGATCGGCTTCGCGCTTGGCAAGGGACTCGAAGACGCCGAATGTTTTCCGGAAGCGTTCGCAACGCTCGTCGAGGCGAACGCGCGCGTGCGCCAGCGCAATGGCTGGGACGCGCGCGCGTTCACTGCACGCGTCGACGCGACGCTGGCTGCCTTCGCATCACGCGTGGCCACTGCTGCAGATGCGACGCTCGGCAACGAAGCAATCTTCGTCGTCAGCCTGCCGCGCTCGGGTTCGACACTGGCCGAGCAGATCCTTGCAGCGCATCCGCTCGTCGAAGGCGCGAGCGAGCTCGGCGATCTCGCGGCCGTGATTCAAGCCGAATCGGCGCGACGCCGGCAGCGCTTTCCGGAATGGGTCGGCGAAGCGACGCCGGACGAATGGGCCGAGATGGGCCGCGCCTATCTCGATCGCACGGCGCGCTGGCGATCGACGCGCCCGCGCTTCACCGACAAGATGCCGAACAACTGGCTCTTCGTCGGCGCGATCGCCGCGATGCTGCCGGGTGCGCGCATCGTCAACTGCCGGCGCGATCCGGTCGAGACGTGCTGGTCGTGCTTCAAGCAATACACGCCGTACAGCCAGGATTTCACCTACGATCTTGCCGATCTCGCCGCGTTCTGGCGCGACTACGACCGCGCCTCGCGCCAGTGGCTCGCCCACCAACCGGAGCGCGTGCGCGATCACGTCTACGAAGCATTGATCGCCGATCCGGACACCGAGATCCGCGCCCTCCTCGCGTTCTGCGATTTGCCGTTCGATCCGGCCTGCCTCGATTTCGCCGCGCAAAAGCGCAGCGTGCGCACCGCGAGCGCCGCGCAAGTGCGCCAGCCGCTTCGCCCCGACACGGCGCGCGCGGAGCGGTACGGCGCCCTGCTCGATCCGCTGCGCCGCGCGCTCGGCGTCGCGGCGCGTTGACGCGCGGCGCCCTGCTACACTCATCGCCTCCCGGCATTCCGGCACGCATTCAGGCTGCGTCGCCGCGATCCGCACCGACTTCGAGCGATGCAGAGCGAACAACCTTCGGGCGGCAACGGCGCCGCCGTCAAGCTATCGGCCGTGCCAACGGCCACGGGTACCGAGCGCCAGCGCATGACGCCGGCGAGCCGCGTGGAAGGGCTCGGCGCAACCGCGGTCCGCTGCCTTCAGCTCGCCGCGCAAGCGCTCGATGCGCGCCGGTTCGATACCGTTGCCGCAGAGCTCGACAAGGCTGCCGCGATCGCGCCGAATCATCCCGAGATCCTGCGCGTACGCGGCGTACTGAACTACCGGATCGGCCGCACCGCCGATGCGATCGCCGCGCTGGAGAAAGCGCTTTCGCTCTGGCCCGACGATGCGCTGATCCTCGGCAACCTCGGCAGCGTGCTCGCCGATTCCGGCCGCGCCGATGTCGCGCTCGCGATTTTCCGCCGCGCTTGCGCGGTCGCGCCGGGCGTCGCGGCGTCGTGGTTCAATCTCGGCAAGCAACTCGAAGCGCAGAACGAAATCACCGAAGCGCGTCAGGCGCTCGAACGCGCCGTCGCGATCGCGCCCGATCACGTGTCGGCGCGCATCCTGCTCGGCGAAGTGCTCAACATGCTCGGTCACACCGAGCAAGCGGCCGCGGAATTCCGTCGTGTGCTCAAGGCGAATCCCGGCGCGTCACGCGCGTGGATCGGGCTTGCGAACTTGAAGACGATTCCGCTCGGCGATGACGAATTCGCGGCATTGCAACGCGCGCACGCGGCGATGGAGCGAGACTCCGAAGACCGCATGATCGCGGGCTTCGCGCTCGGCAAGGCACTCGAAGATCGCGAACGCTACGAGGACGCATTCGCCGCGCTCGCCGAAGCGAACGCCGAGAAACGCCGCACGCTGCCGTGGGATGCGAACGCACACAGCCGCCATATCGATGCGATCGCATCGGCTGCGGCCGACGCGGAAACGCGCCTCGCCGACGAGACGCTCGGCCACGAAGTCATCTTCGTCGTCGGCCTGCCACGCTCGGGATCGACGCTGGTCGAGCAGATTCTCGCCGCGCATCCTGACGTCGAAGGCGCGAGCGAGCTCAACGATCTCGAAGCCGTGCTCGGCGAGGAATCGCGCCGGCGCAATCAACCGTTTCCGCGCTGGGTGCCGTCGGCGACCGCGGCGGAATGGCAGCGGTTGGGAAAGCAATACCTCGAACGCACCGCGCGCTGGCGAACGACGCGTCCGCGCTTCACCGACAAGCGACCCGAGAACTGGGCGCTGGTCGGCGCGGCGCTGACGATGCTGCCCGGTGCGCGCGTGATCGATTGCCGCCGCGATGCGGTCGAGACGTGCTGGTCGTGCTACAAGCAATTGTTCGGTCCGCACCGCCTTCCGCCAGCGTACGATCTTGCCGATATCGCTCAGTACTCGCGCGATCACGATCGGCTCGCAGAGGTGTGGCAGCACTTGCACGGAAAGAATTTCCGCGAGCAGCGCTACGAAGATCTCATCGCCGATCCGGATACGCAGATTCGCGCGCTGCTCGATTTCTGCGGCCTTTCGTTCGATCCGGCGTGCCTCGATTTCCATCAAGCCGATCGCGCCGTGCGCACGGCGAGCGCGGCGCAGGTGCGTCAGCCGCTCCGCGCCGATACCGCACGCAGCGCGCGCTATGGCGATCTCTTGAACCCGCTGCGCGATGCGCTGGCGGCGGAGTCCTGATCCGATGTCCGAGCTCGATCCTTCGCAAACCGCTTCCGTGCTTCATGGCGCCGGCACGGCGCCCACGGTGGACGACCGCCTCGCGGGTCTCTCGCCGACGGCGACGCGTCGCCTCAGAAGCGCGGGCCAGCATCTCCTGAAGCGCGACATCGATCAGGCCGAGCGCGATCTCGCCGACGTGCTCGCGGAAACGCCCGATCATGCCGAAGCGTTGCGATTGCAAGGCGTCGTGCACCAGCTGCGCGGCCGTCCGCGCGAGGCGATCGCAGCATTGCAACGTTCGCTCGAGCAGCGACCGAACGATGCGCTCATCATCAACACGCTCGGCGGCGCGCTCAACGACGCCGGCTATCACGACAAAGCGCTGGCCGCGTTCCGCCACGCGTGCGAGCTCGATCCCAAGTTCGCATCGGCCTGGCTCAACCTCGGCTCGACCTTGCTCGCGCGCGGCGATGCGACGCAAGCGGAAGCTGCGCTCGCGCGCGCGGTCGAGTTCCAGCCGCGGCACACGATGGCGCACGTCGCGCACGGCGATGCGCTGGTCAGCCTGGGCCGCATCGACGATGCCGCCGCCGAATACCGCGCGGCGCTTCGCCTCGACGATGGCGCAGTGCAGGCTTGGAAACGGCTTGCCGATCTTCCCGACGCGCGGCTCGATGCGAGCGAGCTCGATCGGCTGCACGACGTGCATGCGCGGGCAGGTTTGTCCGACTACGACCGCAGCATCGCCGGATTCGCGCTCGGCAAGGCGCTCGAGAACGAAGGCCGTCATCAGGAAGCGTTCGCGGTATTCGCAAGCGCAAACGCGGCGCAGCAACGCTTGCACGCGTGGAACGCAGCCGATTTTTCCGCGCGCATCGACGAGGTCACGTCCGCGTTCGCATCGCCGATCGAAGGCGCAAAAGAGAGCGCGCTCGGCAGCGAAGTGATCTTCATCGTCGGCGTGCCGCGCTCCGGCGCGACGCTGATCGAACAAGTAATCGCCGCGCATCCGGATGTCGAAGGCGCGGACGAGCTCCCCGATCTCATGGCCGTGATACAGGAAGAATCGCGGCGCCGCGACGAACCGTTCCCCGGCTGGGTGGGCAAAGCGACGCCCCAGGATTGGGAGCGCCTCGGCCGGCGCTATCTCGAAGTAACGCGGCGCTGGCGGCAGACGCGGCCCAAGCACGTCGACCGCACGCTCTCGAACTGGACGCTGATCGGCGCCGCGATGGCCATGCTGCCCGGCGCGCGCTTCGTCAACAGCCGTCGCGACCCGGTCGAAACGTCATGGAGCTGCTACAAGCAGCTGTTCGCGCGCGGCCAGCGCCTCTTCTGTTACGACCTCGACGACATCGCCGCCTACTGGCTCGATTACAACCGTCTGATGTTCTTCTGGCATGCGCGGCATTCCTCGCGCATCTACGAGCTCAAGTACGAGAATCTCATCGCAGCGCCGGAGCGCGAGATCCGCGCGCTGCTCGATTTCTGCGGATTGCCGTTCGATTCGGCATGCCTTCGCCCGCACAAGAGCGGCCGCGTCGTGCGCACCGCGGGCGCCGCCGACGTGCGCCAGCCGATCGCCGCACGAGCGCCGCGCACGCCCGGCTACGGCGCGTTGCTCGATCCGCTGCGGGGTTCTTTACAGATCCGCTGAGCGGCTTTACATCCCGTAACGCGCATACCGCGAACTTCATCTCTTTATATACTTTTTATTTTTTATATACCCTCCGGGCGAGCGCCGATGCTCGCGCACATTCGGAGGAAATCCCATGCTCTCCCGCTCACGTTTATCGCGTGTTGCTGCAGCGATTCTTCCCGCCGCCCTCGCCGTCAGCGGCGCCGCGGTCGCACAGACTGCGCCCGATGGATGGCGCCAAACCGTTCCGGGCGTCTACGAGCACCTGCGTGCCGACGGCGGTATCGATCAGCTCGCTGTCGGCACCGCCGGCGCGAACTACACGCGTCAGAGGCTCGAAGCCGCGATTGCCGAGCTCGACGCGCAATACGGCCGCGATGAGTCCGAAGCGACGCTCAAGCTCGCCAACGATTACCGCCGCCTGCTCGCGCGGATTCCGGCGATCGCCGACATGAAGATCCAGCCGACGACCGCGTCGACCGGCCAGTTCTGCGACAGCCGGTACATCTACGTGACCGATTCGTTCTTCACGGTCGGGCTCGCCGGCGCGACCGCCGAGGCGCGCACGCTCGTGCGCGGCGCCACCAGCGTCACCTTGCCTCCGCCGGCGCTGAGCCTCGATGTCGAGTCCATCGCCACGATCACCCACGGCGCTTCGGTGCAAGTCAATTCCGGTTCGGGCGGCTACGGCGATATCGTCAGCGCGATCACCAACTGGAACGCGTATCCGATCACGAGCGCTTCGTGCTCGGCGTCGACCGACTCGCAAGTCACCTTCACCGTTCCGACGACCTGCAGCGGCACCGCGTTCATCAATCAGCACACCTCGTATCCGACTTGTCAGTGATTCCTTAAGCCCGCCTCCCTCCCGAATTCGGGAGGGAGGCAACGCGCCTGCAAGATTTGCTCGTCCCCGGCGGTCTATCCGCGCGTCATCGAAACCGGGGAGATTCCATGAATCCGACGTTTGCCCGCGCCTTGAGCTGGTGGGACGCGCTGGTCGCGCGCCTCTCGGCCTCCGGCGAAACCGTGCCGCCGCTGATCCTGCGCCTGATCATGGGCTGGGAGTTCTTCGAATCGGGCCTCGAGAAATTCAACGGCGAAAACTGGTTCACCGATATCCAGTCGCGCTTTCCGTTTCCGTTCGATGTGATCCCGGCGAATGTCAGCTGGGGCATCGCGACCGGTTTCGAGCTCGGCGGCGCGATCCTGCTTTGGCTTGGCCTCGGCACGCGCGTGTTCGCGTTCGTTCTCTTGTTCCTGACGTTCGTCGCGACCGCCGCGGTGCACTGGCCGAGCATGCTGACGATGTGGAGCGATCTTGCGAAAGGCTATGCGATCACCGACATGGGTCACGGCAATTTCAAATTGCCGCTTCTCTTCGCGGTGATGCTGCTGCCGCTGATCTTCAACGGCGGCGGCAAGCTGAGTCTGGATCATCTTCTCGCGAGGCTCGCCGGCACCGGCACGCCATCGCCGATCTACGGACCTTCGTCCTGGGCGGTCGCGGCGCTCGTCTTCGCGATTCCGTTCCTGATGCTGATCCCGACGCTGGGCTTCGTGCTGCTCGCGGTCGCGATCGCATGCGCGGTGGCCGCGCGGATGCGTCCGGCGTCCGCGGCTGGACAAACGCACCGATAGCGGCAATTCTTGCGACGGCGCAGACGGCGCCGCCGCGCCTTCGCGCGGATTCTCCTAATTCCGGCGCGACGCTCACGATGAAGGAAAACGCTGCACACGATGCCACGTCCGAGCAGGACGGCGCGGTAGCTCCTGCCGGTTTCGATCGTGCAGCGGGCCTTGCCGATAGCGGAAAGCGTCTTTTGAATGACATCGCCGAAGCGATACGCCGACAGCGCACCGCTGACGCCGAACTTTTGATGCAACCGCTCGCTGCGCTTGCGCCGAATCATCCGGAAGTGCTGCGCCTTCGCGCGTTGCTCGCGCAGATGCGCGGCCGGCTGGACGAAGCGGCGGGCCTCCTCAAGCGCGGTCTCGAAGAACGGCCGGACGATGCGTTGGCGTGGAACAACCTTGGCGGCGTGCTCGCCGATCAGGGCAAGCTCGACGAGGCGATCGCCGCATTCGGCCGCAGCGCCGCACTCGCACCCGAACGCGCGGCGCCGCTCTTCAATCTCGGCCGCGCGCTCGACATGCACGGCCGCGTCGAGGAAGCGCACGCCGCGCTCGTCGCGGCGCTCGAGCGCGATCCTGCGCATCAGTCCGCGCGCGTCACGCTCGCGCGCGTGCTGCAGTTCATGGGCCGGATCGGCGAAGCCGAAGCCGAATACCGCCGCGTCGTCGATGCGCATCCGGAGTCCGCGCTGGCGTGGTACGGATTGTCGACGTTGCGCACCGCGCGCTTCAGCGCGAACGACGTCGCCGCGATCGAGCGCATCTACGCGCGACAGGATCTGAAATCCGGCGAGCGCATCGGCGCCGGCTTCGCACTCGCCAAGGCGCTCGAAGATCAGGAACGCTACACCGAAGCGTTCGCGGTGCTCACTGCGGCGAACTCGACGAAGCGGCGGCGCCTCCAATGGGACGCGCGAGGATTCTCCCAGTACGTCGACATCGTCGCCTCGGCGTTCTCGCGGCCGCTGCCCGCAGCGCCCGCCGAGCTTGGACGCGAAGTCATTTTCGTGTTCGGCATGCCGCGATCAGGCTCGACGCTCGTCGAGCAGATTCTCGCCGCGCATCCGGACGTCGCCGGCGGCAACGAGCTCGAGGATCTCAATCTCGTGATCGAGGACGAGAGCAAGCGGCGCGGCAAGGCGTTTCCGGACTGGGTCCGCGAGATGCGCTCCGAAGATTGGCAACGGCTCGGCAACGACTACATCGATCGCACCGCGCGTTTTCGCGGCGACAAGCCCATCGTCGTCGACAAGGGCCTCGCGAACTGGCGCTACGTCGGAGCGTTGCGCGCGATGTTGCCGGCCGCGCGCCTGATCAACGCGCGGCGTGATCCGCTCGAGAATTGTCTTGCCTGTTTTCGGCAGTCGTTCGCGACGGAGCTCGGCTTCACCTACGATCTCGCCGAGCTCGCCTCGTTCTGGCGCGATTACGACCGCACGATGCGCACCTGGCATCAGCGTTTTCCGAATCAGATCCACGATCTCGTGCATGAAAGCCTGGTCGCCGATCCGGAAACCGAAATCCGCCGCCTGCTCGACTTCTGCGGCTTGCCGTTCGACGAGGCGTGTCTTCGCTTCCATGAGGTCAAACGCAACGTGCGCACCGCGAGCGCGGCGCAAGTGCGCGAGCCGCTGCGCGCCGACACTGCACGCGCGGGCCGTTATGGCGCGCTGCTCGATCCGCTGCGCGCGATGCTGCGCGCGAGCGGATAGCCGACGCGCCGCGATCCGTGGCCGACGATTTCGACACGCGCCTCACCGGCCTTCCGCTGCGCGCGATGCGTCAGCTGCGCGCGGTTCGACAGGCGATCGACGCGCGGCGCGGCGCCGAAGCGGAACAGCTCCTCGCACGCGCGCAGCCGCTCGCCGGGGGGCATCCCGAATTCCAGCGCCTCGCCGGCGCGTGCTTGATCCTGCAAAAACGCGCAGACGATGCGATACGTGCGTTAAGGCGCGCGCACGAGATGCGGCCGCAGGATGCGCTGACGCTGATCGATCTTGGCGCCGCGATGCGCGCCAGCGGCGACGCGGAACAAGCACGCGAGGCGTTTCGGCGCGCGATCGACCGCGATCCGGCGCAGATCGGTGCGCGGATCGGTCTTGCCGATGCGCTCAACCTGTCCGGCGAAACCGTCGAAGCCGCGCGCGAATATCGCGGCGCAATCGCACGTGCACCGCGCCATGTCGATGCCTGGGCCGGCCTTGCGAATCTAAGATCGATCGCGATCGAGCCTGAAGAGCTCGTGCAATTGCAGGCGCTCATCGACGATGCATCGCTCGATGACGAGAGCCGCGCAAAAGCGGGATTCGCGCTCGCTCGCGTGCTCGACGCGCACGAGCGTTATGCCGAAGCGTTCGCTGCGCTCGGCACCGCGAATGCGATCAAGCGCCGCACAATCGCATGGGACGCGACGAAATTCTCGCAACACGTCGCTGCGATTTCGCACGCGTTCCAAGCGCCGTTCGCGACCGCGGCGGATGCCGATCAGGGCCGCGAAGTCATCTTCATCGTCAGCCTGCCGCGATCGGGCTCGACCTTGACCGAGCAGATCCTCGCCTCGCATCGGGATGTCGAAGGCGCGAACGAGCTGTGGGACCTTCATGCAGTGCTCGAAGAGGAATCGGCGCGGCGCAAGCAAGCGTTTCCGCTCTGGTGCGAGCACGCCGATCCGGCCGACTGGCAGCGGCTCGGACGGCGCTATCTCGAACGCACAGCGCGCTGGCGGCAGATGCGTCCGCGATTCACCGACAAGGCGCTGGCGAACTGGCGCTACGTAGGCGCAATCGCCGCGATGCTGCCGGGCGCGCGCATCGTCCATTGCCGTCGCGATCCGCTGGAAACCTGCTTCGCCTGCTACCGGACTCTGTTCTCGCACGGACAGGCGTTCACGTACGACATCGCCGAGCTCGCCGCGTATTGGCGCGAATACGAGGGCCTCGTGCGCACCTGGCATGCGCGCTATCCGGGCCGGATCTTCGATCAGGTCTATGAAGATCTTATCGCCCAACCTGAGATGCAGATTCGCCGGCTGCTCGACGCCTGCGATCTTTCGTTCGACGAGGCGTGCCTGCGCTTTCACGAAACGGCGCGCGGCGTGCGCACGCTGAGCGCAGCGCAGGTTCGCGAGCCTCTGCGCCGGGATACAGCGCGCGCGGCGCGCTATGGCGAGCTCTTGTCGCCGCTGCGCGATGCGCTTGGCATGCTGGCCTAGTCCCACTGCTAAGCTAGGCCATCCCGCACCGATCGCAAGCCGATGTCGCAAACCGAATCCATTCCCTCGCCCACCGACGCCGCCGCCGAGCCCCAAACGCAGCCGCTCGACACCCGGCTCGACGGCCTGCCGCTGCGTGCGCGTCGACTGCTGCGCGATGTCCGGCTGTCGCTCGACCGGCGCGACGCCGCGACCGCTGAAGCTGCGCTGGCACGCGCGGCGCCGATGGCGGGCAAGCATGTCGAATTCTTAAGGCTCCTCGGCTTGACGCGGCTCCTGCAGAAGCGGCATGAGGATGCGCTGACGGCGCTGCGCGCAGCGATGACGCTGCAGCCGGCCGATCCTTTGATCCTGACCAATCTCGGCAGCGCGCTGCGCGCGAACGGCGATGCCGACCTTGCGCTGATGACGCTGCGCCGCGCCTGCGAGCTTGCGCCCGATCTTGCGGCCGGCTGGCACAACCTCGGCCAGGCCTTGAGCGCGCAGGCGTATACCGGCGAGGCGCGCGAAGCCTATGCGAAAGCGCTCCGCTGCGATCCGAATCACATCGACGCGCGCATCAGCCACGGCGATGCGCTTAAAGCCGGCGGCAGCGTGCGCGCTGCGGCGGCCGAGTATCGGCACGTCCTCGCGCAGGCGCCGGGCCACGTGCGTGCGTTCGCGCGCATCGCCAATCTCAAGACTGTGCGGTTCGATGCGCGAGAAATCGACGAGATGCGCCGTCTGGTCGGCACATCGGCGCTCGCCGACGAGGATCGCGCGACGATGGGCTTTGCGCTCGCCAAGGCGCTCGAAGACGAAGGCGACTACGAGGAAGCGTTCACGATTTTCACCACCGCGAACGCGCTCAAGCGCCGCCTGATCGCGTGGGATGCCGAAACGTTCAACGCGCAAATGCGCGCGATCGCCGCGGTCTTCCCCGCGCCGCTGCCGACGGCATCGCCGGCGTCGATGGGCGAGGAAGTCATTTTCGTCGTCAGCCTGCCGCGCTCGGGTTCCTCGCTGACCGAGCAGATTCTCGCCTCGCACTCGGATATCGAAGGCGCGGGTGAATTGTCCGATGTCGGAGCGCTGATCGACGAGGAATCGCGCCGGCGCGGCAAGCCGTTTCCGCTGTGGGTTCCGGAAACATCGCCCGCCGATTGGCGCCGGCTCGGCGAGGACTATCTCAAGCGCACCGAGCGTTGGCGCCGCAGCGCGTCGAAATTCACCGACAAGGCGCTGGCGAACTGGCGCTATGTCGGCGCGCTGATGGCGATGCTACCGGGCGCGCACTTCGTCAACGTGCGCCGCGATCCGGTGGAAACGTGCCTTGCCTGTTTCCGCCAGCTGTTCGGCAAAGGACACGGCTATGCGTACGATCTTTCCGAGCTCGCCGCGTACTGGCACGACTACGACCGCCTGATGCGCTACTGGCACGCGCGTTATCCGCATCGCATTTTCGATCTGATCTACGAAGACATGGTCGCCGAACCCGAGCCCGTGATCCGCAAATTGCTGGCGTTCTCGGGCGTTCCGTTCGATGCGAACTGCCTCAGTTTTCACGAGACGCCGCGCAATGTGCGCACCCCGAGCACGGGGCAGGTGCGCGAGCCGATGAAGAGCGGCACCGCGCGGGCGCCTCGCTACGGGGATCTTTTGGCGCCGCTCCGCCTCGCGCTCGGCGTGCCATCGCGGCCGGCGACGCATTGAGCGCGCGCAGAACGTCGGTCGCATGAGCGGCGATTCACTCGACGCTGAAACCCATCAGGTGCCGGCGAACGCCGCGGCCGCCGCGCGCGTTGCCGGCATTCCGACGCGCGCGCTGAGGCTTCTGCACCGCGCCGAGCAATGGATGGCGCGCGGCGAGCTCGACATCGCGTCACGCACGCTCTCGGAAGCGATCAGCCTCGCGCCGGGGCATCCGGAGCCGATGCGTCTTCTCGCCGTCGTGCGCCATGGGCAGAAGCGTTATCCGGAATCCATTGCGCTGTTGCGCGATGCGCTGGCACGACGTCCGAACGACGCGCTGATCCACAACAATCTCGGCAGTGCGTACGGCGAATCCGGCGATCTCGATGCTGCGGCGGCGAGCTTTCACCGCGCGACCGAGCTCGCGCCGCATCTCGCCGCGGCCTGGTTCAATCTCGGCCATATCTGTGACCGTCTCTCGCGCAAGCACGACGCGGAACGCGCGTATGCGCGCACGCTCGCGCTCGACCCCAGCCACGTGCCCGCACGTATCGCACGCGCCGGCACGCTGACCGTGCTCGGCGATCTGGACGAATCCGCTGCCGAATTCCGCGAGGCGCTGCGGCGGCAGCCCGATGCGGTGTCGGCGTGGTCGGGGCTGGCCGGGCTCAAGTCGACGCGGCTCGACGAGGCCGAAATCGCACGGCTGGGTGAGCTCTATCGCAGCGGCGATCTCGACATCAATTCGCGCATCGTGCTCGGCTTCGCCTACGGCCAAGCGCTGCAGGCATTGGAGCGTTACGCGGACGCGTTTCCGGTCTTCGTCGAAGCGAATGCGGCGCGCTGCGCGCAGCTGCCGTGGAACATATCGGGTCTCGGGACGATTGTTGACGATATCGCCGGTGCTTTCGCAGAACCGGTGCGATCCGCGAGCGATCCCGCGCTCGGCAGCGAAGCGATCTTCCTGATCGGCATGCCGCGCTCGGGCTCGACGCTGGCCGAGCAGATCCTCTGCGCGCACGCCGAGGTGGAAGGCGTCGGCGAGTCCGGCGACCTGCCGGCGGTGATCCTCGAAGAATCCTCGCGCCGCGGCGTCGACTTTCCGCACTGGGTCGCCGATACCGATGCCGAAGGCTGGCAGCGGCTGGGCAAAGCGTATCTCGATCGTGCGGCAGCGCGGCGCGGTTCGCGTGCGCGCTTCACCGACAAGACGCTGCCGAACTGGCAGCTCGTCGGCGCCGCGCACGCGATGCTACCGGGCGCCCGCTTCATCGACTGTCGCCGCGATCCTCTGGAAACCTGCTGGAGCGGCTTCACGCACCTCTTCTCGGCGCCACAGCCGTTCACATATGCGTTCGATCGGCTGGCAGCCTACTGGCGCGACTACGATCGCCTGATGCAGGCGTGGCATGTGCGCTATCCGGGGCTCGTGTACCGGCACGAGCACGAGTCGCTGTTGGACGATCCGGACGCTTCGATCCGGCGCCTGCTCGAGGCCGCTGGGCTTCACTTCGATCCCTCGTGCCTTGCGTTTCATCGGGTCGAGCGTCCGGTCCACACCAGCAGTGCAAGCCAAGTTCGCCAACCCATTCAACGCGGTAGCGCCTACGGCCTGCGCTACGGTCCGCTGCTCGATCCGCTTCGGGATGCGCTGAACGCGAAAGCGTAGACGCTCGAATCGCGTGTCGATCGGATCATGGCGGCCTCGATTGTTCACCTGCACGAAGCAGTGAAACTTCGATTCGCACGGGCCGATCGCGGTGCAAAAAGACCTGCTGTCGGAGGGTAAATTTTCTTGCGCAGCGCATCATGGCGTCAGCTCTTGGAAGCCGCATCCCGCTTGCTTAAGGCGACCGCCACACCTGTGTAAAAAATGCGTGTTGCCTTGCGTCGAAGCGAGTGCTACGTTCACAGCGCTGTACGCCACCAACCCATGGGGAACCTCGTCATGCGCAAGACGTCAATCGCGTTAAGCATTGCTGCTGCGTTGACGGCACCGGCGCTCGTCGCTTCCGCGAGCACGAAAGCCGGCCGTCAAGTAAACCCGAACGTACCGCGCCACATTCCATCGACCATACGTGCGATCCACGGAAGCACGCTTTACGATCAGACCGGCACTGCGGATGTCGGTGCTCAGGTCCTGCACGATTCGAACTCTCCGTCCTACGATTCCGAAGCGGCCGACGATTTCGTCGTCACCGATGCAGCGGGATGGACGGTCACGCAATTCAATTTCCAGACGAACTTCAACGGTTCGACGCCGGTTGATCCGGTGTACGACGTCGTTGTCTATCCGGACAATGCCGGCTCACCGGGCGACACGCCCTCGTGTACATACGCCGGCCTCGCCGGAACGCTCGATGGCTCGCTGGCGAACGTCACCGTTCCGCTGTCGTCCAACTGCGTGCTTGCACAGGGAACCTACTGGGTTTCGTTCACGCCGAACTATCACTTCCCGCCGCAGGCCTTCTGGCCGACGCTCGCGGGCGCGACGATCGGCGGCGAAGGCGTCTGGCGCAATCCGGGCGGCGCCTACGGCACGACGTGCTCGACGACCGCGTGGTCGCCGATAACCAGCTGCACGGGCTTCCTCACCTCGCCGATCGGCGGTGGCGATACCAACTTCACGTTCCAGGTCATCGGCACGGTGGGTGGCGGCGGCGGCGATACGTGTGATCCGGGCGAGTTCTGCTTGGTCACGACGGTCGGCACCGATGCACCTCCGGCCTGCGGAACGACCGATACGATCGACGCGACCGTTGGCGATCAGATCAACTACTGCTACACGGTCACCAACAACACGGCTGTCGCGCTCGACTACCACACGCTGTCCGACAACATCGGCGGCACGGTCTTCACGCTGATGAATCAGTCGGTTCCGGCCGGCGGCACGTTCCAGTACAACCGCGTGCTGACGGCAGGTGCGACCGAAACACGCAACTCGACCTGGACCGCGCAGGATGTTCCTCCCGGTTACGCCGCGGAAGTCACCGGCGGTGGCCCCGGAAACGATCGCATCTTCTGCGATGGCTTCGACGGCACTCCGTGCGCGGATCTCCCGGGCGGCGGTTTCGTCGACATCACCGGCACGGGCACTCCGCTCGACAACGGCGATGACGAAGCGATCGCTGTCACGATGCCGTTCTCGTTCAACCTCTACGGCTCCACGTCGAATCAGCTCTGCGTCGACAACAACGGCTTCGTGCTGTTCAACACGACGAACTGCCCGACGGGCGGCCTGTACACGAACGGTTCGCTGCCCGATACGAGCCTGCCCGCTGCGGCGATCCTGCCGTTGTGGGATGACTTCGACAGCGAGTCCGGCAACGTCTACTACGACACGCGTGGCACGACGCCGAACCGCCAGTTCATCATCGAATGGTTCAACCGCGTGCATTACAACGGTTCGACCAACACCGACGGCGCCACGTTCGAGTTGATCCTCAACGAAGACGGCACGCTGCAGTTCGAGTATTCGGACGTCGACTTCACGGGCGGCGCCGAGGGCGACTGCTCGGGCGGTGCGTGCGCGACGATCGGCTTGCAGAACGATGAGACCCTGTTCAACCAGTTCTCTGCGTTCGAAGCGTCGGTCACCGACAACTCCGGCATCAAGTGGACGCCGACCAATCCGCAGTCGTTCGTTGGTACGGACTCGGTGACGGTCAACGTCGGCGCGCCGGACATCAACGTGTCTCCGGCCTCGCTGAGCGGCAATGTCGGCGCGGGTGCGTCGACGACCACTCCGCTCGACATCCAGAACCTCGGCAATCGCGATCTCGTGTGGACGACGGACGAAGCACCGGCCGACCGCCACTTCCCGTCGCTGTGGGCGCCGCGCTACATGGTGCCTGCTCCGAACGCGGCGGAACGCGCGTTGACGATGGCCAAGGCGCGCCAGACGGCGCCGAAGTCGCACGGCAAGGCTCATCGGCCGCATTCGCCGCTCGGCGCAGCGGTGCCGGCGTACATCATGGACCACAACTTCGACACCGGAGATCAGTTCGGCACGATCGACGCCGCCAATCCCGGCACGTTCAACGCGATCGCTCCCGCGCCAGCGGATCTGTACAAGACCGGCACGTTCGTCGCCAATGATTTCACCAAGGAATACGTGGCGGCGATCAACGGCAGCCTCAGCATCGGCACGATCGACACGACGTCCGGTGCGCTCACGGTGTTGCCGAGCTCGGGTCCGCCGACGGTCAGTGGCGAAATCTGGGTTGGCCTGAAGTGGGATTCGAGCACCGGCACGCTGTTCGGCGCGGGTTGCGACGGCACCGGCGCGGGCTGCCACCTGTACACGGTCGATCCGATCACGGGTGCTGTCACCGAAGGTCCGGAAATCACCGGTATCGATGCGGGTGGCGGCGCGTTCCTGATCGACATCGCAATCGACCAGTCCGGTTTGATGTACGGCGTCGAGTTCTTCAGCGGTGATTTCGTCGCGATCGACAAGACCACTGGCGCGGGCACCTCGATCGGCAACACCGGCCTTGCGCCGGCGTACGTGCAGGCGCTGGACTTCGATCTCTCGACGAACACGCTGTACTGGGCGTCGTACGATCAGAACCTCATCGGCGCGATGTACACCATCAACCTGTCGGATGGCTCGCTGACGTCTGTCGGCAACCTCGCCAACAGCGACGAGCAGTACGCGATGGCGATTGCTGTTCCGAGCGGCCCGTGCGGCACGCCGGCCGATCAGCCGTGGCTGTCGCTCAACCCGACGGGTGGCACGACGGCAGGCGGCACCGACACACCGGTCACCGTCACGATCGACGCCACGGGCCATGTCGACGGCGATACCCTCGCCGGCACGATCTGCGTGCGCAGCAACGATCCGGACGAAGGCACGGTTCCGGTTCCGGTCGAGTACACGGTGGGTCCGGGTGGTGGTGATCCGAACCTCATCGACAGCGGTGTGGTGAACTTGTCCGGTAATCTGGACAGCACCGGTTTGTATCTCAACTGGTTGACCGGTGATTATGAAACGAGCTCGCATCCGGCGACGGGTACGGTCTTCGACTTCAATCCGTATGGGTCGACGACGCTGAACTTCTTCTGGACTGCTCCGGTTGCGACATCCAGCGACTGCGTCGTGTCGGGCGCGAGCTGCGCGTTGCTGACGTCGGGTACGACCATCGGACCCGCCTCCACGTTTGGTAATGGAGACGCCGCCAACTTCCGTGCGGCAGGCGACAAGTTCATTGGCTTCCAGTTCGTCAACGCGAACACGACGCAAGTGAACTATGGCTACGCGAAGGTGACGTCGCCGAACGCGAACGGACTGCCGTTCACGGTGGTTGAGTACTGGTACAACAACGCGGGCGCGGCGATCGCAATTCCGTAAGTCGCACCGCAAACTGAGTCACTTCGAGAGGCGGGGGAAACCCCGCCTCTTTTTTTTTTTTGCGCGTGCGTTTGACACGCCAGGCTCACATTGCACGTGCGCAATCGCGAGCGAAGCGATGCGGCTTTCGCTTTTTCTTTGAAGCTTGAACCGGCGTGCCCTCACCCTACCCTCTCCCGCAAGCGGGAGAGGGGAAAGCTTTTCGCCTGGCTTCTGCGGCCAGGACGGCCGCGCTTTGCTCTACCCGGGCCCCTCTGTGCCGCGGCGAGGGGGCGGAGGAAAAAGCCCGAAGGGGTGGCCCGCAGGATGCGGGCCAGTTCGCTGTCGGCACAAGGATGTGCCGTCAGCGAACCCCGTAGCTCCCTCGCGGAGTCGCCGGGCAGGAGCCCGGCGACCGCGGCACCGAGGGTGCCCTCTCTTTGGTTACTTTCTCTGGGCAAGCAGAGAAAGTGACCCGCTCGCCGGCAGGCGAGCGGAACGCTCCCCACGAACAAGCAAACACAAAATCAAAATGAATCCAACCTTCGCCAGAACGACAAAACCGGCGCCAGCCAAACAACAAACACGCACTGCTATGCTGCTCGGATGACCGAACAGCAGCCCCCGCTTCCCCGCATGGCCACGCGCTTTCGCGGCTTCCTGCCCGTGATCATCGACATCGAAAGCGGCGGCTTCGACTGCGAGCGCCATGCGATGCTCGAGATCGCGGCGGTCATCGTGCGCATGGACGAGGCCGGTTTCGTTCATCCGGATCCGGTCGTGTCGACGCACGTCGAAGCGTTTCCAGGCTCCGAGCTCGATCCGCGCTCGCTCGAAATCACCGGCATCGATCCCGACCATCCGTTTCGCGCGGCATTGCCCGAGCGTGAAGCGCTCGATCACATTTTTCGGCCCGTGCGGCAGGCAGTTCGCGAAGCCGGTTGCCAGCGTGCGATCCTGGTCGGCCACAACGCGGCGTTCGATATTAGCTTCCTCAACGCCGCGATCCGTCGCACCTCGCACAAGCGAAGCCCGTTCCATCCGTTCAGCTGCTTCGACACCGTGACGCTCGGCGGCCTCGCCTACGGGCAGACCGTATTGAGCCGCGCGGTCGAAGCATCCGGCGCTACGTGGGATAGCCGCGAAGCGCATGCCGCTGTGTACGACGCCGAGCGTACCGCCGAGCTCTTCTGCGGCGTCGTCAATCGCTGGAAACAGATGGAAGATGTCTGGCGCAACCGGATCGGCATCGAAACGGCCAGCGCGCCGACTTGATCCCGACGCTCGGCGAGCGCATCTTCTTCCCATGCCGATCTACGAATACGCGCCGACCGCCAAAGGATGCTCCGCCTGCCGCGGCGGCATCGAAGTGTTGCAGCGGCTTTCCGATCCGCCGCTGGCGGCGTGCCCGACATGCGGGGCGCCGCTCGAGCGCGTGCTTTGCGCACCGCAAGTCGTCTCCGGCCAGGGCCATGTATTGCGCGAGGGCCATCTCGCCAAGCACGGATTCACGCAATATCGGCGCGTCGGCAAAGGCAAGTACGAGAAGACGGCCGGCAAGGGCCCGCCGACGATCAGCGACGACTGAACCGTCGACGCGTTCTCGTTTTACGAACGATCGTCATATGAAAGCGGGCGAGATGAACCGCCTATCTGGTTGATCCTGAACGACATGGGCCCGTCAGCCTCGGTTTCACGACGCGCCCTGTAACCCAGCTGCAACAAATCACTCATCGTTCTGCAATCTCGCGGGCCTAAAAAGCGGGGCCTAGGCGGCGGTTTGCCGCTTCCCGCTTCCATCGTCTGAGGAGTCCCCGCGTGCTCACCTCGATCAAGACCCATCTCGTCGCCTTCGGTCTCGCCGCCGTCGTCGGCGGCGCCGTGTTCGGCGCGACACCCGCGCAGGCCACCGATATCACCGGTGCCGGCGCTACCTTCATCTATCCGATCCTGTCGAAGTGGTCGGACACGTACAACAACAAGACCGGCAACAAGATCAACTACCAGTCGATCGGTTCCGGCGGCGGCATCGCGCAGATCAAGGCCGGCACCGTCGTGTTCGGCTCGTCCGACAAGCCGCTCGATCCGAAAGAGCTCGACGACGCCGATCTCGCGCAGTTTCCGTCGGTGATCGGCGGCGTGGTTCCGGTCGTCAATATCGAAGGCGTCGAACCCGGCAAGATCCGCTTCACCGGTCCGCTGCTCGCTGACATCTATCAGGGCAAGGTCACGACCTGGAATGATCCCGCGATCGCGCAGATCAATCCCGGCGTCAAGCTCGGCGACGGCAAGATCACGATCGTGCACCGCTCGGACGGCTCGGGCACCACGTTCAACTTCGTCAACTATCTTTCGAAAGTGTCGCCGGAATGGAAGTCGAAGGTCGGCGAAGGCACCGCGGTGTCGTGGCCGGTCGGCGTCGGCGGCAAGGGCAATGAAGGCGTCGCCGCGTACGTCAAGCAGATCAAGGGTTCGATCGGTTATGTCGAGCTCGCCTACGCGCTGCAGAACAAGATGACCTACGCCGCGATGCAGAACTCGGCCGGCCAGTTCGTGCAGCCGAGCATGGAATCGTTCCAGGCCGCGGCCGCGAGCGCCGATTGGAAAAATTCAAAAGACTTCTTCCTCGTGATCACGAATGCGCCCGGCGAGAATTCCTGGCCGATCACCGCGACGAACTTCATCCTCGTCTACAAGCAGCCCAAAGATTCCGCCGGCACCAAGGCCGCGCTCGACTTCTTCAAGTGGGCGTACGCCGAAGGCGGCAAGCAGGCCGAAGAGCTCGATTACGTGCCGCTGCCCAAGGCGCTGACCGAGCAGATCGAAAGCTACTGGCAGGCTGAGGTCAAGCTCTAAGAAAACCCGCAAAGCGCCCGCTCCCCGTCACCTCCGCTTCGGCGGAGGTGACTTTGGGAAAGGCGCTTTCGGTGCGACAAGCAAGACCGAATTTCATCCGCCCGCGGTTCCGGCAGGGGAATGCCGAAGCCGCGATGTAACCGAAGACCGGACGCGCAGCGATGACGCGCAGACGTCCGGCGAACCTTCCGGCCCTCGCTGCCGAGATCACCACGGAGCCTTGCATGGCGCAAGCCGGCGCAATCCCGACCACGATGACCGTTGCCGTCGTCGACGCGAACCGCCGCAATTCGCGCGACGCGCGTGCCGACGGCCTGTTTCGCTGGGTCGTCGCTGCAGCGGGTATGTTCGTTCTGCTTGCCCTCGCCGGCGCGGCGCTGTCGATGCTGTGGGGCGGCCGCCAGGCGTTCTCGACCTTCGGCATCAACTTTCTCTTTTCGACCGACTGGGACGCCGTCAATCATAAGTTCGGCGCGCTGGTGCCGATCTACGGCACGCTCGTCACGGCGCTGATCGCGATGCTGATCGGCGTGCCGGTGAGCTTCGGCATCGCGCTTTTCTTGACCGAAGTCGCACCGAACTGGATGCGCGGGCCGATCGGTGCCGCCATCGAATTGCTCGCCGGCATCCCGTCGATCATCTACGGCATGTGGGGCCTCTTCGTGTTCGTGCCGATCATGGGCGAATACGTGACGCCGTGGCTCAACGATCACATCGGCACCTGGCCGATCATCGGCCCGCTGTTCCAAGGCCCGCCGCTCGGCATCGGCATGCTGACCGCGGGCATCGTGCTCGCGATCATGGTGATTCCGTTCATCTCCTCGGTGATGCGCGAGGTGTTCCTCACCGTGCCGACGCGGCTCAAGGAATCGGCCTACGCGCTCGGCTCGACGACCTGGGAAGTGGTCTGGGACATCGTGCTGCCGTATACGCGATCAGCCGTGATCGGCGGCGTTTTCCTCGGGCTCGGTCGTGCGCTCGGCGAGACGATGGCGGTGACGTTCGTACTCGGCAATGCGCATCGTCTTTCCGCTTCCTTGCTCGAACCCGGCAACTCGATCGCGGCGACGATCGCGAACGAATTCACCGAGGCTGATTCCGAGCTCTATCGCTCCTCGCTGATCGCGCTCGGCTTCCTCCTCTTCATCGTCACCTTCATCGTGCTCGCGGTCGCCAAGCTGATGCTGAAACGCCTGTCGCGGCAGGAGGGTGTGAAATGAGCACCGTCGCCGATCGTCTCTATCGCAAGCGCAGCGTCATCAACGGCTTCAACATGCTGGTGTCGGGCCTGTGCGCCATATTTGGTCTCTTCTGGCTGGTCTGGATTCTGTGGACCACGCTGAAGACCGGCCTCGCCGCGATGAAGCCCGCGCTCTTCTATCAGATGACGCCGCCGCCCGGCTCGGATGGCGGTCTTGCCAATGCGCTCTTCGGCAGTCTCGTCATGAGCCTTGCCGCGATCCTGATCGGCACGCCGATCGGCATCGCCGCCGGCACGTATCTCGCCGAGTTCGCCAAAAAGAAGGCGATCGGCGAAGTGATCCGCTTCGTCAACGATATTCTGCTGTCGGCGCCGTCGATCGTGCTCGGACTTTTCGTCTACACGCTGGTCGTGCGCCAGATGGGACATTTCTCCGGCTGGGCCGGTGCGCTCGCACTCGCGCTGATCGTGCTGCCGGTGGTCGTGCGCACCACCGACGAAATGCTGCAGCTCGTACCGAGCCAGATGCGCGAGGCCGCGCTTTCGCTTGGCGTGCCGCAGTGGAAAGTCACGATGCAGGTGCTGTATCGCTCCGCTCTGCCCGGCATCATGACCGGCATTCTGCTCGCGCTCGCGCGCATCAGCGGCGAGACTGCGCCGCTCCTCTTCACCGCGCTCAACAACCAGTACTGGACGAACGACATGAACGCGCCGATGGCGAGCGTGCCGGTCGTGATCTTCCAGTACGCGATGAGCCCTTACGATTCCTGGCACGCGCTGGCCTGGGCCGGTGCGTTCGTCGTCACGGTGTTCGTGCTGCTGCTCAGCGTGCTCTCGCGCGCGATTCTCCTGCGCAACAAGGTGTCCAATGACTGAAGCTCAATTCGCGTTGTCGACGCCGTCGACCGCCTCCGCCGCGGCTGCCGCGCAGGTCTCGTCCGAGCGGCCGAAAATGGCCGCGCGCAACCTCGACTTCTTCTACAACGGCTTCAAGGCGCTGAAGAGCGTCAATCTCGACATCGCCGAGAAGCGCGTCACCGCGCTGATCGGACCATCGGGCTGCGGCAAGTCGACGCTGCTGCGCGTCTTCAACCGCATCTACTCGATCTATCCGAAGCTCGACGCGAAAGGCGAAGTGCTGCTCGACGGCGAAAACATCCTCGATCCGAAGTTTCCGCTGAACCGCCTGCGCTCGAAGGTCGGCATGGTGTTCCAGAAGCCGGTGCCGTTTCCGATGTCGATCTACGACAACATCGCGTACGGCATCCGCCACTACGAAAAGCTCTCGCGCGCGGATATGGACAACCGCGTCGAGGAAGCGCTGCGCCAAGGCGCGCTCTGGGACGAAGCCAAGGACAAGCTCAAGCAGAGTGCGCTCGGCCTTTCCGGCGGACAGCAGCAGCGCCTGTGCATCGCGCGCGCGGTCGCATTGAAGCCGGAGGTGATCCTGCTCGACGAGCCGACCTCCGCGCTCGATCCGATCGCGACCGGCAAGATCGAGCAGCTCGTCGCCGAGCTCAAGGATCGCTACACGATCGCGATCGTCACGCATAACATGCAGCAGGCCGCTCGCTGTTCGGACTTCACCGCGTTCATGTATCTGGGCGAGCTGATCGAATTCGGCGCGACCGAGATACTGTTCACGAAGCCGACCAAGAAGCAGACCGAAGACTACATCACCGGCAGATTTGGCTGAGAGCGCCCATGAACGCAAGCCCGCAATCGCACGACCACATCGTCAAGAGCTACGATGACGAACTCAAGCGCCTCACCGGCGAGATCCAGCGCATGGGCGAGATCGCGCTCGCGCAGCTCGACGCCGCAATCGACGCGGTGATGGAACGCGACAGCGACGTCGCGATGAAGATCGTGCAAGGCGACGCCGCGATCGACACGCTCGAGCATGAAGTCAGCCACGACGTCGTGCGCCTGCTCGCGCTGCGCCAGCCGATGGCGCGGGATCTTCGCGAGATTCTCGCCGCACTTCGCATCGCCGCCGACATCGAACGCATCGGCGATTACGCCGCGAACGTCGCCAAGCGCTCGATCGTGCTGAACCAGTCCGCGCCCGTGCAGCTCACCTACGCGCTGCCGCGTCTCGCGCGGCTCGCCGAAGGGCTGGTGCGCGAAGTGCTCGCCGCGTATCAAGAGAACAATGCCGACCGCGCGCTCGATGCGTGGGCGCGCGACGAGGAGCTCGACGAGCAATACACCGGCCTCTTCCGCGAGCTCCTCACGTACATGATGGAAGATCCGCGCAACATCACGCCATGCACGCATCTTCTTTTCATGGCGAAGAACCTCGAACGCATCGGCGATCATGCGACGAACATCGCCGAGAACGTGTATTTCCTCGTGCACGGCGAGCAGATCAATCAGACGCGGCGCAAGGGTGATACGACGTCGGGCGTCACCGCCGGAAGCTGAGGCGGCGCGTTCGCGTTATGTCGTAGCAGGCGCCGTTTTTGGCGCCACCGCTTCTCGCCATCGCAGCAGCGGGCGCTCGTACAACTGATAAACCAGGGCCGCCAGCGCGATCGCCATCGCGCTGAACGCGACCGCCTGCGCAAGGCAGGCGATCCACGTCTCGCCTTTCCAGCCGAGGATCGACAACAAGACGCGAAGCAAAGCGAGTTGGGATACGTACAACGCATACGACCACAACGCGAGCTTGCGCACGGCGACATCAAGGAACCGCGGCCATCCGCTCGGCTGCCACAGCGCGGCGATCGGCAGGAATGCGGCGAAGCTGATCGGAATCAGATTGAACAGCAACGTACGCGCAAGAAAACTGGTATCGAGCGGCAATAGCAAATACGACGCGACGCAAGCGGCGATGCCCGCCATGCTAAGCAGCGCCATGCGCGCGGCAGTCGCCACGTTCGGGCGATATCGCCTATACAGCAGAATCGCGACGACGCCATAAGCGATCGCATCGAGCCGCACGATCGTCACTTTGCGCACGCCTTCGTCCCACGTCGGATCGTAGTGAAGCACGTAAACGATGCGGACCGCGGTGAAGAACGCGATACCGACGATGATCAAAGTCATCGGCCGAAGCCCGCGCAGACCGGAAGCTCGAGCCAGCAGAACCAAGAGCGGCGCGACGAGATAAAAGATCTCTTCGATCGCAAGGCTCCACGATTCGCCGTAGAACATCGGCACCGGCCAGGCGAGATTCTGGCCGAACACGAGATAGCTCGCCGCGTGCGGCCACACGCCGCTGATCCAGCGTTCGAGCAGCAGGTTGATCAGCAGGAACAGATAGTAGTTCGGCAACGTGCGCAGCCATCGCCGTATCCAGAACTGCCGCACGTCGAGATCGCCCGCCGCGGCTTGATTGGCCAGGATTCCGCCGATCAGGAATCCGCTCAGCACGAAGAAGAGCTCGACGCCGAGATGGCCGAGCATCCACCACGCCTGAAGGTGCTGCGTGATCGGCAGGAATAGAAAACTCGCATGCGCCGTCAGCACCAACGCGATCGCGAGCGCGCGCAGGAAATCGAGGCCGAAGACGTGCTCTCGCGAAGTCATGAACGCGCCGGCGGATCGTCGTCGTTCAACTGCGCTGCCGCAGCGTCTCGAATAGCGCGATGCCCGTCGCGACCGAGACGTTGAGGCTCTCGACCTGCCCACGCATCGGAATGCTTGCGAGAAAATCGCAAGCTTCGCGCGTGAGGCGCCGCATGCCCTCGCCTTCGCTGCCGAGCACGATCGCGATCGGGCCTTTGAGATCGATCTTGTAGAGCGGCTGGTCGGCGTCGCCGACGAGGCCGACCAGCCAGACGCCGGCGTCCTTCAAGGTTTTCAGCGTGCGTGCAAGGTTCGTCGCCGCAACGAACGGAACGCGATCGGCCGCACCCGCGGCTGCGCGGCGCACCGTCGGCGTGATGCCGACCGCGCGATCTTTCGGCGCGATCACCGCCGCCACGCCAGCCGCTTCGGCGCTGCGCAGGCAAGCACCGAGATTGTGCGGATCGGTGACGCCGTCGAGCACGAGGAAGAGCGCTGCCTGTCCCGCTTGCTCGACGAGCTTGGGCAATTCCGTTTCCGCGAACGGCGCCGGCGCGTTGTAGCGCGCGACGACGCCTTGATGGCGCGCGCCGCCGGTCATGCGATCGAGTGCGGCGCGATCGCGCGCGTGCGGTTTGATACCAAGATCGCGTGCGCGCTCCGAGATTTCCTTCACGCGCGCGTTGTGCGCGCCGGTTTCGACATAGAGCTCAACGATGTTGCCGGCGTCGTAATTGAGCGCGGCCTCGATGGCATGAATGCCGATCAGAAGATCCTGGCTCATCGGCGGCGGCGCTCGGGTTCGGCGGCGACAAGCCGGAAATCGATCTTGCGATCTTCGAGACTCGCTCGCAGCACCTGCACGCGCACGGGATCGCCGAGGCGGAACTTGAGCCCGCGCCGCTCGCCGCTCAGCAAATGACGGACCGCGTCGAAGTGGTAGTAGTCGTTCGGCAATTGCGTGATGTGCACGAGGCCACTGATCTTCGATTCGGTGAGCTCGACGAATACGCCGAACGAAGTGACGCCGGACACGATCCCATCGAATTCGCTGCCGACGTGTTTCTCCATCCACGCGCACTTGTAGCGCTCGTCGACATCGCGCTCGGCTTCGTCAGCGCGCCGCTCGTTCTGCGAGCAGTGCACGCACATGCCGACCATGTCGCTCGCGCCGTATGTGTAGTCGGATGCTGTGCCGCCGGCGAGCGCATGCCGGATCGCACGATGCACGAGCAGATCCGGATAGCGACGGATCGGCGAGGTGAAATGCGTGTACGTTGCGAGCGCGAGCCCGAAATGACCTGGATGATCGGGCTGATACACCGCAAGGCTTTGCGAGCGCAGCAGCACCGATTCGATCAGGCTCGCATCGGCACGCTTGCGCACCTTCTTGAGCAGCGCCGAGAAATCACCCGGCGTCACCTGATCGACCGGCGGCAACTGCAGATGGAATTCCTTGAGGAACTGCAGAAGATCGTCGTATTTCGACGCCGGCGGCGGCGCGTGCACGCGATACGGCGCCGGAATGCGCCGCTTCTGCAGGAACTTCGCCGCCTCGACGTTCGCGGCGATCATGCATTCTTCGATCAGCTTGTGCGCATCGTTGCGCTCGTACGCGCCGAGCTGCACGACTTCGCCCGACGGCGCGAGACGGAATTCGACTTCGGTGCTTTCGAAATCGATCGCACCGCGCCGCTGACGCGCTTTGGCGAGAATCTTGTAGAGCTGATGCAAGTGTTTCAGTTGCGGCAGAACGTCGGCGAGCTCGTTGCACGCATCGGCGTTCTTCTCGCCGATCGCCTGCCACACGCGCGTGTACGTAAGACGCGCATGCGAGCGCATCACCGCCGGATAGAACTTCGAGCGCGCGACTTCGCCGTCGCGGCCGATCTGCATATCGCAAACCATGCAGAGCCGCTCGACTTTCGGATTCAGCGAACAGATGCCATTCGAGAGCGTCTCCGGCAGCATCGGCACGACGAAGCCCGGGAAATACACCGACGTCGCGCGGTTGTAGGCCTCCGTATCGAGCGCGCTGCCGGGTTGCACGTAGTGCGAAACATCGGCGATCGCTACGATCAGGCGAAACCCGTCGCTCTGCGGTACCGCATACACCGCATCGTCGAAATCGCGCGCGTCCTCGCCGTCGATCGTCACCAGCGGCATGTCGCGAAGATCCACGCGTCCGGCGATCTCGGTAGCTTGAACGTCGGGCGAGACGTCCGCGGCATCGCGCAGCGCGGCCGCGGGCCATTCGTCCGGAAGCCCGTGACTCGCGATCGCCATGCTGACGACCAGCGAGGGCGTCAGCCGCTCGCCGAGCACCGCGAGAATCCGCCCCATCGGCCCGCGATGCGCGGTCGGCTGATCGGTGATCTCGACGACGACGATCTGTCCGGAGCGCGCGCCGCGATCCTTTCCGGCCGCGATCATCACATCCTGATGCAGACGCCGATCGTCCGGCGTGACCAGGACGACGCCGTTCTGCTCGATCACGCGCCCGACCAGCCGCGGCGAGCGGCGTTCGAGCACTTCGACGATCGCGCCCTGCCGGCGCCCGCGACGATCGACGCCGACGACGCTCGCGAGCACGCGATCGCCGTGCAGCACCTTGCGCATCTCGGCCGGCGAGAGATAAAGATCATCGCCGCCTTCGTCCGGCCGCATGAAGCCGTAGCCTTCGGCGTTGGCGAGCACGGAACCCGGGATCAGATCGAGCTTGCTCGCGACGCCGTAGCCGCCGCGGCGGTTCTGGATCAGCTGGCCGTCGCGCAGCATCGCGGCAAGGCGCTTGGTCAGCGCCTCGAAATCGGTCGGCGAGGCGAGCCCAAGCTCGTGCGCGATCGCCTCGGCCTTCATCAGCTGGCCGTGCTGCTCCAGGAAGACGATCAGGGCTTCGCGGCTCGGGATCGGACGCTCGTACCGGAGCGCCTCGCGGTCGGCGTGCGGATCGTGAATGCGGCCGGGCGCGCTCGTGGGTTTCGGGGTGCGCGGCGCTGAGGATTTGGGCGGTCCTGCCCTGCGGCCGGGACCGCGCTTGCGCTGATCGTCGCCGGCACGCGGCGTTGAGCTTCTTCTGCGTTTCAAGGCTGTTCCTTCATGGTTCGGCGCAGCGTCGCCGACCCCACTTTCGAATGCAAGTCATTGCGTTGACAAGGGACGGCGCCGACCAGTATCGTTCGCGCCCCGTCGGATGCCCCGGCATCCGCACCTGCCCAGGTGGCGGAATTGGTAGACGCACTAGTTTCAGGTACTAGCGGGTAAAACCGTGGAGGTTCGAGTCCTCTCCTGGGCACCATCACCGAAAGCCGAAGAAGTCCATAAACCCGCCCTGATCAGCGGGTTTTTTTATGCGTCCATGATCACTGCGAACATCTGTCTTGACGAGATGATGAGTGCTTCGGGTGAAGCGATAGATTTTCACCATAGGCGATGACGGGGATCTTTGCTGATGAAAAAGATATTGATGTTGCTGATCGTAGTTGTCGGTGTCGCAATACTGGCACCCCGAATCCTGCAGTGGCATGGGCAGCAGAACGAAGATGCGCAAGTGATATCGCATCCGATTTATGCAGAAGCGCGGGTGAAGATGGATACGTCGAGCAGCTCGATTGAGGGCGTCATGCTGGCACAAACGACGGATCAGGCGGATTGTGAAAAGCATGTCCGCATCATGGAGCAGCGGTTGACGAGCTCGGCGAGCATCTGCCCGACCTGCAAGTTGCAAACACCCGAGTGCAAGGCTGAACTCGCGCCTCGCTACGTGAAGATCTTCGAGAACAAGCCCGCCGCGGTCGACTATCTCAGTCTTGCGCGAGGAGACCCGTCGGAACGGGAAATACGTTTGATTTACTGGGGAGTCACCGTGGAGCAAAGCGACAGGCTCTGCAGCGCCGTATCGGAATTCCAAAAGACCCGCAAAGGCGCGGTGACGTGCGTTCGCGCGCCGAGGCAATGAGTTGCTGGTCGAACTCGGCAAACCGCCGTTCGGACAGCCGGGCTTGAAAGATCACCGTCCCGCCACTGCTGAGGTTGTCTGGAAAAGAGCGCACGTCCATGATTCGACGATGGACGATTCTCACAAGAACGAACTCAGGATTGCGCTTCAGCTCGTGGCTGCCGATCTCTATCGCGAGACGGGGTCGAGCGGGTACTGCGTTGAGATGCCGCACCCAAAAGGCGGCGCGCTCCTGTTCGTCTGCGGGGACGAGGAAGAGCTGCAACGCGTGTTGCGCGAACGTGCTGCCGCGAAAGAGCGTCCTGTGTTGAATCCGGTCGGATGAGTCGCGGCCGTCTATCCTGACGGCACCCACGATCAGACCTTGGGCGGAGGAGCCGCCAGGTCCGCCATCGCTCCCTCGACCCTGGAGCGGTAATGGAATCGCAATGTGATCGCAGTGGAGTGCAGCGGCGAACGACCCTACTAGAGTGCCCGGCTTCCCAATGAGCCGGAGTCTTGCCGATGCGATTGCTGTTGTCCGTTGCCGCACTGATGCTTGCCGCCGCGTCCCACGCGGGCGAGATTCACGACGATTTCGAAGGCGGCCTCAATCCCGATCGCTGGGATGTTTCCGTCGCTCCCGGCGTCATCGCCCCCGAGGGCGGCAACCCGGGAGCGTGGCTTTCGACCGAGGAGAGGATCTCGTACGGCGTCGACTTCCGCTCCGTGCCGCCGAAGGGCTCGCCGCTCGCGAAGGCGCTCTCGCTCGGCCTGACCTCGTTCTCGTTCGATTTCCAGCGACAGCCGACTACGTGCGACCGGCCGGGCGCTTATCAACGCGTGATGCTGATCCTCACGGTCACCCACGGCACGCCGGACGACTACGAAGATGACGACTTTGCCTACGCGTTCGGCGATCAGGTGCCGGACGACATCGGCGTCTGGCTGCATCAGTCGTTCAAGATCCCGAGCGACTCCCCCGACCTTCCGCCCGGCTGGACCGGCGGATACATCGAAGATCCCGAGCATTTCCGCGCCGGCGTGACATGGGCCGATTTCATCCGGCAAGTGGACGAGGTCGACGTCGACACGGTGACGCCGTTCGAGTTCCACATCGACGGCTGCTACAACGCCGGCATCGACTCTATCGTGATCGGCTACGACAGCGGTGACGCGATTTTCGCGAACGGATTCGACCCGTAGGTCGCCGCTCGAACTAGGCTTCAATCGGCGTCGCGTTGCAGCGGCGCCGATTTCGCATCGCTGCTATCGACAAACCTGCTGCGCGATATAAGCGCCCGTCGCCTCGTTGAGCTTCAACGTTTCGCGACATTCCTTGGGCCTGTTCGTCGCAATGTTGGTTTGATTCACCAACAACGCCTTCGGCGCCTTGACGGTGCACGCGCGAGGCGCGCAGGCCGGCGGCAAATCCGATGGCAGCTTGCAGACCGCTTCGATTTGCCCGTTCACGCACGAGCAGCGACAGTCCGCCGAAACATGGGTCGAGACGCTCGCAACCGCCACGGCCGCGAGCCACAAAGCAACGCGTTTCATGGGATTCCCCTTCGTGCTCGAAATAAAGCGATAAGAGCTAAAGCAACGACCGTGCCTGAGCTTTCCGGGCGGAAAGGCGGACGTGGGTCACATTCGGTGCGGCACTACATGACAAGGCAGGCCGCAAATGCGCTTCCACGGCCCGGCTTTCGCCAACCCGCGTCGGCTAAGGACACAAAGCACCCTGGTGCAATACAAACGCGAGCGCGCATCGTCTAATCCGCAACCGCTCGCGAAACCTTCGCGGACCGCTACTGGGGATTCGTATGAACGCCGTTCTCAAGTACGTCGCTGCCGTCAGCGGCTGCACTGCTTTGGCCGTTTCCGTGGCCGTCGCCGCAGGTTCTGGCGTGGAAACCTCTCAGGACAAGTACAACGCGAAAGTGCCGGGCGGGCTCGCGTTCTCGGCCTTCAAGGGATACGAAAGCTGGCAGACCGTCTCCATCAGTCAGGATGGAAAAGTGATTGCGGTGATCCTCGCCAATCCCGTGATGATCGACGCCTACCGCGCCGGCGTTCCCGGCAACGGCAAGCCATTCCCCGACGGCTCGAAGATGGCGAAAGTGCATTGGAGCCCGAAATCGATGGAGACGTTTCCGGCTGCGACGGTGCCGGGTGCTCTGGTCAACGTGGATTTCATGGAGAAGGACAGCAAGCGTTTCGCGGACAGCGGCGGATGGGGTTGGGCCGTGTTCGACTACGACGCCGCGACCGACAAGTTCGCGCCCGGCACGACCGCCGGCACGCCGCCGCAAGGGAACGATGCCAAATGCGGGTTCGCTTGCCACACGATCGTGAAGAACAGGGATTTCGTTTTCACCGATTATGGGAAGCGGTGAACGCCGCTGAGGTTCCCGGGCCTTGCATGCTCTTGATGTAACCGAACGCGTGCAAAGCGATCGAAGATGGAATGAGACGCCCCTTCAAGAGGCGCCGCATATCCAGCCGCCGCTATGCGCCGTTCGCAAGCAACTGTCTTTTCCGCTGCGCCAATTGCTGACCCAACGTTGCCAGCTCGCCTTTCGAGAGGAGCTTGCGCGCACGCGGAAACATTTCCTTCTCTTCCTCATCGGCGTGATGCTCGACGAGCTCCTTCAGTACTTTGGCTCGGCCCGAGAACTGATCGCTCGCCGGGTCCGTCTTCAGTAAATCCGGAAGAACGAGATCTCCTGCCGCGCGGTGCTCTTCGAGCGCTTCGAAATACATCTTGCCGTCGTCCGACTTCTTGCCCGCCTCCTGGAACGCGGGATAGAAGATTTCTTCCTCGATCGTCGTGTGCGCCTTGAGGTTCGCCTCAACTTTGGTGAGCAGCTCCTTTCTGATCTTCAGGCCTCGAGGCGTGCTCTTCTCGAGGCGCCCGAGCAGCGAGCGCATGGTCTTGTGATCTGCTTTCAGCAATGCAATTGCGTCCATCTGGGGTTATCTCCGGAAAATGGGTTGACTAGACACGTCGCAGTAAAACGACGGCAAGAACGATCAATATGAGAAGGCCGAGGCCACTCGGGTAATAACCCCAGCCGGCGCTGTACGGCCAGGTGGGAAGCGCACCGAGGACGAGGAGAAGCAGTAGCACGATTAATAGTATTCGCATGAAAAACCCTCCTGTTGTGAAGCTTGTGCTTGCACGTGGTTTTCTGCGTAGCCGCCTCTCGCGCAGCCTTGCGACTGCTCGATTTCTTCATGCGGCTTCCCTTCCCGTTCGTGATTGACTCTCCGACGCAGCGCACGCACTGAAGGCAAAGTGCGCGCAGCACACCTTCCCCCCGCTGAACGTTGCACATTGGAAATGAATCAACCGTCGAGTCTGCTTCGCTAGCACGACGTATTAAGCGAGTGCTCATCGCGAAAGGCGAAAAGCACGAGATTCGCAATGCGGGACGCAGCGCATCGGCGACGGTTCTCGTCTAGACGCCACTCGCGTACAAGAAATCAGGCACCCGGTTGCCCACAGGCAAGTCTTGAGGCGGGCTACCGTGTTCGCAAAAAAAAAGGGCCTCCACACAGGAGGCCCTTTTGATCGATAACGCAACACCTCAGGGAATCGTAATCGCCGCTCCCGTATTGTCGAACCCGTAGTCCAGCACCTCGGCGGGAAAGCCGACCGGCGCGGACGTCGTCATGTGGATGTAGCCGTAATTCAGCGCGTGCGTCTGGCTGTTGTAGAACGCGATGCCGATGTAGCCGTCCACGCCGGGCCACCAACTCGTCATCGGGCTCACGCTGTTCGAGAACGTCGAGCCAGGTCCGATCGTGGCGCCCGATTGCAGCACGGCATATTGACCCGATTGCACGACGCCGCCGACGCGATTGCGGAATGCGCTCGGCACGACATCGTTGTACCAGTACACCTGCAAGCCGGTGCCATCGTCGTACGGGTTGATGTTGTCGACGACCGCCGCGCTCCACGTGTGATAGTTGCCGGTTGCAAGATCGAGCGCGCTGCCGGCTTGATCGTCTTCGGCCGGCTGATCGACGTTGAACGTGAAGACGCCGGTCGTAACCGTGCCGGTTTCGCCGGATTCGAAGCCGCTGAAGAACAACGTATCCGATGTCGGCCCTTGCACGACGGTCATGTTCACGGGCACGACCACGGCAGCGTGCGCGGGATCGTTCGTATCGATGCACACTTCGGCCGCGTAGTTGCCCGGAGCGAGACTCGCCGACGCCGGCGTCACGACGACGGCGACGCCACCGCTCTCGCCGCCTTCGAGCGTTCCGCTCGTGACCGGAACGGAAAGCCAAGCGATATCGCCGCTGCACGAGCCGTCGGTGCTCGCGTACGCCGCGGCTGTATACGTCAGCGGCACGCTGTTTTCGGCGTTCGCGATCGCGATCGTCTGATCCTGGTTGCCGAGAGGAACGACCGCGTCGAACGTCACGCTGTCGTCGATCGTCGCCGTCGGCGGAGTGCCGACGAGAAGATTGATCGTCGTCGTCTGCGTCAAGCTGCCCGAGGTGCCGGTGACGGTGACGGTCGCATGCCCGATCGTCGCCGTTGCGCTCGATGTGAGCGTCAGCGTGCTGCTGGTCGTCGCGCTCGAAGGATCGAACGCCGCGGTCACGCCGTCCGGAAGACCCGCGATGGTGAGATCGACCGGATCGGAAAATCCGTTCAATGCGGCGATCGTGATCGCCGATGTCGCGTTCGCGTCCTGTGTCATGTTCTCGATCACCGGATAGACGCCGAGCACGTAACCTGAGTTCGTGGTCGAACCGCTCAGCGTTCCGATCAGCGCATCTTCGACCGGGCTGCCCCAGCCGGTGACGAGATCGTAGCCGGCGACCGCGTGGAACGCGCCGTTGCTGCCGCTCGTGATGTCGTGGAAATTGTCGGCGTAGTTCGCGCCGACGCCGACGTTGTAGACGGACGGATTGACGAAGCCGAGCACGCCAGTGCCGTTCGCGACCGATTGCTCGTTCGCAAGCGCAATGTAGCCGGCCCAGCGCGGCGCGGCGAAGCTGGTGCCGCCGTAGCCGGTGAGGAAATGGCCGTTGCTGACGGTCGGGTTGTCGAAGTTGCCTTCGGCGGCGACGTCGGGATCGTTGCGCAGTGTGGTCGAGCCTGCGTTCGATGCGTTGATGACGCCGGTGAGCTCTTGATAATCCGGAATCGAATAGCCGGCCGGATTGTAGAAACCGCCGCCGCTGTCGGGCCACGCCGATTCCGACTGCCACGGTCCGCCGGCGCCGTTGGTCGTGAGATCGGTGCCGCCGACTTGCAGGATCATCGGATTCAGCGACGGCGGCAGCCACGCGCTCGCATCGTACGAGCCGTCATCGCCGGTCGCGCTCGCGAACGTCTGACCTTGCGCCTGGAATTCGAGGAAGATCGGATCGGTCTCATGGCCCATGTCGCCCGAGCCCCACGAGCAGCTGATCACCTTGGCGATGTTGTCGGTCGCCATGCGATTCAAAATGTCGGGGCCGCTATTGCCTTCGTAAAACAGAACCTGCGAGATGCCGGGCGCCATGCCGATCACGTTGACGATATCGAGCACCTGCTCGCCGTCATCGCAACCGGCACCGCCATCGCCGCACAATCCGCTGTAGCCGTTGACGAGCACGTTGTTGACCGGAACGCTCGAGGTCATGCCGGTGTGCGAATAGTAGAGATCGACGTCGGTCGACTTGTAGCCATCGAACGAGAAGATGCCGACGGTTTGTCCTGCGCCGGTGAGCGGACCGTCGCCGTAGTACGCGGCGCGCATGTCGCTCGGCAGGAACTGTCCGCCGGGACCCGAGCCGCCGGCGCGACCGATCGGACCGAGCGTCAGCGCGGGATTGCCCTGCTTGGAGCGCGGCTTGGGCAACGTGAAGTTGTCGAGGCCGTTGATCTTGAGAATCGGCACGGAAACATCGACGGTCGGCTCGCGATCCGGCGCGAAGAACGTGCGGTTTTCGGTCGGATGGCGATACGAATCCATCGTCACGTGCAACGCGCGGTTGACGACGTCGACGGAGCCTTCGATATCGATCAGATGGCGATTGCGCGAGGTCTCGCGGATCGCGAAGCCTTGCGAGGTCGCCCAGCTCACGACGGCGTCGTAGTCGGCTTGCGTCGGCGAGAAGCGCGCCGTGAATTCATCGACGCTGAGGTAGTGATGGAAGCGCGCGCTGTGCGGATCGTAGATATCGCGCAGCAGCGCGTTCAACTCATCCGCATTGCGCAGCGGCAGGCTGATCGCAAGCTTCAACGGCTGTGAGCCTTGCAGCGGAGCAACACGCGCCGCCTGCCCAGCCGTCACCGCCGCCGGTACTTCCGAAAGACTCATCGCATGCGTGGACGAAGCCGCAACCGCATCGACGCTCGCGAGCGCCATCGAAATCGCCGCGCACAGCGTGAGCGAACGAGCCACGTACCCCGCGCCGCGATGACGCGGCGTCGCCTTCCGAATCGACATGTGCCCTACCTCCCGTGATGGATGATCGCTCGACGATGCCGACCGGCATCGCGTCGATCACGCGGGAAATTGTAGGGAGCGTCCGAATTCGGCTACGGCGCTTCTCGTAAAGAATCGATCAAGATTGGCAAAGACGACGGTGTTTGCGCACTCGTCTACGTCTTGAGGCGGAGGCGTATCTTTCAGTATCCTTTCAATGTGATTCGGAGCTGACTTCTCGCATTACCGCTGGGGGAGAGTCATGAAGAACACCGTTCTGAGTTTGATAGTGGCGAGCTTGTCTTCGCTCGCCGTTGCCGGTTCTCCGCAAGCTCCTTTCACGTCACCGCGGATTGCGCCCACCGTTCCGACGAGCGCGGATGCTGTCACGTACTCGGTGGACTTCTTCGGCTGCGGGTATCTCTACGAGCCTCAAATCTCGCGCTCAGGTCAAACGATCACGATTCGCCAGGAGCTGAGCGCAATCTGCGGGATTCCGCAAAGCGGCCTCTCCGAGCATTACGCGCTCGGAAATCTTCCGTCCGGCACGTACACCATTCATCTCGAAGTCTGCGATCCGGGCTTCACGCCGTGCGCGTCGTTTCCTTCGCCCAATGATCTGACATTCGCGGTGATCGGTGGCACGATCATTCCGGAAAGCGCACCGGCGTCGGGTGCGCTCTCCATTTTTATCGCGATCGCATTGCTTGCGGCATTCGGAGCAGCCCGAGCTCGCGCTCGATCGGTTTAGCGAGCCGGCGCTCCATCGAACCCGTCGACGAAAATCTCGTCGGGCGGCGCAATGGTGACGACGAAAGATCGCATGCCGTCCGGCGAGAAAAGCGTCCATCCGCTGATCACCAAGCCGTCACCGGAAACGCCGGTGAGGCCGCCGCTGAAATCCCATCCCGCGGGAACCGTGATTCCTTGCGCGGCAAGATAGTCGACAAGGAGCTGCGATCCGTTCGCTTCGGTCCAGATATACGCAGCGCGCGGCGGATCATCGAAGAAGCCCGATGCGCCGACGATCGTCTTGCCGTCGTCGCTGACACCGAACGCGAACGGCATGACCGGAATCGGGATCACTTCTCCGGTCTTCGCGCTCCAGCGCCACGACGAGATGCTGCCGTCTTCGTTCGAATAGGAGCTGCCGACCACGAACTGGCCGTTGCCGCTGACGGCACCGGCTTCGCCGACGTTGTTGCCCATCGCATCGAGCGGATAGAACGGCACGCGATCCTGCCAGATCACGCCGCGCCGAAATCCGGTATCGGGATCGTCATTCCAGCCGCCGATGACGGTGCCGTCGGCGCTGATCGAGTTGGCGCGCGAGGCGGTCGTCGTGTCGGTGACCGGCAGGTCGATCGCGCCGTCCGCGGGCGTCCAGTAATAAGCTTTAGCGACGCTGAAATCGTCGCTCCACGCAAGGCCGACCGCGGAGCCGTCATCCGCTACGTCATAAACATTAGCGTTGTCGGTGCCGTCCGGCAGCGGCAGCGGCTCGGGTTCCGTCGCATCGAGCGCAACGACCGCAGGGATATCGTGGCCGCCGTTGCCGCTTCCACCGTCCACCGGAATCGCCCCGGACACCGTGCCGAGATTGTTGATGCCGTTGGAATAGTCCATGCCCTGCACGAGCTGCTCTTCGCCCGTGTCGCGAATCCAGCGGACGCCGCCGGTGCCGCCGACGAAAGCCGCGAGGTATTCGCCGTTCTGCGAAATCTTGGTGGTCTGCGCGGAGGGCGTCTGGAGCCCGATGAAAGTACCTTCCGCGCGAGCCGTACCTGCAAAGGCGACGACGACAGCGGCTGCCAAAAAAAGAGAACGCATGCGGATTCCTCGGATGAAGTTGAGCGCGGCGGTGGGAAAACCGCCCGCCAAGCTAGCCGAGGCCACGAGCCATCGGGCTCGCGGAGCATTCGCGATGCATTCGCGGAGCCGTTTAGGCCTTGGAGGCGGCTTCGACGATGAGGCCGGCGATCTCGTCCGGATGCGAGATCAGGGAAAGGTGGCTGGCCTTGAGCTCGATCGTCTTTGCGTTCATCCGCTTCGCCATGAAGCGCTCGAGATCGGGATTGATCGTGCGATCTTCGGTGGATACGGCATAGAAGCTCGGCTTCTGCCGCCACGCCGCCTGCGTCGTCTTCCCGTTGAAGAGCTGATCGGAGATCGGGCCCTGGACCGCATAGAGAACCCGCGCCTTCTCTCGCGGAAGATCGCCGGCGAAGTCGCGCAGGAACGCTTCTTCGCCGAGTTTCCCGCGTCCATCGGACCAAACGAGACCGGCCCATGCCGGCGGTGTCGGAAATGTCTTGGCGAGCGCTGTGTAGTCTTCGCCGGCGTCGGGTGCGCGTGCGGCGACATAGACGAGCGCGGAGACCTTCGGGTCCGTCCCGGCTTCGGTGATGATCATGCCGGCGAAAGAATGTCCGACGAGCACCGTGGGACCATCCTGCAACGCGATGGCGCGCCGCGTCGCCTCGACGCCCGCCTCCAGCGTCGTCAACGGATGCTGCACGGCCGTCGCGTTGTAGCCGGCCTTCTGCAAACGCGCGATGACCTCGGCCCAGCACGATCCGTCCGCATAGGCGCCATGAACGAGGACGACGTTGCGTACGGCGGGTTTGTTCTCTGCCCTGCCGCGACCGGCCAGCACCGAAGCCATGGCGCCGGCTGCGAGTGCCGCGGTGAAAGTTCGCCGAGTCATCATGTGGAGCTCCTTCTTCGCGCAAGATCATCGAATTGGCAGACAATGCCGCCGGCGCAGGCGAACGACTTGTTCAATCGTGCGATTTTCTTGAGTGTCCCGTTCTCCGCGTAAGGCTCGACATTCCGACGACGTAAAGGAATCCACGTGTCGTTCGAGACAACAGCCGCCTGGATGACGCGCCCGCCGACGAGGAAGGAGCGCATCCTGGCCCTCTCCGTCACCGCCTTCGCGGGCTTCTGGATCGGCGCTATGGCGGCAGCGTTCATCGAACCGCCGCGACCGTCATCGGCCATCGTGGCGTGCATGCTCATAGGCGCCGTCGCCGGTTGCACCATCGCCTGGTTTTTTCCAAAGCAGGCGCTATGCATCCTCGGTGCGCGAGCGCTCTTCCGAATCCCCAGGTAAGAACCGGTGCTTCATTCGACTTCGAACGTCTGCAGGCTGACCGGATTCGTCACGCTCAACGTCCCGCTCATCGAAAACCCGTGCCGTTCGCAGAAGAATGCGATCGTGCGATGCGCAGCTTCCGTGGGGATCGTGATGGTCGAGCTCCACGCCGTGTTGCTGACGCCGCCGTTCGCATCGCAGTCCTCCGCACAACGGAACGAGAATGCCGCGCCGGCTTGCGAAGCGATGTTGTGCTCGCCGCCGGCGTTGCGGAACGTGACGGTGTCGCCGACCAGCACATTCGTGTTGGCCGGACTGAATGCGTTGTCGTTGCCACCGACGCTGACGACGTGATTCGCCGCCGACGCGATCCCGCTGACCGATAGTGCGACCGCAGCGACGATCAGGCACGTTTTCATGACTTGAGCTCCCACGTTCGCAAAACCTGTCGGCGGATATTTCGCCGCCGACATTGCAAACGTAGGTCAGCCCGTGAAAGGCACTACAAGAGCCGCGTGTCGGCAGGTTCCTGGTCGAAGTGATCGTTCCTGCCGTCGACGTATTTGATCGACGTCGCCAGCGTATCCGCGTCCGCATCGTCGAGCACCGCGACCGCGACCGCACGAAACGGCCCGCCGAGCGCTTCGAGATTGCCTTCGCCGAACAGGCGGATGCCGCAGGTTTTGCAGAACCGATAATGCAGATGCGGACCCGGGCGATTCGGCGGCGTCCACTGATAGTCGGCAAGATTGGACTCGCCCTGGATCATGCGAAGCTTCGTCGCCGGCACGAACACGAACCACGCGCGCGCCTTGCTGCAGATCGAGCAGTTGCAGCGCAGCGTGCCGTTGTCGAAGTCGATATCGGCCTCGAAGCGGACGGCGCCGCAGTGACAGCTTCCTGTATGCATCTTTGCAGTCATCAGTGACCTCTCGTTCAGATATCGAATCCGTTCGCGAAGATGCGATCCGCCGCGTTCGAAACCTCGAACGTGATATGCACCGGCAGCGAATGCCGATACGGATCGTCGCTGCGAACGCAAAGATCGGCTTCGTAGGTTCCTTCCGAAAGCGCCGTCGCATCGAGCCCGACCGCGATCGATTCTTGCGCACCTGCCGCGACGATGCCGGTATTCGGATCGTACACGAGCCACGCCGGCACGCTCGGATTCGCGCACGCGCCGCCCGCCGACGCGATCGCAAACGCGCTCGCGAGCTGCGGATCCGCGCCGATCGTGTCCTGCAAGCTCGCGTGGCCCGTCGTCGTGTCGATGTAGTACACGCCGCCGAGGAGATCGGCGGTAGCGCCGGTCATATACAGCACGTCATTGGTGCGATCGACCGCGAGCGGGCCGGCCAGCAGCAGCGCTAACTCGTCGCCGAGCGGACCGATCGTCGTGATCACGCCGGTCGTCTTGTCGATCTCGACGAGCGAGGCGCTGTTCTGCTCGATACTGAACATCCGGCCGGTGCTGTCGATCGCAAGGCCGACGAGCATCGGCAAGTCGATGCCGGTCAGCGGCATCAGCCGCGTCACCTCGGCCGAGTACCGGTCGATGCTCGCGAGTGTCGTGCCCGAGCCATCGACCGCGGTGATCGCGCCGTACAGCACGGAATTGGTCGGATCCCACGCCAGGCCCTGGATCTGCTCGAACGGTCCGACGCCGGTATCGCCGATCGTCGTGATCTCGGCGGTGCTCGTGTCGACGCGATCGAGCACTTCGGTCGTGAAAATGATCGACGCGCCGCGATAGTGCCAGCCGTTGACGAGATACTCGGCGGAGAAATCATCGTCGATGAATGTGCCCGCGTCGTAGATGCGCTGGATCGAGCCGACCGGAGCGTTCGATTGCGGATCGTCGACGTCGAAGCCGAGCAGCGTGTTGTTCATCGTCGGATAGTCCGCGATCAACATGCGCGAGACGTACGCCGGAAGCTCATAGCCGTCGATCGATCCTGTCGACGCCGATGCGCGCGTGCCCGAATCGATCGACCAATGAAGATCGCGATCGCCGCTGTTCGCGAGCGTGAGCGTTACCGAGGCTTGTCCACCCGGCACCGCGCTGCCCGTCAACGTCGACGGCATAGATAGCACAGGCTTGCCGATGTTGAGCGTGACGTTCGCCTGCGCGGTATACGTCGCCGGCGTATTCGGAATCCAGTCGATCGCGGATCCGTCGGTCACTGCGTTTTCGAGATACGCGTACGAAGTCGCCCAGTTGTCGTCCTGCTGCAAGCCGATGCTGGCGCAGACGCCGCCGTTGCAGGTGTCGGGCGCGCCGAAATAATTGGCGTAGGCCGTGTACTCGACGTCGGCATATTCGAACGCGATGCGGCCGTCGGCTTCATCGATGACGATCTCGAACGTCGCGCGGTCCTCGTTCTGGCCGCCGATTTCGTGGCGCAGGTTGTACCACTCGACGACGAACTGCCGGTTCGGTGCATCGCCCACCGTGTCGGCATACACCGTGCCCCAATCGCCGATGCACGGGTCACCGCAGAGATTGCCGGCGAAATCGTCCCAGAGCGGCAGCATCGCGGTGCCCATGCCGGGCTGCGGCAAAGGTCCGGCGCCGTTCGCGGTCGGGAACAGGATGCAGCTCGCGAGCCCGACCAGAGCAGCGCCGTCGGTGCCGACGCAGAGTTGGTTCGCCGGCACGCCGTAGAACGAAAACGAGAATGGCACGTTCACCGCGACCATACCGGCACCGGTCGGATCGCTCGCGTCGCTGGGAGGATTGAGCGCCGTCGCGGTCGGGCGCACGGAAAGATCGATGAACGCGCCAGCGCGCGGCGTCGGCGTGTAGTCGGGACGCGCGTCGCGCGCGGTCCAGGTGATCGTGCGCTCACCGCCCTGCTGTGCGGACAGCTGCTTGATGCGGTTGTATTGCACGGTCGCGCCCGGCGCGATCACGAGATTCTGCTCGGACGCGACCGGACCTTCGACGCTGTCGTCGATCGACTGGTACGCGAGCGGCACCGCAGCATGGTTGGTCACGCGGTAACAGAGGTTCACGCGATCGCCGACCAGCGCGTCGATCGACGCCGAACCTGCGCAGGCATCGGGCGCGAGATCCGAGCCGACGGTGACCTCGAGCTCGATCCCGGCCGGCCCTCCGGCGCGAGCGAACGAAAAGACGGAAACGGCGGCGAGCGCACCGAGCATCAGCGCGATCGACCTTTCGGACTTCATCAACATGGTGGCTCCCGACAATACGCAATCGAGCCCGTGCGGCCCCGTCGCCACCCTACGAGCCGCGCGGCGATCGCGTATCAGCGCGACATCGCAAAGATGTCTCAGACCGATCACCGCGCGCATCTCGCGCGGATCGCCGGCGTCACGGCGCTCCCGGCGCGCGCTCCCACGCGAGCGATCGCGCTTGCGCCTTCGCGGCCTCCGCATCGGCGGACTCGCCCAGCACCGCATGCAGCAACGCCGCGGCGCGGGCGGCGCGGTAGTCGAGGCCGACGTAAGGCTTCACGCGATCGAGCAGCGCGGCCGCGCGCGTGCGGTCGGACGCCGCGGCCACGTAGTTCGCGTATGCGGCGCTCGCGACGACCGTGCGTGCGGGCTCGCCCGCGCTGTCGGCGAACGCGAGCGCCGCTGCGAAGTAGCGATCGGCCTCGGGATCGCCGTTGACGGCCAGAAGCTGCGCCCGTGTCAGCTCGTCGGCAAAGATCCATTCGGGATCTTGCGGCGATGCAACAAACTCGGAGAGCTTCGCCAGCAGCGGCGTCGCGGCATCGGCGTTGCGGCTTTGCAGAGCGGCGTCAGTCAGCACCATCGCAGCTTCAGGAATCGTGTCGCTGCAACTTCCGGGCGGCGCGTGCTCGATGTCGCGAAGAATCCCGTCGGCGAGACGGAGCGCCAGCGGTGCCTTGCCCTGATCGACCAGCACCGCCGCGCGCAGCACGGCGAACTCGGGATCGGTCGAACGATGCTTGCCCGAGCTTTCGAACTCGTCGAGCACCTGGCTCGCCTCGGCGAGCCGTCCGCTCGCGCGCAACGCGCGGATGTGATGCGCGCCGACGAACTCGATCAGCAAACGATCTTCGAGCTTCGGCAACAGGTCCCACGCGCGAGAGCTGCTCGCCGCGGCGCCGGCGTGATCGAGCACGGCGAGCTGCGTATCGACCTTGCCCGCGAGCGCGGTCGCCAGGAGATCGGCGATGTCGAAGCGCGCGTAGACATCGGTGGCGCGGTCGAACATCGCATTCGCGTCGGTGTAGTGGCCGCGCTGATGCTCGATCAGCGCCGCGTTGAGATTGAGCGTCGCAAGGCCCATCGGATCGCCGCTGCGCTCGAGCTCGCTGCGCGCGCGACCGATATCCGCGATCGCAAGATCGAGCCGGCCGAGACTGCTCTGCACCACCGCACGCTCGTTGTAGGCACGGCCGACCAGATTCATATCGCCCGCGGGACCCAGCACCGCGAGCGCTTTCGAATAATGCCGCTCGGCGACATCGAACGCATGCCGCCGGATCGCGACGCCGCCAAGACCCATCTCGCCGAGCGCGCGCAGCGTGACCGGCACATTCGCGTGCTCGTCGGCGAGCGGTGCGAATGCCGCTTCGGCCTCGTCGAGCTTGCCGCTGCGAAACGCGATGCGTCCGTCGCGCACACGCAGGCGTGGATCGGCGCGTTGCTCGGACGGGACTTTCTCGATCAGCGCGCGCGCCTGATCGAGATTGCCCTCGAGCATCGCCGCATCGATCCGCTGCACGGTTTCGTTGAGCGCGTCCGGCGGCGGTTTGTCGACGCCCGCGGCGTGGCCCGTATCGGCGAGGAATTGCGCGGCGGCGAGATCGGCCGCCGGCAGCGGAGAAGCCGATTCGGCGCGGTACGTCCGCGCATGGCCGTCATGATACGCATCGATCGCGAACCGCCAGTTGCCTTCGACAAACGAAGCTCGCGGAACCAGAACATAGCCGGCGCCGGTCAAGCTCGCGATACGCTCGCGCTCGCGCGCATCACTCGTCGCGCCGCTCGCGGGTTTGGCGATCGCGACGACGCGCTCGCTCGCGAGCACGTTCATGTGCGCATCGCGCAGACGTGAAGCGACGTAATCCATCGCACCAAGACGAATCCACGCCGCTTCGCTCGACACATCGGTCATCGCGACCGGCATCACGACGACGAGCGAGCGTGCCGTCGTCATCGGCGCCGATCGGTTCGAATCGGGTTTCAAAGCGAACGCGCCGAGCACGAGCGCGACAACAACAATGCCGGCCGCGGCGAGCCAGCGGACATCCCATGCGCGAACGCGCGGCGGCGTCTCCGCGACGATCGACGGTTCCGCATCGACAACGATCTCGGCAGTCGCATCCGTTTCCGTCGCGACCGCTTCGATCCGCACCGGCGCGGTCCATCGATAGCCGAAGCGCGGTACGGTGCGCAGGTGGTGATCGCCTTCGTCATCGCCGATCGCGCGCCGCGCTCGCCAGATCGTCTGCGTCAGCAGCGTGTCGCTCGCATCGACTCGTCCCCAGACCGCCGCGATCAGCTCGTCGCGTCCGACCGCACGGCCGCTGTGCTGCAGCAGATAGGCCAGGCACTCCAGCGATTTCGGCGGAATTGCGATGCGCTGGTCGCCGCGCCAGAGCTCGCGGGCGGCGGCGTCCAGCACGAAATCGTCGAAACGGTAGCGGACCGGCTTCATGGTCCGAGCATAACGCCTAAGCCCTGACGCGGGCGTCGGTATTCACTGTTCATCCAGCGTGTCGGGAGCAGCTTGGACCCACTTTCCAGCAAGGGGATTGAACGATGAAACCGTTACGCACTCTCGCCGCCGCGGCGCTTCTCGCGTCGATCGCCGGCTGCGCCACGATGCACGACACAACCACGCAGGGCGTTCGCAGCTCCGGCAACGGCGCAAATTCCGATGCCGCGTGGGCGACGCTGGATCTCAATAACGACGGCGAGCTCACCTGGGACGAGCTCGAGGCGCAGCGCGCGATGGGCCTCTTGCAGGACTTCCCGAACGCGGATGCGAACGGCGATCGGCGCGTCTCGCGCGAAGAATGGAACGCGTGGTGGCCGCGGATGACCGACCATCACACGCGCGGCGCGATGGAAGATGAGTCCACGCCCTCTTCTGCGCCCTGATGCTTCGTTAAACGCCGGCGAACCGACGGTTTTCTGAACGCGCTAGCCGGGGTTCGGATTCAGCCGGCCCGCCGCATTCTGACGATGGGCATCGTTCGAGGAGCCAGCCATGGAACGTCAGGACAACGCAAAGCGCTGTGCGAATAAAGGATGCACGTGTCACGTCTTTGCCGACGCCAAGTATTGCAGCGACAAATGCCGCGAGGCGGGCGAGAAAGGACGCAATGAAGTGAGATGCAACTGCGGGCACGCAGGATGCTCGCGATCGGAGTACGTGCCGTCAGGCGCAGAGGCGTCGCGTCACGCGCATCTCTAACGGTTCGATCAGTCCGCCGGCACGACGCGCCACACGGTATCGCCGACGTCGTCGGCGACAAGTAGCGCGCCGGCTTTGTCGACCGCGACGCCGACAGGCCGGCCTTGTGCATTGCCATCGGCGTCGAGAAATCCGGTAAGCACGTCTTCGAGTTTGCCGTCGGGCTTTCCGTCGACGAACGGAACGAAGACGACGCGATAGCCGCTGCGCGGATTGCGGTTCCACGAGCCGTGCTGTCCGATGAATGCGCCGCCGCGATAACGTGCGGGGAACAGCGAGCCATCGTAGAAGACGAGTCCGAGCGATGCGGTGTGCGGACCCAGCGCGTAGTCGGGAGCGATCGCGCTGTCGACGAGATCGGTGCGCGGCGGCGTGATGCGCGTGTCGACGTGACGGCCGTAATAGCTGTACGGCCATCCATAGAAGCCACCGTCGCGCACCGACGTGAGGTAATCGGGAACGAGATCGCTGCCTAGCTCGTCGCGCTCGTTGACGACGGTCCACAAGACGCCCGATTTCGGCTGCCAATCCATTCCGTTCGGATTGCGCAAGCCGGAGGCAAAAACGCGAGAGCGGCCGCTTGCCGCATCGATTTCCATGATCAGCGCGCGGCCCTCTTCTTTTTCGATGCCGTTCTCGGCGACGTTGCTGTTCGAGCCGACGGTGACGTACAGGCGCGAACCATCGCGGCTCGCGATCACGTTCTTCGTCCAATGATGATTGAGCGGGCCACCCGGCAGATCCGCGACTTTCGTTCCGCCGCTGTCGATCCGCGTTTCGCCGGCGCGGTATGCGTAACGCATCAGCGCATCGGTATTCGCGACATAAAACGTGTTGCCGACGAGCGCCATGCCGAACGGCGAATGCAGGTCGCGCAGAAACACCTCTCGCACTTCCGCGACGCCATCGCCGTCCGCATCGCGAAGCAGTGTGATGCGATTCGCGCTCGGCCGTCCGGAACCCGCGCGCTTCATCAGCTTCTTCATCACCCAGCCTCGGATGCCTTTGCCGTCTTCAGGTTTAGGTGGCGCGTCGGTTTCCGCGACCAGTACGTCACCGTTCGGAAGCACGTGCAGCCAGCGCGGGTGATCGAGGCCTTGTGCGAACGGACGGACCGCAAGACCTTGGGCCGCGATGGGCTTGCGGTCTTGCGGCCATCCTTTCGCGGGCGCGACCTTAACGGTAGGGATCAATGCGGTGTCGGGCGCCGGCAATGTGGGCGAAGGACCGGTGCCTGCGTCGACACTCAGCCGCGCGGTGTGCGCGCACGATGTCAGCATCGCGATCGAAATCATCGACGCGACGACAACCCGTGAGCTTGAACTGTATTTCGTGTTCATCGCGACCTCCTCGACGATGAATCCGCCGCGCGGCGCGATCGGCGCACGCGCGACGACCTACGTAACAGCTTGAGCGCAAGCGCTTCGAGCTTGCGCGGATGCCGCGCGACTTCCGCCGGAACGATTTCGTGCAGATCGCCGCTGCGCCAGATCGTGAACACGCACGGATGGATATACGAATTGCGGCAGACCGCCGGCGTGTTGCGAAGCCGCTGCGCGACACCCTTGACGATCGCGGCGATCGCCGATGCGAGCGGCCGCTCGCCGCCACGCTCCGGAAGCGGCGTCGCGGCGAGCATGGCGATCGCGAGAACTGTGCCGCACCAGGTGCGAAAATCCTTCGCGGTGAATTCTTCGCCCATCGCATCGCGCAAATACGCGTTGACCATGCCGGAGTCGATCGGCTGACGCGCGCCTTCATCGTCGACATACTGAAACAGCATCTGACCGGGCAATTGCTGGCAACGGCGCAATAGCCGCACGAGACGCGCGTTGTCGACGGCGATCTCCTGCATCTGCCCGCTCTTGGCTCGGAAACGGAACTGCGCGCGGCCAGCGCGCAAGAATGTGATGTGACGGTCACGCAACGTCGTCAGCCCGTACGAGCCATTCGCTCGCGCATACTCCTCGTTGCCGACACGAATCTGCGTTTCGGCGAGGAGGCTGACGGCAACCGCGAGCACTTTCGCTTGTGGCAATCCCGGCAATGCAAGATCGCGACGCAGGATGCGGCGCAAACGCGGCAGGCGTTTGCCGAATGCGATCAGCTTGCCGAACTTGTCAGCGTCGCGCGCCGAGCGCCAGCGCGCGTGATAGCGATACTGCTTGCGACCACGCGCATCGCGGCCGGTCGCCTGCAAGTGGCCGTGCGCGCTTGGACAGATCCAGACATCGGTATAAGCCGGAGGAATCGCGAGGCTCCGGATGCGCGCCAACGTGGCTTCATCCGTCACGCGCCGATGGTTCGAGTCGACATACACGAAACCGTTCCCGCGTCTACGCCGTTTGATGCCGGGTGCGGTGTCGGCAACGTAGGCGAGGCCTGGCGGTGCGGCTGCCTCGTTGACGGGACGTCGCGGCACGCTCTCAGAAGAGATGCGTGAACACGTAGATCAACAGCAAAAGCCCCGCGGGAACGCCGAGAATCCAAGCGATGAAGTACTTGCCCATGCTCTTCTCCTGCAACCGGAAGAAAAGGGCGGCGTCGAAACGCCGCCCCGGAGATCACTCTCAAGTCTGAGATTTCAGGCCCGAATGATCGACTTTCTTGACGCCCTTGATGCTTTGCGCAGCAGCGATCGCTTTCTTCACCGCGATCGGCGTTGCGAGCGTGCCGGTCAGCGTCACCACGCCGTCGACCGTCTTGACGTCGACATCCATGCTCTTCACGCCGTCCGTGGTCGCAAGCTCGGTTTTCACCTTGGTCGTGATCCATGTATCGGTCACGGGCTGATCCGAACCCGCGGGATCATTTGCGGCGTAGGCGCTGGTGAGCGCAAACGGCGCGGCAGCAGCGAATGCGGCCGCGAGTGACAAGCCGAGTACGCGGGCGAGTTTCGATTTCGTGTTCATCGTCGTTACTCCGTTTTCGGGGGATCGGAACGTTTACGGTGCCACGCTATGCGGCCGCGAATGGCCCGATCCTGAACTTCGTCGGCCGCTCTTCAGCAGGCGTATAGGGGGCTGCATGCGCTCACTTGCGGTCGTGATGACCCTGCGCTTTCCACTCCTCCAGCGAGATCTTGCCGTCGCCGTCCTTGTCGATCCGCGCGAAGTTCTGCGCGACAGCGGGATTGCCCATGACTTCGTTCTTCGTGAGATAGCCGTCCTTGTTGACGTCGAGCTCGTCGAACGAAGCATCGCCCTGCGATGGCACGCCTTGGTTGGCGCCGGTCTCTTTCATCGGATCGTGCGGATCGTTCTGCGCGATGGCGGTGCCAGCGCACAACACGAACGCGGCAGCCAGCGATTTGGCGAGGATGTGATTCATCGGTCGACTCCTGTGTCGAGGTTCGTGCGATCACGATGCCTGCCGTTCTTTTGCTCCGCGATGAATCCGGCACGCGCGATTCACTTCGGCTACAGATAGCTAAACGCTCGGGTTGTCGCGCCCGCTTCGCCATGGCACGCAATCTGCATCTACTGCGTTGACCGGCGGGATCGGATGGCCGGAAAACTCATCGAAACCCCGACGAAATGCACCGAATCTGGCGCACGTTGTCAGGGTTCGACGAAACGCGCGGAAAACCGCGCAGACCAGGGAACCGCCATGCGCACTTATCTGTTGCTCGTTCTGATGGCCGCCGCCACGCCGATCGGCGCGTCAGCCGCATCGATCTATCGATGCACTGACGCTAAGGGCGCGTTGGTGTTCAGTCAGGTGCCGTGCGGAAAGGATGCGAAGGAAGTCGGCGAATCGGGAACGGTGAAGTCGACGACGGCGCAGCCGTCGGAAGCTGCGGACAAGGCAACGCTGGCCGGGATCGACGAGCGCTGCGAGACGGAATCGCAGCACATCCAGACCAAGTACAACACCGAGTTCGCCGGTGCGAATACCGAGCTTAGCGATCTGCACAAGAAGTTGGCCGCGTCGCGCAGCAAGTCCGCGAACGCCGATGAGGACCCTGCGATCCGCCGGCAGATCGATGCGTTGGGCGAGCGCAAGACCGAGCTCTTGGGCGCGCAAGATCGCGAGCTCGCCGCGCTGCACGCCAAGTGCCGTGCCGAGCACGACGGCGAAGCCAAGCGCCAGGCCGATCGCAACTCCTCGCGCGCGACGATGGCGAAGCGATGAGGACGGATCGAGAGCCGAGGGCCTAAGGCTGAAAAGCTTGAGGGGCATGCGGTATCTGCTCCGCTCGTAAGCCTTGGGTTCTCGGCTCTCGACCCGTCTTGCAAACCCGCCGACTACTCGATTTGTGGCATATCGCGCGTTCGCGGCCGCTCGCCGATCGTCCGGATCGATAAAAAATAGCGGAAAAAACCGCTTTTCCCTCTCCTTTCCGCCGAAAAACCAGCTAGGCTTCGCCTGCGGCGCTGCCCTCAAGCAGCGCGCAACGACCTTTTTGGTTACCACAAGACCCCAGGAGATACCCGATCCATGGCAAGCAAGAAGAAGCCCGCCGGAAAATCCGCATCCCGCGCAGCCGCAAAGCCGCGCAGCATTTCCGTCAAACCGCTCACCCAAACGCTGTCGAAGTCCGGTCTGGTTGGCCACATCGCCAATCACAGCGGCGTCGATAACAAGAGCGTGCGTGCCGTCCTCGAAACACTCGAGGCGACGATCGGCGCTGCCGTGAACAAGAAGGGCGCCGGCGTGTTCACGCTGCCGGGCGTGTTCAAGGTGACTTCGGTCGCCGTGGCCGCCAAGCCCAAGCGCAAGGGTATTGATCCTTTCACGAAGGAAGAGCGTTGGTTCGCCGCCAAGCCGGCCAGCGTGAAGGTGAAGATCCGTCCGCTGAAGAAGCTCAAGGACGCTGCACTCTGATCCATGATCAGCACCACCAGCCTCGCGGCTGGTGGTGTTTTCCGCGCTAGCCGATTTTCCGGCCATCTCTCCGATCGGCGCGTCGCGACTACGCATCCCGTCGCCGATTTCCTACGCACGCAGAAGACGTTCTGCGGCATCCCTCGACACGCACCCGCGGCACGCTGCCTCCATCTGCTCGATGGAGAACCGCAATGCCCGTGCACAGCGCCGTCAAGGATGTTATGGCCGCCATCGAGGTGCTTAAACACGCGAAAGCCGCGTGCGCGCATCTCACGCCGCCCGGAGCAATGCGCCGGCAGGAAGACCTGATCACGCGTGCAAGGCTCATCCATTCGGTGATCCAGACACGCCGCAAACTCCAGGCGCTGCATCAACGCACCCTCGCACTCGGCGAGGCGGTGGAACGCTTCAAGGCGCAACGGCTCGCCATGCGTGCCTGACGGGTTGGAACGCCCACGGCGCCTCGTTGTCATGGTCGACGACAGTTTGCACCCCTCGGCGCCGTGGGCACTTCCGTCCCGCGCAATGCATCGCGCTCCTGAGCGATCGTCCGCAGTCGGAAATTTCCTACGCGCATTAACGCGATTTCGCGACAGCCTTCGCGGCGCGAGAAGCGCACCATCGAGAAAGACAGACGCAGCCGGAGGCATTCCCGATGAGTTTTCGGAACCTCGCAACCGAAACATGCCGGGCGGATGCACCGCCTTGCCGGCATGGCGACGCGCCGAGCACCGCGCGATCCACCGCTGCGCCGACGGATCACGAGCTCGACCATCAGGCGCGAGCGATCGCCGCGGTGATCAACGCATCGAGCAAGCTGCAGCGTCTGCGCAACCGTACGCGCGCGCTCGAACACGCGCTGGCCCGGCTCAAGGCGCAGCACATCGGCATGCCCGCATGAAACGCGAACCGCCCACCGAGCGCCGTCGGCACGCGCGGCCGCTGTCGCCGCCGGCGCCGCTGACGATCAATCTCGCCGAAAGCTGGCAGGTGCGCTGGTGGTGCGATCATTTCGGCGTCACGCATCGGCAGCTGTTCGACGCGATCGCCGAAGTCGGCGTGTCCGCCGAAGCGGTGCGCCGTCACCTCGAAAAATAGAAGCGTTCCGACATCCCGCGGGCGCGCTGCGGCTCGCCCGCATCGACCCCTGATGGAGAAAAGCGATGAACCGTGGTGATTTCATAGCCGTCTACATGCCGCAAACGCTGCGCAGCGTCGGCGGCGGCGCGTTTCAGGTCGTCAACAAGACGGGCATGGCGCTCGGGACGGTGTCGACCACGGTGGCGAGCGGTCTCAAGTTCACCATTCCGACGGACGTGATGAACCGCTTGAACGCCGACGGGCTGGTCACGTCGACTGCGATCAGTCTCTTCAACAAACAGCTCGATCCGTCAGCGTCGGATGCGAACATGAGCCGCTATCTCTGGATCATCGAGCGGCTTGGCAAGGCGCAGGTTTCGGATTGATCTCTACGGCTGCCCTCTCCCGCGCGCGGGAGAGGGGAAGCGATCAGCCGAACGGATCGCGCAACGTGATCGTGTCGTCGCGATCGGCGCCGGTCGCAACCAGCGCGAGATGACAGCCCGATAGCTCCTCGACCGCGCGCAAGTACGCGCGCGCCGCGGCCGGCAGTTTGTTCCAGTCGCGCACGCCTGAGCTCGGCTCGTCCCAGCCTGGGAATTCGAGATATACCGGTTTGCATTCGTCCCAGCCGGCTGCATCGAGCGGTGCAAGCTCGCGGCGCTTGCCGCGATATTCGTAGGCGACGCAGACCTTGATCGTCGGCAGGCCATCGAGCACGTCGAGCTTGGTGATCGCAAGGCCGTTGATGCCGTTGATCTGCACAGCGCGCTTGAGCGCGACGAGATCGATCCAGCCGCAGCGGCGCGGACGGCCCGTCGTCGCACCGAATTCGTGGCCGCGTGCGCGCAGCGTTTCGCCGGTCGAATCGCTGAGCTCGGTCGGGAACGGACCGCCGCCGACGCGCGTCGCATACGCCTTGCAGATACCGAGCACGTAATCGATATCGCACGTGCCGACGCCCGTGCCTGCGCACGCGCCGCCGACCGTCGTGTTCGACGAAGTCACGTACGGATACGTGCCGTGATCGATATCGAGCAGCGAGCCTTGCGCGCCTTCATAAAGAATATTGCCGCCCGCACGGCGAAGATCGTAAAGCACCGTGCTGACGTCATCAATCATCGGCCGCACGTAATCGCCGAACGCGAGCGCCTCGTCGAGCACTTTCTGGTAATCAACCGCATCGGCCTTGAGCCACTGCGTCAGCACAAAATTATGATAGTCAACGACCGCGCGGAGCTTGTCCGGCAATTCCTCCGGATACATGAGATCGGCGACGCGCACGCCGCGGCGCGCGACTTTGTCTTCGTACGCAGGACCGATGCCGCGACCGGTAGTTCCGATCGCCTTCGCGCCGGATGCCTTCTCGCGCGCCTGATCGAGCGCGATGTGATACGACATGATCAGCGGCGTCGCTGGCGAGATCTTGAGGCGCGAGCGCACGTCGACGCCTTGTGCTTCGAGCTCGCCGATTTCCTGCTGCAACGCGGCCGGCGACAGCACGACACCGTTGCCGATCAAGCACAGCACGCCTTCGCGCAGGATGCCCGATGGAATCAAGTGCAGCACGGTCTTCTTGCCACCGATGACCAGCGTGTGGCCCGCGTTGTGGCCGCCCTGGAAGCGGGCGACCGCGCCGACGCGCTCGGTCAAAAGATCGACGATCTTGCCCTTGCCTTCGTCGCCCCATTGCGCGCCGAGGATTACGACTGATTTGCCCATGATGAATGTTCCGAGAGATAGGGGGCTAAGCCCTCAATGCACCAACTGCAGGACAACGAGGCCCACCGCCACCATGCCCCCGCCGATCATACGCAACGTCCTCTCATCGATTTGTTGCAGTTGTTCGGCCATGCGCTTCCACAAGCCGGGCGACGCGAAAAGAAACAAGCCTTCGATGACCAGCACCAGGCAGAGCGCCGCCGCCAGATTCGAGTAATGCACGCGCTACTTGCTTTCCTGCAGATAACGCAGGAATTCCGACTTCGAATCGAGCACCAGCACGCCATTCTGCTTGGTCAGCGATTCGCGATACGCATCGAGGCTGCGTGAGAAGCCGTAGAACTCCGGGTCGCGTCCGTACGCGCTCGCGTAGATTTCGGCCGCCTTCGCATCGCCCTCGCCGCGCGCTTTGGCCGCGTCGCGGTACGCCTCGGCCTTGAGCACCTGTGCCTGGCGATCCGCATCGGCCTGGATGCGCTCGGACGCCTCGCTGCCTTCGGCGCGCAGCGAGTCGGCGACGACCTTGCGCTCGGATCGCATGCGCTCGTAAACCGAACGCAGCACCGAGCTTTCTTCCGGAAGATCGATGCGCTTGATGCGCACGTCAATGATCTCGACGCCGAGGTTCTGCGCATCGCGGTTGGCGGCCTGCACCAGCGCCTGCGTCAAGTCGGTACGCGCGCTCGATACGACATCCTGCAGCGTGCGCGAGTTGATCGCGGTGCGAAGGCCGTCCTTCACGGTCGAGCCGAGCCGCTGCTGCGCGCGGCCTTCATCGCCGCCGACTGCGGTGTAGAACGTCGATGGATCGGCGATGCGCCATTTCACGAAGAAGTCGACGTTGACGTCTTTCTTCTCCGAAGTGAGATAGCGCTCGGGGGCCGAATCGAGCGTCAGGATGCGCTTGTCGAAGCGCAGCACCTGCTGGATCAGCGGAAGCTTGAAATGCAGGCCCGGCTTGAATCCGGTTTGGATGATGCGGCCGAACTGCACGAGGAGCGCGGTCTGCCCTTCGCTGACGACGAACGCAGCGCTGGTAGCGACGAGCACGATCAGCGCGGCGATGACTGCTGTGATGAGACGCATCAGCGGCCTCCCTTGCCGGTTTCCGGCGTGACGATCGAAGGCACGAGCGTTTCGGTCGCTTTGGGCGGCGTGCCGCCGTCTACCGACAGATAGAGAACGTTCTTGCCGGAGGAAAGATCGATCACCTTGTTACTGTTCTGCAGCACCTGCTGCATCGTCTCGATGTAGAGGCGCTTGCGCATCACTTCCGGCGCGGCCTTGTATTCGGACGCGAGCAGGTTGAAGCGCTCGGCATCGCCTTGAGCAGTTGCGATGCGCTCGGCCTTGTAGCCATCGGCTTCGGCGAGAATGCGCGCCGCGACGCCGCGCGCTTCGGGAATCACGCGCTTGGAGTACGCATCGGCGTTGTTGCTGGAGCGCTGGCGATCCTCGCGCGCGCTGATCGCATCGTCGAATGCTTCCTTCACTTCCTGCGGCGGACGCACGTTCTGGAAGTTGAGCTGCGTGACGGTAAGGCCAGTGTGATAGCGATCGAGCGTCTGCTGCAGCACTTTCTTCGCCTGGATCGCAAGCTCGGCGCTGGGATTGGGCGGCGGCGATTTCGCTTCGATATCGGCCTGCACGAGCTGATCGGGCATGATCGACGACAAGCCGCTCGAACCGATCACTTCACGCACGGCGCTCTCGGCCGCTTGCTTGATGGTCTCGTCGGGATCGCGCACGCTGAAAAGGAATTCCTGCGCGTCGGCGACCGTGTACTGGACGTTGAAATCGACCAGCACGATGTTCTCGTCCTTGGTCAGCATGCGCACCTGATCGGACGTTGCGCGCACGCCTTTCGCATCGACCTTGGTGACGCTCTCGATCGGACGCGGCCATTTGAGATTGAAGCCGGGCGCCATCACGCGCGTGAACTCGCCAAAGCGCAGCACCACGCCCGATTCGCTGGCCTTGATCACCGCGCAGCTGTCGTAGACGATCCAGACCAGGAGGATGCCGAGGATCGCGACGCCGGGACCGCCTCCGCCACCGCCGAAGAGACGATTGAAGAATGCGCCGATGCGCTTTACGAACGCATCGAAGTCAGGTGACGGTCCGCCGCCGCCGCCGCCGTTGTCCTTCCACGGATCGCGCTGTTTGCCGCCGCCGGGTTCATTCCATGCCATTACTCGTTACCTCGATGCCGGCAACCATCGCACGCTTCGGGATTTTCTTTCATTGAAAAGCGCGGCCATGGATGACCGCTTCTGACGCGCCAGTGCAAATGACCGCGCCAAACACCAAAAAGACGATCCGGAGAAGCGATCAGGGACGATCGCACAAGTTACTTGGATTGTAGGTAGGGGTTCCGGAGGGGGCAAGCAAGCGCCCGCGCAGCCAATCGCCATCGCCGTCGGGGAGGCCGAACAAAGGCTCGACCAGCGCGCGAGGCGCGTCGATGCGGATATGCCAGCCCGAATCGTCCGCGCTTTCGTCGGCGACGAGCCCCTGCGCGTGCAGGCGCGCGCGCAGGCGGCCCGCAGTCGCCGGCACGTGCAGCTCCGCGCGGATGCGCTCGGCGCCAAGGCGACGCTCGATCGCAAGCTTGAGGCCATCGAGGCCCTGCCCTTGGATCGCCGACACCCAGGCCCGCGGCGTTTCGCCGCCGTCGATCCAGTCGAGGCGAGGCGCAATACCTTTGCGGTGCGGCGAATCGTCGCCTTCATGCCTCTCGGCATCGACGAGATCTATTTTGTTGAAGACGAGCACCTGCGGCAGATCGGCAGCACCGATTTCGTGCAGCACCGTCGCAACGTCTTCGATGCGCTCGTCGCGCTCGGGATCGGACGCATCGATGACGTGCAGCAGAAGATCCGCATCGCGCGCCTCGGCCAACGTCGAGCGGAACGCAGCGACGAGATCGTGCGGAAGATCGCGGATGAAACCGACCGTGTCGGCGAGCAGGATCGGCCCGCAATCGAGGCCGTTCAAGCGGCGCAGCGTCGGATCGAGCGTCGCGAACAGCTGATCGGCCGCGTACACCTCGGCGCCCGTCATCGTATTGAACAGCGTTGATTTGCCCGCGTTGGTGTAGCCGACCAGCGCCACCACCGGCAACGCGTTGCGCTGACGCGCGCGGCGCGCCTGTGCGCGCTGCGTCTCGACCTTGTCGAGGCGTTTTTCCAACTGTTTCACGCGGTCGCTGAGCAAGCGCCGATCGAGCTCGAGCTGCGTTTCGCCAGGACCGCGAAGGCCAATCGCACCGCCGCGCTGACGCTCCAAGTGCGTCCAGCCGCGCACCAGGCGCGTCGACATGTGCTTCAACTGCGCAAGCTCGACCTGCAGCTTGCCTTCGTGTGAGCGCGCGCGCTGCGCGAAGATGTCGAGGATCAAACCGGTGCGATCGACGACGCGGCACTCGGTGAGCTTTTCGAGATTGCGCTCCTGCACCGGGCTCAACGTGCGGTTGACGAGGATCAAATCCGCGTCGAGCGCCTTGCGCTGCATCGCAAGCTCTTCGGCTTTGCCGGTGCCGACGAAGTAGCGCGGATTGGGCCGATCGACGCGCGCGGTCAGCGTGCCCACGACGCTGGCGCCGGCCGAGCGCGCGAGCTCGCCGAATTCGTCCAGAGCCGCCGGATCCTGATGACCCGGTTCATGCGGCTGCAAGAGCAGCGCGCGCTCGCCTTTTTTCGATCGTTCGAACAGAGAGGGAATTACTCGTGGTGTTCGGCAGTGTCCGCCGGCGCGGTCGTGCCCATGGAAGGCCCGGTCTCGGGACCGACGCGAACGTTGCGGGTCGGCACCACCGTGGAGATCGCGTGCTTGTAGACCATTTGGCTCACGGTGTTGCGCAGAAGGACGACGAACTGGTCGAACGACTCGACCGTGCCCTGCAACTTGATGCCGTTCACCAGATAGATCGACACCGGCACGCGCTCGCGACGCAACGCATTCAAAAACGGATCCTGCAATGACTGCCCCTTGGACATGGTCTTGTTCTCCAACTACGAAATCCCCGAACCGGGAAAAAGGCCGCGCGGCGCAAGCGTGCGTCCGGACGCCCCGGTTCAACCGTCGTTCATGTAAACGATGAAGCCATCTTAACGATTTGTTCCGGCAAATAAAATGCCGTGCGACACGTATTCACGAATTGTCGACAACGAGCCTCCGAGGAAAGCCGCCACGGCGCGTTCCGCTTCCTCGCCGTGCCCGGCGCCATCCGGATCGATCCGGCGCGCGTCGAGCTCGCTGCGCAGCCACGTCACCTGGCGTTTCGCCAGTTGCCGTGTCGCGAAGATCGAGCGTTCCCGAAATGTGGGGGCGTCGGAGCCGCCCTCAAGATGCTCCCAGGCCTGGCGATAGCCGACCGCGCGCAGCGCAGGCAGCGACGCGTCGAGATCGCCGCGCGCGGCAAGCCGACGCACTTCGTCGAGGAATCCCGCCACCAACATCGCATCGAAGCGGCTCGCGATGCGTGCGTGCAGGCGCGTGCGATCCTCGGGCACCAGCGCGAGCTTGAGAAGCCGCCACGGCAAGCGTTCGCGCACACCGCCGATCTGCGCGGACACAGGTTTCCCGGTCAGCTCGATGATTTCGAGCGCGCGCTGGATGCGTTGCGCATCGCCCGCGCCGATGCGCTCGGCAGCTTCAGGATCGATCGCTGCAAGCCGCTCATGCAACGCAGGCCAGCCGACGCGCGAAGCTTCCTCGGCAAGGCGCGCACGAATCTCCGGCGCGGCGTCCGGCAAATCCGACAAGCCATGCTCCAGCGCGCGGAAGTAGAGTCCGGTTCCGCCGACCAGAAGCGGCACGCGGCCGCGCGCGCCGATCTCGTCCATCGCGATCAGCGCATCGCGACGGAATTCGGCGGCCGAGTACGGCGAGGCGGGATCGCGGATGTCGATCATCCGGTGCGGATAGCGCGCGAGCGTCGCCGCGTCGGGCTTCGCAGCGCCGATGTCGAGACCGCGATAGACCAGCGCCGAATCGACGCTGATGAGATCGACGGGAAACCGATCCGCCAGTGCACAGGCGAGCGCGGTCTTGCCGGTCGCGGTCGCGCCCATCAGGAAGATCGCGGGCGGGCGGATGTCGGCGGGCATTCCACGATTCTAGAGGCTCCGTAGCCTTCAGCGCCTATAATCCGCGTCCCCGCAAGGAACCTCCTCAATGCAGACGACGATGAAAGCCCTGGTCAAGCGCGAAGCTGCCAAGGGCATTTGGATGGAACAGGTCCCGGTTCCGGAAATCGGACCGAACGACGTGCTGATCAAGCTCGAGAAGACCGCGATCTGCGGCACGGATCTGCACATCTACAAATGGGACGAATGGTCGCAGCGCGTGATCAAGCCCGGCCTCGTGATCGGCCACGAGTTCGTCGGCCGCATCGTCGATATCGGACCCGGCGTGCGCGGCTACACCGTCGGCCAGCGCGTGTCGGCCGAAGGCCATATCGTCTGCGGTGTCTGCCGCAACTGTCGTGCGGGCAAGCAGCATCTTTGTCCTTACACGGTCGGCATCGGCGTCAATCGCGCCGGCGCGTTCGCCGAATACATCGCGATGCCCTCATCGAACCTCTGGCCGATTCCGGATCAGATTCCGTCCGAGCTCGCCGCGTTCTTCGATCCGTACGGCAACGCCGCGCATTGCGCGCTGGAATTCGATCTGATTGGCGAAGATGTCTTGATCACGGGTGCGGGCCCGATCGGCATCATCGCGGCGGGCATCGCCAAGCACGTCGGCGCGCGCAACGTGGTCGTCACCGACGTCAACGACTATCGCCTGAAGCTCGCCGCCGATATGGGCGCGACGCGCGTGGTCAACGTCTCCAAGCAATCGCTCGCAGAAGTCGTCAAAGACCTGCACATGGAAGGCTTCGACGTCGGCCTCGAGATGAGCGGCAATCCGCGCGCGTTCAACGACATGCTCGGCTGCATGTATCACGGCGGCAAGATCGCGTTGCTCGGCCTGCTGCCGAACGGCGCCGGCATCGATTGGGACAAGGTCATCTTCCGCGGCCTCGTCCTGCACGGCATCTACGGACGGCGCATGTATGAAACCTGGTACAAGATGACGCAGATGGTGCTCACCGGTTTCCCGCTGCAGAAAGTGCTGACGCATCAGATCCACATCGACGACTTCCAGAAAGGCTTCGATTTGATGGATTCGGGCAATTGCGGGAAGGTCGTCTGTTCGTGGAATTGAATCAGCCGAGCGGCGATTCCGACTCCGGGCCCGATGGCTCGGCGCGGCGCTGGTTTCGCCGCGAATCGGTCAGCCTCGCCGAGATCGCCGTGCAGACGTTTTCTGTCGTGCTCGGCATCCTGCTCGCGCTCGGCATCGACGATTGGAAACGCGAGCGCGAGATGCGCCAGAACGTCGACGATGCGCTGCACGCCGTGCACACCGAGATCGAAGCGAACCGTGCCGCGCTCCAACACCATCGCGATCACCTTCGCGCCGTCGAGACGAGCGTCGCGAAGGATGCCGCTCCAGCCAACCTGCGCCCGTGCAACGAATACGAAGGCTGGAACGGCACCGGCACCGCGACGCTGCTCAATGCCGCTTATCAGACGGCGATCGCGACGCAAGCGTTCGCGCACATGGATTTCAAGCGCGCGCAGACGATCGCCGCCGCGTACAACCTGCAGTCGGTCTATCTCGGCTATCTCGACAAGATTCTCGACGTCGTTCTGCGCGGCACGCCGATGCCACCCGCCGACTGCGCGGGCATGATCCACGAGCTCGGCTCGTTCGCCGACGCGCTCGACGGCGAGTATCAGAAAGTCGCCGAACCACCCGCCACGCCGGCAAAACCCTGAAGCCCGATGCCCGACCGCCGTTTTCGCGATCTCATCGAAAGCTCGCTCGCTGAGCTTCCGCCGGGTCCGTTGCTCGTCGCGCACAGCGGCGGCCTCGACTCGACCGTGCTGCTGCACGGCCTTGCGAACTCCGCGGCGGCGTGCGAACGCGGCTTGCGCGCGGTACATGTCGATCATCGCTTGCAAGCCGACAGCGCGATGTGGGCGCGGCATTGCCAGAATTTCGCCGAACAACTCGGCGTGCCGATCGAGACGCGCACCGTCGAAGTCGCGCGCACGGCCGGCCTTGGCCTCGAAGCGACCGCGCGTCGCGCACGTTACGGCGCGATCGAGGAAATGCTCGCATCCGGCGAGATCCTTGCGCTTGCGCATCATCGCGACGATCAGGCCGAAACCGTTCTCCTGAAACTTCTGCGCGGCGCGGGGCCAGAAGGTCTCGGCGCGATGCGCACGCTGCGCCGGCTCGGCCGCGGTCTCTGCTGGCGCCCGCTGCTGGCGCTGCCGCGCGTGACGCTGCGCGGCTACGCCGAGCGGCATCGTCTGGTGTGGATCGAAGATCCGAGCAACGCCGACGTCTCGCTCGACCGGAATTTCATGCGCATCGAGATCCTGCCGCGTATCACCCGGCGCTGGCCCGAAGCCGAAACCAGCATCGCGCAAAGCGCGGTATGGGCGCGCGCCGCGGCGGATTTCATCGACGATGAAGCCGAGCGCACGCTCGCGCGCGTGCAGGGCCTCGATCCTTCGACCTTGCGCTTTCGCGAATGGCTGGCGCTGCCGGACGCGTTGCGCGATCCGGTCCTGCGCCGCTGGCTGCGCGGCATTGGCCTGCCCGAGCCGACGCAATTCCAAGTCGCCGAGCTCGTGCGCCAGCTTGCCGAAGCCGGCGAGGATCGCCAGCCGTGCGTGCGCTGGCCCGGCGTCGAAGTGCGCCGCTACCGCGATCTTTTGCATGGCCTCCCGCCGCTGCATTTCCCACCGCTCGATTGGAGCGCCGAGTTCGTCGGCGATGCGCTTGCGCTGCCCGCCGACATCGGCGTGCTGCGCCTGGTGGCGACGGAATCGTCCGCATCGACACCACGGCTCGCTCGTTCGGTCCGTGTGCGTTTCCGCCGCGGCGGCGAAAGCCTGAAGCTCGCGGGCGCCGCGCATACGCGGGAGCTGCGCGATCTTCTGCAGGAAGCCGGCATCCCGCCATGGCAGCGGAGCCGCCTGCCCCTGGTGCTCGACGCGGACGGCGCGTTGCTCGCGGTGGCCGATCTCTGGACGAGCAGCGCCGGCGCCGAGCTTCTGGCGCACGCGGGCGCGCGTTTGTCATGGACACCCGGCACGGTGCACGCGGCGATTGATCTTGCGCCGTCGCTGAGCTAGGTTGCGCGCCATGCCGCCCGCCGAAGCCTCGCAGATTGCCGAGTTCGAAAAATCGCTGGACGAGCTCGAGCAGCTCGTCTCGCGCATGGAGCACGGCGAGCTCAGTCTCGACGATTCGCTGAAATCGTTCGAGCGCGGCATCGCGCTCTACCGCAATTGCCAGAATGCGCTCGAGCAGGCGGAGTTGCGCGTCAAGCAGCTGCTGGATCCGAATGCACCCGAAAGCGCGGCGCCGTTCAATCCCGACACGCCCTGATCCACGCTATCGTCGTCCGGGCGAAGTCGGCACCCGTTTCCGCCACATCCCAGAAGCAAAATGGATTCCGGCTTTCGCCGGAATGACGAAGCTCTTACGGCCGCACGAATCGTGAACGATCTGACACCAGAGCTTCTTGCCCTCTCCGCCCGCGCCGACGCCGTGCTCGCACGCGTGCTGCCGCCCGAAGATCAGCCTCCGATCGAGCTCCATCGCGCAATGCGTTACGCGGTGCTCGGCGGCGGCAAGCGCCTGCGGCCACTGCTCGTGTATTCGGCGGGACAAGCGCTCGGCGCGAATCTCGATCGACTCGACGCTGCGGCGGCTGCGGTCGAAATCATCCACGCCTACTCGCTCGTGCACGACGATCTGCCCGCGATGGACGACGACAGCCTGCGCCGCGGACGTCCGACGTGTCATGTCGTGTTCGGCGAAGCGATGGCGATCCTTGCCGGCGATGCGCTGCAAGCACTCGCGTTCGACGTGCTCGCGCACGATGCCGCACTCGATGTCGACGCGCGCCTGCACATCGAGATGCTGCGCGTGCTCGCCGTCGCGTGTGGCTCGCACGGCATGGCCGGCGGCCAGGCGTTCGATCTCGCCGCGGTCGGCAAGAAGCTGACGCCCGCGGAACTCGAACGCATGCACGTGCACAAGACCGGCGCGCTGATTCGTGCGTCCGTGCGTCTGGGCGCGTTCGCGGCGGGTTGCGAAGACGCAGCGATTCTCGATGCGCTAGAACGCTACGGGCATTGCGTCGGTCTTGCGTTTCAGATTCGCGATGATCTGCTCGATATCGAGGGTGCGACGGAGCAGCTTGGCAAGACCGCGGGCAAAGATGTGGCGGCGGCGAAGCCGACGTATCCGGCGATCCTCGGTGTCGAGGCATCGCGGCACGAGCTTGCGATGCTGACCGAAGCTGCTCTGGGTGCGGTTGACGGGCTTGGAAGCGACGCGCGTGCGTTGCGGGAGCTGGCGCGGTTCGTTGCGGAGCGCGTGAGCTGACCTCACCCTACCCTCTCCCGCGAGCGGGAGAGGGGGAAGATTGCTGCTCAGTTCACCAACCGCAACGTAAACGGATACCGATACCGCTCGCCGTTGTTCGCCTTGATCGCAGCGATCACCGTCATCACGAGATCGAACAATCCGACGACCCAGATCAGCACGATGCCGATCAGGATGAAGACGAGGATGCAGCAGACCAGAAACGCGATCGCCATCGTGATCTGGAAATTGAGCGCTTCCTTGCCCTGATCGTCGACGAGCGCGTATTCGTTCTTCTTGATCTGCCAGATGATCAGCGGACCGAGAATCGAGCCGAACGGGATGATGAAACCGCTGAGCGCAGACAGATGCGCGAACATCGCCCACATGCGCTCGTCATTGCTGCCCGCTACGGGAGCCGGCGGCGGTTGCGGCGGCGGCGATTCGGGCGGCGGCGGTGCGACGGTCTCGTTCTCGTTCATGCGGAACTCCGGTTCGGGACGTCGCGCCCACTATTTCGCGTTCGGCCGTCTCGTGCAAGCGCGGGACGTCACCCTGACTTCCGTCCTAGCGGTTCTACTCGCCCGCGACAGTCATCCGATCGATCAGCATCGAGCCCGACAGAATATGCGAGCGCAAATCGACGTCGCTGCCGATCGCGACGATGCGCTGGAACATGTCGCGAAGGTTCGATGCGATCGTGATCTCCTCGACCGGATACGCGATCTCGCCGTTCTCGACCCAGAAGCCGGAAGCGCCGCGCGAATAATCGCCGGTGATCAGCGAAACGCCGTGCCCCATGAGCTCGGTGACGATGAGACCCGTGCCCATGCGCTTCACGAGTGTGGCGAAATCGTCCTTGCCAGGCTCGACGACGACGTTGTGCACGCCGCCGGCGTTCCCGGTCGAGACGAGGCCGAGCTTGCGCGCGGAGTAGCTGCCGAGGATGTAGCGCGCTAGCACGCCGTCGCGGATCAGATCCGAATCGCGCGTCGCGACGCCTTCGGCATCGAACGCGGTCGAGCCGTGTCCGCGCGGAATATGCGGACGCTCGACGATCTGCATCCACGACGGAAACACCTGCTTGCCGGCATGATCGACGAGGAAACTTGCGCGGCGATACAGCGCGCCGCCGCTGACCGCGGAAAGGAAATGACCGATCACGCCGCGCGCGACTTCAGGCACGAACAAGACGGGACACTCACGCGTCGACAACTTGCGTGCGCCGAGCCGCGCGATCGTGCGCTCGGCAGCTTTGCGGCCAAGCGCCGCCGCAGAGCCGAAATCGCCGGCCTCGCGCACCGTGTCGTACCAGTAGTCGCGCTGCATGCCGGCGTCGTCCTCGGCGATCAGCGCGCACGACAGCGAATGCCGCGTGCCGCGCTCGGTGCCGACGAAGCCGAGCGAGTTCGCATATGCCGTCATCGATGCGCCGACCTGCACCGACGCGCCTTCGGAATTGTCGATACGCGGATCGAACGCGCGCCCGGCGTCTTCGATTTCGATGCCGAGGCGGATCGCTTCCTCCGCGGTGATGTCCCACGGATGCCAAAGATCGAGATCGCGGATGTCGCGCGCGAGCAGCGCCGGATCGGCGAGCCCGCTGGCCGGGTCTTCCTCGGTGTACCGCGCAATCGCGCAGGCGTGCTCGACAGTCTGCTCGATCGATTTCGGATCGAGATCGGCCGTGTTCGCCGAGCCCTTGCGCCGGCCGAAATACACGGTGACCGAGACGCCGCGGTCGCGCGTGCGCTCGACCGTTTCGACCTCACCGAGCCGCACGTTCACCGCAAGCCCTTCGTCCACGCTTGCCGCAACGTCCGCTTCGCTCGCGCCTTTCGCGCGGCAGCGGCGTATCACGTCCTCGGCGATATCGCGCAGGCGATCGAGCTCGGCCAAGCTGCTATCTTTGTCGATGATGATGTCGTTCACTGCCCAATCCTGGATACCGTAATGCGTTCACGCGACCTCTCGCCCGACGACGATGCACTGCCGCCGAGCCGCAGCCAGCAGCGGCGCGACGCGCTGGCGATCTTCGATCTCGCCGAGACGCTCGCTTCGCTCAGCGACGCCGAGCTCTCGCGCGTGCCGCTCGCCGACGAGCTTCGCGACGAAGTGCTGCGCACGCGCGCCGTCAGCTCGCACATCGCGCGCAAGCGCGCGACGCAATTCCTCGCCAAGCAGCTGCGTAAGCTCGACGAGACCGATCTTGAGCCAATCCGCGCCGCGCTCGAACACGATCGCGTCATGGCGCATCAAGAAGCCGCCTCGCTGCACCGGCTCGAAGGCTGGCGCGATCGGCTGATTGCGGAAGGCGACGCGGCGCTCGACGAGCTGCTCGCACTTCATCCTTCCGCGGATCGCCAGCATCTTCGCCAGCTGGCGCGCAACGCGCGCGCTGAGCGCGATCGCGAGAAGCCCTTGCATGCGTACCGCGAGCTTTTTCGCGAGCTGCGCGAGCTACTCGACAAACCTTCCTGATCCGTCGTCCCGGCGTAGGCCGGGATGATGAGTGGGGGCAAGCTACGCCGCCGTCCCGCCCACCGTCATTCCGTCGATCCTCAACGTCGGCTGCCCGACACCGACCGGAACGCTCTGCCCGTCCTTGCCGCACACGCCGACGCCTTCGTCGAGCTTCAAATCGTTGCCGATCATCGATACGCGCGTCAGCACTTCGGGGCCCGAGCCGACCAAGGTCGCGCCCTTCACGGGCCGCGTGACTTTGCCGTCTTCGATCAGATACGCCTCGCTCGCCGAGAACACGAATTTGCCGTTCGTGATGTCGACCTGACCACCGCCGAAGTTGACCGCGTACAAACCTTTCTTCACCGACGCGATGATCTCGCCGGGATCGCGCTCGCCGGGCAGCATGTAGGTGTTCGTCATGCGCGGCATCGGCAGATGCGCGAACGATTCGCGCCGGCCATTGCCGGTCGGCGTCATGCCCATCAGGCGTGCGTTGAGCTTGTCCTGCATGAAGCCTTTCATCACGCCGTTGTCGACCAGCACGGTGCAATTCGTCGGCGTGCCTTCATCGTCGATCGAAAGCGAGCCGCGACGTCCGGCGAGCGTGCCGTCGTCGACGACGGTGACGCCCGGCGCTGCGACTTTCTCGCCCATCATGCCGGCGAACGCGGATGTTCCCTTGCGATTGAAATCGCCTTCGAAACCGTGGCCGATCGCTTCGTGCAGCAGCACGCCGGGCCAGCCGGGTCCGAGCACGACGGTCATGTTGCCCGCCGGCGCGTCGACCGATTCCAGATTGACCAGCGCGACTCGAACGGCTTCGCGCGCGAACGAATGTGCGCGTCCGTTCTCGAGCAATTCGGTGAATCCAAAACGACCGCCGCCGCCGGCGCTGCCGGATTCGCGGCGGCCGTTATGTTCGGCGATCACCTGCACGTTCATGCGCACGAGCGGACGCACGTCCGCCGCAAGCGTGCCATCGGATGCTGCGAGCAGCACGGTATCGAGCCCGGCAGAGATGCTGACAATCACTTGCTTGACGCGCGGATCTTCGGCGCGGGCGAACGCGTCGATCTCGCGCAGGAGCTTGATCTTCGCTTCGCTCGACAACGTCTCGATCGGATCGATCGCCGGATAAAGCCCGCGCCCGCTCGCAACCGCGAGCGGCTTGCCGATGCCGTTGCTGCCCGAATGCGCGATCGCGCGCGCTGAACCCGCCGCCTCAAGCAGCGAAGGCAGCACGATCTCGTCGGAATAAGCAAAACCGGTTTTCTCGCCGGAGAGCGCACGCACACCGACGCCCTGCTCGATCGAGTGATTGCCTTCCTTGACGATGCCGTCCTCGAGCACCCAGGACTCACTGCGCGAGTGCTGGAAATAGAGATCGGCAGCGTCGATCGACGGGCCCATCAGACGCGTGAACACGCGGTCGAGATCGCCGGCGGAAAGGCCGCCGGGCCGCAGCAGCCGCTGTTCGGCCTGCGCAATCAATTCAGTCATGGAGAACGAGCCGGAAGGCGGTGATGGCCCAAGAATGGGGCCGGACACGGTAGGCCACAAGGCGGATCAGCGCAACCCGGAGCCGGCCGGCTTAACCTCGGCTTCGGGCGGTTTCGCCTCGTCGCGGCGCGTGCGCGTGTTCTCGCGCGCGACCAGCGTAATCTGCGGCTTGTCCCAGCTCCCGGAGACGCGATAGCGCGATCCCATGGCCTTGCCGATCGGCTTGCCGAGCACGCCCTGCAGCACCAGCCCCGCGGCGGCGCCGACCGGGCCGCCGGCGATCGCGCCGACGATCGGCAACGTGGCGCCGGTGTGCGGCGTCACGATCATCGTCTGATCGTAGTCCTTGGTGCGAAGACCGGTGCGGCCGGTGATCGTGATGTCGGCGGACGGGCTTCGGATCGCAAGATCGGTCGTGTATGCATTGCCGTCGTCGAGCTTGAACGTGCCGGTGATCGAGTTGAAGCTCAAGCCCGACTGGAAGAAATCGCTGAAGTCGAGGCTCAGCCGACGCGGAATCTCGGTCAGCGACAAGAGACCGAAGATGCGTCCCGCACCGGGCTCGACTTCGAGAATGCGGCCTTCGGCGACCTTCAGCGTGATCGAGCCGCTTTCGAGCTTGGGCAACGCGAACGCGGACGGCGCGCCCGGCCACACCGCATCGATGTTCGCGCTGGTCTGTCCGCCGTCGATCAAGCCCGGGAATCCGAGCGCGTCCATCATGTGGCCTAGATTCTGCGCGGTCATCGAGATCACGAGGTGCGAGCGATTGTCTTTCGCCGTGCCGGTCCAGTCGCCGGATGCGCTCATGTTCACGTTCGGCGAATTCGATTCGAGCTTGTCGACATGCATGCCGCCGGCGGTGGGATAGCTTTCGAACTGCGCCGAGCCGAAGCTCGCCTTGCCGAGCGTGAAATCGTCGACCGCGATATGCAGCGGCGGCAGCGAAGCCGGATCGACGTTGGCGAGCGCGCTGCCGCTGTCATCGCCGCCGCTTGGATCCGCCGGTGCATCCGGCCAGTGGAAACGCTCGAAGCGCGCGGTCACGCCTTGGCGCGCGAGATCCTGTCCCGGCACGCGCAACGCGCCGACGAGGCCGTTGCCGTCGAGCTTGATCTCGGTCGTGCCGCCGTCGTCGCGCACGACGAGCCGTGTCGAGCCGAAGCTGCGATCGGCGACGGTGAATTCGTCCACGCGCAGATCGATCGCCTGCACGAGCCCGCCGGTGCCGCCGCCGCTGCCGCTGTCATCTTTGCGCTGGACGAGATCGAGCCAGCCGCCGGCATCGAACGTCGGCGCGCGGCCGCCGATCACGACGCCGCGCGCCGGCAATTCCTCGGACACAGCGCTGCCGAAATCGACGCGTGCCGCGAGCGGCTTGTTCGGCGCCGGCAGCCGGCCTTTCGCGACGAGAAATTCGCCGAGCTTCGCGGTAAACATCTGTCCGACGAAGGGCAGGTCCAGCACAAGCTGGAATGGCATCGCCGCTTCCGCGCTCTTCTCGAGCGGCGACGGCAGATCGATCGCGATGCCCCGCAAGTCGCTTGCGATCGAGAGGCGCTGGTGTCCGGCGCTGTTCGCGCTCGTCGAATCGATGGCGAGCGATGCGGTCCAATCGGCGTCGCCCGGAAAACGTACGAGCGCTGGCGCGAGCTCGGGCACGTCGGCGAACACCGTCGTCGCCGGGAAGCGGCCTTTCACCGTCGCTTCGAACGCGTGCTTGGGATCCTCGACGTAGCCGCCCGCGGCGAGCGTCAGCTTCGCTGGCCGCTGGCGAAATCCGACCGCGAGCGGTCCCGCGCCGAAGCCGGTCTGGTTGAAGCGCACCATGCCGGCTGCGTCGACGAAATGAAGGTTGTACGCGGCATCGTCGAGATTCGCGCCGGAAAGCTCGACGGTGCCGTCGAGCACGAGCTTGGATGATTCCTTGACCGGAAGGTTCAGCTTGAACGCAAGATCGCCCTTGCCGCCGATCGTGATGTCCTTCAACGTTTCCTCGTGCTTGCGGCCGATCGGCGAGGCGCGCAGAAACGCGAGCAGGTTCGCACCGCTGCCGCTGCCGGTCACCGAAAGATCGAGCACCGTGTCGCCCAGATCGGCGATGCTCGCGGTTGCGCCGGTGACGTGATTGCCTTTCACGTCGATCGATGTCGCTTCGACGAGCATGGTGTTGTTGATGAACGTCGCCGTGGCGTCGACGTTCTCCGCGCGCGGCCATTCCGGGCTGTAGTCGAACACGGTGCCGACGACATGGCCGCGCGCTTCGAAGCGGCCCATGTTGTCGCGGAACGGCCAGCTGTCGAGATCGCCGCGAATGACGACGCGCGCCTGATCCATCTCTCCGCTGACGAGTGCTCGATCGAGATACTGAATCGCCTGCGGCGACATCGAAGTGGTCGGCCAGAAGAGCTTGGCTGCGACGACGTCCGCGTGCGTTATCGCGGCAGAGAGATCGAGCAGCGGCCTGGTGCGATCGTCCTGGATCGCCGCGCCGCCGCGAAGCTCGCCGCCGTAGCCCTCGCCTTCGAAGACGAGGCGGTCGGTGTCGATCCGCCAGGCGTCGTCGTCGCGATACGCGACGATGTCGCCGCCGAATTGCGAGAACAAGAACGACTTTCGGAACACATGCGGATAGTCGACGCGCAGCGACTGCACCGGCAGCGCCAGCATCAACGCCGCGGCGTCGCCGTGAAGCTCGGCGTCGAGGTGCTCGACGCCGGGCACGCTTTCGGCGTCGGCGAATCCGAACGCGCGGATCACCGCGTTCGCTTCGAAATCCTCGGCGCCGCGCCAGCTGAAATCCGCGCTCTGCAGTGTGCCTTCGGGATGCGCGAGATAAAGCCATCGACGCAATTTCTCCGGCGCACGCGCGCTCAGCATCGCAAGACTGCCGAGCGGCTCGACCGAAAGATTCGCGAGCGCGGCGCGATAGCGCGGAGCCTCGTCTTCGCCGCGGCGTTCGATCGTCGCGCGCGCCGGTTGCGGAAGATTCGTCTCGCCGCGCGAGATCGCGACGTTGGCGAAATCCGCGGTCCAGCCGCCGTCTTCGCGCACCCAACGCGCGGCGAACCCGAGGCGATCGAAATGCGTGCGCGGCGCGACCTCGACGCCGGCGCTGACTGCGATCGGTTCGACGGCCGACAGCGCCGCATCGCGAAGATCCACGCGCATGCGCACGTCGTCGACGCGCGATGCGTTCACCGTCGCCCACGCCTGCGCATCGCCGTGACCGCCCAAGAGCAGCACGCCGGCGAACGGCCGCTGTCCCGCGAAACCGGCGAGATCGACGTCTTTGCCGCCGACGTAGAACGTGCCCGAGCGGCGATTGATGTCGACGTCCGCGATCAGATCGATCGGCGTCGGGCCGGCGGCGAGATTGCGCACCTTGCCGGCGATGTGCGTCATATCGCCGCGATTGACGACGCGCAGCTCCGATGCCGCGAGCTTGAGATGAAGATCTTCGCGCGGATCGTCGACCGCGAGCTTCAAATCCTTGAACACGAGCGCACCGAGCGCACCCATCGAGATCTGCTCGCGCGGCGTCGTTGCGCTCGCCGCTTCGCCGAGATCGAATCCGCGCAGGTGCCAGCCCGCATCGTCGTGCTCGAGTTGCACGTCGACGCCGACCAGCCGGAATTCGCTCCATTCGCGATTGCGGCGGAACGGCGCGTACATGTCGAGCGCGAGCTCGGCGCGCGCGAGCTGAAGCTGCGGTTTGCCGGCTGCGGCATCGCCGATGCGCACATCGTCGAGCGTCAGCACTGGACCGCCGCTGACCCAGTTCGCACTCAAATGCGCGAAATGCACCGGCTGATGCAATCGTTCGGAAAGCCACGCCTCGACGCGCGCGGGATTTCGCACGAGCCACGGCATCGCGAGCTGCGCGAGGCCCATGATCAGCGCCAGTGCGATCAGAAGCGTCGCACCCGCCGTGAACAGCGCGAAGCGCAGCCGGCGCAAGGTTCGCCGCAACATGACGCTCAGCCGCTCCGCCGCCGCAAGCGTTCAGAGCAGCACGACATCGTACTGCTCCTGCGAATAATGCTCCTCGGGTTGAAAGCGGATCGTCTTGCCGATGAACTCCTCGAGCTCGGCGACCGCCGCGGATTCTTCTTCCAGGATGCGGTTCACCACTTTCGTCGCGGCGAGCACGAGAAGCTTCTGCGCCTCGAACTGGCGCACGGCGCGCGTGATCTCGCGGAAGATCTCGTACGTCACCGTCTCGGCAGTCTTCACGCTGCCGCGTCCGCCGCACGCCGGACACGGCTCGCAGAGCTGGCGCTCGAGGCTTTCGGTCGTGCGCTTTCTCGTCATCTCGACGAGGCCGAGCGGCGACATCTCGTACACGGTCGCCTTCGCGTGATCGCGTGCGAGCGATTTTTCGAGCTGGCGCAGCACCTGGCGCTGATGCTCCTCGTCGACCATGTCGATGAAGTCGATGATGATGATGCCGCCGAGATTGCGCAGCCTCAGCTGGCGCGCGGCGGCCTGCGCGGCTTCGAGATTGGTGCGAAACACCGTCTCTTCGAGATTGCGCGAGCCTAAGAAGCCGCCGGTGTTGACGTCGATGGTCGTCATCGCCTCGGTCTGGTCGACGATCAGGTATCCGCCCGATTTCAGCGGCACGTCCTTGCGCAGCGCCCGCTGGATCTCGTCCTCGACACCGTAAAGATCGAAGATCGGCCGCTCGCCCGGGTAATGTTCCACGCGCTCGGCCAACTCCGGCATGAACTGCTGCACGAACGCGTGCGCGCGCTCGAGCGTTTCGCGCGAATCGACACGAACTTTTTCAATCGTCGGCCGCATCAGATCGCGGAGCGCACGGAGCGGAAGGCTCAAATCCTCGTACACGCGTTCGCCGACGCGCGCCTTGGCGATGTTGTCCTGCACCGCGGTCCAGAGCTTGCCGAGATAGTCGATGTCCTCGGCGAGCGCCTCGCGCGATTCGCCCTCGGCATTGGTGCGCACGATGTAGCCAAAATGCGTCTCGCCGATCAGCTCCGCGAGCATGTCTTTAAGGCGCGTGCGCTCGGCCTCGTCCTCGATACGCACCGAGACGCCGAGCACTTTCGAATACGGCAGCAGCACGAGGTAGCGCGACGGGATCGAAAGGTGGGTCGTCAGGCGCGCGCCTTTCGTGCCGATCGGGTCCTTGACCACCTGCACGATGATCTCCTGCCCGTCGCGTACGAGCTCCCCGATCGACGGCATCGGCAGCGCCGCCGCATCGCCGTTCTCGGCGATCAGCGGCGAGTGCAGGCGGATGATGTCCGAGGCGTGCAGGAACGCGGCGCGGTCAAGACCAATCTCCACGAACGCGGCCTGCATGCCCGGCATGACCCGGCTGACCTTGCCCTTGTAGATGTTGCCGACATAGCCGCGGCGGGTGGCCCGCTCGACGTGGACTTCCTGCAGCATCCCGTTCTCGACCAGCGCGACACGGGTCTCGCGCGGGGTGACGTTGATCAGGATTTCCTCGGACATGAAGGCACTTGGCGCGGGCAGTTGAAGTCACTTATAGCTGTGACGTGCGGCTATTGTCGACTGTCGCGCCGCCGTGCGCGAGAGCGCCATGGCGCGGTGCGAGGCGGTAAACTCACAAGGCTGTCTTAGAAAGCCGGAACAGGTTTGTCCGCACCCTCCCGTTATCGCTTCGCCGACATCGAGATCGATCTCGGCACGCGCGAGATCCGCCGTGCCGGCGCGCCTGTCGATGTCGAGGCCAAGGTCTTCGATCTGATCGCCATCCTGCTGGAGGCGCGCGATCGCGCGCTCAGCAAGAACGATCTGAACCGCGCGCTCTGGGGCGACCGTCCGGTCACCGACGCCGCGCTCTCGCAGCAGCTGCGCAAGGCGCGGCGCGCGCTCGGCGACGACGGCGAGGCGCAGCGCGTGATCCGCACGGTGCACGGCCGAGGGCTGCGCTGGGTCGCGGAAGTGACGGCGGTGGGTGCCGAAACCGGGAATGTTGCCGAACCTGCGGTATTGGTGTCGGCGCCACCTCGGCCGGATCGCCGCCGGCGCTGGCTCGCAGCCGCCGCAGCCGCGATCGTACTGCTGGCCGGCATCGGCATCGTCCTGCGCTACCCGATCCGCGCCGCCGGCGATCCTTCCCGGCCTGCGCGCATCGCGGTGCTGCCGCTGGCCGACCATACCGGCGAGACCGATCTCGCCTGGGCGCGGACCGGCCTCATGGGCCTCATGGCGAGCCTTCTGGAGCAGGACGGCAAGATCGAAGTCGTCCCCGCGCAGACCGTACAGGCCGCGGCCGGCGGCAAGAGCACCGAGGCGGCCGATCTCGCCGCGATGCGCCGCGCGCTCGGGGCGACGCATTTCGTCGCCGGCGAGATCCGCCGCGTCGGTCCGTTGTACGAGCTGGACCTGCGCCTGATCGCGGCCGGCGCCGCCGAGCGGCATGAGATCCTGCACGCCAGCACGCCGGCGCCGCTCGCGGTCGATGCGGTCGCACGCGTGCGTCGCTGGCTCAATCTGACGCCGCTGCCGGACACGCGCGCAAGCGGCATCGCGACGCCGTTCCTCGCCGAGGCCTACGCGCGCGGCCTCGACGCCGAGCTCCATGGCGATCACGCTGGCGCGAAGAAATATTTCGAGATCTGCCTCGACCATGATCCCGGTCTCGCCTGGCCACGCCTCGGCCTTGCAACCGCGCAAGCCGCCAGCGGCGAGAACGCGGCCAGCGACGAGAACGCCGCGAAAGTCGTCGCCGCCGCGCGCGAGCGCGGCGATCGCGAGCTCCTGGTTCCGGCGCTGCGCCAGCGCGCGGTCGTCGCGTTCCATCGCGGCGATCTCGATGCCGCGAATACGTATCTCGAAGAAGCGCTGCGTCTTCTCTCCGAAGCGGACCAGCCGCTCGCGTTGTCGGAAGTCCTGATCGGCTACGCGTCGATCGAAGACGAGCGCGGCGAGTTCGCGCGCTCGCGCGAGCATTTCGAGCAGGCGCTGCGCCTCGCGCGCGCAACCGGCAGCCGGCGCACTGAGGCGTCGGCGCTGTTCAATCTCGCGAGCCTCGAGAATGGCTCCGGCGACGCAGCCGCTGCCGGTGCGCGCCTGCGCGAAGCGCTCGATGCCGCGCGCGAAGCCGGCGATGCCTATCTCGAAAGCGCGACGCTCGGCAATCTCGGCGCGACGGAAGCGAACCAGGGCCGGCTCGTCGCTGCGATCGCGCTGTTCAAGCAAGGCCTTGCGATCGCGAAGGCGCGCCGCGACACGCATCTCGAAGCGATGATCGGCACGCAGCTCGTGACGACGCTTGCGCCGTTCGATCGCGACGCGGACGCGCGTGCGCTCGCGCGCCGCATCGCCGCGCTCGGCGATGCCGAAAAGAATCCGTATTGGCAGGCCGACGCGCATTGGGCGCTGGCGATGCTGGATGCGCGACGCCACGACTGGACGAGTGCATTCGCGGAATTCGAGCGAGCGCGCGCTCTTTATGCCGACAACGGCATGACGCGCAATCTCGCGCCGGTGCTCGCCGACATCGTCGCAACGGCCAGCGACGCCGGCGACGCCGCACGCGCGAAGGAAGCTGCCGCTGCGTTCCGCGCGATCGCGGAGAACGACAAGACGGCCTGGCAAGCGTGGCTTCCTCTGATCGACGCGGAGCTGCGCAACGTCGGCGGCGATGCGGCCGGCGCAACCGACGATCTCACCGCGGCGCTCGGCACCGCGACGATGGCGCGCACGCCCGCGGCGCAAAGCGCGCTGTTCCAACTCGGGCGCTGGCAGATCGCGCTCGGTCGTCCCGAAGCGCTGCTCGCGCGCGCCGAGTGGAAGCCTCTGCTGGAGCAGCATCCGGATGCGATCGCGTTGCATGCGGACGCGCTTCGCGCGAGCGGACGGATCGAAGAGGCCGACGCCGAGCAGCGGCGGCTCGAGACGATGCGGACAGCGCCCGAGCTCGCTCTCGATCCGAGCTGGCTCGTCGCCGAGTAGATCGCGGCCGAGTAAGGCGCCGGGCAGGCGCGATACACGTTCGATTCGATCGCGTCACGAATCCGTCAAGACCTCAACGTGCGACTCGCGGTGCAATGCACACGAGTCCCTCCCAGGAACCGCCATGATCCGTTATGTCCTCGCGGGCGCGTTCGCGCTCACCAGCGGCGCTGCCGGCGCCGAGATCGTCACCATCCGATATCCGTTTCCGGAGACGGCGGGCTACGCGTTCACGTTCGGCTATTTCGGCGGCGAACGCGGCCCGACGACCGGGCATATCCTGTCGACGACGCTGCACATCACCTACACGACTACCGGCGCGCAGGACGCAGCCGATTTCTATTTCACGTTCGACGTGCCGACGCTGGACGGCCAGGAAACACACATCGGCCTCATGGGCGGCGATCTCGGCTGGTCCGGCCAGGGCGAATTCACGTACGGCTTCGACGCGAGCGAGGTCTATAACGGCGAAATTCGCGAAGGCCGCTTCGGCGCCGAGTTCGACGGCGGCGGCGCGTTCACCGATTCGTATATCGAGTTCGTGGTGGATGCAGATCCGCTGGACGCGGTTTTCGCGAACGGTTTCGAGCCGCTGTAGCTCACCTCGAGGGGGAAAATCGTCGCAGCAGCATCGCAGTTTCATGCATCGGCAAACCCATCACGCCGGAATGACTGCCGGCGAGATGCTTTACGAACGCCGCGGCGCGACCCTGGATCGCGTACGCGCCAGCGCGCCCGAACGCCTCGCCGGTGGCGACGTAGCCGGCGATGTCTTTATCGTCGAGCGGCGTGAACTCGACGCTCGATTCGCTGATCGCATGATCCTCGCGCCCGGCGCTGACGCACCAGACCACCGAGATCACGCGATGCGTGCGGCCCGATAGCTTGCGCAGCATGCGCGCGGCGTCGGCCGCGTCGGCGGGCTTGCCGAACACCTCATCGTCGAGAATCACTTCGGTATCCGCGCCGATCACGATCGCATTCGGCACCGCGGCGACTTTCAGCAGACCCGCCCCCGCCTTCTCGCGCGCGACGCGATTGACGTAGCCGTCGGCCGTCTCGCCGGGCTCGCGATATTCCGGCACGTCGACATCGAGCACGGAGAAATCGTAGCCCAGTTGACGCAAGAGCTCGTGGCGGCGCGGCGATTGTGAAGCGAGATAGAGCATGTCCGGTTCGATCTGTTCTAGGCGCGATGATAAGGATGCCCCGCAATCATCGTCACCGCGCGATAGAGCTGCTCGGCGACGAGGAGACGAACCAGCATATGCGGCAAGGTCAGCGGCCCGAGCGACCAGCGCTGATCGGCCGATGCCAGCACATCGGGCGCGTGACCGTCGGGGCCGCCGATCAGAAATGCGAGATCGCGCCCCTGCATGCGCCAGCGCGCAAGCTCGTGCGAAAGATCTTCGCTGGACCACGCTTTGCCGCGGCCGTCGAGCGCGACGACGTGCGCGCCTTTCGGTAGCGCCGCGCGTACGGCTGCGCCTTCATCGGCGATCGCACGCGCAGGATCGCGGCCTTTGCCGCGCGCGCCGAGAGCGATCTCGACGAGATCGAGCTTGAGGTCGCGCGACAGCCGCTTCTGATATTCGGCGAAGCCGTCCGCGACCCAGGACGGCATGCGCTCGCCGACGGCGATCAGGCGCGCGCGCATCGCGCGAGGGTTGTGGTCAGCTCGCGAGCGCTGCGGGCATCTGGTCGCCGACGGTCCAGAGGCGCTCCAGGCCGTAGAACTCGCGCGTGCGCGGCAGCATCACGTGCACGACGATATCGCCCAGATCAACCAGCACCCATTCGGCTTCGCGTTGCCCTTCGACGCCGATCGGCGGCAAGCCGGCTTGCTTGGCCTTCTTGACGACTTCCTCGGCGATCGACTTGACGTGCCGCGACGAGGTTCCGCTCGCAACGACCATCAGATCGGTGACGCCGCTCTTGCCGCGCACGTCGATCTCTTCGACATCTCGCGCTTTCAAATCATCGAGCGCGTTCAGCACGAGCGATCGCAAGCGCTCTGCGGGATCGGCGCCCTTGGTGGGTTTGGCTTTGCTGCGGACGGGCTTTACGGCGCTTTTGACAGCAGCCGGCGCGGTGCGCGGTTTCGACGTCGGCCTGGCGCGCTTCGACGCGGATTTCTTCGCGGCGGACGTCTTCTTGGTTGCGGAAGCCTTGGCGGGCTTGGAGGGTCCGGCCTTGCGCGGCCGGTCGCGATGTTCCGACGTAGCCAAGTGGAGGCGACCTCTAAAGATGCGACACGCCAGGATTGGCGCATGACCAGTATAGGCACAATTCCAAGACGGTGTCGTTGCCGTTCAGCGGCTCGTCGCCACACTCAATCAACGATGGCGCCACGCGCCGGGGGTTTCACCCATAACGGCCTTGCCCGGAGCGGCGGGAAAGCGGTCAATCCTCATCAGGCCCGTATTCGCACGGGGCGGGGAATCCGATGACACGCTTCATCCCACCGATCGCACTGCTGCTGTTCGCACCGATGCTCGCCGCACAGACGTCGTTCCAGGACGTCACGCCGACCGCGGACCCGTATTTCGTCACGCCGGACGATGAAGACTTCTGGATCAACGCGGTCGCGCCGGCCGATATCGACGGCGACGGCCGCATCGATCTTGCGGTGCTCGGCTTCTACGTCGTCTACGACGTGAGCGCCGAGGACAAGCTGATCGTGTTCCACAACGAGGGAGAAGGTGTCGACGGCTGGATGTTCACGCCGACCGAAGTGCCGCTCGGCGGCCTCTTCGCCGGCGCGTCCGATCTTGCCTGGGGCGATATCGATCAGGATGGCGATTACGATCTCGTCGTCGCGTCCGAAGGCGCGACCGCGCTGTACCGCAACGACGCGGGCGTGCTCAATGCGATGCCGGCGACATTGCCGGGCTACCTCGAAGATTCCGCCTACGACGATACTTATGATCTGCGTTCGGTGACGCTCGCCGATTTCGACAACGACGGCGACCTCGATCTTTTGATCCCGTCGATCTTCGACGAAGGAAGCTTCAGCTATCGCACCGCGCTGATGCGCAACGACGGCAGCGACGGCGCCGACGGCTGGGTGTTCACCGACACCGGTTCCGCGCTCGACGCGACAACACACGCGCAAAGCGCCTGGGCCGACAACGACGGCGATGGCGATCTCGATCTCTTCCTGACCAATGTCGATCCGTTCACCGAGACCGGCTTCATCAAGTTCTTCGCCAACGACGCCGGCACATTCACGGCGAGCGATCCTTTGTCCGTGCGCGTCGAGCACGGCCTCGCCGACATCGCCGATGCGGACGCGGACGGCGATCAGGACATCCTCGTCGCCGGCAACATCCAGGAATCGGACGAGACATTCACGACGGTGCTGCGCATCTACACCAACGATGGCGGCACTTATACGCCGACGACGCTGATCGACGCGCCGAACTCAGGCTGGCTCGATCTCAACGCCGCGACCTGGGCTGATTACGATTCCGACGGCGATGTTGATCTCCTCGTCACCGGCTCGTTCATCGGCGACACCAAAATCGAAGGCAAATCCGAGATTTTCGCCAACGACGCCGGCACGTTCACGCCGCTCGGCGTCACGCTGCCAGCGCCGATCGGCTCGATCGGCCTCGGCGGCGCGTTCACCTGGTTCGATCTCGACGGCGACGGCGATCTCGATTATCTCGTCGCCGGTGCGTTCTTCGTGCCCGGCGGCAATGGGCTCGTCGAAGCGAAGCTGCGTCTCTTCCGCAACACCACCGAAGCGAGCAACGCGCCGCCCGAAGCGCCCGACGGCTTGCGCGCCGAGCCTGCCGGCGAAGGCATCGCGCTCGTCTGGAATCCCGCGAGGGACGATCACACGCCCGCAGCGCAGCTGACCTACGATCTTGAAATCTATCGCGACGGCGTACCGCTCGCGCTGCCCGAGCGATTGCCGCAACCCGGCACCATCAACGCAGCGACCTCATGGACGTTCGCGAACCTCCCGGACGGCAACTACACCTGGCGCGTGCGCGCGGTCGACAGCTCCTACGCCGGCAGCCTGCACACCGAAGGCTCGTTCACGCTACCGTTCGACATCGGGCTCATCTTCACCGACGGCTTCGAAGCCTAGCTTTCCCGCTCCCGCAGCGGCACTTCCCCTCTCCCGCTTGCGGGAGAGGGCTGGGGGTGAGGGCAATCACGCATCAACGCCCCACTTCGACGACCGAGTACACTCACCGCCCCAACACTCAGGCGGATCGCCGCCCCCGCACATGCCGGCGACCGACGCCCCAAGCTCCATCACCTTCTCCGATCTCGGCCTCCCCGCCGCGCTTTTGGACGCGCTCGCCTCCGTCGGCTACGAATCGCCCTCGCCGATCCAGGCCGCGACGATTCCGCCGCTGCTGGCCGGTCGCGACATGCTCGGCCAGGCGCAGACCGGCACCGGCAAGACCGCGGCGTTCGCGCTGCCGATCCTTGCTCGCATCGATATTGCGAAAACCAAACCCCAAGCGCTGGTGCTCGCACCGACGCGCGAGCTTGCGATCCAGGTCGCCGAAGCGTTTCAGCGCTACGCGGCGAAGCTGCCGGGTTTCCACGTGCTGCCGATCTACGGCGGACAGAGCTACGGCCCGCAGCTCGGCGGATTGAAACGCGGCACGCACGTCGTCGTCGGCACGCCCGGACGCGTGATCGATCATCTCGAACGCGGCTCGCTCGATCTTTCGCAACTCACGACGCTCGTGCTCGATGAAGCCGACGAGATGCTGCGCATGGGCTTCATCGACGATGTCGAAGCCGTCTTGAAGAAGACACCGCCGACGCGGCAGATCGCGCTCTTCTCGGCGACGATGCCGGCGCCGATCCGCCGCATCGCGCAGACGTATCTTCGCGATCCGGCCGAGATCACGATCAAAGCAAAGACCGCGACCGCCGCCAACATCCGTCAGCGTTATTGGTGGGTCAGCGGCCTGCACAAGCTCGATGCGCTGACGCGTATTCTCGAAGCCGAAACGTTCGACGCGATGCTCGTGTTCGCGCGCACCAAGCAAGCGACCGAAGAGCTTGCGGAAAAACTGCAAGCGCGCGGATTCGCAGCGGCCGCGATCAACGGCGACATCGTGCAGGCGCAGCGCGAGCGCACGATCCAGCAATTGAAAGACAGCAAGCTCGACATCCTCGTCGCCACCGACGTCGCCGCGCGCGGGCTCGATGTCGAGCGCATCAGCCACGTCTTGAACTACGACATCCCGTACGACACCGAAGCCTACGTGCACCGCATCGGCCGCACCGGTCGCGCGGGACGGAGCGGCGAAGCGATCTTGTTCGTCACGCCGCGCGAGAAGCGGCTTCTGCAGACGATCGAGCGCGCGACGCGCCAGCCGATCGAGGAGATGCAGCTCCCCGGGGTCGACGTCGTCAACAACAAGCGCATCGCGAAGTTCAAACAGCGCATCGGCGATACGCTCGCCGCCGGCGAGCTCGGCGTGTTCCAGCAGCTGATCGAGCAATATCAGGGCGAGCACAACGTGCCGGCGATCGAGATCGCGGCGGCGTTGGCGAAGCTCGTGCAAGGCAATGCGCCGTTGTTGCTCAAAGCGTCGGAGCGGACGGAGCGGCCTTTCGAGTCCATGCGCAGCGATCGCGAGCGCCCGCCGGCACGCGGTGCGCGACCGGACCGCGACACGGCACCCGCCTCGTCATTCCGGCAAAAGCCTGAATCCAGCGCTTCGCCTCACCCCAAGAAACCGGATTCCGGCCTTCGCAAGAATGACGAAAAACGCGAGCCCGAGGCGGGTCTTGAAACCTTCCGCATCGAAGTCGGCCACGCGCACGGCGTGAAGCCGAACAACATCGTCGGCGCGATTGCGAACGAAGCCGGGCTCGATAGCAAGCACATCGGCCGCATCGATATTCGCGACGACTACACTCTGGTCGATCTTCCGGAAGGCATGCCTTCGGACGTGTTCAAGCTTCTGAAGAAAGTCTGGGTGTCGGGTCAGCAACTGCGTATCACGCGCGCGGGTGAATCGCCCGACGAGGATCGGCCGACGCGATCGCACAAGCCGTTCAAGCCGAAGCCGGCGAAAGTCGGCGGTTTCGAGCGGCCGAAACGGCCACCGCCGCCGAAACATCGCAAGCGCTGAATCAGCGCCGATACGGCGCGAGCAACGCGGGATTCGCGACGACGCCGTCCGGCACGAGATAACGCGGCTCGCCGCCGGCTGCGAGGATCTCGCGCACATGCGTCGCCGAAATCTCGAGCGCCGTTACCGGAATCTGCAGCACGCGGCCCGCGGCGGTCTGCTGCAACGCGGATGCATCGGGGCAGCGGCGCGATGCGATCTTGATGCGCAACTCCGTCGAGAGCCGCGCGATGTCGTGGCCGGGCCGCGTCAATACGCCGATATGCGCGTAATCGAACAGCTCGCTCCAGCGATGCCACGACGGCAAGCCGAGAAACGCGTCGGCGCCGATCAGAAGAACGAGCGGACGTTCGTCGCCGATCTCGGCGCGAAGATCGATCAGCGTATCGATCGTCCACGACGGACCGTCGCGATGGAGCTCGCGCTCGTCGAGCACGAGACGTTCTTGCCCCGCGAGCGCCGCGCGCAGGATCGCCGCGCGCGCGCGACCATCCGCAATTGGCTGATCGCGATGCGGCGGTACGTTGGCCGGAATCAGCCGTACGTCTGCGTCGAGAAATTCTGCGGCTTCCCAGGCGACGCGCAAATGCGCGTTGTGCACCGGATCGAACGTGCCGCCGAGGATCGCGAGCGGCCGCGTCACGAGACGATCAGCTCCGCCGCGGCACGCGGCCTGGCGATCGCAGCGATCAGGCGTTCGAGCTCGCGCCACGCGTCGCCATCGTCGCGTCCTTTCGAAATGCGATCGATGCGCGCCGCTTGCGCGAGGCAGCGTTCCCAATGCGCGGCATCGCCGGCCTTGAGCGCGCGCCGGTACAAGCCTTCGCGCGCCGGCCAGATGCGCTCGTTGCGGAACGCGGCGGCGACGTTGTGTCCCGCCGAGGAGAGCCGCTGCAGCATGCGCAGCTGATTCAGGAGCCAACCGAGCAGCGGAATCAATTCCTCGCCTTCCGCACGCAAGCCCGCCACGATGTGCAACGCTCGACCCGCATCGCCTCCGATCGCGGCATCGGTCAGCCGGAACGCATCGTAGCGCGCGTCGTCGGCGACGCTCGCTTCGAGCTCGGTGACGTCGAGCGTTTTTCCTTCGCCGAGCAGCGAGAGCTTGTCGATCTCTTGCGCCGCCGCGAGCAGATTGCCCTCGACGCGCTCGGCGAGCCAGCCGATCGCATCAGGCGTCGCGGACACCTTGCGCGAAGCCATGCGCGCACCGATCCAGCCGGGCAACTCTTCGCGCTTGAGCGGCCATACGGGCACGTAGATGCCGATCGACTCGATCGCTTTCACCCACGCGCCCTCGTGCGCCTTGCTCCAGTCGTTCGCGGTGATCAGCAGCACCGTGTCCGGCGGCGCCGATTCGCAGAATTCGACGATCGCCGCGCTGCCGTCGCGACCGGGTTTGCCGGTCGGGAGGCGAAGATCGATCAGCTTGCGGTTCGCGAACAGCGAAAGCTCGCGGCCGGCATCGCCCAGACGATTCCAGTCGAAGCCGCTTTCGACGTCGAGTACTTCGCGCTCCGCGTAGCCGACCTCGCGCGCGCGTGCGCGCAGCGCGTCGGCGGCTTCGAGCACGAGGAGATGCTCGGCACCCGCGATCAGATAAGCAGGTTTGAGATCGGGCTCGGTGAGCTGCTTGCGCAGCGCGGAAAGCGTGATGGACATGGCGCGATTCTAACGCCCGTCGTCCCGGCGAGGGTTCACTTCCCTGCGTGCGCGAGCGCTTCGAGCCGACGCAGAATCGTCTGCACCATGTCGCGCTCGAGCTCTTGCGTCAGAAGATCGGTTTCCGCGGCGACGCCGAGCGCCTGGCTCGCATCGAACGTGAAATCGCGCGAGAGCTCGATCGTCTGCTTGGGCAAGAGCGCGGTGCCGGCGGCGTCCTGCACTTCGAACTCGACGTGATAGCGCAGCGAATATTCGCTCGCGCGCGCGGTGCCGCTGACCGAGAGCACGTCGGTCGAGAACGCATTCGCGCTGATGTTCATCACCGCGACGTCGGCCGCAACCTGATCGACGATCTCCGTGCCCGAGCGCGGCAGCGCCTTGGCGAGATCCTTGGCGAGCGGGCTCGACGCATCGGCGATCTGGATGTGCACTTTCTTCATCGCCGTCGGCAGCTGCGCTTCTTTGCGCAAATGGAATCCGCAGCCGGCGAGCAGCGCGGCGGTGACGGCGATCGAAGCGAGGAGCGGTCGGCGCAGGATCATGTACGGGTTCCGGGGCGGATCGGGAATCGGGCCTCGATGAGATCATACGGCGCTTGCCACCGCGGCAGTGAACGGATGCGTTCGAGCCACGCGTCCACCGCCGGCCACGCCGAAAGATCGACGCGCGCCTGATCGGCCCAGAACATATAGCCGCAGCACGAGATATCGGCAATCGTCGGCGCATTGCCGACGAGGAACGCGCTGTCGCCGAGCGTATCGTTCAGCCGGTCGAGATCGGCCTGCATGCGCTGCGTCCAGTACGCCTCCAGCGCCTCGCCGGCCGGCGTGAACCGCCGCGAGAAGCGCAGGTGCGGCAAGCTCATCGCGATGCGGTTGGCTTCCCACGCGAGCCATTCGCGCACGCGCGTCTTCGTTGCAGGCGAATCGGCATCGAGCTTGTGATGACGGCGCGCGAGGTGATCGAGAATCGCGTTCGACTGGCAGACCGCAAGGCCGTCCTCATCCACCAGCGTCGGCACTTCGCCGAACAGCGAGGCGCGGCGGAAATCGTCCTGGCGCTTTTCGCGCGCGAGGTTGAGATCGACGGCGCGCTGCTCGAACGGCACTTCCATCAACGTCAGCGCGAGCGCGACTTTGTAGCTGTGCCCGGATTCGTGGTGGCAGTAGAGAACGGTCTGCATGTGTTGTCTTCCATCGTCATCCCGGCGAAGGCAAATCAGACGACGATATTCACGATCTTTCCAGGCACCACGATGATCTTCTTCGGCGTCTGACCGCCGACGAATTCCGCGACTTTCGACTCCGCGAGCGCCGCGCGCTCGATTTCGTCCTTGGACGCGGAAACCGGCACTTCGATCGTCGCGCGCAACTTGCCGTTGACCTGCACCGCAAGCGTGACCGCATCTTTCGTAAGCGCCGCGGAATCCGCTTTCGGCCACGGCTGATCCTCGATCAGCGTCTCGCGATGACCCAGCGCTTGCCACAACGCATGAGCGATATGCGGCGTCACCGGATTCAAGAGCAGCACCATCGCTTCGAGCGCCTCATGACGCACCGCGCGGCCCTGATCGCTCGCATCGTCGAATTTTCCGACCGCGTTCAAGAGCTCCATCAGCGCCGCGATCGCCGTGTTGAACGCGTAGCGGCGGCCGATGTCGTCGGAGACTTTCTGGATCGTCTCGTGAACCTGGCGGCGCAAAGTCTTCTGCGCGGCATCGAGCTTCGATGCATCGACGAGGGGATGATCCGGATTCGCCGCGTGGGTCGTCACCTCGCGCCAGAAGCGGCGCAGGAAGCGCGCCATGCCTTCGACGCCGGCTTCGTTCCATTCGAGCGATTGATCCGGCGGCGCGGCGAACATCGAGAAGAGGCGCACCGTATCCGCGCCGTACTTGTCGACCATCGACTGCGGATCGACACCGTTGTTCTTCGACTTCGACATCTTCTCGGTGCCGCCGATCTCGACCGGCAGGCCATCGGCCTTCAGCACCGCGCCGACGACGCGCGCGCGCTCGTCGCGGCGGATTTCGACGTCGGCGGGATTGATCCACGTCTTCGAGCCGTCGTCCTCGAGGCGATAGAACGTCTCGGCGATCACCATGCCCTGGCACAGCAGATTCGTCGCCGGCTCGTCCGAATGCACGAAGCCTTCGTCACGCAAAAGCTTGTGATAGAAGCGGAAATACAGAAGATGCAGGATCGCGTGCTCGATGCCGCCGATGTATTGATCGACCGGCAGCCAGTAATTCGCGCGCGCATCGATCATGGTCTTCGCGCCCGGGCTCGTATAGCGCGCGTAGTACCAGCTCGATTCCATGAACGTGTCGAACGTATCGGTCTCGCGCTCGGCGGGCCCACCGCAATCGGGGCACGTAGTCTTGCGCCATTCTGGATCGGACTTGATCGGCGAGCGCACGCCGGTGAATTCGACGTCCTCAGGCAGCACAACCGGGAGCTGATCCTCCGGCACCGGCACCGCGCCGCATTTCGCGCAGTAGATGATCGGGATCGGACAGCCCCAATACCGCTGGCGCGAAACACCCCAGTCGCGCAGGCGATAATTCACGCGCCGCGCGCCCTTGCCTTCCTTCTCGAAACGTGTGGCAAGCGCGTTGAACGCGCCGCGATAATCGAGGCCGTCGTACTCGCCCGAATTCACGAGATAACCGTATTCGGTGTACGCGCCTTTCTCGATGATGTCGCGCTCGAACGCCTCGACGATGCTTTCGGCGGCCGCGGGCTCGTAAACGTCGATCGCGCGCGATTCGCCGAGCGCCGCGCTCATTGCATCGGGGTTCTTCGACGCATCGCGCCCGAGCTCGGTGATCGCATCGCGCACCGCATCGCTGATGATCACCATCTTGATCAGGAGATCGTATTTCGTCGCGAATTCCCAATCGCGCTCGTCATGACCCGGCACCGACATTACAGCGCCAGTGCCATAACCCATCAACACGAAATTCGCGATCCAGATCGGCAAGGTTTCGCCGGTGACCGGATGGATCGCGACGAGGCCGGTATCGATGCCTTTCTTCTCCTGCGTCTCGACATCGGCTTCGGCGGTGCCGCCGTGGCGGCATTCCTCGATGAACGCCGCGACCAGCGGCTTGGTCTTGGCTGCTTTGAGCGCAAGCGGATGCTCGGCCGCGATCGCAAGATACGTCGCGCCCATCAGCGTGTCGGGACGCGTCGTGAAGATCGTCAGCGGCTCGGCTTCGCCTTCGACGGCGAACTGGATCTCCAACCCTTCCGACCGCCCGATCCAGTTGCGCTGCATGATCTTGACCGCATCCGGCCAGCCCGGCATGCGATCGAGCCCGTTCAAGAGCTCGTCGGCGTATGCCGTGATCTTGAGGAACCACTGCGGAATCTCGCGCTTCTCGACGATCGCGCCGGTGCGCCAGCCGCGCCCGTCGATGACTTGCTCGTTGGCGAGCACGGTCTGGTCGACCGGATCCCAGTTCACGACCGATTGCTTGCGGTACGCGAGGCCTTTCTTGAACAAGCGCACGAACATGCGCTGCTCGTGCACGTAGTAATCGGGTCGCGAGGTCGCGAACTCGCGCGACCAGTCGATCGCATAGCCGAGCGTCGCAAGCTGGCTGCGCATGTGCTCGATGTTCGCGTACGTCCACTTCGCGGGCGCAGTGTTGTTCTTGATCGCCGCGTTCTCGGCCGGAAGCCCGAACGCATCCCAGGCCATCGGCTGCAGCACATTTTTGCCTTGCATGCGCTGATAGCGGCTGATCACGTCGCCGATCGTGTAGTTGCGCACATGGCCCATGTGCAGCGCGCCGGATGGATACGGCAGCATCGAGAGGCAAAAGAACTTCGGTTTCGCGCCACTCTCGTCCACGACGAACGCGCGCGTTTCGTTCCAGAAGGTCTGCGCGGCGGCTTCGACGGACTTGGGATCGTAAATGTCTTGCATGCGGTGAGTTGGAGCGCGCCGGATCGCCTCGATCTTAGCGCGCGGCCTCAAAAATGACGGTCGGCGAGCCTAACCCACCCTCCTTCGAGAGGAAAGCCGCCGGCGTCCCCGGCCGGGCGGAATTGGCACGGTTTCCCTGCAGTTTGCGTCTGTGCCGGATGGGGATGGTTCCCCGCCTCGAGGAGATTTCGTATGAATCGCTTGACGTTGTGCGCCGCGCTTGCCGCGGCGCTGGGGATGGGCGCGTCGATGGCCCATGCGGAAAGTTTCACCTACCACGGCACGCTGCAGGATTCGGGCAAGGCGGCCAACGGCAGCTACGATCTTGAGCTGACGCTGTATTCGGCGCAGACCGGCGGCAGCGTCGTCGCAGGGCCCGTCACGCTCTACGGCGTCGACGTGCACGATGGCACGTTCAGCACGACGGTCGATTTCGGCCAGACCCGAGCGTTGAATACGCAAGGCTGGGTCGACGTCAAGGTCAAGCCGGCCGGCGGCGGAAGCTTCGTCGCGCTCGACAACCGCTCGCCCGCGGCGCCCGACGGCGGCGCGTGTCCCGGATCGTGGACGCTCGACGGCAACGCCGGCAACCCGTCCGGAAGCTATCTCGGCACAGCGGACAACACGACCGTCGACATCAAGGCGAACGGCAACCTGGTGGCCTGGTTCCAGCCGAACGGAGCGGTCGGCCTCGCCTATCCAGACGGAACCGCTGGCGCCTACTCGACGGCGATGGGTTATAGCTCCGGTACCCTCAACGACGGTTCGGTCGTGATCGGCGGCTACAACGACGGCGGATTCTCAAGCGCCATTCGCGACTCCGCCACGAACCAGTTCATCGTCGCCTCGCAGCACGGTGTCGGCATCAACACCTCGCATGCGCCCGACGGCAATCCGCTCTACGACGAGCTCACGATCGCACCGTCGCCGGGCCTGCCGGGAACTAATGCGGACCTGACGCTCGAGACCACGGCCAATCCCGCGTATTCCGGCTTCAACATCGCGGCCGAGCCGGGCGGCTATCTCGACATCAATGGCATGTCGTATGACGGCACGACGCTGACCTACGACCGCCTCGTGACCGTCAACTACATCCACGGTCCGGGCGGCTACGCCGAGTGGTCCTTCAACGGCACGACCTACAACGGTCCGCTGACAGTCGGCAACAACGGTGGCGGTCACGGCAACGGCGCTTACGTCACGAGCGGTGGTGTGTGGACGAACGCCTCCAGCCGCACGTTCAAGGAAGGCTTCGCCAACGTCGATGTTGCCGGCGTGCTCACCAAGCTCGCCGCGCTGCCGATGCAGACGTGGTTCTACAAGGAATCGCACGACGAAGGCGTCCATATGGGCCCGTTCGCCGAGGATTTCGCCAAGGTTTTCGGTCTCGGCAACGACGACAAGCACATCACGACCGTTGACGAGAGCGGCGTAGCGCTGGCGGCAATCCAGGGCCTCAACAAGAAAGTCGAAGCCGAGAACGCGGAGCTGCGCAGCAAGGTCGACGCGCTCGTTGCGCGTCTGGACAAGCTGGAATCGCGCAAGGGAGAGTGACCATGCCGACAACTTCTCCCGCGATCCGCGGCGGACCGCTACTGGCTTTGCTGGCCGCGCTCGTCGCAGGCGTGCCGGCTAACGCGAGCGATGCGCCGCGTCACTACTACAGCATCCAGGGCAGCTTGAGCCCCATCGCGGCACCCGCTTCCGGCGGCGATGCGATGAAGCTCACCTCGAGGCTCTCGCCGTCAGCGGAATCGCCGGTCGTGCAAAGCGGCGGCCGTCTCATGCTGACGGCCAAGCTCGCCGCATCGCCGATGGTCTGCTACGGCGACACGATCTTCCGCGACGGCTTCGAGCTCTAAGCCCACCAGGTAACCAGCCCCTCTTCGGCAACGGAGAGGGGCTGGAACAGTCGCCTCTCTCAATGCATCGCGCCGGCGTTGCCGCCATTCGCTGCGGCACCCGCAGCCAAGCGCAAACGCAAGTCCGCCGCATACGGCGTGTGTGACGCACGCAACGGTGCGTCGATCATCGCGGAGAGCGCATGCGCTTCGCGCGAACGATGTTCGGCTTCGAGCACGTCGATGAGCGCGACTTCCACTTCGAGCACGCGCGGATCATCCGCCGGATGCGGCGGGTTGCGCACAGCCAACGCTTCGCGAAGCGCCGTTTCGGCTTCGGCGTCGCGATGGAGCGCGAGATCCGAGCGCGCCAGCGCGAACAGCGGCATGCCCAGAAGATAGTGTTTCGGGGGCAGGGATTTGCGCGCTTGCGTCAGCGCGGTTTCGGCGGTCGTGTGCGCGGCGTCGGCATCGCCCGAGTCGAGCTCGGCCTCGCTCCGCTCTGCGGTCGCGAGCGCTCGCGCACGATCGGTCGAGTCCGCGCGATCGAACGCATCGGTCGCCTGCTTGAGCTCCGTCCGCGCCTCGGCGGGCCGATGCTCCAGACGCATCACGTGGCCGAGGTCCGCGCGCACGGCGGCGACGCCCAGCGAAGTCGGCACATCGTGCTGCAAGAGGATCGACAACGCATCGCGCAGCGTTGCCTCGGCGTCCGGATAGCGTCCTTCGAGCGCGAAGCTCGTGCCCAGGCCGCGCAGCGCCGATACGCTTTGCGCGCTGCCTTTGCCCAGCCCGGTTTCGTACGCCGCGATCGCCTTGCGGAACATCGTCTGCGCCTCGCCGATGCGGCCGAGATCGCGCAGATCCTTGCCCGCGGCAACATAAGCGGGGCCGGTATCGATCGGATGCATCTGCGGCGAGCTCAAAGTGCGCTCGATCAACTTCAGCCGCTGGTCCAGCGACTCGGCGATGCGACCTTGAAGCTCGACGTTCACCAGAAGATTGTGCTCGACGACGAGCGTATCCCGATGCAGCGGGCCGACCGTCTGCAAGCGGATTTGCAGCGATTGCCGCAACGCGTGCTCGGCGCCGGCGTAGTCGCCTTTGTCGCTCAGCATGTTGCTCAATTCGTTGAGCGCATGCGCAACATGGAAACTATTTTCACCGTACACCGCGCGCCACGCGTCGATGCCGCGCGCGAACGCGGCCTCCGATTCGACATAGTTGCCGGCGTTGCCGAGCACGCTGCCGAGCTCGACCCATTCCTCGGCGACCGATTCGTTGCGCTCGCCGACCGCGGCGATGTCTTCCTTCAGCGCAACGCGCAGCAACGCCTCGGCCTCCCCCGCATCGCCCTTGCCGATCAGGCAATGCGCGAGAATGTTGTGTGCCTTCGCGGTGAGCTCGGCGGCGGCGGGGGTTGAGCTGCGCAGCAACGCCAGGCCTTCCTGGGCGTGCCCGATCGCGACGTCGTAGGCGTCGTTGTCGTCCTCGACGCCGGCGACCACGATCAATGCGCGTGCCTTGACGTCTTCGGGCACGTTCTCCTTCGCCGCGGCGATAAGCGCGCGCTTGAGCAAACTTTGCGCGCGATCGAAATCGCCGATCTGCTCGTAGAGATCGGCGAGCAAGGTCGCAGCGTCCGCTTCGAGTGCGGGATCCTCGGCACCTTTGCCGAGTTGCTGCTCGCCTTTTTCGAGAAGCTGATGCGCACTCAGCGGCTGGCCCTGGTTCGCATCGGGCTCGGCCTGTTCGAAGACGCCGACCAGGAATCCTCGCACCGCTTCGGCGCGCTTGGTCTGCTCCTGCGCGAGCACGGCCGCAGCGCGCGCGCGTTCGGCTTGCGCCCGCGCGCGTCGCGCCTGCGAGAGCGCAATGCCCAGCGCCGCGAATAGAACGAGCGCAGCGACGGCAGCGAGCGCCGTGCCGACGCGGTGCCGCCGGATGAATTTGCCTACAACGTAGCGCGTCGATTCGCGTCGCGCCGCGATCGGCCTTCCGGCAAGGTAGTTCCGCACGTCGGCCGCGAGCGCCTCGGCGCTCGCGTAGCGGCGTTCGGGCTCGCGGCGCAGCGCATTCATCGCGATGAGATCGAGATCGCCGCGCACCGTGCGCTCGGGCAGCGGCGTCACGCGAGCGCGCTTGCGCGATGCGTCCGGCGCGGAAGCGAAAGACCGCGCGGCGATGCTTGGCGCCACGCAAGTCGGGCCCTCGATCACGCGCACCCAATCGAGCGGCGATGCGCCTTCGTCGAACTTGTACGGCCGCGCGCCGCAGAGGAGCTCGTACAGCAACACGCCGAGCGCGTAGACGTCGGCCGATGTCGTCACCACATCGCCGCGCAATTGCTCGGGCGCAGCGTACGCCGGCGTGAACGGATGCACGCGCGTCTCGGTATCTTCGCTCGCCGAATGATCGAGCAGCATCGCGATGCCGAAATCCAAAAGCTTGACGCGGCCTTCGCGCGTCACCAGCACGTTGGACGGCTTGATGTCGCGATGAACGACGAGTTGGCGATGCGCGAACTGCACGGCTTGGCAGACGTCGGCGAAGAGACGAAGACGCGTCCTCGCGTCGCAATCGTGCTCGGCGACGTAATCGATCAGCGGCTGACCATCGACGTATTCCATCGCGAAGTACGGCCGGCCGTCCTCGGCGATGCCGCCGTCGAGAAGGCGCGCGATATCGGGATGCTCCAACCGCGCAAGGATCTGCCGTTCGCGCAGGAAACGCCTGCGCAGCCCAATCTCATCATCGCCCGTGCGGATCAGCTTCAGGGCCGCGCGCTGCTCGAACTGACCGTCGGCGCGCTCGGCGAGATAGACGACGCCCATACCGCCGTGGCCGAGCTCGCGCAACAAGCGCCACGGCCCGATGCAGCGGCCGGTCATGTCGGGACCGCGACGCGCGCGTTCCTCGCCGGCCCAATCCGCCGCGACACGTGCCGGCGCATCGAGGATCGCGCCCGCATCGCCATCGCCGCCCGCATCGCGCCGCAAGAGCGCTGTGATCTCCACGCGCAGCGTCGGATCGTTCGCGCAGGCGAGATCGATCTCGGCCGCGCGCTCAGCATCCGGCAATTCAAGAATCCGATCGAACAGCGCGCTGATGCGTTGCCAGCGTTGCGCGTCCATCGCAACTCACGCCGTCGCGGTGCCGATCGCGATGCGATCGAGCAGAAACGCGCGCGCCTTGCGCCATTCGCGAAACGCGGTGCGCGTCGAGATGCCACGCAACGCCGCGACGTCGGTCATCGACAAGCCGGCAAACACATGGCATTCAACCAGCGCACCGAGCTCGGGATCGATCTGCTCCAGCGCATCGAGCGCGCCGTCGAGCGCGATCACGTCGGCGAGCGCGCGTCCGGCTTCGGGAAGCTCGTCGGAAAGCTCCGTCCAGGTGAAATCGCCGCCGCGCTTGCGCGCATCGCGGCGTCGCGCGTAATCGACCAGAATCTGTCGCATCGCACGCGCCGCCAGCGCGAAGAACTGCGCCGCCGCGGTGCCCGCATCGACATGCTCGCGAAGTTTGAGATACGTCTCGTGAACCAGCGCGGTCGTATTGAGCGTCAGGTCCCTGCCCTGCACCTGCCTCTCGCGCCGCGCGAGCCGATGCAGCTCGTCGTAGACGCGCTCGAACATGCCCGGCGGCGCGTCCGGCGCAGCAATCCCTTGCACAGCGTCATCGGAAACGATCACGGCCGTTGATGTCCCTCTACCCTATTGTCACTTTAAGCTGAAGCGACGCGATGTTTCCACAACCGAATTCTCACGGCGCCGGATCGAATCCGTTGGCGAAGATCTCATCGGCGATCGATGTTACATAAGCCGCGCCGGTGAGGCCGTCGCCGGGTGCGCCGAATGCGATGTCGGTGCCAAAGATCGATGTTGAGATTCCAAAACCATCAGCAACCGGATAGGGCGCTGGCGGTGGCGATCCTTGGAAAGCCGTGCCGCCCGTCCATTGCGTTCCGTCGAAACGAAACGCGAAGACGGTGCCTTGTGTGGGCGCCTGATAGTAGGGATTCACGTAAGGCATGCTCACAAGCGCGAGAGTCGCGTCCGCCGAGAGCGCCACCGCGCGACCGTAGGAATCCTCGCGCTCCGTTCCAGCGGGAGGGTCGAGCGTCGCCTGCCATATCCAGTCCGCCCCGGAACGATGGTAGATGTACGCCGCTCCGGCGAGGGGCACTTGAGCGCCGAAACCGCCGCTGCCGATGAGCGCGATATCGCCGGCGACCGCAACCGACAAGCCGAAGGCGGTTCCCTTTGCCGGAATCGGCGCGACGATTTTGGCCTGAAGATTCCAATCCGTTCCCGAACGGACATACGCATAGACGGCGCCTGCATTGGTGTTGATGTCGACGTCCGCGGCCGGGGCGCCAACGAGCAGCGTGTCGCCGGATTTGGCGAGCGTGAATCCGAACGCATCGTTCGCCGTCGCATCGGCGGGCTGGATCGTCGATTGTTCCGACCATATCGAGCCGCTGCGCCCGAAGAGGTGCACGACACCGGGGGGCGCCGCGCCGTTACCGTAGACGTTGCCGGGTTCGCTCACGGCGAGGAAATCGCCGTCGAGCGCGAGCGACCACCCGAAATAGCGCAGGTCGGAACCGGCACCCGAGAGTTTCTGCTGCAATGGCCAGTCCCCGGCATCGCGCACATAGACATATGCCGCGCCGATATCCTCGTCGGAGGATGCGCCGACGGCAGCCGTGTCGGCAGACAGCGATACGGCGCTGCCAAATCCTTGGGTCGTGTCGGCCGTCGGCGCCAGTCGCGCCGACTCGGTCCAGACGCTGCCCGCGCGCTCGTAGATGTAAGCCGCGCCAAATGCGTATGGTATTTGGCTTCGTGCGTTGGGAGCGCCCGCCAGCAGCGTGTCGCCCGACAAGGCAACGGCCTGACCCATTATCTCGTTGGCGCGCGCGCTGCCATCGTCGATGCTTTGCGTGAGATTCCACGTTCCGCCGTCGAGCGCGAACGCGCTCGCTTTGCCCGTCAAGCCGCCTTCCGCATAGGCGCCGGGAGACCCGACGAGCGCGGACGCGCCGGAGAGAGCGACCGACGTTCCGAATTGCGTCGAATTCCCATCACCTGCGGCGTCGTAGATGTGTGCTTCGCGCGTCCACGTATCGCCGGATCGGGCGAACACATAGGCAGTTCCAGCCGCGGGTTCCCCGAAGACGGTATCTCCTGGCGAGCCGACCAGCGCACGATCGCCGTCGATCGCGACCGACACCGAATACGGCATCACCGCCCCGCCGTTCTCGACGGCTTGCTCTGTCCAGGCATCTTGCGAGCGCGCGAAGATCCGCACGTCGCCTTGGAAAGGCGCGGGGAACGAAGTGGCCGACGTGGCAATGATCGCGGTCGAACCGGAGAGCGCGATAGAGTTCACGTATTCGCCGAGCGGCAACGCGCCGAGATCTAGGCGATCCTGTTGAGTCCATATCTCGCCCGACCGTTCGAACACATAAAGCAAGATCTCGGTCGTATTTGACGATGGTTCGTTGTCGATAGAGGGTACGACCGCGAGATCCCCGTCGACGGCGACTGCGCCGCCGAAGACTTCGCCCGGCGGCGGGAAGATCCCGTCGGGTTCCCGAGGCGCCGGTCCGAGCACAGCCTGTTGGGTCCAGCCGTTGCCGGAGCGGACATAGACCTTCACGACATTGCCGCCCGTGACGAGAAGCGTTTGTCCCGACAGCGCAATCGAATACGGGGATACCGGGAACGTCAGCACCGGAAATTCGTCGACTTGCGTCCACGACGAGCCGTTCCGCGCGAACGTGTAGATATAGCCCGTCGTCGTGCGATGTGCGGTAACGACCACGATATTGTCGCCGACCGCAACGGCGGTGCCGAAACGGATGCCACCTTCTACGTCTACCGGTTGCAAGAAGGCCTCGCGAGCCCACACACCCGAACTCTGACGAAAAATCTCGACGGCCCCGGAATTGATAGATGGATTCGGTCGTGCCGAAGGCATCCCGACCGCAGCGACATCGGCATGTATCGAAATCGACGAACCCATGCCGTCGTCGTTCTGGCCGATGCCGGTCGGCGCCGGCGTGATTCGCGTCATCGCGAATGCCGGAGCCGCGAGCAGTGCGGTGCCGAGCAGAAGAGTCGACGCGACTCGCCGCGCCGCGGCGAAACACGATGAGCCAAGCTCTCCTCGATGCGATGGCATGACACCTCCCTGGTTGCCGCGGCCAGCGCTCCCGCTTGGCGTCACTTTATGCGCAAGCCCACCTGCGTTCCACCATCCTTACAGTTGAGGGTTTCGCGCGGCGATCTGCGTAGTTCTGGATAGGGAGAGGCTCCACTCGACCCTATCGAGGAGATCGCATGAACCGCTCAACACGTTGCCCTGAGAACAGCGCGTATCCAGCCCTGTCGCGCGCACGCACCAAGCCGCTGGTTCTTGGTCTTGCGCTCGCGTGCGCGGCCGGCACCGGCAGCGCTATTACGTTGCCGGGCCGCGAAACCGAGGCTCCCGCGCCGCTGCCGCACCGGACGGCATCGACGTGGGCCGTTAGCAGCTGCGATGACAGCGGTCCGGGCACTCTGCGCGATGTCGTGGATCACTTCGCGGTCGACGGCGACACGATCGACATGACCGCGATGACTTGCGGCAGCATCACCCTGACCACGGGCTCGATCATCACCGCAGCCAACAACCTTACGATCGAAGGCCCGGGCCCGGGCACGACCCACCTTTTCATCGAAGGCGGCGATGTCATCCGCCCCCTTGTCCATCTCGGAAACGGCACGCTCACGCTGAGCCATCTATCGATCTGGCACGGCTACACGCACTCGTCGGGAACGGACGACGCGCTCGGCGGCTGCGTGGCCTCGCTGGGCACCGTGAGTCTGGACAACGTCTCGGTCAAATATTGCCAGGCTGCGGCGGCCGGTACCGGCACCGCGCGCGGCGGCGGCATCTTCGCGTCGAACGTTGCAGCGAGCCGCAGCATGATCAGCTCCAACGACGCGCGCGCGAACGGCGGCTATTCGCTCGGCGGCGGCGTGTTCGCCAGCGGAACCGCCACATTCGACTACAGCACGATCAGCGGCAACCAGGCGTTCGCGAACATCGGGTGGCATAGCGCGGGCGGTGGGTCGATCAGCTATTACGGCGGGGCGCTGCGGCAGTCGACCGTGTCGGGCAACGAGGCCGGCGGAGCGGGCGGCGTCGTCTTCGCCAACGGCATGACCGCGATCAGCCAGAGCACGGTCTCGAGTAATTCGGCGACCTATTCCTTCATCGGTGCCGGCGCGCACGTAGACAGCTCATTTCCCGTCCTCGTCGAGAACAGCACGATTACGGGCAACATCGAACGCAATCCGTCGAACACCCGTTTCGGCGCGGGCCTGCATCTTGGCGACAACACCCAAGCGATCGTGATCAGCAGCATCATCGCCGGCAACCGGCTCGACGATGGAACGGCTCTCTTGTGGTTCTCGGACATCAACGGCGATACCGGCAGCGTGGTGATCGGAGACCACAACCTCCTCGGCTGGTCCGCCCTCGCCGTTCCCACGGACACGCTGTTCACGCTCGATCCGGGGCTCGAGCCGCTGGCGGACAATGGCGGCACAACCTTGACGCACGCCTTGCGGCCCACGAGCCCCGCGATCGAAGCCGGCAACAACGTCACCGGTGTCCCGTTCGACCAGCGCGGCACGGGATACCTGCGCGTCATCGGTGCCAACGCGGACATCGGCGCGTTCGAGTTCAACCTCAATGACTTGATCTTCGCCAACGACTTCGAATGATCGCGCCGGCCTATGCCGAACGGCAGGCTGCATCGACGGGGTAGAACGCTATGATCCGGCGCTCTCCGCCAGGGACTCGCCATGTCGATCAAGCCGCTTGCCGCTCTCGTCGCCCTCGTCCTCGCAACGCCCGCCTTCGCCGCGGAGCCGCAGCCGACGTCTGTCGCCCTCCACTGCGGTCACCTGATCGACACCGCCGCCGGCAAGCTCCTCGGCGAGACGACGATCGTCACCGACGGCAAGCGCATCAAGGAGGTGAAACCCGGTCGTGCCGAAGTGCCCGGCGCCCAAGCGGTCGAGCTGGGTGGTGCGACATGCCTTCCCGGCTTGATCGACAGCCACACGCATCTGACCGGCGAAACCAGTCCCACCGGCTACACCGACCAGTTCCGCTGGAACGTCGCCGACTACGCAATCCGCTCGACCGTTTACGCGCGGCGCACGATCGATGCGGGCTTCACGACGGTGCGCAATCTCGGCGACAACGATGGCGAATCGATCTCGCTGCGCAAAGCGATCGACGCCGGCATCGTGCCGGGTCCGCGCATCTTCACCGCCGCGCAAGCGATCGGCTCGACCGGCGGCCATGCCGACGGCACCGACGGCTATCGCAAGGATCTCGCCGGTGATCCGGGTCCGATGGTCGGCATCATCAATGGCGCGGACGATGCGTGGAAAGCGGTGCGTCAGCATTACAAGGACGGCGCCGATCTGATCAAGATCATGCCGTCCGGCGGCGTGCTCGACGAAAGCGCGAGCGTCGACAACGCGCAGATGACGATCGAGGAGATCAAGGCCGTGACCGCCGCCGCACACGATTACGGATTCACGGTCGCCGCGCACGCGCACGGCGCCGAGGCGATCCGCCGCGCAGTGATCGGCGGCGTCGATTCGATCGAACACGGCACGTTCATGGACGATGTCGACATGAAGCTCATGAAGGAACACGGCACGTGGTACGTGCCGACGATCATCGCCGGCAAATACGTGCAGGAAAAAGCCGAGGTGCCGGGCTATTACCCGGCACAGATCGCCGCGAAGGCGAAGATGGTCGGACCGATCATCCAGGCGACGGCCGGCAAGGCGTACAAGGCCGGCGTCAAGATCGCATTCGGCACCGATGCTTCGGTGTACCCGCACGGGCAGAACGCGAAGGAATTTCAGTACATGGTCGAAGCCGGCATGCCGCCGATGTTCGTGCTGCAAGCGGCGACGACGCATGCGGCCGAGCTTCTCAAGAAATCGAAGGACCTCGGCACCGTCGAAGCGGGCAAGTTCGCCGATGTCGTCGCGGTCGAAGGCAATCCGCTCGACGACATCACGCGGATGCAGCACGTCGGCTTCGTGATGAAAGACGGCAAGATCTATAAGCAGGACGGCAAGCCGATGACGCCGGTGGCTCAGGCTGAGATCGCGCCATCGATCGCGCAAGGCGAGGAGCTGATGGGCTACTGAGCGGGCGCGGAGGCCGATGGTGCCTTGGATTCGCTTCGGGCTGGCACAATCTTGCCCGGATCGTTTTCGGAGACCCTCACATGCCCGCCTCGCCGCCGTCGCCGCACATCTTCGACGTCACCCAAGCAACGTTCGAAGCCGACGTGCTCGGCGCGTCGTTCGAGCAGCCTGTGCTCGTCGATTTCTGGGCCACCTGGTGTGGGCCGTGCAAAACACTGGGCCCGCTGCTCGAAAAGATCGTCGCCGAATACAACGGTGCGGTGAAGCTCGCCAAAGTCGATTGCGACACGGAGCAGCAGCTCGCCGCAATGTTCGGCGTGCGCAGCATTCCGACCGTCGTGCTCGTGCGCGACGGACAGCTCGTCGACGGATTTTCCGGTGCGCTGCCGGAAGCGACGCTGCGCGAATTCCTGTCGCGTCACGTGCAACCCGGTGCCGAGACGGCCGGTGAAGCGCCGATCGACGCGCCTGAACCCGCCGATGTCGAAACGCCCGAGCAGGCGATCGCGCGCATCCAGCAGGAAATCGCCGCGCAGCCGGACAAGCCCGAGCTCAAGCTCGATCTCGCGCTCGCGCAGATGCGCGTCGGCAATGCAGTCGCCGCGGAGGCCGAGCTCGATACGCTGCCCGCGAATCTCGCATCGGACGATCGCGCGCTACGCTTGCGCGGGCAGCTCGAATTCGCCAAGGCGCTGAAGGACGCGCCTTCGGCAAACGAATTGCGCGCGCGCATCGAACGCGATCCCGGCGACTATGCAGCACGCGACCTCCTCGGCGTGCGGCTTCTGCTCGATGGCGATTCCGCCGGCGGCCTCGATGAATTCTTGAGCGTGCTCAAAGCCGATCGCACCTGGAACGACGGTCAAGCTCGCAAGCGTCTCGTCGCCGCGTTCGCCGTGCTCGACGATGCCGATCTCGTCGGCACGTATCGGCGCAAGATGTCTTCGTTGCTGTTCTAGCCCTCGATGCGCATGCCGTCGGCGCGTACCGTGCGCCGAGCCATGAATCTCTGGCCGCCGTTTTTCGCGTCCGGCATTGGCGTATTGGAAATTTCCGACGACTGGCATTACGCGCGCGTCGTGTTGCGCAAGCGCTGGTACAACCGCAATTACGTCGGCACGCATTTCGGCGGCAGCCTCTTTGCGATGACCGATCCATTTTGGATGGTGCTCGTGCTCAATTGCCTCGGCCAGGACTACATCGTCTGGGACAAAAGCGCGGAAATCGAATTCGTCGCGCCCGGCAAGGAAACGGTTTTTGCGCAGTTCCGTATCGAAAATACCGTGCTCGACGAAATCCGCGCGGCTACGCAAAACGGCGATAAATATCTGCGCTGGTTCGAAACCGAAGTGAAAACGGAAAACGGGCAATTGATCGCCCGCGTGCGCAAGCAACTTTATGTGAGACGCAAGTCACCGAATACCTGAGTGGCATTTCGCACATCTGCGCGGACATCCATCACAAAAATAACCGGACGTTCACGCGGTCGTCACCGATAGGTGCGCCAGTACGATTTTTCCTACGCGACGAGTCGTTTTTCGAGCAGGAAATTAGCTTGACCGCGCTTATCGGAAGGCGTGTACTGGTATGTAGCCGCCCTGGCGGCTTCGACGTTCCGTACTGGAGGCACTGGCCAGTTCGCTGGAAGGTGTTACGGAACGCCGGCAATTCATCGGGAGGAAAATCTAATGGATACACCCTTTGGGTGGCGCATGCGCATGCTGCGCATGAACCCGCTTGCGAGCTGTCTTGCTATGGCGCTCGCAGTCGGCACGGGTCAGGTCACCGCCAGCCCCACACTGCAAGATGCCATCAACAAAACGGCTCCGGCGAGCCGCGCGAATCTGATCACGACGCCGGCGGAATCGCTCGTCGATCCATCACTGCAAGAGGCGATGCTCAAACGCATGCTCGCCACGATGTCGCGCACACCGCCACCGGTGCCCGCGGGCGCGCTGGCCGTCACTAATTGCAATGACTCGGGCGCCGGCAGTTTTCGCGATGCGATGAACAACGCCGTCGATGGCGACACGATCGACCTCACCAACCTCGATTGCAGTCAGATCACGCTGACGACGGGCTCGGTGATCGCGCTCGTCGACAATCTGACGATCCAAGGCCCGGGCGCGCTCGCGCTCGACATCAACGGCAACGATCAGTACGCGCCGATCCTGCACGTGGGCAGCGGCACGCTCTCGATCAACGACGTGATGATCTCGCACGGTTTCAAGTACTTCACCGACGCGCAGACCAACCCCGCGAAAGGCGGCTGCATCTATTCGACGAACTCGATCTCGCTGTCGAACTCGTGGGTGAAGTACTGCCAGGCGACCAGCTCGAACACCACGCTCGGCGTCAAGGGCGGCGGCATCTACGCGCGCTCGAGTCTGGCCGTCATCGATAGCTCGATCACCAGCAACAGAGCCTACTCGGCGCACGAATACGCCTATGGCGGCGGCATTTACTCGCAGGGTTCGCTGACGATCATCAACAGCACGGTCAGCGGCAATACCGCTGCTGCACCGGAATCGTGGGGTCAGGGCGCCGGCGCGGAAGTCGGCAGCATCTTCCACACGGCCGGCGGAGCATTCGTCGCTAAGTACAGCCAGATCAGCGGCAACACCGCGACCGGCGGCAATGGCGGTCTCGGCGGCGGCCTCTACACGACCGGCAACGTGATCATCCAGAACTCGACGATCTCGGCGAACCAAGCCGATATCGGCGCCGGGTTGGATCTGATCGAAGGCGCCAACACGGACTATCCGTGGACGATCGCCAACAGCACGATCTCGGGCAATCACGCCAACGTCGCCACGGGCGGTATCTTGAATGGTGGCTATCCGATGCGAATCGGCAATAGCACGATCGCATTCAATACGGACGTCAACACCAACCAGAAGTATGGCGCGGGCCTTCGGATCGGCTCGAGCACGAACGTCGAGCTGCAGAGCACGATCATCGCGGGCAACACGACCGATCTTGGAAGCGGCCCCGTGGAGGACGACGTCTACGGCGAAGACACCTCAACCCTGAGCGGCGCCAACAACATGATCGGGCTCTCGTTGGTTACGCCGCCCGGCGACACGGTCTCGGGGGATCCCTTGTTGCAACCGCTGCACTTCAACGGCGGCGATACGCCCACGCATGCGCTCTTGCCGGAGAGCCCTGCGGTCAGCGCCGGCAACAACACCGCCGGCGTGTCGTTCGATCAGCGAGGACCCGGATTCCCTCGCCAGATCGGCCTCAATGTCGATATCGGCGCGTTCGAGTTGGATACGGACGACGTCATCTTCGCCGACAACTTCGACGGGTAGTGGTTATCGCGGCGGCCGGTCTCCGGCCGCCGTTCCCCCCGGGGGCCTCGAACCGTGCGCCCTGCCCGCGCTCTCGCGGATATTCGCGGCCGCGCTGCGGCAGCGCTATTCTCAATCCATCGCTCGCAACGGAACCGCTCACCATGAGCTCAGCAACCCCCGCCGAAGCCGCGCCCGCGTCGGCCCCTGCCGCCGACGGCGCCGCGCCTGCGCAGACCGTGCAGGAAGTGCTCGGCAGCGTCCACACCACCAATTTCCCGGATCTCTTGCGCCAGCTCAAAGGGAGCCTCGTCGTCTCGACGTACCAGGCCGGCAAGCTCGTGATCCTTAGGCCCGACGGCAACTCGATCAATACGCATTTCCGAAGCTTCAACCGGCCGATGGGCATGGCCGCCGACGGCGAGCGCCTCGCGCTCGGCGCGCACATCGAGATCGCCGAATTCCGCAACATGCCGGCCGTCGCAAAGCGCCTGCAGAATCCGCCGCGTCACGACGCGGTGTTCCTCGCGCGCCGCGGCCACATCACCGGCGCGATCGACATTCACGAGATGGCATGGGACAAACACGGCGATCTATGGTTCGTGAACACGCTGTTCTCGTGCCTGTGCACGCTCGATACGAAATCAAGCTTCGTGCCGCGCTGGCGTCCGCGCTTCGTCACGCACTACGCGCCCGAAGACCGCTGCCATCTCAACGGCCTCGGCATGCGCGACGGCAAGCCGCGCTATCTCACCGCGCTCGGCGAATCGAACAAACCGCAAGGCTGGCGCGAGAACAAGCGCGACGGCGGCATTCTGTTCGACATGGCGCAAGACAAGATCATCGTGCGCGGCCTTTCGATGCCGCACTCGCCGCGCTGGTACGACAACCGTCTCTGGGTGCTCGAATCGGGCCGCGGAAAACTCGTGACGATCGATCCGAAAACCGGCGCAAAAACCGACGTCGCCAGCGTTCCCGGTTTCGCGCGCGGTCTCGATTTCATCGGACCGGTCGCGTTCATCGGTCTCTCGCAATTGCGCGAGACCAACGCGTTCACCGACATCGAGATCACCGACGACAACAAGGATCGCCAGAGCGGCGTCTGGGCCGTGCACATCGGCACCGGCAACACGATCGGCCTTTTGAAATTCACCGGCGGCGTGCAGGAAATCTTTGCGGTGCAGGCGCTGCAAGGTACGCTCTTTCCGGAAATCATCCACGAAGGCGAGCATCTCGCTACCTCATACGCGCTGCCCGACGAAGCGCTGCGCGAAGTCGGCTTCACGCAACCCGAGCAGCCGATCGGCTACGCCACCGCGCAGGAGGCCGTGCAATGACCGTGATCGATATCGAACGCGAAGCAGAAACAGAAAACGACGCCGCGCGATTCCGCTTCATCACCGACTGGCAAGCACTCGATCCCGCGGAGAGCGACGCGATTCGCGAGTTCTGGCGCAGCGAAGGCGCGCTGACCGACGACAAGCAGATGACCGCGCGCCTCCCTCAGCTCGTCATGCACGTGCGCGACGGCGACAAAGTCGCCGCCGTCTGCACCGCGGTTCCGATGACGCCGCCCGCGTTCGGCCAGCCGGTTTATTACTACCGTTCGTTCGTCGGCAAGGCATGGCGAACGACCTCGCTCGTCAAGCGCCTCGCCGTGCGCGCGACGAAAGTGCTTGAAGAATTCGCCGCCACGCGCGACTTCCCGTGCATCGGCGTCATGCTCGAGCTCGAAGGCGAGCGCTTCAAGGACAAGTGGCGCATGCCGATCTGGCGGTATGCGAAGTTCATCTACGTCGGACGCAGCCCGCGCGGGCTCGAAACGCGCGTGTACTACTTCGAAGGCGCGATGCTGAAGCCCGCGAAAAGCTGAGCCTGCGGTGTTTTGAGCCTTCGGCAGGCTCGGCGTCTCAGTCAAATCCATCAAATCCGTCATCGAAGATGACATTGGCCGGACAATGAATCGCACCGACGCCGCCGGCACAGGGATCGCCGACCGCGATGCCGGCGAGTGGAAATTCGACGCTGTCGCTATGCCCGTCGAGATCGGAATCCGTGCGCGCCGGATCGGTGCCGATCACGATCTCGAATCCGTCGGGCAAGCCATCGCCATCGCTATCGATCGCCGAGTACGCGTAGCCAAGCTTCTTTGCGCTGCTCGGCGGGTACGCGGCCGTGTAGCCGGCCGCTTCGAACGCGGCGCGTTCGCTTTCGAGGAACGTCGCGCAATCCTGATCGGCGATATTGCACGCGCGATAAAGCGCTTCGGTGGCCGGCGGAATGCAAGCCGGCTCCGGTGAGCACGGCGCGTAAACATAGCCTTGGATCGTACGAAGGTTGTAGCCGTTCGCGTGGACGGCTTCGATATCGGCCACGGTCGTGACGAGCAAAGAGTCGCGGCCGTTCGCCTTGGGCGGCTTTGCCGTCAAAGGCGAAGAACGGCCTTCTTTGAGAGGGATACGGAAATACGCGGCGAGGTCCGCCACGTGTCACGCACACATTTTTCAATTGATATTTATATTGAAGTACCAATCGCGAGGGCACGGTAATGACTGCAGTCGCCTTCTGCTTCGGCGTCGGTGCTTTGCTACGCACCTATCGTAGTCGCTGGTCTGTTGCGTTCAGCGGACTACATCAGCGATAGAGTTTACGTTTGTCGTCGTGCGCGAAATACGCAGATAGCCAAGCCGGCTATGAACAACGTCAGGACCAGCTGCCCAGAGAAATTGATCGTGGGAATCGATGTAACGGGCGCGATGCCGATGACTGAGAATGGAACGGTGCCAACAGCCAGAATATGAGGAAAGCCCAATTCGTCGACATACGCCAGATCGACTGTTAGCTCGTAGTCGCCAGGAGGAAAGGAGCCAACAGAATCCGTTACCGTTCCGACACCGAATCCACAAAGCTCGTCGTTCTCCCAGTGGGCGCCATATTCAACGATTCGAATTGCACTACCTTCTTGGGTGACCTGCGGATATCCCGGTCGCTCGCCTATCGCATCGCAAATCCCGAGTCGAATATTGATGGACACGACGTCGCCAGCCCGCGGCGTTGCCGGCGTGATCCAAGGCGGATCGATAAACGCCTGCGCCGCCGGCGCAACGAACACCAGCAACGCCATCAACAGGCGCACCGCACGATGCTTGACCATTCCCCGCTCCCCGAGGATCACGCAATCACTATAGTTCCGTCGCACCTCGGCTGTGCAGGCGGTATTTACGTGACGGAGTTCTCCGGAATTGGCTGAATGAAACTGCCGCGGCGCAGCATCGTGCTGCCTTGCCGCCGCGCTCTACGCAACGAGGCGACTCACGCGTGCGCGGGGTCTCTACCGATCCGCGCCGCGACTTCCGCAACCGCAAGCCGGCACACTTCCGGCATCGGCCGCGTCGCGTCGATGCGAATCGCCGCAGCCGGCGGCGTATCGAATCGGCGCGCGACGATGTCGACGAGCTCAGGCTCGCGATCCTCGGCATAGTGACCCCCGCCGAGAAGATCGGCCGAGACGAGATCGCGCGCGATGCGCTGGCGCGCAAGCTCGGGCGGACAATCGATGAGGAGCGGCAGCACGTCGTAGCCGTGCGCGTCGGCGAGCGCGACGACTTGATCGTAGTCTTCGCGGCGCGAGAACGTCATGCCGTCGATCACGCTCGATTCGCCGAGGAGGCAATTGATCTCGACCGCGAGCAGCACGGTGCGGAACGCCGCGCGCTTTTCGACGAAGCTGTAGTCGCAGTGCGGGAACATCGCGTGGCGGATCGCGTCGCGGCAGACGCGGCGCATGCCGAGCCTTCGTTCGAGCACGCGCGCGATCGTGCTCTTGCCGGCGCCGGGGAGGCCAATCAGCGCGACAATCAGCGCGCGCGACGAGTCCGCCGGCGCCAACGCTTCGCGCCCACCCATCGCCTCTAAAGGCTCCCGCGGTTCCACCATGCCCGCCTTTCGCGGGATCGTCCCGCGATACCACCGCCGCGCCGGACCCGATTCCGGCGCCTCCGTTATCCGACCCGGAGGGCGCAAATGCGCGGCTGGCGTCTAGGTTGCCACAATTTGAAACCGTTGGGCGGCCGAAAACGCGCGAGGATGCGGGCTGCGACGCGGTCGGCGCGGCGTCGCTTGGCTAGAATCGCGCTGTCCCGACACCATGGCCATGACGAACCTCAAGCTGCCGTTCGAAATACCTGGGTACCGTCTCGTCCGCCGGCTTGGCCTCGGCGGCATGGCGACGGTGTATCTGGGCATCCAGCGCTCGCTCGGCAGGCCGGTTGCGATCAAGGTGCTGGCGACGGACCACACGCAGAGCGAGGAGCTGGTCCGGCGCTTCGAGCACGAGGCGCGCACGATCGCGCGGCTCGATCATCCGCACATCGTCGATATCTTCGACGTCGGCCGCACGTCGAGCGGACAGATCTACTACACGATGCCGTATTTGCCGAACGGCGATCTCTCCACGCGCAACTTGCGCGAGGATCAGGCGCGCACGCTCGAGATCATGCGCGCGCTCGCCGACGCGCTCGGCTACGCGCACGAGAAAGGCATCGTGCACCGCGACGTGAAGCCAGAGAACGTGCTGTTCGACAAGCTCGACCGCCCCATGCTCGCCGACTTCGGCATCGCGCTCAGCGATATGCACCAGCCGCGCGTCACGCGCGAAGGCGCAACGATCGGATCGTCCGGCTACATGAGCCCCGAGCAGGCGCGCAGCCAGCCGCTCGACGGACGCTCGGACATCTACAGCTTGGGCGTCTTGTGCTACGAGCTTCTCACCGGTGAGATGCCGTTCCGCGGACCCGATACGCTGTCGGTTGCGCTGGCGCACATCGAAAATCCGGTGCCGCGGCTGCCGATCCTGCGCCGCGTCTGGCAGCCGTTCATCGACAAGGCGCTCGCGAAGCGGCCGGATGCGCGTTTCCAGAGTGCCGAAGAAGTGCTGGCGGCGCTCGATGCGATCGACGCGCGCTTGAACGCGCCGCCGCCGCGCGGAGCTGCGAAATGGTGGCGCAATCTCGTCGAGCGCCTGCTCGCGATCCCGCGCCGCACGCGCGCGCTCGCGATCGGCCTTTTGATCGCGGCCGCGCTTGCGAGCCTGATCGCGCTGTTGCCGCACGTGCCTGGGCCCGCGGCGGCGCTGCCGGCGCCGTCCGATGTCGTCGCGAGCGCGCCGGAAACCGCCGCGCCGGCTCTGCCATCGCCGCCGCCCGTGGCCGATGCTCCCATCGCACCTGCGACGGAAACGCCCGCGGCGATCGCACCCGATGCGAACGACATCGGCCGCTTGCTCGCCGAAGCGAAAGACTTCACCGCGCGCGGACGCTTGTTCACGCCGAAGACCGACAACGCCGCGGAACGTTATCTCGCCGTGTTGCGCATCGATGCGCGCCAGCGAGATGCGCTCGCCGGTGTCGAGAATCTCTTCGCGCCGCTGCAGGAGCGCACGATCGCCGCGATCGCGGCATCGGATTTCGCCGCAGCGAACGCTGCGATCGAAAGCGCGCTGTTGATGAACAAGGACGCGCACCTCAAGAAAAGCAAAGGATTCGCGGATCTGCGCGCTGCGGTGCGCAGCGACATCGCACGCCGCCGCGCGCACGTGCGCGATGCGTTCGACGTCGCCGAGCTGAAACCGCTCGCGGCGATGCTGCCCGCGCTGGAGAAACTCGACGCCGACGAAGCGCGCGCGCTCAGAACCGATCTTCAGCGTCCCGCGACGCTGCTGCGCCGCGGCGGCTCGTTCCGCGATCGCGGCGGGCCCGAGCTTGCCGTGATACCGATCATGCCCGGCAGCGGCACGGCCGAGCCTCCGTTCGCATTCGGCGTCACCGACGTGACACGCGGCGCGTACGAACGCTTCGTCGCGGCGACGGGTCGGGCCGCATCGAAGTGCCGCGATTCGCAGAGGCGGCTCTTCGCACGCTCGAAGGATTTGAGCTGGCGCGCGCCGGGCTTCTCGCAAGCCGACGATCATCCGGTGGTCTGCGTCAGCTGGAACGATGCGAAAGCGTATGCGGATTGGCTATCGCGCGAGACCGGCGCGCACTATCGCTTGCCGACGCAGCAGGAATGGCTGCGCGCGGTGCCTATCTCGGCCGCGGCGCCCGATTGCCGCAGCGGCAATTTCGAGAACGAAGCCTGCGAAGACGGCTACACCGAAACCGCGCCGGTCGGCCGCTTTCCCGCAACGCAATTCGGCTTGTACGACATGATCGGCAACGTCGACGTCTGGACCGCCGACTGCGCCGGCCCGCAAGCGGGCGGCGATTGCCGCGAGCACATCATCCGCGGCCTCTCGTGGCGCGACGATCGCGAGTCGGGTTACCTGCAGCGCGAGGAAGTCAGCGCGGCCGAGATCGGCTACGCGACGACAGGTTTTCGTGTGCTGCGCGAGATTTCCGTCGATAATGCGCGGCCCCCGAATCCCTGAGCGCTGATCGCGCAACGCCCGCATGCGACCTCTGTACATCCAGCGCTACCTCATCACCGGCTTGCTCACGTTCATTCCGATCTGGCTGACGTGGGCCGTCTTCAAGTTCATCTTCTCGCTGCTCTCGCAGGTGAACCTGCCGTGGGTCGCGGCGCTCTTCTCGGCGCTCGCCGATGAATTCCCGCAGACGATCGGCCGGCTCAACCAGGGCTGGCTCGTGTCGACGTTTGCGTTCATCGTCACGATCGTCGCGCTCTACATCACCGGCTTCGCCGCGAACCGCATGTTCGGCCGGCGCCTCATCGCGGTGATGGAAGGTTTGATCGGCCGCATTCCGCTCGCGCACACGATCTACAGCGGCACCAAGAAGCTGATGAGCATGCTGCAGCAGAAGCCGACCGGCACGCAGCGCGTGGTGCTGATCAACTTTCCGTCCCCGGAGCTGAAATCGGTCGGCTTCGTCACTCGCGTCTTCCGCGATGCCGCGGGCCGCGAGCTTGCCGCGGTGTACGTGCCGACGACACCCAATCCCACCGGCGGATACCTCGAGATCGTGCCGATCGAGCATCTGGTCGCAACGGACTGGACCGTCGATCAGGCGATGGCGTTCATACTTTCGGCGGGAGCTGCGGCTCCGGACACGTTGCCGTTCGAGATCGGGGGCTCACCACCGGCGACGCATCCCGCCGCGTGAGCTCGATAACTCCACTCGATGGCACCATTCCAACTGCTGATTGGACACGGCCGCGCACGCAACCCTAGCCTCGGTGCGGGGAGGGTCACATCATGCGTGCATCGGGGAAGCGCCATCGCGCGAGCGATCGGCATCATGGATTGCGTCCAAAGCCTTTGACGTCGGCGCTCGTCGCCGCATGCATCGCGCTGGTTCCATCGATAGCGGCCGTGAAAGCGGCGCATGCCGGCGGCACGATCGTCGTCGGCAACTGCAACGACGGCGGCAGCGGCAGCCTGCGCGATGCGATCGCCAGTTCGCCGGACGGCGGCACGGTCGATCTCAGCGCGCTTACCTGCAGCGTCATCACGCTGAACAGCCAATTGCGCGTCGCGCAGAACGCTCTGGATATCATCGGCCCCGGACAGGATGCGCTGACGATCGACGCCGACCAGCGCGATCGCGTGATCGTGCACTCCGGCAGCGGCACACTGCGTGTCAGCAACGTCACGCTCGCAAACGGCACCTACCGCGGCGGCACGTATTACGGCGAGCGCGGAGGTTGCGTCTTGTCGCTGGGCTCGTTCCTGGCCAGTAACACGACGATCAGCTCGTGCACGCTCACCGACGAATATTCGCCACCGGTCCCGGCTACCGGGGGCGGCGGCTGCATTCACGCGGGCGTCGACGTCACGCTCATCGACAGCCGCGTCGCCGGATGCGACGCCACGCTCGCGATTATTAGCAGCGAGCTCGACGGCGGCGGCATCGCGTCCTTCGGCGGCGACATCGGGATGGTCCGAAGCTCGCTCAGCGGCGTGCGCACACAAAGCGACTTCACGTTCGGCGTCGGCCTCAGCACCTCGGGCGGATTGACGATGAAGTACAGCACGATCGAGGACAACGCCGACATCGGCGACGCCGCGCTCGACCAGCAATCGCAGAGCGGCGGCGTGCAGGTGAATGGCCCGGTATATCTTCTCGCCAGCACGATCGCGAACAATCGCGCCGGCCAAGGCGGCGCCGGCGCGATGGGAGCGGGATCGGAATCGATCCGCATCAAGAACAGCACGATTGCCAACAACGTCGCGACGGATGCCGGCTCCGGCGGGTTGACGATTGTACAGGCGACGGATGTCGTCATCGCCAACTCGACCATCGCCTTCAATCGCGGCGATTCGAGCACAGCAAGTGGACTTCGCCTCTACGATGCCGCGGTCGAGCTCAGAAGCACGATCATCGCCAAGAATCTCGCCGGCACCGCCGAGCGCGACATCGGCGGCAACGCCGCATCGTCGGTCAGCGGATCGAACAATCTCATTCCAGCCGCGGTGATCGCCGTTCCCGGCGATACGATGACGGACGATCCGCTGCTAAGACCGTTGCATCACAACGGCGGCCGCACCGCGACGCTGGCGTTGCAATCGACCAGCCCCGCCATCGACCAGGGCGCCAATCCGCTCGATATCGACAACGACCAGCGCGGGCCGGGCTTCGTCCGCGAGTTCGGCGCGGCCGCGGATATCGGCGCTTTCGAATATCAGCCGGATGCGGACATGATCTTCTGGGACGGCTTCGACGTCTGACGGTTCGGAGCCGAGTAACTGACTTTCTGCCGGTATGGAGGCCCGCCTCGCGACACGCACGAAGCGCACCCGACCATTAATTGCGGTCGGCCTTTACTTCGATGTGACCCCAAAACATTACTGAGGTGGTTGCTGTCCCTGCAGTGCGATATTTGCAAGCCGTATTGCATCTGCCACCGGTGTCATATTTGAATCGGACTTAACAATCGTATACTTTCCTGGAGCAATGCCTCCTTCCGCGTACTTTCAGCATCAAAATCGCCGTCCAGGCCCTCGCGGACTGACGATCGCCATAGCGCTGGCGTTTGGCGTCGGGCCGAGCACCGAACCTTCCTACGCTGCCGGTCCGGACTCTTTGATTGCGAGTCGTGCAATCAGGGCCGACCGTGGCGTGCGATTCCGGGATCAGATATCGAAGGCGCAACAGGGCACGATCGTTGTTGAAAACTGCGACGATAGTGGCCCCGGCAGCTTGCGATCCGCGTTGGATAGCGCCGTCGACGGTGACGCGATTGATCTGACCCAGCTTGTGTGCAGCACTATCACGTTGGAGAGCGCGCTTGATGTGAGCGTCGGCGATCTCGTCATCCTGGGGCCGGGTTCCGGTAGCCTATCGCTTCCATCGAACGCAAAGATCGGTTGATCAACCATTCCGGTTACGGGTTGCTCGATATCTCGGGGATTACGCTTGGTGGGGGCTATGTCTATGCTCCTATTTTCTTACCCGCATCGGGTGGTTGCATACAGTCGTCGGGATCGCTGAGCTTGACGGATTCGATCGTCGACAACTGCTCGGCGGTCGCCACAATGAACGTTCTCGGTGGCGCCATATACGCGAACGGAGACGTTACTCTTTTGCGGAGTACAGTAAGTTCCGGAAGAGCTTTCAGCTGGAACACCGCATATGGTGGTGGGTTAGCGCTTCGCGGAACATTGACGATGCGATACAGCGTTCTCAATGGTAACCAAGCCGTGTCGCGCGGCTACCCTGGTCATGGCGGCGGTGCGTGCGTGTCGGGAGCTGCCGCGATCTATGGTTCAACGATTTCGTTCAACGTGGCCGGACAAGAGATGGGTTCCGGTGATGAAGGGTCCAGTGGTGCCCTTGAGGTCCTAAACGGTATCGGAACGCTCCCAACTACGACGATCGTAAATAGCACGATCGCCTACAATGAAGCGACGTGGACGGGCGGCATCTCCGTGCAGAGCAATGTAGTCAACATACGCAATAGCACGGTGGCAAGGAATCGTGCTTTCTCGATCGGTGTTTATGCACCCTATGATGGCGTTGGCGTGCGAACCTACGCCGACACATTGACCATTGACAGTACGATCATCGCGAACAACGAGATCGCTGGCACGATCTTCGATATGTCTGCGCGACCCGGGAGCGTAACCGGAAGCAATAACCTCATCACTCACGCAGCCGAAACCCCACCCGGGACACTCACGACTGATCCTATGCTGGGAGTCCTTCGTTTGAATGGCGGGCCCACTGCCACGCTCGCCTTGCAACCTGGGAGCCCGGCCATCGACGCGGGGAACAACTCACTCGATCTTTCTTTCGACCAGCGTGGATCTGGCTACCCTCGCACAGTCGGCATGGCCACGGATATTGGAGCATTCGAATACTCCGAACGAATCTTCGCCGACGGGTTCGAATCGTCGTTGAGCTGTGCGCCACAAATGCCCGCACCTTGACTTAGGGTTACCATCGGAAGGACAGGAAACGCTAAATTGCAAGGTGTCCTGCCATTTTATAGCTAGACGAGCCCAGCAACGGTTTTGAAATTTAGTCCTGTCCAAGCTATCCAGGCAGCTACGTCTCCGATGCGCGATTTCATGGGACTAGTCGGAACGCAGGGTATTGCTCGGATGCGTTTCCCGCGCCGGAAGACCGCTTGGAGCGCAGTCGGACCAGTCGAGGAGGCTCGTTGAACGACGCACAACACGGTCTGGATCGATGTTCTAGGGCGGTCGTGCTTGTGCTCCAATCTTTCACTAGAGATGCTGGGCTCTTAGGCCGCTCAGGCGTCGGAACGCATCAGGCTCCTTGTGCATTTGTCAATCGGTTGGGGCACACTATGGGTGCCCCCACCGACCGACTCTGCTATTGGTCAGGACATCCAATATTGCCTGATGCGCGGACATTAGTAAGGGTGCCAGTCAACGGATACTGGCACCAATTGCCGGTAAGAATCGCGGACGTTGGGCTAAAGAAGTTGATCGTGCCACCCAATCTCGAGTTGGAGATTCTGATCATGCCTCCAGCAGTGCCGAACTGCATCAAATTCGCGCCATTGCTCTGTGCTGCTATGAAGGAATTGGCGATCGTCAGAGTTGAGAACGCATTCGGTGCCATATGGATGGCTGGATACTGAGGCGTCTGGTTCGGATCTCCGGTTACGAGAATGTTATCCAATGTGACATCCGATCCCACGCCGATCTCCACAAAAGGCACAGATGTTTCCCAGTCTTCGATATGGGAAATTAAGACATAACGACGCCCACCATCATTAGTGGAAACTTCAACCGCAGGGGTACCTGGCGTCTTGGTTGTGTTGAAGCTGCCTTGAATCATCGATACATCGGACCCGTTGCCGGCGGGTCCATCGAAGAGCAGGAGGCGTTGCCAGGCGGCTAGATGGAACCCCGTCAACTTAATATTGCCCATGAAACCATTTAAATGGATTGCAGTATTTACACTGGGGTATGGGACACTCATTCCAATGCGTATGGTCGTCAAAAATACGGTGTATAGGAGATCTGTGCTGGGGGCATAAAGATGAAGGCCTAGGTCGAAGCCGTCTATCCGCAAGTTGTCGAACACTGACTCATCCGCTGTCGCGAGGATGCGGATACCTTCAGATCCGGAGGCTGCTCTGCCGGGGCCGACTAACGCGACGTCCTTCATCATCAGGTTTAGCCTCGCTGAGGTGTTAGTGCTTCCGACTACGATGCAAGGCGTCCCGCCAGTACTACATGTAATTAGGCTTGGGGAGCCAACGAGTCTGACAGGGCGATTGTCGGCACTCGGTGGGCAAGTCATATACAGCGTCGAAGTAATTGTTACTGTCGTCGGGACCGTGACAGAGCCACCCGTCGTACATGCTGCGGTTATGTCGGTCTGCAGGGTTGCATAAGCTGGTGGAGCGAGATGAAGTAGTGTTGCGAGCAGGAGAGTGGTGAGGAACGTCTTCAACATGACACGATCCTTCGTCTAGTTGCTCGCCGTTTGCGAGTCAGTAGAGGCTAGCAACGGATCAATTGCAGTTTGTGTACTCGGTCACGCCCTTACGCTGTGGTCGTGCCGCTTGCGCGCTGGATTAATGAGTTCGAGCGAGGACTGCTTGTCTAGTCCAAGGACCATGACGCACAGATCGAGACGACGATAGGCGGTGGCCCGCGGAGCGGATTTACAGAATGGGGCAGAGGACAAACCTGCGCGGGAATTCGTTACGAACTCCCGCGCAAGGTACTACGTCCATTGTTGCTGCGATGAACATTATCTATCCGGGCAGTTCACCTGATTGCCCGTTGCTCTTACATAGCTAAGATTCCCAACCCATGCGTTCTGACACCAGTTACCTGTAATGCTGGCGTGCGTTGCCGCAGCAAAATTCATCCGCCCATACAGAAACGAATTTGAGATCAGCACGATGGAATTGGTGTCTTCGAACAACATCATGTCGTCAGTCGCGGGTTGACTGAAGATGGAGTTGGAAATCATCAACTGCGCGAGTGCGCCCGGAAGAATATGGATCTGCGGTTGTCGAGGCGTGGTGGGCCAGGCATCCCCACTAGACGCGACATTGCTAATTGCAACCCGTGAGGCAAGCCCGAGCTCCAAGAGGGGAGCAGCCGTCTCCCAATCCTGAACGCCGTTGATTGTGAGTACATGCACGATACCGTCGCTACTTGAAACCCTCACGGCTGCAATCCCAGGTGTTTTCGTTGTGTTGAAGGTGCCTTCAGTGAAAGAAGCATCTGCACCATTGACACCTGGTCCGTCGGAAATAATGACGCTCTGCATGGCCGCGAGATGATAGTTGGTGAAATGAATGTTTCCTACGATTCCGTCCAAATGAATCGCATTGTTAACGCTAGGACTCGGCGGAAGGCCAGAGAGACCGATGCGAACCGTATCGACGAATACATCCTGCAATATGTCTGCCGGGGGAGTTGCAACGCCTACCAAGTGCATGCCCAGATCGAAGTTTTCGATTCGGATGTCTTCATATGTTGAATCGTCTGCCGACGATGTCATGCGGATCCCCTCCGAACCGAGGACCGTTCTACCGGGACCGTTTAGGTAGAGAGACCGTACTGAGAAGTTAGGGCGGATTGACGGTGCGGCCGCGGAACTCCCAACTTCGATGCAGGGAGTGCCGCCGGTATTGCATTGGATGAAGCTCGGCGACCCGATAAGTTCTATGGGCTTGAATCCGCTGCTGCACTTAAGGCTGATAGTAGCGGTCACTGTTACATTCGTTGGAACGCTAACCTTTCCCCCACCGGCAGCACAGACAGCGTTGATGTCAGTCTGGATATCCGCGCTTGCGGTTTTAACTATTGTCGCAAGTAGGATCGCGACGATGATGACGTTCGTTCTGAGCAACATTTGGAAGTCCTATCAGGTGGGCCCGCATGTGCGCGGGCAGGCTGAGCCTAGCAGCCGGACAACGCTGCATTGTGCAATCCATCACATCTGCCAGGGACGAATGGCCGATTGCCTCTTTCGCGAAAATAGATGATCGTCGATTCTGGTCCACTGTCATTGTCGGGTGGCGATGCGCCAAGAATCGCTCGCGACGTAACCTCGCTCGAGGTATGGAACGAGCAAGGCTCTATTTCTAGGGCCTTGCGATGGTGAACGTGAGATGCGATGGGACTACTTAGAACCGGGTTCTAACATCTTCTTGAGATTGTCGAGCCCCGCCTGATACACCGCGCTCATCGTATTCGTCGCCGTCGCATCGTCCGCATTCGCGGCCGGCTTGTCGCTCGTATCCTTGCGCTTGAACGCGCCTGACCACGTCACCGTCGACTTGCCCTTGCCCGCCGATGTCACGCTGACGGTCGACGTGTAATCGCTCACCGGCAGCACGCCTTCGAGAATCGCGTACTTGAACGAGTGGTGCTTGGCGTCGTATGCGAGAAGTTTTTCCTTGATCGTGCCGCCGTCCTTCAGCGTCAGGAGGCGCTCGGCGCCGACTTCGTTGTTCTTGCCGGAGACGATCTCGTCTTTCGCGAGCGCCGGATGCCACGTTGCGAGGCCGTCGAAATTCTTGATCTTCTCCCACACCTGATCGGCCGGCGCATCGATCGTCACGTGCTTGCTGACTTTCAGAACCGGCGCCGCCGCGAAGGCCGTCGCCGAAATCGTTGCGAGTGCTGCGAACGCGATCATCTGCATCGTCTTCATGTCGTTGCCCTCGTTGACCGGGATTGCGAATGCATCGTGCCGAATCCCGCACGGCACGGACATCTTGCGTGCAAGAATCTCGCACAATCGGAATGCGCTTGCATGTGCTCGCGCAGCGGGTTTTTGGCTGTGTCAAATATGGAACACTCCGTCACGCTTGTTCTCATCGTCTGATCGCTTACCATCGCGCCTTTTCCGGGGATTCCCATGACTCAGAACACCGAAGCGCCCCAGCGCAGCGCGCGTGCCGACACGATGTTCCTGGTGCTGTCCGGCTTCTTCGTCGCCAATGCGATCATCGCGGAGTTCATCGGCGTCAAGATCTTCGCGCTCGAAGACACGCTCGGCATCGCGCCGCTCAACTGGAATTTCTTCGGCCAGACCGGCTCGTTGAACTTCACGGCGGGCGTCTTGCTCTGGCCGATCGTGTTCGTGATGACCGACATCATCAACGAATATTTCGGACGCAAGGGCGTGCGCATGATTTCGTGGCTTGCCGTCGCGCTGATCGTGTATGCGTATCTCTTCGCCTACGCGACGATCCACCTTTCGCCCGCGCCGTGGTGGGTCGGCGCCGGCAAGAATCAGGGCGTCGACAATCTGCAAACCGCGTTCGCGGCGATTTTCGGTCAAGGTTTGTGGACGATCGCAGGATCGATCACCGCGTTCATCATCGGTCAACTGATCGACGTCACGATCTTCCACGCGATCCGCAATCGCACCGGCGAGAAGCACATTTGGCTGCGCGCGACCGGCTCGACGCTGGTCTCGCAATTCATCGACAGCTTCGTCGTGCTCTACATCGCGTTCGTGATCGGCCCGCAGCATTGGTCGATTCCGCTGTTTCTCGCGGTCGGCACCGTCAACTACCTCTACAAGTTCGTCGCCGCGATTGTGCTGACGCCGCTGATCTACGCGGCGCGGCGCGGGCTCGATGCGTATCTCGGGCGCGAGCTCTCCGAGACGCTCAAAGCGCGCGCGGCGCAATAGCCCGGGGATTTCCCTCAGCGTTCGCTTGTGCGCCCGCGCGCGCTTGCGAACACTGCGGACGTCCGTCAGAGGTCATTATGCTGTTTCGTACGTTCGCACTCGCCGTTCTTGCCGTCGCCTTCGCACCGCTCGCCCACGCCGACCAGCGCTTGTGGCTGAACGACGTCGACACGTACAGCATCACGCGCGACAGCATCATCGTGGCTGGCGAGGCTCCGGTCGATCAGGAGCTCGCCGACGATTTCCGCGTCATCGGCGAGATTCGCCGCGCGGTCGTCTACGGCTACGATTGCTGGAACTGCGTCGGCGTGTTCGCGACCGGCGTGCGCGTAAGCATCTACGAGAAAACCGTCGACGGCACGCCGGGCGAAGCGCTCTACGCGTTTCATCTCGACGCCGACGATCCGCGCTTCCTGCACGATCTCAACCACACCGGGCACAACGGAACGATCGACGTGACGTTCCCGGAGCCGTTCGCCGCCGATGGCGACTATTTCTTCTCGGTCCAGCTTGAATACGCCGAGCCCGCGACGTGGCCGATCTGGTCGTCGAACCACATCACGCCGTTCGAAAGCACCGTACAGATTCGCGACAACATCGCCGGCGGCACATGGGAGCCGCACAGCGATCTTTTCGGTCCCAGTCATTTCGATTTCGCGTTCGCGCTTTACGGTCAACCGCCGGGTCCGCCACCGTCCAATACGGTGGCCGAATGCGGCGAATGGAACAGCGCCCTGCTTCCGTTGCCCGAAGGCGCGACCGCGACTTCCGTGTACGCGTCGAAGAGTTTCGGCGCGGAGGAATCCTGGCTCGTCGGCGGCTACGACACCGGCTCGATCGGCATCCAGGAAACGTTCTCGCTCGCGTATCACCGCAGCGGCGGCGGCGAGTGGGAGATCGTGCCGACACCGAGCCCCGAGGTGTGCTCGCCGAACCCGAGCTGCGCACAGGTCTGGTTCAACGCGATCGACGGCGTCACGCCGAACGACGTCTGGGCCGGCGGCTGGAGGAAAGGCCTGACGCAGGACGGCTTCGTCGGCGGCGAGCTTTTCGTTGCGCACTGGGACGGAACGTCGTGGATCCAAGTGCCCGCGCCGATCACGAATGGTGGCAGCGGCGCCGAAGTCGCCGGCATCAAGGCGATCGCGCCGGACGATGTGTGGTTCGTCGGCGCGTGGATCGACGGCTCGAACTGGCCCGCGCTCGCGATGCATTGGAACGGATCGACGCTCGAGATCGTCGACACGCCCTTCCCGACACCCGGAACACCGGGCTGGTCGCTCGCGGGCGTCGACGGCGTCGCATCCGACGACCTCTGGGCCGCCGGCGCCGGCAGCGATGGCGACATGTCGACGCAGCCGTATCTCTTGCATTGGAACGGCAGCGATTGGCAGCTCGCCCAGAACGTGCCGATGCCGGGCGACCAAATCGAATTCCATGCGCTGCTGCCGTTCGCGTCGAACGACGTCTACGCAGCGGGCAGCTGGTTCACCGGCGGCACGGGCTACGGTCCGCTGATCGTGCATTACGACGGCAGCACGTGGACGACCGCGACCGGAATCGGCGGCGGCGGACCGATGATCGCGCTCGGCAGCAAAGTGCTCGCGCTCGGAAATCCGAGCGTCTACGGAAGCGGCACGCAATGGACTGCGCAACCAGGCTTGCAGGATTACGACTTCTACGGCTGGTCGACGCTGGAAGCGACCGGGCCCTGCAACGCGGTTGGCGCCGCGATCGTCGATATCGCCGGCGCTCGTCGCTCCGTCGCGGTCGAGCTCAAGCCCATCGTGTTCGAGAGCGGGTTCGAATAGGCGCGCCGCTCCCGCTTGCCGGAGTTAGAATCGAACGGCACACGTGCAAGGGAGGCCCGTGTCCGATCCCGCTCTCGCCAGCGCCGCCGCGCAGCCGACCGACCGGTTGTTCGCCGATGTCTATCAGCGCCTGAAGGCGATGGCGAGCCGCCAGCGCGCGCGCTCCGGCGAGGCGACGCTGAACACCACCGCGATCGTTCACGAAGTTTATCTTCGCCTCTGCGATGAAAACGGCCCCGCGTTCGCCGAGCCGCTGCAATTTTTCAGCTACGCCGCGCGCGCGATGCGCACGATCCTGGTCGACTCGGCGCGGCGGCGGCTCTGCCGCCAGCGCATCGGCCTCGACGGCGGCACGGACATCGAGCAAGCCTCGGCGAAAGCGGCGGATGCGAGCGCCGAGCGCGCGATCGAAATCGACGGCGCGCTCAACCGGCTCGAAACCGATGATCCGCGCGCGGCACGGCTCGTCGAGCTCCACTACTTCGCCGGCCTCTCGCTGCCCGAGATCGCGAGCGTGCTCGGCGTGACCACGCGCACGCTCAACCGCGACTGGCGTTTCGCGCGCGCGTTCCTCTACGGCTCGCTGCGCTGACGATGTCGCTCTCGGCCCCGCTCGCGCGTTCATCGCATCATGATCCGCGAACCCGCCCAGCCTGACGACGCGGACGACGCCGAGCGCCCGCAAAGCGGCGGCGGATTCCTCGCGCGCCTGCGCGAGTGGTTCGGTGCCGCGATCGAAGTGCCGCCGGCCGAGCGCGCCGCGTGGCTCGAAGCGCACATCGCCGATCCCGACGAGCGCGAAGCGCTGGCGCGTCTCCTGGCGTCGGACGCCGACACGTCCGGCTTCTTCGAGACGCCGGCAAGCCAGCATGTCGCCGGCATCGCAGCAGGCGATCGCATCGACGATGCAGCCGCGCCGGAAGGCCTGATCGGCACGCGCATCGGCGCATTCCGGCTCGTGCGCCTCCTCGGCAAAGGCGGTATGGCCGCGGTGTTCCTCGGCGAGCGCGAAGGCGGCGATTTCCGTCAGCTCGCCGCCGTGAAGCTCTTGCGCCGCGGGCTTTATTCCGAGCTGGAGCAGCGCTTGTTCCAGCGCGAGCGCCAGGTGTTGGCGACGCTTTCACACGCGAACATCGCGCATCTGATCGACGGCGGATTGACCGACGCCGGCATTCCGTTCCTGATCATGGAATACGTCGACGGCGTGCCCGTCACGCGCCACGCGGCGGAACGATCGCTCGGCGTACGCGATCGCGTCAGGTTATTCCTGACGATCTGCCGCGCGGTCGAAGCCGCGCACCGCAGCCTCGTCGTGCATCGCGACATCAAGCCGTCGAACATTCTCGTTACGCGCGACGGCGCGGTGAAGCTCCTCGATTTCGGCATCGCCAAGCTTGTCGAAGACGACAGCGAAACGCCGACCGCAGCCGTGTTCACGCCCGAATACGCCGCGCCCGAACAGCTCGCCGGTCGCGCAGTCACGACCGCAACAGACGTCTATGCGCTCGGCGTGCTGCTCTATGAGCTCTTGATCGGCTCGCGTCCAGCTACGAGCACGGGCAAGCCGTCGTCGCAGGCAGGCGCAGCAGCGGCAGGCGCGGCGCCTCCGCAAATATTGCAGCGCGCGCTGCGCGGTGATCTCGACAACATCCTGATGCGCGCGCTCGAAGCCGAGCCCGAGCGGCGTTACGCCTCCGCCGGCGCGCTGGCCGACGACGTGCAGCGCTATCTCGACGGCCGGCCGGTCGAAGCGCATCCGCCGTCGCGCTGGTATCGGGCGCGCAAGTTCGTGCTCCGGCATCGCGGCGGCGTCGCGATCACCACGGCGCTCGTGCTCGGCATCGTGTCCGCGCTGGGCCTCGCGATTTGGCAGGCGCAAGTCGCGTTCCGGCAGGAACAAGCCGCGCGCCACGAGGCGCAACGCGCGAACGCGGTGCGCGATTTCATCGAGAAGCTGTTCGAGCCGGTCAGCGAAGGGGTCGCCGAGGGCAAGCAGCCCTCGCTCGGCGAGCTTGTCGTGGCCGGCGTCGGGCGCCTCGACGCGGCGCGCGATCTCGGCGATGCCGAGCGCGTCGATCTGATGATGATGTTCGCGCGACTCCACGCCGATCTCGGCGAGGCCGACAAGGCGACCGCGCTCGCCGTGGCGGCGAACGATCGTGCGCGCGCGACACTCGATCCGCTGCATCCCGAAGCCGTCGCCGCGCTCGCCTTTCTCGGCAACCGTTACGTGCGCACCGGCGATCACGAGCGCGGCGAGCCGCTCTTGCGCGAGGCTCAGCAACGCATCGAGACCGCGGGCACGCACGACAACGCGCTGCTCGACGTCCTCGACAATCTCTCGGTCGTCGAGATGGATCGCGACCGGTCCGATCTTGCGCTCGCGCTGTCGCGCCAGGCGCTCGAAGAGCGCATCCGCCGCTTCGGCGAAGACGGCGAGGAAACCGCGACCGGCTACAACAATCTCGGCTACGGCCTCGTCGGCGTCGGCCGCTTCGATGAAGCCGCCGAAGCGTACCGGCGCACGTACGAAATCGACACGCGTTTCCGGCAGCCCGACAGCTATCAGGTGCTCGAAGGCCTCTCGAACTGGGGCTGGGCGCTTGCACGCGGCGGACACGCGCGCGCGGCACGGCTTCGCCTCGCCGAAGTCGACGACGGCTTGCGCAAGCTCGGCGGCAAGCCGCGCGGCCTTCATCTGATGAACAGCCAGAAGCTCTGCATCGTCGATCTTCAAATCGCGACGGAAGACGTCGTCGCCGACGACTGCACGCGCATGCTGGCGACCGCATTGCAAGCCGGCGGGGAAAGCTCGCGAAGCTACGCCGGGGCGCTCGGATTCGAAGCAATGCGGCTCATCACGATCGGCGAGCTCGCGGCGGCGGAAGCGACGCTCGATCGAAGCGCGTTCGCCTATCCCGATAGCCCGCAATTCGCACGCGAACGCGGCAGCCGGCTCACGATGCGCACCGAGATCGCGTGGCTTCGCGGCGCGGCGGCCGATGCGCGCGATCACGCGCTCGCCGCGCGCCAGCTCGTCGCGCGGCAGAAGGATTCGCTGGTTTCCGCGCTGCGCGTCGACGCGATGCTGCTGCTCGCCTGCCGGAGCGCGCCGGATTCTGCGTGTCCTCGCGATCTTGCCGACGGCATCGACACCGGCCTTCGCGCGTACGTCGGGAGCGACGATACGCGTCTTCTGCCGACGCGCGTGCTGTTCGCGCGATACCTCATCGACGAGAACCGTCTCGCCGAAGCCGATCTCACGCTCGGGCACGCGATCGAGAAAGCGCACGCCGAGCTCGACGACACGCATCCGGTTATCGCGACCGCACGCGTCTGGCGCGCGATCGCGCTGGATCGCGCGGGTGCTTGCACCAGCGCGCTGCGCGAGCGCGATCTCGCGGACGCCGCCTCGGCGCGCCGTGCGCATCCGTGGTTCAGCGAAGCGCGCGCCGCGTTCGACGCCGGCGCGCGCTGCAACCGAAGCCTCTGACACCGCCTTTGCGGCGCGTGTCGCTCCGTGCCGGCCTCGTTCGTTCCTCGCCTATGACCGCATCCGCGGTCATGGAGGGGAGAGACGACGATGTCACGCCACGTATTCATAGGGCTGCTCGCGGCCGTCGGCATCGCAGCGGTCGCTGACGCGCACGCCGCGGTCTTCACGGTCGGCGGCGATTCGGCTTGCCAGTTCGACGAGATCCAGGATGCGATCGACGCCGCAGCGACGCACGCAGGACCGGATTTCGTCAACATCGCGCGTAGCGCCACGTTCGACGACATCTCGCTCGACATCGAGGATCAGGATCTGATCCTCGCCGGCGGCTTCGCAAGCTGCGGCGAGATCACGGCGGAGGGCGCGTACACCGAGCTCGCGGGCGATGGCGATCACAGCGTCATCCGCATCCACGGTCACGGCGACGTCGTACTGATGGGCCTCACGCTCCACGACGGCCACGCGCCGCGTTTCAACTACGGCTTCGGCGGCGGGATCGATATTTCCGATGGTCCGCACCTGGTTAGCCTCACCAACGTCATCGTCTCGCGCAACGACGCCGGCCGCGGCGGCGGCATCAGCGTGCGCAACACGATCTCGGGCAATCCGAACGACGTGCAGCTCGTGCTCTCCGACAACGTGTCGGTGATGAACAACCGCGCAGGCTTCGCGATCGATACGACACACAACGGCATCGAAGGCGGCGGCATCTACTGCTCCGAATCCTCGCTGCGCATCATCGGCGGCGGCCTCGTGACGATCTATGGCAACGACGCCGATCACGATGGCGGCGGCATCGGCGTCGACGAATGCGACGTCACGCTCGCACCGCACGGCGCGACCGATTTCAACGGCGTCGTGCTGAACCACGCCGGCCGCGACGGTGGCGGCATCGCGATACGCGGGCCGAGCGGCGGCGGCACGCGCATCTACACCGCGGCGGCGGACCGGCCGGTCTATATCGCCGCCAACGTCGCCGATCGCGAAGGCGGCGGCATCAAGGTCAACGGCTGGGCGAAGCTCGAAGCCTGGGATCTGATTGTCGAGGACAACCGCTCGGCGGACGAAGGCGCCGCGGTGTCCGTAGCCGGCGGCTACTTCGAAACGTCGACAAGATTCGTGATGCGCAGCGGCCGCGACGGGGCACCGGCCGGCGCCGTGCCGTGCAACCCGCAATTGCGCTGCAACCGCATCAGCGGAAACGTCGCGATGGACGAGAACGATGTGCAGGCGCAGGCCGCCGCCGTGCGCGTCTACGCGGCGGGCGGAGCGACGTTCGACTCCGCGTACGCGTTTCTCCACGGCACGCTCGTCGAGGGCAACGTCGGACTCAACCTCATGCGCGTACGCCAGGGAACCGGGACCGCGAACCTCGATCTCGACGGCGTCGTGATCTCCGGCAACGCGATGGCGAACGAGCTGATCCTGAATCCGGATCCGGGAACGCTGTCGATACGCGCCAGCACCATCGCGGGCAACACGATCGGCGGGGCGGACGTGATCCGCTCGGACGATTTGGCGATCGACGTGCGGCGCAGCATCGTCTGGCAGCCCGGCAAGCGCGCGTTCAATGTCGGCGGCCTCGAGCTCGGACAGATCGAGTATGTGCTCGCCAGCGATCTCGCCGGCGTGCCGCCGACGATCTTCAATCAGATCGCCGATCCCGACTTCGCCGATGCCGCCAGCGGCGACTTCCGCCTGCAGCCGACGTCACCCGCCGTCGATGTCTCGCCCGCCGGCACCGATGCGACCGACGGCCCCGACTGGGAAGCCGACGGAGCGGTGCGAGTGGTCGACATCGACGGCGTCGCGAACGAATTCGGCGCACAGGATCTCGGCGCGTACGAGCTGCAGCCCCTCGACGTGATCTTCGCGAATGGATTCGACGGCTGACGGAGGATCGTCGTCATGAAACGCAGGATTCTGTTTGCGCTCGCGCTCGGTTGCATCGCGCTGCACACAACATTCGACGCGCGCGCCGCCGTCTTCTACGTCGGCGCCGATACCGATGCCGCGTGCGATTTCACCGACGTGCAATCGGCGTTGAATCAGGCCGCCACAACGCCCGGCGCGGACGTGATACGCCTCGTTCACGCGCGTGCGTATACCAACCAAGCGCTCACCGTTCACGGCGCGGACGACGTCGATGTCCTCGGCGGTTTCGATTCCTGTTCGGATCCGAACGGTGCGGGCCCGATCACGGTGCTCGACGGCAGCGGCGGCTTCGCGAACCCGATCGTCAGCGTGAACGGCAGCGGCACTGCGCGGCTGCGCGATCTGATGCTGTACGGCAACGACAACGGATCGGGATTGTCGGTGATCTGCGCGTGCACGGTGGAGCTATCCAACGTGACGATCCACGACAACCACGGCGCGCCGAGCGTGTTCGCTGGCGGAGGCTCTGTTCTGCGCATCGGCGCGAACGTCGAGATCACGTCCAACGAAGCACAGAGCTGCGCCGGCCTGCACGTCGCGAACGCCGTCCTCGACATGAGCCATGCTGCGAGCAGTGTCGTCACGGATAACGTCGCCGCGCAGGATGGCGGCGGCTTGTGCCTCTATAACGCGGTCGCCTCGATCGGCGGCGTCATCGAGAACAACACCGCGGGACGCCACGGCGGCGGCATTGCGGTGTTCGGCAGCAGCGCGCTGCTGCTCTATCCGACGAGCGCCGCGTCGCGGCCGATCGTCGCGTTCAATTCCGCGCACGATCGCGGCGGCGGCCTCTATGTCGCGCCGCTCGACGACGGCGACCATCCCACGGTCACCGGTTGGGACGCGCAGTTCCTTTACAACGAAGCGAACCACGGCGGCGCGATCCATCTCGACAACGAGATTGGGGGCGACACGTCGATTCACCTCTGCCTGCGTTCGATGCGCGCCTTTCCGGCAGCCGGCGGCGACTGTCCGATCGGCGTTCCTGACGGAGCGGTTGCCTGCGATGCGGCATCCACCGGCTGCAACCGCCTCGCCGGCAATCGCGCGCAATATCCCGACAGCGATCTCGGCGGGCTCGGTGCGGCCGTGATGTCGCTCGGACCGCGGACGCGAATTCACCTGTCGCACGCCGTCGTGAGGGGGAACGACGGTTGGACGCTCCTCGGCCATGACGAAGGCCTCGTTCCGGCGACCGCCGCGCAGATACGCATCGACGACACACTGCTCGCCGGCAACGCGATCGACAATGCCGTGCTGTTCGCGCGCTTCGTCGAACAAGTGCTCGTACAGCGCACGACGCTCGCCGGCAACGACGCGACGCCGTTCGGAATGAACAACTACGGCACGTTCCACTTGCACGACAGCGTGATCTTCGAGCCCGGCCACACGACGCTCGAGCGCAGCGGCTCGACCGGCGTCGAGTTCATCGACATGGTGCTGGCCGGCGAAACGACGAGCCTCAATCCCTCCTCGAGCGTCGTGCAGACGTTCGATCCCGGCTTCGTCGATCCAGCCGCGGATAACTGGCATCTGCGTCCCGAATCGCCGGCCGTCGATTTCTCGAACCATACGAACGGCATCCACGACCTCGAAGGTCACGCGCGTCGTGTCGACTTGCCGCAAATGCCCAACCGATTCGGGCCCATGGACCTCGGCGCCTACGAACGGCAGGACTTCGGCGACGAGATCTTCGAAAACGGTTTCGAGTGGAGCCAATGACGTATGCGACGTCCATCCGCCGAGTGTCGCTGTCCGATGCCGTCGTGCGTTCTTCGAGGCGGATACCCAACGAAGGACCGGCCATGAACCTCGCGCGGATTCTCGTTCTTCCTTTTGCGACCACCCTCGCCTGCACGACCTTCGCACACGGCGCCGTCTTCATCGCCGGCGCCGGCTGCGACTACGCGACCGCGCAAGGCGCGATCGACGCTGCGGAAGAGGCGCCGGGTGCCGACGAAGTGCGCATCGTCGCAAATCAGGATTACTTCGAATCGCTGCTCGTGATCGACGACGGCGAGCTCGATATCGTCGGCGGCTTCGAAAGCTGCGATGCAACCGAACCGAACGGCGCAACGCTGATCAGCGGCGCGGGCGCCCCGGCCTCGTCGGTGTTTGCCTTCAGCGGCGACGGCACGGTGCGCGCGCACCATCTCGTGTTGAGCGATGGCGACAGTTCGGGCTCCGGCGGTGGCATTTTGTTCTTGAGCGTATCCGGCACGCTCGAAATCCGAAATATGTCGATCACCGGCAATCACGCGAATCAGGGCGGCGGCATCGCGGCACTCGGGCCCGAGAAACGACGCGGCGCGTTGCCAGTGCTCAAGATAGGACCGAACGTCGTGATCTCGAACAACTCGGCATGGAGTGGTGGCGGCGTCTATGTCACCTATATGCGACTCGACATGTCCGACGCGGAACAGAGCTCGATTTTCCTGAACCACGCCGACCAAGACGGCGGCGGGGTTTATCTTGCGGCGGCGGCGGCGGACATCGGTTCGGGCAATGCGCTCGGCACGATCTTTTTGAACGACGCTGGCTGGCAAGGCGGCGGCATCTACGCGCAAGACGGCAGCGACATCCGCCTCTTCACCACGCGCGCGAATGTGCCGGTGCGGATCGACACGAATTCCGCTGATCTCGGCGGCGCGATCGCTCTCCTCGGCACCGACGGTCCGCCGACGCGCGCGACGCTGATCGACGCGATCGTCGACGGCAACGGCGCTGGACAAGGCTCGGGCCTTTACGCCGAAGCGCTGGGAGACAACGTCGCCGCGATCTGCATGCGCGATCGCGTCCACGCAGCAGACGCAGGAATTTGCGCGGACGCGGACGTTCCCGACGCCGCCGTCGACTGCGACTCCGCGCTCCGCTGCAATCGTCTGTCAGGCAGCGAAGTGATCGGCGATCCGACGTCCGGCGCCGGCGCGTCGGCCGAAGGCCTGTTCGCGACGCTCGATTTCCGCGGCACGCGGATCGAAGACAATGCGCTGACACCCGTGCTGTTGCGACAAGCGTCCGACAGCGCGAGCGGCGCGAATCTCGTGCTGTCGGATTGCGAAATCTCCGGCAACCATTCGACGGCAGGTCCGCTGATTGCCAGCTCCGGTACTCTGATCGAAACCGAAATCAACGGCTGCACGATCGCCGGCAATGACTATTCGTCGACTTACGTGCTCGCCTCGACCGGCCCCGCGCGATTCACCGAAACGATCGTCTGGCAGCCCGGCAAGCTCGTGTATATCAACTATGCGGACGTCACCGTGCGCGCGGCTGCGAGCATGGTGCTCGCGCACGACAGCGACTCGCTCGAGTTCGAACCGGGTACCGTGACTACCGACGATCCGCTCTTCGTCGACGCCGCCAACGGCGATTTCCACCTCGTCCCGGGCCTATCGCCTGCGATCGACTTTTCGGGCCTTGCAGGCGGCAGCAGCTTCGATCTCGACGACATGCCGCGCGGCAACGATGATTCCGAAATCGTCGATCGGTTCGGCCCGCGTGATCTCGGCGCCCACGAGACGCCTCGATCCGACTGCATCTTCGGAGACGGCTTCGAAATCTCGCATCCCGGCGCGTGCGGTCCCGAGCCGACTTTCTGAGCGGTTCGCAGCCTTCACGATGACTCAAGTCACGGGTAGCGCGCCCGCGCTTTGCATTACCATCGCGGCTCCTCGCTGATCGGCATCCCATCCGATGAGTATTTTCCGTCGCGCGTTGACGTGCCTGCTGCTGACCGCGGCATCGACGGGCGCCGCTGCGCAGAAGGCCGCCATGCACGACACCTGGATCACGCCCGCCGAACAATCCGAATTCCGCACGACGCCTTCGTACGCCGATACGAAGGCGTATCTCGAACGGCTCGCAGCCGCAGCGCCCGCGCATGTCCATCTCACGCGCTTCGGCGTCTCGCCGGAAGGCCGCGATCTGATGCTCGCTGTTGCGGCGAAAGACGGCGAGTTCACGCCCGAAGCCGCGCGCGCATCGGGCAAGGAAATCGTGCTCGTGCAGTCCGGCATCCACGCCGGCGAAATCGAAGGCAAAGATGCCGCGCTGATGCTGCTACGCGATATCGGGCTCGGCCGCAAGCACGCCGATCTCCTCGATCACGCGATTCTCGTCTGGCTTCCGATCTTCAATGTCGACGGACACGAGCACACAAGCCCGTACAACCGCATCAACCAGAACGGGCCCGATGCAATGGGATTTCGCGCGACCGCGCAATATCTCAATCTCAACCGCGATTACATGAAGGCCGACGCGCCCGAGATGCGCGCGTGGCTCGCGATGTTCGATACGTGGCTGCCCGATCTCTTCATGGACATCCACACCACCGACGGCGCGGATTATCAATACGATTTGACCTGGTATCTCGAGGAATGGGGCCCGCTCGATCCCGCGGTGAAAGCCTGGCAGGACACTGCGTTCAAGCAATCGATCTTCCCCGCGTTCGACAAGATGGGCCACTTACAGGCGCCGTATCTCGATCTCGTCGATCATCGCGACATCACCAAAGGTATCGGGAATTTCGGCTCGGGCCCGCGCTTCTCGACGGGCTACGTGGCGCTTCGCAACCGCGCGGCGCTCTTGGTCGAGACGCATATGCTGAAATCGTACGAAGTGCGCGTGCGTGCGACGTATGATCTGATCGTCGCGACACTCGCACACATCAACGCTCATCCGGGCGCGCTGCGCAAAGCCGTGAATCAGGCGGATGCCGCAACGCTCGCACGCGCGAAATCCGCGGATGCGAGCCTCCCGCTCGTCTACAAGACGACCGACAAGCCGATCACGTTCGAGCTCAAAGGCTATGCGTTCAGCACGAGCGCAAGCGATATCTCCGGCGATCGCTGGGTGACTTACGATCCGAAGACGCCGAAAACGTATCGGATTCCGTTCTTTCGCGATCTGATCGCGTCGGAGTCCGTACGTCTGCCGGCTGCGTATGTCGTGCCCGCTGCATGGCCCGAGATCATCGAGAAATTGCAGCAGCACGGCATCCGTTTCGAGCGTCTCGCGCAGCCCCGTTCGCTTCGCGTCGAACGCTATCGTCTCGCCGCGCCGGTCTGGGCCGACAAGCCGTTCGAGAGCCGGCACATGCTGCGCAATTTCGCTTCGACGACGGAAACCGCGACGATCGAGCTTCCTGCAGGCTCGGCGATCGTGCCGATGGATCAGCCGGCCGCGAACCTGATCGCGAACCTGCTCGAACCCGCCGCGCCCGATTCGCTGCTGCGCTGGGGCTTCTTCGATGCCGCGTTCGAGCAGAAGGAATCGCCCGACGCGCGCGTCGCCGAGAAGCTCGCGCGCGACATGCTCGCGAAGGATCCGGCGCTCAAAGCCGAGTTCGATGCGAAGGTCGCCTCCGACCCTGCGTTTGCCAAGGACCCGACCGCCCGGCTTGCGTTCTTCTACGAGCGGTCGCCGTGGTACGAGACGCAGCGGGTTGGCGCGTATCCCGTAGTTCGTCTCGATCCTAGCGAGTTGGCCGCCGCACGCGGCGCGAACCGCTGATTGTTACTTGGAATGTTCCAGAATCACGTCTTCGCACACCGCCGATTCTTCGAACCCATTTCGGAAAAGGACCTCGGTCGTGTCGAACGCGACGCCAACGCTCTTGTTGCCGTCCAGTACCAGACCGCAAACTCCCGTTCCCTGGCATGCGCCACTCCAACCCGCGAAGACGGAGCCACCCGAAGGACAAGCGGAGATCGAAACCTCGGTATCACTCGGCAAAGCGAGGGCACAAACGGCATCATCGCTCGAGCATTGCATCGAGCCACCTTCGTAAGCCAGCGTGACGACGCCCGAACCGGCATCCGTGAAATCGACATCGAGGCCGAAGTTTCCGGCAGCCACTCGGAAATCAGCACTGATATGACGCGCGATGGTCATGGTGACATCGCACGAAGGCGTGTCTTGAGGGCAGCACGCGCCACCGCTCGAACATTCCCAGCCCACGAATTCGTAACCGGCAGCCGGTGATGCGGTCAGCGTGACGACGGTGCCTGCCGGATAGATTCCATCGCAAGACTCCGGGCATAAAAGATGGGGACCGACGTTTGCGTCCGCCGCTACGGTGCCGCTTCCCGCGACGATCTCGAGAATAAGCGTGCGATTGTCGAGCGTGGCGGGAATAAACAGAGCGGAAAGCGTCTTGTTTGCGTCCATGACGATCGGGCAATGACTCGTGGTTGTGGACTCGCAGGCCGCGCCGATCCAGCTGAGAAAGGCATATCCGTCGTCAGCGATGGCGTTGGGGTTGAGGTGACGGCCATTCTCGAACACCAGCTCACAATCAGGAGCACAGGAAAGGCCTGGAATCGGAAAAATGGGCGGTAGGACCTGAATGCTTCCGTTGTCCGGCGCAGCGATATCCAACCGCCAACCGCGCTGCCAAGTCTCCGTCGAACCGTGTATCGGACCGCCGCCGTAGAAGACGCCCGTTGCGATCCAATCCTCCGATCCTGCAACGGCCGCCCCAAGCGAATGGAGCAACTCGTCGTCATAGAGCTCATGCGCCAACGCCCAGGTCGTTGCACCCGTCCCTGTTTGTTCGAAATCGAACACCGAGCCGCTGTGTACGGTTTGCGAATTCACGACATGCTCGCGGCCCGGGGCGCCGATGAGCACACGATCACCGGCGAACATTGCGGACGCTCCAAAAGCATCGACGTTGCTCGGGTTGGGGGCCTGCAAAGTCTGTTCGTGTTGGAAGCAGCAGCTGCTGTCTGCGCGGCGGAAGAAATAAGCTGCGCCGGTCAAGCTGTCGCTGGGAGGAACGGCCGCCAGCAAGGAGCCAACCATCAATTCCGCATCGGCGCCAACGATACGCACATCGACTGCCGAGCCAAAGAACTCGAAGTAATGCCCCTCGGATACATGAGGCAGGAAGAACGGCAAGTACAGCGGATCACTGGACGGAATCTTCATCTGCTCGGCATGTACGTCACCGGAAGACGTGTTGCTCGAAGATGAATTGATCTGATACAGCCATGCCGCTCCGCCGCCTTGGCGAATCTCGCCCGAATCGAAACCGATCCAAGCCTGAGGCGCACCGACTGCGAGGTAGTACCGGTTGGTGCACGGCTCTGAGCAGGCCGTCCTCGCCAACGCGACGGTTTCACCGAACATGGGCTTGTTCTGAGTCAGTACGTCGACTCCATTTCCATCCGTATCGACGTTCCGAATGATCCACGTATTTGAAGCGGCATTTTCTTGGACGATCGTTCCGTCTGCATTGACCGTAATCCTGGTCACGGTAACGAGGCCCATATCGGGACTGACGGAACCCGACACATCGACGTCATCCTCCCCCGGAGCGCCAACGGCGATTGCGAAGCGCTGCCCGTCGCCTACTACGTCCACGCTGTACCCGAACTCCGGGCGCCGGCAATCCTGGCAGTTTTGATGTCCGGTACGGAATATTTCCTTCCGGTAGACGTACTTGCCCGTCGTAGGAGAACGGACGAAGACGAGCGCTCGGCCGTTCTCGGCGACTCCGCTGCCGCTGGATGGCGTGAACAGCGGCTCACCAACGACCAGAACGTTGTCCCAGACGGAGACCGAGGTCCCGAATCCGGCGCCAGTGGCCGGAGCGGGCGAGAACAATGTTTGATCCAGCGACCATCCGCCGGCATGGCGCCGATAGACTTGAACGCCACCCGCGTCGACGACCGCACCGGAAAGATCCAAGGGCGGCTTGTTGAGCAGCGGTGCCCCCACGACAAGCAGATCGCCGAACATCGCCAACGCTTTCCCCTCGTTCGCATTCGTATCGAGATGGGAGCCCGTGGCTTCTTCCTTTTCGATCCAGACGTGGCCGCTGGCTGGCATTGCGGCTAGCACTGTCAGAACCAGTGCAGCAAGCCGAAACCGAGAGTCGAACCGGATCCTGGCGTTCATGAATCGACCTCCGAAGAGATTTGTTGTTATCACTTGATACGGAAATCGAACTGCGATCTCGCCAGACTGGTAGAAGGATTCGAGCTCACTCGGAGTCGTGAGGCGAAATAACTCCACCCGTCATCCGGCGAAGGCCGGGACCCAGTTTTTCTTCAGCGACATCAAAAGGCTGGCTCCCGGCCTTCGCCGGGATGACGAGCATCTTCTGCGCCGCACCAAATGCCGGAAAAACACACCCGCGTCCGCTAAACTGTGAACTTCGGGCGAGGATGACCTTCGACACTGTGAGAGGCCGACGGCCCCTCCTAGCCTCGCCGATCGCAGTTGAAGGAACCCCTGAATGTCCCGTTTCCGGCCTCGCGCTCTCGCGGCCACTTTTGTACTTGTGCTCGCTTCGGGCGGTATCGCCTCCGCCCACACCAATGAGCGCGGCCTCGACGCGCAGAATTTCAACGACGCCGTGCCCGCCTGCACCGATTTCTTCGAGCACGCGAACGGCGGCTGGTTGAAGTCGAATCCGATCCCGGCCGAATACAGCCAGTGGAGCCTCGATGACGAGCTGCGCGAGCGGAATCTCGCGCTGCTGCGCGAGGTGCTCGAAGGCGCCGCGAAGACGCCGGGCGCTGCCGGCAGCACGAACCAGAAGATCGGCGATTTTTACGCGTCCGCGATGGACGAAGCGGCGATCGAAACTGCAGGTTCCAAACCGATCGACGCCGATCTCGCACGCGTCGATGCGTTGAAGACGACCGCCGATGTCGCCGCGCTCGTGCGCGACTGGCACGCGCACGGCATTCCCACGCTGTTCGATTTCGGCCCCGAAGCCGACATGAAGAACGCGAGCATGACGATCGCGTACGCGACGCAAGGCGGCCTTGGCCTCCCCGATCGCGACTACTACCTTCGCACCGACGCGAAATCGAAAGCGCTGCTTGCGAAGTATCGCGCGCACGTCGCGCGCATGCTCACACTCGTCGGGCGCAAAGACGCCGCAGCGGAAGCCGGTTTCGTCGTCGCGATCGAAACCGATCTCGCCAAGGCTTCGCTCGATCGCGTTGCGCTGCGCGAGCCGGAAAATTCGTACCACATGTTCATGGTGAAGGATGCGGACGCGAAGACGCCGCATTTCTCGTGGACTGAGTTCTATGCCGCGATCGGCCAGGCGGGCGTCGAGAAATTCTCGCTCGCGCAGCCGGATTTCTTCGCCGCGGCCGATCGCGCGCTTGCGAAGGTGCCGGTCGCGCACTGGCAGGCGTATCTGCGCTGGCATCTCGTGAACTTCGCCTCGCCCGCGTTGGGCAAAGCGTTCGTCGATGCGGATTTCGATTTCTACTCGCGCACGCTGCGCGGCACCGAGGAGCTGAAGCCGCGCTGGAAGCGTTCGATCGACGCGACCAACGAAGCGCTTGGCTTCGCGGTCGGCGAGGCCTACGTCGAGCGCGCTTTTCCGCCGGAAGCCAAGCAGCGTGCCGAGAAGCTCGTCGCGGATCTCAAGACGGCGCTCCGCGCGCGCATCGGCGCGCTCGACTGGATGGATGAAGGCACGAAGAAAGCCGCCTACGCCAAGCTCGATACGCTGGTGCCGAAGATCGGCTATCCCGACCAATGGCGCGACTATTCCGCGTTGACGATCCGGCGCGATGCGTATTTCGACAACGTGCGCGCGGCCGCCGAGTTCGAAGCCAAGCGTCAGTTCGCGAAGATCGGCAAACCTGTCGATCGCACGGAATGGGGCATGCTGCCGCAGACCGTCAACGCGTACTACAACCCGCTGCAGAACGAGATCGTGTTCCCGGCGGCGCAGCTCTTGCCGCCGTATTTCGACGCGAAGGCCGACGATGCCATCAACTACGGCGGCATCGGTTCGGTGATCGGCCACGAGATGCTGCACGGCTTCGACGACGAGGGCAGCCGTTTCGATGCGCAAGGTAATCTGCGCGACTGGTGGACCAAGGACGATCGCAAGAAATTCGATGCGCGCACCGACAAGCTCGTCCAGCAGTTCAATGCGTACGTGCCGATCGACGATCTGCACATCAACGGCAAGCTGACGCTCGGCGAGAACATCGCCGATCTTGGCGGGCTTCAAGTCGCATGGGATGCGTTCAAGATTGCGACGAAGGGCCAGCCGGAAGAAAAGCGCGACGGATTCACGCCCGCGCAGCGCTTTTTCCTGTCGTTCGCGCAGATCTGGCGCACGCAGCAGCGGCCCGAGGCGCTGCGCTTGCAGGTGCAGTCGAACGAGCATGCGCCGGCGAAGTATCGCGTGAACGGTCCGGTCAGCAATCTTCCCGAATTCGCAGGCGCGTTCGCGTGCGCGCCTGCTCAACCGATGGCGCGAACATCCAGCCAGCGCGTCGTGATCTGGTAGTCGATCGACAATCCGAAGTTTTTCAGTTCAAGGAGAACACCATGGTTCAAAGACTCTTCAAGCCGCTGGCTGCCGCGATCGCAATCGCACTGACCGCCGGTACCGCGTTCGCCGCAAGCTCGTTCGACGTGAACGACATCGACAAGAACATCAACCCGTGCGCCGATTTCAATGGCTTCGTCAATGCGAAATGGGTCGCGGCCAATCCGATTCCGTCGGATCGCACGCGCTGGGGTGCGTTCGATCAGCTGCGCGAGCACAGCCTCGAAACGCAACACACGATCGCCGAGAACGCCGCCAAGAACGCGAGCAACGCAAAAACCGGCTCGATCGAGCAGCAGATCGGTTCGTTCTACCACTCCGGCATGGATGAAGCGGCCGTCGAGAAGGCAGGCTACGCGCCGCTCAAGGCTGATCTTGCGAAAATCGACACGCTCAAGACCGCGCCCGAGATCGTCGCGTATCTCACCGAGAGCTTCGCGCAGGGTCGCGCCGATCTCTTCTCGGTCGCCGCGCTCGCCGATTTCAAGAACGCATCGACGCAGATCGCGTACACGTTCCAGGGCGGACTCGGCCTGCCGACGCGCGATTACTACGACAAGCCCGATTACGCCGAGCTTCGCGATGCGTACAAGGCGCACATCGCCAAAGTGCTGACGCTCGCCGGCGCGAAAGACGCCGATGCGAAGAAGCAGGCCGACGAAGTGCTTGCATTCGAAACGCGCCTCGCCAAAGCGTCGCTGACGCCCACCGAGCTTCGCGTTCCGGAAAACCAGTATCACTACCTCACCGTCGCCGAAGCCGACAAGATCACGCCGAGCATTTCGTGGCAGAAGTTCTTCGACGCGCAGCACGCCGACATCAAGGGCGGCTTCTCGCTCTCGCAGCCCAACTTCTTCGCCGAAGTCGACAAGATGCTGAAGGACGTGCCGGCCGATCAGTGGCGCGCGTACCTGCGCTTCCACGCAGTCGATTCGGCGTCGCCGTATCTTTCCAAACCGTTCGCCGACGAGCATTTCGCGTTCTACGATCAGAAGCTCAACGGTCAGAAGGAACAGCAGGTGCGTTGGAAGCGCGTCCTCAACGCGACCAACGAAGGCATGGGCATGGCGCTCGGCGAGCTTTATGTCGCAACCGCGTTCCCGCCGGAATCGAAGGCGCGCGCGAAGGAGCTCGTCTCGAACCTGCAAGCATCGCTGAAGACGCGCATCGAGAAGCTCGACTGGATGAGCGATGCGACCAAGACCAAGGCCATCGAGAAGTGGTCGACGTTCCTGCCGAAAATCGGCTACCCGGATAAGTGGCGCGACTGGTCGGGCCTCAAGGTCGTGCCGGACAACTACTATGCGAACGTTTCGGCCGCAGCGAAGTACAACTACGACTACGAGATGGGCAAGGTCGGCAAGCCGACCGATCGTCTCGAGTGGGGCATGACGCCGCAGACCGTCAATGCGTACTACAACCCGACCGACAACACGATCAACTTTCCGGCGGCGATCCTGCAGCCTCCGTTCTTCGACGCGAAGGCGGACGATGCGATCAACTACGGCGGCATCGGCGCCGTGATCGGCCACGAAGCGACGCACGGCTACGACGATGAAGGCAGCCAGTTCGACGCCAAGGGCAACAACGTCAACTGGTGGACGAAGGAAGACCGCGAGAAGTTCGACGCGCGCACCGACAAGCTCGTCAAGCAGTTCGACGGCTACGAGCCGCTGCCGGGCAAGCACGTCAACGGCAAGCTGACGCTCGGCGAGAACATCGCCGACCTTGGCGGCCTCAACGTCGCGCACGATGCGCTTCTCGCCGCGCTCGCGAAGAATCCGGAGCAGAACAAATCGATCGACGGCTACACGCCCGATCAGCGTTTCTTCCTGAACTTCGCGCGCGTGTGGCGCGGCAGCATCCTGCCGCAGCGCCAGGAGGTTCTGCTGAACGCCGATCCGCACGCACCGGCGAAATTCCGCGCGATCGGCGCACCGTCGAACATGCCCGTGTTCGCTACGGCGTTCCAGTGCAAGGCCGGCGATGCGATGGTGCGCGGCGCGGATACGCAAGTGAAGATCTGGTAGCGCTCGCACATCGAGCGCGAATGTGAACAACGGCGCCACTTAGGTGGCGCCGTTTTCATTTGCGGCACCGCGCGCTATCTTCGGGACGTTATCGCTCCTGGGGATTTGTGATGTTCAGAGTTCTTTCGCTTTGCGCGGCGCTTGTCGCCGGCAATGCCGCCGCTGCGCTGCCCGATTACGGCACGATGGAGCTGCAAGCGCGCAGCAATCTTCTCGTCAACGACGAAGGCTACAACCTGCCGCCGGGCTCGGATTTCAACAGCATCAGCGCCGATATCGACGATGCAGCGCTCGTCGCGTTCCGCGTGCAGCTGGTGCCGGACGAGCAGAATCCGAATCAGTATCGCCCCGGTTTGTGGTTCGGCGGCCATGGGGCGGGCGAGATCGTGTACACCGGGGAGATCGATGCGTCGATCGACAACGACGTGACGATCACGCATCCGGCCAACACGAACATCGTCTATATCCCGTTCACGCTATCCGACGGCGGCTTGGGCAATACGCTGTATCTCTACGGCACTACGGTCGGCGAGACCGGAAGCGTGAGTCCCTTCGATACCGTACCGCTGATCCCGAACTCTTACAGCTATCCGCGCATCGGCAACGCAGGCGCGATGTCGTTCCAGGCAAGCTTTTCGAGCGGCCGTGCGCTGGCGACGGTCGTGCAGGATGGCGATCAGAACATCGTCAGCGCGTTCATCGGCGATCAGGGCGTTACGCCGTCGAGCCCGTACACGTACATCTATACGCCATCGTCGAACTATCGATTGACGATCGCCGCGAAGGTCGCCTACTCCGAAGATCAGGCGAGCTCGGTCGAGATCCGTCGGTTCCCGAACGGCGGCGACTCCGAGCGCATCCTCGCGAACAACGTGCTCGATCCGGCGTCGCCGTACTCGAAATTCGACAACAGCCTCGCACTCGATAGCGACCGCACCATCGCCGTCGTCGCGACACGCGCTGCCGACAACCGCCGCGTGCTGCTGCGCAGCGACGGCACAACCACCGTCGAAATCGCATCGGTCGATCCCACCGGTACGATCCGCGACATCGAATTCTTCGCGCCCGCGATCAACGACGCCGGCATGGTCGCATTCCGCGCGAAGGATGCGAACGGCCAGGCGATCTACGTCGGCGACGGAGTGGAGCTCAAGCGTGTGATCGGCGACGGCGACGTCATCGAAACCGATCTTGGCACCGCGCAGATCGGCCAGGACAATTCGAGCGATCCGATCTTCAGCGGGAAGCCTGCGATCAATGCGCGCGGCGATGTCGTGTTCATTGCTGGGCTTTATCCGCAGGGGAACAATCAGGACGAATGGGGCAGCGGCGTGTTCGTCGCTTATGCCGAGCCCGTTATCGACGATACGATTTTCGCCAACGACTTCGAGAGCTGATTTCGCCTCTCCCGCTGAGCGGGAGAGGCCGCGCCACAGGCGCGGGTGAGGGCACGCTAGCGAAAAGCTGCCCTCATCCGCCTCCGGCACCTTCTCCCGCGAGCGGGAGAAGGAAAATCAGAGCGCTTGCAGGAACGCCACCAGATCCTGCTTTTCCTGACTCGACAGCTTCGTCTCCAACACGAGATTGAAGAACTCAACCGTATCGTCCAGCGTCAGCAACCGATCGTCGTGCAAATACGGCGGCGAATCCTTGATACCGCGCAGCGGAAACGTCTTGATCGGCCCGTCCGCGCTCGCCATCATGCCGTTGACCATCTGCGGCTTGTAAAACCGCTCGATCTTGAGATTGTGCATCGTGCCGTCGGTGTAATACGGCGGCGTGTGGCACGTCGCGCAAGTGCCTTTGCCGAAGAACACTTCCTGGCCGCGCATCTCCGCTTCGCTCGCCTTGCGCGGATCGAGCTTGCCGTCGATGCCGAGCTTCGGCGCGGGCGGAAAATCGAGCAAAGCCTGAAACTCGGCCATGTCGTGCACCTGGCTTCCGCGTTCGAGAATGTTGACACCCTTCTTCGTCGCGATCGCCGGATCGCCGTCGAAATACGCGGCGCGCTGCTCGAATTCGGTGAAATCCTCGACCGTCTTCAACGCGCGCTGCGATCCGAACAATCGCTGGATGTTTACGCCGCGCAGCGACGGCGTATCGATGCGATGACGGAATTCCTGCGGACGGATATCGCCGACGAGATGCGTCGACGCGTTCGTGTGTCCGTTCGCGTGACAATCGAAGCAGACGACGCCCCGACTCGGACGCTCCGACCGCCGATCGTCGGTCTGATTGAACTGCTGCTGCGGAAACGGCGTCACCAGAAGTCGCAACCCTTCGATCTGCTTCGGATTCAAGATGCCGTTGAAGAGCGAATAGTAGTTCTCGATCGTTACGAGCTTGCCTTGCGAAACGTCGCCGAGATCGGGCCGCGTCGTCAGATAGATCGGCGCCGGAAATTCCGGCAGAAACCGATCGGGAATATCGAAATCGAGATCGAAGCGCGTGAGATCGCGATCCTCCTGCTTCTTGATCTCGTCGATGTGAAACTTCGGAAACAGCATGCCGCCTTCGGGATGATTCGGATGCGGCAGCGGCAGAAAGCCCGCCGGGAAAGCGCCTTTGTCGCGAACCTCGTCCGGGCTCATCGCCGCGAGCTGATCCCAGCTGCTGCCGGATTTGAGCTTCACGCGCACGCCGCCCTGCACCGCCTTGCCGCGCGACATCGTCACGCCGGCCGCAGGTTTATCCGATAAATCATAGCGAGCGCCGAGCAAATCGGCCTGGCGCTTTTCGATGCCGGGCTTCGCCGCCTTCATGCGCTTCATCACCGTCGCAAAATCTTCCTCGACGGTTGGTGCGTAGCTCGAGGGACGCTTCGCCGCGTCCTGTCCCTGCGCGACGCCTGCGATGGCAGCCGTCAGCGCGAGCGCCAAGAGAGTTCTCGCGCGCTCCTTCGATCGAAACGGTTTCATGTGACCTCCAAACTGCGGATGAGTTGAAGAGGTGATCGTGTCGGCATCGCATCGCGATGCGGCTCGCAGCTTGCGCCCGCGCTCCGCCGGCGGCCAATGAGTCTTCCCGATCGATCCGATTGGCGGTGCCTATCGTGCTGTTCGCAGCCGGTTTTTCGTGGATTTCCCGCGATTTTCGTCCGACGCTTGAAGCGGCCTCGTGCATATGAAGGCGCCGATGGCGGATAATCCGCGCCCCATTTTTGCTTTTGGTCCCATGCACGCACTTGTTCCCGGCCAGCGCTGGATTTCCAATGCCGAACCCGAGCTCGGCCTCGGCACGATCTTGCGCATCGAAGCGCGCAACGTGCAGGTGCTGTTCGCGACGGCCGGCGTGATGCGCCACTACGCGCTGCACTCGGCGCCGTTGACGCGCGCCGAATTCCGCCCGGGCCAGCGCATCAGCGGCAACAAGCAGAGCTTCATCGTCGAGCGCGTGAGCGAGAATCGCGGGCTTTACACGTATCACGCCGCCGATCGCGCGCTGACCGAATCCGAGCTCGACGACGCGCAGCCGATCTCGCGCGCCGACGAGCGCCTGAAGTCCGCTCGCGTCGATGCACCGGACCGCTTCGATTTCCGCCTCGCGGCGCTGCGCCGCCGCGCGAACGCGATGCGCTCGCCCGCGTGGGGGCTTGCAAGTGCGCGCATCGATTTGATCCCCCATCAGCTGCGCGTCGCGGGCATCGTCGCGCAGCGCCGGCCGCCGCGCGCGCTGCTCGCCGATGAGGTCGGTCTTGGCAAGACGATCGAGGCCGGCATGATCCTCGCGCGGCAGATTGCGACCGGACGTGCGCAGCGTGTGCTCGTGCTGACGCCGCCGAGCCTCACTTCGCAATGGTTCGTCGAGCTTCTGCGCCGCTTCAATCTGCAATTCGCGCTGTTCGACGAGGAGCGCTGCGAGGCGATCGAAGTCGCCGACGAAACACGCAATCCGTTCGAGGATGAGCAGCTCGTCATCGCCGCGATCGATTGGATCAGCGACGATGCGAAGCGAGCTCGGCAGGTCGCCGCCGCGAACTGGGATCTCGTCGTCGTCGACGAAGCGCATCACCTCGAATGGACGCCCGAGCAGCAGAGCGCGTCGTACACGCTCGTCGAGACGCTCGCCGCGAACGCGCAGGGTCTGATCCTTCTGACCGCAACGCCGCAGCAGCTCGGCCGCAGCGGACACTTCGCGCGCCTGCGCCTGCTCGATCCCGCGCGCTACTCGAATCTCGACGCGTTCATCGCCGAAAGCGAAGGCTACGTGCGGCTGTCCGCGCTTGCGTCGGCGCTGATCGACGGCGCGCCGCTTAGCACCGATGCGCGCACGCAGCTCGCCGACGCGTTCGCCGGCGATGCGGATCTGCTCGCGCTGTTGGATCGCTATGCCGATGACGCGTCGGTCGCACCTGCCCTGCTCGATGCGCTGATCGACCGCCACGGCACCGGCCGCGTCATGTTCCGCAACCGACGCGCGCAGATCGGCGGATTCCCGCGCCGCATCGCCGCGATCGACGTGCTCGATGGCAGCGAGCTCGACGATGCGTCGCGCCAGCGCCTCCTCGCCGAATTTCACGCCGACGCGCAATCGCATCCGCCGGCCGGCGAGATCGACTACGCGAACGATCCACGATTGCCGTGGCTCGTCGCGCTGATCGAGCGGCTCGCGAGCGAGAAGCTATTGCTCATCTGCCGATCGCAGACGAAAGTGATCGCGCTCGAAGATGCGCTGCGCACGAAGACCGGCGTCAAGGTTGCGCGCTTCCACGAAGGCATGACGATCCTGCAGCGCGATCGCAACGCCGCCTGGTTCGCCGAAGCCGATGGCGCGCGCGTGCTGCTCTGCTCCGAGATCGGCTCGGAAGGCCGCAACTTCCAGTTCGCGCATCATCTGATCTTGTGGGATCTGCCGCTCGATCCGGACCTGCTCGAACAGCGCATCGGCCGACTCGATCGCATCGGCCAGCGCGCCGACATCACGCTGCACGCAGTCGCATTCGGCGGCACCGCACAGCACGCGCTGCTGCGCTGGTATCACGAAGCCCTCGACGCGCTGACGACGAGCCCGTCCGATGGCCGCGAAATCCTGCGCCGCTACGGCGCGCGCGTGCTTGCCGAAGCCGAGCGTCATGCGCTCGCCGGCGACGATCCCGACGTCGAGATCGACTCGCTGATTGGCGAGACGCGCGCGACGCATCGCGAGTTGTCCGAGCTCGTACAAACCGGTCGCGATCGCCTGCTCGAGCTTGCCACCGAGCGCCAGGCGCGCGATCACGCGCTCGCCGCCGCACTGCAAGCGTCCGACGCCGATCCCGTCGACGAATTCGTGCTGCGCCTCTTCGAGCAATTCGGCATCGACAACGAAGAAACCGCCGCGCGCACCGTCGTGCTCGATCCGGAATACCTCAGCACCGACGGATTCCCCGGCCTCAAGGAAGGCCCGCAGCAAGCGACGTTCGATCGCGCAACCGCGCTCGCGCGCGAGGATCTGCCGCTGCTGCATCTCGATCATCCGCTGGTCACCGGCGCGCTCGATCTGCTGCTCGAAAGCGAGCAAGGCAACGCATCAATGCTGATCGACGCGGCGCTGCCCGCGCGCACAGCATTGCTCGAATGCGTGTTCGTGCTTGATTGCGTCGCCGACAAGAAGCTCGATGTCGGACGCTTCCTGCCGCCGCTGCCGCTGCGGGTCGTCGTCGACAATCGCCTCAACCCCCGCAACGATTTCGAAGCCAGCGCGGAAAGCCTTGCGCGCGTGAAGGAGCAGCCGCTGGACGCATCGCGCTATCGGCCGCTGCTCGCCAAGCTCGTCGCGCCGATGCTCGCCGCCGCCGAGACGCAAGCGCGTGGCCTCGCTGCGACCGAGATCGGCGCGGCGATCACTACCGCGGAACGTGAGCTCGGCGCCGAGCGCGATCGGCTTGCTTCGCTTGCGCGGATCAACCCGTCGATTCGGCAGGAAGAGATCGATGCGATCGATGCGGAGCTCGATGCGCTGAGGCATGCGATTCCGACGGCGGGGCCAAGGTTGGATGCGGTGAGGTTTGTTTGTACGCCGGATGTAGTGGTGCGGTAGCGGATATGTAGCGGCTACTGCCGGCATCGGCCGATCGGCAAACTTGGAAACATGAGGGAGAGAGAGGGATTGGATTGCAATCCAGTCGTGAAGCGCCTCTCAAGGGTCGGGGAGACCGGCTCCTGTGTCCTGTGATGTGACCCGTACAATTTTATCAGACTAGGCTTACCGCTTCGAGCTCTTGTCGTTCTCGATCACTAGCAATGGAGCCCCTTTGGGTGTTACCAAGCTCTTCCTGCTGATGGTGTTACTTGTGCGATCGAACACCCACTGCTCTAGTCGGCGTCCCTCGGCCGACCCCACCCCGCTCAAGTCCAATCGACCCAAGAGCAGCGCAGCGTCGGTCGTGCTCGCGTGGTCAGCTTCGATAGCTGACAGGGCTCGCTTGAAAATCTCGTCTGCCCTTCGATGGCCGGTATCTGCTGCTGCGCGCGCATAGTAGGCAAGGCACACAGCGACCAACTGGGGATCTCGCTGACGCTCGAACGTCGCGATCGCGCTCTCGTAGAGCTTGTCAGCGATCTCAAACTCGCGAAGATGCATTGCTATAAGTCCGCAGGTTGCCTGGGCATAGGGAACGCGTTGCGCTCCTCCCAGGGCGACCAACTTCTTTACCGCCGCAGAGGCTTCTTCGACTTGACCCACGACTGCTAGGTTGTATGCCAAGTTTGTGAGCAGGCCCGCATCTGCTTGATCGGCAATCAATCCTCGCTGCGCCAGTGCGATTGCTCTCGTGTGGTCACGGGAAATTGAGTACATCGTCGTGAGCAGCTGCAGCGGTCGACTGGAGAACGGCTCCTGTGCGTGCCACGACAGGGCCGCCGCCTCGGCAGAGGCGATATCGCCCGCCTGCCATGCAAGCAGCGCCTGCGGTTCCCCTTGAGTAACGACCAGTTCGTCCGAGCGAGGCATGATGATGCCCAGTGCCTGGCGGTCGGTTATTGCCTGAGCCAGCACGTTGTCGTTAGGTTCGAGCAACGCAAGGCGAAAAAAATCGCGGGCTCGCTTCACGTGTCCGCTCGCGAGTTCGATCCCGCCCACTGCGCCCGCCAGCTCGGTCTTGTCCGAGCGGGCGATGTTTTCGTCCTTCAAGACCTGCATAGCCTTCCTGGCAAACTTCGGCGTGGAGTCAGCGGCACTGGACAAGGCGAGTTCGCCAGCGATCAGCCACGGGTCCGTTGGCGTACGTGGATGACGCCGTAGCAGGTCGCGTCCGCGCTCTGGATCTCGTGCATGCACATAGAAACGCGCGAGAGTGCGTAGGGCTGTCCTACTGTTGGGGGACAACGAGAGTGCGCCGCGCAAGATTCTTTCTGCGGCTTCTTGCTTACCTGACGCGAGCTGAAGTTGAGCGAGATCCAACAACACCAAGGGGTTGCGAGGATTCGCTTGCAGCAGCCCCCGCATCTCGCGAACCTGCGCTTGAACATGGGGATTGCAGATTCCGAAGGAATCGTTGATGACCTGCTGATCCTCTCGATCGCGCACTCCCGCGAGGTCTTGCAGGACGACACGTTGTGCCTCAGTAAAGCCAGTGCCGGCACCTAGAACGTCCTTCGCGATCCCCGAAAGCCGATCGCGGAAAGGAGGAAGGATCGAGAAGCCCAGCAAGTCCCCCAAGTGACCCTCAGTAGGCGTCTCACGCCACGCGACCTCGGCCTCTTCGAACTGTTCGGGGCTCGCTGAGAGGGCAGCGCGTCCTTTCTTTCCCTTCCTTGGCTGAGGCAACGCCTCGGGCATGCGCAGCGTGGCGGAGATCCTCCTCCACTTCGGTATCAGTCGGCGCTTGCGGAGGAAGATGCTCAATGAGGATGCCGTTCGAGAAGTTCCAGCCGTTTGGCCAGCGTCAGGAGCCGCTGGTGGTATCTATCAACCCCGACCTGCCCCGCACGCCGCGCCTTGGGATCGCCACGCACGCGTGGATCTGGATGCGTCAGCTCCCTGACGATCGCCAGCAACTCCGGTTGCAGGGTTTCCGGTAGCGCTGGAGCGATATCGTGAGCAAGCGCTTGCGATTGAGCACGTACGAGCACATCGAGTAGCTCACCATCAAATCCTCCAGCCCAGCGATCTGGCATGAAAGGCTCGGGTAGATAGTGCTGATATAGGGAGCCCATCGACAGACCCAAGAAGAGGAAGACGAACAAACTGCCCAACATGAATGCGTCGGAAGCCACCCGCTCATCGCGCCACTCTTCAAGATGAAACCCATACCACTTCTCGGGCGGCATATATCGGCCGTCACCTGGCCATGGCACCGAATCCCAAGGTCCAACGGAACCACGCCGCACGACACGGGCCAAGTCCGTGAGTTTCATCGACGGCACAACCGCATGTGTAGCACCGTTCACACTACCGCTGGCCTCGATCGAGATGACATTCGAGGGCTTCACATCAAGGTGAGCGATAGCAGACGAATGAAGTTGATCGAGCGCGAGCCCTACGTCACGGAGCACATATATTCTCCAGCTGAAAGTCGGGCTGCCGATGAGGTCAAGCTTCTCGCGCAGATCGCCCTCGCCCTTTTCGGTGACCAAGACCGACACACGCTTCGTAGCGTCGCCTTCCGAGCCGGCCGGGTAGACCAATTCATGGTCGAGCAGGCGCACGATGCGCGACATCTTTTTCTCGACGCAGTGCTCCAGGATGCTCTTCTCCCACTCAGCCTCCTGTGACAGTCGCGTGAGCGCTGCGAACGGATCTGGTTGACTGAGCGCTCCTACGAAGTCGATCGCTTTTACGAAGGCTTCCTCGCCGCCTCGCGTCGCGGTGTAGCCGACGCAGAATGTGCCGCCGGTCATTCCCGGTTTCTTCGTTCGCTTCTGACCGATCGTCCACCCACTCTTGAGAACTAGCCCCTCGAGCTGGTGCGCTGGGGAATCGTTGCTGGTGTCGTTCATCCGTCGCCCCGTGTGACTGCCGCGCGCCCACTCGGAGAATCAACCCTCGTGTCGAACAACCAAACGAGGATGATCCGCATCCGGTCCTGCATGCGCGGCGACCTGTAACATTATTATCAAATATAAACGGTCGATTTGATCTGACAACGCTATGCAACTTGTCCGGCGCTTCTACCTCATTCCGACGTGAGCTTGTCGGCGGTTTTCCGATTTAAACCCTGTATCTCAAACGCTTTATGTCCGGAACGAGTGGCATCGAGCCCGTTTCGCATTCTCCAATTCTTTCCTCTAGACTCCCAGTGTCGCTCAAACGCGACAAGGGCTTGGCGGCCCTCAGCAATACGGACTACGCAACCCTCGGCTTCGCCGTAGGCGCGCGTCGCGCATCCGCGCACGTCTACGGCGGATCGCGCAGGGAGCTCTTCGGAGCTCGCCGGTTCCGTATTGCCGGTCCGCCAACCTGCGCGGTCCGTCGCCCACCGCACATTGGGTGACTTCGCTTAGGAGTGACTCATGGCTCGCAAGCCCGGCAAACCCTCACGCCCACGCAAACCCGCTACAACGATCCGCAATCCGGTTCAAAGCGTCTCCGCAACGACGCGCTCGTTTCGCAACGGCAGCCGTCTCGTCCCAACGCTCGTACTGCGCGGCACGTGGCTCAAGGCGATCGGATTTCCGATCGGCACATCGGTATTTGTGATGAGCGACAAGCGCGGCGAGATAGTGCTGGGCCGGCTAGGGATTGGGTTGCCGCGCAGGCTGCGAATTGTGGGAACGAAGGACTAGGACGGCGAGAACACGTGGCCTTGTCGCAGTCTTGGTACACGCGGAGAGCAGCCATGGATGGCGGCGTCTTGGGGGAGTCAGAAACCTGAACCTTCGTTGCTCCGAACAAAGCCACAAAGCGAAATGGATTCCGGCCTGCGCCGGAATGACGAAATTCTGATTCGACCACCTTCACTCATGGGCCGGTTCGCGCAATCGCAATCTCACACGGGCCCATCAATCGATCGTTCGCGTCGAAGTGACACGAGAATACGATGTTCGACGATATGTACGAGCGCGAACCGACGTCGCGCTCAATCGCATGAACTATGCGGCTTTTCGAATCGAACGAATGTTCGACGCGGTCGCGGTCGAAAAACGCTTCCACGCGAGAACGATCGGCGTCAACTGGCAAGTCGGTCGAGAGCTTCGCATTCCAATACTGCAGGCGCGCTTGCGCCGTATCGTGGCCGCCCGCGCAGGCGGCCAAACCAAGCCACAGCAGTACGACGCTTGCGCGGCGCCACGACACGTCGCTACGCCGCCCGCGGCTGCCGCATCATCAACGCCAGCATCGCCGAAATCTTGTCGCGCATCTCGCGCCGGTCGACGATGAGATCGATCGCGCCGTGATCGAGCAAAAACTCCGAGCGTTGAAACCCTTCCGGCAACGTCTCGCGCACGGTCTGCTCGATCACGCGCGGACCGGCGAAGCCGATCAGCGCTTTGGGCTCACCGATGTTGATATCGCCGAGCATGCCGAGACTCGCGGAGACGCCGCCGGTGGTCGGGTGCGTAAGTACGGAAACGTACGGAATGCCGGCGCTGCGCATGCGTGCGAGCGCGGCGGAGGTTTTCGCCATCTGCATCAGCGAGAAGAGGCCTTCCTGCATGCGTGCGCCGCCGGTCGCGGCGAAGCAGACGAGCGGAATGCGCTCGTCGAGCGCGTGCTCGGCGGCGCGCGTGAATTTCTCGCCGACGACCGAGCCCATCGAGCCGCCCATGTAGGCGAAATCGAACGCGACGGCGACCGTCGGGTTCGTCTTCAGCTTGCCGTTCATCGCGATCAGCGCGTCTTTCTCGCCGGTCTGCTTTTGCGCGGCGGCGATGCGGTCGCGATACTTTTTCGAATCGCGGAATTTCAGAGGATCGGTCGGTTCCAGCGCGGCGAACAATTCCTCGCCGCTGCCTTCGTCGAGAAACGCGGTGAGTCGCGCGCGCGCGCGCATCGCATGATGGTGCGAGCATTTCGGGCAGACCATCAGATTGCGTTCGAGCTCCGGGCGATACAGCACCGCGCCGCAGCCGTCGCATTTTTCCCAAAGACCTTCGGGCACCTTGCCCTTGCTGGTCGCCTGCGCGCGCTCGCGCGGCGACATCAATTTCTGCAGCCAATTCATGTCGTACGCTTCTCCTGATTCGATCGGCGGCGCGGGCGGTGCGCCTTCCGGTAATGGGGCATCGTCCGGCGGCGGACTATGCGACATGGCTCGCAGCGCGCGCATCGAGCGCCGCGCGGATCGGCGCGAGGAAATCGCGCGCGCGCATCGCCGCGTCGTCGGCGTTCGCGCTCGTCGCAAGACGATCGACCAGCGCGCTGCCGATCACGACGGCGTCGGCGAACGCACCGATCGCCGCTGCGGATGCCGCGTCGCGCACGCCGAAGCCGACCGCGACCGGCGTTTTCGCCGAGCGTTTGATCGTTGCCACGCGTGTGCGCACGTCGTCCATGCTGAGCCGGTCCGCGCCGGTGATGCCGGCGAAGGACACGTAGTATAGAAAACCCTCGGCCGCGGCGCAGATTCGCGCCAGACGCGCCTCCGCGGTGGTCGGTGCGGCAAGGAAAATCCGCGACAAGCCTGCGGCACGCAGCGGCTCGCTGGTTTCGATCTCCTCGACTGGGCAGTCGACCAGCAGCACGCCGTCAACGCCGGCTTCGCGCGCTTGGCTTCCGAAGCGTTCGATGCCGTAAATCTCGATCGGATTGAGATAGCCCATCAGCACGACGGGGGTCACCGCATCCTTCGTGCGGAATTCACGCACCCAGGTGAGGATGCGCGCAAGGCCGACGCCGCGCGCGAGCGCACGTTCGTTTGCGTGCTGAATCACCGGGCCGTCGGCCATCGGATCGGAGAACGGGACACCGAGCTCGATCAGGTCGGCGCCGGCTGCAACGAGGGCGTGCATGATCGCGACCGTCGCGTCGGGTGAAGGATCGCCCGCGGTGACGAACGGAATGAGGCCGGTGCGGCCGTTGGCGCGAAGTGTAGCGAAGCGCTCGTCGATGCGATTCATGCGCGCGACTCGCCCAACAGCTCATCATCCCGGCGAAGGCCGGGATCCAGCTTTGTCAATCGCTTGAAGAACTGGGTCCCGGCGTTCGCCGGGACGACGGAGGTGCTGTTCACAGCGAAATCCCCTCGCGCGCCGCGATTGTATGCACGTCTTTATCGCCGCGCCCCGAGAGATTCACGAGAATCAGTTTCTCCTTCGGCATCGTGCGCGCAAGCTTCATCGCTTGCGCCACCGCATGACTCGATTCGAGCGCCGCCAATATCCCTTCGGTGCGCGCAAGCTCATGAAACGCCGCGAGCGCCTCGTCGTCCGTGATGCCGAGATATTGCGCGCGGCCGCTGTCTTTCAAGAATGCGTGCTCGGGGCCGACGCCGGGATAGTCGAGCCCCGCCGACACCGAATGCGTTTCGGTGATCTGCCCATCGTCATCGCACAACACATACGTACGATTGCCGTGCAGCACGCCGGGACGTCCCGCCGCGAGCGACGCCGCGTGCTTGCCGGTCGCAATGCCCTCGCCCGCAGCTTCAGCGCCGAAGATCGCGACATCGCGATCGTTGAGGAACGCATGAAAGAGTCCGATCGCGTTCGAGCCGCCGCCGACGCAGGCGACGAGCGCATCGGGAAGACGTCCGAACTGCTCTTGCATCTGCACGCGCGCTTCGCGGCCGATCACGCTGTTGAAATCGCGCACCATCTGCGGATACGGATGCGGGCCCGCGACGGTGCCGATGATGTAGAACGTATCGGCGACGTTCGTGACCCAGTCGCGCAGCGCTTCGTTGAGCGCATCCTTCAGCGTCTTCGATCCGGACGTGACCGGCACGACTTCCGCACCGAGCAATTTCATCCGATAGACATTGATTTTCTGCCGCTCGATATCGACTGCGCCCATGTAGACGACGCAATCGAGACCGAAGCGCGCGCAGACGGTTGCCGTCGCGACGCCGTGCTGGCCCGCGCCGGTTTCGGCGATGATGCGGCGCTTGCCCATCTGGCGGGCGACCAGCGCCTGGCCGACCGTGTTGTTGATCTTGTGCGCGCCGGTATGATTCAGATCCTCGCGCTTCAAGAGAATCTGCGCGCCGCCGATCTTCTTCGACAATCGCTCGGCGTGATAAATCGGCGACGGACGGCCGACGTAATACTTGAGATCGCGCTCGAACTCGGCGATGAACGCAGGATCTTCGCGTAAGCGCGCATATGTCGCACGCAACTCCGCGAGCGGCGCTATCAGCGTTTCGGCGACATAGCTCCCGCCGTAATCGCCGAAGCGCCCGCGCGCATCGGGATACGCGAAATAGTCGTCGACTTTGAAATCCTTGCCCATCGGTATTCCCAACAATCAGTTGCCGCGCGCGAGATCGGCGCGCTGCACGGCGGCGAGAAAGGCGCGCATTTTCGCCGGATCCTTGATGCCCGGCGCGGACTCGATGCCGCTGGAGACGTCCACGGCATAGGGTCGCACGGCGGCGATCGCTTGCGCCACGTTGGCGGCGGTGAGGCCGCCGGCCAGCACGATCGGCCGCTCGCGATCCTGCGGCGCCTGCGCCCAATCGAACGCCTCGCCGGTGCCGCCGCGCTCGCCGCGCGCGTGGCTGTCGAGCAGAAAACCGGCCGCGTTATGAAAATCGCTCATGTATCGCGCTGCGCTCGCCACCGATGCCATCGGCACAGCCTTGATGTAGGGGCGCGCGAAGCTCGATGCAAATCCCGCGGGCTCGGCGCCGTGGAACTGCAAGAGATCGGGCTGCACGCCGGCGATGACTTCTTCGATCCAGCCCGCTTCGTCGTCCATGAACAAAGCGACGGCGGTGACGAACGGCGGCAGCTCGGCACGGATCGCACGCGCTTCGCGGATGCCGATGAAGCGCTGGCTGTTGCGCGTGAAGACGAAGCCGAGCGCGTCGACGCCGAGATCGACCGCGCGGCGCGCATCGTCGATCCGCGTGATGCCGCAGAACTTGATGCGCGTTCTCACAGGGTGACCTCGGGCGGGAGCTTCCATTCTGCGGGATAGCGCGGCGCCAAAAACGTGAGCCCCTCCGCGGGCGCGGTCGGACCCGCTTTCGCGCGATCGCGTCCTTCGAGGAGCTCGGCGAGCCACGCGGGCGACGCCTCGCCTCGCCCAATCGGCAGCAAGGAGCCTACGATGTTGCGCACCATGTGATGCAAAAACGCGTTCGCCTGGATCTCGATCGACACTTCCTCGCCGTCGCGCGCAATCGCAATCTCGTGCACATTGCGCGATGCGGTCCTCGCTTGGCAGGCGACCGTGCGGAACGCGCTGAAATCATGCTCGCCGATCAGCGCTTGCGCGGCTTCGCGCATTGCATCGACGTCGAGCGGCACGCGCTCCCACGAGAGATAGCGCGCTGCGAACGCGGGCCGGATTGGACGATTGAGGATCGTGTAGCGATAGCGCCGCGCGCGCGCGCCGTAGCGCGCGTGGAACTCCGGCGCGACTTCGCGCGACCAGAGCACCGCGACGTCGGACGGCAAGCGCGAGTTTGTGCCGAGTGTCCAGGCACGCTCGCTGCGGTCGGATTCGCTGTCGAAATGGACGACCTGGCAGCGCGCGTGCACACCCGCGTCCGTGCGGCCTGCGCAGACAACTTCGACCGGATGCGCGGCGACGAACGCCAGCGCGGATTCGACGACGCCCTGCACGCTGCGGCCGTGCGAGAGGCGCTGCCAGCCCAGGAAGTCGGTGCCGTCGTATTCGATGCCGAGCGCGATGCGCAACGCGGGAGGTCGGGGAGTTGCGGGTTGGAGAGTTTACCTTCTTCCCTTCTCCCGCTTGCGGGAGAAGGCCGGAGGCGGATGAGCGCACGTGGCAACGGCCTTCCCTCACCCGCGCCTGCGGCGCGACCTCTCCCGCGCAGCGGGAGAGGTGATCCAGCTAGCGAATCTCGGCCATCAAGCGGCGCGCTTCGCCCTTCTGCAGATCGTTGCCCTCGGCCAGTACTTCCTCGAGCATCGAGCGCGCGCCTTCGGGGTCGCCCATGTCGAGATAGGCCTTGGCGAGATCAAGCTTGGTGCCGACGCCGTCCTCGCCCGGGAACTCGTCATCGTCGACCGGCAGCGGAGCCGGCGCGACGGCTTGCTCGACTTCCTGATGCGCTTCGCGCGCGAAATCGAGCGGTGGCAGATGGTCGAAGCCGAAAGCGGGCTCGCTAGCGCGTGAGGCCGGCGGCGGAGTCGGCGTGTGCGCGGGCGTATCGAGATCGAAATCGAACGCGGGCTCCGCAGCGTGCACGGCGGGTGCGCCGGGCGCTACGTGCTGGCCGAAGATCTCCTCGATGTCGTCGTGCACATACGAGGCAGGCGCCGCATGCGAGGCCGTGATCGCCTGATCGAAATCGTCGTCATGCGTATGCGCGCCTTCGCCGAACAGCGGATTGTGCGGCGCGAGCTCCTGACCCATGGCCTTGGCTTCGAGCCATTCCGGCTGATGCTCATCGACGACGTGCTGATGCATCGCGTCGGCGGCCTCTTCGAACGATTCGACGTTGCGCTCGGCGTAGAGCAGGCTCAGAAGCTCGAGGTGCAGGCCGACGTTCGACGGATCGTGCAGCAGCTGTTCGCGCAGCGACAGCTCTTCGGATTCGCCGCCGATACCGAGCGCGGCGGCGCCGGCGGCGGGTTTCAGCGGCGAATCGCCGAACGCGCCGGCGATCGAGCCCCGCTCGGTCGCAGCGGCGGGTTTGCGCCGGCGCATGCCGAGAAGACCGGCAAGCAAAAGAATCGCAATGCCGCCGATCGCGGCGGGCTTCACCCAAGCTTGCTCGTACCACGGCGACGTGCGCGGCAGCGGCTGCGTCGTCGTCGAGGCGGTCGGCTTGATCGGCGTGGTGCTGGTCGTCGGCTTCGGCGGCGTGGGCGTAGGTGTCGTCGTCGATGCAGGTGCCGTCGCGGTGCTGTCGGTCGTGCTGCTCGTCGACGGCGCAGGCGTCGGTGAGGACGGTGTCGTGGACGTTCCTGTCGTCGATGGCAATGTCGACGGCGTCGTGCTCGTCGACGGCGTGGTCGACGGAGTAGTCGTTGCAGATGTCGGCGCAGGCGTCGTCGACGTGCTCGTGGCCGACGATGGCGTGGTGCTCGTGCCGGATGTCGGTGCAGGCGTCGTCGCGGTCGACGAAGGCGTCTTCGTACCCGAAGCGTTGCCCCAGATGTCTTCCTTCGAGAGCTTGTCGCCGGTGGCCGGCGTACTCGTCGATGGCGTGGTCGAGGGCGTCGTGCTCGCGGTCGGCGCCGGCGTCGTTGTGGCAGGCGTCGTCGCGCTCGGCGGTGTCGTCGACGCGGTCGCCGGCTTCGTGCCGGTTTTGCCTTCCTGCATTTCCTTCAGCTTGCGCTGCAGGTCGGCGATCTCCGAATCCTTGAGCGTGAGGAGGCGGTCGCTCTTGCCCTTCGTGTCCTCGAGCTCCTTCACGCGCGACTTGAGCTCGGTGGTTTCCTGCTCGCGGCTGGTGAGCGCTTCTTTCGTGCGCGCGAGCTCGGACTTGAGCTCGGTCGTCGCGGCGGGACTCCCGGCGCCTGCGCCGGGACGATCGGCCATTGCGATGCTGTCCTTGCCGGCCTTCGGCGGCACCAGCTCCAGACGCTCGTCGGGGGCCTTGGGCTTGGTGGTCGCTGCCGTCGTGCTCGCCGGCGGCTTGGCGGCCGGCGTCGGCTTCGTCGCGGCCGGTGCCGGCTTCGCGCCGGTGTCGGCGACCAGTGTCGGCTTGGCCGCGGCGCCACCGCGCCAATCTTCGATCTGCGATTGCACTTGCGCGGCGGCTTCGCTCGCCGAGCCGACCGACTTCACCTCGTCGGCCGACGGAATGCGCAGGATCGAGCCGCGCTTCAACGCATTGATGTTGTCTTTGTAGAACGCGTTCGGATTCTGCTTAAGAAGCGCCAGCATCAGCTGATTGACGTTGGTCGATTCCTCCGGTTTCACCGCGCGCGCGATACCGGATAGCGTATCGCCCGCTTCGACTGTGTATTCGTTGCCACTCGCGGCGCGCTTGGGCGCCGGAGCCGGAGCTGCCGGCTTGCTCGGCGCTTCCTCGCGCGGCGCGGCCGCGACCGGAGCTGCCTTCGATTTCGGCGCCGGTTTCGGTTTCGCTTCGGGCAGTGCTTGTGTCGGCGCACGCTCGGGGGCCTTCGCCGCAGTGGTCACGGCGCTGCCGGCCGCGGGTGCCATCACCGGCGGATCGAGCAGCACGGTGTATTCGCGCAGCAACCGGCCTTTGGGCCAGTTCGCTTCGACCAGGAAATCGAGGAACGGCTCGCGGATGATCTCCTTGCTGGTGACCTTGATCACCATGTCGCCCTTGGAGCCCTTCACCAGCGAGAACTCGAGCGGCACCGAGAGGCGCGAGCGGTTGAGCCCGATGCGGTCGAAATCCTCGGCGGCGGCGAGCTGCACGAGCAGGCCCTCGGCCTCCCCGGCTGTGCCTTGCAGGATCGGAATCTCCGCATCGAGCGGTTGATTGAGCTTGGAATTGACGTGGATGGTGCCAAGGCCCAATGCGAGGGCGTCCGTACCACTCAATGCGAGCGCGATCGCGAGCGACAATTGCAGCGGTCGTTTCATCTGGATCTGCCCCCCAACAGGCGTTTCAACCGGCACAGGGCCGGCTCAACTGGAATTAGGTGTATCTCGAAACGGGCTTATAACACAATCGTAACTATAGATTATAGATACGATTTCACAAGACCGTGATGTATGACCGGGTACGCGGTGACGTCGCGCATCCGATGCCTGCGCTTCGCCTCCCCCGGCCCTACGGCGGAGCGGAACCCTACAGCGTCTCGGCGAGGATTTCCGCTATCTGCACCGCATTGAGCGCGGCACCTTTGCGGATGTTGTCGGCGACGACCCAGAGATCGAGCCCGCGCGGATGCGAGATGTCTTCGCGGATGCGGCCGACGAAGACCGGATCCTTGCCCGCCGCATGCGTGACCGGCGTGGGATAGCCGCCCGCCTTGTGCTCGTCGACGACGACGAGACCGGGGGCTTTCTGCAGCAGTTTTCGCGCAGCGTCCGCGCTGATCTTCTCGCGCGTTTCGATGTGCACGACTTCGGAATGTCCGTAGAACACCGGCACGCGCACCGACGTCGGATTCACTTCGATCGTCGCGTCTTCGAGAATCTTGCGCGTCTCCCAGACGATCTTCATCTCTTCCATCGTGTAGCCGTTGTCGAGGAAATCGCCGCCGTGCGGGATCACGTTGAACGCGATCTGCACGGGATAGACCTGCGGCTTGACCTCCTGGAAATTCAGAAGATCCGCGGTCTGCCGGCCGAGCTCTTCGAGCGCGCGGCGGCCGGTGCCGGACACCGATTGATACGTCGCGACGTTGATGCGCGTGATGCCGACCGCACGATGGATCGGCGCGAGCGCGACGAGGAGCTGCATCGTCGAGCAATTGGGATTGGCGATGATGCCGCGCTTCGCGTACTCGGCGATCGCGTGCGGATTGACTTCGCTGACGACCAGCGGCACGTCGTCCTGATAGCGAAACTCCGAGGTGTTGTCGATCACGATCGCGCCCGCCGCGACCGCGCGCGGCACGTGCTCGCGCGAGACCGATCCGCCCGCCGAGAAGAACGCGATGTCGATGCCGTTGAAATCGTAGTCGGCAAGATTCCTGACCGTGATCGAGCGGTTGCCGAATTCGACCTTGCCGCCGGCCGAGCGTTCGCTCGCGAGCGGCACGAGCTCGCCGATCGGGAATTTGCGTTCCTTGAGGATGCTGAGCAGCATTTCGCCGACGGCGCCGGTGGCGCCTGCGATTGCAACGTTGAACAAAGGCTTCTGAGTCATGGGTGCTCTGGGTGGTTCAAGGCGCCGTCATTCCCGTGAAAGCGGGAATCCATTTTCGGTTATGAGCAACATGGAATCCCGCTTTCGCGGGAATGACGACCAAATCATCGGGAATGACGTTCTCCGGGTACTTTCGGCATCACATCGCCGACATCCCCGCACTGCGCGCGATGTCTCAGCGCATGATCGATCAGCACCAGCGCCACCATCGCCTCGGCGATCGGGGTCGCGCGAATGCCGACGCAAGGATCGTGTCGACCCTTGGTGACGACTTCGACCGGCTCGCCGGCAAGATTCACGCTGCGGCCCGGAATCAGAATGCTTGACGTCGGCTTCAGCGCAATCGACGCGACAACAGGCTGGCCGCTCGAAATGCCGCCGAGAATTCCGCCCGCGTTGTTGGAGAGAAATCCCTCGGGTGTCATCTCGTCGCGATGCTCGCTGCCCTTCTGCGCGACCGCGGCGAAGCCGGCGCCGATCTCGACGCCTTTCACCGCATTGATCGACATCAGCGCCGAGGCGAGATCGCCGTCGAGCTTGCCGTAGATCGGCTCGCCCCAACCCGGCGGCACGCCGTCGGCGACGACGGTGACGCGCGCGCCGACCGAATCGCCGGATTTGCGCAGCGCCATGATGTAAGTCTCGAGCTCCGCGACCATCGACGCGTCGGGCCAGAAGAACGGATTGGTCTCGACCGCATCCCAATCAAACGCACGCGGCACGATGTCTCCGATCGCTGCGAGATAGCCGCGCACGCGCACGCCAAATTTCTCGGCGAGCCATTTCTTGGCGACCACGGCCGCCGCGACGCGCATCGTCGTCTCGCGCGCGGACGAGCGTCCGCCGCCGCGATGATCGCGGATGCCGTACTTCTGCCAATAGGTGTAGTCGGCGTGGCCGGGCCGGAACGTGTCGACGAGATCGTTGTAATCCTTCGAGCGCGCGTCGGTGTTGCGGATCAGGAGCGCGATCGGCGTGCCGGTCGTGTGGCCTTCGAACACGCCAGACAGGATTTCAACATCGTCCGCTTCATGGCGCTGCGAGGTGTAGCGGCTCTTTCCTGTCGCGCGACGATCGAGATCGGCGCGGAATTCTTCGGGTGCGATCGCAAGGCCCGGCGGACAGCCGTCGATGACGCAGCCGATCGCGGGACCATGGCTTTCGCCGAAGGTCGTTACCGAGAACAGTTGGCCGAACGTATTGCTGGACACGATGTGATCCCGTCGAACCTTTCTCTCGTCATTCCGGCGTCGGCCGGAATCCAGCTTTTCCGAATAACGAAGAGCTGGTCCCGGCCTTCGCCGGGACGACGAAGCTATTTTGCGCGGCGCTTCGCGGCATTCGCTATGGCACCCGCATGCTCGACCAAATCCTCCCGATCGAGCAAAAACACACCCATCTGCCCGACATCGAACTCGATCCAGTTGAACGGCACTTCCGGCAGCAACGCCGCCAGCGCACGTTCGCTTTCGCCGACTTCGACGATCAGCACGCCGTCATCGTTCAGATGCTCTGCGGCCTCATCGAGAATGCGCAATGCGAAATCGAGCCCGTCGTCGCCTGCACGCAAACCTAGCGCGGGCTCGTGGCTGTATTCGGGCGGAAGCGCGGCGTATTCCTGTTCGGTGACGTACGGTGGATTGCTGACGATGAGGTCGTAGCGCCGTCCCGCGAGCGCAGCGAAGAGATCGGACCGCACCGCGTCGACGCGGTCGGCGACGTCTTGGTAATCGATGTTCTCGCGTGCGAGCGAGAGCGCATCCTCGCTGATGTCGGCGATATCGACCTGCCATTCGGGATTGTGCACGGCCATCGCAATGCCGATGCAACCCGAACCCGTGCACAGATCAAGCGCGCGCATCACGCTGCGCTCGTCGAGCCACGGCGAGAAACCATTTTGGATCAATTCGGCGATCGGCGAGCGCGGCACGAGCGCGCGCTTGTCGGATTTGAATTGCAACCCTGCGAACCAGGCCGTGCCGGTGAGATACGCGACCGGCTTTTGCTCATCGACGCGACGATCGATGAGATCGAGCACGCGCTGCTTTTCCGCGGCCGTCAGCTTCGCCTGCCCGTACGCGGGCGAGAGATCGTGCGGCAGATGCAACGCGTGCAGCACGAGGTGCGTCGCTTCGTCGATCGCGTTGTCGTAACTGTGGCCGAACGTGAGCCCGGCCGCGCCGAAGCGGCTCGCGCCATAGCGGATGAAATCGACGATCGTGGCGAGTTCCTGAGTCACGGTGCATCAGTGCGCGGAAAGGCCGCAGAGTATAGGTGCAATCGGCCCATGATCGCGCCGCTATAATCCCGCCATGCATGCTCGACGCCCCGCCGGCCGCGTTTCCGCGACCACGCTGATCCTCATCGCCGCCGTCGCCGCCGCTCTCGGGCTCTGGCTCGGGAGCCGCGCGTTCGCGCCGAAGACGCCCGCGCTCGCGAGCGCCGTGCTCTATCCCGCGCCGCGCGCGCTGCCCGATTTTCATCTGACGCGCGCCGACGGCAGCGCGCTGACGCTGACCGATTGGAAAGGCCGCTGGACCGTCGCGTTCTTCGGGTACACGCGCTGCCCGGACATTTGCCCGACGACGCTCGCGACATTCAAGCAAGTCTGGTCGAAGCTCGACGACGGCTCGAAAGAGCGGCTTCGCTTCGACTTCATCTCGGTCGATCCCGATCGCGACAAACCGGACGTGCTGACGAGCTACGTCGGCTACTTCAGCAAGGATTTCGTCGCAGCCACCGGCACCGACGAGGAGCTGACCAAGCTCACGCGCTCGCTCGGGCTCGTCTACGCACGCGAGCCCGCCGGCGACAATGGCGAGTACGCGGTCGATCACAGCGCCTCGGCGATCATCGTCGATCCGGCCGGCCGTCAGGTTGGCCTCATCCGCCCGCCGTTCGATGCGGACAAGATCGCAGCCGATCTCAAGACGCTCGCGGGCTCCGGCTGATGCGGCTCGCGATCGCCGCGCAATATCTGCTTCCGCATCGCCTGCTGTCGCGCATCGTACGCTGGGCCACGCGCTGGACGTTCGTGCCGTGGAAGGATTTTCTGATCCGGCGCATCGTCGAGAGCTATCGCGTCGATATGAGCGAAGCGGACACCGCCGATCTCGCTGCGTATCCGAGCTTCAATGCATTCTTCACGCGTGCGCTCAAAATCGGCGCTCGGCCGCTCGATCCCGATCCGGCCGCGATCCTCTGTCCCGCCGACGGCCGCGTGAGCCAAGCCGGCGCGATCGAGGACGGGCGCCTCTTCCAGGCGAAGGGCCACGATTTCTCAGCGGGCGAACTGCTCGGAGACGATGCGCGTGCGGCTGCTTATCGCGACGGCAGTTTCCTCACCGTATATCTCTCGCCGCGCGACTATCACCGTGTCCATATGCCGCTCGCCGGCGAGCTGCTCCAGACGGTGCACGTGCCAGGACGCATCTTCAGCGTCGCGCCGTTGCCGGTCGCCGAAATCCCGCGCCTCTTCGCGCGGAACGAGCGGCTGGTTTGCCACTTCGAGAGCGAGCGCGGGCCGTTCGTCGTCGTTCTGGTTGGCGCGATGCTCGTATCGGGCGTGGCGACCGTCTGGGATGGCGTCGCGATTCCGCCTTATGCCTCGCGCATCGACCGGCGCGACTATCGAAGCCGCGGCATCCGCCTCGACCGCGGCGCGGAGCTCGGGCGCTTCGAGATGGGCTCGACCGTGATCGTCCTCTTGCCCGCACCGCTCGGCCGCCTGTCGCAGGGGCTTGTTGCAGAGCAGCAGGTGAAGATGGGGCAGCGCATCGGCACGTTGACCTAAGCGGCCGCTGATGAAGCGCCCGGCAACTGCGTCAAATTGTGACCAGGAAGGACAAATTGTGACTAATTGAACAGACCTTTCACGCGATTCCCACTAGATTCCGGGTGCCGGCCGGGAATAAGAAGCGCCGGACTTGAAGTCCTAGGGGGAAATCCATGCAGCTTGTCACCCGTTTGATCGCATTGAGCCGTGCGGTGCAGCTGCGCAGGCAGTTCCGGGGCATCGAAAAAGCGCTCGAAGAGCTTGCTCCGAATGCGCGCCGCCAGCTGGCCGCTATCGCTCTGCGCGAGTTCACCAATGCGTCGAAGAGCGAGTTTCCGCATCTTTACGCCACGCCGCCCGAGGAAAAGTACCGTCCGTGGGGCAGCGGCACCGATATTGGCCTCGAGCGCATGCGCTCGGACAGCCTGCAAGTGCGCCTTCGCGGCGTCGCGCTGTGGCTGACGGTCGCCTATCACGAAACCAAGGACTCGCCGTTCTCCGAGCAGCAGGAGCTGCATCGCCAGGTCATGCGCGCGATGCGGGCGTTGAAGGATTCGATTCCTGCGGCTGAGCTCAGCCAGTGGTTCGCGGCGGCCAACGAGGCTCAGGCGGCGTAGTTTTAGAGATGCGAGGGCGGGCGCTACGCGCCCTCGTAAGGGCGTTCGTCCTGCGGACTCGCTCGTAAGGCGTCAGTAGAACAACGCCTCACTTCTCACGAGGCGGCGCAGCCGCCGTCCTAACGCGGGCGCGCAGCGCCCGCCCTCACGCTGACCCTCACCGCCTTCCACAATCGGGTACGCGCAACGTCTGGCCGGGCTTGATCGCATACCGCGGCGCCTTGATGCCGTTCACTGAAGCCAGATCGTGCGCATTGTTGCACCCGAGCTTGCGCGCGATCGCCGCGAGCGTATCGCCTTTTCGGACGACGTAGCCGCGCGGCTTGAGCGTCTGCGCTTTGACGAGCGCGCCCGGCGGCGGAGTCGGCGTCACTGCCGAATGGAGCTCCGCCGCAAGCTCAGGCCAACGGCCCTGCGCGCAGTTGCGCGTGTAAACCGCTTCTAGCTGCAGCGGCACCGCGAGCTTGGCGCCGGCCGGTTCCTGCTGCTGCGGATCGAGCTGTGGATTCAAATTGCGCAGAGCGCGGAACCAGCCGCCGTCGGCGTCGCCTTCCTGGCCGAGACAGATCGTAAGCTCGGCGATCGACGCCGGCCGCGCCAGAGTGATGCTGCCCGGCTGGCCCGCGATCTTCGGGAATTGGAGGTTGTAGCGATCCGGATGCATGAAGAGCCACGCTGCGGCGAGCACCATCGGCACGTACTCGCGCGTTTCCTGCGAAACCGAGTAATAGACCTGTGGATCCCAGAAATTCTGCACGCCGCCCTTGCCGGCGAGCCGCTGCATCGCGCCTTCGCCGCCGTTGTAGGCGCCGATCACAAGCTCGAGCTTGTTGTTGAAGATTGCGAGCTGCTCGTTGAGATAGGCCGCGTTCGCACGCGCCGAGAGCTGCGGATCGAAGCGCTGATCGAAGCCGTCGACCGTGGTGAGACCGAAGCGAAGCCCCGTCGCGTACATGAACTGCAGCGGTCCTGACGCGCCCGAGCGCGACACCGCGTGCACCTTGCCGCCCGATTCCTTCGCCAGCATGCCGAAGAGAAGCGCTTCGGGTAGGCCCGCCTTCTCGTACTCGGGCCACATGCGATAGCGCATGTACTCGTAGTTGACGTACGCGGTCATCAGATTCGGCCGGTACTGCGTCAGCCACTCTTCGAGCGCGGCCTTGACCGGCTCATTCAGGGCGATGATGTCGCTGAGCTCGCGGCCCTTGAGCAGTGTCACCGAGCGGCCGAGCTCCGGCACGGCCGCGACGACCGGCGAGGACTCGCCCGCCTCGCTGGCTTCCGGCGTCGCGCTGGTGTCGCCTTCGCTTTCCTCGTCGGATTCGCCGGTGCTAAGGCGCAGCAAGCGGTCGAATGCGGCGACGAAGCGCTGCTGCTCGCAGCCGGCGACTTGCGTGCATTGCGTCGCTGCCGCGCGAAGATCGTCGAGCGAAGCCGTGATTTCGGTCTGCGCCTGGTCCGTATTGCCCTCGCGGCCGAGGCGAAGACCGTTCTCGTAGCGCGTCGAATCCTGATCGAGCCGCGCGTACAGCGCGTTGATGCCGGCGTCGTCGACCTTCGCGGCCGGTTGCGCGCCGTGCTGCGGCGTCGCCGCGCAGCCGGTGAAGACCATGAATATCGCGGCTGCGGCAAAGCGATGAGGAGACTGCATCGAAATCCTGTCCGGTAGGCGTCGGCGAAACTTACCGTCACAAACGAGTCGCGGCAACCGGCTGCGGATCGTCGCTACAATCGTTGCATCGATTCCGATGCCCAACCGTGAGCGCGTTCATGAGCCAGATCCTGATCGGCAAAGGCGACAAGGACATCTTCCTTCTCAGCAAGTACGCCAATCGCCACGGCATGATCGCGGGCGCGACCGGCACCGGAAAATCGGTATCGCTGATGGTGCTCGCGGAAGGATTCTCAAAGCTCGGCGTGCCGGTGTTCCTTGCCGACGTCAAAGGCGATCTCGCCGGCCTTGCGCAAGCCGGCGCGATGAACGACAAGCTCAAGGCGCGCATCGACAAGCTCGGCATCGATTGGAAGCCGGGCGCGAATCCGGTGGTGTTCTGGGACATCTACGGCAAAGCCGGCCATCCGATCCGCACGACGATCTCCGAAATGGGCCCGACCTTGCTCGGCCGCCTGATGGAGCTCAACGACACGCAGCAAGGCGTGCTCGAGATCGTGTTCAAGGCCGCCGACGACAACGGCCTTCTGCTGCTCGACATCAAGGATCTGCGCGCGCTGCTTTCGTGGGCGACCGACAACGCCAAAGACATCTCGCAGCATTACGGCCTGGTCTCGCCGACGTCGATCGCCGCGATTCAGCGCTCGGTGCTGTCGCTCGAACAAGCCGGCGCCGATCAGTTCTTCGGCGAGCCCGCGCTCGATCTCGCCGATTTCATGCGCCAGGATCTTTCCGGCCACGGCATCGTCAACATTCTTGCCGCCGATCAGCTGATCCTGAAGCCCAAGCTGTACACGACATTCCTCTTGTGGATGTTGTCCGAGCTTTTCGAGAAGCTCCCCGAAGTCGGCGATCTCGATCAGCCCAAGCTCGTGTTCTTCTTCGACGAAGCGCATCTCCTCTTCGACGACGCGCCGGCGGCGCTGCGCCAGCGCGTCGAGCAAGTCGTGCGGCTGATCCGCTCGAAAGGCGTCGGCGTCTATTTCTGCTCGCAGAATCCGGACGACGTGCCCGACGTGATCCTCGGCCAGATGGGCAATCGCATCCAGCATGCGCTGCGCGCTTTCACGCCGCGCGATCAGAAAGCGGTGAAAGCTGCGGCGGAAACGTTCGCGCCGAATCCGAAAATCAAAGTCGTCGAGGTGATCACGCAGCTCGGCGTCGGCGAAGCGTTGGTGTCGACGCTGCAGGAAGGCGGCGTGCCGATGCCGGTCGAGCGCGCGTTCATCACCTCGCCCGGCTGCCGCATCGGCACGATCACACCCGACGAGCGCAACGCGGTACGCGGGCGCTCGCCGGTCGGCGGCAAGTACGACACGGCGATCGATCGCGAATCGGCATTCGAGACGTTGAACCAGCGTGCGCAACAAACCGCGCCTCCCGCGGATGCGCCCGCGAAAGGCGGCGCCGCGCAACAAGGCGGCGGCTGGATGGGCACCGCAAAGGACATGATCTTCGGCACCAGCCGGCGCCAGGGCATGTTGGAGACGATGGCGAAATCGGTCGTGCGCAACGCCGGCGGGCAGCTCGGCCGCTCGATCCTGCGCGGCGTGCTCGGCTCGATGAGCAAGGGACGCTGACGCGATGAACACCGATCGCTCCGTCGCGGCGCCCGTCGTCGAGATCGTTCCGTTCTGGAATCGGCTGCGCGAAATCTCGCTGTATCCCGCGAAGGCCGGCGCGCTGTCGATGATCGTCATCCTCGCGCTTTGTCATCTCGTGCGCTTTCTGCCGTTCGGCGGCTTTCTCGATATCTTCGTCTGGGTCGCGATGTACAAGTACGCGTTCGAGTGCCTGCGCGCATCGGCGGACGGGCGGCTCGAGCCGCCGGAAATCAGCGTCGCCGTCGACGATGATCTCGGCTGGAAGCAGATTTGGCTCCAAGCCGGATTTCTCGTGCTCGCATTTCTCGGCGTGCTGGTGCTGGGCCCGATCGGCGGCCTTGTCGTGATGCTCGTGCTCGGCCTCGCATGGCCCGGCGCAATCATGTCGCTTGCGATGGACGAGAGCCTCGGCCACGCGCTCAATCCCGGAACATGGCTCGCGATCTTCGCGCGCATCGGCTGGCCGTATCTCGCCGTCGTAGCGCTCTATTTCGTGTTCTTCGCAAGCCAAAGCTACGCGCAGGCGCTCGCGATCCAGTTCCTGCCGACCTTCTTCGCGGTGATCGTCGTCAGCTTCATCTCGCACTACGCGATCGTCGCGACGTTTCACCTGATGGGCTATCTGATCTACCAGTACCACGCGGAAGTCGGCTACGAGCCCGTAGCGCACGCAGCGCCGATCCGCCGCGCGATCGACGATCCGGATCAGAATCTGCTCGACGAAGCTGCGGCGCTCGTACGCGACGGCAAGCCGGAGGCGGCTTGCGATCTTCTGAGCCAGCAATTGCGCGGACGCGGCGGCTCCGAAGCGATGCACACGCAATACCGCAAGCTGCTCGCGCTGCTCGGCAAGCGCGACGAGCAGATTCGCCACGGACGCGAATGGATCAGCATCCTGCTCGCACAAGACAAGGACCGCCGCGCGGTCGACGTCGCGCGCGAATGCCTCGATCTCGATCCCGCGTTCGAGCTTGCCGAACCCGATGACGTCGCACGCGTCGCGCAAAAAGCCGTCGACATGGGCGTGACGCAAGTCGCGCTGAAGCTCGTCTCCGGTTTCTACAAGCGCCATCCGAAGCATCGCGACGTGCCGCAGAACTGTCTGATCGCCGCGAAAGTGCTCGCCGAGCGCATGGGCAAGGACGATACCGCGCGAGCGCTGCTCGACCGGATCATCCCGGCGTTTCCCGCGCATCCGCTGCTGCCGGAGATCACGAAATACCGGCAGTTTCTCGACAAGCTCGCGACACCGGCGCCACGCGTGTAGCGCTTATCCAACGTCGGCGAGTAGCAATCGCGCTTTGTCCGCGTCAGGGGATTCTGGCCATGCGTCGATCACGCGCTGAAGCAGCGTCGTAGCGGCCGCATTCTCGCCGCGAGCACGAAGCGCACGTGCCATCGCAAGACATGCGGGCTGAAGACCCGGAGTCGCCGGCGCCTGTGCGATGAGATTCGCAAGCAGCGTCGCCGCATCCGCGCCGGCGCCGATCGCCGGCCAGCGCGCGGCGAGCACGATCTGCTGCGTCGCGGTGAGCGGCACGCGTCCACCACGCGCTTTCGCATAGTCGTCGAATACGCTTTTCTGCTCGCGCACGTCGACGGCCGCACGCACGGGTTGCACGAGCACCGCGCGCGCAGCCGCGTCGATGCGCGGCATGTTCGGCTCGTAGCGCGCGCAGCGATAGAGCGCGACGAGCACGCGAAGATCGTTCGGCGTCTCCTCGGCCAACGGTTCCAGCAGCCTTCGCGCTGCCGGAAGCTCGAGCCGGCCGATGTGCTCGTTCGCGCGCTTGATCGCCACACTCGCATCGGCCGCAGCTTCCGCGACGATCTCCTCGTCGAGAAAATCGCGGCGCTCCCAATGAAGTGCCTTGATGCCGAGCGCAATCAGCGCGCCGACGACGATGCCGCCCGCGTGCGCATCGAAGCCGACATGCGCGCCGTGATTGAAGAACAAGTTCGCCAATTCCCAGCCGAGCCAGAGCGGCAGCAAGATCAGCGCCGGCGCCTTGACGTAATCGAACACGACGAAGAACCACCAGAAGAAGCGCACTTTGCGCAGACCCCAAAGCACGCAATACGCACCCATCAGCGCCGCGATCGCACCCGACGCGCCGAGCGCGCTTCCGGTTTCTCCCCAGCGCCAGGCAAGGCTCAACGCGGCACTGCCGAATCCGCCCACGAAATAGAGCGCGAGAAACAACATCGGACCGAGCGCGCCTTCGACGAGCAAGCCGAGAAACGCAAGGAACAACATGTTGCCGATCAGATGGCCGACACCGCCATGCAGAAACATCGCGCCGAACATGCGTCTTGGATCGAATTCGGAAAAACGCAGCATCCAGCGTTCGGTGAACATCGCGCTCCACAGGCGATCGAATTCGCCGCGGCGAGGTTTCCAGTCCGCGTAGCCGGCGGCGTCGGGCGTGATCACTTTGTCCGCGTGCAGATCCGCGAGGAAACGCGTATCCGACTGCAGCGCGGCGACGCGCTCGACGTCGCTTTCGCTGTGCGTCGCGCTGAACGCCGCAAGCCGCTCCCGATCCGAATCGGGCTGCGCGTTCAGCCACTCTCGGTACGCCGGGAATTCCCATTTCGAGAGTCCCTGCTCGCCGTAGTATTCGAGCGCACGCGCCTGCGCGACGCCGTCGCCCAACTGCAGTGCGAAGAAAACGAAAAGGTTGGCCGCGATCAACGCAGCCGTGACCCAAGGAAAATTCGCGCGCGTCGGCGCGCGGTGCAACGGAACGATCAGCACGCCGCGGCCCCTTCCGCGAAACGGTCGCGCGATTCTACGTGCTCGCGACGCCATTGACGCACGGGGAGGCGCGATCTAGGGTCACTCCTCCTTTTGCGCGACCTTTCGATCCATGACCCGCTGGCGCCCGCCCGCAGCCGCCTCCACCGCAATGATCACGCCGGAAGGCCATCGACGCCTCAAGGACGAGCTCGATGAATTGTGGCGAGTGAAGCGTCCCGAAGTCGTTCGCGCGCTCGCCGCGGCCGCGGCCGAAGGCGATCGTTCGGAAAACGCCGAATACACGTACCGCAAGAAGCAGCTCGGAGAAATCGACCGGCGCGTGCGCTATCTCAGCAAGCGCCTGCAAAGCCTGCGCGTCGTCGACGCCGCGCCCACCGATCCCACCGCCGTCTATTTCGGTGCCTGGATGCGCGTCGAAACCGAAGACGGCCAAGCGCACGACTACCGCATCGTCGGCCCCGACGAAACCGACGCCGCGCGCGGCTGGATCAGCATCGATTCGCCGCTCGCGCGCGCGGCACTGCGCAAGCGCGAGGATGAGGCGTTCGAAGCGGAGTTGCCGGCGGGGCGGACGCGGTTTGTGATCGTGCGGGTTAGCTATTCCGAGCCGCGTGACGATTGACCCGCATCAAGGTGCTTCGAGCAGGTCGGCGAGACGCAAGCGAAGCGAGCTCAGATGCGTTTCGACGATGCCCCAGACGATTCGATCATCCAGCGTCGCGTAGCCATGAACGACGACGTTCCGAAAGCCGACGATTCGCGGCAACTCGGAAATGCCGGCGGCGGTCGCTTCGTCGACGCGACGTAGCTGGCTCAACGCTTCGCCGACGATCTCGAGCTGGCGTTCAACCGCCGACCGGAGCAGCTCGTCCTTGCCGTAATCGTCGAACGTCTTGCCGCTCGTGAAGCGCATGACGCGCTCCACGGCGCGCTGCGCGTCCTACAAAAGCTTGCGTGCATCAGCGTGCATACACCGGCTTTCGTTCCGCGTAAACGCGATCGCGAAAGTACGGATTTTCGAGGCTGGCCTCGGTCACGAGATCGACGGGCCGTCCAAACAACGACTCCAGCCCTTCCTTGAGATCGAAATAGGCATCGGAGTACTTCGCCGGCGGCAGATCATCGAACTCGACCAGGAAATCGAGATCGCTGTCTTCGGGATCGAAATCGTCTCGCGCGGCGGAGCCGAACACGTCGAGCCGCATCGCGCCGGCGCGCCGGCACAAGAGCGCAACTTCGTTTCGATGCAGCTCGATCAAGTTCGTCATGACAATCTCCGCGGCCGATTATGCCGCGAATCCGCGATCGATGATGAATCAGAACATCAGCACCGCATGCAGCGGCGCTGCGCGACCCCACCGGGACCTTCCTTTCAGAAATTCAATCTCGGCGACGACTGCCGCACCGGCAAGCGTGGCGCCGGCCTGCTCGCACAAGCCCGCCGCCGCGGCCAGCGTACCGCCGGTCGCGAGCACATCATCGACAAGCAGCACGCGCTCGCCGCGCACGAGCGCATCGGCGTGCATTTCGAGCCGGTCGTTGCCATATTCGAGCGCATAGTCAAGGCCGATCTTCGCGGCGGGCAGCTTGCCGGGTTTGCGCACGGGCACGAAGCCGGCGCCGAGCGCGTGTGCGGCGGCGGCGGCGAAGATGAAGCCGCGTGCTTCGATGCCGACGACGCGTTCGATGCCCGCGTAGCGGAACGGTGCGATCAGCGCGTCGATCGCACAGGCGAATGCGTTCGCGTCGGCCATCAGCGGCGTCAGATCCTTGAACGCGATGCCGGGCTTCGGAAAATCGGCGATGTCGCGAACGTAGCGCGCAAGGTCGATCGGCGTCATTCCTCGGCGACCTGTTCGCCGGCGGGAACCGGTTTGCGATACGAGCCGATGAAGATGCCGACCAGCGAAAGCCCGACGCCGATCCAGTCGAGTGCGCTCGTCGGCCGTGCGAACAGGATCACGTCGAACACGAACGAAAGCGCGGGCTGCAGCAGCAACAAGAGGCCGATCAGCGATGCAGGCAGTTGCGGCATCGCGCGCGTCAGGAGCACCCAGCCGAGCACCTGGCCGAAGAATGCGAGGCCAAGCAGCGAAGACCACGATTGCGCATCGGGCAACGCGAAGCTGTCGCCTTCGACGATCGCGGCGATGCCGAGCACCGCGGCGCAGATCAGCGAGCTGACGCAAAGGAGCTGCGCCGGCGCGAGCCGCACGTGGCCGCCGCGTTGTGCGTGACGCGTCGACAGCATGTAAGCCGCGTAGGCGACGCCGGTGACGACGCCGAGGATCACGCCGAGCTGGTATTGCGCGCCGACGCGGCTCCAGTCGAGCCCGACCAGAAGATAGAGCCCGACGAACGCGAGCGCGACGCCGGCGAGGAACTGCCAGCCGAGCTTCTCGCGATAGATGAGGAACCCGGCGAGCGCCATCAGAAACACCTGGAAATTGCCGAGCAGCGTCGCAAGACCCGGCCCCACATACAGAATGCTGCGATGCCAGAGCATCAGATCCGCCGCGAACGCGATGCCGGGAATCAGGAGCCAGCCGAGATCGGAAGCGCGGACTCGCTGCCATTTTCCGAGCGCGATGAGACCGACCAGCAGCATGGCGCCACCGAACGCCATGCGATAGAACGCGGACATCGTCGGCCCGACGTGCGCGAGCTTGACGAAGATGCTCGTCGTGCTGATCGCCGCGGCGCCTGCGATCATCTCGATCAGCGCAGCGCGCGGTGTGTCTGTGTGCGCTTGCGCCATTACGCGATCGCGTCGTACTTCGGCAGCGGCAGGCCCTCGGCTTGTGCCGCGGCGATCCATTCGCTCAAGGCCGACAATTCGATGAGCGCGTCCATGTAGCGGCGCTCGACATCGCCGACTTCGACACCATAACTCTGAAAGCGCAGCGCGACCGGCGCATACATCGCGTCGGCGATCGAGAATCCTCCGAATAGAAACGCGCCGCCGGCGCCGAAGCGCGCGCGACAATCGCGCCAGAGCTGCGAGATGCGCGCGACGTCGGCTTTCGCGTCGGCGGGGACTTTGAATTGGCTCGCGCGCTTGCGGATGTTCATCGGCAGCGCGTTGCGCAGCGCCTGGAAACCTGAGTGCATCTCGGCGCTCGCCGAGCGAGCAACCGCACGCGCAGCCGCGTCGGCGGGCCAGCCGCGGCCGTCGAGGAACGCCTCGTTCGCGTATTCGCAAATCGCGAGCGAATCCCAGATCACGAGATCGCCGCGATGCAGCACCGGCACGCGCCGGCTCGGCGAGAAGCGCGCGATGCCGTTCGCGAACTCGGGCGTATCGAGCGGCAGGCGCACTTCATCGAATGCGATGCCGTGGTGGCGCAGCAGGAGCCAGGGCCGAAGCGACCAGGACGAATAATTCTTGTTGCCGATGATCAGGGTCAGTATTTCGGTCATTTGGACTCGCCGGCATAAGGGATGACGAAATCGGGCGCGCGCGAAAAGACGAGCGTCGGCTGTTCTTTTTCACTCAGCATCTCGCGCATGACGACGATGCGGCCCGCACCGTCGGCCATCAGCAGCCGCTCGCTGGCGCCTTCGATCGTCAGTGTCGCCGCGGCGCCCGGTGCGAAGTGGATCTCGATGCCGCGCGCGCTCGGCGCAGACGCACCGGCCGGCGCCGTCGCCGCGTAGAACTTCTGCACCTGCGCAAGGCCGTTCTCGACATCGCGCCACGGCACGCGCAAGCGGTCCATACCGCGCAGCGCAACACTGACGCTGAGCGCGAGCGAGCCCTTCGGCTGATTGGTCTCGACCGGCGGATTCTCTTCGCGCAAGGCGTCGGTAACCGGGAATTTCACGGTGCCGTCGGCGGCGATCGGAACCGCGATCGCGCCGGCCTTGGCGTGGATCACCACGCGGATATCCGTCGGCTTCACGTTCGCAAGCTTGCTTTCGATGCGCTCGATCGCGACGAGGCTGTCGTAATCGCCGATCGTGCGCACCGGCGAGAGCACCTGATAGAGCATCGCATACGGCGTCGTGCTGACATCTTCGGCGGCGGCCAGCGGCGACAGCACGAGCAGCGCGAGAAAAACGGACGCTTTCATGGCACGGACGAGGACGCTGCGGGGCGCCAAGCCTAGCAGAGCGGCAAGGCGATCGAGCGGCGCGTCAGGCCGGCAGCGGAACCGAATCCGGCGCGCCGCCGTCAGCGCGCAACTCGCGCAACGACGCGTCGATGGACTCGACGATCGGCGCCGCCTGCGCAAGATCGCTCTCGGCGACCATGACGGTGACGAAGTCTCGAGCCGGCAGCTCGCCAACGGCGCCGGTCAGGTACTCGCCGGCGACGAAAGCCCGGATGCCGGCCTGCTCGAGCACGCCCTTCACGAGGTTGGCGTCGATGATGTTCTCGGCTCGGTAGACGATCTTCACATGGGCCACGCTATCCGAACGGCAGGTCGCGCGCAAACTCAACTGCAGCTATGATCGGCCCGCCCGACAGCGCGAGCCTTTGGGGCGAAAGGCTCCAAGCTCGCGCCCGCTGCTCCCTGCTATCCAACGAGGCCCGCAGAATGGCCCTGCCCCTGCCCGACGACGATCTCGCCGAGCGCATCCGCGCATGCGTGCTGGAGCTTCTCGTCGCCCGCGGCCCCGGACGCAGCATCTGCCCCAGCGAAGCCGCCAGAACCCTGGCGATGCGGACGGGCGCCCACTGGCAGGATCTGATGCGGCCGGTCCGCACCGTCGCCGCGGCGCTCGCCGAAGCCGGCGCGATCGAAGTGCTGCAGCACGAAGCCGTCGTCGATATCAGCGACGTGCGTGGGCCGGTGCGCCTGCGTTTGCGTTCCTTGCACGGCGAGCGGACGCGCGAAGTCGCGGCCTGACCGGCTGGTCATTCGCTTTCCCCGGCGCGGCCGCTACACTGCGCGATCCTGTTTGACCCGGATGCCGCGCCGCCGCGGTTGAATTGCATGACCGACGCCGTCACCTCTCCCACCGTCAACCATTTCATCCGCCAGATCATTCTCAACGACCGCGCCGCGGGCAAACACGGTGGGCGCGTGTCGACGCGCTTTCCGCCGGAGCCGAACGGTTACCTGCACCTCGGCCACGCGAAATCGATCTGCCTCAACTTCGGCTTGGCGCGCGAGTTCGACGGTACGTGTGATCTGCGCTTCGACGACACCAATCCCGCCAAGGAAGACATCGAGTACGTCGAGGCGATCAAGAACGACGTGCGCTGGCTCGGTTTCGACTGGAACGTGCTGCGGCACACGTCGGACTATTTCGAGGTGCTGTATCTCTGCGCTGAAAAGCTCATTCGCGATGGCAAGGCGTTCGTCTGCGATCTCTCGGCCGATGAGGTACGCGAATACCGCGGCACGCTGACCGAGGCCGGCCGCAATTCGCCGTATCGCGAACGCAGCGCCGAGGAAAATCTCGATCTCTTCCGGCGCATGCGCGCGGGTGAGTTTGCGGACGGCGCACGCACGCTGCGCGCGAAGATCGACATGGCGTCCGGCAACATCAACATGCGCGATCCGACGATCTACCGGATTCGCAAGCTGACGCACCAGAACACCGGCGATGCCTGGCCGATCTATCCGATGTACGACTACGCGCATTGCGTGTCGGACGCGGTCGAAGGCATCACGCATTCGCTGTGCACGCTCGAATTCGAAGATCACCGGCCGCTCTACGACTGGTTCCTCGATCAGCTCGATCTTCCCGATCACGTCGAGCTCGTCGATCCGATGCGGCGCGCCAACCTCGCCGGCATGCCGAGCCGGCCGCAGCAGATCGAATTCGCACGCGGCAACCTCGACTACACGGTGATGAGCAAGCGCAAGCTGATCGCGCTCGTCAACGAAGGGCTCGTCGACGGCTGGGACGATCCGCGCATGCCGACGATCGCCGGCGTGCGCCGCCGCGGTTTTCCGCCGGCGGCGATCCGCACGTTCTGGGAGCGCGCGGGCGTTACCAAGCAGACCTCGACGATCGAATACAGCGTGCTCGAAGCGATCGTGCGCGAAGAGCTCGATGCGCGCGCGCCGCGGCGCATGGCCGTGCTCGATCCGCTCAAGCTCGTGATCGCCAATCTCGACGCGTCGCACGAGGAATCGATCGAATTCCCGAATCATCCGAAGAACGCTGAGCTTGGCACGCGCGCAGTGCCGTTCTCGCGCGAGCTCTGGATCGAGCGCGAGGATTTCGCCGAAATGCCGCCGAAAGGCTTCCATCGGCTGGTGCCGGGCGGCGAAGTGCGCCTGCGCGGTGTCGGTATCGTGCGTTGCGATGAAGTGATCAAGGATGCGGCCGGCGCGATCGCCGAGCTTCGCTGCTCGCTCGATCCCACGACACGTCAAGGCATGCCCGGCGCCGATCGCAAGGTCAAAGGCACGATCCACTGGGTCAGCGCCAGGCACGCGATCGCCGCGGAAGTGCGTCTCTACGATCGCCTGTTCACCGTGGCCGATCCCGACGATGCCAGCGACGGCAAAACATACGCCGAACATTTGAATCGCGATTCCAAGCGCATCGTGCGGGGATGGATCGAGCATGAAGCCGCCGCGACCGCTCCGGAGCACAACGTGCAGTTCGAGCGGCTCGGTTATTTCGTCGCCGATCGCTACGACTACACGCGCGAGAAGCCGGTGTTCAATCGGACCGTGACGCTGCGCGATTCGTTCGCGGTGCGCTGACAATCCTCGTCGTCCCGGCGAAGGCCGGGACCCAGCTCTTCGTTGAGTCGCCCAAGCTGGATCCCGGCCTTCGCCGGGATGACGAAAGATAAAGGGGGTGACGAGGACAGCGTTGTCAGCTCCCCGTCAGCAGCGATCGCGACAATAGCGTCGCATGCGACTTCGAATCCTGTGTTGTCTTCTCGCCTCTTCGCTCGCCTCCGGCGCCCTCGCGCAATCGGCTGACGAATCCGCGCCCGCTTCCACCGAGCTTCCAACCCTCGTCGTACGCGGCGAGCAGCCCGGCCCCGGCATGTGGAAAGTCACCAAGGGCGATCACGTGCTGTGGATTCTCGGCACGCTCTCGCCGTTGCCGAAAAACATGACCTGGCGCAGCAAGGACGTCGAGAACGCGATCGCCGGCTCGCAGGCCGTCTTGAATCCGCCGCGGCTCGACGTGAAACCGAACGTCGGCTTCTTCGGAAAATTGCGCATGCTGCCGTCTCTGGTCGCGGTGCGCGACAACCCCGATCACAAGACGCTGAGCGAGGTCGTGCCCCCGGATCTCTACGCGCGCTGGACGGTGCTCAAGGACAAGTACATCGGCGCCGGCCGCGGGCGCAATCTCGAAACCTGGCGCCCGATCTTCGCGGCGTTGGAGCTCTACAACGCCGCGATCCGCCAAGCGGGGCTCACGCGTTCGGACGTCGCGAGCGACACGGTGCGCGAAGCGGCCAAGCGCGCAGGCATCGAGCCGACCGCGCCGACGATCAAGCGCGATCTCGACAACCCGCGCAACGTCGTCGTCGAGTTCAAGGACAGCGAGATGCACGACATCGACTGCTTCCGCAAGACGCTTGATCACATCGAAACCGATCTCGACACGATGACGCAGCGTGCGAACGCATGGGCGACCGGCGATATCGAAACGCTGCGCCGTATTCCGTACACCGATCTTCGCGACGTCTGCCTCGCCGCGGTCGCGGACACCAAGCTCGCGCAGGAGCTCGGCTTCTCCGATGTCGAGACGCGCATCCAGGACGTCTGGCTCGATGCCGCGTCGGCCGCGCTCGACAAGAACGCATCGACGTTCGCGCGCCTATCGATGAGCGAGCTGCTCGCGCCGGACGGCTATCTCGCCAAGCTCAAGGCGCGCGGCTACGCGATCGAGGCGCCGGACGCGCAAGACGACGCAGCGGGCGACGCCGACGCACAGTAGCTCAGCCGAACCCGCCGCCCGCATCGAGCCAGGCCTGCTCTTCGGGCGTCGAGCGGCGACCGAGCTCGGCGTTCCGATGCGGAAAACGGCCGAAGCGCCGGATCGCATCACGATGGGCTTTCGCGTAGTCGAGCTGATTCGCATCGCCGAGCGCTTCGTACAGCGCGATCGAGCGCTCCTGATCGGCGGCGTCTTCTGAATGCTGGAACGGCAGGTAGCAGAAACCGCGCAGAACGGGATCGATCTTCTGGTCGATCCCGGCCTCGATCATGCGCGCAGCGTAGTGACGCGCCAGCGGATCGGTCGCATACGCATGACCGCTGCGGCGGAACACGTTGCGCGGAAACTGATCGAGCAGGATCAGAAGCGCGAGCGCGCCTTCAGCCGTGTCGAGCCAGTGCGCGAGCTCGCAGCGCGACGCGGCGAGATGCTCGTCGCGGAACGCGGCGTCGAAGGCCGCATCGAACGCGGCGTCGCGCGTGAACCATTTCTCGTAGCCGGCCGCGCGCCAGAACGCGACGATGTCGCCCGCCCCTTTCATCGATCCGCAGGTCCGCGCGAACGCCAGCGCTGCAGCGCTGCTGAAAGGCCGACGCAGGCTGCGGCGGACATGAGCCAGCGGCTTCCGGAGCCGTGCGTCGCAGCGAGCGTCGGCACCCAATCGCCTCCGTACATCGCGATCATCGCGACGGCGGCAAGGGCGAACGCCGGCAGCACGGCATACGCGAGGACGCGCTCGAAACGCGCGATCCGCACACGCGGCGCTCCCGCCTGCGCGGCGACGCGCCGCGCGAAATCGGCAGGCAACGCATCCGGCAACGGCTCGCGCAGCGCGCGCGCAAGCACGCGATAGCGCAGTACGCGCGGATCGTCGCTCGCGCTGTCCGCGTGCGTGCGCTCATCGTGCAGCGCGCGCTCCTGCGCCTGCCATTCGCGTTCGTCATGGGTCTGCGTCATGCGGCAACTCCTACGTACGGCTCGAGCACGTCGCGAAGCTTAAGGCGCGTGCGGAACAGATGGCTCTTGATCGTGCCCGCGGCAAGGCCGGTGATCTCGGCGATCTCGGCAATCGAGAGCTCTTCCAGATGATAAAGCGTCAGCAGCGTGCGCTGCAGCGGCGGCAGCGCATCGATCGCCGCGTGCAGATGCCGGCCGAGCTCTTCGTCCGCGCACGCAGCTTCAAGATCGAAATCGCCGCCGACGTTTTCCATCGCCGCCGTCTCCGCATCGATCTCGATGCCTTCGCCCGACGCGATCCGCCGCCGCTCCAGATGCCGGAGCGCGATCGAATACGCGACGCGCCCGATCCACGACTTGAGCGCGCTTTCGTAGCGATATTGATCGAGCCGTCGATGCACGCGCAAAAACGTCTCCTGGCACAGATCGCGCGCGTCTTCGGTATCGCGGACCATGCGATAGACGATCCGCCAGCAAAGATCCTGATGCGCGCGCACCAGCCGCTCGAACGCGCCGGGCGCGCCGCGCAATACGGCGTCCACGAGCTCGCGGTCCGGGTTCATGGCGAGGCGTCGTTCACTGTAGCTTGAGATACGCCGCGAAGGGCCGCGGTTGCAACCGTGCCGTTGCAACCGAGCGCCGCGAACCCGTATCTGTACGCTCGAATGCCCCGTTTTCCGAGGAACGCGCCGTGGATGTCAAGGCCCTGATCCCGATCATTCTGTTTTTTTGCGTCACCTACGCGTTCAAGCTGGTCGTGGACGCGCGCATGCGCTATCTCCTTCTGCGCGTGGGCGATTCCACCGATCTCGTCCGTTCGCTCGTGATCGCCGAAGAGCAGCAGCGCCGCCAGTCTTCGCTGCGCTGGGGCCTGATCCTGATCGCGCTCGCGGTCGGTTTCGGCCTGATCGAAGCGATCGGCTGGCGCGATATCGGACCCGGCTCGATCGCCGTGCTCGCGCTCGTCACCGGCATCGGCAACCTCGCGTTTTTCGCGATCTCGCGACGGCTCAACTAGCCCGCGCCGTAACTCACCGATTCCTGATTTTCGATCGAGACGGCCATGCGGCTGTGCGGTCGCGCGTGCCTGATTTCCCGAGAGGTATTTCTATGAAGCCCATCATCCCGCTTCTCGCCGCGTTTGCGTTGGCCAAAACGGCGAGCGCCGCGCCCGGCGGCGTGCGCTATCTCGATCTCGTCAACACGACGAAGAACAGCATCATTTCGCTTTCGGTCACGCCCGCGGGCCGCGATCGCTGGACGCCGATCGATCTCGGACCATCGTTGCAAGGCGGCGGCGCGTCGATCACAGTCGCGATCGACGGCACGACCTGCTTGCACGACCTGCGTACCGTGTTCGCCAACGGCATTGAGCTTACCGTGCGCGAGTTCGACGTCTGCCGGCGCGGGACGTATCGACCGGAGGCGTATCTGCGCAAGGCGCGAATGCAGAGGACCCTGATTGCGGTCACCGAGTGGTAGAACGACGGTTGGAAAGCGCGTGCGCAATCGCGAGCGCAGCGATGCGGCTTCCGCTTTGATCTTCGGAAGCGAGAACCGGCGTGCCCTCTCCCTACCCTCTCCCGCAAGCGGGAGAGGGGAAAAGAAATGCTTCGCTCTTAATCTTTGCTCTGGCTTCTGCGGCCAGGACGGCCGCGCTTTGCTCTACCCGGGCCCCTCTGTGCCGCGGCGAGGGGGCGAAGGAAAAAGCCCGAAGGGTGGCCCGCAGGATACGGGCCAGTTCGCTGTCGGCACAAGGATGTGCCGCCAGCGAACCCCGTAGGCCACTCGCGCAGTCGCCGGGCAGGAGCCCGGCGACCGCGGCACCGAGGGTGCCCTTTCTCTTGGTTACTTCTCTTTGGGCAAGCAAAGAGAAGTGACCCGCTCGCCGGCAGGCGAGCGGAACGCTTTCCCCCATTTCAAAACGAATATTCAAAATCGTAAAAATGCTTGCCGCCCGCTTCGATGACGATCGTCATCGTTCCCGCGAGGCCGGCGAGCTCGCCGGTCCCCGAGTCCGGAACGACAACGATGTTCAAGGCCGGCTCTCCGCGCGTCATCGTCGCGTTGTGCTGCAGCACGAACGTGCCGCGACGCCCGCCGAGCGTGCCGTCGACTTTTTCGATCGCGACGTAACCGGCCGATCCTTGCGTCGCCGTCATCGCGCTCAGCATCTCGCCGGTCGCGGCGGCGTCTAGGTCACCGTGATAGCGCTTGTCGAGCGACATCCGGCCGAGCGCGGCGCCGCCGGCTTTGTCTTCGAGCGCGAGCGATTGCGGGGCGAGCTTCACGTCGAACGGACCTTTCGCGTGCTGGGGCATGGCCGATCCTTTGAGGGGTGGGGTGGTTTTCGATTGTCCGGTGCCCATGATCGCAGCCGTTGCCGGCGATTGCGCGAATCCGGACTTGGCGAGGCCGCCAGGGGCGGCGCCGCTCCGGCGGCGCTATGATCGCAGCATGCCGAAATTCCTCACGCTCGCGTTCGCTCTCGCCCTGGCCGCCTGCGCCTCGCAGCCGACGCCCGGGAAGATCGACTATCAGTGCACCACCGACAACGACTGCGCGGTCAAGAACGTCGGCAACTGCTGCGGCGAATATCCGACCTGCGTGAACCGCGAGAGCCCGACGTTCCCCGACCTCGTCAAAGCTGAATGCGAGAAGAAAGGTGCCATGAGCGTCTGCGGCTTTCCGACACCCACCGGCTGCTCGTGCGTCGCCGGACGCTGCACGGACGTTCACTGAGGACCCCTGTAGGTTTTTACAGGTGAGCAATTCGCAAGGCCGGCGTACGCTGGAGTCCCAGGACAACGAAAGTCGCGAAACGCGCGAGGCCATGACGAAGCCTCCTCAATCGATCCAATGGTTGGCCGGCATGTTCGATTCGATGCGGGCCGGGGAAAGAACGGACACGATGCTGCGCGCCGCCGACGAGCGGCTCGACATGGATACCGATACCGATTCCGCCAACGACAGTGAACGTCTGCGCTGGATCAGCGAACCCGGCGAGAGCCGCACCGAATCGCCTCCCCGCAAGATTCCGATCGGAACGCCGCTGGCGATTCCGATCCGTCTGGGCGACGGTCATTTCAACGGCACGTTTTGCTTCAGCATCGTGCCGGACGCCGCGCACAGCGAGCACGATCTGACCGTTGCGCGCACGCTGGCGGACATGGTCGCCGGCCAGCTTGAACGCAGCGTCGATACGTTGCGCAAGCACGATGAATATCGCGTGCGCGCCGAGGCGGCACTCGCGGGTGATCAGCCGAACATCGTCTATCAGCCGATCTTCCGGCTCGACACCGGCGGCGTCGAAGGCGTCGAGTGCCTGGCGCGTTTCGATATGGAACCGAAGCGGCCGCCGAGCGAATGGTTCGCGCAAGCCGCGTCCGTCGGCCTTGGCGTCGCGCTCGAAGTGCGCGCGATCAAGAAAGCGCTCGCGGAGCTGCGCACCGTGCCCGGCGATTTCTACATCGCGATCAACTGCTCGCCGCAGGCGATCGTCAGCGACGAGCTGCGCAGCGCGATCGCGGATATCCCGCCGCAGCGCATCGTGCTGGAGATCACCGAGCACAGCAGCGTCGATGACTACGCGCTCTTGCGCCAGGGCCTGATCGCGCCGCGTGCGGCCGGCATGCGCGTCGCCATCGACGATACCGGCGCCGGCTACGCGAGCATGCGGCACATCCTCAGCATCGATCCCGAGATCATCAAGCTCGATATCAGTCTGACGCACCAGATCGACCGCGACCGCAAGCGCCGCGCGCTCGCCGGCGCGCTGCTCGAATTCGCGCGCCACACCGGCAGCACGATCGTCGCCGAAGGCGTCGAAACCGGCGAAGAGCTCGCGACGCTGCGCGAGCTCGGCGTCAACGAAGCGCAAGGTTTCCACTTCGGCAAGCCGCTCAAGCTCGCCGAGCTTGCGTTCCTCCTTCGCGTCAAAGGCCGCTGAGCATCGTCAGCGCAACTGGCCGCGCTCCAGCGCGGCGACGCCCTTCATCAGCCGCGGTCCGAGGTAGGAGTGCGAGCCGCACGCGAGGAGACCGTGTTCGGCGAACGCACGCAGATACCATGACGGCGGACGCGCGATGAAGCCGACGCGATCGCCGGTCACGTCGTCGCGGCTCGTGAAGACTTCAAGGAACGCGACCCCTTCGAGCATGTCGGCGATGCCGCCGATGCCGGCGCGAAGCTCGGCGGACTTCACGTAGTGCATCACGTCCGTGCACACGATCAGATCGAAGCGCGTATCGAAGCGAAGCTCGGCGAGCTGGCCGAAACGCGCGTAGCCGATGTTGCGGCTGCGTCCATAGCGCGCGACCGCATATTCGCTCGCGTCGAGCCCGCGATACGAAATGGAAGGACGCAGCGCACGCAGCGGCGCGCGCCAGACGCCTTCGCCGCAGCCGACGTCGAGCACGGTGCGGATCGGCCGCGCAAGGTAGTACTCGGCGAGCGCGACCACCATCGCAACCTTGCGCTTGAGCTCGGCACGCGAGCCGACCGCGTGGCGCGGATGGCGGTACCATTTTTCGAAGTAGCGACTGTCGTAGATCTTGGTCATGCGCGTCACGTGCGAAGAGCGACGGCGAAGCGTACACATTCCCGCGCCTGTGCCAAACTCGGAAGCCCGTTTCCACCGAGGCACGCCCGATGAACACGCCCGCCGCCGACGGCCGCCGCCCGCCATTTCCGCCGTTCACGCGCGAGACCGCGATCCAGAAAGTGCGCATGGCCGAGGACGCCTGGAACTCGCGCGATCCCAAGCGCGTCTCGCTCGCGTACACCGTCGACAGCCGCTGGCGCAATCGCGCCGAATTCTTCAGCGGCCGCGATGCGATCGCCGCGTTCCTCGAACGCAAATGGGCGCGCGAGCTCGATTACCGGCTGATCAAGGAGCTCTGGGCGTTCGACGGCGACCGCATCGCGGTGCGCTTCGCCTACGAATGGCACGACGACTCGGGCCACTGGTATCGCTCGTACGGCAACGAGAACTGGGCGTTCGACGAGAACGGCCTGATGCGCCAGCGGCACGCCAGCATCAATGATCTTCCGTTCGACGAATCGGCGCGGCTCTATCGCTGGCCCGCAGGCGCACGGCCTCAGGATCATCCCGGACTTTCCGATCTCGGCTTGTAGGCGAACGGCGCCGCCGCGCCCGCATGAAGCGGCGTCACTCGCCGCCATGTTCGGCGCGAGCGCGAAAATGCGCGACGGTATCGGCGACGAGGCGCTGTGTCAGCCGCTCGATCGTCTTGACGCTGCGATTGCGTACGTTGAGCGCTTCGTAGAATTCGAAACTCGTTAGCGCGAACAGGATATCGACGAGGTCTGCTTGCGCCGACGCGGCGCTGATGTCCAGACGCCGTACCAGCGCGGTGAGCCCCATCCTTCTCCGTTCCGTGCGCTCGCGCAAGCTCTCGGCGATTTCGTCATCGAGCTTTGCGACCGCGGCGAACCTCGGCACGACGCTGCCGTACTGATTCCAGAAGCGGCAGAACACCGTGACGAATCGGCGCAGCGCCTCGTCAGGATCGGAATGGGCTAGCACCGAAGGCAAACCGAAGAGCCCGCCCTCCTCAGCCATGTCGTCGAACACGGCTTCGAGCAATCCGCGCCTGGATTCGAATTGGTTGTAGACCGTAAGACGCGTGACGCCGGCATGACGCGCGACACCGTCGAGCGAAAACGCCACCTCGCCGGCGGCAAACACGGCGCGCGCGGACGCGACGATGCGCGCGCGCGTCTCTTCCGCGGCGGCACTGCGCAGCTCGCTGTTGTACGTGCGTGGCTTCCTCTTGACAGGCATGAATATGCTATACAGTATGTATACCCAATACAACGGAGGACTTTCATGTCCAGTATCACGTTCATTGTGCTGGCCCGCGCGATCCATGTCATGGCCGGCGTCGCCTGGGCCGGGGCGACCTTCATGCTCGCCTCGGTGATCATCCCGATGTCGCGCGACGCCGACGCCGGTCGCTTCGTCGGCCAGGTCGCGGGCAAGATGGGCCGCGTGTTGGGCATCGCGGCTCTGCTGACGGTGCTGTCCGGCATCTATCTCTTTGCCGTTCTGCATCCGAGCGACAACTCGGTCGGCGGCCTTGTGCTCAAAACCGGCGCGCTCGCGGCGATCCTGTCGTGGCTCGCGGGTGTCCTGGTCGGCCGGCCGACGATGCTCAAGATCGCCAAGCTCGGCCAGCAGGCGGCGACAGGAAATGCCTCGCCCGCGCTTGCCGAGGAAATGACTGCGCTGCGCAAACGCGCGGCCGTCACCGCTCGCGTCGGCGGAGCGCTGCTAGGGCTTTCGATTCTCGCGATGGCGGTGTTTCGTTACGTGCAGGGTCTCGCGTAGGCGCGGCGATCACTCAGCGACGAGCGCCGTGCGATCCGGAACGGCGCTTTGTCGTTTGAGGAGGCGCCTTCGCAACGCGCGATCGCACGGTATCGAATAAAGATGCGCGAGCGCGGCGCCTAGCAGCCACGACAGCGCAACGGCGGGCAGATACCAGACGAAACCCCAGCGCAGATCGCCGCCGCTCGCCTTGAACACCGCGACGATCGCGAAGACGACGAACATGTGCGTGAGATACATCTCGTAGCTCAAGCGGCCCATCGAGCGAAGCCAGCCGGTGCCCGCGATCGGTTTCGGCGCGCGCGAATCGAAGCCGATCACGAGGCAAGCCGCTGAAACGGTGAGCACGAGCATCACGCCGTTGCCGAAGAGCGGCCAGATCACGCCTTCGAAGAACAAGATCACGACGAGGCCGCACGCGCCGATCGCGCACAACGCATTCGCGATTCGTTCGCTCGGCCGCAGCCGCGCCGCGATGAGTGCGGCGAGCACGCCGGTCGCGATGGCCGCCATGCCGGGCAAATAGGCTTTCTCCTGCCAGATCTCCTTGCCTGCGAGCGCCGCGCGCGTGATCGGCAGCGTCAACGCGAACAACGCCAGCGCGAACGCGAGCGCGCGCTCGCTGCGAATCGCAAGGCACACGAGCGGAAAGCCGAGATAGAACACTTCCTCGATCGACAGCGACCAGAGCACGTCCCACCCGCCCGGCAGATAACCCGTGACGCCTTCGTACCAATTGAGATGCAGCGCAAACACCGCGACGATCGCGCACCAGAGCGACTGCCCTTCGCGATGGATCACGTAGCTGTCGACACCGGCGAGATGCAGCGCCGCAAGCGCGGCGACCAGCAGCACGAGGCACGGCGCGATGCGCGCAAGCCTGCGCACATAGAACGCGCGCACGTCGATTTGCGAAAGGCTGCCCCAGCGGCGCAGCGAATGACCCGCGATCAGGAAACCTGAGATGACGAAGAAGACGAACACCGCCTCGTAGCCGTTGTAGATGAGGCCATTCAATACGCGGCGCGGCACGAACGCGGCAAGCGCACCGTCCTTGAGCGGAACGCGAAGGCCGACGTGATGCATGACGACCAGCAGGATCGAAAGCCCGCGCAAAAGATCGATGCCGGGATTGCGTTCGAACGTGAGCTGATCTGCCGCTGGCGTTGCTTGCATCCGATATTCTCGTGGACGTCGTGTCGAGCGCTCATGGTGGATCGGAGCGATGCCGCAAGCAATCGCGACCTGCGATAGCGCTTGCCGCCGCAAGCCGCTAGGCTCGATACATGCCTACCGAGCTCCATCTCACGCTGCCCGCCTGGGTCGACGAGGAAGCGGATGCATCGCGCCCTTACGTCGACGACGAATCGCGCGTAGGCCTCGCGCTGCGCCTCGCACGCCGCAACATCGAAGAGCGCACCGGCGGCCCGTTCGGCGCAGCGATCTTCGATGGCACCGGCCGGCTGATCGCCGCGGCCGTCAATCGCGTCATCCCGCTTCATGCCTCGATCCTGCACGCGGAAACTTTCGCATTCGCCGCCGCGCAAGCACGCCTCGGCCGCGCGCGACTCAACGAAGACGGCAACCGCTACATCCTCGCAACCAGCGCGCAGCCCTGCGCGATGTGCTACGGCGCGAGCTTCTGGGCCGGCATCGACGCGATCGAAATCTCCGCGCGATCCGAAGACGTGATGGCGCTCAGCGAATTCGACGAAGGACCGCTGCCGCAGGATTGGATCGGCGAGCTCGCCAAGCGCGGGATCATGGTGCGGCGGGATGTCTTGCGCGAAATGGGGCGCGATGTGTTCAAACGGTACGCTGAGCTGGACGGGGCGCGTTATTGAGCCAGCCGTCGTCCCGGGATGACGGCGGGAGAATCCCTAGTCGAACCCATCCGCAAAAATCTCATCTCCACCTGCGATCACGAGCAGGCTCGCGGAGATCGCCGGCAGCGCCGATAGCGTGAGCGTGGCGCCGTCGATCGTACCGTTGCCGATTTGACGCACGCCGTTGTCCGCATCGAAGCCGTACAACTTCCAGGCTCCGTGATGCGCGCTGTCGAACGTCAGCGCGACATCGTGCATGACCGTATCCTTGTTCGTCAGCAACACCGCGGTGCGGCCGCCGGAAGCGACGAACGCGTACGCGCCGATCTGATCGACGTTCGCGCTCTCGGCGCGCACGCTGCTGCCGTCGACGTGCGCGCCGGCGCCGTCGTAGTTGAGAAACAACGTGTACGCGCGTTCCGCGCGCGTGTTCGACTCGGGCGCGACCCAGCGCGTCGCAAGATCAACGCCTTCGCGCGCGAAGATGCCGAAAAGCTCCGCCTGCGCGACCGCGCCGCTTGCGGTGTTGTCGTTGCCCCAGTTGTATTCGGTAATCGCGAGCTTCGTTGCGGGACAATACTGGTCGATCCAGGCGCGCACGCGCGGGATCAGGTTCGGCTTGTCGTAGTGATTGTCATCGTTGTCGCCCAGATCGGAGATCCATGACTCGGAAATCCACGTCGGATCGTAAAGCTCTTTCAGCGAACGGAGCCTGCGCGCCGATGTCGCCGGCGAGTCGTCGTCGGTGAGCGCGACGTTGCCCTGCGGGTAGTAGTGGAGATCAAGATAATCGACGGCGCGGACGCCGCCCGCGAGCGGATGAGCGCAGACCTGCTGCAGATACCACGCGACAAATGGAAGGCCGCCGTGATTCTGCCGATCGGCGCCGTCCAGGCAATTGCCGTTCGCCGCATCGGCGGCGGACGTGAAGAGATCGCAATAACCCCAGGTCACCGGACCCGTGACGAGCGCGCCGGCGTCCTGCTGCTTGATCGCACCGCCGTAGCTTTGCGCCTTGCTCCAGATTTCATCGTACGTCGGCGGCTGCGGATGCACGTCGCGATGCGTCGAGCTCCACAACATGACTTCGTTGTCGAGCGAATAGAATTTCACGCCGCCGCTCGCGGCGTTGCCGAACGCCGATTGGAAATGCGCGATCCAGCCTTGCTGAAACGCGGCGTCGACTTCGCTCGACGTGTCGTGCGGATCGTTGCCGGTGATCGGCGTGCCGTTTCCGTACACGCCGTTGCCGGCGTCGGTGTCCCATGGATCGACCGATTGTTGCGCGCCGTATTTTTCGACCGAGAAGCCGGCGAAATACGGATGATTGAGCGGACTGTCGGCGCGCGGCGTCCAGCCGATCGTCGGAATCGTGATCAACGGCGCGCTGCCGGCGGAGATCGCCTCGCCGACGAACGCGTCCGCGCCGTTGCCGATCGGCGGCACTTCGGTGCGATCGCCGCTGCCGGGAATGTTTTCGTAGAACCAGTCCGACGCCGTGCTGTGCACGTCGACCTGCCAGTTGTAGCGCGTCACCGAATTGCCGCCCCATCGGCGCACGGTGTAGCCCATCTGCGCGTTACGCGCGGCATCGCCGAATGCGACGCCGAAGATATCGCGATTGAACGGGTGCACGTCGGCGTTTGCGTTCACGCTGACCGCGACGCTACCGCCGAGCGGCGCCGCGCCGGCCGCCGACATCGCAAGCAGGAACGGAAAAGGCAGCCAGGTGCGCATGATTCGCCCCTTGACGACGAATGGACGCCTCACGCTAGTCGCGCCCATAGGACGAATCCAGCGAAGCCATCACAATACCCCGCATGACACGACCCGATTCCCATCACGCCGCGCTCGCGTATTGCCGCCCCGGCTTTGAAAGCGAATGCGCGCAAGAGCTGACCGCCCGCGCCGGCGGCGCCGGCTTCGCGCGTACCGAACGCGGCAGCGGCTACGTCGAATTCGTGATGCACGACGAAACTGCGAAAGCGTTCGATGACGACGCGTGGCGCACGCTGATCTTCGCGCGCCAGCTCCTGCATACGCTCGGTACTGCCGCAGCGATGCCGCGCGAGGATCGTCTCGGCGCGTTGCTGCCGATCATCGAGAGAGACGCGCAAACCTGGTGCGACGCTTGGATCGAAGCGCCCGACAGCGACAGCGGCCGCGAGCTCGCGCCGCTTTGCCGCGCGCTCAACGCGGCTCTGATCGCAGCGCTCAAGCGCAAGAAGCTCATCGACGCACGCGCGACATCGCGCCTGCATGTCTGCCTTACCGCGCCCGACGCTGCGATCGTCGCTCGCGCCGGCGTCGCCGCGAGCGCGCCGTGGCCCGGCGGCATTCCGCGCCTCAAATTCCCGCGCGGAGCACCGAGCCGCTCGACGCTGAAACTCGAAGAAGCGTTTCTCGTGCTGCTCGATGACGATGAACGCGCGCGCTGGCTCAAACCCGGCATGACCGCCGTCGATCTCGGTGCCGCGCCCGGCGGCTGGACCTGGCAACTCGTGCATCGCTCGATCCGCACGATCGCGATCGATAACGGCACGATGGACGATGCGCTGATGCAATCCGGCATCGTCGATCATCGCCGCGTCGACGGCTTCCGCTTTCAGCCGCCGCGCGCGGTCGACTGGCTCGTCTGCGATATGGTCGAGCAACCGCGCCGCATCGCCGAGCTCATCGCGCGCTGGCTCGCGCAAGGCTGGTGTCGCCGCGCAGTGTTCAACTTGAAGCTGCCGATGAAGAAGCGCTACGAGGAAGTCGAGCGCTGTCTTGCGATCGTTGCCGATGCGGCGAACGGGCGCTCGATCGATCTTCGCGCCAAGCAGCTCTATCACGATCGCGAGGAGATCACTGTGTTCGCGATGTTCGGAACTTAAGCGGAATGTAAAGCTCGCGCTGATCTTGCGGATGCGCGATTTGTTACACGAAATCGTCAACCCGCGCTGCTACCGTCCGACCGCTTCGTACAAAAGTGGAGATGAACGGATGCAACGCATGAAACTCTCGCGCGTCGTGCTGCTTGCGGCTGTGCTCGCTGCGACGACCGGCGCCGCGCACGCGGCCGGCGTGGTCATCAGCCAAATCTATGGAGGCGGCGGCAACTCCGGCGCGCCATTGCACAACGATTTCATCGAGCTCTTCAATGCGGGCACGAACGCGCAAAGCTTGAACGGCTGGTCCGTTCAATACGCTTCGTCGGCAGGCGGCACCTGGAACAATGCAACGCCGCTGCCGGACGTGACTTTGCAGCCCGGCAGCTATTTCCTGATTCAGGAGGCGGCCGGCACCGGCGGCGGCGCGGCATTGCCGACACCGGACGCAACGGGTGCGATCAACATGTCCGGCACCGCGGGCAAAATTGCGCTGGTGAACACGTTGACGTCGCTCTCGGGCACATGCCCGACTGACGCGAGCATCGTCGACTTCATCGGCTACGGCGCCGCCGCGAGCTGCGCCGAAGGCACGCACACCGGCGATCTCAGCAATACGACCGCAGCGCTGCGCAACGGCGACGGCTGCACGGATACCAACGACAACAGCGCCGACTTCACGATCGCGACGCCGGCACCGCGCAATTCCGCGACCTCCGCGAATCCTTGCGGCGGGACCGGCGGCATCACGCTGACGATCGCCGACATCAGCGTCGACGAAGGCAATAGCGGCACGACCGATGCAGTCTTCACCGTGACGCTGAGCGAAGCGCTCGCGACCGACGTCACGTTCGACATCGCAACCACCGACGGCACCGCGACCGCGGGCAGCGACTACATCGCCAAGAGCCTCACGGGCCAGACGATCGCGGCCGGTGAAACGACGTACACGTTCACCGTCGAAGTGAACGGCGACACGACACCGGAGCCCGACGAGACGTTTAGCGTGAACGTGTCCAACATCGCGGGTGGTGTCACTACGACGAGCGCCGAGGCAACCGGAACGATCGTCAACGACGATCCCGTCCACATCTACGACGTCCAAGGCGACGGCGCGCATTCGCCGTTCCTCAACGCGACGGCGACCACGAGCGGCGAAGTCACCGCGATCGGCGACGGCGGCTTCTTCATGCAGGATGCGGCGGGCGACGGCAATCCGAACACGTCGGATGCGATCTTCGTATTCACGAACGATCAGAATCCCGCGGCCCTCGCCGTCGGCGCAACCGCGACGGTAACCGGCACGATCGCCGAGTTCTTCGGCATGACCGAGTTCACAGGCTCGCCGACGGTGACGGCGGTGGCCGGCAAGCCGACGATCACGCCGATCACGCTCGATGCGGCGACGCCTTCGCAAGATCCGGCAAACCCGCACTGCCATGGCAGTTTCACGCCTGCCGACAGCATCGCCGTGCAGAACTGGCGGTGCCTCCAGAGCATGCTCGTGAGGCTGCCGGATGGCGTCGTCAGCGCGCCGAACTTCTTCGCATCGTCCAATCCGCTGAGCGAGTTCTATGCGTACGTCGACGGTTTGCCGCGGCCGTATCGCGGACCCGGCCTCGTCTACGGCACGACGATCGACAATCCGCCGGCGGGCTACGATCCGCCGATCTGGGACGGCGCGCCGTACGTGTTCGGCGTCGATACCGGCAAGCTCCTGACGCCGCAGGCGATGAACGGCGGCATGCATTTCAGCGCGACCGGCATCATGGGTTTCGACTTCGGCATCGGCATGCTGTGGCCGTCGACGTTCGCGATCACCGATCAGGGCCCGGCGTATCCGCAAGCGGTCGCTGCCTCGCCGACGGCGAATCTCACGATCGGCTCGCAGAACATGCTGCGCTTCTTCGACGATGTCGCCAATTCGCCGGGCATCGACGATTGCGCGAATACGAACCCAGGTTCCTCGGATGTGTGCCCGACGCCGGAAGAATTCGCGATCCGCCTCGCCAAGCTTTCCAAGCAGGTGCGCCTGGTGCTGCGCGCGCCGGCCGTGCTCGGCGTGCAGGAGATCGAGAATCTGCCGGCGCTGACCTCGCTCGCGAACCAGATTCACACCGACGATCCGAGTCTCACGTACACGCCGTATCTCGTCGAAGGCAACGACATCGGCGGCATCGACGCCGGCGTGCTCGTGCGCAGCGACGTTGCCGTCAACGCGGTGACGCAGCTCGGCAAGAACACGCAGACGAACGATGGCTGCGGCACCACGCCGCCGTGTCCCCTCAACGATCGCCCGCCGCTGCTGCTCGATGCGACCTTCAGCGGCCATCGCTTCGCCGTGCTCGTAATCCACAATCGCTCGCTGACCGGCGTCGACGATCCCGAAGACGGACCGCGCATCCGCAGGAAGCGTCTCGAACAGGCGCAATACGTCGCGGCGATCGTGCAGAGCTGGCAGACCGGCGGCAAGTACGCGTTGCCGGACGGCGATGCGATTGCGAACCCGGGCGGCGCGTCGGTGCCGCTGATCGTGGTGGGCGACTACAACGCGTTCCAGTTCACGGACGGCTACGTCGACGTCTACGGCCAGATCAAGGGTGATGCCGTCGAGAGCGAGAATCTCGACTGGGAGGCGCCGATCACCTCGCCGGCGATGATCGACAAGTGCCCGCAACGGAGCACCATCACGGCGCCGCCGGCGTATTCGTTCGCGTTCGACGGCTACGTGCAGGAACTCGACCATGCGCTCTTCACGCCCGCGGCCGCGGCCATTTGCGTCTCCGTGCGCCAGGCGCACGGCAACGCCGATGTGCCGGAAGGAAGCGTCGCGGCGACCGACCCCAGCACGGCCGCGCGCAGCGCGGATCACGACGGCTTCGTGGTCGGCTTGCGCCTCGATCATTGATCCAACCGCGCGGCCGTTGCTGACGGCGGCCGCGCGCTCCCGGTATCCTTTACATCGGCGCGCCCGGAGGGCGGGCGCGCCCTGCTCGTGCGATACCGGTCAGCGGGAAAGGCGGCGTACTCGCGTCGGCGCACCGAAGCCGGCTCGAGGGCTGCGCCGCGCGCTGCGGCATCCGCCCCGGACCTTTCCTGCTTTCTTGGCCATCGATGAAACGCGTTCGCGCCTTTTTGCCCCTGCTCATCCTGATCGCGATCGGCATCGGCCTCTTCGCGTCCGGCGCGCTCGATCGTTTTAGCCCTCAGCACATCGGCACCGAGCAGGTGCGCCTGCGCGAAGAAATCGCGCTGCATCCGGTGCTCGCGGCGCTCGCGCACGTCGTGCTGGTCACGCTCGCGATCTCGACCGGCATTCCGGGCGTCGTCGTCATCATTCTCGCCGGCGGCATGCTGTTCGGCGTCATCGAGGGCTCGATCCTGTCGGGCATCGGCACGACGCTCGGCGCGCTGATCCTCTTCCTCGCCAGCCGCTCGGCGTTCTCGCACGGTACCGGCGGCGTGCCGCCGCTGGTGGAGAAGCTTCGCGCGGGCTATCACGCGTTCCCGTTCAGCTACACGATGTTCCTGCGGCTGGTGCCGTTCTTCCCGTTCGGCGGTGTCACAGTCGCGCTGGCCTGGCTGCGCTGCCCGCTCTGGCTGTTCCTGACCGCGACCGCGATCGGGGGCACCGTCATGACCACGATCGAAACCGCGCTCGGCGCGGGCCTCTCCGAGACGATCGCCCGCGAAGGGGCCGTCTCGCTCGACATCCTGACGCACAAGCGCGTGCTGATCCCGCTGCTCGGCATCGCCGTGCTGGCGCTGGTGCCGGTGGTGCTGCAGCAGTTGCGAAGGCTGTCTAAGACAGGGACAAGGGACTAGGGATTAGGGTCGAGGGCTCGATAATCGAATGTTGCAACCATCGGTTACGAGCCCTCGGCCCTAACCTCTAACCCCTGATCCCTGCTCTCCGTTATGCTGCGCCGCCGTCGCGTCGACCGCCGAGAAACCCGTTGAACCCCCGCACGCCCTCAGCCCCGCCGCGCAAATCCTTTTGGCGAGCTCTGCTGCTGACGCTGCTCGTGGCGGCGCTCAATGTCGGGCTCTGGGCATTCCTCAACCGGCCGGTCGCTATCGCAGACTGGCACGGGGACATCGGCGGCCTCACCTACACCGCCTCGCAGCGTTATCAGGATCCGACGCGCGGGCTGTTTCCGAACGAGGCGGAGCTTGCGAGCGACATGCGCGTGCTCGCGCAGTACACCAAACGCTTGCGTCTGTATCAGTCGTCGGAGAGCCCGCAGATCGCGCGCCTCGCGCAGTTCTACGGCATCAGCGTCATGGGCGGTGCCTGGCTGGACAAGCGCATCGAACACAACGAGCGCGAGCTTGAAGCACTGATCGCGCTCAGCAGGAAATACAACAACATCGATCGTGCGATTGTCGGCAACGAAACCGTGCTTCTCGGCAATCTCGATGTGTCCCAGCTGATCGGCTATCTCGATCGCGCGCGCGCGCAGCTCAAGATTCCGGTCTCCACGGCCGAGCCGCTCGACACCTGGCAGCGCCATCCCGAGCTGATCCGTCACGTCGATTTCGTCACCGTGCACATCCTGCCGTACTGGGAGTTCATTCCGCGCAAAGATGCGATCGGCTGGACGCTCGGTCAGCTGCGCGCGGTGAAGGAATTGGTCGCCAAGCAGGGTTTTCCGGACAAACCCGTCGTGATCGGCGAAGTCGGCTGGCCTTCGAACGGCGACCGCAAGAAATTCGCGCAGCCCTCGCTCGCCGACCAGGCGCACTTCCTTCGCGACTGGTTCAACGTCGCCGCACGCGAGAAGATCGACTACTACGTGGTGGAAGCGATCGACCAACCGTGGAAAGCGGCGAATGAAGGCCTCGCCGGCGCGTACTGGGGCGTGCTCGACGCCAATCGCCAGCAGAAATTCGCGTTGACGGGCCCGGTGATCGAAGATCCGAACTGGCCGTGGAAAGCGGGCCTGGCTTCGCTGCTCGCGCTGGTGCCGATGTTCTGGTTCGCTCGGCACTTCATCCGCTTCCGCGCGATGGGCCTCGCGTTCTTCCTCGCGCTGATCCAGATGTCGGCGGCGATCCTGGTCTGGATGGCGACGCTGCCGTACGACTTCTATCTCGATCCGCTCGACTGGGGCATGCTCGTGCTGCTGTTCCCGGCGCAGCTTGCGATCATTCTGATTTTGCTGATCAACGGCTTCGAGTTCACGGAAGTCTTGTGGCGGCCGCGCTGGCTGCGCGAATTCAAGCCGCTGACGCCCGACGCCGTCGAGACGCAGCCGTTCGTGTCGATCCATCTCGCCTGCTACAACGAGCCGCCGGAGATGGTGATCCTGACGCTCGACTCGCTCGCGGCGCTCGACTACCAGAATTACGAAGTGCTGGTGATCGACAACAACACCAAACGCGAGGAAGTCTGGAAGCCAGTCGAGGAACATTGCGCGAAACTCGGCTCGCGATTCCGCTTCTTCCATCTCGATCCGTGGCCTGGCTTCAAGGCCGGTGCGTTGAACTACGGGCTGGAGCAGACGGATGCGCGCGCCGAGATCGTCGCGGTCGTCGACGCGGACTATGAAGTGCGAAGCGATTGGCTATCCGGGCTCACCGGCTATTTCCACGATCCGAAAGTCGCCGTCGTGCAATGCCCGCAGGCGCATCGCGACTACGAGCACAACGCGTTCCGACGCATGACGAACTGGGAGTACGACGGCTTCTTCCGCATCGGCATGCACCACCGCAACGAGCGCAACGCGATCATTCAGCACGGCACGATGACGATGGTGCGCAAGAACGCGCTCGCCGATACCGGCGCGTGGTCGGAGTGGACGATCTGCGAGGACGCCGAGCTCGGCCTTCGCCTGATGCGCGAAGGCTACGATCTGGTGTACGTCGACGAAGTCATGGGCCGCGGCCTCACGCCGGCCGACTTCACCGCGTACAAATCGCAGCGCTATCGCTGGGCGTTCGGCGCGATGCAGATCATGAAGGGGCGCTGGAGTTGGATGACGTCGAAAGCCTCGACGCTGACGCGCGGGCAGCGCTTCCATTTCCTGACCGGCTGGTTCTCGTGGTTCGGCGACGCATTGCATCTCGTGTTCACGCTGATGGCGATGCTGTGGACGCTCGGCATGGTGCTCGCGCCGAAATACTTCACACTGCCGATGTATCTCTTCCTGGTGCCGCTGATCGGCTTCTTCATCTGCAAGGCCGCATTCGGCATCATCCTCTACCGCGAGCGCGTGCCTTGCTCGTGGAAAGACACGATCGCCGCGTCCGTGGCCAGCATGGGCCTCTCGCACGCGATCGCGCGCGGGATTTTCTTGGGCCTCTGGAAGCAGAAAGGCGAATTCGTGCGCACCGCGAAGAGCCGGCGCATCGGCAAGCGGCCGAGCGCGTTCGCATCCGTCACCGAAGAGCTGCTGCTGTTCCTCGCGCTCATGGCCGGTATCGTCGGCATGATCAACTCGATCGGCATCAACTACGCCGAAGGCAAGCTCTGGATCACGATTCTCGCGGCGCAGGCGATTCCGTATGTGTCGGCGCTGATCGGAGCGTGGGTTGCGCATCGGTCGGGCGAAGCCGTCGGCTGACGCTGCACAGCGCGATCGTCCGACACGAAAGCCATCCGCCGCCCGGCGGCATCAAGCACTCCGTTTCGTTTCTATCGAGAGCTGCACGCACCTCGCGTGCTTCCGCTTGACGCATATACGGAGTGTATATACGCTATGGATGGCATCCATTTCCGGTGGTCCGAGGAGAAACGTGCCGCGAACCTCAGGAAACATGGTCTGGATTTTTCCGAGGCGATTGCCCTGTTCGCCGGTCCGACCGTCACGTTCGAGGACCTCAGGTTCGGATATTCCGAGCCACGCTACGTCACCATCGGCCTTCTTCGCGGCGTTCCCGTAACCGTTGTGCACACCGAGACGACCTATGAAATCCGCATCATCTCGTTCCGCCAAGCCACGCACGCCGAAGGCCAAGCAATCCTCAAGCAAATCGAAGACTGACTGGCGCTTACTCCATTCCGGCAAGCCGGGCGTCCCCACGCTCGAACATCCCGAAGCGACGCCCGAGCAGATCCGGAACGGCGTCTGGCGCCGCAACTTCGTGGTGATACCGACTCCGAAGGTGAAGGTTTCGATCGCTCTGCGCGTCGATCACGACGTGCTCGAATGGTTCAAGTCGCAAGGCCCCGGTTATCAGACGCGCATGAATGCCGTACTGCGCGCGTTCCGCGACGCGTCGATCTGAAGGAGAGCAACATGCCGAAATCGATCTCGCCCGCCGGAGCCGCTGCTGCGCTGACCGAGCTCTGGTCCCCGCGCGTCATCGCCGAAGTCGATGATTCGTACATCAAGGTGGCGAAAGTCCAAGGCACGTTCGGTTGGCATGCGCACGAGGACGAAGACGAGTTGTTCCTGATCCTGAAAGGCCATCTCGCCATCGAAATGGAGGCCGGTACGGTCGAGCTCGCCGAGGGCGAGATCTTCGTCGTGCCCAAGGGCGTGCGGCACAATCCCGTCGCCGTCGAGGAATGTCATGTGATGTTGATCGAGCGCAAGTCGACGCTGCACACCGGCGACATGATCAGCGACAAGACGCGATCGATCGCCGATCAGTTGCGTCCGCTCTGATCGACTCCATCTCTCGCGGTATCGCCTGAACGCGCCGCTTGCGCGCCGATCCCAACGAGATCTCATGCCCGCTGTCGTCAAGAAGTACGCCGTCTTTTTCCGCAACACCAATCTCGGGCGTCCGCCGAGCCCGACGCGAGCGCAGCTCGAATCCGCATTCCTCGCCGCGGGCGCAGAGACGGCTTCATCGTTCTTGACCAACGGAACGCTGGTGTTCGCGGCGACGACCGAGAGCAAGGCGCGCCGCATCGTCAGCATCGCACGCAGGCTTCTGAAGGCCGAATGCGGGCTGGAGGAGCCGGCGGAGCTTCGCAGTGTCGAGCATCTCGCGGCGCTGGTCGCCGCCGAGCCGTTCTCGGCCGCGGCGAAGCGCGACGTCTATCAATATTGCGTGTCGTTCCTGTCGCTCGACGGCGAGCGGCCGACGACGCCGCTCAAGAGCAAGCGCGGCGATCTCGAGATCTTCAGCATCACCGCCAGCGAAGCGTTCAGCGTCGTGCGCGTGGTCGGCCGCTCGCCCGGAAGCCCGAATGCGCATCTTGAGAAAGCGTTCGATCGACCCGCGACGACGCGCAACTGGAACACCGTCGTCAGGCTCGTGCAGAAATACGCGGAGTAGCCTACTCGGCTTTTTCCGCAGCGAACCGGAGCGACCCCGGCACCGGCGAATGCGCGCGGCGCTCGTCGAGCCAACGCGTCAGCTCGTCGGCCGGCAGCGGACAGCTGATCAGGAATCCCTGCACCATGTCGCAGCGGTATTGCCGGAGCATCTCCAGCGCGCGCGCGTCCTCGACGCCTTCGGCGACGACGTTGAGGCCCATGTTGTGGCCGAGCTCGATCGTCGAGCGCACGATCACCGCGTCGTCGACGTCGAACGTCATGCTGGTGACGAACGATTTGTCGATCTTGATCTCGTCGACCGGCAATCGCTTCAAGTGCGCCAGCGACGAATAGCCGGTACCGAAATCGTCGATTGCGAGATGCACGCCGCAGGCTTTGAGCTGCGAGAGCACGTCGAGCGCGTGATTCGCATCGCGCATCACCGCGCTTTCGGTGATCTCGAGCAGGAGCCGGCTCGGCGCAACGCCGAACTCTTCGAGATAGCCGCTGATCGTCGCCGGAAGATTGCCGGAGGCAAGATCGAGCGCCGAGAGATTCACCGCGACGCCAAGATCGAAACCGGCGTCGGCCCACTCGCGGCACTGCCGGATCGCGCGACGCAGCATCCAGTCGGTGACGAGATGGATCGTGCCGGCATGCTCGGCGAGCGGGATGAATTCGTCCGGCAGGATCAAGCCTTCGCGCGGATGCTGCCAGCGCACCAGCGCTTCGACGTGCGTCGGATAACGCTCGCCGATCTCGACTTTCGGCTGGTAGTGGACGATGAGCTCGTTGTCGCCGACCGCGCGCCGGAGCTCGTTGACGAGCGAAAGCCGGCGCATGTGCGCTGCGTCGCGGCCGTTCTCGTACAGCGCGACCGGCGTGCGCGCCTGCTTGGCGTCGTACATCGCGATATCGGCGCGCCGGATCAGATCGGCGGCGTTGTCGCCGTGCTGCGGATACATCGAGATGCCGATCGACACATCAGGATACAGATCCATCGATTCGAGGTGCATCGACTGCGTCGCCGACAGCACGATCTTGCCGGCGAGATCCAGCGCCGCCGCAGCATCGACATCGCGCAGCACGATCAGAAACTCATCGCCGCCGAGGCGCGCAACGACGTCGGTGCGGCGCACCGCCGAGCGCAGCCGCTGGCCAAGGCCGATCAGGAGAAGATCGCCGATCGGATGCCCGAGCGTGTCGTTGATCTCCTTGAAGCGGTTGAGATCGACCATCATCACCGCGATCGGGCTCGCGCCGCCGCGCGACTGCGCGATCGTGCTCGACAGCTGCTCTTCGACGTTCGCGCGATTCGGAAGACCCGTCAGCGCATCGTGGAATGCTTGATGCGCGATCTGCTGCTCGCGCTCGGAGATGCCGCGTTGCATATGATTGAACACGTGCGCAAGCTCGCCGAGCTCATCCTTGCGCGCGACCGCGACGGTCGCGCCGTAATCGCCGCGGCCGACGCGACGCGCCGCCGCGACCAGCTCGCGCACCGGATGCGTGACGCCGCGCGCAAGCAGCCAAGCGCCGAACGCGGACAGCATCAGCGACAGCACCGAGATCAGTTTCAGATGGCTTTTCAGGACGCCATACGGCTGCAGCGCCTGCACGGACGAGGTTTGCAGGATCGCGTACACGCCCTTGCCGTCGTCCTCGCCGAGCGGCAGCACGCGCGTCAGGTAATCGTCGCGGCCGAATGCGGCGATGCTGACGTTCTGGCCGCGATCGGCGATGCGGTCGAGCGCTTGCGGCTGTTGATCCACCGACAATGTGGAATGGATGTGCTGCTTGCCGTCGCTATCGCGTGTCGCAAGGCTCATCTCAAGACCGGTAAGACCCGCGAATTCGCCGATCGACTTCGGATCCAGCGCGAAGCCCATGCCGACCCAACCGCGGGTCTGCGATGCGCTGATCGGCGCGATCACGATCTGCAGCGCATCCTCGCCGAGCGCTCCGATACCCGAGACCAGCGCCTCGCCGCGCGCACGCTCGAAAAGCGCTTCGAACGGAAAACGCGTTCCTGCCGGCATCAGCTCGGACGTGCTTGCGGCAACGCGACCTTCCTCATCGAGCGCGAGCGCAAAGTTCGCATCGATGCGACGGCGATGTGCTGCCAGCGTAGCTCGCATCGTGTTCGCATCGCCCGCCGCCATCGCGGCGCCGAACGCGGGCTCCTCGGCGATCGTCTGCACGGCATCGCCGAGCTGCGCGCTGCGGCCGGCGAGAAGATGCGTCAGCACTTTCGCGCCGAGCGCGAGCTCCTGATCCGCACGATCGAGCACGTTGCGCTGGATCGCGTAGTTGACGGCGAGGAACGTAGGAAACTGCACGAACGCGACCAGCCCGAGCAGCAGCAGCATGATGCGCCACTGGTAGCTGCGCGCCATCATGCGTCATCGCTCCGAGCCGGCACGACGGAGCCATACCGCCGGTCGAGAACCCGCGATAGGGTGGGCGTTCGGATTTCGGTGACGAGTGCTTCCTGCGGCACGGAACGGGTCTCGGCGACGGCCCCCTCCCGCACGATCGGTTGCAGCCGCCGCATTGCCTGCCGCATGCGGTTTGCCCAGTTCGTGTCACTTCCCGACGCCGTGCGTCGTGGTCCATCACGTCCCGTCCGCCGGCCGCACGCGGCCGCCATCCGGAAATCGGATCGCGCTTCCCCCTCGCGGCCTTGGATTTACCGAAATCTCCGACGACGAGAGCTCGGGACGCGAACGCAAACCTCATGCGTAGTAGCAGGTTGCATGCCAGCCGAACGGAATAGCACGCACGTGCGCGGCGAGCCGGTTCCTACGATCGTTTGAACGGCTTGCGCAACCGTTCGAAGAGACCGGGCGGCGGCGGCGCGCTGCTCTCGCGTGGACGACGCGGCTGGCATTCGATCAGCCCGATCGCGTCGTAGGCGTTGACCGCGTCGAACACGTCGGCCATCGACGCGCCGCTCGCCGCGGCAATCTCGTGCAGGCGCGCGGGCGAGAGCATGGACGATGCGATGCGGAAATACGCGCTGAAATCGCGCTCGATCTCGATCCAGCGCACGAGGCGATACGTACCACCAGGATCTAGATGGCGCGCGAGCTGTCCTTCCGAATGCACGAGAACATAGAGCCAGATCAGGCGCTGATACGGCTGCGGCGGCTCGGCGTTGCGAAGATCGGCGAGCTCAGCCGTGGTCAGCGGCTGCCAGTCGCACACGCGCAGCGCCGTCTTGCAATAAGGCTGCAGCGCGGCGAGCCGGCCCGGCGAATGAAACATTTTGCATTTTGGATCGAGCACCAGCGGCGGCGCTTCGGGCAGCGTGATGCGCGCGGGTCCGCCGAGGATTTCCTGATCGAGATACTGGCGCAGGCTGTGTCGCGATGGATCGATCGATACGCCTCGGCGCACGGACGGCGTTTCCTCCGAGGGCGGCGCCTTCGCTCTTGCGATCACCTCGGGCGCTCCGCGCCCGCGCGCTTCGCTGCGCGCAGTTGGACCGCTGGTGCCGAATACGGTCGTGTCGTCGTCGAGCCGGACGTCGACGCGCGACGCCGCTTTGGCTTCGACCGGATCGGTGCGCAGGAGCTCTTCGAGCCCCGGGGCCGCCTCCGCGGCAGGCGGTCTCACGGGCTCGATGTCCGGCAGGCTCAACGCATCGCCGTCATCGTCCTCGCCGACTTCGCGGACGTAGAAATCGTGCTTATGCGGCGTGATGTCCGACGAGCGCGTCGCCGCGGCAGCCGCGCTGTTCAGCACGGCGACGACGTTGGCGAGCTTGAGCGGCCTCTTCAGCACGAGCTCGGCGCCGGGAATCGCCTCGTCGCTGAACACCGCGCAGCGCAGGCCCGCGGCCTGCAGACGCGTGCGCGCCATTTGCCCTGCGAACGACGCCGGATCGACGATGACGAGGTCGGCACCGGTCTCGCTGCCCCATTTCCAGCGCTGGCTGAGCTCGTCGGCGGCTTTGCGCATCAGAAGGCGCAGGTGAGCGGTCTCCTCGTCGGAGACGCCGATGACCGCGATGCGCTTGTCCTGATTCACTCTGCCGATTCCCCCCGATCCCCCGCCATGCGCCGATCCTAGCGCGATGACGGGCCGCGCTGCCCGCGAGCGGCGCGCATTTCGGGACGAATTCAACGCAAAGACGACTGAATGCCGGCTGGAAGCGGCCCAGCGAAACGAATGTTTATGCGGTACGCGCGCGGCTGGCCTTGCGCTTGGGCTTGAGCATGGTGCCGATGCAGCGGGGCGCGCCGCAACGGCAGGCCCAGATGCGCTTCAGGCGCGGCGTCAGGCGCTCGCCGAGGTCGATGCCGTAATCGTAGGTGAGCTCGTCGCCGGCGCGCAGCGGCCGGATCGTTTCGATCAGCACGCGATCCTTGCGCGGGTCGCCGCCCTCGTTCTCCTCGATCACCGCCTGGCAGTTCGGCTTGCAGCTGTGATTGATCCAGCGCGCGATGTTGCCGTCGACGTTCGCGTCGATCACGTAGCGATCGTTGAGCGTGAACAGGAACGTGTGGCCGGTGTCGGTCGTGTCCGCGTAATCGCGGTCGATCTGCGCATGCGTCCTCAAGCGGCCGCGGTATTCGATGATCTCGACGCCCTTGGGAATGTCGGTGACGGCGAACACGCCGTTGCCGTGGATGGGCGAGCGGCGCAAGGCGATGCGTTTAGGCATGAGATCGAATCGATGGCGGCAATGGGAAGTCGCCAATGATAACCCGCGCAAGGGAGCATTGAGCCTGGCCGCAAGTGCAGGTAGCGTGCGTGCCGCGGCACCGGCCGCATCAGGAGAACCGCATGCGCATCCGACTGCCGATCATCATCGCCACCGCGCTCCTGCTCGCGGCGAGCGGCGCTGCGATCGCGCGCAAGTCCGGCCAGTCGTCGCATCACGGCCGCTCGGCGCCGGCGGCGACCGGCACCACCGGCGAATACGACTACTACGTGATGGCCCTGTCGTGGTCGCCGACGTTCTGCCAGACGCATCCCGACGAAGACGAGCAATGCAGCCACAAAGGCTACGGCTTCGTGCTGCACGGCCTCTGGCCGCAATACGATCGCGGTGGCGGACCGGAACGCTGTTCGACCACGGATGAGCCCGACCGCAAGACCGTCGCCAACACGCTCGCCTTCATGCCGAGCAAACGGCTGATCAATCACGAATGGCGCGCGCACGGCGCCTGCACCGGCCTTGATCCCGCCGCGTACTTCGGGCTCGCCGATCGCGCGTTTGCCGCCGTGGAGATCCCGTCCGAGCTCAAGGCGCCGGAGGCTCCCGTACAGATGAGCTCGAGCCAGCTCGTCTCCGCATTTCGCAAAGCCAATCCGAAGCTCGGCGAAGACATGCTGACGCTTCACTGCAGCCGCGGCGAGCTCGTCGAGGTGCGCGTCTGTCTCGACAAGAATCTCGGCCCGCGCAGCTGCGGCAAGCGCATGCTGTCGCGCTGCCCCGCATCGGCGTCGTTCAATTTGCCGGCGTCGCGCTAACCTCGATTTCAGCGCGCGCCGAACGTGTAGCGCGCGCTGAGCCAGTACGAGCGCGCCGGCATCCGGTAGTACTGCGCATCGCCAAGCTCGCTCTCTGCGACCGGATCGCGGCGGTCGCTCAGGTTGTAGCCGTCGAAGCGCACTTCCCAGCGATCCCACGCATAGCCGACGCCGGCGTCGAACGTCGTGTAATCCTCCGCGATTGCCGTGTTGCGCTTGTTGAGCCAGCGCTTGCCGACGTAGTCCGCGACCGCATACGCATGCAGGCCTTGCGGTGGCGTGTACATGAGCCCGACGCTGCCGATGTGCTGCGGCGACATTTCAAGCAAGTTGCCGCGCAGCTGTGTCGGCACACCGTCGAAATCCTGCACGTAATTGCCGAAGCGCGCGTCGTGATACGCGTATGTGCCGACGAGGCTGAAACCGTCTGCGAAATTCCAGCGCGCTTCGGCTTCGGCGCCCTTGAAGCGCTCGTTGCCTGCGTTGGTCAAACCCGGCAGCCCGTCGACATCTTGGCTGACGACGAGATTGTGGAAGTTCATGCGGAACACCGAGAGATCCCACTCGAAGTGTCCGTCGAGATGGCGCCCTTTGACGCCGATCTCGCCGCTCTCGGCGTCCTCGGGTTTCAGGATCTCGAACTCGGCTTCGGGACCAAAGTCGACCACGGCCGGCTTGAACGTATTGCGATAGCTCGCATACAGCGTCACGTAATCGCGCCCGTCCTGCCAGACGCGATAGCTCGTGCCGAGCGCGCCGGCCCAGCGGTTTTCGCTCAACTGATCCGAGCCGCCGTCGGCGATCTCGGGCTCATCGCCGGTGAGATCGGTTTCGAGCCCGCGCGTCGATTCGCGCGTGTGGTTGAAGCGGATGCCGGCTTCGAGGCGCCACGCATCGGTGAGCGCGTATTCAAGATCGGCATAGAGCCCGGTGAAATTGCGCTTGTCGTCGAGCTTCGTCGCCTCGTCGATGTGCAGCGTGCGCCAGTCGGGCGCGTTCGATCCGTTCGGCAACACTGCGTATTCGAAGTTGTTGCTGCGCTGATCGCCTTTTCCGTAGAGATGATCGAAGCCCCACACGAGCGTTGCGCGATCGTTGAGCGGCGTCGCGAAATGGCTGTCGAGATAGACCTCGGTGCGATGCACGTGCTGCTCGAAACCGTCGGCGTTGTGCGTGATGCCGTCGTCGGCGAAATCGCCACGCAGGAAGCCGCGCACGTTATCGGCGTTCGAGCGCGCGTACGCAAGACGCGTGCTCCAGTCGCCAAGACTCGTCGGCAACACGTAGCCGAACGCGAGCTGGCCGCGATCCTCGTCCTGCTTGGCGCCGCGCGGATTGTCGTTCGCATCGAGCGGCACTCGCGCCGACAACACGCGGCCTTCGCGCGGATGCGGGCTGGTCGGACCCTGGCGCAGCTGCGTGGCGTCGGCATCGACTGTGAACTGCCCGCCGCCGACTTCGCCGGCGCCGCGATAGAGCACGTGCGCGCGATCCCAGCCGGCGCGATCGGGTTCGAGCTCTTGCTTGTCCGCATCGAGCAGCAGCGATTGCTGCCACGGCGCGCCGGCATCCGACAATGGAATCGCCGCCGCGATGCGCGCGCTGCCGCGGCTGCCCGCGCCGACTTCGACCGTCGCCGGACCTTGCCCCGCGGCGTAGTGAATCACGTGGATGACGCCGACGAAGCTGGTCGCGCCGTAGCTGACCGGTGCCGCGCCTTTGACGACTTCGATGCGCTCGACGTTGGCGAGATTCAGCGTCGCCAGCGCCGGCGTGAAGGCACCGCCGGACGGAATGCCATCGACGACGAGCAAGAACGCATCGAATTCGCGAAGGCCCCACAGCGCCGGCACGGAAGAGGCGGGGCCGCCATCGCCGCCGGGCGCGATATCGACGCCGGAGACCAGCGAAAGCGCCGTGCGCAGATCAGTCGCGCCGCGCGCGCGAAGCTCATCGCCGCTGACCACGTTCACGTTGGCCGCGACATCGCTGAGCGCGACGGGAATTTTCGCCGTCGTGACTTCGATCGGCTCCAGCGTCTGAGGCTCAACGGCCAACGCCGGCGCGCATCCGCACGCAAGCACCCATGCGACCGCGCGAACGCGACGGCCAAAGACCCGCCCTAACATGGTCATCGTTCTCTCTTCCCCAGGATTAACGATTTCCTAACCCGCCTAGCGTAGGACGCCCGAGCAGCCCGCATAACCGTCTGGAGTCATCCGATATATCCGCCTACCGGCCGACCCTCCCCAAAACACGCCGCGGCGGCGCGGTTATGCTTGGCGGCCGTCGCTCAGGGCATTCCGATCTCGATGACCGTTCTCCGTCCGCAGCTGCGCGGTCTCGTTTTCAAGCTCGCGCTGTTTTACGTGCTCTTGTCGCTGCCGACCCTCGTCATCGTCGAATCGGCGATCCTCATCTACGAGTTCCATCACTTCATGAGCGGCGTCTCCGGCGGCAGCCTCGATCGTGCCGCCGAACGCGGTGCGGGCGAGCTTGCGAGCCACTGGCCGCACGCCGGCGCCAACGAAACGTCGCTGCAGTTGTGGCTCGACGATTGGATCTTGCGATTGCAGCAACCGCGCGGCGGATTGACGCCGGACGAGTCGTACGTGCTGATGGAGCTCGCCGATGCGCCGCTCTCGGCGGCGGTGTTCGGCGCCGACGCCAAGCCGCTCGCACACTCGCAGCGCGATGAGCACTGGCAGGCAGAACTGCCTTCGTCCGACGAAGCCGCGAGCGCGATCGCGGCGAACCGTGCCGTTGCGCTCGCCGGTGCGGAAAGCCCCAACGTGATCCGCCGCGTGCTCGTGCCGGTGCACGGTGCCGGCGGAGAATTGCTCGGTCTCTTGTTCGTCGAGCTGCGCCTGCCGCTGCCTTGGCGGCGCCTCCTGCTCGATTCGAGCTTCGAATCGCCGACCGTGCTCGCGTTCCTGATCGTGTTCGGCATCGCCTCATCGATCTTCCTCGCAGGCTGGGTCACGCGACGCTTGAATCGCGTCGCGCAGGCCGCGACCGCATGGAGCCGCGGCGATTTTTCCAACCGCATCGGTGATCGCTCGCACGACGAGCTCGGCGGGCTCTCCTCGCTGCTCGATCGGATGGCACTCGATCTCAAGGGTCTGATGCGCTCGCGCGCGCAACTCGCGACGCTCGCCGAGCGCCAGCGCCTCGCGCGCGATCTGCACGATACGGTCAAGCAGAAAGCGTTCGCGCTGAACCTTCAGCTAGCGACTGCGCGGCGCGTCCTGGCCGAGACGCCGGGCGTCGAGCGCCTCGATCAGGCGCAGCGGCTGACGCAGCAGATCCAGCAGGAGCTCGCGCAGATCCTCGATGAGCTGCGCGCGTCCGACACCGATCTTCCGTTCTCCGAGCGCCTGCGCGCACGCGCAATCGACTGGTCGCACACCAGCGGCATGACGCCCTCGTTCGCGCTCGACGACATGCCGCCGCTGGCCGCACCGCACGAGGAATCGCTGCTGCGCATCGTCGATGAAGCGTTGGCCAACGTGCTGCGCCACGCGGGCGCGACGAAGGTCGATATTGCGCTCCGCCGCGAGGCGGATCGGGTCCGTCTCGCGATCGTCGATAATGGCCGCGGCATCGCTGCCGATCACGCCTCCGGGATGGGTTTGCGCAACATGCGCGAACGCGCGGAAGGTTTGCCCGGCGGACGCTTCGAGCTCGATGCCGCCGGCGGACGCGGCACGCGCGTCGCCGTCAGTTTCATCGTCGCGGAGAATCCGATCTCATGAATCCACCCGCCTCCGTCATCCGCGTCGTCATCGCCGACGATCACGTGCTCGTGCGCCAAGGCATCCGCGCGTTTCTCGAAACGCATGCGGATCTCAAGATCGTCGGCGAAGCCGAGGATGCGGACGGCGCAGTGAAACTCTGCGCGGATTCGCATCCGGACGTCGCGCTGGTCGATCTCGTGATGCCGGGCGGCGGCATCGAAGCGACGCGCAGCATTCGCGCTGCGAGCCCGGCGACGCAGGTCGTGCTGCTGACCTCGTTCGAGGATGCGCAGCAGATCGTCGCCGCGGTCCAGGCCGGCGCGCTCTCGTGTCTCTTGAAGGACGTCGACGCCGATGCGCTCGCCGAAGCGTTGCGCAAAGCCGCCGCCGGTGAAGCCGTGCTGCATCCTCGTGTCGCGGCGCGCCTGATGGACGCGCTTCGCCGCGGCCCCGCGCCCGGCAGCGAAGTGCTCGAATCGTTGAGCCAGCGCGAGCGCGAAGTGCTGGCGCTGATCGCCGAAGGCCTCAGCAATCAGCAGATCGCCGAGCGCCTCGGCATCGGCGAGAAGACCGTGAAGACGCACGTCAGCAACGTGCTCGGCAAACTCAATGTCAGCGACCGCACGCAGGCCGCTGTCTACGCCTGGAAAAGCGGCCTTAAGCAGCGCACGCAGGAATAGCCGGAGTACCATTTCCCGGCGGAGACAAAAGGCGGGGGGGATCTCATGAAGCGCATTCTGTTGCGGGCGCTGGGCGTGCTCGCTCTCATCGTGCTCGTCATCGCTGGATTCGTGTTCGTGCGCAGCGAGATCGCGTTGCGCAGCACCTGGCACATCGACGAAGCGGCGCTGTCGATTCCGGACGACGCCGACGCGATCGCGCGCGGCGAGCACATCGCGATCACGCGCGGCTGCACGGATTGCCACGGCGACGATTTCAGCGGCCGGCAAGTGATGGAAGCGCCCCCGATCGGAGGCATGGCCGCGCCGAACCTGACGCGCGGCCGCGGCGGCGTCACCGCGAGCTTCAAGCCGGAAGACTGGGAGCGCGCGATCCGCCACGGCGTCGCGCCGGACGGACGCGCGCTGCTCTTCATGCCGATCCGTGACTACGCAGGCCTTTCGAATCAGGACACCGCGGACCTGATCGCGTACGCGCAACAGAAGGCGCCTGTCGATCGCATCATGCCGAAGAGCTACATCGGTCCGATCGGCCGCGCGCTGTTCGCGTTCGGCAAACTGCCGATGCTCGAAGCGCGGCTGATCGACCAGCACGCGCCGCATGCCGCGGCGATAGAGGCCGCGCCGACCATCGAATACGGACGCTATCTCGCGCAATCGTGCACCGGCTGTCACGGCCAGCATCTTTCCGGCGGACCGATTCCGGGTGCGCCGCCCGATTTCGCGACGCCGCTGAACTTGACGCCCGATGCGACCGGCCTCGCCGGCTGGGCGAAGACCGATTTCTATCGCGTGTTTCGCGAAGGCAAGAAACGCGACGGCTCGGATCTCGATCCGTTCATGCCGTGGAAGTCGATGAGCCGCTTCACCGACACCGAGCTCGATGCGTTGTGGGCGTACTTGCAGAGCGTACCGGCGCGGCCGAAGGGCCAACGCTGACGCTTACGTCAGCGGCTTGGCGAGAACGAGCTGCGTCTTGACGCGCCCGAACCCCGCGCGCTCGTAGAAGCGATGCGCGCGCTCGCGCTCGCTGCGGCTGCGCACGCGAAGATGCATGCAGCCCGTCGAGCGCGCCCACTCCTCGGCGGCACGCAAGAGCGCCTCGCCGATGCCCGCGCCGCGCGCGGCTTCATCGACGACGAGCCCCAGCACTTCCGCGCACGCATCCTCGGTGAGCTGCGAGCGCGCGGCGACGTGAATCCAGCCGACGACGCAACCGTCGCCGTTCTCGGCGACCAGCACTTCGCTGCCCGGCTCCGATTCGATGCCGGCGAGGCGCGTCGCGATTTGCTGGCGCGTGGCCGGATAGCCGAGCTGCGCATCGAGCTCGGCGATGACGGATGCATCGTAAGTTCTCGCGGTGCGGATCGTCGTCATCGGCAGCCCTCCATCGGCACGCACACGCTAGCGTCGCCGTCGGCGCGATTCGGGGCGCGAAGATGGCAATCGCGGGCGCACGCGTTCAGCAGCAGCCGTCCTCGCCTTTCACCGTGTGCGCGCTCGACGCCGCAACGCCTTTCGTCAATCCCTGCTCCGCAGCGCGGTAGTGGTCGGCGACCACGCGCGCGACGCACATCGACATGCGCTTGCCGGTCGGGATGTGGAGGAATTCGTTCGGCCCGTGCGCGTTCGAATGCGGGCCGAGTACACCCGTGATCAGGAATTGCGCGCCCGGGAATTTCTCGCCCAGCATGCCCATGAACGGAATCGAGCCGCCCTCGCCGTTGTACGCGGCCGGCGCGCCGAAGAATTGGCGCGAGGCGGCATCGACCGAGCCTTCGAGCCACGGCGCGAGCGCCGGCGCGTTCCAGCCGCTGCCGGCCTTTTCGAGATCGAAGCTGACCTTCGCGCCATACGGTGGATCGCTTTCGAGGAGGCGCTTGACGAACTCGCCGCCTTTGACCGCATCGAGTGTCGGCGGCACGCGCAGCGAAACCTTCACCGCGGTGTAAGGGCGCAACACGTTGCCGGCTGAATCGAGCGGCGGCAGACCGCCGACACCGGTAATCGACAGCGCTGGACGCCACGTGCGGTTGAGCACGAGCTCGGAAAGATCGCTCGCCATCGGCTTCATGCCGTCGACCATCGGGAATTTCGCGTAGACCGCATCACCGAGAACTTCCGCGGTGCGCTTGGCTTGCGCGACGCGCTGCGCCGGTATCTCGACGTGCAATTCCTTCGGTTTGATCGCGCCGGTGGTTTCGTCCTCCAGGCGCGAGAGTACTTGGCGCAAAATCCGGAAACTCGACGCGACGATGCCGGACGCATCGCCCGAGTGCACGCCTTCTTCGAGCACCTTCACGACGAGATTGCCGCCGGTCATGCCGCGCAGCGACGTCGTCAGCCACAGCTGATCGTAGTTGCCGCAGCCGGAATCCAGACAGACGATCAACGACGGCTTGCCGATGCGCGCGGCGAGATGATCGACGTAATACGGAAGATCGTAGCTGCCCGATTCCTCGCAGGCTTCGATCATGACGACGCAACGCGCGTGCGGGATGCCTTGATCCTGCAGCGCCATGATTGCGGCGAGCGAGCCGAAGATCGCATAGCCATCGTCGGCGCCGCCGCGCCCGTAAAGCTTGTCGCCTTCGATCACCGGCGTCCAAGGCCCCAGATGCGCCGACCAGCCCGTCATCTCGGGCTGCTTGTCCAGATGCCCATAGAGCAGCACGGTTTCGCTGCCGCTGCCGGGAATTTCGATAAAGATCAATGGAGTGCGGCCGGGCAGCCGGACGACTTCGAGCTGCATGCCCGGAATCGGCTGCGCGCGCGCCCAGGCTTCCATCAGCGCCACCGCGCGGTCCATATGGCCGTGCTGAGCCCATTCGGCGTCGAACATCGGGGATTTGTTCGGGATGCGGATGTATTCGGTCAGTTGCGGAACGATTTGCGAGTCCCACAGGCCACCGACGAAGCCGCTCAGCGTTGTCGAATCCATAAAGAAAGCCGGTCAGTCGAACGAACCGCGAAGTTTACTCCGGGCGGCCCGCGGCGACTCATGTAGGAAGTTTCGTACGCGCAGGATCGCGATTTGCCGACCCTGCTGCGCGGGTGGGATCGATCCCGGCAGAGCGAGCGCGTGCGTACGCTGTGCACCATCCGCGCATCCGCGCCTTACGAAGATCCCGTGGCTTTACCGAAATGAATGTCATCGTCAAAACTCTCTGCGTCCTCGCTTTCGTGCTGGCCCTGCCCGCCCTCGGTGCGACGCAGGTCGACATCAACAGCGCCGACGCTGTGACGCTCGCCAAAACGCTCAACGGCGTCGGCCTCGTCAAGGCCGAAGCCATCGTCGCCTACCGCAACACGCACGGCCCGTTCGAGGACATGGACGATCTCTCCAAGGTCGAGGGCATCGGCCCGCGCATCCTCGAGGAGAATCGCGAAGCGATCGTGTTCGGCAGCTCGCGCCCGCATCCGCCGCGCAACTCCGGCGACGGACCGCCGCGTACGGTGTCCACGCGGTAGAAGCCGCGGCGGCTCGCCGCCGCACCGGGTTCTGCTAAACTGCGCGCCCGCCGCAAGGCGGTCCCCACATGATCATCCCCCGCTACCACATCGGCCCGTCGCAAATCGCGGGCGCCGGGAAAGGCTTGTTTCTCGACGAGCCCGTCGCGCGCGGCCGCGTGATCGTGGCGCCCGATGCGATCCCGAATGTGCACCGGTTCGACGAAGTCGCGGCGATGCCCGACGCCGCGAACCTCTTGCCGGCGACAGTGCGCTGGTTCGAGGATGCGTACACGGTGACGCCGGAATGGCCGGACGAGTGCTACGTGAACCATGCGTTCGCGCCGAGCGGGCTCTGGCATCTCGGCTTCGTTTTCGCAGCCGACGATCTTGCCGCTGGCACCGAAATCACGGTCGACTACCGCCATCTGCTCGCGCCCGGCCAGGAAGAAGAATTCCTCGACTCGGCCAGCGGCGAGCGCATCGTCGGGTTCAGCTGGGAAGAGAGCTTGCGCACGTCCACGCGCACGCTCGCTGGCCTCATCGCTTGATCGGCTGATGCTCGATATTCCTGTCATCGAGACGGAGCGTCTGCGCATGGTCGCGTTCGCGGACCGTCATTTCGAGGCGTACGCGTCGATGCTCGGCGATCCGACCTCGACGCGCTTCGTCGGCGACGGCGAGCCGCTCGACCGCATGAACGCCTGGCGCTCGATGGCGATGCTGCTCGGCCATTGGGTGCTGCGCGGCTACGGCATGTGGGCCGTCGAGCTCAAGGAAACCGGCGATTTCGTCGGCCGTGTCGGCTTGCACCGGCCCGAAGGCTGGCCCGATCTCGAGCTCGGCTGGATGCTGCTGCCCACCCAGCGCCGCCGCGGCTACGCGACCGAAGCCGCGCGTGCGGCGCTCGACTACGCGTTCAAGACGCTCGATGCGCAACGCCTGATCAGCCTCATCCGCATCGACAACACCGCCTCCGAGCGCGTCGCGCGCCGGCTCGGCGCGCGCCAGGCGACGACGATCGATTTTCTCGGTGGCGCGACGCTCGTCTACGTCTATCATCCGCCGGAAACCGACGGCTGAGCTTCGCGCTCGCCGCGCGTCCGACTGACGGGGCCCCGGCCGCATGAGCCGACTTTCGCTGCTGCGCGCAACCGCCTACCGGCGTGTGCGCTGGAAGAACAACGGCGGCTGGACCACCGAGATCGCGCGCGATCCCGATGGCGACGCAGCCGATTTCCGCTGGCGCGTCAGCATCGCCGACATCGAAAGCGATGGGCCGTTCTCCAGCTTCCCCGGCGTCGATCGCGATCTTCTGCTGCTTGCCGGCAACGGCATCGAGCTCGACATCGACGAGGCCGCGCCGCTGCGTCTGAATGAACGATTCCAGCGCGTGCATTTTGCCGGCGAATCGCATGTCGATTGCCGACTGCTCGCCGGCCCGACGCGCGATTTCAACGTGATGGCGCGGCGAGACTCCGTGCATGCGGATGTGCTCGTGCGCCCGCTGGTCGGCTCGATGGTGATCTTTCCGGAAGCCGGAACCGAGTGGTTGATCTACGTCGTATCCGGCCATGTCGCGGCGAAAGGCGAGGACGAGATTGCCGCGAGCGACGGCGAATCGGTGCGGATCGATTTTCGCGATGGCGGCGGCGCGCGCATCGTGCTCGACGGCGGTGGCGAGCTCGTGTTGGTGAAGTTCGCGGCTGACGCCGTCCCTACAGCATCAACCTGGTAGGAGCGGCGTCAGCCGCGACCGAGCTCGCGTTGCGATATCCCGGATCTCCGCATGCGGAGATCCGTCCAACTGCTCTGCAAGCCGCTGCAAGAACACCGGCGTGCCGCTTGCGAGGGCAAGCTCGAGCCAACGCACGGCTTCGTCGATGCGTCCCACGCTCGTCAATGCCGCCGCATAGCTCGCCTGCCCGCGAAAATCGCCGCCTTCGGCCGAGCGCCGATACCAATCGAACGCGACCGCGGCGTCCGCTTCGGTCTCCCAGCCTTCTTCGTAGTAGCGGCCGACGAAATTCATCGACTTGGCGTGTCCGAGATCGGCCGCCCGCCGATACCACGCGAACGCCTGCGCGCGATCGGGCTTCACCCCACGGCCGGTCGCGAGGAGGTGCGCGTAGTTGTACATGCCCCAGTCGAGGCCTTTCTTCGCCGCCTTGCGATACCACGCGGCGGCACGCTCGAAATCGATCGGCGTGCCGGTGCCGAGCTCGTGGCAGCGGCCGAGCATGTTCATCGCGAGCGCATGTCCGGAATTCGCGGCGAGCGAATACCAGTGCAGCGCCTCGGCGGGATCGCGCTCGATGCCCTTGCCTTCGATCAGCATCTGCGCGAACAGCGCCTGCGCTTCGATATCGCCGGCGCGCGCGGCACGGCGCACTTCATCAGCCGCCGCGCAGGCATCGTGCGACAAGAGCTCGGCGACATGGTCCGCATCGAGCGCGAGCGCGGCGCCGTCAGACATCCGACCATTCCCTGAGCAGATTGTGATAGACGCCGGTGAGCTGCACGAGCTCGGGCGCGCCCGGCAATTTCTGCGTCAATTGTTGGATCGACACGTCGAGATCGAACAGAAGCCGGCGTCGCGCATCCGAACGCACGAGGCTCTGGATCCAGAAAAACGCCGCGGTGCGCGTGCCGCGCGTGACGGGCAGGACGCGATGCAGGCTCGATCCCGGATACAGCACAAGATCGCCGGCGGGAAGACGTACGCGATGCGTGCCGAACGTGTCCTCGATTTCGAGCTCGCCGCCGTCGTAGTCGACGGGATCGCTCAAGAACAGCGTCGCCGAAAGATCGGTGCGGATCGGCTCGGCCGGCTGCACCGAGCGGTCGTAGCGGATCGCGTTGTCGACATGCACGCCGAACGATTGCCCGCCTTCGTAGCGATTGAAGAGCGGCGGATAGATCCGCCGCGGCAACGCGCTGGCGAAGAACGTCGGGCTCTTCGCCAGCGCATCGAGCACGAGCGCGCCGAGCTCGCGCGCAACCGGATCGGTTTCGGCGAGCTGAAAGTTGTCTTTCGCCTTCGCCGATTGATAGCCCGCGGTCGCGCGGCCGTCGGCCCACGACGCCGATTCGAGCTTCGAGCGGCAATGCCGAAGCTGATCGGGCGCCAACACCGCGGGCACGTGAAGCAGCATCGCGATGCCTAGAACGCGTATGTCGCAGTCAGCACCGCCGAACGCGCATCGCCCGGCGTCGCCCAGGCCACATCGCCCGAGGTGCGCACACGCGTCAGATACTCCTCATCGAAGAGATTGGTCACGTTGAGCTGCAGGCGCAGGTTGCGGTTGACCTTGTACGCGACCATCGCGCGGTGCATCCAATAGCTATCGACTTTGTTGAGCGGGCCGTCCGGATTCGTCGCCGAATGCTGGCTCACGTTGTAGCTGCCGACGTACGTCGTGCCGTAGCCGATCTGCCACGCGGACGAGAGATCGTACGTCGTCCAGAGGCTCAGCGAATTCTCTGGCGTGCTCAAGAGCGGATCGCCCTTGGTGTAGTCCTGGCCTTGCGAGGCGATGAAGTTCGACGCGCCTTGCACCACCTTGCTCTTCAGGTGCGAATAGTTCGCGTAGACGGCCCAGTGATCGGTGATGTTGCCGCTGACGCCGAGCAGCACGCCGTCGACGCGCGCGCGCCCGTCGAGTGTCTGCTGGCCGGAAGGATTGTCCGGATTGCCGGGATCGGGGACGCGATAGTTCTTGCGATCGTTGCGGAACACCGAACCTGTCAGCGACAGATGGCCGTCCATCAGATCCCACTTCGCGCCGAGCTCATAGTTCACCGCGCTCTCGGGATCGACGTTGCAATTCGCGGTGCCGGTCGTGCTGGTTGCTGTGCAAGTACCGTTGACCGTTGCGGCCGACGGTGTTTTCGAATTGCTGTAGGCGACGTAGACGCTCGCGTTCTCGATCGGCTTGTAGACGAGGCCCGCGCGGTACGAAAAGAGGTTGTTCGCATTCTTCGCCGGAGCGTTCGCGCCGGTGATCTGCCCGATGTTGCTGTTGTCCGGAGTCGGATTCGCAACGGTCGGCGCGACGAACTGCTTGACGATATAGCTCGTCGCTTCGGCATCGTTGCGTTCCCAGCGCGCGCCGAGATTGAATTCCCAGTTCTCGCTGAGCTTCAAGTTGTCGAATGCGTAGATCGCGGCGTTGTCGAGATCGCCGTCGACTTTCGAGGTCAGCGTGCGATGCGCCGGGCCTGTATAGAACGAATCCGGATCGCCGATCGGCATGAACGGGAAATAGCCCGGCGCCGCGTACGGATTGGTGCCGTCGTCGTTGCGGAACTGGCTGCTGCCGGTCAGCGAATAGCTTTCGTGCGAGAGAGAAACGCCGGTGACCAGCGTATGCGCGATCGCGCCGGTGTTGAAGCTCGAAGACAGGTCGGTCTGGTTGTACAACATCTTGTTCGTCGTATCGCGGATGTTTCCGCGCGGACCGCTCGGCATATACATGCCCGGCGGCACGACGATCTCGAGGAACGTGTCCTGATTGAGCGTGCACGAAGCTCCGCTCGGCTGCTGATTGCTCGGCAGGCAGAACGTGCCCTGCGGCGGATCGACCAGCGAGAACTGCGTGACGCGCTGCGCGCGCGTGAGGTTGCGCAGCGTGAAGTCGTCGCCGAAGTTGTGCTGGATCGTGCTGGTCAGCGCGTCGGCGCGGATTTGCTGCGTGTCGTAGTTGCGATAGCCGTAGTACGCCTCGCGGTCGACGCCGGGCAGCACGTCGCCTTTGTACGTCGGAATGCCGTACTGCGGGATGTTGTCGTCGTGCTGATGGAAATAGCTCAACGTCACGCTGGTGTCGGTGCCCAAGCCAAATGCGATCGACGGCGCGATGCCCCAGCGACGGAAATTCTCGACGTCGCGGCCTGGCACATCGTTCTTGTGCGCCATCAGGTTGAGGCGCACGGCGGTCGTGTCGCCGATCTCTTGATTCGTGTCGAGCGTCGTGCGCGCGTAGTCATCAGTGCCGACCGAGCCGTTGATGATGGTGTGGCTGCCCAGATACGGCGACTTGCTGACGAGGTTGACCGAGCCGCCGACCGAGCCCGAACCCGAATACACGGAGTTCGCACCGTTCACAAGCTCGACGTGATCGAGATTGAACGGATCCGAGCGCGTGTATTGCGCGCTGTCGCGCACGCCGTCGACTGTGATGTCGTTGCTGCCGGTGAAGCCGCGAAGATTGATGCTGTCACCGTAACCGCCGCCGCCCTCGCCCGCGCCAAACGTGATGCCCGGCAGCGTGCTGAGAATGTCGCGAAGGTTCAGAAGATTCTGCTCGGCGATCACCTTCTGCGGAACGATCGTGATCTGCTGCGGCGTATCGAGGAGCGGTGTGTTGTACTTGGGCGACGCGGCTTGCTTGAGCGAGCTGCCTTCGACGGTGACGCTTTCGAGCTGGCTCGTGTCGCGCTCCTTCGCCGCCGCGGCGTCTTCGGCGCTCGCGGACGCATCGGCAGCGGCATCAGCGGCATTCGTCTCCGCGAGCGCCGGCGCGGCGGTCGAGACGAATGCGGTGCCAAGAGCAGTGGCTAGCAGACGCTTCGGCGTTGCGTGGCTTGCGGTGATGAACGGGACGGATGACATGATGCGTTCCTTCGATGAAAAGACTCAAAAACGATCGGCGTCGCGCTAGCGCGCACGGGCGTTCGAAGCCGGCGCTTCCACGAGCGGCTGCGGCGTCGACACCGCGCGCGGCTGCGGTCTGCGCGCAGCTTCGGCGCGACGGCGTTTGATCCAAAGCCAGAATCCGGTGATCGTGAAGACCGGCATCAACAGCGCCGCGATCGCCACCAGCACGCGGCCCGGCAAGCCGAAGAAGCTGCCCGAGTGCAGCGGGAAGATCGACGAGACGAAGCGGCGCCCGGCCGGCAGCTGCGCGTACGGCGCACGCTCGACGATCTCGCCGCTCGCAGCATCGATCTTGATCGAATCGAATGCGCGATCGTGCGGGCTCGATGCGGTCTGATAGCGGATCTCGACCGGCGCGTCGGCCTTGCCGAGCATGATCGTCGCGCGTGTCGCGTCGGGCGCGCGCGCGCGGAACACGCTCCACACACGATCGAGCGCTGGCGGCGCGGCGTTGCCGTCGGGCGGCTGTGGCCGGCGCACCGGCGTCGTCACGCCGGCCATGCGATTGATCGCATCGCGATAGAAATCGTACGACCACCATAAACCTGTGAGCGCGGCGGTGAGATAGAACACGAGAATCCACGTGCCGCCGACCGCGTGCAGACGCCACAAGAATGCGCGACCCTTGAGCTTGAAATCGATGCCGAACCAGCCCGCCAGCGTGCGCGGACGCCTGAGCCAGCGCATCCACAAGCCACTGATCGCCATCAGCACGAGGCATGCCGTGCTCGCACCGACGATCTGCTTGCCGACGGGCCCGGCGGCGAGATTGCGATGCAGCTGCTCGGCGGTCTCGAAGAAGCCGGTGCCGCGCTCTGTGCCGAGCACGACGCCCGAATACGGATCGACCGCGACTTCCGGACCCCCACGCTCGCGGCCGCGTGCCATGCGCACGACGACCGGCTCGTCGTCGCCTTCCCACGTGATGCCGCGCGCGGAGTAATCGGGGAACGCGGCGCGCGCCGCGGCGATCAGCTCGTCGGGCGCCTTCGGTTCCGCCGGCGCGTGCACAGCAACGCGCAGCGACGGGTTGAAGAGTTTCAGAAGCTCGTGCTCGAACGAGATCGTCGCGCCGGTCGCACCGACGACTGCCAGCACCAGGCCCGCGGTGATACCGCACAGCCAGTGCAGGCGAAACAGGACGCGTTTGAAGAAATGCGCCATATCCGATCGTCAATTCGTTCGAGAACGCGACGCCCATTCGCGTCGCCTTGGAAACAATGTTTTCGCCACCCGCCACCGGCTGTTTCGAGCCGCTTCGACGCCGCTCCCGAGCGTCGAAATCGCCGCGAATTCCGGCATTTGCGAGTCAACGATTCAAACACAAATGCGAATGACTCGCAATACTGTTCGAGCGACACAACGCTGTCAGCGGCCGTTTGCCACATCCGTTTTCGCGTGCGGGACGAACCTTCGCGGCGTCCCGCGGTCCCTTTCGCGCTGCAGAGCCGCCGTCGACTGTGCAACGATCGCGTCTGCAAACGGAGAAGCGATGCGAATACTGGTCATCGAAGATGACGCCGCGATCGCCGATGCGATCGTCGCCGCGTTGACGCGCGCCGGCCACGCGGTCGACCGGCTGATCAGCGGCCGCCAAGCGGATGCTGCCCTGCAGGCGCATCCCTACGATCTCATCGTGCTCGACCTCGGGCTTCCGGAAGTCGACGGCGTCGAGCTCTTGCGCCGGCTGCGCTCGCGCGCGGATGCGGTGCCGGTGCTGGTCGCCACCGCGCGCGAAGCGCTCGACGAGCGCGTGCGCGCGCTCGATCTCGGCGCCGACGATTATCTGGTAAAGCCTTTCGCGCTCAGCGAATTCGAGGCACGCGTGCGCGCGCTCCTGCGCCGGCGCACGACGCAGGGCGTGCCCGAGCTCAGACTCGGCAGGCTCCGGCTCGATCTGCCGCGGCGCCGCGCGCATATCGACGAGACGCCGCTCGAGCTCACGCCGCGCGAGTTTGGCCTGCTTGAAACATTAGTCGCGCGGCTCGATCGCGTGATGAGCCGCGAGCAGCTGATCGACGCGCTCTGCACCTGGGACACGAGCCTCACGGACAACGGTCTCGACATCGCGGTGCATCGCTTGCGCCGCAAGCTCGAAGGCAGTGGTGTGCGCGTGCGCACCGTGCGCGGGCTCGGTTACCTTCTCGAAACCGATCATGCGCCGACCGCCTAGCCTCCGGCGGCGCCTGCTCGCGTTTCTGGCGCTGCCGATGGGGCTCGCCTGGCTCGCGAGCGGCGCGATGGTCTACGTGCTGGCGTTGCATTACGCCAACATCAATTACGACCGCTCGCTCATCGACGCGCTGCATGCACTCGAACGCATGATGCAGAGCGAATCGCGCTATCAGGAATTGAGCCCGCAAGCGCGCATGCTGTTCGAGCTCGACTCGGAAGATCCGAACTACTACATCGTGCACAGCGTCAGGCACGGCACGCTGGCCTCGAATCTCAACCTGCCGATGCCGAACCCGATTCCTGTGCCCGGCGCGAAACCGAGGATCGAATCGCTGACGATCGGCGAGCACTCGTTCCGCATGGCTTCGCTGGCCTGGCCCGGCGAGGAAGCCGACGATGTCATCGTCGTCTCGGTTGCGCAGACCTTACGCGAGCGTCACGCGCTCGCGCGCGAGATCCTGGTCGGCGTGCTGCCGATCGTGCTCGCGCTGATCGCGCTGGTGCTGATCCTCGTCTGGTACGGCGTCAGCCGCGGCCTGCATCTGCTCGATCCGTTGACGACGCATCTCGCCGAGCGCAGAACGCGCGATCTCTCGCCGCTCGATCAAAGCATCGTGCCGGTCGAGATCCGGCCGCTGACGCGCACCGTCGACGTGCTGTTCGCGCGCCTCCGTCGTCTTCTCGATCTGCAAGAACGCTTTATCGCCGACGCCGCGCATCAACTGCGCACGCCGCTCGCAGGTTTGCGCCTGCAAGCCGAGCGCGCGCTCGCCGATCCGCGGCCGGACAGCGTGCGCGAAGCGCTGATCCACGTCGAACGCCTTTCCGCCGGCGCCGGACGTGCCGCCGGCCAGCTGCTCGCGCTCGCGCGCACGCAATCCAACGTCGACGACGATGCGCCGGCCGGACCCGTCGATCTCGCGCGACTCGCGCGCGATTACGTCGCCGAGAGCGTGCCACGCGCGCTCGCGGCGAACATCGACCTTGGCTACTCCGGCTCCAACGCCGACGCGATGATCGCCGGCGATGCAGTAATGCTGCGCGAAGCGCTGGTCAATCTCGTCGACAACGCACTGAGCTATGTGGACGCGAACGGCAGCGTTACCGTCGAGATCGCGCGCGAGCTGCGCACGGTATCGCTGTCGGTCGAGGACGATGGACCCGGTGTCGACGAGCAATGGTGGCCGCGGCTCGGCGAGCGGTTTTTTCGCGCACCCGGAACTGCGCGCGAAGGCTCGGGACTCGGCCTTGCGATCGTAAGGCGAATCGCCGAGCGGCATCGCGCGGCATTGACGTTTGCGCGAGGGCACGGCGGGCGCGGGCTTCGCGCAACCTTGCGGTTCCCGGTGTTGGCGGCCGTCGCCGACGGCGATGGCCCCGCTTCATCGTCATCCCGGCGAAGGCCGGGATCGATCAGTCCCAGCGATCGTCCCGCGTGAACACGACGCCGTCCTGAACTTTCACCGGAAACTTCGCCGTCGGCTCATACGCCGGCGGTGTCAGCGCGACGCCTGTCGTGATGTCGAAGCGTGCACCATGTCGCGGACATTCGACTTCACGGCCTTCGACGATTCCGCCCGTGAGCTCGCCGCCGTCGTGCGTACAGATGTCCTCGATCGCGTAAAGATCGCCGTCGATGTTGAACACCGCGATCGGCGTGTCGCCGTCGTAGACGACTTGATATTCGCCGGGCAGGAGCTCGGCGGTTGCGCAGACGCGGACCCAGTCACCCATTGGCGCGCAGCGGCTTGATCAGCAATTCGAAGCGCAAATCGTCGCGCTTGGGAATGCCGAAGCGCTCGTCGCCGTACGGGAACGGCGAGTAGCGGCCGGTGCGGTGATAGCCGCGGCGCTCGTACCAGGCGATCAGCTCGTTGCGAATCGAGATGACGGTCATCTGCATTTCGCGGCAGCCCCATTCCTCGCGCGCGACGCGTTCGGCTTCGGCGAGCATCGCACGACCGACGCCGGCGCCTTGCAGGTCAGGGCGCACGGAGAACATGCCGAAATACGCGGCATCGCCTTGTTTTTCGATGTTCGCGCACGCGAGGAGGCCGTCGCGCTCGGCGAGCAGAATGCAGCTTCCGGGCTTGCTGATCAGCAAACCGACGCTGGACGGATCCGTGCGCTGGCCGTCGAGCATATCGGCCTCGGTCGTCCAGCCTTTGCGGCTGACGTCGCCGCGATAAGCCGATTCGACCAGCGCGACGATCGCAGCGATATCGCCGTCGACAGCGGTGCGGAATGTGGTTGCGGTTTCGATCGCGGCGTTCATGAAGTCTCCGTGCTGATGCGTGCGGTACCGGCCAGCGCCGCGCGGAGCGTCGCCCAGGGAAGTTCTGCGCACTTGCGGCGCGACGGATAGCGGCGCAGCTCGCCCAGCGCATTGAGAGCGCCGAGGGTTTCGACGGCCGCGAGATCGCCGCTGAGCAGCTGCTCGAACGGCGCATTGAGCGCGGCGACGTCGCCGGCATCGCAACCTGCGACGAGCTCGCTCAACATCGATGCGGCGGCCGTCGTGATCGCACACGCTTCGCCGGAAAAACGCATGTCGACGATGCGACCGTCGACGCACTTCAACTCGACGTGCAGCGAATCGCCGCACAACGGATTCACGCCGTCCGCAGCGTGCGTGCAAGCCGCCAGCACGCCGTGATTGCGCGGGTTGCGGTAATGATCGAGCACGGTTTGCTGATAAAGGGCCGGGATGGACATGCTCTTATTCTAGCGACTGCGGCGCTCAACCCAAGAGCTTGCGCACACGCCCGATCGCGTCCACGAACCGATCGATCTCCTCGCGCGTGTTGTAGAACGCGAACGACGCGCGCGCGGTCGCGGGCACGCCGTAGAACTGCATCAGCGGGTGCGCGCAATGATGGCCGGAGCGCACGGCGATGCCTTCGTGATCGAGCAAGGTCGCAAGATCGTGCGCGTGCACGCCGTCGATCAGGAACGAGATCACCGAAGCCTTGTGCTCGGCTTCTCCGAAGATGCGAAGGCCGGGCACGGTCTTGAGCGCCGCGGTCGCGTAGACGAGCAGCTCATGTTCCCAGGCGACGATGCGCTCGCGGCCGAGCGATTCGAGATAGTCGATCGCGGCGCCGAGGCCGACGAAACCCGCAATGTTCGGCGTGCCGGCTTCGAAGCGATGCGGCGGGTCGGCGTATGTCGTCCCGTCGAACTTCACTTCGCGAATCATCTCGCCACCGCCGAAAAACGGCGGCATGTCATGCAGAAGCTCCTTGCGCGCCCACAACGCGCCCGTGCCGGTCGGGCCGAACATCTTGTGACCCGTCATCGCGTAGAAATCGCAGCCGAGCGCGCGCACGTCGACCGGCATATGCGGCATCGCCTGCGAGCCGTCGACGAGCAGCGGAATGCCGCGTTTGCGCGCGGCGCGCGCGAGCTCGGCGATGGGATTGATCGTGCCGAGCACGTTGGATACGTGTACGACCGCAGCGAGCTTCACGCGCGGCGTCAGAAGATCGATATAGCGCTCGACGATCAGCTCGCCCTTCTCGGTGATCGGCGCGACTTTCACTTTCGCTCCGGCACGCTCGCCGAGGATCTGCCACGGCACGATATTCGCGTGATGTTCCATCGTCGTGACGACGATCTCGTCACCGGGCTCGATGCGCGGCAAGAGATAACTATAGGCGACGAGATTGATCGCCTGCGTCGTGCCGCTGGTGAACACGATCTCCTCGCGCGACGGTGCGTTCATGAAGCGCGCGAGCTTGTCGCGCGTCGCCTCGTACGCGCTCGTCGCTTCCTCGCCGAGCGTGTGCACGGCGCGCGAGACGTTCGCGTTGGTCCTGCGGTAGAAGTTATCGACTGCCTCGATGACCGCGCGCGGCTTCTGCGAAGTATTGGCGTTGTCGAAATAGATCAGCGGCTTGTCGTGGACCGTACGCGCGAGCAGCGGAAAATCCGCGCGCACGCGCGCAACGTCGAACGGAGCGGAAAGATCGAGCGGCCGTGCGTTCATCGTGCAGCCTCCGCGGCCACGTTCTCGCGATCGCCGTGACTCTTCGGCGCCGACACGACGAGGAAATGCACGTCGGCCTCCGATTCGTTGCGGAACTGGTGTGCCGCACCGGGCGGAACGTGCAACCCATGCCCAGCCGCAAGTGCGTGGCGGACGCCGTCGACTTCGATCACTGCCGCCCCATCCAGCACATAGAAAAACTGGCGTGAGCGCGTGTGCCGATGGCGCGTTTCCGACGTGCCGGCGGGAACGCGCTCGCGGATCACGCTGAGCTCGTCGCGCTTGAGAAGATGCCAGCCGTCGCAGACCTCGCCCCAGCGATAGTGCTCGGCGTCGGCGATCGCGATCGGTGCAATCGTTTCCATGCGTTCAATCCTCCGTGGATCGCGGCAGCCGAGCGGCGAGCAACGCTTCCAGATGCGCGCGCAGCGGCGGTTCGAGATCGCTCAACATCGCGTTGCAGAACGCCAGGATCAAGAGGCTGCGCGCGGCATCGGGCGCGAGCCCGCGCGAGCGCAGATAAAACAGCGCCGCTTCGTCGAGCTGGCCGACCGTCGCGCCGTGCGCGGCTTTCACTTCGTCGGCATAGATTTCGAGCACGGGCTGCGTATCGATCTCCGCGTTCGGCGACAGCAGAAGATTCTTGTTCGAAAGCTGCGCGTCGGCGCCGTCCGCGCCTTCGGCGACCGTGATGGCGCCATGGAACACGCCGCGCGAGCGTTGATTGGCAACACCGCGCCAGACGATGTCGCTGATCGTGTCGCGCGCGCTGTGGCGCACGTCGAGGTGCGTATCGACGTGCTGCCGTCCGCGCATCGCGAACACCCCGCGCGAAGCGAACCGCGCGCCGGTGCCGGCGAGATCGACGATGAGATCGTGGCGCGACAGCTGCGCGCCGGTTTCGATCGTGTGCATCGACAATTCGGCGCCGGCAGCGAGCTTGAATTCGCTGCGACGAATCAATGCCGTTGTATCGGCGGCATGCTGGATCTGCACGAGATCAAGCTTCGCGCCTTCGCCGAGCGCATAGCGCGCGACGAGGTTGCCGAGTTGCGAGGCGCCGTCATTGCCCGCGCCGACATGATGCTCGACGAGCGTCAGCGAAGCGCGCGCACCCACCGCAATCACAGCGCGAGCATGCCAGGCGATCTCGTTCGATGCGGGAGCGCCGACGAAAACGAGATGGATCGGCCGCTCGATCCGCGCGTCGTCGGCGACACGAAGGATCGGGCCATCGCCTGCAAGCGCCGTATTCAGATTCGCGAATGCGGCTCCCGCATCGTCGTCGTTACTCTCCGAAAGGTCGATAGGCGTTTCCGCCGTCCACGCAGTGATCGTAAGACCGGCTTCGGACAAGAGATCCGACAGGTCACTGCGCAGCACGCCGTTGACGAACACGACGCGCGCGCCCTCGACGCCCGGCAGACGAAACGGCGCAATATCGACGGGCCGCGTCGACGCATCGGCATCGCCGTTCGCATAGCGGCGCTGCTCGAGCGCGCGAAGGCTCGTGTACTTCCATGCTTCGGTGCGTGCGCTCGGCAGACCCGTATGCGCAACGCGCATCGCTGCCGCGCGTCGCTCGGCATCGAGTGACTCCCCGCGCTCCAGCAGCGATTCGAGCAGCGCGCTCATGTCAAGCGGCTCCCGCTAGCTTGCGCTCGGCGATCCACGCATAACCGTGCGCTTCGAGCTTGTGCGCGAGCGTCTTGTCGCCGCTCTCGACGATGCGTCCGTCGGCGAGCACGTGGACGAAATCCGGAACGATGTAGTCGAGGAGGCGCTGATAATGCGTGATCACGACGAACGCGCGCTCCGGCGCTCGCATCGCGTTGACGCCGTCGGCGACCATCTTCAACGCATCGATGTCGAGACCCGAATCGGTCTCGTCGAGGATCGCGAGCTTGGGCTCCAGGAGCGCCATCTGGAAAATCTCGTTGCGCTTCTTCTCGCCGCCCGAGAAACCTTCGTTCACCGCGCGATGCAGAAGCTCGTCCTTAAGATGCAGCACGGCGAGCTTTTCGCGCACGCGCTTCAAGAACTGCATCGAATCGAGCTCGCTCTCGCCGCGACGCTTGCGCTGCGCATTCAATGCCGCACGCAGGAAATACGTGTTGTTGACGCCCGGAATCTCGACCGGATACTGGAACGCGAGAAACACGCCTTCGGCCGCGCGCTCCTCAGGTTCGAGCGCAAGCAGATCCTTGCCGCCGTACGTGATCGAGCCCTCTGTGACCTCATACCCTTCGCGGCCCGCGAGCACGTTGCCGAGCGTCGACTTGCCCGCGCCGTTCGGACCCATGATCGCGTGCACTTCGCCCGCGTTCACTTCGAGCGAGATGCCTTTGAGGATTTCCTTGCCGGCGACGCGGACGTGGAGGTTTTCAATCTTCAGCATTGACGTTCCTACCCGATGTCTCATCAAGATTCTCGATATCGGCAAGATCCTGCAACCGTCCAACGGCGCGCTTGTTTCGTTTCAAGTCATCCAAGGCGATCACCGAAGCCACGACATCCGCATTCTTCTCCGTTCCGCGAAACCACACATCCATGTCCTTGGTATATCGAACATGTCCGTGCGCACCGACCGCGATGCCGCCGACAATCATGTATTCGACGTCATGCGCTGCGAGCATACGAATGAACTCCCGCCAATCATCGCGGATCGTCGACATACCGAGTTCTAATGACATAGACAAAGTCCGGATTTCCACCGCGAAACAGTCGATTGCCCTCGTAATGCAGCTTCAACGTCTCGGCGAGGCGCTCTTCCGGGCTGCGGGCGCGCCAATACGACACAGGCTTTGGCGGCGTCTCGCCTTCGCCAAGAACGCGAATCGTGCGTTCGACGTGCCTATTCATCCCACCGCCCCTTCCAGCGAAACCTCCAACAACTTCTTCGCCTCCACCGCAAACTCCATCGGCAGCTCCTTGAACACCTGCTTGCAGAAGCCGTCGACGATCATCGACACGGCGTCTTCCTCGCCGATGCCTCGCGCGCGGCAATAGAAGAGCTGATCTTCGGAGATCTTCGACGTCGTCGCTTCGTGCTCGACGATTGCGCCGGGGTTCTTCACTTCGATGTACGGGAACGTATGCGCGCCGCATTTCTTGCCGATCAGGAGCGAATCGCATTGCGTGTGATTGCGCGCACCGGTCGCGCCCTTCTCGACGCGCACGAGCCCTCGATACGTATTCTGGCCGCGACCCGCGCTGATGCCTTTGGAGACGATCTTCGATTTCGTATTGCGGCCGATGTGGATCATCTTCGTGCCGGTGTCGGCCTGCTGGCGATGGTGCGTCAACGCGACGGAGTTGAACTCGCCGACCGAATCATCACCGCGCAAGACGCAGCTCGGATATTTCCACGTGATCGCCGAGCCGGTCTCGACCTGCGTCCACGAAATCTTAGAGCGCGCGCCGCGGCAGTCGCCGCGCTTGGTGACGAAGTTGTAGATGCCGCCCTTGCCGTTCTCGTCGCCCGGATACCAGTTCTGCACGGTCGAATACTTGATGTTCGCATCGTCGAGCGCGACCAGCTCGACCACGGCCGCGTGCAGCTGGTTCTCATCGCGCATCGGCGCCGTGCAGCCTTCGAGGTACGAGACGCTCGCGCGCTCCTCGGCGATCAGGAGCGTGCGCTCGAACTGGCCGGTGTCGCGCGCGTTGATGCGGAAATACGTCGAAAGCTCCATCGGGCAGCGCACGCCTTTGGGCACGAACACGAAGCTGCCATCGGAGAACACAGCGGAATTGAGCGACGCGAAATAATTATCGGTGATGGGCACGACGCTGCCGAGATATTTCTGCACCAGCTCGGAATGCTCGCGGATCGCTTCGGAAATCGAGCAGAAGATCACGCCGACTTTCGCAAGCTCGTCGCGAAACGTCGTGCCGACGGAGACCGAATCGAACACCGCATCGACCGCGACGCCGGCGAGCCGCGCACGCTCATGCAGCGGCACGCCGAGCTTGTCGTACGTCTCCAGGAGCTTAGGATCGACCTCGTCCAGCGATTTCGGCCGGTTCTTGGGCGCTGCGTAATAGCTGATCGCCTGGAAATCGATCGGTTCGATCTTGAGCTTGGCCCACGACGGCGGCGTCATCGTCAGCCAATGGCGATACGCCTTGAGCCGCCATTCCGTCATCCATTCGGGCTCGTTCTTGCGCGCCGAGATCGCGCGCACGACGCCTTCGTTCAAACCGGGCGGCAGCGTCTCGGTTTCGATATCGGTGACGAAGCCCGCGTCGTAGCGGCGATTGATCGCAGCCGCAACCGCATCGGGCGGCGCAATGCGCTCGCGAAGCTCGTTTTCGATCTGGATTCTTTCGGTGGCCATGGGCTGCCTGAAGAATTAAACGGTGGCCACGCGCAACGGGATCGTCGCGCGTTGCTTCGGAGGCGGATGCAGCATGTCGGCGAGCGTCACGCTCGCGAGCGCGCCGGCGATCGCATGATTGATGCGCTGCCAGTTCACGCGCACACCGCAGTGCGGCTCGTGGCCGCACAGGCCAGCGTGCGCGCTGCATTCGGTCATACCGATCGGGCCTTCCATCGCGGTGACGATGTCGGCGATCGTGATGCGCTCGGGCGTGCGCGCGAGCCGATAGCCGCCGTTGATGCCGCGCGACGAGGCGACGAGCCCGGCCTGCGCCAATTGCTTGAGCAGCTTGCTTACCGTCGGCACTTCGAGCCGCGCGCGTTCGGCCAGCGCCTGCGCGCTCATCACGCCGTCGCCGGCGGCGGCGAGACAGGTCATGACGACGGTGGCGTAATCGGTCAGTTTGCTGACGCGGAGCATGGTCGGGGCCGGAGCGTCTAATCAGGACCTAAATGGTACTATTTAGTCCCCAGTCGGGTCAAACCCGGCGAAGGCCGTGATTCAGGCATCCGCGGCTGCGGCTACACTGCTCGTCAGTGACGATTTCCGATCGAGAGTCATGACGCCCGATTCCCACCGCATGGACGCATTGCGCGGCTTCGTCACGCGCGAATTGACCGGCAACATCGCGATCGAGCCTGCCTCGGCCGATGCGAGCTTCCGCAGCTACTGGCGCGTGACGGCAGCGGAAACGGCGCTGACGTATATCGTGATGGACGCGCCGCCCGACAAGGAAAACATTGCTCCCTGGCTCGATATCGGCGCGCGCCTGCGCAAAGCGGGCTTGCATGCGCCGGAGGTGCTCGCGGCGGATCGCGAGCACGGCTACATCCTGATGGAGGATCTCGGCACGCGGACGTACCTTCCCGAGCTCGGCGAGAAAACCGTCGACGCGCTCTACGCCGATGCGCTCGATGCGCTCCTCAAAATGCAGACGCACGCGGACCCCGCCGGCCTGCCGCATTTCGACGAGGCGTTCCTGACGATGGAGCTCGAGCTGATGCCGGAATGGTTCCTGCGCCGGCATCTCGGCTACGAGATCGGTTGCGATGAATGGGACATTATCGAAGTCGCTTTCCGCACGTTGATCACGTCTGCGCGCGCGCAGCCGCAGACGTTCATGCATCGCGACTACCACAGCCGCAATCTGCTCGTCGTCGGCGAGAACAATCCGGGCGTGATCGATTTTCAGGGCGCGATGATCGGCCCGATCACCTACGATCTCGCTTCGCTGCTCCGCGATTGCTACATCGCCTGGGACTCCGAGCGCGTCGAAGGCTGGCTCGAAGGCTATGCGCAACGGCTCCGGCACGCGCATCTGATCGACACGCACGTCGACACCGCGCGCGTTCGCCGCTGGTTCGATCTCGCCGGACTGCAGCGGCATCTCAAGGTCCTCGGCATCTTCTGCCGGCTCTGGTATCGCGACGGCAAGCAAAACTATCTCGCCGATCTGCCGCTGACCTGGCATTACGTGATCACGGTCGCGCGCCGCTATGACGATCTTGCACCACTGGCCGATCTGCTCGAACACGCGCGTAGCGGGCGAGACATCCGCGAGCCGCGCGAAGACACTGTCGCACCATGATCCGTCACGCGATGATCCTCGCTGCCGGCCGCGGCGAGCGCCTGCGGCCGCTGACCGATGCAACGCCGAAACCGCTGCTTCGCGCGGGCGGAAAAATGCTGATCGAGCACCATCTCGAAAAACTCGCCGCCGCCGGCGTTCGCGAGATCGCGATCAATACTTCGCACCTCGCCGAGCAGTTCGAACCCGCCCTCGGCGACGGCGCGCGCTGGGGCCTGCGCATCCATTACAGCTATGAAGGACCGCAGCCGCTCGAAACCGGCGGCGGCATTCGTCATGCGCTGCCGCTGCTCGGCGATGCGCCGTTCATCGTCGTCAGCGCCGACATCGTCAGCGACTACGACTACGCATCGCTGCCCGACGATCCCGACGGGCTCGCACATCTCGTCATGGTGCCGAACCCGGATTTTCATGCGCGCGGCGATTTCTGTCTCGACGGCGCGCGGCTCAACGAAGACGGCGTTGGCGAGCGGCTGACGTTCGCGAACATCGGCGTCTATCGGCCCGAGATCGTCGCGAACGAGCCCGCGCAAGCGTTCAAGCTGCTTCCGATCTATCAGCGGGCGATGCGCGAGCACAAGCTCGGCGGCGAGCGATACGACGGTTATTGGCGGAATATCGGAACCGCCGAGCAGCTGCGCGAGTTGGGCTAACCCAGCAACGAGCGCAGAAACGGCACCGTAACGCGCCGCTGCGCTGCCAACGATGCGCTGTCGATGCGATCGAGCGTCGCGATCAATGAGGCGAGATCGCGCTTCTCGCGCGCGAACAGCCAATCGATCGCCGCGTCTTCAAGCTCGATGCCGCGCACGGCCGCACGCGCGCGCAGAAGCTCGCGCCGCTCGCTCTCATCAAGTGGCTTCAACGCGATCTGCGTGCAGGCCGACAACCGCGAGACCAGATCCGGAAGCCCGATGCCGATCTGCGCGGGCGGTGCGCTCGCGGCGAACAGCAGTGTCGCGCCATCGGCGCGGCAGCGGTTGTAGAGATCGAACAGCGCGTGCTCGGAGGCGCTGTCGCCTGCGATCGCGTCGACGTCGTCGACCGCGAGCAAGTCGCTGCCGCCGAATGCGCGGATCGCGGGCTCTGCGCTCTCCGCGCGCAAGGTCGCGAGCGGAAGATACTGCGCGCTGCGTCCGGCCGCGTTGGCGGCGGCGCAGGTTGCGACGAGGAGATGCGTGCGGCCGCTGCCAAGCGCGCCGGCAAGATAAAGCCACGGCTGCGCCGCTTCGTCGGCCGCGCGGCGCAAGAGATCGAGCGCTACGCCATTCGCGCCCGGAACGAATGCTTCGAAGCGTTGATGGGCAGGCCAGCGCAGCGCCAGCGGCAATTGCCCCGTCATAAGTCGCTCGAAGGAGGACGCTCCGGCATGACGATCGTCGCGGCCGCCGCGGGTTCGGTATCGTCGCCCGCGATCACGATCACCGGCTCCTGCTTCGTGCGATAGAGCTCGCTCGCGGTGTAGCGCTCGTGCGCGTAGCGCAGCAGCACCATCACGACCGATGCGACCGGCAGCGCGAGGAGGACGCCGAGGAAGCCGAACAATTCGCCGCCCGCGAGCACCGCGAAGATCACCGCGACCGGATGCAAGCCGATCTTGTCGCCGACGAGCTTGGGCACGAGCACGTAGCCTTCGAGCGTCTGGCCGACCGCGAACACGATCAGCACGAGGCCGACGTGCAGCCAATCCTGGTATTGCACGAGCGCTGCAATCACTGCCATCACGACGCCGGTGATCGCGCCCAGATACGGCACGAAGCTGATCAGTCCCGCGATCATGCCGATCAGCGGACCGACGCTGATGCCGACCATCCAGAGCCCGACGCCGTAGAGGATGCCGAGCACGATCATCACGCTGAGCTGCCCGCGCAGGAACGCACCGAGCACATCGTCCGATTCGCGCGAGAGCCGCGCGACGACGGGCTCGATCGAGCGCGGCACGAGCGCGTGGATGCGCGCGACGAGGATGTCCCAGTCGCGCAAGAGATAAAACGCGACGACCGGAATCATCACGATATTGAGCACCCAGCCGACCAGCGTGAGACCGGATTTCGACACGCGCGTCAGCACCGCCGTCGCGAAGCCGCCGGCTTCCTTCCAGTGCGATTGCAGCATGCCGATCAGCTGTTGCGTATCGAGCACGTCGGGCGAAATGCCGAAATGCTCTTCGAGCCACGGCGTCGCGCGCGTCTGGAACCAGGCGATCCAGGTCGGAAGCTGCGCCAGGAAGTTCGAGATCTGTTTCTCGATGAACGGCACCAGCACCAGCACGATCGCGACGACGACGATCAGCATCACGAGAAACACCAGCGTCACCGCGAACGCGCGGCTCATCCAGCGTTCGAGGCGATCGACCAAGGGATCGCCGAGATAGGCGAACAGCGCGGCCGCGACGAACGGCATCAGTACCGGCGAGAGCAGCCAGAGCACGAAACCGACGATGCCGATCAGGATCAGCCACTGCCAGCGGATGTCCAGACGTTGCTCGTTCACCGCGTCTCCCCTTTTCGCGTCTCGGCTGCGCGCCATGCGCGCACGCTCCAGACGACGACGTAATGCACGCCGCTCGCTATCGTAAGCGCAGCGGTGAACAGCATGAAGGCATTGCGCGCGGATTCGGGAATCTCTAAGAGCCGCGACAGGCGCAAGAGCTCGCCGAGCACGAACACGATCTGCACCAGCGTCGTCAGCTTCGAGACCCGGCTCGGCTCGGCGTCGAAGCGGCCGATCAGGGTGTAGTACGCGACGGCACCGCTGACGATGACGAGATCGCGTCCGATCACGAGCGCGACCAGCCACACCGGAATGTCGCCGGCGAACGCGAGCCAGAGGAACGCCGCGGTGAGCAGGATCTTGTCGGCGATCGGATCCAAGATGCCGCCGATCCAGCTGCGCCAGCCGTAACGTTTGGCGAGATAGCCGTCGACCGCGTCGCTCAAACCCGCGACGGCCGCGATCACGAGCGCACCTTCGTAGCGCGCGTTCGCGATCAACCAGCACAGCGGCACCACCAGAAGCATGCGCAGTGCGGTGATCAGGTTCGGCAGATGGCGCAGCATGGGCGCCGCCACCTCAGGGCGCGAGCGCGAGCGTCGCATCCACGCCCTCGACCGGCGGCGACGCGTTCACCACGCTCAGCGTGCGCTCCATCGTGACGGCGTCGAGGAAGCGCTTCAGATCGGTCACCAGCGAGAGCTTGACCAGCATGCCGTCGCCGCGCGCCTGCAGCGGCTGCGCGCTGCGCACGAGGTTGTTCCTGCCGAGATAGGCGATCACGCGCGCGTATTGATCCGCCGAGCGGATGCCGCCGATCCAGACCGACGCCTCGCTCGGCGTCGCATCCTCCGCCGCGACTTCGCCGGCGGTGCCGGCGTTGCCGATGCCGAGACGGCGCAGCATCTGGTCGACCGCGGTCGTGTCGAACTCGGCGACCAGCACCAAACGAGCGCCGGAGTCGCCGGTGTTCTGGCGGTAGCGATACTGGAGAACATAGCGCTCGGCCTTGGCGACCGCAGCCGCCACGTCCGAGCGCGCGAGCACGCCCGAATCGCCGGTGATATCGATGACGACGTTCGCGAGCGCGGTCTTGAGCGCCTCGGTGCGCTCTTCGTCGGCTTGCGAGTTCACCGGCGCCTCGCCGGTATACGTGGCTGGACCCGCGAGCGCGCCCTGCGCCAAAACGAGCGTGAACAGCATCGCCAGGACGGCCGGCAAGACGCCCAAAGCGCGCCAAGCCTCGCGTTCAGGCAACCGCGACGGCGATCGGGCACTTCGTTCCGGCAGTCGCGCGCGCACGTTCGTATTCCGTTACGTCGGGACGTGAAGTCTGCCGAATCGAGGAGGACGAGTCCATGGAGCCGGCCGGCGGCCAAGCGCCCTGCTATCATTCGCGGCCCTCGCGAACCACCGCCGCATCGAACATGTCCGCCGAGACCGAATCCCTAAGTTATCGCGCCGCCGGCGTCGACATCGACGCGGGCAACGAGGTCGTCGAGCGAATCAAACCGCTGGTGAAGCGCACGTTCCGGCCCGAAGTGATGGCCGGGCTCGGCGGATTCGGCGCGCTGTTCGACCTCGGCGGCCGCTATCGCGAGCCGGTGCTCGTATCCGGCACCGATGGCGTCGGTACGAAATTGAAGCTCGCGCAGCAGCTCGGGCGGCACGACACGATCGGCATCGATCTTGTGGCGATGTGCGTCAACGACGTGCTGGTGCAAGGCGCGGAGCCTTTGTTCTTCCTCGATTATTTCGCGACCGGAAAGCTCGACGTCGACACCACGGTGTCAGTCGTCGGCGGCATCGCCAAAGGCTGCGAGCTCGCCGGTTGCGCGCTGATCGGCGGCGAGACCGCCGAGATGCCGGACATGTATCCGGCCGGCGAATACGATCTCGCCGGTTTTTGCGTCGGCGCGGTCGAGAAAACCGCGCTGATCGACGGCTCGCACATCGAAGCCGGCGATGCGATCATCGGTATCGCTTCGAGCGGTCCGCATTCGAACGGCTATTCGCTGGTGCGCAAGATCGCGGCGCGCGCGGGCAATCCTTTCGATCTCGATCTTGGCGGCGTCAAGCTCGGCGAAGCGCTGCTCGCGCCGACGACGATCTACGTGAAGCCGATTCTCAAGTTGATGCGCCAGCAACCGGTGCGGGGCATGGCGCACATCACCGGCGGCGGCATCAAGGAAAACATCATCCGCGTCGTGCCCGATCATCTCGGCATCGAGATCGACAGCGCGTCGTGGAAACTGCCGCCGGTGTTCGACTGGCTGCAGCGCGAAGGCAAGGTCGCGCGCGACGAGATGTTCCGCACGTTCAACTGCGGCATCGGCTACACGGTGATCGTCGCCGCCTCCGCGCGCGATGCGACGATCGATGCGCTGGAAACGCTCGGGCTCGATGCGTATGCGATCGGGCAGATCGTGCCGGCGCAAGGCGACGACCGGGTGCGGATTGTTTGAGCGCGGCGGCAGGAGTCGCTAGCCGGACTTCTGCCATGGCCAGCCTTTTCCCAATCGCCGTCCTCGTCTCCGGGCGCGGCTCCAATCTCAAGGCGTTGATCGATGCGCGCGATCGCGGCGAGTTGCCGATCGATATCGTGCTCGTCGCGAGCGACAAGGCGCATGCGCCGGCACTCAGGCTTGCCGAAAGCGCCGGCATCGAGACCCTCGCGCTGGACCCGGCCGGCTATCCGGATCGCGCGAGCTTCGATGCCGATCTCTTCGCGCGCATCGCTGCGCGAATGCCCGAGCTGCTCGTGCTCGCCGGTTTCATGCGCATCGTCGATACCGCGGTGCTGACGCCGTGGATCGGCCGCACGATCAATATCCATCCGTCGCTGCTGCCGAAGTATCCGGGCTTGCGCACGCACGAGCGTGCGATCGCCGCGGGCGACGCGATGCACGGCGCGAGCGTGCATTACGTGACGCCGGAGCTCGACGGCGGGCCCGTGATCGCGAACGTGGAGATTCCGATCGAGGCCGGCGACACCTCGGCGACGCTCGCCGCGCGGTTGCTGCCCCACGAGCATCGATTGCTCGTTACCTGTGTCGGGCTGATTGCTGCCGGTCGCGTCGGCTATCTCAACGGCTCCGTGCATTACGTCGACGAATCGCAATCCACTCTCTTTCCGGTCCGCTGAACCTCCATTCAGCGCGCGGCGGTAACACTCGGCGCTCTTCTTCACGCGAAATCGCCATGAAAACACTGCTGGCTTCCTTGCTTCTCGCACTCTCGTCCGCCGCGACCGCGGCTTCGCCGCCGGCGCCTTTCCACGCGCAATACGCCGCCTACCGCAACGGCGACGAAATCGGCGTGACGACGCTCGATCTCAAGGACAACGGCGACGGCACTTTCACGCTCCGCAGCGAAACGCGCGGCACCTCGGGCCTCGCCAAGCTCGCCGGCATCCACATCGTCGAGACCTCGCATTTCCGCTGGCAGAACGGACGGCCCGAGGCGATCGACTACGACTACCGCCAGGACAGCGCAGTGAAGAACCGCACGCGCCATGCGCAGTTCGATCGCAAGAGCAACGAAGTGCGCGTCGAGGAAGGCGGCGAGACGTTCCGCTATGCGATCGTGCCGGGCCTGGTCGATCGGCACGCGGTGACGCTTGCGATCGGCGCTGATCTCAAGAACGGCGCGGCGAGCTTCGACTACAAGGTCGCGGTCAAGGATCACGTCGAAGACATGCGCTACGAGCGCGCCGGCAACGAGAAGCTCAAAGTCCCGGCCGGCGAATACGACGCGGTGCTGATGCGCCGCATCGGCGAGCCCGGCGAGGACCGAAAGCGCGTCGCGCGCAGCTGGTTCGCCGAATCGCTCGGCTGGCTGCCGGTCGAGATCGAGCAGACCGAGAAGAAAGGCGACACCGTCACATTGAAGCTCGCATCGGTCGGAAAACGCTGAGGCTTCACGCCTCGTGTAGGCGTATGCTGTGCACGTGCGGACCTGGGGAGGGATGCGCATGCTGGCTCGTCTCGTGTTTTGTCTCGCTTGTTGTTTTCCGGCGCTGTCTCAAGCGGCCGACGCGCCGGCCGCGCCGGATTACGCGTGGCCTAATCTCACCGATTTCCTGAAGCAGCTGATCGCGAAAGTCGGCACGCCGATCAAGGTGTATCGGCTCACGATGGATCGCGACGGGAAAGTCGATCTTTGGATTCAGGATCAGCAACGGCCGGATCTCGTCGACAGCTACGACTATGCGAACGGCACGATGAGTGCGCCGACGCCGGTGAAGTTCGAGCACTACCCGTCGATCGAAGCGGTCGATCATCACGTCATCGAGCTCACCACGATCGATTTCCAGCGCCTTCCGGCGATGCTCGCGACGGCGCGCACGAAGCTCAATCTGCCCGACGCGCGCGTCGTCAGCATCGAGCTCGAACGCGGCGATTCGCACGGCATGCTGACCTATTCGGATATCCCGATCTGGACGTTCGATGTCGACACGCCGCGGCACGACGGCCGCGTCGAGTTCAGCCTCGACGGGAAGGTGCTCAATGCGGACAAGGATTGAAACGATCGCGATCTCGATCGCACTGCTCGCGTTCGGCAGCGCGCACGCCCAGGCGCCGATCGCACCGGCGCACCCGCTCGACAACCCGGCCGGATTGAAAGCGGCATTCGACGCGCGGATCGGAAAGCCGGTCTACGTGCTGCGCTTCAATCTCGGCGAGCATTACGCCGATACGCTGGTGCAGAACGCCGCCGCGAGCGACGAATTCGATCGCTACCAAGCGACGCCCGGCCAGCCGATGGCCGAAGGCGAGCCGCAGAAAGCCGGCGGCATCGACTGCAAGAAGAAGATCGCGTTCGCCGATCTCGATCTCGCCGTCGGCGTGCGCGTGCTGACCGAAGCGCGCGCGATCGCGGCGGCGAACGGCTACAAGACGCCGGAGAACGTCGAGCTCGGCAGCGACATCTTCTGCAAGGAATTCGGCTGGCGCGCGATTCTGCTGACGGACAGCAATTCCGACACGATGCTCGAGCTCACCTACGCGACCAACGGCACGTCGCCCAAAGCGCGGCAGCTGCACGATGACGGCTGGGACAAGGTCGACATGAAGACGCTGCTCGCCGGCACCGCGAAGCCGCCGCCGGCGCCGCCAAAACCGGACACGCGTCCAAAGCCGGGCGACGGGCGCGAACGTGATTTCCTCAGCGGCATCGACGCCGATTTGAAGCGCATCGAAACCGAAGTCGGCGCGCCGCTCGCGTTCAAGCACATCAGCATCGACAAGACGCAGCTCTCCGCGCAGATCTTTGCGCCGTCGAACAAGAAGCGCGTGATGACTTACATCGTCGACGACAAAGGCGCGATACGCCTCTGGCACGAGGACGATACGATCCCGTTCGATTGCAACAAGCCGTTCGCGATGAGCGATCTTCCGCTCGACCGGCTGCCGCAGATGATCGCCGGCGCGCCTTCGCTGATTCCGCCGATGGCGGGCGCGTCGGTGAAGAACGTGCACATCTATCGCAGCGGGCTATGCGGCTCGCCGCATGTGTATATCGAGATCGAGGACGAGCGCGGATTCGGCAACGTCGAGTACGACGCGCGCGGGAAGCTCGTGAGCGCGGCGGTAAAGTGACCGACGGCGTTTGCTACGAAGGCAAGCGCCGGATCCGCGCGCCGAGCCCGCCGAGTTTTTCCTCGATGTTCTCGTACCCGCGATCGATGTGATAAATCCGATCGACGACGGTATCGCCTTGCGCGACGAGCCCGGCGAGCACCAGCGATGCCGACGCGCGAAGATCCGTCGCCATCAGCGGCGCGCCCGACATCTGCTTGACGCCGCGGATGATCGCGGAATTGCCTTCGAGATGGATGTCGGCGCCGAGCCGCTGCAGCTCGAGCGCGTGCATGAAGCGGTTCTCGAATACGGTTTCGGTGATGACGCCGACGCCTTCGGCGACGCAGTTGAGCGCGGTGAACTGCGCCTGCATGTCGGTCGGGAACGCGGGATACGGCGCGGTGGTGACGTTGACGGCTTTCGGGCGGCGGCCGCGCATGTCGAGCTCGATCCAGTCCTCGCCGGTGTTGATGTGCGCGCCGGCGTCTTCGAGCTTGCCGAGCACGGCATCGAGCGTTTTCGGCCGCGCCCGCTTGCAGGTGATCTTGCCGCCGGTGATCGCGCCGGCGACGAGGAACGTGCCGGTCTCGATGCGATCGGGCAGCACTTCGTACGTGGTGCCGGAGAGCCGCTCGACGCCTTCGATGATCAGCGTCGTCGTACCGGCGCCTTCGATCTTCGCGCCCATTGCGTTGAGGCAATTGGCGAGATCGATGACTTCGGGTTCTTGCGCTGCGTTCTCGATCACCGTCGTGCCCTTCGCGAGCGCGGCGGCCATCATGATGTTTTCGGTGCCGGTGACGGTGACGAGATCGAGAACGATGCGCGCGCCTTTGAGCCGTTTCGCGCGCGCCTTGATGTAGCCGTTCTCGACCGAGACTTCCGCACCGAGCGCCTGCAAGCCCTTCAGATGCAGATCCACCGGACGCGAGCCGATCGCGCAGCCGCCCGGCAGCGAGACGTCCGCTTCGCCGAAGCGCGCGACCAGAGGCCCGAGCACGAGGATCGATGCGCGCATCGTCTTGACGAGATCGTACGGCGCGAAATAGCGCTTGGTCGGACGCGGATCGACGTGGATCTTCATGCGCTCGTCGATGACGAGCTCGACGCCCATCTGGCCGAGAAGCTCCATCGTCGTGGTTACGTCGTGCAGATGCGGCACGTTGCCGATCGTGACGGGCTCGTCGGCGAGAAGACAGGCCGCGAGGATCGGCAGCACCGCGTTCTTCGCGCCGGAAATCCACACGTCGCCGTTCAGGGGTTCGCCGCCGTTGATGACAATCTTCGCCACGCGCGCTTCTCTCGGGTTGCCGCCATCCATGGAGTGGGTTCCTTACCTTACGGGCTTTCCTTGCCCAAAGCTGTAGAGCGGCCATCCTGACCGCACTTCTCACAAAGAGCTCGCGTCGCGTCAGCGCCGCGTCCTGCGTCTCAACCGCGCGAGGCTTCCTCGGGCGTCAGCGTGCGCAGCGACAGCGCGTGGATCGCACCGCCCATGAGCTCGCCGAGTGTCGCGTAGACCATCCGGTGCCGCGCCAGCGGCAACTTGCCGGCGAAGGCCGGGCTGATCACCAGCGCCTCGAAGTGCACGCCGTCCGGCCCGGTCACCTCGACTTTCGCGTCCGGCAGCCCCACTTGGATCAGATGTTGTACGGTGTTTGTGTCCATTTGCTGCCTGATTGGGGGCATTCTTCAAGAGCCGGCTGGACGGCGAATACGGGCCGATCAGGAGCTTGCGACGCTCGGGCCGCCCTGGCCGTCTTCTGCCAAACCCTGGGCTAACCGTTACAATGGGGCGGCGAATGGTACTCAAAATCCAGCGGCACAGAAATCAAGAGTTCGCCGACCTCGCGTTTTCGTACCCCTATGACGAGCGTCCCGCCCTGATGAATGCTCACATGCAACCCGCTCCGCTGCCGCTCGGCAACCCGCTGCTCGACGGCGCGACGCTCGTGCGCAGCGCGCGCGCGGTGATCGCGACGGAAGCACGCGCGATCGAGGTGCTGCATGACCGCATCGATGGGCGCTTCCTGCGCGCGTGCCAGCTGATGTTCGAGTGTGCGGGCCGCGTGGTCGTCTCGGGCATGGGCAAATCGGGTCACATCGCGCGCAAGATCGCAGCGACGCTGGCCTCCACCGGGACCCCCTCTTTCTTCGTGCATCCGGCCGAAGCGAGCCACGGTGATCTCGGCATGATCACGCAGAAAGACGTTGTACTGGCACTTTCGAATTCGGGCGAGACGGACGAATTGCTCACGATCCTGCCGCTGATCAAGCGTCAGGGCATTCCGCTGATCGTGATGAGCGGCAACGACGAATCCTCGCTTGCTCGCATTGCCGACGTACACATCGACACCAGCGTGCCGGCCGAAGCCTGCCCGCTTGGCCTCGCGCCGACCGCGAGCACGACCGCAGCATTGGTGATGGGCGATGCGCTCGCGATTGCACTGCTTGAAGCGCGCGGCTTCACCGACGAGGATTTCGCGCGCTCGCATCCGGCCGGCAGCCTCGGCCGTCAGCTCTTGCTCAAGATCAGCGACATCATGCACACCGGCAGCCAGATCCCGGCGGTCGGTCCCGATTGCTCGCTGACCGAAGCGCTGGTCGAGATGACGCGCAAGGGCCTTGGCATGACGGCGATCGTCGATGAGCAGAACCACCTCCTCGGCGTCTTCACCGACGGCGACTTGCGCCGCGCGGTCGACGACGACGATATCGATCTTCGCGCCACGCCCGTCACGCATCTCATGACCGCGCGCCCGAAGACGATCAGCGCGGACAAACTTGCGATCGAAGCCGCGCGGCTGATGGAAGCGCACAAGATTCATGCGTTGCTCGTCGTCGATGCGGACAATCGTGTAGTCGGCGCGCTCAATATTCATGACCTGCTGCGTGCGCGAGTCGTTTGAGCGACGGGAACAGGCCATCGGGAATGGAGAATCGGTGAAAGCTGGCCGACACTCATCTTAGCTAGTATTTTCCCCTTCTCGATTCCGATTCCCCAATCCCGTGCTCCCCTCCGATCTTCCCGCCGACATCCGCGAGCGCGCCTCGCGCGTCAAGCTTGCGATCTTCGACGTCGACGGCGTCCTCACCGACGGCAAGCTGATTTACGCCGAAGACGGGCACGAGTTGAAAGCGTTCCACGTGCACGACGGGCTCGGGCTGAAGCGCCTCCTCGCCAACCACATCGAAGTCGCCGTGATCACCGCGCGCATGAGCATGATCGTCACCGAACGCATGGCGGAGCTCGGCGTCGCGCACGTGTATCAGGGACAGGACGACAAGCTCGCGTGCTTCGAGCGGCTGCTGCACGCGTTGAAGCTTGAACCTGCCGAAGTCGCGTATACCGGAGATGATCTTCCCGATCTTGCGGTCATGCAGCGAGCGGGCCTTGCGGTTGCGGTCGCGAACGCGCATCCATCGGTGCGCGAGCGCGCGCACTGGCGCACGCGGCTTGCGGGCGGCGCGGGCGCGGCGCGCGAGGTTTCCGATCTGATCCTCGCGGCGCAAGGCAAGACCGAAGCCGAGCTCAAGCTCTTCCTCAAATGATCGACCGGCGTCTCTGGCTCGTCGCCGCGCTGCTCGCGCTCGCCGGCATCGCGCTCAACATCGTGTTCTGGATCACGCGCGAGCGCGTGAACGAACAGACGTTCGCCGGACCACCGCGCTCGGATTACACGCTGTCCGACTTCACGCTCAACGCGCTCGATTCGCAGGGAAAACTGTCGTTCCAGACCGTCGGACCACGCCTTGCGCGCCGGGGCGACGACGGCTCGATCTTCATGACGACGCCCGACTACGTGATGGTCGACGGCAACGGGCATTTGTGGAAAGGCAAGTCGGATTCGGCCTGGGTCAATCAGGACGGCACGATCATGAAACTCCTCGGCCACGTCGAGATGCATCGCCAGCCGGAAAAGGGCCTCGACCCGATGGACATCGTCAGCCGCGATGTGACCACCTGGCCCAAAGACAAGAAAATGGAGACCGCCGAGCCCGCAACGATCACCGAGCCCGGCTCTATACTGCGCGGCACCGGCATGCGCGGCGATCTCAATTCCAAGGTCCTGGAGCTCCTTTCCGATGTCCACGCGACAATTGAACCGAAAAGCCAGCGCAAAGCGCCTCCTCCGCAAAAGTGATCTTGCGGCGGCACTGCTGCTCGCGTTCGCGCCGCTCGCGGCGCACGCGCTTAGCACCGATCGGCAGCAGAACATGCTGATCAATGCCGACTATTCGAAAATCGTGCAGAACAAGGACAACAACGCGCCCGGCGTGACGTACCTCACCGGCAGCGTGACGATGGATCAGGGCACGACCAAGGCGCGCGGCGACGAGGCGACGATCTACCAGCATCCGGGTGATGCGAAAGACGCGCAGGGCAACGATATTTCGGGGCAGATCCAACGCGTGATTCTGATCGGCAAGAAGAAGCAAGCGCACCTCGAGCAGCAGCAAGATGCGGGCGGCCTCTTCACCGCGAACAGCGACAAGATCGATTACAACGCCGACACCAGCGTCGCCGTGCTGACCGGCAACGTCGTGGTCGTGCAACCGGGCCGCGGCACGTTCCACGGCGCATACATGACGTACAACACGAACACCGGCGAGATGGAGAGCGGCGATAAGACCAACGCCAACTCGCGCGTGCAGATGCTGATCGAGCCGAAGAACAAGGCACCTGCCAAGCCTGCCGATAAGCCTGCGGACAAACCCGCCGACAAGCCGGCGACCGACGCGAAACCGGCGGCGCCGGCGACGAACGATCAGCACTGATGCTGAGCGCCAGCGGTTTGCAGAAGAGCTTCCGTGGCCGCACCGTCGTGCGCGGCTTCGAGTTTTCGCTCGATCAAGGCGAAATCGTCGGCCTCCTGGGCCCTAATGGCGCCGGCAAGACCACGTGTTTCTATATGGTCGTCGGCCTGATCCCGGCCGATGCCGGAACGATCCTGATCGACGATCGCGACATCACCGAATTGCCGATGCACGCTCGCGCGCGGCTCGGCGTCGGCTATCTGCCGCAGGAGCCTTCGGTGTTCCGGCGTCTCAGCGTCGCGGACAACATTCTCGCGATTCTCGAGCTCCGCGAAGATCTCGATAGCCACGGCCGCAGCAGCGAGCTCGAATCGCTGCTGGACGATCTTCAGATCGGCCATATCGCCGATCAGCGCGGCGTCAGCCTTTCCGGCGGTGAGCGCCGCCGCGTCGAAATTGCGCGTGCATTAGCCGCGAAGCCGCGCTTCATGCTGCTCGACGAGCCGTTCGCGGGCATCGATCCGATTTCGGTGGTCGATATCCAGAGGATCGTGCGACAGCTGAAGTCGCGCGGCATCGGCATCCTCATCACCGACCACAACGTGCGCGAGACGCTCGGCATCTGCGAGCGCGCTTACATCATGAGCGACGGTGCCGTGCTGGCGCAGGGCGCGCCGGAGGACATCCTCGCCAACGAGCAGGTGCGCGAGGTGTATTTGGGGCGTGAATTCCGGATGTGAGCCGCGGGGCGAATGCCGTAACCGCGACAATCTTCACACCTTCCCCCCGCTTTCCTCGGACGTCAAGCCTGCCCCCTGTCATCGTTTGGGGTTAGGATGCAGTTCGGGGGACTTGGCACGCTTTGGGCATGAAACCCGCTCTGCAGATCCGCCTCAATCAGACGCTCGCGCTGACGCCGCAGTTGCAGCAGGCGATCCGGCTGTTGCAGCTGTCGAGCATGGAGCTCGAGCTCGAGCTCAATACCGCGATTGAGTCGAACCCGCTTCTGGAGCTCGAAGCCGACCGTGCCGACGATCCGGCTGACGATGGTGCCGATACGCCGGACGGCGTCGATGCGCCGGCCGAAACCGCGCAGGAAGCGGCGGAGTCCTCCAACGAATCCGACGACGGCCCGCTCGATCTCGAGCTCGAACGCAGCGACTACCGCGGCACCTCGCAGGACGAAGACGGCCTCGAGCCGCAAGACGCCGAGGTCGAGGATCTTCGCGATCATCTCCTCTGGCAGCTCAATCTGACGCCGATGTCCGCGCGCGACCGCGTGATCGCGGCGGGAATCATCGAAGCGATCGACGACGACGGCTATTTGAGCGAGACGGACGAATCGATCCAGATCGGCCTCGCCTCGCTATACGCGGTGACTTCCGAAGAAATCGAAGCCGTGCGCCATCGCGTACAGCGCTTCGATCCGGTCGGCGTCGCCAGCCGTTCGCTGCAGGAATGCCTGACGGTGCAGCTCGATACGCTCGATCCCGCGACGCCGGCGCTCGCGCTCGCGCGTGTACTGGTAAACGAGCATCTGGGCGCGCTCGCGCGCCAGGATCGTGCGCGCCTGTGTCAGCGCGTGCACGTGACCGAAGAGGAATTCGAAGTCGCGCTTTCGCTGATCCGCTCGCTGACGCCGAAACCTGGTGTCGGCTATTCGAGCGTCAGCGCCGAATACGTCGCGCCGGATGCGTACGCGCGCAAAGTCGGCGGACGCTGGCAGGTGGCGCTGGCGCCGGGCTGCCAGCCGCGCCTGGGCATCAACGAGCACTATGCGAGCCTGATCGCCAAGGCTCGCCGCGAAGATGCGCATTACCTGCGCGGCCAGCTGCAGGAAGCGCGCTGGCTGATCAAGAGCCTCAAGACGCGCGCGGAAACGATGCTCAAAGTCGCCACTTCAATCGTGCGTGCTCAAGAAGCGTTCCTCGAATTCGGCGCCGAAGCGATGCGCCCGCTCGTGCTGAAGGACGTCGCCGAGGAAATCGGCATGCACGAATCCACCGTAAGCCGCGTCACCACGCGCAAATTCCTGCACACGCCGCGCGGCACGTTCGAGTTCAAGTATTTCTTCTCGAGCGGCGTCTCCACCGTCGACGGCGGCGCCGCGTCCGCGACGGCGATCCAGGCGATGATCAAGAAGCTGATCGGCGACGAGCAGCGCGCACGTCCGCTCTCCGATCAAGCGCTCGCCTCTGAGCTCAACCGACGCGGGATCAGCGTCGCGCGACGGACCGTCGCCAAATACCGTGAGGCGATGAACATCCCGTCTTCGAACGACCGCAGCCGTCTCGGCTGAGCCGCCATGCGCACCCGTGCCGGTGATCGATGCCGTCGATTCCGGTTCCGCCAGGAACCGAATCGCGACGGCTCGGTCTCATGTCTTATGGGCACTCCCAAAGCCGTCCGTTCGCTGATGAATTTTTCACGCATCGGCGCCCTGAATTCACGTCGGGACAACGGACCTTTTCCGAAGGTATTAGGAACGCCGCGAAGCGAATCTGCGGCCAAGACGTACGCCATGGACACGGCGGCGATACCGCGACACGCGTCCGGCGCTTCCGGACGTTCATTTCAGGAGGCAGTCATGCAGATCACCATCAAAGGTCATCAGGTCGAGGTCACGCCCGCGCTCAACGATTACGCGACCGGCAAATTCGATCGGATAACGCGCCATTTCGACCATCTGCATGAACTCAACATTGTGCTAGGCGTTGAAAAGCTGTTGCACAAAGCCGAAGCCACGATGCAATTTTCCGGCAAGAAATCGGGCCGCACGCTGCATGCGGTTGCAACCGCCACCGACATGTACGCCGCGATCGACGCGCTCGTCGACAAGATCGACAAGCAGGTTCGCAAGCACAAGGAAAAGCTGACCGATCATCACGCGGAGTCGGTGCGCGCAGCGCGCTACGCTGAGTAGCACAGTCGCGCTGGACAATTCGCAACGCCGCCGTTCGCCCCTTCTGCCGGGCGAACGGCTTCGTGCGACGTGAAATTACGCTTTACGGACACGAGCGCACAAACGCCAGTACCATTGGCGCCCGCCGCACTCCCGCCCGATCGGAGATCCCCTCCCGCATGCCATTTCTCGACCTGCTTCCGCCCGAGCGGGTACGGACCGGCCTTGCTGCGGATGACAAAGCCGCGCTGATCGCGCGGCTGGCCGACCTTTTGGGCGGCGCGGACGCGAAAATCGCCCGTACGGCCCTCGAAGCGCGCGAGCAGCTCGGCTCCACGGGCCTAGGCCATGGCGTCGCGATTCCTCATGGGCGCAGCGCCGCGGTTCCGGAAGCGCGCGCCGCGTTTGTCAGACTCGCCAAGCCAATCGACTTCGGCGCGGACGACGGCGAGCCCGTCGATCTTGTCGCGGCGCTGATCGTGCCGGAGCACTTCACCGATCAGCACCTGAAACTTCTCGCCGAGCTCGCCGAGCTCTTCTCCAATACCGATGTCACTCGCGCATTGCGCGCAGCGCCCGATGCGGCGGCGCTGCGCGAAGCGTTGGTCAAGGCGCGCGAGGCGGTTTAGTTGTCCTCGTAAATCTCGTCGACGCCGCTTACGAACAGCGAATCGGCGATGACGAAGTGCGAGGAGTATCCGAGGGATCCGTTACCCATGCGGCCGCCGTAACCGCAACCCCAGCACCAGGTCAATACGCCAGACCAGGCGCAGGTATGAAACGCACCAGCAGCGATGCCCGTGATGCCGAGGCCAGATGGGAGCGTGGAGGTCGCGTATGGGAACTCTCCCTCCTTATTACCGATGCCGATTTGCGCGGATCCGTTGTCGCCCCAGCAGGAGACACCACCGCTTACGACGGCGCACGCATGGCGCTGACCGGCTGCGATCGCGCTTGCGCCGACGAGCGTGTCCTGCGGCCCCACGAGCACGCTGACTGGAGCGAGTTCGTTGCCATCGCCAGCGCCATTGCCGATCTGGCCATAAGCGTTGTCGCCCCAGCAGCTGACCGTGCCGCCTTCGAGAGCGCAAGTGAACGCCCAACCCGCAACCACCTTCTCGACCAATGGCGATACGCCGCCGACGAGAACCGCAACGTCCGAACTCGTCATGTCGCCTGTGCCAAGCTGGCCGTTGCCGTTCGAGCCCCAGCAGCGGACACCTGATGACGTCACGGCACAGGAATGCGCGGTGCCGGCGGTCACTTGCGTCGCATTGCTTAATTCGACATGGAACTGACCCAGCGGCATCAGTACGGACAGCGGAGTCAACGAATCGGCCGTTGCATCATGTCCGAGCTGGCCGGAGCTGCCGAGACCCCAACATTTCACGCCACCGGACGACAGCACGGCGCAAGTGTGCGCGGCGCCCGCCGCAATTTGCGCGGCGCCGCTGACGGACACATCAATCGGCAACGCATGCTGCGTTGTCGTGCCATCGCCGAGCTGACCATGATAGTTGCCGCCCCAGCATTGCACGTTACCGCCCATCAGAACGGCGCAGGAGTGTCGATCGCCGACACCCACACCTTCGAACGCGCCGGGCATCACCGATGATTCGACGACGGCTGGCCAAGCGTCCGCGATGAGATCACCACGCCCGAGTTGCCCGTTGCCGTTCTCGCCCCAGCAATAAGCATCGCCGTTGCGAACGCCGCAGCCATGCGCATTTCCACCGGCGATTGTCTCGAACCCGCCGAGCGGCATCGACGACGTCGGCACCATCACGTACGTCGGCGCACCGTGATCGCCGATTTGACCGGCATCGTCGCTGCCCGCGCAACGCACGGTATCTCCGGCCATGTTGGTGACGCAGGTGTGGTGGTAATTGGCCGCAATGTCGGACACGCCCGAAAGTCCGCTCGACACGGGAATCGAAGAATTGCTCAGCGACCCGTTTCCGAGCTGACCCTGCGCATTCGCGCCCCAGCAATACGGCTCGTCCCCGATGAGCGCGCACGAATGTCCATTGTCGAGATTGTCATCGCCTCCTGCTGCAACCGCCGCGATAAAGCCGGAGCCGCCGAGGTTTTGCACCTGCACCGGCACGTTCGACGAGGTGAAATTGCCGTTTCCGAGCTGCGAGGTGCCGTTGTTGCCCCAGCAGAATACGCGTGCCTGGTCGACGACAGCGCATGTGTGCGCAGCCGCGGCCGCAACGTCGGTCACAAAGCCGTCGAGCGCGACGTCCTCGGGCTGCGGCATCGGATCGTCGGAGCCGATGCCGAGCTGACCGAGGTCGTTGCGACCCCAGCATTTCAGTGCGCCGTCGACGATGGCGCAGGTGTGCCAGGCACCACCAGCGGCGGCGCCGACACCGCCTGCAATCACGACGACCGGCTCAGGTAGTACTGGATCGATATCGCCGGAACCAACTTGACCGAAGACGTTACTGCCCCAGCACTGCAACGCCGTATTTACGATCGCGCACGTGTGCCGAGAGCCGGCGATCACGTCGGTCACGCCGCTCCGGGGTGGAAACACTTCGACCGGCTCGTTGCTCGATTCGAGCCCCGCAACGCCGAGCTGGCCATCCTCGTTGTCGCCCCAGCACTTGAGGCCGCCATCAACGACCGCACAGGAGTGCCGGAATCCGGCAGCGACCGCAATCGCCTGGCCGAGTGCGGGGAGGCCGTGGACATACACGGGATAGGTGCGCTCAACGCTCGTCCCGTCGCCGAGCTGGCCATAGTCGTTGCCGCCCCAGCATTGCACGCCTCCCGCGCGGACCGCGCAACTATGGTCGGTACCCGTCGCGATCCAGCTCATCGGAGCTGCCCCGGCCCGCCCATCGATTGCCGCCGCCAAACCGATGACGCCCATGGCCAGACCGAGACTGGTTTGCAGTGTCTGTCGCCGCATCGCCGTACTCCTTCCATCGCAAATCGATGTCTTGAGGTACGGGAACTGGGCAGCGAGTCCGCCATTCTGGCCATCGATCCCTTAGTGCCGCTTTGTCGCAACGCCGCACTATGGCAGTCTGCGCACCTTGATCCGCCGCTGTGGCGTCGATGCCGCGGAAAACCGGACTCCGATGGAAAAAATCTCCGCCCGCCAGCTCTTCGATTCCGTCGGCGAACGCCTCGCGCTCCGCTGGGCCGCCGGCATGCGCGGCGAGAATCGCGCGATCGAGCCCGGCGGCACGCAGGCTCGACGCCCTTCGCTGGTGGGCTATCTCAACATCATCTATCCGAACAAGGTGCAGATCATCGGCACCGAGGAGCTCAACTACCTCGACAGCCTCGATTCGCGCCAGCGCTGGGAGACGGTCGAGAAAATCATCGCGTATCAGCCGACCGCGCTCCTGGTGACGAAGGATCAGACGATCCCGGCGGATCTGCGCCAGGCGGCCGAGGAATCGCAGACGCCGCTCTGGATCAGCCCCAAGCGCGGCCATGAGCTTCTGACCTATCTGCAATACCAGCTCGCGCGCACGCTGGCGCGGCAGGTGACGCTGCACGGCGTCTTGATGGAGGTGTATTCGATTGGCGTTCTGATCACCGGCGAGAGCGGCACCGGCAAGAGCGAGCTTGCGCTGGAGTTGATCACGCGCGGCCATCGGCTCGTCGCCGACGATGCGCCTGAGTTCACGCTGATTGCGCCGGACGTGATCGACGGCAACTGCCCGGACATGCTGCGCGATCTTCTGGAGGTGCGGGGCCTTGGCGTTTTGAACGTCCGCGAGATGTTCGGCCAAACGGCCGTAAAACCCTCGAAATACCTGCGCCTCATCGTGCACCTGAAGCCGCAGAAGCTGGACGCGCCGGGGGACGGCATGGCGCGGCTAACCGGCGATGTCGGCTACCGGGAGGTTTTGGACGTGAAGATTCCCTGTATCACGATCCCGGTCGCGCCGGGCCGCAATATAGCGGTCCTTGCGGAAGCGGCCGTGCGCAGCCATATGTTGAAATCGAAAGGGTTCGACCCCGCTCAGACCTTCATCGATCGCCAGGCGCACCAGCTGCGCCGACTGCCTCCATGGTAGACACCGCCACGCCCACCTCCGGCGGCGCCGCGCCGGCGCCGACACCGGCGGAGCTCATCATCGTCAGCGGCCTTTCCGGCTCCGGAAAGACCGTCGCGCTGCGCACGCTCGAAGATCTCGGCTACTACTGCGTCGACAACCTTCCGGCCGCGCTGATGCCTGCGTTCGTGCAGGCGATCTCGCAGGGCGGTGCGGGGCTGCATCACAAGCTTGCGGTCGGCGTCGACGTGCGCAACCGCGCGGAAAACCTCAACCGCCTGCCGGCGATCCTCGCGGAGTTGGCGCAGTCGGAAATCGCGTATCGGCTGGTATTTCTCGATACGCGCGACGACGTGCTGATCAAGCGCTATTCGGAAACGCGCCGCCGACATCCGCTGTCGACCGAAGGCTTGGGCCTGGCCGAGGCGATCGCGACCGAGCGTCGCCTGTTGCGGCCGATGCTCTCGATCGCCGATCGCGTGATCGACACCAGCGACATCAACGTGCATCAGCTGCGCCGGTTCATCATCACCGAGATGGGCCTTGCCGCCGGCGGCATGACGCTCCTGTTCGAATCGTTCGCCTACCGCCGCGGCGTGCCGACGGATGCCGATTTCGTGTTCGACGCGCGCTGCCTGCCGAATCCGCACTGGGAAGCGCGCCTGCGCCCGCTGTCGGGCAAGGACGCGCCGGTGCGCGAGTGGCTCGAAGCGAAGGCCGACGTGATCTCGTTTCGCGACGATCTGGCGCGTTTCCTCGACACTTGGCTCCCGCGCTTCGAAGCCGAAGGCCGCAGTTATGTCACCATCTGCATAGGCTGCACCGGCGGGCGACACCGATCGGTCTATCTCGCTGAGCAGCTGGCCGAGCATTTCCGGCAGTCGCATCGGCAGGTGTTGAGTTATCACCGGGAACTGGAATGAGCGTCGGCGTCCTCCTTCTCACGCACGAATCGATGGGCGCCGCGCTGATCTCCGCCGCGCGTCACGTGCTGGGCCGTCTGCCGTTGCCAGTCGACGTGCAGGAAGTCCCGGCGAATGCCGATCCCGACGAAACCCTGCGCGACGCCGCGACGCGAGCGCGCGATCTCGATCGCGGCGACGGCGTGCTGGTGCTGTCCGATCTCTACGGCGCAACGCCGTGCAACGTCGCCAACCGCCTGCCTGGCCTGGGCGTGCACATGCACTGCGTGTCCGGATTGAACCTGCCGATGCTCCTGCGTGTCCTCAACTACCCTGAGCAGTCGCTCGATGAGCTCGCGCAGACCGCGGCGACCGGCGGGCGCGGCGGGATTTTCGTCGACACGCCCTGAAGCCGGCCGATCTTTGCCGACGGACGGGCTTCAGCCCGCCGCAACATTTCGATAAGGTGGGCTCAAAGACCGCCTACGATCGCGACGGCCATGAAGGCCCTCGCTTCGCAACCACAAAGCAGGTTCGAATGCTCGAAAAGGACATCACGATCAGCAACCGCCTCGGCCTGCACGCGCGCGCTTCGGCCAAGCTCGTGCAGGCGCTGCATGGATTCCAGGCATCGACGGTGATCGGTTATCGCGGCAAGGAAGTCAACGCCAAGAGCATCATGGGCGTGATGATGCTCGCCGCGGGTCTGGGCGCGACGATTCGCCTGCGCGCCGACGGGCCCGACGAAGATGCCGCGATGGCGACGATGGTCGATCTCTTCGAACGCAAGTTCGACGAAGGGCAATAAGCGCGCGACCCCGCGCGGCGGGACATGCAATACGCGGCGACGGACGCCGCATCCTGATCCTCGCGATCAAGGACGATCGCAACAGGAGAGCACGTGCGATTCACTTTGACCGGCAATGGTGCGGCACGCGGAATGGCGCTGGGACGCGCGCGCCTGGAGCAGCCGAGCCGCTACCTGATCGACGAGCGCCCGCTCGGCGCGGGCGAGATCGACGCCGAGCTCGCGCGGCTCGACCGCGCACTCACGATGGCGCGCGGCGAGCTCGCCGCGCTGCGCGAGAAACTGCACGGCGCGCTCGCGCGCGAGGTCGGCGAATTCATCGACGCCCACGCGCTGATCCTCGCCGACCGCGAGATGATCGCCGGCCTCGCCGATCTCGTCCGCCTCGGCCGCTATCGCGCCAGCGCCGCGCTCAAGATGCAGCGTGACCGTCTCGTCGCCGTGTTCGAGGCGATGGACGATCCGTATCTTCGCAGCCGCAAGGAAGACATCGACCACGTCATCGGCCGCGTGCAAGCCGCGCTCTCGCGCGAGTCGAGCGCCGAGGAACGCAAGATCGCCTCGCGCATCGGCGAGATCCTGGTCAGCGACACGGTTGCGCCGTCCGAGCTCGTGCCGCTCGCCGAGCACGGCGTGCTCGGCGTCGTGTTGACCTCGGGCAGCCCGCTCTCGCACAGCGCGATCCTCGCGCGCTCGTTGCGCCTGCCGATGGTGGTCGCCGCACACGAGGCGCTCGCGCATATCCAGGACGACGATCTCATCATGATCGACGGCGAGCACGGCGACATCGTCGTGCATCCCACGGCGCAGGACATCGCGCGCTATCGCACCTGGCAGCGCGATGTCGTGCAGCGCGGAAAGCGCCTCGCGCTGCTGCGCGATGCCGATACGCGCACGCGCGACGGCGTCACGATCCATCTCTATGCCAACGCGGAGCTTCCCGCCGACATCGCGCAAGCACGTGCGTGCGGTGCCGCCGGTGTCGGCCTCTATCGCACCGAGTTCATGTTCCTGCAGCGCAAGGAATTGCCCGGCGAGGAGGAACAATTCCTCGCCTATCGCGATCTGGTGCTCGGCATGGGCGGATTGCCGGTGACGATCCGCACGCTCGATCTTGGCGCCGACAAGGCCGATTCGACGGGGCTTGTGCTCGACGACGAGGACAACCCCGCGCTCGGCGTGCGCGGCGTGCGCCTGTCGCTGCGCCAGCCGCAGCTTCTGATCATCCAGTTGCGCGCGATCCTGCGCGCGTCGGCCTACGGACCGGTGCGTGTGCTGGTGCCGATGGTGTCGACCGCGGAGGAAATGGCGAGCGTCAAGCACATGCTGCGCGAATGTGAGCGCGATCTGCGCTCAGCCGGCTACGAGATCGCCGAGAACGTCGAGCTCGGCGCGATGATCGAAGTGCCGGCCGCTGCGATCGCGCTGCCGGCGATGATCAAGAAGCTCGATTTCATCGCGATCGGTACCAACGATCTCGTGCAGTACACACTCGCGGTCGACCGCAACAACGATCAGCTCGCGAATCTTTACAACCCGCTGCATCCGGCCGTTCTGAAGCTTCTTTCGCAGACGATCGCAACCGCGGCGCGCGCGGGCCGGCGCGTCACGCTGTGCGGCGAGATGGCGGGCGACACGCGCTATACCGCCCTTTTGCTCGCGCTCGGGCTCACCGATTTCAGCATGCATCCGGGGCTTCTGCTCGAAGTGCGCGAGGCGATCGCCACGTTCGACCGCTCGCAGTTGCTCGGCGAAGCCAAGGCTTTGCTGCGCGCGCAAAGTCATGAAGGCATCGTCTACGTGCTCGAAAAATTGAAAGCCTGCGCATTAGTTCCGGCACTCGCGCACGGCGACGGTGCCGTGCACCGCGCGTAGAAGACGCCGGCGGCGTCTGCGATAATTTTGGGAACTGTACGGCGCGCGGACCTGTCGAACCGCGCGCCTCCCTCCCGAACGGCTGCCCCATGAGCGAACCGCTGTCACTGATCTCTTCCGATGTCATCGCGCGAACCGGCGAATACGCAGCGAGATTCGCGCGCCGCGATCCGTTCCGGCATGTCGTCATCGACGATTTCCTTGCATCCGGCTATGCGGCCGCATTGCTCGCGGAATTTCCGCCGTTCGAGCGCGGCAACGCGCGCAGCGAGAACGGCACGCTCGGCAACAAATCGACCGTCGAGCGCATTCGCGAGATCGGCGCGAGCTACACGCAACTCGACGATCTGATCCGTACGCCCGATTTCCTCGATCTCGTCGGCCGCATCACCGGTATCCCCGATCTCCTTTACGACGCGTGGTATTTCGGCGGCGGCACGCACGAGAACCGCGAAGGCCAGGATCTGGACGCGCACGTCGACTTCAACCGGCATCCGGTCGAGCACTGGCATCGGCGGCTGAACCTCATCGTCTATCTCAATCACGAATGGGACGACGCCTGGGGCGGCTCGCTCGAGATCCACTCCGATCCGCGCGCGCAAGACAACCGCGTCAAGCTCATCACGCCGCTCTACAACCGCTGCGTGATCTTCGAAACGACCGAAACGAGCTGGCACGGCTTCAGCCGCATCGGCTTGCCCGAACCGAAGAAAGACCTGACGCGCAAATCCATCGCGCTCTACTTCTACACGCGCGAGCGGCCCGTCGAGGAGCTCGCCGACACGCATTCGACGATCTACGTCGACCGGCCGCTGCCCGAGCGCTTCCGCGCGGGCGCGACCTTGGGCGAGGCGGACATCGAGGAGCTTCGCATCCTCTTCGCGCGCCGCGATCAGCACAATCAGCGCCTCTACGGCTACATCACGCAGCTGACCAAGGAGCTGGAGCAGACACGCAAGGCGGTCGAAGGCGGAAAACTCGGTGCGCTCCGGCTCGCGTATCAACGCGTGGCCAGACACCTGCGACGCTGACGCCCGAATGGCTTCGTCGCCGCGCATCGCCGGACTCGACGCGCTCGAACGCGAGTTCGCCGAAGCCGGCGGCACGGCATTTCCTTATCTTCGCGACCACTACGCGCGCTTCGCCGCGACAAAGCGTGAATTCGAGAACGATCGAGTGCACGCGCCCGGCGTGCTGCTCGACATCGGCGCGCACTGGCTGCATCAGACGCTGCTCTGGGCCCTCGACGGCTGGCAGGCAATCGCGCTCGACGTGCCGGTGACCTTCGAGCACGCCGGCGTCCGCAAGCTCGCCGAACGGCACTCGATTCGCCTCTTGCCGAACTCGAATCTCGAACGGCCCGCTGCGCTGAAGGCGCTTGCCGATGACAGCGTCGACGTGGTGCTGTTCACCGAAGTCATCGAGCACATCGCGTTCAATCCGGTGCCGCTCTGGCGCGAGATCCATCGCGTGATGCGTCCCGGCGGCTCGATCATCGTCACCACGCCGAACTACTACGCGCTGCGCGGCCGCGCCTGGGCGCCGCTGCGATTCCTTTCAGGGCGTGGTGGCGGGCTTCGCGTCGACTCGCTGATCGGCGATCCGAGCTTCGCGCATCATTGGAAGGAGTATTCGCGCGCTGAGCTCAGGCGCTATTTCGCGCTTCTGTCGGCCGATTTCAGCGTCGAGAAGGCGTGCTATGTCCGTGAGTTCCGCACGGAGCGCTTCAGGAGCCCGATCCGGCGCGCCGTCCTGGCCGCCGAGCTGGCGCTGCCGATGCTGCGGCCGAATCTCCACTTCGAAATCGGCCTTCGCGGCAAGCGGCACGGCGTCGTCGCCGACCCCGGGTGGTGACGGCCCAACGGCGCGATTTCGGCCTGAAAAACGCTGTTTTCGCCGCCGCGACCACGGCCGCGGCCGCTGGCCCCATGTAAACCGACTTGCGCGTCCGCCGCCAACTCGGCACCCTTCGGCCCGAATGCCGGGTTGGGGAATACGATTTGGATATCGCCGAAATCGCTCAACAAGCGAAGGCCTATCGGCTTGAGCTCGATTCGATCAAAGAGCGGCTCGCGCCGCAGGAGTTCGGCTGGTATCCGTACGGTACGCTGCTCAACTTCGTCCTTCTGGAGAAGCTGCTTAGCCGCGAGAACCGCCATCTGCTCGATCTTGCCGGTGACGCGCCGATTGCCGACATCGGCGCCGCCGACGGCGATAGCGCATTTTTTCTCGAAACGCTCGGCTACCGGGCGCACGCGGTCGACTATCCGCCGACCAACTTCAACGGCTGCCGCGGCATGCGCATGCTCAAGGACGCGCTCGGCTCGTCGATCGAGATCCGCGAGGTCGATCTCGATGCGCATTTCGAGCTTCCGGGCGAGCGGTACGGGCTTGCGTTCTTCCTCGGCATCCTCTACCACCTCAAGAATCCATTCGGCGCGCTCGAAAGCCTCGCGCGCGCGGCGCGCTATGCGGTGATTTCGACGCGTGTCGTGCGCTACAACCTCGCGCCGAAAGCGCGCGGCAATTCGAAGCTCAATCGCGAACGCGTCGAGCTGCACACGCTGCCGGTCGCGTATCTCGTCGATCCCGACGAGTGCAACAACGATGCGACCAACTACTGGATGTTCTCCGACGCCGGACTTCGCCGCACATTGTTCCGCGCCGGATGGGACGTGCTCGACTTCACCACGTTCGGCAACGACCGCACGTCGGATCCGGCGACCAAGGAAGGTGACGAGCGCGCGTTCTGCCTAGTCCGCAGCCGATACTCGTAGCGGACCCGTCATGGGCACCTTGTACCGCGCGGCGCGACGCATCAAGAACACGGTGCCCGGCCTCGATTGGTGCTATCAGCACACCAAGCGCCTCTTCGCCCCGTCCGAATACGAACAGCGGCTCGTCACCGAGCGGCGGCTTTATCGCGACGCCTTGCATCTCACCGACGAGTTGCCGCGCATCTATCACTACTGGGCACCGAAGTACGTGCGGCCGCTCGCCCAGGAATTCGGATTCTCCGAACCCGACGAGCTCTTCTCGATCCATTTGCGCGAAAGCGCGAAGCGCTGCGGCGACGCTGATCCCGTGTTCGTCAGCATCGGAGCCGGCAGCTGCGACGGCGAAGTCCGTATCGCGGACGCAATGCGGCGGGCGGGGCTCGAACGCTTCACGATCGAATGCGTCGAGATGAACACGGGCCAGCTCGAGCGCGGCCGCGCGCTCGCCGAAAAGGCGGGCGTCGCCGATCACTTTCGCTTTGTCGCCGCCGACTTCAACACCTGGCGCGCCGAGAAGCGCTACGCCGGCGTGATGGCCAATCAATCGCTGCATCACGTGCTGAAGCTCGAGCATTTGTTCGACGAGATTCGCCGATCGCTGAAACCGGAAGCCTATTTCGTCGCCTACGACATCATCGGGCGCAACGGACATCTGCGCTGGCCCGAGGCGTTCGCAGAAGTGCAGCGCTTCTGGGAAGAGCTGCCGCATCCGTACCGCTATAACCTGCAGCTCGATCGTTACGAGCCGACGTTCAAAGATTGGGACTGCTCGAAGTACAGCTTCGAGGGCATCCGTGCCGAGGACATCCTGCCGCTTCTCATCGCGCGTTTCGATTTCAATCTCTTCATTGGATTTTCGAACGTGATCGATATCTTCGTCGACCGCGCGTTCGGCCATCACTTCGATCCGGATCGCGAATGGGATCGTGGCTTCATCGATCGCGTACAGGCGTTCGATGAGGAAGCGATCCGCACCGGCCGCTTGACGCCGACGCACATGATGGCGGTGATGACACCGGTCCCGAGCGCGATCCACCGCTATTCGCGCGGTCTTTCGCCGCAGGCGGCCGTGCGCTGGCCGAAGGCGAGCGCATCGTGATCACGCGCGCCGATACGCTCATGCGGACGCCGTCTCGTATCGGCGTTCGCCACGGCGCAGCGTTCGTCATCACGATCGGCATCGCGCTCGCGGTATTCGCCGTCGCGTTTGCGGCCGACTGGCGCCTGCCCGGGCTCTACATGGACGCGGTCAATCCGGAATACATCATTCCGGGCATCTTCGACCCAACCGCACCCGGCAACCGGCCTTGGATTCTGCCGGGCAATCAGCTGCTGTCGCGCTTCCCGGTGTTCACCGGCACGATCTATCACGGCAGCGCGCAGCTCTATTTCGCGCTGCCGTTCATGGCGCTCCTCGGCGCCGACGTCGCGACGCTGCGCATCGTGCAAGGCGTCGTCGGCGGCTTGATCCTGCTGCTGATGGCGCTCTACGCGGGTCGATCATCGATCGGATTCAAGCGCGCACTCGCCGCAGCTCCGATGGCGTTGCTCGCACTCGATCCGTCGTTCGTGATGGCGCTGCGCACGCAAGCGTACAGCTGCCTCTTTCCGCTGGTGCCGCTGCTCGCATCGATCCTGCTTTTGCGCGACTGGAACGAAAAACCGCGCAAGGCCTTGCGGCTTTTCGCAAGCGGCGTGCTGTTCGGCCTTTCGGTCTTCAGCTACTTCGTATTCGCGTTCTTCCTGCCCGCGCTCGTGTGGATGCTGCTCGGCGAGCGCGGTGCCGCGCGCATCCAGGAACGCCTGCGCGAGATCTTCGCGTGGTTCGCCGGCGGTGCGGTCGGTTACCTCCCGTTCTTGGCCGGCGTGATTTTCCTGGAACGATCGCTCGGCGGTCTCAAGGCGCTGGCGCATTGGCTGCGCGATCACAGCAATCATCTGCACGTGATGGGCGCGAGCAACGGCGTCGCCGATCATCTGCTCGCCGTCTACACCGATGCGCGCGGCGTCATCACCGGCAAGTGGCCGTGGATGATGGTCCTGCAGCATCACGCCGGCGACGTCACCGGGTCGCTGAAGGCCGGAATCCTGATTGCATTGCCGCTGCTTGCGCTCGCGTTCGTGCGGCGATACGAGCCCGGCGAAAAGCGCGCGATCGCAGCGCCGTTGATCTTCACCGTCTCGTTTCTCGCTTGCGCGACGATATTCGGCGAACGCCTCGACGGACATCACTACACCGTGATCCTGCCGTTCCTCTACGCGGCGTTCGGCGGCGCCTGCGCGCTCCTGTGGCCGTCGCCGCGCGAAAGAATGCGATCGAACACGCGCGCGGCGGCGTCGATCGCCATCGTGCTGCTGCTCGCCGTCGCAGGAGCCAACGCTTTCAACCTCGCGCACTTCCTTCGCGACCTGCGCGCGAGCGGCGGCGCCGGCCTCTACTCCGACGCGATCGACCGTTTCGCAGCCGAAGTGCAGGCAAACGATCCCAATGCGACCGTGTACCTGCCCGACTGGGGCCACGTGATGCCTTTCATGTTTCTGACGCAGGCGCGTGTCGCGCAGATCGACAGCATCGATCCGCGGCGCATCGCGCGCGAGACTTGCGAGGGTAAGCCGCAGATCGTCGTCTTCAACGGTATCGATAACGCGGACAAACTTGGCGTCGTCAAGCAACTCGCCAGCCAGCCCGATCCCGCGATCACGGTGTGGTCGCAGCGCGACGGCAAGCCGGTGTTCCAGTCCGCGCGCTTTCCGCCGCGCACCGATTGCGGCGCCGAATCCGCGGCTGCCGACGTCGCTGCCGCGGCTACCGAGGCGGCTGATGTTCCATCGATCTCGGTAACGCCTGCGACATCGTCGGACTGCGGATTTCTTTCGCCAATGGTCGCGACCGTGCGTTGGAATGCGGGCAATCCCGCGCTTCGCCGCGCCGAAATCTGGCTCACGCCGATCGGCGGCGCGCTGCAGCCGTGGATCAGCGGCAGCGATCGCGGCGAGGGAAAAACCGGTGTCTGGGCGCTGCCCGGAATGAAGTTCGTATTGGTCGACCCGGCTACCATGCAGCATCTTGCGGAAACCGAAATCGGCAAGATCCCCTGCCCCGTACGCTGATGTGCACGCGTTTTCGTTCAATCCCCTGAGTCGGATTCATGAATCAACCTGCCGAACCTGTCGCTGTCGAAGAGCCTGCCGTCCGATCGGCATTCCCGAACGGGCATTTCTATTCGCCCGTCGTAGATCCCGCGGAGCTTCTGCCGCGCGCCGAGCACATCTGGAACGGATCGCTCGCGTGTCCCGGCATCGAATTCGATCCCGTGCGCCATCGCGACGTGCTCGAAAACCTGCTGCCGCATTACCTGCCGCGCTACGACTATCCGGAAACGCTCGAAGAAACGCCGACGCTGGATCGCTTCTTCACGCGCAACAGCCAATTCAACTGGCTCGATCCGCGCATCTTGTTCGCGTTCCTCAACGAATGGCGCCCGCGGCGCATGATCGAGGTCGGCTCGGGCTATTCGAGCCTCCTCGTCGCCGACGTGAACCGCCGCTTCCTCGGCAACACGCTCGATTTCACCTGCATCGAGCCGTATCCGCGCGAGTTTCTCAAGAATCGCATCGACGGCATCACGCGCGTGATCGAAGCGAAAGTGCAGGATGTCGATCCCGCCGAGTTCGAGCGCCTACAAGCCGGCGACATACTTTTCGTCGATTCCTCGCACGTCTCCAAGACCGGCAGCGACGTGAATCATCTCGTCTTCGAGATTTTCCCGCGCCTTCGCGCCGGCGTGCGCATCCACATCCACGACATCTTCCTGCCGGCGGACTATCCGAAAGACTGGGTGTTCGGCGAAAACCGCAGCTGGAACGAGCAGTACGTCGTGCGCGCGCTCCTGATGTACTCGACCGCGTTCCGCGTTCTGTTCGGCTGCTGCTACGCATTCCTTGCGTTTCCGGAACTTATCAACCGCGCATTCCGTCTGAAGGAAGGTCGTACCTTCGGCGGCGGGAGTTTGTGGCTCGAAAAAATGGAATGACGCCGGCGTGGCGCGACCTTGTCGCGCTCTCGCTGATCGGCACGGCTGCCGTCTGGCTTTGGAGCTCGCTGGCGACGCTCGCGACGTTTGCGCTCCGCTATCCCGCGTTCGATCAATATCGCCTGTACGCGATTTATCTTGGCTTGCCGTTTCCCGCGAACGCGGTGCAGCTGGAGAACGGCCATCGGCCGATCCTGCCGGCGCTGCTGAGACTCCTCGAGATCCGCTGGTTCGGCGCCGATCAGATCCTGCAGACCGTCGTCGGCCTCGCCGCCGCAGCGGCTTCGTTGGCGTTGATCGTGCGCACGATCGCACGCGAGTGCTCGCTCGACATCGTCACGCGCGCGGCCGCTATCCTGCTTTCGACGCTCGCAATCTTCTGGCTCGGCAATGCACGCGTGCTGATCCATGGCAACGAGAGCGTGCAGATGTATTTCGTCATGCTCTTCGTCGTGCTGGCGATTTTCATTGTTGCGAAGCGTCGGGAACCTGCGTCGATTGCGCTCGCGTGCGCTTGCTGCCTCAGCGCATCATTCAGCTTCGGAACCGGGATGGCGAGCTTCGGCGCCGTGATGCTGCTCGGTGCGATCGTGCGGTGGCGCTGGCCTGAGTGGACGATCGTGAGCGTCGCGTTCCTCGCTTCGATCGGCGTATATGCGCTCGGCCTCCCCGGGAGTGCCGGCGTGCGCCACACGCTCTTCGTCGCGCCTCACGAGAACGTCGCGATCGTGTTGCGCTGGCTGTCAGCGCCGTGGATGTGCGCATGGCTCGGTAACGGCGATGCGATGCTGCCGAGTTGGGGACGAAGCGCCGTGTCGCAAACCGGATTGGGCTACGCGGTGCTCGCCTCGGCGCGCGGGATCGCGGCAATGTTCGGAGAGGATGCGCTGCTGCGCGAAAGCCTCCTCGTCGGCGCATTGGGCGTCGTCGCCTTCTTCGCAGCGATCGTGCATGCGTGGCGCCGGCGTGCCGCGCTGTCGTCGTTGCGTTTTCTCGCGCTCGGTCTTTCCGCGTTCGCATTCGGCGCCGCCGTCATCGTGTGCTTTGCGCGCCTGGAGGCTTTCCGGATGTTTCCCGGCGACGTGTTCGCCGACCGCTATCTGCCGTGGAGTTGCCTGTTCTGGCTCGGCCTCGCGCTGTACGCGCTGGGTGGAGAATCCCGCTCGACGTGGAAGGCGCCGGCGGCTGCGTTCGCGGCCTTCGCGACGGCGGCAATCCTGCTGACGAGTCAGCGCTCGCAAGCCGGATGGAGCGCCGCGGTCTCGCGGAACATCCAACATTCTGCGGTAGCCGCGCAGCTCGGCATCTGGGACGCGGACACGCTACCCGACGATCGCTCCTCGCGTCGCGACACGACGATCCATTCGCTCGATCTCTTACGCGAGCGCGGCGTTGCAGAGTTCGCGGAACCCGAATTCGAGCTCGTTTCTACCGGATGGCGTGCGCCGCCGGTCCTGCCCGCGCCGCGAGAAGGGGGCGCGGCGCGCATCGATCGGACGTTCCGCGACACCTGGGGCAACCGCAACGTCGCCGCGTTCGAAGGCGTTCTGCCCAAGGCGCTACCGCGCGATCCGCTGCTGGCCGTGGTCGGAACGGACGGCACGCTGCGCGGCCTTGCAAAACGAAGCTTCGTCACTTACGCCGCGCATTCGCTGCGATTCGATTGGCCGAAGCTGCGCGGCTTCGACGGCTACGTGATCGATCCGCATCCCGGCGAAACGCTGACGATCCTCGCTCTCGATCGCCAATCGCACGACGCGCTCGCTGCGATTCCGCTGCATGTACCGGACGACGCGCCCACCAGCGCGCCGTGAGTGCCGCATCGAGACTATCGCGCCCCGCCGCCGCGCCCGCATAATCCGCGCGCTCAAGGACAGAGTCGGGCCATGACTTGACGCTGTCCGCTGCGAGCGTCTGACCGGTTACGATGTTTGCGTCGTCGACGATGCCGCGTCGCCGTAGCCCGATTGCCCGGAAACCCGCATGGCCGAAGCGATCCGCCACGACAAGACCGCCCGCCAGCTGCGCCTGCTCTCCGAGGCGATCGGCTCGGGCCGGCTTGGTGCGGTCAAACGGCTAGTCAACACGCTGGCGCCGGCCGAGATCGGCAACCTGCTCGAATCGCTGCCACCCGAGCAGCGCGCGATCGTCTGGGGCCTGACCGATCCCGAGGACGACGGCGAGGTGCTGGTCCACGTCGGCGAAGACGTGCGCGAGGATCTCCTCGCGGAAATGGACCCCGACGAAATCCTCGCCGCCGCCGAGACGCTCGACATCGACGATCTCGCCGAGCTCATGGGCGATCTGCCGGACACGATCGCCGACGAAGTCCTGAAATCGATGGAGCGCGCCGACCGCGAGCGCCTCGAACAGATGCTGACGTACGGCGAGGACAGCGCCGGACGCTTGATGAATCCGGACGTCGTCACCGTGCGCGCCGATGTCAGCGTCGACGTCGTGCTGCGTTACTTGCGCCAGCGCGGCGAGCTGCCAACCGCGACCGATCGGCTCTATGTCGTCAGCCGCCGACGCCAATATCTCGGCAGCGTCACGCTGTCCGCGCTGCTCACAGCGGCGCCCGATACGCTGATCAATCGCCTGCTCGACGATTCACAACCGGCGATCCCGGCCGAAACGCCGCGGAGCGAAGTCGCCGCGCAATTCGCCGACCACGACTGGCTGAGCGCGCCCGTTGTCGACGCGAGCAACATCCTGCTCGGCCACATTACGATCGACGACGTCGTCGACATCATCCGCGAGCAAGCCGAGCACCGCGCGATGAGCGCCGCTGGCCTCAATGAAGACGAAGATTTGTTCTCGCCCGTTCCTCGCGCCGCACGCCGCCGCGCGGTGTGGCTCGGCATCAACCTGCTGACGGCGTTCCTCGCCTCGTGGGTGATCGGCAATTTCGAAGGCGTGATCGCGCAGGTCGTCGCGGTGGCCGTCTTGATGCCGATCGTCGCGAGCATGGGCGGCATCGCCGGAACGCAGGTGCTGACGTTGATGGTGCGCGCGCTCGCGCTCGGTCAGGTCGGCTACTCCAACTCGGTGCCGCTGCTGCGCAAGGAGATTCTCGTCGCGGTCAGCAATGGCGTGCTGTGGGCGCTGGTCGTCGGCGCCGTCGCCTTCGCGATTTATCGCAACACCTGGCTCGCGATTGCGTTCGGCGCCGCGATCGTGATCAATCTTCTCGCCGCCGCGCTCGCCGGCGTCGCGATTCCGCTCGTGCTGAGGCGCATGTCGATCGATCCCGCACTCGCCGGCGGGGTGATTTTGACGACGGTGACGGATTGTTGCGGGTTTGCGTCGTTTCTTGGGTTGGCGACGCTGCTTCTGATGCACTGAATCGCGGCGAGCCGCGACCTAAGGCTGTTCAGAGATTCCTCAGCGCCTCTGCTCGGCCAACGTCAGCGCCACTTTGTCGCGCAAATAAACCGGCAACGCTTGATCCGCGGAAACTCCGCCGCCGCTCGCCGCAATCGGCGCCGCGAGCCGCGCAACATCGATCGCTTGCGGATAGCAATCACCCTCGGCCCAGCGCGGCGAGACTGAAAGCACCGCTGCGAGCGCGTCGTGATACGTCGTCCAGCCGGAGCCGATGACGTTCCAGCCAGTCGGCGATACAGGCAACTGCAACGCGGATGCGAGACCGACGCTCTCCTCCACGATCATCGCGATCCCGTCGCCGTCGCGACGGAACGCCGCGGAATAGATCTCGCCCATGCGCGCATCGATCACCGCAAGAATGTTCGCGTCGTCCTCCGGCGCCTGCATCGCCAATGCCGCGAGCGAGGACACTGGGATCACCGGAATATCGAGCGCGAGCGCGATGCCTTGCGCCGCCGAGATCGCAAGACGTACGCCGGTGAACGCGCCGGGACCGCGCCCGACGGCGATGGCGTCGAGCGCCTTGCGGGAAAGGCCGGCTTCCGCGAGCACCTGATCGCACATCGGCAGCAGCAGCTCGGCGTGACGGCGCGGCGCGATTTCGCTACGCGCGATGAGCTGCTCGCCGGCGAGGACGGCGGCGGAGCAGGCTTCGGTCGAGGTTTCGATCGCGAGGAGATTCATTGCGGCGATTCTATCGTCGCCGGCTCAAGGAAGCTCCCTTCCGGAATGAGGATCGATCGAATACGGATACATCGTGTCCAGAAACCCTGCCTGTGCCCTGACCCGATCGATCCACGCACCCACATTCGTGTAGTCGCCCAATGGCAGATTCGCTTCGTGCGCGCGGCTCGAATACGCGAACATCGAGATGTCGGCGATCGTGTATTTATCGCCGGCGATGAATGGCCGCGCTTTAAGCTCGCGATCGAGAATGCGCAGCGCTTTCAACGACGCGTCGCGTTTCGATTCGACCATCGCCGGCGGCCGGCGCACCTCCTTGCCTGTCATGATCCAGTGCCTCAGCGAACCGATCGTAGCCTGCACGTAATCGGCTTCGAACGACATCCATTGCAGCACCTTCGCGCGTTCGTAGCGGTCGGCCGGTAAATACGGCGTATCCTCGGCGAGGAACGCAAGGATCGCGTTCGATTCGGCGAGCGTGCGGCCATCGTCGAGTCGGATCGCCGGCACGGCGCCGGTCGGGTTGATCGCGAGATACTCGGGACGCTGGCCTTCGCCGTCGAAGATGCCGATCAGCTCCGTGCGATACGGCAGTTGCAGATGATGGAGCAACAGGCGGATCTTGTAGCCGTTCTGGGACGGCAGGTAGTCGTACAGCGTCAGCATGAGGCGCTCCTTGCGCGCAACGAAGGTCGCCAGCATGTAACGCAGGACACCGCGGAGCTATCCGGTTGTTGCTCGCCAATCGCGATGGATTGTCGAGCAAGAAGCGGATGTTCGCGCCGGACGGGTCGCGCTCTACTGCGCACACCCCGAAGGAGAACCACGATGAGCACGCAATCCGAAAAACGCTGGGACGCCGTAGAGCGCCGCGATGCGTCGAAGGACGGAAGCTTCGTCTACGGCGTCATGACGACCGGTGTCTACTGCAAGCCGTCGTGCTCCTCGCGCCGGCCGCTGCAGAAGAACGTGCGCTTTTATGCGACGCCCGCGCAAGCCGAGCGCGATGGCCTGCGCGCTTGCCGACGCTGCAAGCCGAACGAAACCGCCGACGCGATCGACGCGCGCATCCGCAAAGCGTGCGATCTCATCGTCCGCCGCGCCGACGAGCCGCTGTCGTTGAAAGAAATCGCGACGGAAGTCGGCCTCAGCCCATTCCATTTCCAGCGCAGCTTCAAGGCCGTCGTCGGCCTCACGCCGAAGGAATTCCACGACGCCGAACGCGTGCGCGTGCTGAAGGTCGGCCTCAAGACCGGCCGTAGCGTGACCGATGCGATCTACGACGCGGGCTTCGGCTCGTCGAGCCGTGTCTACGAGCGAGTCGACACGCGGCTTGGCATGACGCCGAAGCAGTATCGCCAAGGCGGACGCGGGCTTGCGATCTCGCATGCGGTGTCGAAGACGCCGCTCGGCCTCATGATGATCGGCGCGACCGATCGCGGTATCTGCTTCATCCAGTTCGGCGATAACGAAAAGGCGCTCGAAGAGCAGCTCCACGCCGAGTATCCCGAAGCCCAGCACGCCTCGATGCCGAAGGAACAGGCCGCGACGTTCGAGGCGTGGATGCGCGCGCTCGCTGCGTATCTTGAAGGCGGCAAGACCGCGCTCGATCTTCCGCTCGATGTGCGCGGGACCGCGTTCCAGATGCGCGTATGGCGTTATCTGCAGACGATTCCATACGGTGAAGTGCAATCGTATGCGGAAGTCGCAAACGGCATCGGTCAGCCTAGCGCGGCGCGTGCGGTCGCGCGCGCCTGCGCGACGAACACGATTGCGCTTGCGATTCCGTGCCATCGCGTGATCCGCGGCAGCGGCGAGCTTGGAGGTTATCGCTGGGGTCTTGCGCGCAAGCGTACGTTGATCGATCGCGAGCGCTCGGCGCGACGCTGAAAACGATCGTCCCGCGCTCGCATCGCTGCGAACGCGGGACGGGATCGAACCTTTCCGTCAGCTCGCCGTCGCCGGCGCACCGATCGCATACCAGTCGACGCGACGGGTCAGGTACATCGTCGCTGCGATCGCAGCGAGCAGCGCCAGCGAGCCCATCAGCAGCGCATAGTCTTCGCTGACGACAAGCCCGTACAGGAGTGCGTAAATCAGCGCGATCAGCGCACCGAGCATCAAACCTGCTCGTCTCGCGCCCAGCACTACCGCAGCATAACCGCCGATCATTGCTACTACTGCAGTCGCCGCGAACGCATATGCGACACCGAACCCAATCTGCTCGGACAGCGCGAGCAGCACGACATAGAACGTGCAGAGCGAAAGTCCGATCAAGAGATACTGCACCGGATGCACACGCAACCCGCGCAGCACCTCGAACAGAAAGAACGCGACGAACGTGAGCGAAATGAACAGCACGCCATATTTGCCCGCGCGCACGTTCTGCTGATAGCTCCCCGCCGGCTGCGTCAACGTGATGCCGAACGCGGATTCCGCCAGCGCGATATTGACCGGCTCGGCCTCGCGCCAATGCTGCGCGAGCGGCCGGTTGAGATCGAGCACCTGCCACTCGGCTTCGAAACCACTCGCATCGACGCGGCGTGCCGCCGGCAGAAACGCGCCGTCGAAGCCCGGATCGGGCCACACGCTCGACACGTTGAGATTGGTCTCGCGCGCGAGCGGCAGCGCCGCGAAACGCTCGGTGCCTGCGAGCGTCATCGTGAACGAAAACGTCAACGCCGCGCTCGCGGCTGCGTCCACCGGCGCCGCCACGCTGATTGCCGAGACGCCGGCGACGCCGCCGGTGCCGGGGCCGAACACGAGATCCTTGTCGCCGAAATGCAGCGCGGATACGCGGCGGATGCCGCGCACGTCCGCAACCGGTACGCGCAATTCCGAGCGCTGCCACTGCGGCTCGCGGCCTTGCGAGGCGAGCGCGGCGATGTCGTCGGCATTGAAGCGGCCCTCGACTTTGACGTCGGCCGTGTAGACGACGGTTTCGTAGATGCCGTAGCGGCGCCGCTCGGGCGCGAGCTTGCCGCCGATCGAAAGCCGGTCGGCCAGCACGTATTCGCGCTCCTCGACGGTGACCCATTCCTTGTCCTGCAGCATCTGCCGCTTCACCGGCACCACCAGCACCGGTCCGCCGAGGAGCTGCTGCGCACCCCAGCGCTCGGCGATGTGTTGCGTCGCCTCGCGCATGCGGCCTTCGCGCTCCTCGATCAAGCCATTGACCTGCAGCAGCGGAATCAGCATCAGGAGCGCGAGGCCCGCGATGCCGAATACCTTGAACGTCGCTCCTTGGAACGCGCGTACCATGTCGTCTCTCCCGTTCGTTTGACGGGACGCATTGCAGCCGCTGCCGGCGGCGGAGCGGAGTCGGCTTTCGGGCGGAACACGGGCAGTTCCGGCGGAACGCGGGGCTGGGGCTTTCCCTGGGTTTGCAAAGCCGTTCACGAAAACGATTTCCGGCTTGGACCAAGGTTCGCCCAAGGTTGCGGGCCGTTCATGCAACTTCCACGATTTCACGCGATCATAGATTCGCTTCCGCCGGCGACCGACCGCATGACGCAGTCCAAAACCAGTGATGAGCTTTACAACGAGCAGCGGCGCCAGCGCGCTGCCGAGCTGATTGCCGCCCTCGTGCGCAAGCGCCAGCGCGTCAGCACCGACGAAGCACTGCTCGATCAGGCCGCGCTGCGCGAAGCCGCCGAGCGCGCCGGGCTTGCGGAAAAGTCTGCGGATTGAGCTTCAACGCCAACCGTCGCGCCGCATGCGACGATCGCAATCCCGCCGCATCCAAAACGAGGATTGCCGATGAACCGCGAGCCGCGCATTCATCCCGTTCCGGTCGTCGATTTGTGTCCGACGCAGATCACCGTCGGCATGCGCGAAGTCGAGGCGAAGCGCCGGCATTGGCGCACCTATCGAAAAGACAAAGCGGATTTCCTCGGCAGCCACATGATTCCGGTGATCGAAGGTCCGAAGAGCCGCTTCTACGTGATCGACCATCACCATCTCGTGCTCGCGCTGCACCAGGAGCGCGTGAAGAACATCGCGATCACCGTCATCGCCGATCTGCACAAGCTCGACAAAGACGCGTTCTGGGTTTTCCTCGACAACCGCGGTTGGACGCATCCGTTCGACGACGCCGGACGACGCCGGCGCTATGACGACATCCCGAAGAAGATCACCGATCTCGTGGACGATCCGTACCGCAGCCTCGCCGGCGAGCTGCGCAGGTCCGGCGGATTCGCCAAGGACACGACGCCGTTCAGCGAATTTCTGTGGGCGGATTTCTTGCGCCGGCGGATCAAGCGCAAAATCGTCGAGACGGATTTTTCCGGCGCAATGGAGCAGGCGCTGCATCTTGCGAAAAGCTCGGATGCGGATTTCCTGCCGGGCTGGTGCGGACCCCTCGACGCGGCCTAGGCATCGCGATATCGCGGCACGGACGCTAGACTCCGAACGACCCACTCGGAGCCAGAACGAATGCCCTTTTCGAATTTTCGTGCGGCCGAGGTCGTACCGGTTGCGCTTGCGCTGTGCTTGGCGTCCGTCGCGCATGCCAGCAGTTTCACGCAGACCGGCGACATGGTGGTCCCGCGCAGCGCGCACACCGCGACGTTGATGACCGATGGCCGCGTGCTGATCGCGGGCGGCACCAAGCCGAGCGTCCAGCGCAGCGGCGGCCCGATCGTGCGCGCATTCACGCCCGAAGCCGAAATCTACGACCCCGCCACCGGACAATTCACCGCCACCGACGACATGACGGTGCCGCGCGTCGATCACGCCGCCGCGGCGCTTGCCGACGGTCGCGTGCTCGTCGTCGGCGGTTACGGAAACGACGAGACCCAGTCGAATGGCGAGATCTACGATCCGCTGACCGGCACATTCAGCGCGATCGCGAGCGACATACCGGTCGGCGGCGAGCGCACCACCGCGACCGCGCTCGATGACGGTCGCGTGCTGATCATCGGCGGTTTCAACATGGGACCTCTCGCCGGCGCGCAGACCTTCGATCCTTCGAGCGATACGTTCACCGCCACCGGCGCGTTGAACATCGGGCGCTTCGTGCACACCGCAACGCGCCTCGCCGACGGCCGCGTGCTCGTCGTCGGCGGCCTCGGCGGCAACGAGGTGCGCGACGATGCCGAAATCTACGATCCCGCCACCGGCACGTTCACGCTTCTGACTGCAACGATGTCCGTTTCGCGAGAGCGCCACGCTGCGAGCTTGTTGCCGGACGGTCGCGTGCTGATCGCGGGCGGATACACCGTCGGCGATCAACTCAATACCGCCGAGCTCTTCGATCCGGTCACCGAAACGTTCTCACCGGCGGCCAATACGATGGCGATCCAGCGCGTCGACTATCGGCTGCGCACGCTGATCGACGGACAGGTGCTCGTCATCGGCAGCCAGCGCTTCGATCTCACCGAATCCACCGCCGAATTGTTCTCGCCGCTGACCGACTCGTTCGTTCCGATACCAGGTCCGGCGACCGAGCGTGGCAGCCTCGATGCGACCGTGCTCGACGACGGACGCGTGCTGTTGAGCGGCGGGTCCAATCTGCTCGACGTGAAGGCAGGCCCTGTCCCGTACGGCGAGATCTACACGCCGGCCGCACTGGACATCGTGTTCGCAAACGGGTTCGACGACGCTTGATACGCGACGCGACGATGCTCATCACCGCGGAATCGCACGTCGCGACTCCGCGGTGCCCTTCACGAATCGGGCAATGTCGCCAGAAGCGCGAGCACGAACGCCGCGCATCCGGCGATGATGAGGAGCGCCTGGCGGCCCGAGATGCCGCGGCGATGCTGATCCCCCGTTGCGCTCACGCGCACTTCGCTTCGCGCCGCGCCTTGAAGCGCGCCAGCGCGTCTTCGAGCGCGGCCGCGCGATTGCGCAGCTGCTGCAGCTTGGAGCGCGCGCGGATCACTTTGTCGATCATCTCAGCGCGCTGCTGCAGCTGATCCATCGTCATCGGCGTGCCGAGCGGATTGAGCTGAGCGCACGCGTTTCGCGCATGTGTCATGACGCTGACGGCGGCGAGCACGTCGGCGGCGGCATTCTTCACGGACATTGCGAGATCCTCCTGCTGGGAAATGACCCGCATGTGCGAGTCGGCGCTCAGCGTGCCGGCACGCGCCCGCCGCTACTGCGGCACAGTTGCGCAGTCGAACGTGACGTGGTTCTCACTGGAAGTGCGACCTGGATTCGTTGAGTCCGCCCATCGGAAAACCGGCACAATAGGATCGAAACCGAACACAGCCACTCGGCGAGGGCGATTCCGGACATGACAGGCCGCGCGTGGCGCTTCGGCAACGGCCGCATCGATCTGGCCGCGCGCGAGCTCTACCGCGACGGCTCGCGCATCGCGGTGTCGCCGAAAGTCTTCGACTGCATCGCCTATCTGATCGAGCACAGCGATCGCGCGATCGGCCGCGACGAGCTCGCAGCCGCCGTTTGGGGTAAGGCCGATGTCACCGACACGATGCTCGGCCAGATCGTCCTCAAGGCGCGGCGTGCGGTCGGCGACACCGGCGAGGAGCAAGCCGCGATCCGCACGATCGCGCGGTTCGGCTATCGCTGGACCGCGCCGGTCGAGAGCGAGGACAGCCTCGAGTCGAACCCGTCGTCCGTCGTCGAGCCGACTGATCACACGACGCCGGGCGCAGAATCGCCGCGACAATCGCGTATTCCTTATGCGTGGATCGGGATCGCAGCGATCCTCGCGTGTCTTGCCGGCGGCGCGTGGTGGTTTTCCGGCAACCGAGAAGACACACGGGCGACGACGACGCCTCGGAACTCCGCCGCCGATACGACGGACGCCATCGCCGTGCTGCCGGTCGATGTCGCGGCCGGCACGGACACCGCGTGGGTTCGGCTCGGCGTGATGGACCTCATTGCCGATCGCTTGCAGACGGCCGGCCTTCGCGTCGTGCCGAGCGACAACATCGTCGCGGTCATGCGCGACACCGCGTCTGCGGACAAGGCGCGCGCGGTGCGTGAAGCGACCGGTGCCGCGGAGCTCGTTTCGGCGAAGGCGATGCGCGATGCACGCGGCTGGACCGTGCACCTCAGCTGGCAATCGAACGCGGGCGGCCGTCGTGAAGTCGACGCCGGCAATCCGGATCTGATCGTCGCCGCGCGATCGTCGGTCGACGCCTTGCTGCGCGATCTTGGTCACGCGCCGCCGCACGATCGCGACGGCGCGGCGCCGAGTGCCGCCGAGATCGTCGCGCAAACGAAAGCGGCCTTGCTCGTCGACGATCTCAAGCGCGCGAGCGAGGTGCTCGATTCGGCCGACGCGTCGATGCAGCCGCTGGCTGAGCTGCGTCTCCTGCGCGCGCAAATCGATTTCCGCGCCGGACGGTTCGACGACGCGCGCAAACGCCTGACCGAAATGCTCGCCGACGTTCCGGCGGAAACCAGTCCCGTGCTGCGCGCGCGCGTGCTCGACACGCTGGGCGCGACGATCGCGCGCATCGACGATGCCTCTATCGCGCGCAAGGCCTATATCGAGGCGATTGGCCTCCTCGAAAACCACAACGAGCCCGCCGAGCTCGGCCGCGCGTACTCGGGCCGCGGCGTCACGTTCGCGATGGACGGCCGCTTCGACGAAGCCAGCGCGGACTTCGCGCAGGCCCGCATGGCGCTGCAGCTCGGCGCCGATTCGCTCGCGCTCGCGCTGGTCGAATCGAACGAAGGCATTCTCGAAATCCGCCGCAACCATCATGCGCTCGCGCTGCCGATCCTCGCACGCGCCGCGGCGCGCTTGAAGGACATGAATTCGCCGAGCGGCCTTGCGATCGCGGCCGGTGAGATCGCAGAGGCGCATCTCGCGCTGCTCGATCCCGCCAAGGCCCTGGCCGGCGCCGAGGAAACGCTCGCGCTGCTCAACGATCAGAACACGCCGCCCAAGCACCTCCTCGAATACAAGCGTGCGGTCGCGCTTGCCGGCGTCGGACGGCTCGCCGATGCGCGTCGCGCCACCGAGGATCTCCTGCGGCGCATCGACGCCGTGCAGGAAAGGCCGCTCCTCGGCCAGCTGCACCTGCAGGCGGCCGAGCTCGAGCTTGCGAGCCAGAAGCCCGACAGCGCGCTCACGCTGGCACGCCAGGCGATCGACGAGCTTTCGAGCCACGACTATGTGCGCGAGCGCTCGCGGGCATTCCAGATCGTCGCGCGCGTCCAGCTCGCGTCTGGCCGTGCGCACGACGCTGCCGACACCGCGCGCGATCTGTCGGCCTGGAGCGCGAGCGCGAACGACCCGATCCTCACGCTGTACTCGCTCGTTACCGAAGCAGAGCTGGCACGCGCTTCGGAGCAGCGCGATCTCGCGCGCAAGCACTACCAGGACGCGGTGCACGTGGCGCTTCGCGAGGGCGTGCCGATCGATATCCGCGCCGTGGCGACGAGCTACGGCGACTTCCTGCTCGGCGCAGCCGATCTTGCGCAGGCCGGCATCGTCATCGGCCGCCTCGCTCCGTGGACCGGCAGCGACTTCGCCTGTGCCTTGATGCAGGTGCGCCTCTATCATGCGCTCGCTCAACGCGAAGCCTGGCAGACGGCGCTCGCGCAGGCGCGCGCACTCGCCGGAGAGAGATCGATACCGGCCGCCCTCGAAGCACCGCCCGGCAATTTGCTGAACGGCACAGTGTCATCAGCGCCTGAACGGCGGTAAGCGCGCTCGAACCGCTCGTGTCATCGATCGATCACGCATCGCTCGCGGATCGATCACGTCGCCGGCCACGTGCCGCTTGCCGCAAGCGCCGTCGCTTCACAGAATGGATCCCGATTCGCGGTCGCCACGGAAGGGGGCCCGTCCGATCCATCGGGGGAACCTTCTCATGCACAAATTCATACGTGTGCCGTTCGCCTGTGCGGCGCTCATGGCCATCGCGGCCGGCACGCCAGCCTTCGCCGGCTCCGTTCAAGGCGGCGACGGCATCGTCCTTTACGTCACGCTGTCGATGATCGGCCCGTCCGGTTACGGCGATGGCTGCGGATCGCTCGACGACGCCGACTTGACCGCGAACGTCGGCGATCACGTGCACATCTGCTACATGGGGCAGAACAACACGTCCGAGACGCTGACCGTGCAGTCGATCAGCAACAGCGTCGACGGCGATCTCTTCACCGATTTCGCGCTCGAGATTCAGCCGGGTGGCCAGCAGCTCCTGGCCGACTTCCGCACCACTGTCGTCGAATCCGAAGACGTGACGCACACCTGGATCGCGCACGAAAGCGAAGGCTCGCCGCCGCTGACCGCGACGATCACGACGCATCTTGTCGCGAATACGCCGACAGTGATGCTGGATCGTCCTTCGATCGAGGCCAGCGTGACCGCCGGCGCCATCACGACGCAAGCGCTGACGATCACGAACGCCGGCAGCGGCGATCTCGCCTGGCATTTCGGCGAGGCTTCGTCGCCAATGGCGCGGATCGCTCCGAACGATCCCGCACGACCCGGGACGGCCATCGCGACGCCGAGCGGCACCTCGGCCGTGCCCGCGTTCGCCGTCGAAATCGCGCCGTCCGGCCCGCGCTTCGTTTCGCTCGACCTGACCGATCCCACGGCGCCCGACGCGATTCCGGCCACACTGCCGGCGACGATCGCCGGCGGCACGTTCATCCGCGACGATTTCAGCCGCGAGTTGCTGCTGAGCGACGACGCCGGCCTCGTCGCCATCGACACGCAAGACGGCAGCATCGAGACGATCAATGCTGCAACTCAACCCGATGCCGGCGATTCGGGCTGGCTCGGCGTTGCCTGGGACCCGGCTGGACGCGCGCTCTACGCGCTGTCGACGAACGGCACGTTGCCGTCGCTTTACGAGATCGATCCCGATACCGGCGCGACGACGCGCCTCGGCGAGATCAACGACCGCACGCTGACGATCAACGGGATCTACACCGCGCTCGCCGCCGATTCGAACGGCCGCCTGTTCGCGATCGACCAGACGAACGCTCTCCTCGTCGCGGTCGCGCGCGACCAGTACGTGCTCGAGGGACGCGTCAGCGGCTACACGGTCGGTCCGCTCGGTGTCGATGTCGATGCTCTCTCCGGCCTCGCGTTCGATGCGGCGACGAACACGCTCTATCTTTCGGCGATCGATGCGACCACCGGTGCCGGCGCGATGTACACCGTCGACACGATCACCGGTGCCGCGACACCGGTCGCATCGCTCGGCGACGGCACGGAGTACCTCGCGATGGCCTCGGTCGCCGCCGCGCGCCCGTGCGGAATCGCAGGCGACGTGTCGTGGTTTTCGCTCAGCACGTACATTGAAGCGCCGCTAGGGCCCGGTGAAAGCCGCGCTATCGACGTCATTCTCGACGCGACCGATCTCGACGCCGACAGTTACGAGGGCTATCTCTGCCTGCACAGCAACGACGCCGCGCAACGCAAGATACCGATACCGGTGCATCTCACCGTCGCTCCGAACGTCGACAGCATCTTCAGCCAGAGCTTCGACGGAGGTGCGCCGTGAGCCGCTCGTTCGTGCAGCACCGCCGCGTGACCGCCAAGCCGCTCGCGGCGGCTTGCCTCGCCGCGCTTTTCGCGTCCGTCGATGCTTCCGCATCGCAGGCACGCGCGATCGGCAGCGACTTCGCATTTCACGCGCGCCCAGCCGTAGCGCCCGCCGCGCACGGCACCGGAAACGTCCTTCCCGTTTCGAGCTGCGCCGACGACGGCGATGCGGGCACGCTCCGCAGCGTCGTCGCAACCGCGGCGGACGGCGATACGGTCGATCTCAGCGCACTCACGTGCAGCACGATCACGCTCGCGCTCGGCGCAGTGTCGACCGATGTCGACAACTTACAGATCCAGGGCCCCGGACAGTCATCGCTGACAATCGACGCCGCACACGCCGATCGCGCGCTCGTGCTGCGCGGCGCAGGCACGCTGTCGATTTCCGATCTGGCCGTCGTCAACGGCTATCTCGCCGGCGACTACAACGGCGGCTGCGTGCGCTCGTACGGGAACATCGTCCTCTCGCGCACGACCGTAACCGGCTGCGAAATCGCCGCGATCGGCTACGCGGCCGGCGGCGGCGCTGCGGCGCGCGCGAACATGACGCTGATCGACAGCACCGTCAGCGGCAACACCGTGAGCGCTTCGAGCAATTACTACGGATATCTCTACGGCGGCGGCGTCAACGCGGTCGGCATGATGACGATCTCGGGGAGCACGATCAGCGGCAACACGCAGATGTTCACGGGCGACATCACGCCCTACTCGATCGCGTACGGCGGCGGCACCAGCAGCCGCTCCGATACGACGATCACAGCCTCGACGATCGACGGCAATCAGGGCGCGGCGTTCGGCGGCGGCGTTTTCATCATCGGGCACTACGATCAGTTCTCGCGCCTCGAAATCGTCAACAGCACGATTTCCGGCAACTCCGCCAGTATCGCCGGCGGCGGCGTTTCGGTCGGCGGGCAGTTCAAGACCTATCTCGCATCGTTCGTGCTCCACTCCAGCACCGTCGCCGAGAACACGAGCGCGGGCGGTGGCGGCGGCCTTCGTTTTCGCGACTACACACTTGCTGATCTGCAAAGCTCGATCGTCGCATCCAACACGGCCGCTTCGAACGCCGATCTCGACGCCGACGAAACGCTGGCGATCTACGGCGCCGACAATCTGATCGACGAAGCCGATCCCGACGTGGATTTGCCCGCGGACACGCTGCACGGCGATCCGCTGCTGCTGCCTCTCGGCGACAACGGCGGGCCGACGCGCACGCATGCGCTGGGCGACGGAAGCCCCGCGATCGACGCCGGCAACAACTACTTCGCACTCGACAACGATCAGCGCGGCAGCGGCTTCGTACGCGTGTCCGGAGATCGAGCCGACATCGGCGCGTACGAATCGGCGGGTGCGCCGCCGGATCGTATTTTCGCCGATGGCTTCGACTAGGAATCCGCGCCGCCTCCTACCCTGTTCGCTTCTTCCCTTTCCGGCATTTCCATCGGTGCGACGGATCGTCGTCGCGACCGATGGCAAAGGGAGGACATCATGGTTCGCTGGATCTCGACGGCCGCGCTTGCGGTGGCGATGCTGCCTTGCGCGATTTGCGCACGGGCCGAGACGTTGGCCTATCACGGCACCTTGCGCGACGCGGGCAGGCCAGCCGACGCGCGTTATGACCTGCGGCTTTCAGTCTTTACGTCCGAATCGGGCGGAACCGCAATCGCGGGACCGGTGACGCTCTACGGCGTCGAGGTGCGCGACGGCGCGTTCAGCACGACGATCGACTTCGGCCAGAGCTTCTCGATGCCGGCCAACGGCTGGGTCGAGGTCGCCGTGAAATCGCCGTCCGACGCCGAGTTCGCCGTGCTTGACAAGCGTTCTCCGCTCGCGCCCACCGGTGGCTGCGCGGGGGCCTGGGCCATCGACGGCAACGCGCAGAATCCATCCGGAAGTTATCTCGGCACGGCTGACGATGCCGATGTCTTCTTGAAGGCCAATCACGAAACCAAGATGACGCTCTACTCGAATGGCGGCGTCGCGATGCCGGGCGGCGTTGGCGGCGCATCGGCGTATGCGAGCTTCGCCGGCGGCTATGGCGCCGTCGACAATGCCGCGTTCGCGAGAAGCTTCGTCTGGGGCGGCGAGCTGCCATCGCTGCCGTTCAATCCCAGCATCGCAGCAACCGCGCCAGGCCAGTTCATCATGCAGGCGCCCGGCGGCGCAGCGATCAACACCTCACTCAGCGAATGGGGAGCGCCGCTCAACGACGAGCTCACGATAGGATCGTCGGCCACGCTGCCCGGCGAGAACGTCGATCTTGTCCTCCTCAACAGCGACCACGTCACCGGCAGCGGACGCAAGGGATTCGACATCGCCTCGGAGCCCGGCGGCATGTTCAGTCTTTACGGGCTCTATCTCGACGGCACGACGCGATACTACGACCCACTGCTGCATGCCCAGCACTTTCATGTCGCGAGCGGCAACTATGCATCGTGGCTCTTCAACGGTGCCAACAATGCCGCCGGCATCTTCAGAATCGGCAACAACGCGAACAACGGCAACGGCGCGTACTTGAGCGCGGCAGGCGTGTGGACCAATGCCTCGAGCCGCACCTGGAAGGAAGGCTTCGCGGCCGTCGACATCGAAGGCGTTCTCGCCAAACTCGTCGCGATGCCTATGCAAAGCTGGTTCTACAAAGGCAACCGCGAGGACGGCTTGCACGTCGGGCCCGTGGCCGAGGATTTCGCCGGCGCGTTTGGCCTGGGCAACGACGAGAAATATATCGGCACCGTCGATGAAGCCGGCATCGCGCTCGCCGCGATCCAGGGCCTCGACAAGAAGCTCGAAGCCGACAACGCCGCGCTGCATAAAGAGCTCGACGCGTTGACCGCGCGGCTCGATCGTCTCGAAAAGACGTCCGGAGAATGAACCATGGACGCGCTTATCTTGATACGCGCACGCGCGCGGCGCATTGCGATCGTTGCGGGCACCGCGCTTCTGATGGCGAGTGGCTCGGCAACGTCATCGCCGCATCGACAATACGATGTCGATGCGCGAATCGATGTGCCCGCATCGAGCAAATCGACGGACGGCCGCTACGACATGTCCGCCAAGCTCGCCGATGCGCCGCTTATCTGTCTCGCCGACCTGATTTTCCGCGACGGATTCGAGGGCCTCGAATGACGACGCTCCTCAGCGCCAATCGCCGGCGGCGACGAAGGCGGCCCAGTAATAAGGGTGCGTCGCAGCGCCGGCGCGGCGGCGCGATGCGAGCGTTTCGCGCATCGCAGCGTACTCGGCGTCGATGGTGTCGGCATGATCTTCGAGCCGCGCACGGTAGAGGATGCGCATGAAATCGGTTGTCGCCCGGTCGTCGACGCGCCAGAGGCTCATGATCACCGTGCGTGCTCCGGCGAGCTGAAACGCTCGGCGCAAGCCGAGCACGCCTTCTTGCGCCGTAACCTCGCCGAGTCCCGTCTCGCACGCCGAGAGCACGGCCCAGTCGGTCCTGGTCAGGTCGAGCTCTGCGATCTCCTCGCTGGTCAACAAGCCGTCGTCGCTGCTGTCTCTACTGCCGACATTCGCACCGGCGAATGCGAGCGCGGACAACGTAGCAATATCGTTTTTTGCGTCGTCCGCTCGACCGACCAGTTTGACGCCGCGCTCGTCGCCGATGCTGTCGGAACGGCAGCGCGCGCCGAGGAAAACGCCGTGCGTCGCGAAGTGCGCGATCGTCGTTTGCGGCAGCGCGCGCCGCACGCCGGCTTCGGTGGCGTCGGAGCCTTCGAGCACGGTCTTGACGATCGACCCGCCGCCGAGCTTGTCGAGCGTCTCGATTTCCGCACGCGCGCCCGGCAACGGCTTGAACGGCGAGCTCTGCAAACCGGCGCAGCCGCCGCGCGCGTCGGATTTCGCCGCATCGCCGTCGAAATCCGGTGCGCCGGCCAACATCATCGACACTGCGTGCGCGCTGGCCGTTTCGCGCATTACGTCACGCTCGTGATCGAGCAGATGGAACTTCGGTCCGGTCTCGACGAGAAAACGGCCGCCGTCGTCCTCGAGCGCCGCAAAGTTGACGCGTGAAAGCGCCGCCGACGGAATCACCAGCACGCGTTTGCTCTTCATGTGTGGCGCCAGCGGATCCCAGAGGAGCTTGCGCAGTGCGACCGATGCGCGCGATACCGCTGCGGGATCGCTGTCGGCGGCGGCGGCACCGCGATACCAGGCGTCGACGGCCGCCGCGATCGGAGGAACGTCGCCGATCGCAACGAGTTGCGGCGGCATGCGCCGCGATGCGATCAGCGCGTAGAGTTTCGGCACCGGCGCGGGCGTGACGCGACCGAAATTCGCCGTGTCCGCAGCGGCTTCGACGAAGCGCACCAGCACCGCATCGCCCGGAAGCGCGGAGCGCACGTCGGAGACGTCGCCATGCTCGGTCTTGAGCCGCGGGTCGGCGCTGCCCGTGTGCGCGGCGAGCGCGAGCTCCGCCGCGTCGAACGCGCGTTCACCGTCGATGAGCGCATCGTGCGTCGCCTGGCCCGGCTCGCGCGCCGCCGCGACGCGCGCCTGCGCGAGGTCGGCGTTGCGCTTCTGCAAGGCCTGCCACTCCGCGGCAAGCCGCGGATCGCTCGATGCATGCGCGACGCTCAGCCTTCGCGCGACCATGGCGGTCACCGTTCCGTGCGCGTCGAGAGCGGCATTCCATGTTTGCTGGATCTGCGCCTCGTTCCGGCTTGCCGCGGCAATCGCGATCATCCAATCGAGACCGCCGTCGAGATGCTCGATGCCGCGCAGCGCACGACGCTCGTCGAGATCGGCTGCAGTCACCCGGCGCACGAGCGCGGCCGATGTTTCCGCGGCGGCCGCACTTGCGAACGCCTCGTCGAGACGATGCTGTCCGAATAGCGCGGCAGCGAGCGCGACTTCGGTCGAGCGCGGATTCTTCAGTGCGAAATCGCCGTTCTTGTCCAGACGCTCGAGATGCCGGCGCAGCAGCGCCCCAGCGTCCGCATATCGGCCTTGACGCACATACACATCCGCGAGCGAAATCTCGGCGACAAACGAAAGCCGGGCGAGACTGCCGGTCTTGGCGGCGAGATCGAGCGAGCGGCGCAACGGCGCGACGGCTTCATCGTCGCGTCCCTGATCGGCTACCGATCCGGCAAGATTGTTGAGTGCGCCCGCAAGCTCCAACGTTGGCGTCGATGGCAAACCTTCGAGTGCGGCGATCGCAGCGCGGCAATGCGGTTCCGATTGCGCGGGCTTCGCGGCCATGCCGGCGTTCGCACATAGCTCGTACTGCATCATGCCGCGCAGATACGCGCTGCTGGTCGGATGCGATGTCTGTAAGGCCAGAGCTTTCTCGAAGTAACGCCCCGCTTCGTCGAGATTGCCGAGCCTCTGCTCCAGTTGCCCGCGTGAATCGAGCGCGACTGTCTCGATGCCGATGCTGTACGGGATCGCGTTGGCCGAGCGCGCGAGCGCCTCGTCGCTGAACGCGATGGCTTGCGGAAAACGGCCCGCGTCGAGCTCGACGAGCCCGCGCCAGCGTTTGAGATCGGCCCAGAACGGATGCCGATCCGAATGCACATCGCGAAGCGCGGCTTCGGCACGATCGAGCGCCGCGTGGAATTTGTCCGGATGCTGCAGATACCACTCGCATCCGGCGAGCCAAAGCAGCGCTTGCGCACGGCGCAACGGTTTGAGATCCGGAGCGCTCGCCAGCGCCGATTCGATCATGACGACGGCTTCGGGAAATTCGCGCCGCTGCACGCGGCGGATGTAGCCGCGATCGATCGACGCGTCTGCGTGGGTATTCGCATCGGCGTTCGCACCGGGCGCGTCGACGATCGCGTAGGCTTCTTCGAAGAGACGCGACGCTTCGTCATTATCGGACATGGCGACGAGCGCGTAGCCCAAGTGCCCCAGCGCGCGCGCATAGGCGGGCGAGGTTTTGCCGTTGGTCTTCGCGCGGATTTCGATTTCGCGGCGCGCCAGTGTTGCGATATCGGCGGCGCGCGATTCGATCGTGAAATCGAGCTTGCGCGCTTCGATGAACGATGCGATCGCATCCGCGGTTTCGCGCGTGGTGCCTTGCTGCGCAAGCATTCGCTCGAACGCAACATCGCTCTCGGGGACGCGCGCGTGAACGGACATCGCGAAGATGGCCGAGCAGCTCACGGCAACGCGCAACGCCAGGCCGAATCCCATGCCCCGCACTCCCTTTCGCGCCTGCAGCTAGCGTATCACTGCGGCGCTGGAAGGAGTCTCGTGCGGAAACTCATACGTCCAGACGGCGAGCTGGTCGGAGGCTTTCAACGCCGACAAGAGCTCCCTGAGATGCGTGCCGCGGATCTCTGGCGGCGGCTCGGACACGAGCCCACCGACCGAGCGTGTCGCAGCTGCCAGTTTGCGCCAGTCTGCGATCGACCGATCGATGTCTTCGCGCGGCTGCAACGAGGCGATCACGACGAATTCCTCGCGCGCGGAATCGGCGCCAACTTCCCAGGCAAGATCGGGATGCGCATTTCCGCCGGGCAGCCGCAGCGTTTGCGCGGCCAACGGATTGGCCGGTCCGCCCGCGAACGGAAACAGCACGGTGGCGACTTCGTTCGCGTCTTCGTTGAGCACGTAAACCCAGACCGGCTTGCTTGTCGCGAGATTCAGACGCAGACGATCGCCGGTCTTGACCGTTGCTCCGTCTGCAAGTGTTTCGACACTGCTCGCGCCGGCACGAACAAAAACCGCATCCGCGTTCCATGCGGACGGAAACAGGCGCGTCCACGCTAGCGAAACCGCAACAGCGATCAACGCAGCGACGCTTGCCGCTGCGCCGAAGATCGCGAGACGACGCGTGCCGCCGGGGCGTTCGCGATGCAAAGCATCGTCGAACGCGCGCGCCGCTTGCATCGCGGTGCGCGGACGCTTGGCGGGAGCGGGATCGATGCACGTCTCGATCAGCGCCGCCGTCGTCGCATCGATATCCGGGCGCAGAACACGGAGGCGCGGTCGTTCCCGTGCAGCCGGATCCGGCAGGCGTCCGGTGAGAAGAAAGAAGAGCAGCACGCCGAGCGCGTAGAGATCGCTCCCGGGGCCGAGCGGCGCGCCGGCGAGCACCTCGGGCGGCAGATACGCCGGCGTGCCGATGAGGAGACGCCGTGCGGCCATCAGCCGCTCTTCGCCGCCGGCGCCGAAATCCATCAGCACGATGCGTCCGTTCGGCTCGCGCATCACGTTCGAAGCTTTGACGTCGCCGTGCACAAGCTCTGAGGCATGAATCGCCGCCAGCGCATGCGCGAGATCGCGGCCGATGCGAAGCGTCTCCTCCACACCGAAAGATCCCTGGCGCGCGAAAATATCGGCGAGCGTCTCGCCTTCGATGAGCTCGCTCCAGAGTCCCGCGCGCCCGTCGTGTCGCGCGCTGCCATAAACGCTCAACACATTGTGATGGCGCACGCGCGCGAGCCGGCGCGCTTCTTCGAGCTGCTCGCTGCCGAGCGCCGAGGCGCCTGGGCGCTGCAGCTTGAGTGCGACGTTGCGATCGAGCCAGGGATCGAATGCGCGATAGACCTCGCCGTAGCTGCCTTCGCCGATGCGCGCGCCGACTTCGAGAGAACCCCAGCGGAAGCCGGTTGCGGACCTCTCGTCGGGGCGAGCCTGCCCGCCTTCGCGAAACGCACGCGCGATATCGTCGAGGAGGCGTACGCCTTCGCGCTCGATGCCGCTCAGCGACGAGCCTTCCACGGCATCCCACGCTACCGGCGTGCCGTCGGCGATCGCGTGCAGGGCATCGTCGAGATTTCGGGTCGGCATCGTCGATCCCGTCAGGGTCGCGCGGGCGAAATCGTCTGCGCCATCGCTTTCAATGCCCGAGCGACGGCCATCCGAACAGCATCGGCGGTGCTCGCCGTCTCCAGCGCGATCTCCTGATAGCTCATGCCGAATTCGAGCCGCATGACGACCATCTCCTGCTGGCGCCGTTCGAGCGCGCCGAGCGCGCGCTCGTATTGCTCGAGCCGCTCGCGGCCGATCAGATGCTCGATGACGCTATCTCCGCCGCCGCCGTGCAGGACATCGTCGAACTCGACTTTCTCGCCATGCCGCCGGTGCTTGCGCAGCTCGCCGCGCACTTCGTTCAGGAGGATCTGCCGCAAGTAGGCGAGGAAGCTGCCGCTCCCGCTCGACTCGAACTCGGCGAGATGACGCAGTGCGCGCACCAGCGTCACCTGGACGAGATCGTCGGTATCGCTGATATCGCGCGCCGAATGCGGCAGCCGGCCGTGCGCCCAACGGCGCAGCAGCGGCAGATAGCGGCCGTAGAGGCTCTGCTCGGCATCACCGTCGCCCTGCCTGATACGTCGCAGCAGCTCTTCGGTGGGCTCGACGATCAGCACGACGTTCTCCGGATGGAGGCGACGCCCGGATTCTAGCGGCATCCGGCGGGATCGCCGCGTGTTCGGAATCGCGCTGGCCGGCATTGAAGGTTGCGGCTACGGCGAGGAGCAACAACGATGACGATCGGACGATATCTATGGTCGGCGTTTCTGATTGCGGCGCTCGCACCCGGACACGCGCGAGCGCAAGAGCTCGTGATCACCACGGTCCGAGGCGCCGCGCCTCCGCTCCCGCTGACACCGACCATCATCATTCCGGACCTTGCCGCCAGCCTGCCGTATCCGGTACAGCTCATCGTCGCGCCCCAGCCAGGAAACGCGTTCCCGCCTCCGGAAAGCGCGCACGGCCTCGCGCTGTTTGCGCCGGATCGCGCGCTGACGTCGCATGTGCGGACGAATGAGATCCATGTCATCGACACGGCGAACGCGGCCATCGTGAGCGAATTCATACTGCCTGGCTTCAACGGCTTCGGCACGCTCGCGGTCAATCCGGCCGGCACGAAACTGTTCGCGTTCACGGGCGATGTGACAGGCGGCAACCAGCTTCAAATCGTCGATGCGCCGTTCTCGGCGTCTTCGCCCATCGCGACATTGGATATGCCGGGGAATGGCGGCACCGCGAACGCGCGCGCGATCGCATTCGATGCTGCGACGGGGCGCGCGTTCGTCGGCCATTCGACCGGAGTGTCGGCAATCGATCCGCCGTATACGTCGATCGCATTCACGATTCCGGTCGCCGGCGTCGACGACCTGCGCTTGGGCCAGGTCGTCGCGCTGTCCCCCGACGGCGAAATCCTCGCGACGACTGCGGCCGGAACCGGGCTCAACATCGTGCACGCACCATTCGGTCCGACCAGCACGCCGGTCGTGCTGAATCCTCCCGGCGCGCACGCACTCGACGGCCTCGCATTCACGCCGGATGCCGGCAAGATCATCGTCGTGGACGCGATGTCAGGCGATTCGGTCGCGCGCGCCTTCGCGATCAGCGCGCCGTTCGATGCGGGCGCGCAAATGGAGGCGCTGCCGCTCGACGACGATCTCGTATCGAGCGGCCTCGAAGACGTCGACATCAGCGCCGACGGTCACTACGCCGTTCTGACCGGCAATGACGCCGATACCGGCCAGCCGCTGATCGTGATCGAGGCGCCCTTCACCGCGGCCGGCATGACGGTTTATCCGATCCACATTCCGCTGATGCCCGACTACACGCCGCACGGAGGACGCGGCGCCGGGACCGCACGTTTCTGGCCGACTGCGCTGTCCGCGCCGCCGCAGTTCAGTCCCGACGCTCGATTCTTCTTCGCGCTCGAAGGCGATAGCGGCACCTCGCCGCTGCGCATCGACGTGCACCTCTCGCATCCGAGCAATCATGTCGTGACGATCGACTATGCGACCGTCGACGGCGGTGGCGCGGTAGCCGGCGTCAACTACATCGCGCAGTCCGGCACGCTGTCGTTTGCTCCGGGCGAGACGCGCAAACATTTCAGCGTCGACGTCATCGGCAACACGACGGGAGACTTGAACAGCCATATCTTCGATGTGCATTTCACCAATCCGGTGAACGCGTCGATTTCGTCGAGCCTTGCCAGCATCCGCTGCGCGATCGCGGACGAAGAAAACGGCTTCCACTACGGCGTCATGACGACGCCCGATCATCTGCCCGATGGCCGACTCGGAGCGCCGTACTCATTGACGCTGACGACAACGTTCGCCGGTGATGCCGTGTGGCGCGTGCTGCAAGGCGAGTTGCCACCTGGGCTTACGCTCAACGAAACGACGGGCCAGATCACCGGGACGCCAAGCTATCCCGGCACATATTGGATGGTGGTCAACTCCGCGCACACGCCGGGCGGATATTTCAATCTCACCGTTCCGCGCCCGGGCGACGTGATCTTCGCCGACGGTTTCGAGCCGGGTGCATTTACGCCTTGAGGATCGCGTGTCCGTCAGGAATCGCAGCGCCGATCGGCCGAGCTTCGCGGCAAGCAGGCCGTCGCGACGATCGGTTTTGCGAGAGACACGATTTTCGAGGACGGCTTCGAAGATTGAGCGAGATTCGGTCGAGGAGATCGAGCGTGAAACAGAAGACGCGATCCCTCGCTTCGCGTTACGCGATCACAGCGTGATGCCGCTCTCGTCTCTGGACAGCGACGGCGTTTCGACTTCGCCCAGCATCTCGCGCAGATCACCCTCGATGTCCTTGCAGATCTGCGTGATCGGAACATCGTTCGCGCCGCCTTCGAACGGGTTCTCGGTGCTCTCGCCGACGCGATCGAGCGATAAGTACATCCACGATATGAGAATGCTGAGAGGAACGCCCACCCAGACCATGTTGCCCTTTGCCCAGCCGTCGACGACGTCGTCCAGTCGCGCGAACTCTCCCATCACGCCGAACGGAAGCAGAATGCAAAGAATCCGCACGAACAGCGAGTTGATGAACGCGTGCTGGCGCGGGTACGGAAAATTCTTGATGCGCTCGCTGCGGCTTTGCTGATCCTGAAAATCGCGGATCGTTTTCTGCAAGTCGGCGAATGCACTTGCGGTCAGCACGCCTTCGCCGAAGAGGCACTTGGTTTCCTTGTTCTGCAAGTCGAGAGCCCGAAGCGCTTTGCTCCTCGACGTTAGAATCTCGGCCGCGTCATCGGGGCCGACGTATCGCGCGAGCTCGGTTTCCAGCGACTCTTCGCGTTCCTGGACGTGATACCGGCGTGCGTACTCGGCGTTGTAGGCCTTGTTCGCGTTTTCCCAAGCCCTGACACCGCGCAATTGGTGGCGCAACGCAGCCAACCATGCAAAATGCCGATAGACGAGCTCACGTGTACGCGCAGGGTCGGCAACGAGATCGCGGCACATCGCGCCCCAGATCCGGCTGCTGCTGACGATCGACGACCAAATCTGCTGCGCTTCCTGCAGACGATTGTAGGTTTGCAACGTCTTGAAGCCGGCGGAAAGCGCGACCGTCGCTCCGAGCATGAAGATGACGCCCCACGGGATCGTCAGCCAGCGAAGTCCCGCGAACTGATACAAGATCGCCGGAACGACGCTCAATACGATCAGCACGTAGATCGAGCGCCGTGTCCAGAAAATGAACTCCGGCAATGTGTAGGAGCTTGCGGTACGCATCGTCGTTTCCTCACCCCGGCCACGTCACGCGGCGCGGCAACGGCTTCGTCCGCTCGAATCCGAAACGCGTATAGATCCAGAGGAACGCGAAGAATCCGAAGTAGACCGCCATCCAAATTCGGCCGAACGCGTTTTCGATCGCGGTGACGTCGGCGGCCTTGCCGAAGATGCGCGGTATCCACTCGGCGGACAATCCCGCACCGACGGCGCCGAGCAGCACGAACGACACGACGAACAATCCGAGCGCGATCTTGAATCCGAGCCCTCGATAGCGAATCGATCGGACGGCACCTTTGTCGAGCCACGGTACGAGGAACAAAACCAGAATCGCAGCAGCCATCACCAGCACTCCCGCGAGCTTGTGCGGAATGACGCGCAACATCGCGTAGTACGGCGTGAAGTACCACACCGGCTTGATGTGCTCGGGCGTCGCCAATGGATTCGCCTCGATGAAGTTCTCGCGTTCGAGGAAGACGCCGCCGAACGTCGGCGCATAGAAGACGACGAACGCCGCAAGCAGAAGGAAGACGCTCGTGCTGAAGAGATCCTCGACCGTGTAGTACGGATGAAACGGAATGCCGTCGAGCGGTTTGCCGCTCTCGGATTTCGTGTCTTCGATTTCGATCCCGTCGGGATTGTTCGAGCCGACTTCGTGCAATGCGAGGATGTGTATCGTCACCAACAGCAACAGCACGAGCGGCAGCGCGATCACGTGCAGCGCAAAGAAGCGATTGACGGTCGCATCGTTCGGCAGATAGCCGCCCATGATCCATTCGGTCAGGGTGTCGCCGATGAACGGGACCGCGCCGAAGAGCGAGATGATCACCTTGGCGCCCCAGAACGACATCTGGCCCCACGGCAGCACATAGCCCATGAACGCTTCGGCCATCAGCACCACAAAGATCGACATGCCGAGCAGCCACACGAGCTCGCGCGGCCTCTTGAACGAGCCGTACATCAGCCCGCGGAACATGTGGATGTAGATCACGATGAAGAACAGCGAGGCGCCGGTCGAATGCAGATAGCGGATCAGCCAGCCCCACGGCACGTCGCGCATGATGTATTCCACCGATGAAAACGCTTCGGCGGCCGTGGGCTTGAAGTGCATCGCGAGAAAGAGGCCAGTCAGAACCTGGTTCACCAGAACGACCAGCGCCAGCACGCCGAAGTAGTACCAGATGTTGAAGTTCTTCGGCGCGTAGTAGCCGGTCGTGTGCGCGGAGAGAAACGAAAACAGCGGCAGACGGTCTTCGATCCACGCGAGCACGCGGTTCTTCGGATGGATGCGGACGATCTTCAAAGTCATTTGGGCGACTCCTCGGACGGCTCGGGTGCGAGCGCAACCACGTGATCGATCCCCTGGCGAAACATCTTGGCGTACGGGCAAACGCGCTCGGTGTTTCGGACGAGCTCGGCCGCCAGCGTCCGATCGACACCCGGAAGGTTGACGCGAATCTCCGCCGACAGCAGAAAGCGCCCGTCGACCGGATCGCGCGCGAACGTCACCGCCGCTTCCACGCTCGCATCGACGAGCTCGACGCCCGACCGCGTGGCGAGCAGCGTGAGCGCACCGTGGAAGCACGCCGCGTAGCTCGCTGCGAGGAGCTGTTCGGGATTCGTGCCGCCGCCGTCTCCACCGAGCTCGACCGGCAAGCGCAGGTCGACAGCGAGCGCACCGTCGTCCGATGTCGCGATGCCCGAGGCGCGTCCGTGCGCCGCTTCGCCGCCGATCACACGCACGCGGCCCGTATAGAGCGGCTGCGCATTTTCTCCGTAGTACTTGTCCAGGAGACTCGTCGGTGGCGCTTTCAATGGAGCCATTGGGTCTTCTCCCTGACCATTCGCGTTGCGCGTCAGTGAACTTCGTGAGATTGCTCGTAGCCTGCGAACTCGGACTGCTCGAACCAGCGATCGAAGTTCGACGCGCCCTTCCAGGCGGCGTTGGCGGGAACCAGCGTTTCGTTATCGAGCTCCGCGCCGAAATATCGCGCATGCGAATCGGCGACCACCTCGCGCGGATCTTCGGTGAGCACCATGAACCGCTGTGCCAATCCGGCCAACGGCTCGCGCTCGGGCCCGGCGATCTCGACGATGCCGTTGGCGGGCGCCTGCAACGCAAGGCGCGCTACCGCTTCGGCGACGTCTTCCGACGCGATCGGCTGCACCAGCGCGTTCGAGAGGCGCACCGTCTGCCCGTCGGCGGCCGACTGGATGATGCCCGGCAGGAATTCGAAGAACTGCGTGGAGTGAATGATCGTGTACGGAATGCCGGAGTCGCGGATCAGCTGCTCCTGCGCCTGCTTGGCGCGAAAGTACCCGCTCGCGGAAAGCTTCTCGGTCCCGACGACGGACAGCGCAATGTGATGGCTGACGCCGGCCTTCGCTTCGGCGGCGAGTACGTTCCGGCCGGCCGTCTCGAAGAAATCGAGCGCCGCTGCATCATCGAACGACGGCGAATTGGCAAGATCGACGACGACGCGCGTGCCGGCCATGGCCGGTTCGAGCCCTTCGCCCGTAAGGACGTTCACGCCGGTTTGCGGTGCGGCGGCAATCACCTCGTGTCCTTGATCACGCAAACGCGCCACGACCTTGCTGCCGATGCGGCCGGTACCACCGATGACGACGATTTTCATGGGAGACCTCTAATCATTGGGCCAGGGGAGCCGGCGCCGCGATGCGAAACCGCCGGATGAAGTGTGTAGCGATGCTAGAAGCCGGCTCTCGAAGCGAGTAGGTCTTCGGCGGGACGCTCGATGTTTCCCGCCGCGCACCAATCGAACCGTCAGGCTTGGGCGCCGACGCTGACTCTATGAGTGGCGGCAGCGGGCTCGGCTCGCCACGCATGCTGCGTGATCGTTGAGCAGTCCAGATCCAGCCCGCGTACCCGCGTCGTCATGAAATCGACGAACGCGCGGATGCGTTTGGGCAACTGCTGACGGCTGAGATAGCAAAGATAGTGGCCGCCATCGTCGGGCGAGCATTGCTCCAGGCACGTCACCAGAGACCCCGCTCGCAACGCATCGCAGACCTGATAGGCAGCGAGCTGAGCGATGCCCTTGCCTTCGAGCACCGTCTGCAGGATCAAATCGGGATCGTTGAACGTGAGACTCGCCTCCGGCACGAGGCTGCGCGCGTGGCCATCGATTTTGAAATCCCAATTCCGCAGCCGTCCGTTCGGAAGCCGCTGATTGATGCAGGTATGCGCGGCGATGTCCTCCGCCGATGCCGGCAGGCCGTTGAGGCGTGCGTACGCGGGCGATGCGCACACGAGCCTCTGCATCGGGATCAGCTGCTTGGCGATCACTTGGCTGTCGTCGAGGATGCCCTCGCGGAACGCGACATCGACACCGTCCGTGACGAGATCGGCTTCCTTCTCGTCGAGCACGAGCTCGACGGCGACTTCGTGAAAGCGCGCGCGAAAGTCCGCCAGCAGCGGCGCGACGACCTTGCGTCCGAAGCCGAGCGTGGCGGTAATTCTGAGAAGCCCGCGCGGCGGCCCTTCGCGCAGATCGCGCATCTCTTCGAGCGCCTGCAGAATCCGCTCCACGCCCGGACGGCAGTTCTCAAAGAAGAGCTCGCCTTCACGCGTGAGTGACGTCGCGCGCGTGGTTCTCAGGAAAAGGCGCGTGCCGAGCTGCCCTTCGAGCTTCTGCACGCTCCGGCTGACGGCCGAGCGGCCGACGCCCAGGCGGTCGCCCGCGCGCGCAAAGCTGCCCTCCGTAGCAACGGCAATGAAGGCAACGACCCCGGCGTAGCTCGCCGAAAAGCTCGATATCAGGGGATCGTGGCCGTCGGTCGAATTGTGAGGGAGATCGCTCATGAGCGTGGCCTCCCAGCGGCCTGAACGCACTCATCGTAGCGGCGCAAAACGTTAGCAGAAGTGTCCATAGCCTGCCAGACGTTTGAGCGAGGCGCTTTGTGACAGCGGATCTTCGCCATTGATGTTCCGCGTGCAACACGGTGCGTCCGCGCAAACGTCTACTCGTCCGCGCGCGCACTGCCTAGCCTTTCGTTCGAGCCGCGGCGCACTCCGCGCTGCGTAATCCAAGGAGTTTCGTGATGAGTCAGCGCCTCAACTACCAGGAGCAGTCGCCCGAGCTGTTCAAGAAATTCGTCCAGTTCAACCTGCAAGTGGCACAGTCCTCGATCGAGCATTCGATCCTCGATCTCGTCTTCATGCGCGCCTCGCAGATCAACGGCTGTGCGTTCTGTCTCGACATGCACTCCAAGCAGGCGACGATTCACGGCGAGCGTCCGCTGCGCCTCTACCACGTCGCCGCGTGGCGCGAATCGACGCTGTTCAATCCTCGCGAGCGCGCCGCGCTCGAATGGGCCGAAGTGCTGACGGAGCTGCCGCCGCACGGCGTGCCCGACGACATCTACGAGCGCGTGCGCGCGCAACTGTCGGAGAAGGAAATCTCCGACCTCACGTTCGCCGTCATGGCGATCAACGCGTGGAATCGCGTCAACATCGCTTTCAGACAAGTGCCGGGCTCGTACGACAAAGAATACGGCCTCCTCAAAGCCAACCTCGCATAAACGAGAAGGAGATTCCCATGCGCTTCACCTATCTACTCGGCCTGTCGGCCCTCCTCTGCTCAGGCGCCGCCTTCGCCGACAACCATGCCGGCGGCGCGCCCGAGGCGATCGTCAAGGCGCTCACGTCGCAGACGCTGCCGGAATATCCCGGCAAGGAAGTTCTGATGCTCTCGGTCGAGTATCCGCCCGGCGGAGCCGATCCCGTGCATCGTCATGACGCGCACGCGTTCGTCTACGTCCTCGAAGGTTCCATCGTCATGGGCGTAGCCGGCGGCAAGGAAGTCACGCTGACCGCCGGGCAGACGTTTCACGAAGGTCCCAAAGACATCCACACGGTCGGACGCAACGCCAGTAAAGAAAAACCGGCGAAGTTCGTGGTGTTCCTGCTCAAAGACGCCAACAAGCCCGCGGTAATTCCGGTCGACTGACGGAAGCAACGGCTTCCTTCGCATGCAACAATACGAACATCGGTCCCGCCCGATGTTCGTATGGAAGACGCCGTCAATATATTCAGCCGACTGCAGCCTCGGATGCTCGGGGCTGCGTATCGCATGCTCGGCTCGCTCGCCGATGCCGAGGACGTCGTGCAGGATGTCTGGACGCGCTGGCACGATACGGATCTTGATGAAGTGGACAACGCCGAAGCGTGGCTCGTCGCCACGACGACGCGACGCGCGATCGACCGATTGCGTCAGGCGCGCACCGAACGCGAGAAATACATCGGAATATGGCTTCCAGAGCCGGTTCTGACGGATGGTCCCGCGACGCCGGAACAACTTGAGGAAGCGTCCAGCGATCTTTCGATCGCGTTCCTGATCGTGCTCGAGCGGCTCGCACCCGAAGCGCGCGCCGCGTTTCTGCTGCATGACGTGCTCGATGTCGATTACGACGAGATCGCAGCCATTCTCGGCAAGACCGAAGCGGCCGTCCGCCAGATCGTGCACCGCGCGAAGAGCCAGCTTCGCAACGAGCGCCCGCGCTACGCCATCTCCGCGGATGCGCATCAACGACTGATGCGCCGTTTCGTCGATGCCTTGTCGACCGGCGATTTCGCGGGCATGAAGAGCATGCTCGCCGAATCCGCCGAACTGGTCGGCGATGGCGGCGGCATCGTCACCAGCTTTCCGAAACCGATGGTCGGCGGGCCGCGCATCGCGCAGCTTTTCTACGCGCCGACGCTACGATCCGACAATGCCGTGCGCATCGAGGCCGCGACGATCAACGGACGATTGGGAGTGCTGCGCTATATGCGCGGCAAGCTCGAATCCGCGCAGTCCTACGACACCGACGGCGAGCGCATCGTGCGCATCTACGTGCAGCGAAACCCCGAGAAGCTTCGGCGCATCGTCGCACATCAGGCGTTCGCGCTTCGGTAGTCACAGCCGCCGTGCACCGGATGGCGCACGGCGGTGGCTTCTTGCTCAGCTCCTGCGTTGCGCGACGCGGCGTAGCGCCATCGTCATCAGACCGAGCACCAGCAGCATGAGCCCGACCGGCACGAGCGTTGGCACCGACGCAACGGTAGCGGCACCGGCGACGACGAAGCTGGTCGGATCCGCGCCGCCCGGTAGAGCCGGATCGTCGCTGACGGCCGACGCTTCGTTGGTGCCGTTGCCGTCGCCATCGTAGGCCACGGTCGCTTGATTGCTGATCGTGCCGGTGGCGCCCGGCAGGATGCTCGCGGCGATCGTGATCGTGACACTGCCGCCCGACGATATCGCGCCGTTCCACGTGACCGTGTTCGTGGAGATGTTCGCGACGGCGGTGCCGCTGGTGGCGACCGCCGACGTGACGCCGAGTTGCGGCGGAAGCCCATCGACGAGCTCGTCGCCCGGATTGTCGGCCTGCGCGCCGCCGCTGTTGACGAGCACGATCGTGTAGGTGATCGATCCGCCTTCGACGAAATTGCCGCTGGCGCTCTTCGTCGCCGTGACGTTCGCGCCGGCGGCGGCTGCTACCACGGTCGTGGTGTCCGTCGCGCTGTTGTTGGCCGGCGTCGGGTCGGTGGTGCCGCCCGGTGCGGCGACCGTCGCGGTGTTGCTGACGACGGTGCCATTGGCGGCACCTGCGCCGATCGGACAAGTGGCCGTAAAGGTGGCTACACCGCCGCTCGGCACGTCGACGTTCGCCGCGATCGTTCCACTGCCGGAGGCCGGACAGACGGCGCCGCCGGTGCCGGCACACGTCCAGGTCGGCGCGACGCAATCGGAGGGGAACGTGTCGTTGACGCCAGCACCGGTCACGGCGCTGGGTCCGGCGTTTCCGACCACGATGCTGTATGTCAGCGTGCCGCCCGGCGCCACCGTGGTCGCGCCGTCGGACTTCGTGATCGAAAGATCCGCCTCCGCTCCGAGCGCGTCGGTATCGGTCGCGCTGTTGTTGCCCGCGATTGGATCGGTGACGCCGGCCGGCGCCGCGATCGTCGCGGTGTTGACCAGGCTGCCGCTCGCCGATGCGCTGATCGCGCAGCTCGCGGTGTAAGTCGCGCTGGCGCCCGACGGCAGGTTCACCGAGTCAGCGATGTTGCCGGAACCCGATGCCGCGCACGTGCCGCCACCGGCAGCGGCGCAAGTCCATGTACACGTCAGCGACGATGCGAAGCTGTCGCTGACGGTCGCACCGGTGACGCCGCTCGGGCCGCTGTTCGTGGCGACGATCGTGTACGTGGTGCTGCCACCGGGCGTTGCACTGGTGACACCGTCGGTCTTCGTGATCGCAAGATCGGCGCTGGCGCCGAGCGTGTCGGTGTCGGTTGCGCTGTTGTTCGCGGGCGTGGGATCGGTAACGCCACCCGGTGCCGCGACCGTCGCGGTATTGACGAGATTGCCGCTCGCCGACGCACTGATGTTGCAGCTCGCGGTGTATGTCGCGCTGCCGCCGGCCGGGAGATTCGCAGCGTCAGCGATGTTGCCTGAACCTGCCGCCGTGCAAGTGCCTCCGCCCGCACCGACGCACGTCCACGTGCAGGTCAGGCTGGCTGCGAACGTATCGCTCACGGTGGCGCCGGTCGCGGCGCTGGGGCCGCTGTTGGTCGCGACGATCGTGTACGTCGTGCTGCCGCCTGGCGTTGCGCTGGTGGCACCGTCGGTCTTCGTAATCGACACGTCGGCTTGTGCGCCGAGCGCGTCGGTATCCGTCGCGCTGTTGTTGCCCGGGTTTGGATCGGCGATTGCCGACGCGACCGTCGCGGTGTTGACGAGCGAGCCGCTCGCGGCCGCGCTGATGCCGCAAGTCGCCGTGTAGGCCGCGCTGCCGCCAGCGGGCAGATTGATCGCATCGGCGATATTGCCCGCGCCCGCCGCAGTGCATGTGCCGCCACCGGCGCCGACGCACGTCCACGTGCACGTGAGGCTCGCCGCGAACGTGTCGGCGATATTCGCGCCGACGACTGCGCTGGGTCCGCTGTTCGTCGCGACAATCGTGTACGTCGTGCTACCGCCCGGCGTCGCGCTCGTGACACCGTCGGTCTTCGTGATCGCAAGATCCGCTTGCGCATCGATCACGTCGGTATCGGTCGCGCTGTTGTTGCCCGGATTCGGATCGGTCGTTGCGGATGCGACGGTCGCGGTGTTGATCAGCGTGCCGCTCGCCGCGCCGCTGACGACGCAACTTGCGGTGTAGGTGACGCTGCCGCCGGCCGGAAGATTCGCGATGTCGGCGATATTGCCGGAACCTGCCGCCGTGCAAGTGCCGCCGCCAGCGCCGGCGCACGTCCACGTGCACGTAAGGTCTGCCTGGAACGTATCGGCGATGGTGCTGCCGGGCGCGTTGCTCGGTCCCGCGTTCGACGCGGTGATCGTGTAGGTGACGCTGCCGCCCGGCGTTGCGTTGGTCACGCCATCGGTCTTGGTGATCGAAACGTCGGCCTGCGCGTCGAGCGTATCGGCGTCGGTCGCGGAGTTGTTCGCCGGATTGGGATCGGTCGTTCCGCCCGGCGTGATGACGGTCGCGGTATTGCTCAGCGTGCCGACCGCAGCCGCGCTGATCGCGCAGCTCGCGGTGTGCGTCACGCTGCCGCCGGCCGGAAGATTCACGACATCGGCGATGTTGCCCGAGCCCGCCGCCGTGCAAGTGCCGCCGCCAGCGCCAACGCAGGTCCAGTTGCAAGTCAGCGCGGCCGGGAACGTATCGTTGACGTTGCTGCCGATCGCATCGCTCGGCCCTGCGTTCGAGCTCGTGATCGTGTACGTGACGCTGCCGCCCGGCGTTGCGTTGGTGACGCCGTCGGTCTTGGTGATGGCGACGTCGGCCTGCGGCGTCAGCGTGTCGCTATCGGTCGCCGAATCGTTCCCCGGATTCGGATCAGGGATGCCGCCGCTGGATACGGTCGCGGTGTTGCTGAGCGTGCCGCTCGCACTCGCGGCAATCGCGCAGCTCGCGGTGTACGTGACGCTGCCACCGGCCGGGAGATTCGCCGTATCGGCAATGTTGCCTGCGCCCGCTGCCGTACAAGTGCCGCCGCCGGCGCCGACGCAGGTCCACGTGCACGTCAACGTGGCCGGGAACGTATCGGCAACTTGCGCGGCCGGAGCCGCATCCACGCCCGCGTTCGACGCGGTGATCGTGTACACGACGCTGCCGCCCGGCACGGCCGTGGTCACGCCGTCGGTCTTCGTGATCGAAAGATCGGCGGACGCGGCGCGGCATGCGGTGACGCTGACATCGTCGATCGCGACACCGCCGAAGTTGATCGTGTTGTCGGAGTCGACGTGGAAATTGAGCTCGGTGTTGAGACCGGCCAGCGCATCGGCGCGCGCGCTCATCTGGCTCCAGCCGGAGCTTTCGCCGATGTTGACGGCCGGATTACCGACGGCATCCGCCATCGTTCCATCCAACCATTCGAAGAGACGAATCGGCGTCGCGCCGCCAGCTTGCCGCAGGTCGACGTTGTAGTGATCGAACGAGGCGCTCTCCATCTGATACTTCTGCGCCCAGCGCACGATGATGGGCGCAGACAATCCCGCCAAGTTGATATTCGGCGAGAGCAGGTCCTGCGCGCTGCTCGCGTTGTAGGTGTTGTCGAGATCGGTTTTCCAGCAGTTGACGCCGCTGCTGCAGGTCGTGAATGCGGCGATCGGATTCGTCGTGGTCGTCGCCAAGGTCGCGGGCAGGCCGAGCTCCCATTCGTCTTGCGTGCCGGCATGCGTGAAGCCCGCGGCGCCGCTCTCGAAATCGGTGCTGTAGACGGTTTGCGCGACGAAGCCGGGCGCGCAGGTCGGCGGCGGCGGCGCTTCGCAGATGCGAAGGCTCCAGCCCGTGAGCGTGCCGCCGTCCGCGGTGGCGTCGTCGCGAAGATCGAGTGTCCAGGTGCCGCCGGCATCTTCGCCGTCGAGCCACGACAAGCGGTATTGCGGCTCCGGCTTCAGCACGACGCTCTTCAATACCGTGAACGACGGCGGGATCGCGGCCTCGTCGTCGAAGATCGCATCCATCTGCTGCTGTCCCCCGACCGCGGTCGCGCCGATGTCGGTGAAGAGACCGATGTCGTTGCCGGCCGGCGTGCGCAGATGCGCGTCGACATCGGACATGAACGCGTGATTGAGCTGGATCTCGACGTTGACGTCTGCGATGCGCGGATTGCCGGGCACGGTGAGCGTCGAGCTGATCAATCCGGGCCCGGTCGGGATCGTCTGCGGAACGTCGGTGCTCGTGTACGTCGTGCAGTTGGCGAGCGGCGCCGGTGGTCCCTGCACGCTGACGCTGAGCGTATAGGTCGCGGTCGGGCCGCCGACGGCAGCACTCGCCGAATCGACGAACGCGAAGTACGTGCCGGCCGTCTTGACCGTGAAGACCATCGCTTCGGACAACGGATTGGCAGCCGAGCCCACGCTGGCGTCGTTGACGACCAGAATCTGGTTGCCGGCATCGCCGAACAACGCGATGCCGAGGCGGCCGTCCCATTGCACGTTGTCGCGCTCGGGATCGAGATCGAGATTCAGGAACACCGTATCGCCGGCATTGGCGGTGAAGCTGTACCAGTCCTGCTCGGTTGCCGCCGCGGGATTGCGCGTGCCGCTGACCCAACCGCTCGCCGGCAGCGGATTGGCCGTAGCCGGCGTGTCGTTGCTTTCGACCTCCGGCGTCGGAGCACCGCTCTGCAGGCGGAAATGGAGAAAGTACGGGCGTATCGTATTGTTGGAGGCGAGCTGATTGACGCGCAGGTAATAAGTGCCCGCGACCGGCAACGCGCGGCCGGCGATGCTCGAGGAGGTTGCGGCGAACGATCCGTCGTTGTCGTCGAACTCGAGAACGGTGACGCCGTCGGTGTCGAGCAGATTGAGCTGAGAGTCCGCGCTCGCGCTCGCTGTGGCGCTCGTTATCACCGCGGCGTAGACGCGATCGCCTGCGTTGGCGGTGAAGCTGAAGTAGTCGACGTCGCCGACCGGGAATATGTTGCCTTGCATCTGCACGTACGGGCCGGCGCCGAGCGGCGTCGCAGTCGCGGACGTGTCGTTCGGCTCGAATTCGGCCGGGTATTCCGTCGAGAGGGCCGGCGTCGTGGGCACGCGTTCGGCGAGCGCGGGCGCGATGCCCGAAGGCTCTTTCAAAAGATCCGTCGAAAGCTCAACGGGCGATGAGAATCTGAGATCCGTCGACGGCGGCGCCGCCTGGACGATTCCGCCGGAAATGGCGACGAGCAACAAGACGGCCAGCGTCAAGCGGCCGTGAACGACACCGATTCGGTTGCGCACGTGTTTCCCCAAATTTTTGGGACGCAACCGCCCTCGTCGCGCCCCATCCCCAGTTCGAACCGCGACAGCCCCCTGTCGCGATCCCGTTGGCTGCGGCCCCGGCACTGACGACGTCGCAGCCACCATCGTCAGTTGTGGAAAAAGCTACGCCAAACGCATTGCAGCAGCAAGAAATTTCATTCGCGAGGCCCGGGACGCGGCCCCGAGTGCCTTGACGCCCAATCCGTCCATTGGTGCTTCGCGCTCAACAGACTGCGCCCGCCTGAATACCTACCGGTCGCCCGCTCCGGTTCCTAAAGTGCATCCCGCATCCGCACCCATCCACCGAAGGAACCCCTGACATGAAATCGATCACCACCAAAGACGGTACCGAGATCTTCTATAAGGACTGGGGCTCGGGACAGCCCATCGTGTTCCATCACGGCTGGCCGTTGTCCAGCGACGACTGGGACGCGCAGATGATGTTCTTCCTGCAGCAGGGATACCGTGTCATCGCTCACGATCGCCGCGGCCACGGCCGTTCGACTCAGACCGCGACCGGAAACGACATGGACACGTACGCCGCCGACGCCGCCGCGCTCGTCGCGCATCTGGATCTGCGCGATGCGATCCACGTCGGTCACTCGACCGGCGGCGGCGAGGCGACGCGCTATGTTGCGCGTCATGGCGCAGGTCGCGTCGCCAAGCTTGCACTGATCGGCGCGGTTCCGCCGCTGATGCTGAAAACGGCTGCGAATCCCGGAGGTCTGCCGCGCGATCTCTTCGACGGCTTGCGCAAGCAGCTCGCGGCCAATCGCGCCGATTTCTACTGGACTTTCCCGGTGCCGTTCTACGGTTTCAATCGCGAAGGCGTTGCGCTCTCCGAGCCGCTTCGCCAGAACTGGTGGCGCCAGGCGATGATGGGCGGTGCGAAAGCACAGCACGACTCCATCGAGGCGTTTTCCGCGACGGACTTCAACGACGATTTGAAGCGCATCGATGCGCCGACGATCGTGATGCACGGCGACGATGATCAGATCGTGCCGATCGCCGACTCGGCGATGCTTTCGTCCAAGCTCCTCAAGAACGCGACGCTCAAGATCTACAAGGGACTTCCGCACGGCATGTGCACGACGCACGCCGAGGTCATCAACAACGACCTTTTGAAGTTCTTCCGCAGCTGATCGGAGTCGAATTGCTTCCCGCCCGTCGTCGCGAAGATGACGGGTGTCAGCTTGCCGAGGCGGCTGTAACGGGACGTGCACTTTCCACCCGTTCGTGCACGGGACAAACCCACGTCGGCGCGGTGTCCCCGCGAAAGACCGATCAGCCACGCGGCAAAAGACGGGCGGGAGCAACCTTTTGCAAGCCAGCAACCTTTTACAAGAGGAACGCCATGAAGCTCTACTACTATCCGGGCGCGTGCTCGCTCTCCGATCACATCGTTCTCGAATGGGTCGGTGCGCCGTACGAACCGGTCAGGATGAGCCGCACCAGCGTCAAGTCGCCTGACTATCTCGCGATCAATCCCGGTGGAACGGTGCCCTTGCTCAAGCACGGCGATTTTCTTCTGACCGAAAACATCGCGATCCTCGTTTACCTTGCGGAGCTGTATCCGGAGGCGCAACTCCTCGGCGACGGCACGCTTCTCGGACGCACGGAAGTCATGCGATGGCTCGCATTCATCAATTCAGACGTGCACGGCGCATTCAAGCCGATTTTCACTCCGCTGAAATATCTGCCGGAGGAAGCGTGGTCGGATCGCATTGCCGACGCGGCACGCGTGCGCGTGGCTCAATACCTCGAGCGTCTCGATACTCAGCTCAAAGGCCGCGACTGGATCACCGGCGACCGGTCGATTGCCGATCCTTATCTCTTCGTCGTCCTGCGCTGGGCGGTCGATCTTCGCATCGGCTTGAACGGGCTCGGACATCTTTCGCGATTTATGGATCGCATGTACGACGATGCCGGCGTGCGCGCGGCGCTCGAATCCGAAGAAGGTCTCGCTGCGGCTTGACGCCATCCACATCAAAGGAGAATTCAAAATGAAAACAGGTTTTCGATCGTTTGCAGTCGCCGCAGCCATGCTCGCGAGCACGACAGTTTGGGCACAAGCCGCAAAACCCACGATCGTGCTGGTGCACGGTGCGTTCGCGGAATCGTCGAGCTGGAACGGCGTCGTCAAGATCCTCGAGAAAGACGGCTATTCCGTCGTCGCGGCGGCCAATCCGTTGCGCAGCGTCAAAGCCGACGCGGAGTATGTCGCGAGCATCCTGTCGAGCATTTCGTCGCCGGTCGTGCTGGTCGGCCATTCCTACGGCGGCTTGGTGATCAGCGAAGCCGCGCATGGCCGTGCGAACGTCAAGGCGCTGGTCTATGTCGCCGCATTCGCTGCCGAAGCCGGCGAGAGCGCCGCCGCGTTGTCGGGCAAGTTTCCGGGCAGCACGCTCGGCTCGGCGCTGGCGGCGCCGGTGCCGCTCTCGGGCGGCGGCAACGATCTCTACATCCGGCAGGAAAAATTCTGGAATCAGTTCGCCGCCGATGTACCGGAGTCCGAAGCGAAGCTGATGGCGGCAACGCAGCGGCCGATCACCGAAGCCGCATTGAACGAGGCATCGACCGAGCCAGCCTGGAAAGACACGCCGGCGTGGTTCGTCTACGGCGACAAGGACAAGAACATTCCGCCGCAAGCGCTCGCGTTCATGGCCGATCGCGCGCATTCCAAAGAGACCGTCGTCGTCAAAGGCGCATCGCACGTCGTGATGGTGTCGAATCCGAAATCCGTTGCGAAGCTGATCGAAAGCGCGGCCGCGACAGCGAAATGAAGGATGCGCTCATGAAAACCGACCGCCGCCGTTTTATCGGCATCGCCGCGATGGCTATCGCCGCGGCCGAGCTATCGGACATCAAGCCCGCACAGGCTGCAGCTCGAAGCGGCGCGAGCTCGTTCGCCTCGCTGAAAGAGATCGATGCGGGAACCTTGAGCATCGGTTACGCCGAAGACGGCCCAGCGAACGGAACGGCCGTGATCCTTCTGCACGGCTGGCCGTACGACATCTACAGCTACGTCGATGTCGCTCCGCTGCTTGCCGCGGCCGGATATCGGGTGATCGTTCCTTATCTGCGCGGTTACGGCACGACGCGCTTTCTTTCGGCCGCGACGCCGAGGAACGGCCAGCAAGCCGCACTCGCTGACGATGTCATCGCGTTGATGGATGCGCTCAAGATCGAAAAGGCGATCGTCGCCGGCTACGATTGGGGCGCGCGAACCGCGAACATCGTCGCGGCGCTCTGGCCGCAACGCTGCAAGGCGATGGTGTCGGTGAGCGGTTATCTGATCGGCAGCCGCGAAGCGAACAAGGCGCCTCTGCCGCCGAAAGCCGAGCTCGAATGGTGGTACCAGTACTACTTCGCCACCGAGCGCGGCCGCGCCGGCTACGAGAAATACCGGAACGACTTCGCGCGGCTCATCTGGCAGCTCGCATCGCCGAAATGGAATTTCGAAGATGCCGTGTTCAATCGCAGCGCCGCGTCATTCGCCAATCCGGATCATGTCGACATCGTGATCCACAACTATCGCTGGCGGCTCAGCGTGGCCGAGGGCGAGGCGAAATACGACGATCTCGAGCAGAAGCTGGCGAAAGGTCCGGTCATCGAGGTGCCGACGATCACGCTCGAAGGCGATGCGAACGGCGCTCCGCATCCGGACGCGAGTGCTTACGCCAAGAAATTCTCACGCAAGTACGCACATCGCGTCATCGCAGGCGGCATCGGGCACAACCTGCCGCAGGAAGCTCCGCGGGCGTTCGCCGATGCTGTCGTCGAAGTCGACCGCTATTGAGTGCACAGCGACCGCGCCCGAATCGCGCGGTCGCTGCCAACCTGATGATCAATCGAAACCATCGCCCATGATGCGATCCGGCGCCAGGCGCGCGGTGCCGAACAAGAGCGCGTTGTTCGCCGCCGCATCGTACAGAAAGCCCGTCGTCGTGAAGCGTCCGTCGCCGGCTGCGACGAGATCACTGAAAACACCGCCGCCCCAGGGCGTGCCGTCGCCGCGCATCGGCGTGAAGCCCGCGCGCGAGAATTCGGTCAACTGGCCGTCGCTTGCGCGCACGACCGCGAACAGTGGATCGGGAATCGTGCTGACGATGTTTTCGTATCCGGAGAACGCGAGGCGATCGCCGTCGAGCACCATCTGCGTCAGGTAAGTGAGAACATTGCCGCATGAACCCGGATTGCCGCCGACTCCACGCGTGCCGCCGTCGGCCCACAGGAAATCCGGCAGCGTCATCGTGCCCGCCGGCAACGTCACCTGAGCGCGCAGCTTCGTGACCGTGCCCTTCTGGCCGCACGATTCGACGGCGTTCGACGCGAGATAGACGACATCGTTCGCAGCTTCCGCCGCTGCAGCGACCGCAACGCTGACGCCCGCGCTAGGCGCTTCGAGATAATTGACATAGATGCCGTCGCCGCGGCCGAATGACGACGACATGCTGCCGTCATAGCCGTTGATGGCGGCGACGAACGCATTCTCCTCGGTGTTCGACGTCTCCACGGTGCCGGCGAGATAAATCGTCGGTGCCGCCGTATCGCCGCGCGCGACGACCGCGTCCCAGGCATCCCACGAGCAGTTCGCTCCGACATCGCAGAACGCGTCCGGCAGCGCTTGGTCCATCGCGCCGTTGTTGGAAACGCCGAAGCTGTTGTCGACCGCGAGGCTTCCATCGACCGGGCTCACGACGAAGCGCTTCATCGTGATGACCTGGCGTCCGATGCCGGTCACGTAATTCGCGATCGCGACCAGCATCTGGCGCGTAATCGGATTGCCGCTGCCGTCGAACGTCGGATAGCTGTACGACACGAGCGCCGATCCGACTTCGTCGAGGCCGGTCGTGAACGCCGGCATGTCGTCGATGAACGCGCCGCCGTCGTCGAAGATCGCGATGCGAACATCGCGCTGCACGCCGTTGAACGTGCTGTCCGTCAGCGCATAGATGCGCCCGTTGACGATCGCGAGATCCTCGACCCAGCCGATGTTGCCGTTCGTCGAGTTCGGATAATCGAGATAGTGGTTCTCATAGAAACTGAAGGCCGGCGTCGGCGTGCTCCACGCGAGCCTTTCGCCATTCGGCCCGTAGCGCACCAGCCCGAGATTGTTCGCCGGCGGCGATGACTGGTACGCGGCGGGCACGATGCCGGCTGCGATCACATCGCCGTTGGCAGCGCGCGCGATGCGAAGGCCCAAGAGATACGACGCGGTCGTCGTCGAAGCGAACCGATCTTCGATGACGAGCCCGTAGTTGAATGCCGGGTCGTAGACGAACGGGTCGTCGTCCAGCGCGTGCGCCGGCTGGGCGAGCACGCCGGCCAGCATGCTGGCCACGGGCACTGCGAATCGGATCGAGCGGGATGGCGTGTACATGATGCGATCTCCTGCGGCCTTGGTTGGATCCTTCGCGGACATCGCCGGCGGCGCGTCCTCGCGGATGAACCAGGGTTCGGAAATCCGCGCGGGCGATTACACGGCGGCTTCGATCGCGGTTTTGGATCGGCTTGTAATCGCCGGGGCGATTTGCCGAATACAGCGTAGATCGAGCTGAAAACGCCCCCGCACAGAATTCGGAGACTGAAGTGTCTCTCCTGCCGAGCTGCCTCCCGATGGCGCCCTTCTGGGCCCGGGCGGCCGCACACGCCTTCGCCATTGCAGCCGACGCATGCCGCGCCGTACTCTCCTCGCGCGGAACGGGGATTCCCCGCTGGGGGGCCAAGATGAGCCGCTTCGACACCACGAGATGGAGCCTCGTGCTGCAAGCGCGTGAAGGGGTGCCGCAGTCGCACGCGGCGCTTGAAGCGCTGTGCCGATCTTATCGTCCGCCCGTGCTGGCCTACGTGCGCAGCCGAGGCTACGCGGCCGATGTCGCCGAGGATCTCGTGCAGGGATTCTTCGAGAAATTTCTCGACCACTCGTGGCATGCGACGGCCGAACGCGAGCGCGGCCGCTTTCGCGCCTATCTCCTGACGATGCTGAAACGCTACCTCAGCAGCAGCGCCACCGAAGCGCACGCGCAGAAGCGCGGCGGCGACGTGCACATCGAGTCGATCGACGATCACGAATCGCTCGGCGCCGACGAGACGCCCGAGCGCACGTTCGAGCGCATCTGGGCTATCACTGTTCTCGGCCGTGCGTTGAACCGCTTGCGTTCGGAGGCCGATGCGGCCGGCAAGCGCGCGCTGTTCGATGCGCTGCGCGAGTTTCTGGTCGAGCGCCCGGACGAAGCGGACTACGCGCGCGCCGCCGAGCAGCTCAAGCTACGCCGCAATACGCTCGCGGTCGCCGTGCATCGGCTGCGTCATCGGCTGCGCGAGCTGATCGAGGAAGAGCTCGCCGACACGACCGCGGCGCAGGACGATCTCGACACGGAGCTGCGCGATCTTAAAGGCGCGCTCGGCGTCGAGGTCGCGTGATCGTACCGATGACTAGCGCATCAAGCCACGATGGGTCCGCATTCACCAGCACACGCTGGTCGATGGTCACGCAGGTGTTCAAAGCCGGCGAGCGATCCGCCGCGCTCGCCGAGCTCTGCGCGCGCTATCGCTATCCGGTCTATGCATACCTGCGCCGATCCGGTCACCTGCCGGCAATCGCGATGGACATCGCGCAGAGTTTCCTCGGCCATGTGCTGCGCAAGTTCGGTGAGCGCAGCACGCCGACCAGCCCGCAGTTCCGCAGATTCCTGCTCGCATATCTGCAGGATTACCTCACGCGCGACTGGCGCGAGACCGACGATGAGGACGCGGACGAGCGCGATTCGCAGGAAGAGCTCGAAGCACGCTATGCGCGCGATGAAGCGAATGCGGCATCGCCCGAACACGCATTCGAGCACGGATTTGCGCTCCAAATCCTTCGGCGCGCAGTCGAGCGCCTCTGCAACGAGGCGCACCAGACCGGACACGGCGACATGTACGAAGCGCTGACGCCGTACCTCGCGCGCGATCCGCTCGCCGGCCAGTACGAGGAGCTCGCGCAGGTACTACACACGCGCACGCTCTCGATCGCACTGGCGCTCAAGCGTTTGCGCCAGCGCCTGCGCGAGATCACCAGCGAGGAGCTCGCCGATACCGTGGCTTCGTCCGACGATCTCGCTGCGGAGCAGGCCGCGATGTTCACGGTGCTGCATGGAAATCGTTGATCCGATGGCCGCGACCCTCATTGCATCCCAGACGAAGACAGATCCGCTGGCCTGGATCGGCGAATCCGGCTCGGCGATCGCGGCGATCGCATTCGGCGCCGGTAGCGGGCCGGGCGTGCCGGAGCCGACGCAGCTTCGCCACCTCGCGCTATTGCCGGCTGATGCGCTCGAGCTCGATCTTTCCAATCCCGCGGAACGGCAGTTCGGCGAATACGAATTGCTCGAGCTGATCGGCCAGGGCGGCATGGGCGTCGTCTATCGGGCGCGGCAGCCGAGCCTCGATCGCGAAGTTGCGATCAAGCTGCTCGCGGCCGGGCCGTGGGCGTCGCGCGATTTCATCGAGCGGTTCCAGTGCGAAGCGCGCAACGCGGCACGCTTGCAGCATCCGAATGTCGTCGCGATCCATGACATCGGCGTCGCCGAGGAGCTGCATTTCTTCAGCATGCGGCTCGTGCGCGGACAGAGTTTCGCCGCGGCGCTGCGCGATGAGGGATCCTTCGAGCCGCTTCGCGCGGCGCGTCTGATGCGCACGGTCGCCGAGGCGTTGGCGTACGCGCACAGCCTGGGCGTGCTGCATCTGGATCTGAAACCCGCCAACGTGCTGCTCGATCAGGACGGCGTTCCGCACGTCGCCGACTTCGGTCTCGCGCGTCGCATCGACAGCGCGCTCGCGGCCGACGAAGGGGAAATATCCGGCACGCCGGCGTACATGGCGCCCGAGCAGGCGCAAGCGCGCGCGCAGAAGATCACTCAAGCCACCGACATCTGGGGACTCGGCGCGATTCTTTACGAGCTCGTCACCGACACGCCGCCGTTCCGCGCCGAATCGACGAAAGAGACGCTCAAGCTCGTCGTCGAAGGCAAACCACGGCGACCGCGCCTTCTGGCGCCGCACGTGTCGATGGATCTGGAGGCGATCATCCTCAAATGCCTCGCGCGCGATCCTGGCGAACGCTACGCTTCGGCGCGTGCGCTCGCCGACGACCTCGGCCGCTTCATCGAAGGCCGCGCGGTGCAGGCGCGGCCACTCAACGCGATGCAGCGACTTCTGCGCTGGATGCGCCGCGAGCCGAAGCTCGCGATCGCGTCCGCACTCGTCGCAATCGCCCTCTTCGCTGGCCTCGGTGCGACGACGCGCGAATGGCTGCGCGCCGAACGCAACGCAGAACGCGCCGACGCCGTGCGCCAGTTTCTCGCCGGCGTGTTCGAGCATGCGAACCCCGACGAGAACAAAGGCCAGCCGTTCACCGCGCATCAGCTGCTTGAAATCGGCGAGAAGCAGCTCGCGAGCAGCTTCCAGGCGCAGCCGGCAATCGCCGCCGACGTCACTGCGCTGCTCGGGAAGCTCTACATCGACCTCAGCGATTTCGAGCGATCCGAGACGCTGCTGCAGCGCGCGTTCGCGATGCTCGACGATCCGAGCATTCCGGACGACGTGCGCGCGCGCGTGCTACTGGGCATGGCCTTCATCGAGAGTGAAAAAGGGTCGTACGACGCCGCGCTCTCGCACGGGCGCGCGAGCCTTGCGCTGCTGAACGGCGTCGGCCGAGGCAATCCGCATGAAATCGCGAATGCGCATCTCGTGATCGGAAGCGCGCTCGCGAAGAAGGGCGACAGCAAGAGCGCCGAGGAATTCCTAAGATCGAGCCTCGATGAGGATCGCGCCGCGCTCGGCGAGAACGATCCCGCGGTTGCAGATCAATGGGTGCAGCTCGGCAACCTCTTCGCGCGGCACGGACGCTTCGACGAATCGGAAGCGGCGTTCCGGCGCGCGATCGGCTCGTTCAGCGCGATCTACGGTGCCAGCAGCAACGGCGTCGCTCACACGCTCAACGAGATGAGCAACATGCTCGAGGACAAGGGCGATCTCGCCGGCGCCGAACGCGCTTTGAACGAGGCGCTGCAGATCCGCATGGCCACCGTCGGCCCCGATCATCACGACACGATCGCGGTCGAAAGCAACTTGCTCTGGCTGATGGAATATGAAGGCCGCTATGAAGAAGCGCTGCCGAAACGATTGGCGTTGATCGACCGCGCTTCGCGAGCGGGCCAGTTGCACGAGCAGGATCGCGCTACCGTGCTCGCGTCGGTCGGCAAGGATTATCGCGAGCTTGGCCGCTTCGACGAAGCCGTCGCGACGCTGCGCGAGGCGGTTGCGATCATCGATCAGAGCGCGGGGCCGGAGAGCCTTATCGGCGCACCGCTGCGACGCCAGCTCGGCCTCGCGCAGATGATCGCCGGCGACTATGCCGGGGCGGACGCGACGCTGCACGCAGCGCTCGAAGCGCTGCGCACGCACGATCCGCCGACATCGCCGACGCTGAACCTCGTGCGCGCCGACATCGGCAAGTTGCGGCGCCTGCAGCACCGCATCGCCGAATCGCTGACGGAGCTCGAAGCGGCGAACCAGATCCTCGCCGCGAAAGCAAACCCGACCGACATGTCGCGGCCGCTGGCGCTCGCCGAGCTCGCGTCGACGCAGCTCGAAGCGGGCGACACGGATTCCGCCGCCAAGAGCGCGGACGAAGCGCTGAACCTCGCGCGCAAAGCCTATCCGCCGAAACACTACATGCTCGGCGTGCCGCTGTATGCGATGGCGCGAATCCGCAATGCGCTCGGTCAGCATCAAGAAGCCGAATCGTTATTGCGCGAAGCGTTGGACGTACGCTCGCCGCCGCATCCGCGATCCGATCCGCGCGTGCTTGAAGCGAAAATCGAATTGATCGACGTGTTGACGCAGCTCGGAGAGACCGACGAGGCGCGCGCGATGCGCACCGACATCGCATCGGACTTGCGCGCGCTTCGCGCGCCCTATGGGGAGGATTTGCGCTCGCGCCTCGGAAAGGTCAATTTCGCGTCAGGCGACTAGGTTCAGTCGAAACCGCCCACGAAGATTCCGGCGCCGTCGACATCGATCGCAACGTTGTTGTCAGGCACCCAATCGGAAACATCCGCCGGTGGCGTGACCGACACCGTATTCGCAATCGGCGCTCCGCCGGTCGCCGCGACCACCGCGGTCAGGTGATATTCGACGCTCGCTCCGGCAGGAAGATCGATCGTGTCTTCGATGTCTCCCGAACCGGACGGAGCGCACGCGGTGCCGGGTTGCGGTGAGCACGTCCATGCCGCGCTGGCGAGCGTTGCGGGCAGCACGTCGCTCACGTCGGCACCGGTGACGGCATCCGGGCCGAAGTTGGTCACGACGATCGAGTAGACGACGACATCGCCTTCATCGACCGCAGTGCGGCCATCGTCGATCGCGATCGAGAGATCGGCGCCACCGCCGACCGCGATCGCGAACGTCTGCTGGGGTGCGACGTCGATGCCACCGTTCGCGGTGCCGCCGTCGTCCTGCAATACGACGCCGAGCGTCGCCGTGCCGCTGTTGCCGGTGAGTCCATAACTCAACGCGCCATCGAGTGCGATCGAGGGATTGCTGATGACGCCGTTCGGATCGTCGAGCACACGTATTTTCCAGGCGAGCACGTGCTGGCCGTCTTCATCGGCCGGACCGAATGCGAGCACATCGGCGAATCCGTTCTCGGTCTCGACGCCGCTTTCGCCAGGCGGCCACGCGACGCTGCCTGACAGCGCGAAGCTCGGTGCGTCGTTCACCGCGGCGACGTGGATCGTCGCCGTCGCCGTGAGCGCTGCCTCGCCCGCGGCGACGACGTAGTCGAAACTCGCATCGCCGTTCGCATCGGGCGGCGGCGCGTAGCCGAAACTGCCGTCCGCGGCGAGCGTCACCGTGCCGCCGATGCCATTCGCCGCGAACGTGCCGGCGCTCGTGACGGTTAGCGTGACGCCTTCGGGGCCGCTGTCGTTCGCGAGCACGCCGTTTGCAGCATCGACGATGAGCGCAGTGTCTTCGATCGCCGCGAAATCATCGTCGAGCGCAACGAGCGGATGCGCGACGAACGTAAGCGCACTGCCTTTCGCCGGCAGGAAATCATCGTCGCCGGAATACGCGAGCGCGAACGTCTGCTCGCCGGCCTGATCCGGCGTCAGCGTGCAGACGCCGCTGCCGTCGACGAGCGTCGCATCGCACCACACATCTCCGCTCGATACCGATACCGTGCCGCTCGCTACGCCTGCGCCGAACCCGACAGGCACGACGTCGACCGCGAACGCGACGCTTTCACCGACGACGGGTTCCGCCGGGAACGTCGCGACATCGATCGATGTCGCGGCGCGTTCGACAACATGATTCAACGAAGCCGACGTGCTGCCGTCGTGATCGATGTCGCCAAGATACGCGACAGAAACATCTCGAACTCCGGCATGTGCGAACGTGATCGCGCAAGTACCCACCGCAATACCGGCCGTGCACGATTCGCCCGTCGTTGCGCTGACGAGCGCGTCACCGCCCGCGAGGCCGAGGCTTTGGATCGAATAGAACACGTCGACCGGTTGTCCGGTGACCGATGTCTCAGGCATCAGCGCATCGAGCGAGATTGTCGTCGCGCGCGCATCGACGTCGTGCACGACCGTCGCGGAGTTCGATTCGAATGCCAGTGGATCGCTGCTGACGTAGGCAACTGTCAGTGTGCGCGATCCAGCATCCGCGGATTGCAGCACGCATCCGCCCCAGCCATCGGCGAGATCGACCGGTCCGCAGCTTTCGCCCGAAGAACCCGTGACTTCGACGCTACCGGGCGGCGTGCCGCTGTCAGCGGAGACGTTGAAGACGATGAAGTAATCCTGTCCCGGAAACGAGATAGACGGATAGACGTCCGCAATCGTCACGATCGTCGGCAGCGGATCGCCGAGCGGTGCGGCTTCCGACATCGCGAGCGGCGCGAGCCCGATCATCAGCAGCGCGGCGCGCGCCGCGTTTCTCGCGTTGTTGCCGCCAGCCTCGAACGATCGCATGTGCCCTGCTCCTCGCCGCTATGAAAAGGAGTCGGCGAGCTCCAATCCGCGGGCGCACGCGTCCGGCACGCATGGGGACACGTGCTCGAATGCATACGGGAGATTTCGCCGACGGGTGACTAGTCGGCATGCGGACACGCTTCTTTAGTTCTAGCGACGCAGGTCGCGCTCGCTCATCGCACCGATTGTGACAGCGATCACACTTTTACAGCGCACCGGCGAGTTCCGCTCCGTGCGGCACGGCGATACCGGACGGTGCCGCGACTGCGACCGCAGGCACATCGTCGTCCTCGGCCGATCCGAGCACGATCAACTTTACGCGACGGTTCTTGTTACGGCCGTCGTCGGTCGCGTTCGACGCTTCCGGCTGATATTCGCCCAGACCAACAATCGCAAGACGATGCGGATCGACGCCGGAATCGATGAAGAGCCGCGCGACACTCGCTGCGCGTGCCGCCGAGAGTTCCCAGTTCGACGGGAACGCGGTGGTAGCGATCGGCACGTTGTCGGTGTGGCCTTCGACGCGCAGCGGATTGGCGAAGCCGGAAAGGATCGCGGCGAGATCCTTCAGCGGCGGCAGCGCTTGCGGCGCGAGGTTGGCGATGCCGCTCGGAAACAGGATATCCGCGCGGATCTCGACTTCGAGCCGCGCGCGATGCCGGCGCACGACCATCAGCTGACGATCGATCAGCGGCGCCATCGCCTGCTCGACGCGATCGGCGATGCCGGCGAGGCGATCTTCGGCTTCCGCGTGCGGCGGCGTGGTATCGGCGGCGGGCGGCACTTCGGCTGCGGGCGCTTGCGCGGGCTCAGGCAGCGGCGGCTCGATCGGCTTTTCGGTTGCGCGCGCAGGCGGCGTATCGAGCATCGACGGCGATTCGGTCGCCGCCGGCTGCTTGCCCGGCTGGATCGGCGTCACGACTTTCGGCGCGCCGTTGAACGCGTTCGAGATCGAGCTCGCCACCGCGCGGTACTTGCCTTCGTTCACCGACGAGATCGAATACATCACGACGAAGAACGCGAGCAAGAGCGTAATCAAGTCGCCGTACGGAATCGCCCAGGCTTCGTGATTGATGTGCTCTTCGTGAAAAACGTGGCGCGCCATGATGATCCTAGTGACAGAAGCCCTGAAGCTTCGCTTCGATATGACGCGGGTTTTCGCCTTCGGCGATCGCGACCATGCCTTCGATCAGCATTTCGCGAAGACGTGCATGTTCGTTGACGAGACCTTTGAGTTTGTTCGCGAGCGGCAGCAGCAAAAGATTCGCCGAGGCGATGCCGTACACGGTCGACACGAACGCGCCGGCGATGCCGGGACCGAGCTTGCCGGGCTCGGAAAGATGCTCCATCACGGCCATGAGGCCCATGACCGCGCCGATGATGCCCATCGTCGGCGCATACGTGCCGGCGCTTTCGAAGACTTTCGCGGCGATGAGATCGGCGTGCCGGCGCCCGTCCATCTCCGCGCCAAGGATGCCGCGGATCGTGTCGGGCTCGCTGCCGTCGACGAGAAGCTGCAAGCCTTTCTTGACGAACTGATCGCGCTCTTTGTCGAGCTGCGGCTCGAGACCGAGAAGCCCCTGCCGGCGCGCAAGATCGCTCCAGCCGACGACCTGCTTGATCAGGGCGGGCGCATCGGATTTCGGCGGCTGCACGACCCACGGCAGCATGCGCAGCGCGCGTTTCAGCGTCGTCGCCGGCGTCTGCACGAGAATCGCAGAGCCGGTGCCGACGAACACGACGACGAGCGCAGCCGCGCTCCAGAGCGCATGCACGCCGCTCCCCTTCAGCACGATGCCGCCGAGGATGGTGGCGATCGCGAGCACGACGCCGATCGGCGTCATCATCTGCATGGCGCGCTCCGGGTTTGCACGGCGATCACGCCCGTTCGCGCCAATCGCGAAGACGCGCGCGAAGGCGCGTCAGCGCCTGGCCGTGCAGCTGGCACACGCGCGACTCGGTGACTCCAAGCACGGCGCCGATCTCCTTCAAGTTGAGCTCCTCGTCGTAATACAGCGACATCAACAGCTTTTCGCGCTCGGGCAACCCATCGATCGCCTCGGCCAGCGCCGCGCGCCGGCCTTCTTCTTCGTGACGGCTCGACGGCGTGCCGCCGAGCTCGTCGGAAATATCGAACCGCGGACCGTCCTCGTCGTCGTTGTCATCGAGACTTAAGACGCGCGAGCGGCTCGCGTCGTTCATGATCTGTCCGTACTCGGCGACCGAAATGCCCATGCGCTGCGCGATTTCGGTCTCGCTCGCCTCGCGGCCTGTCTCGGCCTCGATCGCGCGCATCGCCTCCATCGCGTCGCGCAGACGCCGGTACACCGAGCGCGGCGTCCAATCCGTCTTGCGCAGCTCGTCGAGCATCGCGCCACGGATGCGGATGCCGGCGAACGTCTCGAAATTCGCGGCGCGGCCCGGCGCGAAGTTCCGCGCCGCTTCGATGAGGCCGATCATGCCGGCCTGCATCAGATCGCCGATCTCCACGCTCGCCGGCAGGCGTCCCTTGAGATGCCAGGCGATGCGCTTGACCAGCGCCGCGTGCGCGCGAACCAGCTCGTTCGCCGAGCCTTGCTGCACTTCGAGGTATTGCGCCGCGACGCTCATGTCGGCACCGCGACGGCATGGGCGGCGCGCAGGCGCCGTTCGGTGAAGAATTCGAGGTGGCCTCCGATCGCGGACGGGTTCTCCCACTTATCGGCAGCCTGGGCGAGATTCTTGAATGCGAGCGCCGAGCGGCTGCCCGGATAGGCATCGACGACCGCGGCCTGGCGGCGGATCGCGCGCTTCAGATACTCGTCTTCGGGAATCGCGGCGGCGAAATCGATGCGCACTTCGAGGAAGCGGTCGGTCACGCGCACGAGCTTTTCGTAAAGATCGCGGCCCTGCTGCACGGTCGCGACGCGGTTGGCGACGAGGCGGAAGCGGCGCACGCCGTACTCGCGGCTCAATACTTTGATCAGCGCGTACGCGTCGGTCAAAGAGGCCGGCTCGTCGTTGAGCACGATCATCACGTCCTGCGAGGCGGCGCAGAACATCGTGACGCTTTCGGAAAGGCCGGCCGCGGTGTCGACGATCAACGTGTCGACCGGTTCGGCGTAGCTGCAGAACGCACGGATCAGCCCTGCGTGCTCGGCCGTCGAAAGCTCGGCCATGCGGCGCACGCCGGACGTCGCCGGCACGATCTTGAGCCCGTGCGGCGCTTCGAGCACGACGTCCACGATGCCGCACTCGCCGGCGAGAAGATGACCAAGATGCCGCGAAGGCTGCAATCCGAGCAGCACGTCGACATTGGCGAGACCAAGATCGGCATCGAGCAGCATCGTGCGCTTGCCGGCCATCGCCAGCGTCATCGCAAGATTCACCGCCACCGACGTCTTGCCGACGCCGCCCTTGCCGCTCGCGACCGCAATGACCTGCACGGCGGGATGCGGCGCGAGCGAATTCAATCCGATAGCCTGCTTCATGGAGCGATGCCTCGATGGATTCAGTGGGCGAGCAGCGCGCGGCCGAAACGCTCGGCCATCAGGCGCTCGTCGGGAATGTCGGTCTTCGATTCGTCGGCGAGGCGGCAGACCAGGCGGCGCGCATCGGCGACGTGGATGTCTTCGGGCACGCGCTGGCCGTCGGCGACGAATTCGAGCGCGAGGCCGTGGCGCAGCACGATCGAGATCACCGCGCCGGGCGAGGTCACTTCGTCGAGCTTGGTCAGGATGCAGCCCGACGGCGCGAGCGGCGCATAGGTGCGCACGCTGTGCTCGAGCGATCCCGGCAGAAGATTCGATGGCAGCACCAGCGTCGTGCGCACGCGCGCGGCGTTCGCCTTCAGAGTGTCGATCACCGACGGCAGGCGTGCATCGCGCATCGTCATCCCGGGCGTATCGATTAGCACGAGATCGCGATCGGCGAGGTGCTGCAAGAGGCGCGCAAGCTCCTCGGGCTCGGACGCCGTGAACGTCTGCACGCCGAGCGCGCGGCCGTAATGCAAGAGCTGATCGTGCGCGCCGACGCGGAAATCGTCGGTGCCGATCAGCGCGACCGACTGACGGCCGTGATGCTTCACATGACGCGCAGCGAGCTTGGCGAGCGTCGTCGTCTTGCCGGCGCCCGTTGCGCCGACCAGCGCGATCGCACCGGAGAGATTCGCGGACGCTGCGTTGATGCGCAGGCGACGCGACAAGAGTCCGAGCGGCAGATAACGCGCCTGCTCTGTGGAGATGTTCGCGGGAAGATCCTCGACGATCGCGCCGGCGACATCGCTTTCGATGCCGAAGCGCGTGAGATCGCGCAGCACGCGTGCGCGCAGCGGATGACGGCGATCGAGATCGTTCCAAGCGAGGCTCGAAAGCTGCGATTCGAGCAGATGGCGAAGCTGGCCGATCTCGTCGCGCATGCGCATACGCTCGGCGCTCGCTTCGAACGCGGCACGTGCTTCGGAGGCGGAGCTCGGCAATGCGGGATTCGCAGGCACCACGACATTCGGCGGCGTCGGCGCTTCGGCGATGACGGGCGCAGGCGCCGGCACCGGAGTCGGAACCACGACCGGCGCCGCAACCGCGGCGCGCGCGATCGGCTTCTCGAGCGGCATCGCCGCTTTCGGCGTCGGCATCGCCACCGCTTTTGGCGCTTCGGCGACACGCGCTTCCGTCTCGCGCTCGCCGCGCAGCGGCTCGATCGCTTCGCGCACCAGCGCTTCGTCGTAGTCGATCGCAGCGACGATCTCGACCATGCCGTCGCTCCGGCGGCTCGACAGGATCACCGCATCGGGACCCTGATCTTCGCGCACCTTCTGCATGGCTTGGCGCATGTCGCGCGCCGTGTAGCGTTTGATTTTCATGAGGTCACTTCGAAATCGTTAGGTGTTAGGTCGGCCGCTTCGCGGCCTCGTCAGGAGGTGAGTTGTTCTTCCGACCCTGACGCTCTTACTGACGTTTTTAACTGACGCTCTTACTGACCGCTATCTCTACCGCCCAAGACTCGAAACCAACCGCACTCGCCTGTTATCCGGAATCTCCGTGTACGCCAGCACTCGCATACCCGGCGCCGCGTGTTGCACGAACCTCGCCAACCAAGGACGCAGCGGCGGCGGCACCAAAAGCGTTGCGGATTCGCCGAGCATTTCCTGACGTCGCGACGTCTCCGCGACGCTCTTCTGCAAACGATCGGCCAAACCAGGTTCTAGCGCGGCGCCCGCGGCAGGCACGCCCGAGAGCGACTGGAGCAATATCTGTTCCAGCTCGGGCGCGAGCGTGATCACCGGCAATTCCGCGCCCAAACCACTGATGTCCTGCACGATCTGGCGACCGAGCGCGACGCGCACGGCGGCGGTGAGCGCGTCGGGATCCTGACTCTGCGCCGCGTGTTCCGCCAAGGATTCGACGATGCCGCGCACGTTGCGCAGCGAGACGCGCTCGGCAAGCAGGTTCTGCATCACCTTGACAACGGCGCCGAGCGAAAGGCGCTTGGGCACGAGATCCTCGACGAGCTTCGGCGCCGACTGCGCGAGGCGGTCGAGAAGCTTCTGCACGTCTTCGTGGCCGATCAGCTCGTGCGCGTGGGTCGAGAGGATGTGCGAAAGATGCGTCGCCATCACCGTACCGGGATCGACGACGGTGTAGCCGAGCGTCTGCGCGTGATCGCGAGTGCCCGCCTCGATCCACAACGCTTCGAGGCCGAACGCGGGATCGCGCGTCGCGATGCCCATGATCTGGCCGTGCACGCGGCCCGGATTGATCGCGAGCAATCGATCCGGGTGGATCTCGGCCGCGCCGACCGGCACGCCGAGCAGCGTGATGCGATAGCCGCCGGGCGCAAGATCGAGGTTGTCGCGGATGTGCACCGACGGGACGAGAAAGCCGAGCTCCTGAGAAAGCTTGCGACGCACGGCCTTGATGCGGCCCATCAGCTCGCCGCCCTGCGTGCGATCGACGAGCGGAATCAGCCGATAGCCGACTTCGAGCCCGATCACGTCGACCGGTTGCACATCGTCCCAGCCGAGCTCGATCGCCTCGCCGCTCGGGCCCGGCAACGCGGGCGTGTTCGCGTTCGCTGCCGCAGCCGGCGCGTTGCGCCGCTTGTAGATGAGGTACGCCGCCGCGCCGCAACCGGCGCCGAGCAACAAGAACGCCGCGTTCGGCATGCCGGGCACGAGACCGATCAGCATCAGCACCACGGCCGTCACCGCGAGCGCCTTGGGCTGCGCGAAGAGCTGTCCGACGACTTGCTTTCCCATATCCTGCGAGCGCGAAACGCGCGTCACGATGATCGCCGTCGCGATCGACAGCATCAGCGCCGGCACCTGCGCGACGAGCCCGTCGCCGATCGTGAGCAGCGTGTACGTGCGCGCGGCGACGCTCGCCGGCAAGCCATGCTGGAACACGCCGACCGCGAAGCCGCCGATGATGTTGATGAAAAGAATCAGAATGCCCGCGGTCGCATCGCCGCGGACGAACTTCGAGGCGCCGTCCATCGAGCCATAGAAATCGGCTTCCTCGCGTACTTCCTGGCGCCGCTCGCGCGCTTGTTCCTGATTGATCATGCCGGCGTTCAAATCGGCGTCGATCGCCATCTGGCGGCCCGGCATCGAGTCCAACGTGAAGCGCGCGGTGACTTCGGAGACGCGCGTCGCGCCCTTGGTGACGACGACGAAGTTGATGATCGTCAGGATCGCGAACACGACGAGCCCGACCGCGAAGTTGCCGCCGATCACGAACTGTCCGAACGCTTCGATGACCTTGCCGGCTGCGGCGTGACCGCTGTGACCGTTCATCAGCACGACACGCGTCGACGCGACGTTGAGCGCGAGGCGGAGCAAGGTCGCCATCAGCACCACAGTCGGAAACGCCGCGAAATCGAGCGGCTTCATCACGTAGACGACGGCGAGCACGATGACGAGTGACAGCGCGATGTTGAAGCTGAAGAGGACGTCGAGCACGAACGTCGGCAGCGGCAGCATCATCATCGCGAGCGCGAGCAGGACGATCAGCGGCGCGCCGAGACCGCGGCGTCCTGCCTGCTTTAGGTGATCGAAGACTGCAACGGCCGTGGTCATGGAGTGTCTCGTCAAGAGGTTTTCGGATCGGACAACGCAGGATCGACATCGGGCTTCGGCATTTCAGGATCGGGGCCGAGCCCTTCGGCCGCGCGCTTGAGCTGGAACACGTACGCCAGCACCTGCGCGACGGCGACGTAGAGCGCCGACGGAATCTCCGCGCCGATGTCGGTGGTGCGATAGAGCGCACGCGCGAGCGGCGGCGCGGCGAGCAGCGTTACCTTGTGCTTCGCGGCGATCTCGCGGATCTGCGTGGCAACGTAATCGACGCCCTTGGCGACGACGATCGGCGCGCGATGCTTGCCGTCGTCGTAGCGCAACGCAACCGCGAAATGCGTCGGGTTGGTGACGACGACGTTCGCGGTCGGCACATCGGCCATCATGCGACGGCGCGCCATCTGCTGCTGCAACTGGCGAACGCGGCCCTTCACTTCCGGGCTGCCTTCGCTTTCTTTGTATTCCTGTTTGAGCTCTTCGCGCGTCATGCGCTGGCGCTTGTGCCAGTCGTAAAGCTGCCACGGAAGATCGATGCCACCGATCAGCGTGAGCGATGCAGCCAATGCGAGCGCGGCGATGCCGGCGAGATCGAGCGCGCTCGACGTCGCGGCCTTGAGCGGCGCCGTGCCGAGCGAAACCAGCTCCGGGAAACGGTGACGGATGACAACCGTCGCGGCGATTGCGATCACGGCGACCTTGAGCAGCGCCTTGGCAAGCTCGACGAGGCTGCGCATCGAGAACATGCGGCCGACGCCGGCGATCGGATCGAGCCGGTTGCCTTTGAAGCCGAGCGCCTCGGTGCTGAAGTTGAGACCGCCGGTCGCGAGCGGCGCGGCGAGGGTCGCCGCAAGCGTGATCGCGAAGATCGGTACGACAACCCAGAGCGCCTGCATCGAGAGCGTGCTGAGCGCCGTGCCGAGGGCGTGTGTATCGAACAGCGCCGCGCGGCGGATCGAAAGCCCGTCGTGCAGGATCGCCGCCACGCGCTCGGCGATACCGTGGCGCATCGACAGCAGCAACGCAATGCCGGCGAGCGTGACGATCGCCGCGGAGAAATCGCGCGATCGCGGAGCGTCGCCCTTCTCGCGCGCCTCGCGAAGGCGCTTCTCTGACGCGCGTTCGGTCTTGCTGTCTTGATCGTGCTCGGCCATGTTAGGGACCTAACCTGAGGATCTCACGCACGCCCGCGAACGCGGCGTCGCTCATCGACACGAACGTCTGCGGAAAACCGCGAAGCGCAAACCAGGTGAACACAAAGCCGGCGACCAGCGTCACCGGAAATCCGACCGCGAAAAGATTCAAGGCCGGCGCCGCGCGGCTCGTGAAGCCGAATGCGAGGTTGACGACGAGCATCGCCGTCATCGCCGGCAGCGCGACGCGGAGCGCACCGGCGAACACGTGCGAGGCGATCGATGCGAACTGCCAGAACATCGATGCATCGAGCGAAGACGCCGACGCCGGAATCGTCGCGAAGCTGTCGGCGAGAAGACGAATCAGCGCGAGATGCCCATCCATCACGAGAAAAAGCAGCGTCGCCAGCAGCGTGTAGAGCTGGCCGACCACCGGCGTCACGTTGCCGTGCTGCGGATCGACGACGCTCGCGTAGTTGAGACCCATGCTGGTCGCAACCAGCTCGCCGCCGAACGCGACCGCTTCGAACACGAGCCGCAATGCGAAGCCGATCATCGCGCCGATGCCGACTTGCACGACCGTCACGCCGAAACCGGCGAGACTCAGCGGCGCGACGGCCGCATCGCGCGGCGCGAGCGGCAGCAGAATCACGGTCAGGAGCACCACCAGCGCCACGCGAATGCGCATCGGCACCGCGCTCGCCGCGAATATCGGTGCCGTCATGACAAGACCCGATACGCGCCCGAGCGGCCATGCGGCGCTCGCGATCCAGTCGGCTGTGCGGGCGAGATCGAGCTCCATCGCGCTATCCGATCAAGCTCGGCAGCGATTCGATCAGATGCCGCGTGTAGTCGATCAGCGTGCGCAGCATCCACGGGCCCGCGATCACGAGCACGAGCGCAAGCGCGACGAGCTTGGGGATGAAGCTCAGCGTCATCTCGTTGATCTGCGTCGCGGCCTGCAGCACGCCGACGAGAAGCCCGACCGCGAGCGCGGTGAGGAGGAGCGGTGCCGCAATCATCAGCGTCACGACAAGCGCGTGCTGACCGATGCCCATGACCGTTTCGGGAGTCATAGCGCGAAGCTTCCAGCCAGCGTGCCGAGCAAAAGCGCCCAGCCGTCGACGAGCACGAACAGCATGATCTTGAACGGCAGCGAGACCAGCATCGGCGAGAGCATCATCATGCCCATCGACATCAGGACGCTCGCGACGATCAGATCGATGATCACGAACGGGATGTAGATCAGAAATCCCATCTGGAACGCGGTCTTGAGCTCGCTGGTCGCGAACGCGGAGACGACGACCGGAAACGGCACTTCGTCCTTGGAGGTGTAGCCGTCCGAATGCGAGAGCTTGGCGAAGAGCTGCAGATCCGATTCGCGCGTTTGATCCAGCATGAACGTGCGGAACGGCTTGGCGGCGGCTGGCAGCGCCGCTTCGGTCGTGAGCTTGCCGTCCATGTACGGCTGCACGCCTTCGCTCCACGATTTCGAGATGACCGGCGACATCACGAACACGGTGAGAAACAGCGAAAGCCCGATCAGCACCTGATTCGGCGGGCTCTGCGCCGTGCCGAGTGCCTGACGCAGAAAGCCGAGCACGATGATGATGCGCGTGAACGACGTCATCATCAGAAGGATCGCGGGCAGCAGCGTCAGCGCCGTCATCGCGAGCAGAACCTGGAGGCTCACGCTCCAGGTTTCGGTGCTGCCCTGCGTCGTCTTGACGACGAGCGCCGGCATCGAAGGATCGGCGGCGAAGGCCGACGACGCGCCGAGCAGCGCAATCGCGGCGAGGAAGAACTTGATGACGCGCATCACGACTGCGCCCCGCGCCACTGCGACAGCACGCTGCGGAATGCGACCGCGGGCGACATCGTCGCCGGCGTCGTCACGGCGATCGGCTGATCGAACACGTGCAGCGTGCGCACGTTGCCGGGCGCGACACCGATCAGAAGCTGCTGCTCGCCGGCCTGCACGAGCACGACGCGCTCTTTCATGCCGATCGCGATGCTTTCGAGGCAGCGAAGATTTCCGCCCGAGCGCACCGCGCCTCCCTGCATCCGACGCAGTACCCAACCGGCTCCGAGAATCAGCGCGATCACGACCGCAAGACTCAAGCACACACGCAAGAGGCCGCCGACATCGAGATCCGGCGCCGGCGCCGCGGCCGCGAATGCAGGCGATGCGATCAGCGCGAAAAGACAGGGGACGAATCGCACGTCGCTTACCTCAGCTTGCGTACGCGCTCGGCCGGACTGATCACGTCCGTCAAGCGAATGCCGAACTTGTCGTTGACGACGACGACTTCTCCGTGCGCGACGAGAGTGCCGTTGACGAACACATCGAGCGGATCGCCCGCGGCGCGGTCGAGCTCGACCACAGAGCCCTGATTCAACTGCATCAGCTTGCGGATGCTGATGCGCGCGCGACCGACTTCCATCGCGAGCGTCACGGGCACATCGAGGATCACGTCGAGGTTGACCTCGCCGCCATTCGCGTTCGCATCGCCGCGGAGGTCATCGAATTGCACCTTGGCGACGTCGGATTCGCCGCGCAGCGCGTTTGCATTCTCGTTCATGTGAACTCCTTGCTGAGAGCGGGCGACGCGCGGCGGCCGACGGCCTCGACCACGCGCACCGCGTTGTTGCCGCCGGCGGTGCCGAAGCGGGCATGGAAAAGCGGAATCTCGTCTGCGCCGAGCGTGACGAGCTCGGGCAGATCGATCGGAATCACGTCGCCTGGGCGAAGCTTCAGGAAATCGCCGATACGGATGCGCGTCTCGACCAGATTCGACGAGAGCTCGATCTCGGCGTCGAGCACCTCATCACGCAGCGCGCCGCTCCACGATTCGTCGCGGTCGACGCGTTCGGCTTTCGGGCTGCCATCGAGCAAATGGCGCACTGGTTCGATCATCGCGTACGGCAGCACCAGGCGAAGATCGCCCTCGCCGCCTTCGAACACGACGCGCAGGCGAAACACGCAAACGATATCGGCGCCGTCGAACAACGTTGCGAACTGAAGATTCGCGGCCGCGTCGGCTGGCTCGAGCTCGAGCGTCGTCACCGGCGCCCAGGCCGCACTGAACGCGGCAAGCGCTTCGCGCACGGCGATCTGCACGATGCGCTGCTCGCCCGGCGTCCGCTCGCGCGTTTTCGTTTCCGGCTTCGCGCGACCCGCACCGCCGAAGAAATGATCGATGAAGGTCGATGCGAGCACGGCGTCGATCGCGACGAGCGCGTTGCCGCGCAGCGGCTTGGCGCGCGCGACGTGCACGCTCGCCGACGGCGCCAGCGCATTGAGGCAATCGGTGAACGTTTCGGTCTGCACCGCGCCGGCGATAACGTCGCAGCGACGGCGCAGCACACGATAGAAATGATCGCGCGCATGGCGCGCGGCGCGCTCCTGGATCTCGGCGAGCGCCGGCAGCTTGCCGCGCACCGTGCGATCCTGCCGCGAGAAATCGTGCGAGCGCACTTCACCCGGCGGCATCGACGCCGAGGTGTCGACGTCGCCCTTGCGCACGCCGTCCATCAGCGCGTCGAGCTCGTCCTTGGAAAGGATGTCCTCGCCCATGACGATCACTGCATCACGAACGAAGTGAAATACACCGCTTCGAGCGCTGCGCCTTTCGCGCGCTCGGATACGATCTTCTGGATCTCGGCCAACGCTTCGGTGCGAAGCTTTTCCTTGCCGTCGCGCGAGACCAGCGTCTTCGCATCCTGGCTCGAGAACAGCATCACGAGCGCGTTGCGCACCGCCGGCTCCGACGCCTTTGCGGCATCGAGCGCTTTCTGATCGCGCGCCATCAGTTGCACGCCGACCTGCAGGAAGCGCGTCGCCGAATCGCTCTGGAAATTCACGACGAACGGCGGATCGAGCGCGAGGAACAGCGGATCCTGGCCCTTCGCATCGGTCGCGGGTGCGGCGTCATGCGCGGCCGCGGTTTCCGTGGTCGCCGCCGGCGCGCCGCGATGACCCATCAGATAGCCGATCGCGCCGATCGCCGCGACGAGCATCACGCCCATCGCGATCAACACGATCTTCATGCCTTTGCCGGAACCCTTCGCTTGCGGTTCCTTCGTCTTCGCCTCTGCCACGATTCGCTCCGTCCGGTTTGCTGTTGCCGGACTCGTTGAGCAATAGGCATGCCACGCGGGAAGACGCTTTAAATCATCGTCGCTTCAATCAGTTATGAAGCGGCAGACGACGCGTCGGCGATTTTTTGACGGCGTGGAAAGCGGTGCCGCGAAGTCGCGACGGAAAACTCTCGCGACTTCAGACGAAGTCGTCGAGAAGACCGACGCGTGTGCGCAGAGGTGCGTGGGCGACTGGTGCGATTTCCACGTCCTTGGATTCGACGCGCGACACCGAAGATGTACCGCGCGCGCCCTGCTCTCGCCCGCCGGCATTCTGCTGCGCGACGTTCGCCTGACCGAGGCTCATGCCGCTCTGCGCCAGCAGCCGTTCGAGATCCGGCAGCGCCGCGCGAACCATGTTCACGGTCACCGGGTGCTCGATTGCGAAACGCACGTCGACGCGCTCGGCCTCGATGCGGACGCGCACCTCGATCGGACCCAGGCCCTCGGGCTCGACGCGCACGCTGGTTTCGCGTGTCGCCGCAACGGCCGCCGCGGCAACTTGCTCGGCGAGCGCGGCGCTCCAGGCGGCTTGATCGAACGTGCGAGGCGTCGTGACTGGATTCATCCCGACGATCGACTGCGGCGTTGCCGGAAGATTCACAACCCAGGTGCCGGACGGCGCTGGCATCGCGACATCGACATCAGCGTGGCCCACGGCGGTCTCGCCGGTCGCGCCCTCGACGGTGCGCGCGGCGATCATCGCTTCGAACGGCGCGCCGTCGGTGGGCTCGGTCGGAAGCTCCGTCGCTGATGCTTGCATCGACGCCGACAACGCATATTGGCGCTGACGCGCGATATCGGCAGCCGCGCGCGACGACGCGCTCGGCTTGGCGGCGGTCGGCGACACATCGATGACTTCGACGCCCGGCACGACGACGCCGGCGGATGCCGGCGCAGCGGTAGCATTCGGTGCGTGCGGGACATCGCCCGATTTCGCCACAGGCGTCTCGGGTGTGATCGCTTTCGTCTCATCCGCTGGCGATTGTCGCGGGCGGCCCGGCGATCTAATCAGCGCAACCAGCGCTTCCTGGACCGCGCCGCGCGCAGACAGCGTCGTTCGCGATGGCAAGCGCGGCTCGACGGTCGGTGTTTTCTCAGGGAGCGCAGGCTCAGTTGCGACGCGTTCCGGCGCCGCATGCTCCCCGCTCGCAGCGTGTGCTTCGTTCGCGGCGACGTAGGTATTTGGGCTCATCTCGATCGGAGCGGCATCGATCGTGGCCGCGATTGCGGTGTCCGTGATCAATGACGTTCCGGTCTCCTCACGCGCCGCGCCCTCGCCAGACGATTTCTCGTCGCGCGCAGCGACCGGTGCCGTCGCGACGCCGCCGGCCATCGAAGCGAACAACGCCTCGAAGCCTTCGGAGGGCGATTCGGACTTGGTCGATTTTGCGTAACCGTGCGCGTGCGCGGCGGCCGGCGCCGAGCGCGAGATCGATGAAGTCATCAGTCCTCGAATCCGTCGTTGGCGGCGATGTCCCAGCGCGACGCGACGCGTTGCGCGCGCTCGTCGAGCTGGCTCTGCTCCAGGCGCTCGCGCTTGCGCGTCTCGTCGTTGCCGATGCGGCGCACGGCCGAGTCGAGCGCAAGCGATTTCGCGCGCACGCGGCTCATGCTCACTTGCTCGGCAGCCAACAAGCGCTGCTGACGCTCGACTTCGGCGCGCTGGAACGCGATCGCCTCATCCACGCGGCCGAGAAACCGATGGCGGTTGATCAGCTCGGCGATCTCGAGCGTCGCGTCGCCGTCGGGCGCGCTTGCGTATTCGTTGCGGAACCGGTGCAGCTCGGAAAGCTGCGCCTCGCCGGAAGCGACGCCGCGCACGCGCTCGGCGAACTTGCGCGTCGCCGCTTGCGCGCGCTGCTCGGCGATCTCGGCGACGCGCGTCACTTTTTCGAGTCGGGTCATGGATGGGCTCCGAGAGCATTCAAGAGTTGGCCGAGCTCCGCGGCCGATGCGGCATAGCGGGTCGGCGTGCTCACGTCCTGCTGCAAGAACGCGGCCAGCTTCGGCCACGCGGCGATCGCCTCGTCGACGCGCGGATCGCTGCCGCGCTGGTACGCGCCGACGCTGATCAGATCGCGCTGCTGCTGATAGGTCGAATAGATCTGCCGGAAGCGACGCGACGCGGCGAGCTGCGCCGGCGCGACGACTTGCGGCATCACGCGGCTGATCGACGCGTCGACGTCGATCGCGGGATAGTGGCCGCCCTCGGCGAGATCGCGCGAGAGCACGATGTGCCCGTCGAGGATCGCGCGCGCGGCGTCGGCGATCGGATCGTGACGATGATCGTCACCTTCGGTCAGCACCGTATAGAACGCGGTGATCGAGCCGCCGTTCTCGGCGCCGTTGCCCGCGCGCTCGACCAGCGCCGGCAATTTGGCGAACACCGACGGCGGATAACCTTTCGTCGCCGGTGGCTCGCCGATCGCAAGCGCGATCTCGCGCTGCGCCTGGGCGAAGCGCGTCAGCGAATCCATCAGCAGCAGGACTTTGAGCCCACGGTCGCGGAAATGTTCGGCCACGGCGGTCGCGAGCAGCGCTCCGCGAAGACGGAGCAGCGGCGGCGCATCGGCCGGCGCTGCGATCACAGCCGCGCGGCGCATGCCTTCGGGCCCAAGGATCTGCTGCACGAATTCCTTGACCTCGCGGCCGCGCTCGCCGATGAGGCCGACGACGATCACGTCGGCGTCGGTGAATTTCGTCATCATGCCGAGCAGCGTCGACTTGCCGACGCCCGAGCCCGCGAAAAGCCCCATGCGCTGGCCACGGCCGACGGTGAGCAGCGAGTTGATCGCGCGCACGCCGACATCGAGCGGCTCCTCGATCGGCTTTCGCAGCATCGGATTGATCGGCTTGCCGGCGAGCTTGACGCGCGCATCGCAGTAGAGCGGGCCTTGGCCGTCGAGCGGCGTTCCGGTCGCGTCGATCACGCGGCCGAGCAGCGCATCGCCGACCGGCACGTCCGACACGGTTTCGAGCGGCTTCACGCGCGCATTCGGCGGCAGGCCGTGCAACTCGCCCGCGGGCATCAGATAAAGCTTATCGCCGGCGAAGCCGACGACTTCGGTTTCGAGGCGCGTGCCGTCGGAACCGGTGACGAGACAGCGTCCGCCGAGCGGTGCTTCGCAGCCGACGGCTTCGAGCGTGAGGCCGACGACGCGGCGCAGGCGCCCTTCGGCGACGAGGCCGCGATCGTGCGTCAGCGCGCGGCGGCGCGTCGAAAGATTCTGGGTCCAGCGCCTTCCGCGTGCGCGGACGAGATCGGACGCATCGCTCATCGCGCGACATCCGCGGCATCGGCACCGAGCATCGCGTCGATGGTCGCGGCGAGCCGCGTTTCCAATGTCGCGTCCACGTGCGAGGTATCGGCATGCACGCGGCAACCGCCGCGCGTCAGCGTCGCGTCCTCGACGATCTCGTACGCATGCCCGCTCGTGCCGGCGGCGAGATGATCGCGGATCAGCGCGGCGTCGTCGGGCGAGAGAAAGAGTTTCACGTTGCGCGCGTATGCGGGCAGCGCCGCGAGCGCGTCGCGCACGGCGTCGAGCACGCGCTCGGGCGACAGCGAAAGCTCGCGGCGCACGATGCGCTGCGCGGCCGTGGTCGCTAGCAGCACGAGCTCGTTCTCGACGGCAGCGTCGAGATTTGCGAACGGCGCAGCGAGCGCATCGACGATCGCCTGGATGCGCGCGACCTGCGCCGCGATCTCGGCGCGCGCGGCGGCGCGGCCTTCGGCGAGTCCTGCCGCATAGCCGTCTTCGCGAGCGCGCTGTTCGATGTCTTCGATCTGGCGCAGCGTTTTCAGATTCGCGGGCAACGGCTTCGCAGCCGGTTGGCCGACTTCTGGCAACTCCCAGCGACGGACGTCGCCGACGTTTTCGCGGGCGAGGAAGCTCACGGCGCCGCATTCCTTCCACAGTCGCGGGAGTGATGAAAGGACAAGCTGCACGAGGCGCGATCAAACGTACTCATCGCTGCCGCCGCCAAGATTGATCTGCCCCTGCTCCGCCAACGCACGCGCCGCGGCAAGAATCTCCTTCTGCGCCGCATCGACTTCGCTGAGCCGCACGGGCCCTTTCACTTCGAGATCCTCGCGCATCATGTCGGCCGCGCGCTTGGACATGTTCGAGAAAATCTTCTCGCGGATCATCGGATCGGCGCCCTTGAGCGCGATCACGAGCCGGTCGCCCGGCACGTCGCGCAGCAGCGTCTGCAAGCCGCGGTCGTCGATGCGCAAGAGATCATCGAACACGAACATCTGTTCCTGGATGCGCTGGCCGAGATCGGCGTCGGTGTTGACGATCGATTCCATGACCTCGAGCTCTTTTGCCGATTCGAGCCCGTTCAATATCTGCGCCGCCGTTTTGACGCCGCCGAGCGGCGCGGACTTGCCGCGCACGCCTATGGAAACCTGGCGCTCCATGATCTGATCGAGCTCGAGCAGCGCGCCTGGCTGCACGCCGTCGAGTGTCGCGATGCGCATCACCACATCGCCGCGCATCGCGGCTGGAAGGTTCGCGAGCACTTCGGACGCGTGGCCCGGATCGAGATGCGCGAGCACGATCGCGACGATTTGCGGATGCTCGCCGCCGATCATCTCGGCGATCGTGCGGCCGTCCATCCATTTCAGCGCCTCGATGCTCTTGCTGCCGCGATTGACGAGGATGCGGTCAAGAAGCCCTCCCGCCTTTTCTTCGCCAAGCGCCGCAACCAGCATCTTGCGTACGTAATCTTCGGTGCCGACGCCGAACGAGGTTTGCTTGCCGAGGCTGCCGGCGAACGCGTCGAGCACCGCGTCGGCATCGTCGCGCGAGACGTTCTTCAACGTCGCCATCGCGGTGCCGATCGCTTGCACTTCGCGCGCATCCATGTGCTTGAGCACCGCCGCGGCATCTTGCTCGCCGAGCGAAAGCAGGAGCACGGACGCGCGCTGCGCGCCGGTGAGTTTCTGCGTCTCAGCCATCTTCGCCTACCCAGGTTTTGACGACCTGTGCGACTTGCTTGGGATCTTGTCCGGCGACGCGCTTGGCGAGCTCAATCTTCTGCTCGAACGCGAGCGGCGGCGTGCCGAGCGCGCTCGGGCGTCCGCCGAGCGTCAGCGTGTCGGGCACGGGCTCGCCGGTGGGCGTCACTCCCGCGAGAGCGAGCGCATGCACACGCGACGGGCCGACGAGATTGCGGAACAGCGGCCGCAGCACGATCAAGATGAGCCCGAGCGCGAGCAGCGCACCGATGCCCTGCTTGAAGATTTCGCGCACCGTCGGCTGTTCCCAAAGCGGAACGTTGGTGGGCTCGATGTCGGGCTCGCTATGGAACGCCGCGTTGATGACGCTGACGCTGTCGCCGCGCTTCTCGTCGAAGCCGACCGCGTTCTTGACCAGCGCCGTCATCTGATCGAGCTCGTCCTTGGTGAACGGCGTCGACACCGGCTTGCCCTTCTCGTCGAGCGAGAGCTTGTTGTCGAGCGCGACAGCGACGGTGAGACGATTGACCGTGCCGACCGGCTCGCGCGTATGGCTGATCGTGCGGTCGACTTCGTAGTTGCGCGTCGCGCTCGCCGAGATTTCGCCGCTGTCGGTCTTGTTCGTGCTGGCAGTCGCGTCGTTCGCGCCCGCTTTCGGATTCGCTGCGGTCGGCTGCGCAGGCGCGTTCGGCGGCTGATTGCTGAGCGCGCCCGGAATGCCGCTCGCCGGCGCATCGGCGCGGCGCTCGCTTGCGCTTTGCTCGCTGCGCAGCGTCGTGCGCTGCGGATCGAAATTCTCGCTGGTCTTCTCGGTCTCGGTGAAATCCATCTGCGCGAATACTTGTGCGCGTATGTGTCCGGCGCCGACGAGCGGCGTCAGAAGCTCTTCGACGCGGCCGGCGTAGGCGGTCTCGATCTGGCGCACCAGGCGAAACCGCGCGTCGCCGATCGCGGCTTCGCTGGTCGGATCGGTGCCCGTCAAAAGCTGGCCCGCCTGATCGATCACGGAGACGCGCCTCGGATCGAGCTCGGGCACGCTGGCGGCGACGAGATGCACGATCGCGCCGACTTGCGAGGCGTCGAGCTGGCGGCCGGGATAAAGCGCGAGCATCACCGAGGCGCTGGCCTGCGTGCGGTCGCGGATGAACGCGGACGATTTCGGCAGCGCGAGGTGCACCTTCGCCGACTTCACCGATTGAAGATTGGAGATCGTCGCGGCGAGATCGTTCTCGAGCAGCTGCTGGTACCGTGCCTTTTCGGCGAGCTCGCTCATGCCGAATGGATTCTGCGTATCGCTGCTTGCGTCCGCGCCGGTCGAGCCGCCGCGCGGCAGGCCTTGCGCTGCAAGCTTGAGGCGCACGTTCGAAAGCTCGTTCGCGTTGACGAAGATCGAAGTGCCGCCGTTGCCGAGCTGGTAGTCGATGTTCGAGGTCTGTAACGCCTGCACGACTTGCGCGGCGTCTTTCTCGTCGAGATTCGCGTACAGCAGCGAATAGTTCGGCGCGCGCGACCACAGCACTATCGCAACGCCGATCGCCACCGCCACGGCGATGCCGAGGAGGAGCACCGCCTGGCGCGCGCCCGGAATGCGCGAGAGATCGAAACGCGACGGCGTTGCGGTCTGCGGCAGATTGATCACGGCTTCCATCGGATTGCTCATGGCCTATCCCTGATCAAACCTGCATGTTCATGATGTCTTTGTACGCATCGACAAGCTTGTTGCGCACTTCGGTGACGGCGCGGAACGAAAGATCCGCGCGCTGCAGCGCGACCATCACGCTGCCGATATCGGTGCCGGGATCGCCGCGCTCGAACTTGTCGGCAAGCGCGCTCGCGGAGTTCTGCGCGGAGGCGACGCCGTCGATCGATTTCTTGAGAAGGCTGCCGAAATCCGGCGTGCCTTCGACCACGCTCGTCGCGCGCGGCTGCAAGCGCGCTTGATCGCTCAGCGCGCGCATTTGCTGCAGAAGACCGTTGACGTCGATCGTGTTCATGAGGGGGCCGAAGGTGTGCGACGCGATCGTTCTTACAAGCTCCATGCCAGCGCCCGAATCCGCGCGCGATCAACGAGATGCGCGATCGGCGACGGCGCGCCGTCAAGAAACCGTCGGGATTCCGACGTCGGCGAGACCGTACTTGCGAAGCTTCTCGACCAGCGTCGTGCGCTGCAGCCGCAAGAGTTTCGCGGCCTGCGCGACGACACCACCGCTGAGCTCCATCGCTTGGCGGATCAGCGACGTTTCGATCGCGGCGAGATGATCGCGAAGATCGATGCCGTCGTCGGCGAGAACGTTCGACGCATCCGCGAAGTCGTCGCTCGAGCACGATTCGATCGGCGTCGACGTTTCCGCGATCGACGTGAGCAGCGTATCGACGATCGCCGGTCCGCTCGGCCGGTAGCGGCCCGGAAGGTCCGTGGCCTGCACAGTGCCGTCTTGATGCAACACCGCGAGAAGCTCGACGAGATTGGCAAGCTCGCGCACATTGCCCGGCCATGCGCAGCGCGAAAGCGCCTGCATCGCGCCGTCGCTCAGCACCGGCGCCTGCAATCCGCGGCGTGCGAGGCGCGCACCGAGATCGAAAATCAGCAGCGGCAAGTCTTCTGAGCGCTCGCGCAGCGGCGGCAATTCGATCGGAAATACGTTGAGGCGATAGTAGAGATCTTCGCGGAACGTGCCGCCCGGCCCGATCGCTTTCTCAAGATCGCGATGCGTCGCCGCGATGATGCGCACGTTGCAGCGCTGCGTCTGGTTGCTGCCGACGCGCTCGAACACTCGCTCCTGCAATACGCGCAGGAGCTTCACCTGCATCGGCAGGCTCATGTCGCCGATTTCGTCCAGAAACAGCGTGCCGCCTTCGGCAAGCTCGAAGCGGCCTTTGCGTGTTGCGATCGCGCCGGTGAAGGCGCCTTTCTCGTGGCCGAACAATTCGCTTTCCAGAAGCTCGCTCGGAATCGCGCCGCAGTTGATCGCGACAAACGGACCGTGACGACGGCTCGAAAGCTCGTGGATCGTACGTGCCGCCATCTCCTTGCCGGTGCCCGACTCGCCGAGCAGCAGCACCGACGTGTCGTGCGGCGCAACCTGCGCGATCAGGCGGCGAATGCGCTGCATCGGTGCTGATTCGCCGATCAGGCGATCGGCCGCCCGCGGTACGAAATCGCCATCGAGCGCGAGCACGATTTCCTCGACCTGCGAATAGCGCAGCGGGAATTCGATCGGCAAGCAATAGCGGCCGGCGTCGATCAGATACGTCAGCGCCGGCGAATCGGCGGCGACGATGACCGGCAGCGGCAGCGCATCGATTTCCAGACGGTCGAGCGCCGCATCCAGCGTGGCATCGGCCGCGACGGCGCCGACGAACGCAGCGCACCAGCGGCGAGGCGCGCCGTTGCCGGCTGCGGCGGCGCTTTGCGCCGGCGCTTCGATGCCGAACGCGCCGAACGCGGCACCAAGCAACCGGATGCGCGCGGCATCGGTGTCGAGCACGCAGATCGCCGGCGCTACGTCGGCGCCGCGCGCTCCATCGGAGCGTTCGCGAGTATCGGCATCGAGAACGATGCCCGCTGGGTCCAAAGTCACTGTGTTCGCCCCGACAACTGTTTCCCCGACCGCGTGATCGACGATCGCGCGGCACCACCGAACGTTTCTTGCTCTTATGCGGCCGCGAGCTCGGCTTCCGCACCCATGCCGTACTTGCGAAGCTTCTCGACCAGCGTCGTGCGCTGCAGATGCAGAATCTTCGCTGCGTGCGCCACGACGCCGCCGGCGCGCTCTAGCGCCTGGCGGATCAGCGCCATTTCGATATGCGCGAGATGCTCCTTCAAATCGAGGCCTTCGCTCGTAAGACGCGGGCTAGTGCCGGCAGGCGCGGCCGTCGTCTCGACCATCGGCAGAAATTCGACCACCGGCGCCAGCGCGCGATACTGCGGCGGCAGGTCGGCGGCGCGCACGGTGCGACCGGGATAGAGCACCGCGAGGCGCTCGACGAGATTGCCGAGCTCGCGAATATTGCCCGGCCAGTGATAACCCGAGAGCGCCGAATACGCATCCGCGCTCAGCGTCGTCGCAGCGAGCCCGCTCGCGGCGAGGCGCGCGGAGAATTCGGCGACGAGGAGCGGCAGATCGCCGATGCGATCGCGCAGCGGCGGCAGCTCGATCGGAAACACGTTGAGGCGATAGTAGAGATCTTCGCGGAACGTGCCGCCGAGACCGATCGCTTTTTCCAGATCGCGATGCGTCGCCGCGATGATGCGCACGTTGCAGCGCTGCGTCTGGTTGCTGCCGACGCGTTCGAACACGCGTTCCTGCAAGACGCGCAAGAGCTTCACCTGCATCGGCAGGCTCATGTCGCCGATTTCGTCCAGAAACAGCGTGCCGCCTTCGGCAAGCTCGAAGCGGCCTTTGCGTGTTGCGATCGCGCCGGTGAAGGCGCCTTTCTCGTGCCCGAACAGTTCGCTTTCCAGAAGCTCGCTCGGAATCGCACCGCAGTTGATCGCGACGAACGGGCCGTGACGACGGCTCGAAAGCTCGTGGATCGTACGTGCCGCCATCTCCTTGCCGGTGCCCGACTCGCCGCGCAACAGCACCGAGGTATCGTGCGGAGCGACCTGACGGATCAGCCGATCCATCGCCACCATCTGCGTAGAGCCCCCGACTTGGCGGGCGAAGCTTTTGGGGGAATTGCCGGACGGGGCCATGAGGGATTCTTCTGAATGTTTTGTGAATCCCGTTAAAGCAATGTTGGTGCCAACATTGCTAACCGTTTACATCATTTATCAGCCCCAATGGAATCAGCGAGTTGCCGCCGGTGCTCGCGAAATACCAGCTTCTCGATCGTCTCCGGCAACGGCGTTTTCAATGCGTCGAACCCGGCCGCTGCCCAGCCTTCCTCCAGCGGCGATACCGTTCGCGCGGCGAGCTCGAGCGGCAGTGCGGGACACGCATCCAGATGCACGCGCACCAGGATGTCGAGGTCCGGCGTCGGCGCCTCGGCGGTCTTCCATTCGATACCATGGGCGTTGAGACGCAGCGTTGTCGACGGCGGAAGGACGAGATCGCGCTCGATCAACGTCGCGAATAACTCGATGACGGCATTGAGTTTCGTCTCGATGCGGACGATCTCGGGCGAGCTTGCGGCATCGTCTGCGCGGCGCTCGTCGGAGGCGGCATCGATCGCCAGCGCGGCGACGTTGCGGCGGTGCCGCCGCGTCTTTACAAGTGTACTTTCCGCAGCGTCGCGCACCTGCCAGTGGACCGGCAGCACGGTCGCGTAGCGCAGATGATCCCGGTATGCCTGCACGTCCGGCCCACTCCGTCACGGCAAAAGCGCACCTTGATGAACTTTGGCCGCTTTTGTAAAAGTCTGTCAACGTCGATGGGCAGAATGCTTACATTTTGCTTGCTTACATTTGTAAATCAGCGACCGAATGCGACGCCGAGATAAGCCCCCGCCCCGGCCTGAGTCTGCCGTGCGCGGCGCAGGCATTCGGCCGCATGAGCACGGGCGGCTTCGACACGCGTCGCGATCTCGCGTTCATGATCGAGCATCTGCGCGATGAGCCCGCGCTCGCCATCGTCCGGCGGCGGCAGCAAAGCCAGCATGCCGCGGCGTTCCGCCTCGCATACGGCCACGCGTTCGAACGCGCCGGCGCGTGCGGCCTCCAGCATCGCTTCGGTACGCGCGAAGAATTCGCTCCATCCGTTCATGCAGCCCCCGCGACGCGCTGCGTCGGTGCGACTTGGTTCCAGGCGTCGGCAATCACGCGCAAGAGCCCGCCGACCTCGTCGAGGACCTTCGCATCGTTCTCGACGTTCGCGTGCAGGAGCCGCCGCGAGACGTAGTCGTAAAGCGCATCGAGCCGCTGCGGCAAACCGCCGCTGACGTTCATATCGAGGCTCGCGCGGAGCGCGCCGACGATCTCGATCGCCCGCGAGATGTGCGCGCCCTTCTCGGCAATCTCGCCGCGGCGCATATGCGCGGCTGCCATCGCGATGCGCGACAGCGCACCGTCGAACAGCATCGCGATCAGGCGGTGCGGATGGGCTTCCTCGACCGCGCCTTCGTTGCCGACCTGCCGGTAGCGCGAGACGGCGCTGTGTGCTTTCGCGGGTGCCACGTCTGTGTCCTCCCTGGCGTTACTTCGAGCTCGAGCTCGTCGTCATTCCGGCGAGCTGCTGGGTCAGGAACGAGCTCGTCGAATTGAGGCTGGTCAAGAGCTGATCGAGCTTGGTGAACTGCGCCGTGTACATCGTCGTCAGCTGATCCATGCGCGCATCGAGCTGCGCTTGCGCGTCATCGAGCGACTGGTTGCTCTGGTTCAGGCTGTCGGTGCGGCCGTCGAGAATGCCGCCGGTCTGAAGATAGCCGGCCAGCATCGGCGTCAGCGTGCTGCCGTAGCCGCTGGCGTTGCCGAAGAGATTCTTGACTTGATCGGGCGATGCTGCGAGCGCGGACGCAAGCTTATCCGTGTCGAGGCTCAGCGATCCGTCGAGCTCGAAATGGATGCCGACGTCGGCAAGCGAACGCACGCTGCTGCCTTCGGCGTCGACGGCGGTGCCGAGCTGGCGCGAAAGACGGCTTGTGATGCCGAGCAGCGTCGAATCGCCAAGCAGCGCGCCCGAATTGCCGCTGGCCGAGTCGTAGCTGGTCAGCTGTTTGGCGGTGCCGACGAACTTGTTGTACGCGGTCACGAAAGACTGGATCGCGTTCGTGATCGAATCGTTGTCGGCGGCAACGGTCAACGTGTCCGGCGTGTCGCCGGTGACTGCGGTGAGGTTGATCGTGACGCCTTGGATCGCGCCTTGCACCGCGTTACTCGCGCTGACGACGTCGAAACCGTCGACGCTGAGCTTCGCGTCCTTTGCCGCAGCGACCGTCGAAAGGCCGTTAACGCCGTTCGCCGGATCGTAGGCGAGCCCCGCGACACTGCCGGTGCCGCTCACGGTGAACGCGTTGCTCGTGCCGGTCGCGGTCGAAGTCAGCACGATGTGATCGCCGTCGGTCGCGTGCACGATCGAGGCGCTGACACCGGGATTATCCGGCGAGCGGTTGATCGCGCCGGCGAGCTGCGCCAGCGTGTTGGTGCCGCTGCCGACGGCGAGCGTCATCGATTCGCTGCCGACCGAGATCGTCAGCGAGCCTGAGCCGAGCGTCGATCCGCTGGCGAACGCGGCGGACGAAGCCTTCTGCGCGACCGCGAGCTGCTCGACGTCGATCGAATACGTGCCGGCCGCGGCGGTCGAATCCGCGTTGGCAGAAAAATGATCGGGCGACGAAGCCGTCGCCAGGAATTTAGTGAACGCCGATCCGTCGGCAAGGCCGGAGAGCGCGCTTTGCAGCGACGACAGCGCCGATGTCAGCGTGCCGATCGCCGAAAGCTGCGATCCGACTTCGTTGCGCCGCGCATCGATCTGATTCTGCTGCGGCGTCTTCGCCGACGTGACGAGCTGGGAGACGAGACTGGAGACGTCGAGGCCCGAGCCAATACCGGGTGAGCTGAGACTGGCCATGCGCGACTCCGTTCCTAAGGAGAAAGCGGCGACGCCACCGTCGCCGCCATGAAGCGGAACGAGGACCGGCAGGGCCCTCGTTCCTTGCTGCTCTTATCGCTTAGCCGAGAAGCTTCAGAACCGTCTGCGGCATCGCGTTCGCCTGCGAGAGCACGGACACGCCGGCCTGTTGCAGGATCTGCGCGCGGCTCATCGCGGCGGTTTCCGCGGCGAAGTCGGCGTCCTGGATCTGCGAGCGCGATGCCGAGGTGCTCTCGGAGATCGACTGCAGGTTCGCGACCGTCGACTGGAAGCGGTTCTGCACCGCACCGAGCGTCGAGCGCGCGGTGTTGACCGAAGTCAGCGCGGCGTCGACCGCAGTGATCGCGGCGTTCGCGTTGGTCGCATCGGCGCCGGTCACGCTGATGCCGTTGACGCCAAGCGTCGTGGTCGTCGCGTCGATCGTCGAGAAGTCGACCGACACGGTGTCGCCGACATTCGCGCCGACCTGGAAATCGACCGCGCCGAGCGAGCCGTCGAGCACTTTCTGGCCGTTGAAGGTCGTCTTCGAGGCGATGCGGTCGACTTCAGCGAGGCGCTGCTGAACTTCGACGTCGAGCGCGGCGCGATCGGCGGTCGAGTACGTGCCGTTGGCGGCTTCGACGGCGAGCTCGCGGATGCGCTGCAGGTTGTTCGTGACTTCGCCGAGCGCGGACTCGGTCGTCTGCGCCATCGAGATGCCGTCGTTGGCGTTGCGCACGGCCTGGTTGAGGCCGTTGATCTGCGCGGTCATGCGCGTGGCGATCGCGAGGCCCGCGGCGTCGTCCTTCGCGCTGTTGATGCGCAGGCCCGACGACAGGCGCTGGATGGCGGTGGAAAGATCGTTCTGCGAAGCATTGAGGTTGCGCTGAGCGGTCAGCGACATCACGTTGGTGTTGATGACGGACATTGGGGTTCTCCTTCGAACCTATTGAGCCGTTTCTGTTGGCTCGGACTTGGGTCCGGCGGAGCGATTCCCTGTGGAATGCCAGCCGCCTCATGCAAGGTTATCGGCGTGTTTTTTCGGAACTTGAGGGGTTTTCTTTCTTGTCGCGGGAGCAGCGTCGATGACGGACCGTGCTCGTCATCGCAGCGAAAGCGGCGTCACTTTAGGAAATTGAAAAGCGAGAGGCCCTGCACTTTCACATACGCCGCCTGCGCTGCCTGCAAACCGGTCATCTGCAAGTTCAACGTGCTCACCGCGCTCGCGTAATCGGTGTCCTGCACTTTCGAAAGCGCCGCTTTCAAATCGACGCCGACACTGGCATTGAGATTCTGCTGATCGTCCGTCGTATTGAGCCGCGCGCCGATGCGCGCGCGCACGTCGACGATGCGGTCGCTGGCCTGATCGAGGTTTTCGATCGAGCGGCCGAGGCTTTCGGTCATCACCGCGTTGTCATGCGGCGTGAAGTTCGGCGCTTCGAGCGCATCGGCGATGTCGCTCAGCGTCGAGAAGATATCTTTGCCGGTGCTCGGCGCGACGCCGTAGCTGTCGCCCGCGGCGGGCGTGCCGGTGAAGCCGATCGAGACGCCGCGGAACGAGATCGTGTCGCCGCTCGTGTAGCTGCCGCTCGAAACGACGGTGTTCGCGGCGTCGACGACTTCGTACGCATCAGGCGCGGTGAAGCGGATCTGGTACGAGCCGCCATCCCACTGCGAGAGATCGTTGACGGTCGCCGCGCCCGACACGGCCGTGCCGGTGTTGGACGGCGACGCCGCGATAGCGAACGTGCCGTTGCCCGACGGAATATTCTGGAATACGTCCGAGCCCGGATCGCCGGTCGCGATCGTCTGGCCCGGCGCGATCGCGATCGCGCGCTGGCCCTGGTCGCCCGCGTACGAAACGACGCCGTTCGTCGATGCGAACGGCTGCGTATGCGTTGCGTTACCGGCGAAAATGTATTCGCCGTTCGCATCGCGCGTGTTCGCGAGCTGCACGAGCTGCGCGAGGCGTTGGCGGATTTCGGTGGCGACGTTCTTGCGGTCGTCCGCGCCGAGCGTGCCGTTGACGCCTTCGAGCGCGAGCGTGCGCACGCGACCGATGAGATCCGACACCGACGAGAGCGTCTGATCCTCGGTGCCGAGCCGCGCGCTCGCGGCATCGATGTTGCGCTGATATTGCGAATTCGCCGCGTCCGCGTGCGAGAGGCCGAGCGCCTGCGCACTGCCGGCGGGGTCGTCCGACGGTGTCTGGATGCGTCGGCCGGTCGAGACCTGAAGCTGCGTGCGCGCGACTTGCGCCTGCTGGTCGAGCATCGCGTTGACCGCGGACTGCTGCATCCAGAACGTCGAAATGCGCATGATCAGTTCCCCTGCGCCGCGGCGAGCAGCGTGTCGAACAGCGAGCTTGCGACCGAGATGACTTGCGCGGCCGCTTGATAGGACTGCTGAAAGCGCACGAGATTCGCCGCTTCCTCGTCGAGATTGACGCCCGAAACGTTCTGTTGCGCGGCGACCGATTGATTGAGCAGCGCCGTTTGCGCATCGAGCCCGGTCTGCGCCTGCTGCGTGTCGATGCCGACCTGGCCGACGAGCTGCGCATACGCGTTCGAAAGCGTGCTGCTGCCGCCGTCGAGCACGCCGAGATCGGCGACACCGGCGAGCGCGAGCGCGTTCGTGTTATCGCCGACGCCCGAGGTGTTCGCGCCGACGCTGAAGCTGTCGCCGGGCTGCGGCGCGCCGTTGAGCGTCAGGCTCCAGCCGTTCGCGGCGATCGGCGTGCCGGGCGTGAACGCATAGCTGCCGGCGCCGTTGATCTGGTACGTCGTCGCCGAAGTGAACGTGATCGTCGCCGGCGAAGTGAGATTCGGATCGGTCGGATCGCCGACGGTGATGCCGCCGATCGTCCCCGTGCCAGTGTTCGTGCTCGCGGCGTTGGCGGCGACCGGCGATGCGGCAGCGATGTCGCGCACGTCGGTGATCGCGACGTTCGTGCCCGACGCCGCGTTCGCGGTCGGTCGGATCAGGAAGCTGTCGCCGGCGCTCGCGGCGCCGTTGACCGTGAAAGTGAGCCCGTCGGCGACGAACGGATCGGCCGTCGTGCCCGAGCCCGTCATCGGCACCGCGGTGCCGTCGCTTCGCGTCAGCGACCAGGCGCTGCCGTCGTAGCGCATCGTGTAGTCGGACGTCGTGAGGTTCGAGACGTCGCCGAAATTCGCGCTGATCGATGCGCCGCCCGCGTTGTTGCGGTTCGCCAGCACGGTCGGCTGCGTCGTCGTGAAGAAATCGCCACCGGGCTGGCCGTCGAGATCCATGCCGGCGCGATGCTGCGTGTTGATCGCGTCGGCGAGCGCGACCGCGGTGCGGCCGAGCGCGTTCTGCGCGGGATCGAGCATGTTGCGGCGGAAATCGAGAATGCCGCCGAGCGCGCCGCCGGAAATCTGGCTCGTGATGACGGTGCCGTCTGCGGCGGCGACATCGTGGCGGCTGGGATCGTACGCGTTGACGACGGTCTTCAGCGATTGCGTCTGCGTGCCGAGCACGAGGCTCTGCCCGTTGCCGGTCGTCACGTTGATCATGTTGCCGTCTTGCGGCGTCACCTGGATGCCGACGTGCGTCGCGAGCTGGCGCACGAGCTCGTCGCGCTTGTCGAGCAGATCGTTCGGCGCTTGGCCGCCGGCTTGCTGGATCTGGCGGTTGATGCTCGCGATGCCCTGGCTCAGCGTGTTGATCTGCGAAACTTCATCGCCGACGCGCTGATCGGTTTCGTGATCGAGGCTCGAGAGCTGGCTCCCGAGCGTGTGCAGGCGATTGGTCAGCGCGTTCGCCTGGCCGAGCACGGCTTGGCGCGTCGCGGTGTCGGTCGGGTTCGATGAGAGATCGTGCAGCGAGCCGAAAAACCCGTCGAGCGCGGGCTGGAGACCCGCGCTCGAATCGGCGAGAAGATTATCGACGCGCGAGGCGAGATCGCTGAATGTCGAGAGTCGGCTTTGCGCGCCGGTCGCGTCGCGCACTTGATTCGTCAGGAAAAGATCGTAAAGACGCCGCACGCCTTCGACGTTCACGCCCGAACCGATCCACGATGTGCCGAGACGATCGGGCGTGCGCGCGCCGAACATCACGTCCTGGCGCGTGTAGCCGGCCGTGTTGACGTTGGAGATGTTGTGCCCGGTCGTATTCAGCGCAAGCTGCGACGCCAGAAGGCCGGATATGCCGGTGGAGAGAAGATCGCTCATCGGTCGGGCCTGGTCGGTGCGGGCATGCGCATCACAATGACGGCAGCTGCGAGGAATTCTTTAGGGTGGCGAGCGCTTCGCGCATCGGCGCCGAGTCCGCAATGCGCGCGAGCTTGGCCGCATAGGACGGATCGGTCGCATAACCGCCGCGTTGCAGCGCCTTGGCGAAGCCGTGCACGTCGTCGCCGTGGCCGAGCGCGGCGGCGTAGCGCGGATTGCCGGCGATCAGATCGGCGTAGTCGCTGAACGAACCCGACGGCGAGTCGTACGCGCGGAAGCTGTCGACGCGACGGACCGCGACGCCGTTCTCGTATTCGGTCGTCGAGACGCGGGCCTTCGCGCCGTCCCAGCTTGCGCCGGCCTTGATGCCGAAAAGATTGTTGCTGCTCGCGCCGCCCGCGGCGTGCGGCATGTGCCTGCCCCATCCGGTTTCGAGCGCCGCGTGCGCGAGCACCGCGCGCACGGAAACGCCGAGCTTCTCGGCCGCGGCCTGCGCATGCGGCAGCATCGTGCGCACGAACTCGCCCGCACTCGCCGGCAGCGCATCGCGCACGCGCGTGAGAGAACCGTTCGCGGCGCTGTCGATCGCGGTGAACGTCGCCTTCAGGGCAGGACGCAAGCCTTGGTGCAGCGCTTTGGCGTCGTCGACGAGGTTTGACGGCGCGACCGCGAGCGTTTGCATCGCGGCCGGCCGTCGGGGCAAAGGATTGAGCGCTTGCGCGGCGTCGGTTTTCGCATCGTGGCCGCCGAGCTGGCGTTCGAGCAGCGCGGCAATGCCGAGACCCTTACCGCGCGTGGACAATGTCGTCGCGAGTTGTTGATCGGCAAGATCGCGATATTGCTTGGACTGCTCGCTGTCGAGAATGCCCGAGCCCATGCTGGCGCTTCGCATCGACTTCAGCATCATCTGCGTGAAGATCGTTTCGAACTGGCGCGCGACCGTGCTCGTCGCCGCACGCTTGTCCGTGCGCGCGGCCGCCTTCAGCCGTGTCAGCGCGGCGAAGTCGGCGAAATTTCCGGTCGTGCGCGGATCAAAGGACATGTCAGATCACGACGAGCTCGGCGTGCAATGCGCCCGCTTCTTTCAGCGCTTGCAGGATCGAAACCAGATCGCTCGGCGCCGCGCCGACCTGATTCACCGCGCGCACGATCTCGTCGAGATTTGCGCCCGAGCCGAACTTGAACATATGGCCGCCGTGCTCGGTCACCTGCACCGTGCTCTGCGGAACCGCGGTCGTCTGGCCGTTCGAGAGCGGCGCCGGCTGGCTCACTGTGGGTTGCTCGGAAATCGACACTTCGATGCCGCCGTGCGCGACTGCGGCCGGCGTCACGCGCACGTTCGAGCCGATCACGACCGTGCCGGTGCGCGAATTCACGATCACGCGCGCGGGCGCGTCGCCCGGCGCGACGTCGATATCCTGTACCGCGGCGAGAAAGCCGACGCGCGAATTCGGATCCGCCGGCGCGCGCAGCGTAACCGTCACCGCATCGGCCGCTCGCGCGACGCCTTCGCCGAACGTCTTGTTGATCGCGGTCGCGACGCGCGCGGCCGTGGTGAAATCCGGCGTGTTGAGATTGAGCGCGAGATCGCCCGCGCTTGCGAACGCGCTCGGAACCGTACGTTCGACCGTCGCCCCATTCGGCACTCGCCCGCTGTTGGAAATATTGACCTGTAGGCTCGAACCGCTCTTGCCACTCGCGCTGACGCCGCCGATCACGAGATTGCCCTGCGCAACGGCATAGACCTGCCCGTCCGCGCCTTTGAGCGGCGTCATCAGAAGACTGCCGCCGCGAAGGCTCTTCGAGTTGCCGATCGAGGACACCGTGACATCGATCGACTGGCCGGGCTTGGCGAACGGCGGCAGATCGGCAGTCACCATTACCGCGGCGACGTTTTTCAGCTGCGGCCGCACGTTCGGCGGCACCGTGATGCCGAACTGCTGCAGCATGTTGTCGAGACTTTGCGTCGTGAACGGCGCTTGCGAAGTCTGATCGCCGCTGCCGTCGAGACCGGCGACGAGGCCGTAGCCGACGAGCTGGTTCTGGCGCACGCCGGCGACTTGCGCGAGATCGCGCACGCGCTCGGCGTGGACTGCGAAGCTCATCGCCAGCAAGGCGACGATCAAGAATACGCGGCGAAGGTTCATGTCGATCGTCCTCAAAACGGCATGAACTTCGAATTGAAGAACCGCGCGAGCCAGCCTTGCGTGTTCGCATCGGCCAAAGTCCCGCGTCCGGTGTAGGCGATATTCGCGTTTGCGACACGCGTCGACGCGACCGTGTTGTCCTGACCGATGTCCTGCGGGCGCACGATGCCGGCGATGCGCACGAGCTCCTGGCCTTGATTGATCGTCAGCCACTTCTCGCCGCGCACGACGAGATTGCCGTTCGGAATGCGCTCGGCGACCGTCACCGTGATTTGTCCGGAGAGCTGGTTGCTCTGCGTGCTCTCGCCGTTGCCGTTGAACGCGTGATCGCTGTCGAGGCCGAACGAGAGCGGCTTGCCGTTGATCGTCGCCGTGCGGCCGAAGAGGCTCGGCGCGGCGATGTCGTCTTTGTTGTTCTTGCTGGTCTTGGTGCTGGCCTTCTTGCTCGCCTGCGTGTTCTCGACCAGCTCGATCGTCAGGATGTCGCCGATGCGGTGCGCGCGCGGATCGGAGAAGAGCTCCATGTTCTGCTCGCCGTGATAGATCGCGCCGTCGACGGGTGCGCGTTCGTATACCGCTTCGCTCGGCGGCGTCGGCGCATACGAAACTTCCTGTCGCGTCGGCGGCGGCATCGTCGCGCAGCCGGCGATAAGCGCGAGGGCAACGAGAAGAATGGAGAATTTGAAAGTGGACACGTCGATTGCTCGCGGTATCAAGTATGAGAGGTCATGTACTGCAGCATCTGGTCGGTCGCCGAGATCGCCTTCGAGTTCATCTCGTAGGCGCGCTGCGTCTCGATCATGTTGACGAGCTCTTCGACGACGTTGACGTTCGAGCTTTCGAGCGAGCCTTGCGTCACGGTGCCAAGGCCGTTCAAGCCCGGCGTTCCAGTCTGCGGCGCGCCGCTCGACGCGGTCTCGACGAAAAGATTCTCGCCGCGTGCTTCGAGGCCGGCGGGATTGATGAAATCGGCCGTCTGCACGGTGCCGATCTGCGCGGGCGCGGCCTGGCCCGGCAGCACGACACTGACGGTGCCGTCGGTGCCGATCGTGACGCTCTGCGCGTTCGCCGGCACCGTGAGCGCGGGCTCGAGCGGATAGCCCGAGTTCGTCACGATCTGGCCATCCGAATTCAAATGGAACGAGCCGTCGCGCGTGTACGCCACGGTGCCGTCGGGCATCGTTACCTGAAAGAAGCCGCGGCCCTGCACGGCCATGTCGAGCGGATTGTTGGTCTGCACGGGCTCGCCCTGTGTGAACAGTTTTTCCGTGCCGACCACGCGCACGCCGGTGCCGACCATCGTGCCGGACGGCACCTGCGTCGCCTGCGAGCTTTGCGCGCCGGGCTGGCGCTCGTTCTGATAAATCAGATCCTCGAACGCCGCACGCGAGCGCTTGAAGCCGGTCGTGTTGACGTTGGCGAGATTGTTCGACGTGACCGCCATGCGCGTCTGCTGCGCATCGAGGCCGGTCTTGGCGATCCAGAGGGACGAAAACATGGGAGTTCTCCGTTAGCCGGCCTGCAGGAGCCGCGTTGCGGCCTGCGCGTTGGTATCGGCGTTCTTGATGCCTTGCATCTGCATCTCGAACTGGCGCGAAAGCTCGATCATGCGCACCAGCGAAATCGAAGGATTGACGTTGCTCGCCTCGAGCGCGCCGGCGGCGAGCGTCACGGACGCATCGGTATCCAGCGTCGAGCCGTCGCGCGTGTGCATGAGGCCATCGGCGCCGCGTTCGAGATTGGCGGGATCGGGATTGACGAGCTTGATCGTGCCCGCGCTCGACACCGTCGTCGCGCCCTGCCCGAGCGGCACGAGCGCGATCGAACCGTCGCTGCCGATATCCAGTTTCGAATACGGCGGCAGCGTGATCGGGCCGCCGTCGCCGAGCACCGGATGGCCCGATGCTGTCGTCAGCACGCCTTCGGAATCGATCGTGAGATCGCCCGCGCGCGTGTACGCCTCGGAACCGTCGGGCGCTTGCACCGCGATCCAGCCTTGACCGCGCACGGCGACGTCGAGATCGCGGCCAGTCGCCATTTCGGCGCCGGGCGAGAAATCGGCGCCGAGCCCTTGCGAGACCGCGTTGATGCGCGTCTGCTGACCGGGCCCGAGTACCGGCACGCTCTGGAACGCCGCCATTTCGGCCTTGAAGCCGGTGGTGTTGGCGTTCGCGAGGTTGTGCGCGACGGATGCTTGCGCGGCAAGCGTCTGCCCAGCGCCGGTCATCGCGACATAGAGCGAGCGGTCCACGATCGTCTCCTATCGTCTCGTCAGTGCGATCAGTTGCGGATGTTGAGAATCGTCTGCGTCATCTTGTCGTCGGTCGAGATCGTCTGCGCGTTCGCCTGATAGTTGCGCTGCGCCTTGATCATGTTGACGAGCTGCGCGGTGAGATCGACGTTCGAATCTTCGAGCGCGCCCGATTGCACGCTGCCGAAATCGCCCGTGCCCGCGGCGCCGCGGATGACCTGGCCCGACTGCGAGGTCTCGACCCACATCGTGTTGCCGATGTTCTTGAGGCCTTGCGCATTCTGGAAATCGGCGAGCGCGAGCTGACCGAGCTCCTTCGTTTGTCCGTTCGAGAAGCGCGCGGAGACGATGCCGTTCGCGTCGATGTCGATACCGGACACCTTGCCCGGCGCGTAGCCGTTCTGCGTGATCGTGCCGGGATCGAACGTGTCGCCGTATTGCGTGACGGCCGACATGTCGATCGTGATGTCCATCGCCGCGGCGCCGTTCGGCGGTGTGTAGCCGGTGAACGCGAGCTGGCCACCCGCCGGCGTCGTCAGCGCGCCGTCTTGATCGAACGCGACCGGCTGCGAGCCGACCGAAGTGCCGTCGACGTAAAGATTCGCGGTCCACTGGCCGGGTGCGGTGTTGACGTAGTACACGGTCGCCGAATGCGCCGCGCCGAGCGAGTCGTACACGGTGAACGGCGAAGCCTGGTTGTAGCTCGTTGCGTCGTTCGGATCGAACGTCGGGTTCGTCGGCGGCGTCGCGTTGGCGGGAAGATTGAGATTGAACGTCGCCTCCGAGGTCGCCTGCGGCGCGCCGGTCATCGACGAGATCGTAAGGTTCGAGAGCGAGCCCGTATCGAAACCGCCCGAGCCGTTCGGCGGATACACTTGCAGGAAACCGCCCTGCGGGGAGACGACGTTGCCGTCGGCGTCGACCTGGAAGTTGCCCGCGCGCGTGTATGCGTAGCCGGCGTCGGTCTTCAGCGTGAAGAAGCCCTCGCCGGTGATGGCCATGTCGAGGCCCGAGTTCGTGTACTGCATCGTGCCCTGCGCGAACTGCTGCGCGACGTCGACCAGACGCGTGCCGCTGCCGATCGCGGTCGACGAAAGTCCGACACCGCTCGCCGTGAAGAGATCGGCGAACTCGGCGCGCGCGCCTTTGAAGCCCGTCGTGTTGACGTTTGCGATGTTGTTCGAGATGACTTCGAGATCCGCCGAAGCCGCGTTGAGACCGCTGAGTGCTACGTTGAAAGGCATGGCTTTGTTTCCCCTGAAAGTCAGATGATTTCGAATACGGCGGACAGCGGAATCTGTCCGAGATCGCCGACGTCGATCATCGGCGAGCCGCCGCTCGCGCCGAGGCTGACGCCTTTGACGTCGGCGGTGGTGTAGGTCGTTGCCGATTGCGGCGCGCCGTCGACGATTGCCGTAGCGCTGATCGAATATTTACCGGGCGGCAAGGTCGCGCCGTCATCGCCGTGGCCGTCCCAGCTGAAATTCTGCGTGCCTGCCGCGGCGGCGCCGAGATCGACGGTGCGCACGACGTTGCCGCTTGCATCCTTGATCGTCACCGTTACGCCGCTCGCATTGGCCGGCACTGCGACTGCGCCTTGAAGGCCACTCGTCGCATCGAGCATCGCGCTGTCGGACTTGAACATGATCTTGTGCCCGAGCAGATCGCTCGCGCGAATCGACGACTGCGACGACAGCGTGTCGGCGAGCGAGCTGAACGAGGACTGCAAACCCTGCATGCCGGAGACGAGACTGAACTGCGTCAGCTGATTGAAGAAGCTCGACGGATCCATCGGCTGCGAGGGATCCTGCGAGCGAAGCTGCGCGGCCATGAGACGCAGGAAATCGCCTTGCGTCAGGTCGCTGCCGCTGGTCTTGTCCGCGCTCTGCTGCGCGTAGGCGGTGTTCGCCGAATTGATGATTGCGTTGATATCCATGAGAGGTTCCGTTACTTGCCGAGCTCGAGCGTTTTCAGCATCAGCTGCTTGGCGCTGTTCATGACTTCGACGTCGTTCTGGTACGCGCGCGATGCGGAGATCATGTTCACGAGCTCGTCGACCGGATTGACGTTCGGCGTGAACACATAGCCGTCCGCGTTCGCGAGCGGATTGCCGGGCTCAAAGCGGCTTCCGACCGGCTGGTCGGATTCGGTGACGCCGACGACGCGCACGCCGCCGATTTGCGCGTTCTTGCCGATGCCGCGCTGGATCGCCGCGAAGACGGGTTCCTTCGCGCGGTACGCGCCTTCGGGCGTCGAAGCGACGCTGTCGGCGTTCGCGAGATTCGATGCGGTGGTATTGAGCCGCACCGACTGCGCGCTCATGCCGCTGCCGGCGGTATCGAAGATGCGGAAGAACGACATCGTCAGGTCCCGGTGATCGCAGTCCGCAGCTGACGGATCTGCGCGTTGATGAATGTCAGGCTCGCCTGGTAGCGCACCGAGTTTTCCGCGAACGCGGCCTGCTCGGTTTCCGCATCGACGGTGTTGCCGTCGAGCGAAGGCTGCATCGGCACGCGATACTTGAGCGCGTCGGCGCCGTTCGCGGACGCACCGCCGATATGGCCCGCCGACGTCGCTGCCAGCGGCAGCGATCCCGCATCGGCCGCGCCGAGCGCCGCGCGAAAATCGATGTCGCGTGCCTGATAGTTCGGCGTATCCGCGTTGGCGAGATTCGTCGACAGCACTTCCGCACGCCGCTGCCAAAGCGCCAGCGCTTGCGTGTGAATGCCGAAGAGATCGGTGGGATTGCTCATTGGCGGCCTCCGCCAGGTTCGACGAGCCCGCCGTAGCACGAGCTGTGCCACGCACAACCGAACAGCGTTGAAACCCGTGCCACAGCTTGGTTTCAGCGGTTCCGATCAAAATGGAAATACGCACGTTTCAGCGATTTCCCGAACGCGGCGTCAGAAAACCGTCGGTGCATGCGAGCGCGTTCGCGAAAACCGCGGCGAAACACGCGTGGCACAACGCTTGCTCCTTTGGACTCGTCCCGATCGGCACGAACGAATCGATGAGCCCAGCGAACAGCCATTTCGAGCACCGCGGCGCGGCGCGCTTGCACGCGCGACGCGCCGTCGGCTTTTTGACGGCGCTCGTGCTCTCTACAGCTTTCGCGCGCGCGGCCGATACGTCTTCCGAAGCGCTCGAAGCGGCCGCGGATGCGGCGGTTGCGCTCGTGCGCGCGCTGCCGGTTCCCGCAGGCGCGCGGCTCGAAGCGCAAGCGTTGCCGTTCGATCCGCGAGTCGCCGTTACGACCTGCGCGAAGCCGCTTGCGGCCGAGCTTGTCGGCAAGCGTCTCGCCGGATCGCGCGTTAGCGTGCGCGTTCGCTGCGCGGACGACGCGCGACCGTGGAGCATCGCCGCGGCGCTTCGCGTTTCGCTGTTTCAGCCGGTGCTGATTGCCAAACAGGCGCTCGTACGTGGCGACACGGTCGGACCCGATACGACCGAGATTGCCGAGCGCGACGTGCTCGCGCTCGGATATGGACATCTGGACGATCCGGCGCGTTATGCCGGCTCGCGGATATTGCGGCCTGTCGCCGCCGGCGCGGCGCTTTCGCCGGGCGCGGTCGCGGCACCGCTGCTGGTCGAGCGCGGCGGCACCGTCACGCTGATCGCGCGCGGACCCGCGATCGACGTGCGCGCGAGCGGCGTCGCGATGGAGGACGGCAGCGCCGGCGCGCGCGTCCACGTTCGCAACGCGTCTTCCGGCCGTACCGTCAGCGGCGTCGTCGACGGACCCGGCCAAGTCTCGATCGAACGCTAAAGTTTCTTCCGCCTCGGCCGATACTCCGTCTTGACCGCCGCCCGAAATCCAGAGGCTTGACTCCAATGACAAGCAAAATCAGTGGCTTGCCGCCGATCAGCACGACCGCCGATCTTTCGGTCGCGAGCGGCCGCAAGGCCGAGACGGCGAAGAAGGAACCGACGGCGGCAGCCGATACCGACAGCGTCCAGCTGACCGCGCCTGCGCGCGTGCTTGGCGAAGGCAGCGCCGATGCGCCGGTCGATGTGCATCGCGTCGAGCGGCTGCGCCAGTCGATCGCCGACGGCAGCTATCGCGTCGATGCCGATCGCATCGCCGGTGCGCTGCTCGATATCGAACGCATTTCGAAGGATTGACCATGAACGCCCAGGCGGAGCTCGCCAAGGCGCTGGTCGCCAACGTCGGCGAGATCGCGGTCTCCGCGCATCAGCTGCATTCGGTGCTGAAGGAAGAGAACGCGGTGCTGAATCGCGGCGACGATGCGCGCCTGCTCGAGCTCACCGGCATCAAGACGCAGTGGCTGCAGAGGCTCGAAAGCCTCGAAAGCGAACGCGTCCATCTGATCGGACAACTCTACGCCGGCACGCGCAGCGCGCCGTTCGCGATGGTGCGCGCGCTGACGCCCTACCCGGCCGCGCTCACCGCGTGGGACGACGCGGTGGCAACGCTCACCGCATGCCGCACGCTCAATGAAGCGAACGGCACGTCGGTGGAGCTGCGGCTGCGACAGGTGCGCCAAGCGCTTGCACTTCTGACCGGCGCATCGCCCGGCGCCGGACTTTATGGGCCGCAGGGCGCTCCGGAAAGTCTTCGCCGCTCGACCACGCTCGCGCGCATCTGACGGGAGCCGACATGCTCACCGACCCCGACGTGATCCGCGTGCTGCTCGCGCGGCTGATCGCTGCGCGCGCACCGGTGTTCGCCTTCGTCGATGGCGACGAAGAACGTTATACGACCACGCTGCTCGATCTCGACACGCGCCTTCGCGCACTCATTTGCGATGAGCTTCTTCCCGCCCGCGGTCACGCGCGCGTGCGCGCCGGCTCGGCGATGAAGCTTTCGTGCCGGCTCGACGGTGTCGAGATCCGCTTCGCCGCGCGCGTGCGCGCGATCGACGACAGCGGCATCGCCGCGTATCTGCTGGACCTTCCCTCGTCGCTCGACTATCGCGAGCATCGGCGCGTGTATCGCGCTCGCGCGCGCAATCTGCGCGCGCGTCTAAGCGCTGCGCATGCGTCGGCAGACGCGCGCGTGCTCGACATCTCGATCGGCGGGCTGAGGCTCGCAGTCGAAGCGCCGCATCCGATCGGTGCGGATCAGCTTTGGGAATGCCGCGTCACGCTGCCGAATGGCGCGTTCGACGCGGAGATCGCCGTAGTGCGCGTCAAGCCCGCACGCACGCAACCACCTGCGAAGACGCGCGAAGACGACGTGGGTGCCCGCTTCGGTGCGCTCAGCGCCGAAGCCGCTCGGCGCATCGGACGCTACATGGCCGACACGCAGCGCGAATCGCTGCGCGCGCGCCGGATCGCATCGGAGAGACTCGCCCCATGAATGCCGTTCCGAACGCCAAGCCGGCCGACGACACCGCGTCCGCGCTCGAAACCGTCGTCGTCACGCGCCAGCCGATCCTCGACAGCGTGCAGCGCCTTCTCGGCTACGAATTGCTCGTGCACGGCGCCGACTGGCACGACGAGACCGCGGACGCGGCGCTTCGCCGCGACAGCATGCAGCGCAAGCTGATGCATGCGTTCGTCGATCTCGGCGTCGAGCGGCTCGTCGGCACGGCCGAGGCGTTCATGCGCCTGCCGCGCGCGGCGCTGCCGATTGCGACGTCGCTGCCGATCACCGGCAATCGCACCGTCATCAGCGTCGACTGCTCGACGCCGCTCGACGGCGAGCTTCTGAACCAGCTCGGCACGCTGCGCCGCAAAGGCTTTCGCATCGCGCTCGAAAATGCGCCGGTGGCCGACAACACGCAACAGATGCAGAGCGCAATCGAGCTTTCGCAGTTCGCCAAGTATCCGATGAACGCGATGCTCGACCCCGAAGCCGTGCGGCGCATGCGATCGTTCGGCTTGCGCGTGATCGTGACGGGCATCGATACGCGCGAGCAGCTGCAAAGCGCCGCGGCGGTCGGCTGCGAAGGTTTCGAAGGCTATTACCTCTGCGAGCCTGAGGCGATCGTCAGCACGAGCCTTCGCGAGAACAAGTTGAGCGTGCTGCGCCTTCTGGCCGCGATCGAAGATCCAAGCAACGGCCCGGTGGAGCTCGACGCGATCATCCGCACCGACGCAACGTTGAGCTACAAGGTGCTGCGCTGCGTGAACTCGGCGTATTTCTCGCTGCCGGTCAAGGTGCGCTCGGTGCTGCACGCGACGGTCTATCTCGGCGTCAATCGCATCCGCAACTGGATTCGCATGATCGCGATCTCGGGTCTCAAGGATTGCCCGACCGAGCTTTTGAAATTCGCGCTGATCCGCGGGCGCATGTGCGAGCTGCTTGCATCGAAGCTGCCGAACGATCAACGCGAGATGGCGTTCACGGTCGGGCTCTTCTCGCTGCTGGACGCGCTCCTCAACACGCCGCTGCCCGAGCTGATCGGTCGTATCTCGCTCGCCGACGAAATCCGCGATGCGCTGGTGAAACGCACAGGCCCGCTCGCTCGATTGCTCGAACCCGTCGAGGCCTGCGAACGCGGCGACTGGCGGCGATTGGAAGCGTCGAGCGTGCCCGCGGCGCAGTGCGCCGGCGCGTACGTCGATGCGGTGGCGTGGGCGGAGAACGTGTTCGAGATCGGAGAGGCGGAGCCGGCGTAGCGTTCGATTTTGCTTCGACGGCGCTCAATTTTTCCCAAGCGCTGCCGATGGCTTCCCCAAGAACAAACCGCGGAGTCATCGGATGCTGCTCATCGTCGGATCCATTCTCGTCATCGCCAGCGTCATCGGCGGCTTCGTGCTTTCGCACGGCGAGCTCGGTGCGCTGTGGCAGCCGTATGAGCTCATCATCATCGGCGGCTCGGCGCTCGGCGCGTTTCTCGCATCCAATCCGCCGAAGATCGTCGGCGCGGTGTTCAAGGGAATTCCGGCGCTGCTCGGCGGTGCCAAATACCGGCGTCAGGATTACGTCGATCTGCTCTCGCTCTTGTTCGATATCTTCAACAAGATTCGCAAGGAAGGGCTCGTCAGTCTCGAATCGCATATCGACGATCCGCAATCGAGCTCGCTGTTCGGTGCGTATCCACGCCTTCTCAAAGATCATCATCTGATCGAGTTCATTACGGATTGCCTGCGCCTCATGGTCGGCGGCAATATGAATCCGCACGAGCTCGAACACCTTCTCGACGTCGAGCTCGAAACGCATCATCGCGAAGCGACCGAGCCCGCCCACGCGGTCACGAAGATGGCCGATGCGCTGCCGGGCTTCGGCATCGTCGCCGCCGTGCTCGGCATCGTCACGACGATGAGCTCGATCGGCGGCGGCGACACGGCCGAGATCGGACGCCACGTCGCCGGCGCGCTGGTCGGCACGTTCCTCGGCATTCTGCTCGCGTACGGCTTCATCGGCCCGGCCGGCACCGCGCTCGAGCATCGCGCGCACGAAGACGGCAAGGCGTTCGAATGCGTGAAGGTGGCGCTGCTCGCATCGCTGCGCGGTTACAACCCGCAAGTGGCCGTCGAGTTCGCGCGCAAGACGCTGTCGGCGAAAGTGCGCCCGAACTTCCAGGATCTCGAAGGTCATCTCAAGGGTGCGCGATGAGCGCCATGCCCGCGGCGACCGCCGCGCGCACGGCGGAGAAGAAACCCGCGACGAGTGCGAAGGAAAAGCCGCAGCTTCTGATCGTGCGGCGCGTGAAGCGCGGCCACGGCGGCGGGCATCACGGCGGCGCGTGGAAAGTCGCTTACGCCGATTTCGTCACCGCGATGATGGCGTTCTTCCTGGTCATGTGGCTGGTCGGCACATCGACGAAAGTCGAGCGCGGCGCGATCGCCGAATATTTCAAGAATCCGAGCATGCAGGCCGGGCACAGCATGGTGCCGAGCGCGTCGATGGGTCCGGGCGGCGCGGCGAACAGCCTCGTGCAACTCACCGCCGTGACGACGCCGACCAATGGCGATGCGGGATCGCAGCTCAGCAAGCCTGAGATGACGCCGGCCGAAATCGAGAAGCTCGCGCGCGAGCAGGAGCGCAAGGCGCTCGAAGCGTTGATGCAGAATCTCAAGGAAGCGATCGACAAGAGCCAGGCGCTGGAGCCGTTCAAGGATCAGCTGCTGCTCGACATCACGCCGGAAGGCTTGCGCATCCAGATCGTCGACAAGCAGAGCCGGCCGATGTTCGATACCGGCTCGACGACGCTGAAGCCGTACACGACCGAAATCTTGCGCGAGCTCGCCGGCTTCATCAATTCGGTGCCGAACAAGATCAGTCTCAGCGGCCACACCGACACGGCGCCGTATGCCGGCGGCGACGGCTACACGAACTGGGAGCTCTCGTCGGGACGCGCGAACGCCGCGCGGCGCGCGCTGGTCGGCGGCGGCATGAACGAAAACAAAGTCGCGCTCGTCGTCGGGCTCGCCGATTCTGTGCTGTTCGACAAGAACGATCCGAGGAATCCCATCAATCGACGCATCAGCATCGTCGTGATGAACCGCGCAGCCGAAAAAGCCGTGCTCGATCCGGACGCGCCGGCCGAGTCCGTGAGCGGGATCGAAGCATCGCCGGCCGCAGAGGCGCACGGATAATGATCGGCCTCGTCATGCTCGCGATCTCCGTCTTCTTCGGCGTCTCGCTCGGGCTTCATTTACATGCGCGCAGTTTCGATGCTGCACGCTCTTACGGCCGGCGTTCCGGCGCTGCGTTCGTGCTCGGCATCGCAGCGTGGTCGGCGTCGGCGCTGCTCGATACGACCGCGAGCATCGAATCGATCGCAACGGGCAGCCACGCTTGGCTGCGGCTCGTCGCGCTGATCGCGGTCGTCGCAGCGTCGTTCGCGGGGCTTCGCCTCGTCGCGCGTCCGGGCAAGGCATGGCGGCTCGGCGCGGGCGCGATCGTCGGCATCGGTGTCATCGCGGCGAACGGGCTCAATCTCGTACTTGCAGCGGGTTGGCACGCGCGGCCGCTCGACCCGATGCAGGTGCTGCTCGGCGGCATCGTCACGCTCCTGGGCACCGTCGCCGGCGTTTCGCTCTATCCGGTCAACCGCCGCTCATGGATCGTGCGCAGTATCGCCGCGCTCCTCTTCGCGGGCGGATGCCTTATCGGCGCTGCGAGTATCGCGGGCACGAAAGTGCACGCGGTCGTCAGCGTGCTCGGTGTCGAGGCCTCCAACACCTATGTGCTGCTCGCTTGCGCGTACGCGAGCTTTCTCCTGCTGATGCTGATCGAGCGCGATGCGCGCCGCGAAGCCGACGATCTCAGCGCCTCGCTGGTGCGCGCGAACGAAGACATCCTTTCGTTCGAGCAACGCGATCCGGTCACGTTGCTGCACCATCGCGCACATTTCTCGCGGCGCGTGCAGGCGCTGTTCGAGCACGTCGCGCGGCGGCGCGGCATCGCCGCGGTGGCGGTGTTCGGTGTCGAAGGGCTCGCGCTCGTCAACGATGCGTACGGTGCATCGGCGGGCGATGAGGCTTTGCGCATCGTCGCCGGACGGCTCCTCGCGCGTGTGCGCGACGACCGCGCAGGACGCCTGGGCGGCGGCGAATTCGCGGCCGTGCTGACTCGCTTTCATGATCTCGGCGAGCTGATGCACGAGATCGAATCGATGCTCGATGCGCTGAGCCAGCCGATCCTGATCGACGATGAAGCGATTCATCTCTCGATTTCGGCCGGCGTCGCCGTCTATCCGTGCGACGGCGAAGGCATCCTGCCGCTGACGCGCGCAGCGCACGCCATGCAGCGCGCCAAGCGCAGCGGACGCAATCAGGTGTGCGTGTTCGATCCCGCGCTCGATTGCTCGTTCGATCGCGACTTGAGCGTTCAGAACGGCCTGCATCGCGCGCTCTCGAACGGCGAGTTCATTCTGCACCTGCAGCCCAAGTGCGACGCGCGCACCGGCCAAGTGCTCGGCGCCGAAGCGCTGCTGCGCTGGGATTCACCCGACGGCTTGATCGCGCCCGGCGATTTCATCGGCGTCGCCGAACGGCACGGGCTCATCAAGGACATCGGCTGGTTCGTCATCGAAGAGGCATGCCGCACGCTCAGGCGCTTGCGCGAGCGCGGGATTCTTCTGCCGCTGTCGGTCAATCTCGCGCCGGGCCAGTTCGCCGATCCCGGGCTCATCGAGCGGCTTTGCGAGACGCTCGCGCGCTACGGCGTCTCGCCGGGCTCGCTCTGCCTTGAAATCACCGAGAGCATGGCCGTCGAGAACGCCGAGCACATGGCCGCGGTGCTGCGCGCGCTGCGCGGGCTCGGCTTCAAGGTGGCGGTGGACGATTTCGGCACCGGCTATTCCTCGCTATCGAAACTCGTGTCGCTGCCGGTCGACGAGCTCAAGCTCGACCGCTCGTTCATCGTCGACATCGAAAGCGATCTTCGCAGCCGCAGCATCGTGCAAGCCGTCATCGAGCTCGCGCACGCGTGCGGTTGCATCGTCGTGGTCGAAGGCGTCGAGACGCGCGGTCAGGCCGCGCTGATCACGCAATTCGGCGCCGATCAGGCGCAGGGATTCCATTGGCATCGGCCGATGCCGTGCACTTCGTTCATCGAGCTCGTCGAGAACGGCCTGCGATCCACCGGGCGGCTTTCTCTGGTGTCCGCTGCGTAAGCATATGACCGCTCGCGAGATTCTCCTGGGCGATTGAATGATGCACCGATCACGACCCGCCGCGATCATTTCTTCGCCCGAGCGCGCGTGCGCGATGGTGCTGTCTTCTTCGGCCTCGCCTCCTGCGTCTTCTGCGGCTTCATCACAGCGCGCAGCGGCAAGAGCGCATCCGCGTCGATCGCGCGCTGACGTACCGCGGGCGCACGCTGCAGGCACGGCAGGATGCGGCAACAACACTCACGGTAAACGCTTTGCGCGTTGACGCCGCCGAGCGCCGCGGCGTGATGCAGCCCGGAAGCGCGCACGGCGGCTGGCTTGGGCGCATCGTGCGTCGAGCCGTCTTCTTGCGGCCAGATGACGTCGGCCGTCGCGACGCGCGCCGGTGCGACCCAGTAGTCGCCGCTTTCGTAGACCGCACCGGGCTCGAAGCGGATCTCGATGCCGTCTTCGAGTGCAAGCCATTCGCCTTCGACGAGCGGTACGACGCCGCGCGCGTCGACACCATCGCGCTGATCCCAGCGCCTCAGCAGCGCATGCATGCGCGATTCGGCGCTCGGCAGATACGGCGTAACGCCGGATGGCACCGAGAGCGTCACCGTACGTGCGGCGGCATCGACGGCGGTCACCTTCAGTAACGCACCGGCCTTCTGCGCCAGCGTGTACGCATCATCGATCAGCTCGACCCAGTCGTTCTCGGCGAGGCCGAGCCGCGCATCGCGGCCGAGCGTCTGCAATTCGACCGTGAGCGGAGCGACACCATCGCTCGGCTCGCCGACGACGCCGGGATCGATGATCGCGAAGATGACCGAACCGTTCTCGCGCGACCATTTGAACGTCGCGCCCTCTTCGGCGTCGGTCGAGGGCATGCCGCCCGCGTGCACCTCGATGCGATAGAGCTGATTCTCGCAGCCGCGATAACGCGCGGCTGCCGCGATGACGCACGGATCGCCTTCCGATTCGGGTGGCTGCAGGCGCACGCGAAGTTGCGGGCACGCGTAGTTGTTGCGCACCCCGAGCAGCGCGCGCAGTTGCTCGCAGGTCCGATCGTCGCCATCCTGCGGCGGCGGTCCGCCGAGTTTTCCGAAGAACGTGTCGAGCCCGGTATCGACGAGCTTGTCGATCGCAGCGATCTCCGCGTCGAGCTTTTTCGCCGTCTCGTCGGCGATGCCGGGCACGGCGCGCTGCGTCTTCAGCGCTTGCTCGATGTTCCCGAAATATGTCTTCGCCGCGGGCTCGCTCCATGCGCGCAGCTGCCAGACGACCTGCGCGCGCGAGGCCGTGTCGATGCCGTTCAAGGCGGGATCGTTGAGCGAAGGCGCCTCGACCCACGACAGGTGGCGTTCCCAGACGTCGATCCAGATCGCGTATGGTCCCTTCAATCCTATGAACGCAGAACCGTCGGCAGTGTCGTCCGGCGTCGGCGCATAAGGCTGCGCGGCGAGCGTCGTCGTGGCGTCGTTCTCGCAGAGGATGCCGTCGACGTAGAAATGGCCCGCGCCAACCGGCCATTGCGCCGGGTTCGCGATCGCATTGCCGTCGGCGTCGACCGTACGGACGACGAATCCGGAAGCGCCCGCGGCCCAGCACGGACCGCCGAGATCCGCGGCGAGCGAGCGCAGAAGATGCAGCGTTAGAGCGCCCTGCTCGTTCCAGTCGGCCTCGAGCAGCACGCGTCCCTGCTGCTGGAATACCTGGCTGTAGTGACTGAGCGGATTGTGACTGACGCGTGCGAAATCACCTTTCATGAGAGGGCTCCTAGCTAGCGAAGATAATCGCGGCGTCCGTGCCCGCGGGGACGTGATCGTCAAGACGCGTCGCGAGATTGGCTTCGCGCTGCGGCTCGTAGAGATCGTGGAATGCGCCCATCGCCGACTCGTCCGAGGCGCCTGCGCGGATCTCGGTACAGCAGCGATCGTCGAGGCGTGCGTAGTCGGGTGTGCCGTAGCGCGCGCTCGCGAACGCGGGCACGACGCGCATCAGCGTCGCAGCGCGCGCGGCCGGGCGCTCCGCCGGCGCGGTCTTCGCGAAGACATCCGCGAGCGCCGTGTCGGGCTGGCAGTGGAAGCGGCGCGGCGTGCGCGAGCCGTCCGGCACGTAGCAAAAGCGCATGCAGCCCGACTGCCGCCGCAACACGCGCACGCGCCCGGCGAAGATCGAATCCTCGGCGGAGCCGATCGTGTGCGCCTCGACTTCGCCGAATACTGTGCAGCGTGCGAAATGCGCTTCGACCGCCGCGACGGCTTCGTCGGGCGCGCCGAGCGCGACCAGCGTGGTGCCGGTCGCGTCGAGGATGCTGTCGCACAGGCTCAAGCGCGAAACGCCGTGCTCTGCCCGCGAAATGACCGAGATCGCGCCGATGATGCTGTGCTCGATGCGCACCGACGCGTGCGTGCCGTCGAGCGTGAGGCTCGGCTCGCCCGGCCGGCGCGGATCGCAGTCGCAGTGCAGCGTCCAGCCCGGAACGAGCGTGCAGTGGCGCAGCACGAGCTCGCACAGATCATCGTCGGGCGCGCGTTCCGCATCGTCCGGCGGCGCGCCCTGCACTTCGATGCCGCGTCCGACGACGATGATTCCGTCGAGCACCGCGCGGCTGCCGCGACGCCCGCCGATCGTGAGCGCATCCGAGCGGCTCGCCTGGTAGTCGAGCAGGCGCAGCACGGGCCGCGTGCGATCGGCCGCGCGGATCTGGATCGCCTCGCCGGGCTCGAGATCGAGCGCGACACGGCCTTCGTAGACGCCGCTTTCGGCGAGCTCGACGATGAGCGCGCGCGGTCGCGCATCCGCGGCACGCTGCTTGGCTTCGTCCTCCGTCGCGCCGGCGTCGCGCTGCTTCGCAAGCTCGGCGGCGACGACGGCATCCTTGGTCTTCTTCCACGCCGCGAGCGCATCTTCGATCGATGCAAAGTGTCCTGCCGGCAACGTGCTGGGATCGGGCTCACCACCGGGCTGCGCGGTGTGCACGTAGTATCGCCGCGCACCGTCGAGCTCGACCGTCGCGCGCGCATATTCGCCGCCGCCGATCGCGGCTGCGAAGCCGTAGCTGTAGTCGACCCAGACGCCACGTTTCGGCCGCTGATCCGCCGGGAACACGATGCGTCCCAATACCGGATCGATCGCGACTGAACCGCGCGGCACGCGATACGACCAGTCGGAAAGATCGGTTGGCAGTATCGCGTCGGCGGGCACCGGATTGCCCTCGCCCTTGCGGGGCCAGTCCGGCGCGTAGATCTGCACGCTCTTTCCCTCGCCGTAGAGCGCGGGATCGACGTGTCGGTATTTGGCATCGGCGCCGCGCTCGGCGGAACGATACCGGCCGAGCCGCACCGGCAGATTCGTTTCATCGGCGATGTGCGTCGGCTCGATCTCAGCGACCGGGCGCTGGAACAGCGGCGTGTCGTTGCCGAGCACGCTGAACGTGAAGTTCTGCGCGCCGCGCTCCTCGACGCAATAGGCCGGCGTCTGCGTGACGGTGAAGCTCCGCAGCCGGAACACGAAGAGGCCGACGTCGGGAATCGCGTAGCGCCCGCGCGCGTAGCGGCTTTCGATGCGACGCACGTCGACGCTGCGCGCGAACGGATCGAACGCGCCGCCGAGCTGTTCGAGCGGACCGGGCTTGCGCAACGCCGCGGTGCCGCCGCGCCGATGGCGATGATCGAGATGCTGCATCCAGCCGAGCAGCCGGTAGAACTCGACCGCGCGCGCAGGCCAGCCGGCCGCGTCGCGCGCGAGATCTTCGAGCAGCGACAACGTGCCCTTGCGCCGCCGCGACGAGATCGTGTTCGCGACGTCGCCGCGCGGTGCGAGCGCGCGACCCAGACGCGGCGCCGGCCTGCCGTCATCTCCGAGCGTGGCGGCCTCGGGCAGCATTTCATAACCGAGCAGCGCGCCGATGTATGGCACGACCCAGTCATCGCAAGTCTCGATGAACCAGTTGTCGTAGAGTCGCGCGATATCGGCTTCGAGCACGTCCGCTTGTGCTGCGAGCACACGCAGGAAGTCGCGCAGCGGATTGCCGCGCTCGACGTCGCGCATGCGATAGACGACGGGCAGAAGATCGTAGAGACGATCCGGATGCGGCTTCATGCGCTCGCCTCCTGCAGCAACAAGGTGTCCGGCACGCCGGGCAGGAAATACGCGATCTCGGCGGGCGCGAGCTTGCCGTCGGCGCCGAAGCCGCCGGGGCTCACGTCGATGCGCGTGCGCAACGCCGTGAGCGCTGCGACTTGTGTCTTGCCCGCGTCGTTGCCGCCAGAGAATCCCGCGATGAGCTCGGCGTCGCCGATGCTGTCGAACGCGTCGACGTCGACCCACGCGACGCCGCGAACACGCTGGATGCAAGCGATGATTTCGCTGAGATAGACGTTCTCGGCAAGGCGGCGGCGCTGGAAACCGAACGCGTCGAGCAGCGCCGCGCGCACGATCGGCTCGACGAGCTCCCACGCGTAGTCCGGCGCAACCCCGACCTTCGCGCTCAGTGCGAGCGCACGCAGGCCGCGTACGTCGATGCGTATCGGCAGCGAGGGATCGCCGAGGCTCGACAAGGCGGCGGTGAGATTGCGATAAAGATCCGATGTCGTCTCGATCGGGATGTCGTTCGCACCGGCGATCGTCACGTGTACGAAATCACGCACCTTCGCGGCGACGGCCTTGCCGACGCCGCCGAACGTGCGCGCAAAAAATGCGTAGTCGCTAATCGAAACGAGCCGGTCGAGCGCCATGATCGCGAGCGGCACGTTGTCGCGCGCCTGGTCGATCGAATCGGCGTCCGCACCGCCGGACGACGGCAGCGGATTGGCCACGTCCTTGATGCCGAGCGGCTTGGTCGCGAGCAGGCTGATCTGGCGCGCCGCGACGTTGCCGGCAGCGCCGATGCCGCTGCGATACGTCGCCGCGATGTTCTCCAGGCCCGTCGGCAGGCGCGCACCGTGCACGCCGTTGCCGAACGTGACGCGCGTAGCCGCTTCATCGTCGATCGCCGTGACGTAGCTGCGGTCGGCGTTGCCGGCGAACGCGAGATTGCCGGTCTCATGCCAGCGCACGCCGTTGACGCGCACTTCGAGCGTGCTCGCGACGCCGGCCGGCGTCGGCGCCGAGACGAACGTCAGCGGCGACTGCTTCAACACGAATGCCTGCAGCGTCTTCGCCCCGTCGCCGCTGCCGAGCACTTCGCGGCGCGTCTCGCCGTGCGTTGCGCGCACGACGTTGGCGCGGATCGACACGCTGTCGCGCCGGTAGCGGTATGCGAGGCCGTCGTTGGCGAAATGGAGCGTGCTGTGGATCGTGTCGCTGGAGAGCGTCGGATCGGTGCCCTGCGCGACGCCTTCGAGCATGACGAGCTCGGCGGCCGCGACCGAATCCGCGCCGGGCACGTCGGTGCGCGTACCTTCGACGATGAGCCAGCTTCCGTTCTTGAGGCCGTCGACGGCCGTGTCGAGCGTGATCGATTTCGCCGATCCGGGATCGTCCTGACTGACGAGGCCGACATCGGTCGTGATCGGCGTGTCGGCGAGGTCGAGCTTCTCGCTTTGTGCGTAGACCTGCGTCGTGCGAAGGTTCGTCTCGATCGTGGCGTCGTTGGCCAAGTTCCACGTCGGTCCGTCCGACGGATACGCGAGCGCGATGTCGGTCGTCTTGCCGCTGATGCCATAGGCCGTGCGCGCATGAATTGCTACGCGGTCGGCTCGCGCGATTACGGTCGCATCCTCGGGCGATGCCTGGATGATGAGATAACTTCCGGGCTGAATTCCATCGTAGGCATTGTCGAGGTAGATGCGATCGGATTGCTCGGAGATCGTCTGGTCGCCGTCGGGCCGCGAGATGAAAGGGACGCTGGTCTTCGTCGCGTCGTCGGGATTCGCTCCAAGCCCCATGACGCGCGGCGCGTTGTAGCCGAACAGCGAGGCCGAGACGCGCATCGCGAAGACACCGGACAGCGGCGCCGGCGGTCCCGCAACGGGAACGTGCGTCCACGCCGCATAGAAGTTGTCGACGAGACGGTTGCGAAAGTTCAGGAGGAGCTGCGGGCGCGCATCGCTCGCGCGGCCGAGCGCACTGCCGATGCTGCGCGCGAGCCTCAGATGGTTCGCAGGCTGCAACGTCGGCGCCGCGGCGAGCGCACCGACGAAGGCGCCGAAATCACGCGCGGGTTGCGGCAGCGGCTGGGGCGGCGGTTCGTCCAGTGCGGCGATCGGCTCCCAAAAAGCGTCTATCGCCGGCTTGAACGCCGGATCGAACCGCGCTGCGCTCGGTCCGATTGCCTGATCACTGCCCTCGAGGCTGAATCCGCGCAACGCTTTGTCGCGAAGCGAAACGATCTGCGTCGTCAGGCGCTGCACCTGCTGCGCCAGACTCGCCGCATACGTCGTCGCGTCGATAATTGCAATCGCCTGCATCGCGCCTGCGATCACGGCGAGCGACAGCACATCCATCGGCTGCAGCTTCACGTGCGTGCGCTGCGCGGCCGCGTCGATGTCGAGCGACGCCACGCGGCGGATCGCCTGCTGGCCGGTTGCGAAATCGCCGAACAGGAACAGCAGGCGATCGTTCGCGCGCAGGTTCGTCGAAATCCCCTTGACCCAGATCTCGGTCAGCGTAGCGACGTTGCCGAGCGTGATGTCCGGCGGCACCGTCATGCGCGGCTTCAGCGCGTTCCATTCATAGCGCGCGTCGAGCGGCTCGGCGGTTTCGAACGCCTGCATCTGCTCGCCGGGCGCCGGCACGGTCTGCGCCTTGGAGCCTGCCGGTATCGTGACGGGCGCCGAGCCCTGCTCGACCGTGTAGGCGAGGTACACGCTCGCCGAGACGCCCGGTCGGACGCGGTAGTCGACGAGACGCGCGAGCTCGAGCACCGAGAAACGCTCGGTCGCCGTGCCGAGGTAGCCTTCGTTGGTGATGCGTTCTTGGTAGAACGTGATGACGTCGGCCGTGACGGACCACGCGTCGATCAACGCCATGCACGGATCGTCCGCCTCGCGGGTGCGCAGCGCAGCGAGCGCCGGGAGATCGGCGTCGCTCAGTGCATCCTGCATCGTCGCGAAAAACGTGCCGTACGTGCCGACGCGGTAGTCGAGGTGCGGCAATCCGGGACGGTTGTAGATGGCGAGCGGCGTGCCCGCGCGCGGCCCGCAGCCGCACGCGCAACCGTGTTTGCCGCAGGCAGCGCAGCAGCTCATCGGCCACCTCTCATCGTGAAGGCGATGCTTCCGTTCTCGGGAAAGTCGCTGTCGCTGTCGACGCGCGCGATCTCGCGCGTGCCGAGCGCGAGCACTCCGCTCGCGAGCGCATCACCAGCATCGCCGTCCAAACGCGCCGCGCGCGTGATCTCGACGTGCGCGACGCCGACGACCGACTGGGCCTCGGCGACGATGCAGCTGAGATAAACCGGCTCGCCAAGACGCAGACGATCCGGATGAAAGAACGCAGGCGTGCCGTTCCTTCGCAGGCCCGAGCCGAAGCGGTCGATCAACTCGGCTTGGACGTGCGCGACGATGAAGTCGGGCAGCACGCAGACGTCGAGCGCGATCGACATCGGCACGTAGACGGCAGGCTCCACCGCAAGATCGTGCCCGATGCGACGATAGCGATAGAGGCTCCGCTTGATCGTCGACGCGAGCGGCGCGGCAAGCGTCTCGCTGCCGAACGGATCGACGACGACGTTCGCTTCATACCAGCTGCCGGTCCATTCGAGCGTGCACGCGGCGCCCTGCACTCCGGATGTCTTCGCAGCGAACGCGGCGTAGTCGTCCGCAGTGATCGCGCGCTGAGGTTGGGCACGGAACGTACCGGGCGCGTAGAGCTTGACCTCGGCGATGTCCTCGGCGGCGGTGCCGCCGCTCGCCGGCAGCGGGTTGCGCGGCACGATCGTCGCGCCCGAGAGGTCCTCACCGGTGAGCGCCATCCAGACGATGCTGTCGCGCCCGACGTTACCGGCAGGGCCGTTGCCGATGCGCGTGCGTGCGCGGAAGAAGTCGCCGGCCTCGACGCGCCGTCCGAGCGCGCCGTCGCCGGTGCGAAGGTGCGCGATGCCTTCATCGTCGATCTCGACGGCGAAGTGCCGATCGTCGGGACCGCTTTCGAGAAGATCGTAGCGCGATGTCCAGCGCCAGCGCGCTGCCGGCGTGCTTGCGATAAGGATCTCCTCGACCGGTCCGCCGTACACGTCGATTTGCGCGAGCGCCGCACGCGGATCGCGCGCGAACAGGCGACATACCGGCGCGTTCGGCGCGACGGGTTCGGCGAACGTCAGCGGCGTGCTCTTCAGAGCATGCGAATCGCATTCCGGTACACGCAGCACGTCGAGCACGGCGCCCTCGCAGACGCAGCAACCGTAGCTCGCGCTGCCGGGCACGAGCCAGCATTCCTCGGCGAGCGAAGCGCATCGCTCGCAGGCGTCGGGCATCACCGCGAGTGCCGTTGCGAGACCCGGCACGCGGGCGCCGTCCGAAGGCGCGCAGATTTCGTTGCACTCGCATGTTTGCGGCATGTGATCGCCGTGGTCGACCAGCACGACGTTGCCGCGTGCGACGGAGATATCCTCGAGCATCGTGCACGCCGGTGCCGCCGTGCGCACCGAGAGGCACAGATCGAACGGCAGCGCATCGCAAGGATCCCACGCGACTTCGAGCAACTCGATGTCGTAAAGCGGATCGACCGTCTGCTCGACCGAAGTCAACCGCACGGCATGCCGGTGTGCAGGATCGGCATCGGCCGGATTGCCGGTTTCTGGCCCGAGCACTTCCTCGAAGATCAGAAAATCGCCGGGCGCGAGCGCGAGAACGCGCGCATCGGGCGGTGTTGCGGCTTTTGGCGCGGCCGCATCGCGTGGCGACGACTGTGCGGCGGCCGGTGTTTTCGTCGACGGTGTCGGGGCGGGCTGCGCATCGCCGTTCGTTGGCGGCACCTGTGCGCGATCGACGAGCGTCGCGCGCGTGCTGCCGCGTGGAAGGCAACACAGCTCGTCGCCCCACGTGTAAATGCGGATCGTGTTGTGTGCCGGAAGAATCGTCAGCACCGTCGCGCCATCGAGCGGCATCGGCTCGAAGACGAGTGCGCCGTCATCGCGCGCTTTGTCGAGCGTCGCGGCATCGATGACGCCTGCCTCAGCCGTCGCCTCCTGCCCCGGCGGCGGCACCAGGAAGCGCAGCTCGGACAGCGCGAGATCTCGCTTCGTATCCGTCGCAATCGTCAGCAGCGCGCGCGCGTTGCAGCCTTCGTGCAGGCGGTAGTCGACGAGGCGCGCGTGACGGCGAACGGAAATGCGCTTGCGCGCGGTGTCGAGATACGCTTCGGTAGCGACCGCGTCCTGGTAGTAGCTGAGATAGTCGGCGGTGTACGCGAGCGCTTCGACGAGCGCGATGCCGAGATCGGGCACGTGCCGTTCCTGCCAGCCCGGCATCTTCAGCGACATGCGATCCAGCATGAGCTGGCGGAAACTTGCGTAGTCCTTCGCGAGATAGTTGATCTCCTCGACACCCGGCGCGGTCGGCGGGCACGACGCTTCGTTCTTGCAATCGAGCGGCTCGGGACAATCGATGTGGAAGCGCACGTCGGCGCACGCGTAGCGCGGATCGAAACCCTCGTACGGTTGCCACGCCGCCGGATCGTCGGGCGAGCCGGTCGTAACGATGCACAGGCAATACGTCGAATGATCGCCCTCGCGATCGAGCGTGACGCGCAGGTACGCGTCGTCGTGCATGTCCGGCTCGACGTCGGGCGATATCGCGATAACGCGAAGGTCGCGGATGCGGCGGCCGCCGCGGATGCGTACGTTCGCGAGCGCGAGGCCGTCCGGGATGTCGCCGAAGAAGTGCACGCAAAGCATCGCGCCGTCGGCTTCGACGTAGTCGATGCCGTTCAACGCACCCTCGCGCAGGCGCTCGCGCCGCAGCGCCTCGCCGCAGACCGGCGTGCGTTCGCATCCGATCGCGATCATGTCAGCCCCCGCGTGAACGTCTCGGTGCGCTGCTCGCCGGTCGCGCGCAGTGCGTAAGTGAGGACGACCTTGAGCGTCGAGTCCTCGGCGGTGACGTCGGGCTTCGCCGCATCGATGACGTCGCCGAGCCAGCGCTGCAACGCCGCTTGCAGCGTGAACTCGAGCGCTGCCGCGAGCTCGGGGCTGTTCGGCGCGAACACCATCTGCAGAAGGCCGCTGCCGAAGTCGGGCCGGTTGACGCGCTCGCCCGGGCTCGTGAACAGAAGCTGCTCGATCATGTCGCGCACGTGATCGGCGTCGTCGGTCTCGGCCGTGCGTCCGCGTGTGTCGAAGTGGAACGGATAGTCGATATTCATGGCGGCCTCACATCGCGGTGACGCGCGGTTGCGTCGAGACGATCAGAAGCGGCGTCCCGGTCGGCGCGCAGATCGCCTGACTGTCGATGAGGAGCAGTGGCTGCGCGTTCGACGTGACGCGCGTTGCCGCAGTAACGAACTGCGCGGTGACGCACGGCCCGTTCGCGCCCGGCGGCGGCGGCAGCGTGCAGCCCGCTATGAGCCACGGCGCCGGCATCGTGACGGTCGGCTGTCCGCTCACCATCACGCGCGGATTCGGCGCGCTCGGCTGCGCCTGGCCTGCGTGCGAGCAGAGCACCGTGGCACCGACATGGACGAGAAAGCCCGGCATCGTTCGCGCTCCTCAGGTGATAACCAGTGCGCCGTTGTTGATCGTCACGGTCGGCCCGGCGAGCACGATCGTCGCGCCCTTGCCGTTCGAGATCGTGATGCCGATGTCGTTGACGAGGATCATCGCGCCGGTCGTGCTCTTCAAAAGGATGCCGCCGGTCGGTCCCGGCACATCGCTGATCGCGATCGTGTTCTGCAACATCGTCTGCAGGACGATGCTCGGGCTCGCGGGATTCCCCGCATGTGCAAGCGCGGGCAGCTCCGCGGCCGATCCCCACCAGCCGCCGACCCACACCGGCGCGTCGGCGTTGCCGCCTTCGAACCTGAGCCACACGCCGGCGCCGAGCGGCGGCAGCGTGAAAACGCCGGCCTGCATTCCGGCCATGGCCGCGCACGGCATCGCCCATGTCGTCGGCGTCAGACCCGCGACGTCGGTCGAGATCGCCTGGATGCGGCCCTGCTGCAGCGGATCGATGTTGTTGACGACCGTGCCGCGATAGATGCCGAGATACTTCGGTGCTTCGTCGGTCATAAATCCACCGTTGGAACGGACGAGAAAACGCCGCCGCGCTTGAGCGTGAAGCTCTGCGTGTACTGACCGCGCTTGATGTTGTGCGTGACGCTCTTGACGTTGTAGAGGCCGTCGTAATACGGCCCTGCGCCGCGCACGGCGACCTTCTGGCGCGCCTTCAGGACGTAGCCGTAGCGCAGCACGTCGAGCTGGCCGCTCGCGCTGATCGCATCGGACGACTTGACCAGCGCGCCAAGCACGATCAGCGCCGCTTCGGCAAAGTTCTTGTCGGCCATGTCGCCGAGCACTTCGCTCTTGAGCGGCGTCGGCGCCTGCTTGGAGAGCGAGGCTTTCAGGATGTCGATGTTCGGGATCGGAATCGGGATCGGAATCTTCGAGTTCGGCTCGAGGATCGTCACGATGTACTGCTTTGCCGCGGTGCCGTCGTACGAGAAGTTCATCGATTCGACATTGCTCGCGGCATCGAGATTGACGCTGAGCGCGTGCTGCGTCGGGAAGAAACTACCGAGCTCGGGGCCCCAGTACGCGATGCTCTGTCCCGGCTGCGGGCCGGGATCGATGTAGAACACGTGGCCGTACTTCTGCGCGAGCGAGGTCACGTACTGATAGTCGGTGCCCTGCTGCTTCTGGAACTTCTCGAGCGGGTTCTGGATCAGCGCGATCACGTTGGGGATCACGAGCGGGATCACACCGAGCATCGCGTACTTCGCCAGCACGAGATCGACGATCGCGAACAGCGGCATCGCCGGATACGGAATGCCGGTGAGATCGATGAAATCCATCAGCGCCGAGATATCGAGGCCGGTCACGGTCAGCGTCGACTGGCCCGGCACGTTGCTCGGCGTCACGTCCTGCTTGGTGATGATCCCGTCCATCAGTACGGACGGCGAGCCGTTCATCGTGACGGTCAGGATCACGCGCCGGCGCGGATCGAAATAACCCGACGGCAAGAGCGACTGTCCGATCAGCGAGTTCTTGCCGAGCGTGAACTTGAGCTGGAACCCGCTCTGCGCTCCGACCGTCGTCGACACCTGCGCTTCGGTCAGCGCGTCGATTACGTCTTGCGGCGCAGGCTCGGTGCTCATCGAGCCTACGCGCAGCGAGAGGTACAAGCCCTGGTTCATCGTCGGCTCACAGCACCGGGCCGGCGACGCCAGCGGGCAGCGTGATGCGGAGCCGGCGCCCGATCGCCTCGGTCAGCGCGTTCGGGCGCATCGCGCCGTTCGCGTCGGCGATGCGCCAGAACTGCACCGGATCGCCGAGCATGCGCGCGGTGATATTGTCGAGGCGCTCGCCCTGATGCACGGTGTAGTACTGGAGAAGCTGAAGCGTTGCCGGATCGGGCAGGAAGCGGCGGCGAAGGTACGTCACCGCTTCGCCGTCGGGGCGCGTCCACGTCGCGATGTCGATGCCGTAGTAACGGCTCGTCACCGGATACTGCGGCAGCTGCGGCAGGTTCGGTTGCAGGATCGCTTGCAGCGGATCGATCATGTGATGCCTCCGATGCCGAGCGCGCCGAACGTCGCCGACGGGCTCAGCGCAGCGAGAAATTCCTTCTGGCGCTGGAACGCCATGTAGAGGCTGCCGCCGCGGTGATCGAAGCCAAGATCGGTCACCGAGAGCACGCGCATGCCGAGGCTGACCTTCGCGCGGATCGGATTCAGCGCCGCGTCGAAAGCCTCCTCGGTGATCGAGAATTCGGTGAGCCGCATCGGTATCACGCGGTTCCTGCTCCAGACGAGCAGCGTCAGCGGCGCTTCCATCGGCATGACTTCGAGCGTGCCGCCGAGCGCGAGCGCATTGTTCGCTTCGAGCCGCGCGCTGCTTGGATAGATGATCGTTTCGAGCGCGGCGAGCTGCGGGCCGAGACCTGCCTGCACCGCGTTCGGATTCTGCTCCGGTTGCTCGAGCTGATCGGTCGCGTCGAGCTCGGCTTCGAGCTTGATCGTTTCGATCGGCGGGCCCTTCAAGCGCAGCGCCTCCGATCGATCGGAGCCATCGGCGGCGCCCTCGACCTGCAGCGAGCGCGTGACCGAATCGGGGTTGTACTGCAGCGCGATGATGCGCAGCACGTTGCCCGAGGCGCTGTCGACGAGCACGATGCCGCCCTTGAGCAGGCGCGGTGATCCGGGAAATGCGCTCATCGATGCGTCCCCGCTCCGAATCGAGCGCGATGCGCGCGCGACGTTTGCGTCGGATCGTTCATGGCGTCTTCTCTTCGCGCTTGCCGCCCTGCGGCTGGGCTGCGTTTTGTCCGGCCGGTTTCAAAGACGGCGTCAGGCTTTTCGGATCGACACCCGGCAGCAGGTTCGCCTTGCAGTAGTCCTGGTTGCGGCCCTCGAAGATCGCGTCCGCCTGACGGTACGATTCCATCTGCAGCGAAAACGCCCACGTGATCAGCGCGCAGGGGCCGAGCTTGGCGTTGACGGCTGCGTGCAGTGCCGGGACCGCGCCGCCGAAATACGCACGCGCGACCGTTTCCTCGCCGACGAGGCCGACGAGTTTCTCAACCTGGCCGAGCCAGTTGCCCGAGTCCGGATCGGCGTATGCGCTGTTGCCGTACGGCATGTTGATGTCGTCCTGCAGCTTGCGCGTGAAGTACTCGGTCGTGCCTTCGTTGATCGCGTTGTGCAGAAACGCGTAGTCGGGATGCGAGTGTGCGTGCAGCGCTTCATGCATCAACGTGCCGGCAAGCTTGCTTTCGCGCTGGTAATAGATGACCGGATGCTCGACGCTCGCAGGCTCCATCTGCTTGCCGTGGCAGCAAGCGGGTTGCGGGGCCTGCGTCTGCGTCGGCGCACTCTGGTGTTGAGGTCCGAGCGATGGCGAAACCTGTGGGCCGGTATCGGTCCAGCCGACCATGCCGGGGTCGCAAGCGTGGCCGGTGCGGCAGCAGTTGCGCTCGCAGAGCTCGGTGTGCGAGACGACGTGCACGTTCGCGTTGTGCAGCGGCCCGGTCGCACCGCCGCGCAAGTATTTGCCGTAACGCTTCTGAATCAGCGCTTCGGTTTCCGCGATGCCTTCGGGTGTCGTGTTGCGCGCGAAGAAGCCGTAGAGGCCACCCGCGATCAAGCCAGCGCCGGCGCCGATCAAGCCACCGAGCAGCGCACCGCCGCCGACCGAGCCACCCGTGAGCGCGGCGATGCCCGCGCCTGCGCCCGCGCCGAGCAGGCCGCCGCCCGCAAGGCCGATGCCGATGCCCGCCAGCGTCTTCTGCCAGCGCTTGATCGCGAGCTGCGGCTGCCGGCTCGCGTGCCGCACGTCCGCGCGCGCGCCGGTGCCAAGCGCCATCGAGGCGCGATCCGCCTCGCTCTCGAGCGTCGCTTCGCTTGCGCCGACGCCGTTCGACGCGTTCTGCGCGACGTGCGCGAGCTCGTGACCGAGGATCGAGCGGCCATGCGCAGTGTCGGGTGCGTATCCGTCGGCGGCGAAATAGATGTCGCTGCCGCGCGTGACCGCGTACGCATCCATGCCGACTGCGAGCGCATGCGCATCGGCGTCGCGATGCACGCGCACATCGCCGAAATCGCGGCCGAAATGCGTTTCCATCGTGGCGCGCGTCGGCACGTCGAGCGCTTCGCCGCGTGCGTTTGCGCGCGCTGGCGCCGGATCGCCCGCGACGCGATCAGCCCATGCATCGGCATCGCGTTCGAGCGGGTCCGAGGTCGACGCGTCGCGCCGCTTGGGTTGCAGCTTGCGCCGCTTCTGCTGCTTCGGTCCCGTGTTGCGATCATCGCCGACGGCACCAGCGATCGCGCCGATCGCGCCGCCGATCAGCGCGCCCGCAGCGACGCCACCCGCGAGCGTGCCGAGCACGCCGAGCATCATCGAGTTGCCTTCGAGGCCCGACTTCGCGCCGACCGCGATCGCGCCCGCCAGACCAACGGCGGCTCCGGGGAGCATTCCCCACTTCGCGCCTTTCTTGGCGCCGCGCCACGCGCCCGACTGCGATGCGTATTCGATCTGCTCGCCGACGATCGCCGCCATCGCATCCGGCTCGATCCCCTGGTCGTAGCGCGCTTTCTGCGTGCTGCCGACGTAGAAATAAAGTTGCGGCAGCGAGCCGTATTTGCCGTCGCCGTACTTCGCCCGCGCCTCTTCATTACCTGCTGTATCGACGTTGATCGAGTAGATGCGCACCTGCACCGGCGGCGGATTCGTGCGGAACTTCTTGCAGAGCTCCTCCAGGCCTCTGCGATTCTGCACGCACCCTCCGCACCACGGCGCGCCGAATTCGAGCACGGTGACGGCACCCGACTGCAGCAGCGAGGGAATGTCTTCGCCGACGACCTCTTCGATGCAATCCGTGCCGCCGGCCGGTGCAGATTCCGACTCGTCCGCCGCCTGTCGCTGGATGCCGACATCCGAACGCACCGCGTGCTCGACATTCGTGCCGTTCGCGATGCCGTCGGCCGCGCGATCAGCCGCGGCCTCGCCCGACGCTGAATCGCCGAACGCGATGTCCGCAGGTACGGCCGGCGTCGCCGCATCCTGCTGCACGACGTGCGCGAGCTCGTGCGCGAGCAGATGACGGCCCGATCGCGTTTCCGGTTGATATTCGCCGCTGCCGAACACGATATCGCGGCCGACCGTGTACGCCTGCGCGCGGATTGCGCGCGCGGACTCGGCGGCGCGCGCATCGGTGTGGATGCGCACGCCGCTGAAGTCGCGGCCGAAGCTCGCACCCATCGACGCGCTCTGTTCGGCATCGAGCGCGCGGCCGGATTCGCCGAGCACGTCGTGCACGATCGGCGGCACGGCGTCGACCGCGGCACCGGTCCCCTTGCGCTGGATTTCCTGCTTCTTCTCCGCGCAGTCCTCGCACTCGCCGCCGCTGGTGTGGCTTCCGCAGTCGCACTTGCGCTGCAGCACAGCGCGGCCCGCGACGGAACCGCGCCAGGCACGCGAAAACGAACCGTGGGCCCGATAGGTCATCGCGCGCGCTCCGTCGAGCGTGTGCGCGGATGGCGCCGATGCGTGCGCGTCTTCATACGACCGCCGTTCCGTCCGGTGACATCGACCCGGGGAAGTCGCCCGGCCCCCACGGCAGCGCCGTGCCGACCGTCATCGCGCCGGCCTCGACTTCGTTCGCACCGGCCTTGCGCTGCCAGACCCCGTTGACCTTGACGAGCCAGGTCACCGAATGCCACTTGAACTCGTTGGAGACGGGCATCCACGGACCGTTGCGCTTGCGCGCGTGGACGATCTCGACGAACGAAGCGCGGTAGACGTATTCGTCCGCGCTGCCCGCGCCCGGTCCGGGCGCATCAAGGTCAGGAAGACCGGGCCCATCGGTCGAATAGAGGTGGCCGTCCTTCGGATCGAGGTCCTCATCGACGTTCGTGGGGTCGTCGTCCGTGCCGGGCGGGTCGTACTTGAGTAGCTCCCACGTTTCGTTGGTGAGGCGCCAGATCGCGCGCTCCTTCGTACGCTTGAAGTCGTATTCGACGCCGTCCGAGTGATGGGCGATGTCGCCGCGCACCTCCATGATGTTGAGGCCCGTGGCGTCGTCGAGGCCCAGGCCCGGCAGCGAGCTGCACGCTGGGCAGTTGTTGTCCTTGCTGACGGGGCCATGATTGCGGAAGTTGCCGATCGTGACGCGCGGCATGTCGGCGCCGACGCCGCTCGCGGGGAGCGGCGGCCCGCGCGTGATGGTGACGAATGCCGCGAGATCGCTCGCGAAGTACGCGTACGAATCGGGATTGCGCAGCGCGTCGGCGAGCTTGAGATCGCAGCCGGGTTCGTACTTGACGTCTTGGATAAGGCCGGTCCGGTGCGCCGACTCGTGAATGATCGTGATCACTTGCCCGGTCAGCGGCTGCCGGAAGAATTGCGGGCAGAGCAGCACGAGGTTGAGCAGCGGATTGGTCGACTTCGACGTCGCGGGCGCGAAGCTCCACGCGTACTCGGTCATGCAGCCGAGCTCTTGATCGGAGCCCGGCAAGCGGACCGTCTCGAACTCGCCAAGGCACCGGTACGTGCGCGCTGTGATGAAAGGCAGAATACGGCGGTATTCATTGGCGATCGCCTGCACCTGCGCCGGCGTCGCGCCGGGAAAGCGGCACGCGAGCGCCTGCGTGACCGCTGGATTGAGCTGTTTCTCGGACAGGAGCCCGATCACGCGCGAGACGAGCGCCGACGCTTCCCTTCGCGACTGATCGATCATGAGCACTTGCCGCGCACTGCACGAAGGATCGGTTCTTGCGCGCTCGCGCGCGGCGTCTTTCCCCTTGGACGGGAAGCGCGATTCCAGCAGCTGGTCGAGCCGCTCGCGGTTGTCGCCGGAGATGCGATCGAGCGCTTGCACGGAGAGCCCGTTGCGCGCATCGAGCAGCGCACGCACCTCGTCGGCCGATGCGCGCTCGAGGATCGACAGGATCCCGTTCTCATCATCGCCGCTGAGATGGCCCGAAAGCATCTCGAGGATCAGAAGCCGTTTCAGCTCGATCGCAGTCAGCACGCCCGTCGTCGAGCGCCAGCCCGCGTCGAGATCGAATGTCTTGTCGCCGCCGGCCCAGCGGCGCACGAGATCGCGCGCCTTGTTGTCGCTGTCGCGGTGGTCCTCGATGCCGCGCGAGCGCGCAAGGCTGTCGAGATAGAGGCGCAGGTCCGTTTCGCTGAACACGTTGCGATCGAATGCGCCCAGGAAATAGGCCGTCGTCAGGACCGCACCGACGACGCCGAGTCCGATCCCGACCGGAGCGGCGTACTTCTTGAAATCGTCCTCCAGCGAGCGATCGGCGAGCGCGCCGGGCGCCGCGCGCGGTCTCACCTTCTCGCCCGCGAGCGCGCGATCGGCGAGCTGGTCGGCTTCGATTTCCGCTGCGTCACCGGGATCGCTGACGGCCTTCGCGCCGACGCTCGCCGGGCCGTTCGCGGCCCGCTGCGCGACGTGCGCGAGCTCGTGTGCGATCAGGTGCAGGCCGCTCGCGCTTGCGGGTGCGTAGCGATTCGCGCCGAACACGATGTCGTCGCCGACCGTGTATGCCGCCGCGCCGAGCGCCTGCGCGGATGCGGCGGCGTGGGCGTCGGTGTGCACGCGCACGGCGCTGAAGTCGCGCGAGAACGCCGCTTCCATGGAGTGGCGCAGCGGACGATCGAGTGCGTGCCCCTGCGCGAGCGGTCGCGGGTGCGCCGATGGCGCGCCGCTGCCGTTCGCCTTGCGCATGACACGCTCGCGCGCGCAATCGCTGCATTCGCCGCCGCCCGGTGTGTGCGTGCCGCAGGCGCATTTGCGTTGCACGACAGCGCCTGCACCCGGTGTTGGCGCGGACACGATCGCGGCAGCGGCGGCGCGCTCAGCCATCGGCGCGCTCCGACATTCCACACGATCCGTCCTCGAAACGGCGACTCACGAAAACCTCCGGCCGTTGTTGCTCCCGTGTCACTTGAACGCCCCGAGCGCCCATGCGATCAGACCCGCACCCGCAATCGCGCCAAGCGTGATGCCCGCGATCGCGCCGCCGGAAAGGCCGCCGCCACTCTCGGCGCGCTTGCCCTTTCCTTTTTTTTTCGACGACCTCTCGTCACCGAGTTGCGGGGTGCAGGATGTCGGCGCTTGGCCGAGCTCCTTCGCGCTACCGCTACGTCGCGCTTCCTCGCCGCGCCGCTTCACCAGCTCGTCGCGCCGCGACACGTTCGATTTCTGCAGGTCCGCGTCGAGGCAGTAGTAGTAACCCAGCGCGGAGTCGATCAGTGCGACGCGCGTTCCGTGCTGCATGCGGCCCGTGCCGGGCAGTTCCGTCGCGGTTGCCTCGTGGTAGAACGCGATGAACTCGCGCTCGTCGCTGCGATCCTCGCCGGTCATGCCGGCGCGGTACTGATCGATGTGCTCGATTTCGTGGCCGACCTGCACCACGCGGCGCGCGAAGTGAATCTGATTGGTGTCGCCGACGAACTGGTCGCCGACTTCGATCGCTCCCTTGGTGTCCTTGCCGCGGCCGACACTCGTCGTATGCAGACCAATGCGATTGGCCTTGTAAGTCACCGCGCTGATCTTCTGCGCGTCGCCGGGGAAATACTGCGCGACGATCGCATTCACTACGGCGACCGCACGCTGGTCGGGCGAAGTCGACTTGTCGGCAGCGAGGGCGATGATCGCCTCGGCGTCCTGGTCGACCGGCGCGACGCGCGGCCGCGGCTGCCGTTGCAGAGTTCCTCGCCCGACGCCGCGATCCTGATCGACGACGTGCGAGAGCTCGTGTGCGAGAAGCTGCTGCCCGTCAGTGCGCTCCGGCGCATACTGTCCGGCACCGAACACGACATCGCCGCCGACGGTATAGGCCAGCGCATCGACCGCGCCCGCCGATGCGGCTGCGAGCGGATCGGTATGCACGCGGACGTGGCTGAAATCGTGTCCGAATGACGATTCGAAATCGGCGCGGAGCGCACCATCGAGCGGCTCGCCGGACGCATCGAGCGTTTCGTGCACGGTACCAGGCACCTCGCCGGTCCATTCGTGCTGCACCGACGATGACGAATGGCGGACGTTATCGGTCGCCGACGGCGCGAATGGCGCGCTGTCGCTTGAGCGCTTGCGCGGCAACGACGCGGGCACGTCGCTCTTCGCAGCTGCGCGCGAGCGTTTGCTGCGAAAGCTCATGACCGCCGCTCCGCGGCGATGCTTTGCGCTGGCCCGGCGAGACTCTCTCCGACGGCGGCCGCGACGCGTGTACCCAATGCGCCGCGCGTGCCGGCGGGCGGCGCGCGCAGGCGATCGACGGCGCCGAGGCGGCCGAGTCGTTCGGCAGCGCCGGGCGCCGCGAGATGTCGCGCGAGCTCGCGCTCGATCAGCGCGCCGATACCGCGCGTCGATTCCGACGCAAGCAGCGCTTCGTCCAACACGAGACGCTCGATGTGCAGCGCGACCTTCACGCCGCGCCTCCCGCGCTTTCGAGCCGGCGGAAATCGCCTTCGTTGATCGGCTTCTCGAGCTTGCGAAACTCCGCGCGCGCGGCATCAAGGACGATCGGCATCGTGATCTTCGCGCCGGCTTGCGCGGCCATGAATGCCGCGTTGAGCGCGATGCTCTGGATGCTGCCGCCGGTCAGCGCGAACCGCGCCAGCCGCTCGAAGTCGAGCGCGGACGCTCCGGCTTCGGTGGGAAACACGCTCGACCAGATCGCCTTGCGCTCGGCCGGCCCAGGGAATGCGAAGTTGATGATGAAGCGCAGGCGCCGCACGAACGCGGCGTCGAGCGCGCCCTTCATATTCGTCGCGAGAATCGCAAGGCCGCGAAACGATTCCATGCGCTGGAGCAGATAGTTCACTTCGATGTTCGCGTAGCGGTCGTGACTATCCTTGACTTCGCTGCGCCGCCCGAACAGCGCGTCGGCCTCGTCGAAGAACAGGATCGCGCCGCCGTCCTCGGCCGCGTCGAAAAGCTTGCGCAGATTCTTTTCGGTCTCGCCGATGTACTTGCTGACGACGGCCGAAAGATCTATGCGATACAGCAGAAGGCCGAGCTCGCGCGCGAGCACTTCGGCAGCCATCGTCTTGCCGGTGCCGCTTTCGCCCGCGAAGAGCGCGCTCACGGCGAGACCGCGGTTCATGCGCGCGCGAAATCCCCAGTCGTCGTACACCTTGGCGCGCATCGCGACCTGGTTCGCGATCTGGCGCAACAGCGCCTTGTCCGACACGGCGAGCTGGATGTCGTTCCATCCGGCCTTCGGCTCGATGCGCTGCGCGAGCTGGTCGAGCGACGGGCGCGCGTTCGCGAGCGCGCCTTGGCGCAACGCCGCCGCGAGCGCTTCGGGCTTCGCGGCCTCGAGCGCCGCGCCGGCGACGCGGCGGATCGTGTCGAGATTGAAGTCGAAGTGCCCGGAAAGCTCCGGCGCGTGATCGGCACCGCCGTCGCCGAGCAGGTTTTGCCATGCTTCGCGCTGCTCCTGCGCGGTCGGCTTTGCGACATCGACGCTGATGCCCGGCACGCCCTGCCCGCTCCACGGCTCGCGCGTGTCGATGAACACGAGACCGCCGACGCGCGAGACGAAGCGCCGCGCGAGCGCGGCGTGTGCATCGCCGCGGTCGAGATCGGCGGCGTCGAGATAGAGCGCGAGCGGCAGCAGACGGCTTTCGCGCTGCCAGAGCCGCAGCAATGTTTCCTGATCGGCGACCGATGCGGGCAGCATGTCGGCCGACAGCCGGTGCACCTGCACGTTCAGCGCACTGCCGACATACTGCGCGACCGCTCGTTTGCTGACACCGTCGCTGCCGAGCAGCTGGATCAGCGGCAACGCGTCGCCGGGCGCCGTGGCGCGAATGCGCGCGAGGACTTCGTCGGCGATCGCACGTTGCGAGGGCGGCAGCTCCGGCGCGTGCGCCGGTAGCGCCGACAGCATCGGTGCGAGGCGATCGTCGAGGTAGTTGAGACCCTTGAGGTAATTGACGATGCGCTCGTCCGCGTGCAGCGCGGCGCCGATCAGCGGCACGGCGCCGGGCTGATTGATCTCGAGCAGCCGCCAGTAGCGCAGCGGACGCGCCGGCGTCAGCGCATCCCACGCGGGCGATTCGGACAATGCGAGCGCGAGCGCAAAGGTAGGATATGGCTTCGACGAATCGCGCTGCGCGCGGGCGCAGAGTGCGGGAATGCGCGTGTCGAATTCCATCGCGGCGCAGAGCAGCAGCACGTCGAGCTCGAACGGCGAGAGACCGAGTCGCTCGACGATGAGGTCCAACGCTGGCCGGAACGCGGCTGCATCGTCGGTCGTTTCCGCCGTGTCGCCGTCGGCCGCGGGGATCGTGTGAGGGCTCTCACTTTCGGCTACCGGCGCTGCGGCCGGCGTCTCAGCCTCCTCACGAGCAGCGAACAGGCGCGCGAAGAACGATGGATGCACCGGCGGCGCGGACACCGGTAACGCGACCGGAACGGCCGACGCAGGACCGCTGTCGCTCGCGAGGCGTTCGAGGCGCGTGCGCAGCGCATCGAGCGCGTCGGCGAGCGCGCGCTCGTTCGCGGCGAGCCATGCTGAGTAGTTGGTCATGTCACTTTGACCTGCTGGTTGCCGGCGAACGCGGGCACCGCGCCCGTGTAGTCGACCGGAATGCTGTCCGCGCCATCTACGCGCAGGCGCACCGTGTAGGTGCCCGCAAGCACGTCCTTGATGTCGAACACGAGCGCGCTCGGCTGGTGCGTGTCGGCGGGATTCGTGAGGCTCGTCGGAGCGATCATGCGATCGCCGAACAGGAGGAACACGCGCTGTCCGTCGCGGATGCGTGGCGTGCAGTCCACGCCGAGGCTGATCGTGCCGGCGCTCGCGCTCGACGATGCGAGCGTGATCGTGGGCGCGATCGCAACGGCGAGCTCGTTGCTGACGAGCATCGGGACGCCGGCGCTCTGCACGCGGAGCGCAACCGTGTAGATGCCCGGAGCCCAGCGCGACGGCGCGTCGGCGTCTTCGCCGCTGTCGCCCAGATGCAGGCGCAGCGTGTCAGGCGTGTCGCCCGGTAGCGGCACGACATCGACCGGATCGTCCAGGCGCGGGTTCGAGAAGCGCGCCATCGCGTTTTCGATCGTCAGCTGGCGCCCGATGACGATGATGTCCTCGCCGAGCCGCACTGCCGGTTGCGAATGCGGCAGCTGCAGCGCATCGAGCACGGGTGCCGCAGTCGCGAGCGCCGTGACGCCGCGATCCTGCTTGCCGCGATTGATTACCGGCAGCGGCGTGCGCACGGGCACGCGGCTGTCGATCAGCACGACCGCGGCTTCGAATGCAGTCGACAGACGATATTGCGTCTGGAAAGCGGTCCAGAGCTTGGACAGCTCCTCGATCGAGAGCGGCTGCGGCGTCAGTCGCACGCGTTCGATCTGGTCGGCGAGATCGTTGTCGGTGAGCGCGTTGCGAATCTCGTCGCGGCCGAGCATCGCGTGGTCGTGCAGCACGCTCATCGCGGCGGCGAGCACGCGATGGCTCACGGCATCGACGTCGATCTCGCCGCGGCCGTACGTGGTCATGAGATAGCGCAAGTTCACCGCGAGCGGCGGCATGCCGGTTTCGCCGGCGCGCACCTGGCGCGGCATGTCGAGATTGCGCCAAGTCGCGTTGTAGACGATCTGATACAGGAACAGGTTGAGCTGTGGCTTCGTCACGTTCTTGCGCGCCAGATCCGGCGGCTGCGTCGAGACCTCGAGATCGCCGAGCGTCGAATCGAGCGCGGGAATGCCGTTGAAAAGCAGGTTGCGCAGCGTGCTCGTCGTAGCCGCGATCGCGAGCGCATTGCTCATGACACGCTCCGGCCGCCGCGGCCGCGCAGGTATTCCTCGAGGCGCATCGGTTGCGCGGCGGCTTCGCGGCGCGACGGCGGCGATGACTTCGCGCTCGGCGTCGCGCGCACTTCGATGCGGCCGATGCTGACGTTGACGATCGTTTCTGTCGTCTTTGCAGAGCCGGCATCGTCGGCGCGCGAAGACATCGCGCGTGGCGAGACGTGACTCGGCGATGTCTGCGGCGGCTTCGCGTCGTCCGACGACGGTGCCGGCCGCACATCCGATTCGGCACGCTCGGCGGGCTCCGCCTGGATGACCTGCGGTTCGACGATGCGAAGTTCCGCGGGTACGACGCGCAGCGGCGACGGCATCGTGTTGGCGGTCGGCGACGAATCGCGCGCCGCGGGACGCGTGCGCTCGAGTATCGTTTCGCGCACGATGGTTTGCGTTGCCGGCGATTGCGCATCGCTTGGTGAGGATCGTTGTGGCGTGCGCGCTGGCGACGCTTCGCGTTCTGCAACCGCAGCGTCATTCTTCACGGCCTCGCCAGACTCGGCGAACGTTGCAGCCGCATCGCGCGCTGCGCGCTGCGGGATGGTGTCCTCGTCGGGCGCGGCGCCGTGCGGCGCCTGCGGCGATGGCGTTTCGTCGTCGCGCGTTGCGATCGATTCGAGCGACATCGGCGAATGCGCGGGTTCGGTCTCGAACCGCGACGCCAGGCGCGGCGCCAGCGCCGGCGCCGTGCCGAGCTCCTTCGCAGCGAGCCTGGCGAGGAATCCGTTCATGCGCGGCAAAGCTCCAGATATGTCTGGCGACGACGCGCGCTGAGCGCGAGGATGTCGGTCTCGCGCCAGTGATAGGCGCGCGCCAGTGCATGCACGTCACGCAGCGTGCGATGCGCCCACGCGCGGATTTCGCGCCAGAGATAACGCGCGATATCAAACGTGGCGTCCCAGCCATGCGTGCAGGCGGGACAGGTGAAGGCGAGCTCGATGTCCGCCTGCTGATCCGCGATCGCCATTGCGCGCTCGACGGCGTCGGCGAGCGCATCGCTCAACGTGCTTGCTTGGGCACAGTCGCCGTCGCGTTCGACGGCGAGCACGCAGCGCTCGAGCAGGCTGCGGCGCGGATCGGCATCGCTGCCTGTCGTCAGTGCGAGCAGGTCGCGACTGTCGGGCAAACGAAAGCGGACCGTTGCGCCGTCAATCTCGATCGCGTGCTCGGTCGCAATGTCGTCCGTGCCGGCGGCGAGCATCGCATCGGCGCGAAAGATCGCTTCGACTTCGAGACCGCAGTGCGGACAGGCGCTGACGCCGACGACATCCGTGCCGAAGAGCCGCATGCGAAGCTCCAGCAGCAACGCATCGCGACGGCCGATCGAGAGCGCGGCTAGGCGCTCGCGATCCATGCCGGTATCGGCGAGCGCGAGGAGGCGCAGCGCGCGCGCGGCCATCGGCTCGGCTTCGCCGCGCTCCCAGGCTTGGAGCATTTCCGCGGCCGACGGCGCGCGCATGGCACTCAGTTCGCGGGCTCGGTGAATGTCGGCTCGGCGGGCTCGGGCACTTCGTAGTCGCGCTCCCAGCCTTCGTTTTCGAGCTTGAGATGCTGGATCGCGACGGCGTTTGCGTTCGCGTCGAGATCGGGCAGCGCCTGGTATTCGGACACCCAGCAGCGATAGAGCTTGTAGGCGATCGCGAGCTGGCCGGCTTCGTTGTAGACCTCGACGATGATGTCCTTGCGGAAGTCCTTGAGCGAAACCTCGGCGCCGAGGCCGGAGCCGAAGTTCCAGACCTTGTTCGCCCACTTCTCGAACTCGGAGTCGTGCGTGACGCCGCGTTCGACCGTGATCGCCTCGTACTCTGTGCGGCCGGGCGACTTGCGGCTGCTGCTCGGATCGCCGCCTTCGCGGTGCTTGACGACTTCGGTGGTGCGCTTCAACCCCGACACCTTGCTGACGCCCGCGACATAGCGGCCGTCCCACTTGATGCGGAACTTGAAGTTCTTGTACGGATCGAAGCGCTGCGCGTTGACGCTGAACTGGGCCATGGCGTTCTCCTCAGGTCTGGATCTGTCCGGCCATCTGCTGCAGCTTGATGACCACGAACTCGGCAGGCTTGAGTGGCGCGAAGCCGACGACGACATTGACGATGCCGAGGTTGATGTCGTTCTGCGTCGTCGTTTCCTTGTCGCACTTGACGAAGTACGCCTCCTGCGGCGTCTTGCCCTGGAACGCGCCCTGGCGGAACAGGTTCTGCATGAACGCGCCGACGTTGAGCCGGATCTGCGACCACAGCGGCTCGTCGTTCGGCTCGAATACGACCCACTGCGTGCCGCGGAAGAGGCTCTCCTCGATGTAGAGCGCGAGACGGCGCACCGGCACGTACTTGTATTCGTCGGCGAGGAGATCGGCACCGCGCAGCGTGCGCGAGCCCCAGACGACGGGACCGATCAACGGAAACGTCCTGAGGCAGTTCACGCCGATCGGATTCAACATGCCGTTCTCGGCGTCGGTAAGTTGCACGGCGAGACCGGAGACGCCATTGAGCGCAGCGTCGAGCCCGGCCGGCGCCTTCCAAACACCGCGCGCGACGTCGGTGCGCGCCATGACGCCGGCGACGATGCCGCACGGCACGAACGTGTCGATCTGGCCCTGCCGCTTCGGATCGGCTTCCTGCACGCGCGGGAAAAAGAGCGCGGCGTTGCGCGCCGCCTCGCCGTTGAGATTGAGATCGGTAAGCGCCTGGTTGTTCTGTTGCGTGATCTTGCCGGCGCTGGACCATGCGTTCGGCGGATCGACGATGAGCATCGCGCGACGCTCGACGCAGAACGACATTGCGGCCTTATAGACCTCCGCATTGGTGTCGTCGCTGCGGATGTCGGGCGGAATGCAGAGCAAGTTGAAGAGATCGACTTTCTTCAGTGCGTAGATGCCGGTTTTCGCATTCTCGTCGCCCTCGTAAACGTCCGCCTTGAGCGCTGCACTGTCGGTGCCTGCCTTGTTCTGGGTGACGCCGGTCGAGTATTTGTCGTCGTCCCACGCGCTTTTGCCGGCGGGCACGTCGTCGTGCTTGGCGGGAAGCTTGTCGCCGAGCGTCGTGACACGCACCAGGGAGGAGCTGGACTTGAGCACGCGGTCGACGCGCCGCGGACTTTCCTTGACGGATAGATTGAGGAACGTTTCCTGCGCGCCGCTCACCATATCGCGTACGGTGAGGTTGAAGAGATCGGCCGCGGTGAGCCCGTAGTTGCTCGCGACGTCGCCCGAGACGTTGTAGTCGACGCGCACGCGCAGCTTCGCGCTCCAGCTTCCGGGCGTCGCCGCTTCGAGCGGCAGATTGACGAGCTTGTCGGCATCGATCGCGCTCGTCTCGACGGCGCCGTCGGCGGCCTTGTAGAGCCTCACGATGACGGCCTGGCCGCCGCCGTTGAGATAGAAATCCCGGACGGCGTAACCCATCGGATAAGCCGGATCGAGCGCGCCGAAGTTGCGCTCGAAATCGCCGTAGCTGTTGATGACGACGGGACCGTCATCGTCGCTGTCGAGCGGTCCGCGCAGCGCGCGGCCGATGAAGGCGGTGATCGAGGTGGCGACGCCGGTGATCGTGCGCACGCCGCTCGGAATCTCCTCGATGTAGACGCCAGGGTAACTCAGCACTGCTGGCATGGAGCCTCTCCTTCTCGTCGCGGCGCTACGCCGCTTGCTGTGCTCGCGCGGCGAGCACGACACGTCTCATCTTCGATGCGGCCGTCACGCGGGCCGCAGCTTCGGTTTCAGGGCGGGTTGCGTCAGCGCTCGCATCGCGATCGCATCGTGCGATTCACTGCGCACCGATGTCGGCGAACCGATTTCGAGTGTCTGGATCACGTGCATCCCTGTCTGGAAAACGCGCATGCGCGCGTTCGATACTCCTTCGACTTGCGCAGCACGTTGAAGCAACGCACATGCCATGCGCTCGTGTGCGCAAATCGCGCGATTCCTGCCGGTTGCTGGGAGCTTGGTGACCCGACTTCGTGACCCGCTGGGTCAATCGGGACCCACGGCGCAGGGCCGAGCGACGGCACGCCCTGCGTGCACGGCACTCACACGCCAAACGCGCTCAATCGTCGCTGCGGAATCGTTCCTTCTCGATGCCGCGCTTCTTCAATAGCTTGCCCAGCTGTCGGCGCTCGATCGAGGACAGGCGCGCGGCCGCGCTGACGTTGCCGTGAGCGCGACGCATGAGACGGCTCAGGTAATCGTGCTCGAACGATTCGATCGCGTGCGTCTTCGCGGCACTGAAGCTCGCATTGGCGCCTTCGCCGTTCACGTGGGCGTGCCCGTTGAGCGGCTTCGCTGCGTCGACGGCCGCGTCGAGCGGAACGGCGGCGAACGCGGGCTCCACGCGCTCGAGATCAGCAAGATCGATCTGCGCACCGTCGGTGGCGAGGCATGCGCGCAGGCTGACGTTCTCGAGCTCGCGAACGTTGCCTGGCCATGCGTACGCCTCGAGCGCGGCGAGCGCGGCACGCGTCCACTGCTTGGGCAACGTGTCGAGCGTGCGCGCAGCGGCACGCAGCAGATGTTTGGCGAGCAGAGCGACATCGCCTTCACGCTCGCGAAGCGCAGGCACGCGCACATAGAGCGCGTTCAAGCGGTAGTAAAGATCGCGGCGGAAGCGGCCTTCGGCGACGAGGCATTGCAGCGATGCGTTTGCGGCGGCGATCACGCGTACGTCAGCCGTGCGCACGGAACTGCCACCGACGGGCCGATATTCGCTGTCCTGAAGGAAGCGCAGCAGCGTCACCTGTGCCTTCGGCGACAAGCTGTCGACTTCGTCGAGGAACAGCGTTCCGCCCTGCGCACGGCGGACGAGGCCCGACTGTGCGCTCTTGGCATCCGTGAACGCGCCGCGGAGATGGCCGAACAACTCGCTTTCGATCAGCGAATCGGGCAGCGCACCGCAATTGACCGGGACGAACGGGCTCTCACGTCGCGGACCGGCATGATGGATCTCGCGCGCGGCGAGCTCCTTGCCGGTGCCGGTCTCGCCTTCGAGCAGCACGGGCGCAACGCAAGATGCGAAGCGCTTGAGCTGCGCGAGCATGCCGACGAACTGCCGCGATTCCCCGATCATCCGCAACCACCCGCATCCGCAACCTCTATGCGACGTCCGGCACCGCACCGACCATAAGACGACGGCAAACGCCGCTGGTGGCGGCTGCCGTCGGATCCCGACCTTGGTCAGAGTGTTCGCGCAAGTATCGCGCTGAAGATGGCGTAGCGTGTAGGAGTTTGCTGACGGTTGCTGTAGGACGACGGCTCGGACACGGGCAGATCGATCATCTGGAAGCAAACGCCGATCGCACGGGCTAATCCGAAGCCTCCTCGCTGATTCTCATCCCTCGATGGCTGTGCTCGCTATAGACGATTGCTCGCGCAAGCGACGGCTGGTTATCTATCGGAGGTCGCGCCGCAATTTCCAGCCGTCTCGAATCCGTCGCAAAAAATGACGTCGGCAAGGGCTCTCGCAAAGAAATGTACGTCGCCTTGCGAGTCCTGCTCGGAGATTGTGGTGCCGGGGGCGCCGACCAGGGCTGTCATTCCATCGTACGCAACGGCGCTGCCAAAAAGATCCAGCGAACCGGCATCGCTTTCGGTGAGCTCGATCGGATCGCCCCAGCTGCCGTTCGATTGCTCGAGCAGGTAGGCCGTTCCCTTTCGATCACCGGCGACCATGCCCTGCGCACCGATGATGGCCGTCTCATCTTGCAATGCGAGGGCGTTGCCGAACTGGTCGGCAGAGGCACTGTCGGCTGGGCTTAGCTTGCGTGTCTGCACCCACGCGGCATCGACACGAGAGAAAGCATAAACAGCTCCGTGCGCAAAGGAGTTGCCAATCGCGCCCATGAGCGCTGAATCTCCAGAGAGACCGATGGAGAAACCGAATTGATCCGACACCATCGAATCGTCCGGGACGATTTTCGCGATCTGCGTCCATGTTTCGCCCGATTGCTCGAACGCATAGACGGCGCCTCCGTGAAGGAAGTTGTAAGGGAGCGTGGGCGCTCCGACCATGATCGTCCTGCCGTCGAAAGCGACCGACTGCCCGAACCGATCATTCGCCGCTCCATCTGCGGCGGTCAGTATTTGTTGTTCGACCCAAACACCATCCGTCAGCTCGAAAACGTACGCCTTGCCTTGCATCGTATTGTTGTTCGGATGCGCATCGAGGGCGCCGACGATCGCTGTCGTGCCGTGAAGTGCGATCGCACTCCCGAACGCATCGATGCTTTCGCCGTCGCTCGACGAGAACTTCTGAGTTTCGACCCAGGTATCGCCTGAACGCGTAAAGGCATAGACCGCACCCTGCTGCGAAACCGAGCCGACATTTGCGTTGAGTGCAGCGACGAGCAAGTTCGATCCGTCCAGCGCTATTGCCGAGCCGAAGTTCGAGTATTCGGCGGAGTCGCTCGCGAGGAGTTTTTGAGTCTCTGTCCAGAGTCCGCCCTGGCGAGTGAAGATGTAGACGTAGCCTCTCTGGTTGTCATTCGGGCTTTGGTGCTCGCCAGCCTTGATCCGGTTGTAGGACCAGGTGCCCGCTGCGATCGCAGCGGTATCGCCCGAAACAGCCAGGGCCGTGCCAAGACGATCATCGGGCAGGCCGTCATCCGCGCTTACAACCTGTTCGGTCCAGGGTGTCGCGCCAGCGTAGGAATCCGAAGGAATCATGCATGCGCCGGTGACAAGCGCGAGCATCGACAGCGTCGCTATGGGAATTTCTCGTTTCAAATCAATTCTCGCGTGGTGACGGCGCCTTGGACGCTCGCGGAAGGTGGGTGCGCAAGCCTGCGCAGAATAGCGACCAGCGCAATCAAACGGCTTGGCCGATTGATGCCTTGGCGCAATACGGACATCGATCGGGGGAGCAGAGCCCCAAACGGCCCGTCTCCATATGCAAAGCCGATCGATGTCATCGGCAGAAACGATTTCCCCTGCCGCATGTCGAGGTAGATGATTCGAACGCCCGTATCCCGCCTCTGGAGGAAAGTCCGATGACCAGCGAACCCAAGTGCCCGTTTTCGGGCGCAACGCGCAGAGGTCCCACGAATGCGAACTGGTGGCCCAATCAGCTCGGCCTCGCCGTTCTGCATCAACATTCCGAGCTGTCGGATCCGATGGTCGAGGATTTCGACTACGCGAAGGAATTCAAGACGCTCGATCTCGATGCCGTCGTCAAAGACCTGACGGCGCTCATGACCGATTCCCAAGACTGGTGGCCCGCCGACTACGGCCACTACGGTCCGCTCTTCATCCGCATGGCTTGGCACAGCGCGGGCACGTACCGTATCTACGATGGTCGCGGCGGCGCCGGTTCCGGCGAGCAACGCTTCGCGCCGCTCAACAGCTGGCCGGACAACGGCAATCTCGACAAGGCACGCCGGCTGCTGTGGCCGATCAAACAGAAGTACGGTCGCACGCTGTCTTGGGCCGATCTCATGATCCTCGCCGGCAACGTCGCGTTGGAATCGATGGGCTTCAAGACGTTCGGCTTCGGCGGCGGCCGTTCCGACGTCTGGGAGCCGCTCAACATCGATTGGGGTCCGGAAGCGAAGTGGCTCGGCGACGAGCGCTACAGCGGCGATCGCGATCTCGCCCATCCGCTGGCCGCCGTGCAGATGGGACTCATCTATGTGAATCCGGAAGGCCCGAACGGCAAGCCCGATCCCGTCGGCTCGGCGCGCGACATCCGCGCGACGTTTGCGCGCATGGCGATGAACGACGAAGAGACCGTCGCGCTCGTCGCCGGCGGACACACGTTCGGCAAATGCCACGGCGCCGGCGATGCGAAGCATGTCGGCGCGGAACCCGAGGGCGCGAACATCGAAGAGCTCGGCCTTGGCTGGAAAAACGGTTTCGAGAGTGGCATCGGCGGTCACGCGATCACGAGCGGCCTCGAAGGCGCCTGGACGCCGAATCCGACGAAGTGGGACAACGGCTATTTCCAGACGCTGTTCGGCTACGAGTGGGAGCTGACCCGCAGTCCCGCCGGCGCGCAGCAATGGAAGCCGAAGGGCAATGCGGGTGCCGACACTGTTCCGGACGCGCACGATCCGAACAAGCGTCATGCGCCGATGATGACGACGGCGGACCTCGCGCTCCGCGCCGATCCGGCGTACGAGAAGATCTCGCGGCGCTACATGGCGAATCCGAAGGAATTCGCCGACGCATTCGCGCGCGCGTGGTTCAAGCTGACGCATCGCGATATGGGTCCGATCACGCGTTATCTCGGCAAGCTCGTGCCGAAGGAAGCATTGATCTGGCAAGACCCGATTCCGAAGGTCGATCATCCGCTCGTCGATGCGAAGGACATCGCTGCGCTGAAAGCCAAACTGCTCGCATCGGGCTTGTCGATTCCAGATCTCGTCACGACGGCTTGGGCATCGGCTTCTACGTTCCGCGGTAGCGATCATCGCGGCGGCGCCAACGGCGCGCGCATCCGCCTCGCGCCGCAGAAGGATTGGGAAGTCAATCAGCCGGCTGAGCTTGCGAAGATTCTCGCGACGCTCGGAAAGGTGCAGAAGGACTTCAACGATACGCAGAACGGCGGCAAGAAGATCTCGCTCGCCGATCTCATCGTGCTCGGTGGTGCGGCCGCCATCGAGGCGGCTGCCAAGAAAGCGGGACACGACATCACCGTGCCGTTCACGCCGGGGCGCATGGATGCATCACTCGAAGAGACCGATGTCGAATCGTTCGCGGTGCTCGAGCCACTGGGCGATGCGTTCCGTAACTACGTGCGCAAAGGCTTCGAGAGCGCAACGTCGGATCTTCTCGTCGACAAGGCGAACCTCTTGACGCTGACGGCGCCCGAGATGACTGTGCTCGTCGGCGGCCTGCGCGCGCTCGATGCGAACTCGGGCCACTCGCAGCACGGCGTCTTCACCGAGCGTCGCGGCGCGCTGACGAACGATTTCTTCGTCAACCTTCTCGACATGCGCACGGCCTGGCAGCGCTCGGACAAGGACGCGAACGTGTTCGAAGGACGCGACCGCAAGACGGGCAAGGTCAAGTGGACAGCGACGGTGGCCGATCTCGTCTTCGGCTCGAACTCGCAGCTGCGCGCGCTCGCCGAGGTCTACGCAGCGAGCGACGGTCAAGATGCGTTCGTCCGCGATTTCGTCGAGGCCTGGGACAAGGTCATGAACCTGGATCGTTTCGATCTCGCTTGATCTTGCAGGTTCGTGCAACCAGCGGCGGCGTTCGTTCAAGCGCCGCCGCTGGCGTATGCGGAAGGATCAAGCGCGTCGCGCAGCGTATCTTCGATCATTTCATCGAGCGGGCTGGCGCGGACTCCGAGCAACGCCTCCGTATCGGTTGAATCGATCAAGAGCGGCCTATCGAAGAGGTAGGACATTTCGATGAGCTCGCCCAGGCCCTGCTCTTCCAATTCCGAATGCGAATAGGATCGGAGCGGCGGCAGCTCTTTCCCGAGAACGCCGGATACTTTGGAAGCGAGCTCGCGCGGCGTGGCGTATTGGGACGGGACATGGAATGCACGATCCCATGTTCCCTGGTAGCCCACTGCAGCCACGGCGGTGCGCGCGACGTCCTTCGTATATGCCCACGCGTGTCTCGCGTCGAGATCGCCCGTGAACGCCACCGGCTTGCCGGCTAATAACGCGGGTAGCGCGAGAAGCGCGAAATGGCCGATCGCACCGTACCCAAGATAGTCGCTCGCTCGCACTTCGAGCGCAGACGCCTTGGACCGCAGCGCACGCTGCCACATGATCGTGCGCGCCGTTCCCTTCCGTGAAGTGGGATCGAGCGGCGTGTCAAAACGCAGCGGACTCGGCGCGTTTGCCCCGTAGCCGTAGACGTTACCGACGATGATCAGGCGCGCACCGACCCTCTCGGCCGCCTGCACGGTTCCGTCCAGAATCGGGAAGAACTCCGTCGGCCAGCGGTGATAAGGCGCCATCGCGCACATCAGGATCGTTTCTGCCCTTGCGCTGATGTTCGCAAGCGCAGCGCCGTCGGTTGCATCGGCTTGCACCCTGCGCACGCCGGGAGGCGCATGCGCGACGGTGCGGCTTGTGAGAATGACTTCGTGGCCCGCTTCGGCGAGCAGGCGGGCGGACTCCGTTCCGACGGGCCCCGCACCGACAACAACTTGAATTCCCATGACTCACCTATGCGATTAGGTCGGGTGAGCGAGGATAGGAACGGCGGTATTGAAAATCGCTCAGAAAGTGCCAGCTCTTGAGCACGATCCGCTACGACTACGGTGAGCTTGTGGATATGCCGCGCGATACTTCTCGTGATCCTTCGGCAGCGGACTTCACGATTTCATTGCGGCGTGTCGATGCCGGCGCCTATCGGCTACCTCCCACGGATCATCATCGAATATTGCTGCATCGGAGCGCGCGTACGCGCAGCTACTGCAGCACGGTCGGCAAGTATTTCGTGCGGCGGGATGGCGATATCGATCTTGTCCCGGCGGGAGAAGAAGGCGGGTTCGAAGCCGAAACGGCGTTCGACACGCTCGAGATTCGGCTGGCGCCCGACCGGCTCGATCGCATCGCAGCCGATCTTCGCATCAAGACGAGATTTGAAACGCGCCACCTGTTGCGCGATGAGCGGATCGTCCATCTCGCGCGCGCGTTGGATGGCGACCGCGAAGCAGAATCTCCGGTCGGAGCGCTGTTCGCGCAAACCGTCGGCGACGCTCTCGCGATCAGATTGCTGAATCTCGAAAAGAAATTGCCGGAGCCGCGAATTCGACTCTCCGAGACGCAATTGACACGCGTCCAAGAACACATCGAAGCGAATCTCGACCAGCGCCTTGGCATCAATGAGCTGAGCCGTATCGCCGGCGCCAGCAGTGCGCACCTAAGAAAATGGTTCAAGGCCGCAACCGGGCTCACCATCCATCGCTTCATTCTCCATCGCCGCATCGAGCGGGCGCGCGCGCTGTTGTCGAGCACGAGCCTAGCCGTCAGCGAGATCGCGGCGACGGTTGGATTTGCGCATCAATCACACTTGAGCCAATGGATGCGGCGCGAGTTTGGCACTACGCCGGCTCGAATGCGCGGACGATCACGATGAGTGGCGCGTAAAGTCGAGCTCGACCTGTATATGAGGGATTGTTGGCCTCATAGCAAGGCGCGAGCCGTCTGCAAAACGGGTTGGCGATCTGAACCGAAAGCGAGTCCTCGATCCACTGACAAGAGAGCCCTTCCGATTGGCCGATCACGCATCTGGGCTCCGGACTTTTTGACCGAAACCAGACGGGAGCTATTTGTCCCGTGATGTTTTCTCTTCCCCCGTCACTCTCGTTGAGGGCCGGCCTGACCGGCATTGCACGGGCATCGACATGCGTTTTCGCCGAATCATCCTTATTGCTCTCACGCTGGCATCCGCCTCCTTTGTCGGCGCCGCGGATGCGGAGCCGACGGCGCTGCCGACCGTCCTCAAGACGTTCAACCCGGCGAGCATCGTGCTCGGCGATTCCAGCACGCTGACGATCACGCTGACCAATCCGAACGCGGTGCTCGTCACACTGACGGGCGATCTCGTGGACACGCTGCCGGCGCACATCGTCATTGCGAATTCCACCGGAGCGGGGACCACCTGTCGTCATGGTGCGGTCACCGCGACGCCCGGCGCGCAGACGATCACGCTGAGCGACGATGGCACCGGCTCGCCGATCGAGATCCCGATCATGGGCTCGTGCATCGTCAACGTGCGCGTTACGACCGATACGGCCGGCACCTTCACGAACACGATTCCCGCAGGCGCGCTGCAAACCGATCACGGCAATAATCCCGATCCAACGAGCGCGACATTGAGCACGACCGCGGCGCTGCCGACCATCGCCAAGGCGTTCAATCCTGCGAACACAACACTGGGCGACGACAGCACGCTGACGATTACGCTCGCCAACACCAATCACATCGCGGCGACGCTCACCGCGGATCTCGTCGACACGTTGCCGGCCGGCATGATCGTTTCGAGTCCTTCCGGCGCTGGATCGACCTGCGCCGGCGGCAATGTGACGGCAACGCCGGGCGCGGATACGGTGATACTGGCCACCGGCGCCGCGATTCCTATCGGAGGTTCCTGCATCGTCAACGTGCGCGTCACGACCGACGACGCAGGCATCTTCGCCAACACCATTGGCGCCGGCGATCTGCAAACGGATCTCGGCGACAATCCCGACGATGCGACGGCCACTCTAAGCGTGACCGGCGTACCGCCTACGGTCGCCAAGACATTCAATCCCGGGGCGATCACCGTCGGCAATCGCAGCACGCTGACGATCACGTTGCACAACACCGATCATCGCGACGCGGTCTTGACCGCGGATCTCGTCGATCACCTCCCTGCAAACGTGGTCGTCGATTCTCCTGCCGGAGCGGGTTCGACGTGCCCCGGCGGCGCCGTGGTGGCGACACCGGGCGCCGGCACCGTCACGCTCGGCTCGGGCGCCGCGATTCCCGACGCAGGCTCCTGCATCGTCAATGTCGGCGTGGTGGCGATGGCGCCCGGCGCGTTCATCAATACGATCGAGGCCGGCGCACTGCAAACCGATCTCGGCGACAACCCGGACAGCGCGAGCGCCACGCTTACGGCCACCGCGACGCCGCCGACCCTGACGAAAAGTTTCGCGCCGACGAGCATCGTCGCGCACGGCGTTGCCACGTTGACCGTGACGCTCAGCAACGCAAATGGTGCGCCGGCCACGCTCATCGCACCGCTGACTGACGCTCTACCGGCCTCGCTTGTGGTGGCCAATCCCGTACTCGTCTCGACGACCTGCAGTGCTGGCCACGTCTCAGCGACCACGACTGCCGTCACGTTGGCGGCGGGCGCGCAAATCCCGAGTCAGAGCAGTTGTACCGTAACTGCAGCGGTTACATCCGCGGTGGCCGGCTCTTACACCAACACGCTCCCCATCGGAGCGCTCGCTACGAATTTCGGCAGCAATGCGGCGGCGGCGAGTGCGGGGTTGTCCGTGAGCGCACCGCCGCCGACGTTTCCGCCGGCGATCGCGAAAGGATTTGCGCCCGCACATGTGCTGACCGACGAAAGCAGTCGCCTGATGCTTGTGCTCTTCAATGCCAATGCGTCGCCGACCACGCTGACATCTCAGCTCACCGATAACCTACCCGGCGGCCTCGTCATCGCCGATCCTGCGACGCCGACGACGAACTGCACGAACGCAGCGGTGAGCGCGAGCTCGGGTTCGACCAACGTCAGTATCAACGCGGGTGCCCGCATTCCTGCGGGGAGCTGCGTTGTCGCAGTTTCGGTCATGGCCCATGACACCGGAAGTTATGTCAACAACATCCCTGTCGGTGCGCTTGAGACCGATATTGGTCTCAACGCCGCGGCGACGACCGCAACGCTTGTCGTAGAGCCGCGGAACGACGAGATCTTTGCCAACGGCTTTGATTCGATTTTCGGGATCGAAGGCTTTGATAAGGACGAAGAGGACTCCCCTTAGCTGCTCGAGACGCAGCCGCGCGACCGATCGCTCCTAGTCAGCGACGCTTGGGCGCGCGTGCCGGCAATGGCACACTCAGTGCGAAGCTGCGCTGCGTCGGTCGAGCGTCCGCGAGAGGGGTCATGCATCCTGTCCAAACATTCGAACTCGTCCTCGCGTTGCTCGCGGGCGTCGTCGCGTTGCACTGGGCGGCGCAACGGATCGGCTTGCCGCCCGCGACGGCACTCCTCATCGGCGGCGGCGCACTCGCGTTCTTGCCGAGCTTGCCGCGTGTGGAGCTCGATCCGGAGCTCGCCCTCGTACTCTTCCTGCCGCCGTTGCTGATGGACGGCGCCTACTTCACTGCGTTCGGCCGCTTTCGCCGGCATCTTCCGGGCATCCTGTCGCTCGCCGTCGGCGCCGTCGTGTTCACGACGGCCGCTGTCGGCATCGTCACCCATTGGCTCGTCCCGAGCCTTCCATGGGCCGCTTGTTTTGCGCTCGGCGCGATCGTGTCGCCGCCGGATGCGGTGTCTGCGCGCGCCGTGCTGCATGGCGTGAAACTTCCGCGCCGTCTGTCAGCCTTGATCGAGGGCGAAAGCTTGCTCAACGACGCGACAGGTCTCGTGCTCTTTCGCTTCGCAGTCGCAGCGACACTCAGCGGCGTTTTCGACGCGGGCGCGGCTGCGGGGAGCTTCGTGTTCCTTGCAGTCGGCGGAATTATCGTCGGCGTTGCAGTGTCGGCGATCTGGATCTTCGTGGTGCCACGTCTGCACGAGCAGACGCTGGTCATCATGGCGAGCACGCTCCTTTGCTGGGTCGCGTACATTGCAGGCGAAGCCGCGCATGTTTCCGGCGTCATAGCCACGGTTGTCGCCGGCCTCGTATTGGGCTGGTATCAGCATGTGATCTTCTCCGCGCAGGTTCGCCTGCGCGGCAGCGCGTTTTGGCAAACGATGGTCTTCGTGATGGAAGCGCTCGTCTTTATCGTGATCGGCTTTTCGCTGCGCGGTGTCCTCGATCGCGTTGGAGGGATCGAGGCGGTTTCGACGAAGATGGCTGTGCCGGTGCTCGGCGTCGTCCTCACGATGGTCGTAGCACGCTTCGTCTGGATCTTCGGCGTCGATGGCCTGCTCGGAGCCCTGCGTGGCTTGGGCTTGCGGCGTTCGCGGCCGTTGGGAACGCGCTGCGCGACTGTGCTGAGCTGGACCGGCATGCGTGGCGTCGTGACGTTGGCGGTTGCGCTTACGCTTCCCGAGTCGATGCCAGGAAGAGACCTAATGCTGGTGACCGCATTCGCGGTGATCTTCGCGACCGTCGTCATGCAAGGAGCGACACTGGGCTGGCTGATCAAGCGGCTGCAGCCGGTCGATGCGGATCCGCCGGCCAAAATGAATCTTCCGCAATCCGAGGCTGCGATCGCGTTGGCCAAAGCAGCGGCCGTCGAAGCACATGCGTACGCTGAGGACGGCACGCTGATCCACCCGCAGCTGCTGGCGGAGCATCGCAAGCGCTCGGAAATCATGCAGCGCTATGCTGCGGATGCAGATGGATTCATGCATGGCATCAGGACGCACTTCGACGTCATGCTGATTGCGGTAGCGGCCGGTCGCACGGAGTTGATCCGCATTCACCGCGCAGGCTTGATCGAGGATGAGGTTTTGCACGAGCTCGAGCGCGATCTCGATGTCGAGGAACTCGGCATCATCCTGCAACGTGGAGATGCCTCGTAACCAAGAGGGGCGCCGTCTGCCACGCTTGGGCTGGGATCGCTCGTTTGGTCAATGACCTTGTTGCTGTAGCAGTTGTTTCAAATGCTCGTTGCTTTCCAATGCCTGGATCTTCGCATTGCCGAGCAGGCTCGTGTAATCCCCTTCCTGAATAGCCTTGACGATGGCCGGATCGCTCAGGATGGCCTGGATCTGAGGGTCTGACTGAAGGCTCATGATCGACTGCATGGCCGCCGGATCCTGCGCCAGACGCGTCTGCAGTTGCTGAATGTCGCCGGTCAAGGCGTCGTCATGCGCCGACGATTTGCCTGACGAATCCGCCGCGTTCGAGACGTCGTTGCCGTACACGATCCGCACGATGTTCGACTGCTCGACATGCACGGTGCCGATGCTGGGCGAAAGCACGGTGTACACGCCACTGTTGATGCTCTGGATCTCTCCCTCGATGCGGCTACCGTCCTTGAGCTCAATCGTCGGAGAGGCCGGTGCGCCCGAGGCGAGACCGAGCAATGCGGCGGCGAGACAGGCTTTGATAAACGCTTTCATCGGCGCCACCCTTGGGGCACTGTTTGGAGACATCCTACTCCTTGCGAAGGGATGGAACTGAGGATGCCTTCCGCCGGCAGATTTCCTCCCGAACGGCTCACGCTTTCTTCGATGGCTTGATCAAGCCGTAGGCGCATACGGCCGCCAGCACACAACAGCCGGCACCCGTGAGGGCTGCGAAATGGATACGCGTCACGAACGCCGCGTCATCGCCGGCTGCCGCGAAGACAAAGCCCAGCAGCGCCGTCGCTAACAGCCCTCCAATTCGCGCCAGCGCGCTGTTGAAGCCGGACGCTGCACCCACGTGGTCGGCGTCGACCGACTCCATGACCGACGTGGTGAGCGGTGCGACACAGATGGCCATGCCGACGGCGATCAGCAGCGTCGGTGGCAGGATGTCGCTCCAGTAGTCGATCGCACCCGCGTTGATGCGCACGTAAAGCACCAAGCCGGCCGCGACGATGAGCGAACCGCCGGAGAGCAGCAGTCGGCCGCCGATTTTTGCCGCGACGCCGCCCATTGCCCGCGAACCAAGGCCGATAAGCAGCGGTATCGGCAGCATCGCAGCGCCAGCCTCGATGGCGGAATAGTGGCCGAGCCGGATCAGAAGGAAAGGCAACAGGACAATCAGTCCGCCGAGCGCAGCGTACAGAAAGAAGGTGAGCAAGCTGAGGCCGATGAAGCTGGAAGTGGCGAACAGTCCGGGCGGCATCAATGCAGCCTTGCCTCTCCGGATTTCGATCCACACGAACACCGCCAACAGGCCCGCTCCTGCCGCACCGGCAGTCCACAACGCCAGCCGCATCGCGGATGGTTCCGCCGCAGCGCTGAGCGCCCACACGATGCCTCCAAGTCCGATGGTTGCGACAAGGCCTCCGGCCCAATCGAGGCGGCTTGCTTCGCGGCGATCGCGGCTTTCATCGGCATACCACGAGAGCCACACCGCACCGACGCCGATCGGCAAATTGATAAGAAAGATGGGGCGCCAACCGAAGACATCGACGATCCAACCTCCGAGCAACGGCCCGACGGCGCCGGCGATGGCTCCGACCGCAGCCCACGTACCAATGGCTCGACCGCGAGAGGTACCGCTGAAGCTAGCCCCCAGAATCGCAAGGCTACTCGGCATGAGGAGTGCCGAACCAATCCCCTGGAGGCCGCGCCCGGCGAGAAACAGAGCAAGTGTGGGTGCGAACGTGCATAGGAGAGAGGCCAGCAGGAATATCGCAATGCCGATCTGGAAGACGCGTCGTCTGCCGTAGTGGTCGCCGAGGGCACCGCCAAGCAGGATCAGCGCGCCGAGCGGTAACAGGTAGGCGTTGATGGTCCATGCCAGCGCCGCCGGGCCCGCGTGAAACTCGTGCCCGATCGTCGGCAGAGCAACGTTGACGACGGAGCCGTCGACGAACGCGAGACTTGATCCGAGAATGGTCGCAGCGACCGTTGCGATGGGATGCCGCGCTGACGTTCCCTCTCTTCCGCGCGCTGCCATGGCTTCGTCGCACCCGTGCCGGCATGATCATGCGACGAGCTTATCCGCAAGGCCGCGACGAATCGACCGCGATTGAGCTACCGAGTACGCAACGCGCACTCATAAAGATTTGTGAGTCCGTCACTTGGCCCGCTCCTAAGATTCGCCGAACGATTCAACAGCGCGGATAGCAAAAAAGACACGATGCTCGCGCGGCCTGCGGCGCAACACAGAACGTCACTCCCGACGCGACCCCTGCTGGCGCGGGCTCGTTTCGGGCATACACAAAAATACTGGCAGCACGGCCAGCGCCGTAAGCGCTATAAGGATGCCCGGGCTCGAAGCCCAGCGCGTGCTTTCGAGGAGGACTTGGGCGACGACAGGCGCGAGCCCACCGAAGACGACGGTGGAACTGGTATTGCCCAACGCCAAGCCGCTCAGCCGAGTTCTACTGGGAAACTGCTCGGCGCTCGCGACGGCGCCGACTGCGCTGACGCCGCCCGCCAGCAGCGCAAGAAAGACGGCGGCGACCGAAGCGATCGCGATCGATGGTGACGTCATGACTGCGAACGATGCCCACGGAAGCACGATGCCGCAGAGCGCCAGCACGACGAGGACGGGACGACGACCGAACGCATCGACGGCAAGGCCCACCAGCGGCGTGATCGCAATGACGGCGACAGCTGCCATCGTCGAGACGGACAGCGCCGCATGCTCGCCGACGCGGGATGTCGTGCTGAGGAATGTCGGCACGTAAGTAATTCCAACGTAGTACGTGACCGAGCCGAGGGCGGAAATCGCGAATGCGCGCAAGATGCCGGGCCGATCCTCGCGCAGTACCTGACGCAGCGGATTTGCGCTCGTCTCTCTCTTTTCTTGAATGCGCAGGAACGCCGGCGACTCGGCCATAGAGCGGCGCGCAAACCAGACGCTTCCGGCGAGCAGCGCCCCGACGATGAATGGAATCCGCCAGCCCCAATCGTCGAGCTCGGCGCGATCGAGCGCGGCCGTTACCGTCGCGGCAACGGCGACCGCGAGCAGACCACCGATTTCGCTCGCCGCTGCTGCCAGAGAGCCGATGAAGCCACGCCGTTCCGGCTTGGCGCCTTCCACGAGGTAGGCGATGACGCCGTTGTATTCACCGCCGACGGAGAACGCCATGACGCAACGCAGGAGCACGAGAAGAACACCTGCCGCGGCACCGATGCGCTCACCGGACGGCAGGCAGCCGGTGACCAGCATTGCGATCGCCATCAGCTCCATCGACCACAACATCGTGCGACGGCGTCCCCAACGATCGCCGCTGTATCCGAAAAACGCCGCGCCGAGCGGTCGCATCAGGTAGGCCAGCGCGAAAGCCGCCAGCGTGATCACGAGCCCGTGCGTCGACTCATTGAAAAACACGCGCGCCAATGTCGGTGCGAGGTACAGATACAACGTGAAGTCATACCACTCGACGATTGTCGAGAACGCTGCGATCGCCAGCGATGTGCTCGGTACATCCGCGTGCCCGGGAGACGGTGCCGCGTATTCGCTTGGGGCGGAGTCGACCAAGATTTCGGCACCGGCAGGAGGGACGCGTCAATCTAGTGAATTGCTGCCCTGCTGCATAGAACGATTCGACACATTCGATCGGCGTGCGATCAGCTCGTTACCAGACTAACAGCGTACTTCGGGCGTCTCCGGCCCGCCTTGCTCTGAAAGCCAGAGGTCTCGCCGACGGCGCGCAGGCTTTGATCATCAGCAGCACCGTCACCGGAAACGTGGCACGCAACGACAGCAATGCAAAGCATGGCGCCGGTGTCTCGAGACACAGTCGATTTCCGCAACCGGCGCGCAGACAATGGGAAGCCCCGTTCCGGACCCGCGTACGTGTCCCGCAGTTTCTTCCGCTTTGGCGATTGCCGAATCGATCTGTCTGCGCGCGAGCTCCGTCGCGCAGGTCAAGTATTGGTGTTGCCGCCGAAGGTTTTCGATTGCCTCGCTTATTTGATCGAGCGACGCGAGCGCGCGGTCGGGCGCGACGAGCTGGTCGCGGCGGTATGGGGTAAGACAGAGATCACCGATACCCTCCTCGGCCAGACCATTCTCAAAGCGCGCCGCGCCGTCGGCGACAGCGCGGAGGAGCAGAAAGCGATCCGCACGATTCCGCGCTTCGGCTACGCATGGGTGGCTGAGATTGCTTCGGATCCGGAAGCCACCCGAGCATCGATCGAGAGCAGTGACGCAACAGCGTGGAATGCGAGCACGCTCCGTCGTCTCGCGTGGCTCGCAACGATCGTACTCCTCGCAGTCGCTGGTCTCTGGCAGGTGTTCCGCCCCATTGCGCACGACGTTCCTGTGCCTGCCGGGAGCGCCGCGGTGCTACCCGTCGATGTCAATGCACCTGCCGAGTGGTCGTGGGTGCGCTTGGGCCTGATGGACGCGATCGCCTCGCGCCTGCGCGAGGGCCGTCAGCCCATCGTTCCGAGCGACAACGTGGTGGCTCTCGTGCGTGCAGCCGCCGGGGCTTCGCATCCGCCCGATGTGCGCGCTGCTTCCGGCGCAGCACTTCTCGTGATTCCAAGCGCGACATGGAGCGACAGCGGCTGGGTCGTTCGTCTCCAATTGCAGCGCGAAGGGCTTCCTATCGAGGTCGACGCGCGAAACGTCGACGTGCTGCTGGCAGGACGCGAGGCAACCGATCGGCTTCTCGTGCGGCTCGGCAAGACGCCACCGGCCGATGCGGGAGATCCAGGACAATGGTCGGATGCTCAGCTGCTCCAGCGCGCCGAGGCAGCGCTGCTGACGGATGATCTCGACGGTGCGCGACGCTTGCTGCAATCGGCGCCCGAATCGTTGAAGCAATCGCCCGAGTATGCCCTTCGCCTGATCAAGATCGACTTCCGTACCGGAGCGTTCGACGCCGCCGAAGAACGCCTGCATGCGCTGCTCACCGAAGTGCCCGCCGAAAGCGATCCGGTATTGCGTGCCCGGGTTTTGAACGGCATGGGTCACGTGGCGATACGGCGCAGCCATATCGATGATGCAACGACCGCGTACGCCGAAGCGGCGTCGTTGCTCGCAGGGCGCGCCGCGCCGGCCGAGCTTGGACAGGCGTACATGGGGCTCGGCAACGCCGCGCAGATTCAAGAGCGCTATGACCAAGCGCAAGTGCACTTCTCGCAAGCCCACATCGCGTTCGAGCTTGCGGGCGACGGGCTTGCGCTCGCACGCCTCGAAGCAAACGAAGGCATGCTCGATGCGGCACGCGACCGTTACGCGAGCGCAGTGACGTCGCTCGAACGCGCGGCGCGGCGATTTGAAACCTTCGGAACCGTGAACGAGCTCGCGATGACGTCGAGCGTCGAGATCGCCTCGCACCTCGCGCTGCTCGAGCCCCGCGAAGCGCTCGCCGCAAGCGAGCGCGCATGGCCGGTCCGCGATCGTCCGAGCAATCCGCGCATCCGGCACGCGTACGTTTTCCACCGCGCGCTCGCGCTCGACGCAAACGGGCGTCGGCGCGAAGCCTTGGTGTTGCTGCAAAGCATCCTCAACGAAGCCGATCCTGCACGCGAAGCGGACGTGCAGGCGGTCGCTCGCGGCGCGCTCGCGCGGATCGCGCTCGCCTCCGGACACGCCAAAGACGCCGTCGATCTCGCGTTGGCGGCCATGCCTGCGCTCGACGATGCCGGAGATCCGCGCGATCGGCTGACCACTTGGCTCGTCGCAACTCGAGCCTTGCGCGCCGTCGGACAGACCGAGGATGGGGCGCGAGAGACTGGCGAACTTGCCGCCTGGGCCGGAACGCGAGCGCAGCCCGTTGCAACACTGTATGCGAGCCTCGCCAAAGCCGAACAGCTGACGGCCGAACGGCGGGATGCATTTTCAGAATACGACCGGGCGCTCGCGCTCGCCTCGTCCGGCAACGTGCCCGCGGACATCGCCGAGGTCGTCGTTTCGTACGGTACGGCCTTGCTCGACAAAGGCGAGCTCGAACGGGCAACGGCCATCGTCGGCCAGGCCGCGCGCTGGGCAGACCGGGACTTCGGCTGCGCGCTGCTGCAAGTCCGGTTGTATTCGGCGCTCGGTCAGCGCCCTGCCTGGGAACACGCGGTCACAGCCGCGCGCGCGATCGCGGGCGACCGCGACCTTCCGAAAGAGCTCGCCGTCTTTTCCGGCGACCTCTGATTCAGCGCGGCGAAAACGAGCGCGAAAGAGGCGCGAAAGAGCCGCGAATGGCGTTTTTCGGCCGTTGCGCGCAGCGTGTCCTTTCCATTGTCTTGCTTGGGGATTCCGCATGCGCTTCGTTGTCGTCACCGCACTCGCCGCCTCCGTTATTGCCGGCGTCGCCCACGCAAGCTCGTTTCGCACGCTCGTCCAGAACAGCGGCGTAGCTGGCCTTTCTCATAACGGCCGTATCGCCACGGGCGTCATGGCCACCGGCTTCAGCGGAGCACCGGCATGGCGCTGGACACCGGAAACGGGGGTGCAGTCGATCGAAGGCTTTCTCGACGCGGTCGGTATGAGCGCATGGGCTCAGCCGATTGCCGGAGCCGTTCTCGATGAAGACGGCCACGAGGTGGCGGCGATTGCGTATAGCAATGTGTCGATCGTCGGTCCCGTCGTCATCGGTCCCTATCCGGGCGGTCTTGAAGTCGACGGCTATCTAAGCTCGACCTACGGCGTCTCCGATGACGGCGCCGCGGTGGGTCTTGCGTACGACAAGACCGGCCATCCGATCGCATTCTTGTGGACGACCGCTGACGGGATGTCGCGCTTGCCCGTGAATCGGCCGGACACGTTCTCGCGTGCCAACGGCATCAGCCACGACGGCCGTGTCGTGTTCGGCTGGAACGATCAGTCGGACGGCTACCGCTCGGGCGTGATCTGGCAGGACGGCGCGCCCGTCGATCTCACCGACGCGACGGGTAGCCCGATCGGCGAAGCGCTGGCCGCGAACAGCGACGGCAGTGTCGTCGTGGGCGGCGGCTATTTCACCGCAAACGGCAGCGAAGCTTGGCGCTGGACCCAAGCGACTGGAGTGCAACCGATCGGCATCCTTCCGAGCCAGATGGCGTTTCGGGGGACTGCTCACGCCGAGCAATCGCCGCGCGCGGACGTTACGAAGCTGCCGGTGGGATCGGTGGTCGACGGCTTTCTGCCGCCCGAGTCGTATGCCTTCGCCGTCAGCGATGACGGCAACGTGATCGTCGGCGCAAGCGGTATGTGGCCAATACGTACGGCCAGCATATGGACGCCAAGCGCCGGGCTCGAACCGCTCGCCGACTATGTTGCCGCGCGCGGAGTCAGCGTGCCGGACAACTGGTTTCTCGCAGCTGCAACCGCGATTTCGGCGGACGGCGAAACGATCGGCGGCTGGGGCATCGATCCCGACGGCATCATGGCCGCGTTCGTGATCGATCTGCATTCCGAAGCGACGTCCGATGCGATCGTCGAAGCGCACGGCACCGTCGCATACAACGACCTATCGAGCGGACCGTTCTCAGGCGTTGCGGTCGGCACTCCCGTGACGCTTTCGTTCGTGCTCTCGCCCGAGGGCGTTGAGCTCGCGCCCGGCAAAGCGACGAGCTATCCGATTCGTCTCGATACGTTCGAGCTTCGCGCGGGCGACGCCAGCGAGACGTTGGCGGCGACGCAAGACGGGCCGTCCATGATGCTCACCAATGATTACCCGCTGTCCGACGGCATCCATCTTTTCTCGACGCCGACCGCATCGGGCCAGGCGTTTGAGTTCGAGCTGTTCAACCCGGGCGGCGACCTGTTCGACTCGGACGATCTAAACCGCATCAACCAGACTTTCGGGCCCGAGTTTTTCGAGAAATCGTCTTGGCAGATCACAGATGGCAACAACAGCTTGTGGGTCGAGCTCGACGACGTCGGCATTCACGACATCGTTGCGACGCCCGACGGGATTTTCATGGATGGCTTCGATCCTTGATGGAGCGGAATCGCGCAGGCGAGTGGACAAAGCGCTGATGCGGTGTGATGACCCAAAGCGCCATCGCGATGAAACGCGCGGGAAATAGTCGGGCCGGGAGATTGTCCTAGACGCGTTGGACAACCTTGGAGCTTCAGTTGGTGGGCCGTGATGGGATCGAACCATCGACCAACGGATTAAAAGTCCGCTGCTCTACCGCTGAGCTAACGGCCCATGCTTCAGTGAAAACCTGCGAGGCGAACCTCGTATTTTATCTGTCCTCGCGCTTTAACGGTAGCGCGTCGGATCCTCGACCCCCGACGCGGCAAATCCCTGCGCACGCAGCCGGCAGGCGTCGCAGGCTCCGCACGCACGGCCGTCGGCGTCAGCTTGATAGCACGACACGGTCGCCGCGAAATCGACGCCGAGCCGGAGCCCTTCGCGCACGATGTCGGCTTTGCTGAGCCGGATCAGCGGCGCGTGGACCACAATGTGTTTGCCCTCGACTCCCGCTTTCGTCGCGAGATTCGCAAGCCGCTCGAACGCGCCGATGAACTCCGGGCGGCAGTCTGGATAGCCGGAATAGTCGACCGCATTGACGCCGCAGAAAATGTCTCGCGCGTCCAACGTCTCCGCCCAGCCGAGCGCGACCGCGAGCATGATCGTGTTGCGCGCGGGCACGTAGGTAACCGGAATCCCGGCGCCGCCTTCCTTCGGCACGTCGATGTCCGCGGTCAGCGCGGAGCCGCCGATGCTGCGAAGGTCGACGTGCACGGTCTTGTGCGCGAGCGCGCCGAGCATCGTCGCGATGCGGTTCGCAGCGGCGAGCTCGGACACGTGACGCTGGCCGTAATCGACGCTGAGCGCGTGACACGCAAAGCCCTGCTCGCGCGCGAGCGCGAGCGTGACGGCCGAATCCATGCCGCCGGAGACGAGTACCACCGCGTTGCGTGTCGATGTCGTCATGTTCCCGGCGTCTCGCCCCAAAGTGATTTGTGCAGCTGCAGCTGGAACCGCACCGGCAGCCGATCGGCGAGGATCCATCCGGCGAGCTCGCGCGGCGCGAGCTTCGTGTAGACCGGCGAGAACAACACCTGACAACGCGCGGGCAGCGCTTGCTCGCGAATGCGCTCGCGCGCCCACTCGTAATCGGCGCGGTCGGCGATCACGATCTTGACCTGATCGTGCGCCGACAAATGCGCGAGATTCGACCAGAGATTGCGCGCACTCTCGCCGGAGCCCGGCGCCTTGAGATCGACGACCTTGCGCACGCGCGGATCGACCGTCGCGACATCGAGCGCACCCGAAGTTTCCAGCGACACTTCATAACCCGCATCGCAAAGCGCGGCGAGGAGCGCAATGCAACGCTTCTGCGCAAGCGGCTCGCCACCGGTCACGCAAACGTGGCGCGCGTTGTATTCGGCAACCGTCGCGAGAATCTCGTCGATCGAGCGCCACTCGCCGCCGTGAAACGCGTATTCGGTGTCGCACCAGACGCAGCGCAGCGGACAGCCGGTGAGACGCACGAATACGGTCGGCCAGCCGACCGCGTCGGCTTCGCCTTGCAGCGAATGGAATATCTCGGTGATGCGAAGGCGCGCGGCGGATGCCGGCGATGCGCCGATGTCCGCGTCGCTGTCGGTGACGATGGCGTTCACGAGCCCGGCCCTGCGCCGGTTAGTGACGGGTTTCCAGCTTCAGCGCGCGCAGTCGACCCTGAGCGAGACGCGCGACGGTCGTGTCCGGATAGGTCTGCACGACCTGATTCAAAGTCGATTCCGCCTGATCCCACTGCTTCAACTCGTATTGCGCGTAACCGACCTTCAGCAGTGCATCCGGCGCCTTCTGGCTGTCGGGATAGCGTTGCAGCAGTGTCTGAAACGACTTGAGCGCGATCTTGTAATTCTGCGTCACGTAGTACGACTCGCCGAGCCAGTAATACGCGTTGCCGGAAAGCTCGCTGTTCGGATACTGATCGAGAAAACTCTGGAAGCGGCGCGCGGATTCGGCGTAGCGGCCGTCCTTCAATGCCGCGAACGCGGCGTCGTAGCTCGGCTTCTCTCCGGCGGCATCGCCGCCGTTGTCGGACGCCGGCGGCGCCTCGTCGGGAGCGGTGCTGTCGAGATTGCCGCGCTCATCGTCGCGCAGCTCGCCGACGTTCGGGCGCGCACGCGGCGGCGGATTGTTGTCGGCAGGCGTAGCGGCATCGCCGCGGCCGCCGAGCTGGACGTCCTGCATCGGCGCGTTGTTGTCGCGCGAGCCGGGATTGGCCGCCCCGGGCGGCTGTCCGGCCGGCGCATGGCCTTCCAGACGTCCGATCCGCGAATCAAGATCGATGTACTGATCCTTCTCGCGGCGCTTGGCTTCGTCGAGCTGGTGCGAAAGCTCCTCGACCTGCCCTTGTAGCGTCTGCACCTGCGATTGCAGCGCCTGGATCTGATTGACCAGATCCACCGCGTTGCCGCCGCTATGGTTGTTCGCCTGCTGTTCGAGCCGATCGACGCGCTCGGCCAGCGAAAGCCGCTGCGCGTTTGCCGGCGAAACGAACGATGCAGCGGCGGTCGCGAGGACCGCCGCTGCGATGAAGGCCGATCGAACGTTATGTACCGGCATGGCTTTCACCGATCCCACGTCGAGCGATCTCACTTGGCCGTGTAGACGATCTCGACACGGCGGTTCTTCGACCAGCACGATTCATCATGCTGACGGCACACCGGACGCTCTTCGCCGTAGCTGACGACATTCAGCGCCGCGGACGAAGCACCGGCGGCCGAAAGCGCGCTCTGCACCGCGTTGCCGCGACGCTCGCCCAAGCCAAGGTTGTATTCGCGCGAACCGCGCTCGTCGGCGTTGCCTTCCAGGCGCACGCGCGAATCCGGGAACTGGCGCAGATATGCCGCATGGCAGGCGATCTGGGCCTGGAACTCCGGCTTGATCTCGGTGCGATCAAGATCGAAGTAGACGACGCGCTGACGCAAGCACGAGTCCGTATCGAGACTGTCGCGCGTGTAGCGGCCAGTGGTGTCGGTCGGCGCAGTCGTCGTCTGCGACGAGGTGTCGACGGGCGGCGCCGTATCGGGCTTCACTTTCTTCTTCGCGCACGCCGCGACGGACGCGACGAGCATCACCGCAAACACAACTCGAACGATGTTTTTCATGATGGCTTTCCCTTTTTGCTACGCAGGGTTGAGACAGTAGGTCACGCACACTGGTCCAGCCTATTTTCCGGCTGTTTATTTCATATCGAGATTAACGCTGGCGGAACGGGCCCCAGGCAGGCTCGCGGACATCTCCCTCCGCCAGCACCAAGCGTTGCCGGACGCGCCCGTCAGCGGACACCGCGTAGAGCACGCCCCGCGATCCTTCGCTGGTGGCGTACAACAGCATGCTGCCGTTCGGAGCGAAGCTCGGCGATTCATCTTGGTTGCCCGGCGAAACCAGGGTATTTTGGTTGGTCGCGCGGTCCAGAACCGCAATACGATACACGTTTCCGTTGCCCTGCACCATTGCGAGCTTGATGCCTTTCGCATCGACCACGGATGCACGTGCGTTGTACTGGCCCTGGAATGTAATGCGCGTCGGTTCTCCACCTGCGGTCGATACCTGATAGATCTGCGGCTTGCCGGCCCTGTCGGACGTGAAATAGAGGCTCTGGCCGTCCGGTGCCCAGACCGCTTCGGTGTCGATCGCGAAGTGCTTGGTGATCTGCGTCGTCGCGCGGCTGCCGAGATCCATGATGTAGACATCCGGGTTGCCGCCGCGTGACAGCGTCAGCGCAAGCCGGTTTCCATCCGGCGAGAACGCCGGCGCGCCGTTGATGCCCTTGCTGCTCGACACCTGCTGGCGCGAGCCCGTCGCAAGATCCTGGATGAAGATCGAGGAATTGCCGCTCTCGAACGAGTTGTAGGCCAGGCGCTTGCCGTCCGGCGACCACGCCGGCGACAGAAGCGGCTCGCGCGAGCGCACGATGACTTGCGGATTGAAGCCGTCCGAATCGGCGACCATCAGCGCGTATTGGATGCTCGGTGCGGTGCCGACGGCGGTCACGTACGCGATGCGCGTCCAAAATGCGCCGCGCACGCCGAGGATCTTCTCGTACACGATATCGGCGATCTGATGCGCGACATCGCGCAGCGCCGTGCGCTGTCCGCTGATCGCAAGACCGGCCATGCGCTGCTGCTTGGCGACGTCGAAAAGCTCGAACTCGACGCGCACCGCGCCGTCGCCCCCATCGGTCGCGCGGCCGACGACGAGATAGTCCTGCTTGAGGAGGCGCCACGTCGCGAACTTGACGTCGGCTTCGCGCGTCGGGAATTCGACGATGTCGCCCTTGGGCAGCGTTCTGAACTGGCCCGAGCGCGCGAGATCGTTGCGTACGACCTCGCCGACGTCGGTTTCCGGCGGAAGGCCCGCGCCTTCGAAGCCGAATGGAACCACCGCGATCGGCAACGCCGACGCGTTGCCGTTGACGATGTCGATGCCCAGCTGCTGGGCCATCGCGGCGGGCGCTGCGATCAGCGCCGCAACGATCAGCAGCATGCATGTGAGGAATCGGCCGTGCTTGCTCATCTTGATCATCCGTCGTATTTGAAATTGAATTTGATCGAGCGCTGGAACACCTTCTCGTAACCCTGATACGGCAGCGGCGCCGCCTTCATCACCGCCTGCTCGATCGAATTGCGCGTTACCGGATCGGCATTGCACGGCGGAACCGGCGTCACCGAAATCACGTCGCCGCCCGGAATCTGCACGATGCTCAGGCTGCACCGGAGCCCCGGGCTCGCAGAGTCCGGCCGGTTCCAATTGTTTGTCACGGCACTCTGAATCGCAGCCGCATAGCGTGCAGCGAGATCATCGTCCTTGCCTCCGGCGCCGGTCATCGGCTTCTCGGATTCGTTGTCGACCATCTCCTGCAGGCGCTGCTGCTCGGCCTTGCGCTGGTCCGCCTTCTGCTGATCCTGGATCTGCGCGAGTTTGTCTTTCTCGAGTTTCACTGCTTTTTCCGCCGCCTCGCGCTGCTTGCGGACGTCCGCGAGCTGCTTCTTGCGCTCTTCTTCCTTGCGCTGCTGATCTTCTAGAAGCGCCTGCTCTCGGCGATGCTTTTCTTCCTGTTCGCGCTTCTGCTGCTCGGCCTTCTCGGCGGCCATTTCGGTGATGCGCTCCTGATCGACTTGGTCCTGATGCACTTCGGTCGGCGGCGGCGTCGCGTCCTGCGGCGGCTTGGGCGGCTCTGGTTTGGGCGGCTCTGGTTTGGGCGGCTCGGGTTTGGGCAGCGTCGGCTTGGCCGTCGCAAGCTTCGGGCTCGATACGCTGACCGCCTTCGGCGCTGCCGTCGGCCCGATCAGATCGACCTGGATCACCGGCCCCGGCATGCTGACCGGCCGCGATTCGGTGGTCCACCAGAGGCCGACCAGCATCGCGAGGACGCAGATGACATGGATCGCGAGCGCGAATCCGAACGCCCGGAGCTTGTCGCCGAAGCTCTCCATCGTCGTCAGTGCGTGTCCTGTGTCGGCTGGCTCATGAGCCCGACCTTGGCCACGCCCGCCTGCTGCAGCAGCACCATCGCGTCGTAGACGCGGCCGTAGTCGGCGCGCTTGTCGCCGGCGACGAGGAATTGCAGCTGCGGATTCTCGCGCACGAACGCGGACGCTTTCGCCACCAGCGCCTGCGGCTCGATCGGCTCGCGCTTGGCGGGCCCGAGCGTGAGGTAGAGCTTGCCTTGCTCATCGACGCTGACGACCGCCGGTTCCTTGTCGTTCTGCACCGATTTCGCTTTGGATTGCGGCAGCTGGATGTCGACGCCGAGATTCAGAAGCGGCGCGGTGACCATGAAGATGATCAAGAGCACGAGCATCACGTCGATGTACGGCACGACGTTGATCTCGGCCTTGAGCTTGCGGCGCTTTCGATGTTTGCCGTAGGTCGCTTGCATCAGACAACTCCAACGCGCGCGAGCGCGTCGCGGGGTTCTGGGATTCGGATCGCGATCACGCCGGCTCGTCCAGATGCGCTTGTCGCGCGAGGATCGATGAGAATTCCTCGACGAACGTGTCGTAGCGCATGTTGATGCGCTCGATCTTGGTCGAGTAGCGGTTGTAGGCCCACACTGCCGGAATCGCCGCGAAGAGACCCATCGCGGTTGCGATCAAGGCTTCGGAAATGCCGGGCGCGACCATCGCGATCGTCGCCTCCTTGACGCTCGCGAGGCCCTGGAACGCAATCATGATGCCCCACACCGTGCCGAAGAGGCCGACGTATGGGCTGATCGAACCGACGTTGGCGAGGAACTCGAGACTCTGCTCGAGCCGGTCGACTTCGCGCGTCGAGGCGACGCGCATCGCGCGCTGCGCGCCTTCGAGCAGCGCGCGCGAATCGACGCCGCGGCGCTGGCGAAGGCGCGCGAACTCGCGGAAACCCGCTTCGAAGATCGCCGCGCTGCCGGCGATGCGCTCGCCGGCGCTGGTCAGATCCTTGAAGAGGCCGGCGAGATCGGCGCCCGACCAGAAGCGCTCCTCGAACTCGTCCGCGCCTTCGTTGGCGCGGTCGATCAGCGCTTTCTTGCGGAAGATGATGAACCAGGACGCGATCGAGAACGCGATGAGGATGCCGAGCACCAGCTTCACCGGCAGGCTGGCGCCGAGGATCAGGGCCAAGATATTGAGTTCGTTGTTCATGGTTTCGCTATCACGTCGAGAATGGGGGCAGGAATCGGGCGTGGCCGGAAACTCGCCGCGTCCAGGCACGCGATGCGCACGCGTGCTTCGACCAGCGGCCGCGCTTCGGGTTCGCGGCGAAGATCCTGTTTGACGATGAAACTCGCGCTGCGGCGCTCGATCGGCGCCACCGTCGCGGTCAGAAGATCGTCCAGCCGTGCCGGCGCATTGAAGTCGAGCTCCATGCGATGCACGACGAAGACCACGCCGGAATCCGCTCGCACTTCCTCCTGGCCGAAGCCCGCGGCACGCAGCCATTCGGTGCGCGCGCGTTCGAGGAAGTGAAGGTACCGCGCATGATAGACGACGCCGCCGGCATCGGTGTCTTCCCAGTAGATGCGGATGGGCCAGGCGAAGAGCGGAGAGCTGGAAATCGAGAATCGGGAATCGTCGGCCGCGTGCTCTTGCGAGGATTTCATTCCTTCGGCCCCTCGCTGGCGTCGAACAAATCCTCGACCGTCACGCGCCGCGGCGCCTTCAACCCGAGATGCCTCCACGCTTTCGCCGTCGCCATGCGCCCGCGCGCGGAGCGCACGAGGAAGCCCTGTTGGATCAGGAACGGCTCGATCACGTCTTCGAGCGTGCCGCGTTCCTCGGACAACGCCGCAGCCAGCGATTCGACGCCGACCGGGCCACCGTCGAAATTCTCGATGATCATGCCGAGGAGGCGACGGTCGAGCGCATCGAAGCCTTCATGATCGACCTTCAGCATTTCGAGCGCAGCCGAAGCGGTAGCGGAGTCGATCGAGCCATGACCCTTGACCTCGGCGAAATCGCGCACGCGCCGCAGCAGGCGGTTCGCGATGCGCGGCGTGCCGCGCGCGCGCCGCGCGATCTCCGCAGCACCGTCCGCATCGCAAGCGATACCGAGAATCTTTGCCGAGCGGCGCACGATCGCCGAAAGCTCGAGCGCGCTGTAGAACTCCAGCCGATGCACGATGCCGAAGCGATCGCGCAGCGGCGCCGTCAGAAGACCCGCGCGCGTCGTCGCGCCGATCAGGGTGAACGGCGGTAGATCGAGCTTGATCGAGCGCGCGGCTGGGCCCTCGCCGATCATGATGTCGATCTGGAAATCCTCGAGCGCCGGATACAGCACTTCCTCGACGATCGGCGAAAGCCGGTGAATCTCGTCGACGAACAAGACGTCGCGCGGCTGCAAATTGGTCAGAAGCGCGGCGAGATCACCCGGCCGCTCCAGCACCGGCCCCGACGTCGATCGAAGGTTCACGCCAAGCTCGTTCGCGATCACATGCGAGAGCGTCGTCTTGCCGAGCCCCGGCGGCCCGAAGATCAGCACGTGATCGAGCGCTTCGGAGCGCCTGCGCGCCGCTTCGATCGAGATCGCCAGCTGCTCGCGCACCGCTTGCTGGCCGAGATAGTCGCCAAGGCGCTGCGGGCGGATCGAGGCCTCGACGGCGTCGTCGTCCGGGTTTGCGGCGGTGGCGATCAGGCGATCGGTCATTCGGGAGCAGGGATCAAGGGCGAGGGCTCGATTATGGAGCCTTAACGGTTCGGGAAATCAGTACGGCGAATGAACGGCTCTCCAACATCGCTCGCCAGAGCGACGCAACGCTTATCGCGCCCTCGCCCCTAACCCCTCCTCGCTCATCCCTAAATCTCCACCTGCGTCCCAAGCTCGATCAGCCGATTCCCCGGAATCTGGAAAAACGCCGTCGCCGGCGTCGCGTTGCGCGCCATGAACACGAACAAGCGATCGCGCCAGAGCGCCATGCCGGGCCGATCGGTGGCGACGATGCTCTCGCGGCTCAAGAAGAACGTCGTATCCATGAGATCGAACGGCAAGCCGCAGGACTGGATCGCCGAGATCGCTTCGGGAACGTCGGGATCTTCGGCAAATCCGAAGCGGAGCGTCAGCTTGTAGAACTCATCGCCCAGCGGATCGACGCTGATGCGCTCGTCAGGCTCGGCCGTCGGTGTTTCCAGTACATCCACGGTCAGAAGCACGTTGCGCTCGTGCAGCACCTTGTTGTGCTTCAAGTTGTGCAAGAGCGCGTGCGGCACGCCGTCCTGGTTCGCGGTGAGGAAGATCGCGGTGCCGGGAACTCGCAGCGGCGGATGCGCGGCGATCGAGGAGATGAATGGCGCGAGCGCAAGACCGCTCTGCTTGATCTCGCGCATGACGAGATCGCGGCCGCGCCGCCACGTCGACATCAGCGTGAAGATCGCAGCGCCCAGCACCAACGGGAACCAGCCGCCGTGCTCGACCTTGTCCGCGTTCGCGGCCAGGAACGCAGCGTCGACGAACAAGAAAAGAAGGCCGACCGTCGCAACGCGGATCTTGCTCCAGTGCCACATGCGGCGGAACACGATCATCACGAGGATCGAATCGATCGTCATCGTGCCGACCACGGCGATGCCGTACGCCGCGCCAAGGTTGTCCGACGAGCGAAAACCGATCACGACCGCCAGCGTCAGCACCAGCAGCATGCGGTTGATCCACGGCAGATAAATCTGCCCGCGCGTCTCGCGCGAGGTGTGCCGCACTTCCATGCGCGGCAGGTAGCCGAGCTGGATCGCCTCGCGCGTGACCGAGAACGCGCCGGAAATCACCGCTTGCGAGGCGATCACCGCGGCGGCGGTCGCGAGCACGATCATCGGGATCAGCAACGACGACGGCACCATCATGTAGAGCGGATTGTCCGCCGCCGCTGGATTGCCGATCAGGAGCGCGCCCTGTCCGAAATAGTTCAGCACCAGCGCCGGCAGCACAAGGCCGAACCAGGACCAGCGAATCGGCTTCTTGCCGAAATGGCCCATGTCCGCATAGAGCGCCTCGGCGCCTGTGATGCAGAGGACGACCGTCCCGAGCGCGAAGAACGCGACCCAGCCTTGGTGCAGGAAGAATTCGATCGCGTAATACGGCGCAATCGCGCGCAATACGCCCGGACTCTGCGCGATATGCCAAACACCAAGCACCGCCAGCACGATGAACCACAAGAGCATCACCGGCGCGAACACCGCGCCGACGCGGCCGGTGCCGCGATTCTGGAATGCGAACAAGAGCAGCACGATCAGCGCCGACAGCGGCACGACCCAGTGCGCGAGACGCGGCTCGAGCACTTCCAAACCTTCCACCGCGCCGAGCACCGAGATCGCCGGCGTGATCACGCCGTCGCCGAAGAAGAGCGCAGCGCCGAAGAGCCCGAGCACGATGATCCACCAGCGCGCGCGCTGGCTCGACCGCACGCTGCGCTGCGCGAGCGCGGTCAGCGCCATGATGCCGCCTTCGCCCTTGTTGTCGGCGCGCATGATGAAGCCCGCATATTTGATCGACACCACCAGGATCAGCGACCAGAACACCAGCGAAAGGATGCCGAGGATGTTCTCTTCGGTCGGCGCGAGCGCGTGCGGCCCGAACGTCTGCTTGATCGCGTACAGCGGGCTCGTGCCGATATCGCCGTAGACCACACCGATCGCGCCGACGGCGAGCGCGGAAAAGCGCGCGCCAAGATCGGGGTCGTTGCTCGATTTCGTTGCGTCGTTCATCGGAATTCCGTGTCTCAGCGCAACGCGGCCTTGAGGGCCTTGCGGATGATCTCTTCGGCGCGATCGCCAGGTGCCGCGGCATCGCGCACGAGGCGCGTGACTTCGGCCGGTTTGTATCCGAGCGCCTGCAAGGCGACCGTCGCTTCGGCGACCGGATCCTTCGGCACGCCGCCGGTGCTGGATGCGATGCCGCTGCTGAGCCCGTCCAGCCGATCGCGAAGCTCCACCAGCATGCGCTCGGCCGTCTTCTTGCCGATGCCCGGAATGCGCGTCAGCGACGCGACGTCGCCGAGCTGGATCAGGCGCGCGAATTCATCGGTGCTGACTCCGGAAAGCACAGCGAGCGAAATCTTCGCGCCGATGCCGCTGACTTTCTGCAAGCTGCGAAAGAGGCTTCGCTCTGCTTCGCGCAGGAATCCGTAGAGCACCGCGGTGTCTTCCTTCACCGCGTAATGCGTGTAGAGACTGACTTCCCGGCCGGTCTCCGGCAGATCGAAAAATGTCGACATCGGCGCTTCGAGCTCGTAGCCGACGCCGCCGACGTCGACGACGAGCGACGGCGGCTGCTTGACCAGCAACGTTCCTCGCAGGCGTCCGATCATCGGCGTCTCCAGGCGCTGCGCGGCAAGCCCAGGCGCGCCACGCTCGATCGCGTGTGCGCATGCGTGAGCGCGATCGCGAGCGCGTCGGCCGCGTCGGCCTGCAACCGCTCGGTGAGGTTCAGCAACACGCAGACCATATGCTGCACCTGCGTCTTGTCTCCGGCGCCGGTGCCGACGACGGATTGCTTCACCTCGCGCGCCGCATATTCGCTGACGCTAAGCCCGCGGCTCACCACCGCGCAGATCGCCGCGCCGCGCGCCTGTCCGAGCTTCAGCGCCGAATCTGCGTTACGCGCCATGAACACGCGCTCGACCGCCGCTTCCTGCGGCGCGTACTCGACGATGATCGCGCTGATCTCGTCGAAGATCTGCTTCAGCCGCTCGGAGAACGTGTCGTGATCGACGAGCTTGAGCGCTGTGTTGAACACGTGACGCGAGCGGCCCGTGCCATCGACTTCGATGATACCGATGCCGGTGCGCTGGCTACCGGGATCGATACCGAGGATGCGGACGGTGCCGGCAAGCGGCTGTGCGAGACGCGCGCTCATGTCACGGGTGCGAACCGGCCGTTGCGCAAAAAACCGATCGCAAGATCAGCGACGGCGGATGAGAACACAAGACCCGTATGCGTCGCGTCGACGGTGCAATGATCGGTGACGCCGGGAAGATGCGTTTCCTCGACCGCGACGGTGCCGTCGTGCGGTGCGGTCAGCGTGCCGACGGTCACACCAAGACCGAACGGCAGGCGCCCCGCGATGACGCCGAGCGGGCGGCTGCCGTCCCAATGCTCGACGCCGCCGACGAGCGCGTCGCGGCTCCTGCCTAGCAGCCAGTGACCACCCGGCAATCCGTCCAGACCGCGCGCAACCGCGCTGCCGCGAAGAGGCGGCCCGATGCAGACGACGTTGCCGTGCGGAAGCTCGTTCGCGCCGCGCACGCTTTCGAGCGCAACGAGGCCGCCGAGACTGTGTCCGACGAGATGCACGCGATCGGCGTCGACCTCGCGCATGCGCGAGCGCACGCGCTCGCAGGTGGCATCGACGCTGCCGAACACGCTTGCGTAGTCGAGCACGTCGACGCCGAATCCGGCGAGGCGCAGGCGCCGCGCCAGCGAAACCAACGTGAGACCGCGCATCCACACGCCGTGCAGCAGGATCACGTGCTCGGTCATGCCTGCATTGTACGCGCGTCGCGGCGCGCGCACGGATCGGCGCGACGAGGAGTCGCGCGATGCGCCGATGCGTTGTGCTTTCGCCATCTCGGCTCAGCGCTTTTCGGGCAATACCACGCGAACGTGCAATTCGCCGAGCTGCGCGTCGGCGACGACGGACGGCGCCGCGGTCATGAGGTCCTGCGCGCTCGCGGTTTTCGGGAATGCGATCACATCGCGGATCGATTCGGTGCCGGCCATCAGCGCCGCGATGCGGTCGATGCCGAATGCGATGCCGCCGTGCGGCGGCGCGCCGAACTTCAACGCTTCGAGCAGGAAGCCGAACTTGGCCTCGGCTTCCTCGGCGCCGATGCCGAGGAGCTCGAACACCGCGCTCTGCATCTCCGGCCGATGGATACGAATCGAGCCGCCGCCGATCTCGTTGCCGTTCATCACCATGTCGTAGCCGCGCGAGACCGCGATCATCGCGTTCGTTTTGAGATCGGCGATGTCGTCGACCTTCGGCGCGGTGAACGGGTGATGCAGCGCGACGTAGCGCTTGGCTTGCGCGTCGTATTCGAACATCGGGAAGTCGACGACCCAGAGCGGCGCCCATGTGTTCGCGACGAGACCGCGATCGCGAGCGATCTTGATGCGCAGTGCGCCCATGAAGTCGGACACGGTCTTGTACGCGCCGGCGCCGAAGAAAATCATGTCGCCGCTTTGCGCGCCGACCGCGTCGAGCACGCGCGCGATCGTCGCATCGTCGAGGAACTTGGCGATCGGCGAATTGATGCCGTCCTTGCCTTTGGCGCGATCCTCGACGCGCATCCACGCGAGCCCTTTCGCGCCATACTTGGCGACATACGCGCCGAGATCGTCGATTTGCTTGCGCGAAAGATCGGCGGCGGCCGGCACGCGCAATGCGGCAACGCGGCCGTCGGGATTGTTCGCGGCGTCGGCGAATACCTTGAATTCGACGTGCTTCACGGCATCGGCGATGTCGACGAGTTCGAGCGCGATGCGAAGATCGGGTTTATCCGATCCGTAGCGCCGCATCGCTTCTTCGTACGTGATGCGCGGAAACGGAGCGGCGAGCTCGACGCCGACCACATCCTTGAAGATCGCGCGGATCATCGCCTCGACCGTATCCTGCACGCCGCGCTCGTCGATGAACGCGAATTCCATGTCGAGCTGCGTGAATTCCGGTTGACGATCAGCGCGCAGATCCTCGTCGCGGAAGCAGCGTGCAATCTGATAGTAGCGATCGAAACCGGCCATCATCAGCAGCTGCTTGAAGAGCTGCGGCGACTGCGGCAGCGCGTAGAACTCGCCCGCGTGCACGCGCGAAGGCACAAGATAATCGCGCGCGCCTTCGGGCGTCGCTTTGGTGAGAATCGGCGTCTCGATATCCTGAAAGCCGCGCTCATCGAGATGACGGCGCAGCGCCGAGACGAGCCGAGTGCGCATGCGCATCATGCGCTGCATGTCCGGGCGACGAAGGTCGAGATAGCGGTACTTGAGCTTCAGGTCTTCGTTCGTGTGCTCATGCAGCGCGAACGGAAGATCGCGTGCCGCGTTCAGCACGTCGATCGAATCGGCGAGCACTTCGAACTGGCCGGTGCGTACGCGATCGTTGACGCTGACACGCCGGCGCACGCGTCCGGTGACGCGAAGGCAATATTCGTAGCCGACGTCGCTCGCGGTCGAGAACGCGGCGGCGTTGTCCGGATCGACGACGATCTGCACCACGCCTTCGTGATCGCGAAGATCGATGAAGATGACGCCGCCGTGATCACGGCGCGTATCGACCCAGCCGCACAGCGTGACGGATTGGTCCAGAAGAGTCTCGTCGACGAGACCGCAATAGTGAGTGCGCATCGAATCGCTTAAGTCGCGCCGGCCGGCGCTGGAAGGCGCGAAATGCTACGGAGGTTGTTGCTGCACTGCAATGCGGCCGAGGAATCTCTGACCGCAATCCCTCTCCTGCCCCACCGCAATCCCCTCTCCCGCTTGCGGGAGAGGGCTGGGGTGAGAGCAATCTTGCAATCACTCTCCGCCCCTCTCCCGCAAAGCGAGAGAGGGGAAGAGCCCAGCATTACCGCCAGCGTCGCTCGACCGTAAACACCGCCTCACAACCGCCATCGACCCAGATACCCGCACGATTCCAGCCCCAAGTGCGGCCTTCCACGCACGGCGTATTGGAGACCTGGCGCGCGACCCACACGCGGCTGCCGCGGCCGGTATCGACCTGGCACAGGTTGTAGTTGTAGCCGCCGCTCGCGCAGCGCACGTTGATGGTCTGATCCCAACCCGGACCCGGCCGCCAGCCGTCACCCGGACCAGGTCCTGGACCGGGGCCAGGCCCCGGACCGCCACCGCCGCCCCAGCGCCGCTGTACGCGGAACACGCCTTCGCAGCCGCCGTCGACCCAGATGCCGGCACGATTCCAGCCCCAGGTGCGGCCTTCGACGCAACGCGTCTTGGAGATCTGCCGAGTGATGTAGACGCGGCTGCCGCGGCCGGTATCGACCTGGCACATGTTGTACTGGTAGTTGCCGCTCGCGCAGCGCACGTCGATGTCGCGATCCCAACCGGGACCCGGACGCCAATCGTCGTACTGCGCCATCGCCGCCGTGTCGATCGCGTTCGCGATCGGAGCGGCATTCTGCGCCGACGCCGTGGACGCTGCGCCGAGCGACACCACGAGAGCGGCTAATCCTGCAACCGATTTGAGCATGATCCATCTCCCCGTTGACTAGTGCGTGGTGATGCAGGCGCCAGTCTAGACCAAGCTCATGAACGAATCGCAAAGAATCGTGCGGCCTCAGCCGCCGACCGTGCCCTCCGAGCTCGGTTTGGCAGCTGGTGTCGCAGCAGGTTTGCTGTCGGGCTTGCTTTCTTTCTTCTCGCTTTTCGCATCGCCGGCGGCATCGGATTTCGGCGCCTCGTCCTTGCCGGCTAGATTGCGCTTCTTGTCGCCGTCCTTCTTGAAATCGGTCTCGTACCAGCCCTTGCCGGCGAGGCGGAACGCGGGCGCGGTGAGCCGACGCTTGACGCGCTCGGCGCCGCAGACCGGGCACACCGTCGGATCGGGATCGGAAAGTTTTTGCAGGCGCTCGAACGCGTTCTCGCACGCGCCGCATTCGAATTCGTAAATCGGCATAACGACCTCTTTTTCAACAACGCGCCGCGGCAAGACGGCGCCGCCGCCGACGTGGCGTCCGGCGGCGCCAATTGCAAGGGATTTCGCGGACTTTAGCGCGTCCAGTAGCGGAACCGCGCGCGGCACCCATCCGAAACCCAGACTTCGCGATCGTCGTAATCCCAATTCTCGCCGCGCCGGCAAACCGTTTGCGATAACTGATCGTCGATATGCACTTCGCGTACACCGCGCGGCAGCGGACACCGCTCGCGATCGCCGCCCCGGCTTTCGCAGATCAGCGCCGAGCCGCCGCCGTCGGTCGGGTCGTAGTCGTAGCCGCTGTCGGTGCGGCGATCGTCATTGTCATTGTCATCGTCGTCGTGCCGGTGGCGATGACGGCGGTCGTCGCGATCGTAGGCGCCCTGATCGGCGTAGCTCCCTTCGCCGAACCGTCCCGCGCAACCCGCCGAGACCCAGACGTAACCGGTCTCCTGATTGAAGCCCCAGCTCTTGTTCTCGATGCAATCGCTGTCGGACAACTGCCGCACCAGCGCTGCGCTGCGGAACGGCGTATGGCATTCGTTGTATTGGTAGTTGTCGGAATGGCATTCGACGGTGCCATCGTCGTCGCCGTGTCGCGCGTTCGCTGCTTCGTAGTGAAAACCGAAGGCGGCGGCGCAAACGAAAATCGCGAGGATTCGTGCGGACATTGCGTTCTCTCCCTACGCAAGGTGAGTTCGAGTTTAGCGTCGGCTATGGCGCAATCGCGAGCGGAGCGATGCGGCTTCCGCTTTGATCTTTGGAAGTTCGAACCGGCGTGCCCTCACCCTACCCTCCCGCAAGCGGGAGAGGGGAAAAGACGCGGAACAAACGAAAATTTGACAATCGAACGACCCTTGCATGACAGTGCCCCGACCGGGGGCGGGAAATAGGGTGGAACGACGCATGAGCGTTGCCGCGACGGCTGCCGTCTTGCCCGACGAGGCTATTGCGTCTTTGCGCCGCATCGTCGCGACCGATCCCAAACGCCCGCAAGCCTGGCGCGCGCTTGCCGATCACATGGACGCGGCCGGCGATCGCCCCGCGGCCGCCGAGGCTTACCTTCAGCACGTCCGCCACGCGGTTCACGATCCGGTGCTGATGAGCGCCGCCGCCGCTCTGCATGCGAATGACATTCCCAACGCCGAGCAGCGTCTCCGGGCGCAGCTCAAAGCGGCACCCACCGACGTCGTTGCGATCCGCATGCTGGCCGAAGTCGCGATGCGGCTCGATCGCGGCGAGGATGCCGAGCGCTTGCTCGAACGCTGCCTTGCGCTCGCACCTGCATTCCGCGAGGCGCGCCATAACTACGCGATCGTGCTGCACCGGCAGAACAAGCCGGTCGAGGCGATTGCGGAGCTCGATCGGCTGCTTCGCGATGCGCCGGCCGATCCTGCGTATCGGAATCTCAAGGCGGCGGTGCTCTGCCGCATCGGCGAGTATGAGCCTGCGATTGCGATCTACGCATCGCTGCTCGGGGAGCATCCCGAGCAAGCCGCGGTTTGGCTGAGCTACGGTCATGCGCTGAAAACGGCGGGCCATGCCGAACGCGCGATCGAAGCGTATCGCCGCTGCATCGCGCTCGATCCGGATTTCGGCGAGGCGTACTGGAGCCTTGCGAACCTGAAGACGTTCCGCTTCGACGACGCGGATCTCGAACATATGCGTCGCGCACTCGCGCGCGACGATCTCAAACCTGATCACCGGCTGCACTTCGAGTTCGCGCTGGGCAAGGCGCTCGAGGATCGCGCAAATTACGCAGATTCGTTCGCGCATTACGCGAGCGGCAATGCGTTGCGCCTCGCGCAGATTCCGTACGACGCCGACGACACCACGGCGCGTCTCGCGCGCGTGCGCTCGCTATACACGGCCGAATTCTTCCGTGAGCGCGAAGGTGCCGGTTGCGATGCGCGCGATCCGATCTTCATCGTCGGCCTGCCGCGCGCGGGTTCCACGTTGATCGAGCAGATCCTATCGAGCCATTCGGCGGTCGAAGGGACGATGGAATTGCCGGAGATCATCTCGATCACGCGCGCGTTGCGCCGGAGCGGCGCGGGCGCGTATCACGATGCGCTGGCGCTGCTCGGCGCGGACGAGCTTCACGCGCTCGGCGAGCAATACATCGAACGCACGCGCATTCACCGAAAGCTCGATCGGCCGTTCTTCATCGACAAGATGCCGAACAACTTCGCGCACATCGGCCTGATCCGGCTCGCGCTGCCGAATGCGAAGATCGTCGATGCGCGACGGCATCCGCTGGCGTGCTGTCTTTCCGGCTTCAAGCAGCATTTCGCGCGCGGGCAGAATTTCAGCTATTCGCTGAGCGATCTTGGCCGCTACTACCGCGACTACGTCGAGCTGATGGCGCATTTCGATGCGGTGCTCCCGGGCCACATCCATCGCGTGCATTACGAGCGCATGGTCGAGGATACCGAGCATGAAGTGCGGCGCCTCCTCGACTACTGCGGGCTTCCGTTCGAGGACGCGTGCCTTCGCTTCTTCGACAACGATCGGCCGGTGCGCACGGCGAGCTCCGAGCAGGTTCGCCAGCCGATCTATCGCGACGGTGTCGCGCAATGGCGTCACTACGAAACGTGGCTCGATCCGCTGAAAACAGCGCTTGGGCCTGCATTGGCGGAGTATCCGAACGCTCACGCCGGCTAACGCTGCATTTTTTCGACGCAACTGGGAGGAGTGCCGATGAAAGCGCGAGTTACGAGAAAGCCGATCCGCAAGCGACATCCCGTTATCGCCCGTCTGCCGCTGGCGGTCGCGATCCACCTCGCCTGTTTCGCGCCCGCGTTCGCGGCAGATGATCCCGCGCCCGATCAGGATCAACCCGCGTCGCAAGCCGGAAGCGACGAGGAGAAACCGCGCACGCACGAGCTCAGCGGCATCACCGTGACCGCGCAGAAGCGCACCGAGAACGTGCAGGACGTTCCGATCAGCATGGACGTGCTCGACACCGACAAGCTGACCGAGATGAACGTCACCGACATGCGCGACTACGTGAAGCTGCTGCCGAGCGTCTCGTACCAGGCGCTCTATCTCGGCTTCACGCAGGTCTACATGCGCGGCGTCGCGAGCGGCAGCAATGGCAACCATTCGGGACCGCTGCCGAGCGTCGGCATGTATCTCGACGAGCAGCCGATCACGACGATTCAAGGCCCGCTCGATATCAACATCTACGACATCGAGCGCGTCGAGTCGCTCGCCGGTCCGCAAGGCACGCTGTACGGCGCGAGCTCGCAATCGGGCACGATCCGCATCATCACCAACAAACCGGATCCGAAGGCGTTTGCTGCGAGCGTCAGCGCCGAAGTCAACGCGATCGACAACGGCGGCTTCGGCTACGTGACGCAAGGGTTTGTGAACCTGCCGATTTCCTCAAACATGGCGCTGCGCGTCGTCGCGTGGAGCAAAGAGGACGCGGGTTTCATCGACAACGTGCACGGCACGCGCACGTATCCGACCTCGGGCATCACTGCCGACAACGCCGACCGCGTGAAAGAGGATTACAACGAGACCAAAACCCAAGGCGCGCGCGCAGCGCTCAAGATCGATCTCGACGATAACTGGTCGATCATGCCGACGCTGGTCGGCCAGTCCGCGAAAGCCGAGGGCATCAACGCGTTCGATCCGCACGTCGGCGATCTCAAGCTGACGCATTTCTATCCGGAGGATTTCAACGACCAGTGGATACAGACCGCGCTGACCGTGCAAGGCAAGATCGGCAATTTCGATCTCGTCTACGCGTTTGCGCATCTCAATCGTCACGATCATTACGATCAGGACTACAGCGACTACGCGTTTTGGTACGACACGCTGTACGGCTACGGCGCATATATCCACGACGACGCCGGCAATCTGATCAATCCCGCGCAGTACATCGTCGGCAACGACAAGTACCGCAAGACCAGCAACGAGCTGCGCTTGTCTTCGCCGCGCGAAGATCGGTTCCGCTTCGTCATCGGCCTCTTCGATGAGCGCCAGTCGCACGACATCAACCAGCAGTACAAGATCGTCGGCCTCGGCTCCGATCTTTCGGTCACCGGCTGGCCGCAGACCTTATGGCTGACGCAGCAAGTGCGCGAGGACAACGATTCGGCCGTGTTCGGCGAGATGAACTACGATTTCACCGACAGCCTCACCGGCACGCTCGGCGGCCGCTACTTCCGCACCGATGACAGCTTGAAAGGCTTCTTCGGTTTCAGCGAAGGCTACAGCAGCGGGACGGGCGAAGCGGTGTGTTTCGATTCGACGCCATTCCACGGTGCGCCTTGTCTCAATCTCGACAAGAGCACCGAAGAATCGGACTGGCTCGGCCGCGCGAACCTCACCTGGAAGTTCGACGACAACAAGATGATCTACGCGACCTGGTCGCAAGGCTTCCGTCCGGGCGGTATCAACCGCAAAGGCACGCTGCCGCCGTACAAGGCCGACTATCTCGACAACTACGAGTTCGGCTGGAAGACCGAATGGCTCGAACGCACGATCGTCTGGAACGGCGCGATCTTCCAGGAGAACTGGAAGGACTTCCAATTCGCGATCCTCGGCCAGAACGGCCTTACCGAAATCAAGAACGCAAACCAGGCGCGCATCCGCGGCCTCGAAACGAACGTCGGGTGGTCCGCGACCTACAACCTGATGCTGTCGGCCGGCATTTCCTGGTATCACTCGGAGCTGACCGAAAACTACTGCGGCTTCACCGACGACGCCGGCAATCCGGTCACCGTCTGCGACGCACCGCAGGCACCGAAAGGCACCGAGCTTCCGCTAACGGCGAAAGTCAAAGGCAATCTCACCGCGCGCTACACGTTCGACTTCCACGGCATGGAAAGTTATCTCCAAGCCGCCGCGTTCTTCGAAGGCCGCCGACGCTCGGATCTTCGCCTCGCAGAACGTGCAATCGCCGGCGACATGCCGGGCTACGGCACATTCGACGTGTCAGCCGGCATGAAGAAGGATCTCTGGTCGTTCGATGTGTTCCTGAAGAACGCGTTCGACAACCGCGGGCAGCTGGCGCGGTATTCGGAATGTGCGACGGCGGTATGCGGCGCGCAGACGTATGTTGTGCCGGTGTTGCCGAGAATGGTGGGATTGCGCGTCACGCGCGACTTCTAGGGAGACTCATCCATCCCCGCCGCGATCGTTCCCCTCTCCCGCTTGCGGGAGAGGGGAAAGAAACTATCGCCGCTCGAACACGAGATGTCCGCCGGAGGCATCGACAGCGACCGTATCGCCCGGCTGAAACTTCCCTTCCAGAATCTCCCTCGCCAGCGGATTCTCCAGCTGCTGCTGAATCGCTCGCTTCAGCGGCCGCGCGCCGTACACGGGGTCGAAGCCGACGTTGCCGAGCAGATCCAGCGCCTTCTCGCTGAGCGTCAACTTCAATTGCCGCTCGGCGAGCCGCTTGGCGAGATAGTTCGTCTGGATCCGCGCGATCGCACGAATCTGCGATTTATCCAGCGCGCGGAACACGACGATCTCGTCGAGGCGGTTGATGAACTCCGGCCTGAAGTGCGCCTGTACGACGCCCATCACCGCGGCTTTCATCTTCGTGTATTCCTCTTCGCCGTCCGTCGCGTATTCCTGCACGAGCTGCGAGCCGAGATTCGATGTCATCACGATCACGGTATTGCGGAAATCGACCGTGCGGCCCTGACCATCCGTCAGCCGCCCGTCGTCGAGCACCTGCAGCAGCACGTTGAACACATCGTGATGCGCCTTCTCGACTTCATCGAGCAAAATCACGCTGTACGGACGACGCCGCACCGCTTCGGTGAGATAGCCGCCTTCCTCATAGCCGACGTAACCCGGAGGCGCGCCGATCAGGCGGCTCACCGAATGCTTCTCCATGAACTCGCTCATGTCGATGCGCACCATCGCGTCGGTCGAGTCGAACAGAAATTCGGCGAGCGCTTTGCAAAGCTCGGTCTTGCCAACGCCCGTGGGACCCAAGAACAGGAACGAGCCGTTCGGCCGGTTCGGATCGGATAAGCCCGCTCGCGAGCGGCGGATCGCATCGGCGACCGCGCGCACGGCTTCGTCCTGGCCGACGACGCGCTTGTGCAGCGCATCTTCCATGCGCAGCAATTTCTCGCGCTCGCCTTCGAGCATCTTCGAGACCGGAATGCCGGTCCAGCGCGAGACGACTTCGGCAATCTCTTCGGCCGTGACTTTGTCCTGCAAGAGCTTGAAGCCTTTGCTCTCGGCTTCCTGCGCAACCTTGAGCTGCTTCTCCAATTCCGGAATCTTCCCGTACTGGATCTCGCTCATCTTCGCGTAATCCTGCCGGCGTTGCGCGGCTTCGAGCTCGACGCGCGCGGCTTCGATCTGCTCCTTGATCTTCGTCGCGCCCTGCAGCGTCGCCTTCTCGGATTTCCACACCTCTTCGAGATCTGAATAGTCGCGCTCGAGCACGGCGATCTCCTTTTCGAGATCAGCCAAGCGCTGTTTCGATTCCGCGTCGCGCTCTTTTTTCAGCGCCTCGCGCTGAATCTTGAGCTGGATCAGCCGCCGCTCCTTGCGATCGAGCTCCTCGGGTTTCGAATCGATCTCCATGCGGATGCGCGACGCCGCTTCGTCCATCAAGTCGATGGCCTTGTCCGGCAGCTGGCGATCGGAAATGTAGCGATGCGACAGCGTCGCCGCCGCGACGATCGCAGGATCGGTGATCTCGACGCCGTGATGCACGGCGTATTTTTCCTTGAGACCGCGCAGGATCGCGATCGTGTCCTCGACGCTCGGCTCACCGACGAAGACTTTCTGGAAGCGCCGCTCGAGCGCCGCGTCCTTTTCGATGTACTTGCGATATTCGTCGAGCGTGGTCGCGCCGATGCAATGCAGCTCGCCGCGCGCGAGCGCAGGCTTGAGCATATTGCCGGCATCCATCGCACCTTCGGCCTTGCCGGCGCCGACCATCGTATGCAGCTCATCGATGAAGAGGATGATCTGGCCTTCCTGCTTGGAGAGATCGTTGAGCACGTTCTTCAAGCGCTCCTCGAACTCGCCGCGGAATTTCGCGCCGGCGATCAGCGCGCCCATGTCGAGCGAAAGCACACGCTTGTCGCGCAAGCCTTCCGGCACTTCGCCGTTGACGATGCGCTGCGCGAGACCTTCGACGATCGCGGTCTTGCCGACGCCGGGCTCGCCGATCAGCACCGGATTGTTTTTCGTACGCCGCTGCAGCACCTGGATCACGCGGCGGATTTCCTCGTCGCGGCCGATCACGGGATCGAGCTTGCCCTTCTCCGAGCGCGCGGTGAGATCGATCGTGTATTTCTCCAGCGCCTGGCGCTGGTCTTCCGCGTTTTCCGATTGCACCTTTTCTCCGCCGCGCATCTTTTCGATCGCGGCCTCCACGTTCGCCTTGTTCGCGCCGGCCGCCTTCAGCGCCTCGGCGATGTCGCCGCGCACGTCGAGCGCAGCCAATACAAAAAGCTCCGACGCGATGAACTGATCGCCGCGCTGCTGCGCGAGCTTGTCCGTCAGATTCAGAAGCCGGTTCAGCTCGTTCGAAACATTGATATTGCCTTCCTGCCCCGCGACTTTCGGCAGCCGATCGAGCAGCTGCCCGACGCGCGTGCGCAACACCGGCACGTTGACGCCGGCCTGCGCGAGCAGCGGCACGGTCGACCCGCCCTGCTGATCGAGCAGCGCGCCAAGCACGTGCGCAGGTTCGAGCATGTTGTTGTCGCGGCCCACGGCCAGGCTCTGCGAATCGGCGAGCGCCTGCTGGAAACGCGAGGTGAGTTTGTCCATGCGCATGCGTTATCCCTCCGGAGCGCAGCACGAATACCAAAGACTGCACCAACGTGGGGCGCCCTGTCTTCGCGTTCAAGTGTTTTCACGTCCCCCGCGCGGGTGAGGGCACGCTCGCGAAGGACTATTCCAGAAACCGCACCGCCTGCTCCGGCGTTGGTACGAGGCACTGATCGGTGCGCCCGAACCAGCGATACCGGTTGCGCGCGAGCCATCGATAACCCGCATCGCGAAGCCGGCGCGGCACCGCGCGAAAGATCACGGCGAAACGCCACGCGCCCCCCAAGGCTGTCGAGCACGCGCAGGATCGCCTCGCTATCGACGAAACCGCGGCCGTCGACGACATAGAGCAGCGAGAACGGATCGTCCGGATCGAGCCCGTACTGCGTGAGCAGCGCGCGACCGCTCGTCGATTGCATCGACGCGAGCCTGATGGTCGCCGACCGGTCATGGCGCAGGATGAAACGAACCCAGCGGCTGCACAGCACACAGACGCCGTCGAAGACCAGCACCGGCGCGGGCTCAGTCATCAGCGGCCGCGAGCCAGCCTTCGTAGCGAACCAGCTCGCCCGCGAGCGGAAACGACGCTTCGACTTCGAACCGATAGCGCCCGTCCGCTTCCGATTCGAGCGCGCGCACGCCGCGGAACCAGCGCGCCGGCAGCGGAATGCCGAATACGCGCGCCCCGCGTACGTGCCAGCGAAGCACGCCACCGCTCGCGGACAACGCGAACCCGAACGTGACGAGCCCAAGCCGCTCGCGCAAAAGTGCGTCGTCGAGCCAGAGCCGCGAGCGCATCGAATGCGCGCCGAAGCGGCGCGTCCAGGTTTCGGTGTCCGCGTCGGCCGCGATGTCGACCTCGACCGGAGTCTGCGCCGTCGAAGGCGGCAGCGAAGTCGCCCAACCGAAGAGGCGCGACAAGACGCCGTGGCCGCGCACCACCGTTGCAACGCCGCGATAACGATGATGTCCGTTCGCGCGATGCAGATCGCGTACGCGCGCCGGCAGCGTTGCGAACGCGTCGCCGAGATGACGCGCGAACACACTCGCGTTCGCATCGATCCATATCAAGCTCGCAAACCGCCCGGTTTCGCGGTCGCGGCGATACGAATAGAAACGCGGATCGGTGAACGTGTCCAAGCCGCCACCGTAGACGCGCATGACGCCGGCCGCGGCAAGCCGCTGACGGGCGAGCGCGTAGAGATCGCAAAGCCAATGGCCCGGCCGCGTCGACCGGAACGCCGATGCCGCGCCGGGATCTTTCGAGACGAAAGCCGCGCGCACTTCGTCGCCGACTTCGTACGAATCGGGGCCGATCGCAGGTCCGAGCCACGCCATCAGCGTCGATGGCGGCACATCGAGCGCCGCGACGGTCGCTTCGAGCACGCCCGCGGACAGCCCGCGCCAGCCTGCGTGCGCAACGCCGACCGTGGCGCTGTCGTCGGACGAGAACAAAACCGGCAGGCAATCGGCTGTCAGCACCGCGAGCACGGATTCCGTCGAACGCGAGACCGCGGCATCGACCTCGGATTCGTCGTCGCCCGCAGCATCGGCATCGAGCACGCCGATGCCGTGTACCTGGCGCAACCACAATGGCGCCGAAGGCAATCCGAGCGATCCGATCAAACCCGCGCGATTCGCCGCGACCGCCGCCGGTACATCGCCACAGCGCGCGCCAAGATTGCAGCGATCGAACGGCGGCATCGATACGCCGGGCGAGGTGCGCAGCGTGACCGCCGCGCGCACATGCGCGGGTGCGGGCCAATCGGGAAACAGCCAGTCCGCCGGCTCGCGATCGGCGGCGGATTCAGCCGCCACTCGCAGCGTCCTCGCGCAGCGCGCCGATCAAGGCCGCCATATCCGCCGGGACTTCCGCCTCGACCGCGATCGTGCGCCCGTCGGCCGGATGCGCAAATTCAAGCCGCTCGGCGTGCAGCGCCTGCCGGCGAAAACCGCGCAGCGCCTCGGCGAGAGCCGGGCTCGCGCCTTTGGGCTGCCTCAAACCGCCGCCGTATTGCGCATCGCCGACCAGCGGATGGCGCGCGTGCGCCATGTGCACGCGGATCTGGTGCGTGCGGCCGGTTTCGAGCCGGCATTCGACCAGCGTCAGCGCTCGAAACCGCTCGCGCACGCGGTAATGCGTGACCGCTTCGCGCCCGTCTTCGCGCACGGCCTGCTTCAGGCGATCGCGCGGATGCCGGCCGATCGGCGCGTCGACGCGGCCGCCGGACACCATCTTTCCGTAAACGACCGCGAGGTATTGCCGGTGCACGTCGCGCTCGCTCAGCTGCTCGACCAGCGCTGTGTGCGCGCGCAGCGTGCGTGCAACGACCATCAAGCCTGACGTGTCCTTGTCCAGCCGGTGCACGATGCCGCCGCGCGGTATCTCGGCGAGGCCGGGATCGTGATGCAGCAGCGCATTCTGCAGCGTGCCGTCCGGATTGCCGGCACCGGGATGCACGACGAGACCGGGCGGCTTGTTGACGACGATGACGTCGTCGTCCTCGTAGCGGATGTCGAGCGGAATGTCCTCGCCGGCCGCGCCGATCTCGCGTTCCATCCGCACCGTAAGCTCGACCGCCTCGCCGCCGCGCACGATGTGCCTGGGCAGGACCTCCTCGCCGTTGAGCCGCGCGGCGCCGGATTTGATCCAGGCCGAGAGCCGCGAGCGCGAATAATCCGGGAACAAATCGGCCAGGACCTGATCGAAACGCCGGCCCGCGGCCGCCTCCGGTATCTGCGCGTTCAGGATTGGTTCGGGTGCGGTCATGGGCGTAAGTGCATGATGGCGCGCGTTTCCGGCGCGCCGAGCGTTCGGGTTATCATCGTCCGTCAATCATCGCAGAGCCCGCCATCCGCATGCGAGTTTCCCGCACCGTCCGTCTTCTCACCCGTGTCGCGCTCGTCTCGTTTTTCGTCGCGCTCGCCGGCTGCTCGCTGTTCCACCGCGGCAAGCGCGGCGATCCGATGGATACGCTGCCGGTCGAGCAGCTCTATCAGCAAGGCGTCGATGCGCTCAACGCCGGCAACAACGATTTCGCGATCCGCTCGTTCCAGCGACTGATCGCTCGCTTCCCGTTCGGTCCGTACACCGAGCAGTCGCAGATCAATCTCGCTTACGGGCAATACAAGTCGGACAAGCCCGACGACGCGTATTCGACGATCAACCGCTTCATCAAGACTTACCCGACGCACCGCCATATCGACTACGCGTATTACCTGCGCGGCTTGATCAACTTCAACCGCTCGGCGGGCTTCATCGAGCGCTACGTCGGCCAGGACATGACCAAGCGCGATCAGGTGAACCTGCGCCAGTCGTTCGACGACTTCGCCGCGCTGATCAGCCGCTATCCGCAGAGCGCTTACGCCGACGATTCACGCCAGCGCATGATCTTCCTGCGCAACATGATGGCATCGGCCGATCTGCACGTGGCGATGTTCTATTTCCAGCGCAACGCGTATGTCGCCGCGTCGAACCGAGCGAAGACGATCGTCGAGACGTATCCGCAATCGCCGCAGTCGGGCGATGCGCTGGCGATCATGGTCGATAGCTACAAGAAGCTCGGGCAGGACAAGCTGTCCGCCGATACCGAGCGCGTGCTCAAGCTCAACTATCCCGAGCACCCGTATTTCAGCGGAGACTGGCCGAAGTACCGGTCGTGGCTGTGGAAGCTGATTCCGCTCAGCCATCGGAGCTGATTGCTCTTCCCCTCTCCCGCTCGCGGGAGAGGCTAGGTTGAGGGCAAGCCGGTTCACCCCTCCCCCTACAACTTCCTCCGCGGCGGCACCAGCAAATCGCCGAACAGCAAACCTGCCACGATCGAAACCAATAGCGTCACCAGCGTAATCGCCGTATCGAGCCCCAGCAGCACATCGCGCTCGAACACGAAACTCAACGTTCGAAAACCGACGCTTCCCGGCACCAGCAGGATGATCCCAGGCTCGCGCACGAGCGCGCCCGGCCGTTGCGCGATACGCGCGAAAAGATTGCTGGCCGCGCCGATCACGAGACTGCCTAGAAAGACACCGAAAGCAGGCGCGACGTAGGCGCCGCCGAGCTGCGTGCAGACGTAGCCGAGCACGACCGACGCTACGACAACGGGCACATAACGGCGCGGGCTGCGGAAGAGCACCGCGAACGCAAACGCGGCGGAGAAGACGGCAAGCCACTCGGTCCAGCGCGGCACGGCAAGCTCGGCGCCGGACGGCGGCACGATATTGAGGAGCGCACAGAGCTGCGTCGCGGCAACCGTGCCGAACGCGAGCTTCAGCAACGTCGCCATCGCGCCCATCATGCGCGCGGTGCCCGAGATGAGGTGCTGACTTGATAGCTCGCGGACCGCGGTCGTGAGCGTCAGCCCAGGCATCAGCACGATCAGGCTTGCGATCACGACGGAGCGAAGCGCGAGCGGCGTCACGTAGACGGCGACCAAGGTCGCAATCAGCGTCGCCAGCAAGGCGGAGATCGCGTCGGACGCCGCCGCGATGTTCGGCCGCCCGAGCGAGAGGAGATAAACGACGCCGATCATCGCGCCGATCAGCGCCGCGGTCGCAACGCCCGCCCAGCCGGTGTGCAGGATCGCCGCGATGCTGCCGGCCGAGATCGCATAGCTCGTGACAAGCCACGCGCGATGCGCCCTCGAGCGCATCGAAAAGCCGAACGCACGCAAGCGCCGCCGGCCGGCCGCAAGATCGAGGCGGCCGTCGATGACCTGATCGGCGATCTCGTCGACCTGACAAAGCCGCTTCAGATCCACCGAGCCCGGCGGCAAACGCACGACCTGCGTGACTTCGGCGACGTCGTCTTCTTGCGAAGGATCGGAAAACGACATCACGATCGACGTCGGCGTCGACAGCACGTTGCAGGCAAGCCCGAGCCGCGCGCTGACGAGATTGATCACGTCTTCGAGGCGCGGCGCCGCGGTGCCGTACTCGTGCAGGCGCTTGGCGAGATCGACGACGAAGCCGATGCGGATCTTGAGGGGCGCGTGCGCGCTGGTGTCCAGACTCATGTCGGCATGATGCCGCGCTTTCGCGCTGCCAGGAACTCTCGCCGACGATCGATCTTAAGCCGGGAGCTCGAACCCCGACGCGAAGATGCGATCCGGCGCGATGATGACGTGATCGCCGTCATGATCGGCCGAGTCGCCAGACGGATGGTTGCTGGCGTCCTCGTCGGCTAGCGCATCGCAATCATCGTCGACGAAGTTGCCGACGATCTCGGTGGCGCCGGGACGAATACCGGCATCGGTGTCGTCGCAATCGCCGACGGTGATGCTGATGCCGTCACCGTCGGCATCGGAGTTGTCGTCGGACGGCGTATTGTCCGGGGCCTCGTCGGCGAGCCCGTCGCAGTCGTCGTCGTGGAAATTGCCGGCGATCTCGACCTGGCCGGGATAAACGGCGGCATCGTTGTCGTTGCAGTCGCCTCCGCCGAGGATCGCGCCTTGCGGCAATACGACGCGCTCGCCGAACGCGGATGCGGCCCGGATCGGTGCCGCCATCGCGGCCGAGAAAACGGCAAGGCAAAGAACGGAAAGATATCGAGCCATGGCGGATCTCCCCAATCCGGCACATGGTGCCTAGTCTCGCACCGTTTCGTGCCGGATGTGCAAGCGCACCGACTCGCGGGCGAGAATGGCTCTTTCGGGGGAGGAGTTTTCGAGGATGGGAATCGGCGAAGCGTGCTCGATCGGTGCTGCGCTCTCCTGGGCCGGCGGCGTGATCGTCTACAAGCGTCTGGGCGAGACGCTGCCGCCGCTTCCACTGAACCTGATCAAGAACCTGATCGTGCTCGGCATGATCGTGCCGACGCTGATCGCGGTGCACGGCCTCGAGTTGCCGGCGCTGCCCGCGCAGGCGATCGTGCTTGCGCTGATTTCCGGCGTGCTCGGCATCGCGATCGCCGACACGCTGTATTTCCGCGCGCTGAACACCCTCGGCGCCGGCCGCATGGGCATCGTCGGCAATTTCTACAGCCCGTTCGTGATCGTGCTGTCGTTCGCGTTCCTCGGCGAGCGGCTCAACGGCTTGCAGCTGACCGGATTCGCGCTGGTCAGCGGCGGCGTGCTGATCGTCAGCAGCCACGATCCGCAACGAAAGCTCACTGCCGAGCAACTGCGCCGCGGCGCGCTGTTCGGCGTCGCCGCGATCTTTCTGATGGCCGCCGCGATCGTGATGGTCAAGCGCGTGCTCGAAGGCCAGCCGCTGCTCTGGATCGTGCTGCTGCGGCTCGTCGGCGGCGTGATCGGCATGCTGGCGATCTTCGCGTGGCGGCGCGAGCGCTTGCCGCTGTTCGATCGCGGCGCCACGAAGCTGCGCTGGCCGCTTTTGGTGCTCGCGGCGTTCCTCGGTCAGTACGTATCGATGGTGCTGTGGATGGCGGGCTACAAATATACCGAAGCCTCGATCGCGGCCGTGCTCAACGAAACCGCCTCGGTGTTCATCGTGCTGCTCGCCGCGCTGTTCCTGCACGAAGGGCTCGATGCGCGCAAACTCATCGGCGTCGCTTGTACGTTGTCGGGCGTGGTCTGCATGTTGTCGGCATGACAGCGTCGCCTCCTGCGCGCGGACGTTCCTGTCTTCACGCGTGCCCTGCTAGCCTTGGCTCATGGCCTCTCCGGGAACGTTGACCGAGGATGCGGGCGGACGTCTCGTCGCCGCCGGCGACTGGACGCTCGCCGCCGCACCCGTGCTCGCCGATCGCGTCGGCGCGATCAAGCGCCGGCGCGGCGCCGGTGCGATCGACGCGAGCGGCATCAAGCGCCTCGATACCGCCGGCGCCGGCTGGCTGCTCGATCTCGCCGGCGACGGCAAGGATGCGATCGCAGGTCTCGACAGCGGTCGCCGCGCGCTGGTCGATGCGGTCGCGAAAGCACAAGCCGATGCGGTCGCAAAGCTCCCGGCGCGACCCGCCGGGCTCATCGCGCTTCTCGCGCGCACCGGCCGCGCGGTCGAAGCGATCTGGCACGACGCGGTCGCGCTCGTCGGATTCATCGGGCTCATCCTCGCAACGCTTGCGCGCGTGCTGCCCAATCCGCGGCGCTGGCGCGTGACGTCGCTGTTCTTTCATATCGAGCAGACCGGGCTCGATGCAGTGCCGATCGTCGCGCTCTTGAGCTTTCTCGTCGGCGCAGTCGTCGCATTCCTCGGCGCGACCGTGCTGCGCGATTTCGGCGCGAGCGTCTTCACCGTCGAGCTCGTCGGCTATTCGTTCCTTCGCGAGTTCGGCGTGCTGCTTACCGCGATCCTGATCGCCGGCCGCTCCGGCAGCGCATTCACCGCGCAGATCGGCTCGATGAAATCGCGCGAGGAGATCGATGCGATCCGCACGCTCGGCCTGGATCCGGTCGAGGTGCTGGTGCTGCCGCGCGCGCTCGCGCTCCTGATCTCGATGCCGCTCCTCGCGTTCATCGCGATGCTCGCCGGCATCGTCGGCGGCGCGATGGTCTGCATTTTCTCGCTCGACATCTCGCCCGGCATGTTCCTGACGCGTTTCCACGAAACCGCGTCGGTGCGGCATTTCTGGGTCGGCATCAGCAAGGCGCCGATCTTCGCGTTCCTGATCGCAGCGATCGGTTGCCTCGAAGGCTTCAAGGTATCGGGCAGCGCCGAGTCGGTCGGCGAGCACACGACATCGAGCGTCGTGCAATCGATCTTTGTCGTGATCCTGATCGACGCGCTCGCTGCGATCTTCTTCATGGAGCTCGATCTATGAGCGCCGCGGAGACGATCATCGAAGTGCGCGGCCTGCGCAATCAGTTCGGCGCGCAGGTCGTGCACGAGAATCTCGACCTCGACGTTAGACGCGGCGAGATCCTAGGCGTCGTCGGCGGCTCGGGCAGCGGCAAATCGGTGCTGCTGCGATCGATCATCGGGCTCAACCGTCCGGCCGCGGGCAGCGTGAAGCTGCTCGGCCAGGAAGTGACGACGATGTCCGATGCGAAACGATCGGAGATCGAGCAGCGCTGCGGCGTCTTGTTTCAGAACGGCGCGCTCTTCTCGTCGCTGACGGTCGCCGAAAACGTGATGGTGCCGCTCCGCGAGCATCACGATCTTCCGCTCGCGCTGATGCAGCGGCTCGCCGCGCTCAAGATCGCGCTCGCGGGCTTGCCCGCCGAAGCCGGCGCGAAATATCCGAGCGAGCTTTCGGGCGGCATGGTCAAGCGCGCGGCGCTCGCGCGCTCTCTCGCGCTCGATCCCGAAATCCTTTTCCTCGACGAGCCGACCGCAGGTCTCGATCCGATCGGCGCCGCGGCGTTCGATCAATTGATCCTGACGTTGCGCGAGAGTCTTGGCCTCACCGTGTTCTTGATCACGCACGATCTCGATACGCTCTACACGATCTGCGATCGCGTCGCCGTGCTGGCGAAGAAGCGCGTCCTCATCGCCGATTCGCTCGACAAGGTGGAACGCTTCGACGAGCCCTGGGTGCAGGAATATTTCCAGGGCCCGCGCGGGCGCGCCGCCGAACATGCCGCGCACGCGGCGAAGGAGCATTGAACATGGAAACCCGCGCTCATCACGTCATCATCGGCGTCTTCGCGATCGGCGTGTTCCTGCTCGCGCTGCTCTTCGTGCTGTGGCTTTCGAAGTCCAGCATCGATCGCGAGTTCGACTACTACGACATCGTGTTCACCGAAGCGGTCACGGGGCTCAGCAAAGGCGGGCTCGTGCAATACAACGGCATCAAGGTCGGCGAAGTCACGCAGCTTTCGCTCGCGAAAGACGATCCGCGCAAGGTCGTCGCGCGCATCCGCGTCGAGGGCGGCGCGCCGGTCAGGCAGGACACGCGCGCCAAGCTCGGCCTCCTCGGCGTCACCGGCGTTGCGTTCATCCAGCTGTCCGGCGGCTCACCGTCGAGCCCCGCGCTGAGGCCGACGCCGCAGAATCCGGTGCCGGTGATTCCGTCGGAGGAATCGGCGCTGTCCAAGCTGCTGGCCTCCGGTTCCGACATCGTCACCAGCATCAACGACGTGCTGCTGCGCGCGAGCGAGCTCTTGTCGAAGGAAAACGTCGACCGTATTTCGGCGACGTTGCAGAATCTCGAAGGCGTCACCGGCACGGTCAACGCGCAGCGCGATCAGCTCGGCACCGCGCTGAAGCAGCTTGCGGAAGCGACCGGCGAGTTGAAGCACACGCTCGTCACGCTCGACACGATGGCGACGACGACGAACGATCTGATGAGCAACAACGCACGTCAAGTGCTGGAATCGACGAACAGGGCGCTCGAATCGGTCGACAAGGTCGCCAACGCGACCAATGGTCTCATTGGCGACAACCGCGCCGCGATCAGCGCGTTCAGCGATCAGGGCCTGCGCCAGCTCGGCCCGACGATCGCCGAATTGCGCGAAACGCTGCGCTCGCTCAAGCAAGTCAGCGACCGGCTCGGCACGTCGAACAGCGTGCTGCTCGGCCGCGATCAACCCAAGGAGTTCGAAGCGCGATGACCCCGACGCACCGCCGCCTGACGTTGATCGCCGCGCTGACGCTCGGCGCCTGCGCATCGCTGACCGGCACGAAAGCGCCGTTCACGACTTATGCGCCGCGCTATACGCCGCCCGCCTCGACGAACGCACAAAGCGTCGATTGGCAGCTCGCGATCGATACGCCGCAGTCGAGCGACGCGCTCGATACCTCGCGCATGCTGGTGATGCCGACGCCCGGCGCGATCGAAACGTACAAAGGCGGCCGCTGGTCCGACACGACGCCGCTGCTGCTGCGCGGGCTTTTGACCCAGGCCTTTCAGGATTCCGGACGCATCGCCGGCGTCGGTGCGATCACGTCCGGCTTGCATGCGGACTATTCGCTCGGCATCGATCTCTACGATTTCGAAACGCAGTATCGAGACGGCGCGCCGCACGCGGTGATTCGTTTCACCGCGAAGCTGACGGATTTTTCCGTCAACAGGATTCGCGCGACGCGGACGTTCGAGGCGGATGCACCGGTCGGTGGTGCGGACGCGCGCGATGCGGCGGCGGCGATTGAGCGGGTGTTGGGGATCTTGCTGCCTCAGGTCATCGACTGGACGATCGAGCAGGGGCAGGCGAATTGGAAGAAGACGCCGTAGCACGCGCGTGCCCTCACCCTACCCTCTCCCGCGCAGCGGGAGAGGGGAAAATCGCGCGAAACGTGAGATTGATTCTCGTACCGACATCTGCACGAGCTTTGGGCAGATCATGCTGATACAGGCGCTGCGTCGCGCCGCGCATCACGAGCAAACTCCCGTGCGCAAGCTCGATCGCAAACGCGACCTCGCGCGTCTTGCGCGAGCGAAACCGAAACCGCCGCGCGGCGCCGAAGCTCAATGACGCGATCACAGGCTCGTCGCCGAGCTCCGGTTCCGAATCGCTGTGCCAACCCATCGAATCGCGGCCGTTGCGATAAAGATTCGCGAGCACGCTGTTGAACGAGAGATCGAATTGCTCGGCGAGCTCGGCGCGCATCGCGGCAAGTGTCGGTGTCCACGGCTGCGGTTCGAAGCGCGTGCGCGAATACGTGTAGACCGCATCGGGATCGCCGACCCAGCACGAGAGCCGCGGCGAATCGACCTCGCGGCCGAAGAGACTGATTCGATGCGTTTCCCAGGAGATCTCGCGCGCGAGCGCATCCATCAGCGCATCCGCGCGCGCTGCAAATGCGCGCGCGTCGTAGTGCACATCCGCACCCGCGAGCGGCAGGCGCTCGAAGCCGTGCTCAGCCGGAGACGGGATAGCTCGGTGCGGCATCGAGCGTCGCGGCGCAGATTTCCGCGAGTTCCAGAAGGCGTAGGTCCGAGCCCGGCGCGCCGACCAGCTGCAAACCGATCGGAAGCCCGTCCGGCAGCGTGCCCATCGGCAGGCTGACCGCGGGACAGCCGGCGAGGCTCGCGAAGCTGGTCAAGTCCGCATCGTTCGCGCGTTCGCCTTCGGCGAGCGGATACGGGCCATGCGGCACGGTCGGCAGCACGAGCACGTCGATGGCGGCGAAAAGACGACGCGCTTTCAGCGCAGCGCTGTCGATCAGACGATCGGCAGCCGCGTAGTCGACCGCGGACTTGCCGCGTGCGTAGTCCAGCATCGCGCGCAGGCGCGGCGAAACCGGATGCGCGGTATCGGCGAGATCATCGGCAAGCTCAATCGCAAGCTCGCTTTCCATCACGAGCAGCGCCGCGCGGCGCATGCGCGCGAAATCGTAGTCGGAGAAATCGACCGTGCGTCGCTCGCCGAGCTCGCTGCCGAGCGTCGAGACCGCGCGCTCGAATACCTCGCACACCGGCGCGGTGACGCCGACTGCGGCGAGATCACCGAGAAGGCCTGCGCGAAGGCGCCCCGGCTCCCAATCGGGAACGTCGAGCGGCACGCGCCGGCGGCGCGAGCGCGGATCGGTGGTATCGAAGCCGCCGAGCACCTGCAACACGATCGCAAGATCCGGAACCGAGCGCGCGAGGATGCCGATGCAATCGAGCCTGCGCGCGCCGCGCACCATGCCCGTCGTCGAGATTTCGCCCAGCGTCGGGCGCAGGCCATAGACGCCGCAATGGCTTGCCGGAATCCGGATCGATCCCAGCGTATCGCTGCCGAGCGCAAACGCGGCCAGACCAGCCGCGACCGCCGCGGCGGAGCCGCCCGAGGACCCGCCCGCCGTGTAACCGAGGCGCACCGGATTCTGCGTCGGCTGGGTATGCAGATTCGCCGAGACCGTGCCGAGCGCGCCTTCGTCGAGACTGGTCTTGCCGAGCACGATTGCGCCTGCGGCGCGCAAGCGCGCAACCGCGGCTGCATCCTGCACGGCCGCGCGGCGGCGGCCCGGAAGGCCCGCACCGGTCGGAAGCCCGGCGACATCGAGATTGTCCTTCACCGCGACCGTGAGGCCGTCGAGCCGGCCGATCACGCGCCCCTCTTTTCGCCGCGCAGCGCTCGCGGCCGCGGCGGCAAACGCGCCGTCGTCGAGCGCGACGTATGCGTTGAGGCGCGGATTCTCGCGCTCGATCGCGGCACGATGGACGGCGGTCAGCCGTGCGCTGTCGAGGCGGCCGGTCGCCAGCCAATGCAAAAGCTGGAAAGCGGTGGCGCCGCGCAAGGCATCATCGGCGATCTCGTCTGTTATGTTGTCCGTCATGCGCTGATCCTTGGCCGGTGTTCCGATTATGACGCACGCGAACGACATTGCCGCGCACGCCGCGCGCGATCCGCGAGCACCGCGCGGAACGCGCAAGCCACGCTATCAGCAAATCGCGGATACGCTGCGTGAAGAAATCCGCCGCGGCGAGCATGCGGTCGGCCGGTTTCTCGCCAGCGAAGCCGAGCTCAAGACGCGCTTCAAAGTCAGCCGCCACACAGTGCGCGATGCGCTGCGCCTCCTCGACGAACTCGGGCTCATCGTGCGCCGGCGCGGCGCGGGCAGCGTGGTGCGCAATGCCGAAGTACACCGGCATCTCGATCAGGAGCTTCGCTCGATCGCCGATCTTCTGCAGTACGACGAATCGAGCGATTTCCACGCGCGCTATACCGATCGCCTGGTCGCCAATCAGGAGCTCGCAGGTTGGCTGCACACGCGGCTCGGCACCGAGTGCATCTTGCTGCACGGCGTTCGCATCGGCCGGCGCACGCGGCGGCCGATCGCAAGCGTCAATGTGTACCGCCGCGCGAGCTGGCACGGCCTGCCGTCGGGCTACGCGCGCCAGGAGGACGCGATCCGCGCACTGCTCGAGGATCAGTTTCTTTCGCGCGTCGGGCGCGTGGAGCAGGTGTTGAGCGCGATCGCGATGCCGGCTGAGGCCGCCGCCGAAGTCGAGGTGCCGGAAGCCTCGCCGGCGTTGCGCAGCCTGCGTCGCTATTTCGATGCGCGCGACCGGCTGATGCTCGCGGTGATCTCGTGGCATCCGGGCGGGTCGTATTCGTATCGGAGCGAGTATCGGCGCAACGATATTGCGCATGAGGAGTAGGGCAAGGGCGAAAGATTGAACCACGAAGAACACGAAGGACACGAAGAAAAGCAATAGATTCAGTTTCTTCTTCGTGATCTTCGTGTTCTCCGTGGTTCAATCTTTTCTCGGATTTGCCGCCCGCGCGGCGAATCCGCGAAAATCGCCGCAGCCACCCAACCGGAGCCAGCGATGAGCGAGCGCGACATCATGGAATACGACGTCGTGACCGTCGGCGCAGGCCCGGCCGGCCTTGCGTTCGCGATCCGGCTCAAGCAGCTCAAGCCCGATATCCGCATTTGCGTGATCGAGAAAGCGTCGACGATCGGCGCGCAGATTCTGTCCGGTGCCGTGATCGAGCCCGAACCATTGAACCGTCTGCTGCCCGACTGGGGCAAGAACCCGCCGCCGATCTGCGTGCCGGTGACGCACGACGAATTCTGGTACTTGAGCAACGCCGAGCACGGCATCAAGAGTCCGATGACGCCGCCGCAGATGCACAACCACAGCAACTTCATCGTCTCGCTCGGCGCGTTGTGCGCGTGGCTCGCGCCGCAGGCAGAAGCCCTCGGCGTCGAAATTTATCCGGGCTTCGCCGCGGCCGAGCCGTTGTTTGACGAAAACGGCGCCGTCGCCGGCGTGCGCATCGGCGACATGGGCGTCGCGCGCGACGGCTCGCACAAGCCGAGCTACACGCAAGGCATCGACATCAAGGCGCCGCTGACCGTGCTCGCCGAAGGCTGTCGCGGCCATCTGACCAAGCAGCTCATCAAGCGCTACCAGCTCGACGCGAATTGCGATCCGCAGACGTATGGCATCGGCATCAAAGAGCTCTGGCAAGTGCAGCCCGGGCGCGCGCAAGCCGGCAAGGTCGTACACACGCTCGGCTGGCCGCTCGATCCCGCGACGTATGGCGGCAGCTTCATCTATCACCTCGACAAGGATCGCATCGCGATCGGATTCATCACCGGCCTCGATTACGCCGATCCGAACTTCTCGCCGTTCGAAGCGTTTCAGCAGCTGAAGAACCACGCGACCGTCAAGCCGCTTCTCGAAGGCGGCACGATCCTCTCCGCCGGCGCGCGCGCGGTCATCGAAGGCGGCTATCAGTCGCTGCCGAAATGCGAGATGCCTGGTGCGTTATTGATCGGCGATGCGGCGGGCCTCTTGAATGTGCCGAAGATCAAGGGCACGCATCAAGCCATCCGCTCGGCGATGCTCGCGGCTGAGCATGTGAACGACACCACGAAAGCCGACGGCTGGGATGCGAAGTTGCGCGCGTCGCCAGTGATGGCGGAATTGAAGAAAGTGCGCAACATCCGGCCCGGATTCTACAAGGGCCTCTGGTTCGGACTCGCGAACGCCGGCTGGGAGACGATCACGTTCGGGCTTTCGCCGTGGACGCTGAAGAACCACGCGGACTTCTCGTCGCTGGAAAAGCTCGGCACGTACGAGGCGCCAAAACGCGACTACATTGAACGCACGCTGCCGCCGCGCGATCGCCTCGCTGAAGTGTATTTCGCAGCGACCGAACACGACGAGGATCAGCCGGTTCACTTGCGCGTGCGCGACACGAACATTTGCATCACGCGCTGCGCCGAGGAATATGGGAATCCTTGTCAGCGCTTCTGCCCCGCCGCGGTTTACGAGATTGTCGAGGACTCCGCCGGCAAACGGCTGCAGATCAATGCCGCGAACTGCGTGCATTGCAAGACGTGCGATATCAAGGATCCGTACGAGATCATTGATTGGGTGACGCCGGAAGGCGGTTCGGGGCCCAACTACCAGAATCTTTGAGCCGCCTCGTCATCCCGGCGTAGGCCGGGATCCAGTTTTTCTGCGTGGCGCTAAGAGCTGGATCCCGGCCTTCGCCGGGATGACGGGTTTCCTTTATGACCCGACGTTATCGGTCTTGCCGACGAACGCCGCCACGTTGTCATGCAACGCCTTCAACGATGGCAAATGCGCATACACCATATGCCCCGATTCGTAGTAATGCGTCTCGATGTTGCGCGTGAGCTCCGCGGAGATCGGCAGATGCTTCATTTCGTAGTCGGCCGTGTAGAACGGCGTCGCTAGATCGAAATAGCCTGAGTTCAGCATCACGTGCAGCCGCGGGTTGTATTTCATCGCGGCGGCGAGGTCAGGGATCACGTTCGGGAATCCCGGAATCGGGAACGGGCCGTTCGGCTGCTTGTGCTCGAATTTCCAGCCGGGGAACGTGCCTTCGGCGAAGAGATGATACGTCTGATCCTGGCCGAACTTGAGCTGCTTGCGCACGTAGTCGTTGAACGCGGAATAGTATGCGGACGAGATAGCCGCCGACTGCGGATCGTACGCGGCGCCCTGGTTCAGCGCGTCCATCGTCGGACCCGAGAAGCGCGAGTCGAGGCGACCGGTGGTGAGTCCCTTGTCGATCTGCAGCGTGTGCTCGAACTCGCCGCCGTTGACGCGCAGGTTCGCGCGCTCGATGTAATCGACCGGAAGGCCGGTGTAGTCGTGCAGCTTCTCGGCGATCGCGTGCCTTTTCGCGGGGTCGATCGAATTGCCGGCGGCGAGCGCAATCGCATACTCGCCCATCGCGAACTGCTCGACTTCGGTCAGCAGCGTTTCCATCTGCGCGGGCTTGTTCGGAAGCTTGTTGTGATACCACGCGGTCGCCGCGTAGGTCGGCAGCGCGAGCTGATACGAAAGATCGACGCCGGGATCGATCTCCGGAAAATCGATCAGCATCGCCATGTTCAGCACCTGCGAGAGCAGCACCACGCCATTGAGATCGATCGAGCGATCGTTCTGCAGCATGTTCGCAAGCACGGCCGAGCGCGTCGTGCCGTAGCTTTCGCCGAAGAGGTATTTCGGCGAGTTCCAGCGGCCGTATTGCGAGAGGAACTTGACGACGAAATCGGCGAACGCGTTGGCGTCGGCGTCGACGCCGAAATAATCCTTCGGCCCCTTCTCCTTGTCCGCGAACGTGCTGAAGCCCGCTCCGGGCGCGTCGATGAAGACGAGATCGCAGACGTCGAGCAGACTGTAGTCGTTGTTGACCAGGCCATACGGCGCGGGCGCGGTGTGCTGATCGTCGTCGGTGACGACGCGCTTGGGACCGAACGCGCCCATGTGCAGCCAGATCGTCGCCGAGCCCGGGCCGCCGTTGTAGAGGAACATCAGCGGACGGTGCGCGGCCTCGGCGCCTTTCTTGAAGTACGCGGCGTAGAAAATGCTCGCGGCCGGCTGATCCTTCTTGTCGTTGAGAATGATCGTGCCGGCTTCGGCGGTGTAGTCGACGCGCTTGCCTTCGATCGTCACCGAACCGTCCGTCTTCGAATTCTTAGCTTCGAGCTTGGTCGGCTTCTCGGCTTCTTTCTTGACGGTTTCTTTCGTCGTCGTTTCGGTCGCGGGCGCATCGTCGGCCAATGCCATCGACGACGCCGATGCGAGGAGCGCCGCCGCCAAGGCGGCATACAGGGTCTTCATGATCGTTCCTTGCGGGATTCGTTGCGCGGGAGGACTTGCGCGTCCGGCGAGTCTCGAACCTCGCAGCCGCGCGCCCCACTCCCAGAAGTAACGGATTGCGACGAAGAGTTCCGCATCGGGGCGCGGGCCGTTACGCTCTCCTCACCGCACCGACCGGAACCGCGCAATGACCTCGATCGCCCTCGTGACCGCCGCTGCCGCCCGCGATCTCGACGAGGATCTGCCGCCGCTGATCGCCGCGTTCGCCGCCACCGATGCGCAGATCGAAATCGTCAATTGGGACGATGCGAACGCGAACTGGTCTGCGTTCGATCTCGCCGTGCTGCGCTCGACCTGGGATTACACCCAGCGGCTGCCGGAATTTCTCGCCTGGACCGCGCAAGTCGCGACGCGCACGCGGCTTTTGAATCCGTTCGACGTGGTGCGCTGGAACACCGACAAGCATTACCTCGCACACCTCTCCGCTGCAGGCGTGCCGACGGTATCGAGCACGTTCGCCGAGCCCGGCGCCGATGCGAGCGCCGCGCTCGACGCGTTTCTGCGCACGCACGCGGATTTCAGCGAATACGTCGTCAAGCCCAGCGTCGGTGCGGGATCGCGTGATGCACAGCGCTACGGCCGCGGCGACGAAGCGGCCGCGACTCGGCACATGAACCGCTTGCTCGATGGATGCCGCAGCGTGCTGCTGCAACCGTATCTCGGCCGCATCGACGATCACGGCGAAACCGCGCTGATCTTCATCGACGGCGCGTTCAGTCACGCGATCCGCAAAGGCCCGCTGCTCAAGCGCGGCGAAGATCCGACGCGCGCGCTGTTCGCCGCCGAACACATCATGCCGCGCACACCGAGCGCGGACGAGCTCGCCGTCGCCGAAAAAACGCTCGCGGCGATTCCGTTCGCAAAGCCGCTGCTTTATGCGCGCGTCGATCTGATCCACGACGACGATGGCGCGCCGCGCGTGCTCGAGCTCGAGCTGACCGAACCCTCGCTGTTCTTCGCGCACGCGCCGGGGGCGGCGGAGCGCTTCGCGAAAGCTACTCGTGAGCGCGTGCCGGCTTCGTAGCACAAGATCGTCGTCCCGGCGAAAGCCGGGATCCATTTGCTGGGCTATGCATGAAAAGCAAAGAGCAAAATGGATCCCGGCTTTCGCCGGGACGACGAGTGTGGCGTCAATACGCCCGCATCGCCCGTTCGCGCAGCCACAGCGTCGCGAGCCATTTCTCGCCGGCGGCGACCGGCAGGCCCGCATGCAGCGTGTCGGTGTCCGGCGTGCCGTCGGGCATCAGGTTGTCGAACACGACGACGCGGCCGCGCTGCGCGGGAACGCGCTGGCCGAGCCGCGGGAAATTCGTCTCGCCGCCGGAGGCGACCGTGGTCAGATACGAGAACGTCGTGCGCGCTCGCTGTCCGGGCGTGTTCGCGGGAAGCCGCGCAGGCTCGCCGTTCTCGAACAGATAATCCCAGTGCTCGCCGTACTGCTGCCCTTGCTGATAGCGCAGGATATCGAACGGCTCGGCGTGGCTCAGCGGAAAACGCGCGAGCGTCGCGAGTCGGCGCTGCATCACGCGCAGGCAAACATCGTCGTCGTGCGCCGGCATCGTGATCGAGCTCGACGTGCGCGTCCAATGCACGACGCGCTGTCCCGTCGCGGGATCGAACACCATCGAAGGTTTCACCTTGTCCGCGGCCGACGCGATGATGTATTCGCATTCGAGCGCGTTGAACACGTCGTCGTGGATCGCGAGCAGCGGACGATCTTTCAGCACCGTCGCTGGCGAAGTCGACGCCGCGAGCCAGCGCACGCCGGGGCGTCCGGGCCAGTGCGATGGCGCCAGTTGAGGCAGACGCGGCGACGGCACCGCGCCGAACGCGGCCGCGCGGCCGATGCCCTGGCCCAACGCGAAATCGTCGAGCGCACGCGCGCGATCGGCGCTCGCGCTGAGACGCGCGGTGAGAAACGCCGCCATGCCGTCGCCAGCGGCGAGCGCCGGCGCAAGACACGCGCTGGCAGCATCGGTATCGCCTTGCGCCGCCCATGCCATTGCGATCGCGCGCTGCGCGGGGATGAAACCGCGCTCGCTCGCGCGCAGGAGATGATCGAGGCAGCGATCCGCATCGAAGCGGAGCACGACGTTGCCGAGAATCAGCGAGGCGAGCCGGTACGGCGCCTCGACGTCGCCGCGCGCATCGGCGCGTGCGAGCAAATGTTCGGCGTCGACCGCGTTCGGCGCCCGCCCGCAGCCGTACAGCGCGAACAGCGCAAGCTCGGTCGGCGCGCGCGGATGGCCCGCGGCGTCGGCGCGGTCGAACCACTCGCGCGCGTTGTGGAACTCGGCGCGGCCGGCGTGATGAAGGCCAAGGTCGAACGCGGCGTTCGGATCGCCCTGCTGCGCCGCGCGCGTCATCGTCGCGATGTCCGCGGGCCACGGCGGATTGTTCATTTGCATGGCTTATTGTGCCTCAAACCGGCGGCGGGCCGAGCCGTGTCCGCGCCGCCGTTTTTCGGCCATCGCTTCGAGGCGATCGAGCGCGGTTTCGATGCGCCGCTCGCGCGTTTCGCGTCGCTTCGCGGCGGCCAGCCAAGCGGCGATCTCGCGCCGCACCGCAGGCGTCAGCGTGGCGACGAACGCGCGCGCCATCGGCCGGTCATCGAGCGCGCGCAGGAAATCGGCCGGCAGCGGAAGATCGTTGCGCGGTTCGAGATCGCGTTCGATCGCGACCGCAACCGTGTCACCCTCGTCGACACCACGCGCGCGCCAGATGCGGCTGTGCACGACGAGCCGATACGCGCCGCCGCCGCGCGCGAGCAGCGTCGAGCGAAAAGGAACGCCGTCGATCGTGCCGCGCACCGGCGGCGTCGATTCCGTGCCGAGCGCCCGCGATACGCGCAGCGGTATCGCCACGCAGCGCAGGATGCCGACCCGGTAAAGCGCCGCACGGAACCGATGCATGGGCTCGCCCTCCCCGATCCGACTGACCCGCCGACGTTTCCAAGATACAATATGGAGGCCCGTTCTCATCGCCGCGCCGAGCGCGGAAATCCGAGGAAATTCAGGACCATGAAGATATTGGTCGCCTATAAGCGCGTCGTCGATTTCAACGTGCGCATCCAGGTCAAGCCGGACGGCTCCGGCGTCGTCACCGAGGGCGTGAAGCTTTCGGCCAATCCGTTCGACGATATTGCGCTGGAAGAAGCGCTGCGCCTCCGCGAGAAGGGCGTCGCGACCGACGTGATCGTCGCGACGATTGGCCCGGCCGATGCGCAAGCGCATATCCGCAACGGGCTTGCGATGGGCGCGAATCGCGCGATCCATATCGTCACCACCGACGCGGTGCAGCCGCTGACCGCCGCACGCGCGCTGCTCAAGCTCGTCGAGAAGGAACAGCCCGGCATCGTGCTGCTCGGCAAGCAGGCGATCGACGATGACTGCAACCAGACCGGCCAGATGCTGGCCGCGCTCTGGGACCGGCCGCAGGCGACGTTCGCATCGAAGGTCGAAGTGAACGGCAACGCGGCGCGCGTGACGCGCGAAGTCGATGCGGGTCTGGAAACGATCGACGTCGATCTGCCGGCCGTCATTACAACGGACCTTCGCCTCAACGAGCCGCGCTTCATCAAGCTGCCGGACATCATGAAGGCGAAGTCGAAGCCGATCGAGACGTTGCAGCTGGCCGATCTTGGCGTCGAATCCGGGGATCATCTCAAGACCACGCGCTATGCGCCGCCGGCGAAGCGGAGCAAGGGTGTGATGGTGAAGGATGTCGCGGAGCTGGTGGCGGCGTTGAAATCGAAAGGGTTGATCTAGCGCATCGCCAGCGTGCCCTCACCCGCGCCTTCGGCGCGACCTCTCCCTCGATGCGGGAGAGGCGAACGAACCACGGAATCGAACGAATGAGCAAAGTCCTGATCGTCGCCGAGCACCTCGACGGCAAACTCAACGCCAGCACGGCGCGCTGCGTCACTTGCGCGAAGGATCTCAAAGCCGAATCGATCGACGTGCTCGTGCTCGCCGACAAACCGGACGCGATCGCCGCGGAAGCTGCGAAGATCGACGGCGTCGGCAAAGTGATCGCGGTTGCGCGCGCGGAAAACGCGCATGCGCTCGCAGCGATCTATGCGCCGCAGATCGCCGCAATCGCGAAGAACGGCTACACGCACGTGCTGCTGCCGTCGACGACGTTCGGCAAGGACGTCGCCCCGCGCGCCGCCGCGCTGCTCGGTGTCGCGCAGGTATCCGACGTGATGGCCGTCGACGGCGCGCACGCGTTCAAGCGGCCGATCTACGCCGGCAATGCGATCGTCACCGTCGAAGCGCCGCAGGACAAATTGCTGGTCGCAACCGTGCGCACGGCGTCGTACGCGGCGGCCGGCGCCGGCGGCAGTGCTCCAATCGAAGCGCTGTCGCTCGATGTCGCGCTGCCCGCGCATACGCGCTTCGTCGAGTTGAAGCAAGGCAAGAGCGATCGTCCGGATCTGCAAGGCGCCTCGCGCGTCGTTTCCGGCGGCCGCGCGCTCGGCTCGGCCGACAACTTCAAGATCATCTACGCGCTCGCCGACAAGCTCGGCGCCGCGGTCGGCGCCTCGCGCGCTGCGGTCGATGCGGGTTACGTGCCGAGCGATCTGCAGGTCGGCCAGACCGGCAAGATCATCGCACCCGAGCTTTATCTCGCAATCGGCATTTCCGGCGCGATCCAGCATCTCACCGGCATCAAGGACGCAGGAACAATCGTCGCGATCAACAAGGATGCGGAAGCGCCGATTTTCGAGATTGCCGATTACGGGTTGGTCGGCGACTTGTTCAAGCTCGTGCCGGAACTCGAACAAGCGGTGTGAAGGCTATTCCGCTCGCCTGCCGGCGAGCGGGTCACTTCTCTTTGCTTGCCCAAAGAGAAGTAACCAAGAGAAAGGGCACCCTCGGTGCCGCGGTCGCCGGCTCCTGCCGGCGACTCCGCGAGGTCGCTGCGGGGTTCGCTGACAGCACATCCTTGTGCTGGCAGCGAACTGGCCCGCATCCTGCGGGCCACCCTTCGGGCTTTTCCTCCGCGCCCTCGCCGCGGCACAGAGGGACCCGGGTGAAGCAAAGCGCGGCCGTCCTGGCCGCAGAAGCCAAGCAAGAGCGAAGCATGCTTTTACCCTCTCCCGCTTCGCGGGAGAGGGTAGGGTGAGGGCAAGCCGGTTCGAGCGTTCAAAGATCAAAGCGAAAGCCGCATCGCTTCGCTCGCGATTGCGCACGCCATTGCAACATCAAACGTCGCTGTTCTTATCGCAAGAAAGACTCTCCTGCGCCTTCGCCCCACCCGATTCCTCATCATCGCAATCGTCGCAATCCTCATCGTCATCGGACGAATCATCGATCTCCTCGCCCGGACACACTTCGTTCGGACAAAGCTCCGGATGCGCAACTGCAAACGCATGCGCGGCCGCTTCGGCGGCATCGATGCGAGCCGCGTTGGCCGGATGGCTCGAAAGGTAAGCAAGCTCGCGATCGTCGGGCTTTTCGGCCTGCAGCGTGCGCATCGCTTCGGCGAACCAGTGTGGCGATTCGTCGTGCTTGGACAAAAGATCGAACGCATAGCGATCGGCTTCGTCTTCGAACTCGCGCGAGTAGTGGCTGTTCAAGAGAAACGTCGGGATCGCGACGACGACCGTGCTCGCCGAGCTCACGTCTCCGGCGAAGAGCGCCGCGACGATCGCGACGAACGAGCTGCGCAAGGTCTGACGCATCGCGTGCCGGTGTTGCTGATGGCCGATCTCGTGCGCGACCACGGCGTCGAACTCGCGATCGTCGGTGAGGAGGTCGACCAGCTGATCGGTCACGACGACGGTGCCGCCCGGCAGCGCGAACGCATTCGCGCCGACGCCGGGCGCGTTGCGGAATTCCACTCGATACGCTTCGGACGTAAGCCCTTGCGAGAGCTTGTCGAATCGCGCGGTGAGCTCGTCGCGGCGCTCCGGATCGAGCTCGCTCGCCTTCATCCCAAGGTTGTCGAGGCTCGCCAGCACCTGCGCGCCGAGCGTCTGCTCGACGCTCGGCGGAATGTGCGTAGCGATGCGATCGGCGAGCCACGGCAGGCCCCAAAGCGCGCCGGATACGAGCGTCGCCGCGCAGATGACCATCGCGGCGGCGACCGCGTGCGCGCGCCGTTCGAGCCGGTCGACCAGCCCCTCCAATTTTCCCTGTTGCGGAAACCAGTCGTCGATGTCCGCATCGTGAGCGAGCAGAAGGCGCGCGCCGTCGGCGAATTCGATCGTGCGCGCAACACGCGCAAGCCGCGGCGTGATCGTGAGCGTGCGGATCGCGCCGGTGCGCTGAACGCCGTCGCCTTCGATGGCGAAGTGCGAGGTGCCGACGCGGCGAAACACGACGGCGTGGCCGCGTCCGCTGACGCCGTCGAAATAGGTACCCTCGAATCGTTCCGTCATAGGCCGATATCGATATCGAACAAGCCGTCGACTTCCGCGGCAGCGGCGCCGATGTCGGATTTCGTTTCGGCGCGGAAATTCGCAAGATCGCCGCTCGCGAGCACGCTAAGGCTCTGCGCGCGGTAGCGCGCGAGCCGCACTTTCGCCCACGGAATCAGGAAGCCCACGCTGATCAGGATCGCGACCGTGTTGCCGGCGTAGATCCACAAAAGACGATGGCCCTTCAGCGTCGAGCGGAAGCGATGCGTGCCAAGATCGGTGTGGTTGTAGACGAGATTCGCGAGCGCAGCGGCGAGGAACGCCCAGACCACGAAGTAGCCGCTATACATCGGCACGATGTATGCGTACACGAACCATCCCGGCGGACCGTGATTGCCGGCCTGCACGAATGCGAATACGAGAAGCCCGGCCGTGATCGCGACCGCGAACATCCACGCAGTCAGCACACCCCACGCAATCAGATACGGCGGATAGAACTGACCCGGCGTCGCGCGGAACGAGAACCACGAGCCGCCGTAGCGATGATGCTCGACGAGGAACGCGCGCTGCTTCGCCTTGATGAACGGATAGAGGATTCCGAGCGTCGCGATCATGCCGACATACAGCAGGAGATAGCGCACGTACGCCTCGGCGTAATCGGGCACGAACCGGAAATTGATGCCGCGCCACGCCGAATAGCGCGCACGGAACGCGGCGCCGCGCACGATCAGCCACGGCGTCAGCACCGCGATCAGCGCGGCCATGCCGAGCTGGAGCTTGATGCTGAATTGCCCCGCCAGGACGTAGCCGCCGAACAGCACCACCGCAATCAGGCGCCCTTTCAGAATCGGCCAAGGCTTGGCGAGATACTCGAACGGAACGCCGGCGATGCGCGTATTGCCGTAGAAATAGCGTTCGCTGCGCACTTTCGCCCACGCCGAAAAAATGCCGAGCGTGACGATGCTGAGCGCAAGATTGACGACCCAGATGCGGAAATATTCGCGCGCGTCGCCGCCGAACTCGAACGGATATTCGGTGCGCGCCGGGCCGATTCTCGCCGGCATCGCGGGCGGCAGTGGCGGTGGCGGCGGAGCGTCCACCGCGATGACTTCGTCCATTCCCTAACCGCCGGCGGAGCCGCGGTCCTCCCGTTTTCCCAGCGGAAGTCTATCAGCGTCGCCGATGCAGCGGCTGTGAAACTATGTAGTGAAAAGAAGCTCGGCGGCGCGCTCGGCGATCATGATCACCGGCGCGTTCGTGTTGCCGCCGATCAGGGTCGGCATCACCGATGCGTCGACCACGCGAAGGCCTTCGACGCCGCGCACCGCAAGCTCGCTGTCGACGACCGCGTTCGCATCGTCGCCCATGCGACAGGTACCGGCCGGGTGGTAGATCGTTTCGGCCTTGCGCCGTATGAACGTTTCGAGATCGGCGTCGCTTTGCGCGGCGCTGCCCGGAAAGATTTCCTCGTCGCGATACGGCGTGAACGGCGCCGCCGCAAAGATCTCGCGCGAAAGTCGTGCGCCTTCGATCAGCATCGCAAGATCGTGCCCATCGGCATCGCCAAGATAGTTCGGCCGGATCGCCGCGGGCGCGGCAGGATTGGCCGATGCAAGCCGTATCGTGCCGCGGCTCTTCGGCCGCAGCGCACACGCGTGCAACGTGTAGCCGTAGCCGTCGAGCCGATGCCGGCCATGCTGATCGAGCAGCGCCGGCACGAAATGGAACTGCAAGTCGCACCGCGCGTCCGGCGCGAAGCGCGAGCGCACGAAGCCACCGGCTTCGGCGATGTTCGACGTGCCGATGCCGCTGCGCTTCAAGAGAAATTCGAGTGCGACTGCGATGTCGTTGGTCTTGTCGTACGTGACCGGCTTCGTCGAGCGCACCAGCGTGCAGATGTCGAGATGATCCTGCAGGTTTGCGCCGACGCCCGGAAGATCGAGCTGCACCGGAATCTCGTTTGCGCGCAGATGATCGGCAGCACCGACGCCCGAGAGCATCAAAAGCTGCGGCGAATTGATCGCGCCGCCCGCGAGAATCACGCAGCCCGCATCCGCGCGCTCATCGCGGCCGCGATGACGATAGTCGACGCCTACGGCGCGCGTGCCGTCGAAGCGAATGCGCGTCGTCAGTGCGCCGGTCGCGATCGTAAGATTCTCGCGCTCGCGCGCAGGTGCGAGATAGGCGACCGCCGCCGAGCAGCGCGCGCCGTTCTTCTGAGTAACCTGATAGAAACCGAAGCCTGCCTGCTCGGCGCCGTTGAAGTCATCGTTGCGCGCGTAACCGGCCGCGGCCGCGGCTTCGACAAACGCGTCGGACAGCACGTTGCGATAACGAAGGTCCGAGACAGACAGCGGCCCGTCCGCGCCATGCCATTCGCTCGCGCCGCGCGTGTTAGCTTCGGCACGCTTGAACACCGGCAGCACGTTCGCCCACGACCAGCGCGGATCGCGCGTCGATGCGGCCCATTCGTCGTAGTCGCCCGGCGCGCCGCGCGTGTAGCACATCGCGTTGATCGAGCTCGATCCGCCGAGCACTTTTCCGCGCGGCCACCAGAGCCGGCGATGTGCGAGATTCGGCTCGGGTTCGGTCGTGTAGTCCCAGTTGATGCGCTTGTTGTTGACGAGTTTCGCGAGCCCGGCCGGCATGTGGATGAACGGATGCCAGTCGCGTCCACCCGCCTCGAGCACGAGCACGCGATGCGCGCGATTCGCGCTCAGGCGGTTCGCGAGCACGCAGCCTGCGGAACCGGCGCCGACGATCACGTAGTCGTAGGTCATGGCGGATCGGGGACGGAAAGCCAGAGACTAGGTCCGGTGCTTAGAGCAGATGCTCCAAAGGCTACGCAAGCACCTCGACCGGATCGCCGACGCGCACGATGCCCTCTCCTCGCGCAATCACGTTCTGCCCGAACGTCACGCCGCGCTCGCCGCGCCGATACGTGATCAGCGTCCGGAGCGGCTCGCCCGACGGATCGAACTCGCCGCGCATGAAATCGACGGTCGTGAACACACAGCGCGAGCACAGCTTGACGAGATCGAACTCGACATCGCCGATGCGGATGCGTTTCCATTCGTCTTCGGCGTGCGGCTCGGTGCCTGCGACGACGAGATTCGGGCGAAATCGCAGCATCGGCACCGGCGTGGCGAGCTTCGCGTTCAACGCATCGAGCGCCGCTTGCGAGATCAAGAGCAGCGGGAACGCATCGGCGAAGCTGACTTCATCGCCGGGTTTCGCATACATCGGATCGACCGGCCGCACGCACGCCTCGTCCATGAACACGAAGCGCGCGGGCATGCCGAGGAACGTGCTGATCCACGCATCGGCCTCAGCAGGCGCGGGCAGCGCATCGACCGTGTTCTTCCACACCGTCACTTCGATGCGGCCGTTCGCCTTCGGCGCGTCGAGCCGGAGCGAAGACATGCCGGGCGCGGACAATGCGAGGCCGCCGCGCTCGGGCACCGCATGCAGCAACGTCAGCCGCGGATGCTGGCGACCGGTGAGAAACCGTCCGTCGGCGTCGGTCACGACCCAGCGCCGATCGTGCGCGAGGCCGCGCGGCTCGACGACGGCCTCGTCGACCGGCAACGGCGCGCAGGACTTGATCGGAAAGACGTGAACCGCCGAAAGCGTCGGTGCCATCGGCCTAGTATGCATGGAAGCGCCGCGAACGCATGCTAGTCTTCCGCGGCCTCGAAATCAGGACCGCTTCGTGCCGAATCGTCCCGCCATCCAGCGTCACGAGTGGTTTGCCGTCGCGGTCGCGTTCTCCTATTTCTTCTGCGTGCTGGCGGCGTATTACGTCATCCGGCCGGTGCGCGATCAGTTGTCGGCTGCGGTCGGCTCGACGTCATTGCCGATCTTCTATACCGCGACATTCATCGCGACGCTCGCGCTGACGCCGCTCTTCGGCGCGCTGGTCGCGCGTTTTCCGCGACGCCGGTTCGTGCCGATCGTCTATCTCTTCTTCATCGCCGGGATGATCGCGTTCATTCCGGCATTCCAGATGCAAGATGCGATCGGCGCGCGCTTGCTCGGCTCGATCTTCTTCGTCTGGGTGAGCGTATTCAATCTCTTCGTCGTCGCGGTGTTCTGGAGCTTCATGGCCGATCTCTTCGACGCCGAGCAGGCGCATCGCCTGTTTCCGGTGATCACGCTCGGCGGTGCGCTCGGCGCGCTGGTCGGGCCGAGCCTGACGAAAGCGTTGGTGTTCCTGGTCGGCGTGTCGGGCCTCCTTATCGTCTCCTCGCTGCTGCTTGGCCTTGCGATCGTTTGCATCGTTGCACTGTCGCGCTGGTCGCGCGCGCATCCGGTCGCGGGCGAGCAGCGCCGCGACGAGCGCATCATCGGCGGCGGCCTTCTCGCCGGTGCGATCGAAACGCTGAAATCGCCGCTGATGCGTCGGCTCGCGCTTCTGATGCTGCTCGGCGATGCGGTCGGCACCGTGATCTACGCCCTCCTCGCCGACTACAGCGGCGCGACGTACGCCACGCGCGATGCGCGCATCAATTTCGCCGCGACGATCGATCTCTCGGCGAACACGCTGCAGATGATCCTGCAGCTCGTGCTGACACGGCCTTTGATGGTGCGCTTCGGTCCGTCCGCGGCCATGGCGATGGACGGCGCGCTGAAGGCGATCATGCTTGCCGGGCTCGTCGTGTTCGGCGGCGCCTGGATCGCCGTCGTCGCCGTGATCACGCGCGCCTGCGCGTACGGCGTGTTCAAACCCGCGGCCGACAGTCTCTACACGCGCGTCAACGCGGAGACGCGCTACAAGACCAAGAATTTCATCGACACGTCGGTATGGCGGTTCGGCGATGTCGTCATCACGAGCGCGTTCAATCTGCTGCGTTCGCTCGGCGTCGCCGCACCGGGCTTCGCCGCACTGACGATGTTCGCGGCAGCGAGCTCGGGCTGGCTAGGCTGGCGCATCACGCGCTCACCGGAATTGGCTGCGCGTAGCTCATTGTCCGAACACTGATAACGTGGTCTCCTGCGCGCCGACGCATTCTTGAGCGAGACACGACCATGGCGATCGAAACGATTTCCGAGCAGAGAAGCTTCGGCGGCGTGCAAGGCTTCTACAAGCACGAATCGAGCGAAACCGCCGGCACTATGAAATTCGGCGTGTTCCGCCCGCCGCAAGCCGAGTACGGCAAGGTGCCGGTGCTGTACTACCTTGCCGGGCTCACCTGCACCGAAGAGACGTTCGTGATCAAAGCCGGCGCGCAACGCCTCGCGGCCGAGCTCGGCTTGATGCTGGTCACGCCGGATACGAGCCCGCGCGACACCGGCATCGAGGGCGCGACCGGCGATTGGGAATTCGGCGAAGCGGCCGGTTTCTATCTCGACGCGACGACACCCGCATTCGCCAAGCGCTTTCGCATGTACAGCTACGTGACGAAGGAACTGCCGGCCGTGATCGCGGCGAATATCCCGTCGGCCGACACGACGCGCGAAAGCATCTTCGGCCATTCGATGGGCGGCCACGGCGCGCTGACGATCGCGCTCAAGAATCCGAAGCGCTACAAATCCGTTTCCGCGTTCGCCCCGATCGTTGCGCCGAGCGAAGTACCGTGGGGCCAGAAGGCGCTGCCGCGCTATCTCGGCGACGACAAGAAAACGTGGCGTCCGTACGATGCGGTTGCGCTGATCAAGGACGGCCACAAGTTCCCCGGCACGATCCTCGTCGATCAGGGCTACGCGGACAAATTCCTCGAAGTGCAGCTGCAACACTGGCGCCTCGACGCCGCCTGCCGCGAAGCGAGCCAGCCGCTGACGTTACGCGTTCACGCCGGCTACGATCACAGCTACTACTTCATCGGCACGTTCATGGACGATCATCTGCGCCATCACGCGAAGGCGCTGCACGGCTGATCGCCATCGATGCCGCGAATCCGATCGCGGCACCGATACCTTTACATGGCCGGATCGAATCCGCTTGCGAAGATCGCGTCGAGCGAGTCGATGACGAGCGCGGCTGCGGCGAAGTTGCTCGACGAATCCGTATACGTGCCGCCGCCGAGATAGAGGTGGCCGTCGGGCGCGAGCACGATCCCGTATGCGTAAGCGTCGTCACCGAAGTCGACCGTTTTGATACCGGCATCGCCGAAGCCGGCGACGAGATGACCCGCCGCATCGAGCTCGACTACGGCGAAATCGGCATCGCCGTTCGTGCTGATCGATCCGGCGAGATACACGTTGCCGGCGCTGTCGAGCGCGATGGCCGACGCGTAGTCCTCGGAGTCCGCACGGTCTAACAGCACGACACCGCCGTCGCCGAAACCGGATACAAGCGCGCCGTTCGCATCGAGCTTGATCGCGACGAGATCGGCGGTGAAATTCAGCGCCGCGTCGGTGTAGCCGCCGAGATAGATATTGCCTGCGCCATCGAGCGCGAGGCCGCCCGGCGACGTCGTCGTCGTGAACGTGCCGGCGTCGATATAGACGTAAGCAACGCCGCTCGAGCCGAACGTATCGACGCGATGGCCGCTCGCATCGACCTTCGCGACGACGATCTCGCCGCCGCCGAACGGTCCGAACGAATCGAAGCCACTGACGACGAGGCGCCCGCTCACATCGAGCTTGGCCGTGCTGACGGCTTGTGCGCCCATCGGGATCGTGGCGACACCGTTGTCGCCATAGCCGCTGACGAGATGTCCGCTCGCATCGAGCTTGGCGACGATCGCGCCTCCGTCGACGGTTCCGCTTTCGCCGACGAGATACATCCCGCCGCTGCCGTCGAGCACGATCGCGACCGCGGTTTCGAATCCGCCAAGATCGAGCGTGAACTTGCCGCCGCTCGCGAAACCGCTCGCGAGATGGCCGGTCGCATCGAGCTTGAGCAGCGTCATCTCGCCCGAACCGCTGACGCCGCTGCCTCCGGCGACGAAGATGTTGCCCGAGGCATCGAGCGCGATTGCGTTCGCGCCGTCCGCGCCCCCGGCATCGATGATTGCTTTTCCGTTGTTGCCGAAGCCGGCAACGGGATCACCGTTCGCATCGAGCTTCAACACCGCGAAATCTGCGCCGCCGTTCGCGTCGCTGCCGCCGGCGAGATAAAGATTGCCGCTCGCATCGCGCGCAAGCGCGTTCGCGTGCTCGTTCGCGCCGCCAAGATCGATCGAGGCTTTTCCGCCGGAACCGAATCCGGGATCGAGATCGCCCGAGGCGAACGCAGGCGCGGCGATGGCCGCGAGGACAACGCACAGAATATTCGAACGGCGATACATGGCTTTCCCCCTGTGAGAACGCGAATCGACGACGGTCGCCGCGGCGATCCGTTTCCTTTCAGGGCGTAAAACGGCTGCCGCGTGTCGCATCGGCGCGCAAGGGCCGACATGGCAATCGCCCCGCGTGAAGTGGCTCTAGCGCAGGCGCCATCCCGCGACGATCGTTGCCGCCGCCGCGTCCTGACGTGGCTCGCCCTCGCTTCGGCGCACGGCCCATCGACTTGGGTCCATGGCGTCCGCAAGCATTCGCGCCCCCTGTTTTTCCGAGGTTTTTGCATGCAGATCCGCTCGCTTTTTCCGATCGTCGCGCTCGCGGCGATGCTCCCCCCAAGTGCCGCGCAAGCCGAATCGCAGCGCTTCGCCGAAGGCGTATCGCTCGGCGATTCGCTGCTCGAAGTCAAAGTTGCCGACGCCTTGTATCGCCGCGACGGCCGCTGGCTGACGCTGGGCTCGCGCGTCGATTCGGATACGCGCGAAACGCCGTATCTCCTGCTGCGCACCGCGGGCGGCGACGCCGTCGCGTCGGTTGCGCTCGCGCCGGATGATGGACTTTCCTGGTCACCGCGCTCGATCGTGCCGGCCGGTAACGGCAACGACGTGATCGTGCTCGGCATCGAATACGATCACCGCGATTTCGGCGCATTGAGCACGCTGTTCCTCGCGCGGCTCGATGCGAATCTCGGCGTCGTCTGGAGCCGCCATCTCGACGCGCCCGGGCTCTGGTTCGAAAGTCCGGCGCTTCGCGAACGCGCGGGCGCATCGCCGATGCTCGTTGCGCAAATGCAGCACAACGACGGCGGTCAGCTCGATGCGGGCGATGCGTTTCTCGCCGACGTCGATGTCGACACCGGCGCGCTGATTTCGCCGCGGAGTCTCGGAACGGCAACGGGCCTTGAGCGCGCCGCCGATGCGATCACGCTCGATGGCGATGCGCGCGCCGTGCTCGTCGAGACGCGCCGCGACAACGGCGCCGGGCTCGAATCGGCGGACGCGATCGTCACGTTCGATGCGAATGGCGCGATGGTGTCGAACCGTCTCGTCGGCCACGCGCCCGTCGTCGGCGTGCGTGCACAATCGCTGCGCCTGATGCGCGACGGCGACAGCTTCGTGCTGGCCGGACGGCGCACGTCGCTGGGACCCAACTTCTTCTATCTGCACCGCCTCGCCGCCGATTTCACGCCCGCGGCGTCGCGCACGCTGATTCCGTTCTTCAATGCGATGGACATGACCGTGCGCGACGGCAGCGTGCTGCTCTACGGCGAAGCGAACGGCGAAGTCATGGATCGCGGCTCGGTGCTGATGCGTCTGGACGCCGATTTCGCCATCGCGTTGCAGCGCCGCTACGGCACCGAGAATCAAACGTTCCCAACCGGCGCGCTCGCGCTCGGCGACAACGGCATCCTGCTTGCGCTCGGCGCGATGCGCGACGAGGACGGATTCGTCTACGAATCGACCTTTCGCGTGCTGCCGGCAACCGGCGAAGGCATGCTCTGCGAAGAAGAAGCCTACGAAGGATTCTCGACCGGCAGCGACGCGACGACGACCGCCGCCAGCTGGTCGCCGACGTTGGCGACGCTCGACGTGCAGACGACCGACACCGCCGCGAGCGCATCATCGCCGACGCGCGGCGATGCGCTCATCTGCTCGGCCGAAGACGAGCTCGTGTTCCGCCACGATTTCGAAACGGAGAGCTGAGCACAGCGACTACTTTGCCGACGCGGCGATCTTGGCGCCTCGCTTGGGCCGACGGACGGCTCTGACTTTGCCGCTCCGTCCGCCTCCGCAGAAGAACCGATCGCCGCCGTCGGATTCGAGCCCGGATACGTTCACGCCGGGCGGGAGATCCAGCGTCTCGCGCACTTCGCCCGTTCGAGGATCGATTCGCCGCAGCTCGCTTTCGTCGCCTTCCCAGGTCGCGTGCCAGAGCTCGCCGTCGACCCACGTGACGCCGGTGACGAAGCGGTTCGATTCGATCGTGCGAAGAATCGCGCCGGTTTCGGGATCGATCTGATGAATCTTCCGATTCCGATACTCACCCACCCACAGCGTTCCTTCGGCCCACGCGAGCCCCGAGTCGCCGCCGTTACCGGGCGCGGGGATCGTGGCGAGCACGCGACCGGTTTTCGGATCGATCTTCTGGATGCGCGCCTCGGCAATCTGAAAGAGATGCTTGCCGTCGAACGCCGTGCCGGCATGCGCGGCAACATCGATCGAGCTTGATGCCTCTCCGCTGGCAGGATCGAACGCGCGCAGCTTGCCGCCGGCGGCGAACCAGACCTGCTCGCCGTCGTAGGTGACGCCACCGATTTGGTCGACGCCCGGAAAGGGACCGTATTCGCGGATGATTTCAGCCGTGGCTCGTTTCATGCCGACATCCTAGTCGCTCGGCAGCGACGCGGGGAGTAACAAGGCTGTCGGGAATCCGGGCACGGGCGGCGTCATCCAGCGACGCGCGCGTGCGTGGCCGAACGATTGCACCTTGCCAGCCGCTGCCAGCGAATCGAGCGCGCGCTGCACGGTGCGCTGACTCGCACCGAGCGCAATCGCGAGCGCCGAGCTCGACCACGATTCGCCGTCGGCGAGAAATGCGAGCACCGCCGCGTGCGCTTCGTCGACCGGCCGCGCCAGCACGACGACCTCGCGCGAGCGGCGCGGCGCCAGCGCGAAACCTCGCGCGGTCGCGCTCACGTCGGCGAGCGTCCTCAACATCGCGCGGAGCCGGCCGATTTCGACGCGCAAACGCGCGCGGTGCGATTCGTCGATGCGCTTAGCGCGGAACGCGCGCGCGATCAGCGTATCTCTCGGAACGTCGCCGGGCCACGCTTCGCCAAGCGCGCGAGCGAGCGTGAACAACACCGGGCGCCTCGCCAGCGACACCGCCTCGCGCGCATCGCGCACGACATGCCGGCATGCATCGACGACGAATGCTTTCGACGCCAGCAACGCTTCGACGTCATCGAGCAGAAGCAGCCGCTCTTCGCCACGCACCATCAGACGCGCCGCGGGCGTATCGAGCACGAGCGATGCGTTTTCGACCTCGGCGGTCAGCGCCGGAATGCCTGCCTGACGTGCGGCGTGCCCGGCGCGCGCGAGAGCGGCGCGCGCGGGCTTGATGTGCAGACGTCGCAACGCAATGCCCGCGACAACCAACTCGTGCACGGCCGTCAACGCGGGCGGCAAGCGCGCGGGATCGAGCTCGGCGAGCGCGCGTTCGGCTTCATCGAGGCGCCCGATCAAGAGCAGGCGCCGGATTTCGAGATAGCGCGCGTGCGCGGCGTTCACGCGATCGCCGTGCGCTTCGAGCGTCGCGCGCGCGGCTTCGAGTGCCTTCACGGGCCAGTTGAGATCGCGCGCAGCCAGCGCGACTTCGGCCTCCGCCACGATACATCTCGCGCGAGCCACGGCCTCCTTCGGGCCGAACGCGCGCGCCGCGCTCTTGAGCAGCGCCTTCGCGCGAACAAGATCACCGAGCTGAGCCATCGCGATGCCGCGAAGCGCGAGCCCAGGCGCATCGTCGCGCAACGCGACGCGCTTCAGCGCGCCGAGCGGATCACCCGCTTCGAGCGCGCGCGCTGCGGCCGTGATCAGCGAGTCCATGGAAATCCCGCCACATTTGTCACTCCCACCCCCTTCAGTCGCTCGTTCCTAATCTATCTCACCACCACCCACCTACGGAGAGACGATCATGGCGACCAAGCACAAAACGGGTACACGCGAAGAATGGCTGGAAGCGCGGCTCCGGCTGATCGAGGCCGAAAAGGCGCTCACTCGCCAAAGCGATGAGCTCGCCGAACAGCGGCAGGCGCTGCCTTGGGTTCGCATCGACAAGAACTACCGGTTCGAGACCGACGAAGGCGGCGCCTCGCTGAAAGACCTTTTCCGCGGACGCTCGCAGCTCCTCGTCTACCACTTCATGTTCGGGCCCGACTACAAGGCGGGATGTCCGTCGTGCTCGTCGATCGCGGACGGTTTCAACGGATTCGCGATCCATCTCGCGAACCACGATGTCACGCTGTCGGCCGTATCGCGCGCGCCGCTCGCGAAGCTTCAAGCGTACAAACGCCGGATGGGATGGACGTTCCCGTGGGCATCCTCGTTCGGCGGCGACTTCAACTTCGATTTCAACGTCTGGTTCACCGAGGATCAGCAGCGCGCGGGCGGTATCGAATACAACTACCGACGCGAAGCGCCGTTCCGCGCATCGGACGGCAAAGGGGCGGTCGCCGAATTTGCGGCATCGACTGGTACCGATGTCGCCACATACATACGCGAGCGGCCGGGCATGAGCGCGTTCGTGATCGAGGACGGCGCCGTCTATCACACCTATTCGACGTTTGCGCGCGGCTTGGACGGCCTCTGGGGCATGTACCAATGGCTCGATCGCGCGCCGAAAGGACGCAACGAGACCGGCATCTGGTGGCGCCGTCACGACGAATACGCCGCCGCGTGATCGCCATGCGCATCTCGCGATTGCCGTTTGCCGAGCGCGTTTCGCACCCCGCGTTCTATGGGATCTCGGCGCTGCTCTTCGCCGCCAGCGCAGCGCTGACGATCGCATGGTGCACTTCGATGTCGGCGATGCACGCGATGCCGATGCCGGGCGGCTGGACGATGTCGATGACGTGGATGCGGATGCCCGGACAGACATGGTCCGGCGCTGCAGCGTCGTTCCTCGGTATGTGGATCGTGATGATGATGGCGATGATGCTGCCGTCGCTCGTTCCGATGCTTCGGCGCTATCGCCGGAGCATCGGAGAGATAACTGACGCGCGTCTGGGCTGGCTGACAGCGATGGTGAGTGCGGGTTATTTCCTCGTCTGGACCGTGTTCGGCACAGTCGCGTTCCCGCTCGGCGTCGCGCTGGCGGCGATCGAAATGCAGCGGCCTGCGCTAGCAGAGGCCGTTCCGATCGCGGCCGGCGTCGTCGTGCTCGCTGCCGGCGCGCTTCAGCTCAGTGCGTGGAAGACGCGTCAGCTCGCCTGCTGTCGCGAGACGCTGCGGCACGGCTGCACGTTGCCGCCCGACGCGGTCGCGGCTTGGCGACACGGCTTGTATCTTGGTCTGCGTTGCTGCTACTGCTGCGCCGGTCTGACGGCGATTCTTCTCGTCATCGGCGTCATGGATCTGGGCGCGATGGCGATCGTGATGGCGGCGATTACCGCCGAACGTCTGATGCCGCGCGGCGAGCGCGTCGCGCGAGCCGTCGGAGTCGTCATCGTCGGAGCAGGTTTGTTTCTGATCGCGCGAGCCGCCGGGCTTGGTTGAGCGGTCAGTCAGCGGCGGCGGCGCACGCGGAGAATGCAGCGGAGAATGCGCACGTACCACGACCAGCGCGTAGAGTTCGACGGCTCGCCCAGAGCGCGTGCCGCGTTATCGAGCGCGTCCTCGAGCAGCGCATCGTGCAGCCAACGATAGGCCAGCGGCCAAGTGAAGCGCGCCGGCCCTTCGGCGTGCATCTCAAGGGCGTGAACGAATCGCGTGCCGCCGCCGTCGAGCGATACGGCATCGAGCCCATGCCAGCCGATGAAGCCGCGCGGCGCGGTGAAACGAAATCGGATCGAGCGTCCGCGCTCGTACGTCGAGACGACGTAGCGTATCGGTCCGTGACCTCCGATCGCACCGACCGCGAGCGGCCGATCGAATCGTATCGCAGGCCAGCGATCGCGCGGCCACAAGCGATCGTCGTCGGACGCCAACGTGTCGATCAGCGCGCCGACACGATCGGCATCGGCGCGGAACGTGCGTTCGTGGATGTTGCGGATCATCCTGCCGGCTTGCGTTCGGTGACCCACATCGTGATATCGAGATCGCAAACGAGATCGCCGGCTTCGTCGCGCACTTCGACCGGCACGTGAAGATCAACTCCATACCGACTCGATGCCGGCGCCGCGACGCGCGCGGTCGCCGTCATCGTGCCGTTCGCCTTGCGCACGTAGCGCACGGTCATGCCTTTGGGAATCCAGCGCATCGAATCGGGCAGCGTCGCGTCGGTCGCGAGGCCGGCGGCAAGCTCGGCCATGTTGCACAGCGCGATCGCGTGCACGGTGCCGATGTGATTCTGTACCGCGCGGCGATGACGGATGCGCACGACGCAGCGGCCGGGTTCGAGCACGTCGATGCGCGGCGCGATCGAGGCGAAGTACGGCGAGCGCCAGCGGATCAACCGCGCATAGAGCCAGCGCCCCGGCGCGGATCCGCCAAAGCGGCGAAACAGCCGGAGCGCAGCGGACGCCACGCGATCAGGCCACCGATCTCAACGCAGGTTTCGCATGCTTGCCGGCTTCGAGCTCGGCGGGATCGAAATCGTCGACCGAGATGAACTCGAACGACGCGTCGCGCACGCGCTTCAAAAGATCGTATTCGGCGCTGCTGATGACGCCTTTCGCTTGCGCGTCGGCGAGCTGCGCATTGTAGTCGTAGCCTTTGAGCTCGCCCGCTTTCGCGGCCTTCAGGAACTTGCGCTCGACGGGCTCGGATGCGATCACGTCCGGCAGCAGCGCATTCATGCGGCCGACCGGATTGTTCGCGCTCGGCGTCGTGTAGATGCCGGCGACGAGACGATCGCGCGCATCGTTCGGCGCCGTGAGGAGCGCAGCGACGCGGCGGCCGAGGCGATCCGACGGCGGCACTTCGCGGCGACCGAACGGAAACACGAGCACGCGCAGGAACCACGCGACCGGTCGCACCGGAAAATTTCGCAGCACGCCGTCGAGCGCCATCTGCATGCGCCACACGCAATCGTGGAACGCCCAGGCGAGGAACGGCTGATCGTTGACGGGGCGCTCCTGATCCTCGTAGCGCTTGAGCATCGCGCTTGTGATGTAGAGATTCGACAGCACATCGCCGAGCCGAGCCGACAGTTTCTCCTTGAACTTGAGCTTGCCGCCGAGCACGAGCATCGAGGTATCGGCGACGAGTGCGAGCGCAGCCGCGTAGCGATTCAACTTTCGATAGTAGCGGCGCGTGTATGCATCGCCCGGCACGCGGCCGATCTTCGCGAACGTGAGGCCGAGCACGAACGCGCGCACCGCGTTCGAAATCGCAAAGCCGATGTGGCCGAAGAGCGCCGCGTCGAACGCCTTCAGCTTCTCGCGATAGTCGGCGATGCGCAGCGATTGCATTTCCTTCAGCACGTACGGATGGCAGCGGATCGCGCCCTGGCCGAAGATCATGAGACTACGCGTCATGATGTTCGCGCCCTCGACCGTGATCGCGATCGGCGCGCCTTGCCAGCCGCGTCCCATCCAATTCTTGGGGCCTAAGATCACGCCCTTGCCGCCGTGCACGTCCATCGCGTCTTTGGCGACTTCGCGCGCGAGCTCGGTCGCGTGATATTTCGCGATGGCCGAAGGCACCGCCGGCTTCTCGCCGCGATCGACCGCGGCGGCGGTTGCGCGCGAGAGCGCGCTGATCGCGTAGCTGTAGCCGCCGATGCGCGCGAGCGCTTCCTCGACGCCTTCGAAGCGGCCGATCGGCAAACCGAACTGCTTGCGGATGCGCGCGTACGCACCGGTCGCGAACGCGGCTGCGCGTGCGCCACCGGAAGTATTCGACGGCAGCGAAATCGCGCGGCCGACGGAAAGACATTCGACCAGCATGCGCCAGCCCTGCCCCGCCATGTCCGGCCCGCCGATCAATTGCGACAGCGGCACGAACACATCCTTGCCACGCACCGGGCCGTTCTGGAACGGCACGTTCAGCGGGAAATGGCGCCGACCGATTTCGAGACCTTTCGTTTCGCGCGGAATCAGCGCGAGCGTGATGCCGAGATCTTCGACATCGCTGAGCAATTTATCCGGATCGTGCATGCGGAACGCGAGTCCGACGATCGTCGCGACCGGCGCGAGCGTGATGTAGCGCTTGTCGAACGTGAGGCGCACGCCGACGACATTAGCGCCGTTCCATTCGCCTTTGCAGACGATGCCGTAATCGGGAATCGACGTCGCGTCGGAACCTGCGTATGGACCCGTGAGCGCAAAGCACGGAACCTCGCGGCCGTCGGCGAGGCGCGGCAGGTAATGATCTTTTTGTTCCTTCGTTCCGTAGTGAACGAGGAGCTCACCCGGACCGAGCGAGTTCGGCACGGCCACCGTCGAGACCAATGTCGTCGAGAGACCCGCCATCTTCTGCAGCACCGCCGAATGCGCCAGCGCGGAGAAACCGAGCCCGCCGTATTCCTTCGGGATGATCATGCCGAAGAATTTCTTCTTCTTGAGAAAATCCCAAACCTCGGGCGGAAGATCGGCGCGGACGTGCGTGATATCCCAGTCGTCGATCATGCGGCAGAGCTCTTCGACCGGGCCATCGAGAAACGCCTGCTCTTCGACCGAGAGCTCTGGTTTGGGCTGTTTCAGAAGCTTCGACCAATCGGGCTTGCCGCTGAAAAGCTCGCCTTCGAATCCGACCGTGCCGGCCTCGAGCGCAACCTGCTCCGTATCGGAAAGCTTCGGCGTCACCTGCTGGAACAGCTTCAAAAGCGGCGCCGAGATCTTGCGGCGGCGGAATTGCGGAAGATTGAGCGGCACTGCAATCGCGGCGAACACGACGAGGGGAAGCGCGATCGCAAGCCAATGCGACTGTGCGAGCCAACCGGCCGCGACGATCGCAACCGCGGTCGCGATCGTCCACGCACGAAGGCCGATGCGAAGATACGCGGCGGCGAGCGAGACGACGATCGCGGCGATGATGGGAAGGGACGGACTCATTGCGAAGACTCCTCATCCTGCAGCGTCTTCAAGAATTGCAGGACATGACGGGTGAAGACAGTGTTTTCATCGCCGGCGACCATATGCGTCGCGTTCGGCACCACGATATGACGCGCATGCGGCACCAACGAAAGAAATTCGTCGATCGTCGCGTTCGAGACAATGTCGCTCGCGCCACCGCTGACGAGCAGCGTCGGCACGCGCACCTTGCGCGCGGCGTCCATCAGGAGCGGCTGATGACGTTCGCTATCGTGCGCGACTTCGTCGAGGAGACGCGGATCCCAATGCCAGCGCAAGCGTCCGTCGCCGTGATCGGTCAGCAGCGAACGCAGCCGCTCGGGCGATTTGCGTTCGCGCCGATGCGGCAGATACGCGGCGATCGCGTCGGCCGCGTGCTGCAGCGAATCGAATCCGTCGGGATGCGCGCGCATGAAACCTAGAATGCGGTCGACGCCTTGCGGTTCCCAGCGCGGTGTCACATCGACGAGCACCAGCGCGCGAAACAACGGTGCGCGCGTGCCTTCCGCCGCAAGACCGATGAGACCGCCCATCGATGCGCCGACGAGAATCGGCTGCGGGCCTGCGAGATCGGCGACCGCGATTAGGTCGTCGATCATCTGCTCCCACGCGTAAACACCTTCGTGACGCCAATCGCTGTCGCCGTGGCCGCGCGCGTCGTACGCGATCGCGCGAAAGCCTTCGGCCGCGATCGAGGCGGCGCTAGCGGCCCAGGCCTGGCGCGTCTGGCCGAAGCCATGCGCGAAGACGATGCCGGGACCCGAATCGCCCCACTGCTCGACCGCAAGACCAAGCCCGTCGCGGCTCGCGAGGCGAGTCGTGACCGAAGCGGAATGCCGAGACAGCACGGAGGCCATACGCGCCAGTATGGTGTGGCTTACGAGCAAAATCAATACGCGCGCGTATGGAATCTATCTCATTGAGTGGATTGTCAATATTCACGGCGTGGACTTTTAAGACGCAGCCGTATGGTGCAAACTTATACGATGGTTGCCGTATCAAGGATCGAGCCCAAGAACCGCCTCACCGCTGCGGATTGGGAGCAGGCCGCGCTCGATACGCTGGCCGAAAGCGGCCTGGGCGCTGTCGCGGTGGAATCGCTGGCGCGCCGGCTCGGCGTCACCAAAGGCAGCTTCTATTGGCATTTCGCTACGCGCGAGGCGCTGATCAAAGCCGCGCTGGAGCGCTGGGAGCGCGGGGACGAGGAAGATGTGATGGCGCAGGTCGAGCCGATCGCCGATCCGCGCGAGCGCCTGCGCGAGTTGTTTCGCCGCGTGAGCCGCGAGATGCAATCGCACGTGATCTACGCGTCATTGTTGCAATCGCTGGACAATCCGCTCGTCAAGCCTGTCATGGCGCGCGTTTCCGGGCGCCGTCTCGACGTGCTCACGCTCGCCTATCGCCAAGCCGGCTTCGACCGGCGCGCCGCCGCGCACCGCGCGCGGCTCGCGTATTCGGCCTACACCGGATTTTTACAATTGTCGCTTCAGCTCGGCCTCCCGCGGCTCAGCCACGACGATTTCGAAGACTACGTCGAGCACGTCATAACGACGCTGATTCCCGCCTGAAAGCGCGTTGCCGCATTGCCGCACTCTGCCTTGCATTGACCCTCCGGCGCCGCTAACGTCGGGCGCATCCCCTTCAAATCGGCGCTGCCCGAAGCGCCCTTTCCGCCATGTCCAGCCGACTAGACACGTTGAACCGATGGGTCGACGAGATCGCCCGACTTACCAAGCCTGATGCCGTCCACTGGTGCGACGGCTCCGATGAGGAAAACAAGAAGCTCATCGCGCAAATGGAGCGCGACGGCACGCTGATTCCGCTGAATGCGCAAACGCATCCCGATTGCTGGCTGCACCGCTCGCATCCATCCGACGTCGCGCGCGTCGAGCATCTGACGTTCGTCTGCACGACGAGTAAGGACGACGCGGGTCCGAACAATCACTGGATGGATCCCGCCGAAGCGCACGCGAAAGTCGATGCGCTCTTCGACGGCGCGATGCGCGGCCGCACGATGTACGTGATTCCGTACTGCATGGGCCCGATCGATTCGCCGATCGCGCGCTGCGGCGTGGAGATCACCGATTCGCCGTACGTCGTCGCGAACATGCGCATCATGACGCGCATGGGCGCACGTGCGCTCGCGCGCATCGAGCGCGAGGGTGCTGAAGCGGCCGCGCGGGGCGCGCGGCCGGCGTTCGTCAAAGGCCTGCACTCGGTTGGCGAGCTCGATCCCGAAAAACGCTTCATCATGCATTTCCCCGAAGAGCTCACGATCAAATCGATCGGATCGGGCTACGGCGGCAATGCCCTCCTCGGCAAGAAATGCCATGCGCTGCGCATTGCGAGCTTCCAGGCGCGCCAGGAAGGCTGGCTCGCCGAGCACATGCTCATCGTCGGCATCCAGAATCCGGAAGGCGAAACGCATTACGTCGCCGCTGCGTTTCCGTCCGCGTGCGGCAAGACGAATCTTGCGATGCTGATTCCGCCGCAGAGCTATCGCGAAGCGGGCTGGAAAGTGTGGACTGTGGGCGACGACATCTGCTGGATGACGCCCGGCGCCGATGGACGCTTATGGGCGATCAATCCCGAAGCCGGCTATTTCGGCGTCGCGCCCGGCACCAGCGAGAACACGAATCCGAACGCGCTGCACACGATCGAGCGCAATACGATTTTCACCAACGTCGCGCTCACCGCCGACAACCAGCCGTGGTGGGAAGGCTTGCCGGGCACGCCTGTTACCGATTGGCAAGGCCGGCCGTACGATCCCAAGAACGGACCCGCCGCGCATCCGAATTCGCGCTTCACCGTGTCGGCGAAGCAATGCCCGAGCTGGTCCGAGCACGCCGAAGATGCCAAAGGCGTTCCGATCTCCGCGATCATCTTCGGCGGACGGCGTCCTTCGCTGGTGCCGCTCGTGTTCGAAGCGCGCGATTGGAAACACGGTGTGCTCGTCGGCGCAGCGATGGGATCGGAAACGACCGCGGCCGCAACCGGCGCCGTCGGCGTGCTGCGTCGCGATTCGATGGCGATGAAGCCGTTCTGCGGATACAACTACGCGGACTATTTTGCGCATTGGTTGTCGCTCGACAAGGCGGGCGCGAAGTTACCGAAGATCTTTCACGTCAACTGGTTCCGCAAAGGCGCCGACGGCAAGTTCTTGTGGCCGGGCTATGGCGATAACTTGCGCGTGCTCGAGTGGATCATCGGGCGTTGCGACGGAACGGCGCAGGCGATGGAGACGCCGATCGGCTACGTGCCGCGCAAGCGCGATCTGCGCGTCGACGGATTGAAGCTCGGCGATCGCGCGATCGATACGCTGCTCGATGTCGATCCTGAAGGCTGGCGCAGCGAAGTCGCCGATATCGGCCACTATCTCGAATCGTTCGGTGCACGCATGCCTGCAAAGCTGAAGGCCGAGCAGCGGCGCGTGGCCGAGGCGATCGACGATGCGATTCGGCCGGCGAAGACCGCGATCGGCTGATCGCAGAACGCAGCACGGGTAAACCTGCAGCGTCCCGCGAAAGCGGGACGTGATGTTTCCTATTGCGCGTCGTCACCAGACGCGAGCTCGCGCGGCCTCCTCAGCCTACGGACGCAATGCGTGTCGGCGCAAGACCGATCTCTCGCCCGATCGTATCGTCATGCAAATCTGCACATTGCGTCACACGCAATGTCACCGATGCGTCCGATCATTCGACGACCTTTCGACAAAGGCCATTGTATAGGCGGAAAAATACGAAACGAATCGTTGCGACCGGGCATGGACGCCATATCGACGGCGCCTGAGCCTGCCTAAGACATCCATATGTGATCTGGGGATCATTCATGAGAATCAAGGCAACGCTGGTCTTCGTCTTCTTGATCCAAGCGCTCCTCGCCAATCCCTTCGCGAGAGCGACCGAATCCGAAACCGATCTGCACCCGAACACGCCGTACGAATACTGGGCCGACTATTGCGGCTTTCCCGACGTCATTCCGAACCTCTACGAGATCGCCGGCGGATCGTTGGCTCGCATGCTCGACGCGGAAGCGATGCTGGCTCGCGTCGGCCAGATCGTGCCGAGGACCGACGATCCGAACTACTGGCGCTTCACTCAGACCGAACCGAACATCAACAACCCCGGCACGACGATACCGATCACCGGACAAGTGCCTTTCCTCGGCGAAACGCGACTCGCACCGAACGGCCGCTCCGGATTCCTGATCGCGCCGAACATCATCGCGACGGCACCGCACACGAACGATTTCAATCCCGCCGACTTCGTCGTCATCTTCAACGTGAAGTCGACGAAGGATCCGAACACGGGCGCGTGCATTCCGCCCGACCCGGAACATATTCCGGCCAGCAACATCTACTTTCCGCGTGCGGTCAATCCGCTGATCGCCAATACGATCCTCTACTACTTCAACATCTACGGCGCGTGGACCGGCGTCGATTACGCCGCGTTTTATCTGAGTCAGCCCGTGACGAATCATCAGTACTTGCGGATACGCAAGACCGGCAGCGCAACGCCGACCGACGTTCTGGCGATGGCGGGCCATCCGTTTCGGATGCGCACCAAGCTGCAGTACGGGATCGAGTACGCCGGCGACAAGGCAAATACCGCTTACCCCAACTTCATCTACCCCACGTTCAACAATTTCTATCTGCTCGATGGCATGTCGGGGGCGCCCGTTTACAACCTCGATCGCAACTATGTGGAAACCCTGGTGGGATCACCGGCCGGGTCAGGGTGTTTGGGCTACTACAGGAACAGCGATAGCACCATCTTCGTCATGTACGACGAATGTGACGACGTCGCCGATCCGCCGCAATATACGTTTCCACCGACCCACGACATCGACGAAGGGCCGATTTCGACGCTCGCCAACCTCGTTCCGACACCGTATCTGCGCGTCGACCCGTTGAACGACGTCACTTACATTCTGCCGATCAACGGCTCGCCGTATCCTGCTCAGACGCTTTACACCGCAACGGCCTCGCCGACCGAAACCGTCAACACGCAAGTTTCGGTTTCGATCTCACCCACGACGGCGCCGATGCTCCTGACGGCCGGCTCGTACAACTCTTCGCTCGCACCCGGGGCGTCGACCACGGTGGCTGCAAACGCCATCGTGCCGACCGGAACAGCCTGCGGCGTCTACGATCGCTACTTCACCGTCGTCGATCAGACGCACGGCTTCCGCGATCGCATGCTGCATCACTTCGAGATCGGCATGACCGACTACGACGTGACGCCAGCCGAGTCGCAAGACATCTACGGCGCATCCGCACCGTCCGTGCCCTCGCAGATCAACTACACGTTGACGAACACGCGTCCGACGCCGGTGTCTCTAACGCCTTCGTTCGATCAAACGTGGGTTACCTTGGCTCCCGTCATCGGCGGCTCGCCGACGATCAACCTCGCCGCGGCGGGACAAGCAGGCGCTACGAAAACCATCAGCGTCAGACTCACCAGCGCCGCGTTTGCGCTGCCGGCGGGCGACCATCCGTTCACGATGACGCTCACCGACAAGGGCAGCTGTTCGTTGAACGGACCGACGCAACGGTCCGGCGTGTTCCACAAGGGCACGTTGCTGCTGACCGAGGAACTTGGCATCACGGTTCCGGTGCCATCGCCGCCGAGCAATCCGGTGACGAGCTCGTTCACCGTAGACGAGAGCTTCTGCATCGGCGATACGACGTTCCGGCTGGACAACGCCGTCGTCGGTTCGGCCCTCGGCATTCCGCTCTCGCAGTGGGCACCGAACCTCACGCTGACGCTCGATCACACCAATGCGTCCGGCACCACATCGATCAGCTTGTGGGCAAACAACGCGGTGCCGGCCGGATGGCCGATTCCGTCGTACTACGATGCAGAGCTCGGCGCCACCATCGAAACGCTGGTGCTCGACAACCACGCGAACCTGCCGCCGACCGGCGCGCGACTCTCGCAAGCCTTCAACGGCGACGATGCGCAGGGCCAGTGGACTTTCAAGATCGTCGACAACGGAACTCCGGGTCGATTCGAGGCCCTGCTGATGCAGTGGCAGCTCGAGCTCAAGCAGGGTTCGTGCTTGAGCAAATAAACGCGCTCGAAGGCTTTTTCGCACACGTCGGAAGATGCAGGGCATGGTTGCCGCCCTGCATCTTCGGGCTGTGCGTCGTGCTGTCGAAGCATCCGTACATGACCTGCTGGGAGCACCCATGAGAATCAAGGCAGCGCTCGTCCTTATCGTTTTCGCGCAAGCGCTTTTCGCAAATCCTTTGCACGCGACCGAACCCGAAACCGATCTGCACCCCAACACGCCGTACGAATACTGGGCCGACTATTGCGGCTACCCGGATGTCATTCCGAACCTCTACGAGATTGCCGGCGGATCGCTATCGCGAATGCTCGATGCGGAAGTGATGCTCGCTCGAGTCGGCCAGCTCGTGCAGAGAACCGATGATCCGAACTTCTGGCACTTCGTCCAAACGGACACGAACATCAACTTCCCCGGCACGACGATACCGATCGGCGGCCAGGTTCCGTTCTATGGCGAGACGCGGCTCGCACCGAACGGCCGATCCGGAATCCTGATCGCACCCAACATCGTCGCGACAGCGCCGCATACGACGGACTTCAATCCCGCCGACTTCATCGTCGTCTTCAACGTAAAGGCGACGAAGAATCCGACGACGGGAGCCTGCGTTCCGCCCGATCCCGAGCACATTCCGGCGGGCAACGTCTATTTCCCGCGCGCCGTCAATCCGCTGATCGCGAACACGCTCCAGTACTACTTCAATATCTACGGCCAATGGACCGGCGTCGATTACGCCGCGTTCTATCTGGATCGGGCTGTACCGGACCACCAGTATGTCCGCATACGCAAAACCGGCAGCGCTTCTTCCCCCGACGTGCTGGCGATGGCCGGGCACCCATTCCGGATGCGCACCAAGCTCCAGTACGGGATGAGCTACGCAGGCGACGAAACAAACTTTTCGTTTCCTGATTTCGTCTATCCGACGTTCAATGATTTCTACCTCCTCGACGGCGAATCGGGCTCGGCGGTCTACAACCTCGACCGCAACTATGTTGAAACCCTCGTTGGGTCGGTCCTCGGATTCGGATGCCTGAACATTTTCGGCAGTTCGATGTACGACCTCTGCGATGACATTCCGGAATCGCCGCCGTACACCGGCACGCCGACCCACGACATCAACCAAGGTCCCATCTCGACGCTCGCCAATCTCGTTCCGACACCGTATCTGCGCGTCGATCCGTTGAATGACGTCACGTACATCCTGCCGATCAATGGCTCGCCGTATCCCGCGCAGACGCTGTACACCGCGAAAGCTTCGGCAACCGAAACCGTCAACACTCAGATCTCGGTTTCGATCTCGCCCACGTCCACGCCGATTCTGCTGACTGCAGGCTCTTACAACTCTTCCCTTGCACCAGGCGCATCCACCACGGTCGCAGCGAATGCGATGGTACCGACCGGAACGCCGTGCGGCGTCTACGATCGGTCTTTCACCATCGTCGATCAGACGCACGGCTTTCGCGATCGCATGCTGCATAGATTCGAGATCGGCATGACCGACTACGACGTGACGCCGACCGAGTCGCAGGACATCTACGGCGCATCCGCACCCTCCGTACCCGCGCAGCTCAACTACACGCTGACGAACACGCGCCCGACGCCGGTCTCTCTAACGCCATCGTTTGATCAAACGTGGGTTTCCCTGGCACCCGTCATCGGCGGTTCGCCGACCATCAACCTCGCCGCGGCGGGACAAGCGGGCGCTACGAAAACCATCAGCGTGAGACTCACCAGCGCCGCGTATTCGCTGCCGGCGGGCGATCATCCGTTCACGATGACGCTCACCGACAAAGGCGGCTGTTCGTTGAACGGACCGACGCAGCGGTCCGGCGTCTTCCACAAGGGCACCTTGCTACTCTCCGAAGAGCTCGACGAATTCGTGCCCATTCCCTCGCCGCCGAGCAATCCGGTGACGAGCACGTTCACTGTGGACGAGAGTTTTTGCATCGGCGACGCGAGCTTCATGTTGGACAACGCCTTTGCCGGAACCGTTATCGGTATTCCGCTGGTGAACTGGGCGCCGCATCTTTCGCTGACGCTCGAACATACGAACGCCTCGGGCACAACGTCGATCAGCCTCTGGGCGAACAATCCGGTGCCGGCAGGATGGACGATTCCGACGTACTACGACCCGGATCTCGCCGCCACCGTCGAAACGCTGCTGCTCGACAACCACGCGAACCTGCCGCCGACCGGCGCGAGATTGTCGCAAGCGTTCAACGGCGACGACGCCCAGGGACAATGGACGTTCAAGGTGGTCGATGATGGATTGATTCCGGGCCGTAACGAAGCGCTGCTGACGCAATGGCAGCTGGAGCTCAAACAGGGCTCGTGCTTGAGCAAATAGACGCGCTCGAAATTCTTTCGCACGCTTCAGGAGGTGCAGGGCATGGTTGCCGCCCTGCACCTCCGGCTGTGTAGCGCAGTGCGTTGGCTTTGAGATCACGGAATGTGACCAAGACGCGAGCCGGGGCCGTCGGCGCCATGCCCTGTCGTAGCTCGCCAGCAACACGGCAGCTATCATTCCCTCAAAAAGGGGATATGCAATGCCTACCGCTCAACGGGCCTTTCGCGCACTGCAGGGCCTCATCATCGCCCTCGCTTTTTCGTTGCTTGCCGGTTGCGCCAGCTCGCCGCCCGCGGCGACGTATCGACCTGTCGCTGAGCAGGAAACGAAGCGCGTCGAAAAAGAAATGTGCGAGAAAGTCTCGTGCGTTTTCAACGCAAGAATAGTCCTGAAGAAGAAGGATGGAACCATCTTCGACAAGACTTACTCTTCGCTCCCCACCGTTCAGCCCGAGGGCGTGTCGGTATATGCGGGGCAGACGATTCAGTTCGAGGCCGACGTGGAGAACGATCACCTCACCCGCTTCGTCCCCGTTGATGCCGTCCAACACCCCGAGAAAACGCTGTCGGCTACGCTCAAGCAAGTCGACGACGGCTCGATGACGCTGGTCGTCAAGAACCCGTTCGATCGAAACATCAAAATTGCGATGGCGATGATGCCGCTCGATCACGACAGCCTGCTCACGACGTCGAGCTGCCCCGTCATCGCCCATGGCGCCAATTACGAACTGTGGCCCTATCCCATCTTCCAGATCTGGTTGGGCAACATACGGTTGCTCGATGCGTCGGATAAGATGGTCTGTAGCGAATAGAGCTTTGTAAACGGACTTGGCGCTTTCCTTCGAGCTCACGGAACGAGGTAGCGTTGCATGCCTAAGATCGACGTCAACTCCGTACCCGCACGCAAAGGCTCTGGCTATCCGACTCCGTTCGACGTCCCCTGCGCCGAACGCACACGACGTCGCTTAGGTAACGCAGGCGGCCTGAGCGATTTCGGCGTCAATCTGATGACGTTGCCACCCGGCGGCTGGTCCAGTCAGCGTCACTGGCACAGCGACGAAGACGAGTTCGTCTACGTGCTCGAAGGCGAAGTCGTGCTGATCGAAGACGACGGCGAGACGGTGCTCCGCGCGGGCGATTGCGCGGCGTTTCCGAAAGGCACCGGGAATGGACATCACATGATCAATCGGTCGTCGGCGATGGCGGTTTATTTGGAAGTGGGGTCGCGCCATCCGAGTGATCTTACGACGTGCTCTGATATCGATATGATGAGCGCCAACGCGGATGGGCGATTCGTACATAAGGATGGCACGCCGTATCCCGCGGCGTAGCGGTGGCGGACGATGAGATCAAGCACGTTGTGGAATAACCATGAGTAACGACGTCTTTGTCTGCCGCTCGAACGAGGGCTATGCCGCGAGCCTGGAACCGCGCAAGCTCTATGCGGTGATCGATGATCCAGCTGCGCGCGCCAAAGGGCTCCTGCGCGTCATCGACGAAACCGGCGACGATTATCTCTATCCCTCCGAATTGTTCATGCCGATTGAACTTTCGGATGCAGCACGGCGGGCGTTGCATCTCGCGGCGTGAGCCGCGGACTGTTCTGACTTTCGTTGGGCGTCAATCTTGAAGTCGCAATGGGCGACATCAAGAGCGCGCTCTCCCGAATCGGTGTTAGATTCTTCGCACGCGCATTCGCCGGAGCCCGCATGTCGAGCCGCCGAGCCGTTCGTGTCATCGCACGCGCCGCCGGCTTAGGGGCGGCCGGCGTATTACTCGCCATCGTTCTCGTCTATGTCGCATCGGAGTGGAAACTCCGCCGTCATCACGACGACATCCCGCTGCCCGCGTTCGCAAGTCTCGCAGAGCCCACCGCCGACGATCTCGCCGAAGGCGAACGCATGGCTGTCATTGTCGGATGCTGGAAAGGCTGTCATGGGCCGACGGGGCAAGGCGGCAGCGATGATCTCGGCGGCTGGTACGAGGCGACGGCGCCGACGTTGTCCGACGTGTTGCCGCGCTACAGCGACGCCGAGCTTGTGCGCCTTGTCCGTTTCGGCATCAAGCGCGACGGCACCACCGCAATCGGCATGATTTCCGGCACGTTCTTCGCGCTCGGCGATCGCGATCTCAAACGTATCATCGTGCATCTTCGTGCGCAGCCGTCGTCGCCGCCGGTTGCGCGCTCGCGCACGATCCATTTCAGCGGACGCCTCGCGATGCTCACCGGCGAATGGAAAACGTCGGTTGACGAAGTCGATCGCGCGATGCCGCGCTGGGGCGAGCTTCCGCGCGACTCCGCACTCGCGCGCGGACGCTATCTCGTCAGCATCACGTGCACCGAATGCCACGGCCTGGATCTGCGCGGCCGCGCGGTTTACGGCAGCCCGCCGCTCGATGTCGTGCGCGCGTACGACGCGCAAGTGTTCGCGCATTTCCTGCGCACCGGCGAGCCGCTCAGCCGCCGCGACCTCGGAATCATGAGTTGGGTCGCGCGCGAAGCGTTTGTGCGCTTCACCGACGAGGAAATCGCTGATATCCACGCTTATCTTCGCGACGAACGACGCGCGCCACCCACGGCACCGGCGACGGAGTGACGCTACCGACGCGCGCCGCGACCGGCCGTCACACGGATCGCATTCGGCCGCTGACACTTCGCCACGATCCGCAATGTCCGCGGCAATCGCAGGCCGAGCCGATGCAGCATTAGCTCGCCGCGGCGATCGCACACGAGATGCAGCGGCGCGCCGACCGGGAAGCCGATCGCCTTCAGCCATTCGCCGGCGAGGATGAGCTTGGGGATTTTGATCTTCTTGCCGCGCGGCGAGCCGGCAATAACCTGCAATGGCTGTGGGACGTCGGATTTGCTGACCTTCGCGGAACGTGCGCGCGTCGCGCGCGAATCGGTGCTAGATTTCCGAGGCATCGGTGTCTCCTTTTACAGAAGTCACCGTTCTGGCTTTGCCTGCGAGGTGACGGATCGCGCAGGGCTTGGCGGACCGGAAGTGAACACCCGGCGAGCCCGAAGGCTCCCCCACGCGATCCGCCGCAGACGAGCGCGGACGCGCAGCACGACGCCTGCGGCGAAGCCGAATGCGTACGTGGAGTTCACTTAGGGCCGCCAAGCCCCTGTATCGCGTTTGAGCGACGGGATGAGTCTAGAAGAAAAGGCCGCCGATGCGAACACCAGACGGAGAAAAGAAGTGACCTATTGGCGCATGCAACTCCATCCCGACGAACCGTCCGAAGCGATAAGTAACTTGATCCAACAGAAGGGGCAGGTTCATTCTCCAGTCCGACGATGTCATTATGAAAGCATTTGATCCTCTCGCAGATATCGAGAACAGCCGGTCGATCCTAGAAGCCGGAAGGTTCTGGCCGACATTCCATGATGCGATCGTCTACTCATTGAGCTTCTGGCGAGGCGATGTGCGGCCAGATGACGGAGTCTGGATCCTCCCGACCATCGATGCGACTTTCGAGCTTGCTGCATTGATGCGCCCGTATGTCGCCGACTTACGGTTTCACAACTGCTGTGACGTTCGCATGAGCCGGTTCGATCACAACAACTCGATCTACGATCTGACCTTCGCCTTCGAGGATCGAGGCTACTACGCTGACGGTGTGACGCCTCTGCCGCCCTATGTTTGCGTTGCTTTCGAGGACGGCGAAGGATTCGAACCATTGCTCAGTTTCAAATGCTTTCGCGTCGAAGCGATTGGCCGACGCGATGTGTCCGATCCTCCGCGTCGTTGACAAAATGCGAGGATCATTCGATTGGCCGCTGACCCTCTGTCTTCTCGTATAAGACCCTGAGGACACCGGCCTGCCTCATTGGGTCGAATGCCAAAAAAAAAGGGTCAGGTTCACTTTCGTCGACAAAGAAAATGAACCTGACCCCGTAGCCCTGTCTGCCTGCAGCCCTGTTTGGGAATGATTGACCAGCACGAGGTGTCGAGCGATCGGTCAGCTCGCCGAGAGATCCTTCTCTATCGCCGCAAACAGCCGTTTCTGGAAAGGCGAACGCGCCGGGCTGCCGTACATGACTTGCGTCATGAACACCACCGCACCGCGGCGCGCCTTATCGATCCAGAACAGCGTTCCACCAGAGCCACCTCCGCCCACCGTGCCGGGCGGAATGAGCGGCGTCCGCAGCATCGCGCGTGTGCCGGCACCGGTGCCCTCGCTGGGCTCGGCGACTCCCGGCGGATTGATATCGCCGGTCGCGAGTCTCACGGTTTCGAGGCTCATGACGCGCGCGCCTTCGAAAGCGCCGTCGCCGAGCAGCATCTGCGCGTACCGCAGAAAATCGCTCGGGGTCGATACGACGCCCGCGCCGCCTGCGAGCAGCGCCGGCGGTTTTAGCCAATCGCTCGTCGCGCGATCGTCGGCAATGCGAAAGCCCGGCGGCAGCTTCGGATCGGGCTGCGAATCTGGCGCGGAGTTCGCGCCGTGTTCTGTCGCGTCGTAGTTGGTGGTAAGCCGCCGAGCGTTGCTCGGGCTCACTTGAAAACCAGTCGATGTCATCTGAAGCGGTGCGAACAATCGCTTTTGCAGGAAGGCGTCGTAGCTCATGCCGCTCACGCGCTGGATGACGAGCGCCATGACGTCGAAGCCGATGGAGTAATGCAACACGGTGCCGGGCTCATAGGCGAGCGGCAGCTCGGCGACGCGCGTGATCAATTCATCCAGCGTCGCGGGCTGCGCTCCGTAACCGGGACGCGAACGTCCGGCGCCGTAATTGCCCGGTGTGATGCCGCGCTCTCGATACAGACGATGCAACTCTTCGCCGCTATCGGAGCCTGGCGTCCAGTTGCCGAGGCCCGAGGTATTGGTGATGAGGTGGCGCATGGTCATTGTTTTTGTCGCAGGACGCGACGCAAGACCTTTCTCGGAGTCGATCACGACGCGCAGACTGCGGAACTCAGGCAACACATCGGTGACCGGCTGATCGAGCGCGAGCTTGCCGTCCTCTACGAGCAACAGCGTCGCGATACGCGTGATGTTCTTCGTCATCGAGTAGACGCGGCAGATGCTGTCGCGGTCGAATGGCGCTTCGGCATCGAATGCCAGCGTGCCTGCGCTCGGGTAGGCGGGCGATGAATCGCCGAACGTGATGGCGACACTCACACCGGCAGCGCGACGCTCGGCGACGAACTCATCGAGCGTTGCCTGCAACGCCGGCCAGCGCCGTTCGGTGGGCGTCGCGGCGCGCGCGATCAAGCCCGCGGGCGCGAGCATGACTGCTGCGATGCCCGCGATGCAGTGACGGCGATTCACGGCTTGTTGTCCGCTTTCATGCTGGCTCCCGTGACCCGAGTCTAGCCCTAATCGTCGCCCCGCTCCTCGACAAAATAACGGCGGTTCTCGCATGCAAAACCCCGCATGAAGGCGTTACGCTCACGCCTTTAACGGAGCCCACGGATGAGACGAAGGCTGGGGCCAATCTGGAAGCCAGTCGTCGGTTACGGCGTGTTGCTCGCCGCCGGCACGATCGCGCTGCAGTGGGTCGACTACCAGCGCCTCGTCCGTGCGCATTCGGGCGACGTCTACATCTTTCTGATCGCGCTGGCGTTTCTCGGGATTGGCCTTTACATCGGCGCGCGCATCGTCGGTGCGCACCGGCCTGCCGATTTCGACGGCAACCCGAAGGCGCAGGCGGCGCTCGGCATCAGCGAGCGCGAGCTTGCGGTGCTGCACGAGCTGGCCGCCGGCCGGTCGAACAAGGAGATCGCGCGGGAGCTCGAGGTGTCGCCGAATACGGTGAAGACGCACGTCTCGCGGCTCTTCGATAAGCTCGAGGTGAAGCGACGCACGGATGCGATCAACAAGGCGCGTTCGCTGGGGATCGTGCCTTAAGCCCGCCGTTTTTGGGGTGATTCGCTCGAAATCACCCGTTCGGGCGATTGTCCGGCCGCGCGCGGCGCCCGCTAATGGCACCGGAACTCACCAGGAGGAACGTTGCATGTTGAAGAAGATTCTTTCGTACGGCGGCGTCGCGGGCCTGATCGCCGGCATCCCGCTGTCCGTGCTCGTCATCGCGATGGATGGCCAGCCGCCGATGCAGTACGGCATGGTCATCGGCTATCTGACCATGCTGATCGCACTGAGCGCGGTGTTCATCGCCATCAAGCGCTATCGCGACACCGAGCTTGGCGGCGTCATCGGCTTCTGGCCGGCGCTCGGCATCGGCCTTGGCATCACCGTTGTCGCGGGGATCATCTATGTCGCGACGTGGGAATCCGCGGTCGCGATCACGCACCTCGATTTCGGAACCGCATACGCAAACGCGCTGATCGACCAGGAAAAAGCCAAAGGCGTCAGCGGCGAGGCGCTGGCGAAGTTCACGGCCGAGATGGAGGCGTTCAAGAAGCAGTACGCAAACCCGCTTTTCCGACTGCCGATGACGTTCGCCGAGATCTTTCCGGTGGGCGTGCTCGTGTCGCTGGTGTCGGCGGGGTTGCTTCGCAACAGTCGGTTTCTTGCCGTGCGACGTGCCGCGTAACCGTTCGGCCCCCTCTCCCGCTTGCGGGAGAGGGTTGGGGTGAGGGCAATCCCGCGTTACGTTACGCTGTCTCGATATGACGCGAACCCTCTGCGCAGCACTCTTCTGCTTTGTCTGCGCGTCAGCAGACGCGAGCGATCCATACCTCTGCGCCAAGAATCCCGAGATCGTCGCACCGTGCTTCGAAGTGCACGGACGCCTTTCTTCCTGGAACGGCGCGCCGGCCACTCGCATCTGGCGCGTCGGAACGAAACGCGTCCTCGGCATCCATTCCGACATCATGCCGCCGGAATTGCAGTCCAAGCGAGCCACGTTCGACACGGAGCTCTGGGGCACCTTCCTCGTTTGCCCTTATACGCACGAGAAGGCGGGCCACATGCAGTTTGTGTGTATAGAATCGTGGCGGGATATCCAGGTTCGGGAGCGTCGCCGCTGATGCGGCGTCCTTTTCAATGTTCTTGCCTGTGACGGACTAACCAGTTCGATCCCGGCACGGAGACGACACTCCGCGAACCAGACCGCCGGAGCCGCCGATGAACGCGCATCCTGTCTGTCTTCGCTTCGTGCAGATCCCTTCTGCGCTTGTCGCTATCGCAATCGCGGCTTCCGCCCACGCCGAATTCGTCTTCAAGGACGGCTTCGAGCCGCTGGCCGCGGCGCCCGTCGTGCAAATCGAGCGAGACGATCGCGTCGCGACACTGGAGATGGACTACGACGGCGAGAACGCGTGGGGTCAGTGGTGGACGATGGATGGCAGCGGTCACGACGACGCGGGTTTTCTCGTCACGTGGTGGCCCGAGGGAACATCGCCCTTGAAGTTGCAACTGGGTCGGCCCGATGGGCATCACGACGGCAGCCTCGGTTGTCTTTCCAAGAGCGATGCGTCGGTCGATGCGGCGATGAGCGTGCAGTGGCTGGTGACCGGCAATCGTCGCGTGCAGTTGCAGCCACTGCAGAACGCGACGCCGTATCACGTGCGCGTACAGCGCATCGATGCGCTGGGCGAGATCACCAGCCTTCCGAGCGATGTGGTGTTCGATGGCGGCGATGCGACGCGCGTGGATTCATTGCGCACAGCGATGACGCATTTCGACGATTTCAATCTGCCGCTTGGGCCCGCGGACGAGAAGCTCTGGAACAACGCGCAGGTTACATCGACCGACGCGCGATTCAATCTCTTCTTCATCAACGATCAGTATCACGCGCACAGCTTGAACGGCACGCGCACCGATAACACCGGCGATCGCTCCCAGACTTCGCAGCGCTTTCGCAAGCTCGTGCGCATCGAATGGGGTGTGCGTCGGCGCATCGTGTTCGATATGGATAGCCCGTTGAGTCCGCGATCGGTGTGGTATCTCGATTTGAATCCCGTTTCGACCGATCTCACCGGGCACACGGATTTCTTCGACATGGACGGCGCGACGGGGCTTCCGGCTGGTCTCCTGCGCTTGCGCGCGCAGTTCCAGACGTTCAGCGTGAATCTCGTCGGCATGGATGGAGCGTCGCATCAGGTTGCATCGGTGGATATGGAAGCGATCGGACGCCAAGCGGTTTCGAATGTGCGCCGCCACTTCGAAGCGCGCGTCGGCACCGACGGCATCGAAGTGCTGATCGACGGGCGCAGCGTGATCGATGCGAGCTTCGCGCCGGCGACACTGCCGGCGGGCGACTACGAGCCGCTGTGGATCGCGTTCGGCTACAACACGCCCAAGGACGCCGTGCCGTATTACCTGGTGCACTGGGACAATTTCGGTTTCGACGGACCCGACGTCGCGCCAAGCGAGGTGCACAACTACGTGACGCGCATCGCGGGCACCGACTATCAGAAAGCCAATCGCGGGAACGGCGACTTCCCGACGTTCACGGTGAACATCCCCGACGATCTGAAGCCTACGCAGACGGGTGCAAGCGCGCAGGCGTCGCTCGTGCTCACGTATCAGATGGGCGATTACTCGACGTTCTCGCTCGTGGATGGCGATCACGTCACGCTCAACGGTGGCGCTACGTTCACGCTGCCGGAGCGCATCAACAACAGCGTTCCGATCAATCCGGATTTACTCGTTTGGGGCATTCCGTACACGGTGCGGGTTCCGCTCGGCGCGATTCCGCACGAAGGCCCCTCGCCGCTCGCGGTCGGCGACAACGCGTTCCAGTTTTTCGCCGAGAACACGGGCATTCTCAATGTGCACGTCGAGATCGCGTATCCGCCCGGCAGCGCACCGGCATACACGCCGCCCTCGGCGCTTCACGAATTTCCGTTGCACAGTGGACTGCCGCGGCTCGGAACTCCCGCTCGCTTCGAGCAGATCGGCGACACGCAAGTGGATGATTCACATCATCTGACGGCACAGCCGCCGGCGCGCATTGCGGTGAGCGGCACCGTGCCGATCCATTTCGTCGTCGGCAATCACAGCTACGCGAACTGGGCGCCTGAGCTCATGGTGTTTCCGGTGCAGAGCACGGAAGTGTGGAGCGCGGGCGGAACCGGCGGCATTGCGAACATCGACATCTTCATCCGGCCGAGCGGCGGCGACGAATCGACGAGCCAGCGCGTGCTCGCACTCGCCACCGCGCGCGATGTGCCCGCGCCGCAAGGGCGCTATATCCGGAGTTTCGACAGCACATCGTTCGCAAACGGCGACTACGAGCTTTTCGTGCAGGCGACCGAGCCGTCGGGGCTGAAGAGTCATCCGAGCTATGGTGATGAGACGTATGTTTGGGATGCGTCGTTGTTGTCGGGGGCGTATTACCCGATTCAGATTCGGATACAGAACTGATCATTGAGGGGCATCTCCGTCGCGGCCGGGACGAGTGTGATCACCGTCACGTAAACGGGCGTTGACACTGCGTCGCTCACGGTAGAACGCTACGGGTTCAGGGTGCGAGCTCCGACCGAAGGAGTTTGCAATCATGAACTGGAGACCGAACTACCCTGTCGATGTCTTAGCAACTTTCCGATTCTGTATTTCGCAGCTTGCCACCTTCTCGATGGCGGCCATCGTGCTGTTTGCGCCGTCGCCGTCATGCCTCGCCGGCGAGGGCAGAGCGCCGCGTTACTACAGCGCTCAGTTCGATTTTGAAGTCGACGGCGCGCCGATTGCGTCGCCCAGTGCACTCGTGGAATTTGGCCAGGAAGCGGAAATCAGTGTCGGCAGCAAGGATGGCTTGCATGGCTGGGCTTTAAAGTTCACGGTCGATGCTCCGTTGTTCACCGCCGACGGTACAACCGCGGTCCAAGCAAGGATTCGTCTCTTTGAAACGGAAGGCGGACGACAACAGCTGCGCGCGGAGCCGCAGATGGCGTTGCAAGTCGGCGAACGCGGCGAAATGGAGTTCCCGCTCGATCACTCGCGAAGAGCGAAGCTCGGCCTCAAGATACGAGTTAAATCCAACACGGATCTTGTCCTGAACCACGATGCTGCCGGACATAGACGTTCGGTAGCAGTATCAGTGCTGCAACGTCATCTCATGTCGCGTTTGCGCAGCGTGCTGTAGTCCGCATTGATGGATGGTGGGCGATCGAACCCATTCCAACAACACTGCTCCGCCGCAATACGCAGAATCTCGGAAGCGGTGATAGGCTCGACGCCATGAGCGACCCCACGGCAAAGTCGGAGCCGCCAGTTCCCGACGAGGTGCCGATCGACGAGGCAGCCGTCATTACGGCGACTCGGCGTTGGGTGGAACGCGCAGTCATCGGTCTCAATCTCTGCCCGTTCGCTCGCGCTCCGTTCGTGCAGCAGCGGCTGCATTTTCGAGTCAGTCGCGCGCGCAGCGAAGACGCGCTGCTCGATGATTTGCGCGAAGAGCTTGTGGCTTTGCACGCTGCCGAACCGCTGAGCCGCGAAACGACTTTGCTCATCCATCCAGGGGTGCTGACCGATTTCATCGACTACAACGATTTTCTCGACGCCGCCGACGCCGCTATCGTTGCGCTCGGCCTCGAAGGCGAACTGCAAGTGGCGAGCTTCCACCCCGAATACCGTTTCGCCAATACGTCGGCGGACGCGATCGAGAACTGCACCAACCGCTCACCCTATCCCACTCTGCATGTGTTGCGCGAATCCAGCATCGATCGCGCGGTCGAAGCGATGGACGATACCGATGACATTTACCGGCGCAATGTCGAAACGTTGCGTCGTCTCGGGGCTGATGGATGGCGTGCTTTGATGCGCGACGATGATGACGCAACACCGAGTTGAAGCAGGTCTTAAGAGCTATGCGTAAGACCTTCCCTTATCCACATGCCCCGCTCGACGCGAACGGAAAGCGCATCAACAAAGGCGATCTCGTCCGCATCGTCGATATGCCCGATCTCAGCGGCATGGACGTCAAGGGCCGCAGGCTCTGCGAACCGGTATTCCAACACATCCGCGGCAAGTGCAAGCGCGTTGTCGATTTCGACGATTTTGGGTGCGCCGAACTCTTCTTCACCATTCGCTCCGGCCGCAGGAGAGGTATGCATTCCGTCGCAATTGAGCCATCTCTTCTACTGCGCCAATGAACACTAGAAGGCAGGCGCGCTAAGCTTCGGTAGCCTACTTCGCGACGGCAATGAGCGTCGCATCCCGATAAGCCTTAAGCACTGCATTCATCCGCGTCTGCCACCCGGCGCCTTGCGCGCGGTACCACTCGAGCACATCCCGGTCGATGCGGAGCGCAATCTGCTCTTTTCGTTCTTCGGCCGGCTTGACAGGCCTTCCGCGTTTGGCGCGAAGCTCGGCGACGCCTTTGTGCGCGGTCGCTTTCTTCCAATAGTCGAGCGTCGCCTTCTTGCTCTTCGGGTTGTAGGGCACGTCAGTTCGGCGGGTACGCGCGGAAGTACGCTTCGCATTCATGGCGGTTGGCCTCGCGGCAGGAAATGAGTCTCGGACCGTCATCCCGATCCGTCCAAACCAGCACGACCACGCGGCCGCGCGCGCATCCGAGACTGATCAGGCGCTGCTCGCCGTAGTATTCGCGGTCGTCCTCGCGCGTGAGCATCGGCGCATCGAATGCTTGCGCGCATGACGGCAAATCGATGCTGTGCTTTTCGAGGTTCTTTCGGCGCTTTGCCGGATCGTGGCTCGTCATATTTATTGTATATGCGATAATCTAGATACTCAAGCACCTCCTCGTCCACGACGTTGCCGCGTTCCGGTGCGACCGGTCTAGAACTCCCGCGCTCGACGCGATGTGAGAAATTTACTCGACGGGCAAGACTGCGCGTTGCACTTTGCGGCGTAAGCTGCGGGCGATCTCGCTGAACTACGCCCTCGGCGCGGATTCCCTGGCGACGACACGAAAGTGCCGAACCTCGGGCTCGAATTCGAGAAGGAACTCTTCGTCCTCGGGATAGTACTTCGCCTTCAGGATATCGTCGCCCGCGAACGCGCGGATTGCGTCTTCGGAGATCCAGTGCGTCACCGTCATGAAATGCGCGACGTCGCCGTCGTCGCCGCGAAGGATCGCGACGTCGAGATTGCCGGCGACGGATCGATAATCCGGAATCGCGCGGCGTTCGAGGAACGCCGAATACTCGTCGGCGCGATCGCGAGACGTTCGGCCATGCCAGATGCGTACGATCATGGTGGGCTGTCCCTCCGGAGCGATAGCCTCACTTGCGGCGCTTCGATGCGCGCGCGACTGCGTTGGTTTCGTCTTGCTTCGCTCGCAGCCGAGTGAGGCGTTTGATCAGATCGAGCGGCATCGGCTCATCCAGCGGAAAACGCAAGTTGCCTTTCTCGCCCGCATAGCGCGAGGCCGCCTTCTCCAAACGCGCATCGCCTCTGATCGGCGGATAGAAACCGATGTGATTCTTGAAGGCGGCAAAATAGATCAGCATGCCGTGCTGCTTGAGGGCAGGCATTTGATAGCTGATGGTTTCCTCGGCCAGAGGCGCCGCATCCCGCACTGCCTGCCTGACCAGCTGCAGGACAACCTGCACATCCGAAGGAAAGGCTGCAATGTATTCGTCGACGTTGGCGTGTTTAGAACGATGGGATGGCATCGTCGTCGTTGAAGCCTTCGGGATTGATCGATCCGCTGAGGCGAAGGAAACGGAGTACGTTCTCTCGAGAAAGAAAACGCACTCCGCCTTTTCAGTCTCCACCCGATGCGGTTACTCGCTAACCTCCACGATGATCACGTGGACATCCGTCAGGTGCTCGGACGCGTGGACTGTTTTTGGATTGATCAATACGTCCCCGGGTTTGGTGTCCACTTCCTTGACGGTTTTTCCGTCCTCCATCGTGAACTTCGTCTTCCCACCTTCCAGCACGTAAACCACGTGCGCGGGATGCGAGTGCATCGCGACCTTATCGCCCGCTTTCGCCGTGTAGTCGATGACGCGAAATTTGCCTTCCTGCTTCAGAATCTTGCAATGCGTCGGCCCGGCCGTGCAGCCATCCGGATAACTGGCCGCGCTCGCGCACAACGGAATTGCTGAAGCGATAACGAACACAAAAGCCAGAGAGAGCTGTTTCATAACGCCTCCTGCTTTGCGACGTACAACGCTGAGTCACTCGATGCGACGTGACGGCGGACCATCATTCCCCCACTCCCCACCTTGAACCGGTTCCGACGCACGCTTCCGAGCAAGTGAAATAATGTCGTCAGAGCGACTTTATGACGGCCATGGTCCCCCGCGGAGCAGAGCCTACTCCTAAAGCGCTACAGTAGGCGGTTCGGCAAGAATTGAGCGCCTTCACTTGCACACATAGTCCCAGCGCCTCGGTACGATGGTCGATCTGAGTCGGCGCAAACTGGAGAGTGACGTGGAGATAGCGCCGCCGCTGATCCTCCTCGTTGGGTCTCGTATATTTCCTTAGCGGCAAGGATACTGCCTGACGAAGAAATTCCTGGCGGCGACTATGGCAACCTTCATCCTCATTCCCGGTGCCGGCGGTGTTGCGTGGTACTGGCATCGCGTCACACCGCTGCTCGAGGCGGCCGGCCACGCGGCGATCGCGGTAGACCTCCCCGGCGACGACGACACGGCGGGACTTTCGGTGTATGCCGACCGCATCGTCGAGGCAGCGCGCGGGCACGACGATCTCGTCGTGGTCGCGCAGTCGCTGGGTGGATTCACGGCGCCGATCGTCTGCGAACGCGTCGCGGTACGAGAGCTCGTTTTCGTCAATGCGATGATCCCGAAGCCCGGCGAGACGGCCGGTGCGTGGTGGGATAGCACCGGCGCGACTGAGGCGCGCATCGAAGCGGCGCGACAGCATGGTTACGGCGAAGAAGTCGATCTCGACACGTATTTTCTGCACGACGTTCCGCCCGAAGTCGTTGCGGACGGCGCCAAGCTCCAGCGCAACGAGTCCGACATCGCGTTTTCCGAACGCTGCCGCTTCACGGCGTGGCCGGACGTTCCTATCCACGTGATCGCCGGTGCCGACGATCGCTTCTTTCCGCTAGCATTCCAACGCCGCGTTGCCGAAGAGCGCTTGGGCGTGTCCGTCGACATCCTGCCTGGCGGCCATGTGATCGCGCTGTCCTATCCGCGCGAGCTGGCCGAGCGGTTGATTTCATACGTATCCAATACGCGATAAAGCATTCGAGGATCTCATATGCCCGACCGGCGACGGTTTCTGCAGGATTCGATCTTGGCTTCGTCGCTGCTCGTCGCGGCGCATCGAGCTGCGTCGGCGCAAACTGCGCCGAAGACATCGGCCATCGTGCCTCGCGTCGTCTCGACGTGGGACTTCGGCGTCGCCGCCAACCAAGCCGCGTGGCAAATCCTCGCCAAAAACGGCCGCGCGCTCGACGCCGTCGAAGCCGGCGCTCGCGTGCCGGAGGCGGACTTGCGCAATCACAGCGTCGGCCGCGCCGGTTATCCGGATCGCGACGGCAAGGTGACGCTCGATGCGAGCATCATGGACGAGCACGGCAATTGCGGCGCGGTGGCTGGGATCGAGCACATCGCGCATCCGATCTCGGTCGCGCGGCGCGTGATGGAGAAGACGCCGCACGTTCTGCTAGTCGGCGAGGGCGCATTGCAGTTCGCGATCGAGCAAGGATTTCCGAAAGAGGAATTGCTCACGCCGGAATCCGAAAAGGCATGGCGCGAGTGGCTCAAGACCGCAAACTACAAGCCGGCCGCCAATAGCGAAATGAAGAGCTACGAAGCGCCCGCAAGCGGCGTGCGCGGCGATGCCCGCAATCACGACACGATCGGCATGCTCGCGCTCGATGCGCACGGCAATCTTTCCGGCGCGTGCACGACGAGCGGAATGGCGTGGAAGCTGCACGGCCGCGTCGGCGATAGCCCCATCATCGGCGCGGGGCTCTATGTCGACAACGACGTTGGTGCGGCGACGTCGACCGGCGTCGGCGAAGAAGTGATCCGCAATGTCGGCAGTTTTCTCGTCGTCGAGCTGATGCGGCAAGGACGTTCGCCGGAGGACGCGTGTCGCGAAGCGGTGACGCGCATCATCAAGCGCAAACCCGAGACGGCCAAGGATATCCAGGTCGGCTTTCTTGCGATCAACAAGCGCGGCGAAGTCGGCGCGTGGGCGATCCAGAAAGGGTTTTCGTACGCGGTGTGCGATGCGCAGAAGCGAGATGCGCTGATCCCGGCGCATAGCACCTACTGACGATGGCGCCGCTGCTCGAAATCGCGGCCAATTCGTTGGCCTCTGCGCTGGCCGCGCAGGAGGCAGGCGCCGGACGCATCGAATTGTGCGCGAGCCTTGGCGAGGGCGGGCTCACGCCGTCGTACGCGACGATCGCGCTCGCGCGCGAGCGCCTTCGCATTCCTCTCTATGTGTTGATCCGTCCGCGTACCGGCGATTTCTTGTACAGCGATCTCGAGATCGAGACGATGCTCGGCGATATCGAAGCGTGCGCGAGGCTCGGTTGCGATGGCGTCGTGATCGGCGCGCTCGATGCCGACGGAGACGTCGCGATACAGACGTGTCGAACGCTGATCGCGGCGGCCGGCCCGCTCGGTGCGACGTTCCATCGCGCGTTCGATCTCACGCGCGAGCCGCTTCGTGCGCTCGAAGCGATAGTCGCGCTCGGGTTCGAACGCGTGCTGACTTCGGGACAGCATTCCACGGCGCTTGAAGGCGCCGAGGTGATTCACGCGCTGGTCGATCAGGCCGCGCAGCGCATCGTCATCATGCCTGGCGCTGGCGTCGATGCGGACAACATCGCGACCCTGAAAGCTGAGACCGGCGCGACCGAATTCCACGCGTCGGCGAAACGCACGCTCGGCACCGGCATGCGCTATTGCCCGGAGCGGCTGCATGAGATGCAAAGGGGGGAAATGCGCAGCGATCAGGAACAGATACGGCGCATGCTGCGGGCGCTCGGCGGGACAAGGAGCTAGCTTTTTGGATGCAAACGTCGGCGTGATCGCACTCGCGATCAGTCGAGAACGTCAAACCCGTCCGCGAAAATCGGCATCGTCCCGTTGAGTCCGGTGATGAGAAACATCCGCGACTCGGCTTCGGGCATCGTGCTGTCGTAGTAGTGCCCATTGCCGACGATCGCATCGCCGTTCGCATTGATGCCGGTGGCGAAATCAAGGCTCCAGCCATCGATGGCGTGGCCGTTCGCGGGTAGCCAGGTGTTGAGATCGATTACGCCGAGCCCCCGTGTCCAAAGGCTCGCGTAGAATAGAAAGTAAAAAATGTCGCCGACGACACGCGAGCCGTCCCGATTCACTGCGAGAGCGGCACCTGGCGTCGAGCCGCCCCACGGCGGTGACCAAAGCCCGGACATGCCGCTTGCCGTTGCGCGAAATTGATCGGGCAGGTTGCGTACAGCGAGCGGATTGGTGTTGTAGCTGCCGACGATCGTGCTGCCCGTCGCGTCGACCGCGCAGGCGATCGCCGTGGCTGTCGAAGGAAGATCGGTATCGAGGACGACCATGCCGCCCTCGGCGCTCCACCGGATCGCATGCGTCGATGAATACCCGACGACGACGCGACCATCGGCGCTGACATCGCGAGCGGAAGTATCCGCGCCGGTCACGAGACTACCGATATCCTGCATGCCGTCAATCGCGTTCCATATCCACGCGTGCAGAACGCCGTTCGATTGCGCCTCGCCGACGACGACCGATCCATCGGCGCTGACGCCGTACGCGATCGTCGCGCCTGGCGCGCCCGGCAGCTCGCCGAGATCCTGCATGCCTCCCGCGGCCGTCCAGCGGAACGCGTGATGAGAATTGGCGAGCTCGCCCACGATCACGGAGCCACTGGCATTCACGCCATTGGCGGCGCTGCCGCCGACCAGCTCGACCATCGTCCCGCCGTGCCAGCGAAACGCGCGCCCGCCGCTGCTGCCGATTACGACTTGCCCATCGGCGCTGATACGTGTGACGGAGCTGCTGTCGACCGGTGCGCCATCGAGATGGCCGAGATCAACGAGTGCCAGCGCCGCATGCGCCGACGTGGCCGCTCCAAGTGCGATCGCGGCGGCGAGCGGCACGATCGATGTCCATGCGTGACATTGGAATCTGGTCATATCTCGTTCCCGATCCGACCGCACCGATGCGCCGAAGTGTACTTCTTGGTCCTACACGTTGTCTTGGCAAACGCGAACGGATAGTTCCGTTGTCCCCTTCCCAAGGCCACGGTGCCGCCGATGACTCGTTCTTTACATTGTGTCTGACACCGAACGGAAAGGCTTGCGATCCGCGGACATGATAGCTCTATATCAACGAGGATGTCGGCGAGTCGACGTCCTCGTTGCCGCCGCGCGATCGTCTGCGGAACACGGGCAAGTAGCGGACGCCTTTTCCGGAGCCTTCCCATGCTCTCAGGCACGTGTCATTGCCAGGCAGTCCGCGTCGAAGTGCCGCGTCGACCGCGCATGCTCACGAGCTGCAACTGCTCGATCTGCCGGCGATACGGCGTTCTCTGGGCGTATTACAAAGCCGCCGACGTCGGCATCATCTCCAAACCCGGGTCGACGGAAAAATATTCGTGGGGCCGCAAGGCGTTGAACTTCGTGCGCTGCGCGACGTGCGGCTGCATCATGAATTGGGAACGGATACGTCCGCGCAAGGTCACCTACATGGGCGTCAATGCGAGAAACTTCGAGCCCGATGGCATCCGCGATGTACGTATCCGTTTGCTCGACGGAGCGGTTACATGGAAGTACCTCGATTGACGACATGAACGTCATGGCATTTTTCGGGCGATAAGTGTTTTCACCGAGCCCGAAGGCTTTTCTGCCCGACGTCCGCTTGACGGAGCCGGGAACGGAATCGAACATACGCCGCGCATTCGCATTTAGAGGCAGCGCCGCATGACGGTTCTGGGGCTGGATCACGTGCAGATCGCGATGCCCCGCGGCGGCGAGGACGCAGCACGGGAATTTTATTCCCGCATTCTGGGTTTGGCGGAGTTGGCAAAACCGCCTCAACTCGCCGGACGCGGCGGCGTCTGGTTCAAATGCGGCGCGCTGCAGATTCATCTCGGCGTCGAGGATGATTTCCGTCCTGCGAAGAAGGCGCATCCCGCGCTCAGAGTGACGCGGCTTGCAGAGCTGACGTCGGCGCTTGCGGCGGCGGGCTTCGAGGTTTCCGACGATACCGCCCTGCCGAATGTCCGGCGCGCTTTCACGGTCGATCCTTTCGGCAATCGCATCGAGCTCGTGGAAGTGGCGAGCGCTCCTTAACTATCCGGAGATTCCACCGTGCAACGACGCCATTTCCTGCGCCAAGCCGGTATCACGCTAGCCGCAGCCTCCGCGGGCGCGATGACAGCGTGTGCGAGACAGCCGATCGCTGCGGAGAAGACGCCCGATACGATTACTCCGCCGCCGGCCGCTCGCTTGCAATCCGCCGTAGCTGAGCTTGCGCCGATCAAAGCGCAGACGGATCGCATCACCGGAATCTATGTCTGCACGCGTCCGTTCCGCGCCGCCGGTCCGCGCATCGAGACCGAACGGCTCGATCACAAGACGATCGTGCACAACTACGGCCACGGCGGCAGCGGATGGTCGTTGTCGTGGGGTTCGAGCGCGCTTGCGCTGCGCATGGCGCAGGCGACGGGCGCGCGCAAGATCGGCGTGATCGGTTGCGGTGCGCTCGGGCTCACGTCCGCGCTGCTCGCGCAGCGCGCGGGCCTCGGCGTGCGCATCTACGCGAAGGAATTGCCGCCGGATGTCTATTCGATGCGCGCATCGGGTTTGTGGACGCCGGATTCGCGCATCTGCGACGCCGAGCACGCGGCCGCGTTCGGCGATCGCTGGGAGGAAATGACGCGCACGTCGTTCCGCATGTATCAAAGCCTGCTCGGCCTTCCGGGCAAGCCGATCGAATGGATCGAAGGTTACGCGCTGTCGGACGAGCCTTTCGGTCGTCCGGAAGCACCGGTGCCGGATGAGCCGGAGTACGGCAGCCTGCACGCGCGCGTGCGTGATCTGACGCCGCGCTCGGTGGAGCTCGCCGCCGGAACGCATCCGTTTCCTCAAGCGTATGTCCGCCGCTACACGACGATGATGTTCAACATCAGCTCGTACGCGCGGATGCTGTTGTCGGATTTCCTTGCTGCGGGCGGCAAGGTCGAAGTGCGCGAATTCCACGAGCCGCGCGAGCTCATGAAGCTGCCGGAGCGCACGCTGATCAACGCGACCGGCTACGGCGCGCGGGCCCTGTTCAAGGACGATTCGATCATCCCTGTTCGCGGACAAACGGCGCGGCTGATTCCGCAACCGGAAGTCACTTACGGCCTTTACATGGAGCACCTCAGCATGGTGCCGCGCAGCGACGGATTGCTGGTCCAGGTGCTCGGCGATACCGGCAACTTCAACAACAGCGATGTGACGCCCGATCGCGCGGTATCCGAAGCTGCGGTAAGGCAGCTTGCGGATATGGTGTCGCGCATGCGCGGAAGTTCGTAACGAGGCTACATATCCGCTACGGCGAAATCTCGAATCCATCTACGAGGATTTCATCCGGCGCATCGCCATACGTGACGACGATACTGTCGGCACCCAGATGCCAGCAGCCCACGAAGTGCGGCGCGTGCGGATCGCCGACGTAGAACGCGATGGCATCGATGTTGTGCATCATCGTCGACCACGTGTAGCCCTCGACGCCGGCGTTGTTGAGCCGCCATCCCGGCGGCACGTCGTCGCCGTCGGAGCTCGGGATCGGAAAGCCGGCCGTGTGCCACGGGAACGGCGCAACCGGCGTCGACGGACCATTGAGCGAGTGCGCTTCGATCTTCGTGCCCGGCACGCTGTGCAGGTCCATGAACATCAGCGTGAATGGTCCTAAAGGGCTCGCGGGTGGAAAGCATCCGGTGACGCCGGTCGCATCGAGCTGCTCGAAAGCGATGCTCGCCGACGTCAACGTTCCGCTCTCCAACGCAGCGCGCAGCGGGCTGCCGTCGGGCGGAATTGCAACCATTTTGGGATGGTCCGTCATGAAAGGCACGCCGGAATCGAACCATGCACCGGGATCGCCGCCCTGCGGCTGGATCGTGTAAGGCGCGCCACTTTCACTCCAACCCCACGCATTCGGATTGGCGCCGGATTCGAAATCATCGACAACTTGAGTTGCCTGCGCAGCAACGGGAACGGCAAACAGCAAAGCAACGAACAAACGTGACATGCGATCTCCGGAAGCGATGGGCGCGCTGCCTTTCCCGGCTGCGCAATCGAATGGCAACATTTGCGCAATCGGGCTTCGGGAGTCTTTCCACTTCGCTTCCAGTTCGGCTCCAGTTGCCTCACGCCCGCATCAAGGCCACGCAAACGCCGAATCGCGATAGACCGGCCGGCCTTCGAGCATCGTCAGAAGCACACGAGCTTCGTGCAGGTGCGCGACGGGAACCTCGAACAGATTGCGATCGAGCACGATCAAGTCGGCGGCCTTGCCGATCTCAAGTGTTCCCGTCTCCGTGTCTTCGCGCGCGATCCATGCCGCATCTCTCGTATAGGCAGCGAGCATCGCAGCCAGCGACATGCGTTGCTCGGGCTCGAACGCTGGCGCCGCACGATTCAACGGCTGCCGCGTCATCGCCACTTGAATCGCATCGAGCGGATTCATCGATGTCGAAGGCCAGTCGCTGCTGGCAAGGATTCGCGCGCCTTTGGCCGCGACGCTGGCGATCGGATACATCCGGCGCGCGCGCTCCGCGCCGAGCGCTTTCTCGCTCGGCGCAAGCGCCGCATCGTCGACCTGAAACCACTGCGGCTGGAAATTGGCGGCGACGCCGAGCGTGCCGAAACGCGCGATGTCTTCGGTGCTCGCGATGCCAATGTGGGCGAGCTGATGGCGACGATCGCGCGCACCGTTCGCGTGGACCGCGTGCTCGATCGCGTCGAGCCCGAGACGCACGGCACGATCGCCCATCGCGTGCATATGGATCAGGAAGCCTGCCGCATCGAGGCGTTGCACGCTCGCATCGAGCGCACCGGCATCGATCGGCGGCCCGTGCTCGTCGGCGGAGCCTGCATACGAATCCAAAAGCGCCGCGGTGCGCCATTCGAATTCGCCGTCGAGAAAGATCTTGGCGGCATCAGCCCTGAACAAGCGGCCGCGCGTTCGATCGCGCCGCTCGACGAAATCGCCGACTTGCGCCTCGCCCTGCTGCGGATCGATACGCTGCGCGGCGACGACGCGCACAGTCAGCTCGCCGGCGACGTCGGCCGCGTGATACGCATCAAGCATCGCAGCACTCGCGCTCGCATCGACGATCGACGCAACGCCGAAGCGATTCGCCATCGCCATCGTCAGGCGCAACGCTTCGCGGTAGTCGGCCTCGGTTGGCGGCGGCACGTGCTTTCGCACGAGATTGGCGGTGTCGCCTTCGAGCACACCGGGATTGCTCGCATCGATGCCGGCGATCGCCAGCGCTTTCGAATTGACCCAAGCCGTGTAGCCGTCGTCGCTGGTGAGGAAGGCCGGACGATCCGGCACCAGCGTATCCAGCCTCCGACGGTCGAGTATCCGATGTTTGAGCAACGCCGGCGCGAGGCCGCTGCCGAGCAGCCATGGTTTGTCAGGCGCGTTCGCCGCGCACGCGCGAACCGCTGCGTAGAGTTTCGACGCCGACGCGATGCCGTCGAACTGGCAGCGCAGAAGCCGCATACCGCTCGACATCGGATGCGTGTGCGAATCGTGGAACGCGGGAAGAATCATGCGGCCGTGGAGGTCGACGTTGTGTGCGTCGTCTCGCGCGTAGGCCGCGGCGCCATCCTCGTCGCCTACATAAACGATGCGGCCGTTGTCGATGACTAAAGCCTTGGCCCACGGGTGCGATGCGTCGAGCGTGTAGACGGCGGCGTCGCGCAGAATCCATCTGCTCGCCGCAGACTCACCTGCCATCGCCGGTTCGGCAAGCAATGCGAACAGCACAATGCAAAGCGGAAAGCGCAACGTCATCGCCTAATCGTCTGCGTTCGACTTGGCCGGCGCGTCCGGCATCGAACCCAATCGTGTCGAGATCTGCCCCGCCGCCTTCTGACGAGCCCGTGCCACCTGCCGCTCAGCCCACCGTTTCAGCACGCGCGCACGCCGAGCGCCGGTCTGCGGATCGCGCACGACTTCCTCGACACGCGCCAGCAGCGCATCGACGTTCTCGCGCGGCGGCGCATCCGGATGACGTCCGGCGGCCCACACGTCGATCCAATTGTCGGTGTGCTCGCCGAACCGGAGCGTCAAGCGAAAGAAACGCGGTTCCTGCTGCTTGAGCAGAACAAGATCGATCAACGCAGCGACGAGCGCTGTCGGAATGAGCACAAGATCGCGCCCGGCTCCGAGCAAGAGTTTGAGCTGCAGGATGCCGACGGCCTTGAGGAGCTCGGTTGCGGTGCGTTTTTGTTGTTCTTCCATAGCGTCCTGTCCGAGACCCAAGCGGCGGGCAATTATCCTTGCGAACCGGAGCGTTTCACAGGCTCGATGAGTTGCTGGAACACCGGCCCGAGTATTTTGATCAGCAAAGCCGGCTCGGCATCGGCCAGCGCAGAAAGGCCGATCATCTGCCGCATTGCTTGGAAACCCGCAACCAGCGCAAGCATCAGCGCTGCGCGCTGCGGCGCGAAATCTCCGTCGAGCGCATCGGCCAGCATCCGCTGATAGTGCTTCTCGATCTGCTCGCGCCCGATCTCGGCCGCACGCTCGCTGGACGCCGAGCGCAGCATGATTTTGAAACCGTCGAGCGGCGCGCCGTCGGTTTCGGTGATACCGACGAGCGCCGCGGCGATGTCGTTGCCCGAGAGTGATGCCAGCGTGTCCTTCGTCAGGATCGTCGGCGATGCCATGATCTCGGCGACGACTTCCGCGAAGAGTCCCTCCTTCGATCCGAAATAGCGGTTGACCAGCATCGCAGTGACGCCGGCGCCGTTCGCGATCTCGCGCACGCCCGCACCGTCGTAGCCCGCTCTCGCAAATGCCGAGCGCGCGGAATGAAGAATCGCCTGACGTGTGTTGGCGGCGTTTCGGGGTCGTACGAGGCGCTTTGCAGGCATGCCTTCCTCAATTCTACGACTGTAGACATTTCGCTTTGGAGAGGCTAAAGTCTACAGATGAAGACTTGTGGTGGCAACCTATTTCTCTCTTCAAATCAATGATCTGTAACGCAGGAATCGGGCAATGACCGAAACGGTTCTCGTCACAGGCGGCAGCGGGTTCGTCGCCGGCTGGTGCATCGTCGAGCTTCTGCGTCGCGGTTACGCGGTGCGCACGACGCTGCGCGGTCTTTCGAAAGAGCCGGCGATTCGAAACGCAGTCGCGTCCGCCGCGGTCGCGACCGATCGTTTGAGCTTCTGCATCGCCGACCTGACGCGAGACGAAGGCTGGGACGCTGCGATGGCGGATTGCGATTACGTGCTGCATGTCGCCTCGCCGCTCGGCAGCGACGCGCCTCGCGATGCGAATACGCTGATCGTTCCTGCGCGCGAGGGAACGTTGCGCGTCCTTCGCGCAGCGACGAAGGCAGGCGTCAAACGCGTCGTGATGACATCGGCCGCCACCGCTGCGACGCCGTCGTTGCGAAGCGCCGACAGCGTGAGCGACGAGGCGGTCTGGTTCGATCCCACCGAGCGAAACGTCGGCGCGTATCGGCAGTCCAAGCGGCTTGCCGAACAAGCGGCGTGGAACTTCATGAAGGAGCACCGCGGCTCGACGACGCTGACGACGATCCTGCCCGGTGCCGTACTCGGTCCGGTGCTGACCGCGGAGAATCTCGGCTCGGTGCAAGTGATCGGCCGCCTTCTCGAAGGACGCGTGCCCGGCAACCCGCGGCTCGGGTTCGAGATTGTGGATGTGCGCGATCTTGCGGACATCCACATTCGAGCGATGACATCGCCGCATGCTGCGGGCGAACGATTCCTCGCGACCGGCGAGTTCTTGTGGATGGCCGACATCTCGCGCGTGCTGCGCTCGCAGCTTGGTGCGTCGGCGAGCAAAGTTCCTGCGCGAGCGGTGCCGGACATCGTTCTCCGGCTCATGTCGCTCGTCGACCCTGCATTGCGCTCGCTGACGCCGAACCTTGGCCGCGCGCATCGTCACAACATCGCGAAAGCGCAACGCCTGCTCGCGTGGCGCCCGCGGCCTGTCGAAGAGACGATCGTCGATTGTGCGAAGAGCCTCATCGCGCGTCCTGCGGGATGAGGCTCGACGCGCTCGTCAATCGTAGCCGACGAGCTTCTCGCGCACGTAAGCCTGGTCGTACCACCAGACGCGAAACTCAAGAAGGTGACCGACGCGCGAGGCGTCGATCGTGAACGGCAGCGCGAAGCAGTTGTAGCTCGTTGCCGCAACCCACTGCGATCGCGTCAGGATGCGCGACGCGAGAATCGTCTGGCCGTCGGTGTAGTCGGAAACTTCGACACGCGCGATATTGCTGTCGGCACCGGCAACGCTGTCGATCGCAAGGCTCCATTTCGCGACATGCTGACCTGCGCCCACTGCATTCGTGTAAGGCCCGTATTGCAGATAGCCCGCGCCGTCGAGCGTCGTCGTCGCCGACCAACCATCCGCGTCAACGCGACCGATCGAGTGATGGATGTCGGGGCTCGTTTGCGTCCACGAGGTTCCCATCGTGCAACTCGTCGCTGACGGCTCGACGTCGGCGAACATCTCGTCCGCGCGGTACGTGACGAGGCTCGAATTCATGTAGCCCTGATAGCGCAGGTAGGCCGTGTTCGGCAGCAAAGGAATCCATGGGCTTTGCCAGAACGAATACGTTGTCGTCGCGGACACCGCAAGCGAGCCGGTATCGAGCCGCGCGCCCGTGGCGTCGAGCTGGTGCACTTGCAGCGTCATGCCGCCGGTGCCCGCGGCAGTCTCGAACTTGCCGCCGAAGCTCAGCCATTTGCCTCCGACGTTGGACACCGGGACATCCTGATAAAAGCTCTGCCCCGGCTGACACGGTTGCGGATTGGTGCCGCAATTCACCGCGAGGTATTGGTTGTGATCCGATGCATTGGCGGGATCGCGGCTGACGACGAGATTGGTCGGGCCGATCGGAAACGGCTGCCAGTACGAGGTGTCGCCCATCCAGAGATCGCCGTTCTTGAGAACGCTGTTGCTCTGCGTCAGCGTATACAGATACGCCTTGCGCACGGCCGGATCGCCGCTGACGCGCGTGTACTTCAGATAAATCGCCTTGCCGCTCGGATCGGAAAAGAGCTGCGCATATTGCACGGCGCACGGCGGAATCTGCCCGCCGTAGTCGGCCGCGCGGCTCGAATAGACGAACGGATTTCCTTGCGGCAGCTGCTCCCACGTCGTGCTGGTGAGCGAGGTGCTCCGCAGCAAGCCGAAATCCCAATGCTGACCGGCCGTGCAAAGGAGCGTCATGTCCGCCGCCTCGATGACTTCGTAGTAGTAGTTGCCTTCCTTGTAGATGCTGGCCGCGCCGCCGCCCATCGGATCGTTGTTGATCCAGGATTCGCGCCAGGCAGTGGTGTCGTTACGATCGAAGATCGCGTCGGTCGGAAGCCCTTGCGCCGCGTTGCCGGCGATCCACGTGACGAAGTTCGTCGTCTTCGCCATGCCGCGGTAGCCGCGCGCGCCGTCGAACCCGTGGAACGTCACCCAGTAATACGTGCCGTCGAATTGGAAGATGTTGAAGGTGCCCTCGTCGCCGACGCGACCGGCGCCACCCGCGAGCACCGAGCAATCGTCGGTGGCGAGGTTGCAGATCTGATCCCAGAGCTGTCCGTTCTGAAGGACGGGATTCCCGGCGATCGGAGTGAACGCGCCCATCGGATCGGCACCGGCCCGCTCCGCGTAACAGCCTTTCCACGGCGTGCCCGCCGCGCCGAGGCACTGATACAAATAACGCCATTTGTTGTTGGCGACATCGTAGATCGCATCGCCGTCGGTCGCCGCGCACGACCATGCCGTGCCCGGCGTCGGTGCAATCGCCGTCACCGGAGCGCTCCAGGTTGCGCCCTGGTCGGTGGACCGGCGGATCTGCGTGCCGACCGGATAACCGACAGCGCATTGCGGCTGGCTCGTGTCGAAATAGCGCTGGAAGAGATACCAGGCGCCGTCGTAGAACTCGATGTGCGAGGAATCGAATACCTCGCTCCAGTTGCGAAGATACGTCCAGGTCGCGTTGCCGGCCCAGAGATCGGCCATCGTTGCCGGCGGCCCGATGTGATTGGCAGGGCCGATCGACTGCGCGTCGGCCGTTCTTGGCGCCAGCATGATCATCGCCGTTGCGATGAGGCCGACGATCAGCGCGCGCAATCCAATGGCGTGAATCTGCTTGTCGTTCATGAAATCCCCTTCTCATGAGTGAGTGAGCGCCCTCGACGCGAAGCTAGCACGGACATCTGACACGCCGATGAGACCCGATCGGCCGTTCGCCTCGCGCGCCGAGGTGAGAGACCCCGCCCGCGAAATTTCTTACCATCGCCGGATGTCGTCCCCAGCCGAACCCCCGCCTTGAAGACGCAGGCCTCCCGCGAAGCGCGCCAGTTCTGGCTGCTGCAGATCGCCGTGTGGTTCGGCTACGGTCTCGAGCAGTTCCTGGCCGGGATTGGCGTGGGCCAGCCGGTGGAGTACTACAAGCTGTGCCTCTTCGACGTGATCTGCGGCATCGCGCTGACGCTGGTGATCCGCTGGGCGATCAAGTCGACCTGGAACAGCTCGCTGCGCGTCCGCTTGTGGGCCGGTGGCTCCGCGCTGATCGCGATGTCGGCGGTGTACGGCTATGTGTGGAAGCTCGCGCTGTACGCGATGTGCGAGAACTGCTCGCCGCCGCCGAGCTATCTTGGTTACATCTCGTTCTTCTTCGGCGCGCTGTATCTCTTGTTCGCCTGGACCGCGGCCTATGTCGGCATCAAGCTCGCGCGCCAGCTGCAGCACGAGCGCGAGACGGCGCTCAAGGCCACCGCGATGGCGCATCAGGCGCAGTTGCGCATGCTGCGCTATCAGCTCAATCCGCATTTCCTCTTCAATACGCTGAATGCGATTTCGACGCTCGTGCTCGACGGCCGCAGCGAAACGGCAAACGGCATGGTCGGCGCGCTGTCGGGTTTCCTGCGCTATTCGCTGGATAGCGATCCCGAACAGCGGGTCACGCTGGATCAGGAGATCGATTCGGTGCGCCGCTATCTGGGCATCGAGCAGGTGCGCTTCGGCGATCGCCTGCGCGTCGGGATTCTCGTGACGCCGGAAGCCGCATCGGCGCTGGTGCCGAGCCTGATCCTGCAGCCCTTGATCGAAAACGCGATCAAGTTCGCCGTATCGCGTCGCGAGGAAGGCGGCCGCATCGAGCTCGTCGCGCACGCCGACGGCGATACGCTGGAAATCACGCTGCGCGACGACGGCCCGGGCAGCCTCGATTACGTGCCCAAGAGCGGCGGCGGCCACGGCGTCGGCCTTGCCAACACGCGCGAGCGGCTGCGCGTGCTGTATCAGGAGCGGCAGACCTTCACTATCCGCACATGCGCGCCGCAAGGAACTCTGGTAACGCTACGCTTGCCACTCGAACGGTTGGACGAGGAACTCGCCGATGCGCATACGCACGCTTATCGTTGACGACGAAGCCCTCGCGCGCCGCGGCCTCGCGCTGCGCCTCGCTCGCCATCACGATATCGAGATCGTCGGCGAAGCCGGCAACGGCCGCGAAGCGTTCTTCGCGATCTCCGAGTATCAGCCGGCACTGATGTTTCTCGACGTGCAGATGCCCGGTGTCGACGGGTTCGAGCTCTTGCGTGCGGTGCCTGCCGCGCAATTGCCGATCACGGTGTTCGTCACCGCCTACGATCAATACGCGCTCCAGGCGTTCGAAGCGAATGCGCTCGATTACGTGCTGAAGCCGATCGAGGACGCGCGCCTCGACAGCGCGATCGAGCGCGTGCGACAGGAGCTGGTCACGCGCAACGCGGACGAGCATTGCGAGCGCTTGTTGCGCCTTCTCGGCACGTTGTCGGGCCGGCCTGATCTGACGCTCGATCAAGCGCTCGCCGAAGCCGACACCAGCGGCGGCAGGCCGGCGGACGACCGGCTCGCGATCAAGGATTCGGGACGCATCCTGCGCGTTCCGCTCGACGACATTCTCTGGATCGACGCCGCCGGCGATTACATGTGCGTGCATACGAGCAGCGAGACGCACGTGCTGCGCGCGACCATGCGCGAGCTCGAGGAGAAGCTCGATCCGCGCAGGTTCCAGCGCATCCACCGCTCGACGATCGTCAACGTCGCGCGCGTGCGCGAGCTGCGTTCGCATTTGAACGGCGAGTATTTCCTGATCCTCGATTCGGGGCAGCAGCTGAAACTGTCGCGGAGCTACAAGGACAAGGTTCGGTTGCTGCACTAGTGACGCAGAGTGCGCGCAAGCACACTCTGCGCCGCGCGAGCAATCATCCTGCGCGCTTGAACACGAGATCTCCGGACTCTCGAATCGAAAGAAACCCCGTCACCTTGCCGCCGTCGCGCAGGAACACGCGGCGTGCGCGTGGCTGCCCCGGCGTGAACGCGACGTCGCGCGCTTCGAGATCGAGCTCGGTCGGCTCGGCGCCGTTCGTCGAGCTCGTCAGCGCAGCGTTCTTGCGTTCGATCTTCACGGTGGTTCCGCCCCAGCTGTAAGTGCCGACGTACTCGTCGAGCTCCGCCGGCTTCAGCACGATCGGTTGCGGCTCCTTGGGTTTGGTCATCGTCTGGCTCGATATCATCAGCCAGCGGCCGTTCTCTTTCTGCCAGACCTCGGTCGAAAGGAAGCTCGCCGTGCGGATCTGATCGTGCACGTGCGAAACGAGGTTGTCAGTGAAGCTCGTGACGGCGGTGTCGCCATGCAGCTCGATCTTGAAGTCGCTCTGCTCGAGCTTGTTGACGATGCCCGCCGGCGGCGGCTTCGCGCCGTCGACGATATCTTTCTTCGTCGCGATCTCGCCGGTCTCGTTCATGAAGATCACGCGATCGTCGAGATACCGGCCGAGCACCGCCGCATCGCCGCTCGCGGACGCATCGGAAAACTCTTGCGATTGCCGCTGGATGATCGCCGCATCGTCGGCAGCGGCATGCGCCATCGTTCCTGCCATCGCCACGGCCGATGCCGCGGCGAGCCCCTTCCAGATTTTCGTCACTTGCGCTGCTCCTTGGTGGACCGACCCAACGGTCGAGCCGACTAGGACAAGGCGCGCAGAGAAAAGTTGTCGCTTGCGGAGGTCGGCATGAGCAGCGTCGACGGACGGCCGAACGTCGCATCGACGATCTCGACGAAATTCCGCTCCTCGCGCACGATGAAGCGCTTGCTTTGCGCGGCCGCGAAGTTCGCGCGCGCCTCCGGATCGGCCTTGAGGCGCTCCTTGTACGCCTCGTACGACGCAAGACTGTCGAACGCGATCAATCCCCAGCCGATGTCGTTCGTACCTTCGTGCGGCAGGAAGTAGCCAACCAGATACCCGCCGCAACGCGGGATGATGCGTGCCCAGGTCGATGCGTATTCCTTGAACGCATCGCGCTGGTACGGGTCGATCTGGTAGCGGATAACGCAGGTGATGGTCAGGGTCTTGCTGCGCTCGGGCGCGGCGTGCGCCGACTCGAGCGACGCGGCCATCCCTGCTGCAGCCGCGATGCCGGCGATGAAATCTCGACGATTGGTTTCCATGGGACGCGACTTTGCCGCTGGCAGCCACAGGGATGCTTCGTCTATCATCAAATAATGAATGCACAGCAGAGCGTCGATCCCGCGATTTCCGATGCGGCCGCCGCCATCGGCGAGCCGGCGCGTGCGCGCATGCTGTATTCGCTCTTGGACGGGCACGCGCGCACCAGCACCGAGCTTGCGGTCGTGGCCGACGTGAGCCCGTCGACGGCGAGCGTGCATCTTGCGAAATTGCACTCCGCTCGCCTGATCAAGGTGCTCGCGCAAGGCCGGCATCGCTACTACAGCCTCGAAGGCGAAGACGTCGCCAACGTGCTCGAAGCGCTGAGCGTGCTTGCCGGCGACAGCCGCAAGATGTTCGTGCCGAACACGCCCGACCGGCTGCGCTCGGCGCGCACGTGCTACGACCACCTGGCCGGTGCGGTCGCGGTCGCGCTGCACGATCGTTTTCAGGATTTCGGCTGGCTTGCGCGCGACGCGAGCGCCGACGCCGGCGAAAATGCCTACCGTTTGACGCGCGAGGGAACCGTGGCGTTCGCGTCTGTGGACATCGACGTCGACGCCGTCCGCGCGCAGCGACGCCGCTTCGCGTTCGGTTGCCTTGACTGGAGCGAGCGCCGCTTCCATGTCGGCGGCGCGATCGGCTCGGCGTTCCTGGGGACGCTTCGTCGCAGGAAATGGGCGACGCAGGATCTCGACAGCCGCGCGCTCAGAATCACTGCGCTCGGCCGTCGCGAATTTCTGGCGCGGTTCGATCTCGATGTCGAGCCGCTGATCTCCCGCACGCAAAGCTGAGCGCGTTACGCAGCTTCAGCGTGCAAGCGCAGGCCCAGGGCATGCGCCACTTTGAGCACGGTCGCGAAACTCGGGTTGCCGTTCTCGCTGAGCGCCTTGTAGAGGCTTTCGCGGCTCAAGCCCGCGTCGCGCGCGACCTGCGTCATGCCTTTCGCGCGCGCGATGTCGCCGAGCGCGCGTGCGATGCCGGCTGCGTCGTCGGGCGCTTCGGCGAGCCAAGCGTCGAGATAAGCGGCGCGGTCGGCGGGAGTGCTTAGGAATTCGACAACATCGTAAGGGAGCGTACGAACCTTCGTTGTTTTCTTCGTTGGTTTGCGCATGATCATCAGTCTTCGATTTTTGCTGCGAGCAACACAGCGGCGCGGATGTCCTCTCGCTGTGTCGATTTGTCGCCGCCAGCCAACAAAAGAATCAATTCGGCTCCACGCTGGGTGTAGTACACGCGATAGCCTGGACCCACGTCGACCTTGAGCTCCGATACGCCGCCGATCAGGCGCCGGTGTGTGCCCGGGTTTCCGTTCGCGAGCCGATCGACGCGTACGAGAATCCTTGCGCGACCGACTCGATCCCTGAGCCTGTCGATCCAGTCACGATAGGTTTCCGTCATGCGAATTCGCATGACACATGCTGTATCCTACAGGATACGAATCGCAATAGCTAGTTTCGTGACGTCCGTCCGCTTTCACCCGCTTTCGGGCCAAAACCAGTCAGCAGAACTACCGCCGCACGCTTCGGCGCCGCGCCCGCTCGCTCCGCCGCAAGCCATGGAACGCTCATGACCGCCGCCACATCCGAAGTCCGTAGGCGCTGCGCTACCGTGCGCTGGCCTCGTCCGGGAGGGTCGCCATGCGCTTGATCGCCGCATCCATCCGCAACCCGATCGCGGTTGTGGTCACTGTTCTGCTCATCTGCCTTTTCGGCGCACTCAGCCTTTCGAAGCTGCCTCTGCAGCTCTTCCCCGATATCGATCGGCCGAACATCTCGATCTTCACCGGCTGGCGCGCGGCCTCGCCCGAGGAAGCCGAAGCGCAGTTGCTCGAACCGCAGGAACAGGTGCTGCAGGGCCTGCCCGGCGTCGAGGAGATCGAAGGCAACGCCAACAACGGCGGCAGTTTCATCAACCTGACGTTCTCGATCGGCACCGACATGAAAGCGGCGCTGGTCGACGTCATCGGACGCATGAACCGCATCCGCCCTCTGCCGCAAGATGCGGAGCGGCCGGTCATCCAGATCGGCGGCGGCAACGATTCAAACATCTCGCTGTCGTGGTTCTTCGTGCAGTTGCTCCCAGGCACGCAAGGCCCGATCGAGAACTACCGGCGCTTCATCGAGGACGTGATCAAGCCGCGCATCGAAGCGGTGCCGGGTGTCGCGTCTGTCAACGTGAATGCGGGGCCGCCCGATGATGTGCGCATCACGGTCGATCTCGCCAAAGCGGCCGCGATGGGCATTTCGATTCCGGATATCGCCAACCGCGCCGCGAGCGCGAACGATGTCTCCGGCGGACAGGTCGAAGTCGGCCGACGTCAATACGCGTTGCGCTTTACGGGCCGCTATAAGCCGGACGATCTCGGCGAGCTCGTGCTCGCCTGGCGCGACGGCCGGCCGGTGCGTCTCGGCGATGTCGCGACGATCGAGCTCAAGCCACCCGAGCAGCAATTCTTCGTCTATCAGAACGGCAATCCCGCGATCGGCTTGCAGGTATTGCGCGCGCCGGGCGCGAACGTGCTCGGCACGTTGGAGCAGGTCAAGAAAGTCGTCGATGAATTGCGCACCGGCCCGCTGAAGGCACGCGGCCTCGGCATCGAGCAGAGTTTCGATTCCGCGCTCTTCATCCACCGCGCGGTGAATCTCCTGACCGAGAACCTCATCGTCGGCGCGCTGCTCGCGCTCTTCTGCGTGTGGTGGTTCATGCGCGATTGGCGCGCGACGCTCCTGATCGCGAGCGCGATTCCGGTGTGCCTGCTTGCGACGTTCGGCGCGCTCGATCTCGGCGGACGCAGCCTCAACGTGATTTCGCTCGCTGGCCTCGCATTCGCGGTCGGCATGGTGGTCGAAGGCGCGATCGTCGTGTCGGGCAACATCATCCGCTTGAAGGAAGCCGGCATGACGCCGCTCGAAGCGGCGAAAGAAGGCACGCAGCAAGTCGTGCCGGCGCTGGTTGCATCGACGATCACGACGATCGCCGTGTTCCTGCCGGTTCTGTTCCTTCGCGACGTCGAAGGCCAGATCTTCGCCGATCTCGCGCTCACGATTTCGATCGCGGTCGCGCTTTCGATCGTCGTCGCGATCACCGTGCTGCCCGCGGCGGCCGGCGGTTGGCTCAAAGCGAAGAAGCTCAAGTCCGGCTACGGCGACGGCTGGCCGGCGCTGACCGAACGCATCTTGCGCTGGACCGATACGCGTCCCAAGCAGATCGGCTGGGTGCTTGGCCTCCTCGTGCTGCCGCTGATTCTCTCCTGGTATTTCCTGCCCAAGCTCGACTATCTGCCGCCGGTCAAACGCGCTGCGATCGACGCGTCTTTCAGCTTCCCGCCGGGCATGAGCCCCGAGAAGGTCAACAGCGAAATCGGCAACAAGCTGATCGAACGCCTGCAGCCGTACATGAAGGGCGAGAAGCAGCCGGCGCTCAAGAACTACTACATCTGGCTCTGGCCCGGCGGCGGCACGATCGGCGCGCGCGTGGTCGACGAGAAGCGCATCGGCGATCTCGAACGCATCATGCGCGAGGAAATCACGGTCGGCTTTCCGGATACGCGCGCGTTCGCGACCGAAGGCGAGCTCTTCGGCGGCGTCGGCGGATCGGCGCGCTCGGTCGCGATCCATCTGCAGAGCGATGATGCAGAAACACTGAACCGCGTCGCCGAGGACGGGCGCAAGCTGCTCGAGGAGAAATTCCCCGGCGCGAACGTGCAAGCGAATCCGAACACCGATCAGACGACGCTGGAGCTGCACGCGATCCCGAACGATCGCCGCATCGCCGAAGCGGGTTGGGATCGCGCTTCGCTCGGCACGATCGTGCGTGCGCTAGGCGACGGTGCCTGGCTCGGCGAGTATTTCGACGGTCAGACGCGTTTGCCGATCATCTTGCGCGCCGATCGTCGCGAAACGCCCGAGCAGCTTCTCGAAGCGCCGCTGGTGACGCCGTCGGGTCAAGTGATTCCGCTCGGCGACGTGATCAAGCTCGAAACGGCGCTCGGTCCGAACCAGATCCGCCGCCTCGATCACCGCCGCACGGTGACGCTGACGATGGACCCGCCGCAGACGCTGTCGCTCGAAGATGCGCTGAAGACGATCCAGAACGACGTCGTGCCGGCGCTGAGGGCGAAACTTCCGCCCGATGCGAATATCCGTCTTGCCGGCAGCGCCGATCGCCTGGAGGCGACCGTCGCGACGATGGGCAAGAACTTCGTGCTCGCCCTCCTCGTCTTGTTCATGCTGATGGCGGCGATGTTCCGCTCGCTGCGCGATGCGCTGGTCGTCGTGCTCACGGTGCCGGTCGCGCTGGTCGGCGGCGTGATCGGCCTTCGCGTGCTCGGCGCGGTTGCGTTCCAGCCGCTCGATCTTCTGACGATGATCGGCTTCATCATGATGGTCGGCGTGATCGTCAACCACTCGATCCTTCTCGTCGATCGTACGCGCGATGCGCAGAATCACGGCCACAGCCTCGAAGAATCGATCCGCCTCGCGCTGAACCAGCGCCTGCGCGCTATCTTGGCGAGTACGTTGACTGGCGCGCTCGGCGCATTGCCGATGGCAGTAAACCCTGGGCCCGGTAGCGTCATCTATCGAGGGCTGGCTGCGGTCAACGTCGGCGGCGTAGTAGTCGCAATGGTGTTCTCGCTGCTGCTGCTGCCGAGCTTGATGCGGTTGACGACGCCCAAACAGGCGAAGGCGACCCCCGCGAGTACGGAGCCGGAAGAGCCGCTCGCGATCGGCCGCGCCGCTTGAAGCCATCGATACGAATGGGAGGAGCCATGTTTTCTTTGTCCCGAAACTTAAGACGTCATCGATCGCCGCTCGGCACGAGCGTGCTGATCGCCACGATCGCATGCGCGGTCGCAGGCGGCGGCGCCTTCGCACAAACGCAGCCCGCACCACCCGCCACCGTCGTGCAGATCGCCAAAGCCGGCGTCGCTCGCATCGCGCCGCGGCATTGGGCGCCGGGCAGCGTGGTCAGCCGCGACGACGCCAAGCTCGCCACCAGCGCCGCCGGCCGGCTCGAGCACGTCGCCGAAGTCGGCACGCGGCTCAAGGCTGGCGAGCGCGTCGCCAAGCTTGAAGATGAAGCGATTCGCCTCCGGCTCGAAGATACCAAGAGCGAAGTCGCGCGCATCAAGGCGCAACGCGAGCTCGCCGAGCGCACGCGCGAGCGGCTGGAAAAGCTCGCGAGCAGCAACAGCGTCGCGGCGAACCAGCTCGACGAGGCGCGCGCGCAAGTCGCACAGCTGTCGGCGCAGCTGCGCCAAGTCGAGGTGCGCGTGCGCTCGGCGCAATACGATCTCGAGCAGACCGAAGTGCGCGCACCGTTTCCCGGCGTGGTCAGCGAGCGGCTGGCGACACGCGGCGAATATGTTGCGACGGGCGCCTCGATCGCGCATCTGGTCGACACGACGAATCTCGAAGCACGCGTGCAGGCGCCGCTGGCGCTGGCGAGCCTGGTCAAACCTGACATGAAACTGGCGGTGCGCGTGGGCGATCGCGAATTCAAAGCCAACGTGCGCGCGGTCGTTCCGGTCGGCGAGGAGCGCTCGCGACAGTTCGAGCTGCGCCTTGCGCTCACCGACAATCCGCCGATGGTGGGCAGCGCGATCGAAGTCGCGTTGCCCGAGCGCGAAGTCGCCGAAACGCTCGCGGTGCCGCGCGATGCGCTGGTCGTGCGCGGCAACGGCAGTTATGTCATGCGCATCAAGGCCGATAACACGGCCGAGCGTGTCGACGTGAAAGCGGGCGCCAGCGACGGCGAGCTGACCGCGGTCAGCGGCGAGCTCACGGCCGGCGACAAGGTCGTCGTGCGCGGCGCCGAGCGCTTGAGCGTCGGACAGAAAGTGCGCATCGAGGAGCACGATGCCGCCGTCGCGGCTGCGAGTCCGCCGACAGCTCGGGCGGGCTAGCTTGGTCATCCCGGCGAAGGCCGGGATCCAGTTCTTAGGTTGGCACCGCAGCGTCGAGCAAATGGATCCCGGCCTTCGCCGGGATGACGAAAGTCGCTACGACGTCGCGCGAATGCGATAGCACGGCACATACGTCGTGCCGGGCAGCTTCATGCGCTGCTGGACGACGAAGCTCGCGAGCAGCGCATCGAGCGACTGCATGATGTCGGCGTCGCCGTCGATCTCGAACGGGCCGTATTTCTCGATCGCGCGCATGCCGTCTTCCTTGACGTTGCCGGCAACGATGCCGGAGAACGCACGACGCAAGTTCGCCGCGAGGCGATGCGGTTCCTGATTGCGATGCAGGTTCAACGCCGCCATCGCCGTGTGCGTCGGGATGAACGGCACCTGGAATTCCGGCTCGACGTGCAGCGCCCAGTTGAAGAAAAACGCGTCTTTATTGTCGAGCCGGTGATTGCGCACGCGCTCGATGCCTTTGCGCACCTGGCGAGCGACTTCACGCGGATCGCCGACCACGATGCTGTAACGCGCGGCGACGCCTTCGCCGAGCGCCATGCGCAGAAAGCGATCGATCTGCTGGAAGTACGCGGCGGATTGCTCGGGGCCGGTGAAGATCAGCGGGAACGCGAGGGCGCTGTTGGCCGGATGCAAGAGAATGCCGAGGAGATACAGAATCTCCTCCGCTGTGCCGACGCCGCCCGGAAACACCACGATCGCATGCGCGACGCGCACGAACGCTTCGAGGCGTTTCTCGATGTCGGGCATGATCACGAGATTGTTGACGATCGGATTGGGCGATTCGGCGGCGATGATGCCGGGCTCGGTGACGCCGATGTAACGATTCTTGGTGCGGCGCTGTTTTGCGTGCGCGATCGTCGCGCCTTTCATCGGGCCTTTCATCGCGCCGGGTCCGCAGCCGGTGCAGATATCGAACGCGCGCAGGCCAAGCTCGTAGCCGACCTTCTTCGTGTATTCGTATTCGTCGCGCGAGATCGAATGGCCGCCCCAGCAGACGACGAGATTCGGATCGATGTTCGCGCGCAAGACGCGCGCATTGCGCAGGATCTCGAACACCGCGTGCGTGATGCCGGGTGAATCGGAAAGATCGAAGCGCCCGGCTTCGATCTGCGTCGCGACATAGACGATGTCGCGCACGACCGCGAACAGAAGCTCGTTGACGCCGCGGATGATGCGCCCGTCGACGAACGCTTCGGCCGGCGCGTGCGTCAGCTCGAGCTTGACGCCGCGATCCTGCTGCAGGATCTGCACGTCGAAATCGGGGTAGCGCTCGAGGATCGCACGCGCATCGTCGTTCTGGCTGCCTTGCGTCAGCACCGCGAGCGCGCAGCGGCGCAGAAGCTCGTGCAGGCCGCCGCCACCGGCGTCGCGCAGCCGCGCGACTTCATGTCGCGACAGCACGTCGAGGCCGGCGACCGGTGCGATGCGGGCGCTGAAAGTCGACGGTTGGATCGATTGGTCCATGTGTCATGGCTCTCCATCAGAGGAGCGCCATGTTACGCGATGCGCAAAAAAACGGCCGGCGAAGGCCGGCCGTCGAGTGACGCAGGAAAGCTCGCTTAGAACGTGTAGCGCAGCGTGACCAGGATCGACCAGCGCGACTGGGCGACCGAATCTTCGCGCGTGTACGCCGGCGGATTGTAGTTTCCGTTGCGGGTCGGCAGCGCGTAGATGTACTGGCCGGTAGCGGGATCGATGCCGCGGAAGTTCGCGAGCGCACGGCTGAAACCGCCGGTCGAGCCGAACGGCATGTCGTAGATCTGTCCCCAATCCTTGTTGAGCATGTTGCCGAAGTTGAGGATGTCGAAGCGCACTTCGCCCTTGTTGCCCGCGAAGATGCCCGGGATTTCCTGACGGAAGCTCAGGTTGATCTGGTTGATCCACGGCGAGGTCGCGCCGTTCTGGCCGACCGGGCCGCCCATGTGATTCTTCAAGTAATCGTTGTTCTTGATGAACGCGAAGAACTGGTCGATCACCGACTGCGGCGTGCCCTGCACGAACTGCACCGACTGCGGACTCGCCGGCACGTAGAAGAGATCGTTGTTCGCGATGCCGTCGCCGTTCGCGTCGTTGCCGAACGTGAAGCTGTACGGCGTGCCGGAATGGCCATCGTAGAACGCGGAGATGCTGGTCGCGTAATCACCGAAGAAATGATGCTGCCAGGTCAAGGCGCCGAGGAGGCGCGCCTTGATGTCGTAGTTCGAACGGTAGGCGACGTCGTCGTTCGGATTGAACGCCGCGCGGCCGGTGTAGTTCGAGAACGCCTGGCTCGACGTGCCGGGATTGACTTCAGTCGCGCGGCCGAGCGTCATGCTGGTGCTGCCCGAGAAGCCTTCATCCTTGAACGGCGTCGAGAGAGTCAGCGTCAGGAAGTTCGCTTCGCCCTTGCTCGTGTTCGTCAGATACGTCGACGAGCCGCTGAATCCCGGATTCGAGCCCGTGCGCTGCAGCGTCGTGTAGCCCTGTGGCTGGTTCGGGTTCGACGTGTTGTTCGCCCACAGCGACGGATCGGTGCTGCCCCAGTAATTGATGCGGCCGTCCGGCAAGAGGCCGTTGCCCGGACCTAAGTTGATCGCCTGATAGTAGAGACCGTTGAGCGTGTCGAGATGGACGATCTCGGCGGTGCCGATGAGGCCCCACCACGGCAGCTCACGATCGAAGCCCAGGCTCATCTTGAGAACCGTCGGCAGCTGGAAGTTCGGATCGACCGTATCGACCGTCTGCTGCGGGCTCGGCGCCGAGTTCGGCGGCTGTTGCGTGTGCGGATTCGGATTGAAGCAGCAGCCGTTCGCGGCGAAATACGTGTTGGTCAGAATGCCGTTGTTCGAGAACGGATTGGACAGCCACACGCCCGGCGTCATGCCTTCGCTGACGCCGATACCGCCGCGCAGCTGCATCTTCGCTTCCGTATCGAACGTGTAGTTGAACGAAGCGCGCGGCTCGAGAATATCGTTACCGTCGATCGTGCCCTGGTTCGAATAGCCGAAGGCCGACGCGAACGCCGGGTTGTAGCCCGGGCGATCCGGCGTCTGCGGGATGTCCCAGCGAATGCCGTATTGCAACGACAGCTGCGAGGTGACCTGCCAGGTATCCTGCGCGAACATGCCCCACTGATCGAGGCGCCAGTTGGCGGCGATGCTGTTGATGTCGCCGTTGGCCGGCTGCCAGAGGTTGTACGTTGCGTAGTTGCCGCTGGCGAAATCGTCGATGTTGGCGAACGTGTACGCGCCGAACTCGGTGCGGCCGAAGAGGTTGAAGTATTGATCGCGCTGGAAGTCGACACCGGCCTTGATCGTGTGGTCGCCGAGGAACCAGCTGCCCGCGAAGAATCCGTTCCAGGTCTTCACGCCGAGCACGTTGTAATGACGGAACTGGTCGGTGCCGAGGAAGACCGACGGATTGGTCGTGCTGCAGGTATCGATACAAACCTGCACCTGCGGCATGTCGGCCAGCGTGTGCGAGACCGCGTCGTACTTCGAATACGAGAACGAGCTTTCGGTCGAGAACGTGTCGGTCCAGTCGTCGTAGAGGTTCAGCACGAAGCTCTTGAGATCGCGCTGCTGCACGTACGAATAGCTGCCGAAGCTCAGCGTCGTCGAGTTGAACGTCTGGATGATCGGCTGTTCGCTCTTGGTCTCGTTGTAGCGGAAGCTCGCGCGGTGGCCGTCGGTGATGTTCCAGTCGAGCTTGCCGATGTAGAGCTTGTTGTCCTGGTTCGCGTTCGACGCGGTGCCGATGCCGCCGGTCTGGAGGCCGTAACCTTGCGCGATCTGCGCGATGCGGTCGAGATCGGCTTGGTCGATATTGACGACGTTCGATGCATTCGAGCCGTTCGGACCGAAGGCCGGGCCCGGCGCGAGCGTCTTGGCTTCTTCGTAACCTAAGAAGAAGAACAGCGTGTCCTTGATGATCGGTCCACCCACCGTCGCGCCGAAGGTCTTCTTCGCGTTGTAGCCCTTGAAGTCGGACGGCTCGTCGCTGGTGAGATCATCGGCGTTCGTGTACGCGTAGTACGCGTCGCCGTGGAATTCATTGGTGCCGGACTTGGTGACGATGTTGACGTTCGCGCCGACCGAGCGCTTGTTCGTCACGTCGTAGTTGATCGTCGAGAGGTTGTATTCCTCGATCGCATCGAACGACAGCGGCTGATTCAGCGCCGGCAGGCCATTCGCCTCGAGGCCGAACGCATCGTTGGTCGGCACGCCGTCGATCGTGATGTTGTTGTAGCGGCTGTTCTGACCGAGCGCGGAGATTTCGCCGCGCGCGACGTTGGTCAGCGCGATATGCGGATCGGTGCGCGCGATGTCTTGGATCGAGCGGTTCGGATTCGGGATGACCTTGAGCTCGCGCTGCGAGACGTTCGAGGAAAGTCCCTTGTTGTCCGACTGGAACACCGCGCCCGGCGCGACTGCGGTGACGGTGACGCCCTCGAGCTCGGCCGCGCCGCCGCCGGCGACGGTGAGATTCAGCGTGGTTTCTTCGGCAAGCTGCAGGTAGACATCGTCCTGCTCCACCTTCGCGCCGTTATCACCGGACGCCTTGACGTCGAACGGGCCGCCGACGCGCAAACCCTGCGCCGAGTAGCGACCGTCAGCGTCGGTGAGCACCGTGCGCGACGTGCCCGAAGGGACGTGCACGATTTCGACCGTCGCACCGGCGACCGGCTTGCCGGCCGGATCGACCACGCGGCCGCTCAAGGAGGACGAAGTGTTCTGCGCGAACGCCGTCGATACCGACAGCATCGAACCGATAAGCCAGGGAAGAAGTCGCATCCGCAGTGGTCGTTTCATCTTGAGTCGCCCTTCCGTCAGTCGATGTCATGCACAAAAAGACGCCGTCGATGCACCCTCGCCCTGACTGCGACGGATGCTTGCGACGTCGGTTGAACCTCGAGATATGAGCGGCGAATCCACCCGATTCGCGTACTCAGATCGTGCCAAACCCTTAACCTCAGTTTAACAGCGATCGATGACGAATTTGTAACAAGGCGTATCGGCAGGAGTTTCAGGCAGCCGCGCTGCGGTGCGGCAAAAACGCAGGAATCGGGCGGCTGCTCAGGCCGCCGTAGCTTTCATGTAGCGCGAGCGCTTGGAGGCGCGAAGGTAGCTGATGTCCAGCCTGACCAAGCCGTCGACGCAGCCCCCGAACGAAGGATCGACGCCAAAATCGAGGAAACGCACGCCCTCCGGCTCGCAGAGGTCGACGTATTGCCGATAGAGCACCGGCAGCTGCGCATCGAGCGCGGTCAGCTTCTCGCGAAGCCGAGGCAGGCTTTCGACACAGGAGAGCCCCGCCCACTCCGCCTGCGCGGCCATGTCGACCTCGCGGGAGATGACAAACGGGTTACGTGCATGCGCGAGCCGATCCGGATCGCCGAAATAATGCCGGTGGTAGTGCGCGATCCATTCGCGGGCCGGGCCCGGGAGCGCGGCGGTCAGGCTGACCGGTCCGAAGAGATAACGCACGTGCGGGCGCGACATCAAATAGGCACCGATGCCCTGCCAGAGATAATCGAGGCTCCGCGATCCCCAATAGGCCGGCTGCACGAAGCTGCGTCCCAGCTCGACCGCCGATTCGAGGAACTCCGGCGTCGGTTGCGAGTATTCGAACAGCGTCGAGGAATAGAGCCCGTCCGGACCTTTCTCGCGCAGGATCGTCTTCGCCTCGCCGAGTCGGTACGCACCGACGATCGCCAGTGCGTTCTCGTCCCACAGCACGAGATGCCGGTAATGCCCATCGAAGCGATCGAGATCGCGGCGCGCGCCAGTGCCTTCGCCGACGCGGCGGAATGAAAGCTCGCGCAAGCGACCGATCTCGCGCATGGCCGGGCAATCCTGCGCGGCGTCCAGAAGAAGAATGTGCTTGCCGTCGTTCGTCGCGCCGAGACGCTCGGCGCGCTGCAACGCACGGCGGACCGAAAGCTGCGATTCGGGATGCGCGATCGCGGACGACGTCGGAAACACCGTCGGACGACGACGCGCCAGCCGATATACATGGCGGCGCATGTTCGCGGCGATCTGCTCAGGCTTGAGCCCGGCCTTCTCGATCGCCTCGCACGGCACCAGCTCGCCGATATTGAAGCCGATGCGCGTATTTACCGTGCCGAACATCTCGCGCGCGAGCAACAGCGCGCCGAGCGGCTTGGCCAGCATCGAGATGCCGTAAAACATCGGCGAGTTCTGCGCGACGATGTGCACCGGCAGCACCGGCGCGCCGGTCTTGAGCGCAAGCCGCGCGAAGCCGGGCGACCAAGTCGAATCGCGCACGCCGAGCGGTCGCATGCGCGAGACTTCGCCGGCCGGAAACACGATCAGCGCCTCGTCGCGATCGAGCGCGCGATACGCCTCGCGCGCGCCACCGAGCGAGCTGCCCGATCCGAACACCGGCAGCGGGAGCAGCAACGACTGGAGCGGATCGAGCTGCATCAGCACGTCATTGGCGAGGATCTTCACGTCGCGCCGCACCGAGCCGATCAGATGGATCAGCGTGAGCGCATCCATCGCGCCGAGCGGGTGGTTCGCGACGATGACGACGCGGCCCTCCACCGGAATGTTCTCGCGATCGGTGTTCGCGAGGTTGTAGCTGATGTGAAAGTGATCGAGCACGCGCTCGACGAAGTCGAATCCGGTCAGCGGCGCCGCGGCGGCGAGCGTCGCGTTGAGCCGCTCCTCGCAGGCGATCCGGCGCAACAGCTCCACGACCGGCTGCGCGAACGCGCGCGCGCGGCCCTCGGCAAAGCGAGGGAATTTCTCGTAGAAGCTGCGCTCGACGCTGATCACGACGGATCCTCCCCAGAGGCTGTTGGCACGCTAGCGGCAACGTGTTACACGATGATGAGGGGTAACGGAAGTGCTTTTGTTAAGAGGTCGGTCACGCCGCCAGGCGCACGTACGCCATGACGCCGTCCAGAAACATCTGTACCGACAGCGCCACCAGCAACATGCCCATCAGCCGCTCCAGTGCGACCAGGACGCTGGTGCCGAGGCAGCGGAAAAGATACGTCGACGACAGCAGAATCACCGCGGTCGCGAGCCATGCCAGCGACAGCGCGAGGCTCCAGTCGACCGTGCGGCCCGGACTGCTGTTCGCGAGCAGCATCACCGCGGCGACCGCCGACGGACCCGCCACGCCCGGAATCGCCATCGGCACGATGAAAGGCTCGCGCTGCGGGTCGCCGCCGAAGATGCCTTCCTTCGGCGGAAAGATCATGCGCACGCCGATGAGGAACAGCACGATGCCGCCGGCAATGCTGACCGATTCCTGCTTGAGCTGAAGAACTTTCAGTAGAAATTTGCCGCAGAAGAGAAAAACGAAGAGGACGACCAGTGCGATCAGAAGCTCGCGCGCAAGCACCAGCTGGCGCCGCTCGGGCGAGACGTTGCGCAAGAGACTCAAGAACAGCGGGATGTTGCCGAGCGGGTCCATGATCAGGAAGAGCAGGATGCCCGCGGACAGCGTGCTCATTGAATTTTCCATGGCGCCCCTGAAAAGCTATCCGCGAAGATCGAGAGTCTTCCCGCGCAGAGAAGCCCCCTCTCTGCCCAGCAACCACACCACATACCGCGCCGCATGATCGGGCAAGGGATGCGCCAACGTATCCTCGCCATAGTAAGCCGCGCGACGCAACACGGTGCGCATCGGCCCCGGCAGCAGCGCATGCGTGCGCACCGGGCCGCGCTCGGTTTCCTCGTGCACGATCGACGCAAGCCCCGCGATCGCCTGCTTGGCGACGCCGTAGCCGCCCCAGAACGCCTTACCCATGCGCACCGGATCGTCCAGCACGAATACGATCGCAGCATCCGGCGATTGCTTGAGCAATGGCATCGCGGCTTGTGTCATCTGGAACGGCGCGGTCACGTTGACTTGCTGCAACCGAGCCCACTCTTCGGGCTTCTGCTGATCGAACGGCTGCAAGCCGTCGAAATGCGCGGCTGCGTGCACGATGCCGTCGAGCCGACCGCATTCGCGCTCGATCGCCGCGGCAAGATCGGCGTAGTCGCGCGGCGTCGCGCCGGCGAGATCCATCGGATAGACGGCCGGCTGCGATCCGCCCTGCCGTTCGATCTCGTCGTACAGCGCTTCGAGCGCGCGCACCTTGCGGCCGAGCAGCACGACGGTCGCGCCGGCCGACGCCGCGGCGAGCGACGTCGCGCGGCCGAGACCGCCGGTTGCGCCAGTGATAAGCACCACGCGATCGCGCAGCGAATCCTGCGCGGACGGCAGTGCGTCGTCCGCGATCGACAGCGGGAGCATCGGCGCTAAGCCTTCTGCGTATCCTTGACCAGGCGCTCGAGCTCGCCGGACTCGTAAAGCTCCATCGTGATATCGCAACCGCCGATCAGCTCACCGTGGATGAAGAGCTGCGGGAATGTCGGCCAGTTGGAATAGCGCGGCAGGTTAGCGCGCACTTCCGGATCTTCGAGCACGTTGACCGAGTGGAAATCCGCATTGACTGCCTTCAGCGCCTGCGCGGTGCGGCTTGAGAAACCGCACATCGGAAACTGCGGCGTGCCTTTCATGAAGAGCACGATCGGATGCGAACTCAACGTCGATTTGATGCGTTCTACGACTTCCATACTTCTCTCGAATCGATCGGCGCAAAGGGGCGCCGCTGAACACAATTCTACCAGCGCCCGGCCGCGCCGGCTGTGCCGCCGGAAGGCCCTGCTAGACTTGTCGGCCCATGCAAGGAGACGCACCGATGGCCATTGAGCTTCCCCCGCTGCCCTGGGCACGCGACGCGCTGGCTCCGCATATTTCCGCGGAAACGATCGACTACCACTACGGCAAGCATCACCAGACCTACGTCACCAACCTCAACAACCAGATCAAAGGCACCGAGTTCGAAAACATGGCGCTCGAGGACATCGTGCGCAAGTCGTCCGGCGGCATGTTCAACAACTCAGCGCAAGTCTGGAACCACACGTTCTACTGGAACTGCCTCTCGCCCAAGGGCGGCGGCGAAGCGAGCGGGCGTCTCGCCGATGCGATCAACAAGGCGTTCGGCGGCTTCTCGCAGTTCAAGGACGAATTCACCAAGCTCTCGATCGGCACGTTCGGATCCGGCTGGGGCTGGCTTGTGCAGCGCGCGGACGGCGGCCTCGGCCTCGTCTCGACGTCGAACGCAGGCACGCCGATGACCGGCAACGATCGCCCGCTCTTGACGTGCGATGTGTGGGAGCACGCGTACTACATCGATTACCGCAACGCGCGCCCGAAGTACCTCGAAGCGTTCTGGAATCTCGTGAACTTCGAATTCGCCGCAAGCCAGATGGCTTAAGCGAAGCGATCAGCGAACCGGTGCCAGCGCAGCGCGCACCGGTTCGATCTGCGTCTCGCGGCCGAGCGCCGCCGCGATGCGGCCGAGACGATCGCTCAGCATCGCGGGCGCAGTCGCGCACACGGTCGCATGGCCGACTTTGCGGCCCGCACGCGCTTCCTTCCCGTAGTCGTGCCAGTGCGCGTCGGTCTCGCGCAGAATCGCTTGCGCATCCGGAAGCTCGCCGATCCAGTTGAGCATCACGGACAAGCCGCGCGCCGACGTATCGCCGAGCGGCAACCCGACGACCGCACGCAGGTGATTTTCGAACTGGCTGCAGATCGCGCCTTCGATCGTCCAATGTCCCGAGTTGTGCACGCGCGGCGCGATCTCGTTGCCGAGCAGATCGCCGCCGCGCACGAATAATTCGAGCGCGAACGTGCCGACGTAATCGAGCCGCTCGGCCAGTGCGCGCGCATGCGCGACCGCGCGGCGTTCGAGATCGGCCGAATCCGGCGCCGGCGCGAGGCTCGCCGAGAGAATCCCGCCCGCGTGCCAGTTCTGCGTCAACGGATAGTGGCGAAACTCGCCGCTCCGCGATCGCACGGCGATCACGGACACTTCACGCTGGAATGCGACGAACGCTTCAAGGATCAGCGGCGCGCTGCCGAGCGCCGCCCACGCCGCATCGACATCGGCGGCCGAACGCAGAACGAATTGACCTTTGCCGTCATAGCCGAGCCGGCGCGTCTTCAATACCGCTGGAACGCCGACGTTTTCGATCGCGCGCGCGAGATCCTCGCGGCTGTCGACCGCGGCGAACGTCGGCGTATCCAGACCAATCTCGCGGAACAGCGTCTTCTCGGCGAGCCGATCCTGCGCGATCGCGAGCGCGCGCGGATTCGGAAACACGCGTGTGTGCTCGGTCAACCATTGCGCGGTTTCCGCCGGCACGTTTTCGAAATCGAACGTGGCGACGTCGACACGCCGCGCGAATTCGGCGAGCGCATCGAAATCGCGCCAATCCGCGCGCAGGAGCGGAGCCACCTGGCTCGCGCACGCATCCGCGGCGCTATCGACGATCAGAAATCGCTGACCCAGCGGCGCGCCGGCGATGGCGAGCATGCGGGCGAGCTGGCCGCCGCCCAGGATTCCTATGGTTCTCATCAGGCGACGCGCGGATCGGGATTTGCGAGCACCGCTGCCGATTGCGCGCGCCGGAACGCTTCCAGCCGCTCTGCCAACGCCGCATCGGTTTCGGCAAGGATGGCAGCGGCGAGGAGCGCGGCGTTGACCGCACCTGCGCGGCCGATCGCAAGAGTCGCCACCGGAATGCCCGCCGGCATCTGCACGATCGAGAGCAATGAATCGAGCCCATTGAGCGCATGCGACTGCACCGGCACGCCGAGCACCGGCAATCGCGTTTTCGCTGCCAGCATGCCGGGAAGATGAGCCGCGCCGCCGGCACCGGCGATGATCACCGCGAGGCCGTTGCTGATCGCGTCTTCGGCATACCGAAACAAGAGATCGGGCGTGCGATGCGCGGACACGACGCGCACGTCGTGCGCAATGCCAAGATCGGTCAACGTGGTCGCCGCGTGCTGCAGCGTGTCCCAATCCGATCGGGACCCCATCACCACGCCGACGCGAGGACGTTCTTTTGTGGGCTCGCTCATGGTCGCTGCGCGGCAAAACCGGTATTGTACGCGCAAATCCGCGCTGGCCATTTCCTGCCGCGCATCGCCGTTCAAGGGCCGGGAAAAACGCCGGCGTCCCATACCGCTTGTGACGATGGACAAACGCCTGCTCGACATCCTGTGCTGCCCGGTGACCAAGACGCCGCTGCGTCTCGTCTCGGGTGCGGAGCTCGACGCGCTCAACCGCGCGATCGGCACGGGTTCGGTCCGCACCGATGCCGGCATCGCGGTGAAAGCGCCGGCCGCGGCTGGCCTCATCACCCGGGACGGCCGCACGATCTACCGCATCGAGGACGACATCCCGGTGATGCTCGCCGATGAGGCGATCGCCACTTCGCAGATTGCGGACTTTCCCCACCCTTGAGCTGTCCAATATCGGTACGCGCTGGGCAGGACGTTTGAACCTTCCGTCGCATCCGCGGAGCAAACGTGACGAAAATCACACTCCGTTAACGAATCTTTCCTATGATTCAGCAAGATAAGTCAAACTCGTTGAGCGTACTTCGCGCAGCGAGGACCGCCGAATGACCGCCGCCAAGGACACCCCAAACGTTGTTGATCTACAACAACGGCAGACTGCTGCCGGCGGCGGCGATCGCCTGGGCGATTTGCTCAAGCTTGTGCGCGGCATCTCGCAAAAGCGCATCAACGGTCTCGTCTCGACGCTGTTCGAGAATGTCGACGATGCGCTGTTCGATCTCGCCGAGCGCGCCGGCAGCAATGCGATCCAGACCGAATATTTCGACGGCATGCGCGAGGTGCGCAAGAAGCGCCAGCTGGTCGAGCGCCTTTTCCAAGAACAGGCGTCGAAGAATTTCGGCGAGTTCGCCGAAGGCAAGCTGAAACCCGTCAAGCCCGAAGTCGCGCCGCAAGGCAGCGGCGGGCTTTCGCTGGTCGATGATCAGGAGCTCGAAGAATCTCTCGCCGTGTCGAGCATGGTCGCGAAGGCGGAGAACCGTCTGCAGCGATCGCTCTATCAGGTCAACCAGCGCCTCGGCGTCATCATCGGCGGCGGCAAGGTCGAGGATGCGAACAATCCGATTGGACCTGCGGTGCTGGGCCATGCGTTCCGCGGTGCGGTACGCGAGTTCCAAGTCAACGTCCAGGTCAAGCTGATCATCTACAAGCTGTTCGACCGCTACGTGATGGCGGGCCTCGATGCACTGTACGAGGAAGTGAACGTCGAGCTGATCCGCGCCGGCGTGCTGCCGCAGATCCGTCACGTGCTTCCGCAAGGCAGCCGGCCGATGCCGCCGCCGAGCGGATCGCATCCGCTGCACGGCGCTGGCGGCGGCGGTGGCGTACCCGGCGGAATGCAGGCGAGCCCGTACTACGACGCGGCCGCGGCGGAGCTTCAGGCAGAGCTGTACGGCACGCTGCGCACACTGCTCGCGAGCCGCCACGGACGAGCCGGCGACTATGCCGGCGGCGATTACGTCGGCGGTGCGGGCGGTGGTGGCGGCGCAGGCTTGAGCCCCACGGAGCTTCTGAGCGCGCTCACGATCCTGCAGAGTCAATCATCCGCGGTGCAATCGCGCGACAGCGTCGCCGATGCGGCGCAAGCCGTGCAGCAGTTGAAGCAGGAGCTGCTCGATCAAGTTCATAAGCTCGCCGGCGAGACCAAGCCGCATCACGTCTCGTCGGCCGACGAGGATACGATCGATCTCGTCGGCATGCTGTTCGAATTCATCCTGCAGGACCGCAACTTGCCGGCGCAGATCCAGGCGCTGCTCGGGCGGCTGCAGATTCCGTATCTCAAGGTCGCGATCCTCGACAAGCATCTCTTCGCGCAGAAGACGCACCCTGCGCGCCGTCTGCTCGATGCGCTGGCCGAAGCCGGCAAGAGCTGGTCGGAGGAATCGGACAAGGATCATCGGCTGTCCGATCGCATCCGCCAGGTTGTAGAGGCGATCCTCAACGATTTCGACGACGACGTCGGCGTGTTCGAACGCGAGCTGACGAATTTCGCCGGTTTCATGGAGCAGTACCACAAGCGCGCCGAGATCGCAGAGCAGCGCGCAGCCGAAGCGACGCGCGGCCGCGAGAAGCTGCAGGACGCGCGGCGTACTGCGGCGCGCGAAATCCTTTCGCGTATCGAGGATCGCAATCTGCCGCCGGTCGTGCACGCGGTGCTGTCGCGCCCGTGGGCGAACTATCTCGTTCTGACGCTGCTGCGTCAGGGCGAGCAATCGGATGAATGGAAGAATGCGCTGCGCTTCGCCGACGAATTCGTCTGGAGCGCGCTGCCGAAAACGAACGATCTCGAACGCACGCGCCTTCGCGCGCTGCTGCCGCAGCTCGAGAAAGCGCTGCGCCATGGCCTCGCGACCGTCGCCTACCACGACAACGACGTCAAGCAGCTGATGCAGGAGCTGTCGCAGTTCTACAAGCGGCTCCTCGACGGCGAGAAGGTCGAGGTCAAGAGCGCGAAGGAAGTCATTGCCGCGAGCGCAGCGTCCGCGCCGGCGGCGAACGATGCTACTGGAACCGAGTCGCAAGCCGCAGCCGAGCAGCCGGTTCCGGCTGCGCCGGCGACGCAGAGCCCGGTCGAGGAAATCGTTCTGAGCTCAGGCACGATCGCGAACGAAGCGCCCGAAGAGAACTACGCCGAGGACGACGAGTTCTTGAAGGCCGCGCGCGAGATCAAGGTCGGCACCTGGCTCGAATTCGCCGACGAGCAAGGCAACCGCGAGCGCGCCAAGCTCTCGTGGATCAGCCCGATCAGCTCGAAATACCTTTTCGTGAACCGACGCGGCCTCAAGGTCTGCGACAAGACAGTCTTCGCGCTCGCCACCGAGCTTCGCCGCGGCACGACGATCGTGCTTGAGGAAGTGCCGCTGTTCGACCGCGCGCTCGATGCAATCGTCGCGCGCCTGCGCAGCGCGCAGACGAGCACCGACGCCGCCGCGCCCAAGCCCGCCGCCACGGCGACTTGAGCCTTTCCCGAAGGCGCGAATGTCGCGGAGTTGCCGTATGCTCGGCGGCCCGGCCGCCGCTTCCGACACGATGAGAAGTCCACTTCCGGAATTGCCCGTGCAGGAGACGATCGAGCGCGACGTGCGACGCGCGCTTGACGAAGACGTCGGTTCCGGCGATGTCACTGCCGATCTTCTGCCCGCCGGTGCACGCGGCCGCGCGCGCGTGGTCACGCGCGAAGCTGCGGTGTTGTGCGGCTGCGCTTGGTTCGACGCGGTGTTTCGAGCATTGAGCGGTGATGTGCGTATCGAGTGGCTTGCACGCGACGGCGATGCGATCGCCGCAGGCGCGTTGCTCTGCCGTCTCGAAGGACCCGCACGCGCGCTGGTGACCGGCGAGCGCACCGCGCTCAATTTCCTGCAGACGCTGTCAGCGACGGCAACAGCGACCTCGATCTTCGTCGAAGCGATCCGCGGCACGCGGACGACGATTCTCGACACGCGCAAGACGCTGCCCGGCCTTCGCCTCGCGCAGAAATACGCGGTGCGCGTCGGCGGCGGTGCGAATCATCGGATCGGTCTTTTCGATGCCGTGCTGATCAAGGAAAACCACATCGCAACCGCGGGCTCGATCAGCGCTGCGATCGCGCGCGCACGTGCGCTGCATCCGGGTTTGATGGTGGAGACCGAAGTCGAGAATTTCGCGGAGCTGCGCGAAGCGCTCGCTTCGGGCGCCGATCGCATCATGCTCGACGAGTTCGAGCTCCACGAGCTCGCGCAGGCGGTTGCCGAAGTCGACGGCCGCGTACCGCTCGAAGTGTCGGGCTCCGTCAGCCTCGAACGCGTGCGCGCGATCGCCGAAACCGGCGTCGACTACGTATCGATCGGCGCACTGACCAAGCACGTGCGCGCGATCGATCTTTCGATGCGGACGGAGCTCGTTTCCTAGATCACTCCGAAGTACTTCAGCGCGCCGAACGCGATCACCGCGAGCACGATCACGCCGATCACGATCGCGACGGTATTGTTCGAACGTTTCTCGGGCTCAGGCTTCGGCGCATCGACGCGCGCGGCGCCCGCTTGCTGCTTCGCATCCATGCCGGGCGCGACCAGCATGAAGCGCACGGTGTCCAGACGCAGCTCCTCGCCGGGCTTCAGAAGGCCGTTCTGGACGCGCTTGTCGTTGATGAACGTGCCGTTCGCCGAGCCCATGTCTTCGACCAGCACGCCGTCGGTTGTGACTTGCAAGCGCGCGTGATGGCGCGAGATCTCCTCGGCCGGCACCGGAATGTCGCTGTCGTGCTGGCGGCCGATCACCATCGTGCCGGTCAATGCGAATGTTTTGCCGAACGTCGCGCCGGAGACACCGCGCAGCATGAATTTCGGCAGCGTCATGCGCACTTTCGTGCGCGCATCCTCGGCGGGGGATTTGCGTGCGGAGGGCGGCGGCACCGTCGCAGCGACAGGACGATCCGCGGAGACGCGGCAGCCGACGCGGCCGAACAAGAGAAGGTCGCCCGGTTTCAGCGGACTTGCCTGTGCGATCTGACGTCCGTTCAAGACGGTCGGTGCAGTGGCGTCGAGCGGACGCACGCTCGCTTGTCCTGCGCGCACTTCGATCTCGCAGTGATGGCGCGCGACGCCCGCAACCGCCAGCACAATCGCGCAATCGGCTCCGCCGCCGACGCGCGTCACGCCTTCTTCGAGCGCAACGGGTGTGTGCTCGCCGTTCGGAAAAATCAGCTTCATCGCTCCCCCTGATCACGTCTCTGGCGCATCACCCCTGAAGCGTGCGCGGGGCGATTGTAGCCGGACACCCCGCCGTAAACCCGAGCCGCGTTCACGTTCTCCCCGCAGCCTTGCCACGCCCGCCGCCGATCCCCACACTTGCATGATGATCGGTACTTGGCTGCTCCTCTTTGCCATCGCGCTTGCGGTGTGGATCTGGATGGACGCGCTCGCGGCCCGCGAACGCGCGATCACATTCGGGCGCGACCTCTGCCGCACGGCGGGCGTGCAACTGCTGGATCAGACCGTATCGCTCAAGCGCCTTCGCGTGCGTCGCATCGACGGATTGCCGACGCTTGTGCGCCGCTACGGGTTCGAGGTCAGCCTCGACGGCAGCGATCGCCATCGCGGGCAGCTCGATCTTGAAGGCAGCCAGCTCGGGGCCTTTAGCCTTCCGCAGAGACCACAGCCGATTCCGCTGGATTGGGTTGGGGTTCGGCCTAGGGTCTGAAGTTGAGGGGCGAGGGCTCTGCCCGCCTCAAAAAAAAACTGGATCCCGGCTTTCGCCGGGATGACGAAAACGACGTTGTCGTTTTCGTCACTTGATGACCCGCAAATGCGGCCGCTTCACAGCCTCGTCGGCCTTCGTCGTCGCCGGCGGCGGCTCGGGCGGTGCGTTGTCGGCCGAGAACATCATGCCCTGCCCGTTTTCCTGCGCGTAGATTGCGAGCACGCCTGACATCGGCACGTCGACGGCCTGGCTCACGCCGCCGAAGCGGGCGAGGAAATGGATGCGCTCGTTGCTGATCTCGAATTGCGTGACCGCTCGCGAGGCGATGTTGAGCACGACCTTGCCGTCCTTGGCAGCGCCGGGCGGCACGCGCACGCCGGGGTTCGTGGCGTCGACGAGGATGTACGGCGTCAGGCCGTTGTCGGTGATCCACTGGTAGAGCGCCCGAAGGAGATACGGGCGGTTGGAGCTCATCGCAGGTGCAGTCATATCGTCAGTCCGTTGACACCTGGCCTCGGGAACGCGCACGACACGCGTTGCCGCCCGTCGGCGCGGCGCGTTCCTGTCGCGAAGGTTCAAGCATCGGATCGGTCACGGGCGCAGGGCTTTCTCTTCGGGGGTGAGGCTCCGCGTGAAGCCTTGGCTCCGGAAGATACGCTCGCCGTAGTCGGTGATCACGTGCGCCTCGCGCGGCAATTGAACGCCGAGCGAATCGAGGCGCCAGATCAGGGGCGCGAGCGCGCAGTCGGCAAGGCTCATTTCCGGGCTCAAGAAGAATTTCGACGCCTTGAACGCCGAGGCGTTCTTGATCAGCTCGTCCCGGAGCGCCTTGCGCGCGGTGTCCGCGGTGCGCCCGCCCTCGTCGATCTGGTCGACCAGGGTCAGCCAGTCGTTCTCGATCCGCACGATCGCAAGGCGCAGGCGCGCCCGCGATAGCGGATCGACCGGCATCAGCGGCGGGTGCGGGTAGCGCTCGTCGAGGTATTCGCAGATGACGCTGGTGTCGTAAAGCACGAGATCCCGGTCGACCAGCGTCGGCACCGAGTTGTAAGGGTTGAGATCGAGCAGGTCCTCCGGCGGATTGTCCAGATCGACCGGGACATGGTCGTACGTAACGCCTTTGGCGGCGAGCACCAACCGCACGCGATGGCAGTGGATGCAGTCCCGGGCGGAATACAGGGTTAAAACCGTGCGTGAACGCTGACTCAAGGCCATTCTCGAACCCCCTCCCGGGATCTTCACCGCCCCAGAGCAATGTACTACGCGCATCGAAGGCCGCCTAGACGGACTGGGCCCGCCTAACTTCTTGCGGCAGTGCGCAAAAAAGACCAAAAGGGGGAATTCTCGAAGCCGCGACCTAAGCCGGGCTCGCCATCAGAAGCTGCGCGCGGCCCGCACCGCGCGCAGCCGGTCGATCAGTGCACGTCCTTCCAGAACTCGTGCTTGAGGAGCCACGCGATGAAGGTGAAGAGCGCAAGATAGAGCAATACCCAGACGCCCATCGATTCGCGTTTGAGCGCCGCGGGCTCGCCCGCGTACTGCAAGAACGCGGTGATGTCGCGCACGGCCTGATCGTATTCCTCAGGCTTGAGGCTGCCCGGCGTCTTGATCTCGAGCTTCTGGCCGCCCTCGTGCCCACCTTCGCCGGCGTGGGCGACGGCGACCTGAAGACCCTGCAGCTCCCAGAGCGCGTTCGGCATCGAGGCGTTCGGGAACACGGTGTTGTTCCAGCCGACCGGACGGCTCGGATCGAGATAGAACGACTTGAGATAGTGGTAGATCCAGTCCGCGCCTTTCGCGCGCGCTTCGAGCGAAAGATCCGGCGGCGCCTTGCCGAACCATGCGGTCGCAGCTGCGGGCGGCATGTGGTTGACCGCGCGGTCACCGACTTTGACACCGGTGAAGACGAGGCTGTCGGCGACGTCCTTCTCGTCGAGCTTCAGATCCTCGGCGATGCGCGAATAGCGCAGGTATTGAAGACTGTGGCAGCCCGAGCAATAGTTGAAGAAAAGGCGCGCGCCGCGCTGCAGCGAGGCGGTGTCGCCCAGGTGCACGTTGGCGGACTCCATGCCTTCGCCGCCTTCCGAGGCGTTCGCGACACCGGCCATGAGAAACCCGGCCAATGCGAGGGATGCGAGTGTGCGCAGCATGCCGTTTCGTGCTCCTGTCGATGAGATCGTCGCGGTCTTACGCATGGGTCGTCACCCGCTCCGGTACCGGCTTGGTCTTCTCGAAACCGAAGCGCGTGTAGGCCCACAGGAACACGAAGAACGCGAAGTACACGATCAGCCAGAAGCGGCCGAAGAGGTTCTCGATGATGGTCACGTTCGCGTCCGCGCCGAACCATTCCGGAATCTTTTCGGCGGTGATGCCGGCGCCGACAGCGCCGAGCATGAAGAACGAGATCGCGAAAAGACCGAGCGCAATCTTGTAGCCGATGCCGCGATAGCGGATCGACTTGACGATGCCCTTGTCGAGCCACGGCATGAAGAAGAGCAGCACGATGCCGAGGAACATCACGATCACGCCCCAGACCGCCGTGCCGAAGAACGACGGCACCATGCGCAACATCGCGTAGAACGGCGTGAAGTACCACACCGGCTTGATGTGCTCGGGCGTGGCGAGGTTGTTCGCCGGGATGAAGTTGTCGTGCTCCAGGAACCAGCCGCCGAACGTCGGCGCGTAGAAGATGATGAACGCCGCGAGCAGCAGGAAGAACCCGGTGCCGAAGAGATCCTTCACGGTGTAGTACGGATGGAACGCGATGCCGTCGAGCGGCGTGCCGTCGGGTTTCTTTTTGTCCTTGATCTCGACGCCGTCGGGATTGTTCGATCCGACTTCGTGCAGAGCGCCCAGGTGCAGCACCACCAGCAACAACAGCACCAGCGGCAGCGCGATCACGTGCAGCGCAAAGAAGCGGTTCAGCGTCGCATCGGCAGGCAGGTAGTCGCCCATGATCCACTGCACCAGCGTATCGCCGATGAGAGGGATCGTGCCGAACAGCGAGATGATCACCTTCGCGCCCCAGAACGACATGTTGCCCCACGGCAGCACGTAGCCCATGAACGCCTCGGCCATCAGCGCAAGGAAGATCAGCATGCCGATGATCCAGACGAGCTCTCGCGGCTTTTTGTACGAGCCGTACATGAGCCCGCGGAACATGTGCAGATACACCACGACGAAGAACAGCGACGCGCCCGTCGAGTGCATGTAGCGGATCAGCCAGCCCCAGTCGACATCGCGCATGATGTATTCGACAGAGGCGAACGCTTCGGCCGCGTTCGGCTTGTAGAACATCGTGAGGAAAATGCCGGTCAGGATCTGATTGACCAGCACCACCAGCGCGAGCGAGCCGAAGTAGTACCAGAGATTGAAGTTCTTCGGCGCGTAGTAGCCGCTGGTGTGAGCGGACAGGAACGAAAGCCACGGCAGGCGATCCTCGACCCAGCCGAGCACGCGGTTCTTAGGGTGCAGGCGAACGTACGTCGTACCCATTACGCGGCTCCTTCCGGGTTGACGCCGATCATGATCCGCGAGTCATCGAGGAACTTGTACGGCGGCACCTGCAGGTTCGCCGGCGCCGGCACGCCGTCATAGACGCGGCCGGACATGTCATAGCGCGATTTGTGGCACGGGCAGTAGAAGCCGCCCTTCCAGTCCGGATCGAAAGGCTCGGGCTTGAGGTCCGGGAAGTAATCCGGCACGCAACCCAAGTGCGTGCAGATGCCAGTGACGATAAGCCATTCCGGCTTGATCGAGCGGTGCTCGTTCTGCGCGTATTTCGGCTGCTGATTGGTGTTCTCGGACTTCGGATCTTTGAGCTTCGCGTCGACCGCCGGCAGCGTATCGAGCTGCGCCTTGGTGCGATTCACGACGAACACCGGCAGGCCGCGCCACGCGAACGTGACCTTCTGCCCGGCTTCGATCTTGCTGATGTCCGCCTCGACCGGCGCACCGGCCGATTTCGCCGCCGCGCTCGGTTCCCACGACTTGATGAAAGGCACCGCCGCCAACACGACGCCGGCACCGCCGACGACCGAGGTCGTCGCTGTCAGAAACCGGCGGCGACCCTTGTCCACCACAGCCTCGTTCGCCATCTTTGCCCTCGGTACTTATGCGATCTTCCATGATCGCGAAAGACATAGAGCAGCCATCCTGGCCGCACTTTTCAAAAAAACCCGTCTTCGGGTCGCGTTTACAGCGCGCGTTTCCGCGGCCGGCGCGCGCAGACGCGCAGCCGTTAGGGCGAGCCCCAAAATCGTGATAGTTTAACGAACGCCCCTGCACCGCACAATCAAAGCTGCGGCCGCTTCCGCGTAAACCTGCCGACGCTGCATTCTCTCAATCGATGTCCCCCGCGACGCTCCGCTCCCTCGCCTTCGTAGCCCGCTGCGCCGTGATCGGCCTGGCCGCCGCATTCCTGCTCAGCGTGTTCGCGCCGGGCATCGTTTCGCGATTGCGCGGCGATGTGCCGCAGGGCACGCGTGCCTCGCTGATGCCGCGCCAGCAAGGCCCGGTCTCATACGCCGAAGCCGTCGCACGCGCATCGCCCGCGGTGGTGAATATCTACGCGAACAAGGTCACGACATATCGCTATCAGATCGTCGATCCGCTCACGCAGCGCCTCCTCGGCGTGCTGCCCGGCCGACCGATGCGGCGCTTGCAGCAGAACCTCGGCTCAGGCGTGATCTTCAGCGCCGACGGTTACGTTCTGACGAACAACCACGTCATCAGCGGTGCCGACGACATCCAGGTACTGCTCGACAACGGCGCCGCGCATGCGCAAGTGGTCGGCAGCGACGCCGAAACCGATCTCGCCGTGCTCAAGATCGACGCCGGCGGCCTGCCGACGATCGCGATCGCCGACGATGCGGCGGTCGATGTCGGCGACGTCGTGCTCGCAATCGGCAATCCCGTCGGCATCGGCAAAACCGTGACGATGGGCATCGTGAGCGCAACCGGCCGGCAACTACGCGTCTCCGCCTACGAAGATTTCATCCAGACCGACGCCGCGATCAACGCCGGCAATTCCGGCGGCGCGCTGGTCAACGCGCTCGGCGAGCTCGTCGGCATCAACACCGCGGTCTATCCGCGCACGCCCACTTCCGATGGCCGCGGCACCTACACGCCCGGCGCCGAAGGCATCGGCTTTGCGATTCCGGTCACGACCGCGAAAGCCGTGCTCGACCAGATCATCAAGCACGGCAAAGTGATCCGCGGCTGGATCGGCGCCGACTACACCGACGTTCCGGTCACGCCCGGCGCGAAGCAGCGCCAGCGCGGTGTCGTCGTGCTGCGCGTGCTGCCCGAAAGCCCCGCCGCGCAGGCCGGGTTGCAGCAAGGCGATGTGCTGCTTTCGCTCGACGGCACGCCGATCGTCGACCAGATCGATCTGCTTAACCGCGAAGCCGCGCTCGCGCCGGGGACGAAAGTGCATCTGGAAGGGACGCGGAAAAATGCGCCGTTGACGGCGGATTTGACGCTGGTGCAGAGGCCTGCGCCGAGTACGACGGGGGCGTAGCGGCCTCGTCGCGATGCACGCGATCCGTTAATACCTTCACCCGCGGCCTATGCCGCCATCTGACACCAGCTCAGCACCTCGCCTTGAGTGGCGGTAAGCGGCGCGAAGTTCCGTATCAGTACGTAACGACTCGCGCGCGACGCGACGCCGGTCTCATGCCGCGCGTAACGGTCGCATCCAATCATGATCGCTTATGGGAGCTAAGCAATGCGCAGATCGATTCATATCTTGATGGCGGCTGCACTCGGGATCTCCGGCCTTGCAACCGCACAAAATGCCGTCCAGAACGGAGATTTCGACACCGATGTCAGCGGATGGACACTCACCGGCGCCAATATGGTCTTCGACGGATCGTTCAACATTGTCGGCTCAGCCGGGTCTGGCGCCATTCGCGTCACGAACCTTATTGGAGACGGAACGTTTCAGGCCACTCAATGCGTAACTGGGCCGTTTCCGCCAGGGAACTACAATTTCGGCGCATGGATACTTATGCCGGACAGCCAGGCAGGCTCAGGATCTGGGCGCGTAGGCGCCATGTTCTTTACCGATTCCGCGTGCAGCGTCGTGATGGCGGGAACAGGCAGCTTCGTAAACCTTCTCACCCCTAGCGACGAATGGGATTTGATCACTGCTCAAAAAACCGCACCCGCGCAGGCAGGCAGTGTGCTGATCGGCCTTCAGACCGCATCCCAGCCGAACAATGGAAATCCCTTGACCGTTTATTTCGACGGTGTTCGTTTCGGTCCGGTACCAACGTTTCCGGTTGAACTGCAAAGCTTCGACGTCGAATAGTCAGCAACGCAAGATGAGTGCTGCGTTCCCTAGAGCGCTTTCTGATACCGATCCCGCAACTGCTCCACGCGCTGCACATACACCTGCGTCTCATCGTACGGCGGCACGCCGCCGTACTTCTGCACCGCGCCTTCGCCCGCGTTGTACGCGGCGGCAGCGAGCTTGGTATCGCCGTTGAAGTCTTTCAGCAGCTGCGCGAGATATTTCGCGCCGCCCGAGATGTTCTGCGTGACGTCGAACGCATCGGTGACGCCAAGATCACTCGCGGTGCCGGGCATCAGCTGCATCAATCCTTGCGCACCCTTGTTCGACACGGCCATCGGATTGAACGCGGATTCGGCGTGGATGATCGCGCGCAGCAGCGCGACGTCGACGCCGCTCGACGCCGCGGCGGCGGCGATCTCGTCCTTGAACGCTTCGAGGTTGAGCGCGGTGCGCGCGAAGTCGATCTTCGAATGCACATCACAAGCGACACAGGTTGCGATGTACGTGAACAGCACCGCGAATGCGCCGCCCGATGGTTTGACGTTCGTGTATTCGGTGATGCCGTCGGCGCGCAGCACACGGTAAACGGCGCCGCGCAGGATTTTCGGTTTCGGCGGCTCCGCGGCGGTGTCGGCCTTGGCGATCATCTTCGCCGCGGGCGGCGATGCGACCTCCACCTTGACCAGCGTCGCGGTGCTTTCGACGCCGAACGATGTCGCGCGGAGCGGCATCGCGGTGCTGGTCACGCCGAAACTGGTCGCTTTTACGTCCGGTTTCTCGGGGACGTTCTCGCGATACTCCCAGCCGGCGGCGGTCGAGGTGACCTTCGTGCCCGCCTCCGATTTCTTCGCCGAGGCCACCGGCGTCTTCTTGACCGGCGCGTCGGCATAACGCGAGAGCTCGGTACACTTCGTAAACGCGGCCGACTTGTTCGTATACGCGATCGCGCCGTTCGGGCCTTCGCAGCGATAGAGAACGCCGGCTTGCGCTGCGGTAGCCGACGCAAACGCGCCCGCGATCCCGAAGAGGATCGCAGCGATCGGCGTGGCGTGACGGCGCGGCATGGACGTTATTGAACCCTTCCCGGCGCGAGAGTTTCCTTTAGCTTCGTCACGCTGCCAAGCGCCAAGTCGCTGTTTCCGTGGCGAAATGGGCACCTTGGCATTCATCGGACCGCCGATGCCGACGCTGGCGGCGGGCGGCCGAAAAGCCGTAAACTATTGGACTTACTCGATTTTCCGACCATGACCGGCAAGCTTTACATCAAAACCCACGGGTGCCAGATGAACGAGTACGACTCGGCCAAGATGGCCGACGTGCTCGCGTCCGCGCACGGGCTCGTGCTCACCGAAAACGAGAACGAGGCCGACGTCATCCTGATCAACACCTGCTCGATCCGCGAGAAGGCGCAAGAGAAAGTCTTCAGCCAGCTCGGCCGCTGGAAGGCGCTGAAGCAGGAGAACAAGGCCGTCGTGATCGGCGTCGGCGGTTGCGTCGCGAGCCAGGAGGGCGAAGCGATCGTCAAGCGCGCGCCATTCGTCGATCTCGTGTTCGGGCCGCAGACGCTGCATCGGCTTCCCGAGATGATCGAAGCGCGACGCGCGACCGGCAAGCCGCAAGTCGATATCTCGTTTCCCGAAATCGAAAAGTTCGACCGCTTGCCCGAACCGCGCGCCGAAGGTCCGACCGCGTTCGTATCGATCATGGAAGGCTGCTCGAAATATTGTTCGTTCTGCGTCGTGCCGTACACGCGAGGCGAAGAGATCAGCCGCCCGTTCGACGATGTCGTCGCCGAAGTCGCAATGCTCGCCGAGCAAGGCGTGCGCGAAGTTACGCTGCTCGGACAGAACGTCAACGCGTATCGCGGGCCGATGTACGACGGCGCCGTCGCCGATCTCGGTTTGCTGATTCACGCGATCGCCGAGATCGACGGCATCGGCCGCATCCGCTTCACCACGTCGCATCCGCTCGAATTCTCCGATTCGCTGATCGACGCGTATGCGAACGTGCCCAAGCTCGCGAACTTTCTGCACCTGCCGGTGCAATCGGGTTCCGACCGGATTCTCGCCGCGATGAAGCGCGGCTACACCGCGCTCGAGTTCAAGCAGAAGATCCGAAAGCTCCGCGCCGTGCGTCCGGATATTTCGATCTCGTCCGATTTCATCGTCGGCTTTCCGGGCGAGACGGACGATGATTTCGAGAAGACGATGAAGCTCATCGACGCGATCGGCTTCGATCAGAGCTTCTCGTTCATCTACTCCAAGCGTCCCGGCACGCCTGCGGCGAATCTCGCCGACGAGACGCCGGATGCTATCAAGCACGAACGCCTCGCGCGCCTGCAGATCACGATCAACGCGAACGCCAAGCGCATCGGCGAGGCGATGGTCGGAAGCGTGCAACGCGTGCTGGTCGAAGGCGTGAGCAAGAAGCGGACGAATGAAATGACCGGCCGCACGGAGAACATGCGCTTCGTCAATTTCCCCGGCGATCCGCGCATGATCGGCCGCTTCGTCGACGTGACGATCACCGAAGCGATGAGCAACTCGCTGCGCGGCCGCGTCGCCATTACTACGGAACCTGCGCTCGCGTCGTGAGCGTCGCGCTCGTCATTCGCGAGATCGGTGCGGCGGAATTCGACACAGTCTGGCCGCTGTTCCGCTCGGTGATCGCAGCCGGCGACACGTACAGCTATCCGCCGGATATGCGCATGCAAGACGCGCGGGCCTTGTGGACGACCGCACCGAGCCGCACATTCGTCGCCGAACGCAACGGCGAAGCGTTGGGCTGCTACATGCTGAAGCCGAATCAGCCCGGCCTCGGCGATCACGTCGCAAACTGCGGCTACATGGTCGCCGCCGAAGCGCGCGGACAGGGCATCGCGTCAGCGCTATGCGAGCATTCGCTCGCCCAAGCGCGACGAGCTGGTTTCACCGCGATGCAGTTCAACTTCGTCGTTGCCAGCAATACCACCGCGGTGCGGCTCTGGCAGCGTCATGGATTCAACATCGTCGGCCAAGTGCCCGGTGCGTTTCGCCACGCGACGCTCGGGCCGACCGACATCTACATCATGCATCGCCACTTATGAACGACCCTCTCGATCAACGCGACTTCACGCTCGACCCCGACGACAGCGAGCGTCTCGCCAATCTCAACGGCCCGTTCGACGAGCATCTGCGGCAGATCGAGCTTAGGCTCGGCGTCGAGATCGCGAATCGCGGCAACGTGTTCCGCGTGACCGGCCCCAAGCCGTCGGTGGGTCTCGCCGAGCGCGTGCTGCGCGATCTCTATGTCGCGACCGAAACCGAAACGCTCACCGGGCCACAGATCAACTTGCGCCTTTCGGAATCAGGCATCGACCAGCTCGAAGCCGGCACGCAAGGCACGCAGGATGTTTCGATCAAGGTCAAGCGCGGCATCATCCGCGGCCGCGGGCCGAATCAAGCGTCGTACCTGCACGCGATCGCAACGCACGACATCAATTTCGGCGTCGGTCCGGCGGGTACGGGCAAGACATATCTTGCGGTCGCGATGGCGGTCGATGCGCTGAACGACAATCGCGTGCAGCGGCTGGTGCTGGTGCGCCCAGCGGTCGAAGCCGGCGAGAAGCTCGGCTTTCTGCCGGGCGATCTCACACAGAAGGTCGATCCATATTTGCGGCCGCTGTACGACGCGCTGTACGAGATGCTCGGCATCGAGAAGGTGATGAAGCTGATCGAGCGCAACGTGATCGAGATCGCGCCGCTCGCGTACATGCGCGGGCGCACGCTGAACGATTCGTTCGTGATCCTCGACGAAGCGCAGAACACGACGATCGAGCAGATGAAGATGTTCCTGACACGCATCGGCTTCGGTTCCGTTGCTGTCGTCACCGGCGACATGACGCAGACGGATCTGCCGCGGCATGTGAAGTCCGGTTTGCGCGACGCGATCGACGTGCTGCGCGATGTCGATGGCGTGAGCTTCACGTTCTTCACCGCGCGCGACGTCGTGCGTCATCCGCTCGTGCAGCGGATCGTGCGCGCGTACGAGGCGCGCGAGAATGCGGCGAGGACGCCGGAGAAAGGGGATTGAGCGCGGGCCTTTCGCTCTCGGTCGCGTATGCGGTGCCGCGTCGCGGGATTCCGGCCGCGGTCTCGTTTCGCCGCTGGATCGGCGCCGCGCTTTCGTCCGAGAGGCGGCGAAACACCGAAATCGCGATCCGCATCGTCGGCGCGCGTGAAGGCCGCGCGCTCAACCGCGCGTATCGCGGCAAGGATTACGCGACGAACGTGCTGTCGTTTCCGGCTGAATTGCCGAGCGGCGTCGAGTTGCCGTTGCTCGGCGATCTCGTGATCTGCGCGCCGGTGGTCGCGCGCGAGGCGCGCGAGCAAGGCAAGCCGCTCGCGCATCACTACGCACATCTCGCGATCCACGGCACGCTGCATCTTCTTGGCTACGATCACGAGAACGCACGCGACGCGGAATCGATGGAATCGCGCGAGCGCCGCGTGCTTGCGACAATCGACATTCCCGACCCTTACGCCTGAATCCCTCTCCCGCTTTTTGCAGGGGGAAGCGCTAACCCGCTGACCGCCCTAGGAAATATTCCGCAACACCCGTTTTGATAAACTCCCCTGCCGCCCGCAACGGGCACGTGCCACATGGAAATGAGCGAGGACCCCCCAAGTACGCCCTCTCACCGGACCTGGTTCGCGCGCCTGACGCAGGCGCTGTCCGGTGAACCGCAGAGCCGCGAGGAACTGATCGAGGAGCTGCGTCACGCGCAAGCGAACGGGCTGCTTTCGAACGACACGTTGTCGATGGTCGAGGGCGCGATCAAGGTCGCCGAGCTCACGGTCGCCGACGTGATGGTGCCGCGCGCGCAAACCGTATTCCTGCCGATCGACGCGCCGCAGAAGGCGATCCTCGACATCGTCATCGAATCGGGCCATTCGCGCTTTCCGGTGCACGACGGCGACAAAGACGAAATCCTCGGCATTTTGCTCGCCAAGGATCTCCTGCGCTGCCTCGCCAACGGATCGCCGTGCGACGTGCGCACGCTGCTGCGTCCGGTCACGATGATTCCCGAATCCAAGCGCCTCAACATCCTGCTCAAGGAATTTCGCCTCTCGCGCAATCACATGGCGATCGTCGTCGACGAATACGGCGGCGTCGCCGGCCTCGTCACGATCGAGGACGTGCTGGAACAGATCGTCGGCGACATCGACGACGAGCACGACATCGACGAGAGCGAGCCCAAGCTGATCCTGGCCCAACCCGACGGACGTTTCCTGGTCAGCGCGCTGACACCTATCGCGGATTTCAACGAGCGCTTCGGCAGCGAATTCAGCGACGATGAGTTCGACACCGTCGGCGGCATGGTGACCAGCGAGATGGGCCACTTGCCCGAGGCCGGCGAAGAAGCCGAGCTCGGCAGCTTCCATTTTCAGGTGACGAAGGCCGACGCGCGGCGCGTGCATCAGTTCGCCGTGCGCGTCGGAGACGCCTGATCCATGCGTTCGGGACGAGAAGGCCGAGTTTCGATCTGCGGCCTCGTTCTCGGTTGCGTGCTGCTCGCGTTAGCGAGCTTCGGTGTCTCTGCGCAAGACGCAGGCAGCGATGATCTCGACATCAGCCTCCTCACCGTAGGTCCCGGCTCGATCTTCTGGGAACGCTTCGGCCACAACGCGATCATCGTTCGCGATCGTAGCGCCGGCACCGCGATCGCATACAACTACGGCATCTTCGATTTCGAGCAGGAAGATTTCCTCACGAATTTCGCGCGCGGCAACATGCGCTATCGCATCGCCGCCGACGATCTCGACGACGACATCGAGATGTACCGCGAGGAAAGCCGCCTGATGATCGAGCAGCGCCTCGATTTCACGCCGGATCAGGCGCGCGCGCTTCGCGATTACCTCCTCTGGAATTCGCAACCCGAGAACGCGTTCTACCGCTACGACTATTTCCTCGCGAATTGCTCGACGCGCGTGCGCGACGCGCTCGACAAGGCGCTCGGCGGCGCGATCCGCCGTGGCACCGAAGGCCGTTCGCGCGGCTACACCTATCGCATGGACGCGCTGCGTCTGATGGCGCCCGAGCCGCTTTTGATGCTCGGCATCGATCTCGGCCTCGGGCCTTACGCTGACGAGCGCATCGATTTCTGGCGCGAGAGTTTCGTTCCCGCCGTGTTCTCGCAAGCGCTCGCCGAAGTGCGGTCGACGGCTGATCCATCCAAACCGCTGGTCGCTGCCGAGCACGTCATCGAGAACGGAACCGTTCCGCCGCCGCCGGATCTGCCGCCGGATCTGCGCTGGCCGTTCCTGATCATCGGCCTCGCGATCGGCGTTGCGATCGTCTGGCTGCGCGGCGTCGCCTCGCCCGCCGCACGCGTGCCGCTCGCGATCTTCGCGACCGTGGTCGAGCTCTTTTGTGCGATCGGCGGCACGCTCTTGCTGGTGCTCTGGTTCCTGACGGCGCACCAGTCCGCGTGGCGCAATGAGAATCTGCTGCTCTTGAGTCCCCTGTGCTTCGCGCTGATTCCCGCAGCGGCCTCGCTGGCGCGCGCGCGGCCGCGGATCGGACACTGGACCGCGCGCCTCGCCTGGCTCGTCGTGGGCCTCGCGGCGTTCGCGCTGTTCTCGAAGATCCTGCCGTGGTTCGCCCAGGCCAATCTCCACTGGATCGTCCTGTTCTTGCCGATTCATATCGCGCTGGCGCTAGCGATGACGCGCCGCGTAGCCTCGTAAAGCCTCGCGGATTCACGATTCCGCGATTGCCCTTGTCACGTCCTACGCGGCATCATCGCGCGATGGACCAGCCCGTCACCGCCCTCCCGACCGATCCGACCTGCACCGATCCGATGGTCGTCAATTGCGTCGCCTATTCGGCCGACGGCAAGAAGCTGCGCGACATCACGATCGATGAGATCAGCGATGTCCTGACGCAGCCGGAGCAGTTCGTCTGGGTCGGCCTGCACGAGCCCGACGAAGCGCTGCTCGACAAGCTCCGCGAGGAGTTCGATCTGCACGAGCTCGCGGTCGAGGACGCACACACTGCGCATCAGCGTCCGAAGATCGAGGTCTACGGCGATTCGCTTTTCATCGTCGCGCACACGGCGCAAGTCGTCGGCGGCAAGATCGCGTTCGGCGAGACGCACATCTTCATGGGCCGCAACTATCTCGTCACCGTGCGTCACGGCGCGTCGCTCTCGTACGCGACCGCGCGGCGCGGTTGCGAGCAGACGCCGGATCTTTTGTCGCTCGGACCAAGTTACGGTCTTTATTCGGTGCTCGACTTCATCGTCGACAACTTCTTCCCGATCGTGCGGAGCTTCCGCGAGGAGCTGCAGGAGCTCGAGGAAGACGTGTTCGAGGACACGTTCAAGCGCGAGACGATCCGAAGCTTGTACGAGCTCAAGAAAGAGCTGGTGACGCTGCGCCTTGCGATCGCGCCGCTGCAGGACATCATCAACCAGCTGACGCGCCTTTATCCCGGACTCATCCGCGAGGAAGTGCGCCCGTATTTCCGCGACGTCTACGATCACGCCGCGCGCATCAACGAATCGACCGACACGATGCGCGAGATGCTGACCGCAGCGCTCACCGTGAATCTTTCGCTCGTCACCGTCGCGCAAGGCGAAGTCGTCAAGCGCCTCGCCGGCTGGGCCGCGCTGCTCGCAGCGCCGACGCTGCTCGCGAGCTGGTACGGCATGAACTTCCATCACATGCCCGAGCTCGACAAGCCGTGGGGCTATCCGATGATGATCCTCATCACCGGCGGCATTTGCGGCGTGCTGTATTGGGTGCTGAAGCGGGCGAAGTGGTTGTAGTCGCTTCGAGGCACTGAAGGCCCCGCTGCTCGCGCGTACTCGTCTCGTCTTTCTTCCTCATTCGCGCTTTCGCGGGAATGAGGAGGGCGTGGGGCGTTCTCGAGCGCCCCATAGGCAACGGGGAGGCAGCAGCGCATTCGACCAAGGTCTTATGCGCCGCACATTGACCCTCCCCGGCCCGAGTTCCACACTCCCTCGATCGTCACGCGGCGAGGTGTGGCAATGACTACAACGGCAAGCAAGCTCGGCTGGCTGGTGCTCGCGGTGTTCGGTGCGTTCTGCCTCGGCACCGTCGCGCTGCATCGCGGCGAATCGATCAACGCGATCTGGCTCGTCGCGGCAACCGTATCGATCTTCTTCGTCGCCTATCGGTTCTACAGCCGCTACATCGCCGAGAAAGTGCTTTCGCTCGATGCGACGCGCGCCACGCCGGCCATCGTGCGCAACGATGGTCTCGACTACGTGCCGACCGACCGCTGGGTCGTGTTCGGCCATCATTTTGCTGCGATCGCCGGCGCGGGGCCCTTGGTCGGGCCGGTGCTGGCGGCGCAGATGGGCTATCTGCCGGGAACGCTCTGGATCATCGTCGGCGTGATCCTCGCAGGCGCAGTGCAGGATTTCATGATTCTGTTCCTGTCGCTGCGCCGCGACGGGCGCTCGCTCGGCGAGATGGTGCGCGCGGAGCTTGGGCCGGTCGCCGGCGTGATCGCGATGATCGGCGTCTTGATGATCATGTTCATCATCCTCGCGGTGCTGGCGCTGGTCGTCGTGAAGGCGCTGACGGCAAGCCCGTGGGGCACGTTCACGGTCGCGATGACGATTCCTATTGCGCTTTTGATGGGCATCTATCTGCGCTTCATCCGGCCGGGGCGCGTGCTCGAAGTCTCGGTGATCGGTTTCGTTCTCCTGATCCTCGCGATCTGGCTCGGCGGCCAAGTCGCCGCCAATCCAGGCTGGGCGCCCTACTTCACCTTCGACGGCAAGGCGCTCGCGTGGATGTTGATCGCCTATGGTTTTTGCGCGTCGGTGCTGCCGGTGTGGCTCCTGCTCGCGCCGCGCGACTACCTTTCGACGTTCCTCAAGATCGGCACCGTCGTGCTGCTCGCGATCGGCATCGTGTTCGCGATGCCCGAGCTCAAGATGCCGCCGCTGACGAAGTTCATCGACGGCAGCGGGCCCGTGTTCGCGGGCTCGCTGTTCCCGTTCCTCTTCATCACCATCGCGTGCGGTGCCGTCTCCGGCTGGCATTCGCTCATTTCTTCGGGCACGACGCCCAAGCTCGTCACCAACGAGCGCGATGCGCGCCTCATCGGCTACGGTGCCATGCTGATGGAAGCGTTCGTCGCGATCATGGCGCTGATCGCCGCGTGCGTGCTCGAGCCCGGCGTCTACTTCGCGATGAACTCGCCGGCGGCGCTGATCGGCACCACGGTCGAATCCGCCGCGCAGGCGATCGGCCAGTGGGGTTTCGTAATCACGCCCGACATGCTCGCGCAAACCGCCAAGGACATCGGCGAGACGACGATCCTCTCGCGCGCCGGCGGCGCGCCGACGCTCGCGGTCGGCATGGCGCAGATTCTCCACAGCCTCGTCGCCGGCGACGGCATGCTCGCGTTCTGGTATCACTACGCGATTCTGTTCGAGGCGCTCTTCATCCTGACGACGGTCGACGCCGGCACGCGCGTCGGCCGCTTCATGATCCAGGAGCTCGCGGGCCTTGCGGTACCGGCGCTCAAGAAGACCGAATCGTGGGCCGCGAATCTGATCGCGACAGCGCTCTGCGTCGGATGCTGGGGTTATTTCCTGTATCAAGGCGTCGTCGATCCGCTCGGCGGCATCAATACGCTGTGGCCGCTCTTCGGCATCGCCAATCAGATGCTCGCAGCGATCGCACTGATCCTAGCGTGCGTGTGCCTCGTCAAGATGAAGCGCGATCGCTATCTCTGGGTGCCCCTCGTGCCCGCCGCGTGGCTCGTGATCTGCACGCTGACGGCAGGCTGGCAGAAGGTGTTCGGCGACGATGTGAAAGTGAGCTTCGTCGCGCACGCGAAGAAATTTTCGGCGGCGCTCGATGCGAACCAGCTGCTCGCGCCGGCGAAATCGGCCGAGCAGATGGCGCAGATCATCCGCAACGACTATGTCGATGCGACGCTCGCGTTCGCGTTCATGTTGCTGGTTGTCGCGATGATCGTGTTCGGCGTCCGCGCCGTGCTCGCGGCGCGCCGCATCAACACGCCGACCGCAAACGAGTCGCCGCGCGTCGCGCTGACGCCGGCCGGAGCGCGGCCGTGAACGCGACGCTGCGCGACGCGGCCGTGAACGCGTGGCGCCGGAGCGTCGTGATCGCACGCCGGATCATCGGCGTGCCCGATTACGACACGTACGTCGCGCATCTGCGCGCGCATCATCCCGAGCGCGCGGTGCCGACATACGCGGAGTTTTTCGCCGAACGCCAGGAAGCGCGCTATCGCGGGGGCGGCGGCCGCTGCTGCTAACTTCGTCGTCCCGGCGAAGGCCGGGACCCGGCTTTGTGCCGTGTGAAAGAGCTGGGTTCCGGCCTTCGCCGGAACGACGGGATTAGTCGAACAGCAACCCCATCACGTGATCGTCGATGAACCCTTCGATCGGACTCTCATAACCTTTGCGCAGCGTTCCTTCGATCTCGAACCCTAGCGACCGATAGAACGAGATCGCGCGCGCATTCGAATTTTCGACTGTGAGCTCGACGCGCTTTGCACCGTCCGCACGAAGGCGCTCGATCGCCTCGGTCATCATGCGCCGCGCGATGCCTTTGCCTTGCAGCGCGGGATCGACCGCGAGCAGGCTCAAGTACGCAACGTGGCGCGTATGCACCTCGCCGCGCGCAGCCTTGTAGAAGCCGACGATGACGCCGTCTTCCTCGTGTACGAAGAACGTTCCCGAACGCGCGAGCCTACCGAACACCGGCGTGAACGCGAGCCGGTCCATCGGCTCGAAGTTGAGAAAGCGCAAGACCGGCTCCTGCATCGCGATCGCGAAAACACCGTCGAGATCCGAATCGCGCGCGGGTCGAGTGGTCGCCACGGAGCTACTTTTTCTCCGCGGTCCACTGCTTGAGCCACGCATTCACCGTGTCGTGCCAGAGCACGCTGTTGTGCGGCTTCAGTATCCAGTGGTTCTCGTCAGGGAAGCGTAGGAACTGGCTCGGAATGCCGCGGCGCTGAAGCGCGGTGAATGCGCCGAGGCCTTGTTCGAGCGGGATGCGGAAATCCTTGTCGCTGTGCACGACGAGCATCGGCACGCGCCAATCCTTGACGTGATTGACCGGATTGAATTTCTCGTAGCCCGCCGGATCTTCGTACTGCGTCTTGCCGCCGTGCTCCCATTCGTCGAACCAGAGCTCTTCGGTCGCGTACGACATCATGCGGCTGTCGAACACGCCGTCGTGCGCGACGATGCATTTCCAAGGCTCGTTCCAGTTGCCGGCGATCCAGTACGCCATGAAGCCGCCGTACGACGCGCCGAGCGCGCAGGCGCGATCGCCGTCGAGGAATTTGTATTTCTTGAGCGATGCGGCCCAGCCGAGCTTCAAATCTTCGAGCGGCATGCCGCCCCAGTCGTTGGAGATCGCGTCGGTGAATTTCTGGCCGTAGCCGGTCGAGCCGTGGAAGTTGATCGTGACGACCGCGAAGCCTTGCCCCGCGTACGTCTGCGGATTCCAGCGATAGTGGAAATCGTTCGTCATCGCGCCTTGCGGGCCGCCGTGGATGATGAACGCGACCGGATACTTCCTGCCGGCTTTGTAGCCGACCGGCTTCACGACATAACCCTGCACGGTGTCGCCGTTGCCGCCCTTGAAGTTGAAGAATTCCGCGTCGCCGAAGCGGATGTCCTTCAAGCGATCGGCATTGAAGCGCGTGATCTGGCGCAGGCTCTTGCCGCGCGCGTTCGTGGCGTAGAGATCGGTCGGATGCTTGAAATCCTGGCGCGCGACGATGAGACCGTTCTTGCCGACGTCGAAGCCCATGACGCTGCCATCGGCAACGAGCTTGGTCGCCTTGCCGCTCGCGACTTCGACACCGAAGAGGGCGTGATCGCCCCAATCGTCAGTCGCGGTATAGAGCGTCTTGCCGTCGATCGATTCCTTGAGCGGCGAGGCCGATCGATCCCAATTCGGATCGATCTCGTGCTTGGCGCCGCTCGCAAGATCGATCGCCCAGATGCCGAAGCGATCAGCCTCGAACGTCGGCCGCTTCATCGCAAGGTAATAGAGCGTGCGGCCGTTCGCGGACGGCAGCGGATAGCCGTCCCAAGCCTGATTCTCGGCCGTCAGATTCTTCGGCGCAGCGGAACCGTCCGCGGGCACCGAGAAAATATCGAAGTTCGTCGACCAGGGTTCGGTCTTGCCAGCGATGCGCGCGTTGAAATAGACAGTCGCGCCGTCGGGCGAGAATGCGTATTCGGTGTCGTCGCCGAACGGCTTGGACGGCACGTCGCCGTCGATGTCCTTCGTCAGCAGCCGAGGCTCACCGCTGATCGTTCCATTCGCGCCGACGTCGGCGATGAAGAGCTGCGAGCGGCGGCCGTCGGACCAGGTATCCCAATGACGCACGAAGATCTTGTCGTAGACCGTGCCGCTGGCCTTGTCCTTGCCGCGATCGTCGAGCTTCTTCTTCGTGCAGGCGAGATCGGCGCAATCGTTGAAAACATCCATCGACAAGAGCACGCGTTTGCCGTCCGGCGAGAACTTGAAGTTGTTGACGTCGAGCGCGAGCGTCGTCGCAGCCACGGCCGCGCCGCCTTTCGCGTCGATGCGCCAGAGCTGGCTCACGTCGTCCTTCGGCGCCAGGAAATAGACGCTGCCGTCGGGCGACCAGCGCGGGCTCGTCGCATTCAGCGCGCGATCGGTCAGACGCACCGATTTGCCGCCGCTCGCCGGCACGATCCAGATGCTGTTCTTGCCTTTGTTCGCGTCGTAGTCGGTTTCGCGGACACCGAATGCGACCAGCTTTCCGTCCGGCGAGAGCGCCGGATCGCTGACGCGATCCATCATCACGAGGTCGTGGACGTCGAACGGATGTGCGCCTGACGCGGCGAATACCGGCGCGGCGAAGGACAGCGCCAGGACGGCGGCGAGCAGTTTCATCGGCGAAGCTCCCTTCCTTGAACAGAGGCGCGATGGTAAAGGTTGGCGGGGATCGGGCCAAATCCCGCTTATCCGGCATCCGGCTTTCGCCCGGACGACGAGGGAGCGCGACGTAAAGGTCCCCGCCGCAAAACCACCCGTCGCTATACTCGGACGAACCCCCGAGAACCTCGCAATGTCCGCCGTTGCCGCCGACGTCCCAGCACGTTCCGACGAATTCCTCGGCCACCCCAAAGGCCTCTACGTCTGCTTCTTCACCGAAATGTGGGAGCGCTTTTCGTTCTACGGAATGAAAGCGCTGTTGCTGCTGTATCTCACCAAGTACCACCTCTTCACCGATGACAACGGCTACAACCTCATCGGTGCCTACGGCGGCCTCGTCTATGCGATGCCGGTGATCGGCGGCCTCCTCGCCGACCGCTGGCTCGGCATGCGCAAGGCCGTCGTGTTCGGCGGCATCCTGCTCGTGCTTGGCCATCTCGGCATGGCGATCGAAGGACATCCGGCGACGAGCGCGAACGGCATCGTCACGCGCGACGCGCACGCGCTGCAGGTTTTCTATTTCTCGCTGGCGCTCATCATCCTCGGCGTCGGGTTCCTGAAGCCCAACATTTCGACGATCGTCGGCAAGCTCTACGCCGACAACGATCCGCGCCGCGATTCCGGCTTCAGCCTTTTCTACGCCGGCATCAACATCGGCGCGACGGTATCGGGCGTGCTTTGCGGCTGGCTCGGCGAAACCTACGGCTGGGGTTGGGGCTTCGGCGCGGCGGGCATCGGAATGATCGCGGGTCTTGCGAATTTCGTTTACGGCCAGAAGCATCTCAAAGGCCATGCCGAGCCGCGCAATCCGACTGTGCTGCGCGAAAAAGTATTCGGTCCGCTGTCGCGCGAGCATCTGATCTACCTCGGCTCGATCGCAGGGTTGTTCGGGATCTGGATGCTCATCCAGATGCACTCGCTGTTCCTCAAGATCATTCCCGGCGCATTCGAGCCGAGCCCCGTGATCCTCGGCATGCACGTGGTCACCGCGTGCCTCCTCGGCGGCATTCTCTGGTTCATGTACACGAAGTGCACGAAGATCCAGCGCGAGCAGATGTTCGTCTGCATCGCGTTCATCGTGTTCTGCCTCGTCTTCTTCACGCTCTACGAGCAGACGTACGGCTCGTGGGTGCTCTTCTCCGATCGCGTGATGAACCATCGCGCGCTCGGCGTCGAATGGACCGCGAGCGAGCTCACTTCGCTCGGCGCGTTTTTTATTCTCGTGCTCGCGCCGATCTTCGCCTGGCTCTATCCGCGGCTCGACGCGCGCGGCATCAACCCAAGCAAACCCGCGAAATCCGCATACGGTCTGATCCTCGCCGGCGTCTCGTTCCTCGTGCTGGTGTGGAGCGCGCGACATCCGGAAGCGAACGGATTGACCAACATCTGGTGGTTCGTGTTCGCGTATTTCGTGCTGGAAACCGGCGAGATGCTGCTCTCGCCGATTGGGCTTTCCGCCGTTACCGAGCTTTCGGTGCCGAGCGTCGTCAGTCTCATGATGGGCGGCTGGTTCCTAGGAACCTCGTACTCGGAAGTGCTCGCTGCGCAGCTCGGGAAGCTGTCCGCACTCGAGATTCCCGAAGGCGAAACGCTCAATGTCGTCGATGCGCTCGCCAAGTACGATCAGTTGTTCGTGTTTTCGGCGAAGATTGGTATTGCTTGCGGCGTCGTGGTGTTGGTGGTGACGCCGTTGATCAAACGGTGGATGCACGGGGTGCGGTAAGCGATGTGAGATTCACGTCGCTAGCGCTCGACCATGGGAGGACACTGATCGGGCAATACATTGTCGCCAAGGAATCCGAGATCCAGCACCCCGCCAAGTCCAGAGATTTGCCAGCGCGCAGGAAAATTTGGCGCATGCGCATTTTTCATCAGTATCTGCCGCAGCTGCGATGCATTGCAGTTTGAAAACTCGGGCCTGCCCCACAGAGCTGCCGCCTCGCCCGTGACGATCGCCGCTGCTGCGGATGTGCCATTGTAGTACGCATAGCATGCGTCGCCGCTGCTACGACAGCGATAGGTTGACTTCACCTGAGTGCCGCTGATAGGAACGATGAGATCAACCGTTTTTGGTCCGAAGCTGTATTCAATTCTTGATTCGCTGCCGATAGATACACTACCGACTACGAGGCTTGAATCGGTGTTGTACGATGCAGGCCATCGTCGATTCGTATCGAGATTGACGGACCCCCTGATTCCTCCTGCGGCCACCACCACCAAAGCCTGACTTTGCGCAGCGTTGTCCATCGCGTGCTTGAGGTCATCGGGCGGCACGCTTCCGGTGGCGATATCACCGGCGCTGATATTGATGATCTTTGCGCCGCGATCCAAGGCGCACTGCAGACCTGCCGCCATCAACGTCGGGAGCACACAGCTGTTGGTCGTACCGAAGATATCGATAGCGAGCATGTGCGCCGGCTCGGAAAGGCCATCTATCGTCTGATCCTCGGAACTTTGGTTGCGGATAGCGGCAATGGTGCCCGCGACGAACGTTGCATGGTCCTCACTCCAAGTATAGTCTCCGGCCGCCTCGCAGCAGTCGTTTCCTTGACATTGACCGCGGCCATTGAGGCGGTGACGGATTTTCAATCGTTCGATGCTAGGTAGATCTTCATGGTGCGAAACAATCTCCGTGTCGAGAATCGCGACTACTTTATCGGTCTTTCGAGAACCACCCAGCGTTGCATCGTTGATTTCACTCATCCAATCCGAGTTGTCCCAACCGAGAGGCGGTATCAATCCGCCAACCTCATTGCTCGTTTTCGTCGGCATTCGCACGCCGGTTTCCATATCAACTTTGCGCAGCCAAGGCGAACGCGCCGCATGACAAACATCGTTGAGCAACTCAGTCGACAACGGCAAACGCCCGCTTGGATAGGCATCATCGACAAATAGCCGATCCTCAGTGCATTCGACTCGCACCCCTGAAAGCCAGCGCGTATCGCATGAATAACCATGCGCGATGTCGAAGATCAGAGCACTCGGACAACTCGGCTCCGGTAACGCGTCTACGCGTTCATCCGATGTGCCTTGTGACTCGAGCTTCAAGCTCAGCTCAATAGCCTGCTTTAAGGCTGGCCCGATCTTATTGCGCGCAGCCGCGTCAAGACGACGACATTCAGGAACCTTGGACACTGGCGGCAGCGATGCACATCCTGCGCACGCTGCTGCCAGGATAAGTAAGGACGATCTGATTTTCGAGGCCGCTAGATAATAAACTCTGCAGATCATGAGCGCGTTCCCTGTTGGGCAACAGACTATTTTCCGTTTCCTGTCCAGCTGCCGTCATCCGGCTGCGGACTACCGCCAGCGCGCGCGCCTACATACACATGAATACGAAACGCAGCCGCAAACACGCTGCGATCCAAGGCAATGGAAAATGGGCGTGTTTGCTGAGTTCCGTCAGGGAAAGTTATTGTTGACGATCCGGTGATCACGCCTAGCAAAGGATCGTATCTAGCGTTGGCTCCATTCCAAAACTTGGAGTAGTTTCCGTTCGATCCCTTGTAGTTCAACTGCACTCTGTCCGGATCCAACGGAAAGGAAAATTGGATCTGAAAGTCGTCGTCCTCGGCGGCGAAGCAATGATCTGAATAGTTGACTTGGGCTATGGTGTAGCCTTTGCTATTGTTTTCATACCAAAGTTTACTGATCTGTTTCGGGGTCATCGCACTTCTCCCTTATCGTTCGCACGCGGCGGAAGTTGCGTGCAGTTACTTAGGAGTCGCAAGCGGTCGATTTCTCTCACAGCATGTCGATGCTGGGCGTCCGAAAGCGACATATCCTGCCCAGTCCCGCACCGGGCGCCTAGCATTGACCATTTCTGTTTGCGCAGCGCGCAACGCCGCCCCTGATTGCGACGTCACAACACTGAGCGACGCATAGATCCGATCGGACAGCCGGCTAGCCGCAACGTCATCTATCGCCCATAGCGGTGCGATCACGTGGCTGACGCCTGCGGTTAGCATCCCGTACGCAACACCCATTACCCCCTCGCCCGCGACATTGATACCCGCCGCCGAATCGCAAGCACCAATCAGTACGAGATGCGCGTCTAGCCGCCAATCGGCAATCTCGCGCATCGACAAAAAGCCTTCGGTCCGTTGGCCGGCGCCGTCATAAAGCGACAGCACGAGTCCCGATCCTGAGAGCCCATTCGGATCGGCCAGCCCATGCGTCGCGAAATGCAATATCGAAAAGTCGCCGAGCCGCATCGCGCGCAGTTGGCTCAACGATGCGTGCTCGCCTTCGAGGACGACGACGTTGTCCGCGCCGAACCGCGCACGGATCGATTCGGCTTCCGCGTGACCCCCGGGAAGCCGCGAAAGCGATCCGCCGCGCAGGGTGCCTTCGCGCGCGACAACGGCTTTCGTCTCGAGCGGCGACAGCCGCGAGTCGTCGGCGGAATAGATCGGATCGACCACGACGAGCGCCTTCACCGCTCGAGAGCGCGATGCGTTGCGCGCATGGCCCGCGATCGCGAGCAGCGAAGCTGAGGGCAGCAGGTTCAACTCATGTCGCTCGACGAGATAGCGCGTCTCGCCCTCGTTCTTGCAGCGCAGCGCCGCGAACGGCAACTGCGCCAGCGCCTCGTTCGCGACGATGACAACACGCTCTTCGCGGACACGATCCGCGATCGGCATCCATATCGCTCGGCACGCTTCTTCGAGCGCAGACGCGGACGAAACCTCGGAAGCGTTTCTTCCTGGAATCCCGATCGCATCGAGCGTGCGATTCACCTGCGCCTGGAGCGCATCGCGTCCCGGCAATCGGTGCGATGAGAACGCTTCCTTCGAAACAATCCAGACGTACGTCGCGGTTTCAGTAACGAGATAATCGACGAGTTGCGTATACGCCGGCAGTCCATCCTGCACGGCGCGCAAATCGGCCGGCAGCGCGCCGGCGCGCCGGCCGGTTTTAGCCGTGCGCGCGCCGAGCAGCCGCAACGCATCTTCGGTCTGCGCGATCGTGCGCGAAATCTCGACGCGACGTTCGGCCGATTCGGCACCGTCGCCGAGGCCCCAGCGCGCGAGCGCGAGCGCCGACAGGCGCGCAATAAGATCGGAGCGCTGCCGCTCGTACGCATCGTCGCCACGCGACGGCGACGGCGCGGATTCCAGGCGATCGAGCAGAACGCGCGCGCGATAGCGCTCGCTGGCGGCAAACGCTTTCGCGATCAGCTGCGTATCCGACGTCGATTCGGCGCGTTGCATCAACAACGATACCTGGCCGAGAAACAAACGGCTTTGCGTCGCGAGAAACGTGCTGCGTAGTTCCGGGTCGAACACGTACGAGCGCGCGCGCTCGATCTCGTCGAGCCCACGCGCGTAATCGTGCTCAGCCTCGTCGAACTTGCCGATCTGCGCGTGCGCTTGCGCGGCGAGCGCCAGAGCGTCCGCGCGCTGCAGCGGCATGCCGGCGGCGGCGAACACGCGATCTGCCGCTTGCGCATGTGCAAGCGCTCTTGTGCCGTCGCCGCGAGCGATCGCGGCACGCGAGACTTCGAGCGCGGCCAGCGCGTCGAGATTGCGATCGTTCACGGTGCGCGCTTGCGCGCTCGCCCGCTCGGCGAGCTCGAATGCGCGCTCGGTCTGGCCTGCGCGCGAGTAGAGCCGCGCCGCGCGCAGCGAAGTCTCGGCGACGACGCGCGGATCACCATCGATCGCAGCGAGCGACAATGCCTCTTCGGCGCCGGCGACGGCGGATTCGTTGCGTCCGCTCAGACTCTCGGTTTCGCCGAGGCGAATGAGCGTGTGCACGATGTCATCGCGCCGCCCGATCCGCCGTTGCAACGCCAACGCATCCCGCATCAGCGACGCCGCACGGTCGAAGTCACCGAGCAGCATGTGGAGCTGACCTTGATGACGCGTCGCCAGCGCCTGCCCACGCAGATCGTCAGCTTCGCGGTACGTCGAAAGCGACCGGTCGAACAGCACCATCGCCTCGTCGAAGCGACCTTGCGCCTGCCGCTCGAGCCCGAGATTCGCCAGCGGATCGCCGTTGCCCTTGCTTTCGCCGAGTTGCTCGCGGATTGCGATGGCACGCTCGAAGGCCGATGCGGCGCGTTCGGTCTCGCCGCGCTGCGAGAGCGCGCCGCCGAGATTGTTGTACGCCGTCGCGATGCGTCTTAGATCTCCGGTCGATTCCGAAAGCTCGAGTGCGCGCTCGAAACATTTCAGCGCGACGAGCCCATCGCCGCGCATCCGCTGCGTCAGACAAATATTGTTCTGGATGATCGCCTTCAGAAGATCGTCGTCGACCGGCTCGATCACGCGCTGCGCGTCGCGCAGCGGACGATCGGCCAAGCGCCCGTCCCCCATCCGGAAATGCTGCATGCCGATGTTGTTGAGCGCGGATGCCTCGCCGCGGCGATCTTCGAGCCGCCGCCATAGTGGAAGCCCCGCCTTGAGCGCAGCTATCGCCGCGGTTCTGTTCGACTGCGCGGTGAGCGCGCGCTCTTCCGCGAGGATCGCGCGCGTGGCGCCGGCTTCATCGCCTGCGTCTATTCGTCCGCGGCGGAGTTCCGCGGCCATCGTCGCGGTCGCGACCTCTTTTGCAGTGACGGGATCGGCGATGCGCTGCGCAAGCTCGCTTTCGACGAGATCGAGACCGAACGCGCGGTTTGGCTCTGGAGACGTAGCGTCGATGCCGGTGACGACGATCCGCACATCACCGGGCGGCGAGCCGATCCGGTCGGCGGAGAGGGCGAGGCTTGCGCCGGGCTCGATCGGCGCAAGCGCCGCAAGCAGATGGCGGCCATGACGCACGATGTCGCCATCGAATGTACGCAGCGTGCGCCCGCCGATCTTCGCCGACACCACGACGTCGATGCCGGATTCTTCGACAAAGATGCGAAGCGATGTCGTCGGGCTCGGCGGAAGATCGAATGCGAGCGATTCACCGGGGCCGAGGCGCCGCACGATCGTGGCGCCGGCTTCGAGCGTTTCGGCGCGGCAGACGGGAATCGCCGCAAACGCGAACAACAATCCTGCAGAGGCGTGCGCAAGCAGCCCCACCCAACGGCCTGTCGGTGTCGACGTGTGGATCATCCCCGTTCCGCCGTCGAGTATTGCACGGCGGTATAGGAACGACAAAAGGCGGCGTTTGGAATCTTCTAGCGCATGCGATCCGCAGCTATGCTCTTGCCGTCAGATCCGATTACATCGACTGCCCGCGCGCACCGCTGCGATAGAGCAGCCAACCGACGGCCGCGAGCACCAGAAGGCCTACGATCTGCCCGAAATGCAGACCCGCCGGCAAGGCCAGCACGTCGGCGCGGCCCGACACGACGATCGGAATCGCGATCAGGATGCCCGTCAGCGCTTCGCCCGTGATGAGGCCGGCCGAGAACAACGTGCCGGGACGATGGATGCGCTCCTTGGTCTGGTCGTCGGCGTTGACCGCGTTGTGCTTGCGCTCGACGAAATACGAAAGCAGGCCGCCGAGGAAAATCGGCACCATCAGCTCCAGCGGAAGATAGATACCGATCGCGGCCGCGAGCACCGGCACGCGGAATTTCGCGTTCCGCGATTTCAGCCACTCGTCGAGCGCGATCGTGACCGCGCCGATCACCGCGCCGATGCCGATCATCGTCCACGGCAGCTCACCGCCGAACATGCCTTTGGCGACCGACGCCATCAATGTCGCCTGCGGCGCGGACAGCGAGTTCGGATGTTCCGGCGTCGGCGGACCGATGCCGTACGCGGTGGCAAGAAGGTTCAGCACCGGCGCCATGATCAGCGCGCACGAGAACGAGCCGATCATCAGCATCAGCTGCTGCTTCCACGGCGTTGCGCCGACGAGATAACCGGCTTTCAAATCCTGGAGATTGTCGCCGCCGACCGCCGCCGCGCAGCAAACCACCGCGCCGATCATGATCGCTGCGACCGCACCGATCGGCGAATCGCGTCCGAGCAGCATGACGAGCACGAGCGATGCGAAGAGGATCGTCGCGATCGTAATGCCGGATACCGGATTGTTCGATGAGCCGACGAGACCCGCGAGATACGCCGACACCGACACGAACAGAAAACCCGCGACGATCATGATGATCGTCATCGGAATGCTGACGTACCAGAGCCCGACGATCGCCTGATAGAGGAACGCGAGCGGCACCACGAACGCGACCAGCGCGATCAGCATCCATTTCATCGGAAGATCGCGTTCGGTCTCGGCGACAACTTGGCCGGTGCCCTTGCGCGCGGCAGCAAGGCCGCTCTTGATGCCATTCGCGAGCGATTTGCGCAGCGAGAACAGCGTCCACACGCCACCGATCAGCATCGCGCCGACACCAAGATAGCGGATCTTCGCCGACCAGATGATGCCGCCGATTTCGGCTGCGGTCTTGCCGACGAGTCGCGCCGCGAGGTCGGGATCAGTATTGAGGAAAAACGCGTGATAGATCGGGATCGCGAACTGCCACGACAGGATCGAGCCCGATACGACGACGATGCCGATATTGAGCCCGACGATGTAACCGACGCCGAGCAGCGCCGGCGAGAGATTCGTGCCCATGTAGCCGAGATACTTTCCGATGAAGCCGGCGCCGACGGCGTTGTCCGGAATCAGGCGCATGCCGCTTTCGGCGGCTACTTTCACCAGCGCGCCGATCGCGCCGGCCATCGCGAGAATGCGCACGCCCGGCCCCGGATTCTCGCCGGCCTTCAGCACTTCGGCCGCGGCCTTGCCTTCGGGAAACGCGAGCGGTTCTTCGACGATCATCGAGCGGCGCAGCGGCACCGAGAAGAGAACGCCGAGCAAGCCGCCAAGGCCCGCGATCGCAAGCACCCACGAATAGCGGAAATCGTCCCAGTAGCCCAAGATAATCAGCGCGGGAATCGTAAAGATCACGCCCGCGGCGATCGACGAGCCGGCCGATGCACCGGTCTGCACGATGTTGTTTTCGAGGATCGTGCCGCCGCCGAGGAGCCGCAGCACCGCCATCGAGACGACCGCGGCCGGAATCGCGGTGGCGATGGTCAGGCCGGCGAAGAGGCCAAGGTACGCGTTCGCGGCCGCAAGGATCGCGGCCAGCACGGCCGACAGCACGATCGCGCGAATGCTCAATTGCGGCGTACGTTCGCTCATCGATTTCTCCGAAGGGGGTTTACAGCGACGCCGCATAGTAGCGGCTTGCGGCGGATCTGCCACGCCGCAGGTGCGTCACGTCCCGTCGTCCCGGCGAAAGCCGGGACCCATTTGCTTTTCCGCGATCCAGAGCAAATGGATCCCGGCTTTCGCCGGGACGACGGGGCTTCTAGCGCGCGCGACGCCAGAGGCCGACACCGGCCAGAAGCACGGCCAGCAACACCAGCATCCAGCGCTGATCGACCGGCACCGGCAGCGATTCGACCGGCGGCACGCCCGCGATAACCGTCGTCGCCGTGCTGCTGCTGTTCGCGGCATCGGGATCGGACGTATCGCTGCCGACCGTCGCCGTGTTCGTCACCGTTCCGCTGGCGCTCGGCGAGACCGCGAACGTCGCGACCACGGTGACGCCCGCACCGCTCGCGAGCGTGCCGAGCGCGCACGGGAATCCACTCGAGCACGGCGCACTCGCGGAGAGGAACGAAAGACCCGCCGGTGTCGGATCGGACAGCATCGCGTTCACCGCGGCGTCGGGTCCGTTGTTCACGACTGCGATCGAGTACGTCACCGTGCTCCCCGGCGCCACGTTCGCAGGTCCGGTCTTCGTCACCGAGAGATCGGCGAAGGTCGCGCCGGCAACGATCGTCGTCGATACGCTGCTGTCGTTGTTGAGCGCGTTCGGGTCCGGCGTGCTGCTGCCGATTGTCGCGGTATTGACGACCGCGCCGCTCGCGTTCGGGTCGATCACGAACGTAGCGGTGACCGTCACGCTCGCGCCGCTTGCGATATCGCCGAGCACGCACGGGGATCCGGTTGTGCACGGCGCGGACGCCGAAGCAAACGTGAGCCCCGCGGGAGTCGCATCGAACAACGTCGCGCCGATCGCGGTGTCGGGACCGCCGTTGGTTACCGTGAGCGTGTACGTCACGGTTCCGCCGGCCGGTGCATTGGCGGGCCCGGTCTTCGTTACCGAAAGATCGGCCGATGTCGTCGCCGGCACGATCGTCGTCGACACGCTGCTGTCGTTGTCGAGCGCATTCGGATCCTGCGTATCGCTGCCGACGGTCGCCGTGTTCACGACGCCGCCGCTCGCGGCCGGATCGATCGCGAAGCTGACGGTGATGCTGACCGTCGCGCCGCTCGCGAGATCGCCGAGCGCGCACGGGAATCCGCCGGCGCACGGCGCCGACGCCGATACGAACGTGAAGCCCGCTGGCGCGGGATCGGAGAGCCGCGCGTTCACCGCGGTGTCGGGACCGTTGTTCGTCACGGCGAGCGTATACGTCGCGGTGCTGCCCGCCATCGCGCTCGCAGGGCCGGTCTTCAGAATCGAAAGATCCGCCGACGTCGCGCCGACGACGACTTGCGTCACCGCGGTACTGCTATCGTTCGACGAATCGGGATCCGTGATTCCGGCCGGCGGCGCCAGTGTCGCCGTGTTCGTCAGCGTCGTCGCGGTCGGCGGCGCAGTGCCCGTGATCGTCACGACGACCGAACCGCCACTCGGCAACGTGCCGATCGTGCCGGACACGTTGTTGCCGGCGACAACCGGCTGGCTCACGCACGCCGCGCCACCCGCTTCGCCGCCGCAAAGCGCTGCGGATATCGTCACGCCTGCCGGCACGTCATCGTTGTACGACGCGCCGTTCGCAGGACTCGGTCCGTTGTTCGTGATCGTGAGCGAGTACGCAAGCGCGCCGCCGGCCGTCACCTGCGCGGGACCGCTCTTCACGATCGCAAGATCGGCGCTGCCGGGGCCGACGTTCGTCGTCGCCGATCCCTGATTGTCGGTGTTGTCCGGATCGGGCGTGTCGCTCGTTGCGTTCGCGGTGTTCACGATCGGATTCGCGCCGGCGTAGTTCGCGGGCACGCTCATCGTCGTCGTGATGGTCGCGCTTGCGCCGCTCGCGAGCGCGGCGATCGTGCACGGATACGCGCTTTCGCACGCGCCGGCGTTGCCGACGAACGTAAGATCAGCGGGCGTCGGATCGTCGACGACGACGTTGACCGCATCGCTCGGCCCGTTGTTCGTCACGACGATCGTGTAGACGACATCGTTGCCCGGCGTCACGGTCGCAGGTCCGCTCTTCGTCACCGCAAGATCTGCCAGCGGATTGCCGTTCAACGATGCGCTAGCGCTGTTGTTGGTCGAGTTCGGATCGGGCTGATCCGATGTGGTCACGCTCGCGGTGTTGGTCAGCGCGCCGGCATCTTGCACGGTCGCGACGATCGTCAGCGTCGCCGTCGACGTCGCACCCGCGGCAGTCAATGCACCGATCGTCCAGTCGCCGGTCGCAGATGCGTACGTGCCTTGCGACGCCGTTGCCGAGACGAGCGCGAGGCCCGCCGGCAGCACGTCGACGACGACGACGCCGGTCGCATCGTTCGGCCCCGCGTCGTGCGCGGTGATCGTGAATGTCACCGTGTCGCCGACGTTCGGCGCCGCGTTGTCGACCGTCTTCAGCACCTGGATATCGGCGAGCTGTCCGTTCACCGCGGCGCCGGCCTGGTTGTTGCCCTGCGCCGGATCGTTCTCGTTCTCGCCGGTGATCGTCGCGATGTTCGTGATCGCGCCGGCCTGATCGACGCTGACCGCGAGCGCCAGCGTCGCGACGCTGCCGTTCGCGATCGCGCCGACGGACCAGACGCCGCTCGCATCGTCGTAGCTGCCTTGCGAGGGCGTTGCCGAAATCAGCGTGAGACCCGCCGGCAATACGTCGGTGACTTCCGCGCCCGTCGAATCGTTCGGGCCGTTGTTCGTCAACGCGATCGTGAACGTCACGGTGTCGCCGACGTTCGGCGCCGTGTTGTCGACGCTCTTTGCGATCGCAAGATCAGCCGACGCGCCTGCATTGAGCGCGACGCCGGCGCTGTTGTTGCTCGCGTCGGGATCGGTCTGATCCGATGCGCTCACGGTCGCCGTATTGGTCAGCGCGCCGGGATCGTCGACGGTTGCGACGATCGTCAGCGTAGCGATAGCGCCGTTCGCGATCGCACCGATCGACCAGAGTCCGGTCGCGGACGAGTACGTGCCTTGCGAAACGTTCGCCGAAACGAACGTCAGGCCGAACGGCAAGCCGTCGGTGACCGCAACACCGGTTGCATCGTCCGGACCTGCATTCGTTGCCGTGATCGTGAACGTCACGATGTCGCCGACGTTCGGTGACGCGTTGTCGACGGTCTTGGCGACGGCGACGTCCGCGGCGGCGCCGATGTCGGTCGAAACCGTCGAGCTATTGTTGCCGCTGTTCGGATCGCTCACGTTGGACGGCGGCACCGTCGTCGCGTTATTGGTCAGCGTCGCAGCGCCGAACGGAGCGGTGCCGTCGATCGTGATCGTCACCGAGCCGCCCGCGGGCAGCGTCGGCACGGTGCCGGACACGGTGCTGCCGCTGACCGTCGGCGACGCGCACGTCGCGCCGCCGACGGCGTTGCCGCAGCTCGCGCTGATCGCGGTGATGCCGGCCGGCAGCGTATCGGTGTACGTCGCGCCGTTCGCAGCGCTCGGACCCGCGTTCGCGACGAGCAGCGTGTACGTGATCGCGCCGCCTGAGATCACGCTCGCGGGACCCGACTTCACGATCGAAACGTCGGCCGACGCGCTGACCGATGTCGTCGCAGTCGATGTGTTGTTCGCCGAGACCGGATCGTTGACGCCCGCAGGCGGCGCGATCGACGCGATGTTGTGCAGCGTGATCGGCTCGGCCGGCGCGATGCCGTCGATCGTGAACGTGACCGAGCCGCCGACCGGCAGCGATGCGATCGTGCTGGTGACGTTGTTGCCGGTGATGTTGACCGCGCCGCAGGCCGCGCCATTCGTCGGTGCGCCGCAGCTTGCGGTAATGCCTGTGATGCCGGCCGGCACCGGATCGCTGAACAACGCGCCGGCGACCGCGCTCGGTCCCGCATTCGACACCACGACCGAATACGCGATCGTCTGACCCGCGGTGACCGTCGCGGGCCCGCTCTTGACGACCGCGAGATCGGCCGCGCCCGCGACCGGTATCGTGACGGTGCTGCTGTTGTTGCCGGAATTCGGGTCGCCCGTCGTCGACGACAGCGTCGCCGTGTTGACGATCGACGCGCCTGCGTAGTCGGACGGCACCGCGAACGTCGCCGTGACGACCGTGGAGAAACCCGGCGGCAGATTGCCGAGATTGCACGGGAATCCACCGGCGCAAGGCGATGAGGCCGTCACGAAGACGAGGCCCGGCGGCGTCGGATCGGCGATCTGCACCGCTTGCGCCGTGCTCGGACCGTTATTGCTGATCGCGAGCGCGAACGTTACCGAGATGCCGGGCGTCGCATTCGGCGGGCCGGTCTTGACGATCGACACGTCGGCCGAGGCGATAACGCTGGTCGTCGCCGTGCTCGTGTTGTCGCTCGGATCGGGATCGGTCACGCCGGTCGGCGGCGCCGCGCTCGCGGTGTTGGTCAGCGACGTGAAGCCGTCGGCCGGCGCAGTGCCATTGATCGTGAACGTCACGCTGGCGCCGCTCGGCAGTGTCGTGATCGTGCTGGTCACGTTGTTGCCGGCGACGTTGACCGCGCCGCAGACCGCGCCACCCGTCGGTGCGCCGCAGCTCGCGGTCACGCCGGTGATCGCGGCGGGCACCGCGTCGCTGAAAGTCGTGCCGTTCGCGTCGCTCGGACCGTTATTGGTGACGACGACGCTGTATGCGATCGGCGCGCCCGCGATGACGGATGCCGGGCCACTCTTCACGACGAGCAGATCGGCTTGCGCGATGACGTTCGTGTTCGCCGTGCTCGTGTTGTTGCCGGCATTCGGATCGAACGTGTCGCTGCCGACACTCGCGGTGTTTGCGATCGAGCCGCTCGCGCTGCTCGGCACGGCGAAGATCGCGGTGATCGTCGTCGATCCGCCGGCGGCGATCGTGCCGAGGTTGCACGGGAAACCCGCCGCGCACGGCGCTGTCGCGGACACGAACGCAAGTCCCGCGGGCGTCGGATCGTCGAGCGTGACGTTCGCTGCGCTCGATGGTCCGTTGTTCGTCACTGTCAGCGTGTACGCGACCTGCTGGCCCGCGATCGCGGTCGCTGGGCCGGTTTTCGTCAGGGCAAGATCGGCACTCGCGATCGGCGTGACGACAACTTCGGAAACATCGTTCGACGGATTCGGATCGGGCTGATCGGCCGCGCTGATCGCGGCGCTGTTCGTGAAGCCGCCATCGGAGATCACGGTCGCGACGATCGTCAGCGTTGCATTTGCACCGGGCCCCGTCGCCGCGAGCGCACCGAGCGTCCATGCGCCTGTGAGCGCGTCGTACACGCCTTGCGACGGCGCTGCGGACACGAACGCAAGCTCGGACGGTAGAAGATCGGTGATCGTGAGGCCCGTCGCGCTGCTCGGTCCGTTGTTCGTCGCGGTGATCGTGAACGTCACCGTATCGCCGACGATCGGATTCGCGTTATCGACGGTCTTGACGACTTGCACGTCGGCCGACTGGCCGTTCACGGTCACGCCGCCGCTGTTGTTCGCGGTGATCGGATCGAACTGATCGGAGCCGGATACCGTTGCGGTGTTCGTGATGTCGCCGGGCAACGTGACAGTCGCGGTCAGCGTCAGCGTCGCCGATGCGCCGTTCGCGATCGCGCCGATCGTCCAGATGCCGTTGGCGGCGATGTAGCTGCCTTGCGAAGCCACCGCGGAGACGAACGCCGTGCCCGCGGGCAGCGGATCGGCGACGGCGACGCCGGTCGCGTCGTTCGGACCTGCGTTCGTCGCGGTGATCGTGTAGACGATGTTCGTGCCGACATTCGGCGCCGGATTGTCGACGGTCTTCGCGACACGGATGTCCGCTGTCGGCTGCGCGTTGAGGCTCGCGGATGCCGAGTTGTTGCTCGGATCGGGATCGAGCTGATCGCCGCCGGTGCGCGTCGCGATGTTCGTCAGCGCGCCCGGCGAAAGCACCGACGCGACGATGTCGAGTGTCTCGCTCGCGCCGTTCGCAAGCGCGCCGATCGTCCAGCGGCCGGTGCCCGAGTCGTACACGCCTTGGGACGGCGCCGCCGAGACGAACGCGAGACCGGACGGCAGCGCGTCAGTGATCTCGACGCCGGTCGCGTTGCTCGGTCCGTTATTCGTTGCGGTGACGGTGAACGTGATCGTCTCGCCGACGTTCGGCGCGGGGTTGTCCACCATTTTCGCGACGGCGATATCGGCCGACGCCGCGACCGGAACCGCGACCGTGCCGATGCAGCGCGCCGCGGTCGGACAGCCGGGATCGCCGCCACCGCTCGCGCTCGCCGAGTTGTTCGCGATCGTCGCGTTCGCGCCGACGTTGACGTTGAGCGTCAGCGTCGTGCTCGCGCCTGGCGCGAGCGTGCCGGCGAACGTGCAACTCAAAGTCGTCGTGCCGGTGCAGCCCCAGTTCGCGCCACTCGCGCTCGCGAGCGTGATGCCGGTCGGCAACGTGTCCGCAATCGTTATCGCCGCCGCCGTTACGCCGGCGCCGGTGTTTTGAACCGTGATCGTGTATTGCGCCGGCTGGCCGACGATGAACGGATTCGGCGTTGCGGCCTTCGTCACCGAAAGCTGCGGCGGCAGCAAGGTCGTTACCGCCGTGCTCGCGTTGTTCGCGTTGTTCGGATCGGTCGTGCCGGTCGGAGGCGAAACATTCGCCGTGTTGCTCAAGCCCGCGCCGCTCGTCGGCGCGATGCCCGAGATCGTGAACGTCACGCTGCCGCTCGCGGGCAATGTCGTGATCGTGCTGGTGACGTTATTGCCGGCGATATTGACCGCGCCGCACACCGCGCCGCCGGTTTCGCCGCCGCAATTTGCAACGATGCCGGTGATGCCGGCCGGAACCGGATCGCTGAACGTCGTGCCGTTCGCGGCACTCGGTCCTGCGTTGCTGACGACGATCGTGTACGCGATCGCGCCGCCGTAACCGACCGACGCCGGGCCCGATTTCGCGACCGAAACATCCGCGGACGGATTCACCATCAGCGTGCCGCTCGCGCCGGCTCCGGTCTGCGCATTGCTGCTCGAGATCGTCCCGGTGTTGTTGACCTGCGCGCCTTCCGCGGTCGCGACGACGTTGACGACGATGCTGCAATTGCCGTTCGCCGGAATCGTGCCGCCGGAAAGCGCGAGCGACGTGTCGCTCGGATCGGCCGTGACGGTGCCGCCGCAACTGTTGCTGACGAGGACGCCGGACGGCGCGTTCGCGATGCCGGCCGGATAGTTGTCGCTTAAACCGGCTTGCGCGATCGCGGTCGCGTTTGGATTCGTCAGTGTGATCGTCATCTGCGACGCACCGCCGAGCAGCACGGTCGCCGGCGCAAACGCCTTCGTCGTCGTCGGTGCCGTAAGCGGCGTCACCGCGAGCGTGCCGGTCGCGCCGGTGCCGGGCTGCGAATTCGTCGTTGTGATCGCGCCCGTCGTGTTGACGGCATTGCCGATCGCGGTTGCGACGACATTGACGACGACGGCGCAGCCCGCGACCGGAATCGTGGCGCCGGCGAGCTGCAGCGAATTGCCGCCGGCGACGCCGGTGACGGTGCCGCCGCAGCTGTTGCTCGCGACGACGGTCGCGCCGTTGACGATGCCGGCGGGATAGTTGTCGGTGAACGCGACACCGGTGATCGGTGCCGCGTTCGGATTTGCGAACGCGATCGTCATCTGCGCGGCGCTGCCGAGCGGCACGCTCGCGGGATTGAACGATTTCGTCGTCGTCGGCGCGTTGAGAAGGCCGACCCCGAGTGTCGCCGTTGCGGTCGGTCCGGCCGGCGTCTGCGTGCTGGTGATGTTGCCGGTCGTGTTGACGTAGTTGCCGACCGTCGTGGCGACGACGTTGACTTCGACGAAGCAGCTCGCGCCGGCTGCGAGCGCGCCGTTCGCGAGCGAGATCGCCGTCGCGTTGCCCGCCGCGGTGAACGTGCCGCCGCAGGTGTTGTTGGCGCCGGTCGCGGGATTGGTGACGCGCATCTGCCCGGGCGAAGTCGGCAGCGTGTCGCTGATCGCGATGCCGCTGATCGCGATGGCGGCGTCGTTCGTGATCGTGATGCGCAGCGTCGAGGGAATGCCCGAGCCGACCGTTGCCGGCGTGAACGTCTTCGCGACCGACGGCACCGGGTTCTGAATCAACGTGCCGGCGGAAGCGGTGTTGTTGGCCGGATTCGCATCCGCGCTCGTGCTCGTGACCGTTGCGGTGTTCGTGATCGTGCCGCCGAGCGTCGCGCCCGCGGTGACTTGCACCGTGATCGCAAAGCTGTACACGCCGGTCGGCAGCGAGGCGATGTTGAAGGTCACGGTGCCGCTCGCGCCGACTGCGGGCGTCGTCGCGATCCAACCAGGCGGCGCGGTCGCGGAGACGAACGTCGTGTTGGCCGGCAGCGGATCGCTGACGACGACGCCGGTCGCGGGATCGGGCCCGGGATTGTTGAGCTGCAACGTGTAGCCGAGCTGCTGGCCTTGGCCGACGACCGCATCGGCGGCCTTCGCGAGCGAAAGATCGCCCGAGTTCGCAACGGTGGTGTTCGTCGCGGCATCGTGCCCGCCGGTCGGATCGTTGCTGCTCGTCAACGACGCGGTATTGCCGATGACGGTTCCGCCCGGCGTGCCGGGCACGACGCGCGCGACGATCACGAGATCGTAGCCGCCGACCGGAAGATCGCTCGCGCTGAACTGCACGGTGCCGGTCGCTCCGACCGCGGGCGCGCTGATCGTCCAGGCCGGGCTCGCGGTCGCTGACACGAACGTCAACGTAGCCGGCAACGGATCGGAGACGAGGACCCCGGTTGCGTTGTTCGGTCCGTTGTTGTCGACGTGCAGCGTGTAGGTGAGATTCTGACCGGCGACGACAGGATTCGGCGTGCCGACCTTCGTGATCGCAAGACGTGCTTGCGCGCTGCCGACGACGACCGTGGTCGGTTGCGTGCCGGCGGTGTTCGGATCGCCGTCGCTTTGCGAGGTGAACGGCGTGCCGAGCGAGGCGCCGTTGTAGGCGACGGTCGCCTGATTCGCGATCGTCGTGCCGGCCGCGACGCCGGCGTTCACGCGCACGCGGAACGTGATGCTGGTCGATTGATTGATGCCGAGCGAGCCGCCGGCGCTCGCGGTCGCGCCGGTACCGAGCCGGAACACGACGGCCGAGCCGTTGAAATTGGCCTGATCGTCGCCGCTCGCGTCGGTCTTCGCGCCTGCGTTCGCGCCGCTCGCAATCGTGAGGCTGCCGGCAACGTATGTCGTGTTCGCCGGGATCGCGTCGGTGAGCACGCTGTTCACCGCGGCGTCGTTGCCGGAGTTGGAGACCACGACCGTGTATTGCAGGATGTCGCCCGGCAGCACGCTGCCGCCGTTCAAGTCCGATACCGTCTTGACGACGTTGCCTTCGACGACGGGCTGATAGACGTCGTTGGCGAACGTCAACACGGCGGGGTAATACGTTTCGCCGCCGGTGGTGAACGTCAGCGTCGCGCCGGTCGCGCCGTTGGCGAGGATGCCGCTCGCGTCGAACACGTCGGCATCGAAGCCCATTTGGTTCGCGAAGTTCGGATTCTTCGCGGTGATCGCGGCGCCGAGACGGCTGATCGTGCTGTTGAAGACGTTGGTTGTCGGATTCGTTGCGTTGCCGAGGTTGACGCCGTTGAGACGGAGCTGATCGCCGGTCTGGCCGAGATCGCCCTCGTAGGCGACCGCGCCCGCGCGCACCGTGAACGCGCCCGAGAGCGGCGTGCGGAATCCGCTGACCGCGATGTTGACCGTGGCCGCGCTGCTGTTGACGACCTGATAACCATCGAAGACCGTGAGATTGCGCAGCGGCTGCGCGGTGTCGCGCACGACGACGACCAGCGACCATCCGGCGTAGCGATCACCGCCGGTGCCGGCCTGGATGTCCGCGACGCGATAGGTGCCCGCGCCGGCGGCCTGAATGCGCGTGGTCACGTCGGCGAATGCGCTGTAGCGGTTGGCCTGACCCGCGGTCGTCGCGGCATCGACTTGCGTTGCGGTCAGCGTCTGATACGTCCCGCTCGGCACCGAGAAGCGGATCTGATTGCGCGCCGACGCGTTCGCAGCCGCGCTGCCGTTAGTGCCGGCCGAGGTATCTGCGCCCCAGTAGAGGCCCGCCCAGAGCACGGTCGCGCCGGTCGGCAATGCGAGGTCGGCCGAGCTTGAGCTCGCGGTGCCGGCGGCCGTGTTGACCAGCCGCATGTTGTAGTTGTTGTCGTCGAGATTGCCGCCGGTCGCGCCGGTGCCGCTCACGGGCACGCTGGCGAGGCAGGCAGTCGGCGGGTTGTTCGCGCCCTGCGGGCAGCTCATCAGCGTGTTGCCGATGATGAGGATGTCGCCGTAGTCGTTGGTGTCGAAGCGTGCGGCGAAATTGCGTTCGGCGTGCGCAACCTGAACCGTAGCGACGAGGCCGACGACGAGGATCGCGAACCGGTGAATCCATGAAAAACGCTTGCGCATGAAGCGCCGCTCGCCCGCGAATGCGCGACGAGACACGCCGGCACGAATCGTCATGCCGCACCCCCCCCGGATTGACGTCTCGTGCGAGGGCATCCTGCCCAAGCGCGAAGACGGAACATGGCCGAACCGTTTCGGTCCGGCCGATCGCATTGTCTACGTCGGACCCGCGTTCGCCAAGGCAGAACGGTCGGCTTTACAAAACGTGACGAGTCCGAACGCGGCTGAAAGGTAGGGCTAGGCGGCCGGTTTTGCCTTCTCGCCGATGGCGCCGTCGAGGAATCGGATCAGCGAGTCGAAGAGATTCTCGATATGGCTTTCGTCGTAAAAACCGTGGCCTTCGGTGCGCTGATACAGCCATTCATGTTCGACATGCGCCTTGTTCAGCGCCGAATGCAGGTTATCGCCCTGCACCGGCGGCACACGCACGTCGGCGCCGCCGACGATCAGCATGACTTTCGCTTTCAGCTTGTCCAGATGCGCGATCGGCGAGCGGTCCCAGAGCACCGATTCGTCTTCGCCAAGCACCATCTTGAGGTAATTGTCGCCGAACACCGATTGCGGAATATCGCCGCGCGTAGTCATGAGGCGAAGGTCATAGACACCGACGTAACCGATCGCACAACGATAGAGATCGGGCTCCTTGACCGCTCCTTCGAGCGCCGCATAACCGCCGTAGCTGCCGCCGAAAATGCACAGGCGCTTGGGATCGGCGATGCCTTGCTCGACCGCCCATCGCGTCGCGTCGGTGACGTCATCCTGCATCTTGCCGCCCCACTCGCGAAAACCGGCGCGGACGAACGCGGCACCGTAATCTCCCGAGCCGCGGAAGTTGACTTGCAGCACCGCGTAGCCGCGGCTCGCAAGCGCTTGCACATAAGGATCGAAGTCCCAGCGGTCGCGCACGAAGTAAGGACCACCGTGCACGAATACGACCAGCGGCAGGTTCTTCGCATCCGCTTTGCCGGGCGGCCTCGTGAGATAACCGCGCAGCGGCAACCCATCGCGCGCCTTCAGCGCGATCGGCTCCATCGGCGCCATCTCATCGGGTTTGATCCACGGCCGGCGGGCGAGCAGGAAGCTGACCTTGCGTGCCTCCGCATCGTAAAGAAAGAACTGGCCGGGGTCGGTATCGCCCGACACCAGCACGATCGCCTTCTTGCCGTCGCGCGTGTGGCTGGTGATGCGCACGTCCTCGCCCGGGAATTGCTGCATCAGCGCGACGAGGAGCTTGGCTTCGGGCGTGGACTTGTCGATCAGCGTGGTCGCGATGCGGTCGGGCATCGAGCGGATGGCGACGATGTCTTTGTCGTCGAACGAAGGAACGAGCTCTTCGAGCCCGGTCGCACTGCCGCTCCAGAGCACGCTCGACGTGCGCGCCGCGATGTCCCACAGACACACGCCGCCAACGCCGTTCGCGCCGCCGCAGCTGAAATAGACTTTGTCTTGCTTGCGGTTGAACGCGAGTGGCGTCATCGGTACGCCGTCTTTCTTCTCGTCGAGCGCGAGCTCCCAATCCCTGCCGTTGCCTGCGCGGTACCAGACCTTCATGGCCTGATCGACGTCGATGCCATATGCGAAGCGGACCACGCCGTCGTTGTCGGCGAGGAAGCGCGCATTGCGCAGCGGCGACGTCGTGACCGGATACGTCGTGCCGTTGAAAAGATCGATGCGGAACGCTTCTGGGAATACGCCCGACGCGCTCGAAGTGCGCATGCGGCCGAGATTGCCGCCGTTCGCGGCATAAGATGCGATCAGCGCCTGACGCGGATCGTCGCGCAGAGGATCGATCAGATCGCCATACGCGAGCTTGCTCGTGCCGTGCGCGATGTGCGTCGCGCCCTGCCCGCCCATGCGCGCGCCGAAGATCATGCTGTTGTCGCTGCCGTCGGCGTTCACCGCATAGAGCTCGCCCGTCGCGACCGGCGCTTCGAGCTCGCCGAGGCTCGCGCCGATCGTATACATGACGCGGTGCGGTGCGACCCACCAGAACTCAGCCAGCGCGCTTTCTTCGCGCGGCTTCAAGTTGATGCCTTGCATGTCCGACAAACGAATCAGCGACAGCGCGGCGCGGCCGTCGATGACCGTGCTCGCGGCGAGGTAATCGCCTTCGGGCGAGATCTTGACGTCGCGGAACTGCTCGTGACGCGCAAAATCCTTGAGAGGAATCCCGGCGGCCGCGGCCGGTACGACGACGAACGCAAGAACGACAACCGCGATCCGCAACTCGATCGACATGAGCCCTCCCTGTGCGGCGACCGCCGCGGCTGATATTTATGATGTCTTGATCGTCGCTCTGCCGTAGCGATCTTCGAGGCGCACGATATCGTCTTCGCCGAAATAATCGCCGACCTGGACTTCGATCAGATGCACGTCGGTCGACGTCGTATTTTCGAGGCGATGCACGGTGTTCATCGGGATGTACGCCGACTCGTTGCGCGCGAGCGTCAGCTCGCGCTCGCCGATGCGCACTTTCGCGGTGCCTTCGACGACGGTCCAGTGCTCGCTGCGCCGATGATGCAATTGCAGCGACAGCACCTGGCCGGGCTTGACGACGAGCCGCTTCACTTTGCAGTCGGCCGCGTCTTCGAGCACCGTGAAACTGCCCCACGGACGATGCACGGTCTTATGGAACGCCGCGGCGTCGTGATTCTCCGCGCGCAGCCGCTCGACGACGAGCTTCACCTGCTGCGCGCGATCGCGATCGGCGACCAGCACCGCATCGCCGGTGTCGACGATGACGAGATCCTTGACGCCGACCACCGCGACCATGCGCGCATCGGACTGGATGTAGCAGTTCTCGCTCTCGACGATGATCGCCTGACCGCGCACGCGATTGCCGGCGGCGTCGGCCTCGGCTTCGAGATCGCTCATCGCCTTCCACGAGCCGATGTCGCTCCAATCGAACGTCGCCGGCACGACGGCGACGCGCGGCGCGCGCTCCATGATCGCGTAGTCGATCGAAATATCCGGCTGCGCGAGGAACGCTGCACGCGCGAATTCGATCGGGCTTTCGTGACTCACTGCGCCCGCGTGGCATGCGCGCGCGGCTTCGAGCACGTCGGGACAAACATTCGCGGCAACGTCGAGCAGAGTGTCGGCACGGAAGCAGAACATGCCGGAATTCCACACGTAGTTGCCCGACGCGACATAGCTTTCCGCCGTCTCCCGGCTTGGCTTCTCGACGAACGCGCTGACCGTGTTGCCCGCGGATTTTCCGCCCGACGTGCTCGCGATCGCATCGCCCATGCGGATGTAGCCGAATCCCGTTTCCGGATGCGTCGGCCGAATGCCGAACGTCACCAGCCAGCCGTCCTCGGCCAGCGCCGCGGCGCGCGCGACGTCGGCGACGAATGCGTCGGTGTCCCGAATCAAATGATCGGCCGGGAGGATCATCAGGATCGCATCCGCGCCGTAACGCTCGCGCGCATGCAATGCCGCGAGCAACGCGGCTGGCGCCGTGTTGCGGCCGGCCGGTTCGAGCAGGAACGGCAGCTTGTCCAGATCAGCCGTCGAGTGATGCGCGTATTCGTCGCGCGTCAAAAAGTAGTAATCGCGGCCGGTGACCGTGAGCACGTGCCCGTCGTACGCGACGCGGAGCGCGCGCTCGAGCGTCTTGTGCAGCAGCGACTCGCCGTCGCCCATGCGCATGAACGGCTTCGGATAGGCGCTACGCGAAACCGGCCAGAGCCGCGTGCCGGTGCCGCCGGAGAGGATTACGGGTACGAGCATATCGATGACTCCAAAAACTCAGCGCTTAAGCCGTCCCCTTCAGGGGGAGGATTTGGCTGCGAGATCGTGGAAGACCGCTTCCAAGCCCGCGCGCCAATCGGGCAATTGTATCCCGAACGCGGTTTTGAGCCGGCTGCAGTCGAGGACCGAGTACGCGGGCCGCAGCGCGCGGGTCGGATAGTCCGCGGTCGCAATCGGCACGACGCGCGGCTCGCGTGTGATCAGGCCGCGGTCGGCCGCGATTTTGAAGATTGTGCTCGCGAAATCGAACCAGCTGCACTGGCCCGCGGAAACGAGGTGGTATGTTCCGGCCGATCCGCCGCGCCATTCGCGCAAAGCGGTCGCCGTCGCGTCCGCGATCGCACGCGCCGGCGTCGGCGAGCCGATCTGATCGGCGACGATGCGCATTTCCTCGCGCTCGGCGCCAAGGCGCAACATCGTGCGCAGGAAATTCTGGCCGCGCGATGCGTACACCCACGCGGTGCGAACGATCAGGTGCGATGCGCCGCTCGCACGCAACGCGTCTTCGCCTGCGAGCTTCGAGCGGCCGTAGACACCGAGCGGTGCGGTCGGATCGTCTTCGCGATACGGCCGTGTCGCGCGGCCGTCGAAGACGTAGTCGGTCGAATAGTGAATCACGCGCGCGCCGTGCGACGCGGCCCAGGCGCCGATTTCGCCGACGGCGATATGGTTGATGCGGTCCGCAAGCGCCGGCTCGTCTTCGGCGCGATCGACCGCGGTGTACGCGGCGGCGTTGACGATGATGTCGGCCTTCGCATCGTCCAGCGCATTCGCGAGCGATGCGGAATTACCGAGATCCGCGCCTTCACGCGTCGCCGCGACGACATCGCCGAGCGGCGCGAGCGAACGCGCCAGCTCGAACCCGACTTGACCGTTCGCACCGAGAACGAACAGCTTCACGGCGAATATGTCGGCAGTTTCTCGCGCGCGATGTCGGCGAGAAACGGCGCACGCTGATCCTTATCCGACAGAAGCGGCTCGGCGATCGGCCAATCGACCGCGATATCGCCGTCGTTCCAGCGAATGCCCGAATCGGCGGCGCGATCGTAAAGCGCGGTGCACTGATAGACGAACGTTGCATCGTCCGACAGCACCGCGAAGCCGTGCGCGAAACCTTCCGGCACCCAGAAATGCCGCTTGTTCTCAGCCGACAGAATCGCCGCGGCCCAGCGGCCGAACGTCGGCGAGCCGGCGCGGATGTCGACGGCGACGTCATAGACTTCGCCTTCAAGCACGCTGACGAGCTTTCCCTGCGGATTCGGCCACTGATAGTGCAGACCGCGCAGCACATCGCGGGCCGAGCGCGAAACATTCGTCTGCACGAATTTGAAATCGAACCCGGCTTGCGCGAAGCGCTCTGCGTTGTAGCTCTCGTAGAAGAAACCGCGCGCGTCGCCGTGCACGGCGGGCTCGATGACGACGCAGCCCGGGATCTTCGTCTCGATGATCTTCACAGCGTCTTGCCTTGCTTGATGAGCTGCAGCAGATAGCGTCCGTAGCCGTTCTTCGCCAACGGTTCCGCGAGGCGCTGCACTTGCGCCGCATCGATCCAGCCGTGCTGATACGCGATCTCTTCGGGACAGCAAACCTTGAGGCCCTGCCGGTTCTCGATCGTCTCGATGTAGTTCGACGCTTCCGTCAGCGATTCGTGCGTGCCGGTATCGAGCCACGCATAACCGCGGCCGAGACGCTCGAGCATCAACGCGCCGTCGTCGAGATAGCATCGGTTGAGATCGGTGATTTCAAGCTCGCCGCGCGGCGATGGTTTCAGTGTCGCTGCGTAATCGCAGACTTTTTCGTCGTAGAAATAGAGCCCGGTCACGGCCCAATGCGATTTCGGCTCGCTCGGTTTTTCTTCGAGGCCGATCACGCGGCCTTGCGCGTCGAACTCGGCGACGCCGTAGCGTTCCGGATCGCGCACCCAGTAGCCGAACACCGTGGCGCCATCCGCGCGCGTCGTCGCGCGCTGCAACGATTCGGTCAATCCGTGACCGTAGAAGATGTTGTCGCCGAGAATCAGGCAGCTCGGGCCGCCGGCGACGAAATCGCGTCCGATCACGAACGCTTGCGCGAGACCGTCCGGCGACGGCTGCACCGCGTAATGAATCGAGATGCCCCACTGCGAGCCATCGCCGAGAAGGCGCTGGAACATCGCCTGCTCGTGCGGCGTGTTGATCACGAGAATCTCGCGGATGCCCGCGAGCATCAACGTGCTCAGCGGGTAATAGATCATCGGCTTGTCGTAGACCGGCAGGAGCTGCTTGCTCACCGCCTGCGTCAGCGGATAGAGCCGCGTGCCGGAACCGCCGGCGAGGATGATTCCACGTCTTTCGGACACGTCGTGTTCCTTATCGATTACGCCGGCTCGCGCTGGCCGAGCCGCTCCATGCGATAGCTGCCGTCGAGCACGCGCCGCACCCACGGCTGATTGTCCAGATACCAATCGACCGTGCGCGCGATGCCCGATTCAAACGATTCGCTTTGCCGCCAGCCGAGATCGCGCTTGATCTTCGCAGCGTCGATCGCATAGCGGCGATCGTGACCCGGACGATCTTTGACGTACGCGATCAGCGATTCGCGCTTGCGTCCGTCCGCAAGCGGACGGCGCTCGTCGAGCAGCGCGCAGATCGTTTTCACGACATGGATGTTCTCGCGCTCCGCATCGCCGCCGACGTTGTACACCTCGCCGACGCGGCCGATATCGAGCACGCGACGGATCGCCGTGCAGTGATCCTTGACGTAGAGCCAGTCGCGCACGTTGCGTCCGTCGCCGTAGACCGGCAACGGCTCGCCGGCGAACGCTTTCTGGATCATCAGCGGAATGAGCTTTTCGGGAAATTGATACGGGCCGTAATTGTTGGAGCAATTCGTCGTCAGCGTCGGCAGGCCGTACGTGTGATGGAACGCGCGCACGAGATGATCGGACGCGGCTTTCGAGGCAGAGTACGGCGAATTCGGCTGATACGGCGATGCCTCGCTGAAACGGCCGATCGGGCCGAGCGAACCGTATACCTCGTCGGTCGATACGTGCAGGAAGCGGAACGCATCCTGCTCTTCCAGCGGCAGCGCGCGCCAATACGAAAGCGAGGTCTCGAGCAAGCTCAGCGTGCCGACGACATTGGTCTGCACGAATTCGGACGGCCCGTCGATCGAGCGATCGACATGCGATTCGGCGGCGAAATTGACGATCGCGCTCGGACGATGCTCTCGCAGCAAACGATCGATCAACGCGCGATCGCCGATGTCGCCTTGAACGAACACGTGATCGGCGTTGCCACGTAACGCCGCGAGCGTATCGAGATTGCCCGCATACGTGAGCTTGTCGAGATTGACAATGCGACACCCGCCGGCAGCAAGCGCATCGAGCACGAAATTGCCGCCGATGAAACCGGCGCCGCCGGTGACTAGAAAAGTTTTCATCCGGTCCATTGTCCAAATACGAAGGGCCGGTTACCCGGCCCCTGCCTATCGTAGCCTCATCGCGCAACGAAGGCGAGGCGCGCGGCTCGTGGCGCAAGCCTGCGTGCGACCGATGACGGCCGAAAACGGCGAGTCCAGATGGCGCGGGGCCGGTAGAATTCACCCCACTCCTCCTCCCGCAAATCCATCAAATCCAACCCTTGGGAAACCCATCCATGTTCAAGCCTCTTTTTACAGCTTTGATGATCGCGGGCGGTGGAGTGAGCGAATTCGCGCTTGCGGAAACCGCGGCCGCCAACGATATCGATCAGCTCATCGCCACCGACAAGCGCATGCAGCGCGCTTTCGTCGATCGCGATGTTGCCGCGCTGGAGCAGATTTTCACCGACGATTACGTGCTCGTCGTCGCCAGCGGCAACGAACGTACGAAAACCGAAGTGATCTCCGAAGTGAAATCGCCCGATGTCCGCTGGGAAATCAACGAAACCAGCGGATGGAAGGTGCGCGTGCACGGCGATACCGGCATCGTGGTTGCAACGCTGCACCAGAAAGGCGTCTATCACGGCAAACCGTTTCACAACCGCGTGAAATTCTCGGACACGTACATTCGCGACAACGGCAGCTGGCGCAACGTGCATGCGCACGCGTCGAAAGGCGTCGACGTCGTGGAACCTTGATCCGATTGGCGAGGGCGTGTCCCGCAGGACGCGCCCTTGCCCGCCCGCCGATGACAGCCGAAAACGGCGAGTTTTTTGCCGATATCCACGACTAAAATGCTCTCCAACGATCACTCGCAGCCATCACGAACATGTACGCACGAATCATGATCGCCTCCCTTGCATTACTGAGCGTCACGGCCGCGCAGGAAACAACCGCGAGCGCCACGGCGAACGAAGCCGAGCAATTGATTGCCACCGATAAACGCATGCAGCGCGCATTCGTCGATCGCGATGTCGCAGTGCTCAAAGAGATTTTCACCGATGACTATATCCTCGTCGTCTCCAACGGGGACGAACGCACGAAAGCGATGATCCTCGCCGAGGTCGAATCGCCCGACGTGCGTTGGGAAGTCAACGAAAGCAGCGGATGGGCGGTGCGCGTGCACGGCAACATGGCGATCGTCGTCGCGACGCTGCACCAGAAAGGCGTCGACCACGGCGAGGCTTTCGACAGCAACGTGAAATTCTCCGATACGTATATTCGCGAGAATGGCAAATGGCGCAATGTTCATGCGCATGCATCGCGAGCGGTTGACATCAAGCCCAAGCTCTCATCGCGCGGCTCGCCGGGAACCTTGTAAGGAAATAAGGTGATGTAGCTGGTAGGCTCCACCGTGCCGTCGGGCGGTGGATTCCTGCGAGCCATGGCCGAACATCCCAGCGACATCGGCGATCTGATCCAGCTCTATCTGCACGTACGCGTGCTGCTGAGCATGGTCGTCGGCCTCGCACTGACGCATCTCATGCGCCATTTCGCGCGCATGGTCGAGCCCGCCAAGCGCAAGCAAGTGTATTGGGTGCACTTGGTGTGGGCGCTCTCGATGTTCCTCTTCCTGCTGCACTTCTGGTGGTGGGAATTCCGCCTCTCCGCGATCACGAATTGGACGTTCAATCTCTATCTTTTCGTGACGGTCTACGCGCTCGTGCTGTATCTCCTGTGCGCGCTGCTCTTTCCCGAGAATCTGGACGATTACCGCGACTATCGCGAGTATTACTACGCGCGCCGCCACTGGTTTTTCGGCGTGCTCGCGCTCGCTTATCTGATCGACATGGCCGACACGGTGATCAAAGGCCGTTCGTACTTCGAGAGCTTCGGCACCGAATACGTCGTGCGAAACTCAAGCTATGTCGTCGGCAGCCTGATCGCGATCGCGACGCGCAACCCCTGGTATCACGGGAGCTTTGCGCTCTCCGGAATCGCTTATCAGCTGTCTTGGATTGCGCGGCTGTTCGAGACGTTGCGCTGAAGGGCGCTCCGGGATATCCCGGAGCAGGCGATGGCATCTCGACACGGAGCGCGAGATTTCTATGTTTGATCGAGCAAATGTTCAGTTCCGAACGTCGTTCGGATTCGCTCACGATGGAATTGAAACCGCTCTGTGCCGCCGTGGAGACCGGCGCCATCGAATTCCAGTTTCGATGTCCGCGTTTTTCCTCCCCTCCCCGTCTTTGCGGAGCGATCTCAGGAAAGGCCCTCGCGAGGGCCTTTCCTTTTTGGAGGATTGACGGCTGCGGCAATCGCCGCTCAGAACGGAATATCGTCGTCTTCGAAATTGTCCGCAGGCCGCTGCTGAGGCCGTGAAGCCGCTGGCGCCTGCGCTCCGCGCGGCGGACCGCTCGGACGCTCGCCGCGATCGCGGCTGTATCCGCCACCGCCACCACCACCGCCTTCGCCGCCACCCGGGCCGCCGAGCATCTGCATTTCGGATGCGACGATGTCGGTGGAATACCGCTCGACACCTTCTTTGTCGGTGTATTTGTTCGTGCGCAGCGAGCCTTCGATGTAGACCTGCCGGCCTTTCTTGAGGTATTCGCCGGCGATCTCGCCGAGCTTTCCGAACAGCACCACGCGGTGCCACTCCGTGCGCTCCTGGTTCTCGCCGGTCTGCTTGTCCTTCCAGTTCTCGGACGTGGCGAGGCGGATGTTGGTGATCGCGCCGCCGTTGGCGGTGTAGCGCGTCTCGGGATCGGCGCCGAGATTGCCTACCAGAATGACCTTGTTGATGCCGCGTGCCATGAACGGAATTCCTCTGCCTGAACCTTGACGATGGCGCTCAGGATAGCACCGCGCGCGGCAGGGCTCGCGGGCGATGCGGCCGCGCCGCCGTCGGCGCCCGCCGATCGGTCGCGTAAGCCGTTGACGCCGCGCGTGACGAACCTCACAGCGTGAACTCAGCATCTTCACCCGAGGACATGGCGGGACTTCTGAGCCCGTTATACTGACGCCATCACGAAAGGATGACCCGCTTGAGCTCCACCGCCGCCCTCTCTTCCGCCTCGCCGCCGATCGGCGGTTTCGCCGACGTGCAGGCGATGGCGTCCGCCGACATGCAGTCGGTGAACGCGCTGATCCGCACGCGGCTTGCGTCCGACGTCGTGCTGATCAACCAGGTTGCCGAGCACATCATCGGCGGCGGCGGCAAGCGTCTGCGTCCACTGCTGCACCTGATTGCCGCGCACGCAGCCGGTTACCGCGGGCGCGATCACATCACGCTCGCCGCGGTGATCGAGTTCATCCATACCGCAACACTGCTGCACGACGATGTCGTCGATGAATCCGATCTTCGCCGCGGACGGCAGACGGCGAATGCGGTGTGGGGCAACGCGGCGAGCGTGCTCGTCGGCGATTTCCTTTATTCGCGCTCGTTCCAGATGATGGTCGAGCTCGACCGCATGCGCGTGATGCGCATCCTGGCCGACACGACGAACCGCATCGCCGAAGGCGAAGTGCTGCAGCTTCTCAACATCGGCAATCCGGATACGAACGAGACCGCGTATCTCAACGTGATCGAACGCAAGACGGCGGTGCTGTTCGCCGCGGCGACGCGGCTCGGCGCCGTGCTGGCCGATCTTCCGAAAGAACAGGAAGAAGCGCTCGCGCGCTACGGCCTTGATCTGGGCTTCGCGTTTCAGATCGCCGACGACGTGCTCGATTACGTCTCCGACGCCGGCACGCTCGGCAAGAACGTCGGCGACGATCTCGCCGAAGGCAAACCGACGCTGCCGCTGATCCACGCGATCGCGCGCAGCGAGCCCGCGCAAGCAGATCGGCTCAAAGAGGCGATCAAGACCGGCGGCCGCGACGCGCTCGGCGACGTGCTCGCCGCGATCCGCACGACCGGCGCGATCGAGTTTGCACGCGAGCGCGCACATGCGTATGCGCGTTCCGCGCGCGATGCGCTGGCGATTCTGCCGGCTTCGCGAGCGCGCGATGCGCTGGCGGTGCTTGCGGACTATGCAATCGATCGGAATCGGTAGCGACGAGCGTCGCTACAGCAAATCGAATCCGTTCCTGAAGATGACGTTGGCGGTGCAGTAGAGCGCGCCGACGCTGCCGGGCCCGCCGCACGGATCATTGCCCGGGACACCGGCCAGCGGGAATTCCACAGCATCAGGCCATCCATCGTTGTCGGAATTCGAGCGTGTCGGGCTGGTGCCGACGACGTGCTCGAAGCCATCGGGCAAACCGTCGTGGTCGGTGTCGATCGCCGGATATGCATAACCGATGCGCTTAGCGGTTCCCGGTGGAAACGCGGCGGTGTAGCCGTTCAACTCGAAATTGACGCGTTCGCTCTCGAGAAAGATCGCGCAGTCACCGTCGGCGGACTTGCACGCGCGCCAGAGCTTCTGTGCGCTGGGCGGAATGCACGCGGGCTCAGGCGAGCAAGGCTTGAATACGTAACCTTGGATATTGCGGATCTTGTAGCCGAGGCTGTGCGCGTACTCGAGATCAGCGGTCGTCGTGCCGAGCAGGAAATCGTCGACCTGACCGTTCGTGAAATCCCTATCCATCAGATACAGCGGCGCCAAGTCCGGCCATTCCGCGCGCGGTTTGAATTCAGTAGTCAACACATAGGCCGCCGCGCGCGGCGCTGCCAGCGCGCCGTCGGCGGGATCGTGCGGGAACTCGGAATATCCGGGCACCGTCGCTGCGCCGGCATGCGGCTGATAAGCAAACTTCTGGTTGATCATCATCGCCACGGCGACCTGCGGCGACGTCGTATCCGCGAAATCCTTGTTGCCGACGCTGTAGAGGCGAAACAGCGGCGTGACTCGGTTGCGGATCGTCACATTCGCGACCTTGCCGAGCATTTTGCGCGCGGCCGCGGCGGCATCGGGCCGGCCGAAGCCGACGTGGTGCTCCCAAGGTTGCTGCGCCTGCGCTTGGGCGGTGGTTGTCGCCAGCACGCGACGGAGCGTCGGCATCGTCGTGCTCGGAAATCCGCCGACCGGGACGAGCGCGTTGATCGATTTCAATAGGCCGACGATCCCCGCGACCTGCGGCGAGGACATCGAAGTACCGGTGCACAAGCCGACGCCGTTGCCCCAGCCGGGCCCCGGGAATCCGTCGCCGCAGCCGAGCTCCGCGACCCAATTGACGCCGGGATACGTCGTCGACCGCACGGCTTTGGCCGACGCGATCAATTCCTGTTGGGGGCTGTTGACCGTGAGGCCGTAGCTCGACCCGCATTCGAGGCCGAGGTTCGGCGGCAGGAACGAGGCGTGCGGACAATTCGTGGTGCTGCCGGGTGATTCGTCCCAGAGCGACAAGTCTTGCTGGAAGCCGCCGACCGCAATCACGCGATCGTCGTTGGCGGGGAACTGGATGAAGGTTCGGTTGTTGCCGGAGGCGGCGACCAGGGCGACACCGCGATAGGTGTTGTGTGCGATTGCATCGCAAGTGGCGGAGTTGGGCGTATCGGGCGGCGGGTTTGAGCAGTAGTTGGCGACTTGGATTGAAGCATCGCCGTAGCTGAGATTGGCGACCTGGACGCCGGCGTCGCCCACGTATGCGAGGGCGGCTGCGGCGGCGGTCGGGTTCCAGGTGAGCTCAACATTTCCCGTCTGGTAGTTGCAATCGGCATACGCCACCTTCCAAGCGGAAATCCCGCAATGCTTGCACGTACCTTGTACGCCGTCATCGGCTCCGTGCGCGGCGATCAAACCGGCGGTGTGGGTGCCGTGGCCTGCGTTGATTGGGGCGATTGACGATGGGCCATTGGGACTACAGAGCGCACTGCTAATCGTCCTGGGCTCGCGCTCGTCCACTGTCGACCCATTGGGAATCTGCGGCGCCGTACCGAGCCCGCTTACGTTGTAACTGGCGACCTCGACGAAGTTGCCACCCACGAACTGACCGCCCGAGAATTGGCGGAACGCGACTCCGTCAATATCTAGTCCCGTATCGATATTGGCCACGAGCGCATAGCCTCCGGCGACCTGCCAGGCGGCATCGATGTTCAGCGCGATGCGGCCGTAATCGCCGCCGATCGCGGGCATCGTGCTACCGACACTGAATTGGCTCAAGTCGACCGACGACGGCTGCATCGCAACCGGTTCGCTCGCACTAGCGACGTACGGATCTGCACGCAATGCTGCAAGCGCATCGGCCAGATCAGCATCGTCGGGATACACCACGACCAGATAGCGCTCGAGCCTTGCACGCACCGACTCAGGATGCTGCTGCAGATGGGCGAGGAAATCCCCTTCTGCGCGTTTGGACAGCAAGTGCTCCGCCCATTTCGGCGACTCGGCCTTCAGTCCTTCGATTGGCGGCGGGCCGTTCGGGTGTTCGTAGTAGGCAACGACTTCCTCAGAGGTCGGCGCGCCGGGTGCAGTCGTGAGCAACAGCTCAATGACGCGGTTGCGCGGCGCGTTCTGCGCATGAGTGGAAAACGGCAGCGCGCACAGCGCGACGAGCAGCAGATTAGATCGACGCGAGCGTAGCGACCAGAAAGCAAAAGCAAGAAACCCCAGCGTAAGTAGCCCGAGCGCTGGCTTGTTCAACGTGGACGCAGGTACAGGCGAAGACGCTCCACCGGTGACAGTGAAAGGAATCACCCCCAGTGTTTCGTAGATCGTTTCGCCAAGAATGTTCCCGTAGAAACGATCGACTTGCAGCGTGTAGTTGCCCGCGGAATAAGAACCTACCGGGAGGGTTGCTGTGCCGACCCCGAGGAAACAAAGCTCGCTATCCGTGTAGTGCACGCTCCAAAAGAGGATGCGGATTGAACTACCGTCCTGGGTGATTTGAGGAGGAATAGCGCCCATCAAAGCGTCACACTGGCCGCCGCGCACATTGACGGATATCGTTTCACCAGTGACCGGATGCTCTGGCGTTACATAAGGCGTATCGAAAAACGCCTCCGCACTCCGCCCAACAAACGACAACGCAACTCCCAACACGAGCGCAAAGACATTCTTCGACACGTCCTTCTCCCCGCCGCAGGTGAATCCACCGCAGCACACGAGCGAACGCCGCCCGCGCGAACTACGGACTCATCGAGCTGTTTGGAGAGAGGTACGGAATTCGAAGAAGAAGTCCGCCACTTTTGGAAAATTGGACGCGCGACGACCACTCGTTATCGACGTGGGCGCGAACGCATCGTCCAAACTGCCAAACTGAGAAATCCCAATGCGAGTAATCCGAGCGCCATCGTGTCCAGCGTGGGAGCAGGTTCAGGCAGCAATGTTCCACCTGTGACGGTGAAGGGGATCACGCCAAGTGTTTCGTAGATCGTTTCACCAAGGATGTTTCCGTAGAAACGGTCGACTTGCAGGGTATAGGAACCCGACGGAAATGCGCCCACTTCGTACGCCCCCGTTTCCGGCGTGATGTAGCAAAGCTCCGAATCGTGATAACTAACGCTCCAAAGGAGTATGCGAATCGCGTTGCCGTCCTGCGAGACATGCGGCGGAACGACACCTGCCAGAATCGCGTCGCACATTCCGCTACGAATCTTCACTGATACCACCTCGCCTGCGACCGGATGCTCAGGCGACAGATAGGGAGGATCGATAAACGCCCCCGCACTCCGCACAGTCAACGACAGCACAACCACCGACACCAGCGTAAGGACAGTCTTCGACACGTCATTCTCCCGCCGAAGGTGAATCCACCGCAGCACACGAGCGAACGACGCCCGCGTTAACCGCAGACTCATCAAATCGTCAGAGAAGGGATACGAAATTCGAAGCGGCACTCCGCCACCCGCGTGATGCGAGTTGATGTTCGAAAGAATGGAACAGCGATGCGGGAAACTAGCGAGTGCGCTGGGCGATATCAGTCGCGCGGGTTGTCGTCGTCGTCGTCATCATCCTCGACATCCTCGCACCCGATATCGCGCTTCCCCGCCTTGATATCCTCGCGCGCCTTCTCGGCGAGCTTGCGGTAGCGCTTGCGCATGCGGTCGAGCGTTGCTTCGTCGAGCTCTTCGAGATCGAGCAGCGCGTTGTGCGCGCCTTCGAGCGCACGGATCAGCTCGTCGATCTTCACCTGCATCGCTTCGGAATCGCGGTTCTGCGTGTTCTGGATCAGGAACACCATCAGAAACGTCACGATCGTCGTGCCGGTGTTGATGACGAGCTGCCAGGTGTCGCTGAAGCCGAATATCGGGCCCGTGATCGCCCATACGACGACGATCAGCGCAGCGAGCACGAACGTCGCCGGGCGGCCGCTCGCGCGCGCGGCGGCGGTCGCGAAGCGGCTGAACCAGGATGTCGGCTTGGGCATGCGAATTACTTCGCCGCGAACGTCTCGTCGAAGAACATATGCATCTGCGCGAGACCGCGCTTCGACGCGCGCTCGTTGTAAAGGCATCCTGGCACCGAATTGTCGGCGGTCGGAATCGCGAAGCAATGCACCGCACCGCCGAAGCTCAAGAATTGCCAGTCGACGTTGGCGTCGCGCATTTCCTTCTGGAACCCGGCGATCTGCTCGGGCGATTCGAATTTGTCGTCGGCGCCATGCAGCACGAGGATCTTCGCCTTGATGTTCTTCGCCAGCGACGGATCGTCGGTGGAAAGATTGCCGTGGAACGAGACGACGCCGGCGACATCGGCGCCGCTTCGCGCAAGATCGAGCGCGGTCGCGCCGCCGAAGCAGAATCCGAACGCGCCCCAGCGCTTGCCGTCGAGCGGTGCTTTGGCGACGGATTTCTTCAGCGCATCGAGCGCGCCGTTGACGCGTGCGCGCAGCTCCGATCGATGGTCGTACATGTTCTTCGTCGCCGCGCCCGCCTCGTCCGGCGTCTTCGGCCGCACGTCGACGCCGTAGACATCCGCGACGAGAATCACGTAATCCTTGCCGGCGATCTTTTCGGCAAGCTTGATCTGATCGGGATTCATGCCGAGCCAGTCCGGCACCATGACGAGACCCGGACGCTTCGTCGTCACCGACGAATCGTAGACGAGCACGCTCTGCATCTTCTTGCCGCCGACTTCATAGTCGACCGGCGTCGCGACCATCGCGGCGTGCGCGGTCGAGGCGGCTACAAATGTAAAGATCAAGGCGAGTAAACGCGTGCGCATGACAGCCTCCGTGGCGAGTATGCCGCGCATAGTAGTGCGTCGGCATGAATCCTTGTCGACTCGAACGCCGCGGCTGCTACACTTCTCGCGTCTTCCCGGAACGGACGCGTCAATGCGCAAAGTCGTCTTCCTCGGCATCGCGGGCGTGCTCGCCAGCGCGATTGCCGCCGCGGCGGTAAAACCGGAAACCGCAATTCGCTATCGCCAGAGCGTCTACACGGTGATCGGCTGGAATTTCGTGCCGCTGGTGAAGATGATGAAAGGCGACGCGCCGTGGGATTCGGCGGCGTTCGCCAAGCACGCCGAGCGCATCGCGGCGCTGACGCCGCAGCTCATCGAAGGATTTCCGGAAGGCTCGGACAAAGGCGCCGACACCGAAGCGAAGCCTGAGATCTGGAAGTCGATGGACGACTTCAAGAGCAAGATGGACGAGTTGGTGACGCAATCGAAGGCGCTGGCCGACATCGCCAAGGGCGGCGACGAAGCGAAGATCCGCGATCAATTCAAGAAGACCGCGGGCGCCTGCAAGAGCTGCCACGACAAGTACCGCGCCGAATAATGACGGCGCCCCGCCGACCGCTAGCCGCGTGCGCCCCAGGCGACCAGTGCGGCGACCGCGGCTGCGCTCGCCAGCGCGAGCACGGCGGCGATCCAGAGCGGCGCGGTGCGGATCGCGCGATCGGCGTGCTTGCGTCCATGCAGCATCGGCGCGACCAGGTTCTCGTTGCGAAACACCCAGTGCGCCGCGACCGCGCCGATGTGCAGCACGATGAGCGCGAGCAGCACGTAGCGGTCGATGATATGGATGCGCGTCATCAACGCGACGGTGCGGTCGGGCACGCGGCCGGCGAGCGGACCGGTCTCGGTCAGATCGTCGCTCGCGAAGAGCCCGCTGATCGCCTGCACCGCGATCGCGGCGAGCATCGCAAGTACCGACCAGCCGCCGAGCGGATTGTGCCCGAGCGTCGTTGCTGCACCGCCGCGGAGGTTGTCGCGCAGATGCCGCAACACGGCGGCCGGACCGCGCACGAAATCGCTAAAGCGGCTGGTTTGCGAGCCGACAAAGCCCCAGAGCACGCGGAACACGATCAAAGCCAGCGTCGCGTAGCCCATGTAAAAGTGCCACGCCATCGACAACAGTCCGAATTCGCCGCTGGCATATTGCAAAGCGATGAGCGCGGCCAGCGCCCAGTGGAAGAGGCGAGTCGGCAGGTCCCAGACGTCGGTCGGGGTGGGAGCCGGCATGGTTCGGGGTCCGGATTCGCGAAAACAGGGACGGCGAGGATAGCAGCGCGCCTGCGCGGCCTTACCGCCTGCGCCGATGCGCCGCACGCGGCTTCGTTGACGTTTTTTCACGCCGGCCGCTATGCGCGATCGGCGATCTTACGCAATAGGACGCACACAGCCGGTTTCGGCCGGAAGCGCGTGGCGGTACGAACAGGGGCCCTAACGATGTTGTTGCACGCGCAAGAGACCGGCAGCGAATGAATCTTGCCGGACTCGCTTTACGTCTGAGTTGCGTCGCCTTCGTCGCCGCGCTCGCAAGCCCGGTTTGCCTCGCCGCACCCACATCGCGCGTCGCAACGCCGGCCGGCTCGTGCAGCGGCGGCATCTGCCTCGCACTGACCATGACGACCGACGCGCCGCCCGCGTGCGGCACCGCGAGCACGCTCACCGTCGCAATCGGCACGGCGGTGAATTTCTGCTACACGATTACGAACGACTCCGGCGTCGAGCTCGACTACCACTCGCTCGACGACAACATTGACGGCCACATCTTCTGGTTGATGCAAGAGCCGCTCGCGACCGGTGCAAGCTATCAGTACAACCGCGTCGTCAGCATCCGCGCCGACACGACGCTCGATGCGACGTGGACCGCGCAGGATCAGGAGCCCGGCTACACGCGCACGATCACCAGCGGCGGCTTCGTCGACATCTCAGCAACCGGCACCGCGCTCGGCATCCAGAACGAAGGTATCGCCGGCCTCACGCTGCCGTTTCCGTTCCAGCTCTACGGCCGCAACTCGACGAGCCTGTGCGTCTCCAGCGACGGCTTCGCCGAATTCGATCTCTGGCCGTGCCCGACATATTCGTTCTACGCGAGCCAATCGCTGCCGACCACCTACATGCCGGCGCCGGCGCTGATGCCGCTCTGGGAAGAGCTCATCGTCGGTACCGGAGAAGTTTATGCGGCGACGCTCGGCACCGCGCCGAACCGCCGCTTCATCATCGAATGGAAAGACCGCCCGCCGTACGGCGCGATCGACGGATTCACGTTCGAGATGATCCTGCACGAAGCGAGCGGCGATGTTTCGTTCGAATATGAGGACGTCGACACCGAACCGCCTTCGTGGAGCAACGGCTCTCTGGCGACGATCGGCCTGCAGGCGACGAGCACGCTGGCCGAGCAGTTCTCCTACTTCACCGCATCGGTGACGAGCGGCTCGGGCATCGCCTGGACGCCGAGCCCGGTGCAGTCGTTCGGCGCCAGCGCATCGGCGAGCGTCACGGTCGGCGGCCCGATCATGGCGCTCGCACCGGCTGCAGTGCACGTCGCCGTCGTCAGCAACAACTCAACAAGCGCGCCGATGACGATCTCGAACAGCGGCAACGTCGCGCTGGCCTGGTCGATCACGGAGACCGAAGGCCGCGCGCCCGGAACGAAAGGCAGCACCGACAACAATCCGATTCCGGTATTCGCCGAGGACATCAGCCACTCGCGCTTCGTCAGCTTCGATGCGAGGAATCCAAGCGCGCTCGATCCGATCGCAGATACCGACTACATGCTGACCGGCGGCGATTTCGTCTACAACGACGCCACGCGTCTCTATGCGATCGACGGCGAAAGCGCAGCGCATCGCAACATGCTGGTTTCCGTCGACACGACGACGGGCGAAACGCGCGAGATCGGCATCGCGACACCTCTCGGCGCCGCGACCTGGACTTCGCTCAAGTGGGATCGCACGACGCACACGCTCTACGGTGTCGCCGCCGACTGCACATACACCAACTCCACTCTTTATACGATCGACCGCGGCTCGGGCGCGGCGACGCGCATCGGGCCGATCTCGACCGGCGGCCACAACTGCATCATGACGATCGCGATCGATCCGGCCGGACACATGTACGGCATCGATCTCGTCAACGCCGATTCGCTGGTGTCGATCGACAAGACCACCGGCCATGCCGAGCGCATCGGCCCGCTCGGCGTAACGGCGGATGGCAATCAGGCCACCGATTTCGACGACGCCAGCGGCACGCTGTACTGGGCGCGCTACGCCGAAGAAAGCCCGGGCGTTTTCGTCAGCGAGATCCGCACGATCAACACCTCGACCGGCGCCGCGACGCTGGTCGCGCCGATCGGCAGCGGCGCGCCGCAGCTCGATGCGTTCGCGATCGGCGTGGTCGGCAACTGCGCGAGCCCCACAGACATCCCGTGGCTCTCGGTGTCCCCCGCGAGCGGAACCGTCGCCGCCGGCGATTCGGCGACAGTGACGATCGGCATCGATGCGCAGAGCCTCGCGCCCGGCAGCTATCGCGCCACGATCTGCGTCACCGGCAACGACACCGACACGCCGATCGAGCAGCTGCCGGTCGAGCTCACCGTGATCGACGCGAACGATGTGATCTTCCGCAACGGCTTCGACGGTCCTTGAACCCGCGCCTCACCCCGGCGAGCGGCTAAGCTAGCGGCATGGCCGCACCGATCTACCGTTTCCGCAATTTCCGTCTCGATCCGCAAGCGCACGAGCTGCACCAGGACGATGTGCTGGTCGCGCTGCCGGTCTCGACGCTCGATTGCCTCACGTATCTCATTCAGCATCGCGATCGCTCGGTCGGCCGCGACGAGCTGACCGCGGCCGTGTGGGGCCGCGCGGATGTCAGCGAGGTTTCGCTGAGCCACGCGATCATGCGTCTGCGCCGTTTGCTCGGCGACACGGGCAATGAGCAGAACAGCATCCGCACGGTGCAGCGGCTCGGCTATCGCTGGATCGTCGAGCCTACGATCGAGGAAGCGGCCGAGCCGGCGAAGCCCGCGGCCACGATCGTGCAAGCGCCCGTACACACGCCGGTAGACGCACCACCGCGCGCCGCGACCGTACCCGCAACGCCACCCGCTGCGATCCCGCGCAACCGGCGGCTCGCGGCGATGCTGGCGATCCTCGGCCTTCTCGTCTTCGTAACCGCACTCTTGCTCGTCACTCGACGCGCGCAGGAGTCGTCGCAGAAGGAAGTGGCCGCGCGGCGCCTGCCCGCGATGGTACTGCCGGCGGACGTCGACGCGCCGAGCGACTGGACCTGGCTCCGACTCGGCTTCATGGACCTCATCGCCAATCATCTGCGCCGGGGCAATCTCGCGACGACGCCGAGCGAGACCGTAGTCGGCCTCGTCAACGCGAAGCGGCTCGACGCACCATCCGAGCACGCCGATCCCGCGCTGATCGGCGCAGCCACGCTTCTGATCAAGCCGCACGTCGCGATGGCGAACGGGTTGTGGAACGTGCGCCTCACCGCGCAAGGCGACGGCCGCAACCTGATCGCCGAAGCGCAAGGCAGCGATGTGCTCGCCGCCGGGCGCACGGCTGCCGACGATCTTCTGCTCAAGCTCGGGCATACGCCGCCGAGCAACGAGCGCGATGCGTCGCGCGCGATCGAAGAGCTCGGGCAGCGAGTCCACGCCGCTGTGCTGGCCGGCCAGCTCGAAGTCGCGCGCAACTTGATCTTGGCCGCTTCGGCGTCCGCGCAAGAGAGTCCCGAGATCGCGCTCAGCGCCGCCGCAATAGAATTCTTCAGCGGCGAATACGAGGCAAGCCGCAAGCATGCCGAAGCGCTGCTCGATCAGCTGCCCGCCGACAAAAATCCGCGGCTACGTGCGCGTGTCTTGAATCAGCTCGGCGCAACCTATTTCAGGCAGGGCCGTACCGAGGACGCCGATGCCGTGTTCGCCGAAGCGATCGGCATGCTCGAGATGAAGAACGATCCGGACACGCTCGCCACCGCCTACACCGGCCGCGGCGCCACCGCCGGGCAGATGCTGCACCTCGATCAAGCGGCTGCATTCTTCGGCCAGGCGCGCATGCTGCACGAGATGAGCAACGATGCGTTTGGCGTCGCGCGAGTCGATCTCAACCTCGGCTCGATCGCGATGGACCGCGGCCAGCCGGCAACGGCCATTCCTATTTACGAGAACGCCGCCGAGCGTTTCGAAGCACTGTCGACGCCCGAAGCATTGAACTCCGCGCTGCGCTCGCTCGCCGATGCGCATTCGATGCTGCTCGATCACGATCTCGCGCTCGCCACCACCGATCGCTTCTGGCCGCCCGAAGCGCACAGCCGCAATCCGCGCGAGAACTGGTGGCTGACGTTGAGCCGCGCGGTCGCGCTCGCCGGCGTCGGGCGGCTGCGCGAGGCGGACGGTTTGATCCAGCGCGTGCGCGACGGCAGCGATCCCAACGAGGACGCCGCGGCGCGGGTCGAAGCCGACGCGCTCGCCGCAGACATCGCGCTGATGCGCGCGGACTACGCGCACGCCGCGACGCTCGCCGGAACCGCGCTGACGCCCGCGCTCGAGAACACCAACTGGCAGGACTACGCCTCGACCTGGTTCACGCGCGTACGCGCGCTGCAGCGCGCCGGCCAGCTCACCGAGGCCGCGAGCGAGATCAAACGCCTGCGCGCCTGGGCCGAACGCGTTCCGGGCGAGCGCCGGATGCTCTACGTCACGCTCGCCGACGCCGATCAGGCGCGTGCCGAACACAACGACGATGCCGCGATCGCAGGCTACGCGGACGCGCTCGCGCGCGCCGAGCGCCTCGGCATTCCCGAGGACATCGTTGTCGTCGGCGAGCCGTACGTCGAGGCGCTGGTCGACGCCGGACAGATCGATCGGGCGAGCGCGATCAGCGGCCGCCTCGCGCCCTGGGCCAGCAAGGACATGCGTGCCGCGTTCGCGCAGGCACGCGTCTACGAATCGCTGCACAAGGCCGACGCCGCGCGCGATGCGCTCGAACGCGCGCGCAAACTCGCCGGCGAGCGCTTGCTGCCCGGTGAGACGCTCGCGCAGGCGCAGGTGCGCTAGCGCAGAAGCGCAAGACGGCCTCGATGTGACGAATCAAGGCCGCTCAAGCGCCGATACAAGCACGCAGCAAGCTCCCTACAAACCTTCTACAAGCGCCGGCGGCCGCGCTGGGCCACTTTCGCTCGTCCGCTTCGTGCGGCCAGTTGCGAAGGCCCGGCCGGGACCGCCGGGTTGGAAAGACGGATCGCGCAGCCCAGGGCGGACTGCGTAGCCGCCACTCATCGGGGTACTCATGAAAGCTTCCGCGTTTCTCGCGCACGCCGTCGCGGCGACCGCTCTGACTCTGCTCAGTGCGGGCGCGTCGACTCAGCCGCTTCCGCACACCAGCCTCAACAAAGCCGGCTCCAGCCATGCGTTCACGTTCGGCACTGCGCCGTCGCGGCCGGCGCATCCAGCCGGCACCTGCGCGCCGGACGGGCTCTGCCTCGCCGTGACGCTCGCGCTCGCCGATTCAGGCAATCCGTCGCTCTGCGGCACCGAGACCGACCTTCCGGTCAACCTCGGCGATCAGGTCAACATCTGCTACACGGTCACCAACAACTCGGCGACGACGCTCAACTACCAGACGCTCTCCGATGATCATGTCGGTAGCCTCCTGACCAACGACAACGTCGCGATCGCGCCGGGTGGAAGCTATCAGTACAACCGCACGATCACCGCCAGCAGCAATCCGAACAGCGACACCGGCACGTTCACGTCGACGTGGACCGGAACCGACGTGCTGCCCGGCTACACCGCCAACGACACCGCAACCTTCAACTTCATCGACGCCAGCGCCGGCACCGCGCTCAATCTCAGCGACGACGGCGCGAGCCCGATCACGATGCCGTTCGCATTCACGTTCTACGGCACGAGCTCGTCCGATCTTTGCGTCGGCAACAACGGCGGCCTCTATTTCAACGTTTCGAGCTGCTCGTCGTTCCCGTACAACAACGCCGCGCTGCCGACGTCGAGCCTCGCCAATCCGGGGATCCTGCCGTATTGGGACGACATGCTGCCGAACGGCACGATCTACTACGCAACGGTCGGCACCGCGCCGAACCGGCAGTTCGTTGTCGAATACCAGAACAAGTTCAGCTACGGCGACAGCGGCGATCCCACCGGCCAGACCGGCGCGACGTTCGAGGTGATCCTCAACGAAGCCGACGGCTCGATCGATTTCGAATACCAGACCGCGAGCTTCGGCGGCGTCGCCGCCAACTATGACGACGGCGTCTCGGCGACAGTCGGCTTGCAATCGAACGGCACGTTCGCCAATCAGTATTCTTACAACACGGCGAGCTTGCACGATGCCTTCGCGATCCATTGGGCGCCCATCCCCGTCGTCACGTACACGGCGACTGCAGCGGCGACGCTCGATGTCGGCTCGCCGACGATGGTGACGACACCGAATGCGTCGACCGGATTCGCGCCGTCGGTGCCGTCCGGCAGCAGCGCGACGAGCCCGCTCCTGATCGACAACATCGGTAACCGCGATCTCACGTGGAGCCTCGCGCCTCCGGCCGCGAATGCGCATTTTCCGAAGACGCCGCGGGTGACGACGCCGGTCGGGCTTCCCGGTGCGCCACTGTCGTTTCTCGGCCATACCTCGGCTCCGCGCAAGGTCGCTCGAGGACCGGTTCCGTTCGGCACCGGCGGAGTGCCTGTCTACGCGACGTCAGTGAACGTGAACGGCGCCGATTACGTCACGTTCGATGCGCTCGATCCCGGCACGTTCACGACCATCCTGCCCGATTCGGTCACGCTCTTCGGCATCACGTTCGTCGACAACGATTTCAGCAAAGAATACGGCGTCGATTATTTTCAGGGCGATCTCTACACGATCAGCACGCTCGACGGCAGCACCACGCTGATCGGCAACACCGGTCTCGTCAGCTGCTGCATGGTGACGGCGTCCGGCATGCGCTGGGATGCGACGACCGGCACGACGTATCTCGTCATCAGCGACTACAACGCGCGTACCAGCACGCTGTATACGATCGACCTTGCCACTGCGGCGACGACGCTGGTCGGCCCGATCGACGCGCTGATCCGCGACATCGCGATCGATCGCAACGGTCTCATGTACGGCGTCGACTCCGACGCGGACACGCTGATCGCGATCGACAAGACCAGCGGCGCAGCGCAAACCATCGGCTCGCTCAACATCGACGCGGTGTTCGGCCAGGGCCTCGACTTCGACGCCGAGACCGGCGTGCTCTATCTCGCCAGCATGGCGATGGACGAATCGACGATGTACACGGTCGATCCCTCGACCGGAGCGACGACACCGATCGGCCTCATGGGCGGCGAGCTCGACGGCATGGCGATCGCCAAGTCCGGCGCCGTTTGCTCGACGCCGGCCGACACGCCGTGGCTCGGCTATGACGTTTCGAGCGGCACGGTTCCGCCGGATCCGTCGCTCGCCAATCCCGACGTCGTCAACGTCAGCTTCGATGCGACGAACCTCGCGCCGGGCAGCTACACCGCGAACCTCTGCGTCTACAGCAACGATCTCTCGCACAGCCATGTCGCGATCCCGGTGACACTGACGGTGAGCCCCGCCGGTCCCATCGACACGATCTTCGCCGATGGCTTCGACACGAGCGGCAGCGGCGGCGGCACGACGCCGATCGCGCAGACCACGGACACGACGCCGGTCCAGGGCAACTCGGTTGCTTGCGGCGACAACTCGACCGGCACGACGGCCGACAACCAGTACTGGCGCCGCTACACCTTCAGCGAGTACTCGGTGCCCTCGCCCGCCAGCATCGCGAGCGTCGATGTCTCGGTCGAGCAAACCACCGGCGCGCCGAACGTCACCATTACGCTGTACACGATCCCGCACAGCGTCACCGCCGACACGATCGACATCTCGCAACTGACTGAGATCGGCACTGCGACCGTCGCCTCGCCGGCCGATGCCGCACTGACGACGTTCAACGTGCCGGTGACCGGCAGCGTCGCCGACACGACGGCAAGCGATCTCGTCGTCGAAGTCTCGACCGACGATGGCAGCGGCGACGGCACCGCGTTCTACATCGGCTCGACGACGTCCGCGGAAACGCATCCGAGCTTCCTGAGCTCGACCGCATGCGGCATCAGCGATCCGACGCCGACGGCCGGCATCGGCTATCCGAACATGCACATCATCGAAGCCGTCAACGTCAACAACTGATCGGCCACGCTGCGAATTCGCCGCCTACTCCCCTCGGCGAATCCATCCGGCCCTCCCTTCCCTCCAAGGGAGGGCCGGATGACACGGCGAAGCGACAACACTACCGATGCAGCCGCCTTCCGTCGCGGAAGCTGGCAGAGGATTCTGGATCTCATGCGCAACAAGCTCACGTTGGCCCTCATCGCCGCGATCGTCGGCGGCAGCGGATTCTTCGCTCCGGCACCCGAGGCGGCAGCGGCAGCGAAATCCTCCGCTGCCTCGTACAAACTGATCGCGCCCAAAGGCACGTCCGTCCCCGGCGCCGAGCTTCTGGAGGATTACGGCAGCTTTGCGCTCTACCGCGTGGCGAGCCCGTCGATCGCAACCGCGAACGGCACCCTGACCGCGAACGCCGAGGCCAATGTCCTCCAATTCACCGCGCAGCCGTTCGACACGCAGCGCGCGACGCTGACGCCGCCCGCCCCGTTTTCGCTGCAGACTGCAGCGGGCGCAGGCTTAGAGGTCGTGCAGTTCGTCGGGCCCGTCAAGAAAGAATGGCTCGATGCGCTCGCCGCGCGCGGCATCGCGCCGGTGCACTACGTCGCGAGCAACGGCTACATCGTCTGGGCCGACGAAGCCGCGCAGGCGCAATTGGCGAATCTCCGCAACACTTCGAACTGGCTGCAATACGCGAGCCCGTTCTACGCATTCCTCAAAGTCGATCCGCGATTGCAGCAGCAGCTGACCGCCGGCTCGAACGACGAAGTCGATGTAACCGTGCAGATCTATCGCCACGACGGCGACAGCGCGACGCGACAATTCGTCGAGAGCAAAGGCCTCGTGCCGAGCGCGCAGCAAGGCCCAATCGGTGCCGGCACCGTGAGCTACGCGTGGACGCCGATCTTGAAGTTCGCGAATCTTTCGCTGCGCGTGCGCGTCGCCGACATCGCCGCAATCGCCGAGCGTCCCGACGTCACGTTCGTCGGCGCCAAGCCAACGTTCAAGATGATGGACGAGAAGCAGGACATCATTCTCACCGGCGATTTCACGCCGTCGCCTGCGTCGGTCGATTACCTGCAATTCCTCATCGATCACGGCTTCAGCCAGGATCCGAACGCCTATCCGATCGTCGACTTGACCGACTCGACGATCGATGAAGGCGGCACCGGCGTCACCGTGCTCGACACCGCGGACGTCAAGCTCCACATCGACGGCGACGGCAGCCAACCAGTGCGTGTTGCGTATTTCCATAATTGCTCGTCGACGCCGGACGATCAGGTCGGCGCGATCGACGGACACGGCTCGCTCAACGCCGGCATCATCGCCGGCTACGATCAGCGCACCGGATCGCCGTATCAAGATAGCGACGGCCATCAGCTCGGCCTTGGCGTCAATCCGTTCGTGCGCGTCGGCTCGACCGCGATCTTCGTGCCGGGCTTCGACACTACCGCCTGCGGCGACAGCGCGATGGGGTTGATCGCCGCGAACTGGCAAAACGGCGCGAAGATCAGCAGCAACTCGTGGGGCGCGAATCCGCCACCCGCAACGTACGAAGACACCGACCAGGCCTACGACGCCGGCGTGCGCGACGCCGATCCGGATGGCACCGGCAATCAGGAAATGATCTACGTCGTTGCCGCGGGCAACTCGGGTTCGAACCCGGGCACGGTCTCGTCGCCCGCGTCCGGCAAGAACGTGATCACGGTCGGCGCGTCCGAGAACGTGCGGCCGACCTGGTTCGACGGCTGCCAGGTCGATCCCAGCGGCGCCGACAACGCGAACGACATCATCTTCTTCTCGAGCCGCGGCCCATCGCCCGGCAATCTCGCCAAACCCGAGCTCGTCGCGCCCGGCACGCACGTGCAATCGGGCGCGAGCAATTTTTCCGGCTACGACGGCACCGGCGTCTGCGACAAATATCATCCGGACGGCCAAACCGAATTCGCAGCGTCGTCCGGCACGAGCCATTCCACGCCGGCGATCTCGGGCATGGCTTCGCTCGCGTACTGGTGGATCGAGCAAGGCGGCGCGGGCGCGGCGGCCGGCAAGGTCGACGAAGTCGGCGGCGCGCGGAGCCCAAGCCCGGCGTTGATGAAAGCGTGGCTGATCGCGCACGCGCGATATCTCACCGGCGTCAGCGCGAACGACGATCTGCCGAGCAACAACCAGGGCTACGGCACGCCAATTCTCGGCGACATGTTCAGCACGGAGCCGAAGGTGCTGCTCGATCAGAGCGATCTCGTCACCGCGACCGGCGACGTGAAAACCTACTCATGGGGTGTCACCGATCCGAGCCAGCCGCTGCGCATCGTGCTCGCATACACCGACGCGCCCGGCGCGCTCGGCACGAGCCCGCAGGTCAACGATCTCGATCTCAAAGTGACGGTAGGCGGCCAGACGTATCTCGGCAACCAATTCGATCATCAGTGGAGCGTCACCGGCGGCACCGCGGACAACAAGAACAACTACGAGGCGGTGTTCCTGCCTGCTGCGAACGGCGCCGACGTGACGATCACGGTGACCGCGAGCAACATCGCCGCCGATGCGACCAACAGCGGCGCGGGCCCGAATCAGGATTTCGCGCTCGTCTGCACGAACTGCACGCGCACGCCGAGCTTCATGCTCGCCGCCGCGCAATCGTCGGTGCAAGTGTGCGCCGGCAGCAGCACTCCGGCCGTTCTCCATGTCGGGCAGATCAGCGGCTTTGCCGATCCGGTCGACCTGAGCGCGAGCGGATTGCCCGCCGGCACGAGCGCGACGTTCGCACCGAATCCGGCAACGCCGCCGGATGATGCGACGCTGACCGTGTCCGCCACAGCCGGCGCGACGCCGGGCCATTCCACCTTCACCGTCGACGGCCAATCCGGCGCGATCGAAAAATCGCTCGATCTCGGGCTCGACGTGTTCAACACCGTGCCCACGCCGCCCGTTCTGGACGCGCCGTCGGACGGAAGCAGCGATGTCGCGCTGCTGCCGACGCTGACGTGGGAAGCGGCGCCGCAGGGTTATCGGTATCTCGTCGAGATCGCGAGCGATGCCGCTTTCACGCACGTCGTCGCGTTCACCGAAACGCTCGACACGACGTGGACCGTCGACGCGCCGCAGATCCTCGATTCGAGCACGCGCTATTGGTGGCGCGTGGTGGCGCGCAACTCCTGCGGCGACAGCGGGGACATCGGGCCGACCGCCGACACGATTTTCGAAGACGGCTTCGATCCGCCCGTCGTCATCGTCGGCGCGCAGGCATTCACGACGTTGTCGCAACCCGGCGATTGCGCGGTCGGCACCGCACCTACGCTCGTCTTCAGCGACGACATGGAAAACGGCGCCGGCGGCTGGACGCATGGCGCGGCCAGCGGCAGCAGCGACACGTGGACGCTCGGCGATGCGGCACATCGCGGCACGCACGCATGGCAGGCTGGCGCGCCGGCCGCGGGCACGGTCAACGATCAGTGGCTGATCTCGCCGAGCATCGCGCTACCGAGCGGTCTCTCGCCGCTCAGCCTCAAGTTCTGGAACCAGCAATCGCTCAAGGCACCCGCGAGCGGCGGCAGCTGCCAGGACGGCGCGCTGATCGAAGTCTCGACCGACGGCGGTAGCAACTGGACGCAAGTCGGCGGCGCGAATCTATTGAGCGATCCGTACGACGGCACGATCAGCGCGAGCTTCGGCAATCCGCTCGGCAACCGCCAAGGCTGGTGCGGCGATCCGGAACCGTATCTCGACTCGATCGTCGATCTCTCGAGCTACGCGGGACAGACCGTGAAGTTTCGCTTCAACCTCGGCCACGATCGCTTCGCACATCGCGCCAATCCGAACTGGGCGATCGACGACGTGCGCGTCGCGGGCTGTCCGGCGACGAGGCCGTAACGACAGTGGGTTGAAGCCCACCCTACATCCCTGTCCAAACCTCTTTCCATGGGGGAACAGCAAGGCAGGCGTAGGGTGGGCTTCAGCCCATCACCTCTGCCGCACAGCGGGAGAGGGGAAAAAATCAGGCGATCCCTAGGCCTTCAATGTTGCCGATCGATTCCGGATCGAAACCGGCGAGCGCAGCGAACGCGCGGCCGCGCTCGGCGTAGTCGCGGAACTGATCGAAGCTCGGCGCGCCAGGAGAAAGCAGCATGATGCCGCGCGAGGGCGTGATCGCACGCGCGCGCATCACCGCTTGCGTCAGCGTCGCCGCGGACTCCAACCGATAGCCTCCGCCCGCTTGCACGAGAACATCGTGAATTCGCGCGCCGTTCGCACCCATCGTGACGATCGCGTACGGCGGCGTCTGTTTGACGGCCTCGGCGAACGCACGCCAATCGAGCCCGCGCTCGTGGCCGCCGACGAGCAGCGTGACCGGTCCCGCAAGACTCGCGAGCGCTTCGAGCGATGCTTGCGGCGTGGTCGCGATGCTGTCGTCGATCCAGACGAAACCATCGCGCTCGCCGAGCACTTGCAATCGGTGTGGCAGCGGCTTGAAGCCGCCGACATGCGCGAGCGCGGACGACGCATCCTCGCCGGCCGCCTCGATCGCCGTCAGCGCCGCGCAGACATTGAGCGCGTTGTGCGGTCCCGCAAGCGGAAGGCGCGCGACGTCAAGCTTGCGCTGCGATCCGCAAAAGATCGCGCCATCTTCGACATGCCATCCGCTGCGATCGCCGAACACGAGACGACGGGCGTGCGTCGCGGTACGCGCGAGGATGTCGGTTTGCGCTGCGTTGACGATCAGCGTCTTCGCCGCATCGGCAAGCGCGAGCTTGTCGGCCGCATAACGCTCGCGCGTGCCATGCCAATCGAGATGCTCTTCGTAGAGATTGACGATCACGCCGATCTCGACGCGCGGCGCTGCGCGCGTCTGGAAGCTCGAAAGCTCCACCACCCACCAGTCCGGCGATTGCGGCGGATCGAGGAGGTCAAGCAGCGGCAATCCGATGTTGCCGGCAAGCGCCGTACGTCGGCCGAGCGCCCGCAGGAAATGCGCGATCAGCGCGCTCACGGTGCTCTTGCCTTTCGTACCCGTCACCGCGATCACGCGCGCGTCAGGCTTCTCGGCGAACCAGAGCGCCGTTCCCGACGTGAACCGCGTGCCGTTGTGCTGCGCTTCGAGCAGCTCGGGACGGTACGCGCTGATGCCGGGCGATTTGATGACGACGTCGAACGCGCTCAACGCGCCCGAATCCGGCGGTGCCGTAACGACCGACAGCGAAACGCGCTCATCCAGCGTTTGCGCTTCGGCATCGCTGCAGAACAGCGTCAGCGCGAGCGACGGCAGCCGCGCACGCAATGCGGCCAACGTCGACCGGCCTTCGCGGCCGTAGCCCCAGAGCGCGACGCGCTGTCCCGCAAGATCAGCGATGCGCATCGAGGAACGCCGCAAGGCGCGGCGGAATCAGGTGCTCGCCTTGGGGTTCGAGCAGCGGCGCGAGCGCAAGCGTTTCCGTATCGAGCTGCGGTGCGATCTCGTCCGCGAATCGCGCCACGATCGCATCCTCCTGCCACTCCGCGCGCGATGCGAGCGCCGCCATCGCCGCGCGCGACTCGATGCCTTCGCCGACGCACTCGAACGGCTTGTGATCGCGATACTCCATCAGCGCATCGAACGCCGGTGCGAGCGCGATGTCGTCGAGCAGATTGCGGCCGAAGATCGCGAGCAAGCGCGGCTTGGGCATGAACGGCGCGAGCGCGAGGAATACGAAATGGCATTTCGGACATTGCCCGCACCAGCGATCCGCCGGTTTCGGCCCGAGAATGCGGAAGTTGCGGTTGCAGCTCGAGAACACATCGTCGTAGCGCGTCGTGCGTGCGAAACGCTGCGCGACCGCAAGCTCCGACAATGGCCGCAGCAGCGAGAAATAATCGAGATCGGCCGCGACGCGCGTTTGCAGAAGATCATGGAAGCCGCGCTCGAACGTCCAGCCCTTGCTCCACTGATGGTTGACCGGCTGGCCGTTGTATTCGAGCGTCGCGCTCGACGCCGAGCGCTCGTTCGAGAATGCGATCGCATCGAAGCCGTACAGCACTGCCGCAACGACGAGGATCGCCGAGTTGATCGCGGTGACCGGAATATGGCCGTTGTACGCGCCGAGCTTGTTGTATTCGAACAGCACCGGCGAGAGCTCGCGGCGGATGTTCAACGTCGGGAAGCCCGTGCGCGCGGCACAGGCTTCGATCAGCGGCGAGTTGCCGACCCAGACCGCGGTTGCGGGCTCGCTCGCGGCTTTCAACCATTCGACGCTGACGAGCGAGTCCTTGCCGCCGCCGATGGGGACGAGTGTGCGGCGTCGCGATCCGCCGTCGTCCCGGCGAAGGCCGGGACCCAGATTGGTTGCTGCACGTGAAAAGATCGGATCCCGGCGTTCGCCGGGATGACGAGCGGGGAAGCGAACACGATCGCGAAGGTTCAACTTGTTCTGATACGCGAACTCGCCAAGCCCATTGAGATAAAGCGACTCGTAGAACGACGCTTCCGCGGCATCGAGCGTCGTGCTCTCGACGTCGATCGCCGCAGGCACGCCCGCCTTGTAGTAACTCACGCCTGCAACGAGATGCAGCACGTCGAGCGCCGCCTCGAACGCAGCACGGCGCTCGTCGGACACCGAAGGCGCATCCGGAAACAGGATGCGCTCGATCAATTCGGGACCGTCATCGAACATATACACGAGCGATGCGACACCGTCGGCGTACGTGCGACGCACGAAGCGGAATCGTTGAGCCTGACGCGGATCGGCGAGCGTCATGGCAGCACCACTTCTTCGGCTGGTTCGCGCAAGTTGTAATGCGATGCCATCACCGCACCGTATGCGCCGGCTTGCGCGATCAGGATCACGTCGCCTTCGGCACACGCCGGCAATCGCCGGTTCGCGCCGAGCACGTCGCCGGATTCGCAGATCGGCCCGACGATCTGCACCATCTCGCTGTCTGTTTTGTCGAGCTGAGTCAGATTGACGATCTCGTGCCAGGCCTCGTACAGCGCCGGCCGGATCAATGAGTTCATGCCCGCGTCGATGCCGACGTAACGTACCGCGCCCTTGCGCTTCAACTGCGTCACGCGCGCGAGCAGCACGCCGGCATCGGCCACGAGGAATCGTCCCGGTTCGAGCCACAACTGGAATTGCGGATACGCGCGCTTGACCTCGGCCAGCACGTCGGCGAGCGCGGCAAGATCGAGCGGCGCTTCGTCCGGACGCGACGGCACGCCAAGCCCGCCGCCGATGTCGAGCGACTCGATGCGGCTGAAACCTTCGGCAACACTCGCGAGCTGTGCGTACACCGAGCGCCAATGCGAGACATCGAGGATGCCGGAGCCAAGATGCGCGTGCAGTCCGACGATGCGCGCGCCGTGTCGACGCGCGAGCGCACGGAACTCGTCGATCTGATCGAGCGCGAGACCGAACTTCGACGACGCTCCGCCGGTTTTGACCTTGTCGTGATGTCCGCGGCCGACGCCAAGATCGACGCGCAGATAAATATCGCAATCGGCGAACAGCTCACCCCAATGCTCCAGCGGATGCAGCGCATCGAGCGTCGTGCGTGCGCCGATCGCGAGCGCCGCGGCGTATTCCTCGCGCGGTGCGAAGTTCGGCGTGAACAGGATGCGTTCGGGCGCGATGCTCGGCACTGCGGCGCGCACCGCTTCGATCTCGGCGAGCGACACGCACTCGAACGCGAGGCTTTCCTCGTGCAGCGCGCGCAGGATGTCCGGATGCGCATTCGCCTTCAGCGCGTAGTGCAAACGATCCACCGCAGCGAGCGAGCGCAGCGCACGCGCCTGCGCGCGCACGTGAGCGATCGAATAGACATAGCGCGGCGATGTCTTCGCAGCAAGATCAAGCAGCGCCGCACGCTCGCGCCGCCACCAGACGTCGCGTTGCGGCGCCGCGGCCGCATCGGCGAGCGCCCGCCAGCTCGGACCGAACACAGCGCCGTCCTCGGCGCGCAGCGCATCGGCGCGGATCAAGAGCGCGTGCAGCCGCGGAATCAAATCATCCGCGAGCGCCTCGTCGATAACGAACGTCAAATTGAGATTGTTCGAGGATTGGCTGATCAGATGCACGTCGAGCGCGCCGAACTCGGCAAGCACGCCGGACAATCGATGCAGCAGCGAGCGCATGCCGCGTCCGACCAGCGTGATCGCCGCGCACGGCGCGATCACTTTCACGCGACAGACTTTCGCAAGATCGGCTGCGAGCGCGGACAGCACATCGGAATTGACGAGATTCTCGGTCGCATCGAGCGACACGGTGACGTTGGTTTCCGCCGAGCCGATCAGATCGATCGAAAGGCCATGCCGCTTGAACTCGCCGAACACGTCGGCGAGGAAGCCGACCTGCTGCCACATGCCGACCGTTTCCATCGACACCAGCGTGACGCCTTTGCGCGAGCTGATCGCTTTGACGCACGGCGCCGCATCGGCGGGGGCGGCGCGGATCTCGGTGCCGGCGAGCTCGGGACGATTCGTATCCTTGATCGCCAGCGGCACGCCGGCGCGACGAAGCGGGCTCAACGCACGCGGATGCAGCACTTTCGCTCCCGTCGTCGCGATCTCCTGCGCTTCTTCGTAGTCGAGCCGCGAGAGGAGCCGCGCTTCGGGCACCTGACGCGGATTCGCGCTGAACATGCCGGGCACGTCGGTCCAGATCTCGACGAGCTCGGCCTTGAGCAGCGCGCCGAAATATCCGGCCGACGTATCCGACCCGCCGCGGCCGAGCAGCACGGTTTCACCATCGCCGTTGAGCGCGATGAAGCCTTGCGTGATGAAGCACTCGCCGCGCGCGGCGAGTGCGCGCGAAACCGCGGCGTCGGGCACGGCCGCGACGGACGCGGAAAGATAACGCCCCCACGCATTCTGGTTCGGCAGCGCTTCGGAGCGCAGAAACTCACGCGCATCGAGCCATTCGGTCGGCAACGCGTCCCCGCCCGCGGAAAGAAACGCGGCGCCGAGCGCACTCGACATCAGCTCGCCAAGCGCAAACACCTCGGCCTGCCACGGCAGCGCGGCGTTCTTGCGGCGCGGATCGTCGACGAGCTGCGCGAGTGTCGCGAGGCGCTCGTCCAGCACCGGACACTCATCGAGCTCGAGCTCCCGGCGCATCGCTTCGTGGCGGGCAACGAGTCCATCCAGTACTTGATGCGCACGCGCATCGTCGCCGCGCGACTCGGCGATCGCCTTCAGCTGATCGGTGATGCCCGAGAGCGCCGAGACGACGATCACGACGCGGCGCCCGCGCGCGCGATGCGCCGCAGCGATGCGGCGGATGTTTTCCCAACGAGGCCGCGTCGATACGCTGGTGCCGCCGAACTTGACGACGATCCACGGCTCGGCGACCGCCGCGCCCACGGGCGACGGCATGCGTGCGCTTTCCTGCTTCAATCGATTTCCCGGAAGACGGCTAAACGGTCTTGCATTCTTTCTTGCAGCGCAGCAGAACGCAATGGAATGTCTCGGCCGTGTCGCGATCGAGGCCATTCGCGGGCGACAGGGCAGACGCCGCCGGCCGAACTCGGGCATCATCCGGCTTCTCGTTTTCGGGCGACGCTGCATGCGGATGTTCCGGCAAATCGCGGCGGCGGCATGAGCGTGCGCCGTTTTGCGCAAGTCGACGTGTTCACGGCGCGCGCCGGCTACGGCAATGCGCTGGCCGTCGTGCTCGACGGCGACGGGCTCGACGATGAGGCGATGCAGCGTTTCGCCGCGTGGACCAACCTTTCCGAATCCGCGTTCGTGCTGACGCCGAGCGCAGAGAATGCCGATCTTCGCGTGCGCATCTTCACGCCGCGCCAGGAGCTCCCGTTCGCCGGCCACCCGACCGTCGGCGCGACGCACGCGATGCTCGAAGCCGGGCGACTTCCCGCGGACGCATCGACACTGCGGCTCGAGTGCAAAGCCGGCGTCTTGCCGGTACGCATCGGCAGGAGCGGCACCGCGCGAAGCATTTCGATCCAGGCACCGGCGCCGAGGCTCGCTCCGGCCGACGCGTCGCTGATCGAGCCGCTGACCGCAGCGCTCGGCGCCGCACCGAGGCGCGACCCCGCACCGCGGATCGTCGATGTCGGTGCGGTCTGGATGATCGCAGAGCTCGACGATGCGCGTCTCGTGCGATCGCTGCGGCCGCACATGGCGCGCATCGCCGATGTCACCACGCGCGCCAACGCCGTCGGCCTGACCGTATTCGGTCGTGACGATTCAGGTGATGCGGAGATCGCGGTGCGCGCGTTCTGCCCTGCCGACGGCATCCCGGAAGATCCGGTGACCGGCAGCGCGAACGCCGCGATCGGCGCGTACCTTCTCGCGAGCGGCGGGCTCGCCGCGACGGGCAAGCGCTATCGTGCGAGCCAGGGCCGCGAAGTCGGCCGCGATGGCCGTATAGACGTCGATGTCGATCCAGCCAGCGGCTTGGTGATGATCGGCGGCACCAGCGTGACCTGCATCGAAGGCACGCTCCGATTCGGAAACGACGCATGAGCGATACCAGCGAACCCCAGGTCACCTACGCTCGCCGCCTCGGCGTCTGGGACGCGACGATGGTCGTGATCGGCGGCGTGATCGGCTCGGGCATTTTCCTGACGCCCGCCGCGATCGCGCGCCAGACCGGCTCGGCGACCGAGCAACTGATGGCCTGGGCGATCGGCGGCGTGCTCGCGCTGATCGGCGCACTCTGCTACGCCGAGCTCGGCGCGCGGCGGCCGAACGCCGGTGGCGGCTACGTGAACCTGCGCGAGGCGTTCGGGCTCATCGTCGCGTTCGTCTACGGCTGGAACATGCTGGTCGTGAACTATTCCGGCAGCCTCGCGGCAGTCGCGACCGTGTTCGTCAACTACACCGCGGCCGCGCTCGGCTTCAAGCTCGCCGATCCGCGGCCTTATGCCGTCGGATCAATCGTGTTCCTCGCCGGCATCAACTGGTTCGGTATCCGCGCCGGCGCGTTGACACAGAACATCCTGACGGTGCTGAAGCTCGCCGCGATCGCCTCGCTGATCACGATCGGCCTCGTCGCGCGCGGCGCGCCGCCGCCAACGGCACCGCCGGCGCCGCTGAATCCTCTCGCGCTCGGCGGCGTGTTGCTGCCGGTGCTGTTCGCGTACGGCGGCTGGGCGTACGTCAACAACATCGCCGGCGAGATCCGCGAGCCCCAACGCAATCTTCCGCGCGCGCTCTTCTTCGGCATGCTGCTGGTGGCCGCGTGTTATCTCCTGGTGAACCTCGCGTATCTTGCGGTGCTCGGCCATGAAGGTCTCGCTGCGAGCACAGCACCAGCGGCGGACTTGATGCGCCGCGTGCTCGGCGAATCGGGCGCGCGTGCGATCGCGGCCGGCATCGCGATCTCGACGTTCGGCTTCTGCAACATCTCGCTGATCGGTGCCGCGCGCGTGTTCCAGGCGATGGGCGCGGACGGCGTGTTCTTCCGCGTCGCCGGCCGGCTGCATCCGCGCTGGCGCACGCCGAACATCGCGCTGCTTATGCTGGCCGGCTGGGGCTCGGTGCTCGCCTGGACCGGCACGTTCGATCAGCTTCTGAATTACTCGACAACCGGCGACTGGCTCGGCTACGCCGCCGTCGTCGCGACGCTCTTCTGGTATCGCCACGCGCAAGCGAGCGAAAACGTGATGTTCAAAGCGCCGCTCTACCCGCTCCTGCCGCTGGTTTTCCTCGCCGCCGTGCTTTGGGTGGTCGCCGTGACGATCTATCAGCATCCCGCCGATGCCGGCATGGGCGCGCTGATCACGCTGGCGGGGCTTCCGGTGTACTTCATCTGGCGGCGCGTGCTCGATCGATAGAACGGCCGCGCGCGCCGGCGGCGCTTTCGGTAGCATCGCATCAAGGGGTAGTCCGCCGGGGGATGGGCTATGCAGATGCTCGATCGCGTGCGCGGCTCGATCCGTGAATTCGACGGTTTGCGCGGTATCGCGATTTTTCTGGTCATGACGCACCATTTCTGGCCGCGCTTCGGTTATTGGAGCGAATGGGCGAGCGTGCCGCATTTGGGCTGGATCGGCGTCGATCTCTTTTTCGTGCTCTCGGGTTTTCTGATAACCGGGATATTGCTCGATTCCAAAGACTCGCCGCATTACTTTCGCAATTTCTATGCGCGCCGCGTAATCCGGATTTTCCCACTCTATTATCTCGTCGTCATTGCGGCATTTATCGGAATACCCGCGATGCAAGGCGGCGCCTGGAGCACGAGCGAGTTCGTGCGCGAATCCGGATCGCCGTGGTGGTATCTCCTTTATCAAGGCAACTTGCGCGAGGCGATCGTCGGGCACGAGCCTGCTTATGTCCTGGCGCCGCTCTGGTCGCTCTCGATCGAAGAGCAGTTCTACATGCTGTTCCCGCTGCTCGTGCTGATGCTCGACCGAAAGACGCTGACGCGCACGCTGCTCGCCCTTCTCGTGTTCGCGCCGCTGTTCCGTTTTGCGACAACGCTCATATGGCCCGATAACGAACGCATCCAGTATCTCGCGACACCCTCGCGCGTCGACGTGCTGTCGATGGGCGGATTGCTGGCGCTCGCATTCCGCACGGATTCGCGCTGGATCGAAACGGGACGGCTGCGCGCGCTTTTCTGGCCTGCGCTCGCCGTCGTCGTCATCACATTTGCGCTCGGCGGTCTCGATCGCACGCGCTTCTTCGGCCGCGTACTTGGTTATTCCGTCGTCGGCTTCTTCTTCATGATCGCGGTGGCGTATGCGCTGTCGCTGCGCGAAAGCGCGTCGACCGCATGGTTGCGAGTACGGCCGCTGATGGGCCTCGGCAAGATCTGCTACGGCGTTTATCTCTTGCAGCGGCCAGTCGAAGTCGCGCTCGGCAAAATCACCGCGGCGCTCGGACATCCCCTGTCGGATACCTCGCTCGGCAGTGTGCCGATCAAAATGAGCGCCGCTATCGCGGCGGCTACGGTTTCATGGTTATGCTTCGAACGGCCTATATTGGAATTGAAGAAGCGATTCTCGATCCCTCACCATCCGCAAGGCCGCGAAATTTCCACTGCGGCGATCGCGCAAGCGCCTGTACGCTAATTCCGACGCTTATGAAAATGCCTTATTTCACGCACTCTTCACCGCGGAATTGAGCGCATACAATTACAAGGCGAACATAGTCGCGATGTGAAACTTGTTCACTAATGCGCCTGTAAATAATGACAGGTTGCCGCCCCTCGTTTCCTGCCGGATTCTGCCGCTGCAGGCAAGGAATCAGGAGGGCACACTCATGTCACGCAAGAACCGTTTTCTCACGAAAAAGAAGCTACTTTCGTTGGCGGCAGCCGGGCTTCTTTCCTCAGTAGCGACGCCCGCGTTCGCGCAAGTCGCGAGCGGCAACGCGTTCGATCTCAAAGTGCACGTCAACGTGATCGGGCTGATCGACTTCGATCTTTCGCCGCTGATGCAGGTGTCGATGGCACCGCAGTCCAATCCGTATTCGGATAGCGATTCGTTGAATTCGTACAGCAACGGCAACGCCGCGGTCAGTATTTCCACGGATCTGGTTTCATCGGAGATCTTGTGGTCGCCGAATCCGTCGCAGCTTACGGTCGGCGCGGAAGCATCCGCCGCGAACGTGAACATCGGTGTGGTCGGATTGCTCGGCCTCAATCTCTTGAATCTTCATGCCGACCAGATCCGTTCGATGTCGGTGATCTCCGGCCAGTGTTCGCAAGCGCGCGCGCATTCGAGCCCGACGCAAAAAGATCTCGGCGATGTGATCGGCGGCCTTCTCTATACGAACGGCTTCGATGAGCAGAGCTTGCTGCCGATCGACAATATCGATCTGCCGGGTCTGGCGATCAGCATTCTCGACACCGCGGTTCCGAATCTGCCGCTCGATCCCGCGCCGAACACCTCGATCGATCTCTCCGCGCTCGGCCTCGCCGGCGCGAGCCTGGTGCTCAACGAGCGGACGAACGGCGGCGACGGCATCAATTCGGCGTCGTCGGCGACGAACGCGGTGCACGTAGCGCTCGATGTCGCGAGCCTGGCGACGGTCGATGTCGTGGTCGGACATACCGATCTCACGGTGGACTGCACGCAGTAAGGACGCTGCGTCGAAAGATTTAGCTAGCCGGCAGCGGAACCCACAACCGCTGCCAAAAGGCCGCGAGGCCTGCACGGTCAAAGGATGGGCCGCGGGTCCGGCTTTGCCCGAGCCGGACCACCCCGTGGAGCACCCTCTCCGCGGATCCGGGCGCCATACCGGCAAGGATGCTGCGCGACGCCCGACACATCGATGAGTTCCATGCGCGCCGGGCGGACTGACCCCGCCCGAAGATCCACCCGGTCCGTCCGGCGCGCTTCTCATCAGCAAAACGGCTCGACGAAAGGCTTCTCGCGATGGCGCATGCATGCGCCGTCACGACGCGATCGCGCGCCGAATCCGAGCCGCGCTCTGTGCCCTCGTCGGCATGAATGCGACAATCCGCGCTGGCACGTGGAGAATCGCATGCAGAACCCCGAGCGCCCGGCAGAGCCTGTCGCGAAACCGCATTCGGCAGCACCGGTCGCGCCGCTGGCGCTCAACATCAACGGCAAGCCGTATTACCACAGTGGCGATCCGGCGATGCCGCTCCTGTGGTTCCTGCGCGATGCGCTGCGTCTCACCGGCACCAAGTTCGGCTGCGGCATCGGCGCTTGCGGCGCGTGCACGGTGTTGCTCGACGGCAAGGCGATGCGCTCGTGCGTGCTGCCGATGTCGGCGGCGGCGGCACATCAGATCACGACAATCGAAGGCCTCGCCAGCGATTCGCTGCATCCGGTGCAGCAGGCCTGGATCGAAGAGGACGTGCCGCAGTGCGGCTACTGCCAAGCCGGCCAGATCATGGCCGCCGTCGATCTTCTGCAGCGCAAGCCCAAGCCCGGCGACGACGACATCGCGACGATCGGCAATCTCTGTCGCTGCGGCACGTATCCGCGCATCCGCCGCGCGATCCTGCGCGCGTCCGAAACAATGCAGGCGGCGAAGAAATGAGCGTGCCTGTCGATCCCGGCCGTCGCCGTTTTCTCGTTGTCGCCGCGTCGGCCTCGGGCGCGCTCTTGGTCGGCCTGCGCTGGGCGAATGCACAAGAGACCGTTCCCGCCGAATTGCTCGGCGATGATCTGACCGATCTCGGCCCATTCTTGCGCATCGAGCGCGACAACCGCGTCGTCATCGGCGCGCGCGGCTGCGAGATCGGCCAGGGCGTGATGACGTCGTTGCCGATGCTGATCGCCGAGGAGCTCGACGTCGACTGGCCGCAGGTGCGCGTGATCCAGCTGCCGTACGGCTACATCGACGGCGAGAAAGGCCCGTCGAACAAATACGGCGATCAGAGCGCGGGCGGCAGCACCAGCGTTTCGTCCGGCTGGAAGGAGCTGCGCCAGGCTGGCGCGACTGCGCGCTGGCTGCTCGTGGAAGCCGCGGCGCGCGAATGGAACCTTCCGGCCGATCAGCTGCGCACCGAATCGGGCCAGGTGATCGCATCGGACGGAAGAAAACTGAGCTACGGCGCACTCGCGCGAAGCGCCGCGGCGATCGATCCGCCAGCCGAACCGCCCGCGCTGAAATCGCCGGATCGTTTTCACATCATCGGCAAGCCGACGCGAGTCGCTGATGCACGCGACATCGTCACCGGCCGCAGCGAGTTCGGCATCGATGCGTATCTTGCCGGCGCGCTGACCGCGGTGATGCTGCGCTCGCCGTATCTCGACGGTACGCTCGATACGCTCGACGACAGCGAAGCGCGGCGCGTTTCCGGCGTCGTCGACGTGATTCCGATTCCGGGCCCGAAACCTGACGAGCCGTTCTCGGCGCAGCTCGCCGCCGGCGTCGCCGTGCTCGCGGAAAATACCTGGGCCGCAATCAAGGGCCGCGATGCGCTGAAGGCGACCTGGAAGCAAGGTCCGTGGGCGAAAGAATCGACGAGTGCGCTCGCATCGAAAGCGAACGAGCTTCTCGATCGCAACGAGAACGGCGCGGTGGTGCGCACCGATGGCGACATGGCGAAGGCGCGCAAGCAAGCGCGCTACACCGTGCAGGCGCGCTACGAGATGCCGTTCCTCGCGCACGCGACGATGGAAACGCCCGGCGCACTGCTTCAGCTCAAGCAAGACAGCGCGCTCCTGATCGCTTCATTGCAGGATCCCGACGGCGCCTCGGAAATGATCAGCGCGCTCACCGGCATTCCACGCCGCGCGATCGAGATCCGCATGACGCGTGCCGGCGGCGGCTTCGGCCGTCGTCTCGAAAACGATTTCGTCGGCGAAGCCGTACTGATCGCCAAGGCTGCAGGCAAGCCCGTCAAGCTGATCTGGACGCGCGAAGACGATCTGCAGCACGATTTCTATCGTCCGTTCGGCGTGCACGCGCTCGCCGCGACGCTCGATCGCAAGAAGCGCGTGACGAGCTGGGCGCATCATTGCGCGGCGACGCCGCGGCCGTATCGCGAGAACGGCCGCAAGCGGCGCATCTTCGACGGCTGCCTTGAGCCCGATGATTTTCCCGCGGGGCTCGTCGCCAATCTCGACAAGACGTTCTTCAGCGTTCCGTCCGGCATGCCGCGCGGCTGGTGGCGCGCGCCGATTCACACGTTCCACGCGTTCTCCGTGCAGAGCTTCATCGACGAGATCGCGGTGCAGACCAAACAGGATGCGGTTGCGCTGCGGCTTGCGATGCTCGGCGAGCCGCGCGAGATACCGTTCTCCGGCCACGGCGGTCCGGTCTTCGACACCGGCCGTCTTGCGAATGTGTTGAAGCGCTGCGCCGACAAAATCGGCTGGGGCGAGAAGCGCACCGACGGGCACGGCCTCGGCATCGCCTGCCACTTCACGTTCGGCGGCTACTCGGCGCACGCGTTCGAAGTCTCGGTCGCCGGTACCGATCTTAAGATCCATCGCGCGGTGTGCGTCGCCGATATCGGGCGCGTCGTCAATCCGCTCGGCGCCGAAGCGCAAATGATGGGCGGCACGATCGACGGCATTTCGACGGCGCTGCATCTTGCGATCACGGTGAAGGAAGGCCAGGTGCAGCAGAAGAACTTCACCGACTATCCGCTGCTCAGGATGGCCGAGGCGCCGGCGTCGGTGGAAGTCGAGATCGTCGATTCGACCGTGGAACCGCGCGGAGCCGGAGAGATCGGCGTGCCGAGCGCGGCGCCGGCGCTGGCGAATGCGATCTATGCGGCGACGACGGTGCGCGTTAGGAAGTTGCCGATCATGCCCGAGCTGATGCGGATGCTCTGAGCAGGCTCGATAAAAAGACGGGGCTTTTCAGCCCCGTCGAGACTCGCAAACTCATCTTAGTTATCCGGTGTGACGCTGTAGTCATAGTTCACGCGCACCCGCACGCGATCACCCGGATCGTGATCCATCTGCACGCGATAGTCGCGACCGTTGTAGCGATAGGTCACGTCGTAGCTGAGCACGCGATCGGTCGTGCGGTAGTCGGTTTCGGTGCGGCAGTGCTGCTGAGTGGTGCCGCTCGTCTGAGTGCCGCCGTCGACGGTGATCACCGACGGACCGCTGTCGTCATCGTCCGAGTCGCGGTAGTACGTGTAGCTCGGGCGATAGGTGACGGTCGCAGGTTCGTGCCAGCAGGTTTCGCGGCTGACCGGCTGCGTGGCGTGATTGACGATCGCGTCGACCTTGACGACGCGAGCGTAGTCGTAACGCATGTCGTCGTAGCGATAGTCCGCTCGCGCAACGAGCGGAAGCGCGGCGGCGACCCCTGCCGCCATGGCGATAGTTTTTAGATAACGATTCTTCATCAGGGTCCTCCTCGACAAGCGCTGCTCACTTGTCGTTCTTTGGAGGGCACATGCTTTGACCCTGGCAGTGAATCCGCTCTTAATCGCCGCGTTCATGATGAACGGGCATCTCGTTGACATGCGCATCGCGCGCGTAACGATTGAACTTGACGTAAATCGCGGCGTCGCCTTAAGGATTCGTGTCGGGTTGAGGATCGTCGTGCGGGCGCGGCATCGGCGGATCGGCGCGCATCGCTCTCAATTCTTCGCCGGTCAGCGACGGCGCATGTCCCCAGCTGCACCCTCCCATCAAACCTGCGAAGAGAAGACTCGTCGAGCACGTGATCTGCGTTCCCCACGGCGTGATCCACGTGTGCGTGATCGTCGTCTTGCGCACGATCTCGCCGCCGAGCGTCTCGTCGACCGGCGGGAAATATTTGTCGAATCGCGTCGGCGAATACGGCACGGGATTCGTGCGCGCGAACGCGTTGCCGCGAATCGGTGCGGCGAATGGCGCGTCGGTCGGCGCGGGCGGCATCTCGGGAATGCGGATGCGCCCGTCGCGTTCGACGAGATCGAGAATCGCAGCCTCGGTCGGCGCGGTGGCATCGGGCGTTTCCGGTTTGCGACGCGCGCGCTCGGCGCGCTGCGTCGATGCGCGCACCGGACGGCGTCGCGCCACCGGCGGAGGCACAGGCTGCGGCGGTTCGACGACATCGGCAGGTGACGGCGCCGCCAGCGGCGCAATCAGGCGAACTTGCAGCGCGCTCGCCCGCGGCGGCGGCAAACGTCCGTGCGGCCGCGTGCCGAAATGCAGTGCGACTACGAACATGAGGTTCAGCAGCAGCGAAACCGCAAGCGCGATGCGGCGCCGCCGGCGAGTCTCCGGCTCGGCGCCCTCGTCGGTCATTGCGCGGGATCGCAACCTTCGGCGGCACGCTGCGCGCGCTGCTCGGCGCGATGCTGGATCGCTTCGCCGTCGCCGAGCCCGATCCACTTGAGATATTTGCGCGATACCTCATCGCCAACCGACTCGTCGCGCGAGAACGAGCGCGCGAAACGCGTGCGCTTGCAGTCGAGCGGATTGTCGCCGCGCTTTTCCATTTCCGCCCAACGCGCTTTCGCAGCTTCGTGCGGATTGGCAGGCTCGGCCTTCGGCGCGACCGGTGCGCCAAGACGAATCGATCCATCGGGATTGAAGAGGCGCGCTGCGCCCGCGCCGCTCGCACCGATGCGCGCGCGCATCGCGTCGCTGTCTTCTTCGGCGGGTTGCGGCGGCGGCGGCAGTTTCACTTTCGGCGCCTCGACTAGAACCTTGCTCGCGCGCGGCACGAATTGCGGCGGTTCGGGCTCGGGCGGGATCGGCAACGTCGGCGGCGGCTCGATGAGGATCACTTGCACGACCGGCGGCAGCTTGGGCCGCACTTCGCGGGCGATCTGCTGGCGCATGCCGACGCCAAAACCGACGAGCTCGATCACGGTCAGCACAATGGCGAAAAGGAGACCGAGCAGCAGTAGTCGCCGATCGCGCGGCGGCTTCATCCAACGCAGGCTGCGCTGCCACGGCAGCCGATCGGTCGCAAAACGCAGCGACCCGGCATTTTCCAGACGCGGCTCCCCGCGGCCAGCGTGGCTAGGTGGCATGACCCGCTGGCGGTGCTGACGCTGTGGAATCACGAGGACGGCGGCTGGCGCGAACGCGCGCAAGCATAGCGACGGCCGGGTAAAGCACAGTTAAACCGGGGTCAGCCGTTCCGAGAGCCATTGCGCGGCCTCCTCGGCCACAGCGGCGGCCGAGCGTCCGAGCAGCGGCCCAAGGTGGCTCGCCTGCGCGATCGAGCGGAAATCGGCCGATAGCCTGACCGCGAGCGAACGCGCGGCGGCGACCGGAACGTCCGCGTCGAGCTCGCTCGACATCACCAAGGTCGCACAGCGCGGGAGCTCCACGGCGATGCCGTCGCGCGCCTCGTTGAGCACCGCACCGGACTCGTCCCGCCAGCGGCGCAACGCATACAAGGCCGCGGCGTCGTCGGCATCGGGCATCGCGCGTCGTGTCGCCGCGACCGAGCGTTCGCTGGCCCAGGGCACGATCGCAGGACGCGGATCGTGCAGCGGGCGCGCGAGCACGCCTGCCGGCGGCACCGGATTGACGAGGATCAGCGCGGCCGGCCTCACCTCGGCGGCGACCGCAAGCGCGAGCAATCCGCCAAGGCTGGCGCCGATCAGCACGGCGCCCTCGCCCGCGCCTTGGCACCAGGCCGCGACTTGCGTCCGGTAATCGTCGAAACGCGTCGCCGCGAGGCCGGCTGCGGCCGGCATCAGATCGGGCGCGGCGATCGTGAAGCCGTGCAGCGCGAGAACGCGCGCCCAGATGCCCCATTCCCACCCGCCGCCGCCGGCGCCATGGACGCAGACCGCCGTCGTCGCCTGCTGGGCGCCGTTTTCGCGCATTGCGTCTTGACCCTGTTCCTCGATGGGACAAGTCTAATGGCTCCGGCGGGCCCGATGCCTATCCCGCCGGCGACAAAGCCAGCTTGCAATTCGGGGAGCCCGTCGCACTCGCGTGCGGCAGAGCGGCGCCAGGCGCTTTTCGCCAATGAGACATCCGGAGGTTCGACCATGGCCTATACCACCGACGACATCCGCAACATCGCACTCGCAGGCCACGCGGGCGCCGGCAAAACCACATTGTTCGAAGCCCTGCTGCATGCCGGCGGCGCGATCCAGACGGCAGGCTCGGTCGAGCGCGGCAGCACGGTGTCCGATCACGATCCGCTGGAGAAGGAACGAAAGCACTCGATGGGAACCTCGATCGCCTCGATCGATACCGCCGATGCGCACATCAATCTGATCGACACGCCCGGCTATCCGGATTTCCGCGGACCGACGCTCTCGGCACTGGCCGCGGTCGAAACCTGCGCGATCGTCGTCGACGCGGCGACCGGCATCGCGCACACGACGCGGCGGCTGATGGATCGCGCCAAGCAGCGCAATCTTTGCCGCATTCTCATCGTCAACAAGATCGATCACGAAGGCATCGATCTGGAAGGCATCGTCGAATCGCTGCGCGACGAGTTCGGCACCGAGTGTCTGCCGATCAACTTGCCGGCGAAGAACGGAAGCGCGGTCGTCGATTGCTTTTTCCAGCCGAGCGGCGAGGCGGATTTCTCGTCGGTGGCCGAAGCGCATCAGCACATCATCGATCAGGTCGTCGAGATCAACGAATCCGTGATGGGCCACTATCTCGACGACGGCGAATCGGGTCTTTCCGGCCAGGAACTGCACGATGCGTTCGAGCAGTGCCTGCGCGAAGGGCATCTCATGCCGATCTGCTTCGTATCGTCGCGCACCGGCGTCGGCGTGAAAGAGCTGCTGACGCTCATGGCCAAGCTCCTGCCGAATCCGAAGGAAGGCAATCCGCCGCAATTCGTCAAAGGCACCGGCGCGAACGCGCAACCGATCGGCGCGGTGCCGGATGCGAAGAAGCATGTGATCGCCGACGTTTTCAAGATCGTCAACGATCCGTTCGTCGGCAAGCTCAGCGTGTTCCGCATCTATCAAGGCACGGTAAAGAAAGACACGCAGCTCTTCATCGACGACGGCAAGAAGCCGTTCAAGGTGGGGCATCTCTTCAAGCTCAAAGGCAAGGATCACATCGAGATCGAACAGGCGATTCCAGGCGACATCGCCGCCGTCGCGAAGGTCGACGAGATTCATTTCGACGCCGTGCTGCACGATTCGCACGACGAGGATCAGATTCACTTGAAGCCGCTCGATTTTCCGCTGCCGATGTTCGGGCTTGCGGTCGAGCCCGCGCACAAGGGGCAGGAACAGAAGCTCGCGACCGCGCTCGCGCGGCTCGGCGAGGAAGACCCATGCTTTCGCATCGAGCACAATATGGAGCTCAACGAAAGCGTGATCCGCGGACTTTCCGACCTGCATCTGAAATTGATGCTGGAGCGCATGAAGGAACGCTACGGCGTCGAAGTGAAAACTCGCCCGCCGAAGATCGCGTATCGCGAAACGATCGGCGGACGCGCCGAAGGCCATCATCGCCATAAGAAGCAGACCGGCGGCGCGGGCCAGTTCGGCGAAGTGTTCCTGCGTGTCGAACCGCTGCCGCGCGGTACCGGCTTCGAGTTCCTCGACGAAGTCAAAGGCGGCACGATCCCGGGCCAGTTCATTCCCGCCGTCGAGAAAGGCGTGCGACAAGTGCTCGAGCACGGCGCGGTCGCGGGCTATCAGCTGCAGGACGTGCGCGTGATCGTCTACGACGGCAAATATCATCCGGTCGATTCGAAGGAAGTTGCGTTCGTCACCGCAGGCAAGAAAGCATTTCTCGATGCGATCGCGAAAGCGAGGCCGCAGGTGCTCGAGCCGATCGTCAATCTCGACGTGTTCGTGCCCGACGCGCACATGGGCGACGTCACCGGCGGCCTTGCTTCGAAACGCGCGCGCATCAGCGGAACGGATTCGCTGCGCGGCGGCGAGATCATCATCAAGGCACAGGTGCCGCTCGCCGAAGTCACCGACTATCAGACCGAGCTCAAGGCGATGACCGGCGGCCAGGGCCGTTATGCAATCGAGTTCAGTCACTACGAGCCGGTGCCGGCGCAGGTGCAGAAGCAGTTGACCGAAGCGTACAAGCCGCGCGTCGAAGAGGACTAGACGTTAAGTGTCTAGAGCTTAAAGATTGAACCACGAAGAACACGAAGGACACGAAGAGGAGCAAAGAAATTGTCGATTGCTTCCTTCGTGTCCTTCGTGTTCTTCGTGGTTCAATCTTTAGCTCAAAAGCCTGCAATGTGCCGAAATTGCGCGATCCGTACGGTCAGCGCCTTTCGGCACAGGGAAATCGCTCGAAGACTCCTACGATGGCGCGGCGCGTTCCGCGCCAAATCCCCGGAGCAGCCATGTTCGCATTCCACGCAAGGCATCATCGCATCATCGTGTCGGCGCTCGTCGCGCTCTGCATCGCATCGCCGGCATTCGCGGCAGGCGACATCTATACGGCGGCAACGCAGCACGCTGGACGTAGCTCGGACGATCTCAAGCGCGATCACATCGACAAGCCCGCCGACACGCTGCGCCTCGCCGGCATCAAACCCGGCATGCAAGTCGCCGACGTGCTCGCATCGGACGGCTATTACAGCGAGCTCTTGAGCGAAATCGTCGGACCGAAAGGCCACGTGCTGCTGCTCAACAACGAGGCCTACGACAAGTTCTCGAACAACGCGTGGCGCGAGCGCATCGCCAAGCATCATCTCTCGAACGTCGAGCACCGCACGATCGACATGGCGAACATGGGGCTCGGCGAAGGCACGCTCGATGCGGCCGTGCTGATCAAGGTCTATCACGATCTTTATTGGGTTTCGCCGCAGGACGGCTGGCCGAAGATCGATACCGGCAAGGTGCTCGATCAAATCGCGAAGGCGCTGAAGCCCGGTGGCGTTGTGCTTCTCGTCGATCATTCCGCAAAGCCCGGCACCGGCAGCGCCGCCGCGCAGGATCTGCACCGCATCGACGAAGCGTTCGCGCGCGAGGATTTCGAAGCGCACGGCTTCACGTTCGTCACCACCAGCGACGTGTTGCGTAAACCCGAGGACAAGCGCGACCAGATCTCGTACAAACCGCCGATGCTCGGCAAGACCGACCGGTTCGTCTTCGTGTTCCGCAAGGCCGGGTAAGCAGCCCGTCACAGAACGGGCAAGCCGCGTCCGCTACATTCCGCGTTCAGCGGGACGACAGGCGCGGTTTCCCGGCAATTCAGCGGATGTCTGCTGCAATCGTTCGGGAGCGCGACTTTCTGCAGGAGGACATCATGAAGCTACGCACTCTTTTCATGTCAGCTCTGCTCGGTATCGCCGTGATCGGCTCCGGCAGCGCGCTGGCGCGCGACTACGATTCGCGCTGCGGCAACTGCGGAACCGTCGTCGCCGTGCAGCAGGTCAAGCACAAGGACAAGCATCTGGGCGCCGGCACTGCGATCGGCGCGATCGCAGGCGGCGTGCTCGGCAATCAGGTCGGCAAAGGTGACGGCCGTACTGCGGCGACAGTCGGCGGCGCGGTCGCCGGCGGCGCGATCGGCCATCAGGTCGAGAAGAGCAATCGCGACACGTCGTATTCCTGGCGCTTCAGCGTCGACATGGACAACGGCCGCCGCGTGACCGTGATGCAGGCCGACAATCCGGACGTACAGAACGGCGATCGCGTGCGCGTGCGCAACGGGCGCATCGAACGGTTCTGATCGCTCGGTTTCATCCGTCTCGAAGGGTGGGCTTCGGCCCACCCTTTTTTTTTGAACGCCGCGCGCGCGACCGCCAGTCATCGTCGCGTTAACGAAATTCGCGTAACGTTCCCGCCCGGCGCGCGACCGCGTCGCCGATCAAACCGGGAGCGTTCCAATGTCCATCCATGTCGCCCTGCAGCCGCTGATCGCGCTGATCGCCGGCATCCTGATCCTGCTCGTGCCGCGCCTCCTCAACTACGTCGTTGCGATCTATCTGATCATCGTCGGCTTGATCGGTCTTGCGCCGATGCTGCACCTTCATTGAGCTTAAGGGAACATCGCCATGATTCGAACCGCACGGCTCGCCTTCGCTCTCGCTCTCATTCCTGCCGCGGCCAGCGCCGCCGCACCGCAATTTCATCCGAAAGAGAACGCGCCGCCGGGCATGAGCCTGCCGTTCTCCGAATCGGTCAGCGTCGGCGGCATGCTGTATCTCTCCGGCGAGATCGGCCTCAACTCGGCCGGCAAGCTCGTCGAAGGCGGCATCAAAGCCGAAGCGAAACAGGTGATGGACAATATCGGCGCGAGCCTCGCGCGGCGCGGCGCGTCGTTCGATCAGCTCGTGCAATGCACCGTCATGCTCGCCGACATCGCCGACTGGCCGGCGTTCAACGACATCTATCGCGGCTATTTCAAGCAGCACTTCCCGGCGCGTGCGGCGTTCGCGACATCGGGGCTCGCGCTCGGCGCGCGCGTCGAAGTGCAGTGCAACGCGGCGCTGGAGATGCGCTGACGTTCAGCGCGCGAGCAGCGCGGCGGCGAGCAGCTTGTGCTTGGAGACGGCCGGCTGCGCCGGATCGTTCGCGGCCTGCGCGTATCGCGATACGCGCGGCTGCCATTCGAGCAAGCCGACGACATCGTAAGCGTTGACCACGTCGAACACTTCGGCCATCGACGCGTCGGCCTTGCGCGCGATCTCGTGCAGGCGCAACGGACGCAGCATCATCGTCGCGATGCGGTACTGCTTGCGGTATTCGCCGTACACCGACATCCAGCGTTGCACGCGATAGGTGCCACCCGGATCGAGGTGCGAAGCCAAGCACCCGTTCGAGCGCAACAGCGCGCCCATCCAGTGCAATTGCATCAGCGGACGTGCTGGCGCACCGGCGCGAAGCTCATCGAGCCGCGAGCGCGGCAGCTGGCGGCATTCGCTGCCCTTGAGCGGATCGAGGAAATACGCCTCGAGCCGCGACAGCGGCGCGTTCACGTGAAAACTGTCGCTGGCCGGATCGAGCACGAGCCGAGGCAGGCCGGGACGTTCGATCAAGAGCGGGCCGCGCTGCAGCAGCGCGGCGAAATCGGTGCACTCGCGCTCGCGGCGCGGGCTGGCAAAGGAGGCGCGCGACGAGGTCGCGTCGGCATCGGCCGTTTCGGCCACAGGAGCCGCGGCCTCGACGGCCGGAGCGGCAGCACCGCTGGCCACGCAGTTCAGCATTTCCGTCAGCGCTTCGGTCGTCATCGGCCGGCGCAGGACCAGCGCGGCATCGAGCACGTCGGCGCCCGCGTTCGCCAGCACCGCGAGGCGCGTGCCTTCGCTGTTGGCGCGCACGCGCGCCACTCGGCCGGCGAAATGTTCGAGATCGACGATCACGAGGTCGATCGGCCCGGTTCCGGTGTGCTGCGCCCAGCGTTCATCGAGCGCGCGGCCGGCCTTGGACAGTGCCTGCAGCAGGCCCGCGCGGTCCAGTTCGGAGACGCCTGCGAGGACGAAGTGCTTCATCGGTGCGAGCCAGTCATGCGATCGGGTGTATTCGCACGAGTATTTCTGCAAACGGCGGGCCAGCTGGGGCCGCCCCGCGATCGACGCGAATTTCACGCGGCCGTCTCGCATCCCGGCCCGTTCCATCACGGATCATTGACACTTGCCGCAGGCGCGTTACAAAGGCGCCCCGATCCTGTCGCCATGTGACGTTGCGTGTGCCGGTCCCCGTGAACTTTCGACAATCAGCCGTGCGTTCGTCAACGCGACGCGGGCGAGCTAGTCTGTCCGCATGAACAACGCGGTCTACCGCTTCGGCGAATTCACGCTGACGATCAGCACGCGCGAGCTGGCGCGCGCGGGCGCGCCGGTGGCGATTTCGCCGCGCGCATTCGATTGCCTGGCGTATCTGATCGAGCACCGCGACCGCGCGGTCGGCAAGGACGAGCTGGTCGCCGCGATCTGGGAACGCATCGACGTGTCCGACACACAGCTCGGCCAGACCGTGCTGCGCGCGCGACGAGCCGTGGACGACGACGGCCAGACGCAGAACGTCATCCGCACCGTCTCGCGCTACGGTTATCGCTGGGTGGCGGATGTCGTGATCTGCGATATCGAGCCCGAGGCTCCTACCGCGGACACGACGCCAGCGCGTCCGCTAAACGATGCGAAGAGCGACGCCGCACCCACGCCGACGATCGCCCCCGCGCCACCAGAAACCAGCAAGCGCAAACAGATCGGCATTGCGATCGCGGCAATCGCCCTCGTCGCCGTCGCGCTGATCGTCTTCCTCCTGCGCTCGGCCCCGATCGCGACGACGCCCGAGCTCGCGGCGCTGCGCGGCCATACCAGCGCGATCGTGATGCCGATGCAGATCACCGCGGGTACCGACGATGCGTGGCTGCGCCTGGGCGTGATGGACCTCATCGCCGAGCGCCTTCGCGCGAGCGGGCTTGCGGTGCCGCCAAGCGAAAGCACAGTGGCGCTGCTGCAGGCGATCGGGCCCGACGATGCCGCAGCCGGCGTACGCGCGATCCGCCGCGCGGCGCCGGATGCGCTCATCGTCAGCGGACAAGTCGTGCATGCGAACGATGCATGGATGATCGATCTGCAGGCGATCTCCGCCGATGGCACGACGCTGAAATCGCAATCCGCGCGATCGCAGCCGCTCGATGCAGCGCGCGACGCTGCGGACCGCCTCTTGGGACGCCTCGGCCGCGCGCATCCGCCCGATCCGCCATATGCAAGCGGCCTCGAAGAGCGGCTGCAGCGCGCGCAGGCGGCGATGCTGTCGAACGATCTCGATGCAGCGCGCGCGATTCTGGTCGGTGATCCCGAGCTCGCGCACGCGGAACCCGAGCTCGGCTACCGGCTCGCGACCGTCGATTTCCGTTCCGGCGACTACGCGCGCGCCGAGGTGTCGCTGACTTCGCTGCTCGCCGAGCCTGCCGCGGCCGACCCCGATTTCCGCGCGCGCGTGCTCAACGGCCGCGGCGCGGTGCGCATCCGCCAAGACAATTTCAAAGGCGCCGAAAGCGACTACGACGCCGCGATCGCGCTGCTGACCGATCGCAACGATGCGGCCGAGCTCGGCCGCGCATTGACCGGCCGTGCCGTCTCGCGCGCGATGCGTCGCGCGTTCGCGCCCGCGCTCGCCGATTTCGGCCAGGCGCGCGTGCAGCTCGAAGAAGCCGGCGACGTGCTGGCGATCGCGCGCGTCGAATCGAACCAGGGCGGCCTCGAGATGACCCGCGATCGGCCGGATCAGGCGATCGGCTATCTCGAAAGCGCCGCAGCGACGTTCGAGCGCTACGGCGCGATCAACGAGCTGATGGAAACGCTGGCGAGCCTCGTCTCCAACTACATGGTGCTGCTCGAACCCGCCAAAGCGCTCGCGGCGAGCGATCGCAGCTGGGCGCTGGCGACGCGCGTGACCGATCCGAACCAGCGTCTCAATCTCACGATGGACCGCATCGACGCGTTCATCGCGCTCGGCCGCTTCCACGACGCCGGCGCGCTGCTGACGACATTGCCCGCGGATGTGCCCAATGCGAATCCGTTCGTCGCCCGACGGCTGCACTTGCTGCGCGCGCGGCTCGCGCTTGCGCAAGCGGACAACGCGAATGCCGCCGCGGAAGCGAAACGCGCGCTCGCGCTGCGGCCGCCGAGCGACGATCTCGGCGAAGGCGTCGCCGAGATCGCGCTCCTCTATCAGCGCGCGGTACTCGCGGCATCGGCGCAATTGCCCGGTGCCGCGCCGAGCGCGGCCTGGATCGATTTTGGCAAGCCGACCGCCTATCCGGTGCAGGAGCTCGCCGAAGCCGAGTGGGCGGCCGCGCGCAACGACGAGCCCGACGCCGAGCGGCTATTCCGCCATGCGCTCGACATGGCCGAGTCGCGCGGCGTGCCGGCGGACGTCGGTGGCGTGACCGTCGCGTTCGGCCCGTGGCTGCTCGACCACGGCCGCATGCAGGAAGCGGGCGACGTGATCGGCCGCGTCGCGCCGTGGGCCGACCGCGACTACGACTGCGCGCTCGCGCAGGTGCGGCTTTTTCATGCGCTTGCCCAGCCCGGCGCCTGGGCAAAAGCGGTCGCGCAGGCGCAAGCGCTGGCCGGCGAGCGCACAGTCCCGGCGGACCTTCTGATACCGCCGCGCGCGCCTGCGCCGATCGGCGTCGCCGCCGCGCACTGACACGAATACGCGAGTGGAAGCAAAGTGGAGGCCCTGTGGAAAGACATGGGGCCAAGGAGCGGCGAGGCTTGCGGTCACCTCGGGCGACCGTCACGCCCGGAGCCAACCCGCACCCTGGAGATCACATGAGACGCTTCCTAGCCGCGCTCGTCATCGCCGTGCCGCTGGCCGCGCACGCCGATCAGGTCATCGACACCTTCGAATCGGGCAATCCGAACCAATGGGGATGGCTCAACAACGGAGGCTTCAACGGCGGCATCAACCCGGTCGGCGGCAACCGCCACGGCTGGATCGACAGCGGCGAGCCCTACCGTTCGGATCATCCGAATTTCTCCTCGCTGCCGCCCGACGGCTCACCGCTGCGCGCCGCGCTCGACAGCGGCTCGCTGCATTCGGCGCGGTTCGATCTGATCCGCGTCGCGACGACGTGCTTCCCGGGCTACGACCTTCCGAGCGCGATCTCGCTGCAGCTTTTGGACATGCACAGCGATCCGGGCGGCGCCTACATTTCCGCGTACACGACCGTCGGACCGGATGCGCCGACGCGCGCCGCACCGTGGCGCAGAGCCTCCTTCACGATCCCGAGCGAATCGACCGATACCGTTCCGGACGGCTGGGAGCTGGTCGCGCCGCCCGAGCTCAACTACACGTGGCAGGATCTGATGCACAACGTCGATGCGATCAGCTTCTTCGTCATCAATCCGGGCGACATCACGTACGACGCGTGCTGGCGCCTCGGTGCCGACAATGTCGTGATCACGTACGGCAACACGGCCAATCTCACCGTCGCGGGCGCGACCAAGGGCCACTGACGCTCCGACACGGGTAGACTCCGACGCACGGGCGCCTCGACGGCGCCCGCTTTGCAAGGTGCGTCGATGAGCGAGTCCCCGAGTGCGCGCGTTCCGCTGCGCGAGCGGCTGCGCGAAAAGCTTCCTGAAATTCTGATCGAGGCGGGTTCGGTCGTCGTGGCGCTTTCGCTCGCGCTCGCGCTGAACGGCTGGCACGAACGCATGCAGGAACGCGAGCGCGCCGATACTGCGCGCGCGGCGATCCTCGCGGAGCTGCGCGAGAACCGGAACGAGACCGTCGGCGCGCAGCCGGCGCTGAAGACCGCCGTCGCAGACCTCACCGCCGCGCTCGATGAAAGCAAACCCGAGCCGCACGAGCTTGAAGTCAAGCTCAAGATCTCGCTGCTCTCGGCCGCCGCATGGCACGCGGCGCTGGCGACGCAGGCGAGCCAGAACATCGACTTCGCCTGGATGACGCGCATCGCCAAGGTGTATGAGCTTCAGGAGAACTACATTCGTGCGCAGAACGTCGCGCTCGATCAGCTGGCGTCGATTCCTCCGGACAAGACGGCATCGAGCCGCCAGGTCGCGCGCTCATTGGTGCCGCGGATCAACGCGCTCGCGAACCTCGCCGAGGGGCTCGCGCGCTCCTACGACGAAGTCCTCAACGGCACCGGTGGTTAAGGCCGCGTGACGAGATCCTGCAAACAAGCGTAGCGAGAGTGCGAACGTGCGGCGCGAGTAACACGGCCGCGTTCGCGTACCTGTTATAACTGTAGCCATGCGCACGTCCGACGGAGAACCCCGCCAGCGCCGCATCGCTCTCGTTCTGCTGGCCTTCGCGATGGCCGCGGCCGGCACCGCCGAGGCCGCGCATGTCACCGTGCAACTCGATGGCGTCGACGGCGTGCTGCGAGACGCCGCGCTCGCAGGCCTCGAGCTCAACCAGTACGGCCAGCGCGACGTGACCGCCGCGCAAGCGCACCGGCTTTACGAGCGCGCGACCGATCAGATCCGCTCGGTGCTCGAGCCTTACGGCTACTACCATGTCGAAGTGAGCGGCGAGCTCAAGGAGACCGCCGGCGACTACGTCGCGGTGCTGCACGTCGCGGCCGGCGAGCCGGTGAAAGTCGCCGCGATCGACATCAAGCTCGACGGCGATGCCGACGGCCAGCGCGACGTGCAGAAATCGATCGCCGCGTTCGCGCCGGGCAAGGGCCAGCCGCTCGATCACGCCGCGTACGAGAAGAGCAAGGCGACCGTGCAGGCCGCGCTCTTCGGCAGCGGCTATCTCGATGCCGAGCTCACGACACACACGGTCGATGTCAGCCGCTCGGCGAACACCGCGGAGATCCATCTCGGCTGGAAGGTCGGCCAGCGCTATCGCCTCGGCGCGACGACGTTCGAGGGCGGCCAGTTTCCCGATACGTTCATGCAGCGCTACATCCCGTGGAACGAGGGCGATTTCTACACGCAGAATCAGCTTCTGAGTTTCCAGCAGCGGCTGATCGATGCCGACTATTTCTCGATCGCCCAAGTACAGCCCGATACCGAGAACGCGCATGACGGAATCGTGCCGATCAAGGTCATGCTCGCGCCGGCCAAGCGCACGATCTACACCGGCGGTCTTTTCATTGGCACTGACACCGGCGGCGGCGTGCGCGGCGGCATCGAGCGGCGCTGGGTGAACCGGCGCGGGCACAAGCTCAAGCTCGAGACGATCGTCGCGCAACGGCTGACGACGCTCGGTGCGCAATATCAGATTCCGCTCGCCGGGCCGAACAACCACAGCCTCAACTTCGGCGCGAACTATCGCGACGAGAACACCGACACGAGCCAATCGAAAACGTTCGGCCTCGCCGCCACCGATTCGGCCGTCTGGAACGGCTGGACGCGCACGTACGGCATCAAGTTCCTGACCGGCGATTTCGAAGTCGCGAACATCAAGGGCAACACGACTTTGCTCTATCCCGAAGCCTCGCTCGCACGCAAGCGCGCCGACGATCCCATATTCGTGCGCGACGGCTATTCGCTGACGCTCGCCGCGCGCGCGGGCCAGAAAGCGCTCGTCTCCGGCACGAGCTTCGCGCAAGTCACCGCGGACGCGAAATGGATTCGCGGCATCGGCGAGAAATCGCGCTTCATCGCTCGCGGCTCGTTCGGCGCGACGCAAGTGAGCGATTTCGACAAGCTGCCGCCGGAGCTTCGCTTCTTCGCCGGCGGCGACCGCTCGATCCGCGGCTACAGTTTCCAGACGATCGGCCCGCCGCTGCCGGCCGAGCTCGTACCCGAAGCGATCGAGCGCTGCGCTTCGCATCCGAACAAGGATTGCCAGAGCTTCGTCATCGGCGGCAAGAATCTTCTCGTCGCCAGCGCCGAATACGAGTATTACTTCAAGCCGAACTGGGGCATCGCGACGTTCGTCGACACCGGCGATGCATTCTCGACGTTCGACGATTACCGGCAGAAGATCGGCGTCGGCATCGGCGCGCGCTGGCGCTCGCCGGTCGGCATGGTGCGCGTCGATCTCGGCTTTCCGGTGCATGACGATGAGAACAGCGGCGTCGAGTTGCATGTCGTGATCGGGCCGGATCTATGAACATGCGTCGGCTGCTCAAATGGCTCGGCATCGCTCTAGCGATCGTGCTGCTGCTCGTCGTCGGCGTCGCCATCTGGCTCCTCGGCACCGAATCCGGCGCACGCTTCGCGCTCGCGCGCGCGATCGGCGCGATGGAAGGCAAACTTGCCGTCGAAAGCTCGAGCGGAAAGCTCACAGGACCTTTGACCCTCAACAACGTCCGCTACCGCGATGCCGCAGCCGGCGTCGATGCGAAAGTCGGCCGTGTGCTCGTCGATCTCGCGCCGTGGGCGCTCGTCGGCAAGCGCGTGCATGTGCTGAATCTCGAAGTCGGCGACGTCGACGTCGCGCTCACGACCGTTCCGCCGAAACCTGAGCAACCTGCCTCCGAATTCTCGCTCGCAGCGCCAATCGACATGCTGCTCGATCGTCTCGCGCTCAAGAAAGCGACGATCACGCAGGACGGACAGCCGCTCTTCGCCGCCGACAGCCTCGATCTCGCGGGCGCATGGACGCGCGACGGCGCGCTCTTGAAGACGCTCGCGCTGCGCGCGCCGGACGGAACCGTCGATCTGCACGGCACCGTCTCATCGCTCGCCGGTTACCCCGGCAGCGGCGAAACGACATTTCGCTGGAAAGTCGCCGACAACGAATTCGCCGGCACGCTGAAGGCGAACGGCGACGGCAAGCAGGCCAAGCTCGATCTCGTGCTGAGCGCACCGACGAATGCGACCGTCATCGCGACGCTGACGCAATCGCGCGATTTCCCGTGGACCGCGAAGATCACCGTGCCGCGCTTCGATCCCAAGCGCGTGCAGAAGGATTCGACGCTGGCCTCGCTCGCCGTGTCGCTCGAAGGCTCCGGCGACAAGCAGCGCGGTGCGCTCACCGGCGAAGTCGACGTCAACGAGCATCGCGTGCAGCTCGATCCGCTGCGCTACGCGTTGAACGGTCAGATTCTGAAGATCGATGCGTTGACGCTGAAAACACCGGAAGCGGCCGGCACGTTGAATGCGAACGGAGAAGTCCAGCTCGACGCCAAGCCGGTGTCCGCGAAGCTGAGCGTAAGTTGGGACGGCGTCGAGCTCCCTGCCGATCTCGTCGGCCAGCCGCTCGCGACACACGGCAAGCTCGATGCGAACGGCAGCGCGGAGAAATTCCACGCCGAAGGCGCGCTCTCGGCCGGCCCGCCCGGCAAGCTCGCCGACATCGTGCTGAATCTCGATGGCACGCCGGATGCGATTGCGCTGAAACAGCTCGCGTTGAAGCAAGCGAAAGGCGGCTTCGATGCGAAAGGCACGATAGCGCTGAAACCCGCGATCGGCTGGCAGTTGACCGCGAAAGCCGACAAGCTCGATCCCGGCGCGTTTGCGGCCGAATGGCCCGGCGCGCTCGATTTCGATCTCGCAACGAACGGCACGCTGACCGACAACGGACCCGACGCGACGATCAAGCTCGACAAGCTCGGCGGCACGCTGCGCAAGCGCCCGCTCTCCGGCAACGCGGATCTCAAACTCAAACCGGGCTACGTCGTCGACGGTACGCTGGCGATCGCATCAGGCAAGAGCCGCGTCGATATCGTCGGCCGCGGCAGCAACAACGAAACCGATGCGACGATCAAGCTCGCGATCGCCTCGCTCGCCGATTGGGTTCCCGATTCGAGCGGCAACCTCAATGGCGATTTCCGCGTGCAAGGCAAATGGCCCAAGCTCGCAGTCACCGGCAATGCGCACGGCGCGGGCATCGCGTCGGGCGGCGCGCAGATCGGCGTGCTCGATGTCACCGCCAATATCGCCGAAATCCAGCCGCCGCAAGGCACGTTGACATTACGCGCGCAGAAAGTCGCAAGCGGCGGCTTTGCGTTCGACACACTCGATCTCGACGCCGGCGGCAATCAGCAAACACATCAGCTGCGTTTGACCGGCGCGGGTACGCCGCTCGGCATCGGCCTTGCGCTCAACGGCAGCATGAAAGACGACGGGCACTGGAACGGCACGCTGCAAACGCTCGACGTTGCGATCAAGGACGCACCCAAGCTCGCGCTCGAAGCGCCGGCGCAGCTCGCCTGGGACGGAAAGCAGTTCAACGCGACCGACATCTGCCTCGCCGGCGGCGGCCCCAAACTGTGCGTTGCCGGCAGCGGCGGTACGGACGGCGCGGTCGCGGCGCGCTATCGCATCGAAGCGCTGCCGCTTGCGCTGATCATGAAGCTCGCCTCGCCGGGTGCGCCGCTGCGCGTCGAAGGCGCGATCGCGGGCAACGGCGACATCCATCGCGATGCGAGCGGGGCGCTGAACGGCAAGGCGACGATCGCGTCCGATAAAGGCAGCGTCGCGTATCCGGACAACGCGAACCAGCCGCTGATCGCGTACACCGGCCTTGCGCTCGATGCGAATCTCTCGCCGCAATCGACGCACGCGACCGTGCGCGCCGCGCTCGATCACGACGGCAAGATCGACGGCGACGTCACGCTCTCCGGCGCGCCGGGCTCGGCGCAGGCGCTTTCGGGCAAGCTCGACGCGACGCTCAACAGTCTCGCGTTCGTCGAGCTCCTGACACCGGAAGTTGCGAACACCAAGGGCCGCGTCGAAGCGCACTACACCATCGCCGGCACGACATCGGCGCCGCAATTGAGCGGCGCGCTCGCGTTGAAAGAGTTCGCAACCGAAGTGCCCGCCGCCGGCCTCAAGCTGCACGACGGCGACATCAGCGTGCGCGCCAGCGATTCGGAGCATTTCGTGCTCGAAGGCACGATCAAATCCGGCGACGGCACGCTGACCTTGTCCGGCAACGGCGGCATCGCTGCGGATGCGCCGGCGAAAGCGACGATCAAGGGCGAGAATTTCCTCGCCGCCGACATTCCCGCCGCGCGCGTGGTGATCTCGCCGGCGATCGAAATCGAGCGCAGCGCGGAAAACATCCGCGTCGGCGGCAGCGTCACGATTCCGAACGCGAACGTCGATCTGGGCAAGCTGCCCGGCGGCGGCGTCAACAAGGTTTCGCCCGATGTCGTCATCACCGATGCCGAACAGCCCGCGGCCGGCAAGGCGCTGCCCGTGATCGTCGCGGTCACGGTGAAGCTCGGCGATGACGTGAAGCTCGCCGGCTTCGGCCTCGATGGCTCGATCGGCGGACAGCTCGCGGTCGATCAGCGACCCGGCCGCGTCGCGACCGGCACCGGCACGCTCAACGTCGGCGGCACGTACAAAGCGTACGGGCAGGATTTGAAGATCGAGACCGGCCGCCTCCTCTTCGCCGGCACCTCGCTCGACAATCCCGGACTCGACATACGCGCGGTGCGCAAGATTCTCGGCTCCTCGCAAGGCGCAACCGACGATACGATCACGGCAGGCTTGCAAGTCCGCGGCACCGCGCTCGTGCCGGTGCTGACCGTGTTCTCGGAACCGGCGATGGAGCAGTCCGAAGCGCTCTCATACCTCATCACCGGCAAGCCGCTCTCGGGTTTGAAGAGCGGCGAAGGCGACATGCTCGGCTCGGCGGCGCGCGCGCTCGGCAGCGCGGGCGGCGATTTGCTGGCGAAAGGCATTGGTAATCGCGTCGGCGTCGAAGCCGGCGTCTCTGACAGCGCCGCGCTCGGCGGCTCGGCGTTCACGGTCGGCAAGTATCTCTCGCCGAAACTTTACTTGAGCTACGGCGTCGGCCTCTTCACACCGGGCGAAGTCGTGAGTCTCAAGTATCTCTTCAGCAAGCGCTGGAATTTCGAAGCGCAGAACGCGACGACCGGCAACCGCGCCGGCATCAACTATCGCTGGGAGAAATAGCGGGCCGGGGGTAGACTCGTCCCGTCGTTTGCGATCTTGCGGAGGAGAACGCCGATGACTCCGTCCTACCGAAATTGCCAAAGCTGCGGCATGCCGTTGAAGCGCGATCCGAACGGCGGCGGCAGCGAAGCCGACGGCTCGAAGAGCACGATGTACTGCAGCCACTGCTATCAGCAGGGCCGCTTCGTGCTGCCCGACATCAACGCCGAACAAATGCAGGCTCACGTGCGCGAGAAGCTCGCCGGCATGGGATTCCCGCGCTTCGTCAGCGGATTCTTCACACGCGGCATCCCGAATCTCGCGCGCTGGCGAACGTAAAGACCGGCCGGCGAAGAAACTCGGCCTCGACGGCAAGGTCTCAAACGCAATGTCGACACTCGGCAACAAGCAGACGCTGGAAGGCGACATCTCGATCCACATCTTCACCGCGTCCGCCGCGCTGGTCGGCGTGTGCCTGACGGTGATCGGCCTTCTGCGCGTCGTCGTCGCGACGGTGAAAGTCGACACCGTCGCCGACAACCTGCTCGCGGTCGATGCGCTTTTGTTCCTCGCGTCGTGCCTCCTCGCCTACTGGGCGCTTCGCACGCGCAACACGCGACGCATGTATCGTGTCGAGCGCGCGGCGGATGCGATCTTCATCGTGGGCCTGCTGCTGATGACGTGCGTTTGCAGCATCATCGCCTGGGCACTGCTGTAGCGAGCTACAACCGTCCGGCGGCAGCGGCCGCGAAGAGCTGCTTCAAAGGCGCGACGCGATCGGCGATCGCGAGCCCCGCGCCGCGCAGCGCCGCGATCGCGGGATGGCCGGTGTCGAACACGCGTTCGATCGCATCGAGCCCGCGCGCGGCGAGCGCATTCTCGCTGCGACGCTCGCGCTCGTAGCGGCGCAGCACGTGCGCGGCGCCGATGTCGCTCGCGCGCTCGCGCGCATCGCGCAGCACGCGGCGAAGGCACGCGACATCGCGGAAACCGAGATTCATGCCCTGCCCCGCCAACGGATGCACGACATGCGCGGCATCGCCGGCGAGCACAGAGCGGCCGGCGACGTATTTCTCGGCGAGACGCAAACGCAGCGGGAACGCGGCGCGCGCTGTCGCCGCGGTGATCGCACCGAGGCGAAAATCGGACGCGGCACCGAGCTCGGCGCGGAACGTCTCATCGTCGAGCGCGAGAATCCGTGCGGCTTCATCGTTCGGCAGCGACCAGACGATCGAGCAGCGTCCGTCGCCGAGCGGCAGGAACGCGAGCGGACCGCCCGGAAGAAAACGCTGCCATGCGGTGTGCTCGTGCGCGCGCTCGGTTGCGACGTGTGCGACGACGGCGCGCTGCGCGTAATCGCGCTCGCTGCACGAGATTGCGAGCTTCGCGCGAAGCGGCGATTCCGCACCGTCCGCGGCGATCAGCACACGCGCCCGGAGTCGCGTGCCGTCCGCGAGTGTCGCGGTGGCCGCATCGTCGCCGTTCTCGATCTCGGCGACGTCCGCGGGACACAGCAGTCGCACGCGCGGCTCCACGCCGATCGCCTGCCACAGCACGTGCTGGATCAGCTTGTTTTCGACGATCCAGCCGAGCGCGGCTGCGCCCTGCTCGGCCGCGTCGAACGCGAGCTCGCCCGGCGCGGTCGCGTCCCAAACGCGCATGCGCCGATAAGGGCCGATGCGCGCGGAAGCCATCGCATTCCAGACATCAAGGTCGGCCAGCAAATCACGCGTATCGGGCGCGATGGCGACGACGCGAAGATCGACATCATCTTCGGCGCGCCACGGTTTCGGCGCGCTCTTCTCGATCAGCGCGACATCGAAATCGTCTCGTGCGAGCGCCAATGCCAGCGCGGCGCCGATCGCGCCTCCGCCGACCACGATTGCATCAAGCTCGCCGCGCCGGATCATCGCGTCAACGCCAATGACGGCGTGTCGCCGCGAAAACCCATGCCGCGCAGCGCGAAGCGGCGCTTCAGCGGCGCGATGCGGTCAAGCGCGTGGAAGCCGAGCGAACGCAGGAGGCGCATCGGTAGAAAATCGTTGCCCATCAGATGCACGAGCTCGTCGCTGAAGCGCGTCGTCGCATCGCGATCGTCCGTGCGGCGCGCCGCATGGCGATCGAGCCGCGACACATCGCCGGGATCTCCTGCGGTTTCGCGCAAGAGCTCGGCGAGCGTCAGCGCATCGCGAAGCCCGAGATTGAAGCCTTGCGCGCCGACGGGATGCACGGTCTGCGCGGCGTTACCGACGAGCACCGTGCGCTGGGCGATCGTGCGCGATGCGAGCACCGCGGCGAGCGGATAGGGCTTGCGCCGTCCCGGCCGCGAGAAGCGGCCGGCGCGATAGCCGAAGCGTTCGTGCACGAACGCGAGGAAATCCGCATCGCCCAGTGCCGCGATACGCGCCGCATCCGCCGAAGGAACGCTCAGCACCAGCCCTGCGCGATTCGCACCGAGCGGCAGCAGCGCGACCGGGCCGGATTCGGTGAAGCGCTCGTAGGCGAGGCCGTCCAGCGGCTTTTCGGTGGTGAGCGTCGTGACGAACGCGCTTTGTGCATAGTCGCGGCGTTCGACGTCGATACCGAACGCACCGCGCACGAACGATTCGGTGCCGTCGGCGCCGACGAGAAGACGCGTGCGCACGCTGCGCTCGGTGTCACCCGTGCGCAGTGCGACGCGAACCGCATCGTCGCCGGCTTCGATCGACGTCACCGTCGCCGGCGCGAGCCTCGCGAGCGCGCGACAGGCATTAAGACGCCGCAGCAGCGCATTGCCGAGCTCGCGCGCAGGAATCGTCGCGCCGAACGCCGGCAAACCCAGCTCGCTGCAATCCAGACGCACGCTGCCGAAATCGCCGCGGCGGCTCACATGGATGCGCCGGATCGGCACGACCGGCGCTGCGGCATCGAGCACGCCGAGCGCTTCCAATGCATTCACGCTGGCGCGCGCGAGCGCGAGGTTGCGCTCGTCGTAGCTCGGCTGCATGTCGACGCGCGGCGGCGCCGCTTCGGCGAGCGCAACACAGAGCCCGGCGCCGTCGAGCGCGATCGCAAGACTGGCGCCGACCAGGCCACCACCGGCGATCAGGACATCGTATTCGTCGCTCATGTCGCGATGATAACTTGCTCGGCAATGCTACGCTCGCGCTCCTCGCTGTCCTTCCGGATTGCTCGATGGATCTGATCCTCGTCCGCCACGGCGCCGTCGAAGCGCCGCCGGGACTTTGTCTGGGACACACCGACGTGCCTCTGTCCGCGGAAGGCTTCACCGCGACGCAGCGACTCGCGGCGAGCTGGGAAGGCGCGGCGCCGCGGTTCCTGTTCGCGAGCGATTTGAAGCGCGCGCAGCAATCGGCACAGGTGTTCGCGGCACGCTTCGCGATCGAGCCTTTGGCCGACGCACGTCTTCGAGAAGTCAATCTCGGCGCCTGGGACGGCAAGCGCTGGGACGAAATCGCCGCCTCGGACGCCGCGCGCTATCGCCACTGGGCCGACAACTGGGTGATCCAGGAAGCGCCGGGCGGCGAGAGCTTCGCTGATCTGATCCGCCGCACCGGTTCCTGGTTCTCCGCGCTGCTCGGCTCGACGCGCGATGACGATTGCGTGCTCGCCGTCGCGCACGCGGGCTCGATCCGCGCGCTCCTCTGCCATGCGCTGGGCCTCCCGCCGGCACGAGCGCTGGTGCTCACGGTCGATCACGCGCATGCGAGCCGCGTCGGCTACCGCGGCGGCCAGTTCGAGGTGCGCTATATGAATGCGCCGCGGTTCCAGCTCGACGAGTGACGGCGCGCCCGCCCGGACCGCTTCGGATAGAATGCGGCATCGCCGATTCAAGGACTTGCCCATGACCCTCTCCACCATCGAGCGCATCGGCCTCTTCGCGATCCTCGCGATCGTGATGGCCGCGACGCGCGTCAATCACTTCGCCGCGCTGCCCGACGCGTCGTGGGTGGTGTTCTTCGCAGCCGGCTTTTATCTGCGCGGCTCGGCGCGCTGGGCGTTTGTGCTGCTGATCGCGATCGCGGTGCTGGTCGACTTCTTCGTGATCACGGGCCAGGGCTTGGATTTCTGGAGCCATTACTGCATGTCGGTCGCGTACTGGTTCCTGCTGCCGGCGTACGGCGCACTTTGGTTCGGCGGCAGCCTGCTGCGCAAGCATTACGCGGGCCTCGGCTGGCGCGAGCTCGGGCTTTTCGCCGCGCTCCTCTTCGTCTCGGTCAGCGTTTGCTATCTCGTCTCCAACGGCAGCTACTACTGGCTCGCCGATCACTGGCTCACGGCCGACAAGACGCGCAGCTTCAGCGGCTGGATCGAGAATCTCGGCGACTGGTACGTGCCGTATCTCAAGACCAGCGCGATGTACGGCGCGATTTTCGCCGTGGCGCATGCGCTCGTCGCGATTGCAGCGCGGAGCCTTCGCGGCGCGTCGGCGTCGTCGAAGGCGACGTCGGTTCGCTGACGGACACCATCCCCACCCAATCCTCCCTTGAAAGGGAGGCTTAAGAGCAGTTCTGTGGGCAACCGGCTTTCCAAGATCTATACGCGCACCGGCGATGACGGCACGACCGGTCTCGGCGACGGCACACGCGTCGCGAAGGATTCGGCGCGCGTCAATGCGTACGGAACCGTGGACGAGCTCAACAGCGCGATCGGCATCGTGCTCGCGGGCGACATTCCGGATCGCATCCGCGAAGTGCTGACGCAGGCGCAGCACGATCTTTTCGATCTCGGCGGCGAGCTCTGCATTCCGGGCATGGCGATGATCGACGATGCCGATATCGCGCGGCTCGAAGACGTGCTCGACGCGTTCAACGACACGCTGCCGGCGCTCAAGGATTTCATCCTGCCCGGCGGCGGTGCCGCCGCGGCGCAATGCCATCTCGCGCGCACGATCTGCCGGCGCGCCGAGCGCGAGGTGATCACGCTGTCGCGTCACGAAACCGTGCGCGGCGAAGCGATCCGTTATCTCAATCGCTTGTCCGATCTCTTGTTCGTGCTTGCGCGCGTGCTCGCGCGCGCGTCCGGGCACGGCGAAGTGCTTTGGCAGCACGAGCGGCGCAAGAAAACGAAGTCGTAACCGCATGAGCGTCGCCGTCTACACGCACCGAAGCTGTCTCGAACACGATACCGGCCCCGGTCACCCCGAATCGTCCGCGCGGCTCGCTGCGGTGCTCGAAGCGCTGGATGATCCGCGCTTCGCCGCGTTGCAACGCCATGAAGCACCGCGCGCGACGAGCGCGCAGATCGCGCGCGTGCACACCGGCGAGATGATCGAGAACGTGCTGGGCGATGCGCCGACGATCGGCTGGCGCCGGCTCGATCCCGATACCGTGATGTCCGCCGCATCGGCCGAAGCCGCATTGCGCGCCGCCGGCGCGGTTTGCGCCGCGATCGATGCAGCGATGGCCGACACGAGCGCGCGCGCGTTCTGCGCCGTGCGTCCGCCGGGCCATCATGCAACGCACGACGTTGCGATGGGATTCTGCCTCTTCAACAGCGTCGCCGTCGGCGCCGCGCATGCGATCGCCGCGCATGGGCTCGAGCGCGTCGCGATCGTCGATTTCGACGTGCACCACGGCAACGGCACGCAGGACATCTTCTGGAACGATGCGCGCGTGCTCTACGCCTCCTCGCACCAGTGGCCGCTCTATCCCGGCACCGGCGCGCGCAGCGAAACCGGCGCGGGCAATATCGTCAACGCGCCGCTGCCGCCGGGTGCAGGTTCAGCGGCATTCCGCACCGCATACGAGACGATCGTGCTGCCGGCCCTGGACGCGTTCGCGCCGGAGCTCGTCATGATCTCGGCCGGATTCGATGCGCACCGGCTCGATCCGCTCGCGAATCTCAATCTCGATGCGGACGACTACGCGTGGATCACCGAGCGGCTCGTCGAAGTCGCGGAAAAGCATGCGCAAGGCCGCGTCGTTTCCAGCCTCGAAGGCGGCTACAGCTTGACCGCGCTTCGCGAATCCACGGCCGCGCACGTCGCAGCGCTCGCCGGCTGATCAACGTCCCGCCGCGCATTCGCGGCCGATCCTTTCGATCAAAAGACGCTCGCCGGGGCTCGTGAACGATTGCGCGAGCAACGGCTCGCGCACGCTTGCGATCAACGTTGCGCCTTCATCGTTCGCGCCCGAAAGGCACAACGCGCGCGCGAGCGAAACACGCGTGAGATTGCAGATGCCGTCGTCGTTGTCCGATTCCGGCGCGCACTGAGCGACCGCCTCGCGCAGCGCCGCGACACCGGCGGCGTGATCGCCGGCGACCGCGCGCGATTCGCCCCAGAGACGCAGCACCATCGTGCATTGCGGATCGATGCGATCGGGATCGAGCTTCTTGTCGCAGCGCGCCTTCACGTCATCGAGAAACACCAGCGCCTCGGTCGCGCGATCCTGGCGCAGCAGCACGCGTCCGAGCGCGATTTTGGTCTTGAAGACGTACGGGCTCTCTTCGCCGTAAAGCCGCTTCTGCTGCGCGAGCACTTCGCGATAGCGCGGCTCGGCGCCGGCGAGATCGTTCGTGCGCGCCATCAGACTCGCGCGAAGCTCGATCGCCTTGATCGCATCGGGATGATCGCGACCGCGGAGCGCAATGAACGCCGCCTCGCCGTCCGCCGCGTAGCGCAAGGCCGAATCGTTGCTGCCGCGCATCGCTTCGAGCTTGACGAGGTGCGAGAGCAGATTCGCGCGCTCTTCGCTCTGGCGTGCGCCGAGATCCGGCAGCAGCGCCAGCGCCTCGCGCAAGCTCGCCGCGGCATCGTCGTAACGTGCGAGCGCGGTCAGCGCAAGACCTTTCGTGTTCAAAAGCTCCGAGCGCAGTGCGCGATCGTCGTTGCGTCCTTCGATGATCTTCAACGCCTCTTCGGCATGCGTCAGAGCATCGTTGAAGCCTTCGCGACTGCCGACTTCGATGCGTGCGAGGCGCCCGAGCCGCTTCGCGCGGACCTCCGGATCGGTACCCGTTCCGCCGAGCTTGAGCGCGCTCTGCACCTCGGCGAGCGAAGCCTGATCCTCGCCGATGTCGCCGTAGATTTCCGCGAGCGCGTCGTTGAGCTCGGCATGCAGCTCCGGCTGCCCGGCAAGCTCGGTATTGAGCCGCTGGCTGCCTTGATCGAGCAGCTCGCGCACGGTCGGCGGTTTGCCTTGGTGTACTTTCGGATCGGCGAAGCGGAACAGCGACACGAGGAAATCGCGCGTTTCGGACGCACGATGCGCCTGCTGCAACGCGTGGCGGCGTTCGATCGCGAGACGCCAGACGAATGCGCCGATCATCAGCACGACGAGCACGGCCGCGAATGCGCCCCAGCGATGGCGCCCTAAATATTTGCGCGCCCGATAAACGACGCTGTCCGGCCCCGCGCTGACCGGCTGGCCCGCGAGATAGCGGCCGATGTCCTCGGCGAGCGCATCGGCCGATGCGTAGCGCCGTTCCGGCGCCTCGTCGGTCGCTTTCAGCACGATGCGATCGAGATCGCCGCGGAGACGTCGCGCGAGCTGAGCGTCGCGTGTCGCCGTGCTCGGCCGCGGCAGCGCGCCTTCGCGATCGCCGACGTTCTCGCCGACGAGCAGCTCGAACAGCACGCAGCCGAGCGCATAGATGTCGCTCGCCGTCGTCGCGTGCCTGCCCTGCCGCTGCTCGGGCGCCGCGTACGCCGGCGTAAAGACGCGTGTCGCCGCGGCCTCGCGCTCCGTGCCGTCGAGCAGCTTGCCGATGCCGAAATCGAGCAGCACCGGCGCGCCGTCGGCGCGGACGAGAATGTTCGCGGGCTTGATATCGCGATGCACGATCAAATGCTGATGCGCGTGCTGCACCGCGCGGCAGAGCGGCACGAACAAGCCGAGTCGCTGCTCGATGCTGAGCGCATGCGTCGCGCAGTACGACAAGAGGGGCTCGCCGTCGACATACTCCATCACGAGATACGGCTGGCCGTCGTCGGTATCGCCGCCGTCGAGCAAGCGCGCGATGTTCGGATGATTGAGCTCGGCGAGGAGCGCGCGCTCGCGCGCAAGGCGCCGGCGCGCGTCGATCGTAGGAAATCCGCGGATCAATTTCAGCGCGACGCGTTGACGCGTGTCGCCAAGCAGCCGTTCGGCGAGAAACACCGTACCCATGCCGCCGGCGCCAAGCTCGCGCAGCAGTGCATAGGCGCCGATGCGATCGCGCTTTGACGCCGCGCCGCTCACCGCTGCGTCGAGCGCGTCGCGGAATTGAGTGCTGCCTTCGGTGTGATGCGCGAGCAGCCTTGCAACCGCATCGCGCAGCGTCTCGTCGTTTTCTTCGGTCGCAAGAAACGCAAGCCGTTCGCTCGTTGGCCGTTCCAGCGCCGCGTTGAACAGCGCTTCCATGCGCTCGATGCGCGGCGCGCTCACGCAGCAAGCCGCTCGCGAAGCCACGCGCGCGCGAAGCGCAAATCGCGCTCGACCGTCGGCACCGAAATATCGAGCGCTTGCGCGACCTCTTCTTGCGAAAGCCCCATCAAGAGCGACATCTCGACGACGCGGCATTTGCGCGCGTCTTCGCGCTCGAGCTGCGTCAGCGCGGCTTCAACCGCGAGCCAACGATGCGGATCGGCAGCGGACGGCTCGTCATCGGTGCCGAGCGTGACGAACACGATGGCGCCACCGCGCTTTTCCGCCTGCTGCCGGCGGATCGAATCGACCAGAACCTGGCGCAGCGCCAATGCGACCGTGCGGAAGAAATGGCTGCGGTCCTTCGCCTTGACGGGGCTTTCGAGCAAGCGCGCGAAGGTTTCGTGTACGAGCTCGGTGGTTTGCAATGGACGGTGCGCCGACGATGCCAAGCGCCGCGACGCCATAGCGCGCAGCTCCTCGTAAACCAGGCTCGCCAGCGCATCGGGCGCCGCGGCATCGCCCGCGCGCCAGGCCGCAAGCAACCGCGTGACATCGCTGGCGCGCTCCGCGCTCATGGCCGTGATGGCTCGCCCCCCGCTTCCCCGTAGATAGGGAATAGAGCGCGATCAGGTTAGCCGCTTGCGGCGACGCCAGCCACTCCCGACGAGGACCTTTACGATCATGATGATTACCCCTGTCTCCACGCTTATTGTCCGCGGCGCCACGGCCGCAACGCTGCTCGGTTTCGCTGCATTCGCCCCGCCGGCCGCGGCGTTGGCGCCTGGCGCCGACGGCGTCCGTGTCTCGATCCCGGTCAGCGGCATCTACGACGCCGCGCAGGGCGCCGTGGTGGATCCTGACGGCGATCTCGTGATGGCCGGCGCCGCCGGCGGCAACGCAACGGCGCTCGTGCGCCTGACGCCAGCCGGCGGGCTGGACGCGACGTTCGGCGTGAGCGGCATCGCCGTGAACAACTTGAGCGTCAATCTCGCCGACGGCCTGCGTGCGATCGCGCGCATGGACGACGGCCGCTATGTCGGTTGCGGCATATTTTCGAGTCCCGGCACCTCGAACGATTTCGTCGTCGCGCGCTTCAACGACGACGGCTCGCTCGACAACACGTTCGACGGCGTCGGCTATGCAGTGACGTCGTTCCTTCAATCCGGGCCCGGAGGCTCGCTGTTCGATCAATGCAACGCGGTCGCGATCCAGGCGGACGGCATGATCGTCTCGGCAGGTCTCACATACGAGGACGGCCCCTCGCACGTAGCGATCACGCGCCACACCGCGAGCGGCCAGCCCGACGCGCTGTTCGGCAGCGGCGGCAAGCTCGACATCAACGCATCGGCAGGCGCCAACGGCAGTTCGGAAGCGAGGGCGCTCGTGATTCAGCCGGACGGCAAGCTGCTGATCGCCGGTTACGCCTTCGGCACCGGCAACGCCGAGTTCCTCGTCATGCGCCTCAACACCGATGGATCGCCGGATTTCGGCTTCGGCGTCGGCGGCATCACGCGCACGCCCGTCGGCACCGGCGAGGACATGGCCAACGCGATGGTGCTGCAGCCCGATGGACGCATCGTGCTCGCGGGCTCGTCGATCGCTGCCGAGGGCCGCCGCGATTTTGCGCTCGCACGCTACACGACCGCCGGCGTGCTCGATCCAACGTTCGGCACCGGCGGCCTTGTGACGACGCCGGTCGGACCGGGCGACGACATCGCGTACGCATTGACGCTGATGCCGTGGGGACGCCTTGTCGCGGCAGGCTCCGCGCGCATCAGCACAAGCGCGGCCGGCACCGATCTTGCGCTGGTCGCCTACAACGCGGACGGCACGCTCGACCGCTATTTCGGCGACGCCGGCAAGCGCATGGTCAACATCTCGGATTTCGACGACATCGTCTATGGCCTCGTCAACGACGTCGACGGCGAGCGCTTCTGGGCCGTCGGCACCACCGAGCCGACCACGAGCCAGGATTTCCTCGCGGTCGAATTCGGCCTTCCGGACACGATCTTCCGCCACGGCTTCGACACCAACACCGCGCCCTAGCCGGTGCGAGGAGTATGCTCATCGTCGCGAAGGAAGCGGAGGGACTTCCGATGCGATGGCCGGCGATGATGGCGGCGACGATGTTGTCGGCGTGCGTGGCGGCGCATGCCGAGGACACGAGAAACACCGGCGATGGCAAGCCGGTGCTCGCGGTATTGAAATTCCAGGATGAGACCGGCGCGATGCCGCTGCAGGGCGGCATGGGCCGCGTCGTCACCAATATGCTGGCGAGCGAGCTCGCCGCGCGCAATGCGTTCACCGTCGTCGAGCGGCGCAAGCTGTATGCGATTCTCGAAGAGCAGAACCTTGCCGAATCGGGGATGCTCAAACCCGGCGACGGCGCCAAGATCGGCCAGCTCACCGGTGCGCAATACCTCGTGATGGGCACGATCACCGCGTTCGAGGCCGATACCGAAACGAAAGTCAGCGGCGGCGGCCTTTTCCGCAGCGCGCGCGTCGAGCAGATCAACCGCGGCTCGTATCTGGCGGTCGATCTTCGCGTCGTCGATACGACCAGCAGCGAAGTCCGCTACGCGCGAACGATCGAGGGTCGCACGACCGATCGCGAATCGAAGATCGATCTCGCGCGCGCCGACGCGGGTTTCCAGATGATCCAGAACGAAGCCGATGCGCAGGCCGTGCGCGGCGCTGTGCTGGAGATCATCGACTATCTCGAATGCGTGATGGTGAGGCGCGATGCGTGCGTCGCCGCGTTCGAGAACAAGGAAGCCCAGCGCCGCGATACGACGCGCAAGACATTCAAGACCGACGGCTCGCGTCGAGGAGATTCGCGATGATCAAGGCACTCGCCGCAAGCCTCGTCTTCACGCTGTCGGCGAGTGCGATCGCCGACACGCGCATCAGCTATCGAAGCGAAGGCGGCTGCGCCGGCGATTTCGATCGCGTCGAGCTCAAAGATCACCGGTTTCGCGCCGATTCGCATCAGGGCGAGAACGACGGCAGCATGATCTATGACGGCGCCGAGAAGCTCGCGTATTTCGTCGATCACCGCACGCGCACGTTCATGCAGATCGAGATGGACGAGGACGCGATCGATCTGCAATCCGACGTGATGAAGAGCCTGCGCACGAAAATGCGCAAGGAGAGCGGCTTCGATCCGTTCGAGATGGCGAAATCGCTCTGCCCCGGGCTCAGCGCGGCGAACGCGCGCGATCGCACGCCCGACGATCCGATCGATTGCGGCAACGGCACGACGCTTGGCGGCGCCGACGGCAAGCCGATGAACCGCGACGCGATGGCGAGCGCGATGAAAGACGGCCGCATGCCTGGCGTGGATGCGGAATCGCTCGCGCAGATGCAGAAGCTGATGCAAGAGCAGATGGCGAGCCTGCCGCCCGAGCAGCAAGCCGAGATGCAGCGCATGATGGGCGGCGCAGCATCGCCATCGCAGAACCGGAACCCGGCGCCGCAGCGCATCGATCGCGATGCCGGCGAGGCCAAGGTCGGCGATATCGTCTGCACGCGCCGCGAGCATCTTCGCGGCGATGAGATGCTGCGCGAAGACTGCTACGCGCCCGCCGCGGCATTGGCGCTCGGCGATGTCGAGACGCGAAGGATCGCGCGGATCACGAAGACGATGCAGGACTGGAGCCGAAGTCTCGCGCCGGATGCGGGGTCGGCGGCGGACGACCGCGTGCTCGTCCGGCGCGTCTGCTATGCCGGCGGTCATGAATCCGGACGCGCGACGCTCGTGATCGATCGAGCGCCGATCGAGGAAGCCCGCTTCGAGATGCCTTCCGGCTATGCGCCGATGAGCCTGAACGCGGAGAGCGCCGACGGCGCGGAGCGGCGTCGCTAGGCGGTTTGCGCGTCCCCGGTTTGCCGCCGCGCACCAGTTTCGGCAAGCTAGCGGCCCTCGCGTCCCGACAAAGACGGTTCCGTGCTCTTGACTCCCGTTCCTGCGCGCCGCCTGCTGCCGGCGGTCTGTCTCCTACTGCTGGCGAGCGCGACCGCACAGGCGGACGATGCCGTGACGACGGCGCCGAGATGTCCCTTGGGCGTGCTCAAGTGCCCGAAGCGGCCGCCGGACTGGTCGATGTGCAAGAAGAACGACCTTCTGGATTTCTACGTCGCGGGCTTGCCGACCGAGGGCGACCGTTCCCTGGTGCCGGCGAAAGCGGACGCGAACGCGGTCAAGTCGACCGACGACAAGCATTACCTTTTCGAGGGCGACGCTGAGCTCAGCCGTCTCGATCAGCTTCTGCGCGCCGACCGGATTCTCTACGACAGCGAGACGACGGACTACGACGCGAACGGCAACATCCGCTATCAGGATCGCGGCATGCTGCTCTCGGCGGACAACGCGAAGGGCAACGCCGATCTCGATCAGTGCACGATGGAAGGCGTGCGCTATCAGCTCCTCAGCTCGCGCGGCAACGGCGTTGCCGAAACCGCGGTGATGGACGACAAGAGCCACGCGAACCTGACGCAGTCGACGTACACGACGTGCGACCTGACCACGCCGAAGTGGTCGTTCCGCGCGAAAGAGATGAAGCTCGATCAGGACGAAGGCATCGGCCGCGCGCACGATGTGACATTCCTCGTGCACGATGTTCCCGTGTTCTGGCTGCCGTACGCGCGCTTTCCGCTCGACGATCGCCGCGTATCGGGCTTTCTCTATCCGAACATCGGCTACAGCGACAAACGCGGCCTCGATCTGACGCTGCCGTACTACCTCAACCTCGCGCCGAACTACGATGCGACGCTGACGCCGCGCCTGATGACCGATCGCGGCTTCATGCTCGGCGCGGAATTCCGTTATCTCTTCGATTCGAGCAACGGCACGTTCGCGTTCGAGTTCCTGCCGGACGACAAGAAGGCCGACGAGGAGAGCGAGCTGTTCGGAAAAACCGTGCCGGACAACCGCTGGTGGTACAAGTGGACCGACAACACCGCGCTCGGCGAGAACTGGGGCGTCGGCATCAATTTGAATCGCGTGTCGGACGATCGCTACTTCGAGGATTTCGGCCGCGGTCTTTATAGCTCAGCGATCAGTCTCCTGCCGTCGAGCGCGTATTTGAACGGCCACGGCGATTGGTGGACGGCGAGCTTCGGCGGCGACGAATACCAGATCACCGATCCGACGATCGCCGATCAGTACGAGCCGTACCGCCGGCTGCCGCGCATCACGTTCAACGGCGAGAAAGCGTTCCTCGGCAATCTGACCTGGGGCGTCAATTCCGAGTTCGTTGCGTTCTCGAAGGATCACGCGCTCGAAGGCCAGCGCCTGGACCTTTTCCCGTATCTCTCGTATCCGATCGAGACGGCCGCGTATTTCATCCGCCCGCAGCTCGGCTATCGCTACACGACGTACGATCTGCAGCATCTCAACGAATCGTCGAACTCGCTGCTCACGAAAGACGATCCGCACCGCGGCGTGCCGATCTTCAGCCTTGATGCCGGGCTCGTGTTCGAGCGCAGCCTCACCATCGGCGATGAAGCCTGGACGCAGACGCTGGAGCCGCGCGCGTATTACCTGCGCGTGCCGTACCGCAACCAGGATGACCTTCCGATCTTCGATACGCAGGAAGTCCCGTTCAGCTTCGGCGAGCTGTTCCGCAGCAACAGTTTCGTCGGCGCCGACCGGCAGATGGATGCGAACAATCTTTCGCTCGCGATGACGACGCGTCTTCTCGAAGACGCGACCGGCGAAGAGCGCGTCTCGGCCAGCATCGGCCAGATCCGCTACTTCAGCGATCAGCGCGTGCAATTGCCGTTCGTGCGGGCGACCGACTACGTCGATTCGACGTACGCCGGCGAGCTCGATCTGCATCTCTCCGACCGCTGGCGCATCACGCTCGATCAGCAGTGGAATCCGAACACCGAGCGCACCGATCTTTCGGCGGTGACGCTGCAGAACCGTTTCGGCGGCGACGGCGTCGTCAATTTCTCGTACCGCTATCGCCGCGATTTCCTCGAGCAGGTGGACGTGTCGGCTCTGGTGCCGATCACGCCCGCGTGGCGCCTGATCGGCCGCTGGAACTACGCGTTGAACCAGCCGCTGGCGCCGGCGAACTATCCCGGCGGCACGGACGGCCGCACGCTGGAGCGCTTCTTCGGCATCGAGCACGACAGCTGCTGCGTCGCCTGGCGCGTGCTCGCGCGGCATTGGGTGCACGACGTCGAAGGCGAGACCGACAACGCGATCTATTTCGAGCTCGAGTTCAAGGGCATCGGCTCGATCGGCCAGAAGTCCGACGACTTCCTGCGCAAGGGTATCCTTGGATATCAATGACTTGGCGCTTTACGCCGCGCCGCTGACGCGGGCGGCGGCCCTCGATCCTTAACCGACGCCTTGCACGCGATCGCGCCGGACTCTGCGAAACTATCGCGTTCTGGCACGATCCCGTCCCTGACTGCTCACGCCTACTCCGGATTCCGCATGAAGAACCTTTTCGCCGCTCTCGTCTTCGCCGCCGTCGTGACCGTGCTGCCGCGCGCGCTGCACGCGCAGGCCGCCACCACCGAACCGCTCGATCGCATCGTCGCCGTCGTCGACGAGGATGTGGTGCTGCAAAGCGAGCTCGATCGCCAGGTCAACCGCGTGATGGCGCAGTACGCGAACAGCCCGCAACAGCTGCCGCCGCGCGACGTGCTCGAACGCCAAGTGCTCGATCGGCTGATCCTGCAGAAGCTGCAGGTCGCGCGCGCCGGCGGCACCGGCGTCAAGGTATCGGACGCGGAGATCGATACGGCGCTGACCAACATCGCTTCGCAGAACAAGATGGATGTCTCGCAGCTGCGAAGCGCGGTGCAGTCGCAAGGCATGGACTACGATCAATTTCGCCGCAGCGTGCGCGATGAGCTGATCGTCAATCGGCTGCGTCAGCGCGTCGTGCAGGGCCGCGTCCAGATCAGCGATGCCGAAGTCGACACGCTGCTCAAGAACGGCGCGGGCAAGCGCGGCGAGCTGCATCTGGGCTACATCCTGGTGTCGGTGCCGGACGGCGCGACGCCCGATCAAATCGAAACCGCACGCAAGAAAGCCGCAGACGCCAAGCAGCAGATCGACAGCGGCATGGATTTCTCGGCCGCGGCGATCCGCTACTCCGATGCGCAGAACGCGCTCGAAGGCGGCGATCTTGGCTGGCGCAGCAGCGATGAGCTGCCGCAGGCGTTCGCCGAAGCCGCAGAGAAGATGCAGGAAGGCCAGGTCTCCGAGCCGCTGCGCGGCCCGAACGGCTTCCATATCCTGAAGTTTCTCGGCAAGCGCGACGCCGGCGCGCAGATGGTCACCGAATATCACGCGCGCCACATCCTGATCAAAACCAGCGAGCTGGTGAACAGCGATCAGGCGCAGAAGCAGGCGACGGCGATTCGCCAGCGCCTCGCCGGCGGCGAGGATTTCGAGAAAGTCGCCAAGGAAACCTCGCAGGACGATGCGACCGCGCGCCTCGGCGGCGATCTCGGCTGGTTCGCCGGCACGGCGTACGGTTCGCGCGTCGCCGAAGTGATCCAGGGCCTCAAGAACGGCGAGATCTCGCAGCCGTTCCAGAGCGACGTCGGCTGGCACGTGATGCAGCTCGTCGACACGCGCAGCACCGACAAGACCAACGACCTGCAGCGCGACCAGGCGAAGAACATGCTGTTCCAGCGCAAGGCGGAGGACGAGTACGAAAGCTTCCTGCGCCAGATCCGCAGCGAAGCGTATGTCGAGATTCGCCTACCCAACGCGGCCGCGCCGGCCGTCAATCCCGGCGCCTGATCCGCACGCGCTCGGCGAACGCGCATCGCCGTGAGCGAACACGCACTGCCGCGGCTCGCCGTCACCGCCGGCGAGCCCGCGGGGATCGGTCCCGAGCTCGTCGCACGACTCGCCGCGACCGACATCGCCGCCGATCTCGTTGCGATTGCCGATCCCGCGCTGCTCGAACAGGCAGCGCGCTCCGCGAACATCGCGCTGCATCTTGACGCCTACGATCCCACGGTTGCGATCGCCGCCCGATCACCGGGCTCGCTGCGCGTACTGCCGCTTTCGCTCAACGCGCCCGCGGTACCGGGCACCCTCGATCCGCGCAACGCCGCGTATGTGCTGGCGACGCTCGCACGCGCAGCCGATGGTGCGAGCAGCGGCGAGTTCGCCGCAATCGTCACCTCGCCCGTGCACAAAGGCGTCATCAACGACGCCGGCGTGCCGTTCACCGGCCACACCGAATTCTTCGCGCAACGCGCCGGCCGCGATGTCGTGATGATGCTGACGGCGCCGGCCGGCCACGCCGCGCGCAACGGCGGCGATCTTCGCGTCGCGCTGGCGACGACGCATCTGCCGCTCGCCGCCGTTCCCGCAGCGATCACGCGCGCCGGGCTCGTGCGCGTGCTGCGTATCCTCTGCGACGATCTGATCGCGCGCTTTCATATCGCAGCGCCGCGCGTTGCGGTGCTCGGCTTGAATCCGCACGCGGGCGAAGGCGGCCATCTCGGCCGCGAAGAGATCGATGTGATCGCGCCAGCGATTGCGCAGATGCGCTCGGCGGGATTCGATATCGCCGGGCCGATTCCTGCGGATACGGCGTTCGTTCCCGCGCAGCTTGCGAGGTATGACGCGGTGCTCGCGATGTATCACGATCAAGGCTTGCCGGTGCTCAAGCACGCGGGGTTCGGCGATGCGGTCAATGTGACGCTGGGTTTGCCGTACGTGCGCACGTCGGTGGATCACGGGACGGCATTGGATCTTGCAGGCACTGGGAACGCCGATGCGGGCAGTCTGATTGCTGCGACGAAGCTCGCGCTGACGCTCGCAAAACGCTGACGTTTGCACGCGCACCGCGCTACCGTACACCTCGAGCTTCATGCGCGCATAACCCTTGACCCGCCGTCAACGCACGGCGACCATACTCATTCAAGGGGGATTTATGTACAAAAGGTTTATCTCGACATTGGCCACCGCAGTTTTGTGCGCGATGGCAGTCGGCGCTACCGGCCAATCTCTGCAGTTGCAGGAGGTAGGCAATGCGAGCGGTTACTTCACGTCCGCGGCGGCAGCTCGATTCGCAATCGCGGATGTCGATGAAGACGGTCTTCCCGATTTCGTCTTCAATGGTTTTTCAGGAGGTCCGATGCTGCTCGTCTTCGGGCGTCGTGGAGACGGCTCGCTTGGGATCAAGCAATCGCTACCTTTTTCGGGTGGGGAATATGCCTTCGGACGCGTGCTCGCATGGCAGAAGTCGAACGTGCCGCACATCGTATACGCAGACTACGACGGCGTCGCTCACGATTTCGCCGGCTGGCCGCTTGCCGAGCAACGCAATTTCGAGATCGTGCAGCATGCCATCGCTGCCGCCGTAGGCGATGTCGATGCAGACGGTCAAGACGACCTCCTCGTGTTGACCCAAGAGGGGCTCTATTCATACTCCATGGAATCAGGGACGCTGGAGTGGAACATGGATCTGCCCGGCCACTTCGATCTCGCGATCGCACAGCTGGATTCGGATGCAGCACTCGAAATCGTATTGGGCGGAGCGCCGGGACTCGTGCTGGATGGCGCAACCCACGCCGTCGACTGGCAGCGCGATGAGGGCTTCGGTAGTCCCATCGCAATGGGACGTTTGAACGGCGACGGCACGACCAATTGGGTCGGTGTGGGTGCGCCGGATGTGCTCGATGTATTTGGCGCGGAACCATGGTCACTGCTTTGGTCGGTTCCGGGCACACCGGATATGTCCGCCGTGGCGACCGCGGATATCGATGGGACTGGCAACGACGTCGCAATGGCAGGCGACGGACAGTGGGGCAGCGTCCACGTCTACGACAATGTGACGCATCAAGAGCGCTTTCACATCGACAACTCGGGGTGGGGCGTATCCGCCATCGCCTCCGCCGACCTCGACGGCGACGGCCATATCGATATTGGCTTCACCAGCATCCAGGCCCTAGGCGACGAGAATCTCATGACTGTAGCCGACTCGCATAACGGCGCGACGGAATGGACGTTCGTTCCGGCGACAGGCCCCTATACGACCGTCGCGCTCGGCGATGTCGACGGCGATGGCCATGACGACGTCATCGCCGCTGATATGACGAACACCGCATTCGGCTCGGTCGCTCTTTTCGATTTCGAAAGCGGCGAAGAAAAATGGCGCGGGCCATTGAGCATTGGCAATGCTAATGATCCATTCGCCATTACGACGACCCGGATTCGGCTCGTTCCGCACTCGAATGGCACCGGTGCCGACATCGTTCTTGCGGGCACATCGACCTATGATGGCCGCATCACCGTGATCGACGGCACGACGATGATGCCGCGGCTTCAGATCGGCCATTATTCGGAAGGTCCGATGAGCAACAGCTCGATCGTTGGTCTTGCGCTTCTGGACTATGACGGCGATGGCACGCAGGACTTCGCCGTCGCAGTGCGCGGAAGCCAGGGTGCCTTTATCGAAGTGTATTCGGGACAAGACGGCCAGCAGCTCTGGTCGTCGCCCGCGCTCGCGACAAGCGCGTCGAGTACCTTGAACGACGTGCTGGCCGTTCAGACGCAGAGCGGGATGAAGCTCGTGGGCGTGCTGGGCGATCACCTCGAAGCTTACAACGTCGCCACGGGCCAACTCGCCTGGTTACTCCCCGCGACGAACGATGGAGCATTTTTTGCCGCGGACGGAATCGGCGGACCGGAAATCGCCGTGTTTCTCGAGGGCGGCGCGGTGACATTCTACGACGCGGAGAATCAATCGTATCTGCGGAGCTTCGTTCTTGATGCGCCGCTCCGTTCCGTGGACGCTATCGATGACCACGTCCACGCACTGCTCGCGACATCCTCTGACCGGCTTGTTGTCGTCGATGGGCTCGATGGAGCGCCACTTGCCTCGAGTAGCTCTCTCGGGCCGTTCTCAGGACTGACTGTTCATCCCGCCATCATCGACGCTGAAGGCAACTGGCGCGTCGCTGCCGGCTCCTGGGCCGGCCTCTATCGCTACAGACTAATGACGATCGCCGATCGGATTTTTGCAGGATCATTCGATCCGCCTTGACGACGCACACCGAGCCGTGTGGCTGCTCGATTCGTGCTCGATGCCGTTAACATGGGCGCGGTGAGCCATATCCCGCGCAAACGCTTCGGCCAGCACTTCCTCCACGATCCCGGCATCCTGCGCAAGATCGTGCAAGCGATCGCGCCCAAGCCTGGCGACAATCTCGTCGAAATCGGCCCCGGCGAAGGCGCGCTGACGCTGCCGCTGTTGCGCGAGCTCGAGCGCATGACCGTGATCGAGCTCGATCGCGATCTCGTGCCGCGCCTCGAAGTGGCGGCGCAAGGCGTCGGCGAGATCGAGATCATCCAGGCCGACGTGCTGACGGTCGATTTCTCGGCGCTCGCGCGCGGCGCGAAGCTCCGGCTCGTCGGCAATCTGCCGTACAACATCTCATCGCCCATCCTGTTTCATTGCCTCGATCACATCGACGCGATCGCCGACATGCACTTCATGCTGCAAAGGGAAGTCGTCGATCGCATGGCGTCGGCGCCGGGCAGCAAGGTGTACGGGCGCCTTTCGGTGATGCTGCAGCTCGTGTGCCGCGTCGATCCGCTGCTGCGCGTGCCGCCGGGTGCGTTCCGGCCGCCGCCGAAAGTCGATTCGGCGGTCGTCAGGCTAACGCCGCGCGCAGCCGCCGAGCGCCCGGCGGTGGATTCGGATTTGCTCGCGCACGTGGTCAAGGCGGCGTTCGGGCAGCGTCGCAAGACGCTGTCGAATGCGCTCTCGGGTGTCGCGACCGCCGAACAGATTCGCGGTGCCGGTATCGATCCGCGAGCGCGCGCCGAGCAGCTGAAGCCCGCGGATTTCGTCGCGATTGCGCAAGAAGTGAGCAGCGATCCGTCAGCCGGAACCGGCGACCGATAGCCGGAAACGCGGCCGCCGTGCTTGCCGCGAAGCCGTCGCTCACGGAAAATCGGGGGCATGAGCGGCAGAAAGCCCTACGACATCTCGATTTCGGTCGACACGCGCTTCCTCGACGATCAGTCGGCGCCGTCCGACAATCGCTATGCGTTCGCGTACACGATCACGATCGCCAATCGCGGCACGGTCGGCGCGCGGCTGCTCTCGCGTCACTGGGTGATCACCGACGGCAACGGCAAGGTGCGCGAAGTGCGCGGCGACGGTGTCGTCGGCGAGCAGCCATGGGTGCGCCCGGGCGACGATTACGAATACACCTCCGGCGCGGTGCTCGAAACCGCACTCGGCACGATGCGCGGCAGCTATCAGATGGTCGCCGACGACGGCACGCATTTCGACGCCGACATTCCCGCGTTCGTGCTGTCGGTACCGAGGACGCTTCACTGATGGCGACCTGGGCCATCGGCGATATCCAAGGTTGCCACGACGAACTTGTCCGCCTGCTCGAAAAGATTCGCTTCGATCCCGCTAACGATCGCTTGTGGTTCTGCGGTGATCTCGTCAATCGCGGCGGCCAATCGCTCGCGGTTCTGCGACTGGTGAAATCGATCGGCGATCGCGCGATTATCGTGCTCGGCAATCACGATCTTTCGTTGCTCGCAGTCGCTGAACGCAAGCGCGAGGATCAGGCGCGCGTCAATCCGGAATTGCGCGAAATTTTGTTCGCGCCGGATCGCGACGAGCTTCTCGGGTGGCTGCGCCTTCGCAATCTCGTCCATCTCGATCGCGAGCTCGGTTTCCTGCTCGTGCACGCGGGCTTGTTCCCGCGCTGGACCACCGAGCAGGCCGTCGAGGCCGCGCGCGAAGTCGAAGAGCGACTTCGCGGCGAAGGCTATCGGCGGCTCTTGAAGCAACTCTTCGGCAACAAGCCTGATCTTTGGAACGCGAAGCTGCACGGCATCGATCGCTTGCGCGCGAGCATCAACGTGTTCTCGCGCATGCGCTACTGCGACGTGCGCGGGCGCATCGCTTTCGGCGAAAAAGGCGCGCCGGGCACGCAGCGGCCCGGCCTTTATCCCTGGTACGAAGTGCCGGGCCAGATCAAGCGCGACGTGCGCATCGTGTGCGGGCATTGGTCGACGCTCGGACGATTCTCGGGTCTCGGCATCTATGCGATCGATACGGGCTGCGTCTGGGGTGGGTCGCTGACGGCGCTCCGCCTCGATGTGCCGGATCCGGAGTTCGTCAGCATCAAATCGGATCGCAAGCCGCCGTCGGGCAAAGAGCAGGACTGAGTCGCGCTCAGCGGCGCGCGTAATCGACGAAATCGAACGCGAATTCGTGCTTGGCGTCGGCCGGATGATGCGTGCGCGACGTTTCGATCCATTGCTTTGCGTCGAAACGCGGAAAAAACGCGTCTGCGTTTGCAGCCTCGGTGTCGATCCAGGTGAGATGCATCCGCGTCGCGCGCGGCAGCGTCATCGTGAACACTTCACCGCCGCCGATCACGGCGAGCTCCGCGTCGCCTGCGATCGCCAGCGCTTCGTCGATCGAATGCACGACGCGCTGATTCGGAAACGGCGCCTCGTTGCCGCGCGTCAGCACGAGGTTCTCGCGGCCCGCGAGCGCGCGGCCGATCGCGAGTGCGGTTTTGCGGCCCATCAGAACAGGCTTGCCGAGCGTCAGCGCCTTGAAGCGTTTGAGATCGTCGGGCAGATGCCACGGCATCGCGCCATCGCGGCCGATCGCGTAGTTGCGATCGAGCGCGACAATGAGACTGACATCGCTCACACCGCCACCGGCGCCTTGATCGCCGCGTGCGGCTCGTAGCCGGCGATCGCGACGTCCTCGTAGCGGAAATCGAACAGCGAGCGTACGTCGGGATTCAGCACGAGCTTGGGCAGCGGCCGCGGCTCGCGTGCGAGCTGCTCGCGCGCCTGATCGAAATGATTCGAATAAAGATGCGCATCGCCGAGCGTGTGCACGAAATCGCCGGGCTCGAGGCCGGTGACTTGCGCGAGCATATGCGTCAGCAACGCGTAGCTTGCAATGTTGAACGGCACGCCGAGGAAGATATCGGCCGAGCGCTGATAAAGCTGGCACGAAAGCTTGCCGCCCGCGACATAGAACTGGAACAGCGCATGACATGGCTGCAGCGCCATGCGCGGCAAGTCCGCCACATTCCATGCGCTCACGATCAAGCGCCTCGAATCAGGATTGCGCCGGATCTCGTCGACGACCCAAGCCATCTGATCGACGACGCGCCCGTCGGGACACGTCCACGATCGCCACTGCTTGCCGTAGACCGGGCCGAGCTCGCCGTCGTCGTTTGCCCATTCGTCCCAGATCGACACGCCGTTGTCGTTGAGATAGCGCGTGTTGGTGTCGCCCTGCAGAAACCAGATCAGCTCGTGCACGATCGATTTGAGATGCAGCTTCTTCGTCGTCACTAGCGGAAAGCCTTGCGCGAGATCGAAGCGCATCTGCCAGCCGAACACGCTGCGCGTGCCGGTGCCGGTGCGGTCGGCCTTTTCGGTTCCGCGTTCGAGAACGTGGCGCAGGAGCTCTAAGTATTGGCGCATCAGGTCTTGCTCGCGTCAGCCAGTTGCGGTTGCAGCGTCGGCGCGCGGCGGGACATCCACAACAGCAGCACGCCGACGGCGATCAGCGGCAGCGAGAGAATCTGTCCCATCGTCAGCCAATCGAACGCGACGAATCCCAATTGCACATCCGGCTCGCGTACGAATTCGACGCAGAAGCGGAATATGCCATAGAGAAGCGCAAACATCCCCGAAACCGCATAGCGCGGCCGCGGTTTGCGCGAATAGAACCAAAGAACGGTGAACAGCACGACGCCTTCGAGACAGAATTCATAGAGCTGCGAAGGATGACGCGCTTCGTTGTCGAGTTGTCCCGCGATATACATCTGATAAAGCTCGTCCCGCGTCTTGCCGAGCGATTCGAGCGCGCGCGGAAAGATCATGCCCCACGGCACATCGGTGTGGCGCCCCCAGAGCTCGCCGCCAATGAAATTGCCGAGCCGCCCGAGCCCGAGACCGATCGGCACCAGCGGCGCGACGAAATCGACCGCGTCGAAGAACGCGATGTGGTGACGACGCGTCCAGATCGGCGCCGCCGCGAGCACGCCGAGCAATCCGCCGTGGAACGACATGCCGCCATCCCAGACGCGGATCAGGCTCAAGGGATCATGAATCAGCTCGCTCGTGTCGTAGAACAGCATGTAGCCGATGCGGCCGCCGAGGATCACGCCGAGCATCAGATAGAACGCGAGATCGGAAAACTGCTCCGCGCTAACCGGCAACCGCCCCGCCGCGCGCCGTCGCTGACCAAGCCACCACGCGGCCGCGAAGCCGACGAGGTACATGATGCCGTACCAATGGACTTGCAGCGGGCCGATGGAGACGGCGATGGGGTTGATGTCGACGTAGTAGTGGGTCACGGGCAGAGCAATCGGCAATGCAATGGCGAATTGTGCCTTGTTCCGGAGAGCGCGCCCACTCGGCGGCCGGCTTCAGGACTGCGCCGCCGTTCTTACACCGGCAAAACCCGGCAAACAAACCCCTTGAGGTACTCCGTCTCCGCAATCGCCGGATGCACCGGATGATCTGCCGCTTGCTGCAGCTGCATCAGCGACTGCGCCTGCCGATCGAGATGCCGCGCCGCCTGCTGAACGCTTTCGAGCAGCACCGCGCGCGGCATGTGATACGAGCATGAGCACGTGACGAGAATCCCGTCTTTCGCAAGCACCTGCATGCCGAGCTCGTTGAGACGCCGGTACGCCAGACGCCCTTCGGCGAAATCCTTCTTGCGTTTGACGAATGCGGGCGGATCTAGGATCACGACGTCGTAGCGCTCGCGCGCTTCGCGCAATGCTTTGAGATGATCGAACGCGTCCGCACGCACGGCTTTCACGCGATCGGCGAGACCGTTGCGCTCGGCGTTGCGGCCGATCGCATCGACCGCGGCTTGTGATGCGTCCACGCACACGACTTCGCTCGCGCCGAACGCCGCGGCGCGCAAGCCCCACGCGCCGAGATAACTGAACATGTCGAGCACGCGCTTGCCCGCGACGAGGCGCGCGAGACGATCGCGATTCTCGCGCTGATCGTAGAACCAGCCCGTCTTCTGGCCGCCGACCGGATCGAGCTCGAACTCGAGACCCCCTTCGCGAACACTCGCCGGCGCGCCATACTCGCCGTGGCCGAGATCGGCGTAGCTCGGCAGATGTTCCATCGTGCGGATCGAAGCATCGTTCTTCCACCAGAGCTGGCGCGGCTTCAATACCTTGACGACGGCTTCGGTGATCGCGTCCTTGAGCCGTTCCATGCCTGCCGTTGTGATCTGGCCGACGATGACGTCGCCGAATCGATCCAGCGTAAGACCCGGCAATCCGTCCGATTCGCCATACACAAGCCGGTAATAAGGCTCCTCGTACAACCGCTCGCGCAAAGCAAGCGCGATATTGAGCCGATGCACGATCAGCGAGCGATCCAGCGCATGCTCGAGCCCGCGCACGACCAGTCGCGCCGCGATCAGCGAATTCGGATTGACGTAGCCGACGCCGATCGGCTTGCCGTGATGATCGACGATCGCGCAAATCTCACCGGGCTCGAATGCCGTCAACGGCGAGCGCGCAATGTCGACTTCGTTCGAGAACACCCAAAGATGCCCAGTACGCAAGCGCGCATCCTCGCCGCGCTTCAAATACAACGCGGGATATTCGACGGCATCGCTCACGACTACATCCTGTTCAGCGGAGGACGCGCACGGTAGCGGCTTCGATCCCGCGCGACAAGCGAACGCGTCCGGGTAGACTTTCGCCATGACAAACCGCCTTGCCCACGAAACAAGCCCTTACCTTCGCCAGCACGCCGACAATCCGGTCGACTGGTGGGCGTGGAGCGACGAGGCGCTCGCGGCGGCGCGCGAATCGAAGAAGCCGATTCTGCTGTCGATCGGCTACGCGGCCTGTCACTGGTGTCACGTGATGGCGCACGAAAGCTTCGAGGACGACGCGACCGCGGCGGTGATGAACGCGCTCTACGTGAACATCAAAGTCGATCGCGAGGAGCGGCCCGATCTCGACAAGGTCTATCAGCTCGCGCATCAGGCGCTCGCGCGGCGCGGCGGTGGCTGGCCGCTGACCGTGTTTCTGACGCCGGACGATCTCTTGCCGTTTTTCGCCGGCACGTATTTTCCGAAGACGCCGCGCTACGGCATGCCGTCGTTCGTGCAGGTGCTCGAAGGCGTCAGGCGCTGGTTCGACGAGAAGCCCGACCAGGTACGCGCGCAGAACGCTTCGCTCGCGGCATTCCTCGCCGAGCACGGACGCGTCGATGCCTATGCGCATGCGCTGGACGACACGCCGATCCGCGATGCGATCGCGCGCATCGCAGCGAGCTTCGATCGTGTGCACGGCGGCCATCTCGGCGCGCCGAAGTTTCCGCATGCGAGCGAGATCGAGCTGCTCACGATCGCAGGAGGAGAAACCGAACGCGCGATGGCGCGTCTCACGCTCGAACGCATGGCCGAGGGCGGCCTTCGCGACCATCTCGGGGGCGGATTCTTCCGCTACTCGGTCGACGAGCGCTGGGAAATCCCGCACTTCGAGAAAATGCTCTACGACAATGCGCAACTGCTGCCGCTCTACGCATGCGCCGCGGAGCTCGACGAGGCTACGCGCGATTGCGCGACATGGCTCGTCGGCGACATGAGCGCACGAGGTGGCGGTTTCATGAGCTCGCTCGACGCGGATTCGGAAGGCGAGGAAGGCCGTTACTACGTCTGGAATCGCGACGAAATTCGCAACACACTCGACGTCGAGGAATTTGCGCTGATCGAGCGTAGATTCGGTCTCGATCAGCCGCCGAATTTCGAAGGACACGCCTGGCATCTTCGCGCGGCCACGCCGCTTCACCAAGCCGCCGCGAAGCTCGGCATCGAAGCGGCTGCGGCCGATGCGATCTGGCGCCGATCTCGCCAGCGCCTTCTCGCCGTGCGTGGCGCACGTGTGAGACCCGGTCTCGACGACAAGATTCTGACCGCGTGGAACGCGCTGATGATCGCCGGCGCCGCGCGCGCGACGCGAGCGAACGGCGATCTCGCTGCGTTGCTCGTCGAAGCCGAACGCGCGCTCGATTTCCTGCACGCGCATCTCTGGAAGGACGGCCGGCTCTACGCTTCGCACGCGCGCGGCGAAACGCGATTTCCGGCGTATCTTGATGACTACGCGTTCCTGCTCGATGCGTTGCTCGAAATGCTCCGCGTTCGCTGGCACGCACGCGATCTCGATTGGGCCATCACGCTCGCGGATTCGCTCCTCACGCGCTTCGAGGATCGCGATGGCGGTTTCTTCTTCACCGCGCACGATGCCGAAGTGCTGCCGCAGCGCCCGAAACCGTTCTTCGACGAATCGCTGCCGTCCGGCAACGGCGTCGCCGCGCGCGCGTTGCTCGCGCTCGGGCATCTGATCGGCGAGCCGCGCTATCTCGATGCTGCCGAACGCACCTTGCGCGCCGCGTGGCCGATGCTTTCGGAAATGCCGGCGGCAGGTTGCACGATGCTGATCGCACTCGGCGAATTTCTCGCTCCGCGCACGCATGTCGTCGCTCGCTACCGCGACGAAGAAGCGGCAACGGCCTGGCGCGCTGCGCTCCAGTCGCGCGGCGACATCGATGCGTACTTCATTCCCGCGGACGCCGAAGTTGCGCGTGGCGTGCTGGCAAGCCAGACCGCGCGCGGCGACATCGTCGCGTACGTGTGTCGTGGCACGTCGTGTGGCCCGCCGGTCGATACGCAAGATGCGCTTACGGCTGCACTCGACGCGGCACGGTGACTGCGATCACATCACGCACGTAGCGCGCGGCGCAGACTCGCGACGGGCTTGGTTTGGACCGCGACGATGACTCCCATGCAGCGTATTGCGTACCCGTTCGGCTTTCTTCTCGCCGCGACCGCGAGCGCCGGCACAAACATCGAAATCGGCCCCGGAGACGACTTTCGCACCGTGATGCAAAGCCTCTCGGCGGGCGATACCTTGACCCTGCGCGGTGGCGTCTACACGTTGTCGAGCTACTTCGAGCTCGATCTCGCAGGCACAGCAGATGAGCCGATCACGATCCGCGCGAAAAGCGGCGAGCAGCCGGCGCTGCATTACGTCGATGACGGCCAGAACATCGTCAACGTCGCCAATTCCTCGTTCCTCACGTTCGACGGTATCGAATTCAGCGGCGGATCGCGCGGCATTCGCCTCACCAACTCGTCCGACATCACGATCCGCAACTGCCACATCCACGACACCGCCGCCAACGCGATCAGCGCAAACGACGGCGGCAACGTCTACGCGCGTCTCACGATCGTGCACAACGAAATCGACCATGCCGGCGAAACCGCCGAAGGCCTCTATCTCGGCTGCAACGACGACGCCTGCCGCGTGCACGATTCGCTGATCGCGAACAACTACATCCACGACTTGAACGGCCCCACCGTGACGCAAGGCGATGGCATCGAGATCAAAGCCGGCAGCTATGCGAACATCGTGCGCGACAACGTGATCCACGACACCGCGTATCCCGGCATCACGCTCTACCACACCAACGGCAACGGCGCGCCGAACGTGATCGAGCGCAATCTCGTCTGGAACGCGGGCGACAACGGCATCCAGGTCACCGCCGATGCAATCGTGCGCAACAACATCGTGCTCAGCGCCGCCGCGCACGGTATCGGCATTCACGCATCGCAAGGCGGCAATGTCGGCAACCTTACGATCGTCAACAACACCGTGCTCAAGGCCGACGGCGATGCGGTGCACATCAACGATGTCGCCGGCGCCGTGTTGATTGCGAACAATGCGCTGTATGCGCCGAACGGCAACGCCGTATTCGCGAACGGATCGGCCAATCTGGTGACGATGATCGCGAACGTCGGCACGGGCTCGCTGAGCGGCGTATCCGGCGGGTTCGATGCGAGCGGCGATATCGCGACGGATTTCAGTGCCGCTAATTATTCCGGAGTCCCACCGCAAGATCTCGTACCGCCGTCCGGCCGGCTCGTCGGCTCAGCGGATGGTCCCACCCTTGCGACCGACGACTTCAACGTCTCCGCGCGGGCACCACAGCTCGACGTGGGCGCGTATCGAAGCAATCCGAACGGCAATCCCGGATGGCCATTGCAGGCGGGATTCAAAGAGCTGGATCGAATTTTCGCGAATGGTTTCGAGTAGACGAGATCAGCGCCGCTGCTCGGAGACTTACAGCAGGATCGGCCGATCCGGCAACTCATCCGCATTCCTTCGCCCATCCGCAGGAAAATGCCGAGCGAGGACTTCCGTGATCGCCGCGACGCCCGCAAGCGTCCCTTTCTCGTAGGCACCGGAAACGAAATCGCTCTGCATCAGCGCCACGATCCGCGCCCATTCCTCGTCGCCGACTTTCGCCACAATTCCGCGATCCGCCACGATCTCGATCGCATGATCGGCGATCAGCACATACACCAGCACGCCCGTATTCGCTTCGGTATCCCACACGCGCAAACGCGCGAACACTTCATGCGCACGCTCGCGCGGTGTGCGGCGCGCGAGTACTTCGGCGAGCTGCAGGCCGCCTTCGACCGCGAAGCAGATCTCGCCGAGGTGGCGATGCTCGCTCGCTGCGATCGCGTGCTGGATCGCATCGAGCGTCGCCGGCGGGAAATGGCGCGCGGCGGCCGATCGCGAAGTCAGATGTTTGAGCCAGCGCATCGATCGTCCTCACCAGCTGCCCGAAGCGCCGCCGCCGGCCGAGACGCCACCGCCGCCGCCGAACCCACCGCCACCGCCGAATCCTCCACCGCCGCCCCAGCCGCCTCCTCCGAAGCCGCCACCGCCCCAACCGCCCCAGCCACCGCGATTGGCGAAACCTCCGCCTCCCCCGCCCCCGCCGAGAAATCCGAGCAGGAGGCCGAAGACGCCAAGCCCGATGCCGAGCGGCACCAGGCCGCTCATGAGCCACGCGGCGCCGCCGGTTGCCGCGGCAACGAGGCCCGCTCGCGGCGGTGTCGGCAGGCGGCCGAACATCGCACGAGCCCAGAGGCCAATGAACGCCGCGAACACGATCGCGTTGAATACGTCGCGCTCGCCTTTGCCGTTGTGCTCGTCCGCGAGCGGCGGCGGTAGCGCTTCGCCGTCGACGAGCTTGGTCAATGCGCCGGTCGCGTCGTGAATGCCGCCGAAGAAATCGCCCGCGCGGAATCGCGGCGTGATGTATTCGCGGATGATGCGCGCGGAGGCCGCATCGGGAATCGCGGCTTCGAGACCCCGCGCGACTTCGATGCGCACGCGCCGGTCGTTCTTCGCAACGATCAGCAATACGCCGTCGTCGACGCCCTTGCGTCCGAGCTTCCATTGATCGAATACGCGGATCGCGTATTCGGCGATGTCTTCAGGTTGCGTCGTTGGCACCATCAGCACGGCGATCTGAGCGCCTTTGCGCTGCTCCAGCGCGGCGAGCTCGCTTTCGAGTGTTTGTTTCTGTTGTGCGTCGAGCGTGCCGGTGAGGTCGGTGACGCGCGCGCTGAGCGCTGGGATCGGTTGCGGATCGCCTTCGGCGGCGAAGACAGTGGTTGCGATGAAAACCGCGAACACCCACGCCATCGTCAAAAAGCTGGGTCCCGGCCTTCGCCGGGATGACGATGGGATCGCGAGAAGTGCGCCCACTAGTGCTGCGGCTGCGGCTCGGTCTGCGGTGGCGGCTGCGCCGGTTGTGCGGGCTTGTTGAAATCGACCGTCGGTGCCGTCGAGATCTGCTTCTCGTTCTCGACCGAGAAATTCGCCTTCGTCTTGTAGCCGAAGATCATCGCGGTGAGGTTCTGCGGGAAGCTGCGCACGAACGTGTTGTAATCCTGCACCGCCTGGATGTAGCGGTTGCGCGCGACGGTGATGCGGTTTTCGGTGCCTTCGAGCTGTGCCTGCAGGTTCTGGAAAAGGCCATCGGCCTTGAGCTGCGGATAGTTCTCGCTGACGGCCATGAGGCGCGATAGTGCGCTCGAAAGCTCGCCCTGCGCCTGCTGGAATTTCGCGATCGCCGCGGCGTCGTCGAGCTGGTCGGCGGAGATCGTCACCTTGCCGACGCTCGCGCGCGCCTCGGTGACTTTCGTGAAGACTTCCTCTTCATGCGCCGCGTAGCCTTTCACCGTGTTGACCAGATTCGGCACGAGATCGGCGCGGCGCTGATACTGGTTCACGACCTCGGACCACGCGGCCTTGACGCCCTCGTCCTTCGACTGGATCGCGTTGTAACCGCAACCCGACAAGAGGCTGATGACGACGAGCACGAATGCAATGCGCAGGTAATGCATGAGCTTCCCTCCTCGCGACGGACGGCGACACTCTGCTGTTTGCGGGCTTCGCATGCAAGCCCGACGGCGTGACATTCGGTGACTACCAGCTGTCCGAGGCGCCGCCGCCGCCGGAGCTGCCGCCGCCACCGCTGAAATCGCTGCCGGACGATGAGCTGCCGCTGTCGTGGCCGCTCGAACTGCTTGAGCTCCCACCGCTGTCGTAGCCCGTGCTGCCCGCCGCAGCGCCAGCCGCGCGGGCGCGGCGGCGACTTGGGAGCGACTCAGGCGGTCGCGAAAGGCCGGCGACAGACGCCAGCCCCCAGCCGGTCAGAAGCGCTCCGGTTGCCGTCAGCGGATTGCGCATCAGAATCGCAAGTGGCACCGCGTTGACGACGCCGATCGCAAATGTTCGGCCGCGTTGCGGCAGCCAGCCGAGCAATGCGCGATGGATGCGCGGGCGCGTGAACACGATCAGCACGAGCACGGCGGTGATCCCGCCCAAGAGGAAGCCGATCACGAGATAGACGGGATTCCACCACGGCATCTCCGGCGCGCTCGGTTCCGGCAGCGGCTCGTCGTCGACGAGGCGGGTCAGCATCGCGATGCCGCTGGCGAGGCCGCCTGCGAAATCGCCGCTGCGGAACTTCGGCGATATGTAGTCGTGCGCGATGCGTTTCGCGGCCGCGTCGGGAATCGCGCCTTCGAGCCCGTACGCGACTTCGATGCGCACGCGGCGATCGTTCTTCGCAACCAATACGAGCACGCCGTCATCGACGTTCTTGCGGCCGAGCTTCCAGCGATCGAAGACGCGCGTCGCGTACTGCTCGATCGTCTCCGGCTCCGTTGTCGGCACCATCAAGATGGCGATCTGCGCGCCTTTGCGCTGTTCGAGCGCCGCGAGCGTCGATTCGAGCGCCGCGATATCGCCCGAACCGAGCGTGCCGGTGAGATCGGTCACGCGCGCACTCAGCGCGGGAATCGTCTGTAGCGCGTCCTCGCCGAACGCCGCAGCTGCGACGAGGGTGAAGACGATCGCGAGGATCATGACGAGTTTCGACATCCGCCCTCCCCGGCCGATGCGATGCGGCGAAGTCTACGCCGGCGGGTTTGCCGCAGCAGCGCGCTCGCGGCGCTGGCGGCGGCGGCGCCGCGCCAGGAGATTCAGCGATTCGACCGCGGCCGAGAACGCCATCGCGAAGTAGAGATAACCGCGCGCGATGTGTACGCCGAGCCCGTCGCAGACGAGCGCGACGCCGACCAGGATGATGAACGCGAGCGCGAGCATCTTGATGGTCGGATTGCGGTCGATGAATTCGCCGATCGGATCGGCGATGAAGATCATCACCAGCACCGCGAGGATGATCGCCGCGACCATCACCGGCAGGATGTTGACCATGCCGACCGCGGTGATGACCGAATCGAGCGAGAACACGATATCGATCAGCGCGATCTGCGCGATGACGAGACCGAAGCTCGCGGACGCGCGCTTGCCGTCGATTTCATGCGGATCGTCGCTGATCGCTTCGAGGATCTCCATGACCCCTTTGACGACGAGGAAGATGCCGCCGCCGATCAGCACGAGATCGCGGATCGAGATCACCTGGCCGAAGAGATGGAACAGCCCGGACGAGCGATCGTCCATGCGCGCCAGATACGCGAGCGACACCAAGAGGAGAATGCGCGTGATGCACGCGAACGCAAGGCCAATGCGTCGCGCATTCGAGCGCCGCTCGGGCGCAAGCTTGCTGACCGCGATCGAGATGAACACGAGATTGTCGACGCCGAGCACGATCTCGAGCGTCGACAGCGTCAAGAGCGCAATCCAGGCTTGCGGGTCGGCGAGAAAATCCAAGCGACCAGAGCTCCTCGAAACTCAGGGTGAGACGTGTGCCGAGAGTATCAGCGTCCAGCACAACACGACGTTGAACATCAGCAACAACACGGCCGCCGAGCCCATATCCTTGGCGCGCCCGGCGAGCTCATGGAATTCCGGGCTGGCTTTGTCGGTGATCGCCTCGACCGCCGAATTCAGGAGCTCGGCGGACAGCACGAGCAGAAGGCTGCCGCAGAGGATCGCCTTCTCGATCGGCCCGCGGCCGATCCAGAGCCCGAGCGGAAACAGGATCACGCAGAGATAGCCTTCGAGCCGGAACGAAGCCTCGTGGCGCCACGCTGCGCGCAGGCCCTTCATCGACCATTGAAACGCGCGCCAGATCTGGCGCGGACCACGCGGCTCGGTGCTCGGCATGTGCGGTCGTCAGGCTGCTGCGGCCGTGGTGCCCGCAGCGCCGCGCCAGGCGATGTCGAGCTCCTTCGCGGCCTTGACGTCGTCGAGACGGCGCACCGGCGTCGTCACCGGCGCGTCCTTCATCGCCTGCGGGTTGTCCGCAGAGAGCTTGAGCAACGTGCCCATCACTTCGACGAACTCATCGAGCGTTTCCTTGCTTTCGGTTTCGGTCGGCTCGATGAGGAGGCACTCCGGAACCAGCAGCGGGAAATAATTGGTCGGCGCGTGGATGCCATGATCGAGCAGGCTCTTGGAGAAATCGAGCGCGGTCACGCCGGTCGCCTTCTTCTGCTTGGCGACGGTGACGATGAACTCGTGGCTCGCGCGGCGTTTCGGATACGCAAGATCGAAGCCCTTCTGCGCAAGACGCGCGGCGAGATAGTTCGCGTTGAGCGTCGCGTATTCGGCGACGCGGCGCATGCCTTCGCGGCCGAGCAAGCGCGCATAGATGTACGCGCGCAAGAGTACGCCCGCGTTGCCGGCAAACGTGGTCAAGCGGCCGATCGAGAGCGGACGATCTTTCTTGCGCACCCAGCCGTACGTGCCGTCGGCGCGCTGCTCGATCATCGGAACAGGCAGGAACGGCTTCAAGCGTTCCGACACGCCGACCGCACCCGCGCCCGGACCGCCGCCGCCGTGCGGCGTCGAGAAGGTCTTGTGCAGGTTCATGTGGATCGCATCGAATCCCATGTCGCCCGGCCGCACTTTGCCGAGGATCGCGTTGAGGTTCGCACCGTCGTAATAGAGCAAGCCGCCGGCATCGTGCACCAGCTTGGCGATCTCGACGATGCGCCGCTCGAACACGCCGATCGTCGACGGATTGGTGAGCATGATGCCGGCCGTCTTCGGGCCGAGCACTTTCTTGAGCGCCTCGATGTCGATATCGCCGTCGTCCTTGGTCGGGATCTCGCGCACCGTGCAGCCGCACATCGATGCGGTCGCCGGATTCGTGCCGTGCGCGGCGTCCGGAACGATGATCTCGGTGCGCTCGTTATCGCCGCGGTGGCGGTGGTACGCCATGATCATCGCGACGCCGGCGAGCTCGCCCTGCGCACCGGCCATCGGCGCCAGCGACACGCCGCCCTTCATGCCGGTCACGTCGGCGAGGATTTCCTGAAGCTCGTACATGCACGAGAGAAAACCCTGCGACAGCGATTCGGGCGCATACGGATGGCGCGCGAGAAAACCGTCCAGCATCGCCAGCGAATTGCAGGCGCGCGGGTTGTATTTCATCGTGCACGAGCCGAGCGGATAGAACTGCGTGTCGATCGAGAAGTTCTTGCGCGAGAGGTTCGTGTAATGGCGCAGCGCCTGAAGCTCGGACACCTCGGGCAAGCCGATCGGCGTCTTGCGGCGCAGATGATCGGGAATGTCGTTCGGCACCGGCGTGTCGGCGGATAGCTGCGCGGCCGCGGCGCGGCCGGGCTGGGAAAGCTCGAAGATCAGCATGGAGGCGCGGGAAGGGGGCGAAAAAGGACGCGATATGATGCCATAAACCGGCGAACGGCCGGCAATGATCGTCGCGGGCGGTCCGGGGGTCTCGCAGCGGCGGAATTCGCAATTGTTATCAGCGGATGATACTAGGAGACTCCGCGATGACCCAGGCCTTGAAACCCCGTTGAGCAACTCTTGAACGACTTTTTCGACGATATCGACGAGATACTGGGAAAGCCATGAAGAAAATCATCATCATCGGCATCGCATCCCAAGACGCCATCCGCACGCGCGCGCGAGCGATCGCTCGCGGCGAGCATCGCCCGAAGGCCGGCGAGCCGCAGGTGTGGTTCACGTCGATGCGCTCGCTCGCTGAAGTGCTGTCCGACGACAACCGCGCGCTGCTACGTGTCATCCGAGAGCAGAAGCCCGAATCGCTGCACAAGCTCGCCGAGATCACCGGCCGGGCGCCGAGCAACCTTTCGCGCACGCTGAAGACCATGTCGCATTACGGCTTGGTCGAGATGCGCCGGGATCAGCGGCGCGTGCGCCCGGTCGTCACGGTCAGCGAATTCCAGATCCGTACCGCGGCCTGACTTTCAGCCGATGCGCCCCGATGCGGCGCATCCGATAGTCTTAGCATCCCTACCGGATCGGCCATGGATCGCCGCTTACTCGCTGTCACCGCGCTCATCGCCGCACTCCTGATCGCGCTCGGGTTTGCCGGTCTCGACCGCCCGCTTGCCGAATGGGTGCGCGCGAGCGGCATTGAGCAGGCGCGCGTATTTTCGGTCGGCCTGGCGGCGCTCGATACCGTGACAGCGCTCAGTGTCTGGTTCTGGGGCGCAGGCGCCGTCGTGCTGGCGATCGGCGTGATCGGTTTTGCGGCGCGCCGCCGCGATCACTGGCCGCGCGCCCTGATCGCCGCCGCGATCGTCCAGTTCGCGACGATCGAAACGATGATCCTCGGCAAGGATCATTTCGGGCGCCTGCGACCGCAGCAGGTGCTCGAATCGGGCGACTGGTCGCATGTGTGGTTCGCCGGCGGCAATTCGTTCCCGTCGGGCCATTCGGCGTTCTACTTCGGCCTCTTGCTGCCGCTCGCGGCGGCCTGCCCGATCCGCTGGCTGCGTTCGCTGCTGATCGCGATACCGGTTTACGTGATCCTCGCGCGTATCGATCTCGCCAAGCATTTTCTTTCGGACGTCTCGACGTCCGCATTGATCGCCGCGGTTTACGCGCTGATCGCCGCGACACTGATCCGGCGCTGGCTGCCGGCACCTGCGCGCGCCTGAAATCCGATTCTTCGTTTCCGTCAGGGAGACTTTCGATGTCGCAATGGTTCTTCAGCTACAACGGCCGCCAGATCGGCCCGCTCGACGACGCGGCCGCGATGGCGCAGGCGCGTCAGAATCCGAACGGTTTCGCGTGGCGCGAAGGTTTTTCGGAGTGGAAGCCGATCGCCGATGTCGCCGAGCTTGCTTCCGCCGCCGGAACCGCCGTGATGCCGGCCTCCGCACCGCCGCCACCGGCCGGCGGCTCGCGCCGATCCGATGAAGTCGATTACCACATCGTCGGCAACGACATGCAGTTCGTCGAGATCGAGCTCGATCCCGGCGAGAGCGTCGTCGCCGAAGCCGGCGCGCTGATGTACAAGGACGCCGCCATCGAGCTCGAAACCGTATTCGGCGATTCCTCGTACGCGGGCCAGTCCGGCACGTTGATGGACAAGCTCCTCTCGGCGGGCAAGCGCGTAATCACCGGGGAAGGCCTCTTCACGACGCTGTTCACGCACAAGGGCGCAAGCGGCAAGGCGCATGCGGCGTTCGCGGCGCCGTATCCGGGCACGATCCACGCGATGCGCTTGACCGACTACGGCGGCCGCGTGATCTGCCAGAAAGACAGCTTCCTCTGCGGTGCGCGCGGCGTGCAGCTCGGCATCTTTTTCCAGAAGAAGATCCTGACGGGCCTATTCGGCGGCGAAGGCTTCATCATGGAAAAGCTCGAAGGCGACGGTCTCGTGTTCGTGCATGCGGGCGGCACGGTCGTCGAGCGCGAGCTCGCGGCGGGCGAGCGCGTCGACGTCGACACCGGCTGCGTCGTCGCGTTCACCGGCAACATCGACTTCGACGTGCGCGCGGTCGGGGGCATCAAGAGCATGCTGTTCGGCGGCGAAGGCGTGTTCCTCGCAACGCTCACCGGCCCGGGCAAAGTCTGGCTGCAATCGCTGCCGTTCTCGCGCCTCGCCGGACGCATGCTGGCGTCGGCGCCGCAGCGCGGCGGGCATCGGGATGAAGGGTCGGTGTTGGGCGGCCTCGGGAATATTCTTTCGGGCGACCGAAGCTTCTGACAATTCCTTCCTCGTCCCGGCTTTCGCCGGGACGACGGCGATATGCGCCATCCCTTCGTACGAATGTGCGCCCGCACACGCGCGAACCCGCCTCTTGCGCTACGCTCCGCCGGCTTTCTCCTCCTCCGCCGGACCCGTCCATGAACGCCCAACCCGCCCGCGTCAGCCAGACTCGCTCGTTCTCCACGATTTTCCTGATCGAACTGTGGGAGCGGTTCGGCTACTACGGCATGGCGGCCATCCTCGTCTTGTTCATGGTCGAGAAGGTCGGCTTCGACGATTCGAAGGCGAACTTGATCTGGGGCGCGTTCACGGGCCTCGTGTACGCGGCGCCGGCGATCGGCGGCTGGATCGGCGATCACGTGCTCGGCACGCGCCGCACGATGCCGATCGGCGCTGCGATCCTCGCGATCGGCTACCTGATGCTCTCGATACCGAGCGAGAACCTTTACTTCCTCTACGCGTCGATGGGCGTCATCGTCGTCGGCAACGGCCTCTTCAAGGCGAACGCGGCGAACATGGTCCGCCGCATCTACGAAGGCGACGACGCCAAGATCGATAGCGCATTCACGCTCTACTACATGGCAGTCAACGTCGGCTCGACCGTTTCGATGCTGCTGACGCCATGGATCAAGGACAACTGGGGCTGGCACGCCGGCTTCACGGTGTGCTGCGCGGGCCTCGTGCTCGGCCTCATCAATTACGTGTTCATGGTGCGCACGCTGAAGGGGATCGGCTCCGCCGTCGACGAGCAACCGGTGCGCTGGGATCGCCTAGCGATGGTGCTCGGCGTCGGCTTCGTGTGCGTCTTCATCGTCGCGTTCGTCGTGCAGCACAAGGAAGTGACCGACCTCACCATGTGGGTCGCCGGCCTCATCGTGCTCTTCATCTTCGGCTACATGATGGCGAACGGATCGAGCGGTGAGCGTGCGGGTCTCATCGCCGCGCTCGTGTTGATGGTCGAGACGCTGCTCTTCTTCATCTTCTATGGCCAGATGTCGACGTCGTTGACGCTGTTTGCGCTGCGCAATGTCGATCTCGACCAGCACTTGTTCGGCATGACGCTGTGGACATGGTCGCCCGGCCAGTATCAGGCGCTGAATCCGATCTGGATCATGCTGCTCTCGCCGATCCTCGCGTGGACGTACACGCACTTCGGCAAGACCGGCCGCGATCTTCCGATTGCTGCGAAATTCGCGCTCGGCTTCGTTGTCGTCGCGCTCGGCTTCTTCATCTTCGGCATCTCGGGCGCGACCGCGGTCGATGGCAAGGTGTCGTCCTGGTACATGATCTGGGGCTACGGCTTCTACTCGCTCGGCGAGCTCCTCGTCAGCGGCCTTGGGCTCGCGGTCATGGCGCGCTACGTGCCGGCGCGCATGGGCGGCTTCATGATGGGCGCGTACTTCGTCGCGACCGGCATCTCGCAGTACGCCGCAAGCATCGTCGCGAACTACGCGAGCATTCCGGAGAACCTGACCGACCCGCTGCAGAGCCTCGAAATCTACACGCGGCTCTTCAACAACCTCGGCTTCCTCGCGGTCGGCGGCACCGTGCTTGCGTTCATCCTGCTACCGCTCATGAAGAAGCTCTCGGCAACGCACAACGCGAAGGACGACGTTGCGCACACCGGCGCGGCCGGCGGCCTGCGCACGGTAACGGCCGAAGAGTGATCAGCGCGCCGCGGCGACGCCCGCGGCCGCATCGCTGCGATCGAAGACGCGCGTGAACTCGCGCGCGTCTTCGCTGCCCGGCTTCTTGAGGCTGACGTGCAGCTCCAGATGGCGGCCGTCTTCGGCAAGCCGATAGCGTTCTTGCAGCGTGTAGCCCGTGTCGGTGACGGTGTCGACGACAAGATCGGGGGCCTTCGAGGACAGCGCGACCGTCCCGCCGACGCCGGGACCGCTGACGTTCGTGCCGTCGAGATCGAGCTCCAGCGGATGCGTGCCGTCGTCGAGGCGGATGCGGTCGGGGTGCGTCAGCGTCGTGATCGTCACGCGGTCGGCGTAGATGCGCTCGAGGCCGCGGTCGTGCTGCTCCTTGTCGTCGGTGCCGGCCGATTTCGCGCCCGATGCATTTCCGTGGTCGTGATGGTGCGAGGCGCCCATGCCGCCGCCGTGGCCACCCATGCCACCGCCCATGCCGCCCATTCCACCGCCGGCGCCTCCCATGCCCGCTCCTCCCATTCCGCCGCCACCACCCCGCGATCCACCGCGATGCTGTCCGGCACCGCCGGTATTCGGAGGTGCGGTCGATGACGGTGTCGTCGCTGCCGGCGAGGACGCGTTGCTCAGCGTGGCGTCATAGGCCCAGCTGCCTGAGAAGGCCGCGGGCGAGGCGGGAGCGGCAGGCTCGTCCGCCTGAGCGGCAGCCACGAGACCGAGGAGGATCGATAAAACGATGCGCGGCATGGCTCTCTCGCGGCGGAATGCGGCACCCGGCACACTAGCAACGGCCCGGGCGGCCGGATGTCGCGACAATCCAAAAATCTGCAAATGCTGAGTGTCGCCACAAGCGTAAAGGCTTGCAAAGGCGCGCAAGCGCCTGAAAAGGCGGGGGTCCCGGCCGGGATTTGGGCGGTATGCTTCCGGTCCATGAGCCGCAATCGCATTCTTTTGGCCGACGACGATCAGGAGCTCGCCCAGCTCCTTCGCGATTTCCTCTCGCGCGAAGGGTTCGACGTGGTGCTCGCGCACGACGCCGATTCGGCGATCGGCGCGGCACGCGCGGAGACTTTCGACGCGCTGGTACTCGACGTGATGATGCCGGGCCGGTCCGGCCTCGACGTGCTCCGCGAGCTCCGCCGCGAGGCCGCGACGCCGGTCTTGATGCTGACCGCGCTCGGCGAGGACATCGACCGCATCCTCGGTCTCGAGCTCGGTGCCGACGACTACATCCCCAAGCCATGCAACCCGCGCGAGCTTGCCGCGCGGCTTCGCGCAGTGCTTCGACGCGCGCGCGGCGAAGGCGGCGAAGCGCTGACCGATCTTCGCAACGGACCGATCTGGCTGCGCGCATCCTCGCGCAGCGTGACGGTCGACGAAAAGCCCGTTTCGCTGACCGCAACGGAGTTCGATCTGCTGGCGCTGCTGCTGCGCGAAGCGGGCCGCGTCGTCAGCAAGGAGCGCATTTCGCAAAGCGTGCTCGGCCGTCCGCTCGGACCGTTCGATCGCTCGATCGACGTGCACGTCTCCAATCTTCGCCGCAAGCTCGGCAACGCCAGCGACGGCACCTCGCCGATCACCACGATTCACCGCAGCGGTTATCTGTTCCGGCATCTCGGTGACGCGGCATGACGCCGCCCAAGCCTGCGCCGCAGCCCCGCTTCAAAGGAGCGACGGGCTGGAGTGAAGGCGCGCGGAGTGCGCGCGCATGATGCGGCGACTCTTCTGGCGCATCTTCGCTGCGTTCTGGGTCGCGACCGTCGTCGTGCTGCTCGCGTTCGCGTGGATCACGACCAGCAATTTCGAAACCGAGAAGATTCCCGGCCTCGGCGTCACGCGCTTGCAGGCCGCGATGGACGATCTTCTCTCGCGCACGTCGCGCGAGCTCCGCCACGATGGCGAAGAAACGACGCGCCAGTGGCTGCGCGATGCGGCCGACTTCGGCCCGATCGGCATCTACGTGTTCGATCCCGCCGGTGCCGAGATGCTCGGCCGCGCGCCGTCCGACGCGATTCGCGACGCCGCCAGCGAGGTTGCAGCTGAAGCGAAGCTGCTGCCGGACAACGGCTCGGCGTTGCCGACGAAAGGCGCCGAGCGATTGCGCGCGCGCGCAGTGCGCACACGCGAAGGCGCGATCTACGGCACCGTCGCCGCGCTCGAAGGCAGCTTCTTCACGCGGCTCGTCTCGCGCCGGCCACGCACGTTCTGGTCGAACATCGCCGCGGCGATGGTCGTCAGCGCCGTCTTCAGCTTTCTGCTGGCCTGGTACGTCGCCGCGCCGCTGACGCAGATCCGTGCTTCGACACGCCGCTTCGCCGAAGGCGATCTCGATGCGCGCGTCGGCACGCTGCGCTTCGGCCGCAGCGCGGAGATCACCGCGCTCGCCTCCGAATTCGACGACATGGCCGCGCGCATCAAGGCACTGATCGAAAGCCATCGCCGGCTCGTGCGCGACGTCTCGCATGAGCTCCGCTCGCCGCTGGCGCGACTTCGCGTCGCGCTCGAGCTCGCGCGCGACGGCGACGATGCGCAAGTGCACGCTTCGCTCGACCGCATCGAGAGCGAATCGGCGCGCCTCGAACGCATGCTCTCGCAAGCGCTCGAGCTTTCGCGGCTGGAAACGCAACAACGCGCGGCGCAGGACACCGTCGCGCTCGACGAGTTGCTCGAAGACGTGATCACCAACGCCGATTACGAAGGCTTGCCGCGCGGCCGCAAGGTCGTGCTCGCCGAATGCGAGCGGCAGATCCTGACCGGCACGCGCGACGCGCTTTACAGTGCGCTCGAAAACGTGATCCGCAACGCGCTCGCGTATACGCAGGATGGAACGACGGTGACCGTGCGCCTCCAGCGCGATCCGCGCGATCCCAAAACTGCGCTCATCAGCGTGCGCGATCACGGCCCCGGCGTCCCCGCCGCGGAGCTCTCTCGCATCTTCGAGCCGTTCTATCGCACCGACGCCGCGCGCACGCGCGCGAGCGGCGGCACGGGTCTGGGTCTTGCGATCGCACGACGCGCGGTCGAGCGCCACGGCGGCAGTATCGTTGCACGCAACGCGGAGGATGGAGGGCTCGAGGTGTCGATCCGGTTGCCGACGTTGTTTCAGGCGCAGGGGTGAGGCCCTCGCCTCCAACCCCTCGTCCTCCAATTCTCAAATCAATGAACCCCGCAACGATCCACCGTTCCGGTTTCCACAACGCACGCGAGCTCACATGGACGCTCGCGTGGCTGCGCCTGTGCGCGGTGGCGGGACAGATGCTGACGGTGCTCGTCGTCGCGCTCGGCATGCATCTGCCGATCCCGGTCGCGGGGCTCGCGTTCGGTATCGGCGCGTTGTTCGTGTTCGCGCTTCTAGTGTTCTGGCGGCTGCTGCGGCCGTGGCCGGTGACGGCTGCCGAAGCGGTTGCGCATATCGCGGTCGACATCGCCGCGCTCGGTTGGCTCCTCTATCTCACCGGCGGCGCGACGAATCCATTCGTGACGCTTCTCGTGATGCCGATCGCGCTCGCGGCAACCGCGCTGCCGCTCGCGTCGGTCGCGATCGTCGCGCTCCTCGCCGCGGCGTGCTACGGGCTCCTGATTCCGCTGCACGTGCCGCTGCCGGTGCTGCATCCGCAAGGCAGCGGCGATTTCAATCTGCACATCGCCGGCATGGCGATCAACTTCGTGATCACCGCGGCTGCGCTCGCGTTCTTCATCACACGCCTCGCGCGCGCGCTGCGTTTGCGCGAGAGCGAGATCCAGCGCGAGCGCGAACGCGCGCTCCGCGACGAGGGCATCCTCGCGATCGCGACACAAGCCGCCGGTGCCGCGCACGAGCTCAATACGCCGCTCTCGACGATGCGCACGCTGCTCGCTGAGCTCAAGCGCGAGCACGCGAACGAGCACGCGCTTGCCGACGATCTTGCACTGCTCGCCGGGCAAGCCGAACGCTGCCGCGACATTCTGCGCGAGCTCGTTGCGGTCGGCAGCCGCCAGCTCGCAGGCACGCCGCAGCATCTTGCGCTCGCCGAGTTCGTGCACGACTGCGAAGTGCGCTTCCATCTGCTGCGTCCGGAAGTCGAGCTCGCGACCTCGACCGAAAGCGACGCAGCGACGCGCACGATCGAGGCGGAACCAAGCCTGCGCCACGCGCTGATCAATCTCCTCAGCAACGCCGCGGACGCCTCGCTCGGCGCCGGCAGTCCGCGAGTCGAGCTGCGTGTCGCCGCGAACGCGGATCAGGTCGAGTTCGGCATTCGCGATTTCGGCGCCGGCATCGATACCGCGCTCGTCGCGCGCTCGGCGTTCCAGTCGAACAAACGCGACGGGCTCGGCCTTGGTCTCGCGCTCGCGAATGCGACCGCCGAACGGCTCGGCGGCGCGCTCAGCGCCGAAGTTCAGGCCGACGGCGGCCTGCTGCAGCGTCTGCGCGTGCCGCTCCGCGCGCGCCGCTAACACGAGGCCGCGCGCCTGGGCGACAATGGCCGACCGGCCCAGGTTGCTCCGCATGAGCGCACAGACGATTCCGTCAGAGAAGATCTTGCTCGTCGACGACGATGACGTGTTCGTCCGCGTGCTCGCGCGCGCGTTGACCGCGCGCGGTTTCGCCGTGAGCACGGCCAGCGATCGCGCCGGAGCGCTCGCGGCGGCTCGCGGCACGCGCCCCGAGTATGCGGTGCTCGATCTCAAGCTCGGCGAGGAGAACGGTCTTGCGCTGATTCCGGAGCTGCTCGAAGTGCAGCCGGATCTGCGCATCCTGCTTCTGACGGGCTACGCCTCGATCGCGACGGCGGTCGAGGCGATCAAGCGCGGCGCCTACGATTATCTTGCGAAACCCGTGGACGCCGATCAGGTCGTGCAGGCGCTTCGCGGCGGCGGCCGCGCCGACGACGAGACCACGCCGGCATTCGCCGCGCCGCCGCTGAAGCGTCTGGAATGGGAGCACATCCAGCGCGTGCTCGCCGAGTGCGAAGGCAATATCTCGGAAACCGCGCGGCGGCTCGGGTTGCATCGGCGCACGCTGCAGCGGAAGCTTTCGAAGCGGCCGGTGCGGGAGTCGGGCGGCTGAGCTCTACGCGCCGCTCGGACGCACTTTGAAGAACATCAGCAAGCCGATGCTGAGCAGCACCTGCAGCAGAAAGCCGACGAGATCCCAGCCGACCATCCAGTACTGCGCCGCGAACGAGAACGCGAGCAACGCGCCGACGATGATCTTCGAGCGCAGATAAGCATCACCGGCGATGAGGAAATAGAGCGTCAGCACGACCGCCGTCAACGTCACGATCGGTGAAAGCGGTGTCATCGGAACGCGTCCTACTCGGCCAGTATCGCGACGTGCATCTTGCCGTCCCGATCGATCCAGCCTCGATACATGCCGTCGGTATTGAACGGCGTCGCGAAATTGCCCGACGCATCGAGCGCGATCACGCCACCGTCGCCGCCGAGTTTCGGCACGACGTCCATCACCACGGCCTTCGCCGCGTCGGCGACCGATTTGCCGGCGTACTCGACGCGTGCGCAGATGTCATGCGCGGCCGTTGCGCGGATGTAGTACTCGCCCCAGCCGGTGGCGGAGACTGCGCAGTGTGCGTTCGCGTAGGTGCCGGCGCCGATGACGGGTGAATCGCCGATGCGACCCCAGCGTTTGTTGGTCATGCCGCCGGTCGAAGTCGCAGCGGCAAGATGGCCTTGCGTGTCGAGCGCTACCGCGCCGACGGTGCCGTAATGGATCGCGCGGCCGAGAACTGAGGTTTGGTTCTTCGCTTCGGCTTTGAGCGCTTCCTGAAGCTGCTGCCAGCGCTCTTCGGTGCGGAAGTACGAAGGATCGACCAGCTCGATGCCGACGCTCTGCGCGAATTGCTCGGCGCCGTCGCCAGCGAGAAATACGTGCTTGGATTTCTCCATCACCGCGCGCGCGAGCTCGATCGGATTCTTGATCCGGTGCACGCCGGCGATCGCGCCGGCGCGAAGGGTCGCGCCGTCCATGATCGCAGCGTCAAGCTCATTGATGCCATCGTGCGTGAACACCGCGCCCTTGCCGGCGTTGAAGCGCGGCGAATCTTCGAGGACGACGAGCGCTTTCTCGACCGCATCGAGACTCGTGCCGCCGCTCTTCAGCACCGCGTAGCCCACCTTCAGCGCCGTTTCGAGATCGGCGCGCACAAGCTTTTCCTTCTCCGGCGTCAGATCCTTGCGGATCACGCCGGCGCCGCCGTGGATCACGAGGACGGGCGTTGCTGCCATGGTCGAATTCCAAAATGCGAGAACCGCGAATACCGCGAACACGCCGATGCGCACGAACGAGGCTCCCGTCACGATCGATGATCGAGTATAGCCGTGCGCGGATCAGGCGCGCTGCGGATCGGGAAACGTGACGCTCACGGTCGTGCCGACGCCCTGCTCGCTCGACATGCCGACTTCCCAGCCGAAGCGGTCGGCGAGCCGCTTGACGATCGTAAGGCCGATGCCGTGACCGCTGCCGCGGCCCTGATCGCCGCGGAAAAACGAGACGAACGCGCGCTTGAGCTCGTCTTCGCTCATGCCGACGCCGGTATCGCGCACGACGACGCGATCGGTGTCGACACTGATGGTGACGCTGCCGCGTTCGGTGTACTGGCATGCGTTGCGGATGAGGTTGCCGATCAGGATGCTGAACGCGCGCGATGACGAGTTGAGCGCGAATTCGCCGCGCTCCTCGAATTCGAGCCGCACCGGCTTGCCCTCGACGAGCGATTGCGCGCGATCGATCTCGTCGCGCACCGCTTCGCTGACGCTGAATTCCTCTTCCGGCAATCCGCTTTCGGATTCGCGCGCGAGGATCAGGAACGAATCGATCAGCGATTCCATGTCGCGCACCGAGCGCATGATCCGTTTCGCGGTGCGCTGCGCGAACGGTGGCACATCATCGTCGAGCAACATGTCGGCCGAAGCCTTGATGACGGTCAAGGGTGTGCGCAGCTCATGGCTCGCATCGCGCGTGAACGCGCGCTCGCGCTCGACGAATTCCTCAAGGCGCGTCGCGAAACCGTGCAGCGCAAGCGCGAGGCTTTCGACGTCGCCGTCGGCGCGCACCGGAAGATTTTCCGGCAGCAGCGCGTCGATGTCGGGTTGCTTGGGATCCCAGCCGCGGACGGTGTTGGCGAGCGCGATGATCGGCGAGAGCGCGCGGCGCGATGCGCGATAGGTCATCCAGGTGGTGAGATACACCAGAACGATGATGACGCCGCAGAGCACGATGCCGAACGTCAACGCGAGCGCATGCGCTCGCGTTTCGTTCAACATGAGATAGAGGCGTCCGGACGGCGCATCGACGACGTAGACGAGATCGGACTGCGCGGCGCCGATGTGGTGATAGCCGGGCGCGAGGCCACGTATCTCCACCGGCGTGTCGCTGTCCGAACCGTCGCGCTTGGCAAGATAGCCGCGTACGAAATAGTTGTCCGGCGGCGCCGCCGCGGGATCGCGCTCGAGCCGCTCGGTGTAGTACTCCGCCTCGCGCAACAGCACGCGCTTGACCACGATGTCTTCGATGACGGTGGCGGCGACATAGACGCCGATCACCGCAACGAAGCTGATCGCGGTCATCTGCAGGATGAACGCTACCCAGATCCTGCGGCGAAGGCCGCCGGCGTTATGCATCGGTGTCCCGCGCGGGCGAGCGGCGGGAGCGTCGCATCATGCGCTGCTGCGCTCGGGCGCGAGCTCCGAGTCGAGATCGGCGAGGCGATAGCCCGCGGAGTGGATCGTGTGCAGGAGCTGGCGCGAGAACGGCTTGTCGATGACCTTGCGCAGGTTGTAGAGATGGCTGCGCAGCGTATCCGAATCGGGCAGGAGATCGCCCCAGACTTCGCGCTCGATGTCGCGCCGGCTGACCACGCGCGGCGATTCGCGCATCAGGATCGTCAGAAGCTTCACGCCGATCGGCGAGAGTGGCAGATCCTTGCCGCCGCGCGTGACGCGCAAGGTGGCGGTATCGAGCACGAGATCGCCCACGCGCAGCACCTCGCTCGACACCTGGCGACGATCGCGGCGGATCAGCGAGCGGATGCGCGCTTCGAGCTCGCGGATCTCGAACGGCTTGACGAGGTAATCGTCCGCGCCGGCGTCGAGGCCGACGAGCTTATCCTCGACGGTGTCGCGCGCGGTCAGCATCAGCACCGGCGTCGACAGCTTCGCTTCGTTGCGAAGCTTTCTGCAGAGCTCGATGCCGTCCAGACCCGGCAGCATCAGATCGAGCACGATCACGTCGTAGCTGTTGGTAATCGCGATGTGAAGTCCGGTCACGCCATCGGCGGCGTAATCCACGGAGTAACCGCGTCGTTCCAGGAATTCACCGACCGTCTCGGAAATTCCGCGATTGTCTTCGATCAGCAGGATCAAGCCTGCCTGGTCGTCACGCTTGCCCACCGCCCGCCCCCATTGCGCCGCGTTCACCCGTCGAAGCTACGCGCCGCGAAGTGTGAGTCAAGTGTGAAGATACGCTTTTCCGAAGAGCAAGTCAGGAAATGAGGTGCAGAGCACATTTTCGCCTGACGGGTGCGGCGCCGCCCAGCGTCATCCCGGCGCAAGCCGGGATGACGGTAAGGTAGGTCAGGTCCCCGACTTGAGCCCGCGCTCCTCGAGCAGCGGCTCGACGCTCGGATCGCGGCCGCGGAACGCGCGATAGAGCTCGGCCATGTCCTGCGTCGAGCCGCGCGAGAGAATCATCTCGCGGAAGCGCTGGCCGTTTTCGCGCGTCATGCCGCCGTGTTCCTTGAACCAGTAATACGCATCGTCATCGAGCACTTCGCTCCAGAGGTACGCGTAGTAGCCGGCCGAATAGCCGCCGCCCCAGATGTGCGCGAAGTACGGCGTGCGGTAGCGCGGCGGAACGGTCGGCATGTCGATGTTGAATTTCTTGAGCGCGTCCTTCTCGAACGCTTCGACGTCCTGCTTGGGCGCATCGGCCGGCAGCGAATGCCACGCCATGTCGAGGAGCGCAGCGGCGAGATATTCGGTGGTCTCGAAGCCTTGATTGAACGTATGCGATTTCTTGATCTTCTCGACCAGCGCCGCCGGCATGGGCTTCCCGGTCTTGTAGTGCTTGGCGTAGTTCGCGAACACAGTCGGCTCCATCGCCCAGTGCTCGTTGAACTGTGACGGGAACTCGACGAAATCGCGCGGCACGTTGGTGCCGGCGAGCGTCGGATATTTCACGTTCGAGAGCATGCCGTGCAGCGCGTGGCCGAACTCGTGGAACATCGTCGTTACGTCGCCGAAGCTGATCAAGGCAGGTTGACCGGCGGCAGGCTTGGTGAAGTTGCAGACGTTGAACACGACCGGCTTGGTACCAAGGAGACCCGACTGATCGATGAAGCTATCCATCCAGGCGCCGCCGGATTTGCTGTCGCGCTTGAAGTAGTCGGCATACCAGAGCGCGAGCGATTTGCCGTCCGCGTCGAACACTTCGAACACGCGCACGTCGGGCTGATAGACCGGGATGTCCTTGCGCTCCTTGAACGTCAAGCCATACAGCTTGTTCGCGGCGAAGAAGACGCCGTTCTTGAGCACGTTGTCGAGCTCGAAGTACGGCTTGATCTGCGATTCGTCGAGATCGTATTCGGCTTTGCGCACTTGCTCGGAGTAGAACTGCCAGTCGTACGGCGCGAGCTTGAAGCCGCCTTTCTGCTTGTCGATCAGCGCCTGCATCATGCCGGCTTCGCCGTTCGCCTTCGCCGTCGCGGCGGGCACCATGTCCGTCATCAGCTTGATCGCATTCTCGGGCTTCTTCGCCATCTGATCGTCGAGCGAATACGCCGCGTAGTTCGGAAAGCCGAGCAGCGCGGCGCGCTCGGGGCGAAGCTTGGCGAGGCGCTGGATGATCGTGCGCGTGTCGTTCGCGTCGCCCTTGTCGGCGCGGTGGATCGATGCATCGAACAGGCGCTCGCGCGTCGCGCGGTTCTTCAATGTGACTTGCGCCGGCTGCTGCGTCGTGTTCTGCAGTACGACGACCCATTTGCCGTCGAGCTTGCGCGTCTTCGCCGCTTCCTGCGCTGCGGCGATGTCGGCGTCGCTGAATCCTTCGAGCATTTTCTTGTCGTCGAGAACCAGCGCGGAGCCGTTGTTCGCGGCGAGAAGCTTGGTCTGGAACTCGGTCGTGAGCTTGGATTCTTCTTCGTTGAGGCCGCGCAGCGTCGTCTTGTCGGCTTCGTTCAGAAGCGCGCCGGCACGCACGAAATTCTGGTAGTAGCGCTCGATCAGGCGCTTGGTTTCGGCGTCGGATTCGCTGTCGCGATGATCGTACAGCGACTTGATGCGCGCGAAGAGCTTCGGATTCAGCGCGATCTCGTCCTGGTGCGCGGCGAGCTTGGGCGCAAGCTCGGCCTGCAGCTTCTGGATGTCCTCGTTGGTATTCGATTGCGCGAGATTGAAGAACACCTTGGCGACGCGCGTCAGAAGCGCGCCCGAGCGCTCCATCTTCTCGATCGTGTTGGCGACGGTCGGCGCGGCGGGATCCGCCGCGATCGCCTGGATCTCGACGAGATGCACGCGCATGCCTTCCTCGAACGCCGGCGCGTAGTCGGCCATCTTGATGCGGTCGAAGCGCGGCGCCTGGAACGGCAGCGAGCTGGCTTCGGCAAACGGGTTGTCGGCGGGAAACTTGCCGTCCGCAGCGGCCGCACCGTCCGAGAACATCACTGCCGTCGCTACTCCGAGACTCATGGCCATCGCCAAACCGCGTACTCGCATCATTGGAAGATCCCTGTATGAAGGCCGCGGCGCCGCAAATTCCGACGGCGCGCGGCGTTGAAAGCGCGCCGCAGCGTACGGGGCGCCGGAACCCAAGGACATGTGCCGTTAGACCCGGGTTGCGCCGAAGCGTGCCGCGCCGGCCGCGACGCGCACGCTGGCCGAGCCGCTACCATGAGCGCCCTTTGACGGGAATCCGGACGATGTCGACGAGCTACCTGACACCCATCCTGCTCCTGATCGGCTCGAACGTGTTCATGACGTTCGCCTGGTACGGGCATTTGAAGTTCACCGACAGGCCGCTCTGGATCGTCGTGCTGGTCAGCTGGGGCATCGCGTTCTTCGAATACTGCCTGCAGGTGCCGGCCAATCGCATGGGCTTTGGCGTCTACAACCCGGCGCAGCTGAAGGCGATCCAGGAGATCGTGACGCTCGTCGTCTTCGTCGGGTTCTCGATCCTCTATCTCGGTGCGCCGATCCGCTGGAACCACATCGCCGGATTCGCGCTGATCGTCGTCGCCGCGTTTCTCATCTTCAAGGATTGATCGCCATGCCACGCACGGCTTCCCTCGCGGTGCTTCTTGCTCTCACGCTCATCGTCGCCGGCTGCGCCGAAGCGCCGCGAAAATCGACGGATCCGTCCGGCGCGCGCATCGAGCGCGTCGACAAGGAATTCGACCTCGCCCCGTCGATCCGCCGCGTTGCGATCGACAACCCCTGGGGCGAAATCAACATTCGCGGCCGCGACGAGCGCGAAGTCGGCATCCACGCGGTGATTCAGCGTCTGCCGCCGCGCTTCGATGAAGCACAGATGCGCTCGCATCGCGACGGCGACACGTTACGCATCGAAGTCGTGCTGCCGGCAGGCGGCACCACGGGCCGCGCCGATCTTGCGGTCTATGTGCCGAACGACATCGCGCTCGCGCTCACGACGCGCGACGGCCGCATCGCGGCGAAGCGGCGCGCGGGCGCGATCGAGGCGCGGACGGATTCGGGCGAGATCCATGCCTCCTCGATGGACCGGCTGAATCTCTACAGCCGCACCGGGCAGATCCGCGCGATCGCGATCGGCAAGCACTGGCAGGGCGAGAGCGAAGTCAGCACCGAAAGCGGACCGATCGTTCTTTTGGTGCCGACCTTCGGCGACGTCGCGCTCGACGCGCGCACCGGCGGCAAGCTCAGTACCGGTTTCGGCCTCAGCGTCCATCCGCGCGCGGAGGGTGGCCATGAAGCGCATGCGCGCTACGGCGCGGGAACATCGATTTTACGGGCGCGGAGCACAAACGGAGAAATCGTGCTTGAACAACTCGTCCTGCTGGGGGACGATAAAGAGTTGCCGGAGGATGACGACTGACTAGGCCGAAAGGCTGAACAGCGCGGGATCCCATGGCCTAAACCGTTGCCGATCACTGGGGCTCTCGCGATGAATCTCGTTTTCAAGCTCGCCGTTTCGGGCCTGCTCGTCCTCTGCGTCCCGGCGCTGGCGGCGCAGAACGCGCCGTCGAAACAAGCACCTACCGTCTCGCGCGGCGCCGACTACGTCAGCCCGCCATCGATTCCGGACCGCTTCTTCCTCGACGCGCGCACGCGGCCGATCGTGCCAGGCTGGAAGCCCGGCGATCCGATCCGCGAGATCCCGCGCCAGTTCCACGGCGAAGAAGAGCGCCAGCGGCATCCGCCGACGCCGGTCAATCCGGTCACGCACGGCATCGATGTGCTGGTCGAGTTGCAACGCGCATTCGGTACCGGCACCGACGGCGGCGGATTCACCACGCCGCTCGTGAACCTCGACGGCCAGGCTTACAACGGCGTGCATCCGCCCGATTCCACCGGCGACGTCGGCGGCGGCTATTTCCTCGAAACGATCAACAGCAGCGGCGGCACCAGCATCGTCATCTACAACACGGCCGACGGCACGATCGCCGCCGGCCCGTTCACGATGGCGGGGCTGGGCAGCGGCGGCCCGTGCGCGAATGGATTCGGCGATCCGATTCCGCTCTACGACCATCTCGCCGAGCGCTGGCTGCTGACGGAATTCTCAGGCAGCAGCAACACGCTTTGCGTCTATGTGAGCTCGACGCCCGATCCGGTCGCGACGACGTGGACGCGCTACGCGTTCAACACGCCGAGCTTCCCGGACTACCCGAAATACGGCGCGTGGCCCGATGCGTACTACGTCGGCGCCAACGAAGGCCCGGCGGTCTACGCGCTCGACCGCAACAAGATGCTCGCCGGGCAGCCGGCGACTCTGCAGCGCAAGACCGTGCCCGGCCTCGGCGGTCTGGGCTTCCAGATGCTGCCGCCCGCGTCCGTCTTCGGCTCGACGCCGCCGCCCGCCGGCGCGCCCGGCATCTTCATCCGCGACAACGACGATGAGCGCAACGATCCGGGCTCGAACGATCCCGATCATGATTTCCTCGAGCTCTTCACGCTCACCGTCGACTGGACGACGCCGGCGAACACGACGCTGACCGGCCCCGCGCAGATCGCCGAGGACGAGTACGACTCCGATTTCAACGTCACCAGCGGCTTCGGCGCGATCCATCAGCCGAACACCTCGCAGACGCTCGACCCGCTGCTCGAAGTGCCGATGGTGCCGTTCCACTACCGCAACTTCGGCACGTACGAAGTGCTGGTCGGCAATCACGTCACGCGCTTGCCGGACGACACCACCGACAACATCGCGGGCATCCGCTGGTTTGAGCTGCGTCGCACGGGCGGCGCCGCGAATCCGTGGGAGCTTTATCAGCAAGGCACGTATGCACCCGCCGACAGCGGCGGCCAGATCAGCCGCTGGATGGCGGCGATCGGCATGGATGAGTCGGGCAACATCGCGATGGGTTACAGCGTCGCGCGCTCGCCGGGCGTGTTTCCCGGATTGCGCTATGTCGGCCGCGAAGCGACCGATCCGCTCGGCGTGATGACGACGACGGAAACGACGCTCGTCGACGGCGTGAGCTCGCAATCGGGCATCGACCGCTGGGGCGATTACTTCGGCATGGGCGTCGATCCCGCCGACGGCTGCACGTTCTGGTTCACCGGCATGTACATGCCGAGCGGCGGCAACTGGCGCACGCGCGTCGCCTCGTTCCGCTTCGATACCTGCGGCACGCCGACATTCACGACGACGGCCGACAACCTGAGCCAGGGCGTCTGCGCCGCAACAGGCACGCCGGTCGCGCTCGCGCCGGTCACGGTCAACGTCAATCCGCGCAACGGTTTCAGCGATCCGGTCACGATGAGCTTCGTGCCGAGTTTGCCGACGGGGTTCAGCGGCGACTACAGCGTCAATCCGGTGACGCCGCCGGGCACGACGGTCGCGGGGCTCTCCGTCGACAACACGGCGACGCCAGGTCCGACGACGATCATCCTGCGCGGCAGCGCTGCCGGCATCGATCGCGATCTCGAGCTCGACGTCAACGTCGCCACCGAAACCGCGCCGGCACCGACGCTGACCGCGCCCGCAAACGGCGCAACCAACGTCGCCGCGCAACCGACGTTCGCGTGGGATGCGTCTACGCAGGCGGCTTCGTATCTGATCGAGATCGCAACGGACGCGGATTTCAACAACATCATCCTGTCGCAGACCGTCACCGACGCGACGTTCCAGCCGACCGCCGCGCTGCCGCTCAACGTGCAAATCTGGTGGCGCGTTACCGCGAACAACGATTGCGGTGCGTCGACGAGCTCCGTGTTCACGTTCTACACCGCGCCCGGCCCCGGCCAGTGCGGTACCGGCACGGTGACCGACGTGCTGTTCGAGGACGACGTCGAGAACGGCGTCAACGGCTGGACGCACGATGCGGCAGTCGGTACCGACAGCTGGGCGATCTCCGGCAGCCGTCCGTTCAGCGGCACGCATTCGTGGAAGGCGACGGACCCCGGTGCGATCGCCGATCAGCGCCTCACCTCGCCGGTGATCACGCTGCCGACCGATCTTGAAGGCACCAACTTCCAGTTCGAGCACTGGCCGCTGATCGAAGGCAATGCCACCACCGGCGTTTGCGCCGACGGCGGCATCCTCGAAGTGTCGATGGACGGCAGCGTGTTCAGCCAGGTGCCGGCCAATCAGTTCATCGTCGGCGGCTACAACGGCACGGTGTCGAGCGGCAGCGGCAATCCGCTCGCCGGCAATCCGGCCTGGTGCGGACTTGCGACCGGCTACAGCCAGGTCGTCGTCGATCTCGCCACGTACGCCGGCCACGACGTGCAGTTCCGCTTCCGCCTCGGCAGCAACAACACGACGCCGCGCGAAGGCTGGTACATCGACACGATCAAGACGCAAGGCTGCGGCGAAGGCGTTCCGCCCGATCGCATCTTCGCGGACGGGTTCGAGGGCACGCCGTGATCGTCTGATCTGCGACTTTTTGTGAACATCGAGCGCCCGCCTTCGCGGGCGCTTTTTTTTTGGTCCGCACGAAAGCAAGCCGAAAGACTCCGCGGCTAGCGTGAACCCGCCGTGCGCGATCTCATGCCTGCGCCGCACAAACCGCCCGCGCTGGGGAGACGCTCGCGCACGCTCATCCGCTTAAGGAGGGAGTGCTATGAAAGCTTTGTTCGCATCGATTCTGATCCTGGGGACATTCGCGATTTCAACGGCACACGCTGCCGCACCCGCGAACGCACCAGCCGGCTCTACCGGCCTCTGCAAAGACGGCACCTGGTCTTCCAGCGACACCAAGAAAGGCGCGTGTCGCGGACACAAAGGCGTGAAGGAGTGGTATGCCGCCGACGCCGCGCCGGCATCGACGCCGAGCACACCGGCCGCTTCGAAGCCATCCAAGAAAGACACCGCAAGCGCACCGACGGCGACGGCTTCGACGTCAAAGCCTGCCGATGCGACGGGTCTCTGCAACGACGGCAGCTACTACTCCGGCGAAAACAAGAAAGGCGCGTGCCGTGGCCACAAAGGCGTGAAGGAGTGGTACGGCGCGACCACCGCCGCAGCACCGGCACCCGCTCCGAAATCCGCACCTGCAGCGACGCCGGCTCCGACGTCGCCACCCGCGGTCGCGACCACACCGAAACCCGCGCCCGCCGCGATGCCGGCCAGCCGTCCCGCGGCCACGCCGTCGAGCACGCCGGCACCGGGCGGCGGAAATGGTCAGGTGTGGGTCAACACCAGCACGAAGGTCTATCACTGCCAGGGCGACCGGTACTACGGCACGACCAAGCAGGGCGAATACATGTCCGAATCCGATGCTGTCGCGAAAGGCGATCATCCGGCGCATGGGAAGAAGTGCGCTTCGTAGCAATCGCGAGCGCAGCGATGCGGCTTTCGCTTTGATCTTTTGAAAGCGCGAACCGGCGTGCCCTCACCCTACCCTCTCCCGCAAGCGGGAGAGGGGAAAAGCACCGCGCCTTGCTCTACCCGCCAGACGGTAACGTCACCTTGCCGACAACACCATGATGGCGAATTTCGCCCCCGCTGGCGGATTTCGCGCCGACGATGAAATTCCCGCCCACTTTGTCCGCCACGATATCGCCCGAACCGTCCGCGCCCACAACGGCGTCGTGTCCGATGTCGGTGAAATCGATATCGCCGGAGCTGTCGCGATCGACGCGCGCATCGCCGGTGACGTGACTCAGCGAGATATCGCCGGAGCTGTCCTCCTGCACGACCGCGCTGCCGTTGACGCCGTCGACGACGATGTCGCCGGAGCTGTCGGAGATCACGGTGAAATCGCCGGAGATCTTGCGGACGTTGATGTCGCCCGACGTATCGGTCACCTCGACGTTGCCGACGATGTCGCGCAGCTCGATGTCGCCCGAGCTGTCCTTGAGCTCGAGGCCGTTGGTGAGGCCGGAGACTTCGAGGTCGCCCGACGAATCGCGAAGATCGAGCTTGATGCCGGACGGCATGCGCACGTGCACGTCCATGTAGGCGTAGTGGCTCCCGAAGAGGCTCCAGTTGGCACCTTCGTCCGGAATCTTCGTGCCGACCGTCGCGGTCTCGCCCTCGCGCGACTGATAGAGCTGGATGCCCGCGAGCGCGTCCTGCTCGCTCGCGCAGGCCTTGCCGCGCACCTCGATCTTGGCGAGGCCGGGCACACCTTCGACGATCAGATCGCCGGCGCCCGTATCGAGCTTGAAGAGGCTTACGCCCTTCGTATCGAAATCGATCGAGCGATCGGCGCGGAACTCGCAGTCGTCGGCCAGCGCCGCGAGCGGCACGGCGGTCAGACACACGATGAAAGCGGCACGCAACATGGAACCTCCGGCGTCGGGAATGCCGGGATTCGATGCGGTGGCGTGCCCAAGGGTTTAGCTGGGCGCTAGAACGCGTCGAATCCGTCGGCGAAGATCAGATCGATGATACCGCCGACCTCGACCGCGCCGCTGTCGCAGGCAGGCCCGGTCGGGCGCGGCGCGCCGCGCTGGTCCGCCGGAAAGCCGCAGGACGCGTTCGGCACGTGGTCGATCGCGGGGTTGCCGGCGTCGGGCGGACGCGTGGAGGTCGGTCCGCCGTAGTTCGCCAAGCCGAGCAGCGGCAGCGAGGCGTTCAGCACGTCGCCGGGCCCCGTGAATGCGCTGCCGCAGCCCATGTCGTTGCTCAAGTTGTAGCCGGTCGAGGCGAGCACGCCATCGCAATTGCCGCCCGCGTTCTCGCTGACGATCGAATTGCCGACGTGCATGACGCCGATGTTGCCGCCGTCGTTGTAGAGACCGCCGCCGAAGATCGCCTCGTTGTCGGCGACGGTCGCGAATGTCACCACCGCATCGGTCGCGCTGCTCTGATAGATCGCGCCGCCACCGCCGTTCGGTGCGGTGTTGCCGTTGAACGTGACGTTGAGCGTCGAGAATGCGCAAGTGCTGTAGATGCCGCCGCCGTTCGTGTCGGCCTCGTTCGCTGCGAACGCGGAGTTGATGACGTTCATGATGTCGCCGTAGCAGCTGATCGCGCCGCCGGTCGTCGCCGCGGTGTTGTCGACGAACTCGCTGAAGTTCACGACAAGCTGGCCGGCTATCGACCAGATCGCACCCCCATCGCCGCTTTGCGCGCCATTGCCGTCGAAGAAGCTCGATGCGATTTGCACGTCCGCGGCCCAGGTTTCGATCGCGCCGCCGTAGCCGGCCATGTTGGCGCTGAAGATCGAATGCGCGATGCGCACGGGGCCGCTGCCCGCGTCGATGTAGATGGCGCCGCCGTCGAATCCATGGTTCGCGCTGAACGTCGAGTAAGAAATATTGAGATCGCCGTTGAGCTGCGAGATCGCGCCGCCGACGCCGGTCGGATTCGAAAGCGCATTGCCGCTGAATGTGCTCGACCAGATATTCAACGTGCCGTTGTTCACGACCGGGCTTTCGGTCGATGAGTTGTCGGTGACGTGTACGCCGTCGAGCGTCAGCGTGCCGAAATTCTCGATCGCATGAGAGCCATTGAAGACGCCGTGCTTGAGCGTCAGCCGCTCGAGCCGAGCATCGGCGCTCGCGAAGATCTGGAACAGCGCAGAAGTGTTGCCGCCGTCGAACGTAATGAGATCGGCGCCGTCGATCGTCACCGCGTTCGCGACCATCTTGTAGCTTGTGAACGGGATCGTCGCGAGCCCGCAATCGAAAGTGATCGTGCCGCCGCCGCTGCCGTCGACCGCGGCGAGCACGCTATCGAAACCCGATTCGTCGCAATTGCCCGGACCGACGACGCCGTCCGTCGCCCAGGCACTCGTCGCGAAGCTGAGCAGCAGAAAACCCGCAAAGATGCGTTGCATGATGTCGCCCTCCAGGCGTAGCTCGTGCTTCCGTACTCCTTCATACGGAAGACGAACCCGCCAAACGACATCGCAGCTACGCGATCTTTTCCTCGGTCTTGGCGCGATCCCAGAGCGCGTCCTGCTCGGCCAGCGACTTGCCGAGAAGCGCCTCGCCTCGATCGGCGGCCAGCGTCTCCATGCGCCGGAAGCGGCGCTCGAACTTCTGGTTCGCGTGGCGCAGTGCGCGCGACACGTCGACCTTCGCATGCCGCGCGAGATTGACGCAGACGAAGAGCACATCGCCGATCTCGTCGTTGAGACGATCAGGATCCGATCCGCCGGCAAATTCCGCACGCACCTCGTCGAGCTCCTCGTGCAGCTTGTCGAACACGGGATCGACCGACGGCCAATCGAAGCCGACACGCGCCGCGCGCTGCTGCAGCTTCAACGCGCGCTGCCATTCCGGCATGCCGCGCGAAATGCCTGCGAGCGCGCTCGTATCGGCATCGCCTTTCGACGCACGCTCGGCCGCCTTGATCGCTTCCCACGCCGCGGTCTGCTCTTCGACATTCTCGAACGACGCATCGGCGAACACGTGCGGGTGGCGCGTCACCATCTTGCGGCAGATCGCGGCGACGACATCGCCGAAATCGAAATGCCCTGCCTCCTCGGCCATGCGTGCATGGAACACGACCTGGAGCAGAAGGTCGCCGAGCTCGTCGCACAACGCGGCGTAGTCGCGACGGTCAATCGCATCGGCGACTTCATAGGCTTCTTCGATCGTGTACGGCGCGATCGTGTCGAAGTTCTGTTCCAGGTCCCACGGGCAGCCGCGCTCGGGCGTGCGCAGCGTGGCCATGATCTTGAGGAGATCGTCGATCGTCGGTTTCATGAGATGCCTTCAGGGACGCGCGAACAGCGCCGACCAATCCGCCGCCGGATCGCCGATCGCCGCAAAATCCGGATTCAAGAGCGACTCGCGCGTGTTGTACGAAAGCGGCTCGTCGCGAAAATCGACGACGCCGCCGCCGGCTTCTTCGAGCACGCATTGTCCGGCCGCGGTGTCCCATTCGGAGGTCGGCCCGAGACGAAGATACAAATCCGCTTCCGCAGCAGCGATACGCAGGAATTTCAGCGACGAGCCGAGCGGCATCTTCGCGCAGTGCCCGAGCCGCGCAAGCAGCTCGGCCTCGTGCGCGGACGCATGCGAGCGGCTGCCGGCGACGACGATCGGCGATGCGAGCTTGCGCGTCGTGACGCGCCGCGCTTTCTCGCCCGGACGACTCAGCCACGCGCCGCCGCCGCGCCACGCGCAAGCAAGCTCGCCGCCGACCGGCACCTGCACGACGCCGAGCACCGGACGATGCGCTTCGATCAGCGCGATGTTGACGGTGAACTCGCCGTTGCGCTTGACGAACTCGCGCGTGCCGTCGAGCGGATCGACGAGCCAATAGCGCGACCACTTGGAACGTTCGGACCACGGAATATCCGACGATTCCTCCGAAAGAATCGGAATCTCGGGCGTCAGCTCGGCGAGCCCTTCGGCGATGATCCGATGCGAGGAAAGATCGGCCGCAGTCAGCGGCGAGCGATCGTCCTTATGATTGACCGCGAAATCGGATTCGTAGATCTTGAGGATCGCCGTCGCCGCGCGCTCGGCGAGGTGCGCGATCCTAGGCGCGAGCGCGGCGTGATCGACGCTCACGGCTGCGGCCTGAAGCGGCCGGCAAGATATTCGCGCGCGATGAAGAGCGCGGCGATCGAGCGGCCTTCGGTGACGTCGGGCTCTTCGAGCAGGCGATGCAGCTCCGACATCTTCCACGGTACGACTTCGAGCTCCTCGGGCTCATCGCCCGTCGCGCGCTCAGGATAGAGATCGCGCGCGAGCACGACGTGCGTCATCGACGTCATGTACGCCGGCGATAGTGAAAGATTCATCAGGATGTGCAGCTCGCGCGCGCCGTAACCGACCTCTTCCTTGAGCTCGCGATCGGCGCCCTGCTCGACCGTCTCGTCGCGATCGAGCCGTCCTTTCGGCAACCCGAGCTCGTAGCGTCCGGTGCCGGCGCCGTATTCGCGCACGAGCAGCACGGTGTCATCGTCTTGCATCGGCACGATGATCACGGCGCCGAGGCCAGACCCTTTGAGGCGCTCGTACGTGCGTTTCTCGCCGTTGGAGAATTCGAGATCGACTTCCTCGGCGCGCAGGAAGCGGCTGTTCGCGACGGGTCGCGTGGCGTGGACGATCGGAGGCTTTCGCATACCGCGATTGTACGGGCTCCGGAGCCTTCGAAGATGTCGAGACGCGCGTTCAGGCGTTCGCGAACAGGCGCAACGCTTGGGCATGCAACTCCGTGGGGCCTGCAAGCGCGCTGCGCGTATCGAGCCCGATCTTAAGCCCGTCGAGATCGGTGAACACGCCGCCCGCCTCGCGCACGATCACGACCAGCGGCGCGATATCGAGAATATTGAGATCGGACTCGATCACAAGATCAATCGCACCGCGCGCGAGCAAGTGGTAGTGCAGGAAATCGCCGTAACCGCGGATGCGGCCGGTGCGCCGCACGAGATCGGCAAGCGCGTTCCAGCGCGGTCCCGCGGCGAGCGTCTTCAGATTGCCCGTCGAGATCGCCGTGCCCGCACCGAATTCGCGCGCGTCGGAAACGCGCACGCGCGCGGTGCCGTCGCGTGTCTTAAGAAACGCGCCGCCGCCTCGCGAAGCCCAGGCGCGCTCGCCATAAGCGCCGGCCGCCGACACGCCGAGCACGATCTCGCCGGCGTGCATCAGCGCGATTTGCGTCGAGAAAAACGGATAGCCGCGCACGAACGACTTGGTGCCGTCGATCGGATCGATCAGCCAGAGGAAATCGCCCTCGCCTTCGCGGCCTTCTTCTTCGCCGTAGAACGCATGATCCGGAAACGTCTCGCGCAGCACGCGCTTGATCGCCGCCTCCGCTTCGCGGTCGGCTTCGGTGACCGGCGTCTCATCGCTCTTGGTCTCGATCGAGAAATCGCGTGCGCGATAGCGCGGCAGGATTCCGGCTTCCGCGGCGTCAGCGGCACGCTGCGCGGCGTCGAGCGCGTGCGCGAGAAACGCCGTGTCGAGCGCCGTCGCCACTAGAAGAGCTTGAACATGCGCCCGTGCACGACGAGCTTGCTCGAACCGTCCGCCTGCGGCTCGCCGACGTTGCGCAGCGCTTCTTGCACCTGCGGATCGTCGTTGCGCGCACGCAGCACGGCTTGTGCTTCGAAGCCGTTCATCGAAGCGCGGAACGTCGCGTTGATCGCGAGATTGCCTTGGCCTTCATCGTGCGCCTTGCCGGCGATGCTGCCGTCCGGCTGCCCCGCGAAATCGCCGACGATATCCGAGAAGCGCGCTTCGGCCTGACCGTTGACGCCCGCTTCGCTCCAGCGCGCGTTGCCTGTCGCGCTTTGAAGAAAGCCGTCGCGCAGAGTCGCCGATTCGACGACGCCACCGACGACGCCGAGAAGATTGAGATTGGGGACATCCAGCGCCGGCGCGAGCAGCGCGGCCGGAAAACGGAAGCGTACGTCGCGCACGGACATCACGCCCGCGCCTTCGCGCTCGACGAGGCCGGCCGCATCGACATCGGCGCCCTGGATGCGCACGTCCGCGACGAGACGGCCGCGCAGCATCGCGCTTTTCGACGCGCGCCATTCGATCTCGCCGAGATCGCGGCCGAACACGCTGATGCCGTCGGCGTGACCATCCCACACCGTGCCGCGCACGCCGCTCAACACCACCGGGCCGAGATATTTCGCGCCCTGGCGATAGGCGACATCGGCCGGCAGCGTCCACAGCACGACGCCGGCGATGACGAGCAGCAGCACGAAGAGGATGAGGAGGATTTTCAGGAATCGCATGACTTATCTTTTTCTTTCACGGCGCATCTTGCAAAACCACACGCGCATTGACCAGTCCCACGCCGTCGGCCTTGTCGGCCGAGAAATCCGTCGCCTCGACGCCGTAGTTGCGCGACAACGATTCGATCCAGCCGACCAGCGTATCGAAACTCGCGAATTCGAAACTGACGCGCACGCTGTTCGCACCGACCGGCTCCACGCGCCGGAGCGCCGATTCGAGGCCGAGGCCGCGCGCGGTCGCATCGGCCAGCGCCAGCAGCGATCGGCCTTCGCGCTGGCCGCGCGAATGCGTGCCGGTGGCGCGCAAGCGCTCGACTTCGGCCTCGGCAACGCGCACGTAGGCAAGATCGCGCCGCTGCGAGTCGATCGTTTCGCGAAGCTCGGCGCGCTTGGCGGCCAGCGGATGCCAGACGAACGCCCAGCCGAGCAGCAGCACGGCCACGGGCGCGCCGATCGCGACCAGACGCTGCTCGCGCGGCGCCAGCGTCTTCCACCATGCGGCGATCACGGCGTGCCTCCGGCGCTCGCGATGCGGATGCGGCCGTCGATGCCGCCGTCGCCGGGATTCGCCGCGGTCACCGCAACGGTGAGGCCCGGGAGCGCGGCGAGCCGTTCGCGCATTGCATCCAGCGTCGCGACATCGGGCGCGAGCAGGCCAAGCTCCAGCGAGCCGTTGCGGAATTCGATGCCGCGCGCCTGCACGCGCGGCGTGCCGCCGAGCACCGGCGCGATCTGCGCAAGCACGCGCAGGAGGCCGCTCGATTGCGAGCCGCCACGCAGTTTCTCGATGCGCCGCTGCACGAGATCGGACGCCGACGTGCGCGCGAGCTCGGCATCGCCGATATCGGGAAATGCCTTGCGCGCCGCCTCTTGCGTGAGCGCATCGAGGCGCGCCGACGTACGCGAGAGCTGCGCGACTTCGAACACGAGATTGGCGAGCGCAAGCACGACGACTGCGGCCGCGGCCGCCGCGGCGATGCGCCACCAGCGAGCGCCGCGCGCGCTGCGATGTCGGGGCGCGAACTCGCCGTGCAGGAGATTCAAAGGCGGCTTGCCGAGCGCGTTCGCAAGAAACGCGAGCGGATCGTGCTGGCGCTCGTGGTATGCGGACGAGGTGATCGACAGACGCGGCGCCGGCGCATCACGGAAATCGCGGACTTCGAGCGATCGCGCACCCGCGGCGGCATTGCCGTGCGCGAGCCACGCGGAGAGCTCTTGCGGCGCGCACGCGAAAGCGGACCACGGCGCCAGCCGCACCGTCGCCCGATCGGCTTCGATCAGCGCGGTGGCGACCGGGAGCGCGAGCGAATCCGGCAGCAACGCGTCGGGCCGGATGCCGGACGAGGCAAGGCGATCGAGCCAGCCGCGCAGCGTCGCCTTGGCGACGACGGCAGCGCCGACCGTATCGCCGCTCGCTTCGGACGCCGCGAACTGCAGATCCTCGACGCCGCCGAGCAGCTGATCCTCGATCGCGAACGGCAGCGCCTGCATCAGCTGCGCGCGACTGCGCGCGGCGACACGGGCTTCGGTCAGCAACACGTCCTCGGCGGGAACCAGCACGACGATGTCGCCGGCCGCGGCCAGCACCGATTCCGGCGGAAGCCCGCGCGTCGAGCTGGCGACGCGACCATTAGCGGCTTGGCGCAGCCAAGTCGCATCGCCGGCGGAATCGAGGCGCAGCAGAAGGCGATCGGGCATGGAAGAAGTCGCTACGGAATTCCGTGGATTGTACGGAAATGCGCCGGTTCAATGCGCCGGTTCAATGCGCCGGGTCGGCGCCCTGATCGGGAAGCGCCGGCGCGACGAGCGCATCGTCGCTGCCGCGGCTGCGCTCGATGACGCGGAGGCCTTGGCCGACTGGCGCGGCAAGCCGGCGCTCGATCAGGCTGTAGAAGGTGAACGGGATGCCATCGAGCGTGATGTCGCCGCGCGCGAGGAAATAAGTGCTTTTCACGTCGGCCATCTGTGGCGTGATCGACGGGTCGACGTTCACTTGTAGGTTCGGCCACTCCTGCCTGAAGTTCGTCCAATGCGCCTGGCCGTCCTGCCACAGGCTCTCGGCCTGCGCTTGCGTGAGGGCAGGATTGCCCAGCGACTGCAACACCGGAACGCTTGCCGTATTCACGTTGAGCTTCGTCCCCGGTGGCAGTGCGCACACGGACGGCGCGAGCCGCGCGTAGACGTCGCTGGTGACGCCGCGCACGAGTCTGAGCTCCGAGACGTGCGCGAACGTGCGCTGCGCGCTCCGGTACGGCACCGGCAACGAGAGATAGTAGTTGTCGCTGGTGCTCGCGTCGGTCGTCGACACGCCGAGCCATGCGGACACCGCATCGGCGACCGCGGGATCGACGCCGCTCACGCCTAGCAACCGTCGAAACACGTTCAGCCATGTAGCGTGATCCAAATCGGCGGCCGCGAGATTGTTCAAATTGAAACAGCCGTTGAGATCGCGCGCTGACGCCATGATCATGCCGCCCGGCACCGGTTGCGGCGGCAGCGGGCGCGCCCAGATGTCCGAGTTCGTGTCCGATGCGCCTTCGTCGTTGGCGAAATCCTTCGCCAAAACCTGCGCCGCATACGATTCGAGCCCTTGCGCATACGCCTCCGCCTGCTCGTTGCGCAGTGCATTGCGCGTACGCGCGAGCGCAAGCTCGCCGCGATCGAGGAGACTTGCGATCAGGATCGCCGCGAGCGCGACGGTCAGTAGCGCAACCAGAAGTGCGATGCCTCGCTGGCGCCGGTGAGCGTTCATGGCAACGGAGCCTCGACGGCTTTCACCGGAATCGCCGACGGCAACTCGACGACGCGGCGCAACGAGCCCAAATCAGCAAGATCGATCCGGAATTCGACCGCGCGCGGCAAGTGATCCATCGTCGATGCGTCGGTGCCTGGCGAAGTCTCGCCCACTGGCCAGGTGTCACTCCAACGGCCATCGGTGCCGAGATAGCGCAAAGTGAAGCGCTCGACGCGATCGAGCGGCGCAGTCACCGCCGGCACCGTCGCTGGCGCGCGATCGAGCACGGGATAGCGGCTGCGCTGCAATGATTTGCCGTCGACGGAGTAACCGACGCGTTCGAGATTGCTGCGCGGCTCCGCACGCGGATTGGCGAAACCGAGCCACGTCAGCTCGAAACGATCCGCGGCACCTGAGAGCGCGGGCAACAGCTCGCCGCGCTCGCCGCCGCGCACCGATCGCGACACGGCCTGGCGAAGATCGCGTTCGATCATCGACACCGCGCGCACGGCGGCGGCGAAACGATCCTGCCGCTCGGCGAGCGCACCGCGAGCGCGCGCGATCCCGGCGAGCCCACCATACGCCGCCGCAGCCATCGCAGCGAAAACCGCGAGCGCGACCAAAAGCTCGATCAGCGAAAATCCCGTTCTGCGCGCGACCCGCTTCATGGAACGAGCACCGACGCGCTGAACCCGCTGATGTTTCCTGTCGGATCCTTCTCGTCGCCCGCGAACACCTGGATATCGATCCGACGGACCTCGGGATCCGCGGTCGTGCTGACGTCGCGCGTCCAGCGCCACTGCCGCGATGCGAATTCGACATGCCCGTCGCTGCGTCCGGTCGGCGGCAGCGGCGCGGCGAGCCGCGTCTCGGCGAGGACGTTCGCCGCGACCCAACCGGCCAGCGTGCGTTCGCGCAGCGCATCGAAATCGCGGATCTGCAACGTCGCGGTGCGCGTCAGCGCAAGCAACGCGAGCGCGACGACGGCGAGCGCGATCAGCACTTCGAGCAGCGTGAAACCGCGCGCGCGTGTCATGGCGTCGGCTCGAGCCGAGCGACCTTGAGTGTCGCATCGTCGGCACCGGTCACGCGATAACGCGGCGCATCGCCGAGCGTCAGCGTCAACGCGAACGGCGTGAGCTCACCCGACGAATAGCAGACCACTTGTGGAGGCGCATCGGGCGACACCGAAAGATCGACGGCGCGCCCTTCGCGCGAAAGAGCGACGCGCAGCGCATCGAGCCACGTGCGCGGCCGAAGCTCGCCGTCGGCGATCTGCTGCCAGCGCGTGCCGGCGAGGAGGCGAAACGAAAACCCGCTCGCATCGACAGTGACGCCGATCTCACGGCCGGTAAGCTCGGCTTGCGTGCACGCCTGGCCGACCAACGTCTGGAAGCGCTCCGCTTCGCGCGTCAGCTGCCGCTCGGTGCTGCCGCGGATCGACAGCGTCAGCGCGAGCGCGAGCACGCCGATGATCGCGACGACGACGAGGAGCTCAATCAATGTGAACCCGCGCGAGGCGCGCGCGTTCGCGATCAATGTGAACCCGCGCGGGGCGCGCGCGTTCGCGATCAGCGTGAAGCCGCCAGCGCGACGGCGGCGCGCATGGCATCGGGCAAGGTTCATCGCGGTCGCGCGACCGCTACGGCTGTTCCCAATTGCCGACGTCCGCGGCCTCGCCATCACCGCCGGCCTTGCCGTCCGCGCCGTACGAATACACGTCGATGTCGCCGTGCTGGCCCGGCCGCTGATAGAGATAGGGCTTGCCCCAAGGGTCTTTCGGCACGCCGTCGAGATAAGGGCCTTTCCAGTTCGGCGCGTCCGGTTGGCCGGACGGCTTGCTGATCAGCGCCTGCAGGCCCTGCTCGCTGGTCGGATAAACGAAATTGTCGAGCCGGTACATGTTGAGCGCGGTGACGATGCCCTGGATGTCCTGCTTGGCGCGCGTCGCGCGCGCCTCGCCCGGACGCTCCATCACGCGCGGCACGACGATCGCGGCGAGGATGCCGAGGATCACGACGACGACCAGGATCTCGATGAGCGTGAAGCCGCGTGGGCGACACGGGACCGGGCGGCGGAAGCTCTTCATGGCAAGACTTGTGCGGCAGCGGGTCAGGCCCGGATCATAGCAGCCATGATCCCCTCCCAAGCCGCCGCGCTCGCGGCGCGCGACCTCGCCGTCGTCTGGCATCCGTGCACGCAGATGCACGATCACGAAACGCTGCCGATGGTGCCGATCGCGAGTGCCGAAGGCGCCTGGCTTTACGGACACGACGGCCGGCGGTATCTCGACGCGGTGAGCTCGTGGTGGACGTGCCTGCTCGGCCATCGCCATCCGCGCATCGTCGCGGCACTCAAGGATCAGCTCGATCGGCTCGATCATGTGATGCTGGCTGGGTTCACGCATGAGCCTGCGATCGAGCTTGCCGAAGCGTTGGTCCGCATCGCGCCGCGCGGCGGGTCGCGGTCGTCCCCGCGCCTCCAAGGCGATGCGCCAACGCTCACCCGCGTCTTCTACGCCGACAACGGCTCCAGCGCGATCGAAGTCGCGCTGAAACTGAGCTTCCACTATTGGCGCAACGCCGGCCGCGGCGAGCGTTCGCGTTTCATCGCGCTCACCGGCGGCTATCATGGCGAAACGCTCGGCGCGCTGTCGGTCACCGACATCGCGCTCTATCGCAAGACCTACGCGCCGCTGCTGCTCGAACCGATCTTCGCGCCGTCGCCGGATGCGTACGAGGCGCTGCCAGGAGAAAACGCAGCCGATTGCGCACGGCGCCGGCGCGGCGAATTGCGCGCGATCCTCGAACGCCACGCGCACGAAGTCTCGGCGATCATCGTCGAGCCGCTCGTGCAATGCGCGGGCGGCATGCGCATGTACGATGCGAGTTATCTTTCGGGCCTGCGCACGCTGTGCGACGAGTTCGGCGTGCACCTGATCGCCGATGAGATCGCGGTCGGCTTCGGCCGCACCGGCACGCTGTTCGCGTGCGAGCAGGCCGGTATCGTGCCGGATTTCCTCTGCCTCTCCAAAGGCCTTACCGGTGGCACGCTCGCGTTGTCCGCGGTGCTGACGACATCGAACGTCTACGATGCGTTCTACGCCGATTACTCGACCGGCAAGGCGTTCCTGCATTCGCACAGCTACACCGGCAATCCGATTGCGTGCCGCGCCGCGCTCGCGACGCTCGGTGTGCTTGCCGACGAGCCGATCATCGAACGCAACCGCGCGCTTGCCGCGCATCTTGCATCTCGCATCTCGCCGCTCGCCGATCACGCGCATGTCGCCGACGTGCGGCAGACCGGCATGATCGCGGCGATCGAGCTCGTCCGGCACAAGGCGACGCGCACGCCGTTCCCTGCTGAAGAACGCCGTGGGCTTCACGTTTATCGGCACGGCCTCGAACGCGGCGTCGTGTTGCGTCCCCTCGGCAACGTCGTTTACTTCATGCCGCCTTACTGCATCACGCCGGATGAGATCGATGTCATGGTCGACGTTGCGGCCGAAGGCATCGAGCTCGCGGCCGCGGAGTGATCGAGCGCTACTTGCGCGCGAACTCGATCCGCCGATTCTTCGCACGCCCATCGCGCGTCGCGTTGTCACCGATAGGCCGATCCGCGCCGTAACCGACCGCGACCAGCCGATCGGCGTCCACGCCTTTGAGAATCATGTACGCGCGCACGGCTTCGGCACGCGCTTTCGAAAGGCGCACATTGTCTTCGGCAACGCCGATGCTGTCGGTGTGGCCGGCGATCTCGTAATTGCCTTGCTTGAGGCACGGCGCGATCGCATCGAGCAACGCGCGACCGCGAAGATCGATGCGCGATGACGCGGTCGCGAATGTCACAGCGGCCGGCATGTGCGCGCCGCAACGCACGTCTTCGGGGCGCGTGACCAGTTGCGGCACGACGACATCGATGCGATCGACGAGCGTGACGCCGGCGCCGAAGAAATCGTGCGCCCAGCGCTCGCGCGCCGCTTTGTCGGCATCGCTGCTCGCGGTTCCAGTCACGATCACCTGATCGCGATCGCAATCGATGCCGATCGGTGGGTCGGTCTTCAACGCTGCGAACAGCGTGTCGGTGTTTTCGGCGCATTTCGAGACCGCGACGGACGCGTCGATCGCAAGCTTGTCGACGACGTTCGTGGTTCCGAACGCGGCGTTGGCAGCTTGCAGCAGACGCTCTTTCGTCGCTTGATCGGGCACCGTGCCTTCGAGCACGCGCTTGTCGCCGTCGAGCACGAGCGCGAATCGCGCCAGCGTTTTCGGCGGCGGCGCGACTTCGGTCGGCGGCGGTGGAATCGTCGCCGGCGGCGCCGTGGCCGCGATATCGCTCGCGCTTCCGCAGCAGGCACCGACGCGCGGACCGAAACCGAAAAGCCACATCGCGATCAGCGCGATCAGCAGCAGCGCGGCAATGGCGAAGGTCCAGCGCCGGTACGACGGCTCGTCGATCGTGCGCGTCATGACGCCTCCTTTCGGATCAGATGCCGGCGTCCGGCCGGCCGGCGATCAGCTCGTCCTGCAAGCGCTTGAGCTCGAGCCAGCGGTTTTCCGACGCGAGCGCGGCTTGCGCGGCCCAGGAGCCTGGATTGGCGAGCTGGAAATGCGGGCCGCCGCGATCGAGGATCTCGAGCATGTCCGGCACGCCCAGGCGCGCGAGCTTGGCGAACGAATTGACGCCGTTCGCATGAAAGAGCTCGTCGATCTTGGGACCGATGCCTTCGATGATCGTCAGATCGTCGCCGTGCTTGAGATTGAATCCGGCGACGCGGGCCGCGTGGACGTCGATGACGCGCGACGGCGGCACGGTCGCTGCGGTCACCAGCGCTTCGTGCGGCTCGACGATGGCTTCGGAGCGCTCTCCAGCACGCGGCGCCGCAGGCGGATCCTTGCGCAGGAGCTTGGACAAAAGCCAGTTGAGAAGCCAACCGAGCAGCAAACCCAGCAAGAACCACCAGAAGCAGCAGGCGAGTAGAGTCATCGAATCTCTCCGGAACAGGCCGCTTGCGCGCCAGAGAATACTCCTACTTGGAGCCGCGTTAACTCAGTGTCATCGAGCGGTAGTCCGCGTGTGCCTTGCGATGCGCACGACCCCCCACTACCGGTTGTCGGCGTGTCGCGGTACTGTCGGAGCTGCGGGTGTCCGTGCAGACCGGCGGATATCACGCTGTCCTTCGCGCCACGGAGACGTCCATGCGCATTCCCCGCATCTACGTGCCGCAAACCCTTCGCCCCGGGCGCGAAGTGGAGCTTCCGATCCAGGCCGGCGAGCACCTTGCGCGGGTGCTGCGCCTGGACCGCGGCCATCCCTTGCGCCTGTTCGACGGCAGCGGCGATGAATACGAGGCCGAGCTCGCCTCGCTGGCGAAGCGCTCGGTGACCGCGCGCGTGCTGGAATCGGCCGCCGCCGAGGACCGCGAAAGCCCGCTTCGGATCACGCTCGCGCAAGGCATCGCGCGCGGCGAGAAGATGGACTGGATTCTGCAGAAGGCGACCGAGCTCGGCGTCGCGCGCATCGCGCCGATCGTCACCGACCGCACCGAGGTCAAGCTCGATGCCGAGCGCGCCGAACGCCGTGTCGCGCATTGGGAGGCCGTGGTCGCCTCGGCCTGCGAGCAGTGCGGACGCAGCCGCCTGCCGCCGGTCGACGAGCCGCTGAAGCTCAGCGACTGGGCTGCATCGCTCGACGACAGCGCGGGCCTCCGGCTCGCGCTCGATCCCGAAGGCGATCTCGCGCCGCGTGACCTGCCCGAGTGCGAGCGCGCGACGCTCGCGGTCGGTCCTGAAGGCGGACTATCGGATCACGATCTTGCGACGTTGCAACAGGCCGGATTCCGCGGCCTCAGGCTTGGCCCACGCATCTTGCGCACGGAAACGGCTGGGCTCGCGGCGCTCGCGGTGATGCAAGCACTGCGCGGAGATTGGTAGCGGACTACCGCCCGGCGGTCGCGGAGATGCGAAGCGGCACCGGCGTGACGGCCGATTTTCCCGAAGAAGCCGCGCGCGTCGCCAGCGCGATCGACAATCCGAACAGGACCATGTGCACGAAGAGGTTGAGCGCGACGCGATCAGGCGAGAACGTAATCTTCAGCGGATAGGCCGACAGCGGCAACACGACGAACGTCATCGAAAGATACACGAGCAGGCCAAACGCAAGGCCGCACGGCACCGCGCGCCGGACCATCACCGGAAACCACCGGCTCGCGACGAAGAAGATCGTCGCCCAGAGAAACGACAACATGAAATGCAGCACGAAACCGAGCGCAGCGATCGGCGCGCCGCCCTCGAACGCCGCCGAACCGAGCAGCCCGCTCGCAACCGATTGCAATACGCGCATCGCTTCGACGCCTCGGAACGACGAATAGACAACCGCGTACGTGATGTCGAACGCTCCGGCGATGCCGCCGCCGACGAGGATGGCGAAGAGTGCAGGATGGCGGCGCATGATTCGTGGAGTCGATCGCTCTAAGCGGTACGGCGCCCAAGCGCCGGGTCCGCTCATGTTCGCCAATGGCAATGAGCCATCAAGCACGCACGAAGCGTTTACCGTTTGCGGAAAGTGCGAAGAGATCGACGACGCGGGTCAGTTCAATAGTTGAACTGCATATCCCTGACACGCCGATAGCTCACCACCGCGAGCACCGCGCAGACCGCGCCGAACAGCAGCGGGAACCACCCGAAATATGTGCCTTCGACGACGGCGCGGGCGCCGAACGCGAGGAACAACGTGCCGAACGCGGCCAGCGTGACGGACGCCATCGGAAACCGTTTCGGTGCGCAGCCGACGCCGTAGACGCCCTTGGCGCGCTGATTCATTTCATGAAGGTCGGTGGCTTCGACGCGGCAGATTTCGCTGCAGACGACGGCGAATCCGAGATCTTTCGCGCAAGCTCGACAGATGGCGCGTCCACATGATTTGCACGACGCGACGGCGGGCTGGGACGGGTGCTTCAGGCATTCCATGTCGGCGACTCCGGGTGGCTTTGTAGCAAGTACGAAAATCGGCGGCGAAGGCCGCCAATCCGTCACCCGGAATCGGCCGTCAGGCCACGACGGCCTCCGCGACCATACCTTCGATCAGGCCAAGATCCGGAATCACCGCACGATCGTCGCGCACGAGCACTTCGGCGCGGATGCCGATCGGATGCGCGTTCTCATCGCCCGTCGGAATCAGCGAATCGGGCGTGATCGTGGTGAGCCGCGGGAATCCCTGCGCGAGCAGCGCGAGGAACGGCATCTTCGAATTGCCGCCGAGCGCTTTCAGCACGGCGACGCGCGCGTTCGTGTAGACCTCGTCCGCAACCTGTCCCGTCAGCATCGGAAACGAGAAGAGCGGCAAGCGCCAGCCGCGCCACGAAAGGCGGCCGAGCAGCCATTTCGGCGCGTTCGCGATGCGCTCGGGCTGCGAATAGGTGATGACTTCGGCGACGGTCGCGTTCGGCAGCAGCACGCGCCCGCCGGTGACCGGGATCATGACGCCGCGGATTTCGCGTGGCATTTCGGGCATGTGTGCGTCCTCAGCGTTTGTTCGCGTCGGCCAGAAGGTGCTCGGCGAGCTCCTTCGGCGACCCCAGGAATTTCGCGACGCCAGCTTCGATCACGCCGTCGATCATCGAGCTCACCACGCAGGTGTCCGGATGCTGCACGTAAACGGTGCCGCCCTTGCCGGTGAGGTACTTCGCGCCCTCGACCGAGTCGGTGGTCATGCCCGAGAAGATGATCGCGCTCGCGCTCGCGCCGTAGCGGTCGGCCGCATCGCGCAGCACGCGATCGATCGACGGGCTGTACGGTGCCTCGCTGGCGCTTCGTTCGAGTACGACGATACCTTCGGGATCGACCTGCAATCGGTGCGTCGTCGGCACGATCAGCACTTCGCCATGACCGACGCGCTCGCCGTGCGTCGGCGTGCGCACCGTCAGCGGCGTGCCCTTGGCGAGCTGCTGCGCCATCAGATCGACGAACTCCGCACCCATGTGCTGAGCGAGCAGGAACAGCGCGGGATAATCGCGCGGCAGCTCGCCCAAAAATTCGCGCACCGCTTCGGGACCGCCGATCGACGCGCCCAGCACCCAGACGCGCTTGATCTTCGCGGGCGCTTTCACCTGATCGGGATCGAGCCAGGTTTCGTGCGCGCGCTGCTCGACCTGCTGCGGCGCGACGGCTTCCTCGATCGGCACGAGCTCGAACGAGAAATCGAGCGACGACGGCACCGGCGGCGCTGCCGCATCGGTTGTCTCCGGCGCAAGATATTCGGCCGCGCTCATCTTTTCGATACCGAATTGCGCCGGCTTCGAGGGCGCGGACGGCACGGGAGGCGGCGGCGCGGCGGCCTCGCCTTCGAGCATGTCTTCGAGCGACCAGTCCGCAGCGGCCGCAAGGCCCGCCATCGAAGCGATCGTCGTCTCGGGCTTCAGAACCGGCGCGGACGGCGCGTCGACCGCGTCTTCCTCGATCAGCGTCAGGCCCGACACGTCGATGCCGCCGAGATCCACATCGTTGGCCGCCGTTTCGGGTGCGTGCATCGACTCGATCGAGCCGAGATCGCCAAGATCGCCGACATCGATCGCGTCGGATTTTGCGGGCGAAGCCGACGGCGAATCTTCGAGAAGACTGTCGAGCATCGAAAGATCGAACACGTCCTCATCCGCGGACTCGAACACCGGCGCCGGCTTGCGATCGGCCTGAGGCACATCGTCGAGGAATTCGTCCGCGAGCGTCGCTTGCGTTCCGTCACGCGGCAACGCGGGCGCGGCCGTCACCGCTTCGAGCGTCGAGAAATCGAACTCTTCGGCGGGCGGCGGCGCCGGCGTCGGGAACGACGCGGTGGCCGACTGATTCATTTCGTCGTAGCGCGATTCCAGCATGTCGAGCGGACTTGCGGTTTCGGCGACGACCGAATCGAGCTCGGGTTCGGGCGGCTGAGGCTCGATCAGAGACGGGCGATCGGCGGTGAATTCGGGTTCGGATGTCGCCAGCGTTTCGAACTCATCCGATTCGTCAGTCGCATGCGCCCTCGAAATTGCGCTGTCCGCCTCAGGCGCGGGAATCGCCTCGGCGCCTTCCGGCCGCGGCGGATCGATATCCGCCTCGCCGAGGATCTTCGCGGCGAGATGACGCGCCCAGCGCGCCTGATCCCAACCTGAGAGACTGCTCGATACTTGCGCGTCGTTGAAGACGACGCTGTAGCGATCGTCTTCGAGAAGACCATAGACCTCATCGAGATGCGCCTCGACCGCAGGATCGAGATTGACCACGACGACCCGCGCACCGGAATTCTCCAGCGCCACCGAATCCAGATGATCGGTTGCCGCTTCGTACACGATCGGCGTGCCGAGCGTAGCCAGCGTGTCGCGCAAATGACGGCCAAGCTCTTGCGTCTGATAGAGCAGCGCGACCGCTACGTTCGATTGCGTATTACGCACGATCAAGTCTCAAGATTTCCTGCACATGACGCAAAAGATCGGCTTCCTGGTAAGGCTTGCCGAGATAACGCTCGACGCCGATTTCTAGCGCGCGCTGGCGATGCTTCTCGCCGGTGCGCGAGGTGACCATGATGATCGGCACGTCCTTGAGACGCGCATCGTTGCGCATGTAAGTCGCAAGCTCGTAGCCGTCCATGCGCGGCATTTCGATGTCGAGCAGCATCAGGTCCGGCACTTTCTCCTGCAGCTTCTCGACGGCATCGAGGCCATCTTTCGCAGTGATCACGTCGAGCTCGGCGCGTTCGAGCACGCGCGTCGTCACCTTGCGCATCGTGATCGAATCGTCGACCACCATGATCAGCGGATGACGGCGATGCTCGTGCACGACCGCGGGCGGCGTGTAGACCGGCATCTCGGCGACACCGGCTTCGACACGCGCGCGCAGCGCCGCCGAGCGGCGCACGAGCGGCGCGAGGTCGAGAATCATGACGACCGAGCCGTCGCCCATGATCGTCGCGCCGAAAATGCCGGGCACGGAGCTGATCTGCGGTCCGACGGACTTGACGACGATTTCGCGAGATCCCACGACCGCATCGATGCGCACCGCAGCGCGCTGATCGCCGGTGCGCGTCATGAGAAGCGGCAGCTGCGTCTCGTCGATCGCGCGTCCGGCCGGCACGCCGAGGAGCTGCGAGAGCTCGTAGATATTGAATTCTTCGCCGGCGTAGCTGTATTTCGGATTGCCGCTGGCAAGGCGGCGATCGAGATCCTCGCGCGCGATACGGACGACGCCCTGCACCGACGACATCGGAATCGCGTACGTGCTGTCGCCGAGCTTGACCAGGATCGCCTGCGTCACCGCCAACGTGAACGGAAGGCGGATCGTGAATGTCGCACCGCGGCCTTGTTCGGAATCGATCAAGAGCGAACCGCCGAGCTGCTTGATCTCGTTGTGCACGACATCCATGCCGACGCCGCGGCCGGCGAGCTGCGTGACTTGCTCGGCGGTCGAGAAACCGGTTTCGAGCACGAAGCCGTAGAGATCGCGATCGGAGAGCTCGACGTCAGGTTTGAGCAAGCCGCGCTCGATCGCCTTCTTGCGAATCGCCTCGCGATCCATGCCGCGGCCGTCGTCGGAGACGCGCAGCACGACTTCGGTCGCCTCGCGGCTGACCGCGATGTTGACCAGACCTTCGGACGACTTGCCTTTGGAAAGACGTTCTTCCGGCGCTTCGATGCCGTGCGCGAGCGCGTTGCGCAGCATGTGCTCGAACGGCGCTTTCATGCGTTCGAGCAGGTTGCGATCCATTTCGCCTTGTGCGCCGTCGACGCGCAATTGCGCTCGCTTGCCAAGCTCCTGCGCAGCCTGGCGCAACGTGCGGCGAAGGTTCGGCACCAGCGAATCGAACGGCACCATGCGCGTGCGCATGAGGCCTTCCTGAAGATCGGAGCTGACGCGCGATTGCTGCAAGAGCAGCGTTTCGGACTGGCGCGTCAAATCGTCGAGCAGGCCCTGAATCGAGACCAAGTCCGACACCGACTCGCCGAGCGCGCGCGACAGCTGCTGCAGCTGCGAGAAGCGATCGAGCTCGAGCGGATCGAACGCGGTCTGTCCGGGCGCGTGATGCTCGCGCTGATAGCGCGCGATGATCTGCGCTTCGGTTTCGATCTCGAGCTTGCGCAGCTGCTCGCGAAGGCGCGAGACCGTCTGCTCGAATTCGATCAAGTTGAAACGGAACGTCGAGATCTGCTGCTCGAGGCGCGAGCGGTAGATCGAGACTTCGCCCGCGTAGTTGACCAGCGAGTCGAGCAGCTCCGAGCGCACGCGGATCATTTCCTGCGGGACGCGCGGCGCTTCTTCTTCATCCAGCGTCGGCAGATGACGCGGTGCCGGACGCGCGACCGGCGCTGCGGCCGGCGCAATCGGTTCGGCCTTCGGAGCCGCGGCGACGGGCTCGTCGGCGGTCTCGACGACAGGCGCGGTTGGCGCTTGGAATGCCGCCGTCTCGTACATTTGCGCCGGAAGCTCGCCCGCGACCAGCGTTTCGAACCGAGTGATCGCGTTCTGCGGCATCGCGATCGCCTGGCGTTGCGCGACGCGCTGAACCAGTGCGTGCAAACGATCGAAGCCGCGCTCCAGCGATTCGACCGCGACGCGATCCATCGCGCGCCGGCCTTCGCTGGCCGCGTCGATCAACGATTCCATCGCATGGCTCAAATCGCCGATCGGCGCGAGACCGGCCATGCGCGCGCCGCCCTTGAGCGTATGCAGATCGCGCTGCAGGCCAACGATGAGCTCGCGCTCCTGCGGCGCTTCGCGCAAACGCGCCATCAGCGAATCGGAATGATCGAGGATGTCCTCGCCTTCCTGCACGAAGATCTCGAGGAGATCATCATCCATATCTGCAAGCTCGAGCGGGCCGTCGGGCTGCGGATCGTCAGTGATCGGCGGCGCCTCGGCGCCGGTCAGGCGCGCGGCGGCAGGCGCCGGCGCAGCGGCGACCGGTTCCGGCTGCTTGGCTTCGACAAGCGGGACTTCGACAAGCGGCGCTTCGACGTCACGCACCGGCTCGTCATCGGTCGAAGCAAGCTCGACGACCTCGTCGATGTCTTCCGCCTCGAACGCAACCGCAGGCACTTCATCCTGCGGCACATAGATTTCCGGCGGCGCCATCGCGGACGTCGGCGCGTGTGAATCGGCTTCGTCCATCGCGCTGAGGAGCGCGGTGTCGACGAACGTCGGCAAGCCGCTGAATGCCGAATCCGACGCTTCTTGCGTTGCGGCTGGAAGCTCGTCCGCGATTTCGGTTTCGGGCAGCGGTGGATTTTCGAGATCGAACGCGGACAGCGAAGCGGCGAGATCTTCCGGAACGTCGGCGAAGCCAGGCTCGAGATCGCCCTCGTCGAGCGCCTGCACGAGACTGCTGGTCAGATCTTCGTCCGCGACCGCGGGCGTCGCGTGATGGCTCGATGCATCCTCTTCGGCCATCGTGTCCTCGAGCGCGATCTCTTCGATCGCGAATGCGCCGACGATGTCGTCATGCCGCACGTCGCTCGGCGCAAGATCGGCGCCGGTGTAGAGATGTAGCGAAGTTTCGGGTTCCGGTAGCGCATCGCGCAGCGCAGTCACGCGCTCGATGAGCTCGTGGCTGTCGGGCATGCGGCTCGATCCGGCGTCCAGACGCGCGACGACATCGTCGGCCAGCGCGACGGCCTGCTGCAGCACGTCGATGCCTTCGGCATCGGGCGCCTCGCCGATCCCGCGCAGGCGTTTGACGTAGCCTTCGAGCGGCGCGAGCACGTGCCCCAGCGCGGGAATGTCGACCATCGCGATCGCGCCGTTCAGCGTGTGCACGGCGCGCAGCAACGCTTCGCTCGCGACGACCGGCTTGGGCGAGCAGCGACTCAAGTAATCGTTGATCACGCCGAGATGCGCGGCGACTTCGCTCTTCAAGATATCGAACAGCACCGGATCGATGTTCGGCAGCGGTCCGGCTTCGAGCTCTGCGGCGCGCGGCGCGAATGCGCTTTCGATGTCGATCTCGTCCGGCAACGGCTCGGTTGTGGCGATCGCGGCGATGCTCGGCGCAAGCGGAACGCGCCGGCGCACGACGCGCTTGACCTTGCGCGTGGCCGCGCGCGTGGGCACATGCGCATCCTCGCCGGCGGCGATGCGATCGGCCGTCGCCATGATGCCGTGGATGTTCGCGGCCGGCGCAGCGCCGCCGCGAAGCGCAGCGAGGAGCTCGGGCAGCGCTTCGAGCGCATGATCGACGAGCGCGACGACTGCATTGCCGGGCACGATCGTGCGATCGAGCACGCGATTCAACATGTTCTCGACCTTCCAGCTGAACTCGCCCAAGGTCGCCGCGCCGACGAGGCGGCCCGAACCTTTCAATGTGTGGAACGAGCGGCGCAGCGGTTTGAGCGCGTCGAGGTTTTCGATGTCCGCCTTCCAGACCGGCAGCTGGCGGCGCATGTTGTCGATTTCTTCCTGGACTTCCTCGACGAACACCTCGCGGATTTCATCGTCGATGTCCTCGTTCGATGCGCTCTGGAAGCCTGCATCGTGCGCAGGCTCCACCGGCACTTCTTCTTCGATCTCTTCTTCGACTTCGGTCCAGCCCTCTTCGCTGTCGCCGGTTTCGGCGAGACGAAGGCCACCGAGATCGTGCGCGAACGGCTCGGGCGTGCGCGCTTCGCCGACGATGAGATCGCCAAGGCCACTGCCCGGCGCGATCTCGACCACGCTCAAATCATCGGGATCGGCCGTCGCCTGGAACTCTTCGGTTTGTCCGCGCCATTCGCCCGACGGAATGCCGATATCCGGCAGATCAATGCTCGGCATGTCGAAATCGGATGCGGCATCGTCCGCGTCCGCGCGCAAGCCATCGCTGCGTCCGCTCGGGAGATGCTCGCTCCAGCTCGGAAACTCGTTGCCGGCGGTCGCGAACGATAACGATGAGAGATCGCGCTCGCCGGAGGCGGACGATGTCGGCAGACGCACATCGTCGCTGCCGCCGTACGCGAGCGCGGCAGCCGCGGCGAGCGCGGCGGCGTCGGGGTCGGCCGGACGCAGGTCGCGAATCGGTGTCGGTGCGCTGGTGGTCGGCGCCGGCGCATCCGGCGCGATGCCGGAACCCGGGCCGCCACCGCCCGGAGGCACCGGCCAGTAGCCGAGTGCTTCGAGACTTTCGCGGGTGACGTCGAGAATGCGTTCGCGATTGCCGCGCTGCTCGCGCGTCGCTTCAAGGTAATACTCGATCGCGGCGAGCGCATCGGCGAGCTTGTCCATCTGCTCGGCGGTCGGCACGCGGCGATGTTGCAGCAATTCGGTTTCGACGAAGCGCACGATACCGGTCATCAGCTGCGCAGCATCGCCGAGGCCGAGCATGCGCAGCGCACCGGAGATTTCTTCGAGCAAGCGCGGAATCTGCTCGACGCGCGCGTGCTCCCACGGCGATTCGATGAACGCGATGATGTCGTGCTTGGCCTGCTGGATATTGACCGCGGCCTCGCGCATCAGCGCATCGAGAATCTTGCGGACTTCAGCCTTCGGAAGCTCGAGCTCGCCGTCGGCCTGTTCGCTTTCGCCGCCGGCGCCGAGGCGTTCGATGTGATCGTCGAGCGAGGCTTCGACGTAAAGCAGAGCACCCGCGACGTCGAGCAGCGCGCCCTCGTCGATCGGACGACGATGATCGGCCATCTCCTCGATCACCGTGCGCTGCTCGCTGACCACTTTGCGCGGCATGCCGAGGCCGAGCATGCCGAGCGTATCGCCGACGCGATCCAAGATTTCGGCCTGGCTCGAAAGATCAGCCGGATTCGCATCTTGTGCGCGCAGGAAGATGTCGAGCGATTCCTTGACGCGCAGCAAATCGTCCTTGATCGCAACCGAAACCGTATCGAGCAGATTGCGGTTGTGGCCCGTCATCGAGCCTTGCGCGTGCTGCAGCTCCTTCTGCGTCGGCAGCAGCGTGTCCAGACGATACGTGCTGCGCACTTCGCGCGCGCGCGGACCCTGGCCGCTCGAGTGCGCGATGTAGTAAAGAAGATTCTTGATCAGCTCGCGCGGCGGATTCTTGGCGAGGCCGGCTTCGCCGTGTTCGGCGAAGCGGCGGATCTCGCGATCGACGCCACCAAAGAGAAGCTTCACGGCGACGCTCGCTTCGAGCCCGCCGTCGCGAACCGCTTCGATCACGCCCGTGGCGACCCACCAGAGCCGGCGCGCTTCGACGCTGTGCGAGAGTGCGCGCAGCCGATCGAGCACGTTGTTGAGACGATCGAGATGCTCGCCCGCGCTTTCGTCGCGGAACCACTTGAGAAGCGCGGCCTGGAACGCAAGACGCAAGCGCAACGCCTGCGTGCGCAGTTCCGCCGGCGAGAGCGGCGCGGCGCTGCCGGCCGCACCCTCGGGAAGATCGACGTGCAGATCCGGCGAGAACAGCGCCGATTCGGTCAGAAGATTGTCGCCGCGACAAGCGCGCAGATCATTCAAGAGCGGCAGAAGGACGATCGGAATGTCCTTGTGGCCACTCTGCACGCGCTCGAGGTAATCGGGCAGCTGCACCATGCCGCGCATCAGCACGGAATAAGCTTCGTCGCGCTGCTTGACGGTGTCGGCGAGCAAACCCTGCGCGAGACGCTCCATCTCCTCGACGACCATCGCCGCGCCGTAGAGCTCGACCATGCGCAGCGTGCCCTGCACCTGATGCAGGTGCTCGGCGCTGGCGCGCATGAGGCCGACGTCGGACGGATCGTCGACGTAGGCTTCGAGCGCTTCGCGCGACTGTTTCAAGGTCGCGTCGAGCTCGTGCTTGACCCAATTGAGAGCGGTGAAGTCGATGTTGTCGTGGAGTTTCATACCACCCTCGATGAACTCTCGCCGGCGTCAGGGGCGCGGCGTCGTGTCGGATCGCGCTCCGTGCGATTCGCTCAACCCGGCAACTTGAAGTCAGCAACCGACCGTCGCAGATCGGACGCGAGCTGCGCGAGGTTGCCGATCGACTCGGCTGTCTGGCTTGCGCCGACCGACGTCTGCGTCGTGATCTCCTGAATCACGTTCATCGTCGCCGAGATGTTGGTCGCCGCGGCCGACTGCTGACGCGCCGCGGTCGAGATGTTCTGAATCAATTCCGCAAGATCGTTCGACACTTTTTCGATTTCGCCGAGCGCGAGGCCCGCGTCCTCGGCGAGGCGTGCGCCGGAAACCACTTCGGACGTGGTCTGCTCCATCGAGCTCACCGCTTCGTTGGTGTCGGACTGAATCGTCTGCACCAGCGTTTCGATTCGCTTCGTCGCGCCCGACGCGCGTTCGGCGAGTCGCTGCACTTCGTCGGCGACCACCGCGAAGCCGCGGCCCGCTTCGCCCGCGGACGCGGCTTGAATCGCCGCGTTCAGCGCGAGAATGTTCGTTTGCTCGGCGATGTCGTTGATGAGCTCGACGATCGATCCGATTTCCTGCGAGGACTCGCCGAGGCGCTTGATGCGCTTGGACGTCTCCTGGATCTGATCGCGGATCGAATCCATGCCTTGAATCGTCTGGCGCACGATCGCAGCGCCTTTCGCGGCGATCTGCACCGAGCGCTGCGCGACTTCCGCCGATTCGGTCGAGTTCTTCGACACGTTGTCGATCGACGATGCCATTTCGTTAATGGCGGCCGATGCGGACGTGATCTGCTGCGCCTGATGCTCGGCGGCTTCGGCAAGATGCATCGCGGTCGCCTGCGTTTCCTGCGCGGCGGCGGACACCTGCACGGCGGTTTCGTTGATCGTGGTGACGAGGCTGCGCAGCGCTTCGACCGCGAAGTTCACCGAGTCGGCGATCGCGCCGGTGATGTCTTCGGTGACGGTCGCCTTGACCGTGAGATCGCCTTCGGCGAGCGATCCCATTTCGTCGAGGAGGCGCAGAATCGCTTCCTGGTTACGCTGATTGAGCTCGGCGGATACCTGATAGCGGCGCTGCTGATCGCGGATCAGGTTGACGCCGAGGAACAGCAGCAACAAGAGCGCGGCGCCGGCGGCGATCGCACCCCACCACGGATTCGGAAAGAGGCGCTTGGTCGGCAGCCCGTCGATCAGCTGCGCGACGCGGCCCGCGCTCAAGAGCACGCTCTGGCTATCGTTGAAGATCGCGTCGGCTGCGTCCTTGACCTGCTGCAGGTTGGTCGATGCGTCCTGGATCTTCTGGATCGGCTCGGCGAGGCCCGTCCACTGCTGCGAGATGTCGCCGATGATCTGCTTCGCGTTGGGATTGTCGAGCGCGCGGATGTTGAGCTCCGGCGCGCCGCTCAGAAGTCCGTTGACCACCGCGCTGTACAAGCGCGCGTCGCGTGCGAAGCCGTCGGCCGAAGCTTGCGTATCGGCACCGCCGGCAAGAATCTTGGTAACGCGGCCGCCCATACGGTCGGCGAGCTGCATCTGGCGCGAGGAGATGTAGACCTGCGAGGCACTCGCGTTTTTCTCGGTGAGGATGTTGACGACTTCGTTCATGCGCGAGTTGAGCGCGGAGAGCTTGTCGGTGAAATCCTTCGCGCTGGTCGCGGCGCCGAGCACGATATCCTTGTTGCCGAGAATCTTGGTCGAGTTGGTCTGCAGCGCGGCCCAGGCCTTGGTCAGCGCGTCGAGCTCGGGTTTGATGGTCGGCTCGGTGCTGTAGCCGCGCATGCCGCGGTTGTCGCCGGCGTTGAGGTTGCGCACGAAAGTGTCGATGCTGCCGCGCGCGCTTTCGAGCTCTTTGAACGCAAGATCGTTGCCGCCCGCGGCTTCGGACGCGTACTTGGCGAGCGCTTGCGAGAGCACCTGGATCTGCGTCGTGTACGAAACCGCTTGGCGATCCTGGTTGTTCTTGTAATAGAGATAACCGAAGTCGACGATCGCGAACAGGAAGAGCAGACCGAGCACGACGAACAGCACGGTGTTCGCGCTGCCGCCCCGCTCTCTGCCCAATGCGCCCGAAGTCGTGCTCATGCTCCACCCCTTTGTGATTCGTTACCAAAGGCCGGCCGCCCGCCGACCCGCGCGCCAACGACCAAAGACCCGCGCAGCGGCATCTGCCGCTCCGGGTCTTTAGCCACCGCGCGCGTGGACACATCGTGCCCGAGAGGTTTCGTGCGCCTCTTTCGCGTCTTCGCGGTTGAATCCGCTGTCAACCTGTCAACTCTTCGTAAAAAATGAGCAACTTTCATGCCGAGCCCTGCTGGAATTCGGCCGCGCGCACCAACGCGGCCATGCTGAACAATCCCCAGAGGACGTCGCCGAGTTGCAGGTTCTCGCCAACGAAGCGCTGATAGCGCTCGTCGGCCTCGCCCACGGCTTCGGCGCGTTGTTCTTCGGAAAAGCTGCGCTGGCCGAGCACCTCGTCGATCAGAAGACCGACGCTGCCGGTCAGCTGCCGCACGACCAGCACGCGGCTCGCCTCGGTCGGAACGCTGCGCTCGCCTTCAACGAAGCCGCGCAAGTCGATCACCGGCACGAGGTTGCCGCGCACGTTGGCGATGCCGAGAAGCCAAGTTCGCGTGCCCGGCACCGGCGTCAGCGACGGCGGCGTCAGGATTTCGTTGACTTCCGCGATCACGCTGACGAAATGCCGCGCGCCGACGCGAAAGCCGATGCCGCGCCAAAGGCCCGGCGCTTCGATCTGCTCCGGCAGGCCCGCGACGTGCGCGAGACTGCGCCGCTCGTAGTCGGCGAGGACCTCGAACGGCGTAACGACGGAGTGATCGGCGGCGATGACCATGTCAGCCCGGCAGAAGATCGCTGATGCGCGCAAGCAGATCCTTCTCGCGCACCGGCTTGGTCATGAAATCCTTCGCGCCCTGGCGCAAGCCCCAGACGCGGTCCGCTTCCATGGATTTGGTGGTGATGATCAGGATCGGAATCGACGCGGTCTGCGCGTCGCGCGAGAGATCGCGCGTGGCCTGAAACCCATTAATGCCCGGCATGATCACGTCCATGATCACGAGGTCGGGCCGCTCGCGCTTGACCAGCGCGATGCCCTGCTCGGCGCTCGGCGCGCTGGAGACGCGATGGCCGCCTTTGGCGAGCATCGTGCTCAATGCGTGCACGTCGGTCGGTGAATCATCGATGATGCAGATGTGTGCCATTTCATCCCCTGAAGATCTAATGGCGTTTTCAGTTGAATAGCGCGGCCACGGACAGCGGCCTTTTGACGTTCGCGATCATGGAAGAGCGCTTGCGTCATTGAACATGTCTACGGATCGCGCCGAGCAACTCCTCGCGCGTGAACGGTTTGGTCAGATACTGCTCGGAGCCGACGATGCGGCCGCGTGCCTTGTCGAACAGGCCGTCCTTCGAGGACAGCATGATCACCGGCGTGCCCTTGAACATCTGGTTGTTCTTGATCAGCGCGCAGGTCTGATAGCCGTCCAGACGCGGCATCATGATGTCGACGAAGATGATCTGCGGCTGCTGATCGGAAATTTTCGCGAGCGCCTCGAAGCCGTCGGTGGCGGTGACGACCTCGCAGCCCTCCTTGCGCAGCAGCGTCTCAGCGGTGCGGCGGATGGTCTTCGAATCGTCGATGACCATTACCTTCACGCCGGTCAGGCTGCCTTGTTTCGTGTCGTCCACCTCGGACCCCCTACCGCCTACAGAAACGGATTACCGGCATGCGAGAACCGTGCCGGTTGCCGGCCAAAAAATTGCCGCGACAAGCGCGGCTCCGACGTCCGACGACGGCATCTCGCGTGTTATCAAGCCTTCTTAACCAAAACTTATCGAAGCTGTCAAGTTGTGCTTGTAAACCCGCGAATTACCACAAGAACCGTGGTGCGATCGACGCGCCGATATCAAGCCCGAACCCAGCCCGAGTGTAGTATAGGAACACCACCCGTGTTGCGACGACGGTCGCGGCCCGCATCGCATTCCCCCGGAGTTTTCGATGACCCGCACTTTGGCCGTGCTGATGGATCCTATCGCCGCGATCCACCCCGAGAAGGATTCGACGCTGGCGATGCTCCTCGAAGCCCAGCGGCGCGGCTACCAGCTTTCCTACATGCTCCAGAGCGGCCTTTCGCTGCGCGGCGGCGAGCCGTGGGCCAGGATGGCGCCGCTCGAAGTCCGCGACGATAACGAGGACTGGTTCACGCTCGGCGAGGCGTCCTGGCGCGAGCTGGCCTCGGTCGACGTGATCCTCGCGCGCAAGGATCCGCCGTTCGACGATCAGTTCCTCTACGACACGATGGTCCTCGAGCTTGCCGAGATGCGCGGCGCGCTCGTAGTGAACCGCCCGCAGGGCCTTCGCGACGCCAACGAGAAGCTTTTTTCGCTGCATTTCCCGCAATGCACGCCGACGACGATCGTCTCGCGCGACGCCGCGGAGATCCGCCGTTTCGCGTCCGAGCATGGCGAAATCGTGCTGAAGCCGCTCGACGGCATGGGCGGCCGCTCGATCTTCAAGAGCCGCGATCACGATCCGAACCTCAACGTCATCATCGAGACCTTGAGCGACAACGGCCGCGCTTTCGTCGCGGCGCAGCGCTATATCCCTGAGATCGTCCAAGGCGACAAGCGCATCCTGATGATCGACGGCGAGCCCGTCCCGTACGCGCTCGCGCGCGTGCCGCAGGGCGACGATTTCCGCGGCAATCTCGCGCGCGGCGGCAAGGGCGTCGGTGTGCCGCTCTCCGAGCGCGATCGCTGGATCGCGAACGAGGTCGGCCCCGAATTGAAGCGCCGCGGCATGCTTTTCGTCGGCCTCGACGTGATCGGCGACTACCTGACCGAGATCAACGTCACATCTCCGACCTGCATTCGCGAGCTCGACAAGGCATTCGGGCTTAACATCGCCGGTCAATTGTTCGACTGCATCGAAGCCGCACGCGTTTGATGGCTACTTCGGGACCCGGCAGCGCCGATCGACTCGGCGTGACCTTGCTGTTTTCGCTGATCGCGCATGGCGTGTTCGCGCTCGGCCTCACGTTCGAGTTCGAGAAGCCGGCGCCGCAGCTGCCGTCGCTGGACGTGATCCTCGTGCAGTCGGCGAACGGCGAAAAACCCGAGAAGGCCGATTTCCTCGCGCAAGCGACCAACAGCGGCGGCGGCGACGCCGAAAAGGCCAAGCGCCCCTCGCAGCAGCGTTCGAGCCCGATCCCGAAAGCCGTCGCCGGGGTCGCGCCAGTACCGCTCGAAAACGCAGCGCCAAAACCGGCCGTGCCGACCGAGGCCGAAGTGCTGACGCAGAAGCGCTCGAATTTCAGCGTCACGACCGATACCGCCAAACCTGATGTGCCCGACCACCCGGCCGTGCTCGACCGCGAGATCGAGCAGCGCAAGCTCGAAATGGCGCGGCTCGCGCAGGAGATCCAGCGCGAATCCGAGCAATACGCCAAGCGCCCGAAGCGCAAGTACATCTCCGCGAACACCAAGGAATACGAATTCGCCGCGTACATGCGCGCCTGGGTCGCGCGCATCGAGCGCATCGGCAATCTCAACTATCCGGACGAGGCGCGCCGGCAGCAGCTGCACGGTCAGCTGGTGCTCACGGTCGGCCTCAATCGCGCGGGGCAGATCAAGAGCATCGACGTGATCCAGTCGAGCGGCCACAAGGTGCTCGACGATGCCGCCATCCGCATCGTCCACCTCGCCGAGCCCTTCCCAGCGCTGCCGGAGGACAAGGAAAAGGTGGACGAGCTCTATATCACGCGGACTTGGCAGTTCTTGCCCGGCGACATCCTCCGAAACCGCTGATCTCTCGTTTTGCCGATTCGCTAACGCGGCGGTCACCCGGGTTCAGTACAATTCCCGCCATGGCCGAATCGAGTCCGCTGACCAATCAGCTGTTGATCGCGATGCCGGCATTGCGCGACCCGAATTTCGCACGCGGGGTTACGTTTCTTTGCCAGCATGGCGAGGACGGCGCGATGGGCCTGATGATCAATCGCCTGTCCGAATACCGCCTCGGCGACGTGCTGGCGCAGATGAACATGAGCTCGGACCTGCCCGACGTCATCGACGCGCCGGTGCTGATCGGCGGCCCGATGCAGCCCGAACGCGGCTTCGTGCTGCATTCGCCGCAGGGCGACTGGGAATCCTCGTTCCGAATTTCCGACCGGCTCAGCGTCACCACATCGCGCGACATCCTGGTCGCGATGGCCGCCGGCGAAGGCCCGCGGCATGCGATCGTCACGCTCGGCTATTCGGGCTGGAGCCCGGGCCAGCTGGAGCAGGAGCTGCGCGACAACGCCTGGCTGACCGCGCCGGCGTCCGAGGAAGTGCTGTTCTCCACGCCGCTCGAAGAGCGCTGGGAAGCCGCCGCGAACATCGTCGGCGTCAACCTGATCCAGCTGACGAGCTATGCCGGCCACGCCTGAGCCGCTCGCGGGCGATCCCGCCGCCAGCGTGCTCGGCTTCGATTTCGGAACCCGCTTTATCGGCGTTGCAGTCGGCAATCGGCTGAGCGGCGCGCGCGCGCTGACCACGGTTACCCACACCGGCGAGCCCGACTGGAAGCGCATCGACACCCTCATCGCGGATTGGCGCCCGCCCTATCTCGTGGTCGGCCTGCCGCTATCGCTCGACGGCAACGAGCAGCCGATGAGCCGCGCGGCACGCGGATTCGCCGCGTCGCTCGAAGCGCGCTATCACGTTCCGGTGCGGCTCGTCGACGAGCGTCACAGCTCGCTCGAAGCCTCGCGCCGCTTCGCCGCGCAGCGAAAACAAGGCAACGCGCGCCGCAAAGACGCCGCAGCGCTCGACGCGATCGCGGCCGGCATCATCCTCGAACACTGGTTCGCCCAGCCGACGGGCAACGCATGAATTTCGCCGTGATTGCGCAAATCGACGCGCAGCAGCGCCTGCGCCACTTGATCTCGCTGAACGGGCTCGGCCGCGAGCGCATCGTCGCGCTGCTCGACCGCGCGGCGGAGCTGCGCGAGGCCTATCGCCGCGGCGAGCTGCCGCGCGTTCTCGCCGGCCGCACCGTGATCAACCTCTTTTTCGAGGCCTCCACTCGCACGCGCACGAGCTTCGAGCTCGCAGCGCGAAGGCTCGGCGCGGACGTCGTCAATTTCGATATCGCAAGCTCCTCGACCAGCAAAGGCGAGACGCTCGAAGACACGCTGGCAACGATCGAAGCGATGGGCGCCGATGCGTTCATCGTGCGCCACAAGGAAAACGGCACGCCGGCGCGCCTCGCCGCACACGCGCGCCGCGCCGCGATCGTCAACGCGGGCGACGGCAATCATGCGCATCCGACGCAGGGCCTCCTCGATCTGATGACGATCCGCGATCGCAAAGGCGACATTGAGGGTCTCAATGTGACGATATGCGGCGACGTGCGCCATTCGCGCGTCGCGCGTTCAGACATCGACGGGCTGCTCGCGCTCGGCGCCGGCGAAATTCGCCTGTGCGGCCCCACCGCACTGCTGCCGCCGGCCGCGGAATTCCCGGGATGCCGCATCGTCGAGGATTTCGACGCGGCGCTCGCGGGCAGCGATGTCGTAATCATGCTGCGCCTGCAAAAGGAGCGCATGGAAACCGCGCTCGGCCTCGGTGAATCGGCATATTTCGACGCCTACGGGCTCAGCCCGAAACGCCTTGCGTTGGCCAAGCGAGACGCGATCGTGATGCATCCGGGGCCGATGAACCGCGGCGTCGAGATTGCCGATGAGGTCGCCGACGGCGCGCAGTCGGTGATTCTGGATCAGGTCGCAAACGGGATCTTCGTGCGCATGGCCGTGCTGGCCGAAGTGCTGAAGCGCTGAGCGTATCCGGCACTACGGCGCGTGCGGCGTGAGCAAGAGATCCAGGTGCACGCGACCGTCCATGTCCGCTGCCTGATTCACGCGCCGCCACGCGGCCATCACGGCGCCGGCATCGACGCAATCCTCGGTCGTGCCGTCGCGATGCAGCACCGTGATCGACGGATACCACTCCGACAGCCATTCGAGAAATTCGAACGGAGATTCGCCCGACGCGCGCTCGATCGCCCAGGGATGAAATTCGAGGATCAGCGGCGGCTGAAAACGATCGAGCAGCTGGTGCATGCCGCGCAGCGCGCGCGGCTCCATGCCTTCGATATCGATCTTGACCAGATCGAGCCGCGCGAGACCCGATAGCGCATCGTCGAGCATCAGCGACGGCACGCGCACCGTCGCGCCGCCGCTTTCCTCGCGCAGCCGCTCGCCCGCGGCCGCCGGCGTCGCGCTGTTCGACGTGCTGACATTCGTGCGCAGCTCAATCTCGCCGCGGCGATCCGAAGCGGCCGCGCGGATCAGCTCGACATTGTCGAACACATTGCGCCGGCACGCGCGCTCGATCAGCGCGAGATTGCGCGGGATCGGCTCGACCGCGATCACTTTTCCTTCCTTGCCGACCAGCGAAGCTGCGAGCGTGGTGAACACGCCGATGTTCGCGCCGACGTCGAGGAACGTCGCGCCGGGCACAAGACGCTCGCGCACCGCGGGTTCGACGTGCGCATCGTGAACTTGCCCCGCGATCAGCGTCGCGCCGATGTGCGTGTCGCTCGCGTGCGCGTAGAGCCGATAGCCTTTCGCGGCGATTTCCACCGGCACTTCGTCGCGATTGACGACATACCAGCGCCGGCCGTGCCAGCCGGGACCCGCGGCTTTGTCGTCGACGGCGTCGAGGAGCTCGAGATTCGGATGGCGCTTAAGCTCGCGCAGAAGCGCGCCTTCCTCGAGCGCATGCATCTCGAACACGGCGCTGCGCCGCCACGCGAGACGGCGCAGCGGATTCAGCCAGCGGTTGGAGACGCGCGCGAACACTTTTCCGCGCAGGCTTTCGTCCGGCCCGTCGACGAAATGGAACACGGCGACGCCGCCCGGCGCGAGGATGCGGAAGAACTCCGCGACATAGCCTTTGGCCAGCGCCGCGGGGATGTGTTGCAGCGTGATGCTCGAATAGACGAGATCGACGCTGGCATCGGCGACGTTCTCGATGCGCGGCGACGGATTCTCGCGGAACTCGACGTTGGCGACATCGCGATTCAGCGAGCGCGCGGTGTCGATCATGCTCGCCGACACGTCGACGCCGATCACCTGCTCGAAGTGCGCGGCGAGCGCGCGGCTCAAGCGCCCCGCGCCGCAGCCGAAATCGAGCGCGAGCGCGCGACCCGCCGGCCAGCGCCGCGCCGCCAGCAGATGCATCTGCGTGTCGATCTCGGCGCGGCCGGTCGCGAAGAATTCTTCCGGGTCCCAGCGCCCGCCGCGCTTGTCGGCGTGCGAGAGCACGGCCCAGAGCGGATCGTCGCGGCCGAGCGTCTGCCAGACGCGGCGCAGGTGATTAAGGTCGTTCATGAGAGCGCGAATGTTGAATCGCGAAGCGCAAATGGTAAAGGCCGGCAGCGCCGGCCCTTACGATTCGCCATTTGCGATTTGTAGCCGAGGATCAGCTCTCGACGAGCTCGACGCCGTCCAGGCCCTGCGACAACGTATGCGCGTCGCCGCCTTGCGCCAGCTTGATCTTGAGGCGCACCTCGTTCGCCGAGTCGGCGTGGCGGAGCGCATCCTCGTAGCTGATCTCGCCGGCCTGATAGAGCTCGAAGAGGCTCTGATCGAACGTGCGCATGCCGAGATTCGTCGATTCCTTCATCACGTCCTTGAGCTTGTGGATCTCGCCCTGGCGGATGTAGTCGGCGACGAGCGGCGTGCCGAGCATGACTTCCATCGCGACGCGACGCGCCTTGCCGTCCGGCGTCGGAATCAGCTGCTGCGCGACGACGCCCTTCAAGTTCAGCGAAAGATCCATGAAGAGCTGCGAGCGGCGATCTTCGGAGAAGAAGTGGATGATGCGATCCATCGCCTGGTTCGCGTTGTTCGCGTGCAGCGTGCACAGGCAAAGGTGACCGGTTTCCGAGAAGTTGACCGCGTGCTCCATCGTCTCGCGCGTACGCACCTCGCCGATCATGATGACGTCGGGTGCCTGGCGCAGCGTGTTCTTGAGCGCGTTTTCCCACGTATCCGTATCGATGCCGAGCTCGCGCTGCGTGATGATGCAGCCTTCGTGCTTGTGCACGTATTCGATCGGGTCTTCGATCGTGATGATGTGGCCGGTCGAGTTCTGGTTGCGATAGCCGATCATCGCGGCGAGCGACGTCGATTTACCGGTACCCGTGGCGCCGACGAACATGATGATGCCGCGCTTGGTCATCGCCAGCGACTTGATGATCGGCGGCAGCGAAAGCTCTTCGATCGTCGGAATGCGCGTTTCGATACGGCGCAGCACCATGCCGACGCAGTTGCGCTGATAGAAGCACGACACACGGAAGCGGCCGACGCCGGTCACGCTGATCGCGAACTGGCACTCGTGCGTCTTTTCGAACTCCTCGCGCTGCGAGGGCGTCATCACGTTCAGCACCATGTCGCGCGACTGCTGCGGCGTCAGCGCGTTCTGCGTGATCGGCGCGATGCGCCCGTGCACCTTCATGGAAGGCGGCACGCCGGCCGTGATGAAAAGGTCGGACGCCTTCTTGTGCGTCATCAGTTTGAGGAACGAGGTGAAGTCGACGCTGCTGCTCATGGCCTTGCTCCCGGGTCTCGACTACCCGACGATGGATCCCGTGTCACGGTACGTCCCTGTACTGCACGGGATGACGGCATCCTGCCGTCATTTGAAGATTTCCTTGTTCTTCGCATACCCGATCGCCTGCTGCCTCGTGACAAGGCCGCGCTTGACCAGATCCTGCAAACACTGATCCAGCGTCTGCATCCCGTACTGGCTGCCGGTCTGGATCGACGAATACATCTGCGCGACCTTGTCCTCGCGAATCAGGTTTCGGATCGCGGGGATGCCGACCATGATCTCGTGCGCCGCGATGCGTCCGCCGCCGACCTTTTTCAAAAGCGATTGCGAGATCACCGCGCGGAGCGACTCCGACAGCATCGAGCGCACCATCGGCTTCTCGCCGGCGGGAAACACGTCGATGATGCGGTCGATCGTCTTCGCGGCCGATGACGTATGCAGCGTTGCGAACACCAAGTGGCCCGTCTCCGCGGCAGTCAGCGCAAGGCGGATCGTCTCGATGTCGCGCATTTCGCCGACGAGCACGTAGTCCGGGTCTTCGCGCAGCGCCGAGCGCAGCGCCTCGTTGAAGCCGTGCGTGTCGCGGTGCACTTCGCGCTGGTTGATGAGGCATTTCTGCGAGGTGTGCACGAACTCGATCGGATCTTCGATCGTCAGGATGTGCGCGTATTCGTTCTTGTTGACGTGGTCGACCATTGCCGCCAGCGTCGTCGACTTGCCCGAGCCGGTTGGACCCGTGACCAGGATCAAGCCTTGAGGCTGCGAGATCAGCTCCTTGAAGATGCGCGGACAGCCAAGATCTTCGAGCGTCAGCACCTCGGACGGAATCGTACGAAACACCGCGCCCGCGCCGCGGTTCTGGTTGAACGCGTTGACGCGAAAGCGCGCCAGGCTCGGGATCTCGAACGAAAAGTCGACCTCGAGGAATTCTTCGTAGTCGCGCCGCTGCTTGTCCGACATGATGTCGTAGATCAGCGAGTGGATCTGCTTGTGATCCAGCGCCGGGATGTTGATGCGGCGGACGTCGCCGTCGACGCGGATCATCGGCGGGAGCCCAGCCGACAGATGAAGGTCCGAGGCCTTGTTCTTGACCGAAAAGGCCAACAGTTCGGCAATATCCATAGATGTCCCCTGGAATCCGAAAGGCGCCGCCTCGCGGCACCTCGCAAAACCCGCTACCCGGGCGAGTATAGCTCGCAAAAATCATGCCCGATCAGGCCTCTCCCATGAATTCCTGCGAATCAGCCTACAGTTCCGTGCTGAAACGCATCGCCGCGGCCAGCCGCGCCACCGGCCGGACCGAGCCCGCCCGCCTGCTCGCGGTCGGCAAGACCCAGCCGCCCGAAGCGCTGCGTGCGCTCGCAGCGCTCGGCCAAGCCGCTTTCGGCGAGAACTACGTGCAGGAGGCGCTCGCCAAAAAGGCCGCGCTCGCCGATCTCGATCTCGAATGGCACGCGATCGGCCCGCTGCAATCGAACAAGACGCGCGACGTCGCCCGCCACTTCGACTGGCTGCAGACGCTCGATCGCGACAAGCTGATCGAGCCGCTCGCGCGCTATCGCCCGCCCGGACGCGCGCCGTTGAACGTCTTGATCGAGGTCAACATCGACGATGAAGCGAGCAAATCGGGCTGCGCACCGGACGAGATCGCTCGTCTCGCCGATCGGATCGGCGCGCATGCCTCGCTCCGCCTTCGCGGCTTGATGGCGATCCCCGCTCCGACGCCCGACCTCGACCGCCGCCGCCGCGCGTTCGCGAAGATGCGCGCGCTGCTCGATACGCTCGCCGCCGGCAATGCGGCGATCGATACGCTGTCGATGGGCATGTCCGACGATTTCGAGCTTGCGATCGCCGAGGGCGCGACGATGGTGCGCATCGGCTCGGCGTTGTTCGGGGCGAGGAGCCGGAATGCGCGTTGAGCGATCGGTTTGCGCACGCGCTTGCTATCCTTGATGCGAATCGAATCCGATCCCGCGATGCCCAATCCCGAATCCCGACTCCCGAATCCCGGCCCCATCGCCTTCATCGGCGGCGGCAACATGGCGCGCAGCCTGATCGGCGCGCTGATCCGTGGCGGCGCTGACGCACGCACGATCGCCGTCGCCGAGCCCAGCGCCGAGCTTCGCGCCTCGCTGCAACGCGATTTCGCCGTGGCGACGCACGCAGCCAACGCCGATGCGGTTGCGCACGCCAAGACCGTGATCCTTGCCGTGAAGCCGCAGGTCATGCGCGAGGTCTGCACAGGCATCGCCGCGGCGATGACGTCGACGCAGCCGCTAGTCATCTCGATCGCCGCCGGCATCCGGCTCGATCAATTGCAGACCTGGCTCGGCGGCGCGCTGCCGATCGTGCGCTCGATGCCGAACACGCCCGCGCTGATCGGCGCCGGCGCGACCGGAATGATCGCGAACGCGGCGTGCAGCGAGGCGCAGCGAACGCTCGCCGAACGCATCCTCGGCGCCGCCGGACGCACGGCGTGGATCGCTGACGAAGCATTGATGGACACGGTCACTGCGCTATCAGGTTCAGGCCCGGCGTATTTCTTCCTGCTCGTCGAAGCACTCGAAGATGCGGCCGTCGCACAAGGCATGCCCCGCGAAACCGCGCGCATGCTCGCGAGCCAAACCTGTCTTGGCGCCGGCCGCATGCTCGCCGAAAGCGGCGAAGCGCCCGCGACGTTGCGCGAACGCGTCACATCGCCGGGCGGCACCACGGCCGCAGCGCTCGCCGCGTTCGACGCGGGTGGACTGCGCGAGCTCGTCGCCGATGCGATACGCGCGGCGACGCGTCGCGGACAAGAACTCTCTTCGCGCGATCCTTGAAATCGCGAAACGGAAAACGGAACCGATGAGCTATTTCGCCAACGCAGGCCAGATCATCATCCAGTTCGTCTTCGGCGCGCTGGTCTCGCTGATCGTGCTGCGCGTGCTGCTGCAGTGGGTACGCGCGAACTTCTACAACCCGATCTGCCAGTTTCTCTACAAGACGACCAACCCGGTTCTGATGCCGCTGCGCAAGGTGATTCCCGCGTGGCGCAACATCGATATAGCTGGCCTGGTGCTCGCATGGCTCATCACCGCGATCAAGCTCGTGCTCTTGTACGCGACGGTCGGCAAGAGCGTCGGCCTCGCCGGCCTGGGCGTGCTCGCCGTCGCGGACCTTCTCGATTTCGTGCTGCTGCTTTACATCGTGCTGATCCTCGCCGGCGTCGTCATCAGCTTCGTCGGCGCCGATAGCTATCACCCGATCGTTCCGCTGGTCATGCAGCTGACCGAACCCGTGCTGCGCCCGCTCCGCCGCGTGATCCCGCCGATCGCCGGCATCGATTTCTCGCCGATGTTCGCGCTGCTCCTGATCACGCTCGCACGCGTGCTCGTCGCAAGCCCGCTGCTCGATTTCGGCGAGCGCCTCGCGCGCGGAGGCTGACCGCATGTTTGCCCGTACCGCGTTTCTTGCAACGGCACTCCTCATTTCCACCGCCGCCGTCGCGCAATACGCCGAAGATTTCGGCGCCTACCGCGTACGCTACAGCGCGCTGCCGACCGACCAGCTGCTGCCCGAAGTCGCACGCTCGTACGGCATCGTGCGCTCGCGCCAGCGCTGCCTCGTCAACATCGCCGTACAGCGCACCGCCTCCGGCGATGCATCCGCACCCATGCGTGCGACGCTAAGCGGCACCGCAACCTCGCTGACCGGCGATCGCGTGCCGCTCAGGTTTCGCGAAATCGCCGAAGAAGGCGCGGTCTACTACATCAGCGAACTTGCGATCACGACACCGAGTACGTATCGCTTCGCGATCGATGTGACGCCGGAAAGCGCGACCGCGCCGTACGTGCTGCGCTTCAATCAGGATTTCGTTTCGGACTGATCGCCCATCGCGCGATCAGCGCGTGCAGCGCATCGAGCCCGTCGAACAAAGCCGCGGGTCCCGGCTGCAGGATGATCGGCGATTTGATCTCGTGCAACGCGCCATCGCGCACGGCCGGCATCGCGTCCCATCCCGGCCGCGCCGCGACTTGCTCGGGCCGGAATTTCTTGCCGCACCATGATCCGAATACGATATCGGGCGCGCGTCGCACAACCTCCAAGGGATCGGCAAGAATGCGATCGCGCGCGAGCGGCATCGCCGCGCGTTCCGGAAAGACGTCGTCGCCTCCGGCAATGCGGATCAGCTCGGCGACCCAGCGGATGCCGCTGATCAAAGGATCGTCCCATTCCTCGAAGTAAACACGCGGCCGTCGAGGGAGCGCGGCCGCCTTGCGCTCGACGTCGGCGATATGCGCCTGCGCACTTTGCGCATATGCCTCGGCGTTATCGGCGGCGCCGACCAGAGCGCCGAGCCGGCGGATGTAGTCGAGAATGCCGGCAACGCTGCGGTGATTGGAGATCCACACCTCGACGCCTGCGCGGATCAGATCGCGCGCGATGTCGGCCTGGATATCGGAAAAGCCGATGGCGAGATCGGGCTCGAGCGCGAGGATCGCGCCGGTTTTCGCGCTCGTGAAAGCCGACACTTTCGGCTTTTCCTTGCGTGCTCGCGGCGGCCGCACGGTGAAGCCGGAAATGCCGACGATGCGATGCGACTCGCCGATCGCGTAGAGCACTTCGGTCGGCTCTTCGGTGAGGCAGACGATGCGTTGCGGGCCGATCATCGTCGTATTACGGATACAGCAAGCCCTTGCGCCATCCCGCCGAGTCGCGCTCGTAGCACACGCGCTCGTGCAGCCGAAACTGCGCGCCGTACCAGAACTCGATGCGATCGGGCGCGACGACATAGCCGCCCCAATGCGGCGGCCGCGGGACGGAATCCTTGAAGCGCGCTTCGAACTCGGCGACGCGCCGCTCGAACGTCGCGCGATCGGGCAGCGGCTGCGATTGCAGCGAGGCCCACGCGCCGATCTGGCTGCCGCGCGGCCGCGACGCGAAGTACGCGTCGGACTCCGCCTCCGGCAAGCGCGCCACGCTGCCTTCGATGCGCACCTGCACCGGATCGCGCAGCATTTTCCAGTGGAAGCAAAGCGCGACCTGCGGATGCGCGGCGAGCTGCGCGGCTTTGGCACTTTCGTAATTCGTGAAGAAGCGAAACCCGCGCGCATCGACGCCTTTGAGCAACACGATGCGAGCCGAGACGCGGCCGTTCGCGTCCGCAGTCGCGAGCGTCATCGCGGTCGGTTCGGGATCGCCGGACGCGCGCGCATCGTCGAGGAGGCGTGCGAACGTCGCCAGCGCTTCTTGATAGAGTGGCGCGGATTCTTCGCGCGGTGTCGGGGTGTTCATGCGTCGAGATGCTAGCACGCGAGCGGGTTACGACTCCGCGGTCGTCGAGGCGGTGCTCGATGCGCTGCTCGCATCGCTGCCGCGGCGTGCGCTCGTGGGTGTCTCCGGCGTGCAAGGCAGCGGCAAGAGCACGCTTGCAGTGCAACTCGCTTGCGCCGCGCGATCTCGCGGCGTCGATACGCTCGTGCTCGCGCTCGATGATTTCTATCTCGGCCGCCGCAATCGCTTGCGCCTCGCGCACGATGTGCATCCGTTGCTCGCAACGCGCGGCGTGCCGGGCACGCACGATGTCGCGTTGCTCATGCGGACACTGCACGCACTCAAGAATGCCGATGCCGCTCATCCCGCGCTGATTCCTCGCTTCGACAAAGGCCGCGACACGCGCCTCGCACCGTCGCGCTGGCGACGCGTCACGCGCGCACCGCGATTGATCTTGCTCGAAGGCTGGTGCATCGGCGTGCCCGCAGAGAGCGCGAAAGCGCTCGAACGCGCGGTCAATGCGCTTGAGCGCACGGAAGATCCAGACCGGCGCTGGCGCCGCTGGGTGAACCGGCAGCTAGTGACCGAATACGCAGCGCTATGGCGCCGCCTCGATGCGCTGATCGTGCTGGCCGCGCCGAGCTTCAGCGTCGTCGAACGCTGGCGCGGCGAGCAGGAGCGCGCGCTGTTGCGTCAACGCGCGCCTCGCGCGCTCACGCCCGAAGCGCTGCGCCGCTTCGTGATGCATTACGAGCGCCTCAGCCGCCACGCACTCAGCACGTTGCCCGCGATCGCCGACGTGCTGATCGAGCTCGACGCCGCTCGGCACGTGCGATGGATCAGCGCGCCGGCTCGACGATGACGGCGGTGCCGTAGGCGAGCACTTCGGTCACGCCCTGCGCGATCTCGTTGGCGTCGTAGCGCATCGCGATCACGGCGTTCGCGCCGGCTTGCGCGGCGTGATCCATCATCAATTCGAACGCTTCCGCGCGCGCGCGCTCGCAAAGCTCGGTGAACAGCGAGATGTTGCCGCCGATCAGCGTCTGCAGCGCGGCGCCGAAGTTGCCGATCACGCTGCGCGAGCGCACCGTGATGCCGCGCACGACGCCGAGTTGGCGGACGACGCGCCATCCGACGATGTCGTTGGTCGTCGAAACCATCTCACGGGCGATCTTGGCCATTGATGTCTCCCTCGATGCTTTCGCTGCTCGCCGCCTGCTGCATCACGTGCACGAACTGCTCGACGTTGAGCGGTTTGGTCAGATAGTGATCCGCGCCGGCGCGAAGCGCCGCTTCGCGCGCCTCCGCCGTCGCGGTCGCGGACAGCGTAACAATGCGTCCCTTGTAGCCGCGCGAGCGCAGCTTGTAGACCGCTGCGTTGCCGGAAAGACCCGAGAGCTCGACATCGATCAGCAGCACGTCGGGTTTCCCGGCCATCGCTTCGAGCACCGCGCTTTGCGCGTCCGATACCACGCGCACGCGAAAGCCGAGATCGCTGAGCAGCGCTTCGAGCAGATGCGCGATATCGGGATCGTCGTCGGCGACGAGCACGCTGTGACCTTTCTCCCAGAACTGCGGCGCGATTTCCTCGCCCGCATGCCGCGCGCGCTCGCTCGACAGCGGCAGCACGACGCGAAAAGAAGTGCCGCGGCCGACGTCCGAATCGAACGTGAGCATGCCGCGCATCTGCTCGACCATGCGCTTGACGATACTGAGGCCCAGGCCCGCGCCCTTGCTGCCCGCGTGTCCGCCGCGATTGAACGGCAGGAACACACTTTCGCGATGCGCCGCGCCGATGCCGATGCCGGTGTCGGCGATCTCGATCACGAGCATGCGATCGCGCCAGACGATATCCGCGGAAATCTCGCCGCGGCGCGTGTAGCGCACGGCGTTCGAAAGGAGGTTCAAGAGAATCTGGCGCAACCGCACTTCGTCGAACACGGGCTCGGCCGACTCGTCGAGCGCGAGCGTGACATGGAATCCGAGCCCCTTCTCCTCGGCCAGCGGCCGGAACATCGCTTCAAGATCGCGCGTCAGCGCCGTGAGATCGATCGGCGTCGGATTCAAGAGCACCGCAGCGCTTTCGCCGCGGCCGTATTCGAGCAGGTTCTCCGCCAGCGTGAAGAGATATGTCGCGTTGCGCCGCACTGCATGCAGGGCATCGCGGATCGTCGGCTCCTCGCTGGCTCGGCGATCGATGAGATGCAGGTAGCCGAAGATCGAAGTCAGCGGCGTGCGGAACTCGTGGCTCAGCGTTGCGATCAGCGCGTTCTTCAGCGCGTTAGCTTCTTCGAGCCGCGCATGCTGGCGTTCGAGCTCGCTGCGGATCTGCTTCAACTGGCCGATCGCTTTCGACTTCGCCTGGCTCGCCAGCGATTCCTCGTGCCCGACTTGCTGTTGCGCGCGCCGGCGATCGCGCTCGATCTCGGCATCGAGCAGCAAAACATGGAATGCGTTCTCCGCGGGAATCAAATGCAGGTGCGCGCTGCGGCCGTTGTCGAGCTCGACGAACGGCACGTCGTGCGGCTCGTCGAGCGGCATGCCGAGGAAAATATCGCGCAGCGTCTGCACGCCGCGCCCAGGTTCCGTGCTGTCGATACCGTAGTGCGCCGCATCGCCGTGGATGTCGCGCAATTGCCAGTCGGTGTCGAAGCAAAGCAGCAGCGGATGCACGCGCCGCCAGAAAAGGTCGCGCAGATAGCCTTCCACAGAAGCCGGAATCGCAGCGAAATCGAGCGCGTTCACGACACGAGCCTCGCTGCGATTTCCGCGAACACCGCCTCGACGCCCTCGCCCGAGCGCGCACTCGTCTCATACACCGGCAGCGTGCGGCGAAGCTCGGCGAGCGAGGCCGGCGCGACTTCCCACTGCTCGACGAGATCGAGCTTGTTCACCGCGAGCGCGGCGCTCGCGTCGGGCAGCAGCGTGCGTGATTGCATCAGAAGATTCAGCGCGGAATGAAGGCTCCGCTCGCGCGTGCCGTCAGCGACCAGAAGAAGCGCGGACGCACCGCGAAGATACGTCATGTTCAGCGCATCGAGCGTGCTTCGGCCGGCGATGTCCCAGATCACGAGCTTGCACGGCGCGCGGCCGTCGAGCGCGATCTCCTTGGTGTCGACCTTGACGCCGACCGTGGTCAGATATTTCTCCGAAAACGTGCTGCGCACGAAGCGCGCGACGAGACTGGTCTTGCCGACGCCGAAATCTCCGAGCATGCAGAGCTTATGCGAGGTCGCGCTCATTGGGGTGCCTCGCGCGCGAGACGCAGATACGCACCGCGCTGACGGACACGCGCAGCGTCAGCATCGGTGGCGGCAAAGCGCACGCCCGCGATACCGCGCTCGGTGAGCGCTTGCGCCAGCCAGCGCGCACGCTCGGCGCGCAAACGCTCGTTCAAATCGTCGCTGCCGGGCTCGTCGGTCGTGCCCGCGGTGATCCAAGCGACGTCGATGCCGGCTTTCGTTGCCAGCGCAGCGATGCGGCCGGCGCGGCGTGCAATGCCGTCGACAACGTCCGCGCCGCCGGGTGCGAGCTCGGTGTCACGCACGAACGGAACGTGCAGCGCCTCGATCTCGCGCGCAATTCCATCGATCTCGGCGCGCGCGGCCGCCATCTCGTCCGTTTCGGCGGCGACCGCGAATTGCACGTCCTTGACGCCCGCCACCCACGCCGCGCGCTCGCGCGCCGTGTCGACCCAGACGCGCGGCGCGTGTCCGCCGAGTGCGAGCACACCGTTGCGCGATGCGATCGTCACGCTGTCGGGCGCGGCAAGCAGACGCCGTGCGCGACGCGCGACGATGGCGTCGTCGGTCGAGACATAGCCTTCGGCATCGAGCGTGACCGGAACCTCGCGCGCATCGCGCGTCTTCATCGATGTCGCCAGCGGTTCGGCATCAGGATCGATGAGGCCGTGCACGGTCAGCGCATCGCGGCCGCGCTCGTCGATGCCGGTCAGCACGAAACCCGGATGCGCGGCGAGCCGCGCGCGGAGTGCATCGATGTCGGCCTGCCAGCGTTCCTGGCGAGCGAAAAGCCATGCCAGCAGCGCCAATGCGGCAAGCAGTGCGATCAAGAGCGGCCAGCGCGACGATTTCGATCGCGCCGACGGCTCTTCGGCGCGCGCATCGCGTTCGAGTCGCTCGGGACGCAGCGCCGCGCGGCTGGTGTCGTCGACCGCGATGCCGGTTTCGGTTTCGCCGAGCTGCGCATGGATCGCTTCGAGCCGCTGCTCGAGCACGGGGCGCAGCGACGTGGGCGGCACGCCGCGCAGGAAGCAGGCGAGATTCGCGCGCGGACCTTCGACTACCCACAGAAGATGCTCGCCGACGCGAGCGGATTCGAGCGTGTTCGCGCCGTCACCGCCCATCGAATCGCCGACCGAATCGCTGACGAACGCGCCGATCGCGGTGAGCATGCCGGCGATCGCGTCGGCGTCGAGATCGGGCAGGTCTGGCGCGGATTCGCGCGCGAGCACGAGACCGGAATCGCGCTCGATCAGGAACACATGATCGATGCGATAGCGCAGCGTGTGCTTGAGCACGACCTGCGCGTACGGCACGCCGCTTCGCCAGGCTTCGATGCGCCAGCGGATGCCGCGGGGCGTGAGGCTCGATTCGACCGCGCCGTTGAGATCGGCGACGAGATTGCGCAGCGCCTCGGCGATCGCCTTGCGGATCGCGGGGCCGATGATCGGGAACAAGATGTCGACGATGAGCTGGCGATTCTCGCGCACGGCCGAGCCGAGCGCGCGCGTGACGGGCGAGGCCAAAGCATCGGCCATGCGCGCAGCACCGGTGCCGCGCTGCGCGCGCTCGATCGCATCGGGAAGCCGGCGGGCGAGATCGCGCTGCTCGCGGTCGAGCGCAGCGATGCGCTCTTTGGCAGCGTCGAGCGCGCTCCGTTCGTCGGCCAGCAGAAGATCCTTGAGCCGCTCGAATTCGCTCATCGACGACATCTCGTGCGCATGGCTCCCGCTGTCCGTCCGCCGCACGCCGCCTGCGCGCCGCGCCGGTGTTGTTGTCTATTTATTTCGTCGGCAGATCGAAATCGCCTTTAAGCCGCAACGCGAATTCGGTCAAGAGCGCCGCAAGATCCTCGCGCCCGACCTTCTCCCCGCGCAGCTCCGCACCGACTCGCGTCAGCGCAGCTTCGGTATCGGCCGCGCGCGCGGCCGCCGTTTTGTGCAGATCGGCAAGCGCGGCACGCAAGCGCTCATCGGTCGCCGCAAGTTCCTGCGCGTGGCCGTCGAGCGTGCTCGCGATCTCGCCGCGCGCGGTGCGCGCGGCTTGCTGCAGGCGCGATTCCATTTCGTCGACCGAGCGGTTGCGGTCCTGGATTTCCTGGCGCAGGAGCTTGCCGAGCTTGTCGAGCTGATCGTCGATGCGCTTGTCGATCTGCGCGAGGCGCTTGTCCTGCACGTCGCGCATGCGCGCAAGCTCCGCTTCGAGGCGCTCGTTGAGCTCCTGGAAGCGCCGCTCGTAGTCGCGCATCTGCCCGCCGAAGAGGATGTCGCGGATCTGGTCCACGTTGCGGTCGGCGCCGCCATCGGCCGCCGCTTTCTTGTCTGCCATGGTCTTGCTCCTCGTATCTCCACGAGCGGTCTTGCGCGAGGCGGTGGCCGTCCGCGCGCGCAGATCCGCTGATCTCTCGCGCTTGGATTTCGCTGGCTTGCTCATGACGGCCTCGTTTGCGCTTGCTGGTGCAATCCGTTGCTCGCTCGCTCCAGGGGATTGTCGCGATATTCCAAGTCAAACCTGTTCCAGGCGGTACCCGTGCTGATAGATGGCGGCGAGCCGCCAGCCGTGCTCGCCGTTGAGATCGAGCTTCTTGCGCAACCGGCTGATGTGCGTGTCGACCGTGCGCGTCGATACCGCTGCGCTCAGGTTCCAGACGTGCTCGAGCAGCGCGTTGCGCCCGACGATGCGCCCCTGCCGGCGAAAAAGGAAATTCGCAAGATCGAACTCGCGCTGGGTGAGCTCGATCTCGCGCCCGTTGATGCTGATGCGCCGCCGCTGCGGATCGACGCGGTAAGGCGGCAGATCGATGTGGCTGGTGCTCGACCCGGTGCCCGAGTGCCGGCGCAAGAGCGCGTCCAAGCGCGCCAGGAGCTCGCCGCGCTTGGCCGGCTTGACCACGTAGTCGTCGCCGCCGGCCGCGAGCCCGCGCACGACGTCTTCCTCGGAGCCGCGTGCGGTCAGGAAGATCACCGGCAGGCGGTTGTTGGGCGAGGTGCGTATCCAGGAGACGACGTCGATACCGGTGGTATCGGGCAGGATCCAATCGAGCAGCAGAAGATCGATGACTTCGCTGCCCTGGCGCCGGCGGAACTCTGAGGCCGTGCGGAAAACACGCACCGCATACCCGGCCTCTTCCAGCCACTGGGCGACGACGGCGGCTTGATCCGCGTCGTCTTCCAGCAACCCGACAACCAGATCGAGTTTCTTCACAGCGTCTCTACGGTCACCGGCCGGGTGCACGGCTCGATCCGTGACGTTATTCAACGATGAAATTGATCCGCATATTGACGCGCCACTCGACGACGCTGCCGTCCTCTGCGGTAACCGCCCTGATTTCGTTGACCCACGCGCTTTTGATGTTCTTTACAGTCTGCGCGACTTTCTTGAGGCCTTTCTGGACGGCGTCTTCGATGCCATTGCTCGAAGAGCTGCTGAGTTCAATCACCTTGGAGACTGACATGTGCGAATCCTCCGCGTATCGAGTCCTCGGGCACTATAGCAAAGCCGCAACGAAGCGCCAGCCCGCTTGGAAAAGCCGGAATTTCGCGTATTCTGGCGTTTTTGGCGGCTCGCACATCCCCATCGGACACAAAGCCGCGCACTGTACCGATTCGTATCCATCGACGCTCATCGCTCGTTGCATCTGCAACTATTTTTTGCGAATCGCCGGTTTGATTCAGGCGGGCGCCGCAGCCCATTCGGTTTTACGCGGCAAATAACGCAGCCAGATTAAAAATGCGATCAGTGCGTCCAGCACGATCAGCGCCTGCCAGAGATAAAGGTGGAACCAGTCGAACCAGACGCGATTCCATTGGCCGAGATAGAAAAGGCTGATGATGCGAACGAGATTCAACAGCTGGATAGCGATGAAGCCGAGCCCGATGCCGACGAGCCGGTGCTTCCATGGCGCGGGAAACGCCAGCATTGCCGAGACGAGAATGATCACCGCCTCGACACCGTTGCAGCCGCGCTCTATCGAGATGGCGAAATTGCCGGTCGTCGACTGCAGCACCTTGCCGTAGGCGATCGCGTGCGGATCGAAAAGCCCGACGATAAAGACGCTGACCTTCGCGATCGCGGCAGTGAACGGCAGGATGACGTACTGATCCACCGGTTGCATCACTTCGAGCGTGAACAGCACGGCGAGATAGACGAAAAACAGCAGGATAAAGCGCAGCATGGGCGAAGCATAAGCCATAATTGCGACATGAATCCTGCGCCCAATCTCATCCTGATCGGCCCGATGGGCGCCGGCAAGACGACGGTCGGGCGGCACCTCGCTGAGCTCATGGCGATGCCGTTCCACGATCTCGATCACGAGATCGAAACGCATACCGGCGCCGCGATCAGCCTGGTGTTCGATCTCGAAGGCGAAGCGGGCTTTCGCAAGCGCGAAGCGGCGACGCTGGCTGAGCTTGCGGCCGGCAGCGGCCTGGTGCTCGCGACCGGCGGCGGCGCGGTGCTGAACGAGGACAACCGGCGCATCCTCAAGCAGCGCGGCTTCGTGATCTGGCTCGATGCCGCGATCGACGCGCAGCTCGCGCGGCTCGCGCGCGACCGCCAGCGGCCGCTCCTGAAAGCGCCGGACCGGCGCGCGCGGCTCGAGCAGCTCGCGGCCCAGCGAAATCCTCTTTACGACGAGATCGCGGACCTTCGCGTCGCCTCGAGCGGCATCGGCAACAGCGCCCAGATCGCGCGGCATATCGCGAGCCTCCTCGAAACACACTGGCAGCGCGGCGAGGCGCACGCGACGGCATGACGACGATCGAGCTCGACGTCGCGCTCGGCGAGCGCCGCTATCCGATCTGGATCGGCGAGGGCACGATCGACGATGCGGCACGCTGGCGGCGCACGATCCTCGGCGCGCAGGCGCTCATCGTTACCGACGATCACGTCGCCCCGCTCTATCTCGACCGCGTGCGTGCGCATCTCGGCTCGCTCAAGCATTCCTCGATCGTGCTGCCCGCGGGCGAATCGTCGAAGACGCTCGCCAACACCGCCGCCGTGTTCGACGCGCTGGCCGCGCTCGGCGCCAATCGCGATACGACGATCATCGCGCTCGGCGGCGGCGTGATCGGCGATCTCGCCGGCTTTGCAGCTGCTTCGTGGATGCGCGGCGTCGATTTCCTGCAGATCCCGACAACATTGCTCGCGATGGTCGATTCCTCGGTCGGCGGCAAGACCGGCGTGAATCTTCCAGCCGGCAAGAATCTCGTCGGCGCGTTCCATCAGCCGCGCGCGGTCGTCATCGATACCGCAACGCTCGCAACGTTGCCGCCGCGCGAGTACGCGGCCGGCCTCGCCGAGATCGTCAAGTACGGCGCGATCGGCGATGCGGAGTTCTTCGCCTGGCTCGAAGCGCACGCCGACGCGCTGAACGCGCGCGATCCGAGCGCGCTCGCCGAGGCGATTGCGGCGAGCTGCCGTTACAAAGCCGAGGTCGTCGCGCGCGACGAGCGCGAACAGGGCGAGCGCGCGTTGCTCAATTTCGGCCATACGTTCGGCCATGCGCTCGAAGCCGAAGCCGGTTACGGATCGCTGCTGCACGGCGAGGCGGTCGCGATCGGCATGGTGCTGGCCGCGCGTCTTTCCGCGGCGCTCGGCCGCGCGGACAGGGCGGATACGATCCGTCTGGCCGTGCTGCTCGGCCGCTTCGGCCTGCCGATCGCAGTGCCCGCGGGCCACAACGCCGGTGCGCTGCTCACGCGCATGCGGCTCGACAAGAAAAACCAGAGCGGCCGGCTGCGGCTGATCCTCTGGCGCGCGCTCGGCGCGGCCGAAATCGTGCCGGACGTCGACGAAAACGCGATCCTCGCGGTGCTCGCCGGCGGCTGAGGCGAACGGACGCGGGCGATCCGGCGCCCTGCTCGGCTAAAATCGCCGGCCTATGCGTCTTTTCATGCAGACCCAAGCCGCGGGCTCCGAAGCGCCGCGCTACTACCAGATCGTGCTGCAGCAGGACCTGCTCGGCGGCTGGACGCTGTTCCGCGAATGGGGCCAGCAAGGCGGCCGCGCGAGCAGCAAGCGCGAAGTCTTCCTCGAACGCGACGCCGCGCTCAACGCGTTCGAGCACGCGCGCGATGCGCAGATCAAGCGTGGGTTTCGCGTGATGTTCAGCCAGGGGGCGGAGGGGCCCCACGCGGGCTGACCGTACGACGCGAAAGCGTTCTCGCAGAGGCGCAGAGAGCGCGGAGAAAGCTTTCGAATTCAATTCTCCGCGGTCTTGGCGAGAAGCTTTCTTGTAGATCTTCCCCGAATTGAGATTCCAATGACCCAACCCAACCACCGCTTCCTGCGCGCGCTGCGCCGCGAGCCCGTCGACAAGACGCCGATCTGGATCATGCGCCAGGCCGGACGCTATCTGCCGGAGTACCGCGCAACGCGCGAGCGCGCCGGGAGCTTTCTTGCACTCGCCAAGACGCCGGAGCTCGCCTGCGAGGTGACGCTGCAGCCGCTTGCGCGGTTCGCGCTCGATGCTGCGATCCTCTTCTCGGACATCCTCACGGTGCCCGACGCGATGGGGCTTGGGCTCCATTTCGTCGACGGCGAAGGTCCCAAGCTCGCCAAGCCGCTGCGCAGCGCCGCCGACATCGAGCGGCTCGGCGTGCCCGATCCGGAGACCGATCTTCGCTACGTGATGGACGCGGTGCGGCTCGTCCGGCGCGAGCTCGACGATCGCGCGCCGCTGATCGGCTTTTCCGGAAGCCCGTGGACGCTCGCTTGCTACATGATCGAAGGCGAAGGCTCGGCGAGCTTTTCGCGCGCGAAGGCGCTTGCCCTCAACGATCCCAAGCTGATGCACCGGCTGCTCGGCACACTCGCGCAAGCTGTTGCGCGCTATCTCGCCGGACAAGCCGCAGCCGGCGCGCAGGCGCTGATGGTGTTCGACACCTGGGGCGGCCTTCTCGCGCCGTCCGCGTTCCGCGAATTCTCGCTGCGCTATCTCGGCGATGTCGTCACACGGCTCAAAGCGGATGCCGCCGCGCGCGACGTGCCGATCATCGTGTTTTCGAAAGGCTCAACGCAGCTCGAAGCGCTCGCCGCAACCGGCTGCGCCGCGCTCGGTCTCGACTGGACGATCGAGATCGCCGATGCGCGAACGCGCGTCGGCGATCGCGTAGCGCTGCAAGGCAATCTCGATCCGGCGGTGCTCGCAGCGTCGCCCGACGCGATTCGCCGCGAAGCGAAAGCGGTGCTCGATAGCTTCGGGGCGCATCCGGGACATGTGTTCAATCTCGGCCACGGAATTACGCCCGATATCAATCCCGTACATGTAGCCGTTCTGGTCGACGCAGTGCACGAGCTCAGCACTCGACGCCCTTAACCAACCATCCCTCTCCCGCTTGCGGGAGAGGGTTAGCACCTTTTCCCGCAAGCGGGAGAAGGCAATCATGCCCAGGTAGCTTCGAAAACTCGCTGGAAGTTCAGCCCCAGCACCTTCTCGACAACACGATCGGGCTGCCCTCGCTTGGACAATGCGTCGGCAATCACCGCCGACCGATCCGGCCGATTCAACCCCTCCACATATGGCGGCCTCCCTTCTCCCGGCGCCGCGATGCCGCTCTTCTTCCGCGCTTCGATGTCCTTGTTCCACTGGGCCATGCTTTCGGGCGACGTATCGAACGGCATCAGCAGCGCATCGCTCCCGATGCCGACGTGATCCTCGCCGCAGACTTTGAGCGCATGCGTCAGATGCGCGAGATATTCGTCGAGGGACTGCTGCGCCGGGCCCGCCGAGAGATACGAAAGCTCGTAGATGCCGACGACACCGCCCTTGTCGGCGACCGAGCGCAGAATCGCATCGCTCTTGTTGCGCGGATGCTCGTGCACGGCCGAGCAGCCCGCATGCGTGACCAGCACCGCCTTCTTGGACGCGGCGAGCGCGTCGGCCATCGACTTCTCGTCCGAATGGCTGATGTCGAGCGTGACGCCCAGCGAGTTCATCCGCGCCACTGCCTCGCGGCCAAGCGCGGTAAGGCCGGTAGAAGGCTTGGACATGACGCCGGACGCGAACGGCGACGTCGTGTTGTACGAGAGCTGCATCACGCGCACACCGAGCTTGGCGAAATGATCGATGCGCTCGACCTTGCCTTCGAGCATCTCGACGCTCTCGAACGAATAGATGATGCCGATCCTGCCGCTTCGCTTTGCGGTCGCGATATCGGTCGCGTTGCGGATCTGCATAAACAGATTCGGGTTCTTCTCGATCGCGCGGTCGTAGCCGCCGATCATCTCGCTGGTGTCGGCGAAACCGTCGCCGCTCCCGCCGATCGTCGCCTTGATTGCGGTGAGCCCGGACGAGCGCACGGCCTTCACGGTCGCCTCGTCGAGCGGCGCGTCCGGATCGATCGGCGGGACGAGGTTGCCGTCGATGACGATCGCCTTGCGGTAGAGGCGATTGGGTGGACTCTGCGGCTTCACGGCCGATGCCGGCAACGGCAACAGCGCGGCGGCCGCGAACGCGGCGGTCGATTGGAGGAAGACGCGACGGCTCACGAATCGGTTCATTCCAGGGTTCCTTGTGCGGGTGGATCGACACTGGACGCGACAACGGCGCCGAAAGTTATGCGCACGAGCGCAATCGTGTGCTCGAACGCACCCGCGAAGCGCCGCTAACCTCGGCGTGCGTGGGCTTATGTCGGAACGCCATGACGCGCGCCACCGCCCGGGAGTAACGACATTCTCGCGAAGGAAGAGTACAACTAGCATCCGCCGCGAATACGAGGATCAGGCTCGAAGACCGGCCACGTGTCGCCGGCCGTCGCGGCGTGAGTTAGAGGACACGCGTTTCGTCTTGGATCGGGGTATCCGCATGACTCGTCTCCTTGCGCCGACGGCGCATATGTTTTGTTTCGCCGTTTTTGCTGCCTTCGTGGCATCGATCGCCGCGTGCTCGCGCAGCGGCGCGCCGCCGCAGATGCCGCCGCCGGCCGTCAATGTCGCTGCCGTCGTGCAGAAGCAAGTCACGCAGTGGGACGAATTCTCGGGGCGCATCGAAGCGATCGACCGCGTCGAAATCCGCCCGCGCGTGACCGGCTATCTGCTCAAGGTCGGCTTCGAGCAAGGCAAGGAAATCAAGAAAGGCGACGTGCTGTTCGAGATCGACGATCGCGAATACACGGCCGCGTACGCGCGTGCGCAAGCCGATGCCGAGCGCGCCCGCGCGCGGCTCGAGCTCGCCAAGGCGCAGCGCTCGCGCGCCGAGCGCTTGTTGAAGACCAACGCGGTCTCGCGCGACGACTTCGACACGCGCGACGCGGAACTGAAGCAGGCCGAAGCGGATCTGCACGCCACGATCGCCGCGGCGAACCAGGCCAAGCTCAATGTCGAATTTACGCGGATCGTCTCGCCGATCGACGGACGCGTGAGCAAGGCGCTGGTGACGCCCGGCAATCTCGTCAGCGCGAGCGCGCCGGAGGCGACGCTGTTGACGACCGTGGTGTCGGTCGATCCGGTTTACGTCGAGTTCGTCGGTGACGAGCAGACGTATCTGCGCTATCAGACGCTTGCGCAAAAAGGCGAGCGGCAGAGCTCGCGCGATGCGAAGAATCCCGTGCGCATGGGCCTCGCCAACGAGCAAGGTTATCCGCACCAAGGCTATATGGTGTTCGTCGACAATGCGCTCGATCCCGGCACCGGCACGATCCGCGCGCGCGCGATCTTCGACAACAAGGATCGCGCGTTCACGCCCGGGCTCTTCGCGCGCATCCAGCTCCTCGGCAGCGGCACGTTTCCCGCAGCGCTGATCCACGATCGCGCCGTGCTGACCGATCAGGATCGCAAATACGTCTATGTGCTCGGGCCCGAGAACAAGGCGCTGCGTCGCGACGTGAAGCTCGGACCTTCGATCGATGGCCTGCGCGTCGTCACCGAAGGCCTTGCGGGCGGCGACAAGGTGATCGTCAACGGCGTGCAGAAAGTGTTCTTCCCCGGCATGCCGGTGGCGCCGAACGAAGTGCCGATGGATCAGCCGGATCTGCCACCGCCGCAACCACCGCAAGGCGCCGCGAAGACCGCTGCGAAGACATGACCCTCGGCCGATAGGGCGACCCCATGGATTTCTCCCAGTTCTTCATCGACCGGCCGATCTTCGCGGCCGTGCTGTCGATCGTTATCTTCACCGCGGGTCTGATTGCGATTCCGCAATTGCCGATCAGCGAATATCCCGATGTCGTGCCGCCATCGGTGCAGGTGCGCGCGGTGTATCCCGGCGCGAATCCGAAGACGATCGCCGAAACCGTCGCCGCGCCGCTCGAAGAAGCGATCACCGGCGTCGAGAACATGATCTACATGAAGTCGGTCGCGGGTTCCGACGGCGTGCTGACGCTGACGGTGACATTCAAGATCGGCACCGATGTCGACTTGGCGCAAGTGCAGGTACAAAACCGCGTGAGCCAGGCGACGCCGCGCCTTCCTGAGGACGTACGCCGCCTTGGCGTGACGACGCTGAAACAGTCGCCGAACCTGACGATGGTCGTGCACTTGCTCTCGCCGAAAGGCACGTACGACATCACGTATCTTCGCAACTACGCCGTGCTGCACATCAAGGACGAGCTTTCGCGCATCAACGGCGTCGGCCAAGCGCTGATCTTCGGCGCCGGCGATTATTCGATGCGCATCTGGCTGCAACCCGACCGTATCGCTGCTCTTGGTCTTACCGCCGGCGATGTCGTGCAGGCGATCCAGGAGCAGAACATCCAGGTGTCCGCCGGCGCGATCGGCGCGCCGCCGCAGACGCATGCGAGCGAGCAGCAGCTTTCGATCAACGCGCAAGGACGCCTCGTCACCGAAGAGGAATTCGGCGACATCGTCATCAAGAGCGACGGTCAAGGCAGCTACACGCGTCTTCGCGATATCGCTCGCATCGAGCTCGGCGCGTCCGAATATGCGCTCCGCTCGCTGCTCAACAACAAGCAGGCGGTCGCGATCCCGATCTTCCAGGCGCCGGGCTCGAACGCGATCGAAATGTCCGACGCGGTGCGCGAGAAGATGAAGGAGCTTGCGACGCGCTTTCCCGAAGATCTGACCTGGACCGTCGTCTACGATCCGACCGTCTTCGTGCGCGATTCGATCAAGGCCGTCATCACGACGTTGTTCGAAGCGGTGATGCTGGTCGTGTTCGTTGTGATCCTGTTCCTGCAGACCTGGCGCGCGTCGATCATTCCACTGCTCGCAGTGCCGGTCTCGATCGTCGGCACGTTCATGGTGCTGTGGCTCCTCGGCTTCTCGATCAATGTGCTGACTCTGTTCGGCCTCGTGCTCGCGATCGGCATCGTCGTCGACGACGCGATCGTCGTCGTCGAGAACGTCGAGCGCAACATCGAGGAAGGCCATCCACCGCTCGAAGCCGCGCACCGCGCGATGGCCGAAGTCAGCGGACCGATCATCGCGATCGCGCTGGTGCTTTGCGCCGTGTTCGTGCCGATCGCGTTCATCGGTGGCGTCACCGGGCAGTTCTATCGGCAGTTCGCCGTCACGATCGCGATCTCGACCGTGATCTCGGCGATCAACTCGCTGACGTTGTCGCCCGCGCTCGCTGCAGCGCTGCTCAAAGGGCACGGCGCGCCGAAAGATTTCCTGACGCGGCTGATGGATCGTCTTTTCGGCGGTTGGCTCTTCCGTCCGTTCAATCGCTTCTTCACGCATTTGAGCGGCCGCTACGCCGAGAACGGTCGGCCGGCATTGAAGCGCGCGCCGCTGATGCTGATCGTCTATGCAGTCCTGATCGTGCTCACGGTCATTGGTTTCCGCTCGGTGCCCGGCGGCTTCATCCCGACGCAGGACAAGCTCTATCTCTTCGCCGGCACGAAACTGCCCGAAGGCGCGTCGCTCGATCGCACCGAGAAAGTCATCCGCCGCATGAGCGAGATCGCGCTGGAAACGCCCGGCGTGCGCGATGCGGTCGCGTTCCCCGGCTTGAACGCGCTGCAATTCACCAACACACCGAACATGGGCACGATCTTCTTCGGCTTGAAGCCGTTCGATGAGCGCACCGGCCTTTCCGCCGAACAAACCGTCGCGCAGCTCAACGGCCGCTTCTTCGGCGAGATCAAGGAAGGCCTCGCGTTCGCGCTGATGCCGCCGCCGGTGCTTGGCCTGGGCAACGCCGCCGGTTACGAAATGTACGTCGAAGACCGCGCGGGTCTTGGCTACGGCGAGCTGACGCATCAGATCGAAGCGTTGACCGGCCGCATCATGTCGACGCCGGGCTTCGAGCGCCCGATCAGCTCGTATCAATCGAACGTGCCGCAGCTCACCGCCGAAGTTGACCGCATCAAGGCGAAGGAGCAAGGCATCGCGCTCACCGATCTGTTCCAAACTTTGCAGGTCTACCTCGGCTCGGCGTACGTCAACGACTTCAACCGCTTCGGCCGCACGTATCAGGTGATCGCGCAGGCCGATGCGCAGTTCCGCGACAGCGCCGACGACATCGCGCAGCTCAAGACGCGCAACGCCGCCGGCGCGATGACGCCGATCGGCAGCGTGATCCGCGTCGGCCAGACCTACGGCCCCGATCCCGTGATCCGCTACAACGGCTATCCCGCCGCGGATCTCCAGGGCGGCGCCGATCCGCGCAAGCTCTCATCGACGCAAGCGATCGACGGCGCCGCGGCATTCGCGCAACAGATGCTGCCGAACGGCATGAACTTCGAATTCACCGGCCTCACGTATCAGCAAGTGACGCAAGGCCGCGCCGCGCTCGTCGTTTTTCCGTTGTGCGTGCTGCTCGTCTATCTCGTGCTGTCGGCGCTCTACGAAAGCTGGTCGCTGCCTCTCTCGGTGATCCTGATCGTGCCGATGTGCATGCTCTCGGCGATCGCCGGCGTCTGGCTCACCGGCGGCGACAACAACATCTTCACGCAGATCGGCCTCGTCGTGCTGATGGGCCTCGCCTGCAAGAACGCAATCCTGATCGTCGAATTCGCACGCGAGCTCGAAACCCGACGCGGCCTGGCGATCGTCGACGCCGCTCTCGAAGCCTGCCGTTTGCGTCTGCGCCCGATCCTGATGACGAGCTTCGCGTTCATCATGGGCGTGCTGCCGCTGGTGTTCGCGCACGGCGCCGGTTCGGAGATTCGCCATGCGATGGGCGTGACCGTGTTCGCCGGCATGCTCGGCGTGACGGTGTTCGGCTTGTTCCTGACGCCGGTGTTCTATGTGTTGATCCGGAAGTTCGTGACGCGTGGCAAGAAGCCTTCGCAAGCGCCAGAGGGTTCGGCCGGAGCCGCCGAAGTGCGCGCTTAAAGCCCCTCGCCTCTCCCGCTTGCGGGAGAGGCGAAGTCAGGCCGTTTGCATAACGTCGGAAATCGCGCCGCGCAACAGCGCGGCCGTGACGGGTTTGCGCAGCAAACCGTTCATTCCCGCAGCGCGCACTTGCGCATCCTCATCGCCCACCGATCGCGCGGTGACTGCAATCAACGGCAACTCGCCCTTTGCGCCGGCGCGAATCATGCGCGCCAGCTGGAGCCCGTCGATGCCGGGAAGATCGAGATCGAGCAACATGAGATCGAACGACCCATTCTTGAGCTCGACCAGAGCGGCAAGCCCGTTCGCGACGTGCACCGCGCGATGCCCCATCCCCGTGAGAAGACCGACCAGCACTTCGGCAACCGTCGCGTCATCCTCGATCAGGAGGATCTTGAGCGCATCCACTGGCGCGCTCGAGCGAACGGCGGCGGCGACCGGTTTCTCGGCGTCCGCTCGTTGCGCTTCGTAGATCGGCAGATCGACGTCGAACGTGCTGCCCTCGCCCACCGTGCTCGACACCGCGATCGTGCCGCCCATCAGCAACGTCAGCTCTCGGCAAATCGCAAGGCCAAGACCGCTGCCGCCGAAGCGGCGCGTCACGCCTTCGGCTTGCTCGAAACGGTTGAAGAGCCGAGCGCAGACTTCCGCGTTCATGCCGGGGCCGGTGTCGATCACGCGAAAGCGCAGGCGATCGCCGCCCACGCGCGAGAGCGACAGCGTGACGCTGCCGCGCTCGGTGAACTTGATCGCGTTGCCGACGAGATTCAAGAGAATCTGCTTGATGCGCAGCACATCGCCCCAGATCGAAGGCGGCACGCCATCGGCGACGTCGACCTGGATCGAGAGACCTTTGCGCTCGGCGAGCGGTTGATTGAGCGTGGCGACGTCGCGAGCCAGCGCGGCGGGATCGAGCTGCCTGTCGTCGAGCGAGAACTTGCCGGCGTCGATGCGCGCGATGTCGAGGCTGTCGTTGACCAAGCGCAAGAGAAGCTCGCCCGATTGATGGATCGCCTTGGCGTAGCCGCGCTGGCGATCGTCCAGCGAAGTATTGAGCAGAAGCTCGCTCATGCCGAGCACGCCGGTCATCGGCGTGCGGATCTCGTGGCCCATCGTCGCGAGGAAATGCGATTTCGCTTCGGCGAGCTGCTCGGCGTTGCGGCGGCGATCGTCGGCGAGCGCGAGCGCGTGGCGACGCTTGATGCGAAGGCGCGAGAACGTCAGCGCCGCGAGCCCGGCGAGCAGCAGCGCGATCGCATAGACGACGAACGCCGCCGGTCGCTTCCAGATCGGCGATGCGACTTTGACAGCGAGCGGCGGATCGATCGCGCTCCAGGCGCCATCGGCGTTCGCCGCGCGCACTTGCAGCGTGTACGCGCCGGGCGGCAGCTGCGAATACGTGCGCTCGCCGCGCTCGCTGTCGATCCATTCCGGATCGAATCCCACGAGCTGGAAGCGGTAGTGATTGGACGACGGATTCGCGTACGACAACGCACGCACTTCGACGCGAAAATCAAGATCGTCGTGCAGAAGCTCGATCGGCTCGCCGGCATCGAGCGCCAGCGTGCGGCTGCCGCGGCGCACGCTCAAGCCCGTCACGCGCAGCGGCGGCGCCGGCGTATCGAGGTGCAGATGCACCGGATCGAACGCGACCAGGCCCTCTTCGGTGCCGCCGTAAAGCGTGCCGTCGCGGCCGGCGATGAGCGCACCGATGCGGAACTCCGAGCCCGGCAGGCCGTCGCTGGTATCGAAGCGGCGGATCGCACGCGTTCTCGGATCGACGCGCCACAAGCCGCGCAGCGAGGTGACCCAGATATTGCCGTCTGCCGCGGCGATGAGCGCGCTCGTGTTCATCGGCGGCCAGCCGTCGGCCGCATCGAAGCGTTGCAGGCGCGTCGCCGCCACGCCGTCGACGCGATAGCTTTCGAGATTACCCAGCCGATGCAGCCACAGCGTGCCGTCGGCGGCGAATCCGAGTGCGTCGATGTGCTCGTGCGGAATGCCGGCGACGCCGACGAAGCGGTTCGCACCGGCGTCGTAGCGTTCGACGCCGCTCGCGGTCGCGACCCACGGCTGACCGGCCGAGTCGAGCACGAGCGCGGCGATATCGGCGTCTTCGAGCGTTTTCTCGGTGGGGGTGTAGCGGCGCAGCACGCGCGGCGGATTGGCGGCAACCTCGGCGACGCCGCCGCCTTTGGCCGCGGCCCAGATCGCGCCGCTGGCGCTTCGCACCAACGAGACGACATAGCCTGGCGGCGGCAACGCATCGGCGCGCGTGAGATCGACCGGCAGCTCCACCGGCGCAGCCCCGCTCAACGAGTGCAGCGCGAGGCCGTCGCGATGGCCGAGCCAGATGTGATCACGGCCTTCGGCGAGCACCGCGGTGAGATACGCCGTCGGGCCCGCGACGCGATTCATGCGGCGCTCGATCACACCGGTGGCCGGATCGATGCGATCGATCGAGCTGCTGCCGCTGGCGACCCAGACCGCGTCATCGCCGACCGCGATCGCGCGCACGCGCGGATAGCTCAAGCTGGCTTTGTTGCCCGGCACGTGACGGAAACTTGCGAAATCGCGCCAGTGCGGCGGCAGCCGCGCGACGCCAGCGCCTTCGAGCGCGAACCATTGCCCGCCTTCGGCGTCGCGCATCACGTCGTGCACGCGAAGCTCCGGCAGCGAACCCGGCACCGACACCGATTCTTCGCCGGCGAAGTGACGGAGCAGCGCGCCGTCGTATTGCCAGAGGCCGTTCAGTGCGCCGATCCAGAGCTCGTCCGCCGCGCCGCGTCCCATGCTGACCACGGCCAACGGCGGCGAGGATTCGGCGATTTCGCCGACGTAGCGAAGATCCGCATCGACGCGGAATACTCCTTTGCGCGTGCCGACCAGGACGCTGCCGTCCTTCTCGGGCACGAACGCAAACACCACCGAAGCACCTTTGCGCTCATCGAGCGGCGGCAGATCGACATGGACGATGCGGCCGTCCGCCTCGCGCACGTCAAGACCAATGTCGGTGCCGATCCACAAACGGCCTTCCGGCTGCGCATACAAGCTGATGATGTTGCTCGAGCGCAGGCTGGCGGGATCCTCCGCATCGTGATCGATATGCGAGAACGTGTCGTCCGGCATCAGGCGATTGAGGCCGCCGAGATACGTGCCGACCCAGATCGAGCCGCCCGCGTCCTCGGCCAGCGTGAATACATCGTCGTTGCCGAGCGTCTTCAGATCGTTCGGGACATGGTTCCAGCGACGGAAATGCGTGCCGTCCGGCTCGAGCCGATTGAGGCCCGTGGCCTCGCCGCCGCACCAGACGCGGCCGTCGCGATCGACCAGCAGCGAGGAAATCTTGTTGCCGCCGATCGAGCCCGGATCATTCGGATCGTTGTGGAAAACGCGAAAACTGATGCCGTCGTAGCGCGCGAGGCCGTCCTGCGTGCCCATCCAGACGAAACCGCCGCGATCCTGCGCCAGGCGGTAGACCACGCTCGAAGGCAGGCCGTCGACGATCGACAGGCTGACGAACTGCGGCGGCGCGGGCGGCGGCGCGGCCGTCGCGGCCAACGCAAATACGATCAACCCGACTGCCAGCAATCCGCGCATGCTCTCTCCCGGCCGCCGAGTCTGCCACGCGCGCAAGTTTCGCGCAGCTGCCTTGCAGCACGCGACGGCCGCACGCGCGGTGCCGCTAGAATCATTGCCATGCCGCGGCCCCGCCTTCCGTTGCGCCTGATCGTCGTCGCCGCGATCGCGATCGCGGGCGCGCTCGTGCTCGGCCTCACGATCGCAGCGCTGAACAGCCTTCTCGATTTCTATCAGCGGCTGATCGAGCTTCCGTTGTGGCTGCGCGTTCCGCTGATCGCGATCGGCGCCGGCGCGGTCGCGGCGCTTGCGTGGCTCATCTGGCGCATCGCGCAGCCATCGCGGCGGCCCGGCCGCTCGACCGCGACGCCGCTCTCGCGCGCCGATGTCGATACGCGGGTCGATGAGCTGCGCGCACGCAAGGCGGAAACCGAAGCGCTCGAGCGCGAGCTCGCCGAGCTCGATCGCCGACGTGCGACGGGCGAAGTCTATGTCGCGCTCTTCGGCGAGATCTCGACCGGAAAATCGAGCCTGGTCCGCGCGCTCGCGCCCGAAGCTGCGCCCGAGATCGACGTGCGCGGCGGCACCACGCGCGATGTGACGCATCATCGCGGCGTATTGCCGGACGGCCGCGCGCTGATGCTCGCCGACGTGCCGGGCAGCGGCGAGGTCGAAGGCCGCGTGCGCGAAGAGATCGCGCGCAACGAGGCGCTGCGCGCGCACGCGGTGGTGTACGTGTGCGCATCCGATCTCACGCGCGCGCAGGACGCCGAGATCGGCTGGCTCGCCGGTTTCCGGAAGCCCTTGATCCTCGCGCTCAACAAATCCGATCTTTACGGCGACGCCGAACGCGATGCGCTGTTGCGGCGTTTCGGTCAGCACTACGCCGACCGCGCGCGTGCGATCGTCGCGATCAGCGCCGGCGGCAGCGAGCGCTACGAGCGCAACCTGCCCGACGGTCGCCGCGAGCGCGTCGAACGCGATCGCATCGCCGAGATCGCGCCGCTCGTCGATGCGCTGACGACATTGACGCGCGCCGGCGCCGACGCGCTGGAGCCCGCGCGAGAAGCCGCCGTCCTCGCCGACGTCGGCCGCCGCAGCGATGAGCTCGCGCGCAGGACGGCCGAGCGCGAATCCGAAGAGGCGGTCGCGAAATACACGCGACGCGCAATCATCGGCGCGCTCGCCGCGGTCGCGCCGGGCAGCGATATTCTGATCCAGGGCGCGCTCGGCACCGGGCTCGTGCGCGAGCTCGCGCGTATCCACGGCGTCGCGGTGCGCGATCTCGATGTCGAATCGCTTCTCTCGCGCGTCGGCCTCACCGTGCGCAACACCACCGCGATCGTGCTCGCGATCGCCGGCAATGCGCTGAAGGCGTTCCCGGGCTTCGGCACGCTTGGCGGAGGTGCGCTGCACGCGATCGCCTACGGCCTCGTGTTCGATAGCCTCGGCCACGCGCTCGCGGCGACGCTCGCGGAGCGATCCGCGCTGGACGCGGCGGACGTGGAGACGCGCGTGCGCGCGCTCCTCGCCGAGCCTGCGCGCGATCGGCTGGAGCGCGTCGCGCGGCTGGCGCTGGATGCGGCCAGGAATGACACTCAGCTGAAGGATTGATGATGACCCAGGGACACAGCGTTCGCGCAGCGTGAGTGGAGATCGCGCTGCGTTTTTGCCAAGCTGGCGCCATGAAACCCCTCATCCGACACTGCGTCGCGCTGTTCGTGCTGTCGACGGCCTATTCCGGCCTCGCCGCGGCCGAGCAGGAGGTCTACCGCTTCGATCCGGTGCACTCGCAAGTCTGGTTCGGCGTCAGCCACCAGCGCTTCTCGCATCCGCTCGGCCGTCTCAAGATCAAGGACGGCTGGTTCCAGTTCGATCCGGAAGAGGTCGAGCACTCGCGCGTCGACGTCGAGATCGATCTTAAGTCCGTCGACATGGGCGACGGCAAATGGAACGACACGATCAAATCGAGCCAGTTCTTCGAAACCGATCGCTGGCCGACCGCGCGCTTCACGAGCAAGCGCGTCGAAGCGACCGGCGATGCGGCCGGCGTCATCCACGGCGATCTGACATTGCACGGCGCGACCAAGCCCGTCGATGTCGAGTTCAAGATCAACCGCGTCGGCAGCGATCCGTACACGTTCAAGAGCAAGGCGGGATTCTCCGCGCACGCCAAGCTCAATCGCGGCGATTTCGGCATGAAGCGCTACCAGGAAGTCGTCGGCGAAAGCGTCGAGCTCATCATCGAGATCGAAGGCATCCGCGATCGCGCCGCGACCGAGAAAGAGGAAAAGAAGGATGGCAATTAAGAGCGGCACGGAGCGCTGGGGCAGCCTCGCGAAATTCTTTCATTGGACGATCGTGCTGCTGATCCTCGCGCAGGCGACGATCGGCCTCGTCATGGTCCAGCTTCCGAAGCGGCCGAACATCATTCCGATCTACACGTTCCACAAATCGCTCGGGCTCACGATCTTCGCGCTCGCGGTATTGAGGCTTTCGTGGCGGTTGTTCGATCCGCGCCCCGAAGAGCCGGCCGGCATGCCGCGCTGGCAAGTCGTCGGCGCGCGCTTGGGCCATGCACTCTTGTACACGCTTCTCTTCGCGGTGCCGCTGTCCGGCTGGCTGTTCGATTCGGCGAGCAGCTTGAGGCCTTTGTACTGGTTTGGCCTCGTCAAGATCCCGAGCCTCACCGGCGGCCCCGACGAATCGCTCAAGCACGTGACCGAAGCGCTGCATTTCTGGCTCTTCTGGACGCTCGCCGCGGTCGCTGCGGGCCATGCGACGATGGCGCTGATTCATCATTTCGTGAATCGCGACGAAGTGCTGCGGCGCATGCTGCCGCGCGGCCGGACGCAAGCGCCCGAAACGCGTTAACCTCGATCCCAAGAACACATCTTCAAGGAGTTGACGCAATGCTGCGCTTTCTGATCCCGCTTGCACTCGTGTTGCCGCTGTCGGCGTTCGCGCGCGACTGGCAGGTCGACGCCGCCAAGAGCGCGCTGACGTTCAAGGGCACGTACCAGAAGGAAGCGTTCGACGGCAAATTCAAGAAGTTCGAGGCGGCGATCTCATACGACGCCGCCGATCCCGGCAAATCCAAGTTCGACGTCAACGTCGATCTCGCCTCCGTCGACACCGGCAGCAGCGAGCGCGACGAGACGCTCGTGACGGCTGATTTCTTCGATACCGGAAAAACACCGAAGGCGCACTTCGTCACCGAATCGTTCGCCAAGGCCGCCGACGGCAGCGTCGAAGCGAAAGGCCAGCTCACGATCCGCAATCAAACCAAGCCGGTCACGCTCAAAGTGAAGTTCGCCGAAAGCGGCAATACGGCGACGCTCGACGTCGACACGACATTGAAGCGCGCCGACTTCGGCCTCGGCAACGGCGGCGACTGGGCCGACATCGGCCCCGAAGTGCCGGTGCACGGGCATCTGGTGTTGAGCGGAAAATAGCGGCGTCGCCCGCGCGACGTCGGCGCGCACATGCGTCGACCTCAGATGAACGATATCGCTTCGGCGTGGCGCAAGCTGCGCGAGCGTTTCGCGCCGGGCCGCGCGGCCGAAAGCGAATCGGAGCCCACGTCGCTTGGCGATGCGCACAATCTGCAGGCGACCGAAAGCCTGCGCGCGATGCTCGACGATCCGGAGATTCCATCGTCGATCCGCACACATCTCGCCGCGGATTTCACGCGGCTCGAATCGATGCTGGCGAAACTTGAACGCGGCGAGCTGCATATCGCCGTGTTCGGCCGCGTCAGCGTCGGCAAGTCCGCACTCGCCAACGCCCTGCTTGGCGAAGACGCGTTCACCGTCGGCGTGCTGCACGGCACGACGCGCGAAGCGACAGAGCGCGCGTGGCGAGAAGTCGCCGGCAGCGGCGTGCATCTGATCGATACGCCCGGCATCGAGGAGCTCGACGGCGAAGCGCGTGAGAAGCTCGCGTTCGAAGTCGCCGGTGTCAGCGATCTCGTGATCTTCGTCGTCGACGGCGACATGACGCAGCGCGAGCGCGATGCGCTTGCATTGCTCGCGCGCACCGAGCGGCCGCTCCTGCTCGCGCTCAACAAAGCCGATCGCTACGGCGAAGACGAGCGCGAGCGGCTGATCGAAAGGCTTCGCGAGCACGCGCGCGGTCTCGTGCGTGCGGAAGACGTCGTCGCGGTCAGCGCACGGCCGGCGCCGATCAAGCGCGTGCGCATCGACGCGGCCGGTGTCGAACAGGCAGAGCTCGTCGAGCAAGCGCCGGACATCGAGGCATTGCGCATGCGTCTTTCCGCGATCGTCGAGCGCGAAGGCAAGACGCTCGCCGCGCTCAACGCGAGCCTCTTCGCCGGACGCCTTTCCGATCAGGTCGGCGCGCGCATCGCCGAAGCGCGCCGCGAGCTCGCCGCGAAAGTCATCCGCCAGTACTGCATCGCCAAAGGCGTCGCGGTCGCGCTGAATCCGATTCCAGTCGCCGATCTTCTCGCCGCAGCGGCGCTCGATGCGGCGCTCGTCATGCATCTCGGCCGCGTCTACGGATTGCCCTTGACGCGCAGTGAAGCCGGCGCGCTGATCGCGGTGATCTCAGCGCAGCTCGCCGCGCTGATGGGCGCGATCTGGGGCGTGCATCTGGTCGCGTCCGCGCTCAAGGGCATGAGCGCGGGCCTTTCCACCGTCGTCACCGCCGGTGCGCAAGGCGCGCTCGCGTGGTACGCGACCGAACTCGTCGGCCGCGCCGCCGAACGCTATCTCGTCGCCGGCAAATCGTGGGGCGAGAAAGGCCCCAAGCGTGTCGTCTCCGAGATCGTCGAGAGCCTCGATCGCGATTCGATCCTGCGCGAAGCACGCGACGAAATCCTCGCGCGGCTGCGCAGAAGCAGCGCGAGCGCCTGAGAACGCGGCGTCGAACGTTTCTCGGCGGCTCAGTCGAAGCCGTTGCCGAAGATCCGGTCGCCGGGGACGATCTGAATTCCGTTCAGTGGCGCGCCGTTCTGCACATCGACGGCGGGCACGGTCAACGTGAAGCCCGTGCCACCCGCGTAGAAAACCGCGTAGTTGCCCACGTTTCCGTTGGCGTCGCCGGCCCGGACGAATTCACCATCGAACGTCGCGAACGCGGCATCGACGATGACCGCGGACTCGTTGACGCCGTCGTCGCCGGCGAACGCGTACGTGCTTAAGACCGCGTCGCCGGCGTTGTTGCCGTCCGCGTACACGTAGACGAAATACCCGCTCGGCCGCGACGGAAGGCCGCTCACGGTGACCGTCATCGGTGCCGCCTGCGCATAGAACACGGTGTTCATCATCTTGTCGTCGGGCGAGGACCCCTGCACGAAGATCTGGCCGGACCCCGGCGCGCTCCAATCGATCGTCGCGCCGGTATCGACACCCGATTCGTCGACGAGCGTCTGTCCCGACCCCGTGAAATCCACGATCTCGTTCCAGTTGGGGCGCGGCGCGACGCCGGCGACATCGATCGGCGCGAGCGCAACGCCAAGATCGGGACCGCCCTTGAAGTCGATGCCGATCGCACCGGCACCGGCGGCGGCGTCCGTCACGAAGAACCCGTTGGCCGCATCGTGCTGCAACGTGCCGCTGCTCGCGCTGATCGTGAACGGATACTCGCCGAGCGGCACCGATGCGCCGACGGTCAGCGTCAGCGTCGTCTGTGCGGGTGGCGTCAGATCCTGATCGTCGAACGCCGCGGTCACGCCGGCGGGAAGCCCGCTGACGTCGAGGTGCACCGGATCGGCGAAGTCGTTCGTCGCAGCGAGGTCGATCGTGTAATGGACCGAGTCGCCCGGATTCACGCCCGGATTGGGCAGCGTCGCGCTCAACGTGAAATCGGGCGGCGCGAGGAGGCCATAGACGTTGACCGCGGTCTCACCGACGCCGTCGATCGGGAACGACGCCAGGTAGACGCGGCCGTTGATGACGGTCGGCGGGCTGAATTTGGGCCAGTTGCCGGCATCGTCGCGATCGCGATTCTGGTTCGAGTTCCAAAGCTCGGTCGAGAGATCGTCCGCGTCGAACGCGCGCAGCATGCCCGGATGCACGTTGCTGTTCGCATCGCCGCTGACCGGCATCGAGCTCCACACGATTCCCGTGCCCTGCGTGCTGCCGTTCGCTGATAGCGTCAAGACGCCGCCCGACGAGCCGCACGGCGAGAGCACGGTGCTCTGCGAGACCGGCGGCAGATCGAAATCGGTGCCGTTGAACTTGTACGCGTTGAAATGGTTGCAGCCGTCGGACCAGACGTACATCCACGGCCCGACGCCGCCGTCGCGATTCCAGTAAACCGTGCCGCCTTTGACCTGATCGTACTCATCGTGCGAGCGGCTGTTCTCGAACACCTGCACGATGTTGGTGTCGTCGGCCGATTCGTGGCCGAGATCGCCGGTGCGCGTGACGTAGAAATAGCCGCTCTTGCCGGCGCTGACGATGAGGTCGGTGCCCGGAATCAGGATCGGCCCGGAACCGGCGAGATCGAGATCGAAATTGTTGAGAAGCCCGTACGCGGAGGGCGTGAACCAGTCGAGCAGCGGCGAGTCGGGTGTCGCTCCGAACTTCACGAACGATTCGCCGAAATTCGTCTCGCCATCCCACGATCCGTTGCCGGTCGTGTAGTAGACGTTGCCCGCGGCGTCGATCGCCGGCGCGCGGCCGCTCATCCAGATGCCGCCTTGCTCGCCGTCGGGCGAGGACGACCAGATCATCGTCTGCTGAAGCGTGGCTGCGTCGTACGCCATGACCCAGCCGTGATAGTTGAACTGATCGCTGTGCGAGGACCACGCAACGAACACGCGACCGTTCGAAAGCGCGAGGCTCGCACGCTGATCCTCGATCTTCGGATCGAACGAGAGCGTTCCACCGGAGCTGCCGCTGCCGGTGCCGGGCACGCTGCCCTGGATGACGACGGGACTGCCGGGCTTCTCTTGGAGCGTACGGATATCGATCGCGTGCAGCTTCTGGCAGAACGTCGGATTGTGCGTGCCGCAGTTCGCGCCCATCTCGCGCGTGCGCGCGACGAGATACATCGTGTTCGTGGCGAGGTCGATGACCGGCGTGCTCTCGATACCGACGTTGCCGATGATGTTGTCGTTGAAGCCTAGGATGTCGAGGATCGGAATCGGCGTCGATCCGTCGACGAGCGTCGTCAGATCGAACGAGACGAGCGGCGCGTCTTCGTTCGAATCGGCGTCGAACGCGTAGACCCAATCGTTCATCGTGACGATGTAGAGCACGTTGTGCGTGCCGCCCGCGATCGCGACGTTGCGCACGTACAAGGGCTGCGCGTAGACGGAACCCGATACCGTGTACGACCAAAGCTTGCCGAACGCATCGACGTTGACGTTCGCCGTGTTGAGCACGGTTTCGGAGAGATTGGCGCCGAGGCGCGCGTCGTCGTAGCGCTCGGTCGTGATGTCGAGTTGCGCGTCGGCGGCGAGCGGAAGCGCTGCCGCGAGGACGCCGGCGCAAAGACGCGCAAGACGCGTTGTCGAAAGCATATTGGAAGACCCCTGAGCCCGATTCGACGGCGATCCTAGCCCAAAGCGCCGTCGCGGCGGGGTGGAATTACGTCACGGCTGTACGAAACGCGCCTCCTTGCGAGGACGCTATGAGCCTTCTCCCTGACGCCGTCGCACAAACCTGCGAATATTCGCCGCCTTGTCGTTCACGTTCGCCGATTCCCGGAAGGAGCCTCATGTCCGATCACCACGCCATCCGCCGCGACGTCGGCCCCTTTGCCCTGATGCTCACCGGCCTCGGCTCGATCATCGGCTCCGGCTGGCTGTTCGGCGCGTGGCGCGCGGCAGGTCTTGCGGGACCCGGCGCGATCTGGGCCTGGGTGCTTGGCGCCGCGATCATCATGACGATCGCGCTGACGTATTCCGAGCTCGGTGCGATGTTTCCCGAATCGGGCGGCATGGTGCGTTACGGGCATTACTCGCACGGCTCGCTGGTCGGTTTCATCGCCGCGTGGTCGAACTGGATCGCGATCGTCTCGGTGATTCCGGTGGAGGCCGAAGCCTCGGTGCAGTACATGGCGTCGTGGGAATGGGCCTGGGCGCAGGCGTTGTACGTGCCGCATCCCGGCGGGCACGGCGAGCTGACGACAACGGGACTCGCGATCGCCGCGGTGCTCGTCATCGTGTATTTCCTGGTCAACTTCTGGAGCGTGAAGCTCTTCGCGCATTCGAACAGCGCGATCACCGTGTTCAAGCTCGTCGTGCCGGCGCTCGCGGGCGTTTCGCTGATCGCGAGCGGTTTTCATCCCGGCAATTTCCAAGTCGGCGTGCACGGCGATGCGCACGTGCTCGATTTCGCCGCTTTGCTTACCGCGGTCGCCACGGCCGGTATCGTGTTCAGCTACAACGGATTCCAGAGTCCGGTGAATCTCGCCGGCGAGGCGCGCAATCCCGGCAAGAGCATTCCGTTCGCGGTGCTCGGCTCGATCGGTCTTGCGACGATCGTGTACCTGATTCTGCAAGTCGCCTACATCGGCGCGGTGCCGCCGGATCTCCTCGCGAAAGCGGGCTGGCACGGCATCGACTACCGCTCGCCGTTCGCCGAGCTCGCCAAGGTGCTCGCGCTGCAGTGGCTCGCGACGCTCCTCTACTTCGATGCGTTCGTGAGCCCGAGCGGCACCGGCATCACCTACACCGCGACCACCGCGCGCATGATCTACGGCATGGAGCGCAACGGCACCATGCCCAAGATCCTCGGGCGCCTGCATCCGGTCTGGGGCGTGCCGCGCGCGGCGATGTGGTTCAACCTCGCGGTGTCGTTCGTGTTCCTCTTCTTCTTCCGCGGCTGGGGCACGCTCGCCGCGGTGATTTCCGTCGCGACGATCATTTCGTATCTGACCGGTCCCGTCAGCGTCGTCAGCCTGCGCCGTACTGCGCCGGATCTGCATCGGCCGTTTCGTCTCGCCGGTCTTTCGATTGTTGCGATACTCGCGTTCGTGTTCTCGGCGGAGCTACTTTACTGGGCGAGGTGGCCGCTGACGGGCGAGATCATCCTGCTCGTCGTCGCCGCGCTACCGGTGTATTTCTACTATCAGGCGAAATCGGGTTGGCACGATTTCGGTCGCCAGCTTCAGGGCGCCTGGTGGCTGATCGCGTATCTGCCGACGATCGCGCTCGTCTCGTATTTCGGCAGCTCCGAGTTCGGCGGCCGCAATGTGATTCCGTTCGGCTGGGATCTTGCGATCGTCGCGGTGATCGGCATCGCGTTCTATTTCTGGGGCGTCACGTCCGGATGGCGCACGCCGGCCGTCGAAGCTGCGCACGGCGAAATTCCGCCGATCGGCGCAGGCACGGAGCCGCCCGAAGCGATTTCCCGGCATTGACACATACGTACACCGTTTCTTAACGCCGAAGTCGATCGATGGGACGACAATCCGAGGCCCTTGCAGCCGAAAAGGAGCGTCCCATGAAACAGAGGATCGTTATCGTTCTAGGCGTCGCGGGCAGCCTCGCGTTCGCGGCATCGGCACAGGATCTCGGCGCGCTCAAAGACGCCGCCGGCGGCGGCATGGATATGTCATCGCTCGCCTCGGGCAGCGCCGGCAACGCGGCCGGCGTCATCGAATACTGCATCAAGAACAACTACCTCAGCGGCGATGCCGCCTCGTCGATGAAAGACAAGCTGATCGGCAAGATCGGCGGCGAGGACAAGGCGAAGGAAGATCCGGGCTACCTCGACGGCGCCAAGGGCATGCTGACGGGCGGAGACGGTAAGTCGATGAATCTCGCCGACGATCCGGGCGGGCTCAAGAAGAAGGTCACCGAGAAGGCGTGCGGCGCGGTGCTCGATCACGCGCAGTCGTTGCTGTAGTCGGCGCCGATGCGAGGTTGCCCTTACCCTATCCTCTCCCGCACGCGGGAGAGGGAACCTCGCTATGCCTTCTGCACAAATCGCTCGACCGCGGCCGCATCGAACGGCCAATCGAGCTCGCGGTCCGCTGCCGCATCGCGGAGCACGGGAACGCGGGTGCCGTAGCGCGCTTCGAGCTCGGTGTCATCATCGATCCAGACGCTCTCGAAATCCGGCACACGCGCCGTGGCGAGAACGGCGAGCGCCTCGTCGCAGAGCTTGCAATCGTCTCGCTGGAACAGGATGAGAGGCACTTAAGAACGCTGGATCGCGGCGGGCGCGTAGAATAGCGGGAATTTCATCCCCATCTAGCGCACATGGCCGTCAGCGTTTTCGACCTTTTCAAGATCGGCATCGGACCGTCCTCCTCGCACACGGTCGGGCCGATGCGCGCCGCCGCGCGATTCTGCCAACGCTGGCTCGAAGAGCCGGGCATCCTCGATCGCGTCGTGCGCGTGCGCTGCGAGCTCTTCGGCTCGCTCGCGCTGACCGGCCGCGGGCACGGCACGGACAAGGCGATTCTTTGCGGCTTCGAAGGCGAATGGCCGGACAAGATCGATCCGGATTCGATTCCCGCACGCTTGAAGCGCATCCGCGGCGAAAAGAAAATCTGCCTGCTCGGCCGGCACGAAATCGCATTCGACGAGAAGACCGATCTCGTCTTCAACAAGCGCCAGAAGCTTCCGTATCACTCGAACGGCATGCGCTTTAGCGCTTACGGCGACAACGATGAGCTGCTCGCGACACGCGATTACTACTCGGTCGGCGGCGGCTTCGTCGTCAATCAGGATGAAGCGGCCGAGAACCGCATCGTCGCCGACACGACACCACTGCCGTTTCCGTTCCATTCCGGCGAAGAGCTTCTGAAATTTTGCGAGCAAAGCGGCAAGACGATCGCCGGCGTGATGCTCGAGAACGAAAAATCCTGGCGCAGCGAAGCCGAAATCCGCGCGGGATTGCTCACGATCTGGCGCGCGATGCAAGCCTGCGTCGCACGCGGCGTGCGCGAAGGCGGCACGTTGCCCGGCGGCTTGCACGTCAAGCGCCGAGCATCGGCGATGGCGCAGGAATTACGCGATCGCCCGGAAGCGGCGTTGCGCGATCCGCTGACGATCCTCGACTGGGTCAATCTCTATGCGCTCGCCGTCAACGAAGAAAACGCCGCCGGAGGACGCGTCGTCACCGCGCCGACCAACGGCGCCGCCGGCATCGTGCCGGCGGTCATGCACTACTACGAGCGCTTCTGTCCGAAATCGAGCGACGATGGCGTGGTCGATTTCCTGCTCACGGCGGGTGCGATCGGCATTTTGTACAAGGAAAACGCCTCGATCTCCGGCGCCGAAGTCGGCTGTCAGGGCGAAGTCGGCGTCGCCTGCTCGATGGCCGCGGGCGGGCTCGCAGCGGCGCTCGGCGGTAGCATCTATCAAGTCGAGAACGCCGCCGAGATCGGCATGGAGCACAACCTCGGCCTCACCTGCGATCCGATCGGCGGCCTCGTGCAGATTCCGTGCATCGAGCGCAACGCGATGGGCGCGGTCAAGGCGATCAACGCGCAACGCATGGCGATGAAGAGCGATGGCAAGCACCGCGTGTCGCTCGACAAGGTCATCAAGACCATGCGCGACACCGGCCGCGACATGAAGGACAAGTACAAGGAAACCTCGCGCGGCGGGCTGGCGGTGAACGTGATCGAGTGCTGACGCGTCAGTCGGGAAAATCCAGCGTCGCAACCACCGGCAGGTGATCCGACGCAAGCCGCGCGCTCCAGCTCCGATACGTTTCGATGCCGACGAGCGCCGCACGCGGCGATGCCCAGATCCGATCCAGCGCGAAGAACGGCGCGATCGACGGAAACGAGCGCGGCGCCGGACACGCGCCGAAATGCGCATCGAGCGCAGCGTAGTCCTTGCTGCGGCTCCGTACGATATTGAAATCGCCGGCGAGCACGCACGGGATCGTCGGGCCGCGCTTAACGATGCCGGAGAGCCGCGCGATCTGCTCGCGTCGCTCCGCCGCGTGCAAGCCAAGATGCGTCGCGATCACGCGCAGTAGCGGGCGTGCCTCGCCGACGGTCACTTCTAGCGCGCCGCGTGGCTCGTATGCACCGACGCTGAGATCGTGCTCAGCGACATCGAGAATCGGCCAGCGGCTCAAGACCGCGTTGCCGAAGCTTCCGTGCGGAAACGTCATCGTCGGCATCAGCACCGCGTGGAAGCGCGTCGATGCGGCGAGATGCGCCTTGAGATCGAATGTCTCGACCGGCGAGAGAAATTCCTGCAGAGCGATCACATCCGCGCACAATTCATCGATCACCGCGGCGATGCGTCCGGGCACGAAGCGACGATCCATGCCTATGCCGCTTTGAAGGTTATACGTCGCGATGCGGAGCTCTGTCATGCGGCATCGCCATCTCGCACGCGCATGCGCCTTCGATATCTGCGCAACGCGAGCGCGACGAGCCCGATCAGCACCAGCGCGAACGCCAGCATCGCCCAGCTGAGCGGCCGCGGATTGGCGATCACATCGCGCGCGCGATCGATGAAGAACGCGTAGAGCAGCACGCCCGGCAGCATGCCGAGCGCGGTGCCGGCAAGATACGGAATTCGCGCAATACGCACCGCACCCGCGGCGACGCTGACGATACTGTACGGCGCGATGGGCAGCAGCCGCACGACGACGATCGCGAGAAAGCCGTGCCGCGCGACGCGCTGTCGCAGCCGCTCGCCGTGCGCACCGACGAGCCGGGCGAATGCGCCTTCCGGAAACGAGCGGCCGATCTCGTAAAGCACCGCAGCGCTCAGTACGGAACCCGCGAGCGCGTACGACGCGCCGGCGATGGGCCCGAACAGGACGATAGACGCTGCGATCAGAATATTGACCGGAAACACGACGAGCCCGCCGACGATGAAACCCGCGAGCATCGCGAGCGGCGCGATCGGCGAGGCGCTCCACGCGCTGGCGCGATCCAGAAGCTGGGGAATGTCCGCTGTCCAGACGCCGGAGCGCACGACGATCGCAATCACCGCCGTGAGCAGTGCAGCGACCGAAGCCGCCACGACGATCCAGAGCAACGCCTTGCGGACACGGCCGCGCCGCGAGCTGCCGCTGTCCGACGCCATCGTGCGCATCGCTCAGAGCAACCCTTCGATCGGAAGGAGGCGCATCAGACGGACGCGAAACCGCACCCATGCGGACACGTCGGGATCGCGATCGAACGTCACGGGTTTGCCGTCGTCGGCGCCGATCCAGCGCATGGTCGACCGCGACGATCCGTCGGCGCGTTCGAGCACGACGTGGAACGCATTCTCCGGCGCAATCGCGCTCTGGAAAAACTGGCTGATCGAATCGGCGAGCTCGGGACAATCGACGATGACGCCCATTTCGGTATTGAGCAGACGCGAACGCGGATCGATGTTCATCGAGCCGACGAACACCTGGCGGCGATCGACCACCATCGTTTTCGCGTGCAGGCTGACACCGGACGAGGTTCCGTACGCGTTCTGCGGCGGCCGCCCCTGCGCAGGCCGCAGCTCGTAAAGCTCGACGCCGGCATCGAGCAGATCGCGCCGATACTTCGCGTAGCCCGCGTGTACTTCCGGCTCGTCGGTCGCGGCCAGCGAGTTCGTCAGCACCTTGATCGCGACGCCGCGATGCGCCATCGCGGCCAAATAGCGAACGCCGTTCTTGCCCGGGATGAAGTACGGCGACACGAGCAAGGCCTCTGTCCGCGCATCGTCGAGCAACCGCCGGATGTCGGCGCCGATGTGCAGCAACTGACCGTCCTGCGCCGGATCGACCTTGCCGGGATCATCGGCGACCAGCACGGCCGGGCCCCAAAACCAGCGGCCTTTGCGATCGGCGCTCGGTCCGTTCGGCATTTCGTCGGAGAGCGCTTGCGCGTAGTCGGACTCGGCGAACGCGCGCGCGTCCCTCGCGAGCGCGTCGCGCACGCGCGCGAGATCTTCGCTGGTCGCGTGCGCGGCGCGATACGCAGTGACCGGAAACGCGGAATCGGAATTCCAGTACGCATCGAACATCGCCGAGATGCGCGGCACGACCGGGCCGATGGCGATCACGTCGAGATCGCGGAAATGGATGTCCTCGCCTGCATCGAAATACGCATCGCCGATATTGCGGCCGCCGATGATCGCCTGCATGCCGTCGACGATGAACGATTTGTTGTGCATGCGCCGGTTGAGACGGCGTCCTTCGATGAGAAACTGCCCCGCTTTCGACAGCAACGAGCGGTTGCGGATGCGAAACGGGTTGAAGAGACGCACTTCGATGTTCGGATGCGCATCCAGCGCATCGAGCAGGTGATCTTCTTTGGAGATATCGAGATCGTCGAGCAGGATGCGGATTCGCACGCCGCGATCGGCGGCGGCGAGCAGGCGCTGCGCGAGCAAGCGGCCGGTCGCGTCGTTGGCGAAGATGTAGTACTGAAGATCGATCGAATGCTCGGCGTGATCGGCGAGCACGATGCGGCTCATCAGCGCATTGGTGTTGGCGATCAGCGTCCGGAAACCGGATTGGCCGGCGTGCGCCGCGATTTCGGCTTGCACATAGCGCGTCGACGTCGTATCGACGGCCGGCGCGAGCGCGACCGACGGCGTCTTCGCGATGTCGGTGCGCAGCGTCGCGCAACCGCACGATGCCAGCGCAAGAACAGCCAGGAGCGGACCACGAAAGCGCATGCGATTCCGACAGTCGGATGAACCGGCGGATTTTCCACAGGGCCGGATTTGCGCCGGCTGAAGAGCCTGCCGCGCAAGCGGGCATCCGTTCAGAAAGCCGTTGTGGCGCTAGGTGGCGTCGAGCGGTTGCTGTTGCGCTTCGCGGTGTTCGATCCTGCGGTACGTACGCCAGCTCAAGAAGCCGAGCGCCGTGGCGATCGCCGCGCCGAGCGCGAGCTTGAGCGCGCTGTCGGACAAGAGCGGCGAGATTGCGCCGGCCAGCACCGCGCTGATCACGAGGCTCACGAATGCCTGTATCGACGACACCGCGCCGCGATGCGAGGGAAACCGATCGAGCAGCAGCAGCGTGAGCGTCGGGAAATTCACGCCGATGCCGATCGCGTGGAGGCCAATCGGCAGCACCGACCACGGTACGCGCGGCTCCGGCCATATGGCCGCGAGAATCAGGTTGAGCGCCGAGGCGCCGAGCATGATCGTGTAGCCGAGCCGCACGGTCGCGCTTGCGCTCAGCTTTCCGGCGAGACGACCGGAGAGGAACGCGCCGATCATCATGCCGCTGATCGCCGGAATGAAAAGCCACGCGAAATGCTGCTCATCGAGCTTCAGGAGATTCAGCACATAGGTCGGCGCCGAGGCGATGTAGACGAACATCGCGTTGAAGTTCAGCGTGCCGGCGAGCGCGAGCGGAAAGAACGCGCGGTCGGCGAAGATCATGCGGTACGTTTTTCCAAGCTCCGCGAACGACAGCGGCACGCGCTTCTCACGCGGATGCGTTTCCGGAAGCCAGGCGAGGCAGGCAATAAGCAGCAGCGCGGCGAACGCGGCGAGCAGCCAAAAGATCATCGGCCAGCGCGCGACCGCGACGACCCAGCCGCCGACGATCGGCGCGACCGCTGGCGCGATGCCGAAGATCATCGACACGGTCGACATCAGCCGCTGCGCGTCGGCGCCTTCGAAGCAGTCGCGGATGATCGCGCGGCCGACGATGAGGCCGGCGCCGGCGGAAAATCCCTGCAGCACGCGAAACGCCAGAAGCTCGCCGATCGTGCCCGCGAGCGCGCAGCCGATCGACGCGAGCACGAAGATGCCGACGCCGACCAGGATCACGCGCCGGCGCCCGAGCGCGTCCGACAAGGGCCCGTGCAGCAGCGACATCAGCGCATACGAGATGATGTAGACGCTCAGCGTCTGCTGCATCGCGATCGGGCTCGCGCCGAGCTCGCGCTCGATCGCCGGGAACGCCGGGAAGATCGTGTCGATCGAGAACGGCCCGAACATGGCGAGGCCGGCGAGCAACGGTGCGAGCCGGCGCCGGCGCGGAGTAACGGGGAGAGTCATCGGTAAGCGAACCTAGTGGCGAAGCGCCGCAGCGTCGGCACGCGGGCGCGGATTTTGCGCTAGGATAACCGCGCAATTCAGGAGATGGCATTCCTCCTCGAACCGCCGCAAGGCTGATGATGCCTGACGAAGTCCCCGGAAGCGGGGGCGCGCAGGTGGCATGGGCGATCCCCGCGGCTACAGGCGCACCTCGTCGCCGGGTCCCGTTCAACGACTCGGAAGCGCCATGAATCTCGTTATGTTTCTCGCTGTGGGCTTGGGTGCGTTCGCCGGTGCGGTCGTGCGCTGGCTGCTGTCCATCGCGCTGAATCCGATCCTGCCGTCGCTGCCCTTGGGCACGCTGGCCGCCAACCTCATCGGCGGTCTCATCATCGGCGTCGCGATGGGCGTGTTCGCGCACGCGGACGTCCCCGTTGTCTGGCGGTTGGCAATCACGACGGGGTTTCTCGGTGGCCTCACCACGTTCTCCTCGTTCTCCGCAGAAACGGTCGCGCTGTTTCTGCGCCAGGAATACGGCTGGACGCTCGCGATCGTCGCCGCGCATCTCTTCGGCTCGCTGCTGCTGACGCTCGCGGGTGTGGCCCTGGCGCGTCTGGTGTTGCGCGTCTAGAGACGAGGCTTGCAATGGTGTAAGCGAGTCCACACGTGCCGCACTAACGCGTTATTCTTCGACGTCGTTCGACGCAGGGGCTGCGAATGCCACACGCAAGAGCGCATGCGCGCATCGAATCGCTGTTGTCGCTCGCCGGCGTGCGCATCGACGGTGATGCGCCGTCCGACATCCGCGTGCACGATACGCACCTCTATTCGCGCATCCTCGCGCACGGCTCGCTTGGCCTCGGCGAGGCGTACATGGACGGCTGGTGGGATGCGGAGGATCTCGACGGCTTTCTGTTTCGCCTCCTCGATACGCGGCTCGATGAGCGCGTGGGCGGATTCCACGATGTGCTGCTGCACCTTCGCTCGCGTCTCGTGAACCTGCAGCGCGGCCGGCGTGCGTACGTGATCGGCGAGCGCCATTACGATCTCGGCAACGATTTGTTCCAGGCGATGCTCGGCAAGCGCCTCGTCTACAGCTGCGGCTATTGGAAAGACGCAACCGACCTCGACGGCGCGCAGGAAGCCAAGCTCGAGCTCATCTTCCGCAAGCTCGGCTTCGCGCCGGGCATGCGCGTGCTCGACATCGGCTGCGGCTGGGGCGAGGCGCTGAAGCTCGCGGCGGAGCGCCATGGCGTCTCCGGTGTCGGCGTAACGGTGTCGCAGGAGCAGGCCGACTACGCGCGCGAAATCTGCAAGGGATTGCCGGTCGAGATTCGTCTGGCCGATTACCGCACGCTCGACGAGGCGTTCGATCGCGTGTTTTCGATCGGCATGTTCGAGCACGTCGGCGTCAAGAACTATGCGAAGTATTTCGAGGTCGCGCGACGCTGCACGAAAGAAGACGGCTTGTTCCTGCTGCACTCGATCGGCTCGAACGTCTCGTCGAACCACACCGATCCCTGGATCGAGAAATACATCTTCCCGAACTCGATGGTGCCGTCGGCCGAGCAGATCGCGAATGCGAGCGAAGGTATTTTCGTTACCGAGGATTGGCACAACTTCGGGGCCGACTACGATCGCACGCTAATGGCGTGGCGCGAGAATTTCGATCGCGCGTGGCCGACGCTCGTGGCGCGCTACGGCGAGCGCTTCCGGCGCATGTGGCGGTTCTATCTTTCGGCTTCGGCCGCGGTGTTCCGCGCGCGGCGCGATCAGCTCTGGCAGCTGGTGATGTCGCCTCGCGGCGTGCGCGGCGGATACCGCGCGCCGCGCTGACCCTCCCCTCCCTACCTCGGGTCAGGCGGCGCGCCTTTGCTGCTTGTTGCCGAGCACGTCGATCAGGGAAGCGAGAGCGTTCACGGTTTCCGCGCGCGTGAGCTCGACCGGATCGCCGGTCTCCGCCGCGATGGCCGCGAAATCCAAACCGAATTCGATGCGAAGAATGACGAGATCGCGCTGCCGCGGCGAAAGCTCCGTCAGTGCTTCTTCCCAGACCGCAAGCTGCTCGTGACCAATCAACTGCTCCACGCGCGAGGTCGGCGCGGAGCGGACGGCACGAAGCCAAAGGTGAGTCGAACGATCGGCCAGCAATCGGGTGCGCAGACGAACCAGAAGGCTCTGTCTCGTCCCGAAAGCCGAGCCTGAATCGGTCGCCTGGAGTACTACATCGCGAATCCACTCGGCCGCGTCCAGTGCGGCTTTCGTGCCTGCTGGCAGGCGTTCCTGTGCCCAACGCCGCAGAAGAACCAGATAACGACTGCGGCGCGCCAAATCGAGCGTTTCACGCCGGACCGCGGCAGACATCGGTTGCGTCGAGTCGTGCCGCGGTCCGGGGTTCCTCACGGTGGCAAGCATCACCGGTACTCCTCCTCTCCCGGGACAGAAGATGCCGCGTTTGGTGCACTGCGTCTAATGAAAGCTCCTCAGTGCGCGATGCCCCTCGGTTATCGTGATAGGTGCCGGTGATCGCGCGATAACTTGAGGTTATAGTGGGCGTCAAAGGGGGCGTCATCTCATGACAGCCAGGCTGCCATCCGCCCAGATCGAATCGTTCATGGCGCTCGCGCGCGAGCTCAATTTCTCGCGCGCCGCCGAGATTTTGCATATCACCCAGCCGGCGCTGACCAAGCGCATCCAGAATCTCGAAGAGACGCTCGGACAAGTGCTGTTCCTGCGCTTGCGCGGCGGCTTGGAGCTGACCGAGTCGGGCCGCATCCTGCAACGCTACGCGGCGAGCATCGAGCATCAAGAACAGGAAGTGCTCGATAGCTTGGTCGGCGACAAGCGCAGCGACGGCTGCATCGCGGGATTCTTCCGCATCGCCGCGTTCTCATCGTCGCTGCGTTCGGTCGTCGTGCCAGCGCTCGGCGTGCTGCTGCGCGCGAATCCGCGCCTGACCTGCCAGACGATCAAAGCCGAAGCGCATGAGCTCCACGACATGCTGATCGACGGCAAGGTCGATTTCTGCGTCTCGCTGTCCGAGTGCGAGCGCATGGGCGTCGAGAACGCGCAGATCGGAGTCGAGCGCAATGTGCTGATCGAATCCGCGCGCTATACGGTGCGGCCGGACTGCTACATCGATCACGAGCCGCGCGACAATTTCACGGAGCGCTTTTTCCTAAGCCAAACCGGCTCGACCGTGCCGAAGATGCAGCGCGCGTACTTCGACGACATCTACGGGCTGATCGACGCGGTTTCGCAAGGCATCGGCCGCGCCGTCGTGCCGGTGCATCTGATCAAACCCGAGCATGAGGTGCGCGCCGTGCCCGGCTATCGGCCGTTCGAAGTGCCGGTGCTGCTGCATTTCCACACGCAGCCGTATTACCCGCGCCTGCATCGTTCGGTGATCGATACGCTCACGCGCGAATGCGCGCCGCTCCTGAGCGCGAACCGCATGCACGGCGACGGCGGCACCGCCGTCGCGGACGATGCGCTGATCGCCGCGAACCGACGGCGCATGCGCGCGGGGCGCGACGGCACGGCGTAGGTCAACGGTAGCCGGAAACCGGCTACCGTCTTCGGTGACGTCCACTACATGTGCGACGTCATCGACTCTTTCGCGAGCTTCCAGCTCCCGCCTTCCTTCTGCATCGTGACGTTGCTGGTCGCCGACTGGCCGTCGCCGTCCTTGCCGCTCAGCTCCAGCGTTGCGGTATCGCCTTTGCTGAAGCCTTTCACGACTTTCGGATCGCGGATCGCGCTGCCCTGGATGAATGCGAACATCATCTTGAAATCGGGATCGTTGCGATGCGCAATGAGCTCGTCCGCACGGTCCTTGGTCATCGTCTTGGCGAGCGCATCGACATCACCCTTCTTGAGCGCGGCGAGATAATTGCGATACGCCTTGCCGGGCTCGCCGCCGTCCGCGGGTAGCGCGGTACCGAGATTCGGCGCGCCCGGAAGATCCAGCGCGAAATTCATCTCGTAGAAGCGCCCGCTCTTCTTGTCCGCTTCATCGTTGCTGCGAAAGCTGCCTTCGATGCGCTTGCCGTCGTTGCGCGGGAGCTTCAGCGTGTACCAGCCGCTGCCGCTCTGCGAGCCGCTGTAGCCGGGCGCGACGATGTTGACGTTCTGCAGCGAGCCGTCGCCTTGGAGATTGAGCTCGACGCGCGTCGCATCTTTGCTGCGCAGCTGATCGCCAAGGGCATCCCCGCGGTCGGCAACATCATTGAGTGCCGCAGCATCGATCGGCTTGTCGGCAAAAACAATCGTCGTGATTTCCTTGCTCTTGTCGAACGGATCGGGCCCGCGATACGCGTAAGCGCTGACGAGCGCGATCTGCTTGCCTTCCTGGTACAGCGTTCCCGAACCTCCGGCGAACGCGTTGGCGCATGCGCTCGCGAGTGCGAGCGCGATCAAGCGATGACGATTCTTCATCGTATGTCTCCCCTGTCCCCACCATGGGCGTCGTGACGCTAGTCGAGCGCGCGCTCATCGGCCAATGAAAAAACGGCATCCGCGCATCCCGCCGGCTTATCGCGATCAATCGGGGGAATCGCAGCATTACGGTGGGGAATCGCCAAACACTGTGGCGAGCGCATGAAGTCTCTTTTCATGGCGCAGCAACAAGGCGTCCGGAATGCTGATTTTTAAGCTCGACGCGATGCGTTCCACGCATGGCGTGAAAGCTGTGAAAACGAGCTGCGATGCGGCTTCCAAGGCTTCATGCAAGACGTTGCGCGCGACGATTCTTCCGCTCTTGCGCGCCACGGACGAAAGCGAACGCACGCACCGCACACCGCACACGCATGCAACGCAACTGCTCGGCGCGGCGTCATCTGCCATACGCTGTCTACATCGTGCGGGGGCACGATATCCAACACGGCGCCGAGGGAACCGTCGCGCTGCTGCGCATTTCAATCAGGAGGAATACTTATGCGATCGTTCAACCGGAAAACCTGGGCCGTCTGGCTATTGCTGCTGGTCGCCATCCCGTCGTGGGCGGCCAACCACACGGTGAGAGTCGGCGGACAAACCAGCGGCGGCTACTACGGCGGCGGCACGCCGATTCTGATGTTCAATCCGCCTGAGCTCACCATCGCGGTCGGCGACACGGTGACGTTCCAGAATGCCTCGGGGCCGCACAACGTGCACGCCGACAACGGCTCGTTCCGCTGCGCGAACGGCTGCGATGGCGTCGGCAACGGCAACGGCAATCCCGCCGACGGCAACTGGACGTCGACGGTGACGTTCAATCAGCCTGGCACCATCGTCTATCGCTGCGACAACCACGGCTCCATGGGCATGGTCGGATCGATCACGGTCCAAGGCACCGCACCGGGCGGCAACATTCCGATCACCGGCGGCTTCACCGGCGCGTGGTACGACCCGAACCAGAACGGCCACGGCATCTTTTTGGAAGTGCTCAGCAGCAATCTCATGCTCGCGTACTGGTTCACGTTCGATCCGACCGGCACGCAGCAAGTCTGGTTCGGCGGCACGGGCCCGATCAACGGCACCACGGCGACGATCGACATGCAGATGGCGACCGGCGGACGCTGGATTCCGAACTTCGATCCGAATGCGGTCGAGCGCGTGCCGTGGGGAACGCTGACGTTCACGTTCACCGACTGCACGCACGGCCGTGTGGACTTCGACGCGACCACATCCGGTTACGGCACCGGTCACATGGATCTCGAGCGGATAACGACGCCGGTCGGCGTCACTTGCCAGTAGCACGCTCGACGTCAGGCTTCGCGCGCGAAGCCTGACGCGCCCCACGACGTTCCGGCACAATACGCGGCGCGCCGGCTTCACGCCGGCGCGCTCGCTTTCGCCGGACGCCGTGATGAATCTGCAATCGAACTACGAACAAATCCCGCTCAAGGACTACGCCGAGCGCGCGTACCTCGATTATTCGATGTACGTCGTGCTCGACCGCGCGCTGCCGTTCGTCGGCGACGGGCTGAAACCGGTGCAGCGCCGCATCATCTATGCGATGAGCGAGCTCGGTCTCGATGCGGCCGCCAAGCCGAAAAAATCGGCGCGCACGGTCGGCGACGTGATCGGCAAGTTCCATCCGCACGGCGACAGCGCCTGCTACGAGGCGATGGTGCTGATGGCGCAACCGTTCTCGTACCGCTATCCGCTGGTCGACGGGCAAGGCAACTTCGGCTCGACCGAAGATCCGAAATCGTTCGCAGCGATGCGCTACACCGAATCGAAGCTGACGCCGATCGCCGAGCTTCTGCTCGCCGAGCTCGGCCAGGGCACGGTCGACTGGACGGCGAACTTCGACGGCACTCTGAAGGAGCCTTCGTGGCTTCCGGCGCGCGTGCCGCATGTGCTGCTCAACGGCTCGACCGGCATCGCGGTCGGCATGGCGACCGACGTTCCACCGCACAATCTGCGCGAAGTCGTCGCTGCGTGCATTCATCTCCTCGACGAGCCTTCGGTCAGCATCGCCGAGCTCTGCGAGCACGTCAAAGGCCCGGATTTCCCGACCGCGGCCGAGATCATCACGCCCAGGAGCGAGCTCGCGGCGATGTACGCGACCGGCGTCGGCTCGGTGCGCGCGCGTGCCGTCTACACGAAAGAGAACGGCAACGTCGTCATCACCGCGGTGCCGCATCAAGTTTCGCCGTCGAAACTCCTGCAGCAGATCGACGCGCTCGCCAAGGCGAAGAAGCTGCCGATGCTGGAGGATTATCGCGACGAATCCGATCACGAGAATCCCGTGCGTCTCGTGCTGTTCCCGCGTTCGAACCGCGTCGATATCGACGAGATGATGCAGCACCTCTTCGCGACGACGGATCTGGAAAAGAGCTATCGCATCAATCTCAACGTCATCGGCCTCGACGGCCGGCCGCAGGTCAAGAACCTGAAGCAGATCCTGAGCGAGTGGCTGCGCTTTCGTCAGGACACGGTCACCAAGCGCCTCCAGCATCGGCTCGAAAAAGTCGAGCGCCGTCTGCACCTGCTCGAAGGCTTGCGCATCGCCTATCTCAATCTCGACGAGGTGATCCGCATCATCCGCACCGAGGAAGAGCCCAAACCCGTGCTGATGAAACGCTTCAAGCTCAGCGAGGAGCAGACGGACTACATTTTGGAAACGCGCCTGCGCCAACTGGCGCGGCTAGAGGAAATGAAGATCACCGGCGAGCGCGATGCGCTGGAAGAAGAGCGCGCACGCATCGACGTGATCCTGAAATCGAAAGCGCGCCTCAAAACTTTGATCAAAGAAGAGCTCCGCGAGGACGCGAAGAAATACGGCGACGCGCGCCGCTCGCCGTTGATCGAACGCGAAGCGGCGCAAGCGCTCGACGAAACGCAGCTCGTCACCAGCGAACCGGTGACGATCGTGCTCTCGGCCAAAGGCTGGGTGCGATCGGCGAAAGGCCACGATGTCGACGCGGCCGAGCTCGGCTATCGCGAAGGCGACAAGTTCCTCGCCGCCGCGCAAGGCCGCACGACGCAGCAAGCCGCCTTCATAGACTCCACCGGCCGGAGCTACTCGACGCCCGCGCACACTTTGCCGTCCGCACGCGGCAACGGCGAGCCGTTGACCGGCCGCTTCACGCCGCCGTCCGGCGCGCGCTTCGATGCGGTCGCGATCGCCGATGCTGCGATGAAGGTTGTGATCGCGTCCGATCGCGGCTATGGCTTCGTCACCAAGTTCGAAGCGCTGCTCGCGAACAAGAAAGCCGGCAAGCAGCTGATCAACGTCGAGGACGATGCGCGCGTGCTCGCGCCAGCGCTCGTCGCCGATTCCGCGCGTGATCGCATCGTCGTCGTGACGAATGCGGGTCATCTCCTCATGTTCTCGGTCGCCGAGCTTCCCGAGCTCGACAAGGGCGGCAAGGGCAACAAGCTGATCGAGATTCCGAAAGCCAAGCTCGCCGCCGGCGAACGCGCGGCAGGCGTCGCCGTCGTCGCCGAAGGCAAAGGCGAAGTCACGCTTTATGCGGGCGCGCGCAAGCTGATCCTCAAGTGGTCCGATCTCGTCGAATACGGCGGCAACCGCGCAGCACGCGGCAGCCTCCTGCCGCGCGGCTTGCAGCGCGTGGAGAGCATCGAAACGACCGGCTGACGCAAGCGGCATCGCCGCATCGCCGATGATGTCGCAATCAGGCGCGAAGCGGCGTTTCTAGCTCTGACGGGTGCCTTCTGGCATCGCCAGGGAAGATTCGCATGTCTGCATCGATCGCAGGTCGAGCGTGCCCCGCGCTTCGCCCGCTGGCGGCGGCGTTCGCGGCGCTGCTCGCAACGACTGTCGCCGACTCCGCCGCCGCAAGCCCACCGCCAGCTCCGCGCGCGATCGTCGTCACCAACTGCGCCGACAGCGGCAGCGGCAGCCTGCGCGACGCGGTCAGCAACGCCGCAGACGGCGACACGATCGACCTCACCCAACTCGGCTGCGGCGTGATCTCGCTCAGCACCGGCGCGATCGTAATGGGCGCGAGCGATCTGACCTTGCACGGCCCCGGCGCGCACGCGCTGACGATCATGGGCGTCGGCGGCTCGGGCGATGGCGTGCTCTACGACCTTGGCGGCGGCACGTTGACCGTCGATGGCGTCGACGTCGCGTTCGGCTCGAAATACCGGAGCGACGTGAACGCGCGCGGCGGCTGCATCTATTCCAACGGCAACGTGACGGTGAGCGATGCTCACGTGTACGCCTGCACGACGAGGAGCCACGCCGCGTACGACTCGCTCGGCGGCGCGATCTTCGCAGCCGGCAACGCGATCGTTTCCGACAGCCAAATCGACCTTTGCGGCGTCACCGTCGAGGACGGCATCGGCAAGGGTGGCGGCATCTACGCAGGCGGTGATCTCACGCTGATGAATAGTCGCGTCAGCGGATGCCGCGTCGCGACGGCGACGCGCGGACTCGGTGGCGGAATTTATGCCGGCGGCGATTTCGTCGCGAAATACAGCACGATCAGCGACAACACCGTCGATCACGACGACGGCACGCTCAGCCTCGGCGGCGGCATCTACACGCTCGGCGACGCGCACCTTTATTGGTCGACGCTGTCCGGCAACAGCGCGGGCTCTGGCGGTGGTGCGTTCATGACCGGTGGCAACAACGGCCACACGGCCGTCATCAGCGAAAGCACGATCTCCGGCAACGAAGCGCATGCCGCCGGCGGGGTGCGCGCGGATTTGCCGCTCCGTCTCTACAACAGCACGATTGCGTTCAACCGCATTCCACGCCCGACGTCACAGCCGATCGGCTACTCCACGAGCGCCGGCCTCGGCGTGACTGCGACACCGGTTCTCATCGAAAGCTCGATCATCGCCAACAACGTCGCCTACGGCGTCGTCGACGAGCTTGCCGATCTTGGCGGCGACATTCCGGCAACAGCCGCCGGCGGCAACGACCTGATCATGAGCTCCGCGCTGACGCCGCCGCCGGACACGATCGACGACGATCCGCAATTGCGCCCGCTCGCCGACAACGGCGGCCCCACCGCAACCCACGCGCTTCCAACCGGCAGCCCCGCGATCGATCACGGCAACAATGTCGGCGCGTTCTCAACCGATCAGCGTGGCAGCGGATTCGTGCGCGTCCTCGGCAGCGGCCCTGACATCGGTGCTTACGAGTCCGATCCCGACCGGATCTTCTTCGACGGGTTCGAATAGCGCCTTGGCTTCTCCCGCGGCGATCCGGCAAGATCGCGCCTCCTCATCAGCGGGATGCGTTTCGTGCGTCGAATTCTCGGACGGATTCTCGTCGGCCTCATCGTCGCTCTGGCGATCGCGCTGATCGCGGGTTGGCTCGCACTGCGCGGCAGCCTGCCGCGTTACGACGGTACGATCGCGGCCGCGAATCTTGCGGCGCCGGTCACCGTCGAACGCGATTCGCTCGGCAGCGTGACGCTGCGCGCTGAAAACCGGCGCGATCTCACCTGGACGCTCGGCTACATCCACGCGCAAGAGCGCTTTTTCGAGATGGATCTCCTGCGACGACGCGCGGCGGGCGAGCTCGCGGAGCTCTTCGGTGCGGCCGCGCTCCCGGCCGATCGCACCGCGCGCGCGCACCGCATGCGTGCGCGTGCGACCGAAGCGCTCGCGACGCTGTCGCCCGAAGACCGCGACGAGCTCACGACGTATCGCGACGGCATCAACGCGGGGCTCGCGGCGCTGTCGGTGCGGCCGTTTCCATATGTGCTGACGCAGACGTCGCCTACGCCGTGGCGCGACGAGGACACGATGCTCGTCGTCGCCGCGATGGCCTTCACGCTGAACGACGCCGAGAACAAGCGCGAGCTCGCATACACGCAGATGCACGCAACGCTTCCCGAATCCGCGTACCGCTTCCTCACCGCATCAGGCGGCTCGTGGGACGCGCCGATCGCCGGCCCGCCGATGGATTGGCCGGCGACGCCGGCGGCGGGCGATCTCGATTTGCATGCGATCGATCCCAAGCTTTTGAAGATGCCGAAGACGGGCGATACCAACACGCCCGGCAGCAACAGCTTCGCCGTCGCGGGCGCGCTCGCGGGCGGCGCCGCGCTGGTCGCTAACGACATGCACCTCGATCTTCGCGTGCCGGGCCTCTGGTTTCGCGCGCGATTGATCTATCCGAATCCGCGCCGACCGGGACGCATGATCGACATCATCGGCGCGAGCCTGCCGGGAACCCCGGTCATCGTCGCCGGCAGCAATCGCGAAGTCGCTTGGGGCTTCACCAACAGCTACGCCGATACGACGGACTGGGTTCGCGTGATACGCGATCCCAACGACGAGAATCGCTATCAGACCGCGCACGGCACCCAGCCGATCTCCAAGCACGCGGAAGTCATCCACGTGAAAGGCGCGGCCGACGAGACGCTCGACGTCGAAGACACCGAATGGGGTCCGATCATCGGCAAGGACGCGGACGGCACCCCGCTGGCGGTCGCATGGACCGCACAGCAGCCCGGCGCATTCAATTTGGGCCTTCAGAAACTCGAAGAAGCCGAGACCTCCGACGAAGCGGTCGCCGTCGCGCAATCGGCCGGCATCCCGCCGCAGAATTTCCTCGTCGGCGATCGCGCCGGCAACATCGCGTGGACGATCTCGGGCCGTTTGCCCAGGCGCACCGGCGGCTACGATCCGCGCTTGCCGGCGGATTTCTCGCAAGCCGGGACCGGCTGGGATGGCTGGCTCACCGCACGCGAATATCCGCTGATCGCGAACCCGCCGTGGCAGCGCTTGTGGACGGCCAATCAGCGCATCGTCGACGAGCCGTGGCTCTCGACGCTCGGCGACGGCGGCTACGACATCGGCGCGCGCGCGAAACAGATTCGCAACGATCTGCGCGCGCACGATCGTTTCACGCCCGCCGACATGCTCGATATCCAGCTCGACGATCGCGCGCTGTTCCTGGATCGCTGGAAAGAGCTTTTCATCCTTGAGCTGAATCGCGCACCCGCATCGCCCCTGCACGATAAGCTCAAGACTGCGCTCGCCGGCTGGGACAATCACGCTTCGATCGATTCCGTCGCGTACCGCGCAGTGCGCGCGTGGCGCAACGAAGTCATCGACACCGTGCTCGACGGATTCGCCGCGCAAGTGCGCACGAAATTCCCCGACTTCGCGATGCCGACGCTGTCGCAAACCGAGCACGCGGTGTGGCAGCTCCTGCGCGAGCGGCCTGCTCATCTCCTCCCACCCGGCTATGAGGACTGGGACGCGCTCCTGATCGCCTGCGCCGATCGCGCCGGCGAAAACCTCGACAAGCAGGACGGCGGCATCGCCGCGCGCACCTGGGGCGAGCGCAACACGATGCGCATCGCGCACCCGGTCTCGCGCGCGCTACCCGCGTTCGCCGCACGATGGATCGACATGCCGCCCGACCAACTCCCCGGCGATCGCGACATGCCGCGCGTGCAGTCGCCGACGTTCGGTGCGTCCGAACGATTCGCCGTCGCGCCAGGCGATGAAGAGCACGGTTATTTCATGCTCGCGGGCGGGCAGAGCGGGCATCCGCTGTCGCCGTATTACGGCGCGGGTCATGCGGATTGGGCGGCGGGGAAGCCGACGCCGTTTTTACCGGGTGCGGCGCAGCACACGATGACGTTTTCACCGCGGTGAGCGCGTGAGCTAACTGGCCCTCACCCTGCGCTCTCCCGCAAGCGGGAGAGCGGAAAAGAAACAGCCCGCCCCGGCAATCGCCGGAGCGGGCTCTCATCAACGTATCAGCTTCCCGGCACCAGGCTCGCCGCCGTGTACTGCGCCGGCGACCCCGCCGTCGCCACATGCAACGTCCCGTTGCCCGATGTCGGCGCCCGGTTCACCGTAACCGAGAACGAATACATCGTGCCCCAGTCGAGCGTCGGCTTGGCTGTCGGGTTCGTCACGGAGGCGCGGCTCGTTGCGGTCCACTGCACGCGTCCGCCGGTGGTCGTGACTTTCCAGTCGTTGCCGGTTTCGGTATCGCCGTCGCGGAACGCGGTGGCGACGACGGTGCTGCCGACCGGCAGCGGAACGCTGAAGTTGTCGAAACCCTTGTTGCTGACGACGCGCGGATCGGGGCCGTTCTGCGGCGCTTGGATGACGGCGCGTGCGAAGTCGAGATTCTCGACCGCGTAGTCGTAACGCCAGTTGCCGTTGCCGAGATTGGTCGCCTTCACCGCCACCTTGGCGTGGCCTTCGGGCGCAGCGATCTCGGTGTTGAGCGAATTCGCCGGCGGCGCGGTCGGGCTGACCCAGCGATCGATGGCGGGGCCGAGCTTGTAGTTCGCCTGGCCGGAGAACGACCACTGGTTGCTTGCATAGTGCGGCGTGCCGGTGAGCGTCGCCATCGAGTTGTAGATGTTGATGTCGTCGCGCGCGACGTACCACGATTCGAACATGTACGTGGCGCCCGCGTTCGCGGCAGGATCGATCTGCGACTCGTGCGTCTTCAAGCGCTGCGTCCAGGTCGTATTGCCGTTGCTGTGCTCGCCGCCGGTGCAGCTCGGATCGAAGATCGAACCGCAGCGGCCCCAAACGCCGGTCGCGGGCACGATTTCCGAGCGCGGTCCCATGTCGCCGGAGCTATCGTTGTTGCCGACGCCATAGGTATCGCCGCAGCCGCGGCCGAGCGAGTGCGAATCGTTGCAGGAATCGAGGCATCCGGCGTTGACGGTCAGGAACGCGTGCTTCACGCCGGAGCGGCCGATCTGCTCGACGCTGCCGTCTGCGTTGAAGCGATACATGTTCCAGATCAGGAACGGATGCTGATCGTTGTTGTACGGCGCGTTGCCATCGTCGAACATCGTGTACCACGCGACGTTCGCGGTGTAGAGCGCGGTGCTCGTGCCGAGCGGATCGCCCGAGATCGTCGCCTGCGCCGTGCCGTCGTTGACGTTGTTGCGCAACGTCGATGACGGTGCGAACGAGGCCGTGCCGTCGTTCGCGCCGCCGGGGCCATCGCAGCTCATGCACCCGACCGGATCGATCGAGAACGTCTGCATGAAGAGATCGGCCTGATACGTCTGGCCGCTGACGCTCGGAACCGCGACACCGGGCCACGGATACGGGCTGCACACGCGATCGGGCGCCGCGTCGTTGCCTTCGATGTTCACTTGCGTGTTCATCGCGATGTCGGCGACTTCCCAGCCGGCCGCTTCAGGCGTGCCGAGGCGATTGGCGAGCGCTTGCGAGATGCGCACGTCAGCCGCGCGCACCGCGAGTGTGCGCTTGCCGTCGGCGAGCTCGAACATGATGCGGTCGCTGTAGAACCACGCTTTGCCGTCGCCGCTGACGATGTCGAGAATGTTGTTGCTGCCTTCGCGCACGCGCAGCGTGAAGTCGCGAAGATCGATGCGGGTGCCGTCGCGCAGCGTCAGCACGAAGCCGCCGCGCATCTGCACCGAGCCGCCGGTGAACTGGCGCAGCGTTCCGTTGTAAACGGTGAACTGCAAGCCTGCGCTTTCGCGAAGGCCGAACCATTCGTGTACGCGGCGATCCTGCGTCGCGAGCCGGCCGGTCATCGTCTTGTCGACGTTGACGCCGAGATTGGAGAGCAAATCCTGGTTCCATCGCACGCCGATCTGGCCGCCCCACGCGGACCATGTCTGCGATGTCGCGCTCGTCGCGTTCTGCCGGGCCTGGTCGATGACACCTGCATAGGCCACCGGCATCAGCGCGGCTGAAATCAACAAAGCCAAAGCTTGATGCTTCATCATCATTACCCCGAAATCAGTGGAAGAAACGCCAATGGGCTTACTGAACATCCCTGCCGCGCGGCAGCCGCCATCCTAGCCAGCTGCGCGCGACCGAAAGCGGTGCCGGTCACGGAACCGTGTCGAAACCGCTCTGGAAGATGCGATCGGTGACCGTCGTGCCCGACGGCACGAGCGTGGCAACGTCGTACGAGGTCGGCGTGCCGTCCTGCGCGATGTGCAACGTGACCGTGCCTTGCGTCGGCGCCGATGTCGACGTGATCGAGTACGAATACATCGTGCCCCAATCGAGCGTGCCGCCGTCCGGCGCGGTCCAGGTGACGACGCCGTCGGTGACGCTGGACGACCAGCTGCCGCTCGAATCGACCGAGCCGTTGCTGAACGTCATCGCGCCGAGCGTGCCGCCGGCGGGAAGACTGATGCTGTCGAAACCCTTGTTGCTGACGACGCGCGGATCGGGGCCATGGCCGCTGCCCTGCGCTTGCACGACGGCGCGAGCGAAATCGAAGTTCATCACCGCGTAGTCGTAGCGCCACTGGCCGCCGCCGAGATCGGTTGCCTTGACGGCGACTTTGACGTGGCCTTCGTGCACCGAAAGCTCGGTGTTCATCGCGTTCGTGCCGGGATTCGCCGGATCGACCCAGCGATCGATCGCCGCGCCGAGCCTGAAGTTCGATTGCCCCGCGAACGACCACTGGTTGCTCGCGTAATGCGGCGTGCCGGTGACGGTCGCCATCGAGTTGTAGATGTTGATGTCCTGACGCGCGAGGTACCACGAATCCATCATGTACGTTGCGCCGGGATTCGCGGCGGGATCGACTTGCGACTCGTGCGTCTTCAGACGCTGCGTCCACTCGTCGTTGTTGTTGCCCGAATCCTGACCCGTGCAATCCGGATCCCAGATCGATCCGCAACGGCCCCACGTGCCATTCGCCGGCACGATCTCCGAGCGCGGGCCCATGTCCCAGGGACTGTCGTTGTTGCCGGTTCCGTACGTGTCGCCGCAACCGCGGCCGAGCGCGTGACCGCCGAGAAAATCGCAGCCGTCATCGAAGCAGCCGACGTTGACGCTGACGAACGCATGCTTCACGCCCGAGCGTCCGATCTGCTCGATGCTGCCGTTCGCGTTCAAGCGGTAAAGGTTCCAGATCAGGAACGGATGCTGATCGTTCTTGTACGGCGGGTTGTAATCGGGCGGGCTGCCGGTGAACTTCGTGTGCCAGGCGATGTAGCCGGTATAGAGCGCGGTGCTCGTGCCGAGCGGATCGCCCTGGATCGTCGCCTGCGCGGTGCCGTTGTTGACGTTGTTCTTGAGCGTGGAGCTCGGTGCCCACGACACCGTACCGTCGTTCGCGCCGCCAGGACCGTCGCAGCTCAGGCAGCCGACCGGATCGAAATCGATCGCCTGCATGAAAAGATCAGCCTGATACTGCTGGCCGGGATCTGCCGCAACGCCAGCGCCGGGCCATGGATACGGATCGCAGGTGCCCCCTTCGATTTCGTTCGCGCCCTGGATCGAAACCTGCGTATTCAGAGCAAGATCCGCGACTTCCCAGTTCGCCGCTTCCGGACGGCCGAGACGATTGGCGAGTGCCGGCGCGATGCGCAGGTCCGCCGCGCGAATCGCGAGCGTGCGATTGTTGTCGGCGAGCTCGAACATCACGCGGTCGCTGTAGAACCACGTCTTGCCGTCACCGCTGACGATGTCCAGCACTTTGCTGTCGTTGCTGCGGATGCGCAGCGAGAGATCGCGCAGATCAATCGAGCTTCCGTCCGCAAGACGCAGCACATAACCGCCGCGCATGGTCAGCGAGCCGCCGGTGAATTGCTGCATCGAGCCGTTCTTGACGGTGAACGTGAGGCCGCCGGTCTGGCGCACGTCGAACCATTCGTGACGGCGGAAGTCTGTCTTGGAAAGTTGCGACGCCGGCGATTGCTCGACGGTGACGCCGATATTTTTCAGAAGCCCGCGGTTCCAGCGAACGCCGATGTCACCGCCCCAAGCGGTCCACGATTGCTGCGAGCGCGCTTGCGCTTGTGCCTTGTCGATAACGCCGGCATGCGCGAACGAAGCCAAACCGACGCCGCATGCGAACGCGAGCGCACATACTCGAATATTCATGCTTACCCCCATGGATTGGGAACGCGCGTGCCCGCGTTCCAAGGAACTAACCTTCGGAATCTATCACGGGTCTTCGTACTAAGATCACGCAGTGCAGCACGAATTGTAAAGACGCGTAAAGACGCGGTTTCGACGCGGCGCCGGCCTCAACGGGACGTCGTGACAGCCCCGAGCTGAACGAGCTCGGGCGGCGATTTACCGTAGCCGGTGGAGAGCGGCGTGCCGTCGAAGGTGTCGCCGAAGATGCGGTCCGTGGCGGTCGGGTTGTTCCAGAGGTCGTACACGAACTCGCCGCGCGTCTTGTTCTGCGGGCCCACCGTGAACGGCCGGTTCGATTCGCCCGAACACATCGCGTTCTCGGCGGCGAAGCTGTTTTCGACCGCCTCGTCGCGCAGGAACTCGATGTAGTAGTTGCTCGCGGTCTGGTAATACAGCCGCGCGGTCGCGGTCAGCGGACCTTGGGTGCCGGCCGGGACGGAGAGGTTGTAGGCGACAGAGTCGAAGTTGACGAGGATGCCGGAACCGGGGGAGGTCTCCGGATACGTCGCACCGACCGGTCGCACGTCGTAGCCGTTCGGATCGCTTGCGGTCGCCGGCGTGAAGCCGAGCGGCGGAATGCGGGTATCCGAAGCGATGCAGTCATTCAGCACGAAGTGGAACATCGGATCGCCGTCGGCATCTTCGATATCGCAGGTGCCGGTGCCGTGGTGGTTCCAGATGCCCTGCAGCACTTCGTAGACGCGCGATTGCACATCGCGTGTCAGCTCGCCGGTCGAGGCATCGTACGCGCCGCTCTCGAACACGAGAGCGCCGTTCGCATCGCGGACTTGAAGGTTCAGCCACATGCGCCGGCCTTCGGCATAACCGGTCGGGAGCTTGTGGCCGGACTGGTTCGTGACCTTGACGTTGAGTGAGAGCGCTCCGGGCGCGCTTCCGCTCGGCGGCGTATAGCTCTGGATCGTCGTCGCGACGCTCGCGGCGGTGCCGAGCATCTCGCGCGCCCAGCCGATCGTCTGCTCGAGCCACTCGGTGCGGTTGTTGCCGCCCGAATCGAGGCCGGTGCCGTATTCGCCCTTGATGATGCCGGGGACCCAGGTATTGCCGCCGACGAACGAGTGTACGGGCAGATTACCGGTGCGGTTGTTGACGCGGAACGAGCAGGCGGTTGCGTCGGGATCTTCGCTCTCGGGCATGTGGCAGCTTTGACAGGTCTGCTCGGGCGCTTGTGCGTACTGGCTTTGCTGCCATTCGGCGAACGTGCGTTCGACCGGGAACGGATGGCCGGTGTCGGTGCCGTCGTTGAGCTTCAATGTTTTCAGGGGACCTGCGCTCGTATCCGGCGTGCTGACGTTGTGGCACAGACCGCAGATCGCGCTTTCGGTGTGGTATTCGGAATAGACCCATTCGTGCGGCGGCGGTGAAGTGCCGTCGGTGTATGCGTACGGACCGTGGCGGCACGGCCCGCCACCGCCTGTGTTCGCGCACGACACATCGTCGATCCACCCATTTGCGTTTTCGGTGTAGCCCGGCTCGCCGCCTGGGCCGGTCGGCATCAAACGGTGGCAGTAATGGCAAGTGACGCCGCCGTAGCTGCTGTTGATGTCGTCGACCGCATCGTACGCGCCGCTCAGGAGGCAGCCGGCCGCGCCTTTCACCGGATCGTTCGGTCCGCCGAACGCGGGCTTCACGACTTGTCCCATCAGCCACCCGCGCGGTGTGTGGCAACGCAAGCAGTAGTCGCCGACGCCGGGCACATCGTTGTTCGCGATGTCGAGCGCGGCGAAGAAGAGCGGATCGCGCGTCGCATTCGCCATCATGCTGCCGGACCACGACGTAAATGGCCGGTAGGTTCCCGAATTCGTCGGATCGCCGCCGGCAATGCTATGGCACGAGCTGCACTGCGGTTCCGGCGTCTGGATGTCGAACGCGAGGCCCGGCTGCGTGCCGTGCGGCGTGAAGTCCGTGGTGCCGGCCGGAGCGAGCTGCGTCGAGATCGAAAACCAGGGCACGCCCGTGCCCGCGATGGCGGAACCCTGGGCGATCATGAACACGAAAAAGCAGAGCGCGACACGCGCGCATGCGGGCAATAGGGCTGGCATGTCGCTTAAGACTCGAAACCGTTGGCGAAGATGGTATCCGAACGCGGACCGAGGATGACAAGCGTGTACGGAATCTCGGGCTCCCCGGACGTCGCCGCACCGGTCACGGTCACGGCCCCTCCGACGGAAGGTGCCGCAGAGGCCGTGAACTCGAAGTGATACAACGTGCCCCAATCCAGGGTATTTCCGGCCGGTGCGGTCCAGGCGATGCGGTTGCCGGCGGTTGACGCGGTCCAGTCATTCGCGCTGTCGCCGTCCGCGTCGGAAAAGTGAACGTTTGATACCGCGGTGCCGGCGGCGAATGCGACTTCGAACCGCCGGAACCCGTGGTTCGACACGACGCGCAGGTTCGGCGGCGACGGATGCGCAGGATCGACCGCCGCGTGCGCGTAGTCGAGATTCATCACCGCATACTCGTAGCGCCACTGGCCGGCGCCGAGATTCGCCGCCTTCACCGCGACGCGTGCGCGGCCTAGCGGCGTCGACAGCGTGCGGCTCGCGGCATTCGCCGGCGGCGCGGCGGGATTAACCCACCGATCGATCGCCGGACCCTGGAAGAAATTGCCGTCGTCGACACCGCCGCCGCTCGCGGTGAGGCCGATCGACCACGTCGCGCCGTTCTTGCGCGGCCAGATTTGCCGATAGGCCAGCGAATCGTCGATGTTCTGATCGTCGCGCACGACGTACCAGTATTCGAGGAAATACTGCGCGCCGGTCGCGAGCGGAGCCAGCATGTCGCTCTCGGTCGCGAGCAGCCGGTATTCGTAAAGATCCGCAGCGCCGCTGCCGGCGTCCATCACGCCGTCGCAGTTCTGATCGAAGATCGAGCCGCAGCGTCCCCAGAGTCCGCTCGCCGGAATGATCTCGCTGCGCGGCGCCAGCGCCTGATATTGCTGCACGCCGCCGTCGGGCGAATTGTCGTTGCTGCTGAACGAGTACGTGTCTTCGCACATCGGATGGATCACGTTGCCTGCCGCGCACGTGCAGTTCCAGTTCACCGTGTAGAACGCGTGCTTCACGCCTGATGCACCGATCTGCTTGATGCGGCCCGCGGCGTCGATGCGGTAGAGATTCCAGATGAGATACGGATGCTGATCGTTGCCATACGGCGGAAAGTTGCCGGTGAACTTGCCGTACCACGCGACGCCGCTCGTGCCGATGTTGCGCAGGCTCGAATCGGGCGTGATCACGACTTCGCCGTTCGTGCTCCCCGCGGTACACACATTGCCCGCGGACACCGGCGGCAGCGCACAGCGCCGCGCGATCACGGTATCCGCAAAGCCATTCGCGCCGACGCCGTTCGGCTCGTAGATCATGCGGATGTCCGTCGTTTGTCCGGCGCCCGGCCACGGTGATGTGCACGGCGGATCGCCGGGCGATTCGATACCGGCGTCCTTCGCGACGTGCGCGCGGAACGCGAGGCCGCCGACCGGATAGCCAGCGAGATCGGGGCGATGCAGCACATCGGCGAAGTGCCGCGACAATCGCAGGTTCATGTGACGCATCGAGAGCATCGGCACATCGCCGTCGTCGACACCGATGTGCGCATGATCGGCGGTGAACCATACGACGCCATTCGCGTCGGCGACGTCGATACCCAAGCGCGTATCGGCGCTTGCGCCGAGCGAAAATCCGCGCAAGTCGATCGTCGCGTCATCGCGTGCGAACACGAAACCGCCGGGAAATGCGAGCCGTCCGCCACCGACGCCGACGATGCGCGATCCCGTGTGCAGGATTTCGAGCGTCGCGCCGTCGCTCGCGGCGAAGCGCGTCAAGTCGTAGCGCACGCCGGCGACGCCGGGCGTGCGCTCGATCGCATGTTTCGCCTCTGCAATCGAAACGCCGATCGCACGCAACGCATCCGGATTGAAGCTGACACTCGCTTCGCCGCCCCACGCAAGCCACGGCTCGGTCGGCGATTGCGCGGCGAGAGGCAACGACAAGAACGCGAGCATCGCCAAGCACAAACCCACACCGAATCGCGACATGCGCCCTCCCCGGCATCGCGCAGCGACTACTGCACGAGCAACCGCTCCATGATCGAAAGAAAAAGTCCCGGCAGCCGTTCGAGCTCGTCGAGCGCGACCGATTCGTCGACTTTGTGGATGCTCGCGTTCACGGGGCCCAGCTCGACGACCTCGGCGCCGAGCGGCGCGATGAAGCGCCCGTCCGACGTGCCGCCGCCGGTGCTCGCTTCGGGCGCGATGCCGCAGTGCTCTTCGATCGCGGCGACCGCCGCTGCGCGCAGCGGACCTTCGCGCGTCAGGAACGGCTCGCCCGAAAGCCACCAGTCGATCGCGAAATCGACGCCGTGCGTGCGCAGGATCGCTTCGACTCTCTCGCGCAACGATGCCGCCGTGCTCGCGGTGCCGTAGCGGAAATTGAAGATCGCGCTCAGCGAACCCGGAATCACATTGTCGGCGCCGGTGCCCGCGTTGAGATTGGACACCTGGAACGACGTCGGCGGAAACGCATCGTTGCCTTCGTCCCATCGCGTTGCCGCGAGCTCCGCGAGCGCGGGCGCGAGCGTGTGAATGGGATTGCGCGCCTTGTCGGGATACGCGATGTGGCCTTGCACGCCGCGCACGGTCATGCGTCCGGTCAACGATCCGCGCCGGCCGACGCGAATCAGATCGCCAAGCCGTGCTTGCGAGGACGGCTCGCCGACGACGCACCAGTCGATCTGCTGCCCGCGGCGCCGGAATTCCTCGGCGACACGGCGCACGCCGTCCTTCGCCGCGCCTTCCTCATCGCTGGTCAAGAGCAATGCGATCGTGCCGCGATGCGCCGGGTGCGTGCGCACGAAATCGTCGAGCGCAATCGCCATCGCGGCGACGCCGGATTTCATGTCTGCTGCGCCGCGGCCGTAAAGACGTCCGTCGCGGATCGCGGGCTCGAACGGTGCGCTGGCCCATGCCTCGATAGGACCCGGCGGTACGACGTCGGTGTGACCTAAGAACACGAGCACGGGACCGCCGTTGCCGTGCGTCGCCCAGAGATTGTCGACCTCGCCATAGCGCAGATGCTCGATCGCGAAGCCGGCGCGCGCGAGACGCTGCGCGATCAGCGTCTGGCAGCCAGCGTCGTCCGGCGTAACCGAGACGCGGCGGATCAGCTCGGTCGTGAGATCTAGTGTTGCGGACACGACGCGATCGTCATGCGAACAACTTCTCGAAAGCACCGTTGGTGAACCCGACCGACACGTCGCCATCTGCGGTCACGACGAGCGGCCTTCGCACCAGCGCCGGATATTCCCTGATCAGAAGCGTCCACTCCGGATCGCTCTGCGGCGTCTTGCGTGCCTCGGGAAGATTGCGCCAGGTCATTGAGCTGCGGTTGACGAGCTTCTCCCAGCCGCCGACTGCGTCCGCGTATTCCTTCAACTTCGCGGCCGGAATCGGATGCTCGCGGTAGTCGATGAACGCGTGCTCGATCTTGTGACGGCCGAGCCAGTTGCGCGCTTTTTTGCAGGTGTCGCACGTGTTGAGGCCGTAGAGGGTCGCGGGCATTTGGGAGGGTGTCCGAGGAGGGCGAGTCTGCGTTGATTGTAGTGAGGTCGGGCGCTGCGCGCCCTCGTTAGGGCGCTCGCCTTCGGCTTGCTCGTCGGGAGTCAGCAGAAAAGTGTACTGACCTCCTCACGCTGGCGGCGAATGCCGCCGCCCTAACGAGGGCGCGCAGCGCCCGACCTCACGCGCGTAGCAACTCGTTAATCCCCGTCTTCGCGCGTGTTTTCTCGTCGACGCGCTTGACGATCACCGCCGCATAGAGACTATGGCTGCCGTCGGCGGCGGGCAATGAACCCGCAACGACGACGCTGCCGGCCGGCACGCGGCCGTAGCTGACTTCCTTCGTCGCGCGATCGTAGATACGCGTCGATTGGCCCAAGAACACGCCCATGCCGATCACGCTGCCGCGCTCGACGATCACGCCTTCGACGACTTCCGAGCGCGCGCCGATGAAGCAATCGTCTTCGATGATCGTCGGATTCGCCTGCAACGGCTCGAGCACGCCGCCGATGCCGACGCCGCCCGAGAGATGCACGTTCGCGCCGATCTGCGCGCACGATCCGACCGTCGCCCAGGTGTCGACCATCGTGGCCGCGCCGACTCTCGCGCCGATGTTCACGTAGCTCGGCATCAGGACCGCGTCTTTTGCGATGTGCGCGCCGCGCCTGACGAGCGCGCCGGGCACGACGCGCGCGCCAGCGGCTTTGAAATCCGCCTCGCCGGCGTCGGCGAAGCGCAGCGGCACTTTGTCGAATGCGTGCATCGCGCCGCCGTCGACGACGCGATTCGGGCTGACGCGAAAATAAAGGAGCACCGCTTTCTTGATCCATTGATGCGTGCGCCAGCCGCCTGCGCCATCGGGCTCGGCGACGCGGAGCGCGCCCGCTTCGAGCGCGTCGAGCACGCGGTCGATCGCGGGTTTGAGCGTCGCGTCGACTTCATCCTGTGCGAGATTCGCGCGACGTTCCCACGCGTCGTCGATGAGAGGTTCGAGATCGTGCATGGGTTCCTTGAGTCAATCGAGACGTCGCGTTGCGAAGCGCGAATTGTGTCAGGTGTCGATCGAAACCGCAGCGGGTTTCGCCGACGCCGGCGCTTCGGCGCCGAAACGCTCTTCGAGCGCGCGACGAAGCTCCGCCTGCGCGTCGTCGGACAGCGGCTTGTCATGCTCGTCGGTTATGACGAAGAAATCCTCCGCCCGTTCGCCGAACGTCGCGATGCGCGCATCGTGCACGCGCACGTGCGCATCGCGGAGCGTCTGCGCGACTTGCGCGAGCAAGCCAGGCTGATCGCCGCAGACGAGCGCAAGCTGCGTCGCATCCGCCGTATTGATGAAGTCGACACGCGGCGCGCGCTGGAAATGGCGAAGGCGCCGCGGCAGGCTGCGGCGAACGATGCGTGGATCGGCCGTTTCGGTCAGCACCGCGGCGAGCTCGGCTTCGAGATCGGCGGCGCGCGCGGCGTCGGCCGGCGCCTGCGTGTCGCCGTCGAGCACGACGAACGAATCGTAGGCCATGCCGTGCGAGGAGAAGATGCGCGCTTCGGCGACCGAGAAGCGCAGCCGATCGAGCGCCGCGGTGATCGCGGCGAAAAGGCCGTCGCGGTCGCGCGTGTACACGAACAGTTCGCTGCCGCCGCGCGCGGACTGCGCTTTTACGGCGACGACCGGCGCGTCCTCGCTCGATCGTTCGAGAATCGCGCGCGTCTGCCAGGCGATCTGCTCCGGACGATGGCGCAGGAAACTCGCTTGCGGAAATTGGGCCCAGACGCGTTCGACACGCGCGGCTTCGATGCCGCTTCGCGTTAGAACCTTCAGCGCAGCCTCGCGATTCGCCTCGATGCGCGCGCGCGCATGCGGCGGACGCTCGAGCCCGGCGCGAAGCGCATAACGCGTGGCGACGTAGAGATCGGCGAGCAGCTGATCCTTCCATGCGTTCCACAACTTGGGATTCGTGCCGGCGATATCGGCAATCGTCAGAAGATAGAGATGATCCAGATGTTCGAGATCCTCCACCTGCACCGCGAATCGATGCACGACATCGGGATCGGTGATGTCCTGCCGCTGCGCGGTCACGCTCATCACGAGATGCCAGCGCACGAGCCAGGCGACGAGATCGATCTCGCCATCGTCGAGGCCGAGCTTGGCGCAGAACGCGCGCGCCTCTTCTTCGCCGAGCACTGAATGATCGCCGCCGCGGCCCTTGGCGATGTCGTGGAACAGCGCGGCGAGCAGGAGGAGCTCGGGCTTCTCGATCGTGCTCCACAGCTCGCAGGCGATCGGAAATTCCTTGCGCGCTGCGGGATCGGCGAAGCGTGCGACATTGCGCAGCACGCGCAGCGTGTGCTCGTCGACCGTGTAGACATGGAAGAGGTCGTACTGCATGCGTCCGACCACGCGGCGGAACATCGGCAGCATCGCCGCGAGCACGCCGTGGCGGTTCATCGCGGCGAGCGCGGTGACTGCGGGCGCGCCGCGTTTGAGCATCGCGAGGAATGTCGCCAGCACGTAGCGGTCGTCGGCGAAATCCTTGCCGTGGCGCGCGAGAGCGCGCTGCAGGCGGCGCATCGTTTCGGCGGAAAGCCCGCGCAATTCCGGATGATCGAGCAACAACGCGAACGCATCGATCATCGCGCGCGGACGTTGCTCGAAAAGTTTTGCCGAGCGCGATTCCAGGCGCGATCCGATCGCTACGAAATCGCGATCGAGCTCGCGCGGGGATTCGGTCGCAGGCTCCAGCAACTCCATGAAGCGCTCGGTCACCTGCGCCCCGAGCCGCTCGACGACGGTCGCCGCGCGGTAGTAGCCCTGCATGAACTGCTCGACCGCGAGATTCTTCTCGTGCTCGTCGCGATAGCCGAGCTGCGTGGCGAGCATGCGCTGGTAGTCGAACAGAAGCCGCTCTTCCGGACGTCCGGCGGCAAGATGCAGCGCATAGCGATAGCGGCGCAGCGTCGCTTCGGAGCGATCGAGCGCGGCGCGCTCTGTGGGATCGATCAGGCCTTGCGCGACCATCGTGTCGAAATCGGCCGCACGCGCGACACGACGGCTAAGCCAGCGCAAAAGATCGAGCGTTCGAAGGCCGCCGGGGCCGTCCTTGAGATTCGGTTCGAGGTTGTAGGTGGTGTCGTTGAAGCGCGAGTGCCGCTCGGTCTGCTCGGCGAGCTTGGCGTCGAGATACGCAGCCGGCGGCCACATTTTGGGATCGTCGACGAGCGCATCGATCGCGTCCGCCAGCGCTTCGGCGCCCGCGAGCCGGCGCGCGTCGAGGAGATTGGTGAACACGCTGACGTCGGCAGCCGCGAGCTCGCGGCATTGGCGAAGATCGCGCACCGCGTGCCCAGGTTTCAGGCCGAGATCCCAAAGACAAGCGAAGAACGCCTCGAACACGCGCGCATGGCGCGGCAGCGCACCGGGCTCGACCAGCACGAGGAGATCGACATCCGAATGCGGAAACAAGATGCCGCGGCCGAAGCCGCCGACCGCGAGCAGCGCGCAATCGGACGCATCGCCGACGCAGGCACGATAGACGTGCACGACGACATTCTCGACCGCGCGTGCGCGGACGCGGATCAGCGCGCCGGTGTCGGCGCCGTGACGGAAGGCATCGGCAAGCTCGCGCTCGTTGTCTGCGAGCACCTGGCGCAGAGCGAGGCGCGCCTGCGCGGATACGCCGCTTCGCGGCATCGCCGCCGGCAGGCGTGGCGCTTCGGGCAAGCGCGGGCCGTTATCGACGCGCGCCATGGCTGCCTCCTCAGGCCGCTTGCGGCCAGGGCGTCAGGATCTCGACCCCGTCGTCGGTAACCGCGACCGTGTGCTCCCACTGCGCGGACAGCGAATGATCCTTGGTGACGACGGTCCAGCCGTCCGGCAGGAGACGCGTGTGCGGCTTGCCGGCGTTGACCATCGGCTCGACCGTGAAGGTCATGCCCTTCTCGAGCTTCATGCCGGCGCCCGGCTGGCCGTAGTGCAGCACCTGCGGGTCTTCGTGATAGACCTGCCCGATGCCGTGGCCGCAGTATTCGCGCACGACCGAATAGCCGTTCGATTCGACGAATCTCTGGATCGCGTGGCCGATATCGCCGAGCGTCGCGCCAGGGCGCACCTGCGCGATGCCGCGCATCATGGCCTCGTAGGTCGTATCGACGAGGCGTTTGGCCAGCACCGGCGGCTGGCCGACGAAATACATGCGGCTGGTGTCGCCGTGCCAGGTGTCCTTGATGACGGTCACATCGATATTCACGATGTCGCCGTCCTTCAGAATCTTGCTCGGGCTCGGAATCCCGTGGCAGATCACGTGGTTGACCGAGGTGCAGAGCGTCTTCGGGAAGCCCTTGTAGCCGACGTTGGCCGGGATCGCCTTCTGCACCTTGACGATGTGGTCGTGGGCAATGCGGTCGAGGTCTTCGGTGGTCGCGCCGGGCTTGACGTGCTCGCGCATGAGCTCGAGCACCTCGGCGGCGAGGCGGCCGGCAACGCGCATCTTCTCGATCTGCTGGGGGCTTTTGACGGTGATGGCCATGGGTCTGGTGGTGCCGCTTTCGAAGCGAGCCGCGGTGCAACTTGTCCCGGAATCGGTGGGCGGTTACAATTCTACGGTTTCGCAGGCCGGCTTCGTAAGCTCCTGCCTGCAAAGCAGAATGTGGTCTTTGCGAGCAATTCGCAAGATCACCACGGCAATCGTGCCGAATCCGCACACGTACCGTCACCGCGTTCGGGGTGCTCCGCAAGGAGTCGCACGCGGCGGGTCCGTGGAGGTCTCAACCCCGGGCATCACCGCGCATTCGAAGGACGCGCGGCGCCCATGTCATTGGAGTTTTCGATCATGCCTCAAGTCACGATGCGCCAGATGCTGGAAGCTGGCGTGCACTTCGGTCACCAGACCCGCTACTGGAACCCGCGCATGGCGCCGTACATCTTCGGCGCGCGCGGCAAGATCCACATCATCAACCTCGAAAAGACGCTTCCGCTGTTCACCGACGCGATGAACTTCGTCTCGGGCCTGGCGCAGAAGCGCGGCACGATCCTCTTCGTCGGCACCAAGCGCTCGGCGCGCGATGCGGTGAAGGAAGAAGCGGCCCGCTGCGGCATGCCGTACGTCGCGGCGCGCTGGCTCGGCGGCATGCTGACCAACTTCCGCACGGTCAAGGGCTCGATCGCCCGCTTGAAAGAGCTCGAGACGATGGCGACCGACGGCACCTACGAGAAGCTGGTCAAGCACGAAGTGCTGCGCCTCTCGCGCGAGCGCGAGAAGCTCGAGAAATCGCTCGGCGGCATCAAGGACATGAACCGCCTGCCGGACGCGCTCTTCGTGATCGACATCGGCCACGAGAACATCGCGGTGCTCGAAGCGAAGAAGCTCGGCATCCCGGTCGTTGCGGTGGTCGACACCAATTACGATCCGGCGCTCGTCGACTATGCGATCCCGGGCAACGACGATGCGATCCGCGCGGTGCAGCTGTACGTGCGCGCCGCGGCCGACGCGGTGCTTGAAGGCAAGGCTGCCGCCCCCCAAGTTGCGGCCGGCGAGAAAGACGACTTCGTCGAGCTCGACGCGCAGGGCAATCCGGTCACCAAGGACGCGGGCGACCGCGACCGCGACAACCGCCGTAAACCTGCGCCGCGCAAGGCGCCGGCCAAGCGTCCTGCAGCGCGCCGTGGACCCCCGCCGCCGCGCGGTGGTCGTCCGGAACGCACTGAAGAATCGCCGGCCGACGCCGAAACGCCTTCGCCCGCCGAGTAAGACAGGCTGTAACGCGCGGACGGCATGCTGATACGTGCCGTCCGGCGCGGCCGATCCGCCGCGCGCCGTCAAGCGACGCGGCTTGCCCGCTTCGCGCGGGAACGTTCCCGAACACACCCATGCGGCGCCCGGCGCCGCAGCAATCGAGGTCACCATGGAAATCACCGCACAACTGGTCAAGGAGCTGCGCGAGCGTTCCGGCGCCGGCATGATGGAGTGCAAGAAGGCGCTCACGCAGAACAACGGCGATATCGACGTCGCCATCGAATGGCTGCGCAAGCAAGGTCTCGCCAAGGCCGACAAGAAGGCCAGCCGCGTTGCCGCCGAAGGCCGCGTCGTGCTCGCGCAAGACGGCGGCAAGGCCGTGCTCGTCGAGATCAACAGCGAAACCGACTTCGTCGCCAAGGACGAGAATTTCCTCGCGTTCGCGAACAACGTCGCCAAGGTCGCCCTCGCCAGCAGCGCTGCCGACGTCGAGGCGCTCAAGAGCGCGTCGTACACCGGCGGCGGCAATGTCGAGGAAGCGCGCCAGGCGCTCGTTGCCAAGGTCGGCGAGAACGTGCAGGTGCGCCGCATGGTGCGCATCGGCAGCGCGAACAACGTCGGCGCGTATGTGCACGGCGGGCGCATCGGCGTGCTGGTCGAGGTCAAGGGCGGCTCGGCCGAGCTTGCGCGTGGCATCGCGATGCACATCGCCGCGATGAATCCGCCGTACATCTCGGCGCAGCACGTGCCGGCCGAGTTCCTCGCCAAGGAAAAGGAAATCGAGCTCGCCAAGATGTCGGACAAGGAAAAGGCCAAGCCTGCCGAAATCCTCGAGAAGATCATCAGCGGCAAGGTCAACAAGATCGTCAACGAAGTGACGCTGACCGGCCAGCCGTACGTGCTCAACACCGACGAGACCGTCGGCAACGTGCTGAAGAAGGAAGGCGGCGAGGTGCTGGCAATGCATCGGCTCGCGGTCGGTGAAGGTATCGAGAAGCCGCAGGGCGATGATTTCGCGACCGAGGTCATGAAGCAGGCGGGTCTCGCCTGATCCACCCCGCGAAAGCGACACGAGAGAAAGGCCGCGCACCGTCGCGGCCTTTCTTTTGCCGGTACAATGCGTCCGTTTTGCCCGCCGAGAAATCCTCAATGCCCGCCGATATCAAATACAAGCGCATTCTCCTGAAACTCTCCGGCGAAGCGCTGATGGGCGAGGCGGACTACGGCATCGATCCGAAAGTCCTGCAGCGGCTCGCGCGCGAGATCATCGAAGTGCAGCGCACCGGCGTGCAGGTCGGCGTCGTCATCGGCGGCGGCAACATCTTCCGTGGCGCAGGGCTCGCGGCCGCGGGCATGGATCGCGTGACCGGCGATCACATGGGCATGCTCGCGACCGTGATGAACGCACTCGCGATGCAGGATGCGATCGAGAAGGCCGGTGGCTTCGCGCGCACGATGAGCGCGATCAAGATCAACGAAGTCTGCGAGGATTTCATCCGCCGCCGCGCGATCCGCCATCTCGAAAAAGGCCGCATCGCGTTGTTCGCTGCCGGCACCGGCAATCCGTTCTTCACCACCGATTCGGCCGCCGCGCTGCGCGCGATCGAGATCAACGCCGATCTTCTCCTCAAGGCGACCAAAGTGGACGGCGTCTACACCGCCGATCCGAACAAGGACGCGAACGCCAAGCGCTACGAGCATCTTTCCTACGAGGAAGTGATCCAGCGCAACCTGCAGGTGATGGATACGAGCGCGATTGCGCTTTGCCGCGATCACAAGATTCCGCTTCGCATCTACGACATGTCGCGCGAAGGCGATCTGATGCGCATCATGCGCGGCGAGCAGATCGGCACGCTGGTCGGCGGCCGCTGACGCAAGCGCGCCGCGCTGCACCATCGCCGGCGCGTGTCTTCAAGTCCGCCGTCTGCGACCCCGCTGCTATACTCGCCGGCCACTCGCAAGGCAGAAACGGTGGCCGCGCCATGCTCAACGACATCAAGAAGGACGCGCAGACGCGCATGCAGAAGAGCGTCGACTCGCTCAAGCACGAGTTGCAGCGCCTGCGTACCGGCCGCGCCTCGACGGCGCTGATCGAGCCGCTCAAGGTTTCTTACTACGGCACCGACACGCCGGTCATGCAGGTCGCCAACGTCGCGATCGCGGACGCGCGCTCGATCACGATCACGCCGTACGAGAAGAACATGGTCGGCGCGGTCGAGAAGGCGATCCTCGCCTCCGACCTCGGCTTGACGCCGACCACGGTCGGCAACGTGATCCGCATCAACCTCCCGCCGCTCACCGAAGAGCGCCGCAAGGAGCTCTCCAAGCACGTCTCCCACGAAGGCGAGAATGCGAAGGTCGCCGTGCGCAACGTGCGCCGCGATGCGCTGCATCAGGTCAAGGAGCTGCTCAAGGAAAAGAAGATCACCGAGGACGAAGACCGGCGCGCCGAGGACGAGATCCAGAAGCTCACCGACAAGTTCGTCAAAGACGTCGACGGCGTCGTCAAGCTCAAGGAGGACGAGCTGATGGCGATGTAGGCGCGGCACCCGCCGCGACCTTTCGCCCTGACATACGCAGAGCATCGCGGCTGTCGCCGCTCCTACACACGATGTCACGCATGGCCTCCGACTCCGAACCGCGCGTTCCACGCCACATTGCGATCGTCATGGACGGCAACGGCCGGTGGGCGGAACGGCGTCGGCGTCCGCGCAGCTTCGGCCATCGCGAAGGCCAAAAGGCCGTGCGCGCCGCGGTCGAGTTCTGCCGCCGCCGCGGCGTCGAGGCGCTCACGTTGTTTGCGTTCTCCAGCGAAAACTGGAGCCGGCCGCAAAGCGAAGTCGGCGCGCTGATGCAGCTTTTCCTGAAGGCGCTCGACCGCGAAGTCAATGAGCTTCACGAAAACGGCGTGCGCGTCAATTTCATCGGCGATCTTTCGGCGTTCTCGCCCGATTTGAGCGAGCGCATGCGCGCGGCGATGCTGAAGACCGGATCGAACACCGCGCTTCATCTCAACGTCGCGGTCAACTACGGCGGACGCTGGGATATCGCCAATGCAGCGCGGCGCGCCGGTGAGGAAATCGCCGCGGGTCGCTTGCGCGCCGAGGAGATTTCCGAGCGCACGCTCGCGCCGTTCTTCTGTCTTGCCGACCAGCCGCCGGTCGATCTTTTCATCCGCACGGGCGGCGAGATGCGCATCAGCAATTTCCTGCTCTGGCAGGTCGCCTATGCCGAGCTCTATTTCACCGATGCGCTGTGGCCCGACGTCGACGCCGACGTGCTCGCCGCGGCGCTGGCCGACTACGCGCGCCGCGAGCGCCGTTACGGCCTTATCTCATCGCAAGTGCGGGCGGCGAGCTAAGGCATGCTGAAACAGCGAACGATCACCGCTCTCGTCCTCGCGCCGCTCGGCGTCCTCCTGGTATTGCTGTTGCCGACTGCAGCGTTGGCGGCGATCACCGGAATCTCCGTGCTCATCGCACTCTGGGAATGGACGCGACTCTCCGGTTTCGCATCGCGCCCGATGCGCTCGGCCGTGGTCGCGCTGGCCGCGCTCGCGCTCGTCGCGCTCTGGCTCGTGCGCGAGCAGCCGATCGCCTGGTGGCTGATCGGCGCGGGCGTCCTCTGGTGGCTGGTCGCGCTCCTTTGGCTGCGTCATTTCTCGTTCGCCGCCGCGCCGACGCGTGAGAACGCGGGCATCAAGCTCATCGCGGGTCTCTTCGCGGTGCTGCCGGCCTGGACGGCGCTGATCAAGTTGCACGAGGAACCCTCGCGCGGACCGGCGTGGGCGCTCTTCGCGCTGATGCTGGTCTGGGCCGCGGATACGGCCGCGTATTTCACCGGCAGCCGCTACGGCAAGAAGAAACTCTGCCCGCAAATCAGCCCGAACAAAACCATCGCCGGCGTGTATGGCGCGCTCGGTGGCGCCGGCCTTCTCGCGATCGCCGGCGGGTTCGTGTTCGATCTTAGCGGCGGCGCGCTCGCTGCGTTGATCGTGCTGGCGCTCGTCACCGTCGCCGCATCGATCGTCGGCGACCTCTTCGAAAGCCTCGTCAAGCGCCAGGCCAGCGTGAAAGATTCCGGGCGCCTCTTTCCTGGCCATGGCGGCATGTTCGACCGCTTCGACAGCGTCTTCGCCGCGATACCGGTGTTCGCCGCCGGAAAGGCTCTGCTCGGTTTCGTGTTCGGCTCATGAAGAACGTCGCGGTGCTGGGCGCCACCGGCTCGATCGGCGCCAGCGCGCTCGACGTCATCGCGCGCCATCCGGATCGCTTTCGCGCAAGCGCGCTCGCGGCGCACCGCAATGTCGACGCACTCGCCACGTTGTGCGCGCGTTTCAAACCCGATCTCGCGGTCATCGCCGATGCGTCGCTCGAAGCGGATCTTCGCGATCGCTTGAAAGAATCTCGCGTGGCGACGCGCGTTGCCTCCGGCGCAAAAGCGCTGATCGAAGCTGCATCCGGCGCCCATTGCGACACCGTGATCGCCGCGATCGTCGGCGCCGCCGGTCTTGAATCGACGCTCGCGGCCGCGCGCGCCGGCAAGCGGCTTCTGCTCGCGAACAAGGAAGCGATCGTGATGGCCGGCCCGCTGTTGCTGGCCGCGCTCAAGGCCGGTGGCGGCGATCTTCTGCCGATCGATTCCGAGCACAACGCGGTGTTCCAGTGCCTGCCGGCCGAACGCGCGGGGCTCGATGCCGCCGGCGTGCGCCGGATCGTGCTGACGGCTTCCGGCGGCCCGTTTCGTGGGAAGACCCAAGACGATCTCGCCGCAGTGACGCCGGCAATGGCCTGCGCGCATCCGAACTGGACGATGGGCCGCAAGATCTCGGTCGATTCGGCGACGCTGATGAACAAGGGTCTCGAGGTGATCGAAGCGCATTTCCTCTTCGGCGCGCCGGCTTCGCGCATCGACGTCGTCGTGCACTCGCAGAGCATCATCCATTCGATGGTCGAATACGCCGACGGCTCGGTGCTGGCGCAGCTCGGCAATCCGGACATGCGCACGGCGCTGGCCCACGCACTCGCGTGGCCGGAACGGGTCGAGGCCGGCGTCGCGCCGCTCGATCTTCTGAAGACCGCCCGGCTCGATTTCGAGGCGCCCGACCGAGCGACGTTCCGCTGCCTCGACCTCGCCTATCAGGCGCTCGACGGCGCGGCGAGCGCGCCGGCCGTGCTGAATGCCGCGAACGAGGAAGCCGTGGCGGCGTTCCTCGACGGTCGTCTCCCGTTCCTCGCGATTCCGGAAGTCATTGAAAGAACGTTGGAACAGGTGCCGGCGGTCGAGGTCGATACCCTGGAAGCCGTGATTGACGGCGATTTAACTGCCCGTCGGGTAGCTCAACGTATCATCGCGGCATCGACCGGCTGAGTCCGCGGGTTCCTTTGACCTGCGGGCCGGCCGGTCGGCGTCTGCCCGTGTGCTGGGGCAGCACGACCCTAGGATCGAGATTGGATAAGCCTGCATGAGTGAGGTACTCGGTTCCGTCTGGTGGTTGATCGTCACGCTCGGCGTGCTGATCACGTTCCACGAGTTCGGCCATTTCGTCGTCGCGCGGCGCTGCGGCGTGAAGGTGCTGCGTTTCTCGATCGGTTTCGGCAAGCCGCTCTGGTCGCGCTACGACCGCCACGGCACCGAATTCGCGATTTCCGCGATCCCGCTCGGCGGCTACGTGAAGATGCTGGACGAGCGCGAAGGCGACGTCGATCCGGCCGATCTTGCCCAGGCGCACAACCGTCGGCCCGTGATGCAGCGCATCGCGATTGCGGCGGCGGGCCCCGCGTTCAATTTGCTTTTCACGATCGCCGCGTTCTGGCTGATGCTGGTGATCGGCAAGCCGGACTTCCAGCCGATCGTCGCCGAGCCGACCGGGCTCGCGGCGACCTCTGGTTTCAAAGTTGGAGATCGCATCCTCGCGGTCGGCGACGAGGCCGTCGCGACCTGGACCGACGCGATCGACGCCGTCGTGCGCAATACGCCGGATGGTCGCCCGCTTCCGATCCGCGTCCGCGCGACGGACGGTTCCGAAACCACGCGCACGCTTGCGCTCGATACGCTCGCCGACCGCAGCAACCTCGAAAAGGCGTATTCGGAGCTCGGCCTCAAGCTGAAGGCGCCCGACGTGCCTGCGATCGCGGCCGAAGTCGTATCAGGCAAACCGGCTGCCGCGGCCGGTCTTCAGGACGGCGACCGCATCCTCGCGGTCAACGGCACGCCGGTCGCGAATTTTTCCGAGCTCGGCGATCTGATCCAGAAAGAGGCGGCCCATTCGCCCCTCTTGGGCTTCGATATCGAACGCGGCTCCGAGCGCCTCAACCTTACCGTGCACGCCGAGCAGCAGTCGCCCGCGCCCGGCGAGAAGGCGCGCTGGATGACCGGCATTGGCGCCCCCGATGCGCACGATGCGGTGCTGCGCCTGGGTCCGCTTGCCGCCATCCCGGCCGCCTTCGCGGAAACCTGGCATGCCGCCGGTAACATGCTGAAGCTGATCGGCCAGATCTTCACCGGCCAGGCTTCGCCCAAGAACATTTCCGGCATCATCACGATCGGCCAGGCGGCGAACGTGTCGGCGCATATGGGAGCCGCCTGGTTCCTCGATTTCCTGGCGCTGGTGTCGCTGTCGCTGGCGATCATGAACCTCTTGCCGATTCCAATCTTGGACGGCGGACACCTCGTGTATTACCTTATCGAGCTCGTCAAAGGCAGCCCGGTAAGCGAGCGGACGCAGATCGCAGGCCAGTACGTGGGCATGATGCTGATCGTGGCCCTGATGGGACTGGCTTTCTACAACGATATCCTGCGGATCGCGTCCTGATCCGCAGACCGAACCTATAACAACCAGGGCCGCGGCATCGACCGTCGCGAGCCCGATGACGCCCGGACGGAAGTGACGATGAAGCGTATTGCCGCCCTCTTTTTGCTTGCCTGGTTCGCCTGCAATACCGCACAGGCGTTCGACAGCTTCACCGTTTCGGACATCCGCATCGACGGGCTGTCGCGCATCGCGCCCGGCACGGTATTCACCTATCTCTCGGTCGAGAAAGGCGACACGCTGACGCCCGACCGCGCCGAGCAGGCCGTGCGTGCGCTCTACAAGACCGGCTTCTTCAACGACGTGCAGCTCTCGCGCCAGGGCGACATCCTCGTCGTCACAGTGAGGGAGCGCCCGCAGATCTCGAAGATTGCGCTCCGCGGCAACAAGGATCTCAAGGACGAGGATCTGCTCAAAGGCTTGAAGGGCATCGGCCTCACCGAAGGCGAAGCGTTCGATCCGCTCAAGCTCTCCGAAGTGCAGAACGAGCTGACGCGCCAGTACTACAACCGCGGCAAGTACAACGTTTCGGTGAAGACCTCGGTCGTCAATCTCGATCGCAACCGCGTCGAAGTCGCGCTCAACATCGCCGAAGGCAAGGCCGCGCGCATCAAGCACATCAACGTGGTCGGCAACACCGCGTTCCCGGACAAGGAACTGCGCAGCGGCTTCGAATCGAGCACGAGCAACTGGCTCTCGTGGTATTCGAAGGACGATCAGTATTCGCGCGAGAAGCTTTCCGGCGATCTCGAAAAACTGACCTCGTATTACATGGACCGCGGCTACGTCGACTTCAACGTCGATTCGACCGAAGTCTCGATCAGTCCCGACAAGCGCAAGATGTACGTCACCGCCAACATCAAGGAAGGCGAGACGTACACGATCAGCGACGTCAAGCTCACCGGCAACCTCGTGCTGAAAGAGGAGGACTTGCGCAAGCTCTTGCAGGTCAAGACCGGCGATCTCTTCTCGCGGCGCAAGGTCGAGCAGTCGTCCGATGCGATCTCCTCGGTGCTCTCGAACATCGGCTACGCGTTCGCCGAAGCGCAGCCGATTCCGACGATCGACAAGGACAAACGCGAAGTCGGCATCAACTTCTTCGTCAATCCGGGCAAGCGCGTCTACGTGCGCAACATCACGTTCAAGGGCAACGTGCACACCGAGGACGAGGTGATGCGCCGTGAGCTGCGCCAGCTCGAAGGCGCGTGGTATTCGCAGGCTGCAATCGATCGATCCAAGATCCGTCTGCAGCGCCTGGGCTTCTTCAAAACCGTGTCGATCGATACGCCCAAGGTGCCGGGCACCGAAGATCAGGTCGACATCGTCGCCACCGTCGAGGAAGAGAATTCCGGCAGCTTCCAGTTTGGCCTTGGCTATTCGCAGGTGCAGGGCGTCATCGCCAGCATCTCGGTGACGCAGAACAACTTCTTCGGCACCGGCGATCGCGTCAGCGTGACCGCGCAGCAAAGCTCGTACCTGAAACGCTACGAGCTCTCGTACTTCGAGCCCTATCTCACCACCGACGGCATCGGCATCGGTTACGACATCCACCATACCGAGTTCGACGCCGGCGAAGACAACATCGCGAGCTATCTCACCAACAGCGATGCGTTCGATATCTATCTCGGCATTCCGATCACCGAAGCCGACACGATCAACACGCAGCTCGGCGTCAGCAAGACCGCCGTGACGACGGTCCAGGGCGCCACGCCGCAGCAGTTCATCGACTACATCGACAATCTCGGCAACCGCACGTTCCACCTGTGGGACGCGCAGCTCTCGTGGGCGCACGACACGCGCAACCGGTATTGGAACCCGACGCGCGGCTCGCTGCAGCAGGTACAGCTCGGCATCACGCTGCCGGGCTCGACGGTCGAGTACTACACCCTCTTCTACAAGTTCGGCCAATACCTGCCGATCACCGACAAGCTGACGTTCTACGGCCACTTCACGCTCGGCTACGGCGACAGCTACAAGACGCCCGAAAGCGTGCTGCCGACCGATCATCCGCGCTACCTCTCGGATCTTTCGGGGCTCCCGTTCTTCAAGAACTTCTACGCGGGCGGCGTCTCCGACGTGCGCGGCTTCCGCGACAACACCCTGGGCCCGTACGAAGTGATCAGCCCGCTCACGTGTCCGGCGACGGACAAAGACTGCCGCCTGCCGATCGGCGGCGCGTTCAAGACCACGGGTTCCGTTGAAATCATCTTCCCGACGCCGTTCGTCAAAGAGGACGACGATTCCACGCGTCTTTCGCTCTTCCTCGACGTCGGCAACGTGTTCAAGGATTACAGCGCGTTCAGCGCGAGCGAGCTGCGTGCTTCGACCGGTATTTCGTTCCAGTGGCGCGCGCCGGTCGGCCCAATCGTGATCAATCTCGCCAAACCGATCCGAAAGAAGGACGGCGACGACACCGAAATGATCCAGTTCACTTTCGGAAACACGTTCTGAACCTATAAAGGAGCGGACCAGAGCGGTTGCCGAGGAGACGAACAGGTGACGGGGCCGGCACAAGCACGAAACCTGATTCGCGCACTGGTGCTGGCCTCGGCGTTGGCGCTGACCGCGCATGTCGAGGCGCAGGCGCCGCCGCCCGCTCGAATAGGCTACGTCGACATGAAACGCTTGCTCGACAATGCGCCGCAGGTCGTCGCCGGACGGCAGAAACTCGAAAAGGAATTCGCGCCGCGCGATACCGCGCTGAAGGCCGACGAGACGCATCTCGAAGAGCTTCGCGCGCGCCAGCAGCGCGAGGCGGCGACGATGACGCCGGACGCGGCAGAAACGCTCAAGCGCGAAGTCGACGCGCTCGACCGCTCGATCAAGCGCAATCGCGACGGCATGCGCAACGATCTCAAATCGCGCAGCGACCAGGAGCTCGACAAGAGCTGGCGCGAGATCAACGATGCAGTCGTCGAGTTCGCGCGCGAGCAGGGATTCGACCTCATCGTGCCCAGCCCAGTCGTCTACGCCAGTGCGCGCGTCGACGTCACCGATCAAGTGCTCGAACGCTTGAAGCGCCAGTACCGAGCGCGCAGCCCCAACGGGCAGCCATGAGCGGCCACGCGCTCGGCGACATCGCGCAGCGTTTCGGTCTGGAGCTGCGCGGCGATGCGGATACGACGATCACGGGCGTCGCCACGCTCGCCGACGCCGCGTCCGATCAGCTCAGCTTCCTCGCCAACCCGCGCTACCGCGCCCAGCTCGACTCGACGCAGGCGGGCGCCGTGGTGCTGCGCGCCGCCGACGCCGATGCGCGCCAAGGCGCAGCATTGATCGCGGGCGATCCTTACGTCGCGTTCGCGCACATTGCCTCGCTGTTCGAAACCGCCGCGGCCGCAGCGCCTGGCGTGCACGCGAGCGCGTGCATAGCGCCCGGTGCGCACATCGCGCTGTCCGCATCGATCGGTCCGGGCTGCGTCGTCGAAGCCGACGCCCAGATCAGCGAAGGCGCGGTTCTGGGTCCGCACTGCATCGTCGGCCGTGGCTGTACCGTCGGTGCGCAGTCGCGCCTTGTCGCGCGCGTGACGCTGGTGCAGAACGTCACGCTCGGCAAGCGCGTGATCGTTCATCCCGGCGCGGTGATCGGCGCTGACGGTTTCGGCCTCGCGTTCGATCGCGATCACTGGATCAAGGTGCCCCAGCTTGGCGGCGTCGTCATTGGCGATGACTGCGAGATCGGCGCCAACACCACAATCGACCGCGGCGCGCTCGGCAATACCGTGCTCGAAGAGGACGTACGCCTCGACAACCAGATCCAGATCGCGCACAACGTCTTCATCGGCGCGCACACCGCGATGGCCGGCTGCGCGGCGGTCGCCGGCAGCGCGCGCATCGGCCGCTACTGCCTGATCGGCGGCGCCGCTGGCATACTGGGCCATCTGGAAGTCGCCGACCGCGTCACCGTGACCGCGATGAGCCTGGTCACCCACTCGATTCGCGAACCGGGCGAATACTCCTCGGGAACGCCGATTCAGGAAAACCGCGAGTGGCGCCGCAACGCAGCGCGCTTCAAACATCTCGACGAATTCGTCCGGCGCGTCGATGCCGGAAAAAAGGAACGCAAGCCATGAACAGCAAGGAATCCACGGGCATCGAGCTGCCGATCGACATCGAGCGCATCGCCTCGATGCTGCCGCATCGCTATCCGTTCCTGCTGATCGACCGCGTCGTGGAATTCGAGCACGGCAAGCGCCTCACCGCGATCAAGAACGTCACGATCAACGAACCGTTTTTCCAGGGACATTTCCCCGGCCATCCGGTCATGCCCGGCGTTCTCATCATCGAGGCAATGGCACAGGCCTGCGGAGTGCTGATCAAGCTTTCGGTGCCGCACGATCCCACCGTGCCGGTCGTCTTCTATCTCGTCAAAGTCGACAAGGCGCGCTTCAACCGCATCGTCGTGCCGGGCGATCAGCTGTCGCTCAAGGTCGAGCACAAACGCACGATGCGCAATATGAGCCTCTTCTGGTGCCAGGCGTTCGTCGACGGCAACGTTGCCGCCGAAGCCGAGATGCTATGCGCCGAGGTTGCGAGCTGATGATCCATCCGACCGCGATCGTCGATCCGGCGGCGAGGATCGGACATGGCGTCAGCATCGGCGCCTACAGCATCATCGGCCCTGAAGTGCGCATCGGCGAGGGCACGACGATCGGCCCGCACGTCGTCATCGAAGGCGCGACGACGATCGGCCGCGACAACCGCGTCTTCCAGTTCGCCTCGATCGGCGCGATACCGCAAGACAAGAAATTCGGCGGCGAGCACAGCGAGCTCGTGATCGGCGATCGCAACCTCGTGCGCGAATTCGTCACGATCAACCGCGGCACTGGCGAGGGCGGCGGCACGACGCGCATCGGCGATGACAACTGGATCATGGCCTACGCGCACATCGCGCACGACTGCCTCATCGGCAATCACACGATCTTCTCGAACAACGCGACGCTCGCTGGCCACGTCACGATCGGCGACTGGGTGATCCTCTCCGGTTTCGCGGGCGTGCATCAGTTCTGCCGCATCGGCGCGCATGCGTTCGTCGGCATGGGCTGCCTCGTCAACGGCGATATTCCACCGTACGTGATGGTCGCCGCCGACTACGGCCGTCCGCGCGGCATCAATGCCGAAGGCTTGAAGCGCCGCGGGTTCGATGCCGAACGCATCAACGCGATCAAGCGCGCGTATCGGACGCTGTACATGGGCAATCGCTCGCTCGAAGACGCACGCCGCGAGCTCGCCACGCAAGCCGCGGCCAGCGAAGACATCGCCGCGATGGTCGATTTCATCGAACGCGGCGACCGGCCGTTGATGCGGTGAGCGAACCCGCTCGCCGCTTCGCCCTCGTCGCCGGCGAAGCCTCCGGCGATCTCCTTGGCGCTGGCCTGATCGCCGCATTGCGCGAGCGCTTTCCAGATGCAGTCTTCGCTGGCGTCGGCGGCCCGCGCATGGTTGCCGAAGGGTTCGATGCGTGGCACGCCGCGGACGAGCTCGCGGTGATGGGCCTCGTCGAGGTGCTCAAGCACTTGCCGCGTCTTCTTGCGCTCCGCCGCGACGTGCGCAAGCGCGTACTCGCATTCAAACCGGATGCGTTCATCGGCATCGACGCGCCCGATTTCAATTTCGGGCTCGAGCGCAAGCTCAAAGCGGCCGGCGTGCGCACGGTGCATTACGTCAGCCCGTCGATCTGGGCCTGGCGCGCGAAGCGTGCGCAGACGGTCGGCAAAAGCGCCGATCTCGTGCTCTGCCTCTTCCCGTTCGAGCCCGAGATCTACGCACAGCACGGCGTTCGCGCCGCGTTCGTCGGCCATCCGCTGGCCGACGCGTTCCCGATCGATCCGCACCAAGCTTCCGCACGCGCCGCGCTCGGCCTTCCCGAGCGCGCGCCGGTACTCGCGCTCCTGCCCGGCAGCCGGCTTGGCGAAGTGCGTCGCCTTGGCGCGGATTTCATCGCCGCTGCGCGTCTCCTTCGCGAGCGGCTGCCGGATTTGCATGTGATCGCGCCGATGGCGAATGCGGCGTGTCGCAAGGCGTTCGAGGAGATCGCGGCAACCGATTTTCTCGTCACCGACGGCCACGCCGACCAGGCGATGATCGCCTCCGACGCCGTGCTGCTCGCTTCGGGCACCGCCACGCTCGAAGCGATGCTCGCCAAACGGCCGATGGTCGTCGCTTATCGGCTTGCGCCGCTGACCTATCGCATCGTCACCGGTCTTGGCATGCTCAAGACGAGCCGCTATGCGCTGCCGAACGTCTTGGCCGGCCGCGATCTCGTGCCCGAGCTGATGCAAGACGCCTGCACGCCCGAAGCGCTCGCCGATGCGCTGCTTCCGTCACTGCGCGATCGCCGTCCGCCGGTCGCGCTCCTCGCCGAATACCGGCATCTGCATCTTGCGCTCCGAAGCGACGCGAACCGAAGCGCAGCTGCGGCGATCGCCGAGTTGCTTGCGCCGGCAGAGAGCGCGCCTTGATCGCGCTGCACTGCGCATTGACGCGGAATCGGTGCATCCGCACGATGATCCGGTGACGAGCCTCGCATGGTGACACCCCCGGAGCACGTGTCGCGCCGCCTGCGCGCGTTGCGTACGTTCGCCCTCGTTGCGTTCGTTGCGCTTCTGATTCTCGGTCCGATGACCGAGCACACCTGGCCCGAACGGCTCTTCACGCTGACGCTCGTGTTCCTCGCGACGCTCGTTATCGCGTTCGCGACAGCGCGCTTCTCGTTCGCGCTTCTGACTTCGGCGCTGATCTTCGGCGCGATCGAAATTTCCGGCGTGCTGAAGTTCACGTATCTGACGACGCCGGTGCTGGCACCCGATCTCGAATACTTCATCACGCTCGATACGCTCGATGTGATCGTGCGCTATCCGCTCCTGCTCGGCGTCAGCATCGCGGCTGCGATCCTGATTCCGCTGCTCCTGATCGTCTCGTTCTTCGGCGAGCGCGCGCAGCTTCTGGTGCGCCGGCCGCGCGCTGTCAGGATTTTCGTGCGGCTTCTCGGCACCGCGGCCTCGGCGGCGCTGCTTATCGCTTGTCTCAACCCGGGCGGCCCGTTCCGCGCGGTGTTCAACAAGCCGATGTGGATCACGATCAACGATAAGAGCTTCCTCACGGATTTCTTCACCTCGTTCAACGACACCGTCGTCACGCGGCCCGAGATTCCGGCGAAGATCGACCGCACGATCACCTGGAAGCTCGAGCGTCCGCTGCAGGCTTCGGCTACCAAACCTGACGTCGTTTCGATTCTCGAAGAAAGCACGTTCGATCCGCGCATCCTGAAGGCCTGCACGATTCCGGTCTGCAAGCGCAAGATGTTCGACGCCGACCACTCGACGCGCGCGCGCGGCCTCCTCACCGTGCACACGTTCGGAGGCGGAACCTGGACGAGCGAGTTCGCCGTGCTGACCGGCCTTGCGCACACGCTCTTCGGAGCAGCCGGACTCTATGCGCCGTACAACCTCGCGCCGCGCGTCGAGCACACGCTGCCGCGCATGTTCCGCGCGGCCGGCTATCGCGCGATCGCCGTGTATCCAATGACCGGCGATTTCCTGAATGCGCGCAACGCCTACGACTACTACGGCTTCGACGCGTTCTACGACGGCACGCAATATGGCCTCGGCTGGGAAAGCACCGACGCGGACCTCTTGAAGGTGTTCGAGCGCATCTACGCCGACGAGAAGCGCGTGCACGGCGACGAGCCATTGTTCGTATTCATGCTGACGCTGCACCAGCACGGGCCCCATATGACGCCGCTCGCGCAGCTGCCGGCGCCGTACGACAAGCCGCTCTTTCCCGGTGCGTTCTCGCCGAAGGATCTCGACGACTGGCTGAACCTCAATCTCGGCAACTATCTCGAACGTCTTCAGCAATCCGACACGATGCTCACCGAGCTCGAGAAATTCCTGCTCGACAGAGACGATCCCACCGTGCTGATGCATTTCGGCGATCATCAGCCCTCGTTCGACGGCGCGATCCACGCGATCCCCAAGCAAGTGCCCAAGGAAGCCGGCCCGAACTCGAGCATGGTCACGTACTACAGCGTCAAGTCGAACTTTCCCGTGCGCCGGAAATTCGATTACCCTGTGCTGGACATCGCGTTCCTCGGCGCGCTCGTGCTCGACGTCGCCGGCGTGCCGAAGGATGCGTTCTTCCAGGCCAACACATTGCTTCGCGAGCGCTGTAAAGGGCGCTATCTCGATTGCAAGGACACGAACATGGTCGCGTCGTATCACGACTACGTGTTCAACACGCTGAAGGATCTGCGCGAATGACCGGCGAAGACTTAGCGCCGCTGACGACGCGCGTGCGCCGCTGGACCGAGCGCCTGCGCAAGAGCGCGGCGCGCCACGGCGCCGACGCGGATGGGCTCGTCGCCGGCGTCGACGAGGCAGGACGCGGTCCGCTCGCGGGGCCCGTCGTCGTCGCCGCGGTGATCTTGAATCCGATGAAGCCGATCGTCGGCCTCGCCGATTCGAAAGTGCTGTGCGAGAGCGATCGCGACCGGCTCGCAGAAATCATCCGCGGCGCCGCACTCGCGAGCGCGGTCGTCGCCGTCGACGTCGCCGAGATCGATCGCTACAACATCCTGCAAGCGACGCTGATCGGCATGGAGCGCGCGCTGACGGCGCTCGCGCTCGCGCCTGCGTTCGCGCTGATCGACGGCAACATCCTGCCCAAGCGCATGCCCTGTGTCGGACGCGCGGTCGTCGATGGGGATGCGCGCGAGCCTGCGATCAGTGCAGCGTCGATCCTCGCCAAGACCACGCGCGACCGCATCATGTGCGAGCTCGACGGCGTGCATCCCGGCTACGGTTTCGCGCAGCACAAGGGGTATTCGACACCTGAGCATTTCGAGGCGCTCGGACGGCTCGGCCCCTGCACGATCCACCGGCGCAGCTTCGCGCCCGTACGCGAGAAGTTCGCCACTGCTGATCTCTTCGCGGATCTAGGAATCTAAAATCGCGCGTGCTCGAGCGGACGCTCGCGATGCATCAGCGTCCATTCCGCATGCTCGGCAAGCGCTGCCTCGCCGAGCGCACGCAGGATCTCGCGCTGCTCGGCGGCGTCGCGCGCATGATCGAGCGCGCCGCGCGCACTGGTGAAGATGCGGCACATGAAACGGTACTGCTTGATCAGCTCCTTGTCGGCCTTGCGATACGCATAGGCTTCGCGCACCGCGGCGATGACCGACACCGCCGCCATGATCGCGACCAGCGTGGTCTTCGTATCCTGCGAAAGACGCAGCACGAACGCGGCGAGAAAAACGCTGATGCCGATGCCGAGCCAGAGGCTTACGCTGCCGAGCGACTCGGTGATCCGATGCAGACGCGTACGCTGGCTGGCGCGACGCTCGTAGTAGCCGAGCTGCCCGGAAACACCGGATTCGCCGACCCACTCGGCGATCACGCGCTCGATCGCATCCGGTTCCGGGGGAGACTTGGACAAATCCGCTTCCAGGCCCGCCGAGCGCATCACGTTGCGAATCCAGCCGAGCTCGACATCCTGCTTCTGCAGGAAATTATCGTGCGCGAACTCCGAATCCGCAGTCACCGAAAGTCCCGCGCGGCGCCAGTACGACTGCACGCGCAACCCTTCGGCGAGCGCGCGATAGTCGAGGTACTTGCGGTGCCAGCCGCGCCGCCGCGCGACGAGACTCACCGAAACGCCAAACGCGAACAGCGCGAGGAACACGAAGATCATGTAGTCCTGCGCCGGCAGATCCGCGTAGCACATGAACGCGATGCCCATCAGCGCCGCCAACGTGTAGATCGCGCGCATGGCGAAGTACACGCGACGCTGGAAGTGGATCGCGAGCCAGTCCGCGGCCTGGAACAGCCGATCGATCGGTGGCGAGGGCGAAATCGTCGCGCGCCGCGCCGCGATCTCGGCGCGGTATTTCGTCCAGTCCGCGCTGAACTCTCCCATATGCACGAACGTCGTCAAGAACGATTCCGGCATCGGACCCGCGCCGGGCGTGCTGCGCTCGCCCGCTCGCCAGTATGTATCGAGCGCACGAAGCGGCGGCGCTGGCGCACCGTCGTCGCCTTCGCGCGAAGAAACGATGTGATACACGAGTCGCTCGAGATCATTGCCGAGCGGACCGTAGCCGCTGCGCGAACGCCTGCGCTCGACCGTGGCGGGTTTGGCGCCGCTGAGATGATAGCGGACGATCTGCGCGGTGCCTCCGAGGCGATCGGAAGGCTTGCCGTCCCAGATCGCGAGCAGGAGTTGGCAATGACTTGAAATGTAGACGCCGGCCTGCGCGTAGTGCCGGTCGCGTTCGCGTCCATGCGGCGCGCCACCCTCCGCGCCCGGCGAATGGCTCGGGATCGGCGGGAGCTCGATCACCTCCGCAGCGCCGCACAAGGCTTCGAAGCGCGCTCGATCGGCAAGATCGGGGAAATCCTCCGCGTATTGCGCGCACGCAAGCGGCAACACCGCAATCAGCCGAGCGCCTGCCGCGAGCGCTTCCTCGGCGACGAGTTGATCGCCGCCCTGAGCAAGCGCGGAGACGATCGTCAACGGAAGGCCGGGCAGATCGCGGCGGAGCATCGCGAACAGCGCGCGTACGCGAGCGCGGATTTCTTTCGCTTCGGACGCGCGCAAGTTGCGATGGCTGGTGACGCCGATCGTGAGTGCGCACACGGTGTCGGGATCGCGAATCATGGCCTGGAGCGACTCGACACGCATGCGTTCGTCACTTGTTGCGCGGATGATTGATGACCTTGGGATCGTCCTCGAACGTCTGGCCCGCGGCCCCTTGCAATTCGGTCCAGACCCAGAGTGCGTACGCGTAGGTATAGCCGTCGTCGTTGTTGTCGATGACCGTCAGCGATCCGTTGCCCGGTCCCATCGCGTTGGGGGCGAAGACGAACTCGGCGCCGTTGTAGACCCCCGGTTTCTGCCCGTACATTGCGATCCACATCGCATCCTTGGCGCCGTTTGCCGCACCGTAGAAGCTCAGCGGAAATGTGCCGACGGAACTCCCTTGCGTGAACCTCAACGTCGGCGTGGTGATCTGGAACACCAGAGTCACCGCCGTGCCGGACGCGAACGTCTTGCTGAGATCGATCTTTCCATCGGACGACAACACACCGGTCGGCGTTCCGACTCCCGGCGCGAATGCGAAACCCACGCCTTGCGAGATGCTCGTTCCTTTGGGAGTGATTGCGACGTTGATATTGACGTTGGGCATGACGGATTCCTTTGTCGAAGTGGCGGTTCAACGAGCGGGCGCGGATCGCGGCGGATTCGCGGGGTTCGACGGTGCTGCAGGCAGAGGCTGCCGATCGGTCGCCGCGTCGATGATTTCGCCGTGCGCCTCGCTGGCGAAAAGCCGCTCGACTTCGGCGAATGCGGGATGCCGGTATCTCATGGCTTGGAGCCGCGTAAGGATGCGAGACGCCTCGTCGCGACGTCCGAGCCGGAGCAGCGCGGCCGCAAGGACGGTCTGCACCAGAGCATCCTCGCGTTCCTGATCCGTGGCCAATAGCTCGGCCGCACGCTTCCATTGGCGTTGAGCTTCGTCGGCGCGATCCATCGCGCGATATTCATCGCCGCTCGCCAGCAGCGAAGCGGCCAGTTGCCAGCGGATCAGCTGATCGCTTTTTTCGCTTTGCTCCAGCCCATCGATTCGCCGAGCGACGCCCTGCGCGAGGCGCAAGGCGCCAGCATGATCGCCGGCGTGCGCGTTGAGCTCAGCCTCGAGCAGCTGGCAGCGGCTTAGGAGATATGCCCGCCAGCGAACCACGCTCGCATCGTTCTGGATAAGAGCCTCGGCGATCGCGGTCGCGCGCGCGATTTGTGCGCGAGCGGCAGCATCTTCGCCGGCGAAGTGCAGCGCCTCGCCGTATTCGGCGTAAGTCTGCGCGCTCATGTCCGCCCAATCCGTATTCTTGGGCTCGGCAGCGATCAGCTCGTCGGCGAATTTCGCGGCCGTGCCGTACTGATCGGCGGCTTGCGTCGGATGGCCTCGCGCCAGAGAAAGGCGAGCCAACACTCCACCGGCGACGAGCACGCCGCGTTTGGCGTCGTTGTTGTTGGGATCGATCGACAGCATCGACTGATACGTCGCGAGCTCCGCCTCGCGCAATCCGGCGGCTTCGTCGAACTTCCCTTGCCGTTCGCGCGCATCGGCCAGCCAGGCCTGCGACTGCGCGTTGTCGAGTTTGCGGTCGACATCGTCCGGAGAGGTTTGCGCGAGCGCCGCGGAAATCCGGAGCGATTGCTCGAAATGCTCTGCGGCCGCGGCGGACCGGCCTTCCTTGATCAGGAGCGTGCCGAGATTACTGTGGGCATAGCCGAGCTCGGCCTGCCAGTCCGGATTGTGCGCATCGATGGCAACCAGCCGCTCGGCGAGCGTCCGGTACTCGTTCCATGCCTTTCCCGCAGGGTCGTTCTGCCCGCGCTGAAACGCGACATAACCTACCCAATAAACGCTCTGCGCATGATCGAAGATGCGACGCGCGTCGTTGGGCGCTCGCGACAAAAGCTCGCCCGTGCTGACAGCCGCTTCGCCGAACACGGCGAGTGCATCGTCCAGGTGTCCGCGCAGATCGTCGACCTCTCCGATCAGATGCAGCGCGCGCGCACGGCGACCGAGCTCGTCGGCGTCGAGACCATGCGCCTTCTGCGACATGTAATAGGCGAGCGCGCGTTTGCCGACCGAATCCAGTGCATCCAGGCGTCCGACCGGCTCGAGCGTCTTGCGCAGATCGCCCAACATGAATTCGATCAGGCCTTCGGCCTCGCTGCGCTGCGCGATCGCTTCATGGCGTGCGCGCAGCGCATACACGCTAAGCCCGCCGGTCAAGAGCATGCCGGCGAACGATCCTGCGGCGAGCGCGGACCAGCGTCGATTGCGGCGTTGCAGCTCGCGCTGCTTGAGCGCATCGAAGCCGACGTCGAGGAGACCGGCGATCAGCTTCAATCGAGCGTTCGCTCGGCCGTCCTTGCCGGGCCGCGCGTCGGCGGCGATCGGCTCGGCGCGCTCGCGTGTCGGTGCTCCGCGCTCATCGATTGAGAAGCGGAGCGCCTCGCAGAAACATTCTTCGCGTTCGCGTCCGTGAAGGTCTGTCGCGTTCGGCTCGCCGTCGACGATCAGGCAGAAAATGCGATCGCTGCGTCCGAGCTGTTTGAATGCGCGCACTTCCTCGTCGACCCAGCGCGAGGCAGCTGCGTGCGGCGAGCAGATCACGATAAGGTTGGCCGAGCGCGCGAGCGCTTCATTGACCTTGCGCCCGAGGTCGGTAGCACTTGGAAGCTCGTCGCGATCGCGGAAGACCGGAGTCAGCCGGCGCGGAATCACGCCCGCCGCGGTGGTCCTTCCGACCAGGCGACTCGGCACGCGATAGGTCTCGATCGCCTTATGCAGCCACTGTCCCCAGGACTGATCCTGGTGGCTGTAGCTGATAAATGCGCGATACCCGAAGCTGGAAGCTCCGCGTGGAATCATGGCCGCCCGCCCCCGCGTCGCCGGCGTCCGCAGCCTAACAAGAATGTGATGTGAATCACACTTTTGCTGCGGCAAGCCTCGATTGGGGCGATCCAGCGGATGCCGCGACAAGCCAAGGCCGAACCCGACGCCACGCACCGTCATAGGGCGGTGTCAAGCTTGCCGCCCCCGGAGTCGGGGACTACGCTGCGGGGCTGCCTCTGCGCTTCGCCCTCATGTCCGCGGGATTCATCCACCTCCACGTTCACAGCGAGTATTCGCTGACTGATTCGACGATCCGCGTCGCCGATCTGGTCGAGGCGTGCGCGCACGCGGACATGCCGGCGGTCGCGCTGACGGATCAGAGCAATCTCTTCGCGCTGGTGAAGTTCTACAAGGAAGCCGAAGCGGCCGGCATCAAGCCGATCGCAGGCTGCGATCTCTGGATCGCCGATCCGGAAGATCGCGCGGCGCCGCAGCGGCTGACCGTGCTTTGCCAGAACCGCGAGGGTTATCTCAACTTGTCGCGGCTCCTCTCGCGCGCGTATGCGGAAAACCGCCATGGCGATCATGCGCTCGTCGACATCGGCTGGCTCGATGCGGCGAACGCCGGATTGATCGCGCTCGCGGGACGCGACAGCGACGTCGGCCGTTTGCTGCTCGCCGGACGCGACGACGCCGCGCGCGTGCGTGCCGATTGGTGGCATACGCGTTTTCGCGATCGGCTATACCTTGAAGTCGTGCGCACGCAGCGCCCCGGCGAGGAAGCGTTTCTCGCAGCCGCGATCGATCTTGCTGGCAAGGCGGATCTTCCGGTCGTTGCGAGCAACGACGTGCGCTTTCTCGTGCGCGAGGATTTCGAGGCGCACGAAGCGCGCGTCTGCATCCACGCCGGCCGCGTGCTCGCCGATCCGAAACGGCCGCGCGATTATTCGCCGCAGCAGTACCTCAAATCTCCGCAAGAGATGGCCGCGCTGTTCGCGGATCTGCCGGAGCTTCTGGAGAATTCGGTCGAGCTCGCCAAGCGCTGCAATCTCGAGCTCAGCTTCGGCAAGTACTTTCTGCCGGCGTTTCCAGTGCCGGCCGAGCACACGCTCGATAGCTTCATCCGCGCGCAGTCACGCGAAGGTCTCGTGGCGCGTCTTGAAAAACATCCTCTCGCACCCGGCTTCACGCGCGAGAACTACGACGAGCGGCTCGAGATCGAGCTCGACGTCATCGTGCAGATGGGATTTCCCGGCTACTTCCTGATCGTCGCCGACTTCATCAACTGGGCGAAGCAGCACGATATTCCGGTTGGCCCCGGCCGCGGCTCGGGTGCGGGCTCGCTGGTCGCTTACGCGCTGGGCATCACCGATCTCGATCCGCTGCGCTTCGATCTTCTGTTCGAGCGGTTCCTGAACCCAGAACGCGTGTCGATGCCAGACTTCGACGTCGACTTCTGCATGGACCGGCGCGACGAAGTGATCGACTACGTCGCGCACAAGTACGGGCGCGATCGCGTCAGCCAGATCATCACCTACGGCACGATGGCCGCGAAGGCCGTGCTGCGCGATACCGGCCGCGTGCTCAGCATGCCGTACGGTCAGGTCGACAAGATCGCCAAGCTCTTGCCGAAGATGCCGCTCGACCTTTCGCTCGACGATGCACTCGGGCGCTCCGACAAATCGCGTAAGGAGCCCGACCGCGTCGTCGCGGAATTCAAGCAATTGTATGCGTCGGACGAAGACGTCAAAGAACTCGTCGATCTTGCGCTCAAGCTCGAGGATTTGACGCGCAACGCAGGCAAGCACGCCGGCGGCGTCGTTATCGCGCCGGGCCCCCTCAGCGACTACGCGCCGCTCTTCTCCGAAGGCGGTGGCGATGGGCTCGTCACGCAATTCGACAAGGACGACGTCGAAGCGGTCGGCCTCGTCAAGTTCGACTTTCTCGGACTTCGCACGCTGACGATCATCGACTGGGCCGTGAAGGCGATCAACCAGCGCCGCGCCACGCGCAACGAAGCGCCGCTCGACATCGCCGCGCTGCCGATGGACGACGCACCGAGCTTCGCGCTCTTGAAGCGCTGCCAGACCACCGCGGTATTCCAGCTCGAATCGCGCGGTATGCGCGATCTCGTCAAGAAGCTGCAGCCGGATACGTTCGAGGACATCATCGCGCTGGTCGCGCTGTTTCGACCCGGCCCGCTGCAATCGGGCATGGTCGACGATTTCATCGCGCGCAAGCACGGTCGTGCGAGCGTGAGTTACGCGCATGCGTTGCTCGAGCCGATCCTGAAACCGACCTACGGCGTGATCGTGTATCAGGAACAGGTGATGCAGATCGCGCAGGTGCTCGCCGGCTATTCGCTCGGCGGCGCTGATCTTTTGCGCCGCGCGATGGGCAAGAAGAAACCGGAGGAGATGGCGAAGCAGCGCATCACATTCGAAGAAGGCGCCGCCGCGAACGGGCTCGATGCGCACCTCGCGAGCTCGATCTTCGATCTGATGGAGAAATTCGCCGAGTACGGCTTCAACAAGTCGCACTCGGCCGCGTACGCGCTGGTCGCCTATCAAACCGCGTGGCTCAAGGCGCACTACCCCGCCGAGTTCATGGCCGCGGTGCTGTCGAGCGACATGGACAACACCGACAAGGTCGTCAACTTCCTCGGCGAAGCTCGCGCGATGGCGCTTTCGGTGCTACCGCCGGACATCAATGCGTCGAACTACATGTTCGAAGCGCGCGACGACAAGACGATTTGCTACGGGCTCGGCGCCGTCAAAGGTGTCGGCCGCGGCGCGGTCGAATCGATCGTCGATGCGCGTGCACGCGGCGGGGCATTTCGCGATATCGCCGATTTCTGCGAGCGCATCGATGCGCAGAAGATCAACAAGCGCGTGCTCGAAGCGCTGATTCTTTCCGGATCGATGGACGCGCTCGCGAAGAACCGCGCGAGCTTGATGGCGCAGCTGCCCGAAGCCGTACGCGCCGCCGAGCAGCACGCGCGCGACGCGGAAGCCGGCCAGAACGATATGTTCGGTGCGGTCGACACGGGACTTCCCGTGCGCAACGTCGCGCTCGCGACGGTCGACGAATGGCCGATCGAGCGCAAGCTCGCGGGCGAGCGCGAAACGCTGGGCCATTATCTCTCCGGCCATCCGACCGATCGCTGGCGCGGCCTGATCGCACGCATCGCAACCTCGCCGATCGGCGAAATCGACCAGCACTACAAACCGCCCGCGTACGGCGAGCGTCGCGGCCGCTTCTCCGACCAGCCATTCACGATCGCAGGGCAAGTACTTGGCCTTCGCAAGCGCGGCGATGCGATGGCGTTCGTGCAGGTCGAAGATTTTTCCGGCCGTCTTGAAGTCAGCTTGTTCCGCGAAGCTTGGGTCGAGTACGGCCCGTTGCTGACGCGCGATGCGATTCTCGTCTTCGAAGGCGGCCTCAGCCTCGATGAATTCTCCGGCGGCTATCAGCTGCGCGTGAATTCGGTGATGACGATCGAGATGGCGTGTGAGCGCCAGGCGCGCCTGTTGCGCCTTCGTCTCAATGGCGTACACGGCGATTTCGTATCGCGCCTGCAGCACGTGCTCGCCGCGCACCGCGGCGGCACGACGCCGGTCCGGCTCTGTTATCGCAACGCGGAAGGACAGGCGGAGATCGAGCTCGGCGCGGATTGGCGAGTGCGCGCAAGTCCGGTGCTGAAGGACAGCTTGCAGGCGCTCGACGGCGTGATCGCGGCGGAGCTCGTGTTCGGCTGACGCGCGTCGCGCTCGTTTTCCTACATGGTGCTCGGCAGGCCACCATAGCCGGAGTTGCCTCGCGCATGATGTGATACTAAAGTATCACTCCATGCGAACCGAACTTGTGACGACTTTGAAGCGCCAAGCCACCGAGCTCCTGGCGGACCTCGAACGCGACCGCGAACCGATCCTGATCACGCAGCACGGCGTTCCGAGCGCGGTGCTCGTCGACATCGAGAGCTACGAGTTGCAGCAGCGTCGAGTGGCGATCCTCGAAGGCATCGCACGCGGCGAGCGTGCGCTGGCCGAGGGTCGCACACTGACGCACGCGCAAGTGAAGGCGCATTTTGCGAAGTGGCTGAAGTAGTCTGGACCGAGCCTGCTCGCGCCGACCTCGAGGCGATCTCGGACTACATCGCCGTCGAAAGCCCGGCCGCCGCGGCCGAACTTGTGCGCAGGATCCTGCAGCATGTCGATCAGCTCGCCCGTCATCCCGACAGCGGCAGCTGGCTGCCCGAGCTCGGGCGCTCGCGCTATCGCCAGATCGTCGAGCCGCCGTGTCGCGTCGTCTATCGGCGCGCGGGGCGTCGCGTTGCGATCCTGCACGTGATGCGGTCGGAGCGCGTATTCGACGTGCGCCGCCTGGAAGTCGCTACGGACGACTGATCGCCGCCCAGCGCGCATGGGCCGCGAGCGCCGCCGCCCACCGCGCTATACTCCCGCCCTTTGCGCCAGCTGCCGGCCGCGAACGTCGCCGAATGAACCCGAACTTCCTCGATTTCGAACAGCCAATCGCCGAACTGGACGCAAAGATCCAGGAACTTCGGCTGGCGAGCCACGGCCAGGCGTTCAATATCGAAGATGAAATCTCGACGCTGCAGGACAAGCTCAAGGCGAAGACCGCCGAGATCTTCCGCAACCTGACACCTTGGCAGGTCGCCCAGCTCGCACGGCATCCCGCACGGCCGTACACGCTCGATTACATCGGCGTGATCTGCGAGGAATTCCACGAGCTCGCCGGCGACCGCGCGTTCGCGGACGACGCGGCGATCGTCGGCGGTCTCGCGCGGATCAACGGACGCAGCGTCGTCATCATCGGCCATCAAAAAGGCCGCGACACCAAATCGAAGATCAAGCGCAATTTCGGCATGCCGCGGCCGGAAGGCTATCGCAAGGCACTCCGGCTCATGCAGCTCGCCGAGCGCTTCAAGCTGCCGATATTCACGTTCATCGACACCGCGGGCGCGTGGCCCGGCGTCGACGCCGAAGCGCGCGGCCAGAGCGAGGCGATCGCGCGCAACCTCTTGGAGATGTCCGATCTCAAAGTGCCGATCATCTGCACCGTGATCGGCGAAGGCGGCTCCGGCGGCGCGCTCGCGATCGGCGTCGGCGACCGCACGAACATGCTGCAGTATTCGACGTATTCGGTGATCACGCCCGAAGGCTGCGCGTCGATTCTCTGGAAGAGCGCGGAAAAGGCGAAGGATGCGGCCGATGCGCTCGGCCTCACCGCGCCGCGGCTGCTCGAGCTTGGCCTCATCGACAAGGTGATCCGCGAGCCGCTCGGCGGCGCGCACCGGAATCCGCATTCGATCGCCGTGCGACTGAAGGCGATCCTGATGAGCCAGCTCGAAGAGCTCGATCGATTCGACACCGCAAGCCTCCTCGAACAGCGCTATCAACGCCTGCGCCGCTACGGCGCGTTCACCGGCGGCTGAGCGCTCGGGCTGCGCTACGCAGCCGTCGGCGATGTTCCGTTCCCTCGATCCCTCGCCTTCGCCGCAAGCTCGGCGATGGCTTGCGCTCTGCGCGATGCTCGCAGCGGCAATCGCGCCCGCAAGCGCGTACACGCCGACGCCGACCGAGGAGGAGGCCGTGGTCGACGCAGCCTCGCTCGTGCAACCCGCTCTCCTGTCCGGCCCGGGCTTCAGCGTCGATCCGCATGTTGAGCTCCGCGGCTACATGGCGCACTTCACGCTGGATACTCCGGTCGGCCCGCTCAATGCCGACAGCGTCGAGATCCTCGCCGAGCGCGAAGCCGAGCTGCCTGCCCTCGATGCGCTCGACAAGGCCACGCGCTCGGACGCGTTCGTGCGCGCGGCAGGCAACAAGTTCGTCGCAACCGGCAAGGCGCTCGCGAAGATTGTGATGCATCCGGTCGACACTGTGCTCGGCATTCCGGCCGGCGTCGCGCGCTACTTCGGCAATCGCTTGAAGAAGCTCGGCACGCAAGCGCAGACCGTCTCCGATCGCGCCGCGCGCACGTTCGGCACCAGCGGCAATCCGTATCCCGCCGACGAAGGTCCGATGACCGACGCCCGCGATGACGGCAGCAGCGAGAAGAAAGACAAGCCCAAGAAGCATTGGTACACGCGCGTCGGCAGCGAAGCCGAGCGCGAGATCAAGCGTCAGCTCAAGTACAACGACGTCAAACGCGATCTCGCCAAAGAGCTCGGCATCGATCCGTACAGCGGCAACGCGTACGTGCAGGATCGTCTCTCCGCGCTCGCATGGGTCGGCACCGGCGGCAACTTCAGCGCGACCGCCGCGCTCGGCGCGGTCGGCGGCACCGGTGCGGTCGTGCTGTCGAACGGCGCGAAGGTCAACGACATCGTCTGGAAACTTTCGCCGGACGACTTGCGCGCGCGCAACGGCGATCGCCTGCACGCGTATTGCCGCGATGAGCTTTTGATCCGCCAGTTCCTGCGGCGCGGCGTGTTCTCGCCGACGTTGCAAACCGGGCTCGTCGACACGCTCGATCTCTTGAAACCGTCGGCCGGCGGCGATGCGCTGCTCGAGCTCGGCATGACGTCAGGCTCCGAGCTCGAATCGCGATTTCTCGTCAACGCGCTGCGCGTCACCGCGAAATATCTCGGCGCGCGCGCGAAAGACGGCACCTTGCAGCCGATCGGCGCTGGTCTTGCGTACGTCGCCACGGACGGCGAGCTCGTATTGCCGCTGCCGGTCGACTATCTCAGCTGGACGAGCGAAGTGCGCGATTTCCTCGATCGTCGCGAATTCCGCGTGACGGCGAAAACGGTTCTCATCGGCGGCGATGCGAGCCTCGCGGCGCGCCGCGCGCTGACGGAGCGAGGATGGAACATCGTCGTGCGCGCGCCTTACGAAGGCGCGCCGGCGTATGCGCGGTTCGACGAGCCAGCGCCGGAGAATTGAAATGCTCGTCGTCCCGGCGAGAACTAGAGCACCGGATCGTCCGAGTCGTCGCGGAACAAGAGATCAGGCACGTGCATCACGATGCAATGAATCGCGCCGGCGAGATCGATGATGTCGGTGCAATCGACGACGACAATATTGCTGTCCGGCAGCGCGGCCTGATAGGTCGCCAGCGCTTGGGCATTTTCGGTGTCGTAACCTTCGAAGCGACAGATCAGTGCGAGCTTGTTGACGATCACCGAGTTCGTATATGTGTAGTGCGTGCCGAGCACGTTCCAGCCCGGCGTGCGGTAGACGGTGTAGCCGCGCGAGGCGAGCTCGTCGGCGGCGCCGTCGGTTACGGTCTTCGGCACGCCGCCGCCTTCGCCGGCGTCGTACTGGCCGATCAGCACTTTCTCATCGGCGAGCGGCAGCATCCACATGTCGATGTGCTGCGTCGAATCGTAACTTTGCGGAAACGGATCGAACAGCGTGACGTCGAGGCCTTCGTACGCGCGGAAATCGTCGCGGATTTCATCTTCGGTGACGCCGGGATTCTCGTTGTCGACGAGCCGCGTCATGAACGCTTCGCGATTTCGGAAGAGATGGAAATTGCCGCCGCCGTGGACCAGCGGCAGCTCGTAGACGGGCTCGTCCCAATCGGCGCCGACGACGCCCGGAATCGCATCGTCCTCCGGACGCGGGCGGTTGTAGACGTGATCGACGATTCCGCGCGTGCCGGCGTGCTCGATGAAGCGCGGGCCGTAATCGCGCATCCACACCGTATCCGACTGCGCAATGATGAAGTGCACGCGCGCGATGTCCGCGCCGCCGTCATTGAGAATCGCGCGCGCGGAGTTCTCCTCGCTCGCGCTGCCGACGACGATCCAGACGTCGGCCGGCGGGGCACCGGTCGTGATCGGCACGACCATCGCCGTGTGCAGCGCGTCGAATCCGCCCCACGTGATCAGGATGCCGTGCGTCGGTTCGTACTCGGCGATCGCGCGCACATGTCCGCCGGGCGCTTCGGCGGGCACGGCCGGACGCAGATAACGCGGCACGATCTCGAACGGCGCGAGGCTCCGCGGCAGCGTCGTGCGGTCGTTGTGCAACGTCGCGAGATAAGCGGGGTCGGCCTCGTGAGCGAGCGCCACGATCGGCAGCGCCAGTACGGCCATCGCCATCCATACATGCCGCATCGTTGTTCCCCTCGCCCAAAGGTTGGCAGGGTAGCTCCCCAAACCCGAAATTGCACCGCCAATATCTTTCGAATCGAGAAGCCGACAAGAGCGCTTCTCGCAAAGACGAGAAGCTCTTTTGTCGGCCTCGCTTTCGTACAATACGCCACCCTTCCAGCATCGAGCCCACCCATGGACAACCCCGCGCGCGCGCGCCTCGAAGCCGAGCTCGAATCGATCCGCGACAAGGGTCTTTACAAGACCGAGCGCATCATCACGACGCCGCAGTCCTCCGCGATCCGCACCGCGGAAGGCCGCGAGGTGCTGAATTTCTGCGCGAACAATTATCTCGGCCTCGCCGATCATCCGGACATCATCGCAGCCGCGAAGCACGCGCTCGACACGCACGGTTTCGGCTTGGCCTCCGTGCGCTTCATCTGCGGCACGCAGGATCTGCACAAAGAGCTCGAAGCCACCATCTCGAAGTTCTTCGGCACGGACGACACGATTCTCTACACGAGCTGCTTCGATGCGAACGGCGGCCTCTTCGAGACGATCCTGAACGATGAAGACGCGGTGATCTCGGACGCGCTCAATCACGCGTCGATCATCGACGGCATTCGCCTGTGCAAAGCCGAGCGCCGCCGCTACGCGAACGGCGATATGGCCGAGCTCGAAAAGCACCTCGCCGAGACGCAAGGCAAGCGCACGCGGCTGATCGCGACCGACGGCGTGTTCTCGATGGACGGCTTCATCGCCAAGCTCGACGAGATCGTCGCGCTCAAGAAGAAATACAACGCGCTCTTGATGGTCGACGATTCGCACGCGACCGGGTTCGTCGGTGCGACCGGCCGCGGCTCGGCTGAGCTCCACGGCGTGATGCGCGAAGTCGACGTGTTCACCTCCACGCTCGGCAAGGCGCTCGGCGGCGGCTCCGGCGGCTTCACGAGCGGAAGCCAGGCGATCATCGATCTATTGCGTCAGCGCTCGCGGCCGTATCTTTTCTCGAACACGCTGCCGCCACCGCTCGTCGCGGCGTCGATCAAGGTGTTCGAGATGCTGTCGTCGTCGACGGCGCTGCGCGACAAGGTCAACGACAACGCGCTCTATTTCAGGAAGCGCATGAGCGAGGCCGGCTTCGACATCCGGCCCGGCACGCATCCGATCGCACCGGTGATGCTCTACGACGCGAAACTCGCGCAGGCATTCGCGAAAGAGCTGCTCGATGAAGGCATCTACGTCATCGGGTTCTTCTACCCGGTCGTGCCGCAGGGTCAGGCGCGCATCCGCACGCAGATGAGCGCGGCGCATACGCACGAGCAGATCGATCGCGCGGTCGAGGCGTTCGTGAAGGTCGGGCGCAAGCTCGGGGTGCTGAAGCACTCATAGCCGACGAGCAGCGCGCAACTACGCCATGCCGGCGATGATCCGCGATGCAGTCCGAACTCCGTCGTAATTCATCAGCCTCTCGCGAAACGCGCGCGCATTCTCGCGAAACTGCGGCTCGTCCAGCACAGCGTGCAACGCATCGCCGAACGCATCGAAACTGATGCGCTTCGCCGACAGCTTGCGGCCGAGCCCATGCCGCTCGACAGCGTCGAGATTCCATTCCTGCTCGCCCTGATTCGGAATCCCGATCAGCGGCACGCCGTGCTGCAACGCCGAATAGATCGACCCGCGTCCGCCGTGCGTGATCATCGCATCGCAGTTGCGCGAGAGCACCAGACTCGCCGGCACGTAGTCGCTGACGATCACGTTCGGCGGACATTCGGCGCCGGCATATCCGTAAAGGCCGCCGGTCGCGGCGACGATCTGATAATCGTTCGAGCGACCGAGCAGCTTGCTCAAGTACTCGACGACGCGCGTGAACTGCTCGCCGTACGAGCCTAAGTACACGAAGATCGACCGCTTGCCGGGATCGAGCCGCGCATACCACGCCGGCACCTTGTCGGCTTGCTCGTGCACCAGCGGTCCGACCGCGTGCACGTGCGGCGGGAGCTCGATCGACGGCGCGAATTCGCTCGCATCCATCAGGATCGTCGCATCGCCCTCGAAAAGATCCTTCATCGACGCGTAGCGCTTGTCCGAGCGGCCTTTGAGATACGCGTTGTACGGCCTTATCCACGACTGGAACAGCTTCTCCTCGGCCCACGCGCTAACAGGTTTCAGGATGCTCTCCGGCAGATACTTGACCACCGAGCTCAGCGGGTGCGATTCCGGCAGGAATTTCTCGCCGGCGTAGTAACGCGTCAGCACCGTGTTGCAGAGCACGGCGCGCGGCGTGCCGGTCAGCATCGCCGACAGCGCGAGCGTCGGCCGGTGCAGATCGACGACTGCGTCGGCGTGGTGTTTTCGGATCAGCGCGGTTTCCTGCTCGACGAACTCGGCGATGCTCTCGCGCGTGTGGTAGTCGAGGCTGGATTTGTTGATGTAAGCGACGCTTCGCTGCGGATCGAGCTCGATCACGTCCTCGACATCGAACCCGCATTCCTCGACGTACGCGCGGCATTTGCCGCGCGCGGCGAAGATCACGCGGTGTCCCGCGTCGCGCAGCGCACCTCCGATCGCGACCAGCGGCTGCGTGCCGCCCAGATGGTTCGCGTAGGGGAACATCAGGATCGTCTTCATGAACGGCGGATGTCGAACGCTCGGAAAGTCGATGATTATGTCGCCAAAGCGCCCCGCTCCGCAGCCTCCAACAGACGCCATTTACCCTTAGCGAGATTTCCCAATGTCAGCGGACCGATCGCGACGCGGATCAGGCGCAGCACGCCGACATCGAGCGCGGCGAGCAGACGGCGGATTTGCCGGTTGCGGCCTTCGTCGAGCACGATTTCGAGCCACGCGTGTTTGTCGCCGCGCCGCAATTCGCGCGCGGATTTGACGCAAAGCCGCTCGCCGCGACCGTCAACGCGATCGTCGACGCCGTTGTGCAACGCGGCAAGAAACGCTTCGTCGGGCAGGCGGTCGATCTGCACGTGGTAAGTCTTGTCGAGCATCGATTCCGGCGCCGCGATCCGCGCGGCCCAGGCGCTGTCGTTCGTCAGCAGCAACAGCCCTTCGCTCGCCTTGTCGAGCCGACCGACCGGCGCGACCCAAGGCAAGCCTGCGTCGGCCAGGAGCGAATACACCGTCTCGCGGCCGCGCTCGTCGCTCGCGGTCGTCACGATTCCGCGCGGCTTGTTCATCATCAGGTAAATGCGCTGGCGCGCCGCGATGTCTACACCGTCGAGCGCGACGCTATCGCGTGCCGCATCGACCGGCGTCTCCGGATCGCGCACGACGCGTCCGTTGACCGCGACGCGCCCCTCGCGCACCCACGCTGCCGCCTGCGTGCGCGAACAAACGCCGAGCTTGGAGAGCACGCGTGCGATGCCGTGGCGTGGGCCTGATTGAGAGCGTCGAAGCATTGCGGCCTAAGCGGTGCGAAACCGGTGAAGCGCCTGATGATCCGGCAATGCCTCGCGCAAAACGTTTTCGACGCGCGCGGACGGTGGCCCGACTCGAAGCCAGGCCTCGAGCTCCGCGATCGCGTTCTCGTCGCCCTGCGCGACGACTTCGACGCGCCCATCCGCAAGATTGCGCGCATGCCCGGCGATGCCGAGCCGGTCCGCTTCGTTCCGCGTCGACGCGCGAAAGAACACGCCTTGGACGCGCCCGGATATGAGAAAGCGCACTGTCGGCATCGCCGCGTTTCTCAGCCCTTCGCGCCGGCAGCGATCGCCTTTTCGAGATCCGACGACGAGATCGGCCCGGTGAACTTCTTCGCGACGCTGCCGTCGGGCGCAATCAGATACGTCGTCGGCAAACCGCGCGGCGTGTCGAAATCTTTCGGCGGATCGGACATCGGCACGTTCGCAATCGGATACTTCACCGGATTCTTCTTGAGGAACGCGACGACATCCGCCGTTTCCTCGTCGCCGAACGCAAGGCCGATCGCCCGGACATCCTTGCGGCTTTCGACGAAGTGCGAGATGTCCGGCATTTCCTTGATGCACGGCGAGCACCAGGTCGCCCAGAAATTGACGATCACCCATTTGCCGCGTTCGGCGGTGAGATCGAACGTCTTGCCGTCGAGCGTGGCGATCTTGAGCGCGGGCGTTTTCGCGGTTTCCGACGAGGCGCCGACGAACGCGAGAAACCCTGCGAACGCGAGCGCGATGAGAATCGAACGTTTCATGCTTGCTCCATGAGATGAGGCGCGTCAGCCGTTTCAGACCGCGCCGGAGGCGGAAAGATTTCGCTGAGCGGAACGTCGAGCCCATTGCGGACCGCGGCGGCCAGCCGGTTCAAAAGATCCGATGCCGCGGGCGAATCGTCGGGGGCGAGTTGCACGTCGTACGGCAGCCGGTAGCTGCCTTCTTCGTAGATATCTAAAAGGCTCACGCCGGCGAAATCGCGTACGACGACCCACTCGCCGACTTCGCTTCGCCTTATGAGCCCGACGCGATGCAAATCGCCGAGATAGCGCTGCAAAAGATCGTCGGTGAGGAATGTTTCGGCCGCGAGCAGCGTCTCGCTGTGGAGGCCGCGCCCGTCGCGCTGCGCGGCGGCGAAATGATCGAGCACGCGCAGGAGACCTGCGAATTCCTGGCCGCGCGGCAATCGCATCGACGGCGGCCGGTAGTCGAATGCGCTCAGCGACGCGGTCAGCGACGCGCCGAACAGTACGATCGCCCACGAAAGGTAAATCCAGAAGATGAAGATCGGCACGATCGCGAGCGCGCCGTACACCTCGGTGTAGCTGGCGCGCGTCGCGTAGTACGCGAAGCCGCGCTTGGCGGTTTCGAACATCACGGCCGCGATGAACGCGCCGATCAGCGCGTGGCTGATGCGCACGCCGCGGTTCGGGATCACGACATAACCTGCGACCAGCACGCTCCAGACGATCAGGAACGGCAGCGCCGACAGCACGCGTGCCTTCAACGAAAACTGCGCCGCGGCGGCATCGATGAAAGGCAGCGCGATCAAGTACGAGCTGATCGCAAGCGCGGCGACGAGCAGGAGCGGTCCCAGCGTCAGCGCGGTCCAGTAGATGACGAATCGCGACGCTGCCGCGCGCGCGGTCTGCACGCGCCAGATGCGGTTGAACGCATCCTCGATGCTCATCATCAGCGAGACCGCGCTGAAAAGAAGCACGAGGATGCCGATCGCGGTCGCCTTGCTCGCATTGTTCGCGAACTCGGTGATGTAGCCCTGGATCGTGTCGCCGGCCGCGGGCACGAAATTCTCGAACACCCAGCCGGTGATCTTGTCGCGCCAGGGCGCGAACACCGGAAACGCGGCGAGGATGCCGAGAATCGCCGCGGTCAGCGGCACCAGCGCGAATACGGACGTGTACGCGAGCGCGCCGGCCGTCTGCATGCAGCGGTCTTCGAGGAAGCGATGCCAGGCAAACCGGAGCAGCGCGAGCGAACGCTCGCGGTCCAGGCGCTGACTTCTGGCAAACTTCTCTTTGCGATCCCGCATCGGCCGAGCCTAGCGCAGGCCGCGCCGAAGACCAATCCGCAGGATGAACATGCGCGAAATCCTCGTGCTTTACTACAGCCGCAACGGCAAGACCGCGCAGCTTGCGCGGCTCGTCGCGCGCGGCGTCGAGGAAGTGGCGGGCTGCTCGGCGCGCCTTCGCACCGTGCCGCCGGTCGCGCCCGCCATCGATGGCGCCCCGCGCGAAAGCGCGGTGCCCGACGACGGCGCGCCTTACGCGACGCTCGCCGATTTGCGCGAGTGCACCGGGCTCGTGCTCGGCAGCCCCACGCGCTTCGGCAACATGGCCGCGCCGCTCAAGTACTTCCTCGATGCAACCGTGACCGAATGGCTGTCGGGCACGCTTGCCGGCAAGCCTGCGGGCGTCTTTACATCCACAAGCACGCAGCACGGCGGCCAGGAGACGACGCTGGTCTCGATGATGCTGCCGCTGCTCCATCACGGCATGCTGATCGTCGGCATTCCGTACACCGAAGCCGCATTGAACCGCACCGCGGGCGGCGGCTCGCCGTACGGCGCGAGCCACGTGTCGGGCACGTCCGATCAGCACGCGATCAGCGAGGACGAGCGAGCGCTCGCGCGCGTGCTCGGCCGGCGCGTCGCCGAGGCCGCGGTGAAACTGGGACGCGACGCATGACCGCCGATCGCATCGGCGCCGGTGCTTGGATCGCGCTCGTCGCTCTGCAATTCGCCTGGTATCTCTGGCTCGCCCCGCCGGCCGGCGGCTCGCCTTGGATCGCACTCGCGCTGACGCTGCCGGCACTGCTTTTGCCGTTGTTCGCGCTGCGAACGAGCCTGCGACGCGCATTGCTGTGGCTCGGCGTGGTCGCGCTTTTCTATTTCTGCCACGGCATCGTCGCCGCTTGGATCTCGCCGGCCGCGCGCGTGCCCGCAATCATCGAATGCGTGCTGTGCGTGGTTGCGATCGCGGCGCCGAGCTGGAAGACCAAGCGGCGGACCTAAATGCGATCTTCCCGCTTCATGCACTCCTCGTGCTTGATCCGCATCGCATCCGGCAACCGCTCCGCAAGGAAATCGACGAACGCACGAACGCCCGGCAAGAGTCCGCGCCGGCTCGCGTAAACGAAATGCGCCGTGCCTTGCGGCATGCTCCACGCAGGCAGAACGACTTCGAGCTCGCGGCGCGTGATCGCCGGCGCGCAGACGAATTCCGGCAGCGCCGTCACGCCCATGCCGCGCTTCGCCGCTTCGTAGAGCACGCCGAAATCGCCGCAGATGACGCGCGCGCGCATCTCGATGTTGACCTTCTCGCCCGCCGTGCCGATCAGCTCCAGCATCTGCGCGCCTTCGTGCTCGAATTGGGAGAGCAGCGGCAAACGTTCGAGATCCTCGGGCGTCTTCGGCCTTCCGTGCTCGTCGAGGAACTTCGGATTCGCCGCGAGCAGCACGCGCGACTGCCCGAACGTCCGCACGACCAGCGCGGCGTCGGTATCGAGCTTGTTGCGCACGCGGATCGCGATGTCGATGCCTTCGTTGATCACGTCGACGCGCCGGTTGGTCGCCGCGATGCGCACTTGCACCTTCGGATGCTTGTCGAGGAAGTCCGGCAGGATGTGTGCGATCACGGTCTGCGCCAGTGCATACGGGCAGCTGACGCGCACGATGCCGCGCGGCTCTGCGCGAAGCTCGTCGACGGCATCCTGCGCCGCCTGCGCTTCTTCGAGCATCGCGCGGCAATGCGTCAGGAAGCGCTCGCCGATCTCGGTGACGGCGAAACGCCGCGTCGTGCGCTGCAGAAGCCGGACGCCAAGCCGTTCCTCCAGAAGCGCCACGCGCTTGCTGAGGCGCGATTTCGGCACCCCCAGCGCGCGTGCCGCGGCCGAGAAACCGCCGTTTTCGACCACGGCGGCGAAGAATTTGAGGTCGTTGAGGTCGCTGAGCGCCCCGTCCGCGAAGCTCATCGATTGTTCTCCTGAGGGAACGATCTATCCGATTATTGCTGACTTATCTAATGATTGTCCACGACATAGCTTATCGACCGAGCCGGAATCCCCCGGCACCGAACGAGAGGCTTCCATGAAACTCCTGCATATCGATTCGAGTGCGCTGGGCGCCCACTCGGTCTCGCGCGAGATCAGCGCGGCGATCGTCGAGGCCTGGAAGCGCAACCATCCGGATACCGAGATCATCTATCGCGACGTCGCGGCGAACCCGCTGCCGCACTGGTCGCCGGTCGCCGACGCGTCCGATCCGGCCGTGCGCGACAGCAACGAAGCGATGGAACAGTTCCTCGCCGCCGACGTCGTCGTGATCGGCGCGCCGATGTACAACTTCGGCATCCCAAGCTCGCTCAAGGCCTGGATCGACCGTGTCGTCGTCGCCGGCAAGACGTTCCGCTACGGCGCGAACGGCCCCGAGGGCCTCGCGGGCGGCAAGAAGATGATCATCGCCTCGGCGCGCGGCGGCTTCTACGGCGCCGATTCGGGACGTGCGCAATACGATTTCCAGGAAGACTACCTGCGCCAGGTGTTCGGCTTCATCGGCATCACCGACATCGAGATCGTGCACGCCGAAGGCATCGGCATGGGTCCCGAACAGAAGGCCGAGTCGCTGCGCAATGCGCACGCGAAGATCCGGGAGAACATCCGCCACGCCGCGTAAGCGCCGTTCCACAACGCGAAGTCGAGCACGCCTCGACTTCGCTTCGGTGCCCGCGTATCGTCTTCGCGCATGGGTTTCGTCCAACCCGCGCCGATTCTTCCCAATCAGTTTTCCGACGATCGCGTGCTGCGATCGTACGTTGCGCGGTTGCTGCCGATCGAAATGCTCGGAGCGATCGAGGGCGATCTCATCGAGCTCGGCGCGCATGCCGCCCAAGCATGGCAACTCGCGCGAGCGCGCGAACCTTCCGAACCCACGCTGACGCAATGGGACGCGTGGGGCGAGCGCATCGATCGCATCGACATTACGCGGGTCTGGCGCGACGGCGCCGCGATGACCGCGCGCTACGGTTTCGTCGCCGCCGGCCACGAGACGACGCACGGCGAATTCGCGCGCATCGATCAGTTCGTTCGCGTCTACCTCTACCACGTCGCCAGCGAGTTCCATACCTGCCCGCTTGCGATGAGCGACGGCGCCGCGATTGCGCTCAAGGCGTCCGGCCATCGTGCGTTGATCGAACGTGCGCTGCCGCATCTCCTCGCGCGCGATCCCTCGAAGCTTTGGCTCTCGGGCCAATGGATGACCGAGACCAGTGGCGGCTCCGACGTCGGCGCCACCGAAACGACTGCGCGCCGCGGCGATGACGGCCGCTGGCGCCTTTATGGCCGCAAATGGTTCACGTCTGCTGTCGTCGGCGAAATGGCGGTCACTCTGGCGCGCCCCGAAGGCGCCGGCGATGGCGCCGATGCGCTCGCACTCTTCTACGTCGAAACGCACGACGCCGACGGCCGCTGGAACGGTATCCGCGTCGACCGGCTCAAGGACAAGCTCGGCACGCGCGAGCTTCCGACCGCTGAAATCCATCTCGACGGCGCGATTGCCGAGCCGGTCGGCGAGCTCGCGCACGGCGTCAAGCTGATCGCGCCGGTGCTCAACGTGACGCGCACCTGGAACGCGGTCTGCGCGCTCGCGACGATGCGACGCTGCCTCGCGCTCGCGGTCGACTACGCGCAGCGCCGCCGCGCATTTGGACGTGCGCTGATCGAACAGCCGCTGCACGTCGCGACGCTGGCCGGTTTGCATGCCGAATTCGAAGCGGCGTTCCAGCTCGGCTTTTTCGTGGCGGGTTTGCTCGGACGCACCGAATGCGGCGCTGCGAGCGACGACGAGCGCGCGCTGCTGCGCGTGCTGACCCCGCTCGCCAAGCTCTGGACCGGCAAGCTCGCGGTGCGGATCGCGTCGGAAACCTGCGAGGCGTTCGGCGGCGCCGGTTATGTCGAGAACACCGGCATTCCGCTGATGCTGCGCGATGCGCAGGTGTATCCGATCTGGGAAGGCACGACGAATGTGCTGGCATTGGATTCGCTGCGGGCGGTCGCGAAGACCGGGCTCGATCCGTTGCGAAAGCTCATCGACGCATCGGCGCTGGAGCCTGCGCGCACCGCGTTCGCGGAGGCGGCGCGATGGCTCGATCGTCACGGCGGTGAACGCGACGCGCTCGAAGCGGGTGCGCGCGGATTCGCACTGACGCTTGCTCGAACGGTCGCAGCTGCGGAGCTCGCGAAATGGTCGAACACACGCGGCGACGCTCGCGCTGGAACCGCGCTCACGCTGTTTCTTGCGCGAGGCCTCAATCGCCTGCACCACGGCGGCCTCGACGCCGAACGCACCCTGCTCCAGAGGTATATCGCTTAAAATGCGCGCCTCGCGACGCTCACCGGATCCAAGCGCATGCAGCACCTGGCCATCGTCACCACCGGCGGCACGATCGACAAGATCTACTTCGACGACAAATCGACGTTCCAGATCGGCGCGCCGCAAATCGGCGAGATCCTGGAGGCGCTCGGCGTCGCGTTTACATTTGACGTGATTCCGCTTCTGCGCAAGGACAGCCTGCACATCGACGACTCCGACCGCGCCGCGATCCGCGCCGCGGTCGTCGGCCAGCCGCATCGCCATGTGCTGGTCACGCACGGCACCGATACGATGGTCGAGACCGCGCGTGCGCTCTACGGCGTCACCGGCAAGGTGGTGGTGCTGACCGGTGCGCTGAATCCTGCCCTTTTCAAGGGCTCCGATGCGGTGTTCAACATCGGCTGCGCGGTCGGCGCGGTGCAGACGCTGCCGGACGGCATCTATATCGCGATGAACGGCCGCATCTGGGATCCGGCCCGCGTTCGCAAGAACGTCGAGCGGAACCGGTTCGAGGAAGCCGCGCTCTGAGACGGACCTGCGTCTAAACCCTGCCGGACAGGCCGGCATCCAAGCTGGCAAGATGAGCGCCTGCCTTGCCATGCCCCTGCCGATGACGGACGCGCCGCGGAGCGGATCCGCCGATTCCCTGGATGCGGACACCGATCTCGTCCGCCGCGCCGCCTCCGGCGATATGCGTGCGTTCGAGATGCTGTATCGCCGCCATGCCGGCCGCGTCCACGGCGCGGTCTGGCGGCTGTCCGGCATGAACGAGGCGCGCGCCGAGGAGCTGACCCAGGAAGCGTTCGTGCGCGCCTGGCAGAAGCTCGGAAGCTTCCGCTTCGAAAGCGCGTTCTCGACCTGGCTGCACCGGCTCGCGGTCAACGTGGCGCTGATGGACCTGCGCGCCCGCGATCCCGAGGATACGGTGGTCGAGGACGGCGTGCTCGAAGCCGCCGGCGGCGCCGACACGCCGTTCTGCGCCGGCGAGCGCGCCGATCTGGAACAAGCGGTGGCGAAGCTGCCGCCGCGCGCACGCGCCGTCCTGGTGCTGCATGATGTGGAAGGTTGGAAACACGAGGAGATCGGCCGCGAGCTTGGCATGGCGGTCGGCTCTTCGAAGGCACAATTGCATCGCGCGCGCGGGCTTCTGCGTGCGATGCTGGGAGACACGCAATGACCGATTTCGAAATCCAGCGCGGATTGCGCGACCTCAAGACGCCGCGGATGCCGAGCCATGATCTGTGGCCCGCGATCGCGGCGCGCATCGAGGGCGGTGCACAGACGAGCGTTCCGCGCGCCGCGCGGCGGCGCTGGATGCCGCTCGCGATGGCCGCGGCGGGACTCATCGCCGTCGTCGGCGGCACGCTGATGCTGACGATGCGCGAACGCGCATCGGATCCGTCGCCCGCGCTGGTCGAAGCGGAGCGGCTCCACATCGAGCGCATCTCGCCGCACGATGCGCGCGAGCAGGCGCTGCGTACCGGCGAAGATCCGCGGCTGGCGGGCGCGAACATCGTGCTCGACGCCGCACACTCCGAACTCCAGCAGGCGCTCGAATCGCATCCCGATGCAGTGTTCCTGGTCAGCCTTCTGAACCGCACCAACGCACAACGCATGAAACTCGAACAATTCGGCGCAAAAGCCGGATGACGGAGCCAGCCCTGATGAAACGCACCCTCCTCTATTCCGCGATGCTGTTGCTGGCTCTAGCCGGCGCCGCGAACGCGGGCACGCCGATCAGCGAGAGCCGCAACGTAAGCGCGGACGTGCGCATCGACGTATCGAACATCAAGGGCCAGGTCACGGTCAGCGGCTGGGACAAGTCCGAGGTCGCGATCTCAGGCTCGCTCGGCGACGGCGCCAAGCGCCTCGCGGTCGACGGCGGCGGCGATCATCTGACGATCAAAGTCGAGCCGCCCGACAAGCAAGGCTGGTTCAGCTGGGGCGCCGAATCGCGCATGGGCGACAGCGTGCTCGACCTTCGCGTGCCGCGCAGCGCCGAAATGCGCATCGAAGTCGTCAGCGCCGACGTCGCGCTCTCCGGCGTCGCCGGCCGCGCGCTCAACGTCTCGAGCGTCAGCGGCAAGCTCCGGCTCGACAGCGACGCGAAGGAAGTCGACGTCAACAGCGTCAGCGGCAACATCGATCTCACCGGCAAGGCCGACCGCGGGCATCTGGAAACCGTGTCCGGCAACGTGCGCGCACGTGGGCTTGGCGGCCAGATCAAGTTCGAAACGGTCTCCGGCGACATCGACGCCGAGAACGGCGACTACCGCGAGATCAACGCGGGCACGGTGTCGGGCGACATCAATCTTCGCGGCAAGCCGAACAAGGATGCGCGCGTCGAAGTCGAGACGATGAGCGGCGATGTGCACCTGTATCTTCCGTCCGACGTCTCCGCGCATCTTCGCGCGACGACGTTCAGCGGTAGCATCCGCAGCGACTTCGGCAAAGTGAAAGAAGAAGAGCACGGCCCCGGCAGCAGCCTCGATGCGACGATGGGCGGCAGCGATGCGCGCGTGAATCTGCAGACGTTCAGCGGCGATATCGAGGTGCGTAAGCAGTAAGCCTTCACAGCAGACTGCGGGCGCCTCGAAGCGCGAGCACATCTCCCAACAGCGCCTGCGCCGTTACATCGGCCCCGGCGCCTGGCCCTTGGATCACCAACGGCCGCGACCGATACCGCTCGGTCGTCAACGCGAACAGATTGTCCGTGCCCGAGAGCCGCGCCGCCGGGTGATCGCGCGGAGCCGCGACGAGCCCGACGCGCGCATGACCGTCCTCGTCGAGCGCCGCAAGATGCCGCAGCACACATCCGTCCGCTTCGGCGCGAACGCGCCGTGCTTCGAGAGCCGCATCGAGCACGTCCGCGCGATCGAGAAACGTCGCGACATCGACACCGCGCAGCGATTCGGGAACGAGGTTTTCCACGTCGACGCGATCGACATCGATCGCATGCCCCGCGGCACGGGCGAGGATCACGAGCTTGCGCGCGACGTCCGCGCCACCGAGATCAAGACGCGGATCGGGCTCGGCATAACCGAACGCTCGTGCCTCGCGCAGCAACGCGGAGAACGGGCGGCTGCCGTCGTAGTGATTGAAGAGCCACGACAGCGAGCCGGACAGCACGCCTTCGAGCGCGAGCAAGCGATCGCCGCATGCGCGGAGACGGCGCACCGTCGACAGCACCGGCAGACCGGCGCCGACGGTCGCGGCATCGCCATAGGCGACGTTGCCGCGCTGCGCGCCATGCAATGCGTTCCAGGTTTTCGCCGAACCTGCCGCCGCGTCTTTGTTCGCGGTGACGACATCGTAACCGGCTGCGAGCCAATCCGCATGGCACGCGGCGGTGTCCTTCGATGCGGTTGCGTCGACGACGACGCGCCGTAGCGCATCGCTCGCGCCGAGCGCGGCCAGAAGCTCGGGGTCGCTGCGGTGCGCCGGTGCTTGCGCCAACGCGGCGGCGGATTCGACGGAGAGGCCGCGAACGTCCGCGAGCTGCCGCGACGAGTTCGCGACGCCGACGAGCTGCACGCCGGCTGCGGCTTCGCTCGCAAGCAGACGCAAGAACGCCCCGCCGACGACGCCGTTGCCGAGCAGCACGAGCGCGATGTCGCTCCGGCCGGCGACGAATTTCGGCAGCGCGCTCATGCGCGCGCTTTCCGCGCGGGACGTGCAGCCTCGGCGCGAGTGAGCGCTGCTTCGAGATCGGCGAGGAGATCGCCGCCGTCCTCGATGCCGACCGAAAGACGCAGCAGCGCATCGCTGATACCGGCGACGCGGCGCGCATCGGCCGACATCGACGCATGCGTCATCGTCGCCGGATGCGCAATCAGGCTTTCGACGCCGCCGAGCGATTCGGCCAGCGAGAAGCATTGCAAACCATCGAGAAACGCTTCGATCGCCGCGTAGCCACCGTCGAGCTCGAAGCTCAGCATCGCGCCGAAGCCGTGCTGCTGGCGTGCGGCGAGCGCGTGACCGACGTGATGCGCGAGGCCCGGCCAATAAACGCTCGTCACCGCCGGATGCGCTTCGAGCAGCTCCGCGATGCGCGCGGTGTTTTCTTCGTGCGCACGCATGCGCGGCGCGAGCGTGCGAAGGCCGCGCAAGGTCAAAAAGCTGTCGAACGGCGCGCCGGTGAGGCCGAGGCAGTTCGCCCACCAGGTCAGCCGCTCGACGGTTTCCTTGGTTTTCGCGATCACGGCGCCGCCGACAACGTCGCTATGGCCGTTGATGTACTTCGTCGTCGAATGCACGACGATATCGGCGCCGAGCGCGAGCGGACGCTGCAGCACCGGCGATAGGAACGTGTTGTCGACGACGCAGAGCGCGCCGATCGCGTGCGCGGCGTGCGCGACATGACGGATATCGGTGATGCGCAGCAGCGGATTCGACGGCGTCTCGACCCAGACCAGATCAGGCGTCTCGGCGAGCGCTTCGGCGAGCTTCGCAGGATCGGTGAGGTCGGCGAAGACGACGCGGAACCGTCCCTTCTTCGCCCACGCATCGAACAGGCGCCACGTGCCGCCGTAGCAATCGTGCGCGGCGAGCACGAGGCCGCCGGCCGGAACGAGCTCGAGCACGAGCGCGACCGCAGCCATGCCGCTCGCGGTGACGACCGCGCCCGCGCCTTCTTCGAGCTCGGCGAGCGCTTCGGCGAGAAGATCGCGCGTCGGATTACCGCTGCGCGAGTAATCGTAGCGGCGCTTTTTGTTGAACGCCTCGAACGTGTAGTTCGTGCTGAGATGCAGCGCCGGCACGACCGCGCCGTGATGCTGGTCCGATTCGATGCCGGCGCGCACCGCGCGCGTACACGGAGAGAATTCGCTCATGTCAGGCTCCCTGCGTCAGGATCGCTTCGCCGACGAGCGGCGCCAGCGCCTGCGTTTCTTTGAGGAATGCATCGTGGCCGTAGCGCGAGTCGACCACATGCAGCGTCGCCGGCGCGCCGCAGCGGCGCTGCAATTCGCACAGGTCCGCCAATGGAACCAGACGATCCGAAGCGATGCCGATCAGCGTCGTCGGCACGCGCACGTCCTCGGGCGCGACCGCGTGCAGATCGATCGATTCGGACAGCGAAAGGAAGCGCTCGGCGCTGAAGCGCTTGACGAAGCTCGCGCCTGCGGCGTTCAACCAGTCTTCCTCGGCGAAGCGGTAGCGGCCGTCGCGGAACGTCGGCGCGTCCGCGCAGCGCTCGGCGAACTCGCGCTCGCCGCGATATGTCGTCATCGCGAGGCGGCGCGCGAGATCAAGGCCCGCACCCGCATCGCCGTAGCTTTGCGCGAGCCGCACGATCTCGCGCTGCAAATTGCGCACGGCGACCGCGAGCGGATGCGCGCGATGCGCACCCGCGATTGCAACGAGACGGCGCACGCGCGTTGGATGCCGCGCGGCGAACGCGAGCGCGACCATCGCGCCGTACGAGGCGCCGACGAATGCGTGCGCACAACGGATATCGAGCTGCTTCAAGAGCGCGGCGATCGCATCGGCCTGATCCTCGCTGCCGACCGCACGGAGCTCGCCGTCCGCGCCTTCGAGATCACCGCCTTCGAGATCAGCGCCTTCAAGATCAGCGCGTTCCAGCCATTCGATCGAGAGCACGCGAAAGCGCGACGTGTCGATCGCGCGGTCCGGGCCGATCAAAGCGTCCCACCAGCCTGCGCGGCCGCGTTGCGCCGTGGCGTAACGATCGGCGGAGATGCCGCCCTGCACGACGACGACCGGCGCGCCGGCCGCACCCGTGAGCGCGTAGCGCACGTGCACGTCGCGTGCGCCGCTGCCGTGTTTGGGCACGAGGCGCAGCACGCATTCGTCGTCGAGCGCGGCGGCGGGTTCGGATTCGAGCGCGGCGAAACCGCTGGCCTCTTCGAGGACGAAAGCTTCGGCGTGAAAGGTCATCGCGGTTCTCCAAGTGCGCGCATCGGGCCGTGGAGAACCGGAAACGATTTGCAGAACGACCGGGACGCGAACGCGACGCCGGCGCGAGCTGCAACTCATCTCTCGGCGGACCGCGCTCTGCGCGTCCCCGCGGGAGTTGGCACCATGGCGGAACTTGCGTTCCGCAGGTTGCCCCGGCGTCGTCGGGCCTGTCCCTCAGCCGGTCTTGATGAGCAGTGGGAGAACTCTAACGGCCGGACCGGCCGTGGTCAATAGACGTATAGACGTCTATTTGCGTCATATGCCGAAAGATCATGAGGGGCGCGAACAGGAAAGAAATCTCGCCAAGACGCTAAAGAGCGCGGAGGACGCAGGGAAAACTCGCCAAGGCAGGCTTAGCGTTCTTGGCGGCCTCCGCGTCTGTGCGCTATAGCTCTTTTGGCTCCCTAACCGAGCGCCGAACCGCCTGGCAGGTTAAAATAGGCGGTTTGCGATCAACGATTTAGCGCCATGTCCGAGCAACTCTCAGAAACCCGCCGCCGCCGCACGTTCGCGATCATTTCGCATCCGGACGCCGGCAAGACGACGCTGACGGAGAAGCTCCTCCTCTTCGGCGGCGCGATCCAGATGGCCGGATCGGTGAAGTCGCGCAAGGCCGCACGCCATGCGACGTCCGACTGGATGGCGCTGGAGAAGGAGCGCGGCATCTCGGTGACGAGCTCGGTGATGCAGTTCCCGTACGCCGAGTGCATCGTCAATCTGCTCGACACGCCGGGCCACGCGGACTTTTCCGAGGACACCTACCGCGTGCTCACCGCGGTCGATTCGGCGCTGATGGTGATCGACTGCGCGAAGGGCGTCGAGGAGCGCACGATCAAGCTGATGGATGTCTGCCGCCTGCGCGACACGCCGATCATGACGTTCATCAACAAGCTCGATCGCGAAGGCCGCTCGCCGATCGAGCTTCTGGATGAAGTCGAGTCGGTGCTGAAGATCCAGTGCGCGCCGGTGACGTGGCCGATCGGGATGGGCTCGCGGCTTCGCGGCGTTTATCACCTCCTGCTCGACGAAGTGCATATCTACGAGCCGGGACGCAATTTCACGCGGCAGGATTCGACGATCTTTCGAGGCCTCGACGATCCCGCGCTTGCCGAGCGCCTCGGCGCCGAAGCGCTCCGCGAGCTGCGTGATGAGCTCGAGTTGGTACAAGGTGCCTCGCATCCGTTCGATGTCGAGGCGTATCTTGGCGGCCGGCAGACACCGGTGTTCTTCGGCTCGGCGGTGAACAACTTCGGTGTGCAGCCGCTGCTCGATTTCTTCGTCGAGCACGCGCCGGCGCCAAAGCCGCGCGCGACGACGACGCGCGAGGTGGAGCCCGACGAAGACGCGTTCTCGGGGTTCGTGTTCAAGATCCAGGCGAACATGGATCCGCAGCACCGCGACCGCGTCGCGTTCCTGCGCGTGTGCTCGGGGCACTACACGTCGGGGATGAAATCGCTGCACGTGCGCGCCGGCAAGGAAGTGAAGCTTGCGAACGCGCTGACGTTCATGGCGTCGGATCGCGAGATCGTCGAGAGCGCGTATCCGGGCGACGTGATTGGCCTCCACAATCACGGCACGATTTCGATCGGCGACACGTTCACCGGCGGCGAGGCGCTCGCCTTCACCGGCATCCCGAACTTCGCACCGGAGCTCTTCCGCCGTGCGCGGCTGAAAGATCCTCTGAAGATGAAGCAGCTGCAGAAAGGCTTGGCGCAACTCTCCGAAGAAGGCGCGACGCAGTTCTTCCGGCCGCTGATGTCGAACGATCTGATCCTCGGCGCGGTTGGCGTGCTGCAGTTCGACGTCGTCGCCTACCGGCTCAAGGACGAATACGGCGTCGACGCCGCGTTCGAGAACGTCGGCGTCGTCACTGCGCGCTGGGTGCGCTGCGAGGATGCGAAGAAGCTCGAGGAGTTCCGAGAGAAGAACGCGCTGAACCTCTCGGTCGATGCGGCTGGGGAGCTCGTTTATCTCGCGCCGACGCGCGTGAATCTGCAATTGACGGTCGAGCGCTGGCCGACGATCACGTTTGCCGCGACGCGCGAGCACGCCACCGCGGTCGAAACCGCCTGAAAACAAAACGCCCGGCGCGAAGGCCGGGCGTCGGTGCAGCAATGGATGTTGCGTCGGTCAGCCGCCGTTGCCGCTGAAGCCGCCGCTGAAGAGATGATCGCTGCGCTCTTTGGTGCTGTGCTCCATGCCGGCGCCGAAAATCGTATCGCGCGTGCTGAAGATCACATCGCCGCGCGAAGCGACGGTGGTGTGCGGAGCGACCGTTTCCGGACGCTGTTTCGTGCCGTGCAGCGTCCACGCACCGAACACTGCGACGAGGCACGCCGCAGCGGCGACCCAGCGCTGCATGCCGCCGCCGAAGCGGCGCGTTGCGGCGATGCGACGATCGCTACGCTGACTACGCTGATGGCGGCGATGTCCGGCATCGCGCGATACGCGCGAAACGTCGGCCGCGAGCGCCTCGGACGCGGGCTCGAGCTCGCGCATCATGCGGGCGAGATCGGCATGCGCCGGCGTCATGCGCCGATAGAGGCTGGAAAGGCTGGTCTTATTCATCGAATTCTCCGTAACCCAACTCACGCAGGCGGGCTTTCAACTCTTCCAGCCCGCGCGACACCAGTTTCCGCGCCGCCTCGGCCGAAGGGATATCGGCCAAGTCGGCGATTTCCTGCAGCGCGAACCCCTGCAGGTGGAGCGTGATCGGCAACCGCCGCCGCTCCGGTATTTCGGCCAAGCAACGCGCAAGTCCTTGCATATGCTCGGAATCTCGCGCCCGGCGATCCGGCCCAATCGGCGCTTCGCCGATTCCGCTGGGCTCTTCGTCCTCGTCTGGCAGGGGTTCGGCTGCGCGAACCTCGGCCCGGCGGAGGGCGTCGATCACCGTGCTGGCTACGACTCTCTGGATATAAGACGCATGGAAGGCGCCGGACCGGTCACGTTCGAGGGCTCTCCAGAGCCGGATCCGGACCTCCTGCTCGACATCGGACGGGTCGATGCCATGCTTGTCGAGCCCGTAGGTGAGCAGCAGCGCCTGAACCTTGGAGCCATAGGTCCGGAACAGCGCTTCCAGACGCGCTTCTATGGAATCGGGGGGTGCTGCCGTCATGAAGGTCGACCGGATGGGCCGGCTATGCTCCACGAGCGGCTGCCGCGGCGCAATCCTGGCGTTTTGCCGTCTGCGCAAAGAAAAAGGCCGCGCGGTTTCCCACGCGGCCCATGAGCTCGCACTCTCTCCAGATCAGAACTTCACGGTGACGCGGCCGAAGAAGAAGCGGCCGGTCATTTCCGAGAAGTACGTGCTCGGGTCGGTGTTCGCGTTCACGACGTTGTTGTTGTAGAGGATCGGCGGCTGCTTGTCGAAGATGTTGTCGACGCCGACATCCACGCGCGTGTTGATCGCTTCGATGTTGTAGCCGATCTGCAGGTTGTTGACGACCTGCGCGCCGTAGTGCGTCGAGTGATGGCAAGCGGCGAAGTTCGTCGGGTCCTGCGCGCAGAGGCCGTCGTCGGTGAAGTTCTGCGACGGATCGAAGCTGCCTTGCGAGAAGGGACCCACGTAGCGCAGCGTCCAGCTCGCATCCAGATTGCCGAGCGCCCAGGTCATGCTGGCCAGCGCGCGCCAGCGCGCGTAGTTGCCGAAGTCGTTGTTGTAGTGGCCGGCTACATGGATTGGGATCGCGCCATCCTCGGGGATGTTGTCGTACTGCGTGATGTAAGTCCCCTGCAGGTCGAACGCGAAGCGGCCGATCGCCGTTTCCGGCATCTTGTAGTGCAGCGCGAAGTCCGCACCCTTCGTGTCGAGACGACCGAGGTTCACGGTCGGCTGCTGCACGAAGAGGATCTGGCCCTGGTTCGGACCGCCGGTCTGATCGCGGACGATGAACTGGCAGTACGCGCCGCTGACGAAGCACTGCGTCAGCGCGAGCTGCGCGGGCAGCGTCGTGATCAGGTCGTTGATGTAGAGGCGATAGATATCCGCCGACACCGACAGGCCTTCGAGCCAATGCGGATCGTAGACGACGCCGAAGTCGAACGACTTGCCGCTTTCCGGTCCGAGCGGGAAGCCGAAGTAGTTCGAGCCCGCGACCACGCCGGTGATCTGCGAGTTCGCCGCCTGCGGCATGTTGGGCGGAACGCCGGGGCACGGACCTGGAGGCGGATTGGCGAGCTGCGCGCAAGGATCGCTGGCGGTCGGTGCGCCGCCGGTCGGGCCCTGGAACAGGTTCGCGATCGTCGGTGCACGGAACACGGTCGAGACGGTGCCGCGCAGCAACAGGTCTTCGATCGGACGCCACTCGACGCCGAGCTTCCAGTTGTTCGTGTTGCCGAACGTGTTGTACTTCGAGTAGCGATCGCCGAGCGTCACGTTCAACGAGTGAACGAACGGAAGATCCTTCAGCACCGGCACGAACGCTTCGACGTACGCTTCCTTGACGTTGTACCCACCCTGCAGGTTCGAACCGCACGCTTCCTGTGCGATGAAGCAGTTGCCGTCCGGCCCCGCGATCGCGATGTAGTCGACCTGGTTGCTGAGATATTCCTTGCGGTAGGACGCGCCGGCGGCGATGCCGAGCGATCCTGCCGGCAACTCGAACGGATTGCCGTTGATGTTGAACGAATACACGCGCTCGATCTGGAACTGATTGAAGAACGCGTTAGCGATCGCCGGCAGCAGCGCATTGGCAACCGTCGGATCGAACGCCTGCGCGAAGAGGTTGATCGGCGTGCAGCCTTCGATGACGTTGCCAGGCGTGCCGCAAACCACAGCGCCGGCGCCGCCGTTGGCGGTCGGATCGTAGAACGACGGGCCGAGGCCATTGACCAGCGCCTGCGAGTAGAAGTAGCCGAAGTTCTGCGTGTGCGTGCTGGTGTGGCCGTAGCCGTAGTTCAAATCCCACTGCCAGGTGCTCTCGCCCAGCGTGCCCTTGAAGCCGGTCTGGACCTGGTTGTTTTCGGTCGTGTTGTGGATGCGGCGATTGCCGAACGCGACCATGCGTTCCTGGATCGAATACGCACCGGGACCGAAGTCGACACCGAACGGGTTGTAGTAGTTGTCGGCCGACACGGTGACGGCGAGGTTTGCGCCGGGACCGCCGGCAACCACCGGCAGCGGCGCGATCTGCGACTGCGAGCTCGTGCGCGTCGTGTAGGTTTCAAGGTATGCCGTGAGGCTGTCGGTCAGCTTGTAGTTGCCGACCAGGAATCCGGTCGCACGTTCCTGCGGCAGCAAGATCTGATTGCCGACCGCCTGGAAGTTGAAGCGGTCGGTATCGGGACCGCTCGAAACCCAACAGTGATAGTTGCTGAGATCGCGCACGTCGCCAGTACCGTTGTACGCGACGAAGCCGTTGCCGCCGTTGTTGCAGTTGAACTGGCCGGCGAGATTCTCCGGCAGCTGGATGCGGCCCGTGATGCCGGTCGCCGAACCGCCGCCGATCTGGATCTGACCGTTGTAGTAGTAGATCGCGTCCTTGGCGAACTTGCGGTTGCGGGCCAGGATCGCGTCCTGCTGGTTGTAGTTGACGCCGCCCATGATGCTGCCGCGATCGGTCGAATGGCCGAACGTGAACGTGTAGCCCTTGCGCTGGCCGTCGTCGTGATCGGAGATGCCGTAGTTCGCGCTGAACTCCGCGCCCTGGTAATCGCTGCGCAGAATGATGTTGATGACGCCCGCGACCGCATCCGAACCGTAGATCGCCGACGCGCCGTCGGTCAGGACTTCGACGCGTTCGATCAGGTTGGTCGGAATCGAGTTGACATCCGGATTGACGACGCGATGGCCGTTGACCAGCGTCAACGTACGCGCGGTGCCAAGGCCGCGAAGATCGATGAACGACTGGCCGGTGCCGCCGCCGTTGTTGACCGCCGTGGTCATCGAGGCGCCGGACACCGCCGGCAGCGATTGCAGAAGATCGCCGACCGTCTGTTTGCCGGACTTCTCGATCGTCGCGCGATCGACCGTGACGACCGGGTTGGACGTTTCGATATCGACGCGGCGAATGTTCGAGCCCGTGACCGTGATGGTCTCGAGCCGCTGGTTATCCTGGTTTTGAGCCGCATCCTGCGCGACCGCGGGGAGTGCCGCAGTTCCGCAGGCAAGCGTGGCTCCGACGATTCCCGACGTGCGCAAACCACGGCGGATCGCCTCTCGGAGCAGCGTATTGGACATATATTTTTCTCCTGTCATGAAGCACGAAAACCGGACGCGAATGCGCGGCCCGTGTCGATGAGAACTTAAAAAGTCGTGAAGCCCGGACGTTGCCGATGGCGGGCATGCGGCGTTGCCGTAATTGCGCGATCGGCTTTCACGAACCTGTTCGTAATTAAGGAGAAGCTTTCCCCTACGCGCGCCGGCCGGCGCTAGAAACCAGCTGCCGACGCCGAGACCGAACGCGACTCGCCGCGACGCACCGCACCGGCCGTGACGCCGAAGCGCTCGCGGAACAATCGCGAGAACGCACAGCGATTCTCAAAGCCGCTCGCCAGCGCGATCTCTGCGATCGCGAGCGGGCTCGCGCACAAGAGCCGGCGCGCGCGTTCCAGACGCTGGCGCACGAGATACGCGTGCGGCGTCTCCTGATACGCGGCGCGGAATGCGCGAATGAAATGCCACGGCGAATAGCTCGCCATGCGGGCCAGCGCTTCGTTGTCGATATCGAGATGACAATTGGCGCCCAGATAGTTGCGCACACGCTGCAACCGCACGAACACTTGGCGGCGCTGGGCGAACGTGCGGCCGGGACAGCGCGCGATCGCCGCGGCGAATCCGCCTTGAAGCCCGGCGATGCTTTCGATCAGCGCTTCGGACTTGTCGCCGCGCGAGCGCGCATCGGTCGCGCGCATGAACGCGATCGCGCGACGGCGGATCGCATGATCGGCGCGATGGCGCGCGGGCAGCAGGACAGGTTCGGGCGTCGGAATCTGCACGACGCCAGCGAGTGCGCGTCGCCAAGCCGCGCTGGTGCCGATCACCGCCATCCAGACCGCGTTGCCGCGACCGATCGCATGAATGCGCGCCTCAGGTTCAGTCACGCGCATCTCGCCCGGCAGCGCAATGCTTTCCATGTTCGTGCCGTCGAGCTGAAGCCGTCCGCGCAGCGGCAGCCAGACCGCTGCGGCCTGTCCCGTGACGCGCAGGACGCAACCGCGTCCGCCGCCGACCACGGCGACGAGACCGCTGCCTTCCGCATGCGAAGGCGGCTTCATCGCAAGATCCAGATTGGCGCCGTGATTGAGCTGGTGCGTTTCGAAAAGCATGTCGGCTCCCTCGTGCAGACGACGACTTTTCTAGGCGCGACGGCGAGTTACGTCAGGAGAAATTTACGAAATGCGAATGAAATCCTCGGGATTTCCGGCTGAAAGGAAAGCGCGATCGCCGCTCTCGCCGGCCGCCGCTCGCTCCGGCGCGCGATCTCGTCGCTTCATCGATCACGGGAGGCGCCGCGATCGTTGTATCGAGACGGCAACATCGGCAACGAGGGGTGCGCAAGCAGGCGTTAGGTTGGACGGTCTTTCGTGTGGAACCCGTTCAGGAAATCGCATGCGCCTCGTTGCTCCGCTCATCGCCCTGCTCGCCCTCGCCCCCTCCGCGACCGAGGCCGCTTGCGTTGCGCAAAGCGCGGCGACGCGGCCGCACCTCGTCGAGCTCTACACGGCCGAAGGCTGCAGCTCGTGTCCGCCCGCGGAAAAGTGGCTGAGCTCGCTGCGCGAGAGCACGAGCTATGTCGCGCTCGAATTCCACGTCGACTACTGGGATTCGCAAGGCTGGCGCGATCCGTACGCCGACGCGCGCTACACCGCGCGACAACAAGCACTCGCCAAGCGCGGCTCGCGCAACATCGTCTATACGCCGCAGATCGCCGTCGACGGCCGCGTCTGGAAAGACTGGCCAAAAGGCGCGCCGCCAGCCGCGGTCGACATCTCAGCGCCAGCGCTCAGCCTCGAAGTCCAACCCGGCGACGCCGTACGCGTCAAAGTCGGCACTGCGCCCGATGCGAAAACGCCGGACAGCTGGCGCCTCTTCGTCGCGCTCAGCGAGAACGGCCTCACCAGCGCCGTGAACGCCGGCGAGAACAAGGGCAAGCAGCTCGATCACGATCATGTCGTGCGCGATCTAGAAGGTCCCTTCGAGCTGCCGAATGCCGAAGCAGTGTTGAAACGACCCGCCGCCTCCGAGTCATCGAAATCCGCCGTCGTCGCGTTCGTGCAAGACACCGCGAACGGCGACATCGTTCAGGCGCTGCGTCTTCCGCTCGCCGAGTGCAAACCGTAGACCGCATCGATCGCGCACACGAGCGCGCTGCCCGCGCGCGCTCTGCCGACAAGAAACGCAACGCCCTCCACGCGCACCGCGCCTAGTCTTCATGACGCGCGCCGCGGTTCCCGCGCCGCGTTTTTTTTCGTGATCGCGCCAGAGGAACGCATGAACACCATCGCAGCCCGGATCGCCGCACCACCCGCGCGCCGCTTCATCGCGCCCATCGTCACCGGCGGCCTGATCGCCGGCGCCATCGACCTCACCTACGCGTTCACCTACCACGGCATTACGAGCCACATCGCCCCAGCGCGCATCCTGCAATCGATCGCCAGCGGACTCCTCGGCATGGCCGCATTCGACGGCGGCATGACCGCCGCCGCCGTAGGATTCGTCTCGCACTTCATGATCCTGATCGGCGCCGCAGCGATCTACTGCGCCGCGAGCCGCCGCTTCGCGTTCCTTCGCGACCGCGCGTATCTCTCCGGCATGATTTTCGGCATCGGCATCTACGCGACGATGCACTTGATCGTGCTGCCGCTCTCCGCAGCACCGCAGTTCAAATCGTCATGGCCCGGCACGATCACCGATTTCGCGGTGCACGTGCTGCTGCTCGGCCCTGCGGTCGCGTTGACAATTCGGCGGTTCGATCGCTCGCACTGAGCGCCGATGTTTCATAAGCGCAGTCGCAATCGCGAGCGAAGCGATGCGGCTTCCGCTTTGATCTTTGAAAGCGCGAACCGGCTTGCCCTCACCCTACCCTCTCCCGCAAGCGGGAGAGGGGAAAAGAATGCTTCGCTCTTGTCTTGTCTTGGCTTCTGCGGCCAGGACGGCCGCGCTTTGCTTCACCCGGGTCCCTCTGTGCCGCGGCGAGGGCGCGGAGGAAAAGCCCGAAGGGTGGCCCGCAGGAGGCGGGCCAGTTCGCTGTCGGCACAGGGATGTGCTGTCAGCGAACCCCGCAGCGACCTCGCGTAGTCGCCGGCTTGGAGCCGGCGACCGCGGCACCGAGGGTGCCCTTTCTCTTGGTTACTTCTCTTTGGGCAAGCAAAGAGAAGTGACCCGCTCGCCGGCAGGCGAGCGGAACGCTTGTCGAAGACCAATAAGAGCTGGGTCCCGGCCTTCGCCGGGATGACAGTGCGAGCGCGAGAGAAAGCTGGGCGCTACCCAACGAGAAAAAAAAGGCGGCCATCAGGGTCCCGATCCCGATGTCCGCCGAGGGTTTCGCACTTCGATGCTGTGACACATCTGCCCATTGGAGGGCAACGCCAGTCTGGCGTTGCAGAGGTCGCGGCGGGTTGCGCGAAAATCCGCACGAAGTGACCGAAATTGCGCGATTGGAGACGCTCAGGGCGTCGCGGTGCGCGTCAGCTCGAAGATGCCGACGTCGGTGTCTTCCACACCGACCGGCGCGACGATCACGCCGTCGCGATTGGGCATCACGCTGAAATTGACGTCCTGCAAGGCGACATTGAGACGCGCGACTTCGCGCTCCTTTCCGGTCGCGGGATCGAACTCGTTCAGAACCGTCGGCTTGTCGCCGAGCCCGCCGATGAACCAGACGCGTCCGTCGACGATGTGCCAGCCGTTCATCGTGACCGCATTCACCTTCGAGGTGATCAGCGTCGGCGTGCCGCCGTTGAGATCGAGGCGAGACAAGCCTTGCTTGGCCTCGGTGTAATAAACCGCTCGCGTCGCCATATCGACGTCGGCATACGCGACGCTCGATGCGAGCGCGCGGCGTTTCTCGTCCGGGGTCGCCGGATGCTCGACGAGGAAGAGTTGATTGTCGCGTCCGGAAGTACCGATCGCGATCAGATACGTATCCGGATCGGGGCCGTAGATGCCGAACAAGACGTTCTCGCCCGGCTTGGACAAGACGCGCTGACGTTGCGTCGAGATCTCGAGCTCGACGAGCTTGCGTCCTTCGGCACTGTGCTGAACTGCGACGATGCGCTTGCCGTCGCTGCTCCAGCGCGGCGAGAACACTGCGACGTTCGAGTTGTTCGTCAGCGGGCTCGCGATTTCGGAGGCGCGATCGTAAAGCCAGAGCTGCACTTGGCCGCTCCGGTCCGAGACGAACGCGATGCGATCGCCGGTCGGCGAGAGCACGCCGTTGAAATCGCTGCCGGTCGAGGGCGTCAGCGGTTTGGGATCGGGTGCGACGCCTTCCTTGATCGGCACGAACGCGACCGTATTGCGCGAGCGCGGAATCTCGTAAACGACGTTGTTGCCGACACGCGCTGCATCGGGATATTCGGCCGGCGAGATGCCGAGCCGCTGCAGCGGACCGCCGTCGATGTCGATCGCATAGAGCCCGATCGTGCCTTCGAAGTTGGTCGCTAGCACGATCGTTTGGCTGTCGTTCGCCCAGGTGTAGCCGCGGATGCGCGCCGACACGTGCGTGACCTGGCGCACCGAGTTGCCGTCGTTCGCGTCCATCACGTAAAGATCGCTGTACGGCGCGACGCCTCGCCGGAACGCGATCCAGCGCCCGTCCGGCGAATAGCGCGGCTCGAGATCTTGATCTTCCGGCCGCCGCTGATAGTCGAGGAAATGCTTCTGGCCGGTCGCGAGCTCCCAGCGCATCAGCGAAAGCACGCCGTCGCCGCCGTCCTTGTTGTGCGCGGTGATGAGATCCTTGCCGTCGGGCGTCCAGTCGTAATAGTTGACGACGTAGTCGCGGCACGGCCCGACTTCGCGTTCGGCGCCGCCGAGGCTCGATGCGACGAACATCACGCAGTAGTTCACGTCGAGCCGCTCGAACGCGATGCGCGTGCCATCCGGCGACCAGACCGGCGCGGCTTCGTGCTGGTTCGAGCCGACCGTGAGATGCACGCGCTCGGAACCTTCGACGGACTGCACGACGATGCGGTCGTGATTGGTTTCCTTGTCGTTGACGCCGAACGCGATGCGCGTGCCGTCCGGTGAAATGTGCGGACGGCGTTCGGGGCCTGGGTCGGATGTCAGCGCGCGCACGTTCGTGGCTTTGAACGTCGGATGCTCCGGCGACGGCGAAGTCCGCATGCGCGGCACGAAGAAGGCGAGCGCAGCCAGAACGACGACGATCGCGACGGCGGGAATCCACCAGCGTGCCGCGCTCTGCTGTCCGTTCGCCGATGCCGCGTTCGCGGCGGTCACCGGCGGACTTGCAGGCTCCGCGCGATCTGCGTCGGCATCGAGCGAATGCGCGCTCTCGACATAGATGCCGCCTTCGGGACCGTCGAGCACCAGCACGGACGCGATCAGCCGATAGCCGACTTTCGGAATCGTCTCGATGTATTGCGAAGGCTTGGCGTCGTCCGCGAACGCACGGCGCAGTTCCTTGATCGCCTGCGTCAGCACGTCCGGCGTCGGGAAGCGGCCGGTCCAGACGCGATCGAGAAGCTCATCGCGCGTCACCGTTTTGCCGACGTGACGCACCAGCTCGATCAGCACCGCGACCGCTTTGCTGGTGAGTCGCGGCAGATCAGGGCGGGTGACGATACGCAGCGCGCCCACGTCGATCACGTGCTCGCCGATGCGCAAACGCAGGTTCGACTGCGAAAGCAGATCGTCCGTCGCGCGTTGCGGGGAGGCGTGCAGGTTCATCGATGGATATTTACCAGAAACCGCAGATCGAGAATGCGGTGCGGGCAACATCGGTAATCGCGGACCGCCATGGCGGCAACACCTGGGCGCGACGGCAGCTATTCGCCACCGCCACGTTACACCCGCGGCGCCCCGTTGTCAGTCGGCGTCGTCAGGAGCGGCGGCAGCGGGCAATGCAGCGCCGCGCACACGGTCCGGAGCAATTCGGACTCAGTGACGCTGACGTTACCGTCCTCGCTGATCGCGCGAACGAGACCGCGCACCAACGCGACCTTGCCAGCCGGAGCGAGAAGATCGAGCTTGGGCAGCGCGCGGTCGAGCGCCTGAGCCCAGTCATCGGGTGGCGCGTAGACCATCGGCGCGTTCGGCAGCACTTCGATCAGCCCCGAGAGGAACGCGCGTGCCGCGGCGGACTCATCGTCGTGGCCGTACGTCGCAATCACCGAGAAAAGCGCGGCGATCTCGCCGGCGACCTCGGGCAACTTCACGCGCCCGATCGTCTGCGCTGCCGCCGGCGCCAACGCGTCGATCACCTGCAACTGGATCAGCTTGGCGAGGCAATATTCTTCGAGACCGGTGCGCCCGTCGGCGTCGATCAGCTCTTTCAGTGTTGCGGTGAACGTCGCGAGCTGCGCGCGCGGACGCCGGCGCAGCGCCGGAAACGCGAGCGCGGCGAGCGGCAGGCGATGCATCGGATGAAGGTCCGCGGCCGTGCCGGCGAGCGCCGAGACGAGCGTGCTCGCGCCTTCGTCATAACGCTGCGCGATGGCGACGAGCTGGCGCGATCGCACGTCGGCATTCGCATCGAGCAGAAGCGCGAAAATCAGCGGCGCCGCCTGCTCCTGGCGATAGGCCGCTTCGCGCAGCGCTTCGGGAATCGTGGTGCGGATCGTTTGCGCCGCTCGGCGATCGTCGGTGCCGGGATTGCCGACTTGCCGTGCGACGACGTTCGGCGAAACGCCGAGCGTCGCGTTCGCGGGAGGCAGCGACGTCGCGCGTTCGCGCTTCTCCGCCAAGCGTGCGGTCGCCGGCGCGAAACCGCCGATCGATACGTCCGTCGCATCGAAGCCATCGTCGCCGACCAGCACCGGCTGGCTCCAAGCCGCGGCGATCGCCTTGAATTCTTCGGACTTGAACGAAGGATCGAGCCGGACGATGCGCTCGTTGAGCGGCGGGTGCGTCGCGAACAGCGCCGAATAGCCGACGCCGTCGCTGAACAGCATGTGCGCGACTTCCTCGGTGCCGCTCGCGGCGAGCTTGGAGCCTTCGTCAAGACCGCCGATCTTCTTGAGCGCGCCGGAGATTCCGCTGGTCTGCCGCGTGAATTGTACGGCTGAGGCGTCGGCGAGGAATTCGCGCTGGCGCGAGATCGAAGCCTTGATCAGCCGACCGAACACGACGCCGAGATAGCCGACCGCGAACAGCGCGAGCCCGAAGATCACGATGCCGCCGGTGTCGCGGCTGCGGCCGCGACCCGACACTTCGGCGATCTTGCGGCCGATGGTCGCGATCACGAGGATGCCGAACACGACGCCCATCAGACGGATATTGAGGCGCATGTCGCCGTTCAGCACGTGGCTGAACTCGTGGCCGATCACGCCTTGCAGCTCTTCGCGTGTGAGCTTGTCGAGCGCGCCGCGCGTGACCGTGACCGCGGCGTCCGCCGGCGTGAAGCCGGATGCGAACGCGTTGATGCCGGCTTCGTTCTCGAGCACGAAGATTTCCGGCACCGGCACACCCGAGGCGATCGCGATTTCCTCGACCACGTTGCGCAAGCGCCGGTAAGCGAAGTTGCTCGTTTGCGCGTCGATCGGCGTGCCGCCGAGCCCGCGCGCGACCGCCGCGCCGCCGCCACGCAACGTTGCGACGCGATACGCGGAGCCGGTCAGGATGACGGCGACGACGACGGCGCTGAGCTCGGCGAGGAACGTCCAGCGCAGGCTGCCGTCGAATTCGCGCAGGCTATCGCTGCCGACCGCGAACGCGACGACGACATCGATCGCGACGACGATCGCGAGCACGGCGAGCGCGAACAGGATCAGCATGCGGCGCGTCTGGCGCCGCGCCTGTTCTTGGTGGGCGAAGAAGTTCATGGAGAAGCGAGAAGGTGAGCCGGCTTGCCCTCACCCTAACCCTCTCGCGCAAGCGGGAGAGGGGAAAGAGCGGCGGGCGTGGCAGCCGATCAGGTAAAGGAAACCTTCGGCACTTCGCGCTTCGCGTCGGATTCGATCTTCAGCAGTTCCGCCGGTTGGAACTGGAACATGTTGGCGACGACCGAGCCCGGAAACATCTCGCGCTGGTTGTTGTAGCCCATGACCGCATCGTTATAGGCCTGGCGCGCGAACGCGACCTTGTTTTCGGTCGAGGTCAGCTCTTCGCTCAACTGCATCATGTTCTGGTTGGCTTTGAGATCCGGATACGCCTCGGACAGCGCGAAAAGCCGGCCGAGCGTCTGCGTCAGTACGTTCTCGGCGCCGGAGAGCTGCTGCATCGCGGCCGGGTCGCCCGGATTCGATTTTGCGGCGGCGAGGCCCGACACGGCGGAATTGCGCGCCTGAATCACCGCTTCGAGCGTTTCACGCTCGTGCTTCATATAACCCTTGGCGGTCTCGACCAGATTCGGGATCAGGTCGTAGCGGCGCGTCAGCTGCACGTCGATCTGCGCGAACGCGTTCTTGTAGTTGTTGCGCGAGCCGACGAGCCCGTTGTAAAGGCCGACCGCATACAACGCGATCCCGACCAGGATCACCAGCAGGATAATCATGCTCATTCGAATCCCTCCCCTGAATAAAACCCTCAAATCCTTCCGGCTGAAAATGAATTCTTCACGAGCCGGGGCGCTGAGTTTCGCGGATTTTCGTGACCGGTTCGTCGTTCCCAGGTTTCCCCGCGGCGTATTGCTTGCGAAAATGCGCGAAGACCGTTTCGCAAACGCTTGCAGTATGGATAGAATCGTCGCGTTTTTTCGAGCATAGCATGTGGCCGTCGAAGGCCCCCGGAGCGTAAGTGTTGAGCCGTACTCCGCACGCCTTTCTGATCATTCTTGTTGCGGCATTCGCCCTCGCCGTTTCATCTCCCGCCGACGCAAAAAAGCGCACGCAGAGCGCCAAGCGCACGGCGCCAGCGCTGATCGTCGCCAAACCTGTCGCCGATGCGAAAGCGGTGTCCGCGAACGCCACCGTCGTCGCGCGTCAGTTCGATCGCTGGCTCGACGGGCTCGAAGCGTCCGGTGACGTTTCGGGCCTCGCGGCTGCGATCGTCAAGGACGATCAGGTATTGCTCGAGCGCGGCATCGGCTTTGCCGACGCCTCGACGCGCGAGCCGGTCTCGGCCGATACCGCGTTTCGTCTCGCCTCGCTGTCGAAAGCGTTCGCGACCGCGCTCGCCGGCCTTCTCGTCCACGACGGCATCATCAGCTGGGATACGAAGGTCTCCGGTGTGCTGCCGACGTTCACGCTCGCCGACGTCGCGGGCGCCCAGAAAGTCACCGTGCGCGACATCCTGAGCCATCGCGTCGGCCTTCCGCACAACACCTACGATCGGATGCTCGAAGCGGACGAGCCGTACGAGCTTCTCGTCACGAAGCTCGGCGAAGTGCCCATGGCCTGCCCCGTCGGCGATTGCTACGGCTATCAGAACATCGCGTTCAGCCTGATCGGCGACGTGACCTATGCGGTCACCGGCGATTTCTTCTATCACGAGGTCGAGAAGCAGATCTTCCATCCGCTCGGCATGGAAAACGCCACCTACGGGCGCGATGCGCTCGAAGGCAGCAAGAGCTGGGCGCGGCCGCATCGTCATCTCGCGCACGGCTGGCAGCCGTTCGTTCCGTCCGAAAATTACTACCGCGTCCCACCCGCGGCCGGCGTCAACGCGAGCATCCGCGACATGGAGCAGTGGCTGATCGCGCAGATGGGCGGACGCCCGCGCGTGCTGCCTCAAGAGGTGCTCGACGAGCTGCATGCGCCGCTGGTCTCGACCGAGCGCGAGCTCTCCTCGACGCCGTGGCGGCGCGGGCGCCTGTTCAACGCGCAGTACGCGCTCGGCTGGCGCGTCTACGATTACGCAGGCGCGACGCTGATCTTCCACGCCGGCGCCGTACAAGGTTACCGCGCGATGATCGCGTTCCTGCCCAAGTACCGCTTCGGCGCGGTGATGCTCTGGAATTGCGAATCGGCAGCGCCATCAGGTTTGATGCCGATGCTGCTCGATCGCTATCTCGGGCTTCCCGAGGTCAACTGGGCCGGCATCGACCAGGGCGAAAGCGGCGATCTCGCCGGCGGCGCGGATTGAAAGCGCGGTAAGATCGCCCGCGGAGCGGGCTCGTCAGACGGTAAGGACGTCCGCTTCGCGGACTCGTTAGGCATTCGATGCGCGTCGTGAGAGGAGCAAGCGCTCGTCTCGCATCTAACGAGCGAGCCCGAAGGGCGAGCGACATCTAACGAGGCGCGAAGCGCCGACCTGACCGCCTTGCTACCGTGCTGATCGCCGAACAGCTGATGCTGCTCCTGCTTGATCCGGAGCGCGGCACGCTCGTCGTGCGCCGCGACGACACGGATCCGGATCGGCTCGCGTCCGCAGCGCTGCTGCTCGATCTGGGCGATCAGCGCAAGCTCGGCTTCCACGGCGGTCATGTCGATCTCTATGCACGCTTTCCGGCGGGCATGCCGATTCTCGATTCGGTTGCCGAAGTGATCGCCGGCAGCGGCCCCGGCCTTCCGCTCGCATCCGCGCTCGATCTCATCGAAATGCGCGCCGCTCCGGTCTCGCGCGCGCTGCTCGACGGCCTTCATCGCCGCGATCTCTTGCATCGTCTGCGCGAGCCGTCGTGGTGGCCGTGGGCGCCGCTGACCTATCCGCTGCGCTCGACACAGGCGCGCAACGAGACGATAGCGACGCTGCGCGCCGGCGTGCAGCATGCAGCGCGCTTACGCGGCCTCGGTCTTCTGTTGCTGGTCGACTGCGCCGGGCGTCTTGCGGATTTCCTCGATGGGCAAGCGCACGCGATCGCCACCGAGGCACTGCTCTCGCTCGGGCAGCGCCATGAGCGCGCGAGTGTCGACGAGCAGTTCCTCACCGCGCTGCGCGGCGTGCTGCTCGCCGACTGACGCCGGCGAAAAATCAGTTGCCGAGCTTGAACTCGATGCGGCGACGCAGCGTCGATGCGACCGCTTGTCCGCCCTGCAGCTTCGGCTGGAACGTCGCGCGCTCGACGGCGCGGACCGCTTCGCGATCGAAGATGCGCGCCGGATTCGAGTTGATCACGTGCGCGTTCTGCACGCTGCCATCGGGTGCGACGGTGAACTCGACCTCGACCCATCCTTCCTGACGGTTGCGCGCCGCCGCGACCGGATAGACCGGCACCGGCGGATTCGTCACCGCGGCATCGCGCGTTTCGCCGGATGGCGCCGCGGGTGCTGCCGGCGTTGGCGTTGCCGCCGGACGCGGCGGTGGCGTAGCGCTCGCAACTTCGGTCGGCGCCGGTGCAGGCGGCGTCGTGCCGGGCGCAGCGCCTGTCGCGTCGGCCGCTGGCGTCGTGCCCGTTGTCGCGGCCGGCGCTTCGGGTGTTGCGCCCGGCGCTGCCGGAGTCGCTCCTGGCGCAGCACCTTGCTGACGCGCCAATGCAGCCGCCGCTTGCTGAGCCTGTTGCTGCTGCTGATCGCGCTCGACGAGCTTGCGCTTCGCGTCGAGCTTCGAGCGCAGGATGGTCAGCGAGTAATTGCTGGGATCGGCCTGCGCAAGGAGCGCAATGATGCGATTCGCTTCGTCGAACTGGCCTTGATTGATCTGATCCTCGGCGGTGCCGGTCGCGAACGGGAAGAGCTCGCGCAACGCGTCCTTCGCGCCGGAATCATCGGGCTGCTTGGCGAGAATCTTGAGATAGAACTCGAGCGCGTTGTTGCCCGCGGGCGCCGCCATGCGGTTCTCGCTCATCGCCTTGCGCGCTTCGCGATAGAGCTGATCGGTGGTGAGCTCATCCGACACGACCGGCGCAGGCGCGGTCGGCGATGCCGGCGTTGCGGTGGTCGCGGTCGCTCCGGGCGCACCCGGCGCAACGGCGGTACCCGGCGTGCGGCCGAAGAACCACCACGCTGCTGCGGCGGCGATCAAGACGACAACGACCAGTGCGATCAGGCGGGACGCAGCGATGGCGCCGCGCATCGCGCGCGGCCCTTCGAATCGAAAACTCATGACGGCTCCGTTCTCCAATGAATGGACAAAGGCACCGCGCCGTCGATGGTCTCCTCCATCTCCTGGCCCCCCGGCTCCAGAGATACTGCTGGCCCGGCGCCCGGCGTCGGTGACGCCAAGCGCGGATAACGCAAAGGTAACGCATTTCACGCTGGCTGTCGCGTAATTGAAATTGTGAAATCGATCACATCTTGAGCGCGTGGTTCAGTTTCTCGCGACTAAGCTCGACAGCGCTCGGCGAAATCCCGCATCGCGCGGGTGCTCCGAGTCCTTCCATCCGTCACTCAAGGAGCACGCCATGGTCAGCGCACGCGACACCCATCACGACGAATCGGGCGACAGCATCGCCGACACCGCGCGCGGCAGCGTCGACGACGTCAAGACCGAATTCCGCAAATTCGGCGCGAAGCTGCGCGCGAACGGCGCGCATCTTGAAGACGAATTGCGCGAAGCGGGCGAGCGCATCAGCGAAGGCGCCAAGCAATTCGGCGGCGCGGCCGCCGAACAGATCCGCGCGCATCCGCTGGCCGCGTTCGGCATCGCGTTCGCCGCGGGCGTGCTGCTGTCACGCGCGCTGCGTCGCTAGGCCGCCGTCATGGTTGCGGGGGAGACGCAAGCGAACGCCGACGCGCACGCGATGCCGGATCCGCTCGGCGCGCTGCGCGCGGCGGGCGATGAGGCGATCCGCGTCGCGCGTGCGGCAATGGCGCTGCTGCGTGCCGAGCTTCGGCTCGCGCGCAGCAGCGCGATGGTGCTGGTGTGGCTCTGCTTCGCGCTGGTCTTTCTCGGCGTCGGCGCGTGGCTCGCGACCAGCGCCGCGATCGCAGCCGGCATCTATCAGCTCACCGGCAACGTGTTCTACGGCATCGGCAGCGTTGCGCTAGCGAACATCATCGGAGTCGTCCTCGTGTTGCTTGCGATGCGCGGATGCTGGCGCGACCTCTCGTTGCCGCGCACGCGCCAGGCGATCGCCGAGCTCAAGGACGGCATGTCATGAAGCTCATCGATCGTCGCCGTGCCGCCAACGCCGCCGCCACGGAGCTTCGGTTGCGCGAGCACGCGTGGCGGCATCGAACCGTCGCGTTGCGCGCGTGGTGCGCGCGGCATCGCGCGGCGCTCATCGTCGGCGGCGGCTTGGGCGCGGGCATACTCGCATCGCTCGTACCGGTCGCCGCGTTTGTGCGTCTTGCGTCGATGGCGAGCGGAACGGCTTCGCTACTTTTCAAATCGCCGCTCGCCGGATTCTTCGCGGGCTACGAGGCCGCGGACGCGGCCGAGCAAGGCCGAACGCAATGACCGCGCCGGCGACACCCGAAGAGACCGAGCTTGCGCGCACGGCACCGCCGCTGACGATCGCCGAGATCGTGCCGCCGACGATCTCGCCCGAGCCTGCGCGCGGCCGGCGCCGCAATCATCTTCTCGCCGCGATCGTCGTGATCCTCGTCCTCTACACCGCGGCGATCGCCGAGGCGGTGCTGGTGCCGGTGCTCGTCGGGATCCTGTTCGGACTGATGCTGGCGCCGCCGGTGCGACTCCTCGAGCGGTGGCACATTCCGCGCGTGATCGGATCGCTCGCGATGGTGCTGCTCGCAATCGCGTTCGTCGGCCTCGTGATCGGCTCGCTCGGCGCGCCGGCGCGCGACTGGATGCAGCGGATGCCACGCGCGCTCGAACGTATCGAAACGGTGATGCGCGACGTGCGCCGTCCACTCGAGGCGGCGACCGAAGCGACGCGCGAGCTCGGCAAGCTCGCCGACATGGACGCATCGAAATCCGTGCGCGTCGTCGATTCCTCGCCGGGCCCATTCGCGCAGGCGTTGAGCGCGGCGCCAGCCATGCTCGCGGGCCTCGTCGTCACGGTGTTTCTGACGTTCCTGTTCCTGCTGCATGGCGATGAGCTCTTGCGCAAGTTCGTTGCGATCGCGCCGCACCTTCGCGCCAAGCGCGAGCTCGTCGAAGCGACGCGCCATGCGCAGCGCGAGCTTTCGATGTACGTGATCACGATCACGCTGATCAACGCGGGCCTGGGTCTCGCGACTGCGCTGGTGCTGTGGCTCTTGCACGTGCGCGATCCGCTGCTCTGGGGCGGCGTCGCGGCGGTGCTCAACTACGCGCCGTTCATCGGCCCCTTGCTGACGACGATCGCGCTCGCCGTGGTCGGCTTCACCGAGTTCACGACGCCATCGGTCGCGCTGATGGTGCCCGCCTCGTTCCTGGGCTTGCATCTGCTCGAAGGTCAGCTGTTGACGCCGCATCTCGTCGGCCGGCGTCTCGCGCTCGATCCGGTCGTCGTGTTTCTTTCGCTGGTCGTGCTCGGATGGATGTGGGGCGTCGCGGGTCTCTTGCTCGCGGTGCCGCTCCTCACGTGCGCGAAGATCATTGCCGAGCGGACGGATGATGGGCACGTGCTCGCGATCCTGCTGTCGCAGGGACCGTACGCTGCTACGAAACCGGATCAGGGTACGAGCTCGTCCTGACGCGCGGCGTCGATCGAGTGTCGTCGAGTTCGATTCGAGGGGTCGGCACGCAAGCGCGCCTCAAGGTAGGTTCGGAGGAAATTCTCTCCCTGCGCTGGGCAGTCACAGGGAGAGTAATTCGAACTACCTACTACTACTTACTACTTAACGTTATCGCTGTTGCTGTGGTGCACCGGATCGGCGATGACGCCTGCCGATCCGGTTTTGCCAAAGGCCGGTTCGCAAACTACGCGGCCGGCCGGAAGACAAAAGCCTTACTTACTTGGCTTTCTTGGCGGTCTTCTTGCGTGCAGTTTTCTTCTTGGCCGCGCCGGTCTTGCGAGCGGTTGCGGTCTTCGCCCGAGCGGTCTTGCGCTTGGCGGCTTTCTTCGCGGGTTTCTTCTTTGCAGCTTTCTTCATAGCCATATCGCGTCTTAGCTCCTCGTCAGTTGGCAGTGGTTGCCCAGTAAAAGCGTGAAGGAATGCTTCGCACAGCAGATCGCTGTTGGTGGCGTGGCGCAGATTTGCAACTTGGCGCCGGGTCCGTTCATCGGACAGAAGTTTGAGAATATGAAAGGGAACCGACACCGTGATCTTCTTCACCGACCCGGCCTTGGTGCCGTGTTCGACATAGGGGGCGACGAAGCGCGCTGCGGTCATGATTCCTTTATTCGTTTGTCACGCCGGCGCAGAAACTAGTACTGTCAAGATCGCGTGTCAACAAATTTCTGATGGGAAACAAGCAGTTCCTGTTCGACCGGTGCGCATCCGAAGCGCGTTCGTGACACTCGCAAAAGCCGATCGCGCGACCATTTTCCGATCACGTATAGACGTCTAGATGTCTTAGCAGAAAAATGGATTGAGGGCCGCGAGAAACCCGTGAAACCCAGCTGTGGCGCGGCTTCCAGGGGTTTTGCATGTTTTCTGTGCGCGCGATCACGCGATGCGATTCGCGCAATCGCGCGCGAACCGCATGTATCGTCATCGAAGAGATTTTTCGGCGTCGCCGAGCACCAAAACGGCATCTGAACGCCGGCTCAAAAAAAATCCGTTTCAGGCGAGCGCGCGGGCCATCGCGGAGGCAAAACGGTCGAGATCGGCACTCGTCTTGGTCTCGGTCGCGCAGACCAGAAGTGCGTCGCCGAGCTCCGGATAGTCGTCGCCGAGAGCGACGCCGGCGACAATTTTTTCTTCCGCAAGACGCTCGATGATCTCGCTCGCGCTCTTGGGCAAAGTGAACGCGGCTTCATGGAAATGCGCACGCGAGAACAGCGGACGCACACCCGGAATCGCCGAAAGCTTCTCGGTGAGCGCGCGCAGGTTCGCCATCGAGTTGGCCGCCATGCGACGCACGCCTTCGGGACCGAGCATCGCCATCGTGATCGTAGCGGCGGTGACCAGGAGACCCTGGTTCGTGCAGATATTTGACGTCGCCTTCGCGCGGCGGATGTGCTGCTCGCGCGCCTGCAAGGTCAGCGCGAAGCCTTCGCGACCGTCAAGATCAGTGGTGCGCCCGACGATGCGGCCCGGCATCTGGCGGACGAATTCCTGCTTGCAGGCGAGGATGCCGAAGTACGGACCGCCCGAGGACAGCGGCACGCCGAGCGGCTGGCCGTCGCCGCAAACGATGTCGGCGCCGGTGCGTCCCCAGTCGCCGGGTGGTTTCAGCACCGCGAGCGACACCGGATTGACGACGCCGATGACGAGCGCGCCTTTCTCGTGCGCCCAGTCGGTGAGCGCGTCGACATCTTCGAGCACGCCGAAGAAGTTCGGCTGCGGAATCACGAGCGCGGTGAACGGTCCGAAATCCTGCTGCACGAGCCAGTCGGGTCCGATGCCGCCTGCCTGCTCGCCGTGGCAGAAATCGAACTCGACGACTTCGATGTTCTGCAGCGCAACGATCGTGTGGAGCGTCTTGCGATACGCCGGATGCACGGTGCGCGGAACCAGCACGCGGCGCGGACCTTTCTTCGCGCAGCGCTCGGCCATCAGCACCGCTTCGGCAAGCGCGGTCGCGCCGTCGTAGAGCGAGGCGTTGCTGACGTCCATGCCGGTCAGCCGCGTCATCATCGTCTGGTATTCGTAGATGAGCTGCAGCGTGCCCTGGCTCGCCTCGGCCTGGTACGGCGTGTACGCCGAATAGAACTCGCCGCGCGAAACGATCGCCCAGACCGCGGCCGGGATGTGATGCTCGTACGCACCCGCACCGGCGAAGTTGAGCGGCGTGCCGTCTTGGGCGGCGCGCTCCTTCATGAGACGCGTGACGTCCATCTCCGACAAACCCGACGGCACTTTCGCCAGCGCATCGATCTTGAGCGCAGGCGGGATCTCGTCGAACAGATCCTCGATACGGGCGGCGCCGATCGCTTTCAGCATCGCGCTGACGTCGGCTTCGGAGTGGGGAATGAATGGCATGTCGTTCTCTTCAAAAAGGGCTGAGGGCCGAGGACCGAGGGTTGCTTGCGCCCTCAGTGCTCAGCCCTCAGCCCTGCGTGGATCAGTGTTCTTCGTTCTCGATCAGCTCGGCGTACGCGTCGGGATCGAGCAGCTCTTCCATCTCTTCGGCGAGATTCTCGGGCTTCACCACGAAGATCCAGCCTTCGCCGAACGCGTCTTCGTTGATCGTCTCGGGTTTGTCGGGCAACGCTTCGTTGACCGCGACGATCTCGCCGGTCACCGGCGAGTAGACGTCGGACGCGGCCTTCACCGACTCGACCACGGCGCAGGCGTTACCGGCCTGCACGCGATCGCCGACGCTCGGAAGCTCTACGTAGACAAGGTCGCCGAGCTGGCTCTGCGCGTGATCGGAAATGCCGACGGTGACGGTGCCCTTGTCTTCGACACGGGCCCATTCGTGGGATTTCATGAACTTCAGATCGCCTGGAATCTCTTGCATGACTCGAATCCTGATGGGCCGCGAGGGCAATTCTAACAATGGACCGATGGGCGCGCGAACGGTGAGGCTAGGAGACGCCGTCGCGGGGCTTGCCGTCGCGCACGAACGGATACTTGACCACGCGCACCGGCACGAGCTTGCCGCGGATGTCCGCCTGCAGCGCGCCGTCGGCGCCCGCGGGGATGCGCGCGAACGCGATTGACTTGCCGATCGTCGGCGAGAAGCCGCCGGAGAGGATCTCGCCCTCGCCGGCCGGCGTGATCACGCGCTGGCCGTGCCGGAGCACGCCTTTGTCGTCCATGACGAGGCCGACGAGCTCGCGACGCACGCCCTCGGCCTTCTGCTTTTCGAGCGCGGTGCGGCCGATAAAATCGCGGCCTTCGTCGAGCGAAACCGTCCACGCGAGGCCGGCTTCCCACGGCGTGATGTCCTCGTCCATGTCCTGGCCGTAAAGATTCATGCCGGCTTCGAGGCGGAGCGTATCGCGCGCGCCGAGACCGGCCGGCGCGACACCGGCATCTTTTAGACGATTCCACAACGCGACCGCCTGCGCTTCCGGCACGATGATCTCGAAACCGTCTTCACCGGTGTAGCCGGTGCGCGCAATGAAGAGCCCATCGCCCTCGCCCGCGACGAACTTGCCGATCTTCTCGGCCTTCGCGCGCGTCTGGGGCGTCAGAAGCCCAAGCACTTTCGCACGCGCGTTCGGGCCCTGCACCGCGATCATCGAAAGCTCCGCGCGCTCGGCGACTTTGACGCCAAATGCTTGCGCCTGCTTCTCGATCCAGGCGAGATCCTTGTCGCGCGTCGCCGCGTTGACGACGACGCGGAAGAAATCCTCGGTCAGAAAATAGACGATCAGATCGTCGATGACGCCGCCGCGCTCGTTGAGCATGCACGAATAGAGCGCCTTGCCCGACACCTTCAGCTTGTCGACGCTGTTGGCGAGAAGATGACGCAGGAACTCGCGCGTGCGCGCGCCCTTGAGATCAACCACGGTCATGTGCGAAACGTCGAACATGCCCGCGTCGCGGCGCACCACGTGATGCTCCTCGATCTGCGATCCGTAGTTGAGCGGCATGTCCCAACCACCGAAGTCGACCATCTTGGCGCCTAGCGCACGGTGGGTTTCGTTGAGGATGGTCTTTTGGGTCATGGACGGGCTCTGGGGTGCGGGGCGCGCATTATCGCGGCGTCGGCGAGGTTGAGCCAGCGTGCCCTCACCCTAACCCTCTCCCGCATGCGGGAGAGGGGAAGAACGGCTAGCGAATCAGAGCTCTCTCAACGCCGTCGTCACCGGCAATCTCGCGGCGCGGAGCGCCGGGAACAGCCCGCCGATGAACCCGATCGCGAGCGCCCACTTCAAGCCGTTCCAGACCAGCGCCGGCGACACCTTGAACGCAAACACGACCTGACTGAAGTTCGCGCCCAGCGTCGACACCGTGTAGTTGTTGAAAATCAGCCACGCGATCGCAGCGCCGAGCATGCCGCCCGCGAGCGCCAGCAGCATCGTCTCCAAGAGAACGGAGACGACGACCGGCAATCCGCGAAAACCGATCGCGCGCAACGTCGCGATCTCGCGTGCGCGCGTCGCGACGGCGGCGTACATCGTGTTGAGCGCGCCGAAGATCGCGCCGATGCCCATGATCACGCCGATGACGATGCCCATGACGCGGATCACCTTGGTGAGGTTCTCCGACTGCGCCGAGTAATAGTCGATCGTCGTCTTCGCATCGACCTTGAGCCTAGGATCGGCCGCGATGGCGGCCTTGAGCTGATCGAGCGCGTCGGGCGAAGTCAGGCGCACCGTGACCGATTGATAGCCTTGCCGGCGATACGCCGCCGAGACGGTTTCGACGTCGCCCCAAAGCTCCGATTCGTGCGCGTCGCCGGATTCGAAGATGCCGGTGATCGTCCATTGCTGGTTGCCGAGGTTCAGCGTCGAGCCCGGCTCGAGGCCGGCGAACTGCGCGAGCGCGCCTTTGCCGACGATGAGCTCGCGCAAGCCAGCCTTGAACGCCTTGCCGGAAACCACCTTGACGTTCGGCCGGAGCGCGAACGCCTGCTCGCCGACGCCGCGGATCTCGACGTTTGCGTCGGTGTTCGTGCCTTTCTTCGGAATGTTCGCGACGACGACGAGCTCGGGCGACGCGATCGGCTTGCTCTGCGCATCCTTGAGAATGCCGGGCATCTGCGAAACCAGCGTCACTTCGTCGCGCGAGATGCCGGAGCTGAGCTCGGCTGTCGCGCCGCCGCGCATGACGATCGCGGTGTCGGTGTCGCCGGTCTGCTGCAAGGTCTGGCGGAAGCCGTCGCCCATCGCGAGCAGCGCGACCAGCACGCCGACGACGCCGGCGATGCCGACGACGATCACCGACGAGGAACCCAGCCGCTGCGGAATCGTTGCGATGCCGACTTTGGTCACCGACCAGGCCTGGCGGCCGATCCGCGTGAACGCCATCCAGAGCGCGAGCAGCACCGCGATCGCGATCAGCACCGGCCACGGCAGGTAGATCAGGATGCCGATCGCGACGACGATCACGACGATCATCAAGAGATTGATCAGAAAATTCATGGCGGTCTCCTCAGCGTCCGGCCAGCGCGTCGACGATGCGCAAACGCATGCCGCGCAACGCCGGCAGGCAACCGACGACGAGGCCGATCGCGATCATCAGGATCAAACCGATCGTCCACGTCGAGCCGCCGATCGGCGGAAAGTTCATGCGTCCTCCGCTGCCCGCGTTGACGGCCGGCAGCAGCACTTGCGCAAGCCCGAGGCCGATCACGCCGCCGAGCACGATCAGCAGCACCGATTCGGCCAGCACCAGCGCGAGCACGCTGACGTTCGAGAACCCGATCGTCTTCAATACCGCAAGCTCAGGAATCCGCTCGCGCACGGCCTGCGCCATCGTATTGCCGGTCAAGAGGATCAGCGTGAAGAACACCGCGGCCATGATCGCGCCGACGATGAGGCCGATGTCGCCGAGCTGCTTGACGAACGCGAGATTGAACGCCTGCTCGGTCTGCGTCTTGGTCTCATGATCGGAATTGGCCGAGATCGCGTCGATCGCCGCGGCGACCTTCTCGGAATCGTTCGGATCGTTCACGCGCGTGATGTACCAGCCGATCGTGCCGCCGCCGAACGTGCGGCCTTCGTCGAAATAGTCCCAGCGGAACATGAGCTGGTTCTCGAGCCCGCGCATCTTCGCCTCGCTGGCCTTGAAGATGCCGACGATGTCGAACGTCCAGGTCGTATCGCCGCTGGCCTTGTTCGTGAAGATCGAGCCCTTGATCGGAATCTTGTCGCCGATCTTGATGCCGAGCACTTTCGCCGCGGACTCGCCGATGATCGCGCCGGTGCGCGTTTCGTCGAACACCTTGCGCTGCTCGGGCGGCAGCACGAGCTCGGGATACGCATCGAGATACGACGGATTCACCGCGATCTGGAACATGACGTTCTGGTTCTTCGGCTCCTGGTAGTAGCCGCCGAACCAGTTCGCGTAGGCCACGTCCTTCACGCCCGGCGTCGTCTGGATGCGAGCGAGGAGGCTCTGCGGCAGCGGCTGGATGATCGAGATGCGCGAGCTCACGACGAGCCGGCTCACACCCGCCGCGGTCGGCGGCGCGTTGAACGCGGCGCGCACGGCATCGAGCATGCCGAAGAGAAGAAACGCAGCGAGCACGGAGAGCAGCGTGAAGATCGTGCGCGTCTTGCGGCGGAACAACGCGGCCCAGATGAGATGCAGGTATTTCATGTCTCGCTCCTCATCGTTGTCGCTATGCCGTCGCGGCCTGCTCGACCAGCGTGCCCTTATCCAGATGCAACGTATGCCGCGCGTGCTCGGCCGCCTTCGGATCGTGCGTGACCATGATGATGGTCTTGCCGTGTTCGCGATTGAGCGTCTGCAGGAGATTCAAGACATCCTCGGCGGATTGGCGATCAAGATCGCCCGTCGGCTCGTCGCAGACCAGAAGATCGGGGTCCGACACGATAGCGCGTGCGATCGCGACGCGCTGCTGCTGACCGCCCGAGAGCTCCGTCGGCTTGTGCGAGGCGCGATCGGCGAGACCCACCAGCTGCAGCGCGATGCCCGCGTTGCGCTTGCGCTCGGCCGCCGAGAGCTTTGTCAGGAGCAGCGGCAGCTCGACGTTCTTCTGCGCCGACAGCATCGGCAGAAGGTTGTAGAACTGGAAGATGAAGCCGACGTGCGCCGAGCGCCATTTCGCGAGCGCGCCTTCGCCGAGCTTGTCGATGCGCTCGCCGCCGACCGTGATGCTGCCGTCGGTAGGCGAATCGAGCCCGCCGATGAGATTGAGCAGCGTCGTCTTGCCCGAACCCGACGGCCCCATCAGCGCGAAGAAATCACCTTTGGCGATGTCGAGATCGATGTGATGCAGCACTTCGACTTTCTGCTTGCCGCGCTCGTAGACCTTGCTGACGTTGCGGATTTCGACCAATGCGCTCATGCGGATCTCCCGTGTTTTTCACCTCTCCCGCGACGCGGTGAGGTGCCCATCATTTCTTGATCGTGACGCGTGCTCCGTCGCTCAACTCTTCAGGCGGATTGCGCACGACGCGCGTGCCCGCGGCGATGCCTTCGACCAATCGCAAATCGCCCATCGTCTGCCCCGGCGTCACCGCGCGAACGCGCGCCTTGTCGCCATCGATCGCGAACACTGCATTCTTGCCGTCTCGCTGCACGAGACTCCCCGACGGCACCAAGACGCCCTTGGGCGCTGCCACCGGCGCGCCAGCCTTCGGGGCTTCTTCGAGGAACGACACGCGCACGCCCATGTCCGGCACGATGCGCGCATCCTTCTGATCCATCGCGACGCGCACTTTCACGGTCGCTTTGCTGCGGTCGGCGGTCGGAATGATCGCGATCACGTGACCCGGAATCTTCCAGTCCGGATACGCATCGAGCACCGCGTCGATCTTCTGATTGGCGACGACGCGATTGATGTACGACTCATTGACGTCGACCTCGATCTCCAGCGAATCCATATCGACGATCGTGCCGATGCCGGTGCGCGTGAAGCCGCCACCGGCCGAGAATGGCGAGACGATCTCTCCGACCTGCGCCGCTTTGGCGATGATGACGCCGGTGAACGGCGCGCGGATCGTGCAGTAATCGAGCTGCACCTGCGCACCTTGCACACCCGCCTGCGCGAGCTCGACCTGCTTTTTCTGCGTCTCGACCTGCGCGGCCTCGGTTTCGACCTGCGTGCGCGCAACCTCGACCGCCTGCTCGGAAACGAGCCTTCGTCCGACCAGATCCTCGGCGCGCTTCAGATCGCGCCGGTTCTGCGCGAGCTGCGATTGGAACTGTACGAGCTGTGCCTGCGCGGCGCGCAACTGCGCCTGCGCCTGCGCGAGCGCCGCCCTCTGCGCAGTGTCTTCGAGCAGCGCGAGCACCTGGCCTGCTTCGACGCGCTCGCCCTCCTCGATCATCACCTTGATCATCGTGCCGGTGATCTGCGCGGACACGGTCGCTTCGCGGCGCGCGGTCACGTAGCCGGTCGCCTGCAATACCGCCATCGATCCGGAATCGCCGCTCGCCGGCGCGACCGCTGTGGCCGCTTCGACTTCGAACGACTTGCCACCGCCATACATCCACCAGACGCCCGCGGCGACGAGCGCGAGCACGATCAGCGCGATGACGCCGCCGATGATGCCGGCTCGCGATCCGCGCGACCGCGAGCGCTCCTCGCTGCGGTCAATGCGCAACTGCTGCAACAAATCCGACTTTTCCACCCGCGGTTCCCCATCGCGACACGAATTCCAAGTCTGCCATAGACTCCGCACGCGGCCCCACCGTCGCAAGGCGTGGCGGTCACTCCTGGGAGATGACAGATGTCACCAGCCGCGCCGGCGGGCTACTCGGGCAAACCGGTTTGGACGAAACTCGGCATAGCGCCGCAAACGCGAGTGCTCGTGCGCGGCGCGCCAGCCGACTACGCCGCGCTGATCGGCCTTCGCAAGGCGGATCTCAAGCTCGCGGCGCCGCGCGCCGCGTTCGATCTCGCACACGTGTTTGCAACGTCCGCTGCGAAACTCGGCAGCGAGCTCAATGCATTCAGCAAGCGCCTGCCCGCGCAAGGCGTGCTTTGGGTCTCATGGCCGAAAAAGGCTTCGAAGGTCGCAACCGATATCACCGAAGACACCGTGCGCGAGCTTGCGCTGCCGCTCGGGCTCGTCGACGTCAAGGTGTGCGCGATCGACGAGATCTGGTCAGGGCTGAAGCTCGTCTGGCGCCGCGAGCGGCGTGCCGGAAAAAGCTGACGCACGCGCTGCTATTCTCATCGCCCGTCATCGTTCCGGATCGTCTGTCATGTCGTACGTCATCGACGCGCCGCGCGTCGCCAGCCTGCCGGTCACCGGCACCGATGCGCGTTTCCCGATTCGCCGGATCTTCTGCATCGGCCGCAACTACGCCGATCACGCGAAGGAAATGGGCGCGACCGCGGACCGCTCGCAGCCGGTGTTCTTCTTGAAGCCGGCGGATGCGATCGTAGCCGATGGCGGCGATGTCGCTTATCCGCAGGCAACGTCTGATCTGCATCACGAAGTCGAGATGATCGTCGCGCTCACGAGCGGCGGTCGCGACATCGCCGTCGAGCACGCGCTCGATCACGTGTTCGGCTACGGCGTCGGGCTCGATCTCACGCGCCGCGATCTGCAAGCGATCGCGAAAGCCAAAAGCCTGCCGTGGGATTCGGCGAAAGCGTTCGATCACTCAGCGCCGGCGTCGGCGCTCCGGCGCGCCGCAGACATCGGGCATCCTCGCTCGGCGCGATTGACGCTGACGGTCAACGATGCGGTGCGCCAGAAGGCCGACATCGCCGACATGGTGTTCACCGTCCCGGAGATCATCCACGAGCTTTCCAGGCTCTGGGAGCTCATGCCTGGCGACCTGATCTATACCGGCACGCCAGCCGGCGTCGCCGCGCTCGCAAGGGGCGATGCATTCCGCGCAGAGCTAGACGGCATCGCGCTTTTGGAAGGGCGGATCGTCTGAGGCTGTAGAGACCCCGATCGGTTACAGTAACCGCGCCACGAAAATCGGCAGCCTCGAAACCTACTTTTGCGGGAGGAATCATGAGCATGCTATCGGAGTTCAAGGCATTCGCGATGCGCGGCAACGTGATGGATCTTGCGGTCGGCGTCGTCATCGGCGCGGCATTCGGCAAGATCGTCACCTCGCTGGTCGATCAGATCATCATGCCGCCGATCGGCCTTCTTATCGGTGGCGTCGATTTCTCCGCATACAAATGGATCCTCAAGGCGGCCGGGCCCGACGGTAAAGGCGAAGTCGCGCTCCAGTTCGGCGCGTTCTTCAACACCATCATCCAGTTCGCGATCGTTGCGCTCGCGATCTTCCTCGTCGTCAAGCTGATGAACCGGCTGATGAAGAAACAGGAAGCGGCTCCGGCTGCGCCGGCGGCCGAGGTCGTGCTGCTGACGGAGATTCGGGATCTCTTGAAGACGCGATAGTCAGGCGGCGATAGTCGCCGCGCATTACCTTCCGCACGCCATCCGCGCGGCCGACTCTGCGATGATCCGCGTTTTTGCGCGGAGATCGCCATGCGTCGACCCTTGCCGTTACTTCTTGCCGGCCTCGTCACGGTTGCCTCGGCCCAGGCCGCCGACAAGCCGACGCGGATTCCCGACGCTGCGCTCACGACCGCGACGAGCCTTCGCGAACGCGCGCTCGCCGACGACACCGCATGGTATTTCGTCGAAGGGTTGACCACCGAAGTCGGCCAGCGTCTCGCCGGCAGCGAGAACGATGCGAAAGGCCGCGAATGGGTCATCGCGAAGTTCAAGGCGCTCGGTTTCGACAAGGTCTGGACCGAACCGGTCACGTATCCGAAGTGGGTTCGCCGCGGCGAGCACGCGGAGATCACCGCGCCGTTCGCGCATCCGCTCGCGGTGCTCGCGCTCGGTTACTCAGCGGGCACACCGGCCGGTGGCATTTCTGCCGAAGTCGTCGGCTTCGAGTCGATCGACGCGCTTAAAGCGGCACCTGACGACAGCGTGCGCGGCAAGATCGTCTACGTCGGCCCGCGCATGCGCGCATACAAGGACGGCCGCGACTACGGCATGGGCTCGACCGTACGCACCAAAGGCCCTTCGCTCGCTGCCAGCAAAGGCGCAGCCGCATTTCTGCTGCGCTCGGCCGGCACCGACAGCAACCGCCTGCCGCATACCGGCGTCACGAGTTTCGAGAAAGGCGTGACGCCGATTCCGGCGGCCGCGCTGTCGAGCCCCGACGCCGATCTCGTCGAACGCGTGTTGAAGCGCGGCAAGCCGGTGACGATCAAGCTCGCGCTCGATTGCGGCACCGAAGGCACCTACACCGGCGCGAACGTGATCGGCGAGCTCCGCGGCCGCGGCAAGCCCGACGAATATTTCATCATGGGCGGCCATCTCGATTCGTGGGACCCGGGCACCGGAGCGATCGACGACGGCGCCGGCGTCGCCATCGCGACCGGCGCTGCGCACGTGATCGCTCAGCTGCCGAAACGACCGGTGCGCAGCATCCGCGTCGTCGCATTCGCGAACGAAGAAGCCGGCCTCTACGGCGGCAAGGCCTACGCCGAGACGCACAAGAAAGACATCGCCAAAGCCGTGCTCGGCAGCGAATCCGATTTCGGCGCCGACCGCATCTGGAAAATCACCGCCAGCGTGAAGCCGTCCGCGCGCGACGCCATCGGCCAGATCGCCGAAGTGCTGAAACCGCTCGGCGTCGAATACGACGCTGCGGCACCCGGCTACGGCGGCTCGGATCTTTCAGCGATACACGCCGTCGGCATGGCCGGTGCCTCGCTGCACCAGGACGGCACGCGCTATTTCGACTGGCATCACACCGCGAACGACACGCTCGACAAGATCGATCCGGAACAGCTGCGTCAGAACGTCGCCGTGTATGCCGTGGTCGCCTATCTCGCCGCGGAAGCGCAGGGTGATTTCGGCTCGGCGCCGGAGGCGTTTGCGAAAGAGAAGGAAGAATGAGGAGCTTGAACCGGCGTGCCCCCACCCTCCTCTCTCCCGCAAGCGGGAGAGGGGAACGCTTTCCTACGCCCCAGCGAAGTTCACGTTCAATGCATACATTGCCGACATCAGCACCAGCAACGCTGCACTGATCGTCCACAGCGCAATCTCGACGTAACGCTTCTTGGTCCAAGCGCCGAGCGCAATCGCGAACGGGAACAAACCCATGGCATAGCGCGCGCCGGACATCACAGTCGCGGTGTTCAACGGCGCGGCAAGCCCGAGCGCAAGAAAGATCGCCGGCGCAAATTGCCGCCGCAGCGCGAACCAAACAGCAGCGAGAAGACCGGCAAGCATCGCAGCGGCGTTGAGCCAGCGGAAATTCCAACCCTGGATCACCCAGTCCCAGCGCCGGAACGCCCATTCCACAGCTTCGAATGTCGGTTGCGCCGGTCGCGCGAACGCGCCCTGGATGTGCACGAATGCGAGCGCATCGCCGGTAGCGTGGCGCAAGTACAGCATGAAGCCCGCGAATGCGATCGGCGCGAACGCGAGCATCAGCCATGTCCACGGGCGAACGCGATCGCGCGCCTGCCATAGCAGGATCGCGAGTGCGGGCAACAAAAACAATCCGCTGAGCCGCGTGATCGACGCGAGCGCGGCGCATATACCGGCGAGCCACCAGCGCTCACGCAACGCGGCGAGGAAGCATGACGCGCTCAGCAGCAGAAACAACGATTCGGTCCACGGCAGCGCGAAGAAGTAGCTCACCGGAAACAACGCAAGCGCGAGCACCGAGCGATCCGCGGCGGACGCATCGCGACCGAATGCGAGCGTCAGCCGATGCACGACGATCAGCGCGAGAAAAAAGCAAAGGTTCGCGAGCGCGATTCCCGTCAGCGGAAACTCGCCGGTGATCGACGCCACTGCGCGCCACAAGAGCGGATGCAGCGGAAAGAACGCCCAGTTGTGCTGGATGCTTGCGTCAAACGGCCCTGCGTCATAGCCGCGCTCGGCGATCGTCGCGTACCAGCGCGCGTCGTAGACGCGCACGAGGCTCGCGAGCGAGTCGCCATAACCTGGCGCGGTCAGCACGAGCCGCGGTTCCCACCAGCTCGGATCGCTCGCAGGCACCTCCGTCGGATACTGCAGCACGCCGAACCAGACCGCGAAGATCAGCGCGCGCGACAGCACGAACGCGAACGCGACGGCCGCGAGCGTGCGCGAGAACGGCGCGGTCGGCTCTTCCGCAGCACCACTCACGCGTGTTGTCGCCAGTATTCGCCGAGAATCACCGCGACGCTCGCGGCGACGTTGAGACTTTCGATCGCGCCGCTGCCCGGAATCGTAAGCCTGAGATCCGCCGCGTCGATCAGCGATGTGCTCATGCCCTCGCCTTCGGCGCCGAACGCAAGCACGAGCCGCGGCGGCAGCGGCATTTCGTAGAGTCCCGTGCCGTTGCGCGGAACCGTCGCCGCGATCGTATAGCCCGCCGCGCGCAATGCCGCGCGCGTCTTCGCATCGGCAGGCGCGTTTGCGAGCGGCACGATCTCGGCCGCGCCTTCGGCGACGCGGGCCGCGGCGCCGGAGACATCGAGACCCGATTCCGTCGGCACGATCACGCCGCCGACGCCGAAATGCGCCGAGCTACGCAGCAGCGCGCCGAGATTGTGCGGATTGCCGACGCCGTCGAGCCAGAGCAGCAGCGAGCGCGACGGCGCTGGCGGTGCAAGACTCAAGAGCTCGGCAAGATCGAGCGGCGCGCGCCGAATCATCTCGAAGCACACGCCCTCGTGATGGCGCGATGCGGCGAGCTTGGCAAGATCGTCGTCTTCGACGACGCGATAGCCCAGACGATGTTTCACGCACCACGCGAGCACGCTCTTCAGCGCCGGGATGCGCGCCTCGGTCAGGTAGACCTTGCGCAACGCCTCGGGCCGCTTCGCGAACGCGGCGAGGCAGGCGTTGAGACCGTAGATGCGAATCTCGCGCGTGGTGCTCTTCTGCGCTTCGTCCTCGGCCGGACGCGCAGTTCGAGCGCGCGACCACGGCGATGCGCTCGATGCTTCGGTCGTTTTCGGGCGTTGGATGCGGCGCTCGGACATGCGCGCATGCTACACGAGGCAGCAGCGCGCTCCGTGACAGCCGCAATCAATGATCGGCGACGACCGCAGGCGCCGCGGCGGCGCGAACCGGACGGATCATCAGCAGCAGCGGAATCGCAATCGCGGTCAGCACCATCATCATCCAGAAATCGTTGATGAACGCGATCGCCGACGCCTGACGCGTGACTTCGCCGTTGAGCGCCATGAGGCCGCTCTGCGTCGTCATGCCGAACGCGGTCGAGGCCGTTGCCGCGTTGTCGCCGAAAGGCGTGATGCGCGAGGCGATCTCGGCGTGGTTGATCTGCGTGTTGCGCGAGAGCAGCGTCATCACGATCGAGATGCCGACGCTCGAACCGATATTGCGCATCAGGCTGAAGATGCCGGCGGCTTCAGTGCGCGCGGACGTCGGCAGCGTCGAATACGCGACGGTCGAGATCGGCACGAACACGAGACCAAGGCCAAGACCCTGAATGACGCCGGTCGTGATGATCATGTGCTCGGGCACATCGAGGCTGAACTGCACCATCTGCCAGAGCGAGAACGCCGTCATCACCATGCCGATGAACGCCAGCAGCCGTGCATCGAGACCGCGCGCCATCAGGCGCCCGACCAGCATCATCGCGATCAGCGTGCCGATGCCGCGCGGTGCGAGCAGGAGGCCGGTGGTCACGACCGGATAATTCATCAGGCTCTGCAGGAACGGCGGCAACAGCGCCATCGTCGCGAACAGCACGACACCGAGCACGAAGATAAAGACGTTGCTCGCAAGGAAATTCCGATCCTTGAAGAGGCCAAGGTTCAAGAACGAACGCTCGCTCGTCTTCCAGTGCACGAAGTAGAGATAAAAGCCCAGGAACGCGAGCGCGGCTTCGATCTGGATCTCGACCGAGCCGAACCAGTCCTGCTGCTCGCCGCGATCGAGGAAGAGCTGCAGCGCGCCGATGCCGATCGCGAGAAATGCGAAGCCGCGCCAGTCGAAGCGCGATTCGCGCGTCTCGTCGGTCGGAAGGCTCGCGGCGACGCCGAGAAGCGCGAGCGCGCCGATCGGCACGTTGATCAGGAACACCCAGTGCCAGCTGTAGCTGTCCGTCAGCCAGCCGCCGAGCGGCGGCCCCAAGATCGGACCGACCATCACGCCCATGCCCCAGAGCGCCATCGCGGCACCGTGTTTTTCGCGCGGATAGACATCGAGCAATGTCGACTGCGAGAGCGGCACCAGCGCGGCGCCGAACAAGCCTTGCAGCAAGCGGAACGCAACCATCGCGCCGATGCTGCTGGCCATACCGCACAGCACCGAGGCGACCGTGAATCCCGCGATCGCGATCAGCAGCAGCCGGCGGCGGCCCATCACGGAAGCGAGCCAGCCGGTCGCTGGCGTCGCGATCGCCGCGGCGACGATGTACGAGGTCAGCACCCAGGAAATCTGATCCTGCGTCGCCGACAGCGAGCCTTGCATGTTCGGCAGCGCGACGTTGGCGATCGTGGTGTCGAGCGCCTGCATCAGCGTCGCGAGCATGACCGAGACGACCAGGAGGCCTCGGTTGGCGACTTCGCGGTGGGTGGGAATGGCTTGGCTCATGATTCGTTTTGATCTTCTGAGGAATCGCGGCTATCGCCGCTCCTACAGGGTTGCGTTGGCGTTGCAGGAGCGGCGCCAGCCGCGATCAGCGCAATGCAGCGCCGAGCGTGCTCGCGTGGCGCGTATACGCATTGCGCGGAATGCGCCGCGCAATCTCGCGATAGACGTGCCATACCGCGCCGATCTCGTCGTTCGCGAAAGCGGTATCGGCGGCGCGATCGCGCACGACAGCGACTTCGGTCTGCGCCGGCTGCCAGGCAGCGAACGCGGGTTCGATGACAAGGGATTCGTCTCTAAACATGGTTCTGTTTCGCCTCTCTTCTTCATTGCCGCGCCGTTCGAGAACGGCGCGCAGACGATTTCATTTCAGCGACGCTTGCGCGACGCGCGACGCGGGCTCCGTGCCGCCCTGCCAGCGCCCGAGAATGGAGTTCTGCTTGCCGGTATCGATCTCGACCACCGCGCTCATGCCCGCGCGCAAGATCATCCCGTCGATCTGCGGCGAGTCGATCGCAAGCCGCACTGGAATGCGCTGCACGATCTTCACCCAGTTGCCGGTCGCGTTCTGCGCGGGCAGCACCGAGAACTCGGCGCCCGACGCGGGGCTGATCGATTCGACGCGCGCCGGCCACTTCTTGCCGGGAAACGTATCGACTTCGATCGTCGCCGTCTGGCCGACCGCGACGTGTGTGAGGTCGGTTTCCTTGTAGTTCGCGTCGACCCAGAGCGTCGTCGCGACCAGCGGCATCGCGGCCTGACCCATCGCGAGGAAATCGCCGGGCTGCAGCGTCGTCTTGCCGATCACGCCATCCATCGGCGCGCGCACGATCGCGTGCTCGAGATCGAGCTTGGCCTGCGCGAGCTGCGCGAGCGCGAGCTTGTAGCCGGCGAGTTGTTCGTCGGGCGTCTCGGGCAAGCCGCCGAGCATGTTCTCGGCTTTGGTCACCGCAGCGTTGTTGGAATCCTGCTTGGCGCGCGCGGCGGCGAGATTGTTCGATGCGTCATCGAGCGCCTGCTGTGCGACGAGGCCGCGACCGCGCAGCTCCTGTGTGCGCTGGAACTGCTGCTCCTTGTACTTAAGATCCGCCGCCGACGAGCGCACGTCCGCCTGCGCCGAGCGATAGCCGCTGCGCGCTGCGTCGAGGAGGCTCTTCACCGTCTCGACCTGCGCTTGCGTACGTGCCTCGGCGATCTGCAGAGGTTCCGGATCGATGCGAAACAGCACATCGCCTTTCTTCACCGACTGGTTCTCGCGCACTTCGACCGCGACCACGCGGCCCGACACTTGCGGCGCGATCGTGACGCGATCGGCCTGCACGTAGGCGTTGTCGGTCGATGCGAATCGGCCCGAGGTGACATAGAGCCAGCCCGCGATCACGAGCACGATGGCCGGGCCGCCGATCCACATCAGCGTGCGCGTCCATTTGCGTTTGGGCACGGGTTTCGCCGTCGCGGCGCCCCCTGCTTGTTCCTGTTTGTCCGTCATGGTGTTCCCCTTTCTTGATCGGCCGGCTCATCGAGCGCGGCCAGGTTTTCCTTGAGTTGGATGAGCACGCGTTTCAACGTGTCCAGGTCCGCTTGCGGAATGCCGCGCAGCGCGTCGTCGCGCAGGCCGCCCGCGATCACTTCCATTTCGTCGACGATTGCGTGCGCCTTGGGCGTCAGATGAAGACGCCAGCGACGACGGTCGCCGGGATCGGCACGGCGCTCGATGTAGCCGGTGCGTTCCAGCCGGTCGATCACGCGGCCGACCGGAATGGGCTCCATGTCCAGGTAGTCGGCGAGCTCGGTTTGGCTGAGACCCTCGTGCCGGCCGGTCGCCTTCAGCGCGCGCCACTGCGCGCGCGTCAGCGCGAACCGCGTCGCGCGGCGGTCGAAGTGCTTGCGGATCTGCCGCGTTGCGTCATGCAGCAGGTAGAAGAACGAGGTATCGGCTGACTGGTTCATGGCTGACCGAGATATTATGTCCTAGGCAGTATATTTTCAATACCCGCGGGTTCAATTTATTGACCGGCCAGAAAAAGGGCCAAAATACCGGCACTTAGCGGACGAGGCGCGGATATGATCGAAATCGTCGAAGCCGACATCACGACCCTGCCCCTCGACGCAATCGTCAATGCCGCCAACGAAACCCTGCTCGGCGGCGGTGGCGTCGACGGCGCGATCCATCGCGCGGCGGGTCCCGAGCTCCTAGCCGCCTGCCTTGCACTACCCGAAATAGCAGCCGGCGTGCGCTGTCCGACCGGAGAGGCGCGGATCACGCCCGGCTTCCGGCTGTCGGCGCGTCATGTGATTCACACCGTCGGCCCGATCTGGCGCGGCGGCGCGCGCGGCGAACCCGCACAGCTCGCCGACTGCTATCGGAACTCGCTGCGGCTCGCGCATGAGCACGCTGTCGCCGGCATCGCGTTGCCGGCGATCAGTTGCGGCGTCTACGGCTATCCGATCGACGCGGCCGTCGCGATCGCGGTGCGCGAGGCGCGCGCGTGGCTCGCGCGCGACGAATCGCCTCGGCGCATCGTGTTCTGCTGCTTTGGCGCTGCGATCGCGACGGCGTATCGACACGCCGTCGCCGCGTAGCAATCGCGGTCGCCACGGGCTTGTGTCATAGTGGTCCGCAGCGCACCCGCCATCCGCTCGCCGCGGGAGAAGTGCCATGACGAACCGCCGTTTCTCGCACCGCGTTCGCGGCTTTGCGATTTCGCTGTTATCGCTTGTATTCGCGCTTGCCGCGCACGCGGCCGACACGCCCGTGCCGCCGGATAAGGCCGAATTCGGTGGCCAATGCACCGAAGGCCTCGCCGAAGGCAAACACGTGATGACCGACTGCTCGGTCAACTGGAAAGACAAGGACGGCAAGGTCTACTGCTTCAGCAACGATGCCGCGAAAGCCGCGTTCCTCAAGAATCCGAACGAAGCACTCGACCGCGCGCGCACATTCATCGCCGCGAGCAACGTGCAGTCGACCGAAAAGGCGATGGAGGATTTCGATTCGGCCGACGCCGAGAAGTTCGTCGACGGCATGATCAAGGGCAAGCTCGCCGCGAACGCGGGCTTGTTTCCGATCGAAGACTCGCTGACCGGCGATCAGCTCAAGCTCGCCTACGACGGCATCGATTTCACGCGCACGCTCGAAGGCTACGGCTATTTCCCGGACGTGAAGTTCCACGATCCGAAAGACGCGCAGAAGAAATATTTGATCGACTTCTGGGTCGTTCCGGCCAATGGCTCTCTCACCGTGCAGGAAACGCGCATCTATCAGGCACCGATGCAGGTCGACGGCACGTGGCAAGCGGTCGCGCGCCAGCCGGTGCCGTGGTGGTGGATTCCGGCTTCCGAGCATCCCGGCAAGATGGCGCAGAAGCGCGGATGGGAAGTGATGTCCGCGGTCGAGGACGCAGCGCTCAAGCAAAGCGCCGGCACCGATGGCATCTTCAAGCTCAAGGACGACAAGACCGGCAAGACGCTCGATCTCAAGTTCATCAACGCGCACCAGCCGGTGCGCCAGCTCGACAACGGGCAGTATTTCGCCTGCACCGACTTCCGCGCCGAAGGCACCAAGGACCAGATCTACGACGTCGACTTCTGGGTCACCGAAAAAGACGGCAAGATGACGGTCGATCAGGTCCGCGTGCACAAAGTGCCCGAGCTCAAGAACGGACAGTGGGTGCAGGTGCCGCGGTATAGCTTCAAGGATCTGGGCGAGTCCAAGGTTGTGCCTTGAACGCTTGCGGTTCAGGCATCGCTTAGCTTGAATTCGCATCATCGCTAGCTGATGCGTCAGCAGCATGAGCCCATAACCATGCGTGCTTTCCGCGCTTGGGCGGCGAAGCCTAGGATCGAGCGACTTCCGGACGTCTGGACGTCCGAATCGACGAGTCGCCGTGTCCGCCCTTCCCGTTCTGCCGATTTCACCGCTGCCCGAGGACAAATCGGCCGAGCTCGCGCGTGTGCTCGAGGGGCTCGATGCGCCGGCGCTCTGGTGGCTCTCCGGCTACACGGCCGCGCTGGCGACGCAGCAAGTTCCGGCGCAGCGTCCGCCGACTGTCGGCGCTCTACCCGCGCGTGAGACCGCAGCGCATGAACGGCTGACCGTCGTCTACGGAAGCCAGACCGGAAACTCTAAACGCGTTGCCGAGAAGCTTGCGCAGACGGCCGAAGCCGCCGGCCTCGCAACGCGGCTGGTGCGCGCGGATGCGTATCCGCACAGCGAGCTCAAGGCCGAGCGCCTTCTCTATATCGTGATCAGCACGCAGGGCGATGGCGATCCGCCCGATGATGCGCGCGGCTTCGTCGAGTTCATCGGCGGCCGGCGCGCGCCGCAGCTGCCGGATCTCAAATACGCCGTGCTCGGCCTCGGCGATTCGAGCTATCCGAAGTTCTGCGCGATCGGCCGCACGCTCGACCAGCGCCTCGCCGCGCTTGGCGCGAAACGGCTCATCGATCGCGGCGAGGCCGATCTCGATATCGAAACGGTTTCGGCGCCGTGGCTCGACCGCGCGCTCGCGGCCGCGCGCGAAGCGCTCAAGACCGCGCAGCCGCGCGTCGCGACCGTGACACCGCTCCGCGCGATCGCGCCAGCTCTAGGCGAATGGAGCCGCGAGCGCCCGTTCGCTGCCGAAATTCTCGAAAACCAACGCATCACCGCGCGCGACGGCACGCGCGACGTGCGCCACATCGCGCTGTCGCTCGAAGGCTCCGGTTTCGCCTACGAGCCCGGCGATGCGCTCGGCGTCTGGCCGACGAACCCGCCGGCGCTCGTCGACGCGATCGTCGAAACGCTCAAGCTCGACGGCAATGCGCCGGCTTCGATCGACGGCGCGAGCAAGCCGTTGCGCACGTGGCTCATCGAGAAACGCGAAGTCACGCGCCTGGCCCGCCCGTTCGTCGTCGCGCATGCGGCGCGTGCGCGCAACATCGAGCTCGATCGCCTGCTCGCGCCGGAGCGCAGTTCGGATCTCGCCGCGCTGCTGCAAAGCCATCAGGTCGTCGATCTGTTGCGCGCATTTCCGGGCACATGGAGTGGCGACGAGCTCGTCGCCGCGCTCCGCCCGCTGACGCCCCGGCTCTATTCGATCGCGTCGAGCTGCAAGGCGACGGCCGACGAAGCGCATCTCACGGTCGCACGGATCGCGTACGACGCGTTCGGTTTCGCACATGCCGGCGCGGCTTCGGAATTCCTCGCCGCGCGCGCCGAAGGCGAACGTGTGCCGGTGTTCATCGAATCGAACGATCGCTTCCGCCTGCCGAAAGACCCCGCGCGCGACATCATCATGATCGGCCCCGGCACCGGCGTCGCGCCGTTTCGCGGGTTCCTGCAGGAACGCAGCGCCGCCGGCGCGCGCGGACGCCATTGGCTCTTCTTCGGCAATCCGCGGTTTCGCAGCGATTTCCTTTATCAGATCGAATGGCAGGCGGCGCTCAAGAACCGGAGCCTTCATCGTCTCGATCTCGCGTTCTCGCGCGATCAGGCCGAGAAGATCTACGTGCAACGGCGCCTGCGCGAAAACGGTCGCGATCTCTACGACTGGCTCGAGCACGGCGCGCACCTCTACGTCTGCGGCGATGCGACGCGCATGGCGAAGGACGTGCAATCGGCGCTCGTCGACATCGTCTCCGCCGAGAGCGGCAAGGACCGCGATCATGCGGAGGAATATGTCAGCGCGCTGCAGCAGCAGGGACGCTATGTGAGGGACGTGTACTAGAAACCATGAGTGCGCCGCTTTCCGTGGTTGAAAAGATCAAGGCAGAGAGTCGGCATCTTCGCGGCAGTCTGATCGAGAGCCTGGCCGATCCGGTTACGGGCGCGATCGCCGACGCCGACACGCAGCTGATCAAATTTCACGGCAGCTATCAGCAGGACGATCGCGACCTGCGCGACGAGCGTCGGCGCCAGAAGCTCGAGCCCGCGTTTCAGTTCATGATCCGCACGCGCCTTCCGGGCGGCGTGGTTTCGCCCCAGCAGTGGCTGAAGCTCGATGCGATCGCGACGACACATGCGAACGGAACGCTGCGCCTGACGACGCGTCAGGCGTTTCAGCTGCACGGTGTCGTGAAGCACGATCTCAAAGCCACGATGCAGGCGATCAATGCGTCGCTGATCGACACGATTGCGGCCTGCGGCGACGTCAACCGCAACGTGATGGTGGCGGCGAACCCGCGCGAATCCGCGGCGCACGCGACGGTGTACGACTGGGCCGCGCGACTGTCCGAGCGCCTGAAGCCGAAGACGCGCGCCTACTACGAAATCTGGCTCGGCGAAGAGCGCGTCGCAGGCGGCGCAGGCGATTTCGAGCCGGTTTACGGCGCGACGTATCTGCCGCGCAAGTTCAAGGTCGCGTTCGCGGTGCCGCCGGTCAACGACGTCGACGTGTTCGCACACGATCTCGGCTTCATCGCGATCGTCGAGCGCGGCGGCCTGATCGGCTTCAACGTCACTGTCGGCGGCGGCATGGGCGCAACGCACGGCGATGCAGCGACCTATCCACGCCTTGCCGACGTGCTCGGCTTCATCGCACCGGAACAATTGCTTGCCGTCGCCGAAGCTGTGGTGACGACACAGCGCGATTTCGGCGATCGCAGCGAACGCAAGCACGCGCGCTTGAAGTACACGATCGCCGATCGCGGCATCGATTGGTTCAAGCGCGAAGTCGAGCGTCGCACGGGTTTTGCGATTCCGCTGGCGCGTGCGTTCGCGTTCGATCATAGCGGCGATCGCTTCGGCTGGACGCAAGGCCACGACGGCCTCTGGCATCTGACGTTGCGCATCGAAGCAGGCCGAGTCGCCGATCGCGATGGCCGCTCGCAACTCGCTGGCCTTCGCGACATCGCGAAGATCCATCGCGGCGAGTTCCGGCTGACGCCGAATCAGAATCTCATCATTGCGAACGTCGCCGACGAGGATCGCGGCGCGATCGACGCGCTCGTTGCTGCACACGGCCTCGATGCATTCCGCAACGCGACGCCGATCCGCCTCAACGCGCTCGCCTGCGTCGCATTGCCGACCTGCGCGCTCGCGATGGCCGAAGCCGAACGCTATCTGCCGGAGCTGCTCGCGAAAGTCGAAGATCGGCTCGATGCGCATGGCTTGCGCGACGCGCCGATCCTCCTGCGTATTTCCGGTTGCCCGAACGGCTGCTCGCGTCCGTATCTTTCCGAGATCGCGCTCGTCGGCAAGGCGCCCGGCCGCTACAACCTGATGCTCGGTGGGGATGCGCGCGGGCAGCGCTTGAATCAGTTGTATCGCGAAAACATCGACGAGCCCGCGATCCTCGCCGAGCTCGACGGACTATTCGCGCGCTACGCCGCCGAACGCCATAACGGCGAAGGCTTCGGCGATTACGTCGTGCGCACCGGCGTCATCGCGCCCGCGCCTCGCCGCATAACGACCCCGATGGAGATAACGACATGACCCTCCCCGATCTCGTCAGCGCAGCGGAGGACGACCGCGCGCTGGAGGAATTGAACGTCTGGCTCGAAGCACGCGATGCGGACGAACGCATCGCGTGGGCGCTCGAAACACTGCCTGGACATCACGTGCTGTCATCGAGCTTCGGCGCGCAATCGGCCGCGCTGCTGCATCTCGTCACACGCCATCAACCCGACGTGCCCGTCGTGCTGATCGATACGGGCTATCTCTTCCCCGAAACCTACCGCTTCGCCGACGCGCTGACCGAACGCCTATCGCTCAATCTCAAGGTGTACCGCCCCGAGATCGGCATCGCCTGGATGGAAGCGCGCCTGGGCAAGCTCTGGGAACAAGGCCTCGACGGCCTCGAACGCTACAACCGTTTGCGCAAGATCGAGCCGATGCGTCGTGCGCTCAAAGAGCTCGGCGCGCGAACGTGGATCGCGGGCCTGCGCCGCACGCAAAGCGAATCGCGCCGCAACATCCGCGTCCTTGAGCTTCGTGAAGGCCGCTGGAAGATTCACGCGCTCGCCGACTGGACCGACCGCGACATCTGGAACTACGCGCAACAGCACAAGCTCCCGTATCACCCGCTGTGGGAACGCGGCTATGTCTCGATCGGCGATGTGCACACGACGCAAGCAATCGCCGACGGAATGCGCGCGGAGGACACGCGGTTCTTCGGGTTGAAGCGCGAGTGCGGGTTGCACTTTGATTGAGAAGCGGTGCGTGTAAGGCCGGGCGCTTTGCGCCCTCGTTAGAAGTCAGGTCGTCCGCTGCGCGGACTCGTGAGAAAAGCGCCATGCTTTTCTCACCCCTGACGAGCGAGCCGAAGGCTCGCGACCTTACGAGGCCGCGAAGCGGACGACCTCACCCGAAGCAGCGTAGCGCCTAAGCCACCGCCTGCGGCCGTCCGGCAAGCTCCCGCCAAGCCGGCGCTGCCGCCCAATCGGCCGGCGCATTGCCCGCAAGCACGCGCCGAAGCTCGCGCCCGTCGATCTGCGGCGCGACGAGCTCGACCAGCGCCAGCGCGTAATCGCGCAACACGCGATCGCGACGCAGCACCAGCCACGCGGTGCATTCCGGAAACAACCCGTCCGCATCCAGCACGCGCAGATCGCGATCGTCATCAGCGACGATCGCCATCTCGGCGAGCACGCCGACGCCAAGACCGGCGCGCACGTACGTCTTGATGAGATCCGCATCGCGCGCGGTGCACGCGAAGTTCGGCGTCAATCCTGCATCCGCGAACGCATGCCGCAGCGAGGAATCCCTGCGCAGCGAGGATTCGTAGCTGACCAGCGGATGCCGCGCGAGATCGGTCAATCGCAACGTGCGGCCCAGCGAAGCGAGCGCGTGATTGCGCAGCGCAATCACGACGCGCTGCCAGCGGAACAGCGGAATCGCAAGGCCGTCGCCCGGTGGATGGCCGGCCGTGCTGACGATCGCAAGATCGACCTGCCCGCGTTCGAGAAGACCCATCACCTGCGCATCGCCGTGCGGCTTCAGATGCACGCTGAGCTCCGGGTAGCGGCGCTTGAGTGCTGCGACCGCGGACGGCAGCACGAAGCGCGCCTGCGTGTGCGTGGTCGCGATCGAGAGCTCGCCGTGCTCGTCGCTGCGAAGATTCGCGGCGATCGCGCGGATGTTCTGCGCTTCGGCGAGGATCGTGCGTGCGCGCTCGATCACTTGCACGCCTTGCGGCGTGATCGCATCGAGGCTGCGTCCTTTGCGCGAGAAGAGCTGCAGGCCGAGCTCGTCTTCGAGCTGCTTGAGCTGCTTGGAGAGGCCGGGTTGCGTCGCGTGCACGCGCTCGGCCGCGAGCGTGATGTTGAGATTGGAGTCGGCGATGGCGACGATATAACGGAGCTGGGCCAGGGTCATGAGGTCTCACCCCTAGACGGTCGCAAAGAAAACGGACGCGATTGCGCGCAATTGGAGACGGCGGCGAGACAATCGATACACAGATGCATGGCGTTCATGGCAGCTCCCGGATTAAGCCAACGCTCGCTTGCCTCAAGTCGGAATGAGGACAGAACATCGCCGGCGGGTGGATCGTTCATACCTATTTGGAATAAGGTCAGCTTAGCGTTCAACCGTTTAGCCGTCCAGATGGCTGTTCCACGCAATCTCGCATGCCCACATTACCGCGTGGCATGACGAGGTATCCATAGGCTATTTGCGGCCGGTGACCCCCGCGTCCAGCATCTACCTGCGCGTGATCCCCATTGGCCGCCGCGGCCCGAACCGGTCGCGGCGGCAATCTTTCCGGCCGTTTATGTCTCTTTACGCTCTGTTCGCCGATCTTCGCGACCGTCCGGTGCTCGTCGTCGGCGGCGGCAAGGTGGCCGAGCGCAAGATCGCGTCCCTCGCCTCGGCCGGCGCTCGCATTGCGGTCGGCGCGCCCGAACTGACGCCGCGGCTCGCCTCGGAAGCCGATGCCGGACGCGTGCGCCACGTTCACGGCCATTTCGATCCGACTTGGCTCGACGGCGTCTGGCTCGTCGTCGCCGCGACCGACGATGCCGCGCTCAACCGTCGCGTCGCCGGCCTCGCCGATGCGAGGCGGATCTTCGTCAACGTCGTTGATGACGCCGTGCTTTCGAGCTTCCAGGTGCCGGCGATCGTCGATCGATCGCCGCTGATGATTGCGATATCGAGCGGCGGCTCGGCGCCGGCGCTTGCGCGTCACGTCCGCTCGCGCATCGAAGCGTTGTTGGACCCGTCGCTCGGAGCGCTCGCCGCGCTCGCGCGGCGCTGGCGCGCGCGATTGCGCGTGAAGCTTCCCGACGCGATCGCTCGACGACGATTCTTCGAGCGCGTCGTGCTTGGCCCGGTCGCCGAGTCGATTCGCCGGCATCGTCTGCGCGACGCCGAAGCGGTGCTCGCTTCCGCGATCGCGCGCAGCGATGTCGAGACGTACGCGCCGGGCTCCGTGGCGATCGTCGGCGCCGGTCCCGGCAGCTCCGACCTTCTGACGCTGGGCGCGTTACGCGCACTCGGCGAAGCCGACATCGTGCTGCACGACCGGCTCGTGTCCGCCGAGGTGCTTGCACTGGCGCGTCGCGACGCAGAATTCATCGAAGTCGGCAAGCAAGCCGGCAATCACCACGTCGCGCAAGAACGCATCCACGCGCTGATGCTCGAACACGCGAAGAGCGGCAAGCGCGTCGTGCGCCTCAAAGGCGGCGATCCGTTCGTATTCGGGCGCGGCGGCGAGGAGCTCGAATTTCTGCGGGTGCATGGCATTCCGTACGAAGTCGTGCCCGGCATCACCGCGGCGATCGCGTGCGCCGCGTACGCCGGCGTGCCGCTGACGCATCGCGACCATGCACAATCGGTGCGCTTCGTCACCGCGCATTGCAAGAATTCGCTCGATACGCTCGACTGGCGTGCGCTCGCCGAAGAAAGGCAGACGCTCGCGGTCTACATGGGCGTCGCCGGTCTCGATGCATTGCGCGATCGCCTGCTCGCGAACGGCCGCGCGGCGGCGACGCCGTTCGCGCTGATCGAAAACGGCACGCGGGCCGATCAGCGCATCGTGACGGGGACGCTGGCCGATCTGCCGCAGATCGCTCGCGCGCATGCGGTCGTGTCGCCCGCGCTCCTGATCCTCGGCGAAGTCGCCTCGTTGGCGCGGGAACTGCATTGGTTCGGCGCCGCTCCGCTGGCTCCGCCGCCCAGGCCCGCCGCGCGCGCTGCGTAACGCGGGTCCGCAACAGGATTTTTGCTGCGACCGGTCTATGATGACCGGTCACGACGTCCCATTTCCCCTCTCGCAAGGAATCGACGCCATGATCTACGACAGCATTCTCGACACCATCGGCCACACACCCGTCGTCAAGCTGCATCGCATTGCGCCCAAGCACGTCGATCTCTACGTCAAGGTCGAAGCGTTCAATCCGGGCGGATCGGTAAAAGACCGTCTCGCGATCGCGATCATTCTCGATGCGGAACAGAAGGGCTTGATCAAGCCCGGCGATACCGTCGTCGAGGCGACGTCGGGCAACACCGGCGTCGCGCTCGCGATGGTCTGCGCGGCGCGCGGCTACAAGTTCGTCGCGATCATGACCGAGACGTTCTCGATCGAACGCCGCAAGCTGATGCGCGCGTACGGCGCGAAAGTGATCCTGACGCCCGCCGCCGAGCGCGGCAGCGGCATGGTGCGCAGAGCCGAGGAGCTCGCGAAGAAGCACGGCTGGTTCCTCGCGCGGCAATTCCAGAATCCGGCCAATCCCGCCTATCACCGCAACACGACCGCGGCCGAGATCCTGCGCGATTTCGCCGGCAAGCGGCTCGATATTTTCGTCACCGGCTGGGGCACCGGCGGCACGCTGACCGGCGTCGGCGAAGTGCTGCGGCTCGCGCGACCGGAAGTGAAGATCGTTGCGACCGAACCTGCGGGCGCTGCGCTTCTCTCCGGCAAGGAGTGGAAGCCGCACAAGATCCAAGGCTGGACGCCCGATTTCCTGCCCGATGTCCTGAGCCGGACGGCCGCGCACGAAATCGATCCGGTCGACGAAGTGCTCGCGCGCGACACCGCGCGTAGGCTCGCGATCGAGGAAGGCATTTTCGTCGGCATCTCGGCCGGTGGCACGCTCGCCGCAGCGCTGCATGCGGCCGACAGTGCGCCCAAAGGCTCGGTGATTCTCGCGATGCTGCCGGATACGGGCGAGCGGTATTTGTCGACGTTCTTGTTCGAGGGCGTCGCGGAAGGATCGGACGACGAGTGGTTGGCGTCGCAGGGATAACTAGCGCGTCTTCGGCTTGCGGCGACGCGTCGTCGCAAGTCCGAGGAACACGAGCGCAGCGCGATTCAGCCGGACGAGGTCTTCGTCGTCGAGCCGACCGACGCGTTTGCCGAGCCGCGATTTCGGCAGGCTCGTGATCTTGTCGACCATGAGACGACACGGCGCGCGCAAGCCGTTATCGGCGTTCGGCTCGATCGGCAGTCGGAACAAGGGCGCACGGGTCTGCTCGGTCGTGAGCGCGCACACGATGATCGATGCCGTCGCGTCGAACGCGTCGTCCTGGATGATCACGGCCGGGTGCGGCTTTCCCGTGTAGCCGTTGCCGCCCGCGACGGTCCAGATCTCGCCGCGCTTCATTCATCCCAATCCGAAACGGATTCGATGAAGGCCTGATCGTCCGCTTCGCCAGGACTCATCGCGACCGCGAGCGACTGGCGATGCGCGGCCGCGCGGAACGAGCGCGAATCGACGTCCGGCACCCAAATCTGGATCGGGCGCAGGCCCTGCTCGCGCAAGCCGTCGCGGTGTCGCTGGACCTTCGCGCGCACCGCCTTGAGATGGGAAGCTGCCATATCGATGAATTCCGGTTACATGAAACCAACGTTGAGTTACATGTAACTTACCACGGCATGGCCGCATCGGCTATGGCGGATAAAGAAAAACGGGCGCCGAAGCGCCCGTTTTTTAGTGTCGCAAAAAGGCGATTCGCGCGTCGGATTACGCGGCTTTGCGCCACTGCCCGAGCGCGGCGAGGCCGTTCTCCTTCGCACGCAGCGCAACCGTCTTCTGCGCCTCGGCGAAGTTCGCCTGCATGTCCTTGCCCCAGAGCTTGAGCGCCGCCTGCTGCATCGCGCGCCCGTACGAGAACGAGAGCGGCCACGGATGCGGGCCCATCTGGTTCATCGCGTTGAGGTGCGCGGTCGCCTGCTCGTCGGACTGGCCGCCGGAAAGGAACACGATGCCCGGCAGCGATGCCGGCACCGCGGCCTTGAGGCAGCGGATCGTCGCTTCGGCGACTTCCTCGACGCTGGCCTGCTCGCCGCATTCCTTGCCGGAGATGACCATGCTGGCTTTAAGGATCGTGCCTTCGAGCATCACGTTCTGCTCATAGAGCGCGCCGAACAGCGAGCGCAGCGTCGCTTCGGTGACTTCGTAGCTGACTTCGAGATCGTGGTTGCCGTCCATCAACACTTCCGGCTCGACCATCGGCACGATGCCCGCTTCCTGGCACAGCGCGGCGTAGCGCGCGAGCGCGTGCGAGTTCGCTTCGATGCAGGTGCCGCTCGGCGTGTCTTCGCCGATCGTGATCACCGCGCGCCACTTGGCGAACTTCGCACCGAGCTTGGCGTATTCGTTGAGACGCTCGCGAAGGCCGTCGAGACCTTCGGTGACGAGCTCGCCCGGAAAACCGGCGAGCGGCTGCGGACCCTTGTCGACTTTGATGCCCGGAAGAATTCCGGCATCCAACATGATGCGCGTGAACGGCACGCCGGCCTTGGTCGCCTGGCGGATCGTTTCGTCATAGAGGATCGCGCCGGAGATGTGCTCGTTGAGCCGGGGCGTCGTCAACAGCATTTCGCGGTACGCGCGGCGGTTCTCTTCGGTGTTCGGCACGCCGACGGTGTCGAAACGCTTCTTGATCGTCGAATTGGATTCGTCGATCGCGATGATCCCCTTGCCCGGCGCGACCATCGCCTGGGCAATGCTTTCAAGCTCTTCGATGCTCATTACGGACTCCGTCAAAAACGAAAGCGCGCCTCGGCCGCTCGGCGATGCCGGGCCGGGTGGGTAACTTCAGGGTGCGGAATTATAGGCCAGTTCGGCCGAGGATGCCGGCCTGGCGGCTGAATGCCGGCCGGACAGGATCAGCGGTCTTTCCAGTCGAGCTTTTCGATGTAGCACTGCTTCATCACCGCCGTCCGCGCCGCAGGTTCAGCCGGCAGGTTGAACGGGAAAATCAACCAGCTGAAAGCCCGGTCCTTGCCCGCGTTGACGACGGTCGCCTCGAATTTGAGGTTCGTGGCGACGCTCTTGGCGACCTTGCCGAGATCGCCTTCCGGCACCACGCGCTGCACCTTGATCGTCGAGGTCGTGCCGTTCTTCTCGATCACGAACGATACCGTCGCGCAGCCCGGCTGGTTCACGTTGCGGCCGAAGTTCGGCACGTCCGCTTCGACGGAGGTGTTGGTCATGACCCAGTATTTCGAGAGCTGCTCGGACGGGATGACGCGTGGGGGCGTCTGGTCCATCGATTGCGCGCTCGCGAGACTGCAAACCGTAAGACCGCAAACCAAGGGAAGCAGGTGGGTACGCATGGTGCGTCGATCTCGAAGGGCGTCGCGTCGAGTCTAGCAGCGTCCCATAAATCGTCACCGAACTCATCGTTTCTCCCCTGCCGCTTGCGGGAGAGGAGAAAGCGCGCGACTCAAAGATCGCCCAATCCTTCCGCAGCGCCGCCCTTGCCGACCTTGAGCAAGCGCAGCGTATTCGTGCCGCCGTGGCGCCCGGTCTGATCGCCAGTCGTGACGATCACGCGATCGTCCTCGGCGAGCGCGCCGAGCGTGAAGAGCCGCAGGATCGCCTCGCGCGCGGCGACACCGGGGCTGACTTTGCCGGGATCGAAATCGACCGGATTGACGTCGCGATAGAGCAGCATGCGCCGCCGCGCGGTCGCGACGCGCGAGAGACCATAGATCGGCACCGCCGAGCGGAAACGCGAAAGCCACTGCGCCGTCGCGCCCGATTCGGTCAACGCGACGATCGCGCGCATGCCGACTTGTCCGGCAAGAAACATCGCCGCCCGCGCGATGGCCTGGTCGGTGCGGTCGAGGCGGTGCGCATCGGGGCTCAAATCCTCGATCGGCACGAACTGGCGCTCGGCGCCGAGGCAGACACGGCGCATCGCTGCGACGGCCTTGTCCGGATGCTTTCCGGCCGCGGTTTCCTGCGAGAGCATCACCGCATCGGTGCCGTCGATCACCGCGTTGGCGACGTCGAGCACTTCAGCGCGCGTCGGAATCGGCGCCTCGACCATCGACTGCATCATCTGCGTCGCGGTGATGACGACGCGATTGCACGCGAGCGCTTCGCGGATGATCTTCTTCTGCAAACCCGGCAACTCGGCATCGCCGATTTCGACGCCGAGATCGCCGCGCGCGACCATTACCGCATCGGATGCGAGCACGATCTCGGTCAGGTTCTCGATCGCCTCGGCGCGCTCGATCTTCGCGACCAGCGCCGCCGTGCCGCCCGCGGCCTTGAGCAGCGCGCGCGCCATCTCGATGTCGCCGGCGGTCTTCACGAACGAGACTGCAAGGAAATCGGCTTCGAGATCCGCGGCGAGCACGATGTCCGCGCGATCCTTGTCCGACAGCGCCGCCACCGTGAGCCCGCCGCCAAGCCGGTTGATGCCCTTGCGATCGGACAGGCGCCCGCCGTTGAGCACGACGCAATGCACTTCGTAATCTTTCGAGTCGACGACTTCGAGTGAGATCAATCCGTCATCGAGCAGCAGCACGTCGCCTGGATGCACATCGCGCCAGAGATCGTGATAGCTGACGCCAACGCGCGTCACATCGCCCGGCGCCGCGTTCTCGCGGCAGTCGAGCGTGAACGGCTGCTTCGGTTCGAGCTGCACCGGGCCGCTCGCGAAACGCTCGATGCGGATCTTCGGACCTTGCAGATCGGCCAGCACGCCGACTTCGCGGCCCAGCCGTGTGGCGACCTCGCGCACCGCCGCCGCGCGCTGCTTGTGATCGGCCGGAACGCCGTGCGAAAGATTGAGCCGCACCACGTCGACGCCTTCGACGAGCAGCCTTTCGAGCATGCCCGGCGCGTCGGTGGCCGGACCCAGCGTGGCGATGATCTTCGTGCGGCGCAGTTGCAAGGGCATCGGGCGGTCCTTTCCGCGTAAGCCGGTAAACTTAGCACAGGCTCGGGGGACGACCGATGACCGCCGGCACGGCGATGCGATCGATGCGTTTGCAAGGCGATCCCGGACGCGGGCGCACCTGGGTGCTTGCGCTCGCGCTCGGCGTGCCGACCGTGGTGATCGCCGCCGGCATCGGCATCACGCTCGTACGGGGCGCCCCGGTCCAGCCGGCGCTGCTCGCCGGGGTGTTCGCGATCGGCGTCGGCATGATCGCGACGCTCTGGATTCTGCGTGCGCTCAAGCGCATTTCTGTCTCGATGGACGCAACCACGCTCGTCGTCGACTGCGGCATCGTCACGCGCCGTTTTCCGCTCGCGACACTGCGCGCGGGCGGCCTTGGCGTCGTCAATCTCGCCGAGCGCACCGAGCTTCGTCCGATCCTGCGCACTTGGGGCATCGGGATGCCCGGTCTTTCGTCGGGCCGGTTCCGTTTGCGCAACGGCGAGAAAGCGTTGTGCGTGCTGACCGGACGCGAGCGCGTCACGGTGCTGCGCGCGGACGATGGAACATCGGTGCTGCTCTCGCTCGCCGATCCCGCACCGCTGCGCGCGGCGATCGAGCGTTCGTGAAGCGTCAGCAAAGCGCCGCGGAACGCTCGCCGATCAAGAGCGCCGACAACTCCGCGGGCGCGTGCACGATTGCATCGGCACCGGCCTCGCGAAGCTCCTCGACGCTGCCGAATCCCCAAGCGACGCCGTAGCCGCGCACCTGATTGGCGCGCGCGCCTTCGATGTCGAAATGCCGATCGCCGATCATCGCGGTTCGCTGGGCCTCCGCGCCGAAATCGACGAGCGCTCGCGCGATCATCTTGGCCTTCTCGCTGTGCGCCTGGCCTGCGTCGGCGCAATAGAGCCGCGCGAACGCAGCACCGAACGGCAGGTGATCGAGAATCTTGCGCGCCTGCGGCTCAGGTTTCGTCGTGACGACCGCGAGCGCGTGACCCGCATCGGTAAGCGCGCGGATCAGATCGGGAATGCCGTCGTACACCTCGTGCTCGGACCAGCCGACATCGAGAAAGCGCTCGCGATAATGCGCGATCGCTGCAGCGATGCGCACTTCATCGTCGCCGAGCACGCTCGGAAACGTCTGCCGGAACGGCGGGCCGATCCACGTGCGCAAGACTTCGCGTTCCGGAAGCGCGGCGCCGATGCGCGCAAACGCGTGCGCAAGGCACGCGGTGATGCCGGGCTCCGAGTCGATCAGCGTGCCGTCGAGATCGAACAGCACGAGGCCTTGCTGGCTCATGCGCGCGCCTTGAGTGCCGCGACCGCCGGCAGCTCTTTTCCTTCGAGAAATTCGAGGAACGCGCCGCCGCCGGTCGAGATGTATGACACGCGATCGGCAACGCCATACTTCTCGATCGCCGCGAGCGTATCGCCGCCGCCGGCGATCGAGAACGCGTTCGAATCGGCGATCGCGCGTGCGAGCGTTTCGGTGCCTTTGCCGAACGCATCGAACTCGAACACGCCGACCGGCCCGTTCCAGACCACGGTGCCTGCTTTCGCGATCATTGCGGCGTAGCGCTTCGCGGTGTCGGGGCCGATATCGAGAATCAAGTCGGCATCGCCGACGGCCTCGACGGGCTTCACGATTGCCGGCGCGTCGGCCTTGAACTCCGAGGCGACGACGACATCGGTCGGAATCGGCACATCGGCGCCGCGCGATTTCGCGTCCGCGATGATCTTCTTTGCGGTGCCGATGAGATCCATCTCGACGAGCGACTTGCCGACCTTGTATCCGGCCGCCGCGATGAATGTATTGGCGATGCCGCCACCGACGATGAGCTGATCGACTTTCGCGACGAGATTCTCGAGCAGCGTCAGCTTCGTCGACACCTTGGAGCCTGCCACGATCGCGAGCAGCGGCCGCGCCGGCTTATCGAGCGCTTTGGCGAGCGCATCGAGCTCGGCCATCAGCAGCGGACCGCCGCAGGCGACTTTCGCGAAGCGGATCGCGCCGTGCGTCGACGCCTGCGCGCGATGCGCGGTGCCAAATGCGTCCATCACGAACACATCGCAGAGCGCTGCGTATTTCTTCGACAGCGTCTCGTCATCCTTGCCCTCGCCGACATTCATGCGGCAGTTTTCGAGCAGCACGAGCTGACCCGGCTTCACGTCGACGCCGTCGATCCAATCCTTGATCAGCGGAACCTCACGACCGAGCAGCTCGCCGAGCCGCTTGGCGACCGGCGCCAGCGAATCCTCGGCCGTCCACTGGCCTTCCTTCGGACGGCCAAGATGCGAAGTCACCATCACCGCCGCGCCTTTTGAAAGCGCAAGCTCGATCGTCGGCAGCGCCGCGCGGATGCGCGTCTCCGAGGTGATGCGGCCGTCTTCGATCGGCACGTTCAAGTCTTCGCGGATCAGGACGCGCCGGCCGGACAGATCGAGATCGCTCATGCGCACGACGGACATCGCAAACTCCTCCAGAGAAACAAGCGCACCATTACAGCGGCGATGCGCGCGCGGCGCAATCGTCGGGACTGCGGCGAACGGTCGCTCGGATCCGAGCGGATTGGCCCCTGCCCGCGCGACGCCGCGGCGCTAGGATGAGCGTCCTCATAAGGAGACGTCATGAGCGAGCACACTGCGACCGTCCGCTGGCAGCGCGGCGATGCCGATTTCGCGAGCGGGCGCTACTCGCGCGCGCACGAGTGGCGGTTCGACGGCGGCGCGGCGGTGCCGGCATCGGCTTCGCCGAGCGTGGTGCGCGCTCCGTGGTCCGACCCCGCCGGCGTCGATCCCGAGGAAGCGTTCGTCGCCGCGATCGCGAGCTGTCACATGCTGTGGTTCCTGTCGCTCGCGGCCGACAAGGGTTTCAGCGTCGATTCCTACGAGGACGACGCGGTCGGCACGATGGGCCGGATCGGCGCCGAGCGCTATGCGGTCACCGAAGTGATCTTGCGGCCGCGCATCGTCTTCTCGGGCGAAGCAAAACCGACCGCAGCCGACATCGACTTGCTCCATCACGAAGCGCACGAGCGCTGCTTCATCGCGAACTCGGTGAAGACCGCGATCCGCGTCGAATCGCGATGAAGCGCGGCGCCGCGATCTCGCTGCAAGATGCGTTGAAGCGCGTGCCGACGGCGGACGGCAAGCGCTTCGCGGAAACGTTCACGCACGGCTCGCTCGTGGTCGAGATCTACGCGCCGCGCGGCCGCGATCCGCAGCAGCCGCATACGCGCGATGAGCTCTATGTCGTTGTTGCCGGCCGAGGATTCTTCGTTTGCGGCGACGAGCGCATGCCGTTCGCGACCGGCGATGCGCTGTTCGCGCCCGCGGGCGCTGTGCATCGCTTCGAGGATTTCAGCGACGATCTTGCGGTGTGGGTGATGTTCTACGGACCCGAAGGCGGCGAAGACGCATCGCCCTGAGCCGCCGGGAGCGTACGCATCGGCGCGCTGCGAACCAGGAGACCGATGAAGTACCCAAGGTAATAGCCGATCACGAGCGCGAACAGCGCCAGCGTCAGCGGACTCTTCTGAAACGCCGCGAATGGATTGCCCGCATCGGCCTGCGCCGCTTGCATCGCCGGAAACAGCACTTGGAAGCGATACACGAGCCTTCCGAGCAGCACCGCCGACAGCGCCGCGCCGATATAGCCGTTCGGTGTATAGAAGAGGCCGCCCGGCATCGCATCGAAACGCGTCAGGCGGATGCCGACATAGGCGAGCGCTGCGCCTGCCGCAAGGCCGGCCAGACCCGCCGCGGCAAGCTCCGTCGAATGCATGGTGCGGAACACGACGAGGACCAGAACCAGCGCCAGAAACCCGATGCGCACCTTGATCCGCGTCGGCTGGAGCGGCTGACGCCCGAACAGGCGCCGGAAGCGGCGATACAGCGCGAACAGCACGACCGCGGCCATCATCGCGAGAACGTAAGGATCGTGGCTCATCGAACACCTCGAAAATGCCGGCGAAGGTAATGTACAACGCAGCGCCGATGAGCTCGTGTGTCTTTGCAGTTCTTGTCGCCGCGCCAACAGCGCGCATACGAGCGCAACGATGCAGCTTCCGTTTTGATCTTTGGAAGCGTGATCCGGCGTGCCTCACCCTACCCTCTCCCGCAAGCGAGAGAGGGGAACACACCCGCGTCACTCGGCGCGGTATCCGAGCAGCCATCCGGCCGCACGCAGCGCACGCCCATCGATCCCGCCGCGCCGCCCGCCGCCAGCGATAATCTCGCCCAGTATCGCCGCGCTCCTGCGCACACCGAGCGTGCGCACATACAACGAGCGATGCGCGAAGAACATCGCGAGGTTCGCCCGCATCTGCCGCGTCGCATGCGAGCTCAAGTTGCCGTGATCGAAACGACGAAAGCGCGCGAGCGGCTCGGCGATGAAACCGATGCGATGGCCGGCGGCGACGAGACGGATCGTGAGCTCCCAGTCTTCGGTGACGCGGCGATCGCGGCTCCAGCCGCCGACCGCACGCAGTGCGTCGCGACGGATCAGGAGCGCCGACGGCAGCACATGACAGACGCGCAACGCTTCTTCGAGGCGAAGCTCGCGCGGCTTGTCGGCGTAGATGCGTTCGCTGCCGTCGCGGCGGAACATGACGAGGCCGGTGTGGCTCGCGGCGAGATCGCGGTGCGCCTCGATATCCGCAAGCTGCCGTTCGAGCTTCTCGGGCAGCCAGAGATCGTCGGCGTCGAGGTAGGCAACCAGCGGCGCGGTCGCGGCGTCGGCGCCGGTCTGGCGCGCGGCGGCAGGGCCGCGGTTTTGCTCATGGCGAACGATGCGGACGCGCGGATCGAGATCGCGAAGGCTTTGCGCCTCGCCGGGCGGCGAGGCGTCGTCGACGACGATGATCTCGTCGGGCGCGCGCGTCTGCGCGAACACCGAGGCGAGCGCATCGGGGAAAAATGCATCGTTGCGGTAGAACGTGATGACGGCGGCGACATCCATGGCGCTTCTCGTGCGAGGCCGGCAGGCTCATCAACCCAAGCCGAGCGTCTCACGGAACTCCCCGCCGTGTCCTCGCAGGTCGCTGACCGCACGACCGTTCGTCGGGGCCGAACGGCTCGTCGAAAGATGACCGAACGGCGCAAAGTGCCAAAGTTTGGCAGCGCGGCGATGCGTGAAATCGTTGTGCCATGCGCGTTTGTACACTTTTCTTCACATGGCATGCACCTTGCTTTATCGGTGACGACCATCACATTTTCGAGATATTTCATGGGCGCCACCGCCGAAGACATCAGCCGGGATCTCGCCGCGACGGACACGTCGACGGGCGACTTGATCGACTGGCGTCAACGCTACGAGGGCGTCCTAGTCGTCGCCTACCTCGACGGCAAAGCCGTTGCCGGCATTTCGGGGCCGTGGCCGGTGAACCAGTACGCGCTGACCTGGTGGGACCGGCCGGTGCCGGCGCGCCAGCTCGAGCTTTTCGATTCGATGGAAGCGGCGCAGAAGCGTGTCGAGCAGTGGGCGTGGCGTTTGCGCACGGTCGGTCTCATCGGCCGCGCGCCGGCCAACGATCCGATCCAGCCCGACATCGAGCCCGCCTCGTCCGCGCGTCCGTCCTGGCTGGCGCGGATCGGCGAGTGGCTCGGCCGAACGAAACAGCCCGCGCAGCGCCGCGAGCCGCGCATGGACTTGAGCGCGATCCGCTATCCGCCGCTGCAAGAAGAGGCGCTGCGCAACGTGCACTTCGCCGCTTACGAATAAGCCGCGTCAGCTTTCCTCGAAACCATTGCTGAAGATCGAATCGACCGGCCGCTCGTACGCGCCGAGATCGAAACCGGCGCCTTGTGGTCGGTGCATGCCTTCGATATCGACAATTGGCGCGAGCTCGGGCGTTCCTGCATCGATCGCGGCCGCAGCCGGCAACAGATGCAGATCGAACGGCGGCGCGACGAAGAGCGCGCTCGCATCGTCGAACACGAGATTGTGATCGCCCGTGACGTTGATGCCTTCGAGCGAAAGATCGGTCGATAGGTTGTTGCGCACCACGACGTTCTCGCTCGGCCGCCCGTCCTTGTGATCGGTGACCATGATCCACGGTGGCCCCGGCTGCCCTTCGGCCAGATCAATCACGGTGTTGTTGACGATGCGCGAATCGCGCATGCCGTAGAAGCTGATGCCGTGCCAGTGATCGGTGATGACGACGTTGTTCTCGACGGTCCAGTTGACGAAGAAGCCGTCGAAGCAGCCGATGCCTTGCATCGAGCTTCTGAGCGGATCGTTCGGATCAAGCGCGTTGATGATGAGATTGCCGCGCAACACGACACCGGTCACCTCGCCGGTGCCGACTTGCCCGTCTTCGCCCACCGTCCAGCTCTGAAAGCCGTCGTCGTGGTTCTCGTCGAAGTCGTCGCCGATCTTGTTGTTCTGCACGCGGTTGTACTCGAACACGTCGTTGTCGCCGAGCCCGCGCAGGCCGTCGGCAGAGAAGCCGTCGACGAGGTTATGACGGATCGTCACATCCGGCCCGCCGACGCCGATGCCGAAGCGCACGTTGCGCACGCGATTGTCGTGCACGTCGATGCGCGAGGCGCCAACGTCGATGCCGCTCGATGCGAGATTGACCCATTCGTCCGGGCCCCATGACGATGCATCGTCGACGCTGAACACATCGTTGTCGGCGATCTCGATGTCCCAGGTCGGGCCGAAATAATTATGATCGTCGACGTCGATCATCGTGATCGAATCGTTCGTTGCCGCATACGACGGGCTGATCGAAAGCCCGCGCACGATCCAGTTCTGCGCCGCCTGCACGTTGACGCTGCGCACGTGCGGCGTCTGACCGGGTTGCGCTGCGATCGTGATCGGCGCCGTGTTGTACGCGTGCTCGATCGAAAGATCGCCGTGATAGCCGTTGCGCAGCCAGATCGTGTCGCCCGCGCGTACCGGCGCACCGGAATTCACGGGCACGAGCTGCATGCCGGATTCATACGGATAATCCGGCCAGTCCTGCGTTTGGATCAGGCCGTCGTCGAACACGGCCTGCAGCGAGCGCCACGGATGCTCGGCGCTGCCGTCACCGCCATCGGTGCCGTTGACGGGATCGACATAAAAATCGCTCGCGCAAGCGGGCGCTGCGAGAAGGATCAGCAGCAAAGCGATGGGATGACGCATGATTCCACTCCGACGCCGCGCACACTTGAGGCGATTGCAGCACAGCGGACGGACCGCGGGAGTGACGAGGATCGCGTTCGCGAGTGTTATTCCGCGGTCCCGCCACGATTTTCGCGCCGGCGGCTGCGCACGTAGGTCGACGTCGTCGATCCGTCGCCGACCTTGCGCTTTTCAAGATCGAACGCGCCGCTCGCCGCCAGAAGATCGCTCAGCTTGCGATAGCCGAAGTTGCGCGCATCGAAATCCGGTGCCTGCTTGGCGATGATGTTGCCGACCGCGCTCAAGTGCGACCAACCCGAATCGTCGGACGCGGCTTCGACCGCGTTTCTCAGCAGCGCCTTCAAGCGCGTGTCCTGCTTCAGCGGCGTCTTCGCGCGCGCCTTCAGCGCTTCGTCCTCGTCCTCGCCCTTGCTGACGAGGATTTCGGTGTAGATGAACTTGTCGCACGCCGACACGAACGGCGCCGGCGTCTTCTTCTCGCCGAACCCGTACACGACGAGCCCGGCTTCGCGGATGCGCGCGGCGAGCCGCGTGAAATCGCTGTCGCTCGACACGATGCAGAAGCCGCCGAGACGGCCGGTGTAGAGCAAATCCATCGCATCGATGATCAGCGCCGAATCGGTCGCATTCTTTCCGGTCGTATAGCGAAACTGCTGAATCGGCTGGATCGCATGCGTCAGCAGCACTTCCTTCCAGCCCTTGAGCTGCGGCCCGGTCCAGTCGCCGTAGATGCGTTTCACCGTCGCAGTGCCGTACTTGGCGATCTCCGCGAGCAATCCGTCGACGACGGCCGGCTGCGCATTGTCGGCGTCGATGAGCACGGCGAGTGTTGTCGATGTGGTGGCCATGACGTTCGCGGGAGTGTCGAAGCCGACAGCGTACTCCTGCGGCGCGTGCATCGTAACCGCGTTGTCTGCGGCCTAATCGAGCTGTGAAAACAATAGCCCGATGTACGCCAGAAACCCGATCGCCGATGCGGGCGCAAGCACTTGGTGATACCACTCCCGCCGCGTCAGCACGCCGATCGCGCCGGCGACTGCGAACGAAAGCTGGAACGCAAGGTTAAGCGGCCGCGGCAGGCTGTAATAAAGCGCGAGATCCTTGGCGATGCCCATCAACGAGGCCAGCACGACGAAGCCGAAGAACCAGCGATGATGGCCGTAGTAGTGTTCGCGAAGATCGATCGGAGCATCGCCTTGCACGTCGGGCAGCACGAGCGCGGCGAGCATGTAAAGGCAGATCGCGTGCGCGAGCACGACGGAAAATGCGAGGAAGGTCCACGCCTCGTGACGCCGCAGGCCAAACTCCGACCACCACGACTGCACGACGACGAACAGCAACAAGATCGCCCAGATCACCGATGGTGCGTACACACGCAACCGCGAGCGCGCCTGCATCAGCGCGCGCAAACCTTGCAGAATCTGCGTGATCGCAAGGCCGAGGATGATCGACAGCAGCACGGACAGGTAGCTGAAAGCGTCCATGGCACGTCCGGCATCGGCGAGAGGTTGCGAAGCTTAAGGCTTCTTGCGAGCCGGCTGGAAGACGCGGTCGAAATCCGCCGCGGCCGGATGACCTAAGCCCGATCGCGCGGCCGGTGCGGCGCAGCGCTGCAAATCGCGCTGATAGCAGCCAGGTCGGCCGGCTTCACCAGATGATGATCGAACCCCGCTTCGGCGGTACGGCGCCGGTCATCGGCGTGGCCCCACCCGGTGATCGCAACCAATGTCAGCTCGGCGCCGCCCGCGCCGGCGCGCACGATGCGCGCGACGTCGTAGCCGGAAAGGCCGGGCATGCCGAGATCGAGGAAGACGATGTCCGGTGCGAAACGGTGGACCGCGTCCGCGGTCAGGTGCGGATCGTAAAGGCACTTCGTATCGTGGCCGAGGAGATCGAGCATCATCGCCAGCGTGTCGGCGGAATCGTGATTGTCATCGACGATCAGCGCGCGGCGCCTTGCCGCGGGGGCGGTGCTTTCGAGGATCGAAGGTGCGGCGGCGGCCGGCGCCCGCCGCACCGGATCGAGCGGCAGCACGACGCTGAAGCTGCTGCCGCGGCCGAGGCCTTCGCTGCGCGCGACGACGGTGCCGTCGTGGAGCTCGACGATGCGCTTGACCAGCGTCAGCCCGATGCCGAGCCCGCCGTGCGCGCGCTCGATCGAAGTATCGATCTGCGCGAAGAGCTCGAAGATTTCGCTGGTCTGCGCGGGAGTAAGGCCGATGCCAAGATCGGTGACGCGCACTTCGATCTTCCCGCCATCCGCCGTCGCGGCGAGCTCGATCGGCGTATCGGCCGCGGAATACTTCGATGCATTGTTGAGGAGGTTCGAGAACACCTGCGAAAGGCGATCGCGATCGCCGTAGAGCAGAATGTCGTCCGCCGGAACGAGGACATCGAGCCGATGGCGGTCTGCATTGAGCCGCGGCATCACGGTCTCGATCGCCGAATCGAGCACCGCCTGCAGCGTGGTCGGCGCGCGCTGCACCGTCAGCTTGCCGCCATTGATGCGCGCGACGTCCAGAAGATCATCGATCAGCCGCACCAAGAGCGCGAGCTGGCGCCGCATCGCTTCGTGCAGCGGATCGAAACTCTCGTTCGTAAGCCGGTACACGTTGAGCGCGTTGCCGAGCGAAGCGAGCGGATTGCGCAGCTCATGCGCGAGCGTCGCGAGAAACTCGTCCTTGCGGCGGTTCACTTCCATGAGACGCGTCTCCGCGCCGACACGCTCGCTGATCTGCGATTGCAGCTCGACGTTACGTGCTTCGAGCGCGGTATTGGCGACGCGCAGCGATTCGTTGAGCATGCCGAGCTCGCGCGCCTTCTCGACTTGCAGCGCTTCGTTCGCCGCTTCGAGCCGCTGGTTGGCAAGCTCCAGATCGCGGCGCTTCCTATGCAGCTCGCAGAGCACCGCCACCTTGCTGCGCAGGATCTCCGGAATGATCGGCACCGTCACGTAGTCGACCGCGCCGAGCTTGTAGCCGCGCAGGCGATCCATGTCGGAGACGTTCACCGCGGTGACGAAGATGATCGGCGTCTTCTCGAAGCGCGGATGCTGATGGATCAGGCTTGCGGTCTCGAAGCCGTCCATGCCGGGCATGCTGACGTCGAGCAAAATCAATGCGCATTCGCGCTGCATCAGGCACTTCAGCGCCTCGGTGCCGGAGTCGGCCTCGATCAGATGCTCCTTCAGCGGCGCCAGGATCGCGCGATAAGCGAGGAGGCGCGCCGGCTGATCGTCGACCAGCAGAATGTCGACCGCGTCGGTGGCGTCATGGCTCAGCGGTGCAGCCACTGTCGCAGCACTCCGAGCAGCTGATCGGTGACGACCGGTTTGGCGAGATAGTCCGAAGCGCCGGCTTCAAGGCACTTCTCGCGATCGCCCTTCATCGCCTTCGCGGTCAGCGCGATGATCGGCAGCGCGCGCGATTCCGGATTGCTGCGGATCGCGCGCATCGTGTCGTAGCCGTCCATGCCGGGCATCATGATGTCCATCAGCACCAGATCAATCTCGCGATCGCTCGCCACTTTCTCGATCGCCTCCTGTCCGTTGCCGGCGCTGAGCACGCCCATGCCGTGGCGCTCGAGCACGCTCGAGAGCGCGAAGATATTGCGTACGTCATCGTCGACGACGAGCACGCGCTTGTGCTTGAGCGCTTCGTCCGATTCGTGCAGGCGCTGCACCATCTTCTGCTTTGCCGGCGGCAGGTTCGCAATCACGCGATGCAGGAACAGCGCCGTTTCGTCGAGCAAACGCTCAGGCGATTCCACACCCTTGATGATCACGCTCTTGGCCGCGCGGCGCAGGCGCCGATCCTCCTCGGCGCTGAGATCCTTGCCTGTGAACACCACGATCGGCACCAGATGCAGGCGCGGCTCCGACTCGATGCGATCCAGAAGCTCGAAGCCGCTCATGTCCGGCAGGCGCAGATCGAGAACGATGCAGTCGTAATCGTTCTTCAGCAGTTTCTCCAGCGCGTCCGCGCCGCTTATCGCAGCATCGATCGCCACGTCGTCGTGGCGGATCAGCTCCTCGATGCCGAGCCGCTCGCCGGCGTCGTCCTCGACGATCAGGAGCCGCTTGGTGCGCGGCAGCGTATAGAGGCGGATGCGCTCGAGCGCTTCGCCGATCGATTCGGATGTCGCCGGCTTTGCCAGATACGCGAACGCGCCACGCTCGAGGCTGTGATGGCGCTCCTCGTCGACGGTGACGATCTGCACGGGGATGTGGCGCGTCTGCGAATCCTGCTTCAGCTGCGCGAGCACGGCCCAGCCGAGCATGTCGGGCAGATAAATATCGAGCGATATCGCGCTTGGCTGATACTGGCGCGCCAGCCGAAGCGCCTCGGCGCCGCGATCGGCGATCAGCACGTTGAAACCGCGCGAGTGCGCAAGATCGCGCATGACGGTGGCATAGCGCGGATCGTCTTCGACGACGAGCAGCGTCGCACGCGCGCTGTCGAGCGCGTTGCGATCGTCGGCGACGGTTTCGATCACGGCCGCAGGAATGCCATCGGCCACCACGCGATGCAGATGCGAAGGCAGCGTGCGCTCGCGCGTTTCCGGGCCAAGGTAATTGAGCGGAAGGTACAGCGTGAACGTGCTGCCGCGCCCGACGGCGCTTCGAAGACGCAGCTCGCCGCCGAGGAGACCCGCGATCTCGCGGCTGATCGCGAGCCCGAGCCCCGTGCCGCCGTATTTGCGCGACGTGCCGGCGTCGGCCTGCTGAAACGCCTCGAACACGATGCGTTGCTTGTCCGGCGAAATGCCGATGCCGGTATCGGCAACCTCGAACGCGACCACCGTCGCCGTGTGATCGAGCACCGCGTGACCGGACGTCCAGCCGTCCGTCACGATGCGCGCCGACAAGCGCACGCTGCCGCGCTCGGTGAACTTCAGCGCATTGGAAAGAAGATTCTTCAGGATCTGCTGCAGTCGCTTGGGATCGGTCGTCAGCGAGCGGCCGACCGAGGAGTGGAAATCGACCGAGAAATCGAGGCCGCGGCGATCCGCCTCGTGGCGGAATCCGCGTTCGAGATTTTCGCGAAGGTGCGTAAAGGCGATCTCTTCGCTGTCGACCGTGACGGTGCCCGACTCGATCTTGGAAAGATCGAGAATGTCGCTGATGAGATGCAGAAGATCGGTGCCCGCCGCGTGGATCGTCTTGGCGAACTCGACCTGCCGATCGGAAAGATTCGTTTCCGGGTTCTCGGCCAGCTGCTGTCCGAGGATCAGGATGCTGTTGAGCGGAGTGCGCAGCTCGTGCGACATGTTCGCGAGGAACTCGGATTTGTAGCGCGATGTCAACGCAAGCTCGGCTGCTTTCTCTTCGAGCGCGAGGCGCGCCTGCTCGATCTGCTGGTTCTTCTGCTCGACCTCGGTCTTCTGCTCGGCCAGCAATGCCGCCTTGAGCGCGATTTCCTCGTTGGTCTGCTGCAATTCCTTCTGCTGCGATTGCAACTCGCCCGCAAGCTGCTGCGATTGCGCGAGCAGCGACTCGGTGCGCATCGACGCTTCGATCGTATTCAGCACGATGCCGATGCTGCCCGAGAGCTGCTCCAAAAACGCGCGCTGCGAATCGGTGAACTCGGTGAGCGAGGCGAGCTCGATCACGGCTTTCACTTGATCCTCGAACAGCACCGGCAGCACGATCACGCTTCGCGGCATCAGCTTCAGGAGACCTGACTGGATCTGGCCGACGCCGGGAGAAATGTCCTCGATCAGGATCATCTGCGCTTGCGCGGCGCATTGCCCGATCAAACCCTGACCGAATTCCAGCGTGCCCTCCGACGCGCTGCTGCCGGCATCGGCATAGCCGGCGAGCTTGCGAAGGCGCGGCCTGTGGCCCGATTCCTCGCCCTCGACCACATACATCAGCGCCTGCTGCGCGTTGACGAGCGGCGCGAGCTCGGACAGGAGCATGTTGCCGAGCGTGATCAGATCGCGCTGGCCCTGCATCATGCCGCTGAATTTCGCGAGATTGGTTTTGAGCCAATCCTGCTCGCGGCTCGTTTCCGTCGTCGCGCGCAGCGTGCCGATCATCGCGTTGATATTGTTTTTAAGATCCGCCACCTCGCCGCGCACGTCGACCTGGATCGAACGCGTGAGATCGCCTTGCGTCACCGCGGTTGCGACTTCCGCGATCGCGCGCACCTGTGTCGTCAGGTTCGCGGCGAGCTGATTCACGTTCGCCGTTAGATCCTTCCAGATGCCGGCGGTGCCAGGCACGTTGGCCTGCCCGCCGAGACGGCCTTCGACGCCGACTTCGCGCGCGACGGTCGTCACCTGATCGGCGAAGATCGCGAGGGTTTCGGTCATGCCGTTGATCGTGTCGGCGAGCTCGGCGATCTCGCCTTTCGCTTCGACGGTGAGCTTCTTGTGCAAATCGCCGGTTGCGACCGCGGTGACGACTTTCGCGATGCCGCGCACCTGTGTCGTCAGATTCGACGCCATCGAGTTCACGTTGTCGGTCAAATCCTTCCAGGTTCCGGCGACGCCGGGCACCTGCGCCTGACCGCCGAGCTTGCCTTCGGTGCCGACCTCGCGCGCGACGCGCGTCACTTCGGCGGCGAAGCCGTTCAACTGATCGACCATCGTGTTGATCGTGTTCTTGAGCTCGAGGATTTCTCCTTTCACGTCGACGCCGATCTTGCGCGAGAGATCGCCCTTGGCGACCGCGGTCGTCACCTCGGCGATGTTACGCACCTGCGACGTCAGGTTCGACGCCATCGCGTTCACCGAGTCGGTGAGATCCGCCCATGTTCCCGCGACGCCCGGCACCGCCGCCTGGCCGCCGAGCTTGCCTTCGGTGCCGACCTCGCGCGCAACGCGCGTCACTTCCGCAGCGAAGCCGTTCAGCTGATCGACCATCGTGTTGATCGTGTTCTTGAGCTCGAGGATTTCTCCTTTCACGTCGACGCCGATCTTGCGCGAGAGATCGCCGGTGGCGACCGCAGTGGTCACTTCGGCGATGTTGCGCACCTGCGCGGTCAGGTTCGACGCCATCGAGTTCACGTTGTCGGTCAAATCTTTCCACGTGCCGGCGATACCCGGCACCTGCGCCTGACCGCCGAGCTTGCCTTCGGTGCCGACCTCGCGCGCGACGCGCGTCACTTCGGCGGCGAAACCGTTGAGCTGATCGACCATCGTATTGACGGTGTCTTTGAGCGCGAGGATCTCGCCGCGCACGTCGACCGTGATCTTGCGCGAGAGATCGCCCTTCGCAACAGCCGTCGTCACTTCGGCGATGTTGCGCACCTGCGAAGTCAGGTTCGACGCCATCGCATTGACCGAATCGGTGAGATCGGCCCACGTGCCCGCGACGCCCGGCACGACTGCTTGTCCACCCAAGCGGCCTTCGGTGCCGACCTCGCGCGCGACGCGCGTCACTTCCGCCGCGAAGCCATTGAGCTGATCCACCATCGTGTTGATCGTGTTCTTGAGCTCGAGAATCTCGCCGCGCACGTCGACCGTGATCTTGCGCGAGAGATCGCCTTTCGCAACCGCCGTCGTCACCTCGGCGATGTTGCGCACCTGCGATGTCAGGTTCGACGCCATCGAGTTCACGTGATCGGTCAGATCCTTCCACGTGCCGGCGACGTCCGGCACTTCGGCCTGACCGCCGAGCTTGCCTTCGGTACCGACTTCGCGTGCGACGCGCGTCACTTCCGCCGCAAAGCCGTTCAGCTGATCGACCATCGTGTTGATCGTGTCTTTGAGCGCGAGAATCTCGCCGCGGACGTCCACCGTGATCTTGCGCGAGAGATCGCCTTTCGCAACCGCCGTCGTCACCTCCGCGATGTTGCGCACCTGCGAAGTGAGATTCGACGCCATCGCGTTGACCGAGTCGGTCAGATCCTTCCAGGTGCCGGCGACGCCGGGCACGATAGCCTGTCCACCGAGCTTGCCTTCGGTGCCGACCTCGCGCGCGACACGCGTCACCTCGGAGGCGAAACCGCGCAGCTGATCCACCATCGTGTTGATGGCTTCCTTGAGCTGCAGGATCTCGCCGCGCACGTCCACCGTGATCTTGCGCGACAAATCGCCGTTCGCGACCGCGATCGTCACTTCGGAAATGTTACGCACCTGCGCGGTCAGGTTCGACGCCATCTGGTTCACCGAATCGGTGAGCTCCTTCCAGACGCCGGACACGCCCTTGACCTTTGCCTGGCCGCCGAGGCGGCCCGCGGTACCGACTTCGAGCGCAACGCGCGTGACTTCCGAGGAAAACTCCGTCATCTGCTCGATCATGCGATTGACGATCGTCGCCGAACGCAGGAACTCGCCGAGCAGCGGACGGCCGTCGGCCTCGAGCGGAACCGAACGCGTAAGATCGCCTTTCGCGACGCCTGCCATCGCTTCGGTCATCGTTTCGACCGGCCTGATCAGATCGTCGATCAGCACGTTGACCGACTGCTCCATCTCGGCCCACGCGCCCTGACGATTCGCCGAAAGCAGGCGTTGCCGCGTGCGGCCTTTGCGCCCCACCTGCTCGCCGACGCGATTCAGATCGTGCGCGAGCCGCCGGTTTTGGCTCACGATCTCGTTGAAGCTCTCGGCGAGCTTGCCCGCGATGCCGTCCCAATGGCCGGGCAGCATGATCGAGAAATCGCCGGACCCGACCGCGCGCATGCCGGCCAGCAGCGCCTTCAGGCGTTCGGATTCCGAATCTGCTGTTTTGATGCTGCGCGCGCGCGACGATTTCGCTGCTGACACGGGAAGAGTCTCGCGTAGTGGCGATTCCGCGCCGACGCGGGAAAAACTACCACAAGCGCGTGATGGCGTGCGTCGATGTGCGAGCATGCCCCACGGCGAATGGTTGAGGCCGCTGTCCGCAGCATTCAGTTACGAGATCACGTCAACAGAAATCGACTTCGTACTCTTCGCAGCTCAATGTCTCAGAGTCCGTCGAAGCCGTCGGCGAAGATGACGTTCGCCGGACAAAGCATTGCACCGACGCCTCCGGCGCAAGGATCGCGCGAAGCGATGCCAGCGAGTGGGAATTCGACGCTGTCGCTGAGACCGTCGAGATCCGAATCCGGCAGCGTCGGATCGGTGCCGATGACGAGCTCGAATCCGTCGGGTAGATTGTCGCTGTCGCTATGTGTCGCCGGGTAGGCGTAGCCAAGCTTCTTCGGGCTGCTTGGCGGATACGCAGCCGTGTAGCTGTCCGCTTCGAACGCAGCGCGCTCGCTTTCGAGAAACGTTGCGCAGTCTTGATCGGCTATCTTGCAAGCGCGATAGAGTGCTTGCGTGCCCGACGGAATGCAGGCGGGCTCCGGGTCGCACGGCGCGTACGCGTAGCCTTGAATCGTGCGCAGGTTGTAGCCGTTGGCATGCGCGCCTTCGATGTCGGCTACGGTGGTGACGAGCAGGTAATCGCGGCCGTTCGCCTTGGGCTTGTCCATCAAATGCAGCGGAACGAGCGTCGGCCATTCGTTGCGCGGCCGCACGTCGGTGGTCAGCACGTAGATCGCGGCCAGTGGCGTGGGCGGGTTGGCTTCGTACGTATCCTCATCGTCGAGCGGATCGTCCTCGTCGTACGGGAACGCATAGCCCGGCACCTCCGGCTGAGTGCCAACGTTGGTGCCGCTCGGCTGCGTGTAGTTGTGCGCCTGCGTGATCATCAGCGAGCGGGCGTATTGCGGCGAGGTTGTCTCGGCGAAGTCCTTGGCGTAGGCGTCGCGAAGACGAAAGAGCGGCGTCGCGCGATTGCGCACCGTCGCGCCGGCCACTTTGCCAAGGACGGCACGGGTAGCAGCGGCCGCATCGGGAATGCCGTAGCCGACAAGCGGATTCCAAGATTGTCCCATCCTAGCTTGCGAGGCGGTTTGTGCGAGCACGGTGCGAATGCCCGGTTCGGTTCCGACAGGCGGGTCCGGTTCGCTCATCGGCAACAGCTGATTCGCGGACTTCAGTACACCCACCAGGCCCGCGATCTGCGGTGCAGACATCGAGGTGCCGGTGCACCAGCCGAGGCCATCGCCGTTCGCGGTGCCGTAAGGATCCCCGCATTGAATCTGATCGACCCATGAAGTGTCAGGATAAGTGGTCGACAGCACCGATTTGGCCGAGCCCAGGAGTTCTTGGCGCGCCGGGTAGATGCCGCCGATCGGATGGCTGACGTTGCTGGCGCATTCGCCGGTGTACGGCGACGGCGGACAGTTGGGCGCATCGTTCCAGAGCGCGAGGTTCGGCTGGAAGCCGCCGGCTGCGATCACGCGCGAGTCGCTGGCCGGGAAGTTGATCTGCTCGCCGCGATTGCCCGAGGACGCGATGAGGCCGACACTGCGTGTGGCCGCATAAGCGAGTGTGAGGCACATCGCGTGGTCGCGGTAAGAGGTGCATTTGAGGTTGTAGTTGGTATTGGGAACTCCAAAACTCATCGAGAGCGCTTGTGCTCCGGCGTCGACGGCTTCGACCTTGGCGCGATGGGCGCTATTGTCGTTAAAGAATGGCAGGATTTGGGGAGGCGACACCTGGGTATAGCAGCCAAGGTATGCGGTTCGGTATGCAGCAATGCCGCAAGATTTACAGGTGCCCTTCACTCCTTGACCGCTAGGGGCATTGGCGCCGAGCAAGCCTGCCACATGCGTGCCGTGGCCGATATGATCCGGAGATAGCATGGCGTCGATGGGTGTACACGGACTTGCGGGAATAAACATTGCCTTCGCTTCATCCAAATCTGACGGATCGAAGCCATTCTGCGAAGGCAGTCCTGTCAAGCCGACATCCTTCGAGGCGGCGAGGACAAAATTCCCACCCACATAGCTCGCGCCCTGGAATTGCCGCAAGCTCGGATGTTGCGTCGCCAAACCAAGATCGATCTGCGCGATCAGCGCATAGCCGCCGCCAGTGATCTGCCACGCGGCGTCGACCTCGAGCGAGTCGCGGCCGTACTGGCCGTTAACCCACGGAGCCGCTGCCCAGCCGATATCGGCTGAGCTGCTCGCATGGATCTCAGTCGCCAGCGGCACATCGGCGAACGCGACGTACGGATCGGCGCGTAACGCGGCCAGCGCTTCGGGAATATCATCGGACGAGGCGAATGTCGGCAGCAGATAGTCTTCGAGCTTGCGCCGCAGCGAGTGCGAATTGGCGTTCAGCCAGGTGCGGAAATCGCCGGTCGCGCGATCGGGCAGCAGGAAATCGCCGGCGACCGGGTCTTTCACGGAAAACGCTTGCAGCGGCGGCGCGGCGGCATGTGGGAACGTGTTGCAGTAGTCGACGACAGCTTGTGGTGTCGGCGCGCCGGGTACGTCTTTCAGGAGCACCAGAACCGTGCGGTTGTCCGGAGCGCCTTGGGCGTGCGCCAAAAATGGCGCGCCAGTGAGAACGATGAGTGATAGAACGGACGCGAAGCACCTTGCGAACATGACTTTCTCCTCTCAAAGAAGCGTTCGGGTGCGTTGCCGTCATGAGTCCGTTCGGCAAGCACGGCCTTCTTTGAGAGGGATACGAAATTAAAAGGCTAGGTCCGCCATTATTCAGAAATAGATATTTATTTTTGTACATCAATGGATGGAACGCGCACACCTGCAGATGCCTCTGCCATGGCGCCGATTAGCCCATCCAAAATCTTGGCTGCGGGATATGTTGCGCGCGCATTTGTGCGCCCGCGAGACCGACTAGCTACATCGTCGTCGCATCCGCAATGTCCAAATAGCAAGACCAGATATCAAGAGTAGCAATGCGAATAGAGAGAATTTATTAGAGGTCGGAACCTGTGCGGTTAGCGCTGCACCGGTGACAGTGAACGGGACTACCCCCAAAGTAATGATCGTGTAGCCAGAGACGAAATCTTCATAGAGGAAGTCAACCGTCAGCATATAGTCGCCGGGCGGGAAAGCGCCGATTGGTTCGGTCAATGTGCCAATGGGATAGAAGCAAAAATCCTCGAAATCTTCATGCACGCCGTATTCGATGATGCGGATCGCGTTGCCTTCTTGCGTAATTTGCGGATAACCGGGCAGGAAAACAGTTCCGTCGCACAGGCCACCACGAATATTGACCGACACGGTTTCGTTGGCTCGTGGCGCTGTCGGCGTGATCCAAGGCGGATCGATAAACGCTTGTGCACTTTGCGCAACGAACGTTAGTAAGAGGATCAACAGGTACCCGGCGTGATGCGTGCGCACTTTCCAGACAGCTAAGCCCGACACGAGGAGCAACAAGACGAAAAGTCCTGATGGACCGAACGCCGGAACGGGCGCGGCTGTCACCGCGCGGGTAACGGTGAACGGAATGACGCCCAACGTCGTGATCGCGTATCCGAACGGATAGTCCTCATAGAGGAAATCGACGGTCACCGTGTAATCGCCGGGCGGGAACGTGCCGATCGGTTCGGCACCTGTCCCGATCGGATAGACGCAACGCTCGTCGCCTTCCAAATAGTGATTGCCGTACTCAACGATGCGGATCGCATTGCCTTCTTGCGTGACTTGCGGATAGCTCGGGCTGAAAATAACTACATCGCAAATCCCCATGCGGGTGTTGACCGACACAACCTCACCCGCCCGCGGCTCCGCCGGCGTAATCCACGGCGGATCAACAAACGCCTGCGCCGCCGGCGCAACAAACCCCGACAACGCGATCGACAAGCGCATCGCCCAATGCTTGAACATTCCCCACTCCCCAGTGAGTGCGCAATCACTATAGTTCTGGCGCACCCCGCCTGTGCAGGCGGTATTTGCGTGACGCAGTTCTCCGGAAATGGCTGAACGAGACTGGTGCGACGCAGCACCGTATGTATTTTCCTCAACACAAAACGCCAGCGTCGGTGCCGATCTCAATGTCCGTTCGGGCTCGCTGGGAATGTGTATTCGTAGTGCTGGCCTATTAACTGCCGCGCGAAGGCTCCGAGCACTACAATTTGGAAATCAGAGCTCAAACCCATCGCGGAAAATCGTATCGTCGCTGGCAACCCCCTCGCCGCGCGCAATCACTTCGACTTCCGCCAGCGACGCGATCGCAAGGCCATGGAACGTGCCGCTCACCTGATCGAGATCGATGCGCACCGCGCGCGCGACGATATCGGCGAATGCGACGTCGGTGCCCGACACAGACACGTCGCTCGCGATCGACTGACCGACAAGATCGGTCGCGTCAACATCGGAATAGAGACGAACCGTCGCCTGCGCGACATGGATCGACGAATTTGCTTCGTCGCCCGGACGCGGATCGTAAAGACGCACGCTGCGCACGGTGATCGGCACCGGGAACACGAGCTTGATCCACTGGCCGTCTTGCGCTTGCGCAGGATCGGAATTCCAGTAACGCCAGATCTCGCCTTTCATCACGCGGCGGTCGATCAATCCGTTGTCGTAATCCGCATCGCGCGTGCTGGAGACGACGACTTCAGCGCCGGGCGCAAGATTGCTGAACTCGGCGTCCACATCACTCGCCGGCACCGGAATCTGGCTGTGACCTGCATGACAGCCGACGCAGCGCGCGTGCTCGCCTGCGCGACCGAAGTTCATGCCGGCGACGTGCGCGGCGCCGCGCCTGAACAGGAAATCCTGACCGACGCCGGTCAGCGGCACTTTATAACCGGTCGCGACGCTCGAACGAATCTGCTCGAACAGCGGCACGAACGCGGGCGCGTTCGATTGCACGACACGGCCGCCGGGTGCGATCGGCAATTCGTCGAGCAGGATCGGCCAATCCTGCTGGGGAAACGAGCCGGTCGAGCGGCGCTGGAAATCGGCGAAGAAACGGATGCTCGCGGCGCTGCCGACCGGGGGCGCGCTGACGATGTCGGTGTCGACCGGCGCGTTGAAATAGACGTTGAGATCGTCGAACACGAACGTGCCGTCGCGATCGTAAGGACCCGCACCGGTCGGCGGCAGAAAATCCGGATGCGGCGCGTTGTCCCAATCATCGCGGTAGATGTCCGGCAGCACCGGCGGCGGTGTGCGCACAGCGAGCGCTTTCGCGCGCAGCTCGCTGGTGCCGACGCCGAAGTTCGGATCGGAGAACGCGAGCTTCTCGCGGTTTGATCCGTCCGCGTTCATGACCCAGAGATCGTAATCTTGGTTCCAGTCGGTGGCCGCCGAATAGACGATGCGCGAGATGCCGAGCTCGGCCGGCGGCAACGCTTCGGGTTCGGCCGTATAGCCTTCCGGCGGCGGCGCGAAGATGCCGTACGAGTAGTTGCCCGGATTGTCGCCGTTCGCATAGGGACGTTGCGCGCCGTTCGCGTCGGTGTAGGCGAACACGCCGTTGACCGGCGCGTAGCGCGTCGCGATCGGCGCGCGCTGATATCGGCGAATGCCGCCGAAACCCGCAGCTTCGGTCATGTTGTACATCGGAAAGAAATTCGCGAGGAGCGAGCCGTCCGTATAGAAGCTGGCGCCGTAGATATGATCGGCCTCCTCGTCGCGGAACGTGCCGCTCCACATCGCAAGGCCAGTACCGTCGGGATTGATCGTCGCGATTTGCCACGCGTTACGGAAGAGATTGTCCGCGCCACCGACCTGGTTGTTGCGATCGGTCGTGAGGCCGAGATGATGCGCGTAGCACGGATCGGGATGCTGATCGGCCGACGCCTGGCAATCGGCGGTTTCCGTCGTCATCGCATCGCTCGCGAAACGGTGATTGCGCCACCAGCGCGCGTAGACGATCTTGCCGGTGACGGGATCGATCAGCGCGCGGTCCGCGCCGTTGCGTTCGGACGTGATGCGGTGCAGATGCGCGCCGTCCGCGTTCACGACCCAGAGATTCGACGCGCGCACGCCGCTGTAGTGGCCGTAGCCTGGCCAGCGCGTCGACGAGAACACGATGCGGCCGTCGGGAAGGAACGCGGGATCGTAGTCGTCGTACGCTTGGAAGGCGTCCTCGTCCCACGGTCCGAACTGCGAATAGTCGGCGACGATATCCGAGAACGTGAGTTGGCGAAGCGCGGTGCCGTCCGCGTTGATCAGATAAAGCCGCCACGCACCGATCGTGCGCGCCGGCGCGGTGTCGTAATTGCCGGCCGGAAGGCCCGCGAACGCGATCGTCGCGCCGTCCCAGGACACCGCGGGCGCATTGACGTCGATCAGCTGCAAGCTCGCGGCCGTCGGATTCGCCCCGTCGATGAGCGTGCGCACGCTGCCGTTGCTCTCGCGCACGCGCAAGTAGCCCGGCGCGGCCGGACGCACGCGCGAGTGCGCGCCGACGCCCGGAAGATCCTTCGCCGCATCCCAATAGATGCTGCCGTTCGCCGGAATCTGCCGCTGCACGAAGACCAGCGGCGGCACGTCCGGCGCGCCCGCGGTTGCGGCGACCGGAATCAGAAGGCCCACGGCGAGTTTCGCAATACTCCGCATGACGCCACCCCCGCGCGCATCTTCAGGCTGCGGCAGCGACGCCGTTGTGCGCGGATGCTCAGTATCGCACCGCATGATTGCAGCGGCCGTCGCAGAACGCATCGCCGGTGCTCGACGATATCCGTCGCGTCGCGCATAGTGCGCGCGCATCCGATTCGGGGTCGTCATGCACTTCATCGCCGCGCTCGCATTGTCCATTCCGCTCGCCGCCGCCGCGCAAGGGGCCGACGAGATCTTCCGCGACGGATTCGACATCCACGCGCCGATCGTGCTCTACACGGACATCGTGTCCGGCCCGAACAGCGGCGGCGAGAATGATGCCGGCGCGTATCTTTCGGTATTCGGCAAGAACTTCGGCGCAACAGGTTTAGGCTCGACGGTGAAGGTGTTCGTCGGCGGCGCGGAAGTCGGCAACTATCGTTATCTCGGGCCGTCGAAAGGCCGCAGCGATATCGAGCAGATCACCGTGCAAGTCGGCGCGCTCGGCAATCCGACACCCGGCGTCGCGTTGCCGATCACGGTCGTCGTCGACGGCACTCCGTCGAACACGGATCACGGCTTCACGATCAATCCCGGTCGCATGATCTTCGTCGATCCGGTCGACGGCGACGACGATACCGCCGAAGTCGGCAATATCGAAAAACCGTTCCGCCGCATCCAGACCGGCGGCGATTTCGGCGGCGGCGCGTGGGGCCAGGTTCGCGCTGGCGACACGCTCGTGCTGCGCGGCGGAACCTATGTCGATCAAGGGTTCGAAGATTATTTCGTCCGCTTCATGATCCGCGCCGACGGTGTGCCGGATCGAAGCTCGGGAACGCCGCCGACCGGCGCGCCGGGCACCGGGCCGATCACGATGATCGCGTATCCGAACGAAGATGCGTTCATCGACGCGAGCGCGGACAACAACCCCAGCGGCGCGCTCTCCGGCTTGAACGGCGAGAACTATCCGCTCGCCGGAAAATGGATCGTGATCGCAAACCTCCGCGTCGAAGGCGGCGGCTACGACGGGCCGATCAGCGAGGAGATCCACGGCGATCACTGGCGCATCGTCAACAACGAGCTCACCGCGACGACCGGCGTCACGTCGGGACCAAACCCTTCGCGCATGGCCGGCATCACCGGCAACGGCGAGGACGGCGCGTGGCTCGGCAATCACATCCACGACATCCGGGGCAGCGAGAACGAAGCGCACGGCATCTACATCGACGGCGACGGCTCGTACGACATCGGCTACAACTGGATTCACGACATCCACAGCGGCAAAGGCGTGCAGCTCTACGCGAACGGCGGCAACGGCTCGGACGTGATCAATCACGTCGCGATCCATCACAACCTGATCCGCGGCGTGACGCAGTTCGGCATCAACATCGCCGACGGCTCGCAAGACGACATCGCGATCTGGAACAACATCGTGCTCGACGCGGCAGTCGCGGGCCTGCGCTTCAATACGAACACGCTGCACGGTTGTCGCATCTACAACAACACGTTCTACAACAACAATACGCAGGACGGCGAAATCTACGGCGTCATCATGAACGACTGGGGCCTTCCGGCCGACGCGCTGGATCTGCGCAACAATATTTTCTGGGCGCGCGCGGGAACCTCGTACGCCGCGGGTTCGGTGGGCTTCGACGATGCGATCGGCACGATCGAGCGCAACTTATGGTTCGGCGGCGACGGCGACGCATCGTTCGATGCGAGCCCGGTGTTCGGCGATCCTCAGCTCGTCGATCCTGCCGCCGGCGATTTTCATATCGGCAACGCCACCAGCGCAGCCGTCGATGCCGGATCAGCATCGGCCGGCGCGCTGGTCACCGACGACTACGACATCACGACACCGCGGCCGCAAGGCAGCGGGATCGATATCGGCGCGTTCGAGTTTCGCCCATAGTCGCTACTTTGCCGCCGCCACCGGCGTGTGCTGCGAATACCACGCATGCCACCGCCCGCCTTCGTAATAGAACACGTCGATCGATGTATCTCCACTGCCCGCATCGGTCACGATCGCCGCATTGTCTCGCACGACGATCTTCGCCGGATGATCCGGTGTCTGCGGCGCCATCTTCTGAGCCGCGATCTTCTTCGAGAGCGCGATGATCTCCGCCTTCGGCCGCGGATTGCCGCTGTGGCCGACCGAGACGTAAGCCGGGTCGAGCAGCGTATCGAGATACGCCTCGTCGCCGCCGATGAACGCTTTCTGCCAGTGCGCCTCCACCGCGCGCACGCCTTCGATGCTGCGCTCGGTTTCGGGCGCGTCCGCGGCGAATGCGGCCCACGACACCAGCGCGAGGCAACCGACCATCCATTGCTGTGACCGCATGTTCGACTCCTGTTGTAAAGGGCTCGTTCGTGACCTGTGTCGGCGCCGCGGGTTCCGTTCTTCGCAATCGATGTTGCGCCGATGCGACGCGTCCGTGCGCCGTGACGAGAGCGCATCGCGATCAACCGATCATGCGTTCGTAGCGAAATCGGAATGATTTGAGCATGCGCACGCGGCCGCGGCGATGCGAGAGTGCTTGTCCGTTCGCAGCCCTGAGATTCCCATGCCGGACTCCCTGCTCATCGTCGTCGGCTCGCTCGTCCCGCTGTTCGCATTCACCTTGGCGCTCGCCGCCGGACACACCAACCCGAACGACGTGATCGGCACGCCGATCGGCAGCGACCTCATGCTCGACACGAGCTTCGGCGACAGCGGCTCGGCGATCATGAATTTCAACGACGCGAACGGCACCTGGGATGAACCCGTGCGCGTGATCGCGGCGGCGGACGGCGGGCTCTGGGTCGTCGGCTTCCATCGGCCCGACGATATCGGCAATGACGGCCTGGCGATCGCCAAGCTCGGCGCCGACGGCGCGCCCGATCCCGCGTATGGCACGAACGGCCAGCGCGTTGCGGCGGCGGGCGTCACTTATATCAACGATGCGATTCTCGGCGACGACGGACGCTTCTACGTCGCAGGCCAATATCAAGCCACACCGAGCGACGCCATCGAGTTCGGCATCGGCTGCGTCGAGACCGACGGCGAGCCGTGTGCGGATTTCGGCGACGGCGGCAGCGTCGCTGTCGCGATGGCTGCCGCAGGCTTCAGCAGCGGCGCCGCGCGCGTGCTCTATCGCGACGGTGCGCTGTACGCGATCGGCAACACCGATCCCGGCGGCGGCGACTTCGGACACAGCAGCGCGATCGCGGTCGCCAAGCTCGACGCGGCGACCGGCGCGCTCGATCCGGCGTTCGGCAATGCCGGCGGCGGCGGCGCGGGCAAATCGATGTTCGATTTGAACCTTTTTCCCGCCGGGCTCGACTACGCGTACGACGCGGCGTTCGGCGTCAACGGCAGCGGCGATTCGGTCGTGCTGATCGGAGGCTCCGCGCAAACGACCGACAATCAAAGCAGCGCCGCGTACGTGCTCGCGTTCGATCCGACGACGGGCGAGCTCGACGCGAGCTTCGGCAACGCCGGCGTCACCTATCTTCCGATCCAGGTCGGCGCGCATCTCGATCAAGTCAGCACAACCGCAATCGCCGTGCGCGCCGACGGGCGCATTCTCGTCGCCGGCAACGCGAATCACGACGACGCGGATTTCAACATCACCAATGACGTGCTGCTCGCCGCGCTGAAGCCCGATGGCAGCCTCGACGGTGATTTCAGCGGTGGCGGCCTCGCCCACGTCAACGTCGGCTTCAACACCGAAACCACCGCGATCGCGCTCAGAGCGAACGGCGATCTCGTCGTGACGGTGCAGAGCAACGGCCTCCTGCCGGATGAGTACGAGCCATTCAATCTGCAATCGGTCATCGAGTTCGACGCGAACGGCGCAGGACCGATCGCGACGACGTCGCTGCTATTCGCTTCCGACCCCGAGCAATCACCGCTCGGACGGCCGAAGTCGGTGATCATCGATACGAACGATCGCGTCGTCGTCGCCGGGCTTCGCTTGTGGGGCTACACGAACTGGCCCGTACCCGATTTCGATTTCACCGCGACGCGGCTCGTACGCGATACGATCTTCGCGAACGGGTTCGAGGCCGAGTGATCACGGCGCTTTCGAGTCCTCGTCGAGCAATCCATGTCGCCGGTGCCAGTCCGCGAGCGATTCGCTCGGGAATCGCGCGTAATGCGCATCGTGCTTGCCGCGTCTGGGCTCGCACCACGGCGCCTTGAAATCGAGACAAAGATGCACGCGCTCGGGTGGCTTGGGCAGCGGCGTGTCGATCGCTGAGGCGTGCGGATGCACCAGATCGGGCCACTCCGGATCGTAAAGCCATAGCGCGCTGCCGCAGCGTTTGCAGAAATGCCGGCGGCCGCTGCTCGTGTAGCGCTGGCCGTCTTCTTCGATCCGCGCGCGATAGACGCCGATATGCTCGCGGCCTTCGACCTTCAGCGTCTTCTTCCACGCGCCAAGATTGATCGCGTAGCCGCCACCGCCGTTCGTCTTGCGGCAGATCGAGCAATAACAGCGCTGATACGGCACCGGCGCGTACGCATCGCACGAAAAGCGCACGCGGCGGCAGTGGCACGATCCTTCGATATGCATAGCGGTCTCCTACGCTGGATTCATCCGCAATAACTCCGCGCTCCAACTACTCGCCCGCGAGCGCCGCGATCTTCAGCACCGTGTTCCAGTTGCGCGCAGTGCCCGCGAAGCCGAGCGAGCGATCGAGCAGCGCCGCGGTGAGCTTCGAGCGGCCGATGCCTTCGGGGTAGACGAGATACGCTTCGCGCCCGCGCACTTCGATCGATTCGGGACCTTTGTACGCGGCGCGGAGCGCTTTCACCGACGCCGCGGTCGGCGCCCCTTTGATCGTCAGCACCAGAAGATGCGCGGGATCGCTCTTCGCTTCGGCCGGAAACGGATTGCGTTCGATGATGTCGTCCCATTCGGCGGCCGTGCGCACCATGAACGTGACCGGCTTGCCGAAATGCCGAGCCGCTTCGGCTTCGAGTTTCTTTTCGAGCGCCGCGGGCGTCGTCCCCGCCTTGACGCCGAACACCGCGTTGCCGCTTTGCATCAGCGTGCGTGGATTGTCGAAGCCGAGTTTGCCGAGCATTGCGCGCAGCTGTGCCATCGACACCATCGTGCCGCCGCCGAGATTCACTGCGCGCATCAGCGCGATGTGCCTATTCATGGCCATCACCGGCGCTCGTAGACGCCTTCTTTCTGCATCGCATCCATCGCGGCGTGGAGCTTTTGCGCGTTCGAACGCGAGATGCTCGCGCGCGAGACGAAATCGTCGAGACTCTGGAAAGGCCCTGCGCTTCGCCGATTCGCCACCGCGCGCACTGCGGCGGCCGCATCGATGCCCGGCAGCGTGAGCAGATATTCGGCTTCGGCGGTATTGAGATTCACCGCGAGCTTCGCATCGTCGCCACTCTTGGCGGCATCGTTGCCGAAGAGCCAGAGGTTCGGGCCGAGCGCATCGTCGAGCTTGTCAGGCGATGCGATCACAGCCTCGCGCACGTCGCCGATCGCCTTCCTCGACGATGCGAGCGCATCGACGAACGCCTTCATATCGCCGAGCCGGCCTTTCTCGGCGAGCGCTTCGGTGGTCGGGCCGATGTGCGCATCGGTGGTGGCGGCATAGGTCGTATCGACGACGAGCCCGACGACGCGCGCCGCGTCTTGCGGATACAGCGTCGCATAGCGCTGGACGAGCCGCAGGAATACAGGCGCATCGGGTTCGAGGCCGTCCGCGTTCAACGCATGCAATGCCGCGAACAGGCGCGAATACGTTTGCACCAGCGCGGCCTTGTCGCCATCGCCCGAGGCGAGCCAGCGATAGAACAAGGTCGCGATGACGCCTTCGGACGCCATCATCTGATTGCCGTTCTTGAGTCGCGCGGTATCGAACAGCGAGCTCAAATCGCGCCGCGCGACGGCGCTGTCCGTGCCCGGCAGCGGAAGTTGCGCCTGCACGAAGACATTGCGGCGCACGCCGTCGATGCGCCCGGTGCGGTCGATGTTGCTGAGCCAGTAGCCGAGGAACGGCTTCGATTGAATCCCAAGATCGGTCGCGTGCAGCGTCTGATTGCGTGTCAAGCGACGCGCCAAGCCTTGAAAGTGCGTCGCGAATCCTTCGTCGAACGCGGTCGAGTAGTCCGTGATCGTCAGGCTCGCATGCGGTGTGCGCGAGTAGCCTTTCGGCAGGCTCGGCAACAGGCGGCGCAGGAACACGTGCCCGATCTCGTGCGCGAAGATTTCCTCGAAATCGCCGCTGCTGACGCTGTTTGGATCGACGATGAGATCGACGAACGGATCGTCGACATAGCGCTGCATATCGCCGTCGACCAGCCAGAATCCCTGGCGCGCGAAACCGCCTTCTTCCTCGGAGAGATAAAGCCAGGTCGGCACCGGCTTATCGATTCCGGCCGCGCGCTGCGCCGCTTCGTCGAGCGCGAGCATCGTCGCTGTGAAACCGTCCGTGCTTTCGCGCTGCACGAGATCATAAATCTCGCCTCTTCGCATGCGCGAGAACACCGGCGCCGGCCGCCCTTGCGGATCGGCTTTCTCTCGCGGCTGGCCGTTCTCCAGCACCGGCGACAGAAGCGCCAATTCCGCGGCGTTCGCTGACGCGGCGAAAAATAGGCAAACAAGCAAAATACGCACGATAGTCATGGCTCCTCCCCTTTACAGTTACCCTGACTCCTCGCAGCTTAGCGTGGACACTCTCGCGCGGCGACATTACGCTCGGCACAGGCGCAAGCTTTTGGTGAATGACAGGAGACGAGTCATGTCCGATGTGAGCGCGTTCTGGTCGCGATGGTCGCCGGTTCTGCTGAGCCTCTTGAGGATCGTCACGGCTTTCCTCTTTATGCAGCACGGCGCGCAGAAGCTGTTCGGCTTTCCCGGCGCTGGCGATCACAAGGTCGAAATCGCCTCGCTGATGGGCGTCGCCGGCATTCTCGAATTCTTCGGGGGCGGCCTCGTGCTGATCGGGCTCTTCACACGGCCGGTCGCGTTCCTGCTCGCCGGCGAAATGGCGTTCGCTTATTTCATGGCGCACGCGCCGCAAGGATTCTGGCCCGTTTTGAATCAGGGCGAAGCGGCGGTGATGTACTGCTTCATCTTCCTTTATCTATCGGCCGCCGGCGGCGGCGCGTGGAGCGTCGACGGAATCTTGCGGCGGCGATAACGAAGCGATGCGCCAGCGCGCCGGCGTGTCGCCGGTCAGGCGTTTCACTTCGCGCGTCATGTGCGCCTGATCGCAGAAACCGGCGCCTGCCGCGACGTCGCACAGACGTTCGCGCGTTTCGATCACGCTGAGCCACGCGCGACGCGCCTTGAGCTCAGCGCCGAAGCGCGCGGGCGATACGCTGAAGCTTCGCGTGAAGCTCCGCGTCGCCGCTTCGCGCGCGACGCCGGCGCATTCGGCCCAGTCGCCGATGCAAAGATCCGGATCGTGCGCGACATCGATCGCAAGCCGATCGCCGATGCGATCGATGCTTCGTTCGACCGGCGCGCCGTCGCGGACCGCGGCGACGAGCAGCCGCGATGCGAGCGCGATATCGCCGCGCGCGGCTCTCAAGATCTCATCCGCACCCTCGATCCGGAACACGCCGCCGAGCCCGCCGTCGCGCGGCCACGGCAAACGCAGGATGCACACGCCACGGCTCAGCATCCGGTTCACGTGGCAATCGAGCGTCGGCTGCACGAGCACGTCGCCCGCCCGCACGCGAAGCCGCCCGGCATAACTGGCCTGCTCGTACGCGCCTTCGAGCACCAGCGTCGCGTAGGCGGCGAGATGCCGGTGGCGCGGAACGTTCTCTGCCGCCGGAATCTTCTCGATCGCGAAGCGGATCCGCCGGAATTCGACGCCGTTGCCCATGCGCAGATCAGACGCCAGCCGCGGCGCGCGCGACTGTGCCATTCGTACCGGGACGAAGGTCACAATCGTTCAATCGCGTCGCCCGTGGCGGCGCTACGCTAGCAGGAATCACCGAAACGAGCGCACATCGCATGATTTCCCGGAGACGATTTCTCGCAGCCGCCGCCGCATTCGGCGCAGTCGCGGTCACCGCTTGCACGCACGCGACGCGATCGACACTCGCGTGGCGCGAGCGTCGCGATCTTTATCCCGAAGGCGTGGCGTCGGGCGATCCCACGTCCGACGGCATGCTCCTGTGGACACGGCGGCCTTACGCCGATGGCCGCGCGAGCGCGGTGCTCACGGTCGAGATCGCCGAAGACGCGGCGTTCGAACACGTCATCGCGACGAGGCAGGCGACGATCTCAGCGGCTTCGGACTGGACTTGCCGAGCGCTCGTCGGCGGCCTCAAACCCGCGCACGAATACTGGTATCGCTTCAGCGACTCCGACGGCGCCGGCAGCCGCATCGGCCGCACGCTCACCGCGCCGGCCGACGACGACCCGCGTCCGGTGCGCTTCGCGTTCGTCTCGTGCCAGAACGTGAACTGCGGTGCGCAGAACGCGTATCGGCGGATGATTCACGAAGATCAACGCGCGACGCCGGAGGAAAAACTCGGCTTCGTGCTGCACCTCGGCGATTTCATCTACGAGCTGGTCTGGTATCCCGAAGACCGGCAGGACATGTACGACCGCAAGATCCGCGACTTCGTGCGCTATGCGAGCGGCGAGAAGGTTTCGGATTTCCATATTCCGACGACACTCGACGATTATCGCGCGGTCTATCGCGCGTATCTGCACGATCCGGAATTGCAGGACGCGCGCGCGTATTTCCCGTTCGTGTCGATGTGGGACAACCACGAGTTCAGCTGGCTCGGCTGGCAATCGCTGCAGAAGTTCGAGGGCAAGACGCGGCCCGCGCAAAGCCGCAAGGTCGCGGCGAATCAGGCGTGGTTCGAATATCTTCCCGCGCGCATCAAGAAGCCGAGCGCGGGTCTCGATCGCTTCGATCCACCGGCGGTCGCCGACGTTCCGGTCACCGAGTTCGACGAGCACGGCCTCGGCCGCGAGCCGAACAACCTTGCCGCGCTCGCGAGCCTCACGGGTTATCGAGCGCTCCGCTACGGACGCAACGTCGATCTCATCATCACCGATCAGCACAGCTACCGATCCGAGGAGCCGACCGATCGCGCGGAAGCGGCGCCTTTGTCGAGCAATGATTTCCCGGATTTCTTTCCAGAAGACGCGCAGCGCATCCTCGACGCGGGGCGCGCTTACGACAACGGCCATCCGCCCGCGACGATCCGCTACGGTTCGACCGAGATCGCGAACTACCGCAAGGACGATCCGCCGCAGACGCTGCTCGGCGCCGAGCAGAAAGCGTGGTTTCTCGATCGCCTGAAGAGCTCGCGCGCGACCTGGAAAGTCTGGGGCAACACGGCCGGCACGCTCGACATGCGCGCTGATCCGCAGAATCTTCCGGCCGGCCTCACGGTGCCGTGGCCCAGCGGCGGCTACGCGGGTTTCGGCGGCGGCGATCACAGCAGCGCGTATGTCGAGCGCGCGGAAATCTACGATGTCCTCGCGCGCGAGCGCATCACCGGCTTTGCGACGATCGCGGGTGATCGTCATAGTTTCTGGGCGGGCTACGCAGCGAAATCATTGCCGCCGGAATCGTTCGAGCCGGTCGGCGTCGCGTTCATCACGGGATCGATCTCTGCGCCCGGCATGATCGAGGCGATGGAGCACAAGTTTCCGAAGCAGCATCCGCTGCGGCCGCTCTTCATCGCCGATCGCGGCGCGACGCCCGAGCCTGCCGCGAACCTGTTGCTGCATCACGGCGTGCGGACTTGTCTCGATTACGCGAAGAACGGCGATCTCGCCAAGGCGAAGGCGCTCGCCAATCCCGACAACGCGCCGCATGTTGCGTTCGTCGATATGGGCGGACATGGCTATTCGGTGGTGCGCGCGTCGACTGCGAGCTTCGATGTCGAGTTCGTTTGCATTCCGCGGCCGATCGAGCGGAACGAAGGCGCGGACGGCGGGCCGTTGCGCTATCGAGTGGTGCATCGCGCGAAGCTGTGGAGCGCGGGTGAGAAACCTGTGCTGGAGCAGCAAGTCATCGAGGGCGACGCTCGATTCTCGACTTGATTTTCCCTTCTCCCGCTTGCGGGAAAGGTGCCGGAGGCGATGAGGGCAAGCTGGCAGAGCCTTCCCTCATCCGCGCCTTTGGCGCGACCTCTCCCGCGCAGCGGGAGAGGTGACGATCCGCGACATCAATTGCTATCGAATCCGTCGCTGAAGATCTCGTCCGGCTGCGTGATGATCTGCAGCGAGACGCTCGTCGCATCGTAGCTCAGCGTTCCGTACACACCGGGCGGCAGCTCGATGTAATCGAATTGCCCGTCGATCGTACCGGCCGTGAGTACCGCGTACGTCGTACCGATCGGCGGCGTGCCTCCGTTGAAATCGACCGCGAACGTGCCGCCCAGATGTGCGGTGCCGTCGACGACGAGAAGACCGGATTGCGTCGAGGTCGGATCGGCCACGATGCGCATTGCGCCGCTGGTCGCGAACGTCGCATCGCCGCTGACCGTGAGCGGAAGGAACGGCCACGAGAAGTCACCCGGTGCGACGGCGCCTTGCTGCACCGAAAGTGCCGCAACCGTGCCGGTGCCGATCAGCGTGCCGCCGTTCGTGACGACGGTGCTGTGAGCGAGCGTGCCGTCGATGTCGAACGTGCCGCTGTTGATCGTCGTGTCGCCCGCGTAGGTGTATGCGGCGGGCATTATCAGCGTGCCGGTGCCTGCGATCGTGAGACCGCGCGTGTTCGTGCTGTTCGCAGAGTCGCTGCCGTGCTCGTCGGCAATGTCGTCGCCGATCAGGAAAGACAGCCCGTCGCCGAGATCGAACGTGACCGTGCCCGTCGCGCCTTCGAGGAAGAGGCCCGCGCCCCAGCCTTGTCCCGCGGTCGCGCCGTCGATATTGCAGCAGCCGGGCGCACCGCCGACAGCGCTGCCGGCACCGACACCGCCGTTGCCGCGGATCGTGACGGTTCCGCCGTCCATCACGAACACCGCGCCGCCCATGCCCGCACCACCACCGGACGCAGAGGCGAAAAGCCCCTGCCCGCCGCCGTTGCCGCCACCGAATCCGCCGACGCCGTCGGTCGCTCCGCCACCGCCGCCGAAGCCGCCGTTGCCGCTGAAATCGCCGCCGCCACCACCGAAACCGCCATCGCCGGCGATTCCGCCGCCGCCGCCGAAACCACCGTGACCGCCACCGCCGTCGCCACCGCCGCCGCCGAAGCCGCCGTTGCCCGCAACCGCGCCATAGAGTCCGGCGCATCCGCCGCCGCCACCGAAGCCGCCATCGCCGCCGGCGCCGCCTTCGTCGTTCGACACATCACCGAAGGCGCCGTTGGCGCCGGCGAAGCCGCCGCCGCCACCGCCGCTATTGCTGCTGGAATTGTCGCCGCCGCCGCCGCCGCCGTTCGCACCGCCGGGCGTCGAATCGCCCGCAGCGCCAGCGCTGCCGCTCAAGCCGAACACCGAAAATCCATTCGCACCGGCCGGCGGATCCTCTCCGCCACCCGCGCCACCGTCGCCCGAATAGCCGCCGCCACCGCCGCCGCCGGAGCCTCCGTTCTGGTTGGTCTCCCCGCCCGCGCCGAACAATCCGCCGCCGCCGCCGCCGTAGCTGTCGCCGTAGAGACCGCCGCCGCCGCCGCCGTGAGTGCCGCCCGCGTTGCCGCCCATGCCGCCGCCACCGCCGCGTTCGGCGCCGTTGCCGGGGCCACCGCTCGCGGTGTTGGCGTCGAATGTCACGGTGTCGAGTGTCACGTCCGCCGAGCCGCCGACGAAGAGCGCGCCGCCCGCGCCCATGCCGCCGCCACCTGCGCCGCTGCTGACGCCGCCTTGCGCTAAACCATTGCGCAGCGTCAGGTTCTCGATCTTCACTGCAATGCGACCGGCGATCGCGCTGTCCGGGAACTCCGTCGCCAGCTGATCCTTCGTCGGCAGATCGACGCCAACGAAGAGGAGGCGATATTGACTCGCACCATCGAGCACGTAGCTACCACCGTCGATCGTCACGTTGCTGAGGACCAGCGGCAGCGGTCCTTCCAAAGTGATGTCGGAGGTCATCGTGATCGTGTGCGGCGTCGTGCGCGAGTCGGCCGCGTTGGCGCCGTTGATCGCCTGCACTAAAGATGCGTAATCGCTGGCCGTGAAATCGTCCGCGTGCGCGGCGCCCGCGGCGAGCACCGCTGCGATCGCGAGAGTCAGACGCGTGCGATGGGCAACGCGCCGAGCGCGAACTGTATCGGAAACCTTCATTGGCAACGCCCTCTTCGATGGACGCGCCATGCTAGCCAGCGGCCTCGCAGGGAGGCTTGAAGAAACGATCAAGGATCGATCAAGACGCCGCGACAACGCGGTTCTCGTGCGCTACGGCGGATCGAATCCGTCGCTGAACAAGAGGTCGCGCTGCACCTCGACCGCGCCGACGTCGCAGGCGGAATCGCCGTTGTCGTCGCCGTCGACCGGCCGCGGCGAGCCGCGTTGATCGGTCGGCGGGCAAGCCGGCGCTTGCGCGGTGTCGATCGCGGCGGCGCCCGGAAGATGCGTGCGTGTGAAGCCGCCGTTGTCGGCCAGCGGGCCGAGCTCGGGATCGGCGTCGAGCTGGTCGGACGGCTGATCGTCCAGATGGCAGCGCGCCGAATCGCCGATGATGTTGCCGCCGTCCGAGGTCGCGTTGCTGCAATCGTCGGCGATGAAGCCCGGGCCGTTGCCCGAGAGGATCGTATTGCTGAGGAAGGTGAGACCAAAGCCGCCGTGCACGTCCTGGATGCCGCCGATGTTGGAGATGCTGTTACTCGGTCCGTTCCCGGTGACGGTGCAATGGACCAGCGTCAGATGCGAGCCGCCGTCGTTCATGATCGCGCCGGGATTGCCGCGGTTGCCGCTGATCGTGACGTTCTCGAGCAAGGTATCCGCATCGAGGTTCAGCAGCATCGCGCCTGAGAAGCGCGCTTCGTTGTCGCTGATCAGGCTGCGGCGGATCGTGATCGGCGCGAAATCCGATTCGATGGCGCCGGCGAAGTCGGCGAGATTGCCGCTCAACTCGCTGTCGGAAAGATCGAGGCAAGCGCCCGCGCCGTCGAGATGCACCGCGGCGGTCGCCCAGGCCGAGCCGGTTTCGGCCGTATCGCGGTTGTCGAGTATGCGTACGTGATTTCCAGTCACGCAGCCCTGTGCATGGATCGCGATGCCGCCGGTTTTGCTGGCGAGATGGTTGTCGCGCAGCACGACATCGTCGAGGAACGTCGTGACGCCGGCCGCGGTGCGCAAACCCGCGCCCGCAGGTTCCAGCGCCTGGCCGGTGAGCGCGCCGTTCCGGATCGTCAGCGCCTGGAAATGGACCGTGCCCGCGTGCGCGTCGAACACGCGATCGAGCGCACCGCCGTCGACGATCGTTTCGTCCCCGCCGGCGCCGATGATCGTCACGTCATCGTCGATATCGAAATCGCCGCTCGCACCTGCGTCATCGTCGCCGGCGATCGTGATCGCGAAGACGCCGGCCGGCAAAGCGATCGTGTCGGCGCCTTGCAAAGCGTTCGATTCCTGGATCGCCGCACGCAGGCTGCAATCGCCGTCCGCGTCGGCACAGACGCCGTCGCCGGGATTCGCGTCGGGAGCATCGATCGCGGTATCGACGGTGAAATCCGCTGCGTGTGCACAGAACGGCAACGCCAACGCGACGGCAACAGCAAATACCGAGAGACGATCCATTGGAATCCCCGACGATCCGCGCGATGATTTTCGCCGATCGCTTCGGCGCGCCGCGAGGTGGTTTTCACCCAGACGCGAGCCGGCACGTTGTGCGCGTGCGCCGATCGGGAGCGCCGGCGCGTCGTCCTGCGCTATCGTGCGCATCGTAGGTACGCTGACGGGGAATCGCCTATGACGCTCGTTCGCACGCTACTTGCCTTTACCGCGTTTCTTGCGGCACCCTCTTTCGCGAAAGATCCGGCGCCCGCGCCGAAAGCGCCCGCCGGTTGCACATCGGCCGAATCGCGCCAGTTCGATTTCTGGATCGGCGATTGGAACGTGATCAATCCCACCGGCAAAGTCGCCGGACACAATCGCATCGAATCGATTCTCGGCGGCTGCGCGCTCGCCGAGCACTGGAGCGGCGAAACCGGCACGGACGGCAAGAGCTACAACGCCTACGACACCGAGGCGAAAGTCTGGCGCCAGTTCTGGGTCGACGCCCAAGGCGGCGTGGCCGAGCTCGAAGGCAAGCTCGTCGGCGGCAAGATGATTCTGCAATCGCGCAAGCCTGGCAAGCGCGTCAGTCGCATCACTTGGACGCCGAACGCGGACGGCACCGTGCGGCAGCTGTGGGAAACGACGGAAGACGGCGGCGCGAACTGGAAAACGGCGTTCGACGGGATGTATCAGCGCACGCGCTAGCGGCGAGGCAAGACGCGCGCGGCTTGCCATGCTGCCGCGCCGAGCCAGATTAGAATCATCACGATCAGCGCCTTCTGTACAAGGCCGCGTGGCCATTGCCGATTCAACACGTTCACCCATAGTGCCGCGAACGCGAGCGCTGCGAGGATCAACCGCGCCAATCGTCCATTCGCGAACGACGCATCGCGCCACCAGCGCACCGACTGCAGCAGCATCGCGACCGTGACGCAGAGGAACGTCGTTTGCGCGGCGACGCCGTGGACGAAGCGCGCGAAATCGGCGTGAGGGCCGTCGATGCTGAGCGGTGCCGTCGCGGCGACCGGAATCAACGCGACGCCGGCGGCGACGAAGAGCAGCGCAGGCGCTTCGCTGCGATGCGTCGTGTCGCTGGCGCGAAACGTCGCCCACGCAAGCGCGATCAGGCCGACGGCGAGCATGTAGTAGACCGCGCGCACGATGCCGCCGAAGTCGCCGGTCAAATACATACTGAGCGGCGCGTTCGCCGGTGCGAGATCGGAGCGGAGGAACTGCACGGCCGTGCAGACGAGCGCGAAGGCGACGACCGCGGCCAACGCGAACAGCGCGGTCGCGTGATCGAGATCGTTCTTGCGCGAGTCAGTCAAGGCGTCATTCGTCGCTGACGAGCCCAGTGTCCAGCGCACGAGCCTGATTCTGGAAAATCGCCATCGCCGTGCTCATGCGCTTGAAGCCGAGTTTCTTGTAGAAGCCTTCCTTGCCTGGATTCGCGTACAGGATGATCTTGCGATGGCCCGCGGACATGTCCTTGAGCTTCGTAATGATCTCCTTGCCGAGACCGGTGCCTTGGAAATCCGGATGCACCGCGACATCGCAAAGATACGAGCAGTCGACGCCGTCGGCCAATGCGCGGCCGACGCCGATCAGCTTTCCGCCATCGAACACGAAGCACTTGTAACGGCTGTTCGAGAACGCGATTTCGAGATCGACCGGCTTCTTCTCGCCGAGCGGAGCGATGCGATAGAGCGCGGACAATTCGTCCCAGTCGATCGCATCCTGCTCGAAGATCCAGTTCATAGCGCGCGCGATCATTTCGCGGCGCGCTGACTGAACGCGACGCTGCCGAGAATCACCGCGCACGAGATCGCCATCGTCAACGTCAGCGGCTCGCCGAGCAGGAGCCACGCCCAGGCGACGCCGAACAGCGGAATCAGATACGTCACCGTCGACGCGCGGCTTGCGCCGATGCGCGCGATCAGCCGGTAGTACATCACGAACGCGAAGCCCGTGCAGACGATGCCGAGCGCGCCGGCGCAGAGCCACGAGTTGAGCGGAATCGTGGTCGTCGGCCAGTTCGCGATCGCGAATGGCAACGTCAGCAGCGTCGACGCGCCGAGCGTCGCCGACGCGAGCGCCGCAGGCGGCAAACCCGTCAAATGACGCCGCGCGAGATTGATGCCGACGCCATACAGAAACGAAGCCGCACAACCCGCCATCACCGCGAGCCCGATGCTCGCACCTGCGGTCTTACCGCTCGCCAGCACGACGACGCCGGCGAAACCCGCGAGCAGCGCGATGGCGCGCCGCGTGCCGATCTTCTCGCCGAAGAAAAGAAAGCCAACCAACGCCGTGAACAGCACCGTCATCGCATTCGTGATCGCGCCGATGCCGGCCGGTGCGCGCTCCGCGGCCCATGCGAACAAGAGAAATGGTGTCGCCGAATTGATCGCACCGATCAGCGCGAGCATCGGCCAGCGCTTCAGCGGAAACTCCGCGCGTGCGCGCCAGAGAAACGGCAGCAGCACGAGCGAGCCGAGCGCGAGGCGCACTTCGACCAGCGCGAACGGACCGAAATCCTTCGCCGCGACACGCATGAAGAGGAACGACGCACCCCAGATCGCACCGAGTAACGCCAATTCGAGCGGCGTCACCCATGCGCGTTCGTGATCGGGAGGTACGGTCACGGCTGCATTCATTCCATTACTCCCCACTGGATTGCTCTCCCGCGGCGGAGAGGCGATGTGCTGACGTGCGGTCCGACGCACGGCAATACAATACCCGCGCGAGTGGCCCTTGTGACGCTCCGGTTCCTGTCAATTCGAGAGAACCAGTTTCGGCTCGACGGGAAGCTCGCGCAGAAACCGCGCGACGATCGCGGCCGCTTCGACGGGACGAGCCTGGAGCAATAGATGAGGTCCATCCATCGTCAGCGAGATGACGCGCGAAAACGCACGCACTACTTCCGATGCCGCGCTTGCAGGAACCAGCCGGTCTTGAGCCGCGCGCAAACATAGAACGGGCACGTCGACGTCCGATGGTAAGGAAACCTCGACGGATGCAACGGCCTTGAGCCGCGCGCGCAAGACCGCGGGCGAGAGCTTCGCCAACGCATTGGTGAGCGCCACCATCAACACCGCGTTCGAATATTTGCCGAACAAGAAGAACGACAATGCAATGCTCGGCGCCCGCGCGACCGGCAGAACACCGATCAGCGGCTGCAGTATCGCCAGCCTCGGCCGAGGATTGCGCATGAACGTGCAGCACAGCACCGCGCCGATCATTCCCGGAGGCGGCGATGCGATCAGCGACAGCACGATCGGCCCCGAAAACGACTCGCCGAGGACGACGAACGGATCCGTCGAAGGCAGCGATTGGCGAACCTGCGCTTCGAGCTCGGCGTAGCCGAGAGGAAGGTCGACCGGATAGCGAACGACCCTCACATCGACCTCGCTCCCCAGAGCGGCGATGAAGGGCTCGAACAACGCACCGGTTCCGTCCATGCCGGGAAGCAGTACGAGGGTCGGCACCGTCGATGAGTCCTTCGCCAGGCTGCGCGGCGATCTTACCGTGTGGGAGCGGCGGACGTTTTCCGCCTGACCACCGGGCCATCCTTGCCAATAAGGAGTAGCCTGTATAGGGAGGGGCACCTTATGGATACCGACGTCCTGATCGTCGGCGCAGGTCCGACCGGGCTGATGCTCGCCAATCAGCTCGGCCGGCGCGGCATCCGTGCGCTGATCATCGACCGCCATGCCGGTCCCCCGCGTGAAACACGCGCACTCGGCGTGCAGGCACGCACGCTCGAGATCTATCAAAAGCTCGGCATCGTCGACCGCGCGCACGAGCTCGGCAAGATCGGCGCGGGCGCGAACATGTGGGCCAACGGAAAGCGCAAAGGCCGCATTCCGCTCGGCGATTCGGGCAAGAATGTGAGCCCGTATCCGTACATTCTGATCCTCGGACAGGACGACAACGAGCGCATCATGGGCGAGCGCCTTCGCGACTGGGGCGTTTCGGTCACGTGGAACACCGCGCTCACCGGCATCGAGCAGAAGCCCGATCACGTCGTCGCAACGCTGAAGAGCACCGACGGCTCGACACGCGCGATCACCGCCACGTGGGTCGCCGGATGCGACGGCGCGCGCAGCGCCGTGCGCGAGCTCAACGGCATCACGTTTCCGGGCGCGCCGTACGAGCACGTGTTCTTCGTCGCCGACGTCGTCATGACCGGCACGATGGTGCCGGACGAGGTCAACATCTATTTGTGGCGCTCTGGGTTTCATCTCTTCTTTCCGATGCGCGGGCAGGATCACTGGCGCATCGTCGGCATCGTGCCGCCGGAATTGCGCGGCAAGGAGTCGCTGACGTTCGACGATGTCGTGCCGTCGGTGCGCGGCGAGGCCGGATCGGAGCTTTCGTTCCAGTCGTGCTCGTGGTTCTCGACGTACCGGATTCATCATCGCGCCGCGTCGCATTTTCGCGATCGCCGCTGCTTTCTGCTCGGCGATGCCGCGCACATCCACAGCCCGGTCGGCGCGCAAGGCATGAATACGGGCCTTCAAGATGCGTACAACCTCGCCTGGAAGCTCGCGCTGGTGCTGCAAGGCAAAGCGAACGCGAGTCTCCTCGATTCGTACGAGGCCGAGCGCATTCCGGTCGCGCAGCGGCTGCTGCACACGACGGATCGCGGATTCAAGCTGATCGTTTCCGATAGCCCGATCGCTGGCCTTTTCCGCACGCAAGTGCTCGCGCGCATCGCCGCGTTCGCGATGAGCCGCAAGCGCATCCAGCACTACGCGTTTCGCGTCGTATCGCAAACCGGCATCGACTATCGCAAGAGCGCGCTTTCGGTTTCGCACGACGCACTGCCAGAAACCGCACCGCAAGCGGGCGATCGGTTTCCGTGGCTGAAGCTCAAGCGTCGCATCGACGGTCCGGTCGAGGATTTGTACCAGACGCTCGACGATCTGCGGTTTCGTTTGTTCGTATTCGGCCAGCCCGCACCGCGAGAGGCTTCCGCGTTTGGCGATCTCTTCGACACGCTGGCGGTTCCGAGCGATCCGGCCAACGACACGGAGCTTTCGCGCGCGGGAATTCCTCAGCCTTCGTTCTATCTCGTGCGGCCCGATGGCTACATTGGCCTGTGCGGAACAACAATCGATGCGGACGCTGTCTCGCGCTATGTGCACGAACGTCTGATGATGTAAGCGAGCTCGGCCCACCGCGCAACCACGCGGTGCGTCAACGTATCTAAACGTTCCGCCCCCCGCGCGCATCCGATCCGCGAGGCCCCCACGACGGAGACGCACGCTTGCGCAATCTCACCCGGTTTTTCGTTGTCATCGCTGCGCTGTTCACCGCCGTCGCAGCCCACGCCGCCAACGAGCGCGAAAAGGCGCTCCACGCCGCACTCGATCGCGAGGTGCCGCGCCTCTTGACCGAAAACAATGTGCCGAGCGTTTCGATCGCACGCATCGAAAGCGGCCAGCTCGTATTCGCGGCCGCGTACGGCACGCAAAGCGCCGACGTTCCGGCGACGACGAAGACGCTTTACAACATCGCGTCGATGACCAAGCCGATTTCCGCCGAAGTCGTCCTGCGCCTCGCCTCGCAAGGCCGGCTGACGCTCGATGAGCCGATGTACGTCTATTGGACCGACCCTGACATCGCCGGCGACGAGCGTCGCAAGCAGCTCACCGCGCGGCTCGCACTCAGCCATCGCACCGGTTTTCCGAACTGGCGCCGGCAGACCGGCGGCGTGCTCACGTTCAAGCAGGAACCCGGCACTTACGGTTATTCCGGAGAAGGCTACGAATACGTTGCGCGCTTCGCCGAGAAGAAAGCGGCGGGCGAGTTCGAAACGCTCGCGCAGAAGCTCGTGCTCGAACCTGCCGGCATGACGGACACCGCATACACGGAGCGTCCGTGGTTCGAGGGACGCATCGCCGTGCCGGTCGACGCACAAGGCAAGCCGTTGAAGCCGGCGATCTCGCATCATTGGCTCGCCTCCGATCTTCTGTACACGACGCCGAGCGACTACGCGAAGTTCGTGCTTGGCGTGATGCGCAACGAAGGCCAGAGCGATGCGATCGCGAAAGAGCGAATCCGGATTCAGGTGAGTCGCAAAGCCGACGAGTGCGCGAAGAAACCCGCCGTTTGCCCCGACGATCTCGGTTTCGGTCTCGGCTGGGAAGTGTTCAAGTTCCACGATGCGACGTACCTGATGCACACCGGCAAGGACGACGGCGTGTTCACGCTCGGCTATATCAACATGACCGATCGCGACGCGACGATTCTTTTCACCAACGGCGAAAACGGCGCGAAGCTGGTGCTGCCGATTCTCGATGCGATCGGCAAGGACCGCGAGCTCGTGGAGCTTTTGCGCAGCCAAGCCGGATGATCGGCAGTCAATCGTCAGCGGCGGAATCCGCTCGCAACGTTCTCTTTTCTGATTTCAGGCGGGGAAATGCAGGACGCCCGCGTAAAAGGCGGGTGGTGGATCGGCAATGACGAAGGCGGACTTGCGCCGCTACGGACACGCCCCCGTCTCGCCTAACTCGAATCCGCTGCAGAAAAACCCATCATCCGGCGCTCGCATATAGAACGCCGCCGCGCCTTGAAACTGCGCATCGTTGACGGTCGCACCGGGCACGCCGATCAGCGCCGTACTGCCGTCGAATGCGATCGCGCCGCCGAAGAAATCGAGCGACGTGCCGGCGCTTTCGGTGAATTCTTCGCTTTGGCTCCACGTGCCGTCGACGGCTTGGTTGAACACGTACGCCGCGCCTTGATGATCGTCGACCATCATGCGCTGCGCGCCGATCACCGCGATCTTGCCGGACATCGCGAGCGCATTGCCGAATTCGTCGCCCGACGCACTGTCGCTCGGGCCGAACTTCTGCAGCTGCGTCCAGGCGCCTCCGTCGTTCTTGAATGCGTACGCCGCGCCGTGCGCGAATTGATTGCCCGTGGTGCTGATCAGAGCGACGTCGCCGGAAAGACCGACCGCCGCGCCGAATTGATCGCCGAGCGCGCTGTCGTCGGGGATGATCTTGTGCGCCTGCGTCCAGGTGCCGTTGGATTCGGTGAAGACGTACGCCCAGCCCGCGTGCAGGAAGTTGTACGTCAGCGTCGGCGCGCCGATCAGCGCAACTGAACCTTCGAGCGCGATCGACGAGCCGAAAAGATCGTTCGATGCGCCGTCATCCGCGATCAGCACCTGTTGCTGGCTCCAGTTGCCGCCATCAGCGGTGAACACGTACACCTTGCCTTGCAGCGTGTTGCTGCCGATCGTCGCGCCTTTCGCGGCGATCAGCGCGGTGGTGCCTTCGATCGTGATCGCGTTGCCGAACGCATCTCCGCTGATGCCGTCGCTCGCGACGAGCTTTTGCGTTTCGGCAAACGTATCGCCCGATCGCGTGAACACGTAGACCGCGCCCTGGTTCGAGCTGCCCTCGATGTTCGCGCCGATCGCGCTGATCAGGATCGTATCGCCCGCGATGGCGACCGCAGCGCCGAAATTCGCCATGCTCGCGCCGTCACTCGCAACGAGCTTCTGAGTTTCGGCCCACTCGCCGTACTGCTTCACGAACACATACGCCGCGCCTTGCGAATAATTGTCGCCGACCTTCGCGTCGTCAGCGCTGATCACCGCGGTGTCGCCGTCGACCGCGGACGACGTGCCGAAACGATCGTCCCAGGCGCCGTCGCTCGCGATCGTATCTTGTTGCGTCCATGACGAAACGCCGCGCGGCGCGGCGACGCTCGCATCGGCACCGGCGACAAGCGACAGCGTCGCGATCAACAGCATCGTTTTCAAAACGGTTGCTCCATCATTGAAAGGCACCAAAGCGCCGCAGTATTTGCGCCGCCCCGACCGATGACAATCGCGCCGGCTGGCCGATTTGCGAAATGGCGTGCATGCGCCACCCACATCAACGCGGCGGCGTGCCGCGCGGTAACGTGCCGCTCGATGCGAGGCGCAGCGCCGCGAGCCAGCCCGCCTGAAACCGCGAGCGCGCATCGAGCCCTTTCGACAAATCGCCGATGCGCCGGTTGAGCGTGCGCAGCGACAAGCCGAGATGATGCGCGATCGTCTTGTCGTTCATGCCGGCCGCGAGCAGCGGCACGAGATCCTCGATGTCCTTCAGCCACGCCGCGGGATCACCCGCTTCGAGCGCACCCGCGCGATTCAATCCGATCGGCGCCGCGCGCTCCCACAGGATGTCGAACAAGAGACACAGCGCATCGAGCAGGCTCGACGATCGCACCAGCAGCACCGGGCTTCCGGGTTGCTGAAGGTTGAGCGGAATGATCGCAATGCGCCGATCCGCGACCAGCAGCTTGAACGGCAGCGAAGGAAACACTCGCACTTCCTCGCCGGTTTTCATATCCGAAAGGATGCGCTCGACCGCGCCCGGCGCCGCAAGAAATTCCGCATCGACGATGCTGCGGAACCGGACGCCGCGCGCGACCGCTTCGCGCTGCGTGCGGCCGTCTTCGTCCGACGGCACGTTGAGCCGCGACACGCGACCGGGCGGCCGGATCAGCGTCAGCACTTCGCTCTGCGCGGTGCGGTGCATGTGCTCGAACACCTGCACTTCAGCCTCGCGATTGGTGATGAGCTCGACGATCTGCTCATGCTCGCTCGGCCGCTGCGCCGCGGCTTGCTCCTGCAGTTCGAGCGCCGCGGCGCGCGCGGATTGCAGATCCTTCTGCCGCTGCAGGATCAGCGCCTGCAGCGCCATGTCCGGCGACGCCGGCAGATAGCGGCACGGCCGCTCGGGCGTGTGCGTGGTCAGGCCCTTCGATTCGATCGCATCGAGCAGACGCTGCGTCTTGCGCGCAGGAAGCGACAACGCAGCCGCCAACTCCGGCATCGTCGAACGCGGGTGCGCGAGGAGCCAGCGGTAAACGGTTTCTTCGTCTTCGTCGATGCCGAGGATGTCGAAGGGCCGATCGGTGGCGGTGGCGGAGCGATTCGGGCGAGCGGAGGCGTCGGATTCTGAACGGTTGGGTCGGCGCATGATGAGCTAGGGTGATCGTTCTAAACGCATCACCCTAGCAAACCGACGCACCGGAACCGAAGTGCTTCATGGCGGTGAACCCACCCACGATCCCCGAATAAGCCGATGGGCCAAGGCCCAACGGCCTATTTCTCACGGACCGAACCCGCACTGCGGATTCGTATCGCTGTTCGAGCCGTCGGGGCACGTCGTGTTGTTCCAATGCGCGCCGGCGAAAATCGCTCCGGCGGTGATCGCATTGCTGAGGTCGGCGGAATCGAGCGTCGCGTTCGAAAGATCCGCGCCGACGAGGTCGGCGGATCGCAAGTTTGCCGATGTGAGGTCGCTCTGCTGAAGCTGCGCGTTCTGCAGGTTGGCGCTGTTCATCGTGGCGCCGGTGAACGTTGCGCCGACAAACGTCGCGTTCTCGTACGAACCGCCGCCGAGAATTGCGTGCGTGAAATTCGCATCGACGAAAACACCTCCGGTGGCGACAACACCCATCGACGCATTTGAGAAGTTCGCCTCGCTTGCAGATATCCCGAGCATGATCGCGCCGCTGAACGAATCCCCGCTCGCGTTCACGCGGAAATACGTGCCGGAGAGATTCGCCTGCGAGAAGTTCACGCCGCGCAGATCCGGCTGATCTTCCGGATCCGCAGCGAAGAACGTCGTGGCCGTCAAATTCGCGCCGAGAAAATTCGCGTGATGGAAATCGTTCCCGCGGAAATCCGCGCCGCTGACATTCGCGTACGCAAACCCGACATCGCGAAGGCTCGTGCCGTGGAAATGTCCCTGCATCAAGTTCGCGCCCGTGAGGTCGGTGCCGTTGAGCATCGCGTTATCGAAGTTCGCGATCACGAGATTCGCGCCCGTGCCAGTCGCACTCATCGTGAGCCCGCTGAAATTGCACGCGACGTGATTGCCGCCCGCGACGATCGTCGTGCAATCCGGCCCCGCGCTTCCGGCTGGACCTTGAGGACCTTGCGGACCTGCCGGTCCTGCGACGCCCGGCTCTCCTTGCGGACCCACAGGCCCGGCAACGCCTTGTGCGCCCTGCGCACCTTGTTGTCCCGTCGCGCCGGTTGCGCCTTGAGGTCCTGCTGCACCAGTTGCACCTTGCGGACCCTGCGCGCCGGCCGGGCCTTGCGGACCCGCAGGCCCGATCGCGCCCAGCGCCACCGAAAGCGTATCCGATCGCACGAGCCCGCCCGATACCATCAATTCGTAACTTCCCGCTGCCGGCGCGGGCGTCGGCAATGCGACCGTCAGCAGCGTATCGGTTGTCGAAAGAATCGTGAGATCGCCGAGCGCACCCAGCGTCACCGTGTTAGGTCCGCCGGCAAAGCCGCTGCCGGCGATCGCGAGTTGCGTTTGCGGTGCATTGGGCGATGCCTGCGTCACGACGATCGCAGGCCGCGCGGCCGCATCGAACGAAACGACGGACAACAACGCCAGGACAAGCGTGCGAATCGGTGTGCTTTGATGCCGCGACATACGATGATCCTCTCCAGTGGGAACGACAACGCGCCGCCCGATGCGGCTTGCGTATCGATGGAGTGAGCACCGTTGGAAATGTCCCAGCGTTGCGCCGGGATTTACATATCGCAATACGTCGCCTGCAAAACCGGCGGCGGCGCCAACCCAACGCCGCCGCCCCGAAAACGAGCCGATCTCCAGCGGATCGGCTCGCGCGTATCGATCCGCCTACGGATCAAACCCACCGTAGAAGATCACCTCGACCAGATCGCGGCGATAGCCCACCCAGAACGAGCCTTGATACTCGTGGTCATAGCTCGTCACGCGCAGCGTGAAGCTGTCGGACGAATACGGCGCGGTGAACGTCACGAACGATTGCGTGCCGCAGGTATCGTCGTCGAACGCGAGCTGCGTGCCGAAATATTCGACCGCGATCGTCGTATCGAAATCGCCGAAGCCGCCGTAATCGCCGCAGGTGCTGAAGTAGTACGTCGTGCCAGCTACGGCAGCGAACGTGAACGTCCAGTCGCCGGCGGGGCCGATGAAGCCGGCTTCGCTCGTTTGCCAATACGTTTGCGGATAGAGCGTCGTCGGGTTGTTGTCGACATGAATCTTCGTCCACTCGTCCGCCCATGCACTGTTGTTGCCCATGTTCGCGTCGGCATCGGGGATGTACGCGGAGAACCAATAATTGCCGGTTGGCGTCGTCGACGGAATCGGCAGATACGGCAGCCAGTTGTACCAGGTGGTGAACACCGGCACGGTCGCGTAGACGGCGCTGCCGAGATACGTGGAACCTGCGCTCCAATCCATGCGCTGCTGGCTCAGCCAAAACTGCACGGTCGGCGTCACGATATCGTCGGTGCCGAGATTCTCGATCTTGAACGAATTGGTGATCCACGCCGAAAGATCGGTGCCGTGGCGCATCGTCGGCAGATCGTAAATCTGCGTCGAGGTGTACGCCGCGTTCCACGAGTTCACGTCGTCACCCGTCGAATAGAGGCTCAGCAGCGCATCGTGCAGCGCAACCCCGCCGAATGCCGCGCGCACCGCGTTCGTATCGTCGGCGAGCAAATGCGGGAAGCGGTAATTGCCCGGCGAGTAATTCATGATCGAATCCCACCACACATCCTGGAATTCCCACGGATGCTTCAAGCCCCAGGAATGCCCCACCTCGTGCCGCATCGTCTGGCGGAAATCCTCGCAATCGCCGCTGCCGTTCGTAGCGTAGCGATCATCGAGCGTCCAGCAGTACGCCGGATTCAACGCCGTATCGGCTTCGATGACCGGGCCGTCGCCGAACCAGCGCTTATATGTGATGCCGCTGTAGCCGCAGCACCAGGCTTCGCCGAACTGCGCGATCATCGTCGCATCGTCCGGCCAGCCGGCGAGATCGAATACGTCGTTGCCGTACGACCAGTCGTTGGTCGGATTCGTGTACACCAGAAACACGTTGCCGCCGTAGAAGTTCCAATCCGCCAGCTGGTATTCGTCTTCAGGCCACCACGGCGTCCAATCGTGCGGAAAGCCGTTGATCGTCGCCGGCGGCGCGATCGCGTGCTCGTAGTGATAGTCCATGCCCGGCAGCGATTGTGTCGACGTGCCGCTGCCGCCCATCGGCGTGGGTGACACCGCCGAAGCCGGCGCTTGTGGCCCGATCGCGTCGTAGTACGACGCATCGGCCGACGGCGCCGCGCGCATCGAGCCCGTTATCGGCGATGCAAGCGCGATCGGCTTGTACGTCTTCGCCGGATATGTGCCCGGCGGCATGCGATGCATCTGCGGAATACGCACCGGCGCCGCACCGCGCTCGTTGATGAAGCGATTCACGTCATCGAAAAGATTCGTATCGCTCATCTCGCGATGATCGCCGAGCGACATCGCCTTGCCGTCCGCCGTCAACGCGAACGCACCCTGCGCACCGCCGACGAACGGCGCAAACATCTCGCCGCGCCCCGGCCGCACGAACAGAAGATAACGCTGGCCGACCGCGAGCTCCGGCGTATCGCTGATTTCCTGGCTTTCGCCATTCAGCGTGCCGCCGCCCTGCGTCAGCATGAACTCCGCGCCCGGCGATCCGAGCAGCGTTTGCGCCGTGCGGAAACGCAGATCCGTAACGATGAGATTGCCGCGTGCATTGCGACGCGGCTCTGCACTCACCAGATCCGCCACCGCAATCCATTCGGATTCGGCCACCAGATCCTGAACGCTTTTCTTCGGCGCAAAATCCTGCGCTGCCACATTACCCAGCCCACCGGCGAACGCAACCGCAACCGCACACGCCGCCCACCACCATCGCCGAAACCGATTCCGCCCCGCGATGTGCCCCGATGTAATCCCCGTCTTCATGATGTCTCCCTCGCAACAATGTGTCAGCGCCGCACTCCTGCGCGACGCGCGTTGCCGCCCGCGGCGTGCTTGCGCAACGCGGGGGCTCACTCCTTCATACGGCGGACGAGGGGGCGAGACGACATCCGTGGCGAACAGATGGCGTCAGATGCGGCGGATGGGGAACGTACGACGTGGCTTACGTCGTCGGAAGCACGCTCGGGTAGCCGTTGATCATTGTTAGCATATTCGCTAACATCAGCTATGGCGTTCGCAATCGAGTACTTCCATGAACGCGTCGTTGCCGAAATCGAATCGTGGCCGGTCGACGTCCTCCCCGACTACGCGCGCCTGATCGAACTTCTCATGGAATAGGGGCCTGTCCTGCGCCTACCGCACTCGCGTGCGTTCGGTGATGGCTTGTTCGAGCTTCGATCGCGCGGCCGTTCAGGGATCGGACGAGCGTTCTATTGCTTCATGATCGGCAAGCGCGTTGTCGTGCTGCATGCATTCATCAAGAAAAGTCAGGAGACGCCGGAACGCGAGCTCAAGTGCGCGCGCCAGCGTCTGAAGGAGTTGCAAGATGGCCGACGTTAAATACAAACCCGTTCCTCATGATCACGACGCATTCCTCGCGCGCGCACGCAAGCGCAAAGGTTTCGCCGAAGCCTACGACGCGCTGGACCTGGAATACCAAGTTGCCCGGCAGATGCTGAAAGCCCGCACGCGTGCGGGCCTTACGCAAGACACGGTCGCCGAGCGAATGGGCACGACCAAGAGCGCCGTGTCGCGGCTGGAAGCCGCCGGCAAACACGCGCCGTCGCTGACGACATTGCAGAAATACGCCAACGCCGTCGGCTGCGATCTTCAAGTGAAGCTGGTGCCTCACAAGGCGACGTGATGCGCGAAAAATAGTGCCGACAACAGATTCAAAGCGCCTTACGCACCTGCTGCGTCTTGAACGTCCGCCGCAGCTCAGGCTCCACCACATCCACCTGCCGCTTCGCCTGCAAGAACGCCCTCTGCCCCTCCGGCAACTGACAATTCCGCGACAACGTCATCGCTGCATCGCCATTCGTCGCTGTCACATCCTCAAGATTCACAACCACTGTCAACGTGTCTCCAAGCGGCTCCAGCGCCAGACACACGCGATCGATCGTCTCCATGCTGCGCTGCTCCGCACCATCGACCATCACGACGAAGTTATCCGCATCGAGCCACACCGCCGACCGCACACCCGACAGCGGCCGCACTGCAGCACGCGCAGCTTCATGATCGATCGGGCGTGAGGGATCAGGCACGCGCATCGAGCGCATGAGATCGTGCGTCACGGCTTGCACATGCGCTTGCGCAGTGCGTGTATCGCCCACGAACGCGGCCGCGCGAGCACCCGCGACGTGCGCGGCGACTGCGAAGCCGTTGATCGGCTGGCCCGCCTGCGGCGGGTGTTGCGCTCGTTCGGCGCGCTCGTGCTTTGCATCGATATACACGATGCCCGAGAGCACAGCCGCCACGACCGGCGCCAGCGCATACCGCCACGCCGAGCGCCGTTTTCGGAAAGGCCCCACGATCCCATCCCCTCGCCCGCGCCCCCTGTGGCACGACAGGTTTAGTAAGCAACAAAGAGGCCAAAGCAACAAGTAGGCGTCGTGTAGGAGATTTCTTACACGCGCATTCGGAAATCTCCTACAACGAAGCGGCGCACCGATTGCTACGTTCGCGCAGCCACGCAATGTGGCGCCTACAGGGGATACGCATGCCGTGTTGGAAAGTGATGCGCGTCGCGTCGATTGCTGCCGCTGCGCTGTGGCTCGGCGGTTGCGCTTTTGGTCAGAAGATTACGTATTCGAATACCACCGCGAATCTCGACGCATCGGGCGACAAGGCCGTCGGCGTCGCGACGCTCGATCAGCGGCCATATGTGCTGAGCGGCAACAAGACGCCGTCGTTCGTCGGCTTATCGCGCGGCGGCTACGGCAATCCGTTCGATGTGGAAACGCCAGGCGGTGCGCCGTTGGCGGATGAGATCAGCGAATCGGTGAGCCGATCGCTCGCTGCGCGCGGCTTCAAGCCATCGGTGGTGAAAGTGGCGCCGAGTGCCGGCCGGCGCACGGCGATGGAAGGCCTCACCAACACGGGCGCCGAGCGGCTGGTGTTGATCACGCTGAAGGAGTGGAAGAGCGACAAGTTCTGGCGCACTTCGCTGATCCAGGACGTAACCGTCACGGTGTTCGACGCCGCCGGCAAGGAGCTCGCGACCGCGAGCTTCACCAGCGATGAGGTGGTCGGCGATGTGCCTCTCGCGTTTCGCAGCAAGATCGAGGCTTGGTTTGCGGAGCCGAAGATTGTCGAGGCGCTGAAGTAGCGATAGGAGCCCCGCGTTGCGGCGGGGCTCTTTTACGCTCAACCGCGCGTTGCGCCCGCGCGCGTAAACGGAATCAGCATCGGCACACGGTCGCGATATTCGCGATATGCGTTACCGAGGTGCGCGATGAGATCGCGTTCTTCGAGCTGGATCGCGACGAGGATGTAGCCGGTCGTCATGATCGCGAACAGAAGATGCGCGCCCGACATCGTCGGCGTCGCCCAGAACGCGAACAGCCAACCGACGTAGAGCGGATGACGCACGAGGCGATACGGGCCGGGCGAGCGGAATCCGATCGGCTCGTACGGTTTGCCGAGAAGGTACAGCCACACCTGACGCAATCCGAAGAGATCGAAATGGTTGATCAGGAATGTCGATACCAGCACCAGCAGCCAGCCGAACGCACACAGGCCATACAACACCGCAACCGCCGTCGGTTGCTCGACGTTCCAAACGGTACCGCCGATCGGACGCCAGAATGCAAACAGCGCAATCAGCGCGAGCGACGAGGCGAGCACATACGTGCTGCGCTCGGCGGGTTCGGGAACGATGCGCGTCCACCAGCGCTTGAAGCCCGGCCGCGCCATCACGCTGTGCTGCAGCGCGAACAGGGCGAGCAGTGCGAGATCGGTGACGAGGGCGCCGACGAAGTTTTCATCCATCGGTGCATCGATCGAACGCGGTACGAGGAAATTGCCGACGAAACCGATCGCGTAGAGAAACGTCGCGAAGAACACGGCGTAGCTTATGAGGCCATACAGAAACACGATGAAACGTTTGAACATTGCTTCCTCCCAGGGTGAGTTGCGAGCAAGGCCGACAGGGCGGCCCTGGATCGTACGGCGCACTTTGAGGCCGGATCGGCCTGACCGTCCTGCCTTTGCGTCGCGCAATCCTGTCCGAGCGTCCGCTCGCGCCTGCTGGGCTGCCGCGGACAGGGGCGCAGGCGGCGGACGTGAGCTAAGAACGGCGGCTGGCGCGAAAATGCGACATGACGGCGCGGGTCGAGATAGGAGATTTCCTACGGCTCGGCACAAGGATCTCCCCTTGTGAACCGCGCGGTTCCGGGATTAGAAGAAGCGCATTGGGGAGGTGACCATGGCAAGTCTCCGGGGAGTTGCCGGCTTCGCACGCGCTTTGGCGACGTGTTTGTTTCTGATGCTCGCCGGCTGCGGCACGACGCATGAAGCATTGCGCAGCACCTACGCCGACGGCGATGCGTGCAGCCCGGCGGAGGCGTGTTCGGACAACCTCTACTACAAGGTGGCGGACAAATCCGACTCGGCGAACGAGATTCATCTTGCGTTCCTCGAGTTCGACGATCAGGGATATCTGCAGAAGGATCGATACAAGGACCGCATCATCGAGCGAATCCGCATGATGGCGCAGACGCGGCCGCTGCTGATCGTGGTGTATGCGCACGGTTGGCGGAATAACGTGCAGTCCGCTGACGTCGGCAAGTTCGCGAAGATGCTGACCGAGGTTGCTGCGCGCGATCATCACACGTGCCACAACTCGCCGTGTGCGTCGCGCGAAGTCGTCGGCGTGTATCTCGGCTGGCGCGGTTTGTCGGTGGACATCGAACCCTTCAACACGCTGAGCTTCTGGAAACGTAAATCGCGGGCACATCGCGTCGGTATCGACGGCGCCACGGAAGTGCTCGCCGAGCTCGCGGAGATCAAAACGCGCGTCAACAAGCCGGACAGCGGATTCCCTGGCAGGACGCGACTGGTGCTGACGGGCCACAGTTTCGGCGCGGCGCTGATGTATTCGGCGACCCAGCAGCTTCTGATGCGTGATCTCGTTTTCCGCAACGATGAAAATGTCGTTCCGCCGAATACCGCGGATTTGATCGTGCTGGTGAATCCGGCCTTCGAGGCCGCGCGTGTGCATTCGCTCCGGCTGAAAGCCTCGAAGGAATCGTTCGACATGAATCAGCGGCCGATCCTGGCAGTCTTCACATCGAAAACGGACGAGGATACCGGCCGCCTTTTTCCGCTCGGCCGCGGGCTATCGACGCTGCTGATGCATCACGCACCGGATCGCGAAACGACGGAGTGCTGCTCTGAAGCGCATCAGCGCCTGGAGAACAAGACGACGATCGGCAAGTACGAGCCATGGCGAACGCACGATTTGACGATCGCGGACGAAGACGCGAAACGAGCGGCGAAGGCGGCGCCCGAACGGCAGACGGTGAAGGAGCCGCCGCTCAGCGAATCGATCTGCGGATGGCAGGAGTTCCAGTCGGGCCAGGAGAACGAGTGGAACTGGGGCGACATGACGCTGTCGCGTACGGAGCGCATGCAGGTGGACGGCCAGTTCCAGAATCCGTACATGCTGGTCAGCGTCGACGATCACATCATTTCCAAGCACAGCGGCATCTGGACCGAGAATTTCTCGAAGTTCCTGTATAGCTTCATCGCTGTGCAGAACGCGAAGCCGGGAACGCCGTGCAAGGACAAGAGCAGGCCGACGCTGGATGCGGCTTATTGAGCCGCGCCTTGCGCGCTATCGAGCGCGTGTCCGTCGCGATCGAGCTCGAGTGTCTGATAAGACGGATTGCCCCAGAGATCGGTGACGACGAGCCAGCTTTCGTGCGTGGCCGCGCGCGCGAACGGACCGGTGCAGGCGAGCAGAAGAAATACGATACCTCTCCGCATGGCGTATCTCGATAGGGCGGCCTGGGCACAGATGCGGTGCCATGGGGAAAGGTCGCACTCCCAACGCTACGAGATCCACGCGAAGATCACCGCCTCCACCTTCCAAACTCCGCCGACTTTCCTCAGCACGAAATCGTAGCCCGACCCGTTGAGCGGGCCGAGCAGTCGGCCCATCGAAAGAATGGCGCGATCGCCAGCGGGATTCACATGAACGCTGTGGCCGATCATCGGCGACGCGCCGGCGTCGTCACGGGAATGCATCGTCCATACATCGTGATCGAGATGCCAGGCGCTCTTGTCGCGGGCAGCGACCCAGGTGTTTTCGTCGATCGGCCACGGGATGCCGTTGGCAAGCGCGGCGGCGACGATGCGATCCGATTCGTCGGGCTGATCGGGAAGCTGGACCTTCCACGGTCCGTGCTCGATCCAGCGCACTGCCTGTGAAGCGGCATCCGATGCGGCCGAACCGTCTTTGCCGTCGCCGGCCGTTGTGCGCAAAGACTCAAGCGCATCCTTTGCGTGAAGCACGCCGAGCGAGAACGCGGCGGCGACGATGGGTTCCCACTCGTCGCCGATATGTTTGCCTTGGAGCGATCGCATCAGGAAATCGCGATCTTCTCGCGTGCCGCGTGCCGCGAGCGCGATACAGAGGACGTTCTTCGCGACGAGGCTCTTCGTGCGGTCGTACTCATCCCTGAGCGCGGCGATCGCCTCGTCGCCGCCTATGTACATGAGGGCCGCGGACGCGATCGATACCTTTTCCGGCGTGCCGGCAGTCAGCACGTGTTTGAGATAGGGAATCGCTTCCGGGCCGGCGTCTATCGCGGTCCGAGGCAATGACGCATCGAGACTCGGCGTCGCTGCGTTTTCGACGAGCGAGATGAGCGGATCAAGGCCGGCGCTCTGTTCAGCGGCCACCGAAGAAGCGGCCAGGAGCGCGAATGCCAGTGCGAGTGTTTTCATGATTGCTTCTATATGTCGAAGGCCCAGGTTCGGACCGTCGCTTCGGTTCGATAGTTTCCGCGGACTGTGCGCTCGTAGGCGGGCTTCACCCATCACTGCCCGGCGGACCAAAGCCCACCCTACAATCATTGTCCAAATCGCCCTCCCCCGATCGTCATCGTATCGACGGCGCAAATCGCCCGTCGCAAACCCATGATGGAGATTCCGATGCAATATCTATTGATGCTTTACGCGGACGAGAACGGCTGGTCCAACCTGACCCCGGACCAGCAGCAGCAAGGCATGGCCGCGTACACGGCCTATACCGAGGCGCTGAAGAAGGCTGGCGTGCTGCAGGGCTCGAACCGTTTGCAACCGGTGGCGACGGCCACGACGGTGCGCGTTGCGAACGGCAAATCGCAGGTGCTGGATGGGCCCTATGTCGAATCAAAGGAGCAGCTTGGCGGTTACTACCTGATCGACGTGGCCGATATGGATGCGGCGCTCGCCTGGGCGGCGCGTTGCCCCGGTGCGAGCCACGGCACGATCGAAGTGCGGCCCGTCTGGTCGAAGTAGGCGAAACGGGCGCATGAGCGCGGGCAACGGCGACGAGGAGGCGCGCAGCACGGCCGATGCCGTCGCGCGCCGCAGCTACGGCAAGCTCGTCGCGTTTCTCGCCGCGCGCACGCACGATGTCGCGGCGGCCGAGGATGCGCTGTCGGAAGCGTTCGCGTCCGCGCTCGCGGAGTGGCCGGTCAAGGGTTGCCCGTCGAACCCGGAAGCGTGGCTGATGACGGTCGCGCGCCGGCGCATGATCGACGGCGCGCGGCATCGGCGCATCGGCGATGCGGTGACGTGCGAGTTGCAGCTTCTCGCCGAAGGGCTCGATGTCGCGGCGACCGACACGGAAATCCCCGATCATCGTCTCGCACTGATGTTCGCCTGCGCGCATCCGGCGATCGACGCCGCGATCCGCGCACCGCTGATGCTGCAGGCCGTGCTCGGTTTCACTGCGGAGGCGATCGCATCGGCATTCCTGATGTCGCCGGCGACGATGAGCAAGCGCCTGGTGCGCGCCAAGCAGAAAATCCGCGAAGCCGGCATCCCGTTTCGCGTGCCCGAGCGCGACGAGTTGCCGCTGCGGCTCGACGCGGTGCTCGATGCGATCTACGCCGCGTTCGCGGAAGGCTGGAGCGATCCCGGCGGCACCGATGTCGCGCGGCGCGATCTTGCGGACGAGGCAATCTTTCTTGCGCGCCTTGCGGCGGAACTCTTGCCGGACGAAGCCGAGGCGTTGGGTCTCCTCGCGCTGATGCTGCACGCGCAATCGCGCCGGTGCGCGCGGCGCGATGCGAACGGCGATTTCGTTCCGCTGGCCGAGCAGGATCCGGCGCGCTGGGACGCACCGATGATCGACGAAGCCGAAGCGCTGCTCCGCCGCGCGAGCTTGTGCAACGCGATCGGCCGCTATCAGCTCGAAGCCGCGCTGCAATCGGCACATGCCGAGCGGCGCCGCAGCGGACGAGCGAATTGGGATGCGGTCGTTGCGTTGTACGACGCGCTGTCGGTGCTGACCGGATCGCCGGTCGTCGCGATCAATCGCGCGGCTGCGATCGCCGAATCGCAAGGTGCGCAGGCGGCGCTCGATGCGTTGCACGCGCTCGCCAACGACGAGCGGCTCGCGGAGTATCAACCGTATTGGGCAACGCGCGCGGAGTTGCTGGCGCGCACGGGCGCCAAGAGCGACGCGCAAGCGGCGTACGACATCGCGATCGGTCTCGAACGCGATCCTGCGATCCGAAAGTTCCTGCAAGAGCGGCAGGCCGCGCTCTCCGGCTAGCGCTCAGATCACAACGCCGCGCTTGGCGCCGGCAAGCCGATTTCCTCGCACAACGCGGCAAAGCGCGGATCGCCTCGAAGCGCCGGCAGGATGATCGGATCTTCCCAGATCGACGTGACGCTCGGATCGTGCGCGTTGCGCGCGCGCTCGAGCCACGCAAACGCTTGATCCTTGTCGCCGCGATAGGCGTAGTACTCGGCGATGATGACGGGCCAGGTATCGGCGTCGCGCCGGATCATCTCTGCGATCGTCGTGTCGGCCCGCGCGGTGTCGCCGCGCATCGCATACGCAAGCGCGAGCGCGATGCGGCGGTTGACGCCGTCTTCCTGATTGACTTGCGCGGTAGCCATCGCCTTGTCGGCGTCGCCGCGCTTGATGTAGAGCATCGTGAGATAGACGTTGTAGCCGACTGCGGTCGGCTGCAGATCGATCGCGCGCTTCAACTCGGTTTCGGCTTCGTCGAGCCGGCCGAGCGCGAGCAGATACTGGCCGATGTAGAAATGATACGCGGCGTTCAGCGGCTCGACCGCGAGCACCTTGCGCATCATCGCGACCGCTTCGTCGAGACGGCCGAGACAACCGGTGACATCGGCAAGCTGATAGAGCGTTTCGGGATTCGATGGATCGAGCGCGACCGCTTGCTTCAACGTCGCTTCCGCCGCGCGCACGTCGAGATCGGACCACGCTTGCGTCACGCCGAGCGCGCCGTACGCTTCGGGGAGATGCGGATCGAGCTCGATCGCCTTGCGCGCGTTCGCGCGCGCACGCACGCGAGCCGTTTCGCGCTCGTCGAGATTGGCGACGGCCCAGTCGATGTACCACTGATCGAGCATCGCCCACCGCGCATACGCAAGCGCGTAGTCGGGATCGAGCTCGATAGCGCGCCGATAGAAATCGACCGCCTTGACGTAGTCCTCGCGATTGCGCCTTTCCGCATAGAAACGGCCTTGCAGAAGCGCGTTGTACGCATCGAGATTGCCGCTCGGCGGCTTGCCGCCGGTCGCGATCACGTTGCCGAACAGCGTCGCCTTCAACGCGCCGGCGACCGCGGTTGCGATTTCGCTTTGAACGGCGAATACATCCTTGAGCTCGCGATCGTATGTTTGCGACCAGAGCTGACTGCCGTCGTCGGCTTTGATCAGCGAAGCGAAAATACGCACGTGGCTGCCGAGCTTGCGCACGGTGCCTTCGAGCAGCGTCGCCACGCCAAGCTTGACGCCGATCGCGGCGTTGTCGTCCTGTTCGCTGCCGCGAAAGCGGAACGAGGAATTGCGACCGATGACTTTGAGATCGCGCACTTGGCCGAGCGCGGCGATCAGCTCTTCGGAAAGTCCGTCGGAAAAATACGCCTGCTCGGCGTCGCCGCTTTCGTTGACGAGCGGCAGCACGGCGATCGATTTTGCGGAGGCGACGCCGGCATCGGCGTTGCGATGCACGACGAAACGATCGGTCAAGAGCAGCACGACGGCGAGCGCGAGCACCGCGATGATCCAGCGATCGAGCCTCTGGCCGGTGCGGCGCTCGATCGCGTCGCCGGGCGTGATATCGCTTTCGCGCATCAAGCCTTGCGGTGTCCATTCGTAGAACCACGCAAATGCGAGCGCGAACGGAAGCCCGATCACCGCGGCGACGATGATCCAGCGCACGATCCATTCGGGGATGTGGAAAAACGGAAAGACTTGCGTTGCGACCTGCACGATGAGCCAGGCCGATGCGGCGTAAAACGCACCCGCACGCAATACATTGCGCCGTTTGAGCTCGGCGAAAAACGATGGAGCGCTCACGCATTCCCCCGCGGGGCCGGAATCCTCCGGCCGCTGGCGAAAGTGTCCGCTCTGGCTTCGTCGGCCGCAAGGTGCCGGTCGGGCCGACGTTATACTTCACGCCGCTCTTTACGCGCACGGAGACGGCCATGTTGAAACGCTCGCTCGTTCTAGCGGCGATGCTTGCGGTTTCCGTGGCCGACGCGCGCAGCTGGAACGACGAGGTCGTCGAAGCCTCGCAGCGCAATTTCCTGGAGTTTCTCGAGCTTCTGTCGATCCCGAACGTCGCCGACAACGCGGCCGACATCCGTCGCAATGCGGCGTTTCTCGACGAGGCATTCCGAAAACGCGGCTTTCGGACGCAGCTGATGACCAACGCTGCACAGCGCCCGCACGTGTTCGCGGAACTGCCGTCGAAAACCGCCGGCGCGAACACGGTGCTCTTCTACATCCACTTCGACGGCCAGCCGGTGATTCCGGAGGAATGGGCGCAGAAAAGTCCGTTCGAGCCGGTGGTCAAACAACGCGATGCGAGCGGCACGTGGAAAGAAGTCTCGCGCGATCGGCTGATGTCGTCGCCGTTCGATCCGGAGCTTCGCGTGTTCGCGCGCGCAGCGTCCGACGACAAGGCGCCGATCATGATGATGCTGACGGCGATCGATCTTCTGAAAGCGCAGCACAAGACACCGGCCTACAACGTCAAGGTGATTCTCGATTCGGAAGAGGAGATCAGCTCGCCGAGCCTCGCCGAAGTGATCGGACCGAACGCGAGCCTGTTCAAGGCCGACGCGCTCGTGATCCTCGACGGCCCCGAGCATCCGTCGGCGCGGCCGACGCTCGTGTTCGGCAACCGCGGCATCGCGCAGGCGACGCTGACCGTGTACGGCCCGCGATCGCCGCTGCACAGCGGCCATTACGGCAACTACGTGCCGAATCCGGCGCTGCGCCTTGCGGCGCTGCTCGCCAGCATGAAGGACGATGCGGGCCGCGTGCTCGTCGACGGTTATTACGACGGCGTGCAGCTGACCGACGCCGATCGCGCGTTGCTCGCCGCCACCGGCGACGATGAAGCTGCGCTCCGCAAGCGCGTCGGCATCGCGCAGGCCGAGAAAGTCGGCGCGACGTATCAGGAAGCGTTGCAGTATCCGTCGCTCAACGTGCGGGGAATGGCGTCCGCGGCGGTCGGCGCGAAGGCCGCCAATATCGTGCCGAGCGAAGCGAAGGCCGAGCTCGATTTCCGCACGACGCCGGAAACGGATGGGCGTCATCTCTTCGAGCTGGTGAAAGCGCACATCGAGAAGCAGGGCTATCACCTCGTCGACGGCGCGCCGACAGACGCCGACCGCGCGACCCATGACAAACTTGCGAGTTTCGAGCTCGGCTCCGTGCAGAAAGCCGAGCGCACGTCGATGGATTCGCCGGTCGGACGATGGGCGCTGACTGCCGTCACGTCGAAGACCGGTCCCAAACCCGGTGTACAACCGGTGCGCATCCGCATGATGGGCGGCACGGTGCCGACCGACGTGCTCGTCGACGCGCTGCATCTGCCGTTTCTGATGGTGCCGACCGTGAATGCCGATAACAATCAGCATGCGCACGATGAGAATCTCAGGATCGGGAATTTCGTCAGTGGGACCGAGACGATTTACAGCTTGCTGGTGACGCCGTTCGACCGTTAGTCCCGCGAGTGTAAAAGCCTTCCCTCACCCGCGCAGCGGGAGGCGAGAGCTACTGCACCCAGCCGGCAAGCACCAGCAACGCAAGCACCGCCAGCCACGTCATCAAAATCCGCCGCAGCGCGCGGCGTGCGTCGCCGAGCTCGTTGACGGGATCGTTGACGTCGACCGCGTAACCGTCGCCGGCGACGACATCGGCGTCGATGCCCGCGCGCGCGAGTGAACCGAGGAACCCGAGATCGAGCGTGAAGTAGCCTTGGCCGTGCGCGGCGTGATAGTCGCGCCAGGTTTTGATGACGGCGTCGAAATCGGAGACGAGCGCAAGCGTCAGCGCGATGAGATGTGCGGGCGCCCAATCGAGAATCCGCGCGGTGCGCTCGGCGAGCTCGCGCTGGCGTGCATCGAGCATGTCGACGAACGCGTTGTTGCGTGCGATCAGCTGGATCATGCGATAGCCGAGCGCGCCCGCCGGGCCGAGCACGACGAACCAGAAGAGGACACCGAACCAGCGCGACAGCGCGGAATCGAACGTCGCCTCGACCAGCGGTGCGGATTCGAGCGGCAACGGCTGATCGGCTGGATCGGGACGAAGCGCCTGCGCCGCGGCGAGCCGCTGATCGCGATCGGGCGCCTTCAGCACCGCGTCGATATCGGGCTCGAGCTCGCGCGGTCCCCAGCAGAAGAACAGCACGATCACGCCGAACGCGAACATCGGGAGACCGAACAGCACATGATCGAGCGCGGTCTGGATCAGCGCGCAGAGCGCCACCACGATCGCAACGAGCACCAGCACCGGCCGCGTATTGCCCGAGGCCGCCTCGCCGCTCCAGCGCGCGAGCCAGATGCGCAACCACGAGAAATCGCGAAGCCGCGAAAGATCCGGCAGCGCATGCGCCGCCGCGATCACCAGCACCACCGCCAACAAGATCTTCGCCATCGCTCGGGACGCCGCATCGGGACTGGCCGTGATTGTAGCCAACCGGTCGCGGTTTTCGGTGGGGGTGACAAGAAAGCGTTCTCGCGGAGGTCGCACAGACGCAGGGGCCGCAGAGAAAAAGCCGAAGCGAAATCGACTATGGCTTCTAATGCCTCTTCTGCGTCTCTGCGGCTTCCGCGAGAACGCTTTCTGTTCGCCCTGCCCCGCGCTAGGGTGGGCTTCAGCCTACCGCGCGTCCACCGCTATCAGCGGCCGTTGTCGACCAGATCGCGCAGCTCGACGCCCGCGTTCTCCCGCATCCAATGCTCGATCAGCCGGAACGATACCGACACCGGCGGCGAAAGCCCGAGCGTGCGATCGGCAAGCCCGCGGATGATCTCATCGGCGGTAAACCAGCGTGCTTCGGCGAGCTCGCCGCCGAGCCGGATCGTCGGATCGACCGCTTCGGCGGTGAATCCGACCATCAGCGAAGCCGGGAACGGCCACGGCTGCGAGGAGTGATACGCGCAATCGCCGACGCGCACGCCAGCTTCCTCGAACACTTCGCGGCGCACCGTGTCTTCGAGCGATTCGCCGGGCTCGACGAAGCCGGCAAGCGTCGAATAGCGTTTCTCGGGCCAGGTCGCCTGGCGGCCGAGAAGGCACGCGTCGCCATAGGAGACGATCACGATCATCGCCGGATCGACACGCGGGAAGTGCTCGATCGCGCAATCGGGGTTCGTGCAGCGCGCGCGATGCCCCGCGGTGACGACGATGACCGGCGAGCCGCAGACGGAACAGAATCGCGTACGCGATTGCCAGTGCGAGAGCGCGCGCGCGTACGCGAAGAGGCCGGCTTCGAACGCGGCGAGCCGCGAGCCGGCACTGCGAAGATCGATGAAATCGCCGCCAAGCTCCGCCGCGATGCGCGCGGCATCTTTGCTTTCGGCGATCAGCGAGAAGAACGGCCCGGCTTCGTCGGCGCCGAGATAGCTTGGCGTCGATTCGGGCAGGAGCAGCGTGCGCTCGGTTGCGGCGATCACGCGCAGCGCGTCGACATCGCGCTGCGCCAGCGCGTGGCCTTCGGTCTGCAGCAGCAGGAAACGCGCGCGCGGATCGGCGAGCTGCGAGGCGATCCAGGCGGCGTCGTCGCGCTGCTCGGCGTTGCGGTCGAGGGACAAGCCGGAGAAGACGTTGATGGGGTCTTGCCTGTTCATAGCGCGATATTAGCGCGAGTGAGGTCGGGCGCTGCGCGCCCTCGTCAGGAGTCAGGTCGTCCGCTGCGCGGACTCGTCAGAAGGGCGAAGCGTCCTCACTCCTGACGAGCGAGCCGAAGGCTCACGCCCTAACGAGGCCGCGAAGCGGCCGCCCTCACTCAAATAGAAAACGAAGACCCGCACCCGCACGTCGTCTTCGCATTCGGATTGCGGATCACGAACTGCGCGCCGGTCAGCGATTCGGCGTAGTCGATCTCGGCGCCGGCGAGATACTGCAAGCTCAACGGATCGACGAGCAGCGTGACGCCGGCCTTATCGACCGCGAAATCGTCCTCGGCGCGTGCTTCATCGAACGTGAAGCCGTACTGGAAGCCCGAGCAGCCGCCGCCGGAAATGTAAACGCGAAGCTTGAGCTCGGGATTGCCCTCTTCCGCGATCAGCTCGCGCACCTTGCCCGCCGCGGCGTCGGTGAAGACGAGCGGCGCTTCGGGAGCATCCTGATAGGTGGGCGTGAGGGCTTCGGTCATGATCGGATCGGCAAGTGACGGTACGAAAGATCGTGCCGCGGCGGCCGCTTTCAAGCCTCCGCGATCGCCATTTCCGGGCGCGGCAGCTGGCGCGGCGCGTCGGTCTGGTAAACCATCTTGCCATTGATCTGCGCGCCGGCCGTCATCTCCAGCACCTTGTAATAGACGTTGCCTTCGATGCGCGCGTTGCCGGCAAGCTCGAGCCGCTCGCCGACGACGATGTCACCGCGAACGACGCCGTTGATCACCGCGTTCGATGCGCGGATCTCGCCGGTCACGCTGCCTTTTTCGCTGAGCGTCAGCACCGCGTCGGCGCCTTCGGCGCTGATCGAGCCTTCGATGACGCCATCCAGATGCAATCCGCCGCGGAACTCCACATCGCCGCGGATGACCGTCCCCTCGGCAATCAGCGTGGTGATGGCCGCCACCTGAGTCTTTCCGTTGCGCTTGTCATTGCCGAACATCTTCGCCCTCCTCACCCTTGATTGCGTCGCCCCAGGCGAAATCCTGTTCGACACGCCCGGCATCGCCATCGGCGCGCACGCGGATGCGATTGGCCTGGAATCCCGCCGGGAGCATGATGGTACCGTTCACCTGCTGAAAATATTTGAAGTTGTACTCGATACCGGAAGGATCTTGCCCCTGCGTCAACGCGGCCCAGTCCAGCGTTGCGAGTTTTCCGCTCTCCACCCCTTCGATCGAGAGCGTCACGCGGCCTTTCGTGTCCTGGCCACGCTTGAAGTTCTGCGTCAGCGTGGCGATGAAATTCCAGGCCTGCGAATTGGGCAGGCGCCGGATCTTCAAAACGTGCACCGCGAGGCCCTCGCGCTTGCCGCCGCCGACCAGGCGCCCGTAGAACGCGAGATCCGAACGCAGCGATTCGATTTCCTCTTCGCGCTCGCGCACGGTCTGCTGCAGATCGCCGACCGCGGCCTTGGCGACTTGCTCGGAGCGTTCGAGCACGGCGATGCGTGTTTTCAGCGCATCGGATTCCTTGTCGGCCGCGGCATTGCGCGCATGACCCGCGTTCTCGAAGCCATAGGACACGACGGCCGCCGTCAGCGCGGCCACGATGATCAGCGAAACGATCCAGATGGCCGCGACGAGCGCCTGACCACGACGCTGGCGCGCAGGATCGAGCAGACGAACGACGAGGGGCGGCGGGATACGCGGCATGCAGGGGCAGCGCGGACGACGGGGCGAGGCACTGGCTTATAGTCGTCGCCGGCTGACACCGTCAAGCGGATGCTATGCTCCTCCGCCGCTTGGGATCGCACGCAACATGCTCTGGCTGAAGGCTTTTCATATCGTTTTCGTGGTGACTTGGTTCGCTGGCCTCTTCTATCTGCCGCGCCTTTTCGTCTATCACGCCCAGGCCACTGAACCTGTGGTCCGCGAGCGCCTGAAGGTGATGGAGCGGCGCCTTTTGATGATCACGCACGTCGGGGGCACGCTGGCTGTGGTGTTCGGTCTTGCGACGCTGGCCTGGTTCGCGCGCGCGGACGGCGCGTACGTTCAGCAGGGCTGGCTTCACGCCAAGCTCACATTGGTGGCCTTGCTGATCGTCTATCACCTGATGCTCGTGCGCCTGGTGCGCCAGTTCGCCCGCGATGCGAATACGCGATCGAGCCGCTGGCTGCGCATTTTCAACGAGGTGCCGGCGCTCCTTTTGATCGGCATCGTGATCCTCGTCGTGGTCAAACCGTTCTAGCGGCAGAGGTCCCCTCCGCCGGCCCGTTCTGGCGCCGGGAGGATGCGCTGGTATAGTCCCGCGCAAGGGGATTCGATGATCACGCGGGACTTCCACGTCCATGGCGCGGAACTCAAGGGTTTGTTCCTCGCCCAACTGCCGCAACGTCTAGCGCGGTTGCACAGCCGCGGCGCGCGCTTGCACCGCGAAGGCTGGGACATCAATACGCTGCATCTCCTCGCGGACGATGCCTCGTCGCTGGCTGTCGCCTGCCGCGATCTCGCGGCCGACGATCTCGCCGACAGCCTCGAATCGATCGCGGCGACGCTGAAGCCTTTGTTCGATCCGCCGCAGCTGCCCGATAGCGCGACCGGCAGCCGCATCGGCACGTTGCTCGACGATCTTCGCGACAAGAAGCTGCCAGCGGCAACGCAAGCGGCCGTGTCGCACGCCGAAGTCGTGGTTCCGGCGCCGGCGCAGGATCAGGGTTTTCCGCTGCTGGTCACGCCGCCGCAGGATTATTGGCTGCGCTTCGTCGGCACCGCGCCCGCACGAGCCGAGGCTCCGGTGCCGGCCGCGGAGCCCGAACCCGTGCCGGCACCGGTTGCGCAGACAGCACCCGTCGAAGAGCCCGCGGCCGTGAGCGCTCCCGTGCGCGCCGGGGCCTTGTCGCGTCGCACGGCGTATCACCTCGGTCGCGACGAGACACCGGCCGGCGATATCGATCGCTATCTCACGGCGCAAGGCTACGAGCTCACGCATTTCCATCGCGCCGACGAGCTCAAGGAATTGCTGGTCGCGCTGCCGCCGCACCTCATCGTCGTCGACGCCGCGTTCGAGAACGGGCTCGACGAGATCGGCGCGCTGGTCAAGCGCGCGCGCACCGAAGTCAGCGAGCGCATCTGGCTGATCGCACTCTCGAACGACGGCAGCCTGCCCGCGCGTCTTCGCGCCGTGCGCGCGGGTTGCGATGCATTCATCGCGCTGCCGGCGAAAGCGGGCGAGGTGATCGCGCGCATCGGCGAGCTGACCGACACCGATCGCATCGATCCGTACCGCATCATGATCGTCGAGGACGATCGCTCGCAGACGTTGTTCGCCGAATCGATCCTGCGCAAGGCCGGCATGGAAACGCTCGCGATCAACGAAGGCCTTTCCGCGCTCGACGAGCTGGACAAGTTCCGCCCCGAGCTGATCCTGATGGATCTCTACATGCCCGACGTCGACGGCATGGAGCTGACCGCGCTGATCCGCGAGCGCGAAGCGTTCATCACGACGCCGATCGTGTTCCTCTCCGGCGAGCACGATGCGGACAAGCATTTCGAGGCGCTCAACGCGGGCGGCGACGATTTCCTGTCGAAGCCGATTCGGCCCAAGCACCTCATCTCCGCGGTCACCAATCGCGTGCGCCGCGCGCGGCAGTTGAACGCGCGCCAGTCCGCGCCGGCGGTCACCGCGGCGGCAGCCGCGCCGGACGGCACGGTCGCGAGCGATCTCTTGCTCGCGCGTCTGGCCGAATGGCTCGCGATGGAAGATGCGCTCAGCCGAAGCGGCGGTCTCGCATTGTTCGAGTTCGAAGACACGACGGCGCTGCGCGAGCGGCTTGGCGAAGTGCGTTTCGATCGTCTCTGCACAGAGCTCGGCCGTTTCATTGCCAGCCACATCGGCGGACGCGATCTCGTCGCGCGCGACGGCGGCACGGGCTTTTTGTTGCTGAATCCCGACCGCGACGCCGCAATTCTCGAAAGCTTCGCGACGAATCTTCGAGATCGCGTCAGCCGCGAAACGTTCGGCGACGGCGCTGGACGCATCGTGCTCGATGCCGCGGTGTGTCCGTTCACCGCAGGCGCCGGCGATGCGGCCACGATGCTCGGCGCCGCAAAAACGGCGCTCGTCTCCGCGCGCGGCGGCGGGCAGCACGGCGTGTTCGTGGTGCGCGACGCGACAACGACGTCCGACACCGAGCTCGCGCGCCACATCCGCTTTGCGCTCGACGGAGCGGGTTTGCAGCTTTTGTTTCAGCCGATCGTCTCTTTGCACGGCGAGGAGCTCGAGCAATTCCAGGCGCTCCTGCGTCTTCGCGGCGACGACGGCCGCCAGTACGCCGCCGCCGAGCTCGTGCCCGTCGCCGAGCGCGCGGGCTTGATCGGCGAAGTCGATCGCTGGGTGTTCGAACATTGCCTCACGATGATCGTCGAGCGCTCGCAGAGCGGCCGGCCGCCGCGTCTCTTCCTGAGCCAGTCGCTCGACAGCGTGCGCGATGCCGAACGTCCGGCGTGGATGCGCGATCTGCTCGAACGCAATCAGGTGCGCGGCGACAGCGTCGCGCTGGAAGTCGGCGCCGCGAACGCCGGCAAAGCCGTCGACGACGTCGCCCGGTACGCCGAGGCGATCAAGGAGATCGGGCTTGCGCTGAGCCTTTCCGGCTTCGAGGCCGGTGCGATCGGCGATCGTCTCCTCGCCGCGCTGCCGGTAGATGTGCTCAAGCTGTCGCCGCGCTACTTGCGTCTTGGCGACGAGTCGATCCTGAAAGAGCTGCGCACGCTGGTCGATCTTGCGCACGAGCGCGGCATGCAGGTGATCGCGCCGCGCGTCGAAGACGCACGCGGCGCCGCCGCGCTCTGGAGCGCGGGCGTCGATTTCATCCAGGGCAATTTCGTGCAGCGCGCGGGCCATGATCTCGCGTTCGATTTCCACGCCTCGGTGATGTAACCGTGGATATGCCGAGTCGCCGACCGACACGTGCACGCAGCGTCGTGTTCGCGTGCGCGATCGGCGGCGCCATTGCGCTGGCCGTCGCCGGCATCGCGGCACCGTGGTACGCGCGGCCGGGCGCCGTGGTCTGGGTGCTGCCGATCTTGATCGTCGCCTCGGCGATCATCGTGCTCGTGCTCTCGCTCGCAAGCCACCGCGAGCGCGAAGCGAACGAATCCGCCGCGCTCGCGCCGGCTCCCGGGCGTCCGCTGGAACTCGCGCCCGAAGAATTGCGCCGGCAGCTCGACACGCTGCGCCATACGCAGGGCGAATTGCTGCTCGCCAAGCAAGCCGCGGAAGCGGCGATGATGGCGAAGGGCGAATTCCTCGCGACGATGAGCCACGAGATCCGCACGCCGCTCAACGGCGTGTTGCCTTTGCTCGAGCTCGTGCTTTCGTCCAAGCTCGCGCCCGATCAGCGCGATTACCTCGCGACCGCATACGCATCCGCGCGCGAGCTGCTGCGCATCGTCGATGCGATCCTCGATTATTCCAAGCTCGATGCGGAACGCCTGGAGCTCGAAACGATCGGGCTCAATCTTCGCGAGCTGGTCGACAGCGTCGCGCAGCTGATGCAGCGCAACGCGGAAGCAAAGGGGCTTCGGCTCAGCGTGACGATCGATCCGAACGTGCGTCTTGCCGTGCGCGGCGATCCGGTGCGCTTGCGCCAGGTGCTGACGAATCTCGTCAGCAACGCGATCAAGTTCACCGAGAAGGGCGGCGTGCACATTCAGGTGAGCAAGCGCACCGAGACGCACGATCATTACGAGATCGTCTTCGCGGTACGCGACAGCGGCATCGGCATCGCCGCCGACACCGCCGCCAAGCTGTTCCATCCGTTCTCGCAGGCCGACGCGTCGACGACACGCGTGTTCGGCGGCACCGGCCTCGGGCTTGCGATCTGCAAGCGGCTGGTCGACTTGATGCAAGGCCGTATCGGCGTGAAATCAGAGCCTGGACGAGGCTCGCTCTTCTGGTTCAGCGTGCCGCTGCGCAAAGCGCTCGGCGACGTGCAGCAGCGGCGCGATCTCGACGGCATCCGCGCGCTGGTGATCGCGGAGGACGATGCGATGTTCCGCCGGCTGCACGGTCTTGGCGCCGCGCTCGGCATGGAATTCACCGCGGCGCAGATGCCAACCGAGGCGCTCGCCAAGCTTCGCGCTACAGCGAGCATGGGCGAGAAGTGGCGGCATTCGCTGCTGGTGGTCGACGGCGCGCCGAAGCCGGCGCTGCTCGCGCTGCTGAAGAACATCGCTAAGGATTCCTCGCTCAATCACGTGCGTCTCCTCTTGCTCGGGCGCGCCGCGGATATCGGCGCGGACATTCCGCCCGATCCGCGCTGGCGCGCGCTCGCGGGCACGCTGAGCGAGGAGCAGTTTCGCTCGACGCTGGAGCAGCTCTTCGGCATCCGCGAGCCCGGTGCGCGCGTTGAGGAAGCGATCATCGAGCCGATGCTCGACGCCGAGACCGCAGCACCGATGCCGCTTAGCGGACGTGTGCTGCTGGTCGAGGACAATCCGATCAACCGGCGCGTGGCGCAGCGGCTGCTCGATCTGCACGGGCTCGACGTCGTCGCGGTCGCCGATGGCCGCGAGGCGGTCGCCAAGCTCGGCCAAGAGCGCTTCGATCTCGTGCTGATGGATTGCCTGATGCCGGTGATGGACGGCTATACGGCTACGAAATCGTGGCGCGAGCGCGAGCGCATTGCAGGTTCGGGCCATCTGCCGATCGTCGCGATGACGGCGAACGCGATGGCCGGCGATCGCGAGCGATGCCTTGCGAGCGGCATGGACGATTACATTTCAAAGCCGCTCGACCGCGCCGCGCTCGTGCTCCTGCTCCGCCGCTGGCTGCAGGCTTCGGAGCGGCTACCGTCCAATGAGGCCGCGAGCACGCCGACTCCGGTGACGGAAACGATCGTTGCAGATACGGAACCCGCGCCGTCGACGGCACAAAGCGCGCTAGACGCGAACATCGTGCAGGATTTGCTCGACACGATGGGCGACGAATTCGGCGATCTCGTGCGCGTGTATCTTGAAGACGCGCCGGAACGCCTGCGCGAGCTCGATGCGGCCGCAGCCGACAATGATGCATCGGCGCAGGTCTCGCCCGCGCATACGCTCAAATCGAGCAGCGCGAATATCGGCGCCGTGGGCCTGTCGGACTACGCGCGGCACATCGAGCACGCCGCACGCACCGGCGTGGTCACGCCGCCGGCGGATCTGGCGCGCGGGATTCGCGGCGAGTACGAGCGCGTCTCGGCGGAGTTGCGCGCTCTGTTGGAACGCGGGGCAGGCTGAGCGATCGCGGCTGTCGCCGCTCGTACCGGCGTGTGAGGTCGGCCGCTTCGCGGCCTCGTGAGGTCGCGAGCTGCGGCTCGCTCGTCAGGAGTGAGAAAGGCTCGTGCTCTTCTAACGAGTCCGCGTAGCGGACGAGCTGACTCCTGACGAGGGCGTAAAGCGCCCGCCCTCACCTAACTCTCGACTTTCGTCTGCAGATACGGCACGAGGCCGAGATCCTCGACGAGCCCGAGCTGCGTCTCCAGCCAGTCGATGTGCTCTTCTTCCGATTCGAGAATGCTGGAGAAGAGATCGCGGCTGACGTAGTCGCCGAGCTTTTCGGCGTCGGCGATCGCGGTCTTGAGATCCGGCACGGCGGATTGTTCGAGCTTGAGATCGCACGACAGCGCTTCTTTGGGACCCTCGCCGACCAGAAGCTTGCCGAGTTTCTGCAGATTCGGCAGGCCTTCGAGGAATAGGATGCGCTCGATCAGGCGATCGGCGTGCTTCATCTCGTCGATCGATTCCTTGTACTCGTGCTCGGCGAGCTCCTTGTAGCCCCAGTGCTTGTACATGCGGTAATGCAGAAAGTACTGGTTGATCGCGGTGAGCTCGTTGCACAGCACCTTGTTCAAGTGTTCGATGATTTTCGCGTTGCCCTTCATCGCAATTTCTCCGGTGCGGCCGAGACGAGCGCGCGAACGCGCGGCCGGACTATAGCCTCTGCGGAAAAATCACGAGGGAACGAAAATCGCACGCATTTGCGCGTGCGGCAGCGACAACGAAAACGCGATCAGGCGGCTTGCGCGATCAGCGGCAGATCGAGCGTGCGGACGCGATGCGTGTCGGCGAGGATTTCGCTGGCGAGATCGGTGCAGCTGCCGCAGCAGTCGCCGCACCCGGTGTGGCGGCTGAGCTCGGCGAGCGTGCGCACGCCGTTCTCGGCGGCCTCGCGGATCGCGCGCTCGGTGACGGCATTGCAGATGCAAACGTACATGGCCGATATTGAAGTGCAAATGCGAATGATTGTCAACACGGTCGGCGGCGCTGGTCGTCCAACCCATTGATTCAGGCACTTCGGGGCAAAACAGAGGAGCGTCCGGATCAGCCCGTAACGCCGGCGAGCGCCGCGTCCCAGGTCTGCTCGCGCAGCGAAACGCAGCAGCTGCCCTCGGCCAGCGGCGCCAGATGGCGCAAGGCCTGCTCGTAGACCCGGCGCTTGAAGTTCACGACGTGGGCGGCCGGGTACCAGAAATCGACCCAGCGCCAGAGATCGAACTCCGGATGCTCGTGTGCATCGAGCCGGAACGAGGTTTCCTCGGTGGCGAGGCGCAGCAGAAACCAGACCTGTTTCTGGCCGATGCAGACCGGCCGTTCATGATGGCGCACGAAGCGCTGCGGCAGCCGGTAGCGGAGCCAGCCCGGCGTCGCGCCCAGCACCTCGACATGGTTTGGAAAGAGGCCGGTTTCCTCCTGGAGCTCACGATACATGGCCTCCAGAGGCGTCTCGTCGCTGCGCATCCCGCCTTGCGGGAACTGCCAGCCGTCGCGCCCGACCCGGCGCGCCCAGAACACGCGGCCGTCATCCTTCAACAGGATGATGCCGACGTTCGGCCGGTAGCCATCAGGGTCGATCACAACTACTTCCTCCGCTTTCGCCGAGGATTCAACCACAGGCTGTGCAAGCGCAGCAAGGCAAGTGCCGTTCGGCCGGCCCCGCCCGGCTTGACACCCCGGTGCGGCGCACTAGAATCGCACGCCCCGCGCGAAACTCCATGGCTATGTAGCTCAGCCGGTTAGAGCACGGCACTCATAATGCCGGGGTCGGTGGTTCGAGCCCACCCATAGCCACCATCCGATCAAGTCGATAGCGCACTCAAAGCCTGCACGGGCGTCGCGGGCGACTCACGCGACCTTGACCATGCTCGCCCAGCGGCTTCCGTCCGTCGCGTCTTGCGATAGGCGATCAAGTGGCCCGAGTACCCGCCCTCGCACATGCACGCCGACGGCGGAAGCAGCGGCAGACCGCGCAAGTTGTAGATCCTCCCTTGCAACCGGCTGCACGCGGCGCAGACCGGCTCAGCGAACACGATCTTTGCGTGCGTAATGCCGGTGGCTTTCCATCGTTCTTTGCGAGCGTCCTGCTCGGCGATGCGCAGAAGCGTGCGCGCGATCTCTGGTGCCTTCATGCGCGTCGACATCGGCGCATTTGCATCTAGCCATTCTGGATCGCATGGACTTCCGTGCAAGGCCATCATCGCCGCAGCGACGCGCAACGAACCGCGCGCCTGGTCGGGAACATTGTCGAGCGCTTTCGGCCATGACGTGAAGATCCGCCGCAGCAGTGTTCTCGTCTCCGCGCGGTAGCGCTGTCCTTGCACCGTCGTCGGAACCGAACCCGATGCGATCGCGCTTTCGATCGCGGCGTCGATATCGCGTTCCTTAAGGCACTGCAGCGCGCTTCGTTGCGATGAAGGCGCGTCGGCGAAGCGCAGACGCATGAACACCGGATCGCTATCGAGCAACCGGCCTGCAAGCACCTGCTTCGTGCCTCTCGCGTTGACGCCGAGCTCGCGCAAGCGGAGCGAGATCTCATCGTTCGAGCACAGCGCGCAGATCGTCTCGATCGCGTCCGAGCGCTTGCGTACGCCGGTCTTGATCGACTTGTCGAATACGCCCTCGACAGGTTCCGCGGGTACGGCTTCGCGGGTGCGATCAAGACCGGGATCAAGGCTGGTGAGCGCGAGAAACGCGCCGAAGAGGCGCGCCTGCGCCAAGTGTGAGCTGGATCTGAGACGCCGCACGTTGCGTTACCTTGTTGCCATGCGAGGCGATGACAACGTGTCCCAACATTTCTTTGCACGGTCTTTTGCTATGTAAAGACCTTCTGTAACAAAAAAGCTAAATCGGCTGCGTAGCGTGCATCGTTTGCTCAAAGCCCCTCGTGGCGACTGACCGGAGAGACGATTGATGATTGCCCGCCTACGCACTTTGCTTCCTTTGACGTTGCTTCTTGCGAGCACGTCCGCACCGCTCGCTCATGCCGACGACGCCTCGACGCTCGAAGAGCGCATGTCGTACAAGGACTTCACGCGATTGGGTCTGGACAAGCTGTCGCAGGATCAGCTGCGCGGCCTCAACGACTGGTTCAATGCGCACGGCCTTTCGTGTCCGCCCGCGGCCGCGACCGGAGCGAATCCGATCGGCGCCGCGCCGGCCACCGCTGCTGCTGCACCGCCCGGACGCACGACGAGCCGCCTCGTCGGCGACTTCGCCGGCTGGGAAAAAGGAACCGTGCTGACGCTCGCGAACGGCCAACGCTGGGAAATCCGCGACGACGAGCCGCTCGTCGCATCGCACGAACCGAGCCCCGAAGTGACCGTGGAGAAAGGCCTCTTCGGCTGGCGTCTCAGCGTCGCCGGCCACGCCGAGCTCGCGCACGTCATTCCAGCAGGCAATTGAGTTAAGCGACGAATTCATTCGGATGTCTTGCGCGTGGCCGGCCATTACAAGCCGGCCACGCGTCGTATCGACATGTCCAACTTCTATTCAGAACTGAACTTCGGTGTACACGCCGATCTCATCGGTCTTGATCTTCGCGAAGACCGGAAGACCGTCGGTGTTCATCGGGCTCGATTTGCCATCCTCGTGTTTCCACACGCCGGCGACACGGATGCCTTTGCGCACGTTCCATTCGACGCCGGCGTTGTAGTACGTGTCCTTCGCGGTCGGATCGATGTCCTTGCTGAGCGTGGCGCGATCGTAGCGCGCGAACGCACCCCACTCCGGCGTGAACGCCCAGCTCGCATAAACCGACCAGCCGTCGGACGAATCCTTCGGCGACTTCGTGATCTGGTTCCAATCATCCGAGCTGAAGTACTCGGCGCCGATACGGAACGGACCGCCCTTGTAAGCGATCAGCGCATCCCAGCGCGAAGCGGTGTGCTTGGTCGGCGCGGACTCGATATCCGAGCCGCGATCACCGGAATAACCGCCGCCCGCGATCATCAAACCGTCGATCGGCTGAAAGCCGACGCGGCCTTCCCAATCCATGCCGGAGCTTCGCGAAGGATTCTTGTAGCCGCCGCCGTTCACCACGGACACGGCGTAATTGAACATACCGTTGGTGACCGACGAGGCATGAACGCCCCAATCCGCAGAGTTGGCGAACTTCAAACGATCGGTCAGGGTGGGATCGATATAGCGATAGCCGTACCAGCTTTCGACGAACGGGATCCACGGCATGTCGGACGAGCCCGCGCGAACGATGAAGTAGTCGTTGAGCTTCGCCTGCACGTACGCCTTCTTGACGAACAGCTGCGTTTCGCTGTCGTTGCTCACATAGTTGAAGTCGGTGGTCAGGTTCGCCGACCAGATGTCGTCGAACTTGTGATCGACGATGAGATAGAAGCGCTTGACGTCGAATCCGGTGCCGTCCGCGTCGGTCGTGTTGCCGTTCTTGTCCTGGCTGATGTTGGAGAAATCGGCGTACATCCTGCCGCCGACTGTCGTGTCTTCATCGGCGTGCGCGGACCCCGCAACGGCACCGAGTGCTACGGCGAATGCCGCAGCGAGCACTTTTTGACGCATGTCGCATGCTCCCTATGAGCGTTTGTGATTTCGCAGCGAAGAGACCGGACTGCGCGAGAGCGCATCCGGATGCTGATAAGAAATTGTTAGAGGGAGAATGCGTTCGCATTTTGACTTTCTTGTTTCAATAACTCCGATTCGACGTCGATTTACCGTTATTTGTATCGGCTTACATATCCTTGTGTATTTATTTACAAAGTAAATAAATACAAACTAACGATAACGCGCCGCAAAGACGTCCGCAATGTAAGGATGGCGACATCGTCGCCGCACACGATGCGCCCGCGGCTGATGCCGGCAGGACACTCTCTTTGGGCGCTGGGACGCGCCCTCTTTTTTTCCGGGCGCGAGGACGGTGATCCGACTCGCTGCGACGACATACGATAGGCTGACACCCGGCCTCGTCTGCGAGCGTTGCTCATGAAGCCCGAGCTCGATCACGTCTTCATCTGTTGTGCTTGCGGCGCACCCGAAGCCGAAGCGCTGCTCGGCCGCGGTTTCCCCGAAGGCTCACCCAACACGCATCCGGGCCAGGGCACGGCGAATCGACGCTTCTTCTTCGCCGATATCTATCTCGAGCTCTTGTGGGTCGCGAACCCTATCGAAGCGCGCAACGAACGGACGCAGCCGACGCGATTGTGGGAACGCTCGCAAAGCCGGAGCGCCTGCCCGTTCGGCCTCGTCTATCGCAGTGGCGGCGCAAACATTTCGCCGCCGTTCGAAACCTGGCCGTATCGGCCCGTTTACCTGCCGCCAGATGTCGCCATCGAATTCGCGATCGGCACGCCACTCGAAGAACCCGAGCTCCTGTTCCTGCCGTTCGTGCGTCGCTCGGGATCGCCGGAATCGGAACCGATCTCTCAACGATTTCCCGCCGGCACGTTTCGCGGCGTCACTGTCGGACGGCCGTCGCCGCTCGCGTTATCTATCTCGGCGCAGCGAGCGCAAGCCGCCGGCATGCTCAACTATCGGCAGACCGCGGAATATCTGCTCGAGCTCGATTTCGCATCGCCGCAGGAAACGACGTTCGATTTGAGGCCGACGTTGCCGCTGGTGATTCGAGGATCGACTGACCGTTTGAAATGAGGATCGCGCTCAGCGCGTATCCGCATCCAGCGCGCGGCTGCGCTCGAACCACCACAGCACCGCAATCGCGGCGAGCCAGCCGAGAAAGAACGGCCAGCGCGGCAATGGCGCGCTTCGCGTGGCGATGCCGGACGCAGCTTCATCGCCGCGGCCCGCGAGCAAACGCGTCGAATTCATAATGTCAGCCGCTGCGAACGCTTTACCTTCGTCGGCACCCCGCACGTAGAACGGCCAGCGCCCGCCACCGGACAAGAGCGTCTGCCATCCCGATCGCGCCGGCCAGTACGCCGCGCAATGCGTCGCGTCGATCGACAACGCGATGCGCGCGCCGTCGGCCTGCTCGACGGCGGCGCCATCGGACAGCGCGCAAAACACACCACGCTCGTCGATACGCATGTTCTCGGAAAGCCGCGGCTGTTCCAAACCGCGAGCGCGCGCGATCGTGGTCAGCGCCTCGCTCCACAACGTGCCAAACCGCGCGCCGTCGCCGCCAAGACCCAGTCGATAGCTATCGGCGAGCCACCAGAGCGCGATGCGACCCTGACCTTCGTTGCGCCAAAGCGCAATCGCCGAACCATCCGCCGATTTCAACAACGGCGCCGATCCGGCACCGTCGACGGTAATCGCGCGGCGCGCGAGCGCGACGTTCGCGCCTTCAAGCGCCACGGTCTGCGCGACATCCGCAGCCTGCACGCGGAATCCGATTCGCTGCCGCCAATCCGACGCGACGGCATCAGGCACCGGTCCCGTCACGCGCATGAACAATCCCAGGCCGCCGCGCACCGCGTCGATCAACAACGATCTCGCGCCTTGATCGAGCGCATTCCACGCGCGCTCGTCGACAACGACGACATCGGTCTCCTCGAGCGCCTCGCGCGTCAGCGTCGCGGCACCATCCTGCATCGCGATGCCATCGCTCACTGTCATGCGACTCGTGAGCTGGACGTTCGCGTCGCTCGCCCAGCGGCGCAGATACTTGAGCTCGGGATCGGGCGCGCCCGCGAGCAGCGTCACGCGCAACGCGTCGCTCTCGCGCGCGGTCACCGGCACCGAGAAATCCTCGACCATCGCTCCGGCCGGATCGAGCGCGCGCAACGAGAACAACGCGTTGCCCGGCGTCTTCGCTTGCGCGGTGAGCGTGAACTCGCCGTTCTCGGCGAGCGAGGCATGGGCGACCACCGCGCCCGCGGGATCGCGAAGCTCGATGCGACCGCCTGCTTCGCCTTCGACGCGGCCGCGCAGCCGCCACTCGCTGCCGGCGCGCACCGAATCCGGTGCCGCGAAATCGACGATGCCGTTGGACAGCGGCGCCGCATCGAAATCGACTACGAGCCCGCGCACGGCATCGCGATCGCGCGCCGGCAATCCGCCGCCGACGATACGGAGCCGCGTGCTGTCGGGATGGCGACGCAACGCGGTGCCGAGATCAGGCACACGCTCGACATCGTTGCGCGAAACCGCGCCGGGCAATGCGACGACGGCACCGAGCGAAGTCTTCTGAGCTTGATCCGGTGTCGCGCCCGGCGTCAGCACGACGAGCGTGCCGGCCGCGAAGTGCTCGTCGGTCGACGGCGGAAAGAGCGCGAAATAGAGAAGCAGCGCGACAACGAACTGCAATGCGATACGTGCCGCGCGATGGCGGACGCGATCGCCAGACGTACGCCAAGCGCCGAGCAATGCGGCGATCGCGAGCACCGCGCCTGAGATCATCGCGACGTTCACGGCCGCGATTCCTTTTCAGATTCCGGCGCGCCGATCGCATCGAGATACGCGCGCTCCGCCGCATCGGCCGCGGGCCGCAGCGCGGCTGCGGTCGCAGGCTGCGGCAACAGCGGCCACAGAAGACCGCGCAGCTGACGGCGGCATTCCGCGCACTCGGGATCGCGACGCACGCGATCGCTCGCCGCGAGCAGGCCGAGCGCATCGGGCAGCGTCGCCTCGCGCGGGCGCACCCAACGCTCGAACGCGTCGAGATCGGGCGCTTCGTGCGCGTCGAGCGCACGCCAGAGCGCAAGCGGCGCTGCATCGCCGGCCGAAGCCGGCGCGAGCGCGGATTCGCGGTCGGTCACGCCTTTGCGATCGCCCGAGAGCCGGCGGCCTTCGTCGACCTGCGGCAATTCGAGGCCGACGCGCGCAAGATAAATACGTGTCGCCTGTTGCACTTCCTTGATATAGCCGAGCGCCTTGTACTCGAACGGCAATGCCTCCGCGGGCCGGCCCTGGCGCAGATGCAACTCCGCCTGCCACATCTCGTTGAGCGCCGACTTGATGATTGCCTTCGTTTCCGGATCGAGCAGCGTCGCAGCTTCAGCATGATCGTGCGTGTGGCCGTATTCGGCCATCACATCGCCCATGTCGCCGAATTTCGATGGCGCGTTGCCGGCGTGATCATGATCGTGATCGGTCAGCGCATCGGCCTGCGAATCCTGCGCCGGCTTGTCTTTGTGCTCGCTCTCCGCGGGGCTCGCCGGCGCGCTTTTCGTCTCGAATTCCTCGCCGAGGAACTGCCCATAGCGCAAACGCAGGATTTTCTGATCGACGCCGATACCATCGGAACGCGCGAGGAGCTTGTCCTCCGTAGGCGGTGGCGTTTGTGCGATCAGCGCTTCGGTATCGATAATGATCTGGCGCTGGCTACGGAAATACGCCGGCATCGTCTTCTCGACGATCCCTTCCATGCCGACGCTATCGCTCGACGCTTCCGGCGGCCAGCGCAGGATGAAGCTCGCGCTGCGCGTCGTGTTCGGTGTCGGCTCGCGACGGTCGGCGACTGCGAGGCGGACGATGACGTCGTCGCCCTTGGCGATGCCGAGCGCGCCCAGATCGAGGCTGCGGCGGTAGCGCAGATGACGGCCCGGCACGTCGGCGTCGATGTCCTCGCCGTCGAGCGCAACCGTCTGCTCCTTGAATGCGATGTTCTCGCCCGTGCCTTGCGCGAGCGTGATCGTGAGGTTTGCCGACGCGATGCCGTAATCGTCGCTCGCCTCGAACGAAAGGTCCCACGTGCGCTGACCATCGGCAAGCAACGTCAGCGATTTCTCCGGTTGCAGCACGCGCACGTCCGGGGCTTGATCGGCAATCACGTCGAGCCGATGCAGGCGATCGTCTTCGACGGGCGGCGCGCCGTCGAGCGCGATGCGGTAGAGCGCTGACGCGGGAAACGTGCGCTCGCCGGTCCATTCGCCGCCGCGGCGCGCGAGCTCGACGCGACTGCCGTCATGGAAAACGAGCGCGGCGGACTTCGGTTCCGGCGCAAAGCGAAGATGCCAGGCGATCTGCGCGCCTTCGGCGACGCGCGTCTCCAGCGTCGTTTCGCTGCGCGGCGGGAGCTTCGTGTAGGCCGGCGCGGTGACGTCGAGACGGATGCTTTCGATGTGCGTCGATCGCGTGTCCGTCGTCGCGCTCGTGCGCGCCGACGCGCTTTCGTCGCGATGCGGCGGTCGCGTCAGCAGAATGGCCGCGATCGCAACCAGTGCAACGCCCCATGCGAGCGCGAGCGAGCGCACGGGCCACGCCGACGCGATGTCGGCAACGGGCTCGCGGACGAAACGCTCGTCGAGACGCGCGCGCTGCAGCGCCTGCAACGGCGATAAGCTCGCCACATCGCGGAACAAAAGATCCGCGCTGTCCTCGAAATCGGCCCGCGATGCGTCGAGCCGGCGTGCGATCCACGCATTGTCGATCGCACGCAGCGCGCGGCGCGCGAACGCCGTCGCGATTGCAACTGTAATCGCTGCGCCGATCAGCGCGCCGGGAATGCCGGCGATACGCGTTCCAAGAAGAGCGACCGCCGCGACGATCGGCGCCGCGATCAATGCGACGATCAAGCCGCGGCGCCATCGAGCCGCGTGACCGAGCGCGTGCAGTTGCGCGTCGACGCTCATGCGGGCTCGCGTCTTCGCGTTGCCACGAAACGCTCGATCGCGAACAGCGCAGCAATCAGCAGCGCGAGCCACGGATCGAGCGGCTTCGTCGACGATGGCATCGCGGCAACATTCGCGGCCGATGCGCCTCGCTCAGGTTGCATCGCTTCGGCCGGCGCGCGCGTCGGTGCTGCGGGCGGCGCCTGCACGAGATCGCGCAAACGCGACGGGAAATCCGCATCGAGGAGCGCGGGGAATGTCGTCGGCGAGAGCTCGCCCGCGAGCACGATCAGGCGGCCGCGACCGCGCGTTTGCACGCTCGCGATGACGGCGCCGTCCGCATCGCGCCAGACCGGCACGCCGTCGGTTTTCGATTGATGATCGACAAGCGCGGTGCCGCCGGCTTCGATCCATGCCGCGATCGTTTGCGGAACTTCAGTGCCGAGCCAGATCAGCGTGTGCGCGCTCGCATCGATCGCCGCATCGGCGGGCGCGGCGTCGAGCTGATAGCGCGCCGTACCTTGCGTACTCAGCGCCGCGACCGCTGCGCGAAGATATTTGAGTGCCGGCTCCGACGACGGCGCGTAACGCACTGCAAGACGAATCGTCTGCGATGCGTCGGCCGCTTCGCTCGCCGGCATGCGGCCGGGCACGACATGCCAATCGATTGCGCGCGAAAGTTTCGGCCGCTCGCCGTCGAGACCGGAAAGTTCGGCCGGTACGATCACGCTGAGCTTCGTCGCGCTCGGAAGCTCGGCATCGAGCTCGCGCAGAAGGCTCATCGTCGGCACCGCGTTCGACGACGATGTCGACGCGAATGGCGGAAAGCCCGGCGCGAGCCAGCGCCAGTCCGCTGTGGGCGCCGACACGGCTTCGCGCGCGGCGCTCGCATCGACGCCGGGCGCGACGACGACGAAGGCGCCGTTCGCGATGGCCGATTCGTTCATGATCGGCCGCGCAAGCAACACCGCGAAGAGCGCAAGCAGCGCGAGACGCAGCAACAAAAGCCATGGCCGCTCGAAACGGATGCGCCGGCGCGGCCGGATGCGCTCGGAAATCCAGCGCAGCGCGGCGAAGTCGGTGGTGCGAAGCTCGATGCGGCGCACGAGATGGATCACGATCGGCAGCGCCAGCGCGATCAGCGCCGCGAGGCCGAGCGGTGCGAGCAACGTGAAACTCATGAGCGGATACGCTCCGCAGCGGCGCTGAAGAAGGCGCGCAGCGGCGCATCCGGCGGTTGATCGAGAAAGTATTCTGCGTGGCGGATGCCGCTCGCAGCGAAGCGGCCGGCGAGCAGCGCACGCGCGGCGGCGAAGCGTTCGAGGAAATCCTTGCGCACGGCCGCGGCTTCGACGCGGCGCTCGGCCGCGCCTTCGGGATCGCGGAAGCGATGGCCGCCCGTGAACGGGAAATCGCGCTCTTCCGCGCTCAGCATCTGCACGGTCGCGACATCGCGACGCGCGGCGGAGAAACGCACCGCGAGATCGGCGCCGGCGTCGTCGAAGAAATCGGAAAGGATCAGTACGAGCGAAGACGGCAGCACGCGCTCCCACACCGGACGCAGCGTGGATTCGTCGGGCCACGCGCCACCGCTCGCGATGCGCTGCAGCTCCAGCGTGCAGCGATCGCGCTGGCGCACGCCGATGTCGGCTGCGATGAGCGCGGGTCCGCTGCCGGCGAGCGCGATCAGGCCGAAGCGGTCGCCTTGGCGCAGCGCGAGCTCGAACGCGCAGGCGGCGATCGTCTTCGCAGCGTCGAGCTTGCTCCACGACGGACGCGCGGCGTCGCGCTGCGCCATCGATGCGGTCGCGTCGAGGATGAGCCAGAGCGTCAGCGGGCTGTCGCGTTCGGATTCGCGTACGAAATAGCGGTCCGAGCGCGCGAAGAGTTTCCAGTCGATGCGGCGCGGCTCGTCGCCGGGCTCGTACGCGCGGTACTGCGCGAATTCGAGGCCCGCACCACGGCTTCTGCTGACGTGCTGGCCGAGACCGTCACCGGTCGCGCCGAGCCGCGTGCGCAGGCGCAAGTCCTTGAGCCGCGCGCGGACGTCGGGCGGAATGAGCGAAGCCCCGGCCATCGCGCTCAGTTCGGATAGGCGACGGCGCCGAGCAGCACGCCGACGACATCATCGGCGCTGCGCCGCTCGGCTTCGGCCGCGAACGAGAGCAACAAGCGATGACGCAGCACGGGCGCGGCGAGCGCTTGCACATCTTCGCGCGTTGCGGCGTAGCGCCCGTGGATCAGCGCGCGCGCTTTCGCGGCAAGCACGAGCGCTTGTCCCGCTCGCGGGCCCGCGCCCCAGCGCACCCATTCGCGCACTTGCGCGTTCGTGCTTTCCTGCGGACGCGTCGCGCGCACGAGGCGCGTGATCCAGGTGAGAAGATCCTCGCCGATGTGCGCGTCGCGCACGAGCTTCTGCAGAGCGAGCACGTCGGCGCCGCTCATGACCGGTTGGATGCGCGCATCGCTGCCGCCCGTCGTTTGCGCGAGGATCGCGCGCTCTTCGCTCTCGTCCGGATAGTCGACGCGGATATGCAGAAGAAACCGATCGAGCTGCGCTTCGGGCAGCGGATACGTGCCGGCTTGTTCCAACGGATTCTGCGTGGCGAGCACGAAGAACGGCGACGGTAGCGCGTGCGTGGTGCCGGCATAGCTGATCGTGCGCTCCTGCATCGCTTCGAGCAGTGCCGATTGAGTCTTCGGTGGCGTGCGGTTGAGCTCGTCCGCGAGCAGAAGGTTCGTGAACACCGGGCCGCGCTGGAATTTGAAATAGCGCTTGCCGGTGCCGTGGTCTTCTTCGAGGATCTCGGTGCCGATGATGTCGCTCGGCATCAGGTCCGGCGTGAACTGGATGCGATGGAAATCGAGCGCGAGCGCGTGACCGAGCGAGCGCACGAGCAGCGTCTTGCCGAGGCCCGGCACGCCTTCGAGCAGGCAGTGGCCGCCGGCGATGAGGCCGATCAGAAGCTGCTCGACGACGTTGCGCTGGCCGACGATGACGCGCGCGATCGCATCGCGCAGTGCGACGAGCTTGTCGAGTTGCGTGGAGACGATGTGTTCGGTGGTGGCTTGGTTCATTTCGCTATTCCATCGGGCGTGCGCCCGAAGCGCCACTCCCGTTCGTCATCCCGGCGAAGGCCGGGACCCAGTTTTTGATCCAGCGTAAAAGCTGGGTCCCGACCTTCGCCGGGACAACTGGTTCATGAGGTCAACGCATAAACAACCACGTTGACAGCGAATTTCGTATTGTCCTCGGCGAGCCAGCGCTTGTTGCGCCAGTCGTAATCCCACTCGCAGCCGTAATCCTTGTTGCTGTAGAGGACGCCGAGGCGGCCGTTGATCTCGATGCCTTTCAAATATTCGTGCACGAGATCGTCGCCCCAGCCGTTGAGCTCGAACGCGGTGTTCGGCGGGCCGTCGAATTCGAAGAAGCTCTTGAAGACCGCGTGGTTCTTCGGGAGTTTCTTTAGCGCATCGGCGCCGAAGATCGTGGTCATTTCGCTTTCGAACGATTTGGCGAAGAGGCCGTCGATGTCGTGATTGCAGTCGTCGGCGAGCACGAAACCGCCGTTCCTCACGTAGCGCTCGAAATTGCGCCGCTCGTCGGGATTGAACTCGACGAGCTTGTGGCCGGCGATGTAGCAGAACGGCTGCGTCAGCATGCGCGGATCGGCGAGCGGAAGCACGCGTTCCTTCGGATCGACGCGAAGCGTCGTGTACTGGACCAGCGCGTCGAGCAGGTTCGATGGCATGCGCTGATCGACGTCCCAGTCGCCCGATTCGTACATGAGCCGCGTAAACCAGAAATCGAACGCGGTGTCGTCCGCACGCGCGAGATCGGCCAGCGGCGCTAGCAGCGCGCCTGCGGCACCGCCACACAGCAAGCGGAGGAATTCGGCGCGCGTCATGGCTCGATCGATCTTTGAATATGGCGTGTCACGATCTCACACGGCGTCGGACAGCGAGGTGAACGTGAAATCGCGGATCTTGAGCGCCGGCAGCATCATCGGAAAACCGAGCTCGAAGAAGAAGATCGTGCGCTCGGCCTTGCCGATCTCCTCGATGTTGTTGAGCATGACGACGACCGATTCGTTGAAGCGGAAATTCTTGATCGGATACTTGACCTCGCCGTTCTCGACGTAGAACGTGCCGTCGCGCGTAAGGCCGGTCAGCTGCATCGTCTGCGGATCGACCATGTTGACGTAGTGCGTGCGCGTGATCAGAAGGCCTTTCTTCGTTGACTTGACCATGTCGTCGATCGACTTGTCGCCGCCGGCCATGATCACGTTGCCGGGCGCGCCGACGGACGGCTTGCCTTTCGTCTGCGCCCAATAACGCGAATAGTGCAAATGATCGACGCGCCCTTTCGTCACGAGCGGCGTGTGCTGGCGCGGCACGCCTTCATCGTCCCACGGCGGGGTCGCCATCTGTGCGTCCCAGGGATCGGAGTAGATCGTGACGCGCTCGTCGAAGATCTTCTCGCCGAGCTTGTTGCCGCCGCCTTTCTTGCCGAGGAAACTCCGCCCTTCGTCGGCTTCGCGCGCGTCGAAACCGCCGCTCATCAGCCAGAACATCATCGGCACGAACGCCTCAGGTTCAAGGATCACGGTGTATTTGCCGGGCTCGAGCGCTTTGGCGTCCACCGAATCCTTGGCCTTTCGCATCGCGGTCTTGATCGCGCGCTTCGCGTCGAGCCCGCTCACGTCGGCGACATTGCGCGCAACGTAACCCGATCCGCGCCCATCGCTGGTCCGCACGGTGCAGGTGAAATCGACGTTCGTCGATTTCTGATAACCGAAATTGCCCTTGCTGTTCGCGATCGCCGAGAAGCTGGTGCTGTCGGTGAGAAACCCAGCAGCGACCAGATCATCCTTGCGGCAGGGCTCGATGCAGTCGCCGGCGACGCTCGCGCGATACGCCGCCGTGATCGCGGCGGAGGCTTCGACGAAGGTATCGCTCGGCTTGTACGTTTGCTTTTCGATCGCCGGCACGAACTCGGGGTTCTCGGGCGCGAGCCTGGCGAGATCCTCGGCTCGGCGCACGACTTTTTCGAGCGAGGCGTCGTCGAACTCGTTGATCGTCGCCGTGCCGACGCGCTTGCCGAACGCAACCTGCACGGCGAGCTCGGCGTTGTCGACGATGCCGCTGGTCGAGACGCTGTTCAGCGCATAGCGGATGTTGCCGTCGATCGAACCCGAAAGCGTGGCGACGCACTCGTCCGCTTTCGAGAGCTTGATCGTCTTGTCGAGAATCGCCTTCGCTTCCTGTTCGGTGAGTAGGCTCATGGATCAGGCGCCTCGAGGTTTGCGTCGCGCGCCATGGAGGCGCGCGACGCCTGGTATCACACCGCGTCGGACAGCGAGCTGAAGGTGAAGTCGCGAACCTTCATCGGCGGGATCATCATCACGAACGGCGATTCGTCATCGCCGACGCGAACGGGTTTTCCGATCTCTTCGATGTTGTTCAGCATGATCGCCGGCGATTCGTTGAAGCGGAAATTCTTGATCGGATACTTGATCTCGCCGTTCTCGATGTAGAACGTGCCGTCGCGCGTGAGGCCGGTCAGGAGCACGGTCTGCGGATCGACCATGCGGATGTACCAGGTACGCGTGACGAGCACGCCTTTCTTCGTGCCCTTGATCAGATCCTGCGTCGACTTGTCGCCGCCGGTCATGATGATGTTGCCGGGCTGGCCGATCGCCTTCTTGCCCTGCTTTTGCGCCCAGTAGCGCGAGTATTGCAGGTAGTCGACGACGCCCTTGGTCACGATCGGCGTCTTCTCGCGCGGGAGACCATCGTCGTCCCACGGCACGACGGCGGCTTGCGCGTCCCACGGATCGGCGTAGATGTTGACGCGCTCGTCGAACACTTTCTCGCCGACCTTGTTGCCGCCGCCCTTCTTCGAAAGGAAGCTGCGGCCTTCGTCGGACTGGCGCGCATCGAAGCCGAACATCATGAACGAGATGAGGCCTGCGGTCGCCGCGGGCTCCATGATGACCGTGTACTTGCCGGGCTCGAGCGCTTTCGCATCGACCGAACCCTTGGCCTTCTGGATGGCCGTCTTGATATCACTCTTGGCGTCGAACTTGGATACATCGCCGAGATTGCGTGCGACCCAGCCCGATCCGCGGCCGTCGTCGGTGCGCACGGTGCAGGTGAAATCGACGTTGGTCGATTTCTGGTAGCCGAAGTTGCCCTTCGAGTTCGCGATTGCGGTGAAGCGCGCGCTGTCGGAGAAGAAGCCGGCCGCGACGAGCTTGTCTTTCTTGCAAGGCTCGATGCAATCGCCAGCGACGCTCGCGCGATATTCGGGCGTGATCGCCGCGGTCTTCTCGACGAAAGTGTCGCTCGACTTGTACGACTGCTTGTCGATCGCCGGCATGAACTCCGGATTTTCCGGTGCGAGCCTCGCGAGCTCCTCGGCGCGGCGCACGACCTTTTCGAGCGATGCGTCGTCGAATTCGTTGATCGTCGCGGTGCCGATGCGCTTGCCGAAAGCGACCTGCACGGCAAGATCGGTGTTGTTGATCGTGCCGCTGGTCGACACGCTGTTGAGCGCGTAGCGCACGTTGCCGTCGATCGATCCGGTCAGCTGCGCCGTGCACTCGTCGGCCTTGGACAGCTTGACGACCTTGTCGAGGATCGCGCGGGCTTCCTGTTCGGTGAAGATGCTCATTGTTTCAGGCTCCCAAAGCTGCTCAGCCGAGGCTGCGCGCGGTGTTGATGACGTTGGCGCCGTTGAAGCGCGCCGTGCTCGATCCGTGCGAGACCGCGGACACCTGGCCCGGCTGGCCCTTGCCGTCGAAGAACGATCCGCCGAAGCGGTAGTCCTTGTCGTCGCAGACCGCGACGCACGAGTTCCAGAATTCCGGCGTGCGGATCTGGTAGGCGACGTCCTCGATCATCTGCGTCACCTTGCCGTTCTTGATCTCGTAGAAGAGCTGGCCGCCGAACTGCGCGTTGTAGCGCTGCTGGTCGATCGAGAACGAGCCGTCGCCGACGATGTAGATGCCGTTCTCGACGTTCTTGATCATTTCTTCGGGCGTCAATTTCTCTTTGCCCGGCGCGAGCGACACGTTCGCCATGCGCTGGAACTGCACGCTCGACCACGAATCGGCGTAGCAGCAACCCTGCGATTCCTTGAGACCAAGGATGTGCGCTTGATCGCGGATCACCTGATAGTTGACCAGCACGCCGTCCTTGATCAGATCCCAGCGCTGAGTCTTGATGCCTTCATCGTCGTAGCCGACCGCACCGAGCGTCGTCGGCTGCACCTTGTCGGCGAAGATCGTGACCTTGTCGCTGCCGTACTTGAACTTGTCCTTGAGCTTGTCGAGCGTCGCGAAGCTGGTGCCCGCGTAATTGGCTTCGTAGCCGAGCACGCGATCGAGCTCGGTCGGATGGCCGACCGATTCGTGGATCGTGAGCCAGAGGTGCGAGGGATCGAGCACGAGATCGTACTTGCCCGGCTTCACCGACGGCGCGGTGATCTTTTCCTTCGCCTGCTTGGCCGCGGCGATCGCGTCCTCTTTCATATCGTACGAATCCGAATACACGACCGCGCCGCCCGGGAGCGCAATCTTGTGCTGCGGTTTCGCATCAAGATATTCGAAACCCATGCCGCGCGGCGCCGAAAGGCCATCGCGCGTGCGGAACTTGCCGCTCTTCTGATCGACCGCGGTGACTTCGAGCGGCGCCCAGATGCGGTGCACGTCCTGATCGATATAGGAACCGTCGGTCGAGGCGAAGTATTTCTGCTCGTTGACGAGGAACAGGATCGAGCGGATGAAGCTCGCGCCGGCCTGCATCGCGGCCGAGTTGACGCCGAGGAGGAGATCGACCTTGTCCTTGATCGGCACTTCCATCGCGTTCTTGACGATCGGCGTCGACCACGAAACTTCGCCGACACCCTTCGTCGGGGCAAGCTGCACGGGCTCGGCCTGCAGGCGCGAATTCGCCCTCGCGATCGCGATCGCTTGCTTGGCGGCCTTGGCGACAGCGTCGGGGCTCATGTCGCTGGTCGCGGCAAAACCCCAGGTGCCGTTCGCGACGACGCGGATGCCGATGCCGGAAGATTCCGTATTGACGACGTTCTGCACCTTGTCTTCGCGCGTGATCACGAATTGGCGAAGGTAACGTCCGATGCGCACGTCGCAGTATGTCGCCCCGCTCGACTTCGCCGCGTTGAGCGCGATGTCGGCGAGCTTCTTCTTCGTCGCCACGTCCATCTTCGTCGTCAGCACTTCGGCCGCGACCGAATGCCCGTACATCGGAATCATCAGCGTGCCGAGGCCCACGCCGGTGACTTTCAAGAAATCACGTCTGTCCATCGCTGTCTCCCACGTTCGCGTGTTCGTTGTGTCCCCACAGAAGGTCGCGACGATGTCTCTGCCGCGTCACGGGCGTCGATCTTGTCGCAGCGCTCGGCCGGCGTCCCGTGACAAAGGACATGGGTCGCCGGACGGAGCGCGCCGGCCAAGGGCGCCGCTCCGCACCCGCCTGATACCATCGCCGCGATGGATATTTCGAAGACGTTCCGCATTGAAGCTGCGCATCGCCTGCCGAACGTGCCGGCCGGACACAAGTGCGCGCGGCTGCACGGGCATTCGTTCCAGATCGAGGTACATGTCGAAGGGCCGCTCCACCCGCAGCTCGGCTGGGTCATGGATTTCGCCGACATGAAGACCGCGTTCGCGCCGCTGTTCGAGCGGCTCGATCATCACTATCTCAACGAGGTGCCGGGCCTCGAGAATCCGACCAGCGAAAACCTCGCGCGCTGGGTCTGGGACGAGCTCAAGCCTCGCCTGCCGCTGCTGGCACGGGTGGTGATCCATGAGACCTGCACGTCGGCGTGCAGCTACGGCGGGCCGGTCGCTTAGCCTGCCCGCCTTGTTGCGGTGCAACGGCATCCCTGGGTCCAGCCGGCCTGTTGTATGCAACTGAATTTATGACACTTTAACGCCTCAGCTGAGGCCGGCCAGGTTTTCATGCCCGATCGATGTTGCATCGCAACAAAACCGGTGGTAGAGTACCTCTCACACCGAATTCACCGAGGGCAACATCCTATGTTCGAGCAGATCAATACGCAGTCCCTGGCGCTGGGCAAGTCCTACGCCGACACGTTCGTCAAGGCGCAGACCATTGCGCTGGAAGGTTTCGAGCGCATTACCGACCTCCAGATCAAGACGCTGGAAGACCGCGTCAACGCCGCCGTCCAGTTCTGGACCGAAGCCACCGACGTGCGCGACTTCGAAGCCGCCCGCGCCTTCTGGCCGAAGAGCGTGCAGCTGGCGAAGGAAAACGCCGAGAAGCTTTATGCGACCAGCCAGGAAGTGTTCGGCGTCACGCTGAAGACGACCGAAGCGATCGGCGCGCTCGCCAAGGGTTCTTTCGAGAATACCAACGCGACGATCCAGACGCAGGTCAACGCTGCCAAGAAGGCGGCCGCGAAGTAATTCACGATCCAACGAAAGAGACGCGACCGCATCTCCCCTCCCCAGCGGTCGCGTTTATTGTAGGCCGGGCTTTATGCCCGGCCTTTTTTATGGGCCGTCTTCGTCGTCCCGGCGAAGGCCGGGATCCATTTGATCGTGGCAAGCGTTTCCGCTCGCCTGCCGGCGAGCGGGTCACTTTCTCTTGCTTGCCCAAGAGAAAGTAACCAAAGAGAAGGGCACCCTCGGTGCCGCGGTCGCCGGCTCCGAGCCGGCGACTGCGCGAGGGGGCTACGGGGTTCGCTGACGGCACATCCTGTGCCGGCAGCGAACGCGCGGGCATCCATGCCCGCGCCCCTTCGGGCTTTTCCTCCGCCCCCTCGCCGCGGCACAGAGGGGCCCGGGTAGAGCAAGAGCGCGGCCGTCCTGGCCGCAGAAGCCAAGCGAGAGCAACGCGCGGTGTTTTTCCCCTCTCCCGCTTGCGGGAGAGGGAAGGTGAGGGCACGCCTGTTCGAAGCGCCAGGAAAAGGAAAGCGAGAATCAACCCTCGCGAAACACGTACCGCGCCGCCCCGATCTGAATCACATCCTCATGCCGCAGCAAGCGCTCCTGGACCGGCTCGGCGTTCACGAGCGTGCCGAGCTTGCTGCCGAGATCGACCAGGGTGTAGCCCTTGGCGTTGATGTTGATTTCCGCATGACGCGGTTCGACGCCGGGTCCGCCGACCTGGATTTCGGCGGCGCCGTCGTTGCCGAGCGTCACCGGGCGCGGCGGCAGTGGGATTGCGGCGCGACCGGCTTCGGGGCTTTGCGGGACTAGCCGAGCGGTGCGCAGAAACATCGTTGCGGCCGAGGCGACCGTCGCGGCCGCGAGCGGTGGCGGCGGCGTCTTCATCATCGGCGGCGGCTTGGGGGGTTCGGGAAGATCGAGGATCGGCATCACGCGGGTCGCGGCGGGTTCGATCGTCGGTATCGCGCGTGCGGGTTCAGGGGCTCGGGCGGGAACGGCTGGACGCGCAGCGGGCGCACGGTCGAGCTCGGCCTCGTCCGGGAAGACTTCGAGGAAGCGCGCGCGCAGCGATTGCGCGCGCTCGTGCGAGGCGCGGCTCTCGGTCAAAGCCGATTCGATCGCGGCGGCGCGGCGATCGCGCTCGCCGGCGTCGAACTCGCCGAGCTTGTGGCGCAGGTCAATTTCCTGGCGGTCGAGCTTGACGGCCTCGTGCGCGGCATCGATCTCGCGCACAGCCGTGCGAAGGCCCGCATAAGCGGCCAGCGCCTGCTGGCGCAGCGGCTCGGCCTTGCGCTCGATCGCGTCGAGCTGTTTGGTGTAGTCGGCGTCGACGCGGCGATAGACGGGCTCGGCGAAGTCGGCCTTCAAGGCCTCCATCGACGCGCGCCGGCTGCGCAAAAGATCGGCGTCGCGCTTCAAGGCTTTCAACGCATCGATCGACGCAAGATCGACGCCGGCCAGGAGGTCCGGTTTGACGCGCGTTTCGCTCATGCCCATCCCCCGTTCGTTGCCCGGATTCTCGCGGCGACCGCCCCTCGGCGAATCGCGCTGCGACAATCTGACACAGCATTATGCCGAGCAGGATTCGCAAGGCACAACGTAGGACCGCGGCAGGTAGCGGAGCGCCGACGGACGGCGGCGTCTTAACGTGCGCCGTTTTCATTGCCGCAGCAAATCGGCGGCTGATATAATTTCGCGGCTTTGCAGTCAGGACCGTTCGGGCAGCTGAATGCCGGGGTCCGGCTCCTTCCGACGGGACTTCCGGGTATGCGCTCTCCTTGCCGCTATCGGCAAGGTGCCTCTCGGATCGTCCCCGCGGGGCAGACGCCCCGACGCCTGCCATGCTACGGCATGAAAAGGCGAGCGGAAACCGCCGGATCGTTTTAGCGGCACGTTCTTGATGGCACTGGCTTGATTGGGATCGAGATGGATCGGTTGCGCGTGCGCGGCAGATCAGTGGGCTGGGCGCTGGTGGGCGCGCAGGCGATCACAGCGGCGCTCGCCGCCGGCATCGTCTGGATGGTTCGGGGTCATGCGGCGGCATTGGCGGCCTTGTTCGGCGGCCTCGTCGTGATCCTGCCGACGGTTTATTTCGCAGCGGCGGTTCACCTGCGCGCGAAGAAATCGGCGGCCGAGGTGCTCGGTGCGTTCTACCGGGCCGAGATTGGAAAACTGATCCTGACGGCGCTGCTGTTCTGGATCGCGGCATTGAAGTTCGGTCAGCATTTCGCGCCGCTGATGCTCACCTGCATGGCTTGTCTGGCCATGAACTGGTTGATGCTCGCACTGGCGAAGGGCGACTGAAGACCTCATTTAAAGATCGAAGCGGAACTCGAACATTATGGCGTCCGAAGGCGGTCACGACAGCAGCAGCTACATCCTGCATCACCTGACCAACCTCAAGTTGGATCTGAAGACGATGCACATCGATCCCGAAGCGACCGGCTTCTGGGTGCTGCATCTTGATTCGGTGATCTTTTCGGTCGTGCTCGCCCTCATCTTCGTCATCATGTTCCGCCTCGCCGCGGGCAAGGCGCAAAGCGGCGTGCCGGGCAAATGGCAGAACTTCATCGAGATGTGCGTCGACTTCGTCGATCGCCAGGTGAAGGACGCGTTCCACCATAAGTCCTCGTTCGTCGCGCCGCTCGCGCTGACCGTCGGCTTCTGGGTGTTCCTGATGAACTTCATGGACATGCTGCCGGTGGATCTTCTGCCGTGGGCGGCGGGCGGCGTCGGCGTCGATCATCTGCGTACGGTGCCGTCGACGGATCCCAACGTTGCGCTCGGCATGTCGCTGACGGTGTTCCTGATCGCGTTCGGCTACAGCTTCGCGATGAAGGGCGTGAAGGGCGTCGGCGCGGAATTCCTGTTTCACCCATTCGGCAAATGGCTTTTGCCGGTCAACTTCCTCCTGAAATGCGTCGAGGAATTGGCCAAGCCGATCAGCCTCGGCCTTCGACTCTTCGGCAACATGTACGCGGGCGAGATGATCTTCATCTTGCTGGCGACATTCACGCTGAGCTACACCGCGAGCAGTATCGGCAGCAATCTCGGCCTCATCGGCCAGATTGTTCTGGGCACGGTCTGGACCTTGTTCCACATCCTGATCATTTCTTTGCAGGCCTTCATCTTCATGACGCTGACGACCGTCTACATGGCGATGTCGGCGGATCACCACTGACTTTTCTCAACTCACGACCGCAACACGGAGACACACGATGGATATCAGCGCACTGGCAAATGTCGAAGGCCTGACCGCAATCGCGGCCGGCCTCATGCTTGGCCTCGGCGGTATCGGCGCCGCGATCGGCATGGGCCTGATGGGCGGCAAGTTCCTCGAAGGCGCGTCGCGCCAGCCGGAGCTCGTTCCGATGCTGCAGGGCAAGATGTTCCTGCTCGTCGGCCTGATCGACGCGATTCCGATTATCGGCGTCGGTATCGCCATGTACCTCACGTTCGTCGATCCGTTCACGGCGAACGCGATCGCGCACGCCACGGCCGGCGCAGCGCACTAAGAGCCTTACCGATTCGCTGACGAGGGTTCATCCGTGAGCATCAATGCAACTCTCATCGCCCAGATGATCGTTTTTCTGATCCTCATCTGGGTCACGATGAAATTCATCTGGCCGCCGCTGATGAAAGCGATGGACGATCGCGCGCAGCGCATCGCCGAAGGTCTTTCCGCGGCCGAAAAGGCGCGCAAGGATCTTGCCGACGCCGACGCTCGCGTCGCCGAGGAGATCAAGAAGGCGCGCGGCGAGGCGATGACGATCATCGACAAGGCGCAGCAACAGGCCAATCAGATCATCGAGAAGGCCAAGCAGGACGCGATCGCGGAAGCCACACGGCAGAAAGCGACCGCGGCCGCCGACATCGAAAGCATGACGCACCGCGCGCGCGAGGAATTGCGCGGCCAGGTGTCCAAGCTCGCCGTGTCGGGCGCCGAGAAGATCTTGAAGCGCGAGATCGATGCCAACGCCCACAAGGCGCTGCTCGATCAGCTCGTGGCCGAGATGTGACATGTCGCAGCCGCTGACCTTGGCACGTCCCTACGCGCGCGCCGCGTTCGAGTTGGCTTCGTCGGCCAGCGCGCTCGGCGAATGGGCGAGCAAGCTCGCGTTCGCCGCGCAAGCCGCGGTCGACCCGCAAGTGCGCTCGCTCTTCGGCAATCCGCGCGTGAGCCCCGCCGAGCTCGCCTCGCTGTTTCTTCCGGACGGCGAGAACGCAGATTCGCCGTTCGCGAGCTTCGTCAAGCTGCTCGCGGACAATCATCGCCTCGAAGCGCTACCGGAAATCGCCGCGCTCTTCGAAGAGCGCAAGCGCGAAGCCGAGCGGATTCTGCAGGTGCGCGTGCGCACCGCCGCGCCGATCGACGCTGCGGAAACCGCCAAGCTCAAGGACGCGCTCAAGCGCCGCTTCGGCCGCGACATCGAGCTGGAGCAAACGGTCGATCCGGCCGTGCTCGGCGGCGCGGTGATCGATGCGGGCGATGTCGTCATCGACGGCTCCGTGCGCGGACGGCTGCATCAGCTCGAAGCTGCACTCACGCATTAAACAATTCGTACGGTGGGCAAGGCCCGCCTTACAAGGGAAACAGAGATCATGGCCACCACGCTCAACCCGTCCGAAATCTCCGAGCTCATCAAGAACCGCATCGAGAAGTTCAAGCTGACCGCCGAATCGCGCAACGAAGGCACGCTGACCAGCGTGTCCGACGGCATCGTGCGCATCCACGGTCTCAACGACGCGATGTCCGGCGAAATGATCGAGCTTCCGGGCTCGACGTTCGCGGTCGCGCTGAACCTCGAGCGCGATTCGGTCGGCGCGGTGGTGCTCGGCGATTACGAGCACCTGCGCGAAGGCGACACCGCGAAGACGACGGGCCGCATTCTCGAAGTGCCGGTCGGTCCCGAAATGCTCGGCCGCGTCGTCAACGCGCTCGGCGCGCCGATCGACGGCAAGGGCCCGATCAATACCAAGATCACCTCGCCGGTCGAGAAGGTCGCTCCGGGCGTGATCTGGCGAAAGTCCGTTTCGCAGCCGGTGCAGACCGGCTACAAGTCGGTCGACTCGATGATTCCGATCGGTCGCGGCCAGCGCGAGCTCATCATCGGCGACCGCCAGACCGGCAAGACCGCGCTCGCGGTCGACACGATCATCAATCAGAAAGGCTCGGGCGTTAAGTGCATCTACGTCGCGATCGGCCAGAAGCAGTCGTCGATCGCCAACGTCGTGCGCAAGCTCGAAGAGAACGGCGCGCTCGCGCATACGATCATCGTCGCTGCCGCAGCGGCCGATTCGGCCGCGATGCAGTACATCGCTCCGTACGCCGGCTGCGCGATGGGCGAATACTTCCGCGACCGCGGCGAAGATGCGCTGATCATCTATGACGATCTCACCAAGCAGGCTTGGGCGTATCGCCAGATCTCGCTCCTGCTCCGCCGCCCGCCGGGCCGCGAGGCGTATCCGGGCGACGTGTTTTATCTGCACTCGCGTCTTCTCGAGCGCGCCGCGCGCGTCAACGAGGAATACGTCGAGAAGTTCACGAACGGTGCCGTCAAAGGCAAGACCGGCTCGCTGACGGCGCTGCCGGTCATCGAGACGCAGGCCGGCGACGTGTCCGCGTTCGTTCCGACCAACGTGATCTCGATCACCGACGGTCAGATCTTCCTCGAAACCGACCTCTTCAACGCCGGCATCCGTCCGGCCGTGAACGCCGGTATCTCGGTGTCCCGCGTCGGCGGCGCCGCGCAGACCAAGATCATCAAGAAGCTCTCCGGCGGCGTGAAGCTCTCGCTCGCGCAGTTCCGCGAGCTCGCTGCGTTCGCGCAGTTCGCGTCCGATCTCGATGCGGCTACGCGCGCGCAGCTCGAGCGCGGCCAACGCGTAACTGAGCTGATGAAGCAGAAGCAGTACGCGCCGCTTTCGATTTGCGAGCTTGCTCTTTCGCTGTACGCGGCCGAGAAAGGCTATCTCGACGATCTCCCGGTCGCGAAGATCCTGCCGTTCGAGAAGGCGCTGCATTCGCACTTCGCGAACAGCTATGGCGATCTCGTCAAGAAGATCAACGACACCGCCGATTGGAACAACGACATCGAGGCCGCGTTCAAGAAGGGCGTCGAAGAGTTCAAGAAGACCGGTAGCTGGTAAGGCGTCTTCGGCGAGGTTCTACAGAACCTCGCAAGACATGGCGATCGTGCACATTCGATAGGTCTATCCAAACGTGGCAGGCGCAAGAGAAATCCGCACCAAGATCAAGAGCGTCGCGAACACGCGCAAGGTCACGCGCGCGCTCGAGATGGTCTCGGCCTCGAAGATCCGCAAGGCGCAGGACCTGATGCGCACCTCGCGCCCGTATGCGCGCGCGATGCGTCAGGTGATCGGCCACATCGCGCATGCAACGGCCGAGTACAAGCATCCGTTCATGATCACGCGCGAGACGGTCAAGCGCGTCGGCTATGTCGTCGTCTCGACCGATCGCGGTCTGTGCGGCGGCCTCAATGCGAACCTCTTCCGCCGTCTGCTTGCGGAAATCCGCCAGTGGAACGAGAAAGGCGTCGAGGTCGACATCGTCTCGATCGGCAGCAAAGGCAACGGCTTCTTCAAGCGCCTCAAGGTGAATCTCGTCGGCAGCGTGACGCATCTGGGCGAGAAGCCGCAGATCGCAAAGCTCATCGGCGTCATCAAGGTGATGCTCGACGCCTACAGCGCCGGCCACATCGATCGCTTGAACCTCGCCTACAACGATTTCGTCAACACGATGACGCAGAAGCCGACGGTCGATCAGCTGCTGCCGCTGCCGCCTGCCGATCAGTTCGTCACGGCGCACAACTGGGACTACTTGTACGAGCCCGATCCCGAAACGGTGATGGAGCACGTGCTGACGCGTTACGTCGAGTCGCTCGTCTATCAGGCGACGCTGGAGAATCTCGCCAGCGAGCACGCCGCGCGCATGGTCGCGATGAAGAGCGCCTCGGACAACGCAACGAAGCTGATCGACAACCTGACGCTGGTCTACAACAAGGCGCGCCAGGCGGCGATCACGCAGGAGATTTCCGAGATCGTCGGCGGTGCGGCGGCAGTATGAGTGCGATCGTCCATGATCGCGAGAATCAAGAAGCGGCCATCCGTGGCCGCACTTTCAACCAACAGCACGGCTTCGACATGCGCCGTACTAAATTGAAGAATTATCCGGAGCACATGTAATGAGCCAAGGCAAAGTCGTCCAGATCATCGGCGCCGTCGTCGACGTCGAGTTCCCGCGCGAGTCCGTGCCGAAGGTGTACGACGCGCTCAAGGTCAAGAACACCGACATCACGCTCGAAGTGCAGCAGCAGCTCGGCGACGGCATCGTGCGCACCATCGCGCTCGGCTCGACCGACGGCTTGAAGCGCGGCCTCGTCGCCGAGAACACCGGCGAAGGCATCAAGGTGCCGGTCGGCGAGGAAACGCTCGGCCGCATCATGGACGTGCTCGGCACGCCGATCGACGAGCGCGGCCCGATCGGCGAGAAAGATCGCTGGGTCATCCATCGCTCGCCGCCGTCCTATGACGAGCAGGCGGCTGCGAACGAATTGCTCGAAACCGGCATCAAGGTCATCGACCTCGTCTGCCCGTTCGCCAAGGGCGGCAAGATCGGCCTCTTCGGCGGCGCCGGCGTCGGCAAAACGGTCAACATGCTCGAGCTCATCAACAACATCGCAACGCAGCACTCCGGCCTTTCCGTGTTCGCCGGCGTCGGCGAGCGCACGCGCGAGGGCAACGACTTCTATCACGAGATGATCGAAGCCGGCGTCGTCAAGCTCGACAACCTCAAGGAATCGAAAGTGGCGATGGTGTACGGCCAGATGAACGAGCCGCCGGGCAATCGCTTGCGCGTCGCGCTCACGGGCCTCACGATGGCCGAGTACTTCCGCGACGACAAAGACGCCTCCGGCAAGGGCCGCGACGTGCTCTTCTTCGTCGACAACATCTATCGCTACACGCTCGCCGGCACGGAAGTGTCCGCCCTCCTCGGCCGTATGCCGTCGGCGGTGGGCTACCAGCCGACGCTCGCCGAAGAAATGGGCGTGCTGCAAGAGCGCATCACCTCGACCAAGACGGGCTCGATCACGTCCGTGCAGGCCATTTACGTTCCGGCCGACGACTTGACCGACCCGTCGCCCGCGACGACGTTCTCGCATCTCGATGCGACCGTCGTGCTCTCGCGCAACATCGCTTCGCTCGGCATTTATCCGGCCGTCGATCCGCTCGACTCCACCTCGCGCCAGCTCGATCCGAACGTGATCGGCCAGGATCACTACGATGTCGCGCGTAAGGTGCAGGGCACGTTGCAGCGCTACAAGGAACTGAAGGACATCATCGCCATTCTCGGCATGGACGAGCTTTCCGAAGAGGACAAGCAGACCGTCTACCGCGCGCGCAAGTGCGAGCGCTTCTTCTCGCAGCCGTTCCACGTCGCCGAAGTCTTCACCGGCTCGCCGGGCAAGTACGTTTCGCTGAAGGAAACGATCCGCGGCTTCAAGATGATCATCGAAGGCGAATGCGATCACCTGCCCGAGCAGGCGTTCTACATGGTCGGCGGCATCGACGAGGCGTTCGAGAAGGCCAAGTCGATGGAGAAGAAGGCGGCCTGATCGCCTCTTCCACTAGGAAACCCACATGGCATCGACAATCCGCTGCGACATCGTCTCCGCCGAAGAAGAAATCTTCCACGGCGAGGCGCAAATGGTCGTCGCCACCGGCGAGGAAGGCGAGCTCGGCATCGCGCCTCGGCACGCGCCGCTGATCACGCGCTTGAAGCCCGGGCAGGTGCGCGTGCTGCTGGAGAACGGCGACGAGCAATTCTTCTACGTCTCCGGCGGTATCCTCGAAGTGCAGCCGAGCGTCGTCACGGTGCTCGCGGACACGGCGCTGCGCGCCAAGGATCTCGACGAAGCCGCCGCGCGCCGCGCCAAGGAAGAAGCCGAGCGCACGCTCGCCAACCGCACCGACGCACTCGAAGTCGCGCAAGCGCAGGCGCAGCTTGCGCAGGCGATGGCGCAGCTGCAGGCGCTGGAGCGTTTGCGGCGGTCGCTCAAGCACTGAGCGCCGTTCGCGAAATCAAGATCGACGAAACGCCGGCCTCGCGCCGGCGTTTTCGTTATGACGTTCCGTGATAAGCCGCGCGCTTCGGCGGTACCGCGTGATTGACAGCGCTGCGCGCGCATAGTCATCTAGCGCCAACGACGATCGGAGTGCGTTGCATGTGCGGTTTCTTCTGCGTATTCGATTCGAGCGGCACGGCGCAAACGCTGCGGCCCCTCGCGCTCCGCCAGGCGCGTCTCCTGCGCCATCGCGGGCCCGACTGGAGCGGCATCTACGCGGACGACAACGCGATCCTCGCGCACGAGCGGCTCTCGATCGTCGACGTCGTGCACGGCGCGCAGCCGCTTCTCTCCAGTGACGAAGCGCAGGTGCTCGCGGTGAACGGCGAGATCTACAACCATCGCGAGCTGCGCCAGCGCTTTTCCGACTACGCATTCCGCACCGATTCCGATTGCGAAGTGATCCTGCCGCTCTACCGCGCGATGCCGCCGGCCGAGCTTCTGAATCTCCTGGGCGGCATGTTCGCATTCGCGTTGTGGGACAAGGCGAAAAACGATTTCCTGATCGCGCGTGATCCGATCGGCATCATTCCGCTCTATATCGGCCGCGATGCGGAGGGACGTCTTTACGTCTCGTCCGAGCTGAAGGCCCTGACCGGCGTCTGCGTCAGCGTCGAAGAATTTCCGCCCGGAAGCTATCTCACGCGCTCGATGAGCGCACCCGAATCGTATTACCAACCCCAATGGCGCGAATTCGATGCGGTCGAGAACGGATCGACCGACCCCGCCACGGTTCGCGTCGCGCTCGAGCGCGCAGTGCACAGTCATCTCATGACCGATGTGCCCTACGGGGTGCTGCTCTCGGGCGGCCTCGATTCCTCGCTGATCGCCGCGATGACCGCGCGCTTCGCCGCGCGCCGCATCGAAGACGACGACAAGAGCGAAGCCTGGTGGCCGCGCCTCCACACCTTCTCGATCGGGCTCGAAGGCTCGCCCGATCTCGCCGCCGCGCGCACGGTCGCCGATTCGCTCGGTACCGCGCATCACGAATTCCATTTCACGGTGCAGGAAGGGCTCGACGCGCTCTCCGACGTGATCTATCACATCGAAACCTACGATGTGACGTCGATCCGCGCGTCGACGCCGATGTACCTCCTCGCGCGCCGCATCCGCGCGATGGGCATCAAGATGGTGCTGTCCGGCGAAGGCGCCGACGAGATCTTCGGCGGCTATCTCTATTTCCACATGGCGCCGAACGATCGCGAGTTCCACGAGGAGCTCGTGCGCAAGCTCGACGCGCTGCACTCGTACGATTGCCTGCGCGCGAACAAATCGACGGCCGCGTGGGGCGTCGAGGCGCGCGTGCCGTTTCTCGATCGCGAGTTCCTCGACGTTGCGATGAATACGGCGCCATCGGCCAAGCGCCCGATTGAAGGCCGCATCGAAAAGCACATCCTGCGCGAAGCCGGCCGCGGCCTGCTTCCCGATTCGATCCTCTGGCGCCAGAAGGAACAGTTCTCCGACGGCGTCGGCTACAACTGGATCGATTCGCTCAAAGCGCACGCCGAGAGCCAAGTCAGCGACGCGCAGATGGCGATGGCCGCGCAGCGATTCCCGATCAACCCGCCCGCGAGCAAGGAAGCGTTCTTCTACCGCGTGCTGTTCGACCGCCACTTCCCCGGCGACCAGGCCGCCCGCCTCGTTCCCGGCGGACCGAGCATCGCATGCAGCACGCCGACGGCGTATCGGTGGTCGCAGCAATTCGCAGGACATGCGGACCCGTCGGGCCGGGCCGTCGCGAGCATTCATCGCGCGGCGGCACCGGCGGCCCAGACCGAAGCACTGTAAGGCCTCGGAGAGGGGATCGGCTGACATCGACTTGCCCTAGAATGGCGCACCTCCGCGGAGACCCATCGATGCCTGCCGCCCCTTTGCACGTGATCGTCCTCGCCGCCGGCGAGGGCAAGCGCATGAAATCGGCCAAGCCGAAGGTGCTGATGCCGCTGGCCGGACGGCCGATGCTGGCGCACGTTCTCGATACCGCGCGCGCGTTGCAGCCGGCGCGCATCCACCTCGTCTACGGTCATCTCGGCGATCAGGTGCGCGCGACGGTCACCGACCTCGGCGATCTCGCCTGGGTGCACCAACCGCAGCAGCTCGGCACCGGCCACGCAGTGCGTCTTGCGATGGCGGGCGTGCCCGAGGATGCGCGCGTGCTGGTGCTCTACGGCGACGTGCCGCTGATCCGCGTCGATACTCTGGAGAAGCTTCTCGCGGTGCAGACGCCGCTCGCGGCGCTGGTGACACAGCTCGAAAATCCGTACGGCTACGGCCGCGTGATCCGCGACGGCATCGGCCGCGTGCGCGCGATCGTCGAGGAAAAAGACTGCACGCCCGAACAGCGCACGATCAGCTGGGTCAACAGCGGCATTCTCGCTGCGGACGCGCGGCGGCTGCGGGTTTGGATCAACAATCTGACCGACGAGAACACGCAGCGCGAGTACTACCTCACTGACGTGTTCGCGCAGGCCAACGATGAAGGCGAGCCGGCCGAAGCGAGCCTTTGCATCAATCCGCAGGAAGTGTTCGGCGCCAACGACGCATGGCAGCTCGCGGCGCTCGAACGTCTTTACCAGCGCCTGCGCGCAACGACGCTCGCCGCCGCCGGCGTGCGCTTCGCCGATCCCGTGCGCTTCGACATCCGCGGCGATGTGCGCGTCGGCCGCGACGTCGAGATCGACATCGACGTGATCCTCGAAGGCTTGGTCGAGCTCGGCGATGAAGTGCGCATCGGTCCGTTCTGCCGCGTGCGCAATTCAACGCTTGCGGCCGGCACCGTCGTGCACTCGCATTGCAATCTCGATGGCGTCGTCACGCACGGCCCGTGCAACATCGGCCCGTTCGCGCGGCTGCGTACCGGCACCGAGCTCGGTGCGCATGCGCGCGTCGGCAATTTCGTCGAAACCAAAAAAGCGCGCTTCGGCGAAAACTCGAAGGCAAACCATCTTTCCTACATCGGCGACGCCGAAGTCGGCGCCGACGTCAACATCGGTGCCGGCACGATCACGTGCAACTACGATGGCGCCGGCAAGCACACGACGATCATCGAAGACGGCGCCTTCATCGGCTCGAACACCTCGCTGGTCGCGCCCGTACGCATCGGCAAGGACGCGACGATCGGAGCAGGTTCGGTGATCAACAAGGAAGCGCCGGCCGGAGAGCTCAGCGTGGCGCGTGCGCGGCAGACGTCGATTCCCGGCTGGCAGCGGCCGAAGAAGACTTAAGAAATCGCGCGCCCGAGCGCATGTCGCAGGCGGGCGTACTACGGCGTTCTACCTGATGTCGCGGTCGCCGCGGCTCCGGAGAATCGCCATGCCCTGGATCGACACTCGCGTCCGTACGCATCCGCTTTGCGCCGCGCTCGCCGCTGTGTTGGCATCCGCGCCGTTTCCCGCGGCGACGCTCGCATCGCCGCGGCCCACGATCGTGCTCGTCGCGAACTGCAACGACAGCGGTCCCGGCAGCCTTCGCGAGGCGGCGATGAGCGCCAGCGACGGCGACACGATCGATCTCAGCCAACTCGGCTGCAGCCGGATCTCGCTCACGACCGGATCGATCCCGATCGCAATCGACAGCCTCACGCTGATCGGTCCCGGCCGGGACGCCCTCACGATCGACGGTGCGTACAACAGCAACCAGAACCTCGTATTCCATCTCGGGCACGGCACGCTTTCGTTCAGCCAGCTGACCCTGACCCGCGGCTCGAAATACCGCGAGAACCTGCCGGCGCTCGGCGGGTGCGTCTATTCGCTCGGCGCTGTCTCGCTCGACGATACCGCGATCACCGACTGCACCGCGCACAGCACGGGCGAGGGCAATGTCGCGCGCGGTGGAGCGATCTATGCGACCGGCGACGTGACGATGATCGACAGCGTCGTGTCCGGAGCCACCGCGCTCAACACCGACGAGGAAGCGCGCGGCGGCGGCATCTACACGTACGGATCGCTGATCGCCAAGTACAGCACGATCGCCGACAACTATGCGATGAACCTCGGCAACGGCAGCCTCGCGGGCGGCGCCTTCGTCAACAAGCAGGCGCTCGTCGTCAACTCGACGATATCGGGCAACCGCGCTTGGCAGGTCGGCGCGATGTTCGCCGGTCGCGGCGCCGATTATCCGGTTGAAATCGACAACAGCACGATCACCGACAACATTGGCGTGCACGGCTCGTGGGGCGGCGTGTTCGCGAGCGCGCCGACCAAGATCCAGAACAGCACGATCGCGTTCAACCATACGGGCACGGTGAACGGACCGCGCGGCGCGGGGCTGCACGTCGCCAGCACGTCGCTCGACATCGAAAGCTCGATCATCGCCAACAACACGAACGAATACGATGCGACGAGTCCGTACCAGCTGGTGCTCTATTCGACGATCGGATCGACCTTGCTCGGCACGAACAACCTGATCGTCTCCGCAAACGTGGCGCTGACGCCCGGTACGCTCACCGCCGATCCGCGGCTGGGACCGCTGCGCAACAACGGCGGTCCGACGCGCACGCGCATGCCGATGACGGGAAGTCCCGTCATCGACGCGGGCAACAACGTGCAGGGCACGAATGTCGATCAGCGCGGCGGCGGCTATCCGCGAGTGATCGGAGCGGCGCCCGACATAGGCGCGCTCGAATTCTCCAGCGACGACGACATTTTCTGGAGCGGCTTCGAGCCCGGCTGATGACTGATGCGTTATCCGGTCGGTTGCGGCTCGAAGCCGTCCGCGAAGATCTCGTCCGGTATCTGCGCCGGTTCCTCATACGCACCCATGTCCGCGGCTGCGCCCGCCTCGCGCGCAAAACCGTCCCCGCGCTGATCGTATTCGAGCGCATCCGGATTTGAACCAGCATCGAGCACCGGGCTCGTGAGATCGAACGCGTGCGTCATCGTCGCGCCGCCGTTGTCGGCAAGAGGCAGCAGTAGCGGATCGGCGGTGATCGTATCCGCCGGCGTCGGTGCGTTCGACGTCATGATCGCATTGTGATCGCCGGTGATCGTGGCGTTGCCCGAGAACACGTCGAGATCGGCCGCGGTGTAGTAGCCGAACTGGTTATAGATGTAGGTCGACGTGTTGCCGGCGATGATCGAGCTCTTGATGTCGGCGTTGCCGTAATAGATGTACGTGCCGCCGCAGTACGGCGCGTAGTTGCCGGTGACGGTGCTGTTGTGCAGCGTCACGTACGCAAGATAAAACGTGTTGAGTCCGCCGCCGCTCTGCGAGGCGGTGTTGCCCGAGATCGTGCTGTTGATGACCGTGAGGCCGTACGGATCGCCGCCGAACGGACCCAAGATGTCGATGCCGCCGCCAAGCCAGGCGTAGTTGTTGTCGAACGTCGATGCTTCGATGTGATGTCCGCCGACGCGCGAGGCGACGCCACCGCCGACCGAGCCGCGGTTGTTCGTCATCGCGGTGTTGTGCGTGATGGTGCTGCCGGTGATCGTGAGGCGTTGCATGGCGTATGCGCCGCCGCCGCGCGAGGTGCCGTCGAACCGGTAAGGATTCGGGTAGCCCGGGTAGTAGTAATAGTAGAAGTGGCCCTTGGTGGTGTTGTCGCTCAGCTTCGCGTTGATCAGCGTGATGTTGCCGACCGCGCAAAGCGCGCCACCGTAAGCATGCGCGGTGTACGAATAGCAATTCGTCGCGGTCGAGTTGGTGAGCGCGATATTGCCCGAGGACAAGACGCACGCACCGCCGTGATACGCATAGCCTTCGATGCGGCCGTTGGCGATCGTGAGACCGTCGATCGTCATCGTGCCGGCGCCGTAGTGACTGAAGACGCCGGAGGTTTGTGCGGCATCGACGGTAACGACGTCGGCACCGGGACCCTGGATCGTGAGATCGTCGACGCTGGTCGTGATCGCGCCGGTCGAGAGCGTGATCGTGCAGGCCGAAAGGCCCGTGAGATCGATGACATCGCCGCTGACCGCGTTCGTCACCGCATCGCGCAACGTGCCGGCGCCGCTGTCATCGCAACTCGTCACCGGAACCACGCCGGCCGGCCGCTCCGGCGGACGCGGACCCGCGGCGCGCGCTTTCGCGGCGGCGTCCTCCATCACTTGCTTCAGCGTCAGGCCTTTCTTCGTCAGCCCCGTGTTCATCGCCAGCATTTCGGAGACTGGCGGGCGTTTGGCGACATGAGCCGGCGGCTGTGGACGCATCAACGGGCGCGCGGGATCGGCCAGCAGCGCGCCGGCCGGTGCGAGCGCGAGCGCCATGGCGAGGCCGATGGCCAGAGGTTTCAGACGCAACGAAGGGACGATGTTCATAGGGAGGCCTGCTGGATGACCGCGGAGTCCCGGCTCTGCGTCCCTGCTCGAGCGGGCATCGCGAGTATCTTCACCGGCCGCCGGGCCGTTCAATAGGTTTTTGTGGTTGATTTCGGTCATGACAGATTTCTGTCACGACAGTGGCTAGCCGTCGGGCGATAGCCGCGAGGCTAACCAGCCGAGCTGGAACCGCGTGCGGGCATCGACGCTCTTCATGATCTCGGCGATGCGCCGGTTGAGCGTGCTCGCGGAGATGCCGAGCTCGTGTGCGATCGCCTTGTCGTTGAGCCCGGCGGCGAGGAGCGAGAGGAGCTGTTCGGTTTCGGCCGGCATCCGCGAGGCGAGCTCGCGCGTTTCCATCGCGCCCGAGCGCGTGAACGCGATCGGCGCGGCTTGATCCCAGAGGATCTCGAACATCGCATAGAGCGCATCGAGCAGCGCCGACGAACGCACCAGCAAGGACGGGCTTCCCGGCCGTTCGAGATTCAGCGGAATCAACGCGATGTTGCGATCGGCCATCACCATCTTGAATGGCAATTGCGACACGACGCGCACTTCCTCGCCGGCCTGCATATCCGCGCGAATCCGCGTCAGCACGCCGGGCAACGCGAGAAAACTCTGATCGGCGATGCTGCGATAGCGCACGCCGCGCGAGAGCGCTTTCATCTCGGTTTCGTTCGGCTGCTCGGGACCGGCGATGAGGATCGGCGGACGCTCGAGGAAGATCAGCTCGTGCTGGGCCGCGTGCTGCATCTGTTCGAACACGTGACGCTCGGCTTCGCGCGAGGTCACCAGCTCAATCATCTGGCGCTTCTCGCCGGCGCTTTCGGCCGCGCGCTGCTGCAGGCGCTGGATGTCGGCGCGCGCGCGCCGAAGCTCATCCTGACGTCGCAGCACCAAGGCTTCGACCGCGATATCGGGCGACGCGGGAATGTAGCGCCTCGGCTGGCCGGACGTGTGCGTAACCAAGCCTTTGTGCGCGAGCGCGTCGAGCACGCGCTGCAGCTTGCGCACCGGCATCGAAAGATCGCGTTCGATCTCCGACGCGGTCGCTTCGGGCCGATCAAGCAGCGCTTCGTAGACGCGCTCTTCGAGCTCGCTGATGCCGAGCGCTCCGAGCGGCCGGCCATCGGGCTTGCTGGATGCGCTGTCCATCGACGATACCTATATGCGAACGAGAGTCGATGGTAGCTCTGCGCGAGAACCATCCCCACCCAAGCCCTCCCCTTGAAGGGGAGGGCTTAAGAGCAATCAGTGCGCCGCGGTGCGCGGGATGATACCGAGCGCTTTTTCGAGCGACCCGGGATCGTAGACCTTGCCGCCCTTGATCACGGTCGCGACCTTGCGGATGTCGGCGATGTTCTTCGTCGGATCGCCGTCGATCAGAACCATGTCGGCATAGCTCGACGGCATGATGACGCCGCGCGTGCGCTCGACGCCCATCACCTGAGCCGAGGTCAGCGTCGCCATGCGCAGCACTTCAGCGGGCGCGATGCCGGCACGCGCGTAGACCTCGAGCTCGTAATGCAGCATGTAGCCGGCAAGGCCGTCGGTGCCGGGGATGATCGTGACGCCGGCGTCGTGCAGCGCCTTGAGGAGCTTTAGCATTGACGGAAACGCTTCGCGGTACGCGTCTTCCTTGCCCTTGGGCACATCGAGCGCGCCGCTCAAGAGCGCGCGGCGAACCTGCGGCGGGAAGCGTGGCCCGATGTCTTCGAGGCCCGGCGTCGTCTTGGCCGGATCGCCGCAGAAGAGGCCTTCGAAGATGCCTAGCGTCGGATCGAGCACGGTGTGATGCTGCTTCAAGAACGCGATGAAATCGCGCACCACGGGTTTGTCCGGCGTGAACTCGCGCGCGCGCTCGGCCACCTTGATGAAGCGGTCGCGGTTGCGCGTTTCCTTGACCTCGGGATAGAGGAAATTCAGCACGATGAAATTGAGATGCTGGATCTCGTCCGCGCCGCCTTCGACGAACTGCCTGGCCGACATGAACGCCGGCACGTGACCGCTGACGCGAAGCCCGCGTGCGTGCGCACGATCGGCAATCAGCGGCATCAATTCAGGTTTCATCGAGGAATAGATCTTGATCTGCGCGTAGCCGTGATCGGCGTACCAGTCGACGTCCTTGATGGCCTCTTCGGCGGTATCGGCGCGCATCTTCGTGGGGCCTGCAAGCTCGCCGGTGCCGTCGATGATGCCGGCCTTGAGCACGCGCGGGCCGATTTCGGTGCCATCGTCGAAGCGTGCGACGCGTTTCAAGAACGAATCGGTATCGTTCGCCATGTCGCGCGCGCTGGTCACGCCGTTGGCGAGATCGAGAATGCCGTCGATGTCGCTGAAGTGCTGATGGTTGTCCCAGAGGCCCGGCATCAGGAAGCGACCTTTCGCGTCGATGACTTCGGCATCGGGCGCTGCATCCTTGAGATCGGCGTCGGGCGCGATGCGCACGATGCGCTCGCCGCGCACGAGCACGCTCGTTCCCGGCGTGACCGAAAGATCGCGCGGATCGTAGAGGCGCGCGTTGCGGATCACGAGATCGCCTTTCGGCGCGTGCGCAAGCTCGGTCGCGAGCTTGGCCGACCAGGCCGTATCGGCCTTTTCCTGCGCCGCAACCAGCGGCTCGATGATCGACTCGCGGCCCTCCGGAATCACCGAGAACCAACCCGATACCGTGCCGACCGTGTTGCCGGCGCCATCGAGCCAGATCGGCTGCGGCGTAAAGCCCAGGCCAACGACGCGGTACTGATGCAACGTCGCTTTGCCCGAGGGCGTCGTCACCTCGACCGTGCCGGCGTCCTGGATGCTCGCTGAACCTGCCGGCAGCAGCGGCAGCGTCTTCCCTGGCGCCTTCAGGAGCGCTCGCGCGAGCGTGCCGAAGAATTCCGGCGGCGAGTTCGTCGGGATGTAGAACGCGGGCTTGCCGACCGCCTGCGAGCCGTCTTCGGTGCGGCTCTTCCAGGTTGCCTTGCCATTCTCGATTGCGAAATGCTCGTCGACCGCCGCTTTCATGTAGTCGTTGCCGGAGCCTTCGTAGCGAGTCGGGATGCCCGCGGCATCGAGCGTCCAGGTCGCGACGATGTGATCGCCGCGGCCGCGGTCGTTGTACGAATACTCCGCGCGCACACTGCCGTCGGCGTTGACGGCGACGGTCTGCGAGCCGGCTTTGTTGCCTTGGATCAGAATCTGATCGGTGCGTTGCGAGGCCGCGGCGTGCGACGTCGTCGCCAGCAACACGGAAAGAACGATCGCGTTCCGGTACATGAAGACTCCCCAAGGTGTGAAGGCGAAGCGAAATTGCGCTGCGATCCCGCCGAGGCAGAACGCGGCAGGTTCCTTTGACGGGCGAGAAGGAGTTTACGTTAGCGACTCTGTCGGCCGATTCGCCTGTGCCGAAGGCAACGTCCGGGCACCGGGCGACATGGGGTCTTGCTAGACTTGCCGCCCCGTCGAATCCGGAGCGTAAGGAATGGAAGCTGCCGCCCTGCCCCGCGCGGACGATACGCGCGTCGCCGTGATCGGTCTTGGCTACGTGGGACTGCCGCTGGCGGTCGGGTTCGGCCACAAGCTGCCGACGCTGGGCTTCGACATCAACAAAGCGCGCATCGCCGAGCTCAAGGAGTTTCGCGACCACACGCTGGAAACGACGCCCGACGAGCTCAAGGCCGCCGCGGATCTTCGCGTCAGCGCCGATCCCGCCGACCTTCGCTCGTGCAACGTCTACATCGTCACCGTGCCGACGCCGATCGATAGCGCGAAACGGCCGGATCTCTCGCCGCTAGAATCGGCGAGCCGCACGGTTGGCAAGGCGATCCAGCGCGGCGGCGTCGTGATCTTCGAATCGACCGTGTATCCGGGCGCGACCGAAGAAGTCTGCGTGCCGATCATCGAGCGCGAATCCGGGCTCAAGTTCAACGTCGATTTCTACGCAGGCTATAGTCCCGAGCGCATCAACCCGGGCGACAAGCAGCACCGCCTGGAGACGATCACGAAAGTGACGTCGGGCTCGACGCCGGCCGCCGCCGATTTCGTCGACGCGCTGTATCGCAGAGTCATCACCGCCGGCACGCACAAGGCTTCGAGCATCCGCGTCGCCGAAGCGGCGAAGGTAATCGAGAACACGCAGCGCGATCTCAACATCGCGCTGATCAACGAGCTTGCGCTGATCTTCCATCGGCTCGGCATCGACACAAGCGAAGTGCTCGCAGCGGCCGGCACGAAGTGGAATTTCCTGCCGTTCAAGCCCGGCCTCGTCGGCGGCCATTGCATTGGCGTCGATCCGTATTACCTGACGCACAAGGCGCAGCAGATCGGCTATCACCCGGAAGTGATTCTGTCGGGCCGCCGCATCAACGACGGCATGGGCGAGCATGTCGCGCAGCGCGTGATCAAGCTGATGACGCAACGGCGCATCGCCGCGGTCGGCGCGAACATTCTCGTGCTCGGGCTCGCGTTCAAGGAGAACTGCCCGGACCTGCGCAACACGCGCGTCGTCGATGTCGTTGCCGAGTTCAAGAGCTATCACGCGAACGTCGACATCTACGATCCGTGGGTCAGCGCGGCGGAAGCGCAGCACGAATACGGGCTCGATCTCGTCGACAAGTTGGAGAATGGCAAGTACGACGCGATCGTGCTGGCCGTTTGCCACAAGCAATTCAACGATCTTGGCGCCGACGGCATTCGTGCGCTCGGCAAGCCGGGTTGCGTGTTGTTCGACGTCAAGCAGGCGTTGCCGCGCGACAAAGTCGACGATCGTTTGTAAGGACCGTTCATGCGCGTACTCGTCACAGGAGCAGCCGGCTTTATCGGCGCCGCGTTGTCCGAGCGCCTGCTCGCGCGCGGCGACGAAGTGCTCGGCTACGACAACCTCAATGCGTACTACGATCCGACGCTGAAGGAAGCACGGCTCGCACGATTGACGCCCAAGCAAGGCTTCACGTTCGTGCGAGCATCGCTCGAAGATCGCGCCGCGATGGAGCGCGCGTTCGCGGACTTCAAGCCCGAGCGCGTCGTCAATCTCGCCGCACAAGCCGGCGTGCGCTACTCGATCGAGAATCCGCACGCGTACGTCGAATCGAATCTCGTCGGCTTCATCAACATTCTCGAAGCGTGCCGTCACGGCAAGGTCGAGCATCTGGTCTATGCCTCGTCGAGCTCGGTCTACGGCGCGAACCGGAAGCTCCCGTTCTCGGTGCGCGATGCGGTCGACCATCCGGTCAGCCTGTACGCTGCGACCAAGAAGGCCAACGAGCTGATGGCGCATACGTACAGCCATCTCTATCGCCTGCCGACGACGGGTTTGCGATTTTTCACGGTCTACGGGCCGTGGGGCCGGCCGGACATGGCGCTCTTCCTCTTCACACGGAAGATCCTCGCCGGCGAGCCGATCGAGGTGTTCAACCACGGCAAGCACACGCGCGATTTCACTTATGTCGACGACATCGTCGAGGGCGTGATCCGCACGCTCGACCGCGTGCCGGCCGGCGATCCGGCGTTCGATCCGCTGGAACCTTCCCCGGCCACATCGGCCGCGCCGTACCGCGTCTATAACATCGGCAATCACCAACCGGTCGAGCTCGCCCACTACATCGAGGTTCTCGAAGCCAAGCTCGGGCGCAAAGCCGAGAAGGTGCTGCTGCCGCTGCAGCCGGGCGACGTGCCCGATACGTATGCCGACGTCGAGGAGCTCAGCCGCGATACCGGCTACTCGCCCTCGACTCCGATCGAGACCGGCATCGACCGTTTCGTCGACTGGTACCGCAATTTCTACAATTGCTAGATAAGTGCCGGTAGAAACAGCGCAAAGTCGATTATTCTTACGCGGCAAAACGGCGTTTTACGACATCTCCTACACAAACCTCGTTGCTAAAATGCCGGGTCTTGAAACTGTGATAGGTTTCACACTTTCTTAGGCTTTGGGGGAGGGATCGAAGATGAACACGGGACTCCGTTTGCTTGTCCTGGCGGGCCTTTTGCTGCTCGCCGCGTGCGCTACCGGGGGCGGCTCGACGCAGGCGCCGAAGATCAATCCGGAAGCCCAGGCGGTTTCCGTCTACCGGATCGGCGTCGATGACGAGGTGAAGGTATCGGTTTGGCAGAACGAAGGGCTCGGCGTCAGCGTGCCGGTGCGCCCGGACGGCAAGATCTCCGTGCCGCTGGTCGGCGACGTCGAAGCCGGCGGCCGCACGCCCGAGGAAGTCGCGGGCGAGATTCAGGAAAAGCTCAAGACCTTCATCCGCGATCCGCAGGTCACCGTGATCCTGACCGCGCTTCGCAGCCACGAATATCTTTCCCGCGTACGCGTCACCGGCGCGGTGCGCTCGCCGGTGTCGGTGCCGTACCGCCAGGGCATGACCGTGCTCGACGCGGTGCTCGCCGCCGGCGGCACCAACGAGTTCGCCGCTGCCGACAGCACTGAGCTCTATCGCAAGGAAGGCGAAGGCACGCGCGCGTATGCGGTGAAGCTTGATCGCATCCTGCAGAAGGGCGAACTGTCGACGAACTATCCGGTCCAACCGGGCGACGTCATCACAGTGCCCGAACGCACGTTCTGACAGGCTGGATCGGAGCTCGCGAGAACATGGCCATGAACGGCGAGATGGTTCCCCTCAACGAGATGGCGCCGATCGTGCTCGCCGAGGGGCGCCGGCATGCCGTCGCTCTCGTCGTGTTGTTCGCCATCATCGCGCTGACTGCGCTGGTCATCGGCGTGCTGTGGCCGAAGAACTACGTCTCGTCGACGACGATCCTCGCGCAGAAGAGCGACATCATCCAGCCGCTGCTCGAAGGCCGCGCGGTGCCGACCGGCGTGTCCGATCGCGTATCGATCGCCAAGCAGGTGATCTTCGGCCGCAAGACGATGGACGAGATCCTCAAGGTTGGCGGCTGGGCCGATCAGCATCCCGATCCGATCGCGCAGGATCGGCTGATGGAGCAGATCAGGAACCGCACGACGATCACGAGCCCGCGCGAAAGCCTGGTGCAGATCAGCTATCGCGATTCCGACCCGGTGCGAACGTTCAAAGTGACCGAGCGCTTCGCCGAGCTTTTCATCCAGGAAAGCCTCGCTACGAAAGAGCGCGAGAGCCGCGAGGCTTACGAGTTCATCAACAGCCAGGTCGAGGATTACCACAAGAAGCTCACCGACGCGGAAGAGAACTTGAAGAAATACCGCGCCGCGAACGCCGACGCGCATCCCGGCAGCGAGGCCGATACGAACAGCCGTATCGCGACTTTGCGCGGCGGCGTCGAGCAGGCGCGGCTCAACGTGATGGAGCTGCGCTCGACCGAATCTGCTCTCTCCTCGCAGATCTCAGGTGAATCGGAAGTCACCGCAGTACAGACGCGCTCGGGCCTCTATCGCGCGCAGCTCGCCGAGATGCAGTCGCAGCTGGACAAGCTCTTGCTGACGTATACCGATCAGTACCCGGATGTCGTCCGCCTTCGTCACCAGATGGAAGACCTGCGCAAGCAGCTCGAAGACGACGAACATCGCAAGAACGATCCGCAGACCGCCGGCACGCCGCGCGCGCTCGATCAGACCGCGCAGTTCAATCCGCTGTATCAGGAGCTCCGCAGCAAGCTCGCGGACGTGCGCCGCCAGATCGCCGCGAACGAATCGCGCATGGGTGCAACCGAAACATTGCTCAACGCCGAGCTCGATCGCAGCCGCCGCATCGCCGCATCGGAAAGTGCGCTCGCCGAATTGACGCGCGACTACGAAGTCAACCGCGACATCTATCAGGATCTTCTGAAGCGCCGCGAGAACGCGCGCGTGTCGATGAATCTCGACGAGGAAGGCCGCGGCTTGACCTTCCGCGTGCAGGACCCGGCAACCAAGCCGCTGCGGCCGACCGGTCTTAGCCTGATGCATTTCGCGCTCGCCGGCATCGCGATGGCGCTGGTGCTGCCGTTCGCGCTCCTCTTCGGCGTCGCGCGCTTCGATCCGCGCGTGCGCTCGGCGCGCGAGCTCGAGCGCAACATCGGCGTACCCGTGCTCGCCACCGTGCCCGTCTACGCAACGCCGCGCGAGCGCGGTGTCGAGCGCACGCGGAACGCGCTCGTGATTCTCCTGATCCTCGGCGTGCTGGCCGCCTACGCGCTGACCTACTGGCTACGACTGACCAAAGCGCTATGAGCCCTGCTGACGACAAGACGGTTCCCGATCACGTGCGCGCGGCGCTCGGCGCGGCGGCGCTCGACATCGCGCAACGCACCAGCGCAAGCCGTTCGATCGCGCGCATCGTCGAGCCGCATGCGCTTTCCACGCGCACGCTCGAAGAGCGCCGGCTGATCCACCGCGACGAATCCTCGCGCGAGCAGGCCGATGCGTTCCGCGAGATCCGCACGCGCCTGCTCGCGCTCGGCGGCTCGAACAATTTCGTGACGATGGTCGCGCCGATCAGCCATCGCTCCGGCGGCAGCTTCGTTGCGCGCAATCTCGCTACCGCGTTCGCGTTCGACGAAGCGAAGACCGCACTTCTGATCGACTGCGACGTGCGCCATTCCGCGCAGCACACCGCGCTCGGCGTCAATCCTTCGGAAGGTGGGCTGATCGATTATCTGGAGCATCCCGCGCTCGGCGTCGAGAAGATTCTTTATCACACCGGCATTCCGCGTCTGCGCCTGATTCCGGCCGGCAAGCAGCGCGAGATGAGCGCCGAATATTTCTCGTCGTTTCGCATGCGCGCCGTGCTCGACTCGCTGCGCAGCCGCTATGCGGATCGCTATCTCTTCATCGACAGTCCCGCCGTCAAGGGCTCGCCGGATGCGCGCATCCTGGCCGACCTTGCGGACTTCATCGTGCTGGTCGTGGGTTATGGACGCGATACGACCGGAGCGGTCAACAAAGCGCTGGCCAATTTCGACCCGAACAAGATCGCCGGTGTAGTGTTCAATCACGTGCCGTAACCCGGCACCGGGAGGGGGAGCACAACTCATGACGTCACGAGGCTCGCTTGCGCGCATAGTCGCCCTGCTGCCCATGCTCGTGCTGTCCACCGCCGCCGAGGCGGTGAAGCTCGACTATCAGGTCGAGATGGGCATCGAACACAACGACAACGTCAACCTGAGCGAGGACGATCCGGTCAGCGCGAACGTCCTGCGCCCATCGCTCGGCTTCACGCTGAGCCAGGAAGGCTCGACCATCCAGGCGAGCGCCAATGGTCTTCTCGAATACCGCGACTATCTCGGCGGCGAGTTCTCCGACGAGTTCAGAAGCCAGCTCGCCGGCCATCTCAACTGGACCGTGGTGCCCGAGCGCCTCAACATGACCGTCGAGGATTTCCTCGGCGTGCAGCCGATCAATCCCTTGGTCGCGAACGCGCCGAACAACCAGCAGCAAACCAACGTATTCGCGATCGGCCCGACTTTGAGCTTCCGCTTCGGCCCGACCGTGCGCGGCCAGGCCGAGCTTCGCTACATCAATAGCTACGCTGACGAAACCAAAGAGTTCAACTCGCAGCGCGTCAGCGCCGCGATGCGCGCGATCAAGGATTTGAGCGCGACCAGCACGATCTCAGCGAACGTCGTCGACGAGCGCATCGACTACACCGAATCCGATTCCGGCCCCGACTACAACCGCTACAGCGCGTTCGGCCGCTACACGCGCAACTGGACGCGCGTCGATCTCGTCGCCGACATCGGCTATTCGTGGTTGCGCTATTCGGGCAACAGCATCGACGATCGGGACAATCCGCTCGGCCGCGCGACGCTGACCTGGCGCGCGACCGATCGAAGCTCGATCACCGGTGACTTCGCGTATCAATTCTCCGACGCGGCCTCGGGCATGCTCGTCACCGGTGATCTCGGCAGCACGATCCCGACCAACATCTCAACCGGCGATGCGACCGTCACTTCGCAACCGTATCTCGAGCGGCGGCTCAGCCTCGGCTACGCCTATCGCGGCGATCGCCTCGGCTTCAGCGTGACACCGACCTATCGCAAGCTCGACTACGGCACCAGCGATGTGCTCGAAGGCACCAATCTCGACCAGACCGGCAAGGGCGGCAGCGCGACGCTGTCGTATCTCCTGCGGCCTCTGCTCAGCACCGGGCTTACCGCGACCGGTGAAAATCTCCGCTACGATGAGATCGCGCGCGAGGACAAGACATGGACGATCACCGCATTCCTGCGCCAGCAATGGACGCGCAACTGGAGCTGGCGCACCGAGCTCACGCACTACAAGCGCGACAGCTCGGCGGCGGGCCAGAGCAGCGATCAGAACATCATCTACTTCGGCGTGACGTACACGCGCTGAGCGCCTTCGACGCCTTCGTAACGCGACGGGTCGCGCAAGCGCTTGCTTGCGCGATGTCGTCTCGCATCGACCGAACAGCAGGGCAAACATGAGCACGATTCTGATCACCGGGGGCGCCGGCTACATCGGCAGCCACGTCGCGCGCCAGCTCGTCGAGCGCGGCGAGCGCATCGTCGTGCTCGACAATCTCTCGACCGGCTTTCGCGAGGCGGCGCTCGGCGCCGAGCTCGTGGTCGGCGATGTCGGCGATCACGCGCTCGTCGAACGCGTGTTGGCCGATCATCGCATCGATACCGTGATGCACTTCGCCGCGCACACGGTCGTGCCCGAATCGGTGCGCGATCCGCTCAAGTACTACGGCAACAACACCTGCGCGACGCGCAACCTGCTCGCGTGCGCAAGCAAAGCCGGCGTCAAGCATTTCGTGTTCTCGTCGACGGCCGCGGTGTACGGTATGCCGTCATCGGGCGTCGCCGACGAAGCGACCGCGACGCAGCCGATCAATCCGTACGGCGCATCGAAGCTGATGAGCGAAATGATGCTGCGCGATCTTTGCGCCGCGACGTCGATGCGGCACGTGATCCTGCGCTATTTCAACGTCGCCGGCTGCGATCCGGGTGGACGCATCGGCCAGTCGACGCCGAACGCGACCCTTCTGATCAAGGTCGCCTGCGAGCATGCGGTCGGACGCCGCGAGCGGCTCGCGATCTTCGGCACCGACTATCCGACACCGGACGGCACCTGCATCCGCGATTACATCCACGTCGACGATCTAGCCGACGCGCACATCCGCGCGCTGACGCATCTTCGCGACGACGGCCAATCACTGACGCTCAACTGCGGCTACGGCCATGGCTACAGCGTGCGCGAAGTGCTCGACACGGTCGCGCGCATCAGCGGACGCACATTGAACATCGTCGAAGAACCGCGCCGCGAAGGCGATCCGCCGATGCTGATCGCGCGCAGCGATCAACTGAAGAAAGTGCTCGACTGGCAGCCGCGCCACGACGATCTCGACTTCATCGTCAAGACTGCGCTCGCATGGGAACGAAAGCGTGCCTTGGCCGCGTGATGGAGCGAAACGATTAGTCTCGCCGCGCCAGCAACAGCGGATACGGCGCGGGCGCCTTGAGATGCAAGATCTCGCCGCCGATCTCGACGACGCTGTTGAGAAGATCCGCGGCGTTCTTGTGATTGCTGAAAGGCGGATCGTAGAACGCAGCGCGCTGGAGCACCGTGAAGCCGTGCGAGGCAAGAAGATCGGCGGTCGTGTCGAGCGTGTGCAGATGCAAGGCACTGCGACCGCGCGTGCCGACGCCGCGGCCATCGCGAAGACGGCGATAGATACGACGCAAGACCGGCCAGGTCTTCGTCGCAATGACGAGGTGTCCGCCCGGGCGCAGCACGCGGCGCACATCCTTAAGGTACACGTCGGGATCAGGCACGAACGGCAGCACGACGATCGAGGCGACGATGTCCAGGCTCGCGTCCGGCAGATCAAGCCCCTGAGGCGCGCAGACCTCGAAGCGGAGCGGCGCATATTGGCTCTGCGCGAACTCGACGCGGTCCGGCGCGACGTCGACGCCCATCACGTCCGGATGCGTGCGCGAAATCGCGTACGTGAGGTCCCCATAGCCGCAGCCGTAGTCGAGCACGCGGCCGGCCGGCAGGTTTTCGATCAGCGCCAGCACCGCGCGGTGGCGACGCCGCTGGTGCGGATTTTGACGCGCACCCTTACGGAAATGCTCCGGTACGTCGGGTGCCACAATGGAGGCGCTAGAATCAGGCACGGCTCGCATCCGTTCGCTCGCAATACATGACTATATCCGATGGAAACTGGAAGGGGCTGATCGCAGTCTGCTTCTTCCTTCTGATAGCCGCCGTCATGCAGGGAAGCGCAGGCGCAGCGGCCGCATTTCGCTTTGAGGATGTGACGCGCCAGAGCGTCGATCGCATCGTCGACTCGAGCTACCGCTTCGACGCGGTATTCGTCGATTTCAACAACGACGGCTGCTATGACCTGTTCGTCTTCGGCCACGAAGACCCGGCCACCAGCCGCCTCTGGGTCAACCGCTGCGACGGCTCCAACACGTTCCAGTTCACGCCCAACGATCAGGTTCACCACTACATCGCCAATCCGAGCTCGCCCTTGGGCGCCGGCTGGATGACGCTCCTCGACGTCAACGGCGACGGCCGCCAGGACTTTTGGCTGCGCCACGCGAACATGCTCGCCGCGCGCTACATCAACGGCACCGCGTCGGGTATCCATGCGCCGGTGTTTGCCGATAAAGAGGACGGCTGCGACGACTTCTGCGTCTTCGGCGACATCGACGGCGACGGCACGCTCGACGTGATCCGCTACGACCGCCGCATCGAGCGCATCACCGACCGTGTCCAGCTCTACCCCGCCGCCGGCACGCCCGGCCGCCGGATCGTCGCCGACGTCAACGGCGACGGCTGGCCGGATCTGGTGCAGCCCGAGTCCGGTGGCTACTGGCAGAACGACCACGGCACCTTGACCTGGCAGGCGCGTCCGGTGATCCACGCCAACGAAGAGCCGATGGCGATGGCCGATCTCGATAATTCGGGTTCCTTGGATCTCATCACGCTCGACGGCAACGAGGACAACGGCCAGGGCCGCTTCAACCTCTTCCGCAACGACGGCTCGGGTAACTTCACCGACGTCACCGCGGGATCCGGCCTCGATCAGCTCCACTTCGCCGCTTGGTACACCGGCTACGGCAACATCGTCGTCGCCGACTTCGACAACGACGGTCTTCCCGACATCCTGGTCGCCGGTGCCGACTATGCGCCGTCGGTCACCCTGCTTCACAACCAGGGCAACCTGCACTTCGAGGTCACCAACGTCGATCTCGGTCAGGCCGGCAGCGGCAGCGAATCGTTCAAGAGCCGCGCTGCGGTCGCCGACTTCGACAACGACGGCCGGCTCGATGTGGTCAAGACGCAGGCGGGCACCAATGTGGGCCTCTGGCGCAACACCTCGAACACCGGCGGTGCGCACTGGATGAAGGCACGCGTGCGCGGCCCGGGCCTCAACAGCGACGGTATCGGTACGGACCTCAAGTGGTACCAACCCGGCACGCAGACCCTGATCGCGCATATGACGGTGCAGGCCAACGGCCAGCATCCGCAGACCTGGGTGCATACCGGCCTTGCCGGCAATGCGACCGCCGATCTCGTGGTGCGCTTCCCGCACGATGGTCAGACCTACCGGTTCTCGGCCCTGCCGGCCGATCAGGAAGTCATCGTCTATGCGAATGGCTGTCTGACTCAGCATTGGACGCCGGGGAGCGGCTGGCCGCTGAAAGCACCGGCAAACTGCACAACGATCGCGCCGACCGACGCGCCGCAGCAAGGCCATTCGACGCATCGACGTCCGCCGCGTCCTGCATCCTCGCGGCCGGCCGCGCCTTGCGACACGAAGAACGCGGACCTTCCGAAGAAGCAGCGCATCGAGCTGCACCGCAACGGCGCGCAAGGCAACGACGTGCAGGTCACTGTCGGCATTCCGTTCGCACCCGGGCAGCTCACCGATGCGAAGAACGTGCGCATCCTCGACGCGAGCGGCGCCGAAATTCCCGCACACGTCGAGCCGACGCTGCGCTGGCATTTCAAGGACGGGAGCGTCCGCGCGGTGCGCGCCCAATTCAAGGCGACGCTCAAAGGCGACACCGCAACGCTCAATTTCGCATTCGATCAGCCGCGCAACGCCGATGCGCCGGGCTGGCCGTACAACGACGGTCTCGTCGACGGCCCCGCGGGCTTGCGCGTGCCCGGCGTGCTCGCGACGCTGAATCCCGAATGGCTCAGCGAATCGCAAATCGCCGGCCCGCAACAAGCGGCCGTGCCGCCGACTGCGTACGACAAATACGTCGCCACGCAATTCGAATGGGCGAAGAAACTTCCGACCGAAGATGCGAGCGCGTGGCTCTTCGACCGCCCCACCACGCTTTACAAGCAATACATTCGCACCGGCCGCTACGACTATCTCAAAGCGGCGGTCGAGAGCTACCGCTTCTACATGAGCCACTTCCGCCGCATCGGCCCGCCGATGCATCCGATCTGCGGCGGCGGCTGGGAATTCGGCGGCGTGAATCCGTGCGACGTGAAATACGTCTACATCGAGCCGATCCTGCTCTCGCTCGCGCTCGTTGGCGACGACAGCCAGCACGATGCGGCGCTGGTCCGGCGCATGAGCGATCTGATCGACAGCGGCGGCTGGACCGGCATCGCCGGCGAATACAAGAAAGCCGATCAGCTCTTCACCGAGCGCAATGTCGGCCTCGGCCTCATCGGCATCGTCAGCGCGTACGAGCTGACCGGCGATGCGCACTACAAGAAGGATATCGACGATCGCATCGGCTGGCTGCAGAAGCATCAGGCCGGCAATCCGGACGAACAGCCCGCCGACGGCGCCTGGCGCCACAGCTGGCAGCGCCACGAAGGCGATTCCTACAACCCCGAAACCGACGTGCGCGGCGCCTCGCCGTGGATGAGCGAAAACATTGTCGACGGACTTTGGCACGCCTGGCTGGTAACGTCGGACGAGCGTATCCCGGGCATGTTTACCGCGTTCGGGCGCTACCTCGAACGCTACGGCTGGATCGATCCGAAAATGTTCGCCCTAGGCCACGACTGGCGCCACGACTGCAGCGGTCCTGACGGACAGATCGCTTGGTACTGGTCGTCTTCGCTGGCGAAACCTGAGGCGCTTGTAAAGATCCAGGAATCGGAAGGCTGGTACAGCGACGAGCACACGGTCGAGATCGCGCTCGCGGTTGCGGCCGCGCGCTATTTCGAGAAGGACCCCGAAGAAATCAAGGCGCTCGACCGCCGCCTCGCGCTGATCGGCAATTCGTACGCCACCTCGTGCGCCGAAAGCTCGGCGACCGCGCGCCGCTTCAATTGGAACAATCGCGGTGCCGGCGTTGTCCAGTGGTTCTTGCGCCAATTCAAGACGGCGCCGGCCACGACGCAAGCGAAAGCAGGGACGCGATGAACGTATTGCATGTGACCTTGTCGTTCGGGCATGGGGGCCGGCGCGAGGCGATCTCGGAGCTTTGCCGGGGCCTGCGAACGCTCGGCGTAACGAACCGCCTCTGTTGCCTGGAGAATTTCGATTCGACCGAATCCGAACGCGCACCGTCGTTCGCCGATTCGATCGAGCTCAAGCGCCATCATCTGCTCGACTGGTCGGCGTTCCGGCGACTTCGCGACTACTGCCTCGACAACGCGATCGACATCGTGCACGCGCACGACGCCGCCAGCGAAGCGGCCTCGGTGCTCGCGCTACCGCGCCGCTATCCGCCGATCCTGATGACGTTCCACCGCACGCGCAATTTCGAATCGGCGCGACCGCGCGATCGCCTGCGCAATGCGCTCGCAGGTTTGCGCGTCGGCGCCGTCGTCACCGCCTCCGAAGAACGGCGCCGGCATTACCTCGAAAACAATCACGTGCGCACGGCCAAGGTGCAGTGCATTCCGCTCGGCATCGATCTTTCGCGGTTTCGTCCCGACGCCGATCGGCGCGCGGCCAAGCGCAACAAGCTCGGCGTCGCGGACGGCCAGGTGCTCATCGGCACCGTCGGCCATTTCGGCCCGGAAAAAGGCGTCGATCTTGCGATCGATGCGTTCCAGATGTTCCTGGATGCGCATCCCAATAGCGACGCGCGGCTCGTCGTGCTCGGCACCGGCAGCGAGCAAGGCGAGCGTTTCGTGCGCTCGCGCGTGCACGAGCGCAACGCCGCACGCATCAAGTTCGTCGGCTTCCAGCCGGCGCCCGAAGAATGGTTTCCGGCGTTCGATCTCCTCATGCACGGCGCGCGCAACGAAGCGTTCGGCCTCGTGCTCGCCGAAGCGATGGCCTGCGGCGTGCCCATCGTCGCAAGCCGCGTCGGCGGTATTCCGGAAGTCGTCGACGACGGCGGCAGCGGCTATCTTGCCGACGCGGCGGATGCGTCATCGCTTGCGAATGCGCTTGGGAAGGCGCTGACGACACCGGGATGGCGCGAGCGTGCCGCGGCGAATGCGCTGGCGCGCGCCAACACGGAATTCGGCAGTGAACGCTATGCGCGCCGCTACTTTGATCTTTACCGTGCGCTTGCGGGGAGCCCCGTCGCCGCTTAGTGCAATCGCAATCTCAACGAAGCTTCGCGAACTCCGCGAGATAAGCGCGAATGTACTCGTCGACCATCGCATCGATGCTCCACCGCGATCGCTCGCCGCGAATCTCTTCGCGCATGCGCTCGTAACCGGCGCGATCGTCCATCAATCGATTCGCCGCGGCGATGATGTGCGCCGTATCGAGCGGATCGATCACAAGCCCGGTGCGATTCTCGATCTGCGTCTCGGGCAGGCCGCCGCTTAGCGAGTACAAGGCCGGCAGCGCGTACGCCTTCGCTTCGAGCGCGACCAGCGGCAGCCCTTCTGAAACTTGCTCGGGATCGGTGGGCACGATCAGGAAATCGGCGCGCGCGTAATACGGTTGCACGTCGCTTTGATGACCGGTCATCTCGATGCGAGATTCGAGCTTGCGGTCGGCGATCCAGTCGCGCATCGCCGCAGCTTCGGGGCCGTCACCGACGATGATGAGATGGAAATCGGCGCGCTGGCGCGAAAGCTCGGCGCCGGCTTCGAGCAGCGGCCAGACGCCTTTTTCGCGATTGAGGCGGCCGACGAAGAGCGCGGTGCGCGGCGTGTCGCGCGGCGGAAATTGGTTCATCTCGGCGGCGGCGAGGCGGCCGTTGTGCAGCACGCCGACGTGCGAAGGCAGGAACATCGAGCGCAGCGCCGAAGCTGACGCATTGGACACGCCGAAGATGCGATCGGGATAACCGATGCGCAGCGCCTGCATCGCGCGGCGGCGCAGCGTCTTCAATGCGCCAGGCGCGCGCGGCGTGCGATGCATCGTCGCCCACCAACGCCGGTTCGAGCGGCCGCGCGTGATGCGCCAGACCGCGCATTCCTGAAAGCCGTACGAATGCGTGTGCACGATGACTTTCTCGTAGCGCGACGCGATCGGCTCGAGCACGTCGGCGACCCAGTGCTCCCTCGGAACGTCGGTCTCGTCGTGCGCGACGAGGCGCGGCGACATCGGCACGATCGTATTCGGAAGATAGGTCTTGTAGCCGAGCACGTGATCGATGCCTTCGGCGGCGAGCCGCGCACCGATCAGCAGCGGAAATTCCTCGTACCAGCGGAAGAGGCCGGCCGGCGTGTTCAAGAGCGAAATCACCGCACGCGATCGAGCCATCACGATTCCCTGAGCCGCACGGCCGATTTGCGCGCATGCGACTTGCCGTCGACCATTTCGAGGCGTCCGTTCGTATCGTACGTATGGCAACCGTGCAGGTGCGGATACCAGTCCGCATCGAGCCGGCCGAGCGCGCGTTCGCGATAGGTCTTTGGCGTGAGCTCGAGAATCTCGTTGAACACGACGGCGCGTCCGTAGTTGATCGTGCAATCTTGCGCCGGCCGGATCAGCCGCTCGCCGCGGCGGAAGATCGGCCCCGCGCAGCGCGCGCGGCGCACATCCGATACGACCGGATTGAGCGGATGCGGTTCCCACGGGCCTTCGAGATTCTGCGCGTGGAACAAGAACAGCTCCTCGTGGATGCCGCCGCCGCTCTCGGGAATCACCGTGAAGAGATACCAGCGGTTCTGGTGGCGGATCACAGTCGCATCGGCCGTGTGATAGCCGCGGATGAGATCGGCAACCGGCTCCCATCGCCACGGAAATTCGACCGCGCGATAGAGCCTGACGACACGCGCCTCGGCCGATTCGGGAATCATGTAAACCTGTCCCTGCCACTCGAACACCTGCGGATAGGACAGATGCGTCTTGAGCTCGAGCACCGTGCGCGCCGGTGCTACAGGGCCCGAAGGCGTCAGCTCGACGCAGGCGATGGTGCCGAGATTGCGCGCGTAATCGAGATCTTCGATGAAGACGAAATCGCGTCCGTCGCGCGTGATCACGCAAGGATCGGCATAGAAATGCCCGCGCGGGCTCGGCAGCACCTGCATCGCATCGAGCAGCGGCCGATCGGGATCGAGCAGCGTATCGGTATAGCGATAGCCGACGATCCAGTGTTCTTCGTAACGGCGGCGCAGCAGGGCCGCGCGAAACCGGCGCGAAGCTAGGCGCATCATGAATACGAACGATTGCGCGAGCGTCGGTTTCGCTCGGCGCGGCACGTTGTCGGGCAATGGCGTTCCGTCGAGCACCGCTTCGCCGTCCGCCTGCAACCGGCGCAGCAAGCGCGGCATGAACGCGGCGGCTTTCCAGTACGCATGACGCCGGTTGAGCTCGAGCGAAAGGAAATTCGTGGCACCCGGCGAGCGATAGACGACGTCGGTCCGCTCCGGATCGGCCCGCAGCACGTGCAGCTCGACCGTCGATTCCGGATTGCCCTCGTAAAGCTCCCAATAGAGCGGCGCTCCACCGCGATACGTGCGGCTGTCGCCGAAATGACAGCGCCAGAGGCCATAGCGCGCAAGCGCTGAGAGCTCCGAGGGCGTCGCGCGCGCGCTCAAATCGAGGATCACGTCGAGCCCGCAGGCGGCGATCGCGGTGGAGGTGTCGGGGTCCAGCGAAGGCTCGGCACTGCCAGTGCGCCGGCGAAGCTCGATTGTCTCGCACGAGCTCATGAGCGGCTTCACGTCGCGAGGTATGAACGGCGAATCGGCTTTGCGCAGCCGCGCGGCATCGCGACGCTCGTAAGCATCGAACACGGCGGATCGGCGCTCGCTCCGACGAAAGGCGTATCGGCAGTCGGTATCGAGTATGACGGCGACAATGCGCGGCCCGTCCAGCGCGGACACGCCACGCAGGACCTGCTCGATCCACGCCGACGTCATCCAATCATCGAGAACGACGCCGATACGGAGTTCCAGGCGCTTCCCCGGCGCCGGATACAACGGAATCCCCATGCCCCGAAGTATGCCAGCTTGACGCGTCGATGGATCGTCAACACGAGCCTGCGCGGGCGAAGAATCGCGATGTTTACATTGTCGACGACCGTTCGTGCGGTGTGCCGTCCGACGCTAAGATGCGCCTGGCGAAAAGCAGCTCGTATTATTCATTTGCGCCGCGCATTTTCGACGAATCGATATGCACGGTCGATTATCGCAACGAATGCCTTGGAAAATCTTTGCATTATTTGAATGAACCGGCCGATAAGGTTCGCCGCTTCGAATATCGTGACTCGCCGGAGTCTTATTCTGCTTTCGATAAGAACAAGATCGCGCCCTCCCTGAGCGGCGCGCAATAATCGCCCGCCGGCAATTGATCGGCCCATCAGGGCATTGATCCCTCTGCTCAGCGCGTCGGCGGAATTAATCCCTGCCGCAACATCTTGCGGCAATCAATCGCGTGTATTGAAAACAGCGCAGCGTGCCGATCCGCACCTACGGATCGCCTCGCTCGTGCCGATAAAAAGATGACGACGGTCGCAATTCGCCGGGATTCCCCATTTCCACGAATTCCATCGAGCGTCAGTGACGTGATCGCTGTCACGGTTGTCGACTGGATCACAACGTACGGTTATGGCCCCAGGAACGGGAATCGCATGCGGGATGCACTGCACATGACTTTGTTTCCGCATTTCCACAAGAAGCGATTCAAGAGGGCTGTTCCTGATGTCGTCTGTTTTTTCCGCGGCAGGTATTAATCCACGGTTCGTCCGTTTAGCCGCAATTGCAATCTCCCTTTTCGCCGCCACGCCCGCGCTGGCCGTCGATCTCATCTACAAGAGCAGTTTCGAGCTTGGCGAAGCGCCGCCTCAGGCCAGCTGGGGTTTCAACAACGTCACCGGCACCAGCATCGATCAGGTGATGGATTCGGATTACCGCTTCGACGCGGTATTCGTCGATTTCAACAACGACGGCTGCTATGACCTGTTCGTCTTCGGCCACGAAGACCCGGCCACCAGCCGCCTCTGGGTCAATCGCTGCGACGGCTCCAACACGTTCCAGTTCACGCCCAACGATCAGGTTCACCATTACATCGCCAATCCGAGCTCGCCCTTGGGCGCCGGCTGGATGACGCTCCTCGACGTCAACGGCGACGGCCGCCAGGACTTTTGGCTGCGCCACGCGAACATGCTCGCCGCGCGCTACATCAACGGCACCGCGTCGGGTATCCATGCGCCGGTGTTTGCCGATAAAGAGGACGGCTGCGACGACTTCTGCGTCTTCGGCGACATCGACGGCGACGGCACGCTCGACGTGATCCGCTACGACCGCCGCATCGAGCGCATCACCGACCGTGTCCAGCTCTACCCCGCCGCCGGCACGCCCGGCCGCCGGATCGTCGCCGACGTCAACGGCGACGGCTGGCCGGATCTGGTGCAGCCCGAGTCCGGTGGCTACTGGCAGAACGACCACGGCACCTTGACCTGGCAGGCGCGTCCGGTGATCCACGCCAACGAAGAGCCGATGGCGATGGCCGATCTCGATAATTCGGGTTCCTTGGATCTCATCACGCTCGACGGCAACGAGGACAACGGCCAGGGCCGCTTCAACCTCTTCCGCAACGACGGCTCGGGTAACTTCACCGACGTCACCGCGGGATCCGGCCTCGATCAGCTCCACTTCGCCGCTTGGTACACCGGCTACGGCAACATCGTCGTCGCCGACTTCGACAACGACGGTCTTCCCGACATCCTGGTCGCCGGTGCCGACTATGCGCCGTCGGTCACCCTGCTTCACAACCAGGGCAACCTGCACTTCGAGGTCACCAACGTCGATCTCGGTCAGGCCGGCAGCGGCAGCGAATCGTTCAAGAGCCGCGCTGCGGTCGCCGACTTCGACAACGACGGCCGGCTCGATGTGGTCAAGACGCAGGCCGGCACCAATGTGGGCCTCTGGCGCAACACCTCGAACACCGGCGGTGCGCACTGGATGAAAGCGCGCGTACGCGGCCCGGGCCTCAACAGCGACGGGATCGGTACGGACCTCAAGTGGTACCAACCCGGCACGCAGACCCTGATCGCGCATATGACGGTGCAGGCCAACGGCCAGCACCCGCAGACCTGGGTGCATACCGGCCTTGCCGGCAATGCGACCGCCGATCTCGTGGTGCGCTTCCCGCACGATGGTCAGACCTACCGGTTCTCGGCCCTGCCGGCCGACCAGGAAGTCATCGTCTATGCGAATGGCTGTCTGACTCAGCATTGGACGCCCGGGAGCGGTTGGCCGCTGAGTGCGCCGGCGGGTTGTCCGAACTAAGGTTTGCGATAGCTGGAAGTTCGAAGGCGCGCTTCGGCGCGCCTTTTTTTGTGCGGGTTTGAACCGGTGTGCCCTCACCCTCCCCTCTCCCGCAAGCGGGAGAGGGGAAAGACGCGTCAGTGCACTGCCGCTCCAATCTCGTGGCTCAACTGGCGCGGCACTCCGTCCGCCAGCAAGCTGCGCGAAGCGCCTTCCGGATCCGGCAGCGGGTCCCAATCGCTTCGCAACAATCGTTTGGCCACATTGGTGAGCGTATTCGCCGCGCCTGTCGGAATCCCGAACCAGCGCGCCAGCAAGAACGTCTTCCTCCGGAACACCCAGTTGTACATCGACTGCTCGGAATAGAAGTTGTAGCCCCAGCGCCGCTCGAACAATCGCGATGAATCCGCCGTCAATCGCCGGCTCCAGCGATAGAAGAAGAAGCGCATGTCGGCGAGCTCCATGCGCGTTGCGAGATTGTCGAACGTGACGATCGAGGCAGGCTCGACAACCAGCTTCTCGCCGCGCGCGCTGACCTGCAGCGCGATGTCGAGATGCTCGCGGATCACCATCGACGGAATCTCTATCGCATTGAACGTCGTGGCGGAGAACAAGACGCAGTGCAGCTCGAACGTGCCGGTCGGTGCGCGCTCGCGCGGAAGCTCGGCGACATCGGCGCGGCGATGATATTTCTGCTCGATCAGATACGGCGTGCCTTCGACATCCACGACGCGAAGCTCCGCCGTATGCAAGTGATTGCGCAGCGGCGCACCACGATCGAGGCCTTCGCGTTCGAGGATCAGCGGCGAAACCACGGCCGCGCCGTCCCTCATCGCGGCGAGGAGCGGCGGCAGCCAGCCCGGCGTGACGCGCGAATCGTTGTCGAGCAGGACAATGCTCGGCGTCTTCACGTCGTCGCGCACCGCGCGCACGGCGTCCATCGGCGTCGTGAGACCCAGATCGGCGATGCGCGCGTTGTCGCGACCCTTCAATTTCTCGCGCACGGGATCGATCGCATGACGCGGATAGCCAAGATCGAGGATCACGAGCTCGAACGGCTCGGGCGTGCAGCGATAAAGCTCGTCGACGCATTCGGCGAGGCCGGAATAGCGGTCGCGCGGACTGATGATTACGGTGGTGACAGGCGCATCGCTCATACAGATTCCCCCGACCCGACGCCGGCAGCGGTTGCCCCCCGCTGCCGCCGTTTGCGCACGGCGTGCCAGATGTAAAAGCCCATATACCGCAACGACTCGGCGAATCCAAGTTTCTCCACATCGCGGTAAATGCGCCACTGCCAACCGGCCGCCCGAAGCTTGTTCGACGATACCGAGCCTTCGCGCACGAGATACCACGCGAGCGGCTCGTCGCAATCGACGCGGATCGCGCGGCCCGCGCGGCGCACCATGTCGAGCCAGAATACGTAATCCTCGTGCCCGATCCGCACGAAGCGCGCGTCGCCGAGCGCGCGGTCGTACATCCCGGTCAGATTGCCGATGTGATTGCTCTTCAGCATCTCGGCGTAGGTGACTTCGGGCGGGGGCTCGACGTACGAGAGCGCGCGACCGTCTTCGGAGACGCGCTCGAATCCGCTGTAGCTCACGCGCGCGCCGGCCTCGCGCATCGCGGCGAGATGCAATTCGAGCTTGCGCGCGTGCCACCAGTCGTCGCTGTCGAGAAATGCGATCCAGCGCCCGGCCGCCGCATCGAGGCCAATATTGCGCGCCGCGGCGACGCCGCTGTTCGCGGCAAGCCGAATGGGTCTTACGCGACGATCGTTGCGCGCGTAGTCGGCGATCAACGCCCACGATTCGTCGGGCGAGCAATCGTCGACGACAAGCAACTCCAGCGCCGTGTGCGTCTGCGCGAGCACCGAATCGATCGCACGGCGCAACGTGGCTTGCGCCTTGTAGACCGGCATCACCACGCTGACCAGATCCTGCGACACGCCCGCTTCTCCCCGACTCTGCGGCGCTGCTGCGCCGTCTATCCGCTTTGATGCGTTCCGCGCGAGACGATCCACGCGTTCATCGTCGCCAGTGTCTCGATGCTTTTGTTCTTGAACCGCCCGTCGACCTCGATGCCGCCGCGATCGACGAGGCTCGCAGTCTGCGCATCGACTTCCGGCACGAGCTTGGCGATGCGATGCCCACCCCGCTCGTAGAGCTTGAGGAAATCGTCGACGCGCAGCCGGTTCATGTACATGTAGCGGTTGCCCGCCAGCGCCGCAAACGTACGGTCACCGTATTTCAGGAAGTTGATCTTCGAGATGCTCGCATCGGAGTGCGAGAAGTGATCGCTGAAATCGACCTTGTGCAGGAAGAGGCCGTCGCGCGCGACGATGCGCGAGCCTTCTTCGAGAATGCCTTGCAGCACGGGCTCGGGAATGTGCTCGAGCACTTCGTAGGACACGTGATAATCGATCGACGCGTCCTTGAGATTCGTCTTCGTCGCATCGCCGGGCGCGATGTAACGTATCTTGCAGAGATCGAGCAGCGCGTCGAGGCGAAAATCGGCGGGAAGCGCAGCGAGCTTGTCGAGCCGGTCAAGTTTCAGCTCTGATCCGAACAAGCCTGCGATCGCATCGCGCTGCTCGCGAATCTGCTTCACGTCCTCGCGGACCAGCTCGTCCTTGAGATAAGGATTCAAATCGATCGTGACGCCGCGCTCGGCGCCGAGAAGCCACAGCGACAACGGCAGATTGAGGCGCCGGCCGGTGCCGACTTCGAGAAAGCTCGCGCCGTCGAGCGAGCGTCCGAGCTCCTTGAGCAGCGCGGAAACTTCGATGCCTTGCCGGATCTTTTCGACCGCGGACACCGACTGCAATCCGCCGAAACGCCGCTGCAGCGTGTAATACAGCCGATGCGACCACGGATCGGGCAAGAGCGCGACCGAGTTCTGCACGAACGCCTTGAACATCCAATTCATGGCGTGACGCCCGCCAACGACGACTCGCGCCGAGCGTGCGCACCAGCCCAAGAGGCGCGCGGCGGCGGCAGATGGAAATCGCGATACGCGGACGGATTGCCGCTCTCGCCCGCTTCGGCCGCCTTGATGATGTTGTACATCTCGCGCGCGCTGACGTAATGCAGCACGTAGTTCTCGCCGTCGTTGTAGACGCGTTCGAGATGCGCGTGCATCGCGTCGGCCGGCGCGCCGAGCAGCGTGTCCATGTCCGGATCCTGCGTTCCGTGCGTGTGCACTTTGACGAACACCCACTCAGGCCGCCCTTCGATGTGGATGCCGGCGTTGACCCAGGCATCGACGCGCGCCGGCGTCGGCGGAAACGCGCGGCGGATATCCGAGTTTTCTATGCGCGGCATCACGCCCATGCGGCGGCGCTTCCAGTCGAGCGCGAGCGGACCCTGCACGATCATGAGATCGCCGACCGGCTTGCCGCCGACGCGCACCGGCTCGCCGCGATCGTGCGACTTCGGCTTCTCCGGATCGTCGGTTGCGTAATAGATCGCGTTGATCATGCTGGTTTGCGTGTCGCTCGGCGCCGACGGCAGCGTGAAATCGGCATAGCAGCCAAGCTCGCGCAGCAGGATCAGCTCGTTGTTGATGCCGCACCAGCGCCCATCGGCGCGCGAATTGTCCAGGCACCAGTTACCGTGGATGAACGCGAAGCGAAGCTCGCCGGTCGAGGGATCTTTCGGCAATGCGCCGTGACGCTCGTGCAGCACGCGGCAAAAGCGCGTGATCGACGTGCGGAAATTCGCTTCGGTGTCGTTGTCGTGATGAAGATGAATCTCGATCTCGCCGTAGCCGTCGCTGCAAAGCTTCGCGACCTTGTCGAGATGCTCCTCGACGTATTCCTCTTCGGGATAGAAGAAGACGTGCTGCGGCGGACGGCCGTCGGCGTCGCGGTGCTTATCGGCGAGCGTGCGGTAATCGCGGCACCAGCGATCGACGCGCGCGCGTTGCGTGGCGAGATCGGCCTTGCCCCAGATCGGCTCGTAGTGATCGACGAAGCAGAACATCACGTGCGTCGGCCCTTTCACGGCCGGACGCGGCTTGCGCCGCAAATAATCGGCGAGCCAGATCTGCATGTTGCGCGAGCGGACGGCGCGCCAGACCACCGCGGCCGCAGCCACTGCCAGCACGAGTACGACGAGAAGGAAGGCCAATAAGGTTGTCACGCGAGCATCCGTTGCCGGGACGATCAAGTTGTACTCGGTCGCTCGAGGCGCGTATCGGCCGCGCGCGCGCCAGGCGAAAGCAGCGACAGGAGCTGCTCGGCATTGTTGCGCCACTGCCGCTCGCGCGCAATGTAATCGCGCGCGGCGGCGCCTACGCGCGCCTGCTCGTCGCGATGCGCTGCAAGCGCGAGCACGCGCTCGACGCAAAGATCGAAGCGCTTGCGCGGCACGAGCCAGCCGGTACGGCCATCGGTGACGACCTCCGCGATCGGCGCATAGTCCGGCGCGACGACGCCGACGCCCATCGCCATGAACTCGAAGAGCTTCATCGGCGATCCGTATTCGTTCGAATCGGGCAGCACCGCGTAATCCATGCAGGCGATCCAGGCCGGAATATCGCCGTGCGCGACGCGGCCCGGCAACAGAATCCGATCGGACAACCCGCGCTGCTCGACCTCGGCGCGGATGATGCCGAGATCGGCACCATCGCCGACCAGCAGCAGCACGAGCTCGGGCGCTTCGGCGAGCCGGCCCGCAACGCGCTCGACGAACTCGCCAACGCCGTGCCAGCGCACGAACGCGCCGACGTAGCCGCACACGACCTGATTGCCGATGCCGCGCGCGCGCCGGAGCGCAGGCTTGTCGAACGAGGCGGGATCGAACAGCGCGATGTCCGCGGCGTTCGGCGAGATCACCGACGGTGCGATCGTGCCGTAAGCGGCTGCGGCCTGATCGCGGAAATAACCTGAAATGAACACGAGGCCGTTGCAGTTTCGAAAGCACCACGATTCGATGCGCCGCGCCAGCGCCTTCATCGTCAGCGGACGCACGCGCTGCACGAGCGCCGAATCGTTGATTTCGAGGATGATCGGAATGCCGCGCCGGCGCGCGAGCCACACGGTCGCGAACAAGAACAGCGAATAACGCTCGTAGATGAGATCGGGCTTGAGGCGCTTGATCGCCGCACCGACGCGCACGCGCGTCACCGCGTTGTACGCAAGCTCCAGAAACTCGAAGACGATACCCGGTGCGCGCGTGACGAGCGCAGCGAGCCGGCTCTTGCGCGGAACGGCGTCGGTGCTTTTTTCTTCGTGCTCGGGATCAGCACCCGGAAACGACAGCACCGTCACCTCGTGACCGAGCGCGCGCAACGCGTGCACGATGCCGCGGATATGCACGCCTTCGACATGACGCCCGCGCGTGCGGTGGTGATAGAGGATTCTCACGCGCGGCGAATGCCTTCGTCGGGCAGCGCATCGCACGTGAGACCCGCGGCGCGCCATTCCGGCAGCAGCATTTCGAGCGCGCCTAGCGTGTTGGTGTCGTCGTCGTGCATCAAGACGATGTCGCCCGAGCGCGGCGGATAGCGGCGCAGGCGCTCGGCAAGCTCGCAGGCCGGATTGCGGCGGTAGTCGAAGCTGTCGTACGACCAATATGTGATCCCGCGCCCGCTGCGCACGAAATGCAGCACCAGCGGCAGCGGCAGCACGCCGCGCGGCGGCCGGAAACGATGCTGCGGACGGCCGTCGAAGCTCGCCAGCAAACGATCAGTGCGATCGATCTCGTCGAGCTGCGCGGCGAGCGGAAGCTCGTCGAACGCCGGATGCGTGTACGAGTGATTGCCGATCAGATGACCCTCGGCAACCATGCGCCGCACGATCTCCGGATGCTTCTCGGCGTTGTCGCCTTGCAGAAAGAAGCTCGCGCGCGCGCCGTGCGCGGCGAGGAGATCGAGGAGCTTGGGCGTGAACGTCGGATCGGGGCCGTCGTCGAAGCTCAAATAAAGGCTGCGGCTGTGCCGCGGACGCGCGGTCAGCACGATGCGCTTGGGCAGCCAGCGCAGAAGACGCAGCTTTCTGGTTCGCGGGTTCACGCGGACTTCCCGGCCGGAGTAGAGGCGCGCTCGCCGGCGACACCCTCCAGGATCGCCGACAGCTGGCGGATATTATCGTCCCAGCGGAATCCGCGCGCATGATCGGCGATGCGCGCGCGGTCCCAGGGTCGGCCGAGCGCCTCGATCAGCGCCGCGGAGAGCGCATCGATCGCCTTCGCCGGCACCAGGAGACCTGCCGTTTCGGGCACGACTTCGGGAATCCCCCCGACCCGGCTCGCGACCACCGGCGTGCCGGAAGCCATCGCCTCCAGAACGACGTTCGGCACGCCCTCGTTGTGGCTCGGAAGGCTCAAGAGATCGGCCGCGCGGAACCAGTCGGCGATCGCCTCGTGCGCGAGCGCGCCGGCGAGCGTGACATCCGCGCTCAGGCCCAAACTCGCAGCGCGCGCGGTGATGGCTTCGCGAGCGGGCCCGGCACCGATATAGACCAGGCGCGCCGCGGGCACCTTCGCCTTCACCGCCGGGAACGCTTCGAGCAGGTCGAGACAGCCTTTGGCCGGCTTCAGATTGCCGACATAGAGGATTACGCGCGATTCCGGCGCTACGCCAAGCCGTTGCCGCGCATCGGCTTGCGGCCCAGGCGCGAAGCGGTCCGTATCGACGCCGTTGTAGATCGTGTGCACGCGAGCCGGCGGAACGCCAAGCTCGATCGCCTTGTCCGCGAGCGCGCGGCTGACCGCGATCACCGCACCGGCGCCGCCAAGCGCGGATGCGATCTGGCGCCGACGGAGCGCGAAATCCGTCTGCACGTTGAGATCGCTGCCGTGCACTTTCACCGCGTACGGCAGTTTCAACCGTCGCGCGAGCCGCGCGACGCCGGCGGCGTCCGGATACGCCCAACTCGCGAGCAGGCAATCGTACTTCGCCGCGCGAAGGCGCCGGCCGTGCTGCGCGATCAGCGAGGCGTACCACGAGAACGCGTGCAGCGATCGGCCGACCGCCGGCGGATACCAGAACGTGAAGTCATTGACCTTAAGATCGCCAAGCTTCGGATCGCCACGCGGTCCGCGCAGGCGATCGCGGAAGTCGATCGCGGTCATGATCTCGACGTCGTGCACGCGCGCAAGACGCTCGAACTGCTGACGATTGAATGCGGCGCGTCCGGGATCCCAGGCGCTCGGAAAGAGATTCGTCAGGATCAGGATCTTAAGACGCACGCGCTTACCCGATACCGTCCAGCGAGCGGCCTTCGTACAGCGCCTGATAGCGATCGACCATGCCGGCGAACGTGCCGTGCGCAAGCGCCCATTCGCGGCCGGCACGGCCCATCGCGTCGGCGCGATCAAGATCGCCGAGCACGTCGGCGAGCGCGTCGGCGAACACGGCCGGATCGCGCGGCACGACGATGCGGCCGCTGACACCGTCGCGCACGATCTCGGCGTTGCCCCCGACCGCAGTCGCGACGATCGGCAGCGCCGACGCCGACGCTTCGAGCAGCGCGATCGAATAGCCTTCGGACACCGACGACATCGCGAACACATGCAAGCCTTGCAGAAGCTCGCGCACATCGCTGCGATCGCCGAGGAAACGCACTTGCTCGGCGACGCCTTCGGCCACGGCGAGATCGGTGAGCTCCTGACGCAGGCTGCCGTCACCGATCAGCACCAGCACGCTATCGGGCTCCGTGGAGCGCAGGCGCGCGAACGCTCGGATCAACGTCGCGATGTCCTTGGCCCAGTTGAGCCTGCCGACGCAGCCGATGACGCGCGTCGTCGGCGCGACGCCGAGCATCGCGGCCAGCCGGCGCCGCGCGTCGGCCGATGCGGGCGTGAAACGCTCGACGTGAATGCCGTTCGGCACCACGACCATCTTCTCGGCCGGCAAGCCGCCCTGCACGATCAGATTGCGCTTGGCCGCCTCGCAAACCGCCGCGACATGATCGGTGCGGCGAAGGCAGCGTCGATAGAGCCACTCGCGCGCGTTGGCGAGCGGCGGGCCGCCCATGCCGTGGCGCGTGTTGATCAGCTGCCGAAGCGGGAGCCCGCGGCACGCGAGCGCCGCGTAATCGTGCGCGATGATGTTGTGCGAATGCAGGATGTCGACGCCGTGCTTGCGCAATACGCCGCGCGCGAACGCAAGCGCGCGAAGATCGACGCCGTTGCGCTTGTTGCACGCGTCGACCGGCACGCCGTGATCGACGAGCTCATGTGCGAGCGAGCCGGCTTCGTGCAGGCAGATCACGCGGCATTCGTGGCCGGCGTCGCGCTGCGCGATCACCAGGTTGATGACCACACGTTCCAGACCGCCACGATTTAAGTTTTCGACGAAGTGCGTGATCTTCACTGAAGGCCCTGTCGCGCTTCAGCGTGAAGCTCCGAGATCGTCACGCGGAACTTGCCATTCGCGCCGGTCACGATCTCGTCGACGAAATGAAAGCGCACCTCGGTCGCATCGCCGAGCACCTTGGCGATTTCGCGGCGCGCGTAGGCAAGCCCGGATTCGTCGAACGCGGGGCCGCGCACGATCGAGATGTCGAGCGCATCGAGCGAGCGCTGCACGACTTGGAAGCGGCGCACGCCGGGCACGTCCTTCAGCATGTGCGGGAAGAACTCACCCGGAAGGATGTGGCCGCTGCGCGTGCGGATTGCGTCGAGCTTGCGGCCGTCGACACGCTTCAATCGCGGCAACGTGCGCCCGCAAGCGCAGGTGCCCGAAGCGGGCGTGGCGAGATCGCCGTTCTGGTATCGGATGAAAGGCATTCCGTAATTATGCAGGTCCGTGATGACGACATCGGCTCCGGTGTCGTCGACGATGGCGCCCGGCGTTTCGACGACGAGATGATCGGCGTTCACGTGCAAGCCGTCGCGATGCTCGCATTCGGACGCGATCAGCATGAATTCGCGGCAGCCATACGTGTTGTAAGCCGGCGCGCCGAACGCACGCTGGATGATATCGCGCTGATAGTCGAGCAGTGCCTCTGCGCCGCCCAGGATCGCCTCGGGCGCGTGCACGCGGCGGCCGCTCGCGAGCATCCATTCGGCCAGCCGCACCAGCGGGCCGACATACGCGACCATGACCTCGGGCCGATACGCGTCGATCGCATCCGCGTAGCTCGCCATATTCGATTCGCTCATGGGGAACGAGTCGAGCACACGGCGCCCGAAGGCGGCGTGATAAAAGCGGTCTTTCAACACTTGTTTACGGCTCGGATTGCCGACCGCGCCGCCCCAGAGATAGAGCGTGCGCCGGCCCATGCGCGCGCCGGTCCAGCCGTAGCCTCGCCACATGACCGCGGTGCGGCGCTCGTTACTTTCGCGCGTGAAGCCGAAGCGGAGCGGCTCGCCGGTGGAGCCGCCGGTCGCTTTGTAAAGAAGACGCCCGCGCCACGATTCGGCGGCGAGATCGTCGAAATTCGCGCGGATGTCGGCCTTGGTCAGCACGGGGAGCTTGGCGTAGTCGGCGGGCGTGCGGATGTCCGCCGGCGTCACGCCGATCTCGGCCCAACGCTTCTGGTAATACGGCACTTCGCGATGGCAATGTTCGAGCAGCGCCTTCAACTTGCGCCATTGCAGCGCGGCGATCGCTTCGGGCGCGAGACGCTCGTTGCGCTCGTATTCGTCGAGGTAGGAGAGCGTCTTGCGGCCGCGCAAGGTGCCTTCGTAGAGCGGAAACAGAACGCGCCGGAACAGCCGCTCGTAAAGCGCGCTCACAGATAATCCTTCGCCGCGCGCGCGCCGGCCCAGTCGAGGAGATTCGCAAGAGCGCGCGGCCGATCGGCGGCGAGGCGCCGATGGAGTCCCTTGAGGTAATCGATATCGCCGCGCGTCCAGCAGCCGAGCACGATTGTCAGCACGCCGTAGACCACGCTCAAGAGAAGCCCGCCGACAACACAAGTGACCAGCGGCGATCCGACGTGATGCAACGGATACGCAGCCGCCATCGCGAGCACGAGCGCGAGCCCGATCCGCCCGAGCCGACCCCAGGCGAGGCGCGCTTCGCTGACGCGCAAGGCGAGCGTCACGTTCAGGAAAACACCGAACACCGCGGCGCCGACGTACGCGAGGATCGCGCCGGTGAGGCCGAAATGCATGATCAGCACGATATCGAGGATCAGCTTGATGACGCCGGTCGTCACGACGCGCACCAGGATGCTGTGCTGATGATCGGCGCTGACCAGAAGGCTGGTCGCGGCCTGGCCGATCGTCGAGATCGAGCAAGCGAAAAGGCATCCCGCGAGCACCGGCCCCGCCGCGTCGTACGCGCTGCCGTAGAGCACGTGGATCGTCGGGTTCGCGAACACGAAGCCGAAGCCGATGAGCGGCGCTGCGAGCGTCGTGAGATACGTCGTCGACGCGACGAAACGGCGCCCGGCGACCGCTTTCCCTTCGCTCAGCGCCTTCGCCATCATCGGCAGCAGCACCGCGCTGAAAACGCCGGGCACGAGCAGCGCCGCGCCCGACGCCAGCTGATAGGCGACCTTGAACTGGCCCGCACTCGCCGCGGTGGCGAGAAGGTTCAGGAACAGCACTTCGGTTTCGGTCGCGGTGACCGCGCCGATCGTCACCGTGATCGCGACGAGCCGCATATGCCGGCGCACGCGGCGCAGGAGATCGTCCGGAAGCTTCGTTTCCTTCGACGGCGGCACCAGCTTGGAAACCTGATAGCGCGAGACCGCATAGAAGACGACGCTCGAAATCGCGAACACGCCGAGAAAGCCTTCGACCGGCGCATGCAGAAACCAGGCGCCGATCACAAGCGCAAGATTGAGCGGTGTCGCCAGAAGCGCGATCGACGCGGTCGCGCCGAACTGCTCGAAGCCTTTCGCCATGCTGACGTTGAACATGTACGGAGCACGCAGACCAATCGCGAACACCAGCAAGCCGAACAATGCGAGATGATTGAGATCGGGCGCGATGCGGTCGCCTGAGACGGCGAACGCGATGGCGCCGATCGCGAGCACCGTCGCCAGAAATATATGCTGCGCGTTGCGGAGGTACCGCACCAAAGGCTGCAAGAGATCTTCGCGGCCGCTGCCGCGAAGCTCGGCGATGAACTTGATCACCGCCGTCGTCGTGCCCGAGTTCGTCGCGGTTACGCCGATCGCGACGAACCAGACGACGAGGCTGTAGGTGCCGAAATCGTGCGGGCCGAGATGGCGCGCGATGATGATCGACACCAGCATGCCGAGGAAATATTCGGTGTAGATGCCGACTGAAGAGAAGAGCGTGTTGCGCACCGTCTGTGCGCGCGTATTCACAAGAGCACCCGCGTCGTCACGTAGAGCGCGATCACCGCGCCGACCGAGATCATCAGAAGGCGTGGCGCTTCGCGGCTGAGATTGAACTCGGGCAGGCTCGGAAAGCGCTGGCGCGCGCCGCTGTATTCGGCGACTGCGAGGGCGGCGATCAGATAGAGAATGATCACGTACGTGCGGCTCAGGAAGAACGCAGCCGCGAAGAACCCGCAGAGCGCGACGAACATCGTCGCCGCGAGCGCGCGTTCGGTGCGCCAGCTGATCTCGGCGGCGCGATCCTCGAGCGGCGGCTCGTGACGGTAGATCGTCAGCATCATGCGGAAACAGTAGAGGACGAACGTGAACCATACGGCGAAACCGATGAAACCGGTTTCGGCGAGCGCGAGCACGAACGAGTTGTGCGCGGTGAGATAGTTGTGCTCGACGAAGTTGTTGGCGCCGACACCGAAGAGCGGCTGGCCCAGGAACATCTGGAAGCCTTCGTACCACGCATCGATGCGGCCCGCCGCGGACGATTCGCTCGCATCGAGCTCCTGCAGGCGCGAAGGCAGCATCGTCATGCCGAGGAGGCCGACGCCGCCGATAACCGCGGCCGTGATGATTCCGCGCCGCATCCAGAGCCACACGCCGACCATGAACGCGACCGCGAGCAGCGCGCCGCGCGAATTGGTGAGATAGATCGCGTAGAGCAGCAATGCCGCGACCGCGAGCCAGAAAAGCCGCGCAAGCCCGAGCAGCCCGCCGCGCGTGCTGAGATAGAGCGCCATCGGCAGCACCGCGACGAACAGAAGCCCAAGATCGTTCGGATCGCTGAAGATGCCGACATACTGGATGCGCCCGTCCTGCACCAGCGGCATGCCGGTCCAGCCGATGCCGGCTTTCGCCTGCTCGACACCGTGGATGGCGAGCACGCACGAGCAGAGGATGAACACCGCCATCGTCACGATCAGCTTTTTCTGCGTGATCGCCGTGTTCGACAAAATGACGAACGCGACGACCGCCGGCGCGAACGAGGCGAACTGCTGGATCGCGCCGCCGGCCCAGCCGTTGGCGACTTCGGAAAACATCACGACGCCGAGAAATGCGAGCAGCAGCGGATATTGCGGCTCGGCGAACGACTTGCGCCCGGAAATGCCCCAGGCGACCAGCGCGAGCAACAGCGCGATCGGCAGGATCGGGAGCTGCAGCTCCTCGATCCCGGGGTATTCCTGCGGGCGCACGATCACCAGCACGATGTAGATCAAGATGAAAAGCATGCCCGCCTGCGGTCCGTATGCTACGTATCGAATCAGCCGATGCGCAGACGCGTCGGATAGCTGAAGAGTTCCGGCCAGGTCATGATGCCGGCGAACCATCCGATGTCCGTCTCGTACTCGACCGGCAGCCGGTTCAGCGCATAGCGCTTGGCGGCGACCGGCAGCGCATTGCTGCCGGAAATGTAGTTGAACGCGGCGCGAAACCCGTTCTCGCGCGCGCTCGCGATCACGTCCTCATTGTAGGCGTTCGGTCCGCCGACCGGATACGACAGCGTGCGCGGAGCGGGACCGAGCTCGCGCGTGAGCGCTTCCTGCGAGGCGCGTATTTCCGCCGCCATCTCGGCCTTCGGCAGGCGCGCGAGCATGCGGTGATGAACGCCGTGCGAGCCGATGTCCATGCCGCCGGCTTGCATCTCGCGAAGCTCGGCCCAGGTCATCGGCTGGCAATCGGGATGGCGCGCACGCGGCATCGACCATTCGCGCTGAAGGCCGAGGATGATCGCGCTCTGATCGGCATCGTCGAGCCACTTCATGCGATCGAGCAGATCCGCCGCGACCGCGTGGCGCTCGCGCACGGTCGGCGGCAGCGCGACATGCATATCCACCTTGGCGACGTCGAGCGTCGGCGCGGTAGCGACGCAGATCATGTGCACCAGCCAGTCGTACGCATACGGAAGGCCGCTGTCGATGTGGCCGGTCGAGACGAAGAACGTCGCCGGCACGCCGAGCTCGCGCAGGATCGGGAACGCGATGCGGTAGTTGTCGTCGTAGCCGTCGTCGAACGTGACGATCACCGCATCGCGCGGGATCTCGCGTCCCTCGTCGAGCGCGGCAATGAGATCGGCGCACGAGATCGGGCTGAATCGCCGCCGCACCATCGCCATCTGCTCGCGAAAGCGCTCGGGCGAGGCGCTGACCAGCGCGGGATCGAACTCGAAATCCGCGCCGTCGCCGATAGCGAGCACGCGGTGATACGCAAGAACGCGCACTTCGGCGCGCGCGAGCTTGCGCACGCCCTTGAGCAGCGGCAGCAAACCGGCCCGATGGCACAGGCGCGCCAGTTCCTGGCGCTTGCCCTGCCCGCGCGGCGCGTCTTTGCCTTCCCCCTCGGTGGCCATACCTGCGTCCCTGTACCGCGGGGCAACCGGTCGATCGGCGCCGAACGGGGTACGCCCGGGTCACGCCGCCGCCGCGTTGCCGGCGGGAGACCCCAAGAATGCACTTCGGGCGGCTTCAGTGTCCACCGGGCCGGCGGCCGTCCGGCGGCGGAACGTGTGCGAAATCGTCACTCGTCCTCGTCAGCCGGCGTCAACAGGATCGATTCCGCGGACACCGCGCCGTCGAAGCCCGGGCGCCATTTGCCGAACACCGGCCGGCGATCGCGCTCGATGAAACCGGCTGAGCGCCAAGCCGAAAGCGCGCCGGCGGCGTCCGTGCATTGGATCGAGATGGCCGCATGTCCTTCCGCACGCGCGGCGCGGACCAGCGCATCGATCGCCGCGCGCGGTACGCCACGCGGCGCGTCGGCGGACCAGAAATCGCGCACGTGCAGGATCGTGTCTTCGCTCTCGCAGGCGAACCATGCCTCGAGCGGCCCGCCGGCCTCGGCGCTGACGAGAAGATAACGCGTGCGATGGAACGCTGCCTTGTCGAACCGCCAGCGCAATGCGGACGGATCGCGGATCGAGACGAGGCCGTCGCCCGGCTTCGATTGCGCCCACAAATCCTGCATGCGCGGATCAGCTGTAGCGCTCCATTCGGCGAAACGTCGACCGACGCGCCAGGACCGCAATCCATCGCGAATGCGGTCGGCGAAATCGAGCACGCTGCCGAGCGGCCGCGCGACGAGCCTCGGCAGCAGGCGGCCGATATAGCGCGCGTGGTGCAGCACGCGCGTGCAGCGCACGATGTCGGCGAGCTTCAGATAGCCGACGCGCTTGACGACCGGCACCGCTTTCGGATTCGGAAAACCGTAAACGAGATCGAAATCCGCGGCCGCGCGCTCGATCACGCGCCGCTGCAGCATTAACGCGGGGCCGAGTGAACGGTGTGCCGCCGCGACCGCCATGTCGACCAGCACGCCCGCGCGAATCTCGCGGCCCTGCCAGAGCATGCGCCGAGGCCCGATCGCAGCGACGCCGACCCATTCGCCGGTCGCTTCGTGCCGCACGACCTGAAGCAGCGGCTCGCCCCACGGACATTCCAGATAGAACCAGTCGTATTTCGCGTCGAGCCGCGCTTCGCTGCCGAGATTGCCGCGCCAGAGCGCAATCACGCGTGCGCGATCGCGCCGCAGGTCGCCGTCGATGACGGCGTACGGCGAATCGTCGGGACGCATCACCGCGTTCATGAGGCGACGTCCTCGATCAGCACCGGCGCAAGATGCTGATAGCGCGTCGTGCGGCGCTTGTTGCGGATGTCGGTGTAGACGCGTTCGGCCTGCTCGCTATCGATGCCGAGCACGCGCGCGAGCTCCCCCGCGGGCACATCGTGGTTTAGCGCCCAGAGCGCGAGGTCCATCGAGCGGTATGGCAGCGCGAAATAGAATTCGTCCTGGCCTTGCTCGAGGCTGTACGTATCGGTCGTCGGCTGTGCCTCGCAAAGGCGATCCGGCAAGCCGAGATGGCGCGCCATGCCGTAGATCTGGCTCTTGTAGAGATGCGCGATCGGTTTCACGTCGGCCGAGCCGTCGCCGTTCTTGACGAAAAAACCTTGGTCGTATTCGAGCCGGTTCGGCGTGCCGAGCACGGCGTAGTTGAGGCGGTCAGCATGAAAGTACTCGATCGTTTTGCGGATGCGCTGCTTGAAGTTCGTCGCCGCGACGATCGTGAGATATTCCGGAAGCCCGAGCTCGCGCTCGTGCATCGCGCCGTCGGGCGATTGCGCGACGACGCGAAACCGGTTGATGCCGCCCGCGACGCCGCCGCCGATCACGAGCTTCATCTTCCAGCGCTCATCGTAATCCGGCAGCACGACGCGCACGGCCGCATCGCGCATCGAATAACAACCGATCGCTGCGAGGACGGGCGCGATATCGAACGTTTCGACGCGAACGCCGAGATGCTCGACCAGAAGATGCGCGCGCGATGCGCTGTCGGCGTCGGAATCGCGCTCGGGCAGGATCAGACAGAACACGCGCTCGGCGCCGAGCGCGCGCACCGCGAGCGCGGCCGAGACGGAGCTGTCGATGCCGCCGGAGATCGCGACGATGAGCCCGCGCCGGTGCAGCTGGCGCGCGAGGATCTCGCGAAGGCGCGCCGCGATGCGCTCGGCTTCGCGCGCGTAGTCGAGATCGAGAACCTGCCAGCCGAATCCGCTCACGTCATTCCGCTCACAATCAGCGTCGCCCGTTTCAGCAGCGCGCCAGAATAGCGCGCACGGCGCCGTTTTCGTCGGTGAGCTCGCGAACTTCTTTGTAGGAATTCGCCGCTTTGAGCCGCCGCGCCAGCGCGGGCCCCTGGCCGAGGCCGACTTCGAACGCGAGCCAGCCGCCGGGCTTGAGGAACCGCGGCGCATCCTGCAACAGCCGCATCAGGATCGTGACGCCGAGCGGCCCGCCGTCGAACGCGAGGCTCGGCTCGTGCGCGGCGATCTCGGCGGCCATCTGGCCGACCTTGCCGCTGCTGATGTACGGCGGATTGCAGGTCAAAAGATCGACGCGGCCGAGGAATTCGGGCGTGTCGAACGGCGCGAGCAGATCGCCCGTACGGAAATCCACGCGCGCGGCGAGGCCGAGATGATCTGCGTTGCGCCGCGCCAGCGCGATGGCGTCTGCGCTGAGATCGGCGGCGAACACGTTTGCTTGCGGCACGTGCCGAGCGATCGCGAGCGCGATGTTGCCGCAGCCGGTGCAGACGTCGACGGCCATCGCCGCAGGCGTTGCGTGCGCGAGCTCGATCGCCGCACGGCCGAGAAGCTCGGTTTCCCGGCGCGGCACCAGCGCCTCGGCGCCGGCGAGCATTTCAAGGCCGAGGAAATGCTGCCGGCCCGTCAAATGCGCGAGCGGCACGCCGGCGAGACGCTGCTCGATAAGTGCCTGCAACCGCTCCGAACGTTCGCGATCGAGCGAAGGCAGATCGCCCGACGCCGCGGCGACGACCGATTTCGGCTGGCCGGCCGCGAGAAACCAGAGCGCGCGCAGCGTCGTATCCGGCGTTTCTTCGGGCTTGTCCGGCAACGCCGCGGCTCCGGCGGCTAGCCGATCGCGCAAGTGTGCGTACATCGCATCCATCGCCGCTACGCCGGCGGATTCTCGAGCAAGGCTTTCTTGCTGACCTTGCCCGTCGCTGTGCGCGGCAGATCCACGCAGATCACGATGTCGCGCGGAACCATGAAATTCTCGAGCCGCGCGACGCATTGCGCGCGGATCTGGCGATCGCTCAGTGTCGCGCCGGGATTCAGCACGATGTATGCGCGGATCGCCTGTCCGAGGAGATCATCCGGCACACCGACCACGGCGGCCTCGCGAATGCCGTCGATGCCGTGAATCACATTCTCGACTTCGACCGGGCTCACCTTCTCGCCGCGCGTCTTGATGATGTCGTCGGTGCGGCCGACGAAGTAGAGGAATCCGTCCTCGTCCATGCGGAAATGATCCTGCGTGCAGAGCACGCGCTCGCCGGGCAGCTTGCCGGGCTTGAGCATGATGTCGGTGAGATCCGGCCGGTTCCAGTAGCCGACCATCACATGCGGCCCGCGCACATGAAGAATGCCGGTCTCGCCCGCCGGCACGTCGCGGCCGTTCGCGTCGAGGAGATACACCTCGGTGCCTGGAATCGCCTTGCCGACCGAGCCCGGCTTCGCATCGAGAAGCTCGGGTTCGAGATAACTCACGCGCTTGCACTCGGTAAGGCCGTACATCTTGTAGATCAGCGCGTTCGGAAACACTTCGCGCAATCGCTGCGCGGAATCGTCCGGCAACGCCGCGGCGGTGTTGGTGACGCGCACGACGTGATCGAAGCGAAGCGGCTCGCGGCTGTGCGCGGCGAGCAGCATCGCGAAGATCGTCGGCACGCCCGGAAACACGGTGACTTCGGTCTCGCGCATGCGCGCGAAGATCTGCGCCGGGAACGTGAACGAGCGCTCAAGCACGAGCGTCGCGCCGAGACGGACGCTCATCAGAAGCTGATAGAGACCGTAATCGAACGCGAGCGGCAGCGCACAGAGGATGCGATCGTTCTCGCCAAGGCGAATGTATTCGATCAGGCTTCCGGCCGCGAACACCATCGACTGATGCGTCTGCATCACGCCTTTCGGATTGCCGGTGCTGCCGGACGTGTAGATCAGCGCGGCGAGATCGAGCGGAATCGTCGCGGCGCGTCGCGGTTCCGGCGCGCTCGCGGCGAGGACGCGTTCGAACGATTCCGCTCCTTCCAGGCGCGAGCAGATCACCGATGGCGGGGCCTTCACGTACCGAAGCGCTGCTTCGAATTCCTTCGCAAGATGCGCATCGGTCAGCAGCACGCGCGCGCCGCTGTCGTCGAGGATGAAGGCAAGCTTGTCGGCCTTGGTCTGCGGATTGGCGATCAGGAACACGCCGCCCGCGATCAGCGTCGCGAAGATCGAGACGACGCACGGCCACGTGTTGTCCATGTAGATCGCGACGCGATCGCCGCGCTCGACGCCGCGCGCTTGCAGCGCCGCGGAAAGCCTGAGCGCCGCGTCGAGCAACTCCGCGTATGTGTGCGGTTCACCCTCGACGATGACCGCGGCCTTCGTCGCGCGCGCCGGATCGCCGGCGGCCGCGAGCAGGCTGTCGTGCAGAAGCCGCTGGACGCGCGGTGTCACGGCGTGCCTGTCTGCCGCTCGACGAAACGCGCGATGCTGTCCACGCTGTCGAAGTTCTCGGGCAGCATGTCGGCGTCTTTCACCTTGATGCCGAACGTTTCTTCAAGATACATGACGATCTCGAGCACGCCGGTCGAATCGATGATGCCGCGATCGAGCAGCGAGACGCCGTCCGGCAGCTGCGAGGCATCGTCGGTGAAAAGGAGGTTCTGCAGGATGTAGCTGCGGACCTTGGCGCGGATATCGGTAAGCATGCTCAGGGGTTCCGTGATTTCAGGCGTGCGCTCGGTTCCGCACGAAAATCTCGTCCAGCAGCATCGTCGACACTATCCCGACGAATGCCTGATTGTCCGCGAATCCGGTAGCGCGTCCGGCGCGACATTTGTCGAGCAGGCGCGCGACCGCGGTCGCATCGAAATAACCCGCCGCGCGCAAGCGCTCGGCGCTCAAGAGATCGGCCACGAAGTCCAAGGGTTCCGTGCCGACGAAAAAACTCTGCGCATCCGGCGCGCGGTACGGTTGCTTGGTACGCGCAAGGATATCGTCCGGCAGGAGTCCGTGCAGCGCGCGCCTCAAGATGTGCTTTTCGGTGAGCCCGCGGATCTTCCAGTGCGGCGGCAGCCGGTTGGCGAACTCGATCAGGCGATGGTCAAGATACGGGAAGCGGCCTTCGACCGAGTTCGCCATCGCCACGCGATCGCCTTGCGAGGACAAAAGATACGCCGCCATCAGCGACTTCGCCTCGACGTACTGATCGCGCGCCAACGGCTGCCAGCTCATCACGTCCGCCGGCAGCCGGCGCTCGTAGAACGCGAGGGGGTCCCAAGCGCCGACGCTCGCACGCAGCTCCGGCGACAGGAACGCGAGCGCACGCTGCGAGGTGCTCCAGCGCGGCACATGCGCGAAGATCGCGCGGCCGAGATGCTCGCGGCCCTGACCGAAGAACGCTTGCGCGAATGCAGGATTGCCGACCGGCGAGTTTTCGAGATAGCCGTAAAGCCGACCGAGCAGCTTCGGCCGCCAAGCCGAATTCGGCTGGCGCGCCCAGAAGCGGCGCACCTTGGCTTCCTTGAAAATGTCGTAACCGGCGAACACTTCGTCGGCGCCTTCGCCAGTCAGTACGACCTTGTAGCCGGCCTCGCGCACCGCACGCGAGAGCAGCATCAGCGGCGCCGGCGCAGTGCGCAGCACCGGCGCTTCGGTGTGGCGGATCAGCGCCGGAAACGCATCGCCAATGTCGCGCCGCGAGCAGCGGATCGTCGTGTGATCGGTGCGAAGATGCCGCACCATCGCTTGCTGGTGTTCGCTCTCGTCGAACTCGGCATCGTCGAACGCGATCGAGAACGTGCGCAGCGGCGTCTCCGTGAAGCCGCGGATCAGCGCGACGATGCCGGACGAATCGAGCCCGCCGGAAAGATAAGCGCCAACCGGCACATCCGCGCGCAATTGCAGCCGCACGGCATCGATGAGAAGAGTGCGCAACTCCACCGTCGCATCATCGATCGAAGCGAACGGCGCTTGCGTGCCGATTGCGGGAAACGTCCAGTCCCAGTAGCAGGTCAACATGCGCGTGCCGTCGCGCTCGATCGTGAGCAGATGACCCGGCGGCAGGCTCTCTACGCCGCGAAACACCGTATCGGGATCGGCCGGCCCCCAGAACGTGAACGTCTCGACGAGCCCTTGCACGTCGAGCGACGCGCATTCGGGTAGCACCGCAAAGAGCGCCTTCATCTCCGACGCGAACCAGAGCCGTCCGCGCGCGGTCGTGTGATAGAGCGGCCGAATGCCGGCACGATCGCGCGCGAGCACGAGTCGCTCTCTTTCGCTGTCCCAGAGCGCGATCGCGAACTGGCCGTTGAGATGCTCGACGAAACGATCGCCGTAGCGATCGTAGAGATGCACGATCACTTCGGTGTCGGATTCGGTATAGAAGCGATGACCGTCGCGGCGCAGCGCTTCACGCAATTCGATGTAGTTGAAGATCTCGCCGTTGAAGACGGTCCACACCGTGCGCCGCGCGTTGTGGATCGGCTGATCGCCGGTTGCAAGATCGATGATCGAGAGCCGCGCGTGCGCAAGACCAACACCGGGCTCGACATGAAAACCGCGCCCGTCCGGACCGCGATGATCAAGCGTCGCGATCATGCGTTCCAGCGTCGCGCGATCTTCGGCGGACGCTGCCGACGCTCCGCGAAATCCGGCGATGCCGCACACGGTCGCTAATCTTCGTCAGCGGCTGAAGCAGAAACCGAAATACCGGTCCAGCGATTCGGCCGGCCGGAACGCGATCTTGCAGGTGCGGTCGGGATTCTCCCAGCGATCCTGCAATGCGTAGCCGCGCGCCTTCAATCCGTCGATGAACTCGCGCTCGGCCATCACGCGATACGGGCAGAACGCAATGCCCATGTTCTGCAGCGTGAAGAACGACTGGCTCATGTGGATCGGCATCAGGTTGATGACGAGATGCTTGGGCGGCCGCGCAAGCTGGCCGATCAGATCGGCGAGCGTGTATTCGAGATACTGCAACGAGCCTGACGCGAAAATGATGTCGTAGCCGTCGGCATCGGCCGGCTTGTCGGTGAAATCGAGCCGGCGCGCTTTGTCGTGCTCCAGAGCGAATTCTTCTCCGGCCTTGTTGACGGCCGGCACGTCGAGCACGCGCCAGCGGATCGTTTCCGGAAAGCGCACGTACTTCTGATACGCGTAATAGCCGATGCCGATGTGGCCGCCGATGTCGAACACCGAATTCGCGCCCGATTCGAACAGGCGCGCGAGCCAGAACATCACCGGGTAATCGCTGATGTAAACGCGGCGCGTGCGCTCGCGGTAGAGATCGGCCGAAGCCTTGTTGTCGTAGCCGGTCGGCCGCGTTCCGGGCGCGCTCGCCTGCGCTTGGGCGAACGTTGCGAACACGCCGCGATAGAGATTGCCCGGCGCCGGCACCGCGCGCGCGAAGCGGCGTTCATAGAGCGCTTCGAGGACCGGCCGGATACCCGGAACGGCGGCGATGCCTTGGCCGGCGGCGTGCAACGTTTTGCTGATTCCCATGCCCGTTTTCCTCCCGATCGAGCCGGCGACCCTCATCGGGACGCTGTCGCACATTACTTTGCGCCGATTTCTCACACACCCTTCACGTTTATGCCGACTCGGAGGCAAGTTGTGAACTACGTCACAGACTTGTCCCGGAAGCGCTGGCAGCGGACACTAGCAAACTCGTACTTGCGTGGGGAACAGGGGCGATCATGAACGCGAACGTCAGCCGGCTGGTCGATGTCGACTGGGCCGCATTCGATCCGTGGCGGATCCAGGCGGTGCGTCATCGTCTGATGGAACATCCGCTGCTGCAACCGGATCAGCTGATCGAGCTCGGCAAGCGGCTCGAAGCGGACGGCCGCGTGCGCACGCACTCGAGCGGAGCCGAAGCCGGCACGCCGTTCAACACCGCGCCGCGCCTGCATCCGAACCGCAAAACCGCGGCGGAGACGCTGCAGCAGATCCGCGATGCGAAAGCCTGGATGTCGCTCCTCAATGTGCAGACCGATGCGACCTATCGCACGCTCGTCGACGAAGTGCTCGACGAGCTCAAGCTCGGCGTCGATCGCCAAGATCCCGGCATGTGCTATCGCGGCGGCTGGATCTTCATCACCTCGCCGAACACGGTGACGCCGTTCCATTTCGACAAGGAACACAATTTCATCATGCAGGTGCGCGGCCACAAGCGCATCTATGTTTGGGATCATCGCGACACGGTCGCGGCCAGCGAGGAATCGCGCGATCGCTTCCACTCGCGGCACGAGCGCGATCTTCTGCACTGGAGCGATGATCTGCGCGCACGCGCACGTATTTTCGACATGCAGCCGGGCGAAGGCGCTTACATGCCGTCGACGAGCCCGCACATGGTCGAGAACGGCGACGAGCCCTCGATCACGATCAGCTTTACGTATTACACCGACGCGACGCGACGCGACAGCCTCCTGCACAAGGCGCACGACAAGCTGCGCGGCATGGGCATCGCGCCGCCTCCGGTCGGAAAGAATGCGGCGCTCGATGCGCTGGTGTACGGCGGCTACCGCCTCGCGACGGGCACGGGACAGCTCGTTCAACGCATCGCAGGACGCGCGACGTATCCCGACAGCGCGCCCTACGCGTTCGCGAACGTCTATTGATCGCGGCGTTCGCGCGGGGAGCGCGAGCGGAGCGTAGGTTGCGATGGAATGATGACTCAGCCTCAAACCGACGGATCGAACCCGACGGCGGCGTTCGTGCCGCTGCTCGACGTGCTCGTGCGTGCCGTGCGTGCGAACGTCGGCGCGGAGCCGTCGATCGTCCGCCATAAGCTCGATCGCGCAACAATCGATGCACTCGAATCGCGCGCGGAGCGCATCGGCATTGCTCGCGATGTTCTATACGCGGCCGCGCTCGCGCTCACGGATGCGCGGCTGACCGGCAACACGACGGTCTCGGTCGGCGAGCAGAAATCAGTCGCCTTTGATATTCCCCCCGATGCGGACGTCGACGCATGGCTGCGCGAATGCGCGAGCCGTACAGCAGCCGATGCGACACCGAGCGCGATCGGTGTCTGGAGCGATCGCGCATCACCGCTCGCGTGGCGAATCGACGATGGCGCGTTGCACGCGACGTTCCGCGATCCGTTCGATGCGGGCATGGTCGAACAGCTCGCCGCGGCGCTCGCCGAAGTGTTGCGTGGACTCGCAACCGCGACGCGCCTCGACGAGATATCGGCGCTCGACGAAGAAGAGCGCAAACGCCTGCTCGACGACTGGAACGCGACCGCGGTTCCGCGCAACGCGAGCGACAACGTTCCCGCGCTGTTCGCCGATATCGTGCGCCGCTATCCCGATCGCATCGCAATCGCCGCAGGCAACGCGACGCTGTCGTATCGCGAGCTCGATGCACGCTCCAATCGCATCGGCGCCGCGCTGGCCGCACACGGCGTCGAAATCGGCATGCCGGTCGCGTTGTTGCTCGATCGCTCGATCGACGCGATCGTCGCCGTGCTCGGCATTCTGAAAGCCGGCGCCGCGTACCTGCCGCTCGACGCCTCGCATCCGGCCGAGCGTCTCGCATTCTCGATCAACGACGCGCGCGCGCCGCTTCTGATCGCGCCACGCGGCGAGGCACCGGTGCTCGCGGACGCGAAAGCGCGTGTCGTCGCGATCGACGCACTCGAACGGAGCGATGGCGCCGTGCCCGCACGCGCGCTCGACGGCGCTTCGCTCGCGTACGTTATGTACACCTCCGGTTCCACCGGCACGCCGAAAGGCGTCGAGGTGCGGCATCGCGCGATCATCCGGCTCGTCCGCGATGTCGAATACGTCGACATCGCCGATGCGCCGCACATGCTGCACGCAGCGCCGCTCGGCTTCGACGCCTCGACGCTGGAAATCTGGGGCGCGCTACTGAACGGCGGCACGATCGTGATCCACGACGAGCGCATCCCGACCGGACGCGCGCTCGCGGCGACGATCGCGCGTCATCGCGTCGACACGGCGTGGCTTACCGCGGCGCTGTTCAACGCGATCGTCGATGAGAATCCGCAGCACCTCGCCGGCTTGCGCCAGCTTCTGATCGGCGGCGAAGCGTTGTCGATCGCGCACGTGCGCAAGGCGCTGGCCGCACTGCCGGCAACGACGATCATCAACGGCTACGGCCCGACCGAGACGACGACGTTTGCGGCGACGTATCGCATTCCGCGTGATCTCGCCGCCGATGCGCGCTCGGTGCCGATCGGCCAGCCGATCGCGAACACGACGCTGTATGTATTGAACACGCGCGGCGAGCTCGTTCCCGCCGGTGTGATCGGCGAGCTCTTCATCGGTGGCGACGGCGTCGCGCGCGGCTATCTCAGCCGACCCGAATTGACCGCCGAGCGCTTCGTGCCCGATTCATTCGCGGGCGGCGATGCGCGCATGTATCGAACCGGCGATCTCGTGCGCTGGCTCGACGGCGGCGTGATCGAATTCGTCGGCCGCGCCGACGGACAAGTGAAGATTCGCGGATTCCGCATCGAAACCGGCGAGATTGAAGCCGCGCTGAAACGGCATCCGTCGATCCGCACCGGCGCGGTGATCGCGCGCGAGGATCGTCCGGGACAGAAGCGTCTCGTCGCGTACTACGTCGAAGAAACGCCTGTGACTCCGCTCGCGCTGCGCGAGCATCTTGCACACGCACTGCCGGAATTCATGGTGCCGTCGGCCTTCATGAAGCTCGATGCGCTGCCGGTCACCGCGAACGGCAAGCTCGATCGCCGCGCGCTGCCGGCGCCGGATGCGAAGCGGCCGGAGCTTGCGGTCGCTTATGCGGAGCCGGTCGGCGCGATCGAGCACCGGATCTCCTCGCTGTTCGCCGATCTCCTCGGTATCGACAAAGTCGGACGCAACGACAATTTCTTCGAGCTCGGCGGCAATTCGCTGCTTGCGGTCAAGACGGTCAGCGCGCTCGTCGCTCAAGGCCACACGCTGTCAGTCACCGATTTCTTCCGCGATCCGACGCCGAGCGGCCTCGCCGCAACGATCGAACGCGGCGCGGATCGCGCGATCGATGCGACGCGTCTTGCGAAACGCGCGCGCGCGGACGCAGCGGAACCGGTCGCGATCATCGCGATGAGCGGCCGCTTCCCCGGCGCGAGTGACGTCGAGACGTTCTGGCAAAACCTCACCGAAGGCCGCGAATCGATCACGTTCTTCCGCGAGGACGAGCTCGACGCGAGCATCCCGCGTTCGCAGCGCGACGATCCCGCCTACGTGCGCGCACGCGGCGTCATCGACGGCGTCGATCTTTTCGACGCCGCGTTCTTCGGCATCACGCCGCGCGAAGCGGAATTGATGGACCCGCAGCAGCGCTTGTTCCTCGAGCTTTGCTGGGAATGCCTCGAGCGCGGCGGTTACGTGCCCGATCAGCACGACGCGCCGGTCGGCGTGTTCGGCGGTATGTACAACGCAACGTATTTCCAGCGCCACGTCAGCGCACATCCGGATCGCATCGACAAGATCGGCGCATTCCAGGTGATGCTCGACAACGAGAAGGACTACGTCGCGACGCGCGTCGCGCACAAGCTCAATCTCACCGGTCCCGCGATCAGCGTGCACACCGCGTGTTCGACATCGCTGGTCGCGATCTGCCAGGCGGTCGACGCGTTACGCACGGGTCAATGCCGCATGGTGCTCGCGGGCGGCGCGTCGGTGACATGCCCGCCCGCCAGCGGCTATCTCTATCAGGACGGCGCGATGCTGTCGCCGGACGGCCACACGCGCACGTTCGCTGCAAACGCGCAAGGCACGGTGTTCAGCGACGGCGCCGCGGTCGTGCTGCTCAAACGTTTGAACGACGCGCTCGCCGACGGCGATCCGATCTACGCCGTAATCCGCGGCGGCGCGGTCAACAACGACGGCGGCATGAAAGCAAGCTTCACCGCGCCGAGCAGCGAAGGCCAGGCCGCGGTGATCGCGATGGCGCTCGATGCCGCGAACGTCGATGCGCGCTCGATTTCGTACGTCGAAGCGCACGGCACGGCAACGCCGCTCGGCGATCCGATCGAGATCGAGGGCCTTACGAAAGCGTATCGGCGCTCGACCGACGATCGCGGCTTCTGCTCGATCGGTTCGCTGAAAAGCAACGTCGGCCATCTCGTGATCGCAGCCGGCGCCGCCGGCGTCATCAAGACCGCGTTCGCACTGGCCGAGAAGAAACTGCCGCCGACGTTGCACGTCGACGCAACCAACCGCGAGATCGATTTCTCGAGCTCGCCGTTCGTCGTCAACACCTCGCTCAGCGATTGGCACGCGGACGGCGCACCGCTTCGCGCCGGCGTCAGCTCGTTCGGCGTCGGCGGAACGAATGCGCATGCGATTCTCGAAGAGGCGCCCGCGCGCGCGCCGTCGGACCCCGCGGACGGCGCGCAGCTGTTGATGCTTTCGGCACGCACGCCGGACGCGCTCGCAGCCGCCGCCGAGCGCTTGCGCACGCATCTCGCCGCAGAGCCGTCGATCAATCTCGCTGATGTCGCGTTCACACTCGCGAACGGCCGCAAGGCGTTCGAGCAGCGCGGCGCGGTTATCGCGGAGACCGTCGACGACGCGATCGCCAAGCTCGACGCATTGCGTGCCGGCGAGGCGCGAAGTCGCGGCGTCGTCTTCATGTTCCCCGGACAAGGCGCGCAGTACGCCGGCATGGGTCGCGCGCTCCATGCGAGCGAGCCTGCGTTCCGCAGCGCGCTCGACGAATGCGCCGAGATTCTCGCGGGCGAGCTCGGTTTCGATCTTCGCGAGCGCCTGTTCGGCGAGGATGCCGCGGCGCTTCGCGAAACGTCGGTCACGCAACCGGCGACATTCGCGATCGAATACGCGCTGGCGCGCTTGTGGATGGACTACGGCCTCAAGCCTGCCGCGCTGATCGGTCATAGCGTCGGCGAATTCGTCGCTGCTGCGCTCGCCGGCGTGATGAGCCTCGAAGACGCCGCGCGCCTCGTCGCGCGCCGCGGCCGCCTGATGCAGGCGCAGCCGCCGGGCGCGATGCTGTCGGTGCGGCTCGACGCGGAGAAGCTCTCCGCACGCTTGACGGCATCGCTGTCGCTCGCCGCGGAGAACGCGCCGAACGCGTGCGTCGTTTCCGGCGAGATCGCCGACATCGAAACGTTCCGCATCGCGCTCGAAGCCGACGGTATAGCCTGCCGCCTGCTGCAGACCTCGCACGCGTTCCATTCGCAGATGATGGACGCGGTACTGCCGGCGTTCCGGGCCGAAGTCGAGCGCGTCGCGCTCTCGGCGCCAGCGATTCCGATCGCGTCGACGTCGACCGGAAAGCTTCTGACCGCCGACGAGGCGACATCGCCCGACTACTGGACGCGGCACCTGCGCGGCACGGTCCGATTTTCGCGCGCATTGTCGACATTGCTCGAAATGCCGGGCCACGCATTCCTCGAGGCCGGCCCGCGCACGACGCTGGCGACGCTGGCGCGCCAACACGCGGCGGCTCGCGACCGCGTCGTGATACCGTCGCTCGCCGATTCGCCGGGGAGCGAGCATGCGGCCTGGCTAAGCGCAGCCGGACAGCTCTGGTGCGCGGGCGTGCCGCTTGCGGTGGCGAAACTCGATCGCCGCGCGAGCCGCCGTCGCGTACGCCTGCCGACCTATCCGTTCGAGCGCAAGCGGCACTGGGTCGACGCGCCCGCTGCGGCCGCAGCGCCCGCCATCCCGGCTCTGGCCGCGATGCCGACGCTGGCCGATATTTTGCAGCCTATTCCTCTTATCGCACCGCTACCGATCGCAGAGATGCCCATGCCCGCCGATACGCCCGCCGCCGAAGCCCGCTACCCACGCCTGCTGGGGCAGCTGAAGGCGATTTTCGACGATATCGCCGGCGCCGATCTGGGCGATGCCGACCCTGCCATGACCTTCGTGGAGCTTGGCCTCGATTCGCTGTCGCTGACGCAGGTCGCGCTGCAGCTTTCGAAATCGTTCGGCCTCAAGATCACGTTCCGCCAGTTGATGGAAGATTTGTCCTCGTTCGAGCATCTCGCCATGCATATCGATCGCGAACTGCCGCCGGAAGCGACGGCGCCCGCCCCGGCCGCCGCACCCGTTGCCCAAACCGTCGCGGCGGCGCCCATCGCACCGGTCGCGGCCGCAGCCGGCACGCCGCTCGTGCAGCAGGTCATTCAGCAGCAGATGCTGATCATGCAGCAGCAGCTCGCGTTGCTGGCTGGCGGTGGGGTGCAGGTCGCAGCACCGGCTCCGGTCGCCGCGGCTCCGGTCGCGCAAGCGCCAGCCGCTGCTCCCGCGAAGCCTGCGCAACCCGCTACGCCAGCCGACGAAGAAGCCGCAGTCGCGCACACGACCTACGACGTCAAGAAAGCTTTCGGCGCGATCGCGCGCATCCATTCGACCAAGACCGAGCTCACCGATCGCCAGCGCGTGCGCCTCGATACGTTCATGCGCCGCTACATCGCACGCACGCAGAAATCGAAGGACTACACCACCGATCACCGTCCGCACCTCGCCGATCCCCGCGTCGTCAACGGCTTCCGTCCGCTGCTGAAGGAAATCGTCTACCAGATCGTCGTCGGCCGCTCGAAAGGCTCGCGCGTATTCGACATCGACGGCAACGAATACATCGATGTCTTGAACGGCTTCGGCATGAACCTTTTCGGCTGGCAGCCGGATTTCGTCGTCGACGCGGTCAAGCGCCAGCTCGATTTAGGCTACGAGATCGGCCCGCAGCATCCGCTGGCGGGCGAAGTCGCCAAGCTCGTCTGCGAAGTCACCGGCTTCGATCGCGCGGGCCTTTGCAACACCGGTTCGGAAGCGGTGATGGGCACGATCCGCATCGCGCGCACCGTAACCGGCCGCAACACGCTCGTGATCTTCACCGGCGCGTATCACGGCATCTTCGACGAAGTGATCGTGCGCGGCACGAAGAAATTGAAATCGGTTCCCGCAGCGCCAGGCATCCTGCGCAACACGGCCGAAAACGTGCTCGTGCTCGACTATGGCACGCCGGAAACGCTGCAGATCATCAAAGAGCGCGCGAACGAGATCGCCGCCGTGCTGGTCGAGCCCGTGCAGAGCCGCCGGCCGGATTTCCAGCCGCGCGAGTTCCTCAAAGATCTTCGCCAGGTTACACGCGATGCCGGCGCGCTTCTGATCTTCGATGAAGTCGTCACCGGTTTTCGCGCGCATCCGCGCGGCGCGCAGGAGGTGCTCGGCATCGATGCCGATCTTGCTTCCTACGGCAAGGTCGTCGGCGGCGGATTCCCGATCGGTGTGATCGCCGGCAAGCGCGAATACATGGATGCGCTCGACGGCGGCCAGTGGAAATTCGGCGACGATTCGATTCCGACGGTCGGCGTCACCTACTTCGCCGGCACGTTCGTGCGCCATCCGCTCGCGCTCGCCGCTGCGCGCGCGGTGCTGACGCACATCAAGCGCGAAGGCCCTGCGATGCAGGACAAGCTCAACGCGCGCACCGCGAAGATGGCCGACGAGATGAACGCGTACTGCGCCGATGTCGGCGCGCCGGTCGCGATCAAGCATTTCTCGTCCGTGTGGAAGCTCAACTTCACCGAGGATCATCCGCTGCAGGATCTCCTGTTCGCGATGATGCGAAGCCGCGGCATCCATATTCTCGATAATTTCCCGTGCTTCTTCACGACCGCGCACAGCGAAACCGATTTCGTCGCGATCACCAAGGCGTTCAAGGAATCGATCGCGGAAATGCAGGAAGCTGAATTCCTGCCGCGCCGCGCGAACGTCGAAAAGCTCGCCTTCGACGCGTCGAAGCCGCCGCGGCCCGGCGCGAAGCTCGGCAAGGATCCCGACGGCAAACCGGCCTGGTTCATTCCGAACCCCGACGCGCCCGGCAAATTCATGAAGGTTGACGCATGACTTCGGCAGATATCCGAAACCCGTCCTCGACTGCGGTCGATTACGATCCGTTCGCCGACGCGCCGCTCGCGCGCGTGGCGCCATCGACCGAGCCGCAGCGCGAGATCTGGCTCGCGGCGAAACTCGAGCCGGAAGCTTCGCTCGCCTACAACGAATCGTGCTCGCTGCGCTTGCGCGGCAAGCTCGACACGAACGCGCTGCACGCGGCATTGCAGGCGCTCGTCGATCGCCACGAAGCGCTGCGCGGCACGCTGAGCGCAAACGGTGACGATTTCCTGATCGCCGAGCATGTGGAGCTGCCGTGGTCGGTGCTCGATCTTCGCTCGCAGGACGCAGCTGCGCGCGAGAACGAAATCGCAGCAACGCTAAAGCGCGTCGTCGAGACGCCGTTCGATCTCGAAAAGGGTCCGCTGGTGCGCGCCGAGCTCCTGCGCGTGGGTGACGACGATCATCTTCTCGTGATCACCGCGCATCACATCGTCTGTGATGGCTGGTCGTGGGGCGTGCTCATCAACGATCTCGCCGTGCTCTATCGCGACGGCGTGGGCGCCGCGCTGCCGCCGGCCGATTCGTTCGGCGATTTCGCGCTCGCGCAGGCTGCGATGCCGGATTCCGACGCGCATCGCGCCGACGAGGCGTATTGGCTCGGCCGCTTTACCGGCTCGCTGCCGTCGCTCGATCTTCCGACCGACCGGCCGCGTCCGCGCCGGCGCACGTTTGCTTCGCTGCGCGAAGATCGCACGCTCGATGCATCGCTGGTCACCGAATTGAAGAGCCTCGGCGCGAAACGCCGAGCGAGCTTGTATGCGACGCTACTCTCCGCGTTCGGCGTGCTGCTGCATCGATTGAGCGGGCAGGACGATGTCGTGATCGGCATCCCGGCCGCGGGACAAGCGAGCGGCGGTCATCAGGCGCTGGTCGGGCATTGCGTCAACGTGCTGCCGCTCCGCGCTGCAGTCGACGGCGCCACGCCGTTCGGCGACATCCTCGATCGCGTGCGCACGGATCTACTCGATGCGTTCGATCACCCGCAATACACGCTCGGCACGTTGCTGAAGCGCCTTGCGCTCGCGCGCGACGCGAGCCGGCTGCCGCTCTGCAGCGTGCTGTTCAATCTCGATCAGGCGCTGGACGAATCGACCGTTGTACTGCCCGGTCTCAATTTCGATTTCTACGGCAACGCGCGCACGTACGAGAACTTCGAGCTTTTCATCAATGCGGTGCAGGTGAAAGGCGCGCTGCGTCTGGAATGCCAGTTCAACAGCGATCTCTTCCGCGCGGACACGATCCGCGCGTGGCTCGATGCGTTCGAGACGCTGCTGCGAAGCGCGGTCGCCGATCCGTCGAAGGGCGCGGGTGCGCTCGCGATCATCTCGGAGCCGGCGCGGTCGCAACTCGAATCGTTTCAACCCGAACGCACGCCGTACGATCCGAATCGGCTCGCGCATGAATATTTCGAGGCGCAAGTCGATCGCGCGGGCACGCGCGCTGCGGTGCGCGATGCGACGAATCGCTGGAGCTACGCTGATCTTGAAGCGCGTGCGAACCGCATCGCGCATACGCTACGCGCACGCGGCGTCAAGCGCGGCGCGCTGGTCGGCTTGAGTCTTGGCCGCAGCGTCGACATGGTTGCCGCGGTGCTCGGCACGTTCAAGGCCGGCGCCGGCTACGTACCGCTCGATCCCGCGTTTCCGGCGGATCGGCTTGCGTTCATGGCCGACGATGCTGCGCTTGCTGCGCTCGTCGTCGATGACGCGGCGCCGTCGAGCTTCGCATTTCCGTCGGAGAAGACGCTTTCGCTGACGCGCGATGCCGCGACGATCGCAGCCGCTCCGTCGACGCGACTTGCGCGCGACGATGCTGCCGGCGCACCGGATTCGGTCGCGTACGTGATCTTCACGTCCGGCTCGACCGGCAAGCCGAAAGGCGTGCGCGTGCCCCATCGCACGACGTCGAATTTCCTGACGACGATGCAGCGCGTGCCGGGCATCGGCGCCGACGATCGCTTGGTTTCGGTGACGACGCTCTCGTTCGACATCGCGTTCATGGAAGTGATGCTGCCGCTCAGCGCCGGCGCGGAGATCGTGATCGCCGGCCGCGACGACGTGCGCGACGGCGCCGCGTTGCGCAAGCTCGTCGAATCGAGCGAGGCGACAATGCTGCAGGCAACCCCGGCCGGTTGGCGCATCCTGGTCGACTCCGGCTGGCAGGGCCATTCGCGTTTTCGCGCGGTCTCCGGCGGCGAGCCACTGCCGGTCGATCTCGCCGAAGCGTTGCTCTCGCGCTGCGGCGAAGTCTGGAACGGCTACGGCCCGACCGAGACGACGGTGTATTCGACGTACTGGCGCGTCGCCCAACCGCGCAGCGGCATCTTCATCGGCACGCCGGTCGGCAACACGACCGTGCGCGCGCTCGATCCGAACGGTGCGCTGTGTCCGCTCGGCGTGCCGGGCGAGCTCTACATCGGCGGCGACGGCGTCACGCTCGGTTATTTGAATCGACCCGAGCTCGACGCGGAACGTTTCGTCGCTGATCCCTTCGCGGCGACGCCGGGCGCACGCCGCTATCGCACCGGCGATCGCGGCCGCTGGCTCGCGAACGGACAGATCGAGCATCTGGGCCGTCTCGATTTCCAGGTCAAGGTGCGCGGCTATCGCATTGAGCTTGGCGAGATCGAAGCCAATCTCGCCGACGCGCCGGGCGTCGCGCGTGCGGTCGCGATCGCGCGCGAGGATCGCGCGGGCGACGTGCGGCTCGTCGCTTATGTCGTCGCGCGTGCAGGCGCTTCGCTTGATGAAGCGTCGCTGCAGGCGAAACTCAAAGCGAAACTTCCCGAATACATGGTGCCGCAGCACATCCTCGTGCTCGACGCGATTCCGCTCTTGCCGAACGGCAAGATCGATCGCAAGGCGTTGCCGGCACCTCAGCGTCCGTCGACGCCGGCGGCCGAACGCGTCGCGCCGCGCAACGAGCGCGAGCAGCAAGTTGCGACGGCGATGGAAGAGATTCTCGCGTTGCCGGAGCTTGGCATTCACGATGATTTCTTCGCGCTCGGCGGCCACTCGCTTTTGGCCGCGCAGCTGACCGCGCGCCTCAATCGCGAGTTCGGCGTGACGCTGTCGTTCCGCACGCTGTTCGATGCGCCGACGATCGCGGGCCTTGCCGAAGCGATTGGCAAGCAGCTCGACAGCGGCGCTCCCGTCAAGGCCGAGCCGATCGTGCGCCGCGCCGATCAGACGCGCGCGCCGCTCTCGCTGATGCAGCAGCGCCTGTGGTTCCTCGAAGAGATGAATCCGGGCCGCGTCACCTACAACACGCCCTCGGCGCATCGCCTGCAAGGACGGCTCGACGAAGCCGCGTTCGAGCGCGCGTTCGCCGAGATGGTGCAGCGTCAGCCGATTCTGCGCACGGCGATCCGGCGTGAAGGCGATCGCGCCGTGCAGGTCGTCGAGCCGACGATTGATTTGAAGCTCTTCCCTGCCGAGGATCTTTCCGCGCTGCCGGCCGATCAGCGCGAAGCGAAATTGATGGAGCGCCTGCAGGAGCTCACGGACACGCCGTTCGATCTGACGCGCGCGCCGCTCTTCCGCGCGCACCTCTTCAAGCTCGGCGCCGAAGATCACGCGCTTTTCTTCATGCCGCACCACATCATCTGGGACGGCTGGTCGTTCGATATTCTCTATGTCGAGCTCACCGAGCTCTATCGCGCGTATCTGAGCGGCGGCACGGCGAAACTGCCGGCGCTGCCGGTGAGCTACGGCGATTTTGCCGAGTGGCATTCGCGCTGGCTCGAAGGGCCCGAGCTGCAAACGCAGCTCGCGTTCTGGCGCGAGCGGCTGGCGCAAGTCGGCCACCCAAAGAGCCTGCCGACCGACAAGCCGCGCCGGCCGGGCATGTCCGGCGAAGGCCGCACCGAATGGATCCGCGTGTCGAAGGAAGACACCGACGCGATGCACGAAGTCGCGCGCGGTGCCGACGCGACGCTCAACATGACGCTGCTCGCGCTCTACTACGTGGTGCTGTACGCATCGACCGGCCAGCGCGATCTCGTGATCGGCACGCCGGTGCGCGGACGCAACCAAACCGATGTCGAGTCGGTGATGGGCTATTTCACCAATCTCGTGCCGCTGCACATCTCGGTGAAGCCGGATGCGCCGTTCGTCGATTTCGTGCGCGAGGTCAAGCGCGTCGTCATCGACAGCTTCGGAAGCCCGGATGTCCCGCTCGAACATCTGCAGCGCGAGCTCAAGGTACGTCACGGCGGCGGCGCGCTTCTGTATCAGGCGCTCTTCTCGTTCCAGGACGCACGCCAGCGCATCACGGATTGGGGCGGCCTTTCGCACGAGCAGATTCTCCTGTTCCAGCGCGGCGCGACCGAGGATCTTGGCCTTTGGTTCCTCGAGAACAACAAAGGCATGGTCGGCGGCGTCACGTACAACGCGGACATCCTGCGCGGCGACACCGCGCGCACGATGCGCGAGCGCTATCTCGAATTGATGAAGCGCGTGGTCGCTGATGCACGTCAACCGATCGATGCGCTCGTCGGCATCGGCGAGACCGATCGCGCCAAGATCGCGGCGTGGAACGTACGCGCGAACACGACGGTCGCCTCGCGCCTCGAATCGCTGTTCGAAGCGGCGGTCGATCGCGCTTCGGGCGCCACCGCGATCACGTTCGGCAGCTGGGGCACGAGCTACGGCGAGATCGAGCAGCGCGCGAACCGCATCGCATCATCGCTGAGGAAACGCGGAGTCACTGCGGGCCGCGTCGTCGCACTCGCCGCCGACGTGGGCGTGAATCGCACGGCCGCGCTGCTCGGCATCTTCAAGGCCGGCGGCGTCTGCGTGCCGCTCGACCCGACCGATCCGCCCGCGCGATTGAAAGCTCTGATCGCGGCGTCGAAGGCGAACGTGCTCGTCGGCGAATCCAAGCTCGAAACCTCGCTCGGCTGGCCGCGTGCGCAAGCGCTGTGGTTCGACGCCGACACGGCGGAAATCATCGCCGCGGCGAGCGGTCGCGAAACGACGGCAAGCAACGATGCCGACACGCCCGCGATCGCGCTGTTCGCACCGGACGCGTCCGGCACACTACAGAGCCGTGTGTTCACGCATCGCGCGGTAGCGACGATGTTGGCTGGCCTTCATCGTGCGCTCGATGTCGGCGCTGCCGATCGCGTGCTCGGAACGGCAGGACCCGACACCGGCGTGTCGTTGCTCGAGTGCCTCCTGCCGCTGACGCGCGGCAATGAATTCGTACAGGCGAGCCGCAGCGAAAGTGCGAACGGCGATGCGATGTGCAAGCTGATCGGCGCGAGCAAGGCGGACATCGTGTTCGCAACCGCCGAAGGCTGGCAGTCGATGATCACCGACGATGGCGTCTGCGATCTGCCGTTCAAATCCGTTTGCGTCGGTGGCACGCCGAAACCCGAGCTCGCCGAACGCATCGCAAAACGCTCGAAAGGATTGTGGAACGCGCTCGGGACGGATGCTGCGATTATCGCGAGCTGCGGCCGCGTCGAAACGCCGGCCGACGGCGTGCACGCGGGCGCGCCGCTCGACGGCGTGTCGATCGCGGTCGTCGGCGCCGACGATGCGCCGCGGCCGATCGGCGCGCTCGGCGAAATCACGATTGGCGGCCCTGCGTCGGCGGACGGCGGCGTAAATTCCATTCGCACCGGCTGGCGCGGGCGCTGGCTCGCGGGCGGAGAGATCGAGGAGCTCGGCCGCGTCGATCGGCGTTTGCGCATCGACGGACGGATCGTCGAGCCTGCGGAAATCGAAAAAGCGCTGGCTGCGCAAGCGGGCGCCGAGCGTGTGATCGCGATCGCGCGAGAGGATCGCTCCGGCGCGACGCAGCTGGTCGCGTACGTCGCCAGCGCACGCGCTGACGGCGCGCAGTTGCGCGGAGCATTGGTTGCAGCATTGCCGGCGGCGTCGGTTCCCAAGCACGTCGTGGTGCTGGACAAGCTGCCGCTGCTCGCCGGCGGCGATATCGATATCACGGCATTGCCTGCTCCGGTCGAGACGAATGAAGCAAAAGCCGCGAGCGACGAGCCCGCGACCGCGAGCGAGAAATTGCTGGCCGAGGTCTGGGCGGAGCTTCTCGGTGTGTCGCGCGTCGCCGCGAGCGACAACTTCTTCGATCTCGGCGGCCATTCGTTGCTGGCGATGGCGATGGTGGCGAAAGTCGAGAAGCAGACGCGCTTTCGCTTGAATCTCCTCAAGATCGCCAACAGCACGCTGCGCGCGCTCGCGGCCGAGATGCCCGAAGGCGCGGCGACGGCAGCGCCTGCAGCCGAAGCGCCAGCCTCGCTCGGCCAGCGCATGAAGAGCCTGTTCGGCTTCGGCAAGCCGCGCGGAAGCTCCGAATGAGCGCGGCACCGCAGCCGCAGCTGCTCGATGCCGATGCACGACGCCTGTTCGCGGTGTTCCACGCCACCGATGGCGCGCCGCGCGCGGGCGTGCTCGTGTGTCCGCCGTTCTTGCACGAGCATGCGCTGAGCTATCGCTTGTTCGCGCTGCTCGGCGATGCGCTGGCGGCACAGAACGTCGCCATGCTGCGTTTCGACTATCACGGCGCCGGCGATTCGGCCGGCGACGATCAGGCGTTTTCGCTCGACGGTGCGCGAAGAGACGCAGCACTCGCGCTTGCGGCGCTGCGCGAGCGGATCGGCGGCGCGCCTGTTGTCGTGCTCGGCGCGCGTGCCGGCGCGTTCATAGCAACGGCGCTGGCGGACGCTTCGAACGTGCGCGGATTGTGGCTGTGGGAACCGGTGACGGACGGCGCGAAGTATCTTGCGGGTTTGCGCGAGCTCGATCGCAGCGAACGGCAATCGTCGCGTCGTTATCCGAACGGTGGCGGCGAGCGCGCTTGGAAGGTCGAGACGCTGATCGGTTTCGCGTTCGGCGACACGCAGCAGCGCGAGATCGAAAGCGCGCGGCTCGTAGTGCGCGAAAACGGCCCGCCGGTCACGCTGCTAGAACGTTCGTCGCATGCAACGCCGATCTCGGCTGCGCGCCGCATCGAGCTTGCGCCGGGGCTCGGCGAATGGGCCGATCGCGTCGACATCGAACATTTTCCGCTGCCGGCCGTGCGCGATCTTGCCGCGCGGCTCGCCGCTTCGCCGGGGATCGCATGAGCGCGGACGTCAAGGACGAAATCGTCGATCTCGGCGATGGCATGTTCGGCCTTCTCAGCCGCCCGCCTGCGGGACGCGCGAAGACCACCTGCGTCGTGCTGTTCAACGCGGGCATCATGCATCGCAGCGGACCGTTCCGCTTGCACGTGCGCATGGCGCGTCGGCTCGCTTCGCTCGGCTATCCAGTGCTGCGCTTCGATCTTCCCGGTGTCGGCGACAGCCTGCGCCGCGCGGACCGGCCACTGATGCAGATCGTCCGCCATGTGCTCGATCGCGCGCAGGCCGAAACCGGTTGCGCACGCTTCGCGACGGGCGGCATCTGCAGCGCGGCGGACATGGGCTGGCATCTCGCGCTCGATGACAAGCGCATCGCCGGCGTCTTGATGATGGACGGGCTCGCGCGCAAAGGCCGCGCGTTCCTGCTCGGACGCCTGATGCGCGCGACGCGCAAATCCCCGCGCGCGTGGCTCGATCTGATCCGCCGCAAGCTCGCGCGCCGCAAAGCCGCGCCGGCGGTCGATACACCGGAGAACCTGCGCGACTGGCCGGCGCCCGGCGTGGAGAAGGATCAGCTGCGCGAGCTGCTCGATCGCGGCATCGAATTCTTCATCTTCTTCAGCGGCGGCACGTCGTATTTCCTGCATCCGGGCCAACTGGCCGAAACATACGGCCCGGCAGTGCGCAACGAGGCGGTGCGCTTTCGTCATTGGCCGCAGTGCGACCATATGATCTACGCGGACAGCGATCGCGAGCATCTGATCGGCGAAGTCGCCGACTGGATGCAGCAGCGCCTCGCCGTCTAGAACGCTTTTGCAAACGATCCTGACTCTATAATTTCTGCACACACGAGGCATCGCGGGACGAGCATGGCGCCGACCGATTTCCTGCGTCTGTATCAGGAGCTGGGCATCGCTCCGGGCGCAAGCCTCGAAGACATGCGCCGCGCGTATCGGCGCCGCGCGTCCGCGTTGCATCCGGACCGCTCGGGCATGACGTATTCGGCGACGGAGCCCGGCGCGGGCGAGCGCCTGCAACAGATCACCGCGCTCTACAGCGCCGCGATGCAGTTTCATCGACAGCACGGGCGCCTCCCGGGCGCTGCCGTGCCGCCGCGCTCATACGAGCCTTCGCACACGACGCACAACGACGAAGCGCCGCCCCCGGTGCGACGCTCGTCGCGGATGCTCTGGCTGCTCGGCGCCGTCGTCGTGCTGATCTGGCTGATCTGGTTTCCGCCGTGGGCCGACAACGGCAGCGGCGATCCGGAATCGATCGTCACGAACGAGCCGGTCGCCACCGAACCCGCGCCGATTGCGCGCGTCTCGCTGCCGCATCCCGCCGAGCCGCTCAGGGTCGGCATGACCGCCGACAAAGTGCTGGAGATCCAGGGCCAGCCGGTCAGCCGCGCCGACGGACGCTGGGACTATGGGCCTTCGTGGATCATGGTCGACGAGAACAAGGTCGTCGATTGGTACAGCTCGCCGATGCGGCCTTTGAAGAGTGCGACGAAGCATCCGCCGCCGCCAGCCGAGCGGCACCCTGAGCAGGGCTGACTTGCCACGCCCTTGGTAAGTGATAGCACTTTTTGCTATCATATGGCCGTGAATGCAAAGCATCGCAAGACGCTCGTCGCCATCTTTTCACGTCCAACGTCCGCATCCATTCCGTTCGCAGATATCGAAGTGCTTGTTCGAGCGCTCGGTGGCTCGGTGTCGGAACGAGAAGGTTCGCGCGTGAAGATTGACCTCAAAGGCGAACAGTGGCGCTGCCATCGCCCGCATCCAGGAAAGGAAGCGAAACGCTATCAAGTCGAAGAAGCGCGCGAGCTATTCGAGCGATTAGGAATCAAGCCATGAACACCATGTCGTACAAGGGTTACACCGCTCGAGTCGAGTATGACGAGCGAGACAACATCTTCGTCGGTCGAATCCTCGGCATCCGCCGCATCATCAGCTTCCACGGCGAAACCGTCGTCGAGTTGCGAGCCGAGTTCGAGCATGCCGTCAGGGATTATCTCGACGATTGCAAGAAAGAAGGAGTTCAACCCGAGAAGCCTGCTTCGGGCAAATTGCTGCTTCGCATTTCTCCCGAGATGCATGGCCGCGCGCTCGTCGCTGCACAGGCGGCAGGAAAGAGCCTTAACCAGTGGGCGAGTGAGGTTCTACAGCGAGCAGTGCGCCCAAGCAGCTAGACGCTAAGCGCGACTCAGCGCACGCCCCGCCCAAACAGCACGATCTCGACAGTCTGAATCAGAATCATCACGTCGAGCAGCAGATTGTGGTTCTTCACGTAGAAGAGGTCGTACTTGAGCTTCTCGCTCGCGTCCTCTTCCGACGCGCCGTACGGATAGCGCAGCTGCGCCCAGCCGGCGAGGCCGGGGCGCACGCAATGACGCAGGTTGTAGTAGCGGATCTTGCCGGCGAGCTCGGCGACGAACTGCGGGCGTTCGGGGCGCGGGCCGACGACGCTCATGTCGCCGCGCAGGATGTTCCAAAGCTGCGGTAGCTCGTCCAGACGCATGCGCCGGATCACGCGGCCGACGCGCGTGATGCGATCGTCGCTCTTGCTGGCCCAGCGCGCGACGCCGTCTTTTTCCGCGTCGGTACGCATGCTGCGGAATTTGATCAAACCGAATACGCGGCTGCGTTCGCCGACGCGTTCCTGGCGATAAAGGATCGGCTGGCCCTTGCCCGATTCGAGCCGGATCGCGAGGGCGACCATCAGCATGAACGGCCAAGTCAAGAGCAGCACCGCGCTCGCCGCGACGAGATCGAAGCCGCGCTTGGAGAGACGGCGCAGCGGCGATGCATCGAAGCCTTGCGAGAACACGAGCCACGAAGGCTCGGCGAGGCTCAGCTTCACCTTGCCCGATTCGCGCTCGAAGAACGTCGCAAGATCGGTGATGACGATGCCGAGCTGCTTGCATTCGAGGAGATCTTCCATCGGCAGCCCGCCGCGGCGCTCGTCGGGCCCGACCACGATTTCGTTGACGTGATGCTGCTGCGCCCAGAGGTGCAGCGGCTTGTCCGGCGAAATGATCCGGTCGGGCGCGATCGCAACCTGCTCGCCGGTTTGCGGCACGAAGCCGATGATCGAGAACGCTCGGCGATCGGCACGGCGGCGCATCGTCTGCGGAATCAGCGCGGCACGCGAACCGGCGCCGAGCACCAGCACGCGGCGCTTGAGCGCATCGACGTCGATGAGGCGCATTGCGATCGCGCGGAATCCCGCGATCGCAAGGAAGCTGATCAGAAGAGCGAGCGCAAGAATGCCGCGGCCGATGCGCGCTTCGGGGACCACGTAATAGAGGACGACCAAGCCGACCCAGCCGAGCGCGAATCCGACGGCTTGCCGAGCCAGCACACCGAACCAGGTTTCGCGAAGGTGCGTCTGATAAAGCCCGAGCGCGGCCATGCCGAGCAACAGCACCGCCGCGAAGACGCCAGCACGCCCGAACTGCAGCCACATATGCGAGACATACGCCTCGAGCGGGTTCGGCGCAGTGAAGTAGCGAAGGTAGATCGCCGCGAATACCGAGGCGATGAGGACGATGAATTCGCCCAGCCCCATCAGGATCAGCCAATGAACCGCCTGCTGGCGGAGAAAACGTAGCATCCAGCCCTCCACCGGGAGCGAGGGCACGCCCGGCCGCTGCAGCACGGCGCTGCTGGTGCGTGTTTCGATCTCGACGTCGCTCATGGCGAAACAACTCCGGGCAGGGAAACCGCAGTCGTTCAGGACATGCGATTCCCGTGCCACCCTTTGGGTCCGTCGCGTCTTCGCATCCGGCGAAGGACGTCGGCGGCGGTGCCAGCGGGGCGCAATCCCTAGCGCGCTCCCGGCGGCATCCCCCCGTGATACCTCTCCACTCTACCTATGGCCCGTGACATCCGGCGACTTGGACGGCGGCGAGACCCCGTCGGTTCCTGGCTCCCGACGCAAGGATAGCGCGCCTTGGCACTGGAGCCGTTCACCGGGTTTTCGACACCGCTTTGCCGCCGTTGTCATGCGATCGATGGCCCGACCGACTATCATTGACGGCCGGAGCGCAGCGTACGCCCCGTCACATCAAATCCCGTCCCCGAGGCCTTGAAGCCATGTGCGGAATTGTAGCCGCGACGTGTCAACGAAATGTCGTCCCCATCCTGATCGCCGGTCTTAAGGCGCTGGAATACCGCGGCTACGATTCGGCCGGCATCGCGGTTCTGGAGGATGACCGGACGCTGGCCCGGGTCCGCGCGGCCGGCAAGGTTCGCGAGCTCGAGAATCTCTACGAAAGCGCGCCGGTGTCCGGCTGGACCGGCATCGCGCATACGCGCTGGGCGACGCACGGAGTGCCGAATACCGTCAATGCGCATCCTCACGTGTCGGATGATCGCGTGGCCGTCGTGCATAACGGCATCATCGAGAACCACGCGGAGCTGCGCGAGGAGCTCAAGGCGAAGGGCTACCGCTTCGATTCCGAAACCGACACCGAAGTGATCGCGCATCTCGTCCATCATGCGATGGGCCAGGGCGCCGATCTTCTGCACGCAGTCGTTGCCGCGACACAGCGCCTGCACGGCGCTTACGCAATCGCAGTGATGAGCCGCGATCAGCCCGGTCACGTAGTCGGCGCGCGGCGCGGCAGCCCGCTGGTCGCCGGCATCGGCGAGGGCGAGCATTTCTTGGGATCGGACGTGCAGGCGCTGATCCGCCAGACCAGCCAGTTCATCTACCTCGAAGAAGGCGACATCGCCGAGATCACGCGCGAGGGCCTTGCGGTGTTCGACGCCAACGGCAAGCCGGTCGAACGCCCGGTGCGCAAGAGCGAGCTCACCGCCGATGCGGTCGAGCGCGGCGAATACAAGCACTACATGTTGAAGGAAATCTTCGAGCAGCCGCGCGCGATCGCCGACACGCTCGAAGGCCGCATCGCCGGCGAGAAGATCCTGCCGAACATCTTCGGCGTCGATTCCGACGAGCTGCTGTCGAAAGTGCGCAACGTGCAGATCATCGCCTGCGGCACGAGCTATCACGCGGGTCTCGTCGCGCGCTACTGGTTCGAAGGCATCGCCGGGATTCCGTGCAGCGTCGAAGTCGCCAGTGAATATCGCTATCGCCGCGCGGTGGTGCAGGACGGCACGTTGTTCCTCGCCGTGTCGCAATCGGGCGAGACCGCCGACACGCTGGCAGCGCTCCGCGACGGCAAGCAGCGCGGCTATCTCGGCTCGCTTGCGATCTGCAACGTGCCCGAATCGAGCCTCGTGCGCGAATCCGATCTCGTGCTGATGACGCGCGCCGGCCCCGAGATCGGCGTTGCCTCGACGAAAGCATTCACGACGCAGCTGACCGCGCTTGCGCTGCTCGTCATCGAGCTTGCCCGCATCAAGGGTCTTGCGCCGGCGAAGTACGCACGTCTCGTCAACGAGCTTTCGACGCTGCCGCGCGTCGTCGGTGAAGTGCTCGCTTTGGAACCCGCGATCGCCACGCTCGCCGAGCGTTTTGTGTCCAAGCATCATGCGCTCTTCCTCGGCCGCGGCGTGCATTTCCCGGTCGCGCTCGAAGGCGCGCTCAAGCTCAAGGAAATCTCGTACATCCACGCCGAGGCGTATCCCGCGGGTGAGCTCAAGCACGGACCGCTCGCGCTCGTCGACGACGACATGCCGGTGATCACCGTTGCGCCGAACAATCAGCTCCTCGAAAAGTTGAAATCGAATCTCGAGGAAGTGCGCGCGCGCGGCGGCGAGCTTTTCGTTTTCGCCGACACCGATGTGCCGATCACGCAGAACGGCACGCGCGGCGCGGTGATCAAAGTAGCCTCCGGCGGCAATCTGATCGCACCTGCGGTGTTTACGGTGCCGCTGCAGATGTTGGCGTATCACGTCGCGGTGCTGCGCGGCACGGATGTGGATCAGCCGCGCAATCTTGCGAAGTCGGTGACGGTCGAATAGCGCTCGTCATTTGTCCTTGGCGCTCGTTCCGATCACGAGCTGTTCGATCTGTCTATCCAGGAGCTCCGCGCCGCGCACGTCGCCGAGCGTGCGCAGTCGCTGCGCTTGCGCGATGAGTCGATCGCGTTGCTCGATCATCTCCGACTTCGACGCCAAATCCGGCACATCTTTCGTCATCGCGCCGAGCGCGAAGCGCCGCGTCGACAACGCATCCTTGCTAGGGACGAGCGAGGGATAGTTCTCTTCGATATAGCGCAGCAGCCGGTCCGTCTCGTCCTTGCCGACCAGCTGCTCGAAGTCGGCGGGAGCGGCATACGCAACTCCCGCCAGCCGTTCCATCGATACGATGCCGCGCTCGCGCAGAATATCGCGAGCAGCGGGAGCGAGCGGGGCATCGGGAGGGATCGGCGTCATCGACTTCAGCTCACGATCCAGGCTTCCATGCCGTGCCTGGCGATGTAGGCATACGGTATCGTCCCATAACCCGGCCCGAACGCGCAGGCGCTGCCCCACAGCGTGCCCCAGCTGTTGCGCAAGATGAAGTATCCACCGCCGGGATATTGCGGCGACGCGTCGTCGGCGTAGCCGACGATGCACATCGCATGGCCGCCGATCGAAATTTCCGATGGCAGCGGCAAGGTCAGTTCGCCGGTCCGGCGAACCTCCAAACTGTCGTACCAGGAATTGAAGACCGGGATCGAGAACGCGACGCAGCAATTGCGCGACAGTGCCTGCTTGTATTCGACGGTGCCGTTCTTGGAGATCTGCATCGTCGGCGCGCGCCGCGCCAACGCCGCATTGATCGTGCCTTGCGGCGGCGGGCCCTGGCCTTCGTTCGGAGGTACGAGCTTGTTCGGGTTGTACGGCCACTGCATCTCTTCGCACACGCCATCGCGGGTGACGAGCGGCATCGCGACGCCCACCCAGGTTCCTTCGTCGTTCGGCTGCTGATCGTTCATTTTGCAGTCCCAATAGAGGAACTGCTCCGAGAGATCCGGTTGCGGCCCGGCGAGGCCGAGCACGTGCTCGTACGCGGCGACACAAGCATGGGCGACGCATGTTCCGCGATCGCCCTGATCGCGGATCGGCGGCATCGATCCCGAGTGATCGATGGTGCCCGGAAGTCCCGCGCTCGCGGCGCTCGCCACCGGCGTTGCGACGACGACCGATTTGACCACGGTGCCGTCTTCGGCGAACAAAGGCGCCCGCTCGACCGCGGCGCCGAGCCGGCAAGGAAGGCTCTCCAGTCTCTTCGCCTCGCCGCTCGCCATCGCTGCGACATGTTGGATGTTCGCGTTCAAGATGCCGGCGAGCGTCGCCTCGTCCATTCCGAGGTATTTCGCCAGCGGTTTACGCGCGACGCGCGCGGCGCCGAGGAGCTTCGTCAAGCCTCGCGGGCCCCCGTAACCGAGCGCGGCGAGCTTGTCCGACAACTCTCTGAGCTCAGGAATTTCCGATAGCAACATGTTCCCCTCCGGTTGTGTCGTGTCTACTGAAGGAGCGACGAGCGGGCGGTTTGTCTCAACCGAGGGGGCTTTGCGCCGATGACGCGATTCGTCAGAATTTCATGGACGGCTTTTCAGGAACGGGAGTCCCATGCGCATCTGCGTTTACTGCGCGTCCAGCGAGCATTGCGATCGCGCGTATCACGACGCCGCGCGTGCGCTCGGCCGTCTGCTCGCGCAAGAAAATTGCACGGTCGTCTATGGCGGCGGTGCCGTCGGATTGATGGGATCGCTTGCGAACGGTGCGCTTGAGGCGGGCGGCAAGGTGATCGGCATCATTCCGCGCTTCATGACTGAAGTGGAATGGCAGCATCCGGGGCTTGCGAGCCTCGAAGTCGTCGAAGACATGCGCGAGCGCAAGCATCGCTTGCTGACCGATTCGGATGCGGTGGTTGCGCTCCCCGGCGGCAGCGGCACGCTCGAGGAATTATTCGAAGCGCTGACGCTGAAGCGGCTCGGGCTCTATTTCAACCCGATCATCCTCGTGAACACGATGCGCTTCTACGATCCGCTGCAGGCATTCATGCAGAGGATGATCGCCGAGCGCTTCATGAATCCGCAGCACCTTGAGATGTGGAAACTCGTCGATGCGCCGGAGGACGTGCTGCCGGCAATCCGTGCGATGCCGCGCTGGCGCGAGGATGCGCGTGATTACGCGGTGGTGCGATCCTGAGTTTTCATTCGAAGCGGCTCACGCCAGTGTCGACTTCGCCGCCGCTCGAAGGGGTCGCGTCGGGATCGTCGAACAGGTTCGAGGGTTCTTCGTGCGCATTAGCCGACTCCTCGCTGTCGCCGCTGCCGCGTTCGCTCGCAGCCGCCGCCTTCTCCCAGCGCGTGCGGATCGGATTGGCCGATTGCGCCGCGTCGAGCTCGATCAGGAGCGATTGCTTGCGCGGCTCGGGCAGATCGGTCCAATGGCAGTCGTCGATCGCGCCGGCCATCGCGTAGAGCAGGTTCAAGCTCGGACGAAAACCCGCGCGCTTGACCTTCATGAACGCTTCGACCGGACCCAAGCGAACCAGATCCTCGTGCGTGCGCACGCCGACCTGTCGCAGCCACGCAGCGGACTTCGGACCCACGTTGCGGATCTTCGCATTGCTCATCGCACCCCCGACCTCGCCGCACGCCTCAGGCGCCGAGCGACTCCACGAATATCGCACACAAGCGTTGCATGCCGTCACGGTCCTCGTCGTCGAAGCGCGCGCGCTTCGGACTGTCGACGTCCCAGACGCCGATGAGACGATCGTTCGCGATCAGCGGCACGACGATTTCCGAGCGCGACGCGGCATCGCAGGCGATGTGCCCGGGAAACGCATGCACGTCTTCGACGAGCTGCGTTTTTCGCGTCGCTGCTGCCGTGCCGCAAACACCCTTGCCGATGGCGATGCGCACGCAAGCCGGCTTGCCCTGGAACGGACCGACCACGAGCTCGGTGCCGTCGAAGAAATAGAAACCGCACCAGTTGATATCCGGCAGCGCGTACCAGACGAGCGCCGCGAAATTCGCCGCGTTCGCGATGCGATCGCGCTCGCCAGCGAGGAGGCCGCGCGCCTGCTCTGCGAGCTCGGCGTAGAGCGCGCTCTTGCTGGCGGATTCGATCGGGACGGCTGCGAACATCGTGGGATCGGTTCCTGAACAGACCTCCATTGTACGCCCAGCCGGCGCCCTTATCCCCTTTTCCGCAGGCACGGAGGTGAGAAGATGGGCGATATGACATTGAAATCGCGCGGTGTATTCGTCACCGGCACTGATACCGGAATCGGCAAGACTTTCGCCAGTTGCGCGCTGCTTCATGCGTTCCGCGCCGCGGGCGAACGCGCGATGGGCATGAAGCCCGTCGCCAGCGGCTGTCGCGCGACCGGACACGGCTTGCGCAGCGACGATGCCGAGGCGCTGATCGCGGCCAGCGATCCGCAGCCGGAGTACGCGCTTTGCAATCCGGTCGCGCTGGCCGAACCGATCGCGCCGCATATTGCGGCACGTCTCGCCGGAGTCGAAATCACGCTGCCGCCGTTGATGTCCGCGTATGCGCGGCTCGCGACGCAAGCGGACCGCATCGTCGTCGAAGGCGTCGGCGGCTGGTCGGTACCGTTCTCGGAAACATCGATGCAGGCCGATCTCGTGCGCGCGGTCGAGTTGCCGGTGATTCTCGTCGTCGGGCTTAGGCTCGGCTGCATCAATCATGCGCTGCTCAGTGCACGCGCAATCGTGGACGACGGCTGCGTGCTGGCCGGATGGATCGCGAACCGCATCGATCCTGCGATGGCGATGGCGGATGAGAATCTCGCAACGCTGCGAGCGCGCATCGATCGGCCACTGCTCGGTGTGATCGACTATTCGCCCGACGCAGATCCGGCGCGGCTTGCGACTGCGCTCACCGTTGCAAACCTGCAATGCTAGCGTCGAAACCTGTGCCGCGTTGGCTGCCGTGGCTGATCGCAACAGCCGGTTTTTTCGTCGACATCGCCGCGTGGTGGCCCGGCCAGATGTCGTTCGATTCCGCGTACGCGTGGTGGCAGGTGCGCGGCGGCGAGACGACGACGATCGTGTCGCCGGCGATGATTTTCGTCTGGCGCGTCTGCGATGCGATCCTCGCCGGGCCGGGGCTCTTGTTCGCGTTGCATCTTGCGTTGTTCTGGAGCGGGCTTGCGCTGATCGCGAGCGCGCTGCGATCGCGTGTGTTCGTCGCAGCTGCGATCATGTTCTTTGTTGCTTTCGTGCCGGCGTCGTTTTTGCTGCGCGCTCATGTCTGGACCGATGTCGGACTCTTGTCGACGCTCACGTTCGCGACGGGCGCGTTGATGACGGCGCAAGCGGCCGCGCGGCGAAGCGTGTGGCTGATCGCCGCGATCGTCGCTCTCTACTACGCGGCGGCGCTGCGGCACAACGCGTTGCCCGCTGTCGTGCCGTTCGCGGCTTGGTGGATGTGGCTCGAGTTCGCGCGATTGCGGACGAGCCGGCGGAGTTGGGCGCTGGCGACGCTGACATTGTGCGCCGCGCTTGCCATCGGCGTCGGCGCGCTCAACGCGCGCGTCGCGCGACAGGTGCCGGTCTGGACTTCGCTCGCGCAATGGGATCTCGCCGCACTCTCGATCGCGAGCAACGAGATGCTGTTGCCGGATTTCATGATCGGGCCCGGGCTCGACGTCACCGAGCTCGGCGCCGCGTTCCGGCCATGGAGCAACGTACCGATGCTGCAGAACACGCGGCACGGCATGCGCGATCCGTTTATGGGCGACTATTCGCCGGAGCAATTGTCGGCGCTGCGGCACGCTTGGCTGACGGCGATCGCCGAACATCCGGGCGCGTGGCTCGCGCATCGCTGGCGTCTCGTGCGTGCACTCATCGGCGCACACGATCCATCGTGGCCGCGCGAGCTGATCTTCGTCGACGATGAATTCCAGTATCGGGACAATCCGCCGATCAGCCGCAATGGATCGTGGCTCCATCGCGCGCTGATGCGGCTTGCGGCCGCGTGCGCGAATACACCGCTGCTCGCCGCGTGGCCTTATCTCCTGATCGGGTTGCTTGCGATTCCAGCAGGCTGGCGAAAGCGCGGAGAGCCCGCGGGCCGAACCGCGTTGATCCTGCTCGGCAGCGCCTGGCTCTATGCGCTCACGCTGTTTGCGTTCGCACCGTCGGCGGAGCTGCGCTATGCCGGCTGGACGATCGTCGCAAGCCTCCTCGCCGCGGCGACCGCATGGAGCAGCGCGATGCGCAAGGCTGATAGACTTTCCGCATCGTCCGTTCAGGGATCCGCATGAGCACCCAGCGCTATTTCATCTCGATCGACAATCTGCCCAAGGCGCGCGGCGAATCGCACGAGCTATCGTTTCACGGCGGCTCGCCCGAGAGCTTCGCGAGCCTGCTCCAGGAATCGCTGCGCACGCCGTCGCTGTTCGAGCGCTGGCGCAAGATGCAGCCCGACCCCGACGACGTCGATCCCTCGCTCGGCATCAGCGATCCGACTGCCACGGTGACCGCGCGGCAGTCGGATGTGCATACCGACGTCGAGATCGTTACGACGTTGCCGCATACGATCGTGAAGCATCGGTTGACGTTGTTGATTGGGAGGAATTGGACGTTGAGGGACGTGGGGGCGGCATAAGGCTTACCGCTGCAGCGTCTAGTCGTCTAGTTCAGCCTGATAAAATTCAGCGGTGAGGCTGCCGCTGCAATCGCTTGTGGTATTTCCTGATTCGTGCTTCGCGGCGAGGACGAACGCATAAGGATTTCCGACGACCACCCACACAAGGCGCTCGGTCGTCCAAGAAATTTGATGTGTGCCCATCGGAGCATCAGGGACCAGCGAAGCAATTCCCCATTCGCTTACTTCGGTTTCCGAAAATGCCGTCGCAGGCTGCGTTCCTATGGTTGTGAGCACGATATTTGACGAACCTTGCACGGGCGCAAGATTACAAAATCCACGGCCACGAAGCAGCACATATCCGGAATCTGGCGGGGTAAGCGAAATCGACTGCAAGGTTACGGTTGGCTGGCCTAATGGATTTACTAATACGAATTGGAAGGCTTTTCTTCGAACCGTCGAAACCTGAGTCGCAGTTGCTAGGGCATCGGCATCCTGTGCGTCCACGCGATCTGAATTAATCGCCATCGGCACCGGCGCAATCTTCTGCCTTGGCGCGAACGTCACGACCGCGCCCGGATCTCCATTCGGCGCTGCCGTAATCTCGACGTAGATCGGCGCAAACCCAAACAAATCCGCCCCGAAATCGAGCGGCACGAAGAACTGCCCGCCCAACACCTGCACATCATTCGCGGAAATCGGCACGCTGATCGGCATGCCGCCGGCCTGTGAATCCCAGGCTTGGAATGTCATGTCGTAGACGCCGGTGACGGGCATACCTTGATCGTAGAGCTGGCCTTGATAGTTGATCTCGGTCGGATAGTCCTGCGCGAAGGCGCGCGCGAACGACAGCAGCAGCGCGCAGACGATCGCGCGGCGGAGCGGCGCGGTAAAACGGAAGTTGAATCGACAATTCATGGCGTGGTCCCCAGACGTTATTCGAACGCATCGCAAAAGATCGTCCGCGCATCACGCGCGAACGGCGAGGCGGGGCGCGCTCCGGATACGAGGACGTAGTGGGATGCGGCGCTCCGGCCTGCGATCGGTGCACCGAAGCTGCCGACCAGCGTCATCGAGCCCGCGTTTGCGATGCCGCCGCCCGAGGTGGCTGCAGCACGCATTGCCAATCCGCCGCAAGCGGGCGCTTCGGCGCGTTCATATTCCACGGCGGATGCCGATGCGTCGCGCGCTGTGCTCGAGACGACGGCCAACGATGAAACGACCACCGCGATCGCGACTGTCGCGCGCGCGGCCTTGCGATATTGCGAAAAAATTCCCTGACGTGACATAGAGCCCCCGAGCTTGGATAGCGCAGGGGACGAAGGCCGCGTGTCAGCCTTGCGATGGTTGGACGGAGGTTGCGGCACATCGCCCCTGCTTGCTCTCCTATTACGGGAGAGCGGGACGAAGTCCGCCACGCGAGCGATGACGATGCCGCGTGTGTCGCGACCGGCGCTGAGTGCGCCGGCCGCGATGCTGTGAATCAGCCGCCTGCGGGTGCGACCACGCCGGCTGCGCGCATATCCGCCGGCGCCTTTACCGGATTCGCCGGCGGGCCCGGCAGTTTCACGGGCGCGGTCTGGACCGCTTTCTTGAGCTCGTCGATCGCGCGGTCGAGCTGCGGATCCTTGCCGGCGAGCTGCGCGGAAACATCCTGCTCGACGACGATATCCGGATCGACGCCGTGGCCTTCGATCACGTACTGCCCTTCGGTGTTCGCGGTCGCGAACTGGGGCACGAAGATCTCGCCGCCGTCGATCGCGGGACCCCAGCCGTTGATGCCGACGACGCCGCCCCACGTGCGCGTGCCGATCAAGGGACCGAGCTTCGCCTGCTTGAACATGTACGAGAAGATATCGCCGTCCGAGGCGGTCGTGCCGTTGCAGAGCGCGACGAGATGGCCGAGGAATGTCTGCTGCGGATACGTGCCGGTGATTTCCGCGCCGCGGCCGTAGTCCAGACTCAGCAATTTGCGCGAGAGCCGCTCGATGATCATCGCCGACACGTTGCCGCCGCCATTGTCGCGCACGTCGACGACGAGACCTTGCTTGCGCAGCTGCGGATAGAACCACTTGATGAATTCGCGGATGCCGTCCGAGCCCATGTCCGGGATGTGCAGATAGCCAAGCTCGCCGTTGGAGGCCTTCTCGACGTATTCCCGGTTGTGCTTGACCCACGCGAAATAGTTGAGCGGCTCTTCGCTGTCGATCGGCTTCACAAGCACGGTGCGCGCGCCTTCGGTGCTCGGGCCCGAGTTGACCGTCAGCTGCACGAGTTGGCCCGGCGCGGTGCGCAGGAGGCGATACGGATTTTCCTTCGCGTCCAGCGGCTGACCGTTGATCGCGAGCACGTAGTCGCCTTCGTGCACGTCGACGCCGACTTCGGTCAACGGCGAGCGATAGCGTTCTTCGTCGTTCTGGCCCGGCAGGATGCGCGAGATCTTGTAGCGCTGGCTCGTCGGATCAAGCTCGAAGCGCGCGCCGATGAGGCCGACGTGCGGCTTTGACGGAAGACCGATGTCGCCGCCGCTGACGTACGCATGGCCGACCGAAAGCTCGGCGACCATCTGGCCGAGGAGGTAATTGAGATCGCTGCGATCGCCGACATGCGCAAGCATCGGCTCGTACTTCGCGCGCAGCGCGTTCCAGTCGTAACCGTGCATGTTGGTCACGTAGAAATGATCGCGGTAGCGGCGCCAGACTTCGCGGAAGATTTCTGCGTATTCGGCTTTCGGATCCACCAGCGCGAAAAGACCGTCGGTCGAGACGTCTTTCGCTTCCGGCTTGCCGGCCGTCAGATCAATGCGCTTATAGGCCTTGTCGTTCTTGATCAGCACCGTGTTGCCGTCGGCCGACAGCGAAAGATCGTCGACGCCTTCGAACACGTCTTCGCTCTTGCGCTCCTCGAACGACCACGCCTTGAGCTTGGGCTTGAACGTGCCGTCGCGTCCGTAGTACTGGCCGTCGCCGACGACGTACAAGAGCGATTTGCCGGTGACCGCGATCCAGAAAACGTTATCGGGATCGATCGGCGAGCGCACCACGCGCTGATCGATGCCATCGAAATCGATGCGATCGTCGATTTCGCTCGCCGACTTCGGCTTGTCCTTCTTGTCGTCGCCTTTCTTGTCGGCGTCGTCTTTCTTGTCGTCCTTCGCGGCGCTGTCGTTGCGCGGTGCGAACGGATTCTCCAGGCCTTTGCGCAACGTCAGCGCGAAGATGCCGGTGTCGCGATTCGCGGCGAAATTCCACTCGATGTTCGAGATCTGCGGCGTCCACTCGCGGTTGCCGAGGAAGTAAAGGTACTTGCCGTCCGGCGAGAACGTCGGCGAGAACGCATCGAAGCGCGCATCACCGATGTGCACGCTCTTGTTGGCACCGAAATCGCGTACGTAGAGCTGCGCCTGCAGCGTGTCTTTGTCGGTGACGATATAGGCGAGATAGTGACCGCCCGGCGACCACGCGTAATCGCGGCGCGAAATGCCGGGATCATCGACGATGACCGCAGCCGGGCCGCCGCTCGCGGCGACGACGCGAATGCGGCTTTCGCTGTCGACGAACGCGATGCGCGCGCCATCCGGCGACCAGCGCGGCGCGTACAGGCGTCCGAACGTTTCGTTGGTGAGTTGATGCGCGTTGCTGCCGTCGGCGTCGCGCGTCCAGATTGCTTCCTCGCCGCTCTGATCGGAAACATAGGCAAGGCGCTTGCCGTCGGGCGACCATTGCACCTCGCGCTCGTGCGCGCCGGGCGTATGCGTGAGATCGAGCGTGATGCCGTCCTTCAACGGCACCGAGAAGATTTCGCCGCGCGCGGTGAAGAGCGCGCGCTTGCCGTTCGCGCTGAGCGCGAAATCCTCGATCTTGTCCTTGACGCTGCGTTCTTCGGCGCGCGTGCGCACGAGATCGCTCGGCACCGTGATGTCGAGGGCGCGGTCTTCGTTCTTGGTCGTGTCGTAAACGTGCAGCACGCCGTCGACTTCGAACGCGATCTGGCTCTTCGCATCGCCGCTCGCCCAGCGCGCGTCGGCGTTCTTGTAATCGGTCAGCTGCTTGGTCTCGCCGCTCGCGGTGTCGTAGCGGTAGAGATTGAGATGCTCGGTGCGATCGGCGATGAAGTAGACCGCATTGCCGATCCAGATCGGATCGCGATCGGTATTCGGATCGTTCGTGATGTTCTTCGCCGATTTCGACGCGAAATCGTAGATGTAGAGATCCTGCGCCCAGCCGCCGGTGTAGCGGTTCCAGGTGCGGAAATCGCGGTATTTCGGCGAGTAGACGATTTGCTTGCCGTCCGGCGAATAGCGCCCGATGCCCGCAACCGGCATCGGCAGCGGCGTCGGGAGGCCGCCCTCGGCATCGATCGTGTAGAGCCTCGGGTTCGACGTCGAAATCGAATCGCGCCACGAGCGGAACAGCACGGACTTGCCGTCCGGCGTCCACCCGTACACCTGATTGTCGAAACCCCAGCGCTGCGGCAGCGGACCTTGCGCCGGATAGAACGTCAGCTGCTTGGGCTCGCCGCCGCCCGCGGCGATCACGTACGCCTGATCGTCACCGCCGTATTCGCCGGTGAATGCGATGCGGCTGCAATCCGGAGAGAAGCGCGCGGATTGCTCGAGGCCTGGCCCCGCGGTCAGCCGCGACGCGGTGCCGCCTTGCGTCGATACGGTCCAGAGATCACCCGCGTACGTAAAGACGACCTTGTCGCCGCACACGTCGGGGAATCGCAACAATTTCGTGCCTGCGAAGGCGGGCGCTGTGGAGAGGAGGCTTCCTACAAGCAATACGCATTTCAGCGGACGCAAACGCATGGCGGCTCCGGACTGGAATCGAAAGGACGTTGTTGCACAGTGGCGCTGTGGCGGCGTGCGCCGGAAGTCATATCCGGAGCGCTTTTTGCCCGAAACTATTCCTTACGCTAAAGTAAGGAAAAGCCATTCGGGTAAGGAACCATGAGCACCGCCGTCATCACCAGCAAGGGCCAAACCACGATCCCGAAGGATGTTCGTATGCATTTAGGACTCAAAGCCGGCGACCGCATCGAATTCGTGCTCGCCGACGACAACACCGCGCTCGTGCGTCCGGCGACGCGGCAGGTGACCGACATCAAGGGTTTCCTCCCCAAGCCCGCAAAGGCCGTCTCGATCGCGGAGATGAACACGGCGATCCAAAAACGCGGCAGCCGAACGCGATGATCGGCATCGACACGAACGTGCTCGTCCGCTATGTCGTGCAGGACGATCCCAAGCAGGCCGCCACGGCGAATCATTTTTTGGAACGATCGCTCAGCAGCGCCGAGCCGGGCTGGATCGCCGCGATCGTGCTGTGCGAGCTCGTCTGGGTTCTGGAGACGGCATACGGCTACGCGCGATCGCCGGTCGCGACGCTGCTTGCGCGCTTGTTCGAAGTCGATCGTTTTCGCGTCGAAGCGCCGTCCGTGGCGTGGCGTGCGCTCGAGGCTTACCGAAGCGGTGTGGATTTCGCTGATGCGCTCATTGCGCTCGCTAACCAGGATGCGGGTTGCGATCACACCGTGACGTTCGATCGTGCCGCGACGCGGCTCAAGTCGATGCGGCTTCTCGTGCGCGAAGCAGGCTAAGGATCACGGCTGTCGCCGCGATCGACGACTAATAGGCGAACTCGCGGAACACGCGATCGATATCGCCGTTCCACTCCGTGCGATAGAGCTCGAGCTTGCGCTCCGCCGGCGTCTGATCCGCCTCGACGATCTCGATCAACGGGTCGAGATAAATGCTCTCGTCCGCACCGTTCTTGTTGAGCTGCGCGCGGCGCTTCAATCCGCTCACCGCGATTTTCAGCGATTCGCGCGCGAGATCGAGCACGCGGGCGCCACGGAACGGAAGCTTCAACGCGTGCTGCGGCACGCCGTCGCGGAGCGCGTGGCGCTCGGCGCGCGAGAAATCCTTGACGAGATCCCAAGCCGCATCGAGCGCGGTCGTGTCGTAGAGCAATCCGACCCAGAGCGCCGGCAAAGCGCACAGGCGATTCCACGGACCGCCGTCGGCGCCGCGCATCTCGAGGTACTTCTTGAGACGCACTTCCGGAAACGCGGTCGTCATGTGATCGGCCCAATCCTTCAGCGTCGGCATCGCTCCGGGAAGCTCGGGCAATTTGCCGGCGAGGAAATCGCGGAACGATTTGCCGGCGAGGTCGATGTATTTGCCGTCGCGATAGCTGAAGTACATCGGCACGTCGAGCAGGTAATCGACGTAACGCTCGTAGCCGAAACCCTCTTCGAAGACGAAATCGAGCATGCCGGTGCGATCGGGATCGGTATCGGTCCAGATGTGCGAGCGATAACTTTGATAGCCGTTCGGCTTACCTTCGGTGAACGGCGAATCGGCGAACAGCGCAGTCGCGATCGGCTGCAGTGCGAGCGCGACGCGGAATTTCTTCACCATGTCGGCTTCGCTGGCGACATCGAGATTGACCTGCACGGTGCAAGTGCGCGTCATCATGTCGAGGCCAAGCGAGCCGACCTTCGGCATGTAGCGATGCATGATCGCGTAGCGGCCTTTAGGCATCCATGGCATGTCGTCGCGGCGCCATTTCGGCTGAAAGCCCATGCCGAGGAAGCCAAGGCCAAGCTCGTCGGCGACCGTTTTGACTTCCTTGAGATGGCCGGTGACTTCGCAGCAGGTTTCATGAATCGTCGCGAGCGGCGCGCCGGAAAGCTCGACCTGTCCGGCAGGCTCGAGCGTCACCGAGGCGTTATCGCGCAACAGAGCGATCAGCTTGCCGTCCTCGAGCACGCGCTCCCAACCGAACCGCGTCATGCCTTCGAGCAATGCCGCGATGCCTCGCTCGCCGTCCCAGGTCGGCGGACGCAAATCGTCCAGACGGAAACCGAACTTTTCATGCTCGGTGCCGATGCGCCAATTCTCGGCGGATCTGGCGCCGGTAGCGATGTAGTCGACCAGTTGGGCGCGATCGGTGATCGGGGTTTCGCTGACGGCGGACGGTCCGGACACGAGGCTGCCTCGAATGGGGGACCCGGACTATGGGGCCGCCGACACGCGGTTGAAAGGGCCGTTCCCGGCGCGGCGGCTCGCCTTTCGACGAGCCGCCGTTCGATCATGCCGGCTCGCCGGCGCGTTCGGCAATCAGGTCGGAATTTCGAAGCCGTCCGCGAAGATCTCGTCGCTCTGGGTTGCGGTGGTCGTTAGGCTGGCCGAAGCCGATACGCCGCCGTCACCTTGGGAAGTTGCGGTCACCGACGCCGTATCGGTGCTGCCGATCGTGGCCGCTCCCGGGATTTCGACAGTGACGTCGAACGTCGTGCTCGCTCCCGCATCGAGCGTGACGGTCGGCACCGACGGCGCCGTGGTCCAACTCGTGCCGACGGCGGCGATGTCGTACGTATCCTGCTCGCTGCCGGTATTCGTGATCGTCAGCGTGTAGGTAACGATGCTGCCGGGCGCGCCGGAACCTTCGTCCGTCGTCGGGTCGAGCGTGAGCGCATACGGCGCGAGCGGCGCCAGCGAAAGATCGTCGTAGTAGACGACCGTCGAGCTCGATGCATAGAGATCGATCGAGCCGACGTTGAGGCTGCCGGGCACACCCTGCTGCGGGAACTGCTGCGTCCACGAGCCGGTGTAGAGGATGGCTCCGTTGTAGTAGAAGGTCTGCAGATCGTTGTCGAGATCGATCTCGAGGCGAAGATCGGCCCATTCGTCAGTGGCGTACGGCAAGCTGCCGGGATCGGCGGAGCCGTCGAAGTTCTCGACCATTCCGGTTGCGCTGCGGAACACGACCTGCGTCGACCAGCTGATGATGTTCGGGTCATCGTCGGAATAGACGTTCTCGAAGATGAAATAGGTCTCGCCCGCGAAGTCCGACGGAAGGAACATCTTCGCCGTCACGACCCAGAGGCCGCTCGTGTAGCCACTGAACTCGTGGATCAGGTCGCTCGCACCTTCGATCGCAATCGAGTTGGATGGGCTCACGCTGTGCGTGTCGTCGACGAGCGCACCGGCATTGGGATCGTTGGCCCAGCCTTTCCAGCCGCCTTGGCCGTGCACATTGCTGCCGGCGAGGTAGCTATCGAAATTTTCGGTGAACGTGACGCCGGTTGGAGATGCCGCAGTCGGCGGTCTCGGCACGGCGCCGACGATGCGCAGGGCCTCATCGCTGGTGCGCGCCTGCGCGAATGGTGGAATCAGAGCGAACAAACCAATGGCGGTCGCCAGACCGCGTGCGAACGATCGTTTCGACAGCATTTTCGTGTCCTCCAGGGTCATCGCGAAGTGGGCCGTGCCCGACTGCGAGTGCGTTATCGATCCCTGTCGAAGCGCGAGGACGCATGAAACGAAAGCGGTGACATCCCCAGATGCCGCATGAAAATCCCCAAGTGCCGCACAGCCCCAAGGGGCTTATAGCACGCGAACCTGCGGCATACCACGCACTCGGTTGCCGGCCATCATCGCTCGGCAGCGAACAGCCATTCAGCGAGCACGGTACGCGCTTCGTCGACACCGTTCTTGTTCAGCGACGAGAAGAGCTGCGCGGTCGCGCCGGGCGCGAGCGCGTCGAGCTCCTTGCGCACGGTCGCAAGCGTGCGCGCGCTCTCGCTGCGCGAGAGCTTGTCCGCTTTCGTCAGGAGACAATGACTTTTGCGACCGGTCGTGTGTGCGAAGCCGAGCATCATCCGATCGAAGTCCCGGAGCGGATGACGCGCGTCCATGACCAGCATGAGACCGCAGAGCGATGCACGCGTACGAAGATACGCATCGATGACGCCGCGCCAATGCTCGCGCAGCGCATCGGGCACTTTCGCGTAACCGTAGCCCGGAAGATCGATCAGGCGATGATCGTCATCCAGCGGAAAGACGACGAGCTGCTGCGTGCGCCCCGGCGTCTTCGACGTGCGCGCGAGGCCCTGCTGATCGCAGATCGTATTGAGCGCGCTCGACTTGCCCGCGTTCGAGCGGCCGGCGAACGCGGCCTCGAAGCCCTGATCGGCAGGCAGCTGATCCAGACGATGGGCGCTGATCAGATAATGTGCGGCGCGGAACGGATTCGATTTCATATCTGGGCGCTAGCGCCCGTCATCCTCGATAAAGTACGAGCGCACAGCCGCCGCATCGTTTGACCGCCTTCCGGCGCGCAGGGGATAATTCCGGGGTTATCCGTCCGCCCATCGAGCCGCGATGTCCGCGGCGGCGGAGCCGGCCTTTGTCCCCCAGGGTTTCGGAGTAAGTGTATGAGCTTTCGGCGAGTTTTTGCGCTGTCGATGCTGATCGCCGCGGGTGCGGCCGAGGCGCAGACGCCCGCGCAACCGGCCGGTGATGCGGGCAAGCCCGCGACGGAAGCGGCCGCGCATCCTGCGCAAGCCGCGGCCGGCGGACTCGTGCTCGGCGACGCCAAGGCCGGCGAGACCAAGGCCGCCGCGTGCGGCGCCTGCCACGGCATGGACGGCAATTCGAGCGATAAGCAATATCCCAAGCTCGCCGGCCAGAACGAAGCCTACATCGCGCGCCAGATCACGCTCTTCAAGACGCAGAAGCGTCAGAACCCGATCATGATGGGATTCGCCGCGACGCTCTCGCCGCAGGACATGCACGACATCGGCGCGTACTTCGCCGCAAAGACCTCTCTCGCCGGCGTCGCCGACGAGAAGCTGCTCGAGCGTGGCCAGTCGATCTATCGCGGTGGCGATGCAACGCTCGGCGTGCCGGCTTGCATGGCTTGCCACGGTCCGGACGGACGCGGCATGGCCGGCGCCGGCTATCCGCAGCTCGCCGGCCAGTGGGCCGACTACATCACGGCCAAGCTCAAGGATTGGAAAGGCGGCACGACCTGGGGCGACGATGCGAACGCGAAGATCATGCCGGAGATCGCCAAGCATCTGGGCGACACCGATATCGCCGCGCTCGCCTCGTACGTCGAAGGCCTGCATACCGCGGGCGCCGCGACGGCGGCGAAATAGTCGAATGCGGTTAAGTCGTTCCGGCTGAAACTTCGCGCGCCTGCGCGCATCCAAGCCGGCTCGCGTGCGGAGTTTCCCGGAGGTTTCATGTTGAAGCGTCTCGCTATCCTCGTTTTCGCCCTCGCCTGCTTCTCGTCCGCGCACGCCCAGGAAACCTGGGAAGCGGGCAAGCACTACTTCCCGGTGGAACCGCCGCAGGCGACCACGACCGGCGACAAGATCGAGGTGCTGGAAGTCTTCTCGTACGCTTGTCCGGCGTGTAACGCGTTCCAGACGTTCGTCGACAAGATGAAAGCGGCGCTGCCGGCCAATGCCGAGATGGCGTATCTGCCTGCTTCGTTCCGCGCCGACGAGGACTGGCCCGTGTTCCAGCGCGCGTTCTTCGCCGCGCAAGCGATGGGCCTCGTCGACAAGACGCACAACGCGGTGTTCGATGCGGTCTGGAAAGAAGGCTCGCTCAAAATCACTGATCCGGCGACGCGCAAGCTCGTCAATCCGCTGCCGTCGATCGAAGATCTCGGCAAGTTCTATGCGAAGTACGGCGTCAGCGCCGAGGATTTCGTCGGCACGGCGAATTCGTTCGCGGTGAACACCAAGATGAAGCGCGCCGATGCGCAGATCAAAGCGTACGGCGTCGATTCGACGCCGACGATCATCGTCAACGGCAAGTACCGCATCACGGGCGTGTCGGCCGGCGGCTACGATAAAGTCCAGGCGCTGGTGAAGTACCTGATCGAGAAAGAAAGCCACAAGTGATCTGGCGCGATCGACGCACGGACCTCTCAAGGAGCACATCATGTTGAAGCGTTTGGGCTTCGTTCTGGCGGGACTCGTGGCCGCCTCCGTGGCTGTTGCCGCCGAAACCAAGGACGCGGCCGCGCCCGCGGCTACGAATTGGGAAGCGGGCAAGAACTATTTCCTCGTCGATCCGCCGCAACCGACCGCGACCGGCAACAAGGTCGAAGTGCTGGAAGTGTTCTCGTACGCGTGCCCGCACTGCGCACATTTCCAGCCGTACGCCGAGCAGATCAAGCAAGCGCTGCCGGACGGCGCGGTGTTCAACTACATGCCCGCGATCTTCAACCCGACCTGGGAGCCTTACGCGCGCGCGTACTACACGGCCGAATCGCTCGGCGTGCTCGCTGACACGCATCAAGCGTTGTTCGACGCTCTGCACCGCGACCACATGCCGATGCGCACGATCGACGATCTCGCCGGCTTCTATGCGCAGCATGGCGTCGACAAGGCGAAGTTCCTCGCCGCTTCGAACTCGTTCGAAGTCGAGAGCAAGCTTTCGCGCGCGATGGATCTCGTCAAGAAGTTCGGCGTCGACGGCACGCCGAGCATCGTCGTCAACGGCAAATACCGTGCGACCGGACAATCGGCCGGCGGCTATCCGCAGCTGATCGAGCTCGTCAATTATCTCGTCAAGAAAGAGCTTGCCGCGAAACCTGCGGCGGCGAAGAAGAAAAAGAAATAACCCATCACTTCGCCAAGCGTCACGCGAAAGCTTGCGGCGGCCACAGACCGCCGCTAGCCTCGCCGCCATGAATCCCCCCGCGTCTGCCGCGGCCGCCCACCCGGCCAGTGAGCCGCGACGACTGCAGCTTCTGAGCTGCAACATCCTCGCCGGCGGCAGCGTGCGCCGCTATCGCGATTACGTCACGCACAGCTGGAAGCATGTGCTGCCGACCGGCAAGCGCGCGAACCTCGACGTGCTTGCGCGCGTGATCGGCGAGTTCGATCTCGTCGCGCTGCAGGAAGCCGACGCTGGGAGTCTGCGCTCGGGCTTCCTCAATCAGACGCAATATCTCGCCGAAGCCGCGCAGTTTCCGTATTGGAGCCATCAGCCGAACCGCCGCGTCTCGCGCCTTGCGACGTCGAGCAACGGCCTCCTCGCGCGCATGCAGCCCGACGAAGTGCTCGACTATCCGCTGCCCGGACGCATTCCCGGCCGCGGCGTGCTCTGGTCGCGCTTCGGCGAAGGCGACGACGCGTTGATCGTGATGATCGCGCACCTCGCGCTCGGTCCCGCCGCGCGCATGCGCCAGCTCGGCTTCATCGCCGAGCTCGTCGGCCATCACCCGAACGTGGTGCTGATGGGCGATCTCAACACGCCCTCGATGAGCGCCGAGCTCAAGATGCTCTATGCGCGGACGGCGCTGCAACCGCCGCACGAGTCGCCGGCGACATTTCCGAGCTGGCGTCCGACGCGCGCGATCGATCACATCCTGGTGTCCTCGTCGATCGAAGTCGAGAAGCGCTGGGCGCTGCCGCATCCGGTGTCGGATCATTTGCCGGTGGCGGCGAGCATTCTGTTGCCGAAGCGGATGGCTCTGGCGGCGACGGCGTAAACGAAAACGCAAAAAAAGGGGCCACCCGAAGGCGGCCCCCGTCTTCCCCATTTCGCGAATCTCAGAACTTGATGCTCGCCTCGATATACGTGAAGCGGCCGGGAATGTCGTACGTCGACGCGTCGTAGCCGTTCAACGAGCAGCTCAGACAGATCGGCGCATCCTTATCGAAGATGTTGTTGACGCCGCCCGAGATGCTCATGTCGTAGCGCACCGGCAACTTCCAGCTGACGCGGAAGTCGTGATACGTCGTCGCACCGAGATAGTTCGTGCCGTTCGGACGCGTGTCGGCGCCTATGTTGTTCGGATCCTGACAGACGTCGAAACCGGCGCCGGGACCGCAATCTTCCTTGAGCCGCGAGATGTAGCGCATCGTCCAGCTCGCGCTCCAGTCGGCCAGTGCCCAGGTCGTCGAGAATGTCGAGCGGATGCGCGGGATCGCGCTGTCGGCGACTTCGATGCCGACGGTCTGCGGCTCTTGCGCACCGGTGTCCGACGCAACCGCCCTGTAGTAGCGCGTGTACGTCGTCTGCCAGTTCACGCCGAAGTTGCCGAAGCCCGTTTCGGGGCTCGCCCAATTGACGACGAAGTCGTAACCGGACGTATCGATGCGGCCGAGATTGCGCAGCGTGTTGTTGAAGCCGTTGATCGAGCCGTTGCCCGCGCGCGAGATGCCGTTGCAGAACAACGGATCGAGCGTCGACACGCAGCGGTTCAACTGTGCCTGCGCGTTCGGCGCCTGGATCGCATCCTCGATCTTGTGGCGGTAGTAGGTGACTTCGAAATCGACCCTCTGCGACCACATCGTGTTTTCGGCCCAGCTCGGGCTGTAGACGGTGCCGAGCGTTACGCTCTTGGATGTTTCCGGTTTCAGATCGGCGTTGCCGCCGGTGATGATCGAGATCTGCGGATTGTTCTGCGTGAAGCCCGGCGGCACGCCGAGCGTGGCACAGTTCGGCGTCACGTTGCCGCCGCAAGGATCGACCAGCTGTGCATCGAAGCGCGAGAACGTGCCGAAGAGCTCGCCGATCGACGGCGCGCGGAAACCTTCCGCCCACGTGCCGCGGAAGGTCAGATCATCGATCGGCTGCCAGCGCAGGCCAATCTTGTTGTTCGTGGTGTCGCCGAAATTCGAATAGTCCGAATAGCGCGAAGCGACCGAGAGATCGAGATGCTTGGCGAACGGCTGATCGGCCAGGAGCGGCGCGTTGAGCTCGACGAAGAACTCGTCGACCGAGTAGCCACCGCGCGTCGGGCCCGACGGCACGCCGTTCGAATCGCCGGCGGTCACAACCGAGTCGGGCGTATAGAAGCCTTCGAGGTTGCGATGCTCGAAGCCGGCCGCGCCGTCGAGCGAACCTGCGGGCAGCTGGAAGAGATTGCCCGAGATGTTCGCCGTCCACACGCGCAAGTCCTGTCCGCTGCGATCGTTCTCGGTGAACAGGATGTAGTTCAGCATCTCCGGCGTGATCGTGCCGGGACCGCCGAAGATATTCAGCGGCACGCACGGCGCGGTGCATTGGTCGACCGGACCCAGCGCATTCATGATGTGCCGGATGTTGTAGGTGCCGGTGACGGTCTGCGACGCCTTGTTCGTGCTGTCGATGTAGTTGATGTCCCAGAAGAACTGGTGATCGCCGAAATTGAGATCGCCGTTGAGGCCCGTCGCGTAGTACTTCGTGTCGACGCTCTGCTTGAAGATGCGCGGGCCGCCTTCGACCGGACGGCGGCCGAGACCGAAGCTCGGATCATCGCCGCTCAAGCTAAAGCCGAACGGGTTGTACGGATTGGTCGCGTCGACGCCGACGCGATAGCAAAGGTCGATCGCCTGGCAGAACTGCTGGCCCAGGAAGATCGGCTCCGGCGCCGCCTGGTTCGTCGAATCGCGCTCGTTGTAGAGGCCCTTCATGTAGAAGCTGACGTGATCGGTGATCCGATACGTGCCCTGCGCGAAGATGCCGGTGCGATCCTGCGGCGTCAGCAAAAGGTTGTACGGCGCGAAGTTGAAGCGATCGGCCGTGCTGAAGCCGTGGAATCCGCTCGGGAACGGCTGCACGCCACCGGGAGGCGCAACGCCATTCGCAGTGAAGTTGCAGAACGAAGCGCCACCGTCGATCGGGCAAAGCCCGCCGTAGGTTTCGTTCGGATCGGTCGGTGCGAAGAGATAGCGCGTATACGGCGTCGCCGAGCTTCCGTTCGCAAGGCCGGTGCCCGGAATCGGGAAGCGCGACTGCGACCAGTCGTTCGAGCTGATCTCGTTTTGCTTGAAGCGGCTGATGTCCATGAAGAAATCGAACTTGTCGGTGCTCGCCCCGAGCGAAACGTTGCCCGAATACGTCTTGCCGTCGCCGACCGAATAGTCGCCGGCGTAGACGTGCAGCGCCATGCCGTCCTGCTTCTTCTTCGTGATGATGTTGACCACGCCCGAGATCGCATCGGAGCCGTACAGCGACGAAGCGCCGTCTTTCAGGATCTCGATGCGATCGACGATGCTCGCCGGAATCGTGTTGAGGTCGACCGCGGCCGAGACGCCGGACGCCGAGGATTCGTTCACCCAGCGCAAGCCATCGACGAGGATCAGCGTGCGCTTCGCGCCGAGGTTGCGCAGCGAGATCGTCGTCGAGCCCGAGCCGACACCGCCGCCGTCCGGCGGAAAGCCGAAGTTGCCGGCGGAATTGAATTTCGTGTTGAGCGAGGAGCCGCTGACCGAAAGACGCTGGATCACATCGCCGATCGAACCCAAGCCGGTCGCCTCGATGTCCTTCGAGGTGATCGTCAGCACCGGCGTCTGGCCTTCGACTTCGGCCTTCTTGATGCGCGATCCGGTGACTTCGATCGCCTGCAGCTTCTGCACGTCCTCGCCGGCCCTGTCCTGTGCGAACACCGGCACCGCATACAGAGCCGACAACACCGCGCCCGTCAGCAACGAAATGCCAAGACGCTGGGTTTTGGTACGTGACTTCATAGAACCTCCCCGCATGGAGTGATGTGATCAGACCGACCCGGCCAGCCCGCCGGTCCGCCGCGAACCCTCATTCGCGGCGAAGTGTCAAGAAAATGTAAAACAACCGTTCGGATTTAGCTAGCGGCCGTTTGTGTGGCACGGGTCTCATCTTTGCGAATCGGCCGGCGACCCCGTCAGCGTGCGGCTAAGACCGCCACGCCCATCGCCAGCAGGAACACCGCGAAGACTCGCTTCAGGCTCGCCGCCGACAACGCGTGCGCCAGCCGCACCCCGCTCGGCGCCAGCGCCACCGAAGCCAATGCGATGCCGGCCACAGCCGGGAGATACACGTAGCCGAGGCTTCCCGGCGGCATCTGCGCACCTGTGTTCTCGCCGCCGATCACGTAGCCGAGCGCGCTCGCGACCGCAATTGCGAATCCGCAGGCCGCCGAGGTACCGATGGCGCGTACGGGCCGCGCGCCGTACCAGACCAAAAGCGGCACCGTCAGGCTGCCGCCGCCGATGCCGACCACGGCCGAGATCGCTCCGATCGCGACGCCCCAAGCCGCGAGCCACGGCGAGCTCGGCGTCGCGTCTTCGCCGGCACCGGCATGCGCGCGGCCGAATGCCATGCGCCAGGCCGCAAACAAGCAGAAGCCGGCCACTGAAAGGCGCAGCGTGTCGGCGCTCAGCAGCGTTGCGATCCAGCCGCCGATCGCGCCGCCGGCGAGAAGCCCGGGCGTCAAGCGCCAAAGACTCGGCACGATCACGCTGCCCCGCCGCCAGTGCGCATACGCCGACGACAACGACGTGAACACGATGCTGGCGAGCGCGGTCGCAAGCGCCACGTGCATGACGTGCGCAGGCGCAAATCCGCGCGCCGGAAGAATCCACGCGAGCGCCGCGACGATGATCAAGCCGCCGCCGATGCCCAGGAGCCCCGCGAGAAGTCCCGCCGCAGCGCCTGTCGCGAGATAGAGCAACACGTCGATCAGCATGGTGCCCCGCGCTACACTCCCGAAGGCATGTACCGATATGAAGTATGCCGCATGTTCATCGACGGTCTCCCGCGCCGGATGTCGCGCTTTCTCGCCGTCGCGATGGCCGTATTCGCCGTGCTGCCGGCCGCAGCGCAAAATCGAGATGCCGAGCGCGATCAGTTCCGCAGCGCCTACGCCGCCGTTTCGCGCACGCCACCGGGCGATTGGAAGAAGCTCGCGGTCGGTCTCGATGCATATCCGTTGTATCCGTATCTGGAAGCGTCGGTGTTGCGGCGGACGATCGCGAAGACGCCGCGCGCCGATATCGAGCGCTTCCTCGCGCGCTGGCCCGATACGCTGCCGGCGTCTGATCTTCGCGACGCTTATCTTCGCGAGCTCGCGCGGCGCGGCGACTGGACCGGCTTTCGCGCGCTCTGGAAACCGAGCCGCGATCGCGATCTGCAATGCAACGATCTCAGCGCACGGCTTGCCGCGGGCGAGAAACTCGATTTCGAGAAAGACGTCCAACCGTTGTGGTCGAGCCCGCGCGCAGCGCCCGCGTCCTGCGATCCTGTGTTCGCCGCGGCACGCGCAAACGGATCGCTGACCGACGCGCGCGTTTGGGATCGCGTGCTCGACGCAGCCGCGGCCGGCAATGGAGACACCGCCGCCGAATCCGCGGCGATGCTCGCCGGCACCGATCGCGCCGATGCCGAGCGCATCGTCGCTGCCGTGCGGAGTCCCGCGGCGACGCTTGCCAAAACCAACGGCTGGCCGGACACGACGCGCGCACGCGATGCGATCACATACGGGCTTGCACGCTATGCGCGCCGCGACAGCGAATCGGCCGAAACGCTGTGGGCGAAGCTCGGCGCGCAATATCAATGGGATGACGCGCAGAAGAATCGCGTGCTCAACGCGCTCGCCGTGTTCCGCTCGACGAGCTATTCGCCTGATGCGATGGCGCGTCTCAAAGCGCTGCCCGACGCCGCGAAAGACGACGCGTCGCGTGAATGGCACGTGCGCATCGCGCTCGCCGGTGGCGACTGGAACGAAACGCTCGCCGCGCTCGACGATCTTTCCGCAACGCAGAAAGCCGATTCGCGCTGGCGTTACTTGCGCGCACGCGTGCTGACTAAGCTCGATCGCAAAGCCGATGCTGAACCTGTGTTCGCCGACGTCGCGCGCGAAGCGAGCTTCCACGGTTTCCTCGCGGCCGACTGGATCGGCCAGCCGTACGCGATTTGCCCGCGCACGCTTGCGACCGATCCCGCCGCGGAGAAAACGATCGCCGAGCAAAGCGATCTTGCGCGCGCGTTCGAATTCAAAGAGCTCGGCATGCTGCCCGAAGCGCGCCGCGAATGGGATTTCGCGATGCGCAAGCTCGACGATGCGCAAAAACGGCTCGCGTCCGATCTCGCTTACAAACGCGGCTGGTACGACCGCGCGGTGTTCGCGTACTCGGCCGATCCCGAGACGCAGCGGCTCTACGAGCAGCGCTTTCCGCTCGCGCTCGAAAGCCGCGTCAAACGCGAAGCGCATGGCGCGGGCATCGATCCCGCGTGGGCCTACGCGATCATCCGCGCCGAAAGCGCGTGGATGACCGATGCGCATTCGCACGCCGATGCGTACGGATTGATGCAGCTCCTGCCCGGCGTCGCCAAGCAGGTGGCGCACTCGGAGAAACTCCCGTACAGCCGCGCGAGCGATCTTTTCGATCCCGCGCTCAACGTGCAGCTCGGCACGCGCTTTTTGGGCCGCATGGCCGACAAGTACGACGGCAGCCCGTGGCTCGCGAGCGCCGCGTACAACGCCGGCGAGGCGCCGGTCGGACGCTGGCTGGACGCACGCGCATCGCTCGATCCCGATTTCTTCGTCGAGACGATTCCGTACAAGGAAACACGCGAATACGTCGCGCGCGTGCTCGCGTTCAGCGTGATCTACGATTGGCGCATGAACGGCAAGGCGCTGTCGCTCTCCTCCCGCATGCCGCGCATCGGCCAGCCGTACAAAGAACCGACCGAAGAAACACCGCGCAAGGACGTCGCCTGCCCTGTCGAGAGCGCACCGGCCGTCGCGAACACCACCGCGCCGGCCGCCGCGCCGCCCGCATCGAACTGACCCGCACCGGGGAGGTGTTCATCATGAAACCGCTGAACATCGTGATCCTCGGAGGCACCGGCTTCGTCGGAAGCCATTTGGTGCCGCGCCTGCAAGCGGACGGACATCGCATCGCGGTGCTGTCGCGCAATCGCGAGAAGCATCGCGAGCTCACGGTGATACCCGGCGTGCGCGTGATCACCGCGGATGTCTACGATGGCGATCTCTTGCGCTGCCATCTCGCCAACGCGGACGCTGCGATCAACCTCGTCGGCATTCTCAACGAGCACGGCAGCAGCGGCGAAGGATTTCGAAAGGCGCACGTCGAGCTCACCGAAACACTGATCGCCGCCTGCCAGGCGGTGCGCGTGCCGCGTCTTTTGCAGATGAGCGCGCTCCGCGCTGGCGAAGGCGAAAGTTTCTACCTTCGTACGCGCGGCGACGCCGAAGCGCGCGTGAAATCCTCGCGGCTCGCGTGGACGATCTTCCGTCCGTCGGTGATCTTCGGTCCCGGCGACGGGCTTTTCTTCCGCTTCGCCCATCTCCTGCGCTTCGCACCCGCGCTGCCGCTTGCGCGTGCGAATGCGAAGTTCACACCGGTCTATGTCGGCGACGTTGCCGAGGCGTTCGCGCGAGCGATCGCGCATCCGCACTCGGCCGCGCACATGTACGAGCTGTTCGGGCCGCGCACGATCACGCTCCAGGAAATCGTGCGATGGACCGCCGAGCTCACCGGACGGCGGCGCTGGATCATTCCGCTCCCGGATTCGCTCGGGTTCCTGCAGGCTGCCGTCGGCGAATGGCTGCCGGGCAAGCCGATCTCACGCGACAACTTCCGCTCGCTCAAGATCGATTCCGTCGGCACGCAGGATGGGCTCGCCGCGCTCGGTATCGTCGCGACGCCGATGGACGCGGTCGTTCCGCCGTTGCTGCGCGGCGATGATTGGCAACAACGGCTCGACGCCTACCGCGAGATGCATCGCGGGTGACGAATCGCGGCTGACGCCGCTCCTACTGGCCGACGACTTGCGGGCGCATCGGGCCCAAAAGATCGAGCAGCTGCTTTTGCAAGTCCTGCGGCACTTTCACCGAATTCATCGCGCGCACGAGATCCTCGACGAACGCATCGAAGTCGGCATCGGTGAGATTGAGACCGCTGTGCGCTTCTTCCATGCTGCGGCCGCTGTACGTGCACGGGCCGCCGGTCGCGGCGCAGATCTGTTCGATCAGGAGACGGCGAAGGTCCGCAATGTCGGTCTTCTCGAACAGGATGTTGATGCGCAGATCGTTGTGGATCTCCTTGAGCGACGCATCGACGACACTCGCGATGCCGGCCTCGCCGCCGAGCGCGCGGTAGAGCTGATCCTTTGCCGCAGCCGGCGCTGGCGTAGGAGACAAAGGCGCAGCCTTCTTCGGCGGCGGTCCTGCGCACGCAGCCAGCAACGCGATCGTGAGGATGCTCGTCAACCGGATCGATCCGCTCATGGCCCGCCTCCCCGCGTGCATTCGCTGGCACAATGCCAGCGGATTCGCGCACTCACGTCAAGCATGCAGACCTATCTCGTCGGCGGCGCCGTCCGCGACAAGCTGCTCGGCCGGCCGGTCGCCGATCGCGACTATGTCGTGGTCGGCGCGGAGCCGGAGGAGTTGTCGCGTCTTGGCTTCCGACCGGTCGGTCGCGATTTTCCGGTGTTCCTGCATCCGCAAACTCACGAGGAGTACGCACTCGCGCGTACCGAGCGCAAGAGCGGGCGCGGCTATCACGGCTTCACGTTCAGCACCGATGCGTCGGTCACGCTGGAGCAGGATCTCGAGCGGCGCGATCTCACGATCAATGCGATCGCGGAAGATGCCGACGGACGCCTGATCGATCCATTCGGCGGCGTCGCCGACATCGAAGCGCGCGTGCTGCGTCACGTCTCGCCGGCATTTGCCGAAGATCCAGTGCGCGTGCTGCGCGTCGCGCGCTTCGCGGCGCGCTATGCGCCTCTCGGGTTTCGCGTCGCGGACGAGACGATCGCGCTGATGCGGCGCATGGTGGATGACGGCGAGGTCGCGCATCTCGTCGCCGAGCGCGTGTGGGCGGAGACGCGCAAGGCGCTCGCGGAGCCCCAGCCGTCGGCGTTCCTGAAAACGTTGCGCGCCTGTGGTGCTGCGCGCGTCTTGTTTCCGGAAGTCGACGCGCTCTATGGCGTTCCGCAGCGAGCGGATTTCCATCCCGAAGTCGACACCGGCGTGCACATCGAGCTTGTGCTCGACATGGCCGCACGCCTTGCACCGGGCAACGATCTCGTCGGCTGGTGCGCATTTACGCACGATCTCGGCAAGGCGCTGACGCCCGCGGATGTGCTGCCGCGCCACATCGGCCATGAACACGCCGGTGTCGCGCCGCTCCGCGCGATGTGCGCGCGCTTGCGCGTGCCGGCCGAGCACGCCGCGCTCGCCGAGCTCGTCTGCCGTTTCCATCTCGATATGCATCGTGCGTTCGAGCTGCGGGCGGATACGCTGCTCGGCGTTCTCGAACGCATGGACAGTTTTCGCCGGCCAGAGCGGCTCGATCCGCTGCTCATCGCGTGCGAAGCGGACAAGCGCGGCCGGCTCGGTTTCGAGGAGTCGGACTACCCGCAAGCGAACTACGTGCGCGCCGCGCATGCGGCCGCCGCGGCGATCGATGCGCGCGTGTTCGTCGAGCAAGGCTTGAGCGGACCTGCGATCGGCGAGGCGGTTCGCGCAGCGCGCGTGCGGGCGATCGATGCGTTGCGCGCAAAGCATCAAAATGGTTAGCGCAGGCGATACACGATCTCGCCAACCATCTCGTGCAACGCAGCCGCCGCGTTCGAAACAGCGCCGCCGCTCGGCAGAAAATCACCGAGCCCCTCGATCGGCGAAGACAGATAGTCGCTCGGATACGAACACGCCTCGAAGCCGGCTCTGCGGAACGCGATCAGCGCGCGCGGCATGTGCAATGCGGACGTGACCAGCCAAATGCGCGCCGGGATGTTGGCATCGAGCGCGCGCACGCGCTCGGCGTTCTCCCACGTCGTCAGCGAAGCCGTTTCGACGCGGATCGCCTCGGCGGGCACGCCGAGCTCGTGTGCTAGCGCAGCCATAACTTCGCTCTCGTGCACGTCTTCATCGCCGCGCGTGCCGCTGATCACGAGTTGCACGCCGGGCTGATCGCGCATCAAGCGCGCGGCGTCGATCGTGCGGCGCATGCTTGCGTTGCTGAGCGCACCGTAGTCGTGCACGTCACGCGGCAGGCGGCGGACGCCGCCGCTCAGCAACACGATCGTCGACGGCGCCGGCGCGGCGCAGCTTTGCGGCGACGGCGCGCGCGCTTCCTCGAACGCGACCAATAGTCCGGCGCCGAACGGCGTCGTCAGGACGAGGCAGACGATCTCGACGGCGATACCGATGCGCCAGAGGCAGCGCGGCATCCGCGCATGAAGACGCCAAAGCACGAACGCGAGCAGAAGACCGAAGCCGAGCGGCGAAAGGATCGCATCGACAAGATCCATCCATCTCACGGCATCACCGTCACAGCCGTCGCGAAAGATCGAACGCGCGCAAGCCGGCCGGCACTTCGGCGACGCCGCGCGCGAACGCGATCGCCTGGAAACGCTCACCCATCTCGCCGGGCAACGTCAGGCGCTTGGCTTCGGCGACGATGCGCATGCGCTCTGCATCGCCGAGCGACGATGCGTCTTCGAGCAGCGCCGGCAACCCGCTCGCAAGCAGAAACTGGCCTTGCGGCGCGTAGCCGACGAGATCGAACCCGGCGCCGGTGCCCGCTTCGGCGACCGCGGTGAAATCGACGAATGCGGTGATGTCCTGGAGCCCCGGCCGATGCAGCGGATCGGCGACGGCGCGATGGCGGTAGTGGCAGATGAGCGTGCCCTCGCGCCGCTCGGCAAGGTAATACTCGCTGCGCGGATAACCGTAGTCGACGAACAATGCAACGCCGCGTTCGAGCGAACCGATCACCGCGGGCATCCAGTACGGTAGCTGCGGCAGGATTTCCGAGCGATAGCCGTCCGCGAACTTCGCATCGAGATACTGCTCGACGTTGCGCACCGCTGCGGCGACGAGCGCATCGGCCGGACGATCCTCGCGCGCGAACGTGGCGCCTTTCACCGTTACGTATTCCTCGAACACCTTGCCGGCGCTCAGCGTGAAGCGCGTCGTCGGCAACGCGTCGATCACCTCGTTGGCGAACACGACGCCACGCCACGCGTCGTGCGGCGGCCGGTCGATCCATTCGACGCGCGCGGCGAGATCGGCGGGCAGTCGCTCGGCGACGAGATCGCGCTGGCGCTCGCGCAGGTCCGCGCCCGGTTCGAGAATGCGGTAACGCCGCGGCAATGTTCCCCGCGCCGCCAGCTCGTGCATCGCGGCGACGGCGAAGCGGCCGCTGCCGCCGCCAAGCTCGACGAAATCGGCGTCCTCGCCAAGCTCGCGCAACGTGGGCTCCAGCGTGCGCGCGATGACGCGCGCGAAGAGATCGCCGAGCTCGGGAGCGGTGACGAAATCGCCGGCGGCGCCGAACTTGGTCTTGCCGGCGCTGTAATAACCAAGGCCGGGCGCGTAGAGGCAAAGCTCCATGTAGCGCGAGAACGGGATCGCGCCGTTCGTGGCGATCTCGCGGCGGATCAGCGCGGTCAGCGATTCGGAATGCGCGATCTCGTCGGCGTCGGGCGTGGGCAGATCGATCTTCAACACGGCTCCGTCGTGGGTTCTGCGACTATGATTCGTCCGGCAGATGCAGCATAGCCGCCGCCACGGAGAACACCAATGTCGGAACGCGAAGCGAGCCGCCCGGTCGCGCTGATCACCGGCGCGGCGCGGCGCATCGGCGCTACGATCGCGCGTCGCCTGCACGCGGCAGGTTACGACCTCGCGCTCCATTGCCGGCATTCGCGCAGCGAGCTCGATGCGCTGATCGCCGAGCTCGAACGCGAGCGCGCGAGAAGCACGCTCGCGCTTCAGGCCGACTTGCAGGAGATCGACCGCATCGACGCGCTGATCGCCGCGACGATCGCGCGCTACGGCCGTCTCGATGCGCTGATCAACAACGCATCCGCGTTCTTCCCGACACCGGTCGGCGAAGCGACACTCGCGCAATGGGAAGCATTGTTCGGCGCGAACGTGCGCGCTCCGTTTTTCCTTGCGCAAGCCGCGGCGCCGCATCTCGCCGCGCGCGGCGGCGCGATCGTCAACATCGTCGACATCTACGCCGAGCGGCCGTTGCCGCAGCATCCGATCTATTCGATGAGCAAGGCCGCGCTCGGCATGATGACGAAAGCGCTCGCGCGCGAGCTTGCGCCCGCGGTGCGCGTCAACGGCGTCGCGCCGGGCGCGGTGCTGTGGCCGGAATCGGGCAAGAGCTACGCCGATCAGGAGGAATTGATCGCCCGCACGCCGCTCCAGCGCGCGGGTGCACCGGACGATGTCGCCTCGGCGGTCTTGTGGCTGCTCGGTGATGCGCCGTTCGTAACAGGCGAGATCGTGCGCGTCGACGGCGGGCGCCATCTTTCGATCTAGTCGTCCGATGCGCCCTGGATGTATCGATACTGTCCCGGCGGCATGTACAACGGCAGCAGCGTCGATTCCTCCTGCTTCATCGCGCCGCTGAAAAGGCCGGCGATGCGCACGATGTCGTGCACGAAGCGCCGCCGCCGCGCGCTGTCCCACGGAGAATCGAGATAGTCGGTCAGCACCGCTTCGATCAAGAGCGTGGAGCGTTCGAGCTCGCGGTGCGTCGACTTGAACTGGATCGTCGCCATCCGATCCTTCTCCAGCGCCCAGCGCAGATACGGATAGAGCTGCACGCTTTTCGTGAGCCCGAGCCGGCGGAACGAATCGGCGAAGCGGCGCAGGCAGACGATTTCCGCGTCTTCATCGTGCGCGCGGCAGGCATCGAGCAGCGCGCGCATCTGCTGGCGCGCGATCTCGTGGTCGCGAAGGATCTGCGCGGTGAGGCGCGGGCGAAAGCGGGTCGGGCCGCTGAAAGCGGCCTGATCGACATTCGCAGCGGCCTGCAACGACGGCCGTGTCTGGGAGCGGCCGAAGGTCGCCGCCAGAAAATTGAACATGTCCCCCGCACCGGTACGGCCCGGTCCAACCGGGCTGCAGCCCAGTTTCCCTCAAAACTGTGATGCGATCGACACTTTTTTCTCGGGCCGACCCAAGGCTTTACAATTCGATCGGTATGGCACGGATGTCCGGGAACGGCCCCGCGGCGGCTTTGAGCTCGGCCACGGACCGGCCGGACACCGGATCGCGGGCGTCCGGCGCGATGTCGAAGAGCGGCAGCAGCACGAAGGCTTCCTTGAGCTCGGACCGCGGAATCTTGAGATGGCCGGGCCCCTCCACGACGCGGTCGCCGAACAGCACGATGTCGACGTCGAGCGTGCGGCTGCCGTAGCGTGGCCCGTCGCGGCGGCGGCCGTGGCGGTCTTCGAGCGCGTGCAGCCACGCGTCGAGCGCGACCGGATCGAGATCGGTGTCGATCGCGGCCGCGAGATTGAGGAAGTCCGGCCCGTCGAACCCGACCGCCGCCGAGCGGTAGACCGGCGACACGATGACGCGGCCGAAGCGCGCGCGAAGCTCCGCCAGCGCGGCGCGGAGATGCTTTTCGGGTTCGATGTTGGAGCCGAGGCTCAAGTAGGCGCGATGCACATCGCATTCGTTCATGTCGCGGGCCTCCGCGTCAAGGCAGATCGAGGCGCACTGCTACAATCGGGCAAACCGGTATCGCCCTGACCGGCCCCCTGCAGGCAGCCGATGACGTATTGCGTCGCCATCCAGGTCGACGAAGGCCTCGCCTTCGCCTCCGACACCCGCACCAGCGCTTCGTTCGACGACGTGCGCATCCACGGCAAGATGCACGTGTTCGAGTATCCGGGCGATCGCGTGTTCGTGCTGATGTCGGCCGGCAATCTAGGCACCACGCAATCGACCGTCGCGCGGTTGGGCCGCGACGCCGGCGAATCGACAACGCCGCTCAGCTTGCTCACGGTCAAGCACATGTTCGAGGCCGCCGATTACGTCGGCCAGACGCTGGTCGCGTGCCAGGCGTCCGCGGGCGCGAACCAGCAGGGCGGCATCAATCTCGAAGCGACGCTGATCCTCGGCGGACAGATCCGCGGCGAGAAGCCGGCGCTCTATCTCATCTATCCGCAAGGCAACTGGATCGCGGCATCGCCGGAAACGCCGTACTTGCAGATCGGCGAATCGAAATACGGAAAGCCCATTCTCGATCGCATCGTCCGCGCCGATACCTCGATCGAAGATGCCGCACGCTGTGCGCTGGTCTCGCTCGACTCGACGATCCGCTCGAACGTTTCGGTCGGATTGCCGATTGATTTGAGCCTCGTGCGCACGGGCGACCTGCGCGTCTCGCAGCGCATGCGGCTCGACGGCGACACGCCGCTCTACGTCGAGATCCGCGATGCGTGGTCGCGCCGTCTCGAAAGCGCGGTGCGTACGTTGCCGCGCTTCGACTGGGAACCCCCCGCCGTCGCCGGAGCCGACGCCTCGAAATTGCAGCAGCGTCCGCCGCCGGCGCGTCCGGATCAGGTCGCGACGATGGCGGAGCAGGCGGCGCAGCAGTAACCGCCGATCACACGTGGAAATACGCTTCCGTGATCGCTTGATGCAGCACCGCGATCGCGATCTGGACCTCGTCCATCAGAGCCGGCACGCCGTTCTCCGCGAGCATTCGCGTATCCGCATCGCGCGCTAGCGCCTGCGCACGTGCGAGGGCGCGCTCGACCGTGCGCCGCGCCGGCAGCTGCGTCAGCGTAGCTTGCATGCGCCCGAGGCAGAACATCACGCTGCGCGGGAAATCGCGGTTCTGCAGCAGGAACTCGAGCGCGAGCGGCGCGCTCACGCGCTGGCGCACGTGGCGGCGATACATCTCGTACGCGGCGAGCGAGCGCAGCACGCTCATCCATTGCATCGCTTGATACGCCTCGAGCTCCTCGGCCGCACGCGCGTGGATCAGGCCTGACGCGCCGGCGTCGATGATGCGCGTGGTCATGTCGGCCTGCTCGAGCGCGGTACCGAGCCGAAGGAACTGAAAGCCGACGTCGCGGCTCACGTTCGCGGTGAGGATGCCGGAGACGGTAAGACAACCGTCGACGACGTGATTCAAAAGATCGAGCCGGTAACGGCGTCCGAGTTGCCGTTCGCCGTTCTCGCCGAGCCAGAGAAAAATGCCGTTGACGCGCTCCCAGCATTCCTGCGGCAGCGCCTCGCGGATCGTGCGCAGGGCATCGCGCGCCTGCTTGAGCGAGCTCGCCAGCGAGCACGAATTCTGCTCGTCGAGCAGGAGAAACCTCACTACGTCCTCTTCGGCGGCTTCATCGCCGGAGTCTGGGTACGCGCCGCGAAACGCCTCGCCCGCACCGAGAATATCGAGCATCGGCTGCCACTCGAAGCGCACGCTGCGCGGAAGATCGAGCTGCAAGAGGCTGTTGACGACGACGAGGCGCGCGGTATTTTCGGTGCGCTTCAGATAGCGGCTGAACCAATAAAGATTCTCGGCCACCCGCGATAGCATCAGGCCGCATCCTCGCCGTCGACGACCCAGGTGTCCTTCGCGCCGCCGCCTTGCGAGCTGTTGACGACGAGCGAGCCCGCGTTCATTGCGACGCGCGTCAGCCCGCCGGTGGTGACGTGGACATCGCCACGCGACAGCACGAAAGGACGCAGATCCAAATGCCGCGGCTGCGGCCCGTCACCGGTCACGATCGGCGCGGTCGAGAGCGCGAGCGTCGGCTGCGCCATGTAGTTGCGCGGATTCTGCTCTATCAGCGCGGCGAATTTCTCGCGCTCTTTCTTCGTCGAGCGCGGACCGATCAGCATGCCGTAGCCACCCGATTCGTTCGCCGGCTTGACGACGAGCTCTTCGAGATGCGCGATCACATAGTCGCGATCGCGCTTGTGCGTGCAGAGATAGCTCGGCACGTTCGGCAGAATCGGTTTTTCGCCGAGGTAGTACTCGATCATCTTCGGCACGTACGTGAACACGACCTTGTCGTCGGCGACGCCCGCACCCGGTGCGTTCGCAAGCGCAACGTTGCCGGCACGCCACGCGCGCACGAGGCCGGGCACGCCGAGCACCGAATCGGGGTTGAAGCATTCCGGGTCGAGATAGAGATCGTCGATGCGCCGATAAATCACGTCGACGCGCTGCGGGCCGTGCACGGTGTGCATGTAGCAGCAATCATCGTCGGCGACGACGAGATCGCCGCCTTCGACCAGCTCGATGCCCATGCTCTGCGCGAGATAGCAATGCTCGAAATACGCGCTGTTGTAGATGCCGGGTGTTAGAAGCGCGATCACCGGCGGCACGCCCGGACGCGGCGTCAGCGCTGCGAGCGTGTCGTAGAGCTGCGCCGGATAATCGTCGACCGGCAGGATCGCGCTCGTCTCGAACAACTCCGGGAACACGCGCTTGGCGACCATGCGGTTCTGGATCATGTACGACACGCCGCTCGGGATGCGCAGGTTATCCTCCAGCACATACAGCGTCCCGTCGCCGTCGCGCACGAGATCCGATCCGCAGATGTGCGCCCACACGCCGAGCGGCGGCTTCACGCCGACGCATTGCGGACGGAAGTTCGCCGATTCCTTCAGCAGCGCGGCCGGAAACACGCGATCGCGGACGATGCGCTGCTCGCCGTAGATATCGCCGATGAAAAGATTCAGCGCCTGCACGCGCTGGCGCAGGCCCGCTTCCGTGCGCGCCCATTCGACGCGCGGGATCACGCGCGGAATCACGTCGAACGGCAACGTGCGATCGACGTTGCGCCCTTCGCTGTAGACGGTGAACGTGATGCCCATGACGCGCGCGGCGAGATCGGCGGCGAGCTGGCGCTCGGCGAGATCGCGATCGGAAAGGCCTTCGAGATATTCGACCAGCCGCCGCGCCGCCGAGCGCGGCCGGCCGTCCGGCTGGAACAGCTCGTCATAGGTCGAGGAGCGATAGCCTTCCCACTTCATCGAGAATGGGCTCGCGCAGGCTTGATGCACTGCATCATGCCTGTTCGCGACGCGCGGGTCGATGGGCTCAGCGCTCTCCGCGTTCGATGATGACGCCGACCGCCCTCGCCCCTCGCACGGCTCCGGGCTTGGACAGCTTCAGCCGGAGCCACGTCACACCGAATTCCTCGCGGATCAGCGCGGCGCAGCGCTCGGCCAATGTCTCGACCAGCTGAAAGCTCGAGCCTTCCACGAACGCGATCAGGCGCTTGGACACGGCTTTGTAATCAAGTGTGTCCTCGATCGCGTCGCTCGCCGCGGGACGCGTGTTGTCGAATGCCATCTCGATATCGAGCGCGATCGTCTGGCGCGTGCGGCGCTCCCAATCGTAGATGCCGATGACGGTGTCGATGCGAAGATCGTCGATGAATACGAAGTCCATGCCCAAATTGTGTCCGATCGGGCGCGCATTCGGAAATGACCCAGCGCGAGCCGGCCTAACTGCCACGAGCGGCGTAAGATCGGCCGCATGAGCGAAGTCGTTGACGCGGGACGGGGAGTCGACGATCCGGCACCGCACACCACGCAACTGCTGCTGCAGCGCATCCGCAGCGGCGACGATGCCGCTCGCGAAGAGCTTTTGAAGCGGGTGCTGCCTCTGTTCGAGCGCTGGGCGCGCGGCCGTCTGCCGGGCTCGGCGCGCGGTGCGCTGGAGACGGCTGATCTGGTCCAGATCGCGGTGATCCGAGCGCTCGGGCGTGTCGATCACTTCGAGTCGGCGCATCCGGGCGCGTTTTTCGCGTACCTGCGCCAGATCCTGCTCAATGCCGTACGCAAGACGATTGGTGAAGAAGCGATGCCCGGCCGCGTCGTCGCGGTCGAAGACGTCGAGGACGAGCTCGTCGATCACGGCTCGGCGCTGGAGCAGATCGTCGGGCGCGAGAACCTGATTGCGTATGAGCAAGCGCTGGCCGGCCTTGCGCCCGAGCACCAGGCGCTGATCGTGATGCGCTTCGAATTCGGCATGAGCTTCGTCGAGATCGCCGCCGAGCTGGGCGAAACGCCGGACGGCGTTCGGGTCAAGCTCAATCGGGCCCTTAAGAAGATGATCGTCACTCTGGACGGCGGAGATGAATCGTGATCGCGCGCTCGAAGGCCTGATCGACCGGCTGATCTCAGGCGAAAGCCCGGCCCAAACCACAGCCGACACCGCGCGCCTCGCGGCCGCCGAAGCATTGCGCGTGCACGCGCTCGAGCGCGTGTTTGCGGGCTTCCAGGCGTTGCGCGCCGAGGCCGGCCCACCGGCCGAAGCGCGGCCGGCCGTGCGAGCAGCCGGCGACCGCGTCGGTGCGTTCCGTCTTACCGAGCCGCTCGGCTCCGGCGGCATGGGCGAGGTCTGGCTCGCCGAGCGCTGCGACGGCGCGGTCGAGCAGCGCGTCGCGATCAAATTCGTGCGCCTCGCGCACACGGCGCTGATCGAGCGTTTCGAGCGCGAGCAGCGCGTGCTCGCGCGGCTGGCGCATCCGCTGATCGCGCGCTTTCTCGATGCCGGACGCGATGCGAACGGATCGCCCTACCTCGTTATGGACTACGTCGACGGCGTGGCGATCGATATCTATTGCGATCGCCGCGGGCTCGATCTCGATGCGCGGCTCGATCTCTTCCTGCGCGTGTGCGACGCGGTCGAACATGCGCACCGCCAGCTCATCGTGCATCGCGACATCAAGCCCGCGAACATCCTGGTCGGCACGGACGGGGCACCGAAGCTCCTCGATTTCGGCGTCGCCAAAATGCTCGATGCCACCGCGCTCGCGGGCACGGAAACGATGCAGCCCGCGCTGACGCTTGCGTATGCCGCACCCGAGCAGTTCCGCGGCGATGCGGTATCGACCGCGACCGACGTATTTTCGCTCGGGCTCGTGCTGTTTCGCCTCCTCGCCGGCGAGCTGCCGCCATCGCGGCGCGACGCGAGCCTGGCGACACTCGCGCTCGGCGGCGAGATCGAATCGTTGTTCGCGACCGCGCAAAGCACCGGCGCGCGCGGCGTCGCCGCGAACCGGCTTGCGGGCGATCTCGATGCGATCGCCGCCAAGGCGACGGCGATCGACAGCCGCGTGCGCTACGGCACGGTCGCCGAGCTCGCCGACGATCTGCGCCGCTTCCGCGACGAAAGGCCGGTGCGTGCGCGTCTGCCGACGCGTGCGTATCGCGCGCGCAAGTTCCTTGCGCGGCATCGTGTCGGCGTCGCCGCGTCAGCGATCGCGATCGCCGCGCTCATCACCGGTCTCGGCATCGCGCTCTGGCAAGCCGGTGTCGCGAGCGCGCAAGCGCGACGCGCCGATGCGCAGACCGCGCGCGCCGCACGCGTCGCCGATTTCATGACGCGGCTTTTTCGCGAGCAGGACCCGCTCGCGCGCAGCCGCGCCGAGCCGCGCTCATCGCGCGAGCTCGTCGCCGAAGGCGTGCTGCGCGCGCGCAGCGAGCTTGCCGATCAGCCGGATCTGCGCGCTTCGCTCCTCGGCGTGCTCGGCGAGGCGACGATGAATCTCGGCGATCTCGACGGCAGCCGCGTGCTGCTCGAAGAAGCGCGGCGGGGCGTCGCCGCGACATCGAGCGAAGCGGCGCGCTTCGATGGCATCCTCGGCAGCATCGCGATGCGCCAAGGTCGTCAGGGCGACGGCATCGCGCTACTCGATTCGGCGATCGCGCGCCTCAATGCGGGCACGCGCGAAGACCGCCTGACGGCCGCGCGTCTTGATGTGTGGCGCGCCGATGCGCTCCTTCGCGGCGGCAAGATCGACGCTGCGCTCGACGCGGTGCGCCGCGGCCACGCGTTCCTGCGCGATACGTTGGGCGCCGATCATCTCGATACGCTCGATGCGGAATCGAATCTCCTGGCAATGTTGAGCCAGGCGCGGCGCGACGATGAAGCCGAGCCGATGGCGAAAAGCCTCGCCGAGCGCATCGAGCGCGTCGCCGGCGCCGATTCGCCGCGGCTGATCGATACGCTGAGCTGGTGGGCGCAGATCGAGAAGCGTCGCGAGCGCTATGCCGAGTCGCTCGCACTGTTCGAGCGTGCGATCGAAATCGCGAAGCGGCACTTCGGACCGCGGCATCAAATGCTGGCCGCGCTCTATTCGCGCATGGCGAATCTGCAACAGGACAACGGCCATCCGGAAGCCGCGCTGGCGGCGCTCGATCTCGCCGAAGCAGCGCTGCCCGAAAACGCGGCAAGCGAGCGCGCGCAGATGCTGGCAACGCGTGGCGATACGCTGATCGATCTGAAACGCGCGGACGAAGCGGAAGTGGCGATGCGCGAATCGCTGCGGCTGCGCCGCGCCTCCGCCGGCGACAAGGACGGTTTCGTCTGGTACTCGCAGAGCGAGTGGGGCCGCGCGTTGAACGCGCAGGGCCGGCACGCGGAAGCGAAGAAAGTGCAAGTGGAAGCGCTCGCGCGCATGGAAACGATCATGGGCAAGGACGCGTATCAGCTGACGTTCGTGCTGCGCGCGCTGTCCGAAACCTACACCGCGAGCGGCGAGCCGGCGGAGGCCGCGCGCGTGTTGCGCCGCGCGCTCGATCTCGCATCGCGCAAGTATCCGCCGGCGCATGCGATTGTCGTGCAATACCGCATCACGCTCGCGACGGCGTTGCGCGATGCCGGCGACGGCGACGCGGCGCTGACCGAGGCCGACGCGTTGCTCGCCGAGCGCGACGGCCATCCCGAGCTCACGCAATATTTCGCGCGCGCCGCGGCCGTGAAGAGCCGCGTGCTGAAACAGCGCGGCGAGCACGAAGCGGCCGTTGCGCTCGCGCGGCAAGGACTTTCCGATCTCGATCGCAGCGGCGTCGATCATGCGCCGACGCGTCGCGATCTCGTCGCGCTTTCCGCGGGACGGCCTTAGCGCTAGGCCGCGATCGGCGGCAGCGAAGCGAGATCCCAGCGCGGATGCACGTGGATCGACGGCGTTTCGAGCTGGCCGGCTTGGAGTCTCAGCGCGCCGGCGAGCGCGATCATCGCGCCGTTGTCCGTGCAGAACTCCGGCCGCGGGAAGTACGTGCGGAAGCCTTCCTTCACGCCGGCCTCGGCGAGCTGACGGCGCAGCTCCTTGTTCGCACCCACGCCGCCAGCGACGACGAGCGAATGCGCGCCGGTCGCCGCGAGCGCGCGGCGGCATTTGATCGAGAGCGTGTCGACGATCGCCTCCTCGAACGCGCGTGCGATGTCGGCCTTGGTTTGATCGCTGCGGTCGCTGCCTTGCCAGGCGAGGAGTGCCTGCGTCTTCAAGCCCGAGAAGCTGAAATCGAGCCCGGGCCGGTCGGTCATCGGCCGCGGGAAACGGAATACGCCGGGGCGACCCTGCCCGGCCAGCTTCGCGAGCGCCGGGCCGCCCGGATACGGCAGGCCCATGAGCTTGGCGGTCTTGTCGAACGCCTCGCCCGCCGCGTCATCCAGCGTATCGCCGAGGAGCCGGTAGCGGCCGATCGCGTCGACCTTGATCAGCATCGAATGGCCGCCGGAGACCAGGAGCGCGACGAACGGCGGCGCGGGCGGATCGGCCTCCAGCAAAGGCGCCAGGAGATGCCCTTCCATGTGATGCACGCCGATCGCCGGCAGGCCAAGCGCCCAGGCCAGCGAACGGGCGGCGGTCGCACCGACCAGGAGCGCGCCGACGAGCCCCGGCCCGGCCGTATAGGCAACGCCGCGCAGATCACCGACCCCGAGGCCGGCCTGGACCAGGGTTTCGCGGATCAGCGGCATCAGCTTGCGCACGTGGTCGCGCGAGGCGAGCTCGGGCACGACGCCGCCATAATCGGCGTGCATGCGGATTTGGCTGTACAGCGTGTGCGCCAGGAGGCCGCGGGCCGTGTCGTACACGGCAACGCCGGTCTCGTCGCACGAGGTTTCGACGCCGAGCACGGGTCCGGCCGCGCCGGTGCGGGGTTTTGCAAATACCTGATTCATCACGATAGAATATGCGGCTCGCCCGATGAGCCCCGGGCGAAGTCTATCGGAGAGTGTATGCCCAGCGTAAAAGTCCGCGAGAACGAGCCGTTCGAGTTCGCTCTGCGCCGTTTCAAGCGTACCTGCGAAAAAGCCGGCGTTCTCGCCGAAGTTCGCAAGCGCGAGTTCTACGAAAAGCCGACCCAGGAACGCAAGCGCAAGCGTGCGGCCGCGGTCAAGCGTCACCTGCGCCGCGTTTCGCGCGACGTGACGAAGCGCCAGCGCCTGTATTGAGCGCGGTGGGCTTAAGGCCCACCCTACACGGCTGAATTCCGGCCGACATTGCGCAAGCGATGTCGGCTTTTTGTGTTTTTGGAAGCGGTTAGGTCGGCCGCTGCGCGGCCTCGCAAGGTCGCTCGCCTGCGGCTTTGCTCGTGAGGCGTCAGCGGCTCGATCTAACTTCTCTCAAGTCCGCGAACGCGGACGCCCTAACGAGGCCGCGCAGCGGCCGACCTAACCGGGTACCTACTCATGTCCCTGAAAGACCAAATCACCAACGACATGAAAGCCGCCATGAAGAGCGGCGACAAGGACCGCCTCGGCGTGATCCGCCTGATCCTCGCGGCAATCAAGCAGCGCGAGGTCGACGAGCGCATCGTGTTGGACGACACGCAGGTGCTTTCGGTCGTCGAGAAGATGCAGAAGCAGCGCCGCGATTCCATCGAGCAGTTTCGCGCCGCCGCGCGCGAGGATCTGGCGACGAAAGAAGAGTTCGAAGTCGGCGTGATCAAGGCGTACATGCCCGAGCAGCTCGGCGACGCCGAGATCGACGCGATCATCGTCAAGGCGATTGCCGATTCGGGCGCGAACAGCGCGAAGGATATGGGCAAGGTGATCGGGCTCGTGCGGCCGCAGGTCGCCGGGCGAGCGGATATGGGCAAGGTGTCCGAGGCGGTCAAACGCAAGCTCGCCTCATGATCGTCGTCCCGGCGAAGGCCGGGACCCGGCTTTAGCTATTGGATCGAAGACGCTGGATTCCGGCCTTCGCCGGAATGACGGATGACGGCGTGGCATCCTACCCTCCATGCGCGGCCGCATCCCCGAAAAATTCATCGACGAGCTCTTAGCTCGCGTCGACATCGTCGACGTGATCCAGGAGCGCGTACCGCTGAAAAAGTCCGGACGCGACTGGTCGGCGCGCTGTCCGTTCCACGACGAGCGCTCGCCGTCGTTCACGGTGAGCCCGACCAAGCAGTTCTATCACTGCTTCGGTTGCGGCGCGCACGGCAGCGCGATCGGCTTCCTGATGAATTACGACCGCCTCGAATTCCCCGATGCGGTCGAGGAGCTCGCGAGCCGTGCCGGGCTCAAGATTCCATACGAAGGCGCCCGAGAGGCGCCGCGCGAGGACACGAGCGATCTTTATTCCGTGCTCGATGCGGCCGCGTCGTTCTATCGGCGCCAGCTGCAAGCGAGCGACAGCGCGCGCGCCTATTTCGAGAACCGCGGGCTCGACGAAGCGACACTCGCGCGCTTCAATCTCGGCTTTGCGCCCGATCAATGGGACGCGCTCAAGAACGCGCTCGGCACCAGCGCCGCGCGCATCGCATTGCTCGAAAAAACCGGCATGCTGACGACCGGCGAGCGCGGCTCGAAATACGATCGCTTCCGCCATCGCGTGGTGTTTCCGATCCTCGACCGGCGCGGCCGCACAATCGCATTCGGCGGCCGCGTGGTGTCGAAGGACGATTCGCCGAAGTATCTGAACTCGCCCGAGACGCCGCTATTCCACAAAGGCCGCGAGCTCTTCGGCCTCTGGCAGGTGCGCGAGGCGCATCAGAAGATTCCGCGCCTGATCGTCGTCGAAGGCTACATGGACGTGATCAGCCTGCATCAGTTCGGCGTGCCGCAGGCGGTCGCGACGCTCGGCACCGCGACGACGCGCGATCATGCCGAGATCCTGTTCCGCCAGTGCGCGGACGTCTATTTCTGCTTCGACGGCGATCGCGCCGGCCGTGCGGCCGCGTGGCGCGCGGTCGAATCGGTGCTGCCGCGCATGCGCGACGGACGCCAGGCGCTGTTCCTGTTCCTGCCGGACGGCGAAGATCCCGACACGCTGATCCGCAAGGAAGGCCTCGCCGGTTTCGAGGAGCGCCTCAAGAACGCGACGCCGCTCAGCGAATTCTTCTTCGCCGAAGTCGGCAAGGACGTGAACCTCGCGAGCCTCGACGGCAAGGCGCGGCTCGCCGAGCGCGCGCGGCCGCTGCTCGCGCAGATTCCGGACGGCGCGTTTCGCGATCTGATGCTGGCCGAGCTCGACAAGATCAGCGGTGTGCGGCTCAACGTCGAATCCGCACCGGAACCCGCCGGCCATCGCGCTGGACGTCCGCAGCAGCGGTCTCTCGTGCGATTCGCGGTTGCGCTGCTCGTGCAGCATCCGCATCTCGCGTCGGCGATCGAGCCGCCGTGGACGTTTGCCGAGCTTCGCCAGCCCGGCATTCCGCTTCTGATCGAGCTGATCGGCTTTTGCCGCGCGCGTGCCGGCATCACGACCGGCACGCTGCTCGAGCATTTCGCAGACCGCGAGGAAGCGCGCGCGCTGCACAAGCTCGCGGTCATGGATTTCCCGGTCGGCGAAGATGAAACGCGCGCGGAGTTCCTCGACGCGCTGCGTCAGCTCGAACGGCAAACGCAGCAGCAGCGCATCGACGATCTGCTGGGCAAACAGAATGACGGAGGGCTCGCCGACGCGGAGAAGGACGAGCTGCGTGCGCTGCTCGCGGGCAAGACGCCGCGCGCTTGATTATTTACCGAGACACGACGGCGCGTTGCACGGCGTCACCGCGCGCTCCTGCATGAACTTCTCGCTGGCCTGATGCGCGGCTTCGAGCTCGCCGTACGTGTGGCAGGACGTGCTGACGATGCGCGATCCGGTCATGCGGCCGCGCTCGCAGATCAGCCGGTCGCGATCGCGCAGGGTGAGAATCGAGTTGACGGTTTCCTGCGCGTTGAAGAGCTCGACTTTCGTCGACTTGTCCATCTTGTCGACCGAGCCGTTCGCGTCGAACAGCTTCGCCATCTCATCAAGGCCGGCTTCGACTTTCGTGCGCTCGTCCGGCTTCACGTACGCGTAGCGTCCCTCGCCGCTCATTTCCTTGCGCACGCTCGCGGCGACTGCGTCGAACGCGTCTTTCGTTTCGGCTTTGACGACGTCTTTGTCCTTGTCGGCGGCCCGGATTGGCGCAGCCGCAGTCAGGACACAAAGCATCAGGATCGCAAGCGCGGTTTTCATGACATCGTTCCCTGCGTGTCGACTCGGGCATGCTAGAGCGCCGCCACGGCAGCGGTCAACGACACGCGTCGTAATCGGCCGGAGGCCCCAGTTTCGGCTTGGCGACAATTGAATCCCGCGCGCCGATCCGCACTATGAAATGCATCCGAATACCCAAGGAGATCCGCTCATGAACATCGGTTTCATCGGCCTCGGCGCGATGGGCAAAGGCATCGCGGGGCGGCTCATCGAGGCCGGTCATCGGCCGACCGTATGGAATCGATCGCGCGCCGCCGTGGACGAGCTCGTCGCCCGCGGCGCGAAGGCCGCCGCGACCGCTGCCGATGCAGCAGAGGTCGACGTGCTGCATACGATGCTCGCCGACGACAACGCGCTGCGTGCGGTCCTCATCGACGGCGGCGTGCTCGATGCGCTGCCTCGCGGCGCGGTGCACGTGAACCACGCGACGATCTCCGTTGCGCTCGCGCGCGAGCTTGCCGCGCTTCATCGCGAGCGCGGCGTCGGCTACGTCGCCGCGCCCGTGTTCGGCCGTCCCGACGCGGCCGCGGCGGGCAAGCTGCATGTCGTCGCGGCGGGCGACGCCGAATCGATGGCCCGCGTGAAGCCGCTGCTCGAAGCGATCGGCCAGAGCCTATGGCCGGTCGGCGAGTCGCCGGAGCGCGCGAACGTCGTCAAGATCGCCGGTAATTTCATGATCGCGTCCGCGATCGAGACGATGGCCGAGGCGACTACGTTGACGCGCGCGCATGGCGTCGGTGCGCGCGAGTTCCTCGACGTGTTAACCGGCACGTTGTTCACGGCGCCGGTGTTCAAGACTTACGGCGCGCTCGTCGCCGAACGGCGCTACTCGCCGCCGGGCTTTGCGCTCAAGCTGGGATACAAGGACGCCGGCCTTACGCTCGCGGCGGCCGACGCGGAGCGCGTGCCGATGCCGCTTGCGGGAATTTTGCGCGATGGGTTTCTCGATGCGCTGGCGCACGGCGATGCGGATCTCGATTGGTCGGCGCTCGCCGATGTGGCTGCGCGGCGCGCGCATCTCGAACGGCGGGCGTGAACCAGCGTGCCCCTCCCGCGAGCGGGAGAGGGGACTAGGCGGTCCGGCGAATCGCGAACAGCGCCAGCAGCGTTAGCGCTGCCGCGACCGCAAGGTAGTAGCCGACATACTGCAATCCGTACGTGCTCGCGAGCCATGTCGCGATATACGGCGCGAGCGATGCACCAAGAATGCCGGCGAGATTGAACGCCAGCGATGCGCCCGTGTAACGCACGGGCGTCGGAAACAACTCCGCGAGCGCAGTACCGAGCGGCCCGTATGTGAATCCCATCAGCAGCAATCCGATCGCGAGAAACGCGAGCGTCGCCATCGGATTGCCGGCGACGAACAACGGCGCGAACACGAGCCCGAACGCGAGGATCAGCACGGTCGCGACGATCAACATCGCGCGGCGGCCGTAGCGATCGGCGGCAACCGCGGACAGGGGAATGCCAATGGCGAAAAACAGCACGCCAAGCATCTGCATCAAGAGGAAATCCTTGCGCGCGTAATGCAGCGCGGACGTTCCCCAGCTGAGCGCGAACACGGTCATCAGATAAAACAGCACGAACGTCGCGAGCGCGGCGAACGTGCCGACGATGAGCTCGCGAACATGCTGCGCGCCGACTGTCAGCATCGGCATGCGCACGCGCTCGCCTTTCTCGATCGCGCGGAGAAACGCGGGCGTCTCGCTGAGCTTCAGGCGCACGTACAAGCCGACGCCGACCAGGAGCGCGCTCGCCAGAAACGGAATGCGCCAGCCGAATGCGAAGAACTGCGCATCGTCGAGCCAATCGGTCAGCAGCAGGAACACGCCGCTGGAACACAGAAACCCAATCGGCGCGCCAAGCTGCGGAAACATGCCGTACCACGCGCGTTTTTCCGGCGGCGCGTTTTCGGTCGCGAGCAATACCGCGCCGCCCCATTCGCCGCCGAGCCCCAAGCCTTGGCCGAGACGGCAAAGCGCGAGCAGCAGCGGCGCGGCAACGCCGATCGATGCGTAGGTCGGCAGAAGCCCGATCACGACGGTCGAGATACCCATCGTCAAGAGCGCCGCGACCAGCGTCGCTTTGCGGCCGATGCGATCGCCGAAATGTCCGAACAGTGCCGAACCGATCGGCCGCGCGAAGAACGCAAGCGCGAACGTCGCGAGCGATTGCAACGTTGCCGAGGTCGCGTCGCCGGCCGGGAAAAACAGCTTCGGAAACACCAGCACCGCGGCGGTCGCGTAGATGTAGAAATCAAAGAACTCGATCGTCGTGCCGATCAGGCTCGCGAACAGCACGTGGCGCGCTGAATTCGAGGACGTCGCGAGCGGAAGGTCGCTGGCGGTTTCGGCATCGAGCATGCGATTCGGCTCCGTGAATGCAGCGCCGAACGATACCAGTTCCTTATGCGAGGGTCCGCGGTCTCACCACGCGTTCAACCGCTGCGACAGCGATCGCACCGCACGCCGTGCGAGCGGATAAGTCGCGCAGCGGCAGTGGCCTGCCATCGCCGCGTCGATCTCGGCGTCGCTCGGCGCGGGGTTTGCGGTCAGAAGCGCCGCTGCCGCCATCTTGAGGCCCGCCTCGCAGAAACACGGCGGCACGCGCGCATCGGCGAACGCGAATTCGACCGCGTGCCGCTCACCGCTCTTGAGGCCTTCGCTCGCCGCAAGGCCTTCGACGGTGACGATCTCCGTCGCGGCGACGTCGCCTACCGCAAGCGTGCATGCGCGCCGCGCGCGACCGTCGACGTGCACGGTGCAGGCGATGCAGGTTCCGCCGTCGCAGCCGTGCTTGGCTCCGCGAAGGCCGAGCCGTTCGCGCAGCACGCGCAGGAGCAGCATCTCAGGTTCGACATCGAGAACGACGGCACGCCCGTTGACGTGGAGCCGGATCATCCGCGCGTCTCCTTGCGGCGGAGCCGATACACCGTCGCGGGCGGCACGTTCGCGATGACGGCGCCGATCCGTTCGACTTGAAGCCCCAGCCTATCGAGCACGCGCCGCGGCACCGGACAGCGCGGCAGATACGTGAACTGATAGAACGCGCCGTCGCCGGCGAGATGATGGCGGAATGCGCTGGCGACGATGCCGACGACGCGCTGGATCGGCATCGACAGAAGCGGCAGCCCGCTGACGACGGCGCGTGCGCGTTCCTCACCGAAGAATCCGTCGACGTGTCCGAGCTTGGCCGCGTCCATATTCAACACGCGCGCCTGGGGAAAACGAAACACGAGGCGCCGCGCGAACTCGGCATCGGCCTCGATCAGTGCGAGCCGGTGCTCGGGCACGCCGCGGCGGATCAGCGCGCGCGTGAACACGCCGGTGCCGGCGCCGAGCTCGACGATCGGCGCATCGGCCGCGCCGATCTCGCGCGTCATCAGCTTCGCGAGCGCGCGACCGGACGGCAGCAGCGCACCGATGCCGAGAGGATTGCGCCACCACGAGCGCAGAAACATTCGGCGATCGCTGCGCGTCATCGGGCCGTTCATGCCATACCACGCGTTCATCGATGTCACCTCACGGCGAGAAAGTCACGGAGAGGCCGACCGTCGGCGCCGTGTCGTAGTCTTCGGACAACGTGCCGCGCGCATCGCCGTATTCGACGCGCACACGATTGCTGAACGATGCGCCGGCATAGGCATCGAAGCGCATCAGATCGTTCGGGCGATACGAAACGCGGCCGTAGAGCGGAATCGAGCGCGATTCGCCGACGCCGCCCGCGGTTGGGCCGTCGTCGTCGAGCCTGAAGCGGTATTCGCCGAAGCCCAAGCCGACGCCGAAATCCCAGGTTTCGTTGCGGCGATAGCCGAGCTCGAATCCGGCGAGCCCGGCGGGCGCCGCGGATTGCGGCGTGCCGAGACGCCAGTGCTCGTCGATTTTCCAGTTCACCGCGACATACGGCCGCACGCGGTTTTCGTCGATGTCATGGATTGCGGCGACGCCGAGCGTCACGTCGAGATCGGGGCTGAAGCGGCGCGAAAACGCGAACGCTGCGCCGTAGGTCATCGCGTCGCTCGACGAGGCGCCCTCCTCGCCCACGTACTGCACGGTCGGCGCGACGATCCACTGCCAGGTGTCGTTGAGACGCCCACGCAATTGCAAGCCGACACCGAAGCGATCGATATCACGCCACGGCGCCGCGCCGCCGAGCGCAACCGGATCGGTGAAATCCCAGCGATCGCGCGTGTAGCGGACATTGAAGCCGATGCCGAAATCCGGCGTGGCCTGCCGGCGCGCGGACAATGACAGTGCGCTGCGAAACACGTTGACCTCGCCGCCGCGATCGAGATCGGCATCGGCCTGCGCCGTCTCCGAGGCCGCGAACGACCATTGCCAATCGCGGTGTTCGTTCGCGTCTTCGGCATGGGCAATGGGGACGACCGCGATGGCTAGGGTCGCGGCCGCGAGAGCGTGAAAGCGATGTCGCATCGAGAACTCCGTTTTTCAGGAGCGGGATGGGAACACCGCGCGATCCGAGGCATGACCGCGCGGCGTCCCATCCGTCCTTTCGGGGCATTGGGGGCGGCGAGAGTCTCGGCAGCCGGATTTAAGAAATCTTTAAACGCGACACGGCAGTTTATTTGCGGTAAATCACACGACACGAAACGCTGCGAGGCCACCTTGCGCAACATCCTTCTCGTCGAAGACGACCGCATGCTCTCCGACGCCACCGCCGCCGCGCTGCGCCAGGACGGCTGGAACGTCGACTGCGCGCGCGACGCCGCCGCAGCACGCATCGCGCTGATCGATCACGCGTACGCGGCCGTGCTGCTCGATCTCGGCCTTCCGCACGGCTCGGGCCTCGATGTGCTGAGCACGATGCGCGAGCGCTACGACGCGACGCCGGCGCTGATCATCACCGCGCGCGATCAGCTCGGCGATCGCATCCGCGGGCTCGATGCGGGCGCGGACGATTACCTGGTGAAACCGTTCCAGATCGACGAGTTGCTCGCGCGTCTTCGCGCCGTGGTCCGTCGCAGCGAAGGCCGCGTCGCGCCGGTGCTGCGCTATCAAGGCATCGCCGTCGATCCCGCGCGGCGCGAAGTCACGCGCGATGGCGCGCGCGTGCGCTTGAGCGCGCACGAGTACCGCACGCTGCTCGCGTTGATGGAGCGTCAGGGCCGCGTGGTCGCGCGCAGCCATCTCGAGGATCTCGTCTACGGTGGCACGGGATCGATCGAAAGCAATACGATCGCGGTGTACGTTCATCAATTGCGCCGCAAGCTCGGCGACGACGTGATCGCCACCGTGCACGGCTACGGTTACCGCCTCGGCGAGGAGCATTGATGCGATCGTTGCGCTCGCGCCTCTTCTTCGTGATGCTCGGCACGTTCGTCGTGATCTGGGCAATCACGCTCGCCTGCCTCGGCGTGCAGATGTCGCGCGAGCGCACGGGCTTGCGCGACCGCGCGCTCGGCGATATCGGACGCCAGATTCTGCTGTCGATGCCGAGCGACGTGCGGCTCTTGTCGGGCGCAACGAATCTGCGCCACGCGGAGAGCATGCCGACATCAGGCAAGTTCGGCACGCTGCTCTTCCAGGTCTGGATCAAGGCGCGCCACGAAGTGGTCGTGCGCTCGCCGGGAGGCTCATCGGTTCCGCTGAAACCGGACTTCGTCGATGGCTACACCACACAGATGATCGACGGCGAGGAATGGCGCATCTTCGCCATCTCCGATGCGAACAATGAAGTTCAGGTGCAGGTCGGCAAATCGACGAGCGAACTGACCGCCGAGTTGCGGCGGGGCATCACGGTCGGTTTCCTCACCACGCTGCTCGTGCTGCTCGTGCTCGGCATCGCGATGAAGCTCGTGATCCGCTGGTCGCTGAGGCCGGTCGTGAAAGTGCAGGACGCGATCACCTCGCGCGACAAGCTCGATCTCGATCCGCTGCCGAGCAAGGACCTGCCCGACGAAGTGCGTCCGCTCGTCGAATCGTTCAATCAGCTGCTGGGCCGCCTCGATCGCGCCGTGCAGAACGAGCGCCAGTTTCTCGCCGAAGCCGCACACGAACTACGCACGCCGCTCGCCGCGTTGCTGACGCACGCGCAAGTCGCGCAGCGATCGCAGAGCCTCGATGAAGCGAAAGCGCCGCTGCAGCAGCTCGTGCGCGGCGTCGAGCGCAGCGCGCGCCTGTCGCAGCAATTGCTCGACTCCGCGCGCCTCGACGTCGAGCGCCGCGCCGGCGAGCAGGCGCCGCTCGAATTTGCCGATATCGTCGCCGTCGTCACGCACGAGTTCGAGACGATGGCCGCGGAGAAGCGGCAGACGATCACGCTCAACGCCGAGCCTTGCACGATCGTCGGCAATGTCGACGAGCTTGGCATCCTGATCAGCAATCTGATCGACAATGCGCTGCGCTACACCGGCGCGGGCGGTCGCGTGGCGATTCACTGCGTGCGCGACGGCGATACCGCGCGGCTTCTCGTGCGCGACGACGGACCCGGTGTCGCCGAAGAAGATCGCACGCGCATCTTCGATCGATTCTTTCGCGCGTCGGGGACGAACGAGCGCGGAAGTGGGCTTGGCCTCTCCCTCGTCGCACGGATCGCCGCTTCGCACGGCGCGACGATCGACACCGGCCGCGGACTTGATGGGCGCGGGTTTGGTGTCACGATCGCGTTCGCCGCCGTGCGTGATGCGGTGCCGCGAGCAGTCGTGCAACCGCGCGAGCGGGTTCGCGTCGAGGAGAATGTTGCGGCTGCGCCGTTGAAACCGCTGCACGGAGGGTGAGTCGGCGTGCCCTCACCCTAGCCTCTCCCGCGAGCGGAAGAGGGGAAACTCATTTGAGGTCGGCGGTTATCGCGCGCGCGGCGTTGTGGCCGGGAGCTCCGGTGACGCCGCCGCCGGGATGCGTGCCGGCGCCGCAGAGATAGAGTCCCGGCAACGCGCCGCGATAATCCGCGTAGCCGATCATCGGCCGCGCGCTGAAGAGCTGATTGAGCGACAGCGCGCCGTGGAAGATGTCGCCGCCGATCAATCCGAAATCGCGTTCGAGATCGAGCGGGCTCTTGATCTGCCGTCCGAGCACCGATGCTTTGAAACCCGGCGCAAAGCGATCGACGGTCGCGATCATGAGGTCGGCGACTTCGTCGCGATGATCGTCCCATGAGCGGCCGTTCGGCAGCGTCGGCGCGACGTGCTGGCAGAAGAGGCTCGCGACGTGCTGGCCTTTCGGCGCGAGGCTGTCGTCGAGCGTCGACGGAATCAGCATCTCGACGATCGGCTCGCGCGACCAACCGTAAGCGCGCGCGTCGAGATATGCGCGGTCCATGTAGTCGAGGCTCGGCGCCATGATGATGCCGGCGGTCAGATGATCGCCCGGCTCGGGCGACGCGGTGAAGCGCGGCAATTCCGACAGTGCGACATTCATGCGGAACGTTCCCGAACCGCAGCGCCAGTTCGCCATGCGCTCGCGCACCGGCGCGGGCACGGCCGCGGGTGCGAGCAGCTGTTCGTAGAGGAGTTTCGGATTCACGTTCGCGACGATCGCGCGCGCGTTGATGACATCGCTCTTGCTGGTGACGACGCCGACCGCTCGGCCGTTCTCGACGACGACTTCGCGCACACCGGTGCCGGTGCGGATTTCGACGCCGAGCGCCGCGGCCGATTTCGCCATCGCCTGCGTGATTGCGCCCATGCCGCCGATCGCGTGCCCCCACGCGCCTTTGACGCCGTTCACTTCGCCGAACACGTGATGCAGTAGCACGTACGCCGAGCCAGGCGTGTACGGGCTCGCGTAGTTGCCGACGATGCCGTCGAAGCCGAGCACGGCTTTGATCGGCTCGCTTTCGAAATAGCGATCGAGATATTCGCCCGCGGAGATCGCGAAGAGATCCATCAGATCCGTGCGCAACGTCGCGTCGAGCGATTTCAAACGCTTGCCGAGACGGCCCGCGCGCAGAAGTTCCGGCAGCGCTTTCAGCCAGCTGCCGTCGGTGACATTCGGCGGCGCCTCGAGCGCAAGCGCGCGCAGCACGTCGGCAATCGCATCGAGGCGACGTTCGTATTCGGGCAGACGTTCGGCGTCTTTGCGCGAGAACCGCGCGACTTCGGCATGCGTCTGACCCGCGCCGGTCTTGAGATAATCGCCGTTCGGCAGCGGCAGGAAGTTGTTGAGCTTGCGCTGCACGATCTTGAGGCCGTGCGCGGCAAGATCGAGATCGCGGATCACTTTGGGCTGCAGCAACGACACCGTGTACGCAGCGACCGAATTACGGAACCCCGGGTGGAACTCCTCGGTGACCGCCGCGCCGCCGACGACATCGCGCCGCTCGAGCACGAGCGCCTTGAGGCCGGCCTTGGCGAGATAGGCTGCGCAGACGAGGCCGTTGTGACCGCCGCCGATGAGGATCGCGTCGTAGTTTGTCGTCATGGGACGGGATTATCGCCTCATCTTCGTCTTCCCGGCGCACGCCGGGATCCATTGGCGCTTTTCGGCCGGTAAAGCACAATGGGTCCCGGCTATCGCCGGGACGAGGGAGCGATGCGATGCAAAATGTGGCGAATGCGGTGATCGTGCTCGTAGCGCTGCTGCATCTTTATTTCCTGGTGCTCGAAATGTTCTTCTGGACGAAGCCGCTCGGCCGCCGCGCGTTCGGCCTCAGCGCGGAATTCGCCGAAGCCTCCAAGCGCCTCGCGGCGAACCAGGGGCTCTACAACGGATTCCTCGCGGCGGGGCTGATCTGGGGCGTGCTGCTCGGCGAAGCGGGCTTCGCGATCAAGGTGTTCTTCCTGGCCTGCGTCATCATCGCCGGCGTCTTCGGTGCCGTGACGGTCAGCCGCAAGATTCTCTGGGTGCAGGCGCTGCCGGCCGCCGTCGCTCTCGTACTGCTTATCGCCCCGCGCTATTCGTGAGAACCGTCGCCGCGACCCGCTATGTCACGCCGCTTCGCGAAGGCGGCTCGCTGCCGGCGATCGTCGAGGCCGACGATCAGGGCATGTATGTGTTGAAGTTTCGCGGCGCGGGCCAGGGCGCGAAGGCGCTGATCGCCGAGCTCGTCGCCGGCGAGATCGCGCGCGCGCTCGGCCTTCCAGTGCCTGAGATCGTCTTCGTCGAGCTCGATGCCGATCTCGCGCGCACGGAACCCGATCCCGAGATCCAGCACCTGATCAAGGCGAGCGCGGGGCTCAATCTTGCGCTCGACTATCTGCCTGGCGCGGTGACATTCGATCCGCTCGCCGAGCGTGTCGATGCGACGCTGGCCTCGTCGATCGTCTGGTTCGATGCGTACATCGCCAATGTCGATCGCACGCCGCGCAACACGAACATGCTGATGTGGCACAAGCGCCTTTGGCTGATCGATCATGGCGCGGCGTTGTATTTCCATCATGCCTGGGATCGTTACCTCGAACGCAGCACCGATGCGTTCGCGATGATCAAGGATCACGTGCTGCTGCCGTATGCCGACTCGATCGCTGACATCGATGCGGTGCTGACGGCGCGCTTGTCCATCGGCGTGATCGAAAACATCGTCGGCAATATTCCCGATGCGTGGCTCGGCGGCGATGCGCCGTTCGATGACGCCGATGCGCATCGAAACGCGTATATCGCGTGGCTGCGGCGGCGCCTCGAAGCGCCGCGCGCGTTTGCACAGGAGGCGATCCGTGCGCGATCACGCCACCTATGATTACGCGGTGATCCGCGTCGTGCCGCGCGTCGAGCGCGCGGAGTTCGTCAATGTCGGCGTGATTCTCTCGTGCCAGGACGATTCGTTCCTCGAGGCGCGCATCGAGATCGACGAGCGCCGTCTGCTGGCGCTCGATCCGCATCTCGATCTCGATGCGGTGCGTCTGCATCTCGCCGCGATCCCGGCGATCTGCGCCGGCGGCGCTGAGGCGGGGCCGATCGGAAAGCTTTCGCGGCGCGAGCGTTTCGATTGGCTTACTGCGCCGCGCAGCACGATGATCCAGACGGCGCCGGTGCATACCGGGCGGTGCACCGATCCGCGTGCGGCACTCGAGCATCTCGTGGCGACGATGGTTCGCGTGCCGCGCGGAAAGTAATTTACCTCTCCCGAAGCGCAGGTGAGGGAAGGCTTCGCTAGCGTGCCCTCACCCTACCCTCTCCCGCGCAGCGGGAGAGGGGAATCACTGCGGCGTGATGGCGAGATTGTCGATCATTATTCGTGGGGCCGTCGGTTGGCCGTCATAGGTCGCATAGAGCTTCAATGCATCGAACGTCGTCGCGGCGACGCTCATCGTCGCTGTTGTCGGATTGTCGCGATCGCCACCGTTCGCGATCGTGATCACGTCGCTCGCAACGACCGTGCCGCCGTCGAGCGCGTCGAGATGAATCTCGATGCCGCCCCAAGGTCCGTTCTCGTAATACGCAACGTCGACGCGCGCTTCGCTTGCGGGCGCGTCGAGCGTCATCGTCACGCGCACGAGCGCGCCGATGGTGAGATTCGGGCCGGTCACGAACGAGGTGCCGAACGTCAGCGTGTTCGGCGTGCTGCCGAAATGCGGGAAATCGTTGTAGAAGATCGTCGAGTCTTCGATGATCAGCTGATTACCGACGTCTCCCGGCGTGAACGTGCTGCCGTCGGGGAATACGCCGCCGATGCCGTTGACGTCGTGATAACCGACGCCGTTGTAGTCGAAGTCGGTGCCGAGGAAACCTTCGGTCAGATCGTCGTAGCGGCTGACCAACGGCTGCGCGCCGTCGAAGCCGTCGGCGAAGATCGCGTCGGGCGGATCGCCGCCGGCGATATCGGCTGGCCGGCTCTCAGACCCGGCCGAAGACGCTGAAATCAAGACGAATGCGATGAAAGTGAAGCGCGCGGGCGCGATAAACCGCTGTGCGGACATGCTGTGTTCCCCCATGAGCAGGCGCGATCCATGCGGCGCCGGCCCACCATGGGCCGGAGCGAGCCTAGAAACCTACAGGATGGACATCGGGCGACATTTAATTTCGATGTAGGGGGCCTTCGCTCGCCCTTTGGTTTTCCTCAAACCGCGGGTGAAGGCCGTGGCGAGACGCGATCCGCGCCGATCCAGACCGCCGTGACGATGCCGACCGCGCACAGCGCCGCGACGTAGTGCGCCGGCGCCAGCGGCTGGTTTTTCAGCATTAGGGTGACGAAGAGCGGCGTCAGACCGCCGAAGATCGCGTAGGCGACGTTGTAGGCGAACGAGATACCGGAAAAACGCACGGCCGCCGGGAACGCACGCACCAGGAGCGTCGGGATCACGCCGACCACGCCGACCGAGAAGCCGGCGATCGCGTAGAGGCCGAATAGCGATTGCGGCGCGCGGCCAAGGCCGATGTAGAGCGCATACGTCGCTGCCAGCAGGATGGCGCAGCCGATCATCAGCACGCGCGCCGCGCCGATGCGGTCGGCGAGCGCGCCGTAGACGATGCAGCCGATCGCAAGGCACAACGTCGCGACGCTGTTCGCCGACAGCGAATCGGCGGCCGGAATCGCGAAGAGTTTCTGGATCAACGTCGGCGTCATCAGGATCACGACGACGATCGCGGCCGTCAGAACCCAGGTCAGCAGCATCGACACCGCGACCTCGCGGCCGTGACCGGCGAGCACGACGCGGAGCGGCAGCCCGCTGACGAGCTGCTGGCGGCGACGCATTTCCTCGAACACCGGCGTTTCCGCCAGCAGCCGGCGCAGGAACACCGCGAGGAAACCGAACACCCCGCCGACGAGGAACGGAATGCGCCATGCGAACGCCTGCACTTCGGCAGGGCTCCAGGTTTTGTTGACGAACGTCGCGATCAGAGAGCCGAGCAGGATGCCGACCGTGAGCCCCGACGTCAGCGTGCCGCACGCGAAGCCGACACGCCGCTCGGGCACGTGCTCGGCAACGAACGTCCACGCGCCCGGCACTTCGCCGCCGACCGCGGCGCCTTGCAGGATGCGCAGCAGCAGAAGCGCGAGCGGCGCCGCGTAGCCGATCGTCGAGTACGTCGGCAGAAGGCCGATCAGGAGCGTCGGGATCGCCATCAGGAATACGCTTAGCGTGAACATGCGCTTGCGTCCGCTGCGATCGCCGAAATGCGCCATCACGATGCCGCCGAGCGGACGCGCAAGATAGCCGGCCGCGAAGAGGCCGAACGCTTGCAGCTGGCGCAGCCAGTCGGGCGTATCAGGCGGGAAGAACAATTGCCCGATCACGGCCGTGAAGAACACGAAGATGATGAAGTCGTAGAACTCGAGCGCGCCGCCGAGCGCGGCGAGGGTGAGCGTGCGCGCGTCCGCTCGCGTGAGCGCACGTGCGCTCGTTGCAGCTGCCGTGTTCAATGTCGCCTCGGAACGTCGCTGACTGGGCGCATCCTTATGAACCGCCGTCCGCGAGGCGTCAAGATGCGTCAGTTGGCGTCGAAACCGTGCAGGAAGATCGCGTTGGGGGCGAGCTCGTACGCGCCGACATCGTAGGCCCCGCCTTGCGGGCGCGAGAGGCCCGTGAGGTCGGTCGGCACGTCCGCGAGGGTCGTGCCGGTGTTGACGGCGGGGCTCGACGCCGAGAGATGGTAGTCGTTGCTGCCCGCGTTCACGAAGAGCTGTGCCGGCGTGGCGACGAACGAATGCGCGTCCTGCCCCGTTTGCTGGCGCCATTGCGCGAGCGTCAGGATCGAATCGCCGCTGTTGGTCGTAAAGCGATTCATGACCGAGTTGTAATCGCTCGTCATGCCCGACAGCGAATCCGCGCTGATATCGATGACGCCGCGGGACGAACCCAGGTTGTAGAGGATGTTGTTGCGCAACGTCGTGTTGCGCGCGCCATCCTGGATGTTGAGCGCCCAGCGGCCGTTCGAGGCGACGATCACGGTGTTGTTCAAAACGCGATTGCCGGTCGAAGGTCCGCCGCCGTCGATCTGATACAGCGAGATGCCGCTTGCGTGATTGTCGTAGAGGAGGTTGTTGCGGATCAGCGAATTCTGCAGGCCATCGCAGTTGATGCCCGAGCCGCCGGTCGCGCCGTTGGCGTGGACGATGTTCGCCTCGACGAGCGCGTTGCTGATGATGCCGTCGCCGCCTTCGGAGATGTCGCCGTTCATGTGGATGCCGTTGCCGCTGTTGCCCCAGACGAAGTTGCGGCGGATCACGGGCCGATCACCGCTGTTGCTGACATAGATGCCGTGCTGCTGCACGCTGCGCGACGTGACGTTGTGATCGATCAGGAGATCGTCGCAGAAGCCGGTGATGATGCCCCAGTAGCCGTTCTGATCCATGCGGTTGTCTCGGATCGTCACGTGCTGGCAGGTAACCGCGCGGATGCCCGCGCGCGTGCGGCCGTTCACCGTGAAGCCCTTCACGGTCATGTACGAGGCGCCTTCGAGATTGATGCCGTCGGGCGTCACGGGATTGTCGGCGGTGATCGACGGCGTCTCGCCGGAATACGCTTCGAGCACGATCGGATGCGCGGCGGTGCCCGGCGTCTCGAAATTCGCGCCCGCATAGTTTCCGCCGCGCACGCGGATCGTATCGCCTGGAGCCACGCGATCGGCCGCGTGCTGCAGCGTCTTCCACGGTTGGCTCAACGTGCCGGCATTGCCGTCGTTGCCGTTTGTCGCGACGTAGTACGTCGCAGCGTGCGTGGCTGAGGCTGCGAAAACGAAAAGGAAAACAGCGCCGAGGCGCGGAACGGCAGACAGCATCGATGGACTCCAGCTTTACGGCAAAGCCGGATCATCGCGCCTCGAGCGTTAGAGATTTGTGCGCTAGAGCGCGCCCGCGAGGTCCTTGCCGATGCTCGCCGGCGCATCGTTCGGCGCATAACGCTTGACGACCTCGCCGTTCTTGTCGACCAGGAATTTCGTGAAATTCCACTTGATCGCCTCGCTGCCGAGCAATCCCTTCGCTTCGTGCTTGAGATATTTGTAGAGCGGATGCGTATTCGCGCCGTTGACGTCGATCTTCGCGAACAGCGGAAACGTGACATCGTAGTTAAGCGAGCAGAAATTTTTGATCTCGTTTTCGTCACCCGGTTCCTGATGACCAAATTGATCGCAAGGGAAACCGAGCACGACGAGCCCCTGCCCTTTGAACTTGCGATACAGCTCTTCCAGACCCGTGTACTGCGGCGTGAATCCGCATTTCGAGGCGACGTTGACGATCAGCATCGTCTTGCCACGATACGCGCCGAGCTTCTGCTCGTCGCCGTCGATGGTTTTCGCGCTGAAATCGTAGATCGAGGACATGGGACGCTCCGGTTGACGCGCGGAAGTCTAGCGCGATCGGCGCGTGGCGTCCGTCAGCCCCAGATCTCGGCGAAGACACGCGCGAAATTGCCGCCGAGGATCTTCTCGATGCGCGCATCGGAGTGGCCGCGCGCGGAGAGCTTCGCGGCGAGGAGATCGAAACGATCCGGTGCGTTGAGGTCGGGAACGAAGAAGTAGAGCCCTTCCGGCTTGCGGCCTTCGCCGAAGTAGCCCTGCGCGGCCGTGTCCTTCATCACTTCGAGATTCTGCTTTTCGAAGTCCGGCGTGCGCTCGGTCGCGGCGATCGCGCCGTCGGTGCCGATGCCGACGTGATCCTCGCCGCAGACATCGATCGCATGTTCGATGTGCCGGATCACGTCGATCGCCATCGGCATGCCTTCGCGTGTCAGATACGGCCAAAACATGATGCCGACGACGCCGCCGCGATCAGCCATGAGCTTGAGCTCGGCATCGCCGACGAGCCTCGGCAGATCCGAGAGCGCGCGACAGCCGCTGTGGCTGATCACGACCGGCGCCTTCGAAGCCTCGATGCCTTCCTTCATCGTGCTCTGCGATCCGTGTGCGACGTCGACGACGAGGCGCTCGGCGTTGAGCCGCTCGACAAGCGCGCGGCCTAGCACGCTCAAGCCTGCGTTACCGGGCTCGGTCGATCCATCGCCGTAGAGATTGCGCGGATTGTGCGTCAGCTCGACGACGCGGATACCGAGCTTGCGGAATGTCGCCACATGATCGAGGTCGTAGCCGATCGGCTCGGCGCCTTGAAACCGGAAGATGAGGCCGAGCTTGCCTTCGCGCTTCGCGCGCGCAAGATCCGCGCTCGTCTCGACGATCAGAAACGCATCGGGATGCGCTTCGGCGCGCGCGCGACAGCGCATCAGATCGTCGACGGCTTCCTGAAAGCCGGCGCGCGTGCTCGTCACTTGGAACAGAATCGCGGTGAGGCCGGAGGCGCGCGCGACGGCGATATCGCGCTCAATCGTTTTCGCATCGACGTCTTCGCGCAGTAAATCGAGACCGGCCTCGCCGTCGATCGCGATCGCATTGCGATAGCGCGGCCAGTGCGATTCGGTTTCCGCCGCGCGCACGCGCAGCATCGGCGCGAGCGCTGCGAGCATCGTGGCTTGCAGGAATGCGCGGCGCGGCGTCATGGCATTCAACCCCAGACTTCGGTGAAGACGCGTGCGAAATTGCCGCCGAGGACCTTCGCGATGCGCGCATCGGAATGGCCGCGCGCCGACAACATCGTCGCGAGCACTTCGAAGCGGTTTGCCATGTTGAGATCGGGAATGAACGTGTAGAGATCGTCGGGGCGGCTCTTGTCGAAGATGCCGTCTTCCTTCGCGCCCTTGACCCACTCGCGGTTTTCTTTCTCGAAATCGGGCGTGATCTCGACGGCCGGCACCTGGCTGTCGGTGCCGATGCCGACGTGATCCTCGCCACAGACATTGATCATGTGCTCGATATGGCGGATCACATCGATCGCCATCGGCTGCGTGTCGGTGCGAAGGTACGGCCAGAAAATGACGCCGGCGACACCGCCCTTGTCGGCCATCGCGCGCAGGTTCGCATCGCTCGTGCAGCGCGGCAGATCCGAGAGCGCACGCGCGCCGGTATGACTGATGAGCGGCGGCGCCTTCGTCGCTTTGATGCCATCGGCGATCGTCTGCGGCGCGCCGTGCGCGAGATCGACAACGATCTTCTCCGCGTTGAGCCGCTCGACCACCTGATAGCCGAACGTGCTGAGCCCGGCCTGGCTCGGCTCGGTGCAGCCGTCGCCGACGAGATTGCGCCGGTTGTGCGTCAGCTGGATCACGCGCACGCCAAGCTCGCGGTACATCGTGATGCGGTCGGCGTCCTCGCCGAGCGGCTCGGCGCCTTGAAAACGGAAGATGAGACCGAGGCGGCGCTCGCGCTTCGCACGCTTCAAGTCATCCGCGGTCTGGATCAACATGAACGTGTCCGCATGCTTCTCGATCCTGCCGCGCGTCTTGGCGATGTTGTCCTTGACGCGCTGCATTGCCGCGTCGTCCATCCAGAAACGGCCGTTCGGCGCGACGCTGAAAAGAACGCCCGTGAGGCCCGACGCGCGCGCCGCTTCGATGTCTTTGGCGACCGACGGATCGTCATCCTCGACATAAAGCAGGTTGAAGCCGCCTTCGCCATCGATCGCGATCGTGTCGCGGTATGGACGCCAGTGCGGCGAAGCGGTCTTCGCCGCGGCGTCACGCACAAAGCCACTCGCAAGGCTCGCGGCGGCGAGCGAGGACATCGCCAGGAAATCGCGCCGGTTCGGCATCGGTGCTCCCCTTCGTTTTATCCACTCTAACGTACGTCTCTCTTCGTGGACAAGCTCGGCCCACGCTCGGAGCGACGCCTGAAGATCAGCGACCTACGAAATTCCTGCGGCGAGAGGCCGGATATACCGCAACGATGACTTCTGGCCTATGTGCACGCGCAGCCAATGGCTACTCTCGGCGCACGCCTATCGACGGAGTCGCCGATGAAAGCCGCACCGCTCGCCGTGAGTCTTCTGATCGCCTGTTCGTCTTGCGCGTTTGCCGCCGAGCCGGTCAAGCGCATCGAAGCCGGCAATCGCATCACAGAGAATGTTCCCGACGTTCCGACGTCGCTCACCGATCAGCTGCAGCGCTACGCAAACACGCGCGGCGCGGCGCCGGGCGGCTGGCTTGCCGATGGCTCGGGCATGCTGATCACGACGCGCTTCGGCAACACCGCGCAAGTGCATCGCGTGAAGATGCCGGGCGGCGCGCGCGAGCAGCTGACGTTTTACGACGAGCCGATCGCGAGCCTCGCCGCGAATCCGAAGAAGGCCGGTTTCGTGTTCGGCAAGGACATCGGCGGCTCGGAATTCTGGCAGCTCTACTGGTTCGATCTTGCGACGCGCGAGGTCAAGCTCCTGACCGATGGCAAATCGCGCAACGACAGTCCCGTGTGGTCGCACGACGGCACGAAGCTCGCGTACAACAGCACCGAACGCAACGGCACCGACACCGACGTGTGGGTGCTCGATCTTACAAGCGGCGAGCGCCACGCGGTCGTCACCGAAGGTGGTGCCTGGGAACCGACCGATTTTTCGTCGGATGGCACCGAGCTATTGGTGCAGAAAGGTGTGTCGATCAATGAGGTGTATCCCGGCGTCGTCAAGCTCGATACGAAGAAGCTCACGATGTTTCCGGTCGACGGCGGCAAGGCCGCATTCGGCGCTTTCCGCTTCGCGCCGGACGGCAAGGGCGCGTACTACACGTCGGATGAAGGCAGCGAATTCCTGACGCTGCGCTTCCATGATCTGAAGACGAACAAAGTCACCGATCTCAGCAAGAAGATCCCGTGGGACGTCGAGGAGTTCGCGCTCTCGGACGACGGCGCGCAACTTGCGTTTGTGACCAACGAGGACGGTTTCGGCACGCTGCATCTGATCGATACCGCAACGCGCAGCGAACGCCCGGTGCCGGTGGTACCGCGCGGCGTGATCGGCGGTCTCGAGTTCAGCCACGACGGCAAGCAGCTCGGCTTCGCGGTGAACTCTGCTGTGTCACCGAGCGACGTGTATGCGATCGATCTTGCCGCGAACACAATCGCGCGCTGGACCGAGAGTGAAGTCGGCGGGCTCGATTCAAGCAAATTCGTCGCACCGACGCTCGTGCACTTTCCGAGCAAGGCGAGCGGCGGCAAGCCGATGTCGATTCCGGCGTTCTATTACCAGCCGAAGACGCCGGGCCCGCATCCGGTCGTGATCAATATCCACGGCGGACCGGAGTCGCAATCGCGGCCGGTGTTCAGCGGCGACACGCAGTTCCTCGTCGATCAGCTCGGCATCGCCGTGCTGGTGCCGAACGTGCGCGGATCATCCGGCTACGGCAAGTCGTATCTCAAGCTCGACAACGGCTTCAAGCGCGAGGATTCGGTGAAGGATATCGGCGCGCTGCTCGACTGGATCGGGACGCAACCCGAGCTCGATGCGAAACGCGTCGCTGTCTACGGAGGCTCGTACGGCGGCTACATGGTGCTGGCGTCGATGACGCATTACAACGATCGCCTGCGCGCCGGTGTCGATATCGTCGGTGTGTCGAACTTCGTTACGTTCCTCAACAATACGGAAAGCTATCGGCGTGACCTGCGCCGCGTCGAATACGGCGACGAGCGCAATCCGAAGATGCACGCGTTCCTCGAAAAGATCTCGCCGACGACGAACGCGAAGAACATCACGATTCCGCTGTATGTCTCGGCGGGCGCGAACGATCCGCGCGTGCCGGCGTCGGAAGGCCAGCAGATGGCGAATACGGTGCGCGGCAATGGCGGCGACGTGTGGTTCCTCGAATTCAAGGACGAGGGACACGGCTGGCGGAAGAAGCCGAACGTCGACTATTTCCGCGCGACGGTGATGATGTTCTGGAAGAAGTATTTGCTCGGCGAATCGTGATCGTTGAAGATATTCTGCAACGAGCCCATTTGCAGGTGGCCGCGGAGCGCGACACGTTCGTCAAGTTTGAGCCAACGGTGAAGTAGTTGCGGTTGACGTAAGGCATCGCATCGTCGGGCGCGCCTACAAGAGCAACTTGTGGCAAATCGCAAGCCCGAGAGTTAGGTCACCACAGCAACTAACATTATGTCATTTGCTTTTTATTTCTCCTGGTAGAGTTGCGATAAAAATAGCTTTAACCTTTTTATATGGTTTGAAGCCTCGTACTCCGCTAACGAGTATATCTGCGCGACCAGAATCCGAGCTCTTGAGCCTTACGTCAAAATCAGTTACCTCCTCGCCTTCGGCGAATGGGGATTTTAGCTCCTTGCTGGCAACCACCTTATCGTCCTCATTGGGGTTGTTCGAATGCGCAACCCATTCGACAAAGCAGCGGAACCATATGTGCTGAAAGCCCTCTTCAACCACAACAACCCGATAAATTCCGGACTGATCCTTTTGCTCCCAGTAGCCACCGGAGATCACAGTACGAACAGCAGTCGGCACAGCGGGCTTGTCACCAGCCGAGACAGATACGAGGAGTGCGCCGATGATGGCGATTTCTTTAAGCATAAGATCTGCCCCGCAAGACACGCAGCATGGTGGACGACAAGAAATTCTATCCAACCTTCTGGAAGATCAATCCGCCTGGTTGAGGAACAGGCGGCATCAGATAATGATCGATTAACAAGAACGCGAACAGCGCCATCAGATACACGATCGAATAGTTGAACACGCGCATCGCGAAGAACTCGTCGGGCGGATTCAAGAGGCGAATCGCGTAGTAGAGAAATCCTGCGCCGAGCACCAGCGCGCCGCCTAGATAGAACAAGCCGCTCATGCCTGTGAGATACGGCAGCACCGTGATCACGAGCAAGAGGATCGTGTAGAACAGCACGTGCCAGCGCGTGTAGGTGACGCCGTGCGTGACCGGCAGCATCGGCACCTGCGCACGCGAATAGTCATCGCGTCGGAAAATCGCGAGCGCCCAGAAATGCGGCGGTGTCCAGACGAAGATGATGAGGAAGAGGAGCAGCGCGTACGGATGCACGCTGCCGGTGACCGCGACCCAGCCGAGCACCGGCGGCGCCGCGCCGGCCGCGCCGCCAATCACGATGTTCTGCGGAGTCGCGCGCTTCAAGTACGCGGTGTAGACGATCGCGTAGCCGATCAACGACGCGAACGTCAACGCGGCGGTCAGCGGATTGACGAACGCGATCAGGATCGCCATCGATAGCGCGCCGAGGATCACCGCGAACGCGAGCACTTGCGAAGGTTTCAGCGTGCCGGTCGCGAGCGGACGTTGCGAGGTACGCGCCATCACGCGGTCGATGCGCTGATCGATCAGATGATTGATCGCAGCGGCGGACGCGGCCGCGAGCCAGATGCCGATCGTGCCGGCGATCAAGGGTCGCAGCGGCACCATGCCCGGCACCGCGAGAAACATGCCGATCACAGCGGTGAATACGATCAGCGCGACGACGCGGGGCTTGGTGAGCTCGAGGTATTGGCTGGCGATGGAAGGCATTACCGTCGTCATAGATGCGAAGAGTACCCCCTCTCCCGCTTGCGGGAGAGGGTTGGGGTGAGGGCAATCTAGCGACAACCTCTCACAAGCGGCCCTCACCCTACTCTCTCCCGCACGCGGGAAAGGGGAAAAGCTAAGCGCGTCGCGTGTGAACGAGCAACGCGATCAGCGTCAGCAGCAACAGCGCCGCGACGCCGTTATGCGCCGTCGCCACCGGCAACGGCAATCCAAGCTTGACGTTACCGATACCGAGCGCGACCTGCAGCAACAGCAACGCGCCGAGTGCGATTCCAAGCCCACGCAAACCCGCGCGCGCAACGCGGTGCGCAAGCCATGCGAGATAGCAGAACACGACCAGCGCCCCGACCCGATGCGCAATCTGAATCGCCGCACGCGCGGGCGCATCGAGCACGCCGCCTTCGTAATTCACGCCGATGCCGCGCCAGAGCACGAAGCCTTCCTTGAAATCGGTCGGCGGCCACCACTGGCCTTGGCATTGCGGGAAATCGAAGCCGCAAGCGAGCGCCGCGTAGTTCGCGCTGGTCCAGCCGCCGAGCGCAATCTGGCATGCGAGCAGCACGAGGCCGACGATGACGAATGGCTTCAGTTGCGGTTGCGCTGCGGTCTCGCGCGTCGCGAGCGAGAGCGCGACATACGCGAGCAGCGAGAACAACAGAAGCCCGCCGAGCAGATGCCCCATCACGACGATCGGCTTCAAGAGCAGGGTCACCGTCCACATGCCGAGCATCGCCTGGAACACGACGACCGCAAGCGCGACGACCGCAACGCGCCACGGCACCGGGCGATCGAGCCGGAACGATGCAAAGAGCGGCAGCGCGATCGCAACCGCGGACAGCGTTGCCGACGGCACGTACGCTTGCTTGATGTAAAGAGCGACACCAACGGCCGCCGCGACCGACGCTGCGATGATCGTCGCGAGCCACACGCGCCGCTGCCACGCTGCCGCGAGTGCGAGTACCAGCACGAGCACGCCGAGCGTGCCGGCGAGCATGCGATGCACCTGCTCGCGCCAGGCTTTGTGCGTTTCGAACGGCCGATCCGGGAATGCGGCGTTCGCTTTTGCGATGTCCTGCTCGTGGCCAGGCCAGGACGCCTTGCCGTAGCAGGTCGGCCAGTCCGGACACGAAAGACCCGCGTCCGACAGGCGCACGAACGCGCCGAACACGATCACGAAGAACGCGAACACGGTCGCGAACGCGGCGATGCGCGCGTGCGTGACGAGACGCGCAATGCCCGACACAACGCTCATCCTTTGATCAGCTTCGCAAGATCCTTGCGCAGAAGACTGCCGTTGTAACCGGCCGGATAGTGCAGGATCAGAAAGCCGTGCGGATCGACGAGCGCGGCGGAAACATCGTCGGACGCAGTCGGACGCAGGCTTACCACGCGCTCGTCCGCGTCGCGCGCGGCGAGCACGGGCTTCATCGCGGCGAGCGCATCGGCCGGAATCGTATCGTCGAGCACGACGACGCGCACGCGATACGCGTTCTGGTTCAGCGTCAGGCGCGCGCGGCGAAGCTCATCGATGCGATCGAGACATTTCTTCGCGCAGCCGGGGCCGGTCAGCGCGAACAACGTCCACGACCAATCCTCGTCCTTCCACTTGAGCGGCGTGCCGTCGGCGAGCACGAAGCGCGCGGCGGTCAGATCCTGCGGCGGCTCCATCATCGTTCCGTAGTTGCGCGTGCCGGCCGGGCGCCAGCCTGCGGCGTTGAGCAAGTACGCCGTGATCACCGGCGCTGCGAACAGCAGGATAATGAGGATCAAGCCAACGCGTTTTCGATTGTCGGGAGTCATGTCGATGTGTCTTTGCGCCAATGCAGGCCGACGAAAACCACGAGCACCACGCCGGCGAGCGTGAACCAAGTAAACGCATAGCCGCGATGGCGTTCGGGCGGAAACACGTCCGGCCGCCATTCGCGCACGAAGCCGCTGCCTTGCTCGGGCGCGAGCAGCAGTATTTTCGCATCGAGCCGGCGGCCTAAGTCTTCGCTGACTTCGCCAAGATCGAGATAAATCGACTGCTTCGGCCAGGTTTTCTGCCGTGGCAGCGCGTTGCCGCCAAGGTGCAGGCCCGATCCCGGCGGCGGCGCATACAGCGCCAGTACCTGCTGATCGCCCGACGGCGGCGCCGGAACCACCGGCCGCGCACCACGCTCGTCGCGCGCGATGAAGCCGCGGTTGACCAGGAGCGGCGTGCTGCCGTCGGCGGGCTCGAACACGGCAAACGCGACGCTGCCGACCTTGCCGCCGCGCGCCTGATCGTCGAGCACGTAACTGTGCTCGGGGTCGTAGCGGCCGCGCACGCTGACCAGCGGATAGCGCACCGGCGCTTCGATGCGCCGCGCTTCGGCGAGCGTCACCGGCGTCTGCGCACCGGCGCCGGCGAACGCGGCAAACAGCGCTTCCTTCTCGACCGCGCGATGGAGCTGCCAGCGGCCTAACGTGGCGAACGCTGCGAGGCCGATGAGCGTCAGCAGCACCGCGACGATACTTGGCCGATGCCAGCGTCTAGCCACCGGCGCGGACCCGAAGGTCTATAATCCACAACGCCGCAGATGGCCGCCTTACGCTGGAACGACGCGCAATGCTCACCACGATCCTCATCCTCGTCCTCTTCGCGGCGATCATCTACAACCTCGGCGCCGGCCTTTATTTCATGATGACCGACAAGGGCCAGACCGATCGCACGGTCAAGGCGCTGACGCGCCGCATCGGGCTCTCCGTGCTTCTGATCATTCTCGTGATCATCGGCATCTGGGCCGGATTGATCCGGCCGCACGGGATCGGGCAGTAGCGTTTTCGTCATCCCGGCGAAGGCCGGGATCCAGCTCTTGGAAAGCAAAACTGGATCCCGCCCTTCGCCGGGATGACGACGTGTTCTCAGAGCACGTAGACGAACATGAAAAGTCCGAGCCACACCACGTCGACGAAGTGCCAATACCAAGCCACCGCTTCGAACGCGAAGTGGTGATCCTTGGTGAAGTGGCCTTTCGCGCAGCGGAACCAGATCACCGTCAGCATGATCGCGCCGAGCGTGACGTGGAGGCCGTGGAAGCCGGTCAGCATGAAGAACGTGGAGCCGTAGACGCCGCTGCCGAGCGTCAGGTTCAGATGCGTGTACGCCTCGATGTATTCGTGCGCCTGGAAGCTCAAGAAGACCGCGCCGAGGATCACGGTGAACGCGAGCCAGATCAGCAATTGCTTGCGGTTGCCGGCGCGGAGCGCATGGTGCGCGATCGTGATCGTGACGCCTGACGAAAGCAGCAGCAGCGTGTTGAGGAGCGGAATGTCCCACGGTGCCATCGTCTGGAACGCGCCGCCGACGTCGCCCGGGCCGTTGGTCGGCCACGCGGGCGAGAAGTTCGGCCAGAGGAAATAGTTGGTCAGCGCGCCGTGGCCTTCGCCGCCGAGCCACGGCACCGAGAGCGCGCGCGCGTAGAAGAGCGCACCGAAGAACGCTGCGAAGAACATCACCTCGGAGAAGATGAACCACATCATTCCCATGCGGAACGAGGTGTCCACCTGCTTGTTGTAGAGGCCCTTCATCGATTCGCGGATCACGGTGCCGAACCAGCCGAACATCATGAAGAGCAGCAGCGCGATGCCGATCACCATGATGATCTTGCCGATGCCGTCGGCACCGTCGAGCCAGAGGCCGGCGCCGCCGACCGTGCCGAGGAGGCCGAACGAGCCGATGATCGGCCAGTGGCTGCCGTGCGGGACGTAGTAGGAACCTTGGGTCTGGGCCATTTCGATGATCCTGGTGAAGGTCAGCCCGCGGGCAGCGGCGAACCGGTGGTTGCGACGCGCTCGGTCGCCACGGTGTTTTCGTAGAACGTGTACGACAGCGTCAATTCGGTCACGTCTTTGGGCAGCCGCGGATCGACGACGAAGCGCACGGGCATGCGCCGCGATTCGCCGGCCTTGAGGAGCTGCTCGGTGAAGCAGAAGCATTCGGTTTTGTTGAAGTAGAGCGACGCCGTGCTCGGCGCGACGCTCGGCACCGCGTTGCCGACGATCGCCTCTTCGGCATGATTTGTCGCGTCGAACCACACTTCCGTCAGCTTGCCCGGATGCACTTCAACGCTCGGCGCTTCGGGCGTAAACGCCCACGGCAGCTTCGAATTGACGCTGGCGACGAACTGAATCTTGATCGTGCGGCTCGGATCCTCGACGAACATGGCCGTCTTGTCCGCGCTCGCCGCGCCTTGCGCAAGCTTGATGCCGAACACGTGCTCGCAGGCGATGCGGTAAATCGGCACCATCGCAAAGCCGAACAGAAACGCCGCCGCGCAGACGACCAGCGCCGCCTTCAGCACGCCGCGATTGCGCTGGCCGTCCTGTGCGCTCATTTGTGGATCACCACTTCGATGATCGAGAGCGCAAAGAGGAACACCGCAACCGCGCCGATGATCAACGCCGTGCGCCGCGCGTTGGCGCGGCGGCGGTTGAAATCATTGGGGGCGGCAGGCGCTCTCATGCTCGGACGGCGACTCAGTGCGTAACATCACCGTGGGCCAACGACATATTGTCGATCACCGGCGGCGTCGTAAAGCTGTGATACGGCGCCGGCGAGGGCAACGTCCACTCGAGGCCGCGCGCGCCTTCCCAGACTCGCGAGGTCGCTTTCACCTTCGAGTAGTAGACGCAATGGATGATCACGCCGACGAAGATCAGCTGGCTCGCGCCGAAGAGGAAGCCACCGATCGACGAGATCATGTTGAAGTCGGCGAACGCGACGTTGTAATCCGGAATACGGCGCGGCATGCCGGCAAGGCCGAGGAAGTGCTGCGGGAAGAACAGCACGTTCACCCACACCACGCTGTTCCAGAAATGGATCTTGCCCCACTTCTCCGAATACATGTTGCCGGACCACTTCGGAATCCAGTAGTACACCGCGCCCATGATCGCGAAGATCGCGCCGGTGACGAGCACGTAGTGGAAGTGCGCGACGACGAAGTACGTGTCCTGATACTGGAAGTCGGCCGGCACCATCGCGAGCATCACGCCCGAGAAGCCACCGATCGTGAACAGGATGACGAACGCGATCGCGAACAGCATCGGCGTCTCGAACGTCATCGAGCCCTTCCACATCGTGGTGACCCAGTTGAACACCTTCACGCCGGTCGGCACCGCGATCAGCATCGTCGCGTACATGAAGAAGAGCTCGCCGCCGAGCGGCATGCCGACGGTGAACATGTGGTGCGCCCAGACGATGAACGAGAGGAACGCGATCGACGCGATCGCGTAGACCATCGCCTGGTAACCGAAGAGCGGCTTGCGTGCAAAGGTCGGGATGATCTCCGACACGATGCCGAACGCCGGCAGAATCATGATGTAGACCTCGGGATGCCCGAAGAACCAGAAGATGTGCTGGAACATCACCGGATCGCCGCCACCGGCCGCGTTGAAGAAGCTCGTGCCGAAGAACTTGTCCGTCAGCAGCATCGTCACCGCGCCCGCGAGCACCGGCATCACCGCGATCAGAAGGAACGCCGTGATCAGCCAGCTCCACACGAACACCGGCATCTTCAATAGATCCACGCCCGGCGCGCGCATGTTGAGGATCGTCGCGATGATGTTGATCGCGCCCATGATCGACGAGATACCCATCAGGTGAATCGAGAAGATCATGAACGCGACGTTCATGCCGCCTTCGATCGCGAGCGGCGGATACATCGTCCAGCCGCCCTGCGGGCCGCCGCCCGGCATGAAGATCTCGGAGATCAGAAGGAAGAACGCGAACGGCAGGATCCAGAACGACCAGTTGTTCATGCGCGGCAGCGCCATGTCCGGCGCGCCGATCATCATCGGCACCAGCCAGTTGGCGAGTCCCACGAACGCGGGCATGACCGCGCCGAAGATCATGATCAGCGCGTGCATCGTGGTCATTTCGTTGAAGAACTCCGGCTGCACGAGCTGCATGCCCGGCTCGAAGAGCTCTGCGCGGATGATCATCGCCATCGAGCCGCCGATCAGGAACATCGTCAGCGAGAAGACGAGATACAGCGTGCCGATGTCCTTGTGGTTCGTCGTGAACAGCCAGCGATGCAGAAAGCCGTGCGGCTTGTCATCGTGGTGATCGTGCGCGTCGTGGATGGCGGGATTGGCTGCGGCCATGGCCTGGAACCTCGAATACGGTAAGTGTTGCGATCAGCCCTGCGGCGGTTCTGCAGACGCGCTCGGCGCTGCGGTCTGCGCGGTCGAAGCCGCCTTGCTCACGCCCTCGGCAGCCTGCTCGGCGGCAAGCCACTGATCGAATTCGGCCTTCGGCACCGCCTTCACCACGATCGGCATGAAGCCGTGATCCTTGCCGCACAGCTCCGCGCACTGGCCGCGGTAGACGCCGGGCTTGGGAATCTCGGTCCAGGTGGTGTTGATGATTCCGGGGATCGCATCCTGCTTCCAGCCGAGCATCGGCACCCACCACGCGTGGATCACATCGTCGGCGGTGATGACGAAACGGATCTTGACGCCCACCGGCAGAACCAGCGGCTTGTCGACGTTGAGGAGATAGCTCTCGTAGCCGCCGTCCTTGACCGCCTTGGGATCGAGGCCCGAGCCGAGCTGGCGCGTGCGGTTGGATTCGCTGTCCAGCGTGGAGATGAAGTTGACGCCGGTGTTCTTCTTGTCGACGTCGACGTATTCGTAGCGCCACTTCCACTGATAGCCGGTGACCTTGATCGTCATGTCGGCGTTTTCGGTGTTCGCCATGTCGACCAGAAGCTTGGTCGCCGGCCACGCCATCACGACGAGGATCAGAACCGGTGCGACCGTCCAGATCGTTTCGAGCTTGGTGGAATGGCTCCATTGCTCGGCGACCGCGCCCTTCGATTTCCGAAAGCGCACCATCGCCACGATCATCGCGCCGAACACCACGACGCCGATGGCGACGCAGACCCAGAACGCCAGCATGTGCAGGCTGTACACGCGCTCGGAGATCGAGGTGACGCCCGGCGTCATGTTGAGCTGCCACGGCTCGGGATTGGCCCAGGCCACACCGCTCGCCAGCAGCGCGAAGACCGCGAGCGCGCGGCGGACGTGCGAAACCCCAAATGGAATCATTGCGTCACCTTAATCGGCTATCGGTTCCGGCCTGTCGGCTGTCTGGAAAACGCCGCTCGCGGACACGATATCCCGCCGCTTAGAAGCCGGGATGACGGGTCCGCCACAAACCCTGTACCGATATGGAGAAAAACGGTAAGCGAAGCTTGAGAATGATAGAGGACGCGCGCGGATACGGGCAAGGACGAGGCTGGCGCGCGCAGGCGCGTGGCGGGCGTGTCCGGCTGTGACATTACGCCGCAGAGCGTCTGCCACGCCTCCCATTCCGTCGTCCCGGCGAAAGCCGGGACCCATTTTGATTTTGGGCCAGAGCAAAATGGGTCCCGGCTTTCGCCGGGACGACGGAACGGAGCCTTGGCCCGCTCCGGGCCGCTCACTAAACTACGCCGCCTCGGCGCACCGGCCGGCAGCAGCCGATTCCCTTCCCTCGCGAGACCGCGCACTTGAGCGACATCCTCACCTCTGAGCTGCCCACGGCCGTCGAACCGGCGCGAGCGCGCATCACCGCCGCCTGGTCGCGCGACGAAACCGAAGCCGTCGACGATTTGTTGAGTCAGGCGACGCTTCCGCCCGCCGAGCGCGAGCTCGTCCTCGCGCGCGCGTCCGAGCTCGTCGCGCGCGTACGCGCCCGCGCGGATCAACAATCGGCCGTCGAATCGTTCATGCGCCAGTACGACCTTTCGAGCGAGGAAGGCGTCTTGCTGATGTGCGTCGCCGAAGCGCTGCTCCGGATTCCGGACACCGCCACCGCCGACAAGCTGATCCGCGACAAGCTCGGCGAAGCCGACTGGAAGAAGCACCTTGGCACCAGCGACTCCGTCTTCGTCAACGCCTCGACCTGGGGCCTGATGCTGACCGGCCAGCTCGTCAACCTCGCCGAAGACACGCGCCGCGACTTCACCGGCGCGTTCAAGCGCCTGGTCGGCCGCGCGGGCGAGCCCGTGATCCGCCTCGCCGTGCGTCAGGCGATGCGCATCATGGGTCATCAATTCGTCATGGGCCGCACGATCAAAGAGGCCCTCGACCGCGCCGACGAGAAAGAAAACGCGGTGTATCGCTATTCGTACGACATGCTCGGCGAAGCGGCGCTGACACAACCGGATGCCGAGCGTTATTACAAAGCCTACGCCGACGCGATCAACGCACTCGGCAACCGCAGCGCCGCCGCCAAGCAGCGCGAAAAGGATGTGCTCGACGCGCCGTCGATCTCCGTGAAACTTTCCGCGCTGCATCCGCGCTACGAAGTCGCCAAGCGCGAACGCGTGCACGCGGAGCTGACGCCGAAAATCCTCGCGCTTGCGCAGCTTGCGAAGAAGAACGGCATCGGCATGACGGTCGACGCCGAAGAAGCCGATCGGCTGGAGCTGTCGCTCGACATCATCGGCGCCGTTTTCGCCGACGCGTCGCTCGAAGGCTGGAACGGCTTCGGCCTCGCCGTGCAGGCGTATCAGAAGCGCGCCCCGTTCGTCATCGACTGGCTCGCCGAAACCGCGCGCAAAGCGAATCGCCGCTGGTGCGTGCGCCTCGTCAAAGGCGCGTACTGGGATTCGGAGATCAAGCGCGCGCAGGAGCTCGGCCTTCCGGGTTATCCGGTTTACACGCGCAAGCCGAACACCGACGTTTCGTATCTCACCTGCGCGCGTCGTTTGTTCGACGCGGGTGCGAATCTGATCTACCCGCAATTTGCAACGCACAACGCACACACGATCGCCGCGATTCATCATCTCGCACAGGGACGTCCGTTCGAGTTCCAGCGCCTGCACGGCATGGGCGGCGATCTTTACGCCGAAGTGATCGGCCCGCACAATTTGAACGTGCCGTGCCGCGTCTACGCGCCGGTCGGCTCGCATGAAGATTTGCTGCCGTATCTCGTGCGCCGCCTGCTCGAAAACGGCGCGAACACCTCGTTCGTCAATCGCATCGTCGACGAAGATGTTTCGATCCGCGATCTCGTCGCCGATCCCGCCGAGATCGTGCGCGCATTTCCCTCCAAGCCGCATCCGCGCATCCCGTTGCCGATCGGCCTCTACGGCGACAATTCTGCGCTCGCGCAGAATTCAAACTCTGTACTCAGGAAGAATTCCATGGGCGTGAATCTTGCGAACGACAATGCGCTGCGCGAACTGGCCGAAGCGGTCAACGCGCATAAAGGTCCGTGGAAAGCCGAGCCGCTCGTGCCCGGTGCGACCAACGCCGGCGACGTACGCGATGTGACCAATCCCGCCGACCGCCGCCAAGTCATTGGCACCTCGCGTCACGCCGACGCCGCGACGATCGAGAAAGCGCTCGCGAACGCCGTCGCCGCGCAACCATCGTGGGATGCGCTGCCGGCTGCGAGCCGCGCTGCGATTCTCGAACACGCCGCCGACTTGCTCGAACAGCGTCGCGGCGAATTCATCGCGCTTTGCGTGCGCGAAGCCGGCAAGACGATTGCGGCCGCGATCGGCGAAGTGCGCGAAGCGGCAGATCTTCTTCGTTACTACGCTGCGATGGCGCGCAAGCTCTTCGGGCAACCCGAGAATCTTCCCGGCCCGACCGGCGAAACGAATCAATTGTTCCTCCGCGGACGTGGCGTCTTCGTCTGCATCAGCCCATGGAACTTCCCGCTTGCGATCTTCACCGGCCAGCTTGCCGCCGGCATCGCCGCCGGCAACGCCGTCATCGCGAAACCGGCCGACCAGACGACGCTGATCGGCTGCGCCGCCGTCAAGCTGCTGCACGAAGCCGGCGTGCCCGAAGGCGTGCTGCAGTACGTGCCGTGCAAAGGCTCGGTGCTCGGCAAGACGCTGCTGACGCGCGACGAAATCGCCGGCGTCTGCTTCACCGGATCCACCGAAACCGCGTGGACGATCAACCGCACGCTCGCCGCGCGCAACGCGCCGATCGCCGCGCTGATCGCCGAAACCGGCGGCCAGAACGCACTGATTGCGGACTCCTCCGCGCTGCCCGAGCAGCTCGTCAAAGACGTGCTCGCCAGCGCCTTCGACTCCGCCGGCCAGCGCTGCTCCGCCGCGCGCGTGCTCTTCGTGCAAGACGACATCGCCGACAAAGTGATCGCGATGCTCAAAGGCGCGATGGACGAGCTCGTCGTCGGCGACCCCGCGCTGCTCTCGACCGACGTCGGCCCCGTCATCGACGTGCCCTCGTGCCAGAGCCTCGAAGAACACGCCGCGCGCATGGACAAGGAAGCGAAGCTCATCAACATCGCCAAGCTCTCGCCCGGCTCCGAGAACGGCACGTTCTTTTTGCCGCGCGCGTACGAGATTCCATCGATCAAGCTGCTGACGCACGAGGTGTTCGGGCCGGCGCTGCATGTGGTGCGGTGGAAGTCGGATGAGCTGGATGATGTGATCGATGCGATCAACGGGACCGGGTTCGGGCTGACGCTTGGCGTGCACAGTCGGATCGATGGGACGATCGAGCACATTGCGAAGCGGGCGAAGGTAGGCAACACCTACGTCAACCGCAACCAGATTGGTGCGGTGGTGGGTGTGCAGCCGTTTGGTGGGGAGAACCTTTCGGGGACGGGGCCGAAGGCTGGTGGGCCGCATTATTTGTTGCGATTTGCGACCGAGCGCACGCTGACGGTCAACACGACCGCCGCAGGCGGAAATGCGTCGTTGCTGACATTGGGTGACTGAAAGATCTCATTTGGTCCGACCATTCGAGTTGCAATTTTCGCCTCGCGCCTCGTTTGTCTCTTCGATCGCGAGGCGGAATCCAAGCGCCTAAAGGTGGAAGAACGCTTTGAGTCGGTCACAAACGACATCCGGTCTCTTCAACTCGCACTCCCAAATCGTGAGCACGCGCCAATCCCGGCGGCGCAGCAATCGGCGAACCGATTTGTCCCTAGCGGCATTTCCTTGCAGTTTCCTCTCCCAAAACTCGACCCTTGTCTTTGGTATTGAGCCGCGCGGGCACCGATGTCGATGCCAGAAACATCCGTGCACAAAAACGACCACTCGGTGCCGAGGAAATACCAGATCGGGTGTACCCGGAATATCTTTGCAGTGAACGCGGAACCGAAGTCCGAGTCGGTGAGCCAGTGATCGGACCGCTATTTCTGGTTTCGAATTCCGGCTTCGGACTGCCGCCATTGTGCGACTGCGGGCGGCGCGCGAGATGACATCCATGAACTTTCAGCATTTTTTCTTAGATCGGATTTTCGATCTGGCAGTCGAACCTACGACCGCCTTTTTGGTCGTAGCCATTGTTCTTTGATGTCGGCGAGCGACGATCACGTTCGCGAGGGGGCGGGCGTGCGCGGCAACAAACGGCGGAGGAAGCGCGTTCCCGATCATCAAAGCGATAGCTTCCTTCCCATGGGCCACGTCGAATCGATAGCGCTTCGGGAATCCCTGCAGAAGCGCAGCTTCCCGTAGCGTAATAGTTCGATTTTGGGAGGGGTGCAGAAATCGTCCCTTTGATGGATTGATGCACCCGCTTGTTATTGTCGGGGCAGGCTTATCCCAAGCCATTCGTCCGTACACATCGCAGAATCCGTTACTCCGCTTGTGGCACTCAAGTCGATATCGCTTAGGGAGTTCGGAGCGGCTGCCCCCGTTTCTAGGTACAAGCCGAATAATTTCGCGAACTTCGGGAGTGCGGAGTTCCGGAACGCCATGTATCGCGTCGTTGGTCGCTGCGGGTCGCTCCATTCGACCAATTGCATCCCGCACCGTTAGATTCTTTGACGACCTTGGCGCGATGATTGGCGAGTGAATTCTTGACGCTAGAAGAATCAGTCTCTGCCGACGCTGCGGCACGGAGTAGTCTCCGACATTCAACACGCGAGCGGAGAATCTGTAGCCGAGGTTTTCCAGCGATCGAAGCACTTCCTGGAATCGCTCGTCTCTTTCAAGCGACGGTACGTTTTCAAGCATCACCATTTTGGGTCTCAGCAACCGGATCAGGCGAAGAAACTCGAAAACTAGATTGTTGCGGGGATCGTGAACCGCTTGCGGCCCGTTTCGCGTGCGAAGTCGAGAGAAGCCTTGGCACGGCGGGCACCCGGCAAGGAGATCCAGCTGCCCTTTCTTAATCCTGAGATCGCGCAATAACTTGCGCGCGCTTAGCGCCCGGATGTCGCCATAGAGTCTCGTGGCGGGATGATTCAACGCGTATGTTGTTCTTGCCCGCTCATCGATTTCAACCGCCGCTCCCACACGGAATCCTGCTCGCTTAAGTCCTACGGTGAGGCCGCCGCAACCGCTAAAAAGGTCGACAGCCAGTGGTTGGAAAGATGAGGCGCCACGAACAGCCCGCTTGTTGGTGCGCATGGTTGCCCTAGATCGCGAATGCAAAGGCATACGGGCCATCGGGAAAGCGAATCTGCGGCCACCATGCCGAATTCTTTCCAGGTCCGTCTTTGGTTCGAAGGAGGAACAACGCAATCTTGTCTGGCGGGACGCGCTTGTATTCGCCACCCGTTAATACGCCAGCGGTCTCAGGGCGCTCCTTTTCTAGTCCGCGGTTCCGGTCGACGTACACAAACCCGGTCGATATCTTGCGGAGCTTGGCAAACTGCTCAACCGACTCGGCAACTGCAACCGGGTTCCAAATCCTCTCCGATTTTGAGAGATCCGGCATGGTTAGCATTATGAGTGCCTTGATCTCGTCGATAGACATAGAAACCACACTTTCGTTCGCGACGCCTGAAAGCTTGGCGTCGATCTTCGCGGTGTGCGTCTTGGTGCTGTCGTCCCGAAGGACTTGCGCAGGGTTGTAGTTGCTTCCGCCCGAATAGACGCCCAAAGCTCCCGGAAGAAGCACGTTACGTCTAGTAGCACTAAGGCCACTTTCAACGTAGATGCCCCGAAATTCTTCCGACGGCATGCGCTCGATTAGCTCTCGCAAGCCGCGCTCCATCTTGTTGATCGCTCTGAAGACGGTATGCAATTCCACGGGGAGGAACAATCTCAGCAAGCCTATGTCCTTCCTACGGTACCCATACATACGCGCGTGCTGAAGCACGGTGTCTGCCTGTGGCTTCTTAGGATTTCTACCGTAGTAGCTCACGAGCAGATTCTTGATCGTGACACCGCGGCCGAGCTTATTCCCACCAACAAAAAGATTGTAGGGGGAATTGACAGCCACTTCTTCGTCCGATTCGCCATTCACGAGCTTCACGTGCGTGCCCGGCGAGAAGAACTCAATCGCAGTCAACAGCTCATCCAAGTTCGAATTGCGAATTCCCTGATGCGTGGAAGCAAGATCGTCGTATGCGAGTTTCAGCCTCTTGAGAACGGCGGGGTTCTTTGCCTTGATGCCGGCCGGCAAGTCGCTTTTGTATTTGTGAAGCAGATCCACGATGTGTCTATGGTCCGCCGTCTTAGTGCTCACATGACACAAGAAAGCGCAATTCTGGTCAGCATCCTTGGCGCGCTTAAACGCACCGCCGATCATGAACACGTCCAACGCGCGCAGCAACGATGCGGGGATCTTAAGTGTCGGCGAGGGCTGCGGTCCTTGTATCAAATCGGAGATGTCTTGAAGATCGAACTCCTCGACAAGCGTGGAACCATCACCGAAAAAATCCTCGCCTCCGACGTAGTCGGCACCAGCACGACTCAGAACCGTAAATTGCGGGCGGAAATCATGTCCCGGGATCTGCAGGAATAACGCCTGCGGCGTCGCAGTCACCTGCAAATAAGTGTTCCGATCAAAAAACCCTCGAAGCAAAGCAATTTTTTCGTTTACCGCACTTCGCGTGCCGTCGTCCTTGTTTGTTTTGGTATTCAAACTCGCCTGATCCGCCTCATCATCGATGATCAAGCAGGAAAGATTGCGGGGCTTACCGGCTTGAAAATTTTCAATCAATGTCTGCAGCATTCTGCCGTTCTTCGTAGTGACTATTGCGCAGATCCCGCTTTTGATTCTCTTATTGAATGCATCGACGTCCTTGAAATCACTCTTCGCGAGGATATCGATGCCAGGAAATGCTTCCCTGATTCTCTGAAGCGTTTGCTTGTAGAGCGGGTCGATGTCTGACGTCAGGACCAGCACTATCTGGTAGCCCGCGTCGGCCCCCATAGCACCGGTCACCGTCAAAGCACCTGTCTTCCCACTCTGAACCAGGCCATAGATGAGACCGTTGATCTGCGCCTTTCCCGGGGCGCGAGCGTCCACCCATTTTCTAACGACAGCCTCGGCCGTCTCTCTGATCTCACGCACCTCGTTCGGATTGCCGATTTGCTTCTGAAGGAGGGCTAAGACCTGATCGCGATGCCTCATAACTATCCTTCCTCGTCCGACAGAATTCCTTTCCACCTTGAGGGAGCAATCTTGCCGTTCAATGTCCCATCCGGCCCGCACACCTCGTAGTGTTGCCCGTGGCGCCGAAAACAAGCTACATGTACCGAGGAGCTTCGGCGTTTCGCAATACTGAAGTACGAAGTACTAGTAACTGCGGCGATCCCGTCGTCACCGCAAATCAGTCCCAAAACAACGATCGATGCTGGGAGACGCTGCTCGATCTCAGTCTGCTCACGGGCTGTGACGGTGAAATTCCATGGACTTCTACCCTTAGTGCAGTACTTCAGAAGCACCGATACGCGCTCGTTCAATACAAAAAATGGCGGAAAGTGTCGGATCGCAACTGGTTGTGAATTCGTGAGCAGATGCAGAGCCGCGCCCTCGTAGAATTCCTGCTTCTTTATTGCCATCTGAGCTTCGCTCATACGTGGTCAAAACGCGCCTTTTCGCCAGAGGCGAAATTTTGTAGAGGTGGGAACCTTGCCCGTCGCCTTGTTAAAAGCAATGCCGGTCGGGTGACCCTCCAGATACAAATGGCTGAGAAAGGTCTGGGCAAACTGGGATGCGACCGCGCCATGCAGTAGACCAGTAGGAGCTATCAGAGCGTGGCACAACGTTGTCGCAGATGAAAACGGCTTCGCGAAGGCCGCAAGGCCGGCATTGCACGAAAGGAACAGAAAGATCTTCGACGCCGCGGCGTGTGGGGTGAGCATCGACGCGAGCTTGGCGGACGGACGCCGTTCTCCGCGCGTAAAACATAGCTCGCCATTCTTGGTGCCGTGACCGACTACGATCCATAAAGAAAAGGCGGACGCGTAGAGTTCGAAAAATTCCTCAAACTCGGAAGCCGTCCGGAGCTCCACGAGCCTAACCTGATCATCTGGAAGCAGCAACCGCAAGAAATTGAGGATCGATTTGCAAATGGGATCCATTACAGACTGTTCAGACGTAAAGTCGCCGATTCTCATTATGCAAACGCCAACGTCTGCATGGAGCCGAGAAGAGGCGATCTTACGAGTGCCAATGTAGGGCACTTCGACTTCGTAGCTGCGTTTTGAGACGCCGCGAACTACTCCGCGCGCGATGGCGAACGGCGCCTCATCACCCTTCGGGAATTGGTATATCGGCACGTGCACCGATTGGCCTATGCGGAACTTTGCCATGCGCTACTCGTGTACGTATCGAGGGCGGTCTGGGACTTCATCGGGCGCCGGGTAGCACCAAGAATAGTCTCTAGTTTCGTGCTGTGGAAGTTTCCACTTAGTGGTAGGAGGACTCCAAGAGTCGGGGCTTGTTCTCGGCGCAAAGATTTCAATTAGACTTGGCGTGTCGCCATCGCGCGACAAGGGCTTGGCGGCCCTGAAATCAAGTACCACGCAACCCTCGGCTCCCGCCGTAGGCGCGCGTCGCGCATCCGCGCACGTCTACGGCGGATCGCGCAGGGAGCCTTCGGGCTCGCCGGTCGCTTGATTCCGGTCCGCCAACCTGCGCGGTCCGTCACCCGCCGCTGATTGAGGTGACTTCGCCCACGGAGGCACCCATGGCCACGAAGACCCGCACCGGCGCGCGCGCGTCGCGCACGCGCGCGACAGACCCGACGCTCCCCATGATTCCCGATCCTTACTTGAGCATCTCCGCTTCGACGCGCTCGCCCAAGAGCCGCCGCCTCGTCCCCACGCTGATTCTCCGCGGCGATTGGCTCGCCAAGCTCGGCTTCCCGATCGGCGCGTCGGCGTTTGTCGTCAGCTACCGGCGCGGCGAGATGCTGATGGCCCGCCTGGGCCGCGGCCGTCCGCGCCGGCTGCGAATCATCGCGACGTCGGACTGACGCTGCCGCGCGCAGCGGCATGGCGCGATCACCGCGGTAACTCGTTCTTCGATGGGCGCCGAACGGGTTGCGAACGATCAGCGTGTTTCGAGCGCGTTTCGTGCGTTGGCGGGTGTTGCGCGAGCGACGTTGGATCGCGCGATCGAACGAAGTTGGCCGACCCTCTCGACTTCGAGAAGAAATAGTACGCGCGGCTCTCACATCAAAATCGGCGATTTCTCGCCCGTCGCCAAGCTTCATTCGCTCACGAGACAACCCGCGCATAGGCGAGCCTGGTTGCTGTCGCCCGCCAGGAGCTCGTCAACCATGGTTGACATGGTCGTCAACCATGGTTTACATTGCGCATGTTCGAAATCATCGAGAGCGAAACCTACAGGACGTCGTTCGGCGGGTTGCGCGACTTACACATGCGAGCGCGTATCGGCGCTCGCATCCGCCGTCTCAGTCTCGGCAACCCGGGGCAGCATCGCGTCCTGACGCATGGCATCGTCGAGCTCAAGATCGATGTCGGCCCTGGCTTTCGCGTCTACTACATGCAACGCCGTCGGACGCTCGTGATATTGCTCTGTGGCGGCAACAAGTCCACGCAGCAGGATGACGTCCGCGCAGCGATACGCATCGCACAGGACTGGACCGACGCATGAAGAAAAAGAAAGAAACCTTCACCCGCTGGGACGCCGCCGAGCACCTCCACAGCGAGGAGGAAATAGCCGCCTATCTGCAAGCATGCGCCGACGAAGACGACCCGCAGCTCATGATCGCGGCACTGGGCGACATCGCACGTGCGCGAGGCATCCAGGGACTGGCTCAGGAAACTGGCCTGACTCGCATGGGCTTATACAAAGCGCTTTCGGAGAACGGCAATCCGAGCTATGCCACCGTGGCGAAGGTAGCGCATGCATTGGGTTTGCGGATTTCGGTGACGGCGAGTTAGCTGACTAGTGCTTTTTTGGGGGAGTCCGCTCAATCAAAGCGCCACTCGCTACGAGGCTCTAATCGAATCCGTTCTTGAGCAAAAGATCGGCTTGGAATATCGAAACATAGCTGCCCTGGATCCACCCGACTACGAGTCGATCGTGCACCGCGTCATAATCGAACGACACGGCCGCGTGACCGGACGAATTCAACAGACTGTTCTCGGTGCTCACGGGGCCGATCAACGCCGACGATCCTCGAACGAAGGTAACGCTGTCGCGGCTCGTAATCACCGCGTTACCGTTGCGAACGGTCGTGACGGACTCGCCGACCGATTGCAAACCCTCGGTTCCTACCAAAGCATTTGTCACCGAGATCTCGCCGACGACGCCCGAATGTCCGTCGCCCCACGCGACTGCGCCGGCTCCGTCGATGCTTCCGTTACTCCAGTTCTTGGCTGCGACGAGATAGTTCCCACTGCCATTCAACGCAGTGACGGTGTCGATGCCAGGCGTCATCGAGCTGCCAATCAATGAATTCTCGGCCGAGACAGTTCCCACACGTCCCGTTTCGCCATCAATCCACGTGGTCGCCCCGATCCCGCCGTGCCAAAACGATGACAAGACAACGACGTTGCCGTTCGATAGCGGTACAGCTCGCTCGCCCACAGTATCCAACGATGAGTCGCCGACCAGCGAATTGGTCGTCGATACTGGACCCGCAATGCCGGTATCGCCGCGCGCCCACGTCACCGCCCCGACCTGTTCGACGCCGTTGTTGTTCCAATGGGAACTCAGGACGATGTAGTTTCCGTCGGATAGCACGACGATACCAGCAGCCCCTTCGTCGATCGCATACCCAACAGCGTCGTTCGGACTGGAGCCGACCAGCGAGTTAGCTGCGGAAACCTGTCCCGAATGCGGCCCAGTCCGATCCACCCATGTCACCGCACCGACTTGAGCAACGCTGCCATTACTCCAATTGGGGGTTGCCGCCACGTAGCGTCCGCTTCTCAATGCCGTAATCGACAGTCCTACCGTATCGCCTGCCGTGGTTCCGACAAGCGAATTCGCCGGCGATATCGGACCGGTCAATGGTGTGGTCGCAGCAATCCAAGTTACAGCACCCGCGGCCGACGCATTACCGTTGGACCAGTTTGGACTTCCAACTACCCAGTTACCATCGTAGAGCGCGAAGACTTGGGCAGCGTTGAAATCTTGCGATGTGCTGCCCACCAACGAGTTCGATGAGGACACAACACCACGAACACCCGCGGCAGCATCGCCCCACGTTACCGCGCCGACGTGCGCCGCGCTCGCGCTGCTCCAGCCAGGGGTCATGACCGCATAATGCCCGCCTGGCAGCTCGAAAAATGCGTAGCTACCGCCCGCTGCGCCAACACGGTCGCCGGCAGACGCGCCTATAAGCGAGTTCGCTTGCGATACCGGCCCGGTAAGTCCAGCGGCACCATCGATCCACGTCGCGGCGCCGGCATCGACGATCGCGCCGTTATCCCAGGTCGGACTCAGGATCACAGCATTGCCGTTTGCGAGCGGCCAAGCGCTGGGTTGGTAGTTGTATCCACCGAGCGTGTCGTCCGCCGTAGTACCCACCAGGGAGTTCTGTGCGGAAACCGCCCCTACGATGCCGGTTTCGCCATTCGCCCAGGTCACGGCGCCAGCGAAGGCGATACCGTTGTTGTTCCACTGCGGACTGACGACGAGATAGTTGCCGTTGGTCAATGCAACGACGCCATCGCCGACGTAGTCATTCGGCGATACACCCACCAACGAATTCGCAGCCGACACTGGCCCACGGACGCTTCCATCGGCCGGCACGAAGGTCGCAGCACCGGCATCCTGCACCGTGCCGTTGTCCCAGCTCCATGCAGCGACAACGTAATTCCCGTTCGCCAGCACGACAATGTCGTCTCCGACTTCATCATCGGTCGAGCTGCCCACCAGCGAGTTCGCCGGAGAAACGACACCGTCGAGCCCCCACGTGCCATCCACCCACGTCACGGCGCCTGCGTGCTGCGCGTTTCCGTTGTTCCAAAAGAAGCTCCGCACCAGAAAGTTGCCGCTCGGCAGTACGATGATCCGCTCCACCCCGATCCGGTCGCCGGGAGAACTGCCCTTCAACGTGCTGATCAACGTTCCCGTGGCCGAATACAGATATACCGCGCCGTAGTTGTCATTTCCGGCAGTAGGATCCTGAACGACGATATTGCCGTTCGGCAGCGCGGTGACGTACCAGCCAAACGCGGCGCTTCCGGGCGGAGCTGGAATGACGATCTCGGATGCGTTCGCGGACGTTGCCAATGCGAACAGAATGCCGATGCACACGAAGAGATGTCGCAGAGTCGTTCGTGACCTGCGAACTAGCACTGCCGGAAGCATGCCTGACCCCCAGTCAAGCTGATACTTGTGCCGCATAGTGTACAGGGGCGTGTAATCGACAGAGTCACGAATGCAACGCGACGGCCTCACGCGCATGGGTCTTTACAAGGCGCTGTCCGGCAACAGCAACCCGAGCTATGCGACCATCGCCAAGGTAGCCCAAGCGCTCGGACTTAAGATTTAGGTGGGCGCCGCCTAGATACAAATCGCGTTCCCTCAGAAATGGAATCGAGGATGACACCTACTCCCGAGGGCTATCCGCGACTACTGCGACGCCTGCAAGGCGTTTTCATCGATGGCCTTGCCATGCCGATCGCGGCCTTCGCAACGCTCGTCGCACTGACGTATGCCGGCGTCGAGAGCACGTGGATCAAAGTCGCAGGTCCCGTACTCGTGGTGCTACTGCTGGAGCCTGTCGCCGTCAGTGTCACAGGCGGATCGATCGGCCATCACCTGACCGGCCTTCGCGTGCGCAAGGAGCATGCGGACGAGCGCATCAACGTGCTCGCTGCGATCGTCCGGTTCGTCGTCAAGACCATCTTCGGCCTGCCGGCGTTCTTCGTCGCGTTCGTGACGCAGAAGCGTCAGGGATTGCACGATCTCGCGGCGAGATCGCTGATCGTGCACAAATCCAGCGCGAATCTTCCCGCCTATGAAGTCGTGCCCGCGCGAACGCCCGAGGACGAGCACGCGACGTACGCGAGCGTGTGGCGACGCGTGCTGGTGATCTTGCTCTACTGGGTACTTCTGTATTTTGGGATCGGCTCTATCCTGATCGCCTCGATGTATGGGCTCTGCACGCATTCGCTGGACCTTTGCAGCCGCGCGCAGCAACCCGTGAGCGTTCTTGGGTGGGTGATCTTGTTGGGTGCCTTCGCTGCGACGGCGGTGCTTGGCTGGCGTGGGCGGCTGTATGGCTGCAGGAAGCGGCGCGTCGTGATCCGCTGAAGTGCGCGGATCGGCGGTTCCCGAGAGGTGCGATGCAGGAAAAGCGCGACAACCCCAGCGCTTCCCACCTCAGCATTATACATAGCCGCTCCCTTGCAGTAAGCCCCACCCCGTCATGCAGCATCGCCAACCTTCCAACGCGGAGGTACGGCCACATGACCGAACATGAAGTGCTGATCGCGGGCGGCGGCCCGACAGGGTTGATGCTGGCGGGCGAGCTTGCGCTTGCGGGGGTTGATGTTGCGATCGTCGAGCGGCGCGCGAATCGGGCGCTGGTCGGCTCGCGCGCGGGTGGCCTGCACGCACGCACGATCGAGGTGCTCGATCAGCGCGGCATCGCGGAGCGGTTCGTATCGCAGGGGCAGACGCATCCGGTCGTGCACTTTCACGAAATCCCGCTCGACATCAGCGATGCGCCGACGCGCCACAACTACGTGCTCGGGCTTTTCCAAAATCACATCGAACGCATTCTCGCCGAGTGGGTCGGCGAGCTCGGCGTGACGACTTATCGCGAGTGCGAAGTCACCGGCTTTGTACAGGACGAGCACGGTGTCGATCTCGCGCTCGCCGGCGGCGAGTCGATGCATGCGCAGTATCTCGTCGGCTGCGACGGCGGCCGCAGCGTGATTCGCAAGGCCGCCGGCATCGAGTTTGCCGGGTGGGACGCGACGACGAGCTGGATCATTGCCGAAGCAGAAACAGCTGAGGAACCGAAATGGGGATTTCAGCGCGACGCCAACGGCCTTCACGCCATCGGCAAGAGCAGCGATGGCGGTGCGCGCATCGTGCTCACGGAAGCGCAGGTGAAACTTGCGAGCGAACCGACGCTACGTGAAGTCAGCGAAGCGCTCGCCGCCGTCTATGGCACCGACTTCGGAATCCACAGCCCCACGTGGCTCTCGCGCTTCACCGACATGACACGACAGGCCGTCGCGTATCGCAACCGCCGCGTGCTGATCGCAGGCGATGCCGCGCACGTGCATGCGCCGGTCGGCGGCAAGGGGCTCAACATGGGCGTGCAGGATGCGGTGAATCTCGGCTGGAAGCTTGCGCAGGTGATCAAACACGCCGCGCCGGACACGCTGCTCGATTCGTATCACGCCGAGCGCCATCCGATCGCCGCGCGCGTGCTGCGCGACACGATGGCGCAGGTGGCGCTCCGGCGCACGGACGAGGGCACGAAGGCGCTGGGCGATATCGTCTCCGAGCTGCTCGCGAGCGAAGAGCCGCGCCGACGCCTTGTCGCGGAGATATCGGGGCTCGCCATTCGCTACGACTTCGGCGAAGGCCATCCGCTGCTCGGTCGGCGCATGCCCGATCTCGACATCGTCACGCGCGAAGGCTCGCTTCGCGTGTTCACGCTGCTGCACGATGCGCGGCCGGTGCTTCTCAACTTCGATGAGCGCTTCGAATCGGATATGACACCGTGGGCGGATCGCGTCAGGATCGTCGATGCCGAGTACGCGGGTGAATGGACGCTTCCGGCGATGGGAATTGTTGCGGCTCCGCGCGCGGTGTTGATTCGACCTGATGGGTACGTGGCGTGGGCGGGTGATGGCGGTGTTGCGGCGCTCGCGGTTACGCTGGCGCGATGGTTCGGGTCACCTCGCGCGGCGGCGTAGCGTTTGGGCGTGGCGAGACGCACGCGCGGACGGAGTACGTGGCGCGTTGAAGCTCACCCTATGAAGTTCGAGAATGGGTCAGGTTCATGGGGTCGCGAGCCCCGAATTCTCGATAGTGAACCTGACCCCATTTTGCACTCGATCAGCACGTAGATGAGATCAGAGACGCATAGCCATGAAGCTCAAACAAGTTGCGATCGCACTCGTCGCATACGTCGCTTGGATCGGCACGATCGCAGCCGCGCCGCCGCCGGGCGCCCCGGCTGCCGTGTATCGCGATGCGCCTGCCGACAAGGCATATCCCGCGACGAGTGAAGGCCTGCGGATTCCGAGCGCGGGTCAGCAGATGAACGCGATGGTCTACGTGCCGGCCGGCAAGGGGCCGCATCCGGTGGTCGTGTTGTTGCACGGGTTTCCGGGCAACGAGCAGAACCTTGATCTTGCGCAGGCGATGCGGCGCGCGGGTTGGGCCGTGGTTACGTTTCACTATCGCGGCTCGTGGGGATCGGAAGGCGCGTTCACGTTCGACGGCGCCATCGAAGACGGCGCGGCGGCGGTCGCGTGGGTGCGCACGCCTGAGGTGGCGCAGCACTTGCGCTTCGATCCCAAGCGCATCGTCGTGATCGGCCACAGCATGGGCGGGTTCGTCGCCGCCGCGCGCTGTGCAGCCGATGCGAACCTTATCGGCTGCGCGCTGATCGCTCCGTGGGACATCAGCTTCGTCGCGCGCCTCCTCGCGAAATCGACCGAAGCCGATCGCGAGCGCTTCGCGAAGGAAGATTTCGCCGACGTCGAAGGACGCCTCACCGGCATGAGCGCGCGGCAAGCCGTCGAGACGCTGAAGACGGACGGACAGAACTATCAGCTCGCGACATTCGCTCCGGAGATCGCGAAGCGGCAGACGCTTGTCGTGATCGCGAAGCGCGACGAGGACGACGGCAAGGCGCTGGATCTTTTGCCTGCGCTCGAAGCGCGGCATCCGAAGGCGCTGCGCGTCGAGAGGATCGATAGCGATCACAGTTTTAATGATCGGCGTATCGCGTTGCAGACGGTCGTGTTGGACTGGCTTGCTGCGCTGCCCGGGAAGCCATGACGTCGAATCCACTGAGGATGGCGAAATGGCACTGCCTAGGGACGTCTAGCGCGTTGGCGAAGCAGTCGGCGACGAGATGCGCCGCGGCGGGGCGAAGCCCAAGCGGTCAAATGAGCCTGCCCCCTATTCCACGGACGCCCTTTTCGCTTGAATTACACAAGCTCATCAGCAGGCTAAGCCTGTAAGGGCGGGCTGCCTCCACTGCTTTTCTTGCAGCGTTTTTAAACATATGCATATCCTCCTTTGTGACGCTCGAGATACTCGCGATGACTTCAGAGATGAAAAAACTTGCGATGAAATTCATCGGTCCCATCACTGCGTACACACAGCCTGTCATCATCAGCTTCAGGAGGCCAGCCCTAACGGACGCGTGATCGCGTTTCGACTCGTGTGCGCCTGCAGATAATAGCAAGGAATACGCACATCGAACTCGACGTCCGCGGCGAGCGAACCTTGCGCCGATTCGGTCGCCGACGTCCGAGCGTCGACAAGGCACTTAGGGCAAGTTTGATTACCTAAAGGAAGGTCCTTCGCGCCTTCAGGATTCCGCGTGCCACCGATTGCACAGCGGCAACGCCCTCGATCGCGCTCTTCATGCGTTCGCGTGCGATCTCAAACGGAATCTCCACGGATTCGACTTCAGGCACCTTCAACACGATTGCAGCCGACTTACCGGCCGCGGCGATGTGCATGTCATCGCGCAGATAGAAATCGAGATCGCGTCGCAGGTCGTCAACGCGTTCCGCCGCTCCATAAATCAGCAGTTTGACCGCTCCTGCGGTTACCTGATGCTCGATGACGACATCCTTGGGTAGCCAGCTCGGCCGAAAGGCCATCCAGGTATTGCCTGCCGGCCGAGGCTTGGGCGGACGCAAACCAAGGTCGGAGTGCATCGAAACAGCGAGCGCGTAGTACTCGCGTGCAAACTCAGTGGCCGCCGCGCTTATGACGGCCTGATAGCCCTCCGCCTTCTTCACGATGGCATGCTCGATCAATCGGACTTTCCAGCGGAAGCGCTCGTCCCGATCTTGCCGCGATGCAAAGTAGGCGAGGAGCTCTTCGTAGGAAACGTTCGCCTGGTACAGGCTCGCGTTGGGCGCGTCGTCGAGGTACGAGTTCGGTGCGACCAGACACGTACGGAACTGGTTCCACTTGTCGCCTTCACCAGACTGGCCACGCTTGAGGTAGTCCTCCGCCTGATTCGGTTGCGCGACGGCGTCGATCTTGTTTTCAATGAGGATGGCCAGAAGCCCGTCCTCGTCGGCCGAATGGAAGAGATAGATAAGATCGCTCTCCCTCCCTGTCGTATCGCTTACCGAATACTCGACGCTCCCGAACTTGGCATAGACCGCAGCACCGAACACGCGAGTTGCGAGCCATCGTCTGAATTCTTCGGAGCACTGCAGTTCTTCGAGTATCAGAAGATCGATATCGCGTTCGTAGAGCTTTGCGATGACTCGCTTGTCAGCCGCCACGTGATCCTCCAAAGGAACGCTCACATTGCGCCGTCGTCTTGCTCTGCCACCGACGACCGATACCTCGGAAAAAACCATCCGAACACGATCATCTCGGCGACGATCGCGCATTTCTCGCGCCACGTCGTGCCGTCGGGCAGCGGCGGCATGATCACGCTCAACGCCGCCACGGCTTGATCGCGACACGCCGCAGGCACCATCACGCGCCGCGCGTTGTAAAGCGCCATCACCGGACCCGGATGCAGGCCGCCGAAACCCGCGTTGTGCACGAAGGCCGGCACGCCCTCGGCTTCGAGCAGGCAGAGCATGACGGCGAGTTCGGATTCGGATTGCGGCCATGCGATCGGAACGAGGCTCATCGGGACAGTATCCCATTGCGCCCGACGCGCCGGCCACAAACCTGACCGCGCAACCGCGAAGCGCTCCACAGTTGAAAAGTCCACAACCTGCCTACGATCGCAGCCACTGGGGCTTACGGAACAACTCAGGACCTGATCGACCGAACGACCATGAGCGACAACATCTGGTATCACATCGCCTCGCAAGCCGACGACAAAGAGGCGGCCACACTTTGGATGGTGCTGCGCGACGAGACGGGCTACACGTGCCGGGCCTGGCAGATCGCAGGATTCGAACGACGCAAAGTCGAAGCCTGGATGCGCATGACCGAACAGCGCAGAGCCCACGGCCGTGCGATCGACCCGCCGCCCGATATCCACGACATGACGCCCGAGGAAGCGCATTTCGCGAAGATCCACGAAGCGCGTGCGTACCTTGCAACGTCGTGGGATAGGACGCTGCGCCGGCATGCGGCGGAGTTTTTCAGGCAGATTGATCCGGTGAAGTATCCGGGCTGACGCGGCACCGGTCGGATCTCCGATTCATCGCGGTTCTTGCCTGCGGCTGCCGCCGGCGGCAGCGCGACTGCGTATCATTGGAGACAAAGCAACTCGCGAAAGCGTGACGACATGCCGGGCCTACTCGGTCACCCCGTTCAAGCCGCGCTCCTCGGACACGTCGCTTCGATTGCCGACGCGATCCGCGCCGAGATGTGTCTTTGCCACGCGGACACTTACGCGCGTTTCGCGGCGGGCGGCACGCCGCACGAACCGGATTTCGTCGCGACGCTGGTCCATCGGCTGCCCAACAGAATCGTCAACGCGACAACGCCGAATCTTCCGTCGTCGCTGACGATGCAGGTGATCGGCATTTTCATCCATCAATCGCCGATGGCGACGTTCTTAGGATCGCGGTGCGAGCTTGGCGATATGTTGATTGCTGCGCGGGCGATGAAGCCGCAGGGATCGGACGGCGTTGCGACACTCGTGCAAGTCAAGAAGGCCTCGTCGGCAAACCGCGCGACGATCGCGAGCCTTGCGGGAGCGCCTCAGTATCAGCTCTACGATCAGTGGCCACCGTTCGTCGTTTCGGCTTGGAATCCGAATGCGATCGGCTTGCCGTGCACGCCGGAGCAAGGCGTTCTCGGCATCGTGAATGCTGCGCCGTGCGCGCTGCCCGTGTCGCAACCGCCTTTGTATGCGCATTGGGGCTGGGAGGATTTCCGCGCGAAGTACGTTGTGAAGGATCTCGCTTCCAGCTGGGCGGAAGTTATCGCGTTTGCCGGCGGTCAGGATTTTCTTCTGCCGGCGACGAACGCGCCGAAAGGATTCGACGACTGGTCCTACGTGATCCAGCAGTTGCTGCTGCACACGGCGCAACTCACCTACAACCGTAGGCCTTCGGGCCGCGTGAATGCGCCGCGCGCAAACATCGTGACGATGGCGACTTCGATGCCGTACTTCCTGACGTTTCAGGGCGACGTATTGGACGATATCGATTTCTATGGCGACGGCGAACCGCCGAAACGAGGCACTTACGAATTGGGGCCGGATGACGGCGGTGGGTTCGGGATGATTCTCGTGGAGTTCTTCTCATCGGAATGGAGCGCGGAGCCATCGGATGATCGATGGCGAAGAAGAGACCTCCCGCGAGGCTGAGCGCGGCTTCCGAAGTTATTTCCGCGCCCAGGCACCCACGAGAATCGGCGAATGAACGACCGCACCCTTCGCGAGCGTTTCGGCGCGCAGGCGATCGGCGAGCGTGTCGATGCCGACTTCGTCCTTCGTCGCGACGCCGGTTTTCTCGATCATCGGCAGCAGGCTGCGAATGGTCTGCGCGATCCATTCGTAGATTTGCGATTCCGCGCTGCCTTCGACGCGTCCGCCGCTGATCATCTCAGGTTTCGGAAAGCCAGCTTTCCGGAAAATCGAATAGAGCCGCGACCCCATCGACGTTTCGACACCGGCGCGCGCAAACGCTTCGACGATCCAGCGGCCGCATTGCGTGAACACGGGCACTTCCGGCATCTCGCGCGCTGTCGTCATTTCCATTTCCTGGAAGACGACGAGCCCGCCGGGCCGCACGAGCTCGGCGAGTTGGCGCAGCACGGTCGCGGGTTCCTTCAGATAGAGCAGCACGAGACGCCCGACCAGCGCATCGAAAGGCCCGCCTTGCCGAAATTCTTCGAGCAGACCGACTTCGAATCGCACGTTATCGAGCCCCGCCGCCTTCGCACGCTCGCGCGCAAGCGCAACGGAATCCGGCGATTGATCGACACCCAGAACCGATCCACCCGAACCCACGAACGCAGCCGCGAGCAAGCTGACATCGCCGGCGCCGCAGCCGACGTCGAGCACGCGCATGCCTTGCGCGAGGCCCGCGCGGGCGAAGACGGTTTCGGTCAACTCACCGACGAAGCGCGATTGCAGGATGAGGCGGCGGTGCTCGTCACTGCCGTGGCCGAGGACGTAGGGGCGCTGAAGATCTTCTTTCATCGATCGCTCTCCCGATTGAGGTCGGACCCGCGTACGCAAACGCGCCGCATGGGTAACAAGAGAGGTATGGCTCGATTCTCCGGCGGTGTGCGGCTCGATGCAAATGGGATCGGCTGCTGCGCTGCGTATTGCGCGCTGCGCCTCGCGGCGTAGATTCGTCGCATACCTGAGGGCTCACCATGCGCACCGTCAACGACTGGTTCGGCAGCTACAGCGCCGATCACCAAAACCCGACCAACCGCCTGATCCACTGGATCTGCGTGCCGGCGATCTTGTGGTCCGCGATCGCGGCGCTGTGGGTGATTCCAGTGCCGTCGTCGATCGGCAAGCCGGGATTGTGGTGCGCGCTGCTGATGGTGGCGGCGCTGTCGTTTTACTGGCGGCTGTCGCGGCCACTGGGTGCGGCGATGATCGTGTTTTTTGTGGCGCTCGCGGCGCTGACGTATGCGCTGTACGGGTTGCTCGGGCCGCATGAGCTCTTGTGGCTTGCGATCGCGGTGTTCGTGATCGCGTGGATCGGGCAATTCATCGGGCACATGATCGAAGGACGGCGTCCGTCGTTCTTCACCGATCTTGCTTATCTCTTGATCGGCCCGGCGTGGCTCGTCGGGAAAGTCATGCGTCGGATCGGCATCGCTTATTAGTGATCGTGGATTTCTTCGATGCGATCGACGCGGCCGCCGCGGATCGTGAAGCTCACCGTTTTGCCGTCGAGGTTGTATTGCCAGCGCTCGCCCACGTAGCCGCCGCGGCCGGTTTCGATCGGTTCCTTGTAGACGGGCTCGCCGATCAATGCGACGAGCTCGCTCGCGCTGTCGCCGACGTGGATGAGGCGCGAGCCGACGCGATAGGTGTCGAACGCGTGCGCGAGCGTCGAGAACGCGAGCGTCATCAACAACAGCCAACGAAGTTTCATGGTGCAGCGGGCCTCACATCGAGTGTCATGGCGTGGAAATCCATCGTCACGACGCTGCGCGCGAACAGCGCATTGCCGACGGTGGCTTCAAACAAGTTGTCGGGCTGGTGCACCGGATTCTTGCCTTCGCCGGGGAAATACAGCGGCGGCTTGCCGTCGAGGATCGTGCGGCCGGCAAAGCCGATGCTTTGCGCGTCGGCGGTGATGAGGTTCACGCCGCCGTCGGTGTAGCGGAACATCGTCGTCGCGCCCTGCTTCTTGAGACCGAGCCGATCGATCGCGCTGTCGTAGATCAGCATCGTGCCGGTGAACACCGTGTCGATTTGCGCGCGCACCGGTTTGCCGTTGATCGAGAACGGCGAGCCGACGACGATCGGCGGCCCGTTGTCGCCGAACGTGATCAGCTTCAGAGAACCTGCCCCTTCGGGCCGGTCGGGCACCGGCGTCGAGATGATGTTCGAGATGCGCAACACGTGGTGCGGATAGTCGATTTCGAGGACGCGATCCTTGAAGAAGTTGTAAGCGAGCGAGCCGTCGACCGGCGGCTTGTAGGCGCCGAGAAGCTCGCGATCGAACACGAAGAACGGCGCCGGCATCTGGACATTGCCGAGCGTCACGCGATGATCGCCGCCGCGGAAAATGCCCGGCACGTTGCCGCCGTTGCGCTGGGCAGGTTCGAGCTTCCAGTTGAGCGCCTTGGCGACGTCGGTGATCAGCGTCGAGTTGGCGTTGCCGGTATCGAGCATCAATGTGCGCGGCGGCGCGCCGTCGAGCGCGACCTCGATGCAGATCAAGCCGTCGCAATCGCGGAACGGAATTTCGGTGACGAACCGCGGCGCTGCTGCGTGTGCGGACTCGACCAGCGCAAACGCGCTCAAGAGAACAAAACCGGTTATCGAACCACGCACTCGATTCTCCACACGATGATCAGCCGCGACAGTTCAGCAGCTCGATCTTCGCATTCGCATGCGCAAAAAGTCATACGGCGCGCCTCCCGTTCAGGAGACGCGCCGTATCGATGTGAAGCGCGAGTTAACTATTGCAAAGGACCGCGGATGATCGCCGTGTTGGTTACCTGAACCAACGTGCCGTTGGTGACGATCATGCTCGCCATTTCGCCGTGCATCTCCGCGGTGGCTGCGGGGAAATCGGTCGGATCGAGGATCGAGCCGTGCTCGCCCTGAAGGAAGCGCACGACACCGCGGATGCCTTCGGTGGATTGCGTGGTCGTCGTGATATCGGCAAGGCCGAGCGCGCGGATCAACGGCTCGGTGCCCGAGAGCGGCGCGCCAGGCACGGAGTTCGGAATCACCTGATCGGGCAGCACGTCGCCGCCGCCGATGACTTCCTGCGCGAGGATGCGCTTGCCGACTGCAGCGAAACCGAAGTTGATCGGATCGCCGGAATCGACCGCGGTTTGCGCCGCGCCCATGAACTGATCGTATGCGGGCGTGCCCGCTTCGACGCCGGCGGCAGCGAGGCCGGCGCGGATGCGCGGACCGAACGTCGGCGAGCCATCGAGGAGACGCGCGATGCCGCCACCCGGCACGTTGATGACGGCGGTGGTCACGTTCGGATCGAGCGAAACGAACATCGTACCGACAATGCTGCCGAGCGACTGGCCGACGAAGCTGACGCGCGAGCCGTCGAAGTCGGTGCCGGTCGAGTAGTGAATCGACGGGATGGCGTGCGCAAGCTGGAAGAGATCGGCGACGCCCTGGCGCAGGTTGTCGCGCGAAGTCAGAAGGCTCGAAAGATTGATGAACCAGCTGCCGGACGGATCGATCGCGCCATCGGGGCCCGGAGCGCCGGTCGAGTTGTTCTGGAAATCCATGTCGAACGTGCGCTCTTCGGCACCGAGCGCGGCGAACGGCGTGTTGCCGATGTAGAACGGATTGGTCGTGTCGGTGATGCCGTGCAGCGGAAGGTCGATCGCGACGACCGCGAAGCCTTGCGCGGCGAGCGTGCCGGCGACGGCGAACGCATCGGTGCGGTTGCGCGTGATGCCGTGCTGGAAGATCACGACCGGCCAGCCGGCTGCGGGTTTCGTGCGGCCCGAGCGCGAGTTCGGCAGCGTCACCAGGAGCGGCACCGTCTGCGTCGATGTCGCCGCCGGGAACGGATTGCAGTAGGTGATGTTGGTCGAGGTCGGATCGAGGCCGAAGTCCGCACACTGCGAAATGTACGCGCCAGCCGTTGCGTGCCAGAACTGGTTGAGCGGCGCGGTCGGATTGCTCTCGGAAGGCGCCGACAGGTAATACGGAAGATCGATCGTGCCGATGTAGATGTCGGCGACCGGCGGCAGACCGACGCCGAGATCGCCGAGATTGCGGCCGCTCGCGGCAAGGCGCGTTGTCGCCGGCGGCGATAGCTCGATGACGCTGTCGATCGCCTGCAGCGCGACGGTGGTGCTCTGCGTCGTTGCCACCCACGAGAGCGCAATGGAACCGGGCGCGACGCCGGCGGCCGTCGCCGCGGCTTCCTGCGAATTGACCAGCTGACGCAGCGGCTCGAGCGCGCAGGCCTGCGAGGCCGGCAGCGGCGGCAGCGTCGAAGCGCCGCCCGAGCACAGCGGGCTCGTGCGCTGCGCCAAACCGTACGGCAGCGATGCGCGGATGTTGCCGCCGCCGGTGTCTTTGATGCCGGTGGTGACGACGGCCATGTACGAGGTCATCTGCTCGAGCGGCTGCGTCGGCACGATGGCGAGCGTGCGCGCGGTCGTATCCGACGGCGCGAGCGCGACGACGTAATCCTGCGGCGATTGCAGCTCGCGCACGATGCCGGTGACGCCGCCGCCGGGGCCGGTGAGCGTCACTTCGAACACGCGCACCGTTTGTCCGGGCACGAGCGAGGTGGCATCGATCGGCGCGTTGAACGTCGTCGACCACGGCGCGACGGTGCTGAAGCCGTCGAGCGCATTCAATGCGACTTGCGGATTGCTGAAGTCGGTCGGATCGGCGACGGGAATGTTGACCGTCAGATCCGTCGTGCCGCTCAGCAGGAGATTGTTCGGAAACGGCACGATGCCGTTCGAGGGATCGAAGCTAGCGACGGTATGGAAGCGGACCGGTGCCGTGTAGTCGTAGGCATGCGCTGCGGGAACGGCTATGAAAAGCGACGACGCGACGGCCAGAGCCGTGATCGAGCGGACCTGCATGATGGCACCTCGGATGGCCCTGAATTGACGGGGCATCTTAGGCGGTTCAAACGCGCGTTGGCAACGCTGCACTGCCGCGAAAAACCCTCAAGGAATCGGAATGATGCAGCGCACCAGATCGCATGCATCTCAAGGCAGCGGCGGCGGCGTCCAATCGCGCGGCTCGGGGCGGAACACGCGTGGCGAGAAGCCGAAATCCTGAGCGGCATCAGCGTGATCGGCGATGAGATCGCGATCGAGCCGATCGAGAGCGGCGACGCTCAATGAACGGAACGCCGGCAAGCGTTGCGCGATGCCCGCGCCGGCGCGCGCGAGGCGGTAGGGGATCGGCAGCGGCAGCGTCGCATGCGGCAGCGAAGCGCGCACGCGCGCGAACATCGCGCTGAAGCCAAGCCGCTCGCCGCCGCCGACGCGGTACATCGGGCGCGGAGCTTGCGTGTTCGAAACCGCCAGGCACGCGTCTGCGAGATCCGCCGCGTGCACCGGCTGGCGCAGCGCGCCGATGCCGGCGATGAACGGAAACACGCGCCAGCGCATCGCCAAGCGCGCGATCGGCGCAAGGCTGCGATCGAGGCCGGCGCCGTAGATCAGCGTCGATCGCAGCACCGTGGCGCTCCCAGCCTCGTGCAGCGCTTCCTCGGCGGCGCGCAAACGATCCGCCAGTGCGCGTTCGGCGGGATCGGTCGAATCCTGCTTGGTTTCTGCGCTCAGCGAGCTCATCGCGACGATGCGCGCGCCGCCGATGTCGCTTCGTTTCAGCCAGCGCGCGAAGCCGTCGAGCGGACCCAAGCTGAAGATCGCGTCCGCCGTCGGCAATGCCGGCACGTCGCCGTAAAGATCGCCCGCGATCCAGCGCAATCGCGGTTGCGAGCTCGTTCGTACCGCACGGCTCAACGCGATCACGTCGTGACCCGCATCAAGCAGACGCGGCACGAGAAAACGGCCGATCGCGCCGCTCGCGCCGAAGACAACGGAAACCGGCACGGGCGCTAGGCCAAGCCGCTGCCTGCGGAATGCACCGGCAGCGCGACGGTGAAGATCGAACCGACGCCGGGCTTGGTGCGTACCTTGATCGTGCCGCCGCTCTCATCGACGATCTTCCGCACGAGCGTGAGGCCGATGCCGCCGGCGTCGGCCGATTTTGTGGTCACGAACGGATCGAAGATCGCCGGCAGCATGTCGTCGGAAATGCCGGGGCCGGTGTCGCCGATGTCGATCTCGACGTGGTTCGCGGCCGGCCGCGTCGCGACGCTGAGCGTGCCGCGCCCTTCCATCGCTTCGCTCGCGTTGTTGATCAAATGCAGAAACACCTGCGCAAGCCGCGCAGGGTCGGCGTGGGCTTTCGGAAGCTCGCGGTAATCGCGCGTGATCTCGATGCGTCCGCGCAAACGCCGCTCGGCGATGCGCAGCGCGTGATCGAGGCTGAGGTTCACGTCGACCGCTTGCGCCTCGGCCGTGTCGCCTCCGGCGAACTGCGCGAGGCTTTGCGTCAGCGCGCCGATGTCGCGCAGGCTTTCCGCCGCGGTTTCGAGGAGATGCCGTGATTCGTCGAGCGCCGAGCTCTTCTCGAGATTGCCGCGCGCCTCGAACAGCGCGCGGCGCGCGCCTTCGACGTGCAGCACAAGCTTGTCGAGGCTCGCCTTATCCGCGCCGAAAATGAGCTCGACCGGCTGCAGGCAATATTGCACCGCGGCGTCGTAGCGTTTGACCAGCGTGCGGTAATCGACCAGCTGGCGCGCCGCGTGATCGACCTGGCTTCGCACCGAAGCGAGCGGCGCATCGAGCTCGTGCGCGGTGGTGCCGAGCACCTTGCCGAGCGGCGCGAGGCCGGCCGATCCGACGGCTTGCGCCTGGTTCGCGCGCAGCGCGTCGACCGCGTTCTCGGCTTCGATCTTGGCGAAGCGAAGACGCGTCGACATCGCGCGCTCGGCGGTGAGCTGGCGCGTAAGCCAAGCCACCGCGGCGGCGGCAAGAATTGCGAGAATCCAACCCACCCACATCATCGATCGATCCTCCGCTTCGCATCGAGAGACCGCGAACCCCGCGTCCGCGTTCCACAAGCCCGACGCATCAGCCGCTGGCGAGCCAACACTCGCCGAGCAGGAACAGCGCATACGCGGCGACGAGGATCACGCCTTCGCGGCGCGAAAGCTCGCCGTCGCTGCGCATCATCGGATAGATCGCGACGGCGAGCGCGAAGAGCGCCGGAATCTCGATGTGCTGCAGCGAGCGAGCCGCGCCCGTGGCCTGCCAAAGCGCAAGGCCGCCCGCGAGAAGCAAAACGCTGCCGATCACCGCGCCGAACGCATGGCCGATCGCGAAATCGCCCTGGCCTTTCTGCGCCGCGACGACGGTCGGCGGCACGCTGGCGAGCGCTGTGGCGAAGCCGAGCGCGGTGAGGCCGATCACGAGCGGCGACAGCCCGCCTTGCGTCGAGAACGCAATCGCCCCCTGCACCAGCCACACCGCCGCGAACGGCAGGATCACGACGCCGATCACGAGCCGGAGCGCATCGCGCCAGACCAGCATCGAGGTGCCGGTTGCGGCGGCGATTTCGTTCTGTACATCCTGGTTTTCGGCGCGCGCGGCACGGCCGACCAGCACGACGACGGCGATGTAGGCGACGATGAGGATCACGCCGTCGACGACGCCCAGGCGCGCGTCGAGCGTCAGCATCCACAAGAGCGCGATCGCGGCAATCAGCGCCGGATTTGCCCAGGCGAAGAGTTTGAGGCGCGCGCGCAATGGCGCCGTCAGCGCGCAGACGCCGAGCACGAACCCGATCTGCGCGATGCTGCCGCCGATGAGCCCGCCGAGCGCAAGCTCGGGTTGGCGCGCGTAGCCGGCCGCGAGCGTCACCGCGAGCGAAGGTACCAGCGCACCGAACGCGGTCGACGCGAGCCCGACGCCGTAGCCGCCCATGCCGCTCCTGAGTGCCAGGCCGCTCAATCCACGTACGAAACTGTCGGCGCCGAGCAGCAACAACGCGGCCCCCAACACGAAGCTTCCGACCTGTGCGAGCATGTCCGCCTCCCTCGACCCGTCGCTACGGCGCTGCTGAGTCTATCCGGATGCAGGCGGCGGGCATAACTGCGGCGACACGTCCGGTGTGCGAGGATAGGCAAGCGCAAGGATGCATACCGGCGAAGGATCGCGCCGCCATCGGCGGCACAGGGCGCACAAGCGGTTCGCGGCAACGAAACGCGGTAGGCGGAGGCACGATGATCGCTCGCATCTGGCGCGGTATCACGCTGGCAGAAAAGGCGGACGCATACATCGCTTATCTGAACGAGACCGGCCTTCGCGACTACGCGACGACGCAGGGCAACCGCGGCGTAACGGTCCTTCGGCGCCTGCAGGGCGAGCACTGCGAGATCGTGCTGATCTCGCTCTGGGAATCGATGGCGGCCGTGCGCGCGTTCGCGGGCGAGAATCCGGAGCGCTCGGTGTATTACCCCGAGGATGAGGATTACCTCCTCGAGATGGAGCCCTTGGTGCGGCACTACGACGTGGCGGATCAGATCATGCCGGAAGCCACGCAGAAACCCGCCGCCAAGAAACCCGCTTAAGTCTCGATGGCCAGCGCCCAATCCGCCGCGTCTTCGGCGTGGATGCGCGTGGTATCGAAAACCGGCACGTTCGTATCGTGCCCGCCGACGAGAAGACAGATTTCCGTGCAGCCGAGAATCATGCCTTCTGCGCCGCGCGCGACGAGGTCGGCCATGATCTCGCGGTAGCGATCGCGCGAGGCATCGCGGATGTCGCCGAGGCAGAGCTCGTCATAGATGATCCGGTGCACGCTCTCGCGCTGCGCCGCATCGGGCGTCAGCACGGCAATGCCGTTCTCTTCCATCCGCCCGCGATAGAACGTCTGCTCCATCGTGAAGCGCGTGCCGAGAAGGCCGACTTTGGCAATGCCGCGCTTTCGGATGCGCCGCGCAGTCGCATCCGCGATGTGCAGCACCGGTATCGAGATCGTCGGCTCGATTGCATCGAGCACGCGGTGCATCGTGTTCGTGCAGATCACGAGCGCCTCGGCACCGGCACGCTCGAGCGCCTGCGCGGCGTTCGCGAGTTGCCGTCCCGCCTCGTCCCAATCGCCGATGTGCTGCAAGCGTTCGATCTCGGCGAAATCGACGCTGTAAAGCACGAGCTTCGCCGAGTGCAAACCGCCGAGGCGTTCGCGCACGCGCTCGTTGACGATGCGGTAGTACGGCAGCGTCGATTCCCAGCTCATGCCGCCCAGGAGGCCGAGCGTGCGCATGAGCGTCAGGTTTTCGCGGCGCGTTTGGGAATGTAGAGGTCGGTGATCGTGCCTTCGTAAACCTCCGCCGCCATGCCCACCGATTCGCTCAACGTCGGATGCGGATGGATCGTGAGCCCGATATCGGCGGCTTCCGCGCCCATCTCGATCGCGAGCGCGACTTCGGCGATGAGATCGCCCGCGTTCGGCGCGGCGATGCCGCCGCCGATGATGCGGTGCGTGGCTTCGTCGAAGATGAGCTTCGTGAAGCCTTCGGTGCGGCCGATGCCGACTGCGCGGCCCGATGCCGCGTGCGGAAACTTGCCGACGCCGTACTGGATGCCTTGCTTCTTGGCTTCGGTTTCGGTGACGCCGACCCAGGCGATTTCGGGATCGGTGTACGCAACGCTCGGAATCACGCGCGCGACGAATTCGCTTTTCTCGCCGGCAGCGACTTCGGCGGCGACTTTGCCTTCGTGCGTCGCCTTGTGCGCGAGCATCGGATTGCCGACGAGATCGCCGATCGCGAAGATGTGCGGCACGTTGGTGCGCATTTGCTTGTCGACCGGGATAAAACCGCGTTCGGTGACGGCGACGCCGGCCGCGTCCGCGCCGATCTTGTTGCCGTTGGCCGAACGTCCGACCGCGACGAGCACGCGATCGTAGAGTTGCGGTTCCGGCGCTTTCTCGCCTTCGAATGTCGCCTTGAGCCCGTTCTTCTCGGCTTCGATCTTCGTGACCTTCACCTTGAGATGGATACCGGCGTAGCGCTTGGACAAGCGCTGCTGCAGCGGGCGCACGAGATCGGCATCCGCGCCCGGCATCAGCTGATCGAGAAGCTCGACGACAGTGACTTCGCTGCCGAGCGCATCGTAAACGCAGGCCATTTCCAAGCCGATGATGCCGCCGCCGACGATGAGGAGTTTCTTCGGAATGTCGACGAGATCGAGCGCATCGGTCGAATCCATCATGCGCTTGTCGTCCCACGGGAAACCGGGCAGTTTCACCGCTTGCGAACCCGCCGCGATGATCGCGTTCTGGAAACGCACGAGCTTCTTGCCGTCTTTCGTGTCGACTTCGATCTCGTGCGGCGAGACGAATTTTCCGGTGCCTTGAACGACGGTCACCTTGCGTTGCTTCGACATGCCGGCGAGACCGCCGCTCATCTGCGCGACGACCTTGTCCTTGTACTTGCGCAGCTTGTCGAGATCGATCTTGGGCTTATCGAACGCGATGCCGATGTCCGCCGAATGCGCCGCTTCGTCGATCACGCGCGCCGCGTGCAGCAGCGCCTTGGACGGAATGCAGCCGACGTTGAGGCAGACGCCTCCGAGCGCGGCGTAGCGTTCGATCAGCACGGTGTTCTGGCCGAGATCGGCTGCGCGAAATGCTGCGGTGTAGCCGCCGGGACCGGAGCCGAGCACGACGACTTGGCATTCAATATCCGCTTTGCGCCCCGACTCCGCCGCAGCCTTAGTCGCTTGCGCCGCCGCGCCCCCTCTCCCGCTTGCGGGAGAGGGCTGGGGTGAGGACTGCTTTTGCTCCTGCGACGTCGACGCAGGCTTGCCCTCACCCGCCGCGTGCGCGGCAGCCTCTCCCGCGCGCGGGAGAGGCGAAGAGGCTTGCGCATCCGCTGACGTTTCGATGACGGCGACGACTTTGCCTTCCGACACCGTATCGTTGAGCTTGACGCGCACTTCCTTGACGACACCCGCCGCGCTCGACGGCACTTCCATCGTCGCCTTGTCCGATTCGAGCGTGACGAGGCCCTGATCTTTCGCAACCGTATCGCCCGGTTTCACCAGCACTTCGATGACCGGCACGTCGGTGTAGTTGCCGATGTCGGGGACCTTGACTTCAATCGTTGCCACGTTCGGATTCCTTCTTCCTGGACTTGAGCGCCGCGCGGAAGCGCGCCTGCCAGTCGCTGCGTTTGGTCGCGAGCGCGGGATCGGCCGGCGCGCGTTCGTTCGTCGTCTTGTGAGTTTCCGGCGCCGCGCTGCGGATGCGCGCGCTCAGCGCTTCGAGCTCTTTCTGCTCGACGCGCGCATCTTCGCGCGCCACCTCGATCGTGCCGCGATTGGCATCGACGGTCTCGCGGCATTTACGGTTCGCGAACGCAACCGAGAGGCGCACGTCCGGCAGATGATGCGACTCCACCTCGTTCACGAAGCAATCGATCACGATGTAATCGTCTTCGATCCAGAGGCCATGACGCTTCGGATTGATGCGCTTGCCGCGCTCTTCGAAGAAATGCCGCGTCCAGGCGACGTTCGGCTCGCGGCTCAGTTTCAAGTACACCGTGCGCATCGACGAATGCACGCGCGACCAGGTCGTCTTGGCGACGTCGAGATCCATGATGTCGATGTCTTCGAAGTCCCCGCTCACGCGATGTCCATTCGATGCGCCCGTCTCTTCGCCGACGCGGTTATTTCCCTTCGGCGGGCTTCGCCGCGGGAGCCGCATCGGTCTTGCAGCTCTCCGACGCTTCGCGGATGCGCGGGCCGTAGTCTTCGCCGAGCTTCTCCAGCTCCGGCATCACCGACTGCATGCGCTGCTGCGAGATCTGCATCGACTTCTGCATCAGCTCGGGCATTCGATCCAGAAGCTTCTTGCCGAGCGGCGACTTGTAAAACGCAATGACGTCGCGGAGCTCATCTTCGCTGAAAACCTCCGCGTAGACCGATGCGATGTCGACCTTCAGATCGTCGGAAAAAAGCACGGCGCTGGTCTTGTCCGTCATCGCCTTGGAGAATTCGCGGATCGTCGGCTGCGCCGCATCGCACTTTGCGGATGAGGCGAACTGCTGCTCCATCATCGCCGCGATCTGGCCCTGCATGGCCTTCATGTTCTGATCGTAGTGCGAGATTTCCATGAGCTCGATCGCGAGCTTGGTCTTGCCGTCCGCCGGATGCGTGGCACCCGCGCCGAACGCGAGCGGCGTTGCGGTGACGAGCAGCACTGTCAAAAGGCTTTTCCCGAACATAGCTCAACCCTCCTGGTTAGTTTTCAGAGCAACACGCGTCGCATATCCGCCAGCACCTGCGCGAGATACGCCGTGAAGCGCGCGGCCGATGCGCCATCGATCACGCGATGATCGTACGAGAGCGACAACGGCAGGATCAGCCGCGGCTGGAATGCCTTGCCGTCCCAGACCGGTTTCGTCTGCGATTTCGATACGCCGAGAATCGCAACTTCCGGCGCATTGACGATCGGCGTGAACGCCGTGCCGCCGATGCCGCCGAGCGATGAGATCGAGAAGCACCCGCCGGACATCTCGGCCGGGCCGAGCTTGCCGTCGCGCGCTTTCTTGGCGAGCTCGGAGGTTTCGGTCGCGATTTCGATGACGCCTTTCTTGTCCGCATCGCGCAGCACCGGCACGACGAGGCCATTGGGCGTGTCGGCGGCGAAGCCGATGTGGAAATACTTCTTCAGCGTCAGGTTCTCGCCGGTCGCATCGAGCGAGGCGTTGAAATCCGGATATTTCTTGAGCGCCGAAACGCAGGCCTTGATCAAAAACGCGAGCATCGTGAGCTTGATGCCTGCCTTTTCGTTTTCCTTGTTGATCGCGACGCGCAGCGCTTCGAGATCGGTCACGTCCGCATCGTCGTGCTGCGTGACGTGCGGGATCATCACCCAATTGCGAGCGAGGTTTGCGCCGGAAATCTTCTTGATCTTCGAGAGCGGCTTGGTCTCGATCTCGCCGAACTTGGCGAAATCGATATGCGGCCACGGCAGCAGGTTGAGCCCGCCGCCGACCGCACCGCCGGTCGAAGCCGCGCGCGGCGCGGCGCCCCCGGCAAGCGCGGCCTTGACGAAATTCTGCACGTCCTCTTTCGAGATGCGCCCTTTGCGCTCGCTGCCGCTGACTCGATTGAGATCGACGCCGAGCTCGCGCGCGAAGAGGCGCACGGCCGGGCTCGCGTACGGCACCTTGTCCGGCATTACCGTGCTCGCGTCGAACGGAACCGGCGGCGTGCGCGGGCCGGCGGCTTCGGGGTCGACACCGGGACGGCTCTCTACGATCGGAGCAGGCGCATCGGCGCTCCCTCTCCCGCTTGCGGGAGTGGGTTGGGGTGAGGGCAGCTTTTGCTCTGCAGGCGTCGGCGTCGAACTACTCTTGCTCTCACCTGCCGCTGGCGCGGCGGCCGGGATAGGCGAAGCGCCTTCGCTCGCCTCGATCAGCGCAACGACCGCGCCCTCGGACACCTCGTCGCCAACCTTGACCTTGACCTCTTTCACCACGCCGTCGAACGGCGCCGGCACTTCCATCGTCGCCTTGTCCGATTCGAGCGTGACCAGGCCTTGATCCTTGCCGACGGCGTCGCCCGCTTTCACCAGCACCTCGATGACCGGCACGTTCGTGTAATTGCCGATATCCGGCACCTTGGCTTCGCGCGTAGCCATTGATCCTCCTGCGATTCGCGTTGCGCCGCGAACGTCAATGATCGCCGATTTGTGCGACGCGCGTCATGTCATCGAAGCGCGCAGCGCTTCTTCGAGTGCCGCGGCCTTGGGTAAAAACCTCACGCGGCGCTTGCCTGCGAGGCGAGGCAAGCATGTAATGGCATCGTTCGGGGTGGACGGCGCAACGGGGGCGCCGCAACGGGAACGATGAACCACGGGGACATCTCAGCCAGCGACGCGACGGAGCTCCAAGGCGCCGGCACCGGCGCATCCGCTAGCGAAGCGTTCGCGCCGGGCGTGCAATTCGGCGTCTACACGATCCGCGGCCTTCTCGGCGAAGGCGGCATGGGTCGCGTTTATCTTGCCGAGCAGACGCGGCCGGTCCGACGCGAAGTCGCTTTGAAACTGATCCGCGAGCAAGTCGCAAGCCCGCTTGCGCGCGCGTATTTCGATGTCGAGCGCCAGGCGCTCGCGCAGATGCAGCACCCGGCGATCGCGCAGGTGTTCGATGCCGGCACCACCGCCGAAGGCCATCCGTACATCGCGATGGAGCTGGTCGAAGGCGTGCCGCTGACGCGCTTTTGCCGCGAAGAGCGCCTCGGGCTCGATGAGCGTCTCGCGCTTTTCGCGCGTGTCTGCCACGGCGTGCAGCACGCACATCAGAAAGGCGTGATCCACCGCGATCTGAAGCCCGCGAACGTGCTGGTGCGGCGCGTCGACGGCATCCCGTCGCCGAAGATCATCGATTTCGGCATCGCGATCGGCGGCGCCGGTACGAACGCGGCCATCGCCGACGCCTCGATGGAGCGCGCCGGCACCGCGGTTTACATGAGCCCCGAGCAGCTGTCGCCGCGCGCACGCGATCTCGATACGCGCAGCGACGTCTATTCGCTCGGTGTCATGCTCTATGAAGTGCTGACCGACAGCGAAGCCTCGGACCTCACGTCCGCGGCGCACCGCTCGGCGCGTGCGCTGCAGAACACCTTGCTCGGCAACAACGATGCAGCCGACGCGCCGTCAGAGCTTCTCGCAGCGATCGGCAAAGTGCCGAGCGAGCTTCGCGCCGTGCTGCGCAAAGCGCTCGCGCCCGAGCGTGCGGACCGTTACGACTCCGCCGTCGCGCTCGCCGAGGATCTGGAGCGCTATCGCGATCATCGCCCGCTGAAAGCGATGCCGCAGACGCGGCTTTACATGCTGCGCACATTCATGCGCCGCCATCGGCTCGGGCTCGTCGCGGCGACACTCGCGGCTGCAGCGCTGATCGTCGGCACGCTGGTCGCGATCGCCGGCATGCGCCAGGCGCAGAAATCAGCTGAGCTGGCGCGCATCGAAGCGAACAAGGCCGAGCAGGTCGCCGACTTCGCGCAAGGCATGCTCGCGGGCATCGATCCCGATCGCGCGAAAAGCATGGACCGCACGCTGATGCGCACGATCCTCGACGCCGCCGCGCAGCGCGCAGGCCACGAGCTCGCCGCACAGCCTGCGGTGCGAGCGTCGATCGAGCGCACGATCGCCGACAGCTACGGCGCGCTCGGCGAATATGCGCTCGCGGTGCAGCATTACGGCGCCGCGGCCGACGCCGCGCATGCGGGCGCGCTCGGCAAGACCGAGGAAGCTGATCTCGCGGTGCGCAAAGCCGAGCAAATCGGCAACGAGGGCCGACTCGACGAGGCGCTGAAGGAAGCGCAGGCCGCGTTCGCGATGGTCAAGGACGTTCCGCCGGACGATCGCAAGCGGCTCTTCATCGAAAGCCGTCTCGCGGGCCTCGAATGCGACGCCGGCCACTATGAAGACTGCCGCGCGCGGTACCTGCGCGTGCTCGAAGTGCAGCGCAAGGCGTTCGGCAACGACGATCGCGACACGCTCGCCAGCGCGAATGGCCTTGCCGATGCGGATTCGTATCTCGCCAACTTCGACGAAGCGCGGCCGCTGTACGAGGATCTGATCCCGCGTTATCGCGCGCGCTACGGCGAAGAGCATTCGAAGACGATGAGCGCGATCAACGGGCTGGCCGTGCTCGATCTCGAACAGAAGCAATACGCCGCGGCCGAAAAGCTGCTCGCGCCGGGATTGCCGATCTCAGAGCGCGTGTTCGGCCCGGAGCATCCGCGCACGCTGAGCCTCCTCAGCAATCTCGGCGGAGCGATCCGCCAGCAAGGCCGCAACGAGGAAGCGCGGCCGTACTACGAGCGCGCGGTGACGCTCGCGAACAAGCTTTATGGCGCAGACAGCTATCGCACCGTGATCACGGAAAGCAATCTCAGCCTCCTGCTGCGCGATGCCGGCCAGCTGCCCGAGGCCGAGAAGCACGCGCGCATCGCGGTCGCGCACGCCGACAAGGCGTTCGGCATGGACAACGCGTATCGCGGCATCATGCTCGACGGGCTCGCGCTGGTGCTGACCAGCGAGAAACGCTACGCCGATGCCGAGCATGAGCTCGACGGCGCCTGGAAGATTCTCTCAAATGCGAAGGATTTCGGACCGCAGCATCCGCGAAGCCAGGACGTGGTCGATCATTACATCGACCTTTACACCGCCTGGGGCAAGCCGGAGCGCGTCGAGGAATGGCGCGCTCGCAAGGTGCCTGCTGCCGCAGCGGCGAATTAGCTCTACAAACCCCTCTCCCGCTTGCGGGAGAAGGAAAATCAGTCGACGTGCACGAGGTCGAGCCGGCTTCCGTCTGCAAGACGCAAATCCAGATCCGATTCGAGTCGATCGAGCGCCCGCAGCCGCGGACAAAGATTCATCGCACGCCGCTCCAACTCGCCACTCTGCTTCTCGACCGCACGCTCGACGCTCTTCTCGATGCCGTTCGCGCGCGCTTCGAGCTCGGCCGCGGCCGCCTCGTTACCGGTCATCGCGACGGTGATCGCTTGCGCGGCGACGTTGCCGACGAGCTCGGGAATCACCGCTTGAACCGCATCGCCGATCACATGATCGACATCGGCATCATCGAGGCGATCGAAGCTGTCCATCTCGGCGATCTTGCGATCGAGATCGCGCCCGGCGCGCTCGATGCGCTGCGCGCTGGCGCGTCCGGCGTCGCTGTCCTTGGCGAACGCGGCGGACACCTGGCCGAGCGCGGTGAATGCGATCGCGACCGCTTCGCGTGCGATCGATTTGACTTCCGGCACCAGCGCACGGACTTCGCGCTCGGCATCGCGCAGGCGCTTCTCGTCGGCCGCGTCGGTCTGAACGAGCCGGCCGTCTATGCGCAGCGTGCCGTCGGCGATCTCGACTTCGGTCGGCGTGCCGGAATGGCGTTTGAAAATAAGGCGATCGGACTTGAGCGAGAGCGAATAATCGCTATGCAAGCCGCAATCGCCGATGTGACTCGAGTGCGCGAAGGCCGGCGTCGCCGTCGCCGCGGCGAGCGCGAGAGCCAGTAGGGTCGCTTTCATGGAAATCCTCCGATCGGGTGGCCGAACCGTTCGATGCGGAAGATCGCGCGCGGGTTTAAAGCGCGCGCGTGCCGGGCGTCGGGGTGACGCCCGGCACGGGTGCCGGAAGTCACGTCAGCGGCGCGGCTCGCTCTCGAACAGCGCGCGATAGACGAAGCCGCCGACCGCGCCGCCGATGATGGGCGCGACCCAGAAGAGCCAGAGCTGCGCCAGCGCCCAGCCGCCCTGGAACACCGCGACGCCGGTCGAGCGCGCGGGGTTCACCGAGGTGTTGGTGACCGGGATGCTGATCAGATGAATCAAGGTCAGCGCAAAGCCTATCGCGATCGGCGCGAAGCCGGCCGGCGCGCGGCCGTCGGTCGCACCCATGATGATCATGACGAAGAAGAACGTCATCACGAGCTCGCAAACGAGCGCGGCCTGCAACGAGTAACCGCCGGGCGAATGATCCGCGTAGCCGTTCGTTGCAAAGCCGGCAGACACATCGAAACCAGCCTTGCCGCTCGCAATCACGTAAAGAACTCCGCCCGCGGCGATCGCGCCGAGCACCTGCGCGACGATGTACGGAATCAGATCCTTGGCCGGAAAGCGTCCGCCGGCGACGAGCCCGGCCGACACCGCCGGATTGAAATGGCCGCCCGAGATGTGGCCGACCGCATACGCCATCGTCAGCACGGTGAGGCCGAACGCGAGTGCGACGCCCGCGAAACCGATGCCGAGATTCGGAAACGCCGCAGCAAGCACCGCGCTGCCGCACCCTCCGATGACGAGCCAGAACGTGCCGAAGAATTCCGCGCCCAGACGCTTGCCGATGCTCATCGCTGTTTCCTCCGATCAAAGTCCATTCGGCATTTCGCGAACAACGCGCCGGCGTGCCGAAGCACCGGCGCGGCGAAGACGCTAGAAACTTCGAGTGCGTTTCGGCTTGATCACCGCGGCCATGCCGAAACCTGCGAGAAGCCAGCCGCCGAACTGATCGACGAGGTCGGCGATGAGAAACGGCGTGGTGAAGCCGTACCAGATCCACTGCGAGGCACAGATCGACAGCCACGCGACGAGGCCGAACGCGGCGACCGCGAATACTCGCGCGCCGTAGCTACTGCGAAGCCCCAGCAAAACCAGCGCCGCGACGAACGCGGCAAGGACGTTCGAAATGAATTCCGCGACCAGCGGCCGCGCGCCGATGATCGTGCCGCCGTTCGGCCGGTAGACCAGGATGCCCGACGGCGCGCTCGACACTTTCGTTTCCCAGGCGCGCTGCTCTTCCGGCGTCAGCTCGCGCGTCATGTCGATGCCCGGGAAGAAATACATGCCGCGCTCGGGAAGATTCGCCGCGAGGGCCGGCAGCACGATGTCTTCGTGCGGCAGAGGCTTTATCGCCTGCTGCGAGAACGGCAGCAGCATATGCGCGACAAAACCCCAAACGAACAACAGAGCGCCGCCGACGATGGCGGCCAGCACGACTCGAATCATTCCGGCGTCCCCTCTGGTCGAGTCCGGCGAACGGCGAGCGACGTCTTCGATGTTTTTTGGATTTGTTTCGCGCGGCCCGCAACGGCCGCCCGCGCGCCGATCATACGCGCGCGCGGCGTGAACGGTGCGTCGTCTTTACTTCGCTGCCGGCGCGTTCGCCGTCGGGTTGTCCTGGTTCTCCTTGAGCCAGAGCATCGAGCCGTGCACGCGCTGATAGCCGCTCGGATGATCGTAGAAAATGATTTCCTCGAGCGGGCCCGGACGGATCTTGCGGTACGTCGAGAGCCGCATCGCCGCCATCGCGAATCCGTTCGGCTCACGCGCGGCATCGAGGCCGAACGCATCGGCCTCGGCTTCGGCCTGGCGGATGATCGAATTGACCAGAGGCGTCGTGACCAGGAAGAACACCGACAGGATCGCGACCGCAAGCGGCAACGCCGCCGGATCGCCGCGCCCTTCGAGACCGAGCTTCGCGCCCCAGCGCGCATGCGCCCAGTCGAACGCGCGATGCAAGACCCAGAATCCGAGCGCGATCACGAGCGTCAGATACACGGTCAACCGCAGTCCGTGATTGAGCACATAGTGCCCCATCTCGTGGCCCATCACGGCCTTGATCTCGGGCAGCGAGGTTTTGTTGAGGAGATTGTCGTTGAGCGCGACGCGCGTCGTCGAAAGAAAACCCGACACGTTCGCGCTGATGCGCGTCGTCTGCCGCGACGCGTCGAACTCGACGACGTTGTCGGTCGGAATCTGATTCGCACGCGCGAGCGACATCACCGCCTGTCGCGCCTCGCCGTCGCGCAGCGGCTTGTAGTCGTTGAACAGCGGATCGACGAACACCGGCGCGAGCATGATGACGAAGAGGATCAGCACGAACGCGCCGCCGCTCGCCCAGATCCACCAGCGCTCGCCGGTGCGCCGCACCGCGGCGTAGAGCACCGCCAGCACAGGCGGCAGGACCACGAGACTTACGAGAAGCCCTTTCATCTGATCGCCGAACCAGGGGCCGAACGTCTGTGTCGCAAGACCGTACTGATGCTCGCGCACGAAGCCGGTATAGATCGCGAGAGGCAGCGACAGCACGAAGCCGACCAGAAGCCACAAGACCGCGTAGATCAGCGTCTGCAGCCATGGACGTTTCGACGCGCGCCGCCCGATATCGCGCAAGCGCCGCGAGAGGCCGGTCCAGAGAAACACCGCGGCGACCGCGAGCCCATACAAGAATCCCCAGAGCTGCAGCCAGTAGCCGCCCTCGAAATACGCATCGGAGAGCTTGCGCTGCTCGGGCGAGAGGAGATCAATGTACGCCTCGGTCGCTTTTTCGACGTCGAAGTTCGGACCGGGGCGCGCGGCGTCGGGGATTTGCAGGCCGGGCGGAAGATCTCGCGCGATGGGCGAGTCGGCGTGTGCCGTCGTCATGAAGATCGTCGCCAATAGTAGAAACAGCGCACACGCGATCTTCGACATAAGCCGCCCCTGAGGTTCTTTTAAGTGCAGCTTCGCGCCGATGCGTGCGAGCGTCAATGCCATCGCGATGACGCAACCGCTCGATGGGGATGGCGGACATTCCTATGCAATTCCGTATCCGAAACAGCAATCCCGCAAAAACCCAGGAACACCTCGTAATGACTAGTACGTTTCCGCGCCGCGCCGATCGCTACGCCATCGGCTTGAAACTCATCGGACTTGCGGCGTCCCTATTCGCTTGCAACACGTTCGCGACCACCCCATCCGTAAAGCCCATTCCAACACGCACGCCAACAGGGACTGCCGTGACGCCGCTTGCGCTGTCGGCCGGCTACTCCTCGACCTGCGCGCTGATGTCGAACCAGACCATCCGCTGCTGGGGCGCCAACGACGGCGGTCAGCTCGGCGGCTCGCTCGGCGGTCATGGCGCAATGGCTCGAGCCGTTCCGGTCCTTGAGAACGACGGCAGCTTGCTGAGCCACGTCACGCAAGTTTCGATGGGCAACCACCATGCATGTGCGATCGTGTCCGGCGCAGTCAAATGCTGGGGCTCCAACACAGAAGGCCAGCTCGGTATCGGCACGACGGACCCCGAAGGTATCGTGCGGGGGCCGACGTGGGTCAATCACCTCACATTCGGCAACGACTATGTTGTCGAAATCGCGGCTGGAAAGGATCACACGTGCGCGCTCTTGTCGACAGCAGTCGTCAAGTGCTGGGGCGACAACCACATTGAGCAGTCGGGCCAGATCAATCCTACCGCACCCAATATGGCGCCGGTGACGCTGCCTCTGCAGGTCGATCTTGGCGGCGCTACGGCCTATCACATTGCCAGCGGCTCGTACCACACGTGCGCTTCGACGACGATGGGCACGCAGTGCTGGGGTTTGAACGCTTATGGCGAGCTTGGCCGCGACACCGGCTGGTCGTATTGGGACATGCCGGCGGCATCGGCAACGGATATCGAAGGCGTTCGTCGTCTCGTCACGAGCCCCAGCGCTGATCATACGTGCGCTGGCCGCACTGCGTTGCCGTACGCGTGCTGGGGCCGCAACGAGTTCGGCCAGCGCGGCGACGGAATGTTTGGCAGCGCCAACTTGTGGGACACGACGGAGGTCATGTACGACCCGGGCTTTCAGGATTTCGCGGCAGGCGCATTGAATTCGTGTGGCGTGTACAACCATCTCGTTTATTGCACCGGCAGCAACGGCAGCGGTCAGCTCACGCAGTCTGGGATTGTTTCGAGCAACGTGCCTGTTCTGACGACGGTTCCGGCGGCCGCCCGCAAAGTCGCCGTCGGTGCCGGACATGTCTGTGCGACGGTCGGCAACCGCGTCATGTGCTGGGGCTCCAACGAAGAAGGTGCGCTCGGTCGCAATGCGTTCTGCGACAACACTCCGCAATCGCTTTGCAGTTCGCCGAATCCGGCGTTCGTGTCGGGAATCAATGCGCCCTGACGCATGAATCGGATCGCAGCGGGAGAATGCCGCTGCGATCCAACGCGCTACGGACCGCTCTGGCAACCAGTGGCGCTCAATCGGAAGTTGATAGAATCGGCGCGTTCTCAAAGGAGCCCGTACGATGTGGCTGCTCACGCTGATTCTCCTGATCCTGCTCGGTCTCCTCGGCATCTCGTCTTGGCTCAAAGCGCGCCGTCCCGAAGCGGGCAACACGCTGCAGCCGCTCGAGCCGTTCGAAGGTTGGATCGGTCTCGTCGGCCTCGTCTGGGGTCTCGTGCTGTTGCTCCGATGGATTTCGGCGCTCGGCGTGCTGCGCTTTGCGAGTGGTGCGATGCTGGTCGCGCTGATCATCGCGCTGGTGATGATTGCGATCTCGCTGATCTTCGCGCTGCCGCTGCTGCGCTCGCTGTTCGGCGGCGGGAATTTCATGGGCAAGGTTGCGCAGGTGACCGATCGTCTGGTGCCTTACAAGATCGGGCTTGGGTTCGCCTGCCTCGTGCTCGCGCTCTATTCGCTGCTCGGGCGCGCACTTTATTGAGATGAAAAAAGGCCGCGGTCTTGCGACCGCGGCCTGCGCGCCACTCCGATGAGCGCGTTTACTTCGCTCGGCTGATCGTAAATCCGCCGAAGCTGATGCCGATGTCGATGCCCTCGCCTGCGCCGGCGAGCGCGAGCGAAACCGTTCCCTTCGTCAGCACCTGTGCGGTGCCGGATTTGCCGGCGCCGATGCTCGCATCGCCTTGAGCGTACGTGCCGAGCACATCTTCGATCTTGTGCACGTCGGTGAACTTACCGGTGCCGTTGTCGATGTGCGACTTGCCGGCGGTGAGTCCGCCGCCTTTCGCTTCGATCTTGACGTCCATCGCCTTGCCGTTCTCGCACGTGACGACGCCATGGCCTTCGGCGTGCTTGTAGATTGCCGCCCAGCCGGTCAGCGAGAACTTCAATTTGCAATCAAGATTCGCTTCCGCCGCCTCAGAAGCGCGCGGCGCTGCGATAGCCAGCGCCAGCGCAAGAGCCGAACCTGCCGCAGCAAAATAACGAGGTTTCATGCCAGCACTCCCTTCGTGTTGTGACCGGCCCGAAGTGTCGGCCGGCGAACCTGAACGAGACTGGACTTCGGTTGTTTCCGCTGCGTTGCAAGCGCTCTGAGCTATTTTCGCGCGGATGTCGAAGCCGGCGCCCAATCGAGCATAGAGCGCCAGCGATCGAGTTTCACCGCGCGCGAAATCGACGCGTTCGCCGGGCTCGTCGACGGCATGGCAAGGATCTCGATGCGCCGGTCCGAAGGTATGCCAGGCGCGATGCGGCGCGCGAACACTTGCTGCGCCTTGCCGCCGTTGAGAACGATGGCGGCGATCGTCGGATAGTCTTCGAGCAGGCCCGGAATGTCGTTCGGAACTTCACTCTCGACGCGGATGCTGCTGTCGAGGCTGCCGGGCCGTTCGCAATCCTTCAGCACATCCCAGATGCCGACGCCGGCCGCGTGCAAGCGCGCGATGCGCTCCGCGTACGGAAGGTCGGGGCCGGCATCGTAGAGCTCGCCCATGAAGCGCCAGAACAAATTGTGCGGATGCGCATACGACTGCCGCATCTCGAGCGAGCGCAGGCTCGGCACTGTGCCGAGCACGAGCACGCGGCAACCGGCGCCGACCTGCGGCGGAAAGCTCGATACGAGCGCCGGTGCCTTCGCGAGTGATGGAGCCCCGATATTCCGGCGCTTCGATACCGCCACTCGCGTCATCCGGCCTTCTTGTCGAGCACGGCGAGATCGGCGAGCACTTGCTTTGAGTTCTTTTCGGGATCGACGTCGCGATAGTGCTTGGCGACCTTGCCGGTCGGATCGATCAGGAACGTCTCGCGCTTGGCGTAGGTCATGCCCATCTTCGAGGTCAGCACGCCGTACGCTTTGGCGGTCGCCTGCGTGTTGTCCGACAAGAGCGGGAACGGCACGTGATACTTCTCGGCGAACTCGGCGTGCGATTTCACGTCGTCGAGGCTGACGCCGAGCACTTCCGCGCCGGCTTTGCGCAGCGCAATCACGTCGTCGCGGAACGTGCACACCTGCTTGGTGCAGCCCGGCGTGAAATCCTTCGGATAGAAATACAGCACGATCCACTTGCCGCCGTGCTGCGCGAGCGTGTGCCATTCGCCTTTCTGATCTTGCAGACGGAATTCGGGCGCTGCTTGGCCGTCGGTGGGACCAGCGGTGGCGGCTTCTTCGGCCATGACCGGCGCTGCGAACGCGGCGGCGAAGATCAGGACGAGCAGCGATTGGACGATGCGTTTCATAGCGGAATCCTTTGGAGAGATGAAGAGCGGACCGTAGCCGAAACAAGACCGGCGCCGGGCGCAAAATCGTTCATGCGCCACGGCCTTTTTCGAACGTCGCGACGCTAGTCGGGCGCCTGGGCCTGCGCAAGTGCTGTCGCGGCGCTGTCATCGCGCGAAGGATTCAGGCAACCGATGGCATGCTCGCGCCCGTCAAGGCGCGTCTGGACATTCTCATGCTGGTGCTCAAGCACGTCTATCACGCCCACGGAAGCGACGATGCGACGTACGAAATCCATGTCTACGCCGAATCGGGCGAAGCGGCCGCCGAGGGCGGCGCGCCGATCGAGAAGCTGAAATCGGTGAATCTCGCGGATGGGCGCGTGCTGCGCGTGATTTCCAAAGGCCACTACGAGCTTCCGGATGGAAGCCTCAAGCTCGAATCGCACGATCACGAGGCGATTTAAGCTTACTTGCGATTCTTCTCGTGCCGCGCGATGAACGCGTCCACCGGCATCGATGCGATGAGCTTGCCGATCGCATCGAGCGGAACGTCGTCGAGCTTCTTGAAGCGGATGCAGGATTTGCCCGCGTCGGCCTTCTTGCCGATCGCCGCGAAACCTTTCTTAAGCTCGGCTTCGCGCTGCTTGTCGCCGTAAATACCGGTGAGATAAAGGGCATAGTTGTTCTTCTGCGCCGCGAGCGCGGCGAACATCAACGGCTGGCCGTTGTAGGTACCCGGATACCGCGAGAGCGGCACTTCGTACGCGATCATTCCCCAGTTCATCGTCTCGACGTAGCCTTTCGGCAAGTGCTTGCGCACAGTCTTGCGCACGGCCGCGATGACGTCGCGACGCTCGGGCGGAAGTTCGGCAAGATAGTCATCGACTGTCGCGGCTTCGCTGCGCGCCATTGTGCCGGCTCCGTGAACTCAGTATTCGGGGAACGCTAGCCTTTCTTCGGCACGCCGAACTTTTCCGGATCGTAGCCGCCGACTTCGAACATCAGCGTCTGCGCGCCTTTGCTCTTCGTCGTCACGTCGATCGAAATCTTCTGCGCCTTGCTCAACTTGGCGATGAAGCCGCGATCATCGTTGATGAAGATCGCGGGCTCGCCGGTTTCGGGCAGATGCGCCTTCACGCGTTCCGGCGGCGCGTCGTCGAAGCGCATCGAGAGCGTGCACGCCTTGCCGCAGTCGAAGCCTTTGCCGCTGCCGAACAGGTACACGCTCTGGCCCCACGCGGTGTGCCGTCTCAGGATCAACCGCACGTTCGCGCCGTTCGGCTGGCTCGAATAGATCGACGCGGTGATCTGATTGCCGCCCGATTCCTTGCCGGCCTGATAGCTCCAGAGCCGCTCGAGGCGTCGGCGCGAAGTGATCGCGGTCGCTTTCGCGACCGTATCGGCCAGCGTCTCGCGCACTTCTTTGGCCGCGGCGCTGTCCGGATATTTGGCGACGATTTCCTGCCCGATCGGCCCGGCCAGCTCGTACGATTTCGATTGCAAAAGCTGGCGATACATCTCGACGTCTTTCGCTGCCTGCGCATCGGAGGCTTTCGGCGCGTTCTGCACGGGCGCCGACGGCGGCGGCGAGGATTGTTTCGAGCAAGCCGCGAGCGCGAACGCAAACACGGCGGCGACGATAGCGAAGCGGCGAGCACGCATACGGCGAATCCGGGTCATCCTAGGACGCTTATCGTACTCGTGCTCAGAACCGGCGGCACGGATCGCGGCCGAGATTGCGATCGTAGGTCGATACGCTGTCGTCGCGCTCGTGTCCGGTGCGGCCGATCGAGCCGGCCTTGGCCATCCGCCGGCAGACTTCGCCGCGCGACAGCGGCTCGGCCGCTACCGCGAAGCTCTGCGTGTCGGCGCCGCCGCGTCGCTTCGACGACGTTCCGGATGTGTGCGCTTTCGCGGTGATCTGCTTCGGACATGCGCCATGTCGGTAGAAGAGCTCGCCATTCGCCGCGCGGCATTCGTACGAAACGACCTCGGCACGCGGCTTGGCGCCCGATCGCGTTGCACGCGGTGCGCGTTCCGAACGCGACGCGACTCCGTATTCCGGCGATGGCGCCGCCGGTGGCGCGGGCAGGATCTCGACCTGCGATTCCTTTTGCGCCGCCGCACATGGACGATCCTGGAATGCGACCGATCCGTCGGCGCCTGCGCACTTGTAGACCGATTCCGCATGCGCGGCGGACATCGCGAGCAATGCGAGGAAGCCGAAACGGACCGCAAGACGATTCGGGGACGTGCGCATCGTGAAACTCCGTGTGGGTGGACGATGGGCTCATCTTCGGCATCGGCCGATCGCCGAAACATCGCTCGCTCGCGCAGAACGTTGTAGGAATTCGGCGCGTCTTACACGCAGTGCGTTACGATCCGCCGTCCATGCGCAAGATCGTCCACATCGACATGGATGCGTTCTACGCGTCGGTGGAGCAGCGCGACGATCCGTCGCTGCGCGGCCGGCCCGTCGTGGTCGCGTGGCGCGGGCAGCGCTCGGTCGTGTGCGCGGCATCGTATGAAGCGCGGCGCTTCGGCGTGCGCTCGGCGATGCCGGCGGTGCGCGCGGAGCATCTTTGTCCCGACGCGGTTTTTATTCCGCCGGACTTCACGCGCTATCGCGCGGTGTCGCGGCAGGTGCGCGAGATCCTGCTGCGCCACACCGATCTCGTCGAGCCGCTGTCGCTGGACGAGGCGTATCTCGACGTCACCGAAAACAAGACCGGCCTTGCGACTGCAACCGCGGTCGCGAAAGCGATCCGCGCATCGATCCGCGAGGAGACTTCGCTCACGGCATCCGCGGGCGTCGCGCCGACCAAGTTTCTCGCCAAGATAGCCTCCGACTGGCGCAAGCCCGATGGCTTGTTCGTGATCCGGCCCGAGGAGGTCGAAGCGTTCCTGAAGCCGCTGCCGGTGAGCCGCATCCACGGTGTCGGCAAGGTCATGGACGGCAAGCTCGGCGTGCTCGGCATCCGCACGGTCGGCGAGCTCGCGACGTTCGATGTCACCGAGCTCGAGCGCCGCTTCGGCCGCTACGGCAAGCGATTGTCGGAGCTCGCGCACGGTATCGATCGCAGCGAAGTGAAGCCGGATCGGCCGACGCAATCGATCTCGGCCGAGGATACGTTCGAGCGCGACGTGCCGCTCGCGTCGATCGAAGCGAAGATTCGTGAGCTTGCGGGCAAGGTCTGGACTGCAACGCGCAACACCGAACGCGTCGGCCGCACCGTCGTGCTCAAGCTCAAGACCAAGGATTTTCGCATCCTGACGCGCAGCCACACGCCGTCCGCGCCGCCGCGCTCGGCCGAGGAGCTGGCCGGCATCGCGGTTTCGCTGCGCGATCACGTTTCGTTGCCGGCAGCGACGCTGTACCGGCTTGTGGGCGTGGGACTCTCGAACTTCCGCGATGCGGACGAGATGCCGCAGCCGGAATTGTTCGATGAGCCGATCCGATGATGTCGTGTGGCCTCGCCGCGGCGTCGGCGAGGCTCGCGCTTACATGCCCGCCGCCATGCGGCGATCGTATTCGGGCTGCTGCACTTTCGCAGCGCCGCGATTCAAGTCCAGATACTGCGACTTGAGCTTCACGTACTGCCGTGCCGCGTAATAGATCTGCTGGATCTCATCGGACGTCAGAAGACGCACGCAGCGCGCAGGATTGCCGAGCCAGAGCTCGCCCTCGCCGACGATGCGGCCTTGCGTGACAACCGAGCCCGCACCAACCAAGCTGTGACGCTTGATCAGCGCGCCGTCGAGGATCGTCGCGCGCATGCCGATCAGGCACGCATCCTGGATCGTGCAGCCGTGCATGACGGCGCCGTGGCCGATCGTGACGTCGGAGCCGACCGTCAGCGCGAAACCGCCGAGCGTGTATTGCGTGTCGTGCGTGACGTGCAGCAACGCGCCATCCTGGACGTTGGTGCGCTCGCCGATGCGGATCGAGTGTGCATCGCCGCGAATGACGGCGGTGGGCCACACGGACGAATCGTGGCCGAGCGCGACGTGGCCGATCACGTGCGCGGCCGGATCGACATACGCGGTCGGCGAAAGGTTCGGCGAGAACCCGTGAAAAGACCGGATATTGCTCATGAACGTACTTCCTGAACGACGCCTGCGGGGACAGGAATACCGTCAAAGAGCGTTGTATAAAACCTGTATTTCTTTACAGGTATCGCAGCGCAGCATTTTGCACGCTGCGTTCACGTGCGAACAGGCAAAAAGACGGCCTCACCAAGCCCGAAAAAGAGCTCCATCCGGCCGCCCGGCGATTTCATCAGGACGTCTGCGTGCAGCAACGCGTGGCGGGTAACGCCGCCACCGGCGCCGCCGCTACGACCGGCTGAGAAGGCGCTGCCGCGCGTTTCGACGAGCGCACCGTCAGCACGACGCCGCCGATCGCCAGCAACCCGCCCGCCGCCGTGAGCCAGCTCGGCACCTGCCCGAGCCAAAGCCAGGCGATCGCCGAGGCCACCAGCGGCTGCACATACATGAAGCTCGACACCTTCGACGCCGGCGCGCGCGACAGCGCGTAGTTCCAGCAGAGATAACCGAGGATCGTCGGACCGATGCCGAGATAGACGGCCGACCACAATTGCTCGTGCGGCACTTCGGCGAGCTTGGCCGGGAGATGCGCACCGAACGGCAACAAGCCGATGGTGCCCGCAAAGATGCTGGCGACCGTAAATCCGGTCGCGCTGGTGCGCACGAGAAGCGGCTTCTGCCAAACGAAATAGATGCTCGTGCCGAGCACGGAAATCAAGAGGAGCAGGCTCATCGGCTCGAAGTGGATATCGCGGCCCGCGCCGACCGTGATCAGCACCACGCCGGAAAACGCGACGAGCAAGCCGAGCATCGCGCTGCGCGAAATCTCTTCGCCCAAGCGCATCGCGGCGAGTGCGGACGTGACGCCGGGCGATAGAGCGATCACGACCGCGGCCGCGCCGACCGGAATACGCGTCATCGCGTAACCGAGCGTCAGCTGGTACACCGAGATGCCGATGAAGCCAAGCGCGAGCACGGCCGGCCAGTCGCGAAGCGGCGGCAGCTTGATGAGCCCCGTCGCGACCGGCACCGCGAAGATCGCCGATGCGATCAGGAAGCGCAGCAGCGAAAGCTCGGCCGGCGTGAACGCCTTGAGCCCGTAGGCGATCGCCGCGAATGCGGACGACCAGATCACGATACCGAGGCCCGCGGCCGCGATCGTCGTGCCATCAAGGCGTTGTGTCGCTGGCTGAACGCTCATGACCGAACCCCTCAGCCGCAACCGTTGGCGCCGGCCGCGTTGGCCGGGAGAAATCCACCGCGGGCCTTGGCATTCGGACGCGGCGGCTTGATCTTGGGAACCTCGCGCGGCGCCGCTTCCGGCACGTCGTCGGCCCACTCCTGCGGGCGCGTCACGTGGCCCTGGAGGAACATCATTTCGCGAGCAATGCGACTCAATTCTTTCAACATGGCGGCATCCTCCTCTGCTTGCAGTAACCTTGCTGTAGCGAGAAGATACGCCGTGTTTACGGCTCCAAGTAGCGATATGTTTCAAAGGCTGACTTGAGGTTTATTCAAGATGGAACGTCATCCCCTGAACGCGCTGCAGGTGTTCGTCACGGCCGCGCGAGCCAAGAATCTGACCCGCGCCGCGGAGCGCCTGCATCTCACCGTCAGCGCGCTCAGCCATCAGGTACGCACGCTCGAACAGCGGCTCGGCTACACGCTCTTCGTGCGCGGTCCGCGCGGCCTTTCGCTGACGCCCGAAGGCGCGATGCTGCTCGATCGCGTCGCGCCGCATCTGGACGCGATCGACGCTGCGCTGCGCCCGATGCGCGCGCGCCGTGAGACGGCACTCAGCATCAGCGCGCTGCCGTCGATGGCATCGAGCTGGCTGATGCCGCGGCTGCCGCGCTTCGTCGCACTGCATCCGGATCTCGAATTCAATCTCGATTCGTCGATCGAGCTCGTCGATTTCGCCGATTGCCGCTTCGATGCGGCGCTGCGCTACGGCCCCGGCCAGTGGGACGGCGTGGCGTCCGAGCTTCTGTTCGAGGAATGGCTGACGCCGGTGGTGAGCCCGACACTGCTCGCCGGCCGCACGCCGCCGAAGGCCGAAGATCTGGGCGAGTGGCCGCTCCTCTGCCCAGACGATCCGTGGCAACGCTGGTTCGAGACGTTCGGCGGCCGCGTGCCCAAGCGCTTCGTCGCGACGTTCAGCGATTCGGAAACGCTCCAGCGCGCCGCGGTCGCCGGCATCGGCGTCGCGCTCGGCCGCGCGACGATGGTGCGGCCGCTGATCGAGAGCGGTCATCTCGTCGCGCTGTTTCCGCATCGCATGCGCGCGCGCTACGCGCACTATTTCGTCTATCCGCAACGCTCGCGCGAGCACGCGGGCTTTCGCGCGTTCCGCGAATGGCTCCTCGATGAAGCAGCGACGTTTCGCGCGAGCACGGATGCGGCCGACGTGCAGCGGTCGATCCCTGGCGAGGCGGACAAGAAGCGCACCGCTGCGCCCCGTCCCGCAGCCGGCCACGCCTGATGCGCGGTGCGGCTCTCGCGCTCTTGTTGTTCGGCGCATGCGAAGCCGCCGAGCCCGTGATCGACGAAGCCACCGAATACCGCGACATCAGCGGCGATTCGCAGGCCGCGCTGTCCGCGGCGCTCGAGCGCATAGCGCAATCGATGCCGGTCGGACATCGTTATTACGCGGATACGCACTGGCAATTGAGCTGGAATTTCCGCGTCGAATCCGATGACGACGGGTGTCATCTTTCGTCCGCGACGACCGCGCTCAACGTGCGCACGACGCTGCCGCGATGGACGGCGCCTGCGAAAGCGCCGGCTGATCTCATCAAGCGATGGAATGCGTTTTCCACGGCGCTGCGCACGCATGAGGACGGCCATCGCCGTATTGCAGTCGATGCGGCGCAAGCGATTGCCGATCGCGTCGACAAAGCGGCACCTTCTCGCGATTGCGCGACGCTGAAGCAAGCGATCGGAACGCTGGCGCAATCGATCCTCGATGACTATCGCGCGAAGGAGCTCGACTACGACACGACGACCGATCATGGGCGCAAGCAAGGCGCCGTGTTTCCGTGACCGCGGGTTAGTCAGGCCGCGCAGAGCTTGCGCGTCTTCTCCGCATCGCCGCGCAGACTGTTGTCGATGTAATAATCCACCAGCGATCGCGCGAGCTTCTGATCGGTCGCCGGAATCAATGCATCCGCATCGTGCATCCAACCGTCGGTGCACACCTTCTTGTCGCTCTTGCCCGCCGCACAGTCGAGCAGATGATCGAACGCGCGCCGGTACGTGGCGAACTGCTCGCGATTCATCGGTGCGCCGTGCCCGGGAACCAGCGTCGCATAGTCGATGCGAGCAAGCCGACCGAGCGCATCGCGCCAATGCTCGGGACACGCGGTGTCGAACAGCGGCGCGGGCAGCGTGACGAGATCGCCGGACGCGAGCACACGCGTCGCGGGATCGAACAGCCAGATGTCGCCACCGGTCACCGCGTCCTTCTCGTAGCCGATACGAACCGAACGCCCAGCGAGCGAATGCGTTGCAGTCGCCGCGATGCGCACGTCCGGAAACAGAGCAGGTCCAGCGTCGATGAGGCCAATCTCTGCGCGCCAAGGCGCGGTCTTCGACGTGTCGTCGCCTGCCTTCTGAATCGCATCTTCGAGCTGCGATCGATAGTTCGCGAGAAACCCGTGCATCGCCTCTTCGACCGCGCCGCTCGCATACACGCGCACATCGGGGAACGCTTTGCGCAGCATCACGTTGCCGCCGACGTGATCGAGATGCCAGTGGCTGTTGACGATCGCGGCGACGGACGTGTGATGGTCGTTGGCGAAATCGACGATCGCCTGCGTGTGCTCGGGATGACGCCCGGTGTCGAACACGATCAAGCCTTTCGTGCCCTTGAAGATCACCGTGTTGCCGTCCGGCTGCACGCCGGCGACGAACGCGCCGGGTACGAGATCGACGCCGGACGCGATCTCGATGGCCGCATGCGCGGCCGCGCTGATGGATGCCAAAATTGCGATTGCGATGACGCGCGACATCGGCGATCCCCTTCCGCTAAGTCGACGCGAGCTTCACGCGCGCATCGCGCAGAAAACAACGGCGGATCGTCCCGTGATCGGCCGCGACGAAATGCGCGCGCGCCGAATCGTTGAAAAAGACGGCGCGCCCGAATGAGCGCGCCGTCGCATGTCGCATCAATCGAAGCCGTCCGCGAAGATCGTGTCGTCCGCGACGATCGGCGTCAGGTAGCTGCCTTTGCTCGCCGCCATCAGCAACTCCGCGGCGAAATCGGAAACCGGCGTGATCGCAAGATCGCGCGGACCGCCGGGATTGCTCAAGCCGGTCGAGAACGGCGAGAACGTGACGCCTCCATCGCCCGAGCGCTGCACCGGCTGGCCGGATGCCTGAGCGACGTAGAGCACTTGCTCGTCGACCGGATTGCAGGCGATGTCGGCGATCAGATCGCCGCTGTAGCCGGTCGATGTCCAGGTCGCGCCCGCATCGTCGGTGCGATAGATCGTGCTGTGGCTGAAATCGACCCACGATGACATAAAGATCGTCTCGGGATGCGTCGGCGATTCGCACAGGCGCGGCAAGCGCGAGAATCCGGGCAAGCCGTCGAGCGCCAGCTGCCACGTCGCGCCGCCATCGATCGAGCGCAGCGCGCCACCTTGCTGCGGATCGTTGTAGCCGTCGTACGAAGCGACCATCAGCTGATCGGTGCCGTCTTCGGCGATCTCGATGTCGGTGACGAAATTGCCATCGGTGCCTTCGAACACCTTGTCCCAGTTCGCGCCGGCATCGATGCTGCGCCAGACGGTTTGCTCGGAACCGGCGACGCCGAAATCCGCGCCGCCGAGCAGGATCAGGTTCGGATCGTTCTTGCTGAAGCGCAGCGCCGCCAGATCGGATTCGTAGAGAGGGCCTTGATCGGGACCAAGACCGGTCCACGTGTCGTTGTCTTCACGGCGATAGAGACCTTCCGGCGCGACGGTCGAAGGTCCGCTCGAAATCGCGTACAGCACGCCGTCGGGCGAGAAGCCGACCTTGCTGTAGCGCGTCGGCGGTACGGGTTCTTGCGTCCACGTCGTGCCGCCATCGTTGGAGCTGAACACGCCGCCGTTGTTGTTGCCCTGGAATGCGACCGCAAGCTGCTCGGCATCGGCCGGATTCACCGCGATCGAATACAGCGAAAGCTCGAAGATGCCGCTCGATGCGCCTGCAAAATTGTCGCCGCCGTCGGTCGACTTGAACACGCCGAGCGAGTTCGCGCCCGAGTAGATGTCGAGCGAGCTCGTTGGCGCGAAGCGTACCGATTGCGTGGCGACCGCGGCGGTGCCGCCGATGCCGATGTCCCAGGTCGCGCCGCCGTCGCCGGAGCGGTTGATGCCGGCGCCGTCGGTGGAGACGAGAATCGTCTGCCCGTCGTTCGGATCGACCGCGATGTCGGTGACGACCAGCAACGGCCACGTGCCGTCGTAGAGCGGCGACCATGTGACGCCGAGATCGTCGGACGTGTAGAGCCCGAAATCCTGCGAGCCGAAATTCTGGCCGCCGCCGACGAGAAGGCGCGTGCCGTCGTAGTTGACCGCGTTGATCGGATTGCCGTTGAGCCCGTCCGTGCGGTTTTCCCAGGTGTCGCCGCCGTCGATCGTCACCCACACCTCGCCGCCGCCGAAATCGCCGCGGAATACGGCGACCACCGTATCCGAATCGTTCGGATCGACCGCGATGCCCATGCCGTTCATCGGCGCATCGTGTGGTGGCGTGAGGTCGTCCCAGGTGGTGCCGCCGTCGATCGAGCGCATCAGGTTCACAGGTTCGAAGCCGCCGGCGGCGGTGACGCCGACCCAGATCGTCGACGCATTCTGCGGATCGATGGTGATATCGAACGTCTCGTCGTTGTTCTGGTCGATGCCGAGATCGATGTGCGTCCAGTTCGCGCCATCGTCGGTGCTGGTCCACACCGCATCCTGCGTCGCCGCGAACACGGTGCCGTCGGGCGCGTATTCGATGTCGTGCACGCTGATGCCGGCGAGATCGGGGACAGCGGCCCATGTCGCGCCGCTGTCGGTCGAGCGATAGAGCGTGCCGCCCCAGCTGCCGCCCGGCGCGATGCCGGCGAGCACGACACCGGATGCGGTCGGCGATGCGGCAACATCAGCAACATCGCCGCCGGGCGGACCGAGCGGGCTCCAATTGCCGCTGCCGTCGCCGTGTATCGTGTTGACGACGTTCGCGGCGAATCCACTCGCGCGTGCGTGCGCGCCGCGCTCATCGCTCTGCACCGCGTCGCGCAGCAAATCGGCGCCCGGGGCATGCGACGCGTAAGGGGCGGCCGCCGCGACGGCGGCCCAGGCAAATCCTACGGTTCCGATGACCAACGACAAAGAGCGAGTATTCATCAGGGACACCCTCGGCGAGATGCAGGAAGGGAATCCGCGAGCGTCACGGTACTTCGTCAAGCTCGATCCGATGCCGGCCGCTCGCGGCCGATGATGATGATGCGCTCATCGACCGGCCGATTCATGCCGCTGATGTTTTCGCTACCTTTCCGTTCGATGATTCGTGACCGCGGACGCACTGTCGCGCCGCGATGGCAACGAGCTCAGCGGCGCTCCGTCAGCGCTTCAGCAAATCGTGAAAGTTCTTCCTGAACTTCGCCACCTTCGGCGCGATGACGAGCTGGCAGTACGGCTCCTCGCCGTGCAGCTTGAAGTATTCCTGATGATAGTTCTCGGCCTTGTAGAACACCTTGAACGGAACGACTTGCGTCACGATCGCGCCGTTCCATTCGTGGCTGTCGGCGGTTTCCTTGATCGCGCGCTCGATCGCGGCCTTCTGCTCATCGTCGCGATAGAACGCGACCGAACGGTATTGCTCGCCGACATCGTTGCCCTGGCGGTTCAGCGTGGTCGGATCGTGGATCGTGAAGTACGCGCGCAGGATCGTATCGCGGGTGATCACACGCGGATCGAACGTGATCTGCACGACTTCGGCGTGGCCGGTGCCGCCGTTCGAGACTTGCGTATAGGTCGGATTCGGCACGCGCCCACCCGAATAGCCGGAGACGACGCTGGTGACGCCGTTGAGCTCGGTGAAGACGGCCTCGAGGCACCAGAAGCAGCCGCCGCCGAGCGTCAGGGTTTCGCTCGCGGACGGCTGAACGGCTTTCATCGGCTCGGTCGCGAAGCTCGCGAGCGGGGCGAAGAAGACGACAAGGAGCAGAAGCAGACGGCGGATCATGGGGTTCTCGCTTTCCTGGGATGACGCGAAAGACCGGCCTCGACCGTTGCGGCTTTCGCGTCAATGCGCCTCGGGTGCGGGCAGCGCGGTCGCTCCGGTCGAGCGCAGCGTCACTTCCTGCGGCGCCACCATCGGGATTCCGGCGTCGCGCAGGCGCGCGAGGATATCGAGCAGGATTTCGCTTCGAATCGATCCCGTCTGGCGCGGGTTGTCGATGAACGCGACACCGATGAACACGAGCGCGTTGTTCTCGATACCGTCGAGCAGCACCGCCGGCGCCGGATTGGTGAGAATGCCGGGATGCGCCGACACCGCCGCGCGCATTGCCGCGAGCACGCCATCGGCATCGACATCGAGCGGCATCGGCAGGCGAACGCGCACGCGGCCTTCGGCGTTCGCGAGCGTCACGTTGCGGACGGTCTTCGTGATCAGCTCGGAGTTCGGGACGATCACGGTCGAGCGATCGCCCATCTGGATTTCGGTTGCGCGCACGTTGATGCGGCGGATGTCGCCTTCGAGATCGCCGAGCGCGACCCAGTCGCCGACTTTGACCGGCCGCTCGACGAGCAGGATCAAACCCGACACGAAATTCTGCACGACGGCTTGCAAACCGAAGCCGATGCCGACCGAAAGCGCGCTCGCGACCCAGGCGATGCGCTCGACCGAAAGCCCAAGCTCGGACAGCGCGAACGCGAATACGACGACACCGCCGACGTAGCCGAGCAGCGTCGTCACCGAGCTTCGCATCGCAGGATCGAGCTTCGTCGTCGGCAGGTAGCGATCGTGCAGCCAGCGCTGCAGCGCGCGGATTGCAGCAAGGCCAAGCAGGAATACCGCGAACGCGCCCAGCACCGCCGCAGGCGTGATCTCGATCTGCCCGATGCGAAAGCCGCCGGCGCCGATCTGCGCGCCGCGCGAGATCAGCTCCGAAGGCCCGTTGCCAAACCGGGTCAGCACGAGCGATAGCGCAAACAGGAATGCGACGACGCGGAACGCGCCGGATAGCACCACGGCGACTTGCTCGAGCGTGCGGTTCTCGACGCCGAGCGTGTCGTGCATCCACTTTGCGCGCGCGGCGATCAGCGTCGAGCACAAATCCTCGATCAGATGCACGAGGAGATAAAACGTCGCCGCGACAACCAGCGTCCACACCATCTGCCACGCGATGAACTGCGCGAACGCAACGAAGCCGGCGAGCGCGGCGGCGATCGACGTCAGCGAGGCGATCCAGAACATGCCGAGCGCGAGGCTGATCCACAGCGAGCGCGTCGCAGTCTTCGGCGTTTCGTCTTCGGCATCGTGCTCGTTGCGCGCGTTGGCGATACGCACCAGCGCCCAGATCGCGAGCCCCGCGTAGAGCAGCGCGACCAGCAAACCCGCTGCGACCGTCGCCGAAAGGCTCGCGCCGGCAACGGTGTTGATCCGGCGGATCATCACGACCAGCGCGATCGCGCATGCAAGCATCAGCGGGAACGGCCGCAATCGCGCGGCGATCGAGTCCGGAATCGGCGGCAGCCGCCACGACGGCCGTGCCGCGGACAGAAGCGCGCGACCGAGACCAGCGACGAAGCTGCACAGGAAGACGACGTTGACCAGTGATCGTGCGATCTGCTTTTCCGCGTCCGAAAGCGCATCGTGCCAATCGAGGCCGACCGCGATCGCCTGCGCGCCGAAGCCGGTGAACACGGTGGCGACGACGACGATCGCCAGCGCCAGCGCCGAGCGGCGCAGGCGACCCTGCGGCACGCGATCGGCCGTGAGCCGCATCAGCGAGCGCTCGGCCCACCAGCGCCCGAGCACGATCAGAAGAATGCCGATCGCAAGCCCGCCGATCGCATACGCGCGATTGTCCGGCGCGAAGCTGTCGCGAAGTGCGGAGGTGACGCCGCCGCGCAACGCGTCCAGACGCGCGCCGTCGTTGACGAGATTGCCGGCAACGCTTTTCCAGAACGCGGGCGACAGCGGTGAATCGGTACGCTGCGACAACCGCGCCTGGAAACTCGCGCGACGGCCTTCGGCGATTTCCGCAAGCAATTGCTGGCTGTCGACCGACAAGAGCTTGGCGCGCTTGATCTCCGAATCCACCGACCCGCGTTCCTTGTCGATCGCGGTGCGTTGCGCAGCGATGTCCTGCGCTTCGGGCGGACTGCCTTTCGCCGGCGGCGGGCCGAGCTCGGCGATGCGCGCATCGAGCGCGGCGAGCTTGGGCGTGCGGTCGGCGACGAGCGCATCGGCGCTGGTGCCGATGGCGGTGGCGAGATCGCGGAAGTCGTCGAGCTTGGCGTCGTCGACGTCCTCGCCAAGCTGCTTTCGGATATCGGCGATCTGTTGGCGCGCCGAATCGAAGAACTTGGCCGAATCGGGCTCCTGGGCGAACGCCGGGACCGAAACGAGCGCGATCAGGACGAAAAAATAACGGAAGAATCGAGGCATCCGCGCATGATCGAAGCGCTGCGGCGCGGCGTCAATTGACCTCGGCTTGCGGTTACGCGGAGCTTCATCCGCGCGTTTTTTCGCTTTCACACCGCCGTGCCGAACAGCGTGCCGACGCCCGCGGTCATGGCCATCGCGAGCGCACCCCAGAATGTGATGCGCAGCGCGCCTTTCGTGACCGAAGCGCCGCCCGTGCGCGCGGCGATCGCACCGAGCAGCGCGAGGAACACGAGCGAGGCGATGCCGACCGACACGGCGACGATCGTGCGCGGCACGAGCGCGGCGATCGCGAGCGGCAATGCCGCGCCGGTGGCGAAGCTCGCGGCCGATGTCCACGCCGCTTGCACCGGCCGCGCGGCGTTGATCTCCGAAATGCCGAGCTCGTCGCGTGCATGCGCCGCGAGCGCATCCTTCGCCATCAGCTGATCGGCGACCTCGCGCGCCAGCGCCGGATCGAGCCCGCGGTGCACGTAGATGCCGGCGAGCTCGGCCCGCTCGCTGTCGACATCGGTCGCGAGCTCAATGCGCTCGCGCTTGAGGTCCGCGCGTTCGGTATCACGCTGCGAGCTGACCGACACGTATTCGCCGGCCGCCATCGACATCGATCCGGCGACGAGACCCGCGACGCCGGCCGTCAGCACCGCGCCCGCATCGGCGTGCGCCGATGCGACACCGACGATCAGGCTTGCGGTCGAAAGAATGCCGTCGTTCGCACCGAGCACCGCCGCACGCAGCCAGCCGATGCGCCGCGAGCGATGGCGTTCACGATGAGCGTTGCGCATGACCGACCTCCGCCGCGCCGTGCGGCGCGGACATGGTGAGCCATGCGCGGCAGCGGCATCAACTCGCGACGATCACGGCAGATCGAAGCCGCTCGCGAAGATCGCGTCCTTCCATGCGTTGAGGAACACGCGCACTTCGGGCGTCGTGCTGTATCCGCTCACGACGAGGAGATCGGGACGGCCGCTGCCGGTGAGATCGGCGAGCATCAGCATTTGCGGCGAGACGGTCAGCGGAAGAATCGCCGGTGTCGCGAACGCGCCGGTGCCGTCGCCGCGCGCGTATGAAGCGAACGTGAGGCCGCAGCAATTGCCGATGACGAGATCGAGCTTGCCGTCGTTGTCGGCATCGCCGAGCGCGATCGACTGGAACCAGAAGTCCGGCAGGTTCTGCGTGCGCGCGGACTGGAACGTGCCGTTACCGTTGCCGAGATAGACGTAGAGCGTGTCGCTTGCAAACGGGGCCGCTTCCGACGCGACGACGATATCAGGCTTGCCGTCGCCGTTGACGTCGCCGACTGCGAGCGCTTCGGGATATGGCGCGCCGGGGAGTTTCAGCGCCGATGAGAAACTGCCGCCGCCGAGATTGCGATAGACGCGCACGCTGCCAGCGACTGGCGTCGAGTCGTAGCGGCGCCCGGAATCCATGACGGCAAGGTCGGGCTTGCCGTCGGCGTCGAAATCGGCCGCGAGCACGGCACCCGGCGGATTGCCGGCGCTGGCGAGACTTGCGTCGATCGTCGCCGGTGCTGCGAACGTGCCGTCGCCGTTGCCGGCGAGGAGATAGACACCGCTGCCGCTCGCGGGATAGCCGATCACGGCGAGATCGCGCTTGCCGTCGCCGTTGAAATCGGCGACGGCCGGCAATGCGCCGTTGGTGTAGCCGAACGCGCTCAAGCCGATGCTCAACGCCATGTCGGCGCCGCTCGCCCGGAACGTGCCGTCGCCGTTGCCAAGGCGCGTGTGCACGACGCTGGTCGGCGGCGTGTCGAACGAGCTTTGCGTCGCAATGAGATCGGCCTTGCCGTCGTTGTCGAGATCGGCGGCGAGCCATGCCTGGAAATTATCGTCGTAGAAATTGAAGCCGAGCGGCGAGAACGTTCCCGCGTGGAATCCGCCATGCCCGTCACCGAGCAGCGGGCGCACGCCGTGCGCCTGCGTCGAAACATCGAGGCTTAGAAGATCGACTTTGCCGTCGCGATCGAAATCGGCAATCGCCGCGACCGCCCGGTCGAGCAGCGGAGGACTTGCGAGCGTGCCGTCGCCGCGGCCGAGCAGGAATTGCGTCTGTCCTTGCGAATTGATGCTCGCGCCGTAAAGCCCATCGCCGGCCGAGCCGACGATGAGATCGGCGTTGCCGTCGCCGTCGAGATCGGTGACGGCGAGATCGGCCGTGCCCGAACCGTAGCCGGTCGCGTAACCGGGATCGACGCGGCTGAACTGCCCGCTGCCGTCGCCGAGCCAAATGTGAATCGGGCTGCCGTCGCCCGTCAGTGCTTTGACGGCGAGATCGAGCTCGCCATCGTTGTTGAAATCACCGGCGGCGAGCGCACCGGCATCGAATCGTTGACCCGGCGCGAGGCTGAAGCCGCCGCTGCCGTTGCCGAGAAGGACATAGCCGTCGCCACTGGCGATATCGATCTTGCCGTCGTTGTTGAAGTCGGCGGCGAGCACGTCGAAGCCGACGTCGTTCGCGACGGTGGCCGCGGGATCGAACGTTCCGTCGCCGTGACCGCGCAGGACAACCGTGCTGCTCGATGAGCCGCCGATATTGACCGACACGGCGAGATCGAGCTTCGCATCGTTGTCGAAATCGGCGATCGTCATGCCGGTCGCCGACGCGGATTTGCCGCTGCCGGCCGGCGCCGTCGCCACAGTCGCATACGACGGCGCGCCGTAACCGCCGACGCCATCGCCGAGCAGGATCGCGATGCGCGCGATCGCATCGTCGCCGTACGCGCTCAACGCGACTGCGTAGTCGGCATGACCGTCGCCGTTGAAATCGGCAATGGCGAAATAGCCGACGTACTGGTTCGATCCGTCCGGAGCGAGCGTGATGTCGTGATGGTCGACGATCGTCTGACCGTCGCTGCGATAGAGCACGATCGCGGTGTCGGCGTGGAAGTCCGGGCCTGCGCCGTAATAACCGCCGGCGGCGAGGCGACCGCCGGCGAGATTGCGTCCGGCGGTACCGAGCAGCGGATCGGTGCAGCCTTGCGGGAACGATCCGCCGGGTCCCGCGAGCCCCGCGGAGGCGCGGAGGCTGTTCTCGAAGTTCGAGCGCGTCGAGGCGATCGTGTAGTCGGCGAGATCAGCGTAGATCTCGGTCAGCGAGCAATCGGCCTCGCGGCGAAGGCCGGGCACGTACTGCGTGTCGCCTTTGCGCTTGATGAACTTGTAGAGGCGGTATTTGAGCGGCGCGCGCTTCACGACGCCGGGCAATGTTTGCGCAGGGCCGATGACGAGGCCGGCGCCGAAGAACGGCGCGGTCTGATCGACGATCGGCGCGTTGGTGATGTGGTGGCGCTGGAACGTGAAGCCGCTGAGCAGCGCGACGGCCGCGAACGCGAGCGCGGCGCGAAGGGCGAGTCGGTAGCGCATCGAGATTCCCCGGTGATTAAACGAAGTGACGGGGAATTGGGAAATATCACGCGCGAAGTCTTCGTCGTCCCGGCGAAGGCCGGGACCCAGTTTTTGCTTGTTGACGCATATGACGAAGCGTAGAGCTGGGTCCCGGCCTTCGCCGGGACGACGGTTTTTCGGTTTTATACCGTCGTCGGGTTCGGCTTCTCCGGATCGAGCTTCCACTGCTTGATCGCGCGCGCCACGTCCTCGGGATTCATCTTGCCCTCGGCCGCGAGCGCGGCGATCGCGGCGTGCGCGATCCAGTAGCGGTCGACTTCGAAGAACGCGCGCAGGTTCGCGCGCGTGTCGCTGCGGCCGTAGCCGTCGGTGCCGAGCACGACGTAGCGCTTGCCGTCGGGCATGAACGCGCGGATCTGGTCGGCGTACTCGCGCACGTAATCGGTCGCGGCGATCGCCGGACCCGGGCGGTTTTCGAGGCACTCGGTGACGTGCGCCTTGCGCGGCGTCTTGTCCATTGGATGCAGACGATTCCAGCGCTCGACATCGAAGCCGTCGCGGCGAAGCTCCGAGAAGCTCGGGCACGACCAGATGTCGCTGACGACGCCGAATTCCTTGTCGAGCAATTCCGCGGCGGCGATGACTTCACGCAGGATCGTGCCGGAGCCGAGGAGCTGCACGTACGGAATGCTCTTCGATTTCGCCTTGCCGTTCGTGCCCTTCTCGGAGCTTGCGTCCTTGAAGAGATACATGCCCTTGATGATGTCGGCTTCGGCGCCCTTGGGCATGTCCGGATGCGCGTAGTTCTCGTTCATCACGGTGACGTAGTAGTACACGTCTTCCTGTTCTTGCAGCATGCGGCGCGAGCCGTCCTGCAGGATCACCGCGATCTCGTACGAGAACGTCGGATCGTAGGCGCGGCAGTTCGGAATCGCGCCGGCCATCAGATGCGAATGGCCGTCCTCGTGCTGCAGGCCTTCGCCGTTCAGCGTCGTGCGTCCCGACGTGCCGCCGACGAGGAATCCGCGCGCGCGCATGTCGCCCGCCGCCCAGCACAGATCGCCCACGCGCTGGAAGCCGAACATCGAGTAGTAGATGTAGAACGGCAGCATCGGCACGTCGCTGATCGAATAGCTCGTCGCAGCGGCCATCCACGCGGACATCGCGCCAGGCTCGGTGATGCCTTCCTGCAGCACCTGCCCTTTCTGATCCTCGCGGTAATACATCAATTGATCCGCGTCGACCGGCTTGTACTTCTGGCCGAACGGCGCATAGATGCCGATCTGGCGGAACATGCCTTCCATGCCGAACGTGCGCGCTTCGTCGGCGACGATCGGCACGAGGCGCGGGCCGACCTGCTTGTCGCGCAGCAAGAGATTCATGCCACGCACGAACGCCATCGTCGTCGAGATCTCGCGATCGCCGCTCGATTTGATGATCTGATCGAACGCCGAAAGATCCGGCACCGCGATCGATGCGCTCTTCGTGCGCCGCTGCGGCAGGAATCCGCCGAGCGCTTTGCGCCGTTCGAGCATGTATTGCACTTCCGGCGAATCCTTGCCGGGGTGGTAATACGGAACGTCATCGACCTTGTCGTCGGCGACCGGAATATTGAAGCGATCGCGAAACGCGCGCACGGCTTCGTTGTCGAGCTTCTTCTGCTGGTGCGTCGGATTCTGCGATTCGCCCGCCGCGCCCATGCCGTAGCCTTTGACGGTCTTGGCGAGGATCACGGTCGGCATGTTTTTTGTGTTCACCGCTTCGTGATACGCGGCGTACACCTTGTGCGGATCGTGGCCGCCACGGTTCAAGCGCCAGATGTCGTCGTCGGAAAGATTGACGACCATCTCGCGCGTCTCCGGATATTTGCCGAAGAAATGCTCGCGCGTGTACGCGCCGCCGAACGCCTTGCAGTTCTGGTATTCGCCGTCGACGGTTTCCATCATCAGCTTGCGCAGGATGCCTTTGGTATCGCGCGCGAGCAGCGGATCCCAGTAGCTGCCCCAGATCACCTTCAGCACGTTCCAGCCGGCGCCGCGGAACACGCCTTCGAGCTCCTGGATGATCTTGCCGTTGCCGCGCACGGGACCGTCGAGGCGCTGCAGATTGCAGTTGATGACGAAGATGAGGTTGTCGAGCCCTTCGCGCCCTGCGAGCGAGATCGCGCCGAGCGATTCGGGCTCATCGGATTCGCCGTCGCCCATGAAGCACCAGACCTTGCGATCGCTCTTCGGGATCAGGCCGCGGTGCTCTAAGTACTTCCAGAAATGCGCCTGATAGATCGCCTGCAACGGGCCCAAGCCCATCGACACCGTCGGCACCTGCCAGTAATCGGGCATCAGCCATGGATGCGGATACGAAGATAGCCCCTTGCCGTGGCCGACGACTTCCATGCGGAAATGATCGAGCTGCTCTTCGTCGACACGGCCTTCGAGGTACGAGCGCGCGTAGACGCCGGGGCTCGAATGGCCCTGATGGAACACGAGATCGCCCGGATGCTCGGCGCTCGGCGCGCGCCAGAAATGATTGAAGCCGACGTCGTACAGCGTGGCGCTCGACGCGAAGCTCGCGATATGGCCACCAAGATCGCCCGGCCGGCGGTTCGCGCGCACGACCATCGCCATCGCGTTCCAGCGGATCAGCGAGCGGATGCGCCATTCCATCGTCGGATCGCCCGGCGTGCGCGCTTCGAGATGCGGCGGAATCGAATTGACGTATTCGGTGGTCGGCTCGAACGGCAGGTAGCCGCCGGCGCGGCGCGTCTCGTCGACCATGCGTTCGAGGAGGTAATGCGCGCGGTCCGTGCCGTCGGCGTTGATCACGCCTTTGAGCGCGTCGGTCCACTCCTGCGTTTCGCTGGGGTCGAGGTCCTGATCGAGGATGTCGTTGAGCTGATTCATGCAGTTCTCTCGAAGGCGCCCGCGAGCCGGACGCGTTGAACCGGCGCGAAGATCCGCGGCCGGACTACGAAGTTTAGTCGTCTCGCGCGTCGCGCGCATGCTGCGCAGCCGCGCGCAATGGTTTTTCGCGACGCCTGTCGGTATCCGGCGCGAAACCGCGTATTAGAGTTCAGGAGCCAAATGTTGGGGGATGCGATGCGAGTCACAAGCCTGCTCGAAGCCATCGTCGGCGCGGCGATCGCGGGCTGCGCGAATGCGGGCGCGCCGGATGCGATCTTCGCGAACGGCTTCGAGACCTCGCGCTGGGTCGCGGGCTACTACGTCGGCTACGAGCGCGATCTCGACCCGATCGCCGAGGTCGATTTCACCGCCGTGACACACCTCATGGTCGGGCGGGCTCGTCCGCTGGCCGACGGCAGCCTCACCACCGACTTCGACATCGACGCGGTCCAGGGCCCGATCTGGGCGCACGCCGCCGTCAATGCCGCGCACGCGGCCGGCAGCAAAGCCGTGCTGATGGTCGGCGGTGCCGGCGAGATCGGCGGCTGGCGCGGCGCGGCGTCCGCGGCGAACCGCGCGACCTTCATCGCGAACCTGCTCGAAGCTGTCGACGACTACGGCTTCGACGGCCTCGATCTCGACTGGGAGCCGCTCGAAGATTTCGACCGCGACGATTTCCGCGCGCTCGCGCAGGCGTTGCGCGATGCGCGCCCGGCGCTGCTCCTGACCGTGCCGGTCGGCTGGATCAACGCGAATTTCGCCGATCCGCCCGATCCGTTCTGGGGCGAGATCGCGCCCTTGTTCGACCGCATCGACGTGATGACCTACGACATGGCCGGCCCGTGGCAAGGCTGGCAGAGTTGGCACAACTCCGCGCTCGACGGCGAAACCGGCACCACGCCCTCATCCGTTTCGAGCAGCGTTGCGTTCTACCTCGCCTCCGGCGTGCCCGCCGCGAAGCTCGGCACCGGTATCGCGTTCTACGGCTATTGCTGGCAAGGCGTCACCGGTCCGCAGCAAGACGGCGGCGTGATCGCCGGGGGCGACGGCACGATGAGCTATGCCGCGATCATCGAAAACTACTACACGCCTTCGGTGCGCCAATGGGACGCGACGGCGAGCGTGCCGTACTTATCGTCCGTCGCTCCGCTCGGCGACGCCGATTGCAACTTCGTGAGTTACGACGACGAGCAATCGATCGCCGCGAAAGGAGCACTGGTGCGCTCGCAAGGGCTCGGCGGCACGATCATCTGGACGATCAGCCAGGGGCATTTGGCGGATCGGCCGGCTGGGCAGCGCGATCCGTTATTGGATGCGGTCCGCGCCGCTTTTCTGGAGCAGTAAATCAGGAAGGCGTATTGCCGAACGCTCGGAGCCGCGCCGCGATATCTTCAATTGCAAAACGCTCATCGCGCCATCGTGCCGCGCCGCCTATCGCGTCCGCCGACTCGCCGCGCGCAGCACTCAACAGCACGGCGAGCCCGTTCGCATCCGCCGATGACGGCCGCTCGCTCAACAAACCCGCGATGATCGCCGCCGCCGGCTCGATCATGCGCTGATCCAAAAGCCACAGCGCCTGCTCGCCGCGAAACTCCGGCGACGCGCGAAGCCGCGTCTCCAGCGCCGCCCATTTCGCCCGCAGCACGCGAATCGCCGATTGCAGCCGCAGCTCGTTGCGGTTCGCACCGGCGCCCGCGCCCGAATCGCCGGCGTCGACGTAGTAGCGCGTGGTCGGCTGCGTGACGAACGCGAACGGCGTGTACTGCGCGCACTGCACGAAGAAATCCATGTCTTCGAGAATCTCGAACCGCGGATCGAAGCGCGCGCCATCGTCGAGCAGCGAGCGCGAAAACATCGCGCAATGCGGATGGAAGAAGCCCGTGTCGAGCTGGCGCCACGGCTTGAAGACGACGCCGTGATAGCGCACGAAGCGTCCGTGTGCGGTCACATCCTCGCTTTGCGAATGCGCGAGGCGAGCGTGCGGATTCGCATCGAGCGCGGCGCGCATCGTCGAGACGTGATGCGGCAGGAGCTCATCGTCGTCGTCGAGGAAATTGAGCCATTCGCCATTCGCAGCATCGAGCGCCGCGTTAGCGGCGTCAGCGCGCTGCAACTTGAGGTGCGAGCGCACCAGGCGCAGCGGAAACGCGCCGCACGACGGCGGCAGATCGCGATGCGCATCGCCAAGCGCCGCGGCGACGACGATTTCGATGTTCGGATAATCCTGCGCCGCGACCGAATCCAGCGCGCGCTGGAGCGTCGGCCTATCCATGCTGCGGATGAGGATCGAGACGAGTGGAAGCTTCAAAGGATCATTCGCGCGGCGCCGACGCCGCCTGCGCGCGAATCTGCGCCTCGACGCACGCCAGCGCCGTCATGTTGAACACGCGCCGCACGGTCGCGGCCGGCGTCAGTACGTGCACCGGCTTGGCCGCGCCCATAAGGATCGGACCGAGCACGACACCGTCGGTCATCGCGCGCGTGATGTTGAACGAGATATTCGCCGCGTCCATATTCGGGCAGACGAAAAGATTCGCGCTGCCGGTGAGACGCGAATTAGGAAAGAGCCGCGTGCGCACGTCTTCGTTGAGCGCGGCGTCCGCATGCATCTCGCCTTCGATCTCGATCTTGGGCATGCGCTCGCGCAGGATCTCGACGACGCGGCGCATCTTGGCCGCGCTCGGATTGTCGTGACTGCCGAAATTCGAGTGCGAAAGTGCCGCGACTTTCGGCACGATGCCGAAGAGCTTCAGGCGCACGATCGCTTGCTCGGCGGCTTCGGCGATGCGCTCGGCATCAGGGTCGACCGCGACGTGCGTGTCGACGAAAAACCAGACGCCCTTGTCGTTGAACACGGCGGTCAGCGCAGAGAAATGGCGCACGCCCTCGTCCATCGGCACGATGCCGTTCAAATAGCCGAGCTTTTTCTGGTAGCGGCCGACGAGGCCGCAGATCATCGCATCGACCTCGCCGCGGCGGAGCATCAACGCCGCGATCACGGCCGAGCGCGAGCGCACGATCGCCTTCGCGCTGTCCGGCGTCACGCCGCGACGCTGCATCAGATCGTGATAAAGCGTCCAGTAATCCTTGAAGCGCGGATCGCTCTCGATGTTGCAGAGCTCGAAGTCGACGTTCGGCTTGAGGCGCAAGCTCAAGCGCTGAATACGCTGTTCGATCACGCTCGGCCGGCCGATCAGGACCGGCTTGGCGATGCCTTCATCGACGACGTGCTGCACCGCGCGCAGCACGGTTTCTTCCTCGCCCTCGGCGTAAACGACGCGGCGCGGATCGGCCTGCGCGCGCGCGAACACCGGTTTCATCAGGAGCGTCGTGCGGAACACGAACGCATTGAGCTTCTCGTGATACGCGCGAAGATCGTCGATCGGCCGCGTCGCGACGCCCGATTCCATCGCCGCGCGCGCAACTGCCGGCGCCAGCTGCACCAGCAGGCGCGGATCGAATGGCTGGGGAATCAGATATTCGGGTCCGAACGTCGGCATCAAGCCGCCGTACGCACGCGCGGCGACATCGCTTGCCTCGCGGCGTGCGAGCTCGGCGATCGCGTGCACGCAGGCGATCTTCATCGCCTCGTTGATCGTCGTCGCGCCGACATCGAGCGCGCCGCGGAAGATGTACGGAAAGCAAAGCGCGTTGTTGACCTGATTCGGATAGTCCGAGCGACCGGTCGCGATGATGCAATCGGGTCGCACGGCCTTAGCCGCTTCCGGCAGGATTTCCGGTGTCGGATTGGCAAGCGCCAAGATGATCGGACGCTCGGCCATGCGCGCGACCATCTCCGGTTTCAGCACGCCGGGCGCCGAAAGGCCGAGGAAAAGATCGGCGCCGTCGATGATCTCGTCGAGCGAGCGCGCTTTCGTGTCGCGCGCGTAGCGCGATTTGTTCGCGTCCATCTCCTCGACGCGGCCCGTATAGACGACGCCGAGCCGATCGGCGACCCAGATGTTCTCGGGTTTCACGCCGAGACTCACCAGCATATCGAGACACGCGATACCGGCCGCGCCGGCGCCGGTCGAAACGAGCTTGATCGATCCGAGATCCTTGCCGGCGACACGGAGCGCATTCAAGACGGCCGCGCCCACAATGATCGCAGTGCCGTGCTGATCGTCGTGGAACACCGGAATCTTCATGCGCTGGCGGAGCTTCTTTTCGATCTCGAAGCATTCCGGCGCCTTGATGTCCTCGAGGTTGATGCCGCCGAACGTCGGCTCCAGGCTCGCGATGATGTCGACCAGCTTGTCGGGATCGCATTCGGCGATCTCGATATCGAACACGTCGATGCCGGCGAACTTCTGGAACAGCATGCCCTTGCCTTCCATCACCGGTTTGGCGGCGAGCGGGCCGATGTTGCCGAGGCCGAGCACGGCGGTGCCGTTCGTGATCACCGCGACGAGATTGCCGCGCGTCGTGAGGTTCGCAGCCTCGTTCGGATCGCGCACGATCTCCTCGCACGCGGCGGCGACGCCGGGCGAATACGCAAGCGAGAGCTCGCGCTGCGTGACGACGGGTTTGGTCGGCGTGACTTTGATCTTTCCGGCCGGCGCCTTGCGGTGATACTCGAGCGCGGCTTTCTTCAGTTCTTCTAGGGTCGACATGCGAGCGGCGCGAAGCGGGATTCGGCGTCAGTGGCGAGGCGCCGGGACTATAGCATCGCGCCGGTGACGTCTCGCTTGCCCGGCGGGCAAGCACATGGCACCGTACCCCTCGGGGGTGCCGTGAACGACATTACCGAACTTCTCGGCAAGGCGCGTGGCGGGGATCGCGAAGCGGCCGATGCGCTGTTCGCTACGCTGTACCAGGAGCTGCGCCGGCTCGCCGCGCGCCAGCTCCGCGGCGAGGAGGCCCAGCGCGCGACCTCGCTCGTGCACGAAGCCTACGAGAAGCTCGCCCGCCACGGCATTCTCGACGTCAACGACCGCGAGCATTTCTTCGCCGTCGCCGCCCGGACGATGCGCCAGATCGTGATCGACCACGTGCGTGCCCGCAACGCGCAGCGGCGCGGCGGCGGCGAGATCGTGGTGCCGATCGAAACCACCGCGATGGAAGCCGCCGTGCAAGGGCGCGATGAGGATGTCCTGGCGCTCGACGATGCGCTCGGCCATCTCGCCGATGTCGATCCGGCGCTGGCGCGGCTGGTGGAGCTGCGTTTCTTCGCCGGCCTGGAGCTCACCGAGATCGCCGCGATCGGCGAGCGCTCGGAACGCTCGCTCAAGCGCGACTGGCGGCGCGCACGCGCCTTCCTTTATCGCGAGCTCGACGGAAGCGACGCACATGTCGAGCTCTGAGCGCTGGTCGCGCATCGCTGCGTGGTTCGACGAGCTGGTGGAGCTCCCCGAATCCGCACGACGCGAACGGCTTGCGGCGATCGCGCGCGAGGATACAGCTGCCGCAGCCGAAGTCGCCGCACTGCTCGACGCCGATGCGCGCACGGACGGCGTCCTCGATGCGAGCGTGACGTCGATCGTGCCGGATCTTTCCAACGCCGATTCCGCCGCGCCCGCCGACGGGCGCGCCGGGCCGTACCGTTTGCTGCACGCGATCGGCGAAGGCGGCATGGGCGCCGTGTTCCTCGCCGAGCGCAGCGACGGCAGCTACGAGCAACGCGTCGCCGTGAAGCTGATCAAGCGCGGCATGGATTCGGTCGCGATCGTGCGCCGCTTCCTGCGAGAGCGCAGCATCCTCGCGCGGCTCGTGCATCCGAATATCGTTCGGCTTCTCGACGGTGGTCTCAGCGCGGACGGGCGTCCCTACTACGCGATGGAATACGTCGACGGCCGCACGATCACGGACTACGCCGCGGCGAAGCAATTATCGATACGCGAGCGCGTCGCGCTGATCGCCGATGTCGCCGAAACGGTCGCCTACGCGCACACGCAGCTCGTCGTGCACCGAGACCTGAAACCATCCAATGTGCTGATCGATGCCGAGGGACGCCCGCGGGTGCTCGATTTCGGCATCGCCAAATTGATCGAAGGCAATCCGCGCGACGACGTCACGCAGACAGGCATGCGCGTGCTCTCGCCCGCGTACGCCGCGCCCGAGCAACGGAGCGGCGAGGCGATCGGAACCGCCACCGATGTTTATGCGCTCGGTCTCGTGCTCTGCGAATTGCTGATCGGACAACTGCCGCCGGCGCGCGCGTCTACGGCCAACGACGACGCCGAAGAAACCAGCCACGTCAGCGCGCTCGCCGCGCACCTGGCGCCCGAGCGCGTGACGGAGCTCTACGGCCCCGGCATCACGCGCGCGCAGCTCGTGCGCGCGCTCAAAGGCGACATCGACGTGATGATCGCGACGGCGCTCAAGCGCGAGCCGTCACGCCGATATCCGACCGCGGCCGCATTCGCGGATGATCTTCGACGTTGGCTCGCGGGCCGGCCGATCGGCGCGCGCGCCGATTCGAGCACGTATCGGCTTGCCAAGTTCGTGCGCCGCCATCGCCTCGGCGTCGCCGCGACGGCGCTCATCGCCGTATCGCTGCTCGGCGGTCTGGGCATCGCGCTGTGGCAAGCGCGCATCGCGCGCGCCGAAGCCGCGCGTGCCGATGCCGAGCGCACGCACGCCGAGCGGCAGCTCGCGCGCACCGAGCGAGTCAAGGATTTCATGCTGACGCTGTTTCGCGAGCAGGATCCGATCAGCCGCGCCAAGGCACAGGCGCGCTCGGCGCCCGAGCTGATCCGCGACGGCATCGCGCAAACCGATGCTTCGTTCGCCGAGGAGCCCGAGCTCAAGGCCGAGCTCTTGCGCGATCTCGGCGAGATCCAGGTGGGCCTGGACGACGATCGCAAGCGCGGCGAGACGACATTGCAGCGCGCGATGGAATTGCAGACGCAACTCTCCGGCGCCGACAGCGGCGCCAGCGCCGAAACGCTCGCCGCGTATGCCGATGCGGTTTACGCGGGCGGCGATGTGACCAAGGCGGGCACGATGATGCGCGATGCGGTGTCGCGGCTTCGCGCGACGCGCGGCGCGCAGGATCCGAAGACGGCGAAGGCCGAATCCTCGCTTGCCGTGGTCGAGCTGATCCAAGGCCACTACGAAGAAGCCGAGCGCCTCTCGCGTCACGCGATTGCGGTCTATCGCACTACGTACGGCAACGACGGCGCCGAGGTCGCGCCGCTTCTCGCCGTGCTCGGCAACATCCAGCAGGAAACCGGGCATCTTCCCGAATCGCTCGCCAGCTACGAGGAAGCGCTCGCCATCATCACGCGCGCGCAAGGCGCCGAGCACGTGCGCACGGTGACGCTGCGCTCGAAGATGGGCGATGTGCTGCGCGTGCAGCGCCGTTTCGATGAAGCGCGCGAAGCGTATCTCACCGCGCTTCGCATCGAGCGCGCGCAGTTGCCGCCGGGCCACACCGCAACCGGCGGCACGTTGCTGCGCCTGGGTGATCTGCAACGACGCATGCGCCGCTTCGACGAAGCCGAGCACACGCTCGGCGAGGCGATCGCGATTCTCGGCAAGACGCCGTCGGGCCAGTACGCGCAAGCGCTGCAGTTCCACGGCAATCTCGCGCAGGCGCAAGGCAAGTTCGATCTTGCCGCCGACCGCTATCGCACCGCGCTCGCCGCGTTTCGCGCCGCGACCGGCGAGAGCATCTATTCGCGCCTGACCGCGCTCAAGGTCGCCGAAGCGCTGATCCAAGCCGGCCGGCTCGACGAGGCCGAAGCGATCGCCGCCGACGCGGTCGCCGCGATCGCGCAATCGAAGGAAGACAATTCCTACGATGCCGCGTACACGGCCGACGTGATGGCGTCGCTGCGTCACGCGCAGGGCCGCGAAGCCGAAGCCGAGCCGCTCCGGCGCAAGACGCTCGAGCTTCTGGTCAAGATCTACGGCGAGGATCACGCCGAAGTTGCGCAGGCCCGCATTGCGCTCGCGGGAAGCTTGATCGCGCTTCGCGCCGCCGAAGGCCGCACGGAAGCGGCGACGCTGCTCGACGTCGCCAAGACCGCACTCGAGCGTGACGTCGACGACGAGACCGAAGGCATGCTCGGCGGGCTCTATCTCGAACGCTGCGTGCTTCGGCTCGACAGCGGCGATACCGCCGGCGCGCGCGCCGACATCGGCGAGGCGATCCGCCGGTTGCAGGCGCCGGTGCATGTGTCTTCGCTTCGGCGCGCACGCGCGATCGGACAGAAACTCGACGTGCGCGCCTAACGAAGCGCTATTCGGGATAGCTCACCGTTTGCTTGCCGGCGACATCCCAGGTTTCGCCCTCGTGCGAGACCAGCACGGCACCGCGCTCGATCCAACCGCTGCCGTTGCGGCCTTCGAACACGAGCGCGGCGTCCTCGCCGAGCTGATAGCCGCCCGTGACTTTGACGTCGCGCAGCATGCGCTGCGATTGCACCCAAAGCTTGCGCTGACGCTGCTCTTTCGCGATCGGCTTGCCGTCGTAGCCCTTGCCCGCGAATACGAGCTCGGCCCAACGCCCGCCGGCGCGCATCGCGGCGTCGGGATCTTTCGCATCGACCGCGGCGGACATCGCCCGTATCTGCGCGACGAACGCCTTGCCGGGCTCGCCGCCGTCGGCCGGCAGCGGCTTGGCCGCGCTCGCCCAATCGGTGCGGCGCGTGCCGCTGGCGTTGTCGTAGATGCCGCCGGCGAACATTTCCTTCAGAAGATCATCGTTCGAGCGCGCGCGCATTTTTTCGATCGACGCGGAACCTGGTCGCATCACGGCGATCTTGTAGTCGCCGCCGACTTTCGCGTACGGCATCTTGAGCTCGCCTGAACCTGATCCGTCGCGGCTCTTCTCGGTGACGACGATGACGCCTTCGGCCGCGATCGGCGTCGCATCCGCGGCTTTCGCATCCTCGGCGAGCGCCTTGCGGAATTCATCGTCGAGCGGCGCCGCAGCTGCCTTGCACTGCATGTCCGATGCGCAGGAAAACACCGATTCGAAATAAGCGAAGCGCACATCGGCCGGCGCGCCGTCGAGATCGGCGAGCTTGCGCGCGGAGTCGAAATCGCCTGCGTCGAGCGCCTTCTGAAGACTCTTGGCGAGCGCATCGGGGCTGCTCGCCGCATGGCCGCACGCCGAGATGCCGATCAGAGCCGAGACGAGCGGAACGAAGTATCGCGATGTCATGGTCGTGCCTCCGGACTGGGTTCGATGAGGGCGCGGTATCGCCCCTCCCGCCTTGATCCACGACGCGCGGCGGCACCGGGGGCCACGGCCCCTCGCGGTGCATTCCTACGTGGATAGGGTCATCGAGGGGAGGATTCGCCATGACCGCTTCACGCATCACCCGCTTCATCGCCGCTTTCGCGCTCGCCGGCACCGGCGCACACGCAGCGACTTTCAATGTCACGCGCGGCGATGATCCCGCGCCCGACAGCTGCCTCGCCAGCGACTGCTCGCTGCGCGAAGCGATCGAAGCGACGCCGGCGACACCGGGCGTCGACACGATCGTGCTCGGCGCGGGGCAATATCAGATCACGCGCGGCGAGCTTTCGATCGCGAGCGAAATGATCATCGAGGGCGCCGGCAGCGGCGATACGCGCATCGTCGCCAGCGGCGATGTCGATCTCTTTCATGTGATGCCGTTCGGCGCGCTGACGCTGCAAGGCGCCGAGATCGGGAGCCCGGACGACAGCGCGATGGTTATCGAGGACAACGCGAATGCGCTGCTGCGCGACGTCGTCGTTCCAGCCAATGCGGGGCTGGTCGGGACGGTCCTGCCGCCTGGCGATTCCGGAACCGGCTCGATCCGCATCGAGCACTCGACGATCGCGAGCACGCTCGGCTGCCTGCAGCCGCAAGGCAGCTGCCGCGTGTTCGACAGCCATCTTCACGAAGTGCTGGTGCTCGATAGCGAGGTCGAGTTTCGACGCATCGATCTGGACGGCGCGAACACCGATCAGTGGGGGCTCACGATCGGCGGCGCGGCGCCGGTGACGATCGAGGATTCGACGATCCGTCGCACGTCGACGCCGCTTCGCCTTGCCGCCAACGGCACGACGACCGGCGCGCGCGTGACGATCAAGCGCACGCGCTTTCTCGACAATACGGGACCCCTCTACGGCGACCGCAGCGCGATCGTCGACATGGACGAAGTGGAATTCCGCCACCATCGCGTCTCGGACGATCTCATCGGCGCGCCCGCGGTGCTGCTCGCGCAACAAGGACCCGCGTGGTTCATCAGCCGCGCGCTCGTCGCCAACAACCGCGGCGGCAACGCGCTCGACGGCGCGGTTGTACGCGTGCTCGGCGGCGGGCGCGTCGTCTTCGACAACTCGACGTTCGACGACAACACGTTCCGCACCGGTCTCGCCGGCTTCGGCCACACGATCGGCCTTTACAACAACACCGGGCTGCCGGCGATCCTGTGGCTCTTCCACACGACGATGCAGCGCTCGATCTATCTTGAAGACGACACGCAAGGCTCGCTCGTCACCGTGCGCGGCACGCCAGCCGACGTGCGCATCGACAACAGCCTTCTGCGCGGAACCTGCGCGTTCGGCGGCGGCGGCGCGATCACGCAAGGCGTCGGCAACGTCGAAACGATCGGCGACACCTGCGGGCTTGATCCCGCCGACAACGAAGTCGACGTCTCGGCGCTCGCGATCGGGCTCGGCGATCTCGCCGACAACGGCGGCTTCACGCAAACGATGCTTCCGCAGCGGAACAGCGTGCTGCTCGATGCGGCCGACACCGATTTCTGCACGTTCTTCGGCGCGCTCGATCAGCGCGGCTATGCGCGCGCGCCGGACGGTACCGACTGCGATGTCGGCGCCGTCGAAGCGTACGCCGTTGCCGATTCGATCTTCGCGAACGGCTTCGACGGCTGACGAGGACTCAGCTCCGATCGTAACCGAGGTAGTCGAGCGCGGCTTGCATCATCGCCGCGGTGCCGACCGTAAGTGCGCCTTCGTCGAGGAAGAACTTGGGCGAATGGTTGGTTGGAGCGGTTGCCGGGTCCTGGCCCTTCGGCGTCGCGCCGACGAAGAAATAGACGCTGGGCGCCGGCACCGCGAGACCGAGCTGCGGAAAATCCTCGGACGCCATCCATCGCTTGGCTTCCTCGACGTGCTCGGCGCCGAGCGCCTTGACGAGACTCGCCTGCACGCGCGCGGTCAGCGCGGGATCGTTGAAATTGATCGGATTGCTGCCCGGTGCCGGAATTTCGGTATCGACCGTCGCGCCGTTCGCTGCGGCGACGTGCTCGGCGATGTTCTTGAGGCTCGCGAGCGCCTGCTTTCGCATCGTCTCGTCGAACGCGCGCACGGTTCCATAAAGCTCGGCGGAATCGGGCACGATGTTGAAGCGCTGGCCGCCGTTGAAGATGCCGAACGTCACCACAGCCGGCTGCGTGTTGATGTCGAGCTGACGGCTGACGATCGTCTGCGCGCTCGTCACGATTTCCGCCGCGGTCACGATCGGATCGATGCCTTTCCACGGCGTCGCGCCGTGGCTCTGGCGGCCGTGCACGACGATGTGGAACGTGTCCGAGCTTGCCATGATGCCCCCGGGACGCACCGAAACCGTGCCGACCGGAAGAAAACTGACGACGTGCATGCCGAACACCGCGTCCGGCTTGAAATCGTTGAACACGCCTTCCTTCACCATCAGCGGCGAGCCGCCCTCTTCGCCCGGCGGAGAGCCTTCTTCGGCGGGCTGGAAGATGAACATCACTTCGCCCGCGAGATCCTTTTTCATCTTCGCGAGCGTCTCGGCGATGCCGAGCGTCATCGCGACGTGCGCATCGTGACCGCACGCATGCATCACGCCGACGGTCTTGCCGAGATACTCGCCCTTCGCCTTCGACGCGAACGGCAGATCGACTTCCTCGGTGACCGGCAAAGCATCCATGTCCGCGCGGATCGCGAGCTTCGGCCCGGGCTTCCCGCCCTTCAACACGCCGACGACACCGGTATGCGCGATGCCGGTGCGAACGTCGTAGCCGAATTTCTTGAGCTCGGCGGCGACGAACTTCGACGTGCGCACTTCGCGGTTGCTGAGCTCGGGATGCTGGTGCAGATCGCGGCGCCAGGCGGTGACTTGCGGGAGCAGCGATTGCGCGATCTGCTGCGTCGATTCGGCCGCCGTTGCGGATGTGACGCTGAGCGCGAGCAACAGCGGGAGAATCGGCTTCGATGAGCGCATGAGGGGCATCCTTGGGGATGCCGCGATTACAAACGGATTGTGCGCAGATGCGCAAGCATCATCGCTCGTGTTTACAAACCCAGCACCAAATCCTCCGCCTCGACCCGATCCAGCCGTATCTGATTGGCGAACAACGAAAACGCCAGCATCCCCGCGAGCCCGTTCGCGTGCTGCACCCACGGCGGCAAATAGCGCGGCTGCGCGATGTAGCCGTTGTCGAAGTACGGCTGCAGCGCCATCACGTCGTGCAGCGCGAGCTTGCCGGCGAAGAGATTACGGCACACCGCAAGACGCCGATGCTTGAGCGCCCAGCGGAAGAACGTATGCACGGACAAGAGCCCGTGCAGATACACCGTGTCCTTGGTGAATGCGGCGCCGCCGTTCAGCGGCGCGCCGCGGAACACGCGTTGCGCGGACGCGAAGCTGTCGGTTTCGCTTTGCCCGGCATCGAGGAAGAAGCGGAACACTTCGATGAAATCCGCGCCGCCGAGCGCCATGTCGATCGCGATGATGCGAAGGCTGATGCGTTTCATGCGCTCGATGTCGATCGATCCCGACATCAGCTCAGCGAACACCGCCAGCCCTTCCTGTGTCGCCGTGATCCGCGGCGAGGAGCGCGCCATTGACTTGAGATGCGGCTGCTCGCGGCCGTTGAGCGCGGTCAGCGAATGCACGAACGCTTCGTGCTCGATCAGCTGATGGCGATCGTAGTTCGAGAAGTTGGTCGCCGAGCGCAGCCGAATCCGCGTCGCACCCGCAGCCGCTTTCGCGATCAGCTCGGGATCGGTCTCGACGCGCACGACGTCCACGCCGAAGAACGCGTCGAGCTGCTGCTGAAGCTCGACGCGCAGGCGATCGGCCGGAATCGATTCGGTGCTTTCATCGAGCACCGAGGCGCTGATGAATTCGTCGGCGATGGCGATGAAATGCCGCGCCGCGTCGACATTGGTGAGGCTCGCGCCCGGCACGCGATCGCTCGGCCGGCCGTAAAGACGCGCCGAATGCTCCGTGATGCCGGGCGTGCCCATCGCATCGAGGAGCTCCGTCGCGATGCGCCACGACTGCGCCGTGCGCCGGATGTAGTCGCCGAGCGGATGGCCGGGCTCGGCCGCGAGGAAGATCCCCATCAGCGCCTCGCGCGTCTCCGCGAAATCCGCATGCGGATACTCGATCGTCGGCAGCCGTGCGGTGCCGGCTTTCCATGCCGCGATGAAATCCATCTCGACCGACGCGGGCCAGCTGACCGATGCGAGAAGACGGATGCCGCGCGTCGCCGCGACGAGGCGGCGGTCGAGGTCGGAGTAGATGTCGAGACGGTCGGCGTTAGCCATCGGAATCGCAGGACCGGTCGCGGGTGACTGCGAAGATAGCAGACGCCGATCGATTCGCAGCATCCGCGCGCCGAACCTGGCGGATCTTGGCTCCGTTTTCCGTATCGCAGATTACGTGTCGAGCCTGATGGCGACCGGGCATGCGTCCCGCGCACACGTTCCCAACGACTGACGGAGAAAGCCATGACCGCACATCCATCGACACCGATCGCACGCTTGCGCCGCACCACACTGGCCTTATGCCTCGCCGGCGCACTGCCGGCGTTTGCCGTTGGAGCGGCAACAGCGCGTCCATTCGAAGATCACGGACACATTCCCTTCGGTAAGGATCGGCACGCCGTGCGCGCCGTACGCGCGCTCAAGGATGCGATGAACGTTTCGCGCAGTGCGGGCAGCCCCGCAAAAAACACGCACGGCGTAGGCATCGTCGTGCAGAACTGCGATGCCGCCGGTGCCGGCAGTCTTCGCGACGCGTTCGCAAACGCGCAGGCCGACGACATCATCGACCTGCGCAGCCTCGAGTGTCCTAACGGCGAGATCCGATTGACCGCCGCGAGCGGCGGATCCATCGGGACGACGATATCGGGCCTCCAGATCGTCGGACCCGGCGCGGCGGCGCTGACGATCCATGGCGACGATACGAATCCGGTGTTCCAAACGCTGTTCGCGGGTCTTTCGATCGCCGATCTCACGATCGCGCATGGCCGCAGCACAAGCGGATTCGGCGGATGCCTTTTCATCGATGGCGATTTGACACTGACGCGCAGCGTGGTGACGGGCTGCCGCGCCGGCGATGGGGCGAACGCGGAGAGCTTCGGCGGTGGCGCCGACGTGCTCGGCAATCTGATCATGAACGAGAGCACGATCCGCGACAGCACGGCGCTTGCGGCCGACAGTGCCTACGGTGGTGGCGCCTACGTCAAAGGCACCGCCACGCTGCAAGCGAGCACGGTCAGCAGCAATACCGCACGATCGACGAGCCTTTACGCAATGGGCGGCGGCGTGCTTGTCGAAGGCGCCGTGTCGATTCTGGGGGGATCGCGCTTGACGCTCAACGTTGCGCATTCCGAAGCCGGCGTATCGTTCGGTGGAGCATTTATGACAGAAGGGACGGCCGAAATCAGAAATCGCAGCACGATCTCGTCCAACATATCCGAATCCGCCAATGCGAGAAGCAACGGGGGCGGTGTAGTAGCCTTCGGCGACATCGTCATCGAGCGAAGCGCGATCGTGGGGAATACGGCGCGATCGAGTTGCGCGAACTGCCTCACGCAGGGCGGCGGCGCGATCGGCTTCGGCGCGATAGCCGTCGTCGATTCGAGCATCTCGAACAATAGCGTTCAAGGCGCCAGCAGCGTGGGAGGCGGATTGGCGACGTACTCGCCGGACGAATCGGGCGCGATCACGGTGACGAACAGCACGATTTCGGGTAACCGAGCCATTGGCACTCAGAGCGGAGCCGGTGGCGGCATCATTGCGCTCTACAGAAGCCCGTTTACGGTGACGAGCAGCACGATCGCGTTCAACGAGGCGACGACCTTCGGTGGCGGCCTCGCCGGCAGCGACACCGCGACGATCCATCCGTCGATCGTGAACAGCATCGTCGCCATGAACACAGCGGCTGCAGGCGCCGACGTCGATTCGGCCTATCCGCAAAATCCGTTCACGATCGAAGGCAGCAACAACATCGTGATATCGACCGACCATGTCGATTTCGCGGTAGCTCCCAGCACCGCGGATCCGAAACTGATGCCCTTGTTCAACAACGGCGGAGCGACGCAGACACACGCGCTCGCAAATTGCAGCCCCGCGATCAATCAGGGCACGCCCGTCAATATCGCGAACGATCAACGCGGCGCGCCTTACGTACGCGCGTTCGGAAGTGCGCCCGACATCGGCGCTTTCGAAGCTCAGCCCGATGCCGACATCATCTTCGGAACCTCTTTCGAGATCCTGCCGGATTGCGACTAGGCGACGAGCTCAGCTTTTAGCCGCGACAACTCAGGGGCGCAAGCGACGCTGGCGCCCCTGAGCGCGTTACCATCATCGGTCCGACAGCGGAGGACCGAACGGATGGATGGCGCATGCTTGTCACGTAAGCGGCTCGTCGCGGCGCTCGCTTTGGCGTTGGGGGCCGCGAGTCTATTTGAAGTGAATGCCGCACCGATCGCATCACCGGCGAACGTCGATCGGGCGCGTGATCCTTACGCGCTCCGCCTATCTCAGCGCACCGCGCGCGTGATGGGCGTCATGCCGCATCGCTCGACGCCGCACGCACCCGCCGACACCCTCCCCGTCACCAGCTGCCTCGACGACAACAGCCCCGGCACGCTGCGTAGCCAGATCGCAGCCTCAGGCGAAGGCGACGTCATCGATCTTTCGGCGCTCACGTGCAGCACGATCACGCTGACGCAAGGCCCGATCGATCTCAGCGTGCTCGGCGATCACCACATCAACGATCTTTCGATCGTGGGCCCCGGCGCCGCGACGCTGACGATCGACGGCAACGACGATCGCGTATTCCTGCACGGCGATTTCCAGGTCGGCCTCGGCACGCTTGCGATCAGCGACGTCACGATCGCGAACGGCAACTACACGCACGGGCTTGCGAGCTGCATCGATTCGTCGGGCAACGTCGAGCTGACGCGCACGATCGTCACCGACTGCCACGCCAGCAACGGCGGCCCGCTGACATTCGGCGGCGCCGTGAGCGCGGCGTATCTGACGATGACATCGAGCACGATCAGCGATTCGAGCAGCAGCGCGGCGGGCGACAACGTCGCGATCGGCGGCGGCGCGTACGTCAGCGGCGATGCAACGCTGGTCGACAGCACGATCAGCGGCAACAACGTCGTCGCGCTGACACCCGGCGACGGCACGTACTACATCACAGCCGGCGGCGGCCTCTACGTGCGTGGCGCGCTCACGATGACGCGCAGCACCGTCAGCGGAAACAACTTGCTCACGCCCGATCTGGAAAACGGCCCCGGCGGCGGCATCTTCGTCCGCGCCGATACGAGCATCGACAGCAGCACGTTCAACGGCAACAGCGCCGCGAACGGCGGCGGGCTCTACAAGGCGGTGTTCAGCCACTACGGCGATCCCGGAACGACGCTGACGATCACCAACAGCACATTCACCGGCAACGGCGCGTTCTACGGCGGCGGCGCGATCGCAACACAGCGCCCGACGGTCATCGAAAGCTCCACGATCGCGATCAACAACGGCGGCCCGCGCAGCGGCGGCCTCTGGTGCCTTGGAGACGATCCGAGCGTCGAGCTTCAAAGCACGATCCTCGCGCTCAACACGTACGGCACGAGCGGCTCCGCTTACGACTTCGGCAGCGAGAATGGCTTTGCCGTCACAGGCGCGGCAAACATCGTCAACGCTGCGGACGACGCGATCACGCTGCCGGCGGACACGCTCAACGTCGACCCGCTGCTCGAATCGCTCGCCGACAACGGCGGCTCGACGCGAACGCTCGCGCTCGGAGAAGGCAGCCCCGCCCTTGACGCCGGCAACAACGCAGCCGGCGCGACGTTCGATCAGCGCGGGGAAGGTTTCGCCCGCGAATCCGGCGTGGCCGCGGACATCGGCGCGTTCGAGGTACAGCAGCCGGAGAACGACCGGATTTTCGCGGACGGGTTCGAGCTTCCGGCGCGCTGACCTCCAAAATCGCGGCCTCATCGGCCGCAATCACAATTGTTCACGCACGCTCACCCCGAACGTGGCGGGCAGGCGTGCCCGTTTCCGTACCAGTCCCTCGAAAGCGCGCGATCGGCGCGCGCCGAACCGCCAAGAGGGAACTCTGATGCCACACTTTACGAATTCGCGCGCTCCCGCCGCGCGCCGCACCGCGCTCGCGAGCGCCATCGCCTTGCTGTTCTGCGCTGCCGCGCACGCAGGCGGATTGAACGATAAATCGACCGGCGATCATGTATCGGGCATTGCTATGGTCGTCGACAATTGCAACGACTCCGGCGCCGGCAGCTTGCGGCAGGCGTTTGCCGATGCCGTCGCCGCCAATGCGGTTGCAATCGATGCCCGCCTCCTGGACTGTCCGCTGATTGAGCTTAGCAGTGCCATTCGCGTGCTCGTGCCCGACCTGCAATTGCTGGGACCGGGGCAGGATGTGCTCGAAATCCGCGGCAACGACGCCGATCGCGTGCTCGATACGGATTTCAATCTGACGATCAGCAACGTGCGGATCTCGCACGGCCGATCCGCGACGGGTGCCGGCGGCTGCATCAACGCCATCGGTGATCTCGCTTTGGTCAACAGCACCGTGACGGGCTGCCATGCCGGCGGCGACGGGACTTACTACAGCAAAGGCGGAGCCGTTCATACGTCGGGCGACCTGACGCTGGACACGACGACGATCTCCGACAGCGATGCCGTCGGAACTCTCATAGCTGCAGGGGGCGGCGCCTATGCCGGCGGCGATGCCACGCTGACCGCCAGCACGATCACTTCGAACCATTCGATCAGCACGAGCGAGAACGCGTTCGGTGGCGGATTGTGGGTGCGTGGAACCACCACAGTCTCCGCGAGCCGCATCGCCGACAACGAAGCGCGATCGACCGATGGCGCGGCCTACGGCGGCGGCCTCCAAGGGCTTCTCGGGCTAATCTCGATCGACACCGCCAGCGTCGTCACCGGCAACGTCGCGCATTCGGACACGAAACGCGCGTACGGCGGCGGCATCAGCGCGGGCTTGTACTCCGGTATCGAATCCGTCTCGATCTTCGTCACCGACAGCCGCATCGGCGAGAACACCGCGAGCAGCGATTGTGCGGCCTGCGCGATCCGCGGCGGCGGCGCGCATGCGTTCGGCCAGATCCAGCTCTCGGACTCGACCGTCGACGGCAACGCAGCGATCGGCGTCGAGAACTCCGCGGCCGTCGCGTCCGGCGGCGGGATCGCGACGTCGGCGCTCTACGAAGAAGGCTCCGTAGTCACCGCGAACGCAACGATCTCTGGCAATCGCGCAACGGCCGGTGCCCTCGCGTCGGGTCGCGGCTACGGCGGCGGCATCGCGATGACCGGCGAATCGCCGTTCCTGATCTTGAACAGCACGATCGCGTTCAACGAGGCGAGCCACGCGGCCGGCGGCGTGACGGCGAGCGATGCCAGCGGCGACACGCCGCGTCTCTACAGCTCGATCATCGCGAACAACGTCGCGACCGAAGGCGCGGATATCGCGGCGAGCACGCCCGGAGACTCGTCGATCGTCGATGGCGAAGACAATCTTGTCGTCAACTCAAGCCAGGACGTGCAGCTGCCGGACGACACCGTGTTCACCGACCCTGCGCTGCTCACGCTCGCCGACAACGGTGGCCCGACCGCCACGCATGCGCTCGCGCCGTGCAGCCCCGCGATCGATGCCGGCAGCAACGGCTTCGGGCTCAACGCGGATCAGCGCCGTGATCCGTTCGTTCGCGAATTCGGTCTCGCGGCCGACATCGGCGCGTTCGAAACGCAACCGGCCGCGGACCGCATTTGGCGCGGCGACTTCGATCGCTGGCCCTGCCCGGCAAGTCCGTAACGCGACTGGCGGACTCGCGCTCGATTTCACGTATTCCACGTGTATACAAGAGCGCAGCGCTTTCTTTCGCCTCTCCCGCAACGCGGGAGAGGCCGCGGCATCGCCGCGGGTGAGGGCACGCTGGCTCGCGCGTCCCTCAGCCGAAGGAGCTTCCGATGCCGTCTTTTGCAGCAGCCTCCCGAAAGACACCCCTCGCTGTCGCCCTCATCGCCGCACTCGGTCTCGCAAGCCCCACCCTGATCGCGGCGACGCGCGTAGTAAATGCCTGCGGTGACGGCGGCACTGATACATTGCGCGAAGCAGTCGCAACCGCCGACGACGGCGACACGATCGACCTCACCCACCTCCCTCTCGGCTGCTCGACGATCACGCTCGAAAGCGGCGCGATCGTCGTTACCGCGCCACATCTTTCGATCCAGGGACCGGGCCCGTCGGACCTGACGATCGACGCCGCTGGCGCGAGCGGCGTCTTCGGCACCAAGTATTCGCTTGAAATCCGCGACGTCGCAATCACGGGCGGCTTCGCCGATGACGGCGGCGGATGCGTCTACGCAGGCGCCGACCTTGTGCTGTCTCGAACGACGATCACCGGCTGCCGCGCCGGCGACGGCAGCGGCGAATCGGCGCGCGGCGGCGCGATCGAAGTGCGCGGCCGTCTCGAGATGACGGACAGCCTCGTCAGCGGCAGCGTGGCCGAGGCGGCCGGCGCTGCGCTCGGCGGCGCCGTGTATGTCGGCGGATCGGCCACGATCGCGGGCAGCACGATCGCGGCGAATCGCGCGCGCGCCGGGACGCGCGATGCGCGCGGCGGCGCGCTGCACGTCAATGGCATTGCCGACGTGTCCGCGAGCACGCTGATCGACAACATCGCGCGGTCCGCCGAAGGCAGTGCGTACGGCGGCGCGATCGCGGCGCGCGGCGCGGTGACGATCACCGGCTACAGCGTCATCGGCGGCAATCTTGCGCGATCAGACGGCGAGCGCTGGAGCTACGGCGGAGGAGTCGTCGCTGGCGAGTATTTTTCGTCCGGCGATTCCGATGTCGTGATCGCCGACAGCACGATCGCCGGCAACACGGCATCGTCCGCTTGCGATTCGTGCACCGTGATCGGCGGCGGCGTGCTCGCGTTCGGCACGATCAACGCGACGCGCAGCGCGATCCACGACAACCGCGCCATCGTCGACGCGGACGCCGGCGGCTACGCGGCGGGCGGCGGTCTTGCGACGCGGCGTTACGGCATCGACGGCAAGATCGCGCTGACGAACGCGACCGTGTCGGGCAATGTCGCACTCGGCGGACAACAGGGCTACGGATTTGGTTACGGCGGAGGCGTCGCCGCGATCGACCAGAGCCCGTTCGCCTTCGCGAACAGCACGATCGCGTTCAACGAAGCCGAAGCGTTCGGCGGCGGCGCGGTTGGGAGCGGCTATGCAGCACTGCTCTCGATCGAGAGCACGATCGTCGCGAACAATGTCGCGAACGCGGGTGCCGATTTGGCGACGACGGACGGCGCGCCGACGACGATCGGCGGCTCACACAATCTCGTGATTGGTGCGCGCTCGGAGATCACGTTCGCCCAGTCGCCGATCGTGGACGATCCGCTGCTGGAGCCGCTCGCGAAGAACGGCGGGTTCGCGCCAAACCATGCACTCGCGCCATGCAGCAAAGCGATCGATGCGGGTGCGAATCCCGCGGCACTGCACACCGATCAGCGCGGCGGGTCGTACGCGCGCGAGTCGGGTTCCCAACCAGACATCGGTGCGTTCGAGCTGCAGGCGTTCGAGAGCGGCGGCGATCCGCCGCTTTGTCATTGACGCGCGCGATCAGCGTCTGCCGTACTTCTCGCCGAGCCGCTTCCCAAGCGCCTTCGTCAACACCTTAGCCTCGCTCTTGCGCCGAAGCTGCGCTTCGAGATTATCGGCCGCCGCCGCAAGCTCATCGCGCAGCTTCTGATAGTTCTGCCAGCGCTCGGGATCGAGGCGCCCGTCCGCGAGCGCCGCGCGCACCGCGCAGCCGGGCTCGCTTTGATGGCTGCAATCACCGAAGCGGCATTCCTGCGCGAGCGCGTCGATGTCGGCGAACTGGCCCTGGTCGAGATCTTCATCGCCAGTGAGCTTCAACTCGCGCATGCCGGGCGTATCGATGAGGCAGCCACCGGATGGCAGTGCAATCAGCGCGCGGTGCGTCGTCGTGTGGCGACCGCGGCTATCGTGCTCGCGTACGGCGCTCGTGGCCTGGCGCGCTTCGCCGAGCAACGTGTTCGTCAGCGTCGACTTGCCGACGCCGGACGATCCCACCAGCACCGCGGTGTCGCCGGGTTTGAGGTACGCCAGCAGCGGCGCGACGCTTTCGGGCGATTTCGCGTTGATCGCAAGAATCTCGACGTGCGCCGCCACGCGCGAGCGCAGCGCTGCGATGGCCGTTTCCATGTTCTCGGTGCGATCGAGCTTGGTCAGCACGACCACGGGCGTTGCGCCGCTGCCTTGCACCAGCACGAGATAGCGCTCGATGCGCGCCGCGTTGAGATCGCCGTCGAGCCCGTTCATCACGAACACGGTGTCGATGTTCGCGGCGATGATCTGGCGCTGGTGCCGCTCGCCCGCGGCGGCGCGCGCGAGCAGCGTGCGCCTCGGCAGGATCTCCTTGATCTCCGGCGGAGAGCCGGGCATGACCAGCACGAAATCGCCGACCGCCGGCCGCTCGGCCGGGTCGAGCCCACGCTTCAAGAACTTCGGCGCGGGCTGGGCATTGAACACATCGAGACCGTCGTGAATCTCGTAGCCCGCGCGGTGCTGGGCGACCACGCGCGCGAGCACGGCGCCGGCCGGCGCGTCGCCCGGCAGTGGCCCGGCGCGCCAGCCGATCCGTGCGAGACGTTGTTCGACGTTGGATTCCAGCTGCATCGAGCCGATTCTAGCCGCGATCGGCGGCATTTCTGTCGGCGATATGACATCGGCTCATGTATGAGCCCATTCGGATGCAGGCTCAAGCATCCGCTGCTAGCATCGGACGCTGTAGCCTCGGGAATCGCAATGAAGCATCAAGGTGTGGCGGTGAGCTCCCGCCTCGACAACGTGCGTTACGACATCCGCGGCCCGTTGAGCCGCCGAGCGCGCGAGCTCGAAGCCGACGGCCGCGAGATCGTCCGGCTCAATATCGGCAACCCCGGCCTCTTCGGCTTTCGCGTGCCGGCGCATCTGCGCGCCGCGATCGCCGATGCGCTGCCCGCGAGCGAAGCGTATTGCCATCAGCAGGGCCTGCCGGAGGCGCGCGAGGCGATCGCGGCATATCAGCGCAAGAAGGGCACGGCCGATGCGCATCCGGATCGCGTCTTCATCGGCAATGGCGTGAGCGAGCTGATCGACATCAGCCTGCGCGCTCTGCTCGATGTGGGCGACGAAGTGCTGATTCCCGCACCCGACTATCCGCTCTGGACCGCGGCGACGCGTCTCAACGGCGGCCATCCGGTCTACTACGAATGCCCGCCGGAGCGCGCGCATCTTCCCGATGCCGGCGAGATCGAAGCTTTGATCACGCAGCGCACGCGTGCACTGGTCGTCATCAATCCGAACAATCCGACCGGCGCGGTGTATCCGCGCGACGTTCTGAAATCGCTGGTCGATATCGCGGCGCGCCACGGGCTCGTGCTGTTGTGCGACGAGATCTACGACAGCGTGCTGTACGACGACGCGGAATTCGATGCGCTCGCGCCGATCGCGGGCGACGTGCCGTGCATGTCGTACGGCGGACTTTCGAAAGTGCATCTCGCCTGCGGCTATCGCGTCGGCTGGCTGTCGCTGACCGGCGATGCGAAGCGCATCCGCGATCTTGCGCATGCGCTCGATCTGCTCGCCGCGATGCGTCTTTGCAGCAACGTGCCGGCGCAATGGGCGATCAAGCCCGCGCTCGAAGGTCCGAGTGCGATCGCCGGCCTTACCTCACCCGGCGGCCGCCTGCACACGGCGCGCGCGGTGATCTGCGATGCGGTCGCGCGGAGCGAATTCCTCGATGTCGTCGCGCCTCGCGGCGCGCTGTATGCATTTCCGGGCGTCGATACCGATGCGATCGCCGGTTTCGACGACGAAGCATTCGCATTGAGCCTGCTTGAGCGCGAAAACGTACTGCTGGTGCCGGGATCGAGCTTCAACATCGCCGAGCGCAACCGCTTGCGCGTCACGTTGCTGCCCGAACCCGCGGTGCTCGAAGACGTGTTCGCGCGCATCGAGCGCGAGCTCGCGCGCGCCGCCGAGGCGGGGTCGAGGAACCGGCGAGTCGCTTGAGCTCGATGACATCCGCGCGCTTTCTCGCCCTCGGCGACTCCTACACGATCGGCGAAGGCGTCGACGCGGCCGAGCGCTGGCCTCTGCAGCTCGCCCGACGCCTTCGCGCGCGCGGCGCGGCGATCGACGATCCGCAAGTCATCGCGACGACCGGATGGACGACCGACGAGCTCTCGGCCGCGATGGACGGCGCATCGTTCTCTGCGCCGTATGCGCTCGTCACGCTTCTGATCGGCGTCAATAACCAGTATCGCGGCCGCGATATCGAAAACTACCGCGGCGAATTCTCATCGCTGCTCGCGCGAGCACTGGCGCTCGCCGGCGGACTCAGCGATCGCGTGATCGTCGTCTCGATTCCCGACTGGGGCGTCACGCGTTTCGCGCGCGAACAAGCGTGCGATGCCTCGCGCGTCGCAGCCGAAATCGACGGCTACAACGAGGCCGCTCGGACGATCGCGGCCGAGCGCCGAATCGCCTTCGTCGACGTTACAGCGATCTCCCGCGAGGCGGGCGATGCCGAGGCGATGCTGGTCGGCGACGGCCTGCACCCGTCGGCCGCGCAGTACGCGCTCTGGACGGAAGCGATCCTGCCCGAAGCTGCACGCGCCCTCGCTTCCTCTCGGTAGCGCTCTTCGGCTTGCTGCTCCGCAGCAGCCGGCCTACACGAGCACTTCCGCAAATTCCGCAACGGAATTCGCGTACTTGGGTGTGACAGCGAGCACAGCCTTAACGCCGACCAAACAACATTCCCGGTGGCCTTTGCTAATTTCCCGCCCTCATCGTCGCCGGCGCGGGGCCGGCACCGTTCCGTCAGACCCTCCAGGGGATGCGCATGGCCTCCAAGCGAAAGGCTGCAGGATTTATTTTCTCCGCTTCCGCCCTTTTCGCCGTGGCTTTTGCTGCTCCTACGCTCTCCGCGCGACCGCTGCTACCGCCCGACCCGCCCACTTTTGATACACCCGAGCTCACCTCGCTGATCGCAGATCAGGCGCCACGGCTCGATGTCGCTCCGGTCGCGCCTTCCGCGACCGAAACCGATACGCAGCACACGCCGCTTCGCCGGATGCTCGCCGATTTCGCGATGAAGTTCCGCAACATCGCCTATCGCCGTGGCGGCCGCGAGCCGTCGACCGGGTTCGATTGCAGCGGCTTCGTCGGCTACGTGTTCCGCCACAGCATCGGGCTCGACCTGCCGTCCAACTCGGTCAGCCAGTATCACGCCGGCACCGAAGTCGACCGCGCTTCGCTCAAGATGGGTGATCTCGTGTTCTTCCGTACGCGCGGCAAGAACATCTCGCATGTCGGCATCTACCTCGACAACGGCCTTTTCATCCACTCGCCGTCGACCGGCAAGCGCGTGCGCATCGATCGCATGAGCGAGTCGTACTGGGCGAAGCGCTACGTTGGCGCGAAGCGGCCGGACGCGCTGGTGGTCGATGCGCCGGCGAAGACATCGCTCGCGTCCGGTTAAGCGCGAAGGCGGGCCGAAGCCCGCCCACTAGAAGACGAATCGCGCCCGCGCGTAGTAATACGCGCCGTTGATGCCGATCGGCGAAATCACGTCGTACGGGAAATTCCCGAAGTAGCTGATGTCCGCGATCGAACGATCCGGATACTGATCGGTGAGGTTGTCGCCGCCGATCGCGAACGAGAGCTGATCGTTGACGCGATATTCCGCTTCCGCATCGAGCTGCCATTTCGCACCGTACGTCTGCGTCGGCACGAAACCGCCGCCGAAATCGAACACGCGCGTCGTGCTGCCCTGGCGCGTGACTCGGCTCGACAGCGACCAGTGCTCCACATCCCAACGTCCGGCCAGCACGAGTCGCGTGTGCGGCGCGGCGCTGGTGAGCGTATTGCGCTCTTCGAGGCCGAACAGCACATCGCCCGTACCCAGCGCCGCAAGCGCCGCCGGCGTCGGCTTCACGCTGCGGATCGTCGTGTCGTTGTAGCTGTAGGCGCCGGTGAGCGTCAGCGTTCCGACCGGGAGCGGCGTCTTGTAATTCGTGACCAGCTCTGCGCCTTCGGTGCGCGTATCGACCGCGTTCGTGAAGAACGCGATGCTCTGGATGCCCGGCACGCCGAAGTGGTCGAGGATGTATTGCTCGAGCCCTTCGCTGTCGATCGTTTCCGACAGCGTGATGCGATCGTCGACGTCGATGCGAAACACGTCGAGCGATGCGTTGAAGCTCTCGCTGAATTGCGCGGTGATGCCGAGGCTGAAGTTGCGCGATTTCTCCGGCTTCAGATCCTCCGCGCCGAGCCCGCGCGCGATCGGATTGTTGACCGAAAGAATGCGGCCCTGGATCAAGCGTCCGTCGTTGCCGTAGCCGATCGACGTCGACTCGAATCCGACTTGCGAAAGCGCCGGTGCGCGGAAATTGTTGGAGATCGCGCCGCGGAACGCGAAGCCCGGCGTGAACTCCCAGCGCGCGCTGAGCTTTCCGGTGAGCTCGCTGCCGAAATCGTCGTAATGCTCCCAGCGCGTCGCGCCGTCGACGAAGAAATTCTCGGCGAGATTGCCGGAGAGATCCGCGTAGACGCCGTACACGTCGCGCGAAAGATCGGCGGTGTCCTGCGGCGTCAGGTTCGCACCGGCCTGCGCGCCGATCGGCGCGCCGACGACGGGACCGACCGCATACGACGCCGGATCGCCCGGCACCGTACGGAAATTCTCGTGACGGAATTCGCCACCGGTCGCGAACGTGAAGATCTTTTCGCCCAAGCCGACCTCGCGCGTGAAATCGAGATTCGCGAGCGACTGACTGAAGCGATAACCCGCGCTGAAGAACGAGGTCGGACTGTCCTCGCCGAGCGAAGCGTTGAGCGAATTGCGAAGCCCGTAATCGAACGAATTGCGACCCCAGGTCAGGCTCGCATCGTAGTTCCACTCGCCGAGCCGGCCTTTCGAGCCGCCGGACGTCTGCACGTCGCGATCGCTGCCGAGCGATTCGGGCCGGTAACCATCCGGATAGATCGATGGAATCGTCGCTGAGCTATCGGGATAGCGGAAGTAGTTGTCGCCGATCGAATGGCGGCCGTTGAACGTGCCGAACCAGTACAGCGTCGCCGCTTCGGAAAGCGGAAGCTCGCTGTTGACCCAGCCGGAATAGCTTTCGGTTTCGGGATCGCCCGCGGCGTAGTTGCGCTGGCCGGCGAGCGCGAGATTCGGCGGCGTCTGGTTCTCGAAGAACGGAATCTGATCGAAACCGGCGCGATTGGTCGCGTCGTGGTTGTTGACCTCGATGCCGCCGCGCAGGAATCCGCCGTCGCCGATGCGCGTGCCGATCTTCGCGCTCGCGTAAGCCGACTGGCCGTCGGTGATGGTCTTGCCGGTCGGCTTGAAATCGGTGTGATTCGCGCCGTACACCGCGGTGACTTCGCCGCCCTCGGGCGCATCGTCGAGGATGATGTTGATGACGCCCGCAATCGCATCCGAACCGTATTGCGCACCGGCACCGTCGCGCAGCACCTCGACGCGTTTGACCGCGCTGATCGGAATCGCGTTGAAATCGACCGGCGTCGTGCCGCGGCCGATCTTCGTATCGGTGTTGACCAACGCCGACGTATGCACGCGCTTGCCGTTGATCAGCACGAGCACTTGATCGGGGCTCATGCCGCGCAGCTGCGCCGCGCGCACGTGATCGGAACCGCCCGAATTCGACTGGCGCGGAAAATTGAACGACGGCAGCAAGGTCGCGAGCGCGGCGCCCAACTCGCCGTTGACCGCGCCTGCGTTGCGAAGATCGGCAGCGGTCAGCACGTCGACCGGCGCGGTGGAATCGAGCACGGTGCGATCCTTCGCGCGGGTGCCGGTGACGATGATCTGGCCCAGCGTCTCGGCTTCGTTCTCGGCATGTGCGGCCGATGCGATCGCGACGAGCGCAAGTGCCATCGCGGACACGCGCCGTCGCCGGCGCGTTGCGGCATGTGCTGTGTTCATCACATTCCCCCTTTTGCCTTCCCACCCGATTTGACATGCTAGCAACCCCGCGCCGTCGCGAACATGCGCTCTTTGGAAACTTGAGCGCATATCGTCATGGTCGAGCGCATGGATAGACGTCCGTGCACAACTCCATAAGAATCCACGAATGAACCTTCGCATCGTTTTCCTCTCGTGTCTCCTCCTGGCCGGCTGCGCCACCGCGCCTGCTCCCCAGAAGGCGGCGCCGACGCTTGCCGGCGATCCCGCCCACCCGGCGGCGGCGCTCGGCTGGGTGCGCACGGAGCTCTATTTCGGCATCGGCAACGCCGAAGATCCGGCCTCGGCGATGAGCGAGGCGGACTGGCGCGAGTTCCTCGATCGCGAAGTCACCTCGCGTTTCCCGGATGGGCTCAGCGTCTACGACATCTACGGCCAGTGGCGCAGCAAGGGAAAGCTCAAGCCTGACCGGCAGCGCTCGAAAGTGATCATGCTCTTGTACGAGGACACCGCGGCGCATCGCGAGGACATCGACGCGATCCGCGCGGCCTGGAAACAGACAACGGGCGATCAATCGGTGCTGCGCGTCACGCAGCCGGCCGACGTTTCGTTCTAGCGCCGCGAATCCTTCACACAGGGGAAGCCACGATGACGACCGCGCGTTCGCGCTTCGCGTTCACCGCCGGCGATTTGAACGGCTTCCTCGGCCTCATGGTCGACAACCTGTCGATCATGGCGTTCATCGCGACCGCGCTGATCGGCATCTTCCAGTTTCCCGCCGACGTCGTGTTCTATCGCATGTTTCCCGGCACCGCGTTCGGCGTCCTGGTCGGCAATGTGATCTACACGGTGATGGCGCGCCGTCTCGCAGCGCGCACGGGACGCGCCGACGTCACTGCGATGCCGCTCGGGCTCGACGCGCCGACCAGCATCGGCATGGCGCTGCTCGTGCTCGGCCCCGCGTTCGTTGGTTACAAGCAAAGCGGTCTCGACGAAACCGCGGCGGCAATGGCGACGTGGAAGCTCGGCATGGCTTCACTGATCGTCATGGGCCTCCTCAAGCTCGTGTTGTCGTTCGCCGGCGCCGAAGTGCAGCGTCGCGTGCCGCGCGCGGGGCTCCTCGGATCGATCGCCGGCATCGCGCTCGTGCTGATGGGTTTTCTTCCGCTGATCGAGATCCTGCGCGTGCCCATCGTCGGATTCGTCGGCATCGGTATCGTGCTGTATGCGCTGATCGCGAAAGGAAAACTGCCGTTCCGCATGCCGGGCGTGCTCGCGGCATTTCTCGTCGGCGTCGTGCTTTATTACGGCTTGGGTCCGCTGGGCTGGCTCGGCGCCGGCTATCAACCGCCTCCCGTGTGGCAATGGCGTTTGGCGCTGCCGTGGCCGAATCTCGGTTTCATCGAAGGCTTGCCGCTGACGGTGCCGTATCTGCCTTTGATCCTGCCGTTCGGATTGCTGATGGTCGTCGGCGGCATCAACGTGACCGAAAGCGCACGCGCGGCCGGCGATGATTATTCGACGCGCGACATTCTGCTGACCGAAGCATTCTCGACACTCATCGCAGGCTTCTTCGGCGGCGTCGCGCAAACGACGCCGTACATCGGCCAGCCCGCCTACAAAGCGATGGGCGCGCGCAGCGGCTACACGCTGCTGACAGGCCTCTTCATCGGCCTCGGCGGCATGCTCGGTTATCTTTCGAATCTCGTCGAGCTCTTGCCGCTTGCCGTGCTCGCGCCGATTCTCGTGTTCGTCGCGATCAGCATCACGACGCAGGCATTCGAGGCAACGCCGACGAAATATGCGGCCGCAGTCGTCTTCAGCTTCTTCCCGGCGATCGCGCGCATGGTCGCGATCAAGCTCGGCGATCCTTCGGTCGTCGCGCCGGATCATTTCGGCGAGCTGATGACGCGAGCGGGGCATGGCTTGTCCGAGCTCGCCGTGATCGTCGCGCTCGGCAACGGCTTCATCATCACGTCGATGATCTGGGCGAGCTTCGTCGTCGCGCTGATCGACGGCTTCCGTTTGCGCGCGGCCGGAATCGTTCTGATCGGCGCCGCGCTGACAGCGTTCGGCGTGATCCATTCGGTCGAGCCGAGCGGTGGCGTGTACTTCCCGTGGCTGCTCGAAGGATCGGCGCGCAGCGTCGCGCTGCAATTCACGGCGGCGTATGTCGTGCTCGCGGTCGTGTTCGGTCTGCTGTCGCTGCAGAAACGCGAAGCGCCACGCCAGGGAGCGTTGCTGTGAACCTGCGTACGCTCGGCCGATCCGGCATCGAAATCGCGCCGCTCGTGCTCGGCGGCAACGTGTTCGGCTGGAGCGCGGACGAGGCGACGTCATTCACCGTGCTCGATGCATTCCTCGGCGAGGGCCTCGGTTTCATCGACACCGCCGACACGTATTCCGGTTGGGTGCAAGGCAACCAGGGCGGTGAATCGGAAACGATCATCGGCCGGTGGCTCAAGCGCCGCGGACGGCGCGACGACGTCATCATCGGCACGAAGGTCGCGAAATGGTCGCAGCGAAAGGGTTTGTCGCCCGCGAGCATCGCCGCCGCGGCGGACGATTCGCTGCGTCGGCTCGGCGTCGAGCACATCGATGTCTACTACGCGCACGAAGACGATGCATCCGTCCCGCTCGAAGAGACACTCGGCGCATTCTCGCGCCTGATCGAAGCCGGCAAGGTGCGCGCGATCGGCGCGTCGAACTATCGCGCGGCGCGGCTGGCGCAAGCGCTCGACGTCAGCCAGCGGCTAGGACTGCCGCGGTACGAAGTTCTGCAGCCCGAGTACAACCTCGTCGCGCGCAACGTCTATGAAGCCGAGCTCGAACCGCTCGCGCGACGCGAGAACCTCGGCGTCGTGCCGTATTACGCGCTCGCCAGCGGCTTCCTGACCGGGAAGTACCGCAGCGAAGCCGATCTCGGCAAGAGCGCTGCGCGCAGCGGAGCGGTAAAGAAATACCTCAATGCGCGCGGGTTTCGCATCATCGAAGCGCTCGAAGACATCGCGGCCGCGCATCGCGCCACGTCCGCGCAGGTTGCTCTGGCGTGGCTGATCGCGCGGCCGGGCATCACCGCGCCGATCGCGAGCGCGACGAGCGTCGCGCAGGTGCGCGACATCGCAGCGGCGACGCGCTTGATTTTGACGGCAGGCGACATCGAGCGGCTCGACGAAGCGAGCCGCGAGTGATCACGCCGGCGTTCGTGCCGTCGAGCGATGCGAAAACTTGTCTCGCGGCGAAAGGCGTCGGCGCATCTTCGGTTTTCGGCCGACGAACACGTAATAAGGCACGCGCCCGAACGGCAGGTACGGAACCGCCGCGCGTGCCTCGATCAGCTCGTGCTCGGGCAACATCCGGCGCAGCTCGACGAGGTGCTGCGCATCGAGCCGCACGCCGTCGTGGCGGAACCAGGTAGGCCAGAAATGCCGCGTGATCGCGTCGTGCTGCACGCAACCGATGTCGGGGCGCACCGTCGAGACATAGAAATCGACAACGCCGAGCACGCCGCCCGGTTTCAGCATCTCGATCGCGTTGCGCATGGCCATGCGCCAATCCGGAATCATCGTCAGCGCATACGAGAAGTACACGCAATCGACCGGTTCGGACGGCTGGTACGTCGTCGCATCCGCCTCGACGACATGCAGCTGCGGAACGCGCATTGCGCGTTCGCGTGCGCGCGCGAGCAGCGGTGCACAGAGATCGACGATTTCGATCGTCTTGATGCGATCGATCCGCTCGCCGAAGAAATCGATATTGCGCCCGGTGCCGCCGCCGAGCTCGACGACGTGCGCGCGCTCCGGCAGCGGCAGTCGCGCGATCAGCTCCTCGCGGCCGCGCAACAGGCGCTCGCGAAATCGATCGTACTGGCTCGCCTGCGGGCCGTAGAACTCCGACAGCGACGCCGCGTGCGAGCCTGAGCGCGGCATGCCGCGCAAGAGGCGCTGCAAGACCGCAAAATCGCCGCGCAGCGCCTCAAGCCGGGACATCGGCGATCACGAATCCGGCATAGGTGTGCACGCGATCGTGCGGTTGCAGCGAATCGGCGTAGTCGTCCATGAAGCGGAACACGTCGCGCAGCTTCTCGTCGCGCGGACCGATGCGGATCGCATCGAGATACGCCGGCCGCGCGTGCGCGCTGCGCAGCAGGATGCGTGCACGCGGTGCGGCGCGCGAGCGGATCGCTTCCCATTCCTCGATCAGCGCGTCGGGATGATACGAGCTCATCCAGTCCATGTGATCGAGCAGCACGAAGCGCGAGATCGGCTCGTCGTTGGCGACGAGAAACTCGGTGACCGTCATCGTGTGCGCGGCGATGCGATCGACGAGGCCGCCCTTGAGCTTCTCGAAGTTCTCGCGCTTCAAATATTCGGGACAGCAATCGCGCCGATAGCGCCCGGTGATGTAGACGCGCCAGAAATAATTGTTGCCGAGCGGCAGCTGGCGGAATACGTATTGCACTGCGCTGCGGATAAAGCCTGAAACGCCGCCCGCGTGCTGCGCCTCGACGAGGCGACGCTGCGGATAGGGAACGCCGAGAAGGCTCATCGTGAGCTGGCGCGAGATCGCCCAGTTGACCGCTTTGTTCCAGAGCAGCGGCGCGACGCGCTCGTCGTAGATCGCCTGTTGTTCGGTGATGTCGCGCGCGTCGAAGAGGTCCGCCATCGCTTCGCGCAAGCGCGGACGCGCGCCGAAGTACGCGCGCACGCCGCGCGCGACGATGCCGGAGAGGCCGTGGAAATAGAAGCTGCCGCGCGGGCTCGTGAACCAGCGTCGATGCCGATCCCACCATGCCTGCGCGAACGGCGACAAGAGATCGCGAAGATAGCGACGATAGATCTCGTCGAAACGCGCGTGGAAACCTTCACCGAAGATCGCGAAGAAGTCATCGAACTCGAGCGCACGGATGCCGGCGATCTTGAGCTCGAGCAGCGCGGTCTGGCGCGGATTCGCATCCACCGCATGGATGCGCGCGGGCGCCTGCAATGCATAATCGAGCGCATTGCAGCCGGCGCTTGTGATCACCAGCACGGTATCGTCGGGCCCCAGCGCGAGCGCTTGCCGATCGACGGCGGGATCTTCCCAGCAGGTGTTGTAGACGAGGCTGCGCGAATAGATCGCGTTGAACAGCTTCTGATCGATTTTGTCGCGCAGGTTCGGAATCGACATCGGGCAAAGGAATCCATGGCGATCGGGCGATCGTCGCTCGCACGCTAGTACGCGCCTGTGACAACTCCGTGATCGTGGCCGTCCAGACGGAAAAATAGCCGTTACTCGAAGTGTCGCCGCACCGGCATCGCTGTCATTGCAGTGCAACGCCAGCGCAACCGAAATGCGATCGAGAAAACATAGGCTTGCGCTAGTTTCCTGTGAGGATGCGTGATGTCGCGATTCTCGTTCCGCAGCGTGTTCGTTTCGGACGTGCACCTCGGCTTGCGCGATTGCCAGGCGAGCTACCTGCTCGATTTCCTGCGCACGATGCATTGCGAACGACTTTATCTCGTCGGCGACATCATCGATTTCGAGAACATGGAGAAGCGGCCGTGGTGGCACGCCGAGCATGGTGAAGTGCTCGCCGAGATTCTCGGCATCGTCGCGCGCGGCACCAAAGTGACCTACATCCCCGGCAATCACGATGCGATCCTGCGCCGCTTCGCCGGCCAGCGTTTCGCCGGCATCGATATCGCGCTCGACGCGGTGCACGTCGCCGCGGACGGCCGGCGCTATCGCGTCAGCCACGGCGACGAGCACGACAGCGCAAGCGCAGCGCCAGCTTGGCTGCTCAAGCTCGGCGACGTGCTCCAAGGCTTCGTCTGCGCATTGAACCGCCGCGGCAACGCGCTCTTGCGCAAGCTCGGGCTTCGCTACCGGCCGCTGTCGATCATGCTGAAATCGAAGATCGGCACCGCGCGCCGCTTCATTCAGGCGTTCGAATCGCGCGTCGCCGAAGCCGCGCGCGCGGACGGCTACGACGGCCATATCTGCGGCCATATCCACTACGGCCGCATCCACGATCACGACGGCGTGCTCTACATCAACGACGGCGATTGGGTCGAGCACTGCACGGCGCTCGTCGAGCACCACGACGGCGCGCTCGAGCTTCTGCACTGGACCGAGCAGCAGCGCACGCTCGCGGTACGGCCTTCGGACAACAGCGCACCGCTGCCGCTTCCGGCGGCAGCGTAAACCGCTCCGCTAGAACGGCGGGTTCTCGTACACCGTGACGGTTACCGTGCCGGTGGCCGTTCCGCCACGGCCATCCGAAACGGTGTAGTCGAACGTGTCATAGCCGATCGATCCGTGCACCGATTGATAGTGCACGGTGTTGTCGGCGTTGATCGTGACGATGTTGTTCTGCTGCTGGCCTGTGTGATTGATGGAAATCACCGTCAGCGCATCGCCGTCCGGATCGGACGCGGCTTGCAGCACCGGAATGTCGATCGACGTGCCCTTGAGCACGCGCACCGACAGCGGCCCCGCGGCCGGCGCATGGTTCGGCGTCTCGACGGTGATGTGCACGGTCGCCGTCGCACTACCGCCGTGACCATCGCTGATCGTGTAGGTGAAGCTGTCGCCGCCGAGATAACCGGCCGTTGGCGTATACGAAACGCTCGTTCCCGCATTGACCGCGGTGCCGTGCGCCGGCGCCGAAACCGTCGTGATCGTCAGCGTATCGCCGTCGGGGTCGCTGTCGTTCGCGAGCACGGCGATGGTGTTGTCGACCGAATCGACCTGCACGGAGACGGTATCGTCCTGTGCAACGGGAGCGTGCTGTTTCGGGCCGACCGTCGTCGTCGACGTCGACTTCTCGAACTTGTAGACGTCAACCGTGCGCTTGTGCTCGGCGGGATTGCGCAGCGCGCGCTCGATCCAGGCCGGCGGCGCCTTGACGGGCTCCTTGACCCACTCGACGACCGTCTTGGTCGAAGGCTGAGCGGGCGTCTCGACGGTCTTCGTCTCGATCGTCAGGAATTCGATATCGACGCGGCGGTTCTTCTGGCGATTGGCCGGCGTATCGTTTGGATAGCTCGGATGGAGCTCGCCTTCGCCGCGCGTATCGATCTGATCGGCGTCGATGCCGTGATCGACTAGGTACTGCTTGGCGCTCGCGGCGCGCCGTTCCGAAAGCTTCTGGTTGTACGGCACCGTGCCTACCGAATCGGTATGGCCGACGACCGTGATGCGGCTGACGCGTTCGACCGATTTCAGTTTCGCCAAGAGCTCTTCGAGCGCAGCGACCGCATCGGGGCGCAGGTTGTAGCGGTCGAAATTGAAGAACGCATCGCCGTCGAGCTTCACTTCGTTGCGGATGACCTGCGGCGTCGGCGCCGGCGCGCTCGTATCCGGAACCTGCTTTTCGACCTGCGCCATCTTGTAAGGCTCGCGAGGACGGAAGCTCTGGCCGAAGTCGTAGCGCAATAGCAGCCAGCCGCGCGTGTCGTTCTTGTCGGTCTCGAAATCGCCGTCCTTGCGTAGCGCTTCGCCCTGCAGCGAGAGGCTGAAACCGGTGTTCGCGAAATACTTGTCGACGCCCAGCGAGAGCGTGACTTGATCCGAGCTGTACTTGCCGCGCTCGTAGTCGAGGCCGCCGCGCACGCGGATCAACGGATCGTCGAAGTATTTGCCGAGGCGCAAGCCGACGCCGTTTTCATACGGATGCTCGAAGAACTTCGTCAGCGTCTCGACGGTTTGCGTCTGCGTGTACGGGCCGTTCTCGTCGGTGCCGCCGATCTCGGTGACATCGGTCGTGAACGTCGTGTTCGTCAGCCGCGAGCCGCTTGCGCTGTGGCTGTAGTAGCCGTCGATCGAGAAATCCTCTTTCTCCCAGCCGAGGCCGATCGTCGCCTTGCGATCCTTCCATGCGTTCTGATCGCCCGCGCCGAACACTTTCCAGACGCTCGCCGCGTTCGCGTCATCGGCGCTGCCGCGCAGCCAGTGATAGTCGACCTGCACGCCGCCGGCACCGCCCTGACCGAGCCAGAGCTGGCCGAGCCACGCGTGATCGTCGGTCTTGCCGAGGATGCCGAGAATCTCGCCGAGCACATCGCCGTCCTGATCGATGCCCAGCGATACGCGCAGGTTCGACCCCACATAAGTGACCGGAATCGACGCATCGACCGGCGGCTGTGCGCCCGGTTCGCCCGGTGGCGGGGTTTGTGCGCTTCCCATCGACGACAACGCGAGGCCGATCGCGACCGGCAACAGCTTGCGAGCCATATCCATGTCCCCTGCAGCTTGGAAAATCCAACCCCTGGCCCCAGTATCGCCGATTGGACCACGTCCACCAAACGCCTCTTTCGCGCGCGGAGTTATGATGCGCGCCCGCTTCCGGACCCCGACCATGCCGCTCGCCGCCGCCACCCGCACCCGAATCGAAAACCTGCTCGCCGCGAACCGCGTCGTGCTATTCATGAAAGGCACGCGCGAAGCGCCGCAATGCGGTTTCTCGGCGGCGACGACCGATCGGCTCAACGCATTGGTTGAGGATTACGCGACGGTGGATGTGTTGGCCGACGATGAAATCCGTCAGGGCATCAAGGAATTCGGCAACTGGCCGACGATTCCGCAGCTCTATGTCGATAGCGAGCTGATCGGCGGCGCCGACATCGTGCAATCGATGTTCGATTCCGGTGAGCTGCATCGCGTGCTCGGCGTGCCCGAGCCCGACCGCACGCCGCCCGAGATCACGATCTCCGACGCCGCGGTCGCGGCGATCCGCAACGCGCTCGCCGATGCCGACGGGATGAAGCTCTTTCTTGTCGTCGACGGTCGCTTCCAGCCGCAATTCCAGCTGCGCGAAGCCGGCGGCAACGAGATCAGCGTGGTCGCGAACGGCCTAGAAATCTCGTTCGATCTCGCCAGCGCGCAGCGTGCGCGCGGCGCTTCGATCGACTGGACGCGCACCCCGCACGGCGAAGGCCTCGCGATCCATCTGCCGATGGCACCAGCCGCGGTGAAATCGCTCGACGTGCATACGCTCAAGCGCCGCATCGATTCGGGCGACATCACCGTCATCGACGTGCGCCCGCCGCAAGATCGCTCGGTCGCGCCGTTCGCGCACGCGCAAGTGCTCGATGCGGAAACGCACGCGCGCTTGTCTCAGATGCCGAAAGACACGCCGCTCGCGTTCATCTGCCACCACGGCAACTCAAGCCGCGGCGCAGCTGAGCATTTCCGCGAGCATGGATTTCGCGACGTTTACAACGTCGAAGGCGGGATCGATGCGTGGTCGCGCGAGATTGATCCGAGCGTGCCGCGGTACTGAAAGCGCTTTAACGTAAGCCGATCCCACCGACGGGATCGGTCTCCGCATGCATATCGAAGCTCGCGATCAACGGCATCGCGCGCTCGATCGACGCTTTCACCGACGGCATCTCGAGCGAAGCCTTGTGGCTTGCCTTGGTGTCCCAGACTTCGGTGATCCAGACCATGTCGGGATCGCCGGGATCGCGTGCGACGACGAAGCTGAGACATCCCGGAATCGTCGTGTCGTCGTCGAGCATCGCCGCGATCAATGCGTCGCGCTGTCCCGGTTTCGCCTTGAACTTGCCGATCAATCCATACACTACCGTGCTCCTTTGAATCCGCCCCATCGTCATCCCGGCGAAAAGGCCGGGACCCATTTGCGAAAGCGTCAGCGCCCGCCGTCGACAGTAGCGATGCCGTCGCGCGGGCAGGTCATGCCTTTCGTTTCCAGATGGATGAAGTGCGCGCTCGATTCATCGATGCGCCAAGCCGTCGACGCGGGCAGCGTCGCCTTGTCGTCGTCGGCGAGAATCGCAAAGACGGAATACGGCGTCGCTGAGCCGTCGACGCTGCACGCGCCGAGGAACGCAGGGCTCTTCTTCGAATGATCCGCTCGGATCACGTCGCGCACTACGCCCTTGCGTTCGAGGATGTGATAAGACCCTCCGCAAATCGTCCAGGACTGATACGACAGCGAATCCGAAATCTCCTCGCCGCCTTCGTCCTTGAGCCCGAGCGCCGAATGGCGCTTTTCGATCTGCATTACGGGTTCGTTTCCGATCTTCTTGCCGACCAGCGCCTTGCCGACGTCGCCATCGCATCGCACGGCGTCGAAGGCGTCGCCGGCCCAACCGCAACGAACCGTCGCGATCAGAATCGCGGCCACGACGAGCGTTTGCAGATTCATGTGTCCTCCCCTTTTGTGTTCATTCGCTTTCGAGGTCTTCTTCGAACCGCAGATGCTTGACGCTGCGCCCGTGCCGCCGCACGAGCTTGAGCGCCTCGACGCCGATGCGGATATGCGCCTCGACGAAATTTGCCGTGATCATGCGATCGCTGAGCTCAGTCTTCACGCCCTCGGGAATCATCGGCTGATCGGACACGAGCAACAGCGCGCCGGTCGGAATGTGATTGGCGAAACCGGCGGCGAAGATCGTCGCGGTTTCCATGTCGATCGCCATCGAGCGCGTCTTGCGCAGGTAATCCTTGAACGCAGCGTCGTGCTCCCAGACGCGGCGGTTCGTCGTGTAGACCGTGCCGGTCCAGTAGTCGTGGCCAAGATCGCGGATCATCGTCGATACCGCGCGCTGGAGCTGAAACGCCGGCAGCGCCGGCACTTCGGGCAGAAGGTAATCGTTCGACGTGCCCTCGCCGCGGATCGCGGCGATCGGCAACACCAGGTCGCCGAGCTGATTTTTCTTCTTGAGCCCACCGCACTTGCCGAGGAACACCACGGCCTTGGGCACGATCGCGGACAGAAGATCCATCACCGTCGCAGCGTTCGGGCTCCCCATGCCGAAATTGATCATCGTGATGCCGTCGATCGTTGCGTTCGGCATCGGCTTGTCGCGGCCGAGCACGGGCACGCCGTTCCATTCGGCGAACCGTTCGACGTAATGGCCGAAGTTCGTCAGCAATATGTGCTGGCCGAAGCCGTCGAGCGGCGTGCCGGTATAGCGCGGCAGCCAGTTGGCGACGATATCGTTCTTGCTTTTCATGATGCGATTCAATGACGGAATCGCCGGCGACGCAAGCCCGCGCGCTTGGGTTCATAATCGGCGCGACCCGACGCCGGTGCTCGCGATGTCCCAGAGCGATCCGCACACCACACGCTTCGAGCACGACTCCCCGCTCGGCCGCTGGTCGATCGTCCTGCGCCGCGTGCATCCGGCGCTCGCCGGCGTCGTCACACAGCTCTGGCACGGCGCCGGCCGCGTCGCCTACACGCGCGACCGCATCCTGCCGCGCGCGCAGAGCTATCTCTTGATCAACCTCGGACCGCCGCAGTACATGGTGCTCGCGGGCGAGCCCGAAATCCGCGTCGTCTTCGACGACATCTGGTTCTCCGGCATCAGCGAAATTCCGATCGACACCGAAGCGCCGCACGGCAACGTGCTGCTCGGCGTCGCCTTCACCTCGCGCGGCGCGGCATCGTTGTTGCCGATGCGGCAATCGGAAATCGCAAACCGCACGGGTTCGTTCGCGGATCTCTTCGGCCGCGGAGCGCTCGAGCTTCGCGACCGCCTGCTCGAAACGCCGAGCGCGAACGAACGTCTCGCCATCACCGAGCGCTGGCTCCTCGACGTCTGCATCTCGGGTCGCCACATCCATCCGCTCGTCGATTGGGCGACTCGACGCCTAGCCGAATGCGGCGGCCGGCTACGCACGGCCGAGCTCGCGCGCGATGCGGGCTGCAGCCGCAAACATCTTGCCGGCCTCTTTCGCGATCAGGTCGGGCTTGCGCCGAAGACGCTGGCGCGCATCCACCGTTTCCAGCACGCGCTGACGGCGCTCGGCGCCGACCGGCAGGTCGACTGGAGCGAGCTTGCCGATCGCTGCGGCTATTACGACCAATCGCACCTGATCCACGATTTCCGCGAGTTCTCGGGCATGGCGCCAGCCGAGTTCGCACGGCAGGCACAACCCGACGCCGGCAGCGTCGTGCTGCGCTAGGTGACATTTTTCCAAGACAACGCGAAACGGCCGAACCTAGACTCGCATCGTCACGTCAACGGGAGGGTGTCATGCCGGAAGTCAATTATCTTGCGATCATCGCCGCGGCCATTGCCGCATTCGTGCTCGGCGGACTTTGGTATTCGCCCGCGCTGTTCGGCAGAGCTTGGCAGCGCGAAGTCGGCCTCAGCGACGAGGAATTGAAGCGCGGCAACATGGCGCGCATTTTCGGTGTCTCGCTGATCCTGAGCCTGATCGCATCGTGGGTGTTCGCGTTGTTCTTAGGTCCGCGACCGCCGATGTCGCTCGGCCTGGGCGCCGGATTCGCAGCCGGCTTGTGCTGGGTCGCGTCGAGCTTCGGCATGAACTATCTCTTCGCGCGGCGCAGCTTCAAGCTCTTCGCGATCGACGGCGGTTATCACACGCTGCAGTTCACGCTGATCGGCACGATCCTGGCGCTGTGGCATTGATGATGGTAGGAGCGGCTTTTGTGGCGGCTGTCGCCGCTCCTACAACGGCGCGTTGATGCAAACGCACGGCAGCGATTCGTTCGGCGGCGCATAATTGGCGCATCCCGCACGAGGATGCGCCATGCTCATTACGTTCGTCATCGCTCTCGTCGTGTTTCTCGTGCTCGCGTTCCGCGGGCTCGGTTTTCTCGGCTGGGTTGCGGCCGCCGGCGTCTGGCTGATCGGCTGGCGCATCGCCGGCGTCGAATCACCGCTCTTGTTCGAAATCACGGCGATCGTGTTGATCGCGCTCGCAGCGCTGTTCGGTGTGCCGCCGATCCGTCGTCTGCTCGTCTCGCGCTTCGTGATGCCGGCATTCGCCAAGGTGCTGCCGCGCCTGGGCGATACCGAGCGCATCGCGCTCGAAGCGGGCACGGTCTGGTGGGACGGCGATCTCTTCAGCGGCATGCCGGATTGGAAGAAGCTGCTCGATTTTGTGCCGCCGCCGCTGTCCGCGGACGAGCGCGCATTCCTCGATGGCCCGGTCGAAGAGCTCTGTCGCCGGCTCGATGATTGGGAGGTCTACCAGCAGCGCGATCTTCCACCCGCGATCTGGGATTTCATCAAGCGCGAACGCTTCTTCGGCATGATCATCCCGAAGGAGCACGGCGGGCTTGGTTTCTCGGCGATCGCGCACTCGCGCGTCGTCACGCGCTTGTCGAGTCGTTCCGTCACCGCAGCGGTGACGGTGATGGTGCCGAACTCGCTCGGCCCCGGCGAGCTTCTGATCCACTACGGCACCGACGAGCAGAAGAAACGCTATCTGCCGCGCCTCGCCGTCGGCGAGGAAATTCCGTGCTTCGCGCTGACCGGCCCCGAAGCCGGCTCCGATGCGGCGGCGACGCAATCCGAAGGCGTCGTCGAGAAGCGTTCGATCGACGGTAAAGAGGTGATCGGTCTTCGCTTCAACTGGAAGAAACGCTACATCACGCTCGCGCCGGTCGCGACGCTGATCGGCCTCGCGTTCCGCCTGAAGGATCCCGACAAGCTCCTCGGCGGCGAGGAAGATCGCGGCATCACTTGCGCGCTGATTCCGCGCGCGACGCCCGGCATCGAGATCGGCCTTCGCCACGATCCGATGGGCGTGCCGTTCCAGAACGGCCCGATCGTCGGCGAGAACGTCTGGGCGCCGCTCGACGACGTCGTCATCGGCGGACGCGACGGCATCGGCAAAGGCTGGCGCATGCTGATGGAATCGCTCGCAGCCGGACGCTCGATCTCGCTGCCGGCGCTCAGCGTCGGCGCCGCGCAAATGGCGACGCGCATCTGCGGCGCGTACGCGACCGTGCGCGAGCAGTTCGATACGCCGATCGGCCGCTTCGAAGGCATCGAGGAGCCGCTCGCGCGCATCGCGGGCTTGACCTATCTCATGACCGCGACGCGCACGCTCACCTGCGGCGCGCTCGACGCCGGTGAAAAACCTGCCGTGCCGGGCAACATCTGCAAGGCGTATCTCACCGACGCGATGCGCCAGGTCATCTCCGACGCGATGGATATCCGCGCCGGAAGCGCGATCCAGCGCGGCCCGCGCAACACGCTCGCACGCGCGTGGGACGCGGTGCCGATCGGCATCACGGTCGAAGGCGCGAACATCCTGACGCGCTCGATGATCATCTACGGTCAGGGCGCGATCCGCTGCCATCCGTTCGTGCATCGCGAGATCAACGCGGTCGCCGCGAACGATCTCGCCGCGTTCGACAAGGCGATCTTCGGTCACGTCAATCTTTTCGTCACGCGCGCGATCCGCGCCAAGCTGCTCGCGCTCACCGGATCGCGCCTCGCCGATTCGCCGTCGGTGCAGGACACGCATCGCTACTATCAGCATCTCTCCCGCTTCTCGGCCGCATTCACGATTCTCTCCGACACCGCGATGGGCACGCTCGGCGGATCGCTGAAGCGTCGCGAAAAACTCTCGGGCCGTCTTGCCGATGCGCTCGCGTATCTCTATCTCGCGAGCGCGGCGTTGAAGCGCTACCACGACGAGCCGAAAACCGCATCGAACTTCGCGCTCGCGCGCTGGAGCGTCGAGCTTTGTCTTTATCGCATCCAGGAAGCGCTGCGCGGCGTGCTCGACAATCTGCCGGTGCGCTGGATCGCCGTGCTGCTGAAGCTCGCGATCTTTCCGCTCGGCGCGCGATTCCGGTTGCCGTCGGACCGGCTCGGCGCCGAGGTTGCGCGCGCGATCCTCGAAGATCGCGAAGCGCATCGCACGCTCACGGCCGACGTGTTCGTGCCGCCGCCGAACGAGCCAGGCCTCGGCGCGCTCGAAGCTGCGCTCGACAAAGCCGTGCGCGCGATTCCGGTCGAGACGAAACTCCGCGACGCGGTGCGCGCCGGCACGCTCGATCGCGCGCCGGGTTACATGCTCGACGATCTCGGTCTCGCGGCCGGCGTGATCACGCGCGAGGATTACGATCTCCTCAACGAAGCGCGCGAAGCGCGCGATGAAGTCGTCGCAGTGGACGCCTTCGACCCCGAAACCTTCAAGCGGCTGCACTGAGCGATGAGTGCATCCTGGTATTTCGATTTCATCTCGCCGTTCTCTTACTTGCAGCTCGCCAAGGCCCGCGCTCTGCAAGATCGCATTGCGATCATGCCGGTGCCGATCGTGTTCGGTGCGGTGCTGAAAAAGCTCGGACAGTTGGGCCCGGCCGAGATTCCGGGGAAACGCGAATTCACCTATCGTCACGTGCAATGGCAAGCCGAGCGCGAAGGCATGGAGCTTCGCTTTCCGCCCGCGCATCCGTTCAATCCGATCGCGGCGCTGCGGCTCGCGATCGCGGCGGGCGCAAGCTGGGACGCGGTCACCGCGATTTTCGATCACATCTGGAAATATGGCCGCGCCGCGGACGATGCGGCATCGCTTGCCGATGTTGCGCATACGCTCGGCGTCGATGATGTCGCTGCGGCCCTGTCGCGGGACGACGTCAAAGCTGCGCTGCGCACGAACACCGAAGCGGCGCTCGCCGCCGGCGTCTACGGCGTGCCGACCGTGCGCATCGGCACCGAGCTTTTCTGGGGCAACGACGCGACGCCGATGCTGATCGACTGGCTCGATCACCCGCAGCGCTTCGAGAGCACGGAGTATCGACGCATCGCCGCGCTTCCGCTCGCGGTCGAGCGGTCGCGCTAGTCCCAGACGATCCGTGCGAACAGCACGTCGAGCTTCGCCGTGCGCGCGGGATTGATGCTGCGATACCACGCAAGCTTCCCTTGCAGCCACGTGCGGAAATCCGGGCGATCGTCGCGATTCTGACTGTGCGGGCCATGCCGGAGGGCGTTCGTCAGAATCGCCTTCATGCAGTCGAACTCGCTTCTTGAGATGTTCGCGTGGCGGTTGACGACGATACCGGTCACGCGTTGCGCCGTTGCGCGTCCGAACACGCAGGTCTTGCGATGATTCACGCGGAAGCCCGAATCCTCGGCGATCGTCGCGACGAGCCGCAGGATGCGAGCGCGGGCCGCACGATCGCGCGTTTCGCCCGAGAACGTCAGATCGTCGGCATACCGGCTGTAGACGAGACCGCACCTCGACGCGAACGCCGCAAGGCGAGCATCGAGCTGCCGTGCGACGAGGTTCGCCAGCGCGGGCGAAGTCGGTGCGCCTTGCGGAAGATGCGCCTCGCGATAACGCTGACGATCGAACCACGGCATGGGCGCATGCGGCGCGCGCGCCAGGATCGCAGCCGGAACGCGGCTCGTGCAAAGTGCGGCGAGATCGCGTGAGACACCGTCCGCGTAGCCGATCCATCGGAACACGCCGCGCACGCGCGCGGCGGCGATGCTCGGGAAAAATTGTTCGAGATCGACTCTCAGCACCCAATCGCGTCCCGCATGCAGCCTTGCGTGCGTGACCGGCGATCGACCGCGCACGAAGCCATGCGCGGCGTCGTGCGCCGCGATGCGATTCAATATTTCCGCGAGCACGCGCCGCTGCATCGCACGAAGCCGGCGTTTCGGAATCTCGATCAGGCGATCGGGGCCGTATTCGCGCGATCGCCACGCATATCGATAGTGACGCAGCGGACTTTCGGCAGGCGCTGCATCGCGCCATGTGTCAGCGAATGAGCGCAGTTCGCGTTGCTTCACGCCGAGCCACGATGCGAGCGCCACTGACGATTCGATCGCGGGCACCTCGGCGAATCGCAGCGGCGCTGGCGGCGCTGGGGACACTTCGAGATAGCGGAGCTTCGGCAGCGCTTGCTGCGTCACCGCGTGCTGGAAACTCGCATCTTCGAGCACGCGCTCAACGAGCATGTCGCGATCCGGCGACGCGCCTCGGAAACGACGCACCTCGCGCACCGCAAGCTCGACCAGCCACGGCGTGATGGGTCGGAACGCGCGCATCATCCGCTCGCGCAGCGCGGTCTCGTCGAGCTCGCCTTCGAGCATCGCGAGAACGATGCGGCGGGCGACATCGCGTGTTCGGTCGGGACGCATCGAAAAGCTCGCACGGAAAAACGAGGTGCGGCCGCACCGCTCCAACCCACTTGCCCTGCGTAAACAGACCTGCGCGCAGCGCAGCGGCGTTTATGCGACGCGATGCTGGTTGAACGTTCTGCCGCGGGGTAACCCCGCAGCTGTCGCGGCGACGTCGCCGTCGCGACGGAGAACTTGGAGCGGGCGACCGCAGCGCGAGTACAGCATCGCGCGAGCGGATCGCGCAAGCGGTTCAGGACGAGGTTTCGGTGCCGATGGGGCGGATCGATTCCGCATGCGCGGTGACGAGATTGCGCCCGCCGGATTTCGAGCGATAGAGCGCGGCATCGGCGCGCTCTATCAGATCGTCCAGCGTGATCACGCCGGCATCGAGCGAGGCGACGCCGACGCTGACCGTAAGCTCGATGCGCGTGCCCGAGACGAGGAGCGCCATTTCCTGCACGCGATGGCGGATGCGCTCGGCGACCGTTTCGGCGTCGAGCGGTCCCGCACCCGGCAGAAGGATCAGAAATTCCTCGCCGCCGTAGCGGCCGAGCGCGTCGCCCTGGCGCAGCTCGCCTGCGATCGGCGCGATGACGCCGCGCAGGCACTGATCGCCCGCGCGATGACCGAAGCTGTCGTTGACGCGCTTGAAGTGATCCAGATCGAGGAACAGAAGCGACAGAGGCTCGCCGCTCTGGCGCGCCTGCGCGAACGCAGCGCGAAGGCGCGCGAGGATCGCACGGCGATTCAACACGCCCGTCAACGCATCGTGCTCGGCAAGGCGATGCGCGACATCGCGTTCATGGCGGAACGACAAGGTCTGGCCGGCCAGCACGAACGCGAGGACGAGATTCGCATACGACAACGCGGCAGGCAGACCGAATTCGAGCCAGAGCGGCAGCGGCCATTGCATGCGCAACTGCAGGACGCGCGCGATCGTCAGCAGCAGCGCGGGAATCCAAGCGCACAGATAAAGGCCGCCGCGACGCCCGCCGTGCAGCCACGACAGCACGGCTGAGACGATCAGGATCGGGATGTTGATCAGGAGCAGCACGGACAGCGCGTCTTCGATCCACCAGCCGCGCGAGATCACCGGAATGATCGAGGCGAGCGCGAGCGCGAAGAAAAGCCACGTGGCGACGCCGAGCACGCGATCGAGGCGCGGCGCCCAGCGATTGAGCTCGAGGAAGAGGCGCGAGAACGCGATATTGAGACTGACCGCGAGCAGCGCCGCGCACCACGCCGGCCGCTGCGCGAGCGGCGCGGCCCATTTCAGCACCGGCAATTCGTAGCCGATGCCGAAGGTGTAAAGCTCGTAGAACACGAGGCAGAGCGCATAGCCGACGAAGTACGCGTACATGCGCTCGCGCAGCACGAGGAAGAACGCGGCCATGACGAGCAACGTGGCGAGCTGGAACGCCGGGAACAGCGTGTCGTAGCGCGCGCGTTCGAGATCGCCGACGCGGTATTCGGCGACGTCGCGCACTTCCACGCGCCGCGGGATCGCACGCTCCGGCGCAAGGTGCACGTAAATGGGCATCGCCGCGGTCAGATCCTGCGGCAGTACCTGCACGATCGCGTGGCGCGTGTAGCCGGGATCATCCTCGTCGCCGTAGATACTGCGCGCCTGCCGCGCGTAGGCCGGCGGAATGTAAAGATCGGTGTAGAGGCCCGACGGATCGAACACGGCCAGCGTCGGCGGACGCGGGCTGCTCCAGTCGGCCGCAAGACGGACTCGATACCAGACGCCGTGCTCGCGCGAAGGGATCAGCGCGGCGTAGGCCTGCGGTTTGAAGTCGGCGTCATAGGCACCGGCGATGAGGCGCGCGGCCGCGTCGGGACCGGGGTCGGCATCGAGCCGCTCGACCACAAGCGGCGCCGGCGCTGCGCAAACGGACGCCGTCGCGAAGATCGCGATCAGCGCAAATAGCCAGAGCCGGATGTGGAAAGCCGAACGCACAAGTTCTGCCTTGGAGCCATGGTAGCTCGCTGGGGCGCTGAATGTATGCGCAGACTGGGCCTCGCGACGGAGCCGTAATGTGACGAATGGTCACGCGGCCGAGCGGCTGAGCTCCCGAACCGCAGCGATGGCGCGGTCGATCATCGCCGTATCGACGTCGAGATGCGTCACCGCGCGGATCCGCGTGGCGCCCATTTCGGTCACGCGCACGCCTCGCGCGAGCAGCGCCACGGCGAACGATGCGGCTGTGCGGCCGGTGCCGGCGACGTCGAAATAGACGAGGTTGGTTTCGACTTCGGCGGGATCGATCGCGATGCCCGGCGAGCCGGCGATGCCGACCGCAAAGCGGCGCGCATTCGCGTGATCGTCGGCGAGGCGCGCGACCTGATGATCGAGCGCGTAGTCGCACGCAGCGGCGATGATGCCGCTTTGGCGCATCGCGCCGCCCCAGCGGAGCTTGAGGCGAAACGCCTCGTTGCAGAACGCGCGCGTGCCGGCCAGCACGGCGCCGCCGGGCGCGCCGAGGCCTTTGCTGAAATCGATCCAGACCGAATCGAAGCCTTGCGCGTAATCCGCCGCGGCGACGCCGCTCGCGACGCAGGCGTTGAGGAGGCGTGCGCCGTCCATGTGCGTGGACAAGCCGGCCGCGTGCGCGATCGCGGCGACATCGCTCAGCACCGGCAGCGGCCAGATCGCGCCACCGCCCAAGTTCGACGTCTGCTCGACCGCGACGAGCCGCTGTCTCGGCGCGTACGGCCGGTCAGGACGGAGCGCCGCCTGCAATTGCTCGCCGGTAAAGATGCCACGGCGCCCGGCCAGCGGCTGAATCATGACGCCCGCGAGCGCCGCGGGTCCGCCGCCTTCGAAACCGATGATGTGCGAGGTCGCATCGCAAATCACTTCCTCGCCGGGCCGACAGTGCACCGCAAGCGCGATCTCGTTCGCCATCGTGCCCGATGGGAGGAACACCGCGTCTTCCTTGCCGAGCAGCGCCACGCAGCGCGCGACGAGGCGGTTGACGGTCGGATCTTCGTTCGCGCGCTCGTCGCCGACTTCGGCGGCGGCCATCGCGGCGCGCATGGCTTGCGTGGGGCGGGTTTTGGTGTCGCTGGCGAGATCGATCAGAGGCTCAGGCGTCATGAAAGAGATTGAACCACGAAGGACACGAAGAAAGATTTGCGACTTTACTCCTTCGTTCAATCTTTACGCTTCTTAGCTCCCCAATCTCAAGAAAGATGCGCGTCGATCAACGTGCGCGCCGCTTTGGTGATCGAAGACACCGGCCCCGAGTTCAACGGAAAAGTGAGCCGCGTGTAATAGCTGCCTTCCATCAGCAGCATCAGCGCATCGCCGAGCACCTCGGGTTCGCGTGCGCCCATTTCGCGCGCGAACTTGCGCAGGCGCCGGCGGATCTCGGTCTTGTACTTGTGCACGATGTCGCCGAGGCGCTGGTTGTCCTCGGGAATCTCGACGCAGGCATTGCCGAGCGCGCAGCCGCGGCTGGTCTTGCAGCCTTCGATCGACTTGGACTTGAGTCGCGCGAGATCGACCACAGAATCAATCAGCGCTTCGACTTGCTTGCGCGGGTTGCCGGCGTGCGGGGCGACGACTTCGTCCCACCACTTCCAGTATCCGCGCTCCTGGTCGATCAGATATTCGGCGACGAGATCGTCCTTGGACGGGAAGCTTCGATAGAAGCTCATCTTGTTGGTGCCGGCCTCGGATGCGATCGCGTCGACGCCGACGGCGCGGATGCCGTGGCGGTAGAACAGATCACACGCAGTTTCCAGTATCCGGTCGCGCACGCGCGGTCGGTCTTGAGTTGCAGACCTCGCTTCGGATGCTGTCTTGACGCCCATTTCGTACTCCTGCCCTACGGCACTCTTGACATGGGTGTTACCGGTAAGTAACCTGTTACCGATCGGTAACACCAATTGGACAGCTTCGCGGCGTTCGGGTTCCAAGTCAAGTCGCTGCGCAGCAAGGGACGAGATGGGGCCGCCACCGCGAAATGTCCACGCGCGAGCCCCGACTACGCTTTAAGGAGTCCACCATGTTCAAGCCATTTTTGCGGGCCGCCATCCTAGCTGCCGCGCTCGCCGCCGTCCTGACCGGCTGCGGCCGCTCGGAGGCGTCCAACAAGCCGGGGGCGCCGCCCGCACCCGAAGTCACGGTCGCCGACGTGATTGCCAAGCCGCTGCGCGATTTCGAGGAATTCACCGGCCGCCTCGAAGCGGTCGACTCGGTCGAGATCCGTCCGCGCGTCTCGGGCTTCATCGATTCGGTGCAGTTCACTGAAGGCGCGCGCGTCAAGAAAGGCCAGCTCCTCTTCCGCATCGATCCGCGGCCGTTCCAGGCCGAGGTGAATCGGTTGTCGGCGGAGTTGCGCCGTTCGCGTTCGCAATCGCAGCTGGCCGCCTCGAACCATGAGCGCGGCAAGCGCCTGGTCGGCCAGCACATGATCTCGCAGCAGGATTTCGATCAGCTCGCGACCACCGCCAGCACGGCTAACGACGACATCGGCGCCGCGCAAGCCGCGCTCGAAACCGCGCGTCTCAATCTCGAGTTCACCGAAGTGCGCTCGCCGATCGACGGGCGCGTTTCTCGCGCGCTGATCACGTCCGGCAACCTCGTCTCGAACACGAGCGTGTTGACGACCGTCGTTTCCGACGATCCGATCTACGCGTATTTCGACGCGGACGAGCAGACGTACCTGCGCTTCACCGCGCACCATGGCGCGGCCGGCGCGGAGCAGTCCGTGTTCATGGGCCTGATCGACGAGGACGGCTATCCGCATGAAGGCCGCCTCAACTTCGTCGACAACCAGGTCGATCCGCAAAGCGGCACGATCCGCGGCCGCGCGGTGTTCGACAACAAGGACAGCCGCTTCACGCCGGGCCTCTTCGCTCGCATCAAGCTCGTCGGCGGCGAGGCGCGCGAGACGATCTTGATCGACGAGCGCGCGGTCGGCACCGATCTCGGCAAGAAGTTCGTGCTGGCGCTCAAATCCGACAACACGCTCGAATATCGTCCGATCACGTTGGGCGCGAGCGTCGAAGGCCTACGTGTCGTGAGCTCGGGTCTCGCTGCTAAGGACGTGATCGTGATCAACGGCCTTCAGCACGTAAAGCCCGGCATCGCGGTGACGCCGACGAAGACGTCGATGGATGCCGAACGTACCGGCGTCGCACAGCTTGCGCCTGCGGCGGATGGAGCGAAGACGCTGGTCGCGACGCGCGCGTCGTCGGCAGCGCATTCGCAACGCTGATCGGATCGACCCTCACGAAGGAATGATTGCCCCAACGGCCCCACTCCCGTCGTCCCGGCGCTTCGAAGGCCAGGACAGGCCCGCTCGCTGAGCCGGGATCCAGCGCTTCTCCCTCTCCCCCCGCAGCGCTGGGTTCCGGCTCCGCCGGAATGACGGGACGTGGGTTCCGTGAAGTCCAAAAGGACACACGACGATGAACTTTTCCCAATTCTTCATTACGCGCCCGGTGTTCGCCGGCGTGCTGTCGGCGATGATCCTGATCGCCGGCCTCATTTCGATGCCGCAGCTGCCGATCTCCGAATATCCGGAAGTCGTGCCGCCGACGGTGGTCGTGCGCACGACGTATCCCGGCGCGAATCCGCAAGTCATCGCGGACACGGTCGCAGGTCCGCTCGAGCAATCGATCACCGGCGTCGAGGACATGCTGTATCAGTTCTCGCAGGCGACCAGCGACGGCGTCATGACGCTGACCGTCACGTTCAAGCTCGGCACCGACGTCGACAAGGCGCAGGTGCTCGTGCAGAACCGTGTCGCGCAGGCGACGCCGAAGCTGCCGCAGGATGTGCAGCGCATCGGCGTCACCGTCAACAAGTCCACGCCCGACATCACGATGGGCGTGTTCCTGACTTCGCCCGACGGCCGCTACGATCTCAATTACCTTTCGAACTTCATGGTGCTGCACGTCAAGGACGAGCTCGCCAAGATCGACGGCGTCGGCGATGTGCAGCAGTTCGGCGGCGGCAGCTATTCGATGCGCATCTGGCTCGATCCGGACAAGGTCGCCGCGCGCGGCCTGACCGCGACCGACATCGCCAACGCGATCCGCGAGCAGAACGTGCAGGTCGCCGCGGGTCAGCTCGGCTCGCCCGCGACGCCGTCGAATACGCCGGACAACGCGCGACCGAATTTCCAGGTTGCGATCAACACGAAAGGCCGCCTCGTCGACGAGGAGGACTTCCGCAACATCATCATCCGGACCGGCAGCTCGGGCCAGATCACGCGGCTTCGCGACGTTGCGCGCGTCGAGCTCGGCTCGGACAACTATGCGCTGCGCGCGATGCTCAACAACAAGACCGCGGTCGGCGTCGGCATCTTCCAGCGGCCGGGCAGCAATGCGATCGCGATCTCCGACGCCGTGCGCGCGAAGATGGCCGAGCTCAAGAAAACCTGGCCCGAGGGCATCGACTACGATCCGGCCTACGATCCGACCGTGTTCGTCCGCGGCTCGATCGAAGCGGTCTCGCATACGCTGCTCGAAGCGATCGCGCTGGTTGTGATCGTCGTCATCGTGTTCCTGCAGACCTGGCGCGCGTCGATCATTCCGCTCCTTGCCGTGCCCGTGTCGCTGATCGGCACGCTCGGCGTGATGCATCTCTTCGGTTTCGGGCTCAACACGCTTTCGCTGTTCGGCCTCGTGCTCGCGATCGGTATCGTCGTCGACGATGCGATCGTCGTCGTCGAGAACGTCGAGCGCAATATCACGGACGGCCTCAAACCTGTCGCCGCTACGGTGCAGGCGATGAAGGAAGTCACCGGTCCCATCGTCGCGACCGCGCTCGTGCTCTGCGCCGTGTTCGTGCCGACCGCGTTCATCAGCGGTCTCTCGGGCCAGTTCTACAAGCAGTTCGCGCTGACGATCGCGATCTCGACCGTGATCTCGGCGTTCAACTCGCTGACGTTGTCGCCGGCGCTGTCGGCGCTGCTCCTCAAAGCGCACGACGCGCCGCCGGATCGCGTCACGCGTGTCCTGAATTTCCTGCTCGGCTGGTTCTTCCGCCCGTTCAACCGCTTCTTCACGAACGCCTCGAACGGCTACGTGCGCGGTGTCGGCCGCGTGTTGCGTGCGAGCTCGATCGCGCTCTTCATCTACGTCGGCCTGATCGGCCTCACGGCGTTCGGCTTCTCGCGCGCGCCGACCGGCTTCGTGCCCGCACAGGATAAGCAGTACCTCGTCGGCTTCGCGCAGCTGCCGGATGCGGCGACGCTCGATCGCACCGAGGCCGTGATCAAGCGCATGGGCGACATCGCGCTCAAGACGCCCGGCGTCGAATCGGTGCCGGCGTTCCCGGGCCTTTCGATCAATGGCTTTACGAACGCGCCGAACTCCGGCATCGCGTTCACGCCGTTGAAGCCGTTCGAGGAGCGCCGCGACGCATCGAAATCGGCCGGCGGCATTGCGATGGCGCTGAATCAGCAGTTCGCGAAGATCCAGGACGCTTTTATCGCGATCTTCCCGCCGCCGCCGGTGCAAGGCCTCGGCACGATCGGCGGCTTCAAGCTGCAGGTCGAGGATCGCGGCAACTTCGGCGCGAACGAGCTCTACAAGCAATTGCAGAACGTGATCGCCAAAGCGAGCGCGCGGCCCGAGCTTGCCGGGGTTTTCTCGGGCTTCCAGGTCAACGTGCCGCAGATCGAAGTCGATGTCGATCGCGAAAAGGCGAAAGCCGCCGGCGTGCAGCTGCAGGATGTCTACGACACGATGCAAATGTATCTCGGCGCGTTGTACGTGAACGACTTCAATCGCTTCGGTCGCACGTACCAGGTGAACGCACAGGCCGAGCCCGGCTTCCGGCTCAACGCCGAGGACATTGGGCGCCTGAAAACGCGCAACGCGCGCGGCGACATGATTCCGCTCGCAAGCTTCGTCAACGCGCGCGAAACCTCAGGTCCCGATCGCGTGCCGCACTACAACGGTTATCTCGCGGCCGAGATCAACGGCGGCCCCGCACCGGGCTATTCGAGCGGTCAGGCGCAAGCGGCGATGGAGGAAGTGCTCGCGCAGGAATTGCCGAACGGTATGGCGTACGAGTGGACGGATCTCACTTATCAGCAGATTCTCGCCGGCAACACGATGGTCTACATCTTCCCGCTGGTCGTGCTGCTGGTGTTCCTCGTGCTCGCGGCGTTGTACGAGAGCATCTCGCTGCCGCTGGTCGTGATCTTGATCATTCCGATGTGTCTGCTCTGCGCGATCACTGGCGTCGAGCTCTCGCACGGCGACAACAACATCTTCACGCAGATCGGCTTGATCGTGCTGGTCGGGCTTGCGTGCAAGAACGCGATCCTGATCGTCGAGTTCGCGCGCGATCGCGAAGGCCACGGCGAGTCGACCTGGCAATCCGTGCTCGACGCGTGCCGTCTGCGCCTGCGGCCGATCCTGATGACATCGCTCGCGTTCGTGATGGGCGTGATCCCGCTGGTCACGTCGACCGGCGCCGGCGCGGAGATGCGCCGCGCGATGGGCGTCGCGGTGTTCTCGGGCATGCTCGGCGTCACGTTCTTCGGATTGCTGCTGACGCCTGTGTTCTATCTCGTGATCCGGCGCATGGTGCGCGCGCGGCGCGAAGCGCGCGAGCTCGAAGGCGCAACGCCGGCCGGTCACGCAGCGTAATGACGATGTGGCGTCGCGCGTTCCTCGCGCGCGACGCCACTGGAACGTCGGCAGGCGTAAGATGAGCGCATGCGCCGCATATTCTTACTGTTGATCGCATTTCCGCTTGTCAGCGCGACGGCGTCCGGCATGGCCGCGACCGCTTACAAATGCGTCGACGCGCACGGCGCGATCAGCTTCCAGGATCATCCTTGCCGCACCGGCGCGAAGCAGCAGACGATCGCGTTGCCGGACGCACCTGCCGCAACCACCGACACGCCACCCGCGGGCACCTCAGCACCGCCGCCGGTCGAGCCGATCGTTCAACGCCCGCCGCCGCCGCCGATTCCGCCCCCCGCGTTTTACTTGTGCACGCGCCAGGACGGCAGCCGCTACATCAGCAACACCGGACAGCCCGGCAGCACCGCAGCTCCGCTCGGCGTGCAAGGCGTGCCGGGCAAGAGCCTTGCCGAGGCGTACAGCGGGCCGAACGGCATCGGCGTATCGGCGCCGGGACTTCGCAAGATCCCGCATGAACCCGCGTCGTCCGCGCCGCTCGCCAACGCGTACACCTGGACCGAAGACAAATGCCACTTCGCCGCGCCGCGCGAAGCTTGCGCGTATTTGCGCGGCGAGCTCGACGGCGTCAACGAAAAACTGAAGCGAGCCTTCAGCGATACGCAAGCGCAACTCAAATCGCAACAAGCCTCGCTGGCGCAACGCATGCGCGGATGCTGATGCGCCGCTAAGGCTTAAGCTCGAGCAGCGGCGCCGGTGCGTAGTGGCGCTCGTGATCGAGCAGCCACCGCTTCGCCGGCAAACCGCCGCCGTAGCCGGTCAGCGTTCCGTCGGCGCCGATCACGCGATGGCACGGGATGAAGATCGATATCGGATTCGCGCCGTTCGCCGCGCCGACGGCGCGCATCGCGCTCGGCTTGTCGATGCGTCGCGCGAGCTCGGCGTAGCTGATCGTTTCGCCGTACGGAATCCGCGTGAGCTCGTCCCAGACGCTGCGCTGGAATTCGGTACCGCGCGGCGCGAGCGGAAGATCGAACGTCAGAAGCTTGCCGGCGAAATACGCGGACAGCTGCGCGCGCGTCTCGCGCAGGCGCGACGGCGATCGCTGCCATTCGGGTGCGATATGGCCGGGCTTGCCGTTTCGCGGCAGATTGAGAAAGCCGAGCGCGTCGTCATCGCAAGCGACGACGAGCGGTCCGATCGGCGAGTCGAAAAAGTCGTAGTACATTCATCACATCCGTTACTTTTGCGATCGTCCTTGATCGCGAGAATCAAGAAGCGGCCGTCCCTGGCCGCACTCTTCAACTCTGGCTTCGCCAGAGGAGCATCACGGCATACGCACGCCACGGCCGCCACGCTTCCCCCGCAGCTTCCATCGCGCGCGTGGTGAGCATCGTGCCCTCGCCCGCGGCGCGGCGCAGGATGAGATCAGCGGCTGGAAACGCATCGGGCTGGCCGAGCGCGCGCATCGCGATGTAATGCGCGGTCCATGGGCCGATGCCCGGCAGCGCAATGAGCGCCTGTTCGAACGCAGCTAGCGTCTGTTCGGTACGGAAATGCACGCGGCCGTCGACGACTGCGCGCGCCAGCGTGCGGATCGCATCGGCGCGCGCGCGCATCACGCCGATGCCTTCGAGCGGCGCGTCGGCAATGATCTCCGGCGACGGGAACAGCGCGTGCAATCCGACCGCAGCGCCTTCCGCAAACGGCGTTCCATAACGCTCGGCAACGCGCGATGCGAGCGTGCGCGCGGCGGCGACGCTGACTTGCTGCCCGAGTATCGCGCGCACCGCAACCTCGAATCCGTCCCACGCATTCGGCAGACGCTGCCCGGGCCAGCGCCGCACCAACGGCTTCAACAGCGGCGAGCGCCGGAGGTGCGCGTTGATCGCGAGAGGGTCCGCGTCGACGTCGAACATCCGCCGCACGCGCGCGACGATCCCGCCGAGCGCGCTCGGCTTCCCATGATGCACGCGCAACGTGAGCGCCGATTCGTCCGCAATCGGCGACACGGAGAGCCATCCGGCGCTGCCTTCGGCGACGAAGCTCCGGCGATAACCGCTCGCATCGACCGCCTCGACGCCGGGAATCACGCGCCGTTCCATGAATTGCAATAGATGCGCGAAATCGTAGGGCGGCCGGAACGGCAGGCGCAGACTCAACTCCTCGCTTTTAATCGTCGTCACGCGATCGCGCCGGATATCGCGCGGCGCCTTGCCGTACGTCGAAAGGAAGGCGGCGTTGAATCGGCGCAAGCTCGCGTAGCCGGACGCCGGCGCGATCGACGTGATCGGCAGCGCGGTTTCGGTCAGGAGTTTCTTGGCGAACAGCAATCGGCGGGTCGCTGCGACATCGAGCGGGCTCGCCCCGAGCTCCTCCGCAAACAGGCGTCGCAAATGCCGCTCGCCGACACCGATGCGAAACGCCAGATCCGGCAGCGAGCCTTCATCCAGCGCGCCTTGCTCGATCAGACGCAATGCGGCTGCGACGAGCTCGCTGCGCGCGCGATGCAACGGCGATCCCGGCGCGGCTTCCGGGCGGCAGCGCAGGCACGGGCGAAAACCGGCGGCCGACGCCGCGGCGGCCGTCAGGTAATAACGAACATTCTGCATTTTCGGCGACGGTGCCGGACAGACCGGCCGGCAATAGATACGAGTCGACGTGACTGCGATGAAGAACAAGCCGTCGAACCGCGGATCGCGCGTCGCGCGAGCACGGTCGAATACGCGCCGATCCAATGAAAGAGAGCCTTGAATGTCCTGCATGGGCGCCATCGTAACAGCCCAAGATGCGTCGGACTCGCCGTTTTCGGCTGTCAATCTTCGGCGCCGCTCCTACATCCATCAAAAGCCGTAGTGCAAGAAGCCGCCGTCCACCGCAATGCATTCACCGGTGACATAGCTCGCCGCCGGCAGGCATAGAAACGCCACCGCGGCGCCGACTTCCTCCGGCTCGCCGATCCTTCCCATCGGCGTGCGCTCAAGCACTTCGTCGAGATAATCCGGATCGGCCAGCGGCCCCGCCGTGCGTTGCGTGCGGATGTACCACGGCGCAACCGCGTTGACGCGGATGCCGTCTTCGGCCCATTCGCAGGCGAGATTGCGCGTCAGTTGCGCGACTGCGGCCTTGGTCATGCCGTACGGCGAGCCGCTGCGCACGTGCGTCAAACCGGACACCGAAGCGATGTTCACGATCGCCGCGTTGCCGTGCTCGGCGAGGTGCGGATGCGCAAGACGGCTCATCTCGAACGCGCTCATGACGTTCGTTTCGATCAGGCCGCGGACTTCCTCGATCGTGTAATCGAGCGTCGGCTTGGTGATGTTGCCGCCGGCGTTGTTGATCAAGAGCGAGAGCGCGACGTCGAGATCGGCGATCCAGTCGAACACTTCGAGCCGTTGTTCGGCTTGCGCGACGTCGGCGGCGAAAATGAAGAATTCGCGCTCGCCGAATTCCTCGGCCAGCTCGTCGCGCGCGTGCTCCAGAGCGGTTTCGTCGCGGGCGACGAGCAGCACGTCGGCCCCGAGCGCGGCGAGCTCGCGGGCGCAGGCGAAACCGATGCCCTTACTGGCGCCGCTGACCAGCGCGACCTGCCCTTCCAGCCGCCAGCGTGACGAAGTCATGGTTTTCGGCTCCGCGTGCTTGTTCGGCCGGAGCGGCCGGAGCAGACTTTAGCCGAAGCTTCCATCGGAGTATCGCCATGTTGCGCATCTTGCTCGTGATCGCGATTCCGCTCGTGCTGGCGGCCTGCGCCGGCAGCGGTTCGGACGACAGCGCAAAGACGGCGGCGGTCCAGGCTCAGCCTGCGCCCGCACAGAAAACCGTGCTCGACGATCAGCTCAAGGCGATTCAGAAAGCCAAGGACGTGCAGAAGACCGTCGACGATCAGGCCAAAGAGACCAACAAGGCGATCGACGACGGCAGCGGCGGATGAAAGGTCGCGGGATGCTGCGCCGCGTCTTTCCGCGGCGCGCCCGCAAGGACTAGGCTCGCGCGCGTCGTCATCTGACGCGCGTTTCAGCCAGGAGGCTGGAGTGCAGCCCACCGATATTCGCGATCCCGCCTACTTCCATAAAGTCGTCGATTGCCAGTGGGCCTGCCCGGCCCACACTCCGGTTCCCGAATACATCCGCCTGATCGCCGCCGGCCGGTATTCCGACGCGTATCTGGTCAACTGGAAATCGAACGTGTTCCCGGGAATCCTCGGGCGCACCTGCGACCGGCCCTGCGAGCCGGCCTGCCGGCGCGGACGCGTCGAGGCGAACAACAGCGAGAAGGCTGAGCCTGTCGCGATCTGCCGTCTGAAGCGCGTCGCTGCGGATCTGAAGGACGACATCCGCCATCGACTGCCCAAACCGGCGCAGACCTGGAACGGGAAACGCATCGCCTGCATCGGCGCGGGTCCCGCGTCGATGACGGTCGCGCGCGATCTCGCCCCGCTCGGCTATCGCGTCACCGTCATCGAAGCCGATGCGAAAGCCGGCGGCTTCATGCGCACGCAGGTCCCGCGCTTTCGCCTGCCCGAGGAAGTCATCGACGAGGAGACCGGCTACATCTTGGATCTCGGCGTCGAGTTCGTCGGTGGGCGCCGCATCGATTCGATGAAGGCGATGCTCGCGGAAAACTACGATGCGGTTTTCGTCGGCTGCGGCGCGCCGCGCGGACGCAATCTCGATCTTCCGGGCCGCGCGGAAGCCGCGGCGAGTATTCATGTCGGCATCGACTGGCTCGCATCGGTGTATTTCGGCCACGTCACGAAAGTCGGAAAACGCGTGATCGTGCTCGGCGGCGGCAACACCGCGATGGATTGCTGCCGCTCGGCGCGGCGCATGGGTGGCGATGACGTCAAAGTCATCGTGCGCTCGGGCTTCGAGGAAATGAAAGCGTCGCCGTGGGAGAAAGAGGACGCGATGCACGAAGGCATCCCGATTCTCAACTACCTCGTGCCGAAAGTGTTTCTGCACGAGAGCGGCAAGCTCACCGGCATGACGTTCGAGAAAGTCGGCGCCGTTTACGATGAGAAGGGCCGCCGCAAGCTCGTGCCGACCGGCGAGCCGGATCAGACGTTCGAGTGCGACGAGGTGCTGATCGCGGTCGGACAGGAAAATGCGTTTCCGTGGATCGAGCGCGATGTCGGCATCGCTTTCGATGCCGAATGGGACATGCCGATCGTCGACAAGACGACGATGCAGTCGACCTTGCCGCACGTTCTCTTCGGCGGCGATGCGGCATTTGGGCCCAAGAACATCATCTGGGCCGTCGCGCACGGTCACGAGGCGGCCGTTTCGATCGACAAGCTCCTCAGCGGCGAGGACGTGAACGACCGGCCGATACCGGCGGTCGAGCTCATCTCGCAGAAGATGGGCATCCACGAGTGGAGCTACGACAACGACATCTCGCCGGACCTGCGCTACAAGGTGCCGTGGGCCGATGCGAAGAAGACGCTGAAGAGCATGAAGCTCGAAGTCGAGCTCGGCTTCGACGCCGAGACCGCGTGGAAGGAAACGCAGCGCTGCCTCAACTGCGACGTCGAAACCGTGTTCGCGCAGAACCTCTGCATCGAGTGCGACGCGTGCGTGGACATCTGTCCGATGGATTGCATCACGTTCACGCGCAACGGCGAGGAAGCGGAGCTTCGTCCGCGATTGTCAGCGCCGGCGCTGAACCTGACGCAGGATCTTTATGTATCGAACGATCTCAAGACCGGTCGCGTGATGGTGAAGGACGAGGACGTGTGCCTGCACTGCGGGCTTTGCGCGGAGCGGTGTCCGACCGGGGCTTGGGATATGCAGAAGTTTCTTCTGGAGATGACGCACGCGGGGCCGCAATGTCGCAAAGCGCCGACGAGGAAAGTCGCGTGAGCGCACTCGTGAGCGGAAGAGCCGCATGAAACCGATTGCCGCCATCAACGACTTCGTCGTCAAGTTCGCCAACGTCAACGGATCAGGCTCGGCATCGGCAAATGAGCTTTTTGCCAAAGCGATCCTGCGCATGGGCGTGCCGGTCAGCCCGCGCAATATCTTCCCGTCGAACATCCAGGGCTTGCCGACGTGGTATGAGGTGCGCGTCAACGAGACCGGTTACCTCGGCCGGCGCGGCGGCGTCGATCTCATGGTCGCGATGAACCCGCAGACCTGGGATGCGGACATCAAGGAGATCGAGCCCGGTGGCTATCTCTTCCACGATTCGACCAAGCCGCTGCCGAAATCGAAGTTCCGCGACGACGTGACCGCGATCGGCGTGCCGCTGACCGATATCTCCAACCGCACGTACACCGATGCGCGGCAGCGGCAGCTGTTCAAGAACATCATGTATGTCGGCGCGCTGTCGGCGCTGCTCGATATCGACATCGGCGTGATCGAAAAACTGCTCGGCGAGCAGTACAAGGGCAAGGAGCGGCTCCTCGACGCGAATAAGCAGGCGCTGCATCTCGGCCGCGATTACGTGACGTTGAATCTTGCGCATCCGCTTGGCCTTAAGGTGCGCCATGCCGACCGCGTCGGCGATCGCATCTTCGTCGACGGCAACACCGCCGGTGCGCTCGGCTGTGTGTACGGCGGCGCGACCGTGTGCGCGTGGTATCCGATCACGCCGTCGTCCTCGCTCGCCGAGGCGTTCCAGAAGTATTGCCAGAAGCTTCGCGTCGATCCGGATACCGGCAAGCACCGCTACGCGATCGTGCAGGCCGAGGACGAGATCGCCTCGATCGGCATGATCGTCGGCGCCGGCTGGAACGGCGCGCGCGCATTCACGACGACGTCCGGGCCGGGCATCTCGCTGATGACCGAGTTCATTGGGCTCTCGTATTTCGCGGAGATTCCGATCACGATCATCGACGTGCAGCGCGGCGGCCCGTCGACCGGCATGCCGACGCGCACGCAGCAGGCCGACGTGCTCGCCTGCGCATACGCATCGCACGGCGACACGAAACATGTGCTGCTCTTTCCTGAAGATCCGCACGAGTGCTTCGAATTTTCCGCGCAAGCGCTCGATCTCGCCGATCGCTTGCAGACGCCGATCTTCGTGATGACTGATCTGGACATCGGCATGAACCAGCGCCTTTGCGCGCCGTTCGCCTGGGATGAGACACGCGCGTATGACCGCGGCAAGGTGATGACGGCCGAAGAGCTCGAAGCGGGCAAGGATTTCGGCCGCTACAAGGACGTCGACAACGACGGCATTCCGTATCGCACGTATCCCGGCACGCATCCGGTGCGCGGCAGCTATTTCACGCGCGGCACGTCGCGCGATCCGTATGCGCGCTATTCCGAACGCGGCCCGGATTACATCTACAACATGGAGCGGCTCTTGAAGAAATTCGAGACCGCCAAAGCGCTGGTGCCGCAGCCGCTGCTGCGCAAGGCGTCGCAGCCGGCGACGTACGGCGCGCTCTATTTCGGATCGACCGCGCCTGCGATGGACGAGGCGATCGACGTGCTCGAAGACGCGCAGCTCTATCTCGATACGCTGCGCATCCGCGCGTTCCCGTTCGCCGACAGCGTCGCCGACTTCATTCGCGCGCACGAGCGCGTGTTCGTCGTCGAGCAGAATCGCGACGGCCAGCTGCGCTCGCTCCTGGTCAACGAATTCGGCCTCGATCCCGCGCGCCTGATTCCGGTGCTGCACTACGACGGCACGCCGATCACCGCGCGCTTCATCGCGGGCGCGATCGGCGAGCACATGGGCGCGAACGCGCACGCGATCGGCGAGAACAAGGTGGCTTGAGGAGAGCGCATGAACGGATTGTCCGCAGGTCTGCAATCGATCGCGCCGCTCGCGATGGCCGCGCTCGTGCTGACCGCGCTCGCGCTCCTCTTCCACAAGGATCGCTCGGTTTGGCTCATCGTCGCGATCATCGGCGAGATCATCGGCCTCTTGTTCCGCATCGCGCTCTTCGTCGTGCCGGAGCTCCCGCGCAGTGCGCCGATCTTCTTCTCGCTGTGGACGTTGTCGTCTTTCGTGTTCGCCGCAGGCCTCCTCGGCTACGCAATCGAACGCCATCAGCAGCGCTAAAGCCATGACCTACATCGCCAAACCCAAGCTCCACCATCCCGCGCTCGCCTGCAACGCGATCGGCTTCACGCGCCGCGACTACGAAGGCAAGATCTCGACGCTCTGCGCGGGCTGCGGTCACGATTCGATATCGGCCTCGATCATCCAGGCGTGCTGGGAGCTCGACATCGAGCCGCATCGCGTCGCCAAGCTCTCGGGCATCGGCTGCAGCTCGAAGACGCCGGATTATTTCCTAGGCCAATCGCACGGCTTCAACACCGTGCACGGCCGCATGCCTTCGGTGCTGACCGGCGCGAATCTCGCCAATCGCGATCTCATTTATCTTGGCGTGTCCGGCGACGGCGATTCCGCCTCGATCGGCATCGGGCAGTTCGTGCATGCGATCCGGCGCGGCGTCAACATGGTCTACATCGTCGAGAACAACGGCGTATACGGCTTGACCAAGGGCCAGTTCTCGGCGACCGCCGATCAAGGCTCGGTGTCGAAGAAAGGCGTCGTCAACAGCGAAGCGCCGATCGATCTCGTCGGTCTCGCGCTGCAGCTCGGCGCAACATACGTCGCACGCGGTTTTTCCGGCGACAAGCAGCAATTGGTGCCGCTGATCCAAGCCGCGATCGCGCATCGCGGCGCCGCGTTCATCGATGTCGTCAGCCCCTGCGTCGCGTTCAACAACCACGCGGGCTCGACGAAAAGCTACGACTACGTGCGCCAGCACAACGAAGCGGTCAACCGGCTCGACGTGATCCCGCCGCGCGAGGAGATTTCGGTCGAGTTCGCCGAAGGCGAAGCGGTCGACGTCGAGCAGCACGACGGCAGCGTGCTGCGCCTTCGCAAGCTATCGACGGTATACGATCCGAGCGACCGCATCGCCGCGATGAACTACATCCACGAGCATCAGGCGCGCGGCGAGGTCGTCACCGGTCTCCTCTTCGTCGATCGCAAGGCGCGCGATCTGCATCAGCATCTCAATACGATCGCGGCGCCGTTCAACACGCTCTCGGCAGACACGTTGTGTCCGGGCGAGAAGACGCTGGAGAAGATCAACGCGTCGTTGCGCTAGTGCTTTCGTCATCCCGGCGAAGGCCGGGATCCAGCTTGGCGTGTAAAACTGGGTCCCGGCCTTCGCCGGGATGACATGAAGGGCTCTCAGCGCAGGTCGCAGAAACAATGTGCGAACGCGCCGTAGCGCTTGCCGCGCAACGAATCGACGACGCCCGCGATTTCGGCAACTTCGCTGCGATCGAGCCACCCGCTCGGCAGGCTGAATCCGACGCTCTTCGCAAGCCGCACCATCGCCTCGCTGTCGCCAAAGCTCAGCAACAGGCGTTCCCACGTGCTCGGCTCGCGCTCGATGTAGCGCACTTGATAATCGCTGCCAAGCTTCGCACGCGAGGCTGCAGCGGCGATCGCATCACCGAGGCCACCGAGCTTGTCGACGAGCCCGCGTTCCTTCGCCTGGCTTCCGCTCCAGACGCGGCCTTGCGCGATCGTATCGATCTCGTCGGGCGTTTTCTTGCGCGCCTCGGCGACGCGGCCGATGAATTCGTCGTAGCCGTGCTTGATCACGCTGGTCAGGATCGATTCGAGCTGCGGCGACAGCGGCCGGCGAACGTCGAGCGTGCCGGCGAGCGGTGTCGTGCCGATGCCGTCGGTGTGGATGCCGATCTTCGCGAGCGTTTCCGGCACCGTGACAAAGAGCCCGAAGATACCGATCGAGCCCGTGATCGTGGTCGGCTCGGCCCAGATCTCATCGCCATCCATCGCGATCCAGTAGCCGCCGCTCGCGGCGACGTCACCCATCGATACGACAACCGGCTTGCCGGCCTTGCGCGTTTCGACGATTTCGCGGCGGATCAGCTCGGACGAATACGCATCGCCGCCGGGTGAATCGACGCGCAGGACCACCGCCTTCACGCGATCGTCTTCGCGCGCCGCGTGCACGAGTTGCGCCGTCGAGCGACCGCCGACGCGACCGGGCGGCTGCTCGCCGGGAACGATTTCGCCTTGCGCCACGACGACGGCGACTTGCGAGCCGAACGTCGGTATCGGCTCGCGCGCGGCGGTCGCGAGATAGGTCTTGAAATCGACTTGACGGAATCCTTCGTTGCCGTCGGCAACGCCGCGGCCGCGCAGGAACGCACGCGCTTCGGCTCGCGTCGCGAGTTGATCGACGAGCTTCTGCTCGAGCGCGAGCTTGGCAAGATCGCCCTGATGCGCGGCGACGCGCTCGTCATAGTGCGCGATGTCCTCGCCGATTGCGTTTGCGTCGATCTTGCGAAGACCCGCGATCTCGGCGAGATAGTCCTGCCAGAGTCCGCCCATCCAATATTTGTCGGCTTCCTTGGACGCATCGGACGCTTGATTGAGCACGTACGGCTCGGCCGCGGATTTGTATTGGCCGACCTTGATCAGATGCACCTGTACGCCGAGCTTGTCGAGCGCATCCTTGAAATAGCTCCGATAGCTCGCGAAGCCTTCGATCAGGACCGCGCCATCTGGATCGAGCAGGATCTTGTCCGCGTGCGCGGCGAGGAGATACTGGCTCTGGCCCATGTCGCCGGCGACCGCGACGACTTCCTTGCCGGCCGCGCGGAAACGATCGAGCGCATTGCCGAGCTCGTGCAGCGTCGCAAGGCCGGCACCGGCGATCTCGTCGGGCAGCAGCACCAGCCGCTCGATGCGCGCGTCCTTCGCGGCGGTGTCGATCACGCGTAGGAGATCGCGGAGCTGCACCTCGCGCGGCTGATCGCCGGCGAGATTGCCGAGCGCTCGCTGCGTCGGATCGATCGTGTACTGCTCGACGATCACGCCTTTCGGATCGAGCACGAGCGCGGTGCGCGGCTGGATCGTCGGGCGCGATACGAAGAGCGCCGTGATGAACCCGATCAGAAGGATCAGGAAGATCAAATTGAAGACGAGGCGGCGCGTGAAATTCAGCGCGTTCCACAAGCCGCGCAGCAGGCGCATGATGATGCCGGGTTGGTCGTTGGACATCGGTCTTTCCTTGAGCGCTTTTCCTTGGCGCCAAATGCGGTTTTTCAAGCGAACAGCCTACCCGATAAGCGGCCGCGCCGGCATCGCACGGAGGTCATGCGCGCGCCGGCGCGTCCGACACGCGCGCCAGGCGCCAAAAGCGCAGCGGCAGCAACACCGCGGCCATGCTGAGACCGGCAATCAAGCCCATCCACATACCGCGTGCGCCGAGGCCCATCGGAAACGCAAGATACCAGCCGACCGGCATGCCGACGCCCCAGTAGGCGAACGTCGTGATGAACATCGGAATGCGCGTGTCCTTGAGGCCGCGAAGCGCGCCGTTCGCCGCCACCTGGATGCCGTCGGAGAACTGGAAAAGCCCGGCGAGCACGAGAAGCTGCGCGGCGAGAGCGATCACTATCGCATCGCTCGTGTAGAGCGCGGCGATGCGTTCGGGCAAGGTCAGCATCAAGAGCGCCGACACGGTCTGCACCGATATCGCGAGAAGGAATCCGACCTTGCCCGCGTCGCGCACGCCTTCGCGATCGCCGCGGCCGACCGCATGGCCGACGCGCACGGTGATCGCCATCGCGATGCCGAGCGGCACCATGAATGTGACGGACGCGACGTTGATCGCGATCTGATGGCTCGCGACGACATCGGTGCCGAGCGCGCCGATCGCGAGCGCGACCGCGCTGAAGAGGCTCGCTTCCATAAAGAGCGTGACGCCCATCGGCACGCCGATGCGCAAGAGATCGCCGATCGCCGCGACGTTCGGCTTGTCGAAGCGCGAGAAGAGCGCAAGGTCGTGATAGTGCCGGCGCACGGCAACGTACGCGAGAAACGCCAGCGCTTCGATCCAGAGCACGATCGCGGTCGCGATGCCGCTGCCGCGCGCGCCGAGCGCTGGAAGCCCCAGCCTGCCGTACATCAGTACATAACCGACGGGCCCGAGCAGCGCGAGGCCGAGCAGGCTGAAGTACATCGTCGGGCGCGTCATGCCGAGACCTTCGCTCAAGCCGCGCAGCGTGAAGAAGAGCGCCAGCGCCGGCGCACCGAACGCAATCGCGTGCAGGAACCGCTCGACGTCGGGAATCAGCGGCGCGTCGATGCCGATCGCGGCGACAAGGATCGACCCGCCGAAACCGACGCCGATCCACAAGAGAACGCCAAGCCCGATCGCAAGCCAGAGCGCCTGGCGGAACAACGGGCCGATCGCCTCGCGCCGTCCAGCGCCGTTCAATTGTGCGACCGACGGCGGCAGCGCCAGCATCACGCCGATCGCGCTCACGATCGCCAGCGTCCACACGCCCGTGCCGACCGCGACTGCGCCCAACGTATGGGCATCGAGATGCCCGGCCAGCATCGCGTCGATCACGTTCATGCCGATCGCCGACAGCTGCCCGAACACCAGCGGCAACGCGAGGCGCAGCATCTCTCTCAGCTCGCGCGCAAGACGCGGCCGTTGGGCGCGTAGAATAGTGGGCATGGGGAAACCGTGGCGAAAGTCTAACCGAGGACACTTCGCCGCGCTTTCAGGATGACGGACAACACGACGAGCGCATGACGACGACAGCCGAGGCAACGCCGGCGACGCCCGAACCCGTGACGGTACCGAAAGCCGCGCGCGCCTGCGCGAATTGCGGCGCGCCGATGCACGGTCCTTATTGCTACGCCTGCGGTCAACCTGAGAAAGGCATGATCCGGCAGCTCGCGAGCGTGATGTCGGACGTGCTCGATACGATCTTCAACATCGACTCGCGCGTGTTCCGCACGCTGTTTCCGCTGTATTTCCGCCCGGGTTATCTCACGCTCGAATATTTCGCCGGACGGCGCGTGCGCTACGTCACGCCGTTTCGTCTTTTCTTCTTTCTCTGCATCGTCGCGATCATCGCGATCCAGGGCGCGCTGAATCTGGGCGACACGAGTTTCAATCTCGGCAGCGACAAGCTCAGCGATGAGATCGCAAGCGCGCAGACCGCGGCCGATGTCGAAGCGCGCCGCCAAGCGAAAATGGGCGGCATCGACACGGCGCGAGTCGCGCCGGGCATGCCGGCCGATGCCGTGAAATCGCTCGACAAAGCCGCCGCGAAAATCCAGAGGCAGGCGGACGAGCGCCTCGCGTGGCTCAAGAAGCGCGACGAGGCAATCGCGAAGGGCGAGCCGCCGCCGAAAGATCCGTCCCAGGAGGACGGCGACTTGATGTTCGACGGCGTGCCGTGGGATCCGGCCAAGCATCCGATCCAGGTGTCGTGGCTGCCCGCGTTCGCGAACGCCGAGCTCAACGACATGGCCGGCCGCGCGAAGGAGAACATCATCGCGGCGAAGAAGAACCCGCGTCATCTCGTCGAGGCAGTGTTCTCGCGCCTGCCGTGGACGCTTGGCCTGCTGATGCCGCTCTTCGCCGTGCTGCTCAAGGTTTTCTATATCTTCAAGCGGCGGCTCTACATGGAGCATTTGATGGTCGCGCTGCACAGCCACGCGTTCATCTTCATGTCGCTGCTGCTGCTCGCGCTCTTGAGCTCCTTGCATTCATGGACCGAAACCTCGGTGCCCGCGGCCGATCCGCTGATCCGACTGTTGCAGGCGGCGATCTGGGTTTGGCTCCCGGTGTATCTCTTCCTGATGCAGAAGCGCGTCTATCGGCAAGGCTGGTTCTTCACGACCGTGAAGTACTTCATGATCGGTTTCTGCTATCTCTTCATGGTCAGCTTCGGTCTTGCCGCGGCGTTTCTCGCGTCTCTTGCGCTGGGGTGACGGGTTTTAAAGATTGAACCACGAAGAACACGAAGGACACGAAGAAGAGCAATAGCGATATAGCTTCTTGCTTTCTTCGTGTCCTTCGTGTTCTTCGTGGTTCAATCTTTGTTCTTCCCGGCAGCGGCCGCCGCAGCCTCACTGTCGAACTGCTCGCGCAGCGCGCGGCGTTCCTCAGGCGGCAGTGCGTGGAACCGCCGGTACGCCTCGCGGATGCGCTGCTTCTCTTCCGGCGGCAACGTCTGGAATTTCTGGAACCGCTGGCGCGCGAGCGCGCGCTCTTCGGGCGTCATCGCGGCAAATCGCTCGAGCCGGCGCTCGACAACTGCTCGCTGCACCGGCCCCATCGTCTGCCATCGTTCGGCCTTGCGGCGCAGACGCTGCTGCTGGAACGGCGGAAGGTCCTGCCATTCATCGCGCATCGGCGCGAGCAGCGTCTGCTCTTGCGGCGTCAGTTCGGACCACGGCGTTTTCGCGCGTGCCGCTGCCGGCGGCGGATCGGCGCTCTGCGACCAGGCTGGTGCGCTCGACAAGATGGCCGCGATCAGCACGGCGCTGAGCACGCGACGCGTCCAGTCGCGCTTCGCATCGCGAGGGCGCGTCCGCTCAGCCACGCTTGCCGCCGTCCTTCGCGCCGAGCCACGCGTAGAAATCGAGGTTCTCGTAGAGCTCCGGCGTGTCATCGTCGTTGGTCAGAAAATCGATGTCGGCCGGTTGCAGCGTCGCCGCATCGCCGGGCGCCGGATCGGACGCGCCGAACCGGTGATGCAACCCGACCGCCACGACCATCGCCACCGCCGCGGCACCAGCCAGACCGGCGCCGAGCGCCCAGCTGCGCACGGCCCTGCGGCGCTCGGCGAGCGCCGCCTGACGGGCGCGGTTGAGACGCGACAACGTTGCAGCGTCAAGCGATTGCGTCGATTGATCGAGCAGCGCGGTCGCGCGATCGATCCATTTCTCATCGTGCGGCATATTCATTGATGCTGCTCCAGCGCCCGGCGCAGGTTCGAAAGCGCGCGCGAAAGATGCGTCTTGACGCTGCCCTCGCTGCAGCGCATCGCTGCCGCGGTGTCGGCGACATCGAGCCCTTCCCATAGACGAAGCAGAAACGCCTGTCGCTGGCGGAGCGGCAATTCGCGGAGCGCGCTTTCGAGCGCGGCCGACGCTTCGCCATCGGCAAGCCGCGCCAGCGGACCCGGCTCGCGCGCATCCGGCGCGGCCGCGATCGGATCCTCGCCGTCTTCGTCATCGGCATGGCCGACCGGCCATGCCCACCAGCGGCCGCGCACGCGCTGGCGCCGGTGCCAGTCATTGAGGCGGCTGTCGAGCACGCGCCAGAAGAGCGGGGGCCATTCCGCGCCCGGCCGCGTCCCGTAACGCCTCACGAAGCCGAGCATCGCTTCCTGGACGAGATCGAGCGCCTCCTCGCGTTGGCCGGTCGCAAATTCGGCCATGCGCAGCGCGCGACGCTCGACCTGACGCAGAAACCGCTCCAGCGCGTCGGCGCTTTCGCGCGTGGCTGCCCTCGGCAAGTCCCCGTCGTCAAACGCGGTCATCAGACAGATTTCTATGGCCATCGGGGTGTTTTTGTGCGGTGTTGCGAGTCTAGAACGCGCTCGTGGCCGCACGGTTGACGCCAGCGAACTGAACGGAGTCGGACGGCCATGTCAAGCCCGTTGTACACAGCCGGCCCGGCTTCGAGGCAAATTCGGCGACCGGCACGGCAAAAGCCGGCCTTCACAAAAGATTGGACGCCTAAGTCATTGATCGGAAAAATGTATTACAGATTGATTAAAGATTCACCAACCAGACTTACTGCGCGCTACGGTGCGCTCCGGAATGGCACTTTGGCGCGATCATCCACAGACTTATCCACATCTGTTGTGGATAAGCAAAAAACCCGTGATCCGGCATGGAGTTAATCGATCTTTCTGACGGTTTCGTGAGAAACCGTCCGCAAGCTGTTTTGGATACGCGATCGGTGCAGCGCGGCATGTGATCAGCGCTCGCTTCGCTGCAATGCGAAAGCGCTCGAACCTCAACGGGAACCGGCGACGAGGCTACACTCGCGCCGCGCCTTCGCGCAGCATGTCCTCGATGAATTCGATCCTTCGCGTCGCCCTTCCGGTTCCGCTCGATCAGCTGTTCGACTATCGCGCGCCGGCCGAAGGCGACGCGATGCCGGGCTGCCGCGTGCTGGTTCCGTTCGGCCGCCGCGACGTCGTCGGCATCGTCGTCGAGATCGCGGAGGCATCGGAGCTTCCGGTCGAGCGACTGAAACCGGCGAGCCGCCTGCTCGATGCGACGCCGCTCATCAGCGGCGAGCTCGATGCGACGCTGCGCTGGGCCGCGCACTACTACCACCATCCGCTGGGCGAAGTGCTGCACGCCGCCGTGCCGGTCGCATTGCGCAGCGCGCATCCGTTGCCGGCGCCGGCGATCACCACGATCTCGCTGACGCCCGAGGGCCGAACCGCCATCACCGATCCGCACCGGCGGCGCGGCGCGCGGATCGATGCGCTGCTCGAGATGCTCGCGACCGGACCGATGGCGACAGCGGAGCTCGATCAAGCGCTTCCCGGCTGGCGCGCCAGCGCACGCACCGCCGGCGCGCGCGGCTGGATCGAGCGCAGCGCGCAACCGACCCGCGCCACGCGCACCGCGATACCGGGACCTCCGCTCAACATCGAGCAGCGCGCCGCCGCCGATGCGATCGTCGAGGCGAAGGGATTCGCGCCGTTCGTGCTCGACGGCGTCACCGGGAGCGGCAAGACCGAGGTCTACCTCGCCGCGATCGCGGCTTGCCTTGCGCGCGGCAAGCAGGCGCTGGTGCTGCTGCCCGAGATCGCGCTGACGCCGCAGACGCTCCGGCGCTTTCGCGAGCGGCTCGGCGTCGAGATCGCGGCGCTGCATTCGGGCCTTGGCGAAACCGAACGCGCGCGCGCGTGGCTCGCGATCGCCTCGGGCGAGGCCAGCGTCGTCGTCGGCACGCGCTCGGCGATCTTCGTGCCGTTGCCCAAGCCCGGCATCGTCATCGTCGACGAGGAGCACGACGGCTCGTACAAGCAACAGGAAGGTTTCCGCTATCACGCGCGCGATCTTGCGGTCGTGCGCGCGAAGGCGCTCGACGTGCCGATCGTGCTCGGCTCGGCGACGCCGTCGGTGGAGACGCTCGCGAATGTCGCCGCTGGCCGCTATCGATCGCTGCGGCTGCCGCATCGCGCCGGGCTTGCGCAGCCGCCGGCGCTGCGTGTCATCGACCTTCGCAAGCAATCGCTCGAGCACGGCCTCGCGCCGGCGACGCTGAACGCGATCGCCGCCTGCATCGCGCGCGGCGAGCAGGCGCTGATCTTCAAGAACCGCCGCGGCTATGCGCCGGTGCTGATCTGCTACGACTGCGGCTGGAGCGCCGAATGCCCGCATTGCGAGCGCGCACTGACGCTGCACCTGCGCGGCGGCAAGCTGCGCTGCCATCACTGCGGCTTCAGCCAGTCGACTCCGCGCGCGTGTCCTTCGTGCGGCGGCCTCGCGCTCCGGCCGATCGGCCAGGGCACCGAGCGGCTCGAAGAAGCGCTGACGCAGAAATTCGAAGGCGTGCCGGTCGTGCGCGTCGACCGCGATACCACGCGCGGCCGGCGCGCGCGCGATGCGCTGCTCGATCATCTGCCGTCGGCCGGCGCGCGCATCCTGGTCGGCACGCAGATGCTCGCGAAGGGACACGACTTGCCGCATCTGACGCTCGTCGTCGTGGTCGGCGTCGACGAAGGGCTCCATAGCGTCGACTTCCGTGCGACCGAGCGGCTCGGCCAGCTCGTCGTGCAGGTCGCCGGCCGCGCCGGTCGCGCTGAACGGCCCGGCACCGTCATCCTGCAGACGCACAACCCCGAACATCCGCTACTCGCGGTGCTGCTCAACGGCGGCTATCGCGCGCTGTCGGCGAAGCTCCTCGACGAGCGGCGCGAGGCGCGGCTGCCGCCGTTCGTGCATTTCGCGCTGCTGCGCGCCGAGGCGAAGAACGCGGCGCGGCTCGATGCGTTTCTCGCCGCCGCCGCTCGCGCTGCGCGCGAGGATGCCGCGATCGAAATCCATGGCCCGATGGCCGCGCCGATGGCGCGCCGCGCAGGCGTGCTGCGCGGGCAGTTGCTGATCGAGGCGGCGGAGCGGCCGGTGCTGCAGGGTTTTCTGACCGCGTGGATGGAGCGGTTGCGCGCCTTGCCCGAGGGCAAGGCGCTGCGGTGGTCGGTCGATGTCGATCCGGTGGATCTGTACTAAAGCCGCTCCTGCAATGGGATGTGACGGATCTTCTAGAGAATCGGAATGATGTCGAAGCCATCTCTGAAGATCGAATCGTCCTGCGCTTCGTTGAACAGCACCGAGATGTTGTTGTTGTCGCGGTTCGACGTGACGATGTCGACCTTGCCGTCTTCGTTGATGTCGGCGACCGCGACCGAGCCCGGATGCGCGCCGCTATCGAAGTTGAAGAATGTGCCGAAGCCGCCGGCGCCATCGTTCGGCAATACCGAGACGGTGTCGTTTTGCGTGTTCGCGGTGACGATGTCGAGCATGCCGTCGCCGGTGACGTCGGCGAGCGTCATGCCCCACGGCCACGGCATGTAGTCCTGCACGGTTTCGTCGGGATAGATCGGATAGTTCGCCGATGCGGCGAACGTACCGCCGCCTTCGCCGATCAGCACCGACACGCTTTGCGCGGTCTGGTTGACGGTGACGAGATCGACGACGCCGTCGCCGTTGACGTCGCCCGCGGCGACGACGACGGGACCGATGTCCGTCGGCACCGACACCGCGGCGGCGAAGCTGCCGGTGCCGTCGCCTGCGAGCACCGACAGATCGCTCGAGTTCAGATTCGCGGTGACGATGTCGGCATGACCGTCGCCGGTGACATCGGTCAACAGCACGCTTTCAGGCACGTGCAGATCGCTGTTGCCGACCGGTAATGTCGTTGCCGTGCCGAACGAGCCGGTGCCGTCGCCGAGCAAGAGCGAGATGCTTTCGTTCGAGATGTTGGTGTTCGCGGTCGCAAGATCGAGATGGCCGTCCTCGTTCGCATCGCCGATGGCTACGGCGTATGGGCTTTCGAAGCCCGGCGCGACGCTGAAACTCGCCGCGGCGCCGAATCCGCCGGTACCATCGCCGAGCAGCACCGACACCGTGCCGCCGCCGAGATCCGCGGTGACGATGTCGGGATGTCCGTCCTCGTTGAAGTCGCCGGTGGCGATCCAAGTCGGCGAAGACCCGACCGGATAGTGCACTTCCGCCGAGAACCCGCCGAATCCGTCGCCGAGCAGCACCGAGACATCGTTGCCCATCGCGTTGGCGGTGACGACGTCGGCATGGCCGTCGTCATTGAGATCGACGGTCACGACCGAATGCGGATACGTGCCCGCGCCGAAGTTGCCGCGAAAACCAATGCCGCCTTCGCCGTCGCTCGGCAGAATCGATACGTTCGAGCCGACTTGATTGCCGGTGACGATATCGGGATGACCATCGCCGGTCGCGTCCGCAATCGCGAGCGGGCTCGGGCCGATGCCGGTCGGCAGCACCACCGCATCGGCGAATCCGCCCGCGCCGTCGCCGGCGAGAATCGCCGCGGTATTCGCGATAGGCCTGCTGAGGATGATGTCCGGATGGCCGTCGCCGGTGATATCCGCGACGGCGACCGCATCGGCGCGGCCATCGCCGGGACCGGCGGATTTCTGCACCGCCGCTGCGAAGCCGCCGGAGCCGTCGTTGATGAGAATCGAAACCGAGCCTGCCAACTCCGGCGGCGGGAACGGCGAGCCGTCGCTGCCCGCGTTCGCGGTGACGATGTCGAGTTTGCCGTCGCCGTTGACGTCGGCCAGCGTCACCGCGCGCGGCTCGGCGTTGTCGCCGATCGAGACACTGACGGGCGCGGCGAAATGACCGGCACCGTCGCCGATCAGCACGGACACATCGAGTGTATCGCCGCTGGCGGTGACGACATCGGGTTTTCCGTCTCCGTTGACGTCGCCGACGGCCAGCGCGTTCGGATATGAGCCGGCCGCGTACGTCACCGCATCGGCGAATCCACCCGAGCCGTCGCCGACGAGCACGGAAACATTGCCGGTGTCGCCGTTGGTCGTAAGGATGTCGAGCACGCCATCGCCGGTCACGTCGGCGAGCGCGATCGCGCGCGGCGTCTGCGCGCCCGTGCTGAAGAGCGTGGGCCCGCTGAAATTGCCGATGCCGTCGCCGGCATAGACGAGAATCGAATCGGTGTCGAAGCCGGTCGCGACGATGTCGGGCTTGCCGTCGCCGGTCACATCGCCGGTCGCAACCACGACGTAGCCGAATGCGGGATTGTCGAGCGGCAGACTGACCGGATCGAAGTAGCCGCCGATGCCGTTGCTGATCAGCACCGAGATGTCGTAGCTCATGCCGTTGCCGGTGACGAGGTCGGCGCGGCCCTGGCCGGTGAAGTCGGCGCTCGCGACCGACGTTGCGAAGCAGCAGGCTTTGAAGTGCATGCCGGTTGCGGCGAAGTTCAGCGCGCCGGCGCCTTTGGGACTCACGCCGACGTGTGCGGGCGCCGGCGTGTTCGCGCTCGCAGGCACCGCGACTGCGCCGTGCTGGGCATGCTCCAGAAGATAAGGAAGATCGAACAACGGCGGCGCGTCGATGGCGGAAGTGCCCGACGGCTGACCGGAGGCCGCGGTTGCGATAGCGAGCGGAAAACCGATCGCGGCGACGGCGAGCGCGCTCCGGCGCGCGAAGTGGGATGTACGGACAACGGACAGCATGGCCTTCGCTTTCATCGAGAACTCCGGACGGTCGGACACGGCGGCACGCGCGCCGCTTACGGCATGGACGTTTGCCGATTCCGCTTCGACTGTCGCTCCAACCGCGTTCCAAGCGCATGACAATCGATGCGCGCGATGTCAAAACAAGGACTTGGATTTGCGCGCCGGCGTTGCGCCGGTCGCTCAATTGCCGCTGAGCTCGAGCGCGCCGCCCTTGCCGAGCGGCGAGAGACTCATCAGCGCCTGCGGAATCTCGCGCTCGCCGGCGAGCGACTGCGCCTGGCGCAGCGCGTTGAACCAGGGCTCGCGCTGGTCGAGCGCGTGGAAGAGGCGCAGCTGCAACAGCGCGCAATCGAAATCGCGTGTCGCCCACGAAGCGACGCGGCCGATCACCGCCGCGGCGTGATCGTTGTCGCCCGCCGCGAGCAGCGCCGGCGCGTACGCCTCGGCGACCGCGACGATCTCGGCCGGCACGCCGCGCCGGTCGGCGCTTGCGGCCGCAAAACGGAACCACCGATCGGCGAGCGCGGCATCGCCGCGATGCGATGCCCATTCGGCCATCGCCAACGCATCGGCAACGCGGCCGGGCTCGTCGGCCGGATTCGCAGGCGCGTCGCGCGTGCGATCGAGTAAGCGTTCCGCTTCGCCGGTTTCGTCGAGCGCGATGAGCGCACGTTGGCGGATCAACACGACCGACGCGCGGTCCGCATCCGCACCCGCCGACGGCCATTCCGCCAGCGCCGTCTTCGCGATCGCGGCCGCGTCGCGCCAGCGAAGCTGCCGTGCGGCCAACTCCGCCGACAGCGATCGCGCTCGCGCAGTCAGCACCGCGTTCTGCGACGGCATGCTGCGCGCAGCCTGCGTGAGCAATGCGGATGCCTCGTTGTAGCGGCCGGCGCCGAGCATCACTTGCGCGCGATTCAACATCAGATCGACGCGCTGATCGGGGTCGGTGATGCGCTCGCGCACCGCCCAGCCGCGCTCGACGGTTTTCCAGGCTTCGTCCCGCTGCAGCATCGAAAGCTGCGCATCGACGATGCCGGTCAGCGTCAGCAAGAGCTCGTGCAGCGCGCCGAACGACTGGAAGCGGTCCGCGGCGCCGGCGAGATAGCCGTAGGCTTCGGCGGGACGACCGCGATAAAGCTCGAGCATGCCGAGATTCGCATCGACGCGCGCGACACCGAGCGCATCGCCGCCGCTTTCGAGCGAGACGCGCGCGGCGCCAAGATCAGCGAGCGCCTCGCCGAAGCGGTGCTCGGCGACGCGGCTGTTGCCGCGGCCGACCAGCGCCTGGCCGAGCTCCAGCGAGTTGCCGGCCGGCGCGAGCAGCGCGATCGCGGCTTCGAAATCGCGGCCGCCGTCCGCGAACGCGCCGCGGCGCACGCGCGTCGCACCTCGCGCGGTGAGCACACGCGCGCGAAACCGCGCATCGTCGGCCGCCGGATCGCGCAGCACGGCATCGAGCGCCGACTCGGCGTGATCGAGCGCGCCCGCGCGAAAGTCGACTTGGGCGAGACGATAGTTGAGCTCGGCGGGCGATGCGGCCAGCTGCGGCGAGGACGTCAGGATCGAGCGCGCGGTGTCGAGCTCGTTCGCCAGCATCGCCGCGCGCGCGCGCTGCAAGGTTTCATCGAATGCCGTCTCGCGCTCGCTATCCGCAGGCGACGTGCGGCCGAGCGCGGCAAGCAGAAGATCGGTCGCGCCGCGTGCAGCGCGCACCGCATCGTGCTCGGCGAATTGTACGGGCACCGCGATGCCTTGCTCGGGCATCGCCGCAAGCTCGACGGTCCAGCCGGAAGCGCTGCGCGTTGCCTTGCCGCGCACGACGAGCCGCGCGCTTGCAGTTTTGCGGATCTGGTCCGCATCGACGTCGGCGGACGATTCCGGCTGCGCGCGCATCAAGGTCAGCACGCTTTCGCTCGGCGGCACGACGAGGCCGGCTTCGCGCAAGCGATCGGCGATGAGGTCCATCGCGCCGAGCCGCACCCATGCATCTTCGCGCAGGCCGTCGACTTGGATCGGCAGCACGACGACGCTGTCGGCCGGCAATGTGTGCGTCGCGTTCGGTGCTGAAGTCGAGTCGTTACGCGAACGCAACGCGAACACGGCAATGCCGAGTGCGACGAGCGCGAACGCGGCGGCGATCGCTAAGAATCGCTTCGATCGGCGTTGAGGGGCTACGATCGCCGGCGCGCTCGTCTCCTGATCGACGGGCGCTTCGCGGCGCACGGGTTCCGGTGCATGCTCGCGCACATCCGCGACCCAGCGATAGCCGAATCCCGGAATCGTGCGGATCACCTGCTGCGCATTGCCGTCGTCGTCGACCGCGCGCCGTGCGCGCAGCACGATCTGGCCGAGCTGTGCATCGGATACGTTCACACGCCCGAACACCGCGGCGACGAGCTCGTCGCGGCCAACCGCGCGATCGCGATGCGCGATCAGATGCTCGAGGCACTCGAACGTGCGCCGTGGAAGCTCCACGCGCTGTCCCGCGCGCCAGAGCTCGCGCGCGGAGGGGATGAAGCGGAATTCGCCGAACTCATGAACCTCGCCGGTCATGCGAGGAGGTTAGCGCGCGCCCGGCGGAGTGGCGAGCGCCGTCGGCTCGTTCAGACATCGTGCGAACGCACGGGCTGTGCGATTCTTCGCCGGAATTGCTTTCGGAGTCGAGGATGCCACGCCACTACAGTATGGGAGGGCGCGCGACGCCCGGCGCTGCGGCCGCACCGCCGCGCGGTTCCTCTCGTGAAGCGCCGCCGCCGAAGCCGCCGCCGAAATCGCTGCGCGAGCGCTTCGTCGCGCTGCGCAATATTCCGCCGTTCCTCGCCGAGCTTTGGGCGACGAGCCCGCCGCTCCTGATCGCGGATATCGCGCTGCGCATCGTGCGCGCGGTGCTGCCGGTCGCGACGCTGTTCGTCGGCAAGCTGATCATCGACGATGTCGTGGTACTAGTGCGCGAAGGCGTCAGCGCCGATTCGCTCGGCGCCGCGTGGGCGAGCGGCCGGTTCAATACGCTGGCGATGTTGCTCGGCGCCGAATTCGGTCTTGCGGTGCTGTCCGATCTTCTAGGCCGCACGGTCTCGCTGGTCGATTCGTTGTTGTCGGAAAAATACACGAACGCGACCAGCATTCGCCTGATGCAACACGCGGCGACGCTCGATCTCGAGGATTTCGAGGACAGCGAGATGCAGGACCGCCTCGACCGCGCGCGCCGGCAGACGGTCGGCCGCAGCGCGCTGATGGGGCAGCTCTTCGGGCAGGCGCAGGACGTCGTCACGGTGATCAGCTTCGCAGCTGGCCTGATCGTGTTCGCGCCGTGGCTGATCGTGCTTCTGATTGTCGCGCTGGTGCCGGCGTTTCTCGGCGAGGCGCATTTCAATGCGCAGAGCTATTCGCTCAACTACGCGTTCACGCCCGAGCGGCGCCTGGTCGACTACTTGCGATTGACCGGCGCGAGCGTCGAGACCGCGAAGGAAGTGAAGATCTTCGGTCTCAACGCGTTCCTGATCGATCGCTACCGCGATCTCTCGCAGCGCTTCTACGCCGAGAGCCGCGCGCTGGCGAGACGCCGCGCCGCCTGGGGCAGTGTGTTCGCAACGCTCGGCACGATCGGCTATTACATCGCCTACGCGCTGATCGCATGGCGCACGGTGCACGGCGAGTTCAGCGTCGGCGATCTTACATTTTTGTCAGGCTCGTTCCGGCGCTTGCGCAATCTGCTCGAGAATCTCCTGATCGGATTCTCGCAACTCGCAGGGCAAGCACTTTATCTCGACGACCTCTATTCGTTCTTCGAGACGCAACCCGAGATCACTTCGCCGCCGAACGCGCTGCCGTTTCCGCGGCCGATCCGCGAAGGGTTCGTGTTCGAGGACGTCGGCTTCCGCTATCCGGGCGCCGAGCGCTGGGCGGTGCGGAATCTCTCGTTCACACTCCATGCCGGCGAAGTGCTCGCGCTGGTCGGCGAGAACGGCGCCGGCAAGACGACACTGGTCAAGCTCGTCGCGCGGCTCTACGACCCGGACGAGGGGCGCATTCTGCTCGACGGGAAGGACTTGCGCGAGTACGACCTCGAAGCACTGCGCGCACACGTCGGCGTGATCTTCCAGGATTTCGTGCGCTACGCGTTCACGGCGGCAACGAACGTCGCGGTCGGACGGATCGATGCGCGCGAGGATCGTCCGCGCATCGAGCGCGCGGCCGAGCAGAGCCTTGCCGATGCGGTGATCCGGCGATTGCCGCAAGGCTACGATCAGGTGATGAGCAAGCGCTTTCGCGACGGCGTCGATCTCTCCGGCGGCGAGTGGCAGAAGATCGCGATCGCGCGCGCGTACATGCGCGATGCCGATCTTTTGATCCTCGACGAGCCGACCGCGGCGCTCGATGCGCGATCGGAGTTCGAGGTGTTCCAACGCTTCAAGGAGCTTTCCGCCGGCAAGACCGCGGTGCTGATCTCGCATCGGTTCTCTACGGTACGCATGGCCGATCGCATTCTCGTACTCGACGGAGGTCGCATCGAGGAGATCGGCACGCACACCGAATTGCTCGCGGCGGGCAAGCGGTATGCGGAGCTGTTCGAGCTGCAGGCGGCGGGCTATCGCTGACGATCAGGGCGAATCCGCCGACACCGCAGCCGGTGCGCCTTCGCTCCGTGCCGGAAGCACCGGCGTTTTCTCAAGGCGCTTGCGTACGCCGAGCAGCGGCCGCTCGACGAGGAAATACGATGCAAGCGCGGCCGTGAACGCGAGCGCGAGATTCAGCGGGAACGCAGTGACAGCCGCGTCGACGTGCCGATTCAAGAACGGCTGCTGCCAGAGATAGAGCGAATAGCTCAAGACGCCAACGAATGCGACCGGCCGCGCATTGAGGAAACGCCCGGCAATCGAATCGGCGTGGCGCGTGCTCCATTCGATCAGCAGCGCAATCGACGCCAGCATGATCGGCGAGCCGATCACGTCGACGATCGTGTAGCCGAGAAGCTTATTGACGATAAGGATCAGCGGCACGAGCGCGAGCATCAGCCACGCTTGGCCGGTGAGCTTCATATACCACGGCTGCGCCAGAAGCCACGGCCGCAGCAACGCGAGCGCGCAGCCGATCGCGATGCTGTCGGCCATCGCCGGAAAGATTTCGAGATCGCGCCAGGGCGATGCCGGCGGAAAAACGACGTGCATCGCGGTGCGTATCAGCGGTCCGCCGACGATGGCGATCAATGCCGCGATCAGCGCATGACGCTCGCGCAGCACGAGGAAGAGAAGCGGCCATAGCAGATAGAACTGCTCCTCGATCGACAGCGACCAGAGATGGCCGATGTTCCACGAGCGATCGGCGTAGTAGTTCACCGTGTACGTCATCGAGAAACCGAGATCGGCCGCGCTCAAGTGCAGCCAGCCCAGGCGATCGGCGACGACGAGCGCGAGGATGAAGACGTAGAACGCCGGAAAGATGCGCAAGATGCGGCGGAGGTAAAAACCCTTGAGCGAAATCGTGCCGGTTTTCTGGCGCTCGCTCATCAGGAGCGAGGTGATGAGGAAACCCGAGATCACGAAGAACACGGTCACGCCAAGGTGCGCAAGATCGCCGCCGAAGCGTGCGAGACCGAGATGCGGGAAATTCCGCGTGCCTTCGAGGTGGCCGTAGAGCACGAGCACGATCGAGACGGCGCGCAGGCCGTCCAACGAAGGAATGCGTCCGCCGAATGCTTTCATGGTTCCCACCCCGCCCGTGCGCGAAGAATACGTGAGTTCGGTTATCGCGGCGAAATCAAAATGGGGAGGAAAAAAAAACGGCCCCTCGCGGGGCCGTTTTCGACAAGCGTTGCGTCCGGCGTCAGGCGACGAACAGCGCGCGCATCTTCTTCATCGCGTTCGCCTCGATCTGGCGGATACGCTCGGCGGAGACGCCGTACTCGTCGGCGAGCTCCTGCAGCGTGGCCTTCTCGCCGTCCCTCAGCCAGCGACGCTGGATGATGTCGCGCGAGCGATCGTCGAGCTTGACGAGACCGCGGTGCAGCGTGCCGAGGCTCGATTCCTCTTCCGATTCGGCTTCGACCGCCGAATACGGATCGGCCGAATGGTCGATCAGGAACGCCGCGGGCGCGGGCTTCTCGTCCTCGTCCGCGTCGACCGGCTGGTCGAACGCGACGTCGCGGCCGTTGAGGCGCGCTTCCATTTCGAGAACGGTCGCGGCCGGCACGCCGAGCTCACGGGCGACGGTGTTCACTTCCTCGGCGTTCATCCAGCCCAGCCGCTTCTTCGACTTCCTAAGGTTGAAGAAGAGCTTCCTCTGCGCCTTGGTCGTCGCGACCTTGACGATGCGCCAGTTGCGCAGGATGAACTCGTGCATTTCCGCGCGGATCCAATGGACCGCGAACGACACCAGGCGTACGCCCTGGGTCGGGTCGAAGCGCTTCACGGCCTTCATGAGACCGATATTGCCTTCCTGAATCAGATCGCCGACCTGCAGGCCGTAGCCGGAATAGCCGCGCGCGACATGGACGACGAAGCGCAGGTGCGACAGCACCAGCTGCTTGGCCGCCTTGAGATCGTCTTCCTGGACGAACCGGCGCGCCAGATCCTGCTCTTCTTCCTGGGTCAGCATTGGAATGCGGTGAACTGCACTCACATAGGACTCAAGGCTTCCGATCGCGCTCGGGATCGGAAGGTTGCTGGCGATCAAAGCATTCGTCATTCGGTGTTACTCCTCACTTCGAGGGCATGCTAGCACTCGTCCTATGAGAGTGCTAAATACCCCAAGAGTTCCCTTCGCCAGTCCCTTGGCCGGAACATTAGTGAACTGGCGAGTATAGTACTCCTCATGGGCGGGTTCGGAAAGCACTCAAGTGCGGTCCGTTTCTTTGACAGACTGTTTCCCGACGCGCACGCGCACTTAAAATCAATGAGTTAGGAAAGCGGTGCTGAACGCAGCCCTAAGGCGTTTCGCCGCAACCGGCTTGAAGGCGGCTATTCGAGGACGAGCTCGGCGAGCGGCGGAAGGCGCCAATCGATCGGGGTTTGATCGCGGTCCTTGAGGTATTCGTTGGCTCGCGAGAAGTGCCCGCAGCCGATGAAACCGCGATGTGCCGAGAGCGGCGACGGATGCGGCGCTTTCAATACCAAATGCTTCTGCCGGTCGATGAGTTTGCCCTTGGCCTGGGCGTAGCTGCCCCAGAGCAGAAAGACCAGCGAATCGCGCTCGCGGTTGAGCGCATCGACGCATGCGTCGGTGAAGCCTTCCCAGCCTTTGCCCTGATGCGAGCCGGCAAGCCCGCGCTCGACGGTCAGCACTGCGTTGAGCAGCAGCACGCCCTGACGCGCCCACGGGATCAGGCAGCCATGATCGGCGCGCGGAATGCCGAGGTCACGCTTGATCTCGGCAAAGATATTGTCGAGCGAGGGCGGCGACGGCACGCCGGGCATCACCGAGAAGCACAAGCCGTGCGCTTGATTGGGACCGTGATACGGATCCTGCCCGAGGATCACGACCTTCACCGCATCGAATGGCGTCGTATCGAGCGCGGCGAAGATCTGCGAGCCCGGCGGATAGATCACCTTGCCTGCCTGCTTCTCGCCACGCAGGAACTCCGACAGCGCCAGCATCTCCGGCCGTTGAAACCACGCGCCGACGCGCGCCTTCCATGAGGGCTCTAGCTTGAGACGATCCTCGCTCATGCGCGAGCGTGGTCACGCACCTTGCGCGCGACGCGGAGCTGGAACATGAGCTTGGTGATCAGGAGGCGCTCTTCGATCGGCTTGTGCACGAGATCGTTCGCGCCGGCGCGCAAAAGCGCGGTCTGGTTCTTCGGATTGTCATCGCCGGTCATCACCAGCACCGGCAGCTCGCCCTTCGCGTAGCCGAAGCCGCCGCGGATCAATTCCAGAAGATCTCCGCCGCTCAACTCGCCTTTGAGGTTCACGTCGGTCAGCACGAGATCGGCGCCCGGCGCACGATTCTCGTTCTTCGCCGCTTCCAGAATCTCGATTGCGGCTTCGACGCTGGTCACTTGCGTCACGACGAGCCCGAATTTCTCCAGCATGCGCGTCGTCGCCAGCGCAACGACACGGCTGTCTTCGACGTAGAGAATTTGTCCGCTCGCCTGCGGTGCGGGGCGCACGTAGCCGCGAATGAATTCGGCCAGTGCCTCGAAGCCGAGCCCCTTGTCGAAATAATCGGTCACGTCGCTCGACAGCGATCGCGCGATCAGGCGTTCCTGCACGTCACCGGACACGACGATGATCGGGATGTACGCTTGCGGTGAATACTCGCGGACATGATGGGCGAGCTCGACGCCGTCCATGTCCGGAAGGCTGAGCGCCGTCGTGACGAGATCGACGACGCCGTTTTCGAGCTCGCGCTTGGCAGCCTCGCCGTCCGCGCACGAGAGCACGACGGACTCCGGAAGCTCCGCCTTCAGCACCTGCTCGATCAGACGTCGCGCGACGCGCGAGCCGTCGACGATGAGCACGCGCGGCTGCTCGCTGGAGAGGTGGCGCGGCAGGGAAATTTCGGAAGTCATCTACTTCGGATGTCCGGAAGCCATGTGCCGCGCCGTCGCGAGGAACGCGCCGGCCCAACCGAGCAACGCGCTCGCACCGATCACGATCAGCGACGTCACGATTCCGAGGCCGCTGAGCGCAAGAAGGTGATCATAGCTTGCGAGCAGGCGATCGAGGGGACCAGCAATCGCCCATTCCGCACCGGTCGCGATGATGAGCGCTATGACGCCGCCGAGAAGCCCGTACCAAAGTCCGGAATAGAGGAACGGCCGGCGCACGAAGCCGTCGCTGGCGCCGATCAGCTGCATCACGGCGATCTCTTCGGCGCGTGCCTGGATGTCCATGCGCACGGTGTTGCCGATCACCAGCAGCGTTGCGAGTGCCAGGAGCGCGGCGATCACCGCCACCGCGCGCTCACCGAAACCGAGGATGTCCGAGAGGCGCCGGCGCCACGTCGCGTCGTACTGCACGAGATCGACGCGCGCATCGTTCTTCACTTCCGCGATCAGCGGCGGATTCTCGCCGTCCGGCACCGCGCGCGGAGTGACGACGAGCACGTTCGGCAACGGATTGTCCTTGAGGATATCGAGCGCCTCGCCGAAACCCGAGAGCTGCCGGAACTCGGCGAGGCCCTGCTCCGGCGTCTTGATGACGACCTCGGCAACATCGTCGCGACGGCGCAAGTCCGCTGCGAATGCGGCCGCTGTCTTCGCGTCTGCGTCAGGTTTGAGAAACACCGTGACTTCGCGCGCTTCGCGCAGCCCGCCCGAAAGTGCCCGCGCGTTGTCGAATGCGAGATAGAACAAGAGTGGCAGCGCAAGCGCGAAGCCGAGCATCAGCACGGTCAGCGTTGTCGCCCACGGGCGCGCGGCGAGACGGCCGAGGCTCGAGAAGAATCCGAAGAAATGATGATCGCGCCACGCGGCGAGACGCGCACCCCAGCGACGCCGCGCGCGCCGCGGTTCCGCGCTCGCCGGCGCGGGCGTCGGGGCGGGCTTGCGTACGTTGCGTTCGGCTTGGCGTCGCGCAGTCATGACGCGACCGGCCGGAAATCGTCGAGCAGGCGCCCGTGATCGAGCACGAGCACGCGCTTGCCCATGCGTTTGACGAGATGCAGATCGTGGCTGGCGACGAGCACCGTCGTGCCGACCGCGCCGAATTCGGCGAAGAGCTGCATGATCTCCGCCGAGAGCTGCGGATCGAGATTGCCGGTCGGCTCGTCGGCGATGATGACCGGCGGCTTGGCGACGATCGCGCGCGCGATGCCGACGCGCTGCTGCTCGCCGGCCGAGAGCGCCAGCGGCGATGATTTCTCTTTTGCCAGCAAGCCGACCTTGTCCAGTGCGGCGCGCACGCGCTTGCCGATCTCCTCGCGCGCGGTGCCCGCGATGATCAGCGGCAGCGCGACGTTGTCGAACACCGTGCGATCGGTCAGCAGCCGATGATCCTGGAACACCATGCCGATACTGCGGCGCACATGAGGAATGCCGCGACGACGCACACCGGCAAGCGATGTGTGATTGACGGTGATCTGCCCGCGCGTCGGACGCTCGACGAGCCCCACCAGCTTAAGCAGCGTGCTCTTGCCCGCGCCCGAGTGGCCGGTCACGAACACCATCTCGCCCGCGCCGATCTCGAAATTGAGCTCGGCGAGCGCGTCCTGGCCCGAGTCGTAGCGTTTGCTGACTTGGTCGAATCGGATCATTTGGCAGGGATGAGGGGCAAGGGATTAGGGCGAGGGCGCAAGTACGAACGGTCGTGCCTGCGTCGCATTTCATTGTTCCAATCTTGCCAGAACCACTCGTCCTTGCGCCCTCGCCCTAGTCTCTCGCCCCTTCTCACTTGACCATCTGATTCAAGTTGAAGATCGGCAGCAGGATCGCGAGCACGATGAAGAGCACCATCGCGCCGACGAGTAGGATCACGGCGGGGCCGAGCACGGCAGTCAACGCGCTGAGCCAGCGGTCGAGCTCGCGCTGCTGCTGCGCGGCGGCTTCGCCGAGCATGCGCGCAAGCTCGCCCGAGCGCTCGCCGCTCGCGATGAGACGCAACGCGACCGGTGGAAACTGCCCGCTCTCGCCGAGCGCACGCGAGAACGCGCTGCCCTCGCGCACCTTGAACGCAGCGCGCCGCATCGCCTCGCGCATCGGCAGGTTCGGCACGACTTGCGCGGCAATACCGAGCGCATCGAGCAGCGGCACCGCGCTTTCCGAAAGCAATGCGAGCGTGCGTGTCGCGCGCGCGGTGTTCGCGGCGCGCGTGAGACGACCGATCAATGGCAGACGCAACACAAACGCGTGCCATCGATAACGAAACGATTCCGTACGCAGCGCGATCCGCGCTCCCACGATGGCGATGATGAGAACGAGCAGCAACAGCCAGCCCCACGCGCGCAAGAATGCTGACAGCGCCATCAGCGCACGTGTCGCGAGCGGCAATGTCTGATGCAGGTTCTGGAATACGCCGACGATCTGCGGCACGACCCAGGTCAAGAGACCGGCGACAACCGCGGTCGCAACCAACGTCAGCAGCAGCGGATATGCGAGCGCTGCGAGAATCTTCTGCTTCAGCACATCGCGCGCTTCGGCATAATCGGCGAGCTTTTCGAGCACGGTTTCGAGGCGGCCCGACTGTTCGCCGGCACCGACGGTTGCGCGGAAAATCTCGGGAAAACTTTCCGGAAACTCCGCCATCGCCTGCGCGAGGCTCGCGCCTTCCATCACGCGTGCGCGAAGCGCCGCCGTCATGCCACGCTGTCGTTCGTTCTCGGCCTGCTCGGAGAGCGCGCCGAGCGCCTCGTCGATTGGCAGACCCGCACCGACCAGCGTCGCGAGCTGGCGCGTCAAGAGTGCGAGCTGCGCGCTGCTGATGCCGCGCCGTCCGAACACGCTCTTGCTCTGCGCCGCGCCTTCGCGAACTTCTTCGACGCTGAGCGGATTCAAGCCTCGCTCGCGCAGCGAGCCGCGCACTGCGCGCGCGGTATCGCCTTGCAGCACCCCGCGCTGCGTCTTGCCGGCTTGATCGAGCGCTTGATACGCGAAGGCGGGCATCGGCTAGAGCAAAAGATTGGTGAATGGGCGGGTATTCTTCCAGCGATAGCCGCCGAAATCGCGCTGGTCCGTCGACAAAATGCGGCCTTCGCCGAGATCCTCGGCGAGAATCACGAGCGATGCATCGGCAAGATCCATCGGCAGATCGCGATAACGGCTCATCAGCACGTGTGCACGCAGCAGCGCATCGATCGGCGGATCGGGAATCGAGCAGGCGCCATTCGCGACGCTCTCGATGAAAGCGACCGCTTGGCTCGTGCCGACGCGCGCACCGAGAAGATGCGTCACTTCGGTCAGTACGGGCCAAGTGCTGGCGAAACCTTCGTCGGACCAACGATCGAGCGCGCCGCGCGCGGACGCGTGATGCTTGTCGCGGCGATTGCCCAGCGCGATCCAGAAGCCGCTGTCGGCGAGGATCATTTGGGCCGAGGTTCCTGGACGCGCCAGGGATGTTTGTCCTCGAACGATTCGGTCAAATAATCCTTGTAGCGCGTCGAGAGATCGGCCGGCCCTTCGCCACCGGCGAGGAAGCCCGACTTGTCGAGAATGGCCGCTGCGTTCGCGCGCGGCTTGGTGCGTGCGTGGTGATATTCGCGCAACGCATCGCGCAGGAGATCCGAGGCGGACAAGCCTTCGCGGCGCTGCAACTCGCGAAAACGCCGCGCATCCTCGCCGGTCAGGCGCGCGTTGATGCGGATTTCCTCGGGCGTTTTCATCGACGCAGACCGAAAGACATGAATGTCATAAATGTATGACATTCGGCCGCTGAATGCAAATTCGAAGGCGAGGCAGAGATCAATCGTCGCGCGTGACCCGCAGCACCTCTTCCGAAGACGTGATCCCGTCGACGCACTTCCTCCACCCATCATCGAGGATCGCCGGCGAGCGTGAGCGCGCGTGACGTTCCAGATCGGCTTCGGACGCGCCTTCGTGGATCAGCCGCCGCATCGTGTCGTCCACGGCGATGAGCTCGTAGATGCCTGTGCGGCCTTTGTAGCCGGCGTGCCGACCGTTGAGCCCCTCGCGCGAGCGATACAGCGTCGCTTGCGTATCGGCGGGCTTGCCGAATGCAGCGAGCTCCGACGGTGTCGCCATGTACGCTTCGCGCGTCGCCGGTTCCAGCACGCGCACGAGACGCTGCGCGAGCACGCCGACCAGCGAGGACGACAACAGGAACGGCTCGACGCCCATATCGCGCAACCGCGTCACCGCGCCGACCGCGGAATTCGTGTGCAGGGTCGAAAGCACGAGATGACCGGTCAGCGACGCCTGCACCGCGATCTCCGCGGTTTCGAGATCGCGGATCTCGCCGACCATCACCACGTCCGGGTCCTGACGCAAGATCGCGCGAAGCCCGCGCGCGAACGTCATGTCGACGCGTGTATTCACCTGCGTTTGACCGACGCCGTCGATGTAGTACTCGATCGGATCCTCGACCGTCATGATGTTGCGCGAGGAATCATTGAGCTTGAGCAGCGCGCCGTAGAGCGTCGTCGTCTTGCCCGAGCCGGTTGGACCGGTGACGAGCAAAATTCCGTGCGGACGCGCGATCAGGTCTTCGAGACGCGCACGCACCGCGTCATCCATGCCGAGTTGCTTGAGATCGAGCTTGCCCGCTTGCTTGTCGAGAAGACGAAGCACCACGCGCTCGCCGCGTCCGGCCGGAATCGTCGAGACGCGCACGTCGACCGGACGTCCCGCGATGCGAAGCCCGATGCGGCCGTCCTGCGGCAGGCGCTTCTCGGCGATATCGAGCTTCGCCATCACCTTGATGCGGCTCACCACCGCATTCGCGATCGCCTTCTGCGGTGCGAGCACTTCGCGCAGCACGCCGTCGATGCGGAAGCGCACGACGAGCCGGTTCTCGTAAGGCTCGATATGAATATCGGACGCGCCTTCCTTCACCGCCTCGGTAAGAAGCGCATTGATGAGGCGAATGATCGGCGCATCGTCTTCGCTTTCGAGGAGATCCTCAGGTTCCGGCAGCTCGTCCGCGAGCGTCTTGAGATCGAGCCGCTCGTCGAGATCGGACACCATCGCGCGCGCGTCGTCGCCTTGCTCGTAGAGATCGCGCAACAGGCGCTCGAAATCGTTCGGTGGCATCGCGGTGAAGCGAAGCGGAGCGCCGAGATGTCGGCGAAGCTCCGCGAGGATTTCGGTACGGACGCCTTCGCGGCAGACAATCTCGGCGTGACCATCGCGCCACGCGGTCAGCGCGACACCATGCCGCTTCGCATAACCGAATCCAGGCCGCGAAGGTCGCGCGACTTCGCTCACTGCCGGCGCGCCTCCGGATGCGCCATATCCGGCTGACCATCGAGCGTCGGGCTCGCGAGGAAGTCGTGCACTTCGGGCAGGAGCGGCCGCTGGTCGGCCGGCGTGATCGGCCATTTCTCCTCGCGCAGCTGCAGCTGCTCGGTGCGCATGTAGTTGTATTTCTCGCTCGACACAGATGCTTCCGTCGCCGCATCGCGCAAGATGCGCGGGTGCAGGAAGACCATGAGATCGGTCTTCGTGCGATCGTTCGTGCGATAGCGGAACAGGTTTCCGAGCAGCGGAATGTCGCCGACGATCGGCACTTTCTGCTCGTTGTCCTTGAGCTGATTGTCGATGAGGCCGCCGAGCACGAGCAGCGAGTTGTCCGAGACCAGCACGCTGGTCGTGAGCTCGCGCTTGTTCGTGACGAGATCGACCGCGCCTTGCACCGGCGGCAGGAGGTTCGAAACTTCCTGGTGGATGTCGAGCCGCACCGCGTCGCCTTCGTTGATATGCGGCGTCACCTTCAGCACGAGGCCGACGTCTTTGCGCTCGATCGTCTGGAACGGGTTGGTGATGCCGCTCGTCGACGTCGTGCTCGTCGTCGATGTCGCGTTGGTCGTGTACTGGCCGGTCAGGAACGGCACTTCTTGTGCAACCTTGATCTGCGCTTCCTGGTTGTCGAGCGTCAGGATCGACGGCGTCGAGAGCACGTTCGATTTGCCGTCCGCCTCGAGCGCCGTCACCAGCGCGCCGAGCTGGATGATCGTCTGATTGCCGAGCCGGAGCGTGCCGTTGATGTAGCCCAGGTTGAACCCGTTGCCGACGCCGAGCGGATTCTGCGCTGCGCTGACGATGTTGTTGCCGACCGAACGGCCGGTGAAATTGGTGCCGCCGATGACGCTGTGATCGATGCTGCCGTCGGGATTCTTCTTGAACGGCATCTGCCACTGCACGCCGAGCTCGCTTGCGGACTGATCGGACACTTCGGCGATCACGGCTTCGATCAGCACCTGCGCGCGGCGCACATCGAGCTGGCGCACGACCGCAGCCAGCGACCGGAATACCGCCGGCGGTGCGCTGATGATCAGCGCGTTGTTGTCTTCGTGAGCCTGGATCGTCGCCGGAAGCGCGGCACCGCCGGCACCGGCCGCCTCGCCGGATTTTGCCGCTGTGGGCGGCGCAATGCCGGTCAGGGTCGAGGCAACGCCCTGCAGAATTGGCACCAGCTCTTTCGCGTTCGCGTAGCGGAGGTAAATCACCTGCGTGTCGCCGCCGTTGTCGAGCGGCGTATCGAGATGCGCAACTAATGCGCGCATCTTGAGGCGCCCCGCTTTGGCGCCCGCCAGCAGAATCGAGTTCGTGCGCGTGTCGGCGAACACGCGTTGTGAATCGCCGTTCGCCTGCGCGGTCTTGTCGTCGGACAACAGTGTCAACGTGCGCGCGAGCTCCGCCGCGTTCGCGTGCGCGAGCGGAATCACTTCGACTTCGGCGTCGGACACGGTATCGATGCGCTGGATGATGTTGACGAGCCGCTGCACGTTGCCCGCGCGATCGGAAACCACCAGCGAATTCGACGCCGCGTGTGCGATCAGCTGACCCCCTTGCGGCATCAGCGGGCGCAGGATCGGCACGAGCTCGGCCGCGGCGACGTGCTTGACCGGCACGATCTGCGTGACGAGCTCGTCGGCCGCATGCACGCGATTGCCGTCGAGTCCAGACGAGCCGTCCTGCTGCGCGACCGCTTCCGGCACGATCTTGATCATGCTGCCCGACGGAACCGCGGCGAAACCGTGCACGCGCAGCACCGAGAGGAACACATCGTAAATCTCATCCGGCTTCATCGGCCGCGACGACACCACGGTCACCTTGCCCTGCACATTCGGGCCGACGATGAAATTCTTGCCCGTAATCTCGCTGACGGTCGCGATCAGCGCCTGGATATCGGCGTCCTTGAGATTCAACGTATGACGGCCGTCCGCGGTGACTTCATGGCCAGGTTGTTGCGCGGTCGCAGGTGCAGGGGGCGTTGCGGTCGTCTGCGCGAACGCGGACGGCGCGAGCAGCATCAACGAGACAAGCGAGCCGGAAAATCGCAGACGCTTCATCGGGGAATCCTGTTGGTTTTCTTCTTGATCACTTCAGGCTGACCGTGACATCGGTCGGCTTGCCGTCGCGCAGCACCGTGACGCGCGCGCTCGATGCGGTGCGCAGGCTGTCGAGAATCTGCTGTCCGCGCGCGACCGAATCGACCGGCGCGCCGTTGACCGAAGTGACGATATCGCCGGGCCTGAGGCCAATCTGATGGATCAGCGCGGTGTCGGTACCGGCCGAGATGCGCACGCCGCTGAGCTTACCGTTGTCGAGCACCGGAACGATTTGCACGCGCTTGGCGAGCTCCTCGGGATTCTGGCGCAGGCGTTCGACGGTCTGTTGCCAATCGGTCGGCGCGCGCGTTGACGGCGTAGACGATGCCGACGTCGATCGCGCGGCATTCGCACCGGACGAGCGCGTTACCGACGCTGCCGTCGGCCGCACGACATCGCCGGGCGCGAGATTCTGGTCGCGAGGAAGCGTCAGCGTTTCCTCGACGCCATCGTGCGTCAGCATCACGCGATCGGGAAAGACGCGCGTCAGCGTCATGCCCGCGCCGACCGCCTCGCCCACCCGGAACGCACGCTCGCCGCTGTCGCTGCTGATGACCGCAACGCCAGCGCGAGGATCGTTATCGGCGAGCGTCCCGCGCAGGATCATGCCCTGGACCACCGCGGTGGAGCTTGCGCCCGGACGCGGCGGCGTATTGCCGAAAAGATGCCATTTCGCGACCGACTGCGACGGCGCTGGGCCGCCGCTCTCGGCGGTGCGCACGGGCACGTCCAGCGCCGCGTCACCGCGCGGGACCAGAAACCATATCAGCCGAACGAGCAGCCACGCTGCGAGCGCCACGAGCGCGGCCGCGCTAAGAAGCGCCGCCGATTCCGCGTAGCGGTCGCGATCGATTGCCGACAGGCGCCATGCCATGCGCGAACGACCCCCTCACACCAAGGCCAGCAAGCGTAGCAAAGCCAAGTGGCATGCGGGCGGGATCGCGTCCGCTAAATGGAAGATGGGACGTCGCGAAACGTCGATCGCGCGCACCTCTGGACGAGACGCGCGCGAAAAGCTCCGCTAGCGGGAGCTGAACAGCCGTGCGATGCGACGGAAGAATCCGGGCTTGGCCAGCACCGGCGGAGCGGCGGGCGTTGCGGAGTGCGGATGTGCAGGCGCCGGCGCGGAGCGTGGCGCGTGCTCGCGGCGCGCCTTGTGTTCGGCGCCATGCGAAGGAGCGGGCGCTGCGTGCTCACTCGTCTTCGCCGAGGCGGCTTTCGACTCGCCGCCTTCAGGGCGATTGCGACCGCGTCCACCACGGCGCCGACGCTTGCGCGGAGCGCCATCGGCGCCCACGGCCGCAGACGAAGCGCTGCCGTTCGCGGCAGCTGGCTTGGCCTCGGTGCTCGCCGCTGTCGCTTTCGCACGCGCGGGCGCGTCATCACGACCGCCGGGTTTCCTGCGCTGCGACTCGCGCCGGCCGCCCGTGCGTTCCGCGTGACCGTCACGAGGACGCGGTCCGCGCGAGCGCGGCTCGCTCGTTTTCGGCGGACCGGCGGTATTGCGCGCATCGTCGTCGGTCACGTCCTCGTCGGTCGCCGCGGGCGCGCCGGGCCGGCGCGGCGGAGCGACGAGAAGCTCGGGCTCGATGCGTTCGACCGGAATCTTCTGGTCGATGTACGCCTCGATGTCGGGCAATCCCATCGCGTAAAGATCACAGGCGAAGCTGATCGCGTCGCCTTCGGCGCCGAGCCGCGCGGTGCGGCCGATGCGGTGTACGTAGTCTTCGGCGTCGTGCGGCAGGTCGTAGTTGAAGACGTGCGAGACGTCCGGAATATGCAGGCCCCGCGCGGCGACGTCGGTCGCGACCAGAAGCTCGATCTCGCCGCGCTGGAACTTGGCGAGAAGACGCTCGCGCTTGGCCTGCGGCACGTCGCCCGAAAGCGTCGCGACCGTAAAGCCCTGGCGCTCGAGCGCGCGCGTCACTTTCTCGGCAGCGATCTTGGTGTTGACGAACACGATGCTGCGATGCGCATCGATGCGCGAGAGAAGACCGATCAGGAGCGGCTGCTTCTCTTCCTTGGCCGGGAAATAAACCGTCTGGCGCACGCGCGAGGCGGTCACGGTTTCGGTCTCGGCGGTGACTTTCTCGGGGCTATTCATATGCTCGTACGCAAGCTCGAGCACGCGATGGCTCAACGTTGCCGAGAACAGCATGCCCTGGCGCTGCTCGCGCGGCGGCATGCGGCGCAGAAGAAAGCGGATGTCCTTGATGAAGCCTAAGTCGAACATGCGATCGGCTTCGTCGATAACGACCGCCTCGACCGCGCGGAACGAGAAGACGTGCTGCTTCAGATAATCGATGAGGCGCCCGGGCGTGGCGATGATGAGATCGCAACCGGCGCGCAGCGATTCGCGCTGCTTGTCGTAATCGACGCCACCGTAGATCAGCGCCGATGTGAGGCCGGTGTCGCGGCCGAGGTTGCGGAAATCCTTGTCGATCTGGATCGCGAGCTCACGCGTCGGAGCGACGATGACGGCGCGCGGGTCGGTGAGCTTGCGGTCGCCAACGGCCGGTTGGGTCAGAAGCCGGTTCAGCACCGCGACCAGGAATGCGGCGGTCTTGCCGGTGCCGGTCTGCGCTTGGCCTGCGACGTCGCGGCCGGACAGCGCGACCGGCAAGGTCAGCGCCTGGATCGGCGTGCAACGAATGAAGCCGGCGGCATTGAGGCCTGACAGGAGCCGCGGATGCAGATCGAAACTCTCGAAAACGATATCGGTGAGTGGTTGAGACATTGAGTTGATGAAGTCCGTGGAGCCTTCCGGCGTTCGCGCGAAGGCGCGAGGCTGCGGTTCGCCGTCGAGCGGCGCAGGCAGCGTTGGGCGGGATCGGTCGGAAAGGTCCTTGTGAATGATCGTCTAGGTGGAGCCGATGCGCTCCGGTTGCAACGGGCAAGGGGTTCGTCGCCCTTGCAAGTCGGCGTATCCGTCCCCAGCTTGCGCGCTCAAGCCGATTCGGCTGAAATGAGGTGTGCCTCTCGCACCATCCTTATTTCCCCACGAGCGCTGCTGCTGCACGGTAAGTGTAGCCCAAGCCCAGGATGGGCGCGCGCCGGCCGGGAATTCATGATTTCTGGAGAATATTCGTGAGCGAGCATATTGCGCACGTCAGCGACGACCAATTCGAAGAGCATGTGTTGAAATCGTCCGACCCGGTCCTGGTGGATTTCTGGGCCGAATGGTGCGGGCCGTGCAAGATGATCGCGCCGATCCTGGACGATCTGGCGGCGAGCTATCAGGGCCGCCTGAAGGTCGCCAAGATCAATATCGACCACAACCAGAAGACGCCTCGCAATTACAACGTGCGCGGCATTCCGACCTTGATGATCTTCAAGGACGGCAAGGTCCAGGCGACGCAGATCGGCGCCGTCAGCAAGACCCAGCTGACGCAGATGATCGACAAGGCCATCGCCGATCCTGCCCGGCTGACCGGTTAATTCATTGAATCGCCGCCCTTCGCCCTCACATTACGACGGGTGAACGGCGGCGATGCTTCGTTCACGGCGGATTTCTCCTCTCCGCCTCAACATATCTATAGACGGGCACGTGATGCGGTGCTAAGTTAGCTCAGCGCCAAGAGCGAATCCGCTCGGCCCTCACGTTCCGTAATCATCCTCTCCCTCCAGTTTTACCCTAACGGCGCCCAGCGAGGTTTGCCCGTGTCCGAAAACGAAAACAACGATAACGGCGGCGACGCCGTGGCCGAAAGCCGTCCTGCCAAACAACGACCGCAGCGCAACGCGGCGCCCGACCCCGCACCGCCTCAACAAGAGGCCGCGGCAGGCGGCGAAGCGCGCGGCGGTGGTGATACCGGCAACGAAGCCGTGCCTTCTCAGGGGCAGCCGCAGCAAGGCGGCGGCCAGCAACAGCAGCAAGGCCGGCGCGGGCGACGCGATCGCCGCGGCAACCGCCATCACTACCAGCAGAACTACCAGAACAACGACGAGGAATACGACGAGTCGAAGAACGGCGGCGGCAATGGCCCGCTGATCGATCTGAACGACCTGAAGCGGAAGTCCGCGGCCGACCTCCTCATCTTGGCCGAAAGCCTCGGCATCCAGGAAGGCGTGGCGCGAGCGCGCAAGCAAGACATCGTCTTCCTGATCCTCAAAGCACATGCGCGCGCCGGCGGCGGCATCTACGGCGAGGGCGTGCTCGAAATCCTGCAGGACGGCTTCGGCTTCCTGCGCGGTCCGGACGAGTCGTATCTCGCAGGGCCCGACGATATTTACGTGTCGCCCTCGCAGATCCGCCGCTTCAACCTTCGCACCGGCGACTACATCACCGGCCGCATCCGACCGCCGAAAGAAGGCGAGCGCTACTTCGCGCTGCTCAAGGTCGATCACATCAACGGCGAACCGCCGGAGATGTCGAAGAACAAGATCCTGTTCGAGAACCTGACGCCGCTCTTCCCGCGCAAGGCCTTTCATCTCGAGCGCGGCAACGGTTCGTCCGAAGACATCACCGGCCGCATCCTCGATCTGATCGCGCCGATCGGCAAAGGCCAGCGCGGCCTCATCGTCTCGCAGCCGAAAGCCGGCAAGACGATGATGCTGCAGAACGTCGCGCAGGCGATCGTGCACAACCATCCGGATGCGCACCTGATCATCCTGCTCATCGACGAGCGTCCCGAAGAAGTCACCGAAATGCAGCGCGGCGTGCGCGCCGAGGTGATCTCTTCGACGTTCGACGAGCCCGCCGTGCGCCACGTGCAGGTCGCCGAAATGGTGATCGAGCGCGCCAAGCGCCTGGTGGAGCACAAGAAAGACGTCGTCATCCTGCTCGATTCGATCACGCGTCTCGCGCGCGCCTACAACACCGTGGTGCCCTCATCGGGCAAGGTGCTGACCGGCGGTGTCGACGCAAATGCGTTGCAGCGCCCGAAGCGTTTCTTCGGCGCCGCGCGCAACGTCGAGGAAGGCGGTTCGCTGACGATCATCGCGACCGCGCTGATCGACACCGGCTCGAAGATGGACGAAGTCATCTACGAAGAGTTCAAGGGCACCGGCAACATGGAAGTGCACCTGGACCGCCGCATCTCCGAAAAGCGCGTCTATCCCTCGATCAATATCAACCGCTCCGGCACGCGCCGCGAGGAGTTGCTGATCGAGCCCGATCAGCTGCAGAAGATCTGGATCCTGCGCAAGCTCCTGCATCCGATGGACGAGCTGGCCGCGATGGAATTCATGCTCGACAAGATGAAGAACACGAAGACCAACGACGAGTTCTTCGGGTCTATGAAGCGCGGGTAAGGTTTTGTAAGGCGGGCGTTGGCCCGCGGGAGCGCGCGACGGATTTCACAAAATCGCGCGAATCCGGGGCGCCGGCGAAAGCCTCGCGAAAGATGCGCACCGTAGGCTTTGGCCTGCGGTCAGCACTGAGGAATCCCCAGCCTCAACTCCCCAAGAGAGACCGCATATCCCCCGGCCCGCCTTTCCCCAGGCGGGCCGGATTTTATTGTCGGCTCGTAAAGACGAGCGGCCCGTCCCGGGCCACACTTCTCACGAAAGCCTTGAGCTAGACAGGCCTTATTGGCCCGGCCGATGCGCCATGCGCTTGACCGGCGCATGCCACCGCGCCAGCGCCTCGCGGGTACGCACGCGACCAAGCTCGATCAGCTCGTCCGCACGGTGGAACTCGTAGAACGCACACGCGTTGCGCGGAATCGTGATCAGAAGATCGGGCGGCTCGGCGGCGAGCTTCAAGCGCGTGATCGTCTCCTGCACCGTGTCGAGCGAGCGCGCGAATAGCTCGAACGCACCAGGCTCGGCCTCGACGGCGCGCTTTTCGCGTTTTTCCATCATCGATTCGACGAATTCGGCGATGCGCTGGCGATAACCGGCGCGCTGGATATCGACCGGCGCGGGTTTGGCGTCGTGCGCCATCTCCGGCGAGGCCTGCCCCGCCGAGCCGCGATCGGTATCCTCGCTGGCGGTCTTCGCGTTCGTGAGGCGATGCAGCGGCTCGGCTGGCGCATTCACGTCGACCGCGATCGTGCCATCGGTGAGATCGCGCAAGGTCGGCGATACCGGCAACGGGTTGAGGAGCCCGCCGTCGACGAGCAGGCGTCCTTGATAGTGATACGGCCGGAAGATCGTCGGGATCGCGATCGACGCGCGGATCGCATCGAACAGCGGCCCGTGCGAGAACCAGACTTCGCGCTGCACGTCGAGATCGACCGCGACGGCCGTGTACGGAATCGGCAGATCCTCGATGTTCGTCTCGCCGATCAGATCCCTGAGCACGCCGATGATGCGGTCGCCCTTGATGAAGCCGCCGCCCGAAACCGTCCAGTCGAGGAGGCGCAGCACGTCGAAGCGCTGCAACGACCGCGCCCAGTCGCCATAGACCTTGAGCTTGCCCGCCGCGTAGATGCCGCCGACGAGCGCGCCCATCGAGCTTCCCGCGATCGAGCGGATCGCGAAACCGTGCGCCTCGAGCTCCTCGATCACACCGATGTGCGCATAGCCGCGCGCGCCGCCCGAACCGAGCACCAGCGAAATCGAGAGGCCATTCGACGCGTCGTTCACCGCGGTTCCTGATAGATCCCGAGCGCAAGCTGCAACATGATCTTCATCTCCTCGCGCAGCGGCACCGGCGAGATCACTTCCGCATCCGGCCCGTATTTCAGCACGTCCATCAGGAGCTCGCGCGAGTTCGAATACGGAACGCGCAGCTCGTAGCGCCCGTCCGGCAGCCACACGCCCTGCTGTTGCGAATGCCAGTGCTCGTCGGCGACCCAGCGAGCCGAATGCGAAGAAAATCGGATCGTCGCCCACGCCTTGGGCTGGCCCGAGAAGATGCCGTAGCTCGATGCAAGATGCGTATCGAGCTCGCCGGTCTCGCGATCGAGCGCGGTCTCGTCCAGCATCACCGGATCGCGAATGCGATCGAGCGCAAAACTCCGAAGCGCGTCTCGCGCGTGATCCCACGCGTCGAGATACCAATTGTCGCGATAGTGTGCGAGCCGCTGCGGCGAGACGACGCGCTCGGTCAACGCATCGGTGGAGCGCGCGCGGTAGCGGAATTTCAGCCGCTGGCGATTCAGAAGCGCACTCGCGACGACGCGGAACGCTGCCTGATCGAGCTTGCGAGCGCCGCTGGCGATCACGCGAATACGCTCGATCGGCAGCGCGCGTCCGCTTGCGTGATCGGACAAAAGCCGTTCGATGCGGTCACGGAACGGCGCCAGCGCGCCGGCCAGCACGCCGGGGTCGGAACGGCCGAGGAGCTCATTGAGCGCGAGCAGCGCGGCCAGCTCCTCGCTGGTCAACCACAAACCCGGAAGCTCGAAGCGCTCGGCCTCGTCGGCAGCATAGCGGACCGAGGCTTCCTCGCCCTCGCCGCTTTCGATCGGCGCGCCGAGCGCATCGCGCAGGAACGCGATATCGCGATAGAGCGTCGCGCGCGAACAGCCGAGCTCGTCCTTCAGATGCTGCAACGGCACCGGATAGCGGGCGCTCTTGAGCAGGCGGTGCAGCGTGAGGATGCGTTCGTAGCGGTCCATCGCATCATTGTGCCGCAAGCCCGGCCCGGCGTGCTGTCAGGCCGGCACGCGATCCAGCGGCTTCTCGTCCTCGATCGCGCGCACGCGTGCGTTTTCGGCATCGCGCGCGAAGTCGGTCGCCATCGCCTTGGCGCCGCCCTTGTCCTTGCCGATGCGATCGGCGAGCTTGAGCGCCCACTTCGGCGCCTCGGCTGGCGCGGGATCGACTTCGACCTTGCCGGTGCTGCCAAGATCCATCAAGAACTTGAGCCCGATCAGGACGTATAGGAGCGCGAACGGCGTATCGAACTGCATCATCGCGAACATGCCGAAGATGATGGTCAGGTGCATCACGAACACGCGGCCGAGGCGGCGCTGCGTATAGCCGGAGATCCAGGCGAAACTGCGCCCACGCAGCGTCATCAGATCGACGGCGAGATCGCACAGCGTGAACAGTGCGATCGACAGCGCGCCGTAACGGAACTCGGGAAACGAGAAATGCCATTCCGGCTCGTGGCGATTCGCCGTCACCATGAACGCGATTACCAGCACGAAGAAGCCGTGTGCCGCGGTGAAGACCAGCGCGATCGTCGCGTACTCGCGCAGCAGCGTCGACTTGACCGGCCTGCCGTTGACGCTCATGCCGCCAAGACTGCCGCTGCGCCAGTGACCGCTTTTCCGAGTCAGCCGGCGGTGCACGACGATGCGCACGATCGTCGTCGCCGTAACCAGCACGCTCTCGAACCAGTAGAGCACCACGATCGTGATCGCCGACCAGCCGAGCACGAGCGCGCCGTAGAGCGGCACCGCATTCACCGCCAACACGAACAGCGCGTTCAGCCACTTCATGACACCGCTCTCGTCGACATGCCGGCGTCAGTGTCTTTGTCGCGCCGGCAGCGGCTCTTCGTCTTCAATGACGTTGCGGCGCTCGCGCTCGGCATCCTGCCGCCACTTCTTCATGAAACCGGCGGAGCCGCCTTTGTCCTTGCCGAGCTTGTCGGCCATCTTGAGCGACCACGCCGGCGGCGGCACGGGCTCGTCCGACACCGTCGCCCCTCCCGACATCGCGCCGGCCACATCCGTCAGCGTCTTGAGGCCGATCAAGACGTACAAGACGCCGAATGGCGAATCCATCATCGCCATCGCGAACATGCCGAAGATGATCGCAAGATGCAGGATCACGACGCGGCCCATGCGTGCCTGCGCGTACTGCTTCATCGCGGCGAAACTCTTCGAGCGGATCGAAAAAAGATCCGCCAGAAGCTCGATCACGACCATCGCCGTCACGACGAGAACGCCGGGCACCACCTGCGCCAGCGTCAGATGCCACATCGCATTGTCGGAGTAGTTCTGTCGCAGGATCAGCACGATCACGCCGACGAAAACGCCGTGCGCAAGCGTGAACGCGAACGCGCCGATCACGTATCCCTTGATGAAACCGCCCTTGACCGGTTTGTCGTTGATCTCGACGCCGAGCTGGCCCTCACGGTAGTACCCGCGTTTGCGCGTCAGCTCGCGGTGCACGACGAGACGGATCGTCGTGCAGATCGCGATCAGAAGATTCTCGAACCAGTACAGCACCAGCACGTTCGTGCCCGACCAGCCGTAGCGCAGCACGCCCACGATTGGTACTGCATTGATGAGAAGCGCAAGGATCACGGCCGGCAGCCGAGAGCCCGGCGAAGCGGGCGCGGCCGGAGCTGGCGTCGTCATGTCGGGTTCCCCCTCCCAAGGTTGCCCGTCGCCATAGTAGCGAGAACGACGACGCGACGCTTCCGCTACCATTAGATGATTGCCCCGCGTTTCCCGACTCCGTGCCGCACGCCCATCTCGATCTCGACAAGCCGACCGGCGATGCCGTCAAGACGACGACCTGCTACATGTGCGCGTGCCGTTGCGGCATCCGCGTGCACTTGAAGGAAGGCCGCGTACGCTACATCGACGGCAACCCGAACCACCCGGTCAATCGCGGCGTGATCTGTGCGAAGGGCTCGGCCGGGATCATGCAGCACTACTCGCCGGCGCGATTGAAGAAGCCGTTGCTGCGCGTCGGCGAACGCGGCCAAGGCGAGTTCCGCGAGATCGAATGGGACGAAGCGCTCTCGATCGCGACGCGATGGCTCGGCGACATCCACGCGCGCAATCCAGACGAGCTCGCGTTCTTCACCGGCCGCGATCAATCGCAAGCGCTGACGGGCTGGTGGGCGCAACAGTTCGGTACGATCAACTACGCCGCGCACGGCGGATTCTGCTCGGTGAACATGGCCGCCGCCGGCATGTACACGCTCGGCGGCAGCTTCTGGGAATTCGGCGAGCCGGATTGGGATCTGACGAAATACCTGATGCTCTGGGGCGTCGCCGAAGATCACGATTCGAATCCGATCAAGCTCGGTCTGGGCAAGCTCAAGGCGCGCGGCGCGAAGATCGTCGCGATCAATCCCGTGCGCACCGGTTATGGCGCGATCGCGGACGAGTGGGTTGCGATCAATCCGGGCACGGATGGTCTGCTCGCGGGTGCGTTGATTCACGAGCTGCTGCGAACGGACAGAATCGATCTCGACTATCTCGTGCGCTACACGAACGCGCATCACCTGGTGATACGCGTGCCGGGAACGGCGGACGACGGGCTGATCGCGCGCGATGCGAGTGGCAATCCGCTTTGTGCTGCGCGTCCCGATCGAATCGTCAATGCATCGAACATCGACATCGAGCCGCTGGTCGTCGGCGAATATCGCCTCGCCGACGGCCGCACCGCAGTTCCAGCGTTCCAGCTTTTCGCCGAACGCTATCTCGCAAACGACTACGCACCCGACACTGTCGCTTCGACCTGTGGCGTCTCCGCCGACACGATCCGCCGCCTCGCGCGCGAGCTCGCCGACGTCGCGTTCGATCAGGCGATACGCATTCCACAACGCTGGACCGACGCCCACGGCCGCGCGCACGAAGAGATGATCGGCCGCCCGGTCTCGATGCACGCGATGCGCGGCATCTCCGCGCACTCGAACGGTTTTCATACCTGCCGCACGCTGCATCTATTGCAGATGCTGCTCGGCGCGATCGACACACCCGGCAGCTTCCGCTATCAGCCGCCGTATCCGAAATCGGCACCGCCGGCGAACCGGCCGGGACGAACCCGCAAGGCGAACGGCGCGCTCGACGCGGCACCGCTCGGTTACGTCCACTCGCCGGACGACCTCATCGTCGATGCGCAAGGCCGACCGCGCCGCATCGACAAGGCGTTTTCATGGGAGCACCCGCTCGCTGCGCACGGCATGCTGCAGAACGTGATCCGCAACGCGTGGGCCGGCGATCCGTATCGCATCGACACGCTGTTCCTGTTCATGGCGAACATGGGCTGGAACTCAGCCATGAATACGACCGAGACGCGACGCATGCTCGCCGATCGCGACCCTGCGACCGGCGAATACAAGATTCCGCACATCATCTACGCCGACGCCTACGATTCGGAAACGGTTGCTTTCGCCGATCTCGTGCTGCCGGACACGACGTATCTCGAACGCCACGATTGCATCAGCCTCCTCGATCGTCCGATCTCCGACGCCGACGGCGCCGCCGACGCGATCCGTCGGCCGGTCGTGCCACTCGATCGCGACGTGCGACCGTTTCAGGATGTGCTCATCGATCTCGGCGCGCGCCTAGGATTGCCGGGACTCGTCGACGAAGACGGCGCTGCGAAATATCCGCGCGGATACGCGCAATACATCGTCGAGCACGAACGCGCACCGGGCATCGGCCTCCTCGCCGGCTGGCGCGGCGAAGACGGTGCGAACGCCGGCGTCGGCGCACCGAATCCCGCGCAGCTCGATCGCTACATCGAGCACGGCTGTCACTGGCACCGCGAGATACCAGCCAATGCGCGCTACTACAAGATGGCCAATCGCGACTATCTCGAATGGGCGCGATCGCTTGGCTTCGTGAACTCGACGAATGCGTTGACGATGGAGTTCTACGCCGAAACATTGCAGCGGTTTCGTCTCGCCGCGCAGGGACACGGGGCGCACCAGCCGCCCGCACAAGATCGCGATCGCGTCGCGCGCTATTTCGATCCGCTGCCGTTCTGGTATGCCCCGTTCGAATCACCCGATGCGCCATCGCTTCCGCTCGCTGCGATCACACAGCGCCCGATGTTCATGTATCACGCATGGGGATCGCAGAATCGCTGGCTGCGCCAGATCGCAACGCGCAATTTCCTCTACGTGCATCCCGACACCGCAAGCGATCACGCGATCGCCGACGAAGACTGGATCTGGATCGCCGCTCCGCGCGGCCGCATCCGCGCACAAGCGAAGCTGCACGCCGGCACCGCACCCGGAACCGTGTGGACCTGGAACGCGATCGGCAAGCGCAAAGGCGCATGGAAACTCGCCGCCGACGCGCCGGAGAATATCGATGGATTTCTGCTCAACCACTTGATCGACGAATTGCTGCCGCCGCGAGCGGATCGCGTGCAGTATGCGAACGCGGATCCGGTGACGGGACAGGCCGCGTGGTTCGATCTTAGGGTCCGGATTGAGCGCGATGCGGAGCCGGGAATATCGGGGCATCGCATCGAAGTACATTCCGGATTTGACGAGAATGCCTAGCTGGGAAGCCAACTACGGGGATCCATCTTGAACAGATCATTGCAAGATACGCTGGTGGACGAAATCGCGGTTCGCTGGGCGTACCGACTCGTGTTGGGCCGCGAACCTGAGAACGAAGCAGTAGTACGCGACTATGTTGGGCGAAAGCCTACGTTACGTGAGTTGCGGGAAACCTTCATAGGATCACGCGAGTTTCGAGCATCCGTACGCGGCATCGTACCTCCGCAACCGACCGGTATGGATCCACCCTTGGCGATCGACCGCGCGGACCGCGAAGACCTGCGCTACCGCCTATTCCGTCATATCGCGAATAGTTGGAGCCACTTCGGAGAAACCGAGCCGCACTGGTCAGTTCTGACGTTCGACGAATACCGTAACGAAACGCTGCGCGAGAATCTCGACGTCTTCAATGCGTCCGGCGAGGTGACCGTGAATCGGTTTCTCGCCACGCTCGCACGTAACGGAATTACGTTTCCGACGGGCGCGCATTGCATCGAGCTGGGTTGCGGCGTCGGAAGGCTGACGCGCTGGCTGGCGCCGCATGCGCGTACAGTGACGGCGCTCGACGTTTCTCCCGGTCATCTCGCCTTGGCAAAGGAACACGTCGGCAAGTACGCGAGCAACGTCGAATTTTGTCAATTGCGCGCACTGGAAGATCTCGATGTGCTGCCTGACGCCGAAGTGTTCTTCACTTTCCTCGTGTTGCAGCACAATCCGCCGCCGATCATCGAGACGATTCTCGACCGCATCTTCGCGCGCCTTACACCGGGCGCGATTGCGTATTTTCATCTTCCGACTTATATCCCGGGCTATCGTTTTTCCATCGATGCGTATCTCTCCGAACGCGAAGACGAGCTCACCATGGAAATGCACGCACTGCCGCAGCGGGACGTTTTCCGCATCGCCGCGCGCCATGGCATGGAAACGATCGAGGTGCTCAACGAGACGAACAAGGAGCTCATGGTTGCCGACTATTTCCTGATGCGGAAACGTTAAGCCCGTGACGACGCTTCCTTCGCCATCGCCGAGAAAACTCGGCCTCGTCATCGACCTCGACACCTGCGTCGGCTGTCACGCGTGCGCGGTCTCGTGCAAGGAATGGAACGACGGCGGCGATTTCGGGCCGTTGCCGGATGCCGATCCGTACGGCGCGAAGCCGGATGGTGTCTGGTTCAATCGCGTGCACAGTTATGCGGTCGAGCAGGCGACGCCAAGCGGCGTGCGCGAGTTGACGGTGCATTTTCCGCGCTCGTGCCTGCACTGCGAGACACCGGCGTGCGTGACGGTTTGCCCAACCGGCGCGAGCTATAAGCGCGCGGAAGATGGCATCGTGCTGGTCGACGAGTCGAAGTGCATAGGCTGTCAGTTGTGCGCATGGGCGTGCCCGTACGGCGCGCGCGAGATCAGCGAGGCGCGCGGCACGATGCAGAAGTGCACGCTGTGTGTCGATCGCATCTACAACGAGACATTGGATCCGGCCGACCGCCAGCCGGCATGCGTTGCCGCGTGTCCGACGCGCGCGCGGCATTTCGGCGATCTCGGCGATCCCGAATCGGATATCTCCAAGCTGGTCGCCGAGCGCGATGGCTATGCGCTGATGCCGGAGTTCGGCTACAAACCTGTCAATCGCTACCTGCCGCCGCGGCCGCGACGCGACGGGCGCGATGCGGCGCCGGCGGCCCGCGAGGAAACACTGGATTCTAAGAAACTGCCCGGCGTATTGCGCTGGCTCGATCGCGTGTTGTCGCGCTGATGCGTCCGACGTTTTCGATCATCGCGTTCACGACGCTGTCGGGCATCGGCTATGGGCTTTGGTTCATCGTGGGCCTCGGGCTCGCAGTCGGCATATCGATCGACACATCGCGTTTCGCGTTCGGTTTCGCGCTCGTCGCGGGTGCTCTCTTCGCAAGCGCGGGCTTGCTCGCTTCGGTCGCGCATCTCGGCAAGCCGCTGCGCGCGTGGCGCGCGTTCTCGCAGTGGCGAAGCTCGTGGCTTTCGCGCGAGGCGATCGTGGCGCTGGCGACGTACGTGCCTGCGCTTGCGATCGGGGCGCTGTTGGTTTCCGGCTCCGACGCTGGGATCACGTTGCGCTTGCTGGGAGCGCTGCTCGCAGCGCTCTCCGTGAGCACAGTGACCTGCACCGCTCGCATTTATTCGTCGCTGCCGCCGATCCGCGCATGGGCAAATCGCTACACGCTGCCGAGCTATCTTCTGCTCGGCGCGTTCGCCGGCGCGCTCTGGTTTTGCGCACTGCACGCGAGCATGGTCGACGACGCGCGCGAATCCTCGTTCGCTCTCGCCGTTCTTATCGCCAACGCCATCGCGATCGCGCCCGCCGCGGCCTGGGTGAAGCGCTCCTATTGGCGTCATATCGATGCGCTCGCGCCGATCGGCGCGGGAACCGCCACAGGCCTCTCCAAGCTCGGCACGGTGCGAAGCTTCGAGCAGCCGCACACCGAAGAGAATTACCTCACGCGCGAGATGGGCTTCGTGCTCGCATGCAAGCATGCGCGCAAACTTCGCGCGCTTGCGTTCTGGACGATCCTGTCGACGCCGCTCGCTTCGATCGCACTGCATATGCTGATCGGACGTCCAGGCTTCTGGATGGCCGCGATCGTGGGCAGCGCCGCCGTCTTCGTCGAGCGATGGCTTTTCTTTGCCGAAGCCAAGCACGCGGTCGCGGGCTATTACGTACGGTAGCGGGCGGCGCGACCTCGCTGCGCTCACCAAGTTCCGTCGCGTGTTCACTTCGGATTCAATCCGCGCCGCTAGACTCCGGAGCTGCTGCGTCGCAGCAATGTCGCGCTGAATCAACCATTTAGCGCTACCTCCTGCTGAAATAAGAAGGAATCCCCGGTGCTGAAATCCATGCTCTCCGCCGCGCTGCTGCTCGCGCTGCCCTTGGCCACCCATGCCGCTGACGATGATTGGTCAGGTTCCGGCGAGGTCGGCTTCGCAGCCGCGCGCGGCAATGCCAAATCCGAGAACCTCAACGCGAAGCTGCAGTTCAAGAAGGAAGACGATCGCTGGAAGAATGTGTTCTATCTGACCGCGCTGCGCAGCAAGGGCGAAGTGAAGTCCACGACCGTCGACAACAGCACGACGCCGCCGTCGGTCGATAACGTCTCCAATTACGAGCTCACCGCGAATCGCTACGAAACCGGCGCGTCGGCGGGCTTCAAGCTCGACGAGCGCAGCTACATCGTCGGTGCGCTGCGCTACGAGAACGACGACTTCTCGCCGTTCGACTATCAAGCGATTGTCTCGATCGGCTACGGCTACACCGCGCTCAAGAACGACACCGACGAGCTTTCGTTCGAAATCGGCCCGGGCTATAAGCGTTATCGTCCGGTCGACACGACGACCATCGCCGGCGATCCGCCAGTCGCGATGGTCGAGAGGCATGACGCGCAAGGCGAAGCGGTCGGCCGCGGTCTGATGGCGTACCGGCACGGATTCACGGATACGACCTCGTTTGTCGACACGCTGCTCGTCGAAGCCGGCAGCGATAACACGTTCGTGCAGAACGATGCGGGGCTTCAGGTAGACATGAGCAAGAAGCTTGCGCTCAAGGTCGGCTATCAGGTGCGGCACAATTCCGATGTCGCCCCCGGCATCAAGACGACCGATCAATTGCTGACGACGAATCTCGTCTACAACTTCGGGCACTGAGGCGGCGCGGCTTTCGTCGCGATGACGAGAGCCGCGCTGTTCATTTCGGTTGCACCAGATCCCACTTGTTGCCGTAGAGATCTTCGAACACGACGACGGTCCCGTACGCTTCCTCGCGCGGCGCTTCGGTAAAGCGCACGTCGAGCGATTGCATATGACGGTAGTCGCTCCAGAAATCGTCGGTGTGCAGGAACAGGAAAACGCGCCCGCCGCTCTGATGGCCGACGGCGGCGCGTTGCTCGTCGTTCGCGGCTTTCGCGAGCAGGAGCGTCGCTCCGTGGCCGTCGCCCGGAGCGACCGTGACCCAGCGCTTGCCTGCACCGAGCGGCGTGTCTTCGAGCAAACGAAATCGCAGCACGCGCGTGAAGTAGTCGATCGCTTCGTCGTAGTCGCGCACGACGAGGCTGATGGCGGCGAGCTTTCTCATCGTAGCTAGATTCCCAGGCTTCTCAGCGCCTCGTCTCGATCGAGATGATCAGCCTCTTTCATCACGTCGGGCGGCACCCATTGCGGAAACGCGGTTTCGCGATTGACATGCCGGCCGCTCGCCGTGTGTTCCTGACGCACGTTCGCAAGCTGCCGCTTCGAAAAGTGCTCCGCACATCGAACCAGCGCGGCCCAGAGCCGCCGATGCACGAACGTGATCTTGCCGTCGACGAGGCGGCAGACCAGCACGTCGGGTGAATCGCCGACGGCGCCGAGCACGCGAAAGATCTCGCGGCCTTTCGGATGCGCCCACCAGCTGCCCTTGATTGGCTCACCCGCGACGATGTCAGCAAGACACGGAACGCGACCCTTCGCCGAGGCGAGCATCACGCCGTGCTTGCGGACGAGAGCGAGCGCTTGCTGCGGTGTCATGAGTGCCAGTATTCCACGACGGGCCTAGTCGAACACCTCGCCGCCCCAGCTGCGCGGATCGACGTCGGCGATCGATTGCGAAAACGTCCAGCCGTGTCCGCCCGGATCTTCGGCGCTGTATTGCCGTTCGCCGTACGGAAAATCCATCGGCGGCGCGAGAATCCGCGCGCCGGTCTCGCGCGCCCGCACGTGATGCGCATCGACATCGTCGACGCGGACCATGATCGAGTGGCCCGTCGGCGCGACCGAATCCGATCTTGCTGCGGTAACCACAACGGCGCCGTCTCCGACCGCGAGCTGCGCGCGGTGATCGCCGATCCTAAGGCGCTGGGCGAATCCGAATGCACGGCACAGCCAATCGACCGCGGCGCGCACGTCGGCATAGGCAAGCACCGGAATCACGGTGCTTGCAGGCATCGAACGGTTCGTCGGTGGCATGAAAGTTACTCCTATCCTCCTCGAGCCTGCGCCGGATCATGCGATGATGAGGCCGGCTTTTCCGGGGAGGAGGATGCCCATGGTCTGGTGGTGGACCGGCGCGGTTGCGTTCGTCGTGCTCGCCATGAGCGCAGTCATCTTCAACGAGCTGATCGTCGCGCGCAATCAGGTGCGCGCCGCATGGGCCGACATCGATGTCCAGCTGACGCGAAGGCACGATCTCGTGCCGCAACTGGTCGCGGCCGTGCAAGGCTACGCGAGCTACGAGCGCGCGACGCTGACGACGTTGACCGAGCTGCGCTCACGCGCGCTCGCCGCGGCTTCGCTGAGCGATAAGGCCGCGCTCGAAGGCGAGCTCGCGCAGCAAATCCAGCGCATTCTCGCGTTGCAGGAGCGCTATCCCGATCTCAAGGCCAGTGCAAATTTTCTAGAGCTGCAGCGCGATCTCGTCGAGATTGAAGATCATCTCCAATATGCGCGGCGCTTCTACAACGGCGCGGTACGCGACCTCAACACGAAGATCGAGCGCTTTCCCGAGCTGATCATCGCGCGCCTCGCCGCGTTCAAACCCGCCGAATTCTTCCGCAGCGGCGCCGAGCAGGAGGCACCGGCATGAAACGCGTTATCGCAGCCATCGCCCTCGGATCGATCGCGATGTCGGCCGCGCAAGCGGACGAGCGCATTCTCGAGTTCCACAGCGACATCGCCGTCGCCGCCGATGCGAGCATGCTCGTCAGCGAAACGATCCGCGTGCATGCCGAAGGCAACCAGATCCGGCACGGCATCTATCGCGATTTTCCGACCGATTACCGCGATCGTCTCGGCAATCGCGTGCATGTGGATTTCGAGCCGCTCGGCGTCACGCGCGGCGGCGTCGACGAGCCGTTCCACACCGAAGGCCAGAGCAACGGCACGCGCGTGTACTTCGGCTCCGAGAACACGTTGCTCGAAACGGGCGATTACACCTATGTGTTTCGCTATCGCACGACACGCCAGCTCGGCTTCTTCGATGATCACGACGAGCTTTACTGGAACGTAACCGGCCTCGGCTGGGATTTCACGATCGACAGCGCCGGTGCCACGGTCGCGCTACCGGGATCGATCGAGCCCGCCGCGTTGCGCCTGGATGCCTACACGGGCGCCGAAGGCGACAAGGGCACCGACTACGAAGTCGAAGCGGACGCGCCTTCGCACGCCGTGTTCCGCACGACGCATGCGCTTCCTCCGCACGAAGGCCTGACGATCGTCGTCGGCTTTCCGAAAGGCGTCGTCGCGCCGCCAACAGCCGCGCAACAGGCGCGCTGGTTCCTGCGCGATAACGGCGGCGTGCTCGTCGGCGGCATCGGTCTCTTGCTGATGTGGGCTTATTTTCTCTGGCAATGGTTTCGCGTCGGCCGCGATCCGAAACCCGGCGTGATCATTCCGCAATACGAAGCGCCGCCCGGCTGCACGCCCGGCATGCTGCGCCATGTCGAGCGCATGAAATACGATGATCGCTGCTTCGCGGCCGATCTCGTCGATATTGCCGTGCGCGGCGAGATCGGCATCGAGCAGGACGGCAGCACTTACACACTGCGGCGCATGTCGAGCGGACGCGAGACGCTGCACGATATCGAAGCATCGCTCCGACAGCACCTCATCGGATCGCGCAGCGAGATCAAGCTGGAGAAGGCGCAGCACGAGATCATCGCCGCCGCGCTGAAGCAGCATCGCACGTCGCTCGAAGCCAACGACATGCCGCGCTATTTCCGCACCAACAGCAAGCTGGTTGTTCCGGGTGCCGTGCTGGGCGTTATCGCCCTATTGCTCGGATTGTTCGCACGCGGCGTCAGTCCCGCGCTTGCCGGCGCCGGCTTCATGCTGGTTTGGCTCGGCGGATGGACGGTCGGCGTCACCGTGCTCGTCGGCAGCGTCATCTCCGCATGGCGCCAACCGCCCGGCATCGCGACGTACGGCAGCGCGATCTTCCTCACGCTGTTCTCGGTGCCGTTCGTGATCGGTGAGCTCTTCGGTATCGGCGTGTTCGCTGCGTTCACCGGCGTTGGCTTCGTCGCAATCTTGATTGCTCTGATCGCGACGAACTTCGCGTTCTTCCAATGGCTGAAGGCGCCGACGCTCGAAGGTCGCAAGCTGCTCGATCACATCGCGGGCTTGCGCCTGTATCTCGGCGTCGCCGAGCGCGACGAGCTTGCGCTGCAGAAGGCGCCGCCGATGACGACCGACGAATTCCAGCGCTTCCTGCCGTATGCGCTCGCGCTCGGCGTGGAGAAAACCTGGGCCGATCGCTTCGCCGCAGCTGTCGGCCCTGCGGCCGCCGCAGCGGCGGCGACGGCGATGGGCTGGTACAGCGGCACCGGCGGCATCTCGAACCTGTCGAGTTTCACCGGCAGCATCGGCTCGTCGCTGAGCGGCGCGATTTCATCGTCGTCGACGGCACCGGGCTCATCATCCGGCGGCGGCGGGGGCGGCTCGTCAGGCGGTGGTGGAGGCGGAGGAGGCGGAGGCGGGTGGTGAGGTCAGTCAGCGCAGGAACGGATACGCGAACATCAGCGCTCCGCCGAAGCCGAGCAATACCGAACTGATCAGGATCGGGCGCTTGCGCGTCAGTGCGGCGACCGCGCCGAGCGCGATCGCCACTTGCAGCCACGCCACCGATTCGGCGAAGTAGTGATGTCGATGCATCAGCACATCGGCCTCGACGGATTTCTCGTCGCGTTCGTGCTCCAGCGCCTCGGCTTTCTCGCGGCTCTTCTTCTGATCCTCGGTGTAGCGATCGGCATCGGTCGCGAGCTCCGCGGGCGGCGTCTTGTCGAGCGCAACCCAGACGTTCTTCTGCGCCGCGATCACCGTCGCCTTCAAACCTTTCGCTTGGTAGTACGCCCAGTGATCGGACGCCTCGGCCTGGAGTCGCGTCGCTTCGGTCTTGAGCGCCAGCGCTTCGTTCACCGTGCCGCCGGCCTGTAATGCCGCGACCGCCGCGAGCGCAGCGAAGATCGCCGTCGTCAGCGCGATCGTGCGCAGCAAATTGCCGGCGTCGCGCTCGATCTCCTCGTCGATCGTCTCGCGAAGCTTGTCGGTATCGATGTCGATGTCTTCGGGCATGGCGCGTCCGCTCGCAACGCGAGCAGTGTTCCCGCGCGACCTTTCGTCACGCTTTCGGCGCGCGCGATAAACCTGCTGCTGCGATCGCGTCGAGATACGCCTGCCAGCTGCGCGCCTGATCGCGGCCGAGATCGTGCAGAACATCCCACGAGAAGATGCCGCTCGCATGGCCGTCGTCGAAGCGCAGCAGCACGGCGTAGTTGCCCATCGGCTCGATCGCATCGATGTTGACGTTGGCCTTGCCGGCGACGAGCACGCGCTGGCCGGGGCCGTGGCCTTGCACCTCGGCGCTCGGCGAATTCACGCGCAGGTATTCGGCGGGAAGGCGGAACGTTTCGCCGGTGTCGAAGCCGACTTCGAGCATGTGCGAGGCGCGATGAAGCGTGATGGTGGTGGGGATCGGCGTCGGCATGGAAAGTTGAGCTGGCGTGTCCTCACCCTGCCCTCCCCCGCAAGCGGGAGAGGAGAAATCAATGCACGGTGTCCGACGCCGGTACCCGCGGCGCCAGCGGGCCGTTCGGCGCGCCGGCCACTTGCCACAGCGCGTCGAGATAGCCGGATCCGAACCCGATCGAACCGATCGCCTCGAACTCGTACGAACCGGTGTCCGGATACCACGCCGCGTTCGGATCGAGCTCGCGCAGGATCACGCCGTTCGCGTCGATGTCGGCGAGCTGGCCGACGTAGCTGACTTCGCCGTCGTCTTCGAGCATGTTGACCGAGATCACCGGCGCAACGGCCGCGGCCGAGCGCGCGATCGTCGCCCAATCCTCGAGCTGGAACGACGCCGGAACGCGCAACTCTTCGCCGCGCAGCGCCAGCGCCTTGTCGACGAATTCGCGCGAGGGATCGATATCGAACGAGCTGATGTCCTCGATGGCGATCGCGACGTAGCCGTCGAAACGCATCGCATCGCCGACTTCCGCGATCAGGCAGAAATCGCGCGACACGCCGACGACGTAGCCGTGGATCGCACCCGGCTGGATGCGCTCGCGATAGAGCCGGATCGGCGTGCGCTCATCGAGCGCCCGCGCCAGATCAGCGCGCAAGCCTCGGGCTTTGAAGGGAACGACGGTGGTCATGGCGATATGGTCGGCTGTTTGCGGCGGACGTGCAAGAAAATCGCACCGCTTCGCCCTCTCCCCCTTCCGGGGACCTCTCCCGCGCAGCCGGAGAGGTGAATCAAAGGATGTAGCGCGAGAGATCCTCGTCCTTGACGAGCGAGCCGAGATGCCGGTCCACATACTCCGCATCGACGCGGTAATGCTGACCGCTCTTGTCCGCCGCCTCGAACGAAATATCGTCGAGCAGGCGCTCCAGCACCGTGTGCAGTCGCCGCGCGCCGATGTTCTCGGTGCGCTCGTTGACGTGAAACGCCGTCTCGGCAAGCCGCGCGATACCGTCCTCGGTGAACTCGAGCGTCACGCCTTCGGTCGCGAGCAGCGCGGTGTACTGCTTGGTCAGCGCGCTTTGCGGCTCGGAAAGAATGCGCCGGAAATCGTCGGCCGAGAGCGCCGCAAGCTCGACGCGGATCGGAAAGCGGCCCTGCAGCTCCGGCACGAGATCCGACGGCTTGGCGAGCGAAAACGCGCCCGACGCGATGAAGAGAATGTGATCGGTCTTGACGATGCCGTACTTCGTCGACACCGCCGAGCCTTCGACCAGCGGCAGCAAATCGCGCTGCACGCCTTCGCGCGAAACGCCCGCGCCGCTCCACTCGCCGCGCTGCGCGATCTTATCGATCTCGTCGATGAAGACGATGCCGTTTTGCTCGCAGTTGGTGATCGCCTGCGTCTTGATCTCTTCGTCGTTGACGAGCTTGCCGGCCTCTTCCTCGATCAGGAGCGGACGCGCCTGCGCGATGCTCATCTTGCGCTTCTGGCTGCGCTGTCCCGCAAGCGATTGGAACATGCCGCGCAGCTGGCTCGTCATTTCTTCCATGCCCGGCGGCGCCATGATCTCGACGCCGACGTTGAGCGCAACGTCGAGCTCGATCTCGCGATCATCGAGCGCGCCTTCACGCAGCTGTTTGCGCAGTTTCTGCCGCGTATCGGCGTCGCGCGCATCGCTCGCCGGCGGCTCGTTCGCGAAACCGACGCCCTGACGGCGCGGCAACAGCGCATCGAGCACGCGATCCTCCGCGCGATCCTCGGCTTGCGTGCGCACGCGCGACTTGGCCTGCTCGCGCGCCATCTTCACCGCGCTGTCGGCGAGATCACGCACGATCTGCTCGACGTCCTTGCCGACATAGCCGACCTCGGTGAACTTCGTCGCTTCGACCTTAATGAACGGCGCATTCGCGAGCGCCGCAAGCCGTCGCGCGATCTCCGTCTTGCCGACGCCGGTCGGACCGATCATCAGGATATTCTTCGGCGTCACCTCTTCGCGCAGCCCAGGCTCAAGCTGCATGCGCCGCCAGCGATTGCGCAGCGCGATCGCTACCGCGCGCTTGGCGGCGTTCTGGCCGATGATGTAGCGGTCGAGCTCGTTGACGATTTCGCGGGGAGTCAATTCGGACATGAGTTTGTTTCTTCAGAGCTCTTCGATCGTGACGTTGTGATTGGTGTAGATGCAGATATCGCCCGCGATCTTCAATGCGTTCTCGACGATCGCGCGCGGCTCCATCGTGGTGTGCTCGAGCAGCGACTTCGCGGCCGCAAGCGCATACGGGCCGCCCGAGCCGATCGCGATCAGGCCGTTCTCAGGCTCCAGCACGTCGCCGTTGCCGGACACGATCAGCGACGTCGATTTGTCCGCGACCGCGAGCAGCGCTTCAAGCCGTCCGAGACGACGCTCCGTGCGCCAGTCCTTCGCAAGCTCGACCGCAGCACGCGTCAGATTGCCGCCGTGCTTTTCGAGCTTCTGCTCGAACAGCTCAAACAGCGTGAACGCATCCGCCGTCGCGCCCGCGAAACCGGCCAGCACATCGCCCTTGCCCAGCCGCCGCACTTTGCGCGCGTTGGCCTTCATGACCGTATTGCCGAGTGTGACCTGCCCGTCGCCGCCGATGACGACGCGATCGCCGCGGCGGACGGAAACGATGGTGGTGGCGTGGAAGGAGTCCATAGGTCTGGTGTTCGCTGGAAGCTGAGTGAGGTGGGGATTTGGGTAGGGTAAACCAAGGTACGGCTGCCCTCACCCGCGCCTGCCGGCGCGGCCTCGCCCGCGCGGGAGAGGCGAAGGGCAGAGGTCGGTCATACGCGCGTAACCCCCGAACGGCTAAGTAGCACTGCCCAGCCGAGCGGTGTCATGAAGTTTGGATGTAAAGATTGCGTCACGCGCGCGCGCCGCGTCACGCGCGAGGTCGAGCGGCGATGCACATCGTCGACGTAACCTTGTTCTTTGCCCCGCACAGCGGCGGCGTCAAGCGCTACCTGTTGGCGAAGCGGCAATTCCTTTCGACGCGATCGGGCGTCGAGCACACGCTTCTCGTGCCCGGCCCGCGCGATCGCGAATGCGCGCGCGGGCTCGTCGAGCTTTCGAGCTTGCGGATTCCGTTCGGCGGCGGCTATCGGTTGCCGCTTCGCATCGACCGCTGGGCGAAGACGCTGCGCGCTCTCAAACCGGATGTCATCGAAGCGGCCGATCCGTATCACCTCGCCTGGGTCGCGCTCGGCGTCGCCGATCGGCTCGGCGTGCCGGCCGTCGCATTCGCACATTCGGATCTCGCACGCTTGTTCGGCGATCGGTTCGCGCCTGCGATCGGCCGCGCGGCCGGTTTGTATCTCAGTCGCCTCTATCGTCATTTCGATTGCGTGCTCGCACCGAGCAAGTTGATCGCAGAACGTCTCGGCGATCTGGGCATCGCGAACGTCGCGGTGCAGCCGCTCGGCGTCGATGGGGCGATCTTTCATCCGCGTCGCGCTGATGCAGCGTTGCGCAGCGAGCTTGGTCTTCCGTGCGATGCGCGACTCCTGATCTTCGCCGGCCGCATGGCGCGCGAGAAAGAAATCCCGCTGCTCCTGCGCGTGCTCGCCGAGCTCGGCGCGCGCTATCACTTGCTGCTGGTCGGTGGCGAGCGCCGCGAAGCGCTGGCATCGAACGTGACGATGCTGCCGTACGAGCAGGATTCGACGCGCCTCGCGCGCCTTCTCGCAAGCTCGGACGCGCTGATCCACGCCGGCCGCCACGAAACGTTCGGCATGATTCTCGTCGAAGCGATGGCCTGCGCGCTGCCGGTGATCGCTGTGCGCGCCGGCGCGGTTACCGAGATCGTCGATCGCAAGATCGGCCGCGTCGCGACGCCCGACGATGCGCATTCACTCGCCGACGCCGTGAGATCGGTGTTCGCCGCGGATCGCGATGCGATGGGCGCTCTCGCGCGCGCTCGCGCGGAGCGCAACTATCTTTGGGAGAACACGCTGCCGCGCCTTCTGCAGCGCTACGCCGATCTCGTGCACACGAAAGTGCCCGCGCGTGCCATGCCCGACGAAATCGCCGAGGCGACGTGAAATCGATTCTCTGCATCGCCGTTCATGACGTCGCGCCGGCCACTTGGCCGCAATGCAAGGCGCTGCTGCGCCTGATCGACGAGGCCGGCGCTCCGCCGGCGACGCTGCTCGTCGTGCCCGACTATCACCGCAGCGGCGCGATCAATACGGATCGCACGTTCATCGATGCGATCGATCGCCGTATCGCGCGCGGAGATGAAGTCGCGCTGCACGGCTACTACCATTTCGACGACGGCCCCGCGCCGCGAAGAACGCTCGATTGGCTGCGGCGCCGTCATCTCACGCTCGGCGAAGGTGAGTTCGCGGCGCTGTCCGAGGATGAAGCCCGCATGCGTCTCGACGCTGGCCTTCGCCTGTTCGATCGTGTGGGCTGGTCGGCGCGCGGTTTCGTTGCACCGGCATGGCTGCTCGGCAACGGCGCGCGCGCAGCGCTGCCACAAATGCCGATCGGCTACACCAGCACGCACACGCATCTCGAAACGCCGTGCGGCGGAAAGCGCGTGTACGCGCCCGCGATTTCGGTCTCCGCACGCAGCGCATGGCGACGCTGGACAAGCCGCCGCTGGCTCGCCGCCGCGCGCGCATTCACCGCGAACGCGCCGGTACTGCGCCTCGCGCTGCATCCCGAAGATGCGCGGCACGTGACGATCATGCAGGCGTGGCGCGATGTGTTGCGCGCGCTCGTCGCGGAACGCACGCCGATGACGAAATCGGCGGCGATGGGGCTCGCGTGAAACGCCCATGGCTCAGCCTGCTCGTGCTCGCGACGCTCGCCGCGGGCATCGTCGTGCCGATCGTGCTCGGCGGCCGCGATGCACTCGCTGCCGCGATGACGATTCCGCTCACCAGCGCCGCTGGTCTCGCCGGTCTCGCGATCGCGAGCGCATTCGCGCGTGCGATCAAGATTCGCCTCCTCGCGATGCGGCTCGGTCATCGCGTCGGCGTCGCGCGCGCGCTGATCACCGCGTTCGCGAGCGACGCCGTGTTTCAAGCGACACCCGCCGGCGCCGGCGGCTATCCCGCGACCGTATATCTTCTCAAACGCGGCGGCATGCCCGCCTCCGCCGGCCTCGCGCTCTCCGCCGCCGATCAAGCACTCGACACGTTGTTCTTCGCGTTCGCGCTGCCGCTTGCCTGTCTGCTCGATCTCGGCGACGCGGTCCCGAAATCGTGGCATTCGCTTGCGTGGATTCCCGCCGGCGCCGCCGTTGCGGCAACAATCGCCGGCTTCATCGCATGGCAGCTTCGCCGTCATTGGTGGCCGCTCGTGCGCAACCTGCTGCTCCGCATCCGCTGGCTGCGCGACCGCCGCGAACGCGTGCGCGCGTTCTGCAATCACACGATCGCCGACCTCACGCGCCTTCGCACCGGCTCGCCGCTGGTCACGGCCGCGATGGTGCTCGCCGTTGCCGTGCAATGGATCACCCGCTACGGCGCGCTTTGGCTCGCGATCGCCGCACTCGGTCACACGCTGCCGTTCGGGCTCGTGTTCGTTGCGCAGTCTGTCGCGTTGCATGCGGCACAATGGACGGGAGTTCCCGGCGGCATCGGCGGCGGTGATGTTGCGCTGGCCGCGGCGTTATCGCCTTGGGTTCCGCTCGCTGCGCTCGCGCCAGCGTTGTTGTTGTGGCGGCTGACGACGTTTCATGCGGTGCTGGTGATGGGCGCGATTGCGTTTGCGTGCGATCGGCGGCGCGTCATTCCGCCGACCGCGGTGGTTGCTACGGAAAGCTAGCTCACGCGTTGACGACTTCGATCCGAAGCTTCTTGCCCAGAGCGGACAGCGCTCCCTCGATCCGCGGCAACTTCGTCGGATGATGCGGATCGAGCATTCTTCGCACTTCGGTTTCGGCGATGGAGAGCTTCCTCGCCAGCGCGGAGCGATTGATTCCGGATTCGCGGAATGCTTCATAGAGAGCCACCTTTGCCGCAATCTGCGCGGATGGCTCGATAGCGAATTTACCCGCACGGGACGGGGATGGAATCTCTTCTTGCTCGTTCACACGGCTTGCGAGCACCTCGTCCAGACAATCGCGTGCCTCTGCCAGAGCCGCTTCCTCTGAATCACCCTGGGTGATGCCTTCCGGAAAATCCGGAAACGTCACGGTGAATCCGCCGTCCGCATCCCGCGACAGCGTGACGGAATAACGATATTTCATACGATGTGCTCCAGACGATTCGAACATCAAAATTCGTCGTCGTGAATGTCGAGCTGCTTCAGGATCGCTTTGAGCGTTCCCAGCTTCAGCTCCTTGTTTGGGGCGGGGACTGTTGTCTTGCGATCACCGAAGTGGACCATCTGGTGTCCGCCCTTGCCACGATTCTTGATGACTTCGAAATTGGCGTTCTTCGTATGGGCGCACGCTCTGAGCCTTCGCAACAATTCGCGCACGTTCATCGGAATCGATCGTCCTTTGGTCTGCACGGCCATGCCACGCCGATGCTTGGCGTGTCATGGCGGCTTCCCCTGACCGATCCCTTCGGAGCTATTTCGTAACGGCACAAATATGCTCGCACATAAATGTGCGGGCATCAAGGATGCGAGTCCGCGTCGCGTGCTACTTGACGCCGGCGACGCGCAACAGCGCCTCCCGCTCCGGCCTCTTCACCGGCACCCCATTCGCATCGCAACTCCCAAGCTTGCACAACTCCCCGCGAATCGCATCGCTCGATTGCGCGAGCACGTGAAACAGCGCGTTCTGCTCCATCGAGCCATGCACCGCGTTGGCGCCGGGGCCGCGTGCGAACACGGCGACATCCTCGCCGGCGTGCGTTTCGGAGCCGAGCGGCATCGTCGATTCCTGCTCGTAATCGGGATCTTCGGTGTCGACGTGCTCGAGGTTCGGACGGCCGTGCTCAGCACGCGAGTAGCCTGTCGTATCGTGCGGATAGCGCTTGGGTCCTTCGGCTTGGCGTTCGGACGCGCCGGTGTAGCCGGGGCCGTTCGCGTAGCTCAGCGTTGCGTACGGAAGTCCGGTCGCGTCGCGCGCGAGCTCCTTGCCGGGCGGGCCTTCGCCGCTGGATCCGCGCACTTTGCCGAGGATCGGATTGCCGCGCGCGGGATAACCTGCGAACACCAGCGTGTGGCTGTGGTCGGCGGTGACGAGGATCAGCGTGTCGTCGGCCGACGTCATTTCATTGGCGACGCGCACGGCGTTCGAGAACTCGATCGTTTCGGTCAGCGCGCGATACGCGTTGCCGGCATGATGGCCATGATCGATGCGGCCCCCTTCGACCATCAGGAAAAATCCCTTCGGATTTTTCTTGAGGATCGTGAGCGCGGTGCGCGTCATTTCGGAGAGGCTCGGCTCGCCTGCGGGATCGCGCGCGCGCTCGACTTCGTAGTTCATGTGCTCGGGTTCGAAGAGGCCGAGCAGGCGCTTCGTATTCGAAAGATCGAGCGCTTTGAGCTGCGTTTCGTTCCAGACGAACTCGGTACCGGGCTGCTGTTTCCATGCGGCGAGGAGATCGCGGCCGTCGAGGCGCTTGCCGGGCCGGCCCGGATATTCCGGATCGCGCTGATCGGCCGTCATGAACTCGGTGCGGCCGCCGCCGAGCGCGACGTCGATGCCGTGCCCGACCGGAAACTCGACGAGTTGACGCGCGAAATCGACGCAGCCTTTGGCGCGCTCCTTATCCGGAATCGCCATGTCGTATTCCCAATCGCGCTCGGGCAGATGTCCGTACGTCGCGGCGGGCGTCGCGTGCGTGATGCGCGTGGTGGTGACGACGCCGGTCGAAAGCCCGGCCGCGGCGGAAAGCTCGAGCGCGCTCACGGTTTCGTGGCCGAGACTTGCCGCGCAGTCGCCGCGATTGCCGGTCTGATCGACGCCGATCACGCCGGCGCGCGTCTTCACGCCGCTCATGATCGCAGTCATCGTGCCGGCGGAATCGGGCGTCTGGAAATCGGTTTCGTATGTGCGGCTCAATGCCGTTGCGGGGAACGTTTCGAAGCTCAAGCGGTTTTCTTCGCCGGGGCCGCCTTTGCGCTGGCCTTCGAGAATGCGTGCAGCGGCAATCGTCGGAATGCTCATGCCGTCGCCGAGAAACACGATCACGTTCTTTGCATGCGCTCGTGCGGGTGCGTTGGTCGCAGCCGCGGCGGCGCCGGCGCGGAACCACCAGTCGGGCGTTTCCTGATCGGGATGATGGATCACGGGCACGTCGATCGACGCGGCCGGATTCGCGAGACGGTTCGACGGCGCGGTAGAGCACGCAGCGATCGTCGCCGACGCTGCGATCAGGAGGACGCGGGTGCGCATCGCTTGGGACTCCACTCGGACGATCCGCCGAGTATGAGTCGGTATGTGACAGCTTATCTACAGCGCGACGGCGGATTTACGCGAGGGCGTGCGCCGGTCCGCGTACGGACCGGCGGATGATGCGGGGTTGTCAGGCGAACACGCCGGCTTCGGCGCGCTTGCGCAAACGGCGTGCGCGGCGTTCGGCGAGGTGCGCTTCGATCGCCGCGACATTGGTGCCGGCGACGCGTGTCGCACGCAGAAGCTGCTGCTCGCTGATGCCGAGCCACTTCGCCCAGTACTGCGTCGAATGCCAGTTGCTGAGATCGATCGCCGCGGTATCGCGAACGCCGACGTGCGGCGGTGCGGAAGCGGCTTTCGCGGGAACGACCGGCGCACGAGCCGTGTCGCTGCCCGGCAATGTCTCCATTGCCGCTAATTGTCGTTCAGTGACCAAGAAGGCATGGTTCATACGTTCAATCCACCGTGTGCATCGGCACTTCGCGATCAGCCGGTTTTGCAACGAAACGTTACGAGAAGCGCGTTTTGCTGCGATTTCCGGCGGCGACCGGCAAGCCGCGTCCGCGCCACGGTTGTGGCGTCAGGCCGCTCGGCGTGCGTGCCCCTGTGGGATCCGTCGATTCCGCCCGCCCGGACGGAAGGTCATCCGATATCCTCGGTAGGGGTCTTTCAAGCTTCGTGCCAGCCGCGTGAAAAAACGCGGGAAACGCAGCGGGTCAGCGCGCAGCGACGTCGAGCTGGACGCGATCGATCGTCCAAAGCGGATCGGTGCCACGAGTCGCGAACACGAAGCAGAGGTCGTGCGAACCCGATTGCAAGGGCAGCGGCGCCGAGAGGCGGGTCAGCGCGGAATGGGCGAGCGCGGGATCGAGCGGCATCGTCGCGATGGTCGCGCCGGAGCACGAGTCGAGCTTCACGAGCAGCTCGCCGTGCGCGGTCGATGGCGTCGGGCGCGGGACGATGTTGGCGACGTCTTTCGCGAGCTGGAAGTTGTACGGAATCTGGCCCACCGTCACCTCAATACTCGCGATGCCATCGAGCGGAGCCGACGGCCAAAGCCAGCACGGATCGAAGAGATCGACGTTGAAGACGGCGCGCGGGCCGTCGGCGGGCGCGTCGTCTTCGAGGCGCAGCGTGAGATGTCCCGCGCACTGTTTGAGCTCGGCGCCGGAACGTTGCCGCAGCGTCTGCTGCGTGATCTCGCGCGACTTGATCGCAGCAACGCGCTTACCTTCGAAGAACGTCGCAGAACGCAACGATGACGGAATGCGCAGTGTCAGCGGGCTTTGGTAGAGAAGCGACGTCTCGCTGGGTTCACTGCCGTCCGTCGTATAGCGGATCGGAAGACTTGCCTGATTCGATAGCGTGACCACAACCGTGCCCGCCCCGCGATCGTAGGCTTCGGCGACACGCACTTCGAACGCGCTATCGGCCGGAACGATGCCTGTTGCGCGATGACGATCCTGCTGCGCGACGAGCCGCACGACGAATCGGTTCCAATCGTGCGTCGATACGGGCGACCACAACACTTCGGCCAACGCATCGAGCCGCGGAAACGCTGCATGCTCGACGCTTTCCGGCGTGCGCATGTGTTCGGTCCAGAGGTTCGCCTGCGCACCGAGCACGTGCGCGGCCGCTTGCGTATCCATCGCTGACGGAATCGGCTGGAACGCATAGATGTCCGCGACCGTGCGCACATCCGGCCGCCCGGGCGATTCGTCGGGCGCATCGCTTTGCAGATGATCGAGATAAAGATCCGGCGAGGGCGCCATCACGACATCGTGACCTGCGCGCGCCGCGTCGATGCCGCCTTGCGCGCCGCGCCACGACATCACGACCGCATTCGCCGGCACGCCGCCTTCGAGAATCTCGTCCCAACCGATCAGCCGGCGATCGTGCGCGGCGAGAAACGTTTGCAGCTGCGCGATGAACCAGCCCTGCATCGCGTTCTCGTCCTTGATGCCGAGCGCACGCATGCGCGCCTGCACGCGCGGCGACGCTTTCCACTGATCCTTGACCGCTTCGTCGCCGCCGACGTGGATGTACTGACTTGGAAACAGCGCGATCACTTCGGCGAGCACGTTGTCCATGAAGTCGATCGTGCTGTCGTCGACGTTGAGCAGGTAACTATGCACACCCCAATCGGGAGAAACCTTCGGCGTGTCGCCGGCGGAGCCGAGCTCCGGATACGCGGCGATCGCGGCCTGCATATGACCCGGCATGTCGATCTCGGGAACGATCGTGACGTAGCGTTCGCTCGCGTAGCGCACGATGTCGCGGATCTCGTCCTGCGTGTAATAGCCGCCGTAGCGCGCAGGATGTCCATTCGCATCGGTTCCCGCCGCACCGGCGGGACGCCGCCACGCACCGATCTCGGTGAGCTTCGGATAGCGCTTGATCTCGATGCGCCAGCCTTGGTCGTCGGTCAGATGCCAGTGGAACGTATTGAGTTTCAGGAGCGCGAGCTGATCGATGAAGCGCTTGATGAATTCCGGCGGCTGATAGTGGCGCGCGGAATCGAGCATCGCGCCGCGCCAGGCGAAGCGCGGGCGATCGAGGATATGGACTTGCGGCACGTCGATCACGGAAACCTTCGTCGTGTCCTGCGTCAACAGTTGCCACAGTGTGACGGCGCCGTAGAACAAGCCTTGCGGTGCGCGCGCATTGACGTGGATGCGGTTTGCGTCGACGGCGATCTCGTAGCCTTCGCCGGGAGGAACGAGCGGTGCGTCGGCGTCGAGGGTGAAGACGATCGCATCGCGCGCTTCGCGTGCACCGCCGAACGGACGCACATCGAGATGGATGCCGCGCGTATCGGCGAGCAACGCGGCGAAGCGGTGCGCCACGTTTGCAGCTTCGGCATTGCGCGAGTCGACGATGAGCGCCGCGCCTTGGCGCAACGGGAACGTGCCAGGCTTGCGTTCGAGTGTCGCGGGTTGCGGGATCAGCGAAATCGACGATGACGGACTTCGAATCGTCCGCACCGGCTGGCAAGCGGAGAGCATCGCGACGACAAGCACGAGCAAGAAAGCTCTCACCGCGAAATCTCCTTTCACCCGATGTCGATCATAAGGATGTCGATCTTAAGACCGCAGCCGGAAAAACAGCGGGTCCGGAGAAACCGCCTCCGGACCCGCAACCAGCCGCTTGCCGAGGGCGACGGTCAGAAGTCGAAATGCAGAGTCGCCATGTAGCGCCTGCCGCTCTTGTATTTGCCGGCGACCATGTCCTTCGTGCCCAGATACTGCAGATACGTCTCGTCGAGCAGGTTCATCGCATTGAAGTTGACCGAGAGCTGATCGGTGAAGCGCCAGCTCGCCGACGCATCGAGCTCGGCGTAGTCGTCGACCGACGCAGGCGGCGCACCGGCGACGTAACCGCCGGCGAGATAGTGACTGCGCCAGCCATACGTGATGCGCGCCGAGAACGGACCCTTCTCGTAGTACGGGCTGATGTTGACCGCGTTCTTCGAGTTGTACGGCAGATCCTGATCGCTTCTGGTTTCGCCGTCGGCGAACGTGTAGTTCGCGTACATGCCGAAGCCCGTCTCGCCGAACGGCTGCTGATAGCTCAGCGTGAAGCCCTTCACTTTCGCGCGGCCGCCATTCAACGGGCGCAGCACGCTGTAGTCGCAGAAGCCGTCGACATCGCAGTTGCCGAGATGTCCGTCGACGTAAATGCGCTGGTACGTATCCGGATCGGTCGTACGCATCGAGTTGTACTGCCGCTCGAGGTGCGAATCGGTGGTGATGTAGTTCAGCACGTTCTTGTAGAACACCGATGCCGCGATGACCGACTGCTCGGCGAAATACCATTCGGCCGAGAAATCGAAGTTGATCGACTTGTACGGATCGAGGCCGGCGTTGCCGCCGGTGCCCGTGAGCACCGTGTCGTTCAGGAACGTGTTGTGCACTTCCTGGTTGTACGGCGCCCAGGCGATCACTTCAGCGACAGCGCCGCGCAGCACGACGTCCGGCGCGATGTCCCAGGCGATGTTGAACGACGGCAGCGTGTTGTTGTGCGAAGTGCTCGCGGTCTGCCAGCTGCCGGCGGGCGCGGGATACGTCGGCGTGCCGCTGTAGCTGAAACCAGAGCTTTCGATCTCGGTGCGCACGAAACGGAGGCCGAAGTTTCCGCGCAAGCCGTCGCTGCCGAAGTTCGCCTGCGCATACGCCGCGTTCGATTTCTGCTCGACCGCATAGGTGTTGTTGAGATACGAGCCCGGATCGGGCGAAGTGCCCAGCGGGCTTCCGAGCACCCAGTTCATCACGTTGTCGAAACTCGTCTGCACGTGATGACGCTGATCGTTCGCGAAGCCCGAGAAGCCGTCCATGATGTCGGTATAGCCGTCGAAGCCGATCGTCGCGAGATTGCCGGTGCGCACGCCGCCGACGATGTAGAGCGCACGATTCTCGTCGTGCTTGGCGTAGCGGTAGCCGAACAGGAGCTCGTTGAAGAAGCCTTCGAGGTTCTTACCGAAATCGATCTGACCGTAGGTGTCTTTCGCTTCGGCCGGCCAGCGTCCGTAGTTACCGCCCCAGCCGCCGCCCGGCGTGTCGCCGTCGTGCCAGTTCGCGGGATTCGAAGCCGCAGCGGAATCATCGAACGTGATGCCGCGACGCAGATCCCACGAGTAGCCGCCGTTGTAGTACGGCTCGATGAACGCCTGCGCGTTGTCGGTGTTGTCGGATTTGCTGTAGCCCAGTTGTCCGCCGAGATTCCAGCCGTCGGCGTTGTACTTGCCGCGAAGATCGAGCCCGTGCGTTTTGACGGTCGACACGCGCGCCTGATTGTCGATGTAGGTATTGACCGGCCCGTTGCCGCCGTTCTCGACGAGGCCGGGACAGGTCGGATCATCGTTGCCGCAGGAATGGCCGCCGGTGATGAGACCGTTCGATCCGCGCGTCAGGCTCGTGATGTTCTGCGGCGTCTGGCTCGTGAAGCCGTACATCGACTGATTGAAGTTGTTGAACTTCTCGCGGATGTAGAGGCCGTTCAAATCGAACTCGAGCGCATCGCTCGGCTTCCATTGGAGGTTCACCGTCGCGCTGTCGCGCTTGCGCGTCTGCTGGAAGTACGCGGCGTTGATTTCCTGCGCCATCAAGTCCGTCGGCTGCAATGATCCGTCGGCAAGACCCGCAGCGACGGCCGGACTCGCGGTCAGGCTCGACAGCGGGCTGTAGCCGAAGATCTCGATACCCTGGCGATCGACCTTCTCTTCGTAATGCTGCGCCGACACCGCGACGCCGAACGTCGATTCCGGATTCTTCCAGCTGTAAAGGAGCGATGCGTTCGGCTTGGTGTCTTCGGACTGATCGCCGTAGGTCGCGCCGATCGAGCCCGAGAACGTGTTCGCGTTGAGATCGAGCGGCTCGCGCGTGTGCATGATCACGGTGCCGCCGATGCTGCCTTCGGGGAGGCGCGCTTCGGGCGACTTGTACACTTCGAGCTTGCCGAGGATTTCCGGTGCGAGCAGTGTGTAGTCGAAACCACGGTTCGGCTGCTCGCCGTAGAGCCACGTCGTCTCCGCGACCGGATGGCCGTCGAGAAACGTGAGATTCAGGCTCGGATCGGTGCCGTTGATGCTGACGCGCTCGCCTTGCCCGAAGCGCCGGTCGATGGTCACGCCGGGAATCTGCGCCATCGCTTCGGCGACGTTCGTGCTCGGGAACTTGCCGATATCCTCGGCGGTGATCGCATCGACGATCGCGTCTGCATCGCGCTTGGTTTCCAGCGATCGCTTCAAGCTCTCGCGGATGCCGCGCACGGTGATGGTTTCCATTTCCTCGCTGCTCGTCGAGGACGTTTCCTGCGGCGCGTTAGCTTGCGCGGCGGGCGCGGGTGCTTCTTCCGCGTAGAGCACGCCCGAGAAACTCAAGGCGGCAAGGATACTGGCCGACAACAGGGTTCTACGACACGTCATGACACTCCCCTTCTGGTTATATCGGCTGCACACGCGACCGCTCGCGTCGTTTCGCCGGCTCATGGTGGTCCTCTAAAACGTGATGCTCCTGAAAACCGTGGCGTGTCCGCGCGTCACGCATGACTTTGCACGCGCGCGTCGCGAACCGCGTTGGAAACGCTCTTGAAGTACCAGCTTGCGGCGCCGATCACGCCGAGCTGCGCATGCTCGATCAGATGCACGGGCGTGCGCGCCAGCGCTTGGCGCATCGCGCCCTTGTCGAGAAAGCGCTCGACGAAGCGGCTTTCGATCAGAAGATCTTTCATCTGCGGTAGCACGCCGCCGGCAAGATAAATGCCGCCTTGCGCACCATAGATCAGCGCAAGATCGCCGAGCACGCCGCCGAGCCAGCCGCAGAACACCTCGACCGTTTCGCCGGCGACCGCATCGGTGCGCGCCGCCGCGGTGATGTCCGCCGGTGCGCGCAACGCAATCTCGGCGCCGCGCAGCGCCGCGATCGCGCGATAAAGATTCATGAGCCCGGTGCCGGACAGCACCTGCTCGATCTGCACGCGCGAGCCCTGCTTGCGAAGCTCGCGCAAGATCTCGATCTCGAAATCGGTATCCGGCGCAAGCGTCGCCTGGCCCGCTTCGGTCGCGAGCACCAGAGGATTGTGTCCGTGCGGAATGCGAAGCGCCGCGCCAAGACCGGTGCCTGGACCGACGACGAGCATCGGCCCCGGCAACGCCGGCTGCGGCGGACCGCTGAGCAGCACCGCTGCAGTCGCATCGACATGGCCGATCGCATGCGCCACCGCTTCGAAGTCATTGACGATCGCAAGATCGCTGACGCCGAGCGCATCGCGAAGATCGGCCACCGAGACCGGCCACGGCAGATTCACGTTGACGACCTTGCCGTCGATCACATAACCCGCGATCGCAAGCGCGATGCGGTCGGCATGATGGCCGGCAACCGATGCGCGAAACTCATCGATGATCGCAGCGAGACTCGGATACGCGGCACACGCGTACTTGCGGTAATTGAGGATCGCAAAGTCCTCGGCATCGCGCGGCTCCAGAAGCGCAATGCGCGCATGCGTGCCGCCGACGTCGGCCGCAATCAGCGGCGCTGCGTCGAACCCCGCGAGCGCTTTCTGGCTCGTGACTCCTCCCACCGCGTCCCTCTCCGCTCGGTTTTCCCCGGCGCATCCATTCCATGCACCGGAGCATGGCGCCGGAGTCTCCTGCGCAATGACAACGTTGTCAATATGCGTTGCAAAATGATGACTTCGGGCGCCCGCGCTTGATGCACCGCAGCGTGACTGAGGTATCCTTTTCTGAACGAATTTACCGTAAATCAGCCGCCTTATTGCGAAAACGGCCATGAATCAAAGACTCGGCTGACAACGTTGATAACGTTTCGCAACCGGTGGACAATCGGACAGCGCCTGGACCCGGCGGACGGCCGGCCCGCGCACGAGGGGAAAATGCATGACAACGATCAGCGCCAGCGCCGCCTCAGCACCGCGCGACTACCGCGCGCCGATGATGATCATCGGCCTTCTGTTCTTCATCTTCGGCTTCGTCACGTGGCTCAACGGCCCGCTGATCCAGTTCGTCGAGCTTGCGTTCGATCTCAATACCGTCAACGCGTTTCTCGTGCTGATGGTGTTCTATCTCTCGTATTTCTTCCTCGCGCTGCCTGCGTCATGGATCCTGCGCCGCACCGGCATGAAGAAAGGCATGGCGCTCGGGCTTCTCGTCATGGCCGCAGGCGCGATCGTGTTCGGCGAGTTCGTCGTGCGGCGCTGGTATCCCGGCGCGCTGACCGGCTTGTTCGTGATCGGCGCAGGACTTTCGCTGCTGCAGACCGCAGCGAATCCGTACATCAGCATCCTGGGCCCGATCGAAAGCGCCGCGCAGCGCATCGCGTTCATGGGCATCTGCAACAAGATCGCCGGCATTCTCGCGCCGCTCGTGATTGGCGCGCTGGTTATGCATGGTCTGGGCGATCTCAAGACACAAGCGCAATCCGCGGACCCGGCCGCGCGCGCCGCGCTTCTCGATGCATTCGCTGCGCGCATCCATATGCCTTATCTCGTAATGGCCGGCATCCTCGCCGCACTCGGCATCTGGATCGCGAAATCGCCACTGCCTGAGATCGACGCCGCCAGCGTCAATCGCAGCGCAGGCGCGGATGCGGGCAAGAAATCGATCTTCGCATTCCCGCACCTTTGGCTCGGCGTGCTATGCCTCTTCGTCTACGTCGGCGTCGAAGTGATGGCGGGCGATGCGATCGGCACCTACGGGCGCGGCTTCGGTCTTCCCGCCGACGAGACGAAATTCTTCACGTCGTTCACGCTGTTTGCGATGCTGATCGGCTACGTCGTCGGACTTTTGACGATTCCGCGATTCATCTCGCAGGCAAAATACTTGATGTTTTCGGCGGCGCTCGGCGTTGTCCTCGCGATCGGCGCGTATCTGACAAAGGGCTACGTCTCGGTCGGCTTCGTCGCCGCGCTCGGCTTCGCCAACGCGATGATGTGGCCGGCGATCTTCCCGCTCGCGATCGCGGGCCTCGGACGCCTCACCGAAACCGGATCGGCGCTCCTGATCATGGGCATCGCCGGCGGCGCGATCATTCCGCAGACGTTCGCGCTCTTGCGCGAGCACCACGATTTCCAGCTCGTGTTCGTCGCGATCATGGTGCCGTGCTATCTCTACATCCTGTTCTACGCACTGCGCGGGCATCGCGCGGGCATGCCGTCCGCGCGCTACGATTGAGCCTGTCCCAGCCTGGACGTTCTAGTGCGAAGACCCACGATCAAAGACGTCGCCCAGCGAGCCAAGGTTTCGCTGAAAACCGTCTCGCGCGTCATCAACAACGAAGCCTCCGTGCGCGGCCCGACGCGCGATCGCGTGCAGCGCGCGATCGAAGAGCTCAAGTACGAGCCCGATCAATCCGCGCGCAGTCTGCGCAGCTCCATCTCGTACGCGCTCGGCCTCGTCTACGACAACCCGAACCCGTACTACGTGATCAGCGTGCAGAACGGCGTCCTCGCCGCGTGCCGCGATCAGGGTTTCGGATTGCAGATTCATCCGTGCGATTCGACCGTGCCTGATCTTGCCGACGAGCTGCACGAGCTCGTGCGCCGCGCGCGGCTCGCGGGGCTCGTGCTCGCGCCGCCGATGTCCGAACGCATGGATCTCATCCAGTACCTCGCCGCGAACGGCATCAAGTTCGTGCGCATCATTTCCGCAGCCGAAGATCCGAACGATGGCTATCCGTGCGTCTATGTCGACGACCGCGACGCCGCGTACGACATCACCGAGCATCTGATCCAGCTCGGCCATCAGCGCATCGGATTTCTCTGGGGCGGCGAAGCGCATCGATCGAGCCCGGAACGTTTCAAAGGCTACGAAAGCGCGCTCAAGGATTACGGCATTCCGCTCGACAAAAAGCTCGTGATCCCGGGCGATTATTCATTCGACGACGGCTTTCGCGGCGCGCGGCGCCTCTTCGCGTTGCGCGAACGCCCGACCGCTATCTTCGGCTCGAACGACGAAATCGCCGCCGGCGTGCTCGCCGCAGCGAAATCGAGCGGCATCGACGTGCCGTACGAGCTTTCGATCGCCGGCTTCGAGGACAGCCCGTTCTCCAAACAATCGTGGCCCGCGCTGACGACAGCGAAACAGGCGACCGAAGACATCGCACGCCACGCGGCGCTGCGCCTCATCGCCGAATTGAAACCGCACGGTGCGATGGTGGCGCCGGCGAATCGCGGGTTCAGCCCGCAACTCGTGATCCGCGACTCGACCGCGCGCGTGCGCCTGCCGACCAGCTGAGAGACATGCAACCGAGAACGAACGACGTGACCGATTCCTCCCCACGCCTCGCTCCCGAATCGACGCGGATGTACCGTGAGATCGGTGAAGCCTCCGCGGCGATCGCGCGCCAGATCGCCGCGAACGCGACGCGCATGCGCGATCTCGCCGCTGCATTGCGCAGCGATCCGCCGCGTTTGATCGCGACGGGTGCGCGCGGCAGCTCCGACAATGCGGCGACGTACGCGAAATACCTGATCGAGACGCGGCTCGGCGTCGTCACCTATTCCGCCGCGCCGTCGGTGCAATCGGTGTATGCGAGCGAGCAGGATCTCGACGGCGCGTTGTTTCTCGCGATCTCGCAATCGGGCAAAAGCCCTGATCTCTTGCGCCAGGCCGAAGCTGCGAAGCGCGCCGGTGCGCGCCTCGTCGCGATGGTCAACGTCGAGGATTCGCCGCTCGCCGCCGCCGCGGATTTCCTGATTCCGTTGCACGCGGGCCCGGAGCTCAGTGTCGCGGCCACGAAAAGTTTTCTCTGCTCGCTGTCGGCGATCCTGCATCTCGCCGCGGAGTGGAAAGACGACGACGCGCTGCGCGCGACGCTCGCGAACGTACCTGCCGCGCTCGACGAAAGCGCCGATTGGAGCGAGGTCGTCGACGGGCTCGCCGATGCGCAGAGCCTTTTCGTCGTCGGCCGCGGTCTTGGTCTTGCGGCCGCACAGGAAACCGCGCTGAAGCTCAAGGAAACCTGCGGCATCCACGCCGAAGCGTTCAGCTCTGCCGAAGTGCAGCACGGTCCGATGACGCTGGTCGGCCCCGGATTTCCGGTGCTCTTCATCGCGCAGGACGACGACACGCGCGACGGCACGCTCGATGTCGCCGCGAAATTTCGCGCTCGCGGCGCGCGCGTCTGGATCGCCGGCGCCGATGCGGACGATCGCGATGCGCTGTCGATGCCGCGCCACCTCGATCCGGTCGCGGCGCCGCTTGTTGCGGTACATCGCTTCTACGCGGTCGCGAACGCGCTCGCGATCCGTCGCGGCCGCAATCCGGACGCGCCGCCACATCTCAACAAGGTCACCGAGACGTTCTGATGGCGATCGCGTTCGTCAACGCACGCGTGCTGACCGTCGATGGATTCCGCGATGATGTCGCGGTGCTCGTCGAGCGTGACGTCATCGCCGATGTCGTTGCGGCCAACGATCCGCGCGTGCGCGACGCCGACGCGCGCGATCTCGGCGGCGACTATCTCGTACCGGGCTTCATCGACTGCCAAGTCAACGGCGGCGGCGGCGTGTTGTTCAACGACGCGCCGACCGTCGACACGATCCGCCGCATCGGCGAAGCGCATCGCCGCTTCGGCACGACCGGTTTCCTGCCGACGCTGATCAGCGACGATGCGGACGTGATGCGCGCCGCGATCGAAGCGGTCGACACCGCGATCGCCGACGGCGTGCCCGGCGTGCTCGGCATCCATCTCGAAGGCCCGTACCTCGCGCCCGCGCGTCGCGGCGTACACGACGCGGAGAAATTCCGCGTGCCCGATTCGCACGAGATCGACCTCGTTTCATCGCTCCGCAACGGCAAGACCGTGCTCACGATCGCCCCCGAACGTGTGCCCACCGAAAGCATTCGCGAGCTGACGCGCCGCGGTGTCATCGTCTGCGCCGGCCACACCGCCGCGACGTACGACGAAATGCGAGCCGGTCTCGACGCCGGCGTACGCGGCTTCACGCATCTCTACAACGCGATGTCGCCGCTGACGAGCCGCGAGCCCGGCGCGGTCGGCGCTGCGCTCGACGATTCGTCGAGCTGGTGCGGCATCGTCGTCGACGGCTGGCACGTGCATCCGGCCAGCCTGCGCGTCGCGCTCGCCGCGAAGGCGCGCGGAAAGATCTTTCTGGTCACCGACGCGATGCCGCCCGTCGGTGCCGACACTGATACGTACACGCTCGGCGGCGTCACCATCACCTGCCGCAACGGCCGCTGCGAAACGCCGGACGGCGTGCTGGCCGGCTCCGCGCTCGATATGGCGACGGCCGTGCGCAACAGCGTCGCGACGCTCGGCGTCGATCTTGCTGAAGCCGTGCGGATGGCATCGACGTATCCGGCGGATTTTCTCGGGCTCGCGTCGCATGGGCGTATCGCGCGCGGATGCCGTGCGGAGTTCGTCGTCATGGATCGCGAGCTTCGCGCGCGCGCGATTGCGCGATAGTAATGCCGCGGCCGTCGCCGCTCCTACAACGTCGCCAGCGCTTGCGCGCGCACTGCCTGAAACCGCACGTCGCGCTCAATCAACGCCGCCGACATCACACGCCCCGCAGGCATCGCCAGCAGTTCGCGCAGCAGCTTCATAGCGCCATCGTTGTCACCGACGCGCACGCGCACTTCGGCTTCGGCAGCGATGTACGCAGGCGCATCCAGCGCATCCGTCGTCACCGGCAGAAGCTCCACGGCGCGATGCGCATCCCGGATCGCCGCGTCCTTCTCGCCGAGCCCCGCTTCTGCAAGACCGGCGAGGCTGAGCAGCCCCGGGTTGTCCGGCTGGTCAGCGAGCAGCGCGCGCACTTTGTCGCGCGCTTGCGCGAATGCATCGCGAGCGCCTGCTTGATCGTTCTTAAGCTCGAGCGCCTGCGCGCGCAAAAGCTCGATCGGCGCAAACGACGGCGCATACGGCGCTTCGATCCATTCCGGCGCGGAGGCGATCGCAGCGAGCGCAGCGTCGGCATCGCCGCCGATGCGTGCGACTTCGAATCGCAACGCCGAGGCGACGCCGCCCGGATCGGCATCGCGCGGCAGCGCCGCCAACGCGCGATCGGCTTCGTCGAGCTTGCCGGCAAGCACCAGCGTCAAGCTCTTGTAGATCGCCGCGGCGTAATCGTCGGGATCGGCGGCCTGCGCGCGGTCGTACGCTTTGCCGGCTTCGTCGTAGCGACGCAGCACAGCGAGCGTGTCGCCGAGCAATGAAGGCCAGCGCGGATTGCGCGGATCGTAGACGGCGGCGCGCTCGAAGCCGGCGATCGCGTCGTCCCAGCGGCCTTGGCGACGATGAATGCTTGCGATAGCGGCATCGATGTCGCTGTTGCTCGGCCAGCCTTGGCGCGCGCGCTCGAAGGCGGCGAGCGCGGAGGTGTAATCGCGATACGCGTAGTAGCGCACGTAGCCGAGCGCGAGGAGCGATTGCGGAAGATCGGGCTGCAGCGACATCGCAAGGTCGGCTTCGCGCTCCGCCGCGGCGATCGCTTGCGGCGAATGATCGATGTCGTACCAGTACGCGCGACTGTGCAGATATGACAATCGCGCGTGCGCCAGCGCGAAAGTCGGATCGCGCTGCACCGCTTCTTCGTAAAGCTGGCGCGCTTCGCGGTTCGCGCCGACAGGGTCCTTCGCGGTTTCGCTTTCGATCTGCGCGGCGATGTATTCGGCGCGCAGGAACGTATCGTACGCCTGCGTGTCGCGCGTCGGCACGCTCGCGACGCGCGCCGCTTCAGCCGGCAGCAGCTTCGCCTTCAGCGCGGCGGCCACTTGCTCGGCAACGTCGCTTTCGATCTGGAATACGTTGTCGAGCGTGCGCGTATAGGTCTGGCCCCAGAGGTGATCGCCGTTCTCGGCGCCGATCAGCTGCACGGTGATCAGCACGCGATCGCCGTCTTTCTGCACGCTGCCTTCGAGCACGGCGGCGACGTTGAGCTGTGCGGCGACGGCGCGCAGATCCGCCGGACGGCTCTCGTAGGTTTCGGTCGAGCGGCGCGAAACGACACGGAGGTCGGCGATGCCGGCGAGCTTGGCGAGAATGATGTCCTCGATGCCGCTGACGAAGTAGGCATTGCCGGGATCGGTGCTGAGGTTTTCGAACGGCAGCACCGCGAGCGAGTGCGGCGAAGCGGCCGCGGCGGTGGGTTCGACGGCTGCGCGGCCGGTGGGCCTCAGCGTAAGGCCAGCCGCGACCGCAACGGCCGCGAGCGCGAGCGCGGCGACGATGAGAATTCCGCGCCCTCGCGCAACGGGTTCGCTGAACGGCCGTCCAGACGTCTGCGCGGCCATCGGCGCCGGCGCCGGGGCGGCCTCGGGCGGCGGCGGCTCGCCGACCGGCGCGACGAAGCGGTAGCCGTGGCCGCGCACGGTTTCGATATAGGTCGGCGCATCGCCGGTATCGCCGAGCGCGCGGCGGAGCGCGCTCAAGTGCCAGGTCAGGCTGTGCTCCTCGACGATCGTGTCGGGCCATAGTGTCTCGATCAGCGCTTCGCGCGTCTGCAGCCGTCCGGCCCGCTCGATCAAGGCGAGCAGGAGCTCGAACGTCTTGCGCGTCAATGCGATATCGGTGCCGTCCCGTTCGAGACGCCGCTCGGCGACGTCCAGACGGAACGGCCCGAACACGTAGACGGGCTGGGGTTCCGCGTCGGGAATTCGAGTCATTTTCAAGCGCGGGGAGCGCGCCACACACTCAACACACGGCAATTACACCCTCTTCGCAGGTGTTTGCACAGCGCCGAGTCGATACTCGCCCCGCGTCGGCCACGACGCCACGACCAGAAATCGATCGAACGATCGGGGAGACGACACCTTGAATGCAACGTTCCTGAAATCTTTGCTTGGCTTCGCGCTCGCCGCCGTCGCCCTGCCCGCTTTGGCCGCTACGTCCGGATCTCAAGGCACGCTCATGCCGCCGGGTCTTAGGCTCGCGGTAGCACATTCACTCGCGCACGAGCGTACAAGCCCGCGTCCGCTCGGTGACGCATCGTCATGGGTCGAGCAGGAAGTGACGGCCGACGACGGCAGCGCCGACGACGTGTTCGGCTTTTCCGTCGCCATCGACGGCGACACCGCGCTGATCGGCGCTGCGCAAGGCGCCGCCGCGGGTACCGGCAGCTCCAACGGCAGCGCCGGCGCGGTGTACGTGTTCACGCGTACGGCGCAAGGCTGGATTGAATCCCAGAAGCTGACCGCCGACGACGGCGTCGACGACGATCAATTCGGCTACTCGATCGCGCTGCAAGGATCGACCGCCATGATCGGCGCGGCGTTCGCCGCGGTCGGCACGAATACGCATCAAGGCGCGGTTTACGTGTTCACGAAGACCGGCGACACTTGGAGCCAGGCGCAGAAACTCACCGCAGACGATGGCGCAACCGCCGACCAGCTCGGCTGGTCGGTCGCGTTCGACGGCGATACGGCCGTGCTCGGCGCACCCGGCGCCTCGATCAACGGCGCGTTCGCGACCGGCGCCGCGTACGTGTTCACGCAAGACTCCGGCACCTGGAGCCAGACCGCCAAGCTCACGGCCGACGATGGTGTCGGCAATGACGATTTCGGCTTCGGCGTCGCAGTGAACCGAACGACCGCGATCATCACCGCGCTCAACGCCAACGCGATCCAGGGCGCCGCTTATGTGTTCACCGCGACCGGCAGCGACTGGACGCAAGGTCCCAAGCTCCTCGCCGACGACGGCGCCGCCGGCGACAGCCTCGGCTACGCGGTCGCGTTCGATGGCACCACTGCGCTGATCGGCGCGCCGTTCGCGATGGTCGGCGAAAACTTGTTCCAGGGCGCGGTGTATGCATTCGGTGCGCCGGAGGGCGATTGGGTGCAGACGCAGAAGCTCGTCGCCGCCGAGGGCCTCGGGTTCGACGTGTTCGGCATTTCGATCGCGATTTCCGACAACAGCGCCGTGATCACCGCGCCGTTCTACAACGCAAGCCAAGGCGAGGCGTTCCTGTTCTCCAATCCAACCGGCACCGAATGGACCGAGCAGCATACGTTCCAAGCGAGCGATGCGGTCGCGGGCGCCGGCGCGGCGTTCGGTTACGCCGCGGCGGTTTCGCATGGGAATGTCGTCGTCGGCTCGGTGTTCAACTTCGTCGGCAACAACGAGAAGCAGGGTGCGGCGTATTTCTATGCGTCGGATCGGATCTTTGCGGACGGGTTCGACGCCGGAAGCGAGGCGCCGTAGATTTTCCTTCTCCCGCTGCGCGGGAGACAAAACGGCAGGACTGCCGTTTTGCACGGCGGAGCCGCCCGAAGGGCGAGCGCCATGGATGGCGCGAGTGCACGTGCCGGAGGCGGATGAGGGAAGCTTTTCGCCAGATTGCCCTCACCCGCGCCTTTGGCGCGACCTCTCCCGCGCAGCGGGAGAGGTGCAATCATTCGACTTCTAGCGGCGCGGTATCGAAACCGTCGCGGAAGATCACGACCACATCGACGTCGCCCGCGCTGTTGTTGGCCGGCGTCGGATCGACAACGCCGCCCCCGACCTTCGCGCTGGCGACGTTCACGATCTCATCGCCGCCGAGCACCGTCGCCGTATACGTGTACGTGACGCTCGTGCCGGCGGGCAACGTCGCGGTGTCGCCGAGCGCGTTGCCGGAACCGTTCGCGCAGGTCGCGCCGCCCGTTGCAACGCACGTCCACGCGCCGTCGTCGAGCTCCGCGGGCAAGAGGTCGCTGACCGTCGCCGTGGCGTTCGCCGGGCCGGTCTTGTTCGACACGGTGATCGTGTAGCTCAGCGTGTCGCCGATCTGGACGAAATCGCGATCGTCGGTCATCGTCACGGCGATGTCGGCCTGGCTCGGCGTGCCGTTGCCCGATAGCGTGATCGTGCCGCTGCCCGGCGCGTTCGCAGTCACCGTCAACATCTGGCTCGCCGGGCCCGCTGCCGTTGGCGTGAACATATAGGCCAGCGTGCAGCCGGTGCCGGGCTCGATCGTGATCGGCGGCACTGAGGGGCAAGTGCCGCCCACGAGCGCGAACGGTGCGCTCGCCGCCGTCAATTCGGTGACTTCGATCGATGCGGCTCCGCTGTTGCCGAGCGTGACGAGGACGGCCGGGCTCGACGTGCCGACTTGCTGATCGCCGAAGTCGAAGCTCGTCGGAGAAATGGTCAGCTGGCCGTGGAGGCCCGGATCGATCGTTGTGGTCACGAACGCGGTTTCGTTGCCGGGATTCCAATCGGTGGTCGTCGTGGTGACGGACGCGAAATTCGTGATCGTGCCGCCGCCGACGTCCGGATCGACCGCGACGATCAGCGTGAACACCGCATCGCCCGGCCGGGCGGAGTCGTTGTCGCAGTCGACCGTGCCGGTTTCGCCGACCGCCGGCGTCGTGCAGGACCAGCCGCCCGGCGCGGACAGCGACACGAACGTCGCTGCGGCGGGCAGAGTGTCCGACAGCGATGCCATCGCCGCGCTGCTCGGCCCGGCGTTGCCGAGCGTGATCGAGTACGTCACTTCTTCGCCCGGAGTGACCGTATCCGGCGAGCCGGACATCGTGAGCGCAAGATCAGTCGAAGCGAGCACGGTGGTCGCTGCCGTACTGATGTTGTCGTTCGGGTTCGGATCCACGGCGCTCGATGAAACCGTGACCGCGTCATTCAGCACGGTGTTCGCGGCGACCGACGGATCGACCGCTACGGTCAGCTCGAACAATGCGCCGCCCGGCGCGAGGGACGACGCGGTGCAGGTCACGATGCCGCCGTTGCCGACGGCCGGCGTCGTGCAGCTCCAGCCGGCAACCGGAGTCACCGAAACGAAGGTCGTGCCGGTGGGCAAGGTATCGGTCCATGTTGCCGCGGAGGCGGAATCCGGTCCGAAGTTCGTGATCGTGAACGTATACGTGAGGTTCGCACCGGCGAACACCGGGTTCGGAGTGTCGGCGAGCGGTCCGATCGAAAGATCGGCGGTCTCGGTGCCGAAGAGCCCGACGATCACCGGATCGTGATCCGACGCGCGATACGGCGTGCCCGGCTGGAACACGACGCGCGGCGGCAGCAGCGCGGAGCCATCGGGCTTCTCCTCGAACGCAGATTCGCCGGTGTCGCGGACTTCGTCGTTGTAGTCGAAGTCGGGCACTTCGTCCGCGTTGATATGCCACGCGGCGACGCCGGTGACTTGGCTCGCGAGGCTCGCGCTCGCGAGCGCGTAGTCGAGATGGCCGAGCTGGCCGTCGAAGAGATACGAATACGCGCTCTGGCCCAGCAGGCTCGTTTCAAGATCGGTGTAGCCGCTGCCGGTCAATGTCGTGATCGGCGTTTCCTGCGCGTACGAGTTGAAGTCGCCGACCAGCAGCACGTCGCTGTCGCCGGCGGCGGGGATCACGGTGGAGTTGATCCAGGTCAGGAGACGGTTCGCCTGCGCGGTGCGCGTCGCCGCGAAGCAGCTCTGGCCGTCGTTCGCGTCGAGATCGCCGCCGCTCGCGCCGCCGCAGCCTTTCGATTTCAAATGATTGGCGACGACCGTGAAGCGCCGGCCGAACGCAGGGTTCGCAGCGTCCGCGACGTCGAATGTCTGCGCGGTCGGCGGGCGGTTGTTGATCGGATCGAGATCGACGATCGGCGAGCCGATTGTCGCAACGACACCGGTGCGATAGATGAGCTCGACGCGGATCGCGTCGGTGCCGAGCGTGCCGCCGGTATCGACGTACGTGTACGGATGCGTGCCGCCGCAACGCGCGTTCACGGCGCCCAAGAGATCGACGATCGTGTCGTGCGCCGTCGTGTTTTCGAGCTCCATCAAGCCCGCGACGTCGGGGTTCAGCGTGCAGATCACGATCGAAGCGCGCTCGCGCTGGCGATTGAGCTCGGCGACGCTGTCGGCGCCGCGGCAATCCTGGCCGCCGCTCGGTCCGCACGGACCGGACGATGAGCTCGACGTCGTGTCGATCGTCGTGAAGTAGTTGAGGAGGTTCATGCCGACGACCTTGATCGCGCCGCCGACTTCAGGACGCGCGGTCGGACGCGGATTGGCGACCGTGAACGTCGCCGGCGTGGCTTGCGTCGGACGGATGCGCCATGCGTCGGTGCCGGTCTGGCCCGCGAACGACCAGTGCAGGACGCCGGTGAGGTTGTTGACCTGATCGCCGCCGCGGAAGAAATCGACGCCTTGCGTGCCGACGCCGAGGCCGCCGTTCGCATGCGGGTAGTACTCGAATTGGCTTCCGTCCGGCAGCGTCAGCGACGCGTTCTGGATGTTGTTGTCGTCGTCGAGGATCACGTGACGGCGCGACAGCGCTTCGAGATGCGCCGCGTTGCCGGCAATGTCCGGTGCGTTGTCTTCGGTGAACTGCCGCGGACGGTCGCCCTGAAAGAGCTCGATCTGGCCGTAGCGCGCGAGCTCGAAGTACTCGGAAACGGTCAGCGTATCGGTGAACGTGACCAGCATGCCTTCGCGCGCTTCGTAGTACGCGTCGACGTCGCCGACGATCGGCAGCGTGATCGGCGCCGGCGTGATCTCGGCGAGATGATTGCCGGCGTCGGTGACGACGACCGATGCGGCCGTCGTCGCGTCGATCTCGGTCATGCCAAAGAATTCGCTGACCGTGCCGGTCGCGCGCACGCGCTGGCCTTCGGCGACCGGCGTCGGGCACGCCGAGCAGAACACGAGGATGCCTTCGGACGTGTTCGGGTCCGCGTCGACGTCAGCGTCTTCTTCCTGCAGGAAGAACCCGGACAGCTTGCCGGTGCCTTGGTAGCTGCCGACCACGACACCCTCGACCGATACGACCGCGCCCGGGATCGGCGTCGCCGCGCCGTTGCCTTGGACATCGTGGATCTTTTGGAGATCATCGTTGACGATCGTGCCGAGGCCTTGCGCGTCATCGACGATCGCATTGCTGGCGTTGGTGATGTTGACGAAGAACGTTTCATCGGGCTCGGACGTGAGATCGCCGTTGACCGCGACGTCGAACGTGTACGTCGTGCTGCCGGACGGAATCGTCTGCGAAGTCAGCGAGCGCGCCGTGTAGTCGGACGGCGAAGCCGCGGTGCCGTCGGCGGTCGCAATGTCGAACGTAACGCCGGCGGCCGGCGCGGGCTGATCGAGGCTCACGGTGAACGTGTACGTCGTCGTGCCGGCGTTGCCTTCGTTGTGCGTCACGTTGTCGATCGTGAGGTGCGGCGCCGCGTCGTCGTTGACGATCGTCCCGGTGCCTTGCGCGTCGAGGGCATTCGCGCCACTCACGTTGGTGACGTTGACGAAGAACGTCTCGTCGGTTTCCGGCAGCGTGTCGCCGTTGACGGTCACATCGAACGTGTATGTCGTATTGCCTTCGGGAATCGTCTGCGACGTCAGCGACGAGGCGGCGTAATCCGACGACGACGATGCGGTGCCGTCGGCGGTCGCGATGTCGAACGTGACGCCGCCGACGCCGGCGGGTGCGGACAGGCTGACCGTGAACGTGAACGTCGTCGTGCCGGCGTTGCCTTCGTTCGCGTTGACGTCATCGATGCTGAGATTGGGCTGCGTGCTGTCGCCGTGCGGCGTGACGATGAAATCGTCGACCGAGAGCCCGTGATCGGCGCCGGTGTGATCGGGGTCGGACCAGCGCAGCATGACCTCGGTGCCGGCCGGGATATTGAGCCCGCCGATCGTGAACGAGCGCGCGGTGCGGTTCGGATCGACGTTGCCGTTCAGCGCGCCGGCGGTGCCACCGGTGATCGGGCTCGTGAAATCGAGACTCGTGACCGCGACGCCGGCCGACTGGAATTCGGCGAGCGATCCCGTAACCGTCGGGCTGCCGACGAGATACGAGAACGCGATCGTCTGCGCGGCGGCGGCGCTGTTGCGCCATTGCTCGCCGGTGTAGGCGACGTCGAGCGAGGTGATCGTCGAGCCGGTGTTGTTCTGAAGACGCACGCCCCAGAAAAGATTGCCGATCGCGGCGTTACCCGAGCCGAGCGATCCGAGCGCGCGATCGCTGCTGCCGGTCGAGCCGTAACTGTAAAGATTGCCGCTGTTGAGGCCGCCGGTGTCGGCGACGATCGTCGTGCCGGTGCCGGTGCGCGCGTGGTACCAGCCGGGAATCGTCGTGTTGTTGGTCCATGTGGCCGAGCCGCTTGGCGGCAAGCCGTCGAATGTCTGCGTATAAGGCGCGTCGAGCGTGTTCAGCGAAACCTGCGCCGTCGCGGGCACGGCGAACATCGCGAACATGAACGACAGAGCGGAAATGCGGCGCGCGCAAGCGGCGCGCCGGACGGCGCGCGCGAACCGCGAGCCCGGAAAATGGAGCGACATCACGAATTTTCCCCTGAAGCGGATACGAATGAAGCGACTAGAAGCAGGCGCGCGCGGTTACGACGATGTCCCCGGGGCCGGCGCCATTGTGCAATAAGACAATAGCGTCGGTGAAGGCGGTGTGCTCTGCGGCCGGCATCATGCAGCGGCGGTACGACAGCCAGATGACGCCGCCGCGTTCGACGCCCGATAATTCGTGTTTGCGTCGGGAGAATCCGCGTGAGCCGCAGCGAGCACATCCGCCTCATGGCGACTTACAACGAGTGGATGAACGCCAAGCTCTACAACGCAGCGAAGACGCTGCCGGCCGAAGAGATCGCAGCCGACAGGAAGGCGTTCTTCGGCTCCATCCTCGGCACGCTGAACCATCTCGTCGTCGCCGATACGATCTGGCTGAAGAGATTCGCGACGCACCCGGCGCATTACCGAGCTCTCGAGCCGATGCACGCGGAGCCGATGCCCTCGACGCATCTCGATCCGTTGCCGTTCGGCGATCTTGAGAGTCTTTCCGAGCGGCGCCTACGGCTCGATGCGCTGATTCTTGGATGGGCCGAGGCGGTCGAGGATCGCGATTTCGATCACGTGCTGTGCTACACGAGCACTCGAGGCGTTCCGTACCGGACGCGCTTCTTCGATGTCGTCATGCATTTCTTCAATCATCAGACGCATCATCGCGGCCAGACGAGCACGCTGTTTTCGCAGGCCGGCGTCGACATCGGCGTAACCGATTTGCTGGTGATCGTGCCCAACGACGCGGCATGAGACGACGCGCCTGCCGCGACGCATGCGCGGCAGGCGTTCATGGCGAGCCCGCTATTTCTTCGTCGCCTTGTCGAGCAGGCCCTTCGGCTTTGCTTGCGCGTTGTTGAGCGGACACGCCGCCGGCAGCGGCCCCTGTCCGTTGTTGCAACCGCCGGTCTGCTGCGCGAAGCCCCAGAGATGGCTGAAGTTCGCCGGCGCGCCGTTCGGAAAGCCCTTCGCGACGCCTTGCGAGTTCACGAACTGCGTCTGCGTGTGGCAGGTGAAGCAGTTCTGGTTGTTGCCTTGCGAATCCGGCCCTTGGATGAACGTTTCCAGTGTCGTGTTCGCATCGAGCAGCGAGCCGGCCTCGTTCGTGCTCGACGGCGGCAGCGCGCCGTTCACGGTCCAGAGGTTGCCTGTCATCTGGTAGTTGAGCCAGATCTTCATCGCGCCGTATCTCTGCGGATTCCCAGCGATAAGCTTCTGCAACGTCTGCTGCACCGACGTGTTGATTGCCTGAATGTTCAAGACATTGGTCGATGACCCGCCGCCCTGCGGCGCGATGCGGCACACCTGCGTCGGATTCACGTTCGGCTGATTCGGCGTGCAGTTCGAACCCGTGCAGCTCGGGTTGTTGAACGACCAGCCGCCCGTCGGCGGTGCTTGCGGATTCACGCAGTTCGGCGCGTTGCGGTAGTGCTCGAACGTCGCCCAGATGAACTCAGGATGCTTGGGCGTGTTCATCACGAGATGAAAGCCGACGAGGCCGAGCGTCACCGGCTGGCAGGTGTCGCCGACCACGCCTTGCACCGTGTACATGTCCGAAGGCGGCGTGCCCGTGAACACGCGCCACGAGCCCTTGATCTCGACTGCACCCGCCGTAATCCCCGCCGTCGCCGGCGCGGACGTCACGCACGTCGTGTTGTTGAAGTCGCACTGCGTGATGAAGTCGTATTCGGTCTGGTTGATCCAGATGCTGTAGTAGACGATCTGCTGCGCCTGATCGTAGAGCGGATTGCCGGTCGCCTGCTGATTCGAATCCGGATCGAAGCCGGCGCCCTTCGGAATGCGCGGCCGCAGGAACAGGCGCTTGGCGAGCTTCGCATCCGCCGCTTTGGCCGCGCACGGCGCAGAAGGCTGCTGGCCCCACGGCGTCACCGGCGTGCCGGCCGGAACGAAGACGCCGTAGTCGGGCATCCAGGTTTCAAACGTGCGCCCGCCGCTGGCCGGCTGTATCACGTCGATGAATGCCTGCCAGGCGAACTGGTGGAAATCGCAGTTGCTCGGATTGCTGACGTTCGGGATTTCGGTCGGAAAGCTTGGATTGGTGAACCAGGAAGCGCTGGCGGGACACGGCGACGTCTGCGCGAACAGCGGACGGCCCAGCAACGACAAAGCAATCGCAAACACCCACAGCAAGGCGCGTGCACTCACGGCTGATCCCCTGATTGGCTAGAGTCCGGCGATAGTAAGCTGCGCTGCAATTTGTGGACATTGCTGAAAGTTACAGGTTGAAATCCTCGCGGCGCTGGTGTATGTGCGCCTCGGATCAAGGTCCGGAGCTGTCGAGCGTGAACGACTGCACGAGAATGCCCGGCGTGCCATAGGAATCGCTCGCATGGACGGCGATGACGGCGCGATCATCGCTCGTCAGCGCGAGCGCGACCGGATTGCCTTCGTCGAAGCGCGCGTTGAGCACCGAACGCCCCCACGCCGAATAGCCTTGCGCGTCGAACCCGTTGAGCTCGATCAAACGCGAGCCCGGAAGCTGCGGCGCCGGATCGACGCTGACGACGAGCACGCGGCCCGCACGATCACCGATCAGGTCGAGCACCGTGCGCGGCGCCTGGATCTCGCCCGGCATCGATCGCCAGAGCAACGATCCGTCGGCCGCATAGCGCGCGATCGAAAGAAAGCCGACGCCGTACGTGTCTTGCGAGAGCACGAGCGCGCCGTTGTCGGCGAGCGTGACGAGCTTCAGAACGAGCGCCGGCGTGCCGAAACTGACCGGCATCCATTGCGGCGGACCTCCCGCCGCATCGATGCGCCAGAGCTCGTCGTCGATGAACGGATTGCCGCGGCGCACGTAATATGCAAAGCCACCCGGCGAAATCGCGGTCGGTCCGATCTCGGGATGCGACGGATCGCCGACGATCGAGGTCGCGAACGTGTTCTGACCTTGCGCGTCGAGATGCTGGATGAAGAGCGCCTCGCTCTCGTAGCTCGGATTGTCGTAGACGCCCATCAGCACCGAGCTTGCGTCCGCGGCGACGGCGAAGTCGGAGACTTCAAGGCCAGGCGCCGCGCCGTTCGCAAGGTTGACGCCCCAGACCGGCATCGGCGGCGACGGTGGCGGCGCGTACGCTTCGACCGCGAACGCAGCACCGTGAGGCTTCTCGCGCAGCACGACCGGCACCTGTCCCGACGCCGCGCCGAAACGCGTCACGCTGGCAGCGCCAATCGGCCAGAAATCGAGCGGCCAAGTGCTCATGCGATCGTCGCTGTAGCTGACGAGCTCGACGTTGCGCTGCGCATATTCGGTCCAGCGCACGCCGATCACCGGCGGACCGAAACGGCAATCGACGCCGAATGTCGTAAGTCCGCTCGGATGCCCAATCGACAGCGTCGGCCGTGCGGCGCCGCCGTTCGCGTCGAACGTAAAGATATGCGCGAACTGGACCTGCCCGTAGACACGATCGTTGCTTAAGAGACACACATCGCCGTTCGCATTCACCGACAGCGCGCCCTCTGGCGCGAGGTTGTGCACGAAGTTCGGAGCCGCGCCGACGAATTGTTCCCAAGCGCACGCCGGTCCGGCCGCTCCGATCGCGGCGAGCACCGCGAGTCCGCAGAATTTTCCCTTCATTGCGATTTTCCCCAAGTGGATTTTGGCCCGCCGGAGATTTTTTGCGAAGAATCCCTCTGTCCGGCAGGTGACTCTGAGTATAGCCAGCGGATGTAGCGCGGCTCGTGACGCGCGTCATTCGCCGCTATCAAATTGTCCGAGATATTCGGCGATCGAATGGCGCGCGCCATGCACGGCCCATTCCCGAGCGGTCGCGTTCCACAGCGTGTCCTTAAGATCGCGTCGCGCGCCGTGTTCGACGAGCGCGCGTACGACATCGGCGTGGCCGTTCCATGCGGCCTGGTGCAGCGGCGTCGAATGCGAATGTGCGCCGGGCGGGTTGTAGCGGTCGGGGTCGACGCCGGCGTCGAGCAGCCGTCGCACGATCGGAGCGTGTCCGTGCTGCGCCGCATACGCGAGCGCGAGATGGCGTTCGGCGGGATCGGCGGTTTGCAGAAGCGCGGTTGCTTCGTCGGTTTGTCCGAGCGCTGCCGCGACCGGCAGCGTTCGACGCGCGCCGCATTGCAAGAGCGCGTCGGCGGCGTCGAATTCGCCGTGCGCCAGCGCGGGCTGGATCGCGGCGCCGGGATCGGCGCCGGCCTTGCACAACAATCGAATCAAGTCGCGCTGCGCGCCCGCTTCACGCGCGACGCGGCCAGACGAGACCAACGCCAGCGTTTCGGTGACGTCAGACGGTGTGGCGCCGGCGCCTTTGTGCAGCAGCATTCCCGCGACGTCCACGATATTCGGCGGCAGCGCATCGTTGCGTATCGGGTTCTCGGCAATGAACGCGAGCAACGACGGCTGGCCGAAATAGTTCTCGCCCTCGAACGTCACGCGGCGGCGGACGAGATCGGGATGCGCGTCGAGATGAGCGGCGAGCGCGTCGATATCGCCATCATCGATCAGCTCGACGGCGCGGCGAAATACCGTGTCCGTGATTCGTTCGTGATGCGGCCGCTCGCGATCGTTCGGACGTTCCGCATCGACGAACGCTTTCAGGCGCGGCCAGCTCGCGAAGCCGCGTTCGCGCGCGACGGCGAACAAACCATCGCTCCAGGTAAGCGGTGCGGATGCGATGTCGCTGTCGCGGGCATCGGCGAAGCGCGGATGGAATTGGCGAAGGCGCTGACACGCCGGAGGATCGCCGGCGGCGCACGCTTTCAAGAGATCGCGCGCTTCGGCTTTGAGTTGCGCAAGACGCGGATGCGCGGGCAATGGCTTGACGGGCATGCGAACTTCCTCGTGGTTCGCCTGATATCCGCAGCGCAGGCGAGAAAGTTCGTCGGTGGCCATCGACTGCAGCGGGTGGTATCCCTTTCCGCGGACCGGAGGCGCCCCGTGCGCACGCGGAAAAGCTATCGCAATCGGCGGGAGCTGTCGACGGCATCAAGCTTGGGCGCGGCGAGCTTAATCACGATCGGCGGCGCTACCCGCTCGCTCCTTTCACCTGCGACATGATCGCAAGCGGCCGGCCTTCGGGATCTTTGAAGAACGCCATCCATTCCTCTGTTCCGTCGGCGTGCCGATGGATCATGTGCGGCGCGCCGCTGAACTGGACGCCCCGCGCCGTCAGCGCGTCGTGCGCTTTTTCGATGTCGGCGACGCGAAGATACAAGATCGACTCGTCTTTCGGGCCATCGCCTTCCTGCGTCAGATAGAGCCGCGTGCCGCCGCAGTCGAAGAACGCGAGCTTTCCGAATGTGTAGAGATGCGGCAGACCGAGCACGTCGCCGTACCAGGCTTTCGCCTCGTCGATGTCTTTCACCGTTCTCGATATCTGGCCGATCGGCCCGAGCGCGAATGAGGCGTCCACGGTGTTCTCCTTTCGGCTGAGCGCGCTCGTCTTCGGCGCGCGAAACCACTGCCGGAGCGCTTTGCGGTTGGCGACGCCGAGCTTGGCGATCGCGTTCGCGACGTGATACTTCACCGCATCGAGACTGATGCCGCGACGCTCGGCGATCGCGCGATTCGTCATGCCGTGCTGAACGGCGTGCACGGTGCGCCACTCCGCCGGCGTCAGCACGTCGTCGTGAGGCGGTCGGCCGCGGCGGGTCCGAGAGGTCATGACGAGATCGTAATCCGCAGCGCGCGGATTTTCCCTCCCCTTTTCAGCGCAACCCAGCGTCGCCGAGCCAACGCCGGATCACGGCCTCTGCTTTGATCGCAAGCGACGGACCCAGAGTCCGCGATTCGGCCCGCAGCATCGCGGCATTCGCATCGCCGCGCGCGATTTCGTCTTCACCCGTGTCGATCCAGCGATCGAGCTCGGGTCCGCTCGTTTCGAGATGGAATTGCAATCCGAGGATGCGCGCACCGATCGAGAATGCTTGCTCGCGATACCACGCGCTCGATGCGAGCCGCGTCGCGCCCCGCGGAAGATCGTAGGTATCGCCGTGCCAGTGCAGCACGCGCGTATCGTCCTCGAGCGGCGCGAGGCACGAATCGCGTCCTTCGTCCGTCAAGCGCACGGGCGCGAATCCGATCTCGAAGCGCTCGCCGGGAAATACACGCGCACCAGCCGCGCGCGCGATCAATTGAGCGCCAAGGCACACGCCGAGCGTCGGGCGATCGGCGGCGAGACGCGCTTCGAGCGCTTCGAGCTCGTTTTTGAGAAACGGATAGGTCCGAGCCTCGTAGACACCCATCGGGCCGCCCATGACGACCAAGAGCGATGCGTTCACCGCTTCATCGATCCGCAACGGCGGCGATGCCCACGCATCGTGATAGCGAATATCGAAACCGGCGTCGACGAGCGGTTTTTCGAACGCGCCCAAGCCTTCGTGCGGCACGTGGCGGACGACAACGCAAACTTTCGTTGAGGGCGTGGATTCCGTACGTGTCGCCTTGGACTTCGCGGTTCGAAAAGTCTACTCGAAGCCTCGGACGAAGAGAGCCGCCATCGGCGCGGCTCTTTCGCCGGCAACCCGCTTTCAGTCCGAACAGCTCTCGAACTTCGTAAGATTCACGCGTCCGGCGAGATTGCGATACGCGTGCGCTGCGATCGTATCGTCGAAGCGATAGTCGAGCGTTGCGGTTGCGCAGCCGTCGAACGTGATCGTCGCCTGGCCGATCCGGGCGATATTGCGAGTCGGCGCGTCGTCGAACGTTCCGCCGAGCGCAACCAGGATCGGCACGGTCACCGCGCCGTTGCTCGCCGAGGAGAGATCGCCCTGCAGCGTGAACCAGTGCGCGTTGGCCGGATCGTCGGATGCGTTCTCGGGATCGAACGTGAACCACGCGCCGAACAGCAAGCCGGCGAATCCGCCGCCGGAAGGGATCACGGTGAATTCGATGCCTTGTCCGGCCATGGTCGGGTCGAACCACGCGCCGCTCTGGCGCGCATCGAAGCCGTCGTTCGCCGCGTTCTGAATTTCCGGCGGGGCGGTGGAGCCGTTCGCGAGCGCGCACGGTGACGTGGACGGGCTCACTCGCGAAATGTTGATCGATCCCGTCGCGCCGCCGTTGACGTCGTCGTCGAATTGATAGTCGAGCGTGCCGTGATCGCAATCGAAGAAGCGCGCATGCGCGGTGCCGACGGTGCGCGTCGTCCCGGATGCTCTTTGGAAAATTCCATCGTCGACTCGATAGATGACGAGACCGGCTTCGGTCGCTGTCGGTGATACCGGGCCCTGCAAGGTGTACCAGGCGAGCGCGGACGGATCGTTGCCGCCGGCTTGCGTGTAGGTGAACCACGGAATGAACAGGGTGTTTGCGTAGGCGATGTAGTCGACCAGGAATCCTTGTCCGGTCTCATACGGCGCATACCACGCGCCGACGACACCGGGTTGGGCGGCCGCTATCGGCGTGCGCGCTTGAGCGACGGCGTCGAGGCCGAGGACTTGCGGCGCGGTCGCCGGCTGCGGCGTCAGCGACGCGTACGTCAGCACGACACGCAGCGTCGCGTCCGCGCCGAATTGCGCGCGGTCGAGCTTGAGACCGCCGCAATCGGCGACTCCGCACGCTTCGTACCTCGGAGCGTCGACGGCTCCGCTGGAGACATCGACGGCTTGGAGCCCGATCTTGTGATCGTAGCGCGCGTAGAAAACGGGCTTCCCGCTCGCCGGATCGATCGCGATGCCCGAATCGGTGCTCGCGGGCAGCACCGCGCTCTGCCAGACGATCGCACCGCTGGTGCGATCGATGCGCATCAGGCGATTGCTCGTGGCGCCCGTGGCGAGCGCGAGGAAGATATCGCCGTGATCGTTGTCCTGAGCGCTCAATGCTTGCAGGCTCGACGCCGTGGCAGCGTCGGCGACCGGCGCCGACCATTGCAGCGCGCCGGCGGATGAAATCGCGCCTGCCACGAGACTTCCGTCGGCGGCGAGCGCGATGAACTCCGCGGTGCCGTCGTCGAGATATTGAGCGAATGCAATACTGTGCACCGACGGCATTTCTTCGTACGCAGTGCTGCCGTCCGCGCGCACGACGCTGAGCGTCGGCGCGGTTTCGTTGTCGAAGAACAGCGTGCTGCCATCAGGCGCGATCCCCGCCGCTTGACCGGCGGCGATGATATGACTCGCGGCAACGCTGCCGTCCGCGCCGAGCGTGGCAACTTCGTAGCCACCAACGGCGCCTTCGTAAGCAGCGGCGAGCCGCGAATCGGCGAGCACGCGCAGGATCACTGGATTCGAGAAATAGGTATCGCTCGCGCGAAGCTCGGTGGACCAGAGCGCTGCGCCGGTGGCGGCGGCGTAGCATTCAGCGCGCGTGTCCGGCGCGCCGCCGGGCGGTGGAGAACCGGAGTAGGTATAGAGCACATAGTCGGCGCGATTGCCGCCGATGCAGATGCGATCGGCATTCTTCGACAAGCGCGCCGTCCACCAGAGCCCGTCCGTCGCGGCGCTTTCCCAGATTTTGGTGCCGGCGGGCGAGATCTTGCTCAGCGAATAGCGCGCCGAGGAAGCGCCGATGATGTTGTCCTCGGGGCGATTGAGCTGCGCGAGCGCATGCTGGATCAAGAGATACGTCGTGCCATCGTCGTCGACGAGCGAGCCGGCGACGAAGCCGTTGTCGGCGAGGCTCACTGCCGCGAATGGATTCGCGACAGCTTGGCCGGATCGATCGAGGTGCAGGAAAAGACCGCTCGAAAAACCGTTGCCGTCGACGGCGAATCCGGCCGCGCTAAAATTCGAATATGTCGTCAGCAGTGCCGAGGAATCGGGGAGAGCGATCATCGCCGACACGCCGACCGAATCGGCGCCCGCTCGTCCTTGCACTACGCTCGTCCCGATCAGCGTGCCGCCGGCATCGTAGCGGCTGAGGTTGGTTGTCGATGGCGATCCGGGGGTCGACGAATCGGCCAGCGCGAGGATATCGCCGTTCGGCGCGATACGAAGCCCAAGACGGCCGTCTGGACGGCTGAGTCGCGATCCTATGCCTTGCGGCGGCAGATCGTGCTGCCAGGCGAGGCTGCCGTCGGCGGCGATCTTTGCCAGCACATGGCGACCATCGCTCGCCGACTGCGTCAATACCAACGATGTGCCGTCGGCGAGCACCGCCAAGCCACTGGCGTCGTCGGCGCCGGGCACGTCTTGATGCTGGCACCAGCGCTCTGCGCCGGCGCTCGTGAAACTACAGATCACGAGCGGCTGGCTGGCTTGCGAGTTATCCGTTCCGATGGCGTATACGTTGCCCGAGGTATCGCTCGCGAGCTCGGTCGGCAGGAAGCCGCCGGCGGAATCGTTCCATTGCCACGCCACCTGGCCGCTTTCGTCGAGCTTGAGAACGAACGCTGGCGATGTCGCTCCGCCGCTGCCTGCATAGCCGGCAATGTAGAGATCGCTGGTCTCATCGCCGGCCGGCGTCAGGCTGCTCATCGGCACGAGATTGGACGCCACACCGATTTGCGCCAGGCCGCTGCCGTCGGAATTGATGCGGAACACCTGGATGCCGAGCGAGTAGAGCTGCACGGTCGTCCAGATGACGCCGTCGTTCGCGCTCGTTACCGACGCGCAGTAGCCGCCGCCCGAAACGGTCTGGGTCCATTGCAACGCCGCGTCCGGTCCGAGCTTGAACAACATGCAGGGGAACGCGATTGGCGTGCCGAGAATCGGCGCCAGTCCTTCGACGACGCCGCCATCGGCGGTTTCCGTCAGCGACGCATCGCCCGACAACGGCGGCGGCGCCGCGAATGCCAGCGAGCCATCGGTGCGAAACCGCGCGGTCGCATTGCCGGTGACCCAGGTGCCGCCGGCGTCCATGACGACATGGCTTGGGTTGAAGTCGACCTCGTCGGCGGAAGGCGCGACGTAGTCGAACGAAGCGCCGTGTGCGCTAGCCATCGCGACAGCACAGATGCCGGCGATGAGCCGGCCAGGAGCGGATTTCGGCAGCATGTGAGTCCCCGTTTCGTCACGAAGACCCAGCAGAACGTCGGAACGTCGCAAAACGCGACAGTGCGCGAGTGTAAAGATTCGCCGAGCGCAGCGCTGCAGATATCCGACCGAAAGCAGGACGGACGCCGTCCGTCCTGCCGAGTCCGCTGCTTAGTGCACCGTCAACGACGGCGCGAATGGCTTGATGCCGAGCGCCTCGTCGATCTCGCTGGGCGAGTACGCCACGTTGCCCTTCAACACCAGAACGACCTTGCGGACGTCCGAGATGTTCTGCGTCGGATCGCCGTCGACCAGGATCAGATCCGCACGCTTGCCCTGCATGATCACGCCGCGATCGTCGAGCACGCGGGCAAATTTGGCACCGTTGTACGTCGCCACTTGCAGCACCTGCGCGGGCGTCAAGCCGGCCTGCACATAGAGCTCGAGCTCGCGCTGCAGTGTGAACCCGGCGAGCGCGTCGGTGCCGGCGACGATCGGGATGCCCGCCTTGTACATGCGGCCGACGAACTCGATCATCTTCGCGTAGGATTTTTCGTGCAGCGCCGCCGTCGCGTCATCGGGAATCTTCATCGAGCCTTGGTAGAAACTGCGGCGCACATCGGGCGGCATGTGGTCCGCGACGACAGCGTAGGCCTGCGAGAGATCGCCGTCTTTCTGGCGGATGAAATCGAACGTCGTCAGCGTCGGATCGATCACGGTCTTGTGCTGCGCTAAGAACGCGATGAAGTCCTGCACGGGCTTGCCGTCGAAATCGAGGCCGGCAACCTTGTCGGCCGGCAACTGGAAGCGGTCCAGCGTGCGCGTGTCGGTCTTGTCGGTGACGAGGAAATTGAGCAGCACCTGGTTGATATGCTGGATTTCGTCATAGCCGTCTTCCACCGCATCGTGCGCGCGCAGGAATACCGGAATGTGTCCGCTCACGCGCATGCCTTTGCTGTGCGCGTACGCAGTCGTCTCCGCGAGGATCGCCTTCGGAAACGAGTTGTAGATCTTGATCTGCGGGTAGTGGTGCTCGGAGTACCAGTCGATCGCGTGCTTGGCTTCGGCGAGATCCTTGATGACGAAGCCGTTGCGCGCCGACATCGGGCTCTCGCCTTCGATGAAACCGGCCGGCACGATATGCGGCGCCAGCACGGTGCCCGCCTCTTCTTGCTCAATGAGCTGCTGCAGCGTCGCGTTGTCGTTGCCCATGTCGCGGACGGTGGTGATGCCGGCGGCGAGATGCAGCCCGCCTTCCCATGCACTCGTGTGCGCATGCATGTCGAACAGGCCCGGCAGCAGTACGCGGCCGCCCGCATCGATGACGCGATCGGCCTTGCGCTTCTCCTCGCCCGCGTTGCTGATCGCAATGATGCGACCGTTTTCGAGCAAGAGATCGCTCGCGGCTCCGAGCGTCGCACGCTCGCTGTCGAAGATGCGCGCGTTGCGGATCAGCGTCCTGCCCGTCAAGGGATGCGCCAGACGCTGCTGCATCGCGACGAGCAGATTCTTCTCCGCCGCCTTCTGCTGCGTCTCAAGATCGGCGGCATTTTTTTCCCAGCCCTCTTCGATCAGCTGCAGGAAACCTGGGAAAATGAACGCGAACATGCGCGGCGAATCGTCTGCCGTCACCCAGACGAAAGCCGGCGTGAAGCCGACGCCGGTCAGCGCCAGCAACTGCACTTTGCGCTTGTCCTTGCCGTTGGTCACTTCGGAGTCGACCAATTTGCGCGAAGTCAGCATGCCGCTCGGAATCAGCGGCAACTTGCCGTCGGAGCGTTTCGCCAGCGCCTGGATCGCGACCGAAAAACTTTCCGGAGTGCCGCCGAGCGGCGTGTACAACGCCGTGCCGAAGACTTGTTGTTCGCCATGATCCGACGTCGATTTCCAAGTGGCCTTGTCGCCCTTGCGCGAGAAGGTCTCGTTGATCGCGGCCCCGAACGTGGATTGGCCCTCGACGCGGTACTCGGTGAACGTTGAGTCCTTGTCGACCTTGAATTCTTCCTTCAGCTCCGGCCCGCGGCCGTTGTCCTTGAAGACGAACTCGACACTGGTCGTCCCGTCGGGACGGCGCGTGACCCATTCGTGGCCCGCTTTCGTCGTGCCGCCGTTCACCAGCGCAACGTAGCGCGTGGTTTCGCCGGCGTTTTCCGCATGGACCGAAGTTACGGCGAGCACGCACAAACCCACGGCAAGAATCGCTCTCATTGACGTTCCTCAACCTGAGTGATGGCAGACCGAGCCAAGATCCTCCCAGATTGCTGGATTTCGCAGCGCGTGACCCGTGACGGGAGTCATGGATGGTGACGAAAGCCAAACGCCTCGTTGGGTTTCACTGGCGCGCAAGATTCAACGGCAGCGCCTTGCCCTTCTGAGTCCAGGTGCCGTCGATCGATTTGCCGTCCTTGCCGATCTTGCCTTCGTAGACTCCGCCGACGCCGGTGATTTCGAAACGCAGGGATTGGCCGTCGACTTTCGCGGTGTCGATCGGCACGCCGTACTCGTCGTTGTCGATGCTGTCGATCGTGCCCATGACGCCATCGTTCGCGGTCGGCCAGAAATGCAACGCGACGCGCATGGTGCCGTCGGACGTGGCGACATCGCCGCGCCAGTTGCCGAATGCGCCGGTGCGATAGGCATCGGCCGGCGAGCGCACCACGAGCGGCTCGGAGTACTTGACTGACGCCGCGCCATCGCCTTTCCAGCCGACGCCCTCGTATTCCATTTGCCGCGCGGTCGCCTCGGCGACATCGCGGCCGAAGTAGCCTTCGACCACGTGCAGTGCGAGATCGATGCCTGACGACAAGCCGCCCGCCGTGTAGATCACCGCGTCGCTTTGCACGTAGCGGCGATCGCGCACCAGGCGCACGTTCGGGAACTCATGCTGGAAGTGCACGTACGAGGCATGGTGCGTCGTCGCCGGCTTGCCGTCGAGAAGACCGGTTTTCGCGAGGTTGAACGCGCCGGTGCAGACCGACATGACGACATCGCTCTGACCTGCCGCCTTGCGCAGCCAATCGAGCATCTTCGGCGAGCTGTCGTGCTGCGCCGGTATGACGACGATCTTCGGCGCGGGTGCATCGTCGAACGTATAGTCGGGCGTCACGGTCATGCCGCCGGAGACGTGAATGGGCTGTTTCGAATCGGAAACGACGTAAGGCGCGAATACGTGCTGGTCGACCATCGCACTGCCGCGCGCGTGAACCATCGTGTCTTGGAACACTTCCCACGGTCCGGCGAAATCGATCATCACCGCGCCTTCGGTGAGCACGAACGCGACGGGAATCGAGCCGTGCTCGGGCGGCGTCAGCTTGCTGCGCGGTGCGTCTGCGCCGTGGAGAGTCTGAAAACAGACGAGGCCAAGCAGGCACAACGCAAGTCGGCGTTTCATGGAGAATTCCTTCAATCAGGCGGGAAGCGCAGCATCGGGCGCCGGCGCACCCGGACGCGACGCCGCTCGCTGCACGGATCGGGCGACCGGCTGCAAACGCACGCACCGCCCGACATCGCTGCGCTACGCTTGACGCCATGAACGAGCTTGGAAATCCGCGCGCAGTCCTTCGCTGGAGCGCCATCGCGTGGTCGTCGATCGCGCTCTTCAACGCGGCCCAGACCGTCTTCGTGATGCGCGCCCAGGGCATGCACCACGCTTGGATTGCGCTCTTCGCGACACAGCTCCTCGCATGGCTGCCCTGGGCCGTGGCGACGCCGTTCGTGCTGATGCTCGGCGAGCGCTTTCGCATCGAACGGCTGAACGCCTCGACGATCGCCGCGCACCTTGCCGCGTGCGCTGTCATCGACGTCGTCGGTGCGGCGTGGATCGCGCTGCTCGAGTGGGTGCTCGATCCCTGGGCGGATGGGCTGTCTGAAAAACCGTTCGCGCCGCTTTGGACCGGGCACGTTTTCAACAACATCCTGCAGTCGTTGTTCCTCTATGGCGCCGTGCTAGCGGCGGGATACATCGTGCGTTCGCGGCGTCGGCTCGCGCAGCAGCAGATCGACGCCGCGCTGCTGCGCGAAGCGCTGACGCGCGCGCAGCTCGATGCGCTGCGACGGCAGATCGAGCCGCACTTTCTCTTCAATGCGCTCAACAGCGCCGTCGTGCTGATGCGCGAAGGACGCTCGGATGCCGCCGTCGGCACGCTCGTCGCGCTGAGCGACGTATTGCGGCGGCTGATCGAGAATTCGCCGCGACAAGAGGTTGCGCTCGGCGAGGAGCTCAAGTTCCTCGAGCAGTACCTTGCGATCCAGAAGATGCGTTTCGCCGACCGCCTTCGCATCGAGATCGACGTGCCCGATGCGTTGCTCGATGCGCGCGTGCCGAGCCTGGTGCTGCAGCCACTCATCGAAAACGCGATCCGACACGGCATCGCCACGCGCGCCGGCGAAGGACGCGTGCGTCTGGCGGCGACGTGCGCGGACACGCATCTTCATCTCACCGTCTACAACGACGGCCCGGCACTCGCGCTCGCGGCAGCGACGCCGGGCGTCGGCCTTGCGAACGTGCGCACGCGCCTGCAGCATCTTTACGGCGATGCATTCGCGTTCGATCTGCGCGATGTGCCGTCGCGCGGTGTCGAAGCCTCGCTCTCACTGCCGTATCAGACCTGCACGTGACACCGATCCGCACGCTCATCGTCGATGACGAACCGCTCGCGCGCGCCGACATCGGCCGATTCCTTGACCCTCACCCGTCGATTGCGATCATCGGCGAGTGCGGCAGCGGCAGCGAGGCGCTTGCTGCGATCCGAACACTACGGCCGGATCTCGTCTTCCTCGACGTGCAGATGCCGGAGTGCGATGGGTTCGAGGTGCTCGAACGGCTCGGCAGCGTGCTGGCGCCCGTGATCGTCTTCGTCACCGCGTATGACCACTATGCGCTGCGCGCGTTCGAGGCCGGCGCGCTCGACTACCTCCTCAAGCCATTCGACGCTACGCGCTTCGACCGCGCCCTCGCGCGCGCATTGGATCGCGTCGCCGCCGTGCGAGCGGCGCTGGTACCGGCGAATGCGCAAATCGCGATCCGCGGCATCGGTGAAGTTGCATTCGTGCGCGTCGCCGACATCGATTGGATCGAAGCCGCGGACTATTACGCTTGCCTGCACGTGGGAGCGACGACGCACATCTTGCGGCGCACCCTGGCGGATCTTGAGAGCGAGCTGCTGCCGTTCGGCTTTGCGCGCGCGCATCGCTCGACGATCGTGAATCTCGCGCGCGTTGCACGCGTGGCGCTCGGTGCCGACGGTGAGCACGAAATCGAGCTGCGCGATGGTACGCGCATAAAGCTCAGCCGCACTTATCGGCGCGCGCTGTTCGCGGACCTTGATCTGCGAAACATATCCTGACGTCCGCTTTTGGCCGAAATCGGCCCTGGAAACTGAGTGCCGGCTGACGACAGCGCCGGCCTGCGGCCACGTGGCTCCCCGCTTTGAAACCTGTCCGGTTTCTCTCCTGTTTTCCCTGTAGCTCTTCTGAGCGTCGACGAATCGACTGCGCGGATCCGATCAACACATGAGGTGGCACATGAAAGTCCCGTCTTCGCATTCGCGCCGGTATCGTCTCGCGCCGCTGGTCGCGGCCCTCGCGCTCGAGATCGCCGTTGTCGTGCCGGTCGCCGCGGCAACGCCTGAAGATGTCAGAGCGTTGCTGCGACTCGCCGACCCCATCGGAACCGGGCGCGGCGTGCTCGCTCGATCAGCGAACCTTGCGACCGAGATCGCGGGCCGAGGCATCGCGACGTCGAAGTCCGGCGCGCCGCGTCGGCCGGCGACGACGCTGCCCGTTACGAGTTGCACCGACGACGGCGGCCTCGGCACGCTGCGCCACGTCGTGCTGACCTCGGTCAGCGGCGATACCGTCGATTTGAGCGCGCTGACCTGCGGCACGATTACGCTGCAATCGGGCTCTATCCATGTCGACGTCGACGACTTGACCGTGCAAGGCCCTGGCGCGGCCTCACTCGCAATCGACGGAAATGCCGCCGACCGTGTGTTCACGCACAGCGGCGCCGGCACGCTCACGATCGTCGGACTGACCGTCACGCACGGCACCTACACCGCCGACAAGGCGTGGGGCGGCTGCCTCTTCTCGCGCGGGAGCCTTGCATTGACCGATGCCGTCGTCTCGGGCTGCTCGGCATCGGGAGGGACGGCCGCCGTGGGCGGCGGCCTTGCCGCTTATCGCGATGTCAGCTTGATGTCGTCGATCATTTCCGGAAACACGGCCGCCCAGACCAGCGCGACACCCGGCCAGTCCGCCGGTGCCTACGGCGGCGGTGTCGTCGCGAGGTACTACCTCGACGTGCTGTTCAGCACGGTCTCCGGCAACGAAGCCGTAGCGACGGCGACGAACGCCTATGGCGGCGGCGCCGTCGCCGTCGGCCTCACGCAGGTCAAGTACAGCACCCTCGCCGACAATACGGCGATCACCAGCGCGACGACCCCCGGCACGTATTACGGCGTCGGTGGCGGCCTCGATGTCGTGTCGGGCGGTGCGTTGATCAACAATTCCACGATCGAATCTAACCACGCCGACATCGCGGCCGGGCTCGTGTTCTCTTTCGGGGTGGCGCCGCAGGGAACGGTCAAGATCAAGAACAGCACCGTGTCCGGCAATGTCGCGCGTTTCGAAGCCGGAGGCGCCGCCTGCGGCCCCGACCTGACGCTGTCGAACAGCACCATCGCGTTCAACGAGGCCGGGAGCTACGGCGGCGGCGGCCTCGTCGCTGCCGGAGATACGCTTGATCTGGAGAGCTCGATCATCGCGGACAACACGCCGTCGGGATCGCAGTTTCCCGCCGATCTCGGCGTCGGGCTGACGACCGCGATCAGCGGCGCGAACAATCTGGTCAAGATCACCGACGCGGCCGTGCCGCCCGACACGATCAATGCCGATCCGATGCTCGGCCTCCTGCAGGACAATGGTGGAGCGACGCGCACGCATGCGCTCTTGCCCGGCAGCCCGGCGATCGACACGGGCAACAACGTCGCTGGCGCAGACGAGGATCAGCGCGGCGCCGGTTTCCCGCGCGTCGTAGGTGCGGCGGCTGACATCGGCGCGTTCGAGGTGAACTTCGATGTGATCTTCGCGAATGGTTTCGATTGATGGTCTTGGAGCATCGCCTGGTGCGGATTTCGGCCGAGCGATCGAATCAATGGCTTCGCGCCTGCGCACCGACGGCATTGTGCGCGGCGCGCGCATCGCGCAAGGTCCTATCCAGCGCGCGCGCCTTGGCGAGCGCGGCATCGGCGCCTTGCGGGCTGCGAACGAGAAGATCGTTGGCCTCGCGCAGCTCGGCCGCGGCTTCGTCGTAGCGCTGCAAGTCGATGAGAGCCTCTGCGAGCGCGAGGCTGGTTTCGATGCGGTTGCGAACGTGCGCGGCGTTGCCGTGTTCGTCGAGGAGCGCCTTGGCTTCGACGAGCGCGGCCTGCGCATCCGCGTAGCGGTGGACGGAAAGAAGCGCCAGGCCGAGCGGATGCAGCACGCGCACGAGATCCGGATGATGCGGGGGATACACCGCGCGCGCCATCGCCATCGCTTCCTCTAACGTCGCAGTCGCCGCCGCCGTGTCGCCGCCGTCCAGCCGGCTGCGACCGAGCCCGGTCAGCGCCTCGACGATGCGCAGATGCGAAGGTCCGAACTTGGCGCGATAGATCGCGAGCGCTTGCTCGAAACAGCTCGCCGCGCGTGCGGGATCGCCGCCCCGCCGCACGACGTCGCCGAGATTGGTCAGCGTGAACGCGACGCGATCGCTGTCGTCGCCGAGCGCTCGACGGCGGATCGCCAGCGTCTGTTCGAGCAACCGAGTCGCCTCTGCGTAGTTGCCACGATCGCGCAGCACCAGCGCGAGCCGCTGCAAGCCGTTGGCGAATTCGGTGTGCTGCTCGCCGAGCACACGGCGCCAGATATCGAGCGCCGTGCGCACTTCGCGCTCGGCACCGTCCAGATCATTGCGCGATTCGGCGACCTCGGCGAGAAGATCATGATGTGCGGCATCGTGCGCGGTGCCGGCTCCGAACACTTCGCGATTGATCGCCAGCGCCTCGCGCGCGGACGCCTCGGCTTCATCGTAACGGCCGGCATAGCTTTCGAGACCGCCGAGCCAGTAGAGGCCGCTCGCGACACTGGCGTGATTGGAGCCGAAGAGCTCGCGCCGGAGCGAAACCGCCTCGGTGAAATCGCGCTCGGCCGCGGCAAGATCGCCGCGATCCCAGGCCAGCTTGCCGAGCTCGATCATCGTGTCGGCGACTGTGGAATGGCGCTCGCCGTGGAGCGCGCGGCGCTGCTCCAACGCGTCTTTGAGCAACCGCTCGGCCTCATCGTAGCGCGCTTCCTCGCCGACCACGCGCGCCAGGCGCTCCTCGTCGGCGGCGATGCGCTCGTGCGGCTTGCGATGGCGCGCCGCGTCGAGCCGAAGCGCTTCGCGCAGCGCCGTGTCGGCTTCGGCCGTGCGACCCGTCTGATCGCTCAATGCGCCGAGCGCGCCCAGCGTGAGGCCGCGCGCATCGTCATCGCCCGTACGCGCTTCGAGCGCCAGCGCTTCGCGCAGATCACGCCCGGCGTCGGCATGACGCTCGAGTGTGCGCTCGGTGTCGGCAGCTTCGGTCAACGCCCGCGCAAGTTCGCGATCGTTGGCGAGTTGGCGCTCCAGACCGATCGCGCGAGCTTGCAGCTCCAGCGCTTGCTCGTAGTGCCCGAGGCGGAAATAGAGGCTGCCGATGAGGCGCAGGAAATCGGCTTCGAGGCGAGGCTGATCGGCCAACTCGGTCTTCGCGCGGCGCGCACCTTCGTCGAGGAGTTCGCGAGCCGTCACTGCGCGGCCTTGGGCGCGATCCGGATCGGAAACATCGAACACGCGCGTGAGGAAAGACTGCACCGCTTGCGCGCGCTGGCCGGCTTCGGCGGTCTGGCGCGCTTCCCAGAGCACGGTCGCGATCCCCATCAGCGCGACGAGCGCGACCGTGACGCCGGCGGCGACCGCGATCGCATGGCGACGCACAAACTTTCCGATTCGATAGCGCGCGCTCCCTCCCGAGATCGCGCGGCCGTCCAAATACGCTTGCAGATCGTCGGCGAGCGCCGCGACCGACACATAGCGCGCGGAGGGCACTTTCTCCAGCGCACGGTGCACGATGCGTTCGAGATCTCCGCGCAAGGTGCGACGAAGCTGCGCGAGCGGCAACGCGTGCATCGGCGCATCCATGGAATCGGCGGATCGGCGGGGGCGGGCCGGCGCGCGGCTCAGCGGCTCAGGCGCTTCCTCGACAACAGCCTTGGACCATCCGATCTCGCCGCGCTCGACGGCTGCGTACGGCAGACGGCCGCTGAGCAACTCATAGAGCAGAACGCCGAGCGCATAAACGTCGGTCGCTGTCGTGACCGGCTCACCGAGCACCTGTTCGGGCGCGGCGTATTCGCGCGTCATCGGGTGAACGGCCGTCGCGGTCTCATCGCCGACTTGTGCAGCGAGCGGCTTGGCGATGCCGAAGTCGAGCAGCTTCGGCTCACCGTCCGCCGTGACCAGGATGTTCGAAGGCTTGATGTCGCGATGCACGATGAGATTGCGATGCGCGTACTGGACGGCGTCGCAGATCTTGACGACGAGCGCGACGCGTTCATGCACGCCGAGCTGGCGCGCATCACACCAGCGGCCGATCGGCTCGCCCTCGACGTACTCCATCGTGAAGTACGGCGCATCGTCGTCGGCGACGCCGCCGTCGAGCAATGTGGCGATGTTCGGGTGCGCAAGCCGCGCGAGCACATCGCGCTCGCGCAGAAAGCGCCGCAAAAGCTCGGCACTCGCGAACTCGCTGCGGATCAGCTTGAGTGCAACCAGCCTCTCGAACTGTCCATCGTCGCGTCGCGCGAGGAATACGCGGCCCATGCCGCCGGCGCCGATTTCGTGCAACAGAACGTACGGACCCACACGCGCGCCCGACTCGGGTCCGCAAGCCTCGATGCGCCGAATGCGCGTCGACTCGAAGAGCCGCGCGCCGCGGCTCAGTAAATCGCCCTGTGAGCCGGCTTGCGCTGCGAGCAGCGAGCGAAGCTCTTCAAGCGTGTCCGGATCGTCCGCGCTTTGAGCGGCGATCCACTGCGCGCGCTCGGCCTCGGGCACGTCGAGCGCCGCCATGAACAGCGCTTTCACGCGTGCCCAGTCGCCGCGCGGATTCATGGCGCGCGATCGTGGCGCTCGGCATAGGTGATGTCGGCCTCGATGGCCATGGCCCGCCCCACTCGCGATAGGCGCGGCCAGCATAACAAGGCGCGGGCAGGGCCCGCACAGCAGGCACGGCGGAAATGGATCGAGCCTTAGGGGCGGACGGGTGTCCGCCCCTAAGGTCGCTCTGTCGTGTCTACTCGAATCCGTTCGCGAAGATCGTGTCGTTCTGATACGGGACGCAGGCCGAGAACTCCGACGTGTTGCCGTTCGAATCCGTCGCCGTCGCCGTGATGCCGGCTCCCGCAAGGAGGCCGCCGAAAAAGCCGCTGGCGTGAATGACATCGTGGATCGCTGCGGCGCCGTCGCCGCCGATCACGGCCAGCGTGATCGAAACCGCGATGGAGCCGACCCAGGCCTGTCCTTGCCGGTTGTCGTTCGGATCGCAACCGCCGGGCGTCTGGTAGAAGTCGATGCGGTAGTCGCCGAGCGTCGAATCCAGCAATCCCACGAAGAGGCCGCTCGACTGTCCGCCGATCGCCGTCTGCAAGACCGGATAGTTCTGACCGCGGTTCGCGTAATCGGGTGATTGCGAAGTTGCATCGGTGTCGTTCGGCAGAACGCCGGCGCTAACAAGATCGATGCCGAGCCCGCCGTTGCCGTAGATGCCGTTCTTGCGGATCTTGTTGCGGCGGCCGATCTCGACCCACACGCCCTGCGTTCCGTTCTCCGCGAGCACATTGTTGGTGATCACGTTGATCGTCGGCGCATCGCCGTCATCGCCCTGGATATGGATGCCGGCGAGACCGTTGCCGTACATGCCCGAACCCCAAGGAAAGCCGATGTAGTTGCCGTCGATCGTGTTGTGCTGAGCGCCGCCGTTGACCACGGCGATGCCGGCCTGCGCGTTGTCGCCGATCCAGTTTCCGCTGATCGTGTTGTGGTGGCCGGCGAGATAGATGCCGCGCACGCCGTTGCCGAGGTCCGTGAAATGTCCGCTCGCATCGCCGCTCCAGCCGACGCCGATCATGTTGTTGATGATCTGGTTGTTGTACGTTCCGACCGGATTGCCGCCCGACAAGCTGCCGAACAGCGCGATACCGCTACCGGTGCTCGCTCCGCCGATGATGTTGCGCTCGGCCACATCGTCGCCGCCGATGATCGCGTCGTGCGAATTCGCGTCGAGCTTGATGCCCAGGCCGTTCGGCTGCAGCGCGTGACCGCCGACGCTGCCGCCGAAGCGATTGCCGGTGATGACGCTGCCGTTGCCCGATCCGAGCGCGATCGCCGCATCCGAAAAACCGCTGAACGCAAGACCGACCGCGCGCAACGACGCGCCATCGCCCGCATTCGTCGGAATCTGCAGCGCTTTCGTAACCGACGAGTTACCGGCTTCTAGGATGACGCAGAACGTCGCGTCGGAGCCGAAGTCGAGATCGTTCGCCGCAGCACCGGTCTGCGTGTAGCCATTGATGATGAGCGGAACCGTCACCGACGGAAGCGGCGTGTCCAGCGTGATCACGTGCGGCCCGCAACCCGATCCGATGTCGAACGAGATCAATCCGCTGCCGTGGGCGTTTGCGTTCGAGATCGCCGCACGCAGCGAGCCGGTGCCGGAATCGCCGGTGTTGCTGACGGTTTGCAGGAAGCTGTCGTTGATGGTCGATTCGAACGCGCCGCGGTCCGGCGCGGTGCCGATGACGCGGGCGCGACCCGGCAGATCCGTGGCGGGCAATCCGCCCGGCGCGGTCGCGCTGCCGCTGTTGATGGCCGGCGAGGGCGGCGATTCGATCGGCCGGTAATCGCTGTCGAGATGCGGGTTGCCGCTCAGCGTGCCGAGCTCGATCGCGCCCGGCGTGTTGTGCGGCCCGATGATGTTGTCGATGAGCCCGGGCACGATCGGGTTGGTGGCCGTTATCCCGGTGTTGATATCGTAGCCTTGGTTTCCGTAGAAGATGTTGTTGGTCGCGGCGAGCGTGCCGTGACCGTCGGCGCCGCTGCTGGGCGGATTGTTGTACATGCAGAATCCCGAGCCGTGGCCTGTCGAGCCGGTGTTGTCGACGATCGTGTTGTGGACCAGCTGGACCGCCGGGCCGCCGTAGACGACGACAACGTTCACGCTGCAGTCGACGCCGGTATTGCCGGCCACCAGCACGTCGACGATGCGAATCGTGCCGTCGGCATCGTCATCGTCGTTCCACCACGAAACTCCGAAACTGTTGTGCTGATTGATGAATGCGTCGCGACGGAACAGCACCATCGTGTTGGCCGGCAGCGAGTAATCGTCGACGCCTGCCGCAAACCCCGGCGCGGCCTTCCATGTCAGCCCCTCGACGGTAAAGTCGCCGAGAAGATCCGCGCCGTCGTGATCGGCGTTCGTCGGATTCGAATCGTCCAATACGGTATTGCCGACTTCGATGTTGCGGCTGGCGCATCCGGCGCTGTAGCCGCCGAGGAGCTCGGTTCCGGCCTGCAGCGCGACGCCAAAAAGTCCGTCGTGCAGGATCGTGTTTCTGAGATCGTAGTTGCCCTGCACGATCTCGATCGTCGTCGGTACGAACTGTGCTGACGCGAGTGCATTGGCAAGCTGGGTGTTCGTGGAAACACAGACGGGTATCCCGCCGGCCCCCGCCGGCAGCGCCGCGAGCGAGCTGCACGACAACAAGACCCACGTCACGAGCGAAACCGCGCGCGCGGTCCACGTCCGATATTCGAAGAGCCGCTTTGCACTCATGGGCAATCCTCCGTTTGCGGGGCCGATGCCTCCTGCCGGGATTGCTACACGCAAAAAGGACAACGAAAGCGGCACGGTTGGATAACCGCCCGGCGCTCGCGCCTGAAGCGGAATTGAGCTGCGCGCCGGTTTCGCCTTCGGTTTGCGTGTTCCTTGGTATTGGCCGCAACGCTGCGGCTTTGACCGATGGAGCGTTCGATGAAGCGGAATCTGTTGTCGTGGTTTGCCACCGTTGCGCTCGCCGCGCCCCTCGCGGCGTGGGGCTCGAATCACTGCACGGCGATCACCGCCGTGCCGGCCACGTTGTCCTCGTCGGGCGTCTACTGCCTTAACGGCGATCTCGAGCTCGCCGGCGGCCAGGGCACCGCGGTGACCATCGCGGCCGACTCCGTCACGCTCGATCTTGACGGACATGCGCTCCGCAGCCGGGCGGCGGCGAACATCTTCACGATCGGCATCAGCGTGGTCGGCCACAAGTACTTCACGCTCGAGAACGGCACGCTCGCCGGCTTCGCGCAAGCCGTTTACGTGCGCCGCGATGGCGATACACCGGCGAAAGGCGGCGTGCTCACCGGTCTTAAGGTGCAGCGCAGCTTCTGGAACGGGCTCTCGATCGAGTGCGACGGCTGCGTGGTGCGCGACAACGTCGTCACCGATACCGTCGTTCCGGCGACGCTGACCGGCTATTGGGCCACCGCGATCGACGTCGAGGGCACCGGCGACCTCATCACCGGCAATCGCGTTTACAACACGATATCGCCGCCGGGCGTAAACGCCCTCGCGTTTGGGCTCGGGACGCATCGCTCGACGATTGCGAACAACTTCGCTGCGAACGATGTAGCCACAAGCGATCCGACGTACGGCTTCGTGCTGTCCGGCGTCGACGATTTGCTGATCGCCAACCAGGCTCAAGGTTTCGCCAACGGCTACTGGCTGCAGGAGGAGCGCATGAAGTACCGCGACAACCTCACCATGGGTTGCAACACGGCCTTCGGCGGTGCGCTGCAAGCGTCGACCGATCTCGGCGGCAATAACTGACCTAGCAAGGATCCGCCAACGCGTTTGGGCCGCGGACATCGCGAACTGGGATGCCGCTCGTGCAGTAGACTTCGCACGGCTTCCGAAAGGGGTCAGGGCGATGTCTACGGCCGGGCAGCTCACCGATCTTTTGAACGCGGCGCGCCTGGGTGACGCCGAAGCGGCCGAACACGCCTATGGTCTCGTCTATGCGGAGCTGCGCGAGCGTGCCGGACAATCGCTGCGGCGCATGCCCGGCGCAACGCTCACGCCCACCGCGCTGGTGCACGAGATGTACCTGCGCTTCAGCGACTACCAATGCAGGCCCGTGCGCGACCGCTCGCATTTCTTCGCGCTCGCCGCGCGCGCGATGCGTCAGATCGTGATCGAGCATGCGCGCCGGCGCGGCGCGCAGAAGCGCGGCGGCGATCAGCGCATGATCGAGCTCGATGCTGCTTGGGATCTTGCCGACACCGACCTTGCGCAAGTGCTCGAGATCGACACTGCGCTGCGTGCGCTCGAACAATCCGATGCCGAGCTCGCGCGCCTGGTCGAATGGTATTTCTTCGCCGGGCTCACGTTCGACGAAATCGCCGAGATGACCGATCGCAGCGAGCGCACCGTGCGGCGCAACTGGGAGCTGGCCAAGGCGTTTCTGCGTCGCGAGCTCGATGCGGCCTCGCTATGACGTCTGGCGGGACTGCGCGCGCGCCAGAGAGTCTCAGTTTTGCCTAGGGCATCTTTCGATCGTAGTAGGTCGAATCGTCGACGATGTGGCCGTCTTTGACCGCGTAGACCGATATGATCCGCACGCTGACCGGCTTGTCTTGCGCACCCTTAAAATGACCCGTCAGGACAAACTGTGCGTAGATGTGGTTTGAGGAGCTCTCGATGGATTCGAGGTTGTCCTTGGCATCGGGTATCGCCTCGAATAACCTGCGATAGGTATCAGCAATCTCCTTGTTGCCCGCCAACTTAGGGTAATCCGGGCTACTTAGGGTCGCGCGACTCGCATAGATTTTTTCGATGGCGTCGGCATCGTGTTTGTTGAACGCTTCAAATTTCGATCGGACGGTATCGATCGACTTGATGTCGGCGCGCGATGCAGCCGAGATCGCCGGGTTGGCTACGACAGAAGCAAAGGAGAAAAGGAAAATCGTTGCTGCTGTTTTCATTTGTTACTCTCCACACAGACGCATAAGCGACGACAGCTTGAAGTCGAGCCTTAGTGGGATGAACCTCGATTCGATACAGCGCCGTAGAGCCATAGCCGGTATTGCACCGCGAGGCTCGTGCGAATGATTGGAAAAACCCGACACGCCCAGGTGATCCCGGCGCGGCGTACCGAATTCGGTCAGGGCTGCGGGATTCTGCGACATTCGCCACCGCCCGGTACCTATCATCACAGGCGCTATCCACCACCCGACGAGCTTGCCGGCTGGGTTGAGCATTTCTGGCTGGAAAACTGGCAATTCGATTCGGGAGCGCCGCAAACGAGGGAGGTTCTTCCGCATCCCAATGTTCACTTGGTTTTCGCTCCGAGCCGCTCCCGCATTTACGGCGTACAGTTGGGCCGCTTCGTTCGGCAGCTAAAAGACAAAGGCAGCATTTTTGGTATCAAGTTTCGTGCGGGAGCGTTCTATCCCTTCTTGCGCAAGCCGGTATCCGTGATTGCAAACACCTCCATTGCGGCCACCGAGGTCTTCCCCAATGCCGCTGACGCAGAGGAAAAGATACTGACCTCCCGCGATGACGCGAGCATGGTGGAAGCGGCGAGCGATTTCTTGCGGGCTCATCGTCCGCCAGGCGATCCGCATGTGCGAAGCACACGGCGGGCCGTTGAGGAAATTGCGGGCGACCGCGGCGTGACACGTGTCCAACATCTGGCGGCTCGATGCGGCATCCAGGAAAGAACGCTGCAAAGGCTGTTCGATCGATATGTCGGAGCGAGCCCTCGCTGGACGATCAAGCGTTATCGAATATATGAAGCGCTCGAAAGTATCGCTGCGGGAACACAAGCCGAATGGTCGGAGCTCGCGCAGAATTTGGGCTACTTCGATCAGGCGCATTTCATCAACGACTTCAAGAAACTGGTCGGCTGCTCACCGACCGAATACGCCGGACCTTTGGCCTGATATGTGGGTGCGAGCAGTCCGTTGCGTCGAACTCGCCTATCCATACGTTTCCGCCGTCATCACTTTCTGAGCAATCTTCCAGGTTCCACCGACTCTCAAGCACGACAGCATGTCGGTGACACGGCGTGGCGGAATCAGGAGTCTCACTTTCAAGAGAGCGAGCTCCCCCGACAGATCAATGGACAAGACCTCGTCATGGCGTTGTGACCCCAGCCGTTTCGGAGCTTCCAACTTGCGGACGACTGCCAGCCACGTTTCTATCGGTGTCACGTTCACATTGCCGTCATCGCCGACTTTCGTCACGGAGCTCGAAGGATGAAACAGGGATGCGAACTTGTCGGCGTCCATTTCATGGGCGGCGTCGAAATAGGTTTGCGCGATGGCCAGCAAGGCACGAATGTCGGTATCCATGGAACCTCTGAAATACGTTGATGAAGCGAGCTGTTCTTTTCCCGCGCAGAGTGAAACATTCCCGCAAAGGCAAGGTTCAAGCGGAAATGCACCCGGTAATGACCTTGCGTGCCTCGCCTGCGCTGCGCGGTGTTCCGGCCGGATTTCCCAGGCGTGGCAGAATGCGCTACCACCTCACGGCGTTTTGAGCGGCGGATGACCCGCATGCAGTATCGAATCGGCGAATTCGCGGAACTCGGCGGGGTTTCCGCCAAGACCCTGCGCCACTACGACAAGCTGGGATTGTTGCGCCCCGCCGCCGTGGACTTGCGCACGCGCTACCGCGGCTACACCGCCGCGCAACTGCGCGAGCTATCTTCGATTCTCGCTTTGCGCGATTTGGGCCTGTCCCTTACCGAGATTCGCGTCTTCGTCTCCAAGGCGGGATCGTCCGCCAACAGACGGGCGCTGCTTGTGCGCCTTCGGCAAAACACGCAACACATGATCGAGAAGGCCACGCAGTCGTTGAACAGCATCGACGCCGCGCTCGATGAGAAGGTCGATCAATCCGGCGCCTGGACGCAGGCTGTTCCCGTTGCGATAAAACGCCGCCGCGCCTTGCGCGTCGCTACGTTGCGCGCCGAATTCAAAAGCTATGTCGAAACCGACGTTCTGCGCTTGGAAGGTGAATTGTTGAGCGCGCTGCCTTCGGAAGCCCTCGGCGCAGTGCGCGGCGTGATGTGGCAGCGTTGCGCGCGCACCGATTCGCTGATCGCCGAGCCCTTTGTCGAAGTCCGTCGCGATCTCGCCCGCCGCAGCTTCTACGACGTGAAAGACCTGCCCGCCGTAACCGCCGCTTGCGCCTTCTCCGGCACCGACGATGCCGACGCCGAACGAACCTACCGCGCCATCAATACGTGGATGGCTGCGCGAGGTTTCTCCCTTGCCAGCCCCAAGCGCGAAATTTATCTCGACGACATCCTCGAAATTCAGTTCCCGCTGGAAGGCGGTTGCGCGTCGCCTTCAGGTTCCGCGGACAGGCGATATCCGTAGCTGCAATGAATGTGGTGGGCCCACCAGGATTCGAACCTGGAACCAAGGGATTCGCTGATTCCGATCGTTTCCGACCGGCGCGGACTATCTCTTCACCCGCAGCACGCGTGCTGGTGGGGTGCGGGACGCTCGAGCCTGTGATCAAGGGCACTCAAGCCCTCAGGTAGTCTCTGCACCTTCCGGCGGTGTACCGCCGGCTTGGCTCAGGGTTGCCACCGGCCGCGCCGCTGAGGTTTCCCTGAATTCGTCCCGATCCCGTTCGCCTCTTTCGAAGCGGCGGCACCTTTTGATGAGTCCCCTGCTCTAACCGTTGAGCTATAGGCCCCCGCTCCAATTAGATCACGCGGTCGCGCGCAGCGCGACGATCACTCCCTTTCTCCCCCTTTGCGGTAGAGGGCAAGGGTGACGGTACGTCGGGTCAACACCAGACTGCTGACACCATGTCGTCAGCAAGTGACACGTACGCTGCGCTCCCGTTTGTTCACAAGGAGCGTCACCATGAACACCGAAGCCGTAGCCAAGCGTCTGGTCGCGTTGTGCCGCGAGGGCAAGTACGAGGAAGCGCAGAGAGAGCTTTACGCGAACGATGCCGTCAGCATCGAGATGGAAGGGCTGCCGCCGGGCGCGCTCGGCAATGTGAAGGGGCTCGAAGCGATTTATGAGAAGGGGCGCCAGTTCAACGAGGGCATCGAGGCCGTGCACGGCGGCAGCGTCGGCGATCCAATCGTTGCCGGGAACTGGTTTTCGCTCGTGATGACGATGGATGCGACGTTCAAGGGCCGCGGGCGCATGAACATGCAGGAGATCTGCGTGTATCAGGTGCGCGATGGGAAGATCGTGCGGGAGCAGTTCTTCTACGACGTCGGCTGAGGGGATGCCCTCACCCTACCCCTCTCCCGCGCAGCGGGAGAGGGGAATAGCGATTACTCGAGATCGAGGAACGAGCGCAGCTGTTCCGACCGGCTCGGATGACGCAGCTTGCGCAGCGCCTTCGCTTCGATCTGGCGGATGCGCTCGCGCGTGACGTCGAACTGCTTGCCGACTTCTTCGAGCGTGTGATCGGTGTTCATGTCGATGCCGAAGCGCATGCGCAGCACTTTCGCTTCGCGCGGCGTCAAGCCGGCGAGCACGTCGCGCACGGTTTCCATGAGGCCGATGTTCGTCGAGGATTCGACCGGCGAGACGATCGCGGCATCTTCGATGAAATCGCCGAGGTGCGAATCCTCGTCGTCGCCGATCGGCGTCTCCATCGAGATCGGTTCCTTGGCGATCTTGAGCACCTTGCGGATCTTGTCCTCGGGCATTTCCATCTTGACGGCGAGCTCATCCGGCGTCGGCTCGCGGCCCATCTCCTGCAACATCTGGCGCGAGATGCGGTTGAGCTTGTTGATCGTTTCGATCATGTGCACCGGAATGCGAATCGTGCGCGCCTGATCGGCGATCGAGCGCGTGATCGCCTGGCGGATCCACCACGTCGCGTACGTCGAGAACTTGTAGCCGCGGCGGTATTCGAACTTGTCGACCGCCTTCATGAGGCCGATGTTGCCTTCCTGGATTAGATCGAGGAACTGCAAGCCGCGGTTCGTGTACTTCTTCGCGATCGAAATCACGAGACGAAGGTTCGCCTCGACCATCTCCTTCTTCGCGCGGCGCGCTTTCGCTTCGCCGATCGACATCGCACGATTGATTTCCTTGATGTCGGCGACGGCGAGGAAGAGCGCTTTCTCGATCGCGATCAGGCGATCCTGCTCACCGACGATCTGATCGCGGTGCGCCTTGATGCTCGGCGACCACTTCTGGCGCTTCCTGCCGAGCTCGTCGGCCCAGTCGGTATTCGTTTCGTTGGCCGGGAAGAGCTTCAGGAAATCCTTGCGCGGCATCCGGCCCTGCTTGATGCAGACGTCCATGATCATCCGCTCGTGATGACGGATGGTGTTGACGACCTCGCGCAGCTTGCGCACGAAACCGTCGATCATGATCGCCGGGAGCTTCAGCTTCAAAAACGCCTCGGCCATCTGGTCGCGGAGCTTCTGCGCTTTCTTGTCGGTGAGGCCGTGCTTCTCGGCCGCTTTCTGGAACTTCGCGTAGAGACCGCGCAGTTCTTCCATGCGGCGCGAGACTTCCTCCGGATCCGGGCCGGTTTCGCCGGGGCCGGCTTCCTCGCCTTCGCCCTCGGCCTTCTCGTCTTCTTCCTCTTCCTCTGCCGCGCCGTCGGCATCGGCCATCGCGTCGGGAATCTCGACTTGCGGCTGCTCCATGTCGGCAAAGCCGGCGAGCACTTCGGAGAGGCGCTTCTTGCCTTCCTTGTGCTGGTCGTATTCCTCGATCAGGAGCTGGATCGACCACGGAAAGCTGGCGAGCGCGGACTGAACTTGATTGAGGCCTTCCTCGATGCGCTTGGCGATCGCGATCTCGCCTTCGCGCGTCAGGAGCTCGACCGTACCCATCTCGCGCATGTACATGCGCACGGGATCGGTGGTGCGGCCGACTTCGGCGTCGACCGCCGACAGCACCGCGACCGCTTCTTCGGTGGCGGTGTCATCGTCCGCCGCGACCGGCGTCTCCGGCATCAGCGTCTCGGTATCGGGCGCGACTTCGTGCACCTCGATACCCATGTCGTTGATCATGCCGATGATGTCTTCGATCTGCTCCGGATCGACGATGTCGTCCGGCAGGTGATCGTTGACTTCGGCATACGTCAGGTAGCCTTGCTCCTTGCCCTTGATGATCAGGGTCTTGATTTCGGACTGCTGCTCCTGATTGTGTTCAGTGGCCATGAGGATTCCGGGATTCAGATACGGCGAAGGAAAGAAAGTATAGGAGCCGCGTCAAGGGCGACTCGTCTCGCAAGAGGCGGCGGCAAGGGCCTTCGTCGCTTCAGCGTGCTTCGAGCCAGAACGTGACCGGCCCGTCGTTGACCAGATGGACCTTCATATGGGCGCCGAAGCGGCCGATTTCCACCCGCGGATAGGCGCTTTTTGCGAGATCGACCAGCCGGTTGAACCCCCGTTCGGCCTCGGCCGGCGCCGCGGCTGTGCCGAACCCCGGGCGCATGCCCTTCTTCGTATCGGCCGCCAGCGTGAACTGCGAGACCAGCAAGAGCCCGCCCCCGGTCTCGGCGAGCGAGCGGTTCATGCGGCCGTCCTCGTCCGCGAAAACGCGATAGCCGAGGAGCCGCTCCAGCAGCCTCGACGCCTGCGCTTCGCCATCGCCGGGCTGCACCGCGACCAGCGCCAGAAGCCCGGCGCCGATCTCGCCGACCGTCTTGCCTTCGACATCGACACGCGCTTGGCTGACGCGCTGGATCAGGCCGATCATGGGGTCGCGATGTTTTGGGGTCTGGGGGCATGAAGCTTAGCTGGCGCAAAGGGGTTAGGGATCAGGGACGAGGGCGCGAAGCGGGTTCTGAGACAATCGGCTGTCGTCGAATGTTTTAGTTCTTCTTGTCCTCCCCACAGACGCACTGAGAACCGGCTTTCGCGCCCTCGTCCCTAATCCCTGGCCCTACTCTCCTGATGTCCCAAACCCGACTCGCCTGGCCCGTCGCGCTGCTCTGGTTGAGCTTGCGCATCGTCGGCTTCCTGCCGTTGCCGCTGATGCACGCGGTGGGCGCCGCGCTGGGCCGCGTGCTATGGATCGTCCGGAGCCGCGCGCGACGGATCGCCGAGCGCAATCTCTCCCTGGTAATAACGCAAGATGGCGATGAAAAGAGACACCGTGTCGCGCGCGAATGTCTCACCGAGGCCGGAAAGGCTTTGGCCGAGACTGCGGCGGTCTGGGGACGTCCGCCCGAGCGAGCGTTGAAGCTGATCCGCGAAGTGCGCGGCCAGGCGCTGTTCGATCGCGCGCGAGCTGGCGGCAAGGGGCTCATCATCGCCGCGCCGCACCTCGGCTGCTGGGAGCTTCTCAACTACTGGCTCGCCGAGCGCTCGCCGTTGTCGATCGTCTACCGGCCGCCGCGCCTCGCGATGATCGAGCCCTTGCTCGTGAAAGCGCGCGGCGGCTTGCCGGTCGAGCAAGTGCGCGCGTCCGGTGCCGGTGTGCGCGCGTTATATCGTCGGCTGGCTGGCGGCGGCGTGGTCGGTATCCTGCCGGACCAGCGGCCGCGCGAAGGCGAAGGCGTGATGGCGCCGTTCTTCGGCGTGCCCGCGTTGACGATGGTTCTGGTGTCGCGCCTCGCGCGCAGCACCGGCGCCGAGGTGCTCTACGCGTTCTGCGAACGGCTGCCGCGCGGCGCCGGTTATCGGCTGCATGTGCTCCAAGCGCCGCCGGAGATCGCCGATGCGGATATCGATACAGCATGCGCGGCGCTCAATCGCGGTATCGAAAACTGCGTCGCGCTCGCGTTCGCGCAGTATCAGTGGACGTACAAGCGATTTTCGAGCGATACCGAGGCGCCCATCAGTGCTTCTCGGTTTTCTCCAAACGCCGCAAGAACACCGTAATTTCTTTTTCCACTTGTTTGTCGCCGCGCGCACCGGCAACTTCGAGGCCTTTGCGATACGCGTCGATCGCCGCGCTCGAATCGCCCGAGTCCGCAAGCGCCTTGCCGAGCATTTTCCACGCGGCCGAATACGTCGCATCGAAATCGACCGCCTGACGGAACGCGCACACGGCGCCGGCCGCATCGCCGTTCGCGAGCAGCGCTGTGCCGAGCGAAAAGCGCAGCAGCGCGCCGTCGCGCGGGCCGCCGAGCTGAGCGCGCAATCGGGCGATGAGGTCCGCATTCATGCCGTTATCATCGCGCGGCAGAGGCACCCGCGCAGCCGTCTTTACGTTCGATTACTCGCCTTTTCCGAACCTATGGATATCGTGCGTCACGACGCCGATCTCGCGCGGCGGTGGCACGAAAAATTCCGGATGCGCGAGACTTTCCGTCATATCGTCGAAACCTTGCGTCCAATGCTCGCGCATCGCGGATGCGCCGAACGCGTAGTCCTTGAACTGCTCTTCGTAAGGCTTCGCGCGATAGATCAGATGAACGATATTGAATACGCGATCGCAGAGCCACGGTTGAAGATCCGCGAGCAGCGCGGGCGGCACGTGTTTTTTCGGAACCTGATCCAGCAGAAGGCCGAGCGCGTTGCGAAGCTTCTGGCGCGCGGCCACCATGTCGGTACCGAGGCGCGTGCGGCTCGAATACTGGATGTCCTTCTGACGCTCGAGCACATCGAGCAGCGTTTGCGGCAGGATTCCGCGTGCATTCCAAAGATCGACCTGGAACACCAGCGTATCGCGGCGCGGCGAGGATTCGAGCAGGAATTCGAGCGGCGTGTTCGAGACCACGCCGCCGTCCCAATAATGCTCGCCGTCGATCACGATCGCCGGAAACGCCGGCGGCAGCGCGCCCGATGCCATCACGTGCTCGGCGCGGATGCGTTCCTTCGCCGAATCGAAATAGCGGAAATTTCCGGTGGCGACATTCGCCGCGCCGACGGTCAGACGCACGTCGCCTGAATTGATGCGGTCGAAATCGACCAAGCGCTCCAGCGTTTTCTTGAGCGGCGAGGTGTCGTAGAAACTCGTCGCCGCGGCGCTTCCCGGCGGCTGACCGAACGGCGGCAATGTGCGCGGCTCGAAGAAACCCCGTTGTCCTTGCGCGAGCGCGCCGAGCGCGGCCATCGCACCGGCCCAGGCGCTCGACGCGCCATTCATCGGCAGCCAAGCGAGCGCATCGCGCAGCGCGATCGATGTCCAAGCGAACGCGCCCGCGGGCTCGCAGACCGTGTTCCAGAATTCGTGTAGCCGTTCGACACGCCGCTCCGGCGCATTGCCCGCGAGGATCGCCGCGTTGATCGCGCCGATCGACGTGCCGGCGAACCAGCCGGGACGTAGATCCGCCGCATGCAGCGCTTCGTATACGCCGCACTGATACGCACCGAGCGCGCCGCCGCCTTGCAGCACCAGCGCGACGGTTTCGTAATTTTGCGCTGATTCCGACGGCGCGGTGATTGCGGCGGATTTCGTGCGAGCGCGCGGCGAGCGGACGGCACGTTCGAGCGCGACTTTGCGCTTCGCGGTGCGCCGACCGCGCACGGCGGTCATTGCATGAACCAGCCGTGGCTGACGACGATGCTCTGGCCGGTCAGCGCGTTCGATTCGAAGCCGGCGAAGAAGAGCGCGCATTCGGCGACGTCGTCGACCGTGGTGAATTCGCCGTCGACGGTTTCCTTCAGCATCACTTTCTTGACGACGTCGTCTTCGGAAATGCCGAGCTCTTTGGCCTGCTCGGGAATCTGCTTCTCGACCAACGGCGTGCGCACGAAGCCGGGGCAGATCACGTTGGCGCGCACGCCGTGCTCGGCGCCTTCTTTCGCGACGACTTTCGCAAGACCGATCAGCGCGTGCTTGGCCGACACATACGGCGCCTTCAGCTTCGAGGCTTCCTTCGAGTGCACCGATCCCATGTAGATGATCGAGCCGCCTTTGCCGCGCGCATACATCGCTTTGAGGCACGCGCGCGTCGTCAGGAACGCGCCGTCGAGATGGATCGCCATCAGTTTCTTCCAGTCGCCGTACGAGAACTTGTCGATCGGATTGACGATCTGGATGCCCGCATTCGAAACGAGGATGTCGACTTGGCCGAGCTCTTTGACGACCGCGGCGACGCCGTCCTCGACTTCCTGCTCGCTCGTCACGTCCATCTTGACGCCCATCGCCTTTCCGCCGTTGTCCGTGAGCTCCTTCGCGGTGGCATTCGCGCCGTCGAGATTGAGATCGGCGATCGCTACGGCGGCGCCGTTCGCAGCGTAAATCTCCGCGATGCGCTTGCCGATGCCGCTGGCCGCGCCGGTCACGAGTGCCACTTTGCCGTCGAGTCGCATATTGCCTCCTTGAAATGATGCGCGCGTGCGCGATACGGGCAGAAAAATACGCCGTCCCCTTTGTGGGGGAACGGCGCCAAGTTTCGGAGTGATTGGGGTGATGAAGCCCCAATCCTGAGACCGTCCTGTGACAATTAGGTTCCGCAATGCAACATGGGGCGTTGCAGCGGGATTTCAGCCGTCGCGCGCGGTTCCGCGCGGGTCGACGCCCAGATCCTTGAGCTTGCGGTAGAGATGCGTGCGCTCCATCCCGACCGCCTTGGCGAGCTTGCCGACGCTGCCGCCGGCCTCGCCGAGCTGATGCAGAAGATACACGCGCTCGAACTGCTCGCGCGCCTCGCGCAACGGCAGCGAAAAGTCGATGCCGTCGTGACCGCGCGCGACAGCCGGCGCCGTGACGGGCACGGCCGCGCCGAGTGCCTGCTCGACCTCGTCGAGCCCGACGTCCGGCGCATTGCCGAGAATCAGAAGCCGCTGCACCAGATTGCGAAGCTCGCGCAGATTGCCGGGCCACGTGTAATGGCGAAGCCGGTTCTGCACCGCGACCGGAAAATTTCGATACGGCAGCTTGTCGCGATTGGCGAAATAATCAGCGTGATAGCGCAAGAGCTCCGGAATATCGTCGATACGATCGCGCAGCGGCGGCACCGCCAGCGGCACGACCTTGAGCTGGTAGTAAAGCTCCTCTCGGAAGCGGCCGGCAGCGACCAGCGATTCGAGATCCTGCGCCGTCGCCGCAATCACGCGCGCATCGATCGACACCGGCTCGTGACCGCCGCAGCGGAGCAACGTGCGCCGCTCCAGCACGCTCGAAAGACGCAGCTGCAATTCCGGATCGAGATCGGCGAGCTCGTCGAGGAACAGCGTGCCGCCATTCGCCTGCTCGATCAGGCCCTGCTGCGCGCCGTTCGCATCCTCGACGCCGAACAGCGCTTGCGCGGCGTGATCGCGCGCGATCGCACCGGCGGCGACCGTGACGAACGGTCCCGCGCGACGTGCGCTGCGCTCGTGCAACGCGCGTGCGAGTGTTTCCTTGCCGGTGCCGGGCTCGCCCTGAATCAGCACCCACGTATCATGCGCGGCGAGACGCTCGATCTGTTCGCGCAGCGCCTGGACGCCGCGGCCGGTGCCGATCACTTCCATCGGCGCGGGCAGCTGGCGCCGCAAGCCTTCGTTCTCGCGCTTCAAGCGGCTCGCTTCGAGCGCGCGCGAGATCACCAGCAGCAATTTGGCAAGCGAGATGGGCTTCTCGATGAAATCCCAGGCGCCAAGCCGCGTCGCCTCGACCGCCGCTTCCACGGTGCCGTGGCCGCTGATCATGATCACCGGGCACGGCAAGCCTCCGCGCTCGTTCCATTCGCGCAAAAGGCTGATGCCGTCGAGATCGGGCATCCAGATGTCCAGAAGCACGACATCGGGCCTCTGCTGCCGCCGTGCCTCGCGCGCCGCCGCGGCCGATTCGGCCGTGTCGACGACATAGCCTTCGTCTTCGAGGATGTCCCTGACGGTCTGCCGGATATCCGGCTCGTCATCGACGACGAGCACGCGGGCGTTCGTCATGGCGGTCACCGGTTGCGAAAAAGAGACAGCGGAGCATAGCGCAGCCGCGTGGCGCTGCGTCACCGCTTTACGCAGCCGATCCGGTCAGGCCGTGGCTGACCCGAAGCTCCTGAGGCGCGAGCGCATCTGCAGGCGCCGCCAGAAATTGGCGGGCTTGCGCGCGAGCGGACCGAAGCGGCCGGCGAGGAAATCCTCGGTCGCGCGCAGCACGCGCTCGCTCGAGCGGCCGTCGTTCCAGGGGTGGATCGCATCCGCGTAGAGCGCGAGCTCGCGGCGGAGCGCCGAGTCCGACGCGAACGCGCGCTGCAATGCGCCTTCGAGATCGCCGGGCTCGCCGATATCGATCATGTGCGGCTTGGGCGCGCGGTTGCGGAAGGTCACCACAGGTTTCCGCTGCACGACGAATTCCGAGACCACCGACGAGGTATCGCAGACCAGCACGTCGGCGGCGCGTAACGCAGGAACCAGCGCATCGGCTTCGATGAAACGCGCATTGGGACCCGCGAGCGCGCGGTACGACGCGGCCAACGCGGGATCGGCCTTCGGGTGCAAGGTCAAAAGCCAATAGCGATCGCCGCGTGCGACTTGCGCTGCGATCTCATCGTGGAGCGCGCGCGCCGAGCTCAATGTCTCGGTGAACGTTGCCGCATACAAGACCGTAGGCCTTCCGTCGGCGGGACGGAGCGATGCGGCGCTACCATCGTCGGGCGCGAACAAGGGATCGAGCTTCGGCCAGCCGGTCTCGACGACGGCGAAATGACCGTGCGAACGCGCAAGCTCCTTGAACGGACCCGTCGTCGACGGACCCTGCGTGCAATAAAGATCGAACAAACCGCGGATGCGGAAATGCCCACGCTCGGGCGAGCGCTTGTCCACGCTGAACCCGTGGAACACCTGCACTTTTACGCCGGGAAAGAATTGCGGCACCCAGTTGCTCGCCGCGAGCACCGCATCCGGACGCCAGCCGACGACCGCATCGGCATCGGCCAGAAGGCGCTCGTGCGGCGCAAGATGCGGCGCGAACGACGCCGGCGCGAACCACACGGCCTCGCCGCCGCTCGCGCGGATCGCAGCATCGAGCGGCCGCAGGACCGGCAAACCATAGAGCTCCGTGGCGAACAGGAGGCAACGTGTCATGCATCCATTCCGATCGGCCGGCCGTCGGCCCTGCCGTTGCGGCGGGATGCGCACGGCCCGGTATTCGGTGGGGGCGGCGTCCCGAAAATAAAAGTGACGGTCGAGCTTACCCGGATCGTCGCATGTGTCGAACGGGACTCGCGCGAGCCTCTTGCTGCGGTAAAGATTCGCTGTGACCGTGCACGCGGCGTGATCCTGTCGTGCGACTCCGCTAACCTTGACATTCCACAGCGCACCCACCCATGCCTAGACCTTCCGGCCGTCCAGGCCTTTCGGCCTGCATCATCACGCTCAACGAAGCCGATCGCATCGATGCCTGCATCGAGTCGCTCGCCTTCTGCGACGAGATCATCGTCGTCGACTCGGGCTCGACCGACGACACGCGCGAGCGCGCAGCTGCACGCGGCGCGCGCGTCAGCGTGCGCGCGTTCGACGGCTATCGTTCGCAGAAAGCGTATGCGGTGGGTCTCGCGCAAAACGATTGGGTCCTGTGCCTGGATGCGGACGAGCGCGTGACGCCGGCGCTCCGTGCCGAGATCGAACGCGAACGCGACGCCGGATTCGATCGCGCGGCAGGTTATCGGTTCCCGCGAGCCACCGAATATTTCGGAGCCTACCTTCGCCATGGCAACGCCTACCCCGACCGCGTGATGCGCCTGTTCGATCGCCGCCGCGGCGGCTGGCGAGGCAGCCGCGAGATTCACGAGCATGCCAGCGTCGACGGCCCCGTTGCCACCCTGCAGGGTGATCTCCAGCACCAAGCATACCGCTCGCTGTCGGACATGCTCGACCGGCTGGAGAAGTACTCGCGGATGATGGCCGAACATATGCATGCGCAAGGCCGGCGGGCTCATCTCGTCAATTTGTTTGCCAACCCGTTCTGGCGGTTTCTGCGCGGCTATGTGCTGCGCCTGGGGTTCCTCGACGGCTGGCGCGGGCTTTTGTATGCGTGCATCAAAGCCAATTACGTGCGCGAGAAGTTCATTAAGCTTTGGCTATTGAATCGCGGGTATCCGCTCTGATCTGGCATCCGCGTGCGTATTAGCCTCGTTCTACTGACCTACAACTGGCCGGAGGCCTTGCGGCTTTCGCTTCGCAGTATCGCCGCGCAGAAACGGCTGCCGGACGAGCTCATCGTCGCCGACGACGGTTCTGGTGAGGAGACACGCTCGCTGATCGTCGACATCGCGCGCGATTTTCCTTGCCGTATCGCGCACGTATGGCACGAGGATTTCGGCTTTCGCGCTGCGCGTGCGCGCAATCTCGGCATCGCCGCAGCGCGGGGCGACTACATCGTTCTCGTCGACGGGGATTTGCTGCTGCACCCTGACTTCATCGGCGATCACGCAAGCCTTGCGCTCCCCGGCCACGCGCTTCAGGGCACGCGCCTCAACGCAAGCGAAAAGGAGACGGCTCGGCTCTTGGCGGACGGCAAACCGCGTTTCAGTCCGCTCATGCCGGGCCCGTTCCCGGCCTATCGCGCCATTCGATCGCTGACGCTCGCGCGCATCAAGGCGCGCGCGAAGACCGGCGGGCGCATCTACAGCTGCAACATGAGCGCGTGGCGCGATGATCTTCTGCGCGTCAACGGCTTCGACGAGCGCTTCGAAGGGTACGGCGGCGAAGATCAGGAGCTCGCAAAACGCCTGCGCCACGCCGGCATCCGCCGCCGCCAGATCAAATTCGCCGCGCACGCGATTCATCTTCATCACACCTCGCGTGCACCGGACGATCCGAACGACATGAGCCTTCCGAACAACCGGCTCATCGCCGAAACCTTGGCGACGCGCGCCGTGCGTGCTGACCGCGGCATCGACGGGCATGTGCGCGAGCTCACGGCGACGCTGCCGGATCTTCGCGGGCGATGAGCCCGATCCTCCGATGAGCAAGATCCACCTGATCGCACGCGACAACGGCGCGGGCCTTTCGCGCGACTTGCAGATCGTCGGCGACATCCTCGCCAAGGAAGGATTCGACGTCACTGCCAGCGCCATCGGCGCCGGTGGCGTGCGCCGTCAGATGAGACATTGGCGGCTGCGGATTTCGCTCGGCTGGCGTGCGCTGACGCAGCAAGGCCGCAAAACGCAGTTCGATGCCGCGCTTTCGTTCGAGCGGATCCTGCCGGACTTTCTCGGCCTCGCGCGCCGAAACGCGCTGATTCCGAATCCCGAGTGGTTCAGGCCCGAATACAAAGCTGCGCTCAGCCGCATCGATCGCGTTTTCGCGAAGACGCGGCATGCCGTCCCGCTCTTCGAGGCGCTTGGCTGCGATACACGATTCGTAGGATTCACCAGCGTCGATCGCATGCGTTCCGATGTCGCACGCGAGCCGTATTTTCTGCATCTCGCCGGACGCAGCGGCAACAAAGGCACGCAAGCGCTTGCATCGCTGTGGCAGAAGCAACCGTCCTGGCCGATGCTCACCATCGTCCAGCGCAGAAAACAGAAAGAGCCCGCTCGCGCACTATCGAATATTCGATTCGAGACACGATACCTCGACGAATCCGATGTGATCGCCATGGCGAACCGGCACCTGTTCCATCTTTGCCCGTCTGAAACCGAAGGCTTCGGCCACAACATCTGCGAAGGCATGAGCGTGGGACCGGTGATGTTGACGACCGACGCGCCGCCGATGAACGAGCTCGTGACTGCCGATCGCGGCATTCTGGTCAAGTACGGCCGCACCGGCACGCAGCGCCTCGCCACAACTTATTTCGTCGAAGACCATGCGCTTGCCGATGGCGTCGAGCGCATGCTTTCGCTCGATGAGGATCAGCGCCGCGCGTTCCGCGAGAGCGCGCGTGCGTGGTACGAAGCCAACGATCGCGACTTCCGCAGCCGTATCGTCTCGGCCGTCGCCGACCTCGCGTCTCAATGAACCGCGGCGCGTCCCGAGTTCATTTGATCGCGCGCGACAACGGCGCCGGGCTGACGCGCGATCTCGTGATTCTCGATCGCGCGCTGCGCGATGCCGGCTTCGATCTCACCGTCAGCGCGATCGGCGACGATGGGTTTGCGCGCAAGCTGCATCGGTTGCGCGTGCAAGCCGGGCTCGCGTGGCGAAGCCTGCGTAACGGATTGCCGCCGCGCTTCGATGTCAATCTCATGGACGAGCGCATTCGTCCGAAATACGCCTCGCTCGCCCGACGCAACGTTCTGATGCCGCATCCGGAATGGTTCCGCCTCGAATGGAAGCCGTATCTTTCTTCGATCGACCGCGTGTTCGCCAAGACGCGTCACGCCGTTGCGATCTTCGAGGCGCTCGGTTGTCGCGCGGAATTCGTCGGCTTCACCAGCCTCGACCGCCTGCGGCGCGACATTCCGCGTGAACCCAAGTTTTTCCATCTCGGCGGCCGCAGCCTCAACAAAGGCACGCAACCGCTGATCGACGCGTGGCTAAAGCATCCGGCATGGCCGACGTTGACCGTCGTGCAACGCGCTCCGCTCTCGCTGCCGCCCTCGATGCCCTCGAACGTTCGCGTGATCGCCGACTATCTCGACGACGATGCGCTGCGCGTGCTTCAGAACCGGCACCTCTTCCATCTCTGCCCGTCCGAAACCGAAGGCTTCGGCCATCATCTCGTCGAAGGCTTGAGCGTCGGCGCGATCACGCTCTCGACCGACGCACCGCCGATGAACGAGATGATCGCGAGCGATCGCGGCGTCCTCGTGCGCTACGTGCGCACCGGCACGCAGCAGCTCGCGACCACGTATTTCGTCGACGACTCAGCGATCACGAACGGCGTCGAGCGGCTGCTCGCGCTCGCTGCGAACGAGCGCCGAGCGATGAGCGAAGCGGCACGCGCCTGGTGGGAAGCGAACGATCGCGACTTCCGCCAGCGGCTCGCGACGCGATTGCATGCGTTGATGGACGAGTGATCGATGTGCGTCACTGCGGCGCCAGCGCGGGCGCACGGTCGAGCGGCAATTGCAGCGTGAACACCGCACCGCCCTCCGCGCGATTCTCCGCGCGCACGCTGCCACCGTGCTCTTCCGCAATTTTCTTGACGACCGCAAGGCCAAGGCCGGTGCCTTTCGTTTTGCTCGTCGTATACGGCTCGAACCAGCGCTCGCCGAAATTCGCCGGAAGGCCGGGGCCGTTGTCGGCGACGCCAAGCTCTACCCAATCCTGCTCATCCTCGCGCACGATCCGCGTGCTGACGAGAATCTGCGGCTTGCACGAATCCCCGATCGCTTCGAGCGCGTTCTTGATCAGGTTGTGCAGTGCCTGCCGCAAGCGCACCGCGTCAGCGCGCACCAGCGGCTCGCCGCTGGCGAGATCGCGACTCAAACCAATGCGCTGATCGTTCTCGTAAAGATCGAGCACGTCGTCGAGCAGCGCGTGCAGCGCGATCGGGCGCAGCGCGGCCGGTTGCGGGCGCGCGTAGTCGCCGAATGCGTTGACCATCGTCTTCAGCGCTTCGACCTGGCTCACGATCGTATGCGTCGCGCGATCGATCAATTCGCCTTCGTCGGCAGGCAGGCGGCCGAGGAAGCGGCGGCGCAATCGCTCGGCGGCAAGCTGGATCGGCGTCAGCGGATTCTTGACTTCATGCGCGAGACGGCGCGCGACTTCGCCCCACGCCGCGTCGCGCTGAGCGCGATTGAGGACCGTGAGATCGTCGAACACGGCGACGTAACCTGCCTCGTCCGCCAGCGCCGTGCCGCGCAGCATCAGCGTGCGCCGGCCGTCCGACGTATCGACGACAAGCTCCTCGCGCCATTCGCGCAAGCCGCCGCGAAGATGCCGCGCGAGTGGCTCGGCGAATGCGGCGAGCTCGGGCTGCTCGCGCTCGAATTCGGTCAGCGTGCGGCCAATGTACGGCGCCATGCCGACGCCAAGGATCGCTTCGGCCGCGCGGTTCGCGATGCGCAAGCGTCCATCGCGATCGAAACCGAGCACGCCCGCGGAAAGCCGCTCCAAGAGCGCGACGAGCCACGCGCGCTGGCGTTCGGTCTCTTGCGTGCTCTTGCGCGCGCTTGCGCTCGCGAACTCGATCTCGCGCGTCATCTGACCGAACGAATTGACCAGGAAGCCAAGCTCGTCGTTGCTCGCGATCGGCAGCGGCGTGTCGTAGCGGCCGGCGCCGACGGCGCGCGTCGCTGCAATCAGCCGGCCGAGCGGCGCGACCAGACGCCGCGCGATGCCGAACGCGGCGAGCGCGACGATCAACGCGGAGAGCAGCAGCGCGAACGTCAGGATCAGCGCGAACGTAAGCTTCAGCGACCCGCGCAGGAATTTGAGCCGCTGGAAATCGAAATTCGCGTTCTCGATGCCGCGCGTCAACGTCTGCAGCCGCGCCGGCAGCGGAAACAAGCCTTGCAGGAGACGCCGATTGCCGGGTGCATCGCCGGTGATCGGCATCGCGACGCGCAGCACGAGATCGTTGCCGATCGGCTCCGCCGCGGCGTAGCGGCCGTCGCCCTGCACGCGCATCTGCATCGCTGCGTCGGGCAGCGGCGGATTCAAATAACGCGGATCGGAGCTCGCGGTGGCGAGCACGCGGCCGTCGCTGCCGAACACGGTGAGTTGGATCGCGTCGAGATCGTCGACGCCGTCGTCGATGAGCCGCTGCAGGTCGCTCGACGGCTCGTTGGCGATCTTCGCGATCAGCCCGTCGCTCGCTTTCTCTGCGTCGCGCAGGCGCTCGTCGACGACGATGCGGCCGATTTCGAGCGCATCGCCGATCGCCTGTTCGAGCTTGACGTTGAACCAGTTGTCGATCGTCGCATCGAGAAAACGGAGCGCAAATCCATAGACGATGACGACCGGCGGCACAGCGAGCAGGACGAGCATCACCAGAAGCCGCCGGCCGAGCCGCGCGCCCGGCGCGCCGCGTTTGAGATCGAGCCGCAATCGCCACAAGCGTTGCGCGATGGCGAGCGCAAGGATCGCCAGTGCCCCAGCCGCGGCGCCGAGCACCCAGCGGTAATAGAGCGCGAAGCGTCCGCCGCCGCCGGCCGCGTCCTCGGCGAGCTTGAGCGACGCGAGCAAGAGCGCGAGCACGGCCAGCGCCGGCAGCGCGCGCCGAAAGAGGAATTTCATCCCGCCGGCTGCCATGTGTACTCCGCGGCGGAGAGCCGCCAGGCCGGTTCGAACAACGCGGGAAGACGCAATGCGCCGGGCAGCGCGGCGGCTTCGAGGCCTGCGCCGATACTGAGCGGCGTGTTCTGAGGCAACGTGCGAAACGTCGCGGGCAGCGGCAGGCGCAATGAGTTGAGCCCTGCCAGGAGAGAACCCGGCGTCGCGAAGCTGCGCGCTTCGACCGCTGCGTCCAGCTCACGCAATTGATAGCGGCGCGACAGCGGAAAATAGCGAAGCTCGATGCGATGCTCCGAATGCGCGCCGTTGCCGAACCAGCCGCCTGAATCGACCGCAATGCGAAACGTCAACGGGATGCCGTTGTCGAGCGCATCCTGCATCGGCCCCGAGAGCCGGCAGTCGAGCGCGAGCTCGAGCACTGGCGCATCGGCCGCGCCGCCGAGCTTCGCGCCGCGGATCGCGAGCGAGCCCGGCCGCTGTTCGGCCAACGCGCCGCAGCCTGCGATGAAGCAGGCGACGAGGCAGATCGCGCTAGCGAGGCTTTTCGACGATCGCATAGAAGAATCCGTCCATGCCTCCCGAGCCCGGCAGATTCTGGCGGCCCGGTCCCGCGGCGACGCCGAATTCGCTCGGTACCGCAACGCTTCGAGCGTCGGGATGCGCAGCGGTGAAATCCGCCAGCACCGAGGCGTTCTCGGCATGGAGCAGCGAGCACGTCGCATAGACTAGTCGCCCGCCCGGCGCCAGCAAAGGCCAGAGCGCGGCCAGAAGGCGTTTCTGCATCGCCGAAAGCTCGGCAATGTCGGCCGCACGCCGGTGCAGCTTGATATCCGGCTGGCGACGAACGATCCCGGTCGCCGAGCATGGCGCGTCGATGAGGATCCGGTCGAACGGGCGACCATCCCACCACGATTCGGGCTCGTTGGCGTCGCCGGCGCGCACGTCGGCGCCAAGGCCAAGCCGCGCGAGATTCTCGCGCACGCGAGCGAGCCGAGACGTATCGCGATCGAGCGCGGTGAGCGCGACGTCCGCGCGTTCGAGCATATGCGCGGCCTTGCCGCCGGGCGCGGCGCAAGCGTCGAGCACGCGCTGGCCGTCGGCGAGCGCCATCAGATCGGCGATGCGCTGCGCGGCGCCGTCTTGCACGGAGAAAAGACCTTCGGTGTAACCGGGGAGTCGCGTCACGTCGGTGCTTTCGTCAAGCACGATCGCATCGACGAGATCGGCATGACGCGTCGCTGCGATGCCGCCGGCGAGCAGACGTTCGATCATCGCGTCGGCATCGATGCGTCGTCGGTTCACGCGCAACGTCAGTGGTGCTTCGCGGTTGTTCGCGTCGAGGATCGCATCGGTGTGGTCCGGCCAGTCGCGGCGGATCGCATCGATCAGCCAGCGTGGATGCGCGAGGTGTGTGACGGGATCGCGGTCGAGCCGCGCGTCGATCGCTTCGCGCTCGCGCACGAAGCGGCGCAGCAGTGCGTTCACGAGACCGCTCATCTGCGGCTGGCCAAGCACACGTGCCGCGTCGACGCTGGCTGCGACGACGGCATAGTCGGGCATCTTCAAGACCGCGATCTGCGCAAACGCGAGCACGAGCAGCGCGCGCACGTCGCGCGCTTTCGGTGCGAGCGGCTTTTCGAGCAGAGAAGCGAGCGCAGCATCGAGCCGTAGCCACCAGCGCGTCGCGGCGAATAGCGAAGCCGCGAGCAATGCGCGATCGCGCGGATCGGCGATGCGCGCATTCGCCTCGGCCAACGCCGGTCGTAGCGAAACGCCGTCGAATGCGACCCGCACCAGCGCGCGCGCAGCGTCGGCGCGCAGCGCGGCGCCGGGATTCACGCCTCGGCTCCGCGTTCGCGCCGCGCGTTGTTCCAATCGCGCACGCTGACGCGGCGGCCGCCGTCGCGCTGCAATTCGCGGATGCGCAGCACGCCCTCGCCGGTCGCGACGTCGAGCGTCTCGCGTCCGCCGCCGACGATCGTGCCGGGCGCGGCGCCGGGCGGTTGCGAAACCGCTTCGGCCGACCAGATGCGCAGGCGCTCTCCGCGCAGTTCCGCTTCGGCGACGGGCCACGGATCGAAGGCTCGCACTTTGCGTGCGAGCGCGATCGCGGGTTCGTTCCAATCGAGCCGCGCTTCGGCTTTGTCGAGCTTGTGCGCGTAGGTGACGCCGGGGTCGGTTTGCGGCGTCGCCGCCAGTGTTTCGCCGCGCGCAATGCGCGCGAGACCTTCACCGAGCACGTCGGCGCCAAGCGCGGCGAGGCGATCGTGCAGCGAGCCGCCGGTGTCGGTGTCCGCGATCGGCGTGCGGCGTTCGAGCATCACGGGACCGGTGTCGAGCCCGGCCTCCATCTGCATCAAGTCGACGCCGGTTTCGGCATCGCCGGCGAGAATCGCACGCTGAATCGGCGCCGCGCCGCGCCAGCGCGGCAGCAATGATGCGTGCACGTTCCAAGCGCCAAGCCGCGGGATCGCGAGCACGCGCTTGGGAAGAATCAATCCGTAGGCGACGACGACGAGAAGATCCGGCGCGTAATCGCGAAGACGCTGCTGCGTTTCGGCACCTTTCAGTGTTTCAGGCTGCTCGACGGCAACACCTGCAGCGAGCGCACGTTGCTTGATCGGGCTCGCAACGAGCTTGCGTCCGCGCCCTGCAGGTCGATCGGGTTGCGTGTACACCGCGACGACGTCGACCGGGGCCGCGAGGCATGCCTCAAGACACGGCAGCGCGAACTCCGGCGTCCCCGCGAACACCAGGCGCAGGCGTGAGCTCATGAGAGACGATGCGCGTTAAAGCGTCACCGCCGCCGGTTCAGCGGCGTGACGGCGCTGCTTTTCGAGCTTCTTGCGCACAAGCTCGCGCTTGAGCGGCGAGAGATAGTCGACGAAGAGCTTGCCGATGAGATGATCCATTTCGTGCTGAATGCAGACGGCGAGAAGACCATCAGCGTCGATTGTGATCGGCTTGCCTTCGACGTCCTGCGCTTCGATGCGGATGCGGTCGGCACGATCGACGTCGGCGTAGATGCCGGGCACCGAAAGGCAGCCTTCCTGATAGGTCTGGCTGCCTTCGTGCTCGATGATCTTCGGATTGATCAGCACCAGCGGCTGGTTCTTCTCCTCGGTCACGTCGAGCACGATGAGTTGCTTGTGCACGTTGACCTGGGTCGCGGCGAGACCGATGCCCGGCGCCTCGTACATCGTCTCCAGCATGTCGGCCGCGAGCGTTTTCAAAGCCGCGTCGAACACGGTGACGGGCGCGGCCTTGGTGCGCAGGCGCGCATCGGGAAATTCGAGGATCGTGAGCTTGGACATGCGCTGAAAATGGGGCGCGGCGCGCGGCGCCGCAAGGTTGAGAGGCCCGATTTTAGAGGATTACGACCCCGCGGACACGGCCGGCCGAAGCCACCTGATGCGGACGCGAACACGGAAACGCGCGATGCGACTTGCGAGACTCCCGGCGCTCGCATCCCAAGAATCGGCGGCCTCGGGAAGGGTCTGGCGCGCCGACGGGAGCCCCCGCGGTCGTCGCCGTTTTGGGATGGGCGTCCGTTTTCTCGCGTTAAAGTTTCGGATAGACTCGCCAAGCCATTGGGGAATCAGGGAATTGGCAGCCATGCTTAAAAAACTACTTGCGGTTTCGGCTGGACTGCTTTTCACCCTTACGGTTTATGCCGCCACCGTAGAGTGGGCCGACCACCGTCCGGACACGTATGTCGTCAAGAAAGGCGACACGCTCTGGGACATTTCCGCGCGCTTCCTGAAGAAGCCGTGGCTGTGGCCGGAGATCTGGCAGGACAACCCGCAGGTCAAGAACCCGCACCTTATTTATCCGGGTGACGAGCTGGTCGTTAACGGCCACCGCGTCGGCCACGGCCGCGGCTCGATCGAGCCCCATGCGCGCGTCACGTCGCTCGAAGATGCGGTCAAGCCGATTCCGCTGTCGGCGCTGAAGCAGTTCCTCAAGAACACGCGCATCTTCACCGAGGACGAGTACGAGCACGCACCGCACGTCGTCGGCCTCGAAGAGAATCAGCTCCGCGCGACCGCGGGCCAACTCATCTACCTGCGCGGGCTCAACGCGCAGCCGGGCCAGAAGTTCGCCTTGCTGCGTCCGTCCGGCCGCTATTACGACATGCCGCCCGAAGACGAAGGCCGTCCGCGCGAGGTCTATCGCCAGACCAGCGATTATTTTGACGGCCGCCCGGGCCTTCTGTGGCACCACGGTCCGAACGAATTCACGCTGAGCGGCAACGTGCGCTTCTTAGGCTATGAAATGCTCGACTTCGGCACGGTCGAGGTCACGCGCGTCGGCAACGTTTCGTCCGCGCTGGTGACCTATTCGGATTTCGAAGTGCGCGAGGGCGACTTCGTGATGCCGATCGACGACAAGCCGTACGACGATCAGTACGTTCCGCACGCGCCGGCGCACGTGCCGGAGAACATGCGCGTGATCGCGTTCACCGATGCGTTGAATGCGATCGGTCCGCGCCAGGTCGTCGCGCTCTCGCGCGGCGCCGAAGACGGCATCGAGAACGGCCAGACCTTCAGCATCTATCACGACGGCGACGAAGTGCTCGATCGCACCGACTACACCGAAGGCAGCTTCAAGAAGTTCTTCCATCCGAACGACGCGCGGGCCACGTTGCCGCCGGAGTTCATGGGCCATGTGATGATCTTCCGCACGTTCCAGCGCGTGAGCTACGGCCTCGTGATGGACGCGGTGAAGCCGGTCCACGTCGGCGACTTCCTGTTCGATCCCGACAAGACGCCGTAAGCGCTCCGGCGCACGGCGTTTTCCCTGTTTTTCCTACGCGGCGCGACGGCAACGTCGCGCCGCGCTCTTTTTCGCGCTCGCTAGACTCGCCTCATGGACATCGAAACACATCGCGACGAGATCGAAGCGTGGCTGATCGTGCTGCGCGCGCCGGGTATCGGCGCGTCCGTCGTGCGATCGCTGATCGAATGCCATAGCACCGCGCTCGCGGCTCTGGAAGCGTTGCGTCGCGGCGATGTGCCGATCGACGACAACGCCACGCGCGCGTGGCTGAAGTCGCCGGACCGTGCGCGGATCGCCGAGGATATTGCCTGGCTCGCATCGCCGGATCATCACCTCGTCACGATGCGCGACGCCGACTTTCCGCCACTCCTCGGCGAAACGCGCGGCGCGCCGCCGGCGCTTTTCATCGTCGGCGATCCGGGCGCGTGCTGGCTTCCACAAGTTGCGATCGTCGGCAGCCGCAGCGCGACGCAGGGCGGTCTTGCGAATGCGCAGAGCTTTGCGCGCGCGCTGTCCGCGAGCGGCTTCGCGATCACGAGCGGGCTTGCCGAAGGCATCGACGCCGCCGCGCATTCGGCGACGCTCGACGCCGGCGGCGTGACGCTGGCCGTGCTCGGCACCGGGCCCGATCTCATCTATCCGGCCAAGCACCGCGAGCTCGCGCAACGCATTGCGGTCCGTGGCGCGCTGATCAGCGAGTTCGCACCGGGCATGCCGGGGCGTCCGGAGAATTTCCCTCGGCGCAACCGGATCATCGCCGGGCTGGCGCTCGGCACGCTCGTCGTCGAAGCGGGCCTTCGCTCGGGCTCGCTGATTACCGCGCGCTGCGCCAGCGATCAAGGGCGCGACGTGTTCGCGATCCCGGGCTCGATCCACAATCCGCTCGCGCGCGGCTGCCATCGGCTGATCCGCGACGGCGCGGCGCTGGTCGAAACCGCCGATGAAGTCGTCGACGGTCTGGGGCCGGTCGCAGAGCGGCTTGGCGCGCATTTGCGAGAACGGCTTGGCCATGAAGGCGATGCGCTTGCGCCGGCGTCACGCGAGCGCGATGCCGACTACGCCAAGCTCACCGCGGCGCTGGGCCACGAAGCGATCGGAATCGACCGCCTCGTGGAGCGCACGGGTCTTCAAGCGTCTACGCTGTCTTCGATGCTGCTGGTGCTGGAGCTTGAAGGAGACGTCGTCGCCGAGCGCGGCGGCGCCTACGCGCTAAGCCGCACGCAGACGCGCTCCGGCCGCGGCGTCGAGTCATGAAGGGTACTTCTTTTTCCTTTATCTACAGCAAGTTAAGACCTGGCCGACACCCGAATCGGCCGGCCCGCATCGCCTCCGCGTCAGGTCCGTTCAGCTTGACAGCCTGCCGGAGCGTGTGTTTCCACTGAAAAAGGGAACCCCTGAACGCATCACTTGAGTTTCGCCTGCATTGCTTCATCCGCAGCGCAGTATCGATGCCGCACGCAATTACGCCCTGGAAGGTCAATGGCAAAGAACCTCCTTATCGTCGAGTCGCCCGCAAAGGCGAAGACGATCAATAAATATCTCGGCAAGGACTTCAACGTCCTCGCCTCCTACGGACACGTGCGCGATCTCGTGCCCAAGGAAGGCGCGGTCGATACCGACCGCGACTTCGCGATGAACTACGAAGTCATCGAAAAGAACGAAAAACACGTCGATGCCATCGCCAAGGCCGCCGCCAAGGCCGACTCGCTGTATCTGGCAACCGACTTGGACCGCGAAGGCGAAGCGATCTCCTGGCACATCGCCGAGATCCTGAAACAGCGCGGTCTCCTCGAAGGGCGCGCGCTGCACCGCGTGGTGTTCTCCGAGATCACGCCGCGCGCGATCAAGGAAGCCGTAGCTCAGCCGCGCAAGCTCTCGATGGATCTCGTCAACGCGCAGCAGGCGCGGCGAGCGCTCGATTACCTCGTCGGCTTCAATCTTTCGCCGGTGTTGTGGCGCAAGGTGCAGCGCGGGCTTTCCGCCGGCCGCGTGCAGTCGCCGGCGCTGCGCATGATCGTCGAGCGCGAGGAAGAGATCGAAGCGTTCAAGGCGCGCGAATACTGGTCGATCGAAGCCGACTGCGCGCATCCGGATCAAGCGTTCAGCGCGCGCCTCACGAAACTCCACGGCAAGAAGTTCGAGCAGTTCGATCTCACCAACGAACGCGACGCTCACACCGCCCGCGATGCGCTGAAGAAAGCCGCGCAGGGCCGACTCGTCGTCAGCGATATCCAGTCGAAGGAAAGAAAGCGCCGTCCGGCGCCGCCGTTCACGACGTCGACGCTGCAGCAGGAAGCTGCGCGCAAGCTCGGCTTCGCGACCAACCGCACGATGCGCCTCGCACAGCAGCTTTATGAAGGCGTGCAGATTGGCGATGAAGGCATCGTCGGCCTCATCACGTATATGCGTACGGATGCGCTGTTCCTGTCCAACGATGCGATCGCCGAGCTTCGCGACGTGATCCAGCGCGACTACGGCCCGCGCGCTCTGCCGGAATCGCCGAACTTCTACAAGAACAAATCGAAGAATGCGCAGGAAGCGCACGAAGCGATACGGCCGACGTCCGCATTGCATCGACCCAAAGACATCGCGGCGTATCTTTCCGACGAGCAGCGCAAGCTCTATGAGCTCATCTGGAAACGCGCGGTCGCGAGCCAGATGCAATACGCGACATTGAATACGGTATCGGTCGATCTCGCCTGCGGGCCGGACTCGACGTTCCGCGCCAGCGGCACGACCGTGATCGATCCCGGCTTTCTCGCGGTGTACGAAGAAGGCCGCGACCAGAAGACCGCCGAGGACGAAGACGAAGGCCGCAAGCTTCCGGCTATGAAGATCGGCGAAGCGGTGCCGCTCCGCGACATCCTGGCCGATCAGCATTTCACCGAGCCGCCGCCGCGCTATTCCGAAGCCTCGCTGGTCAAGGCGCTGGAGGAATACGGTATCGGACGGCCGTCGACGTACGCGAGCATCATCCAGGTGCTGCTCAACCGCGAGTACGTGATCCTCGACAGCCGCCGCTTCAAGCCGACCGACGTCGGCCGCGCGGTCGCGAAGTTCCTCTCCGGACACTTCGCGCAATACGTCGACTACGACTTCACCGCCAAGCTCGAAGACGAGCTCGACGCGGTCAGCCGCGGCGAGGAAGACTGGGTGCCGCTGCTGCGCAAGTTCTGGAAGCCGTTCAAGGCGCAGGTCGACGAAAAGAACGAAACCGTCGACCGCTCCGAGGCGACCGGCGCACGCGAGCTCGGCCTCGATCCGAAAAGCGGCAAGCCGGTGCAAGTGCGCCTCGGCCGCTACGGACCGTTCGCGCAGATCGGCACCAAGGACGATGAGGACAAGCCGAAGTTCGCGAGCCTTCGCACCGGCCAGAGCATGCACACGATCACGCTCGAAGACGCACTGGAGCTCTTCAAGCTGCCGCGCATGCTCGGCAAAGCCGAGGATGGCGTAGATATCTCGGTCGGCATCGGCCGCTTCGGCCCGTTCGTCAAGCACGGCACGACCTATGCCTCGCTGCAACCTGAGGACGATCCGTACACGGTCGAGTTGCCGCGCGCCCTCGAGCTGATCCGCGCCAAAGCCGAAGCCGCGGCGAATCGCATCATCAAGGACTTCGGCAACGGCGTGCAGGTGTTGAACGGCCGCTACGGGCCGTACATCACCGACGGCGAGAAGAATGCGCGCATTCCGAAAGATCGCGAGCCGTCGGCGCTCACCGCGCAAGAATGTGCCGAATTGCTCGCCGCCGCGCCGAACCGGCCGAAGCGAGGACGTTTCGGCAAACCCGCGGCGAAGAGCGCGAATGGCAAAGCCGCAAAGAAGGAAGCGACCGAAACAGCGAACGCCCCCGCGAAGAAAACGCCGGTGAAGAAAGCGGCGACGAAGAAAACCGCCGCGCGCAAGAAAACGGCTGCGAAGAAACCCGCCGCCAAACGCACGCCCGCGGCAAGCTGACGACACGCGCGGCGACGCAGGGTGCGTGCTTTCGCACCGCCCGCCGCGCGATCATCACCGCATGGATACGACACTCGCCCAAGCCGTCGCCGCGCTTCGCGCCGGCGGCGTCGTCGCCTATCCCACCGAAGGCGTTTGGGGTCTTGGCTGCGATCCGCGCAATCGCACGGCGTTCGAGCGCGTGTTCGAGATCAAGCGGCGCCCGGCGACGCAGGGCGTGCTACTAATCGCCGCCGATTTCGCCCAGGTCGAACCCTATCTCGACGCCAAGGCGGTTTCGCCACAAGCGGTCGCACGCGCGCTGGCGACCTGGCCGGGCCCGCATACCTGGATATTCCCGCGCTCGCCCGATGCGCCCGCGTGGATCGCCGGCAGCCATGCCGGCATCGCCATGCGCGTTACCGCGCACCCGCCCGCCGCCGCGCTCTGCCGAGCGTTCGGCGGGGCGCTGGTGTCGACCAGCGCCAATCGCCACGGCGAGCCGCCGCTCCGCTCGTTCGACGACGTCACTGCTGCGTTCGGTGACGAAGTCGACGCGATCCTGAACGGCCCGCTGGGGGGGCTTGAGCGGCCGACGCCGATCCGCGACGCTATCAGCGGGGCGAGCGTGCGTTCATGACGCCGGGATGACAGTGCAACACCCGTCATCCGCAGATGGCTTGCGATAAGGGGAGAGGGAATGTCCGCCGTCGTCGATCGAGCAGCTGCCGAGCTGCCGCTACTCAACCATGCGCAAGCCGACCGGATCTTCGCCTGGCACGAGAAGGCCCCGATCAGTGCGGCGCGTTTCCTCGCCGACATCCGATGCGTCGCCGCCGCGCTGCCGACCGCGACGCATGCGGTCAACCTCTGCGAAGACCGCTACGCATTCCTGGTCGGCTTCTGCGCGGTCGCAAGCCGCGGCCAGACCAACCTGCTGCCGCCCTCGCGCGCGACGCAGGCGATCGAAGAAGTCATGGCCGGCCATCCCGGCAGCTACGCGTTCGGCGATAGCGATCTCTACGCCGGCTGTGCGAACTATCTGCGCCTCAAGCTCGACGGCGAAACCGCGCCTGTCGACGAGCCTGTTCTGCAAATCTACGCCGACCAGACCGTCGCGATCGGCTTCACCTCCGGCAGCACGGGCCAGCCGAAACCGAATCCGAAGACATGGGCGAGCGTGCATGCGAGCAGCATGCAGAATGCGCTGACGCTTGCGGATGCGCTGAACCTCGAAACGGGCGCGCTCGCGCACATCGTCGCGACCGTGCCGCCGCAGCACATGTACGGCCTCGAGATGTCCGTGCTGCTGCCGCTGCTCGGCCCGTTCGCGGTGCACAGCGGGCGGCCGTTCTTTCCGGCCGACATCGCGGCGGCGCTCGCCGAAGTACCGGCGCCGCGTGTGCTGGTGACGACGCCGATTCATCTCAAGGCGCTGCTGCGCGATGCGGTCGAGCTGCCCGCGCTCGGCGCGATTACGTCCGCGACCGCCCCGCTCTCGCGCGAGCTCGCCGAGGAAGCCGAAGCGCGCTACGGCGCACGGGTCGTCGAGCTCTTCGGATCGACCGAAACCTGCGTCATCGCGCATCGGCGCACCTCACGCGAATCCGCGTGGCATCTCTATCCCGACCTCGTCCTGCGCCCGCAGCCCGACGGCACGCTCGTCGACGCGCCGTATTTCAGCCAGCCGGTCGTGCTGCAGGATCTCGTCGAGCTGCTGCCCGATCATGCGTTCCACTTGCGCGGACGCAACGCCGATCTCGTCGAGATCGCCGGCAAGCGCGCCTCGCTCGCCGACCTGACACGCCGCCTGCAAGCGCTGCGCGGTGTCCATGACGCGATCGTCCTCCAGCTCGACGACGAAGACGGCGGCGGCGTGCGCCGTATCGCCGCGCTCGTCGTCGCGCCGGATCGCACCGAAGCCGATCTTCTCGACGAGCTCCGCGACGCCGTCGACCCCGTGTTCCTGCCGCGACCGTTGCGCCGTGTCGATCGGTTGCCCCGCAACGAAACCGGCAAGCTGGTGCGCGCGGCGCTCCTCGCGGCGCTGCGCTGACGATGGATCAGTGTCGCTCGCGCGCCATCAACACCGACAGGCAGAAATGAAACCCCACTCCAAGCGCGACCGTGAGCCCGATCGCGCGCAACACCGGCAGCGACGACCACGCCTGCATCCCGAACACGAGCAGCGCCGAGATCACGCAGACCAGCGTCGCGTGCAGCGTGCGGCGCGCTTCGGCCGCGTCGGCGACGGGACGCTCGAAGAAGAGCGCGTAGTGAAGACCGAGACCGGCGGCGAGCGTCAGCGCGACGAGATGGAACAGCGAGAGCGATAGCCCCGACGCACGCTCGACGACGAGTACGAGCAACGTCGCGAGCGACATCGGCGCGAGCACGTGCCAGGCGCGGCGTGCGCTCTTGAGCGCGAAGATCACGGTGACGGCGAGCAGGATCAGCGCGATGCCGAGCGCGCGCAGAATGCGCTCGCGGTATGCGATCACGAGCGATTCCGAGGCGGCTTTGAGATCGAGGAGGCGCGCCTCGCCTTTTGTCGAATCGGTGAATGCCTGCAACGCCGCGGGATCGTGGACGCCGGACAGCGTCCCGAGCGCGAGCCATCCGTCGTCGCGCTTCACCAGCATCGACGCGAGCCGTGTACCGAGCGGCGAGCGCGCGAACGCTTCGGGCGTCAGCGGCGCCAACGTGCGCGCGGTTTCGACGTCGTCCAGAAACGGCGCGAAGAGATCTGCGCGGAACGGCAAATCGCGGCTCGCCTCGGCGAGTGCCGACGACAGCGTCGCACGATCGGGAAGCTTCGATTGGCGAGCGCGCTGCGTTGCGAGGCTCGGAAGGTAACGGCTCGGCAACTCGGCGGCATCGAGCGTGTGCGCGGCGACCAATGCGTCGAGCTGCGGTTCCAGACGTTCCGACAGCGCGAGCACTGCGTCAGCATCGCGCGCCTGCAGCACCAGCAGATAGCGCACGTCCGGCGCACCGAGCTCGCCGCGCAGCTTCGCGTCGCGCAGCAGCAGATCCTCCGGCACCGGTGTCAGCGCGGCGAGATCGTTCTCCCACATCGGCCCCGGTGCGCGCCAGAGCACGAGAAGCGCGAGCGCGGTCAGAAGCCAAGGCAGCCAGCGCGGTCGCGGCACGCGATCGATGAATGCGAGCGCTTTGCCGATGCCGGGAATCGTTGCGGCGTCGCGGAATTTCGTGGGCAGCACACGGGGCAGGAGATAGCGTGTCGCGAACCCGGCGACGAGAAGCCCGCTGATCGTGAACACCGCGAGCTGCTTCAAGCCGTCGACGCCGGATGCGAAGAACGCAAGATACGCGATCGCCGCGGATGCGATCGCGGTTGCCAGCAGCGGCCACAGCGCGCGCACGCTCGCGACCGCATCCTCGCCCTCGCGGCGATGACTCAAGAGTCGAATCGGATACTCCTGCGCGACGCCGAGCAGCGTGAAGCCGAACGCGAGCGTGATGCCATGCGCGGACCCGAACAAGAGCGCAAGGGCCGCGATGCCGGCGAGTGCGCCGCTTGCGATCGGCAATGCGGCGAGCAGCAGCACCGCAACGCTGCGATACGCGAGCAGCAGCAGCACGATGAAGCCGACCGTGCTGACCGCGCCGATACGATCGGCTTCGGCGCGCGTCTTCGCGTTGATGAGCACACTGAAATAGCCGGGTCCGCTGATCGTGAGGTGCGCGGCGTTCGCGCCCGGCAGCGCGCGGAATGCGGCTTGCAGCGCATCGATCGCCTCGCCTTGCGCGGCCGGATCGAAACCCGCGCCGCGCGTTTGCGCGAGCAAGAGCGCGGCGCCGTCCGACGAGAACCAGACACCGTCGCGCATCGCCGGCGCTTTCGGCGGCGACCAGCGCTCGGCGAGCGTGAGCGTTTCGAGCGTCGGATCTCGCGGCAGCAGCGGTTTCAGCAACGTCGCCGCCGGCGATGCGAGATCCTCGATGCGTTGCTGCAGCTGCTCGGAAAGATACGCCGCGTCGAACGCGTGGCGATCGAGCGTCGGCGACAGAAGAAACCGATACGGAAGCAGCTTGCTATTGAGCGCCGACGGATCGAACGCGCCGTTGATTACCTGCTCGAAATGCGCATCGCGGCCGAGCGCGGCGGCGAGCGAACGGCTGAGCTCCGCGAGCTGTTCAGGCGATGCGCCATCGATCGATAGCAACAAGAGCCGCGTGCCCGGCCCCTCGCCGATCTGGTCCATCAGGAGTTTCTGATCGGCCGTCTCGGGCGGCGGCATGAAGCTTCGGAGATCCGTGCTGATACGAAGATTCCGTATCGCGACGAAGCCGAGCGCAATCAGCGCCAATATCCAGGCGACGACGAGCAGTGCGCGTCGCGCATCGCCGGTCAAGGTGAGCCGCCGCGGCACAACGCATCGATCATCGGCGGTGTCGGCCGATTCGGAATCTTCGCATCGGCGAGCGATTCGACCAGCAGCACGTTGACGTCGCCATCCGCTTCGCGCGTGGTGAAGCAGCGCGGCGATGTCGCCGCACCGTCGACTTCGATCGCGCTGATGCGCCTGGCGAGGCGGGCATCGCGTGGCGTCAGCTTGAGCCGCCATGCGGACATCGTGCCGCTCGCGGCAAGCTCGAAGTCGCGTGCGAGCGTATCGGCATCGCCGCCGAGCAAAGCGGCGAACCCGCGCAGGAATCCTTCGAGCTCGGGCGCCTGGCTCAGCGAGAACTTTCGCACCGGCTTGTCGCCGCGCTGCACCGAAGCTTCGCCGTTTTCGATCGTCGTGCGCTCGCGATACGGCGCGTCGACGGTCTTGGCGAGCTTCGCTGGGCCGGCGTATTCGAGCTCGCCATGCAGGATCAGCGGACGATCGAGGAGGCCCGAGAAGCGCACTTCGGCATACGCGGTGCGCGCCGGCGCCGCACGCTTCATGCTGGCGACGATCGCGTTCGCATCGACGGTGTCAGGCGCCGCGCGAGACGGGATCAGCCAGATCGCGCTCGCCAGCGACAGGCTCATCGTCGTCAAAACCTTCAAGGTTCCAGAAGTCATGCCAGTTGAACCAGTTGTAGGGATCCTGCCGGACGTAATATTCGAGCCGCGATGCGTAACGCTGCACAACGGCGCGCAATTCCGCCTTGCGTGCGCGCCGCGGCAATACGAGCTCGTCGGCGAACGCTTCGAAGTAGAGATCGTAGCGGTTGCCGCCGCGGTACATGCCAAGGCATATCACGATCGGCACTTTCAGCATCGCGCCGATCAGGAACGGCGCCGTCGGGAACGCAGCCGGCGAGCCCATGAAATCGACGACGACGGTCGCCTCGTGCGCGCGCGCACGATCGGCGAGCAAGGTGGCGAGCGCGCCTTCGCGCACGGCCTCGCCGAGCGCGAGCACGATCTCGGTGCCGGGCCGCGATGCGTCGATCACGTTGCGAGCGATCGCGGGATTGAGCGAATGCAAAAGCTCGGTCAGCGCCGGCGTCTTCTGTGTGTCGAGCACCGCGCAGACGCGCACGTCCGGCCGATCGACCGCGAGCACGCGCAGCGCCTCGAAGCTGCCGACGTGTGCACCGAGCAGCAACGCGCCGCGATCGGGGCTCATGCGCGAGACCAGCGCATCGAGGCCGTACACGCGCACGTCGAAGCGCGAGAAGCGATCGGCGAGCAGGAACACGCGATCGAGAATCGTGCCCGCGAACCGATGGATGTGGCGCATCACCTGCCACGCGCTCGCCGGGCGGCCGAACGCGCGCTCGAGGAACGCGTACGAGACACGTCGCTCGTAGCCGCGACGGAAATAAAAATACAGCGTGATCGGATACAAGAGGAGTCGCGCGGTGCCGCGGCCGCACTTGAGCCCGATCGTGCGGATCAGCCAGATCGCGAAGCGGCCGCCGCCTTCGGGTCGCGCGCTCCAGTGCTCGCCGCTCATGCGAGCTCGCCCTCGCCGCTCAAGATCGTCGCGCCATCGCGTTCGATGCGAAAGCGGACGCGCGTCTCGTCAGAGAGCGCGTGCAATTGGGCATCTTCGTCCGGACGAAGCGGCGCGATGAACTTGACCGCGAAGATGCGCGCGAAACGGCCGGCGCCGGCGCGTTCGAGCGCGGACGCGATGCGATCCAGCAGCACGACGCCCGGTACGATCGGATTGCCGGGGAAATGACCCGGAAGACTCGGATGCTGCGCCGGGATGCGCAACGTCTCGCTGATCTCGCGCGTGCCGCTCACGAGCCGTTCCGCGAAAGGTCGTCGTCCATGACGCTCCGCGCGAGCGCAGGCCAGCGACGCGCGAGCCGCGTGACGAACGAGGGCAGCGATGCATGCGGGATGTGCCGCAAATGCCAGCGCCGGTACGTGTATTCGATGACGATGAACGCGAGCACGGTCGCGTAGCTACCGAGATGCAGATACCAGCGCCAGCCGGTGCCGGCGATCGCGAACGGCGGCTCCGCGCCGAAGCTCGCGATGAGGCCGTCGGGAACCGCGCACGCGACGAGCGTGAGCAGCACGATCGCCTGCATGCCGAGCAATGCGGCCCATGCGAACGTGAGTCGTCGCGCATAGTCGGTGACGCCGGGCAGCGCGAGCCGCTCGGGACCTTCGAGCACTCCGATCACGCGCGCGACCAGCGGCGTGCTTCCCGGTGCCAGCGTCCGCGCGAACAGCGTGCACAACGCGGCATTCACCATGATCGGCATGAAATCGATCGCGAGCGCGCCGCGATCGGTGAGCGCGAGGAATGCAAGTCCGCCGACAGCGATCAGCCAGACGATCCACGCCGCGACGCTCCGCCTGCGAAGCCCCGGCGACAGCAGCAATGTGACCAGCATCAGCGCGGCAAGCTCATCGAGCCACGCACGGCCGGTCGCGTACGCCGCGACGATCACCGCTGCATACGCGATGAGCACGGTCGCAACGATGAGCCCGCGCAATTTCGATTGCGCGGCAGGCGGAGACGGAATGGTGGCGGGCACGGCGGACACGCGCAGGCGTTGGCGATGGGAGCGGCGTCGAAAGCGGCGCGACTGTAACATAGCGTCCGGTCACGGATTGGAGCGGGGAGCGCACGGTGCAGGCAAGCGACAACGCATTCGATTGCGACGTGCTGGTGGTCGGCGGCGGGCCGGGCGGATCGACGGCGGCCGCGTTGCTCAAACGGCGCGGTTATCGCGTGATCCAGCTCGAAAAGGATCGTCATCCGCGCTTTCATATCGGCGAATCGCTGCTGCCGTGCAATCTTCCGATCATGGAAGAGCTCGGCGTGCTGGAGAAGGTTCGCGCGCTCGGCGTGCTCAAGCTCGGCGCGGATTTCCCGGCCGGCGAGGACGGCTACCAGACATTCCATTTCCGCCGCGCGCTGGGCGCGTCGCCACCTCACGCGTTTCAGGTCAAGCGCGAGGAGTTCGATCAGATGCTGTTCGAGCACGCGCGCGAGAGCGGCGTCGATGCGCGCGAAGGCGTTAAGGTCGAGCGCGTCGACATCGACGGTGTCGGCAATGTCACGTCGATAGCAAAAGATTCCGGCGGCAACGCGCTGACCCTTCGCGCGCGCTACTTCGTCGACGCGAGCGGCCGCGAGACACTGCTCGGCAACGCGCTCAAGTTGAAGCAGAAGAACGACAAGCATCAGAGTGCGGCGATCTTCGCGCACTTTCGCGGTGTCGAGCTTCGTCCGGACGATGAGGCCGGCAACATCAGCATCTATCGCTTCGATTACGGCTGGTGCTGGTTCATTCCGCTGCGCGAAGGCGTGATGAGCGTCGGCTGCGTGTGCTGGCCCGAATACTTGAAGCAGCGCCGCGGACGCAACGAGGCGTTCCTGATCGAGACGTTAAAGCTGATGCCGGCCGCGTGGGCGCGCATGGCGTCGGCCGAGATGATTTCCGAGGTTCGCGTCACCGGCAATTATTCGTACACCTGCTCGCGCATGGCGGGGCCGGGCTGGGTGATGGTCGGCGATGCGTATGCGTTCGTCGATCCGGTGTTCTCGTCCGGCGTTTATCTTGCGATGCACAGCGGCAAGCAGGCGGCGGCGCTGGTCGATGCCGTGCTGCGCGAGCCCGAGCGCGAGTCTGCATTGCAGGCCGCATTCACAAAACGCATTCGCCGCGGCATCCGCGTGTTCTCATGGTTCATCTACCGGTTCAATTCGCCGGTGATGCGCAACCTGTTTGCGAGCCCGCGCAATATCCTGCGCGTCGAGGACGGCGTGATCTCGATGCTCGCGGGCGACGTGTTCGACAGCGCGCCGGTGATGCGGCGCTTGCATCTGTTCAAGCTGATCTATGGGATCGGCGGCGTCTTGAATCTGCGCCGCTTCGTCGGCGACTTGATCGTGCGTAAACGCCAGGCGCGTTACGCGTTCAGCGGAGGCAATACGCCGGTCGATCCGGCGTGAAACAGCCGCTCAGGCCGCGCGATTGTGCTGGATGTGCTCGGAAAGCGCGCGCAGGCTGCCGAAGATGCGCTTGTTGTCGGGGTTGTCCGAGCGGAGCTGAAAGCCGTAGCGCTTGGACACGGCGAGCGCAAGCTCGAGCGCGTCGATCGAATCAAGGCCAAGATCGCCGCCGAAGAGAGCCGCATCCGGATCGATCGCCTCAGGTTTCACCCAGTCGATATTCAGGTTCTGCACGATGAGCTCGGCAAGCTCGCGCTCGGCGGGCGATTGTGCGGCGGCGGCTGGCGTATCCATCGGCTGGCGACCTTGAAATCCGGCGTCGGGGCTGAAAAACGGCCGCGCAGTGTATCATCCGCGCGGCCGCGCATTCCGCGTACGGCGTCTTTCGAACCTGTGTCTCAACTCATTGCGCCGAGCGTGATCTCCGAAACCCCTTCGAGCCTGCCGCCGCTGCGGATCGGGTATACGCGAGCGGATGCTTCCTCGTTGCTGGCCGAGCCGGACACGCTCGCCGTGATCGGCTTCGGCGCCGCCGCGGCCGGCGATCCCACGGATCCACGCTGGCTACGCGTTGGCCTCGAGCCTGCGGGCGACGCGATGCACGAGGTCTGGCGCGGCCGGGGCAAAGTTCAGTATGGACGCGCGGGCGAAGTGCGCTGGAGCAGCGATGGCGATTACTCGTTCGTCGCGATCGAAGTGGACGAAGCCGCGCACGACGGCATCGCGGCCGCAACCGATCACGCGTATCGCGCGCTGATCGCGTTTGTGCACGCGAGCGCGACGCCGCACCTTTTGCGCGTATGGAATTATCTCGACGCGATTAATCTCGGCGACGGCGACGACGAGCGCTACCGGCATTTCTGCGTCGGCCGCGCGCGTGCGATGACTGAGCTATGGCGCGGCGACTATCCGGCCGCGACCGCGATCGGCCGGCGCGACGGCGTGCGTGTGCTGCAGGTGTACGCGATGGCGACGCGCGAGCGCGGCGCGCCGGTGGAAAATCCGCGGCAAGTCAGCGCGTGGCGTTATCCGCGCGAGTACGGTCCGACCGCACCGACGTTCGCGCGCGGCATGACGACGCCGGCGGCGCAGCTTCTGATTTCGGGCACGGCCGCGGTGGTCGGTTTCGCCTCGCAGCATCGCGACGACGTCGCCGCACAACTGGATGAGACGCTGGCGAATCTTGCGAGCCTCCTCGGCAGCGCGCGCAGCGGTGCGACACTCGGCGCGGGCGGCGTGCTCAAGGCTTATGTTCGCGATGCCTCGAAAGCAGCCGTCGTCGCGGCAACGTTGCGCGAACGCGCGCCGTCGCTCGATGGTTTGCTCGTGCTCGCCGGCGACATCTGCCGCCGCGAGCTCCTGATCGAGATCGACGGCGTGCAGAGCTGACGGTCGTCAGTCGATCACGCCGGTCCTGCGATACATCGACTCGGCGGAGTACGAGCGCGGCTTGACGTCGCGAAGGCGCCGGCCCCAGTCGATGAGCTCCTGCTGCAGCATCACGATCGTGCGGCCGGCCGTGCCGGGACGCGCGATCAAAAGATCGGCGATGCGCGACTGCAGCGCGGCTTCGCTTTCTTCGACCTGCATCGCGTCGACGGACTTCAGCACCGGCGACAACGTCGCGCGCTTGCCTGCGCCGCCGATCACGATCACGCGAAGCGGCGCGCCGCTCTCTTCGAGCCTGCCCGCGATCGCCGGCAGCTCGTCATCGCTGCAATCGGATGCGAGGACGATATCGAATGCGACCATGGGTACGACAGGCGCATAACGCAGATCCGGCGGGTCGGTTCCAACGGCGCCGAGCGGCAGCCGGCGGTTGAACCATACGACGTCGAGCAGTTCGCCGCGGAAGCCGCGGACATGTTTTGCAACATCGAAATCGAGCTCCGCGCCGAGGCGGACGACGAGATCGATCAGAGCCGACGTGGCGGTCATCATGACTCTCGAATTTTTGCGAGCGCTCTTCAGGGGGAGCTTGCTGCATCCGGCGCGGCGGCAAGCGCATGACGACGCACCGGAATGCGCATCATAAGCCAGGCGACGAGGCCTGCGAGCGCCGCGTTGACGACGAGATGGCCCTGCTTGGCCGTGTCGGCGAGGCCGTCGCCGAGCAACGTGATACCGAGCGTCGCGATCATGATCGTTGCGGCCATCGCGGCCGCATCGAGCGCTCCGCTGCCGGCGCGCGATCCCGGCCGGACGAGCAGAACGAGGAACGCCAACAGCGGAAGCGCGAGCACGGCGCCTTGTACTGCGGGATGCGCGTGCAACACGCGGCCGAGGCTCGGCACCGAGGCGGGCAGCTTCTCGAACGCACGGCCTTCGACGTGGCCGATGTTGTCCGCGATCCAGGGATCGAGCGCGAGCACACCGCGGCCGGCGAGGCTCAGTGCGATCGACGGATGCCGCAGCAGAACGCCGATCTCCTTGCCGCGCGTGAAGTTGATCAACCCGCGGCACGTGCGCTCGGGCAGATCCGGCAGCTGCCAGGCGCGCTTGCCGGTGTAGATCGCACAGCCGGGATCGATACCGATTTCGTCGAGCAGCGCGCGCGGATCGGCGGCGAGCGGCAACAGCGCCGTGAACACGACGTCGGCGCGGTTGTACTGATGGATCGTATCCATCATCGGTCCCGTGCGCTGCAGCTGCGCGAATTGGAAGTACGCGCCGGCCAGCGCACCGAACGCCAATGCAACGGCGCGCCAGGTCGTGCGCTTCGTCCGTACGCGATCGAGCGCGAACACGACGATGCTGAGCGCGAGCGGCAGCAGCATGTGCTGGATCTTGCTGGTCGCGAGCAGGAACGCGACCAGCGCGAGCGCCGCGAATCGAAGCCGTGTGCGCGGCTCGTTGCGCCACAAGAGAACACCGCCGACGAGCGCATACGCTGCAAGCAGCGCCGTCCATTCCGCATAGAACGTGTTGAGATAGAGCGTGTTGCCGGGATCGGCGAATAAGATCGGCACCAGCGCCGCGTTCGCGACAGCGATGCGCGCATCGCCTCTCTGCAACCATGCCAGCGACAGTGCGATCGATATCGCGAGCAGCGAGAACCATCGCAGCAGACCGACCCAGCGCGCATCGTGGATCGCGGTGCCGCCCAACGCTTCGCCAAGCGACCAGATCGACGCCGTCGCGCCGCCGAACAAAAGCTCGGACGACCAGTAGCACATCGGATCGTCGGTCTGGATGAAGCGATAGCGCGCGTAAGGCGCGTCCGGGCTGTTTTGCTGTGGCGCCACGCTGTCCGGACGATCCGGATAGAAATGGAAGCACGTCGTATAGCGCGTCTGATCGTAGCTGTTCGCATACGCATACAGCGGATCGTGCGACCACAACGCAAACGCGCGCAGCGTGCCGGCGAGCCAGAGGACGACGAGCACGATGATGATGACGCGATTCGGCGACGGCCGGTTCATGCGCGTTCCCTCGCAGCGCTACAGCGTCCGATCGCGGCTGCGAGCGGGATGCGCAGCTTTACGCGGCTCAGCGTCCACGGGCGACCGGCTGCCCATTGGGCGAGCGCAACCAGCACGGTACGCGCCCACGACGGCAATCGCACGGATTCGGACATCGGGAAAGGAGCTCTCGGCGAGTCGAGGAGTGTAGGCGGCGCCACCCGTCGCCCTCAATCGCGCCCCGGAATGCCCACCGCGTCACACAAGCCATGCGATCCGCGCACGGTTCCGGCCGCCAAGGCGTTCCGCGAGCCCCGCCCGGGCCCCGGTGCTAGGATGCGCCGCATCAGGGGTATTCGCCCCGAGGGGAAGGGAAATGAGAACGCGCTTGGGCCACTACGACATCGTCGCCGAACTTGGCCGCGGCGGAATGGGCGTGGTCTACAAGGGCCACGAGACTTCGTTGAATCGCTACGTCGCGATCAAGGTGCTGGCCGATTCGCTCGCGCACGACGAAGGCGTGAAAGAACGCTTTCTGCGCGAGGCGCGGAGCATGGCGGCGCTCAACGATCCGCACATCATCCAGATCTATTTCATCGGCGAGGACGAAGGGCAAACGTACTTCGTCATGGAGTTCGTCGAAGGCGAATCGCTGGGCTCGATGTTGAAGCGCGAAGGCAAGCTTTCGGTCGAGCAGTCGGCGAAGGTGATCCAGCAGACCGCGCTCGGTCTCGCCACCGCGCACGATCGCGGCGTGATCCACCGCGACATCAAGCCCGGCAACCTGATGATCACGAGCCGCGGCTCGGTGAAGATCGCCGACTTCGGCATCGCGCTCTCCAATCACGATCTTTCCAAGAAGCTGACGACGACCGGCGAATTCGTCGGCACGCCGGGCTATCTCTCGCCCGAAGTCTGCCTCGGCAAGCCGGTCGACCAGCGCTCGGACATCTTCTCGCTCGGCATCGTCATGTTCGAGATGCTGACGGGCCGCATGCCGTTCACGGACGAATCGCCGCTCGGGCTGATGCTCGAAGTCGTGAAAGCCGAGATCCCGGACGTGCGCGAGATCAACCACGATGTCGATCCCGATATCGCGCGCATCCTCGATCGCATGATCGCGAAGGACCCGGCCGAGCGTTATCAGAACTGCCACGATCTCGTCGCCGAGCTCGGCGCGCATCCGCTGGTCGCCCGAGGCGGCCCGATTTCGCTGCAGCCGAAGATCTCCACCGCAGCGGCCACGATGATTGGCCAGAAAACGCCGGTGTCCGCGCAAAACGCGCTGCCGTCGACGCCGCGCACGCCGATCAGCGCAGCGCCGAGCGCGAACACGCGCATCACGCCGTCGGGCCTGCCGGCGCCGCCGGTCGCAGCGCCGGCGCAGCATCAGTCGGTGCTGAATCGCGGCGCATCGAGCAACGCCCCGCGGAGCTCCGCGCTGCCGTGGGCGATCGCCGCGATCCTCGTGCTCGGCACGGCCGGCGCGACGTACGCGTATCGCGATCGGATTCCGGGGCTTGCGGGCGTGTTCGGTTCGAGCGCGACGGCGACGAATGCCACGCAGACGCCGCCGCCGGTTGCGAACACCGCCGCCGTCACGACGCCGAGTGCGAACGCCGTAAACACGGCGGCCACGAACACGGCGACTGCTTCGCTTGCGTCCACAACCGTGAATCCGACCGGCGCGACCAGCGTTCCGCCCGTGCCGACCGGTGATGCGCCCGTGCAACCGCCCGCTCCGCCTGCGCCGCCGACCGACGCGACAGCCGACGCGAACGGCGCACCTGCCGCGCGCGCGTCGGATGCCGGCGTCGAAGCACTGCGCGAGCTGCCTGCGGCCCAAGCCGCGGAGAACGCGCCGGCGCCGAGCATCGCGAAGGCGAACGTTCCCGATCGCCCGGCCGCGCCGCCGAAACCGCGCGTGCCGACGATTGCGGTGGTCGCTGCTGGCGATGATGTGATCTCGTCGCCTGCCGAGGATGCGCTGGTCAGCCTGTTGCAGAGTCGTGGGTTCCGCGTGATCGAAGGCGGCCACGCGCGCGGCGATCGGCCGAATCTCAGCGCACTGTCGGGTCGCGCCGATGCGGTCGTGTTCGTCAACGCGCGTCCGGTCGGATCACAGCAGATCAACTACTACGGTCAGAGCTCGATGCTCTACACCGTGCAGCTCGGCATCAAGGCCTACAAAGTCTCCGACGGCAGCGTGCTCTGGACCGGCGGCAGCGAGCAGGTGAATTTCACCAGCCTCAATGCGGCCGAGAAAGCGCGCGAAGCGATCGAGCCGATGCTGGATAACGTCGACAGTCGGCTGGACGAGTTCCGCGTCCGCGGGAAGCGCGGCTGAAACATCCGCTTTCGTCGTCCCGGCGCGAGCCGGGACGACCACTAGAAAGACGGACGACGATTACGGCGAGTCGAACCCGTTGTCGAAAATAACGTCGGTCGCGTCGACGGTATTCGTCAACTCGAACGCCGCCGGCGTTGCGACGCCATCCACGTTCGCAGTCACTGTGTAACTCCCGACGATCGCATTCGCCGTCGCGCTCACCGCGACTTGGCCCGTTCCGTCCGTCGTCGCGCTCGACGGCGAAATCACCGCGCTCGCTCCGCTCGACGGAGCCACGAACGTGACGACGACGCCGGCGAGCACATTGCCGCCGGCATCCCGCACTTCGACTTTGAGCGGCGCGGCGAACGGCTGATTCACGGCGGTCGACTGCGGGGTTCCCGCCATGGCGACGACCATCGCCGGCGGACCGGCGAGATTGGTCAGCGCGAAGTCCGCCGAGAAGCTGCCGACGCTCGCATTGACGGTATAGCTGCCGACGATAGTGTTTGCCGTTCCGGTGACGCTTGCCTCGCCGTTCTCGTCGGTCATCTCCAACGATGAGGACAGCATCGCGCTCGGGCCCGTCGCGGGCGCCGCGAACAGAATCGGTGTGCCGGGAACGGCGTTGCCGTCCGCGTCCGTCACGCGGACCGTCAAAGGTTGAGCGAACGGCTGCCCGATCGTGGCGGTCTGCGGCGTGCCGCCGGTCGTCGCGATCGCGGCCGGCTGGCCCGGCAGGTTCGTCAGCGCAAAGCTCGCGGTGGTTGCGAGGCTGCTGATGCTCGCGGTCACGGCATAGGTGCCGGCCGTCGCGTTCGCCGTCGCCGTGACGCTCGCGATGCCGTTCGCGTCGGTCGTCGCGCCGGACGAAGACAACGTCGCGCTCGCGCCATCGGCCGGAGCGGCGAAGCTCACGGCGACATTCGCGACCCCATGGCCGTACGCATCGGTGACGCGCACGGCGAGCGGCTGCGCGAACGCGTCGTGCACGGCCGCAAATTGCGGCGTGCCGCCGTCGGTCGCGATCGATGTGATCGGGAACGCAATGTCGACGCTGACGCGCAGGCTCGCGGCCTTCTTCAGGCGCGGATCCGGAAGATCCTTCGCTGCGACGCCGTCGGCGTACCAGATGCTGTCGCCGTTGTCGAAGAGGAATTGAAGCTCGGTGCCCGCGCCGAGGTTCTCGGGCAGGCCCGCGATCGATTCGAAACTGCCGGCGTTGATATCGAGCGAAGTCATATCGAGCCCGAGGTCGAACGGCGCGTCGAGCGGGTTGCCGGTCCATGCGTAAAGGCGGAAATCAGACGGCGCGATGCCGGTCGCATCGCCGGTCGGACCCGCGGTGATCAGATACTGTCCGGCCGTGTTGCGATCGAGGCTGCGGATGCCGCGTCCGTCGAGATCGAGAAAGATCGGCGCACCGAATGTCGCCGATCCTTGCGGCAGCGAATCGGGCGCTGCGTCGGCGATGAGCTCGGCGAAATTCAGAACCGGCACGATCACGGCCTGATGACGATCGTTCGTCGGCAACAGCGGCGCGCGGAACGCGAAATAGGCCGTGCTGTTGTCGGGCGCGATCGAGAGGCCCTCGATGTTGAAGCCTTGCGGCGTCTTCGAATCGACGCCTTCCGCGCTGCTCGCGGCGAAGCCGAGAAAGTTCGCGCCGAGACCGTGGCCGTTGTTCTGGTCCCACGCGACGAGATCTTCGAGCAGCCAGTCGTAGCGGCCGACGTACGCGAGCGTCGCGTCCGCGGCGGTGCCGGAAAGATCGGTCGCGAATACGCGATGGCGGTTCGGGCGCACATGGAAGTTCTTCGAATTGCTGAACGATGTCGTCCAGAACACGCGGTCGCCGATGCGCGTCGAGCCTTCGAGGTCGAGCTCGGGATTGTCCGGATCGGTGAGATTCAACTGGCCGCTGAAGTCGAAGCCGTTGAGCGGAAGTCCTGACTGATCACGGCGATAGAGACGCAGCACGTTCGTTTCGTCGTCGGCGACGAACATGTACTGATCGTCGACCGCTTCGGTCGCGGACGCGTCGCTCGCGCCGGTGTGGAAGCGCGTTGCGTCGGGCAGCGCGGGTGCGGCGGACGCGGCGTAGTTGATGACGTACGTGCCGGTGTTGTTCGCCTCGTCGGTCGCGCTGATAGTGATCGTCGCGTAGCCGACGCCTTGCGGCATGATCGTGAGATGTCGTGTCGCACCGCTGCCGGTGAGCACAAGGCCGCTCGCATCGACGACGGCGGGGTTGCTGCTGTTCACGGCGATCGTCAGCGTCGAGAGATCGCCGCCGCCGGGCAGCGCGATCGCAAAGCCGATGCCGTCGGTCGCGGCCGGATCGGTTGGATCGCCGATCACGCCGCTCGCGGTGCCGGGGCTCGTCGGCGAAAGATCGAGATAGAACGAGGTCGTCGAGTCATCGACCGAGACGACCGGCGCCACTGTCGTGCCTTGGCAAGGATCGAAGCCGATCGTCGCGCGCGTGCTCTTGCCGGGGCTGCCGATGTCGCCGTCGCTGGAAGCGTGCGAACCTTCGCCGTCGCCGACCGTGGACAGCGTCCACGCCGCGGCATTGTTTGCGCCGAGCCCGGCCGCGGATACCCAGCCGCTGGCGCCGTTCGCGCGGATCGTGCCGGGGAAAGCCTGATCGCCGTAGGTCAGACGGTCGATTAGCGCTTGGCTTGCGTCGTAGAGATTGATCTCGTCGCTGCGGCCGAGGTTGGCCGTGTTGCCGCCGATGACCTTGCTGCCGGCGCAAAGATTCCACACCGTGCGGAAGACGTCGGCGTCGGCTTCGGTCAGGATCACCGATTCGCCGGCCGCCACGGTGCCGTAAGCGCTGAGATCGACCGCGCCCGGAATCTCGGCGCTGTCGCTGAAGCTCCAGCCGGAAAGATCGATCGGCGCGTTGCCGACGTTCGTGAACTCGACGAATTCGCCGTCCGCGCCGCCGTACATGTATTCGGTGATGCGCATGACGCCGGCCGGCGGCTGGCAAGCTGTGAACGCGACGGTCGCGCGCGTGCTCTTGCCGGGGCTGCCGATGTCGCCGCCCGTGGAGGCGTACGAGCCGTCGCCGACGGTCGAAAGCGTCCACGCGGCCGCGTCGTTGGCGCCGAGACCCGCGGCCGAAACCCAGCCGCTCGCGTTGTTCGCGCGGATCGTGCCGGGGAAGGTCTGATCGCCGAACGCGAGGCGGTCGACGAGCTGCTGCGAGGCATCGAACAGATTGATCTCGTCGTTGCGGCTGAGATTGGTCGTGTTGCCGCCGATGACCTTGACCGCATCGCAGAGCGACCATGCGGTACGGAAATCCGCGGCGGCCGTTTCGGTGAGGATCACCGACTCGCCCGGAGCAACCGTGCCGAATGCGCTGAGATCGACGGTGCCGGGGATTTCGCTGTCGTCATCGAAGCTCCAGCCGGTCATGTCGACCGCCGTCGCGCCGACGTTGGTGAGCTCGACGTATTCGCCGTTGGCGCCGCCGTACATGTATTCGGTGATGCGCATCTGCGCTGTCGCGGGCAGTGCGACAGCCAGCAATACGAACGCACAAAACCACGCGGCCAGCCGCTTCGGTGAGGTGATCATGGATGCTCCGGATCGATGGCAGCAGGCGGACGGCGCCAGCCGCCGCGTCAGCCGCGCAGTGTTCGCGGGACGCATGACGGCAAAATTACAGGCCGAGAGAATTTACGCCGCGTGCTTGGCCTTGGCGGGATTGATGTCGCCGATTCGTAATGAATATTCACCGGAGTGTTGCGGCCAGCTCCCTTCTTCGGCCGCGACACCGGGACTACGATGCATCCGCCGTGCAACGGCACAACGGGAGGATTCCATGAAGAAGATCGTTATCGCCTTGGCCGCACTCGCATGCGCCTCGGTCGCCTGTGCAGAAGACAAAGCCGCGCCGCCGATGAGCAAAGAACAACAGGAAATGATGGCCGCGATGGAGCGCGTGGGCGCCGTCCGCGCCGAGCACAAGCAGCTGGAGTATTTCACCGGCAACTGGAAAGCCGTGACGACGCTCTGGATGGATCCGAAAGCTCCGCCCGTAAAGAGCGAAGGCACGTCGCGCAACGAATCGATCTTCGGCGGGCGTTATATCGAGCTCTATTACGACGGCAACATGATGGGCCAGCCATTCAGCGGCCGCGGAGTGTTCGGCTTCGACAACTTGAGCGGGCGCTACTTCAGCACCTGGATGGATAGCATGTCGACCGGCATGTGGCTCGTGTACGGAACGTACGACAAGGCTGCGAATACGTATACGTTCAAGGGATCGATGGACGATCCGATGAAGGCCGGAGCGAAGGTGCCGATCCGGCAAGTCGTGCGCGTCGTCGATCCGAGTCACTATGTGTTCGAGTGGAACGAGACGCGCGGCGGCAAGGAAGCGAAGACGATGCAGGTCGATTACACCAAGCTTTGAGCAAGCCCGATCGCGGCTGCGCCGCTCCTACAAATCAGCGTATTGCGATGTAGGAGCGGCGGTTCACAAGAGATCGAGCTTCGCGTACGCCAGCACCAGCCACTTCTGCCCCGCCCGCTCGAAGTTGATCTGCACGCGCGTATGCGCGCCGGTGCCTTCGTAGTCGACGACGACGCCGTCGCCGAACGTCGCATGGCGCACGCGCTGGCCGAGCTTCAACGGCGGCGCCTCGACGGCAGCGATCGATTCGCCGCGGCCCGAATAGACCGGACGGCTGACCTGCACCCGCGGCCGCACTTCGTGCAGCAGCTCGGTCGGAATCTCGCGCAGGAAGCGCGATGGGCGCGCGTACATCTCGACGCCGTGCAGACGGCGCGATTCGGCATACGTCAGCACGAGCCGCGTCCTTGCGCGCGTGATGCCGACATAGGCGAGTCGCCGCTCTTCTTCGAGGCGGCCCGGCTCCTCGGTCGATTTCTGGCTCGGAAAAAGGCCGTCTTCGAGGCCGACGAGGAACACCAGCGGAAACTCGAGCCCTTTCGCCGAATGCAGCGTCATCAGCTGCACGCAATCCTCCCACGCCTCGCCCTGTCCTTCGCCGGCTTCGAGCGCGGCATGCGCGAGGAATGCGGCGAGCTCGGAGAGGCCCGCGTCGATATCGTCCGGCGTGCGCGAGAAGCGGCTAGCGACGTTGATCAATTCGTCGAGGTTCTCGACGCGCGACTCGGCGCTGCCGCGGCTGTCTTTTTCGTAGAAGTCGCGAAGGCCGGAGCGCGCGAGCGCGTGCTCGATTTGTTCGGCGAGCGGGAGAGGCTCGTCCGCCTCTCTGCCGTCATCCCGGCGAAGGCCGGGATCCAGCTCTTCGGATGCGAACAGAGCTGGGTCCCGGCCTTCGCCGGGACGACGGGAAGGCGCAAGACAATCGCGCGCCAGCTCCTCGATCAGTTGCAAAAACGCCCGCAGCGCACTCTTCGATCGCCCCGCCAGCTCGTCCGACGCCAACTCAGCCAGCGCCGCCTCCCACAGCGACGCCTGAACACGCCGCGCACGCTGGCGCACGAGATCGAGCGTACGCTCGCCGATGCCGCGCGGCGGCGTGTTCACTGCACGCTCGAATGCGGGATCGTCGTGCCGGTTCGCGGCGAGTCGCAGATATGCGAGCGCATCTTTGATTTCGGCGCGGTCGAAATAACGCAAGCCGCCGTAGACACGGTAAGCGATGTCGTGCTGAATCAGCTGCTCTTCGAAATTGCGCGACTGCGCGTTCGAGCGGTACAGGATCGCGACGTCGCTCGCGTTGTTGTCCGCACCGATGTGCTCGCGCACGCGCTCGATCACGTAGCGCGCTTCGTCCTGCTCGTTGTAGGCCGCGTAAAGCTCGATCGGCGTGCCAGCGTCGCCTGCCGTCCAGAGCTGCTTGCCGAGGCGATCGGGATTGTGCGCGATCACAGCGTTCGCCGCGGCGAGGATATTGCCGGTCGAACGATAGTTCTGTTCGAGCCGGATCGTCTTCGCGCTCGGAAAATCGCGCAGGAAATGCTGAACGTTCTCGACGCGCGCGCCGCGCCAGCCGTAGATCGCCTGATCGTCGTCGCCGACGACGAAAACCTGTCCGGTGGAACCTGCGAGCACGCGGATCCATGCGTACTGCAGCGTGTTCGTATCCTGGAACTCGTCGATCAGAAGATGCCGGAAGCGCTCGCGGTAGTGCGCGAGCAGCGCATCGTTGTGCAGCCAAAGCTCGTGTGCGCGCAAAAGAAGCTCGGCGAAATCGACCAAGCCCGCGCGATCGCAGGCGGCTTCGTACGCGCGATAGATGTCGATCAGCGTCGCGTTTACCGGATTGAAGCCGGGATCGAGCGCATCGGGCCGCTTGCCTTCGTCTTTGGCGCCGTTGATGAACCACATCGCCTGGCGCGGCGGGAAACGCGCCTCGTCGAGACCGAGCCCTTGGATCGTGCGCTTGATCAGGCGCTGCTGATCGTCCGCGTCGAGGATCTGGAACGTCTCCGGCAGCCGCGCTTCGCGCCAGTGCCGGCGCAAGAGGCGATGCGCGATGCCGTGGAACGTGCCGATCGTGAGGCCACGCACGTCGTTCGCGATCAGGCCCTCGGTGCGCGCGCGCATCTCGCCCGCGGCTTTGTTCGTGAACGTGACCGCGAGCACCGACCACGGCGATACGCGATCGACTTCCAGCAACCAGCCGATGCGATGCGTGAGCACGCGCGTCTTGCCCGAACCTGCTCCGGCCAGCACGAGATAATGTCCCGGCGCCGCGGTTACCGCTTCGCGCTGCGCGGGATTGAGTCCATCGAGAAGATGCGAGACGTCCATATCGGAAGTGTAGCCGCCGCGTTCAGCGACGAGCGCTTGCGCGGTTCGGAAGGTAAAGATCGCGATGCGCGCGGATAGTGCTTCTGAACTCACAGTTCGGAAAAGCACATTCGATACAATGGCACACGTTCGTCGTCATACCTGAATCAGGGATCGTGGTTGTTGTGCAAAAAGTCATCGTGCGGTTGCTTGCGTGCATGACGGGTTTCGTGAGTTTGGCAGTCCACGCGTCCTGCGCGAATGTTCATCCTTCTTCGATTCTCGATCTGTCCCATTGGAAGCTGACGCTGCCGGTCGATGCCAATAACGGCACCGGCGGCGAAGCGGCGGACATCGAATCGGCCGATCTCACCGCCGGCTACGACTCCGGCTACTTCTGCACGGACCCGAGCGGCGGCGTCAAGTTCTGGGCGCCTGTCGACGGCGCGACGACCGGCGGCAGCGATTATCCGCGATCGGAGCTGCGCCAGATGCTCGATCCCGACGACGACAACGTGAACTGGAATCCGGCCGACTACGAAGCGACGCTCGCGGCGACGCTGACCGTGAGCCGCGTGCCCTCGTCGACGCGCAAGGTCGTGATCGGCCAGATCCACGGCTTCCAGACCAACGCGTACGTCAAGTTGCGATACCTCTACAACCCCGCGACGCACACGGGTTCGCTCGCAGCGCTGGTCAACGAAAGTCCCACCGCGTCGGACTCCGATAACTACGGCTCGGTCGACGGCCTGCCGTTCGAGGAGCCGTTCACGTATTCGATCACCGTCAGAGATCGCGTCGTCACGATCAAAGTCAACGGGCACGTGCTGACTTCGTTCCATGTCCAGCACGCTTGGCTCCACGAGCCGATGTATTTCAAAGCGGGCAGCTACGATCAGGCATCCGGAAGCAGCAGCGAGGACGGCGGACGCGTGACGTTTTACGAGCTTAATGTCGCCGCGCACGAGCCGACGGACGCGATCTTCATCGACGGGCTCGATTGAACCGCGCGTCGTAGCGGCGCGCGAAGGAAACTTCCCGCCGCTTGACGCATCATAGACGGCGATGCCCGCCCGTCTTGCCGCCGCACTGCTTGCCGTCGTCTCAGCCGGTGCCGCCGCACAAGGCGGCGCGCCGCGCTACACGCTGCGTTACGACGCAAGCACCGAAACGATGGCCGTACGCCTTTGCCTCGCCGAGGCTGACGCGCACGTGCATTTCAGCGCCGACGACGGCGCTCCGCGCTATGTCGGCAATCTCGCGCGCGAGCACGGCCCCGCGCCCGCACGCGACGACGACGGCTGGTCAGCCGCCGACTGGCACGCCGGCGAGTGCCTCAGCTATCACGCTTCGCTCGGCCGCCTCGCCGATGCCGGACGCCGCGGCGGCGGCTCGCGGCGCGGCACCGATCTCATCGTCGATCCCGCGCTGTGGCTTTTGCGCGTCGACGGTGCGAGCGATGCGATCGCCGACGTCGAATTGCCGGACGGTTACTCGATCTCGGCGCCCTGGCATCCGCGCGCCGCGGACGCCGGCGCACGCAGTTTCGAGATTCCGGCGACGCCCGACGACTGGATGGCGCGCGTCGCGATCGGCCGCTTCGCCGAAGCGCCGATCGCGCTCGCCGGCGGCACGCTGCGCCTGTCGATCCTGAGCGGCGCGGACGCGAGCCAGCGCAGCAAGCTCACGACGTGGATCGCGCACTTGAGCCGCGCGACATTGTCCGCGTACGGCCGGCTGCCGCTCCCCGACGTGCAGGTGCTGATGGTGCCCGCAGGCTCGCAAGACGAGCCGGTCGGCTTCGGTCAGTCGACGCGCGGGCAAGGTCACGGCCTCACGCTCTTCGTCGATCCGGCGCAGCCCGTCGCGGCATTCGATCGCGATTGGGTTGCGGTGCACGAGCTTTCGCATCTTTTCCATCCGTATCTCGGCGATCGCGGCAGCTGGCTCGCCGAGGGGCTCGCAACGTATTACCAGAACGTTTTACGCGCGCGCGCCGGCATGCTGACGCCCGAGCAGGCGTGGGATCAGATCGACGATGGTTTCGAACGCGGCCGCGGGCAGATGTCGGCGTCGAGCGATGTCGATCTCGAGCACGCGTCCGCCGGCATGGGCGAGCATCGCGCGTTCATGCGCGTGTACTGGAGCGGCACAGCGTATTGGCTCGAAGTCGATACGGAGCTGCGCGCGGCGAGCGCTAATCGTCTCAGCGTCGATGAAGCGCTGCGCCGCTTCGATGCGTGCTGCCTGCCGAGCTATCGGCGTTGGGAGCCGGCTGATTTCGTCGCCAAGCTCGACGCGCTGCTCGGCACCGATGTGTTCGTGCGCCGCTTCGGCGAATACCGCGCGCGGCACGATTTTCCGAATCTCGCGCCGCTCTACGCCAAGCTCGGCATCCGCCACCAGGGCAGCGCGCTCGGCTTCGATGACGACGCGCCCGCCGCCGCCGTGCGGCGGGCGATCATGGACGCGACGCGCTAGCCTATTTGCGCATCACGCCGACGACGACGAGACCCGCGCCGATCAGTACCGCGACGCCGCCCGCCCATTGCGGAATGGTTTTCTCTTCCTGCACCGTGGCCGACAGATCGCCGACTTTGAGCACTTCCTTGTCGTGCTGGAAATTGAGCTGGCCGGTGAAGGCGGCGATGCCGAGTGCCGCGACAATGATTCCGGCGACGATCAGACCCGTACGCATGCGATGCCTCCTCTATGGCGGAGGAGACCATCGCTCATCGAACCTGAACGCAGAGTCAGTGCGCGGTGGCGGCCTTCGCGCGCTGGATGCCGCTGTTCATGATCCGATCGGTCCAGGCGATGCCGATCGCGGACAGGATGAACACGCAGTGGATGATCGTCTGCCACATCACGCCGATCGGCGTTAGCGTCGCGCAAAGCGGCGATGCCGTCGCCGAATCCTTGATCATCGCGAACTCCTCGGGCGTGCAGAACGGAAGCCCGCTGAGCGCGCCGGATGCGATGAACGTCTTCAGAAGATGAATCGAGCTGATGCCGATGATCGCCATCGCAAGCTTCACCTTCAGCACCGATGCGTTCACGTGCGAGAGCCACTCTGGCTGATCGGGATGATCTTCGAGCCGCAATCGCGAGACGAACGTCTCGTAACCGCCGACGATGACCATGACGAGCAGGTTCGAAATCATCACGACGTCGATCAAGCCCAACACGATCAGCATGATCTCCTGCTCGCCGAAATTCAGCGCGCCGTGGATCAGATGCCAAAGCTCCTTCAGGAACAGAACGACGTACACGCCTTGCGCGACGATGAGGCCGAGATACAGCGGCAGCTGCAGCCAGCGCGACGAAAAAATCACGGCGGGCAGCGGATGCAGGGATTCGCGTTGGGGCATGCGGCGGGGCTCGCGACAGTGATACTTGAGCCCGATAGTAGCAGCGTCGTGTAAACGAACTGCTGCGACCCGGTGTCGCGCGCGCGCCGGGACCCATTCTGCTTTTGAAAGTTCCAACTCTAAGAATGAATAAAGGTCACGCGACGAGTTTCACGCCCGGCAAGCTCAACACGTAATCCGCACCCATCAGCAGCGACGGCGTGTAGTAACCGCCGGCGGGTGCTGCGTCGAGCACGCGCTGAACGATGCCGAGCGACGCGCTCACGGTCAGCGTGTAGCCGTTCGGCGTCGTCATCATGAGCTTGGCCTCGCGCCCTGCGGCGTTGCGGACTTCGCCCCAGATATGGCAACCCGTCGCGCGACGGCGTTCTGCATCGGGCCCTTTCGCGCGCGCGACCGTTTGCGCTTCGAGGAAACGCTTTGCCGGCTCGAAGCGCAGCAGCGGCTGCACGTAACGCATCCAGCGCATGCGCGCGATCGTCTTCGGCGAGACCGCCATGTAGGTTTCGATGTTCGCAATTCCGGTCGACACGTATGCGGTGTAAACGTCGCCCCACGGAATCGTCATCGCGCTGCGGCGCTCGCCGTCGCGCTCGAACTCGCGTGTTTTCCAGGCGAGCGGCACGTCGATCAGCTCGCCGTTGCGGCGCACGCGCCCGCCTTTCGCGAGGCCCTCGACACTCGTGCGCGCGGTGCCCGGGCTCGGGCCGCCGCCGGCTTCGAACGCGAGCACGAGCTCGATCGCATCGGGCAGCTGCCGCTTCAGGAGCGCGGCAACGCAATCGGTCGGCACGACATCGAAACCGACGCCGGGCGCGACGACGACACCCTGATGCCGCGCGCGGTTGTGCGCGTGATGGCAGAGCGCGAACACGTCGATCTCGCCGGTGATGTCGAGATAGTGGATCTTACGTTCGAGGCACGCGTCGAGCAGCGGCTCGGCGGTGTACTTGAACGGGCCCGCGCAATTGAGCAGAAGATCGACGCCATCGAGATTGCGCGCGATCTCCGCCGCATCGCCGAGCTCGAATACACGCCGCGTCAGTTTGAACCGTTGCGCCAGCGCTTCGAGCGCATCGCGATTGCGCCCGCCGAGAATCGGCTTGAAACCGCGCCGCACGGCTTCTTCGGCGATCAGCTCGCCGGTGTAGCCATTCGCTCCGTAGATCATCACGCGGTGCATGGGCGGAAGTCTCGTTCTACCGGAGCCACCGGACGATGAGGCCTGCAATCACGCCCACGACGATGATGAAAGGCAAGATCGCGGCCATGATCCAAGCCTCGCGCTCATGATGGCCGATCTTGCGCTTCATGATCGCGGCGGACTTCCGTATAGCTTGTCGGCCCGCTCGAACAACACCCACGACGTCGCGATGTACTTATTGCCGCCTTTGGGCCGGTTGCCACGATGCGTATGCGTGAAACCCGCCGGCGCGAACAAGAGCGAGCCCGTGCGCGGCACGATCTTGCGCTCTTGATGCAGGAATTCGGTTTCGCCTTCGCCAAAGCCGTCGTTGAGGTAGATCGTCCAGAGCAGCACGCGGTGCAGGCTCTCGTCGCTTTCGACTTTCGGAAAGATTTCGCTGTGCCAGTACGGATAACCGCCCTGATCGGCGAAATAGCGCTGGATATTGATCTTGCCGGGCCGGAACACTTTCGTGACGAGCCGCTGCAGATCCGAATCGGCCATCGCGGCGATTGAATCGGCATCGAGCGGAACGATCTTGCCGCTGCCCGTTTCCTGGCGCTTCAGCTGCAGCGGCGCGATCGCGACATACGGATGCGCACGCATGTATGCCATGAGGCCACCGAGCATCGCGCGGTTCAGCGCCGTCTCGTCGGCCTTCCATTCGGCGTGATCGCTGATGCAGATATCCCAGCTGTCCTTGAGCTCGACGTTGACGCCGCCGCCGGTCGCGCCGCGCGTGAGCTTGCCGCTCGCTTCGAAGCGGTCGATCAGCTCGCGGCATGAGTGCGCAGCAAGCGCGTCGTCGTAGACCTCGATGAAATCCGTCATGGCCATTCGCGTTCAACCCGATGCGGCTTCGCGATGGTAGCGCGTGGCGCGATCGACCTCGTTCTTCGAGCCGAGAAACACCGCGACACGCTGATGCAACGCGTCGGGCTTGATATCGAGAATGCGCCGATGCCCGTCGGTCGCCGCGCCGCCGGCCTGCTCGACGATGAGAGCCATCGGATTCGCCTCGTACATGAGGCGCAGCTTGCCGGGCTTGGACGGATCTTTCATGTCGCGCGGATAGATGAAGACGCCGCCGCGCGTCAGGATGCGGTGCACGTCGGCGACCATCGATGCGACCCAGCGCATATTGAAATCGCGCTTGCGCGGGCCTTCCTTCCCGGCGAGGAGCTCGTCGATATAGCGCCGCATCGGCGCTTCCCAGTGGCGCATGTTCGACATGTTGATCGCGAACTCGCCGGTGTCTTCGGGAATCTTGAGATTCGATTGCGTCAGCGCAAAGCTCCCGAGCTCGCGGTCGAGCGTGAACGCGTGCACGCCGTCGCCGAGCGTCAGCACCAGCACCGTGCTCGATCCGTAAACCGCGTAACCGGCCGCGACCTGCTTCGCGCCCGGTTGCAGGAACGCCTTTTCGTCGGGCTCCTTGATGCCGGACGGACAGCGCAGCACCGAGAAGATCGTGCCGACCGAAATGTTCACGTCGATGTTCGAGGAACCATCAAGCGGATCGAACACGAGGAGATATTCGCCTTTCGGATAACGGTGCGGAATCGGATGCGGATCGTCCATCTCTTCGGACGCGAGCGCGGCGAGATGGCCGCCCCACTCGTTCGCTTCGAGCAGGATCTCGTTCGAGAGCACGTCGAGCTTCTTCTGCGCCTCGCCCTGCACGTTGGTCGATCCCGCCGCACCGAGCACGCCGCCGAGCGCGCCCTTGCCGACCGCGATCGAGATCGTCTTGCAGGCGCGCGCGACGACTTCGATCAAAAGGCGCAGATCCGCATTGATCTGGCCTTGCGCGCGCTGCTCCTCGAGCAGGAAGCGCGTCAGCGAAATGGGCTTGGGACGAGCGTTTTTCGCGTCTTTCATCGGGTGGTTCGGACGGCGTCGGGGCCCGCATTGTGGAGGCTCGACCGGGGCCGGCGCCAGCCTCGCGCGCACGTAGGAAAAGCCCATCGAGGCTACTGACACTGCGCTGTCAGCAGCAGGTCCTCAAGCTTGCACCACCCGATACGGAACGCTCACATGAATCCGCAACGCAGAACCCTTCTCCTCGCCGGCGTGCTCGCGCCGGCGGGGCTATCGGCGGTACGCGCGTTCGCACAAGAAACGGCCGAATCGCATATCGCGAGGAGCAAAATCATGAGCCCCCCAATCACCATCGACGATGGCCGCCACGGCTTCGATTTCTATTTCGGCCGCTGGCACGTCCGCAACGAGCGGTTGCGCGAGCGGCTCGCCGGTTCGCGCGATTGGGAAATCTTCGACGCGACACAGACCTGTCAGCCTATTTTAGGCGGCCTGGGCAATATCGACGATTTCCGCACCGACTGGTCCGGCGGATTTTTCGGCATGACCTTGCGTTTGTTCGATCCGTCCCAAAGAAAATGGCGCATCTACTGGGCCAGCAGCCGCAACGGCGTGCTGGAGCCCCCGGTCGTCGGTACCTTCGAGAACGGCACAGGGACGTTCTACGGCCGCGATCAGCACGACGGTACGCCGGTGCTGGTGCGCTACGTCTGGTCCGACATCACGCCCACGAGCGCGCGCTGGCAGCAGGCGTTCTCGATCGATGAAGGCGAGACCTGGGAGACCAACTGGATCATGCATATGACGCGGACGGCGTAACGGCCGATCGCGCAGCGATGTCGATTTCGCCCTTTCCCATTCGACATAAGAGGGAGGGCAGCCTTCGCTGACCGGAATCCTGCCGCAACCTCGAATTTGGGAGGCACCATGCGCAACATCGTCTATTTCTTCGTTTTCAACGGCTTCGCCGACTGGGAAGCCGCGCTCGCGCTCTGCGAGATCCGCCGGCCGGGCGATTTCGTCTTGCGCACCGTGGGACGCGACCGCCGCACCGTGCAATCGATGGGCGGGCTGACGATCCTGCCGGATATTTCGATCGACGAGATCGAATACGAGCGCGCCGCGCTCTTCGTCCTTCCGGGCGGCAGCGCCTGGGAGCATGGCGAATACAAGGACGTCAGCGCGGCGTTGCGTCGCCTGCGCGCGTACGGCGCGTTGATCGGCGCGCTCTGCGGCGGCGTGCTCGCGCTGGCGCACGCGGGCTTGCTCGATACGCACCGTCACACCAGCAACTACGTCGGCTATATCGACACGTACGTGCCGGGCTACGCGGGCGGCGCGCTTTGCGATGCGTCGGAGCTTGCGATCAGCGATGACGGCGTGATCAGCGCAAGCAGCGTCGGCGGCATCGAGTTCGCACGCGAAGTCATTTCCGCGCTCGGTCTCTACGACGCGCGCGACAGTGAAACCTGGTACCGCTTGTACAAGCACGCGATTCCGCCGCCGTGGTTCGCCGCGGCGCCGGATTCGGCATTGGCCTGACCGAAGGAGGAAATGGACATGAACCGTCTGATCGATTTTCTGCTGTTCGCCTACGCACCGCTCGCGGCGCGCTTTCATCTCGTCGAGCGCACCGAGCCTTCGCGCGCCGCCGAGACGAAGCCGGTGCAGATCGGAAAGCCGGCGCGAGTGAAGCCGGCCCCGCATCGTGCGGCCGCACACCGTCGCGCCGATCGCCTCGCCACATCCGGCGCCTGAGCGAACGCATGTTCTGGCGCGCATCCCGCCGGCAGGCGATCATGGCGGGATGCGCCGCGCCGACCGCCTGTTCCTCATCATCCACGCTCTGCGCGGCCGCCGCACCGCGCTGCCGGCGCGGCGTCTCGCAGAAACGCTTTCGGTATCGCTGCGCACGGTCTATCGCGATGTCGCCGATCTGCAACTTTCCGGCGTGCCGATCGAAGGCGAGGCCGGCATCGGCTACATGCTGCGCAAGGGCGCGGATATTCCGCCGCTGATGTTCACGGCCGAAGAGCTCGAAGCCCTCGTCGTCGGCACGCGTTTCGTGCGCGCATTCGCCGGCGAGCGCCTGTCCGGCGGCGCGCAAGCGGCGCTGCTCAAGATCGAAGCGGTGCTGCCGCCCGAGCTTCGTCAGCGCGCGATGCGCTCGCGCGTATTCGCGCCGTCGCGCTGGTACGAAGGTCAATCCGGCATGCTCGACCGGCTGCACGAGGCGATCGCCGAGCACCGCGTGCTGAAGCTCGATTACCGCGACGAAGCCAGCCGCGGCAGCGAGCGCGAAGTCGAGCCGCTCTGCCTTGCGTTCTGGGGCGGCGCGTGGACGCTCGGCGCGTGGTGCCGGCTGCGCACGGATTTCCGCAATTTCCGCCCGGACCGCATCGCCTCGATGGACACGACCGGCGAGATCTTTACCGAAACCGACGAGCGCGGGCTTACCGCGTACATGCGCAAAGTCGGCGGCGACACCGACGGGATTCTCTGACGACCCATCCATCGGCACTCCCGCGGCCGCGTGCGAATGCGATCATCGCGGCCTTCGCACCGATGGAGAGGGTCATGATTCGTCTCTTGCTCTGCCTCGTCTACGCCGGGCTCGTGATCGCGATGCCGGCGCGCGCCGACACCGCGGACGAGCGCTTCAAAGCGCTGTACGAGAAGGAATGGACCTGGCGCGAGCAGCAGTTCCCGGGGCAGGACGACGAGGACCGCGAATCCAAACCGGAAGACAATCGCTTGCCGGACGTCGGCCCGGACGTGCAGAAGATGCACCTTGCGTACTGGACCGACGTGCTCAAGCAGCTCGATGCGATTCCGGTGCGCGAGCTTTCCGCCGAGAACCAGGTCAACGCCGCGATCTACAAGCCGCAGATCGAGAATTACGTCGCCGACATCCGTTTTCGCGGCTACGAGATGCCGTTCAACAGCGATTCGCAGTTCTGGTCCGATCTCGGCTTCATGGCGCGGCGGCCGCTCAAAGACGCGCAGGCCGCGCACAACTACATCGCCAAGCTCGATGACGTGCCGCGCTATTTCGATCAGCAGATCGCGAACATGCGCGCCGGCTTGAAGCGCGGCTTCACCGTACCGCGCGCGGTGCTCGATGGACGCGACGTCTCGATCGCGAGCTATGCCGAGGCGAAGACGCCCGAGGACAGCGAGTTTTATTCGCCGCTCAAGAAACTGCCGTCGAGCATCCCGGCGGAGGAGCAGGACAAGCTTCGCGCCGATGGCGCGCGCGCGATCCGCGAGCATGTGATTCCGTCGTACGCAAAGCTGCTGACGTTCTTCCGCAAGGACTATCTCCCGCACGCGCGCAAGACGCTCGCCGCCGAAGCGCTGCCGGATGGAAAGGCGTTTTACCGCCAGCAGATTCGCGAATACACGACGCTCGATCTCGATCCGGAAGCGATCCACGAGATCGGCCTCAAGGAAGTCGCGCGCATCGATGCCGACATGCAGGCGACGATGAAGGAAAGCGGATTCACGGGCGACTTTCCGGCGTTCCTGAAGTTCTTGCGCACCGATCCGCAGTTCTATGCGAAGACGCCCGATGAGCTTCTGATGCGCGCCGCGTGGATCTCAAAGCAAGTCGACGGCAAGCTCTCGCAGTTCTTCGGCCTCCTGCCGCGCGGCCGTTTCGCCATCGAACCCGTGCCCGCTGCGATCGCGCCGTTCTGGACCGCCGGCCGCGGCGGCCCGCACACGTATTGGGTGAATACCTATGATCTCCCTTCGCGCCCGCTCTACAACCTGCCCGCGCTGACCTTGCACGAATCCGCGCCGGGCCACTCGCTGCAAGGCGCGCTCGCCGAAGAGCAGAAAGAACAGCCGCCGTTCCGGAGCAAGAATTACATCTCCGCCTACGGCGAAGGCTGGGCGCTTTATTGCGAAAAGCTCGGCAAGGAAATGGGCATCTATCACACCGCCTACGAGGAATTCGGCCGCGAAACCTACGAGATGTGGCGTGCCGCGCGCCTCGTGATCGATACCGGCGTGCATCACAAGGGCTGGTCGCGCGATCAGGCGATTGCGTACCTTCGCGATCACACGGCGCTGAGCGAGCACGAAGTCGAAACCGAAGTCGACCGCTACATCTCGTGGCCCGGCCAGGCGCTGTCTTACAAGCTCGGCGAGATGAAGATTCTCGAGCTGCGAGCGAAGGCCGAAAAGGAGCTCGGCACGAAGTTCGACCTGCGTGCATTCCACGACGCGGTACTCGCCGAAGGCTCGGTGCCGCTGCCGGTGCTGGGGCAGCGTATCGACGCGTTCATCGCGGCGAAGAAGGCGAAGTAGCGATCTCGTCGTAGCCCCGGTTGAGGAATTCGATCAGGCAGAAGCCGTGTCCGAATGGATCGGCCAGCACCGCGATGCGTCCCCAATTCGCAGTGCGCACTTCACCTTCGAGCACCGCACCCGCTGCAAGCGCGCGATCGAGCGCGCCTTTGAGATCCGGCACGACGAAATCCAGATGCACCGGCGTCCAGTGGCGGCGATAGTCCCGCACCGCGGACGCCGAGGATGCAGCCGCGCTGCCGGCCGCCTTGCGCAACAGATAGATCGGCGACGATGCGCCAAGAAGCTCCACGACATCGGAGCCCAAGCGTCTTCCTATCGTGAGGCCGAGCGCTTCGACATAAAACGCTTCGGCGCGTTCGAGATCGTCAACGTCGATGTTCGCGAGCAGCGGCAGCGTCATCGCTTGTCGGCGGCAGGCTTTTCCGTCTTCGGTTTCGGTTTCGCGGTTTTCGCGTCGGCCGCCGGTTTCGTCTTCTTGTCGTCGGCCGCGGGCTCCGACGGCGGATCGGGATTGCCGGTGCCGATGTAGCGCTTGAGCCGCGCGACCTGCACGCCGAGCACCTCGTCGACCGTCGGCGCGAGCGCATCGAGGCCGCTGGTGCTGGAGCCGTTGACGCGGTATTCGACGGTGAGCGTCGTCGCGCCGTCTTCGTTCTTGATCCAGAAGCTCAACACGCCGTTGAGTGCCAGCTCCTGCAGCGGGCCGAGCGCGGTGTCGAGGCGCAGGACCTTGCCCGGCATCGCCATGATCACGCGGCCGTGCTCGACGCTGCCGTCTTTCCAGCGCTCGCAGAAACAGCCGCCGGCTTCAGGTTTGAGGCTCAGGTTCGACGACTTTCCAGAGAACGTGTGCTCGCTGTCCCACCAGCGCTGGATCTGCGTGACGTCGGCGTAGGTTTTCGTCGCGCTGGCCGACACTTGCTCCGAGAACGTCACGAAGAACGCATCGGCGGACGATTGCTTGACCTCGGCATGCGCGACGGTCGCAAAGACGAGCGTGGCGGCGAGAAGAAGAAGACGAATCATCTTCGTGCTCCGCTCAGACGTCGCCATCCTTCGCCCAGCCTTCGCCGGTGCCGCGATGGAATACGCGGTCGGAATCGAGCACTTCGCCCGCCGGAATCGACGGCTGCGTGGCGAGCTCGTTGTAGATCGGCAGGAAATCGGGATACGTCGCTTCCATCAGCTCTTCGAAGCTGTCGATCACGAAATAGGTTTTCTGGTAGGTGTCGATGCGGTAGCGCGTGCGCATGATGCGCTTCAAATCGAAGCCGATGCGGTTCGGTGCCGGCGATTCGAGGCAATGGATCGATTCGCCCTTCGAGCTCACGATGCCCGAGCCGTAAATGCGCAAGCCGTCGTCCTGCCGGATCAGGCCGAACTCGACCGTGTACCAGTAGAGCCGCGTGAGATTCACCAGCGCGTCGCCGCCGATGCCGTGCGCGCGCACGCCGCCGCGGCCGTAGGCCTCCATGTAGTCGGAGAAGACCGGGTTCAGCAAGAGCGGCACGTGGCCGAAGAGATCGTGGAAGAGATCGGGTTCGGCGATGTAGTCGATCTGATCGGGTTTGCGAATCCACCACGTAACCGGAAACCGCCGGTTGGCGAGATGATCGAAGAACGTAAGCTCGGGCAAGAGCCCTTCGACACCGACGAGCTCCCAGCCGGTCGCTTTCGCCAGCACTTCGTTGAGCTCGTCGAAGCGCGGAATCGCGTCCGGCGTCATGCCGAAGCGCTGCTGGTTTTCAATGAACTCGCGGCACGCGCGGCCGACAAGGATCTCGCGCTGACGCTTGAAGAGCGTCGCCCACGTTTGATGATCGGCTGGCGCATAGCTCGCCCACGGCTGCTCGACGACCGCAGTCGTGTAGACCGGCACGTAGCCTTTGTCGGTTTGCTGGTGCTCGACGCGGCGTGGTGTGTTGAGCGCGGCCATGATTGAAAAATCTCTTTGCCTGTTGGGGACAGCTTAACGCGGTTCGCCGGTAGCTGCCGTGAGCATTCAATGAATGGTCGGCCCGCGCTCATCGGGCCCTCGGACCGGAAAGCGGATCACGCGCCCGCGCTCGGGGGCAGGATCGGGCCGCTGCCACAGCACCGGCACTTCGCGCGGGCGCGGCAGCTCGAATTCCTCGTCCGGCGGCGGCTCGCCGGCCTCATCGTCTTCCCAGCTGTAGCGCTTGCGCGGCGGCGCAGGATCGCGCCTATACAGGGCAAACGCGGCGATCAAGCCGGCGATCGCGCCAGCGAGGTGATATTCGAAGCTCACGTGTTGCTCGCGCGGCAGTACGGTCAGAAGCATGCCTCCGTAGAGGAAGAACACGACCAGAGCGGTGACGATCGCAAGCCGGTCTCGGCGCAGGAGGCCCATCACGAACAGGAAGATCATGAGCCCGTGCGCGACGCCGCTGGCGCCGACATGGATCGACGGCCGCGCGAACAGCCACACGCCGATGCCCGAGAGAATCCAGATCATCGGCAGTGCCCAGCGCGTGCCGAGGGGATAGCAATAGAGCGCCAGCGTCGTCAAAAGCGCGAGCGGCAGCGTGTTCGACATCAGATGCTCGAACGAGGCATGCGCCAACGGCGCGGTCAGGATGCCGAGGAGACCCGAGACGTGACGCGGCGCGACGCCGAGATCGTCCAGCGACCAGCCGAGCAGATAGGCGGCAAGCCAGGCGATCCAGACGCCGGCGAGCAGCGCGGCCGCGCCCAGCACGGCATAGCGCACGCGTTTGCGGTCATGCGCGACCGAGGTGGCGGTGGGTTCGGGAAGCGGAGGAACGCTGACCATGGGCGGATGGTTGGGATCGCCGGGCGCCATGCAAGGGCTCTGCCTCTCTTTACGATTGCCCGAGCGTAGAAAATTGCAAGAACTGCTATGCCGCGCCGCTTTCGAGCCGGTAGCATCGCCCGACGCGGCCGGGCTTGCGGGAACCCGGCCAAGGCCATCCCGTCGGGACCATCCCATCAAGAACGGGAGGCCGGGCGTCGCAATGGCGCGCCGATGCCGCATCGACCTGACGCGTATGCATTTCGATATTGCAACCGCGATGATCGTGAATTCGATGGTGACGCTCGGCGTCGGCTTGAGCCTTGCGTTCGCCGTGTCGCGCTATCCGGATCATCTGCGCCATGCGATGTACATCTGGATTGGCGGGCTTTTGCTGCAGATTCCCGTTTTCCTGATGTTCGGTCTCTTGGGCGCGCTCCCCGGCGTTCCGGCGATCGTGCTCGCCAACGCGCTGTTCGCGCTCGCGTACGCGGAAATGGGCCGCGCGGTGCGCGTGTTCGCGGGCGACGATGGCGGTATCAACCGCATCGAACTTGCGCTGGTCGCGATCCTGATCGTCATCCCGATCGTCTTCGGCTTCGGCTGGCCGAGCCCGCGCTGGCGCCTTGCGCTCGGCGCGCCGATGCTGGCGTGCTTGAGCCTTCTCGTCGCGCGCTCGGTGCTCACGCGCGGCGGGCGCTTGCGCGCAGCGGACTACCTCACGGGGGGTCTCTTCGTGATCTGCGCGATCCCGATGCTGATGCGCGCGGTCGTCGAATTGCTCGGCGCGTCTCCGGAATTCGATTCGGCGCGGGCGTTTGCGCGCAATCTCTTCTTCCTAACCGGTTCGGGCCTGCCGATGTTCGGCACGATCGGGTTCCTCCTGATGTGCAACGACCGCATCAACGATGAGCTCTCGCGCCTGGCGATGATCGATCCGCTGACCGGCGTGTTCAACCGGCGCACGTTCGAAACGCACGCCGAGGCCGCGATCGAGCAGGCGTACCGGCGGCGCGAATCGCTGTCGCTGCTCGCGGTCGACATCGATCACTTCAAGCGCCTCAACGACGAGTTTGGCCACGAGATCGGCGACAAGGCGCTGCAGCGCGTGGTCGCGCTGCTCGACGAAACCTTGAGGGAAGGCCAGATATTGAGCCGCATCGGCGGCGAGGAATTCGCGGTGCTGCTGCCCGGCGCCAACGAAGCCGAAGCGACCACGATCGCCGAGCGCCTGCGTCATCATCTGGAGCGCTCGACCGTGAACGTGCACGGACATCCGCTGGTGCTGCAGATTTCCGCGGGCGTCGCGACGCTCGGCGCCGGCACGGAAAACCTGAGCGCGCTCCTGCGCGCCGCCGATCGCGCGCTCTATGCGGCGAAACGCGCAGGACGGAACCGCGTCGCGACGAGCTCGCTGCTCGCGCGCGTCGCCGGTTGAGCTACGCGGTCTTTTCCTTCGGCTTGACCCACAGACTCGCGACCATCGACGCGCCGATCATGAGCGCGACGACGCCGAGCGCGATTCCGATCGGCATCTTCCACCAGCCGGCAATCAGCATCTTCGTGCCGATGAAGATCAGCACCGCGGCGAGACCGTAACTCAGAAGGTGGAAGCGCTCGGCCATGCCTTCGAGTAGGAAGAACATCGCGCGAAGACCGAGCACCGCGAACACGTTCGAGGTGAGTACGACGAACGGATCCTCGGTGACCGCGAAGATCGCCGGAATCGAATCGACCGCGAAGATCACATCGGTGACCGCGATCAGCACCATCACGACGAAAAGCGGCGTGTAGCTCCGGCGCTTGCCCTCGACGATGCTGAGCGCGCTGCCGTGGAAGGTTTTCGTCAGCGGCAGATGGCCGCGCATCCAGCGCAGGATCGGATTGCTGTCGAGGTCGGGCTCCTGGTTCGCGGCGATCAGCATCTTGACGCCGGTGACGACGAGGAAGAGGCCGAAGAGATAGAGAATCCAGTGGAATTTCGCGACCAGCGCAGCGCCGATGAAGATCAGGATCGCGCGCAGCACGATCGCGCCGAGCACGCCCAGCATCAAGATGCGTTGGCGCTGCTCGGCCGGTACCGAGAAATAGTTGAACACCATCAGGAACACGAAGATGTTGTCGACCGCGAGCGATTTCTCTACGACGTAGCCGGTCAGGAATTCGAGACTGATTTCATGCGCGATCGCGCGGCCGGCGTGCGCGTCGAGCCACCACCAGAGGCCCGCGTTGAAGAGGAGCGCCAGTGCGATCCAGGCGAGGCTCCACATCAGCGCCTCGCGAAACGAGACGCGATGCGCGCCGCCGGATTTCAAAACGAGAAAATCGACCGCGAGCGCCGCCAGCACGACTACCGTGAAGGCCGCCCAGAGTCCCGGTGTTCCGATCGTATGCATTCGTGCCGCTCCAAAAAGCAAAACCCCGTGGGCCGGCGGCGCACGGGGCCTCGTTTTCGGAGGACGCACCTTCGCCGTCGTCGGCGAAGGTCTCGCTCGCAGAAGCCGGAATTCCGGTGTCTGCCCGCCGGACCGGAGCCTTTCGGCTCGTGCTGACGATCGCGGCGGCGGGAGCTACTCCCCTTCTTCGGGGCCGACCTTAGCGGCCGCGCGGGCGGTTGGCAAGCGCGGTGCAGCATGCGCAAGGGCCGCCAAGCCGCATCGCTTATCATTGCGCCATGAAATCCGACGTCGCGGGCGCACTGCCCGTCATTCATCTCAAGACCGAACGCCGCTCGAATCATCCCTGGATCTTCCAGAAGATGGTCGAGAAGCCCGAGGTCAAGCCTAAACCTGGGACCGTGGTCGAGATCATCGACCGCGAAGGCAATTTCGCCGGCCGCGGCTTCTACAACGGCCATTCGCGGATCGCGTTGCGCGTGCTGACGGCCGACCCGGCCGAGCACGTCGACGAGGCGTTCTTCGCGCGCAAGATCGCGCAGGCGGTTGCGCTGCGCCGCGATGTGCTCAAGCTCGATGCCGTCACCGATGCGTACCGGCTGATTCATTCCGAGGGCGATGGGCTCTCGGGCCTCGTCGTCGACCGCTTCGCGAACACGCTGGTGATCGAATATTTCTCGGCCGGCATGTTCAAGCAGCGCGACCTGATCCGCCGCTGCCTCGTCGAGCATTTTCCGGGCGCCGATCTCTACTGGTTCGCCGAAGAGCACGTGCAGAAGCAGGAAAGCTTCGACTGCGCGATCCCCTCGCCGCCGCAGCCGACCGTCATCCACGAGCACGGCGTCGGTTTCCACGCCGCGCCCGGCACCAAACACAAAACCGGTTTCTTCGCCGATCAGCGCGACAACCGCAAGACGCTGTCGGAATTCTGCGCCGGCAAGCGCATGCTCGATCTTTGCTGCAACTCGGGCGGGTTCGCGATCACCGCGAAGACGATCGGTGGCGCCGACGAAGTGGTCGGCATCGATCTCGACGAGGACATTCTCGGCATCGCCGAGCGCAATGCGCGGATCAACAAAGCGCGAGTGCGTTTCGTGCAGGCCGACATCTTCGCCTGGCTGCGCGATGTCGCGGTCAACAACCGCGATCAATTCGACGTCGTCGTGCTCGATCCCGCGAAAATGACACGCGATCGCGAACAGGTGATCCCGGCGCTGAAGAAATACCTCGACATGAACAAGCTCGCGCTCGCCGCGGTCAAGCCGGGCGGGATTTTTCTCACGTGCTCATGCACCGGCCTCGTCAGCGAGGAGCAGTTTCTCGACATGCTGCGCCGTGCGGCGTTCTACGCCAACCGCACGGTGCAGGTGCTGAAGGTGTCAGGCGCGGGGCCGGATCATCCGTTTCTGGCGCATGTGCCGGAGTCGCGGTACTTGAAAGCGGCGTTCTGTCGCGTGGAGTGACGTCTTTGTTCGCCGCCCGATGGGTTACCTTCCGGCCGGAATCCGATCAGCCAACACGATCTCGACCGCCTTCTTCCCGGCAAGCTCGAGCTTCACGCGCGTTCCTGCCGCCGACTCGCGCAGCATCGCGCGCCAATCCGCGAGCGAGCGCTTCGTCACCGCCTCGCCGCCGATCGACGTGATGCGATCACCCTCGTGCAAACCGGCACGCATCGCTGCGCTGTCTTTGGCGACGTCGGCCACCTTGAACGCATCGCCGTCGGAGAGGAGAAACAGGCCGCTGCGATCGAACGCATCCGGCTTGCCGAACTCCGCGTTCGGCGCGAGATACATCTTCTTTGCGGCGTAGTCGAACGCGACCGTGAAGCGACGCAGCACGCCGCCGCCGAGATTGCCGGCGAGATCGGGATTGGCGAACGCGCCCTTGTTGCCGACATAAAGATCGCCGGCGACACCTTCGATGTCGCGATCGCCGAGGTGCAGCGTACCGAAGCGCGCGGGACGCCCACGCGACGGACCGCCGACGCCCCAACCGATCACGGCCTCGGGCGCGGCTTTGTATTTCGTCACGAGATCGTGCTCTTTGACGAACGGCGCGTGCAGCGTCAGCGACGCGCGCGAGCCGGTGTCGACGCTGATGCGCGCGGCGGCACCATCGAGCGTGCCTTTGACGATCGGAATGCGGTCGGCGAGCTCGAACGGCACCGCGGTCGCGCCGGCGGGCGGCGTGAATTTCTTGGGATCGGCGAGCGTCAGCGTGTGGCCGGCGTAGTCGATCGTGACGCCGAAGCGGCGGAACATCTCGTAGCCGACGAGACCATCGCAGTCGACGCCCTCGACTTTCGGCAAATCGCCAAGATCGATGACGTAGAATACGGGATTGGCCAGCGAAGCGCCGCCGACGCGCACTTCCTTCGCGTGCGCGAACGAAAGATCGACCGATTCGTCGCCGACGCCGCGCGCGGCGAGCTTGCCCTCGCCCGTGACGCCGAACTTCTTCGCGGCCGCCGGCGTCAGCAGGTTGACGCCACCGGTATCGACGAGAAACCGCGCAGGCTTGCCGTCGATCGAACCGTCGACATAAATGTGATTGTTGACGAGATCGAACGGGATGCGCGCGATGCCGCTGGCATCGTCGATGCGCGCGGTCGCGGCCATCGCCGGCATCGCGAACGTTGCGTCGGCGACCGCGACGTTGAACGTGACCTTGTCGAATTTCACTTCGGTGCGCCGGCGCGCATCGGTGCGGCCCGCAGCGTCGGTGAGATCGGTGATCGAGTGCATCGGGACGCGCACGCCGTTAACGTCGCGGTAGTCGTCGAGCACCGTGGTCGCGGTGTCGCCGCTCTGCTTCTGCACGACACGCGCGAGCACACCGTCAGCCGAGAACCAGAGCGTAACCGGATCGCCGTTGTCGGGTGTCGCTTCGACGACGCGATAGCGCTTGCCGTCGAGCTCGCGCTCGGCGACCGCGCCGTAGCTTGCCTTGATCCGCGCCGGATACCAGAAGCCGCGCGCATCGAGCCACGCCTGGCTGCGTGCGCGGCGCACGGCCTCGGGCGCATCCATTGCGGCGACTTCGCCGCCCGGATCGCGCGACCAGGCGTGCTTGCCGTCGTAGCCGTCGGCACCTTCGATCGGGCCGAGCTTGTACTGATCGGCCGAGCGGCCGGTCGCAAGATCCTGCACCATCGTGAACTCGCCGTTGAGCCCGCCGGTGCTGAGCGTGCCGGCTGCCTCGAGGCTCTTGATCGCATCCCAGCGTTCGCCGCCGGTCGCTGTCTTGAATTGCGCGAACACCTGGTTCGCGTCCTCGGCGTGCGCCGCGACGAACGTCGACGACGCAAACAGCGCCGTCATTCCCACCAACCACTGCCTGATCATTGTTCTTCTCCGTGCCCACGACACCGCACTTTGCGGCACCCTCGCATTTGTTGAATAATCGTCGCGAATTTCAAAATAGGCAAGCCAACCAATGGCACAGAAGAAACCTGCGCACGACGCGCTGGAAAAGGCGAAAGAGATCGCGCTGCTCGCGTCGCCCACGCGCATCGATCTCATCGACACGCTCGAAGCGCTCGGTGGCGAAGCCTCGGTCGCCGAGCTCGCGGCGCAACTCGGCCGTCCGGCGGATGGGCTTTACTACCACCTGCGCCAGCTCGCCGCCGGCGGCTTGATCGACGAAGTCGTCGCCGCGGACGGCCGCCGCTACAAAACGCGGCGCGGCGATCGCATGCGCCTGCGCTATCGGCCGGGTGCGAACGCGAACGCGCGCGCAGTCGGACGCGTCGCCAGCAGTGTGTTGCGCGTCGCCGATCGCGATTTCGCGCGCGCGCTCGCCGATCCGGCTACCGTCGCCGAGGGCGAGTTGCGCGAGCTTTGGGCTACGCGCGGCAAGGGCTGGGTCGGGCGCGCGGAGCTTGCCGAGATCAACCGGCTGCTGATGCGGCTGATCGAGCTTCTGCGCCGCCCGCGCGCGGCGAATCGCGATCGCTTGATCGCGTTGTCGTGGGTTCTGGCGCCGGTCGACGCCAAGCCGGCGCGGCGCGGCGAGCGCGAATCGGCTTGAACGCGCGAGGCTGCTGCTAGACTTCTGCGCGCAATCGCGGAGACGCCGATGAAGAAATCGAGAAAACCGACGGTCAGTCAGACCCAAGCCGAAGAGGCGGTGCGCACGCTATTGCGCTGGGCCGGCGAGGATCCGACGCGCGAAGGCTTGCTCGATACGCCCAAGCGCGTCGTTGGCGCGTATCGCGACTGGTTCTCCGGCTACGCGGTGGACCCGACCGATTATTTGCGCCGCACGTTCGAGGAAGTCGCCGGCTACGATGAGATGATCGTGCTGCGCGATATCGAGTTCGAATCGTTCTGCGAGCATCACATGGCGCCGATCATCGGCCGCGCGCACATCGGATACCTGCCGACCGATAAAGTCGTCGGCATCTCCAAGCTCGCACGCGTCGTCGACGCCTACGCGCGCCGCTTCCAGGTGCAGGAAAAACTCACCGCGCAGATCGCGCATTGCATCGCGACGGTGCTGAAGCCGCGCGGCGTCGGCGTCGTCGTCGACGCGGTGCATCAGTGCATGACGACGCGCGGCGTGCACAAGCGCGGCGTATCGATGATCACGAGCCAGATGCTCGGAAGCTTCCGCGAGGATGCGCGCACGCGCGCGGAGTTCCTACGGTTCATCGACATCCGCCAGCACCGATAAATCCGTACAATCCCGGCGCCGCCGCATCGCCTTTCCAACCGAGGCCTTTCGTGAACACCCCTGCTGCCGTTCCGACCGTGCGCCGCGCCGCGCTCGTCTTTATCTTCGTGACCGTGCTGATCGACATCCTGTCGTTCGGTCTCATCATTCCCGTGCTGCCGCACCTGATCCAGAATTTCCTCGGCGGCGACGTATCGAAAGCGGCCGTCTGGTACGGTTGGTTCGCGACCGTGTTCATGGCGATGCAGTTCCTGTTCACGCCGGTGCAGGGCGCACTCTCGGACCGGTTCGGCCGCCGTCCGGTGATCCTCTTGTCGAACCTTGGCCTTGGCCTCGATTTCCTCTTGATGGCGCTGGTCAACACGCTGCCGCTGCTTTTCATCGGCCGCATCATCTCCGGCATCACGGCCGCAAGTTTCAGCACCGCGAATGCGTACGTCGCCGACGTCACGCCACCGGAAAAGCGCGCGGCGAGCTTCGGCATGATCGGCATGGCGTTCGGCATCGGCTTCATCATCGCGCCGGCCGTTGGCGGGTTTCTCGGGGAAATGAATCCGCGCCTGCCGTTCTGGGTGGCGGTCGTGCTGTGCTTGACGAATTTTCTGTACGGCTTCTTCGTGCTGCCCGAATCGCTACCGCCGGAGAAGCGCACGCCGCGTTTCGATTGGGCGCACGCCAATCCGCTCGGCGCGCTCAAGTTGCTGCGCCGCTATCCGCAGGTGCTGGGCTTGATCAGTGTGCTGTTCTTGCTCTCATTCGCGCACATGGTCTACCCGAGCACGTTCGTGCTGTATGCCGACTACCGTTTCAATTGGGGTCCGCAGATGGTGGGCTACACGCTCGCTGCGGTCGGCGTGCTAGCGGCGATCGTGCAAGGCGGGCTCGTGAAGAGAATCGTCGCGTGGCTCGGCGAGCGTCGCACGCTGCTGCTCGGCCTTGGCTGCGGCACGCTCGGTTTCGTGCTGTATGGGCTCGCGCCGACCGGCCCCTGGTTCTGGGCTGCGATGCCGATCGCCGCGTTGTGGGGCATCGCGCAGCCAGCCGCGCAAGCGATCATGACGCACCAGGTCGATCCGACCGAACAAGGACGCCTGCAAGGCGCGGTCGCGAGCTTGTCGAGCGTCGCCGGCATCTTCGCGCCGACGCTGTTTACGCGCGCGTTCGCCACGGTCACCGAAACGCATCTGCACAACGCGTGGGCCGGCATCACGTTCGGCATTGCCGCCGTGCTGGTCGGCGCCGCGTGGCTGATCGCGTGGAAAGTTTCGAAGGAACCGGCGCCGCAGGTCGCACCGGCGACGCCGGAACCTCAATGCATCACGCCGGCCGTCGTGTCGGATGCGAACGATCTCAATGTGGTGCCCGTCGCAGAAGGCGCAGAAGCATCGCGCTGACCGTATTCGGCATGCAATGACAGCCAGGCCGCCCACGAAATGGGCGGCCTTTTTGAGCGATCAGGAACCGTATTTCACGGAACAGCCGTACGGCTCGGACGTCGACACGCTCACCGGTTTCCCGGCCGCAAGCTCCGTCAACGCCTGGCGCACGTACTGCGTCGCTTTCGGAATGTCATCCGCGTCGGTGCTGGCGATCGAATCGATGCCGCCCATGTAGCGCAGCGTGCCGTCCTTGTCGATCACATACATGTGCGGCGTGGTCTTCGCATCGTAAGCATGGCCGGTCTTGCCGTCCGCATCGAGGAGATACGCCGTCTCCTTGCCTTGAACCTTCGCGAGGTACGATGCCGCGCCGGCGGCGTCGAGATGGCCTTGCTTGCCCGCGGCGCCCGAGTTGACGGTCAGCCACACGACGCCTTCGGCCGCGGCTTCGGCTTGCTGCTTTTGCATATTGCCCGCGCCGTAATGCTTGCGCACGAACGGACATTCGGGATTGTTCCATTCGAGCACGACCGTCTTGCCCTTGTAGGCGGACAGGGACTGCGTCTTGCCGCTCGCATCGGTGACGGAAAAATCCGGCGCCGGCTGGCCGATGACTGGCTTTGCGAGAACGGGCGCGGCGAAACACGTCATAACAAGACTCAACATCAATAGCTGCGGCTTCATGACGATCTCCGTTGCAGGGTGGAATCAACGAGCAGTCGAAAACCTTTCGCCGAACGGCACTTTGATGCGCCAGCCGCGCACGCCGGCCGCGGATGGCGCCGTGACGACGAGATCGAGCGTTTGCGGCGCGGCTTCGAAATATTCGCTCTTGGCGGCGTCGATGATCAACGCATCGCCGTCGCGGCGGATGGCCGGCGGCTTGTTGTCGAGCACCTTGCGCTGCATGACGAACGCATCGAGCCCTTCGGCATTCGGAAGACTCGGACCGCGCAACGCGATCGCGATGCGATCGCCGTCGGCGCGCGCCTCTGCTTTCCACGCGGTCGCCTCAGGTTGCGCCAGGCGCACCTGGGCGAACTGCGCGGTCCAGCGCGTATCGGGTTTCGGCGGCGGCGCCGCGATCGGAAGATCGATGTTCAACGACGCTTTGCCGGGAATGCATTCCTCGCGGCAGACAAGCCATTTGGCGGCGCCGCGAAGATGCACGGTGCTACCGACTTTCGCATCGGCGGGAACATCGAGCGCGATCGGCAGCAGCGTCTCGCCGTCGTAGCCGAAATTGAAGAGCCCGCCGACGTCGAAGCGTTTGGGCAGCGGCCAGTCGATCGCCTGCGCCTTGAAACCCGGCGGCAGCACCCACTCGACCGTCGTCGGCAAACCCGAATCGCCGGGATTGATCCAATACGTGTGCCAGTGCGGCTCGTGGACGAGCCGGAGCGCGATCTGCTCGGATTGTCCCGGCGTCAGCGTCGCATGCTCGGCGATCAATTCGACTTTCACGTGCTCGTCGTTCGCGGCATGTAAAGACATCGACGCCGCGCCGAATGCGGCGGCGGCGAGTACGGTTCTTGTGATCGTCACGTTCGCCATGGGCTCGACCGTAACTCAGACGAAGTTAGCAATCCGTAACCATGACCGCCCGATGCGGCCGATGCTTTCATCGGCGCGGCGAAGCGACCTTCGGCAGCGACTGCTTGAGCTTCGCGAAACCTTCCCACGGATTGGCGCGCAGCGTCTTCGCACGCTTCGCGGCGGCCGCGAGATCGAACGCGGCCGGACCCTTGATCTTGCCGAGCTCGTCCCATTGAAGCGGCATCGCCACCGGTGCGCCCTGACGCGCACGCAGCGACCAGCTGACGACACTGGTCGCGCCGCGCGCATTGCGCAGCCAATCGATGAAGATGCGGCCGTCGCGCTTGGCCTTGCTCGCGGTCGCGAGATAGAGCGACGGCTTCGCCGCCGCCATCGCGTTCGCGAGCGCCTCGCAGAACGCTTTCGCCTCGGACCAGGCGGGCCCTCGCTTGATCGGCACGACGACGTGCACGCCCTTGCCCCCGGAAAGCCGCACGAAGCTTTGGAGACCGCTCTTCTGCAAAAGATCGCGCACTTCGCGCGCCGCGGCAATCAGCGTTTTCCACGTCACATCGGGCGCGGGATCGAGATCGAACACCAGCAGATCCGGCCGGTCCGGATCGTCGACGCGCGCGCCCCACGGATGGAATTCGAGCGCGTTCATCTGCACGAGCTCGAGCACGCCGCGCGCATCGTCGACGTATAGATAATTCTCCGAGCCGCCGTCCTTCTCCTTGATCGCAACCGATCCAACCGCATCGCCCAGCGCACCGGCGTTGTGCTTCTGGAAAAAGCACGCGGCACCCGCGCCATTCGGACAGCGCACGATCGAGAGCGGCCGGCCGGCAAGCTCGGGCAGCATCCAGCGCATTACCGCGAGGTAATAGTCGGCGACATCGCGCTTGGTGTATTTCGTGCCCGGAAAGACGATGCGCTCCGGATGCGTGATACGCACGCTGCCCTGGTCCGCCGAAACCGCCGGCGCTTTCTTGGTCGCTGTCTTGCGTGCGGGTCGCGGTGCAAGCGTCGCGCTCGCCACGGCCGCCGCGCGCCGGCGATCGCGAACTGCGGTCAGCGTGTTGCGCTTGGGCATGCAGAAACTCCTGTCGGTAAACGCGATGCTACGGCGAATCGCGATCACATTCGATGTCAGAACGCCTTAACGCAAGCTGGTTCCCGGTCTGTGGGCGCTGTAGCACACTCGTCATATGAGCCGACTCTACGTTTACAAGATCCGCTACGACGACGGCACCGCGCCGTGCGTCGAGGGCGGCGTGCTGTCGCTCGCGATCTGCAAGCCTGCGATCCGCTCGACCGCAGAGCCCGGCGATACCTTGGTCGGCTTCGCGGCGAAGTCGATGCGTGCCGATCAGCGGCTCGTGTATGCCGCGGTCGTGACCGAGAAAGTCCCTGGCGGCGCTTATTACCGCGAGCGCGGGTTTCAGCGTCGTCGCGATTCGGTCTACGCGTGGCGGAACGGCAGCTTCGTTCCGCGCAGAGACGCCGTCGTGAAGATTACGGACGAGGACATCGCCAACGATCTTGGCGCCGCGCCCGAATACAAGCGAGCCAACGTCCTCCTCAGCGACAACTACCGTTATTTCGCCGAGACGCGCGCTGCCGACTATCGCGCCGACGCTCCCGCATTGGCGCGCATGATCGACGCGCTCGGCCAGGGGCATCGCATCCATCACGGCGACCGCGTGCGCGATGAGCTCGAACGCTATCTCGCGCGGCTCTGGACCGAGACGGAAAGCGTTCATGTTCGATGGAAGACATCGTCTTAAACCCGCGCCCGCCGGCCGCCATCTCATTGCGGAACCAAGCGACGCGCGATCAGTCCAATCGACGATAGCGACCGCAAGAGCACGCAATGGCCAAACAATCGATCCCATGGTGGAGCAAGGCCGCCGGTGCGCTGGCCGTGGCCGGCGCGCTTGGCATCGGCGCGTACGTCGCATGGACGGGCAAAGCACCGGTGACGGCGCCTCCGGGTACTGCCGGAACGCAACCGCTGCCCACGGTAACGTCGCCGCCGCCGGCGGCGATTCAGCATCCGATCGAACAGGCAAACGCCGGTGCCCAAGCGAATGCGCCGCCGCTGCCGACGCTGAACGAAAGCGATGCGCCGGTGATGGAAGCGCTTGCTGCGATGCTCGGTGGCGACGGTTTGTCGGCGCTCCTGAATCCGCAGCACGTGATCCAGCGCATCGTCGCGACGATCGACAGCCTGCCGCGGCAGAAGCTCGCAATGGATACGCTGCCGGTGCGCGGCGCACAAGGCACGTTCACAACGACTGCAAGTGGCGCCGAGCGCGCGATCGACGCGAATAACTTTGCGCGCTACGACGCGTACGCGCGCATCGCGCAAGCGATCGACGCGAAGGCGCTGGTCGCGTGGTACGTGCGCTTCTATCCGCTGTTTCAGGAATCGTATCGCGAGCTTGGCTATCCAAACGGCTATTTCAACGATCGGCTGGTGGCTGTGATCGATCATCTCCTCGCAACGCCGGACGTGACGCAGCCGGTGGCGCTGACACAACCGAACGTAATGTACGAGTACGCCGACCCGACGCTCGAAGCGCGCTCGGCGGGACAGAAGCTTCTGATCCGCAGCGGTCCTACGAACGAAGCGGCGATCAAAACGAAGCTGCGCGAGATTCGCGCCGCGCTGACCGGACAAACGCTGCCAGAGACGCCGACAGGCGCTACAGGAGAAGGCTGAGCACCCCTTTCGGCACTCCCAACGCGACCCCATTTACGCAATCGTAATCCCGCGTCGCATGCGACGCTTTTGTTCGAGGACGACGATGTTCACGTTCCTGCTCTGGCTCTTGCTGCTGATCTTCTGCTGGCCGCTGGCGCTGCTCGCGCTCGTGCTGTATCCGATCGTCTGGCTCTTGCTGTTGCCGTTTCGGATTCTCGGCATCGCGGTCGAGGGCGTGTTCGAGCTTTTGCGCGCGATCATCTTCCTGCCGGCGCGCATCCTCGGTGGCGGTCCTGCGCGAAGCCGCGCCTGACGTGAGCTTTCCCCTCTCCCGCTCGCGGGAGAGGGTTACTTCGCCGCCGGCAACCCCAGCTCCTCCGGCCGAAATTCGAGTCGCTCGCGCCCAAGGTTCGCCTCCGCTAGGACATGCGCGCGTCCGACTTTGAGTAACCACGTGTGCTGTTCGAGCGGCGCTGTCTTGCGAAACGCTTTCGGCGTCAACACCGCGAACGCCGCGCGATGGTCCGGATCGCGCACCGAGCGATAGAGGATCAGCGCAATGCCCGCCTCGCGCACCGTGCGCGCGAGCGCCTGTGTCGCGTCGTAGCTGATCGGATCCTCCCACTGCCGCCGTTGGCGATCGAACGGCGGCTGCTGCAGCACGATTGCCTCGCCGGCGATGCTCGCGCGAAACGCGGTGTGCGGCACGGGAGTGAGATCCGGCGTCGCCGGCGAATCGGCGAGAAAGCGCAAGCGCCAGTAAGCGACCTCGGCGAGCGCCGTCTCGACGACGTCGGCGCCGTACCAGACGCCGGGATCGCCGATCCCGCGAAAGCGCGAACCGAAAGGAGGCGGTGCGGGATAGCGAAACGGCGTCGCGAGCAGATAGTGCAGCTTCGCCGATTCCGCCGGCATCGGCGGCTTGCTCGTTTCGAGCAGATCTTCGAGCGTGCGCTGCTCGTCGAGCGTGTCGACCAGACGCATCGTCGGCACGCGATGCTGCGCTTCGACGATGCGCCACGGCGTTGCGCTCAGCGGCCGCGCGGCACTACGCACATGCTCAACGGTGAGATTCTTGGTCGCGATCATGATTCAGTGCCAAGCATCGCCGCGCGATGTCGCACGATCTGCGACCGTGCGCGCACAGAATCGATCGCAACGGAGCGAGACGGCGACCGGCCTTTAGGGCCTCGCGCGCGCCGTATCGAGATAGTGCAGCACGTGGATCAGACCTTCGGCGCTGCGCAGGCGATCGATCGGCTTTTCGCCACCGAACGCGGCGTTCGGCGACGTGAGCCAGGCACGCGCGGCCGCGTCGTTCGAGCCGACGATTGCATCGAGCGAGCGGAATACGCGCACCCACAATTTGGCGAGCTCACCGGCCTTGCTGTCGGGATCGACCGGCGCACCGCCATTCGCGGCGCGCGACACCGTCGAGGCGCTGACGCCGATGATGTCGGCGAGCGTGCGCTGCGGCACATCGAGAATATCCGCCGCGCGGAGCACGGCTTTGGTCAGCGTCCGCGCGGGATCGGTGCGCGCGGGTTCGAGCTTGCGTGTTGCGGACTGCATCATGTCGGCCGCCCAGATGAGTTGCATGAGCAATTATCCATCTATTAAGTTGCATATGCAAATGCATGTAATTCGGTGATTTTTGCTGCCCGGCGGCCATCAGAACCCCTCCACCGACGCCGCGCGGAGCCGCACGGCCAGCGCGCGCGCTTCGGGATCGCGCCAGTCGGCCGGTGGACCCTCGTCCGATACGCCGAGCGCGCGCCGCCAGATCGCGAACGGACGCGCGCGCGCGGCCGCAAACGCTTGTGCCATCGTGAGCGCCTGCGCGCGGCCGATGCCGGGCACGTCACGCAGCGTCTCGGCATCGAGATCGAGCGCATCGAACACGTCGTCGATCCATCCCGCGCAGATCAGCGCTTTCCAGGTGGCTTCGCCGACGTGAAGATCGAGGCCGTGCGCGCTGCCAAGCCAGACGAGGCGCGCGAGAAACTGCCGCTCGCAGCCGGGATCGGGATGCCAGCAGCTGTGCGCATTGAACTCACGCGGGTCCGGCGCGTCGACAGCCGCGCGCGCTTCGGCGCGCCAGACCACCGAATCGAGGCGCGGAACCGTCAATCCCGCAAGCGCGATCGCGACCCGATCGCCGGGCCGGATATCGAGCTCTTTCCAGCGCGCGAACGATCCCACGCTGACGCGGCGGATTTCGCGATCGTCGAGCCGCACCGGATCGAGATGCAGGATCGGCGTGATGCGCCCAGTGCGACCGATCGCGAATTCGATGTCGACGACATCGGCGAGCGTGCGCGACGGCGGATATTTCCACGCAACGGCCCACGCAGGCGGATCTGCGCGCCAGTCCTCGACTGGCGGCCGCGAACCCTGCCGGATCACGATACCGTCGGTCGCGAACGGTAGCGCGGCGTTGAACCAGCGATCGCGCCATTCTTCGGCTTCGTCGGCGTCATCGATGCGAACGGTGTACGCGGACGCATCGGCGAAGCCGAATGCAGCGAGCTGCACGAGCCGCTGCTCGATGTCTCGAGGGCCGTCCGGCCAATCCCAGACAAACCATCCAATCGACTGCGCTGTCGCGGCATCGATCGTTTCGCGCGCAAGCACGCCTGCGACTTTCGATCGCGCACCCGCGCTTCCGCGTTTCGCCTGCACATGATCGACCTGCCGCCAATAAAGCTCGCCTTGCAACACTGTGCGCGCGGGTGCGTTCGCGAGATGCTTCGGAACCGCATCGAGCCGGCGGACTTTTCGCGTCCAATCTTCGCCGCGCTCGCCATCGCCGCGGCTGACCGCGAGTCGCAAATCGCCATCGACGTAGAGCACGGTGACGGCGACACCGTCGATCTTCGGCTGCACCCAGAGATCGTCGCGCTCGCGCATCCACGCTTGCACCGCGTCGCGATCGTCGAGCTTGCGCAATCCGGTCTGTGGCACCGGATGCGCGACGGTGCCGCGAGCGTTGCCAAGCGGATCGGCATCCGGCGGCGCTTGGCCCGGAAAACAGCGCCGCCACAACGCATCGCGCGAACGCGCCTGATCGTAGAGCGCATCATCGATCGGCGATATGCCGTCGCGATGATAGGCAAGATCCCATTCGCGAAGGTTGCGATCCAACGTTGCGAGCTCGACGCGTGCGCGCTCCGGCGTCCATGCGGGACATTCATGCGCAGCCGCGGAAGCCGCGGCGGCCAGCAACGCTGCGAATACGATCATCGCTCGTCCTTGTGCGGTCACGCGTAGAGACTAAACGCCGCGCGGACGCTCGCGTCATCGACGCGAAGCGAAGCGATGCGTACGAAATCGCCGCTAGCCGAAGAACCAGTAGCAGACCGCGATCGACGCGATCACGCCGGCGAGATCGGCGAGCAGCGCGCAGCCGACCGCATGTCGCGCGCGCTGGATGCCGACGGCGCCGAAGTACACCGCGAGCACGTAGAACGTCGTCTCGGTGCTGCCTTGCACGGTCGCCGCGATGAGCGCCGGAAAACTGTCGACGCCGTGCGACTTCATCGTATCGATCAGCATCGCGCGCGCGGCGCTGCCCGAGAACGGTTTTACGAGAGCGGTCGGCAGTGCGTCGACGAAGCGCGTGTCCAGACCTGCCGTGGCGACGAGCCAGCGAATGCCGTCGAGCAGAAAATCGAGCGCTCCCGACGCGCGCAGCACGCCGACCGCGCACAGCATCGCGACGAGATACGGCAGAAGATTCTTCGCGACATCGAATCCCTGCTTCGCGCCGTCGACGAAGCTTTCGTAAACCGGAACCTTGCGAATCGCGCCGGCGATCAGAAACGCAATCACGATCGCGAACAACGTGAGATTGCCGAGCAGCGAAGACAGCGGCGCAAGCGCCGCGCTCGACAGCGTCGCCAGGAGCGCAATGAAACCGCCGAGCGCGAGCGCAATCGCACCGAGCCACGCGAGTACCACCGGATCGCCGAGCTTCAACCGCTGCACGATCGCGACCGCGAAGAGCCCGGTCAGCGTCGAAGCGCTCGTCGCGAGCAGAATTGGGAGAAATACGAGCGTCGGATCGTGCGCACCTTGCTGCGCGCGATACATGAAGATCGAGACCGGCAGCAGCGTCAGCGACGAGGCGTTCAAGACGAGAAACAATATCTGCGCATTGCTCGCCGTCGTATCGCTCGGATTCAGCGTCTGCAATTCGCGCATCGCGCGAAGGCCAATCGGCGTCGCCGCGTTATCGAGCCCGAGCACGTTCGCCGCGAAGTTGAGCGTGATGAGCCCGATCGCCGGATGCCCCGCCGGCACCTCGGGCATCAGGCGCCGGAACAATGGACCCAAGAGTTTCGCCAGCGCGTCGATTACGCCGGCGTGCTCGGCGATGCGCAGAAGACCGAGCCACAACGTCAGCGTGCCGAACAAGAGAATCATCACTTCGACCGACAGCTTCGCCATGTCGAAGAGACTCGCGATCATCGCCGCGAATACGCCGGCGTCGCCGCCGAACCAGCGCGCAACCGCAGCAATCGCCGCAATCAGGAAGAAGCCGAGCCAGAGCCGATTGAGCATCGTGTGCGGCGCGCGTCTAGGGCAAACCCGAGATAGGGCATGCCCCAATGTTCGCATGCCATACGCGAGCGTACGGTATGGCTGCGTCCCGATGGGCGCTCGAATTTCGTTTTCCCGCTGATTTCACGGTGATCGCCATGTCCTCTTCCGTCGACTCCCGTTCCGCCGCTCCTGCCGGCGACGGCTACTGGAATTATCAACCGAGCGCGAGCGAATTCGCGAAGGCCGGCGATCTCGGCATCGCGCGCAGCGCCAAGCTCGATGCGCCCGACACCTCGACCATCATCGACGGCAACGCGACCAACGCCGGCCAGCGCACGACGCGCCAGACGACCGACGGCAAGACGATCGCCGTCGATCCGATCGAGAACAACCGCAACGTCACGATCCAGCGCGAGCGCACGCTTGCCGATGCGGGTGGCGGCCAGCAGTACGTGAGCTCGGACCAGCTTGTGTTCACGACGGGCTCAGCCGACGACAAGCTTGAAGTCGCGCGCAACGCCGACGGCTCGCTCAACGTGACCGTCAACGGCGAGGCGTACAAGGTCGAGATGGCCGACGATCAAGCGCTGACGCTACGCACCGGCGGCGGCAACGACACGATCGATGTCGCGTCCGACGTGACCGTGAACCTGATCGTCGACGGCGGCGAAGGCAACGATACGATCACGACCGGTGCCGGCAACGACATCGTCGACGGCGGCGCAGGCGACGATACGATCCGCACCGGTGCGGGCAGCGACGATGTGTTCGGCAACAGCGGCATGGATGATATCGACGCCGGCGAGGGCAACGATGTCGTGTACGGTGGCGACGGCAACGATGTCCTCGCCGGCGGCGTCGGCGACGACTATATCGAAGGCGGCGCGGGCAACGATCGCATCGCCGGCAACGACGGCAAGGACATGCTGTCGGGCGGCGTCGGCGACGACACGATCGACAGCGGCGCCGGCGACGATGTCGTCTACAACGGCCAAGGCAAGGACACCGTCAGCAACAGCGCTGGCCGCGACACGATCCATGCGCAGACGAAAACCGACACCGCGACCGCGGCCAAGGGCGCGACCAACAGCATCGTCAATGTCGATCTCACCGGCACGCCGGGCTCGAAGGGACTCAAGATCGAAGGCTCGGACGCATTCGTGCAACGTGTCACCGCCGATATCGAGATGCTGCGCTCGTCGCCGACCGGCCGTCAGATGCTCGCCGAATACGACAAGGCCGCGGCGAACGGCAACACGGTGACGATCCGCGAGCTTGAGAACGAGGACAACGGCTTCACGCAAAGCCAGGGCGGCGAGCTCAGCACGCGCGGCGTGCCGAGCGCCGGCTCCGATGCGACGATCGTCTACAACCCGTCGTTCCACATGGACGCGTTCCCGGCGCCGGTCGGCGTGCTGTATCACGAGATGTCGCATGCTTACGATGCGGTCAACGGTACGTTCCAGCCGGGCACGTACAGCGGATCGGATGCGCAGGATCGCAACGCAGGCGTGCCGAACGCCGAGCGCCAAGCGGTGGGCCTCGACAACGCGGGCGTGCCCTACGATTTCGATCACAACGCGGCGACGCCGAAGACGACGGCCAATCCCGCTGCACTCACCGAGAACGGCTTGCGCAAGGAGCTCGGCCTCCCGCTGCGTCTCCACTACGCGCTCTGATCGACGGCGTACACTCGCGGCATGGTGCATCCCTCCCCCCGACGCACCGTGCCGCGAGTCGCGCTTCGCATCGTCATCGCCGGTGCTGCCGCGACGATCGCTTCGGCGACCCTCGCCGCGGAGAGCCCATCGATGAATCATTCGACCCGCGTCGTTGCACCATCGGCGACGCTTGAAGCCACGTTCGAGCGCGCGCGGCAAGGATCGCTGCGCGTTTCCTATTCGTTGCGGAACACCGGTGCGCAACCGTTGATGATTCCGGATCGCGGCGTTGCCGTGGGCGGCAAGTTGCCTGCGCTTGCCGGTGGCGAAAGCGCGGCCCCGATGCTGAAAGTCGAGGATGGCGCAGCGACGCTGACGCACGCAGTCGTTGCGCTGCCGAAGCCGGCGCCGACCGTACCGCGTGTTCCTCTCGCGGCGAGGATCGAGGCGGGCGCGTCACATGAAGCAGCGTTTACCGTTAACCTTCCGACTGATGCGAAACGCGTGCGGTACTGCGTTGCGGTGGCGCCGTTTTCCGAAGATGCGTTCACGGCGGTCGAAGGCGCAAATGGAATTTGGCGGGCTGCGTTTGGCGTTGCCGAGACGCAGGCGCTGGTTTGCACGTCGTGGTTCGACTTGAAGCGCTGACGAAGATTGCCCTCACCCTCCCCTCTCCGGCGCAGCGTGAGAGGGAACGCAGGCGGTTGAAGTGGATGTCTGCGAAGATGCCTCCATGACCGACAAACCCTTCGCGCCCGCCTGCGAGCGCAACCGCGATCCGATCCTCGCCGTGCTGCGCGCGCATTTCTCCGATCGCGCGCGCGCGATCGAAATCGGTAGCGGCACCGGCCAGCACGCGGTTCATTTCGCCGCGGCGATGCCGAAGCTCGTGTGGCAGACGTCCGATCGCGCGGAGAATCTTCCCGGCATCCGCGCGTGGCTCGCCGAGGCGAAGCTTGCGAACACGCCGGAGCCGATCGAGCTCGACGTCGCGAGCGGAAGCAAGCCGCCCGGGACGTACGATGCCGTGTTCAGCGCGAACACGCTGCACATCATGAGCTGGCCCGAAGTTCAAACGCTGTTCGCGATGCTGCCCGCATTGGCGAGCGACGATGCCAAGCTCGCGATCTACGGCCCGTTCAACTATGGCGGCCGCTTCACCAGCGAGAGCAACGCTGCGTTCGATGAGTCGCTGAAATCGCGCGCGCCGCACATGGGTATCCGCGACATGGAAGCGGTCGATGCGCTCGCGCGCGAGGCCGGCTTCGCGATGATCGACGATGTCGCGATGCCGGCGAACAATCGCACGCTCATCTGGCAGCGGCAATCGTGACGACGCCGGTCGTCCTCGCATGGAGCGGCGGCAAGGATTCGACGCTGGCGCTCGAACGCCTGCTCAACGATGAGCGCTGGCGCGTGACGGCGCTCTTGACCACGGTCACGTCCGGCTACGACCGCATCGCGATCCACGGCGTGCGCCGCTCGATTCTGCATCGGCAGGTCGATGGTCTCGGGCTGCGATTGATCGAAGCCGAGATTCCGCCGGGATCGAGCAATGAGATCTACGAGCACGCGTTCGCGGATGCGCTCATGCAAGCCCGCGGCGACGATACAACGATCGAGACGATTGCGTTCGGCGATCTCTTCCTCGCTGATGTGCGCGCTTATCGCGAGGCGATGCTCACTAGGCTCGGCTGGCGCGGTTTGTTTCCGCTCTGGGGCGAAGACACGATGCTGCTCGCGCATCGCTTCATCCGCCACGGCTATCGCGCGATCCTCTCTTGCGTTGATACCGAGCAGCTCGATGCCGCGTTCTGCGGCCGCGATTTCGACGAAAGCCTGCTCGCCGATCTGCCGGCGAGCGTCGATCCTTGCGGCGAGAACGGCGAGTTTCACACTTGCGTCTACGCAGGTCCCCTGTGGCGAGAACCGATTCCGCTCGAGCGCGGCGAGCGCGTGCTGCGCGATGCGCGATTTCAGTACGTCGATCTCATCGAAGCCGGTTAGCTAGGTAACCGATTCGTCCGGCCACTCGAAGCGGTAGCCCACGCCGTACACCGACCCGATCGGATCGACACCGGTCTCGGCGAGCTTGCGGCGCAGGTTCTTGACGTGGCTGTCGACCGTGCGATCACTGACGACGCGATGATCGACATACAGCGCATCGATCAGCTGCGTGCGCGAGAACACTCGTCCTGGTTGAGCGGCGAGCTTGCGCAAGAGGCGGAACTCGACCGGCGTCAGCGTCAGCGGCTTGCCGCGCACGCTCGCCTCGAAACGTTCTTCGTCGAGATGGATCGGTGCGGGCTCGTTGTCGGCCGGCGCCGCCACGCGGCGCAGCACCGCGCGCACGCGCGCGACGACTTCGCGCGGGCTGAACGGCTTGCAGATGTAGTCGTCCGCGCCGAGCTCGAGCCCGAGCAAGCGATCGATCTCCTCGACGCGCGCGGTCACCATCAGAATCGGCACGTTCGAGAACGCGCGCACGCCGCGGCAGATCGCAAGACCGTCGGCACCGGGCAGCATCAGATCGAGCAGGATCGCATCGGGCGCATGCGTGCGCACCCATTCGATCGCGCCATCGCCGGTTTCGAGAACGCTGACGCGATAGCTCGATGCCGCAAGATAATCGCGCAGGAGCGCGGCGATCTTCGGCTCGTCTTCGACGATGAGAACATGAGCGACCTGCGTCATTCGCCACCTCCCGGCAGATCGACCGTGATGCGCAAGCCGCCGAGCGGCGATGGCGCCGCGGCGATGCGGCCACCATGTGCTTCGACGATCGCACGGCAGATCGAAAGGCCAAGACCCGCGCCGCCTGCGGCGCGCGAGCGCGAGGTCTCGACGCGATACAAACGGTCGAACAAGCGCGGCAGCGCGTGTGCGGGCACGCCAGGCGGCGTGTCGTCGACAACGAGGCGCGCGCCATCGGCCGTCGACTTGAGCTCGATGCGGATGCGGCCCGGCGCGTCGGTATAGCGGCAGGCGTTTGCGATCAGATTGTCGACGAGCTGCGTCAGCCGGCGTGCATCGCCGCGCGTTGCGACTCCGTCAGCAACAGCGCCTTCCAGCGAGAGCCCGGCGTCCGCACATATACGACGTTTGAGATCGAGCGCATCGCTCACGAGCTCGCTGAGATCGAGCGCCTCGAAACGGTATTCGAGCGCGCCGGCGTCGGCGAGCGCGAGCTGATAAAGATCTTCGATCAAGCCACCGAGCAGCTCGCATTCAGCATGCAACGATTCGAGCGCTTCTGGTGTCGCGGCGCGCACGCCGTCTTGCAGCGCCTGAATCTCGCCGCGCAACACGCTGAGCGGCGTGCGCAGCTCATGTGCGATATCCGCGCCCCAGCGGCGGCGTGCATCGCGATGCTGCTCCAGCGTCGTGGCGAGATGATTGAAATCTTCGGCGAGCCGGCCGAGCTCGTCGCGGCGCTCGACGTTAAGCCTTCGCGCATAGTCACCCGCGGCGAGCGCGCGCGTTCCGTCCGCGAGCGCGTGTACCGGCTTCAGAAGCCAGCGCGCCAACGCGAACGCGAGCGCGAACGCGACGACGAGCACCGCGAGCGCCGCGAGCAATGCGTTGCGCATTTGCTCGCGCGCGAACGCGACGTCGATCGCATCGCTGAGCTCGGGCAGCGGCGCGAGCTTGAGCGTGCCGATGCGGCGTCCTTGATATTCGACCGGAACGGTCGGCGCATCGGGCGGCACTTTCGCGTTACCGACGATGCGATCGCCGCTCGCGTCGAGCAGCACGAGGCGCGGCATCAGATCCGGCGGACCGTGCGGTCGGCCGGGCGGACGTTCGCGGCGAAATCCTTCATCGTCGGGCGGTGGGCGATCCTCGTCGGGCGGTGGTGGCGGAGGACGATCGCGGCCCGGATCGTCGAACGGCGCGCCGCCGCGCGGACCGCGGCGATCGTCGATCAACGGGATGAAACGATCGGGCCGGTCGCGCAGGAAATCCCAGCTGTTGTTGTTTTCGGTGTACGCCGCCGCGAGACGGAGGCTCACCGGCCCGAGCCGTTCGAGCGCGACTTCGTCGAGATAGCCGAGAAATCCGCGCCGGAATCCCTGTTGCTGCCACGCGGCAAAACCCGCCAGCGCGAGCACGCTGAGCGTCGCGAATGCGATGAAGAGGCGTTGCCAGAGTCGAAGCTGCATGCGTCGGGATTCCCAGATCGCCACGATAGCGGCGCCGACGCGCCGCGCCTACCTATGTAAGCGGATCTTCGAGATTTCTCCACGATCTCTGCGCGGGCGCTGCGCATTCGGTGGCTAGCCTTTGCAGCGTTCCATCGAAAGCCGTCCGCGGATGGCGACCGCAAAGGAGAGCCTTATGTTACGCAAGATTCTGTTTACCGCATTGCTCGCTGCCGGTACTGCACAGGCGCAGCACGCACCGCCCGGCGCCGCCGGCGCGCCGCCGCCCGGTCCGCAAGGCCCGCTGTCGCCCGAAGCGCTGGCGACCGTGCCCGATCTCGACGCCGCGCAGCAAATCGAAGTGCGCAAGATCCTGCTGCAGCGCCGTGACGCGCATGACACGCTGCGCGCGAAAGAGCTCGCCGAACGCGAAGCCGCGCGTGCGCGCTCGCGCACCGAGCACGAGCGCATCGACGACGAATCGAGCGCACGTCTGCGCAAGCTGCTTGGCGACGACGGTTATCGCAACCTCGCGCAATGGCTGCTGCCGCGCGGACGCGAAGCGGGGCCCGGCCGGCCGCACGCACCGGGCGGGCCGCGCGGACCGGGTTCGCTGCCCGAACCGCCGACCGTCGGCGCAGCCGACCCTGCGGCGGCGGCTCCGATTGAACCCGCGGACGTCGAAGAGCAGGCTCACGTGCGCTGAGCTCGTTTTCGCCGAGCCGCCCGGCACACGCGGCGGCTCGGCGGATTGTCCGTGCTCGGAGCTCGGCGCAAGCACATAATGGCGCGGGAGGTGCATCCCATGCCGAACGACAAATCCCGCAAGACGATCACGCGACGCGATGCGCTCGGGACACTCGGCGCACTCGGCGTGATGACACTGGTCGGCGCACGTCCGCTGCGCGCGAAAACGATCAGAGGCAGCTGTACGCTCGCACCCAAGCAGACGATCGGTCCTTATTTCGTCGACGAAGGGCTCAAGCGCTCCGATATTCGTCAAGGCACGGGTTCGGACACGGTGTTCATCACCGGCGCGGTTCCACTGTACCTTTCGATCGACACGGTGAGCACGACGAGCCCCGGCTGTCCGCCGCTTCGTAACGTGCAGATCGATCTTTGGCATTGCCACGCAGGCGGGCTCTATTCCGACGAGCAGGCGAACGGAACGCTCGGGCAGAATTGGCTGCGCGGCTATCAGATGACCGACGAGAACGGGCGCGTGTCGTTCACGACGATTTATCCCGGCTGGTATCCAGGCCGGACGATTCACATCCACTTGATGGCGCGCTACTACAACAGCGTCGGCAACACGACGTACCAATTCACCACGCAGTTGTACTTCGACGATTCGATCAGCGACACCGTGCTCGCGAACTATCCGTACAACACGCGCGGCGATCGCACGACGACGAACGCGAACGACGGCATCTTCGCGTCATCGATGATCCTCGACGTGCAACCGACGGACGGCGGCAAGGCCTACACCGGCGCGATCGCGCTGGGCCTCGCGCTCGAAGACAATGCGCTCGCGGACGTGATCTTCGACGACGGTTTCGAGATCAGCTGAAACCGTCGCATCTCACGCCGCTTCGCGCGTCTGCCGCGGACCGCGCCACGCACTCATGAGATCGTTCCAGCGCAGGCGCGCCGCATCGAGGTGACGTTCCTTGACATGGCCGTAGCCGCGGATGCGCTCGGGAATCGACGCGATCTCGACCGCAAGCGCGTGATTGTCGCGATCGAGCGTCGCGAGGAGCTCGTCGATGGTCTTGAAGTAATCGGCGATCAGCTGTCGCTCGCCCTTGCGCTCGGCGGTGTAGCCGAACACGTCGAACGCACTGCCGCGAAGGCCGCGCAGCTTCGATAGCAGCTTGAACGCGCCGAACACCCACGTGCCGTATTCGGCCTTCGAGAGATGGCCCTCGGCATCCTTCTTCGCGAACAGCGGCGGCGCGAGATTGAAGTGCAGCTTGTAGTCGCCGTCGAACGTTTCGCGGATCTGTTTTTCGAAATCGCCGCTCGTGTAGAGGCGCGCGACTTCGTATTCGTCCTTGTACGCCATCAGCTTGAATGCGTAGCGCGCGACGGCTTCGGTCAGCGTCGTGAAGCCGGTCGACTTCTGCTGTTCGGTCGCGCGGACTTTGTCGACGAGCGTCTTGTACTGCGTTGCGTAAGCGGCGTTCTGATAGTCGGTGAGGAACGCAACGCGGCGCGCGATTTGCTCGTCGAGCGTAGCGCTGATGGATTTGTCGTCCATCGCATTGCCGATCGCGGTTGTCGCCGCTCCGGCCATCGATGTGTCGGTGGCGGCCCGCACGACCTTGATGTCATGCGCGGCCATGCGTCCCCAATTGAACGCCGACTTGTTCATCTCGACCGCGGCCGCGTTGAGCTCGACCGCACGCATCAGCGCATCGAGCGACAACGGCACCCAGCCTTTCTGCCATGCATAGCCCAGCATGAAGAGATTGCTCGCGATCGAATCGCCGAGCAGTTTCGTCGCAAGATCGGTCGCGTCGACGAGCTCCGGCTTCTCGCCGTCGAGCGCGAACGTCACCGCATCGACGATCTGCTTCGCCGGGAATTGCATGTCGGGCTTGGTCGTGAACGTGCCCGGCATCGCCTCGTACGTATTCAGCACGACATGCGCGCGGCCGGCGCGAATCTTCGAGAGCGCCCAATAATCGTTGACGACGACCATGTCGCAGCCAAGGACGAGATCGGCCTCGCCCGCGGCGATGCGAACCGCGTGGATTTCCTCCGGCGCGCTTGCGATGCGCAAATGACACGTCACCGCGCCGCCTTTCTGCGCGAGGCCGGTCTGATCGAGCACCGTCGCACCCTTGCCTTCGAGATGCGCGGCCATACCGATCAGCGCACCGATCGTGACGACGCCGGTGCCGCCGATGCCGGTGACGAGGATGTTCCACGGCTGATCAAGGCCGGTCGCGAACTTGGGTTGCGGCAGCGCATTGAAATCAACGGCGCCCGTGCCGCCTTTCTTCTTCTTGAGGCTGCCGCCGTGCACGGTGACGAAGCTCGGGCAGAAGCCTTTGACGCAGGAGAAATCCTTGTTGCAGTTCGACTGATCGATCTCGCGCTTGCGGCCGTACTCGGTTTCCTTCGGCAGCACGGAGACGCAGAACGATTTCTCGCCGCAATCGCCGCAGCCTTCGCAGACGAGCGAATTGATGAAGACGCGCTTCTTCGGATCTTCCAGCTTGCCGCGCTTGCGGCGGCGGCGCTTTTCGGTCGCGCACGTCTGATCATAGATCAGCACGGACACGCCCGACACTTCGCGAAGGCGCTTCTGCACCGCGTCGAGCTCGTCGCGATGGATGAACTCGACGCCGGTCGGGAAGATTTCGGGCTGCGACCATTTCGCGATGTCGTCCGACATCACGATGATCGTCTGCACGCCTTCGCTGCGCACTTGATGCGCGATGTCCGGAACGGTCAGCGTGCCGTCGACCGGCTGGCCGCCGGTCATCGCGACCGCATCGTTGTAGAGAATCTTGTAGGTGATGTTGACCTTGGCCGCGATCGACTGACGGATCGCGAGCGAACCCGAATGGAAATACGTGCCGTCGCCGAGGTTCTGGAAGACGTGCTTGGTTTCGGTGAACGGCGCCTGCCCGCACCACGTGACGCCCTCGCCGCCCATCTGCGTGAACGTGTCGGTGCGCCGATCCATCCACGTCACCATGTAGTGACAGCCGATGCCGCCGAGACCACGCGAGCCTTCCGGCACGACGGTCGACGTGTTGTGCGGACAACCCGAGCAATAGTGCGCGGGACGCGGGAACGTCGCGCGCGGCATCGCAAGCTCGGCTTCCTTCGCGGCGATCCACTTCAAGCGCTCGTCGATGCGCTCGGACGTGAAGAAGCGCTTCAAGCGCGCGGCGATGACTTTCGCGATCATCGCCGGCGTCAACTCGCTCGTCGACGGCAACACCCACTCGCCGGCTTCATCGTACTTGCCGACGATGCTCGGGCGCGTGTGATGATCCCAGTTGTACATGTGCTCCTTCATTTGCGATTCGATGAAGGAACGTTTCTCCTCGACGACGACGATGTCTTCCAAACCTGCCGCGAACTCGCGGATGCCGATCGGCTCGAGGGGCCACGTCATGCCGACCTTGTAGACGCGAATGCCGATATCGCGCGCTTCCTCGGCGCCGATGCCGAGATATTCGAGTGCCTGCAAGACGTCGAGATAGCTCTTGCCGGTGGTGACGATACCGAGCCGCGCCTTCGGCGAATCGATGACGACGCGATCGATGCCGTTCGCGCGTGCGAACGCGACCGCGGCCTGCACCGCGTACTTGTGCAGCCGCATTTCCTGATCGAGCGGCGGATCGGGCCAGCGGATGTTGAGGCCGCCCGGCGGCAGCTGAAAATCGGTCGGCACGACGATGTCGAGCTGGTGCGGATTCACGTTGACGCTGGCGCTCGATTCGACCGTCTCCGCGATCGTCTTGAAACCGACCCAGCGTCCGGTGAAGCGCGACATCGCCCAGCCGAGGAGACCCATGTCGAGGATGTCCTGCACGCCGGCGGGATTGAGCACCGGCATCATCGCCGAGACGAACTCGAGCTCAGAGCCGTGCGGCAGCGTCGACGATCGGCACGCATGATCGTCAGCCGCGAGCGCAAGCACACCGCCGTTCTTCGACGTGCCCGCCGCGTTGCCGTGCTTGAACACATCGCCGCAGCGATCTACGCCCGGACCTTTGCCGTACCACATCGCGAACACGCCGTCGTACTTCGCGCCGGGAAAGAGATTCGCCTGCTGCGTGCCCCAGACCATCGTCGCGCCGAGATCCTCGTTGAGGCCCGGCGTGAATTCGATGTTGGAGGCCTTGAGGTGCTTCTTCGCCTTCCACAATTCGAGATCGAAGCCGCCGAGCGGAGAGCCGCGATAGCCGGAGATGAAACCGGCCGTGTTGATGCCCGCGGCGCGATCGCGCATCTGCTGCATCAGCGGCAGCCGCACCAGCGCCTGCACGCCGGAAAGGTAAATGCGGCCCTCGGTGCGCGTGTACTTGTGCTCGAGCGTGTAGTCGCGATCGATCGGAGGCGTAAGGGCGGTGGCTGGAACTGACATGGCGGGGCCGCTCGGCGTAAAGGCTTGAGAAAAGAGCGGAATTGTACCAGTTGGCGCCGCCGCTGCTTTTCCCCTCTCCGGCCCCCGCGGGAGAGGGTTGGGTGAGGGCAAGCCGGCGAGACCTTCAGCTAACCGCCTTCGCCTTGAATGGAAACGTTTGCTGCGCCACCCAGCCGTCCGGCATGTAGTCGCCGACGACGCCGTATTTCTCCGGCAGGCGCTTGCCCGACTTCACGGCCGTGCCGAAGAGATAATCGAGAAACGAATAGTGCGCCGCGTAGTTGCGGTCGATCGCTTCGGTATCGGACGAGTGATGCCAATGGTGAAAATCCGGCGTCACGATCAGATAGCGCAGCGGACCCCACGGCACGTGCACGTTCGCGTGATTCAGTACGGCCTGGAAGCCGACGATGATGATGTAGGTATTGATCACCGCCTCGCTGAAGCCGAGCACGAACAACGGCGCGAGCACGAGCACACGCGTTGCGATGATCTCGAACACATGCTGGCGCGAGCCTGCGAGCCAGTCCATCGTCTTCGCCGAATGATGCACCGCGTGGAATTTCCACAAGAAAGGAATCTCGTGGTATGCGCGATGCGTCCAGTACTGCGAAAGATCGGCGACGAGAATGCAGAGCAGGAGCTGCGGAATGAACCAGATCCCCTGCACCGCGAGCTGGAAATCGTGATTGACCATCCAGCCGAACGCGTGATGGATCAGGAAGTTCACGGTAAGCAGGATCAAGCCGACCAGGAAATGATTCACCGCGAAGTGCTTCAGATCGGTCTGCCATTCCTTGCGGAACACGAGCTGGCTCTTGTACAGCGGGAACAATTTCTCGAGCACGATGAAGATCAGCGTCGAGCCAAGCAGATCGAGAATGAACCAATCGAGCCCGATGTACGGCGTGTTGTCGGGGAAATTGCCGACCGGCACGCGCGAGCCGCCGAGAGCGACCGCGACGATTACGAGCGCGAACGACAGCAGATTGAGATTCCGTCGCACACCGAGCACGAGGCACGCGAGCGAGAGTCCGCCCGCGACGAGCAATCCGCCGAAAAGAAGTTGGCGCAGCACGTCGACCGAATACTTGTGACGCAGCTCCGGCGTCGTCAGATATTCCGGAAAATGGAACGCAAGCACCGCGAGGAGACACAGCACAGCCAGCGTCAGCGCGAGGATCGTCGCGATGAGGCCCTGGCCGAATTTCAGTGCGCCGTGGCTGGCGAGGAGGTCGCTCGTGTCGTCGATCGTGTCGCGGACGAGATCGACCGGTGCGCGCATCGATTCGGGCAGCGCATAAGGTGTACGGCTTACCGCGTTCGGCATATCTGAGTCCCCGGCCCGGATGACTGACATCGTAAACAAGATGAGGCCCGGCGTCTTCGACTGCCGCGTGGCGGACTTTCCCGCGGTTTTCCGAAATAAGAAACCGGCGCGCACCGCGCCTTGTCGGCCGGCCGGCCGGCAATACTTTCGGGAAAGAACGTTAGCTATGTCGAAGTACGCAAAAAGCTTGTATGCCGCCGCGCTCTTCTTTGCGGTTGCCTCCGAATCCAGCTTCGCAACGGAATTCATGAACATTCCTGCCGCGGCTGCCGCCTCGTACGGCATGGACGATAACTGCGAACGCACGTCGCTGGGCGTCGCAGCGTCCGATCTTGCAGAATGCCGCCTGGAAGTGCCGCTCAATCTGCCCGTCGGCAAGGTCGTGAAGCAGGTTTCTGTCGTTTACGGCGAGTCTGATCTGATGGGCGGTGGCGGCACTATTTACGGCGGGCTCTATGAGATGACATTGGGATCGAACGCATCCTCCACCGCCAAGTTCTACTTGCCCGTGGTCGGCATCCCGAGTACCGGCACCGCCACGACGAACCTGATGGCGCAGGTTGGAACGACCTACCCGGACGCCTTCCAGCTGCAATCGAGCCGGCAGTATTCCGTGTACGTCGTCGTTTCCGGCGCTGCGGCTTTTACCGGCCTTCGCGTCGCTTACGAGTAAGCCTCACGGCCGCGAGGGCAATCTCCTCGCGGCCTCACCGAACATCGCGAGCCATCATGCTGCGGTGGGCTTCGCGGCGCTCACCGGCCGTCTGCCTTCGCACATTCATCAAGCTAATTCGCCTAGACAGGCGTAACGAACCGCACCGCCGAACGCGCTTTCGCCCGCATTGCCTCGACATGCCGATCACGCGGATCGGCGCTGGTCACCAGCGAATCGATCAGAAGCCGCGCCGCCGAGGACACTTCCTTGACGGCGCGATCGAACGCGGCCTGGTTCGCCTTCGACGGCGCATTGAAGCCGCTCAGCTTGCGCACGAATTGCAACGACGAGGCGTGGATTTCGTCGTCCGTCGCGGGCGGCTCGAAGTTGAACAGCGTTTTGATGTTGCGGCACATGGCGTTGCTCAAAAAAATGCGGTTGAGTCGTGCAGTCTAGATCAGTGCGCGGCGTCTGCAAGTGACTCGCGCGAGCCCTCTTGCCGAATTCTTCGGCAATTCCTTTAGACTCATGTCGTCGCCAAAAGCGACAGGGGTTTGACAGCCCTGATTACGAACAACGCACGCGCGCGGCAGTTGCCGCAGGCGTTGCGCTGCGCACTCGCGCCGGTCTGCGGCGAGTCGCGTGGGGGAGCCTTCGGGCTCGCCAGTCGTAATCCTGGCCTGTCAACCCTGCGCGACTCGTCACCTCGCGGGCTGACGCCAAAGGTGACTTCTGCAAGAGGAGCACCTCATGGCTCGCAAGTCCCGCACCATGGTTTCACGCATAGGCGCATCGCAACGCACCCGCGTAGGCGCGAAACAAAAAGTTCCGACCCTCATCCTCAGCGGCGATTGGCTGAAAGCGATCGGCTTTCCGGTCGGCGCGCCGCTTCATCTCGTCAGCGATCGGCGCGGCGAGATGATGCTGCAACGGCTCGGCTTGCGCTTGCCGCGGACGCTCAAGATCGTGGCGAAGTGTCAGCGGCCGAATGCGCTGCGGCGAACGTTCAATAGTGTCGGCAGACGCCGCGTCGGCGACTGAGCCAGCGTCGAGCACTGCGAATAGTCAGGGCGGGCGCAAAGCCCGCCCTGTGGCCTGACGCGCCTACGGCAGGGCAGGCGGACGGTCTCCTTAGTCGTAAGCCACGCGCGCGCCGAAGAACTCACCGGTGCCTACAAGAATCGCCCGCACAAAGTACGCGCGATTCGACTCGATCACGAAGGCGTCAGGATACGTATAGTTCGGTGGAAATCCGGATTGAGCCATGAGGTTCGCCGACGCCATCGCGGCGTCGGTGATGTTGGCAGTGAGCGTCGCTGGAAACAATGCTGCATTCGCAAAGCTGTCATTGAGAGAAGCCGCGTATAGGTCCTTGAAGCCAAGAGATACGCTCACTTGCGGCACGGCGCCGCTACCATTTCTCCCGTAAAACACAGTCACCTGCTTGAGCGTGCGACCGGTTGCGAGGGAAACAGGAACTTCAATAACACACGTGCCATTGTTCAGGGCAGACAAACCACCTTGAGGAGAGAGCCCACACGTAGTGCCGTAGCCATAAATGAGCCCGTGCTCGAAAGGCAGATTCATAGTTTCGGTGGCGCTGGCTGACATCGACATCGCGCCGGCCATCGCGAACGAGAGACCGCTCAAAAGCTTCGTCTTCATCAAACGTCCTTTGCATGAAAGTTGGCAACAACCTTGGATCACTCCCAAGGAACGCTGGCTTTGACCAGCGTCAGCGTCTCTATTTCGTAAATCGACGCACGACTCCGCCAAACGATCATCAAAGAACAAACTCGTAGGGTGGGGCTTCAGCCCACCGAAATAACGTGATGGTACGGTGAGCTGAGGCCACCCTGCGCGCTCGGCTATAAAGCTTGCCCTACTAGTCGCATCCCGCCATCGCATTCGAGCACGCAGCCGGTCATGAATGTATTGCCGATCAGAAACACGATCGCCTGCGCAACATCTTCCGGCTTGCCGATGCGCCCCACCGGCGTCGCGTTCGCGAACTTCGCGAACGCCTCGCGCTTCTGATCGCCCGTCATCCAATTCCACCACGGCGTATCGATCACGCCCGGCGAAACCGCATTCACGCGACGCGGCCGAAGCTCCACGGCGAGCGGCCTCACCAAGCCTTCGATCGCCGCGTTGATCGCGGACAAGCCCGCCGTTCCCGGATTGGCCGCGCGCGCCGAGATCGACGAGACGAACGTGATCGATCCCGATGCGTTCAAATACGGCAGCGCTTCCTTCGCGAGCGAGAAGTGCGTCCAGAATTTTGCGTCGAAGCCGGTGCGAAGATCGTCGGGCGCGAGTTGCGCCAACGGGCCTGCGCCTTTGCCGCCGCTGAGCGCGATGACGAGATGATCGATCGGGCCGATCGCCGCCAGCGTGCTCGATCGTTCGACCGATTCCGCGGCATCGAACGCCATCGTGGTCGCACGATCGCCGAGCCGCGCTTGCACGGCGGCGAGCTTTTCGCGATCGCGACCAGTGACGATCACGTTCGCGCCACAGCGGACGAGCAGCTCCGCCGTTGCGAGGCCAATGCCGGATGAGCCGCCGGCGATGAGGATGCGGGTGTTGTTGAATTCGAACATCAAGATGACTCCGGCGCTGCGACGTTGGAGCGCTTGTGACTTTGCATGAGGTCTGCGGCGAAGAAAGCCAATAGATTTCGGCTTTCGTCGGAATGACGATGGGGTTGGAAGCCGCGACGTTTAGCGCAGAGACGCCGCGCCTGTCGATCGCGCTCGCCGACTGGCACTCGTATTTCGCACGAACCTCACCTGCAGCTCGCACCCCACCGCTTCTGCGTAACGCTTGAGCGTGTCCAACGACGGCGAATGTTTGCCGCTGCCAAGTGCGGACTCGAGCCGCGTGATCGCCGGCGCCTGAGTACCCATGCGTTCGGCGACATCGGCCTGACTGAGACCGGCGTTGGTGCGAGCGCGCAACATCTGGCGCAAAAGATCGAACTCCGGGCCGAGCGCTTCGTACTCGGATCGAACGCCTGCGCGTCGCAGCGCACGCTTCTTGAGATCGCTGTGTTTCATTTGCGATACGCAATGCTGCGCGGCATAGCTGCAGCATAACATATTTGTTATCGCGCTCCGACGGCAGAAGTTATACCGCCGTCTCGGAGACCGCGTGCAGCCGATGGACGCCCGACGAATCAGCGGCAAGCAGCTTCACGATCGAAGCCGCCGCCTCACGCCCGTCATGCACCGCGCGCACGACGAGATCCGCACCGCGCACATTGTCACCGCCGGCAAACACGCGCGGATTCGACGTCTGAAACGGCAAGCGCACTTCGCCGCCGACGCGAAACCGCCCGGTCGCATCGAGCGCAATGCCAGCGTCGGCGCACCAATCCGGCGGACTCGGCCGAAATCCGAACGCAACGATGACGACGTCGGCGTCGATGACTTGCTCGCTACCCGGAATCGTTTCGGGCCGTGCGCGGCCGCTACCGTCGATGACAAGGCGCGTCGCGGCGACGCGAAGGCCACGTACGCGATCATCGCCGACGATCTCGATCGGCTGGCGGTTGAAGAGGAACCGCACGCCTTCATCGCGGCTGTTCTGCACTTCCCGGCGCGAGCCCGGCATGTTCGCTTCGTCGCGGCGATAGATGCACGTGACGGATGCGGCGCCGAGGCGGATCGCGGTGCGGTTGCAGTCCATCGCGGTGTCGCCGCCGCCGAGCACGATGACGCGCTGGCCGGCGAGATCGAGCTGGCGCACGTCGCGCGACGCGTCGAGCAGGCCGCGCACGTTCGCGATCAGAAACGGCAACGCGGGTTCGACGCCGCGCAACGTATCGCCCGGCATGTCCGCGGCGACTTCGCGATACGCGCCGGTGCCGACGAAGACCGCGTCGTAATCGTCGAGCAGCGCATCGAATGCGATGTCGCGACCGATCTCGATGCCGAGCCGGAACTCGACGCCCATCTCTTCAAGCACGCGCCGGCGCATGCGCACGACGGCTTTGTCGAGCTTGAACGGCGGAATGCCGAACGTAAGGAGGCCGCCGATTTCTTCGTAGCGATCGAACACGGTCGCGGCGATGCCGGCGCGCACAAGACGATCGGCTGCGGACAACCCGGCCGGGCCCGCGCCGACGATCGCGACGCGCGCGCCGGTCGGCACGACGTTGGAAAGATCCGGCCGCCAGCCTTGCTTGAACGCTTTGTCGATAACGTCTTTTTCGATCGCGCCGATCGTGACGGCGCCGAAGCCATCGTTGAGCGTGCAATCGCCTTCGCACAAGCGATCCTGCGGACACACGCGGCCGCAGATTTCCGGCAGCGGATTGGTTTCGTGCATCAGCGTCGCGGCTTCGACGATGCGGCCTTGCTGCACAAGCTTGAGCCAATTCGGAATGTAGTTGTGGACCGGGCACTTCCACTCGCAATACGGATTGCCGCAATCGATGCAGCGCGTCGCCTGCTGCTCGCCTTCGCCTGCATCGAAGCTGCCGTAGATCTCGCCCCAGCCGATCACGCGCACCGCGACCGGCACTTCGCGTGGCGTCGCGCGCGGAAATTCGATGAAGTACGGCGGCTTCTCTTTCATGCCGCGCGCTTCAGTTCGTCGATCAGCGTATCGAGGCCCGCGGCTTTGGGCTTGACCAGCCAGAACTTCGACAGGAAATCGCGATACTGATCGAGGATCTCTTCGCCCCAGACGCTGCCGGTTTCGGCGATGTGCGTCGCGATCAGGCCGCGCAGATGCTGCATGTGATTTTCCATGCCTTCGAGCGAGATGCGCAGGATGTCGATCAGCTCGTGGTTGTAGCGATCGACGAAATTGCGCTCGGTGTCGAGCACGTAGGCGAAGCCGCCGGTCATGCCGGCGCCGAAGTTGAGGCCGGTGGGGCCGAGCACGACGACGGTGCCGCCGGTCATGTATTCGCAGCAGTGATCGCCGGTGCCTTCGACGACCGCGAGTGCGCCGGAGTTGCGCACCGCGAAGCGTTCGCCCGCGCGGCCGGCTGCGTACAGCTCGCCGCCAGTCGCGCCGTAAAGACAGGTGTTGCCGATGATGACCGCATCGCGGGCGACGAAGCCGGCGTCTTTTGATGGATATAGCGCGATGCGCCCGCCGGCCATGCCTTTGCCGACGCCGTCGTTCGCTTCGCCCTCGAGCACGATGTTGAGGCCACCGGCGTTCCATGCGCCGAGGCTTTGTCCCGCGCTGCCCTTGAGACGCAGCGTGATCGGCGCGTCGATCATGCCGAGATCGCCGTGCTTGCGCGCGATCTCGCCCGAGAGCCGCGCGCCGAGCGAGCGATCGGTGTTGCGCGCGGCGTAGCGGAATTCGCCGCCGCGCTTGTGCGCGACCGCGAAGCGAGTGTCTTCGACGATGCGCGCGGCGAGCGTGCCGGGATCGCGCGGCACGTTGCGCGCGCCCGAGCAGACTTGCGCGCCCGCGTCGGCGAGACCCGCCGCATTCAACATCGGCGAAAGATCGATGCGGCGGCGCTTGCCGGCAACATCGGTGCGCACTTCAAGCAGGTCAGTGCGCCCGACGAGATCTTCGAGCCGCGCAACACCAAGACGCGCGAGACGCGTGCGCACGTCGTCGGCGACGAAGCGGAAATAGCGGATGACTTTCTCGGCGGTGCCGATGAAATGTTTCTTGCGCAACACATCGAGCTGCGTCGCGACGCCGGTCGCACACGTGTTGAGGTGGCAGATGCGAAGGTACTTGCAGCCCATCGCGATCATCGGCGCGGTGCCGAATCCGAAGCTTTCGGCGCCGAGGATCGCAGCCTTGATCACGTCGAGCCCGGTTTTCAATCCGCCGTCGGTCTGAAGACGCACCCGATCGCGCAAACCGTTCCGGCGCAAGGTTTCGTGCGCTTCGGCGAGACCGAGCTCCCATGGCACGCCCGCATAGTGGATCGATGTCAGCGGGCTCGCACCGGTGCCGCCGTCGTGGCCTGAGATCGTAATGAGATCCGCGTACGCTTTCGCGACGCCGGCCGCAATCGTGCCGACGCCCGCGTGCGCGACGAGCTTCACCGAGACCAGCGCCTCGGGATTCACTTCCTTCAAATCGAAGATCAGCTGCGCGAGATCCTCGATCGAATAGATATCGTGATGCGGCGGCGGCGAGATGAGACCGATGCCGGGACGCGCATAACGCAGCCGCGCGATCATGTCGTTGACCTTGTGACCTGGCAGCTGCCCGCCTTCACCGGGCTTTGCGCCTTGCGCGATCTTGATCTGCAGCACTTCGGCGTTGACGAGATATTCGGGCGTGACGCCGAAACGCGCCGACGCGACCTGCTTGATCTTCGAGGTTTTGTCGGTGCGATAGCGCGCCGGGTCCTCGCCGCCTTCGCCGGAATTCGAGCGCGCGCCGAGCCGGTTCATTGCCTGCGCGAGCGTTTCGTGTGCTTCAGGCGAAAGCGCGCCGAGCGACATGCCGGCGGAGTCGAAGCGTTTCAGGATCGATTCGATCGGCTCGACGTCTTCGAGCGGAATCGGCGTGACATCGCCGCGAAGCTCGACGAGATCGCGCAGCGACGCCGGCGCGCGACCGTCGACGAGATCGGCGTAATAACGATAGTGATCGGGATCGCCGGTGACGACCGCGCGCTGCAACGCGCCGACGACATCGGGGTTGTACGCGTGATATTCGCCACCGTGCACGAACTTCAAAAGTCCGCCCGGCGCCAGCGATTCGTTCGCGTCGTACGCCGCGCGCACACGCGCACGCTGCTCGCTTTCGAGATCGACGAGGCGCGTGCCGCCGATGCGCGAAGGCGTGCCGGCGAAGCACAGATCAACGATCGCACGATCGAGGCCGACGATCTCGAAGAGCTGCGCGCCGCGATACCCGGCGACCGTCGAGATGCCCATCTTCGAGAGGATCTTGAGCAAACCCTTACGAATGCCGCGGCGGTAACTGCGGCCGAGCTCGCGCGGCTGGCCGTCAGCCGCGCGGATGCGGCCGTCGTTGCCGAGCGCGAACAGCGTCTGATACGCAAGATACGGATACACGGCCGTCGCGCCGTAGCCGATGAGGCAGGCGAAATGATGCGGATCGCGCGCCGTGCCGGTCTCGACGATGAGATTGCAGTCGCAGCGAAGGCGCGCGCTCACGAGCGCTTGATGGATCGCGGCGGTCGCGAGCAACGCGTGCACCGGCAGCTTGTCCGGTTTCTGCGGCGGATAGCGATCGCTTAAGAACACGAGCCTCGCGCCGGCGCGCACCGCGGCGCACGCTTCAGAGCACATGCGCTTGAGCGCGGCTTCGAGCCCTTCGTTTTCGCGGTAGTAGAGATCGACGAAGAGCTGCGCATTCTGGAACTGCGGCAGCGCGAGCAGCTGACGGAGCTTCCTCTGCGACATCACCGGCGACGTCAGCATCACTTGCTTGGCGTTCTCGGGCGAAAGCTCGAAGATGTTGCCTTCGGCGCCGATCTGCGTGACCAGCGACATCACCGCAGTTTCACGCAGCGGATCGATCGGTGGATTGGTGACCTGCGCGAATGCTTGGCGGAAATAATCGTAGAGCGGCCGCGCCTCGCCGGACATCGCGGCGACAGGCGTATCGTCGCCCATCGATCCGGTTGCTTCGACGCCGAGCTCGGCGAGCGTCGTCAGCACCGTGTCGCGCTCCTCGCGCGAGAGGCCGAACAGTTTCTGGAAGCGCGCGAGCGTCGAATTCGGAAACGGCTCGGCGGCGAGACTCGGATCGATCAGATGCGATTCGAGATAGGTCACGCCATCGCGAAGCCACTGCTTGAACGGCGCGAGATCGCGATTGAGCGCGTCGACATCCGCGTTGCGCAGGAGCTGATGCTCGACGAGATCGACGGCGATCATCTCGCCGGGACCGAGCCGTCCTTTGGCGACGATGGCCGAATCCGGGTAATCCCAGATGCCGGCTTCGGACGCGACGATCAGGTGATTGTCGTCGGCAAGCGCCCAGCGCGCCGGGCGCAAGCCGTTGCGATCGAGCGCGCACGCGGCGTAGCGACCGTCGCACATGACGAGGCCCGCGGGGCCGTCCCACGGCTCGGTGTGCAACGCGTAATACTCGTAGAACGCGGCGAGATCGGAATCGATGTCTTCGCGCGCGGACCACGCCGGCGGCACGAGGATGCGCATCGCGGTCGGCAGCGCGATGCCGCCGATCAGAAGCAGCTCGAGTGCATTGTCGAGGCTCTGAGAATCCGAGCCGTCCATCGTGACCAGCGCGCCGAGCTCGGAGAAATCGATCAGCGGCGAGATAAGTTTGCCGCTGCGCGCCTGCATCCAGGTGCGATTCGCGCGGATCGTGTTGATCTCGCCGTTGTGCGCAAGATGGCGGAACGGCTGCGCGAGGCGCCACTGCGGCGTCGTGTTCGTCGAGAAACGAAGGTGAAACACAACGGCGCTGGTCGCAAGATCGGCGCGCGCAAGATCGGGATAGAAAACCTTCAGCGCGCCCGGCAGCACCATCGCCTTGTAGCCGATGGTCGACGCGGACAGTGTCACCGCATAGAAATAGTCATCGTCGGCCAGCGCATTCGTCGCGAGCCGGCGCGCTCGGAACAGCGCGCGCTCGAACGCGCCTTCGTCGAGATCGGCGGGGGCATTGACGAAGATCTGCGCGACATGCGGGCGCGAGGCCGAAGCTTCGGCACCGCAGACGGACGTATCGACCGGAACATCGCGCCAGCCCGCGACTTCGAGACCTTCATCGCGAAGGCGCCCTTCGAGCTCGCCGATAGCGCGCAGGCGCTCGGCGGGTTTGGGCGCGAGGAAGACGAGGCCGGCTGCGAAGCGTTCAGCCAGATCGATGTGGCTTTCCAGAGCCAATGCGCGCAGCCACGCGACCGGTCGATGCAGCAGGAGACCGCAGCCGTCGCCGGAAAGGCCGTCGGCGCCGACCGCGCCGCGATGCGCAAGCCGTTCGAGCGCCGAGAACGCCATTTCGACGACCCGAGCGCTAGCGCGATCGTCGATCTGCGCGATCAGACCGAAACCGCAGCTGTCGTGTTCGTAGCTCGGGTCGTACAGCCCGGAGCGCGTTGCCATCGTCTGCGCCCTCCGCGAAACAGCACCGAGCCGGCCGCGCGAAGGGTCGTGGTATAGAAATAGGCGTCTATACGTCCGTTCGAGAGGGAGGCTCGCTCGGATCCGACTAGAACACATTTGGTGCGACGCGTCAAAGGCCGCCTTGCGCGACATTTCACCGCTGCTCTACGCTCGCGGCTCTTCCGGTGCGCGGGCACCTCCAGGGGACACGGAATGCTGGACGCACTCGGTCGCATCGCTTTTGGCCTGTTCGGCCTCGCCGTGCTCGTCAGCATCGCGTTCCTGTTCTCGAACAACAAGCGCCGGGTCAGCTGGAAGCTGGTCGCGACCGGCATTGGCCTTCAGATCGTATTCGCGACGCTGGTGCTGAAAGTGCCGTTCGGCCGCGATGTGTTCAACGCGCTCGCCACCGGCTTCGTGAAGCTCCTCGATTTCGTCCGCGTGGGCTCCGAATTCATCTTCGGAAGCTTCATGGACACGTCGAAGTTCGGCTTCGTGTTCGCAGTGCAGGTGCTGCCGACGATCATCTTCTTCGCATCCTTAACCGGCGTGCTCTACCACCTCGGCGTGATGCAGCAGATCGTCCGCGGCATGGCCTGGGTGATCACGAAAGTCATGAACGTATCGGGCGCGGAGACGACCAGCGTGTGCGCCAGCGTCTTCATCGGTCAGACCGAAGCGCCGTTGACGATCAAGCCATACATCGAGCGCATGACGCAGTCCGAGCTCATGACCGTGATGATCGGCGGCATGGCGCACATCGCGGGCTCTGTGATGGCGGCCTACGTCGGGCTTCTAGGCGGCGACGATCCGATACAGAAGCAGTTTTTCGCCAAGCACCTTCTCACCGCGAGCGTGATGGCCGCGCCGGCGACACTGATGCTGGCGAAGATCCTGGTGCCGGAAACGCAAGAGCCGCTGACGCGCGGCACCGTGAAGCTCGAAGTCGAGAAGACCACCGCGAACGTGATCGACGCGGCCGCGACCGGCGCCGGCGACGGTCTTCGGCTCGCGCTCAACGTCGGCGCGATGCTGCTTGCGTTCATCGCGCTGATCGCGCTGATCAACGGGCCGATCCAATGGTTCGGTGCGCACGCCTGGGGCGTCGATCCGTCATCGTCGATCAACGGCTGGCTGTCCGCGACCGCGGGACGTCCGGTCGAGCTTTCGCTGCAGGCGATCTTCGGCTGGGTGCTCGCGCCGCTCGCCTGGCTGATCGGCGTGCCTTGGCAGGACGCAACGCTGGTCGGCAGCTTCATCGGCGAGAAAGTCGTCATCAACGAATTCGTCGCCTACGTCGACATGTCCAAGCATCTTTCCGAGATGACGAAGGAAAGCCAGCTGATCGCGACGTATGCGCTGTGCGGGTTTGCGAACTTCTCGTCGATCGCCATCCAGATCGGCGGCATCGGCGGCCTCGCGCCGAACCGGCGCGCCGACCTTGCGCGTTTCGGCTTGCGCGCGGTGCTCGGCGGATCGCTGGCGACGTTCATGACGGCGACGATCGCTGGCGTGCTCGAGCTCCTGTGAGGTCTTGCGGGTTTCGTTATCGTTCATCCGCACGCTTAACGGCGCGCCGCAAAGTTTCGTCGTTGTTCACAAGTCTCTTCGCATAGTCCCCGACGGGAAGCGGGAGTCGGCTTGCGCAAGCGTGCCGGCGCACTGTCAGGGCTGTTTCGAGGAGATTGCCCATGAGCAGATTCCGCTTTCTTCTAGTCGCGGCGCTGGCGCTGTCCGGCCCCGCGTTCGCGGTCGACGACGACACCGCTCGACTCGAGCTCGCGCAAGCCGTGAATGCCGTGCAAGCGGCCGAGCGCGACGATGCGGCGCGCTATGCGCCGACCGATTTCGACGAAGCGCAGGTGATGCTCGATTCGGCGCAGCGTGCCGCCGATCATCGGGAATGGACCGGCGTTGCCATCTACGCCGAGCGCGCGAAGGTCGCCGGCGATCTAGCCTCGGCGCGGTCGCGCCAGCATCGCGCCGAAGCCGCCACCGCGGAAATCGAGCGCAGCGTCGATACCCTGCGACAGCAGGTCGCAAACGGAGGTGCGCCATGAATGCCCGTCTTGTGCTTGTCGCCGCGATCGCCGGATTGATCGGCGCATGCGCTACCGTTCCGTCAGGCCCGCCGCCCGAGGTGGTGCGGCTGCAGAACGATCTCGATCGCCTTCATTCCGATCCGCGTATCGCCAGCAATGCCGGCGCCGAGCTCGGCAATGCGGACGCGGCGGTCGATGTGCTCGCGCGCAACGCGCGCACGCTGGAGCCGCGCGAGTATCAGCAAGGCGTCTATATCGCCGACAAGCTCGTGCAGATCGCCGAAGCCAGTGCGCTCGCGCGATTCGCCGAGCACCACGGCATGGAGCTCGGCGCCGAACGCGAGCGACTGCTCGCGCGGGCGACCGTGCCGACCACGCGGCGCGATGTGGTCGTAACGACTACGACACCGACGCGAATCGTGCGCGATGATCGCGGCGAGCTGATGCCGCGTGCCCGCGCGGAGCTTGTGGCGATGCAGGAACAATTGCCCGGTGTCGAATCGAGCCTCGATGCACGCGGTCTCACCGTGCGCCTAGGCGATTTCATGTTTCAGCCGGGCACTGCGATCCTGATGCCGCAGGCCGAGCAATCGCTCGATTCCGTTGCGCGCGTGCTGCGCAGCGACAACGATGCCGGTGTCGCGATCGAAGGCTACGGCGACAGCGGCCTTGCGCTGCAACGCGCCAACGCCGTGCGCGATTATCTTGATGCCCGCGACGTCGATGTCCGGCGGATCAACGCGCGCAGCGTGGCGATGGTTTCGTCGCGTGACGGCAGAATGGCGCGCGCCGATCAGCGCGTCGACATCGTGATCCGCAGCGATCTGCAGTAAGCGTTGGTAAACCTCCGTTCGGGCGCGCGATTCGCGCCCGAACGGTTAGACTGCGCGCCTCGTTCGCAAGGTGCGCAGCAGATGGATGTCGTCGTCGTCGGATCGTTCGTGCAGGATCATGCCTGGATGGTCGAACGGTTTCCCGAAACCGGCGAGACGATCCGCGCGACCGGCTTCAACACGGGTCCCGGCGGCAAGGGCTTCAATCAGGCGGTCGCGTGCCTTCGCCAAGGCGTGAGCACGTTGTTCGTGGGTGCGCTCGGCGATGATCATCTCGGTGCGATCGCACAGGCGTTCGCCAACGATGAGCGGCTTGCATGCCGGTGGCTGATTCAGCGCGACGCGCCGACGTCGGCGTCAAGCATCGTCGTCGATCCGACCGGATCGAATCGCCTCGTCGTCAACTTCGGCGCGAACGAAAAGCTCGACCCCGAGTTCGTGCGCGCGCAAGCCAAAGACATCGCCGTCGCGAAGCTCCTGCTGCTGCAACTCGAGAACAATCTCGATGCGATCCACGCGGCGCTCGACGTCGCCGCGCCGCACGGCGTGACGCGCATGCTCAACCCCGCGCCCGTGCACGCGAAGCTCGACGCCGGGCTCCTCGCCAAGTGCGATCTCATCACGCCGAACGAAACCGAATTTTCGCTGCTGCTCGAACGCGTGACCGATGCGCGCGCGCCCGCATCGACACTGGCCGACCGCAGCGATGCGGATTTGCACGCGCTCGCGCGCAAGCTTGGCGTCGCGACCGTCGTCATCACGCTCGGTGCCCGCGGCTGTTTCGTCTCGCACGACAACCGGCGCGACGACGTCGACACCTTCTATCGCCTGCCGCCCGAAGCCGTGAACGCAGTCGACACGACGGGCGCCGGCGACGCGTTTTCCGGCACGCTGGCCGCCGCATTGATCCTCTTCGCCGGGCGCCCGTTCCGCGATGCCGTAACGCACGCGAACCGAGCGGCGGCCATGTCGACAGAGAGCGTCGGCACGGCGCCGATCATGCCTCGATTCGAGGAAGTCGCCGCGCGATTTGCAGGCTGAATCGCATTCCGTTCGGCGACAGCGTTCCGCTCCGCCGGTAGAATCGCACGATGCAAATCGGCCGATACGCCATCGACCCGCCCGTCGTGCTCGCCCCGATGGCCGGCGTCACCGACAAGCCGTTCCGCCAGCTGTGCAAGCGGCTGGGCGCGGGCTTGGCCGTGTCCGAGATGACGACAGCCGATCCGCGGCTCTGGACGACGCAGAAATCGCTGCGCCGCATGGACCACGCGGGCGAGCCCGATCCGGTCAGCGTGCAGATCGCCGGCTTCGATCCCGCGATGCTGGCCGATGCGGCGCGCTACAACGTCGATCACGGCGCGCAGATCGTCGATATCAACATGGGATGTCCTGCGAAGAAGGTCTGCAACGTTTATTCGGGCAGCGCGCTGTTGCAGGACGAGCCGCTGGTCGCGCGCATCGTCGATGCGGTCGTCAAGGCTGTCGACGTGCCGGTCACGCTGAAGATCCGCACCGGATGGAATCGCGAGAACCGGAACGGCGTCACCATCGCGAAAATCGCCGAGGACGCCGGTATCGCCGCGCTCGCGGTGCACGGGCGCACGCGCGCCGATCTTTACGAAGGCGAAGCCGAGTACGACACGATCGCCGCGATCAAGCAGGCGATCCGCATTCCGGTGTTCGCGAACGGCGATGTCGATTCGCCGCAGAAGGCGCGGCACGTGCTCGACGTCACCGGCTGCGATGCGGTGATGATCGGCCGCGCGGCGCAGGGACGGCCGTGGATCTTCCGCGAGATGGCGCACTATCTTGCGACCGGTGAAATTCTCGAACCGCCGTCGCCGATCGAAGTGCGCGACATTCTGCTCGGGCATCTCGCCGATTTGTATGCGTTCTACGGCGAGCACCAGGGCGTGCGCATCGCGCGCAAGCATCTGGGCTGGTATGCGAAGGATCGGCCGGAGAATGCGGCATTTCGCGCGGTGGTCAATCGTGCGGAAAGTGCATCGGAGCAGATGCGATTGACGCGCGAGTATTTCGACGCGCTGGCCGCGGATGTGTTTGCGAACGCAGCCTGAGCCGTCAGGTCAGCCAGGGCAACAACAGCCAGCCGAGCACAATCAGAATCAGCGCATACCGCCCGAGCTTGTACCCGAGCGGATGCCTGCGTTTGAACGCCTTCTTGCGCTCGCCCAAGCGATGCGCGAATCCATAGAGCCGGTTGACCGCGCCGACATGCTCGGTCTCGACGTTCTGCGTCGCGGTCGCGCGGCCGAGCACGCGGCTGACGAAGCGGTTGATCGCGCGCATCGGCGCGGTGCGGAGCGGACGCTCGACGTCGCAGAAAAGGATCACGCGCGTCTGATCGGTCTTGTTCTCGGCCCAGTGCACGAAGGTCTCGTCGAACACGATGTCGTCACCGTCGCGCCACGAGTACGGCTGACCGTCGACGAAGATCAGGCAGTCGTCGGAGTTCGGCGTGATCAAGCCGAGGTGATAGCGCAGTGATCCCGCGAACGGATCGCGATGCGGATTCAGTTTGCTGCCCGGCGGCAGCAGCGCGAACATCGCGGCCTTCACGGTCGGAATCGTCTCCAAGAGCGCGACCGTGTTCGGGCACAGCGTGTGCGCCGACGGCAGCGGCTCGCCGTACCACTTGAGATAGAACCGCTTCCAGCCTTCCTTGAAGAACGAGCCGAAGCTCGCGTCGTTGTTCTTCTCGGCGGCGCGGATGAAGCCTTCGTCGAAGAGATGCAGCGCTTCTTCGCGAATCTCGCGCCAGCCGTCGCGGAGCCGATTAAGCTCGGTGAACTTCGGACGATCGAGAATGGGTTTTGCCGGCACCGCCGAGAACGCGTACATCAGCACGTTGTACGGCGCGAACAATCCGGAATGATCGAGCAGCTGACGCGAAAAGCGCAGCCGCGCGCGACCGCGAAGGTGCACGTACAGCACGCTCAATACATAAAGCGCGACGAGCGCAATGACGATCAGACGAAACGAAGGCACAGGCGTCAGTGTCGGATACCGATTTGCCAAGGATACGCGCCGATACGACGCGCAGCGAGCTTCATTCCTTCGAGAGCTTATCGGCTTTCAATAGCGCGAACGCCGAGCGCACGGCGACGAGGTCGGCGATCGAGCCGGCCGCGACCGCATCCTTCAGCAACGCATCGATCGCGCCGGCATCGTCGCCCGAATCGACGAGCGCCCCGGCGAGACGGCCGGCATCCTTGGGCGAGTCGAAGCCGCGGCTCTGCAACAGCGGATTGCCGGACGCGTCGGCGAGCTTGAAGTAGAACTTGCCGTCGCTCTTCTCGCGATAGCTCTTGAGCTGCGGCAACGCGAGGCCGACGACTGCTTTGGCCTTGCTTGCGGGCGCTCCCGAGTCCGTCAGCTTGCGTACGCCGACGGCCCAGCGCAGCTTTTCGATGAGATCGCGGCTCCGCTCGCGCGCCTTGGCGGCGCCGGCGTGAAGGCGTTCCTCGATCGCGTCAGGTTTGGCGATCAATGCATCGTAGCGATCGCGCTTCTCGGCGAGCTCCGCGTCGAGCCGCTCGAACAGTTTTTGCTTAGCATCGCCCCAACCGATGCCGTCGGCGAACGCTTTGCGCATTGCCGCCGTTTCGTCGGTGCTCGCGAAGGCCTGATAGATCGCGAAGATGTTCGACGATTCGGGATCCTTCGGCTCGCCCGGCTCGCGCGAATCGGTAACGATGCCGAGCACGGCTTTCTTCAGGTCCTTCGCCGGCAGCCACAGCGGAATCGTATTGTTGTAGCTCTTGGACATCTTGCGGCCGTCGGTGCCGGGCAAGGTCGCGACGTTTTCTTCGATGCGCGCTTCGGGCTGAACGAAGTAGTCGCCGTCATAGATATGGTTGAAGCGCTGCGCGATGTCGCGCGCGATCTCGATGTGCTGCACCTGATCGCGGCCGACCGGCACTTCGTTCGCGTTGAATATCAGAATGTCGGCGGCCATCAGCACCGGGTACATGTAAAGACCGGAGGTGATGCCCGCGTCCGCATCCTCGCTTGTCGCGATGTTCTGGTCGACGGCCGCTTTGTACGCGTGCGCGCGATTGAGAAGACCTTTCGCGGTGACGCAGGTGAGGAGCCATGTCAGCTCCGGAATCTCTGGAATATCCGACTGGCGATAAAAGAACACCTTGTCCGGATCGAGCCCGCACGCAAGCCAGCTCGCCGCGATCTCGAGCGTCGATTGCTGCACGCGCCTGGGATCGTCGCACTTCACCAGCGCGTGATAGTCGGCGAGGAAAAAGAACGATTCGACGTCCGCGCGGCGGCTTGCGGCGATCGCCGGGCGGATCGCGCCGACGTAATTGCCGAGATGCGGCGTGCCGGTGGTGGTGATGCCGGTGAGAACCCGGCGTTTTTCGGTCATTGCGGCGGCTTGAGGGGTCGTGGGGCCCGCCAGTTTACGGGAACGGGGCCTCAAGGCTTAACCCCGGGCGTCCTGCCGGCGCGTTGCACAGTCACCAACCCGGAGGAGTGAACCATGCGTGCCCTGTTGTGTGCTGCCCTTTTGGCCCTGACCGCCACCGCTACGGCGCCGGCGCGTGCCGGCAGCCTGATGGATATGACCGTCGTCGACCGCGATACCGGCGAGACGCTTCGCACCTATCGCGATCACGGAAAGGTTTACGTCGCCGGCACGCCGGGCCATTGCTACTCGGTGCGCTTGTCGAACCGCAGCGGCGGACGTGTCCTGGCCGTGCTGAGCGTCGACGGCGTCAACGCCGTGACCGGCGAGACCGCGAGCCCTGATCAATCCGGCTACGTGCTCGATCCGTGGGAATCGACCGAGATCGCCGGTTGGCGCAAGAGCAACGATGAGATCGCGCAGTTCAATTTCACGGCGCTGCCGGACAGCTACGCCGCGCGCACCGGCCGGCCGGCGAATGTCGGCGTGATCGGCGTCGCGGTGTTCGCCGAGCGCGTGCCGTACTGGCGCAGCAAGCGCGACGAGATCGCGCGTGCGCCGGAGCCGCAGCCGTCGGACAACGAAGCGCGGCGCGAACAGGCACCGGCGGCGTCCGCTGCCGGTGCCGGTGCGGCGAAACCCGCGCCTGCGCCGGCACAGGCCGAGTCGGCTGACAAAGCTCGCTCGATCGCGAAGAGCCAAGAGCGCCTCGGCACCGGTCACGGTGCGCGCGAGTACTCGCACGTCGACAACACGACGTTCGATCGCGCCTCGCAGCGTCCGGCCGAGCAGTTGTCGATCTTCTACGACAGCTACCGGAATCTCGTCGCGCAAGGGATCATCGAGCGGCCGATGGCGCGGCAGGATCCGCAGGCGTTTCCGAATGGGTTCGTGCCCGATCCGCCGGCGCGCTGAGCGAGATTGCCCTCACCCTAGCCCTCTCCCGCGCAGCGGGAGAGGGAAATGACGACATGCCAATGCGCCATGTCGAAGGTAACGTCACGCTAACCTTTTCGCTGCCAGACTGACCGCTCTCAACGATCGAGGGGAAAGCGGTCATGCGCAGCCGGTTCGTTTTCGTGTTGCTGTCGTTGGTGCTTGCGGCAAGTGCGGCACACGCCGATACGAAGCTCCTGAACGTCTCCTACGATCCGACGCGCGAGCTCTATCGCGATTTCAACGCGGCGTTCGCGGCGAAGTGGAAGCAGGACACCGGCGAGACCGTCACGATCAACCAATCGCACGGCGGCTCCGGTAAGCAGAGCCGCAGCGTCATCGACGGGCTCGAAGCCGATGTCGTTACGCTCGCGCTCGCTTATGACATCGATGCGCTGAACGCACACGGCGGTCTCGTTCCGGCCGACTGGCAGAAACGCTTGCCGAACAACAGCGCGCCGTACACCTCGACGATCGTGTTTCTCGTGCGCAAGGGCAATCCCAAAGGCATCAAGGACTGGGACGATCTCGTCAAACCGGGCGTCGCGGTGATCACGCCGAATCCGAAGACCAGCGGCGGCGCGCGCTGGAACTATCTTGCCGCATGGGGTTATGCGGCGAAGAAATACGGCGGCGATGCGGCCGCGAAGGATTTCATCGGCAAGCTCTTCAAGAACGTGCCGGTGCTCGATTCCGGCGCGCGCGGCGCAACGACGACATTCGTCGAGCGCGGCCAGGGCGACGTGCTGCTCGCCTGGGAAAACGAAGCGCTGCTCGCGCTCGGCGAAGGCAGCGGCAAGGATGCGTTCGAGATCGTGCTGCCGTCGGTCAGCATTCTCGCCGAGCCGCCGGTGTCGGTCGTCGACAAGGTGGTCGACAAGCGCGGCACGCGCAAGATCGCCGAGGCGTATCTCAAATACCTCTATTCGCCCGAAGGGCAGGAAATCGCGGCGAAGGACGGCTATCGCCCGCGCGATGCAGCGATCGCGGCCAAATACGCGAGCAAGTTCAAGACGCTGCCGCTCTTCACCATTGACGAGGCGTTCGGCGGATGGCAGAAGGCGCAGACGACCCACTTCGCCGACGGCGGCACCTTCGATCAGATCTACGTGCCCGGCCGATAGGTCTTTCGACCGTGCCGCGAAAGGAGCTTCCATGCGCCGACGGCGCCGACATGCGCTGCCCGGGTTCGGCCTCACGCTCGGGCTTTGCTTAAGTTATCTCGCGCTGATCGTTCTGATCCCGCTGGCGGCGCTCGCGCTCAAATCCGCAACCATCAGTCCCGAGCAATTCTGGAACACGGTGACGGCGCCACGCGCGCTGGCGTCGTATCGCGTCACGTTCGGTTGCGCGGCGCTCGCGGGCGTGATCAATCTCGTGCTGGGTCCGCTGCTCGCCTGGGTGCTGGTGCGCTATCGCTTTCCGGGCCGCACGTTGATCGACGCGCTGGTCGATCTTCCGTTTGCGCTGCCAACCGCGGTCGCCGGCATCACCCTGACTGCGCTCTACGCCTCGCACGGCTGGCTCGGACGCTGGATCGAAGCCGCCGGCTACAAAGTCGCCTACACGCCCGCGGGCATCACGGTGGCGCTCACATTCGTCAGCCTGCCGTTTCTCGTGCGCAGCGTGCAGCCGGTGCTGGAGCAGCTCGAACCGGATATCGAGGAAGCCGCGGCGACGCTCGGCGCGGGCCGTCTCACGACCATCGCGCGCGTGATCTTGCCGACGCTGTGGCCCGCGATCCTCACCGGCTTCGCGCTCGCATTCGCGCGCGCGGTGGGCGAATACGGTTCGGTGATCTTCATCGCCGGCAATATGCCGATGGTTTCGGAGATCGCGCCGCTTCTGATCGTCGCCAAGCTCGATGGCTTCGACTACGCCGGAGCGACCGCGATCGCGGTCACGCTGCTCATCGCCTCGTTCGCATCGCTGTTCGCGATCAATTTGCTGCAGCTCTGGACCGTGCGGCGCCGCTCCGCGGAGGCGCGATGAGCCCGGCGCGCAAACCGTCGACCGCGTTGCGCGATCCGGCGTGGCTGCGCTTGCCGCTGCTTGCGATTGCGCTGCTCTTCGTCGGGCTCTTTCTCGTGCTGCCGCTGGTCGCGGTGTTTACGTATGCGTTCGAGAAAGGCGTCGACTTCTATCTCGCAAGCCTCGTCGACGAAGATGCGCGCGCAGCGATTCGTCTCACACTTCTGGTCACGGCGATCTCGGTGCCGGCGAACACCGTGTTCGGCGTCGCCGCCGCGTGGCTCATCACGCGCTTCACGTTCAGCGGCAAGAATCTTCTGGTCAGCCTCATCGATCTGCCGTTCGCGGTGTCACCGGTGATTGCGGGCTTGATCTACGTGTTGCTGTTCGGCGCGCAAGGTTGGCTCGGGCCGTGGCTCTCCGAAAACGACATCAAGATCATCTACGCGGTGCCCGGCATCGTGCTGGCGACGACGTTCGTCACCTTCCCGTTCGTCGCGCGCGAGCTGATTCCGCTGATGCAGGCGCAAGGCAGCGAGCAGGAACAAGCCGCTCTGACGCTCGGCGCGGGCGGCTGGTCGATGTTCTGGCGCGTGACGTTGCCGAAGATCGGCTGGGGTCTCGTCTACGGCGTGATCCTCTGCAATGCGCGTGCGATCGGCGAGTTCGGTGCGGTATCGGTGGTATCGGGCCATATTCGCGGGCTCACCAATACGATGCCGCTGCATGTCGAGATCCTCTACAACGAATACAACCGCACCGCCGCGTTCGCGGTCGCCTCGCTGCTCGCGCTCATTGCGTTGGTGACGCTGGTGCTGAAGCAGGTAGCCGAGTGGCGCATGCGCCGCGCCACGCCGGATCACGACATCGCATGAGCATCGAACTTTCCGGCATCCACTATCGCTACGCCGAAACGATTGCGCTGCGCGGCATTGATCTCTCGATCGAATCGGGCGAATTGCTCGCGCTGCTCGGGCCGTCCGGCTGCGGCAAGACGACTCTTCTGCGCGTGATCGCCGGGCTCGAGTTTCCCGACCGCGGCATGGTGCGCTTCGAGGGCCGCGACCTGACTTTGGTCAGCGCGCGCAAGCGTCACGTCGGCTTCGTGTTCCAGCACTACGCGCTGTTCAATCATCTGACGGTGTTCGAGAACGTCGCGTTCGGCCTTCGCGTGCGCGGCTGGCGCTTGCGACCGAAACGCGCAGATCTCGAGCGGCGTGTCGGCGAATTGCTCGAGCTCGTGCAGCTCGGCGAGCTTGCCAAACGCTATCCCGCACAACTCTCGGGCGGCCAGCGCCAGCGCGTTGCGCTTGCGCGCGCGCTTGCGGTCGAACCCGAAATTCTTCTGCTTGATGAACCCTTCGGCGCGCTCGATGCGCGCGTGCGCGGCGACCTGCGCCGCTGGCTGCGTGGCTTGCATGATCGCATCCACGTCACCAGCGTATTCGTCACGCACGACCAGGAGGAAGCATTCGAGCTTGCCGACCGCATCGCCGTGATGAACGAAGGCCGCATCGAGCAGCTCGCCGATCCGCAGACACTGTACACGCAGCCCGCGAGCCCTTTCGTGTGCCGATTCCTCGGCGAAGTGAACGAGATTCCGGCAGCGCTGCATACACGCTGGACCGGCGCGCGCGATGCGGATGCGATCGCGTTCGTGCGGCCGCACGATCTCGATCTCGTCGCGGATTCTAGCGGCGATGCGCGCGTCGATGAGGTGCGTGACCTTGGCGCGGTCGTGCGGGTCGAGGCGAGTCATCCGGCGCTTGCGGTACCGTTGATTGCGATTCATGAGCGCGGACGCTTTGATGAGAGCGGGCTTCGGCGCGGTGATCGCGTCGCAATATCAGCGCGGCGTTGGGTCGTGTTCCGCGCGGACGGCACGCCGGTTTGAGCGGAATCTTTGCCGGGCCTTCACATCGAATCCACGGAAACGAGCGTCAGATTCTGGAAGGGTACGCGCAGTCCTTTTTCAGGTCCGTCGCCATGCGCTCGATCGTACTTTTCGCACTGCTCGGTCTCGCCGGCGAAGCCGCGGCCGCGTCTTCGGCATTGAATATCGACCGGACGACCATGACCCGACTCGGTGCGCTCGCACCCGGCGCGAGCATCGTGATCGATCGATTTCCCGACATCGCCGGCGGCTCGGCTAGCATCCAGTTTCGACGTGTGGATCTCTACGCTCCGAAAGCGCGCATCCTCGTCATAGACGACACCGGAGAACACGAACTGCCACGCAGCCGCCGCGTCACGTTGATCGGTGCAAACGCAGCTGGCGATTTCCGAGTGAGCCTCTCGTTCGACCCGGCCACGCAACATTTGTCCGGCGTCGGCACGACGTCTTCCGGAACGTTCGTCGTCAAATCCGAGCACGTCGCGAAAGGCATGAGGCTGCGAGCTGTGCCCGTCGAGTCGACCTATCCCGCGGGTGTCGTTCCGCAGATCGTGGGTGACGATGACGGACTCGCAAGCGGACGTCCGATGCCGAGCGCTCTTAAGATCGCACTGGCAGGCCAGCAGCCATCCGGCGCACTGCGCAACGCTGTCGTCGCGGTGGATACCGACAACGAGTTCATGTCAGTGCGCTTCGGCAACAACACGACTGCGGCCGCGGATTGGATCGCCGATCTCTTCGTCACGATGAACGTGATGTACGAGCGCGACCTCAACGTAACGCTGTTGCAGGGAACCACGATGCTGCGCACAGCACCCGATCCTTATTCTCAAGACGGCGTTCCAGCCGCCGACAGGCCTGATCTGGAGGAATTCGGAGACTATTGGGACGCGAACTACGACGCCATCCAGCGCAGCTTTGCGATGTTGCTCTCGGGGAAATCTCCCAGTGGCAACCAAGCCTCTGGCATCGCCTGGATCAATGCCTACTGCGAGAACCAATCGCAAGGCGGCAGCTACAGCTTCAATGAGATCTTCACCAACTCACAGATCGATATCAGCTTATCGGCACGGATCGTCGGACACGAGATCGGTCACAATTTTGGAGCGTGGCACACGCACTGCACCAATACCTCGACCGGCGCCGCACCGACGGGGAGCAACACGATCGACCAGTGTTACAAGGGTGAAGCCGGCTCCGGCTGCTACGGCGGCGCAGTCTCGTGCCCCACATCGGGCCCGGGCCATCCTCTGGGCACTTTAATGAGCTATTGCAATGTGTCTGGCCCCAACGGCGCCAACTGCGGTCAAAACGTCCTTCAATTCCATCCCACGCAGATCGGCACTCTGAATACGCTGATCGCGCAGCACCCGACGTGCATTGTCAACGGTGGTGCGGATTTGATCTTCCGGAACGGATTCGATTAGAACGACTCGCGCGGTCGCTGCTGCGCCACTCCTACAATCGCCGTGATGCGAGGCATCAATCCCGCATCAGCGTCGATTTGCCAAACAAGCTCTCGACCAAATCCACCGCCAAAATCGCCGTCTTGTTGTGCTCATCGAACGCCGGATTGAGCTCGACGATATCGACCGATCCCAAGCATCCCGAGTCCGCGATCATCTCCATGCAAAGCTGCGCCTCGCGGTAGTTCGGGCCGCCGGGCACCGTGGTGCCGACGCCGGGTGCGATGCCGGGGTCGAGGAAATCGACGTCGAAGCTCACGTGCAGGTGCGTGCCGGCGTCCATGTCGCCGAGCGCTTCTTCCATCACGCGCTTCATGCCCATCTCGTCGATGTAGCGCATGTCGTAGATATCAAGACCAGTGTCGTGCACGAGTTTCTTCTCGCCAGCGTCGACCGAGCGGATGCCGATCTGGCTGATGCTCGCGGCCGAGATCGCGGGCGAGAAGCCGCCAAGCTCGGTGAGCTCGCGCGGACCGTTGCCGCACAGGCACGCGACCGGCATGCCGTGGATGTTGCCGGATGGCGTCAGGGTGTTGGTGTTGAAATCGGCGTGCGCGTCGAGCCACAGGATGCGCAGCTTGCGTCCGCGCTCGCGGCAGTGGCGCGCAATCGCGGTGATCGATCCGATCGCAAGGCAATGATCGCCGCCTAGGAGGATCGGCAGGCGCCCGCCGGTGAGCTCCGCATGCACTGAGTCCATCACCGCCCTCGTCCATTCGACGACTTCGGGAAGATGACGATAGCCTTCCCGCGGCGGTTGCCACGGATTGACCGGACCCATGAGATTGCCGCGATCGACAACGTCGAAGCCGCGCGCGCGCAGCGCATCGGCGATGCCGGCGACGCGTAGCGCTTCGGGCCCCATCGAGGCACCGCGGTGGCCGGCGCCGATATCGGTTGGCGCTCCGATCAGGGAAAGACGCGAGGAAGAGGACATCGCGAAAGTATAGCGCGGCGCCGATTCGCGGCCGCGCGGCGCGGCCGATCAGCCGCGATGCCGGCGCAGCACGCAGTCGCGCAGCACGTCCATCAGCCGGTCCGGGCCTTCGGCCTTGCCGAGCGTTGCATCACAGCCGGCCTGGAGCGCGGCCCGCAGCACCGTCGGATCGCGCTCGATGCTGAGGCAGACGAGCGCGGTGCGTTCGAGCGCCGGATCGCGCCGCAATGTCGCGGCGATTTCCGCCGCGGTTTCGCCGCGCAGCCAGAAATCGAGTACGACGGCGTGGCACGGCCAGATCAGCAAGGTTTCGAGCAGCATCTGCGCGCTCGATTCGATGCGCACTGCGCAGCCGCGCGCTTCGAGCTGCGCGCCGATCATCGACGCCTGGCCGGGATCGTCCTCGACGAGGATCACGCGCAACGTGTCCACCGCAAGCGGCGCGGCGCCAGACGACATCGCCGATTCGTCGACGTGCGATGCGATCGCATCGAGCAGATTGCGCATCGGCACCGCCAGCCGCTCCGCAAGCGCGCTCGCCGCATCGCGCATCGCCGGCAAGGTTTTCTCCCAATCGGCGAGTGTCTGGTCGACACCGCTCGCAAGCTCGCCGAGCGGCCCGTAGCCGTACGCCGGTGCGGAGCCGGCGAGGCGATGCACCAGCACGTGCAGCTCGCGCCCGTTGCGCTCGTCCGGTGCCACCACGAACGCGCGCCACGCGTCGGCAAGCGCGGCGCGCTTGGACGCGAGCGATTCCATGTAGCGCGCACGCAGTAACGCAAAACGTTGTGAAGAATCTGTCATCGACGCTGGCGACAATCGTGTGTTCGGCGTCGTATCGCCGAGCGACACGACTTGAGTATCCTAAGAATCGCACTGCCAGAGTGACTGGAGCGTGCTTTTCACGATCTTTTACGCATCCGCGCGAAACGCGGCGCTATGCTGGCCTTTCAGGAGAAACCGTCATGGCCGATATCACCAACGAAGTTTTGGGTCAGCTCGATACCTCGCAGATCAATGCGATCGCATCGCAACTCGGAGTCGATCCCTCAGAGGCGCAAAGCGCGATCCAGCAAGCCTTGCCGCTGCTGATCGGTGGCCTCGCGAAGAACGCCTCCAACGATCAAGGCGCGGGCGCGCTGCATTCGGCGCTCGGCGATCACGCGGGCAACGATATCGCCTCGGTGCTCGGCAATGTGCTGGGCGGCGGCGGAATGGGCGGCGGCATGTCGATCCTCGGCCACATCTTCGGTAACCGGCAGGATCAGGCGGCGCAAGGGCTCGGCACCGCCAGCGGCTTGGGATCGCAGAACGCGGGACAACTGCTCGCGATTCTCGCGCCGGTGGTGATGAGCGTCCTTGGCAGCATGAGCCAGCGTCAGGGCATGAGCGCAAGCGGCCTTGGCGGCGTGCTCGGCCAGGAAGCGCAGCGGATCGGCGGCACCGGTGCGGGCGGCTTGCTCGGTGCCGTGCTCGATCAGGACGGCGACGGCAAGCTCGGGATCGGCGATCTCTTGAAAGTCGGCGAAGGCCTGCTCGGCGCGCGCGGTCGCGTGTGAGTCGATCGCCCGATTCGCGCTAGTGCACGCGCCATGCGTTGCACAGCTTCGTCGAGCTCGGCTTCATCGTGATAGCTGAAGCCGAGCCGCACGAACGCCTGTTCGCGCTGGAAGAAATCGCACGCTTGCGCACTCGCGAAGCGCACGCCTTCGCGCTCTCCCGCTTGCACCCACGCGGCGACGTCGATCGCATCGTCGACATGCACCCATAGCGCCATGCCGCCGTCCGGCACGCGAAAGTCGATCGCATGGCCGAGCCGCCGACGCAACGCCGATACGAGCGCATCGCGCCTCGCCGCATAAGTCCGGCGCATGCGGCGCATGTGCCTGAGAAGCTCGCCGTCTTCGAACAATTCGGCGAGCGCGCATTCCATTGCCGCATCGCCGCGCGCATCGCTCGCCGCGCGCAGGCTCGCGAGCCGCGCGAATACTGGCGCAGGCGCGACGACGAATGCCGTGCTGATGCCGGGCGCCAGCAGATTCGCTAGCGATCCGATGTAGACGACGTTCGCGCCGCCGGCGCCGGCCGCGATCGGCAGCACGGGCTTGCCTGCGTAGTGGAATTCGTGATCGTAATCGTCCTCGATGATCGCGAAGCCGTGATCGCGCGCGAGCGTGGAGAGACGTGCGCGGCGCGGTTGCGACATCGTCGTCGTCGTCGGGAACTGATGATGCGGCGTCAGGAACACCGCGCGCACGCGTTCGCGAGCGAGCAGCGCTTCGAGCGCATCGACATCGAGCCCGTCGCGATCGAGCGGTACCGGCACGAGTTTCGCGCCGGCGAGCCTCAGCACGCTCCACGCCGGCGGATAGCCGAACGCTTCCACCGCGACGACATCGCCCGGCGCCAGCAGCGTACGCGCGACGAGATCGATCGCCTGCTCGACGCTGCGCGTTGCCATCAGATTCTCCGGCGTCGCCGGTAAACCGCGCGTGCGTGACAGCATTGCTGCAAGCTCGGTGCGCAATCGCACGTGGCCGCACGGGTCCGCGTACGTCAATAGCGTGCGGCCGCGATGCTCGATCGCACGGCGGAATGCGCGCGCGAGTGCGCGAGCCGGAAAAAGACGCACGTCCGGCATGCCGCTCGACAGCATCAACGTGCCCGGCGCGAGCGGCGCGCTCTTCTGCGACTGCGGCAGCGGCGGCGCGACGGGATACGTCGGCATATCGACGGTCGCGCGCGCTGGCGTCGCGATCAGAGGCGCAGGCTCAGCGACAAATGTGCCGCCGCCGACGCGCGTGCGCACCAGGCCTTCGGCGAGGAGCTCGTCGTAGCCGGCGATGACCGTGTTGCGGTTCAACGCAAGATGCCCGGCAAGCTCGCGCGTTCCAGGCAACGGCTCGCCCGGCTTCAGCCGTCCGCGGCGGATGTCGTCCGCAATGGCGCTCGCGAGCTGCAGAAACAACGGCTGCTCGCGGTCCGGGTCGAGCGCAACGGCAAGCTCCCAGCGACGCATAGCGATAGGACGGCACCGGACCAGCAACCGTCGCAGAAGTGGGCCTCCCGATGCACCGGCCGGCTGACGAAGCTGCATGCGCTGCACGCGCCATCGGGGCACGGCACATCAACGGAGGATTTCATGCGTCAGCTCACTCAAGCCATTCTCGTCGCACTCGCGTCCATCGGCGCTGCGAACGCGGCACAGCCGTCGGCGGCTTCGCACGCGCCGACCGACTATCGCGTAACTCATCTCTCTTCGCTCGGCGGCACGGTCGGCCGCGGCAATAGCATCAACAATCTCGGCTGGGTATCGGGTTATTCCAATCTCGTCGGGAACCAGAGCCGGCACGCGAGCCTCTGGCTCTACGGCTGGCAGGTTGATCTCGGCACGCTTGGCGGACCCAACAGCAGCATCGCGTGGCCGTCGAAGAACAACATCGGCCTCGTCGCCGGCATCGCGCAGACTGCAACGCCCGACCCGCTCGGCGAGAACTGGAGCTGCTCGGCGTTCTTCCCGGGTGCGACCGCGACGGGCTACACCTGCCTCGGCTTCGCCTGGCAATTCGGCTTCAAGCGCGCGCTACCCACGCTCGGCGGCAACAACGGCTTCGCGGCCGGCGCGAACAATCGCGGGCAGATCACCGGATGGGCGGAAAACACCGTGCACGATCCGACCTGCACGCCGCCGCAAGTCCTGCAGTTCCGGCCCGTGATCTGGGGACCCGGCATCCATCAGATGCGCGAGCTGCCGCTGATCGCCGGCGACACGTCGGGCGCGGCGACAGCGCTCAACGATCGTGGCCAGGCGGTCGGCATCTCCGGCATCTGCGATCAGGCCGTCGGCCGGCTCACCGCGGCGCACGCGGTGCTGTGGGAAAACGGCAGCGTGCGCGATCTGGGCAATATCGGCGGCGACTGGTGGAACACGCCGATGGCGATCAACCAGCGCGGCGACATCGTCGGCTTCGCCGGGCAGCCGGGCGATGTCGAGGGCAACATCCTGCACGCGTTCCTGTGGACACGGCACGGCGGGATGCAGGATCTGGGCACGCTGCCGGGCGACGATTACAGCGAAGCGCACGGCATCAACGAGCGCGGTCAGATCGTCGGCATCTCGTGCCTGGGCAGCAGCTGTCGCGCGTTTCTCTGGCAGAACGGCGTGATGAGCGATCTCAACTCACTCGTCGCGCCCGGCTACGGCGGCACGCTCACGACCGCGCAGGACATCAACGACTTCGGCGTCATCACCGGCCGTGCGTCCGATCCCGCGAGCGGCACGAGCCCGGCGTTCGTCGCGGTTCCGCATTACGGTTTCGGCGCTGATGAAGCGGATTCATCCGCAGCATCGAACGTAATCGCACCCGACGCCGTGACGCGCGAGACGTTGCATCAGCTCGGTCTCGATGCGAGTCAAAAACCACGTTGAATTTGCGCCGAAACGTGAGGAAATCGCGATGGGCGACGCGCACCGGCGCATCGCGATTTTCCTCGGCGCAATGCGGCACTTTCCGCAACGCGATCGATCACGAGTCACTGTATCGCGCATGAAAGAACGAGCGCACCGTGCTTCAGCGTCGAGTCAAGTGGGCGCGCTTACGGTCAGTTGCGAAACCCTTTGAAGGAGTACGACATGAACGGCGAACTTCCTGTGGATCGCCAGGCGGTCCAGGTCAAAGTCGACGACGGCGACTGGCAGCCCGCCGTGTATCAGGACGGCCAATTCGTCGATCTCTACGGCCTGCCGCTCGATCACCGCAAGATCAAAAGCTGGCGTCCCGCCGGTGGCGCCGCGAACGGCAGCGGCGCGTCGGAGCCTCGCAGCGTGCGCGGGCCGCAGCATCACGCGCGTCCGTCGTGATCGATAGGTCATGAGAAGAAGACCGGCTGCGCAGGCACGCGCAGCCGGTCGTTTTACGTTCGATCCCTCCGACGTGCGCCCGATTCGCTATCGGCCTACGATGAGCGCAGGAATTCGCTCCGTTGCCGAGGGGAGTTCGGGAAATGCTGCGCTTGCGATGGCTGTATTGCTTGCCGCTTGCAGCGGCATTGGCAGCGTGCGCTGATCAGCGCGTCAAAGCGACGGCGCACGAGCATGCAGATGCCGTCGCGTTTCCGATATCGTGCGGCGCCGCCGCGCAGACGGATTTCGACCACGCGCTTGTTCTGCTGCATCACATGACGTATCCGCAGGCGCGCACGGCGTTCCGCGCAATCGCGGAGCGCGATTCCGAGTGCGCGATTGCGCAATGGGGCATCGCGATGACGCTGTTCCAGCCGCTCTGGCCGACGCGTCCGAGCGCCGATGATCTTCGCGTCGGCTGGGACGGGTTGCAACGAGCGCAATCGCTGAAGCATTCGTCCGCGCGCGAACAAGCGTTCATCGCAGCCACCGCTGCATTCTTCGCGCCGGATGCGACCGATTACCGGCAGCGCATCGAGCGCTGGAATGCCGCGATGGCATCGCTGCACGCCGCGTATCCGAACGACACGGAAGCGTCCGCGTTCTACGCGCTTTCGCTGCTCGCGTCGGCGCGCCCAGGGCCGACGACGGAGGAACATGCGCGCCAGGCGTCCGAGCTCTTGCTGCCGATCCTCAAAGACAACCCGAATCATCCCGGCGCGATGCACTACATGATCCACGCCGACGATACCCCGACGCGCGAGCGCGAGAATCTCGACATCGTTCACCACTACGAGGACATCGCGCCGGACAATCCGCACGCGCTGCACATGCCGACGCACATCTATGTGCGCCTGGGCGATTGGGACGGCGTGATCCGCGGCAATCTGCGCGCGGCCGACGCGGCACTCAAATATCCAGCCGGCGAGCATGGCGAGTTCGTCTGGGACGAATTCGCGCATGCGATCGAGTATCTCGTGTACGCGTATCTGCAAAAAGGCGAGGACGATCCTGCGAAGGCGCAGATCGCGCGTCTTCTGGCGACGCCGAACATCGAACCGACCGCGAAAACGGCATTTCATCTTGCCTCGACGCGCGCGCGCTACGCACTCGAACGGCGCGATTGGGCGGCCGCTCGTGCGCTCGTGCCGCGCGAACCTGCGATCGTCGATTGGGATCGGTCTCCGTGGCCCGAGGGCATCGTTTGGTTTGCGCGCGGCTACGGTGCGATACGGAGCGGCGATGCGGCAGAGGCGAATCGCGCAGTCGCGCGCCTGGCCGACCTCCAAGCGCGCGCGGCCAAGTCGGGCGAAGACGTATTCGCCCGGCAGATCGAGGTGCTGCGTCTGGAGCTTTCGGCGTGGATCGCTCGCGCGAACGAAGGCGATGCGGCCGCGATCGCGCTGATGCAAAAAGCGGTCGATCTTGAAAGCGCCACGCCGAAACCTCCGGTCACGCCGGCGCCGACATTGCCCGCGGCAGAGCTCCTCGGCGATCTCTTGATCGAGATCGGCAAGCCCGGCGAGGCACTGGAGCCTTATCGGAAGGCAGCACAGGCATTCCCCAACCGCTTCAACGGCACGCTTGCGCTGGCCCGCACGCTGGCGGCGACCGGTGACGTGCCGGCGGCGGCGGACTACTACTGCAGGCTTGTGAAGCTCGCGCCTCGAAGCGAGCGCGCCGCGCTCGGCGAGGCGCGCGCGTTCCTCGAACGTGAGGCGGCGCGAACGGGACATCGGGAGACCGGTTGCACGCCGTGAGGGGTTCGACGGGTTTGTGATGTTTTCCGCCGCGGAGCGAATCACCCGACAAGTCCCCTTTCGACCGAGCCATCGTGTCCATCGACCCGGCCATCGCCGCAGGATCCGCCGATTTCGAGAGCCTGATCGCCGCGCACCGCGGGATCATCCTCAAGGTCGCCGCGAGTTATTGCCGCGATGCGCACGATCGCGCGGATCTCGCACAGGAAATCGCACTGCAGCTCTGGCGCGCATGGCCGGGCTACGAGCACGGCCGGCCGTTCTCGACCTGGATGTATCGCGTGGCACTCAACGTCGCGATCACGCAGCGGCGTCGCGACGATCGCAGCCGGCCGCACGAGACGCTCGGCGAAGAGCACGAAACGCTGATCGGCGCCGACGACGTCGATGCCGAGCATCGCGAGCGGCTTTCAATCGTGCAGCGCGCGATGCAGGCGCTCGGCGCGTTCGACCGCGCACTGTTGCTGCTGCATTTGGAAGGCTTGAGCCATCGCGAAAGCGGCGAGGTGCTGGGGACTACGGAAGGCAACGTCGCGACCCGCCTCGGTCGCATCAGGCAGCAGCTGCGCGAAGTCGCAGGCGCGGCCACTACTCATTCGGGAGCACGATGATGGACATGCATGAGCTGGAACAAGCGTGGAACGGGCTCGATGCTCGGTTGGAACGTCAGGACGTGATGCTGGAGCGGATCCAACGCCGCGACAGCATGCGCACCGCGCGCGCGCGACTTCGGCTGGTATCGATCGGACAGCTCGCTCAGCTTGCGGTCGGCGTCTTGATCGTGCTCTGGGCCGGCGGTTACTGGTTCGATCATCTCGGCGAGACGCACCTCGTAATCTATGGCGTCGCGGTTCATCTTTATGGGCTCGCGCTCTTGATCGTCTCGGCGCTACAACTCGTGCGGCTTTCGCGCATCGACTACCGCGAGCCGGTGCTGGACGTGCAGCGCCAGCTCGTCGCAATCCGCAAGCTGCGCATCGCGAGCGAACGTCTCTTGCTGATCTTGGGTTTCGTCGCGTGGGTGCCGATCGTGTTCATCGCGCTGCGCGCGATCGGTGTCGATGTCTGGGAAACGCGGCCCGCGGTGGTGTTGTGGAATCTCGCCATCGGCGTCGGCCTTGCGGGCTTTGTCGCATGGCTGGTCCGGCGGTTTCGCGATCGCTTCGAGCGCGATGCGGCCGGACGGAGTCTCAGCGAAGCGGAAGCCGATCTGGCGGAGCTGGCGCGGTCGGAGCGCGGGAGCTGATCGTTACTGCGCAGCGGGAATCGAAGGGGGCTCGTGCGTGATCGTCCGGCGCCGTCGATCATCGCAGTACGCAGCGCGTGCAACATGCCGGCTGCTTTCGCCTAACGCCGGCGCGTTGTGCTCGTACGTCGCGTCGGCGCTTTTAGAGGCGCCTCCATCAAATCGGCAAGTTTCTTCGGCGCCATCGTGCGATAGCTCTCGGCGACGAGATACGCGACTTCGTTCCAATCGGTGCGCTCGTTCAACATCATGCCGACGATATCGTTCCACCAGCGCGGACGGAAAAACGGATCGGACGCGTAACTGTGCGCGTTGAGCTCGGCGACTTTCGAGCGGAACGTCAGCACGCAAAGCGGACCCGCTGATCCGGCCGCCTTCGCATACGCAGGCGGCCAGCCGGCATCGATCATCAGCACGTGCGCGAAGGTTTGCTTGCGGATGCGCCAGCGCGTGCCGACCCACGCCTGTTCCTCATACGCCTCAGGCAGCTTCGTGCAGACGCCTCGAAGCGAGGCGAGGACATCGGCAGAGACGTTCGGGCGCCGGGACATGACGTGTCGATTCGATACGTATCGTAGTAATTGTCTAACATAACCATCGCGATGACTTTCTGTCGTCGTGCATCGCGCGCGCTTTGCGGTAGGCTGGCGCTCTTTTGCATTCGGACGGCCAATCGCTCATGAAGCCATGGATTCTCGGCGTCGCCCTATTCGGCTTGGGCGTCGCGCACGCGGACACCGGACTTCAGCACCTTAGCGTAAGCGCCGCCGATCAGACCCTCGCCGTTTGGTCACGCCAACCGCTCCAGCCACGCGGCATCGTCGTCCTGGTTCACGGCCGCACTTGGAGCGCGCGTACCGCTTTTGATTTCGATACTCCGAACGCACGCGATGGCAACCGCTCGTTGTTGAAGTCTTTCGCCGCGGCAGGATTTGCCGTCTACGCAGTCGACTTGCCCGGCTATGGCGCGACACCGCCTCCCACGGAGGGCTGGCTGGCGCCACACATCGCGGCGCGCGACGTCGATGCCGTAGTGCGGTTTGCGGCGCAGCGGCATCCCGGTTTACCTGCGCCGATCCTGCTCGGCTGGTCACGCGGATCGAGGATCTCGGCTTTGCTTGCGAGCCATGCGCATGAGCCGCTGAGCGCCCTGATCTTGTATGCCTACGCGCAAGATCCCGCCGCGCCGCCTGTGTATGGACCCGCACAGGGTGCGCGACCCCATATCACGAACACTTCCGAGGCCGCGCGCTCTGATTTCATATCGCCCGACGTGACGAGCGCGGCGATGATTCAGGATTTCGTAGATCAAGCGCTCCGCGTCGATCCGATGCAGGCCAATGTGTGCTGCGACGCCGAGTTTCTCGACATTCACCCCGAAGCGATCCAGGTGCCGACGTTGCTCATACAGGGAGCGCGCGATCCGGCCATCAAGCCGGCCGTCGCGGAAGCCTTCTTCTCGCACCTGGGTAGCGCCGATCGGCGCTGGATCATCGTTGGACGCGGCGATCACGCCGCACACCTCGAGGACACGGCCCCGGAAGTCATCGCAGCCATGCTCGACTTCATGCGCGCGCAGCTGCCGAATGGCTCATCGATGAAGGCAAAAGGTTCAAGCGGCTAGTGCGTGCTCGAATCGAACCTGATTACCTGGAACGACAAGAGCAGGTATGAATAGCCCGAAGGCAGTCCGATTCGCTTCCGTCGACGCCTTGCGCGGCACCACCGTCGCGGCAATGCTGCTGGTCAATAACCTGGGCGATTGGCGCCATGTTTACGCGCCGCTGCTGCATTCGGAATGGAACGGGTGCACACCGACCGACTTCGTGTTCCCGTTCTTCCTGTTCATCGTCGGCGTATCCATCGCACTCGGAATCGTGCCGCGCGCGCAAAGCGGTGCCGATCTCGGTGCGTTGCGTCGCGACATTTGGTGGCGGGCGTCGAAGATCGTCGGCCTTGGCTTGCTGTTGCACGTGTTGGCGTTCTGGCTACTGGACAGGAACGAGTTCCGGCCGTGGGGCGTATTGCAGCGGATTGGCCTGTGCTTTCTGGCGACTGGATTGCTGGCGACGACGACGCGGCCGCGCACGCAGTGGTGGCTGATCGCGATCCTGTTGCTCGGCTATTGGGCGTTGCTCGCGGCAGGTGGGTCATACGCGCCCTGGGACAACCTGGCCAGCCGCTTCGACACCTTCCTGTTGGGCCCGATGAATTACGAGTTCGACCCTGCGACCGGTCGAGGCCACGATCCCGAAGGCCTGCTCAGCACTTTGCCCGCCATTGCGACGACGCTCTTGGGCCTGCGCGCGGGCGACTGGCTGCGCAAGGGCGAAATGAAATCGTTGGCGGCTGCCGGCGGTCTCGCGATGGCCGCGGGTTTGGGCTGGGCGGAGGTGTTCCCGTTCAACAAGAACCTTTGGACTTCTTCCTACGTTCTGTGGACGGCGGGCTTTGCGATGCTGGCTCTGCTGGCGTGCCACGGCTTGATCGACCGTCGCCGTTGGCCAGCGTTGGGCCGCCGCTTCGGGATCAACGCTATCGCGGCCTATGTCGGTTCGTCGGCCATGGTCTACGCCTTGATCGCACTCGGTTGGTGGGAGCCGATGTACCGCATCGGCTTCGCCGAATGGATGACGCCGCGCTTCGGTCCGTATCTGCCTTCGCTGACCTTCGCACTGGCGTTCGTGGCGTTCTGGTGGGGAGTGGTGTACGTGATGGATCGGTGCAGGTGGTACTTGAAGATATGACCCACGATTCCTGCGACCAATCAGCCCCAATGAAAAGTATGGGTGCAGGTCGTCAGGCCCAGCACAACGCTGCCCATCAAGACGAGCAGCATCCAACCGGCACGCGCGGTCGCGGCGACAAAACGATGCTGAGCAATCCTCCGAGGGACACGAGCACCCAAGACCCCCTCGATTAGCGCGCGCCGTCGACAAGTGCACGAACGGCTTGATCCAGCTCGATCCGGCCCTTGCGAACGCTGGCGTCCTCACCTTCGAAAGCGATCCAGCCTTCGTTGAAGCCATCCAGCATCTGGATCCGCGGCACGGGGTCATTCGTGCCCTGGGCGCGGAAAAGCATGGACCAGTCTTCCCGCGGCACTACCTTCGCATGCACAACGTGGCCAAGGACCTTGCCGAACGCTGCGGCGATGTCGTTGGGGGATACGCGGCGCGGGCCTTCAAGCTCAACAATACGAGTGCCGACCCATCGCTCTTGGATGAGCTCCGCTGCGATGCGTCCGACATCCTCGGTCGAGACCATAGGGAACGTCGCATCGGCGGGCTGCAGGAAGGTATGGATGATGCCGTCGCGTCGCGCCGATTCGATATCCCATTGCAGATTGTCGAGAAACCAAGCAGGACGCAGTAACGTCAGCGGCATCGCCAAGCCGAGCAGCTCGCTTTCGAGGATCGTGCGCTGGGTCAGCAGGTTGGATTGCTCCGCTTGGGCTCCAATCGTCGACAGGCAAACGACTCTTCCCGGCGCTGCGGCACTGAGCGCCTGCTGGATGATCGCCGCGCCCTTGCGAGCTTCCGGGAAACCGGGTGTCGGATCGAAATTCGGCGGCGGCAGGATGAACACGCCCTCTGCACCTCGAAATGCGGCGGTCAGCGACGCTGCATCGTCCATATCGGCGACAACCACTTCGCATCCCCTTTCGGCAAATGGCCTGCCCTTCTTCGCATCGCGGACGATGGCTCGTACAGGCTGGTTTGCGCTCAGGAGGGCGCGCGCCATCGAGCCGCCGACTTTTCCGGTGATTCCGGTAATTGCGTACATGGATTTCTCCTTGATCAAAGCTGCCGGGACTAAGCGAGTCTCGGCGGCGAGCAAGGTAATGGCTGGCCATCGTTGACTGAAGTGAAATCAGGTCAAATAATTGATGACGAGTAGTCACAGGACGCTTTTCGGATGGCGTTTGATGGGCGTGTGATCTCAAATGTCGCGGCGCTAGCTGCGATCATCGAAAGCGGTAGCTTTTCTCGCGCAGCCGAGACGCTCGGCATCACGCCTTCCGGCGTGAGCCGCGCGATAGCACGGCTGGAGGCGCACATCGGCGTGCGACTGCTCGACCGCACTACGCGATCGGTATCACTGACTGACGAAGGGCGGCGTTTCTTCGAGAACGTAGCACCGCTATTGAGCGGTCTTGAAAACGCGGTCGTGCTTACGGCCGGTGCCGCCGAAACCGTCAAAGGGCGCCTGCGCGTGAATGTGGATGCATTCTTCGCTCGCATGATGCTGGCGCCTCACATCACGCGCTTTATGGACAGGCACCCGGATATCTCGCTGGAACTCGTCACCAAGGATCAGTTGGGAGACCTTGTCGGCGAGGGATTCGATATCGCCGTGCGCTTCGGTGAGCCGCCCGATTCCTCGCTCATCGCCCGCAAGCTTGCCCAGACGCGCACGGTTACCGTTGCCGCAAAGGCTTACCTGAAAAAGCACGGCAGCCCGGGTCACCCGGACGATCTGGCACAACACGATTGCATACTGGTACGCAACTCGCTCACCGGACACCTGATGCGGGACTGGCAATATCGGCGGAACCGGAAAAAGGTCACGGTAAGCGTGCATGGAAGGCTGGCGGTCAATGAAGCCGGCACTCTATTGGGTGCCTGTCTGGCCGGTGCCGGGATCGCGCGCATGAAAGCCATCGGCGTCAGAGATCAGCTCTCTGCGGGTAAACTGGTCGAGCTACTGCCTGACTGGCAATGCGAAGGCTTCCCGCTCTATGCGTTGTATCCGTCGCGCCATCTTCCTGCGGCCAAAGTCCGAGCATTCATCGATTTCGTGGTTACGTCGTTGCTTGAATCAGGAGCATGCGAAAGGGACTAGGATGCGTTGCCCCGGCTGCGCCGGAAAGGGTAGCTAGTGAAGACATATCTTGAAGCCCACGATGCATTCGTGAACTGGCTGAACGGCGCTGCCGAATGCGAGCCGACCGCGGCCGAAGTTGAGAAAGCCTTGTTCAGGCTAGCGAAGTGCGCGGCGGATCGCGGGATGACGGACGTTCACTGGATGTTCGTTGTCGATGGGCTCATCGCGCACGCGAAACGACAGTGCCCTGAGAACCCCGAACTGCCGAACTACGTCGCCCGCGGATTCGATTTCTCGACGAACTGGCCGGCCATCAAGGCTGCGATTGCGAACGGGCGTGCAGAATAGGCTCACGACCTCAGTTCGACTGATCGCGCGCCTTTCAAACCAACAAACCCCTCACTCAGCGCGTTGGGCTCGCTCGCTGACGCTGCCGTTCTCGTAGACCGCTAGCGCCTGCCCTTTGCCGTCTTCGCCCCTCTCGAATTCGAAGCGCAGATCGCGCTCCATGGCAAAAAATCGGATCGGCGACTCCGGATACAGCGTCGCAACGAAGCTACCGGCCGTGAGCTTGAGATGATCGCCATCGACTGAGACGAGGATGTCGCCAATGCGAGGCGCACGATAGCGACCGGCATAAGCGACAAGTATCGATGGGGAGAGAGTCAATGTTCTGGGTGGCGGCGTGTAAGGCACTGGACCGTGGTCATAGCTCAGCACACGGTGCATTCGCCAGTGGCCATCCGCGAACTGCCAGACAGTAGTGAACTCAGCTTGCCCATCGAGATGCTCGGGCTTGCCGGATTCTTGCGCGTAGAAGCGATGCTGTCCGGAGAGAATGGCATAGCCGCCCTTGAGCGCATGGAACTTCAGGCTTGCGGCCACCGCTTCCCGGCGTAACCGCATGTGTGGATCGGCGCAGGGGCCCTTGCGCAGCGACTCGATCACCGCCGGACGCGAAGACGTCAATCCGGTCTTGTCGTGATAGAACTCGATATCTTCGGTGAGCAAATCGCCCATCGCCTTCATGTCGCACGTGTTGTATGCCTGCCAGAACTGCGCGTCGGCAGTGCGCACCTGGCTTTCGTCATCCGGGCCGTCGGCCCTTAGGGCCGCAGAAACCATGAGAAGCGACGTGGCGATTGCGAGTTTGGCGAGTCTCATCGTGAGCACCATTGCCTAAGTATTGTCTCAGAGCAAATGTTCTCTACGACAGGAGCACTAGTGTCCCGGCGTTGGGTTATGCACTGATTCATCGGGTTTGACCTTCGCATCGGCTCGTTGAATCGCCCGCATAGCCGCGTGCCCTCGCGCGCTCAGGAACGGCTCGAGCTTCCCCCACGAGATTTCGATGTCTTCGTCGCAAGCTTGGACCACACGCTCGAAGTCGGTCGAGAAGACCAGCCCGCCGGCACTGGGGCGCAACTGATAGAAGCCGTACTTCCGGTACTCATTCACGCTGTCGCTGCACTCGTCGCCAGCCTTGTTGCGCGTCGCCGCAGCGACGATGAGATCGTTGAGCTCGTCGGTCGGTTGCCGCTCGCAGCCAATGTATGCGCAGTCGTCGTCTTTGCCGATGGTGACGATCCAGTCCCATGGATCGATGCGCTTACCTTCCGCGAGGTTCCATACCCAGTAACCGGCGATGCCACCGTTCGGATGCGGGCCGCCGCAGTTATTTTCGTAGAGCTCGCGGATCACGATCCAAGGATCTGCGCGCCATTCGATGTCGAGCTCGCCGCTGGAGTCGCCCTGCGGCGCGCGATACAGGCAATCGTAATAGCCGACGATCTCATCGCGCAGCCATTCGCGCACAGCGGCGTTGAACAATTTCGCGCCCGGCACATCGAGGAGCTCAATCGCGCTGACCGTGCCATCCAGCACCGACAGCTTGCGCGCGTGTTCGTTCCAAGGTTCGGTCTTGATCGCCTGTGCGTCGACGCGTGGCGCGTTGAAGATGCGGGCGGCCGGCGTGGTCGTGATACTGCTGCACGCGCTGCCCGGATCGCCGGGCGCGGCGATGCGCTTCAGGCGAATCATCAGCGTGCGCTGGCCGGTCGCATCGGCCCAGTTTCCGGTCAGCGTGTCGCCTTCGACCTTGTCGAGCGTCCACGTTGCTGCGCGAGTGCCTTCATTGGTGCGTTCGTTCCAGATGGCACCGTCCGCGTTTTGCTCGGGCCGCAGCGCGATCGAAAGGCCGTGCTCAACGTAGTAGTACGTCGCCTCCGATTCCGCGCGTTGCAGGCAGGCCATGACATCGTGCGTGCCGATCGTGCCGCGCCACACGCCGAGTCTCGCTTCGAGCGGTGACAGGCCGAACGCGAGGTCGTGGGTGTCGAAGCCGGCGTCGGACGGGCATTGCAGCTTCTCGTGGACGACCGTGCAGGGCCGTGAACATTGCTGCATGCCATCCACCCGTGCGCAGGTACGCGGACCCGTTACGGCATAGCTGACGCCGTGCGCGATCGCCAGAGTGGGCTTGGTCACGTCGGCGCCGTGCGAGGCGATGCCAAGCTGACCGCTTGCGTTCTGGCCCCAGCAATACAGTGCTCCACGCACGATCGCGCAGCTCTCATCGCCCTTCGCAACGACAGACTCCACGCCGTCGGCGATGACCTCGACCGGATGTTCGACGCGGCACGCGATCGACAGGTCGCGATACCGCTCGCAGCGTTGCTCGCCCTCGACAACCGTGGCCGTTGACGGCGCGGGTGTTGCGGCAGGAGCCGGGATCTCGAGAATGCCGGCGCCGACCTGACCGTGGCTGTTGTCGCCCCAACAGCGCAGAGCGCCGTCGACGATCGCGCAAGCGTGCTTCGCACCCGCGGCGACAGCCGTGACACCGTGTTCGATCACGCGCGTCAGCGGCTGCGGATGCAGGAAGTGATCCGGCGCATTCCACGCATACGACGGCACCTCGCCCCAACACCACAACGCGCCTTCGACGACCGCGCAGGCATAGCGCAAACCCACCGCGACCGCGCTTGCTCCGTGTTCGATGACGGTGTCCGGCACAGGATGCGCGTTCTGGTACTCGTTCGATCCCGTTTGCCCGCCCGTGCCGATGCATTGCACGGCGGCATTGACGATCGCGCACACGCGATCGTCGCCGGTGGCGATGTCGCTGACGCCGTGTTCGATCAGCACGACGGGCTTGCGCGTTCCACCCTTGCGCGGCGGCAGATCGCCCCAGCATTGCAGCGCATCGCCGACGATGGCGCACGTATAGAAGGCGCCGGTCGCGAGCTTGCGCGCGCCACGCGCAATCGCGCGCTCGGGACGTGGCGTGCGGCTTTCGTCGCCGTCCTTGCCGCCGTTGCCGATCTGGCCGTAGCGATTGCTCTCGCCCAGGCAATCGACTGCGCCATCGGCATCGAGCGAGCAGCGGTGGAACGCGCCGAAATCGAATTCGCGAAGATCGCTGGCCGCATACGCGCACTCGAACACGGCGAGCAGCAGCACAAGGAAGACAAGCAACCGCATTGGGACTCCATGGGAAATGGGAACTATGGCGCCAAGTATCGCTGCTCGTCAGGGCTGATCGCGGGCAGTGCGGAGGCCGAGCGATGCCATCGTCGCTCTGCGCAAGCAAGACCCTACTTCGTCCGAGCCGAAGCATCGGCGAGCAGGCGCAAGGCCGAGTCGCGATCGGTACTGGGCTCCGACTCCACTTCGGCGAGCGCGGCCCTGGCTTCAACGCCGAGCCGCCGTGCTGCGGCGTGATCACCCAGCAACTCGTCGGCACGCGCGAGGTCGGCGGCCGCACGCGCGAGTAAGGCCGGCGAGCTCGGCGAAGTCGCCCTGATCGACGCCAGCGCATTTTCGAACTGCGACTTCGCGTCATGATCGCGGCCGATGCTCCGCAACGTATCGCCATAGAGGAGTCGCGCGCGAATCGACTTCTCGGAGATGGTATCCGCCAGCGCCGCGTACATCATGACGGCCTGCTCGGCGGTCGCGGCAGCGCGTTCGCGGTCGCCATTCGCGGCCGCCATCCGGGCTTGGACGGTCAGTGCGAACGCGGTGTCGGGATGTGCGTCGTGATAGCGACGGCGTGCTTGGGCCAGCGCGTCGTCGGCCAACGCCCGTGCCTCTCCGAAACTTCCGCGCGCAATGGCGACATCAGCCAGACTAGCACGATCGTAGCCTTGTCCATTGTCGCCGTAGTCCGCTCCGAGCAGGTGCTGCTTGCGCGCGATCATGTCGCGCAAGCCAGCCTCCGCTCCGGCATAGTCGCCTTGCTGAAAACGGATGCGCGCTCGATTGCCCAGGGTGGTCGCCTCGCTCAACGCTGCTCCTGGCCCCAGTGCCTGGTCCATCGCGATCGACTTCGCATAGTACGCGTCCGCCGCCGCGAGCTTGCCTTCCAGCGCGAACACGATGGCGAGCTCGTTGAGATGCCAGGCGACCTGCGGGTGCGGACCCGCATGGACGTCCGCGTCAATGTCGAGCGCGTCGCGCATGAGCTGTTCGCTCTCGCCATACTGGCCGCGCCGGACTAACGCGAGCATCAGATAGACCATCGCGTCGGCGACGTCGGCGTGGTGCGCGCCAAAGCGACGGCGCTTGCGCGCAAGCGCTTCGCGCAACAGCGGCTCGGCGCGATCGGCATGGCCGGCATCCATGAAAATCCAGCCCAGATTCGTCACCGCTTCGGTGCGCGCATCGCTGTCGTCCGGTAGCACGCGGCGCGCGAGCGAAAGCGCCTTCTCACCGATCTCGATCGCATGCGCCGACTCGCCGCTGCGCTCCTCCATGCCGGCGAGCCACGCGAGTGCGAGCACAAGCTCCGGAGCGTCACGATCCGGTCCCGCCTCGAAGGCTTCGATCGCCTTGCGCAACCGCGCTGTCGCGTCGCGCACGCGACCGAGATCGTCGAGGTTCTTCGCGATCGAGGTTTCGACGCGCAGCGTACGCCGGTCGGTCGCGCTGAACTGCGTCGTGGCCAGCGCAGCCGCCTCCTCGAGCGTCGGCTGTGCGCGGTCCGAATGGCCGCTGCGCCGCTCGAGATCGCCGATCAGGGCAAGGATCTCGACATGCAAGGTTGGCTGCGCCGCAAAATCACGCTCTGCTCGCGCTCGGCCGCGCGCGAGGAGGTCCGCGGTGGATTCATTGGCCTTCGTTTCGGACGAGGCGGTGTCGAACAGGCCTTCGAGGAAGGTCTTGAGCGCGTCCGTGCGCTGCGCTTCGCCCGCGGCCACGAGCATCTGCATGCGCGCATCTTCCGCGGCGCGGCGCGCGCGCTGTGCTTCGAGCGTACTGACAGCGGTCGCGCCGATGAGGACGACAGCGACCACCATGCCGATCGCGATCGCTAGCGCGTATTGCCTTGCGAACGTGAACGCACGGTACGCAAAGGTGTCGGCGCGCACGCGCAGCGGCCTTCCGTCGAGATAGCGCTCGACGTCTTCGCGCAACGCCGCGACGGTGGCGTAGCGGCGGAGCGGATCGGGACGCGTCGCCTCACGTATGATCGCGTGCAGATCGGCACCGAGGCGTCGCCGCAATGTGGCCTCGTCGAGCGCATCGGCGCTCGCGTCGTCGCCGGCACGGCGCGGCTTGCCGCCACACAACAATTCCGCCAGCAACATGCCGAGCGCGTACACGTCGATTGCAGTCGTCGCGGGAACGCCGGCAATCTGCTCGGGGGCTGCGTAGGCGCGCGTCAGACGTTGCGCCTCGGTACGCGTCCGCTCCCCTTCGCCGGTCAAGAGCTTGGCAATGCCGAAGTCGACTAGCTTGACGAAGCCGTCAGCGCCGACCAGCACGTTGCTTGGCTTGAGATCGCGGTGCACGATCAGGTTGCGGTGCGCGTGTTCGACCGCAGTGCAGACATCGACGAACAAGGCGAGGCGACCGCGTGCGTCGAGGCCCCGTTGCTCGCAATGCGTGAGGAGATTGTCGCCAGCAACGAATTCGAGCGCCAGGAACGGCGTACCGGTCGGCGCGAATCCGGCATCGAGCAATTGCGCAATGTGGGGATGTTGCAACCGCGCGAGGATGCGCTGTTCGCGCAAGAAGCGCTTGCGCTCGCCGAGATCGTGCACGTCGATGCGCAGCAGCTTGAGTGCGACGGTCTGAGGGCCGCCGGGCAGCTCGCGCTCGGCCTCGAATACGCTGGCCATTCCGCCGGCACCGACAAAGCGCAGCACGCGATAGCCGCTGATTGACGGTAACGCATCGGGTGGTTCGTCAGCGAGCTCGGGCAACCATTGTGCGATGCCGCGTTCGAGTCCCTCGATGCGGGACACGTTGTCGAGCGCCTGCACGATGAGGTGGCGCAATGTCTCGTCCGCGCAGTGTCCGTGCAGCCAGTCGTCGCGCCCGGCAACAGGCACGTCGAACAGCGCTTCGAGCAGGGGCTCGATCTGGTGCCAGCGGTTGGCGAAGGCGGCGGTCATCGGCGGCGTACGTGGAAGGCGTCGACTTCCCTAGCGCAGTCCGACCACGAAATCCGACATCGCTTCACGCCGCCGGCGCCAGGCAGCCGGACAGGAACATGCGCGCTTTCAGCCAGTCGCGTTCGACCGTGCGCGTATTGATGCCGACAATCCCGCCAATCTCCGTGTTCGACAGCTCAGCGAACAGCCGCAGCTCAGCGACGCGCGCGAGACGCGGGCTCAGATCGGCGAGGCGGTTCAGCGCCTCGTCGAGCGCGAGCACGTCGACGATTTCCGATTCCTCCGGCGCCATCATCTGCGCCACTGCTTGCCGCTTTTGCGCGCTCTTACGTCGCGCGCGATCGATCAGCAGATGGCGCATCACGCGGCTCATGTAGGCGTAGAAGTGCGCGCGATTGGCAAACGCGAAGTCGCTCTGGCCGGCCAGGGTCAGATAGGCGTCGTGCACCAGTGCCGTGGTTTCCAGCGTGGACGCGGCTTCGCGCGCGACCTGGCGGCTGGCGAGCTGGCGCAAGGTGGCATAGACCTTCGGAATCAGCACGTTCAACGCGGCAGAGTCGCCACCTGCGGCGCGCTCGAGAAATTCGGTGATGTCCGGCCCCGCGTTCATTCGCGTGCGCAGTCTGGCGTGTGTCGCCGTGGCGCCGCTGCGAGGACTTCGTGTCGGTGTTGCCGCCTGTTCTGCGCTTTAGAGGAAGACGGCCCGATTGCGTGCCGCCACCCGCCTGTCGAAAACCCTCGCCCATATCCAAGGAGCACAATCATGTCGAATCCCCTCATTTCAAATTGTCGGTTGGCGCCGGTAGCCGCCGTGCTGACTGTTGCGCTCGCTGGAACTGCACACGCCGCCGTCCCGGATCTTTCTACGGACGCGACAACGAACTCCAGCGTCGCGGCGTCGTTTGAAAGTGCCTGCGGCAGTGACGATTCGCGCGCACTGACGACGACACCGCAAGCGCTCTGCCACGGAGGCGCGCCGAGCGCACTGTCCGGCGCCGGCCCTTGGAACTGGAGCTGCAGCGACGGCCAGCGCGAAGTGCATTGCAGTGCCAACGCCGCTGCGCACTACACGTTCCATACGCTCGATTATCCCGGAGCATCGTCGACGAAATTCTGGGGCATCAACGATTTCGGCGACCTCGCCGGCGAGTACCGCCTCGACGGCTCCCCTATCCACGCGATGACTTATCGCAATGGCCGGTTCGCGTCGCTCGATCCCGACGGCCTGTTCGGCAATCGTGGCAGCGCTTCGGGCGGCCCCAATGATCTCGGTGCGTTGTGCGGCTTCTATACCGACGATGCGCAACGGCAGCACGGTTTCGTGCAGCTTTGGGGTCATCTTGAGACGGTCGATTTCGCCGGACATCTCCACTCCAACTGCGATGACGTCAACGTCTTCGGCGTGATTGCCGGCGTCTACTGGGACGCCGATGGAATCCAGCACGGGGTTCGGCGCGACTACGGTCACGACACGCCGATCGAATTTCCCGGCTCGCTCGGAACCTATCCGCTCGGCATCAACAACAGCGGCGAAATCATCGGCATGTGGTACGCCGATCCGCGCTCGACGCACGGTTTCTATCGTGACGCGAGAGGGCGCTACTCCGTGATCGATGTGCCGATCGCAGGACCGGGCGGTACGATCACGATCGGGATCAACGACGCGGACGAGATCGTCGGCTACTACATGGATGCGTCCAACACCTACCACGGCTTCCTCAAGGCACATGGACAATTCCAGTATCTCGACGCGCCCGATGCGGTGCAGACGTTCCCGACCCACATCAACAGCTTCGGCGTGATCGCCGGCTACTACATCGATGCTGCGCATCAGAACCATGGGTTCATCGCTACGCCTTGGTAGCGATGGCGCAAGCCGCTCTGAACCGGATGCGGACTCTGCCGTGCGGCGGAGTCTGCATCGACTCACAAAGGCGCCTGCGATATAGATTAGGAAGCTCAGGAATGCGAGGTAACCGAACCGCGTGCGCGTGGCGCCGAAGAAGATTCCTTCCGGCTCGTGCCCGGCGGCGACCTCGAACTCGAAAAGGCTCGCGAAGAAAGTGCGTGACGCGCGCCGCGTCCGACGCGACGCCGCTCGTTATGCTTGCGCGCCGGCTCTCCAACGTAGAGAGCCGGCGTCCGATAGGCGGCTTATCGATCGCGCGAGGCTTTCCGCCTCGCCAGCGTGCCGAACAACATCAGAAGTCCAATCATCGCAACAAGCACCCAGCGGGAGTTAACCGGCGCAGCGACTGCATTCGGCGGCACGCCGCCACCGATCACGGCGACCGCTGCGGTGCTGGTGTTGTCGTTCGGCGTCGGGTCCGGCACCGTGGGCGAGCCAACGTCAGCGACGTTGAGAACCTGACCGCCACCGAAGTCGGGCGCAACGGTGTACGTCGCCGTGAATGTCACCGACGTGCCGGCGCCGATCGCGCCGATCGCGCCGATCGCGCACGGAAAGCCGCCGGAGCAGGGGGCCGATGCGGACTGAAACACGAGACCTGTCGGCGTCGGATCGGTCACGACCGCGTCGGATACCGCATCGGGTCCGAGATTCGAGACCACGAGCGTGTAGACGATCGTGCCTGCGGCGTCGACCGTTGCGGGCCCGGTCTTCTGGATGCTCAGGTCCGCCGATGCCGTTCCGGTTTCGATCGGCGTCGTCACCGAGCTTTCGTTGTTGCTCGGATCAGGATCGGGCGTCGACGAGCCGACGTTCGCGGTGTTGACGACCGAGCCGCTTGCGTTCGCAGCGATTGCGAACGTCGCGTCGATCGTGACGTTCGCGCCCGATGCGAGATCTCCGAGCACGCACGGGAATCCGCTCGCGCACGGCGCCGAGGCCGACACGAGGGTGAGACCCGCCGGCGTTGGATCGTCGAGTGTTGCGGCGAGGGCAGTGTCGGGACCGTCATTTGTGACGGTGATCGCGTACGTCACATGACCTCCGGCCACGACGGAAGCAGGACCTGTCTTCACGACCGAAAGATCGGCCGAGCTCGCGACGACGACATCGGTATCGACTTCCGAAGCGTTGTTGCCATCGTTCGGATCGAGGACGCTTGCGGGCGGATCGACCATCGCAACGTTCGCGAGCGTGCCGGCCGTCGCCGGCGCCGTCGCGTTGATCGTAACGATGACGCCGCCACCGTCCGGCATCGCACCGACCGTGCCTGACACCGTGTTGCCTACGACACTCGGCTGACTGCCGCAGGCTGCACCCCCGCTCTCGCCGCCGCATGAGGCGGAGATCGCGGTGAGACCGGCTGGTAGCGTATCGGCGTAGCTTGCGCCGTTCGCTGGGCTCGGACCCAAGTTCGCGATCGCGAGCGTATAGGTGATCGCGCCACCTGCTGCGACGTTCGCGGGGCCGGACTTCAAGATTGAAAGATCGGCCGTGCCCGCGCCCACGCCCGTTTGCGCGCTGCTCGAGTTGTTGCTTGGATCGGGATCGGGTGTGTCGCTCATCGCGCTCGCGGTATTCACGATCGGATTGGCGCCGGCGTAGTCGGACGGCACACTGTAGGTCGAGTCGATCGTCACAAGCGCGCCGGCGGCAATCGTCGTGAACGCACACGGATACGCGCTCGTGCAGTCGCCCGCGTTGCCGACGAACGTAAGGCCGGCCGGCGTCGTGTCCGCGACGACGACGTTGGCTGCATCGCTCGGGCCCTGGTTCTGCACGGTCACCGTGTACGTGATCATGCCGCCCGGGTTGACCGTCGCAGGTCCTGTCTTCACGACGACGAGATCGGCGAGCGGATTGCCGTTGAGCGAGACGCCCGAGGAATTGTTCGATGCGTTCGAATCGGGCTCGTCACTCGCTGTCAGCGTCGCCGTGTTCGTCAGCGATCCCGCCTGATCGACACGCGCCGCAATCGACAGCGTCGCCGTCGAGCCCGCGCCAACCGCCGGAAGACCGCCGACCGTCCACACGCCCGTCGCATTGTCATAGCTGCCTTGCGAAGGCAGAGAAGACAGATACGTCAAGCCCGCGGGTAGCGCATCGGTAATCTCGACACCGGTCGCATCGTCCGGACCATTGTTGTGCGCCGTGATCGTGAACGTCGCCGTGTCGCCGACGTTCGGCGCCGTGTTGTCGACAACCTTCAGCACGGCGATGTCCATCTGGCGGCCGTTGAGGCTGATGCCTGAGGAGTTGTTGCCCGGCGCAGGATCGAACTGGTCCGAATGCGTGACCGTCGCGGTGTTGAGCACCGGATCGGGGCTCTCGACGGTGACGACGATCGTCAGCGTCGCCGACGCGCCGTTGGCGAACTCGCCGATCGTCCAGAGTCCGCTCGCCGAGTCGTACGTGCCGACCGATGGCGTTGCCGAGACGAACGTGACGCCCACCGGCAGCGCGTCGGTGATTTCGACGCCGGTCGCATCGTCCGGTCCGTTGTTCTGCGCGAGGATCGTGTAGGTGACATTCGCGCCGACGAGCGGCGTCGCATCGTCGACGGTCTTCGTGACCTGGATATCGGCCGACGCGTTCGCGTTAAGGCTCGCACCCGCCGTGTTGTTGCTGGCGACCGGGTCGGGCTGATCGGATGCGGTGACTGTCGCGGTGTTCGTGATGAGCCCAGGTTCGGTCACGGTCGCGACGATCTGCAAGCTTTCACTCGCACCGACGGCAAGCGCGCCGATCGACCAGAGGCCGGTCGCGGCCGTATACGTCGTGGTGCCGGACGGTGTCGCCGAAACGAACGTGAGTCCCGCGGGGAGACCATCGGTCGCTTCTACGCCTGTCGCGTCGGCCGGCCCGTTGTTTGTCGCGGTCACCGTGAACGTGACGGTGTCCCCGACGTTCGGCGCCGCGTTGTCGACAATCTTCGTGACCGCGATGTCGGCGGGCGTCTGCTCCAGCGGGTTCGTCACGGTCGCGCTGGTCGAGCCGCTTGCGGGGATCGTCACCGGATTCGGAGCGATCGTCGGCGTGCCCCACTCGTAACCGGACGGTGGGGTCGTGGTCGCGGTTTCCGAAATCGTGCAGACCGCGTTGGCCGGAACGTTCGCGATCGTGGCGATCGCGTCGGCGCCGCCGACGACGGTCGCGCTGCCCGCGAACGTACCGTCCGCGCCGCAGTCGACGCCGAACGAGAATGCGCCGTTGACGAGCGCGATAGCGCCGGCTGGACCGGTGAGGTGCTTGGTGATGACGAGACTCGCGGTGCCGCGGGTCAGCGTATTCGCAACCGTCGCGCTCGCGGGTGTGCCCGAGATCGGCGCCGGCTGCGTGATCGCCGGCGTGCCCCATGAATAGCCGCCAGGCGGCGCCGGCAGAGCGCCTTCGCTGACCGTGCAGGCCGCGCCTTGCGGAATGTTCGTGAACGTCGCGCTGCCAGGCGTGCCGGTGCCAGCCGTGATCGTCTGCGTGTCCGAAGGCTGGATGCCAACGACGGGATCAGTGCCGACGAGGCAGGCGACGCTGACCGGGAAGTCGGCGTTGTATCCACTCGGGCCACCGCCGACGGTCTTCGTCACGATGAGATCGCCGAATGCGAGCGTGATCGTGCTCGTTGCGGTCGCCGTGCACGGCGGTGCGGTGTCGCCCGGCGCGCACAGGCCGTTCGGCGGCGAGGCGGAGGCGGTGTTATCGATCGTCGCCGGTGGATTCGCGCCGACGGTTGCAGCAATCGTATAGACGAGACTGCTGGCAGTCGGGAACGTCGCAATCGTCTCGGCGATCGGCATCGCGCCGCTCGCATTCGGACAAATCGCAGCGCCGCTGCCGGTGGCGCACGTCCACGAACCGTTGATGAGGCCCGCCGGCAATGTGTCGGCGACGGTCGTACCGGGTGCATCGGAAGTTGCGGCGTTCGTTACCGTGACGGTGTACGTGACGGACGCACCGGGCGTCAGCGCGCCCGCGGGAGACACCGTCTTCGTGATGCCGATACGCGCAGGCGTCGGCAGCTGTACGGGTGTCGGCGACGGTGTATCGCCGTTTGCGCCCGGCGGCAGCGTCGGCGAATTCGTCGACGCGTCGGAGCCGATCAGGCCAGGCGGCGGCACCGGCGCACCGCCGGGGAACGTGTAGCCCGGATTCGGCGCGTTTGCGGTGGAGCTCGCATAGGCGGTGTTGAGTTGCGGAGCCGACGGAATCGCGGCGATCGACGCATACGCGACGCGTACCGTGAATGTGATCGTGCACGAGATGCCGGGGTTCAGGAGATCGTTGCCCGACAGCAGCGCGAAATTAGAAACGCCGTTGAACGTTGCGTTGGCGGTGCAGGGTGCGCTCGCCGTTGGCGCCGCCGGAACCGTAATCGTCGGCGTTCCGGTCGCGAACGTGAGCGAGAGATTCTCGCTGACCTGCACGTTCGGCGTCGGCTGCGTGCCGAGATTGCCGATCGTGATCGAGTAGGGCACATCGAACGTGACCGCATCGACCTGTGTCACCGTGCCCGCGGACTTCACGATATCGATCGATTGCGGCGGGAACACGCAGGAGCCGCCGTCGCTTGCCGTCGCGCTGCTCGCTCCGCTGACGCTGAACGCGTGGCCGGTCTGCACGTCGATCGTGTAGAAACCAGCGGTCACGTTCGCCGAATTGTCGTAGGCGTAGAACGCGCCGGATGCATCGAAGAACACCGAGCCGAATGTCGTGCTCGGAAGATCGGTCGCGATGCGCGAGATCCTCGCGGTCGGCGTTCCCGAAGACGGATTGCTGACCGCAATGCGATAGAGATAGACGACGCCGCCCGCGGCCGCACGCACGCCGTAGATCACGGTCAGCGCGGGCGTGCTTTCGCCGGGACGCACGGCGAAGTCGCCGATCAGGAAGCTCGCGAAGCCCGTGTACCCGGCGGGCGGCGAAGCATCAGCCGAAAGCGGCACTTGCATCGCGACCGGTGCGGGCGTTGCCCCCGTCACGTTGAGGATTCGGTAGAGCGGACCCGAACCGCCTTGCGAGACGAAGTAGTTGCCTTGCTTGTCGAAGTCGCCGCCGTCGAAACCCGTCGCCGGAAGACCGCTGACTGGCGTCGCGGGCAGGCCTCCGGCGCCCGCAGTGCCAAGACGGATCAACGCGACCGAGGAAGTCGTGGGATTGCGCAGCGCATAGAGATGATTGTCGATGGCGTTGTAGCCCATCGCGTTCGCCGGCAGGCCGGCGTCGTAGAGCGAGATCGCGGTGTACGGGTTGGTGCTGCGGTCCAGGCGGAACAACTGGCTCGTCGCGCCGATCTGGCGGATCTGATAGAACGTGCCGTCGCAGGCGAACGGATCGTCGACGACGATCGCGGTCGACCCGTTCGCGCTGTCGTTCGCAGTGCTCGATTCCGGTGTCGTTGTCGAGATCGTCGCGGTGACCGGGACGGTGCCGCTCGCCGGAGCCGTGTATTCGAAGCCGATCGTCGCAATATCGTTCGGCGCGAGCGCCGTCGGCATGCCGGTCAACGTGACGATGCCGGTTGCGGGGTCGTAGCTCGCCGTCACGCCGGGCGGTAACGTGGGGAAGGCGACCGTCGCGGGAAAGTTGCCGGGGCTGCCGATCGTGATCGTATAGACGACGTGATCCGCCGTTGCCGTTGCTGCCGCGGTGTTGGAGAACGTGACGGTGCCGTCGACGGGACTGCCGGGTGCGGCGGTCGCCGGCACCGAAACCGTTGTCGCCACGTCCGATATCGCGATTTCGGTGTCTGCGGTTGCGGTGTTCGGCGAAGTGCCGGGTGACGGCGACTCGTTCGCCGCGGAGATCGTCGTATCGATCGGCACGACGCCGGGCGCCGGTGCCGGATAGCTGAAGTTGAACGCGAGCGCCTGGTTCGCCGTCAGCGAGGTCGGCATGCCGGTGAACGTGACGATGCCGGTCGCAGGATCGTAGTTCGCGGTGACGCCGGCCGGAAGCAGCGTGAATGCGACGCTCGCCGGACGGTTGCCGGGCGAGCCGATCGTGGCGGAATAGGTGACGCCGGTTGCGGTCGTCTGGCCGTCGTTGCGGAACACGAACGAGCCGTACACGGTTTGTCCGGGAAATGCAGAGCTGTCGGCGGTCGCGCTGGTGCCGACATCGGGCGTAACCGGCGCGGGGATGATGACGATCGCGTCCTGCATCACCGGCGAGGATTGCGCAGCCCAAAGGTCAAGGCCTTTGGCGTCGCCGAAGCCCGCCGTCGTCACGCAATCCAAGTTGGAATTGCCGTTGCCCGGCCAGTTTCGGTAGTACTTGCCTGCGAAGCTCGCGGTGCCCGAATCGACGCCGAGCAGCGAGTGGTCCGGCGTCGGTGACGTCGGCTGCGCGGCACCGCAGAGAAAGCCGTTGAGCGTGCCGATCGTGGTGCCGCTGCGCGTCTCGTAACCGCGATCGTCGAAATAGACGAGGCTCGCGAGCGCGGGATTGGTCGCGTTGTCGCCATTCAGCACGGTCAGCGTCGGTCCGCCGTTCGAGTTGCCTTCGGCGTCTATGATCGGGAAGTGCAGCTCGCCGTTTCGGCCGGTCAGCTGATACTGGAAGTTGCCCGTCGGAAATGGATTGCCGCTGTTGTCCAGGCCGTCCCAATGGATCGCATGATGGCCGCTGCTCGCAAGGCCGTTCAACACGCGGTTCAGCGGATTGGCCGGATCGAAATCGACGCCGTCGCGGCTAATGACGATCTGGAATGTCAGCGTGTTCTGCGTCGTGAAATGAAAATCGCCGCCCGCCGAGACGGTCGAGGTATTGCCGCTGACGTTACCGCCATAGTCGGAGGCCGTGACGGTGGCGTTCGGCGGATCGGTCGTGATGCCGAGCGCCTGCAGCACGAGCGCGAGCTCTGCCGCATTGGGACCCGTCGGGCTGATGTCGCTGAAGAAGATCGGGTATTGCGCGGGCTGCGCGCTGACGTTCGTCGGGAACGTCGTGACCGCGGCGGAGTTGCCGCGAACATCCTTGTAAAGCGGATTGCCGGAATCGACGAAGCCGCTCAGGTTCGCGAAGAGGGCGAAACCGTTCGGATCGAGACCCTGCGAGGCCTGCCGATAACGAAAGCCATCCTGACTCACATAGTAGAGCGTCGTATAGATCGGCCGAGAATTGCCGCCGGTCCAGCCCACGAATGCGTAGCTGAAGAGCCGCGCATTGAGATCGAGCAGCGAGGTCGCATCCGCGCGCACGGTGACGTCCCAAGCCGAGATCGTGCCGTTGCCGATGCCTGGCGTGCCGACGCTGCCGCTGGCTCCGCTGCCACCGCTCGTCGCCGCAGTGAAGCGCACGCCGTAGATGCCGGTCGCCGGGGCCTGATAGGCGCACGGCGCGAATCCGCTGGTTACCGTCGCGCTGTTGTCCGCGCTGTTCGGTCCTGCGAGCTCTGCAGCCCGTGAACCGATGACGCCGCGCGAACCCCCGAAATAGTGCGTGCCCGGCTGGACCGATCCGGTCGCGCAAGAGAAATCGGCGGCAGCTGGAAAGGTCTCATTGGCAGGCTGGCCGAACGGCTGCGGGTTGTAGACCAGCACGTCGCCGCCGTTCGCGCGATTGCGCGAGCCGAGCGTGATGTACTCGCCGGCTTGGGCGTAGACGTAGAGAAACGCGGAGCGTTTGATGACGTTGAGATAAAGCGTGGCCGGGTCGGAAACATCGAGGTCTGCACGGAAACCTGCGGCGTTGTAGGTCGCCGGATACAGAGAGCGACTTCCTTCGGCATGCGTCGGCGTAGCAGTTACAGCGGCCGCGGTGAAGAGCGCGGCAATTCCGATCCGCTTCGCAATACGGAGCGCGCCGTTCGCGCCCGACCTTACTGGCAACATCATATCCCCCAAAAAATTGATCGCATCGTCCATCGACGCGTTGCGTTCGGCGCGCGAGTATAGAGAGCGAATTTCTCATTCGCCTCCACCTTTTGCCCGATCTTTGCAAAGTTTCTAGGAAGTCGCGTGTAGGAAATGCATCCACTCGCGTTCTATTGCACGAGCGCGTCCAGATCGATGCTGAGCATTTGAAAGTTACGGAGAGTGTTGGAGATCATCCGTGTCATCGAAGACGATGATTCGCGCTGCGCTTCTGTCCGTTCACGATGCCTTGACGCCCAAAATGCCAGTGGGCGGGAGCGCAGTGTCGAGCACCATTGGCTCGCATCCAATTTCGTCGCGACACCTTTCGAGCGTCGACATCTGGAGTTTTCCTACGCGAATGCCAACTGGGTCGTGCGTAGTACGAAAAGTTACGTAATTAATTGTAAAACGGTCCTTGCCCCAGAATTCCGTGAACCAGCGACCCGCCCTCGTAACAAGTAGTGTCAAGCCGATGCTCGTCACGGAAGTTCCTCAAACGCTATCTTGATCGACGCGCGAGCGTGCCGCGGTTATCGTTTCACCGTTCCTCCGGATATTCCCTCGCCCAATTCCATGCTTTCGCAGTACTACCGGTTCGGCGCCTATGAGCTGTATCCGCACTCGCGCGAGCTTCGGCGCGGCGGCACCTCGGTGTCGCTGCCACTCAAGTCGTTCGATTGCCTCGTCTATTTGATCGAGCGCAGCCAGCGGGCGGTTGGCCGCGATGAACTGATCAGCGCGGTATGGGGCCGCTCGGACGTCAGCGATGCGCTCCTCGGCCAGACGCTGGCGCGGGCGCGCCGCGCGGTCGGCGACAGCGGCGAGGCGCAGAGCGTCATTCGCACGGTGTCCGGGTTCGGTTACCAATGGGTCGCCCCGGTATCGACGGCCGACGTCCACGCAACCGCAGGCGAAACGCCGGCCCCGACCGAGTCTCCGCCGAGCTGCGACGTTCCGGATCCCATCGTAGTAGGTGCATCGCGCCGCAACGCGCGTCGAACAATCGCGGCAGCAGTTGCTCTGTTCGCTCTCGTCATCGCGGCGTTCGTGTTCGTTCGGCGCGAAACCGCTGTCGAGGCGAACGCGCCCTCTTCGGCGAATACGTATCTGGTTCTGCCCGTCGCAGTCGTCGAGGATGAACCCGACACGCGTTGGATCCGTCTGGGCGCGATGGACTTCGTCGCTTCGCGGCTGCGCGAGCGCGCAGGGCTGCCGGTGCTGCCGGCCGACCAGACGATCGCTTATCTGGGTGCACGCGGTGATGCCGATCTCGCCGATCCAGCCGAGCGCTGGCGTCTCGCGCAAGCCGCCGGGGCGGCGCACGTGCTCGCCGCGAGCGCGCAGCGCACCGAGAACGGCTGGTCGTTCGAGCTCAATCTGCAGGACGCCGAGCACATCAAGCGTTATGCCGCGACGGCAGCAACGCCTCTCGAGGCCGCCGACCTTGCTATCGGCGAGCTGCTGGTCGCAAGCGGTGTGGACGCCTCGGCCACTGAGCCGCAGTTCCCAAGCGTCGTCGAGCTGCGCCAGCGCATCGACGCGGCGTTCCTCGAAGGGGACTTGCGCCGCGCGAGCGAGCTGATCGAAGCCGCGCCGCTCGAAGCGCAGCGGGATCCAGGCGTCGCCGTGCGCGCTGCGGAGGTCGACGAGCGCGCAGGTCGCATGGAACTCGCCGAGCGCGAGTTCTCGCGGCTCGCTGATGAAGGCGGCGTGTCGACGGCCGTGCACGGCCGCGCGCTCTACGGTCTCTGCGCGATCGCATACCGGCGCAACGATCTCGACGGCGCCGAGCACCACTGCCGCGATGCGCTCGCCGTGCTCGCCAACGAGCGCGAGCCGATGCTGCTCGGCCGCACTTACATGCTGCGCGCGGTGATCGATGATGATCTCGGCCGCGTCGACGATGCCATGGCAGGTTTCGGCCGCGCGCGGCTCGAATGGCGACGCGCGGGAAACCTGCCGGGCGAGGCCAGCGTCGATGTCAACGAAGGCTTGGCCGATATTCGCAACGGTCGACTCGCCGATGCAGTCGCGGCGTTCGACCGTGCCGCGGCGGTGTTCGCGCGCTTCGGCGTGCAGGATCATCTCGCCTCGGCACGCGCGGCGAAGTCGGATGCGCAGCGCATGCTTCTCGACCACGACGGTGCTCTCGCGAGCAGCGCCGAGGCCTGGCAGCTCGCCGCCCACGTGTCGGATATCCGCGCGGTGCGCGCGATCGGTTATTCGCGCGCGTTGGCTCTGGTGTCGGCCGGCCGCTTCGACGAAGCCGAGCGGCTGCTCGAACGCTTCGATGCTGCCGCAGCGGAAAGCCCGCCCGAGTTCGCGGTATTGCATCTGGAGATCCTCGCCGAGCGTGGCCGCGTGTCGGAGGCAGCCGATCAAGCCGACGCAATGCTCGACCGCGTGCGCAACCCGCCCGATCCGAGCAGCGACGCGCGTCTTTCGTACGCGACGCTGGTGCTTGTCGATGCCGCGCTGCGCGCGAAGCGCCTCGCAGTCGCCGAGCATGTCGTCGAGCGGCTGCGCGAAGCCGGTCTCGAGCCGCAGGACCCCGATCGCGCCTATGCGCTCGATCTCGCCGCGGCCGAAGTCGCTGCGGCGAAGCACGAGGAAGTCTCGGCCGACCGCCAGTACGCATCGGCGCTCGACCGCGCCGTGCGCGCGAACCGGCCCGATGAAACCGTACGCGCCGCGTCGAGTTACGTGGGATTCCTGCTCGACCGCGGCCGCATCGACGATGCGAAGCAGATCGCCGGCCGCCTCGCCGTCCACGCCAATAGCGACTTCCGCGCCGCCCGCGCGATGACGCGGCTCTACGCGACGCTCGGCGACACGAAGTCCGCGGAGGAGACTCAGCGCCGCGCCATCGCCCTCGCCGGCCAACGCACGCCGTGATCTAAGGATCGCGGCCGCTCATAACGAGCGTGTCACCGCGATGTCACGCTCCTTTGATGTGCCTGCAGCGCTGAGCGCTATTCTCGCCGAGGGCGCCGCGAGGCGCCGGTCCTCCCATCGAAACAGGCGCTTCTTCTGGTGAACACTCCTGCATATTCATTCCGTGCCGCGCCGCTGGCCGCGGCATTCGCGCTCGCTGCCTTGCTTGCCGTAGGCGACCGCACGGCGTCCGCCGACACGGTCCGTATTGCCGCAAAGACGGCGGTGCCCGGCAGTGATGGCGTCGCATTGACGGTCGGCCTCATGCCGGACGATGGCGATCCGAACGCCTGCGGCACGGCCCAGACGCTCGCCGTCCGCGTCGGCGATTCGGTCAATTTCTGCTACACCATCACGAATGCGAGCGGCCTCACGCTCGGCTATCACACGCTGGTCGACAGCGTCGGCGGCGAGATCTTCTCGTTGCTGCATCACGACCTCGCGCCGAGCGAGAGCTTCCAGTTCAATCGCACCGTGACCGTGCAAGACGGCGTCGACACGTACGACGCGACCTGGACCGCCCAGGACTATGCGCCCGGCTACCGACCCGTCGAGGCCACGCCCGACTTCGTCGACATCCGCGCAACCGGCACGCCGCTCGGCCTCGCCGACGATGGCGTTGCCGGCATCACGCTGTCGTTCGCATTCTCGCTGTACGGCGTGTCGTCGTCCGATCTTGCGATCGGCAACAACGGCGAGCTCGTGTTCGGAACGCTCGACGCGGTCAGCGCAGCGTTCAATGACACGCTGCCTTCGACGTTCGCCATCTTGGGCCAAGGCGCGCTGATCGCGCCGTTCTGGGACGATTTCGGCGAAGCCGGCGGAGATGTTTATTGGGAGGTCGTCGGCACAGCACCAAACCGGCGTGCGGTGATCCAGTGGGACCGTCCGCATTTCCAATTCGACGACGGTGGACATGCGAACGTTGAGTCAATCCTGGGCGAAGACGGCTCACTCTCGTTCCAGTATGCATCGACCGTATTCGGCGATCCGTCCAACCCGGACTGGGACAACGGCGGTAGCGCGACGGTTGGCCTCCAGAATGCCGACGCTTCGGTCGGCAATCTCTATTCGTTCGATACGCCCTTGGTGACCTCGCCGCTCGCGATCGACTGGATCGCGACAACTCCGACCGCTTTCATGGCCAGCGCGACGGCGACGCTCGACGTCAGTCCTGCCTTGGTGCCGGCGACGATCAGCGTGACGCCGGCCCCTATCGACGCAAGCGCCGCGTCCGGCGACACGCCGATCACTGTGCCCGTGCAAATCGCCAACGCGGGCGACATGGAGCTTTCGTGGAATCTCCTCGAGGCCCCCGGCGGCACGTCGACGCGTTCCCAGATGTTCGCCGATCGCGCGATGTCTTCGCCGGTCGGGCGTAAGGCTGCCGCGAACGATGCGACGCGCGATCGCTTCCGCTCGCGCGCGCTGGAAACGCCGCTCGTGCGTGGGGAGATCACGCCCGGCTGTGGCGAGGCGGTGCCCGGCATGCTCTTGCACGACGACGGCATGCCGGACGACGGCTATCGCGACGGCTCAGGCCTTTTTTCGATCAATGCCTATGTCGATCGCTTCACGCCGAGCGCGTACCCGGCGACGCTGACCACCGCGTGCGTTTCGTTCCTGACGCTCGGTCCGACGACACAAGATTTCGAGCTGATCGTCTACGACGACACCGGCTTCGACGGCAGCCCCGGCAACCTGATCGCCTCGGTTCCTGCGACCGCGACCGGCATCCCGGATACGGCGATGGCGGCATTCGTCAAGGTCGACCTCAGCGGACTTGGCATCAGCATCCCGAGCGGCAGCGTCTACATCGGTGCGCAGTGGAATCCGCTCGATCCGGGCGACGTTTTCATCGCCTCCGACGTCAACGGCGATCCGAATGCCGGCCACGGTTATCACATGCGCGGATCTGACCTTGGTCTGGGCTCGTGGGATCTTACGATCGACGAGTTCGCCGACTACCACGCGCTGCTCGTGCGCGCAGTCGAGGCTCCTGACTATTGCGCGTCGCCCGCCGATGTCCCGTGGCTGACGCTGAGCGACACGTCCGGCAACGTCGCTGCGCACGATAGCGGCGCGATCATGGTGACGCTCGATCCGTCGGGACTCGCGAATGGCGCCCACACGGCGACGCTCTGCGTCGCGAGCAACGATCCCTCGCATCCGCATGTCGTTGTTCCGATCCGTTTCGAGGTTGGCGACCGCATTTTCGCGAGCGGCTTCGATCCATAGGAAGGATGATTGCGGCAAATGCGCGCCGCATTCGTTTCGGCAAACGAGCTTCGTCGGTTTCGACACGGCAACTTGGAGATCACCAATGCGTAAGCTCGTTCATGCGATAGGAGCATCGGTTGCGGCATTCGCTGCAGCCGCAGCGGTTGCTTCCGCACCCGTAGCGGATGGCGTCGTCGGCACCTCGATCGGGGCCGACCTCGTCATTGACTCGACGTTCGGCGAAGACGGCTTCACGGTCGTCAACTACAACGATGACGTTGGGACGTGGGACGAATCCGTCCGATTGCGCTCAGCCGACGATGGCGGCTACTGGCTCATCGGTTTTCACCGGCCGGACACCGGATCCGACCGCGTCGCAATCTCCAAACTCGATTCCGATGGTCATCTCGACGCATCGTTCGGTAGCGGGGGCAAGATCGCGGTCGACACCGGCCTCACGTGGGTGCGCGACGCCGTTGTCGTCGGCGATCGTCTCTACATCGCCGGCGTCTATCTGCTGACATCGTCAGGTCCGAGCGTGATGGCGGTCGCTTGCCTGGACACGTCGGGCCAGTATTGTGCCGGCTTCGGCGATGCCCAGGGCACGGTTACGGTCGCCGCGAATGCGCCGGGTATGTCGAGCGAAGTGCTGCGCATCCTCGAACGCAACGGCAGCCTCTACGCTGTCGGCACGACCGATCCGGGCGGTGGCGACTTCGGCCACAGCAGTGCGATCGCAATCGCGAAACTCGACGCCGCGACCGGCGAGCTCGACGAGGCTTTCGGCGGCGGCACGGGCCCCTTGCCGGGTACGGCCGTGTTCAATCCCGATCTTTACCCCGACGGTTTCGACTACGCGTATGCAGCCGCGTTCGCGGCCAATGGCGACGTCCTCATCGGCGGATCGGCGCAGACAGACGCAACGCAAGGAAGCCATGGCTACGTCCTCGCGCTGAATGCGGTGACCGGCGCGCTCGACACCGACTTCGGCACGGACGGCTATGCCTACCTCGCGCTCAGCATCGGCGTTCACTACGACCAGCTCGTCGTTCGCGCCATTCGAGTGCTGGACGACGGCCGCATCATCGTTACCGGCGACGCCAACCACGACGATGAATTCTTCAATGTCATCGCCGACGTCCTGCTCGCATCGTTCCAGCCGAACGGAGCTCCCACGATGGACTTCGGCGTCAACGGCATGACACATATCAATGTCGGTGCAACGACGACGGTGACGGACATGGTCGTTCGGGCCAATGGCGACATTGTCGTCTCGACACCGTCAAACGGTCTGCTGCCCGATCCGTACACCTCGGATGTTCTCCAGTCGGTCGTGCAGTTCGATGCGGCGGGGAATGGCCCGACTTCTACCGTCTCATTCGAGTATCCGTCCCAAGTTCTTCCGCAGGGTTGGCCGACTTCGCTCCTCGTCGATGCAGACGACAGGATTCTCGTTGCGGGATTCCGGCTTTGGGATTTCAACTTCCCGATCCCCGACTCAGATCACAGCGTGGCGCGGCTCATGCGAGACACGATTTTCGCCGGCGACTTCGAGTTGTAGCAACGACAGACCCCGCCGACTTGCATGACTTCGCAACTTTATTGCTGCCGAATCGGCGCCGACACTCTCGCTTCAATAGCTACAGAAAAGAGCGCATGCCGCGTCGCTCAAGATTGTCCACCTTCCACCGCCCGCGCGGCGCGCAACAGCGGGCGAAGGGGACCGACCAGATCGTGCGATCCCGGCTGAAATAAAGCGTCTGCTCGTCTGCGCTGAGATGGGCGTCCATCCGGGGTGCGCCTTCGTTCGCGCTGTCATCTGTCGGCGCGGCGTCTACATGAGCCTCGGCGGCGCAAGCGTGCATCCAGCACGCGTGGGACAAAACCATGCGCTGGCCATCCTTATGGACTGTCGAATCCATTGACGAAAATCGTATCGCTGCGATACACGATGCAAGCTGAGAATTCCGACGTATTGTTGACACTGTCGGTCGCCGTCGCTGTGATGCCGAGGCCATCGGGAATGTAGCCGATGCCGCCGAAGTCGCCCGGCCCTTCCTGCACGGAGAAGCTAGCGCTGCCGTCGCCTCCGATTGCCGCCAGTGTGATCGAGACGCTTGTGCTGCCGATGAAATACTGCCCTTGTCGGTTGTCGTCCGCAGGACAGCCGCCGTACGTCGCATAAAAATTGATGGTGTAATCGCCCAGCGTCGATTCCAGCGAGCCGGTCAGCGTGGCTGTCGGACCGACCCCGCCGGCCGCGGTCAGCACCGGATAATTGAGGCCGCGATTGGCGTAGTCGGGCGGCAGCGGTGCGCCGTCGTTGTCGTTCGGTAAGACACCAGGATCGACGAGGTCGATGCCGAGGCCGCCATTGGCGATGATGCCGTTGTTGTGGATATTGTTCTCGCGGCCGATCTCAACCCATACGCCTTGCGCCGCGTTCGCCGACAGCACGTTGTATCGGATCGTGTTCGCCGTCGGTGCATCGCCGGCATCGCCGCCGAGATGGATGCCGGCTTGAGCGTTGCCGTGGATGCCGACAGCGTCGGCGAAACCGATGTAGTTGTATTCGATCGTGTTGTTCGATGCGCCGCCGCCGCTGAGTGCAATACCGGATTGGCCGTTGTCGCCGATCCAGTTGCCGCTGATCTCGTTGTTCCCGGCGTCCATGATGATGCCGCGCGTGCCGTTGCCGAGATTTGTGAAATGGCCTGAAGTGCCGCCCGACCAGCCGACGCCGATCAGATTCTTGATGATGTGATTGTTGGAGGTGCCCGCGACTAGGCCGATTCCGCTGCCGGTCGCGCCGCTGACGATGTTGCGATCGGCATCGTCAGTACCGCCGACGGTCACGTCGTGCGTGCCCGCGCCGATATGGATGTCTTCGTCGTTCGCCAACAGATCGTGCCCGCTGGCGGTGCCGCCGAAACGGCTCGCGACGATCGAGTGCCCGCTGCCGCCCAAAAGGTTGACTGCCGCATTCGAGAATCCGCTGAATGCGATGCCCCAGACGACGATCGCGACGTTGTCCGCGGCGCTCGACGGCACGGTGAGCCCGTTCGTGACGCTGTCGTTGCCGGCCTCGAGAATGATGCACAGCTGTGCATCGTCGCCCGTGTCCAGATCGTTGGGGACGTAGCCGGGCTGGTTATGGCCGTTGAAGATGATCGGCACCGTGATGTTTGGCAGTGGCGAGTTCAATTCGATCACGCGCGGTCCGCAGCCGTTGCCGATGTCGAACGTGATCAAGCCGCTACCGTGCGAAATCGAAGCTTGAATCGCACTACGCAGCGATCCGCTGCCAGTATCGTTGGTGTTCGTCACCGTCTGCACAAAGCCTTCGGGAGCGGGTCCGCCCGCGGCCTGTTGGCCTGTGAATGCGACACAGAGCAGTAAAGCGCATGCCGCAAGTGCCTTCCTGAATGCGGTCAAACAGCGACCGGATTGCGAAACGATGCGCATGGCGAGTCCTCCATCCGAGGCACAGCGCCTCGCTCTGGAGTGCTACACGCAAATCGGCGGCAAAAGCGGCAGCCCGTCCGCCGGCATCACACGGTCGCGTGGTGTCGAGCGTCTACCGGCTGGCTAGGAGTTGTTCGGCCTGACGGGATGCATGTCTGTCTCGTCCGTCGGAAGGGTTCCGCGCCGCTTTTGCCGCCGATTTGCTTGTTCCATTTGTATCGCCGCAATCCTCGCGGCGTGACCGATGGATCTATCCGATGAAACGGAACCGGGTAGTGAACGGAGTATCACTCGGCCCCTCCGTCGAAGCCGTCGTCGAAGATATGATCGTCGATGAAGACCAACACGCGTCCGCTGTCGCTGACACCGTTGTTCGGATTCGCGTCGTAGTACGGCGCGCCGACATAGACGCGGCCATCGGCGACTGCGACCGACGCGCCGGCGTACTGGCCGATGGACAGCTGGTCGTGACTGAACAGTTCGGCGACCTCGGACCAGCAATACTCGCCGAGACCGCAAGAGACGTTACGGAACACGGCGGCGACGCCAGTCTGGCCGGTGCCGCCAAAGACATCCTTGACGCGATCCGGCGCTCCGGCAACCAGCCATCCGCGCTCGGCATCGTAGGCGACGGCGGTGCCGAAGCGGTCGCCCGACGCGGGACCCGACATGAACACTTCGCCCTGCAATTCCCAGCTACCCGCCCCGTCCGGCTCGAAAGCGAACACCGAACCGACGTCGACAACCGGCGGACTGGCTCCCGGCACGTCGCGACCTGGCGCACCGACGAAGACGCGACCGGGACCAGCCGCGACCGACAAACCGAACATCTCCTGCGCGGCCGGGTCGGGAGCCGTCAGTTCGGCGACCTGAAGCCAGCCGTCTGCCACGTGGGTCGAATTGGCGAAGACATACGCGGCGCCGGAGAAGGGGCCGCCGCTATCGTGGAACGGTGCGCCGACGACCGCGAGATCCGGCTGCAGCGGATCGGGACTGCGGTAGACCGCCACGCTGTGGCCGAAATGATCGCCCTCGTGGGCGTCGCTCAAGGGGTACAGGTTCGCCCACGTGCTCGGATCATCGCCATCGAAAGCGATCATCACTTTACCCGCGCGCGCCGATCCGGAGCCGCACGTCTCGCACGGCCCGGGCGAACCGACCGCCAGGAGCTCGCGATCGTAGGCAATCGACCAGCCAGTGCGATCGCCCTCCGCTCCGCCGATGCCGCCGATCGAAGACCATGGATCGCTTTCGTCCGGGAAATACTGCAGATAGTTCACTAGGCCGCTGTTGGGCAAGTCGCCGGCATCGCCGGCGTACCCGGGAGCGCCGGCGTAGAGACGATCTCCATCGATCGCCACTGCAAAACCGAAGAATGCATCGGCCGCCGGATTTTCGAGCACGACGTTTTCCGCGAAATGCCAGCTCCCGCCATCGCGGCGCCAGACCTCGACCGCGCCGCTGGCAGCGAGCACCCCGTCGTTCCGGTACGGCGCACCGACCGCCAACTCGTTTCCGTTGACATAGATGGACGAACCGAAGAGGGAGCCATCCTGCAGCACGCGCGGATACAGTTCGCCTTGGGAGATCCACTCCGGCGACACTGCACGTGCCGCGAGCGCGATCGGAAGCAACACTGCCACGGCAAGGGACGCGAACCGAGTTGTTGCCCTTCGCATTGCCATCGCTATTCCCGGAAGTTTCGACAGAGTCCCTAATGCATGACGGCGCGAAAGCGAACGGTTTTCCGTCGCAGCGACGAGGCCGCTAGGGCAACGCTTCGAAACCACTGTAGAAAATCACGTCGCTTTCGTAGGCCCCAATGTCGATACGCGGCCCCTGCAGACGCAATGCACCGTCGATGTCGAACAAGCCGGCGCCACCGGGCGGCGCATTCGTGCCGGCATTGATCAGCGGTGAACGCGAGGCAGGCCGAAAGTTGAACAAGCCGCCACTAAAGACCGGCTCGAGAGCGAAATTGCCGTTGCTGGCCGGGTCGGGGGCAACGCCACCGAGCACGCCGATGTCGTTGTGGACGAGCGTGGTAACGTCGTTGGCGTTGTACAGATCGTTGCCGTTGTTCGCCCACAAGAGATTGTTGCTCAGCGTGAAGTCAGCGCTGGCACCGTCGGCAAGATAGAGGCCGCCGGTCATCGGTGTCGATGCATGCGTGGCCTGGTTGCCTACGATCGTGTTGCCGGTGACGTACTGCTCACCCGCGTCGGCACCGAGCACGCCGGCGGCGTCGCCGCCTGCCATGTTGTAAGCGATCAGATTGTTGCGCACGATCATGCGGCCGGCGCTTCCCTCAACCCCGATCTTGAGGGCGCCGGCGACTGCGTCATCCTGGCTCTGGTTCAGGAAGAAACGGTTCGCCTCGACGCGCACTTCACCGCCGCTGCGAATCGACAATCCCGATGCGTACCCGCTGCCGCCGAGGTTGAGGTGGCCATTGATGAAGGTGATCCCGCTCACCCCGATCGCGCTGACAGCCTGCGTAAAGATGCGCAGCACCTGATCGAGACCCTGCCCGTCGAGCGTTGTGGCACCGCCATCCTGCATCGAACAGTCGACGTTCCAGCCGCCCGAGATCGTCAGCGAGTGCGCTTCGTTGCTGAGGTACGAGAGCATCTGCGTCAGCGCGTAGCTGCCAGAGACGATGCGGATGTCGTCATCGAGCCCGTTGTCCTGCGCAACGGTCAACGAAAATTGGACGCCAGCGGCGCTGTTGGCGCAATACACGATCGGCGAACCGGCATGCACCAGGCAGCTGCAGGCGAGTAGCGGAAGGGCAAGCGGATAGCGTTTCATCGATGCGAACCTCGCAGATTTCTCAAGCGCATCGAAGAGTTCGATGCGCGCGCAGGCCATGGATCGACGGCGCGCGGCAGCACAACAATGGCCGATCGGCGTGAGGCGAATACGCTTGCATGGCGATTCATCCATTTCCGTCGAAGCCGCCGCGCAGCGAACAGACAGCAGGCAACCGCCAACGGCACTGCGGCGATGCCAGAATGGATCGGAATGCGCACAGTGGTTCCTCGCAGGCCATGAGATACCTGGGAGAGGAAATGCGCGACGGGGCGAAAGCGAACGCAATCAGTGACGGAATTATCCGATTCCATCGCTAAACATCGTATCGCGCGTTCGTTCTCGCGCTCGATGGCATTTCGATCCTAGACGGTGATGGCGGGTTGTGATCGTCGGATAATGTGGATTGCGGGATCGCCGGGAAGGAGCCGCGATGAACGAGGGGCGGCTAGTCGACCCTTCAATCCCAATGTTCCGACGCATCCTGGACGAACGGAGTGCGTCAGCGCTGATTTCGGAGGGAATCATTATGAAGCCGCGCTCTCGAATCGTCGGCATTGCCTCGACTCTCCTCGTCGTTCTTGCCGGTCTGGGGATATGGAATGCTGCGTTGCGCGTTCCCTCGATCGACCGGCTCGCGCTGCCGGTGGATCTCATCGCCGCCGATTCCGCCGCGGGTAAAGCCCTGCTCGAAGAAAAAAACTTCATCGCGGACTATGACGCGTTGAGCCGAAACTTCGAGTCACAATCGAGGCCGGCGTTTTGCGGAGTCGCCAGCTCAGTCGTCGTCCTGAACGCGCTGCATGGCTCGCAACCGCGCCTTACGCAATCCACATTTTTCACCGACGCCGCCAGTCGTATCCGAAGCCAACTCCAAACGACGTTCGGTGGCATGTCGCTGGCGGAGCTCAGCGAGCTCTTGCGCGCGCACGGCGTGGAAGTCACCACGCACTACGCCGCGGATACCGATCTCAATGCTTTCCGCTCGATTGCCCGACAAAACCTAGAGACGGTCGGCGATTTTCTGATGGTCAACTATGAGCGCGCCGCTTTGGGCCAGAAGGAAGGCGGCCACATCTCGCCGGTGGCCGCCTACAACGCGGCAACGGATCGCATGCTCATCCTCGATGTCGCGGCCCACAAATATCCGCCAGTCTGGGTCTCGACCGCGGCTCTGTGGAATGCAATGAATACGTTGGACCGTACCTCTCGGCGCACGCGGGGATTCGTCGTCGTACGCCGCTAGGATCGCAAGCTACATGACCCTACTGGGGGCATCTCGATCAGGTTCTGCCCCCTCTCGACGCTGGATGTAAATAGATGGTCATGGACGACCATGCACAAAAAACCCGCCAAATCGGCGGGTTTTTGAGATGCATCTGGATAACCTTGGACGTCCTTGGAGCGTCTCTTGGTGCCGACAGTCTGACTCGAACAGACGACCTACCGCTTACAAGGCGGTTGCTCTACCAACTGAGCTATGCCGGCACAGGCGCTCATTGTACCAATCCGCGGTATCGGCTCGCTCAGAAGCACTCGATCGGCTGCTCGCGCAGCGCCGCGGCGCCGGCGCCGAGCTTGGTGCGCCAGTCGATCGGACGCGTGCGGTCGGTGGCGTAGTCGAGCCAGTAGACGGGCAGCTCCTCGGTGCGTGCGATCGATTGCGGCGCGAAGCCGAGCGCGGCGATTTCGGCGCGGCGGCGTTCGGCGTTGCCCTGGTCACGGAAGAGGCCGAGCGAGATCGTGTTCTGCTGATCGCCGGCGGTGACGACGTAGTAGTCGCGCACGCCTTTCGCCGACAGCGAACGCGCGGCGGCGAGCGCTTGCTCGCGCGATTGCAGCGCGGGCAGATACACCCAATAGCCGCGCGCCTGCGTCGCGTGCGCTTCGCGGAACTGGATGCGGCGCGTCAGCGGCGTCAGCACCCCGATTGCGGCGCGCACGTCCGCTTGCGTCGGGAACGTACCGATCGAATGGCATTCGTCGTTGCGCATGTCGGCGCGCGTTTCCGGCGGCGCGGCGAGCTCGGCGCTGGCATCGTCGCCGTGATCGCGTTCGGACAGGAGCGCGAGTTTCGGCACGCCGGCGTCGCTCGCCGGCGGCATCGTCGCGTGCGTGCGCGGCGCGAACGCGAGCCAGCTCGCGGCACCGAGATTGGCAGCCAGCAACAACAGGAACAACGCGCGGACGAACATGCGAAGAAAGTCAGGGTTCTATTTGGAACGCGTCGATTCTAACGGCCGCCGCGACCGATTTCCGGCGACTCCGACGCGGTTGCCCACAAGGCGAGGCCGCGCAACACGAGATCGTCGACGCGCTCGGCGCCGGCGAGAAGCGGCGCGATCTCGTCCGCGCCGCCGCCGGTCAGCACCACGGCGGGCCAGGTGCCAAGGTGACGCGCCGCGTTCGCGCAGAAGCGCTCGACCGCGCCGCTCGCGGCGTACAGAGAGCCCGAATACAGCGCGTCGGCCGTGTTGTCCGCGATGTCGACGAGATGGCCGTCCGCAAGGCCGACGCGCGCGGTGCGCGAGAGCACCGCTTCGCGCATTAGCGCGGGGCTCGGCGCGATCCAGCCACCAAGATGCGCGCCGTCGGCGTCGAGCGCATCGAGCGTCAGCGCGGTGCCGACGCCGACGAGCACTTGCGCCCGCGCGTTCGCCGAATGCAGGGCCGCCAAGCCGAGAAAGCGATCGACGCCAAGCCGTTCCGCTTCCGCGTAGGCATTGCGGATGCCGAGCGCTTCGGCTGGCGTGCGCACGAATTCCGCACCGATGCCGAATCGTTGATGCACGAGCGCATCGACGTCCTCGTCGATCGCGAGCGGCGCGACACTGGCAACGATCACGCGATCGGGTTTGCCGATGGATTCCCACGCATGATCGAGCGCTTGCTCGATGCGCACGCCGTCGAGCGCGAACGCGCCGCGCGCGGAGAATTGTCCATCCGCGAACGTCGCCCATTTAAGTCGCGTATTGCCAAGATCGATCAGAAGTTGCATTGCCGTCCCCGCGGGTCCCCAGCGAACCGCGATCCCAGTGTAGCCAACGCGCGCGATCGTTGGGTGTCAGCGGTGGTGTGTGCGCACGCTGATTTCGCCGCTGTCGATCGGCGTGACGACGCCGTCGCGTTCGACCTCGAGCGCGCCGCGCACGTTGACGCCTCGCGCGATGCCCTCCGATGAGCCGCCCGCGCCCGAGATCACGATGTCGCGTCCGAGCAACGCATCATGCTGGGCGTACTCGCGCTGGAACGCGGCGAATCCGCTCGCGGCGAACAAGTCCAATGCTTCGGCAAGCCGCGAGAGGATGCGCCCCGCGAGCAGGTTCCGCGACGGCGGATCGGCGGTGAGCGACGCGACATCGACCCACGGCTGATCGATCGCCTTGCCCACTTGCACGCTCATGCGTACGTTGATGCCGATGCCGATCACCGCATGGCACGGCCCGAGCGCATCGCCGCCAAGCTCGACGAGAATGCCCGCGAGCTTGCGTCCGTCGGCGACGACGTCGTTCGGCCATTTGAGCGCCGGTCCGCGCACGCCGCCGTCGGAGAGCGCCTGCAGCACTGCGATGCCGGCGACGAGGCTGAGCCCCGACAGCGCGGCCATCCCGACGTCGAAGCGGCGCGAGAACGAGAGCGCAAGACCGCCGCCGAGCGGCGTCCGCCAGGCGCGGCCGCGCCGGCCGCGGCCAGCGGTCTGGATTTCGGCGAGGCACGCCCTCGGCGCGGTCGCATCGCCCATGCGGCGCAAAAGCTCGCTGCTGGTCGAATCGATCTGCCAGCGTACGTCGATATCGCCGACGCCGTCGCGCTGCGGCGCGGATATCGCATCTCGAATCGCGGCCGCATCGAGAAGATCGACCGGCGTCGCGAGGCGATAGCCGCGTCCGGCCGCGGCCTCGATCGAGAGGCCGAGCTCGCGCAGCTGTTCGATGTGCTTCCACACCGCCGCGCGCGTGATGCCGAGGTGTGAGGCGAGCGCGCTGCCCGAGACTTCGTTTCCATCCGCCAAGAGCGCCAGCATCGAGGCGGGCGACAGCGCCGTGCCGCGCGAACCGGTGTTCGTCATCGCGGCAGTGTAGCCGCGGTAACCAATTCCCCCGAAACCGCATCTCTTAAGGCATGACTCCGAAATTGACTATTGCCCTCCAGTGTCCGCCGGTGTCCGCGAGTGTCCGCTGGACACGCGTGTGCGCAGAAAATCATCGCGCGACAGCACGCTGCCGGCGCTGCAAGATCGCATCGAGCATGGGAGCTAGCTCGTTGTTTTCGCAAGGGAACGCAGCGCCGTCTCAGCAATCCGCGCAACACGAGTGCGACGCTTTTGTTGCAGCGCATGCGCACTTTTTACCCATTTTCCCGCGCTGGCACGGATGCTGCTGCCCACCCGGCGCCGACTGGAGTCGGCATCCCAGTCGTGCGAGCATTGCAACCCTCCTCCGGGACCCGCCGGGGAACCAACCGATGACCCCACGTCGCCCGCTCATACCGATCCTCGCTGCCCTCATGTTCGTGGGCATGGCGCAGGCTGGCGAATTTTCGCTCGGCGGCGCGCATCTGCTCGCGCAAAACACAGCGCAAGTCGACGTCAACGTCAATTTTGCCGATCGCAGCCGTTCGATGCGTGAAACCACCGAAGGCGGCAGCGAGTCGACCGCACGCGACGCGCGCATGCTGCGCGGTGCGGACGAAGCGGTACCGGCGGCAACGGACGAGCGTCCCGCCGCGATGACGAGCCCGCGCACAGCCAAGCCAGCTACGACCGAACCCGCGCCCGTCACGAGCGATTCGCCGCATGGCGTGTCCATCTCGCCGGCCGCTGCGATCCGCCGACCGAGCTATCGCTGGCAATCGCTGGTGCCGGGCACGATCAAGTAACGGCGCGTCCGCTGGATGTCGCTTTCCGATTGGTTCGGTAGCCTTTTAACTCCGACCCCGCGCATCACCGACACGGCATGGTCCGATCTTCTCGGACGCTCGCATCTTTTCGATGCGCTCGATGCCGATGATCGCATCGCGCTGCGCGCGCTTTGCGAGCGCTTCCTGCACAAGAAAACGTTCAGCGCCGCCGGCGGCCACGTGCTCGATGCCGATCAGTGCCTCGCGATTGCCGCGCTGGCTTGCCTTCCGGTGCTGCATCTCGGATTCGAGTGGCTCTCCGGCTGGCGCGAAGTCATCGTCTATCCGGGCGAGTTCCGCGTGAAGCGCGAGCATCACGACGAGCACACCGGCGTCGTCACCGAAGGCGAAGACGATCTCGTCGGCGAAGCCTGGGAGCGCGGGCCGGTGATTCTCTCGTGGGCGGACATCGCGACCGATCTTCAACATCCGTTCGACGGCTTCAACGTCGTCGTGCACGAGATCGTGCACAAGCTCGACATGCTCGACGGTGCGCTCGACGGCGTACCGCGCCTGCCGCCGGGACTCGCGCGGCGCGAATGGATCGAGACGATGCAAGGCGCCTACGACCGGCTCATGCGCGCGGTCGAGCGTGGTCGCGAGACGCTGATCGATCCATATGCGGCTGAAGGCGTCGATGAGTTTTTCGCGGTGGTGAGCGAGCTGCACTTTTCGGACCCCGGCGGGCTCGCCGGCACCGAAGCCGAACTCGCGCGATTGCTCGCGCGCTTTTACGGACGCCACGATCGCCATTGAGGGTTCTGCCTGCGTGGGCACCTTGGGCTGTCGGAGATCGCCGTGGGCGAGCGGCAGCGGCCGGTTTGACCCCTGATGGGGCCTTTGGCGCAACAAAAGTTGCGGGAATGCCACCCGGCCGGTAGCCTTCGGCCCCTGCCCGGCCCCGGTGGGCGGCGTCTCGCCCGCACCATTCCAAGATGTCCTTGAATTCGCTCGTTCGCGCGTTTGCGCTCGCTCTCTTCGCCTCGCCCCTGACCGCTCTCGCCTGCGAAGGCCGCTTGCACATAGAAATCGAGCATTCGGGCGTGTATGCGCTCGACTACGCAGCGATCGTCGCGGCCGAACCCAAGCTCGCCGATTGCGCGCGCGAGGATCTCGTCCTCACCGGCAACGGCAAGGAAGTTCCGATCCGCATCGTCGGCGACGGCGATCGTTTCGGCCCCGGCTCGCACATCGAATGGATCGGCCGGCAGCTGCACGGGCCGGAAAGCTGGTTCGATCCGTTCAGCATCAACAACGTCTATCTCCTCGCCGCCTCGCCCGGCGACCATGCGCGCATGGCCGACGCCGAGCCCGAGAACGCCACGCATGCGACGCTCGAGCGCACGGTGCACCTTGAAGAAGAGAACCAGTTCATTCGCCTGGATCAGGCCCAGCAGAAGCCCGGCGAGGAATCGGACGTCTGGCAATGGGCAAAGCTGACGCAGATCGATCCGAAGCCGTTCTCGACCACGTTCGATCTGCCGGATCTCGCCGCGCGCGGCGACGTGACGCTGACACTGAATTTCCGCGGTCTTTCGGATCTCTGGCGCGACCCGAAGTACAAGGGCAAGGAAAAGAAGCCGGACGATCACGCGGTGATCGTCGCCGTCAACGGCAAACCGATCGCGACGCTCGGTTGGGACGGCCGCGACGAAATCCACCGCACGATCACCGTGCCGACTACCGCGCTGAAAGCACGCGCGAACGAGCTTTCGCTCTCCGTTCCCAAACGCAAGCTCCCGTGGGACACGAAGGCTGACGCGATCGACGTCGTCATGTTCAACTGGATCGAAGCGCGCTATCCAATCGCCGGCGATCTCGATGCGGGCGCGCTGCCGTTCACGCTCGCTGCAGAATCGGCGCTCGAGCTTTCGTATCGCGGCCGCGGCGCGCCCGTTCTATATGGCAGCGACGGCCAGCGTCGCGCAGGGCGTCCGCTCGGCGCGAATCGCTACGCGTTTGCATCGGCCGCGGCCGGTGTCGAGCTTTTTCCGACAATCGACGACGCACTCGCAGCACCAGTCTTGGTGCGTGCGGTCGCCGCTCGCGACTGGACGCGTCCGCCGGAAGGCTACGACTATCTGATCGTCGCGCATCCGACGCTGATGGATGCGATCAAGCCGCTTGCGGAGTTTCACGAGAAGCGCGGGCTCAAGGTTGGCGTGCTCGATATCGACGACGTCTACGATCAATTCAATTTCGGCGTGCCGCATCCGCGCGCGATCCGCAATCTCGTCGATCGCGCGTGGCACGATTGGCCCGCGCCGAAACTGCGTTTCCTGCTACTGGTCGGCGATTCGAGCTACGACATCCGCCACGACACGTACAACGATCTCAACTATGCGAAGTGGACGAGCCAGGAGCTTCTCTATCCGAATCACTTCGGCGCTATCGGCGGCACACCGTACAAGAACCAGCCGAAGAAGCTCGCCGATCGCAATCTGATTCCGACCTGGCAATACCCCTCGCCCGAAGGCCAGTCGGCGAGCGACAACTGGTTCGGCTCGGTCGACGGCGACAATTGGCATCCGGTCGTCGCAGTCGGCCGCTTTCCGGTGATCGAACCGGCCGAGGTTAAGGCGATCGTCGACAAGACGATCGACTACCTCTCCAAACCGCAGCTCGGCGCCTGGCGCCGCGACGTGATGTTCATCACCGACGAGATCGAAGCGTTCAAGATGGCGTCGGACAAGATCGCGACGACGCTCGGCGCCGACGGCTTCCTTGCCGACAAGGTGTATGCGAGCCCGAAGGAATCGGACAATCTCGCGCATCAGAGCGCGATCCGTGATGGCATCGACGAAGGCCGGTTGATCGTGCATTTCATCGGCCACGGCGGCCGTTATATCTGGCGCACCGGTCCGCCGGACCTTCGCAAGAACCATGATCTTTTCACGCTCGACGACGTCGGTTCGCTGAAGAACGCGAGCCGCTTGCCGATGGTTTTGTCGATGACGTGCTACTCCGCGCCGTTCGACAATCCCGCGGAAGATTCGATCGGCGAGAAGTTCCTGCGCGAGCCGGACAAAGGCGCGATCGCGGTATTCGCCGCCTCGTGGCGCAATGCGCCCTCGCCCGATTTCAGCAAGTCGATCATCGATGAGCTTTTGAAATCGGGCGCCACGATCGGCGAGGCGATCGTGCGCGCGAAGAAGACCGAGCGAGATCGCACGCTCGTCGAGATGTATAACCTCCTTGGCGATCCCGCGGTCGTGCTCGAACGGCCGCGCGCGGACGCGCGCGTCGCGCGCGACGGCGATCGCTGGAATCCGGGCGTCAATGTCGATCTGGGCGTGCCGAATTTCAGCGGCAATCTCGCGGTCGACTGGCTCGATGAGAAAGGCGGCAGGCTCGGCGCGTCGACGTATGCGCTCAATCAAGCGCGGTTCCGCCTTTCCGTGCCGACGTTTGCGAACCAGCGTCCGACCGGCGTGCGCATCTATGCGGCGTCGCCGATCACGGGACGCGATGTGGTCGGTGGCGCCGATCTCTCGCCGCCGAAAGTAAAACCCGACAAGCCCTGGCGCGCCACACTGGCCGAATGGTGGAGCGACATGACGCGCCCGCCGTACAAGCCCAAGCCGCGCACCGCGGACACGATCACACAGACCGGCTTCGACGATAACGAGCCGGCAAGAACCGCCGCCGCCGGCAAGCCGGGCTCCGGCAGCGCAGCGACGGCGAGCGGTGCGCGTTGATCCTGCCGCCGCGCTGTTCGAGCTCGCGCGGCCCGAGCAGTGGATCAAAAACGGATTCGTCCTGCTGCCTCTGATTTTCGGTCAGGCGGCAGGACAAGGCAGTGCGTTGTCGGGTGCCGTGCTCGCGACGATCGCCTTCTGCTTCGCATCGTCTGCGGTGTACGCAGGCAACGACGTCGCCGATGCAGCACGCGATCGCCGGCATCCGGTCAAGCGCAATCGCCCCGTCGCTCGCGGCGCCGTCGCGCCGCGCACCGCGCTCGCGTTTGCCACCGCGCTCGCATTTGCCTCGCTCGCGATCGCCGCGTTCGGCGGCTGGACGCTGATCACGGTGCTGGCCTCGTATCTCGTACTGCAGGCGACATACACGCTCGCGCTCAAGCACGTCGCCTATATCGGCGCAATCGCGATCGCCGCCGGTTTCGTGCTGCGCATCGTCGCCGGCGGCGCCGGCGCCGGCGTGCCGCTGACGCCGTGGATCGTCGTGCTCGGTTTCCTGCTCGCGCTGATGCTCGCGCTCGGCAAGCGGCACGGCGATCTCGTCAACAACGGCGAGAACGCGCAGCGCGTGCGCTATGACCGGCGCATGCTCGAGCGCATCCTGATCGCGCTCGCGATCGCCACATTCGCCGCCTACGTGCTCTACACCGTCTCGCCCGACGTGCTCGCGCGCCACGGCCATCATCCGCTCGTGTTCTCGACACCGTGGGTCGCGCTCGGCCTCGGCCGTTATCTCAAGCTCGCGCTTCGCGACGGTGCCGGCGCCGATCCGAGCGCGCTTGCCGTCAGCGATCCGATGCTGCTGGTCTCGGTATGCGGCTGGCTGGCGACGCTCGGCTTGATCCTCTACCGCTGAAACAGCCTCAATCGTCGTCGCCCGACGCTTCGCCGCCGACCGGCTCGTCCGTGCGCGCCTTGTCGAGCTCGGCGCGCAGCGCCGCAGCATCCGTGAAGAACGCCGCCTCGCGTTGCGGTGTGACCAGGCGCAGCGCCGGCGGTTCAAGACGCCGCAACGTTACCGGCTGACCATACGTCGAGCGGAACTCGCCGAACTTGAGCGTTTGCATCGCGATGCCCGCGGCGGCGAGCAGCACGCCGACCGCGATCTTGAGCGGACGCCGACCGCGCCCGATCGCGAAAAGATGCGCGACGCACACCGCACCGAGCAGCAGCCACGCGACGACATACGCGTTCGTCGCGAGCGACGTCCACGACAGCGCGAACGCACCCATGTCGCTGATCTGATCGTAGACCGAATACGCAAGCAAACCCGCGGCGATGATGAGGAAATGGAGCCCGAAGCGCGCATGGCCGGTGAAGACGCGCGTCAGCACGCTCCAACCGGTGGTCCATACGCCGACCATGACCAGCAGCACGAGCACCGGCGTCAGATAGCGGATCGCCTTCGGCTCGCCGGTTTCGCTGAGCCACAGATCGAGCATCTCGAGCGCGAACACGCCGGCGATGCAGATGAGGGCAGCGGGCCAGTAAGGAAGCCGCTTCGTCAGCGCTTCTTCCGCCGGCACCGCGTGATTGGCCGCACGCACGCGCAGCCACGTGTTGCCGATGCGCAGTGCGCGCTCGCCGTCGATCGCGACGCGCTCTCGGCGCGTGCGTTCGTGATCGAGATACAGACCGTTGCGGCTGCCGAGATCCGTCGCCGCAAGCGAGCCATCTTCGGCACGTTCGATACGAAGATGATGTGCGGCGACATGCGGATCGTCGATGACGACGTCGTTGTCGTACGCGCGGCCGACGGTGATCGGCGTGTCCGCAAACCGCTGGCGCGAAGCCACGTCCTGCTGGCGCGCGAGGATTTCGACCCAGATCGCAGGCTCCGCCGCGGAAATCACTTCGTCCATGCGAGCTCTCCGACGAAACGACGCGCCAGCGTCAGGGCGTTGTCGTAACTCACGCCCTGCATCGAGAGGCGCGAGATCAACGCTTCCGTGTCGCGATCCTGCGTGACGGTGGTGATCGCGACATCGTAGATGCCGGCGAAATCGCGATACGCGCGCGCGCACCAAACCGTGCGCAATACCGGCCCCGTCGCGCCTTCCCCGGGCTCGACGAAATCCTCGTGGCACTGCGGCTGCGTCAGCCGCTTGCGCGACCACGACCGCGTCATGCCGGCCGAGCCGTAGTACTGCGAGATGAACGCGGCGAACTGGAACGGATTGAGATCGACGCTGCGGATGTATGCATGCGAGATCTCGGCGCGGCCGGTCTCGATGTCCTCGGCGATGAAGAGCGAGCTTTGCGACGTGCAGTTCGTGCTGTCCATCTGCGCGCGCGGCTTGGGCGTCTGATCCGCATTGGTGTGCGCCCAGCAATTGAACCACGGCGCCTGGCTTTCCGGGGCCTGATAAGGCCCGAGCGTCGAGCCGCGGAACGCCTGCTCGCCGAGCACGTGATAGAAATCGGCTTGCCAGGCGATGAGCTGACGATCGATCTCGTCGCGCGCATGCGCAAGATCGAGCGGCGCTTCCGCCCGTGCGCGCGCGAGCAGCGCAGCCGCTTTACCAGCCGGCACGAGAAAGCTGACGAGCTCTCCGTCGAGCCGCTTGGCGACGTTGATGCCTGCGACCTTGCCGGCTTGCGTAACCGCGGGACCGCCGCTCATGCCGGGATTGATCGCGCCGGTGAAATGCACGCGCTGGTTGTAGCTCTTCTCGACGAGACCGTTGTACGTGCCTTCGACGATCGTGAAGCCGAGATCGAGCGGATTGCCCATCGAATAGAGCCGCTCGCCGCGCGGCGAAGCATCGGCGAGCGCGGCTTCGTCGAAGTCGAGATGCGGAAGATCCGCGCCATCGAGCTTGACGATCGCAAGATCGTTGGCGACGTCGATCGCGAGCAGCTTCAGCGCGCCCTGCGTACCGTCCGGCCGCGCGAACTCGAGCCGATAGGTCTTGGGCTCCAGCGCATACTGCGAGACGACGTGATAGTTGGTGACGGCAAGCCCGTCCGCGCCGACTAGAAATCCCGAGCCGATCGACGATTGCCGCCCGGCGGCTTCGACCAGCGTGCGCACCTGCAAGAGGCTCGGCCGCGCCGCCGCATAGATGCCTTCGGCCGCCGCGGACACCGGCGCAGGCGCTGTCGGCGCGGGCGGCGTCTGCGCGCATACCGGTGCGCAAGCACCGAACGCCAGCGCGGCGATTCCGATGAACGCACTACGTTTCATCACGATCTCCATGACACCTTTGCGCAGACTAGCGCTCCCGCTGCTTGCGCTTCAACGAACGCGATCAAGCGCGCGCCGCTTCGCGATACGCATCGACGGTCGAATCGACGCAGCGCGACCAAGTGTAGGCGCGCGAGCGCTCGACGCCGCGCGTCACAGCCTGCGCGCGCCACGCATCGTCGTCCAGCAGGCGTTCGAGTCCGCCAAGGAGCGCATCTTCGCTACGCGGATCGACCGTCAACGCGGCATCGCCTGCGACTTCGGGCAGCGAGGACACGTTCGACGTCAGCACCGGAATCCCGCTCGCCATCGCTTCGAGCACCGGAAGGCCAAAGCCTTCGTACAGCGACGGAAACACGAACGCGTGCGCGCCGGCGTAGATCAGCGGCAGATCCTGCTCGTCGACGTAGCCGAGCCGCCGTGCCGCGCCCGAGACTTCGAGCGGCGCGAGCGCGTGCTCGAGCTCGGTGTTGAGCCAGCCGCGTGCGCCGACGATCACCAGCGGATAGCGCGTCTTCATCGCAGCCGGCAGCTTCGCGTACGCGCGCACGAGGCGCACGAGATTCTTGCGCGGCTCCAGCGTCGCGACGACGAGAAGATACGCGCCGGCCTGGAGGCCATGGCGCGCGAGGACTTCAGCCGATTCATCGTGTCGACGCGGACGGTACGCCGCGTCGACACCGAGCGGCACGACGCGGATCTTCGCCGGCCGCAACGAAAACGTCGAGGCGATCTCGTGCGCGATGAACACCGAATCGGTCAACACGAGATCGGCGCGTTCGAGCGTGCGCGGCAGATGACGATCGAGGAATCGCACGCGCTCGATCGGATGCGCTTCGGGATAGCTCAGCCACGAGAGATCGTGCACGGTCGTGAGCGCCGGCCCTTCGAACGGCATCAAGACATAGTTTGGCGTATGCAAAATCCAGCCGCGCAAGCGCCGCGTGTGCGCGCGGAACATGAGGCCGCGCAGCTGCGTGTAAAGCTCCAGCGCCTGCGTCTTGAACGGGACGCTACGACGCAGCGCCGCGATCGCGCGATTGGCAGCCAGCGCGCTCGAAGGATCGTCGACCCAGCGATACGCAGAATAAAGCTTGAGCTCTTCGATCGCGGCGTGCTTGGAGAGCCCGCGCGCGAGCTCGAGCGCATAGCGGCCGATGCCGGTCAGCGGCGCGGTGATCGCGTCGACGTTGAAGACGACCCGCACTAGCGCGCGCCGCCCGAAGCGGCGCGTTCGCGCGCGAGATCGGCTTCGACCATGCGCCGGGCGAGGCCCGCAACATCGAGCGAGCGCGTGAAGCCGAGCTCGCGGCGCGCCTTCGACGCATCGCCGACCAGAAGCGGCGCATCGTTCGGCCGGAACAGCGAGGCGTCGATGCGCACGCGCACGCGATCGCTGCCGCGCTCGACGCCGACTTCATCGAAGCCTTCGCCGAACCAATCGAGCGTCATGCCCGCGGCGGCAAATGCGGCGCCGGCGTAATCGCGGATGCTCGACGCCTCGCCGGTCGCGAGCACGTAGTCGTCGCCTTCCTCGCGCGCGGCCATCGCGATCATCGCGGCGACATAGTCCGGCGCGTAACCGAAATCGCGGCGCGCTTCGAGATTGCCGAGCGCGATCGATTCTTCGAGCGCGAGCGCAATGCGCGCGGCGCCGCGCGAGAGCTTGCGCGTCACGAACGCGGTATCGCGCCATTCCGATTCGTGGTTGAACAAGATCGCGCTCGATGCGCGCAGCGCGAAGCTCGATCGCCAGCTTGCGATCGCACTATGCGCGACGAGCTTCGACAAGCCGTACGGCGAAACCGGCGCCAGCGGTGTCGCTTCGTTCTGCGGTGCATTCTCCGGCTCGCCGAAGATCTCGGCGCTGGATGCGAGCACGACGTGCGTCTTCGGCGCTCGTGCGCGCACGGCTTCGAGCATATTCACGGTGCCCAGGCCGTTCGCGCGCACACTGCCGGCCGGATCGCGGAACGAAGCAGCGACGCTCGATTGGCCGGCGAGGTGAAAGATGACTTCCGGTGCGCTCTGCGCGATGAGCGCCGCGCAGGCATCGGCATCGAGCGGATCGAGCGGCGTCAACGCAAGCGCCGCATGATCTGCGATACCCAGCTCGCGCAATCGCCAGAGATCGGGCGCGACACAAGGCCGATGTGTGCCGATGACTTCCACACCGCCGGCGAGAAGGCGTGCCGCGAGCAGCGCGCCGTCCTGGCCGCTGACGCCGGTGACGAGCGCGCGTCGAAACGGTGCGTTCATCGCGGTCGCCCGGTGAAGGTGCGCGGCGATTCGTGCGCATCGCGCACGATCGGCACGCCGAGCCTACGTGCGGCTTGGGCAAGCGGCGCTGGAAGCTCGGCACGCGATGCAATCGCTTCGATCGCATGGCGTTGCAGCCACTCACCGATGTGTCGCTCGGGCGTCACGTCGTCGTCGTCGAGAGACAGCACGCGCTCGCGCGGCCGATTCGCCGCGTTCGCTTGGGCGAATAGCCGACGCACGCGCCAATCGAGCACGCGGCGCTCGTACGAATACAGCGTAGCCGCGACATCTGCCTCGTACCGCGGCCAGCGCGCGCGCAAAACAGCCATACCGGCTTCGCCGAGACGCGCACGGCGTTCGTGGCCGAAACTCTGGCTGCGCACGTGACGCACGAGCACGTTGCCGGCGATCCGATGACGCAAGCCTTTCGCGCTTGCGCGCTGGCAGAAATCATTTTCTTCGCCGTAGCCCTGCGGAAACGCAGCTTCGTCGAACGCACCGATCGCGTCGATCACCGAGCGGCGGATATAGAGACAGAATCCATTACCGGTCGGGAGCTCCGGATATGCAAGGCCGGCGGATTGCCAAACCGCGCGCGCGGTATCGGCAAAGCCCCAGCACGCAGGCAGCGTGTTCTCGCGCTCGAGCTCGGGTACCGAGAACGCGCCGGCGTTGTCGGATACCGCGGTCGCGGTCGCGACATCGTCGGCGCTATAAGCCGCGCGACGCAAACCGGTCAGCCAGTTCGGGCCGACTTCGGTGTCCGCGTTGAGCAACACGACGTCGTCGCGGCCAGCTTCGTCGATGCCGCGATTCGCGGTTGCTGTGAAGCCGCGGTTCGTCGCGTTGCGCAACACCTCGACTTTCGCAAGCCCGGCGTAACGCGCGAGCAGCGGCGCAATCGCGGCGTCGGGGCTGGCGTCGTCGATCACGATCAGGCGCGCGTTGCCGGTCGTGTGCTCAAGCACCGAATCGAGACAGCGTTCGACGACGGCGGGTGCGTCGTACACCGGCACGACGATCGCGACCTCGGGCGCCGCGCAATCGACACCGGAAGGCACGAAGCGCGATGGTTCGGCTTCAGATTCGCCGAAGTGCAAGACGACGGGACTCGCCGTGAGCGGCTCGCCGTCACGTCCGCTTCGCGGCTGCGCTTCGATCGACGCGCCATCCGGCGCGAACGGAAACTCGAAACGCGCGCTCCCATCCGCGCCGGACCGCGCGGATGCGAAGAAGATACCGTCGAGATCGAGCGCGACATCGCCGCCGTGCATCGTCGGGATCGTCAACACGCGGCCATCCCAATGCGTATCGCGAACGGTTTCGCGCAGCGAAGGCGTACGGCGGGTGCGCAGGAACGGAAGCATGGCCGGAGCTTAGCCGCCCGCGTGTGACGATGCAGCAGCGGGCGATCCGCGCTCTGCGCCGGCAGCGAGCTCGTCCGTCGCGCCGGCGTCGAGAATGCTCCGGTCCGCGATCGCGGCGAGCAGCGCTCGCTGCGATACGCTCAATTCAGCCAGCGACGCACCCGCAGGTTTCGTGCGCATCGCGGGCTCGATCCACGCTTCGATCGCCGCCGCATCGGGCACGGCGAGACCTTCGACGCCGAACGCCACCAGATCGTCGAACAAGCGGCGCGCGACGCCGAGCGGATCGGCGACGAGCGAGGCGTAGTCGATCAGCACACGCGGCCAACCGCGGCTCGCCGCGAATCCATCGCGCGTGTAGCGCTCCCACAATGCCAGCGCGTGCGCGCGATCGAGCCCGTTGCGCGCCGCGAGCGAATCGGCGACTTCGATCGGATCGCGCACGACGTGCACGAACACCGGTCGCGTCAGCAGCGGCAACAGCTCCTGCGCGAGCAGGCAAAGACGCGGCTCCTTGATCAGCCACGGCCGTTTCGCGTCGAGCGCATCGAGCACGCGCGCGACATCGCGGCGGAATGCATCGATCGCGTGCGCGGGCGCATCCTGCGGCGGGTGCGCCCAATCGCCTTCGGCGGCCGCCAAGCGTGCGAGGCAAGCGGTGTGTAGCGCGCCGGATTCGTAGTGTCCTTTCGGATTATCGGGGCCGATCAGGAGATCGTCTTCGGGGCCGGCCCACGCGCCCATGCGCGCGAGAAGCCCGGCGACGCTCGACGTGCCCGAGCGATGCATGCCGAGCACGACGATCTGTCCGCTCGCGGGGCGCGACAGCGAAGACGGCCGGTGCGCCGCCGGATGCGATCGCGCCGGCGCCAAAGTTTCGCCGCGTGCGAGCTCGGCGACGAGCCGGTCCGCGCTGGCATCGAGATCGTGTTGCGCGGCGAACGACGACGCACTGGTTCGCGCCGATGCCGTGAGCTCGGCGCGCCGCTCGAAAACATCACGAAGCCGCTCAGCAAGCGAATTCGTGTCGGGCTCCGCCCAGCGACAGCCCGGTTGCGCCGGATCGTCGGTCATCGCCGAAACGGCAACCGGATGACCGAACGTACGCACGAGCGCTTCATGGCTACCGAACGCGCAAGCGATCATCGGCCTGCCGCTGGCGATCGCTTCGGCCGCGAACGGATCCCAGCCGCCACCGCGACGCACCGAAATGTATGCATCGCCCGCGGCAAGAAGCTCGGCGCGCTGATAATCCGGAAAACCGAAATTCGCGAGCATGCGCACTCGGCCGCCGCGCGCATCGGCGAGCAGCGGTGCGAGCGCGTCGGTGACCGGCACCGCGCCGCGGCCGGGCCTGACGTGCAACAGAAGCTCGACCGGCTCGTCCGCGCGGAATGTGCGGCGGAACGTCGAGACGAGCACATCCGGCGCGTCGCGCGCGAGCTCCTCGACGACGGCGACAAACACGAAATGACCTTCCGCGTTGCGCGGCGCGATCACGCGCGGATGGAAATAGTCGTGATCGACGCCCAGCGGCACGATCTCGATCGGCACGCCGACGCCGGCGGCGCGAAACGCTTGCGCCTGGAATGCATCGGGCACGAGCAGCCGGTCGAGCGTGTTCGCAGCATCGGCCCAGCGCTCCGGCACGCGATCCCATTCGCCGAAGCCGAGGCCGACGCGATAGCGGCCGCGTGCCTTGTCGAAATGATGCGCGGGCGCGGCGATCAGCGATGCGGCCGGTGCGCTTTTCCAACGCCGCCGCGACGCGAGATCGAGACGGAAATCGTCGGCGTTGATGCTTTCTTCGATCACGGGCGCGTACGCCATGCGCAAGCCGCGCGCATCGAGCCTACGCAAGAGACTGCGCGCGAGCTGCGCGTACGCGGGCGGAAAGCGCGTCGTGCCCTGCCAAAGCACGGTGCCGCGATAGCCGGCGCGCAAGCGCTCGTGCCAGCGCGCGGCGAACGCCGCGCGGCTCGCGTCCCAGAGGCGCTGCCGGAAACCGCCGTCGTCCTGCGTCGAACCGTGCTGATCGTGCTGCAGCGTCACAGCGCCAGCGACGACGGTCGCGATGCCGGCGTCTGCGGCGCGCAGGCAGTAGTCCGTATCTTCGAAATAGCTGTGAAACGCGGTATCGAGCGCACCGATCCGATCGAGGCAATCGCGGCGGATGTACGCGAGCGCGAACGCGATGCCTTGCACGCGCCGCGTCGCGCTGAACTGCGCGATATCGCGCTCGGCCGAGCCGCTTTCGGTTTGATGGCCCCAGAGATCGTCGGGCTCGATGAAGCCGCCGGTGTGATAGAGCCGGCCTTCGGCTTCGGGGCCAAGCAGCCGGCAGCCGATCACGCCGTGATCGGGCGCGGCGTACGCGGCATCGCGCAGGCGATTCAACCAATCGCGCTGGATGAATTTGAGATCGTTGTTGAGGAGGACGACATCGTCGTCCGCGCGCGCCGCGGCGATGCCGGTGTTCATGCCGCGCACGAAGCCCAGATTCTCCGGCAAGCGCAGATAGCGCACGCGATCGCGATATGCCTCGATGCCGGATGGCGTCTCGTCGCTGCTGCCGTTGTCGACGACGATGACTTCGGCTTCGTGGAGATCAGTGGCCAGCAGCGAATCGAGGCAGCGCTGCGTCAGCGGCCACTTGTTCCAGGCGAGCACGATCAGCGCGGCGCCGCGCACGGCTCAAGGCCTCTCGGCGTCGACGCCGGACCAGACCAGCGCGAGGCCGCGATCGAGATCGTCGAGCGCATACGCACCGTAACCGGCGAGCGCGATTTCGGCGGCGGCGTCGACGGCCGCGGGCGCATTGCGCGCTCGTGCGACTTCGGCGTCGAGCCATGCCGCATCGATAGTCGCACCGGCCTCGACCGCGCGCGCCGCGATGGCGAGCACCGCGTTCGGCGCGATGCCGAGGCGGTCGGCGAGCGCAGCGATGCGAGCGGGCTCGATCGACGTCATGCAGCGCGGATGCCGGGCTGGAAATCGCGGTGATACGCGGCGAAGACTTCGTCGCGTCCGCCTTCGGCGACGCTGCGGCCGTGCTCGACCCAGAGCACGCGATCGCAGAGTTGCGAGATCTGATTTTCGTCGTGGCTGACCAGCACGACGGTGTGGCCCTCGCCCATGCGCGCGCGAAGCGCGGCGCCGGATTTCTGTTGGAACTCCGCATCGCCGACCGAGAGCACTTCGTCGATCAGGAGCACATCGGGCTCGACCTGGATCGCGACCGAGAACGACAACCGCATGACCATGCCGGCCGAATACGCGGCGATGGGCTGCTCGAAGAAATCGCCGAGCTCGGAGAATTCGCGGATCGACGGAAGGCGCGAGACGATGTCGCGGCGGCGAAGGCCGAGCATCAAACCCGACAGCACCGCGTTGTCGCGGCCGGAGAGATGCGGCACGAAGCCGAGCGCGAGCGACAGCAGCTGACACGACACCGGCGCGCGGCGGATCGAGCCGCGATCGGGCACGAGGATGCCGGCGATCGTGCGCAAAAGCGTGCTCTTGCCGGCGCCGTTGCGGCCGATCACACCGAGGCGCTCGCCGCGGCGGAGCGTGAGGCTCACGTCCTCGAGCGCCCAGAAGCGGCCGCCGGAAAGCCGGCGCTGCGCGTTGAACGCGACGCCAACGTGTTCGAGCTCGACCAGGATCTCGCCCATCGTCAGGCCGCCAGCTTCGGATAGCGCGGCGCAAGCCGCGCGATGACGAACGCGCCGAACCAGCACGCGAGGAGTGAAATCGCCGCCACCTTGCTAAAGCCGACCCAGTTCGGCCAATGGCCGTACATCAAGATTCCGCGCGCGCCGTCCATCAGCACCGCGACCGGATTGAGCGACATGATTTCCTGCAGCGACGGCGGCACTTTCTCGAGCGAGAACACGACGCCGGAGAGGAACATCACGACCGTCAGCACCTGCTCGATCACGAAGCGCATGTCCGGCACCAGCGGTACGACCGCGGCGACGACGAAACCGGCTCCCGCGGCGAAGAGGAAAATTGCGACGAAGAGGATCGGCAGCGCGAAGTACGCGACGTTCGGCGGGTAGCCTGCGATCCACAAGATCACGAGCAGCAGCACGAACACGCAGAGAAACTTGACCGTGTCCGACAGCATTGCCACTAGCGGAAACACGATCGGCGGCAGCTGCACCTGGCGCACCATCGCAAGGCTGCCCCAGATCGCATAACCGCCGTGCACGATGCACGATTTCATCCATTGCCAGATCGTGAGGCCGATCAGGAGGAACGGAAGATAATCCGGGCCGCCGGTCGTCAGGATGACGTCGAATACCAAGTAATACGCGCCCATCATCATCGCGGGCTCGAGCACCCACCAGATAAGGCCTAGGTAACTGCGCGCCGCTTCGGCGCGAAGCTCCGCGTAGGTGCTGAAGAAAACGAGCTCGATCAGGTGTTGGCGCATTAGGAAACTATGGAAACGAAGTGCGGCGCGAGGATACCGGAATCACTCCGCGCAGAGATGATCGAGCGCGGGGCCGGCGAACGCTAGGAACAGCAGCAGCGCCGCAAAAACGGCGCCTGCGATGAGACGAGGCGCTGTAATGCCCCTCTCCCGCTCGCGAAAGAGCGGTTGGGGTGAGGGCAAGCTCGCGATAAAGCTCCCCGCGAACCCGCACAGAAACGGCATCATCGGCAGCAGAAACCGCGCTTTCACATGCACGAAGAGCATCAGCGCAAGCTGATAACCGGCAAACAGCGCGATCAGCCAGAGCATTCGATCCGGCCGCCGGCGCCAGCATGCGATGCCGAATGCGGCGGCCGCGAGGATCAGCGCATGAAAGACGTCGTTGCCGATCGTCAGTGTGCGCGTCAGCCACGGCGGCGTGCGATACGCCGATAAATACCCTGCACAGGCCGGTCCTGGGAGCTGCGAGACCAGCGGCGTCTTCGCGCTGAATAGGCGAAAGTATTGCCGCCCGAGCTGATCGCCGAAAACGCTCACCACGCCGCGCTCGTCGATGAGCGCATGCACTTTGTTCATGTAAATCGCGTTGCGCTGCTGCGGCGTGTCCGCACTCGCGAGAAACGCCGGCAACGTCGCGCCACCCATGTCGGCGACGTAGTCGCTTCGCCATTGATCGGTGAGGCCGACCCAGAGGTTGTAGACCGAGCTGTCCGCGATCATCGGCTTGCCGTATTCGCGCCAGCCGTGCCAGAGCGCGGGCGCGGTAACGATCGCGACCCCGAGCACGAACAACGCTGCCGGTTGCGCGAGCAGCCGATACGGCGCGCGGCGCACGAACGCGATCACGAACAGCGGCCAGAACAGCGACAGAAGGCTCTTCGCGAGCAGCGCAAAACCGACCGCGAAGCCGGCCAGCACCGCGCGCGCACGTGTGACGGCGACCGCTACCAAGCAGAACGCAGAAAGCACCAGCGCAAGATGCACGACTTCGGGCCAGAGCCAGTGCGCATACGCCGCCGTGCCCGGATTCAGGAGAAACAGCGCCGCCGTGACGTTCGCCGCGCGCACGCTGCCGCCGACACGCCGCCACAAAAGGCGCAGCAGCGCGGCGCATCCGACGAGAAGCAGCGTCTGCACGAGCTGCACCGCAAGCACGTGCGGGCCACCGATCGCGTAGATCGCCGCAATGAAAAGCGGCTGCAGCGGCGGCCAGATCGTGCTCGGCATCCAGCTGCCGCCGGCGAGGATTTGAAGCGCGAAGTCGTGATAGTTCTGCTCGTCGCCGATCAGCGGCTTGGTGCCGTAGGCGTAATACGCAGCCCACAGCAGCGCCTGGCACGAAGCGAAGAGAATCGCGAACGCCGCCGCCCACGCGATCCGGCGGCGTGAGCGGCGCATCATCGCGAGCGCTCAGTGCGCGCCGGCGCTTCCGACCGGACGGCGCTTGGCGGGCGCGCGGAACACCGGCGAGATCTTCTCGTGCACGCCTTTGGTCGAGACCTGCTCGATGTAGTACCAGTAATCCTTGCAGGGATCGATCGTGTCGTCGCGGTATTCGTACTTGTGCGTCTCGTCCGACGTGCCCGCGCCGAGCACGGGTTTCTCGGTGAGCTTCTTGAAGTCGCCTTTTTCGGTGTCGCCGCGGAACACGTCGAAGCCGAAGTTGTCCTGCTCGCTCGCGGTGGCCCAGCGCGCGGTGTTGACGACGCGCTGATCCGATGCAACCGCGCTCTGATCGCCGCACGCGCCCTCGGGCACTTCCTTGGCCGGTGCCGCCTCGGCGGTCTTCTCGGCTGGAGCCGGCGCTGCGGGCGCGGGCTTCGGAGCCTGTGCGCCGGGCGTCGCGGTCGAAGCGGGCGGCTCGGCAGGGCCGCAGGCGGCGAGCAGCAGCACGAGGGCGGTGGTCAGGGCGGTCTGGCGCATGGACGACTCCAGGTCGGTTCCGGCAGCGCGGAACGGGATGGACGTGCACGGAAGCGGCGCGATGACGCGCCGCCTCTGGACAGATCCGGGCGGCGGCAACGATAGTCGTGCGATGCATACGCTGGCAACCGGTTTCCGCCACGCGCTCGGGCGGGTCCGGGTGGCCGCGCTGGTCTGCGCGGCGCTTTGCGCGGCCCAAGCGGGCGCGGCGCCGCTCGACTGGTCGATCGAGATCACACCCGGCGGCGAGCTCTTTCCGGTGCTCGATCTCTCGCAGACGCCACGCGATCCGGCCGACGCCGCCGGCGGTGGCAGCGGGCTCGTCGCCGTGCGCATCACCGGCGATGCGCCACGCGAGCTGCGTGTCCGTATCGAAACCGAAGGCCTGCGTGCGCCCGCCGTCGTAGATACACGCATGGAGCGCGGCACGACGGCGCTGCATCCGCGGCTCGACTGGAACCGCGCAGAGCTGCAATCGCTCGGCGCGCCGCGCATGCAGACGCTGCGCGTGACGCTGGAATCGCCGGGCGAAGCCGCGCAGCGACGCGACGTGCCGGTGCGCTTGCATCCGCTCGACGATGCGCTCTACTACGTGCGCGAAGGCAAGGACCGCGTCGATCTCGGCTGGGTGTTCGCGGCCTATGTCGATCCGAACGATCCTGTTGTCGATGAGATCCTCGCGATCGCCGGCGATGCGGACCAGAGCGACGGCGCCGACCCGATCGGCTCGGCGCGTGCGGTCTGGGGCGCGCTCGAATCGCACGGTCTTCGCTACGCGAGCGGCGATCCGGCCTTGAGCCGCGGCCCTTCGATCTACAGCCAGCGCGTGCGCCTTCTCGCCGACAGCTGGGCGCGGCGCCGCGCGAACTGCATCGATTCGAGCGTGTTGATCGCCTCGGTGCTCGAGCGGATTGGCGTCAGAAGTTTCATCGTGCTGGTGCCGGGCCATGCGTTCGTCGGCTTCTATGCGGGCGCGGGGCACGACGCGCCGGAATTCCTCGAAACGACGCTGCTCGGTGCGGCCGCGAGCGGGCATTCGCGAAGCGCCGGCTTCGATGCGGCACGCGCGGCCGGGCGCGCGCGCTGGAATCGCGTCGCGGGCCGCATGGACCGCCGTCATCGGCCCGATTACGCGCTGATCGATATCGAAACCGCGCGCTCGTATGGCATCATTCCGCTCGCCGCCGCGGGGATTGGCGGCTCCGATCGCTCGCCCGCCGCCACGGCGCCCGCCGCTCCGTCCACCCGCTGATGACGCCCGAAAACACCAATGCGGATATCGAGCGCGCGAAAGACGAGATCCGCGCCGAAGCCGCGCGCCTTGTGGACCGTCCGCGTCTTGAACGCATCGATCCGCGCGCACGCATGTCCGCAGGCAGCGACGGCATCGATCGCGCCAAGCAGCACTATCGCATCGGCGAGCTGACCGATCTGCACCATGTCGCGTTCGTCGACCACGCGTTCCGCGCGCTTCTGAAGCGTTTTCCGGATTCGGCCGAGGCCGGTGCGCAACTACGCCTTCTCGCGTCCGGCGCGAGCAAGCCCGAGGTGCTCGGCAACCTTCGCTATTCGACGGAAGGGCGCCGCGTGAACGTGCGCGTCGACGGGCTCTTTCCGCGCTACGCAATGGCCAAGCTCCGGCGCGTGCCGGTGATCGGCTACGTGATCGATTGGGCGCTGACGCTCGCGGGGCTGCCGCTGATCGTGCGCCATCAGCGCGCGACCGAAGCGTTGTTCGCCGCCGGCGATCACGCTGCGGCCGAAGCCGATCGCGCGCTTGCCGCGCGCATCGAGCAGCTGGCGGCGACGGATACGGCGCTGCGCGAATGGTTGAACGGACTTCAGATCGCGACGAGTAATCTGGAGACCGGTCAGCGCGCGATCGCCGACGCGATCAATAGCTCCAGCAAGCTTCTCAACGACCGCTATGACGAGATGGCGTTCCTGCGCCAGCGTCTGTATTCGCTCAATCATTGGGGACACAGTCTCACGCAAGCGTTCGCGCGCATCGACGAAGTCGCGCAAGCGCGCGCGACGGAACGCGACGCGTTTGCTGCAAGAACGGCGCTACTCGCGCTCGATGCCGATCGCGCGCGTGCCGTCCGCAACGAGGCGTGGTTGCGCGAGCTCGCGGCGCGGCTGCCGACGAACGCCGAGGTGATGAGCCTCGCTGCCGGCAGCGACTGGTGCGCGGCGCTCGGCACGCATGGTGCGCGCGTGCTATCGATCGAACCGAATCGCACGCTCGCGGAGGCGTTTGCAAGAAGCGGAGTCACGGTCGATCGCGTGCAAGCAGCCGAAGCGCTGCGCCGTATCGAAGATGCGAGCCTCGATGCGCTCACGATCCTCGCGCTGCCCTCGGTTCTTCGGCACATGCCGCTCGCCGATCTATTGGCCGAAGCGCGTCGCGTGCTCCGCGCCGGCGGATCGCTGCTGTTCGCGTTCGCGCGCGAACCGGCTGCGATCGTCGACGAGCTGCTCGAGCCTGCGGTTCCGTCGCCCGATCCGGCGCTGCTCGAACACGCGCTCGTGATCGCGGGCTTTGCGGAGCCGTCACGCATCGACGCAGCCGACGGCACCGTCGCGCTGCTCGCGAGCAATCCGTCGCGATGAGGTCGGGTCCCGACGTGCCGGAAAGCCCCGCGCTGTTCGCGCATGCCGAACGGATGGCCGAGACGCGCGCTGACTTGCGTCTCATCGATGAGCTCACCGGCGCATCGGCGAATTGGCTTGCGTTTGCACAGTCGGACATGGTCGCCGTGCTCAATGCGTTCGTTTTGTATCTCGATCGTTGCGAGGCCGATGCGCGGTTGCTGGTGGTCGGCGACGTGCTCGACGATCACCAACTCGGCGCGCACGTCAAACACATCGATGCAACGGATATTGCCGCCGTCAAAGCGGCTTATCTTTGCGCGGATGCGCTTATCGCGATCGGTAGCGTCGATCGCGAAGCCATCTTCGGCGCATTGGCGCTCGGCGTGCCGATCGTCGCGGCGGACATCGAATCGATGGCGGAAGACGCGGCGCTGTCATGGAACGCGCGTGACGCATCGTTGATCGCCGCGTCCGTCGAGCGACTGCGCAACGACGCTTCGCTGCGCGCAACTTTGCGCGCGAACGGCTTTGCTCGGTTTGCCACACTCATGACGCGGGACGCGCCATGAAGCGCGTCGCGATCGTCGTGCAGCGGTGTCACGAGTCCGTCGTCGGCGGCTCCGAGGCTCTGGCCTGGCAGTACGCGCAGCTTTTGTCGGGAACGTTCGAGGTCGATGTGCTGACATCGACCGCGCTCGACTATGTCAGCTGGAAAAGCGCGTTGCCGATCGGCGTCGAGGCGCGCGATGGCATCCGCGTGCATCGCTTCGATCCGGCATTCATCCGCGAGGGCTACTGGTACAACCTGCACACGCGCATGATGACCGAGCTGCAGCCGCATGTGGCTCAAGGTGCGCGCGCGACGCGCTGGCGCGAAGCATTGCAGGACGAGTACGTGCGCTTCCAAGGTCCGTACTGTCCGGAGCTCAATACCTGGCTTGCGCGCCATCAGCAGGAATTCGCGGCGGTGCTGTTCTGCACGTATCTCTATCCGACGACGCACATCGGCGTGCGCTCGGTGCCGTCGAGGAAATCGATTCTGATCCCGACCTTGCACGACGAGCCGCCGGCGTATTTGCGCGTCTATGCCGACGTGCACGCGCGCATCGGTCACTGCATCTGGCTTACCGACGCGGAGCGGCGCACGGCAGCAAAACTCTGGCGCTCGGACCGTGGCGAGGTGATCGGCATGGCGGTCGACGACGCCGAAGCGGTGCAACCCGAACGGCGCGAGCGACCGTATTTCCTTTATTGCGGGCGCATCGAGCCCGCCAAGGGCGCCGATCAGCTGCTCGAGGCGTTCGAGCGCCTGCGTGCGCAAGGCGATTGCGATGCGCAGCTCGTCTTCACCGGCACCGATGTGCTCGGCCTTCCGCGTTCGCCGGACATCGACTATCTCGGCTTCGTCGACGAGGAGCGCAAGCGCGCATTGATGGCCGGCGCGCTCGCGTTCGTGCTGCCGTCGCGCTACGAGAGCTTCAGCATCGTCACGCTCGAAGCGATGGCGCAGCGAACGCCCGTGCTGGTCAATGCGGCCTGCGAGGTGATGCGCGATCATATCGACGCCTCGGGCGGCGGGCTGCACTACTCGTCGACCGAAGAGATGGTCGAGTCCATGCGAAAGCTGTATTCACTTGGCGTCGCGGAACGCAAACGCATCGGCGATGCCGGACGCCGCTACGTCGTCGATCGTTACAGCCGCGGCCGCGTACAGGCGCATCTGGTCGATTTCGTCGAGCGTGCGATCGCGGGCACGGAGTAACGAGCTGCCATGTCGCGCGTTTTCATCGACATCACGACAAGCGTCCGCTGGCGGCGTCCACCGGTTGGTATCGTGCGGGTCGAGCGCGAGTTTGCGAAGTATTGCCTGGCGAATATCGGCGGCACGGTATTTTGCGAAGTCGACACGCACGGGATCTATCGCGCGCTGCCGGATCGGCGCGTGCACGAAGTGCTGGACGATGCCTGGTGTTCGATTACACCGTTCGCGGCCGAATCGGCCGAGCCGATGGGCACCGCACAACCGCCGCGCGGTACCGTGCAGAAACTTGCGGATTGGGCCGCCGGCTGGGGACCGCGCGTCGTACCGCGCGCGATCTACCCGCTGCTGCGCGATCTGGGGCGCGTGCTGGTCGATCACCATCGCGCGTTCGTGTTGAACCGCGCGGCGAAGCGCGCGGCGCGCGCGCGTGCCGATCAGCAAACGACGACGACGGCCTCGCACGAATCGGATGGCGGTCCGATCGCGCCGACGAAAGGCGATGTGTTCTTCTCGATCGGGCTGCAATGGCATCACGGCGCGATCCATGCGTATCGCCTCAAGCAATCGACGGGCGTACGCGTCGTCGAGTTCTGTCATGACACGATCCCGGTCGATCATCCCGAACATTCGGGCAGCACCAAGCAGCCGTTCGGCGAATATTTCGCCTGCCTTGCGCATACCGCGAATCTGATCGCTACGAATTCGGACAGCTCGCGCCATGATCTGCACGCGTTCTTTGAGCGCGTCGGAATCTTGAGCGAGCCTGCGCTGCGCACGGTTCGTCTCGCCTCGCCGAAGACGCACGAGATCGTGGCCGTCGAATCGCTCGCGCCTCTGGAAGCGGAAACGCTCGATCGCCTCGCGCACGGCAACGGCCACGTGCTTTATGTCAGCACGTTCGAGGTGCGCAAGAATCATCGCCTGCTGCTGCAACTCTGGAAGGATTTCTACAAGGAACGTGGCGATGCGTGTCCGACGCTCGTTCTGGTCGGCATGTTCGGCTGGGGCGTCGACGATCTTCGCAACGAAATGGTCGCATCGGATGTTTGGGCGTCCGGCAAGATCGTGTTGCTGCACGACGTCTCCGACGCGCTGCTCGCGCATCTCTATCGCAGCTGTCTTTTCACGGTATTTCCTTCGCTCTACGAAGGTTGGGGCCTCGCCGCGAACGAGAGCCTCGCCTATGGCAAGCTCGTGATCGCCTCCGACGCGCCGGCGCTGCGCGAAGCGACGCAAGGCCTCTGCCCGACGATCCATCCGCTCGACTATCCGCGCTGGCGCGAGGTAGTCATGCACTACATCGACGACGCCGGCGCGCGCACCGAGGCCGAGGCACGCATCCGTGCCGCGTTCGTGCCGCGGCATTGGGACGAGTTCTCGCGCGAGCTCCTCACCGCCGCCGAGGCCGCGACATGACGCGGCTCGTGCAGCTCACGACGTATCCGCTGAAATCGCCGCGCCATGGCGGCCAGCTTCGCTGTGCCGCAATCCGCGAACGTTATCGGCGGATCGGCATCGAAGTGAACAGCGTCGCGGTGCTGCATGAAGGCCACTATCGCGCAGCCGACCGCGAAGCCGACGATATCGCGCTGCCGATCGAGAGCACGCACTGGAATCCGAAGCTGACGAACTTCACGGATCTTCAGATCGGCCGCTTCCTTGATGCGGACAACGCCGTGCGCGAGCGCTTCTTTGCATTGCTGCGCCGGCTCCGTCCCGATGTCATCCAGCTCGAGCAGCCGTGGCTGTTCGCCGCTGTTCGGCGGTATCTCGACGCGCTGCGGGCCGAAGGATTGCGACGTCCGCTGCTTGTCTATTCCTCGCAGAACATCGAGTGGAAGCTCAAGCGCGATGATGTCGCGTCCCGCTCGGCGTCGGGCTACGAAAGCGAAGTCGAGGCCGTGCGCGCGCTCGAGCGCGACCTCGTTTCACATGCCGATGTCGTAATCGCCTGCACTGCGGACGAGCTCGACGAGCTGCGCGCGATGGCCAGCAGTACGGATCGCCGCTACGTCATCGCCGCGAATGCGATCGCGCCGTTTGCGGCCGATCCGAAACGCACGCATGCGTTGATGCAGCGGCACGGGCTTGGCCGCTATCCGATCTTCGTCGGCAGCGCGCATCCGCCGAACGCAGATGGATTCTGGGAAATGCTCGCGCCTTCGCTGGCGTTCCTGCGCCCGGACGAAAAGATCGTCGTCGCCGGAGGCGTCGGCCATCTTTTGCGCAATCATGCGATCTATCGCGCCTGGAGCGGCATCAACGAGCCGCGCCTCGCCGTGCTTGGTGAAGTCGAGCGCGAAGATCTCGTCGCATTGCTGTATGGCGCGTCCGCGATCCTGCTGCCGATCACGACCGGCGGCGGCTCGAATCTCAAGACCGCCGAGGCGATCTACACCGGCAATCCGGTGATCGCGACGACGCATGCGCTGCGCGGCTACGGCGACGCGGGCCAGTGGCCGACGCTGACGGTTGCTGATACGCCCGATGCGTTTCGCCGGCTCGTGCGCGAGCGGCTCGATGCTACGAAATCCTCGTTGCCTACCGGCTACGATCTGCTGCGCGAGTGCGTGACGTGGGATGTCGCGCTTGCCGAGCTGGCCGATGAGATGAAAGGCCTGAGTGCGCGCACGAGTGATTCGTGAACGAGCGATCCATCGGTTTCGTGCAGGGGTTACGCGGGATCGCGGCGCTTGCGGTCGTGATGTTTCACGCTCGCCGATTCCTCGAATCCAACTCGGATGGCGCGTTATTTACGCCCGGCGCGGCAATGGGCGTCGATCTCTTTTTCCTGATCAGCGGCTTCATCATGTTCCACACGACGCGCAGGAGCGACGGCTCGACTGCGGCGTTCGCCGATTTCGCGATCAAGCGCGTCACGCGGATCTGGCCTCTGTGGGTTATCGCATTGGCGGTTCAGGTCGCGCATCGATGGGATCCGGCGCTGCTGGCCGATCCCGTCAAGCGGATCTGGCTCGTGCATTCGCTGTTCTTGTTGCCCACTGCTGGCGCTCCGGCGGATGTGCCGCCGGTCTACGGCTCACCGTTTCTCGGCGTCGGCTGGACGCTCAATTACGAGATGTATTTCTACGCGTTCTTCGGCGCCGCGATGCTGTTCGGCCGCTGGCGATGGGCCGCGTTTTCCGCATGGCTCATCGCGACGCTGCTGCTGATTCCGATCGTCACCGGAAAACTCGGCGTTGCGAACATCGGCGAGATCCTGACGCCGAACAACAGCTATGCGTACGACATCCGCTACATCGGCCTCATCACCAATCCGATGATCCTGCTCTTCGTCGCGGGCGTAGTGCTTGGCTGGATCTATCATTCGCGCTTCGCGATCGCCGATACGCGCGTGCTCGCGGTGCTTGTCGCACTCGCCGTTGCCGGCGCCGTTTGCCAATACGCGATGCACTATCGCGTGACGCACGGCCTCGTCGCCTGGGGTTTGAGCCTCGTTCCGCTCCTCTTCGCGCTTTTGATGTTCAACAAGCAGCGCGTGATGCAGTGGCCGCGCGCGTTGACGTACCTCGGCGACATTTCGTTTTCGCTGTATCTGTTCCATCCGGTTGTGCAGGAATCGTTCGATCCGCTGGCGCGGCGGTTCTTGCCTGCAATGGCGACCGGCTATGCCGCGATCGCCGCGACGACGATCATCGCAATCCTTGTCGCGGCTCTCTCGCATCGTTATCTCGAACGCGGCCTGTGCGATGCGCTCCGTCGAAGGCTGCATCGAGCGATTCTCGGAGGCGGCGCGGCGCAAGCGGCGCTACCGCGAACGACGTGATCTTCAGCGCGCGCCGAACTTCATCGCAAACCGCGCGCCGCCCAATGTCGGCGAGCGCGTGACCGCAAGCTCGCCGCGATAGGCCTTCAAGATGTCCTGCACGATGGACAGGCCAATGCCGTGGCCTTGCACGCGCTCGTCGCCGCGCACGCCGCGCTGCAGGAGATGCTCGACTTTGTCGTCGGGAATGCCGGGGCCGTCATCTTCGACGATGAGCTCCAGGCCCGCGCGCTTGCCGCCGCGCAACGTATTTGCCGTGAGCACGACGCGGCGGCGCGCCCATTTGAACGCGTTTTCGAGCAGGTTGCCGAGGAGCTCCAGAAGATCGCCCTGATCGCCATGGAAGCGCGCGGCGGGATCGATCTCGAACTCGCAGAGAATGCCCTTGTTCGCGTAAACCTTCTCGAGGCTGCGCACGATCTCCTCGCAATAAGGCTCGAGCGGCAATGGCGCTGCGAACGTGTGATGGCCCGATGTCGCCGCGCGCGAGAGCTGATACGCGATGATCTCGTCCATGCGGCCGATCTGCTCGAGCACGGTCCAGCGGAGCTGATTGGAATCGCCGCCGGCTTCGAGCTGGCTGCGCACGACAGCGAGCGGCGTCTTGAGGCTATGCGCGAGATCGGACAGCGTGTTGCGATAGCGCTTCACGCGATCTCGCTCGGCATCGATGAAATTGTTGAGGCTATTGGTGAGGCCGGAGAGCTCGGCCGGATACTCGCGATGAAGGCTCTCCTGCACGCCGCGCTCGACACGCGCGAGATCGGCGACGACTTTGCGCAGCGGCGCCAAGCTCCAGCGCAGCACGCCGACCAGAAGCAGAAGCAACACGACACCGGTGCCGCCGAGCCAGATCGCGAGCGTGCGCCGATAGACCTCGACTTGATTCCTGAGCGCGGTCACATCCTCGGCGACATAGAACGTCAGGTGCAGCTCGTTCTTCGCGCCGAGGTTCCAATCGACACCCTGCGCGAACACGAAGAGATCGCCTTCCGGCGTGCGCAACGGGCCGCTGAAATGAACTTCGCCGCGCGGAATCTGCGCGCCGAACGGAAGCTCGCGATCGACCGCGGACGGCGAGCGCCACTGATCGTTCTTGGCGCCCATGATCTTCTCGCCGACGATGCCGGCGTAGAGCCCGCTTTGCACCGGCCGATCGAAACGCGGATCGGGGCCGACTTCGGGTGGAATCAGCGAGCCCGCGCGCGTGGTGTCGGCGGCGGCGAGATAGGAATAGATATAACCTTGGAGCCGCTCGCGCAGCGCGCTTTCGGCGGCTTCGTAGAACGCGCGGTCGAGCGCGAAGAATGCCAACCCAAGAAACGCGGCCAGCACGAAGCTCGCAGCCGCAAGCGATCGCGCTTGAAGAGAAAGCGGGCGCGCCACGCCGGCGGAGCCCGTCAGTTCTTGACTTCGCTACCTGTCGCGTCTTCCTGCGCCACGGTTTCCCCGGTCGAATCGTTGCGTTCGAGCGCGAAGCGATAGCCGCGCCCGCGCACGGTTTCGATCGGCTTGATCGCATTGTCCGGATCGAGCTTGCGGCGAAGGCGGCCGATGAAGACTTCGAGCACGTTCGAATCGCGGTCGAAATCCTGCTGATAGATGTGCTCGGTGAGATCGGCCTTGGACACGAGCTCGCCCGCATGCAGCATCAGATATTCGAGCACCTTGTACTCGTAGCTGGTGAGATCGACCGCCTGTCCGTTGACGGTGACGGTCTGCGCGGTGGTGTCGAGCGTGATCGGGCCGCATTCGAGCAGCGGACGCGACCAGCCGCTCGCGCGACGCACGAGCGCATTGAGGCGCGCCAGCAATTCCTCGACGTGGAAGGGCTTGACGAGATAGTCATCCGCGCCGTTCTTGAGGCCGAGCACCTTGTCCTGCCAGCTCGAGCGTGCGGTGAGGATCAGGATCGGGCAGCGCTGCCCGGCTTCGCGCAGCTGCTTGACCAGATCCATGCCCGAGAGCTTGGGAAGCCCAAGATCGATGATCGCCACGTCGAACGGCACTTCGCGGCCGAGATAGAGGCCTTCCTCTCCGTCGCCCGCCGCATCGACCGCGAAGCCGTCACGCTTCAACCGGGCTGCGAGCGTTTCGCGCAAGGGCGCTTCGTCTTCCACCAGCAGTACGCGCATCGTCGTCTCCTTTTTCTCTTAGCTCGCCCGCCGGAAAGACGTTGTACCGCCGATGAGCGTTGCTCGATGAAAAAACTCGTTACCGCGGCGGCGCGAACGGCCCCCTGTTCTTCCGGCCGCCACGACCTGCAATAGTGCGAATGCTTACATGAACGGAGTCTGCCAAGCGCCGGCGTGTGCAGGAACCGTGAAGCCGTCTACTGGTCGGCCTGGACCTGGACCACGCGCACCTGCCCGTCCTGGGTCAGCACCTTGATCCGGTAGACCTTGCGCTTGCCGATCGTCAGCGTCTGCACCGAAAGCACTTTGCCGTTGGTCTCGCGCTGCGCCTGCGCTACGGCTTCCTGTGCGCTGATCTCGCGCGCCTCGGCCTTCACTGCGCCCAACGCGAGCGCCAGCGTCGCTATTGAAGCGAACGCGCGGTGAAGGAAAGGTCGTGTCTGCATTCTTGGGGCTCGTGTTCGACAGGCCGATAGGCGCCGAAACGATCGCAGTCTCGTAAGCGCGCTTTGAATTCCTGCTGAACTTGGTCGTCGGGGCCTTTTGCCCACGGACAAGAAAAAGCCGCACCCGGGACCGGGTGCGGCTTGAAAACAACGTGTTGCTGCGGCGATTACGGCGCCGATTCGAAGCCGTCTGCAAAGATCGTGTCCGGCGTCGTCTCGGTGCCGCATCCCTGCAGCTTGATGTCGTCGATGTACCAGCCTTCGCGCGGATTGGCATTGTTGGTGCCGAGGCGGAAGCGGAACTGCACGTCATGGCCCGCGTACGGCGAGGCGTCCGCGATCACATGCTCGTAGCCGCTGGCAAGACCGCACCACGCCGGGCTTCCGGCAATCGGATTGCCGCTGCCGCTCGACACCGTGCCGTCGTAGCCGCCGGTGAGGTACTGGCCGTTCGGCACCGCGGTGAATGCACCGCCGTCGACCGCGACTTCGAGCACGCCGCCGTCCGCACAGGTGCTGCCCGATCCTTCGATCAGCGTCCACTGCGAGAACTGGAAGTTGAGGCCGCCAAGATCGCTCGGCAGCGTCATCACCGGCGAGATCAGGCGCTGATCGCTGATCGAGTTCGAATCGACGACTTTCCACGAGAACGGCGTCGAATTCGGACGGCTGCCCGAAATCGTCCACGTGTCGTTGCCGACCGCGGCTTCATGCGTCCACTGGCTGTCGCCTTGCGGCACCGGATCCTCGAACAGCACCTGCGTCGTCGTACCGGTGCTGCACTCGCCCGGCGCGGGCGCGGTGCGGAACGAGCGCACCGAGCTGATGTTCGCACCGCACGTGTTCGACGCAGTGACGCGCCACCAGTATTCGGTGTCGAGGCCGAGCGCAGCATCGGGCTGGAAGCTCGTCGTCGTTACCATTTCGGAGATCACGATGTTGTTGAAGTCGGCATCGGTCGCAAGCTCGACGAGATACGAGCCGGCTTGATCGGCCGCATCCCACGTCAACACCGGCTGCACCGGCACGCTGCTCGCGCCGTCGGCCGGCGTATCGAGCGCGGGCGCGGCCGCCGATTCGGTGTAGTACGTGAGCCCGAAGTCGATCGACTTGGTGATCGAACCCGAGGTGCCCGTCACCGTCACCGTGTAGCTGCCCGGAGTCACCGACGAATCGCTTGTCACGCTGAGCGATGCGGTGCCCGGCGGCGTCACCGTCGTCGGATCGACCGTTGCGGTGCTGCCGGACGGATTACCGGTCGCGGCGAGCGCGACGTCGTCGGTGAAGCCCTGGATCTGGCCGATCGTCAGCGACGCGTCGTATTCGGTGCCCGCGCAGAGCTCGGCGTCATCGCCCGGCGAGGACAGCGTGAACGACGGCGCCTGCGAGCAGTTGCTGCAGACGAGACCGAAATCTTGATCGGTGCCATCGCCCGAATTCGGCACGCCGTCGCCCGCGATGTTGGTCGCGGTGATCGTGATCGTGATGTCGCCGGTCGTGCCGGCCGGCAGGAACACCGCTTCGTAATTGTTCTTGGTGTCCGGGCTGCCGCCGGTGATGCTGAACTGATGATCGAAATGGTTGCCGAGATACGTCTGGCCGCCGATTTCGACCTTGAGATCGAGATTGTTGACCTGCGGGCTGGTGCCGAGCGCGCCGGGCGCATCGGTCCACGCCAGCGCAACGCGCACCGGCTTGGCCGGATCGACGACGCCCCAGGTGTAGGTGCGCGTCTCGCCCGAATTATCGAACACCTCGCTCTGATCGATCATCACCTTCGGCGTATCGCTGAACATGTCCGAAAGATTCGGCATGCCATAGCCTTGCGAATTGCTCGGCAGGTTGTCGTTCGCGCTGACACCGGTGAGATAGCTTGGATGCGCCATCATCCAGGCCTTCATCGCCGCCGGGCTCGGCTCGCGATTGCCGCCGATCTCATCGACCGTGCCGGACGCAGAGCCGGCGCCGCCATTGACGATCCACCACCAAGCGAGCGACGCCATGCCCGACGTCGCCGGCGTCGAATGGCTCGTGCCGGACGAAGCGGCAAACACGGTCTGGCCGTTCGGGTGATACGGATCGCAGACGCCTGCGGTCTGTGCCCCGCCCTGCCAGGCGTAGCCGCTGTAGATGTCGGCGCCGGCCTGGATATGCGTGCCGGGGCCGATCACTTCAGGTTTCGCGCGCTGGCCCGGAGCGGGACCGCGGCCCGAGAAGTTGATGACATCCATCGAGTTGTCGGCGCCGCTGGTGCCGACGCCACAGCCGTCCGTCCAACCGGGGCGCGTGTTCTCCGAGGCGCCGACGGTCAACACGTTTTTGCCTGCGCCGGGCGAGGAGACGGTCGCCGCGCCGGGACCTGCGTTCGCCGCAGCGAACACATAGATGAGCTCTTGATTGCCCGACGTGGTCGGATCGGCGTCGCGCGTGCCGGCGTCATAGGCCTGATCGCCGTCGTCATACGTCGACGGCGGGAACGTCAGGCCCCAGGAGTTGCTGCTGATGCGCGCGCCGCTCTGCCAGTTCGCCTTGATGACGCCCTGATCGGAATTGCCGCAGCCGCTGATGTCGTAGCTCGGCACGAAGATGCCGGTCGAGCCGACGCGGCCGAACGGATTGAGACCGAGACCGAGCTGATGGCCGTCGGCGTCCTGGTACGGATCGCCGGTGCGCTGGTCGTAGCCGATGACGATGCCGCCGTTCAACGAGCCGTGACCGTTGATCGCGCCGACCGACGCGGTCGGCTGGCCCGAGCAGTTCTTGAAGTACGCAACGCGGCTCGGGTTAGCGACATTGCCGCCGACATGCATCATCGGGTCGGCCGTGTTGACGACCGTCGCGCCGGTGCCGCCTTCGTGGATGGGGCTATCGGTGACGTCGACGATCGGATATTCGTTCGGATCCTGGCTGAAGCCGTGATCGATCAGGAATTGCAGGTAATCGATCGACGCCGGGCCCGGCGTGTAGTCGCCGGTGAGGATGATGTCCTGCTTCTCGTCCATCATCACGCGCGGCTGCTTTTCGCCGACGAAGGTGACGTCGGAGCGCTCGGCGATCGCGGCGATATCGGCGATGCGCACGCGCAGCGAAAGATTCTCGAACTTAAGGATCGGCGCCCACTGGTAATCGACGCTGCCGGGACCGACCGGCGCGCGCTGCGCCGGCGGCACGATGCCTTTGGCGGAGACGAAATCCTTGGTCGCGCCGACGCCGTCGTGCGAATAGACCTGCACGATGACATCAACTTCCTCGTTCGACGCTGGATTGGCGGTCAGACGCGAGCCGAGCCGCGGATCGACCTTGAAGAACCCGTAAAACGGCGCGTTGTACTGAAGCCACGGCGCCGAATTGCGAAGGTTCGCAAGCTCGGCCTGTGCGGCTTCATCCGCCCAGACGATGTAGCCCGAGTTGGCGACGTACTGCACCGGCTTGATGCCGTGCGCGTTCAGCGCATCGAGCCAAGCCTGCTTGACCGGCCCGATGAACTGCACGATCTGCAAGCCCGCACCCGCGGGCGCGTGCAGCGAGAACGGCGCCGGCGCGGTCAGCGTATCGCGCTGCGTATCGAACGGATGCGCGGTGAAGAGCAGCGAATTCGCTTCGCTGTCGACCTGCACCCCGGAAGACGCGGCCTTGGCCGCGTTGAGCGCGCTTGCATCGAGACTAAAGAGCGCGAAGCTGCCGTAGTCCTCGAGCAGCGCCGCACCCGCTTGATTCTTCGCGAGCACGCCTTTCGGGACGATCGCTTTGGATACGCCCGCCGGTACCGCGAGCACATCGTAGGAAGGCGCCAGCACGCCGCCGGCACCGACGAGCGCAGCCAGCACGGCTGTCGTAATCGGTTTACGCATGATTCCCCACCAAGTAGCAACAAAGGACTCGCGACACGCGATGGGCGCGCTGGCTTGCGCCACCCATGAAGCCCACCGGGGTCGCACCGGAATCCGCCCCTCGAAAGACGGGCGGAATGTCGGCCGGTCTCCTTCTGGGGGCCAAACCGAACCTGCCGAATCTATGCGTTTCTGTGCCTACCGACAATCGTTCTCAAGATGGAGCGAGCGAGACGCGCTCAGCGCCTTTACGTTCGTCAGAAGATTTCTGCAACGCAGCATCGAAGGCTGCCGCCGGCCTTCTCGATCTCATCGAGCGGCACGTCGTCGATCACGAAACCCGCGTGTTCGATCGCTGCGCGTTGCGCGGCATCGAGCGCCGCCGCGCCGCGCGCGCTCATCCATACGCGGCCGGATGCGAGCGTGATCGCGTTGCCCGCGAATGCCGCCTTTTGCGCGGCATTGAGCCAGACCGCTCGCCCGCCGAACGCGCTCGCGATCGCCGCAGGCACGGCGGGATCGCGAAAGCCGTCCGCCGCGAGGATCGCCATCCGTCCCGCCAGCGAGGCCATCGTGACATTCGTGTGGTATTCGCCCGTCGCAAGCTCAAAACAAAATGTCAGCCGCAATCCAAACGCCTCGTGCATCGCACGAGCACTGGCAAGATCGCAGCGTTCGGACAATCCGCAATAGCCAATGCCGCGCGCGTGGTCGATCACGAGCGAGCCAGTGAGCTCGGCGACCAGCGGTTCGGCGGAAAGGTCGATCGTGCGATAGCCGAGCGTGTCGCGGAAGAACGCGCGGATGTCGGCGCGTTCGGTTTCGCGTTGGCGCACCGAATGGCGCATGTGGCCGACGATCAGCCGGCCGGGCGCGGTCGCGAAGGCATTGTTCGGGAACATGCCGTCGGGACAGGCGGGATCGCCGGGGAACGTCATGATCGGTATGTCGACCGACAAGCGTCGCGCAAGATCGGCGTGCTGCAGAGCCGCGCGCACCGGATCCATCGTCTGCGAGAGATCCATGTAGCGGTTGTCGGTTGCGGATTCGGCGGCGAGCGTTGCGCTCGCGGGGCTGACGAGGAATGCCGCGCGCGCGGTCGCCGCGGCGCGAACGGGGAAACGTTCGGGCGAATAGGCGGCGAGGAATGCTTCGGGGCTGGTGACGATCATCGTCGGCTCATCGCTTCGCTCGCGCGTTGTAGCGAAAGCACGTGACCAGATGATCATTGACCATTCCGGTCGCCTGCATGAACGCATAGCAGATCGTCGAGCCGATGAAGCGGAATCCGCTCTTGGAAAGCACCTTGCTCATGCGATCGGATACTTCTGTCGTCGCCGGTACCTGCTTGCTTTCTTTCCACGCGTTGCGGATCGGCTTGCCGCCGACGAGGGACCAGAGGAACGCATCGAGGCTTCCGTGCTCGTCGATCGCCTCGAGCGCCGCGCGCGCGTTGTCGCGCACCGACGTGATCTTTAGGCGATTGCGAATGAGGCCAGCGTCGCCGAGCAACGTCTCGATGCGCCGATCGGTGAGGCGCGCGCAGCGCGCGATGTCGAAATCGTTGAACGCGCGGCGATAGTTCTCGCGCTTGTCGAGCACGGTGCGCCACGATAATCCCGCTTGCGCGCCTTCGAGGCAAAGAAACTCGAACAGCACGCGATCGTCGTGCACCGGCACGCCCCATTCGGTGTCGTGATACTCGCGCATGGCGTCGGTGCTGCCCGTCGCCCAGCTGCACCGCACACGATGATCTTCGCGCATGCCTGCTCTCCGATGTCGCGCGTATCATAAGCCGCTTCGCGCGCGCCGCCGCGCAACTAGCATCCACTGTGAACACCACCGTTTCGACCCGGAAGCCAGCGCTGATTGCGCTCGCGCTGCTCACGCTGATCTGGAGCTACAACTGGATCATCATGAAGCAAGCGCTCGCGTATAGCGGGCCGTTCGAATTCTCCGCGCTGCGCTACGCGTTCGGCACGCTGGTGCTGTTCGCAGCGCTGATCGTGCGCGGCGAATCGCTGCGTCCGCCACCGCTCGTGCAGACCGCGCTGATCGGCATCGCGCAGACCGCAGGGTTCCAGGCGCTCGTGCAATGGGCGCTGGTGCAGGGCGGCGCCGGCAAGACGGCGCTTCTCGCGTACACGATGCCGTTTTGGGTCGTGCTGCTCGCGTGGCTCGTGCTCGCAGAGCGGCCGGGGCCGCGGCAATGGCTTGGGCTCGTCGCCGCCGCGGCCGGTCTGGTGCTGGTGATCGAGCCGTGGCGCGGGCTCGGCGGTGCGACGAGCGCATGGCTCGCGATCGGCGGCGGTGTCTGCTGGGCGATCGGCGTCGTCTTGTCGAAACGCTTGTTCCAACGCTGCGGTGTCGGCGCGCTGTCGCTGACCGCGTGGCAGATGGCGATTGGCGCTGTGTTCCTGATCGCGATCGCGCTCATCGCCAACGAACGCCCGATCGATTGGTCGCCGTGGTTCATCGGCGCGCTCGCTTACAACGCGGTGCTGTCGTCGGGGCTCGCGTGGCTGATGTGGTCGTTCGTCGTCGAGCGGCTGCCGGCCGATATCGCCGGGCTTTCGAGTCTCGTGATTCCGATCGCCGGCATCGGATTCGCGTGGCTCTTGCTGGGCGAGCGGCCCTCGCTGATCGAAGGCACGGGCATCGCGATGATCGGCGTTGCGCTTGCGATCGTGAATCTCAAACGGCCTAAGCGAGCCCGCGCGACATGATCACCGCTGCGAGCGGAATCAGCGCGACGAGATGCATCTCGACGAGCACCATGCGCCGCGCGCGCTGCCATTCGGCTTCGGGCACGCGAAATGCGGCGTTCTCGCGTTTTGCTTTGCGCCAGCGGAGAAACGCCTTCGTCGGCACGATCGACAGAAGACCGACCAGCGCGAACAGCGCGATCTTCACCCAGAACGCGGGATTGTGCGCGTAGAACGACCAGCCTTTGAGGCCGAACACGGCACGGAGCGCGCCGGTGGCGAGCACGAGGCCCGAGATCATGCCGAAGAACGCATCGGCGCGCGCGAGGCTATCGATATCGATATCCGCCGCGCCGGCGCGGAGCAGCGTCCATTCCTTCGCGAGAAACCAGATCAGCGAGAAGATCGCGGCGAAGTGCAGGTAAGCGAGAATCGCATCGGTCCACATGTTCGTCCTCCTCGGCTCACCACGGGAGCGCATCGAGATCGATGTTGCCGCCCGACAAGACGACGCCGACACGCTTGCCGGCGAAATGCTCGCGGTGACGCAGGATTGCTGCGAGTGCAATCGCCGATGACGGCTCGACGACGAGCTTCAAGCGCTCGAAGATGAGGCGCATTGCCGCGATCGTATCGCGGTCGGCAACCGGCAGCACGGTGACGGCATATTCCTTCAAGAGCGCAAGATTGATCGCGCCGACGACGCCGCGAAGCCCATCGCAAATCGTATCCGGCACGATATCGGTGACGCGCGCGCCACGACGCAGCGATTCGTACGCGTCGGCAGCACCTTCAGGTTCGGCGGCGAACACGCGCGCGTCCGCAAGCCGCTCGCGCGTGACGATCGCGCTGCCGCCGACGAGGCCGCCGCCACCGACCGGCGTGATGACGATGTCGAACGGGCCAGCTTCGTCGATCATTTCGAGCGCGGCCGTGCCCTGGCCTGCGATCACTGCGGGATCGGTGAACGGATGCACCAGCGTCGCGGCGGTTTCGGCGCGCACGCGCTCGGCAGTTGCTTCGCGCGCGGCCATCGTCGGCGCGCAGAAGTGCAACGTCGCGCCGTACGCTTCGATCGCGGCGAGCTTGGTCTTGACCGCGCCTTCGGGCACGACGACATGCGCCGGAATGCCGCGCGTCTTCGCCGCGAGCGCCAGCGCGGCGCCGTGATTGCCGGACGAATGCGTCACCACGCCGCGCGGGGCGACATCGTCGGCGAGCGACCACACTGCGTTGCACGCGCCGCGGAACTTGAACGCGCCGACGCGCTGAAGATTCTCGCATTTGAATACGAGCTTCGCGCCGGCGAGCGCGTCGATCGAATGCGAAGTGCGAAGCGGCGTCTGCTGCGCGTGCGGCGCGATACGCTCGGCGGCGGCCTCGACTGCGGCGAAATCGGGAAGATCGGTCACGGATCGGACGGCCCGGCGAAACGTTGCGCTGCACGATACACGCGGCCGCATCGCGCGTGCTAGCCTGCCGCAAGTCACTTCCGCATGCCCCGCGATGAATCCGACCGCCGGTGCCAAGCCGACCGTTTTTCTGCGCGACTATCGCGCGCCCGCGTGGCGCGTCACCGACGTCGCGCTCGAGTTCGATCTCGATCCGGCGGCGACGACGGTCGCGGCGCGTCTGGTTCTCGAGCAGGATCCGCAGCAAGGCGATGCGCCGATTCGTCTCGACGGCGAAGGGCTCGAGCTGATCGACCTTCGCGTCGACGGCCGCGCGCCAGCGACCGGAAGCTGGGAGCACGACGCACATGGATTGACGATCCGCGGCGTCCGCGGCAGCGCGATCGTCGAGACGCGCGCGCTGATCACGCCCGATCGCAACACCGCGCTGCAAGGTCTTTATCTCAGCGGCCGTGCGGATACGGGTTTCCTGATTACGCAGTGCGAAGCCGAAGGTTTCCGGCGCATCACGTGGTTCGCCGATCGGCCGGACGTGCTCGCGCGCTACACCGTCACGCTGCGCGCAGACAAGAAGCGCTTTCCGCTGCTGCTCGCAAACGGCAATCAAGTGGACGCGGGCGAATCTGCGAACGGCCGGCATTGGGCGCGCTTCTTCGATCCATATCCGAAGCCGAGCTATCTCTTCGCGCTGGTCGCGGGCTCGCTCGATCGTCTCGAAGACGAATACGTCACCGCCGAAGGTCGGCGCGTGCGTCTTTTCATCCACGCCGAGACGAGCCTGATCGGCCGCTGCGCGTGGGCGATGCAGTGTCTCAAGATGGCGATGCGCTGGGACGAGGAGCGCTTCGGCCGCTGCTACGATCTCGACGTGTTCCACATCGTCGCCACGCGCGAGTTCACGATGGGCGCGATGGAGAACAAGGGCCTCAACATCTTCAACGCGAAATATCTCGTCGCCGATCCCGATCATGCGACCGACGATGATTACCGCCATGTGCTCGCGGTCGTCGGCCACGAGTATTTCCACAACTGGAGCGGCAATCGCGTGACCTGCCGCGACTGGTTTCAGCTGAGCCTCAAGGAAGGGCTCACGGTGTATCGCGAGCAGGAATTCGAATCCGATCTCGCTTCGCGCACGCTGCGTCGCATCGAGGACGTCAGGCTGCTCTGGCGCTCGCAGTTCAGCGAGGATGCGGGACCGCTCGCGCATCCGGTGCGCCCTGACCGCTACAGCGAGATCAATAATTTCTACACCGCGACTGTCTACGACAAGGGCGCGGAGATCGTGCGCATGCTCGCGGTGCTGCTCGGCACAGACGGTTTTCGCCGCGGTCTCGATCTTTATTTCGATCGGCACGACGGCAGCGCTGCGACGGTCGAGGATTTTCTCGCGGCGCTCGGCGCGGCGAACGATTGCGATCTTTCCGCGTGGCTAGGCTGGTACAACCAGGCCGGCACGCCCGCGCTCGCGGCGCGCGTAACGCACGACGCGCATGCGCACACGTGCGAGATCGCGCTCGCGCAGCGCACGCCGCCGACGCCCAATCAGCCGCGCAAGCACGCGCTGCCGATTCCGGTGGCCGTGCAGTTGTTCGGTGCGGACGGCACCGCGCTGCCGCTCAAGCTCGATGGCGAAGATGGCGAATCCGGGGACGAGCGCGTTCTGCTCCTGACCCAAGATGAAGCCGCATTCCGCTTCGTCGGCGTCGCCGAGCCACCGACGGTTTCGCTCTTGCGCGGCTACTCGGCGCCGGTGCGGCTCGATCAGAGCGCGGGCGAAGCGACGCTCGCGAGCCAGATCCGCAACGACACCGACGGATTCAACCGCTGGTTCGCGGCCGACGCGCTGTCGCGGCGACTGTTCGCACACGCGCTCGCCGCCGGCGAACCCGACGCGGCGGTGCTCGGCATCTGGACCGGCGGCGTGCGCGCGATTCTCGACGATGACGCGGCCGATCCGGCGCTCGTCGCCGAGACCCTCACGATTGCCGATGCCGGTTCGCTCGCCGACGGCTTGTCCGAGATCGATCCCGAAGCGATCCATCGTGCGCGCGCGCAGATCGAAACGGGTCTTGCGCAGGCGCTCGCCGAATCGCTGCTGCACCGTTATCGAAGCCTCGATACCGGCAGCGACACCTCACTGTCCGCACAAGCGCGGCGGCGACTGCGCAACGCGTGTCTCGCAGCGCTCTGCCGTGCGGACGCGCGTCACCTTCCGCTTGCGAGTGCGCAATTCGCCGACGCACGCAATCTCACCGACCGCCTCGCGGCGCTCGGCGTGCTGGTAAGCGCACGCGCTGCCGATGCGCAAGATGCGCTCGATGCCTTCGCCGCGCGCCATGCCGGCGATGAGATGGTGCTCGACAAGTGGTTCGCTCTGCAGGCTATGCACGCCGAGCCCGAAACTCTGGCACGCGTCGAAGCGCTGACCGCGCATCCGGCATTCCACTGGAACACGCCGAATTCGGTCTACGCGCTGCTCGTCGCGTTCGCGCATCGCAATCCGCGCGTGTTCCACCGCGCCGATGGCGCCTCTTATCGCTTCGTCGCCGATGCGGTGATGCGTCTGGATGCGATCAATCCGCAGGTGGCGGCGAGGCTCGTCACGGCATTTGGCGCTTGGCGCCGTTATGAGCCGATGCGCCGCGCATTGATGCGGCGCGAGCTGGAGCGGCTGGCGGCGCGGGCGGAGAACTCGCCGGATGTGGCGGATCTGGTAGGTCGCGCGTTGGCCGCGTGACGCCTCAAACGAAAAAGCCGCGCATCGCGCGGCCTTCTCACTGGAACACGGCGGATCTTTAAGCGGGCAGCTTGCTCAGCGCTTCGTTGATGCGAGCGCACTTCGTTTCCAACTCGCCGACGAGATGATCGCGATCGTTCGCGGCCGGTTGCGTCGTGCGGACATCGTCGATCGCCATCTCGAGGCGGCCGAGCTCGATCATCAGGTCGTGGCGCAGAAACAGCGGATTGACACTCATGGTAGCGGCGTTGCTCATGGCAGTGACTCCTGGATTCCCGTGATTCAGCAGAGAGCAAGCGCCGTGCCAGCCCGCCAAATTGCGTGTTTGCGGAAAAATGCGCCGGTCGAACAGAGTCATCGGCGGCGGCATCGCGGCGACTCTGACGATCCTCGTCCAAATCTGACTGCGCGATCGCGACAACTGCATTACCTGCCAGCATTTCGCGACGATCGTCACAGTCTGCCATTCACGGTTGCCGCTACGTTCCTACCCTGAAAGCACGAAGTCCGTGCATACGACGTGCGGCTTCCGCTTTCGAGCACGCTTCAACGTCTCTGGCGCCCGGCACACGGTCCTCTTGGATTCCCCCTGTTCCTAAGACCGCCGGGCGCCAGCCTTTGCTTTTGCGGGCATCCATGTCCGCTCAGTTTCCGGTTTTTGCGTAGGCCGACGGCCATCGCGGTCTTGTGACGCTACAGCGGCCATCCATGGCCGCACTTCTCACGAACAGCAGATCCCAGGGCGCATCTTTTGCGCTCCAAGCTATCGGCCAAAAAAAAACCGCCCGGCTAGCGGGCGGTGGGTGCGTCCTCCCACCGACGCAGCGGCCGGCCCCTGAATTCCGGCCATCGACGTGCTCGCAAACGCCGTGCGTCGGTGGGAGTGCAGAAGATCAGCAGCATGTTTTGTGCCAGCGGGGCGCGGCTGGCTTGATAGAATGCGCGCCGCGCGGGCCCATCGCGGGTCCGGCAGGTCGAGCGGTCATGGTTCACTACGATGTCATCGTCATTGGCGGCGGGCACGCCGGCACCGAGGCGGCGCTTGCGAGCGCGCGCGCGGGTGCGCGCACTCTGCTTTTGACCCACAACATCGAGACGATCGGCCAGATGAGTTGCAATCCCGCGATCGGCGGGATCGGCAAAGGCCATCTCGTCAAGGAGATCGACGCGCTTGGCGGTGCGATGGCGGCCGCGGCGGATCGCGCCGGCATTCAATGGCGCATCTTGAACGCCTCGAAAGGGCCGGCCGTGCGCGCGACGCGTTGTCAGGCCGACCGCGCTTTGTACAAAGCGGCCATCCGTCGTCGGGTTGAGACGCAACCGAACCTCAGTCTGTTCCAGCAGGCGGTCGATGCGCTGATCGTCGAAGGCGGCCGCGTGGCCGGCGTGCGCACGCAGACCGGGCTCGAGTTCCGCGCGGAAGCCGTCGTGCTGACGGCCGGAACGTTCCTCGCGGGCAAGATCCATGTCGGCTTTGCGCAACATGCGGCCGGACGCGCCGGCGATCCGCCGGCGATGAAGCTCGCCGAGGCGCTGCGCGAGCTGCCGTTTACGGTCGGCCGGCTCAAGACCGGCACGCCGCCGCGCATCGACGGCCGCACGATCGATTATTCGAAGCTCGCCGAGCAGCCGGGCGACGATCCCGCGCCGGCGTTCTCGTTCCTGGGCTCGGCCGCGGAGCATCCACGCCAGGTCAGCTGTTGGATCACGCACACGTCCGAGCGCACACACGAGATCATCCGCGGCGCGCTCGACCGCTCGCCGCTTTATTCGGGCGTCATCGAAGGCACCGGGCCGCGCTATTGCCCGTCGATCGAGGACAAGGTCGTGCGCTTCGCCGACAAGGCTTCGCACCAGATCTTCATCGAACCCGAAGGCCTCGAGACGACCGAGATCTACCCGAACGGCATCTCGACCTCGCTGCCGTTCGACGTGCAGGTCGAGCTGGTCCGCTCGATCGCGGGTCTTGAAGCTGCGCACATCACGCGGCCGGGCTACGCGATCGAGTACGACTATTTCGATCCGCGCGGCTTGAGGCCGTCACTGGAAACCAAGGCTGTGGCCGGCCTCTATTTCGCCGGTCAGATCAACGGCACGACGGGTTACGAAGAAGCCGCGGCGCAAGGCCTGATCGCCGGCCTCAACGCCGCACGCGCGACGCAAGCGCGCGAGCCGTGGACGCCGCGCCGCGACGAGGCTTACATCGGCGTCTTGATCGACGATCTCGTCACCAACGGCACCAGCGAGCCGTATCGGATGTTCACCTCGCGCGCCGAGTACCGGTTGCATTTGCGCGAGGACAACGCGGACCTTCGCCTCACCGAGCGCGGCTTTAAGCTCGGCTGCGTGCCCGCGGAGCGGTATGACGTGCTTTGCCGCAAGCGCGATGCGGTCGCGCGCGAAACCGAGCGGCTGCGCGGGTTGTGGGCGACGCCCGGCAACGCGCTCGGCCGCGAAGTCGAAACGACGCTCGGCATCGCGCCTTCGCGCGAGACGCACGTGCTGGATCTTTTGCGCCGGCCCGAGGTCGACTACGCAATGCTGGCGCGCGTGCCCGGCATTGGCGCCGGTGTCGACGATCCGCAAGTGATCGGCCAGATCGAAGTGCAAGCGAAGTACGCGGGTTACCTCGACCGCCAGCGCGACGAGATCGAACGCCAGCGCCGCAACGAGGACACCGCAATTCCCGAGCGCTTCGATTTCGACGGCGTGCGCGGACTTTCCGCCGAGGTGCTCGCGAAGCTGCGCGCTGTGCAGCCGCACACGATCGGGCAAGCGATGCGTATTTCGGGCGTGACGCCGGCGGCGATTTCGCTGTTGCTGGTGCACTTGAAGCGCGGCAGCCGTCGCGTCGCATAAAAAAAGGCCGGGTTTCCCCGGCCTTTTCATAAACGTGTCGCGCGATCTCACTTGCGCTTTTGCGCGTCGACCTTGTCTTGCGCCATCTGGAACGCTTTCGTCGCGGCATCGTGGATCGGAGCGATGTCCTTGTCCGCGAGCTCGCCGCCGCCCTGCTTCTCGTTGACGACGACCTCGCCGTTGTCGCCCCAACCGATCGTCGCGCCGCCCTGCTGCTTGACGAACATCGGCTTGTCGTCCTTGAACGCGTACTTGACCGAGGTGCGGCCGCCTTTGTCGTATTCGGTGTTGACGCGCACGAACACGACCTTGCTGTGATCGGCGAACGCATCCCAGCCGACCGAGGCTTCGTCGGTGGTGTAGACGCCGTCGACTTTCTTCATGCCGCCGATGCGCGTCTGCAACTTGCTGAACTCATCCTTGAGTTTTTCGGCTGCGGTCGGCTCGGGCGTCAGCGTGATCTGCGCGGTCGCACCGGCACCGCCGGTCAGCACCGGCGCGGTCAGCGCGGGAAGGAAGCGACGCTCGCCGTCGGTGAGCACGGCGTTGATCGTGTAGGTGCGGTTGCGCGCGATCTTCGCGGGATCGATGTCGAGCGAGAAATTGAACGGCGGCGTGCCGCTGACGTCGATCGTCTTCTCGGCGACCGGAACCTCGGGCTGCGCGACATCGACGAGCTTCACGTCGAGCTTCGATCCCGCGTTGATCGCGACCGGATCGCGCAACGTGACGGTGCCGCTGACGCTCGACGGAATCGGCGCCGTGGCCGCGGCGTTGTTGGCGCCGTTGGCCTGGCCTTGCGCCGGGTTCGCGGCCTGATTCTGGTTGGTGGAATTGCATCCACCGAGCGCGATCAGTGCAGCGAACGCCGCCAGCGAAAGAATCCTCATGACAAACATCCTCCGAAAACGAAAAGAGTCGTAGATTGTTTTGGCTAGCATACCGCCAACAGCGTGAATGTAGGGCGGAGGTGCAAGCCTGCTCCGGCATGGGGTTGCGCCGGGGCGAGCGAATTTTGCGGGAGGGCGACGATAATGCGGCTCGGCGCGCGGCGCAATCGTCACGATTGCGCAACTCGCGATGCTTCATCGCGCGCGACGCGCGAACGTTAAAATTCCGTCGAAAATTCGCGCTGCTTTGTTACAGCGCGGCGATCAGGTTCCAGTCCGCCGCACGAGATTGCGGCCTTCCTGCTTGGCCCGATAGAGCTGCTCATCGGCGGCACGCAAGAGATCGCTCGATCCGGTCATGCCTGCGAGCCAGGCGGCGGCGCCGATACTGACGGTGACACGCTCGGGACCGCCATCCGTCGTCATGTTGAGCTCGGAGATCGCGATGCGCAGCCGCTCGGCGAATTCGGCGGCTTGCTCGACCGTGTGCTCGGGCAGCACCGCGGCGAATTCCTCGCCGCCGATGCGCGCGATGATGAACTCCTCGCGCGCGTGCACGCTCACCGCGCGCGACACGCGCTTGAGCACGCCGTCGCCCGCGGGATGGCCGTAGCGGTCGTTGATCGTCTTGAAGTGATCGATGTCGATGATGAGGAGCGCGAGCGGTCGGCGATGATTGGCCGCACGCGCGAGCTCCTTTTCGAGAAGCTCCAGAAACTGCCGGCGGTTATAGAGATCGGTGAGCGGATCGACCGTCGCGAGCTGGTAGATCTCCTCGTGATAGCGCGCCTCGACCGACGAGCGGTCCATGAACTTGAGAACGCAGCTTCCGATCGTGATGTGATCGCCGTCCTTGAGCTCGGCCTCGATGATCGGCTGATCGTTGAGGAACGTCTTGTTGGTCGAGTCGAGATCCTTGATGCGATACCCGGCCGGATCGCGCCAGATCTTCGAATGCTGGCGCGAGACGCTGCGTTCGAGCACCTGGAATTCGCATTCGGGCGCGCGGCCGATGATCAGCGGCACGTCGCCGATGTCGATGCGCTGGCCGAGCCGCTGGCCCTGCAGCACGACCAGGCATGCCGGCTCGCGGCCGTCGGCGTAAACGCGGGCCGGGCGTATCGAGCGGCGTTGGGTGGTGCCGTCGTCGTTCCGAGAGCTCATGGGGGATCGCGCGGGGACGTGGCCGAGAGTCTACGCGATCGGCACCGCCGCCCGAAAAGGAGAATGTGGGTGCCGAAGGGAGTCTCGCGCTCGCCCGGCCATGGGGAATGGTCGATCGACACCCACGCCTATTCAGACGCAAGAAGAAGGCAAAACCAGACACTCGATTTTCCCCCTCTCCCGCTCGCGGGAGAGGGCCGGGGTGAGGACGGCCGGCGCCTACGCGGATGGCAGTAGCGAAATATCCGCCACCCGGAGGAACAGCCCACGCAGCCGGCCGAGGAGGCGCAATCGGTTCGTGCGCTTGGCGGCATCGTCGACCATGACCATCACGCCGTCGAAATAGCGGTCGACCGGCTCGCGCAGCCGGGCAAGCCGCTTCAAGAGGCCGACATAGTCACGCGCCTGGGCCAACGGCGCGGCATCCTGCTCGGCGCTCTGGAGCGCCTCGGCGAGATCGCGCTCGGCGCCGCTTTCGAGCAGAGCCGTCTCGATTGCGCCAGCGTCCACGGCGCCGGCCTGGCGCAGGATATTGCCGATACGCTTGTTCGCCGCCGCGAGCGCCTGGGCTTCCGGAAGCCGTGCGAACTCGACGACGGCGCGCAGGCGCCGGTCGAAATCGGTGAGGTCGGACGGCGCGAGCGCGCGCACGGCTTCGAACGCTTCCGTAGCGATACCCTGATCGCTGTAATAACTGCGCAACCGATCGAAGACGAAGTCCTCGATCTCGGTCGCGAGTGCCGCGCGGCGTTCGCCGGCATCGAGCGCCGGCGTCTTGCCGTCCTTTGCTTTCGGAAGGCCCGCCGCGAGCGCCGATTCCGGCAGCAGCGCGAGCGCCTCGCTCAGCTGCGCGCCAAGATCGATCGCGAGATTCCCTTCGATCAGCGTGCGCGCAAGGCCGAGCGCCGCGCGGCGCAAAGCGAACGGATCCTTGTTGCCGGACGGCTTCATGCCGACCGCGAAGATACCGGCGAGCGTATCGATGCGCTCGGCAACCGCGAGCACCTGCCCGACCTTGCCTTTCGCGATCGCATCGCCGCCGAAACGGGGCGCGTAGATCTCGTCGAGCGCGGCCGCAATCTCGGATTTCTCGCCGCTCGCGTTCGCGTAGTAACGGCCCATCACGCCTTGAAGCTCGGGGAACTCGCCGACCATGCGCGTCATGAGATCGCATTTCGACAACGCCGCGGCGCGCGTGGCGAGGCCGGCATCGACGCCGACGCGATTGGCGATCACGCGCGCAAGCTCGGCGACGCGCACGCACTTGTCCCAGACGCTACCGAGCGATTGCTGATACGTGACCGACTTCAGCGCCTCCTGATACGACGCGAGCGGCTGCTTCTTGTCTTCGTCGAAGAAGAATTTCGCGTCGGCGAAGCGCGGGCGGATCACGCGCTCGTAGCCTTTGCGGATTTCGGCAGGGTCTTTCGACTCGATGTTCGCGACGCCGATGAAATGCTCGGTGAGCTTGCCGTTCGCGTCGAACACGGGGACGAATTTCTGATTCGTCTCCATCGTCATCACGAGCGCTTCCTGCGGAACCGCAAGGAATTCGCGATCGAACGCACAGGCGATCGCGACCGGCCATTCGGTGAGGTTTGCGATCTCGTCGAGAAGATCGTGCGAAAGGCGTGGCACGCCGCCCGTTTCGCGTCCCGCGCGCTCGACTTCGGCGCGCACGCGCGCACGACGCTCGGCAGGATCGGCAAGCACTTTCGCGCTGCGCAGTGCGTCGAGCCATGCATCGGCATCGGCGATGTGCACCGGCTGCGGATGATGGAAGCGATGGCCGCGCGATTGGCGTCCGGATTTGAGCCCAAGCGTTGCGCCGTCGATGACGTCCGCGCCGTGCAGCATCACGAGCCAGTGTGCCGGACGCACGAACGTGTAATCGTGATCGCCCCAGCGCATCGGTTTCGGAATCGGCAATGCTTTCAGCGCTTCGGCAAGAATCTCGGGAATCAGCGCCGCGGTCGGCTGGCCTTTCTTCTGCGCGCGATGCACGAACCACGCGCCTTTGTCGGTTTCGAGCTTTTCGAGCGCGGTGACATCGACGCCGCATGATTGCGCGAAACCGATCAGCGCCTTGGTCGGCTGACCGCTCGCATCAAGGCCGGCATTGAGAGCCGGACCGCGACGTTCGATCGACTGATCCGGTTGCGAGGTTGCGACCTCGGGAACGAGCACGGCGAGGCGACGAGGCGAGCAATACGTTTTCGCGGCCGCGACATTCGCGCCGACACCGCGCTTGGCGAGACCGTCGCAAATGCCGGATGCAAACGCGCTCGCAAGCTCATCGAGCGCCTTCGGCGGCAGCTCTTCGGTGCCGAGCTCGATCAGCAGCGGTTTCTTCGCCGTCGCATCCATCATGCCGCTTCCTTGCGCGTCTTGATTCCCGGAAACCCGAGCTTCTCGCGCTGCGCGTAATACGCTTCGGCGACTGCGCGCGAGAGCGTGCGCACGCGCAGGATGTAGCGCTGGCGCTCGGTGACGCTGATCGCGCGGCGCGCGTCGAGCAAGTTGAACGTGTGGCTCGCTTTCATCACCTGCTCGTACGCGGGCAGCGGCAAGCCTGCTTCGACGAGTTTCTTTGCTTCGGCTTCGCACGTGTCGAACCACGCGAAGAGCTTCTCGACGTTCGCGTGCTCGAAGTTGTACGTCGATTGCTCGACTTCGTTCTGATGGAACACGTCGCCGTACGTGACGACGCCGTGCGGCGCGTTCGTCCAAACGAGATCGAACACGTTGTCGACGTTCTGAAGATACATCGTCAGTCGTTCCAGACCGTACGTGATCTCGCCGGTGACCGGCTTGCATTCGAGGCCGCCGGCCTGCTGGAAATACGTGAACTGCGTAACTTCCATGCCGTTGAGCCACACTTCCCAGCCGAGACCCCAGGCGCCGAGCGTCGGCGATTCCCAGTTGTCCTCGACGAAGCGAAGGTCGTGCACGAGCGGATCGACGCCGAGCGCCTTCAGCGAGCCGATATACCGGTCGAGGATGTCGTCCGGATTCGGCTTCATGACGACCTGGTATTGGTAGTAATGCTGCAGCCGGTTCGGATTCTCGCCGTAGCGGCCGTCGGTCGGACGCCGCGACGGTTGAACGTAGGCGGCGGCCCAAGGCTCGGGGCCGATCGCGCGCACGAACGTCGCGGGGTGGAACGTGCCCGCGCCGACCTCGGTGTCGAGCGGCTGGATCAGGACGCAGCCCTGATCCGCCCAATAGCGGTTCAGGGTCTGGATCACGTCCTGGAACGTGGGTCCAGTCATGGACTTATCTCACGGTAAGTTCGGCAAAGCGCGCTAGTATAACGACCGCCCTTCGTCCACCGTGACCCGATCGCATGGCGAGCGTGACCCAAGACCCGGTGAGCTCGCGCAAGGAAACGGCGTCCGAGCTTGGCCTGCACCGCCGGCTCGACCTCGACGAGACGCTTGCCGCGCTGGTCGCCGACGGCATCATCGGCGAAGCCGACGTCAAGCGCGTGCGCGCCGACGTGCGCACCGCGCGCGGCCGCCTGGAATTGCATCCGCTGGTGCTGGTCGCGAACTTGAAGCTTGCGGATCTTCGCCATCCGGACAAGCCGCTCAGCCTGGAAGTATTGACGCAGTGGCTCGCGCAGCGCGCGAACCTGCCGTATCTCAAGATCGATCCGATGAAGATCGACGTCGCTTCTGTGACGCAGGTCGTCAGCCACGCGTATGCGAACCGCTATCGCATCCTGCCGGTCGCGGTGAGCGAGATGCAGGTGGTGTTCGCGACGAGCGAGCCGTTCGATACGCGCTGGCTTGCCGATCTCGGACACATCCTGCGCCGCGATATCCAGCGCGTTGTCGCCAATCCGCTCGACGTCGGCCGCTATCTCACCGAATGGTGGGGCGTGCAGCGCTCGATCCAGCGCGCGAAGGATGCGAAGAACGACATTCACGACGGCCGCGCGATCCTCAACTTCGAGCAGCTGGTCGAGCTCGGCAAAGGCGGCGAAGTCGGCGCGGACGATCGTCATGTCGTTCATATCGTCGATTGGCTCTTGCAGTACGCGTTCGAGCAGCGCGCATCGGACATTCACTTAGAGCCGCGCCGCGATTCGAGCCCGATCCGCTTTCGCATCGACGGCGTGATGCACAAGGTGTTTGAGCTGCCGACGCCGGTGATGACCGCGGTGACCTCGCGCATCAAGATCCTGGGCCGCATGGACGTCGCCGAGAAGCGGCGCCCGCAGGACGGTCGCATCAAGACGCGCTCGCAAGGCGGGCGCGAGGTGGAGCTGCGCCTCTCGAGCATGCCGACTGCGTTCGGCGAGAAGATCGTGATGCGCATCTTCGACCCGGACATCGTGGTCAAGGAATTCCGCCAGCTCGGCTTCACGGTCGAGGAAGAAAAGATCTGGCGCGAATTCGTCGATCGCCCGCACGGCATCGTGCTGGTCACGGGGCCGACCGGCTCGGGCAAGACGACGACGCTTTATTCGACGCTGAAAGTGCTGGCAACGCCGGATCTCAACGTCTGCACCGTCGAAGACCCGATCGAAATGGTCTCGCCCGAATTCAACCAGATGCAGGTGCACAACGCGATCGATCTTGATTTCGCCGCGGGCGTGCGCACGCTGATGCGCCAGGATCCGGACATCATCATGGTCGGCGAAATCCGCGATCTCGAAACCGCGCAGATGGCGGTGCAGGCATCGCTGACGGGCCATCTCGTTTTGTCGACGCTGCACACGAACGATGCGCCGAGCGCGCTGACGCGCTTGCTCGATCTTGGTGTGCCGAACTATCTGATCCAGTCGACGTTGACCGGCGTCGTCGCGCAGCGTCTCGTGCGCACGCTGTGTCCGCACTGCAAGGTCGAGACGCCACTCGACGTGCCTGCGTGGGCCGCGCTCACGCATCGCTGGCATCTTTCGCCGCCGGAAAAGAACTACGGCCCGAAAGGCTGCCTGGAATGCCGCAAGACCGGCTTTCTCGGCCGCACCGGCATCTACGAGATGCTGCGCATCGCGCCGTCGATCCGCGCGCTGATCCAGCAGAACATGGACCTCGCCAAGCTCACCGAAACCGCGCATGCCGAAGGCATGCGGCCGCTGCGCGCCTCGGCAGCGGCGCAAGTCGCACGTGGCGTGACCACGATTGCCGAGGTCATCAACGTGTTGCCGCCGACCGACATCTGATCCGCGAATCCCGCTGCGCGGATCGATGTCAGATCGTGCGGTGTGCTATGGCGACGAAAGCGCGATCAGGCGGCTTTGCGCGAGCGACCGCGCCGCAATGCGGCCAGCGGATCGCCGAGCTTCAAGCCCGATAGATAGTTGTTGATCGCTTCGTTGGTGACGTCGTAAAGCGGACGGCCCATGACCGCGGCGGCCGCTTTGAGACTGTCACGCACGCGCTTGGAAACGCGCAGGCTCGCGTCGCGAGCATCATCATGATCCACAATGGCTTTTTTCATTAGTTCCCCCCTTACGGGATTTGAGAAGGCAATCCTTTGCTTCAATGAAGGAGTGTAACTGTCTGCATGAATGGGAAAAAGTGGCAGGGAGGAAAGTTTGTGACGATTTGTGAAGGCAGCCCATCGCGTTTACTCTTGCACGGTGCGTCTCAACACAGGGTGAGGATACGTCCATGAGTTTCGGCAAGGTCGAGGCAGGCAGCGGTTTGTCGTGGCTGACCGAGGCGGTGGGCCTCGTTTTCAAGAACCCGGTCGCGTTTCTGGTCATGGGCCTGATCATGGCCGTGATCAGCTTTATTCCGATCCTCGGCAGCCTCGCGATGACGATCGCAGGGCCGGCCCTGCTGGGTGGGCTCGTATTCGCCGCCCGCGAGGAATCCGAGGGCCGCAAAGCCGAAATTCCACATCTTTTCCGTGCGTTTCAGGAGCCCGGCAAGATCGGGCCGATGCTGCTCCTTTGCCTGCCGTCGATCGCAGGCGGTGTGCTTCTCCTTATCCTCGGGATGATCTTCGGCATCGGCGCGCTGCTCGGCGGGGGTCTCTCCGCTGCGAATGGCTCGTCCGGCATCGGTTGGGGCGCGCTCGGCGGCGGCTTCATGATCCTGATCCTGCTGGCGCTCGTGATCGGTTTCGTGATCTACGCGCTCCAGTTCTTCGCGATCCCGAAGGTGATGCTCGAAGGCGCCGAACCCTTCGCCGCGATGAAGGAAAGCCTCAGCGCCTGTCTCGCCAATATCGGCGCGATCATCCTGTACGCCATCATCCTGATCGTCGCGTTCTGCGTGCTCGGGCTTGTGCTGTCGATCATCCCGATCCTGGGCTGGCTGGCGCTGGTCGCGGCCGGATCGGCCGTCGGCGGCTGTGCTCAGTACCTTGCCTATCGTCAGGTCTACGCCGGAACCGCGAGCTCGGTGCCGCCGCCCTCGCCGATCGAGCCGCCGCCGCAGCCCTAAGCGGGCGGCGGAGTTTCGGCTTCGGTGGTTCCTTCGCGGCGCGAGAGCAGGCGCGCCGCGAAGATGCCGACTTCGTAAAGAAGACACATCGGCACAGCCAGCATCATCTGCGACATCACGTCCGGCGGCGTCAGCACGGCGGCGACGATGAATGCGCCGACGATCGCATACGCGCGGCTCTTGGCGAGCTGCGCCGGCGTGACGACGCCGAGCGACACCAGAATGATCAGCACGACGGGCACCTCAAAGCAGAGCCCGAACGCAAGGAACAGCACCAGCACGAAATCCAGATAGCGCCCGATGTCCGGCATCACAGCGACGCCGGCCGGCGCGACGCTGGTCATGAACGCGAATACCGCCGGCAGCACGAGGAAATACGCAAACGCGCAGCCGATGTAGAACAGCACCATCGCCGACAAGAGGATCGGCAGCGCAAGACGCTTCTCGTGCCGATAAAGGCCCGGCGCGACGAACGCCCAGAGCTGATACAGGATCAGCGGCATCGCGACGAACACCGCGACGAAGAACGCAAGCTTGATCGGCGTCAGAAACGGCGAGGCGACTTCGGTCGCGATCATCGTGCCGCCTTGCGGCAGATGCTTGATCAGCGGCAGCGCGAGCAAGCCATAGAGCTTGTTCGCGAACGGCACCAGCACGCACAGCACGACGAGCACCGCGGCGACCGCTTTCAAAAGGCGCTCGCGAAGCTCGATCAGATGCGAGAGAAACGATTGTTCCCCGCTTTCTCCGGGATCAGTGTCCGCCATCGGAAGGCTTGCCCGTGGAGGTCGAGGTCGCGGACTTTTCGATGTCTTCGGCGGCGGCGCGAACCTCCGCTGTGCCGACATCGGCGGCACGCCGCGCTTCGTTGATGCTGCGCTTCATGTCTTCGGCGGCAAGCTCGCGCTCGATCTCGCTGCGCACGTTCTGCCAGCTGTTGCGCGCGCGGCGCACGAGCGCGCCGACGGTGCGTGCGACGCCGGGCAGCTTCTCGGGCCCGAGCACGAGCAGCGCAACCACGGCGATCAGCGCGATCTCGCTGAAACCGACCTCGAACATAGAGCGCGCTTACTGATCGGTGCGGTCGGACGACTTCGTTTCGTTCGGCGTGGCTTGCCCCGCGGGTGGCGGATCAGCCTTGAGCTGCGCCTGCGAATCGCCTTCCTGCATGCCCTTGCGGAAACTCTTGATCGCCGAACCGAGATCCTCACCGACGTTGCGCAGCTTCTTGGTGCCGAAAATCAGCGCGACGACGACAAGTACGACCAACCAGTGCCAGATGCTCCAACTGCCCATGACTCTATCCTCTGAAAGACTAGGGACGAGGGAAGAGGGATGAGGGGCGAGGGCACGATTCCGAGCGTCTCGGAAAAGTACCCTCGCCCCTCATCCCTGACCCCTAATCCCGCTTAATCCGAAGTGTACTCCTCAAGCCGGTCGCGGAAGTCCACGACCGCGTTCGGCACGTTGCCGACGCCGCCCTCGAAGATCCGGCGCGGCGTGATGCCTTCGCCGTAGACGGACTGGTTCGCGTCGTTGTCGATCGTGAGCGCCGAGCCGTCGAGCGCGACGCCGGCGAAGAGGCCGCGCGCGCGCGAGTACGAGTAGATCTCGGCCTTGAGCTGCGCGTCGGTCGACGCCTGCGCGGTGCGACCGACCGGACCCGCCGCTGCGGACGCGTCCGCGCCGAGCGTGAACTTGCCATGCACGATCGAATCGACGCCACGCTGCGTGCGGAACACCAGCACCACGTCGGTCGACGACACGCCGGCCTGGAAGCCGACGCTGCCGCCGGTCAGCGTGATGTAGCTTGGATTCGACCAAGTGCCATCGCGCGTCTTCACCGCGATCATGCCTTCGCCGCGACGGCCGCCGACCACGAAACCGGCCTTGATCACATCGGGAATCACCGCGATCGCATGCGCGTTCTTGAGGAGATCCTTCGGGATCGCCTTGTCCGGCGCCATCATGATTTCCTTGAGCACGCGCACGGCGTTGTCCGCGCGCTTGGTCTCGGCTTCGCCCGCGTTGGCGGTGAGCGTCGTGAAGGCAAACAGGGCAAGAACCAGCGCAAGCGGGCGGAACTTCATGGACGAACTCCGGAACAGGGGCCAGGGGCCGGCGATGCCGACCGCCGCAAGGCTAGCAGGGCGAGCTGAGCTGGCGATGAAGCTCAGTGCGACGCGCGTGCGCGCAACGCGGAGCCTGCCGCGAGAATCAGGATCAGCGCCAAGCCGGCGAGCCAGCCCGGCGAGCCGATCGGCGCCGGGGCCGCGATCGCTCCCAAAACGCACATCGGCGGGCCGATCGCAAAACCTTTCATGCCGACCTGACGCAGATCCTCCGGACCGGTGATCGGGCCGACGACGGTCACGCGCCCGGTCGCCACATCGATCTTCGCAAGATCGCTCCAATCCGCAACGCTGGTCGAGTCCGGCGCCGGCGGCACGTAGTTCAGCACCGCCCACAGCGTGCCCGACGCATCGAAGCTCATCGAAACCGAATTGATCCAGCCGCTCGCGGCGTCGCCGTAGCTGCCGATCAGGTGCGCGGCGCCGGTCGAGGTGTCGAGGCGGTAGAGATTGTTGTCGCCCTTGCCGCCTGCGCCGAGCAGCACGTTGCCGCGCGCGACGACGCCGGTGATCGTATGGCCGGTCGGGCCGACCAGTGTGGTTGTGCCGTTGGAAGGGTTCACTTTCCAGAGCCGGCCGGCGTAGGCCGAAACCAGCCACAGCGTATCGTCGCAGCCGAACGTCATGCCGAGATCGAGTGCGCCGTTCCGCTGCGGATCGCCTTGGCCGGCGAGGCCGAAGCTGCCGACGACCGAGGCGCTGCCGGACGTGGCATCGATCCGCGTCAGCGCATTCAGCCCGCCGGCGACCGCGTAGAGATCGCCGTCGGCCGAATAGCTGAGTCCGCTGATATTGCCGATCAGCTGGCCGCCGAACGTCCCCGCGGGACCGATTTCGGTCGCCGTGTGCGTTTCGAGGCCGAACTTATAGAGGGTGTCGAACGCCTCTCCATAGGCGACTGTCTCCGCGCGTGCTCCCGACGCGGAAAGAGCGAGCATCCCGGCTGCAGCAAGGCAGGCAAGTGGGCGCATGGCGGCATGTTATCGTTATAGGTAATCGTCAGGCTCCGCGGTGGTCCGCGATAGCCCGATTCGAGTCTATCAGCAAAACCAGACCTGACAAGGCCTTAGACGCGGGCACCGCCCCCGGAGGGCCTCAGGTTCCTTTCGAGAGCCGATCGCGATCCCCGCATGCCGCATTACCTAGGACAGGCCGATTTTAGACGGGCCGAGCTCAGCCATGGCGGCGCCGCCACAACCGGCGTCGTTCTGGTCAATCTCGGTACGCCGGCGGCGCCGACGACGGCCGCGGTTCGCCGTTACCTCGCCGAGTTCCTGTCCGATCCGCGCATCGTCGAGCTGCCGAGGGCGCTCTGGAAGCCGATCCTGCACGGCGTGATCTTGCGCATCCGACCGCCACGCTCGGCGGCGCTGTACCAGAAGATCTGGACGCCCGAGGGCTCGCCGCTCCTGACCGGAACCGCCGCGCTCGCCGGTCGCGTCCAGGCGGCGCTGGCTTCGCAGCGGCCGGGGCCGATCCTGGTCCGCCATGCGATGCGCTATGGCGAGCCGTCGATCCCGGCCGTGCTGCGCGAGCTCGCCGCGGCTGGAGCGCGGCGTCTTCTCGTGCTGCCGCTGTTCCCTCAGTATTCGGGCACGACGACCGCGTCGGTGCTCGATGCGGTCGGCGCGGAATTGTCGACCTGGCGCTGGGTGCCGGACCTTCGCTTCATTGCCGACTATCACGCCGATCCGCGCTACATCGAAGCGCTGGCGCAAAGCGTCGAGGCGCATTGGCAGCGTCAGGGCCGCGCCGAGCGTCTCGTGCTGTCGTTCCATGGAATCCCGGAACGCTATTTCCGCGCCGGCGATCCGTATTTCTGCCAATGCCAGGCGACTGCGCGACGGCTCCGCGAGCGGCTCGATCTTGGCGAGGACGATCTCATCGTCTGCTTCCAATCGCGCGTCGGCCGGCAGAAATGGCTGAAGCCGTATACCGAAGAGGTGCTCGCGGCGCTGCCGGCGAAAGGCGTTCGCGCGGTGCAGGTGCTCTGCCCCGGATTTTCGATCGACTGCCTCGAAACGCTCGAAGAAATCGCGATCACGAATCGCGAGCGGTATCTGCGCGCCGGCGGCGAGCGTTACGAATACATCCCCGCGCTCAACGCGGACGACGGCCACGTCGGCGCGCTGACCGACCTGATCCTGCGCAACGCACAAGGCTGGCCCGAATTCGATCCCGGCTGGGACAGCGCGCGCGCGTCCGCGCAGCGATCGGCGGCGCAGGGCCGCTACGAACGGCTGCGCGATGCAGCCGGCTGAGGAACTTCGGATCGAGCTTGCGCACCGCACCCTCGCCGCGAAGGCCTGGGGCGATCGCAATCATCCGCCGGTGCTGGCGTTGCATGGCTGGCTCGACAATGCCGGCAGTTTCGATGCGCTCGCACCCTATCTCGCGGCCGAGCGTTACCTCGTCGCGCTCGACTTTCGCGGTCACGGACGTTCGTCGCATCTGCCGGCCGGTGCTTGGTACCACTACGTCGATTACTTCGACGATCTTCGCGCGACGCTCGATCATTTCGGCTGGACGCGTGCGACGCTGCTCGGCCATTCGCTCGGCGGCACGCTCGCGAGCTTGTTCGCGGCGCTCTACCCCGATCGTGTCGACACGCTGCTGCTCGTCGAGGCATTGGGACCGCTGACCGTTGCGCCAGCCGGCGCGCTCGCGCAACTTCGCCGCGCGCTCGACGAACGCGCGGCGTTCGCGAACCGGAAACCGCTTCGGATTTTTCCGACGCTCGATGATGCGATCGCCGTGCGCGTGGCCGCGAGCGGGATTTCGGAAGCTGCGGCGCGTGCGCTGGTCGCGCGCGGCGTGCAAACGGTCGACGGCGGTTACGTGTGGTCGAGCGATCCGCGCTTGACGCTCGCAAGCCCGCAGCGTTTCACCGAGGAGCAAGTGCTTGTGATGCTCGCCGGTGTTCGTGCGCCGACGCTGCTGATCCTCGCCGAACCGGCGACGAGCTATCTGCACACGTCGATGATGACTTCACGCGCAGCGCAAGTCGCCGGCATCGATGTCGTGCATCTGCCGGGCAATCATCATTTGCATCTCGAAGACGCGAACGCGGTCGCCGAAGCGATTGCCGCATTCGCGCGGCGGCTCGACGCGCGCTGAAACTTATTCGTTCGGCGCGTGGATCAGGCGCGCAAGCTCCGCCTTCAGCGCCTGCCCGTGCGTACGCAGCCAGTCGCGCTGCTCGCGCCATTCGGGATAGAGCCGCTCGACCAGCGCCCAGAATCGCGGCGAGTGGCTGCGGATGCGCAGATGACAAAGCTCGTGCACGACCACGTAACGCAACGCGGCCGGTGGCGCGAGCGCAAGTGCGAGATCGAGCATCACCCGATCACGCGTATCGAGACTGCCCCAGAGACTCTTCAAAGGACGTAGCTTCACCGCTGTCGGCGCGCGGCCAAGCTCGGGACAATAGCGCGCGAGATAGCGGCTGACGTCGCGGCGGATCTGCGCTTCGAGAAACGAGCGCAAGAGCGCACGCGCGGCGGGCAGCGTCGCCTTGCCGTGCGGACGCGGCAGCGTCAGCACGAGGCGATCGCCGGTCTGTTCGATATGAGGATACGCGCCGTCGCGCCAGGAAAGACGCGTCGTCTCGCCGCGAAGCGGAATGACCGTCGCCGCGCCGGGCTTCAACATCGGCGGCGCCGAGCCGAGGCTCAGCTCATCGAGCTTTCGCTCGAGCCACTCGCCGTGCTTGCGCAGGAACGCGACGACCTGTGCCGGATGCGTGCCTTCGGGGTACGTGAGCCGCGCCCCGCCGGATGTCACCGTGAGGCGCAGCCGTCGAGCGCGCGGATGGCTCTTGCGCAACACCTTGATCTTGTCGCCGGTCGGCGTGGCCAGTTCAAGGTAATCGTTCGCAAGGTCCACCACGTTACTTCTCCAGCGATCCCGTCCGGTTCGCTAGTCGCGATCTCCGGGCCGGGGCAACCCAAACCAGTCGTGCATGTTGTCGAGCAGGCGTCTCAATTCCAGAGACATCAGCGCGAAGCGCGCGTCGAGCTCGGCTTCCACCGAATCCGCCGTGTCGTCCTTGATCTCATCGAGTACGCCGTCCAGGAACTTGAGCTTGCGCACGACGAGATCCTCGCCGAGGACGAACCCGACGCGCTCATCGAACTCAAGACCGAGCTGGAACACCTGCTTACCCGATTTCAGATGCTCCCTAACTTCGTCCGATTCAAGGTCTTGCCGGCGGCACCGAACCACCGCGCCAGCCTCGGCTGGATCGCGTAATTCGCACTCGTCGGAAAGGACCAAACCTTTGGGCAGCTTGCCATGGATCAGCCAGTCCGTCATCAACGCCCGAGGCGATTCTTCGGGGGCCGCCGGCACCGCCGGAAACCGCCCGATCGCCTCGCGGAGCTGGTTGACCGCTTCCTCCGCGGCTTTACGGCTCGCGGTATCCACGACAAGCCATCCTTGCTCGGCGTCCAGATAAGCAGAGAGCCGTGACGGGCGTATGAAGGCACGCGGCAGGAGTTCCGAAATAACGTCCTCCTTCAATCGCTTACGTTCTTTCGCCCCGATCCGGCGGCCTTCTTTTTCGACAACCTTCGCGATCCGGGCCGAAAGCTCCTCGTTGACGACGACGCTCGGCAGCAACCGGTCCTCGCCGCCGACCGTCACCCACGTAAACGCACCAATTTGGTGCGTCAGCGCTTCGCTGCCGCGGCCGAACGGCGAGACGAACCCGCGCGTCGAAAGCTCCATCGGGCCGCAGCTGCGCAGGCGATGGTCGTCGAGCGCGGTGTCGAGTTTTTTAAGCGATTTGGTGACCGAATCGGGATAGCGGAAAAGCGTGAGGTTGCGAAAGAACATGGGGTGGTTTGTCGTCAGCGAATCGGAAATCTGTGGAAGGAAAACCTACCGCCTCGTCATCCCGTCTGGAATGACGCCTCGGAGGTTCGTAAAGACGAGCGTGCTAGGCGGAATCGGAATCGCCGGCCAGCCACGCGTGCGCATCCGCGCGCGGCCGATCGATCGCATCGAGCCCGACAAAATCGAAGAGCTTCGTATCGGTCAGATGCGAAGGCGCAACGTTGCCGATCGCGCGGAAGATCATCTCGATGCGTCCGGGCGATTTGCGTTCCCAGTCGGCGAGCATCGCCTTGATCGCCTTCCGCTCGAGATTCTCCTGCGAGCCGCAGAGATTGCACGGCATGATCGGAAAACCGCGCACTGCGGCGTAGTCGGCAAGATCGGACTCCGCGCAATACGCGAGCGGCCGGATCACGGTGTTGCGCCCGTCGTCGGAGCGGAGCTTCGGCGGCATCGCCTTCAGCGTCGCCTGATAGAACAGGTTGAGGAACAGCGTCTCGACGATGTCGTCGCGATGATGGCCGAGCGCGATCTTGGTAAATCCGTTCTCGGCAGCGAACGTGTACAGCGCGCCGCGGCGAAGGCGCGAGCACATGCTGCACATCGTCTTGCCTTCGGGAACCACGCGCTTGACGACGCTGTACGTGTCCTGCTCGAGGATATGAAACGGCACGCCGATCGTGCGCAGATAATTCGGCAGCACGTCGGGATCGTAGCCCGGCTGCTTCTGATCGAGATGCACCGCGACGATCTCGAAGCGCACCGGCGCTTTCGCCTGAAGCTTCAGCAGAATATCGAGCAGCGCATACGAATCCTTGCCGCCGGAGAGGCACACCATCACGCGATCGCCGTCGACGATCATCTGGTAGTCGGCGATCGCCTCGCCGACCTGTCGGCGCAGGCGCTTGGCCAGCTTGCCGGCTTCGTAATCGTGTTTGCGGGCGAGATTCGCGCTCATGATCGTGGTGCGGAACGGGCCGCCTATTGTACGCGGCGGCGGCGCTTGGACGCGTGCGCGCCGGCGGCCGATGCGGTGGCGCTGGCCTTCGCATATTCGCCGCCGTGATCGCGCACGAAATCGCGGAACGCCTGCGCGATCGGCAGAAGCTCCTTGCCGCGCCGGTGCACGACGTGCCAGCGCCGCATCACGGGCAGGCCCGTAACCGCGGGCACGTGCACGAGGCCGAGCCCGCGTTCGAGGCCGATCGTGTTCAACGACAGAAATCCGATGCCGAGCCCCGCGAGCACCGCCTGCTTGACCGCTTCGTTGCCGGTCATCTGGATCACTTTGCGCGGCGAGAACGATTGGCTCGTGAAGTAGCGCTCCATCACCGCGCGCGTGCCGGAGCCCGGCTCGCGCACGAGAAACGAATCCTCGGCGAAATCGGCGATGCGCAAACGAGAGCGCGAAGTCAGCGGATGATTCGCCGGCAGCACGAGGCCGTGCGGATGATCGGCGAACGCTATCGCGACCGCATCGAGGAATTCCGGCGGCACGCCCATGATCGCGATGTCGATCTCGTTGTCTTCGAGTAGCTTGAGGATCTGCGCACGATTCTCGACTTGCAGCGAAAGCTCCGCGCCCGCGTGCTCCTTCGTGAACGTCGCCAGCATGTGCGAAGCGAAATACTTCGCCGTCGACACGATGCCGACGTTGAGTTTTCCCTGTTGCTGCCCGCGCATCGCGGCGAGGCGCTGATCGAGCTCGTCGAGCTCATGCTGCACGCGACGCGCATACAACGCGACCGCTTCGCCCGCTTCGGTCAATCGCAATTGGCGGCCGACGAGCTCCGTCAGCGGCAGCCCGCAATCCTGCTCCATCGCCTTCAGCTGCATCGACACGGCCGGTTGAGTCAGATGGCAAACGCCCGCAGCAGCCGAGATGCTGCGCAGACGCGCAACCTGCTCGAAAACCCGCAGTTGGCGCAAAGTGACGCGTCTCATCTATCAGTAAAACTTATGGAGCGGCCGACATAATTTGAATATACCTGATGCGTTCGGCTCAGTACATTCGACCTCGATCCGCGATCCGAGGAGCTTGTGCGATGAACGCAGCCGTCACCCAGCTACGCGCGAACGAGACGACCAACGAGCGCTACAAATCCGGCGTCATCCCGTACAAGAAGATGGGCTATTGGCAGCCGGATTACGTGCCGCTCGATACCGATCTCGTCGCGCTGTTCCGCATCACGCCGCAGGCCGGCGTCGACGCCGATGAAGCCGCCGCCGCCGTTGCCGGCGAATCTTCGACCGCGACGTGGACTGTCGTCTGGACCGATCGCCTCACCGCCTGCGAGCTTTATCGCGCGAAAGCATTCCGCGTCGATCCGGTGCCGAACACGGGCCCGGGTACGAAAACCGAGCAGCAGTATTTCGCGTACATCGCCTACGATCTCGATCTCTTCGAGCCCGGCTCGATCGCGAACCTCACCGCGTCGATCATCGGCAACGTGTTCGGCTTCAAGGCCGTGAAAGCACTACGCCTGGAAGACATGCGCATCCCTGTTGCGTATCTCAAAACATTCCAAGGCCCGGCGACCGGCATCGTCGTCGAACGCGAACGCCTCGACAAGTTCGGCCGTCCGCTGCTCGGCGCAACGACGAAGCCGAAGCTCGGGCTCTCCGGTCGCAACTACGGGCGCGTCGTCTACGAAGCGCTGAAGGGCGGCCTCGATTTCGTGAAGGACGACGAGAACATCAACTCGCAGCCGTTCATGCATTGGCGCGATCGTTTTCTCTATTGCATGGAAGCGGTGAACAAAGCCTCGGCCGCGACCGGCGAAGTGAAAGGCCACTACCTCAACGTCACCGCCGGCACGATGGAGGACATGTACGAGCGCGCCGAATTCGCCAAGGAGCTCGGCTCGTGCATCGTGATGATCGATCTCGTGATCGGCTACACCGCGATCCAGTCGATGGCGAAGTGGGCGCGCAAGAACGACATGATCTTGCACTTGCACCGCGCCGGTAACTCGACGTACTCGCGCCAGAAGAACCACGGCATGAACTTCCGCGTCATCTGCAAGTGGATGCGCATGGCCGGCGTCGATCACATCCACGCGGGCACAGTCGTCGGCAAGCTCGAAGGCGATCCGCTGATGATCAAGGGCTTCTACGACACGCTGCGCGACGACAAGACGCCGCAGAGTCTCGAGCACGGTTTGTTCTTCGATCAGGATTGGGCGTCGCTCAACAAAGTGATGCCTGTCGCGTCCGGCGGCATCCACGCCGGCCAGATGCATCAGCTGATCCACTACCTTGGCGAAGATGTGATCCTCCAGTTCGGCGGCGGCACGATCGGCCATCCGATGGGTATCCAGGCCGGCGCGACCGCGAACCGCGTCGCGCTCGAAGCGATGATTCTCGCGCGCAACGAAGGCAAGGATTATTTCCGCGAAGGCCCGCAGATCCTCGAAACCGCCGCGAAAACCTGCAAGCCGCTCAAGGCCGCGCTCGATACCTGGAAGGACATCAGCTTCAACTACGAGTCGACCGACACGGCGGATTTCGTGCCGACGGTGACGGCGAGCGCGTGATGACCTTCCCCATTTCGTCATTCCGGCGAAGGCCGGAATCCACCTTCGGCTCTTCAAGAGCTGGATCCCGGCCTTCGCCGGGATGACGAAAGAGAACGAATCGAATCCGAGGAACCGCAACCATGATGACCAACCCCGGCAACCGCATCACCCAAGGGCAATTCTCGTTTCTGCCCGACCTCACCGACGCGCAGATCACCGCGCAAATCAAATACGCGCTCACCAACAACTGGGCCGTCAGCGTCGAATACACGGACGATCCGCATCCGCGCAACACGTATTGGGAGATGTACGGCAATCCGATGTTCGATCTCAAGGATCCCGCAGGGATTCTGATGGAGATCAACGAATGCCGTAAGACGTTTCCGAATCACTACATCCGCGTGCTCGCATTCAACTCGGTGCGCGGCGTCGAGAGTCCGGCGATGTCGTTCATCGTGAACCGGCCGAAGGAAGAACCCGGTTTCGGTCTCGTGCGTCAGGAAGGTCCCGGCCGGCAGATCCGCTATACGGTCACGAGCTACGCGGCCGCCAAGCCCGAAGGCGAACGCTATAGCTGACGGCGATCTTCACAACGCCACGGACGGCGTGTAGCCGCCGTCGTCAGCGGAGTCCTACGCATGAGCGAGCCGACCATCGACTTGCGCGCGATCTGGAACGAATCCGGAGTCCAGGCCGTGCTCGACAAGCTCGACGCCGAGCTGATCGGGCTTGCGCCGGTGAAAAAGCGCATCCGCGAGATCGCATCGCTGCTCGTCGTCGATCGCGTGCGCCGCGACATGCAGCTCGCCGCCGGCGCGCCATCGCTGCACATGAGCTTCACCGGCAATCCCGGCACCGGCAAAACGACGGTGGCGCTGCGCATGGCCGATCTTCTGCACAAGCTCGGCTACAGCCGCACGGGACATATGGTGGCGGTGACGCGCGACGATCTCGTCGGGCAGTACATCGGCCACACCGCGCCGAAGACGAAAGAAGTGCTGAAGAAAGCGATGGGCGGCGTCCTCTTCATCGACGAGGCGTACTACCTCTATCGCCCCGAGAACGAGCGCGACTACGGACAAGAGGCCATCGAGATCCTGCTGCAGGTGATGGAGAACAACCGCGACGATCTCGTCGTGATCCTCGCCGGCTATAAGGATCGGATGGAGACCTTCTTCCGTTCCAATCCCGGCATGAGCTCGCGCATCGCGCATCACATCGATTTTCCCGACTACGACGACGACGAGTTGCTCGCGATCGGCAAGCTCATTCTCGAAGGCTGGAACTATCATCTTTCGCCGCGCGCGGAGATCGTGTTCCGCGACTACGTCGAGCGCCGTCGCGCGCAGCCGCATTTCGCCAACGCGCGCTCGATCCGCAACGCGCTCGACCGCGCGCGCCTGCGCCAGGCGCGCCGCTTGCTCGAACACGGCGGCAGCATCGACAAGATCGCGCTGCAGACGATCGAAGCCGAAGATCTTCTGCAATCGCGCGTGCTCTTGGGCGTGCGCGCGGTGCCCGATCAGAGGGCGGGAACATGACCGCCGAGCTTTGCGCCCTGATCTTCGATGTCGACGGCACGCTTGCCGACACCGAGGAATTCCATCGCCGCGCGTTCAACGCGACGTTCGCCGCGGCCGGCCTTGGCTGGTGGTGGAATCGCAGCGCGTATCGCGAGCTCTTGCGCGTCGCCGGCGGCAAGCAACGCATGCGCGCGTACGCCCAGAGCGAAGATCCCGACCTTGTCGGAAGCGGCGATTTCGAAACGTTGCTGACCGCGCTGCATGCCGCGAAGACGCGGCGCTACGACGCCTCGCTGCGCGAAGAACCGCTGCCGCTTCGCCCGGGCATCGCGCGTCTCTTCGATGAAGCGCAAACGGCCGGCATCCGACTGGCGATCGCGACGACGACGACTGCCGCGAATCTCGATGCGCTGTTGGAGCCACCGTTCGGGCTCAAATGGCGCGAGCGTTTTGCCGCCGTCGTCTCCGGCAGCGAGATCCAGCGGCTGAAACCACAGCCGGACGTCTACATCGAAGCGTTGCGCCAGCTCGCGCTCGCGCCGGATGAATGCCTCGCGTTCGAAGATTCGACCAACGGCATCTTGAGCGCCGAAGCCGCCGGTCTGGCCGTGATCGCGACGCCGACGTGGTACTCGCTCGCCGAATCGCTGCCGCCGACCTTCGTTTCTCTGCCGCATCTGGGCGATCCCGCGCAGCCGCTGCCGAAAGGCACGCCCGGCGCGCCTTACGTCGATCTCGCGCGCTTGCGCGAGTGGCACCGAGAAGCCATCGCACACGAGCCGCCGGGGAGGGCCGTCGCATGATGCTGACCGATAAAACCACGTTCACCGAATTCCTGATCGAGGCGCGGCGGAGCCATCCCGAAGCGCGCGGCGATCTCAATGGCGTGCTGCATTCGGTCGCGACCGCGTGCAAGGCGATCTCGCGCGCGGTCGCGCACGGGTCGCTCGCCGACATGCTCGGCAATGCCGACGCAAGCAACGTACACGGCGAGCGCCAGAAGAAGCTCGATCTCGTCGCCAACGAGATCTTCATCAAGCTCAACGAGAACCGCGGCTACGTCGCCGGCATGGCGTCCGAAGAGCTCGACGAGCCGTACCGTTTGCCGAACGCGTACGAGCGCGGCAAGTATCTTCTCCTGTTCGATCCACTCGACGGCTCGTCGAACATCGACGTGAACGTCTCGGTCGGATCGATCTTCTCGATCCTGCGCGCGCCGCATCCGGGCGAGGATCCGCTCGACAGCGATTTCCTCCAGTGCGGCGCCGAGCAAGTCGCGGCCGGCTACGCGATCTACGGCCCATCGACGATGCTCGTGCTGACGACCGGCAACGGCGTGCACGCGTTCACGCTCGATCCGCTGCTCGGCGAATTCATTCTCTCGCACCGCGACCTTCGCATTCCCGCCGACACGCACGAGTTCGCGATCAACGCCTCGAACAGCCGCTTCTGGGAATACCCGGTGCAGCGTTACGTCGACGAATGCCTCAAAGGTTCGAGCGGCGCGCGCGGCAAGGATTTCAACATGCGCTGGATCGCATCGCTCGTCGCCGAAGCGCACCGCATCCTGATGCGGGGCGGCGTGTTCATGTATCCGCGCGACACCAAGAAACCGGGCGTCAACGGGCGCCTTCGCCTCACATACGAATGCAATCCGATCTCGCTCCTGATGGAACAGGCCGGCGGATGTGCGAGCACCGGTTACAAGCGCATGCTCGACGTCAAACCCGATTCCCTGCACCAGAAGATCGGTTTCGTATTCGGCTCGCGCGCGGAAGTCGAACGCATCGAACGCTATCACCTCGAGGGCGACATGCGCGACAGCGAGCAACCGCTGTTCGCCACGCGCGGCCTTTTCCGAACTCCGGCGTGACACGGGAGACAACGCCATGTCCGAACTTCATCCGATCATCGCGATCACCGGCTCGTCAGGCGCCGGCACCACATCGGTGACGCGCACGTTCTCGAACATGTTCCGGCGCGAGCACGTCAACGCCGCGATCATCGAGGGCGACAGCTTCCATCGCTACGACCGCAAGTCGATGCGCGAAGCGGTCGCTGCCGCGGACAAGGACGGCCATTCGCATTTCAGCCATTTCGGCCACAAGGCGAACCTGTTCGAAGAGCTCGAAAGCCTTTTCGCCGACTACGCGGCGACCGGCACGGGTAAGCGCCGTCGCTATCTGCACGACGCGGCCGAAGCCGAGCCGTACAAGCAGGAACCCGGCACATTCACCGCGTGGGAAGACGTGCCGCCTTCGGACCTTCTCTATTACGAAGGCCTGCACGGCGCGGTGGTGCATGAAGGCATCAACATCGCCAAGCATCCCGATCTTCTGATCGGCGTCGTGCCGGTGATCAACCTCGAATGGATCCAGAAGCTCCACCGCGACCGCTCGATGCGCGGCTATTCGACCGAAGCGGTGATGGACACCGTGCTCCGCCGCATGCACGACTACGTGCATTACATCTGTCCGCAGTTCTCGCGCACGCACGTGAACCTGCAGCGCGTGCCGACCGTCGACACGTCGAACCCGTTCATCGCGCGCGCGATCCCGAGCGCGGACGAGAGCTTCGTCGTGATTCGTTTTCGCGATCCGAAAGGCATCGATTTCCGCTATCTCCTGTCGATGCTGCACGACTCGTTCATGTCGCGCGCGAACACGATCGTCGTGCCCGGCGGCAAGATGGAGCTTGCGATCGAGATCATTTTCACGCCGTTCGTCTGGCGCATCCTCGAGCGCAAGCAGAAAGCCCAAGCGCGTCAGACGCACCTGGAGGCTGTCGCATGAACGCCGTTACGCCAATCCTGAAACAGGACATGCGCGCCAACGACGCGCGTTTGGCCAATGCGATTCGCCTTCTCGCTGCGGACGCGGTCGAGAAAGCAAAATCGGGCCATCCGGGCATGCCGATGGGCATGGCGGACATCGCGGTCGCGTTGTGGACGCGGCATCTTCGCCACAACCCGCGCGATCCGGAGTGGCCCGATCGCGATCGCTTCGTGATCTCGAACGGTCACGGCTCGATGCTGCAGTACGCGCTGTTGCATCTCACGGGTTATGACCTCCCGATCGAAGAGCTGAAGCGTTTCCGCCAATTGCATTCGAAAACACCGGGGCATCCCGAAGTCGGCGTGACGCCCGGCGTCGAGACGACGACGGGCCCGCTCGGCCAAGGCATCAGCAACGCGGTCGGCATGGCGCTCGCCGAGCGCCTCCTCGCGGCCGAATTCAATCGCCCCGATCACGCAATCGTCGATCACTACACGTACGTCTTCCTCGGCGACGGCTGCTTGATGGAAGGCATTTCGCACGAATCGTGTGCGCTTGCCGGCACCTGGAAGCTCGGCAAGCTGATCGCGTTCTACGACGACAACGGCATCTCGATCGATGGCGCGGTCGGCGGCTGGTTCACCGACGATACGCCTGCGCGATTCCGCGCGTACGGCTGGCAAGTCATCGACAACGTCGACGGCCACGACATCGACACGATCGATCGCGCAATCGATGTGGCGAAAGCCGACCGCGAGCGTCCGAGCCTGATCGTCTGCAAGACCGCGATAGGCAAAGGCGCGCCGACCCGCGCCGGCACCGCGAAAGCGCACGGCGAGCCGCTCGGCGCCGACGAGCTCGACGCGACGCGCAAAGCGCTCGGCTGGAAGCACGCGCCGTTCGAGATTCCCGATGAGATCTACCACGAGTGGGACGCATGCGAAGCCGGTGCGGAGCTCCAAGCCGAATGGGATCGCCGCTTCGATCGCTACTGCGCGACGTTTCCGGATGAAGGCGCGGAGTTCGTGCGCAGGATTTCGGGCGAGCTTCCGCATCGCTTCAAAGCGGTTGCGGCCGAGCTGATCGACACTGCGAACGCGAAAGCGGAATCCGTAGCGACACGCAAGGCGAGCCAGTACGCCATCGAAGCGCTCGCGCCGACGATCCCCGAAATGATCGGCGGCTCGGCCGACCTGACGCATTCGAATCTCACCATCTGGAAGAACGCGAGCACGCTCAAAGGCGCCGCGCCCGGCCGCTACATCAGCTACGGCGTGCGCGAGTTCGGCATGGCCGCGATCATGAATGGCCTCGCGCTGCACGGCGGCTACATTCCGTTCGGCGGCACGTTCCTGACGTTCAGCGACTACAGCCGCAATGCGATCCGCATGGCGGCGCTGATGAACCTTCGCGTGATTCACGTGCTGACGCACGATTCGATTGGCCTGGGCGAAGACGGTCCGACGCATCAATCGGTCGAGCACGTGTCGAGCCTGCGCTTGATTCCGAATCTCGATGTCTGGCGGCCGTGCGACACGGTCGAGACCGCGGTCGCGTGGAAGCTCGCGCTCGCGCGCAAGAACGGGCCCACCGCACTGATCCTGTCGCGGCAGAATCTTCCGTTCGTGCTGCGCGACGAAGCGCGCATCGCGGCGATCGAACGCGGCGGCTATGTCGCCGCTGAACCTGATGGCGTCTTGAAGCGGATCATCATCGCGACCGGCTCCGAAGTGGGCCTCGCGCTCGCGGTGCAGAAGATTCTCGCCGGCGAAGGCATCGGCGTGCGCGTGGTCTCGATGCCGTCGACCGCAACGTTCGATGCGCAGGCCAAGGAATATCGTGAAACCGTGCTGCCCGCCGGCGTGCCGAAGATCGCGATCGAAGCCGGCGTCGGCGCCCTCTGGTGGAAATATGTGCGCGATGAAGGCTGCGTGATCGGCATCGACCGCTTCGGCGAATCGGCGCCCGGCGCGCAAGTGTTCGAGCATTTCGGTTTCACGCCCGAACACGTTGCCGACATCGTGCGCCGCTGCGGCACGTCCGTCTGATTTTCCCCTCTCCCGCTCCGCGGGAGAGGGTAGGGTGAGGGCAATTTTGAAAGAGCGTTCCTCATCCGGCGCTTGCGCCGTGAAACCTAATTCTCACGAGAGATTCACTGCCATGGCCCTCATCTCACTGAAGCAACTCCTCGACCACGCCGCCGAACACGTCTACGGCCTTCCCGCGTTCAACGTCAACAACATGGAGCAGATTCACGCGATCATGCAGGCCGCCGACGAAGTCGACAGCCCCGTGATCCTGCAGGCGTCCGCGGGCGCGCGCAGCTATGCGGGCGAGGCGTTCCTGCGCCATCTCGTGCTCGCAGCGGTCGAGCAATATCCGAACATTCCGGTTTGCCTGCATCAGGATCACGGCGCGAGCCCGGCCGTGTGTCAGGCGTCGATCCGTTCCGGTTTCACCAGCGTGATGATGGATGGCTCGCTGAAGGAAGATATGAAAACGCCGGCGAGCTACGACTACAACGTGACGGTCACTCGTCGCGTGGTCGATATGGCCCATGCCGTCGGCGTGTCGGTCGAGGGCGAGCTCGGTTGCCTCGGCTCGCTCGAAACCGGCACCGCCGGCAAGGAGGACGGCGTCGGCGCCGAGGGCGTGCTCGATCATTCGCAATTGCTCACCGATCCCAACGAAGCCGCGGATTTCGTCGCCAAGACCGGCGTCGACGCGCTCGCGGTCGCGATCGGCACCTCGCACGGCGCTTACAAGTTCACGCGGCCGCCGACCGGCGATATCCTCGACATCGAGCGCGTCAAGGCGATCCATGCGCGGATTCCGAATACGCATCTCGTCATGCACGGATCGTCCTCGGTGCCGCAGGAATGGCTCGCGGTGATCCGCGAGCACGGCGGCACGATCAAGGAGACCTACGGCGTGCCGGTGGAAGCGATCGTCGAAGGCATCAAGCACGGAGTGCGCAAGGTGAACATCGATACCGACATTCGTCTTGCGATGACCGGCGCGATCCGGCGCACGCTTGCCAAGGACCCGTCGGAGTTCGATCCGCGCAAGTTCTTCAAGGCCTCGGTAGCGGCCGCGCGCGAGGTCTGCAAGGCGCGCTTCGAAGCGTTCGGCAGCGCCGGACGCGCCGCGTCGATCCGGCCGGTCGCGCTCGAAAGCCTCGCGCGCCAGTACGCGAAGGCGGCCTGAGCGCATGCGCTCGTTCGCTGGCGTCGGCGCGATCCTGTTCGATCTCGACGGCACGCTGGTCGACACCGCGCCGGACATCTCGGCGGCGGTCGACGCGACTCTGCTCGCGCTCGACCGCCCGCCGCTCGACGCCGCCATGGTGAAGAGCTACATCGGCCGCGGCGTCGACACGTTGCTGCATCGCGTGCTGACCGGCGAGCGCGACGGCAATGCCGAGCCCGAGCTTCACGACCGCGCACGCGACGTGTTCTTCCGCGAATACGATGCGCACAACGGCCGCACGGCGAAAATCTATCCCGGCGTAGTCGAAGGGATCGAGCACGCGCGACGGCTGGGATTGCGCCTGTGCTGCGTGACGAACAAGCTGCAGCGCTTTTCCGAGGACCTGCTCGCGCACGTCGGCCTCGATCGCTATCTCGACTTCGTCATCGGCGGCGACGCGCTCGCCGAGCGCAAGCCGCATCCCGCGCCGCTTCTGCACGCGGCCGCTCGGTTCGGCGTCGAGCCGGCGGAGTGCTTGATGATCGGCGATTCGTCGAACGACGCGCTCGCCGCGCGCGCTGCCGGCATGCCAGTCGTACTGGTCGCGTATGGCTACACCGAGGATCAGCCGATCGGTGCGATCGACTGCGATGCCGTCGTCGATTCCGTTGCCGAAATCGTCGACGCGCTCGAACCCGCTCCGTCGATCGCCCGACGCGCCTGACGTAAGCCGACGGCGTTACACTTGCGCGGTCGCCGAGGCCCGCATGTTCCCCGAAGATCCGGCCGCCATTGCCCGCAAACTCACCGAGCTCAAGATCGAGCACCGCGATCTCGACGCCGCGATCGCGCGCCTCGCGCTCGATACGGGCTGCGACGAGTTGCATTTGACGCGGCTCAAAAAACGCAAGCTCAAATTGAAAGACATGATTGCGTATCTTGAGAACAAGTTGATTCCCGATCTCGACGCCTAGTTGTTTCCCCTCTCCGTATGCGGAAGAGGGCGTCAAGCGGCTTTGTCGCCGTCCTGCGTCGCTTGAGTCAACGCCGCCTGCTTCTCCGGCGTCAGCTTCAAGATGCCGTGCCGAATCTCGCGGCTCAGAATCACGCGCGCATCGCGCGTGACTTCTTCGAGCCCGCGGTCGAAATCGAGCTTGCCGTTCTCGTCGGCCCAGACGATGCGCCGCTCGCGGAGTTTCTGGATGAATCCGCGGAAGAGGCTCTTGTCGAAGAATTCCGGCGCGTTGAGCTCGTGCAACAGCGAAAGGCGCTGCGCGGTGAGATAGCAGAGGTTTTCGAGCTCGCCTGCGGACAGCGTGTGGCGGCCGTTCTTCACGAGCAGCGCAAGGCCGATGTAGTAACGCTCAATCGCAGGCAGGAGCACGCGCGCGAGCGAGCGCAGGCGAAACGCGGCGTCGCTTTGGCCGGGGCCACGCACAATCACGCGGCCGTCGGCGTCGGACTGCAGCACACCGCGCGTGGTGAAGAAATCGATCGTCGCCTGGATCTGATGCGTGAATTCGTCCTCGGTCCACGGCAGGAACAGCTCGGACTGGATGAACGGATACACGAGCCGGCCGAGCCTAAGAATCGACGCGCGCGTCATGCGCCGGTTGTTGAGGAAGCAGCACGCAACCCACGCGGACGTCGCGAAGAGATGCGTCACGTTGTTGCCGAAATAGCTCAGCAGCACGCCGGGCTTCTCGTCGACGCCGAGCACGTCGCCGAGCGGATGCGCGGTGCGGCTGATCCATTGCATCTTCTCGCCGTACGCGATGATCTCGGTCGGCGAAAGCGGCGTCATCGTGATGCGATCGGAATACGGAAGCTCGGCGATCATCGCCTTGCAAAGCTCGATCTGCGCGGCGAGATCGGCTTCGGCCATCGCGTGCTTGGGCGTCGACAAGAGCGCGACCGCGAGCAGATTAATCGGATTGACGTGCGCGGCGCGGTTGACGTGTTCGAGAATGCGCGAGGCAAGCTCGTCGACCGCACGATTGAGCCATTCGGGTTTCGCTTCAGGCTCGACCGTCGCCGCTTGCCATTCCGGCGCGACCTCATCGAGCAGCGATCGCAAAAAGATCGGCTCGCCGAAGTTGAGCGCGACGCGGCCGTAGTGCTGGCGCAGCGCACCGAACGCCTTGAAGAAGCCGAGCAGCGATTCTTTTTCCTTGGGCTTGCCGGAAAGCTCGCCGATGTAGGCATTGCCTTCCATGATCTTTTCGTAGCCGATGTAGACCGGCTGGAACACGACCGGTCGGCGCGATTCGCGAAGGAAGCTTCGCAGCGTCATCGACAGCATGCCGCCGCGCGGCGCGAGCAGGCGTCCGGTGCGCGAGCGTCCGCCTTCGATGAAGTATTCGAGCGACACACCGCGCACGAAAAGCTGGCTGATGTATTCGCGAAACACGGTCGAATAGAGCGGATCGCCTTTGAACGTGCGGCGCAGGAAGAACGCGCTGCCGCGGCGCAGGATCGGTCCGATCACCGGCAGGTTGAGATTCACGCCCGCGCCGATATGCGGGATCGCAAGGCCGTTCTGCAAAAGTTGATACGACAGCAGAAGATAATCGACATGGCTGCGATGACACGGCACGTAGATCACTTCGTGTCCGGGCGCGACCTGGCGCAGCGTATCGAAGTGATGCACCTCGACGCCGTCGTAGAGCTTGTTCCAGAACGCCTTCAGCATGAACGAGAGCGAGCGCACCACCGGATGCGAATAATCCGCGGCGATCTCCATCGCATACTTGCGCGCGCGTTCGCGCGTGACGTTGGTGCCGACGTTCTCCTTGCTCGCCGCAGCCTCGATCGCGGCGCGCACGGGATCGGTGTTGAGCAGCGCATCGACGACGGTGCGGCGGTGCGAAAGATCGGGTCCGATGACGGTCGCGCGAATGCGATGGAAGTGCACGCGCAGGATGCGCGAGAGCTTGCGCACGCCGCGCTCGGGTGCAAGATCGGCCTGATCCATGATCGCTTCGCGCATCGAAACGGGCGCTGCGAACTGCACGATCGTGTCGCGGCCGTTCAAGAGGATCGAGAGCAGGCGACGGAAGCGGCCGACAACGACCCAGTTTTCCGAAAACAACACGCTGAACCAACCCGATTCGCGGTCCGGCGCGCGGCCGACGAAGATCGAGACGGGCACGAGGCGAATGTCGATCGATGGATCGGCGCGGATCACCTCGGCGAGACGCATCAGCGTTTCCGATCGCGTCGGATGTGGACGGCGTCCGAACGCGCGCGGCCGGCGCGACAGCGAGATCACGGCGCTGCGCCGCTTGATCGGCAAGTCGCTCGCCGCGGCGTACGGCGACGGCAGGCCGGCTTCGCGGCAGGCTTCTTCGAGGATCAGCGTATCGGAAAGCCCGTAGCGCTCGACGACATAAAGCGTCGGGCGCGGATCGTCGGGCAGAAGGCGCGCTGCGTCGGCGGGTTCGCGCCGCATGCGGATCCAGGGCCGAAGCAATGCGCCAAGCGCCTCGATCCACGCAGGAGGACGCGCGCCTACGTTCGCGCGCGTCGCGGCTTGCATATCGTTCATGCGTTCAGTCTATCCCGCCGGCGTTTCAGCGCGGCGGGAAACAGCAGGCTCAGCCTTTGGCAGGTGCCGGCGCGTCCGTCTTCGCGGGCGCATCGTCCTGCTGGTGCTCGCGCATCTTCTCGATCGTCTGCTTGCCGTACCAGCGGCCGTCGATGTTCACCATCTCGGTCTCGGCGGCGAGCGGCGTGCCGAGCAGCGTGTAGCTGACCTTCACCTTTGCGGTCTTGCCGTCGTTCGAGATCGTTTCCGGCTTGATCGAATCGAGCGTCTGATCGACCGGGAAGCCATACACGCCGAGCGCATCCTTGAATGCGAGCGTCGCGACGCGAACCTTCTGCATCGACTGATCGAAGTTGAGCGCGCGCGCTTCGTCGAGCGTCTTCAAGTTGATGTCGCGAGCCGCCTTGGTGGCGACCGCGAGCACTTTCTTCACCGCCTCAGGATCGGTGAAGCGCGTCTTCTGCACCCACGCCGCAACCGCGTTGATCGCAGCGACCGCCTGCTGCTTGTCGGTTTCCGAAAGATCCTTGTTCTGCTGCACCATGCCCTGCAGCCAACCCGATCCCATCGCGACGTACATCGGCAGCTGCTGCTGGTATTGCGCGTCGAACTGCTTGAGCTGCGGCTCGATCTCGGCGTAAAGCGTCTGCTCGGCGTTGGGTGCCGTCAGCTTTTCCATCGTCATCTGGAATTTCTGACGATCTTCGTCCGTGATCGGCTTTTCGTTCGAATCCTTGCCCCAGTCGGCCTTCACCTTGGCGAACTCGGCCGGCGGCAGCGCATTTGCCATCAGCCCTGCGATGTCGCCCTGCTTGATCAGCTCGGCGGATTTCTTGATCGTCGCGTCGGGCGACGTCGCGGCCGCGGCGACGGTGGGGCTGCTGGCGGATTCCTCTTTGCCGCAACCGCTCACGAAAGCGGCGGCGATCAGCGCCGCGAAGGCAGCACGGGCAAGACGCGTGGACATGACGGAACCCCTTGAGCGATCGTCGAAAAGGGGGCGACTCTAGCAGGCGGGCACTACAGCAGCCAGCGGCTTAAGTCCGTTCGGACGCCCAAAAAGAAACTCAGAAGGCGGAACCTTCTGAGTTCAATCCGGCAGTCGCCGGAGGGGGAACTTGTACGTCGTTCTCTGGGTGTTGTTCGTGTCGCGGGGCGCTATCGTTGTCGTCACGAAAACGGTATGGGCGGATCATACTTAGACGATTTTACTAATGCAATACCTGATGTTTAGTACCATAACTCATTGATTCAATTATCGCGAAGCGACTCGATTTTCGCTTTGCGGCGCGCGGCGGCCGGCTGGCTCCAGTCGTTATTGAAGAGCGCCGGCTCCCACGACCCATAAGTCGGATTCGGCAGCACGAACCAGCGCTCGCCGACCCAATCCTCATACGGCTCGATCGCCGCGCGACGGCCTTCCGCAGTGTTCGCATTGACGTCGACAAAATCGCCGATCTGGTCGCCAAACTGCATCAAAACCCGATATTTTCGGCCAACGAGCATGCGTCGGCAGCCTTTCTCCGTACCGTTCTGCTCGCAGCCGTCGACAACCGTACCGAGGCCCAGGAACACGCTCTCTTTCTCGGACAGCGGGAATCCGGCCGTGCGCAGGTTTTCCAGCGTCGCTTCGTTCAAATCCTGCGCGCGATTGGACAAGTAGAAGACCGTGATACCGCGCTTCGCGGCGGCCTGCGCAAACTCGAGCGCGCCCGGCAGCGGCTTCGCGGCCTTCTCGCGGCACCATTCCGACCAGGTGAATTCGTCGAACTCCTTGCCCTCGCGCACGAGACGCGCCTGATACGGCGAGTTGTCGAGCACGGTCTCGTCGATGTCGACGATCACAGCCGGCTTGAGACCCGAAAGCCGGGCCTTCTTGCGCTCACCTTTCGGCAGCGCATCCCACGCAGGATCCTTGAGCGCGGCCCGCAGCTTCTCGCCGGCCGCGCGGAACACTTCGCGATAGACGAGATCGTGCTCGATTGCGGTCTGCGTCCAGGCAACGGCGTTGAGGTTGTCGTTCGCGGGCGGTCCCGGCGGCACTGCCGGCGCAGCCGCCACGGACTCGGTGTGCGCATTCTTGTTCGGCGTGTTCGCGCAGGCGGCCAGAACGGCGCACAGCGCAATCGAGACGGTCGCGTTACGCATGGAAGCTCCAATCGACGGGCGGCGGAGTGTACTTTGCGATGATGACGCTCAATCGGCCAGAAGACTGGCGAGTCGCGCAATATGCGACGAGGCCAGCTCTTCGCGATGCGCCGCATCGAGCTCGGCGTCGCGGCCGGACCAGTGCAGATCGTCGGCCGGCAGCTCTTTCAGGAACCGGCTCGGCTCGTTGGCGATGATCTCGCCGTAACGGCGCTTGCGCTTGGCATACATCAGCGCGACCTGCTCCTTCGCGCGCGTGAGGCCGACGTACATCAGCCGACGTTCTTCTTCGATGCGTCCCTCGCTCAAGCTGCCCTCGTGCGGCAGCGAGCCTTCTTCCACGCCGACGATCGTGACGAAACGGAATTCGAGGCCCTTCGCCGAATGCAGCGTCATGAGGCGCACCGAATTGCCAGGATCGTCGCGATCGCCGTGGCTCAAGAGCGCGAGCTGCGCCGCGAGATCGCCGGCCGCGCCTTCTTTCTGCATCGCGCGGAGCCACTCCGACAGCTCATTGAGATTTTCGAGCCGGCGCTCACGCAGCGCGGGTTCCTTGATCTGCGAGGTGACGTGATCGGCGTAGCCGATGCGGCGGCTGAGCTCATCGACGAGATCGGCCGCGGAGATGCGCTCGGCGCGTCCGGCAAATTCGCGAACGAGCGAAGCGAATCCGCCGAGCGACGTTGCCGCGCGCGGCGGCAACTCCGCGAGCACCGCATCGCTTTGCGCCGCGCGCAGCAGCGACACCTGTTTCGAACCGGCGATGCCGCCGAGCTTTTCGAGCGTCGTCGCGCCGATATCGCGTCGCGGCGTGTTGACGACGCGCAGGAATGCCGCGTCGTCATCGGGATTGTTGATGAGACGCAAATACGCGATCAGATCCTTCACTTCCGCGCGATCGAGAAACGCGGTGCCGCCGGTGACGTGATACGGAACCCGCGCGAGCCGAAGCGCCTTCTCCAGCGGGCGCGATTGATGATTGCCGCGATAGAGCACCGCGAATTCGTGCCACGGCGCCTTGTGCTTCTCGGCAAGGTGCGCGATCGCGGACGCGGTGCATTCGGCTTCGTGCTCGTCGTCGCGGCACTCGACGATGCGAAGCGGCGGCCCTTCCGGCTGCTCGCTCCAGAGCTTCTTTTCGAACACGTGCGCATTATTCGCGATCAGCGCATTCGCCGCGCGCAGCACGCGCTTGGCGCAGCGATAGTTCTGCTCGAGCTTGATGACCTTGAGCTTCGGATAATCGCGCGACAGCTCGGCGAGATTCTCGGGGTTTGCACCGCGCCAGGTGTAGATCGACTGATCGTCGTCGCCGACCGCCGTGAACGAGCCGCGCTCGCCGGCGATCAGTTTCAGAAGCCGATACTGCGAGCCGTTGGTATCCTGGCATTCGTCGACGAGGAGATGACGGATGCGCTCGCGCCACGCCAGGCGCGCGTCTTCGTGCGCTTCGAGCACCGCGACCGGGAGACGAATCAGATCGTCGAAGTCGACCGCATTGAACGCGGTGAGCCGCTGCTGATAGTCCGCGTAGATTTCGGCCGCTTCGTGCTCGCGCCCGCTCGTTGCGCGTGCTGCGGCTTCGTCCGGCGTAAAGCCTTCATTTTTCGCGCGCGACACCAGCGATTGCAGCGCGAACAGCGCATCGGGTTTGATGCCCTTCGGCAACAGATCTTTCATGATCGACTGGCTGTCGTCGCTGTCGAACACCGAGAAATTGCGCCTAAGACCCGCGCGCGCATGTTCGATCTGCAGGAACTTGAGCCCGAGCGCGTGGAACGTCGATACCGTAAGGCCCTGCGCCGCCGTTGCCGACACGCGCTTGCCGACACGCTCGCGCATCTCGCGCGCGGCTTTGTTCGTGAATGTGATCGCGGCGATCTTCGCCGCCGGCATGTTCCGATGACGAATCAGATGCGCGATCTTCTCGACGATCACGCGCGTCTTGCCCGAGCCTGCGCCGGCGAGCACGAGCAGAGGGCCGTCGCAGTATTCGACGGCGGCGCGTTGTTGGGGATTGAGGCTCATCGGCGAGCGCGCATTGTGCCTCTGCGCCGCATGACATCACAGCTTGACAGCGATCTCTTCCCTCTCCCGCTTGCCCTCACCCTACCCTCTCCCGCAAGCGGGAGAGGGGAAGTGCCACCGCTTCCAACGTCGCGGCGCAATCGCTCTCGATCTTCAGCGACAGCAAATCGTCCGCGCGCGTGCGGCCGAGATTGACCGCGGCGATCGGCTTCTTCGCCGCGGCAGCGGCGCGCGCAAAGCGATAGCCGGAGAACACCATCAGCGACGAGCCGACCACGAGCATCGCATCGGCCGCATCGAGCTCGACCGACGCGCGCTCGAACCGATCGCGCGGAACGTTCTCGCCGAAGAACACGACATCCGGTTTCATGAGGCCGCCGCACTCGACACAAGCAGGTACATCGAACGTCGAGAAATCGAGACCATCGAGGTCAGCGTCTCCGTCCGGCCCGTCGAGCGCATCGAGATCGCGCCATGACGGATTGCTGGCTTCGAGCTCGCGCTGGAACCGATCGCGCGCAATGCGCTGCTCGCACGAGAGGCAACGCACTTGATCGAGCCGGCCGTGCAGATCGATCACGTTGCGACTGCCCGCCGATTGATGCAGTCCATCCACATTTTGCGTCAGCAGCATGCCGATACGGCCCTGCGCTTCGAGCGCTGCGAGCGCGCGATGCGTGCCGTTCGGCTGTGCGCGCCCGAAGCGACGCCAGCCGATGAGGCTGCGCGCCCAGTAGCGCGCGCGCGTGACCGCATCGCCCGTGAATGCCTGATACGTGACCGGCGGCCGGCGCTTCCAGCCGCCCTCGAGATCGCGATAGTCCGGAATACCCGAACCTGTGCTGCAACCCGCGCCGGTCAGCACGAAGAGCCGCGGATGCTCGGCGATGAAATGCGCGAGCGCGTCGTTCGTCGGATGTGGATTAGAAGCCATTGCGCAAAGTCTGTAATGTAATTGAAGCCTTTCGAACACCGAGCCGCAGCCGATGGCGAAACTCTATTTCTACTATTCCGCGATGAACGCGGGAAAGACCACGACGCTCCTGCAGAGTGCCTACAACTACCACGAGCGCGGCATGCGCACGCTGATCCTGACACCCGCGCTCGATCATCGCGGCGGCGAAGGAGTGGTGGCGTCGCGCATCGGTCTCAAGGCCAAGGGCCATCGCTTCGATCGCAGCGACGATCTCTTCGCGATCGCGCGCGCCGACGTCGACGCGCGCGGCAAACTCGGTTGCGTCCTGGTCGACGAGGCGCAGTTCCTGACGCGCGCGCAGGTGTGGCAGCTCACCGATGTCGTCGATGCGCTCGGCATTCCGGTACTCGCCTATGGCTTGCGCACCGATTTTCGCGGCGAATTGTTCGAGGGCAGCCAGTATCTCCTCGCCTGGGCCGACAATCTCATCGAAATCAAGACGATCTGCCATACCGGCCGCAAGGCGACGATGGTCGTGCGCGTCGATGCGCAAGGTCGAGCGGTGACGGCCGGGCCGCAGGTCGAGATCGGCGGCAACGATCGCTATGTCTCGGTCAGCCGCGCGGAGTTCAAGAAGATCATGTCGGGCGAAGGGCGCGTCGAGCTTCAGCAATCGGTGTTGCCGCTCGGCGAGGCGACGGTGTGACGACTACCGCTGGCACTTCGAACAGTAGAACGCCGAGCGCTGCCCGATCGTCATCGCCTTGATCGGCGTGCCGCAGACCTTGCAACGCTCACCTTCGCGTCCATACACGAACAATTCCTGCTCGAAATAGCCGGGCTCGCTGTCGGGGCTGATGAAATCGCGCAGCGTCGTGCCGCCGCGCGTGATCGCGTAGGCGAGCACGCGCTTCACTTTGTCGGCGAGCTTCGCATAGCGCTCGCGAGACACGGACCCAGCCGCGCGCTTGGGATGAATGCCCGCGGCGAACAACGCTTCGGATGCGTAGATGTTGCCGACACCGACGACGATCGCCTGATCCATCAGGAACGTCTTCACCGGCGCTTTGCGTCCGCGCGACAACGTCCACATATGATCGCCGTCGAAATCCTCGTCGAGCGGTTCGGGCCCAAGGCCCTCGAGCAGCGGATGCGTTTTGCCGGGCGCCTGCCAGAGCTGCGAGCCGAAGCGACGCGGATCGGTGAAGCGCAGCACGCGGCCGGAATCGAGATGCCAGTCGACGTGATCGTGCACACCCACCGGCGTCGTCGCCGACAGCACGCGCAGCGATCCCGACATGCCGAGATGCAATACCGCGGTGCCGGCTTTCGTGTGCACGAGGAGATATTTCGCGCGGCGTTCGATCGCGTCGATGCGCTGGCCGGGGAGATTCTTGCGCAGCGCGGCGGGAATCGGCCAACGCAGCTGCGGCTGGCGGATCGTGAGGCCGACCACGGTGCGGCCGATCAGGTGCGGCGCGAGCCCTCGGCAGGTGGTTTCGACTTCGGGGAGTTCAGGCATTTCTTGTCTCCCTTCTCCCGCTTGCGGGAGAAGGTGCCGGAGGCGGATGAGGGCACGCTTGGTATGTCGTTCCAGCTTGCCCTCACCCCAACCCTCGCCCGCCAGCGGGAGAGGGGGCGATACGTCATGGTTTCGGAGCCGCAAGCTCGGTATCAGGTTTAGCGAATAGAAGCGCACTGAACCGATCCGGCACCAGCGCGATCATTCCGTCCACTTCGACATAACGGTCGTTGTGAATGGCGTCGGTCGTGCCGAACTTCAATACGACGCCGTCCACATCGAGCGTTGCCAGCGGCGGATCGAGGCCGAGTTTGGCGGGTTCGAGCTCGCCGGCGGCGTGGCGGTAGCGCACGGGCGCGGCGACGATCGCCGCGAGACGCGCGACCGCGACGTCATCTGCGATTGCGTCCTCTGGCTCGCGCATGCGCCAGTGGCCGTCGACTTTCTCGAAACGGCGCGTGGTGCAGGCATCGCAGCGTATCGAAAGCGATCGGATCGACTTCGGATCGATGCGCGTCAGCGGATCGCGCACCATCGCATCTTCGCGTCGAAGCTCCGCATAGACCGCGACGCCGAGCAGCGCGACCATCGCGAGCAGGAAGACATTGGTGCGTGTGCGTCGTCGCACGTCAGCGCCGCCTTCGGCGCCACCAGATCGCCGTGCCGGCGAGCGCCAGCAGCAAGGGTAGCGCGATCAGGAAGCCGACGCCGAGAACGCCGAGCTGGCCTTGCGTCATCGCAAGTGCCCGATCGGGCGCGGAGCGGTCGGGCACGACGATCTGATCGTCGTCGCCGAGGAGCCAGTCGAACACGCGCTGACCGAATTCGCGATTGCCGCCGTTGCCGAGGAAACTGTTCGAGAGGAAATCGCCGTCGCCGATCACGACGACGCGCTGCTCGCGCTTGTCGGGCCGCGGCGAAAGCCGCGAGAGAGCGAACGCAAGATCGAGCGGACCCGGAATCTCGCCTTCGCTCGCATCCTGCTGGACCGTATCGGACGCTTCTCCTGCCTTGGGAATACGGCCGGTTTCGTTCCAGGATTTCGCCGAGCTTCTGAGGATCGGTTTCAGATCCCATTGCGGCTCGGCGAGCTGGGCGAGCGCCGCAGGTTGCGGCAACAGCGTCGTCAGCGCGAAGCCGCGCGTGATCGCGTGCGCGGGATATTTGTCGAGCGCGACGAAGCTCGGGTCGGTAAGGCCGAACGCCGAGCCGCTCGCGTCGACGACGGTACCGGACAGCACCCGGATCGAGAGTTTCTGCGCGAGCGTATCGAGGCCGTCGTTCTCGGCGGGCTCGGTCAGCCAAAGCAGATTGCCGCCGCGATCGACATAGTCCACGAGCGCAGCGGCGAGCGCCGGCGCGAGCGCCACGCGCGGATTGGCGATGACGACGAGATCGGCGTTGTCCGGCACCTTGCCGGTGTTCGCGAGCGGCAGCGGCACCGCGCGCAAGCCGCGCTCGGCTAACGCTGTTACGAATTGGCCGAGATCCGCGTTCGCCTTGCCGAGCGGCTGTCGCTCGCCTTCGCCTTCGAGGAACGCGACGATGCGCTCGCGCGTGCGCGAAAGACGCAACAACGCGTTCGAGAATTCGGTTTCGCTGAGTACCTTGAGGCGCTCGCTGCGTTGCTTGTAGCGAAGCTCCAGCTCGCCGTCGACGCTGACGCCGGCGGCGCGCATCGCGTTCGGATCGGCGTCGGGATCGACGAAGCGCAAGCTGAGATCGGGCTTCGCGCGGCGATAACGCTCGACGAAATCCGCAATCACGGCGCGAAGGCCGCTCTGACGGCTCGCGTAGCTAACGACTTCGACCGGCGCGTCGAGCGCTTTCAGCATCGCCGTCGATGACGGGCTGAGACTCGCGCTGCTTGCGTGGCTCCAATCGGCTTCGAAACCGAAGCGTGTGCTCAAGAACGCGACGAGGCCCGCCGCAATCGCGATCAGCGGAACGTGAACGAAGGAGGCGAAGCGTTGGCGCATCAGTCGGGCGCACCACGCAGCCGATCGAGCCTGCGCGCGGTGAGCGCGAGCGCGACGACGATGATCAGGAGGAAATACACGATATCGACGCTCGCGACGAGGCCGCGAAAGAACGGCTCGATGTGCGTCGGCAACGCGAGATAGTTGATGCCGCCGTTGTCGATGCCTTGCACGCGTGCGCCGGCATCGATGATCGCGAGGAGGCTCGAAATCGCGAATGCGCTCGCGGCGGCGAGCGCAGGTTGCGCGGTCCACGCCGAGCACAAGACGCCGATCGCGGTCAGCGCGCCGGCGAAGAGGATGAGACCGAGCGCCGCGGCCGCCATGCGGCCGAGATCGAGCGACGTGCCGATCTCGAGCGCGAGCGGCATCGCCAGCACGAGCAGCAGAATCAGAAGCACGAGGCCGAGCGCACCGAAATATTTGCCGAGCGCGATGCGCACGTTGCCGACGCCGGCCGCGAGCAGCAGTGTCAACGACTGCGTGCGCCGCTCGCCGGCAATCGTGCGCATCGTGATCAGCGGCACCAGCAGCATCAGAAGATTGGAGAAGCTCCGGAGCAACGGCACCACGACGAGATCGGTGACGCCGGGCGCATCCTTGAGGCCGCCCATCTTCGGCGCGAGCTGCAGGAATGCTTCGAGCGCGAGGAGATATTGCCAGGCCATCAGCGCGACGACGACGCCGGCCAGCGCCCACGCGAACGGCTGCACAGCGAGCCGGCGCCACTCGTGGCGCGCGATCAGCGCGGCGCTCATGCGGCCACCGCCGCCGCGCTGCCGGCTGCGATCGTCATGAAGATTTCTTCGAGCGCTGAGTTTTCGGCGCGAAGCTCTTCGAGACCGAAACCTTGCTGGACGATCGCCGCGGCAAGTGCACTCGCGCTCGCGCCGTCGCGCAGGCGAATCCGCCAGCGATGGATATCCGTTGCGCTCGTGTCGATCGGTTCCGCGGCCGCGACCATCGGCATTGCAAGCCACTGAGGGGCGTCCATCGCCCGCGTTAAGCGAACACGGAGCGCGCCGCCGCCCGCGAGCACGGCCAGAGCGCCCTGATGGCGCAGCTCGCCCTCATGCAGGATCGCGACACGATCGCAGCAAGCGAGCACGTCCGGCAGCACATGCGTGGACAAGACGACGGCATGCTCGGCGCCGAGCCCGCGCACGATCTCGCGAAGGCGCAACGCCTGGACCGGATCGAGGCCGGAAGCGGGCTCGTCGAGCACGATCAATTCGGGATCGTGCAGGATCGCCTGCGCAAGGCCGACGCGCTGGCGAAAGCCCTTGGACAGCGCGCCGATCAGCCGCCGGCGCACGTCGCCGAGCTCGCAGCGCTCGATCGCGCGCAGGGTAGCGGTTGTCGCGGCCGTGCCCCCGAGCCCATGCAGGCGCGCGCAAAAGCCGAGAAACTCGGCGACCGAAAGCTCCGCATGCAGCGGCGGCGTTTCCGGCAGGTAGCCGATGCGGCGGCGCGCGAGCTCAGGGCGTTCATGAAGATCCTCGCCGCCGATCCGGACGACGCCGGCGCTCGGCGCGAGCACGCCGGCGATCATGCGCAACGTGGTCGATTTGCCGGCGCCGTTGACACCAAGGAGGCCCAGCACCTCGCCGCGCGCGAGCGAAAGGGTCAGATCGCGCACGATCCGGCGCCCGGCAAGAACGCGGCTGACGTTGTCGAGGGCAAGCACGGAGGTCGGGGCAGGCGTCACGGGCCGGGATTGTTCAGGTCCGGGCCGGCCACGGCAAGCCTGCACGCCGCGCAGACGGCCCAAACGAGTGTCGCAAAGCTTGACGAAGTGCCATGGAAGCCCAATACCACGTGGCGTATAGTCCCCGCTTGCTCTTCCCCCACTTTCGGTTTATCCCATGTTCGACACCCTGCTCGCCTTCGCTGCGCGCGGTCTGACCCAGGCGTCCTGGGGCACCTGGATCGTTTATCTCCTCATCGTCACGCAGCTGACCATCTTCACGGTGACGCTGTACCTGCATCGCAGCCAGTCGCATCGAGGGGTGGATTTCCATCCGATCCTCTCGCACTTCTTCCGTTTCTGGTCATGGCTCTCGACCGGCATGATCACGAAGGAATACGTCGCGATCCACCGCAAGCACCACGCCAAGTGCGAGACCGAGGAAGACCCGCATAGCCCGCAGATCTATGGGCTCAATAAAGTGCTGTGGGACGGCGTCGGCCTTTATCGCGAGGCAAGCCTCAATCAGGCCGACATGGACAAGTACGGCGTCGGCGCACCGAACGACTGGATCGAGCGCCATCTCTATGCGCGCTACAACGTACTCGGCGTCTCGCTGTTCCTCGTCATCGATATTCTTCTGTTCGGTGCGGTCGGCGCCGCGATCTGGGCGATCCAGATGTTGTGGATCCCGTTCTGGGCCGCGGGCGTCGTCAACGGCGTCGGCCACTGGTGGGGCTATCGCAATTTCGAAACCGCCGACACTGCGACAAACCTGACGCCGTGGGGCGTCTGGCTCGGCGGCGAAGAGCTCCACAACAACCATCACGCATTCCCGAGCTCCGCGCGCTTCGCGCTGCGCAAGTTCGAGTTCGACATCGGCTGGGCGATGATCCGCGTCTTCGAGACCTTCGGGCTCGCCAAGGTGCTGCGCACCGCGCCGACGCTCGATCTTCGCCCGAACGTGCACCTCCCCGACGGCGAAACCGTCAAGGCCGTGCTCGCCCACCGCTTCCACGTGATGAGCGATTACTTCCGCGGCGTCATCGCACCGACGCTGCGCGAAGAAGCCGCCCACGCCGGCGCGGGCATCAAAGCGCTGCCGCGCAAGCTGCGCAAGGCGCTCGGCAACGGCGGCCGCTGGCTCGACGCGGCTTCACGCGAGCGCCTCGCTGCGTTTACCGAGACGCGTCCGACGCTGCGTACGGTCTGCGAGTTCCGCGCGCGGCTGGCTGCGCTGACGGAGCGTAATGGGCGTAATGGTGAAGCGTTGCTGGATAGCCTCAAGCAGTGGTGTCATGAGGCGGAGGCGACGGGGATCAGGACGCTCGCCGATTTCGCCGGGAGACTGAAGGGCTACAAGTTGTCCGGCGAGCACGCCTGAATCGCTCAAACTTCTTGAATTGCTTCGAAGAGCCCGCCTTGCGCGGGCTCTTTTCGTTTCGGCGCTAGCGTTGTTCGAAATCGCCGAAAAACAGGCTCTGCCCAATCCGGCGGCTCGCGATGTTGTTGTTCGCGTCCGATTCCAACAAGGAGACCGGTCCATAAACGAAGGCGGAGAAGAACGCATTCTCGCTTACGATCGGTTCGAGCACTCTGACTCGGCCGGTGATATCGACCGTGCCGCCTGGCATTAGGTCGAACGACGCATGCAGGTTGCCTGAGCTGCCGTCCATGCTGCAGCCACTGGCTCCCTGAACCGCACACTGCAGATCGGAAATGCCGCTCGACCAAGGCAGCCGGGCTACCAGCCGCACATCCGCTATCGGCGCGTCTCCCGAATAGGTCGCCGTCAGATGAAAACCGAGCTCGCTTCCCGCAGTCACGTGGCTCGCATCGACGTCGATCGCCATCGAGAGATCGCCGCGAGCGAGAACGCTCGTATCGAACAGCGCCGCACCGGACGTCGATGGTTGCGGTGATCTTGTCGATTGAATCGAGGAGATCATCCGATCGTCGCGAGGCGCCCCGATCGGAGTCGCAAAAGTAACCTCGTCCGTCGAACTCACGGAGGTCGGGTTGACTATTTGCTCTCCGAGCAACGTTCCCGTATTCCTGTCGAATTGCGCGAGCGTGGTAATGCCGATGCCGGTGTAGATATCGCGGCGGATCACATTGACCCAGATCCGACCCGACGAATCGTCGTAGCGAACGCGTGTCGCTGCCGATCGTGTCGTGGGCGATGTCGCGAGATTCCAACGTTGATAGGTGCCGCTCCCATCGCCGGAGAGAAGTAGGAGGTTGCCGACGGTGTTGTTCTGGCCTGAAAAAATCAGATCGCCCCCGTCTAAGACCGCGGCATCGTACGTATAGCAAGCGTACGTGCAGTCCGAAGGTACCGTCGGGCTCACCCAAATCGTCGATCCATCATCGGGATCGAGCTTGGCCCAGCCGTCTGCGACGACGATCACGTTGCCATCATCGACACGATAGAAGTCATAGACGGGCTCATCGGCGAAGACATTCGACGCCCATTGGATCGAACCGTCCGAACCCGCGAGTCTCAGCAGCGTCGTGCCCGCATTTGCTCCATTGAACGGTCCCGCGATCAGGGCGTCGGAACCGATCGTAGAGAATGTCTGTGGGAAGATTTGGTAGTACTCGTAGGTGTCGTTGTCGAATCGCCACACGAGGCTGCCATCGGCGGCCGAAAGCTTGTAGAGCGTTTGACGACCGCAGGTCGCGCCGCCGGGTGGATTGCAAGGGACACTGGCACCCGCCGCGACGAATACGCTGCCGTCGCTCGCGATGGCGGGCGCGGAAATGTACGTCGTGCCTTGATCGAGATCGCGAAACGCTGTCTGCCACCGCCGGGCGCCCGTCGCCCGGTCATGGAGAGCGACCCACACGGCACCGGTTCCCGGCCACCCTGACAAGTTGAGCGGAACGACGACGGCAATCGCGTCCTGCGATACGGATGCCTGAGTCCCCGGATCGACCCGTGCCACGGGTAAGAAGCCATCGATGACGTCGACGCTCTCCCAAAGGGCGCTGCCGTCCGCCGCATCGAGCCGGCGCAAATGAAGCTCCGAGAAATCTGGCTTCCGTGCAACGCCGACGCCGATCAGGTGATCGGAATCGTCGCCCATCGTGAAACCGGCGACCGTTTGCTCGACGTCCGGCGTCTCGACGGTGGTGCCAAGCGCCCCGCTGGTAAAGTCGATGCGTTGAAGAAAAGGCGGCGGCGTTGGAAAAGCTGTCATTTTCGCCGCGGCAACGATGCTGCCCGAATCAAGCCCACCGATATTCGAATAGTTGAGGGATCGCCCCTGCGAATCCTCCGTTGGTAGCGGTGTCGACCATTGAATCGCGCCGCTTCCCGCGTCCAGCTTGGTCGCGCCGGTGGCGGTGCCGACGACGAGCGCGTCGTCGACGATTGCAATGGAACCCCAAGCAAGCGCCACGGATTGCGTCCACCGGGCAACGCCGGTGTCCCCGGCAAGCCGCACGATTTCGCCGGATTGCGCTACCACGGGCTCGGCAGGCGTACCCGCGAGAGCCACGCGAGTGTTTGTGCCGATAGGGACCGACCAGCGAACCGAGCCGTTGCTCGTTTGAAGTGCTCGTAGATCCGAAGCCGTACGGACGAAAACGAACTCGCCGGCTGCGCCTACCAAGCCCGCGTCGTCGCCCATCGCGGAATCGACATTCCAGGCGACTTCGCCGGTGCTATCGAACTTGATGAGGCGAAAGACAGACGAGGGCCCCGATCCTTCGGGAAAGACTGCATAGACGTTGTCATTCCCGTCGAACGACGCGCCTCCGCTTTCACACGGCCAAACGCCGGCGAACTCGAAGTGTTCCCACATGACGTTGCCCGATCCATCCAGCACGTCGATCCGACCGCAGTCGGCTGCCGCGATGCGGCCCGATCCGGAAACGGCCAACCATCTCGACGGAATTTCCCGCGCCCATGTCGCGAAGCCTGTCGAATCGATCTTTGCGATATCAGTGTTATTGTCCAAATATTGGCCGCCGAATGCGATCAATGCCCCGCCATCCGCGGTAGATATCAGTGAGCTTGCGTTGTCTTCGTTTTGTTCGCCGATATTGGTGGCCCAGCGCAATGTTCCATCCGGGGCCATTCGGACGAACTGATATTGAGTCGACGGGAAAGCGGGACCGCCCAGCAGGATATCTCCGTCATCGCCGAACGCGATGGGCGTTTTTGCGGTGTTGGCGTTGTCTGCCGGTGGGTACGTCACGATCAAAGGCGCAGACGCGATCGTCCAATCGCTTTGCCAAATCGTCGGATCGGCATGGGCGGCTGTGAAACGACTGACTGCGCCCACACATCCGATTGCGATCGACAGCGCTCGGATTCGTCCTGTTCTCTTGCTCATTCGTCTTCCCCTGAAGTGCGAACGCGACGGTGATCGATTTGCGGCGATCCAAACGGTCGTCTTATGCAAGATCGTAGTGCTTGAGTGTGAAAAAGCCAAAAAAAAACCCGCCGTGAGGCGGGTTTCCTTATTGAGACACTGGATCCCGGCCTTCGCCGGGATGACTTCGCGCGGAGCGCGAAGTCACTTGATCTTGCCTTCCTTGTAAATCACATGCTTGCGAACCACCGGATCATATTTCTTCACTTCCATCTTGTCCGGCGTGTTCTTCTTGTTCTTGTCGGTCGTATAGAAATGGCCGGTGCCGGCGGAGGAGGTGAGGCGGATCTTGTCGCGCTTGGATGCCATGGTCGTAGCTCCTTAAATCTTTTCGCCGCGGGCGCGAAGTTCGGCGATGACGACTTCGATGCCCTTCTTGTCGATCGTGCGCAGGCCCTGGCCCGACACGCGCAGACGCACCCAGCGGTTTTCGTTCGGCACCCAGAAGCGGCGCTCGTGGAGGTTCGGCAGCCAGCGGCGCCGGGTCTTGTTGTTGGCGTGGGAAACGTTGTTTCCGGAAAGCGCCTTCTTTCCGGTGACTTGGCAGACTCTGGACATGCGAACCTCGATGATTTCGTTGCCCGTCCTTAGCCAGGACGGCAGCGGCCCAGCGGCGGCGATGCGCCATGCGATGCTGGAAATGCCTGGCCGGAAGACGCGGGCGGACCGCATACCGTGATCCGCGTGCCTCGAAGGAGGCGATGACCGGCCAAGCGAGCCGCGCTTTATAGCGGAATCAGGCCCTTACGGCAAGCGCCCGGTCGCTGACCCCCGCTCCTACAATTCCTCGGTCGCGGTCCGTTTCGAGCGGCGGATCAGCCAGGCGACGCCGCGAAGGTCCGAAATCCCGACCAGCGCGCGGCCGAGATTGTTGTATTTGGAGACGCCAGCGCCGCGGGGACGATGGTTCACCGGCACGCTTTTCACCTGCCAGCCGGCCCGCTGCATCAGCGCGGGCATGTAGCGGTGCATGTGATCGAAATACGGCAGATCGAGGAACGCGGCGCGCTCGAACAGCTTGATGCCGCAGCCGGTGTCGGGCGTGTCGTCGCGCAACAGGCGCCGGCGGAGCGCATTGGCGAAGCGCGAGCCGAAGCGCTTGCTCGCAGTGTCCTTGCGGTTCACGCGCCAGCCGGCGAAGAGCTTGATCGTCGCGGGCGAGGCGTCGCGCTCGGCGATCAGCTTGGGGATATCGGCCGGATCGTTCTGGCCGTCGCCGTCGAGCGTCGCGATCCATTCGCCGCGTGCGGCTTTGATGCCGTTGCGGATCGCGGTGCTCTGGCCGCTCTGCGAAACATGTTTGACGACGCGCAATTCCGGATAACTCTTTTTCGCCTCGGCCAGCACCGCCAGCGAATCGTCCTTGCTCGCATCGTCGACATAGACGATCTCGAAATCGGCGCGGCCACGGAGCGCAGCGGCGATCTCGGCGATCAGCGGCGGAATGTTGTCGCGCTCGTTGAACACGGGCACGACGACCGAAAGATGAGGCATGGCGCTTCGGGACAAAACGGCGGAAGCGCGATTATCGCCGATCCGCGCGACCGCTGCGCTGCGTTACGGACTGCCGGCCGCGGTCTCGGCCGGGCCCTGCAACGCGTCGCGCCAGGTGTGCTCCAGCGTATCGAAGCTCGCCGTATTTTCCGCGAGCATCACCAGCGTGCCGTCCGCGATCGGCACTTCGCGGCCGTGCATCGAGCCGCGCTGGAAATCGTCGGTGATCGACACGTGATAGCGAGTGACATAGAAGACGCTGACGGGCTGATCGTTTTCGGGCATCACCATGTGCACGGTCGGATAGCCGCCGACCGGGCATTTCTGCACGTAGGCGACGCCGGATGGCACTGACTTGAGCTGCACGCCGCGATCGGCGAACGCGCGCTCGACTTGATCGGACGCGATCGGCTCGCGCAGTTTCAGCGCATCGCGTTCCCCGCCGTTCACGTGCTGGACGACGAGATCGGGCATCGACGCCGCATCGCTGCGCGGTCGCAGCGCGATACCGACGGCAACAACGAGCGCCGCCGCAGCGGCGAGCGCGATCCAGCCGTAGCGAAAGCCATTTGCGCGGCGCTGACGCTCGCCGGTGAGCTGCGCCAGCAGCACGCGGTCGGCGAGGCCCTCCGGCAAAGCGATCGTCATCGCCTGCGCAAGCCGCGCTTCGAACGCCTGCGCGTTCGCATAGGCTTCCTGGCAACGCGGACAACTTTCAAGATGCGAGCGCGCGGCCGGATCGCCGACGCGCGGATCGCTACCGAGCAGGCGGCGGAACTCAAGGCAGTCCATAGATCTCCGCCTCGCGCTGCTCGCCTTCGAGCATCGATCGTAGTTTTTGCCGTGCGCGGAACACTTGCGTCATCACGGCAGCTTCGGTGATGCCGAGCTGCTTGGCGATTTCCTCGCACGAGAATCCGCCGAGCACTTGCAGCACCAAGGGTTCGCGGTATTTCGGCTCGAGCTTTCCGATCGCCGCGCGCATGACCGCGTCCTCGCCGGTCCGCTCGGGACTGGGGCCGGTGTCGCTGATATCGAGATCGTCAAGGTCGGTGGTCGGCATCGGTTTGCGTTCGAACAATCGGGCGTGTTCGCGGCGCAGGATCGTCGTCAGCCAGGCTTTGGCGGCGACGGTCTCGCGCAGCGCGTCGAGCGACCGCCACGCGCGCAAGAATGTTTCCTGTACGAGGTCCTGTGCCAGCGCGCTTTCGCCGCAAAGCCAATACGCGTATCGGTAAAGCTCACCGGAATGCGCACGCACAAGGGCCTCGAACTGCTGCTGGCGGGTGCTCACAGCAGTCGAGGACCGGGGTTGTGCGCCTTGGCTTGCATTCACCGCCATTGCGTATGCCGGATCACCGAAGGTCAGGGTCGAAACCGTTGATGAAGATCACGTCCGGGATATTGACGGTGAACTCGACCGGTACCGTCACGAGATCGTTGGCCGTGTCGTTGCTGCTGACGCAGATGTTAGCGACATAAAGGCCGGCCGTCAGGCTCGCCGCATCCAGCGTCACGGTGATCGGCGTCTCCGGATCGCCTTCGGCAATGGAGCCTGCCGCGGGATCGAGCGCGATCCAGGGCACGCCGTCGAGCGTGTCGCAGGTGGCCGTTGCGCTCGCTGCGGTCCAGTCGAGCTGGGCGTCGCCGGTGTTCGAAATCGTCAGCGGCACCGTGGTCGATTGGCCTTCCTCCGCCGAGCCTGCGAGCGTCGTCGGATCGACGCCGATAACCGGCGCGCCGCCGCCTCCGCCGACCGTGATCGTGCCGGACATGCCGGCGCCGCCGTTGCCGCCATGGATTTCGCAGTGATACGGCACACTTCCGGCCGTGCTGAACGTTACCGTGGCCTCCCACGCATTGTCGTCGGCATCGCCGTTGCCGCCGGCGCCATCGCCGTCACAGCCGTTGGCGCAGCGAAACGCGGGAACGACGCCGGTATCCGAAACGACATTGTGGAAACCGCCGCCGTTGACGAACGTGACGGTATCGCCGACCGCGATCGTCAGCGTCGGCGGATCGAACGTGCGTTGCGGCGTCGCCGTAACGATATGGTCTTCGGCGGATGCAGAGAACGCGGCAAGCGCTAGCGCGCCTCCCGCGATGAGCGTGATGCGATTCATGACTCCTCCCGTTGGGATGGTGACGCCACGCCCTGCCTGGCGGCGCAGCTGCACCGAGAATGACCCGGCGGGCCGATCCAAAACGAGAGTGAAAACCCCTAGGCGGGCCTGGACAGAACCGCATCGCGCCTATCAACACGCCAGCTCCGTAGGGCGGCGACAGCCGCGGACGGGTTTCTAGCGAATCCGCTCGAGAATCCCGTCGAGCTCATCCACGCTGTGATAGTGGATCACGAGCTTCCCCTTGCCGCTCTTCGAGTGCGCGATAAAAACGCGCGTCGCGAGCTTCTGCGAAAGATCGTTTTCGAGCGCCGTGATGTTCGCATCGCGCGCGTGATGCGATTTTGCCTTGCCTTTCGGCGCCGCATCGGCGCGGCGCGCGGCTTCTTCGAGTTCGCGCACCGACCAGCCTTGCTCGGCCGCTTCGAGCGCAAGCGCGACGGCGCGATTCTCGGGCAATGTCGCGAGCGCACGTGCGTGACCCATATCGAGCTTGCGCTCGTCGAGCAGGCGCTTGATCTCGGCCGGAAGCTCCAGGAGGCGCAGAAGATTCGACACCGCCGCGCGCGAGCGGCCGACCGCGTCGGCGGTTTCCTGATGCGTGAGCTCGAACTCATCGATCAGGCGCGAGAGCGCCTGCGCTTCTTCGAGCGGCGAGAGATTCTCGCGCTGGATGTTCTCGATGAGCGCCATCGCGACGACGGCCTGATCCGGAACGATGCGCACGAGCGCCGGAATCTCCGTGAGCCCGGCTTTCTGCGCGGCGCGCCAGCGGCGCTCGCCGGCGATGAGCTCGTAGCGATCGCGATCGATCGCGCGCACGACGATGGGCTGGATCACGCCCTGCGCCTTGATCGACGCGGCGAGGTCGTCGAGCCGCTCCGGATCCATCGCATGGCGCGGCTGGTAGCGGCCGGGCTGGATCGCGGCGATCGTGAGCGTGCGCAATTCGCCTTCGGCGGCGGAGGAAGTGTCGGGTTCGGTATCGCCGCCGAGCAAGGCCTCGAGCCCGCGTCCGAGTCCGCGCTTTTTCGCCGCCATGAAGAAGCTCCTAGTTCGTGTGCGCGACAGCCGGAGCGGTCACGGTGCGCTCGCGGCGCAGCATCTCGCCGGCGAGGCCGAGATACGCAATCGCGCCGCGCGATTCGCGGTCGTAAAGATTGATCGGCTTGCCGTGGCTCGGCGCCTCGGCAAGACGGATGTTGCGCGGAATGATCGAGCGCAACAATTTCTCGCCGAAATGCTTGGTCAGCTGCGAAGACACTTCGTTGCCGAGATTGTTGCGCACGTCGTACATCGTGCGCAGCAGTCCTTCGATCTCGAGCTTCGGATTCAGGCGCTGGCGCACCGCTTTGATCGTGTCGAGCAGGCTCGACAAGCCTTCGAGCGCGAAATATTCGCACTGCACTGGAATCAAGACGCCGTGCGCGGCCGTGAGCGCGTTGATCGTCAGAAGATGCAGCGTCGGCGGGCAATCGATCAGGATCGTGTGATAGCGATCGCCAAGTTTGACGAGCTGCTCCTTGAGCCGCGCTTCGCGCGCGAGCGCTTCCATCAATTTCAATTCGGCGGCGGTGAGATCGAGGCTGCCGGGCAGAAGGTCGAAGCCGCCTTCGGTCGCGACGATCGCCGCTTCAATCGGCGCTTCTTCGAGCAGCACGTCGCAGCCGTTCGGCTTTGCCGTGCGCTTGTCGATGCCCGAGGCCATCGTCGCGTTGCCTTGCGCATCGAGATCGACCAGCAGCACGCGCCGCTTCGTCTCGGCGAGCGCCGCGGCGAGGTTCACAGCCGTGGTCGTCTTGCCGACCCCGCCTTTCTGGTTCGCGATGGCGATGATGCGCGTCATGCTGTTGCCGGTTCCCACCTGACGGGTTCGATCGCGCGAAGTGTTCCGCGCGGGGAGCGGATTCTAGCCGCCGCGGCGCGCGGAGTCCGGAAAATGGCCGTCGTCGCGAGCGGAGCTCCGCTTGATTACCACCAAGTGCCGGTCCGCGTCCAAGCCCGGCACGTTCAGCGTCGCCACCTCATCGATCCGGAATGCCGGCGGCACCGCGTCGAGCTCATCCTGCGGGAAGCGGCCTTTCATGGCCAGCCAGAGGCCGTCGGCGGTCAGGAGATGGCCGCCCCACGAAAGCATGTCGCCAAGGCTCGCGAACGCGCGCGCGGTGATGCAATCGAACGTGCCCTGGACCGATTCGACGCGGCCTTCTTCGACGCGCGCGTTCGCAAGATCGAGCCTCCGCACCGCTTCACGCAGGAAGCGCGCCTTCTTGCCGTTGGAATCGACCAGCAGGATCGCGCGCGAAGGTTCGGCGATCGCGAGTGGAATACCCGGCAGGCCTGCGCCGCTACCGAGATCGGCCAAGGTCGCACCACGCACGAACCTGAGAATCGCCAGCGAATCGAGAAGATGACGCGTGACCATCTCGGCCGGATCGCGCACCGCGGTCAGGTTGTACGCACCGTTCCAGCGCTGCAAGAGGTCTACGTACGCGAGAAGACGATCTTGCGCCGCTGGGTCGAGTTCAAGATCGAGAGCCGCGAGCCCGGCGCGAAGCCGCTGCCGCAGCGATTCGCCGTCGGACATGGCGGAACGCGAGAAAAAACGGGCGGCCAGTATCGGGCCGAATGCGGCCCGAAGCCACTTTGTCGCCGCGGCTCAGTTGACCGCGTGCAGATCGACGCGCGTGACCAGAAGGCCGCGCTCGCGCACATCGGTATTGAGCGACTGCTTGAGCCAGAGCCTGCGGCTGTCGGCCGATTCGGGCAGTGCCGCATCGGCGAACAGCGAGCGCGTGCGGTCCTGCAGGAGATCATCGACAGCGTCGATCACGCGGTCCGCGCGCTCGGGATCGAGCACCTGGAAATACACGATGCCGCGATAACGCTGTTCGGCAGCGACCAGGCCTTCGACCGGCACATTCGCGCCGGTAAGGCTGATCTTATGCGCGACGCGCTCGATGAGCGGCAGCATGAAGTGCATGCCCGATCGCACGACGCGGGTATGGCCGCCGACGCGACGCAAGGTATAGACCTGGCCTTCGGGAATCCGGCGAACCGACGCGAAAGCAAGAAGACCTATGGCGGCAAGTGCCATCAACACCATCGGGGACAGCATTTTCTTATCTCTCTACAACGAGTTACCAAGCAAAGCTAAGGTTAGATCTAATGAAAGCACAATTGCGATTGCATAACAAGCGCTTAACATTAAACCACCCTCACCGACCCCCTGCTGAACACAGCCCGCTCGCGCCCAGAGATCGATCAGGATTCAGCAAGAAAGGTGCCTCGGAGCGATGAGGCGCTCAGGCGTCACAGGATCGTCACGGAGAGGACCGCGCGAGCGCGCGTAGCGGCGATCAACGGTTTCGGCGCATCGACTGCAGGAGCGCGGACGCAACCGCTTCGGCGGCGCCAGTGCCCCAAGGCTGTCAACACCTGACCCACTTGGGCTGCGAACGTGATCCCGATCACGAGGCGCCGGCATCGCGCCGGCGCCTCGTAAAACCTCAATTTCCGTCGAAGCCGTCGGCGAAAATAAGATCGATGCCGTCGGTCGGAATCACGAACGCCGTCGAGGCGCTCGCCGGGAGATATTGCGAGGTGCCCGTATAGGTCGCGGTCAACGTGTAAGCGCCCGGCGTCGACACCGTAACTGCGCAGCTCGCGACGCCGTTCGCGTCGGTCGTGCCATTGCACGATTGTCCGCCGACGCTGAAGTGCACCGAAGCGCCCACAATCGCCACCTGCGGATCGACCGCGATGTCGACCAACGAAGCCTTGAGCGTCGTCGGCTGCCCGGCAACTGCACCGCCGGTTCCCATGAACCCAATGAACGTCGCATGCGGCCCTTCCGCGAACGTTACGCGCGCGGCGTTGGAGGTCAGCGTCGCATCGCCGACGGTCGCCTCCGCGGTGACGACGTCGCCGCCTGCGAACACACCTTGATAATCGAACGTCGCAGCGCCGTTCGCGTCTGTGCGCGCCAGGCCGAACTGCGCGTTCGCCCCGAACACGCGGAAGTAGACGGGCGTGTTCGCCGGCACGGCGAGATTGCTGAAGGTCGCGGTGAACGTCTGCGTCGTGCCTTGCGCCGGGCTCGGTGCGACGGCGCGCGGCGTCAGCGCGAGCGCCGGCGCCGGATTCGTCGCGGAGAAGTCGCAAGGTCCCGTGAGCGGCGTCAGCTTGTAGATGGTGTCCGGCACCGACGTGTAGAGGCAGCCGTCGGGCCCGATCGTGCCCGAGCCGATGTTGTGCGCGAGCGTCGTGACGGCGGGCGGGCTCGTCGTAATGTCGACGAGATTAAGATCGGTTCCGCTCCCGCCGCCCGGCGGATACTGCAGCACGATCAGCGAGCGCGCCGAGCCATCCGGCAACGTCGCGCCGACGTTGATCCAATAGATCGACGGGACATCGGCGACCGTCTCGTACGTCGCCGGCTGCGGCTGATCGGTGCCGGTCACCTTGACGACCACCGGCACCGGATCGAGATAGCCGCTCTCGACGTACATCGTGCCGTTCGGCGCGAACGCGACGTTTCCGTTCGGCGTGCGCGGCAGCGTCGCGTAGGTAACGACCGCGGTCGGACGATCAGGATCGGTATCGCCAGGATCGGTCACGCGGAAGAGGGCCGGATTGTCCGAGCCCGCGCCAAAGCACGCATCGGTAAAGAAGAGATCGCCGCTCAAAGGATCCACCGCGAGATTGCCTGGGCAAGTCAGGCTGGAAGCGACTTGGCGCACCACCGTTCCGGTGACGGGGTCGAGCTCGACGATGTCGCCGGTGAAGAAATCTCCGGTCGTCACGCTGTGCGGCGCGTATATGCGCCCGTCGCGGCCGAACACCGGCGCGCGCATCGTCGGGCCGAGGTTGGTCGAGAACGGCGTCGTCGCCGAACCGCCGTCGGGTCCGAACTTATACAGCGCGCCGGTCGGGAAATGCACCACGTACGCATCGCCGTTGGTGTCGAACGTCGGATCGTTGACGCCGCTGCAGCCGAAGTTCGTGTTGCCATAGAAGAACGGATACGCGGCGAAGCCGTTGGCGAACGGCGTCAGCTCGTAGCCTTCGCCCGCGGTGGGCGGCACGACGCAGGAACCCGCAGCTGAACCTGAGAACGTGACGACCGCGTTGCCCGGAATCGGCAGATTGCCGTCGGTGACGTCGACGGCCGTGTAGGTCACCGTTTCCTCGAACGCATCGGTGGCGGTGAAGACGATCTCGCCGTTCGCGTCGGTGACGGACGGGTTCGGACCGATCGCGATCGACCGTCCGTTTTGCGCCAGCGCGATCTCCTTGCCCGGCGTCGGGTGATTGTCGGCATCGCGCAGCGTGATCGTGATCGACGATGCATCGACGCCGTTCGCCGCCACCGTCGTCGGGAACGCCATGATGCCCGCGCTCGCTGCGGGCGGCGCGACGAAGCTCACGCCTGCTTGCATGCCGATCGTGACGCCGTCGGTGACGTCGACGGCGGTGAACGTGAGGTCTTCGATCGTCGAATCGGTGATCGTGAAGAGCGCCGCTCCGTTGGCGACCGTCGTTACCGCGCTCGCCGGCGAGATCAGGGCGTGACTTCCGGCGTTCGCGCTCAGCGTGACGGTCTTGCCCGGTACGGTGTTGCCGTTCGCATCGCGCAGAATCACGACGACGTAGGCCGGCGTGGTCGCGTCTGCGGAAAGGCCGCCGGCGTAGGCCAGCGTCATCGCATCCTCGCTGCGCGCGTAGCGGTACACGGTCGAGAGCGACGCGTCGGCAGGACCCAGCGCTGCTCCCGAGAGCGCAACGTACAGCGCATTGACGTTCGGCGAGCCAAGACCGACATGTGCGAAATCGCTAGCCATGCTGGCAGGCGAATGGAAACCGCTGGTCGTGCTGAGCGGATAGAGCTGCGGATTGAGAAATCCGAGCGGCGTTCCGAGCGCCTGATTCAAGAGCGCCGTGTACGCCGCCCATGCCGGCGCCGTCATGCTCGTGCCGCCCCAAAGCAGCGGGCTCGGACAACCGCCGTTGCTGGTCTCGCAGAACTGCACGCCGTTGAACGGATCGGCGTTCGTGACGAGATCGGGCACCGAACGCATCGCCGCGGACGTAAACCCGTTCTGGTAGGTCGGGCGGGCGAAGAAGCGGCTCGTGCCGAAGCCGCCCTGGCCTGTGCGCGGCGTTGTTGCCGAGCCGTCCCACCATGTTTCCGAAAGATAGAGCCAGCCCGGCGCGAATGTCTGCGCGGAGCCACCGACACTCGTGACGTGCGGAGCGCCCGACGGCACGCTGACGGTGTTCGCGCTTCCGTCCAGGCACGTGCTGCCCGTATCGCCGCTCGCCGCGAGCACCGTGATGCCCGATGCAGCCGCAGTCGCGAGAATCGAATCGAGGCTCTGCATATCGGCCAGCGTCGTCTGATCCTCGCAGTACGCCCAGCTCGAGCTGATGATGTCGACGCCGTCGTTGATCATGCGATTGAACAGCGACTGGAAACTGCCCGCGCCGTTGAACGTGGTTTCGTACACCGCGATGTCCGCGCCCGGCGCGGCTTCGGCGACGAACGTGATATCGAGCAACGATTCCGACGCGTTCGCGCCGCTCAGAGCACCTCCGCCGACGGGCACGCGCGTGACGTGCTCGAGCTGACTGGGTGGGAAATTCACCAGCGCGAGGAAATCGGCGGCGTCGCTCATCTGGAACGTGTCGAATTCAACGAGGCCGATCGTCTGGCCGCTGCCGTCGATGCCGATCCAGCCGCCGTCCCCGCCTTGCGGGCGATGGCCGCCGCCGCTGGAACTGCCGTTGCTTCCCGAGCTCTGTCCCCCACCGCCCGATGCCGCATTGAGCTCGGGCACCGCCGGCGTATGCTCGCCGACCCATTTGACGGCCGCGTTGAACGCCTGGCTGATGGCGCTGGACAGCGGAAGCGCCGTCGGATCGTCGCGACGCGCATCCGACACGCGCCGCACCTGCGCAAGCGTCGACAATCCGACGATCGACTGCACCTTCGGCGCGAGCTCCGCGGGCAACATCGGCTCGTTCGTGTTCGCCGCGAAGCGCCGCATTTCGCCGCCGCCGGAATCGTCGATCGCGTAGTCCTTGATGAGGACGCCGAGCGACGATTCGATCGTCGCGCGCGTGCCTTCGACGCTCAACGTCATGCGGTTCGCCGAATCGGCGGTGATCGCGAAGCCTCGTCCGGCGAAATAACTCTTAACCCCGGCGTAGTCGCTTTCGCTCGGACCGAACCGATTCGAGACCTCGCGCGGCGTCAGGAATGCGCGAAATCGCGGCGACGATGCGTCGTAGACGTCCGAGAGATACGCCTCGAAGCCCGCTTCGTCGTCACGGCGCAGGACGATCGTCAACGTTTGCCGCAGGCTGCCGGCATCGGCCGAGCTGCTTTTCGACGCTGCAGCCGACGGCACCGGCGTGACGTGACCGCCGAGCCTGACGCCCTCCACGGCGGGTGCAGCGCCGGCCTGCGGCGCGAAGCCCGCGCCGCAATAGAGCGTCGCCGCCAACGAGAACAAGAACGCGGACGCCGGACCTGACCGCGGCCGCGCGCGCGCGACTCGGAATTCGAAGAACTTCATGGACTACCCCCTTGATGGCAACGCGATGGCCACTCAGGAGGTGTGATACGCGCGCGGGAAACATCACGCGGCCCGAAAACGCTACTCGGCGCGCGTTCGCATCGTCCAGGTCGATGCCGGCGTCGACGCACCCTCGACGCCGACGCTCACGCGATGCTCGCCCGCGCCCAGCGTCGACGCGGCGAGCGTCACCTCGACGAAACGGTAGGCTCCCGCCTCGCGCGCGGCGAGATCGTGTGCGGCGAACACGGGCTTGGACGCGTCCTCGATGCTGAGCGTGTAACGCGTCGCCGGATCCGCCGCATCGACCTCGACTTGCAGCCTGATTGTCGAGGCCGCTTGCGAAATCGCAACCGCGTCCAGCGCCGCACCGCGTTGCTGGCCCACCATCAGCGTGATCGTCGTCTGCGCGCCGGACGGTTCCGTCACGAACGGCTCGACCTCATGACGACGCAAGCCCACGACGACGATCGCGGCCGCGCACGCCGACGCGAACACCGCCGCAGCGATCGTGCGGCGCGCGCCGAAACGATGCGGGCGTGCAACGCGCGCAGGGTGCGCGACGCCGCGGCGCTCTTTCGAGGGTACCGCGATGCGCGCGAATGCAGCGGCAAAACGCAGGCGCTCGCGATCCTGCGGCGCTGCGAAACGCCGGACAGCCGCTTCACGGTCATTCGCATCGAGTGTGCCGCGCGCGAGATCGTCGAGAAGGTCCGTCTCGGCCGCGCGCAAGACCTCGCCGAACGCGTCGTCCTCAAGCAAGCGCTGCTCGAGCGGCGCGGCTTCCTCAGGCGCGAGCCGGCCCAGCAGCCAGCGGCGTAGTGTTTCGTCGGTCGGTTCGATCATCGGTCTTTTCGTGCGATTGCGCGGGCGCTCGAATGCGCCGGTCCTCTGCCTTGTGGCCGCAAACGGCGTTTCATCACGCGCCCTCCGTGCCGAGCCGCTTGCGCACGCATGCTTCGAGCGCGTCGCGCAGCCGCTGCGCGCGATTGCGCAGCGCGTTGAGCGAGATCTCGCGCGCGGCCGCAAGGCGCTGACGCAATGCGATGCGCTCGCCGCCATCAGCGCCGTAATACGCAAGAATCAACTCGCGCGCGGCGGCACCGGCCGCGTCGAGACAGGCCGAGAGCGCTGCGAGCGCGGTTTCCGTTTCCCGGGTCGCGTGCTCGCTGTCGTCGTCCGGGAGCAACGTCGGATCGGCTTCGGCGTTGTGCCGCCGAGCGCTGCGCGCATGCGCCTCGTGCAGCACCATGCGCGCGATGCCAAGCGTGTACGACGGTACGCTCGCAACTTCGACGCCTTCATGAATCTTGCGCGCAAGCCGGTCGAGCACGATATCCGCGAGATCTTCCGCATCGGCCGGCACGTGCAAGCGATAGAACTGGATCAGCCGCCGTCGCAACGCTTCATAGGCCAAGCCTTCCGCGCCTTCGCTGCGAAGCCGCAGCAGCAGTGCGTCGAACGGCGCGCCGGCCGCAGGCGTTGCGATGCCGGGCATTTCATTCATCGCCAATCGCCCTGCAGCACGTATCCGCTCCAATAATACGGAGCGCGCCAGCGCGGATTCATACGCAGCACGCCTTGCGCGTCGACGAGCGCATCCTGCGGCCGCCGGCCGTGTTCGAGCAGCGCTGAATAGAACGCGCGCATGAACTCGACGCTCGCGCGATCGTCAACGGGCCACAAGCTCGCGACGACGCGCCGTGCGCCGGCATGAAAGAACGCGCGCGCAAGATTCGATGCACCTTCCGCACCGACGCTCTGGCCGACCGCAGATTCGCAGACGCTGAGCACGACGAGATCGGCCGGCATGTGCAGATTGTAGATGTCGTTCACGCGCAGGAATCCGTCCTCGGCGCGTCCGCCTTCATCGTAAAGCGAGAGCACGATGCCGGACAGCTCCGGATGACGCGCATTGAGCAGCGCGTGCGTCGCAAAGTGCAGGATCGCGTAATTCTTCCATGCTGCATCGAGCGCCGCGGCGCGGTTCGCGGCGAAATCGAGCGCGATCCACGACGCACCGCGATCGGCGAGCGCCGCGATCGCTTCGGCTTCCTGACGTGTGTGCGGCAGACGCGACAGCGTCGCAATGCCGGCTTCGTTCGCCGCGCGCAGCAAGAGCGCGTCGGCGGACTCGGGCGTCGCAGCAGCGCGGCCGTTGAGGCGCGGATCGTCGACGCGAAACACGGGATCGGCGACGATCGCCAGCGACTTCGGCGAAGCGGTCGACCGCGCCAGCGCGCGCAGGCCGCGCAGCGCGCCGATGGACGGCAGATCGACGTGCGCAACGAACGCCGCATCGGCCTTGCGCGACTCGCCGAGCAAAAGCGCGAACGGCAACGCCTGCAAGCCGCCGTCGGCGACGATTGCGACATCGCCGCGCAACGATGCGCGCACGTCGGCCGGCAGAATCTGATCGGCGAGCGCGTTGGCGCCGATACCGACCGCATCGATCTCAGCCGCGTCGTACGCAGCCCATTGCTCCATCGATCGCGACGCCGGCGCGATCGTGCGCGCCAGGAGTTTCTCACGCAGCGCATCGGCACTCTTTTCGATCGTCGCGCCGGGAGGGAGCACGAATGCGCGCACCGCGTCGCGTGTCGCGAGCCAGAGATAACTTTGCTGCTCGCCAAGCCAGTATTCGAGCACGCTCGCGTTCTCGCCGATCAGATCGCGCTGGATTTCGTCGAGGCGAAGCGCCGCCGGATGCGTGAGCTCGGCATAACGCGGATTCGCCGCGCGGATGCGACCGCGCACTTCGTCGAGACGGCGGCTCGCTTCGTCGATCTGACCCTGCAGCGTTGCGCGCCGCGCGGTATCGCCGGCGGCCGCCTGCGAAAGCTGATACGCGAGCGCGTGCAGCGCATCTTCGGCGCCGCGCTCGTCCGCGATGAGCGCGGGATCGATATCCTGATCGACATCGATTGCGCGTTCGGCGAGCTGATCCTGAAGCTGCCGCGCCCGCGCTCGCTCGGCGACGATCAGCGCTTGCGCTGCATGGCCGGCGTCCGGGTGGCGGCGATCGAGCTGCATCAGCACATCGATGTAGAGGCCATAATACGAACGCTTCGTACCGAAATAGCTCGTGCGAAGATCCGGCGCGTTGATGCGCGTGCGTTCCGATTCGATCAGTGCGATCGCCTGCTCGATCGCGCGCTGGGCTTCGTCGAGCTTTCCCGATTGCTCGGCGACGCGCGCAAGACTCGCATACGCGAGCGCCTGCCAACCTTGATTGTCGGCTTGCTTGGCGAGCGCGAGCGCCTGGCGGTAATTGCGCCGCGCGGCGTCGAGATTGTTCAGCCGGTTTTCCAGATCGCCCAGCATCGCGTAGACGACCGATTCGTTCACGCGCCCGTGCGTGCGATGAAGCTCCGCGCGTGCCGATTCGAGCAACGCGCGCGCCTCGGGCCACTTCTGCGCAGCCATCGCGCAGCGGCCGAGCCCGCGCAGCGCTTCGGCGCGCTGGCGCACGAGCTGATGCGCTTTTGCGATGTCGAGCGCGCGCTGATAAGCGGCCTCGGCTTTCACGACGTCGCCCGCGTCGAGCAGATCATCGCCGCGATCGACTTCGATCTCGGCAAGGCATGACCAGCAATCGATCGCCGTCGCCGCCGCCTCGCCTTTCGCATACGCCGCGAACGCCTGCTCGATGTCGCCGAGCTGGCTGTAAGCGATGCCGAGATTGATCCAGGCGACCGCTTCGGCCATCGGATACGGCGCCGACTTGAGCGCGTCGAGTGTTTGCCGGTACGCATCGACCGCAAGCGCGAACTCGCCGCGCGCGTTGTGCATGAATGCGATGTCGTTGCGCACGAGCGCGAGCAGTTTCGCGTCTTGCACGGTCTCGGCGGCTTTCAATGCCGAGTGCGTCGTCGCCAGCGCTTTCTCCATCTCGCCCGACTCGGCATAGGCAAGCCCGAGATTCCGCTGCGCGATGCCTTGCTGATACGTATCGCCGGTTTCGCCGAACAGCGCGACCGCGCGCTCGGTCGCGCGCGTGCCTTGGGCGAAGTCGCCCTGATTGATGAACGCGCTGCCGAGAAGCCGCGCGGCCAGCGCCTGCTCGGCTATATCGCCTTCGCACGCTTGTGCGAGCGCTGCTTGCGCGGCTTTCATCTGTCCGGCCGCGTCGACGCTGTCGTGCTCGAAACCCGACAGCGCGACATACGCGTGACGCGCGCCGCAGCCGTCGCTCGCAGCCTGCCAGTTCTTGATCGAGGTTTGGTAAAGCGCGCGAGCGCTTGGCATCGACGCTTTGTCGCCTTTGCCTCGCAGCGCTTCGGCCTTCGCCAGCGCAACGATCGCAGCGGCGCGATCGCGATCGACCTTCGCGGCCGGATGCGGCGACGCGAGTGCGATCGAGTAGTTAGATTCGCTGCCGGTGTCGACCGGCGCGACGGTGATGTCCCAGGCCGTTTTTGTATCGGCGATCAACGTCAGGCGCAGTGTTGCCGCACGACCGGCTTCGGTGTGCAGCAAGGCATCGTCCGAATCCCATCGCAACGCGAGCGCGTGCGCACCGAGTTGCCGCACGCTGAGCTCGGCGGCTTGGCCGCGCTCCAGCGAGACGCGATAGGTTCGGCTCTGGCCGGCTGCGAGCGATTCGGTGCGTGGGCTGCCGGTTGTGAGCGCCGCCTCGTCGGCATGCACGCCCACGAAAGGCGCGAGCAAAAGCACAGCCGCGACCAGCCGCGACGCGAATCCCGCCGATCCGTTCAGGTTGTGCGCGGTTTCCCGAATCATCCGCTCGAGCCCCCCGCCCGAACCGCATGCCAGCTGCGTGCCAGTCCTTACGGCCGCGTGGGTGCAAGCATAATCCAGCTGCTTGCTGGTGATGACGACATCGCGCGGCATCGCACCGCACGGGCCTCCGGGACGCTGCGGGTACAATCGCCGCCTCCGTTCCGCTCGACGATCACCGATGGCCTATCCGCACACTCGCCTCCGCCGCATGCGCCGCGATGCATTCTCGCGCGCGCTGATGCGCGAAACCGATCTTGCACCGTCGGATTTGATCCTGCCCGTGTTCGTTCGCGAGGGTGAAAAGACACGCGAGCCCGTGCCGTCGATGCCCGGCGTCGATCGCTTGACGATCGACGAGCTCGTGCGCGTCGCCGGCGAGGCGGTGTCGCTCGGCATTCCGGCGCTGGCGCTCTTTCCGGTGACGCCGGCGTCGGCGAAGAGCCTCGATGCGCGCGAAGCTTGGAATGCGGACGGCCTCGCGCAGCGCGCGGTGCGTGCGTTGAAGAAAGCGCATCCGGAGCTCGGTGTCATCACCGACATCGCGCTCGATCCGTTCACGACGCACGGCCAGGATGGCTTGATCGACGATGACGGTTACGTCGTCAACGATCTCACGGTCGAGGCGCTGGTGAAGCAAGCCGTTTCGCATGCCGAGGCCGGCGCCGACATCGTCGCGCCGTCCGACATGATGGACGGCCGCGTCGGCGCGATCCGCAAAGCGCTCGAAGCGGCCGGCAAGGTGCACACGCGCATCCTTGCGTATTCGGCGAAATACGCATCGTCGTTTTATGGACCGTTCCGCGATGCGGTCGGCTCGTCAGGCAATCTCGGCAAAGGCAACAAATACACGTATCAGATGGATCCGGCCAACGCCGACGAGGCGCTGCGCGAAGTCGCGCTCGATCTCGACGAAGGCGCGGACATGGTGATGGTCAAGCCGGCCATGCCGTATCTGGACATCGTGCGCCGCGTGAAGGAGCGCTTCGGCGTGCCGACGTTCGCATATCAGGTCAGCGGCGAGTACGCGATGCTGAAAGCCGCGATTCAGAACGGCTGGCTCGACGAACGCGCCTCAGTGACCGAAGCACTGACGAGCATCCGCCGCGCCGGCGCCGACGCGGTGCTGACGTACTTCGCGCTCGACGTCGCGCGCTGGCTGCGCGAGGCGCGCTGAGCGTCCGATCGATCATGGCCGACACCGCTCGTTATGCCGTGTTCGGTCAGCCGATTGCGCATTCGCTGTCGCCGCGCATCCATGCGATGTTCGGCGCGGCGCTCGGGATCCCTGTCGACTATCGCGCGATTGAAGCCTCGTCCGTGGAATTCCCCGGCGTGCTCGATGCGTTCGCGCGCGACGCCGGCCGCGGAGCGAACGTGACGCTGCCGTTGAAGCAGGACGCGGCAGCTCTGTGTTCGAGCTTGAGCGAACGCGCGCGGCGCTGCGGCAGCGTGAACACGCTGATCCGCGACGGCGACGGTTGGCGCGGCGACAGCACCGACGGCGCCGGTTTCATTACGGATCTTCGCGAACGTCATGCGTTCGATCCGCGCGGCAAGACGTGCTTACTCATCGGCGCCGGCGGCGCGGCACACGCGGTCGCGTTTGCGCTCGCGGATGCGGGCGTCGAGCGGCTTGCGATCGCAAATCGAACGAACGAACGCGCCGAAGCGCTCGCCGCAGCGATTTCGGGCGCAGTAGTCGTGCCGTGGAACGATCTTGCGAACAGCGGCGCATTCGATCTCGTCGTCAACGCGACGGCCGCGGGTCACTCGCAAACGCGATTCGATCTCCCCGCTTCGCTCGTCGCGCCACGGACGCTCGCTTACGATCTTTCCTACGGCGCCGCAGCAGCGTCGTTTCTTGCGTGGGCCGCGGGCGTGCAGGCGATCGACGGGCTCGGCATGCTCGTCGAGCAAGCCGCCGAATCGTTCGCGATCTGGCACGGGCGACGGCCCGATACGCAACCCGTTTACGCGGCGCTTCGGAGAGGATGATCGTGGACTGCCGCATCGGCTGCGGCGCGTGTTGCATTGCGCCGTCGATTTCATCGCCGATTCCGGGCATGCCGAACGGAAAGCCGGCCGGCGTCCGGTGCGCGCAACTCGACGATCAATTCCGCTGCCGCATCTTCGGCCAGCCGGAACGGCCCGAGGTCTGTCGACGCCTGCGGCCTTCGCAGTCGATGTGCGGCGGCGACCGCGACGAGGCCATGCGCTACCTCGCTGAACTAGACACGGCGACGCGCCCGCGCTGATTCGTCCACCGACGGCGGCGCCGCCCATTTCGATCTTCGCGATTGAATCCAATCGCATGAATCCAATCGCACCCATCGACGCATCCAAGCCTTCGACACCGCCGTTGCGCGGTCCCACCTAAGGCTTTCCCAATCCAACCGACAGGTCGTCCCTCACAGGGGATCGATCCTGTCCAGGAGTGCTGTCGATGAAAACCCCCCAACCGATCGCGTTGTCCAATTCCCGCAAATGCGGTCTGCGCGCCGCGCTCGCGCTAGCTGCTTCCTTCTGCGTCGCCTCCGCAATCGCGAGCCCCAAGGCGACGCTGCCGGACACGCCGGAAGGCAAGCTCGGCGCCGCGCTGATCGAGCACGTGAATACCGACAGCCCCGAGCAGATCCGCAGCTGGGCGCCGACGATCCTGTCGCCGGATATGGATGCGACCGAGCAGGCGGCTTTCGTGACGAGCCTGGCCGAGGCGATACGCGACAGCGGCGGCGTGGACCTGACCGACGCGCACAACCAGCAAGGCATGCTCATCCTGACCGTGAAGGCGCGTCGCAGCGCACGGCTGGCGGTGTTCGTGCTCGGCGGCGATGCATCGCATCCCGGCCGCTTCGCACACGCGGAGATGGTGCCGATGGACGATCCGACGATCTACGCCGACTGGCCGAAGGCCGCGGTCTCTCGCGGCGAGCTCAAGCGCCTGGTCCACGCCACGCTGGACAAGCTCGTGCGCGCGAACGATTTTTCCGGATGCGTGACCGTCGTGGACGGCAGCGAAACCGTGATCGACGAATGCCGCGGCATGGCCGAGCGGCGCTTCGGCGTACCGATCGACCGTCAGACGAAGTTCCACATCGGCTCGATGGGCAAGATGTTCACCGCCGTGGCCATCGCCCAACTCGTCGAGGCCGGCAAGCTGTCTTGGGACGACACGCTCGCGCAGCGAGTACCCGAGTATCCCGATCACGAAGCGGCGAAGAAAATCACCGTGTGGCAACTGCTGCACCATACGGCGGGCTTAAGCGACTTCTTCGTTCCCGAGTTCTTTCAGAAACGCGAAAAATTCCTCAACCCGGCCGATTATCTCGATCTCATCGCGCGCCAGCCCAAGGCCAGCGACCCGGGCAAGGACTGGAACTACAGCAACGCCGGCTATGTCCTGCTCGGCCGCATCGTCGAGAACGTCTCCGGCGAAAATTATTTCGACTATATCGAGCGCCATGTCTTCGCCCCGGCCGGCATGGACGTGAGCGGATTCGACAACCTCGACGATGTCACCCCGAAACTGGCGGTCGGCTATTTCCACGAAGGGCTGTTCTCCAGCGAATGGAAGTCGGACTGGATGAAAATCCCGTTGAAGGGCGGCCCGGCCGGCGGCGGGTACTCGAACAATACCGATCTGTTGCGCTTCGCCAGGGCGCTGCGCGAGGGCAAGCTGGTCCAGCCGGCGACGTTGGCGAAAATGTTCGACGATGAAGTGCCGGCCGGTCCCGGCGGCTATGCGGCAGGTTTCGGCGATCGTCTCTCCCATGGCCGCCACGTTCGCGGGCATGCCGGTGGCATCGAGGGCACGGACGCAAACCTGGCGATGATCTGGGAGAGCAACGCCGACGTCGTACTGACCAGCAACGAAGGGCCGGGGCAGGCATGGCTCCTCGCCGAACGCATCGCCGACCTGCTCGCCTCCGAAGACGCCAAGCCCTGAAGGCGCGCGTCGCCTAGTCGAGCATTTATCTCTTATCCGCTTTGGAGCGAAACCATGGAATTCATCTTCATTCCCCTCATCGTGCTGGCCGCGCCCGTGCTGATCGTCCTGATCACGCTCGGCTACCGCGATCGGCAAACGCAGGCCCGCTATCGCACCTTGCTGCAACTGGCCGACAAGGGCGTGGAACTGCCGCCGCAACTACTCGTGGAATCGCAGCCGGGCGACGTGGAACGACGCCGCGCGCTCGTGCTCATCGGCGGCGGCCTCGGCGTGATGGCGATGTTTCTCGCCTTGCCGGGCGAGTTCAACGGCAACGGCATGCACGTCAGCCAACTCTGGGGCCTCGGCCTGCTTCCGCTGATGACGGGCCTGGGCTATCTGGCGAGCTGGTGGTTAAACCGGCGCGAGAGCGCGGGTGGCTGACAGCGCTGCCGAAGCGCGCGTCGATCGGGCATTGGTGGCACGGGTCCTGCTGAACGACGACCGGCGCGCATTCGAGCAACTGATGCGAAGGCACCAGGGCATGGTGCGCGCTCAGTTGCGTCGCCTGCTGCAGGGTGACGAGGCGGCTGCCGACGACATCGCTCAGGAAGTCTTCCTGCTCGCGTGGCGCAAGCTGGACCAGTTCCGTGGCGATGCGGCATTCCGCACTTGGCTGTATCGCATCGCATGGTCCTGTTTTCTGCAGGCCGAGCGCAGGAAATCGGCGCTTACCGACGATGCCGACGAAGTCGAACCACCCGCCGCGCCGGCTCATCCGGTCGATCTGCAACTAGACTTCGAGCGCGCCCTGCGCCGCCTGGGCGACGCTGAGCAAGCCGTGCTGCTGCATTGCGTGCAACTGGGCCTGAGTCACGAAGAAGCGGCCTTCGTGCTGGCCATGCCGCTGGGCACGGTGAAAAGCCACGCGACGCGCGGCAAGGCGAAACTGAAATCGTGGTTGGCGGCGTGGCACGCCGGAACTGCGCAGGAGAATCCGGCATGACCCATTCCCACGAAGACGACGCGATCGACGCGTTGCTGCGACGGCAGTTCGAAGGCGCGGTGCCCGACGACGGCTTCTGCGATCGCGTGATGCAGCGCCTGCCCGCGCGGCCACGGCGTCGCGCATGGCCGTTGTGGAGCGGCATCGCGGCCGGAGCGACAGCGTGCGCACTGAGCCTGTTGTCCACGCCGATGTTTCACCTCGGCTGGCGCGACTGGGTCGGCGGCGAGTTGTCGGCGCCGGCCATCGCCTTGCTGCTCGCACTGGCCGGCATGTCGCTGCTGGCCATGTGCTGGAGCTTGGCGGAGGCCGATGATTCCTGAGGCGAATCAGCTCGATCGAGCGGTCGGCGACAAGGCCTTCGCATTAGGGAAGGTATCGATCCTTGAGCCTCACATAGTGCTTAGCGGAGTAGTAAAGCCGCTCGATCTCATCTTTGCTCAACATCCGCACGCGCCGCGCCGGATTGCCGAGCCAAAGCTCCCCTTCACCGACGATCTTTCCCGGCGTTACCACCGCGCCCGCACCGACCATGCTGTGCCTGTTGACGACGACGCCATCGAGCACGGTCGCGTTCATGCCGATGAGGCATGCATCTTTCACCGTGCATGCGTGCACGATCGCGCCGTGGCCGATCGTGACGTCGTCGCCGATGATCAGCGGGAAGCCGCCGGGCGTGTAGTCGCCGTCGTGCGTGACGTGCAGCACCGCGCCATCCTGCACGTTCGTGCGCGCGCCGATGCGGATGTAGTGCACGTCGCCGCGCGCGACTGCGCAAGGCCAGAGCGAGGCGTCCTCGCCGATCTCGACGTCGCCGATCGCGATCGCGGCGGGATCGATGTAGACGCGAGCGCCGAGTACCGGAGTTTTGTCGAGGTAGGGGCGGATATTCATCGTTTCGACATGGGGATGGCCAAGATCGAAGACTAGCATCCGCCGACTCCCGGACGGCTTGATTTCGCCTGCCGTCTGCTCCAAGTTTCGGGTCCGCCTTCGATATTTCTTCCCATGTCCGATTCCAATCCGCTGCTCGAAACCCGTGACCTTCCGCGCTTCTCGGCGATCGCGCCCGCTCACGTCGAGCCCGCCGTCGATACGATCCTCGCCGACTACCGCGCGCGTATCGACGAGCTGCTTGCTGCTGGAGGCACGCGCGATTTTTCCGAAGTCGTGCTGCTCGGCGAAGAGCTCGAGGATCGACTGAACCGCGCCTGGGCGCCGGTGTCGCATCTGCACGGCGTCAAGGATTCCGAGGCGCTGCGCGAAGCGTATGCGGCCGCGCAGGAAAAGATCGTCGAGCATGCAAGCGAGCTTGGGCAGAACCGCGAGCTTTATGCCGCGTTCAAAGCGGTCGCTGATGCAAGCGGCTTCGGTGCACTGCCGCGTGCGGCACGCACGCTGGTCGAACATGAGCTTCGCGATTTCCGCCTTTCCGGCGTCGCGCTCGAGGAACCTGCGCGCTCGCGCTTTCGCGAGATCGCCAACGAGCTCGCGAAGCTTTCGACCGAGTTCGAGAACGCGGTGCTCGACGCGACCGACGCGTGGAGCGAACCGATCACCGACGAAAAGACGCTCGCAGGCATTCCCGATTCCGGCCGCGCAGTGCTGCGCGCTTACGCCGAAGAGAAGAATCTCGACGGCTGGCTCGCCACGCTGAAGCAGCCGAGCGTGCAAGCGGTGCTGACGTACGCGGATGATCGCGGCCTTCGCGAGCGCGTGTATCGCGCGTATCAGACGCGCGCGTCGGATCAAGGTCCGAACGCGGGCGAGTTCGACAACTCTGCGCGGATCGAGAAGATCGTCGCGCTGCGACACGAAGCCGCGCGGCTGCTCGGCTTTCATGATTCGGCCGAGGAATCGCTGGCGACGAAGATGGCACCGTCGCCGGATGCGGTGTTTGCGTTCCTGCGCGATCTCGCGCGGCGCGCGAAGCCGGTCGCCGAGCGCGAGCTTGCCGAGCTTGGCGAATTCGCAGCAAGCGAGCTTGGTCTTGCCGATCTTCAACCGTGGGACGTCGCTTATGCGTCCGAGAAGCTTCGCGAACGCAAGTACGCGTTGAACGAGGAGGAATTGAAACCGTACTTCGCGCTCGATCCGGTGATCGAAGGCTTGTTCGCGATCACCGAGCGCGTGTTCGGCGTTTCATTGAGGCGTCGCGACGATGTCGACGTCTGGCATCCCGACGTGCGCTATTACGATCTCGTCGACGCGAGCGGCGTCGTGTTTGCCGGCGCGTATGTCGATCTCTACGCGCGTTCGGGCAAGCGCGGCGGCGCATGGATGGATGTGTGCGTCAGTCGCTTTCGTCGCGACGGCGCGACGCAGCATCCGGTCGCATTCCTCACCTGCAATTTCGCACCGCCGACCGCGACGACGCCCTCGCTCCTGACGCACGACGACGTGCTCACGCTGTTCCACGAATTCGGTCACGGCCTGCATCATCTTTTGACCGAAGTCGACTTTCCCGGCGTCGCCGGCATCAGTGGCGTCGAATGGGACGCGGTCGAGTTGCCGAGCCAGTTCATGGAGAATTTCGGCTGGCAGCGCGAGGCGCTCGATTTGTTCGCGCGTCACTACGAAACCGGCGAGAAGCTCCCGGACGCGTTGTTCTCGCGTATGCAAGCCGCGCGTTATTTCCACGCGGGCCTTTTCCTCGTGCGCCAGCTCGAGTTCGCGCTGTTCGATTTCCGCATCCATCGCGAGTTCGATTCAGCGCGCGGCGTGCGCGCGCTCGCGATCCTCGGTGAAGTGCGCGACGAAGTCGCCGTGCTCCATCCGCCCGAATGGCAGCGCTTCCCGCACGCATTCACGCACATTTTCTCGGGCGGCTACGCGGCGGGCTATTACAGTTATCTCTGGGCCGAAGTGTTGTCCGCGGACGCGTTCGATCGCTTCGAGAACGAAGGTATCTTCAATCGCGATGTCGGCGCCGCGTATCGCAAAGCGATCCTCGCGGTCGGCGGATCGCGGCCGGCGCTGGAGAGTTTCGTCGAGTTCCGCGGGCGCGAGCCCAAACCGGACGCGCTGCTCCGAAGCTACGGGCTCGCCTGACGCGTTTGGCGGCGACATCCGGCACGTGGCCTTGCCCGTGGGCGTGGGGTACGCTCGGGGCGTGAGTCGCCGCCTCTATCGTTTCGGCCAGTACAGCGTCGATCCCGCCACACGCGAGCTGCGCTCGGCGGGCGAGCTCGTCGCGTTGTCGCCGACGCTGTTCGATTGTCTGGCTTGGCTCATCGAGCACCGCGATCGCGCGGTCGGCCGCGATGAGCTCGTCGCCGCGGTCTGGGGCAAGAGCCACATCGCCGACACGCAGCTCGTGCAGGCGATCCTGAAAGCACGGCGCGCGGTCGGCGACACCGGCGAAGAGCAGCACGCGATCCGCACGATTCCGCGCTTCGGCTATCGCTGGGTCGCAGCGACCGAAGTCGAGGAGATCGATGCGGCCGTCGACGTTGCGGATGCGACGCCCGAGCCGGCGACGCGCGCGAAGCGGCCCCGTCTTGTGTGGGCGTTCGCGGCGCTTGCGATCGTCGCTGCGGGCACCGTGATCTTTCTCGCTGTCTCATCGCGCATACCGGAGTCAGCCGCGCCGATACGATCGGATATCGCCGCCGCAGCGGTCTTGCCGGCGGATGTGGGCGACGATCACGAGTGGCGTTGGCTCCGGCTCGGCCTCATGGATCTCGTCGCTGATCGCTTGCGCGAGGCCGGCCTTTCCGTCGTGCCGAGCGACAACGTTGTTTCGCTCGTGCGCGATGTCGGCGAAGGCGATGCGGCGCTGGACGCGGTGCGCGACGCAATCGCGCCGCGCTGGACTGTGCGTCCTTCGGCGCGGCGGAGCGCGCCCGGATGGACCGTGAGCCTCGATCTTCGCGAGGCGGAACGCCGGCTCGTCGTCGAAGCGAGCGCGGCCGATCCCGCCACCGCGGCGCGCGAGGCCGCGGCGCGTCTCCTGCCGTTGCTTGGCCTTCACAACGCGAGCCACGGCTTGGCCGCTAGCGACGATGATCTCGCGCCGCGCATTCGCGCCGCGATCCTCGCCGACGATTACGAAACCGCCGAGCGCTGGCTCGGCAGCGCGACGCCCGCGCAGGCACGCACGTCGGAAATTCGCGTTCTGCAGGCGCAAACCGATTTCGGCACGGGCCGCTTCGACGTTGCGCGCTCGCGCTTCACGGCACTCCTCGGCGACGTCGGCGAGAACGCTGACCCGATCCTGCGCGCGCGCATCCTCAAAGGACGCGGTGCCAGCGCGATTCGCCTCGGCGACACGCCGTCGGCCGAGCGCGATTTCGGCGCCGTGCTCGATCTCGTTCCGGCGGGCGACGCTACGTCGCTGATTGGCGATGCATTGAGCGGCCGCGGCGTTGCGCGCGCGATGCAGGGCCGCGGTGACGAGGCGATGGCCGATTTCGCGCGGGCGCGCATCGCGCTCAAGCTCGTCGGCGATACGCTCGGGCTCGCCGGCGTCGAGATGAACGAAGGTGCGCTCAACGCGCAGCGCGGGCATCCGGCCGAAGCGCTCGCGAGTTTTCGCAGCGCTGCCGAGCATTTCGAGCGCTTCGGTGCGCGCGCCGATCTTGCGATCGCGCTGGCGAACCAGATCGAGGCGCACCTGAAACTGCTCGAGCCTGCGCGAGCGCTCGAGGTCGCCGATCGCGCGCAGCCGCTGATCGCGAAGTTGGAAGATCCGTCCGCCGGCCGTCTCGTCGCGTACTGGCGCGCAAGCGCACTCGCTGCGGTTGGCCGGCTGGCCGAAGCGAACGAGCAGCTCGATGAGCTGATCCGCGCATCCGGTGCGCGCGACGACACCGGCGTGCTCGCGATGAGCCGCCATCGCAAGAGCGCGCTCGCGCTCGCGGCGGGACACATCGAAGACGCCGTCGCGCTTGCCGGACAAGCCGTCGCCGGCACCGAAGGCGCGCCCTGGAACGATGTGCGCGCCGAAGCGTGGCTGACGCTGATCCGCGGCTTGCGCGGCCAGGGCCGCGATGCCGATGCCGCGCGCGAAGTCGAGAAATTCGAGGCGTGGACGCAGACGCTCGGCGATCCTCCGATCCAGATTCTCGCCAAGCTCGCGCTCGCCGAACGCGCGTGGAGCGATCGCCGTCGCGACGATGCCGCGCGCGAATACGGCGAAGCGCTGACGCTCGCCGAGCGCAGCGCCGTGCCGGCCGACATCGCGACGGTCGGCGTGTCGTGGGGCACGACGCTGATCGCCGAAGGCGATCTCGAAGCCGCAGGTCCCGTCGTCGGCCGCGTCGCGCGCTGGGCGACGTCCGATTTCGCATGCGCGATGCTGCAGGCGAACCTCTATCGCGCGCTCGGCCAGTCGAGCGCGTGGGAAGCTGCGCTCGCGCAGGCCCGCTCGCTCGCGGGCGAGCGCACCGTTCCCGCCTCGGTTGCTACCGCCCCGCTCATCTCCAGCCGCTGACGGATTTCCCTCTCCCGCAGCGGGAGAGGGTTAGGGTGAGGGCTTTTAGCGCGTCGGCTCGCCGTCGAAATCGTCCGCGAAGATCGTGTCGTTCCCGCACAGCGTGAACACGACATCCGCCGTCAACGAATCGCCAAACCCAGGCGTCGCCGAGCCCATGCGTACCTGACCGACATCGTTGATCGAAGGCCACGCATCCATCGACCCGCCCCAGATGCCGCCGAAGCCCGTGTCGTCGCCTTGCACGGCGAGCAACGTGACGCTCGAATCCGGATGCACGACCATCGTCGTGCCGCGATCGTTGCCGCTGATGAGGCGGCTGACCCAGACGACGACGTCGCCGTTGTCGGCGATCGTGTTCATGGGATTGCGCGAGAACGCGAGGCCGTCGATGGCTGCGCCTTCGACGACGTCGTTGAACGCGACGATGCGGCGCCAGTTGGTGCCGTCGCCGGCGTACCACGCCGATGTTCCGGTCACGTCCGCGAAGAACGCGACCTCGCCGTTCGCGTTCAGCGAAGGCGCCTGGAAGTCGACGAAGTTGCCGCCATCGGGCGCCGCGTCGCCGGCTTTGACGAGCCACTCGTGCACGCCGCCGGTGCTGATGAAGAGGCCGCGATCCGTACCCGGCACACCGCTGACGATGCCGCGGAATGCGATCTCGCCCGCTTCGTTGATCGCGGGGACCGGACCACCGGCGAGGAACGAGCCGTCGGTGAAACCCCAGAGCTCGGTGCCGAGCATCTCGAACGTGCCGCCGCCCGGAACCGGATCGCCCGCAGCGACATATTTCGTGACGACACCGTCCTGCCACAAGTAAATATCGGAGATCTGCGCGCCGTCGGTGTTCGCGATGAACGCGACGGTGCCCGCGCTGTTGAGGGTGCCCATGCCGAGCGTCGTGAACGTGCCGCCGAGCGGCGATACGTCGCCTTCGGCGGCAATCTTTACGATCTCGCTCGTGGCGGCTTCGTAGAGAAAGAGCCCGCGCGACGACTCGCCGCCGGCGACATCGGCGATGAAGAGCACGTCGCCGTTGTCGTTGATCGCCGGCGTGCCGAGCGTGCCCTGGAAGATACCTCCGAACGTGCCGCCGATCGGCGTCGGATCGCCGCACGTGCCCGGCACGCCGCTGCCACCGCCATCGCCGCAGCCGAGCATGATGATGTGCAATCCGTCCGCATCGGCCGTGAAGACGCCTTGGTTGCGGTCGGCGCCGGTGACGCTGGCGACGAACGCGATCGTGCCCGCGTTGTTGATCGTCGCCGAGTTGAAGAACGCGACCGGATCGAGCGTGCCGTCCTCGCCGGCGGGCATCGGCTGGCCCTGCCAGGCGACCGGTGCGACGCTGCAGGCGCCGTCGCCTTCGGGCGCGCGCACGCGGCGCGGATTCGGAGCGAGCAGCGAGACCGGTGACGCGGTGCGGTACTCGAGGCCGCGGCCGACCGTATTGGCGGTGACGACGGAGCCGCCTGAATGGAGCGGCAGCGATTGCGCCTGGACCGCGCACGTAAAGCCGGCCAGCGCGAGAGAAACGGGAAGAGCAAGGCGAAGAATCATTTGCGAACCTCAGGAAGCCACGGCGGAAGGGGGCGTGGGCGCGGCGCGAGCCGCGTTCGCAGCGCGATTGTTGCACCGGGCGCCGCTGCACGGAGCTTTCGCGCGGTTGCCGCGACGTTTCCGCGACGTTTCGGATCGGTTTTGCGCGGCTTGCCCGGGTGGGCTCGCGCCGCGGCGAGCGTCGCGGGCACAATGCACGGCATTGTTCATGCCTTCGGGCGAACCCATATCTGTCGTTCCCAGAGCCGCGCGTTCAGGCGTGCGGCGAGGGTGCACGAACGATCCTCATGACCTTCATTCCCGTATATCGATGCGAATCGCCAGCTGGAACGTCAACTCGCTGAACGTACGCCTGCCTCATCTCGAACGCTGGTCCGCGAGCGCGGCACCGGATGTGATCGCGTTGCAGGAAACCAAGCTCGAAGACGCGAAGTTTCCGATCGCGGCGCTTGAAGCGGCGGGTTACCAAGCCGCGTTCTCGGGACAGAAAACTTATAACGGCGTCGCGATCCTTGCGCGCGCGCCGATCGCCGATGTGCAGCATGGCATTCCAGGCTTCGACGATCCGCAGCGGCGCATCATCGCGGCGACCGTCGGCGATATCCGCGTCGTGAACCTTTACGTGGTGAACGGGCAGAGCGTCGGCAGCGAGAAATACGCATACAAGCTCGACTGGATCGCGAAAGTCACCGCGTTCCTCGCCGAGGAGATCCGCCGCTATCCACGCATGGTCGTCATGGGCGATTTCAACATCGCGCCCGCCGACGGCGACGTGCACGATCCGGCCGCATGGCACGAGCAGATCTTGTGCTCGACACCCGAGCGCGAAGCGTTGAAGCGCATGTTCGGCGTCGGCCTCTTCGATAGTTTCCGGCTCTTCAGCGAAGAGAGTGGACACTTCAGCTGGTGGGATTACCGCCAAGGCGCATTCCGGCGCAATCTCGGTCTTCGCATCGACCTGATCCTCATCAGCGATGCCTTGCGCGCGACATGTCGCGCCAGCACGATCGACCGCGAGCCGCGCACGTGGGAACGCGCGTCCGATCACACCCCCGTAGTCGTGGAACTTGCCGATGGCAGCTGACTGGCCCGCTTCACCGAGCGATTCGGATCTTGAAGAGCTCGATCAATACCTGCGCGCGCACGGCGCCGACGAAGATCTTCTGCTCGACGGCGTGCACGGTCTTCTGACCGCGCTCGCGATCGGCCCCGCGCCGGCGACGCCGGACGAGTGGCTGCCCGAAGTGCTGCACGAGCCGTTCTCCGATTCCGATCAGGGCAAGCGCGTGCTGACGTTGCTCGCGCATCTCAACGATGCGATCACGCCCGAGCTCGAAACCGGTACCTACGAGCCGATCCTCGGCGAGATCGACGCCGACGACACCGACGATGCGACGTTCACCGCACGCGGCTGGTGCGAAGGTTTCTCGCGCGGCATCGATTTGCGCGCGCCGTTGTGGGAAGGCCGGCTCGGCCACGATTCGCAGCTGATGGAGCTGCTCGGGCCGATCATCGCGCTCGCGATCGACGATGGCGTGTTCGAGAGCGACGCCGAATTCGCGCCGCTCAGCGAAGACGACTACGACGAATGCCTCGCGCAGATCCCGCAAGCTGTCAACGCGATCGCCGAGTACTGGCGCGAGCATCCGCCGACCAGCGAGGAGCGCACGCGCCGCGCGGCGGCCGAGCCGCAGCAGCGTCCGCGCCGTCGCGGCGGCCGCTGGGTGCACTGATATCACCGCTCCCGCTGCGCGGGAGAGTCGCGTCGTTCACCCAGCGACCCACGCCGTTCGCGCTTCGGCGCTTGTCGCAGCCATCGGCACGCCGCATCTTCGGTGCCTTCGCTCCACGGAGAACCCGCATGAATGCCGTTACCCAGACCCGAAGCGTCGCCCGCACGATCCGCGGCATCCCGACGTCGGACGGCGCCGGCGTCAAGCTGACGCGCGTCATCGGCCAGCGCGATCTGGACATGCTCGATCCGTTCCTGATGCTGGATGAGTTCCGCTCCGACAGCGCGTCGGACTACATCGGCGGCTTCCCGAACCATCCGCACCGCGGCTTCGAAACGGTCACCTACATGCTTGCCGGCCGCATGCGCCACGGCGACAACCAGGGCAACTCGGGCTTGCTCACCCCTGGCAGCGTGCAATGGATGACGGCCGGCCGCGGCATCGTGCATTCGGAAATGCCCGAGCAGGAAAACGGCCTCATGTGGGGCTTCCAGCTTTGGGTGAACCTGCCGGCGCGCGACAAGATGACCCAGCCGCGTTACCAGGACATCGCGCCCGAGCGCGTGCCTGTCGTCGACGCGGGTGCAGGCGCGAAAGTCCGCGTGCTTGCGGGACGCTTCGGTGACGTTGTCGGTCCGGTCAGCGGCGTCGCGGTCGATCCGACGTATCTCGATATCGAGCTTGCCGCCGGTTCGCGCGTTCACGTGCCGGTGCCGTCGACGCACAACGCGTTCGCGTATGTCTACGGTGGCGCTGCGTCGATCGGTCGGCACATCGAGCGCGGCGAGCTCGCTGTGCTCGAGCGTGACGGTGAGGATGTGCTGATTTCAGCCGAAGAGCCGGCGCGGCTGATTCTCGTCGCCGGTAAGCCGTTGAACGAACCCGTCGCGAAGTACGGGCCGTTCGTGATGAATACGCAAGATGAGATCGTGCAGGCGATTCGCGACTATCAGGCGGGCCGCTTCTGAAAGAACGAGGCGCGGCCATCAGGGCCGCGCCTCGTTGCGGATTCCGGCTTACGGCGTGTCGCCGTCGAACCCGTCGCCGAAGACCGCATCGGGCAGCGCCGTCGTGCAGTCCTGATACCACGGCGTGATGCCGGTGATGAAATCCCATGCCGTCGAATCGGCGGCGTCGAGATAGTTCGGGCAGAGCGCCGCGCCGTACTGGCCGAGGCTCGCCGGCGGTGTCGGCAGCGCGCCGGTCAGCTGGTTGTAGTCGACGTAGAAACCGGTCAGCGCATTAAGCCCATCGAGCGAGGGAAGATGGCCGCTGAGCTGGTTGCCCGAGGCCGCGAACCACTGGAGGCTGGCGAGCCCTTCAAGCGAAGGGATCTCGCCGGTCAGCTGATTGCCGCTGAAGATCGCCGACTGGAGATTGGAAAGTCCCGCTAGCGACGGCAGCGGGCCCGTCAGCGCGTTGTACCCGAGGTTGATCGATTGCAGCTGTGCCAAGCCCGTCAGCGGCGGAATCGCGCCGGTGAGGCCGCTCTGATCGCTGATCTGGAGCGATACGAGATTCGTCAGCGCATTCAGCGACGGCGGCAGCGTGCCGATCATGTTGGTGAGATCGAACGCAAGACCGATCACGGTCGTGCCGCTCTCATCGCAAGTGACGCCCATCCAGCTGCACTCGGTGCCGGGCTCGCCGAGCCAGCCGATCATGTCCCACCAGCCCTCGCCGCTGGTGCTGTTGTAGAGATCGATCAGCGCCGCGCGCTCGGATGCCGGAATGCCGGTGACGACGTGCCGGAAGAAGTACGCCGAGCCTTGCTGGTAGTGATCGAAATCCGGCGTGTAGCCGAACGCGCCGATGACGACGTTCGCACCATCGAACGCGACGGCGGAGCCGAAATAATCGAGCGCGACGCCGTCGCTCGCATCGAACGTGTGCGAGCCGGTCCAGCTGCCGCCCGTGTTCTGGAACTGATAGACGACGCCCTGGCCCTGATTGCCGCCGACCGTGATGTTGTCGGCGCCGACGAGCGCCGTGCCGCCGTGCAGCGCGATCGTCATGCCGAAGTTGTCGCTGTCGGGCAGGCCGATGCCGTCGATGCCGTCGCTGGCGCCGAGTCGCTGCGCCTGGCTCCACGTGCCGTTCGCGCGGTTGAAGACGTACACCGCGCCGTGGCCGCCGTGGTACCACATCGCGCCGATCAGCGCGGTGTCGCCGTCGATCGCGATCGACGTGCCGAGCTGATCGCTCTCGGCGCCATCGTCCGCGACGAGTTTCTGAGTTTCGCTCCAGGTGCCGCCGGCATTGGCAAACGCGTAGACAGCGCCTTGCGCGTAACGATCGTCGATCCACGCACCCGGCGCGCTCGCGAAAAGCGCAGAACCCGAAATCGCGACGCTGAAGCCGAGCTGGTCGCCGACAGCGCCGTCGCTCGCGACGAGCTGCTGCGTTTCGGTCCAGGTGCCGCCGATGTTGGCGAACACATAGACTTCTCCACGCATCGCCTGATCGTTGTAGTGCGAGCCGTAGGCCGCGACGACGATCGTATCGTCCGAGAGCGCAACCGCGTTGCCGAACCAGTCGACCGCATGACCGTCGCTGGCGACGAGCTTCTGCGTCTCGCTCCAGGCGCCGTCTCCGGCGCGCTTGAAGACGTACGCCGCGCCTTGCGAGATGTTGTCGCCGATCTTCGCGTTGATCGCGCTGATAACGGCGGTGTCGCCCGAGAGCGCGATCGCCCAGCCGAACTCGTTGAATGCCGCGCCGTCGCTCGCGACGAGCGTCTGAGTCTGGCTCCAGGTGCCGTCGGCAGCCTGGTCGTAGACGTAGACGCGGCCCTGCGATGAATTGCCGTCGATCGTGACTTCGGGCGCGGCGATGAACGCGGTCGTGCCGGAGATCGCGACGCCGGTGCCGAAGTGGTCGTAGCCGGCGCCGTCGCTGTCGAATACTTTCTGCTCGATCCAGTCGGCGTCGCCGGCGACATGAGCCGGCGATGCGGCGCGCGCCGACGCCATCGCGGCGAGCACGAGCATTGCGGCCGCCGCAAGGCCGTAGCGCATGAATCGACTTGCCGTCGCAACGACGGCGGTTCTGCTAACTGCCATTTCGAATCGTCTCCTCTCGACCGTGTGACCGCCGCATTCGTCGCGAACGGAGCCGCGCACGGTGCCGAGCGGCGCGCGGCCGCACACTCGCGCGCCGTTAACGCTGCGCTACCGCTTCGTGAATCCGAGAGGAAACAGGAGGTTGCGGATGGCAGTCCGCGTCAATGCGGCGCCGAGGAGGTTAGCGGCGCACGCGCGATCGAGACCGGAATCGGCCGCTCGCCGGCCAGCGCCTGAGCGCGGCGCAACGCTTCGCGCCATGCATCAGCGCGATCGAGCGCGAGATAAAGGCGCGCCTGCAGCACGCTGCTGGCGAAATCGTCCGCGGCCCAGCGCGCGATACGCCCAACCACGGCGCTCGCGCGCTCGAGATCGCCGGCGTCGATCAACGCATCGCCCCAGGACGTCGCGACCTCGACGATATCAGCCGGCACGCCCGCGCTTTCGGCGGACTGCAGTGCACGCTCGTAGCGCGCGGCCGCATCGGGTGCGTTCGCGCTCGATGCGCGTTCTGCCTCGGCAAGAAGTCCGTACACCTTGACCGCTGCGATCGCGGTCGTGGAGGTCCACGCCGACAATCGCTCGGTCTCCGAATCCGCATCGGCGGTGCGCGACGCCGCGCGCAGCGCACGAGCGAGCGTCCGCCACGCGATCGCGCGTTCGCGCGCGTCGTCGGGGCTCGGCAGCGCGGCGATCGCCGCGCGCGCGTGCTCGATCGCGGCATCGGGCCGGCCGGTCGCAAGCTCGATCTCGGCCTGCGCGGCGCGCGCATGGCCGAGCACCGTATCGTCCTGACCGGGCGTCGCTTCGGCGGCGGTCGCCGCGAGCAGTGCGGCCGCTTCGCCGATGCGGCCGTTCGCCGCCAGCGCGCGGGCGCGCTGCACGTCGAGCGCGCGGCGCATGTCGGCGTTCTCGAGCTGTCCGCGCATCGCCCAGCCGCGCTCGCTGGTCGCGAGTGCATCGGCCGGCTGCAGCAGCGCCAGCTCCACGAACACCTGATCGCGGATCGCCATCATCACTTCGGCGCGCACGCCGAAACGCCGGAAGCGCTCCTCGGAACGACGCATGATCGCGGCGCCCTCGGCATAACGGCCGCGGGTCATTTCCACCATGCCTTCGTTCGCCTCGATGCGCGCAAGGCCGAGCGTGTCGCCGGTGATCTCGAGCGCGATACGCGCACGCGCGAAATCCGCCATCGCTGCATCGAAGTCGCCGCTGCGCCCATGGGCGACGCCGCAGCCGGTGAACGCGCGGCCCGCGGCGGCGGGTTCATTGCGATCGGCGAGCAGCGCGATCGCCTCGCCGCAGCGGCGCACGGCTTCGGCGTTGTCGCCGGTGTGGACCGCGATCGTGCTCGCGGCCGTGAGCGCTCGCGCGCGCAATGCCGGATCCGTCTCCGGTTTCAGATCGCCGAGCAGCGCATCGAGCTCTTGCTTTGCCGACGCCATCTGGCCAGCGCGAATATCGACAAGCACGCGGCGCATGCGCAGCTCAGGCTCGCCCTGCAGCGACGCCGGCGCGGCATCGAGAATACGCCGCGCACCGGCGATGTCGTCGCTCAGCATCGCCGCCTCGGCGCGCTGCTGAATCACCGTGAGCGAGCTCACGTCGCCGCTGCTCTCCGCGGCCGCGGACTTGCCGAGCCGATCGAGCAATTGCATCGCCGCGGCGCGCGCGGCGACGACGGCGTCTTCGTGCTGCGAATCGAGCTCGCGATCGCCACCGTCGGCGCGCACATCGAAATGGATGCGCCAGCCGGTGGCGGTGAGCGTCGCTTTCGGCACCACCAGTTGCTGCGCGCCGGTCGCCGCTCGCACCGCATCGGCGACCGCATTCGCATCGGTGCCGGCAGAACGCGTCGCCGCGACGACGTTGTCGCTCGGCACGACGGTGACGCCCGCGCTTCGTAAACGGTCCGCGATCAGATCCATCAGTCCGAGGCGAAGCCATGACCACTCGGGTCCGGCTTCGACGACGACGGGAAGCACCGCCGTCACGGTTTCGTGTTGCGTCGTCGCGACCGGCGTCGCGTCATGTCGCCGCGCGAAGAGAATCCACGCCGAGGCCACCGCGACGGCGGCGACGATCGCCGTTCCGAGCAGCCACGGCGCGAGCGAGCGGCGGCGGGCCGCAGGCTCGTGCATTTCATCATCCGCTTGCGCCGTCTCGACAGCACGATCCGGCGACGATGGCCTCGGCTCGATGCGCCGCGGCAGATCCGGCAATTCCTCGACTTCGACTTCCGCGACCCAGCGATAACCGAACCGCGGAATCGTGCGGATCGCGTTCTGCTCATCGCCGGTGTCGGACACCACGCGACGCGCCTTCAATACGGTTTGACCGAGCAGCGCGTCGGTGACGTCGACTCGTCCCCAGACCGCAGCGATCAATTCATCGCGGCCGACCGCGCGATCGCGATGATCGATCAGGTACGCAAGGCAATCGAACACCTTCGGCGACAACGTGACCGCCCGGCCGCCGCGACGAAGCTCGCGCGCCGCCGGGTCGACGGTGGAATCGCCGAAGCGATAAAGCAGGCGGGCCATTCGGCAAGGTTAGCGCAGCTCTTCCCTTGCCCGCTTGCGATTCGGAGCTAAGGGCGCGGCTTCAGCATCTCGTCGAAATAGTCCGAAATCATCGTATAGACGTGCTTCCTCATCGCCGGCGTCGAGAGGCCATGCTTCCCGCCGGGATACGTCATCAGCCGGAACTGCGTGCCGCGCTTTTGCAGATCCGCCATCAACTTGGTCGAATTCGTGAACAGCACGTTGTCGTCGGCCATTCCGTGTGCGAGCAAGAGCGGCGACTTCAGACCATCGAGCCAGTGCAGCACGCCGGAGCGCTCGTAGCCTTGCGCGTTGTGCTCGGGCGTATCGAGGAAACGTTCGGTGTAGTGGGTGTCGTAGAGCGACCAGTCGGTGACCGGCGCGACCGCAACGCCCGCCGCGATCTGATCGGATGCCTTGGCGAGCAGCATCAGCGTCATGTAGCCGCCGTAGCTCCAGCCGAAGACGCCGATATGCGCTCCGTCGACATACGGCTGCTGCTTCAGCCAGGCGACGCCGGCAAGCTGGTCGGCGACTTCGGCGTTGCCGAGCTCTTTGAAGATGACGTCGGAGAACGCGCGACCGCGCCGCGGCGTGCCGCGGTTGTCGAGCGCGAATACGACGTAGCCGTGCTGCGCCATGTATTGCTCGAAATGATTGCCCCACGCGCGGTTCACGTACTGCCGGCCGGGACCGCCGTAGTACGTCATGAACACCGGATAGCGTTTCTTCGGATCGAAGCCGAGCGGTTTGAGGACGCGGTAGTACAACGCCTGCCCGTCCTCGGCCGCGATCGTGCCGAACTCAGGTTCGACGCGGCTGTCGCGATACGGCCAGTACGGATGGCCTTCCTTCAGCGCGTTCGCTTCGATCCATGCGATCAGGCTGCCATCCGGTTTGCGCAGCGCGACTTGCGGTGGCGTCGCCGGATCGGAATACGTATCGATGTACGCGGCGGCGTTCTCGCCGAACACCGCTTCGTGCCAGCCGTTGCCGGCGCTGACACGGCGCGGTGCGTCCGCATCGCTGCCGTCGAGACGCGCGGCGTAAACCTGCTGCTGCAGCGGATCGTCGTGCCCGGCGCTGAAATAGACGAGGCCCGCGGCTTCGTCGATCGCGAGCAGCTTATCGATCTCCCAGCTGCCGCGCGTCAGCGCGCGCCGCTCTTTGCCGTCCAGACCAAACACGTAGAGATGCTTGTTGCCATCGCGCTCGGATGCCCAGACGAACGCGTCTTCTTTTTTAAGGAAACGCAGATCATCGTTGAGATTGACCCACGTCGAGCTCGTCTCGCTCATCAGCGTGTGCTGATGCAAGCTCTCGGCGACGAGCTGCAAATCCAGTCGCCGCTGATCGCGCGTCTCGCGCTGATAGACGAGGCGGCTCGCATCAGGCAGCCAGTTGACGCGCGTGAGATAGATATCGCGATCGCGGCCGAGATCGATCCAGCGCACGCGATCGAGCCTCGGCTTGACGAGCCCGAGCTTGACGGCGACGTTCGGCCGGCCGGCGGCGGGATAGTGCTGGCTTACGGTCTCGGTGCGATCCGCATACACCTCCGTGCGCTTCACCTCGTCGACGTGCGATTCATCGTAATGCTCGAATGCGATCGCCGAATCGTCCGGTGCCCACCAATAGCCGGTCGAGCGATCCATTTCCTCTTGCGCGACGAACTCGGCTTCGCCGTTGTGGATCGGCCCCTTGCCGTCGCGTGTCAGTTGATAGTTGAGCCCGGTCTTGAGATCGATCGTGTAGAGATTCTGCTCGCTGATGAACGATACGTAGCGTCCGCGCGGTGAGACTTGCGCATCGATCACCGCGAGACCCGCCGGCGTCAGCGCGCGCAATTCCGTGCCGGGTTTCGCGTCGAGATCGTAAAGCCAGAGCCGCTCACCGATGCCGAACAGAAGCTTGCGGCTGTCCGGCGACCAGCGATACGAGACGATGCCGCGAAGCTGCGCGATGCGCTCGCGCTCGCGGCGCGCCTTCTCGGCGTCCGAGAGCTCCGCCGCCACGCCCATCGCGGTCGAATCGACCAGCCGGCGCGCGGCGCCTGCGGCAACGTCGTAGACCCACAGATCAAGCTGATTCTGATCGTCCTCGCGGCCGCGCAGATACCCGACGCGGCTGCCGTCCGGCGCGATCTTGAGCGCGCGCGGGCTCGGCCCGTTGAGATCGGGATCGCCGTATATGCGTTCGATCGTGAGTCGTTCGGCCATGACCGGCATGCTGATCGCCATCGCGGCGGCGCAGAGCAGAAAACGCATTCGGGATCTCCCCCTTCGGAGCGCCGATTATCGCCGCGCGGCCGAACGGGAGGAAATGCGGTTGGTCATGCGCGGCGGCAGGGACTTACTTCGCACCGTGCCCGAACAGGATCTTGCGCGCTTCCTCGCTCAGTGGCTGGCCCGGCGCGTTGATCGTCTCGCCTTGTGCGTAGACGCGCTGGGTTGCCGGACACATCTTGATCGATTCGTGCCAGCGCTGAACGTTCGGATACGGCGCAAGATCGATCGGCGCCTTCGAATACGGATTGATCCACGGATACGACGCCATATCGGCGATCGTGTACTCGTCGCCGACGATGAATGCGCGTCCGTCGAGTCGCTTGTCGAGCACGCCGAGCAGGCGCTCGGCTTCCTTCGTGTAGCGCTCGAGCGCGTACGGAATCTTCTCCGGTGCGTAAACGTTGAAGTGCCCGTATTGCCCGGTCATCGGACCCAAACCTGCGACCTGCCATACGAGCCATTCGGTGCAAGCCACGCGTCCGCGCAGATCCTGCGGAATGAACCGTTTCGTCTTGTCGGCGAGGTAAAGAAGAATCGCACCCGATTCGAACACGCTGATCGGCGCGCCCCCGTCGGCCGGCGCGCGGTCGACGATCGCGGGCATGCGACTATTCGGCGAGATCGCGACGAAGTCCGGCTTGAACTGATCGCCTTTGCCGATATTGACCGGCTTGATCTCGTAAGGAAGGCCGGCTTCCTCGAGAAACAGCGCGATCTTGTGTCCGTTCGGCGTGGGCCAGTAATAAAGGTCGATCATTAGGCGCTCCTTAAGCCCCGCCGCGACCATCGTTGGGGCGACACCCGCGTTATCAAGCGAGCGGATTGCGCAATCGATCGGCAAGACCGCTCCAGCGCTGCGCGCGGCGCGCAATCGCTTCGGCGAGCACGTTCTCGTTCGCCCACAAGGTCAGCGCGCGGCGCGCGCGCGTGATGCCGGTGTAGATGAGCTCGCGGCTGGTCACGCGCACGCTGCGCTCGGGCAGGACCAGCAGCACATCGTCGAACTCCGAGCCTTGCGATTTGTGCACGGTCAGCGCGAACGCGCTTTCGTGCACGGGCAGCGCGGCCGGGAGCCAGGCACGCGGACCCGTCGCCGTATCGAACCAGACGCGCAAATTTCCGTCCTCGCCGAGCCAGACCAGACCAACATCGCCGTTGTAGAGCCCATGGCGATAACTGTTTTCGCGAATCATCACGGGCCGGCCGTGGAAGAACGCATCGTCACGCGCACCCGGCCGCTGCAGCGCCAGCGCGATGCGCGCGTTGAGCGTGCGGCTGCCCGCGTCGCCTTCGCGCACGGCGGTGAGAACGCGATGATTGCGCAGCATCGCAAGCGCAGTCGCGACATCGGGCGCGCTGGCGATCGCACGGTAGTGCGGCAGCGCATGATCGAGCACGAGCTCCGCTAGCGCGGCATCGCGACCCGAATGCCAGTGCACGCCGCGATATGCGCTCGCATGCAAGCCGGCGAGAACGCTCGCCGAATCGCCCGCGCGGATCGACGCGCTCAGCGCCGACACGTCGAGCGTGGCGGACTGGCGACGGCTGCGATCGAGCTCGATGCGCACGAGCGGGCATGTGTCCTCGCGCGTCGCGACTTCGGCTCCGGTTGCGGCTTGGAGCCGTGCCGCAATCCTCGACGGCCACGTCGCACCGTCGCCCGCAGCATCGCAAAGCGCTGCGAGCACATCGCCTGTTTCGACCGACGGCAGCTGGTCGCGATCGCCGAGCAGGATCAAGCGCGCATGCGGCGGCAGCGCATCGGCAAGTTTGCACATGAGCGGCAAATCGACCATCGACGCTTCGTCGACGACGACGAGATCGGCCGCGAGCGGGTTCTTCGCATCGTGTCGGAAATGCACGGAATCCGGACGGCCGCCGAGCAAGCGATGCAGCGTGCTCGCGCGGCTTTCGAGCGCGTCGCGCTCCGTGGCATCGATGTGGCCGTCGTCGAAAAGCTTCTTGTAGCTCTCGCGCAGCGATTCGGAAAGACGTGCGGCGGCCTTGCCCGTCGGCGCCGCGAGCGCTACGCGCAGCGTTTCGCCGCGACGGAGCGCCGCTTCGACGGCCAGCACGAGCACGCGCGCGACCGTCGTCGTCTTTCCGGTACCTGGCCCGCCCGTCAGCAGCACGACACGCTCGATCTGCGCGAGCGCTGCCGAGAGCGCCTGACGATCGGCGGGATGATCGGCGTCGATCGAGAAGAGTGCGACGGTGCGTTCGCGCAACCAGTCCGGATCGGGCGGGGGCGCGACCGGACCGCTCAACGCGCGCAGCGCCGATGCGAGCTTTGCTTCGTAGTCGTCGTAACGTCGTAATGCGATGGCGCCCGACGCGAACACGAGCGGCTTGCCGCGCGCGTCGTCTTCACCGCTCGCTGCGTACACGGAGGCGGCGAGCTCGCGCTCCCATTCGGCGCGCGCAGGCAATTGAGGCGTGCGATCGGGCGCGATCTCGGCGCACAAGTCCGCAACACGATCGAGCGGCACGCGACTATGACCAAACTCAAGCGCACGACTCGCAAGGGCCGCCGCGAGCGCGACGTTGTCGGGCGTTCCGGGCGTGAGCCGCTGCAACGAGGCGCCGAGCGCATGATCGAGCGGCCGCAGCCACCCTTCCCGGAGCCAGCGATCGAGCACGCTCATGCGGCCTCCCGGTGCGGAGGTGCCAGAAGCGCATCCAGCGCTTCGATGAGCGCTCGAGACGGCCGTGCGGCGAAAATTCCGGGCGAATCTGTGCGTGAGGGATCGAGCCCGCGACAGAATAGGTACCGCACGCCGCCGAAGTGCTTGTCGTAGTCGTAATCGACGCGCCGGAAGCGCAGCCAACGATGCAGCGCGAGCGTGTAGATGAGGTACTGCAGATCGTATTCGCTGTCCCGCATCGCGCGGGCGATGCTCGCGTCGGAATAGTCGGGCAGCCGGTTGCTCTTGTAGTCGAGCAAGAATGCTCGGCCGTCATAGAGATAGACGAGATCGATGCGGCCCGTCATCAGGCCTTCGAGCCGCTCGCGTGTGCCGAACCCGTCGCGATCGCGCAGGATGTCGTGCTCGTGCAACAGCGCGATCAGGCGATCGACCGCGATCGGATGCATCGAGAAATGGAATTCGATCTCCGCCCGGCGATCGGCGAGCGCGATGTCCGCGAGCCGAACGCCCTCGGGCAAGCGCACGTTGACCGTGTCGCGCACGAGCTCGGTGAGTGGCGCGAGACCGCCCGCCATACCGTCGTCGACGTAGCCGTTCGCACCGAGCGCATGACGCAATGCGTCGTCCTCGCCCGGCGGCGGCGCATCGCCGACCCAGTCGCGCCACTTCGCGAAGTCGATCGTCTCGAGCGCCGCATGCAGCGCGTTACCGAAGCGCGCGCCCGCATAGGGCGACGGCGCGGCCACGAGCGCGAGCGATTCGATCGGCTCGTCCTCGGCACCCTGCTCGTCGATCTCGACGCCCGCATCCTCGCGCGCGAGCTGCGAGAAGCTGTGGACCCACCAGTCGCGCCGCAGCACGCGGTGCGCATCGCGGATCGCGACGTCGTGGCGATCGTCGATCGGCAGCGCGAGCGCTCGCGTCACGAGGTCCGGAGGCGGGCTTTGGACGATCGCACGCGGCGCCGCTTTTTCGAGACGCTCGAACGCGGCGTCTATCGCGTCCGCATTCCCGCCTGCGACCTTGCCGTCCTTGCCACCCTGCAACAGCCACGCGAGCACGGGTTTTTCGCCGCGGCCCGCGTTGACGTAAGCGGCGTAGAGCCACGCCGCATGCCGCGCACGCGTGAGACCGACATAAAGGAGACGCAGCTGTTCGGAGAGGAGCTCCTGCCGCTCGCGCTCGGCCGCTGCGGTGTACGCCTCGTCGTCGATGCCCGGAATCTTCGCGCGCAACGCGCGCCGCCCATCGACGCGATCGGCGACGAGACCGATGCTGCCGGACCACGGCTCGGCGGTCGCAAGCCCCGCGAACGGCAGGAACACGAGATCGAACTCGAGTCCTTTGGCCTTGTGCAGCGTCATGATGCGCACGCGCTTCGCGTCCGATTCGAGCCGGAGCTGCTGCGTCTCGTCGAAGTCGTCGGCTTCATCGATACGCCGCGCGAGCCAGTCGGCCTCGCCCGCGTCGCCGAGCACGCGCGCGCGCGCGTTCTGGATTTCTTCGGCGACCTGCAGGTAATTGCCGAGCCGGCGCTCGCCATCGGCAAGTTTCAGGAGTCGCGGTGCCGCGCGCGCGATGAGCTCGCGCACGACCTCCAGAGCGCCGAAGCGCGACCAGCGCTGACGCCAGCGCTGGAACGCATCGAGCCAGCCGCGATGAGCTTCCTCGTCGCGCGACAGCGCATCGATCGCGAGCGCATCGACACCGATCAGCACGCTCGCAAGCGCAGCGCGCAGGCGGCTTTCATGGCCGATCGCGAGCAGCGCTTCAAGCAGGCGCAGGATTTCGCTCGCTTCGTTCGTGCCGAACACGCTTTCGCGAAGCGCGGTCACGCTGGCGATGCCGCGCTGTGCGAGCTCGCGCTGCATGCGCGCGGCTTCATCGTTGCGATTGACGAGCACCGCGATGTCGCCGGGCTCGATGCGCGCCGGCACGCCCGCGCGACGCGCCTGAAGCGGCGCGACATTGAGTAGCGCGTCGATCTCGCTCGCAGCCGCCTGCGCGGCGCGCGCACGCGCCGGATCCATTTTCATGGGGCGCGGATCCGGCTCGCCGTCCAGGCGCGAAAGATTGAGCAGATGCAGCGCAGGCGCGGCGCGACGACCGTCGCCCAGATCGGCATCGGCGACCTTGCCGCCCGGTTTGATCGGCGGAAAACGCGTTTCGCCATCGGCGAACGGATGCTCGCCGCCTTCGGCGAAAACCGCGGCGACAGCCTCGATCATGCGCGGCCGCGAGCGGAAATTGTAATCGAGCGTCTCGGTCGATTCGGCGTATGCGCCCGCCGCGTGATACGTATGCACGTCGCCACCGCGAAAGCGATAGATCGCCTGCTTCGGATCGCCAATGAGGAAGAGCGCAGGACGCACCGTCTCGTCGCGCTCGACATAGATGCGGCGGAACACGTCCCATTGCTTGGCGTCGGTGTCCTGGAATTCGTCGACGAGCGCGACCGGGCATTCGGCCCGAAGCTCGGTCGCGAGATTCGCGCCGCGCGTTGCCGTAAGCGCCGCATGCACGCGCTCGACGAGGTCGTCGAAGCCGATGAGCCCGCGCTCGCGCTTGATCGCGGCCATGCGCGCGAGCGCGGCGTCGCGCACTGCGTGCAGAAGGCTTGCGCGCGCTTCGGCATGCGCGCGAAGGCCAGCGCTGCGAACGTCGAAATAAGCGTCGACGGCGGCCGATAGCGCGACCGACGGCGGCGGCTTGTGGCTGTATTTCTTGTTGACGCGGTTCGCTATTCCTTTCGTCGTCAGCGCATCGAGCCGCTCGTGATCGCGATCGTCGAGCACGGCACCCTCGGCGAAAGCGGCGAGTGCGTTCCAGAGCCGCAACATCCCGGCATCCTGCGGCGAGTTGCGCGAAAGAACGCCGTTCGCACGCGCGGCATCGATGACGCGGCGACATTCCGGCAGATCGCGCCGGCAAGCGTCGCGCAGCGCCTCGGTCGCCGACGCGAGCGCAGCGAGCGCTTGCGGATCGGGCTCGGCGGGCGCCGGCAACAGCACTTCGGCCGTGAGCAGCTGGCGCAGGTCTCTTGCGAGAAGATCGGGCGATTTCCAAAGCGACTCGAGCCGCGCGACCGCGTCGGCCTCGCGTGTGAAGCGACGCCAGATGTCGTACGCGATCTCGTCGTGCAGCGCGCGCTCGCTCGTCACGAATTCGGTCGGCACGAGCGGCTCGCCGCTTGCGAGCGCGTGATCGGCGAGAATGCGCTGGCAGAACGCGTGGATCGTATGGATCGGCGCAAGATCGATCTCGCCGACCGCGCGACGCAGGCGCGCGACGAGCGCAGGCGCAGGCTCAGTCGCGAGCCTGCGTTCGAGCACCGCGGCCGTGATGGCGATCGCTGCCTCGCTGCTCTTCGTCGCCTCGTGCAGCGCGCCGGCATCGAGTGACGCGAGCGATGCGGCGCGAACGAGCTGCGCGCGCAGGCGCTGGCGAAGCTCCTGTGTCGCCGCGATCGTGTAGGTGACTGCGAGGACCTTGCTCACCGCAAGCTCGCGCTCGACCACGAGCCGCGTATGCAGCAACGCGAGCGCGAACGTCTTGCCTGTGCCCGCGCTCGCTTCGATGCGATGCGTGCCTTCGAGCGGCCAGTCGACGAGCGGCACGCTCATGCTGCGGTCTCCGGCACGCGTGCATCGCGCAGCGCCGCGAACACCTCGCGCGCCCATGCTCGGAACGCGAGCGTCGCCGAGGCATCGACGAACGGCATAGCGCCGCGGAGCGCAAGCACCGTCGGCTCGTCGGTGCCCTCGCCGCCGCGACGATTGGCCCACTGCCTGGATGCCGCTTCGTCCGCTTCGGCCGCATCGCCCGCGAACGCTTCGAGCCATGCCCACGCAGCCGCAGGCCGGAACGGCATCGGCTTAGCGAGACCGTCCTGCATGAGGCCGGCGAGCCAGCGCAGCGCAGCGCGCGACGCGTCGCGCGGATGCTGCGTGAGCGAGCGCGGTCCGATGTCGCCCGCGTCGAAGTTCGCGAACGTCAGCACCGGCCGCGGATCGCCGAGTGCCGAGAGCACGAGCGCGTCGAGGTGCCAGCGCACCTGGTTGCGCGCGCTCACCTTGCCGACGCGCGTGCGGATCGCGTGCGCGTCGTCGATATCGTCGATCGTCCCCGCGAGCCGGATGTCGCCGAGCTCGAGCGCGAACGGAAGTCGCGCAAGCTCGCCCTTTCGCACTGCGTGCACCGCATTCGTGATCGGCCGCGCCTGCCGCAGGATTTCGCGAAGCCGCTGCGCTCCGGCACCGCCCGGCGGCAGCTCGCCTTCGGCTTGAAGTCGCCGGCAGAGCGCAGTCTCGTCGATCGTCGCGTCGGCGATCAGAGCGTCGTGCACGCGTGCGAGCAGAATGAAATGCTCGAGCGCATCGGCCGAAACGAACGGCTCGGTTTCGGCGAGATGCGCCTCTTCGCGATCGAGCCGCACGCCCAGGCGTTCGCGCAGAAACGTCGCGGGCGGATCGATGAAGAATTTGCGCAGCGCGTGATAATCGATCTTTTCGACGGGCGCCGTATTGGGCTCTGCAGGCAACGGCGACGGCACGAAAGGCGCTAGCGCATTCGCGCCTGGCACCGTCGCAAGCGCGTCGCTCCAGGCGGTGTCGAAACGAACGCGACGCGCATCGGTATCGGGCGCGCGACCGAACGGCTGCAGCGGATGATGCAGCACAAGACGCCCGCGCGCTTGCGCGGGATCGTCGTAGTACGCCGCGACGGCGTCGAGCAGCTCGGAGACGACGACGGACGGCTCGCGCGCCGAGCCGTCGTTGGCGTCGTGTCCGATGTAGCTGAGATAAAACACGCGATCGGCGGCGTTCACGAGCTGCAGGAACAGAAAACGATCGTCATCGCGCACCGAGCGGTCGCCGCGCCGGCGCTGACCTGGCTTGTCGAGCGCGGTCGCGAGGCGATTGAGCACCGGTGACGCTTCGCGGCGCGGATAATCGCGATCGTTGAGGCCGACGAGGCAGATCACGCGAAACGGGATCAGCCGCATCGGCACCATGCGACAGAACGTGACGCCGCCCGCGAGGAACGGCTGGCGCACGTCGGTGTTGGCGAAGCGCGCCGCGAAATGCGCACGCACGACATCGGCGGGCAGCTCGTCGGCGAGCTCGGCTTCAGCGGCTGCGCGGCCGAATGCGTCGATTTCGCCGAACACGCGATCGCGTGCACGCGCGTCCGCGGGATCGCTCGGGTTTGCGGGCAACAGTGCTTCGAGCGTTTCGGTCAAGAGCGCTTGCCAGTCGGCGGCCGTGCGCGCGCGCACGACGGCGTCGGCCGCGCGAGCGATCAGCGACAAGAGCTCGATCAGCGCGTCGAGCGCATCGAGCGCGTGGCCTTCGAGCTCGGGCCACGGCGCGACGCCCGCAATGTCGGTGTCGTCGCCAGCGGCGTGACCGAGCAGCAGGCGATCGAGCGCGAAGCGCCAGGTGAATGCATCGTCCGCTGGCGCGCCGAGCCGCGCGCGGTGCGCGGCGTTGAGACCCCAGCGTGCGCCCGCGTTCTCGATCCAGTCGCGCAGGCGATCGATCGATTCGGCGTCAAGATCGAAGCGGCGCATCAGCGGCGGCAGCGCGATGAGGTCGAGCACTTCGTTGCTCGTGAGCTTCGCGGTCGAGAGGCCGAGGATGCGCAGCACGAGATCGGCGGCCGGCGAGGACGCGAGCGAGCTTTCATCCGCGACCGTGTACGGAATGAAGCGAGGCGTGCCTTGCGCGCCGCCGAACACGGCCGCAATGTGCGGCGCGTAGATGTTGATATCGGGCGTCATGACCGCGACGTCGCGCGCTTCGAGCGTTGGATCATCCTCGATGAGCGCGCGCAGCTGATCATGCAGCACTTCGATTTCGCGAAGGCGCGTATGGCAGGCGTGGACCTGCAGTGTGCGATCGCGCTCGATCGCCGCAAGCGGAAGCTTGTTGCCGTGCGGCGCGCGGCGTTCGAGCAGGTCGAGTTGCAGGCGCTGCAGCATACCGAGCGGCTTGGGCTCGACGTAGAGCTCGATTTCCTGCGGTGTCACGAGCTCGTACGAAAAGAGTGTCGCGATGAAATCGCGCCCGGCGCGGCCCCATGCGGCGAGCAGCGGATTCTCACCGTCCTCGAGCGGATCGGGTGCGTTGGACGCGAGGCGCTCGCGCAAGGTCGCAAGATCGCCCCAGTACTTTCGCGTCGGCGTCGGCAGATAGAAATGCATCGTCCCTCCGCGCGCAGCCGCCGTCATCACACGCAAGACGTCGGGCGAGACGTTGAGACACGCGAACGCGAAGACGCGCGGCGGGATGCCGGTCGGCGCGGGCGCATCGTCGCCGCCATGACGGCGCAGGAATGCGTCGATGGCCTGCGCGCGATGCGTGAGCCCGCGCGTCGCGCGTCGCCAGAGCTCGGCCTGCCAGTCGCCGGGATCGGCACCGCGATCCCAGGCGAGCAACCAGTCGCGGCGCCAGGCCTGGTATTTCGCGAACACGTCGGCGAGCTCGCTCGCGAGCGAGAACGCCTTGAGCTCGGCCTGCACGCCATCGAGATAACGGTCGAGCGCTGACGCGATCGCCGCATGCGCGCGCGCACCGGGATCGCGCAGCGCCGCGTAAAGACGCCAGATGAGCCGCGACGGATCGATCGTGAGCGCGTCCTCGCCTCCAGGCACGTTCGCCGCCAGCACTTCGCCGACGAACTCGCCCGGCGCAAGGAAGCGCAGATTCGCCGCGATGCCGTGCCGTTCCGCGAGCGTCTTCTGCAACCAGCGCCGCATCGCGGGTTGCGGGATCAGGATCGTGTCCGAATCGAGCGGACCTGCGCCGGGCGCGGGTCGCTTCAGCTCCTCGGCCAGCAGCGCAGCAAGCACTTCGAGCGAGTTGCCGTGATAGAGCCGAAAATCCGTCCGTGCCGACATGGCCGGCATGATGCCCGAGAGTCGCGCGGATGTGCGCTACGCCGATGCGTCAGAGATTGTCGTCGGCCGGCTCGCCGGTTTCATGGATGACGTTGCCCGAGCGCACGACGTCGCCGTCCTGATCCGGATCCCAGTACCAGATGTTGTAGTAGCCGACGTGCGGGTAGTACTGCGTCGAGAAATGGTTCTCGGTCACCGTGTAGTCGGTTCCGGGGCCGGCGTAGACCGTGTAGCCGCCACCGGCCATTAGGTTTTGCTCGATGCGCACATTCGTAGCAGGCTCGGCGAGCGTGCCCATGATGTTGATCGCGCCGGTTTCCGAGCCGGTGAGGAGAATCGTGTTGTGGCGGACGATGACATTGCCGCTCGATGCCGGTGTCTGGATGCCGTCCGCGTGCCAGTCCGTGCCGTCGGCGGTGCGGATGTCGTGGATGTAATTGTGCTCGGCGGTGAGCGGCGTGTCGGTTTCGATCGCGTTGCCGACGTGGTGGATGTTGCAGTGACGCACCGTCACGCCGCTGCCGGTGAGCGCGCGTGCGACTTTTTCCCGGCCGTCGAGCTCGCAGTCCTCGAACACGGTGCCTTCGTTGTAGTTGAGATTGACGATCGTGAACGTGCCGTCGAGCGGCCCCGTGTAGACGATGCGTACGTTGCGGAATGTCACGTTGCTGGCAGGAACATAGAGTCCGTTCGCGGTGTGGATCTCTACGTTCTGAATCACCTCGCCGTCGGTGCGGAATTCCTCGCTGCCGGTGTAGAGCGCGAGCGTGCCGATCGGTCCGGTGCAGGCGGCGTCGGGGAAGCTCGGATAGTCCGGGCAGCGCTCGTCGAAGCCGTCGGTGAACACGCGATCGGTGCCGCCGAGCGATGCCGATGAGATATCTCGCGTCGGCAGCAGGGTGCCGATCGCGGCGATGGCGAGTGACAGAAACATGGCGGGTCGAAACACTCGCATGCGATCGCCCTCACATCGTTCCCCGAAGGCACGCCGACGCTATCACAGGCGCGCGGGCGCGACTGTCGACCCGTCGAACGCGCCGCCCTTGCGTGACTAGCGCTTGAAGACAGCAGTGCGGCTGAACCCGGCATTGGCCGCGATGCGCTCGCGCTCGCCCGGCGGCACCGCGGGATCGGCGAGCAGCGCTTCGCATAGCGCGATGCTTTCCGCGTAGCGGCCGACGTAGTACGCCGCGATCGCCTGCTCGTCGCGCGCCCGCCAGCGATAGACCGAAAGATCGAGAAACAGAAGATCGTCCGGCACCTTGAGCTCTGCGGCCATGCGCGCGTGTACGTACGCGGACGCGTGACGTCCCTGCTGGCGCAGGTATCGCGCGAGCTCGCAGAGCGGCTCCGCGCGCGTCGGCCGTGCATCGAACGCCGCGAGATACGTATCGACCACCGCGGAGGCGTCCGCGCCGAGCCGCTCGAGCATCGCCGCGACCTGCAGGCGCGAGTACCAGATCTCCTCGTCCCAGCCGCCCATCGCGATGCGTCGCCGGTACGTATCGAGCGCACGCGCGGTCTCGCCGGCGTCGCGCAGGCTCTGCGCGAGATAGAACGCATAGCGTGCGTGATCGGGATTGCGCGCGAGCGCGGCTTCGAGCACGGCGGCGTCGGCGAGATATTTCTCGCGCAGCGGTCGCCGGCTGCGCGCGCCGTCGGGATAGCTCACGACGCCGAGCGCGTCGAACATTTCGATGTGCGGCTGCGGATGCACCGCCGGATATTCGTGCAGCACGCCTTCCCAGCGCCAACCCGCATCGTGGCGCAGGAGCTTGGCGCTCTTGTATTCGAAATCGGTATCGGCGAGACGCTGGCGCAGGTAATACGCCGGTGCGTCGAGGCTCGCCGGCAGAGGCTTTGCTCGATCAACCTCGATGATCTCGTCGGCGTCGATGATCAGCGCGTAGTCGCCGTATCCGCGTGAAAGCTCCAGCGCCTGGTTGCGATTGGTGGCGAAGTCGACCCATGGCCGTTCGATCAATGCGCCGGGAAGATCCGCAAGCAGCGCTTGTATCTTTTCTTGGGTTCCGTCGGTCGAGCCGGTGTCGACGATCGCCCAAGCACCGATCGCCGGGCGCACCGATGCAAGACAGCGCGCGATCACAGCGGCTTCGTTCTTGACGATCATGCTGAGGCAGATCTGCGACGCGAACGGCAGGCGATCCGCAGAAGGCGCGAGATTCATCGGTCGGGGATCGCGAATGGGCGGAGCGATCGTAGGCACCGACCGGCGATGGCGCAAGGTGAAGGCGGCGACGGTGTGCGTTGCAGTCGCAAGATCCGGATTGTCGTTGCGGCAGTCGTACCCATAACGTACGCGCAGAGGCCGTCTCCGCGAGCACCTTATGAAAGAGTCCGCACATCGCTATTCCGTTTTCGAGACCGCCGCCGGTTTCTGCGCCATCGCGTGGAATCGGGCCGGTATCACGCACTTTCGGTTGCCGGCTTCGACGGCCGAGGCTGCCGAGCGTCAGCTGCGCCGACGCCTTGTCGACGCCGAGCCCGGTGAGCCGCCGGAGTCGGTCACGGCCGCGATCCACGCAGCGGTACGGTATTTCGAAGGCGAACCCGTCGATTTTTCGGATCTCGCGCTCGATCTTGCCGGAGAGGACGCGCTCTTCGCACGAATCTACGGCCAACTGCGCCGCGTCGGCTGGGGCCGCACGACCACGTACGGCACGCTGGCGAAAGAGCTTGGCGCCGGGCCCGAAGTCGCGCGCGATGTCGGACAGGCGATGGCGCGAAATCCGATGCCGCTCCTGATTCCGTGCCATCGCGTGCTCGCCGCCGGCGGCAAGCTCGGCGGTTTTTCGGCGCCGGGCGGCTCGGTCACGAAGCAGCGCATGCTGGAGCTCGAAGGCGTGCGGATCGCAACGGACGAGCCGGCGCAGCAGACTTTGCTCTAGGCGCTTGGATGGCTGCTTTGCGTCACGGCGCATTTCGGCCGCGCGCATTCATTGTTGTGCGCGGCGCGGCGCCGGATACTCCACGGCTGCGCTATTCCCCGAAGTTCCGCTGAGGAGACGTCCGGTGAAAGCATCGCGCATTCCATGGATTCTCATCGCCGCGCTGTCCGCGACGGCGTTCGCACGCCTCGCCGACGCCGACGTCTGGATCGAGCAGAAGACCACCGCTGACGACGGCACCGTCAATTCGCAGTTCGGATCCGCAGCCGCGCTTCGCGGCGATACGGCGCTGATCGGCGCCGATGGCGATTCGACTTTCCAAGGCGCCGCCTATTTCTTCGTCAAGCAGGACGGTGCGTGGACGCAAGGCCAGAAGATCGTTGCCGACGACGGCAGCAACGGCGAGGAATTCGGTTATCGCGTCGCGCTCGACGATGACTTCGCGGTCGTCTCGGCGTTCTCGGCGTCGATCGGCGCCAACACCGCGCAGGGCGCTGTGTACGTATTCACTCCGGACGGCGGCAGCTGGTCGCAATCGCAGCAGCTCCTCGCCGATGACGCCGCGACGTTCGACAACTTCGGTGCGTCGGTCGCGATGGATGCGAGCACGATGGTCGTCGGCGCGATCGGCGCGAGCGAATTCCACGGCGCTGCTTATATCTTCAAGAACGCCGGCGGCACGTGGACGCAGGCGCAGAAGATCGGCGCCGACGACGGCGTGCCGTTCGACAACTTCGGCATCGCCGCCGCGATCGCCGGCAGCGTGCTGTTCGTCAGTGCACCGACCGCGGCGGTCGACGGCCACAACGGCCAGGGCGCGGTGTATGCGTTCAAGCTTGCGGGCACAACATGGACGCAAACGCAAAAGCTCGTCGCGAGCGACGGCGCCGCGTTCGATGGGTTCGGCTTCAGCCTCGCGTTCGACGGCACGACGCTGCTGGTCGGCGCGACGTCGAGCGGCGGCACCGGCGCGGTCTACGCGTTTACGAACGACGGCGGCACGTGGACCGAGCAGCAGCGCTTGAGCGCCGACGATGGCGCATCGGGCGACAGTTTCGGCAATGCGATTTCGCTCGACGGCTCGCGCGTGCTGATCGGCGCGGACATCCAGACCGTCGACGGCGACACGAGCCGCGGCGCGGCGTATCTCTTCACCCAGGCGAACGGCAGCTGGACGCAAAGCCACAAGTTCGTCTCGAGCGACGGCACGACGGACGATTTCTTTGGTCTTGCGGTCGCGCTCGAAGGCGCCACCGCGCTGATCAGCACACTGCACCCGACGATCGACGGCAACTCGAATCAGGGCGCGGCGTATTTCTACACGAACGACACGATATTCTCGGACGGATTCGACGAGTAGGCATTCCGCTTGCCCGGCCTGCCGGTTGTCCATTTGTAAATACCGGTACCGCCTCTACTCAAAGTTCACATTGTCCGTCGATACTTCGCGATCGGGGCGCGCGCACCAAAGGGGTTGCGCGCTTCGTCATCGCCGGCGGCGCTTGACCTGAGCGCCGCTGAACTTCAGGGGATCCCACATGAAACTTTTTCGACAGCGGCTGCGCGTCCGCGTCATGGCGCCCGCGTTCGTCGCATTGGTCTTGGCATCGAGTGGAGCCGGCGTCTCGCCGGATACGCGAGCGGGGACGCCGCCGACCTACAGCATCGATTTCCATTCGATCGGCAGCGGCGGCAGCGCGTTTTCGACCGGCTGCTACCGGCTGACGGGAACGGTGGGTCAGGCCGCGCCGGGTTATTCGAGCGGCAGCACGTATTCGCTCGTCGCGGGATTCTGGTCGACCGACGTCGCCGCGTCAGACGAGATCTTCTTCAACAATTTCGAGGGGTGTTGATATATGAAACGCAATTCTCTTTGCGCGTTGATCGCCGCGCTGCTGCTGTCGACGGCCACGATCGATGCCACTGCGGCTCCGCAGACGACCGCATTCACGTATCAGGGCCAGCTCAACGCCGGCGGCACGTTACCGAACGGCGAATATCAGTTCACGTTCACGCTGTACGACGCGCCGGTCGGCGGCGCGCCGGTGATCGGCACCTCGCCGATCCAGCAGCCGATCATCGTCATCAATGGCCTCTTCACGACGGATCTTGATTTCGGACAGATCTTCAGCGGAACGCAGTATTGGCTCGAGATCAAAGTCGGCACGACGGTCGGCAACGAAGAGGCGTTGTCGGCTCGGCAGCCGATCAATGCCGTGCCGGTTGCGCAATACGCGTTGAATTCGCCGGCGGGTGCGGTGGGACCGACGGGTCCAACGGGACCGACCGGCGCGACCGGAGCCACCGGCCCGGTGGGAGCCGACGGCGCCACGGGTGCGACTGGCGCGACCGGTCCGGCCGGCGTCGCGGGTGCCACCGGCGCCACGGGCGCGTTGGGTCCGACGGGCGCCACGGGTGCTACGGGACCCGCGGGTCCTGCGGGGGCGGCGGGTCCGATCGGACCCACGGGCGTGACCGGTGCCACCGGCGCTACCGGACAAATCGGACCGACCGGCGCGACCGGTCCTGCGGGTGTTGCAGGCCCGACCGGCGCCACGGGTGTGCAAGGTCCCATCGGTGCAACCGGCGTGGCGGGTCCCGTGGGTGCGACGGGACCGCAAGGCAATCCAGGTATTCAGGGTGTCACCGGCGCCACGGGTGCGACCGGCGCGATCGGGCTTCAGGGCACGCCAGGTCCTATGGGTCCGGCCGGCCCAACGGGACCGACGGGTGCGACCGGCGCCACGGGCGCCGCGGGTTCAGGTGGCTTCTCGTACAGCGACAACATCGGCGCGAACAACGGCAGCGGCCAGGTCGGGAACACCTACTACTTGACCGTGAACGGCGCTTCGCTGATCGAAGGTCTCGGCCTCTACATCGTACCGACGAATTGCAGCGCGCAAACGCTGCGCGTCGTCGCGCAGGCTGCGCCGACGTTCACTTACACGTTCACGGTGCTTCGCTACGCCGCACCGAACATCACGGCCGGAACCGGAACGCCGGTCGCGAGCTGCAGCATCGGTCCCGTGACGCAACTCTGCACTGCAACCGGAACGACAGCGTTCGTCGCCGGCGACGGCTACAGCACGCGGCTCGTGGGCGATGCGACCGGCAACACCGTCACATCCATCTCCACGAACCTCTATTGCCACTGAGGCGAAGCGTCGAGCACGACGCGAAACCTCTAATCGAACGGCGCGCCGTCAATGGCGGCGCGCCGCGCTGTCACTTCTTCTTCCCGCCAGCGGCACGCACCGAAGCGCCGACATAGTCCGCAAGATGCTTGCCCGTGAGCGTGGAGCGCGCGGCGACGAGATCGGCCGGCGTGCCTTCGAAGACGATGCGGCCGCCATCGTGGCCGGCGCCGGGACCTAAATCGATGATCCAGTCGGCGTGCGCCATCACGGCCTGGTGATGCTCGATGACGATGACCGACTTGCCGGCATCGACCAGCCGATCGAGAAGGCCGAGGAGATGCTCGACGTCGGCGAGGTGCAAGCCTGTCGTCGGCTCGTCGAGAACGTAGACGCCGCCCTTCTCGCCCATGTGGGTCGCGAGCTTCAATCGCTGGCGTTCGCCGCCGGACAGCGTCGTCAGTGGCTGGCCGAGGCTCAAGTAACCGAGCCCGACATCGGCGAGGCGTTCGAGAATCGCGTGCGCGGCCGGCGTGTGCGCCTTGCCGGCGCCGAAGAATTTGAGGGCCTCGGTCACCGACATCGCGAGCACTTCGCTGATGTCCTTGCCGCCGAATTTGTATTTCAGCACGTCGGCTTGGAAGCGCTTGCCTTCGCATTCCTCGCACACGGTCGTGACGCCCGCCATCATCGCAAGATCGGTATAGATGACGCCGGCGCCGTTGCAGCCCGGGCACGCACCTTCGGAGTTCGCGCTGAAGAGCGCCGGCTTCACGCCGTTGGCTTTCGCGAACGCGTTGCGGATCGGATCGAGCAGTCCCGTGTACGTCGCCGGATTGCTGCGCCGCGAGCCGCCGATCGAAGTCTGATCGACCGTCACCACACCGTCGCGTCCGGACACCGAGCCGTTGATCAGCGAGCTCTTGCCCGAGCCTGCGACGCCGGTGACGACGCACAGCACGCCGAGCGGAATGTCGACATTGACGTTCTGCAAGTTATGCGTCTTGGCACCGCGCACTTTCAGCGCGCCCGATGATTTGCGGACCGACGGCTTCAAAGAAGCACGATCGTCAAAGTGCTTTCCGGTCAGCGTGCCGCTCGTGCGCAACCCGTCGACGGTGCCTTCGAAAACGACATTGCCGCCGCCCGCGCCGGCACCGGGGCCGAGATCGACGACGTGATCGGCGATCGCGATCGCCTCCGGCTTGTGCTCGACGACGAGCACCGTGTTGCCTTTGTCGCGGAGCTGCCGCAGCAAGCCATTCATGCGCTGGATGTCGTGCGGATGCAGCCCGATCGTCGGTTCGTCGAACACGTACGTGACATCGGTGAGCGAGGAGCCGAGATGGCGGATCATCTTCGTGCGCTGCGCCTCGCCGCCCGACAGCGTGCCCGACGGACGATCGAGCGAGAGATAGCCGAGGCCGATCTCAGCGAACGAATCGACAAGGTGCTGCAGCCCGGCGAGCAGCGGAGCCACCGACGGCTCCTTCACGCTGCGCACCCAGTCGGCGAGATCGCTGATCTGCATCGCGCAAACATCGGCGATGTTCTTGCCTTTGATCTTAGAGGAGCGCGCTTCCTGGCTTAGCCGCGTGCCGTTGCATTCGGGGCAGATCGTGAACGTGATCGCACGGTCCACGAACGCGCGGATGTGCGGCTGCAGCGCGTCGACATCCTTCGACAGGAACGATTTCTGGATCTGCGGAATGAGGCCCGCATAGGTGAGATTGATGCCGTCGACCTTGATCTTGGTCGGTTCCTTGTAAAGCAGGTCATGCAGTTCCTTCTTGCCGTACTTCTTGATCGGCTTGTCCGCATCGAAGAAACCGCAGCCGCGATAAATGCGGCCGTACCAGCCTTCCATGCTGTAGCCCGGGATCGTGAGCGCGCCTTCGTTGAGCGATTTGCTGTCGTCGTACAGCGCGGATAAGTCGAAGTCGGAGACCGAGCCCATGCCCTCGCAGCGCGGACACATGCCGCCGAGACGGTTGAACGTCTCTTTCTTCGTGATGGTCTTGTTACCGCGCTCGATCGTGATCGCGCCGGCTGCTCTAACCGACGGAACGTTGAACGCGAACGCGCTCGGCGAGCCGATGTGCGGCTTGCCCAGCCGGCTGAAGAGAATGCGCAGCATCGCGTTCGCGTCGGTGACGGTGCCGACCGTGGAGCGCGCGTTGGCGCCCATGCGCTCCTGGTCGACGATGATCGCCGTCGTCAATCCATCGAGAAGATCGACTTCAGGCCGTGCCAATGTCGGCATGAATCCTTGCACGAACGCGCTGTAGGTTTCGTTGATGAGCCGCTGCGATTCGGCGGCGATCGTGCCGAACACGAGCGAGCTTTTTCCTGAGCCTGATACACCGGTGAATACGGTCAGCCGGCGCTTCGGAATCTCGACGCTGACATCCTTCAAGTTGTTCACGCGCGCGCCTTGCACGCGAATCAAATCGTGATGCTGCGCAGACGGCTGCGCGGCCTTCTTGACGGCCTTGCTCATCGTGACTCCCCAGGATCGAAAACGGATTCAGCGCAATTGCTGGATGCGGATCATGTTGCCTGCAGGATCGCGCACGGCGCAGTCGCGCACGCCATACGGCTGCTCGGTCGGTTCCTGCACGATTTCGATATCGCTGCCTTGCAGCTTCTCGAACGCGCCGTCGAGATCTTTCGTCGCGAAGAGGACGATCCCGAACGTGCCCTTCGCCATCATCTCGGCGATCGTGCGGCGCTCATCCTCCGTGATGCCGGGGCTCGCATCCGGCGGATACAACACGATCGACGTGCCCGGCTGGCCGGCGGGGCCGATCGTGATCCAGCGCTTGCCGCCGTACCCGACGTCGTTGCGCACCTCGAAGCCGAGCTTGTCGCGGTAGAACGCGAGCGCGGCATCCGGGTCGTTGTGCGGGAGGAAGCTTGCGTGAATGCTGATGTCCATGGCAGTGCTCTCGTTGGCGTAGGAGGCTGTCATGCTAGGTCTGTCAGGAGACCGGCGCTTCTCGATTCCTGATCGGTCGCGTCACCTGCTTCTCGACGCACGAAGGGATTCCCGGCGTCGCACCCGCCGTCTGCAGGCGATAGACGCTCGGCGGCACGCCGACGAGCTCGGTGAAGCGCGTTGAGAACGTGCCGAGCGACGAGCAGCCGACCGCAAAGCAAGCGTCGGTGACGCTGACGTCGCCGGCGCGCAAGAGCGCCATCGCGCGCTCGATGCGCCGCGTCATCAGATACGAATACGGCGATTCGCCGTAGGCGAGCCGGAATTGACGGCTGAGATGCCCGGCCGACATGTGCGCACCGCGCGCGAGCGCTTCGACGTCGAGCGGCTGCGCGTACTCGCGATCGATGCGATCGCGAACGCGGCGGAGGCGCGCAAGGTCGCGAAGACACAGTTCGGCGGGTTTCACTGTCATCGGCATGAGCGTGTCACGTCGCAGCCGAGGGCTCAAGCTCAGCTACTTTCCGATGCAGAACGAGCTGAAGATCGCGCCCAGAAGATCGTCTGTCGTGAACTCGCCCGTGATCTCGCCGAGATCGTGCTGCACGAGCCGCAGTTCTTCCGCGGCGAGCTCGCCGGCGTTGCGTTCGATCAATGCGGTTTCGGCGGCGCCGAGATGCGCGCGTGCGCGTTCGAGCGCGGCGACGTGGCGCGCGCGCGCGGTGTAAGCGCCCTCGCCTGCATCGGCGCCCGCGAGCGATTTGAGCTCGGCGTGCAAAAGATCGAGGCCGGCGCCGGTCTTGGCTGAGAGCCAGAGATGGATCGCATCGCCACGGCGTTCGCGGTGCGGCGCGGAGCTGTCGAGGTCGATCTTGTTATGGATCACGAGACGCATCGCTTCGCCAGCGATATCCGTCGGCAATACGCGCTCGGCTTCCGCTTCGTCGTCGATGACGAGCAACGCGACATCTGCGCGTTGAAGCTCAGCGCGTGCGCGGCGGATGCCTTCCTGTTCGATGACATCGCCGGATTCGCGCAAACCCGCGGTGTCGACGAGCGTGATTGCGACGCCGTCGATATCGACGGTTTCGCGGACGAGATCGCGCGTCGTGCCGGGAATCTCGGTGACGATCGCGCGTTCGCTCGCGGCAAGCGCGTTGAGCAAGCTCGACTTGCCGGCGTTCGGCCGGCCGACGATGACGACGTGCAATCCATCAGCGAGACGTACGCCGCGGCGTGCGGCATCGAGCAATCCGGCGAGGTCGGTGCGCACCGCAGCAAGATCGCTGCGCAATTCCGGCGCGGAGAGAAAATCGATTTCCTCTTCCGGAAAATCGATCGCGGCTTCGATCCAGACGCGCAAGCGCACGACCGCCGCAGTAAGCGCACGGACGCGCTTGGAGAATTCGCCATCGAGACTGCGCAAGGCGGCGCGCGCGGCGGATTCCGATCCGCTTGCGATGAGATCGGCGACGGCCTCGGCTTGCGCGAGGTCGAGCTTGCCGTTCAAGAACGCGCGTTCGGAGAATTCGCCGGGACGCGCATGACGTGTGCCGAGCTCGACGAGGCGCGCGACGAGAAGGCGTAGCACGACAGGGCTTCCGTGCGTGTGCAATTCCAGAACGTCTTCGCCGGTGTACGAATGCGGCGCTTTGAAATAGAGAAGGAGACCGCGATCGATCGCTGACCCGGTCGCGTCGTCGAACGCGCAGTAATACGCGTGGCGCGGCTCGGGGTCGCGACGCAGGAACGTGTTCGCAATCGATGCGGACAGAGCGCCGGACACGCGGATCACGCCGACACCGCCGGCGCCGGGCGGCGTGGCCACGGCGGCGATGGTGTCGCGTGCGGTCATGCGATCACGCTTTGGGCTTGTCGCCGGCTTCGATGCGCTTGGTGATGATCCACTGCTGCGCGAGCGAGAGCACGCCGTTGACGGTCCAGTACAGAACGAGACCGGCTGGGAAGAACGCGAACAGCACCGAGAACGCGACCGGCATGATCTTCATCATCTTCGCCTGCATCGGATCCATGCCGGCGCTCGGCGTCAGCCATTGCGTCGCGATCATCGCAAGGCCGTTCAAGATCGGCAGCACGAAATACGGATCGGGCGCGGAAAGGTTCTGGATCCAGAGCACGAACGGCGCCTGGCGAAGCTCCACGCTTTCGAGCAGCACCCAGTACAAAGCGAAGAACACCGGGATCTGCACCAGCATCGGCAGGCACCCGCCGAGCGGGTTTATTTTTTCCTTTTGATACAGCTCCAGCATCGCCTGATTCATCTTCTGGCGATCGTCGCCGTAGCGTTCCTTCAGCGCTTCGATGCGCGGCTGCATCTTGCGCATGCGCGCCATCGAGCGGTATTGCGCTTCGGAAAGCTTGAAGAACGCGGCCTTGATCAGGAGCACCAGAAGAATGATCGCGAAGCCCCAGTTGTTGGTGAGCTTGTGGAGCTGCGCGAGGATCCAGTGCAGCGGCTGCGAGATCACGGTGAAGATGCCGTAGTCGGCGGTCAGCGACAGGCCGGGTGCGACCTGATCGACCGTGCTCTGGAGTTTCGGGCCGACGTAGAGCCGTGCGGTGTCGGTTTTGGTTTCGCCGGGCGCGATCGTGATCGTCGGCGACAGCGTGCGGATCAGATAGCGCGGCGCATCGCTGCCGTGCACGACGGCGGTCGAATACTGGTCGGCCTCCTCCGCGGACGGAATCCACGCGGCGAAGAAATAATGCTGCAGCATCGCCGCCCAGCCGCCGGCGAAGCTTTTGTTGAGCGGCTCTTTCTCGAAGCTGTCGAATTTGAGCTTCTGAAACTTGTCGCTCGCGTTGTACCAGGCGGCGCCGATGAAGCTGTAGCGCTCGGTGTTGCTGTATGCCTTGATGCCGCTGGTATCGATGACGGGCGGCACGCGCTGCAGCTGCCGGTAGGCGTTGCCGTTCCACGCGGCGCTGCCGTGGTTGGCGATGTCCTGGCGCTGCTCGATCGCGTAGCTGCCGCGCTTGAAAACGAACGTCTTGTGCACCTCGAGGCCCGACGCATCGGTCCAGGTCAGCGGCACTTCGATGCTGTCGGCGCCGTCGGCGAGCGCGTAGCTGGTCTTCTCGGCGGTGAACATCGCTGCGTGATCGGGCGCCGCGGATGAACCCTGCGCGCTGACGAGACCCGACTGCGCTTCGAAGAAGCGCGCAGGATCATCGTCGAGGAGGCGCACCGGATGCGCGAAATCCTTGGGCTGCTGCGGATACGCAAGAAGATCGGCGACGACGACGGTACCGCCGCGCGTGTCGATCTCGACGCGCAGAAGATCGGTCGTGACCACCACGCGTGTCGACGTAGCCGCGGCCATACTCGGCGCGGCAGGCGTGCCGGGCGCGGATGCCAGCGGTTTGCTGTCGCTCGCGGTTGGTATTTCCGGCGTGGTTGCGCCCGCGGCGGGCGGCGTCGCAGGCGTTGTCGACGTGGCCGTCGTCGTAGTCGGCGCGGGCACGTTGCCGCGCCCGTAGTCTTCCTGCCACTGCGTCCATAGCAGATAAGCGAGAAACAGGAGCGCGATCAAAAGCAGGTTACGAGGACTCGTCATGGCGATCGTGATTTCGCCGCGAGCAGCGCAGCGACGGTCCGTGAGGGGCCGTGGCGGTGCTCGAGGTCATGAGCGGCGTCGGCCGCGATAAGGGAGACAGCGAGGAAAATTCAGGCGCGCATTGTGCCGGGCGCGTCGCTGCCGTTCAACGCTTGAGGCGCTGCCAGAGCGCATCGAGATCGGCACGCAACGCCTCGTTGCTTTCGGCATCGGCGCTGGTGCGTGCGATCAGGAGGATATCGACGAGCGGCAACGTGTCGCGCACCTTGCGAAAGCTATCGCGCGCGATGCGCTTGATGCGGTTACGGCGCACGGCGCTGGTCGATACGCGGCGCGACACCGCAAGACCCATGCGTGCGCAGGTGCCGGTTCCCGGCGTGGCTTCGGCGCTGAAATGACGACAGGCGCCAAGACGCCGGCCGGTACGGCGCAGCCGGGTGAAGTCAGCGGGTTTTACGATGCGGGCCGCGCGCGGAAAGCGTGCGCCGGCCATCGCGAGGTTCGTCAGACCGAAACGGCCAGACGCTTGCGGCCCTTGGCGCGACGTGCGTTCAGCACTTTGCGGCCGCCGCGGGTCTTCATGCGGGCGCGAAAGCCATGGTCGCGCACGCGCTTCAAGTTGCTCGGTTGGTAGGTGCGCTTGGTCGCCATGACGGCAGGCTCTCGATGAAACGGAAAAAGGGCGCGGATGGTAGGCGGCGCCACGCGTATGTGTCAAGCCGATCGCTGGCATGCGCCTGCCTCCGACGGTTAGACTCCCGCTTCTCTCTCGCAAGGTTTCCCGCCGCCGGCGTGCCGGCCGGTGGGTGCCGATATTCCGAATCCGTCATGAGCGACTTATGGCGACGCTGCCTTGCCCGGCTCGAAGCCGAGTTCAGCGCCGAAGACGTACACACCTACCTCGCCCCGCTGCAGGCGCGCGAAAGCGATGCTGGCCTCACGCTGTGGGCGCCTAACGCGTACACGCTCGAGATCGTGCGCGAGCGCTATCTCGAGCATCTGAAGCAGGTGCTCGATCATGTCGCGGGTCATGCGATCGCGGTCAGCCTGCAGGTTGGCGCCGCGAACGGCGCCGAGCGCAACGGCGAGAAGCCCTCGCGCGTCGCGAAGGCGTCTAACGAGCGCCGGAGCTCGGAAGCGAATCTCGATCCGCACTACACGTTCGAGAATTTCGTCGAAGGCAAGTCGAACCAGCTCGGCAAGGCCGCGGCGATGCAAGTCGCGCAGAATCCCGGTCGTGCGTACAACCCGCTCCTGCTCTATGGGGGTACCGGCCTTGGCAAAACGCATCTGATGCACGCGGCCGGCAATCTGATGCGCGCACAGAAGACGGACGTGAAGGTGTTGTACCTGCGCTCCGAGCAGTTCGTGAGCGGCATGGTGAGGGCGCTGCAGCAGAAGGACATGGACGATTTCAAGCGCCGCTTCCGCTCGGTCGACGCGCTCCTGATCGACGATATCCAGTTCTTCGCCGGCAAGAACACGACGCAGGAAGAGTTCTTCCACACGTTCAATGCCCTCTTCGAAGGCAAGCAGCAGATCATCCTGACTTGCGATCGCTATCCGAAGGAAGTCGAGAATCTCGAGCCGCGTTTGAAATCGCGACTGGGCTGGGGCCTCTCCGTCGCGATCGAGCCGCCCGACTTCGAAACGCGCGCGGCGATCGTGCTGGCGAAGGCACAGGCGAAGGGCGTGGATCTCCCCGAAGACGTCGCCGTGCTGATGGCCAAGCGCATGCGCTCGAACGTGCGCGATCTTGAAGGCGCGCTCAACACGCTGGTCGCGCGCGCAAACTTCGAAGGCCGCCGCATCGTCGCGGATTTCGCGCAGGAAACATTGCGCGATCTTCTGACCGTGCACGCGCAGGCGATCACGATCCCTAACATCCAGAAGACCGTGGCAGACTACTACCAGCTGCGGCTTTCGGACCTTTTGTCGAAGCGGCGCAGCCGTTCGGTTGCGCGGCCGCGGCAGATGGCGATGAGCCTCGCCAAGGAGCTGACCGAGCACAGCCTTCCGGAAATCGGCGATGCGTTCGGTGGCCGCGACCACACCACCGTGCTGCACGCGTGCCGGACGGTCAGGGATTTGCGCGAAACCGACGGCAAGCTGCGTCAGGATTGGGAGAAGCTGCTGAGGGTGCTTACCGAATGATCGGAATGTGGGGAAGCTGTGGATATCCGGGGCGGGCGAAATTCATCCACAATTGATCCACAGGCGCGAGGATGGCTTACCAACGGTCATTTTCGGCGGTAACGGTTTGATTTAAAACAGTTTTATCGCTGTAACCGGCTTGTCCACAAGCGTAATAACCACAATATCGCTTCGCTTAAATTAACCAGCGAAAGGATCAGCACGCTATGCGATTCAGCATTCAACGCGAGGCGTTACTCCGGAGACTTCAGCAGGTCGTGGGCGTCGTCGAACGCCGGCAGACCCTTCCGGTGCTGGCGAACCTCCTGGTCAACGTCGATGCGCAAGGCGTGGCGCTGACGGGAACCGACCTCGAGGTCGAGATGGTCGCGCGCACCGAAGCCGACGGGCTCGAAGCCGGCGAGGTGACGATTCCGGCCCGCAAGCTCTTCGATATCTGCCGCGCGCTGCCGGACGGTTGCACGGTCAAGTTCGAGCAGACCGGCGAGCGTGTGCTCGTCAATGCGGGACGGAGCCGTTTCACGCTGGCGACGTTGCCGGCCACCGAATTTCCGGTGATCGAAAACATCGAGCTCGTCGAGCGCGTTTCGCTCTCCGAGGCGACGTTGAAGTCGCTGATGGAGCGCACGAGCTTCGCGATGGCGCATCAGGACGTGCGGTATTACCTCAACGGCATGCTGCTGGATTTGCGCGAGCATTCGCTCCGCTGCGTGGCGACCGATGGCCATCGTCTCGCGCTCGCCGAAACGAAGGTGGAAAGCAAGATTTCCGCGGCGCGTCAGATCATCGTGCCGCGCAAGGGCGTCATCGAGCTTCAAGGATTGTTCGAGGCTGGCGAAGGCGTAGTCGAGCTCGAGTTCGGCCGTAATCATTTGCGCGTACGCCGCGGCGGCGTGACGTTCACGTCCAAGCTGATCGACGGGCGTTTCCCGGATTACGAGGCCGTCGTGCCGATCGGCGCCGACAAGGAAGTTCGCGTGAACCGCGACGAGCTTCGCGCGGCGCTTCAGCGCGCGGCGATTCTGTCGAACGAGAAATACCGCGGCGTGAAGCTCGAAGTCGGGCCGAATCGCTTGCGCATCGTCGCGCACAATCCGGAGCAGGAAGAGGCGGTCGAGGAAGTCGAGGCGAAGACCGGCGTCGCTGATCTTAGCGTCGGCTTCAACGTGAATTACCTGCTCGACGCGCTCGGTGCGCTCGGCGGCGACGAAGTGCTGTTGTGCCTTCGTGACGGCCAGTCGAGCTGCCTGATCCGTAAACCGGAATCGGACGATACGCGGCACGTGATCATGCCGTTGCGGCTCTGATCTTCGTCGCAGCCGCTCAGCTCAAGCATTGAAATCGCGTGCGGCTGCGGCATCTGAGGCTCGAGAATTTGCGGGCATTCCCGCATCTCGAGCTGGATCTCGATCCTGGCTGGAACGTATTCGTCGGCCCCAACGGTGCGGGCAAGACGACGTTGCTGGAAGCTGCGTATCTGCTCTCGCATGCGCGATCATTCCGGGCGGGTCCAAAAGAAGGTCTGGTCCGGCACGGCGCGAAGGCGTACAGCGTTTTTGGACGCGTGGAGCAGGGCAGCACGCCGGCGCTTGGGGTTGGCCTCGCGCGCGAGGGCGGGCGGCTCGAAGCGCGCGTCGGCGGCCAGGCGATTCCGGTTGCTGACCTGCTGCGCCATGTCGCTGTCGTCTGCTTCGAGCCGGGTTCGCACGAGCTGATCGCCGGTCCCGCTGATCTCCGCCGCCGATTCCTCGATTGGGGCGTGTTCCACGTGGAACACGACTTCCTGGCGGTCTGGCGATCGTTCCAGCGGGCGCTCAAGCAGCGGAATGTTCTTCTGCGCGCTAGCGGTGGTGCCGCCGAGCTGGACGCCTGGGACAACGAGTTCGCCCAGAACGGCTCCGCGCTGGCCGCGATGCGCGTGCGATACCTGCAGGCGCTCGTGCCCGCGACGATGGCCGCGCTGGGCGATCTATTGCCGGAACTCGGCGATGTCCGGATCGATCTCGACAACGGCTGGCCTGCAAGTGCGACGCTCGCCGAGCAACTGGCCGTGGCGCGGGACGACGATCTCCGCCGCGGCTATTCGGGCAGTGGCCCGCACCGCGCGGATTGGACGATCGCCTTTGAGAACGCGCCGCGACGGGAGCACCTGTCGCGTGGCCAGGAAAAGCTTTGTGCGCTGGCCTGCGTGCTGGCGCAGGCGAGGGTGTTCGCCGAAGGCCGCGGGGAATGGCCCGTGATCTGCGTCGACGATCTTGCGTCGGAGCTCGATGAACCCCATCAAGAGAAGCTCGTACAAGCCCTCGCCGCGGTCGACGCGCAGATCCTGATCACCGGCACGTACGAATCCACGGCCTTGCGCACCGCAGGCATCCGCCCGGCAAGGTTCCACGTGGAACCGGGGCGCATCGTCACACTGCTATAATGGTGGATCGGCTTTCGCCGCGCCTAGACGCGTTCGCGGTGAGGTCGCCACCCTCACTCGGATCACCATGACCGATCAATACGATTCCAGTAAAATCAAGGTCTTGAAGGGACTCGAGGCCGTTCGCAAGCGGCCTGGCATGTACATCGGCGACACCGATGACGGTACCGGTCTCCACCACATGGTGTTCGAGGTCGTCGACAACTCGGTCGACGAGGCGCTGGCCGGCTATTGCGACCATATCGTCGTGACGATCCACACCGACGGCTCGGTCAGCGTGATCGACAATGGCCGTGGCATTCCGGTCGACCTTCAACCTGAGGAGGGACGCTCCGCGGCCGAAGTCGTAATGACGGTCCTGCACGCCGGCGGCAAGTTCGACGACAACAGCTACAAGGTTTCGGGTGGTCTGCACGGCGTCGGCGTGTCGGTCGTGAATGCGCTGTCCGATCATCTGACGCTGACGATCTACCGCGACGGCTACGAGCATCGTCAGGAATACACGCTTGGCGAACCCAGGTATCCGCTCAAGATAGTGGGACCTTCGACGCGCCGCGGCACCACCGTGCGCTTCCATCCGAGCCCGGGGACGTTCACGAACACCGAGTTCCATTACGACATCCTGGCCAAGCGCCTGCGCGAGCTTTCGTTCCTCAATTCGGGACTCAAGATCGAGCTCGCCGACGAGCGCACCGGCAAGCACGACACGTTCGAGTACGAAGGCGGCATCCGCTCGTTCGTCGAGCATTTGGCGCAGCTAAAAACCCCGCTACATCAAAAGGTTATAACGTTTTCGGCGCAGAACGAGGGCACTACCGTCGACGTTGCGATGCAGTGGACCGACGCGTATCAGGAAACGTTTTTCTGCTTCACCAATAACATTCCGCAGAAGGACGGCGGCACGCACGTGGCGGGTTTCCGCGCGGCGCTGACGCGCACGCTGTCGAACTACATCGAAGCGGCCGGCATCCAGAAAACCGCCAAGGTTGCGCTGTCGGGCGACGACATGCGCGAAGGCTTGATCGCGGTGCTGTCGGTGAAAGTGCCGGATCCGAAGTTCTCCTCGCAGACCAAAGACAAGCTCGTTTCGAGCGAGGTCAAAGGCGTCGTCGAATCGATCGTCAATCAGAAATTCGAAGAATTCCTGCTCGAGAATCCGATCGAAGCGCGTTCGATCGCGGCGAAAGTCGTCGAGGCTGCACGTGCGCGCGAAGCGGCGCGCAAGGCGCGCGAGCTGACTCGTCGCAAGAGCGCTCTCGATATCGCGGGCCTGCCCGGCAAGCTCGCCGACTGTCAGGAAAAAGACCCGGCGCTGAGCGAGCTTTTCATCGTCGAGGGCGATTCCGCCGGCGGCTCGGCCAAGCAAGGCCGCAATCGCCGCAATCAGGCGGTGCTGCCTTTGCGCGGCAAGATCTTGAACGTCGAGCGCGCGCGTTTCGATCGCATGCTCGGCTCGGCTGAGGTCGGCACGCTGATCACGGCGCTCGGCACCGGCATCGGCAAGGACGAGTTCAACGTCGACAAGCTGCGCTATCACCGCATCATCATCATGACCGACGCGGACGTCGACGGCTCGCACATACGCACGCTGCTGCTGACGTTCTTCTACCGGCAGATGCCGGAGCTGATCGAGCGCGGCCACGTCTACATCGGCCTTCCGCCGCTCTACAAGTTGAAGCAAGGCAAGCAGGAGGTTTATCTCAAGGACGACGCTGCGCTGAACGCATATCTCATCTCGAATGCGGTCGATAGCGCCGAGCTTGCGTACAGCAGCGATGCGCCGCCGGTGAGCGGCGCGGGCCTCGAGAAATTGATGGCCGCATATCAAGCCGCGCTCGATCAGATTCGAAGACTCGGCGCGCGCTTCGACGAAGCGCTGCTGCTGGCGCTGCTCGATAACGCGCCGCCCTCCGCGGAAGGATGGCAGGACGCACCAGCGACCCAAGCCTGGGCCGCGCGACTCCAGACATCGCTCGCGTCGGCTGGTCTTGGCAAGCCGCGCTACGCGGTGCGCATCCAGCCGGCGAGCGCTGAGCACGGTCCGGCGCTTGTCGTCGATCGCGATCAGCACGGCTTGAAGCAGACGCAGGTATTGCCGTCGAGCTTCTTCACGAGCGCCGAGTTCAAGCCGATCGCGGAAAGCGCGGCACAGCTCGCCGCCTTGATCCAGGCAGGCGCGCAGGTGCGCCGCGGCGGCAAGAGCCAGCCGATCGCGAAATTCGCGCAGGCGTACGGATGGCTGATGGAAGAAGCCAAGCGCGGCCGTTCGATCTCGCGCTTCAAGGGTCTGGGCGAGATGAATCCCGAGCAGCTTTGGGAAACGACGGTGAATCCGGACTCGCGCCGGCTTCTACAAGTGAGCATCGAGGATGCGGTCGCCGCCGATCAGATTTTCTCGACGCTGATGGGCGATGTCGTCGAGCCGCGCCGCGAATTCATCGAGCAGAATGCGCTGCGTGTCAGCAATCTCGACGTCTGACGAGCCGTCGGAACAAATACACTTGTATATAAAGATGCATCACGGCGCGGCGTGCGAAGCGCCGCTGCCGCTGCATCGCAACATGTTCAATATTCGTTGAGCTTGTACTGACCGCAGTTTGGGCGGTAACCTTTTCGGTCTGCGGCCGTCGTCCGCACAGGGCGATTATGACGGTCTTCGTACTTCCATCGAGGTTGAATCCCATGAAGCTTCCGAATCTCCTCCGGGCGATCGTCTGTGCGACGGCGTTGCTCTTTTCCGCGGGCGTCCTGGCCGCCAAGAAGGAAGAAACCAAGTATCCGCACGCGACGCGCCAGGAGCCCAAGCTCGACATGTCCTCGGGCGACCAGCGCGATTTGAACAAGGCCGCCGACCTCGTCAACGCAAGCAAGAACGACGAAGCCGAGCCGCTGGTGCAGAAGGTGCTGAGCAACGAGAAAGCGAGCAAATACGCGCAAGCCTTCGCGCATCAGCTGCAGGCGCAGATCGCGTGGGAGAAGGACAAGAGCGACGAGGCGATCGCCGAATACAAGAAGGCGATCGAGCTCGATGCGCTGCCGAACGACGCGCATTTCCAGATCATTTATCAGGTTGCGCAGCTGCAGATCCAGGACGAGAAGTACGCCGATGCGCTGACGACACTCGATCAATGGCAGAAGCTCACCGGCACCGAAAATGCCGACGAGCTCGCTCTGAAGGCGAACGCGTACTACCGCACCGACAAGTTCCAGGAAGCGATCGACACGATGAAGCGTGCGATCTCGATGTCGGACAAGCCGAACGAGAGCTGGACCCAGATCCTGATGGCGAGCTACTTCGAGCTCAACCAATACGATCAGGCCGCGCAAGTCATCCAGCAGCAGCTCGACAAGAATCCGACCGACAAGAAGCTCCTGAACCAGCTTGCGACGATCTACATTCAGGCCGACAAGCCGCAGCAGGCGCTCGATCTCATGGCCAAGGCGAAATCGCAGGGCCTGATCACGACGGGCGACGATTACCTGCAGCTCGCCAAGCTCTATGCGGCCGCGGACAAGCACAAGGAATCGTCGGCGACGATCAAGGAAGGCCTCGACAAGGGCGTGCTGAAGCCTTCGTTCGACGTCTACAAGCTCCAGGGCGACGTCTGCGTGCAGGCTGAAGATGATCCCTGCGCGATCGATGCGTACACCAAGGCCTCGCCGCAGGCCAAGGACGGCAACGTCGACTACCAGCTCGGTTACCTCCTCTTCTACGCCGATCGCGCGAAGGAAGCCGCAGATGCGCTTTCACGAGCGATCACCAAGGGCGGCCTTCGGACCGAAGGCGAGGCCTATCTCCTGCGCGGCGATGCCGAGAACGATATGAATCAGTCGGCTGCGGCTCTGGCCGACTGGCAGAAAGCAGCGGGATATCCCAGCACGAAGACCATGGCCGACCAGCGCATCAAGGCGGCCAAGGGCGGTGTCAAGATCCAGCGCGCCAAGAAGCGTGCGGGTTAAGGTGCGAAACACAACGCTACAAACGCAACGCCAAGGTAACCCGAAGCCTTGTAGTATGGGTATCGGCTGTTGTACCGTGCCGGGCCCTTCGGCGCCCGCGTGGTTTGCCTCGGTAGCGTCGAACGCGGTCACGCCGCGGTACGGACACAATCCTGTTGGTCAACGTTGATGGCAGATAATTATCAATCTGGCGGCGATACTTTCAGCTGGCAACGCGTCACGGCGTTGTCGTTCGCGTTCGCTTTGCATGCGTTCGCTTTCGCGATGCTGCTGGCTCCGGTCGCGCCGCCACCGCCCAAAGACAAGAACCAAGACAAGAAGGTGATGGTGGAGTTCATCGAACCGCCGCCGCCGCCTCCCCCGCCACCGCCGCCGCCGCCGGAGCCGCCGAAGAAGCCGCCTCCGAAGGTGATCGAGAAGGTCAAGCCGCCTCCGACACCGCCACCGCCGGAGCCGCCTCCGGTCGTGACGGAAGAGCCGTCGCCGATGGCAACGCCCGCGCCGCCGCCTGCGCCGCCGGCACCGCCTGCGCCGCCGGCCGACATCGCGCCGAGCGAGAACATCAGTTACCGTAAGCTTCGGCCGCCGAAATATCCGCCGCAGGCGATCCGTCAGCACCAGCAAGGCAAGGTGGTGTTGAAGGTGCTCGTCGGCGCCGACGGCAGGCCGCAGGAAGTGACCGTCGAAAAATCGTCGGGTTCACGCCTGCTCGATCAAGCCGCCATTGCGGCCGTACAAACCTGGGTGTTCAATCCGGGTCAAAAGGGTGGCAAGCCCGCTCCTGGGTATGCCTTGGTTCCCATCGATTTCAATCTGTCCGAACAGTAACCACTCACAGGTAGCGCCATGCAGCAAGATCCCTCGACCCAACCTGCCCAGCCAGGTGCCGTTCCCCCTCCGCCGGGTGCTGGTGGGGGCAATAGCGCGGAAGCGCTTAGCCAGATGGGCTTCGACCATCTGATCCACAACTTCGATTTCCTCGGTTGGATCGTGTTCGTGGTCTTGTGCGTGATGTCGATCGCGTCGTGGTTCTTCATCGTGGCGAACTTCCTTCGCAACACGATGATCCGCGCGCGCATGGACAAGGTGATCCATACGTTCTGGGATACGCCTTCAGCGCAAGATGCGGTCCGCTTCATGGAAGAGCAGCCGCGTGGCGAGCCGTTCTCGAAGATCGCGCTCGACTCCGCGTCCGCCGCCGCGCATCACCAGCGCCATGAAGGCAGCCGCCTCGTCGAAGCTCTGAACCGTTCGGAGTTCATCGACCGCGCGCTGCGCCAGGCCGTCGCTCGCGAGAGCATGCGCCTCGAAGGCGGTCTGACCCTGCTCGCTACGGTCGGCTCGTCCGCTCCGTTCGTCGGTCTTCTCGGCACCGTGTGGGGCATCTACCACGCGCTGATCAAGATCGCCGCGTCGGGTAACGCTTCGATGGAAGCGGTCGCAGGTCCGGTCGGCGAAGCGCTGATCATGACCGCGTTCGGCCTCTTCGTCGCGATTCCCGCGGTGCTCGCTTACAACTTCTACGTGCGCCAGAACCGCCTGACGTACGCCAAGTTCGACGAGTTCGCCCACGACCTGCACGATTTCTTTGCCACCGGTTCGCGCGTCGAAGCGGGCGCTGCGCCGGTCGCCGCGAGGAAGTAAGCCATGGCATTCACCACCAATTCCGGCGGCGGCCCGATGGCCGAAATCAACGTCACGCCGCTCGTCGACGTGATGTTGGTGCTGCTGATCATCTTCATGATCACGGCCCCGCTGATGTCGCACAAGATCCGCATCGACCTGCCGCAGGCGAACCCGAACGTGCAGGAACAGAATCCGCCGGAACCCATCGACCTTGCGGTCAAGGAATCCGGCGAGATCTTCTGGAACGATGAGCTCGTCACCGAAGCGATGCTGCAGGCGCAGCTTCGCGTCGCCGCGCAGAAGAATCCGCAGCCCGAGCTGCAGATTCGCGCGGACAAGACCACGCAGTACCAGCTGATCGCCACCGTCATGGCCAACGCCAAGAGCGCGGGCATGGTGAAGATCGGCTTTATCACGACCTCGGCGGGCGGACAGTAAGTCGCTTCGGCACGTCGGTTCGATTCGACGGCGCTGCGGAAACGCAGCGCCGTTTTTGTTTCCGCGGCACGGCTCGCCGCGCCGCGCACTCCTCCCGACTCGGTCGATTTGACCGGCCCGTCGCAGCCGCTCTACGCTGACCCCACGGTTTCCATCGCCGCGGGAGTTCCGCCATGTCGATGCTTGGAAGTCGCAGTTACGCCGCCGAGATGCAGGCGGAGATCAACGTCACGCCGCTGATCGATGTGATGCTCGCGCTGGTCGTCGTCTTCATGATTACCGCGCCGTTGCTCATCAAGCATTTCGCGCTGCCACTCATGAGCACCAACGAAGGTGGCAAGCCGGTGGACATCGTCCATCTCGCGATCGCCGCCGATGGGGCTCTCACGTGGAACGATCATGCGCTGCCCGCACCGATGCTCAAGGAGCAGCTCCGCGTGCTCGCGCTTCGCGTGCCGCAACCGGAGCTTCGCATCGACGTCGATCGTGCCGCGGCTTATCAGACATTCGCGGCCGCGCTCGCCGATGCGAAAGTCGCGAAGATCGAAAAGATCGGTGTAACCGGCGTATCGAGGCCGTGATGAGCGCGCTCAGGAGGCTCTGAGAATGGCGAGGTAGTTGCGCACCGTCACCGCGAGACCCTCGTAAATTGCTTCGCCGAACAATGCGTGGCCGATCGACACTTCGTCGAGGAACGGAATCCCGCGCTTCAACGTGCCGAGATTCGCCTGGCTGAGATCATGCCCCGCGTTCACGCCAAGGCCGCACGCTCGCGCTCGCTCGGCCGTGCGCGTGCAGGCGTTGAGCTCGCGCGACGCGTCCCCGCTCGCAAACGCGTGCGCAAAAGGCCCGGTATAGATCTCAATGCGATCGGCGCCCAAGTCCGCGACGCGCTCGATATCCGGCGAGTCGGCGTCCATGAACAGGCTGACTCGACAGCCGATTTCTTTGAACGCGCGAATCAACGGCTGCAAGCGCGCGCTGTCGCGTGCGAGATCAAAACCGTGATCCGACGTGATCTGCGCATCGCCATCGGGCACCAGCGTGACTTGCGCGGGCCGCACGCCGCGAGCGAGCTCGAGCAAGCCCGGATACGAACCGCGCGCCGGTGCAAACGGATTGCCTTCAATGTTGTATTCGGCGCCGCCGAGCGCCGCTGCGATGCGCGGCACGTCGTCGACGCGGATGTGACGCTGATCGGGACGCGGATGCACCGTGATGCCGCCGCAACCCGCCGCAAGCGCGGCGCGCGCGGCTTCGACCGGATCGGGCGTATCGCCGCCGCGCGAATTGCGCAGCACGGCGATCTTGTTGACGTTGACGCTGAGGACGGTCATCGCGCGCCGCACCAAGGTGGCGAAATTATAGCGTCGCCGAGCTACCAGTCGTCGCGCTTGGCGCGCGCTTCGAATACGCCCTGGCGCCAATCGAGCGCGGTCGCCTTCGCTTGCTCGCGCGCAAAGCCGATTTCGAGCGTGCCGTCGGCATCGCAGAAGCGATCGGCGGCGCAACGCTGCACGAGCACGGCCGCGGTGCCGGTCAGCTGCACGCGCAAGCCGGGCGTCGCGACGACGACGCGCGCGCGCACCGAAGGCGACAACGCATAGTCGCCGGCGTATGGCGCGAGATCGTCCGCCGTCGACGCGCTGAGATTTCTCTTCAATACCGGCGCACCCTCGCTCAAGCGATCCGCGCGAAGATTCATGCCGCCACGATGCAGTATCGCGCCGACGACGCGCGCACCGTCGCGCTCGAACGTCAGCTGCGAGGATTCGCCGGCAAGCTCGAACGCATCGTCGTCGTAGGCGAAGATCGCTTGCGGCAGGAGTCCGCTCATCTGCGCGCTCAGTCCTTCCCTCGTCGACCGCACGACGAGATCGCCGCCCGTATCGAACCGATACCAGCCTTCGTACGCGAGCGACGCCGGTGCGACCGTCGGCAGCCGCTTCGGCGGCACCGCGGAGAGCTCGCGCTCGGCGAGCAAGGTGAGCCCCAAAGCACTCAGATCCGTGTCTGCATTGCCGAGCAGCACCAGTGCGCGTTGACGATCGGTGCGAAGCCCGACGAAGCTCGCAAATCCCCCCGTGATGCCGGCCTGCCAGAGCAGCGGCCAGTTCTGCCCGTCCGACGCGACTGGCACGATCTGCCACGCGAGCGCGGTTTCGCCGCCGCCCGCCGTTGCGCGCGGTTCGCGTGCGAGCAGGATCGCGGCGCGGAGCGTGCTTGCATCCGGCTTCAGCTGCACGGCGGCGAAGCGCATCAGATCCGACAGCGTCGCGCGCAGCCCCGCGGCCGCGGAGAGCGCTTGATGTTGCCAATGCAGCGACGGTTTGCCGTCGCGATAACCGTCGATCAGCCGCGGCACCGAACCGAATCCGCTTTGCGTCAGCGCGAGCGGCGCCAGCACTTCGGACGCGAGCAGATTCCGACAATCCTTGCCGTAAGCGCGCGCGAGGATTTCTCCGAGCAGCGCGACGCCGAAATCGGAATAGCGGTATGTGACGCGCCCGCCGTCGAGATGCGCATGCGAGAGATACGCGAGCAGCGACGCGCTGTCGTACTCCGCATACGGATCGTCCACGTTGCGCGGAAAAAGATTGGAAGGAATCGCCGGGAGATCAGCGCGATGCGTCGCGATCTCGGCGATCGTCGCTGCCGCGAGCTTCGGATCGGCGAACTTCACCTCGGGAAACCGCTTCGCAAGCGTGTCGTCGAGACGCAGCTTGCCGCTCGCGAGCGCCTGCGCCAGCAGAAGACCGGTGAAGCTGCGCGTCGTCGAGCCGAGCTCGTATGCATCCGCGGACGTCGGCTTCGCGCCGCCCGGCGAGACCTCGCCGAACAACCATTCGCCGCGCTGATCCTGCTCGATCAGTCCGACAGCGACGCTCTGATAGCGCGCGTTTGCGATGCCTTGCTCGATCGCTGCCTGCAAGGCCGGCGGCATGTCGACCGCCGTCGCCGCGGAGGCGGACAGGATGAGTGCGAAGCCGCAACAGCGGCGGGCGAAGATCGCGAGCATGCGCGCAAGCTTAGCCTGCGCGCCGCTCGTCCGGCGTGATCAGCTCAACGGGCCGCGCAAAGTATTAGCGGCAGCCTTCCGCGTTTTCCTTCCAGACCACCGGATCCCAGTACGCACCGTTGCGCCACTCGTTGCGCTTGTCATCGTTGAGATGCGCGGCGACGAGGTAGGTCGTGTCGGGCGCGACGTTGACAGTCAGCGTCTTGTAGCGATCTGCCGTGTAGAGCCCGCTATTGCGCTGGCGATCGTTGAACGGCAGATAGCGGCTCTCGATGCGCTCGCTCACTTTGATGACATGCGAGCCCGCGTTGACGCGGAATGCTTTCGCGCCGGTCGGGCCGGGTGTGACGCCGTCGATGCTCATGATCTTCGCCGCGTGCAGCTGTTGCCCGCGCGGCGCGACATCGAAATCGCTGATGCGCCCGCAACCTTGCGCGCTGCTGCTGCCGTAATCCGGAGACGCCGCGCCGCCGGGCGAGCTCGCCGGCGTATTCGACGCGAGCGCCGTGCCGTCGCCGATGCTGAGGCGCATCGCCGGCAGATACACGCTCGCCGACGCGCCGCTCAGCGCCTCGGTCTTGCCCTCGCGGCGCACGTCGAACGCAAGGCGTCCGCCGTCGGGCAGCGCATCGACGGTCTGGCGCAGTGTCGCCGCGCCGTCGCTGGTCGCGAGCGAACTGCCGTTCAACGCGAGCAGCACGTCGCCGGCGCGAAGGCCCATGCGTTCGGCGCCGCCGCCCGGCGTCACCGCCAGCACGCGCAGGCCGCCGCTCGCGCTACTCGCGCTGTCGACGATAAGTCCGAGATTGCTGACTTTCTGCGGCGGCGCCTCGATGTTGAGCGCGATCTGCTGCGGCTGCGTATTGCCGAATGCGCCGGTCTGGATCATGTCCATCACTACCACGCGCAACTCTTCGCGCAAGCGCTGCTCCACCGTGAGGCCGGCGCCGCTGTTGCCGTGCAGCGCTGCCGCGGTCGCATTAGCCGCCGCCTGCTCTTCGCCGGCGGCGAGCGCGGACGTCATCGGCGCCGCGAAGCTCGTCGCGAGCATCGCGAGGATCAGCGGCCGCGGGGAAATTCGAATGTTCATTGCCATCTCTCCAAATACCATCAAATGCGGGTGATCGCTTCGGCGCGCGAGCTCTCGATCAATCCGCGCAAAGCTGCGTTGCGTTGCTGCCACAAGGGCTTGAGCTCCTCGGCCGCGGCGCCGCGGTCATAGGCCGCCTGCAGGGCTGCATCAATCATGTAAAGGCGTGCGAGGCCCGAGGCCGGACGTGCGTTCGCAGTCGGCAGCGTGCGCCACTCGCGCTCGAGCGTTTGCGATTCCTCCTGGCCCGCCAGCATCGGCATCGTGTCCGGCGCATGACGCGTCAGCATCGACACGCCGACAACCGCAACCGCCGCGGCGGCGGCGATGCCGCCGATCCAGCGCGTCGTGCGCGCACGGCGTTTCGCTTCGTGCGCCGCGCGGATGCGCGGCCAGAGATCCGTTTCCGGCGCGAAGACGGGCAATTCCGCCAGCAGCGGATGCCGCGATTCGGGATTCACAGTCGGCTCGCGCATGCTGCGAGTTCTCCTTCGGGCTTGACCGGATCGGCCGCGTCGCCGAGTCGCTTCAGCGCGCGCGCCAGGATCGATTTCGAATAGCTCTCGCTCTGGCCGAACAGCTCCGACAGCTCCTTGTGCGTATAGCCTTCGACCTCGTGCAGAACCAGCACCGCGCGTGCGCGAGCCGGGAGGCGCATCAGAAGCGACCACGCATCGACGCGCGTGTCCGCGTCAGCACCGCGACTCACCATCGAGGCGAATACGGTGTCCGGGTCTTCGTCGGCGAAGCGCTGGCCCGCGCGCAACGCGTCGATGGTCGCGTTGGCGGTCATGCGCTTCAACCACACGCCGAATGGCGCGTCGCCGCGGAAGCTGGACAATGTATTGATCATCTTCAAGAACACCTCTTGCACGACATCTTCGGCCGCTGCGCGCTCGCCGAGTATCCGCAACGCCAGGTTGTAGCAGGCGGTGCCGAAGCGGCGATAAATCGCCGCGCACGCCTCCATGTCGCCGCGCCGCGCACGTTCGAGCGTAATGCGGTCGAGCTCCTGGCCGAATCCGGACCTCGAACGTAGAGTGGGTTGGCTGGTCACGTCGCTGTCAAAGACGGGCGGAGGTCGCGGAACGTCGCATCGGGCGGGCGGATCGCGCCCTGGATTGCCCGCCGTTTGCGCTCGCGACAAGCATAGTCCCGCCGTGGCCTGAATGCCGGCCGAGGAGGGTTCGCGGGAGTCAGAATCCGATCAGGGAACGGCCGCGCGGCGCACGCGCGCTTCGCGGATGCCGGCGCGCGGAATGCGCACCTCGGCCAAGCCGCCGTCGCGCTTGATCGACATGACGACATCCGATGCGTCGATCGCCGCGACGCGTCCCTCGACCAGCTTGCCGCCGGCGGTCATGAGCTGCACGCGCGAACCGACGTAACCGCCGAGCGACGTCGCCGGGATGATCACGTACGCGGACACCGCGCCGGATTTCTCAGGCAGACGCTCGATCGTCGGGCCGCGCCAGACCAGGGCGGCGGTCGAGCCGGGCGGCGGAGGCGGTGCGCTCGGAGGAATCGCTTCGATGGCGTTGCGCGGATCGACGCGCGGGCTCGTGCCGATGCTCGGCGCGAGAGGCGGGGCCGGTTCCGGCGTCGCCACCGCCAGCACTTCGCTCGGCGGCGAAAGCGGAAGATCGACGCGCGGCGTCTGGATCGGAACCGACGCCGCGTACGCAGTCGACAGCAGCGGCAGGCTTTCCGTCTTCGTCGCTTCGTGCGCGATGGCTTCGGGCGCCACGGTTTCGGGCAGCTCGGCCGTCACGGCCGGCGGCGTGGATTCGGTTTCGGCAGGTTGCGTCATCGGCGTTTCGGCGACTGTCGCAGCCGTATCGGCGATGAGCGTTTCCTCCGGCGCGGCGAAGCTCAATCGCAGCAGAATCGGCGGCGCGGTATCGCGGCGCAGCGTCACGTTCAATTGGCGCAAGAGATCCTCGGACGGATACGAGGCGAAATCGGCCGGCACGAATGCCGCTTCCGGCAGGCTCGAAAGCTCCGCGCTGCCGCCTTCGCGCACGAGCTTTCGATAGAGCTGCTCGACTTCGTCGCCCGGCGTGATGCCGCGCGCGGCTAGGAACGCATTCACCGCCGCGAAATGCTGATTGGCGTATGTGCCGACGTCGACGCCGGCGAGCTGCGCGCAGAAGCGGTTGCGCTTGGCGAGATAGCCGCCGTCGGCATACGCGAGCGAGAATTGCTCGATCTTCTGCGCTTTTTGCGCCTGCGCGTTGCCGAACCACGCGGACGGATCGAATTGAGAGAGCTCGACGTGCGTCGTGATCGTCGCGAACGGCGCGCTGGTCGCGACGAGATCGATACGCAGGTCGCGCGCCGCCGCGTCGTAGCGATAGCGGATGTCGTCGTCGTGCTGGCGCGCGGCGAGACCCATGCGCGCGAAATCGCGTGCGGTGAATACGGTCGTCGTGCCGCAAGCGAGGCTTTCGAACGGCGCGAGGCTCGTCGTGCCGAACCAGCCTTCCTCGCCGAAGTGTTCGAGCCCGTCGTGCGCGAGCGAGGTGCCTTCGAGATGCAGATCCAGCTGCTCGGGCGCGCGCGTCTCGCCTTTGATGACGCGGCCGAGCAACCAGAAAAGTCCGTTGGATTCGACGGTTGCGCGCGATGCGCGGATCACCGTGCCGCGTGCGGGGCCGGTCAGGACTTCGAGCCGCGGCTGTTCCAGGAAGACGCGACCATCGAGCGCGCCGCCGACGCCGGTGTAGCCGAGCCTGAGGTTAGGGCCGAGCGCGCTCGCGAATCGATCGGCCGCACTCTGCGCCGCGGTGTACTGCGCGAGCTTGAGCGCGCCCAGCGCGACAAGCGCGAGCAGGGCTCCGATGCGAAGCGACTTCCACATAGGGTGTTACCGCAGCGCAGCGGAGCCTCGTTCAGGCAGAGTTTTGAAGGAACCTAGCCGTTCCCTATGACGCCGACACTGCGCGACTTCACAAAAGCCCGAAAATCCGACCGGCGGAGCGGATTTGGCGTCAGACGTCTGGGCCGAACACGAACGGTCGGACCTGACGCTGCGGCCCCCGCCAGGCCACCGCGCCGACGAAGCCGGAAGCGGGTTCGAGGAGCGATACCTGCCAGTCTTCGACCGGCCCGGCTTCCGCGGCGATGCGGGCCAGTTTCGCCGGAACGCCATCGCCGCCGAGTGCGAAAACGACGCGGTCGAGGCCGAAGCTGATGCCCTCCCCGATTGCCTTGAGCACCGCTTCCTTGCAGGTCCAGAGGCGCAGGAACGCCGGCAGCCGCTCCGCCGCGGGCAGCGCGTCCAGCGCATCGGCTTCGGCGGCGGAGAAAAACCGCCGCGCGAGATCCTCGAGCGCGAGCCGCCGATCGATGCGCTCCAGATCGACGCCGAGCGGCTGATGCCGCGCGAACGCGAGCAGCACGTGATCGCGCGCGTGGCTCAGGTTGAAATCGATGCCGGCCAGCGCTGGCGCGTACGGTTTGCCGCGTTCGCTGCGCTCGATGTCGGGTTCGCGATCGAGCGCGGCGTAGCCGATCAAGAGTCGCCGCAGCGCGCGATGCGCCGCCGCGGTCACTTCACGCGGATTCGGCGTGCCGTCGAGCACGAGCAGCCACACGTGGATGTCGTCCTCGCCGAGCGCGGGCTGTCCGTCCGGACGAGCGAATTCGGTGTGCATCGGCGCGGGCATCGATCGCCGTCAGTCGAGCTCGCGCTTCACAGGCTCATGCTCGGAGATCTTGCGCATCATCGACTGGTACATGGCGATCCGGTCGACTTCCTGCGCGATGCGCCAGGCCGTGAAAAAGAACACGCCCGCGAACGCGATGAACTCCGCGATCGCATCGCGCATGACGAGTCCATAGATCGCGAACGCGGTCACCGGCGCGAGCACGGCTGCATAGAACGCGAGCAGCGCGCGCGCGTTGTACTGCGCGCCGGCCAGACGGCGGGCGTAGTCCTGTTCTTCTTTCGTGAAGGCGAATTCGCTCATGTCGTGAAGCTCTCCGGCCTTGAGGACGACGGCGCCGATCTTCAAACCGCATGGTGACCGAAGAGCGTCGCCGTCGGCAATCGGCCGGTTTCGCCGTCGCGCAAGCGCTCGTCTTACAATCGGGCGATGCGGCAAGTCCACGCATGATCAACGACTGGGTCCTGCTGCTCGTATCGGCGCTCTACGTCGGCGGGCTGTTCGCGCTCGCCTATTACGGCGACCGCCGGCCGTTGTATCCGGCGCGCGCGTGGCTGCGGCCGATCGTCTACAGCCTGGCGCTCGCGGTGTATTGCTCGTCGTGGACGTTCTACGGCGCGGTCGGCACGGCGGCGCGGAGCGGGCTTTCTTATCTGCCGATCTATCTCGGGCCGATCATCCTGTTCGTGCTCGGGATCGGGCTGCTCGAACGGCTGATCCTGGTCGCGAAGGAACGCAACATCACGTCGATCGCGGATTTCATCGCGTCGCGATTCGGCAAGTCCCACGCGCTGGCGGCGCTGGTCACGGTGATCGCGGTGACGGCGGTCGTGCCGTATCTCGCGCTGCAGCTGAAAGCCGTCGCGATGAGCTTCGAGGTGCTGTCCGGCGGCGCCGGCGGCGTGCGGCCGTCGATGTTCGCGGACAACGCGCTCTACGTCGCGCTGCTGCTCGCGGTGTTCGCGATCCTCTTCGGCACGCGCGGCATCGACGCGACCGAGCACCATCACGGCATGATGCTTGCGATCGCCGCGGAATCGGTGGTCAAGCTGCTCGCCTTCGTCGCGGTTGGCGTGTTCGCGCTCTATACCGGCGGCGGCTTCCACGTGATGACCAAGCCGCTCGCGGAAATGGCCGATCAGGGTTTGCCCGCTGGTTTCCTCGCGCAGACGTGTCTTGCGTTCGCGGCGATGTTTTGTCTCCCGCGGCAGTTCCAGGTCGCTGTCGTCGAATGCGAAAACCCGGCCGATGTGCACCGCGCGCGATGGGTGTTTCCGATCTATCTCGGTATCGTCTGCGTGCTGGTGCTGCCCATCGTGCACGCGGGCACGGCAGTCGCGCGCGCCGGCGTCGCGCCCGATGCGTACGTGCTCTGGCTTCCGCTCGCGCACGGCAATCATCTGCTGGCGATTTTCGCGTACATCGGCGGTTTCTCGGCCGCGACCGGCATGGTGATCGTCGCCTCGGTCGCGCTCGCGACGATGGTCAGCAACGATCTCGTGATGCCGGCGCTCTTGCGCATCCGCGCGCTCAAGCTGGAGCAGCGCTCGGACCTCTCGTCGGTCGTGCTCGGCGTGCGGCGGATCGCGATCGTCGCGCTGGCGCTGCTCGCGTTTGCGTACTACCGGCACACGACGCATACGCAGAATCTCGCGGCGATCGGCCTTCTCTCGTTCGCCGCGGTCGCGCAGTTCGCGCCGGCGATCGTCTGCGGCCTCTATTGGCGCGGCGCGAGTCGCGTCGGCGTGATCGCGGGGCTCCTCGCGGGCTTTGCGGTATGGCTCTATACGCTTCTGCTGCCTTCGCTCGCCGCCGCGAAATGGCTGCCGACGGCGTGGATGGCCGATGGCCCGTTCGGCATCGCATGGCTGAAGCCGCAGGCGCTGTTCCTGATGAGCGGCTGGGATCCGGTAACGCACGGTGCGTTCTGGTCGTTGCTGGCGAACGTCGGCTGCTGCGTGTTCGTGTCGCTGAAATTCCGGCCCGGTGTCGAGGAGCGCCTGCGCGCGGCTGCGTTCTTGAATCCGTACGCGGCGCGCGCGGCCAATCTGGGCGAATGGCACGGCCGCGTGCGCGTCGCCGATCTCATGGCAATCGCCGAGCGCATCGTCGGCGAGAAACTCGCCGCGCGCGCGTTCGCCGAATACGTCGGCGCGACCGGCAAGCCGCTGATGCCCGACGCTGCGGCCGATCGCGCGCTCGTGCAGCACACCGAACGCGTGCTCGCCGGCGCGATCGGTGCCGCGTCGGCGCGGCGCATGTTGACCAGCGCGCTGCGCGGCACCGGCCTTGATCTTTCCGAAGCGGCGACGCTGCTCGACGAAGCCTCGCAGGAGCTTCGTTTCAACCGTGAGCTGCTCGCGGTCACGTTCGACAACATGGTGCAGGGCATCAGCGTCGTCGACAGCGAATTGCGCATCGTCGCCTGGAACCGCCGCTATCTCGATCTCTTCGATTATTCCGACGGCTTCGTCTACGTCGGCCGACCGCTCGCGGATCTGATCCGCTACAACGCCGAGCGCAACCTGCTCGGCTTCGGCGATGTCGACGAGCTGGTGCGCCGGCGTCTTGCGCATCTTCGCGCTGGCACGCCGCATGTGTTCGTGCGCGAGCGTCCGGACGGCCGCGTGATCGAGACGCGCGGCGAGCCGCTGCCGGGCGGCGGCTATCTGACGACGTTCAGTGACATCACGCCGTATAAGCACGTCGAGCGCGCGTTGCGCGAGGCGAACGAAACGCTCGAGCAGCGCGTCGCGCAGCGCACCGGCGAGCTCGAGCAAGCATTGGTCGCCGAGCAACGCGCCGTGCACCAAGCCGAATCGGCGAATCAGTCGCGCACGCGCTTTCTCGCCGCAGCGAGCCACGATCTCTTGCAGCCGCTCAACGCGGCGCGGCTCTTCACGTCGGCGCTCCGTCATCAGCCGCTCGACGACGAGAGCGGGCGGCTCGCCGAGCGCATCGACGAAGCGTTCAAGGCCGCCGAAGATTTGCTCGACGCGCTGCTCGAAGCTTCACGACTCGAAGCCGGAAAGTACGAAGTCGATATCTCGAATTTCCCGATCGGCGAGCTGATCGAACCGCTGAAGCATCAGTTCGGCGTGCTCGCCGCGACGCGGAATCTGAAACTCCGGTTCGTCACGACGCGCGTCTGGGCGCAGAGCGACATACAGCTCCTGCGTCGCATCTTGCAGAATTTCATTTCGAACGCGCTGCGCTACACGAGGAGCGGCGGCATCATCGTCGGCGTGCGCCGCGCCGGCGCGAACGTTCGCATCGAAGTGTGGGACAGCGGTCCCGGCATCACGCCAGAACAGCAGAAAACCGTGTTCGACGAATTCCGCCGCGGCAGTCACGTTTCGCCGTGGGGCGAGAAAGGGCTCGGCCTCGGGCTTGCGATCTGCGAGCGCATGGCACGCATCCTCGATCATCGCCTTAGTGTGCGTTCGTGGTCGAACCGCGGCAGCGTGTTCTCGATCGAGCTGCCGCGCTCGCGTCCACAGACGCCGGCGCCGCCGAGCCGGCAGTCGCGTTCCGAAGCGGCCGGTTTCGCGCACGGCCTGCACGCGCTCTGCGTCGACAACGATATTGCGATCCTCGACGGCATGGCCGCACTCTTGACGCGCTGGGGCGTGACCTGCGATCTCGCCGCGACGGTCGACGAAGCGCTGAGTGCCTCGCAGCGACGCCGGCCAGATCTGATCCTCGTCGACTACCACCTCGACGCCGCGCTCGATGGTCTTGATGCGCTCGCGATCCTGCGCAAGCACTCGTCACCCGCTCCGCCGGGCGCGCTGGTCACGGCCGACAATAGCCCGGAACTGATAGCCCGCGCCCGTGCGCTCGGCTATCCGCTGTTGCGAAAGCCCGTCAAGCCGGCGGCGTTGCGCGCGTTGATCGCACAGCTCGGGCGCGGTACCGAGAAGCTGCAGACGGTGCTATAGGAACTCAAGAAAAACTTTCCACTCAACCCCGCGGCAACTAAGCCGCGACGCCGTCCGACCCGCCCGGCAGTGTGTCGCGTTCGAGCGCGAGATGGCTCGTCAGCAGTGCGACTTGCGTGCGGTTGGAGACGCCGAGCTTGCGCATGATCGCGGTCATGTGCGCTTTCACGGTCGCTTCGGAGACGCCGAGCTCGCAGGCGATCTGCTTGTTGAGCAAGCCTTCAGCGATCATGTTGAGCACGCGGAATTGCTGCGGCGTCAGTTCGGCGACGAGCGCAGCAACGGCGGCCTCGTCGGGCTTGAGCACCGTGTTCGCGCCATGCATCGGTTCCGGCAGCCAGACATCGCCGTCAAGCACCTTGCGCACCGCGCCGACGATCGCCTCGGCCGACGTCGATTTCGGGATGTAACCTGACGCGCCGTGCGCGATCGCGCGGCGGATCACGGTCGCCTCTTCGTGCGCGGACACGACGATGATCGGCAGCCCCGGATACTGGCCTCGAATGTGCGCCAGCGCCGAGAAACCGTTCGCGCCCGGCATGTGCAGATCGAGCAGCAAGAGCTCGGCGTCGGGATGCGCCTCGACGGTCGCGTGCAGCGACGCAACGCTGTCCGCCTCGAGCAGCGCCGCATCGGGCACAGCCTGCAGCACCGCGCGCTTGAGGGCGTCGCGGAACAGCGGGTGGTCGTCGGCGATCAGGATGTCGGGCATCTTGAGAATACAGGTTAGGTACGAGGGCTCGGAGTCGGACGGTATGCGGCGTTCGTCGTCGCACTTCTCATTTCACTAATCTCTCGTCCACCAGATTCTTTACCACCGACGGATCGGCCAGCGTCGAAATATCGCCGAGCTGCTCAGGCTGGTTCTCGGCGATCTTGCGCAGGATGCGGCGCATGATTTTTCCCGAGCGCGTCTTCGGGAGGCCCGGTGCCCATTGCAGCCAGTCGGGCGCTGCGATCGCGCCGATTTCCTTGCGCACCCAGCCGATGAGCTCCTTGCGCAGCGCATCGCTCGGCTGCTCGCCGGATTTCAGCGTCACGTACGCGTAGATGCCCTGCCCTTTGATGTCGTGCGGCGCGCCGACGACCGCGGCTTCGGCGACTTTCGCGTGCGCGACGAGCGCGCTCTCGACTTCGGCGGTGCCGAGACGATGACCGGAGACATTGATGACGTCATCCACGCGGCCGGTGATCCAGTAGTAGCCATCCTCGTCGCGGCGCGCGCCGTCGCCGGTGAAGTAGGTGCCGGGATACGTCTTGAAATAGGTGTCGATGAAGCGCTGATGATCGCCGTAAACCGTGCGCATCTGGCCCGGCCACGAATCGGTGAGCACGAGATTGCCTTCGGCGGCGCCGTCCTGCGCGTTGCCGTTCGCATCGACGATGGCAGGTTTGACGCCGAAGAACGGCAGCGTCGCCGAGCCCGGCTTCTGCGCGATCGCACCCGGTAGCGGCGTGATCAAGATCCCGCCGGTTTCGGTCTGCCACCACGTGTCGACGATCGGACAGCGATCATCGCCGACGACGCGGTGATACCACTCCCAAGCTTCCGGATTGATCGGTTCGCCGACCGAGCCGAGGAGGCGCAGCGAGGCGCGCGAAGTCTTCTTCACCGGCGCTTCGCCTTCGCGCATCAGCGCGCGGATCGCGGTCGGCGCGGTGTAGAAGAGCGTCACTTTGTGCTTGTCGACGACCTGCCAGAAGCGCGAGGTATCAGGATAATTCGGCACGCCTTCGAACATTACCGTCGTCGCGCCGTTCGCGAGCGGGCCATACAAGAGATAACTGTGGCCGGTCACCCAGCCGACGTCGGCGGTGCACCAGTAGACGTCGTCGTCGCGAAGATCGAACACGCATTCATGCGTGTAGCTCGCGTACACGAGATAACCGCCGGTCGTGTGCAGCACGCCTTTGGGTTTGCCGGTGGAACCAGAGGTGTAGAGGATGAAGAGCGGATGCTCCGCGTTGAGCGGCTCGGGCGCGCATTCGGCGGATTGGCCTTCTATCAGCGTGTGCCACCAGCGATCGCGCGGCGACTGCATCGCGATCGCGCCGCCGGTGTGCTTGACGACGATCACGGTCTCCACGCTGTTGGTGCCGGGCCGCGTCAGCGCCTCGTCGACGTTGATCTTGAGTGGAATTTTCTTGCCGCCGCGCACGCCTTCGTCCGAGGTGATGACGAGCTTGCATTGCGAATCGGCGATGCGGCCCGCGAGCGAATCGGGCGAGAAGCCGCCGAACACCACCGAATGGATTGCACCGATGCGCGTGCAGGCGAGCATCGCGACTGCGGCTTCGGGAATCATCGGAAGATAAATGCAGACGCGATCGCCCTTGCCGATGCCGAGATTCTTCAAAAGATTCGCGCAGCGGCAGACCTCCGCATGAAGCTCGCGATAGCTGATGCGTTTGGATTGGCCCGGATCGTCGCCTTCCCAGATGATCGCGGTCTTATCGCCGTGCTTGGCGAGATGACGGTCGAGGCAATTCGCCGAAACGTTGAGCTCGCCGTCGTAGAACCATCGGATATGAAGATCGTTCGCATCGTAGGAGACGTCCTTGATCTTGCTGTAGGGCTTGATCCAATCGATCCGCTTGCCGACGCGCCGCCAGAACGATTCCGGGTCGCTGATCGATTCGGCATACAGCCGGTCGTACGTGCTCTGGTCGATGCGTGCCTTCGCGGCGAAGTTGGCCGCGACCGGGTAGAGCTTGGACATGGTTCCCTCGCCTCTCGGTATTTTTTCGTGGGTACCGCGATCGGCGCGGACGGCGGCGGTCGGTGTCATCGGAGCACCTTAGCCGCTCGACGCGTCACACCAATTCGACTTTAGTCGCGAATGCGACCAATGGCGAATAGGCATAGCGCTGGCGCCCGCGCATCCTCGCCCCAGCCGATGACAACGGGAGGGTTGCCGTATGCACGTCCGCACGAAGTCCGCATTGAGTCCGAGCGCGCTGGCGCTCTCGGTCATGGTCGCGCTCGCTGCGCCCGGCTTGGCGGCCGCGGACGAGAAGCGCGAAGCCGCCCTCGAACAGCGCGTCAACGATCTCGAACGTCAGCTCCGCGAGCTGATGGCGGAGGTCAAGGCGCAGCGCAACGCGCCACCGCAGGTCGTGCAGGCGCCGGCGTCGGCCCCCGCCGCGCCTGCACCGGCCACAGGCGCGAAGGAAGCGCCGCCGGTGTTCACGACCGCGCCCGGCATTTCGGTCGCGCTGCACGGTTTCGTCAGCGCGACCGCGTTCAGCCAGAACAAGAGCTTCACCTTCGGCAACGGCCAGAACGCGGAATTCCCGGTGCCGGGCTCGACCGGAAACCTAAGCGGCGTCGATATCCGCAACACGCGCTTCTGGCTCGATTTCACCGGTGCGCGCTTCAACGACGATTGGGGCGGCGGCGGCCGCATCGAGATGGATTTCTTCGGCGGCTTCAACGGCACCGGCGGCTTCAGCGCTTCGCAGGCGGTTCCGCGCCTGCGCCAGGCGTACATGGACATTGCCAACGATTCGGGCACCAAGTTCCGCGTCGGCCAGCAGTGGGACCTGATGTTCCCGATCGACAGCCTGCCGGTATCGCTTAGCCACATCGCGTTTCCGCTCGGCTACGGCACCGGCATCGTCGGCTGGCGCTTCCCGGGCGTTGCGTGGTTGCAGGATCTCAATCACGGCACCTCCGGCGCGAAGTGGCAATTCGGCCTTGGCGCGTATTCCGGATCGTGGAACGGCCCCGGCAACAACGTGAACTTCCTTTCCGGCGCGAACGCGGATTTCCGTCCGCAGATCGAAGCGCGCCTGCGCGTCGAGGACAAGGGCTGGATGGCCTTCGCCGCTGCGCATTACAGCGACGTCGATCTCAACGGTGTCGACGGCAGCGCCGCGGCACCGGTCAAGTCCAGCGTGAAGAGCACCGGCTTCGAAGTCGGCGGCGTCTGGAAGCCGGGTCCCTGGACCTTGAAAGGCCTCGTCTATACCGGCAGCGGCCTCGGCGAGATCTTCGGCAACTTAGCGCAGTTCGGCGATATCGACGACACCGGCGGCTACGTGCAGGCGGGTTACAACTTCACGAAGAACTGGAGCATCAATGCGTTCTATGCGATGAGCAAATCCGATCGCAACGATGTGATCCGCTGGCTCGACAACGGCTCGACGGGCCTCGTCAAGAACCGCCAAGGCGCGCTGAGCCTCATCTATGCGAGCGGCCCGTATCAGCTTGGTCTCGAATGGATCCACTCGACGCTCGATTCGACCAACGCCGATCTCGTCGACAAGACGACCAGCGGCAACCAGCTCAATTTGAGCGCGCTATACACCTTCTGAGGCTGGGATTCTGGGGACTCTCTTATGGCAAGCATCGCATCCACGATTCCGCCGGCCGGTCTCACCACCGGACACAAGCGCGTCATCATCGCGTCCAGCATAGGCACGGTCTTCGAGTGGTACGACTTCTATCTCTATGGCTCTCTGGCGGCGATCATCGCCAAGCAGTTCTTTTCCGGTTTGAATCCGACCAGCGGCTTCATCTTCGCGCTGCTCGCGTTCGCGGCCGGCTTCGCGGTGCGTCCGTTCGGTGCGCTTTTGTTCGGACGCCTCGGTGATCTGATCGGACGGAAGTACACCTTTCTGATCACGATCGTGATCATGGGCTTCAGTACGTTCCTGGTCGGCGTGTTGCCGACGTATGCCTCGATCGGCGTCGCAGCACCGATTGCGCTGATTGCACTTCGCCTTTTGCAGGGCCTCGCGCTCGGCGGCGAATACGGCGGCGCAGCCACGTACGTCGCCGAGCACGCACCGCACGGCAAGCGTGGGCTCTATACGAGCTTCATCCAGATCACCGCGACGTTCGGCCTCTTTCTCTCTCTGATCGTGATACTGATCTGCCGCACGACGATGGGCGCAGACTTCGACACCTGGGGCTGGCGCGTTCCGTTCCTGATCTCGGCGGTGCTGCTGGCGATCTCGGTGTATATCCGTCTGCAATTGCAGGAATCGCCGCTGTTCCAGCAGATGAAGGCCGAAGGCAAGGGATCGAAAGCGCCGATCACCGAAAGCTTCTTCTCCGCCAACGGCAAGATCGCGCTCCTTGCGCTGCTCGGCGCGACTGCGGGCCAAGCGGTGGTCTGGTATTGCGGCCAGTTCTATGCGCTCTTCTATCTCACGCAGACGCTCAAGATCGATGCGGTCACCGCGAATCTCCTGATCGCCGGCGCGCTCCTGATCGCGACGCCGTTCTTTGTCGTGTTCGGCGCGCTCTCGGACAAGATCGGACGCAAGCCGATCATCATGGCCGGCTGCCTGCTCGCGGTGCTGACCTATTTCCCGCTCTTCAAGGGACTGACTCACTTCGGCAACCCGGCGATCGAAACCGCGAGCCAGGCGAGTCCAGTTGTCGTCACCGCCGATCCCGCGACCTGCGCGTTCCAGTTCGATCCGGTCGGCAAGAAGACCTTCACCAACTCCTGCGACATCGCCAAGAGCGCACTCGCCAAAGGCGGCGTGCCCTATTCCAACGAAGCCGCGCCGCCCGGCACGGTCGCGAGCATCAAGATCGGAACGACGATGATTCCGTCGTTCGAAGGCGGCGGTCTCGATTCGGCCGCGTTCAAGACGCAACTCGACGCATTCAACGGTTCGCTATCGAAAGCGCTGACGACGGCAGGCTATCCCGCCAAGGCCGATCCCGCGCAGATCAACAAGCCGATGCTGCTCTTGCTGCTGACGATCCTCGTGCTCTACGTGACGATGGTTTACGGGCCGATCGCAGCCTGGCTCGTCGAGCTCTTCCCGACGCGTATCCGCTACACGTCGATGAGCCTCCCCTACCACATCGGCAACGGCTGGTTCGGCGGCTTCCTGCCGACCACCGCGTTCGCGTTGGTCGCCTTGACCGGAAACATCTATTCGGGGCTCTGGTATCCGATCGTCGTCGCCGCGATGACATTCGTGATCGGCACGCTGTTCCTGCGCGAGACGAAGGACGTCGATATCTCCAAATAACCGTTGTGCCCTGCAAAAGAAATGGGCCGGGAGTCGCCAAACTCCCGGCCCATTGTTTTACGCGACGCTCGAGCTAGGCGCGCTTGAAGAGGCCAATCAGGAACAACAGGATAACGGCGCCGATCAAAGCATTGATGATCGAACCGATGATGTCGCCGCCGATGTAAAGGCCGACGCGCGGCAACAGCCAGCCGGCAATGAAGGCACCGATGATTCCGACGACGATGTTGCCGACCAGACCAAAACCGTGTCCCTTCACGATTTGCCCAGCAAGCCAACCAGCGATGGCACCGACGATAAGGAAGATGAGCAACGCAGTGATAGTCACACGAACCTCCCATCAATAGTCGCTCGAACGCGACCGAGGCATTGTGCGGCAATACTGTGCTCGCGCGCATGGCGCAGTGCGGCGCAAGCGCGCGGGGGCCCGTCGCGACGCGCGTAGCGTCTTCGCGGAAAAACGCCGCTGATCAGGCGGCCGGCGGCGGGCTCCGATCAGCCGCGGGCGGAATGGAAATTTTGGTTACGGACGCCGGCGCCGAAGGCTTCACGGCCCGGCGCGCACGCATCGCCGCAAGATCCTCGGCCGACAGCATCGCCGTCTCCGGCCGCGCGCTGGCCGAGACGCGATCGGCGGCCATGCTGAACACGGCACCGAAAAGTCCGACGAGGCCAAGCAAAAGACCGAGGCCGAGCAGGCCCGGCGTCTTCGCGGTAAACACCAGCGCGAAGCCGAAAATGGAGAGCCCCAACAAGATCCAACGCCACATGACCGCCACCGCTTGCCACGTTTTCGGTCGGCAAAAATTACCAGAAATCATTTACGGCGGCCCACCGCCGGTCGGCTCGACGGCATCGCCAAGCCGAAGACTCGTCCGCCAACGCATGAGCACGCCGTGGCATGATCGCGCGGCGGAGGATTCACGATGGATTCGCTCTCGCAACTCGCGCTCGCCGGCGGACTCGCCTGGGCGAGCGGCATCCGGCTCTACGCGACGATCCTCATCGTCGGCCTCCTCGGCCGCTACGGCTATCTCGATCTTCCCGACTCGCTCGTCGTGCTCGAGCACACCTGGGTGCTCGCCGCCGCGGGCGTCATGGTGATCGGCGAATTTCTCGCCGACAAAGTGCCGGGTTTCGATTCGATCTGGGATGCGGTGCACACGTTCATCCGCATTCCCGCCGGTGCGTTCCTCGCCTGGGGCGCGATGGGCGACGCGACACCCGCCGCGAAGATGGCGGCGGCGATCATCGGCGGCCTCATCACCAGCGGCACGCACCTCGCCAAGAGCGGCAGCCGTGCTGCGATCAATACCTCGCCCGAGCCGCTCAGCAACTGGACCGCAAGCTTCGGCGAAGACGGCCTCGTGCTCGGCGGGCTCTTCCTTGCGATCACGCATCCGCTCGCGTTCCTGATCCTGCTCGCGCTGTTCCTTGCGTTCGTCGTCTGGCTGTTGCCGAAACTCTTCCGCTTCGTCGCGAAAGTCATTCGGCGATTGCGCGGACAACGCGACGACAAGCCGATGCTCAACGCTCGCGGCGGTAATGCCCTTCCATGAAAAGCACGAAATCCTCCTGCCCCGGAAACCGGTTCTCGATGCGGAAGCGATACGCATCGCCTTCGAAGCGGAATTCGTAACGCGCTTCGCCGCGCGGTGTGGATTTCTCGAACAGCAACGTGTCGCCGTTCCAGCGTCCGCGCGCTGGCGGGTCCGGCGGGAAGCCCATGCTATCGAACCACCACCAGATCACCTCGCCACTCATCGGATCGATCGTGAACACGCCGTGGCCGCGGAACACCGGCGCGCCGTCTTTCTCTTCCGTGTAATCCTGGATCAGCGCCATGCCGTCGACGGCATCGCGCATTTCCAGGCGACCGACCGCAGGACCGCCCGGTCCCCACGGCGAAGGCGACAATTGCTCGTCGCCGCGCCAGCGGCCGGCGAAGCGCATCAGCTTGGCGTGTTCGGCGCCGGGCTTGGGCATGTCCATGAGCGTCTCCTCGTAAGGCGGAACGCGATCGTACTCCCGCCTCAGCGTTCGGAGTGGCCGGCTTCCCAATAGTCGCGCCGCGTGAACAAGCCCGGCTTGATCAGATCGATGAAGCTGCGCGCGTCGGCCGAAAGATATTTGCCTTTGCGCATGACGACGCCGTACGTGCGCTGCGGGAAATAGGCGCTCATGTTGCGCACCGCGAGGCGCGCGCGATCCTCATCGCCAAGGCAAATGCCGGTGACGATCGAGATGCCGAGCCCCATCGCAACGTACTGCTTGATGACTTCCCAGCCGCCGACTTCGATCGCGACGTGATACGGCACGCGGCGCTGCTGGAAGATGAGATCGACCAGCCGATACGTCGTCAGGCGCTGCGGCGGCAAAATCAATCCGTAAGGCGAGAGATCTTCGAGCCGGATATCGGATTTCGCCGCGAGCGCATGATCGAGCGGCAGGATCAGCATCGGATCGTACGAATATACCGGCTCGTAGACGAGATCGTTCGGCACGTCGAGCATCGAGCCGATCGCGAAGTCGACCTGGTCCGAGCGGAGCAGCGCGAGGCCGTCCTTGCCGGTCACGTTGTGTAGCTGCAACTTCGTCGCCGGCTGCTGCTCGCGGAAAACGCGCACGAGCGACGGCAGGAGATATTGGATCGTCGATGCGCCCGCTGCGATGTGCAGCTCGCCGCCGATGAAACCCGCGCTCAGCGTGCGGAACTGCCGGTCGATGTTCTCGAGGCCTTCGATCAGCGGCAGCGCAAGATCGTAGAGCGTCTGCCCTTCGCGTGTGAGCGCGACGCGCCGGCGGCGCCGCTCGATCAATCGAGCGCCAAGCTCCTTTTCCAGCGCCGCGAGCTGAAGGCTGATCGACGGCTGCGACAGGAACAGCGCCTCGGCCGCGCGCGACAGAGTGCCGAGCTTGGCGATCGTGCAGAACGCGCGGAGCTGCTTCAGCCGGTTGCCCTTGTAATAGAAGCGGGCCGGCTGCTCCGACTTGGTCGGCGATCGGCGCGATCGGAGGGGCGTGGTCATCGGATTGGCTCTCGTTCAGGCGCTGAATCGGACGATTGGGCTCGACTTATCAGCATGTTACGGAGATATTAACTATGTCAATTTGTTGCATTGAAACATATGCTTTGTCAAATCTCGGTCTCGCGCCTAGGCTGATGGCCTTGCATCGTTTGGGGAATCTGTAATGGCGGTTCCGATGTCATCCGTACGGCCTCATGTCGCCGAGGTCGTCGGCGAGCTGCGCGCTTCGCATCGCACGATCTTGAGCGAGGAGGCCCTCGCCTTCCTCGCCGATCTGCATCGCCGCTTCGACGGCCGGCGCCGCGGGCTTCTTTTGGCACGCGCCGATCGGCAAGCGCTGTTCGATGCCGGCGCGCTGCCGGATTTCCTCGCCGAGACCGCCGAGATTCGTACGTCCGACTGGCGCGTCGCGCCGATTCCGGCTGCGCTCGCCGATCGGCGCGTCGAGATCACGGGGCCGGTCGACCGCAAGATGATCATCAACGCGCTCAACTCCGGCGCGAAAGTGTTCATGGCGGACTTCGAGGATTCGACGACGCCGACGTTCGAGAACCTTCTCGACGGCCAGCTCAATCTTCGCGACGCGGTCGCGGGCTCGATTGAGTTCACTTCGCCCGAGGGCAAGCACTACAGCGTCAAGCCCGATCCGGCCGTGCTGATGGTGCGTCCGCGCGGCTGGCATCTGCCCGAGAAGCACATCAAGGTCGACGGCGAATCGATGTCGGGATCGCTGTTCGATCTTGGTCTCTTTGCGTTCCACAACGCGCGCGCGCTGCAGGCGCAGGATCGCGGTCCGTATTTCTATCTGCCAAAGATGCAGAGCCACCATGAGGCGGCGCTCTGGAACGACGTGCTCGCGCACATCGAGAACGTCGTCGGCATTCCCTCCGGCGCGATGAAGGCGACGGTGCTGATCGAAACGCTGCCGGCGGTGTTCGAGATGGACGAGATCTTGTGGGCGCTGCGCACGCGCATCACGGGGCTCAACTGCGGGCGCTGGGATTACATTTTCTCGTACATCAAGACCGTGCGTGCGCATCGCGATCGCGTGCTGCCCGAGCGCGGGCAGGTGCTGATGACGGTGCCGTTTCTGAAAGCCTACTCCGAGCTTCTGATCCGCACCTGCCATCGCCGTGGCGCGTTCGCGATGGGCGGTATGGCTGCGCAGATTCCGATCAGCAACGATCCCGTAGCGAACGAAGCTGCGCTTTCGAAAGTACGCGCCGACAAATTGCGCGAAGTCACCGCGGGTCACGACGGCACCTGGGTCGCGCATCCGGGTCTCGTTCCGATCGCGCGCGAGATCTTCGATGCGCACATGCCGACGCCGAATCAGGTGAACGTCATGCGCGAAGACGTGAGCGTCACGCGCGAGATGCTGCTCGAGCCCAGCCTCGGCACCATCACGCGCGGCGGATTCGAAGGCAACGTCGAGGTTTGTCTTCGCTATCTCGCCGCATGGCTCGATGGCCTCGGTTGCGTGCCGATCCATCATCTGATGGAAGACGCGGCGACCGCCGAGATCTCGCGCACGCAGCTCTGGCAGTGGCTGCATCGCGGCGATCTCACGTTCGACACCGGCGCGCCGATCGATTTCCCGCTGTTCGACGCGACGCTGACGACGGTGAAGCAACGTCTCGCCGCAACGTCGATGCCGGGCCAGGCGCGCGTCGAAGACGCCGCCGAGATGCTCGGAGCGCTGACGCACGCCGGCACGCTCGCCGACTTTCTGACATCGATCGCCTACGAGCGCATCGATTGATTCGTCCACCTATTTCCCGTCCAGGAAACACCGCGATGAAAACGCAACTTCCGACCGCCGAACAGATCAAGCTCGACTGGAGCAACAACCCGCGCTGGAAAGGCGTGCGCCGCAACTACACAGCGGAAGATGTCGTGCGTCTTCGCGGCACCGTGCACGTCGAACATTCGCTGGCGCGGCTCGGCGCGGAGAAACTCTGGAGCTCTCTGCACAAGGAGCCGTTCGTCAACGCGCTCGGTGCGCTGACCGGCAACCAGGCGATGCAGCAGGTCAAAGCCGGCTTGAAGGCGATCTATCTCTCAGGTTGGCAAGTCGCGGCCGATGCGAACGTCGCGGGCGAAATGTATCCGGATCAGTCGCTCTATCCCGCCAATTCGGTGCCGTTGGTCGTCAAGCGCATCAACAATGCGCTGCTGCGCGCCGATCAGCTCAATCACGCCGAAGGCAACGACAGCATCGACTATCTGCAGCCGATCCTCGCGGACGCCGAAGCCGGCTTCGGCGGCGTGCTCAACGCGTTTGAGCTCATGAAAGCGATGATCGAAGCCGGCGCGGCCGGCGTGCATTTCGAGGATCAGCTCGCGTCGGTGAAAAAATGCGGACACATGGGCGGCAAGGTGCTGGTGCCGACACGCGAGGCGGTCGAGAAGCTCAACGCAGCGCGTCTCGCGGCCGATGTGTGCGGCGTGCCGACGATTCTCGTCGCGCGCACTGATGCCGAAGCGGCCGATCTTCTCACCAACGACGTCGACGCGAACGACGCGCCGTTCTGCACCGGCGAGCGCACCGTCGAAGGATTCTTCCGCACGCGCAACGGTCTCGATCAGGCCGTGAGCCGCGGCCTTGCGTACGCGCCGTACGCCGATCTCGTCTGGTGCGAAACGGGCAAGCCCGATCTTGCGTTCGCGCGCAAGTTCGCCGAAGCGATCAAGGCGAAATATCCGGACAAGATGCTCGCCTACAACTGCTCGCCGTCGTTCAACTGGAAGAAGAATCTCGACGACGCGACGATCGCGAAATTCCAGAAGGAAATCGCAAGCTACGGCTACAAGTTCCAGTTCATCACGCTCGCCGGTTTCCACGCGCTCAACTATTCGATGTTCAACCTTGCATACGGCTACGCGCGAAGCCAAATGAGCGCGTTCGTCGAATTGCAGGAAGCCGAATTCGCCGCCGCCGAGCGCGGCTTCACCGCGGTCAAGCATCAGCGCGAAGTCGGCACCGGTTATTTCGACGCGGTCACCCAAGCGATCCAGCAAGGACAATCGTCGACGACGGCGCTCAAAGGCTCGACCGAGGAAGAGCAGTTCCACGGCAACAAGCACGCGCCGCACGCGAGCGCCGCTTAGCGAAATCGATCATGCGCCAGCGCACCCGGCGGTGCGCTGGCCGCCGGCATCGAAACGGGGGTTGGGGAGGAGTGAGCCCGGGCTGGGGGTGGCTGATCCGGGCCTTTGCGTTCCGATGCCGGCGCCGCGCGGGGACACCGGAATGGGACGGTGTCCTGTCATGAAGACGATGCGGGAGGAGATTTCGTCGCGCCGTCAACGTAGACGTTCGTAGATTATTCGAGAGCGTGCGTTTGCTTCATCGTGTCGCGCTTCGCTTCGGCGCACGCGATGCACGCCTCGCGGATTCCCCCGGGCTCCGCCCATCGAGGGAGGGAGGGCAGGGAGGAGCCTGATGGACGGAGCCGGGAGAAAGGAATGAAGGCGCGATCAGCATATCCGGATCAGACCGGAGCACATTGCGTCCTTGTGCAAACGAAGTTGAACATTCGCAACGTGCGTGCGCTCATCATTGCGATGTCTCGACGCGTTGCGCCAGCACGCCGTGCAGCAGCACGTCGGTGAGAAGCGGCACGTACGCATCGTCGCCGACGTCGCTCCACGCTGTCATGTGACTGCGCAGATGCTCGGTCTGCGAATTGAACAACGTGACCGCAAGCATCAGCGAGGCGACCACGGTCGGATTCACTTCGCGGCGGAACACGCCGCGGTCGCGGCCGGCACTGATGTGCGCGACCAGCGTTTCGAGAATCCGGACGAGCAGCGGAAACACCGGGCCGCCGGACTCGGCGAGATCGGGATTGCCGGTGAGCTCGCGCAACAGCAACCGCGCGGTCGCCGGATGCGCGCGCAAGTAGTCGCGATACCACGAAAGAAAATGTGCGATCTGCTCGGCGCCGCCGCCGTCCGCGGCCAGCGTGCGATCCATGCGATCGCCGACGCGCGCGCAGGCGTCGACGATCACGCTTTCGTACAGCGCCTGCTTGTTGGCGAAGTGATGGAAGACGTTAGCTTTGCAGACGCCGGCTTCGCGCGCGACGTCGCTCATCGATACGCTGTCGAAACCGCGCTCGGCGAACAGCCGTCCCGCCGCGTGCTCGATGCGCTCGATCGCGGAGGCGTGGGTATTGGGAGCGGGCCTGTCGGGCATGTGTGCCGCCGAAACTGACCGGCCGATCGGTCGGCGCTCAGTATGGGAAATGGCCCGATTTCGTAGCATCGGCCATTGGTCACGGACGACTGTAGGCACGCCGCGCGCGACCGTTTCGGCTCCGGACTATACGCAAAATCGGGGCGTCGACGCCCGTGGATTAAAAAACCTTTCAAATACAATGTGTTGTGATGCATGGGGCGATGCCCCAATCCGTTTCCGACGTCGCAAGCCCCGAAAAAGCCCGCGCAAGCCACGGCCAAGCCCGCCAGACCTCGCTTACGCGGCGTCCGAGTTTTCCTACAGGTGGCGGTGGCGTCCTCGGATGAGGACTACCGGCACATACGCTACCATTTGATCGCTCATAGACGAGCCGGGGTCGGGAGGTTCGTAGGTGTCAGCGATCGACGCGGAGACTCAAGGTACGGCAGGGGCCACCCTGACGGTCGTCCGTTCGCGTGCGGTCTTGCTGCCACGTGAGCTATCGGACGAGGAACGCACGCTGTTTCAGCGTGTCGGCCGCCGTCGCGAATTGCGCCCCGGCGAAGTCATCTTCCGGCGCGGCGAATTGGGCCGCAGCATGTTCATCGTCGAGGCGGGACAGATCCAGCTCGAGTTCGGCGACGGCATGCCGGACAAACTGATCGGCGCTCGCGAATTCTTCGGCGAGCTCGCGCTTTTCATCGGCAATCACGCGCGCGTCGCCAACGCAGTCGCGGTCACGCCGAGCACGCTGGTCGTGGTCGAGCATCAAGCGTTCGACGAATTGATCGGCACCGAGCCGCGTCTTCTCGCGCAGTTCATGCGCCGCTCGTTCTCGTATCTCGTTGCAAGCGAGCAGCAGCTGATTCAGAGCTTGAAGCGTCGCAACGAAGATCTGATGGTCACGCTCGATTCGTTGCGCCAAACGCAGACGCAACTTTCGACTGCGCAACGCCTCGTGCAAACCGACGAGCTCACGGGTCTTTGCAACCGGCGCGGCCTCTACATGTTTCTCGAACGGCTCGAAGAGCAGCGTTTGCCGGGCACCGTGCTCGCGCTGCTCCTGGTCGATCTCGACCGCTTCAAGCAGATCAACGATCACTGCGGCCATCTCGTCGGCGATCAGGTGCTGCGCGCGATCGGCGAAGAAGTGCAGAACGCGGCCTCGCCTTGCGATCTGCCGTGCCGTCTCGGTGGCGATGAATTCGCACTCTTGATGCAGGTCACGGGCGTCGAGGAATTGCGTGCGCGCGCCACGCAGATCATCAGCGCCGTGCGCGCGTTGCGTTTTCCCGGCTGCGGCGACGAGCCGCTGTCGGTCGCGGTCAGCATCGGCGGCAGCGTGTGCGCGTCGTCGGCAGACTGGGCGGTCTGGTACAGCGACGCCGATTGCGCGCTGTACGAGGCCAAGGGCATCGGCGGCGATGGGTATCGCATCATCGAGGGGGCCGGAGCGAGCATCGCTCCCGCCTGATGCGACGATGCACATTCTCGCCCACGGTTTCGTGCGGATGAATCTCGACGTCAAGGATGACCCGACGTGAGCGCAGTCCTCGAACCCATCGCACCGGAAGCTCTGGCACGCGCACATGTGCCGGTGCCGCTGTTGCGCACGCTGGTGCTGTGCGATCTCGCCGATTCGACCGCGCTGGTCGAACGCCTCGGCGATCAGCGCGCAGCCGAGCTCTTTCGCCGGCACGATCGCCAGGCGCGTTCGCTCGTGTATCAATTCGGCGGCCGCGAGATCGACAAGACCGACGGCTTCATGATGATGTTCGAGCGGCCGATCCAAGCCGTCGGCTTCGCGCTCGCGTATCAGCGCAGCTTGAAACAGCTCGAAGCGAGCGCAGGCTTGCGCCTCAAAGCACGCGTCGGCATCCACGTCGGCGACATCGTGACCTGGGACAACGCGCCCGACGACATCGCCAAGGGCGCCAAGCCGGTCGAAGTCGAAGGCTTGGTCAAGCCGATCACTTCGCGGCTGATGCAGCTTGCGCTGCCGGGACAGATTCTTCTCTCCGGCGTCGCCTATCAGCTCGCGCATCGCGCGCAGGCTGAGTTGGGCGAGCAATCCGCGACCGTGCTCTGGCGCACGCACGGGCGCTATCGATTCAAGGGCATTCCCGATCCGATCGCGGTATTCGAGGTCGGCGAAGAGGACATCGCGCCTTTGAAGGCACCGCCGTGGTCCGGCAAGGCGCATCGCGAAGTGCCGTTCTGGCGCCGGCCCGCGACGGTTGCGCTCGAGCTTGCCGCGCTGCTCGCGCTGGTGCTGATCCCGGCGTTCTATCTCGTGCGTCCGGAACCCGCGATCGCGTTCGCAAAGCGCGATTGGGTCGTGGTCGGCGATCTTAAGAACATGACCGGCCAGGCGAACTTCGACGATTCGCTGCAGGCCGCGTTCCGCATCGGCCTCGAGCAGTCGAGGTACGTCAACGTGCTGTCCGATCTCAAGGCGCGCGACACCGTCAAGCTGATGCAGCGCGATCCCGAACAGACCCGGATCGACCGCACGATCGGCTCGGAGATCGCGATCCGCGACGGCGCGCGCGCGCTGATCCTGCCGACCGTCGCCGAGATCGGCGGCCGCGTGCGCGTGACCGCTGAAATCATCGATCCCCACACGCAGACGACCGTGTGGTCCGAATCTGCGGACGGCGCCGGCGAAGGCTCCGTGCTGCCCTCGCTCGACAAGGTCAATCAGAAGCTTCGCGTACGGCTCGGCGAGGCGCTGGCGACGGTGTCGAACGAATCGCAGCCGCTCGACAAGGTGGCGACGAAGAATCTCGATGCGCTGCGGGCGTATTCGCTGGCGTATCAGGCGTACAACGTCGGCCGCCGCAAAGAAGCGATCGCGCTATACGAACAGGCGCTGCAGCTGGATCCGGAATTCGCGCTGGCGCGCGTCGGGCTCGCGCGCACGTTCGTCGTCACCGATCAAGAAGGGCAGGCGCGCGAACAGATACGCAAGGCGGCTGATCTGCGCACTCGTCTTTCGTCGCGCGATGCGCTCTACGTCGACGCTTGGCAGGCGACATTCGGTCCGCAGCTTCCCGCGCTCGAGAAATGGAAAGCGCTTGCGGCGCTGTACCCCGATTTCTTCGTCGCTAGCGGCACGTATTCTTATTTCGCGTGGCAATGGGCCAACAACTTCGACGAGGCGATCGCGGCGGCACAAAAATCGGCATCGCCGCAAAATCCGAACCGGTCGGTCAGCGACTATCTGCTCGGATTTCTCTACCTCGGCAAGGAGGAATATGCCAAGTCGACGGAGAGCTTCGCGCTCGCCACGTCGCTCGGCATGATGTCGCGCAACGAGTTCTATGCGTCCGCGTATGCCGCTCAGCGCCAATTCGCCAAAGCGAAAGAGACGCTCGACAGCGGCCATGCGGCGGACGTGGTCACCGAAGACATCAACACGCACACCACCAAGATCGTCATCGCCGCCGATCAAGGCAAATGGAACGAGGCGCTCGACCAGTTCAAGGTCGCGTCGCGCGAAGCCGCGCCGCTGGGTTCCCACAAGACAAGCCAATTTCGGGCCATGGAGCTCAGCCTCAAGGGCTTGGCTGCGCCCAAAGCCGATCATCTGGCCGCGCTGCGCGAGTATCTCCAGGGTGAAACGAATGGGTTGAAGCAAAAGGACGACGGCGAGCGCATCGACACGATCTTCCACGTCTTGTTCGCAGGCTATCTCGCAGCGCGATCCGACGATGAAAAGCTCGCACAGCTCGCGATCGGCGCGGATCTCACCGAAGCGCGCGATGGCCGCTATCCGTTGCCGCACCAGCTCTTGACCGTCGTCGATGCCGAAATGGCGCGTGCGAAAGGCGACGCCGATCAGGCGATCAAGCTCTTGAAGCCGCTGGTCGACGGGACGGAGCTTTACATCGTCCATCTCGCGTTGATGGACGCGTACGCCACAGGCAATCGAGACGAAGACGCGTTCGGCGAAGCGCGCTGGCTCGCCGAGCACCGCGGGCGCGCGTACGCCGAACACAATGTGCAGCGCCTGCTCACGCCATTCAACGTCGTGCAATCGGATCTTGCGTTGCTGCGCGCGGCCGAGCTGGCTTTGAAACTCGGCAAGAAAGACGAAGCGCGAAACCGCCTCGCTGCGTTCCGCCAGGCCTGGCCCGGGGCTGACAGCCTGGCGTTCGTCGGACCGCGCTTGAAAACCCTCGATGCCGCTCTCGTGCGAGCGGTACCCGCGCGGACTACTTCGACGAACTAGGATCCGTTCCGACGCTCATCTTGAGGCTCGGGATCGCCATGCTCTGTACGGAGGCGAAGCGCTTGTCCAGAAGCTGCTGATGCGCTTTCTTGAATTCGTCCGCATCTTTGAGCGCGCACTTCGCGAGACACGCCGCAGGCAAGTTCGCGATGGTCACCGCCGGAACGCCGATCTCGAGCAGCGCTGCCGCGGGCTTCTCTGCGTAGCGTTCACGAAAGCCCGGATTGGTCGCGAGCTCCAGCAGCAGTCTCAAAGTCTGCTCATTCGTCAGAACGGCGTCGCTCATGCGTAATCCCCCTCAGTCCGGCATCCGTTTGAGGCCTCCCTGGCCCGCTCGGACGGATAAGTGCGCAGTGCATCCGCTCCGTCCCACCCGGTAACGGATCGGCCAAGCCCGAATGCGCGGGCCGAAGTGTAGCGGGAGGCTGAGAATATCGGCAATCATCCCGCCGCGGATTTCAAGAGGAAGACAGCATGCGCGTGCGTCGCTGCGGTGTGGTGATGATCGAGCCGCGCGAACGGCTTGCGTTCGATCTGAAGTTGATCGCCGCCGGCGGGACCGGTCTTTACAACATCACCGATTGGGTCGCGCTGGTGCCGCATTTCAGCGCAGAGTTTGTGCTGTCGGCAGCCGAAGTCGCCACGCTCGGTGTGCTGCCGGGTTCGGAGTGGACGGATTCCGCCGAGATCGCGGCGGCGCCGGAAACGCTCGAAAGCCTCTTGGATAAGGGCCTCTTGATCGGGGAGGGCACCGAAGCGGACCAGCTCGACCGGCGCCTGCGCGACACCGAATGGCGGCCGGCCGCGGCCGTCATGCACTACGCATCGCGCTGGCGCGGCGTCGATACCGAAGAGAACCAGCAGCGTTTCGTCGAGAACTTCGAAGGCGACCTGCTCGACCGTCTCGGTCCCGCGCCCGCCGCCGTGCGCGAGCGCGTGGCCGCCGCGGAACGCCGCGCGCTGCCCGCGGCCGAACCTTCTGCGCTGGATCGTCTGCTCGACAGTCGCGTGACCTGCCGCAATTTCGACTGCGCGAGATCGCTGGAGCTGGCGGATTTCGCGGCGGTGCTCTACCGCGCCTTCGGCGCGCGCGCGGTCGACGATTACGCACCCGGCGTTGAGCTTCTGAAAAAAGGCGTGCCATCCGCCGGCGGCCTGCATCCGACCGAAGCCTATCTCCTGGTGCGGCGCGTGGACGATATTGCGCCCGGCCTCTATCACTACCATCCGATCGACCACGCGCTCGAACCGATCCGCTCACTCTCGATCGACGAGGCGACGGCGCTCGCGCGGCGCTTCGTCGGCGCGCAGTCCTATCTCGTCGACGCACAAGCGTTCGTGATTCCGGTAAGCCGCTTTCGCCGCAACTTCTGGAAATATCGAAATCACGCCAAGGCCTACCGTGCGCTGGTGCTCGATGTCGGCCATCTTTCGCAAACGCTCTATCTCGCCGCGACCGAGCTCGGGCTCGCGGCGTTCATCACCGCGGCCGTCAACGAAATCGATATCGAAGGGGCATTCGGCCTCGATCCGCTGGAGGAGGGGCCGCTCGCGGTCTGCGGGTTCGGTCTTCGGGCGGCCGAGCGCAAGGAAATCGAGTTCGATCCGCTCGGAGCGGTCTGGCCCGGCGGCTGAGCCCTAAAACCGGGCCGTATGCTGCTTTCTATACTTGTCGACCGGCGCCGGGACCGCCGTCGCGCGGGCTGCGATGTGACAAGCGCCCGCGATACAGCGCAGAATTGCGCCTCGGAATCCCCGTACGATCGCCGTTCGCGAACCCACCCGGTTTCAGCCGGAACGGCGGCCTCGTGCAGCGATTCTCTATTGGGGGCGTTGATCGGCCGTGACCGCAGCCGTTCCATCCGGAATCGAAGCAACCGCGACCAGCACGACATCGGTGCTGCGCACGCTTGCGCTTTGCGATCTCGTCGAATCGACCGCGCTGGTCGAGCGGCTCGGCGATCAGCGTGCGGCGGATCTCATCCGCAAGCACGATCGGCTCGCACGCACGTTGCTGATGCAGCACGGCGGCAAGGAGATCGACAAGACCGACGGCTTTCTTCTGATGTTCGATCGTCCGATCCAGGCGGTCGCATTCGCGCTCGCGTATCAGCGCGATCTCGTCGCGCTCGGCGCGCAGGAGAAAGTCAATCTCGCCGCGCGCTTCGGCATCCACGTCGGCGACGTCGTGGTCTGGGAGAACGCAGTCGACGACGTTCAGCGCGGCGCCAAGCCCACTGAAGTCGAAGGTCTCGTCAAGCCGGTCGCCGCGCGCTTGATGCAGCTCGCATTGCCGGGGCAGATTCTTCTTTCCGGCGTCGCCTACGACATCGCGCATCGCGCGCAGGGCGAGCTCGGCGATGCGATGGCGAACGTGCGCTGGCGCACGCACGGGCGCTATCGATTCAAAGGCGTGCCCGAGCCCGTTCCCGTTTTCGAAGTTGGCGAGGCCGGTCTTGCGCCGCTGAAGCCGCCGCCGTGGACCAGCAAGGCGCATCGCGAGACGCCGATCTGGCGCCGGCCGCTCGCGATCGGCATCGAAATCGCCGCGCTCGCGCTTCTGATCGGCGTGCCGGTCTTCTATCTGACGCGCCCCGCGCCCGCGATCGCGTTCGCGAATCGCGACTGGGTTGTCGTCGGCGATCTGAAGAACCTCACCGGCCAGAAAGTCTTCGACGATTCGCTGCAAACCGCGTTCCGCGTCGGCCTCGAACAATCGCGCTACGTCAACGTCATCCCCGATCTGCAAGTGCGCAATACGTTGAAGCGCATGGAGCGCGACCCCGCGACCAAGATCGACCGCGGCGTCGGCTCGGAAATCGCGCAGCGCGAAGGCGCGCGCGCGCTCGTCGTGCCGACGATCGCCGAGATCGGCGGACGCGTGCGGCTCACCGCCGAAGTCATCGATCCGAAATCGCAGACCTCGGTGTACAGCGATTCGGTCGACGGCACCGGCGAGGATTCGGTGCTGCCGAGCATGGACGCGCTCTTGCGCAAGATGCGCGGCCGGCTCGGCGAATCGCTGGCGAGCATCGGCGAAACGAGCGCGCCGCTCGCCGACGTCACCACCAAGAATCTCGATGCGCTCAAGGCGTATTCGCTCGGCATCCAGGCGATGGCCGAAGCGAAGGCGACCGACGCGATCTCGCTCTTCAGCCGCGCGACCGAGATCGATCCAGATTTCTCGCTCGCGTATCTCTATCTCACCAACATCTACTACTCCACCGGCCGGCGCGCGCAGGCGCACGACTACGTGCTGAAAGCGACGCGCAATCTCAATCGCCTCAGCATGCGCGAGCAGATGATGGCGCAAGGCTACGCCGCGTTCTTCGACAAGCCCGACGTGCTGCGCGAGCGCTGGTCGACGTTCATCAAGCTCTATCCCGACGTGCCCGATGCGCATCAGGGTCTCGCGCTCGGGCTCTGGTGGTTCGACAACGATCTCGCCGGCGCGGCCGAGCATTTCGATGCGGTTGCGCACAGCCGCCGTCCGCAGCGCGGCATGTCGTGGATGTTCTTGGGCGATATCCAGATCGCGAACGGAAAGTTCGATGACGCGGCGAAGAGCTACACGACCGGCCGCGAGATCGGCTCGCCGCAGCTTTATCTCGATCGCGTGAATCTCTTCTTGGGGCGCGGTGATCTCGCCGGTGCGGAAGAAGCGTTGAACAAGGAAGACACGCGGCACTTCCCGTTCTTCGAAGTCGAAAAATATCTCCTCACCGCGGCGATCAACATCGGCCGCGGACGTCTGACGTCGGCACTGGCGGCGGCGCAAAGCGCGGCGGACACCGCCGAGCAGGGCAAGCTCGAAACCTCGCGCCAGCGCGCGCGCCTTGCGCACGCGGCGGTGCTGTTCGCGATGAACGATGCGAAGGCGAAACCTGAGCTCAAGGATTTCGTCGATCAGGAATTGCAGCGGCTCTCGGCGTCAGCGCAGACATACGATCTCAGCAGCTACACGCATTTGAGTCTCGCCGCGATGCTCGCACTGCGCCACGGCGATCACGCAACCGCGGACCGCATCTTGAAAGCATTGCAGCCCAAAGCCGAGAACAGCGGCTATTTCAGCCTGGAGCAGCCGTACAAGATTGCGAGCTGCGAGGCGGGAATCGATAAGGACGCGCGCGCGGCAGTCGCGTGCCTCGAAGCGCTCGTGTCGGATCGCGCCTACTACCAGACGCGCATCGCATTGTTGCGCGCTTACACTGTGGCCGGTGACGATGAGAAAGCGCTGGCAGCCGCCACGTGGCTGGTCGACCATCGCGGGCTCGCGACGGCCGAATGGCTTGGCGAATTCGCCGGCCGCACGATGAATCTTCTCGGCACCGACGAAGCGCTGATCGCGATCGCCGAGCTCGATCGCAAAGCCGGCAACGCCGAGGCCGCGCAGAAATCGCTCGCGCAATTCCGCGCGGCCTGGAACCAACCGGAGGGCGAGCCGCCGCTCCTCAAGCGCTCGCAGGCGCTCGCCGCTTCAAGCGCCGAGAGCGAAAAACGCTAGGCAGGATTTGCCGTTCGCTTTCTCGCGGATCGCGGCGGCCTGCGACTTGAACGTTTCCTTCGACGGCAGCTTGCGCACGCCCGGAATCTCGCCCTGATCGACCTGCACGCCGTGCTCGGCGAATGCGCTGACCGGATCGCCCAAGAACTTCTCGCGGAACGCATCTTCGGTACCGAGCCGTCCGAGAAGCTTGTCCAGCTGTTCCGGTGTTGGAATCGCCTTGCTCATGTCTCTATCTCCACGATAGGGGTTGGGGCACGAGTGCGCGCGTAGCTTAACAGCCTTCCCGCAGCCGAGAAGTGGACGATGATCGCGCAAAGACGCGCGTGCTCTGCGAGACTAGAGCGTTCCCGTTTTCCGGATTTGTCATGAGCGAACATCGCCGCATCCGCCGCTGCGCGATCCTGATGATCGAGCCGCGCGAACGCCTCGAGCTCGACATGGCCGGTCTTTTCGCGGGCGAAAGCGCACTCAAGTCGGAGATGGCAACGGTCGCGCTCGCGCCGCACCTCGGCGAGGAGATCGCGCTCGACGATGACGAGCTGATCGCGCTGATGCGCATCGGCGAAACGCCGTGGCTTTCGCGCGATAAGCTCGAGCGCGTCATTCCGGCCGACGTCGCCGAGCGGCTGCTGCAAAAAGGTTTTCTGATCGGCGATGGCGATGCGCATGCGGCACTGCGCGAGCGCGACGATGCGTTACGCGAAAGTCACTGGCGCTCACTCTCGGCCGTCGCGCACTATTTCAGCCGCTGGACCGACGATGGCGCCAACGAAGATGCGCGCATCACGCGGCATCGCACGATCGAGGATCTTGTCGCCGAGCACGGCTTGCCGCCGCCGCATCTGACCGATCGCGTGCCGCCGGAACAGCGATTGCGATTGCCGCCGGCGGAAACGTCCGCGCTCGATGAGCTCTTTCGTCATCGCGCGACCTGCCGCAATTTCGACACCGCCGCTGCGCTCACGGCTGAACAATTCGCCGGCATGATTCGGCGCGTGCTCGGTTGTCTTGCGATCGTCGAAGTCATGCCGGGCGTGCATGGGCTCAAGAAAGCCAATCCGTCGGGCGGCGGCTTGCATCCGCTCGAGCCGTATCTCTTCGTGCGTCGCGTCGAGGGCATCGAGACCGGGCTTTATCACTATCACGCCGGCGATCATGCGCTCGAACCGCTGACGACGATGTCTGACGACGATGCGCATCGGCTTGCGAAGAAGCTCGTCGCGGGACAGGAATTCTTTGCCGACGCGCCCGTGCACGTCGTGCTCGTCGCACGCTTCGGCCGCACGTTCTGGAAGTACCGCAATCACGCCAAGGCGTATCGCGCGATCGTGCTCGAAGCGGGCCACGTCTCGCAGAATCTCTATCTCGCCGCGACCGAGGCCGGCATGGGCGCTTACGTGACGGCGGCGATCAACGAAGTCGACATCGAGCGCGCGTTCGGTCTCGATCCGCTGCGCGAAAGTCCGATCGCGGTGTGCGGCTTCGGGCCGCGTGCCGCGGTGAAGACGATGATGGAGTTCGATCCGTTGGGGACCGTGTGGCGTGACGAAGACGTTACGTCGGACAAGGCGCTCCCGCTTCCGCCCATCGCTTGAACGCAGCGACGAACTCCTCGTGCGGCACCGATACCGGCGCGCGTCCGAGCCCGGGATTCCATCCCCACAGCACCAGCGCATCGTGGTTGACATGCTCGACGAGCGCGGCGAGATCCTTGCCGTTGTTCTGTTTCGTGTCCTTGAGCCGCGTGCAGAGCTCGTGCGCGCCCAAACCAATGAACACCATCTTCTTGTCCGGCGGCGGAAGATGCCAGTTCGGCGCGCCCGGCGGCACGTGCTCGCCGTAGCTCGCCGGCAGGTTCTTGCTGCCGTGGCACGTCGAGCAGGCGAGGCCGACCGCGCCTTTGCCTTCAGGTCCGCGCTGCACGAACTGCGCGTGCGCGCGGCCTTCGTCGAACTGCAGCGGCGCATCGCCCGGGATGTGGCAGTTCTGGCAGCGCGGATGCTGCAGCACTTTCTGCACGACAGCGAAATCGGCGGCCGTATCGCCCGCGGCGTTCGCCGTCGCACATGCTAGAGCGGCGAACGCGAAGAACGGAAAGCGAACCGTACTAACTCGGGTCATGTCCGCTCTCCTCGTCAGGCCAGACGCAGCGGCAATTGCCGCAAGCGTTTACCGGTCAGCGCAAACACCGCGTTCGCCACCGACGGCGCGATCGGCGGCGTGCCGGGCTCGCCGCAGCCGCCCATCTTGTCGGTGCTCGCGACCGTGTACACCTCGATCTTCGGCATCTCCGGAATGCGCAGCGCCGGATAGTCGTGGAAGTTGCTTTGTTCGGTGCGGCCGTTCTTGAGCGTGACTTCGCCGTGCAGCACCGCCGAGAGGCCGAACACGATGCCGGACTGCATCTGCGCCTCGACCGTCATCGGATTCACGACCGGCCCGCAATCGATCGCGCAGACGACACGATGCACGCGCACCTTGTTGTCCTCGACCGAAACCTCTGCGATCTGCGCGACGAAGCTGCCGAACGATGCATGCACTGCGAGCCCGGCCGCATGGCCTTGCGGCAGCGGCTTGCCCCAGCCGAACTTCTCGGCGGCGAGATCGAGCGCGCGGCGCTCGCGCGAATCGGCGGGCAGCAAAGCGCGCCGATACTCGAGCGGATCCTGCTTCGCCGCTACCGCAAGCTCGTCGATGAAACTCTCGACGGCGAACGCCGTGTGCGAATGCCCAACCGAGCGCCACCACAAAACAGTGACCGGGCTCTTCGGCGAATGCAGATCCACGCGATGCGCCGGAATCGCGGCGAGATACGGCGAATCCGCCGCGCCCTCGACCGACGTGCCGTCGACACCGTCCTTGATCATCCCCGCGAATGGCGTGCCTTCGACAATCGACTGGCCGACGATCGTATGCGACCACGCGACAGGCTTGCCGTGCTCGCCGAGCGTCGCGCGAAAACGCGAGAGCCACATCGGACGATAAAAACCGCCGCGGATGTCGTCTTCGCGCGTCCAGACGACTTTCACGGTTTTCTTCGACGCTTTCGCAACGTGCACCGCTTCGGAAACGAAATCCGATGCGGGCGTCGCGCGCCGGCCGAAGCCGCCGCCGAGGAACGTCGTGTGGATGCGCACCTGCTCGGGCTTGATGCCGAGGATTTCCGCGGCGACTTTCTGATCGACGGTCTGGAATTGCGTGCCGGTCCAGATCTCGCAGCCGTCCTTGCCGATCGCTACGGTGCAGTTGAGCGGCTCCATCGGCGCGTGCGCGAGGAACGGCACTTCGTATTCGGCTTCGATCGCGTTCGTTGCACCCTTGAACGCGGCGTCGACGTCACCGGCGGCTTTCGCCGTTGCGCCGGGTGTCGCCGCGAGCTTGCGATACTGCTCTCGGAGGCCTGCGGTCGACAGCGTCGCGCCCGCACCTTCGTCCCATTCGATCGTCAGCGCATCGCGGCCTTGTTTGGCCGCCCAGAAATGCTGGCCGAGCACGGCGACGCCGTTCGGTATCTGCACAGCGTCGACGAAGCCCGGCACGGCCTTGGCTTTCGTCGCATCGAAGCTCTTTACCTTGCCGCCGAACACCGGCGAGCGTGCGATGACGGCGACGAGCATGTCCGGACGCTTCACGTCCATGCCGAACTCGGCCTTGCCGGTCACTTTCGCCTTGCTGTCGAGACGGCGCGTGGGCTTGCCGATCAGGGTCCAGTCTTTGGCGTCCTTGAGCTTCACGTTCGCCGGCGACGGCAACTTCGCCGCGGCCGTCGCAAGCTCGCCGTAGCTCAGCTTGCGCGAGCCGTGCACGACATAGCCGTTCTCGGCTCGGCAATCGGCGGGCTTCGCGCTCATCTTCGCGGCGCCCGCCGCAATCAGCATCTCGCGCGCCATTGCGCCGGCGGTGCGCAGCTGATCGAACGATTCCCAGGTGCTGGTCGAGCCGCCGGTCATCTGCATGCCGAAGGTCGTATGCGCGTAATCGAGCGAAGCGGGTGCGTGCTCGACGCGCACACGGCTCCAATCGCAACCGAGCTCCTCGGCGATCACCATCGGAATGGACGTCCAGACGCCCTGGCCCATTTCCGAATGCTTGAGCAAAACGGTCACCGTATTGTCCGGCGCGATATGCACGAACGCGTTCGGCGAGACGGGTTTCGGCTTCGGCGCAGGTGCTTCCTCGGCCATCGCGCGGCGCAGTGCGAACGGCACGAAGCACGCGATGAGAAGACCTCCGGCCGCAACTGCGGACGTCTTGAGAAACGCACGTCGCGTAACGCCTTCCAGAGTCGTTGGCTCGGCAATTTCACGCCACATGGCCGGCCTCCTTCGCAAGCTCCGCCGCGCGATGCACGGCCGTGCGGATGCGCTGATACGTGCCGCAGCGGCAAAGATTGCCGGCCATCGCGGCGTCGATGTCTGCGTCGGTCGGATTGGGCTTTTGCTGGATCAGCGCGGCCGCGGCCATCACTTGTCCCGATTGGCAATAGCCGCATTGCACGACGTCGACTTCCTGCCAGGCGATCTGCACCGGATGCGTGCCGTCTTTCGACAAGCCTTCGATCGTCGTGATCGCCTTGCCGGCGACCGCGGACGCGGGCGTGACGCACGAGCGGATCGGCTGGCCTTCCAGATGCACGGTGCAGGCGCCGCATTGCGCCATTCCGCAACCGAATTTCGTACCGGTGAGACCGACGAGATCGCGCAGCACCCAGAGGAGCGGCATATCAGCGGGTGCGTCGATGTCGTGCGGCTGGCCGTTGACGATGAGCTTCATGGATCGTCTCCGTGGCTGGCTTGCCACTGAAGACTACTCCCGCGCGAAAAAACGCACCACCGCGTTCACGTATTTTGAAGATCGTCCGGCGTGTCGATGTCGCGAGCGAGCTCGTCGGCGCGAATCGCGGTGACGTCGTCGCGTCGGCGTCGCAGCAGTTCACGCGCGCCGACATCGCCTTGCAGCGTCGCCATCTCGGCGAACCACTTGCGCGGCAGCATCGCGGGCACGCCGAGCACATTCGAATACTGGCTTGCGACCGCGCGTTCCGGTTCCGACCGCCATCGCTCGCACAACGCTTCGAGATGCGTGCTGGTCAGCGCGGGTTGATCGGTGAGCACGATCAACGCGCCCGCAGAGCGCGGATCGAGCGCCGCGATGCCGGCGCGCAACGAGGCGGCCATGCCGGTATCGGCGTCCGCGATCGGCAACGCGCGTGCGGCGAGGCCCTCGAGCTCGGACATGAGCGGTGTCGCATCGCGATCGAGGACGACGAGGCATTCGACTGGCGATGTGAGAAGCGCGAACCGCACCGCGCGTCGCAGCAGCGTTTCGCCATCGATTTCGATCAGCTGCTTGGCGCGCCCCAGCCGTTTCGATGATCCGGCGGCGAGCACGATCGCGCCGTGGCGCGGAAGGGGCGGCTTGAGCGGCATCGGCGTTCGCGCGAGGTGGCCGGCGAGAGCACGGCGTCAGTCGTGCTGCGCGTCGTGCGTCAGGTAGTGCTGCAGCTGCGCCACGATCGCAAGCGCGATCGCTTCCGGGCCTTCGCCGCCGAGGCGCAGGCCCACCGGCGCATAGAGCCGCGGCTCGAGCTGCGTCGCCGCGATGTCGCCGATCTCGGTCAAGAGCGCATCGCGCCGCGCCGGCGGGCCGAGGAGGCCCACGTAACCCGCGCTGCTCTCGGCCAGATGCGCAAGGCAGCGCGCGTCGAGATCGTAGTTGTGGTTCATCACCAGCACGGCGTCGAAGTGGCGCGAGCCCAGAAGCTCGCCCAGGACGTCGGGACCGCCCGGATGGCGGCGATCGACGCCCTGGCAATCGGCGTGCAGCGTCCAGCGCTCGCGATGCTCGACGACTTCGACGTACCAGCCGAGCATGTGCGCCAGCGCCGCCAGCGGCCGCGTTTCGGGACCGGCGCCGAGCATCAGCACGCGCGGCGGCGGCGTCAGCGCGATCGCGACGCGCTCGACGAAGCTTTGCGTAGTCGAGGCCGCGCGCCCGGTTCCGTCGAAGCGATAAACATGTGAGCCCACACGCGCTTCGCCGCAGCCCAGATGATCCGGCGCGGTCGCCAGCACGAGCTTGAGCCATGCGCTGCGCGTGCAGGCATCCACAAGCGCACTGCGCAGCGGCGCATCGTCGGGCGAGAGCGGCATCAGGAGAAGATTCATCTCGCCGCTGCAGCCGACGCCGGAACCGAACAGGCGATCCTCGTCGCCGCGCGTGTCGAAGCGCGCCATCATCGCGCGGCCGCTCGCGAGCACGCTGCGCGCGTGCTGCTCGAGCTCGCCTTCGAGGCAGCCGCCGGACAACGCACCGGCGCGCACGCCGGTCGCATCGAGCAGGATCAGCGCACCGCGCTTGCGATAGGTCGAACCGTTGGTCTCGATGACGACGCCGAGCGCGCAGGCCGAACCCGCCGCCGCGAGCTCCGCGGCCATCTCGGCGACAGCGCGCAAGCCGCCGGCCCGATGCGAGTTTCGGTCGGTCGGCAATTGCGCGGCGATGTTGGTCGGTAGCTCACCCATCGGAACGGCTCGAAATGCCCATCCATAGTAAAGGAGGCGGCCAAACGGTGCTCATGGAACCTGACCGGCGGCTTGTAATCCGTGCGCCGCGTCTCGCGTGCGAAAAAGGCGTCAATCGCGAAAAAGGCGCCGTGTCAGCCAGGCGGCCGCGCGGGAATTGCGCCACTGGGCACGCCGCGCGATGGCGCCGCGCACGCCCTGGATCTTGAGGCCGATCTTGGAGACGTGCTCGTCGTCGTCGAGCTCGCGAGCGATCAGCGTGACGGGACCCAAGCGCACGCGGTCGCCGACTTCAACCGTGTGCTCGTAGTGCTTGGCGAAATGCTCGCCCAGGGTCAGCGAGGCATCGCGCGCGCGGATCGGCAGCGCATAGAAGCCAGCGATATCGCCAAGGCGCACGCTGGCCGAAAAACTGAACTCGCCGAACAGCTCGCGCTCGACCTCGCGCGCCTCGTCCGGCGGCGCGAACAGCCAGTCCAGCCGGTACACGCGGCCAGGCGGCGCCAACAAGTACACATAGTCTCCCGGTGCCAATGTGCCGAACGCATCGGCCATCAGAATCTCGCCGCCGCGGACGACCATCGCAAGCTTCGCCCATCCGGGCAGCGATGCGGTGCCGAGGATCGCCGCCTGGGGCGCGACCAGATAACCGACCAGCTCGCGCTCGAGCGAGCCCGGCAGATCCACCTCGACGCGGCGCACGGCGCGATCGCGGTGCGGCAGGGCGACGTCGAAGAGGCGCGCGGCGAGGCCGAGCGTCCAGCCCTGCACGAGCAACGATACGAGGACGACGATGAAAGCGACGTTGAATATGAGCGCAGCGTTCGCAAGACGCATCAGCATCGGAATCGACGCTAAGAAAATCCCGACCGCGCCGCGAAGGCCGACCCAGGCGATGAACGCGATCTCGCGCTTGCCGTACCGGAACGGCGCAAGGCACACAGCGACCGCGAGCGGACGTCCGATCAGCATCAGGAATGCGGCGATGCCGAGCGCCGGCCACAACGCATCGCCGAGCGCGTGCGGCGTCACCAATAGACCAAGCACGAGGAACATCGCGATCTGGCAAAGCCACGTCCCCGCATCGAGCACCGAAAGGAGCTGGACGAAGCCCGGCACGTTGCGGTTGCCGACGACGACGCCGGCAACGTACACGGCAAGGAACGCGCTGCCGTGCAAGCTTCCGACCGCACCGAACACGAACACCGCGCCCGCGATCAGGAACAACGCGGCAAGACCGCCCGACAGCGGCAACCGGCGTAGCGCAGCGGCGATCGCGACACCGCCCGCCGCACCCGCAAGTGCACCGATACCGAACTGCAGCGCGAGCTCGCGCGCAAGCTCCATGCTGCCGACGCCCTCGGGCGCGGCGAGGTACGTTGCGAGCAGCGTCGTCAGCAGCACCGCGACCGGATCGTTCGCGCTCGATTCGATTTCCAGGGTCGCGCCGACGCGCGAGCGTAGCTGCAAGCCGCCGGCACGCAGCAGGAAGAACACCGCCGCCGCATCGGTCGATGCGACTACCGCACCGACCAACAGCGCTTCGATCGGTTTCAAATCGAGCAGCCAATGCGCGGCGACGCCGGTCAGCGCCGCCGTGATCACGACGCCGAGCGTCGCCAAGAGCAGCGTCGGCGCCAGCACGCCGCGAAAGCTCTCGCGCCGCGTGCGCAGGCCGCCGTCGAACAGGATCACCGCCAGCGCGAGCGAACCCAGGCGATAGGTAAGCTCGTAGTCGTCGAAGCGGATTCCGCCCGGACCGTCGACGCCCGCGAGCATGCCGAGCACGAGGAACACCAGCAGCAACGGGGCGCTGAAACGCCGCGCGACCAGGCTCGAGCCGATCCCGGCCAGCACCAGCGCCGCAGCGCCGGCGAGGAGCCAGTAAGTGTGATGGATCGCGTTCATCGCCGATCCATCATAGCGGTAGCTTCGCCGCGAGGATCGAAACGCCGCGGCCTTCTAGCGGCGTCGTTGCGGGTCGGCTCTGTGCAGATAGCCTGTGAAAACGTCCCGCATCGTCGTACTTTCGATCTCCGGCAGGAGACGGCCGGCTTCGCCGCGATGGTATCCGCTGTGCGTGATCACATGAGCCAGCATTTCCTCGCGGGACATGTGTCCGTGTCCGCCGTCCGTGAACGTGAATTCGATCGCTTCTTCGAGATCTTCCGGTTCAATGCGCGAGACATAATCGACATACCATCGATCGGTGTTGCGGATCGCCGGTGCGAGATCAGCCAAGGCCGGAGTGTCCTTGCTCCAGTTCGCCTTATAGGCGTGGGCTTGCTTCTGGAGATTGAAAGCGAAAATGCGATCGACGATGTGCGCGTGATTGAGAACGCGCAGCGCGGATTGAAACGTTTCCGAGCGCTCGTCTTCGTCGATGGCGCTCAGCGCGTCGAGAAGCTCATCGTCGATGCTGGCCTTGTATCGAAACAACGAAACCAGCAGGGTCTTGGCGGTCATAGGATCTCCAGCACGGCGACTGACTCCGCTGCACCGGATACTAGCTCAGGGCTGCCTACCCGCCGAAATCGAAACGCCGGTAGTGGATCGATTCGGAAAGGTGCGCGATGCGGATGCGCGGATCGCCGTCGAGATCGGCCACCGTCCGCGCGACGCGCAGCACTCGATGATAGGCCCGTGCGGAAAGACGAAGCCGCTCCAACGCGCGATCGAGAAACGCGCGAGCGTCCGCATCGAGCGCGCAGTCGCGTTCGGTTTCGCGATTGCCGAGCGCCGAATTCGGCTTGCCGGCCCGCGCGAGCTGACGCTCGCGCGCGGCGATCACGCGTGCGCGCACGGTCGCGCTGCTCTCGCCGGGCACGGCGTCGCGAAGCTCAGCTTGAGGAACACGCGGCATTTCGAGCTTGAGATCGATGCGATCGAGGAGTGGCCCCGAAAGCCGCGCGCGGTAGCGCGCAATCGCATCGGGCGTGCAGCGGCAGCGGCCCGACGTGTCGCCTGCGTAGCCGCAAGGACACGGGTTCATCGCCGCGATCAGCTGAAAACGCGCAGGAAATTCGGCCTGGCTCGCCGCGCGCGAGATCGCGATGCGCCCGGATTCGAGCGGCTCGCGCAGCACTTCGAGCACATGACGCGCGAACTCGGGCAGCTCGTCGAGAAACAGCACGCCGTGGTGCGCGAGCGAGATCTCGCCCGGACGCGGTTGCGAGCCGCCGCCGACCAGCGCGATCGCCGAGGCGGTGTGATGCGGCGCGCGGTACGACGGCACCTTCCACGTCGCGACATCGTTGCGTTGTCCGGCGATCGAGCGCACCGCGGCGAGCTCGAGCGCTTGGGCATCTTCGAGCGGCGGCAAGATGCCGGGCAGGCGGCTCGCCAGCATCGTCTTGCCGGTGCCGGGCGGTCCGACCAGCAGGAGGTTGTGCGCGCCGGCGGCCGCGATTTCCAGCGCACGACGCGCCTGCTGCTGACCACGCACGTCGGCAAGGTCGGAACCCTCGACGACGCGCAGCGAACGTCCGCCCGCTTGCGCGCGCGCAAGCTCGACATGGCCGCTCAGATGCGCACAGACATCGAGCAGCGATCCCGCGACACGCACGTCGGCGTTGCCGGCGAGTGCCGCCTCCGCACCGTTGCCGCGCGGAACGACCACGCGTCGTTCCGCACGACCGGCGCAGAGCACGGCCGGAAGAATGCCGCGCACCGCGCGCAGCTCACCCGACAACGCAAGCTCGCCGATGAATTCGTGCTGCGATAACGCATCTCGCGGAATGCTGCCGCTCGCGGCAAGAATGCCGAGCGCAATCGCAAGATCGAAGCGGCCGCCGTCCTTGGGCAGATCCGCCGGCGCGAGATTCACGGTGATCCTTCGCTGCGGATAGTCGAGCTGCGCGTTGAGAATCGCGGCGCGCACGCGATCGCGCGCTTCCTTCACCGCGGTCTCAGGCAAACCGACGATCGATGTGCCCGGCAATCCGCCCGAGAGATGCACTTCGCATGTGACGAGCGGCGCGGCAATGCCGTCCTGCGCGCGGCTGTATACGACGGCGAGACTCATGCAGGACAAATACGAAAAGTCGCCCGCTGCCCCGCCAGGGGTGAGCAGCAAGACAGCAGGCGTCCCGGGAAAACGGTGGCGCGATCAGTGTTGTTGCGGCTGTGCGACTGTGCCGAGCGAACGCTCGAGATTGGCGACCTGCTGTTCGAGCTCTTCGATCTTCTCTCGAGTGCGCAAGAGCACGCAGCGCTGCACGTCGAACTCTTCGCGGGTGACGAGATCAAGATCGCGCAAGCCTGCTTGCAGGGCGCTGCGGAACGTCGAGGTCAAATCTTCGCGCGCCTCCCGCATGCCCGGTGGGACCAGGGACGCGAGGCGTTGCGCAAGCTCATCGATGGCGTGGACGTTGATCATGGAAGCTCACCCGGTTGCGGCGCGCGGTGCGGTTCCTTCTCACCGGCGCTTGTGTTGCGGCCGGGCGGTCGTCCGGCGGGATTACGGTGCACGCGAACGTGCGGTCGGTATTGTCGCTGATTGCGATGACGCCCGGATAATCGGCCGACGGCGCGCGCGTGGCGCCGTCGGCCGGTGCTTCCTTGCAGCGTCACATCCGTTGACGCGTGTCCTCCCCACGGGCTACGACTCTAGTCTTCGAAAGGGCGCGCCGCATCGGCTCGATTCGGAAGTGCGTGTAGGAAACTTCCTACTGCGCGGTATCCCGTTTAGAGTGTCCAAGTCCGGCGGCGCGCGCTGTGGTAAGGCAAGGCAGGGAGAACCCGATGAAGATGGTCATGGCGATCGTGAAGCCCTTCAAGCTCGACGACGTGCGCGAGGCGCTGGCCGAAGTCGGCGTGCAGGGCATCACCGTCACCGAAGTAAAGGGATTCGGCCGTCAGCGCGGCCATACCGAGCTCTACCGAGGCGCCGAATACGTCGTCGATTTCCTGCCGAAGATCAAGATCGAAGTCGCGGTCACCGACGAGCTGGTCGAGCGCGTCGTCGAAGCGATCACACACAGCGCAAACTCCGGCAAGATCGGTGACGGCAAGATCTTCGTGTGGCAGCTGGATCAGGTGGTCCGCATCCGCACCGGCGAGCTGGATGCGGACGCGCTGTAGCGTTATCGCAGCAGTATCCACAATCCCAGCATCGCAAACAGCACGGCCGCTGCCGTCCGCGCCGCCTTCAACGGCAGCTTCTCCGCAAACCGCGATCCCATCCACACCACCGGCACGTTCGCGAGCAGCATGCCCACCGTCGTGCCGGCGACGACCTGCCACAACGGGTGATATTGCGCGGCAAGCACGATCGTCGCGACTTGCGTCTTGTCGCCCATCTCGGCGATGAAGAATGCGATCACAGTTGCCGCGAGCACGCCGTATCGCGCGCCGCGCATCGCGCCTTCTTCGTCGGCCTTGTCGGGAATCAGCGTCCACGCAGCGACCGCGAAGAAACTCAGCGCGACGATCCATTTGAGGACGTCGGGCGTCAACCACTGTGCAACCAACGCACCGACCCAGCCGGCGAGCGCGTGATTGACGAGCGTCGCGACCAGAATGCCGATGCAGATCGGCCACGGTTTGCGGTACTTCGCCGCGAGGATCAGCGACAACAACTGCGTCTTGTCGCCCATCTCGGCGAGCGCGACGGTCGATGTCGAAATCAGAAACGTTTGCATGAAAGCTCCGGCGGGCTGGGATCGATCGACGCAATGGTTCGATGCGCATCGTCCCAGCCCGGGCGCGACGCGCAGGAACCAAAGGTCTCGCCGGACGGAACCCGTCGCGCGCGCCATGGCGTGTTCGCCAAGTGTGTTGACGCGCGTCCCGCGGCGGTTCGCTGCGGTCGGCTACTCCCCAATGGAGCGGGCGCGATTCTAGCAAATCCCACGAGATCGCATGGGAGAATGGCGCGGGCTTACTGGAGGACCATCGAATGGAATACCGCCGCCTCGGCTCATCCGGCCTCAAGCTCTCCGCGCTCTCGTTCGGCGCCTGGGTCACGTTCGGCAATCGCGTCGGACGCAAGGAAGCGCGCGAGCTGATCGCGTATGCGTACGACCGCGGCGTCAACTTCTTCGACAACGCGGAAACGTATGCGGCGGGCGAGGCCGAGCGCGTCATGGGCGACGTGTTGGCGGATCTGCGCTTGCCGCGCGATGCGTGGTGCGTGTCGAGCAAAGTGTATTTCGGCGCGGTGCGCGAGCCGCGGCCGACGCAGCACGGTTTGTCGCGCAAGCACGTCATCGAGGCGTGCCATCAAGCGCTGACGCGGCTGCGCGTCAGCTACCTCGATCTCTATTTCTGCCATCGAGCCGATCCGGAAACGCCGATCGAAGAAACCGTCGCCGCAATGGATCTTCTGATCCGTCAGGGCAAGGTGCTGTACTGGGGCACCAGCGAATGGCCGGCGGACGCGATCCGCACCGCACATCGCATCGCGCGCGCGAACCATCTGCATCCGCCGCAGATGGAGCAGCCGCAGTACAACCTCTTTCACCGCGAGCGCGTGGAACTGGAATACGCCTCTTTGTACACAGAGCTCGGCCTCGGCGCGACGACCTGGTCGCCGCTCGCGTCGGGTCTTTTGACCGGCAAGTACAACAACGGTATCCCGGCGGGATCGCGGCTCGATACGCCAGGCTACGAATGGCTCCGGCGCAACATCGTCGAGGGCGAGGGTCCCGCGCGCGTCGCCAAGGTCAAGCGTCTCGCCGCGATCGCGCAGGATCTAGGCGTGCCGCTCGCGCAGCTCGCGCTCGCGTGGTGCCTCAAGAATCCGCGCGTGACATCGGTAATCCTCGGTGCGACCAAGCGAGCGCAGCTCGAGGAAAATTTCGGTGCGCTGGACGTTGCTGCGAAGCTCGGCGCTGATGAAATGGCGCGCATCGATGCCGGGTTCGCTTAACCGCGCCCGAGGCGCGCGGCTTCCAGCAAAGGAAGATCCACGCGCCGTTCATCGACAGAGTACTCAAGGGATCGACGCAGAGGATTGCGCCCTGCATCGGCACACCGTCTAGTGCGCAAGCATCTTCACTTGATCTCTCTAGCTACATCGCGCACAACAACCCATTTGCCCTCACGCTTTTCGAGGATATCCATCCAAACAAATTTGCCGCTGATGTCTTTTCCGTCCCTGGTTCTCTTTTCGGTCGAACTGCCAATAACCGTCGCAATGTTGCCGAACACTTGCACATTCATGGGCCCGAGTTCAAATGATTCGAGCTTGTCCTTTCCGGACTTGAAGTTTTGCAGCAAAGTCTCTTTGGTGACGGGCTTGCCGGAGAACCCGAAATCGTCCGCAAAAAATTGACCGAGCTTGTCGATATCAGCCGCCACCATTGCATCTCCCATGTCTTGTTCAATTTGCTTGATGGTGGCGACAGCAGCGGCGTCTTCGGAGGGTGCTGGCGGACTGGCTAGTGCCGGTCCAACGAATGCAGAGGCGAGTAAGACCGAGGCAACGGGCATTTTCATGGTGTATCTCCCATTCGATTGAATGAAATATCGATAGAGCGACCCATCGAGAGTGCCCCGCGTTTTCTGTGGCGGGAACGTGGTGTTCCACCGCGTACTCCACTCAAGAAATGTCGAGATCCAGTATAGGTAGCGCAATCCGAAGGCCTCAGACCGCTTACCGCACCTCAGCGGCCACTGGCTGCATCCATAGGCCTACTAGCGGACCACCGCCGGTTGACACGCAAATGCGAATCGTTATCATTTACCGCGTCTATCGCAGCGGAGCACCCGCATGTTCGAGCACCGATCCTCTTATCCGTCCACGCCGGCCGGCCCGGGTCCTTCGAGCCATGCCGATCGCCCTGCCTCGGCTGCAGCGCCCGCGCCGCGCATCGACAGCCTCCGGCTGCTCGCCGGCGGCCGCGAGCTCGTCATCGACCACGCCGGGCAGGAATACCGCCTGCGGCTCACGCGCAACGACAAGTTGATCCTGACCAAATAAGAAAACCGCCGCGCATCGCGCTCGCCGCGATGCGACCGGCGCACCTTCGCAACGTCAGAGCCAGCCTGAGCCGGTCGCCATCCCGGTTCTCCGCCAGCCAGCCGCCCGTCGACGGGCAACTGGAATCCAGGGGAACCGAATGCCGATCCGCCGTTACGCCGCCGCCACGCTGACCGCACTTGCGAGCACCGCAAGCGCGGATGAAGCGACACCGCTCGACATCCCGATCTTCGACGAGCTCGATCGCATCGTCGTCACCGCGACGCTGAACGAGCGCGCGCAGAAAGACGTCGCGAGCGAAGTCAGCGTGATCGACGCGCTCGAGATCGACCGCCGCCAGATGCAGGACCTCAGCGATCTCGTCCGCTACGAGCCCGGCGTCTCCGCAACCGGCAGCGCGATCGGCGGCGGGCGCTTCGGCATCGGCGGCATTTCGATCCGCGGCCTTGGCGGCAATCGCGTGCGCATCGAAGTCGACGGCATCGCGATTCCGGATGCATTCTCGATCGGCAGCTTCTCCAGCGCCGGCCGCGACATCGTCGACGTCGATGCGCTCAAGCGCGTCGAAATCGTGCGCGGCGCGGCCTCGTCGCTGTACGGCTCCGATGCGCTCGGCGGCGTCGTGAGCTACGTGACGAAGGATCCATCCGATTATCTCGGCGCAAACAGCGGCCAGTTCGCGTCGGGCAAGTTGTTGTACGACAGCGCCGATCGGGGCAGCGCGGAAACCGCGACCTACGCCGGCGGCAATGCGGAGAACGGCGTCGTGCTGGTTGCGACGCATCGCGACGGCAGCGCGCTCAACAACAAGGGCGAGATCGACAGCGCCGACGCCTCGCGCACGCGTCCGAATCCGCAGGATACCGACAGCAATGCGCTACTCGCGAAGTACGTGCACACCGCCGAATCCGGACGCGTCGATCGGCTGACGTTCGACGGCGATCACGACGATGTCGATACCGACGCGCTGAGCGGCGTCACGCGCAATCCGACCACCGCGCTCTCCGGCCACGATAAACGTCAGCGACTCCGCTTCGCATTCGGCCAGGAGATTCCGCTGACGTCCAAGCTCGCCGACAGCGTCGACTGGAAAGCCTACGCGCAGAAGAGCGAAACGACGCAGGACACGTTCGAGGATCGCGCCGCAACGGCTACGGCCGGTGCGAAACAGCGCTTTCGCCGCTTCGAGTTCGATCAACGCGTGTTCGGTGCCGAAGCGACGATCAGGAAGTCGCTCTCGACCGGCAGCGTGACGCACGCGATCACGTACGGCGCCGACGTCTCGCGCACGCGCACCGAAGAAGAGCGCAACGGCTATCAGCGCGACGTCGCGACCGGCGAGATCACGAACGTCGTGCTGCCGGATACGTTCCCGGTTCACGATTTTCCGCCGACGGATACGACCGCAGCCGCGCTGTTTGCCCAGGACGAGATACGACTCGCCGACGATCGTCTCAGCCTGATTCCGGGTCTGCGTTTCGATCACTACAAGCTCGATCCGAAGAACGATCCGATCTACAGCGAAGTCAACCCGGCGCCCGCAGCGAGCCTGAGTGACAGCAGCTGGTCGCCGAAGCTCGGCGCGATCTGGCGCTTCGATGAAACGCTGTCCGCGTTCGCGCAGTACGCGCACGGATTCCGCGCGCCGCCGTATAACGACGTCAATCTCGGCTTCACGAACCTCCAGTTCGGTTACACGTCGATTCCGAATCCGGATCTCAAACCTGAGACGAGCCACGGATTGGAGATCGGACTTCGCGCGAGCGGGAAGCTCGGCTATTTCAGCGTGTCCGCGTACGAGAACCGCTATCGCGATTTCATCGAGTCCCAAGCGGTCGTCGCCGTCGATCCCGAAACCGGGTTCATCACGTTCCAGTCGATCAATCTCAATCGCGTGAAAATCCGCGGCGCCGAGGCGCGCTATGGTCTCGATCTGGGCGCAGTTGCGGACGCGCTCGGCGGATGGAGCATCAAAGGCAGTCTCGCGACCGCACGCGGTGACGATGAGACCGCGCATCAACCGCTCGTCAGCATCGATCCCGCGCGCGCCGTCGTCGGCGTCGCTTACGATCGCGAGAGCTGGGGCGCAGAGCTCGTCGGCACCATCGTCGAGCGCAAGGATCGCTTGCCCGCGCCGACCGAAGACAATCCGACTGTGCCGTTCGAGGCGCCCGGCTACTCGACGCTCGATTTCTATTCGCACTGGCAAGTGCATCCGCGCATCGAGCTCTTTGGTGCGCTGACCAATCTCACCGACCGCAAGTATTGGTCCTGGGGCATGGTCGGCGGATTCGCGCAAAGCGCAACGATCGACCGCTACAGCGCGCCCGGCCGCGCAGTGCGCGTCGGCGTGCGCGCGACGTTCTGACCGACACGGGATTCCCATGAGCGATCGCTACGATGCTTCGCACGATCATCACGACGATGATTCCTCGTTGCCGTGGTCGGACGATCGCGCGGTCGCACCGAGCAACGATGCGAGCGCTCGCAAAACGACGCGCGCGAAATTCGATCTCGCGCGTTTCGCCGAATGGCTGCCGCGCCTCGGCGCCGTGCTCTGGCTCGAACGGCGCGATCGTCGGCCATCGCCTTCGCGCGCGGTCATCGGGTCGCGCGGCGTGCTGCTGCTCGATCATCCCGCGCTTTCGGCGCTTGCGCATTGCACGGCCGCAACCGCGCATACGCAGGTGACGCCGCATGGCCCGCGCGAATGGCTCGGCTTTCGCGATGCGGACGGCGAGACGCAAGCAAAATTATTCCTGCTGCCCGATACCGACTATCTCGCCTGGGACGAGATGACCGCGGCAAGTGATCTTGCGCCGACGACGATGGAACCGCTGCGCTGGCATGCGCACACCGCATTCCTGCGCCAGGCGTTCGCGCGGCTCGGTGCGCCCTGGCACGCGCGGCTGCTCACATTCGATCACCGCCGATTGCCGTGGCTGCACACGCTCGGCGCGCAACCGCCGCTGCGCATTTCGCTGCTCGGCCTCGACATTGCGCGCGCGATCGCACGCACCGAAGGCGCCGAGCTTGCCTCGCCGCTGCATTCCCTTTGATTTCACGACGGAGTTTCACGATGCGCCATCTGCCAGCTCTATCGCTAGCTCTGCTGCTTGCCGGCTGCGCGGGCTACACCACGAAGCCCGCCAAGAACGCGCCCAAGCCGCTCGCCGAAGCCGCGCCCGCGTCGTACGCACCGCCATGCGCGGATACGACCGATGCGTTCGCCTGCGATCGCAAGAGCATTCTCGCGATGGCCGGCGAGTTCCGCGTGCGCTTCGCGTTCGATGAAACGGCCGCGCTGGCTCCGGGCTACGTGCCACACGATGCGCAGCGGTCGGGCGGCACCGAACTCGTCGAAGTGATCGCCGACACCGGCGAGGCGATTTCGCTGCAGCACATCCTCGTGCTCGGCAAGGATCATGCGGTCGTCAAGCATTGGCGCCAGGATTGGCAATATCAGCCCAAGCAAGTGCTGCGCTTTCGCGGCAACGGTCGCTTCGAGACGGAAGCAATCGCGGATGCGCGCGGCCTCTGGTCGCAAACGGTCTACGAAGTCGACGATGCGCCGCGTTACGCTGGTATCGGCCTCTGGACACACGTCGACGGTGTCGACGCGTGGGAATCGGATCGCACCTGGCGTCCACTGCCGCGTCGCGAATACACCAAGCGCAGCGACTATCAGGCGCTCGAAGTCGTGAATCGGCACACGCTGACACCGGGCGGCTGGGTGCATGAGCAAGACAACACGAAGCTCGCGATCGATGCGTCGGGACGCGTGCATGCGATCGCGCGCGAGCAGGGCATCAACAGCTATACACGGATCGCCGATTACGACTTCACGGCGGGTCGCGAGTATTGGAAGAAGACATCCGCGTTCTGGGCGGGTGTGCGCGCCGAATGGCAGCGCGAGTTCGCGGCGCATCCGCGCTTCACGACAAGTCCCGAGCCGAATGGCGAGCCGCGGATCGAGGAGATGTTCAAGCTGGCCGAGCGGATGGAGAAGGGCGAAGCGGTCGGCGACGGAGAAGCGCGCGCGGTGATTGCGAAGTATGTCAAGGCGGACTGAACACCCCCTCGTCGTCCCGGCGAAGGCCGGGACCCAGCTTTTCTTCGCCGAGCAAGAACTGGGTCCCGGCCTTCGCCGGGACGACGAGAGCTAGTACCACTCCAGCAACGACACCCCAAGCCCGAAATACCAAGCCTGATGGTTGTAATCGATCAAACTCTCGCCGTACCCGTCGAACACCTGCAAATGCCCGCGCAGCTCATCGACGATCGGAAACGCCCAATCGAATTCCAGCGCCCCATGCGAGCGATCGCCGCCGCGCAGCGAATGCCGCGCACGCAGCGAGAACTCGTGGCCGTTCCATAGCCGGACGAGCTGCACATCGCCGCGTCCCATGTAGTCGCTGATGTCCGGGTTGTCGTCGATGTCGCGGCTCTCGTGGATGCGCAGCCACGGCCGCGCCATCAGCGTCCAGCCGTCGCGCTCGAAGCCGAGATTCAGGATCACGCGGTTCCAGCTGCGCGAGAGCGGATTGCTGCGTCCGTTCGATTGATGATCAAGGCCAATGCCGAGCAGCCGGCCGTCCCAGCCGAGCACGTTGTAGTCGGTGCGGAATACGAGCGTCGCGTCGGGCTCGTACGTCGTTTCGCGGAACGGCCGAGAATCCGATCCGTTGTAGACCTGCCAGTGCGAGACCTGCGTATAGCCCATCCAGAGATCGCCGTTGTCGCCGAAGATGTTCTCCCAGACTTTCGTCTTGAGGCTCAGCTGATACTTTGCTTCGAGATGATCGACGAGCTCGGGCTCAGTGACTTCGTGATCGGGTGCCGGCGAATGCGGCAGGCGATTCGTATCGCTCGTCCAGAACACCGGCAGGAGATATACCGGCCGATACGCGCGAATATGGAACGCGCCCTGCTTGGAATCCTGATCGAGCTCCCAGCGGCTGTCGAGCGGCGACTGGACGCGCTTCGGCGCGGCGGCGCCGGCCGCTTCGCTTTCGTGTGCGAATAGTTTCTCCTGCGTCGGTTCGCCTTGCGGCGTTTGTGCCGGACGCAGCGCGTTGTCGTAACACGCAAGGCGCGCGGCGTCGTCAGCGATCGTCGTGCACGATGCGGCTTCTTGCGGCGAGGCGATAACGAAACGAGGCGCGAGGACGATGCACGCAGAGAACAAGACAGCAGAACGGACGAACATGAGGCAGGTTTCCCGCATCCAGGCGTGAGACAAACAAACAACGATCAGCCGGTATTCTGCAACGCCTGCGCGACGCCGTGCACCGTCGATACCAGCGCGTTGAACAACGGATCGTCGTCCGTGGCGCCGTTCGCGCGCCAGCGCGCGATGAGATCGGCCTGGATCAGATTCATCGGGTCGGCATAGGGATTGCGCAGACGCAACGACTGCTCGAGCCGCGCATCGTCGGCGAGCAAGCGATCCGTGCCGCGCAATCGCAGAATCCATTCGACCGTGCGAGCGTGCTCCGCGGCGAGACGCGGAAAGAATTGTACGTGCAAGGGACCGGCAAGCTCGGAAAAGCGCTCGGCGATCGCAAGATCACTCTTCGCGAGCACCATCTCCAGATCTTCGATCAGCGTGCGGAAGAACGCCCAGTCGCGCGCCATCTCCCGAAACACCGCTTCCTCGCCGCGCGCAGCGGCCGCATCGAGCGCGCTGCCGACGCCGTACCAGCCCGGCAGGTTCGAGCGGCATTGCGTCCACGCGAACACCCACGGAATCGCGCGCAGGCTGGCGATGCCGCCTTCGCTGCCGCGGCGCGACGGGCGCGAGCCGAGCGTCATGCGCTCGATCACGTCGATCGGCGTCGCCAGGCGAAAGTAATCCACGAAGCGCGGCGTCTCCACGATCAACGCGCGATACGCGTTGGCGCCGTCGGTCGCAAGCCGAGCCATCGCCTGCCGCCAGCGCGGCTCGCGCGCTTCGGGCGGGCGCGGACGCAACGTCGCGACCATCACCGCACCGACGGTTTGCTCGAGCGTGCGCAACGCGAGCGCGCGCACGCCGTATTTTTGATGGATGACTTCGCCTTGTTCGGTCACGCGCAAACGACCCGCGACCGCACCGCGCGGAGCGGCCATCACCGCGCGCGACGTTTTGCCGCCGCCGCGGCTGATCGAGCCGCCGCGGCCGTGGAAGAACACGACATCGACGCCGGCGGCACGCGCGGTATCAAGCAGTTCCACCTGCGCGCGCTGCAGCGACCAGCGCGCCGCGAGAATGCCGCCGTCCTTCGCGCTGTCCGAATAGCCGAGCATGATCGTTTGGCGGTTGCCGCGTGCGGCGAGATGCGCGCGATAAACCGGATCGGCCAGGAGCGCCGCGAACGTGCGCGGCGCGGCACGAAGATCATCGACGGTCTCGAACAACGGCGCGATATCGAGCGGCACGTGACCGCCGCCTTCGACAAGCCCGCCCGCGCGCGCGAGCGCCAGCACCGCGAGCACATCGGCGGCGCTCTTCGTCATGCTGATCACATAGACGCCGATCGCGGCGTCGCCGTAATGGCGGCGCGCATCGGCGAGCGTCGCGAACACGGCGATACGATCGGCCAGAGCGGTGCGGTCGACGTGCGGAGCCGGCAGCGCCTCGTCGCCGCTTGCGATCGGAGCGAGCCGCGCAGCGCGCGCGTTCGCGTCCTCGGAGAGATCCGCTATCGCATCGTTCAGCGCCGCTGCGTGTACGCGCGAATCCTGGCGCACATCCAGGCGCGCGAGATGAAAACCGAACGTCGCGATGCGCCGCTGCAGCCGCCGCACCGCGAACCAGCCGGCGTGCGCTCCGCCGTTCGCTCGCAGGCTCGATGCGATGCGATCGATGTCGGCGGCGAACTCATCCGCTTCGCGATAGCCTTGCGGCAAGTCGTCCGCGGTCGCCGCAAGGCGCGCCGCGATCAGCTGCAGAAGACAGCGATACGGCATGTTCGCGTGGCGTGGGCGGATGCGCGCGGCGGCTTCGGGCAGCACGACGCGGTAATCGGCGAGGCGCGACAAGAGCGAGCGCTCGACACCGACGCGATCAAGCGTCTGCGTCAGCACGCGCGCAAGATCGCGGCATTCGGCGCGATAGAGCGACAGCACGATGCGCCGCTGCGTGCGCAACGTCATCGCGATCGTCGCGGCGCCGACGTTCGGATTGCCGTCCATGTCGCCGCCGACCCAGGACGCGAAGCGCACGATGCGCGGCAGCGCAGGGCAGGTGCCGTAAACCTCGCCGATCGCATCCTCGAGCGCCTCGTAGAACACCGGCAGCACGCGGTAGATCGGATCGGAGAGATAGAAATCGACGTGATCGAGCTCGTCCTGCACCGAAGGACGCAGGCGCGAGATGTCCGCGGTCTGCCACGACGACGTCGCCGCGATGCGCAAGCGTGCTCCGTCGACCGCGCGTTCGCCGGGCGTGCGCGGTCCGGTGAAGTCGGCAACCAGTGCGCGCACGATCTCTTGTTCTTTTTCGAGCAGCGAGCGGCGCGAGGCTTCGGTCGGGTGCGCGGTGAAGACGGGTTCGATATCGAGCCGCGGCAGAAGCGCGAGCACATCGTCGATGCCGACGCCGGTCGATTTCAATCGCAGCAGAACTTCGTGCAAGCCGTCCGGCTGCGGCGCCGCGCCGGCGATCTGGTAATCGCGCCGGCGGCGGATGCGGTGCACGCGCTCGGCGATGTTGACCATCTGGAAGTACGTGGCGAACGCACGGCTGAGCCCGTCGGCGGTGGCCGCGTCGAGCCCCGCGAGCTGTGCGGCAAGATCGGTCACCGGCTCGCCGCGCTCGCGGCGGCGGATCGCCGCGGTGCGCGCGGCTTCGACCTGCGCGAAGAATGCCGGCCCGTTCTGCTCGATCAGGATCTCGCCGACCAGCCGGCCGAGCCGGCCGACGTCGTCGCGCAACGCCTGGTCGCTGGGTCCGAATTCGACATCGCGAAGATCTCGCACTCGCTCGCTCCAAAAAGAGCTGACGAGCTTAGCAGCACGACGATCGGCGTCGCTCAGCCGGCGTGGTCGACCTCGGCGGCTTCCTTCGCGCCGTTGCGGGCGACCAGCACGCCGAGCGCGGCGATGCCGGCAACGACGAGCAATGCGCCGACGGCCGCCCAGCCGCGCGGCCACTCCTCGCCGAGAAATACGGCGCCGAGCGCGCACGAGAACAGGATCTCGGCTGCCTGCATCGCTTCGACCGCGCCGAGCGCGGCCGCGTCCTCGCGCACGAGGCCAGTCGCGTGGAAGAAGAGGATCGTCGCGATCGTGCCGGCAAAGAGCGCGACGCCGGCGGCGAGCACGACCTGGCTCATCGGTGGCGCGCCGGCGGCACTGGCCGCATACGCCGCGATGAGCCACCAGAACGGTTGGCTCGCGAGCGTCATGCCGAACACGCGCTGCGTCGCGTTGAGCGGCTCGCCGGTCTTTTCGAGGTGCAGCAGGATCTTGCGGTTGCCGAGCGGATAAAGGAATGCCGACAGCGTAACGCTGCCGAGCGCAAGCCAGGCCGTACGATCGAGATGGCCGTGGAAGTGGCCGAGCTGCATCAGCGCGACGCCGGCGACGATCACGCCGCCGAGCGCGAGCGCACCAAGCGGCCAGCGCGCGCGCTCGTCGCGATAGATCAACGGCGCGATCAGCATCCCGGCGATCACCGTCAGCTGGAACGTGCCGGCGACGAGCCAGGCCGGCGCATAAGCAGCCGCCCAGGTGAGACACACGCAGAACAGCGTAAAGCCGATGCCGCTCCAGGCGAGCCACGGGCCCGGATGCGCGCGCAGCGCACGCATGACCGGCGCGAAGCCGCCTCGCCAAGGCAGCACCGCGGCGAGCATCGGCAAGGTGAGGAGGTAGCGGAGCGAGGCCGTCCAGGCCCAGTGCCCGCCGGCGCTCGCCATCGCGCGATTGAGCACGTAGGTCGCGGTGAAGAAGAAGGCCGAGGCGAGCGCGATGGCGACGGCGGCGAGAGCGGTATGGGATCGCATCGGCCGAATCGTACCGATCTCTCGCGGCGGGCGCCGCCGGACGCCGTTCGTCGGCTGGATCGAGCGCGGCCGTTTATACGATTAGGATTTGTGAATTATGTCTCATCTCTCGTGTTGCAAACGCCCTATCGCGGCGACATGCTGGCCTGGAGCTACAGGGGTATCCGCCCGATGCAGGAGGCATCGCGGCGGACGTCTTCCTGCGCGTGGGGGGAACATCGAAGCTAGGCTCTGCCGGGAAGGGCGGTTGCAATGGCTGATATCGAGTTCCGAGTGGTCTCCGACCGCCGCGATGGTCTTTTGCTCGAGCTGGGCCAGCTGATCATCGCGAGCGGATTCAATCTCCTGCGCCAGCGCATGAGCAGCACCGACGAAGGCGTCGTGCTGACGATGATCGTGCGCGGACCCGAGCACAATCTCCTGAGCCTCGAGGATCGCCTCGGCAGCCATCATCTCGTGCAGAGCTTCGAGGCGAACGCGCGCGATCCCGCGCAGGCGCCGCCGCCGCCGGTCGAGAGCGTGCAACGCGCGCCGCCGCGTCCGCACGCCACCGAAATGAACGGCTCGGCGCACGCGATCGACCAGCAGCGCGTCGAGGGTTTCCTTTCCGGTCTTGCGATGGACTATCCGAACATCTTCGGCCGCGTGCTCGCGTTCGAGCACGATCTGCCGGTCTCGCACCGCGAATCGACCACGCGCTACGCCGGCGCGCGTCTCGGCGCCTGGATCTACAAGCGCGATTACGCGCTCGGCGCGCGTCTTGGCCTCGCCGATTCGGTCAAGCACATCGTGCTGCCGGCGATGAAGACGCTGGTGCACGCCGATCTTTCGAGCGAAACGCTGCGCATCAAGAACAGCCCGCTCTGCAATCCGCGGCTCTATCGCGGTGCGAGCTGCCATTTTCTGCGCGGCTGCCTCGAAGGCCTCTTGCACGAACCCGGACATCTCGGACGCCCGCGCGTCGTCGAGAGCCAATGCCGCAACGCCGGCGCCGAGCTTTGCACGTTCACGTTCGCCAGCTGATCGTTCCACCGCCGACAAAGCCACAGGGGGCTTTATGAATCACGATCACGCCATTCAATGCATCCACGATCCGATGCTCGTCGCGCTGTCCTATCTCGTCTCGGTGCTGGGCTCGTACACGGCGCTGCAACTTGCGATCGGCATCCCGAACGCGCTCGATGCGCGCGAGCGCTGGCGCGCGGTGATCGCGTCCGGCGCAGCGATGGGTGGCGGCGCGATCTGGGCGATGCACTTCATTGCGATGCTCGCCTGCACGATGGAGATTCCGGTGACGTATGACGTCATGCTGACTCTCTTCTCCGCGGTGATCGGCATGGCGTCGTGCATGGCCGGCCTCGCGATCGCCGGCAGCGGCGTGTTCGACTGGTCCAAGACTGTCGTCGCCGGCGTCTTCATGGGCCTGGGCGTCGCCGGCATGCATTACACCGGCATGGCCGCGATGCGCATGCCCGCGATCACCGAGTACGACATGAACATCGTCGCGATCTCGGTGCTGATCGCCGTCGTCGCTTCGATCGCGGCGCTCTGGCTCGCGTTCAACATGCGCGGCGCCGCGCAGATGTTCGGCAGCGCGCTCGTCATGGGCGTCGCGGTGTGCGGCATGCACTACACCGCGATGCGCGCCGCAAGCTTCGCGCCGACGGGCGAAGATGCCGCCGCGGCGACCGCCGGCGGCATCAGCGGCGAGTATCTCGGTGCGACGATCTTTGCGGTCACGACGTTCTTGCTTGCGACTGTGCTGGTGATCAGCTTGTTGCGTCAGCAGCGCAGGACGCTGGTCAGGATTTGACAGAGATATTTCTCGCAGAGACGCAAAGGACGCAGAGAAAACAAGAATTCCTTTGCGCTCTTTGCGTCCTCCGCGGCTCTGCGAGAAAACGCTCTTTCCTCACCCCTACGACTTCGGCGAATGCCGGCTTCCGCGCAGGTGCTCGATCGGAAAGCTCGTGATCTCGCCGCCCGGCGCGCGCCGCGGCTGGCCCGTCGCAGGCGCGAACGCTTGCGCGTAGACGACTTCGTACGTTGCCGGCAGCACGCCGTCGCGGCGGAACGGCTCGTATGCGGCGACGACGCGGTCGAGATGCGCCTTGCCCGTCAGCGTGCGTTGGCGTCTTGCATCTGCGTTGGTCGCGCCGATCGCGCGCAGCTCGCGCATCAGCGCGACGACGTCGGTGTACGTCAACGTGAAATCGTCGCGTTCGAGCACCGGATCGCGAAAACCGCTCGTGAGCAGCGCATCGCCGATGTCGTGCATATCGACGAAGCGGCTGACGTGCGGCGCCGAATCTGCCGCGGCGAACGCAGTGCGCAGCTCATACAGCGTCGACGGGCCGAACGTCGTGAACAGCAGCAAGCCGCCCGGCCGCAGCACGCGGCCGAACTCGGCGAGCGCGAGCCCGGGATCGTCGCACCATTGCAGGCAAAGGTTCGAATAGACGAGATCGATGCTGGCATCGGCGAGTGGCAACGCTTGCACATCGGCCGCGATGCATGCGAACGCCGGTGGTGCGCCCGCACGCAATGCTGCGCGGCGCGTCATCGGCAATGCGAGATCGAGCGCGATCACTTCGGCGTCCGGAAAGCGTGCGGACAACGCAGCGGCACCGGCGCCCGGACCGCAACCCGCGTCCAGTACGCGCGCCGGCTGTATTTCGACGCCGTCGAGCCGCTCCAGAAGACGCGCCGCGACTTCCGCCTGCAGAACCGCATGCGCCTCATATGTTTCGGCCGCACGCCCGAATGCTTGGCGCACGTGGCGTGCGTCGAGGCCCGCGCTCATGCCGGCAGCTCCGCCGCGAAATCGGCGATCTCTTGTGCGAGCGTATTGGCATGTGCAAGAAACGGTGCGTGGCCGCTGTTGCATTCGATGTAGTGGCCACGAGCTTGCGTCGCGGCCCATTGCATCGCGGCAGGATTGACGAGCCGGTCGCGGCGTCCCGCGATCCAGAGACTCGGCATCGCAAGCCGCGAAAGCTCGGCGCGGATATCGGTCGTATCGAGAATCCGCAAGCCTTCCGTCAGCGCGGACATCGCGGGCTCGCCGCGCTCGAACACCTGCGCCTTCAGATCGCGCAACTCGTCGCGCGCATGATCGGAGCCCAGCGTTTCGAGCGCGAGGAATCGTTCGATCGTGCGCTTGTAGTTTTGCGCGAGCCCGGCGCCGAACTCGGCGAAGACTTCCGGCGCGACACCTTGCGGCCAATCCTCGCCGACGACGAAACGAGGGCTCGCCGAGATCTCGACCAGTCCACGCACATTCATCGATCGATCCAGCGCCGCGCGCAGCGCGACGAGCCCGCCGAGCGACCAGCCGAGCCAGACCGCGCGTGGCGTCGCATCTGCGATGCGGCGTGCGCTGTCCACAAGGTCGAGCGTCGCATCGTCGCAGCTGAAACCGTGGCCCGGCAAATCGACAAGATGCAGGCGGAACTGCGAGGCGAGCACTCGCGTCAGCGGCGCGAAAATGCCCGAATGCATCGCCCAGCCGTGGATCAGCACGAGGTCGGGCCCGTTGCCTTGATGTTCGATATGCATTCAGCGATCCATCCCTGGATGAGTAGTGTCCTCGCGACATCGCCGGACGCGCGGTTCGAGCAGGCGCCACATCAATCGCGCATAGTCGCGGGCGCACAGCGGCCGCGGCTGCAGCCAGCGCGGACGCCGCTGGCCCTGCACGATGCGATCACACAGCCAGTCCTGATCGAACCGATCCCAAACGCCGGCCGTCGCGCAGAGATTCCATGCGAGCACCGGATGCACTTCGCGCATCAGGATCTCGCGGAGCTCATCCAGCGAATACGGCGATGCGGAAAGATCACGCGCCGCGGAGCGCACGCTGCTGCGATATTCGGTGTCGAGATAAAGGTCGGAAAGCGCGCTCCAGACGGGCCGGCGGGCTTGAAGATCCTGCGCGGCGGCTTTCATGCACGCGCCGCCGCGATCGCATCGAGCAGGCGCTCGGCGTCTTCCTCCGAGTGCAGCGCGGTCAACGTGACGCGAAGCCGCGCCTTGTCTGCGGGCACGGTCGGCGGTCGAATCGCCGGTACATAGAAGCCTGCTTCCTCGAGCGCGGCGCAAACGCGCATCACGGCTTCGCTCGCGCCGATCATGACCGGCTGGATCGGCGTGCGCGACTCGGCGAGATCGATGCCGCGTGTTTTCGCTCCGTCGCGAAAATGCGCGATCAGATGCGCGAGCCGATCGCGCCGCCAATCCTCGAAGCGCGCGATACCGATTGCCGTGCGCGCCGCGGCGGCGAGCGCCGGCGGCGTCGCAGTCGTGTAAATAAATGTCCGCGCCGATTGCACGAGCCCATCGATCAGCGCCGCGCTGCCGGCGACGAACGCGCCGGCGACGCCGAGCGCTTTGCCGAGCGTTGCCATCAGGATCGGCGCATCGTCCTGCGTGAGCCCAGCTTCGACGACGCTACCGGCGCCTTCGCGCCCGAGCACGCCGAGACCGTGCGCGTCGTCGACCATCAACGTCGCTTGCTCATCGCGGCAGAGTAACGCGAGCTCGCCGAGCGGCGCGACGTCGCCGTCCATGCTGAAGACGCCATCGGTTGCAAGCAGCGCGGCGGCGTCAGGTTCGGTGTCGAGCTGCCGTCGCGCGCTCGCGCTGTCGGCGTGCACATAGCGCTTGAGCGTGCAACCGGCGAGACGCGCCGCGTCGACCAGCGAGGCGTGATTGAGCTTGTCCTGCACGCAGACGTCCGCGTCGCCGAGCATTCCGGCGACAACGCCGAGATTGGCCATCCAGCCGTCCGAAAACAGCAATGCGCGTTCGCGACCTGTCCAGCTCGCCAGAGCGTCTTCGAGCGCCGCATGCTCTTCGCGATGGCCGCCGAGCAGATGTGCGGCGGTCGCGCCGACGCCCCATTGTTCGGCCGCCGTGATCAGCGCCTCGGTCAGCGCCGGATGCTGCGCGAGGCCGAGATAGTCGTTGCTCGCGAAATTCAGAAGCCGCTTTCCGCCGATCACGACATGCGCGCCGTCGACCCCATCGACCGTGCGCAACCGGCGCAGCAATCCTTCGCGAACGCGTTCAGCGTGTAGAGCGGCCAGGCGATCGATGAGCGACGGGCGGGACATAGTGCAAGCGAAAGATCGAACCTTCGTCGTTCGATCTCTGGATTCTTACGCCGGAACCGGCTGCTCGACGATATCGGCATGCACCGTGCTGGCCGAAACTTCGACTTCCAGCGGATGGATGCCAAGGCGCGCGAAGAGACGCCGATCGTGCTCGACGTCCGGATTCCCGGTCGTCAGCAATTTCTCGCCATAGAAAATCGAATTCGCGCCGGCGAAGAAGCAAAGCGCCTGCAGCTCGTCGCTCATCTCCGCGCGACCGGCGGAGAGGCGCACCATCGATGCCGGCATCAGAATCCGCGCGACCGCGATCGTGCGCACGAACTCGAACGGATCGAGCGGTGCGGTCCCCGCAAGCGGCGTGCCCGCGACCTGCACGAGACGATTGATCGGCACGGATTCCGGATGCGCGGGAAGATTCGCGAGCGCTTGCAAGAGGCCGGCGCGCTGCGCGCGTGTCTCGCCCATGCCGACGATGCCGCCGCAGCAGGTCTTGAGGCCGGCGTCGCGTACGTGTTCGAGCGTGTCGAGCCGATCCTGGTATTCGCGGGTGTGGATGATCTCGCCGTAAAACTCGGGCGCGGAGTCGAGATTGTGGTTGTAGTAATCGAGACCGGCGTCCTTCAGCGCATCGGCTTGCGCCTCGGTCAGCATACCGAGCGTCGCGCAGGTTTCCATGCCGAGCGCCTTCACCGCGCCGACCATCGCGGCGATTTTCGGAATGTCGCGATCCTTCGGCGAACGCCAGGCCGCGCCCATGCAGAATCGCGTCGCGCCGGCGTCCTTGGCCTGCTTGGCCTTCGAGCGCACCGCGTCGAGGCTCATCAGCTTCTCGGCCTCGACGCCGGTCGCGTAGCGCGCAGCCTGCGGGCAGTACGCGCAATCCTCGGGACAACCGCCGGTCTTCACCGATAGGAGCGTCGACACCTGCACCGCGTTCGCATCGTGATGTGCGCGATGCACCGCGTGTGCGCGAGCGAGGAGATCGGCGAACGGCAGATCCATCAGCGCCGAGACTTCGTCGCGGGTCCAGTCGTGGCGGAGGGCAGCGTGCATGCGGAGCCTTCGTCTTCGGTAAAGTGATCGTCGGGGGCCCGAGTCTGGATTTGGCGGCGGGAGGCTGTCAACTTGGCAACAACCCATAAGGTTGACGGCGTCGCATGGCTGCTCCGCCTCGCGCTGCCGCTGCGTTGCCTCCTCTGCGGCGGCGGCGGGGCGGGCGGACGCGACCTCTGTTCAGGCTGCGCCGGCGATTTCGCCCTGAACCGCTGTGCTTGTCCGCGCTGCGCGCTCCCGTTGGAAACCGCCGCGCCTGCCTGTGGCGCCTGCCTCGAACGCGAACCGCCGTTCGCTGCGGCCTGGGCGCCGTTCCGCTACGAGCATCCGCTCGATCTGCTCGAGGCGCGCTTCAAGTTTCGGAGCGACCTCGCTGCAGGCCGCGTGCTGGCGCAATTGTTGATCGAGCGCGCCGCGGCGGACGCACCGGCGCGGCCTGATCTGATCGTGCCGGTGCCGCTGCACGTCGCGAGACTTCGCGAGCGCGGCTACAACCAGGCACTGGAGCTCGCCAAACCGTTGGCCGCCGCATTGGATATCCCACTGCAACACGATCTCTTCGTGCGCACGAAACCGACGCCGCCGCAGACCGGTCTCGACGCGAAGGCGCGCCGGCGCAATCTGCGAGGCGCCTTCGCAATCGCGCCTCGCGCAACATGGCCGGCGCACGTCGTCATCTTCGACGATGTGATGACCACCGGTGCAACGATGCGCGAATGCGCGCGCATGCTGCTGCGCTCCGGTGTCGAGCGCGTGGATGTTTGGGCGCTGGCGCGAGCGCCTCGGCCGCGATAGCCACTCGTGTTCAACGGATTGCGAGCGCGAGCATCAATCCGATCCAGAGCGCAAACCCCACCCAATTGTTGTTGCGGAACGCCTCGAAGCAATGCGCGCGCGAGCGATCGCGGATCAGCCATTGCTGCCAGCCGAAGAGGCCGGTTGCGATCGCGACGCCGACGAAGTACGGCCAGTGCAAATGGACGCGCGTGCCGGCGAGCAGCATTGCGAACAGGAACGTCGCCATCAAGACGCCGATGATCATGCGGTCGGCGTCGGCGAACAGAATCGCGGTCGATTTGGCGCCGACGCGAAGATCATCCTCGCGATCGACCATCGCGTATTCGGTGTCGTAGATCGTCGAGAACAGCACATTGGCGAGGAACAGGAGCCAGCACAGCGGCGGCAACGAATGCGTGACCGCGGCGAACGCCATCGGAATCGACCAGCCGAACGCGGCGCCGAGCACGACTTGCGCGAGATGCGTCACGCGCTTGGTGAACGGATAGATCGCCGCGAGCGCGGCGCCGACGAACGCAAGCTTGATCGTGAGTGCGTTGGTGAACAGCACGAGCACGAACGCGAACGCAAGCAGCCCGCCGAAGAGGAGCAGCGCCTCGCGCTTGGACACGCGGCCCGCCGCCATCGGCCGTCCGCGCGTGCGCTCGACGTGCGCGTCGAGCCAGCCGTGGTCGGCGTAGTCGTTGATCACGCAGCCGGCGCTGCGCATCACGAACACGCCGAGCGTGAAGATGATCAGCGCGCCGAGCGGCGGAAAATCGGTCGCGGCGAACCAGAGCGCCCACCAGGTCGGCCAGAGCAAGAGCAGCGCGCCGACCGGACGATCGAGGCGCATCAGGACGAGATAATTCCGTACGCGTTCGCGATGCTGCTCGGGCAGATAGTCGAGCAGCCATTCGATGATGCGCGTCGAGCGCGGCGAGGCGTCCGCGGGCCGCGGATCGTTGCGTGCCGGCGCGATCGGCGGTGTCTTGGGACGCGCGAACGATGGAATCGCTTCGGGTGCAACGGGCTCGCGCGGAAGATCTTCCGCGGGCGCGACGCGAGGCTCGGGCGCGATCGGCGGTGGGGCCCGGCGCACCCCTCGCGGAACGTCCGCCGACATCGCAGGCGGACTGCTCGTCGCGGCGTTGCGTGCTCGTCGCGGCACGGCCGGTTTGACGTCGGCGGCGTTCGCGGATGTCGCTGCCGACTCCGCCGGCTGCACGCTCTTCGCCGGCGGCGCGCTACGTCGCGGTGGCGGTGCGGGCGCGGCCTGCGCGGGATCCTGCGCGTCGGATGCCGCGGCGGTCTTGCGCCTTCGCGGCGGCGTCTTCGGGCGATCGGGTTCGTCCATGCCCGAAGTTTAGCGGCAAGCGAACACCGCGCGATGTGCGCTCGGCTATGCTGATAAGTCGATCCCACACACTCGCGAAACGTTTCGGCTCGCTGCCGGCGCACGTGCGCCGCGCGTCGCCCGCCTCGGAGGCCGCCATGGAAAAATTGTTGCCGACGCGTTACCTCGGGCTCGTCGCCGTCCTCGCGCTCCTCGCGCTGGCCGTCGCGCGCTGGCCGATGGGCGAAGGCTGGAAGGTGCTCGCGGTGCTATCCGGTGCGCTCACCGCGGTCGGCCTTGTCGATCTTGCGCAGAAGCGATCGACGCTGCGCCGCAACTATCCGCTGCTCGCGCATATCCGCTTCTTCTTCGAAGGTATCCGGCCGATGTTGCGGCAATACGTCGTCGAGTCGGACAACGAGGAAGTGCCGTTCTCGCACGTGCAGCGCGCGATCGTGAAGCAGCGCGCGAAGAACGCGCTCGACAAGCGGCCGTTCGGCACCGAGCTCGACGTTTACGCCGAGCGCTACGAATGGATCAATCATTCGATCGTGCCGAGCGTGATCGAAAGCCATGATTTTCGCGTGATGGTCGGCGGCAAGGACTGCACGCAACCGTATTCGGCGAGCGTGTTCAACATCTCGGCGATGAGCTTCGGCGCGATCTCGCCGAACGCGATCCGCGCGCTCAATGAAGGCGCGCGCCGCGGCGGCTTCTATCACGATACCGGCGAGGGTTCGCTGTCGGCGTATCACCGCGAGAACGGCGGCGACATCGTCTGGGAGCTTGGGTCAGGTTACTTCGGTGCGTGCGAGCGTGCGGGTGTGTTCAGCGAAGTGCGCTTCGTCGAGCGCGCGCGGCTCGCGCAGGTGAAGATGATCGAGCTCAAGCTCTCGCAAGGCGCGAAACCCGGGCACGGCGGCGTGTTGCCGGCACCGAAGGTGAGCGCGGAGATCGCAGCGACGCGCGGCGTGCCGATGGGCGAGGATTGCGTATCGCCGGCGCGCCACTCGGCGTTCGATACACCCGAAGGCCTCTTGCGTTTCATCGCGCGACTGCGCGAGCTTTCGGGCGGCAAGCCGACCGGCTTCAAGCTCGCGCTCGGCCATCCGTGGGAATGGTTCGGCATCGCCAAGGCCATGATGACGACCGGCATCCTGCCCGATTTCATCGTCGTCGACGGCAAGGAAGGCGGCACGGGCGCGGCGCCGCTCGAATTCACCGACCACGTCGGCGTGCCGCTGCGCGAGGCGCTGATGATCGTGCACAACACACTCGTCGGGCTGAACCTTCGCGACCGGATCCGCATCGCCGCCAGCGGCAAAGTCATCACCGCTATCGACATCACGCGTTTGCTCGCACTCGGCGCGGACTGGTGCAACGCCGCGCGCGGATTCATGTTCGCGCTCGGCTGCATCCAGTCGCAAAGCTGCCATACCGATCGCTGTCCGACCGGCGTCGCGACGCAGGATCCCAAACGCTGGAAGCAGCTCGACGTGCCCGACAAGGCCGCGCGCGTCAAAAATTTCCACGAGAACACGCTGATCGCGCTGAAGGAGCTCGTGCAAGCGACCGGGCTTTCGCATCCGGGCGAGCTCGGCCCCGAGCATCTGATTCGCCGCGTCTCGTCGACCGAAGTGCGCTCGCTCGGCACGCTCTATAAATTCGTCAAGCCGGGCGAGCTGATCGACGGCGTGTCCGAGCACGCGGTATTCCAGCGGTTCTGGGCCGATGCGCGACCGGATACGTTCGCGCCCTCGGCCCAGATGTTGGCGTGGCGCAAGACGAAGCTCATCTGACGCTGCGAGCGCGTCAGAGATAGCTCAGCCACCACTTTTCCTTGTGCGCGCGCTTGTACGCAGCGTAGCGTGCGCAAAGCGGATACGTCACCACGATCACCGCCACCCAGACGAGATACGCGCGCAGAAGGCTTGGTGTGTAGCCGGGCGCGAACTCGTTGTGGAAGAAATCGCCGAGCGTGCTTTTGCCGAATACGATCTCGGTCCAGATCAGCGCGGCGAGGTGAATCAGCGGCAAGTGCAAGACATAGAAGAAGAAAGGCACGCGGCCGAATACCGCGACGCGGTCGGCGATCGCTCCGCGCCAGCGTTCGAGCAATGGCATCAAGACCAGCGCAGGTCCAATCGTCATCAGAAGATACTGAAGCGAAGGCGGATACTTGCTCGTGTTGAGAACCTGCAACGCCGAATAGAGGACTCCGCGTGGGTTCGGCGCCCAGAGGCGCGCATCGCCGTAGAGGTTCGTGAACCTGAGCACGAGGAAGAGCGCGATGAGACCGAGCCCGATCGAAACGAGCCAGCGGTCGCGCCGTTCGCGATCGAGCTCGAGCAGCGCGCCGAAGCCGTAACCTGCCGCCATCACGCCGATCCACGGGATCAGCGGATAGCCGACGGCGACGAAGAAGTTCGGCGTGACCTGATCGAAATAGAACTCGTGGGCGATCGCCCAGACGAGCGCGTAAGGGCCGAAGTCCTGCGCGTGAATACCGTCGAGCGCGTTGTGGCCGAAGATCATCGCGAACGCGATCGCGAGAACCACTGGCAGCGGCAGATAGAGCAGCAGCGCCAGCGCGACCATCGACCAGCCGATCGACCAGATCGTCTGCAAGATCATGCCGTGATAGCCGAACTGCCAGAAGAAGCTGATCAGCGTGATCTCGATCAAGACCAGCCAGAGGCCGCGCGTGACGAGGAAATATTGGAGGTGCCGCATCGAGCAGCCGCTGTTGCGCCGGTAGAGCCATGCGCTGGTGCCGGCGAGGAACACGAAGATCGGCGCGCAATAGTGCGTGATCCAGCGGGTCAGGAAAAGACCGGCCGACGCTTGCGAAAGATCGGTCGGATCCCACGGAAACGGCGAGAAGTAATCGCGCACGTGATCGAGCGCCATCACGATCATGATGATCCCGCGCAAGAGATCGACGGAAACGATGCGCGGCGAATTCGCCGGATTCGGAATCGATGCGGACATGGAAGACAGGATTCGTGGGTGGCCCTCCGTAAAGGGTACCCGTACGGCGCGCTCGTTGCGCATCCTCGGATTTTCCGAATGCATGGAGCCAATTCGTCCGCCGCCGCGCCGCAGCAGGGCCGCGACGCGGCCCTCGGCTATGATCGTCGGCCCGTTCGGAGGACGACATGAGCCTGATCGCCAAGCTGACCCGCCACAAGTCGATCGAACAGCTGCAGAGCGAAGTCGGCCGGCGCAGCGATTTCCGCCGCGTGCTCGGCGTCTGGCAGCTCACCGCGATCGGCATCGGCGGCATCATCGGCGTCGGCATCTTCGTGCTCGCGGGCCAGCAGGCGGCGACGAACGCGGGGCCGGCCGTTGCGCTTGCGTTCCTGATCGCCGGCGTCGCGAGCGCAGCGGCAGCGCTCTGCTATGCGGAGTTCGCCGGATTAATCCCGGTCACCGGCAGCGCCTACACCTACGGTTACGCCGTGCTCGGCGAGCTCGCCGCGTGGCTGATCGGCTGGGATCTTCTGCTCGAATATGCGCTGATCGTCGCGGTCGTCGCGATCGGCTGGTCCGGCTATGTGCAATCGCTGCTCGCCGCCGCGGGCATCGTATTGCCGGCCTGGGCACAAGGCGCAATCGGCACCGGCGAGGGCCGCGTGTTCAACGTGATCGCCGCGATGATCACGCTCGCGGTCGCCGCGCTTCTGACGATGCGCACCGAATGGGGCGCGCGCTTCAACACGCTGGTCGTCGCGATCAAGATCGCCGCGGTCGCGCTGGTGATCGGCGTCGGCATCTTCTATATCAATCCGGACAACTGGCATCCGTTCATTCCCGAGCGCATCGTCGGCCCCGACGGCGTCGGTCATTTCGGATTCAAAGGCGTCGCGACGGCGGCCGCGGTCGTTTTCTTCGCGGTGTTCGGCTACGACACGCTGACGACCGCTGCCGAGGAATCGAAAAATCCGCAGCGCGATCTGCCGCGCGCGGTGCTGCTCTCGCTCGGCGTGTCGATGACGCTGTATCTCGCGGTCTCGATGGTGCTGACCGGCGTCGCGCACTATTCCACGCTGAACACCGATGCGCCGGTCGCCGACGCGTTCAAGGCGCTCGGCCTTCCGTGGATCTCGGTCGCGATCTCGATCTCGGCCGTGATCGGCATCGCGAGCGTCCTGTTCGCATTCATGCTCGGCGCGGCGCGCATCTGGTTCGCGCTCTCGCGCGATGGGCTTCTGCCCGGCTGGTTCGCCAAAGTGCATCCGCGCTACGGCACGCCGCACCGCCCGACGATCGCGCTGGGCGTGTTCACGGCGTTGGTAGCGGGTTTATGGCCGATCGGCGAGGTCGCGCGGCTGGTCAACATCGGTGTCCTGTCGGCGTTCATCGTGATCTGCATGTCAGTGATCGTGCTGCGCATCCGCAAACCGGAACTGCCGCGCGCGTTCCGCACGCCGTGGGTGCCGCTGATCCCGCTGATCGGCATCGCGTTCTCGATCTGGCTTCTGTCCGAGCTCGCCGCGATCACCTGGGGCGTGTTCCTGATCTGGGTTGCGATCGGGTTGCTGATTTATTTCGGTTACGGCATCCGTCACAGCCGTCTTGAACACGGTGGCGGTTGATACCGTACTTCTGCTAACAGACGCGACGCTGGACCGCGGCCTTTTATGCATCGGGCCGGGTTCCATGCGAAAATCCGCGTTACGCGCTCGTAGCTCAGCTGGATAGAGTACAGCCCTCCGAAGGCTGGGGTCGTGGGTTCGAATCCCGCCGAGCGCGCCATCCCCTACAATAACGTCCTTTTTTCGCGGCCGGCGGGTGCCGGTAGATCGCAGAGGTGTTTCGTGAGCAACCCCGTCACCAGTACCGACCGCATATTCCTCAAGCACTTCGCGATGCTGATCGCTTTCCTGATGGTGGTCGCGATCGCGCTGATCGGCCTTGGTGCCTACATCTATGCCAAGCACCCGCCCGAGCAGAATCCCAAGCGCGCTGAAGTCGTGAGCTCGCGCATCGCGCCGGTCGGCGGCGTCTATGCGGGCGATACCGGCCGCGCGGCAATGGCGGCGGCGCAGGAAGCCGCGAAGGCCGCCGCAGCCGCGCAGGTCGCGTACGGCGGCACCACCGACGGCAAGACGATCTTCGGCAACCTCTGCCACAGCTGCCACGAAACCGGCGCCGGCGGCGCGCCGAAGATCTCCGACAAGAGCGCGTGGACCGCGCGCGTCGCCGAAGGCCTCGAGACGCTGGTCAAGCACGCGACCGAAGGCTACACCGGCAAGTCCGGCATCATGCCGCCGAAGGGCGGCAACCCGTCGTTGACCGACGAGCAGGTCAAGGCGACCGTGCAGTGGATGGTCGATCAGGTGAAATAAGCGCCGCGCAGCCGATGCGATCGAACGCCGCCTTCAGGGCGGCGTTTTCGTTTGTGGCGCGCGCAGGCGAATCCGTTCCGCGGCTGCGAAGCGCTCCAGATCCGGAAAGAACGCGGCGAAATGCCGCTCGAGCGGTGCAGCGAGCGCGATCAGCACCGGCAGCGCCGAGGCGACCGGATTTTCGCGCGTGAAGCGCCGCGAGACACCGCGCAGCACCGCGCCGATCATCACGACATCGCGATATGCGGCTGGCAGATCGTGCGCGTCGAGATACGCGACGAAGCCGCGCATGCGCTCGGGCACCAGCGCCTTCCTGGCGTGCAGAAGCTCGCGCACTTGGCGCGAAAAGTCGTCGAGCGCGCCGTCACCGTAGCGCGGCCATTCGCGCGCGAGCAGATGATCGAACCAGATATCGAGCAGCACGCCCGCATAGCGCCGATGCGGCGGCGCGATCAGCGCGCGCGCAGCCGCGACTTCCGGATGCGCGTCGGTATAGCCGTCGACCGCGCGATGCAGAGCGATGCCGGCACCGACGCGCGGGGGCAGCGCGGGATCGATCGCGCCGCGGACGAAATCGCCGATCAGGCTGCCTAGCATCAGCTCCGGATCGGGCGCCGCTACGAACGCGTGCGCGAGGATATTCATGAAGCGGCGGCACGAAGGCGAGGTGCCGCGATTGTGGGTCGTTTCGCAAGTCCGCGCGAGACCTCAGCCTTCGTCCAATGCCAGCTCGAACAAACGCCCCGTCGCGCCGCGCGCCGATCCCGCGTTCGTGGATCCGCTGACGAAATACGTGCGATCGCCGATCGTGCCGGCGGCGACGCCGTGCACCGGCACCGGCAACGCCGGGCCGAACGTCCAGCGGTCCGCCCCCGGAACATAGATTTCCGTCGTCGGCTCGATACGCGGTGTCCCGCCGTGCAGTACTTCACCGCCGCCGATGACGATCCGGTTGTTAGCAACGGTCGCCGCGAAGCCGCCGCGGAAGTGACCAATGCGAGGGCCGACGCGCCAGCGCTCGCTTGCCGGATCGTAGATCGCGACGCTCGCTGTTTCCGTGGTCGACGAGCGACCCGCGATCATCCAGATTTCGCCGAGGAATGCGATCACTTGCGAATGATCGCGGCCGGTCGTGTCGGGCCTCGCGATCGAACGCTTGATGCGTTGGCGCGGATCGTATTCCCAGAGATTGCCGTTGTCGGTGCCGATGAACACGCGGCCGTTCAGAAGCGCCGCGTGGCTTCCGAAATTGAACGGCAGCTCCGGCCGTGCTTCCCAGGTGCCGCTCGCGACGTCATAGCGGAATCCGGATGTGCTCTGATCGCCGTCGCCGTTGCGCGCACCGCCGGTGTAGTACACGCCGCCGCCGAGCGCGAACGCGGATAGGTGATCGCGTCCGGCCGGAAGCCGCGCGAGCGTGGTCCAGCGTCTCGTTGCCGGATCGTAGCGCTTGAATCCGCGCGGATCGCCAAAGCCGCTGAGCGCATAAAGCTGGCCGTCGAGCGCGGCGACGTCGAGCTCGGATTGAGCAGGTTCAGGCATGCGCGAAAGCTCAGTCCATGTTCCGCTTGCCGGTGGCGCCGGCGTGCCGTCGATGCAGGTCGCGCCAGCCGGTGCGGTGATCCGCGTCGCGGTTCGCGTCGCCGTGCCGTAGCCGGCGAGCGTCGAGGCGTAGTGCACGTTGACGGTATTGCAGTTCGAGAACGCGAGCTCGACGCGTCCCCACGGAACGTTTTCGACATCGTCCGGATCGAACGCATCGCCGAAGCGCGCGCCGCGTGTCGTCATCATGTCGGTGATGACGACCCGGTCGCCCTCGCGCTGGCCATTGCCGACCATCCAAAGCGAGCGGCCTTGCGGATCGTAGGCGAACCAGTACACCACCGTGCGCTCGCCGAAAATCTCCTCGATGAACCAGCCTTCGCCCGAGCGCGACGGCACGAACCACGCGCCGCTCTTGCCGCGAAGCCCCGCGAGCGCGCGACCGCCATTCGGCGTCAGCGCGCGCGTGCCGGCGCAGTCGAGCTGATCGAGCGCGGTCAGCCGCGCGAGGCTCCGCTCGCCGCTGCCGTAGGCGGCGGGGCCCGCGTAACGCACCGTCGCGGCGTTGCAATCGTGGAACTCGAAATCGAGCGTGCCCCAGGTGCGATTGACGATGTCCGCGGGATCGAACGCATCGCCCCAGACGCCGCCGCTCGCCTGCACGACCTGATCGAACACCACATGGTTGCCGCTGATGCGTCCGCCGCTCGCGATCATCCAGGCCTGCTGGCCGGGCTCGCCCGCGGGCGGGTACGTGAACCAGATGACGAGCACTTCGCCGTTGATGAGGTATTCGAGGATGAAGCCTTCGCCGCTTCGCGCCGGATCGAACCAAGCACCGCTTACGGCCGGGCCGGGCCAGTACGTTTCATCGCCGACCGGTGCGGTGGGCACCTCGGCGCTGCCGTGCGCGAACAGCGGCGGCAGCCATGTTGCGATGGCGAGAGCGCTCGCCAGCCCAAGGGCACGCATGACGGCTCTCCTTCGGCAGAAGATGGGTCCAATCTACACGAAGCATCTCGTAGATCAAGCGCGCCCGCCGGCCTCGGCCGCTCTGTCATCGGCGCTCGCGGCATTCCCGTTATCATTCGCCGCATGACCCGAGGATCATCGACCGCCGCGGCGCCGGGTTTCCCGTCGACCGCCGCGGATCTTCTGCTGCCTGGCCCTGCCGGCGCGATCGAGCTGGCGTGTAGCGTGCCGGCGCCGGACGTCGCGCGGCGCGGTGTCGCCATCGTCTGCCATCCGAATCCGCTGCAGGGCGGCACGATGTTCAACAAGGTCGTGACGACGCTCGATCGCTCGCTGAACGAGCTTGGTCTTGCAACCGTCCGCTTCAATTTCCGCGGCGTCGGCAAGTCCGAAGGCGTGCACGACGAAGGCCACGGCGAGGCCGACGATCTCGCCGCGATCACCGCCTGGGTGCGCCGCGAGCGGCCCGACGATGTGCTATGGCTCGCAGGGTTTTCGTTCGGAAGCTACGTCGTGCTGCGCGCAGCCGCCAAGCTCGCGCCGGCGCAATTGATCCTGATCGCGCCGCCGGTCGGACGTTGGGAGTTCGAGGGCATCGAGCTTCCCGAGTGTCCGATCCTGATCGTGCAAGGCGAAGACGACGACGTCGTCGATGCGCAAGCCGTGTTCGCGTGGGCCGGAGCGCAAACGCCGCCGCCGACCGTCGTGCGCATGCCGGAGACCGGCCACTTCTTTCATCGGCGGTTGATTGACCTGCGCGGTGCCGTGAAGAACGCGGTGCGCGACAACCTGCCGCCGTCTGCCGGCGCGTGAACGCCGTGGATGCTTTCGCCGCGCGTTCGCCGGGCGAACGCTATCGCGCCGGTGTCGCCGCCGGCGATTGGCAGGACGATCCCGCGCAGCACGCCGCGCTCGCCGCGCTCGATCGGTTGTGGAACGAGCTTTCGACGCGCCCGCCGCCGTCGTTCTGGCAGCGCTTGCGCGGCCGCGCCGCGACCACGCGCGGGATTTATCTCTGGGGCCGCGTCGGGCGCGGCAAGACGTTTCTGTGCGATCTCTTCTACGACGCGCTGACGATCGAAGCGAAGCGTCGCGTGCATTTCCACCGCTTCATGCAGGACGTGCACGCGCAGCTCCGCACGCTCGAAGGCCGCGCCGATCCGCTGAACGACGTCGCCGCGCGCATCGCCGACGAGGTGCGTGCGTTGGTGCTCGACGAGTTCTTCGTCGGCGACATCGGCGATGCGATGATCCTCGGCAATCTCCTGCGCGCGCTTTTCGAGCGCGGCGTCGTGCTGGTGACGACGTCGAACACGCCGCCGGCCGATCTCTATAAAGAGGGCTTGCAGCGCGAGCGTTTCCTGCCGGCGATCGCGCTGATCGCGCGGCACTGCGCGATCGTCGAGCTCGACTCGCCGCACGACTGGCGCCTGCGCGCGCTGAAGCAGGCGCCGGTCTACTACACGCCGCCCGGCGCCGAGGCCGAGCGTGCGATGCGTGCGATCTTCAACCGCGTAGCCCGCAGCGCGCCGCGTCGCGATATCGATCTTCTGGTCAACGATCGGCCGATCCCGGCGCGGCTCGAAGCCGACGGCGCGGTCTGGTTCGATTTCGCGGCGCTGTGCGAAGGGCCGCGCGGCGTTCCCGACTACATCGAGCTTGCCAAGGCGTATCACACGATCCTGATCTCGAACGTGCCGCAATTCACCCCGCTCGACGAGGACGCCGCGCGCCGCTTCATCGAGCTCGTCGACGAGGTATACGATCGCGGCGTGAATCTCGTATTGTCGGCCGCCGCGCCCGCGATCGAGCTGTACGATGGCGAGCGCTTGCGCGCGCAGTTCGCGCGCACCGAGTCGCGGCTGATTGAAATGCAGAGCGAAGACTATCTCGCGCGCGAACACCGTCCATGAATCCGATCGCACCGATCCCGATCCGCTGGCGATGGTTTCTCATCATCGCCGTGCTCGTCTATGCCTGCGCGCTGCAAGGCTGGCGGCCGCTGTATTCGCCGGACGAGGGGCGCTACACGAACGTCGCGCTCAACATGCTCGATAGCGGCAATTGGCTGCGGCCGATGTTGCATCCGGAAGTCGAGCACTGGGCGAAGCCGCCGCTGACGTACTGGAGCATCGCGGCCAGCGTCGCCGTGTTCGGTCGCAACGAATTCGCCGCGCGTCTTCCGGGTGCGCTCGCATTCGCCGGCACCGTGTTCTTGATGATCCGGCTCGGCCGCCGTTTCGTGCCGGCGCAGCCGTGGCTGCCGGCTTTGACGTATGCGAGCTTTGCGTTTCCGCCGCTCGCATCGAACCTGGTCACGACCGATACGCTGTTGACACTCTGGGAAGCGCTGCAGGCGGTCGCGTTCGTCGAGCTCTGGTGGGCGACGGATCCGAAAGCGGCACGAAGAGCGCGTCTTCTGCTCGGGTTCGCCGCTGGCCTCGCGTTCATGACGAAGGGTCCGCCGGGGCTTCTGATTCTCGCCGCATCTGCTCTGTTCGCGCTGATCAGCGAGAAGTGGGCCGGCCTCAAGAGACTCTTCGGCTGGGATGCGCTGCTCGTATTCCTCGTTGTCGGCGGCACCTGGTATCTCGATGTCGCGATCCGCGAGCCCGGCGTGCTGCGTTACTTCCTCGTCGAGGAAGTCGTCAATCGCGTTGCAAGCGACAAGATGCACCGCAACGCCGAATGGTACGGCGCGCTCAAGATCTATCTTCCGACCGTGCTGCTCGGCACGTTGCCGTGGCTTCCGTTTCTGGTGCGTGCGTTGTGGCAACGTCGCGAAGGGTTCTTCGAGCGCGTGCGCAGCGACGCCGAGCCGCTTCTTCTCGCGTGCTGGTTCTTGTTGCCGCTCGCAGTGTTCATCCTCGCGCGCTCGCGCCTGCCGCTGTACTTGTTGCCGCTGTTCGTTCCGCTCGCGGTGATGATCGCGCGCACGCTCGCGCCGCTGGATCTGTCCTCACGCTGGCGCCAGGCCGCGCTCGCTGCGTGGTGCGCGCTGCTGGTGATCGCACGCGCGGTGCCGGCGCACGTCGATATCCCCGTGGACGATCGCGCGCTCGCCGATTCGCTCAAGGCCGAGCTTCCGGCGATTCCGCACGAAGTCGCATTCGTCAGTACCGATCCGCGTTACGGCCTGCGTTTCTATCTCGACAGCGAGATCGAGCGCCTGTTGCTGCCCGGCGACGAGCCGAACGTACGCGCAGAGGACATCTTGAATGAGATGCGCGAGGACGAAGGTTGTCGAGTGCTCCTGGTAAACGATTGGAATCTCGGCCGGCTGCAAACGCTGCTCGCCGGCGACAACGTGCACTACAAGCGTCTTAAGGACGTGCGCGGCTACGTCGTGCTCGCGCAGGCGACCTCCGACTGCGCGGCGTACGCGGCGCTCTGAGGCGAAAACGCGGCGGATCGTTTGCGGCCCGAAATCTGCATGCCTTGTGAAACGCCGTCGCGTGCCCAGCTCTTCGAAGCCTACGCAACGGAGAAGAAGTTCATGCAGAAGCGTCGTCTGGGTCGTAGCGGACCCGAAGTTTCCGCGATCGGCCTCGGTTGCATGGGCATGAGCGAGTTCTACGGGCCGAGCGACGATAAGGAATCGATCGCGACGATCCACCACGCGCTCAAGAGCGGCCTCAACCTGCTCGACACGGCCGACATGTACGGCCCATACGTTAATGAAGAGCTCGTCGGCCGCGCGATCCGCGGGCGTCGCGACGAGGCGGTGCTGGCGACCAAGTTCGGTTTCGTGCGCGATCCCAACGATCCGACGCGGCGCGAAGTCGACGGCCGTCCCGTGCGCGTGCGCGAAGCGTGCGAAGGCAGCTTGCGCCGGCTCGGTGTCGAGACGATCGATCTTTATTATCTTCATCGCGCCGATGTGCGCGTGCCGATCGAAGATACGGTCGGCGCGATGTCCGATCTTGTGCGCGAAGGAAAGGTGCGCTGGCTTGGGCTTTCGGAAGTTTCCGAAGCGACGCTGGCGCGCGCGTGCTCGGTGCATCCGATTTCCGCGCTGCAAAGCGAATATTCGTTGTGGACGCGCGACCCCGAAGACGGCGCGCTCGATGCATGCCGCCGGCTCGGCGTCGGCTTCGTCCCGTACAGTCCGCTTGGTCGCGGTTTCCTCACCGGCGCGATCCGCTCGCCGGACGATTTCGCCGCGGATGACTACCGGCGCGGCAATCCGCGTTTCCAGGGCGAGAACTTCGCGCGCAATCTTGCGCTGGTCGATACCGTCACCGCGATTGCGAAAGAAAAACACTGCACGCCGGCGCAGCTTGCGCTCGCATGGGTGCTGGCGCAGGGCGATGACGTCGTGCCGATTCCCGGCACCAAGCGGCGCAAGTATCTGGACGAGAATCTCGGAGCGCTCGATGTCGAGCTGACGGAGGATGATCGGGCGGCGATCGAGGCTGCGTTCCCGCGCGCCGAAGTTCGTGGCGAGCGTTATGCGCCGGTCATGATGGCGTTAACGGGTCGCTGAAATCCCGCTCGAGTCGGATGCCGGGGCATGACATTTGTCCATTGTCCGCGCATGACACAGGGTTTAAGGTGGCGCCCCCTGCCGGCCCACGCCGAAATCCGGCCTCCTTGATCGGGCCGCTGAACCCGTCTATTATTGTACTCACAAGTTCAGTTTTAGGAAGGATTCCAATGATCAGGATTCGAGGCCGCCGGCGCTCGCACGCCGCACGCGCCGTTTTGGTCCGGTCGACGCTATACCCGCGGACTGCACTGGCTCTGGGCTTGGTTCTCGCCCTCGCCGGTTGTGCGGCTGGACCCGATTTCCGTTCCCCCGAAGCGCCGAAGGTCGCCGGCTACCGCGCCGATCCGCTGCCGCAGTCGACGGCGTCCATCGATGCGCCGACCGGCGATGCGCAGCGCTTTCTCGAAGGCGCCGCCGTTCCCGCGCGCTGGTGGAACACGTTCACGAGCGATGAGATCGACCGCCGCGTCGATCAAGCGCTCGCGCACAGCCCGACCATCGCATCGGCTCAGGCCGCGTTGCGTCAGGCGCAGGAGAACACGAACGCCGCGCGCGGCTCGCTGTTTCCGAGCGTCGATGCGAACGTCGGCGTGCAGCGCGGCAACGCGAACGGATTGGGCGCGACGCCGGGCGAAGGCGCGAGCTCATCGACCTTCACCGTCTACAACGCCGGCGTCAACGTCGGCTACACGCTCGATCTTTTCGGCGGCGTGCGCCGCGGCGTCGAAGCGCAATCCGCGCTCGCCGAGCAGCAGCATTTCGTGCTCGAAGGCACGTATCTGACGCTTGCGGCGAATGTGGTGACGACGAGCTTTCGCGAAGCCTCGCTGCGCGGACAGATCCAGGCGACGCAGGAAATCATCGACGTCTACCAGCAGCAGCTCGACCTCGTCGAAAAGCAAAACGAGATCGGTGCGAAGTCGCTGGCCGACGTGCTGGTGATCCGCACGCAGGTCGCGACGACGCGCGCGCAATTGCCGCCGCTGCGCCAGCAGCTTGCGGCGACGCAGACGCAGCTTGCGGTGTATCTGGGCCAGTTTCCGGCCGAGGCCGAGCTTGCGGCCGTCGATCTTGACGGCGTGAAGTTGCCGCCGGAAGTTCCGGTCACGCTGCCGTCCGAGCTCGTGCGCCAGCGCCCCGACATCCGCGCAGCCGAAGCGCAGTTGCATCAGGCGACCGCGGAGGTGGGCGTTGCGACGGCGAATCTCTTCCCGCAGATCACGTTGTCCGGCACGCTCGGTTCGAGCGCGCTGCACTCGGACGATCTTTTCTCGAGCGGCACGAAGGCGTGGAGCATCGGCGCGAATCTGCTGCAGCCGATCTTCCACGGCGGCACGCTGCGCGCGCAAAAGCGCGCGAGCGAAGCCGGTCTGGACAAAGTCGCCGCCGATTATCAGAGCACGGTGCTGAGCGCGTTCCAGAACGTCGCCGACAGCCTGCGTGCGCTCGAGCTCGACGCCGAGAATCTCAAAGCGCAGTCCGACGCCGAGCAATCGGCGCAGAAGAGCCTCGATCTCGTCCGCACGCAATACAAGGACGGCGCGGCGAGCTATCTGCAGGTGCTCGATGCGACGCGCCAGTATCAGCAGGCGCGCATCGGCCTGATCCAGGCGCGTGCGGCGCGCCTGTCCGACACCGCGGCGCTGTATGCCGCGCTCGGCGGCGGATGGCAGCAGCAGGACACCGCGCGCGCCGTCGCCGACACAAACCCCCGTTAACGAGTCGCCCTGAGGAGATCGCGCATGCAGACGCGCGTGGAGAGGAAACCCAAAACGTGGAAGCGCATGCTGATCATGATCGGCCTGGTGCTTCTCCTGATCGCGATCATCGCCGGTATCAAGGTGATGCTGGTGATGCGCATGATCGCCGGCATGAAGCCGCCACCGCCTTCGGTGGTGAGCACGGCGAAAGCGATGTACGAGGAATGGCAGCCTGAGCTCAAGGCCGTCGGCACGCTTCGCGCGGCGCGCGGAGCGGATCTCGCGCTCGACCTGTCCGGTCTCGTCACCGACGTGAACCTCAAGTCGGGCGACGAAGTGAAGCAGGGCCAGTTGCTCCTGCAGCTTCGCGATACCGAAGACGTCGCTCAGCTTCGCCAGCTCGAAGCGCAGGCCGCGCTCGCCGACGTGACGTACGGTCGCGCCAAGCAGCAGCTCGCCGTGCAGGCGATCAGCAAGGCTGACTACGACACGGCGGCGGCCGATCTCAAGGCCAAGCAGGCGGCAGTCGCGCAGCAACAGGTGAACGTCACGCGCAAGCAGTTGCGTGCGCCGTTCGCGGGACGCGCCGGCATCATCACGATCAATCCGGGCACGTATCTCAATTCCGGCACGACGATCGTGACCTTGCAGCAGATCGATCCGATCTACGTCGATTTCTTCATGCCGCAGAAGAATCTCGCTGAGATTCGCGTCGGCCAGAAACTCGCGCTGACGCTCGATGCGTTTCCCGGCAAGACTTACGAAGGCACCGTGAGTGCGGTGAATCCGAAAGTCGACAACAGCACGCGCAACGTGCAGATCGAAGCGACGGTGCCCAATCCGGACCGCGCACTGACGCCGGGCATGTTCGCCAACGTCAGCGTCGAGGTCGGCGAGAAGAAGCGTTATCTGACGCTGCCGCAGACCGCGGTCGTCTACAACCCGTACGGCGAGACCGTCTACATCGTCAAGCACAAGGCCGAATTCGACAAGGCGAACGCCGAAGCTGCGGCCAAGAACGGCCAGAAGCCGGCGGCGACGGACGACAAGGCTGCGCCGAAGAAGGACGAGAAGAAAGACGACAAGGCCAAAGACACGGGCAGCGATCTCGTCGTGCAGCAGGCGTTCGTGACGACCGACGGCACGCGCGGCGATCAGGTCTCGATCACCAAGGGCCTGGACGAAGGCGTCGAGGTGGTGACGAGCGGACAGGTGAAGCTCAAGAACGGCGCGGCGATCACGATCGACAACAGCGTGCAGCCGGCGAACAACCCGAATCCGACGCCCCAAGAGCATTGAGCGCCGGTATGAGGTACATCCAATGAATTTCACCGATATCTTCATCAAGAAACCGGTGCTGTCGATCGTCGTCAGCGCGCTGATTCTCGTGCTCGGCGTACGCGCACTGAGCGATCTTACGGTCCGCCAGTATCCGAAGACCGAAAACGCGGTGGTCACCGTGACTACCGCGTACTACGGCGCGGACGCCAACACCATCGCGGGCTTCATCACGCAGCCGCTGGAGCAGGCGATCGCGCAGGCGCAAGGCATCGACTATCTCTCGTCGACCAGCGTCAGCGGCGTCTCGACAATCACCGCGACGTTGCGCCTCAACTACGATGCGAACCGCGCGCTGACGCAGATCCAGACGCAGGTGAGCTCGGTACGCAACCAGCTGCCGCCGCAGGCACAGCAGCCGGTCCTCAACGTGCAGGTCGGCGAAACGATCGACGCGATGTACATGGGCTACCGCAGCGACGTGCTGCCGTCGAACAGCATCACCGACTATCTCGCGCGCGTGGTGAAACCCAAGCTCGACTCAATCCAAGGCGTGCAGACGGCCGAAATCCTCGGCGGACGCCAGTTCGCGCTGCGCGCGTGGCTCGATCCGGTGCGGCTCGCCGCGCACGGCGTGACCGCGAGCGATGTCTACAACGCGTTGTCGTCGAACAACTATCTCGCCGCGGTCGGCACGACCAAAGGCCAGATGGTCAGCGTCGATCTCACCGCGGCGACCGATCTGCATTCGGTCGACGAGTTCAAGCAGCTTGCGGTCAAGCAGAAAGACGGCGCGATCGTGCGCCTCGAAGACGTCGCCAACGTCGTGCTCGGCGCCGAGGAATACGACTCGAACGTATCCTTCAGCGGCAAGCTCGCGGTGTTCGTCGGCATCAAGGTTGCGCCCGACGCGAACATCCTCGACGTCGCGCAGCGCGTGCGCAACGCGATGCCGGATATCCAGTCGCAGCTCCCGAGCGGCCTCTCGGGCGAAATCGTCTACGACAGCACCAAGTTCATCACCGCTTCGATCAACGAGGTGGTGAAGACGCTCATCGAGGCGCTGATCATCGTCACGATCGTGATCTTCCTGTTCTTGGGAAGCTTGCGCGCCGTGATCATCCCGGTGATCGCGATGCCGCTCTCGCTGATCGGCACGTTCTTCGTGATGCTGGCGCTCGGCTATTCGCTGAATCTTCTGACGCTGCTCGCGCTGGTGCTGGCGATCGGCCTCGTCGTCGACGATGCGATCATCGTCGTCGAGAACGTCGACCGTCACATGAAGGAAGAGGGCAAGTCGCCGTTCCAGGCATCGTTGCTCGCCGCGCGCGAGCTCGGCGGGCCGATTCTCGCGATGACGGTCGTGCTGGTCGCCGTTTACGTTCCGATCGGATTCCAAAAAGGCTTGACCGGCGCGCTCTTCACCGAGTTCGCGTTCACGCTCGCTGGTGCGGTGACCGTGTCGGCGATTATCGCGCTCGCGCTCTCGCCGATGATGTGCGCGAAGTTCTTCTCGAGCGATCAGGAATCGGGCCGCTTCGTCAAGTTCATCGACCGCCAGTTCGAGCGCGTGCGTCACGGCTACGAACGCGTGCTGCGCGGCACGCTGGCGACGTACAGCGTCATCGTCGTCATGGGCCTGATGCTGTTCGGCGCGACCTTGCTGCTCGGCATGACTTCGCAGAAAGAGCTCGCGCCCGAAGAGGATCAGGGCTTCATCTTCTACCAGCTCAAGGGTCCGCCGAACGCGACATCGGCGCAGATGCTCGGCTACTCGCAGCAGATGTTCACGATCGGCAAGGCGCTGCCCGAATACGAGATGATGTTCCAGATCATCACGCCCGGCACCGGCTTCGGCGGCATGCTGTTCACGCCGTGGGAAGAGCGCAGCAAGAATGCGCACGTGCTGCAGCAGGAATTGCAGGAGAAGTGGAGCGCCGTCGCCGGCGGCCAGATCTTCGCGTTCCAGCTGCCGCCGCTGCCCGGCGCGCAGGGTGCGCCGATCCAGGTGGTGCTCTCGACGACCGAGCCGTTCCAGAATCTCAACGATGTCGCACAGGCGATCCTGCGCAAGGCCCAGGACAGCGGCAAGTTCTGGTTCGTCGATACCGATCTTAAGATCGACAAACCGCAATCGACCGTCGTCGTCAACAAGGACATGGTCTCGACGCTCGGCCTCACCAATCAGGACGTCGGCGGCGCGCTCGGCGCGGCGCTCGGCGGCGGCTACGTCAATTACTTCTCGATCGCCGGCCGCTCGTACAAGGTGATTCCGCAGGTGCTGCAGGCCGATCGCCTGAATCCCGATCAGGTGCTCGACTACTACATCCGCGCGCCCGACGGCTCCGTCGTGCCGGCATCGACCGTCGCCTCGCTCAAGAAGGAAGTCGTGCCGCAATCGATCAACCGCTTCCAGCAGTTGAACTCGGCGACGATCTCCGGCGCGAGCGGCATGTCGCAAGGCGAGGCGCTCGAGTTCTTCCGCACCGCGCTCGCGGAAGTCGCGCCGAGCGGCTACACGCTCGATTACGCAGGGCAGTCGCGCCAGTTCGTGCAGGAATCCGGCGGCTTCGGCACGACGCTCCTGTTCGCGATCATCATCGTGTTCCTCGCGCTCGCCGCGCAGTTCAACAGCCTGCGCGATCCGATCGTGATCCTGGTGTCGGTGCCGATGGCGTTGTTCGGCGCGTTGATCTTCGTCAACCTGATCGCAAGCCTCAATATCTACACGCAGGTCGGCCTCGTCACGCTGATGGGCCTCATCTCCAAGCACGGCATCCTGATCGTGCAGTTCGCCAACGAGTCGCAGCGCGCCGGGATGAGCAAGCGTGAGGCGATCGAGCACGCGGCCGGCGTGCGTTTGCGTCCGATCCTGATGACGACCGCGGCGATGGTGCTCGGCGTCATTCCGCTGGTCATCGCGTCCGGAGCCGGCGCCGCGGGCCGCTTCAACATGGGTCTCGTCATCGCGGCGGGCCTCTCGATCGGCACGCTGTTCACGCTGTTCGTCGTGCCCGCGTTCTACATGCTGCTCGCCGCGGATCACCATGCCGAAGGCGCCAAGCAGCACGACGTCGGCCTCGACGAGGCCGTGCCGCAAACCTGATGATTGCGCCGCGCCGCCGCAATGGCGGCGCGGCATCGTCTTTCGTCGGGGAACGGAGCGCTTACAATCGCGTCCGTCATGAACGCTCCCCACGATTCGTTGCTCGGCCGCGTTGCCGACTATCCGGACCACTACGATCCTTCGCTCCTGTTTCCGATTCCCCGTGAGCCGCAGCGCGCGGCGATCGGCATCGCCGAGCCGCTGCCGTTTCATGGCGTCGATATCTGGAACGCGTATGAGCTTTCGTGGCTCGATGCGCGCGGTAAACCCGAAGTCGCGCTCGCCGAGATCCGCGTACCGGCGACGACGCCGAACATCGTCGAATCGAAATCGCTGAAGCTCTATCTCGCGAGCTTCAATCGGGAACGCATGCGCAGCGCCGATGCGTTGCGCGAGCGTCTCGTGCGCGATCTCAGCGCGGCCGCCGGCGCGGATGTTTCGGTCGACGTGATCGCGCGCGATCGTTTCGCCAGCGTGCGATTGACGGAGCTCGCCGGCGAATCGATCGACGATCTGCCGATCGCGATCGATTATTACGGTCCGCCGGAAGCCTCGTGTCTGCGCACCTTCGGCGGCGATGTCGAAGAGACGTTGCTCTCGCATTCGCTGAAATCGAACTGCCCGGTGACCGGCCAGCCCGACTGGGCGAGCGTCGAGATCGACTATGCGGGCGCGCGCATCGACCGCGAAGGCCTTTTGCGCTATCTCGTCTCGTTCCGCGATCACGCGGATTTCCACGAGCATTGCGTCGAACGCATCTATACCGATATCTCGCGCCGCTGCGCGCCGCGGCGGCTTTCGGTCCATGCCCGCTACACGCGCCGCGGCGGCATCGACATCAATCCCTGGCGCAGCAGCGAGCCCGGAAATCCCGGCAATCCGCGCACCGCTCGGCAATAGCACGCCTGTCCGCCGTCACACGCCGGTCACGGAACGCCGCGGGTTTGTAACGTTTGCTTGCGAGGCTCGCGCTCATATCCCGTTAAGCGCTGACGGGTGTAAGGTTGTCAGCCCTGCAACACGGAGAGGAGACCGGGCTATGGGCGATCCGAAGAAACCCGATTTTTCCAATGTGGAGAGCGGCGCCGCCTCGACCGCGCCGACCGCGAAGAAAGCGGATTTCAGCAATGTGCAGTCGGGCGTCGCATCGACCGCCCCCGTCGTCCCGCCTGCCGTCCAAACGTATACCGTGGCGAAAGGCGATACGCTGTCCAAGATCGCCAAGCAGTTCTACGGCAACGCCAACAGCTGGCGGCAGATTTTCGAAGCCAATCGCGATCAGATCTCCAATCCCGATCTGATCCGCCCCGGCCAGGTGTTGAAGATTCCCGCCGACTCGGCATCCAAGAAATAGAACGGGAGGTCCAATCCAATGAAATCCGTACGCGTTCCGTTTTCCCTGATCGCCGTCGCGCTGGCCGGCACGCTCGCACTCGCGGCCTGCGGCAAGAAAGAAGAACCCGCGCCGCCTCCGGTCGCAACGCAGGCCCCGCCGCCTGCGCCGGTAGCTACGCCGCCTCCGGCACCGGCTCCCGCACCCGTTGCGGTTGCGTCGGTCGATCTTGGCACCGCGGTCGGCCCGGATCAGAAGGTCACCACGCCGACGACGACATTCGGTCCGAAGGACACGATCTACGCCGCCGTCTCGACGACCGGCACCGCGCCGAGCGCGACGCTGAGCGCGAAGTGGACGTATCAGGACGGCCAGACCGTGAACGATTCGAGCCAGACCATCGCGCCGAACGGCCCAGCCGTGACGACGTTCCACATCAGCAAGCCGGATGGCTGGCCGGCTGGAACGTACAAGGTCGAAGTCTCGCTCGACGGCAAGTCGGCGGCGACGAAGGATTTCAGCGTGAAGTAAGCGCGGCCGATTCGGTCGAAGAAAAGGCGCGGAGGAATCCGCGCCTTTTTTGTGCCCGGCTTGGATTCAAAACTCGGCCACATGCTCCTCGGCTGCAAACCCCATCGTGATCGCACCCGTACCGACATTCACCATCCCGGTAATGCTCATCACGCTCTCGAACACCTCGACATTCTGCTCTTCGCAAACCTGCCGCAACGATTCGTAGCCGGGGAGCTTGCGCAGCTCGTCGAGATCGCCTCCGTAGCTAAGGCATAGCGCAGGCGTCAGCAGACCCGCCTGCACGCGCTTTCGCGCATACGCGAACAGCGCCTGCGCGCCTTGCTCGAAACCACGCAGTTTCGCGACCGGGCCCGTCTCGCCGCGAAAGCCGCGCAACAGCGGCTTGATGTCGAGCGCGCTGCCGAGCGCGGCGGTCAGCCAGCCGACGCTGTGATCGCCCTTCTTCTGCGCCCGCGCGCGCAGGTAATAAAGATCGCGCGGCAGCATGTAGCCGTAGGTGTGATGCGCAATGAACTCGAGGCGTTCGCGGATGCGGCCCGGGTTCTCGCCGGCTTCGATCAGACGCACCGCTTCGAGCGCGGTGACGCCTTGCGCGGCGAAAAGGTTGCCGGTGTCGATCACGCGCATCAGGAACGGTCCGTCGACGCCGGCTTGGCGCCGCACGGGACGATAGTCCTTGAGGATCGAGAAGCTCGCCTGGCTCGCATTCGCGTGGATCGGGCTTCGCGTCGAGGTGATCGTGAGGCAGAAGACGCAGTCGTAATCGATCACGAGCCGGCCGAGGAAAAGCTCGCGGATCTGCTCGACGCTCAAAGGCACGGTCTCGGCCGCGTGGCCGCGCGCGCCAAGGCCTTCGGAGAGGAAGCGCTGCGCGACTTCGGGATCGCGGTTGTCGATCAGCACGTCATCGTCGATATGCACGCTGATCGGCAGCACGACGATGCGGTGCCGCACGAAGAAATCCACGGGCAGATCGCAGGCCGAATCCACGACGACGCCGAAACGCATGGGCTCTCCGCAAAAGGGTGCAGACCCTTCAATGATCCGTACGAAAACGCGACAATAGCGCGTTCATTCCGCTGCGGCTCTATCGTCGCCGCGCCCCTATTGGAGATCTCCATGACGGAACCCGTTTTCCAGCCGCCGGCCGGCGGCGCGCCTATCACGATCGCAAGCGGCAAGCTCGACGTGCCGGCCAACCCGATCGTGCCGTTCATCGAAGGCGACGGCACCGGCCCGGATATCTGGCGCGCCTCGGTGCGCGTGCTCGACGCCGCGGTCGCCAAGGCCTACGGCGGCAAGCGCAAGATCCACTGGATGGAAGTGCTCGCCGGCGAGAAGGCGTTCAACCAGACCGGCAACTGGCTTCCCGACGCGACCGTCGAGGCCTGCCGCAAGTACTTGGTCTCGATCAAGGGTCCGCTGACGACGCCGGTCGGCGGCGGCATCCGCTCGCTCAACGTCGCGCTGCGTCAGATGCTCGATCTCTACACGTGCCTTCGCCCCGTGCGCTGGTTCAAGGGCGTGCCCTCGCCGGTGAAAGATCCCTCGAAAGTCGACATGACGATCTTCCGCGAGAACACCGAGGACATCTACGCCGGCATCGAATTCCAGGAAGGCTCGGACGATGCGAAGAAATTTGCATCGTTGCTCAAGGAGAATTTCCCCGAGTGTTATCGCAAGGTGCGCTTTCCCGAAACGTCCGGCTTCGGCATCAAGCCGGTCTCGCGCGATGGCACCGAGCGCCTCGTGCGTGCGGCACTGAAGTACGCGGTCGACAACGATCGCAAGTCAGTGACGCTCGTGCACAAAGGCAACATCATGAAGTTCACCGAAGGCGCGTTCCGCGATTGGGGCTACGCGCTCGCGCAGAAGGAGTTCGGCGCGGTCGAGATCGACGGCGGTCCGTGGTGCTCGTTCAAGAATCCGAAGTCCGGCAAGGACATCATCGTCAAGGATGCGATTGCGGATGCGTTCCTGCAGCAGATCCTCTTGCGTCCAGCCGAGTACGACGTCGTCGCCACGTTGAACCTCAACGGCGATTACCTCTCCGACGCGCTCGCCGCGCAAGTCGGCGGCATCGGCATCGCACCCGGCGGCAACATCAACTATGTCAGCGGCCACGCAGTGTTCGAAGCGACGCACGGAACCGCGCCGAAGTACGCGAACCAGGACAAGGTCAATCCGGGTTCCGTGATCCTCTCCGGCGAGATGATGCTGCGCTACATGGGCTGGACCGAAGCTGCCGACGCGATCATCACGGCGATGGACAAGGCGATCGCCGCGAAGGAAGTGACGTATGACTTTGCGCGGTTGATGGATGGGGCGAAGGAAGTAAAGACGTCCGAATTCGGCGATCGGCTGATCGCGGCGTTGTAGTCGCCGCGGTCAAGGCGCTTCGTCGAAATTGTCGGCGAAGATCACGTCCTGTAATTCGAAGGCGCCGCGGTCGTAAGGACCGTCGGCGTTTTGCTGCGAGAGATCGATCGGGCGGAAACCGCCGGCGACATCGATGAACAGCAGGAAAGTGCCGTCGATCCCTTCGGCGCGCTTGAGGAGCCCACAAGCGTCGATGCCGGATGAGTCAACGCGCAGGCGAAAATCGTGCGCGGCGGCGTCGACGAAGCCGGGATCGGTCACGTCGCCGGGAAGGCTCGTATTCTCGTGCAACGTATTGCAGTACGAGGTCGCGGCGGCCTCGTCGTCGTCGAACGCGACCACCGACGCAGGCGCATCCCAGACGATGCTGTTCTCGACGAACAGCACCGGCGCGCCGGGGCCGAGATGAAAATCGGCCGTGAAATCGTTGCCCGCGAACGTCGTGAAGAGGGCGCTGCCATGCGCGCCCTGGCTCAGCACCACGCCCTCACCCGACATCGCGTGGATCAGCACGTCGCTTAGAAGCAGAAATGTGCCGGTGCCGACCGCGTGGAACACGCTCGATACCGACTCCGTGCCGTTCTGCGTGACGACCGACTCGCTCACGTCCAGGCGCCCGCCGGCCCGCGCGAAGCCCGCGCTCCCTTCGAGCGCGGCGGTGTTCGAGATCAGTGCCGAGCACGGAAACTCGGGGCACAGCTCCGGCCGCGTGTAACCGCGGCGCATGCGAAAGTAGCCTTGATCGGCGACGAACACCGCGCCGCCGTAGTCCCCCGCATGGTTCGATTCGAGGCGGCTTGCGGTCAGCGAAACGAGCGTGTCTTCGCCGAGGACGTAGAACGCGCCGCCCGACAGCGCCGCCTCGTTGCCGAAGAAATCGGTGCGGCCGCCTTCGGTGCCGAGCACGATCGTGCTGGCGCCGATCGCGTAGATGCCTCCGCCCGACACGGCCTCGTTGTAGTCGATGCGGTTGCCTTCGACTTCCGGCTGCACGGCGCTCGATTCCAGCGAGCACGCGTCGAGAAAGAGACCGCCTCCGCGCGCGCTCGCGACGTTGTAGCTCACCGTGCCGCGACGAAGACGCACGCTGGCGTGCTCGCAGTACACGCCGGCCCCGTTGACGGCGATGTTCGGCGCGTCCAGCGCGCCGACCCGGCTCGCGACGTTGATAGAGAGCGTGCCGCCGTCCTCGACGTAGACGCCGCCGCCGCGCTCGGCCATGTTGCCGTAGATGCGCGCGTTCAAAAGGTCGACGTAGGTGGAGCTGCCGATCGCAAGTCCGCCGCCGTGCGTATTCGCGCCGCCCGTAACGTCGACGCGCGTCAGCGTAAGAGCACGCAAACCCAGCGTTTGCGAAACGCGAATCACCGGGTGCGCGCCGTCGCCGGCGATCACGGTGCGCTCGCCTTCATCGGTGCCCTCGCAGTCCGAGAATCCGCCGATGAGGCTCAACGATCGGTCCTCGATGGTCAGCGTCTGATTGGTGTAAGGCTGATCGTTGGCGACGCGGACGATCGCGTGGCTGCCGTTCGTCGGCAGGCTGTCGATCGCGTCCTGCAGCGTGTCGAAATTGCAGCTTGCACCGGCGCCGACCCAGATCTCGCCCGGCGGGCCCGCATGGACGAAGCTGGCATAGCCGGCGAAAAACGCCGCCGCCACGAGCAGGCGGCCTGCAACGCACCGCGAAAGATCCATGGGCCCGCTCCCTCTCCTCCGATGCGAAGACATACGCAATCGGGGGGCGGAAACGACAAGAATCGATCAGGGCTCGGATGCGCTCGCGGTCAGCTTCGCCTGCAAAGCCTCGGCGCGCTCGCGCAAGGCCGGGTTCGGGTTTGCGCCGAGCACCGTTTGCACCATATCCGCAGCGCCCGCAGGATCGCCGCGGCCGAGCAGCGTCGCTGCGAGCTCGACGCGAATCTCGTCGAGCTCAGGTCGCGATTCGCCGCTGCCCGCTGCGAGCAGATCGCGCAGTATCGGCTCCGCCGCAGCCCAGTTTTCGATCTTGCCGAGCGCACGCGCGTACTGCAGGCGTATCTGCGCCAGATACGGATGATCGGGTGCGGCCGCCGCCGTCATCACGCGTTCCGCTTCGGCCCAGCGCTCGACGGCAATGTCCGGATGTCCGAGCGCCGCCTCGGTGCGCGCGAGATGTCCGAGCGCGATCGCGATCTTCTGATGCGGCCGGTCGAAGATGCGCCGCTCGACGGCCAACACCGCCTCGAACTCGCTGCGCGCCTCGTCGAGGCGTCCCATGTCGCGCAACAACGCGGCGCGATTGCTGCGCACGGTCAGCGTGAACGGGTGATCGTCGCCCAGCACCTTGCGGTGCAGCGCGAGGCCTGCGGCGTAGCTTGCTTCGGCTTCGGCATGACGCTTTTGCTTGTAAAGTGCCGTGCCCAGATCGACGAGGATCTCGCCGCGATCGCCGTCCTCTTTCTCGCCCGCGGCTTCCGCAATCGGCAGCGCCTCGCGCAAGAGCGCTTCGGATCGCGCGTAATCGCCAAGGTCGGCTTCATCGCGCGCGAGCACCATCAATGCTTGCAGCGTTTCGTTGCTCTGCTCGCCGCGTTCGGCGCGCATGATCGCCAGCAGGCGTAGATGAAGCTCGCGCGCTTCGCGCGGGCGTCCCTGATCGTTCAGAACCTGACCGAGGCGTCCCAGAGCTTCGGCGGTTTCCGCTGAGCGTTCGCCGAACTGCGGTTCGCGCAGCGCGATCGCACGCCGGTACGCTTTCTCGGCATCGTCGAATTGTCCGCGACGGTGCAGGATGTCGCCGAGTGTCACCAGCATTTCGGCGGCGAGCGCAGGCTGTGCGCCGAGATCGGTTTCGACGCGCTCGGCCGCGCGCGCGAGCAGTGTGTCGGCGTCCTGGCCGTGGCTTGCCGGCGCGCCCGGATCGGCGCTTGCGAAGAGGCCAAGCAGATAGTCTTTCACCGCCGCGGCGCGCGCCGATTGCGTCTCGGCCTGATCGCGCTCGGCGCGCACGCGAAGTCCGAGCCAGGTCGCGGTGCCCGCATAAGCGAGCAACAGCGCGAGGAATCCGGTTGCCGCCGCCATCGCCGCGCGATGACGCGCGATGAATCGGCGCACGCGATAACCGAACCGATCGCGCTGCGCGCGCACCGGCCGCCGCTGCCGGTAGCGTTCGATATCGTCCGCGAGCGCCTCGACGCTCGCGTAGCGGCGTGCGGGTTCTTTCGCCAAAGCCTTGAGCACGATCGTGTCGAGATCGGCGCCGATGCGCCGCGCTTGGCGCCCGTGCAGGCGTCGCGCCCGCGCGCCCGGTGCCTCCACCGGCATCTCGCAGATCAGCCGTTCCATCTCGGCCGCACCCGCACCCGCCGTCGGTAGCGGCGGTGTTTCGGCGAGCAGGCAATAGAGCAGCGCGCCAAGCTGATAGACATCTGTCGCCGTCGTCACCGGCTCGCCTCGGATTTGCTCCGGGCTCGCGTAGTCCGGCGTCAGAAAGCGCGTGCGCGTCGCGTCGCCGGCATCGGTTTCTTCTTCGAGCAGCTTGGCAATGCCGAAGTCGAGCAACTTGACCTCGCCGGCCGCCGTGACCAGCACGTTGCCGGGCTTGATGTCGCGATGGACGACGAGATGACGATGCGCATGTGCGACCGCAGCGGCGATCTGCACGAAGAGGGCAAGCCGTGTGTCGACATCGAGCGCGCGTTCGATGCAATGACGATCGACGGCTACGCCTTCAACGAACTCCATCGCGAGCCAGGGACGTCCGTCCGCGGCGACGCCGCCGTCGTAGAAGCGTGCGATGCGGTTGTCGTTGAGCGCGGCGAGGATGCGGCGCTCGCGGCCGAAGCGCGCGCGCAGGTCCATGCTGCCAAGACCCGACGCCATCAGCTTGAGCGCGGCCGATTGGCGCGCGCCGGCGATTGTGCGTTCCGCGAGGAACACCTCCGACATGCCGCCGACACCGATCCGGCGCACGAGGCGCCAGTCGCCCAGCCGATCGCCCGGCATCGCACCGGCGAGCGCTTCGGCGGCGCCTGCGATCAGCGCGGAATGCGCGAGCGTATCGAGCGGATTGGCGCCGGCAGCGCGAGCGAGGAGAGCGCGAAGCTCAGCGCCGAGCTGCGGATCCTCGGTGCAGCGGCCGGCCAGCAATACCTCACGCTCCGCCTCGGGTGCGTCGAGCAATTCGCTGAGCCACGCATCGAGCCGATGCCAGCGCGCGGGATCGAGTCGGCCGGTCATGGCGAAGTCGCGTCGAATGCGCTTGCGACCCAGATGCGCGCGCGCTGCCAGTCGCGCTGCACGCTGCGCACCGTGACGCCGGTGAGCTCGGCGATCGCGGAAAGATCGAGCCCCGCGAACACGCGGTATTCGATGAGCCGCACGAGCTTCGCGTCGCGATCGGCGAGCATCGTCAATGCCTGATCGAGCGCGAGCAAAGTTTCCGGCCGCTCGGGATTGGCTGCGCCCGCGGCATCGTCCAGCGAAATCGCGGCCGCGCCGCCGCCACGCTTGTCGCTCCGTTGGCGGCGCGCGTGATCGACGACGATCTGTCGCATCGCCTGCGCGCAAAGCGCGTAAAGATGTTTGCGGCCGGTGAGATCGAGATCGCCGTGGCCGGCGAGCTTGACGTACGTTTCGTGCACCAGCGCGGTCGTCGACAGCGTCGCGCCGCCGGACGTACGCAACAGCGCGCGATGGGCGATGCGCTTGAGCTCGTCGTAGACCAGCGGGAACACACGCGCGAGCAGCGCTTCGTCGTCATCAGCGCAGGCACGGATCAGCTCGGTGATCGCGGACGGCGCGTGCTCCATCGCGGATGCCCTGCCGCAGCGCCGGATTCGACTCCGGCGGCGACAAGGCTGGCGCGTCTTCAGGGCAAATGCAAACGGCGGTCTTCACAAAATTTCGAACGGATCGAAGAAGATCACGTCGGCGTCGAGCTCGACCGCGCCAACGTCGCAGCGCGCGTTGCCGTTGCCGTCGAAATCGACCGGTCGATCAAGAAAGTGCTGATCGTCGCTTTCGCAGCCGATCGCGCCGATCACCGGATGGCCAAGATCGATGGCAGGGCTGATCGTCAGCGGCCAGGCGACGCGCGTGAAGCCGTCGTGCGCGGCGAGCGGCGTTAGATACGGCTCGACGCCGGGATAGTTCGACGTGCCGTCCGCAAGCTCGCAGGTGTTATCCGAATCCATGTTGTATCGATCGAGATTGAGATCGGCGGATACGGAAACGATGCAATCGGAACCCACGTTCTTGGCGACGATGCTGTTGCGCATCTGAAATGTGCCGCCGGGACCGCCAATACGGATGCCGACGTTGCTGTTCGCGGCGATGGTCGAATTGCGCACGACGAGCGCGCTCTCGTCCTGGCTGTTGACGCCAATGCCGAGGTTCGTTGCGATCGTCGTATCGATCAGCGTCAGGGTCGGCGATCCGGTGAACGGCGGCGTGTTCTCGACCGCGACCGCGCCGAGGCCGTTCGTACCGGTGTTGTCGAACGCGCTGGAGTGATCGACGACGAGCGTGCCGCGATTGAGGATCGCAGCGCCGCTCGAATCGGTGAAATCGTTGTCGGCTTCGTTGTCGTAAAGCTCGGACGCGCTCAACACCGTGTCCGCGCCGTCGTTGTAAAGGCCGCCGCCGAAGTTGGCACGGTTTCCATACATACGCATCAACGAGAGCTGCACGGTGCCGGCGTCGAAGTTCACCGCGACGGCGCCGCCGGCTTGATCGCCGGCCAGCGTCGCGTTACCGCCAGTGATGTCGAAGCCGAGCATCGTCACGTTGCCGCTGTGAATCTCGAACGCGCGCTCGAGCCCATTCGCACCCACGATCGGCCGATCGCCCGACGCGAAGAAGATGATTGTGACATCGTCGGTGATGTCGAGATCCCCTCGCGACGCCGTCGCGTCCTGCCCCGATCGCGTCAGCGTGTAGGTCTGGCCGGCCGTCAGAAAGATCGTATCGGCGCCGACGTGCGCATTCGCTTCCTGGATCGCCGCGCGAAGCGTGCAGACGCCTTCGATCGCGAATTCGGGATCGCACGTGCCGTTGCCGGCCGACACTTCCGGTACGTCGGCCTGGCTGTTGACGGTGTAGTTGGTTGCGACGGCCGGCAAGGCGGCCAAGAGGGTAGTGGCGGCAGCAAGGCTGCGGGCTAGGGTGCGCATGACGATCTTCCTTTTCGTGGTGACGCCGCTTCCATACGCAAAATGGAGACGAAAACGACAGCGCAGGCCGAGATAGACTCTGGCGATGCCGGAGCCATCGCCAACGTCGCCGACGGCCACGATCCAGGCCCGCGCCGCCGCGCTGATCCTCGACGCGTTCCTCGACTACAACGCGCGCTTCTCCGACATCACGCGTCGCGCGCGGCGCTGGTTCGAGCATCGCAACTGGAAGCAGGCGCAGATCGATCGCGTCTGGCGCATGGATCTCTATGAGGAATGCGTGGTCGATGCGCTCGCGCGGCTCGAGATCCTGCTCGACGACCGCATCCGCTCGCGGCCGCTCTGGGCATTGATCCGCAATGACTACGAGAGGCTCGTCGCGCCGCTGCTCGATCGCGAGCTGACCAAGACGTTCTTCAATTCGCTGTCGCGGCGCTTCTTCCATACGACCGGCGTTGCGCCGGACATCGAATTCGTTGCGCTCGACGACGAGCCGACCGCGAACGTCACCGAGCCGATCGCGCGCAACGTCTATCCGGTCGGCGACGATCTCGAAGCTGCGTGCGCGCGCATGCTCGAAGACTTTCCGTTCGCGAACGGCTACGCGGACATCGCCGCGAGCGGTCGCGCGATCGCGAACGCGCTCGACGAGCGGTTCGCGATTCCGGGCGGCCATGCAATCGTGCGCATCGAGCTCTTGCGCACGATTTTCTTTCGCGAGCGCCGCGCGTATCTCGTTGGCCGCGCGCTGACCGGCCGCGCGGCTGCGGGTCTTGCCTGGACGCCGATCGTCATCGCGCTGGTCAATGGCGATGGCGGCGTGCGCGCGGACGCAGTGCTGACCGAGACTGGCCACGTATCGGCGCTGTTCGGTTTCGCGCGGAGTTATTTTCTAGCCGATCTCCCGAGCATCGGCGATGTAATCGTGTTTCTGCATGCGCTCCTGCCGCACAAGCCGATCGGCGAGCTCTACACCGTGCTCGGCCGCGCCAAGCAAGGCAAAACCGAGCGGTATCGCGCGCTGTTCCATCATCTTGCGCTGCATCCTGACGAGCGGCTCGTGCGCGCGGACGGCGCACGCGGCATGGTGATGGCAGTATTCACGCCGATCGACTATCCGGTCGTGTTCAAGGTGATCCGCGATCGCTTTGCGTATCCGAAGGATTCGGCGCGTCGCGATGTCGAGAACAAATATCGTCTCGTTTTTCGCTACGACCGCGTCGGGCGCCTGGTCGACGCGCAGGAGTTTCGCTATCTGCGCTTTCCGTTGCGGCAGATCGATCCGGATTTGCGCGATGAGCTTTTGGCCGATTGCGCCGATGCCGCCGTCATCGATGGCGACGATCTCGTGATCAAGCACTGTTACGTCGAGCGGCGCCTCAGGCCCTTGAATCTCTATGCCCGCGAGATGCCGTTCGAAGCGGCGCGCGCGGCAGTGATCGATTACGGCCAGGCGGTGAAGGATCTTGCGCTCAGCAATATTTTCCCCGGCGATCTCCTGCTCAAGAACTTCGGCGTATCGAGCCGGGGCCGCGCGATCTTCTACGACTACGACGAGCTTTGCCTTCTCGACAAATGCCGCTTCCGCCGCGTGCCGGAGCCGCGCGAAGAAGACGAGACGCGGCCGCTGGAGAAATGGTTGTCGGTGCGCGAAGACGATGTGTTCCCCGAGCTCTTCTCGCGCTTCCTCGGAGTCCCCGATGCGCTGCGCAATGCATTGCTCGCCGCGCATCCCGAAATCTTCGATCCCGCGTGGTGGCAAGGCCTGCAAGCCAGACTCGCCGCCGGCGACTATGCCGATGTTCCGCCGTATCCGGCATCCGTTCGCGTGGCGTCGTGAAAAAGGGCCCGTCGCCGGGCCCTTTCGTTTGCGTTACACCGGCGGACGGCGGCGGCCGAGAAACAGCGAGACGATGAAAAGCACGAGGAAAACCAGGAACAGGATCTTGGCGATGCCGGCCGCGGCACCGGCGATGCCGCCGAAGCCGAGCACGGCCGCGATCAGCGCGATGACCAGAAATACGATGGCGTAGTGCAGCATGGTGAATCTCCTTTTGCGGGGACGCTCGATGCGCGGCGAACCTTGGAAACTTCCGCGAACATCGCCCGCTCAGGTTTGTCCACATGACATGAACGCCGCTTGAGCTTTTCCCGGACGTCCGCTGAACGCGTTGCGCGCGGCGGGCTCTGCGCCTGTGCTAGGCTCCGCGCGCGTTTTTCGTCGTTTCCTGAGGACCGTATGAAAAGACTCGCCTGTCTCCTGCCTTTGCTGATGACGCTGGCCGCCTGCGGACAACAAGAAGCGCCGCCGCCCGCGCCATCAGCCGCCGCGACTCCCGCCAAGCCCTTGGATCAGCCCGCTCAGCCGAGCGCGCCGACAACCGCGGCCGAGTTGACCGGCGCCAAGCTCGATCCGATCCTCGCCGGCAGCTGGCGCTCGGACGCGAACAAGGCGCGCGATCAGTACCGCCATCCGAAACAGACGCTCGCGTTCTTCGGCGTCAAGCCGAGCGACACGCTGATCGAGATCACCCCGGGCGGCGGCTGGTATGCCGAGATTCTCGCGCCGCTGATGAAAGGCAGCGGCACGTACATCGCCGCGGTCGGCAAGCCGCGCAATCCCGAAGGCGAAGCCGCGCGCGACAAGAGCGGGCTCTACAAGAAGTTCGCCGACGACGCCGAGCATTTCGGCGAGGCGAAGATCGTCGAGTTCGACGGCCAGGCGCCGAATTTCGGTCCGGCAGGATCGGCCGACGTCGTGCTGACGTTCCGCAACGTGCACAACTGGGTCGAAGGCAACAATGCGCCGCAGATGTTCAAGGCGTTCTTCGATGTGCTGAGGCCGGGCGGCGTGCTCGGCGTCGTCGATCACCGCGCAGCCGCCGGTGCCGACATCGAGAAGGTCAAGGACTCGGGTTACCTGCCGACGGAATACGTCATCAAGCTCGCCACCGATGCCGGCTTCAAGCTCAAGTCGCAAAGCGAGATCAACGCGAATCCGAAAGACACCAAGGATTACGAGAAAGGCGTATGGACACTGCCGCCGACCTATCAGCTCGGCGACAAGGACAAGGAAAAATACGCCGCGATCGGCGAATCGGATCGCATGACGCTGAAGTTCGTCAAAGCGACCGGCGATGAGATCTTCCATCAGGACAACGAGTCCGACAAACCGAAACAATAAACACGGTTCGCTTCGTCCCAAGTCACGAGACGGCCGCCGCGTGCGGCCGTCCTCGTTTCGAGGCATCGCGATGCTGATCCTGTTCAACAAACCGTACGGCGTGCTCTCGCAATTTACCGACCGCAGCATTCCGCCGCGGCCGACGCTCGCCGATTTCATCCGCACGCCGAACGTCTATCCGGCCGGCCGCCTCGATTCCGATTCGGAAGGTTTGCTTCTTCTCACCGACGATGGCGAGCTCGCGCATCGCCTTACCGATCCGCGCCACAAACAGGCGAAGACGTATCTCGCACAAGTCGAAGGCGCGCCCGACGAAGCCGCGCTCGATCGCCTGCGCCGCGGTGTGGTTTTGAACGACGGTCCGACGTTGCCGGCGGATGCGGACATTCTCGATGCGGCGCCCGCGTGGCTCTGGCCGCGCGATCCGCCGATCCGTTTTCGCAAGAGCGTGCCGGACGCGTGGATTCGCCTCACGATTCGCGAAGGGCGCAACCGGCAGGTGCGCAGGATGACGGCCGCTGTCGGGCTGCCGACGCTGCGGTTGATTCGAATAGCGGTGGGCGAGTTCGAGCTTGGAACGATCGGCGTGGGAGGGTGGGTCGTAGTGAAGTAACGCAGCGCCGAGCGCTATCATTGCGCCGTGACCTTCCACGATCACTTCTCGGGTCATGCGAGCACGTACCGCGAGGCGCGTCCGCATTATCCCGACGCGCTGTTCGACTGGCTCGCCGACACTGCGCCCGCGCGCGATCTCGTCTGGGACGCCGGTTGCGGCAACGGCCAAGCCAGCGTTGCGCTCGCAGCGCGCTTCGCGCGTGTGCACGCAACCGATCCCAGCACGCAGCAAATCGAAAACGCCGAACCGCGACCGAACGTCACCTATCGCGTCGAGCCCGGTGAAGCGTGCTCGCTGCCCGATCGCAGCGCCGATCTCGTCACGGTCGCGCAAGCGCTGCACTGGTTCGATTTCCCACGCTTCTTCTCGCAAGCCGCGCGCGTGCTGAAACCGAACGGCATCGTCGCCGCGTGGGCGTATTCGGATTGTCGCGTCACGCCAGCCGTCGACGTGCTCAAGGATCGCGTTTACATCGATTACACCGGCACGTATTGGCCGCCCGAGCGCGACTACGTCGAGGCCGGCTATCGCACGATTCCGATGCCGTTCGGCGAAGGCCAGCCGTTCGCGGAGATCGCAGCGCCGCCATTCGTGATGTCGGTCGACTGGGATGCGGCGCAGTTTCTCGGTTACCTGCGCTCGTGGTCGGCGACACAGCGCTACATCAAGGCGAACGGAGTCGATCCGGTTGCGCTCGTACAGGACGAACTGCTCGCGGCGTGGGGCGATCCGGCGATGCGCCGCGAAGTGCGCTGGGATTTTCACCTGCGTTGCGGGCGGCTCTGCGCCTGATCGTTTCGTCGTTGGACGAAGCATGTTTCGTCGGCGAAGGCGACAATCCGCGCTCGCTTGACTCACGATAACCCGATGACGACGCAAACCCATGATTGGCTCACGCCACTCGAGCTCCTCGCGCTCGGCGCGATCTGGGGCGGATCGTTTCTGTGCATGCGCGTCGCGGCGCCGGATTTCGGTCCGCTGCCGCTCGTCGAGATGCGCCTGGTGCTCGGCGCTGCGATCCTGCTGCCGTTCTTGTGGCGCGCTCGCGCAAGCCTCACGCGCGCGCACTGGCGAAGCTTCGCTCTGGTCGGCGCGCTGAACTCGGCGATTCCGTTTTCGCTCTTCGCCTGGGGCGCCGAACGCGCGCCGGCCGGTGTCGGCGCGATCGCGAACAGCATGACGGTACTGTTCGCCGCGCTCGTCGGTTCTCTCTTTTTCGGCGAGCACATCGACCGCCGCCGCGCGATTGCGCTGGTCATCGGTTTCGTCGGCGTCGTCGTGCTCGCGAGCGGCAAGACCGAAGGCGCGAACGTCGCCGCTGCGGCGCTCGCCGGCACGGCCGCTTCGCTGTGCTATGGCTTCGCGGTGAACCTGACGCGGCACCGGCTCGCCGATGTTCCGCCGGTCGTCGCGGTTGCCGGTACGTTGAGCTGCTCGACCGTGATGGCTTTGCCACTCGCGCTCTGGACCTGGCCCGCAGCGCCGGTTCCATCTCAATCGTGGCTCGCGGCCGGCGTGCTCGGCGTGCTTTGCACCGGCATCGCGTACGTCGTCTTCTTTCGGTTGATTCAGCGCATCGGTCCCGCGCGCTCGGCGACGACGACGTATCTCGTGCCGATCTTCGGCGTCGCCTGGGGCTGGCTCCTCCTCGGCGAGCGGCCGACGCCGACGATGATCGCTTCGGCGGTGTTGATTCTCGGCAGCGTCATCCTGAGTCAGCGCGAGACGCGGCGTTCGTAAGCGCGCTATGTGCCGCGCGGTTTCGCGCGATGCGTCGCTCGCGCGGTCCACGGATCGTCCGGCCATGGATGCTTCGGATAGCGGCCCTTGAGCTCCTTCTTCACTTCGGGATACGTGCGCTCCCAGAAGCTCTTCAAATCCTGCGTGACCTGGATCGGCCGCCCGGCCGGCGAGAGGAGATGCAGCGTCAGCGGAACGCGACCGCCCGCGATGCGCGGCGTGTCGGCGAGCCCGAACAATTCCTGCAGCTTGACCGCGAGCACCGGCGGCGCGCCGGACGCGTAGACGATGCGCCGATCGAGGCCGCTCGGGACGCGGATCGTCGGTGGCGCGTGCTCGTCGAGCGCGGTGCGATGCGCGTAGTCGAGCCGTGCCGACAGTGCTTCGGAAAGCTCGGCAGGCGAGAGCGCATCGAGCTTGCGCTTGCCGGCGAGAAACGGCGCGAGCCAATCGTCGAGCGTGCCGAGCAAGTTGGCCTCGGAAAAATCCGGCAAGCCGAGCTCGGGATACCAGCCTCGCAACGCCTCGACGCGCAGGCGAAGCTCACGCGCATGATCGCTCCACGGCAGCGCATCGAGCCCGAGCTCGCGCACCGCGGCGAGCATCGCCGGCACCGCATCTTCGGGACGCGGCGGCACGCTGCGTCGTTCGAGCACGATGCCGTCGAAGCGGCGCTCGGCGAACGCATCGACTGCGCGCGTATCGCGGTTCCAACGCACGATGCGCTCGTCCGTGAAGCGATGCGCGAAATCGCGTTCGAGGAGATCGGGATCGAACGGCGCCGCAGCGTAAATGAGACTGTCGCGCTCCTCGTAGCGAAGATCGATCACGACCAGCCACGGCTCGCCGTAAAGCGCGCTGTTGTCGAAGAGCCGCGCGCCGCGGCCGTTCGCGAGCTGATAGCGGCGCGGATTGGCCGCGTCCTGACGCGCGATGCGATCGGGGAACGCATGCAGCAACAGATTGCCGGTGGTGAGCGCATCGCCCACGACGGAGGCCGTGCGGATGCCCAGGCGCCGCTGCCATCCTTCTGAGACTTGCGCGATCGCACCGAGCGCACCGACATCCGCGCCGATGGCGCGCGCCGCGGCTCGGTCGCGCGTGCGCCAAAGCGCAAGCGCTTGCGCGCGTACGCGAAAGTCGTCGCTGCGTGCGTCGATGCCACGCAATGGACTGCGTGCTTCGACCAAAGCGGCCACGTCGCAAGCGGCGGCCCGCTCGCTCGCGACGGCGCGCAACACCATCGCCGCAAGCCGCGGGTGCGTTCCGGAACCGAGCATCTGTCGTCCGAGCGGCGTGATTCTTCCGTCGCGATCGAGCGCACCAAGCGCGTCGAGCAGATCGCGGCCCTGCGCCAGCGCGCCTGTCGGAGGCGCATCGAGCCAGTCGAGCGCGTCCGATCCCCACGCGGCGATTTCGAGCGCGAGCTGCGAGAGCTCCACTTGCGCGATTTCCGGCGTGCGCTCGGGATCGAGCCGCTTGCTCTGTGGCCACAGCCGATAGCAGACACCGGGACCGAGACGTCCGGCGCGTCCCGCGCGCTGATCGGCCGACGCCTGCGAGATCGTCACCGTTTCGAGCCGCGTGAAACCGGAGTTCGGATCGAAGCGCGGCTCGCGCGCAAGACCCATGTCGACGACCGCGCGCACACCGGGCAGCGTCAGGCTCGATTCGGCGACGTTGGTCGCGAGCACGATGCGCCGCGTACCCGCGGCCGCCGGCGCGAGCGCGGCATGCTGATCGCCGAGCGAAAGCTCGCCGTGCAACGGAACGATATCGACGCGCGCCATCGATGCCGCCGCGAGCGCCGCTTGCGCCTGATCGATCTCGCGTTTGCCCGGCAGGAACACGAGCACGTCGCCGTCGGTTTCGGCGAGTGCTTCTTTGATTGCGCGTCGCAAATGCGCTATCGATTCCTCGTTCGCACGCGCGGACGGATGCGCGATGCGCACCGGAAATCCGCGCCCCTCGCTCGCAAGCCGCGGCGCGTCGAACCAGCGTTCGATGCGCGCACCTTGCAACGTCGCCGACATCACGATCAGCCGGAGCTCAGGACGAAGATTCGCCTGCACATCGAGCGCCAGCGCGGCGCCGAGGTCGCCGCTGAGATGGCGCTCGTGGAACTCGTCGAACAGGATCGCGCCGACGCCTGCGAGCTCCGGATCGTCCTGGATCATCCGCGTGAGAATGCCTTCGGTGACGACTTCGATGCGCGTCGCCTGGGACACCTTGCTCTCGAAGCGGATGCGATAGCCGATCGTCTCGCCGACTCTCTCGCCGCGTTGCGCGGCCATGAACTCAGCCGCCGCGCGCGCGGCGATGCGGCGCGGCTCCAGCATCAGGATCTTGCGGCCGGCAAGCCAGGGCGCATCGAGGAGCGCCGGTGGAACCTGCGTCGTCTTGCCCGCGCCGGGCGGCGCTTCGAGCACGAGACGCTTGGCGGATTCGAGCGTCTCTTTGAGCGCCGGCAAGAGCGGCGCGATCGGGAAATCCGGTGGGCTATTCACGCAGCGAAGTGTGCGGCAACGGCGCGCGTGGCGACATCGGCGAAAAACCGACCCCCGGAAAAACCGATCCCGCCAGATGGCGGGATCGGAAGGGACATGTAAAACAGTGCGTTTATTCGCACGACAACCCGTTGGTGTCGGCAAGCCGCGTCCAGGTGCGAGTGCCGCTGCCGGCAGGCCCTTGGATCGCCGCGTCCGTTTGCCCGGTGAAGCTGAAGACCATCGTCAGGCAGTCCGGATACGACACCGACATCGTGCCCCAATTGTGCACATCGACGGCGCTGCCGAAATCGCCGGCGAAGCCGCCGCCGGTCGTGTAGTAGACCGGGACGTTAGTGAGGCTCGTGACGCCGTACGGGAACGTGCCCTGGATGGTCATCCAGAACGGAAGGCCCAGCGGATCGTACGTGTACCACGCCGAGAAGAACGTGCGCGTCGCGCCGTCGCCGTTGTCGATGATCTGGGTCAGCATGCCTTCGCCGTTATGGGCGGCATCGAACCATGTGGCAGACATGTAGCCGTCGATCGGCATCGACTGGAACGCGCGCGGGTAGCTCTGCGCGGTCGGCGTGTAATCCCCCAAGGTGAAAGCGGCCGGGTTGACGCCATTGATGACCGGGTCGACCTGCAGCTGGAAGGTGTAGTCGAAGTACGTGTAGCCGGCGGCATCGACGGGATAGTTCTCGAGGATGTACGTCGTGCTCACGATGACGGGGCTATCGAACGGCGCTTCGGAGATCACCGTGTTCGGCTCGGTCGCGAGGCGGACGAGTTTGCCGGTCGTGCTGCCCTGGATCGACGTCACGAACGGCACGGTCGGGTAGAAGGTTTGATCGCCCTCGTACTGCGAATCGCGCTGGATGCGCATGAACGTCAGCGCGTTGTAGCCGCCATCGGTGTTGTACGGACGCTCGGTGCCGCTGCTGCTGCAGGCGATGCGCCAGAGCGTGATCGTCACCGTTTCCACGCCGGTGTTGTCGGGATTCCCGCTGCCGTCGGTCGCGAACAAAGTGACACGCTGGCTCTGGTTCGGGCCGCTGACGACGTCCGGGACCGGATCGGCCGCGCAGCTCGGCGGATACGCGCGGAACGCATTGGGCAGCAGCGGACCAGGCAACGGCGTCGGATTGACGGCATCGACCTCGGCAGCCGCCTTGGCTTGCGCGGTGCCGCGCGTGGACAAGAGCTTGGCGATCTTGCCGCGCTGCTGCGCCGCCGCGGTCATATGAGCGGTGGCGGCATCGGGCGCAATCTTGGTGTGCGAATCGGCGGCGAATACAGGCAAAGCGACAGCGCTTGCCGCGACGGCAAGCATCAGACGGCTCAGGGCTTTCATCGGGTGCTCCCCAGGTTGGTGGTGGCGCAGCATAGTCGGCGAAGAATTAAGTCGCAGTGAACCGGAATTTGTGCGCTGCATCGGGAAGCCTCGCATAATCGCGGGTTTCCGTGGTAGCGGCGGGAGTGTAAAGGAATGCGTTTGATCGACATCGGTGCCAACCTGACCCACGAATCGTTCCGCGCCGATTTCGATGCCGTGCTCGCACGAGCCCGCGACCACGGCGTAGAGCAGATCGTCGTCACCGGCGCCAGCGCCGGCGGCAGCCGCGCAGCGCTGGAATTGGCGCGCTCGCACCCCGGTTTTCTGTTCGCGACGGCCGGCGTCCATCCGCATCACGCGCACGAATACGACGATGCTACGGACGCACTGCTGCGCGATCTCGTCGCAGCCCCGGAAGTTCGCGCGGTCGGCGAAACCGGGCTCGACTACTTCCGAAACTTCTCGCCGCATGCGGCGCAGGTCGCAGCGTTCGAGCGCCAGCTCGCAATCGCGATCGACAGCGGCAAGCCGCTGTTCCTGCATCAGCGCGATGCGCATGCGGATTTCATCGCGTGCCTCGATAACGTACGCGATCGCATCGGCCCCGCCGTCGTGCACTGCTTCACCGGCGAACGCGACGAGCTTGTCGCGTATGTCGATCGCGGCTTCCACGTCGGCATCACCGGTTGGATTTGCGATGAGCGGCGCGGCCAGCATCTGCGCGATATCGTGAAACTGATTCCGGCGGACCGGCTGATGATCGAGACCGACGCGCCGTATCTGCTTCCGCGCGATTTGCATCCGAAGCCATCGCATCGGCGCAACGAGCCGATGTATCTGGCGCATGTGTGCGAGGCGGTTGCTACCGCTCGCGGTGAGTCGTCCGCGGCAATTGCTGCCGCGACTGCGGCGACGGCGCGCGCATTTTTCAATCTCGCGCCGGCTTAGGCCCTCAGGATCTCAAACCAACGCCCCGATCGAGCAAGTAGAGCGCAATGGCCGCCAGTGCGACCGCGAAGCCGAGCATCACCGCGTAGGCGGTGATCATGCCGACGTCGGTGATGCCGAGAAGGCCGTAACGGAACGCGTTGACCATATAGAGGATTGGATTGGCGTAACTCACCTCGCGCCACGGCGTCGGCAGCTGGCTCACCGAATAGAACACGCCGCCAAGATACGTCAGCGGCGTCAGCACGAATGTCGGCACGAGCGCGATGTCGTCGAACTTCTTCGCGTAGATCGCGTTGACGAAGCCGGCGAGCGAGAAAACGATCGCGGTCAAGAGCACGGTCGAGAACGTCACCAGCGGGTGATAGAGGTGGATGCGCGTGAAGAAGAGCGAGATCGCGAGCACGATGATCGCGACGATGAGCCCGCGCAGCACAGCGCCGCTGATATAGCCGGTGAGGATCACCCAGCTCGGCATCGGAGAGACCAGCATCTCCTCGACGAAGCGCTGGAACTTCGCGCCGAAGAACGACGAGGAGATATTGCCGTAGCTGTTCGTGATCACGGCCATCATGATGAGGCCGGGCACGATGTAGTCGATGTAGCCGATGCCGGGCGCGATTTCGCCGATGCGGCTGCCGACCATGCGGCCGAAGATGACGAAGTAGAGCGTCATCGTGATCGCGGACGGCAGGAGCGTTTGCGACCAGATGCGCAAGATGCGGACGACTTCGCGGCGCGTGATCGTGCCGAGGGCGATGAGATTCGCGCTCATGCCGCCTCCTTGCCGCTTTCGACCAATCGCACGAACAGCTCCTCGAGCCGATTCGCCTTGTTGCGCATCGATCGCACGAGGATACCGCGCTGCGACAGCGCGGCAAACAGCGAATTGAGATCGTGATCGCGCGACATCTCGGCTTCGATCGTGTGATCGTCGATCGAGATGAGCTTGACGCCGGCGACCTCGGGAAGATTCGCTGGCGTCTCCGCAAGATCGAGCACGAACGTTTCTACATCGAGCTTGGCGAGGAGGCGCTTCATCGACGTGTTCTCGATGATGCGGCCGTGGTCGATGATCGCGATGTTGCGGCAGAGCTGCTCGGCTTCTTCAAGGTAATGCGTCGTCAGGATCACCGTCGTGCCGGCTTGGTTGATCGCGCTGATGAATTTCCACATCGAGCGGCGGATCTCGATGTCGACGCCGGCGGTCGGCTCGTCGAGGATCAGGAGCTTGGGCTCGTTCATCATCGCGCGCGCGATCATCAAGCGGCGCTTCATGCCGCCGGACATCGTGCGCGCGGGCTGCTCTGCCTTGTCCCAGATCTGCAATTGCTTCAGATACCGCTCGGCGCGTTCGAGCGCGACCGCGCGCGGAATGCCGTAGAAGCCGGCCTGGTTCACGCAGATGTCGAACGGCTTCTCGAACTGGTTGAAATTGAGCTCCTGCGGCACGAGCCCGATCATGCGCATCGCGGCGCTGCGGTTGTTGCGCACCGAGATGCCGAACACGCTGGCGTCGCCGCCACTCGCATTCACCAGCGAGGAAAGGATGCCGATCAGCGTCGATTTGCCGGCGCCGTTGGGCCCAAGCAGGGCGAAGAAATCGCCCGGCTGCACGGTCAACGAGATGCCTTTGAGCGCTTCGACGCCGTTTGCGTAGGTCTTGCGCAGCTCGACGACGTCGAGCGCAGGGGCTTGGGTCATGGGGTGGTAGGTCGGGAAAACGCGGTCCGATCGCGCCAGCCTGCTAGTATAACGGGCTGCCCGGATTCCTCGTTTTCCCGTGATAGAACATTTCCCGCTTCGCCTCGCCGACAGCCACATGCTCGCGCTGGCCGTGCGCCATATGTCGTTCGAACGCGCCGACGGCAAGCCGTTCGTGTTCGTGCCGGGCCAGTTCCTGCAGGTCCATTTCCACTACGCCGACGGCAAGCCGACCAAGCGGAGCTATTCGGTCGCGACGGTCGGCGGAGGCGGGAGCGAGCCGGTCGAGCGGGTCGAAATCGCGGTGTCGTACGTCGAAGGCGGCGCGGCGACCGAGCTTCTCGCCAACCTCTCCGAGGGCGGCACCATCGACGCGAGCGGCCCGTACGGCCGTTTCTGCCTGATGGACGCCGATACGAACGCGCGCTATCTCCTGGTCGCGACCGGCACCGGTGTTACGCCCTACCGCGCAATGTTGCCGAAGATCCGCGACTTGACCCGTACGCGCGGCTGCACGTTTGCGCTCGCGTACGGCGCGCGTAACGAGGGTGAGCTCCTCTACGGCGAGGAATTCGAGGCGTTCGCGCGCGAAGTGCCGGGCTTCACGTTCCACCCCTGTTTTAGCCGCCAGATGCGCGAGCCGGCGCGGCCGAACGATCGCAGCGGGCACGTGCAGGTGGCGCTTCGGGAGTTGAATCCGAACCCGGAGACCGATATCGCCTATCTCTGCGGTAATCCGAACATGGTCGACGAGGCGTTTGCGCTCCTTAAAGAGGCGGGGCTGCCGGTGCCGCATGTCCGGCGCGAGAAGTACGTTTCGTCGCGCTAGAGCCCACCTAGCCTCTCCCGCGCAGCGGGAGAGCAAGTGTGACGCCCGTCAGCCATCCAGCCGTCCAAATCGCAATCGGCCTTAAAAAGCTGTTGACAGCCCTCGCGCGAGTCGCGTAGGGTCGGGTCATGACGCATCGCAGCACCCGCACGAATCCGATCGAAGCCGCCTCTGCCGCGGTCGGTCGACTCGTCGCGCTGCGCGGGCTCGTCCTTATTCTCGTCGTACTCCTTATTACCAGCGGAGGTGCGGGTTAGGGTACGCGTCCAAGCAAGCGAAACAGGACCAGACCAAAAACCCCGCACCGGCAACGATGCGGGGTTTTTTGTTGCCCAGGCCCGGCCCATACGGAGCCAGCCATGTCAGCAGAAGGTGTTTCAGCGAACGCACACCGAGGCGTAACGGATGACGTACGCCGCGTCATGATCTTCGACACGACGCTTCGCGACGGCGAGCAGGCGCCGGGATTTTCGATGAGCCGCGCGCAGAAGCTGCGTATCGCGCATGCGCTCGCCGATCTTGGCGTCGACATCATCGAAGCCGGCTTCGCCGTGGCGTCCGACGGCGATTTCGAATCGGTCCGCGCGATCGCCGACGAAGTCCGCGGCGTCGTCATCTGCAGCCTTGCGCGCGCGCAGCCCAAGGACATCGAAGCCGCCGCGCGCGCGCTCGAGAGCGCGGGCGATCCGCGCATCCATATTTTCCTCGCGACGAGCCCGCTGCACCGCGAGCACAAGCTCAACATGTCGAAGGCGCAAGTCATCGATACCGCCATCGCCGCGATCCGCCGCGCGCGCGAGCTGTGCGACGACGTCGAGTTCTCGGCCGAGGACGCGATCCGCACCGAACCCGACTATCTCGCCGAAGTGTTCACCGCGGTGCTCGACGCCGGCGCGACCGTGCTCAACGTGCCGGACACGGTCGGCTACACGACACCGGTCGAGATGTACGAGCGCATCAAGTTCTTGCGTGCGACCGTGCCGAACATCGAGCGCGCGGTGCTTTCGGTGCATTGTCACGACGATCTCGGCATGGCGGTCGCGAACAGCCTCGCCGCGATCTCGGCCGGAGCGGGGCAGGCCGAGTGCACGCTGACCGGCATCGGCGAGCGCGCGGGCAACGCGGCGCTCGAAGAGCTGGTGATGGCGCTGCGCACGCGTCGCGATCTTTTCAACGTCGACACCGGCATTCGCACGAACCGGCTGCATCCGACCGCGCGCATGTTCGCCAATCTCATCGGCACGACGATCCCGCGCAACAAGGCGATCGTCGGCGACAACGCGTTCGCGCACGAATCGGGCATTCATCAGCACGGCGTGCTGAAGCACCGCGCGACGTACGAAATCATGCATCCCGAAGACGTCGGCTGCGCGCGCTCTTCGCTCGTGCTCGGCAAGCATTCCGGCCGTCATGCGTTGCGCGAACGGCTCGCGCTGCTCGGCCACGAGCTCGGCGATGCCGATCTCGATGATCTCTTCACGCGCTTCAAGACGCTGTGCGACAAGAAAAAGGAAGTGCGCGACAGCGATCTTGAAGCGCTCGCGCTCGGCCGCGATCCCGATGCGGCGGGTCCCTGGCATCTGACGCATCTACACGCGACGAGCCATCTCGGCGGCAGCGCCTCGGCCGTTGTGCGCATCGCGCACGAAGACGGCCGCGAAGGCTCCGGTGGGGCGATCGGCGACGGTCCGGTCGACGCGGTGTTGCGCGCGCTCGGTCGCGCGATCGGCCAAGAGCTCGTCATCGACGAATTCCAGGTGCGCGCGCTCGGCCAAGGCGGCGATGCGCAAGGCCAGGCATCGCTCTCGATCGTGCACGACGGTCGTGAGCTGCGCGGTCAGGCCGTGTCGACCGACATCGTCGAAGCCGCGGCGCTTGCGGTGCTCGAGATCGTCAACCGCATCGAACACAACGCACAACATCAAGCCGCCACGCAAGCACGCGCGGCCAACGCCCTCTAAAGGACCCGACCATGAGCTACGCCGACCTGATCTGGCACAACGGACGCATCAAACCGTTCGCGGAAGCGACGGTGCACGTCAGCGCACACGCGCTGCACTACGGCTCGTCCGTGTTCGAGGGCGAGCGCGTCTATTCGACGCCGCGCGGACCTTCGTTCTTCCGCCTCGCCGAGCACACGCATCGCTTGTTCGAATCGGCGCGCATCTACGACATCGACGTCGGCTATACCGAAGAGGAAATCAACGCCGCGTGCTGCGAGCTGATCGTCGCGAACGGCATGCAATCGGCGTATGTGCGGCCGATCGTGTTCCGAGGCGCGGGCGGTCTCGGCGTGTTGCCGCTCGAAGGCTCTCCGGTCGACGTGTCGATCATGGCGCTCAACTGGGGCGCGTATCACGGTGATGCGCTCGAGCACGGCGCAGACGTTTGCGTTTCGTCGTGGAGCCGGCCCGCGCCGAACACGCTGCCGACGTGGGCGAAAGCGGGCGGCAATTATCTATCGAGCCAGCTGATCGGCTTCGAAGCCAAGCGCGGCGGTTTTGCCGAAGGTATCGCGCTCGGCTACAACGGGCTCTTGAGCGAAGGCGCGGGCGAGAATCTTTTCCTCGTCAAGAAAGGCAAGCTGCTGACGCCGCCGACCAGCGCCGGCATCCTCGCCGGCATCACGCGCGACAGCGTCATCACGCTCGCCGGCACGCTCGGTATCGTCGTCGAGGAGCGCGATCTGCCGCGCGAAGCGTTGTACTCGGCCGACGAGGTGTTCATGACCGGCACGGCCGCGGAGATCACGCCGATCCGCTCGGTCGACCGCAAGGCGATCGCCGACGGCAAACCGGGACCGATCACGCGCGCGCTCCAGGATGCGTTCTTCGGATTGTTCGACGGGCGCACCGTCGATCGCTGGCGTTGGCTGACGCCGGTCGACGATGAAGCGTTCTTGACGCCGGTCGCGCGGAGGGTCGCGGCGTGAGCGCAAGAACGCTGTTCGAAAAAGTCTGGAACGCGCATCTCGTGCGCGAGGAGTCGGCGTCCGCGCCGGCGATCTTGTACGTCGATCTGCATCTCGTGCACGAAGTGACATCGCCGCAGGCGTTCGCCGAATTGCGTTCGCGCGGATTGAAAGTACGCCGTCCAGAACGCGTGCTCGCGACGTTCGATCATTCGACGCCGACACTGCCGGCCGATGCGAACGGCAAGCGGCCGTACGTCACCGCCGAAGCCGAGCATCAAGTCGCCGAGCTCGAAAAGAACGCGCGCGAATTCGGCATTCGCCTGGAAGGCTGGGGCAGCGCGCACCGCGGCATCGTGCACGTGATCGGCCCTGAGCTCGGCGCGACGCAGCCCGGCATGACGATCGTCTGCGGCGACAGCCACACGTCCACGCACGGTGCGTTCGGCGCGCTCGCGTTCGGCATAGGCACTACCGAAGTCGGCCACGTGCTCGCGACGCAGTGTCTTCTGCAAAGAAAGCCGAAGACGCTCGCGATCAACGTCGAAGGCAAGCTCGCGCCCGGCGTCGGCGCGAAGGATCTGATCCTGCATATCATCGGCACGATCGGCGTCAACGGCGGCACGGGCTCGGTGATCGAATACCGCGGCTCGACGATCCGCGCGCTCTCGATGGAAGAGCGCATGACCGTCTGCAACATGTCGATCGAAGCCGGCGCACGCGCCGGCTTGATCGCGCCGGACGAGACGACGTTCGCGTGGCTCAAGGATCGTCCGCTCGCGCCGAAAGGCGAGGCGTGGGATCGCGCGGTCGCACGCTGGCGCTCGCTCGCCTCGGACGAGGGCGCGCGCTACGACGTCGAAGTGAACATCGACGCCTCGAAGATCGGACCTGAGATCACCTACGGCACGCATCCCGGCATGGTCGTCGCGCTCGATGCGCCCGTGCCCGCGGCCGCGAATGCGCAGGAGCGCCGCGCGCTCGACTACATGCGCGTCGAGGCCGGCAAGTCGCTCGCCGGCACGAAAGTCGACATCGTGTTCGTCGGCAGCTGCACGAACTCGCGTTTGCCGGATCTGCGCGCCGCTGCTGAGCTGTTACGCGGACGACGCATCGCGCAAGGGTTGCGCATGCTGGTCGTGCCGGGTTCCGAGCAAGTCAAACGCGATGCCGAACGCGAAGGCCTGCACGAAGTTTTCCGCGCCGCCGGCGCCGAGTGGCGCGAGCCTGGCTGCTCGATGTGCCTTGGCATGAACGGCGATATCGCCAAGCCCGGGCAACTCGTCGTCAGCACGAGCAATCGCAATTTCGAAGGCCGGCAAGGGCCGGGCGCGCGCACCGTGCTCGCAAGTCCCTTGGTCGCGGCCGCGACGGCTCTGGCCGGCGTCATTGCCGATCCGCGCAATTACCTGCAGTCGGAGGCCGCATGAAACCGTTGACCGCATTGCGATCGCGCACGGTCGTTCTGCCGTTCGAAAACATCGACACCGATCGCATCATCCCGGCGCGCTTCCTCACGACGACCGAACGCAGCGGCCTGGGCCGCGCGCTGTTCCACGATTGGCGTTACCGCGAAGACGGCACGCCGAATCCCGATTTCGTCCTGAATCAGCCGACATCGAAAGGTGCCGAGATTCTCGTCGCCGGCCGCAACTTCGGCTGCGGCTCCTCGCGCGAGCACGCGCCGTGGGCGCTCGCCGATTACGGATTCCATGCGGTGCTGTCGAGCGAGATCGCCGACATCTTCCGCAGCAACGCGCTCAAGAACGGCGTGCTCGCGGTCGTGCTCGCCGAGGCCGAGCATCGTTATCTCCTGGATCACCCGGGCATCGAGCTCAAGATCGACGTCGCCGGCAGCTACATCGAATTGCCGGACGGCGGACGCTTTTCGTTCGAGCTCGACGGATTCGCGCGCCAATGTTTGCTCGAAGGCGTGGATCAGCTGGGCTTCCTGCTCAAGCACGCCGACGCGATCGATGTCTACGAACACCGCCACGAGGAAGCCGCATGAAAGCGAGAATCGTCACGTTGCCGGGCGACGGCATCGGTCCCGAAGTCACCGCCGCGGCCGTCGAAGTGCTGACCGCCGTCGCGAAGGAACGCGGCCATGACTTCGCGTTCGACGAGCATCCGATCGGCGGCCTTGCGATCGATCTCTACGGCGATCCGCTGCCGCCGCCGACGCTGATCGCGTGCAAGAGCGCGGACGCGGTGCTGCTCGGCGCGGTCGGCGGACCGAAATGGTCCGATCCGAAATCGAAGACGCGGCCGGAGCAGGGATTGCTCGGATTGCGCGCGGGGCTTGGCGTCTATGCGAATCTGCGTCCGGTCAGCGTGCATCCGCGGCTCGCCGCGTTGTCGCCGCTGAAGAGCGAGAAGCTCGTCGGCGTCGACGTTCTGTTCGTGCGCGAGCTCACGGGCGGTGCGTATTTCGGCGCGAAGACGCGAACGCCGAAGCAAGCGACCGATGAGACCAAGTACACCGTCGCCGAAGTCGAGCGCGTGACGCGCCGCGCGTTTGCGCTCGCGCGGGCGCGCAGAAAGCACGTGACGTCGGTCGACAAAGCGAACGTGCTCGAAACCTCACGGCTCTGGCGCGAGACCGTCACGCGCGTCGCTGCGGAATTTCCGGATGTGACGCTCGAGCACCAACTCGTCGATTCGATGGCGATGCTGCTCTTGACGCGGCCGTCCGCGTACGACGTCGTCGTCACCGAGAATCTTTTCGGCGACATCCTGACCGACGAAGCCGCGGCGCTTGCAGGCTCGCTCGGCTTGCTGCCGTCGGCATCGCTCGGCGATGGGCGCGTTGGCCTTTACGAGCCAATTCATGGTTCCGCGCCCGATATCGCCGGCAAGAACGCGGCGAATCCGCTCGGCGCGATCTTGTCTGCGGCGTTGCTGCTGCGGCATTCGCTCGGCCTCGATGCCGAAGCGGCGGCGGTCGAGCGCGCGGTCGACGCCGTCGTCGCGCGCGGCGAGCTCACGGCCGATCTCGGCGGCAAGGCCGGCACGCGTGACGTGACCAAAGCCGTGCTCGCCGCGCTCGATGCGCAGACCTCGACGCAAGAGGCCGCGTGACGATGCGGAGCGACGCGATCAAGACCGGACCCGATCGCGCACCCGCGCGAGCGATGCTGTATGCGACCGGGCTCAGCGAAAAGGAGATCAAGCGGCCGCTCGTCGCCGTGGTTCACACGTGGTCGAACATCTCGCCGTGCAATCTGAATCTGCGCGATCTCGCGGTCGCGGCGAGTGAAGGCGTCCGTGCAGCTGGCGGCACGCCGATCGAGTTCAACACGATCGCCGTGACCGATGGCATCGCGATGGGCACCTCGGGCATGCGTGCTTCGCTGGTCAGCCGCGAAGTGATTGCCGATTCGATCGAGCTCGCGGTCGAAGGGCACTGCCTCGATGCGATGGTCGTCCTCTGCGGTTGCGACAAGACGATCCCGGCCGCGGCGATGGCGCTCGCGCGCATCAATATTCCCGGCGTCGCGCTCTACGGCGGCAGCATCGCGCACGGGCGTCTGGACAATCGCCCGATCACGATCCAGCAAGTGTTCGAAGCGGTCGGCGCGCACGGCGCGGGGCGCATCGACGATACGCGGCTCGGCGAAGTCGAGCGCAATGCATGTCCTGGTGCCGGCGCCTGCGGCGGGCAGTTCACCGCGAACACGATGTCGATGGTGCTGATGGCGCTCGGCCTCTCGCCGCTCGGCTACAACGACGTCGCCGCGACCGATCCCGCCAAGCGCGACGTCGCGCGACGCTGCGGAGAGCTCGCGCTCGCAGCGCTGCGCGATCAGCGCAAGCCGCGCGATGTATTGACGCCGGCAGCGTTCCGCAACGCCGCGCGCATCGTCGCGGCGACGGCCGGTTCCACCAACGCGGTGCTGCATCTGCTCGCGATCGCGCACGATGCCGGCGTCGCGCTGACGCTGGAAGATTTCGAAGCGGCGTCGGTGGCGACGCCGGTGATCGCCGATCTCATGCCCGGCGGCCGCTACACCGCGATCGAGATGACCGACGCCGGCGGCATGGCGCAGGTTGCGCGTGAGCTGCGCGCTGCCGGTTTGATCGAAGACGTGCCGACGATGACCGGCCGAACGCTGTTCGCCGAGCTCGACGCCGCGCCGGCGGCGCCGCCGGAGCAGAAAGTCGTCGTGCCGGTCGCGAACGCGTTCAAGCCGCGCGGCGGCTATTCGATTCTGTACGGCAATCTCGCGCCCGAAGGCTGCATCCTGAAACTCGCCGGCAAGGGCCGCACGCATTTCGAAGGCGTCGCGCGCGTGTTCGAAAGCGAGGAAGACACGTTCCGCGCCGTGCAATCGGGCGCGATCAAGGCCGGCGACGTGATCGTGATCCGCAATGAAGGCCCGGCCGGCGGACCCGGCATGCGCGAGATGCTCGCGGTGACCGCGGCGCTGGTCGGCCGCGGCTTGGGCGACGACGTCGCGCTGATGACCGACGGCCGTTTCAGTGGCGCGACGCACGGATTCATGGTCGGCCACGTCGCGCCCGAAGCTGCGCGCGGCGGGCCGATTGCGCTGCTCCGCGACGGCGATCGCATCGTCATCGATGCGTCGCGTCGCGTCGTCGAAACCGATGCCGATCTCGATGCGCGCCGCGCCGCGTGGCAGCCGCGCGCGCCGAACGTCGTGAACGGCGTGCTGGCGAAATATGCGCGGCTGGTCGGCTCGGCGGCGCAGGGCGCGGTGACGGCATGAAGCACGTGGCGACGCGCGCCAATCCCAGATTCCATTCCAGAACTCGATCGGAGAACTCCTGATGTCCACCGTCACCACCGAAGCGCTCGCCCAATCCCGCATCGCCATCCTGGGCTACGGAAGCCAAGGCCGCGCGCATGCGCTCAACCTGCGTGACTCGGGTCTCGACGTCGTCGTCGGTCTTCGTCCCGGCGGCCCGACGTCGGCGAAAGCCGCGGCAGACGGGTTCGAAGTCGCGACACCGGAAGACGCCGTACGCGGCGCCGATCTCATCGCCGTGCTGACGCCCGACATGGTGCAGCCCAAGCTCTACACCGATGTCATCGCGCCGAACATGAAGCCGAAGGCGGCGCTTCTGTTTGCGCACGGCTTCAACGTGCACTTCAAGACGATCGTGCCGCGCAAGGACATCGACGTGATTCTGGTCGCGCCGAAAGGTCCGGGCGCGCTCGTGCGCACCGAATACGAGATCGGTCGCGGCGTGCCGTGTCTCTACGCAGTGTTTCAGGATGAAAGCGGCGATGCGAAGAGCAAGGCGCTCGCGTATGCGGCCGGCCTCGGCGGCGCACGCGCGCTTCTGATCGAAACCGATTTCAAGGAAGAGACCGAAACCGATCTCTTCGGCGAGCAGGCGGTGCTGTGCGGCGGTGCGAGTGAGCTGGTGCAGAAAGGATTCGAGACGCTGGTCGAAGCCGGCTATCGGCCGGAGATCGCGTATTACGAAGTGCTGCACGAGCTCAAGCTGATCGTCGACCTTCTGTATCAAGGCGGCATCACGCGCATGCTGACGTTCGTCTCCGAGACCGCGCAGTACGGCGATTACACGCGCGGGCCGCGCGTCGTCGACGCCGGCACGAAGGACCGCATGCGCGCGGTGCTGAAAGAAATCCAGGACGGCACGTTCGCGCGCGAGTGGATCGCCGAGCACGCAGCGGGTTTGCCGAACTATCAGGCGTACAAGAAGCGCGATGTCGATCATCCGATCGAGAAGGTCGGCGCGACCTTGCGGTCCAAGATGACCTGGCTCGGCGAAGCGCGCTGAGGTTCGGCCGGTGAGCGCCCAGATCGAAACCTGGCCCGACAAGTCCGCGCATCCGCTTGCGGGCACGACGCTCAGCGGCGCCGACATCGTCGTGCAGGTGCTCGTCGATGAAGGCGTCGATGTCGTGTTCGGTTATTCGGGCGGTGCGATCCTGCCGGTATACGACGCGATCTTCCGCTACAACCATGAGCATCCGCGCCACGACGGCGGCGAGCCGCTGCCGCTGATCGTGCCGGCGAACGAGCAGGGCGCGGGCTTCATGGCGGCGGGTTACGCGCGCGCGTCGGGAAAGGTTGGCGTCGCGGTCGTGACCTCGGGCCCGGGCGCGACGAACACCGTGACCCCCGTACGCGATTCGATGGCGGATTCGATTCCGATCGTCGTGATTTCGGGCCAGGTGCCAACCGCCGCGATCGGCACCGATGCGTTTCAGGAAGCGCCGGTCTCGAGCATCATGGCGAGTTGCGCCAAGCACGTGTTTCTCGTGACCGATCCCGCGCGGCTCGAAGCGACCTTGCGCACCGCGTTCGAGATCGCGCGCAGCGGCCGGCCGGGGCCGGTCGTCGTCGATATTCCGAAGGACGTGCAGAACGCGAGTCTCGTCTTCGCCGGTGAAGGCGTGTTGCCGATTCCAGGCTACCGCGCGCGCTTGCGCACGATCGAGGAAGCCACGCTGGACGACGCCGACTGCGCGCACTTCTTCGCCGCGCTCGCCAAGGCCGAGCGCCCGCTGATCTATGCCGGCGGCGGCGTCATCAGCGCGGGTGCCGCCGATGCGCTGCGCGAGTTCGTGCACGCGTTCGGTGTTCCGGTGACGACGACGCTGATGGGCCTGGGTGCATACGACACCACCGATCCGTTGTCGCTGCACATGCTCGGCATGCACGGCACCGCGTTCGCGAACTATGCGATCGACGATTGCGATTTCCTGTTCGCGATCGGCAGCCGCTTCGACGACCGCGTCGCCGGCGTGCCGTCGAAGTTCGCGCCGCACGCGCGCTTCGTCGCGCATCTCGACGTTGATCCTGCCGAGATCGACAAGGTCAAGCGCGTGGACTGGCATCATCTCGGCGATCTTCCGCGCGCGCTGCGCAAGCTGCGCACGTTCGGCGCCGCGCATGCGGTGCCGGCGCGCTACGCCACCTGGCATCGCGAAGTCGCCGAGCTCAAGAAAGTGCACGCGATGAATTACGATCGCGCCGCACCGCTGATCCAGCCGTATGCGGTGATCGAGGAGATCAACCGGCTGACGCGCGGCGAGGCGATCATCTCGACCGGCGTCGGCCAGCATCAAATGTGGGCGGCGCAGTATTTCGATTTCCGCTCGCCGCGGCTTTGGCTCACTTCAGGTTCCATGGGCACGATGGGCTTCGGTTTGCCCGCGGCGATCGGCGCGCAGTTCGCGCGGCGCGATCGCATCGTCATCGATATCGACGGCGACGCCAGCATCCGCATGAATCTCGGCGAGCTCGAGACCGTGACCACGTACAACCTGCCGGTGAAGATCGTCGTGCTCAACAACTACGGCGACGGCATGGTCCGGCAGTGGCAGAAACTTTTCTTCAAAGGACGCTTCTCGGCGAGCGACAAGAGCCTGCACAAGAAGGATTTCGTCAAGGCCGCGCAGGCCGACGGATTCCCATGGGCCGAGCGTCTCGATCGCCGCGAGGATCTTGCGCGCGTGATCGGCGAGTTCATCGCGTTCGAAGGCCCGGCGTTTCTCGAAGTCGTGATCGATCCCGATGCCGGCGTCTATCCGATGGTGGGTCCCGGCATGAGCTACGCGGAGATGATCACCGGCGATTTCATTCCGTCGCGTGCGCAAGTGGCACTGCGCGACGTCGGACCCGCGGAGATGTTCTGACCGTGCGCCGCATCATCTCCATGCTGCTCCAGAACGAAGCCGGCGTGCTCGGCCGCGTCGTTGGCCTGTTCTCGGCGCGTGGCTACAACATCGATTCGCTGACCGTCGCGCCGACGCACGATGCGTCGGTGTCGCGTCTCACGTTGGTCACCGATGGCGATGACACCGTGATCAGTCAGATCATCAAGCAGTCGCGCAAGCTGATCGACGTGATCGAGATTGTCGATCTCACGAGTCGCGCGCATCTGGAATGCGAGATGCTGATGGTCAAGGTCGAGCTCGACGACGACGCGCTCTCCGCGTTCGTCGCGTGCCTGCGCCGGCATCCGCGCGCGCAGGTGCTCGATATCTCTTCGGGCGTGCGCACGATCGAATTCACCGGAACCGGCGCCGAGGTGAACGCGTTCCTCGCCGATCTTGCCGGTATCGCGAACGTGCTCGAGCTCGCGCGGAGCGGTACCGCCGCGCTTGAGCCGGGTGTAGCGGTGCTCGCGCCGGCGCTCGCTGGCACGTGACAGTCGCGCGCGGGCGCGCTGATATGTAAAGCACGCTTGACACACCGTCCGGCCCCGCACTAAAGTTGTGTCAAGTATCCTTGACACAGACCGGTGCCGTGCGATCGCATCAGAAGCGCTATCTCGTCGAAGTGCTGCCTGCGATGGCGCTTATCGCGGTCTGGGGCGCTTTTGCTTGGTCGGGAGAGCGCTGGCCTCCCGCGCTGCTCGCGCTGCTTCCGCCGGCGGCGATCGCCTGGACATTCGTCGCCATGTGGCGCCGCCTGATGCGCAAGGACGAGCTGGAGCAGCGCATCGAGTTGATCGCGATTGCCGCAGCAAGCGCAGCGGTCGGCTTGGGAAGCTTCGCCTGGAGCCTCCTCGAATCGGCGAACGCGATGCCTCGCGGCTCGCTGGTTTATGTGCTGCCTGCGCTGATCGCGATCTACGGCGTGCTCAAGCTTCTCCTGCGCTGGCGTTATCGGTGAACAATCGCGTGCGCGAGCTGCGCGAGGATCGTGGCTGGTCGCAGGGCGAGCTCGCGTTGCGGCTCGATGTATCACGTCAAACGGTGAACGCGGTCGAGACCGGCAAGTACGATCCGAGCCTTCCGCTCGCGTTCCGAATCGCCAAACTGTTTCGAAAATCGATCGAAGCGATCTTCGATCCGGGAGAGTAGTGCGCAATGAACCGAAGATCGGTATTGAAGATAGCCGCCGTCGTCGTCGCGCTGGCTGTAATCGCCGGCAGGCAGTGGCTGTGGCCGGGCGAGAAGTCCGCGATCGTCGCGAAGTCGACGCAGGGATCGGCCATCGTCGAATCGCGCGACGGTCGCGGATTCACGCTCGGCGCACTCGCGTTCAAGCCGTGCGAGCTCGGCCAGAAGAATTCCGGCGCGACGACATCCGCGTTCTGCGCGCCGTTCCAGGTGCCGGAAAATTGGGACAAGCCGGACGGGCGCAAGATTGATCTCAAGCTCGCACTCGTGCGCAGCGATGCCGAAGTCGCCGAGCGCGATCTCGTCGTGCTGCTCGCCGGCGGGCCGGGTCAGGCGGCGACCGAAGTCTATCCGCGCGCGGCGTCCGGTTTCGCGCCGCTGCTCAAGCATCGCAATCTGTTGCTGCTCGATCAGCGCGGCACCGGCGGGTCGAATGCGCTCCTGTGTCTTAAGGATCCGACCGACTTCGACGAAACCTCGTCGACCGAGATCGATCTTGCGCTCGTCGGCGAGCGGACGCGCGCGTGTCTTGCCGAAGTCCAGAAGCGTGCCGATCCCGCGCAGTACACGACGAGCGTCGCGGTGCGCGATCTCGAAGCGGTGCGCCAGGCGCTCGGCGCGCCGGAATTCAATCTCGTCGGCGTCTCGTATGGTACGCGCGTCGCGCAGCAATACTTGAAGCGCTATCCGGATGGCGTGCGCAGCCTCGTGCTCGATAGCGCGGTGCCGAACGAGCTGGTGCTGGGCTCGGAGTTCGCCGTCAATCTCGATGACGCGTTGAAAGCACAGTTCGCCGAGTGCACGCGCACGCCGGCGTGCGCGAAAGCGTTCGGCGATCCGTATGCGAGCCTCTATCGTCTGCGCGATGCGCTGGCGGCGAAAGCGGCCGACGTCGAGACGCGCCATCCGCGCACGTTCGTCTCCGAGAAGAAACCGCTCAATGCCTACACGCTGGCGTCGGTCGTGCGCATGTTCGCGTATTCGGCCGAGACGAGTGCGCTGTTGCCGCTGACGATCGAACGCGCGCTCAAGGGCGACTACGCACCGTTGCTCGGCCAAGCCGATCTTCTGACCGAAGATCTCGCCGATCTCGGCGGCAACGGCATGCAGCTTTCGGTGCTTTGCGCGGAGGATGCCGATCTTCTCGGCGATCGGCCGGACGATGCGAAGCTGATCCTCGGCGATGCGCTCGTGCGCGTGATGCGCGCGCAATGCGCGATCTGGCCGCGCGGCACGCGTCCGGCCGATTTCCACGAGCCGGTCAGGAGCGACAAGCCCGTGCTCGTGCTCGAAGGCGAATTCGATCCGGTCACGCCGCCGCGCTACGGCGAGGCGATCGTCAACGGACTTGCGAACGGCCGCCTCCTGGTCGCGAAAGGACAAGGCCACAGCGTGATGGGCCGCGGCTGCTTGCCGCGCCTCGTCAATCGCTTCGTCGAGACGCTCGATGCGAAGGCACTCGATGCAGGCTGCATCGCCGATTTCGGCACGACGCCCGCGTTCATCGATTACAACGGAGCCGCGCCATGATCGAAGCCCGCAATCTTCACAAGGCGTTCGGCGCGGTGAAAGCCGTCGACGGCGTCAGCTTCGCCGCGCGCGACGGCGAGATCACTGGCCTCCTCGGACCGAACGGCGCCGGCAAGACGACGACGTTGCGCATGCTTTACACGTTGATGAAGCCGGATGAGGGCAGCATCAGCGTCGACGGCTTCGACGTCGCCGCCGACGCGGCCGCGGTGCGCCGGCGGCTTGGCGTGCTGCCCGATGCGCGCGGCTTGTACAAGCGCTTGACCGCGCGCGAGAACATCGATTACTTCGCGCGCTTGCAAGGCCTCGATGCGGCGACGAGCCGCAAGCGTGCCGATGCGTTGATCGCCGCGCTCGACATGAGCGACATCGCGAACCGCCGCACCGAAGGCTTCTCGCAAGGCCAGCGCGTGAAGACCGCGATCGCGCGCGCGCTGGTGCACGATCCGAAGAACGTGATCCTCGACGAGCCGACCAACGGCCTCGACGTGATGGCGACACGCGCGATGCGCGCGTTCATGAAGCGGCTCAAGGACGAAGGACGCTGCGTCCTCTTCTCGAGCCACATCATGCAGGAGGTCGCCGCGCTCTGCGATCGCATCGTCGTGATCGCGCAAGGTCGCGTCGTCGCCGACGAATCGCCGGCCGCGCTGCTCGCGCAAACGCGCGCGGCGACTCTCGAAGACGCATTCGTCGCGATCATCGGTTCCGAAGAAGGACTCGCCGCATGACCTCCGCATGGATCGTGTTTCTGAAGGAAGTACGCGAGAACCTGCGCGACCGGCGCACGGTGATCAACACACTTCTGACAGGGCCGCTGCTCGCGCCTGTGATCTTCGTGCTGATCATCAACGGCGTCGTCTCGCGCGAGCTCGACAAGGCGGACAAGCCGTTGCCGGTTCCGGTCGCGGGCGCCGAGCGCGCACCGAATCTCATCGCGGCGCTGAAGCAGCAGAACATCCTGATCAAGGAAGCGCCGGCCGATCCCGAACGCGCCGTGCGCGAGATGGACGCGGATCTCGTGCTGCGCATTCCCGAAACCTATGCGCAAAGCTGGAACAAGGGCGAGCCCGCGCAGGTGGAGCTCATTTACGATGCTTCGCAGCGCGACGCGCAAAGCTCCGTGAATCGGCTGCGCGCGGCGCTGGACGGCTATTCGCAAAAGAACGGTGCGCTCCGCCTTGCTGCGCGCGGGATCGCGCCGGTGGTGACGCACGCCGTCGTCGTCGCCGATCGCGATCAATCGACCGCGCAGACGCGAAGCGGCACATTGTTCGCGATGCTGCCGTACTTTTTCATCCTCGGTGCGTTCATCGGCGGCATGGCGCTTGCGATCGATACGACCGCGGGCGAGCGCGAGCGGCAGTCGCTCGAACCTTTGCTGGTGAATCCGGTGCCGCGCTGGCGCATCCTGATCGGCAAGCTCGGCGCTACCAGCCTCTTCGCGCTGACCAGCGTGCTGCTCAGCATCGTCGCGTTCTCGCTGGTCGGCCGCTTCCTGCCGACCGAGAAGCTTGGCATGACGCTCGACATCGGCGTCCATTTCGCGACGACGACGATGCTCGCGATGCTGCCGCTCGTGTTCCTGATCGCAACGCTGCAGACGCTCGCCGCCGCGTTCGCCAAAAGCTTCCGCGAGGCGCAGACGTATCTTTCGCTCCTGATGTTCGTACCTGCGGTGCCGACGATGATGCTGTCGCTGTTTCCGGTGAAGACGCAGATGTGGATGTACGCGGTGCCGCTGATGGGACAGCAGATCACGATCACGCGCCTCATGCGCGGCGACACCGTGACGGCAGCACAACTCGGATTGTGTTTCGCGGCGACGACCGCTGCCGCGCTCGTGATCTATCTCATCACGGCTCAGATTTATCGCAGCGAGCGGCTTGCGGTATCGGCGTAAAACCGTCTCGCGCGTCGTCGAGGCTATCGAGGACGACGCGCGAGGCGGACAGGGCGCAGAGGGTCAGAAGAAGATGATGCCGCCGAGCGCGCCACCCCACATCTTGGCGGTGTTGTCGAGATAGTCCTTCGAACGCGTCTGGCCGATTTCGCCAACCAGCGTCACGCTCTTCGTCAATGCATAGTAGAGGCCGAGCGTCGCGTTGCTGTTCGACTTGAAGCTGCCGTTGTAGACGTCGTTGTAGAGATCGTCGTCGCGGTTCTTGCTGAGGCCGTAGTTGAGGCCGAGCTTGAGCTTGTCGGTGAACTTGTACGTGCCTTGCACGAGATAGTTGACCCCCTTCGTTTCGCCCTGATCGCCATCGGTCAGGATGCCGATGCCTTTTCCGGACTGCACGTTGACCAGCGCGCCGAACTGTCCCGCGGTGATCGAGGCGCCGACTTCGCCTGCCGCCGTGTTGAACTCGTCGCCCGGCGCGATGATGATGATCTCGTTCGTGGAGTTCGGATCGGGAATCGATACGGTCGAGTTCGAATAGAACTTCTGATATTTGCCGCCGACCCAGAACTTGAACATATCGTTCTGATAGGCGAGCTGGGCCTGGAACTGCGGAACGGATCGCGAGACGTACGAGCCGGCATCGACTGGACTTACGACCGCGCCGGTGAACGTGAAGCCGCCACCGAGCGTCGGCGAGGTGTATGCGATCTGGCCGTAGTGATCGAGATACGTGTAGCCCGCACCGATGTGGCCGAGCGTGACGCGGCCGCGTTGCGTCGCCTGCACCGGTGCACCGGCGCCGAGCAGCGTCATGTCGTTCAAGATCGCGTTCGAGCCGAAGATTCCGTAGTCGCGGCCGAGCTTGAACGTGCCCATCTCGGCCGTGCCGACCGTGAAGAACGCCTGGCGAACGTCGACGCCGCTGTTCGCGGCGATGCCGGACGATGTCGCGGTGTGCACCATGATGCCGACGGTGCCGCCGATCTCGAGGCCTTCCTGTTCGGTCTTGAACTTCGTGATGAGGCCGCTCGGCAGGAGGCCGTTGCCGATCGTCGTGCGGCGATCTTCGCCGCCGCAACCGAGAGCGCGGCCCGCGAGTGCGGCGCCGCCTACGTTGTCGCCCGAACAACTGACCGTCGTGTAGTACGCGTTGACGATACCGCCGACGTCGACCTGCCAGTTGTCGCCTTGCAGGCCCACTGCGCCCGCGCTGCCCGCGAACAACGCTGCGCCGGCAAGCCCGGCAGCCTGTAACGCCCTGCCGAGGAGCGACCGCGGCATGCGGAGTCGGCGAACGTAACGGGAACGGGGCACTGCGCTCGTGGTTCCGTGTTGCACATGCATGAGTTGTCCTCCTCCGCTAATGGAGCGGGCCACAGAGGAGCATGTTATGTGCCACGACATCCGACGTACTCCGGATGCTGCACTGAAGCATCGGCAATACGGCGTTGCAGCTAGGAGTGAAGACGAGTTTTTTGCGCTGCACTAAGTGAATGAGCGCGCGAAAATGTAAGCGGCGCGGGATTACCGTTAGTTTTCCATTACACAGTGTCAGTGCGCTGTTGCCGTAACGGCACAGTTGCCGTTTCCGCCGCTGCGGCCTTCACCTTCACACCTTCACACTTGTGTCAAGGCTAAATACCGTGAAATGCATTGCAAGTTTGCAATTCGAATCCTAGACTCCCAAGTTGCTACGAGGGAGGGAGTCTCATGATCGGGAGTACGTTTGCGCGAGCAAACGGCGCTTGGCGCCGTCTCGCGATTGCGGGTTTGGCAGTGGGGGCGATGGTCGGCAGCGACAGCGCGGCGGCAAAAGGCGTGTTCGCGCCAGTGCCGGCGGAGGTCGCAACGGTATACCAGACCATCACGTCAGCAGGGCCGCTGGACAACATTTTCCTGGGCGTCGATGCGTCCGCACAGATCGGGCACACCGGCGATACGTCGTACAACGTGTATCCCGGCGGCACGATCCCCGCCGACTACGGCACCTTCGTCGTCGTGAACGATGCGCTGTATGCGCCGGATTTCGCCGGTCACGGCGGAACGGCGACGGGCTCGATCGGCACGTACACCGCGTTCACGCCGGTGAGCCAATCCGCGGTCGGAGGCTCCGGCACCAGCGGCGATCCGTTCTCGGTTACGACCGTCGTCACCGTCGGCGCAACCGGTCTTACGATCACGCAGGTCGACAGCTACGTGATCGGACAGGAGTCGTATCGCACCGACGTCACGCTGACGAACAACGGCGGCGGCGCAGTCGCGGCGATCCTGTACCGCGCGATGGATTGCTACCTGGGCGGTTCGGATTCCGGCTACGGTCTCCAAACCGGCACGTCGGTCGGCTGCTCGGTCAATCCGAACAACACGCCCGCCGGGCGCATCGAGCAGCTGATTCCGCTGACCGGTGGCAACAACTACTACCAGTCCTACTATGGATCGGTGTGGGCGGCGATCGGCACGCATCAGCCGTTCCCCGATACCTGCGATTGCGCAACATTGCAGGACAACGGCGCCGGTCTCAGCTGGAACGTCTCCGTGCCCGCGGGCGGCAGCGTCACGCGTTCGAACCTTACGGTGTTCTCGCCGACCGGCTCGGCGGCGCTCTTCGTCACGAAGACCGCCGACGCCGCGAGCGCGACGGCTGGCGGCAGTGACGGTTACACCATCACTGTCACGAATCCGAACGCTGCGGCGGCGACGCTGAATTCGATCACCGACACGCTGCCGGCTGGGTTCTCGTACACGGCAGGATCGAGCTCCGGCGCGACGACCACCGATCCGACGATCGCCGCGCAGACGCTGACCTGGGCAGGCCCGTTCAACGCGCCCGCCGGCGGCACCGTGACGCTGCATTTCCTCGTCACCGTGTCGAGCGTCGACGGCACTTACTACAACCAGGCAACCGCCGATGCGGGAGCGGACACGGTCGCAGGCAGCGGCCTCACCGCACCGATCACGGTCGGCGCCGGCCCGCCGCCACCGCCGGGAGGTCCGGTCAACGCGCCGACGCTCGGTCACGGCATGCTGGCGACGTTGATTCTCGTGATGTTGATCGCCGGCATCTTCTTCGCGCGGCGCTCACGCGGCTGAGCAAGACAACCACCCCGATGACGAACCCCGCTGCGGCGGGGTTCGTTTTTTGCGGCCCTCAGAACAATTCGCCTTGCGGCGACACAGGCCGTGGTGGTGAGAAGCGCGAAACATCGAGCGCAAGATCGCCGCGGCGCGTGAATCCGTAACGCTTGCACGCGAGCGCGAACCTCTGGCGGATCAATTCGGCGAATGCGCCTTCGCCGCGCATGCGCGTGCCGAAACGCGGATCGTTGTCGCGTCCGCCCCGCATCTGCTGGATCAGGCTCATCACGTGCGAGGCGCGCTCCGTCACGTTGAGATCGAGCCACTCGCGAAAGAGATCCTTGATCTCATACGGCAATCGCAGCACGGTATAACCGGCGCGGCGTGCGCCGGCCGCGGCCGCGCGTTCGAGAATGTGCTCAAGATAGCGATCGGTCACCATCGGAATGATCGGCGCGACCATCACGCCGCATGGCACGCCGGCTTCGTTGAGCCGAGCGACCGCTTCGAGCCGCCGATGCGGCGCGCTCGCGCGCGGCTCGAGCGTCGAGGCGAGACGGTTGTCGAGCGAGGTCACCGACACGAACGCGTGCACGAGATTCGCGCGCGCCATCGGCACGAGCAGATCGAGATCGCGCTCGATCAGCGAATTCTTCGTGATGATCGTGCACGGATGATGGTGCTCGGCGAGCACTTCTAGAATCGAGCGTGTGATCTTGTAGCGCCGCTCGATCGGCTGATATGGATCGGTGTTCGCGCCGAGATTGATCGGCGAGCAGACATACGATGGCTTGCCGAGCTCGGTGCGCAGCAACGCCGCGGCGTTGGTCTTCGCAAAGAGCTTGGTCTCGAAATCGATGCCGGCGGAAAGATTGAGATAGCCGTGCGACGGCCGTGCGTAGCAGTAAATGCAGCCGTGCTCGCAGCCGCGATACGGATTGATCGATTGTTCGAAGTGGATGTCCGGCGAATCGTTGCGGCTGATGATCGAGCGAGCGCGCTCCTCGGTCACGATCGTGTCCGGACGCAGTGCGGGCTCATCGTCGCGATACCAGCCGTCGTCCTCGCGCGTGGTCGCGCGCGATTCGAAGCGTCCTTCGGGGTTCGACGCGGCGCCGCGGCCTTTGATGCGGGCGGGCGCATCGATGCGCGTCAGCGCGGCGTCGTTGGAGCGATCGGCTTTCATGATGAGGATCGACAGTATGCGCCGTTGCGTCTCAGAACGTGCGATGCGCACGCGCGCTTAGCTTTCGTAAAGGCGCGAGCTGGTAATGAAACGTCACGGCGCGCCGGCGTCCGTCGCGCGTCATCGATGATGAGGACAACGAAATGAGTCCAAGAACGAGCACAGGCCGGAAGACCGCAAAGAAACGTCCGGCGAAGAAAGCCTCCGCAAAGAAGCGCGTCGCGGCGAAGTCGCCGAGAAAAGCCGCGAAGAAAACCAGCGCGCGCAAGACGTCGCGCAAGACCGCAAAGAAGACGACCACACCCAAGAAGACACCGCGTTCGGCCGCTGCGCCCGCCAAGAAACGTGCCGCTGCGCGCAAGTCGCCGGCAACATCGGCGCGCACAAAAGTCGGTCGATCAACGACGGCCCAAGCGAAGACGCCTTCGCGTCCGCGCCGCGTGAGCCCGTCCGTCGCACAACGGAATTTCCGCAAGCTGCTCGAAGCGAAACAGGAGCGCGTGCGGCAAGGTCCGAGCTATCCGGCGCCGAACGAATTCACCGGTCGTCACGACGCCGACAGCGCCTCCGCGCCGCAGCCTGCGCAATCTGACGAGGCCGCCGGCACGTCGGACTCCGAGGTGATCTACGGCGATCCCGCATTCGAGCATCGGGACGCGCGCGATCGAAGTTGATCGCGCCGCCTCGCGCGTTGCGGCTCAAGTCGACGGATTCTCGAAGCCGTCCTCGAAGATCACGTCGTTCGCGCCGAACGCATCGTAGCTCGTGAAGCCGTCGCCGCCGCGCACGAGGCGCACGCGGTGCAGCAGTCCCTTCGGAAACTGTGCGACGTAGCCGCCGGAATCGAAGCCGACGACCCACATCGCGGTCGTCAGCGCCGGATACGTGCTCGACGTCAGCACCGCGGGTGCCGTCGGTGCATTCGGAAACACGCTCGTATCGATGCCGGGTTGAACGCAGGCGCGCTCGACGAGGCTCCGCAATTCCTTGACGTTCGGCAGGCGCCAGTCGTCATAGCCGAGCCAGCTCGTCGCGTTCGCGGTTTCGGCGGCGGCGAGGCCGTCTTCCCAGTTGTACGGATCGCCGCCACCGGCGCAGTCGTTCGCGTGATCCTGGCCGAGCAGACAACGATCCCAGGTAAGACCGGTGCGCGCGTCGGTCGCGGTGCCGTCTGTGTTGATCGTGAATGCGCCAAGCGTGCTTGGGCGCATCAGTGCATTCGCGGTGCAGCCGAGCGTGCCTTCGATTGCGCGATGTTGCGTCGATACGGTCGAATCGCGCACGAGTCGCACCGCAGCCGCGATATCTTTGTTGGCGAAATTCGCGACGCCATCGTTGAACGCGACGAACCACGAAAACAGCGGAAACAATTCCTGCGCGAGCGCATCGGCCGTCCAATACCACGCAGCGTCGGTGATCGTGTTCGGGAAATAATCGCCGTCGATCGTCGCCGGCGTGCCACCGCCGGCTTCGGCGACGATGCCGTAGTGCACGAGCCCGACGAGCTCGTCGCCGACCGGCAAGCGCCAGTTGTCGAAACCGCAGAGCGCAGTCGCATTCACCGCGGCGGCGTACGCATCGCTGTTGCACGCATCGCCGAGCGTGCCGTTGCAGGTATCGGTGCCGAGCGCGCCGGGATCGCCACCGTTGTCGTTCGGATCGGCGTAGTACCAGGTGTAGAGCCAGTCCTTGTCGCGCAAGCCGCCGTCGTCGGTTTTCACTTCCCAGACGAGGCCGCTGACGTTGTCGCGCGTGCACGCCCAATCGCCCGGCGCGCTGCCGAGCGCGGCGTCGGCCGGAAGCTCGCTGCCATCGTTGGCGATCTTGGTGTAGTCGAATGCCTTGTCGCCGGCGCCGGTCTTCGGCAATACGCCGTTGCCGGCTGCGGCGTCGCGCCCGAAGCGCGCATCCTGGCGCGCATACGAGCCCGTTGTTGCGCACGATTGCGGTGCGCTGGCGTCGTAGCAAAGATCAAGGCCAGTGTCGTTCAGCGGCAGCGCGGGTGGCGGCGGTCCCGCCGCCGCTTCGAGCGCGGCGGCGGTGAGCGAAGTCATCAGCAACGGACGGAGCGGCATGAGCACCTCGCGCGGCGGCTGTCGGACGGCTCCTACTTTACGAGCCCCGACCGTCGCCGGCGTGAACGATTGTGCTCAATGCGCGGCATACACTTTCATCACGTCGCCGCGCAACGCAGCCTGGCTCGCGCCGCGGCTGTAGAACATATGGCCGCCCGGATATTCCTTGACCTGCACGCGATTCGGATCGCCCATGACCGGCATCTGATCGACGATGAGCTTGGACGCCATGAACGGACACGAGAGATCGCCCCAGCCGTGCACGATCAGCACCTGGAGCTTGGAGTCGATCGCGACCGACTGGCGCAACTCCTCGACCGAACCCTTGTTCATCGCATCGCCGCGCTCCCAGAGGCGATTCACCTCGTAGCTCAGCGCGTTGTAGCGGCCCGAATATTTCCAGCCGACCGTGCGCGTGATGAAATCGACCATTCCCGTCGTCGTCGGCGCGATGATCGCGTCGAGGATCGGATCGTTCGTGCGCTGCTCGGGTGCGAACGGAAACGGATCCCAGCCGGTGACATTGGAATCGTAGCGGCTGCCGAGCTTGCCTTCGGCGCGGAACACTTCGCGCAGATACGCCTGCGTTTCGAGCCGTCCGCCCGATCGGCGCACGAAGGTCGGATCAAGACCGGAAAGTTCCGTCACGCGCTTGACGATGCGATCGATCGCCTGCGGATCGGAGCGGCCTTTCAGAAGATCGGTGGCGTAGTCGCCGCGCGTGTAGGCGATGATGTCTGCCATCGCGGCATCGGTGAGCTTGCCCTGGCGTTCGAGATTCGCCGCCGAAATGCTCGGCAGTGTCAGCATCCACGGCAGCGGCGAGATATCGCCGCCGCTGTCCGCCATCGGATCGAGATACGGCGACACCAGCACGAGCCCGTTCATCGCCACGCCAAGCCGCGTCTGCAAGAAATGCGTGATGCGCGGACCGCGGAAACCGCCATAGCTTTCGCCGACGAGATACTTGCGCGAGGTCAGCCGGCCATTCTTGACCAGCCAGTCGTAGACGATGCGCGAGAGATATTCGATGTCGGCTTCGGTCGAATAGAATTTCTTCTTCGCTTCCTCTTCGGGAATGCGCGCGCGGCTGAAGCCGGTGCCGACCGGATCGATGAAGACGAGATCGGTGAAATCGAGCCACGTGCCGGGATTGTCGATCGGCGTCGCGGGATCAGACGGGCTGTTGCCTTCGGCGCCGAACTGCACGCGCTTGGGGCCGAGCGCACCGAGATTGAGATAGACCGACGATGCGCCCGGTCCGCCGTTCAGCGCGAACGTCACCGGACGATCACGGCCCGGCATCGTGTACGCGATGAACATCACGTCGGCGATCGTCTTGCCCTTGTCGTCGAGCACCGGCAGCGAGCCGACCGTCGCGTCGTACGAAATCTTCTTGCCGCCGACTTCGGTCGTTTCGCGCACGGTCTTGTCCGCCGGAAACGGCGGCAGCTTGAAGTCGTCGGCTTTGGCACCGTCCTTCGCCGCTTCCTTGCCGCCTTCTTCGGCAAGCGCGAGCGATGGAGCGAGTGATGCGATCGAAAGGCACGCCGCGAGAACGGCGATCGACCAACGCGTGAGCATGCGGAATTCCTCAAGGTAACGATGAGCGAGCGGCGCAGCATAGCGGCGCATCTTGCGGTGGCGATGTGCCGAAAGGGCTGCGTCGATCACGATTCTTTGCAGCTTTTTTCGCGCGCTTGCGGCTGCCCGTAGTGGCGACGATGCATGATTCCGCCGCCCACGGAGACGAGACATGATGCAACGCCTGATCCCGAAGATCTTCTACGCGCGCATGGCCGATGGCCTCGACCTTTTCGTCGACGGCCTCGGCTTTAAGGTGCTGCACCAGGACGAAACGCTCGCCATCGTCGCGCGCGAAGGCTGCAAGGCCTATCTCGTCGAAGATGCCGAGTTCGCGATCAAGGATCGTCCCGAGCTTACGATCGAGACCGATGCGATCGATGCGCTCTTCGCCGAGCTCTCGGCGAGGCGCCCCGATCTCTTCCATCCGAACGGCCGGACGGTTACGAGAAAGCCCTGGGGCTCGCTCGAATTCGCCGTCCGCGATGCGACCGACGTCTGCGTGATCTTTCGCCAGTGGCCGGCGGACGAATGAGACCATAGGCTATATCCAGCCTATTGATTTGCTTGAAGAAAAACTCCGTGTATAGTGCGATTGCTGCGATGCACAATAGACCGCCGGCGAGGACTCGATCGGCGGCAGCCCCGGCAGTAGAGGGAGGCACACACGGAGGTTTAGGGAATGAAGTTTTCACTGGCAATCCTGCTGGCGCTCGCCGCCGGCAACGCGCTCGCGGCTCCCGCGGCGTGCTCGGTCAACATCAACAACGATCCCTTGATCATGCGAATGAGCAAGGACGAGTTCCGCATCGCGTTCGGTGTCAGCGGCGATCAATGCCCGGACGGCGGCTGCGCGGGCGCGATCGCGTATGAGGCGACGTGGCGCACCGAAGACGGCGCCGAAGCGGTCGATCGCAAGATGCTGAGCTACAGCATCCCGAGCGGTGCCAAGCATTCGATCGCCGTCGATCGGCACTATTTCGACACCGGAGAAGGCAAGCACACGACCGAGCTCGTCCGTGTGAGTGTCAGCGACGTCAGCTGCGCCCAGCCGCGATTGACGGTCGGGCGATAAGCCTCGGCTCGCCGCGGGTCCAGCCGCGGCGAGCCCAAGGAACCGTCACGCCCTGCAAACCCATCGATTTTCCGGCCGTTCGCAACCCCTGCAACGCCCGGATTCCGCGCGTATGATGGACACCGCCGCTAGCGCACGCGGAACGGATGCGATCGCGCTGTGCCAGTGGCCGGGGGCTTTAGGGTCCAGGGAGCGCGCTGCGGGACCGGGGATGAACGTTTCCGTATCCAGCGAAGAGTTGCAGCATGTCCAGAATGAGGTTCTGGAGGCGATAGCGCGCGGGGAAACTTTAAGCGCCGTAGCCGAAATGGTGTGCGTGCGTGCCGAAGCGATGGCGCCGGACACGATCTGCTCGGTGCTCACGGTCGATGCGCATGGCGTCCTGCATCCGCTCGCAGGTCCAAGCCTTCCCGATCATTATTCCGCCGCGCTCGACGGCGTGCCGATCGGCCCCGTCGCAGGTTCGTGCGGAACGGCGGCATATCGCGGCCAGCCGGTCGAAGTCGTCGACATCGAAAACGATCCATTGTGGGCGAGCTACAAGGCGCTCGCGCTGCCGATCGGATTGCTGGCGTGCTGGTCGAGCCCGATCAAGGCGCGCGACGGCCGCGTCGTCGGCACGTTCGCCTTCTATTACAAAACCTGCCGGGGACCAGCCGATCCGGAACGTCAGATCGTCGAGAAACTCGCACACGTCTGCGCGATTGCGATGGAGCACGACGAAGTGCGCTCTCGCATCCACCAGCTCGCGTACTACGACACGCTGACGGGTCTCCCCAATCGCGAGCAGTTCGGCGACCGCGCGGCGGCGATGCTCGCGTCGGCCGCGCACGGCGTTACCGTCAACGTGCTCTACATCGATCTCGACGATTTCAAGAGCGTCAACGACACACTCGGCCATCGTGTCGGCGATGTCCTGCTCGAACGCGTCGCCCAGCGGCTTGCGTCGTGCATGATCAATGGCGCGTTCGTCGCGCGTCTTGGCGGCGACGAGTTCGCGGTCGTGCAGAGCGCCAACAACGGGCGCGGCGGCGCTTGCGCGCTCGCGGAAAGAATCATCGGCATGCTCGACAACGCGTTCGACATCGACGAGCAGAAGGTCACGATCGGCGCGAGCATCGGCATCGCACATTCACACGTGGGCTGCATGGATCTCGCCGAGCTTTCGCGGCGCGCCGATATGGCGCTCTACGCCGTGAAGAGCGAAGGACGCGGCACGTATCGGTTCTTCGCGCCGGAGATGGACATCGCGGTGCAGTTGCGCCGCGATCTCAAGCTCGATCTTCGCGCCGCGATCGACAGCGGACAGTTCACGCTCGTCTATCAGCCGATCGTCGCGCTCGAGAACTGCGAGCTGACGACGGTCGAAGCGCTGATGCGCTGGGAGCACCCAACGCGCGGCAATGTTTCGCCGGTGGATTTCATCCCGATCGCCGAGGAAATGGGCGCGATCGGCACGCTCGGCGATTGGGCGCTGCGCGAAGCGTGCGCGACCGCGGCGCGCTGGCCGCGCGAGATCAAGGTGGCGGTGAATCTCTCGCCGCTGCAACTGCGGCAATCCGGGCTCGTGCTCGACATCATCGGTGCACTGAACCAGTCGGGCTTGAGTCCCAGGCGGCTTGATCTGGAGATCACCGAAAGCGCGCTGCTCGCCGAGAACACCGCGACGCGCGTCGCGCTGCACGAGCTCAACAAGCTCGGCGTCGGCATCTCGCTCGACGATTTCGGCACCGGCTATTCCTCGCTGCGCTCGCTGCGCTCGTTCCCGGTCGACAAGATCAAGATCGACCGCTCGTTCGTCGGCGACATCGGCCGCAACGCCGATTCGGCCGCGATCATCCGCGCGGTGATCGGCCTGGCGCTCGATCTTGGCATCAAGACCGTCGCCGAAGGCGTCGAGACCAAGAGCCAGCTGCAATGGCTCTCCGCGCACGGCTGCACCGAAGGGCAGGGCAACTATTTCAGCAAGCCGCTGACCGCGGTCGAAGTCGCCGCGATGCTCGATAGGCAGGACTGCGCGGAGCTTTCGCCCGCGCCGCGGATGATCGCTCAGCCTCGTTAAGGCGCACGGTTGCGTCTGGCCCGCGAAAAAGCGCTTCCGCACAGACGCGGAGCAAAAAAGCTTCTCTGCGGCACACGACGATGCGCAGCATCGAGGTTCGGAGCGGATCGCCAGGCCTGGCGGAGCTCTGCTTCCTTTTCCGTACTTCTTCGAAGGTCTCACCGCAAGAGACGTGGTGGTTTCTGCACGGATACGGCTCAGCACAAATGGCTTCGCCGGAGAGATTCATGAGAAGGATCATAGGAATGATGCTGCTGATGTGGATGGCCCAGGCTACCGCAAGAGTCGAAAATTTCGAGGGCGCTTGGCGAGTAACGGAGTTGCATTCGGGGCAAGAGCCCGATTCTTCGAGCATGGAGATCAAGTATCCGAAGATCTTTCAACTGAAACTCGTTTCGGGTTCGCTCGAGGGAACCTATGCCGATCAATTCGGAAACGAATGCTCGTTCGCCTTGGTAACGGTTTTCAACGGAGGGAATGATCTTCTTCTGATCGGCTGCGGGTCGACCAAGGAGAGCGGCAGCTATGCGCCTATTCATCACGTCAAGCTGAAGAACAACAAGCTGATTGGTGTTGTCACCACCAACGACAAGCTCTTCGAGTGGGTGGCTGAGCGTCAGCGGCTTGATAAATGACAACGACTATCCACAACCTCTTACCAGAGCGGCTCATGAGACCCTTACCACGAGCTTCTCTGTGCGCACTCGCGGTTCAGCCTTTGATTTTCTTGTTGGTGGTTGGCGCAACGAACGGTATCGACTATGGAGCCTTCGTTAGGAGCGCGTCATTGGACTTGGGTCGTGCCTTCTTGGCGCTGGTCTCGATGTTTTTTCTCATGACCATCTATGCGGCCATCCACCTTTGTCTGCTTGGATTGCCTCTTTTTCACCTACTCCGTTGGTTAAGGCTCGACAATTGGGGGTCTCTCTCGCTAGCGGGGCTTGTCGTCGGATCGGGCCCCGTTGCTGCACTTGGCTGGCCATCAAGGTTTGCTAGTGGACTTGGCTGGTTTGAATACTTCGCAATAGTCGGATTTTGCGGCTTACATGGAATCATCGGAGCGCTGGTGTTTTATTGGGTCTGGCGTAGGCATGTCCGCGCGCAGTACGACTAGTGATCGCACCTTCGTGCTTCATCTCATGCGCTGCTGGTGCGCGTCCCGGCTGCAGCGGCCGAAAGCGGACGGAGTTCGGCCGCGCGCCGCCCGCCAATCAACGCATCCCGCTGCTGTCGCCGCCGGCCTCCTGTTGTACCTTCTTGCGACGCAGCGGTGGAGGCTTGCTAGGCATCGCGATGTGAATCATCTTTCCGTCACCGTCACTGTCGTCGCGTGCGCGCTCGCGGCTTGTGTCGCGAAGCGGCCAAAACCGGAGCCCACGATGCCGAGCTTTCTCGTCAGCGAAGTGCGCGAGACCGATCATCGCGGCGGCGATGATCTCTTGAGCGCCGGTCTCGGCCTCGACGGTCTTCGCGCCAAGCCGTCCGCGTTCGCCGATCCTTCGGCGCCGACGCCGGCGGAATTGCGGCGCCGCGCGATCTACACGAACTGGCACGGCATCGCCGATCTCGGTCCGCTCGGCGGCTACGGCAGCGTTTATGGAAGCGTCCCCGCCGTGCCGGGTCGCGAGCTCACCGCGTTCGCGCGCGCACCCGGCGCGCACGCGCCGCATCGCGTGCTCGTGCAGGTGCCCGATGCGTTCGATGCACGCGCGCGCTGTCTCGTCGTCGCTGCGTCGTCGGGATCGCGCGGCGTCTACGGCGCGATTGCGCTCGCCGGCGCGTGGGGGTTGCCGCGCGGCTGCGCGGTCGCATACACCGACAAAGGCACGGGTACCGGCTATTACGATTTCGATTCGCAAACAGGTGCGCAGCTCGACGGTACGCGGGCCGATCGCGCCGGTGCGCTTGAGTTCGTGCCGGCATCCACGCAGACGATGGGCATAGCGATCAAGCACGCGCACTCGCAGGACAATCCCGAAGCGGACTGGGGCCTCCATGTCGTCCAGGCCGCCGAGTTCGGTCTGGCAATGTTGAACCGCACGCATCCCGAATCGGCGCCGTTCACGCGCGAGAACACACGCGTGATCGTGACCGGCGTATCGAACGGCGCGGGTGCGGCGCTGCTCGCGGCCGGCATCGATACGCAGCATCTTTTTTCCGGCGTCGTCGCGCTCGCGCCGAATGTTCATATCGCCGACGGCCGGCCGCTGTACGACTATGCGAGCGAAGCCGCGCAACTCCTGCCATGCGCGCTCGCCGATCCGCATTTCGATGCGGTGCCGTTCGCGCGCGTCCAGGGCGCCGTGCCGCCTGCGTGGCTCGCGCGCTGCGCGCGTCTGGCTTCGCAAGGTTTGGTAAGCGGCGATGGCGTTCCCGCGCACGCACGATCGGCGCTCGATCGGCTTCACGCCGGCGGCTGGGACGACCGCGCGATTGCGACCGCGGCGAGCTCGACCGCATTTGATCTGTGGCGCGCGGTCGGCGTGACGTATGCGTCGTCGTACCTGCGCCGGCTGCCGGAAACGATGCCGTGCGGCTTTCGCTTCGCCGCGGCCGGCGCAAACGGCGCACCGGTCGTCGCGGACGCGGCGGCGCGCGCGGCGTGGTGGTCCGATTCGGCCGGCATTCCGCCCGGCGCGGGCGTCGCCATCTTCGGAGCCACGGACGCGTCGAACGATCCGACCGCGCCGGGCATCGATTGTCTGCGCGGGCTCTGGACCGGCGAGGACGCCAATGCGCGCGCGTTACGCGACGCGATCGCGGCGACTGCCGCGAAGATTCCGCGCACTGAGCTTCCGATCATCGTCGCGCACGGCGAGGACGATGGGTTGCTGCCGATTGCTTTCAGCTCGGCGCACTATGTCGGTGCGCTCGAAGCGGCCGGACGCAAGCCTGTTTTCTGGCGCGTGCCGCACGCGCAGCACTTCGATGCGTTTCTCGCATTGCCCGCGTTCGGCGACCGCTACGTGCCGCTGCTTCCGTACGGCTACGCGGCGCTCGATCGGATGTGGGCGCATCTGGCGCAGCACGAGCCGTTGCCATCGGCGAGGCGATTCGCGACGACGCCGCGCGGACCGGGGATATTGCAGCGCGAGTCGCTCGGTCTTGGTCCCTGACCGCCGCGAGCTGGCACACTACGCGCGATGTCCGTGTCGCGCACTCCGCTCAACCGCTTCGAAGGCCTCCCGGCGCGCTCCGCGCAGAACGCGTTGCGCGGCCAGCAGCTGATCGAGCAGGACGAGAACATCGCGGCCGCGGCGCTGCTCAACGCCGAGCTCGCCGCGCAGCCGCGTCACCCCGAGCTTCTGCGTCTGCGTGCGCTCATCGAACATCGCGAAGGACGTCTCGCGCAGGCGATCGCGCTGTTGCGCGCTGCCGCTAATGAGCGGCCCGACGATGCGCTGATCCAGAGCAATCTCGGCGCGGTGCTGGCGCAGAGCGGCGATATCGCGGCGGCGTCGGACGCGCTCGGGCGTGCGACGTCGATCGATCCGACGATGATCGATGCGTGGTTCAATCTCGGTCGCGCGCGCGATCTCAGCAACGATCCCACCGGCGCGCTCGCGGCGCTCGATGCCGCGCTCGCGCGCGAGCCGCTGCATCATCCCGCGCGCATTCTGCGCGCGGAAATCCTCGCGGCGCTGGGACGCATCGCAGAATCGGAATCGGAGCTGCGCATCGTGTTGCGCAAGGATCCGAGCTCGGTGCCGGCCTGGGTTGCGCGGGTCAATCTGAAATCGTTCCGCGCGAACGCGGACGATGCGCGCGCACTCGAACGGCTCTATGAGTCGAACGCACTCGCGCCGGCGCAGCGTATCGACATCGGGTTCGCTTATGCGAGCGTGCTCGAAACCGAACAAAAGTATGCGCGCGCGTTCGACGTGTTCAGCGCATCGAATACGGCGAAACGCAAAATGCTGCATTGGGATACCGCGGCGGTCAGTGCGCTCATCGATGCGATTCTCGCGGCCTTTGCAACGACGCCCGACGCCGATGATTCAGCACACGGTGCGAATGTCGTGTTTCTCGTCGGGATGCCGCGCTCGGGTTCGACACTGGCCGAGCAGATTCTCGCCGCGCATCCGAAGGCGCGGGCAGGCTCCGAGACCGGTTTTATCGCGCGCGTGCTGCAAGGGGAATCGAAGCGGCGGCAGCTGCGGTTTCCGCAATGGGTTGCGCAGGCGAGCGCAGCGGATTGGGCGCGGATTGGCGCGGAATATCTCGCGCGCATCGCGACGCTGCGCGGAAATGCGGCGGTGTTTACCGACAAGACGCTGAGCAACTGGCAGACGCTCGGTGCGATCCGTCGCATGCTGCCGGGCGCGCGCATCGTGCATTGTCTTCGCGATCCGCTCGAAACCGCGTGGAGCTGCTACAAGCACAATTTCGCGGCGGACCAGCTTTTCAGCTACGACATCGCGGAGCTCGCCGCGTTTTATCGGGATTCGATGCGCGCGATGCGCATCTGGAAAACGCGATTTCCGCAATGGATCTACGAGCACCGCCACGAAGCGCTGCTTGCCGAACCCGAGGCGTCGATCCGCGCGCTGCTCGCGCATTGCGGGCTCGAGTTCGATTCGGCGTGTCTTGATTTCCATCGCGTCGAGCGCGACGTACGCACCGCAAGCGCATCGCAGGTGCGCGAGCCGTTGCGTGCCGATCCGCAGATTGCTCGTCGCTATGGCGCGTTGCTCGATCCGCTACGGCGGGGGTTAGAGGAAAGAGCTGAAGATTGAACCACGAAGAACACGAAGAACACGAAGGAAGAAAAATTTGATCTTTTCTTCGTGTCCTTCGTGTTCTTCGTGGTTCAATCTTTGCTTCTTCTTTCATTCACGCCGCCCGCAACCTTGCACGCCTCGCAGTCCTGCGTTCACGCCACCGCAACGACCAGCGCGCGAACACGAGATAGATCGCCGGCGTCGACAAAAGCGTCAGGCTCTGCGAGACGATCAGCCCGCCGATCATCGCGATGCCGAGCGGCTGGCGCAGCTCCGCGCCGGTGCCGAAGCCGATCGCGAGCGGCAGAGCGCCGAAGATCGCGACCATCGATGTCATCATGATCGGTCGGAAGCGCACGAGACACGCTTCGCGGATCGCATCGAACGGCGCGAGGCCGCGTTGTCGCTCTGCGACGAGCGCGAAGTCGATCATCATGATCGCGTTTTTCTTGACGATGCCGATCAGGAGCACGATCGCGATCGTCGAGATCACCGAAAGCTCGGTATTCGTGATCAGCATCGCGAGCAGCGCGCCGACGCCGGCCGAGGGCAGGGTCGACAGGATCGTCACCGGATGGATCAGGCTCTCGTAGAGCATGCCGAGCACGATGTAAACCGTGATGATCGCGCCGAGGATCAGGAGCGGCGTGTCGCCTTGCTGCTGCTGGAAGCGGCGGATATCGCCGGTGAAATCGAGGCGGATGGTTCCGGGCACGCGCATGCCGGCGATCGTGTCCTGGATGATCTTCTGCGCTTGCCCGAGCGTCGCGTCGGGCGCGAGGTTGAACGAGAGGCTCATCGTTGGGAACTGCGAATCGTGATCGACTTCGCTCGGCGCGACGGTGTTCTCCATGCGCGCGACCGCGGTGATCGGCACCATCGCGCCCGACGTCGAGCGCACATAGATCTGCTTCAGTGATTCGGGGCTCGCGGCCTGGTTCGGCAGCGCACTGACGACGACCTTGAACTGGTTGATGTCGGAATAGATCGTCGACACCTGGCGCTGGCCGAACGCATCGTAGAGCGCGCTGTCGACCGCGGCGACGTTGACGCCGAGCCGCGATGCGTTGTCGCGATCGACGATGAGCATCTGGCGCATGCCGGCTTCGTCGATGTCGCTGCCGACGTCGCGCAGCTGCGGCACCTTCTTCAGCGCATCGACCAGCCGCGGCAGCCAGAGCTGCAACTCGGCGAGATCGTCGCCCTTGAGCGACACCTGATACTGACCGCCGCCGCCACCGCCGGGGCCGCCGCCGCTTGGAAGATCCTGCACGGGACGCAGGCGCAGTTGAATATCGGGAATGCCCGCAGCCGCCTTGTTGAGCCGTGTCATCACCGCGAACGTCGACTCGCCTTTGCGCTCCGAGAGCGATTTCAGGCTGACGTACAACTGTCCGCTGCCGCCGCCGCTCGAACCCCAGCCGCCGCCCAGACGCGAGCCGACGCTTTCGACGGCTGGATCTTTCAGCACCAGCGCGGCGAGTTTCTGCTGCGCGGCCGACATGCGATCCGGCGACACGTCAGCGCTCGCGTTCGTGCGCCCGCTCAGCATGCCGGTGTCCTGCTGCGGGAAGAGGCCTTTCGGCACTGCGCCTGCAAGGAAGAATGTCAGCACGACGAGCACGAGCGGCTGCAGCGCCATCAGGCGTGGATGACGCAGCGAGAAATCAAGCGCCCGCCGATAGACGCCGAGCATGCCGGCGTGGAACGCGTCGAGCTTGTCGCCCAGACGCGAACGGCGTCCTTCGGCATGCGGTTTCAGGAAACGTCCGCACAAGGCCGGCGTCAGCGTCAGCGACACCAGCGCCGAGAACGCGATCGCCGCGCACAGCGTGACGGTGAATTCCTTGAAGAACATGCCGGTGATGCCGCCCGTGAAGAGGAGCGGAATGAACACCGCGATCAGCGAGGCCGTGATCGACACGATCGTAAAGCCGATCTCGCGCGCGCCGGTCAGCGTCGCTTCGAGGCGCGGCATGCCGGCGTCGATATGGCGAATCACGTTTTCGATCACGACGATCGCATCGTCGACGACGAAACCGATCGCGATGACGAGCGCCATCAGCGACATGTTGTCGAGCGTGTAGCCCAGGATATACATGATGACGAACGCACTCGCGAGCGAGAGCGGCACTGCGGTCGCGGCGATCAAGGTCGGCGCGAGGCGGCGCAGGAAGAGCGCCATCGTCAGCACCACCATCGAAAGCGAGATCAGGAGCGAGATCTGCACTTCGTCGATCGACGCGCGGATGATCGGCGTGCGGTCGAAGAACGGCGTCAGCTGCACGCCCGCCGGCAACCACGCCTGCATGATCGGCACGTCGTTCTTGATGCTGTCGACCGTCGCGATCACGTTCGCGTCGGCCTGTTTGCGCACGAACATCAAGATCGCGCGGCGCGTGCCGTACCAAGCGGCTTGGTATTGATCCTGCTGGCCGTCGTAGACGTTGGCGACGTCCTTGAGCCGGATCGGGACGCCGTTCTTCGCCGAGATCACGACGTCGGCGAAATCATCGGCGGTGTACAACGAATCGTTCGCCGACACCGCCATCATCGTATGGCCGTCGGACAGAAAACCTTGCGGCGATGTCACGTTCGCGGCGGCGAGCGCATTGCGCAGTTGATCCGGCGAGAGACCCATCGCGTTCAACGCGCGCAGATTGAGATCGACGCGAATCGCCGGCGTTGCGCCGCCGGCGACATCGACGTCGCTGACGCCTTCGAGCTGGCGGATGTGCTGCGCGAGCAGCGAGTCGGCGAGATCGTAGAGCTTGGAGAGCGGCTGCGTATCCGACGTCAGCGCGAGCGCGACGACCGGCTGCGCGTTCGGATTCGCCTTGCGATACGTCGGCGCGTTGGTGAGGCCGGACGGAAGATCTGGCGCTGCCGCGTTGATCGCGGCCTGCACGTCGCGCGCGGCCGAGTCGACCTTGCGATCGGTCTGGAAAATCATGATCACCGACGCCGAGCCTTCGCTCGAACGCGAGCTCATCGAGTCGATACCCGGAATCTGGCCGAGATGGCGCTCGAGCGGCGCGGCGACGGTCGACGCCATCGTGTCCGCGCTCGCGCCGGGCTGGCTCGCGGTGACGAAGATCGCCGGAAATTCCATGTTCGGCAGCGCCGCGACGCCGAGCAGGAAATAGCAGATGACGCCGGTGACGGCCATGCCGAGCGCGAGCAGCGTGGTGCCGATCGGGCGTTTGATGAAAGGGGCGGAGATGTTCATCGCGCGCGGCTCCTACATGTCGCACCGTCAAATTCGCACGCGTTCTTTTCCCCTCTCCCGCTCGCGGGAGAGGGTAGGGTGAGGGCAGTCTTGCGACATGCACGCACCCCTCGTAAACGCACGCGCTCTGCGCACGAACTCGTCCGACGCCGAGCGCTGCCTATGGCGTCACCTTCGTAATCGGCATCTCGGCCACTATCGGTTCCGGCGGCAGCAACCAATAGGCCGGTACATCGTGGATTTCGTCTGTCTACGCGCGCGACTTGTCGTGCAGATCGATGGAGGCCATCACGCCGATTGCCTGTCCGAAGATCTGGAACGCACGCGTGACCTTGCTTTCGCGGGATTTCGCGTGATTCGGTTTTGGAACAATGATGTTCTTCAGCAGACCGATGCGGTGCTTGAAAATATTCTCGAAGCGTTGATTCGAGCTTGCCCTCACCCCAGCCCTCTCCCGCGAGCGGGAGAGGGGGAAGAGCGCGGGCACTGATGCTTTCCCCCTTTCCCGCTCGCGGGAGAGGGTAGGGTGAGGGCGCTCTTGCAGTCACGCCGCACGCTCCCTCAGCAACGTCCGCTCGCGTCGTTGCTTCATCCAATCCGACAACCGCTCGAAATACAAATAAATCACCGGCGTCGTATACAGCGTGATCAACTGCGACAGCAGCAAACCGCCGACGATCGAAACGCCGAGCGGCTTGCGCAGCTCCGAACCGATACCGTTGCCGAGCGCGAGCGGTAGCGCACCGAGCAATGCGGCGGCGGTCGTCATCATGATCGGTCGGAAGCGCAACAAGCACGCGCGGCGGATCGCGTCGTGCGCGTTCATGCCGGCGCGCTGCGCTTCGATCGCGAAGTCGATCATCATGATCGCGTTCTTCTTGACGATGCCGATCAGGAGCACGATGCCGACGATGCCGTCGACCGAAAGGCTCATGCCGCAGACCATCAGCGCGAGCAGCGCGCCGACGCCGGCGGGCGGCAACGTCGAGATGATCGTGATCGGATGGATGTAACTTTCGTACAAGACGCCGAGCACGATATAGATCACGACCACCGCAGCAAGCAGGAGCAATACTTCGTCGGTCAGCGACGCCGAGAATTCGGCGGCCTTGCCGATGAAGCGGCCGCGCACCTGCGGCGGGAAATTCATGTCTTTCTCGATCGCGTGCACCGCGTCGACCGCATCCGACAGCGAATAGCCTTGCGCGAGATTGAACGAGATCGTCACCGCGGGCAGCTGATCCTGATGGCTGACGACGAGCGGCGCGTCTTGCGTAACGGCGGTCGCGAGCGACGACAGCGGGATCGTGCCGCCCGCGCCGACGGTGAAGCCGACGTTGCCGCTATTGCCGATGCCGGCGGGCGTCGCCGAATTGCTCGACGCGACCTGGCCGAGCGTCGTCGCGTTGCTGCCGGTCAGCGCGCCGTTGCCGTTGCCGCGCACCGTGAGCTTATCGAGCAGATCCGCGCTGGTGCGAAATTCCGGCGCGGCTTCGAGCACGACGCGGTATTGGTTCATCTGCGTGAAGATCGTCGAGATCTGGCGCTGGCCGAACGCGTCGTAAAGCGTGTCGTCGATCGTCTGCACCGGCACGCCGAGGCGGCTCGCTTTCTCGCGATCGATCGTGAGCTTGAGCTCGTTGCCCTGGTTGGCGAGATTGCTGCCGACGTCGGAGAGCTCGGGCCGTTTGCGCAGCGCATCGGTCATGCGCGCGGCGTAGCCGGCGAGCTCGCCGGAATTGACGTCCGAAAGCGCGTACTGATATTCCGTCGAGGCGACGCGCGTATCGAGCGCGACATCCTGCACCGGTTTGAGATAGAGCGCGATGCCCGGAATGTTCGCGACGGCCTGCTGCAGCCTCGGCAGCACGCGATCGAGCGCGCCACGCTCGCTGCGATCCTTCAGGACGATGCTGAGCTGGCCTTGATTCAACGTCGGATTGATTGAGCCTGCTCCGATGAACGCGGCAATGCCGGCGACGGCGCGATCGGCGCGCAGCGCTTCGGCGACCGCTTTCGTGCGTTGCTCCATCGCCGGAAACGCGACGTTCTGATCGGCCTGCACGACGCCGGTCACGAGGCCGGTATCCTGCTCTGGCAGGAGGCCTTTCGGAATCATGATGTAGAGCGCGATCGTGACGACGACCGTGATCGACGCGACGAGCAGCGTCAGTGGCTGGCGCGCGAGGATCCAGTCGAGGCTTCGCGCATAGACATCGACGATGCGTGCCCACATCGTCGTCTTGCCGTGCGCGTGTGCCGCATCATCCGCCGGAAGCTCGTCCTGCTTCAGGAGATACGCGCACATCATCGGCGTCAACGTCAGCGAGATCAGCATCGAGATCGCGACCGCGATCGACAGCACCCAGGCGAATTCGTGGAACAAGCGGCCGGTGACGCCCGGCATCAGGAGCAACGGCAAGAACACCGCGATCAGCGAGACGGTCAGTGACACGACCGTGAAGCCGATTTCCTTGGCGCCGATCAGAGCGGCTTCCTTCGGATGCTTGCCTTGCTCGATGTAGCGCACGATGTTTTCGATCATCACGATCGCATCGTCGACGACGAAGCCGGTCGCGACCGTCAACGCCATCAGCGAGAGGTTGTCGAGCGAGAAGCCGGCGAATGACATCACGCCGAATGTGCCGAGCAGCGAGAGCGGCACGGCAATGCTCGGAATCACGGTCGCCCAGAGCCGGCGCAGGAACACGAAGATGACGGCGATGACAAGGAGGATCGTAAGACCCAGCGTGAACTCGACATCGTGCACCGACGCGCGGATCGTGATCGTGCGGTCGGAGAACACGTCCAGATGCACGTCGGCCGGCAGCACGGCTTGGAGCTCCGGCAGCGTTTTGCGCACCTGCTCGACGGTCTGCACGATGTTCGCGCCGGGCTGGCGGCGGATGTCGAGCAGCACGGCGGGTTTGCCGTTCGCCCATGCGGCGAGCTGGTCGTTCTCGACGCCGTCGATGACTTTCGCAACATCCGAGAGCCGCACCGGCGCGTTGTTCTTGTAGCTGATGATCGTCGAGCGGTATTCCTCGGCGTCGGCGAGCTGATCGTTCGTGCCGATCGAAAAACTCTGCACGGCGCCGTTGAGGCTTCCTTTGGGCGCGTTGACGTTCGCCTGCGTCAATGAGCTGCGCACGTCTTCCATCGTGAGCCCGAGATTGGCGAGCTGCGCGGGATTGACCTGCACGCGCACGGCCGGACGCACGTTGCCGGCGATCGAGACGAGGCCGACGCCGGAGATCTGTGAAATCTTCTGCGCGATGATGCTGTCGGCGTAGTCGTTGACTTCGCGCAACGGGCGCGAGTCCGAAGTCAGCATCAACGTGAGAATCGGCGCGTCGGCCGGATTGACCTTGTTGTAGACCGGCGGATACGGAAGATTGTTCGGCAGCGTGCCGCGCGCGGCGTTGATCGCGGACTGCACGTCCTGCCCGGCCGCGTCGATGTCGCGATCCATGTCGAACTGGATCACGACCGTCGACAAGCCAGCAGATGAGTCCGAGCTCATCATCGCCACGCCGGAGATTTGGCCGAACTGGCGTTCGAGCGGTGTCGTCACCAGCGCCGCCATCGTCGATGCGCTGGCACCGGGATATTGCGTCGTGACGACGAGGCTCGGCGCGTCGATGTCCGGCAGCGCTGAGACCGGCAGACCGCGAAAGCCGATCAGGCCGAGCAGGAGCAGCGCGACCATCAGGAGCGAAGTCGCGATCGGGCGTTGGATGAAAAGAGAGGAGAAACCCATGGCGGTTCAGCGCGAGTCGCGCCTCATCCTCCGCCTCCGGCGCGGCGTCGTCCGCCACGTTGCTGCTGTTGCGTCGACTGATTCTTGAGTTTCTCCAATTCCTCCGCGCTGGTCGGCGGCGCAGCCTGACCCGGCGCGAGCGCCTGCACTTTGCTGCCGGGCTTCAAGCGGAACTGGCCTTCGGTCACGACTTTGTCGCCGGACTTCAAACCGGACGTGATCAGGATCGTGTTGTCGTCGGCTTCATCGCCGAGCTTGAGCGGCGTCATCGCGACGGTGTTGTCGGCCTGCACGACGTACGCGTAGCTCCCGTCGGGACCGCGCTGCACGGCGGTCGCCGGCACGACGAGCCCACCTTTGATCGTCTTCACTTCGACGCGCACATTGACGAACTGGCCCGGCCACAGCGCATTGCTGGTGTTGGCGAATTCGGATTTGAGCTTGAACGTGCCGGTGGTCGTGTCGATCTGATTGTCGACGACCTTGAGCATGCCCTCGGCGATCGTATGGCTGTCGTTGCGGTCGAGCGCGGTCACCTTGAACGGATCGGCGGCGTTGGTCGAGCGCACTTGTTCGAGATTTTGCTCGGGCAAGCTGAAGATCACGTTGATCGGATGAATCTGCGTCAGGACGACGATGCCGGTGCCGCTGTTGGCGGTGATGAGATTGCCGACATCGACCTGCCGGATACCGGCGATGCCGTCGATCGGCGCGGTGATGCGCGTGTAGCTCAACTGCGTCTTCGCGCTCGAAATTGCGGCGTCGTCGGCGGCGACCAGCGCTTCTTGCTGGCGCACGAGCTGGCGCTGGTTTTCGAGATCCTGCGCGGCGACGAAATGTTTCGCGATCAGATCCTCGTAGCGCTTCAACGTGCTGCGCGATGCGGAGAGCTGCGCGGCGTCTTGATTCTTCTTGGCAACGGCCTGGTCGAGCGCGGCCTGGAACGTGCGCGGATCGATCTCGGCGATGAGATCGCCGGCCTTGACCTCCTGTCCTTCCTTGAAGTTGATCGTTTTGAGCTGGCCGCTGATCTGCGCGTTGACGGTGACGGTGTTGAGCGCCTGCACGGTTCCGAGCGCATTGAGATAGATCGGAACGTCCTTCTGATCGACCGGCACGACGGTGACCGGCACCGGCGCATCATTGGCGCCGCCAGCACCGCCACGCATGCCCGCGCCCGTCCGCTGCTGCGGCAGGAGCCGCCACACGACGATGCCGGCGATGACGACCGCGACGGCGGCGAGCGCCCATTTCCAACGCGACATTCGAAACTCCTCAAGATAGCCGACGGTCGGCGGATGGGCGGCCGCGCTGCTCGCCACGTCGTGTAAAGGCTAGCAGCAGCGTCAGCAGGATGGCGTGTGTGCAGCGTAAATGCGTCTTTACACCCGTGGAATTAAGGCGGTTTCGGCGTCGTCGCCTGCTTGCTTTTGCGCGCGGCGACACCACCATGAAAGGCCCGGATCGTCCGCCCTGTCTTATGGGCAGACGCCCCAATGACCTCTGAACGAGCCGGAGGTTTCCGCTCCGGATCGAAGCCGCGGATCAAGATGCCGCGGACTGCCCTAACGTCGCAGGGCTCGAGGTGATCGGGCGACCCGATCCGATTCTGCTTTCGCAACAAGGAGATCTCATGAACACCGTCTGCGCGATTCCCGGCGCGGCGCTCGCCGTCGACCGTACCCATGTGCCCAATCCCGCCTTCGACGTGAAGCCGGACGAAGCCACGACCGAATCGACGGCTGTGCTCGCCGGCGGCTGTTTCTGGTGCACCGAAGCGGTTTTCCGCGAGCTCGACGGCGTCATTTCGGTGACCTCCGGTTACTCCGGCGGCAGCGCCGACACCGCCGACTACAAAGCGGTCTGCGGCGGCGCGACCGATCACGCCGAAGCGATCCGCATTGCCTACGATCCGCGCAAGATCAGTTACGGTGCGCTCCTCAAGATCTTCTTCACGGTCGCGCACGATCCGACGCAAGTGAATCGCCAGGGCAACGATCAGGGGCGCCAGTACCGCTCGGCGATCTTCTATGCCGACGAAGCGCAGCGCGAAGTCGCCGAGGCGTATATCCGTCAGCTCGATGCGGCGAAGGTCTTCACCGCGCCCATCGCGACCGAAGTCGAGCCGCTCGCAGCTTTTTACGACGCCGAGGCGTATCACCAGAACTACGCCGCGCTGCATCCGGAGCAGTCGTATATCGCCTACGTCGCGGCGCCAAAGGTCGAGAAGCTTCGCGAGAAGTTCGGCGAGAAGCTCAAGAAGACCGCTTGACCCGCCCTTTCCCCTCCCCCGCTTGCGGGAGAGGGCTAGGGTGAGGGCAGTCTTGAACCAATATTCCACCAAGGAGTCGCCAATGACCTCCGCCAAATCCGCGTCCGGTTACGACCTCGGTCCACTCTCTGGGGAAGAGCGCGATCGCCTCGCCGCACGCCTCGACCCCGAGGAGCGCCGCGTGCTGCTCGACCACGGCACCGAGCGCCCGTTCTGCGGCACGCTGCTCGACAACCACGAGACCGGCACGTACGTCTGTCGCCTCTGCGGCTTGCCGCTGTTCCGCTCGGGCAACAAGTTCGACTCGGGCACCGGCTGGCCGAGCTTCTTCGCGCCGTTCGATCCCGCACACGTGCGCGAGATCCGCGATTCGAGCTACGGCATGGTACGCATCGAGATCCGCTGCGCGCGTTGCGACAGCCATCTCGGCCACGTGTTTCCGGACGGCCCGCCGCCGACCGGCAACCGCTACTGCATGAATTCCGTTGCGCTGGAGTTTGTGCCGGGCGACGCTCCGCCGCCGGGCTGACCTAACGAAGGTTTGCATCGGCTGTCGACCGCCGATCCTTCGGAATGTTGCTACGCAGCAGGCCCGCCGAGGATTGTTAAGCCCCAGGCCCGGAGCCGCAGCGGTTCCGGCGCCGCGGGTTTGTTGCGGTGCAGTTTGCCAATCGCCGCGCATCGGCTCACTCTCTGTAATCAGGAACTATTCCTGATTTCTTGCGGCTGCAAAGCTCCCGGCAGCCCGCGATTGTTCCGGTTTACCAGTGAGGATTTCTTATGGGCGACTCCTCGATCGTCGTGAGGCACGCGTCCCGCATCATCCGCGCCGTCCGTGGCGAGCAGCGGACGACGGTCGCGCCGCATGTGGCGAAATCCTGGAGCCGATGCCTCACCGAATACGGGATCGAACCGCAAGGCGCCCGCGCCACGGCCGTGCTCGAGGCGACGCAGCTGCGCGAGCGCCAGCAGAAGATGGGCGAGCTCCTCGGCATCGCGCGCGCCGAGATGGAAAGCCTCTACGATCAGATTGCAGGCTCCGGCTACGCGGTGATCCTCGCCGACGCCGACGCGACGATCCTCTCGACGATCACCGATCCGGCGCTCAAGCGCGAATTCCGCAACGCCGGCCTCTGGCACGGCGCGCTCTGGGACGAGCCGCACGAAGGCACCAATGGGCTCGGTACCTGCGTTGCCGAGCGTGCCTCGGTCACGATCCATCGCGACGAGCATTTCATGGGCTACAACTTGAGCATGTCCTGCTCGGGCGCGCCGATCCTCGATGCGTACGGCGGCCTGCTTGGCGTGCTCGATGCCTCGTCGGTCAATTGCAACGACACGCGCGTGATCCAGCGCCACACGATGGCGCTGGTCAACATGTCGGCCAATCTGATCGCGCGCTATCACTTCCTGCGCGAGTTCTCGCACGCGTGGGTGCTGCGCTTCCACAGCCGTCCGGAATTCGTCGGCCTCTTGCACGAGGCGCTGGTCGCGGTCAGCGGCGAGGGCATCATCCTCGCGGTCAACGAGAGCGCGCTCACACAGCTCGGCCATCCCGATCGCGACACGATGATCGGCCGCCCGATCGAAGAGGTGTTCCAGTTCGCGTTCGCCACGCTAGATCAGCGCGCGACCACCGCGCCGCAGACCATCTGGCCGATCCGCGACGTGCAGCACGGCCGGCGCTTCTTCGGCTTGGTGCGCGCGCCTCAGCAAGGCAATCACAGCGCGAACGGCACGACGGCGCACGCAACGTCTGAGCCGGCCGCGCGCAACATGCCGTCCTCGCCGCTGCTCGAAGGCGGCCGCCGCCACGTCGGCGCCGATCCGCGCATGCAGCACAATTTCAACTGCGCGCAGCAGCTGTTCGGCAAGCGCGTGCCGATCCTCTTGCAAGGCGCAACCGGCACCGGCAAGGAAGCGTTCGCGCGCGCGATGCACCAGATGTCGCCGTGGGCGAGCCGCGCATTCGTCGCGGTCAATTGCGGCTCGATTCCGGAATCGCTGATCGAGAGCGAGCTTTTCGGCTACACGCGCGGCGCGTTCACCGACGCCGATCGCCATGGCCGACCCGGCAAGATCCTGCAATCGAGCGGCGGCACGCTGTTTCTCGACGAAATCGGCGACATGCCACTGACGTTGCAAACGCGCCTTCTGCGCGTGATCGAGGAATACGAGATCGTGCCGCTCGGTGGCGATACGCCTGTGCCTGTGGAGCTGCACGTGATCAGCGCGAGCCATCGCGACATCCGCCAGATGGTGGCCGAAGGCGAGTTCCGCGAGGATCTCTACTACCGCCTCAACGGCACGACGCTGCATCTGCCGCTCTTGCGCGATCGCGCCGACCGCGCGGAGCTGATCGAAGTGCTGCTGCTCGAAGAAAATCCCGGCGGCGATCCGGTACGCATCCTGCCCGATGCGCTGCACGCGCTGCTCAACTATCACTGGCCGGGCAATATTCGCCAACTGCGCAACGTGTTGCGAACGGCCGCTGCGCTCTGCCGCGACGGCGTGATTCGTCTGCCGAACCTTCCGCAGGAACTGCTCGACGAAGCCGGCAACGAGCCGCGTCCGATCGGCGGCGTGACGCCTGTGGCAACGTCTGCGGTCAGCGATGGCTGTTGTCGCACGCCGCTCGATTCGGCCGAACACGCGACATTGCTGCGCGAGCTCGAGCGCAATCGGTGGAACATCACGCACACGGCGGATGCGCTCGGGGTGAGCCGCAACACGCTGTATCGGAAGATTCGTAAGCATCAGATTCCGTTAGCGGAGTGAAGCGCCTTAGCGCGCTTCTAGAGGCGTTCCGCTCGCCTGCCGGCGAGCGGGTCACTTTCTCTTGCTTGCCCAAGAGAAAGTAACCAAAGAGAAGGGCACCCTCGGTGCCGCGGTCGCCGGCTCCAAGCCGGCGACTGCGCGAGTGGGCTACGGGGTTCGCTGACGGCACATCCTTGTGCCGACAGCGAACTGGCCCGCATCCTGCGGGCCACCCTTCG